>SCPN01000001.1_pt1 | contig 3041830 bp, 3024 predicted proteins | sample 6106831 | NCBI WGS metagenome assembly SCPN01 (sample SAMN10720447, study PRJNA508395) | human gut metagenome | isolation source: Participant 1, 0 month
CCGCCCGGCGAAAGCCGGGGCGGCTGCTGTTCGGTTTATTTTCGGTACTGCCGCCGTACTGCTCCGAGGACAGGCGCACCTGGGTTCTCCATCGCCGATGCCGGTGATTTCCACCGTCAGCTTGTTCCGCAGGTCGGCGCTCTCCCTTCCTGGACCTGGAAAGCCTGACCAGCGTCTCCGGCGGGGATGCGAACCATGGAGAACAGCTCCTGGTTGATATGGCCCACGGTCCAGGGCGGAAGACACGCACCAGGATGTCCTGGTCCCCTGGTTCTCGATCACCAGGGCGGCAGGGCAGCTCCGGCATGAAGTGGAAGGTGTACGTCAGATCCGCCCCTGGAGGCCACGCCGTCCACGAACCGCCCCAGATAGGCGGCTGGATCCAGCACCGCCGGGTCCACCTCGGTGAACACCCTGCAGCTGACGCCATACCCGGCACGGTGTTCCCATCTGCCGCTGGATGAGTTCCTCCGGATGGGCGAGTCCTCTTCCAGCCCGTGTCCGACGATGACGGAGGTGCTGTCCCCACCTGAATCTCCGCCTTCTGGTCGCCGATGGCGACGATGCGCTCCGTGCCGTCTCGTTCTGCGTGGTCCCTTCTGAGAAGAACTCAGCCCCGTCCAGTAGATGGGCTGGCCGTTCCTGTCCAGACGGGATTGCCCTCCGCATCTACGGCCGCCCCAGTGCCGAAATCAATGCAGTTCAGGTCCTCCCGGTACACCGCGCCGTAGACCATGTCCAGCACCTCCGCCGCGGTCTCGGCGCTGATGAAGTAGTGGTCCTCCCCGTTTTCATCAGTGTAGGTCAGCACAGTGGGGATCTGCGCTCCGTCCTCCGTAGTCCAGGCAGCGCCGGCAGGTACCTGTTCCTTGCCGAACAGAGCCACACCTGCCCTCGCCGTAGGCCACCTGTCCGTTCAGCGTCCCGCTCTGAGGGCAGGGGCCTGGTCTCCCCGCCAGGGAGGCCCCCACCAGCCCTACCAACAGCAGCATGGTGCTCATGCCCGCGATAAAGGGAATGTAATTGCGTTTCATCAGATTCTTCCTTTCCTGTCACCAGGTCACATTCCTGGCAATCTCCAGCAGCTCTTCGGCGGACAGGCCCTTCCCATGGAGGGCGAGGGGTAGGGCCCGTCCGTCCACAGCAGGTCTTTTTCTGTGCTGTCCGTCTCCTCTTCCACCAGCAGGCCCAGGCGGCCGTTGACCTCCACCTCAGAGCCCTGGCAGGCGGTCCCCTTGGAACCCACCAGGTCTCCTGGGTCTGCATCAGGGTGAAGGAGGCATCCTCCCCTTCGGCACCTCGCTCCCCGCGGATCCTACTGGTGCTGCTGCGGACCAGGATGAAGCCCTCCGGCACACAGCGCAGTTGGGCGTCCTGGAAAGGCCGGGTGGTGGCGTGCTCCAGGCGGATAACGTACCGCAGTTCCCCGTCCGTCTGGGACCAGTAGATCTGGCAGTCCGTCCGGTCCCCGCCCCCACGGAGAGTCCCGCCGCCAGGGCTCCAGCACGGCGGCCGCCAGCAGGGCCCGCCAGTGCCGCCGTCTCCGCTGACGGCGGAGCAGCGTCGCCATCCGGGCCTCGAAGTCCGGGGAGAGTCATGGACGCAGTCCTCCCGGTCCGGCAGAGCGGAGGGAATTTCCCCGCCTCCGGCCGCCGCGTACAGGGCCTCCTCTGAGATCATCATGGCGTCTCCCCTCTCATCCAGAATTTCCGCCAGCTTCTTCCGGGCCCGGTGCAAGGTCTGGGTCACGGCATCAGGGGTGGCGGAGAGAAATCCCGCGATCTCCCGGGCGGAATAGCCGTTGTAGTATTTTAGCAGAAGCACCTCCTGGGGCGGCAGGGATGCCATGGCATCGGCCAGACCGCCGCCCTCCGGCGGTGCGGACCAGACGGTCTGTTCATCCAGCTCCGTCTCCGGATGGCGCTGGCGGGAGCGATATAGGTCGATGGCCTTCCGCTCCGCCACCGTCACCACCAGATTCCGCGTCCGGGGACAGGGGCCGTCGGGGATAGTCACCATGTGCTCCGCCAGCTTCACGAAGGACTGGTGCACCGCGTCCCTCTGCGTCTTGTGGATTTTTCAGGATGTGATAGGCCACATGGTACATGAGGCCCCGGTAGGCCAGGTACAGCGATTCAAACCTGGTCCGATCATCCGCTGTCTCCATGGTTGCCAGATATTCCAGCATGGCGTTCCCTCCTGTCCCTCTGCTCTCTATGACGCTGGAGCGGGCGCAAATCTGACGGCCGGATTTGAAAATTCATGAAAACAGGCGGGAGAACTCCCGCCTGTTCTGCTATGCAGCGCCCAGCTCCGCCTCCTGCTGCCGGACCGAGGCCTCCATGGCCTCCAGGCTGTCCAGGGACAGCAGATCGCTGAATATATAATTCTGCAGCTCCAGCCCCGGAATACCAGTCTGGAACTCCCTGTTTTCCGTGCTGGCCAAAGGATGCTGTCCTGGAGGAGACCTCGCAGCTCCCAGAAAACCGGCGATGGCCTCCGGGTCAAACTGGTGTTCCTCCCGGCCAAAGTTGATGTCAAAGGTTACCGACCTGTTGTCCGATGTGTATGCCTGCCCGTTCCCATCAAAGGCCCACATTCATAGGCGTATTCCGCCCAGCCCTGGTACATCTCCGGCTCGTATTGCAGCAGGTAGTCCTCGCCATCGATCTTGCAGGCAAATACGCTGGTCCAGCCGGCATGGGACGGATGGGCTCCGGACCACAACTCCACGCCGTCCTGCCGGATGACCTGCAGGATATACCAAGCGGGATAGTAATCTGTCTCCGGGGTGAGCACCGTCACCAGCTCCGTGGTCTCCGGCATGCCGTCGTGGTCGAAGTCGTAGTCCTCCGACAGTACCTCTGTGGTCTGTTCCAAAGCGGAGCCAGACAGCGTTCCGTCCTGGTTCATACGCACGGTGCAGCGGTAGGTGTGGGCTCCCCTGCGTCCCCACCCCGGCCGACCGTCAGCAACAGGGTGTCCATGTCCGGCCATGTGCCCCAGTCCTCCGGGAGAAATTCGTACCGGGATGGGGCTGCCGTCCGGCAGGGTGAAGTCCCAGCTGATCCAGCAGGCGGTGGAGATGACCTTCACCTGGGTCCAGGTCCGGCCGCCATAGGCGATAGCCACCAGATTATTTGCCGGAGACCACCGCGCCGACTGCCAGAGCGCCCCTTGGTCCTGCCAGAGAAGTTCACCGGTCTCCGTGTCCACGATCTGCAGGAATTCCGGCACCACGTATCCGCTGACATACATCTCACTCTTTCCCGCTGTCCGGACCTGGAACTGCCCGTTGGGGGACAGGGTCTCTCCCTCCACCTGGGCTACCGGTGCGGCCTCCAGAGGCGCTTGGTACTCCGCCGTCTCCTGCCGCTGTGCCGCCATTTGGGGGGACGCCACCCCCGCTGTGACCGCCGTGATAACTGCCAGTGCCAACACGCCAAAAATCCGCCGTTTGTCCATGAAAAACCACCCCGCAAGCTGTTTTGCAAACAGTTTACAGGGTGGTTTTGCCTGATGTCAACTACAATCCAGTAACAGCTCAGCCGTTCAGCCGGGCAAGCATCTCCTCCCGGGCCCCGGCGATATACGCATCGTAGGTGCACATCTTGTCGATGAGCTTCCCGTCCACGAACTCCATGACCCGGTTGGCGATGGTCTGGACAAACTCATGGTCGTGGCTGGCGAAGAGGACCACGCCCTTGAAGTCGATCAGGCCGTTGTTGACGGCGGTGATGGACTCCAGGTCCAGGTGGTTGGTGGGCTGGTCCAGCACCAGGGCATTGGAACCGAACAGCATCATCCGGGACAACATGCACCGGACCTTCTCGCCGCCGGAGAGGACCTTGACGGGCTTGTACACGTCGTCGCCAGAGAACAGCATCCGCCCCAGAAAGGACCGCTTGAAGGACTCGGTGCCCTCCTCCGCGTTGTCGGCGGTGTACTGGCCCAGCCAGTCCACCAGATTCAGGTCGCAGTCGTTGAAGAAGGCGGAGTTGTCCAGGGGGAAGTAGCTGGTGGTAATGGTGGTGCCCCACTTGAAGGTGCCCGCATCCGGCTCCAGCTCCTCCATCAAGATCTTGAACAGCGTGGTGGTGGCGATCTCGTCCTCCCCCACGAAGGCGATCTTGTCGCCCTTGTTCACCCGGAAGCTGACGTTGTCCAGCACCTTCCGGCCGTCCACGGTCTTGGTAAGGCCCTCCACCGCCAGAATCTCCTTGCCCGGCTCCCGGTCCATCTTGAAGCCCACGAAGGGATAGCGCCGGGAGGAGGCGGGCATCTCCTCCACCGTCAGCTTGTCCAGCAGCTTCCGGCGGGCGGTGGCCTGCTTGCTCTTGGACTTGTTGGCAGAGAAGCGGGAGACGAACTCCTGGAGCTCCTTGATCTTCTCTTCCTTCTTCTTGTTCTGGTCCCGGATCAGCCGCTGCATCATCTGGCTGGATTCGTACCAGAACTCGTAGTTGCCCATACATCTTGATCCCGCCGTAGTCCACGTCCACGATATTGGTGCACACGGTATTCAGGAAGTGGCGGTCGTGGCTCACCACGATAATAAGGCTCTCGCACTCCAGAATGAAGTCCTCCAGCCACTCCACGGCGTGGATGTCCAGGTGGTTGGTGGGCTCGTCCAGCAGGATGATGTCCGGCTTGCCGAAGAGGGCCTGGGCCAGCAGCACCTTCACCTTCTCCTTGGCGGTCAGCGTGCTCATCTCGCTGTACAGAATGTCCTCGGACAATCCCAGGCCCTGGATCAGGCGGCTCACGTCGCTCTCAGCCTCCCAGCCGTCCATGTCGGCAAACTCCGCCTCCAGTTCGCTGGCCTTCACACCGTCGGCGTCGGTGAAGTCCTCCTTGGCGTAGAGGGCGTCCTTCTCCTTCATGATATCGTAGAGCCGCTGGTTGCCCATGATGACCGTGTCCAGCACCGTGTACTGGTCGTACTGGAAGTGGTCCTGCTTCAAAACGCTCATCCGCTGATCCTTGGAGATCACCACCTCGCCGGTGGTAGGCTCCAGATCCCCGGAGAGGATCCGCAGGAAGGTGGTCTTTCCGGCGCCGTTGGCGCCGATGATGCCGTAGCAGTTGCCGGGGGTGAACTTCAGGTCCACGTGCTTGAACAGGGTCTGTCCGCTGAAATTGAGACTGACGTCATTGACTGTGATCATAGCTTGTATCCTTTTTCATATCTGCGTATTTCATCGCGGCAGTAGGCGCGTTTTCCGCGCCTGCTGCCGCTCTGTGATCCGATTAGCCCTCTTCCGCGATCTTGCGGCCCATGAGGGTGCCCATGACAGAGGCCATCATCAATCCCCGGGTCCAGCCGGAGCTGTCGCCCAGGCAGTGGAGGCCCTGGAGGCTGGTGTTGAAGTCGGTGTCCATCTTCACCCGGTTGGAATAGAACTTCAGTTCCGGGGAGTACAGCAGCGTCTCATAGGCGGCGAAGCCCGGCACCACGTAGTCCATGGCTTGGATGAAATTGAGGATGTTGGTCATGGCGCGGTACGGCATGGCGGCGGTGATGTCACCGGCCACGGCGTCCGGCAGGGTGGGCCGGATGTTGGACTGGGCCAGCTCCTTCTGCCAGGTGCGCTTGCCATCCAGAATGTCCCCGAACCGCTGGACCAGGATCTGGCCGTTGGCCAGCATGTTGGTCAGCTCGCCCACCTTCTGGGCATAGGCGATGGGCTGGTCGAAGGGGATGGAGAAATTGTGGGAGCACAGGATGGAGAGGTTGGTGTTGTCGCTCTTCAGGTCCTTGTAGGAGTGGCCGTTCACCACTGCCAGGTTGTTGTCGTAGTTCTCCTGGCTGACGAAGCCGCCGGGGTTCTGGCAGAAGGTGCGGACCTTGTTCTTGAAGGGCTTGGGATAGCCCACCAGCTTGGACTCGTACAGCACCCGGTTCACCATCTCCATGACCTCGTTGCGGACCTCCACCCGGACGCCGATGTCCACAGTGCCGGGGGCGTGGGCGATGTTGTGCTCGGCGCAGAGCTTCTCCAGCCAGTCGGCGCCCCGGCGGCCGGTGGCCACCACGGTATGCTTGGCGTAGATCTCCAGGTCCGTCTTGCCGTCGGAGATGGCCACGCCCTTGCAGACCTCGTTCTCCAGGATCAGGTTGCTGCACTCATAGCCGAAGTACATCTCCACCCCGTTCTCCTGTAAGTACCGCTCGATGGCGAGGTAAATGCCCTGGGCCTTCTCGGTGCCCATGTGGCGGATGGGGCAGTCCACCAGCTTCAGCCCCGCCTGGATGGCCCGGCGGCGGATCTCCTTCCGCTCCTCCTCGTGGCCCAGGCCCTCGATGTGCTCATCCGCGCCGAACTCCAGGTAGATCTGGTCGGCGTAGTCGATGGTCTCCTGGGCCAGGTCCGCCCCGATCAGGGTGGGCAGGTCGCCGCCCACCTCATAGCTGAGGGAGAGCTTGCCGTCGGAGAAGGCGCCGGCGCCGGAGAAGCCGGTGGTGATGTGGCAGTAGGGCTTGCAGTTCACGCACTTCTTGGTCTTGTCCTTGGGGCAGTGGCGCTTTTCCACCGGCTGTCCCTTTTCCACCATGACGATCTTCTGGCGGCTGCCCTTCTTAATCATCTCCAAAGCGGTGAAGATACCGGCGGGGCCGGCGCCAACAATGACAACATCTGCGTTCATAGTCTTCTCTCCTCGTTTTTCCTCATTTGGCTGACAGGTCCACCCCGCGGCGCACCAGGGAATACGGCGGCACCGCCTTGGGAAGGTCCATATAGAATTTCATCTGTGGGGTGCGGGGTTCCACCAGGGACGCCCCCGCCTCGTCCCGCATCTCCGGCACGGTTATGGAGAAGGGCCGCAGATCCGGGCCCACGATCTCCACCGTGTCCCCGGCGCGGAACTTGTTCCGCAGGGACAGCACGGCGTGCCCAGCGCTGTCGCAGTCCGTCACCACCGCCGCCACCTGCCATTCCCGGACATAGCGGGAGGTGGCGTAATACTGGCCCGGCGGGCCGTAGTAAAAGCCGGTGGAGTAGGGCCGGTGGCTCACGTGTTCCACCTCGTCCCGCCACACGGGATCGACGGACTCCCCTGCCGCCGCGGCGTCAAACAGTGGCGGTAGGCCCCGGTGACGATGGCCGCGTAGTAGGCGGACTTGGCCCGGCCCTCGATCTTCAAACTGGAGAGGCCCGCGCCGCACAGGTCCCCCAGGTGGTCGATCATGCACATGTCCCGGGAGTTCAGGATATAGGTGCCCTGCTGGTCCTCAAACACCGGGAAATACTCCCCCGGCCGCTTCTCCTCCACCAGGGCGTACTGGTACCGGCAGGGCTGGGCACAGGCGCCCCGGCTGGAGTCCCGGCCGGTCATATAGTTGGAGAGCAGGCACCGCCCCGAGTAGCTGACGCACATGGCGCCGTGGACGAAGGCCTCGATCTCCAGGTCCGCCGGGGTCTTGTCCCGGATGGTGCGGATTTCCTCCAGACTCAGCTCCCGGGCCAGGATCACCCGGCTGGCCCCCAAGTCGCGCCAGGCCCGGGCGGTCTCGTAGTTGCAGATGCTGGCCTGGGTGGAGATGTGCCGCTCACACCGGGGGGCGTACTTCCCCGCCAGGGTGAACGCCCCCAGGTCCGCCACGATCAGGGCGTCCACCCCGGCGTCCGCCAGCCGTTCCAGGTGTTCCGGCAGGCGGGCCGCCTCGTCGTTCCGAGGCATGGTATTGATGGTGCAGTGGACCCGGACGCCGTGGCTGTGGGCAAAGGCCACCGCCTGGGGCAGCTCCTCATCGGAGAAGTTCCCCGCAAAGGCCCGCATCCCAAAGCTGGTGCCCGCCAGATACACCGCATCCGCGCCGTAGAGCACGGCCATTTTCAGCCGCTCCATGTCCCCCGCCGGGGCCAGAAGCTCCGGCTTGTCCCGCTTAACCGCCATAGGAGCTGCTGTTGACGAACGCGTTGTGTTCCGCCAGCGTGGTGGAGAAGTGGTGCTTGCCGTCCGTGCCCAGGGCGTAGTAATAGTAGTCCGTGCTGTTGGGGTTCAGCGCCGCGTCGATGGAGGCCAGGCCCGGGTTGGAGATGGGCGTGGGGGCAGGCCCGCGTTCTGGTACAGGTGGGGGAGTCGGTCTGCATGTACGCGCTGGTGATGGGGCCGGTGTGGTCCGGCAGCGCATAGAGCAGAGAGGCGTCGATCTGCAGCAGGCCGTAGGTCCCCTGCTTGTTGCCGGAGCCCTCCAGCCGGTTGTAAATGACAGAGGCGATGTTGGCCTGATCCGTGCCGTCGGTCTCCTCCTCGATCAGGGAGGCGATGGTGATGATCTCCTGCAGGGAGTAGCTGGACTCCTCCACCTGGGTCATCCGATCCTCGTCCATGCGGCTGACAAAGTTGCGGATCAGCCGGTCCAGGGCGTCCTCGGCGTTATGGCCCACATAGAACTCATAGGTGTCCGGGAAGAGGAAGCCCTCCAGTCGGCTCAGGTCCTCGGATTCGTTGTCGATGAAGTCGTAGTCAAAATCGCCGGTCTGGGCGGCCTCGGTCAGGGCCTCCTCCGTGTTGACGCCCTTTTCCGCCAGCAGGGCGATGGTCTGGCGGACGGTGTAGCCCTCCGGAATGGTGACGGTCACCGTCTCCGCGCTCAGGTTGCCGGAGGAGCTGCGCATCCCCGCGATCAGGGCGTGGTAGTCCATGTCGGTGTTCAGCTCATAGGTGCCGATGCCCACCTCTTCGCTGGCGCCGGTGACGGCCGCGAACAGGCGGAAGAACCACTTGTAGCGGATCAGTCCGGCGTCCTGCAGCTTTTCCGCGATGCTGCCCATGTCGTCATCCGCGGTGATCTCAATGGTGATCTTGGTGGTGGAGGGGATGTCCCGGCTGAAAGCACACAGGTCGCTGGCCAGCAGCCAGCCCACGCCAGCCAGGATGGCCGAGGCCACCAGCACGCACAGGATATACAGGACCGGGTTGATCCGGCGGCGCTTGCGCCGCCGCCGCTGCGGCTGCTGGGACGGATTGCCCTGGCTCCTCCCCGTATGGCCCGCCTGGCTGCGGCGCACCTGGGACGCGTCCCAGCTGGCGGTATCGCCGTTTTGTAATCAGACATAGGAACCTCCATTTTCTCGCCCCGGCGGTGCGCCGCCGGAAACGTCCCGGGATGGGGAAGAAATCTTCCCCTCCCTGCAATTTTTTTCAGCGGCCAGGCTCCCTTTGGAAGCCGGGCGCATAGAATGTCTCAAAGCGAGGTGACAATCATGTGCTTCAACAACGGAAACAACAATTGTTCCTGCCTGTGGCTCATCATCATCGTCGTGCTGATCTGCTGCTGCTGTGGCAGCGGGAACGCCCTCGGCGGCAATAGCTGCGGCTGTGGCTGCGGCTGCGGGTGCGGCAACGACGGCTGCAACAACGGCTGCTGCTGATGGCTGCGGAGAAAATGGGGCGTGTTCGTCCCATTTTCTTTGCTCCCGTCGGGGACAGCCCCTAGTTCAGCAGCGGCTCCACCGAGAGCACCTCCCGGCGGATGTCCTCCACTGTCCGGGGCGCGTCCCCGGCGGCGCAGTCGATCACCGACCAGCCCAGATCCCGCGCAATCTCGCGGGCGCCCTCCCGGCAGCGGCGGAGATAAGCCCCGTCCTGCTCGTGAATGTCCGCAGCGGTGGCGGTTGCCTGCTCCCGATGCCGGAGCATCTTCTCAGACACCTCTGTGGGCAGATCCAGATACAGCACCAGGTCCGGCGCGGGCAGGCCCATGCGGCCGTATTCCAGGTCGAAGAGCCAGTCCAGAAATGCCTGCCGCTCCCCTTCCGGGAGCTTGGATGCCTGGTGGACGGCGTTGGAGGTGGTGTACCGGTTGGCCACCACGATGCCGCCTTCCTCATAGAACCCGCCCCAGTCCTCCTTGTAGGAGGCGAAGCGGTCCACGGCGTACAGCACCGACGCGGCGTAGGCGTTCACGTCCCCGGGCCTGTTGCCCAGGGCTCCGTGGAGGTAGAGGCTCGCCGGTTCGGCAAAGGGGTTGCCATACCGGGGAAAGTCGATCTCCCGATATGCGATGCCCCGCTGGGCCAGGGTCTCGCACAGGAGCTTTGCCTGGGTGGCCTTGCCGGAGCCGTCCGTGCCCTCGAATACAATCAGTTTTCCGCTCATCTGTGTCTCTTCTCCTGCTTGACATGGATTAAAAACAGCGGCAGCTTCATCATCCGGCCGATGCGGCGGGGCTCCTTGCACAGGCGGTAGAACCACTCCAGCCCGTGGTCGGTCCAGAATTTTGGGGCCCGCTCCACCACGCCGGCGAATACGTCCAGACTGCCCCCCAGGCCGCACAACAGCCGGGCGCCTGTGGCGGTGCCGTTCTTCGCCATCCACTTCTCCTGCTTGGGGGCGCCCAGGCAGACGAACACCACGTCCGCGCCGCTTTGGCGGATGGCCGCTACCACCGGGCCGTCCTCCTTGAAATAGCCATCGTGGGTGCCGGCGATCCGCAGCCCCGGATGGGCCGCGGCTAGCTTCGCTCCCGCCTGCTCCGCAACACCGGGCTTGGCGCCCAGGAGGTAGAGGGACTTCCCTTCCGCCGCCAGTTTATCCATCAAATGGGTCGCGAATTCAACGCCCGGCGTCCTTTCCTTCAGAGGCGTCCCCAGCATGGCCGCGCCCTTGATGACGCCGATGCCGTCCGGCAGCACCAGATCCGCGCCGTTCACCGCGGCCCTGGCCCCGCTGTCCTCCCGGCAGACCTCCACGATCTCCGGATTGGGGGTCACCACATAGTGGGGGCCCGGACTGCGGACCAGCTCCATCCCCCGCTCCACGGCCTCTGCCATGGTCAGGTTGTCAAAGCCGACGCCCAGCACGTCGATGCGCATGGAATCACCTCGCTACATACTCATACAGGATAGCAGTATACCACAAGCCGCCGCGTTTGTCCAACCAAAAATCAACAGGGACGCCAAAAACCGGCGTCCCTGCTGAACGATTCAGTTTTCCGGCGCCGGTACCGCCTGCTTTTTCCGGAAGTCCGGCAGCTGGGCCAGCACCACCGCCGCCAGCATCAGCACGCAGCCCAGGTACTCCTTCCCACTCATCCGGTCCCCTAGGATCAGCGCCCCGGCAACGGTGGCGAACACGGACTCCAGACTCAGCAGCAGGGACACCACCGTGGGGTTGGAGTCCTTCTGCGCCAGGATCTGGAGGGTGTATCCCACGCCGCTGGAGAAGATGCCCACATACAGGACGGGCCCGATACAGGCCAGCAGCCCCGCCCAGTCAGGCGTCTCCATCACCAGCATCAGCCCGGCAGAGAGCACCGCCATCACCAGGAACTGTACGCAGGACAGGGCCACCCCGTCCACCTTCCGGGTAAAGTGGTCGATCAGCAGGATGTGTCCGGCGAAGCAGAAGGAGCACAGCAGCACGTACCAGTCCCCCTCCGTGATGGAAAAGGACTCCTGCACGCACAGCAGATACAATCCCACCACCGCCAGCGCCACACTGAGCCAGATCGCCCGGGGCGCCTTTTGCCGGAGGAAAATCCCCGCAATGGGCACGATGACAATATAGAGGGCCGTGATGAACCCCGCCTTGCCGGAGGTGGTGGTCTCCAGCCCCATCTGCTGGAGGTTGGTGCCCATTGTCAGGACCACGCCGCAGCAGATACCGCCGATGGCCAGATCCCGCCAGGAACCGGGCCGGGCCTGGGCCTCCTCCTGAAAATCCCGCCGCCGCAGGCAGCGGAACACCAGACACAGCACCAGCAGAAACACAAAGGCCACCGCGCTTCTGGCGGCGGTGAAGGTGAAGGGACCCACATGGTCGGCGGCCACGCTCTGGGCCACGAAGGCGGTGCCCCAGATCAGAGCCGCCAGCACGGGGAATACATTTTGACGGATGTGGTTGACTTTCATCAGACTTGCTCCTCACCAGGATCTATGCTATACTTTTGCAAACTCCCGCAGATTTGATGTCCGGGACCAAAAGCCGCGAACAAATAAAAATTTTAACACAACGGGGCGGAAATGGCAAGACCCGGTTCCTCCCCGAGAAAAGGAGGCGGCCCATGCTGCTGTTTGACATGGACGGGACGCTGATCGACTCCAACGGCGTCTGGAAAAACGTGGACCGGGAATTTCTGGCCCGGCGGGGCATTGCGTACACCCACGCCTATTACGAGGGCGTAGCCCATACCATCCTTCCCCTGGCCGCCAAGTTCACCAAGGAGTACTGCCGCCTCACGGAGTCCTGCGAGGAGATCATTGCCGAGTGGATGGAGATGGCCAGGGACGCCTATGCCCATGTCACGGTGAAGCCCGGCGTCCGGGCGTATTTAAAGCAGTGCCGGGCAGAGGGCCGCCGGATGGCGGTGGTGACCTCCAGCGTGCCGGAGCACTGCCGCACCGCCCTGACCCACCTGGACCTGATGAAGTACTTTGAGGGTGTCACTCTGGCCCACGACCTGGGGTTGGAGAAAAAGGACCCGGCCCTGTGGCGTGCCGCCGCAGAGCACTACGGCGTGGCACCGGAGGACTGCACGGTGTTCGATGACAGCCTCTCCGCCTGCAAGGGCGCCAGGGCTGCAAAGATGCGGGTGGTGGGCGTTTACGACGGTTTCTTCGCCCAGGACGAGGCGGCCATGCGGGGATTTTGCGACGTGTATATCCGGAGCTTTGAGGAGCTGCTGCTCCCGCCCCGGCAGGCACTCCGCCCATGAGCGGCCTGCCTGAGGCCCTGGAGACGGCGCGGGAGGCCGGAGAGGTGCTCTCCGCCGCGGTCCTTTCCCAGGAAAACGCCGAGGGGCTGGACGGCTCCGGCCTGGACTTCCGGGACTGCCGGTTCCAGTCCTGCCACCTGCGGAACTGCGATTTCACCGGCGCAGCCTTTTACGGCTGCACCTTCACCGGATGTCTCCTGGAGAACTGCCGCCTCTCCGCCACCTATTGGAAGGACTGCCGCCTCTCCGGCTGCAAATGGGACGGCGCGGACCTGCGCCGCTCCCGGTGGAAGGACAGCGTTCTGGAGGAGACTCTGCTTCGTTATGTCAACTTTTCCGGCGGCGTCTGGGAGCGTATTTCCGTGAAGGGATGTGACTTCACAGAGTCTACGCTCTCGGAAATGCGGCTGAAAAAAGCTGCCATGGAGAAGACGGACCTGACCGGGGCGGAGCTGTTTCGCACCAGCCTTGCCGGCATGGACCTGACGGCCTGCACCCTGGACCGGATCGTGCTGTCGGAGACCTGCCGGGAGCTGAAGGGCGCCGTCATCAACGCCGCCCAGGCCGCGGTGGTGGCCCGGATTCTGGGCATCCGGGTGGAGCCGTAGGGGGGCATCTGTCCAGCCGCAGGCATGGCTGATCCCCGTGCAATGGACCGGATCTCCCACCCCCGATCACACACAAAACACCAGGGCCCGCCGTTTTCGGCGGGCCCTCTGCTGTTCAGATTGCTTTCTGCTGGCCGATCACGTCCCGGCACCAGGCAAACAGCCGGTCCGTGAGGGCTGTCAGGTCCTCCCGGCACTCCCCTGCTTTCAGGGCCTGGGCAGTTTGCAGAATCTCCAGGTCCTGCCCGGTCAGGTGCTGTTCCAGGTCTGATCTCCGGCGGCAGTAGAGCCCCTGCTCTGCATACAGCTTGGCCTGCAGCAGGAACACGGCGGCCTTGCAGGCCTCCGCCACCGCCTCCCGGCTTCTGCCGTGGAGAAAGTTGTGGCAGCACAGGTGATACAGTCCGCAGGCCCCCTGATGGAGGGCCCGGCGGGCGTCCCCTGGCTCCTCCGGCGGCAGCAGGTCCGCAAGGCGTCCGCACCAGTCGGTGGTGTCCCGGCGGAACTGGAACAGCTCCCCCCGGTCCCAGGCCGCCAGCTCCGCCGTACCGGAGACGAAGCCGCACAGCTTGTCCCGGTCCGGCAGGTCCTTCACGGCTGCCCGGTAGGTCTCCAGGTCTTGCAGAGAGCAGCTGTCCAGAATGCACACCACGTCGATGTCGCTGTCCGGTCCGGCTTCTCCCCTGCCCCGGCTGCCCTGGAGGCCGATGTACCGCACCCGGTCCCCAAAGGCGGCCCGGACGGCCCCGCAGTATTGCTTCATCCAGTTTTCGATCTCCATCATCACAGTTTCCTCATGTGGGCTCCCGCGGATTTCAGCATCAGCTTCTTTTTGCCCACGGTGTCAAAGGCCACTTCCGCCAGGGCGTCGCCGCCCATGGGCCGGACAGAGAGCACCATGCCCTTCCCGAAGGCGGTATGCTCCACCATGTCCCCCTGCTGTAATTGCAGCAGAGGCGCCGCCGGGGCGGCGTTCTTCCGGGTGGAGGACGCCTGCTGGACAGAGGCCAGGGGCCGCTGGGGCGCCTGGGCCGGGGCCCGGTAGCTGTGGACGCCGCCGCTGCTCCAGGAGCCGCCGGCGCGGGCGGGGGAGCTGCCCCAGCCGTCCTCGTACCGGTCGCCGCCGAAGGTGCCGTCGTGCTCCATACCGCCGAAACGGGGCTCCGGCTTGCTCTCCCAGCGCATGTTCTCCTCCGGGATCTCTTCCAGGAACCGGGAGGCCCGGTTGGCGCTGGTACGGCCGTACAGCATCCGCTGCCGGCAGTTGGTGAGGGTCAGCTTCTCCTTGGCCCGGGTCATGGCCACGTAGCAGAGCCGCCGCTCCTCCTCCAGCTCCTCCTGGTCGTACTGGGCGGAGGCGCCGGGAAGATCCTCCTCCATCCCACCACGTACACCACCGGGAACTCCAGCCCCTTGGCGGAGTGAATGGTCATCATGGTGACGCAGTTGTCGCTGGCCTCCACGCTGTCCAGATCTGTGTACAGGGCAATCTCGTTCAGGAAGCCGGAGAGGGTGGCGTCCTCCGGCTGCTGCTCCAGGAAGCCCAGGATGTTGGATTTCAGCTCCTGAACGTTCTCGATGCGGCCCCGGCTCTCCATGTCGTTCTTCTCCTCCAGGGCCTTTACATAGCCGGTCTGGTCGCAGACGGCGTCATAGAACTCCGGCAAGGCCAGCTCCGTGCCCGCCCGCCGCAGGCCGTCGATCAGGTCCGCGAACTTCAGCAGCTTGGCGGAAGACGCTTTCAGCTCCGGGAACAGGTCCGCGTTGCGGATGATCTCATACAGCGACGCCCCCTGGCTCTCCGCCAAGGCGCCCACCTTGTCCAATGTAGTGGCGCCGATGCCCCGGGGCGGGTTGTTGATGATCCGCCGCAGCCGCAGGTCGTCCAGGGGGTTGTTCAGCACGCACAGATAGGCCAGCATGTCCTTGACCTCCGCCCGGTCGAAGAACTTCATGCCCCCCACTACTTTATAGGGGATGCCGTTGCGCTTCATGGCGTATTCCAGGGCGTTGGACTGGGCGTTCATCCGGTAGAGGACCGCCGTGTCCCGGAAGTTCCTGCCCCGGTTCACCCCCATCAGGATGTCCCCGGCCACGTAGTTGGCCTCGTCGCTCTCGTTGAAGGTGGTCTTGACCGTCACCACATCGCCCCCGCCGTTGTCGGTCCAGAGGGTCTTGCCCTTGCGGCCCTGGTTGTTCTGGATGACGGCGTTGGCCGCATCCAGAATGTTCTGGGTAGAGCGGTAGTTCTGCTCCAGGCGAATGGTCCGGGCGGTGGGGTACTGCTCCTCGAAGTTCAGGATGTTTTCGATGTTGGCCCCCCGGAAGCGGTAGATGGACTGGTCGTCATCGCCCACCACACAGAGGTTTTTGTACCCCCCCGCCAGGAGGCTTGTCAGCAGATACTGTAAGTGGTTGGTGTCCTGGTACTCGTCCACCAGCACGTAGCGGAACTTGCGCTGGTAGTAGTCCAGCACCGACCGCTCCTGCTGCAGTAGTGTTACCGTGTGAAAGATGATGTCGTCAAAGTCCAGGGCATTGGCGGTGCGGAGCTTCTTCGCATAGGCGGCATAGATCTTGGCGATGCGGGTCATCTTCCAGTCCCCCGCCGCCTCGTACCGCTTGGCAAAGTCCTCCGGCGTCTCATACTGGTCCTTGGAGTGGCTGATGGCGGCCAGGACGCTCCGGGGCGGGAAGGTCTTCTCCTCCAGGTTCAGCTCCTTCAGAATGTCCTTGATGACCCGCTTGGAGTCGTCGGTGTCATAGATGGTGAAGTCCTTGTCGAACCCCAGCCGGTCGATGTCCCGCCGCAGGATGCGCACACAGGCGGAGTGGAAGGTGGAGGCCCAGATGTCGTTGGCCTCCGGCCCCAGCCGGGCGGCCAGCCGGTCCTTCAGCTCCCCTGCCGCCTTGTTGGTGAAGGTGATGGCGATGATCTCCCAGGGCTTGGGCGCGTCCAGGGCGCAGAGCCGCCGGGCCCGGCGGACGTCCTCCTCCGTGGGCCGGGCGGGGAAGCTCTCCAGAAATTGAAGATCCTCTTCCGTGGCCCAGGCCGGCACCTCTTCCGAATCGCTTCCCCGGCCGTAGGTCAGCAGGTTGTACACCCGCTGGATCAGCACCGTGGTCTTGCCGCTGCCGGCGCCCGCCAGCAACAGCAGCGGACCCTCCGTGGTCATGGCAGCCTGGCGCTGCATGGGGTTCAGCCTGGATAAGTCCTGGGCGATGACCGCCCGGCGGGCGGCAATGTAGCGTTGTTTGAAGTCTTCCATAAGTCCACCGTTCTCCATCCGTCTCAAAGTCTCGGCCCCTATTTTACGGCAAAATCCCCTTCCGGTCAAGGCGGGAAACGGCTGTTGCCGGTTTGCCGCTTTTGTTACCAATTTGAGGTTGACAAATGTCTACCTATTTGATATGGTCCAATCAGAAGACCAGGTAGACACTCGTATACCATGGAGGTGAGACTATGCAGGTGAACCTGTCCGACAGCGAGTGGAAGCTGATGAACCGGCTGTGGGAGCAGTCCCCCCGGACCATCATGGAGTTGACGGCCTCCCTGAAGGAGGACACAGGCTGGAGCAAGAACACGGTGATCACCATGCTCGCCCGGCTGGAAGCCAAGGGGGCCGTCCGGCACGAGGAGGGCGGCCGGGCCAAGCGGTACTTCCCCGCGGTGGACCGCGAGGACGCCGCGGCGGCGGAGACGGAGAGCTTCCTCTCCCGGGTCTACGGCGGCAGCCTGGGCCTGATGATGAGCGCCATGGTGGAGAGCCGCCAGCTGACGGAGGCGGACATCGCGGAGCTGTCCGCTATTTTGGAACGAGCGGGAGGCGAGGAACATGCGTGAGATCCTGTTGACATCTTCCGTGCTGATCCTGGCGGTCCTGCTGTTGCGGCGGGCCTTCCGGGACCGGATTTCCCGCCGGGCCCAGTATGTCCTGTGGGCGCTGGTGCTGGTGCGGCTGCTGGTGCCGGTGAGCCTGCCGGGAGCGGACTTCTCCGTCCTGTCGGCGGCGGAGCCGGTGGGCCGGACAGTGACGGAACGGCTGGAACAGCGGGAAATTTACAGAGTGCCGCTGGCCCCCTCTCCCATGGGGACAGCGCCCCAGGTCACATCCCCAGCACCTCAGATAGAGGGAGGCGGCTCCCCCTCCGGGGAGGCGGCCGCGCCCTCCGGCGGGGAGGAAGCCTTTTCTTACCCGGTCATCCGGGAGCGGGTGGTGACGGCGGCGGACCTGCTGACGGTCCTCTGGCTGATCGGCATCGCCGCCATGGCGGTGTGGTTTCTGGTGACCAACCTGCGCTTCTGGCAAAAGCTCCGGAGGACGAGGGCGCCCTATGCCGCGGAGAACTGCAGGTATCCCGTCTATCTGGTGGAGGCGGGTCTCCCCTCCCCCTGTCTGTTCGGGCTGTTCCGGCCCGCCATTTATCTTACCCCCGCCGTTGTCGCCTCTCCGGAGCGGCTGCGGCATGTGCTGGCCCATGAGACCGCCCACGCCCGCCATCTGGACCCGTTGTGGTCGCTGCTGCGGAGCGTGTGCCTCGCGGTGTACTGGTTCGACCCTCTGGTGTGGATCGCCGCCGCCGTCTCCAAGGCCGACGGGGAGCTGGCCTGCGACGAGGCCGCCATCCAGGCCCTGGGAGAGGGCGAACGCATCCCCTACGGCAAAACGCTACTGTCCCTGATTCCGGTGCGGACGGGTCCCGGCTCTCCCCTGCTGTCCGCCACCACCATGACGGCAGATAAGCGGCAGCTGAAGGACCGGATCACCCGCATCGCCCAGGGACAACAGACCCGGGCAGCGGCTTTGTTTCTGGTTCTGGCGCTGGCAGCGGGCGTCTGCGCCGTCACCTTCACCGGGGCCAAGGCGGATGGGGAAACCGGCGGTGTCCGCTCCCTCACCGGCGACGAGCTGGCGTATTTTAATGAGGAGTTCTTCAATCAGGAGGGTACTTACAGCATCCGGAACCAATTTTTGAACTCCCTGTACGAGAAGCCGGAGGACATCGACCTCTTTGAGCTGTTCTATTGCGGCACGGGGATCGACGCGCCTATGACCGATGAGGAGCTGCGGCAGGTGGGCAGCTTTGACACCGCAGGGGAGCTGATCTGCCCTGTGGACAAGATGTCCGTGGAGGCCATCAACCAGGTGCTGCTGGAGAACACCGGCCTCACGCTGGAGGAGACGGGGCGGATCGGGATGGACTACTTCCAGTACCTCCCGGAGTATGATGCCTACTATCACAGCCACGGGGACACCAACTACTTCTCGGGCGTCAACATCACTGCCGGGGAGCGGGTGGGCGACACCATCCGGCTCTACTACGACGACACGTTCCATGTTGACGGCTGGAAGTGCGTGACACTGGAAGAACAGGCCGACGGCTCCTACTGGTTTGTCTCCAACCAGCCCAGTGAGCGGCCCGCCATCCCTACCGTGTACCCGGAGGGGGAGCCGGTGCTGACCATTCCGCTGACAGACCTCACACCCTATGAGCCGGAGACCATGGAGGTCATTCGGCACCGGAATGACTGCGCCGAGCGTGGCACCGGCTATATCATGCACACCGAGGACGGCGATGAACTCTCTGTCCGCACCTATCTATCCACCGACGGCAATCTCTACGCCGCCGTGATTTATGACGAGGCGGCGGGCCGGGACGGGATGCGCACATGGGATGTGGGCTGCTTCTTCACCTTCCCGGAGCATAACACGCTGAGTTACAGCGATTCCGGCGGCTACGCCGTCTCCATGGACTCCTTCTCCGATCTGTTCGGCCATGATGGGCTGGTCATCCGTTACTCCGGTGAGCTGGACGAACATACAGGCGCCACCTTCCACGACTATTACTATTTCGACACCGAGGGAAATCCCGTCCTCCTGGCCCGGGTCTACGGCACGGAATCGGCGGTCCTGGATTTGGACGGAGACGGGGCCAACGAACTGCTCTCCGACGGCGGACAGTTGGTGTTCCAGCGGGATGGGCAGCTGTACGAGGCGGATCTGACGGCCCTGCTGGCCGAAAACTGGCCGGAGATGGACTTCTGGGACTACAGCACCATCGACGTCAGCCGCCGGTGCCTCACCGTCAGAGGCACTGTCCGGAACGAGAGCGATGACGGTCCGTACAGCTTCACCCGCTGCCTCTGCTTCGACGGTGAGGACCTGCTGGTGTACAAGAATCTGGTGAACTACACGGACCATGTGGCGGACAACATCGACGTGCCGGACAGGGTGCTCTCGGCAGCGAAGGACGCCGTCCTCTCCGCCCTGGACTACCGGCGCGGCCACACCGGCGCCATGGGCCATGTGGACGGCCAGTGGCAGCAGACGGGCACTCAGGCGGAGTGGGACGACTGGCGGATCGCGGAGCTGGTGCTGACGGACACGGTGCCCGCCTACCCGGAGTTGGGGATGCGGGTGTACGGCCTGCACTATGAGCTCCATACCACCACGCCGGAGGATGTGATGCTGGCTGGCGGCATGTACATGGACGAGGACGGCTGGGTGGGCGGCCTCAACACCCTGCCCCCGGTGCTGGTGTTCCACATCACACCCGATGGAGAATACGTCCTGCTCCAGAGCAGCATTCCCAACGATGTGGGCCGGAGCAGCGACACCCCCATGTTCGCCGGACTCATGGCCCAGGCGGCCCTGGAAAACGGCCTGCTGGCCCCGTCTGAGGTGCGGCCGGTGGATCTTTACTACATGTTCTACAACAATTGCGGCGTGTTTTTGAACCTGATCGGTGCCTTCTCCCTGGAAGAACAGAATAGCACCTTAGATGCCATGGCAACGTATGCCGTCGGTGTTGAGCCCAGCGACAACCTTCTGGTCAACGGCCTTCAGCGGCTGGAGGAATACGACTATGATCTGACCGAAGAAGGTGAGCTGGCAAAAATCCGCCTGCAGAACGCCTGGACCCGGGCCCAGGAGGAGGCAGAGCGGTAATTGCTCCTCTCCAACCAGACTCAGGGGGACGGCATAGCCTGTACGGGTGGCCTCCCCCCTCTGGATTCCGGCGGACATGGCGGCGGTCACCGCTGAGGACGGGCATCGGCCCGTGAATTCGGATCAAAAAAGAGAGCGGCCGAAACTCCGGCCGCTCTTTTCTGCGCTCACTGGGCCAGGAACACCAGGTTCCGGTCCGTGATGAAGTTGGGGATACTGTACACGACGCAGATGGCGTCGATGCCGTTTTCCGCCGCGTACTGGGCGGGGGGCATCCGGTAATACCGCGGGTCAAGCAGGTGGACCTCGGCAAAGCTCTGGGCCAGGAAGGGCGCCAGGGCGTCGGAGTAGGAATCCCGGATCAGCAGGAGCTTGCCGCCGTCTCGGGCGTTCTCATTCCGGATGACGCACAGGGGTTGGTTGCCGCCCAGGAAGGAGGCGTATTTGTCCTTCTCGGTCAGATAGCTCCGGTCGTACAGTATGCTGGGTTCCGGAGAGCCGGTGCGCCAGGAGGTGACCGTGAGGCCGTCCTCCTTTACCCAGAATTCCATGGTGTCCGGCGTCAGCCAGTGGATGCCGGACTTGGAGTACAGCGTGCCATTGAAGCTGGTACTGGCAATCTCTGGTGTAAAGCTTTCCTGCTTTAATGATTCTCTTCCCAGGACTTCCAGCAGAGCATTGGCCCCATAGAAGGCCCCGAGGGACGTCCAGTGGTGGTCTGTGCGGTAGAAGATGGGCTCGTCGGCGTGAGCGGTCAGGGCGGCGGAGAAGTCGATCATGGGCAGCCCCAGGCCCGCCGCCTGGGCAAGGTAAGCGTTCTGGTCCCAGGACTCCGCGCCCTCCGGCAGTTTGTCCCGCCACACCTCCGCCGCGGAGGGGATCAGCCCCAGATACATGGGGATGTCCGACTCTCCGCCAGCTGGGAGACGTAATTCAGGTTCGCCTTCTCAAGGCCGTCCGCAGGGCGTCCACCTTGGAGATCAATGTTTCGCCTTCACAGAGATAGATGTTGTTGAACAGCCGTTTGCCGATCAGCTGCTCCGTCCGGGCCTTCAGGCCCGTCCACTGGTCCCGCAGGGGAAACTGGTCCTGGACGTAGGCCTCCACGTCCTCCATATAGCTGCCGTCCAGCACGCTGGACAGAGTCAGTGCCGGCCGCTGCTGGAGGGTGCGGTTCTCCACGTCGGACCGCTCCCGGTCCGGCAGGAGCATCTGCCACACCATCAGCCCCCCCAGAAAGAGGCAGAACACCGCTGTGAGAAATCTTGCGTATCGTTTGGACAAGGTCTCTGCCTCCTCTCAGAACCGGAAATACAGGAAGGGGTGTAGCTGCCGTCCACCAGATAGGCCGTGCAGACCACCAGGGAAAGGCCCATGAGCACCGGGGTGGCCAGCTGTTCTGCCTGCCGGGGCAGCTTCGCCCACAGCCGCTGGCCCAGAGCGGTGGAAGCCAGCACCAGTACCGCCAGTGTCACGGCGTAGCTCCGCAGCCGGAACAGGTCCGCCCCGCTCCAGAGCGGCGCACCGCCGAAACAGGCGGCAAGGTAGTCCCCGCACACGCCCAGGTCCACCATGGCAAAGAGGCCCCAGCCCACGAACACCACGATGAGGGTGTAGAGGTGCTTGAGGATCGCCGGGGTCTTCTCCAGTACGCCCCGAAGGACGTACCGCTCCAAGATCAGCCAGGCGGCGAAGTACAGTCCCACAGGATGAAATTCCAGCTGGCCCCGTGCCAGAAGCCCGTGCAGAACCAGACGATCAGGAGGTTCCGGATGGTCCTGGCGGTGCCGCCCCGGTTGCCTCCCAGGGGGATATACAAATAGTCCCGGAACCAGGAGGTCAGGGACATGTGCCACCGCCGCCAGAAGGTGCCCACGGAGTCGGCGCAGTAGGGGTGGTCAAAGTTCTCGTTGAACCGGAAGCCGAAGATCCGCCCCAGGCCGATGGCCATGTCGGAGTAGCCGGAGAAATCGAAGTAGATCTGGAAGCCATAGGCGGCGAGGCCCAGCCAGCCCCCCAGCACCGTCAGCGTCCCGGCCCCCTGAGCGGCGAGGCAGTCCTCCCACAGGGCGCCGATGGAGTTGGCCAGCAGCACCTTCTTGGCAAGTCCCACGCAGAACCGCCGGGCCCCCAGAGCGAAGTTCTCCGACGTGTGGAGCCGGTGCCGCAGGTCCGCTGCCACCGTTTTGTACTGGACGATGGGTCCGGCGATCAGCTGGGGGAACATGGTGACGAAGGCGCCGAAGTCCACCATGTTGCGCTGGACCGGTGCGTCCTTCCGGTACACGTCGATGGTATAGCTCATGGTCTGGAAGGTATAGAAAGAGATGCCGATGGGCAGCGGGATGCCCAGCTGGGGCAGATCAATGCCCGGGATCAGGGACAGATTGGCTGCGATGAAGTCCCAGTACTTGAAAAAGCCCAGCAGAGCCAGGTTGAAGATCACCGACTGGGCCACGAACCACCGGGCCTTTTTGTCGTCGCTGCGGAACTTCTCCACCAGCAGACCGTGGGTGTAGTCGATGATGATGGAGAGGAACATGATGACAATGTACACCGGTTCTCCCCAGCCGTAGAAGAGCAGACTCACCACCAGCAGCACGAAGTTCCGCCACCTCAGCGGCGAGAGAAAGTACACCAGCAGCGTCAGCGGCAGGTAGAGAAATAAAAATGTCAGGCTGCTGAAGACCACCGGCGCCCCTCCCCTCTTCTCCGTTTCACACAGCCAGCCGCGGCATCGCCGCGGCTGGCTGCCTCCTTACGCAAAGAGCGCATTGAACTGCTCCGCGATCTCCTCCTGATGGTCTGCCGTGGCAATCATGGCCACATAGGTTCCATTCTGGACTACCTGTGCGTTGGACCAGGTCTCCATGGACTCTGGGTACCAGGCGCCGCCCTCTGCCTGGGCGTCCACCCGGTCCTGCAGGATGGAGGCGGCGGTGGCAGCGTCCTCCTCCGTCCCGCACTCCGCCAGCACGATCTCATTCACCACGGCGCTGATCATGGGGGCTTTGGCGATCAGCTGCTTGGTGGCCACATCGGCCAGGCCGGGATAGGAGCCCTCCAGCATGTCGCCCTCCAAGTTCATCATCATGATGTCCTCTTCGCCGCTGGAGGCGGCGTCCTCCGCCCAGCCGTACTCCTCCGCCAGGGTGTTGTAAAATGCCGTCAGATCCACAGTCTTGTCCGTAGTCTTGCCGCCGCAGGCGGTCAGCAGGCCCATCGTCAGCAGCGCCGACAGCGCCAGGGTCAAAAATTTCTTCATGGTGTATTGATTTCCTTTCTGAATGTTCTCGGGGAATACAGACGGATCTCTCCGCTGAAAAGTTCCCTCTCACCGCCAGTATTTCCAATTTTTTTTCTTTTACCATCCCATCCGCCCTGCCCTTGCAATTCTCCGCCGGAGGCGGTATCATGGCTCTATCACAAGGAAAAAGGCGGGAGATCACAATGTACAGTTTCCGAAACGATTACAGCGAGGGCGCCCATCCCAAGGTCCTCCAGGCCCTGGCGGACACCAACCTCCGGCAGACCGTGGGCTACGGCATGGATCCCTGCTGCCAAGCCGCGGCGGATACCATCCGCCGCCTCTGCGCCGCGCCGGATGCGGCGGTTCACTTCCTGGTGGGCGGGACGCAGGTGAACCTCGTCACCATCGACGCGTTTCTGCAGTCCTATGAGGCGGTGGTCGCCGCCCAGACCGGCCACGTCAGCACCCATGAGACCGGCGCCATCGAGGCCACCGGACACAAGGTCTGCACCGTGGAGAGCCCTGACGGCAAGCTGACCCCGGCCCTGGTCGAGTCCGTTCTGGCGGGCCACAACGGCACGGAGCACATGGTGCTGCCCCGAATGGTGTACATCTCCGACACCACGGAGATCGGCACGGTCTACACCCGGGCGGAGCTGGCCGCCCTGCGGCAGTGCTGCGATGTTCACGGCCTGTTCCTCTATCTGGACGGCGCCCGGCTGGGCTCCGCCCTCACCTCCCCCGACAACGACCTGACATTGCCGGACTTGGCCGCCCTCACCCACGCCTTCACCATCGGCGGCACGAAAAACGGCGCCCTCTTCGGGGAGGCGCTGGTGCTCACCCGTCCCATGCCTCACTTCCGCTGGCACATGAAGCAGCGGGGCGCCGTGCTGGCCAAGGGCCGGCTGCTGGGACTCCAGTTCCAGGCCCTGCTGGAGGACGGGCTCTACTTCGACCTGGCCCGCCGCGCCAACGAGCTGGCCTTCCGGCTCCGGGACGGTGTCGCGGCCCTGGGATATCCCTTCCCGGTGGCCTCCCCCTCCAATCAGCAGTTCCCGGTACTGCCCAATGAGACGGTGGCAAAGCTCCAGGAGATGGGCTATGAATTTGAGACCGACCACCCGGTGGATGCGAACCACACCTGCATCCGTCTGGTGACCAGCTGGGCCACGCCGGAGACGGCGGTGGAGGACTTCCTCAGGGACCTGGCCGGGTGCTGAACATCCAAGGGACCGCCAAACAGGCGGTCCCTTTTTGTGTGGTGCTTCCCGCTCTGCTGGCCCATGGGAGCTGTCAAACTCTCTCGTACTTTTGTTCGATTTCTGCTTGACAGAAACGTTTGTTCGAGTTACAATGCAATTAGAACAAAAGTTCGATCAAGGAGGTTTTTTCCATGAGCGGCTGGACTTTCTTTTTTATTCTGGTAGGCGTGGTCTTTCTGACCTCTCAGCTCTTCCGGGTCATCGACGCCATCGAGCGTCCCAACCGGCGGCATGACCGGCGGCGGACAGCCCTGCGGTGAGATGGACGTTCTGGAAAAGCTCACCATCCTGACGGACGCGGCCAAATACGATGCGGCCTGCACCTCCAGCGGTGGGAACCGGAGGGCCAAGGCGGGGTATATCGGCAATACCACCTCCTCTATCGCCGGGTGCTGCCACTCCTTCTCCGCCGACGGGCGATGCGTGACCCTTTGAAGGTGCTGATGACCAACCGGTGCGTGTATGACTGCAAATACTGCGTCAACCGCCGCAGCAATGAGGCGAAGCGGGCCATGTTCACCCCGGAGGAGCTGGCGGACCTCACCATCCAGTTCTACCGCCGGAACTACATCGAGGGGCTGTTCCTCTCCTCCGGCGTGTACCGCTCCCCGGATTATACCACGGAACTGATGATCCGGGCGCTGCGGATCTTGCGGGAAGAGTACCGCTTCAACGGCTACATCCACGCCAAGGCCATCCCGGCACGGCGCCGGAGCTGGTGGAACAGATGGGGTTCCTGGCGGACCGGCTCAGCGTCAATATCGAGCTGCCGTCAGAGGCGGGACTTCGGACCCTGGCCCCGGACAAGACGAAGCAGGCCATCCTGGCTCCTATGGGGCAGATTCGGGTGCGGGGACAGCAGAGCCGGGAGGAGCTGGTGAAGTACCGCCACGCCCCCAGGTTCGCCCCTGCCGGGCAGAGCACCCAGTTGATCGTGGGGCCACGGCGGACACGGACTTCCACATCCTGCGGCTGACCCAGGGCTGTATGACCGCTACCAACTCAAACGGGTGTTCTACTCCGCCTACGTGCCGGTGGTGGAGCACGCCCTGTTGCCCGCCAAGGACACGAAGCCGCCCCTGCTGCGGGAGCACCGGCTGTATCAGGCGGACTGGCTGCTGCGGTTTTACGGCTTCCGGGCGGAGGAGCTGCTGGATGCAAGCCATCCGGACTTCAACCCCCAGGTGGATCCCAAGTGCAGTTGGGCCCTCCGGCACCTGGACTTCTTCCCGGTGGAGGTGAACCGGGCGGACTACGAGGCCCTGTTGCGGATCCCCGGCGTGGGCGTGGTCTCCGCCAAGCGCATTCTGGTGTCCCGCCGGGCCCGGAAGCTGCGGATCGAGGATCTGCCCAAGCTGGGGGTGGTGATGAAGCGGGCCCAGTATTTTCTCACCGCCTCCGGCCGCATGGCAGACGGCCTGCGGTTCACGCCGGACAGCCTGCTGCGGAATCTGATCGCGGCGGAGCGGCCCTCCCTGCCCCAACCGGAGCTGGAGCAGATGTCCCTGTTTGCCCCTGTGTGAGGGAGGTTCCCCATGACCGAGATGATTTATGAATACGACGGCAGCTTTGAGGGATTCCTCACCTGCATCTTTGAGAGCTACGCCCAAAAAGAAGTCCTCACCGCCATCAGCTGCGGTGAGGACATTCCATTCATGCTCTTCCCTGTGCGGACCGTCCTGACGGACCGGGACCACGCCGCACGGGTATATCGGAAGGTGGTCAAGCTGTCGCCGGAGGCGGCGGACCTGCTGCGCCGCGGCTTTCTCACCTGCCTGCCGGACCGGGAAATGCACCTGTACCGTCTGGTGGTGAAGCTGCTGGAGGAGGGGCCCCGGTTCCTCCGGGACCTGTCCGATGAGACGCTGTATCCCATTCTGCGGGCGGTGCGCCACCTGAACGGTGAGGTCCACCAGTACAAGGGCTTCGTCCGCTTCTCCGACCTGGGGGGCGTACTGGGGGGCGAAATCGAGCCGAAAAACCGGGTCCTGCCCCTGCTGCGCCGTCACTTCTGCGACCGCTACCGGAACGAGAGGTTCTTCCTCTACGACCGTACCCACCAGGAGGCCCTGTTCTACGCCGAGGGCCGCTCCGCCGTCCGGCCCCTGGAGCACTTCCAGATGGCCCCGCCAGACGAGGTGGAGGCCCGCTACCGCCTGCTGTGGAAGCGATTCTACGACACCATCGCCATCCGGGAGCGGGAAAACCCCCGCTGCCGCATGACCCACATGCCCAAGCGGTACTGGGGCACCATGACGGAATTCCAGGGGGAAGCGCATTTCAGAGCGAGAGGAACTCCCGCAGCCGTTTCAGGCCCCGGCGCTCCAGCCGGGATACCTGCACCTGAGACACCCCCAGGATCCGGGCAGTCTGTTCCTGGGTCAGTCCCTTGAAGTAGCGGAGAAGAATGGTCATCCGCTCCTTCTCCGGCAGCTGATCGATGGACTCCCGCAGGGCGATCCGCTCCACCATGCCCTCCTCCGGGGCGTCCGTGCCCAGCATCCCCTCCAGGGTGAGGCCGTCTGCGGTCTCCCGCTGGAGGGACTCCGGCGTGTCCGTGGCGATCTCCACCTGGGCGATCTCCTCCGGCGTCAGGCCGGAGGCCTCGGAGAGCTCGCTGAGCACCGGCTCCCGGCCCAGCTCCTGCCGCAGCCGCTCCCGAATGGTGTAAAGTGTTTGAGCTTGCTCCCGCATGGTGCGCCCAACTTTTACCGCGCCGTCGTCCCGGAGAAAGCGACGAATCTCCCCGGCGATTTTGGGCACGGCGTAGGTGGAGAAGCAGGTGCCGTAGTCAAAGTCGAATCCCTGCACCGCCTTCAGAAACCCCAGGCACCCCAGCTGGTACAGGTCCTCCGGGTCCACGCCCCGGCCGTAATACCGCCGCACCACGCTCCAGATCAGGCCGTTGTTCTCAATCACCGCCTGCTCGCAGGCATCCCGGTCCCCCTCCTGGGCCGCCCGCAGCAGCTCCAGCGTGGCGCTCATTTTGTGCCCTGCATCCGGGGTGCCAGCCGCTTGCGCATCACCACGGTGGTGCCCCGGCCCGGCGTGGAGCGGACCACCAGCCTGTCCATAAAGCTCTCCATAATGGTGAAGCCCATACCGCTGCGCTCCTCCCCGCCGGTGGTGAACATGGGCTGGCGGGCCTTCTCGATGTCCGGGATGCCCCGGCCGTGGTCCCGCACCGTCACCTCCAGCACCTGGTCCGGGCAGATGCGGACTTTCACCACCACCTGGCCGATGGAATCCGGATAGGCGTGGACGATGGCGTTGGTCACCGCCTCGCTGACGGCGGTCTTGATGTCCTCCAGCTCGTTGAGGGTGGGATCCATCTGGGCGGCGAAACAGGACACGGCTGCCCGGGCGAACCCCTCGTTGCTGCTGCGGCTGGGAAATGCCAGCGTGACTTCGTTGTTGGCCTTGGTCTTCATGGTATGTACTCCCCCTTTTATCGTATCGTCACCAGCCGGCCGATGCCGGCGGCATCCAGGACCCGCCGTGCCTGCTGAGGCACGTTCCGCACCAGCAGGCTCCCGTCCAGCAGCTGCATCCGCTGCTGGGCCCGCAGGATCAGCGCGATGCCGGAGCTGTCCATGAACGTCACGCCCGCCAGGTCCAGCACCAGTTTTTTCGGCAGCGCCGCGTCGATGGACAGCTCCAACTCCCGGAGGGCGTTCCGGGCCCCGTGGTGGTCCAGCTCCCCCTTCATCTCCAGCAGCAGATTCCGGTCCGCGCTTGTGGCTTCGATCTCCATAAAGTTCCCTTCTTCCTTGTCGTTTGTGTACCAAGATACAGGGTACCCCGTTTTTCCTCCCATTATAAGGAAACGGCCCATTCTTTTTTGTCGGAATCACACCCCGCCGCAAAATCTTCCCATTTCTCCGCTTGCATCGGTACCTGCGGCGGGGTATCATGAAGGTATCTCAAGGGAAAGGCAGGCATATACATGAAAATTTTGCTGATTAATGGCAGCTCCCGGCCCAACGGCTGCACCTACACAGCCCTGCGGGAGATCGCTGATACGCTGGAATCCGGCGGCGCGGAGACGGAAATCCTCTTTCTGGGCAGCGGCCCCGTCCGGGACTGCACCGCCTGCCGGACCTGTCAGAAGACGCCGGGCCGCTGCGTGTTCGATGACGATATGGTGAACCCAATCATTGAGAAGGCCCGGGAGGCGGACGGCTTCGTGTTCGGTACGCCGGTCTATTACGCCCACCCCTCCGGCCGCATCCTCTCCGTGCTGGACCGGGTGTTCTACGCCGGAAAAGACGCCTTCGCCCACAAGCCCGGCGCGGCTGTTGCCTCCGCCCGCAGGGCGGGCACTACGGCCTCTGTAGATGTGCTGGACAAATATTTCACCATCGCCCAGATGCCGGTAGTTTCCTCTACCTACTGGAACATGGTCCACGGCAACACGCCGGAGGAGGTGCGCCAGGACGCGGAGGGAATGCAGACCATGCGGAATTTGGCCCGAAACCTGCTCTGGATGGTCCAGTGCATCCAGGCGGGAAAGGCCGCTGGACTCCAGCCGCCCCAGGCGGAGAGCGGAGCCCGGACCAACTTCATCCGCTGAAGCGCAAAAGCCCCCGGAGGGAATTTCCCTCCGGGGGCTTTGCTGTATTTAGGGCTCTTTCATGTTTGCTCCCACACCATGGGCGTGTATCGGATGCCGTCCGGGGACAGCTGTTCCTCTGCCGTGGGAAAAAAGCCCAGCTGGCGGTAGACCTCCACTGCGTAGGGGGAGCTGTGGACCGTGACCCTGCCCCAGCCGCCCTCCGCCAGATATGCCTGGAACAGGAGGCGGCCGATGCCCTGGCGGTGAAACGCCGGGTCCACAAAAAACAGGGCGATGTGGCTCCCCTCCGCCGCCAGGACACCCAGAAGCTCCTGCCCCTCCCAAGCGCCAAATAGTGTCAAGTGATTTACCTGTTCAATATCTGAAAGATAAGCACGAAATGCCTCCACGCCTTCCGGCGCATAGTCCGGCGCTTCAAATTTCAGAAACACCCGCCAGCACAGGTCCATGGCCGCCGGAAGCTCGCCACCCTGTATGCGTCGAATCTCCATCGCACACCTCATTCCCCCAGAAGGGACCGTACCCGGTCCAGCGCCTCCGGCGCCGACGGCTTGATGCCGATCACAGGTACGGTCAGCCCTGCCGACTCCAGTGCCGCCCGGAGAGATGCGATAAACACGCCCCGGCCGGGCAGTTCCCGGTCCTGGTCCGAGGTGGTGTTCACCCCGCAGCAGGGGGAGCGGTCCACACCTACGATGCCCAGCACGGCAAATCCGTGCTTCTGGTACTCCCGAATCTGCAAAACAACCTGATCCGTCAGCTCCCGCAGCCGGGCAGATGCCTCCGGCTGGCCCATGGCCCGGCGGATGCGGGTGTTCTCCGCCACCACCGGCCGCTCCCCGCCTTTGGGGTCTCCACGATCCAGCCCCAGGCAGCACAGCTCCGGGCACGGCAGCTGCACCACGCCCACCCGGGCATCCAGGACTGTCCGCAGAATCTCCCGGTGGACGGCAGGCACTTCCGCCGTGCCGTCGGAAATGGCGTTCTGATTCAGCAGGCAGTGGGCCAGAAACACCACACGCCTGCTCCTTCCGTCGGTAAACATCCCGTCTCTCCTTTCATCGGCGGGGACTTCCCCTTTCTCAGCCTCTCAGACATCTCAGCGCAGACAGCCGGTGACGAACTTCAAGGGCACCTCCATCCGCGCGGCGATCTGCTCCGGCGTCATGCCCTGGTCCCGGAACCGACGGCAGACGGACTTCATATTCTCACCCACCTCAATGATGTGGCGGTCCGGGTCATAGAGCCGCACCACCCGCTGCCCCCAGCGATGCTCCAGGGGCGGGCGGACGTACACCACATCCGCGCACCCAACCAGGTGCGCCAGGAAGCCGTCGAAGTCGTCCTCCTCAAAGTAGACCTCGCTGTCATTTGCACCAAAGCGGATCTCCTCCGCCTCTTTTCCAAGGAAATCCGTCCAGGTATCCAGTGTTTGGAGGCACAGGCCGCCGGTGAGGGTCACGTTGGCACCGAAATCCATCACCACATGAAGCCCCAGGACCTCCCGGTAAAAGGTCTTGGACCGCTCCATGTCCCGGACTGCCAGCAGGGATTTTTCAGCTTCACAAGATCAGCCCTTTCTTGAAACGGATTGTGCTGCCGGGCCTGACGGCCGTCTGGACAGCACCCTTGCTCTATGATAAAATTGAAAAAACCATACAGGGAGGATTCTGCGATGGCAATCACTGTCAATATCTATTACACGGGCAACCGCGGAGCTGCCCGGAAATTCGCAGAGGAGATGACCGTCAGCGGCGTCGTGGATGCGATCCGGGCAGAGGCAGGGAACCTGCGGTATGCCTATTTCTTCCCCATGGAGGACCCGGAGACTGTGCTGCTGATCGACAGCTGGCGAGATCAGCAGGCTTTGGACACCCACCACGCCTCCCCCATGATGGCGCAGATCGCCCGGCTTCGGGAGAAGTACGACCTGCACATGCAGGTGGAGCGATATCTGTCCGATGAGACGCCAACAACCTCTCAGGATGAGGCGTTTATCCGCAGATAACTGCAGCCCCCGATTGCAAGGGGCGGCGGTCGGGCCTTTGGTCCGGGCTCTGACCGCCGCCCCTGCATTCTGTTTTGGAACGTGGGGGGTACGTTCTCCTTCGGCCGGGACTTACGCCTGCATGGCCTTGGCGGATTCCTCCAGCTTGGCGATCAGCTCTTTGTACTTGGCGGCCTTCTCCCGCTCGGCGTTCACCACCGCCTCCGGGGACCCGGGAGACTAACTTCTCGTTGGAGAGCTTCTGCTCGACGCCCCGCAGGCCGTTCTGGGCTTTCTCGATCTCCTTGCGGATCCGCTCCAGTTCCGCGGCGATGTCCACCAGCTCACTGAGGGGCAGATAAGCCGTGGCGTTGTGGGTGACGGCAGTCACCATGCCGGACACATACGTCGGGGCGGCGTCCGCGAACTTCACCTCACTGGCATAGGCCAGCCGCTGGATGAAGTGCCTGCCCTGGGCGTAGACGTCCGGGGTGGCGGTGACGATCAGCACCTCCGCCTTCCGGGAAGGGGGCACGTTCATCTCCGCCCGGCGGGCCCGGATGGCCTTGATGGTGTCCATGACGGCCTCCATTGCGGCTTCTTCCTCCGGGAAGGCCAGGTCCGCCCGGTACTCAGGCCACCGGGAGGTCATGATGAATTGTTCCTCGTGGGCAGGGCCTGATAGATCCTCCGTGATGAAAGGCATGAAGGGTGCAGCAGCTTCAAAGCTCCGTCAGCACAAAGCAGAGCACATTCTGGGCCGCCAGCTTGCCCCCTCGTCCTCCCCTGGAGGCGGATCTTGATGAGCTTGAGATACCAGTCGCAGTAGGTATCCCACAGGAAGTCGTAGACCTTGGCGGAGGCCACGCCGATCTCGTAGGCGTCCAGGTTCTCCGTGACCTCCTTCACCAGGGTGTTCAGCTTGGAGAGGACCCACTTGTCCTCCGGCGCCAGGGCGTCCGCCGCAGGGAGTTCACACTTGTCGATGGTGAGGTTCATCATCACGAACCGGCTGGCGTTCCAGATCTTGTTGGCGAAGTTCCGCATGGCCTCGCACTTCTCGGTGTAGAACCGGGTGTCGTTGCCCGGGGAGTTGCCGGTGATGAGGTTGAAGCGCAGCGCGTCGGCGCCATACTTCTCCGCCATCTCCAGCGGATCGATGCCGTTGCCCAGGGACTTGGACATCTTGCGGCCCTGGCTGTCCCGCACCAGACCGTGGATCAGCACGGTGTGGAAGGGGATCTGGTGCATCTGCTCACAGCCGGAGAAGATCATCCGGGCCACCCAGAAGAAGATGATGTCGTAACCGGTGACCATGACGCTGGTGGGATAGTAGAAGTCCAGATCAGCGGTCTTTTCCGGCCAGCCCAGGGTGGAGAAGGGCCACAGGGCGCTGGAGAACCAGGTGTCCAGCACGTCCGGGTCCCGGGTCAGATGGGTGGAGCCGCACTTTCGCACTTGGTGGGTCCTCCCGGGAGACGTTGATGTGGCCGCAGTCGTCGCAGGTCCAGGCGGGGATCTGGTGGCCCCACCACAGCTGGCGGGAGATGCACCAGTCATGGACGTTCTCCATCCAGTTGGTGTAGGTCTTGGCGAACCGCTCGGGCACGAACTTCACCTCGCCCTCCCGGACCACCCGCAGGGCCTCCTTGGCCAGGGGCTCCATCTTCACGAACCACTGGGCGGAGATCAGGGGCTCCACGTCATTGTGACAGCGGTAGCAGGTGCCCACATTGTGGTTGTAGGGCTCGGTCTTGACGAGATAGCCCTGCTCCTCCAGGTCCTTGACGATCTGCTTGCGGCACTCGTACCGGTCCATCCCATTGTAGGGGCCGCCGTTCTCGTTGATCCTGCCGTCGTCGCCGATGCAGCGGATGACCTCCAGGTTATGGCGCAGGCCCACCTCGAAGTCGTTGGGGTCATGGGCGGGAGTCATCTTCACAGCGCCGGTGCCGAAGCCCAGCTCCACGTAGTCGTCCGCCACAATGGGGATCTCCCGGTTCATGATGGGCAGGATGCAGGTCTTGCCCACCAGATCACGGAACCGCTCGTCCTCCGGATTCACAGCCACGCCGGTGTCGCCCATCATGGTCTCGGGACGGGTGGTGGCCACCACCAGATCGCCGCTGCCGTCGGCCAGGGGATAGCGGATATACCACAGGTGGCCGGGCTTGTCCACATACTCCACCTCGGCGTCGGACAGGGCGGTGATGCAGTGGGGGCACCAGTTGATGATGCGGCTTCCCTTGTAGATCAGGCCCTTGTCATACAGCTCGCAGAAGGTCTCCCGCACAGCCTTGGAGCAGCCCTCATCCATGGTGAAGCGGGAGCGGCTCCAGTCGCAGGAGACGCCCATCTTCTTCTGCTGCTCCACGATGCGGTTGCCATACTCCTCCTTCCACTTCCACACCCGCTGGAGGAACTTCTCCCGGCCCAGATCATAGCGGGTCAGGCCCTCCTTGACGCGCAGTTCCTCCTCCACCTTGATCTGAGTGGCGATGCCGGCATGGTCGGTGCCGGGGACCCACAGCGTGGAGTAGCCCTGCATCCGCTTGAAGCGGGTCAGGATGTCCTGCAATGTGCAGTCCAGGGCGTGGCCCATGTGGAGCTGGCCCGTGACGTTGGGTGGCGGCATGACGATGGAGAAGGGCTTCTTCTTGGGATCCGGATCCCCGTTAAAGCAGTCGTTGTCCTCCCACATCTGGTAGATGCGGGACTCCACCTGTTGGGGTTCATACACCTTGGGCAGTTCTTTCATCATACGTTCGATCTCTCCTATTCTCTGAACTTTCGTCCTTTTTGTCATGACTGGGGCGCCGGTCCGCACCGCCCTGCCGTTCACCAGATCGCAGCTCAGCTCCAGCGGAATGCTTTATGCGCGCTTACACAGCAAAAACGCCCTGGGCCTTTCGGCTCAGGGCGAACAAATGTCCGTGGTACCACCTGGATTCGGGAAAACCCGCACTCTGCGGCGCATTTGCGCCTGCCCTGTCAACGGTGGGCCTCCGCCGGGGCTTACTGATGCTTCGGCTCCGGTGCTCCGGGACGACTTCTCCGGCGGCTTTGGGAGAACTCACACCAGCCGTTCTCTCTCTTGGCCGCTGCCCACCGGATACTGCTTCCCTTCCTCGCAGTTTGCCATATTTTATTTTAGTATAGTATACCCCGGTTCGATTGTCAAGCGTCAGCTCAGCCGCAGGATCTCCTTCTTCAGCCGGGAGATGATGCGCTTTCCAGCCGGGAGATGTAGCTCTGCGAGATGCCCAGCTGGTCCGCCACCTCTTTCTGGGTCTGCTCTTTTCCGCCCCCCAGGCCGAACCGCAGCGTGATGATCTGCTTTTCCCGGGGGCGAGAGATAACGTTGATGGCCGCTGCCAGCAGGTCCCGCTCCACATCCTCTTCGATGGGGCGCATCACCACGTCCGCCTCAGTCCCCAGCACGTCGGAGAGCAGCAGCTCATTGCCGTCCCAGTCGGTGTTCAGCGGCTCGTCGAAGGACACCTCCCCCTTCCGCCCGGCATTTTTGCGCAGGTACATCAAAATCTCGTTCTCGATGCACCGGGAGGCATAGGTGGCCAGCTTGATGTTCTTGTCCGTCCGGTAGGTGCCCACCGCCTTGATGAGCCCGATGGTGCCGATGGAAATCAGGTCCTCGATCCCCACTCCCGTGTTTTCGAACCGCCGGGCAATGTACACCACCAGCCGCAGATTATGTTCGATCAGCTCCTTGCGGGCGTCCTCCTCCCCGATGCGCTCCAGCAGCTCCGCCTCCCGCTCCCGGCTCAGGGGCGGTGGCAGGGTGTCGCTGCCCCCGATGTAGTGCAGCTCCGCCGGCGGCAGCAGCCCCACCCGCACCAGCAGCCGCCGCCATTGTTTCATCCAGTCCTTCATGGTTTCTTCTCCTTCCAGCCGCGCCGCCCCACAGGGCGCTGTATCCCGTCCCCAGCTCTGTGGGGGAAAAGGCAACCGGCAGTCCGGCATACCGCTCCCCCGCCACCTCCGTCCAGTCGCTGCGCACCGCCAGCAGCAGTCCGCCCGCCACTCCCACCGCGTGGTAGGGGATCAGACGGAACCGCAGCTCCGGCGCCGCCCGCATCATGGGCTCCAGCAGCTCTGCGGGGCGCTCCAGCGCCCCGTGGTCCAGCAGAGAGCGGACCTCTCTTGGAAGCGCACCGTCCAACCGCCCCGGAGCCACCACCAGCACCGGCGCTCCGGAGACCGGATCCCGCAGGGCGTTTCCCGTGTCGCAGAAAGCGGTAAACGCCGTGGTCCGCCCGGCCAGACACACCTGTGCCCGCACCAGCTCGCCCCGGACGCCCTTTCCCGCCGCCGCACGAAACACCACTGTCAGAACCAGATAGGCCGCGGCCGCAGCGGTCAGCAGCACCTTTGCATCCACGTCCGTGTAGAACACGCCGTTCACCATCGGCACGCCGCCCCCCGCCACTAGGCCCAGGGCCAGCACGCACCCGGCCATGGCACAGGAGACGGCGAACAGCAGCAGCGTCAGCCGCAGCAGCTTTGCCTCTCCTCCATAGGCCGCCAGCGCCAGCAGTATGCCTGCCGCCAGCTTCACCGGCGTTGCGGAGAGAAAGCCCAGCCCCGGCAGAAATACCGCCACGGCATAGGCGCCCCCCAGCAGGCCCGCCAGAAGGTAGCGTCTCCGCCGGAGGGAATGCCCGCCAGACGCGCGGCGCAGAGCACCAGCAGATAGTCCATCAGCGCGTTCAGCACAAACACGCTGTCCACATACACCACGGTCAAGCGCTCCGCCTCCCTTCCGTTCCGTGGGACTATTATAGGGCAGACCGCAGAGAAATACGGTCGCAAAAGGGGGACGCGCCCTGTAAAAAGGTGCGTCCCCCCGGCAGCCGATTGGGGCCGCAGCACAAATGCTGCGGCTCCGGCGGCATGGAAATACTGTGATGGGAAATAACTTTACAGCAATGATAAATACGGAACAATCAGCGATGCCAGCATGGAAATCACCAGAATGACCACCAGGATCGCGGCAAACAGTCTGTGCTTGTTGCTCACTTGTTTCCCTCCTCCGTCAGGATCTTGCGGATGCTCTTTTCCGCCTTGCTGCGGGGCAGCATCAGCTCATGCCCGCAGCCCAGGCACTTGAGCTTGATGTCCATGCCCACCCGCAGAATCTCCCACTGGGTGCTGCCGCAGGGATGGGCTTTCTTCAGCTCCACTTTGTCATGCAGATGCAGGTCCATATTGGCCTCCTTGTCAAAGCAGCCTCCCGGGCTGCATATAGTAACGGTATGGAACAACACGCCGCCGTTGCGGCAGATAGGATGCGATTACAATATGCCGGAAAACAAGCTGTATCCGCCGGAGGGCCTGCGCCCTCCCTCTTCTTCACGCTCCAGAGCCTGCGGGAGGCCATGGAGCAGAACACGGTGCTGGAGGATCGGGTCCTCCGGTGTGATGCCGGACACAACCTGCTTCTCTCCCTGGGAGGCATCCAGGCCCGCATTCCCCGGGAGGAGGTCCTCTCCCCCTGGATCAGCGGGGCCCAGCGGGACATCGCCGTCCTCTCCCGGGTGGGAAAGCCCGCCTGTTTTCTCGTGACGGCCCTCCGGGCCGATGAAAAGGGCGCGCCCACGGCACTGCTTTCCCGCCGGGCCGTTCAGGAGCGGGCCATGGACTTCTTCCTGGAGCACCTGCGCCCAGGCTCCGTGGTCACTGCGGTGGTGACGCATCTGGAGTCCTTCGGCACCTTTTTGGATATCGGCTGCGGCATCGTGGCTATGCTGCCCATCGAGCACATCTCCGTCTCCCGCATTTCCCATCCGAAGGAGCGGTTCCGGCCCGGGCAGAAGATTCTGGCAGCCGTCCGGTCCATAGACCGGGAGAAGCGCCGGATCACCATGACCCACAAGGAGCTGCTGGGCACCTGGATGGGGAATGCCAGCTGGTTTCATCCCGGCGAGACAGTCCGGGGCGAGGTCCGCAGCGTGAAGGAGTACGGCAGCTTCATCGAGCTGGCCCTCCAACCTCCCCGGCCTGGCAGACGCCCGGGAGGACCTGCGCCCGGGGGACGGCGTCTCTGTCTACATCAAGTCCATCCGTCCGGAGCGGATGAAGATCAAGCTCCAGGTGATCGAAAAGCTACCGCCCTTGGCAGAGCCGGAGCCGCTGCGCTATCAGATCACCGACGGGGTACTGGACCGGTGGGTCTACTCCCCTGCCGGGTATGAGAAGTCGGCCGTGGAGACGGTGTTCACGGCTGAGGACCCTTGATCTCGTCCCAGTAGTGCTTGGCGGCCTGCTCCGTCTTGTTATCGCCGTATTCGTAGTAATGGACACCCTTCAGGGCATCGGGCAGATACTGCTGCTGTACCCAGTGGCGGGGAAAGTCGTGGGGGTACAGGTAGCCCTGCTCCCGCTCCATACCGGCGGAGTCCGCGTGAACGTTCTGCAGTTCCCGGGGCACGTCCCCGGTGCGGCCTGCCCTCACGTCTGCCCAGGCCCTGCCGATACCGGCTGTCACGCTGTTGGACTTGGGGCCGTGGCCAGCAGGATAGCCGCCTGGGCCAGGGGCAGCTGGGCCTCCGGCAGCCCCAGCTGCATGGCAGTATCCACACATGCCTTCACAATGGAGACCGCCTGGGGGTACGCCATCCCCACATCCTCGCTGGCGGAGCACAGCAGCCGCCGGCAGGGGGTGATGAGGTCCCCCGCCTCCAGAAAGCGGGCCAGGTAGTGGAGCGCCGCATCCGGGTCGCTGCCCCGGAGGGACTTCATCAGGGCGGAGGCGGCGTCGTACATGGCGTCGCCACCTCTGTCGTACCGCATGGCGCTGCGCTGGGCCACCTGCTCCACGTCGTCCAGGGTCAGCATCAGCTTCCCCTCTCTGGGCATGGCTGCCCGGCACAGAAGTTCCACCGCATTGATGGCCTTGCGGACGTCGCCGCCGCAGGCGGTGGCGATCTGCCGGGGCATATCCTGCTCCCAGTCCAGGGGCAGAGGCGAACGGTCCTGCTCGATCTTCAGTGCCCGCAGGACAGCGGGTTCCACCTCCTCCGGCGACACGGCCTTGAACTCAAACACCGTGCTGCGGGACAGCAGGGCTCCGTACACATAAAAGTACGGGTTCTCCGTGGTGGAGGCGATGAGGGTCAAAGAGCCGTTCTCCATGAATTCCAGCAGGCTCTGCTGCTGCTTCTTATTGAAGTACTGAATCTCGTCCAGGTACAGCAGAATGCCCCCTGGGGCCAGCAGCGTCCCCACGTCGGCAATGATGTCCTTCACGTCCTGCAAGGATGCGGTGGTGGCGTTGAGCCGGTGGAGGGTCTTATTGGTCTGCCGGGCGATGATGTTGGCGATGGTGGTCTTTCCGGTGCCGGAGGGGCCGTAGAACACCATATTCGCCTCCGTGCCGCTGTCGATCAGCCGCCGGAGCACGGCGCCGGGGGAGAGCAGATGCCGCTGGCCCACCACCTCGTCCAATGTTTTGGGGCGGATCTCATCCGCAAGAGGCCGCTGCATGGCGGCACCCCCTTCCCTGTTGATCTCGGAACATTTATTATAGCATGGCCCATTGGAAATTTCCACCGGGAAAACGCCAAAAAGCCGGGAAGACAGTCCGTCCTCCCGGCTTTCGGCCTGTAAACTCAGCCAACGGTCTTCCAGTGCTTGTCCACGTGGTTCAAAATCTCGCAGCCGTCCTCCGTCACCAGCACCAGGTCCTCCACCCGGACACCGAATTCGCCGGGCAGATACACGCCGGGCTCAATGGAGAAGATCATACCCGGCTTGGCCAGGGTGGTGTTGGTGGCGCTGACGTCGCCCTTCTCATGCTCCGTCTGGCCGATGAAGTGGCCCAGCCGGTGGGTGAAGTATTCTCCGTATCCGGCGGCGGAGATGTGGTCCCGTGCGGCCTTGTCCAGGTCGCACAGGGTACGCGGGCCGCAGCATGGACTCCGCCAGCTCGTTGGCCTCCCGCACCAGGTCGTGGATGGCGGCGTACTTGGGATCCGCCGCCCTGCAGAAGAAGGTCCGGGTCATGTCGGAGCAGTAGCGGTTCTTCCGGCAGCCCATGTCAATGACGATGCAGTCCCCAGCCTTCAGGCGGGTCTGGTCCGCCTCGTGGTGGGGGATCCGCGGCGTGGGCGCCGTAGGAGACGATGGGCAGGAACGCAGTGGAGTCACAGCCCTCGGCGGCGTACTGGGCCACGATGTAGTCGGCCACCTCCCGCTCGGTCATGCCCTCTTTCATGTAGGCGGCAGCCCGCTCCATCACCACGTCGTTGATGCGGGAGGCCTCCCGCATCAGGTCCCGCTCCACCGCGTCCTTGCAGGCCCGGGCGTCGTCCACGCAGTCGGAGGCCAGCACATACTTGCAGCTGGGATTGTGGGCCATCAGGGGCAGCAGAAACCGGGCGGGCCAGTCCTTGTCCACGCCCATGTCCTTTTCCCCGTCCACGGCATTTGCCAGAATGGCGAGATAGTCGTCCGTGTCGGAGAACCACACCTGCTCATAGGGTGCCTCCGGCACCGGGAACAGTTTGTTCAGAAATAACTTGTGCTGTCCGTCCTTCCGCAGGTAAAAGGCGTACAGCCGTTCAAACGGGAACACATCGTACCCTGTCAGATACCAGATGCTGTCCGGATCGGACACGAGCATCTGCTCCAGGCCCATCCGTTCCATGGCGGCCAGTACGCGGCTGATTCGCTCCTGATACATGATGTCACCCCTCTTTTTCCGATAATGGTCTCCACCAGCTCCGAGAGACCAGAGCCTTTACGGTCTTGACGCCGGTTTTCAGGGACTCTACCGGCGCATACTCGTACCGGCCGTGGGCGTTGTGGCCCGCGCTGGGCAGGTTGGGGCACAGCAGGCCCTTGTAGGTCAGCACACTGCCGTCAGTGCCGCCCCGGATGGGAGAATGGGTGGGGTGCTCAATGCCGGCGGCCTTCATGGCGGACTCTGCCAGCTCCAGAATCTCCATGTGGTCCTTCAGCACCTCGTACATATTGTAGTACTGGTCGTGGGTGTCCACCACCGCGGTGCCCTCGCCCCAGCGGCGGTTGATCTGCTCCGCGGCCTTGTCCATCATGGCCTTGCGCTCCTGAAACCGCTTCATGTCGTGGTCCCGGACGATATACTCCATCGTGGCCTTCTCCGCCTTGCCGTGCATCTCCTGCAGATGGAAGAAGCCCTCGTACCCCTCCGTGTGGGCGGGGGTCTCCAGCGCCGGCAGCAGGGCGTTGTACTCCATGGCGATCAACAGGGCGTTGCGCATCTTGTCCTTGGAGGTGCCCGGGTGGATGCTGAAGCCGTTGATGGTCACCACGGTCTTGGCGGCGTTGAAGGTCTCGTACTCATAGTCGGTGATATCGCCGCCGTCCAGGGTATAGGCAAAGTCCGCGCCGAAGCCGGATACATCGAAGAAGCTGGCGCCCATGCCGATCTCCTCGTCCGGGGTGAAGCCCAGGCAGATTTTGCCGTGGGGAGCCTTCTCTGCCAGCAGCTCCTCCACCGCCTGAAGGATGATGGCGATGCCCGCCTTGTCATCCGCCCCCAGCAGGGTGGTGCCATCGGTGCAGACCAGCTCCTGACCCACGAATTTCTGCAGCTCCGGGAACTGGGCGGCCTCCATGACGATGTTCTGCTCCCGGTTCAGCACCACGTCCCCGCCGGTGTAGTGGATGATCTGGGGTTTCACGTCCTTGCCGGTCATGTCCGGGGTGGTGTCCATGTGGGCGATCAGGCCGATGGCGGGCAGCTGTTCGCACCCCGGCGTGGCATCCAGTGTGGCGTAGACGTAGCACTTGTCATCGTACCGGGCGTTTTCGATGCCAAGGCCGTGGAGCTCCTCTACCAGCAGCTTGGCCATGTCGAACTGGCGGTCCGTGCTGGGGGTGACAGTGCGGCCGGCGTGGTAGTCACTCTCGCTGTACACCTTGGCGTAGCGGATCAGGCGGTCAACAACGGTATCCATGTTCTAGATTCCTCCTTATTCTTCCTTGGAGAGCAGATTCTCCGGATTCAGGCATTTCAATTCGTCCAGCACGAAGAGGCCGTCCTTGCGGATCAGCACGTCATCGAACCAGATCTCGCCCCCGCCGTACTCCGGCGTCTGGATCTGGATCAGGTCCCAATGGACGGCGGAATGGTTGCCGTTGGAGGCATTGTCGTAGCTGTTGCCGGGGTCAGGTGGAAGCTGCCGGCGATCTTCTCGTCGAACAGAATGTCCCCGATGGGGTGGTTGATCTCCGGGTTCACACCGAAGGCGAACTCGCCGATGTACCGGGCGCCCTCGTCGATGTCCAGAATCTCGTTCATATAGTCCGTGTTGTTGCTGGTGGCCTTGACGATCTTGCCGTCCTTGAACTCCAGATACACATCCCGGAATAAAAAGCCGTCATAGGGGGACGGCACGTTGTAGGTGATGTGCCCGTTGACGGAGTTCTTCACGGGCGAGGTGTAGATCTCACCGTCGGGGATGTTCCGGTTGCCGTGCATCCCGAAACTGGGGATGCCCTTGATGGAGAAGGAGATGTCTGTGCCGGGAGCGACGATACGGACCTTGTCGGTCCTGGCCATCAGGTCCTGGAGGGCTGCATGGCCCGGCCCATCTTGTCGTAGTCCACAAGGCAGGCCCGGAAATAGAAGTCCTCATACTCTTCCGTGGAAACGCCCGCCAGCTGGGCCATAGCGTCGTTGGGATACCGGAGCACAGACCACTTGGTATGGTTGCACCGCTCCGCCAGATGGATGGGGCCCCAGTAATACTGGCGGTAACGCTTCTGGGCCTCGTCGCTGACGTTGTGCCACATGCTGATATTGGTGGTGGCCCGGATGTCGATATAGGCGTCCATTTCCCGCATCCGCTCCAGCTCGTAGGAGGCGATCTCCTCCATGTGCTCCGCGTCGGCTCCCTGGACCAGGGCACCTTCTACGGCGTAGTCGAAGATGTGGACAAAGGGCTTGCCGCCCACAGCATAGGCTTCCTGGACCAGGGCCTTCATCAATCCGGTCTCACTGCCGTGGAGCTCAATCAGGATCTTCTCGCCCTTCTCCAGGCCCACAGCGCTGCGGATCAGGAACTGGGCGAATTTGCGGATACGGGGATCTTCCATGGTGGTTCCTCTCTTTCCTTTCAGTCCTTGCGCGTCACCGCACAGAAAAAACGGGGCAGAAGAGCATCTCTTCTGCCCCGCCTGGAATCAGTTGTCCTGGTACAGGGCTTCCAGAGACCGCTTGGGATCGTTGCAGCGGGTCACGGCGCTGACGATCAGTATGGCAATCACCGAGGCAGGCACCGCCACAATGGCGCACTGGATGCCGTAGGGCGTGCCCATCAGCGTCCAGATGATCGTGACCAGACCGCCCACCAGGATACCGGCCATGCCGCCGGCGGGCGTCACCTTCTTGGAGAAGAGGGCGAACAGGATCGCCGGGGTGATGGCGGCGCCGTACATGGTGTAGGCCGTCATCTGCAGGGACAGCACAGTGGGGAAATACAGCGTCAGCGCCACAGCGATGAAGCTGAACACAATGATGGTACCCCGGAGGACCAGCATCTTCTGCTTGTCGGTGGCATCCTTGCGGATGTACTTTACATAGATGTCGTTGGTCAGGTTGGTGGCAGAGGAGAGCAGATAGCTGTCCGCCGTGGTGACGATGAAGGCCATGCAGGCGCACATCACCAGCGCACCGAAGGCCAGAGGCAGGTAGTCCACCGCCACCTGGAAGATCACATTGGAGGGAACGTCCAGGGTGGGATACAGCTTGGCTGCCTGGGTGACTACCAGGACAATGCTGATGATGACCAGGATCTCGCCGATGAACATGCCGATGTTGGACTTCTTGGCCTCGTCGCTGTTTTTGGCAGAGGCGAACCGCTGCAGCATGTTCTGGTCGCCCAGCATCAGGGCCAGGGAGGGCAGGAAGTAGCCCAGCAGCTCCCAGCCGGACATACCGCCGGTAATGGTCATCTTCTCCGGAGGCAGAGTGGCGCCCTGAGAGTTGGCCACGCCGATCAGGAAGGGAATCGCCAGGAAGAAGCCGCCGATCATCAGCAGGGCGCTGATGGCGTCGGAATAGGCCACAGACACCAGACCGCCGCCCACGGTGATGATGGCGATCAGGGCTGTGCAGATGGTCAGGGCCAAGCCGTGGGAGATCTCAATCCCGCTGGAAGCGCACAGCAGCACGATGATGTCCGCCGCAGCCTTCAGCTGGGTGGCCAGCACGCCCACATAGGCCAGCATGACGCACAGGGCGGCGATGATGCTGGCGGCCTTGCCGTAACGGGCGCCCATGATCTCCGGCACCGTGACCTTGTTGGACTTGCGGACCTTGCCGGCGATGAAATACAGCAGGATGATGCCGATGGGCGGCGCCGCAAAGGTGATGAGACCCACCCAGGGGCCGCCGGTGTACACCACGCTGGCGGAGCCGGTGATTCCGCCGCCGCCGCACCAAGTAGCAAGCAGTGTGCCCACCAGGATGATGAAGGGGATGCGGTGGCCGCCGGTCACCATGTCATCCGAGGTCTTGACTTTCTTCCGGGCCACGATCAGCCCGAAGATCGTGAGCAGCACCAGATAGGCGCTGATCGCAACAATGTAAGTCATATATTCTCCTTCTCCTCACACAATAGAATAATAAAGAGATTTTACTCTTTCAGGGGAATAATGTCAAGTTGTATCCCGTCCGGCGTATGCGCCGGCATCGGGACGCGGCAATTTTTCTCTGGCTTTTTGTCGAAATCTGTGGTATCCTGTCCCCGAGGTGAGCGACATGACATCCAAGGCTGCGGTGAACCGCATCATTGAGACGCTGAAGGGCATTTACCCGGACGGGCTGTGCTCCTTACAATATAAAAAGGACTACGAGCTGCTGTTTGCGGTGCGCCTGTCCGCCCAGTGCACAGACGAGCGGGTGAACAAGGTGACCCCGGCGCTGTACGCCCGCTTCCCCACGCTGGAGAGCTTTGCCGAGGCGGATCCGGCGGAGGTGGGCGAATACATCCACTCCTGCGGCTTTTACAACGGCAAGGCCCGGGACATCGTGGCCTGTGCCCAGAAGCTGGTGAATGAATACGGCGGCAGAGTCCCCGGCACCATGGAGGAACTGACCGGCCTTCCCGGCGTGGGGCGCAAGACCGCCAATCTGATTCTGGGGGACGTGTTCGGCCAGCCCGCCTATGTCTGCGACACCCACTGCATCCGCATCACGGGACGGCTGGGGATCACCGACGGCTCCAAAGATCCCCTTCAGGTGGAGCGGCAGCTGCGGGAGCGGATCCCTCCCAAGGAGTCCAACAACTTCTGCCACCGGATGGTGCTCTTCGGCCGGGATACCTGCACCGCCCGCTCCCCCAAGTGCGAGGGCTGCCCCCTGGCAAAGGACTGCGACACCGCCAAAGCCGCCAGACGGGGCTGACAGCATTGGAATCACTCTGGAACTTCACGTGTCTGCGCAATGCGCAGGCACGTTTTTTTGTCTTCCCTCATATACTGAGATGAAATCCATCCGACAGACGGCACAAGGAGGCACTATGGACGAACAGACGGCCCGTATGATCCAACAGCTGAAGAGCAACCTCGCCATGCTCCAGGCGCTGATGCAGTCCCGGGACGGGCAGGCGCTGATGCAGATGCTCTCCGGGGGAGACCGTGGAGCATCTCTCCAGCGGGCGGCCCAGTCCGCCGCCAAGGGCAACCCGGCGGAGATGGTCCGCATGGTGAACCAGCTGATGCAGAGCCCGGACGGCGCAGCTTTGATCGACCGCATCAACAAGACCATGAACGGCCGGTAACGGCAAGTACAGAAAGGGGGCGGACCGGCGGTGGCGGAATTCGACGATAAACTGAACAGCATTCTCTCCAACCCGGACGCCATGGCACAGATCATGCAACTGGCCCAGTCTCTCTCCGGTGGGACCGGAGGAAACAACGCCGCCAATGCGCCGCCCCCTCCCCCGTCCCAGCCGGGCGGTTCTTCTCGCCCGGCTGGGGCCAGCAGCCGCAGACTCCGCCGCCATCCGGCGGCGATCCCCTCTCCGCCCTGGCCGGTGGGCTGGATCCGCAGCTGCTCCTGCGGTTCCTGCCCCTGATCCAGGAGCTGGGAGGAGCACGGGACTCCAACGCCCGGCAGCTGCTGTACGCACTGCGGCCCTATCTCAAGCCGGAGCGGCAGGAGAAGGTGGAACGGGCTCTCCAGCTGGCGCGCCTGTTCCACCTGGGCCGGAAATTTCTGGCTGGATGGGAGGGGTGAGACATGTATAACCGCTACATCCGCAACGACCAGGGCACCTACACCCGTATCCCGGAGGAGGAGCCCCGGCATACACAGGGCGGCACCTCCCCTTCCGGTCAGCCGGAACACCCGCCATCCGGCGGCGGGCAGCAGCCCCCGCCCCCGCCCGCCCTCCCCCCTCCGGCGAGAATGGGCCGGACAGCCTCAGCAGCCTGCTCCGGCATCTGCTGGACCAGTTTCACCTGAGCAGTGTGGATTCCGGGGACCTGCTGCTGTTGGCCATCCTCTTCTTCCTCTTCCGGGAGGGCGCGGATGAAGAGCTGCTGGTGGCCCTGGGCCTGCTGCTGATCTTGTAAATGACAGAAAAAACACGCCGCAAGCATTCTGTGCTTGCGGCGTGTGGCGCAGAAGGAGGGATTTGAACCCTCGCGGCGTTTTTTAGACACCCTACTCCCTTAGCAGGGGAGCCCCTTCGGCCTCTTGGGTACTTCTGCAGATACGATATTCACTGATTAAAGATGTGGCGGAGAGAGTGGGATTCGAACCCACGGACGCTTGCGCGTCGCCGGTTTTCAAGACCGGTTCCTTCAACCGCTCGGACATCTCTCCATCATGGAAAGGCGCCATCCGTCGGACGCCTGATTATTATACTATATCGATTGGCGATTTGTCAACAATCTGCTCCCATTTTTATTTTTTTAATTTTTTTCATTTTAGGGGTTGCATTTCCAGAAACAGTATGCTATTATAACTGAGCTGACTTCGAGCAGCACATTTCCGGGTGTGGCGCAGTTGGTAGCGCGCTTGACTGGGGGTCAAGAGGCCGTGAGTTCAAGTCTCGCCACTCGGACCAATCGAAGCATCCAATTTGGATGCTTCGATTTTTTTTACTTTCACCGACATCTCCCCTGGCTTGTTTGTGACTGGCCGCACACATTGCCCGCTCGGCAATGTGTGCGGCCTTATTGTTCAGAATATACCGGCGGAAACAAACACAGCATCCATGTTGTACAGATTGCGGCGGGCGTCTTCTGATTCGCAGTCCCCCCCTGCTCTTCCGCTGCCGACCTAGCTGTCCGGAGATTGCATGCCATGACCGGCCATCTAAAGATTTCCCCATTTTGAAACTTTTTTCGACAAACCGGCGTCTATTAGGTAGAGCAGAACCAAAAGCAACAGATCACATAGGCGCCCGAGGAGGACTCCCATGGTTTATACAAATGATAGAGCCGCAGACGTACATAGCTCAAAAGGGTGGCGTAGAAAGCGCTCCCGCAGACTGCGCTGGCCTTTGAAGCTTTTCTGCATGTGTCTGGTATTGTCTGCCGTGGTTTTGACTATACGCACAGTGAGATCCTTTTCCGCCCCCATGTCTGCGTTGGAGCCTGCGGAACAACTGACGGAGCAGCACCCGGAGTCTTCGCTGCAGGAACCCGATGCCCTGCCGCCGGTCGAGCTGAATCCGGCCCCCCAGTCCGGCGCCGTTACTCCGGATGACTGGCAGATCCTGCTGGTGAACCGCTGGAACCCTTTGCCCGATGGATACACGTTTGAACGGACAAAGCTGAAGTATGGCCACTCGGTGGATTCCAGAGCATACCCGGATCTGCAGGAGATGATGGACGACTGCCGGGCAGCGGGATTGGACCCGGTGATCTGCTCGTCCTACCGGACACAGGCCAAGCAGCAGGAGCTGTACGAAAACAAGCTCCAGCGTTTGATAGAAGAGGGATATTCATACGAAAACGCCGTCACGGAGGCTGGAACTGTGGTAGCCGTGCCGGGCACCAGTGAGCACCAGACGGGCCTGGCCCTGGACATTGTAGACGCCTCCTATCAGATTTTGGACCAGGGGCAGGAGGACACCCTGGTCCAGCAGTGGCTGATCGAGCACAGCTGGGAATACGGTTTTGTCCTGCGCTATCCCAACGCCAAAAGCGAGATCACAGGCATTATCTATGAGCCCTGGCACTACCGCTATGTGGGCCGGGAAGCCGCCCGGGAGATGACGGAGCTTGACCTGTGCCTGGAGGAATACGTGGACTGGCTCTCCGCCCAGTGAGCCATCGTATATATGCAAACGACGCCTTGGACAGATACGATGTCAAAGGCGCCGTTTTGTCATGGTTCGTCGTGCTCACTGCCGTCTGGCCGTGCGGTAATCGTCGCCGGGCCGGTAGAAGGGACAGTCCCGTGTGCCGCCACGGAGAAACCGCTCCATTTCGTCCTCGTCCAAGTCCGCTTCGCAGACGTAAGCCGCCAGTTCCTCGTCGTAGTCGTAGTAGACACACTCCTCGCAATTTGCCGACATGCTCTCTCCTCCTCACAGCAGGACGGCGTACAGGCCGTCCACGTCCAGTCTTTCCCGGATCACCAGGGCCTCCAGATCCGCCCGGGCCGACGGCGGCGCAGACCAGCACATCCCGCAGCCGGCGGTGATGCTCCGGGGCACCGGAATCAGCCGCCCCGGCAGCCCCGCCGCCTGGCAGGCCCGCTCCATGGCCATGGCCCCGGTGGTGGTGGCGAAAGTTACCACGAACCGCTCCTCTTTTTTCCGCATGGTCAGACTGCCTCCGCCGCCAGGATACGGACCGCCTCTGCAGCCGCGTCGGTCTCTGCCTCTGTATTGAAATAGGACCAGGAGAACCGCACCGCGCCCTGGTCCTCGGTCCCCAGCGCCCGGTGGAGCCGGGGGGCGCAGTGGGCGCCGGGCCGGGTGGCGATCTCAAACCGCTCCGCCAGCTCGTCCGCCACCTCCGAGGAGTCCAGATCAGCGATATTCAGGGACACGATAGGCGCCCGGAACTGTACAGCAAAATTCCCATACACTTTTACGCAAGGAATGGTTCTAACGGTTTCATAGAACCGCCGGGCCAGGACGGACTCGTGCGTGCGGACTGCGTCCCAACCGGTACGCTTCAGAAACGCCAGAGATGCTCCCAGGCCGGCAATTCCATGGCTGTTGAGGGTCCCCGCCTCCAGCCGGGTGGGATAGGCCTCCGGCTGGGTCTCAGAGTAGCTCTGGACGCCGGTGCCGCCCACGGCAAGGGGCGAATCTCCACCCCGCTCCCACACAGAGCCCGCCAGTACCCTGGGGCCCATCAGGCTTTGTGGCCGGTGAAGCACACCACGCTGATGTGCTGCCGTTCCATGTCAATGGGAAATACCCTGCGGTCTGGGAGGCATCCAGAATGAACAGAAGCCTGTGCTTCTGGCAGAAGTTCCCCACCCGCTGGATGTCCATCAGATCCCCCGTCAGGTTGGAGCCGTGGGTGCACACCACTGCCTTTGTATTCGGCCGCAGGAGCCGCTCAAAGTCCTCGTAGTCAATCCGCCCCTGCCGGTCTGCCGGGACGAAGTCCACCGCCCCTCCCTGCGCCCGCAGTCTGTACAGCGGACGCAGAACCGAGTTATGCTCCAGATCTGTGGAGATCACATGGTCCCCCGCCCCCAGCAGGCCGGAGATGGCGATGTTCAGCGCCATGGTGGAATTGGGCGTGAAGGCCACACGGTCCGCCCGGGAACAGCCGAAGAGAGCCGCCAGCGCCTGACGGACGCCGTAGATGCTCCGGGCCGCCTCCAGGGCCTCCGGATGGGTGCCCCGGCCGCTGTTACCGTAGTCATTCATGGCCGCGGCCACCGCCTCTGCCACACCGGGAGGCTTGGGCCGGGTGGTGGCGGCGTTGTCCAGGTAGATCATGGCTTGATGACCTTCCCGGCATTGGCCAGGGCCTCCACAATGGCGTACATATTCGTGACGCCGCCCACAGCCAGCTTCTCCGCCAGACCGTAAAAGTTCAGGCAGGTGCCGCAGGTGAGGATCTCCACTCCCTGGGCCTCCATATTCCGCAGGTCCTCCAGAGATTCGGAACCCTCCACCGTCAGCTTGGCACCACCGTTATAGAACAGGACGGTCCTGGGCAGCCGGGGCAACTGGCTCACGGCAAAAAGGAAGCTCTTCATCAGCAGCTTCCCCAGTTCGTCGCTGCCCCGTCCCATGGTCTCTGAATCCACGGCCACCACCAAGTCGCCCCGGGCGTCCGGAACACAGGTCAGAGCAGGTTCCTCCGCCGGGGCATCTCCCACCGGCTCCGCCACTTCCATGGTTACCACAAACAGGTGCTCTCCTTCTTCTCCGCCTGGACCGGCAGGTGGTTCCCCGCCGCCATGCGGGTCAGGTTCTGCACCGCGATCTCATTGTCCACCCGGACCTCCAGCGTTCCCGGCTCTCCCAGCTCCCGCAGGGCTTTCGTGGCCTTCACCACCGGAATGGGGCACGGCTCCCCCACAGCGTCCACGATCACAGTTTTCATCTTGTTCTCCTCTCCCGCCCCTCGGCGGCTGTGTTTCATCCGTTCGCCTGCGGCAGGACGGAGGATTTAGAGCCCGTCCCCAGGCGATCTTTCCGTCTGCATTCGCAGACTAACACAGCATCCGGACCGGCAGGGTTTGGGATACACTCTGGCATTTCTTGACAGAGCTGTCGGAAAATCGGCCGCAAAATTATAGATTATGATTTGTTGATATGAAGCTTTGTCACAAAGGACCAGCTGGAGGCCATCGCCGCCCAGTACCCCACCCGTTCCACATCTATGATGAGCAGGGCATCCGGGAGAATGCCCGCCGCCTGCGGAAGGCATTTGCCTGGAATCCCGGCTACCGGGAGTATTTCGCCGTGAAGGCCGCTCCCACCCCTGCCTTGCTGAAGCTGCTGCACGAGGAGGGCTGCGGCTGCGACTGTTCCTCCATGACGGAGCTGATGATCTCGGAGCGGTGCGGCATCACCGGTGAGAACATCATGTTCTCCTCCAATGATACCCCGGCGGAGGAATTCCAGATGGCGGACCGGCTGGGCGCCATCATCAACCTGGACGATCTGACGCTGGTGGACTATCTGGAGCGGTCCATCGGCCATGTGCCGGAGAAAATCTGCTGCCGCTACAATCCCGGCGGCGTGTTCACCCTGGGCGAGACCCGGGAGGGCTTCCAGGTGATGGACAATCCCGGCGACGCCAAGTACGGCATGACCCGCGCCCAGATCGCGGAGGCATTTACCCGCCTTTCCGCCATGGGCGCCAAGGAGTTCGGCATCCACGCCTTCCTGGCCTCCAACACCCTGTCTAACGACTACTACCCCGCCCTCGCCCGCATTCTCTTCCAGCTGGCAGCGGAGCTGAAGGCGGAGACCGGCGTCCATATCACCTTCATCAACCTCTCCGGCGGCGTGGGGATCCCCTACCGTCCGGAGCAGCCTGCCAATGATATCGCCGTCATCGGCGAGGGAGTCCGCCGGGCCTATGAGGAGGTGCTGGTGCCCGCCGGGATGGGTGACGTGGCCCTGTATACCGAGCTGGGCCGCTTCATGACCGGTCCGTACGGACATCTGGTCACCCGGGCCATCCACGAAAAGCACATCTATAAGGAGTACATCGGCGTGGATGCCTGTGCCTGCAACCTGATGCGTCCGGCCATGTACGGGTCCTACCACCATATCACCGTGATGGGCAAAGAGGACCAGCCCTGCGACCATAAGTATGACATCGCCGGCAGCCTCTGCGAGAACAATGACAAGTTCGCCGTGGACCGGATGCTGCCCAAGATCGACATGGGGGACCTGCTGGTGATCCACGACACCGGCGCCCACGGCTTCTCCATGGGCTACAACTACAATGGCAAGCTCCGCTCCGCCGAGCTGCTGCTGAAGGAGGACGGCTCCGTGGAGCTGATCCGCCGGGCGGAGACGCCGGAGGACTATTTCCGCACATTGGTCTGGTGAGGAAACCGCCCAGTCCCGCAGCAACGGATCAAAATCAAAAGCGCCACCGCTCCTGCGGTGGCGCTTTTTCTGTTTTTGTCAGGCGGAGGCACCTGTCTGGTCTTCAGCAGTGAAGTAGACGAAGAAAGTCTCGCCGGTGCTCTCCTCCCCGGAGTCATCCACAAACTGCTCCAGATAAGCGATGGAGAAGTCCGTAAAACCGGAGGGTACCTCATAGACCAGTTCGCCGCTGCGCTCCTCGTCCACGGCCATGGGATATGTACCGGGCAGCTGGTTCTCCCCCACCGGCTCCACTTCCGTATAGGTCTCCATGTCTGTGGTGATGGGATAGGCATAGGCGTCATCGCCGTCGTCCCACTGGACCTGGAAATCAGTGTCATACATCTCAATGCTCTGCTCGAAGGTGTTCTTTACGGTGATGTCCGCCACCAGCAGTACGTTCCCCTCCCCAGGGGTACGGCCCGCGTAGTCGCTGGTAAGGTATGCGCTGTTGACTGTGAAATCAAAGAAGTAGGTCTCCATGGTGTCGCCGGTGCGGCCCTCGCTGGAGCCGCTTCCGCCGCAGGCGGTCAGCCCCAGTGCCATCACCACAGCCGCCGCCAATGCAAACAGTCTCTGTTTCATTTCACTCTCCCTTGCCAAAAATAGATCCGGGCCTCCGCCGCCCCCGGCAGAACGCCCCACGACCAATCTCAGTGTACCATGGCGCCCAGCCGGGCGCAACTGCCGTTCAAAAAAATTTTTCTCAGCGCGGGGGCTTCCCTTTGTGCACCTTTATCGGGTGGGGATGATCTCGATCCAGTATCCGTCGGGATCTGTCACAAAATAGATCCCCATGGCAGGATTCTCAAAGCAGATGCAGCCCATGGCTGCATGCTTGGCGTGGGCCGCCTCATAGTCCTCTGCCCGGAGGGCCAGATGGAATTCGCACTCCCCCAGGTCATACTTCTGGGGATGGTCCCGCAGCCATGTCAGTTCCAGGCGGAAGTCCGTCTTTCCATCCCCCAGGTAGACGATGATGAAGCTGCCGTCGGCCGCCGCCTTCCGCTCCCCCACCGGCTCCAGGCCCAGGGCCTCCTTGTAGAACGCAAGAGATTTGTCCAAATCCGCTACATTGAAATTGAAGTGATTGAATGTCAGCATAAGCTCCTCCTGATCGCCGGGGGCCCTCTGCCTCCGGCTTGGTTTGGGTTCAGTATAGCATTTCTGCCCCCTCCGGGGCAAGGCCCTTTCCAAACCCTGCCCGCCGCTTCTTCTTTTTATCCATGTTATACAATTTCCAGAGAAAAATTTGTCGGCTTTTGGCTTGTTTTATAGTTGCCTCCTAAAGTGCACGATGATAAACTTCTAATTGTTAGACAATGCTAACTTTTGAGGAGGAACGTTCCGATGACACTGGACAAGCTGCCCCTGGGGCAGGAGGCCGTCATCACGGCTGTGGGCGGCGAGGGCGCCCTGCGCTGCCGCCTGCTGGATATGGGGCTGATCCCGAAGACCCGCGTGCGGGTGGAGAAGGTCGCACCCCTGGGCGACCCGTTGGAGCTGCGGGTGCGGGGGTACTCCCTGTCCCTGCGGAAGGAGGACGCCGGGAAAATCGAAGTGGAGGTGGCCGAGACATGATTTTCGCACTGGCCGGCAACCAAAACTGCGGCAAGACCACGCTGTTCAACCAGCTCACCGGCTCCAACCAGCACGTGGGCAATTTCCCCGGCGTGACGGTGGATCAGAAGTCTGGCGCCATCCGGGGGGAAAAGGACTGCACGGTGGTCGACCTGCCGGGCATCTACTCCATCCGGCCCTATACGCCGGAGGAGATTGTCACCCGGGATTTCATCCTGAACCAAAAGCCCGACGGCCTCATTAATATCGTGGACGCCACCAATATCGAGCGGAACCTGTACCTGACGCTCCAGCTGATGGAGATGCGTATTCCCATGGTGCTGGCCCTGAACATGATGGATGAGGTCACCGCCGGCGGCGGCACCATCGACGTGAAGGGAATGTCCCAGGCATTGGGCATCCCGGTGGTGCCCATCTCCGCTGTGAAAAACCAGGGCGTGGACGAGCTTGTGAAGGTTGCCGTCCAGACTGCCCGGACCAAGACGCTGCCTACGGTGTACGACTTCTGCTCCCCCGGACCGGTCCACCGGTGCATCCACGCGGTGGTCCACCAGATCGAGGATCACGCGGAGGCTGCAGGCCTTCCCGTCCGGTTCGCCGCCACCAAGCTCATTGAGGGAGACGAGGACATCGTGACCCGCCTGGCCCTGGACCAGAACGAGCTGGAGCTCATTGAGCACAGCGTCAAGGAGATGGAGGACGAGTGCGGCATGGACCGCAATGCCGCACTGGCGGATATGCGCTACACCTTCATCGAAACCATCTGCTCCGGCACGGTGGTGAAGTGCCGGAGTCCGGGAGCGGGCCCGCAGCGAGGCCATCGATCGGGTGGTGACCAACAAATACCTGGCCCTGCCGCTGTTCTTCGCCATCATGCTGGGCATCTTCTTCCTGACCTTTGAAGTCATCGGCGCCTTCCTGTCGGATCTGCTGGCCGCGGGGATCGATGCCCTCACCGCGGCGGTGGACAGCGGCCTCGCCGCCTATGGATTGAACCCCGTGGTCCACAGTCTGGTGATCGACGGCGTGTTCGCGGGAGTGGGCAGTGTACTGAGCTTTCTGCCCATCATCGTGGTGCTGTTCTTCTTCCTCTCCATTTTGGAGGACACGGGCTACATGGCCCGTGTGGCCTTCGTCATGGACCAGCTGCTGCGGAAGATCGGTCTCTCCGGCCGGAGCATTGTCCCCATGCTGGTGGGCTTCGGCTGCTCAGTGCCCGCCATCATGTCCACCCGGACACTGGCCTCGGAGCGGGACCGACGGATGACCATCCTGCTGACGCCCTTCATGAGCTGCTCTGCCAAGATCCCCATCTACGGCGTGTTTTCCGCCGCCTTTTTCCCGAATCATGCCGCCCTGGTGATGATCGGGCTGTACATCCTGGGTATCCTGGTGGGCATCGTGGCGGCTAAGGTGCTGGGCACCACAGTCTACAAGGGCAACCCCGTGCCCTTCGTCATGGAGCTGCCGAACTACCGCTTCCCTCCGCCAAAGCGTGTGGCAGCTGTGCTGGGACAAGGCCAAGGATTTTCTGACCCGAGCCTTCACCATCATCTTCGTGGCCACCATCATCGTCTGGTTCCTCCAGACCTTTGACACCCGGCTGAACCTGGTGGATGACAGCGCCGACAGTCTGCTGGCCACCGTGGGTGCCTGGATCGCCCCGCTCTTCGCTCCTCTGGGCTTTGCCGATTGGCGGGTCTCCACTGCCCTCATCACCGGGTTCATCGCAAAGGAGTCCGTCATCTCCACCCTTGGAATCCTTACCGGGTCCGGCGCGGATGTCAGCACCGCCGCCCTGGGGACGCTGTTCACCCCTGTCACTGCCGCCGGGTTCCTTGCCTTCACCCTGCTGTACACCCCCTGCGTGGCCGCCATCTCCGCAGTGAAGCGGGAGCTGGGCTCCGGCTGGAAGGCCGCCGGTGTGGCGTTGAGCCAGTGCGTGATTGCCTGGATGGTGGCCTTCCTGGTCTACCACATCGCGGCGCTGCTGCTGGGATAGAGGAGGCTGCCATGCTGGAAGTTTTGATCCTGGCGGCCCTGGGCGTCTGGCTGGCGCTTGCCCTCCGTTCCTGCCTCCGCCGCAGAGGAAAGGGCTGCGGCGGCTGTGATGGCTGCTGTGACCGCTGCGGCGGTGCCTGCCGCAGCGCCCGCCGCTGACATACCCCATATTGTCGGTAAAACGGCCCCGGCGGAATGTTCCGCCGGGGCCTTGTTGAAAAGAACCCCCGCCGGCTGTCTCCGGTGGGGGTTCGCCTCATGTGTCCAGCAGCACCGTGCCGTCCGGCAGGATAAACCGGTCTGTGGAGGGGGTGCTCAGATCTGCCGTCAGGGATGCCATGCGGTAGATGGTCTCCCCCTCCAGCAGCCGTTCCGACGCTACCAGTAAGCCTGTCTCCACGCTGACCCAGTACCGTTGGGTGTAACCCTCCGGATCCTGGACCGTCTCCACGTAAATGCAGTTCACATCGGAGACGCTGCGGTAATCCGCGGCGGCGATATCCTCCACCGGCAGGTCCAGGATGGTCTCATAGGTGGGGATGGCTTGCTCGTCATCCGGGGTGATGTCCCCCGCAGGGGCGCTGTAAACGCTGCTCTCACTGCCATACCAGATATAAGTGATCTCCCCGTCGGTGATGGTGTGGCGAACCTGTCCGTCCGACAGGGAGCGATCTGTCCGTGTCCAGCGGCCGCTGACCGTGACGGTGGTCTCAAAGGAACCGCTGCCGCCGTCCCACAGCTGCTCCACCCGGATCACCCGGCTGTACTGCCGCGGGCGGGTCAGCGTCTCAATGGCGGTCTGCACCGTCTCCGGCGTCACCGCGATCACTGTCAGGGCGTCACCGCCGGAGGCATTGGTATCATCCTCTGTCTGTCCGGGGGAGCTCCCCTCCTCCGGCAGCGTGATATGGGAGGAGCGGCGCAGACTGTTGCTGAACATCAGGATCAGAACCATCACCACCAGGACAATAAAGCCCGCGGTGATCCGGTTCAGCTTCCGTTTCTCCATCTCCGCCCTCCTCTCTCAGGGTGCCGTCCGCGGCAGGTCAGACGCCGAATTCTGCCGGCCGATCCCGCCGCAGGCCGAACTTCCACTCGATGGCATCGGCAATCCGGCGGCAGGCATGGCCGTCACCGTAAGGATTCACCGCGTGGGCCATGGCGTCGTAGGCGCTCTTGTCCCGGATCAGCTGCTCCGCCATGGTGACGATGTCATCCTGTACCACGCCGCAGAGCTTCACGGTCCCGGCCTCTACCGCCTCCGGCCGCTCCGTCTCCCGGCGCATCACCAGCACCGGCTTGCCCAGGGCAGGGGCCTCCTCCTGGAGACCACCGGAGTCTGTCAGCACCAGATAAGACCGGGCCATAAGGTTATGCATCTCGTCCGCCGGCAGCGGGTCGATGAGATGGACCCGGGGCGCGCCCCGAAGATAGGTGTCCACTGCTTCCCGCACCACCGGGCTCAGGTGCACCGGGTACACCAGCTCCACGTCCCGGTTCTCCTCGGCGATCTGCCGCAGGGCCAGCATGATGTTCTTCATCGGCTCGCCATAATTCTCCCGCCGGTGGCAGGTAACAAGAACGATCTTCTTCTCCCCATAGGGCAGCTGATTCAGCTCCTCTGTGGAAAAGCGGTAGTCCGGCCGGACTGTGGTCTTCAAAGCGTCGATGACCGTGTTGCCGGTGACGAACAGCCCCTTGGTAATACCCTCCCGCTCCAGGTTGGCCCGATTGTTGGCGGTGGGACAGAAATACAGGTCCGCAATGGCGGACACCAGCTTCCGGTTCATCTCCTCTGGAAAGGGAGAATACTTGTCATAGGTTCGCAATCCTGCCTCTACGTGCCCAACGGACACCTGATGGTAAAAGGCTGACAGGGCACCGGCAAAGGTGGTGGAGGTGTCCCCGTGAACCAGGATCATATCCGGCTTCAGGGCGTCGATGGCCTCGTCCATGCCGGTGAGGCACTTGCTGGTGATGGTGGACAGCGTCTGCCGGGGGGTCATGATGTCCAGATCCCAGTCCGGCTTCACCTGAAAGACCTCCAGCACGCTGTCCAGCATCTGCCGGTGCTGGGCGGTGACGCAGCAGAGGCTCTCGATCCCCTCCCGATTCGCCAGCTCCTGCACCAGGGGGCACATCTTGATGGCCTCCGGCCGGGTGCCGAAGACGCTCATGATCCGCAGCTTTTCCATTTACTTCTCCTCCGTCTTTCCATCATCCTCCGGCTTGTCCGCTGGATGATGGCCGTGGTGGCCGTGCTCCTTCAGCTCCTCCAACTCTTCGTGCAGCTCCTCCTTGACCTCCTTGGGAACACCACCCGGGCGGCCACCACTGCCACGATGCACAGCACCAGGAACAGCAGCATGGCCCGGCCCTCCCCGCTGGTAGTCAGCACCACGGCGCTCAAGCCCAGGATGGCAGAGATCACGTACAGAGTAGCCACCGCCTGCTTCTGGTTCAGGCCCATGTCGATGAGCCGGTGGTGGATGTGGCTCCGGTCGGCGTGCATGGGGCTCTGGCCGTGGGCGATGCGGCGGATGAAGGCAAAGGCGGTGTCAAAGATGGGCAGTCCCAGAATCAGGAATGGCACCGCAAAGGAGATGATGGCATAGAACTTGAACAGGCCCTGGATGGACATGGTGGCCAAAATGTAGCCCAGGAAGGTGGCGCCGGTGTCGCCCATAAACATCTTGGCGGGGTTCATGTTGTAGGGCATGAAGCCCACGCAGGCCCCCACCAGGGCCGCCATCACCACAGCCACCTGAAACTGCCCGCCAATGAGGGCGATCACCAGCACTGTGGTGGCGGAGATGGCGGAGACGCCGTTGGCCAGGCCGTCCAGGCCGTCGATCAGGTTCACCGCGTTGGTGATGGCAACAATCCAAAGCACCGTCAGGGGCACGGAGAGATTTCCCAGCACCCAATAGGGATTGTCCGAAAAGACGTTGGGGTTGGAAAACGCCTGGATCACCACGCCGTGGGTGGCGGGGATCAGGGCGGCCACGATCTGCACCACAAATTTCAGCAGCGCCGGCAGGGCCATGATGTCGTCCACCACGCCCAGCACCACGATGATAACGGCTCCCAGCAGGATGCTGCGCATCTCGGCCGTGATCTCCACAAACAGCAGGATGCTGACCATGAAGCCGATAAAGATGGCCAGTCCCCCCAGCCGGGGGATGGGAGTCTTGTGCATCCGGCGGGCGTCCTTGGGTACGTCGATGGCCCCCACCTTGTAAGCAAAAGTCTTGACGATGGGCGTCATCAGAAAGCTGACGACCAGCGCCACCAGCAGCGCCAGCAGCGTATAGGCGATCAGCCGGTTTTCGATCAACATGATGTCTCCTCCATCACCGGGGCAGGAAGCCCACCTTTTTATAGACCTTGTTCAGGGTCCGGTTGGCTACATAGGCCGCCTTCTCCGCACCGGCGCGGTAGACGCTCTCCAGATAGCTCTTGTCCGCCAGCAGGCGCTCCGTCTCCTCCCGGATGGGCCGCAGCAGCTCCACCACGGACTCACCCACCGCCTGCTTGAAGTCGCCGTAGCCATGGCCGGCGAACTCCTGCTCGATGGTCTCAAAGCTCTTGCCGGTGGCCACGGCGTAGATCTGCATCAGGTTGGACACACCGGGCTTGTCGGCCGGGTCAAAGCGGACGCAGGCCTCGGAGTCCGTCACGGCCTTCTTGAACTTGCGCAGGATGTCCTCCGGCTTTTCCAGCATGTAGACGCAGCCGTTGGGGTCCTTGTCGGATTTGCTCATCTTCTTTTCCGGGCTGGTGAGGCTCATGACCCTGGCGCCCACCTGTGGGATATAGGGATCCGGCAGCTTAAAGGTATCACCGTAGATCCCGTTGAACCGGGTGGCGATGTCCCGGCAGATCTCCACGTGCTGCTTCTGGTCGCCGCCCACCGGCACCAGGTCTGCCTGGTACAGCAGGATGTCGGCGGCCATCAGGGCCGGATAGGTGAAGAGGCCGGCGTTGATGTTGTCGGCGTTCTTGGCGGACTTGTCCTTGAACTGGGTCATACGGCTGAGCTCGCCGAACATGGTGTAGCAGTCCAGTACCCAGCCCAGCTGGGCGTGGGCAGGCACGTGGGACTGGACGAACAGCACGTTTTTCTCCGGGTCCAGGCCGCTGGCAATGTAGGCCGCCACCTGGGTCAGGGTATGCCGCCGCAGCTCAGCGGGCACCTGCCGCACTGTGATGGTGTGCATGTCTGCCAGCATGTAGTAGCAGTCATATTCGTCAGCCAGAGCCGCCCAGTTCTTGATGGCCCCCAGATAGGAACCCAGGGTCAGGTCGCCGGAGGGCTGGATGCCGCTCAGGATTCGTTTTTTCTGTACTTCGTTTTCCATTTTGTATCCACCTCAAATACTCAAGCTGCCAGGCATCTCTGCCGGATGGCGGCCGGTTTTCCTTATATCGAGATAACTATTATATTATACCATACAACATTATTCTGTGCAATCTTTGATTGCGCTCCCAGACGTTGCGTGTTACAATACCCCATAACCGCAGCTGCTCTGCAAAGAGGAGGGATGGGACGTGCTCCCCAAAATCGGAATCCTGTGCGCCGGAGATGAGGAGCTCGCGCCGTTCCTGCCTCTTCTGGACAGGCGCTCCGTCCGCCGGCAGGCCATGCTCACGATCCACGAGGGATGGATCTCCAGCGTTCCTGCCGCCGCTCTGTACAGTGGTGTCTGCAAGGTCAATGCGGCCATCGCTGCCCAGGTCCTCATTGACAGCTGCCGGGTGGAAGCCATCATCAATGCGGGCACAGCAGGAGGCATCGACCCATCCATCTCCATCTTTGATACCGTCATCAGCACAGAGACCGCCTATCACGATGTAGCTGAGGATATTCTCACGGAGTTCCATCCCTGGATGGACTCCATCTGGTTCCCGGGGGACCCCTTCCTGCTCTCCTTGGCCACCCAGGCGGCCCAGGACTCCGGCCGCCCCGTCCGCTTCGGGCGGATGGTGACCGGAGAAGCCTTTCTCTCTGGCCCTGGGACAGAGGCCGTGCGGTCCGCATTTCACCCCCTTTGCGCGGATATGGAATCCGCGGCCGTTGCCCATGTCTGCCATGCAAACGGCATCCCATTCCTCTCCATTCGCACCATCACCGATTCGGCCGACCGATCCGCCGCCGCCTGCTTTGAGGAAAACTGTCGCCGGGCTTCTGAAATCGCAGCCCAGGTGGCCCACGCCCTGTTGAAACGCCTGGCCGTCAGCGAGTCCTGCCCGATTGCAAAAGGAGAACTGCCATGACGCATTTCTGTACCTGCCAAAACACCGCCTGCCGCTGCCATCCCTCCAACCATAGCCAGGGGTGCGACCTGTGCATTCAGAAAGAGCTGCGCAAGGGCGAGATCCCCAGCTGCTTTTTCAATCTGGTGATCCGACCCGGGGAGACAGTGGAGGATTGTACCATGGCGGCCTTCGCCCGACGGGTGCTGGAGCGGGAGGCGGAGATGGCCGCCTCTGATAAACAGTAGCTGACCCCGGAAAAACGGAGGAGCGCATCGCGCCCTCCGCCTCTTAAAAACAGGGTCCGGGGCAGGCTCAGGCCTTGTGGTCGCAGCCCAGCACGTCCACGATCTTGTGGGACACCAGCTCCTTGATGGCGGCGCGGGCGGGCTTCAGGTACTCGCGGGGATCGAACTTGTCGGGGTGCTCCGCCATGAACTTGCGGATGGTGCCGGTCATGGCCAGACGCAGGTCGGAGTCAATGTTGATCTTGCACACGGCGCTACGGGCAGCCTTGCGCAGCTGCTCCTCGGGAATGCCCACGGCATCAGGCATCTTACCGCCGAATTCGTTGACCATACGGACGAACTCCTGGGGCACGGAAGAGGAGCCATGAAGCACAATGGGGAATCCGGGCAGGCGCTTCACGACCTCGTCCAGGATATCAAAGCGCAGGGGAGGCGGAACCAGCTCGCCCTTCTCGTTGCGGGTGCACTGGGCGGCAGTGAACTTGTAAGCGCCGTGGCTGGTGCCGATGGCGATAGCCAGGGAGTCGCAGCAGGTCTTCTCCACGAACTCCTGGACCTCCTCGGGATGAGTGTAGTGGGACTCCTCGGCAGAGACCTTCACATCGTCCTCGATGCCGGCCAGAGCGCCCAGCTCGGCCTCCACAACCACGCCGTGGTCGTGGGCGTACTCGACCACCTTCTTGGTGATTTCAATGTTCTCAGCAAAGGGCTTGCTGGAGGCGTCGATCATGACGGAGGTAAAGCCGCCGTCGATGCAGCTCTTGCAGGTCTCAAAGTCAGGGCCGTGGTCCAGATGCAGGGCGATGGGGATGTTGGGGCACTCGATGACGGCCGCCTCCACCAGCTTCACCAGATAGGTGTGGTTGGCGTAGGCCCGGGCGCCCTTGGACACCTGGAGAATCAGGGGAGCCTCCAGATCCCGGGCGGCCTCGGTGATGCCCTGGACGATCTCCATATTGTTGACGTTGAACGCGCCGATGGCATAGCCGCCGTCGTAGGCTTTTTTGAACATTTCGGTCGTGGTAACCAGTGCCATAAGATCAACTCCTGTTCATTTATTTGTCCCGCTCTCCCACATCGGCCGACAGGTCCGATCCCGGTTGTCAAAAAACGCCGATTCAAAAGAACGAAAACGATTTTCCCTTATGATAATATCACAAGATTTTTAAAATGCAAGTATTTACAATTCTTTTTTTGAATGATATGATGAAAGAAAGCATCCCGAAACCAAATCTGAGGAGGATTTTTCCATGAGTGAACTGAAAGGCGCCTGCATTTTCGGCCAGTCCGGCGGCCCTACTTCCGTCATCAACGCCAGTGCCTACGGCGTCATCGCCACGGCATTGAAGAACCCCAGCATCACCCGCGTCCTGGGCGCAGAGCACGGCATCAAGGGCGTTTTGAACGACCGGCTGTTTGATATGGGCCAGGAGGACCCGGCAGAGCTGGAGCTGCTGAAATACACCCCCTCCTCTGCCCTGGGCTCCTGCCGGTACAAGATGGCGGACCCGGATGTGGATGACACCGACTACAAGCGGATTCTGGAGATCTTCAAGAAGTATGACGTCCGCTACTTCTTCTACAACGGCGGCAACGACTCCATGGACACCTGCAACAAGATCAGCAAGTACATGCAGAAGGTCGGCTATGAGTGCCGCGTGATGGGCGTGCCCAAGACCATCGACAACGACCTGTTCGGAACCGACCACTGCCCCGGCTTCGCCTCCGCCGCCAAGTATATTGCCACCAGCTGCATGGAGGTCTATCAGGATGCCCGGGTGTATGACACCGGCATGGTCTGCATCATTGAGATCATGGGCCGCCACGCCGGCTGGCTGGCTGGCGCCGCCGCCCTGGCCACCGCCTACGGCGCCGGCCCTGATCTGGTGTACCTGCCCGAGGTGGACTTCGACATGGATCAGTTCCTGGCCGACGTGGAGCGCATCTACAAGGAAAAGGGCAACTGTATGGTGGCCGTCTCCGAGGGCATCCACTACGCCGACGGCTCCTTCGTCTCTGAGGCCAAGACCTCTGCCACCGACGGCTTCGGCCATGCTCAGCTGGGCGGCCTGGCCTCCCTGCTGGCCCAGGTGGTCAAGGAGAAGACCGGCGCCAAGGTCCGGGGCATCGAGCTCTCCCTCCTCCAGCGGTGCGGTGCCCACCTAGCGTCCGAGACCGATATCGAGGAGGCCGTCATGAGCGGCAAGGCCGCTGTGGAGAACGCCGTCAATGGCATCACCGACAAGATGGTGGGCTTCGAGCGCAGCTATGAGGACGGCCAGTACGTCTGCAAGACCAAGCTGCTGCCCCTGACCGATGTGGCCAACACCGAGAAGAAGGTGCCCATCGAGTGGATCAACGCTGCCCACAACGGCGTGGAGAAGCCCTTCATCGACTATGTGCTGCCCCTGATCCAGGGCGAGCCCAAGCTGCCCAAGGAGGACTCCCTGCCCCGCTTCGCCAAGCTGAAGAAAGTCCTGATAAAGTAAGCGGCAGCGAAACCGCAGAACAGGAAAGAGATCACCCGCTTTGGGTGATCTCTTTTTCTTCAGCACCGTGTCTCTCGGTAGACAGAGTACAAGAAATGAAGCATTTCTCCGCTGTAATATCGGGTGAGAAACGTATCTTCCTTGCGCATGCCGATGCTCTCCGCCACCCTGATTGACGCAAGGTTATCCGATTTGATGATGGACGATACCCGGTCCCGCTTCAGTTGTTCAAACGCATATCGTTTACAGCCTTCAGCTGCCTCTCTTGCATACCCGCAGTGCCAGAACTCCTTCTTGAGCAGATATCCGATTTCAAGCACGTCTTTATTTCGATATGGCTGCATAGTAAGGCCTGCCTGCCCAACCATGACACCACTGGTTTTCGATATGACCGCCCACAGGCCAAATCCATAGTCCCGATATCGTCCGATCTGCCGGTCAAGCCATTGTTGGACATCCGAGTTGGAAAAATCATGTTCATAGGCATACATCACCTTCGGATTTTGCAGCATCTCCGCCAAATCAAGAAAATCATCCTGATTCATTTCTCTGAAAGCCAGACGTTCTGTCTCGAAAACCACAGGACTGCTTGCCCCCAATGTCATTGTTCTCACTTGTTCTTCTGATAGATCGCCCACAGCCCGTCCATCAGCAGGTACTTGTCGTAGACGATCTTGTTCCGGCAGTATTTCACGATCACCGGGGCATTACCGCCGGTGGCCACCACGCTGAGGGTCCGTCCTGAGAACTGTTCCCGGATGCGGTCGATGACCCGTCCAGCATCCCGGCGGTGCCGTAGACGATGCCGGAGCGCATACAGTCCTCCGTTGTCTTGCCGATCAGCACCTTGGGGTGCTGGAGGGAGATGGCGGGCAGCTGGGCCGCCCGGCGGCTCAGGGCCTCCAGGGACACGTTGACCCCCGGCAGCAGCATACCGCCCTCGTAATTCCGGCCCTCGGAGATGACGCCGATGGTGGTGGCGGTGCCCATGTCGATGGTGACGATAGGAGGCTCGAATTTCTCCAGCGCCGCCACCGCGTCGGCCACGATGTCCGCCCCTACCTGGGACTGGACCGCCAGCCGGATGTTCAGCCCCGTCCGCACACCGGGCCCCACCACCATGGGCGGCTTGCCCAGCAGCCGGGCCAGAGCCTTCTCCATCATGAAGTTCAGGGGGGGGACCACGCTGCACAGGATCGCCCCCGTCACATCCTCAAACCGGAAGTGATACAGGGCGAACAGGTTCATCAGGTCGATGCTGATCTGGTCTGCGGTCTTGCGGCTGTCCGTGTCCAGGGATGCCAGAAACCGCAGCTGCTTGTCCCTGTCAAACAGCCCCACAGAGGTGTTGGAGTTTCCTACATCAATGGCCAGCAGCATAAGCCTCTCTCCTTTTTTCTTCCGATCTTGATCGTATTCTATGGTATCACGCCCTGCCGCCGGATGCAAGGCCGGGACAGAGGGAAAATTTTCGATGAAACGTCCGAAAACGGGAAGAAATCTGCCGCCGGATCTGCTATACTTTTGTTGAACACACGCGAAAGGAGGAGGCGCCATGGATTTTCCCTATGGTGAAACGGAGATTGCCTATCTGCGTGCCAGAGACCTGAAACTGGGCGCGGCCATGGACCGGATCGGCCCCATCCATCGGGAGGTGGACCCAGACCTCTTCTCCTCCGTAATCCATCACATCATCGGCCAGCAGGTATCTATGGCTGCCCAGCGGACAGTGTGGCAGCGGCTCCAGGCAGCGGCCGGGACGCTTGTGCCGGAGACGGTCGCGGCCATGCCGGCCGAGGCGCTCCAGGCCCTGGGCATGACCCGCCGCCGGGCGCTGTACATCCTGGAATTTGCCCGGAAAGTGGCCTCCGGGGATTTTGATCTAGACGCCCTGGCGGAAATGGAGGACCGTGAGGTGCTGGCCCGCCTCACCTCCTGCGGGTGTGGGGCCTTGGACAGCGGAGATGCTGCTGATCTTCGGCCTCCGGCGGCCAGATGTGGTCAGCTGGGGCGACTTGGCCATCCTCCGGGGGATGCGGATGCTGTACCGAAAGCGGTCCATCGACCAGAGGACCTTCCAGCGCCTGCGGAAGCGGTACAGCCCTACGGCACCACTGCCAGCCTGTACCTCTGGGCCATCGCCTGCGGCGCCCTGCCGGAGCTGACGGACCCTGGCGCCGGACGGAAACCGGACAAAAAACGGGGGCGGCACACATGACAGACCGGCAGCGCTGGCAGGCGGTCCTGGACAATGACCGCCGGTATGATGGCGCATTTTTCTACGGCGTAGCCTCCACAGGCATCTTCTGCCGTCCCTCCTGCCCCTCCCGACCGCCGCGGCGGGACCGGGTGCGGTTCTTCCCCACGGCGGACGCTGCGCTGGCGGCGGGGTTCCGCCCCTGCAAGCGCTGCCGCCCGGACCTGACCGATTTTTCCCCGGGCCAAGAAGTTGCTGCGGAGGCCATGGCGCTGCTGCATCGCCACTTCCGGGATCAGGCGGACTTGTCAGCCGCGCTGAACGGCCTGGGACTCTCCGCCGGAGGCTGGCCGATCTGTTCCAGGCAGCCTACGGCACCACCCTCCACGGCTGCCTGGGAACACTTCGGGTAACCGAAGCCTGCCGCCTGCTGCGGGAGACGGACCAGCCCGTTGCCCAAATAGCCGGGGAGGCCGGATTTGACAGTCTCTCCGCCTTTTACCGGGCCTTCCGGTCCGGCACAGGACAGTCCCCGCTGGCGTACCGCCGGAGCGCCCATTCCGCGCCGGACAAATCAAGCGGTCCCTGTTGAACGACTTACATTCGTTTGCAATCGCTCCATCACTCTGATCCTGATTTGAGGTGTAATTGTATGTGGATGATCTTTCATAAGCCCTCCCGGTGGGAATGCTGACCCTCTCCTCGGACGGCACAGCCCTCACAGGGCTGTGGCTGGATGGGCAGAAATACTTTGGTGCCGGACTTTCAGATGCTGTAAAGGAAAATGACCTGCCGGTATTTGAACAGGCCTCCGCCTGGCTGGACGCCTATTTTGCCAAGGCTCCCCTTCCGGCTCTGCCGCCTCTGGCCCCCCAGGGCAGCCCCTTCCGCCAGGCGGTGTGGCGCCTGCTGCTGGAGATCCCTACGGCACGGTCACCACATACGGCGCCCTGGCCCGGACGCTCCGGGGCCAGGGGATTTCTGCCGCGGCCCAGGCAGTGGGCGGCGCCGTGGGCCACAACCCCATCTCCATTCTGATCCCCTGTCACCGGGTTGTGGGCAGCGACGGAAGTCTGACAGGCTACGCCGGAGGCGTGGCCAACAAGCAGTTCTTGCTGGAGCTGGAGGGCGTGGACATGACCGGGCTGTATGTCCCCACTCGTGGCACGGCGCTGTGAGACGCAGGTGGTCTCCATGGCGCACACACGAAAAAAGATGTTTTACGCGCCCAAGGCGTTCAACGGCTATGGGCCGCCGGAGCCTCCGATTCCGGCAGCTCAGGATCGGCCCGGGCGCTATCCCTGTCCCTGCTGTGGGCAGATCACCCTCCCGGTCCCGCCGGAGGAGGCGGTGGCTTACATTTGCCCGGTATGCTGGTGGGAGAACGACGTGTTCATTTCCTCCGACAACGAGCCCAGCGACGAAAATCATGGGCTGACCCTGTCCCAGGGCGGGAAAATGTCCGGCGGTTCGGCACCTGCGATCCCCGGATGAAGCGGTGAGGGCATCGGAGGAAATTTCTTCTTCAGGGATGCCTTTGGGACATCTGAACAGGAATCCCCCAATCCTTGCGCTGTTCGGCGTCTTTTGGTTCCCTTTGTGGTGGTCGGTCTCACGTATACCGGGCGAGTCGGCCTTTTCCCAGCTCCCTCCGGGACAGGCTGGAATAGTAAGAAAGGGCGCCGGAGGAATCCGGCGCCCTTTCTATGATGTCTGCGTCACAGAATGATGCAGATGAGTCCCCCGCTGCCCTCATTAATGATGCGGGTCAGGGTCTCCTGGAGCTTCCGCCGGGCGTCCTCCGGCATCCGCTTGAGCTTTGCCTGCAGATCCTCGTTCACCAGCTCGTGGAAGCTGCGTCCGAAGATGTTGGACTGCCAGATCTTGCTGGTATCCCCTTCAAACTCCTGCAGCAGGTAGTTCACCATGTCCTCGGACTGCTTCTCGTTGCCCACGATGGGGCTGACGGCAGTCTCGATGTCCGCCCGGATCATGTGGATGCTGGGGGCGCTGGCCTTCAGCCGCACGCCGTACCGGCCGCCCTGCTTCATGATCTCCGGCTCCTCCAGCTTCAGCTCGTCGATGCCGGGGACCACGATGCCGTAGCCCGTCTCTCGGACGTCGTGGAGAGCGCCGGCTACCTTGTCGTACTCCGCCTTCACCGCCGCCAGCTTCGTCAGCAGGCTCATCAGATCCCCATCATCCCCCACCTCAAAGCCGGACTGCTCCGACAGGGTCTTGTAGAACAGCTCCGGGGCAAGGCCAGCCGTGCGGCGGCCACGCCGGTGCCCAGGTCGATGGCTGAGATTCTGGCCTCACTGATGTGCTCGCTCTCCCCCAGGGCGGCGATGACGCCCTCCACCTCCCGGATGTGGCGGAGCTGGGCGGTGTTCTGACGGATGGCGTCATACAGGCCCGCTTTGATAGGATGGTCCGCCGGCAAGGCATCCACCCAGGGGGGCAGGAACAGGTCCAGCTCCTGCATGGGGGACTCGTAGGGCACCGCCTTCAGGATGGCGGCCACGGCGTCCTCGTCCAGCTCCAGGCAGTTGACGGCCATGCAGTTCACCTCATACCGGGAGGAGATGTCCTTGGCGATGGCTTGGGCCCGGTCGCCCCGGGGGTCTGCGGAGTTCAGCAGGACGATGAAGGGCTTCCCCAGCTCCTGCAGCTCCCGGATCACCCGCTCCTCCGCTTCCAGGTAGTCCTCCCGGGGGATGTCGGAGATGGTGCCGTCGGTGGTGACGACAATGCCGATGGTGGAGTGCTCGGCGATCACCTTCCGGGTGCCGATCTCCGCCGCCTCGGTCATGGGGATCTCATGGTCGTACCAGGGGTGGTGACCATCCGGGGTGTCGTCCTCCATCTGGCCGATGGCGCCCTTCACCATGTATCCCACACAGTCGATCAGCCGCACGGAAAAGCTCGCCCCGTCCGGCAGCTGGATCTGGGCAGCCTCCTCCGGGACGAACTTGGGCTCGGCGGTCATGATGGTCCGGCCAGAGCCGCTCTGAGGCAGCTCATCCCGGGCCCGCTCCTTGCGGTAGACGTTGTCGATGTTGGGGATCACCTGGGTCTCCATGAACCGCTTGATGAAGGTGGACTTCCGGTGCGCACGGGGCCCACCACGCCGATGTAGATATCCCCAGCGGTGCGGGTGGCGATATTCTGATAGATACTGGTATTCATAGCATCCCGTCCTTTTTCCGCTCCATAGTCTTGTTCCACTCTATGTCCGGCTGCTGCGAAGTATGACAGCCCGTCTTGTTTTGGAGAAGATGCACAAATTCAGGAGCCGGCCTTCTCCGTTCTTGGCTGATTTTGCGGCTTTACACGGATAATTTAGTGTGGTAAACTGCTAATGTAATGAAACGGACGGTATCCCCGTCCAGAGATTTGGAGGATTGACGATGAAAAACATGAAGAAGCTGTGGGCAGCGCTGCTGGCCCTGGCCATGACCTTCTCTCTGGCCTGCGGCGGAACCTCTGACGAGGACGCCGCCACTGATGACCAGCCCACAGGGGAAGAAGTCTCCGGTGACACCGCTCCCGAGAGCGACGTGGCCTATGTCCAGGATAAGGGCACCCTGGTGGTGGGCATTACCTACTTTGCCCCCATGGACTACAAGGAAGAGGGCAGCGATGAGTGGATCGGCTTTGACGCCGACCTGGCCAAGCTGTTTGCCGAGAGCCTGGGCGTCTCCGTGGAGTTCCAGGAGATCACCTGGGACTACAAGGTGGAAGAGCTGGACTCCCGGGCCATCGACTGCGTGTGGAATGGTATGACTCTCACCGACGACGTTCTGGCTGCTATGGGTACGTCCAACCCATACTGCACCAACTACCAGACTCTGGTCTATCCTGCCGACCGGGCCGCTGAGTTCGAGGGCCTGACCTCTCTGGAGGGCCTGAACATCGCTGTGGAGTCCGGCTCCGCCGGTGAGGATGCCGCCGTGGCCTTGGGCGCCACCACCGTGCCGGTCCAGGCCCAGTCCAACGCCCTGATGGAGGTTGCCGCCGGCACGTCCGACGCCGCCGTCATCGACGTGCTGATGGCCGCTGAGATGACCGGCGAGGGCACCAGCTACGCCGATCTGATCTACAGCCTGAACCTGAATGAGGCCCAGGACCTGCCCTCCGAGGAATACGGCGTGGGCTTCCGGCAGGGGTCCGACTTGGTGGACGCCTTCAACACCTTCCTGGCGGAGAAGACGGCTGACGGCACCGTGCTGGAGGTGGCTACCACCTACGGCCTGCAGGACGCCGTGATCCTGGAGTGAGCTTCTTCCCCTGCGGATCTTCCAAAAGCAGAGTGCGCATTGCGCGCTCTGCTTTTCGGCGGCTTTCCCCCTCTACCACACTGACCTTGAGAGGACGATACCATGATTGAATTTTTTACCTCCAGCACATTCCGGACCGTGCTGTCGGCCCTGAACAGCGGATTTCTCAAGACCCTTCAGCTGTTTTTCATCACCCTGATCGGGGCACTGCCCCTGGGCTTGGTTATCAGCTTCGGTTCCATGAGCCGCCTAGCGCCCTTTGCCCGGCCGGTCCACTGGTTCCTGCGGCGGCAGAAGCGGGAGCCGGGCCGAATCGCCAGGGCCCTCATCGTCTTCCGGCCCATCCGCCTCATCTGCCGATTGGTGGTCTGGGTCATCCGGGGCACGCCTCTGGTGCTGCAAATCATTGCACTGTTCTATGTGCCCGGCATCCAGAAGTGGTTCAGCTGGCCCAGCGGTGAGTCCGGGCGGATGATATCCGTGTGTGTGGCCTTCATCATCAATTACGCCTGCTACTTCTCCGAGATCTACCGGGGCGGCATCCAGGGAGTGCCGAAGGGCCAGCAGGAGGCAGGCCAGGTCCTGGGCATGACCAAAGCCCAGATCTTCCGCCACATCACCCTGCTGCAGATGATCAAGCGAATCGTCCCCCCCATCTCCAACGAGATCATCACGTTGGTGAAGGACACCTCCCTGGCCCGGGTCATCGCATTGCAGGAGGTCATCTGGATGGGCGAGTCCTTTATGAAGGGCAACTCCGGCATTGCGGGCCTGGTGTGGCCCCTGTTCTTCACCGCTGTCTACTATCTGATCTTCAGCGGCATCGTCACGGTGCTGCTGGGCAAGCTTGAAAAAAAGCTGGACTTCTTTCAGTAAGGAGGGAACCGATTTATGGCAATTCTGGAAGTACATCACATTGAAAAGCATTTCGGCGCCACCCGGGTGCTGGAGGACATCAGCTTTGATCTGGAGCAGGGCCAGGCCCTGGCCATCATCGGCTCCTCCGGCTCCGGCAAAACCACCCTGCTGCGGTGCCTGAATTTCCTGGAGAAGCCGGAGCAGGGTACCATCTCTGTGGCGGGCAATCTGATTTTTGACGCCGCCGATCCCGCCACCCAGCGGGAGAGCGAGGTGCGGAAGAAGCGGCTCCATTTCGGGCTGGTGTTTCAGTCCTTCAATCTGTTCCCCCAGTACACGGCGCTGAAGAACGTCACCCTGGCCGGGAGCTGCTGGCCCAGGAGCAGCCGGACTTCAAGCAGAACAAAAGCAAATTCTGGAGGAGATCAAGCGGACGGCCGGGAGCTGCTGGCGAAGATGGGCCTCAGTGAGCGGGCAAATCACTACCCCAGCCAGCTCTCCGGCGGACAGCAGCAGCGGGTGGCCATCGCCCGGGCCCTGGCCTTGCACCCGGACATCCTCTGCTTTGACGAGCCCACCTCCGCCCTGGACCCGGAACTCACCGGCGAGGTGCTTCGGGTCATTCGGGAGCTGGCGGAACAGCGGACCACCATGATTATCGTCACCCATGAGATGGCCTTTGCCCGGGATGTGGCAGACCAGGTGATCTTCATGGACGGCGGCGTCATCGTGGAGCAGGGTGACGCCCACCAAGTCATTGAGCACCCCAGAGAGGAACGGACCCGTCAGTTCCTCGCCCGATATTCCGAGGGATAAAACGGAACAGAAAAAGAGCGGAGCTGATGCTCCGCTCTTTTGTTATCTTGTGCCGTCTTGTTAAGACGGGGCAACGGGAAACTCCGTCAATCAGGCAGGTTTGGATCTCCGGCGGCCCAGCAATCGCCCGATGAGAAGGCCCAAGGCAGAGATGGCCGCCCGATGAAAAACAGGTCCCACTGAGGCAGGTTGATCTTGTCAAAGGCCAACATATTGGCGAGCCGGAAGGTGAGAAAGTCCGCCAGCATATACAAAAGTCCCAGGGCCAGAGGCAGCAGCCACATGCGCCCATCCCTGCGGACCAGTTCCCCAATCCGCAGGAGATCACAAAGGCGGCGATGGGCAGGAGCAGCCAGTGGAATAAAAGGGCGTACCCCATGGCGTCCGTGGGGGCCATCAACAAGAACACCACCAGGGCAAAAACCCAGAGTCCCAGGTAAACCGCTACCAGCCGCCTCGGGGACCGCCAGCTCCTCCCCTTGGCTCCCCGAACACGCACCGCAAAGTCCGGCATAGGCACCTCCACTTCCCAGAGGGCAGACGAAACAGACCGAATACCCGTTTTTCCAGTCTACCATGGGCTGCCGGACCCGTCAAGGGTGACTCAGGTCCGCTTCCGGGGGATCAGCAGCAGCTGGTCCCGGGAGATATCTCCTTCCGTCTCCAGTTGATTGGCTGCCAGGATCACGCCGATGGTGGTGTTGTACCGTTTCGCCAGATCCCAGGCGGTCTCCTGCTTCCCCAGGCAACGCAGCACCAGGGACGGCGCGCCGGTGGTCTCCTTAGGCGCGTCTGTATTGATCTTTCCTGCGGACACGCACACCCGTTTCACACGCTGGGCCGCCTCCGCCCGGAAGTCCACCGGGAACCGGACCTCGATGCCCCTGGTCCGTTAGTCTGCCCTGGACCTCTTCCGGCAGACGGCCCGGGCAGCGACCCGGCAGTCCTCCGGCAGCTCCAGCTGGCAGCTGACGTCGATGCTCCGCTCCGCCACCAGAGGCACACCCCCCTCGTCCAGATACAGTGCCCGGACAGACGCCCCGGTCCGCAGGACCACGCCCGCCCCCTCCCGGCTGACGGAAACAGCTCCGCAGGTGACGGAGAGGGCCAGGATGGAATCCGCCACCACACCGATCTCCAGCACCTCCCGCACCGTCTGACGGCGGGTGAACTGTTCCCGAAAGCTGGTGAGTTCCAGAGGCGCGGCGTCATAAGTCAGATCATAGGCAGTGGAGTAGAGGTCACTGAGGAGCGTCAGTTCCTGGGTCTGGCGCAGCAGAGCTGTGGCGTGGAGGTACAGCGTCACCGCGATCTCCCGGCCCTCGGCGTCGGCGCCGTCGACCTGCAGATCCGCGCCGGTGAACTGGAGGCGCACCGATGGCTCTGCGCCCTCCGGGGCGCCTTCCACCTCCAGGATCTGAGAGAACGGCAGCTCTCCGGACGCGGCGCAGCAGCGGCCGTCCGCCGTCCGGTACAGGAGGCTGACGGTGAAGATACCCTTGAACAGCAGCTTGCTGCCCACGATCTTCGTCTCCGTCACAGTGCTGTTCACCCGGCTGGTGAGGATCTCCGCCGCTCCCTCTCTGCCCGGGGACAGGTCCATCTGTTCGGAGAAGGTGAAGTCCTTCTCCGCAATGTGGGTCAGCACGATGGCGTGCTGCTGCTCCTGCTTTTTTTCGATGCACAGTTCCGGCCCCGCCTCTGCATCCGTGCAGAAGCATAAGGGCCTGCGCTGATAGCCCGTCAGCCGCGTCACCAGCTTGCAGTGGGTGAAGACCTTGCGGGGGTTCAGCATCCGGGTCTCCAGAAGCTCCGGCTCCGTGTCCGCCAGCAGCGCCGCGCAGTCCGGCAGACTGCGTCCGTCGGTCTCCACCGTGAAGGGCATGGCAAATTCCAGGGTCCGGATGCCCCCCTCCCCCTCCGGCGTGTACAGCACCGTCACCCGGACGGTGCCGGAGATCTCTGCCCTGCCGTCCCGCATCTCCCGGCTGTGCAGGAACACCTTGCCCGTGGTCTCGATGATCCGCGCAATGTCCGGACAGTAGTCCGGCACGATGGTCTCCGCTGTCTCCTCCTGAGTCAATGTCAGCTCTCCCGCCGCCTCATAGGCGTCGAAGCAGGCCTTTTTCAATTCCAGTTCCATGGTTCGCCCTTCCTTTCCGGCCGTTGGTCCTCCGATGGACGGCGCAGCCGTTTCCCGCCGCCTGGAAAACGGTACGGGGCGGGAGGGGCCGCCAGCGGCCGCTCTCCCGCCCCTGTGCGCCGCCATGTTGTCCACGGAGTCTCGCTCTGCTGACACTGTATGCCCGGTCGGGACTGCTTATTCCGAAATCTTGAACAGCTTCCGCAGAATGCCGCTGAGGGCTTTGGGGGACTTCCACACTACAATTCGCATGATATTTGCTCCTTTCTAACGCCTGCAGCAGGCGCAGCCGCACGCAATCAGCAGGACCGCCACCAAAAACATCAGCGCCCCTACCGGAAAGATCGCCGCAATCAGGATCCCGGCCCCCAGCGCCACCGCACAGACGCCCAGTATCCAGCATCCGCCGCCTCCCCGAAACATACGCCCCACGCCCCTTTCTCACTCCCATTATATACGCCGCTGCCTGTCCTGGTACAAAAGGCAGGGCACACAAAAAGAGGCGGGCATCTGCCCGCCTCTTCCGCGCGATTCACTTCTTCCGCTCCTGCCAGTCCTGGAGGGGCTTCAGCTCCTCATACAGGCGCACATAGCTGGCGTGGCGGCTCCGTTGGATCTTGCCAGCGCGCACCGCCTCCAGCACGGCGCAGCCCTTCTCCTTGGTGTGGCTGCACCCCACGAAGCGGCACTGGTCCAGATAAGGCCGGAACTCCACAAAGGTCTCCGGCAGGCGGTGCTTCAGCTCCAGATTCAGCTCATCGGTCTCAAAGGAGGAGAAGCCCGGGAGTCCACAACGTCCGCCCCGCAGCTCAGGTGGAACAGCTCCACGTGCCGGGTGGTGTGGCGTCCCCGGCCCAGCGCCTGGCTCAAATCCCCCACCTGGAGCTGAAACGCCGGATCCAGGGCATTCAGGATGCTGGACTTTCCCACACCGGAATTCCCTGTAAAGGCAGACAGCTTCCCGGCGATCAGGGGCTTCAATTCCTCGATCCCCTCCCCGGTCTCCGCGCTGACCCGCAGAGTTGGAAATCCGGCGGCTGCGTAAATGGCGTACAGCGCATCGGCGCAGTCCAGATCGCATTTGTTCAGCAGCACCATCACGCCGCAGTCTTTCAGCTCCGCGATGGCCGCCACCCGGTCAATGAGGAACGGGTCTGTTTTGGGGATGGCACCGGAGGCGATGACCACCAGCTGGTCGATGTTGGCCACCGCCGCCGGGAAAATGCGTTCTTCCGGGGCAGGATGGCCTCCACAAAGCCCTCGCCGTTCCCCAGCTCCCGGACCTCCACCCGGTCCCCCACCAGAGGGGAGATGCCCTCCTTCCGAAACTTGCCCCGGGCCCGGCAGGTGAGCACCTCGCTGCCGGTGTCCACATAGTAGAAGCCGCTGAGGGCCTTTCGGATCCGTCCCTCACTCACCGAAGGTCACCTCACGGGTATTGTTCACATCCATCACGCCGTCCACATACACCTCCACGGAGACCGTTCCGGTGCCTGTCAGCGTATTGGGAAGTTGCCCTGTTTGCAGTCCACCGATTCATTGAACACGATGGTGCCATCTACCACGATCTGGACCTCCGCTGTCTCCTTATCCGCAGGTAGCGGAATAATCAGAAGCTCTTCCTCTTGCCCTTCATTGCCGCTGCTCTCCGGGCCGGTGCTGACCCACAGCTCCACTGTGCTGCCGGCAGGCACCTGCGTGGTAGCCGTCGGGTTCTGGCGAATAACCAGACCCGCTTCCACAGTGTCGCTGGCCTCCTCATGGACCTCGACCTCCAGGCCCAGCACGTTCTTCAGCTGGTCCTCCGCCCAGGCACGTTCCCTATTCGTGAAATCGATCAGCGGCACGGTCTGGGGTCCCCGGCTGAGGACAAAGGTGATGGTGTCCCCCTTGTGGAGTTCTGCATTCGCCGCCGGGGTGGTGGACTTGATGACGTCAACGGCCAGCTCGTCATCGTACTCCTTCTGGGTCTCCTCATAGGGCTGGACGTTCAGTTCATATTCCGCCACCAGATCCTGCAGGATGGTCATGGCCTGGTCATAGGTCATGGGCTTGGTGGTCAGGTCCGGCATGGTGCCCACGTCCTCACCGGCGCTGACCCAGACGTTGATGGTGATGGGCAGCTCACCCTTCTTCTCTGTGTCCGGCTCTGGGTCCTGGCGGACGATTTCACCCACGGCGGCGTCGCTGGCCTCGGTGCCCGCCACCACCACCTGGAAGGTGCCGTCCGCCACACTGGCCTGCTCGTTGGCCTGCTCCTCCGTCATGCCCACCAGCTTGGGTACGGTGTAGGTGTCCGGCGCCGCCGGGACAAAGGAGGCGAAGATGGCCCGGAACAGGAAGAACAGGACCACCACGACCACTACGGCACCGCCGCCGATCAGCGCGATCTTCTTGCCGCCGCTGAGGCGGGAGGGCTGTTCGTCCTCGTAGCGATCCTCCTCCCACCGGCGTCCCCGCTCATAGGAGGGCTCCCGGCCCTGCCGGTGGAGCTGGGGCGGCACAGCGGAACGGAGCTTCTGAGTGGGCTCGTCGGTCTCCTCCGGCCGCAGGTCGGACAGCTCGAAGTCCAGATTCACGCCGGGGTTCTTCCGAAAGGCCTCCAGATCTGCGATCATCGCGTCTGCAGAGGGGTAGCGTTTCTCCAGATCCGGCGCCATGGCCTTCATGCAGATCAGCTCCAGCTGCTCGGGGATGTCCGGATTCACCTCCCGGGGCGCCAGGGGCACGGAGCTCAGGTGCTGGATGGCCACAGACACGGCGCTGTCCCCCTCAAAGGGCAGGCGGCCGGTGAGCATCTCATACAGCACCACGCCGGCGGAATAGATGTCGCTGCGGGCGTCGGTGCGGTCCCCGCGGGCCTGCTCCGGAGAGATGTAGTGGACGGAGCCCAGAGCCTCCTGGGTCAGGGTCTGGGCGGCGTTCTCCAGGCAGGCGATGCCGAAGTCGGCTACCTTCACGCTGCCGTCCCGCAGCACCATCACGTTCTGGGGCTTGATGTCCCGGTGGACGATGCCCCGGCTGTGGGCGTGGCTGAGGCCCCGCATGATCTGTGTAATGAAGTGCAGCGACTCCGCCAGTTCAGCTGCCCCGCTTCTCCATGTACTGCTTCAGCGTGATGCCGTCGATCAGCTCCATGACGATATGCTCGATATCGCCGCCCTTGGACACGTCGTACACCGATACGATGTTGGGGTGAGACAGTTGGGCGACTGCCTGGGATTCTGCGTTGAACCGGCGGCGGAAGTCCTCGTCCTGGGCCAGGTCGCTCTTGAGAATCTTGACGGCCACCAGGCGGTTCAGCCGGTGGCACTTGGCCTTGTACACAATCGCCATGCCCCCGGTGCCGATACGCTCCAGAATCTCATAGCGGTTGTCCAGCATTTTTCCAATATACGGGTCCTTGTGTTCCATGTGTCTCCCCCCTTTACTGTTTTTGCATCAGGACGGCCGTGACATTGTCCGGCGCGCCCTGGCGCTTGGCGATGGCCAGCAGCCGGTCCAGGCAGGTGTCCGGCCCGTCCCCGTGGATGACCTCGAAGAGCATCTCCTGATCGGTGACGGTGTTCACCAGCCCGTCGGAACACAGCAGCAGGTACTCCCCGGCGTTCATCGGGCATATGTACCCGTCACAGTCGGCGGAGATGTCCGGTCCCAGGGCCCGGGTGATGAGATTGCGGCTGGGGTGGCGGCGGGCCTCCTCAGCGGTGATATCTCCCCGGTCTACCATGCTCTCCACCAGGGAGTGGTCCTTGGTGATGCGGGTGATGCCGTCCTCCGTGATGTGATAAGCCCGGCTGTCCCCCACGTTGGTGACCACCACGCCGCCGTCATAGGAGATGGCGGACACCAGGGTAGTGCCCATGTTCCGGCATTCCTCCCGGCGCTCTGCCTCCGCCTGAATGGCCTGATTGGCCAGGGCTGCCGCCTGGGCGGATGCCTCCAGCAGCTGCTGAGGGGTCTGATCCGCCGTCAGGAGCTTCTCCAGCTCCTCCAGATAGACGGAGACGGCGATCTGGCTGGCCACACGGCCCCCGGCGGGGCCGCCCATGCCGTCGCACACCACGCCCACCGTGCGGCCGGAGGCCGTGTGCTGCGCCGTGACGTAGGCGTCCTGGTTCTCCTTCCGGACAAGGCCGATGTCGGTCATGCCCCAGACGTTCATTTGGTTCATTGGGAACACTCCCCTTTCTGCGCTTCTTCCATGGCCTTCCGGCGGAGCTGTCCGCAGGAGGCGTCGATATCTCCACCCAGGCTCCGCCGCACGGTGGCGGTGATGCCGTGGGATTCCAGCCGTTTTTGAAAGGCCCCGATCCGGCGGGAGGGCTTGTAGGGGCTCTCCACCACGTCGTTCAGGGAATCAGATTCACGTGGCCCGGCATCCCCCGGAGCTTCCTGGCGATCAGGTCCGCCTGCCAGTCGTGGTCGTTGACCCCGTCGATCATGGCGTACTCAAAGGAGATGCGGCGGCCGGTCTTGTCGAAGTAGTCGTGGCAGGCCCGGAACAGCTCCTCCACGTCATAGGCCCGGTTGATGGGCATGATCTTGGATCGGGTCTCGCTGTCCGGCGCATGGAGGGACACAGAGAGAGTCAGCTGAAGTTCAAGCTCCGCCAGCCGCCGGATGCCCGGCACGATGCCGCAGGTGGAGAGGGAGATATGCCGCATCCGGATGTTCATGCCGTCGGGGTGGTTCACCAGCTCCAGGAATTTCAGCACCGTGTCCAGGTTGTCCAGCGGCTCGCCGATACCCATCAGCACGATGTTGGAGACGGGCAGGCCGGAGTCTTTTTGGGTGAACAGCACCTGGTCCAGCATCTCCGCCGGGGTCAGGTCCCGGACCTTGCCGGCGATGGTGGAGGCACAGAAGGCGCACCCCATTCGGCACCCCACCTGGGAGGAGATGCACACGGTGTTGCCGTGGTGGTACTGCATGAGCACTGTCTCGATGCAGTTGCCGTCGGACAGCTCCCAGAGGTATTTGATGGTCCCGTCCAACCGGGACACCTGCTTGCGGGCCACCTGGGGGGAGGTGATGAAACAGGTCTCCTTCAGCTTTTCCCGCAGGGACTTGGAGAGATTGGTCATCCCATCGAAGTCCGTCACCCCCCGGTGGAGCCAGGTGAACACCTGCCTGCCCCGGAAGGCCGGCTCCCCCAGGGACTGGAGGAAGGCCGTCATCTCCGGCAGGGTCAGTGATTTCAAATCGGTCATGGATCGTTCCTCAATTCCGCGTCATGCGGCAGATGTAAAAGCCGTCGGTGCCGTGGCGGTGGGGCCACAGAGTCACCTGGCCCTCGGTCTCCCCCACCGGTCCGGACAGGGAGAAGGGCGTGCGGCAAAAGTCCGGGTGCTCTGCCAGGAAGCTGTCGGATACACCCTCGTTCTCCTCCGGCAGGATCGTGCAGGTGGAGTACACCAGCGTGCCGCCGGGCCTCACGTACCGGGCGGCGTTGTCCAAGATCGCCCGCTGGATCACCGGCAGGGCGAACAGGTCGTCAGGCTTTTTGTACCGGACATCCGGCTTCTTCCGGATGATGCCGAAACCCGAGCAGGGGGCGTCTACCAGCACCACATCGAACCGCGCCTCCCACTCCGGCCGGAATGTCCGGCCGTCGGCGGCTTCTGCCCGGATGCAGGCGAGTCCCAGCCGGTCCGCTCCTCCCGGATGCGCTTCAGCTTGTTCTCGTGAAGGTCGCAGGCCAAAATCTCCCCCTGGTCCTCCATCGCGAAGGCGGCGGAGAAGGACTTGCCTCCCGGCGCGGCGCACACGTCCAGCACCCGCATACCCGGCTCCACCCCGGCGATTTGGGACACCAGCCGGGCCGCCGGGTCCTGGACCAGGAATTTTCCCGCTCGGAAAGGCGCCAGCGCCGTCAGGTCCCCGGCGTGGTCCAGCTCTAGGCATCCGGACACCCAAGGATGGGGCCGGACAATCACGCCGGATGCCACCAGCTCCGCCGTCAGCTCCTCCGCAGCAGCTTTCAGCGGATTCACCTGAATCGTCAGCGGCGCCGGAGCGTTGTCGGCCGCAAGGCAGGCTTCCGTCTCCGGCCCCAGAATGGCCTGGAGGCGTTTCACCAGCCACTTGGGATGGCTGTACCGGATGGAGAGGCTGTGCAGTGCATCCTGGTCCGGGATCCTCGGCAGGTGTACCTTGTTCCGGAGAGCTGCCGCAGCACCGCGTTCACCAGCCCGGCTGCCTTGGCCCGGCCGTTTTCCTTGGCCTGCTCCACCGCCTGATTGACAGCGGCGCTGTGGGGAATTTTATCCAGAAACAGAATTTGATAAGCCCCAATCCGCAGAATTTCCAGCAACGGCGGCTGCAAGTGGTCGACCTTTTGGGAGCAGTAGGCACCCAGGTAGAAGTCCAGCAGCAGCCGGTTCTGCATCACGCCGTAGACGATACGGCTGCACAGCGCCGCCTCTGGTCCGGACAGGCCGTCCCGGCGGAGCTGGGCCCTCAGGGCCGCATCCGCCCAGGCCCCGGCCGTGCGGCAGCTCACCAGGACGCGCAGGGCGGTGTCCCGGCATTAGGGGCCCTCATTGGCTGCCTCCCTGATCGCGGCCGCCGCGGCCGATAAAGATCAGCACAAACCGCATCAGCTGCAGCAGGCTCATCAGCAGCGCCGCCACATAGGTCAACGCCGCGGCCCGCAGCACCTTTTTGGCGCCGGGCAGCTCATCCTCATCCAGCAGGCCTGCCCCGTCGATGGTGGCGATGGCCCGGGCGGAGGCGTTGAACTCCACCGGCAGCGTCACCAGCTGGAACAGCGTGGTGAAGGAAAACAGCACGATGCCGATGAAGAACAGAGACTGGTTGTACAGCACCAGCCCCACCAGCAACAGGATGAAGGACAGGCTGGAACCGATCCGCGTGGCGGGGATGATGGCCGTGCGCAGCCGCACAGGCCCGTAGTTTTCCGCGTACTGGACAGCGTGGCCCGCCTCGTGGGCCGCCACGCCCACCGCCGCGATGGTGGGGGCGTCGTAGACTGTCTCAGACAGGTAGATGGTATTGTCCCGGGGGTCGTAGTGGTCTGTCAGATTTCCCCGGCAGGGCCGGACAGGCACACCGAATACCCCGTGAGCCCGCAGCACCGCTTCCGCCGCCTGGGCACCGGTGATGCGGCGCCGGTTGTTCACGGCATTGTACCGCCGGAAGCTGCCGGACACCTGGAACTGGGCCCACAGGGACAGCAGCAGCACTGGGATCAGCAGCAGGACGTACAGATTATTTGCAAGAAAGTCGCCATAGCCGTAATAGATATGACCGTAATTGGGCATAAAAACCTCCCGAATTGTGAAACTGGCGGAGCTCAGACCTCCAACGGGTGGCCCAGCAGATAGGACGCCGCAGCCATGCGCTTGCCGCCCTCCGCCTGGATCTCCGTGAGATACAGGCTCTCTCCCCTGCCGCAGGCCACCTGGATGCCCTGCTTCCCGGCGGAGAGCACTGTACCGGGCGCCGCGCCGGTCTGTTCGCCGGGGGCGGTGCGGTAGACCTTGAACCGCTGCCCTGCCAGCTCGCAGGCCGCGCAGGGCCAGGGAATCAGTCCCCGGACCTGACAGTCGATCTCCCGGGCGGAGCGGGTCCAGTCGATGGGGGACATCTCTTTGTCAGCATGGAGGCGTAGGTCTGACGGCTCTCATCCTGGGGGGTCCGGGCGGCTGTGCCGTTTCCGATGGCCGCCACCGCCTCGCTGAGGGCCTCTGCCCCCAGGTCCGCCAGGCGCACCGTCAGGGCCTGGGCGTCCTCGTCCGGGCCGATGGGAGTCTCCTTCTGCAGGATCACGTCCCCTGCGTCCAGCTCCTTCGACATATACATGATGGAGACGCCGGTAGTCTCATCCCCGTTCAGGATGGCCCAGTTGATGGGGGCCGCCCCCCGATACTTGGGCAGCAGAGACGAGTGGACGTTGATAGAGCCGTATCTGGGCGCCTCCAGAATGTCCTCCGGCAGGATGAGGCCGTAGGCCGCCACCACCGTCAGCTCCGGTGCCAGGGACTGCACCAGCTCCAGCGCCGTGCCGTCCCGCATCTTCAAAGGCTGATAGACGGGAATATTTTCTGTCAAAGCAAATTCTTTTACAGGCGTTGGCACCAGCTTATGTCCCCGGTTTTTGGGCTTGTCCGGCTGCGTGAACACGCCGCAGACCTCATGGCCGTCGGCCACCAGCCGCCGCAAGGACGCCACGGCGAAGTCCGGAGTGCCCATGAACAGGATCCGCATGGGCTCACTCCCCTTCCTGAGCTTCTGCGGCCTCACGGGCCTGCCGCTCCTCCTGCTCCAGATAGTCCCGGAGCTCCTCATCAGAGAGGAAGTGGTCGATGTGCTCCACAAACAGATGGCCGTCCAGATGCTCGATCTCGTGGCAGAAAGCTCGGGCCGTCAGGCCCTCGCCCTCCACCTCGAACCAGTCGCCATACCGGTCCTGGGCCCGGACCCGGACCACGTCCGGCCGGGTGACGATGCCCCATTTGCCGGGCACGCTGAGGCAGCCCTCCAGCCCGGTCTGCTCGCCGCTCTGAGCCACGATCTCCGGGTTCACCAGTTCGATATACTCCTCAGAGTCCTCGTCCAGCACCACGCACACCCGGCGCAGCACTCCCACCTGGGGAGCAGCCAGCCCAGCGCCATTGGCATCCTCCAGTGTTTCCAGCATATCGTCCAGCAACTGGTGCAGGTGAGGGTTGAACTCCGTCACAGGGCGGCACACCTTTGTCAGGCACTCCTCTCCCTGCACCACGATCTTCCGTAAAGCCATAAGTCCTTGACCTCCTTCAAAACGCTGCTCACTCCATGGAGTTGCAGTCCACAAATAGATTCATCCCGCGGTTGGCGCGGTCGTTTGCAAATGCCTTCAGCAGCCAGCTCACCGCCTCTCGGGTGGGCCTGTCGTTCTTTCCCACCAGCAGGCAGCGGTAGCGGTAGCGGTTATTCAGCTTCATCACCGGCGCAGGGCGGGACCCAGCACCTCCGGTTCTCCGGCCGCCAGCTCCGGCAGGGCGCAGAGGCGGCGCAGCTCTTCCCGCACTGCGACGGCGGCCCGGAGGACGGCGCCCTCCTCGGTACCGGAGACGGTGAAGGTGAAGAGGTCTGCAAATGGCGGAAACCGCCGCAATCGCCGCATCCGGATCTCCCGCTCATAAAACCCCTGGTAATCCTGCCGAGCCGCGCACTGGATCACATCGTTTTCCGGGGTGTAGGTCTGGATCACCGCCCGGCCGGCACTGCCGCCCCGGCCCGCCCGGCCCACCACCTGGGTCAGCAGGCTGAAGGTCCGCTCGGCGGCCCGGTAGTTGTCTACATACAGGGACAGATCCGCAGCCAGAACCCCCACCAGTGTCACCTGGGGAAAGTCCAGCCCCTTGGCCACCATCTGGGTGCCCAGGAGGATGGGAATCCGCTCCCGCTCAAACTTGTCCAGCAGCTGCTCATGACGGCCCTCGGCGGTGTCTGCGTCCATCCGCAGCACCTCCGTACCTGGGAACAGATCGTGGAGCTCCCCCTCCACCTTCTGAGTGCCGGTGCCCACGTGCTTCATGATGCCGCCGCAGACGGGGCAGGTGTCGCTGGATCGCTCCGAGTGGCCGCAGTAGTGGCACATCAGCCGCCCATTGGCGGAGTGATACGTCAGCGCCACGCTGCAGCGGGGGCACTCCGGCACATGGCCGCACTCCCCGCACAGCAGATACCTGCTGCTGCCCCGGCGGTTCAGCAGCAGGATGCTCTGCTCTCCCCGCCGCAAGTTTTCCTCCAGCTCAGTGCGGAGGACCTGCCCCACCATCCCGGCGTTGCCCGCCCGGATTTCCTGTTTCAGGTCCGCCACCAGCACCTCCGGCAATGCCTGCCGGTTATATCGCCGGCGCAGCAGCGCCTTGTGATAGATCCCATGCTCCGCGTTCCAGGCGGTCTCCACCGCCGGAGTGGCAGACCCCAGGACCAAGGTGGACTTGTCCCGGGCGCAGAGGTATTTGGCCACGTCCCGGGTGTGATACCGGGGCGGGTTTTCCGACTGATAGCTGCTCTCCTGCTCCTCGTCCAGGACGATCAGGCCCACGTTTTTCAGCGGGGCGAAGATGGCGGACCGGGTGCCCAGCACCACCTGGACCTCGCCCCGGCGGATACGCTTCCACTGGTCGTAGCGCTCCGTCATCCGCAGGGAGCTGTGGAGCATGGCCACCTGGTCCCCAAAGCAGGCGGAGAACCGCCGCATCATCTGGGGCGTCAGCACGATCTCCGGCACCAGGACCATGGCCCGCCTCCCCCGGCTCAGTATTTCCTGAACCAGACGGAGATAGACCTGGGTCTTGCCGCTGCCGGTGACGCCCTGGAGCAGCACCGCCTCCGGCTTCCCGGTCTTCGTCAGGGTCCGGATAGACTGAAAGGCCGCCTCCTGTTCCTCATTGAGGACGATAGGACCGCTGGGTTCCACCGCCGTCAGGTCCGGCAGCCGCAGCTCCTCTTCCGCTGAAAAAGCCACGATCCCCGCCTTCTCCATCCCCCGGAGGGCGGCCATGGAGACGCCTGTGAAGTAGCATACCTCCGCCGCGCTCATCCGCCCCTCTGCCGCCAGGAGACGCACCGCCTCCCGCCGCTGGGGGGAGGATCGCTTTTCCGTCAGAGATGCGGCCTCCTCGGCGCTGACGGCCAGTTCCACCATCCGACGGGACTTGTCGCCGATCCTCCGGCGGGCCGCAGTCTCGCAGACCGTGACCCCGGCCTTCTGCAGTGCCCGCAGCACAGTGCCAGCCTCCCTGCCGCAGGCATCCTCCAGCACTGACAGCTCTGCGGAGCCTCCGGCGGCAAACAAGGCGTCCAGCACCGGGGCGGCCCGTCGGATGCCGGTGGCCGCGCCGTCGGCCGCGCAGCGGTCCATGCCCTCTGTCACGTGCCAGACCTCCCGGATCTGGTACCAGAGTCCGGCGGGCAGGATGGCCTTCACCGCCTCAAACAGCGTGCAGAAGTACCGCTGCCGCAGCCACAATGCCAGGGCGATGCCATCGCCGTCCAGTACCGGCTCCCGGTCCAGGACCGACAGCAGGGGCTTGAGCCCCTGCATCTTTTCACCTGGCGTCCGGGCCAGAATAATGCCCTCACTGGTGCGGTTGCCCCGGCCGAAGGGCACGGTGACCCGGACGCCGGGTACCGCCGTTTCCAGCAGCTCCGGGGGAACCAGGTAGTCATAGGGCTTGTCAATGGAATAGGGCGCGGCGCTCACCGCGATTTTCACGATCTCAGCGGTTTCCATGCCTCGCCCCTCCTGTGTTACTGTGCCTCTTCCTCCGCCGGCTGTAGATCCTCCGGTTCCTCAATGGTCAGGTCCATGTTTCTGGCGTCCAGCTTGCCGTCCGCCACTTCCTGGATGGCCAGGGTGACGGGCTTCTCCGTCAGATGCTCGCCAGTCTCCTCCGCCTCGTCGGCGATCTGCCGGCCCGGCGGGCCACCACGTCCACCAGCATATAGCGGTTGGGGATATAGCCGGTCAGCTTGTTCATTGCGGGATACAGCATCATAATGGATCAACTTCCTATCTGCCTTGCAGGCGTAAATTTATTTATGAACAAAGCGCGCGTCTCAGCGTCCGCTGATGATCTCCATGCGCTCCTGGGGCTTGCAGTGCTCCGCCGTGATAATGGCGTTCAGCTCCCCCACCGCATTCTCCACGGTGTCGTTGATGACAAAGTAATCATAGGTGTGGGCCGTCTGAAACTCCACTTTGGCCCGCAGCAGCCGCTTCTGGATCTTCTCGGGGCTGTCGGTGCCCCGCTCTGTCAGGCGGCGCTCCAGCTCCGCCCAGCTGGGAGGGGCGATGAAGATGCGCACCGTGTCCGGCCGCTTGCTGCACACCTGGATGGCGCCCTGGATCTCAATATCCAGGATCACGTCCTTCCCGGCCTCCATGGCATCGTCCACAAACTTCTTGGGTGTGCCGTAGAAGTTCCCCACATACTCCGCGTACTCCAGGAACTGGTCCATGGCGATCCACTTCCGGAAGGACTCCACGTCCATGAAGTGGTAGTGGATGCCGTCCAGCTCTCCGGGACGCGGGGCCCGCGTGGTGGCCGACACAGAAAAATACAGATTCTTCCGGGACTCCAGCAGGGCCTTGAGCACCGTGCTCTTCCCCACGCCGGAGGGGCCGGAGACCACAAAGGTCCTCCCCTTTCTCATATACACACGCTCCTATTCTTCGTTCTCTCTCTCTTCCTTCGGTGCGAACCGCTCCGGCGGCAGGGCCGACAGTACCACGTGGTCACTGTCCATGATAAAAATGGACGCGGTCTTGCGGCCGTAGGTGGCGTCGATCAGCATTCCCCGCTCCGGGACTCCTGCACCATGCGCTTGATGGGGGCCGAGTCCGGCCCCACCACAGCCACCAGCCGGTCAGCGGAGACCAGATTGCCGAATCCGATGTTGATGAGCTTCATCTTCCATCACTCCACATTCTGGACCTGCTCCCGCATCTTCTCCACTTCCGCCTTCAGCCCCACCACTACATTGGCAATGGCCACATCGTTGCACTTGGAGCCGATGGTGTTGGACTCCCGGTTGACCTCCTGGATCAGGAAGTCCATCTTCCGGCCCATGGGCTCGTCGCTTGCCAGCATGGTACGCAGCTGGGCCACGTGGCTCCGCAGGCGGACGGTCTCCTCGTCCACAGCCACCTTGTCCGCGTAGATGGCGGCCTCCATCAGGATCCGCTGCTCGTCGACGGTGGTGCTCTGCAGCACCTCCTCCATCCGGGCGGTGAGCTTGGCGCGGTACTCCGCCACCGTCTCCGGCGACCGCATCTCCACCTGTCCGGTGTAGCGCTCAATGGCGTCCAGCCGGTTGGAGATGTCCTCCGCCAGCTTCTGCCCCTCTACGGCCCGCATGTCATTGTACGCGGCCAGCGCCTCGTCCAAGACCGCGCAGAGGTCGGCGCTGACGGTCTCCAGGTCCTCATCCGCCTTCGTGACGGTGAGGACGTCCGGGAACAGGCCAGCGTCTCCGGCGCGGGCCGATAGTCCGCTGTGCCGCAGACGTCCGACAGCTCCCCCAGGGCGGCGGCATACTGGGCCGCCAGCTCCCGGTTCACCGCAACCTTGACCACATCCGCGGCAGTGGCGTCCACGGTGATGAACACGTCCACCTTTCCCCGGGACACCGCCTGCTGGACGTGCTTTTTCACTGCGTCCTCCGCAAAGGCATACATCCGGGGCATCTTCACGGTGCAGTCCAGATACCGGTTGTTGACGGAGCGGACCTCCACCGTGATGTCCCGCTTGTGCAGCTCCTGTCTTGCCCGGCCGTAGCCGGTCATGCTCTTAATCATGTGATCCCTACTTCCTCTCTTGTGGTCTCTCAGCAGCAGAACCAATAGCCGCCGCCATTGCAGAGCGCCCAGAGACAGCACAGGCTCATACAGGGATTTCCGCCGCACAAGGTGCCGAAACTCCCGCCGCCGGGGCGGTATGCCGTGTCGTCCGTGCCCTCCATATACTCCAGCGCCTGCCGGTACTCGGCGTTGGTGGGGTCCATCTGGCAGGCGGTCCGGTAGTACCGCAGCGCCTCGTCCAGCCAGCCCCGGCGGTAGCAGACCGCCCCCTTCAGGAAGTTCCACTCCGCATTGTGGTCGCTGTAATTGGCCAGCAGCGCCTCCGCCCGGCTGATGTTGCCGGTGTTGATGGCGATGCGGGCCTGCTGGAGCACGGAGCTCTGACCGCTGTAACTCTGGGAGCCCCCATATCCGCCGTAGCCCTGATAGCCGCCGTACCCGCCGTAGCCGGAAGCGCCGTAAGAGGCCCCGCCGGAGCCGCTCCCCCGCTTGCCGGAGGCCCGCTCCTTGGTGATCTGCTCGTAGGCGGCGTTGATCTCTTTCATCTTCTCCTGCGCCAGATCCGCCAGCGGATTGTCGTGGTAGTTATCCGGGTGGTACTTCCGGGCCAGGTCCCGATATGCTTTTGATCTCCTCGTCGGAGGCGTTCTCCGACACACCCAGTATCTGATAGGGATCGTTCATGTGGTCTCCTCAGCCTTCTTGTGTTTCTTTCTCTGTTCTCTGGGGGGCATTTTGTGGAAGGTGCCCTCCAGCACGGCCCGGCCCACGGCAAAAGCCCGGTGTACACCGTACTCTCCAGCAGGGGCGCCAGACGCCGAAGTCCCACAGCTCAAAGGCCGTGGCGATCATGTGGATGGAGTGGTCCAGCGTTCTGGCAAAGGCCCGGCGGCTCTCCTCGTCCCATTTGCCGTCCCGCAGGCCATAGCGCAGGGCCACGGGATTATAATTCCCGGAGACGGCGTCTTTTTGCAGGTCGTCCGCCGCGTCGATCAGATACACCCACCGGCCCAGGTGGTAGAGCATCTGCTCCAGCACCCGCCGCCGCACCGGGTCCTCCACCCGGCAGCCGCTGCCGCCAGCAGCTGGGCAAAGGTATCTGCCGCCTGATCCATGGAGGGACAACACTCCCCCTCCAAGCGGCTCAGAGCCGCCAGCTGTTCCCGCACCCGGCCGTCAAACTCCGGCCGGGCCGCGGCAGCCTTTCGATAGCCGCCCCGCAGTGCGGCGGCGGAGACCCGGTAGCCCAACCCCTTCCAGAGGCCGTGGTCCTCCACGCCGTCCCGCAGCTGCCAGTAGGCCAGAATCACGCTCTCATCCGCCGCCAGCTCCAGGGCCGCGGTTGCGGGCTGGTACGCCCGGAGCCGGACGGGCTGGACACGCACCGCCTCCGGCAGGGTGCAGCTTCTTCCGGATCCGACAGCAGGATGGCCAGATAGGTGAAGTCGTAGTTCAGGATCATCCGGGCCGCCGGGCCGTACCGCTCCCCCAGGGTGTGGCACAGCCCGCAGTATGCCCGCCGGAACCGGTCTGCCTCCTCCTGAGGCAGGATCTCCAGCGGGGGGCGTACATAGCCGAACACCGCCTCAGAACACCCGGACGATGTTGAAGGTCAGGCCGCCCCTGGCCCGCAGCCTGCGGTCATAGAAGATGGCAAAGACGATGCCCGCCGCGAATCCGGCCGCAGCCACCGCGTACTGCGCCGCTACGCTGTCCGTCAACAGGGACATGATGACATACCCCGCCAGGAACAGCACCACCGGGATCAGGTACACCAGTACCACGATCCGCAGCATATTCTTGGTGCTGCTCTCCACAACCACCTTCTGTCCGGGCCGGGCGCCGATGGGGTTGCTGGCCCGGGCGTGGACCGCCGCGCCGGTGACGCCGCAGCCGGCGCACTCCTCGCAGTCGTGTCCGCAGGCGGATTTCCGGGGTACGGAAATCTCCGCGTGGTCCGCATCTAAAATTCGTTCAACTGTTGCGATCTGCGTCATGTTGTCTCGTCTCCTGTATCTGGGATCTCCCCGGCGGGCGTATCAGGCTCCGCCGGCTGATCGGATGTCTGTTCAGAAATGGTGACACGCACCTGATACGTCCCGCCGGAGACGCCCACGTCGTGCCCCAACACCGTCACCTCCGCGGGGACAGTGTAGGTGCCACGGCGGAGCCGAAGTCCGCCAGGTCCACCGTCACCAGAATGTTGTCCGAGGTAATGGCCCCCACATCCCCGCTGGTGCCGAAGATGGACACGGCCAGCTGCTCTGTCAGCAGGTCTACGGTCCGGTCCTCCGGCGCGTTCTCCAGAATGAAGTTGGTGGCCGTCACCGTGGTGCGCTGCATATCCTTGAAGGAGATGCGCAGCGTGGCGCGTGTGACGCCGCTGAGATTCTCGCATCCCTCCGGGATGGGAATGGCATAGCTGTAATTGGTGGTGCTGCCCAGCTCCGCCAGATTGAAATCGTCCAGAACGATGCTGTCCATGCTGTTCAGCACATCTGCCGGGCCGGACACCAAGATGGTGGACGGCTCGATCCCCCAGTCCACGTTGTACATGCGGGCGCCGGCGGACTCCACGAAGTTCATGGTCAGCTGCAGCTCCCGGGTGACATATACCGGCAGCGTCACCTGAATGGTCTCCTCTGTGGTCTGGAGGCTGGTGTTCTCCAGCAGCTGGTCGTTTGCGTCATAGAACTGGATGGGCAGCTCTCCCGTGACCGTGGAGGTGGCGTCCTCTCCCAGATCCAGGGTCACCTTGGCATAGCTGACGGCATCCACATCCTCCTGATCGCCCCGGACCTCGATCTCCGTGGGGCTGACCTGCAGCTCTCCGGCGGAGTAACCCTCTGCCACATTGCCGGAGATCTCGCACCGGACATCCACCGTCTTGTGGTACAGCTCCGCCACGTTGATGGTGATGACGGAGGGCGTCCGGTCGCTCACCGTAATATTCTGCCGGAAATACTCTTCCGTATAGCCGTAAATCACCGAGGTCACCGTCTGCACCCCTGTCCGGCTCACGTTGGAGAGATCCACTGTCACCCGGATATAGTCTTTGTCCAGCAGAGCCAGGTCAAACGCGGTCCCTTCCATCTCCAAATCCACGGTGCTGACGGTATCCTCGTCCAGCAGCATGAAGCCCCGCTCTGTAAGGACCGTCTCCCCAGTGTAGGTGATGGGCACATCCGGAACCACTTGGTATGCATCACCGCACCGCCGTTGTTTCCGAAGTTGTCCACGAAGATCCACACCACGATGGCCGCCAGGATGCACAGGGCGAGATACACCGCCTTCTGCTTGGGATTACTTTTCATGGTTGTCGCCTCCCGTGCTTCCGGCCCGCAGCAGATTCATCAGGCTGAACTTGGGCTTGTCCTCCCCGGCCTCCTGCGGAAGCAACTCGTTCCGCAGGATATTGGCCAGCGTCTCCGGCTTGAGGTGCCGCTTGAGCATTCCCCCGATGGCCACGGAGATGGACCCGGTCTCCTCGGAGACGATGACCACCACGGCGTCGGCGTTCTCGCTCATGCCGATACCGGCCCGGTGGCGCATCCCCAGCTCCCGGGAGAGGTTCACGTTCTTGCTGAGAGGCAGCATGCATCCGGCGCCAAGCACCCGCCCGTTCCGGACGATGACGGCGCCGTCATGCATGGGAGCCTTTACAAAGAAGATGTTTTTCAGCAATTCGCTGGAGACCGCCGCGTCCAGCACCGTGCCGCTGCGGACCATGTCGTCCAGCAGGTTTTCCCGCTCGAACACGATCAGGGCGCCGGTGCGGGACTGGGACATCTCGGTGCAGGCCAGCACCGTCTGGTCGATGGCCTGTTCCACGGCGGTGCCGGCCTCCGCCCGGGAGAAGAAGGCGATGAAGCGGCGGCTGCCCACCTCCTCCAGGATGCGTCGGATCTCGGGCTGGAAGAGGACGATCAGCGCCACCACGCCCCACCTCACCAGCTGGTTCATGATAAAGTTGATGCTGTTCATATTCAGGACCATGGACAGCATCAGCGCCGCCAGAAACACCATCACGCCCTTGAGCAGGCTGGCGGCCGGGTGCTCTGAATCAGCGTCAGAGCCTTGTAAAACACAAACACCATAATCGCTATATCCAAAATGTCCGTGACCTTCAGCATCATCAGATACCGGCCGATGATCCCGGGCAGTGTGGAGAGCGTGACAAATTCCATTGGACGTCATCATCCCTTTCAGGCCATGAATATCTAGATTATATAAAATCTGCCTGTAGAATGCAAGGCAAACCAAGCTAAAATTCACGGTCTGTTCAGAAAGTCACCTCAGGATCTCCCCCATAGCCACTAGGAAACGGGATACTTCCTCCCGCGTGTTCCAGTGGGAAAAACTCAGCCGGACGGTGCCGGTGTCCAGCGTCCCGGCGGTGCGGTGGGCCAGGGGCGCGCAGTGAAGGCCCGCCCGCACGGCGATGCCCCGGTCTGCCAGGGCCGCGCCCAATGCCTCTGCGTCCATGTGCTCCGGGACAATGGAAAGCACCCCCGCCTGGGCCGCCAGGTCTGGCAGGGCAAACACCTGCAGTCCAGGGAGCCGCCTCAGGCCCTCCGCCGCCTGGAAGGTCAGCTGCCGCTCTCCGGCGCAGATGGCCTCCGGCCCCAGCTGGCGGACGAATCGGACCCCCGCCAGCAGCCCTGCGATGCCGGGCATATTGTGGGTGCCCGCCTCCAGCCGATCCGGCAGGAAGTCCGGCATCTCCTGCTGGATAGAGATGCTGCCGGTGCCGCCCTCCAGCAGTGTGCGGACGGGGACGTCCTTCCCGCACAGCAGTACGCCGGTTCCCTGGGGGCCGTACAGGCCCTTGTGGCCCGGCATGGCGATGAAGGCCGCCCCCAGGGCCGTCATGTCCAGGGTCAGCATCCCGGCGGACTGGGACGCGTCGATGATGAAGGGTACCTCCCGCTCCCGGCAGATAGCGGCGATAGCCTCCACCGGCTGGACGAAGCCGAATACGTTGGACACGTGGTTGCAGATCACCGCGTCCGTGCCGGGCACGATCAGGCGGTCAAAGGCCGCCGTCACCGCTGCAGGCTGAAACAGGGGCGCCGCCGCCACGGACACCTGGGCCCCCAGGGCCGCCAGGGGCCGGGTGACAGCGTTGTGCTCATATCCGGAGATCACGGCTTTCCCGCCGGGGGGCACCAGGCTCTTGATGGCAATGTTCAGGCTGTGGGTGGCGTTCATGGTGAAGGCCACCTGCTCCGGGTTCTCCAGATGGTACAGCTCCGCCAGCTCTGTCCGGCAGTCGAAGGCAGCCTCCGCCGCACGCATGGCGGCGGGGTATCCGCCGCCGGGAGAGCTCATGGTGGCCATGGCGTTCCGCATGGCGTCCGCCACAGTCCGGGCTTCTGGAAGGTGGTGGCCGCGCTGTCAAAATAGATCACGGTCTCACCTCCCGGAACGTCCCCCGCTGAGTCAAGAATATCTGAACAGGGTCCAAAGATTCCCTGTGAAGGGCCGTCAGGGCAGCCGTCAGGTCGGAGTCCGCGATCTGCACGGCGTAGGCGCAGCCCCGGTCCGTCAGGTCCCGGGGGGCCCGGAAGATCCGGCTTCGGATCCCCGACCGGGCCAGCGCCCGCTGCATCCGCTGGGCATAGGTCACCGAGCGGGCGATAATCAAATAGTGCTCCACAGACACTCCTCCTCTCTACCCATTCTATGGTCGGGAGGCGCGGACGTGCGAAAAGGACGCGCCCGAGGCACGTCCTTTTTTCAGGGGAGCCGTTCCAGCAGCGCCACCGCATGGGCCGCCATACCGGAGCCGTCCCCGGTAAAGCCCAGATGCTCCTCTGTAGTGGCCTTCACATTCACCCGGTCCGCATCCGTCCCAAGAGCTGCGGAGAGGTTCGCCTCCATCTCCGGGCGGTAGGGGCCCACCTTGGGGGCCTGGGCGATGAGGGTGGCGTCGATGTTCACCACGGCCCATCCTCTCTCCTGCAGCAGCGCTGCCACCTGCCGCAGCAGCTCCAGGCTGGAAATACCGGCGTAGCGGGGATCGCTGTCCGGGAACAGCTTGCCGATGTCCCCCAGCTTGGCGGCGCCGCAGAGGGCGTCCATTACCGCGTGGGTCAGCACGTCCGCGTCGGAGTGGCCCAGCAGCCCACGGTCCCAGGGGATCTCCACGCCCCCCAGCACCAGCCGCCGCCTCTCCGTCAGCCGGTGGACGTCATATCCATGTCCGATCCGCAGATTCGTCATATCCGATCCTCCCTGGCCTGCAGAATAGCCTCCGCCAAAATCAGGTCTACCGGAGTGGTGATCTTCAGGTTTTCCTCGTCCCCCTCCACCAGATAGACCCGCTTGCCCAGCCGCTCCACGGCGGAGCAGTCATCCGTTATGGGAATGCCCCCCTCAACAGCCGCCTGAAGCGCGGCTTTCAGCAGCGCGCTCTCGAAGATCTGGGGTGTCTGCACAGCCCGCAGGGCCGCCCGGTCCAGCGTCTCCGCCACCGTGCCGTCGTCCCGGACGGCTTTGATGGTGTCCTTCACCGCCACCGCCGGGGCCGCCGCCCCGCAGCGGGCGGCCTGCTCCGCCACATCGTCGATGAGCTCCGGCGTCACCAGGGGGCGGGCGCCGTCCTGCACCGCCAGCAGCTCCATGCCCTCCCCGGCCTCCAGTGCTGCCAGAAGTACCGAGTGGGCCCGGCTCTCCCGCCCCGGATCACCTTGGTGCATTTGGTGATGCCGTAGGTCCTGCACAGCTGGGAGATCTCCAGAAAGTCCTCCTCTCGGGCGGCCACCACGATCTCGTCGATCCGCCGGGCCATCTGCAGGGCCGTCAGTGTCCGGGCCAGTACAGGAATGCCGTCCAGGGGCTGCAGCAGCTTGTTCACCCCGCCCATGCGGGAAGAACTGCCTGCCGCCGCCACCAGCGCGGCGCAGCAAGGGCGCTGGGCATCCCGGAATTTTTTGAAAAATGCCATGATCCGACCTCCCTGGAAATTTCTCCTGAAACAGCAGAATGTTCGCGGACATGGTCCGCGAACACGTTATCTCTGGATCTCCGGTGTCTGGAGCATGGCTTGCTCCACACGCCGCTCCACCTCTTCATAGCCGCTGTCCTCTGCCAGCACCAGCTCCGACAGCAGGATCTGGCGGGCCGTATGAAGCATCTTCCGCTCCCCATTGGAGAGGCCCCGCTTCCGTTCCCGGAACATCAGCCCCTTAATCACACGTGCCACCTCGTACAGATCCCCGCTCTTCATCCGCAGCAGATTTTCCCGGTACCGCTTGTTCCAGTTGCTGCTCTCCTCCACCGCCAAAGACGGGATAGCGGCAATCAGGGCTTCCGCCTCCGGCCGCTGGATGACCGAGCGGACTCCAATCGTCTGGCTGTTGGCGGTGGGGATCTTCAACAGCAGTCCACCCACCGGCATTTTGAACACATAGTAGTCCTGTGTACTCCCCGCGACCTTTTCCTGAACGATGGCGTCGATCACGCCGGCCCCATGCATTGGATGAACGACCAGATCCCCAACGCTGAACATGGTAAACTCCTTCCCATTTCCGCCGGGCGGTGACTGGAACCCGCTCTCTCTATTTCCACTTTTCTGTTTTCATAAATTTCATTATACCGGCTTTTCTGCGGATTTACAAGCTTATTTTGAAATTTTTACTATCTTTCCAGTGCCTTACACTTTCCGCAGAGAATCATCCACCCGCGGCAAGGGCATCAGCTCCTCCAGACACAGGTCCCCCCTGTACAAAAGAGCCGGACGGCAGATATGCCGCCCGGCTCCGGAGGATTTTGTTATCTCTTGTTGGAACGGCGCCAGATGTGCATCTTCTCCGCCTCGGCGATCAGCTCCTCGCGGAACTGAGGATGGGCGATGGCAATCAGGCCCTCGGCCCGCTCCCAAGTGGACTTGCCCTTAGCGTTGAACTTGCCGTACTCCGTCACTACATAGTGGAGGTTGGTGCGGGTGGCGGTGACCACGGACCCCTCCAGCAGCGTGGGCCGGATACGGGACTTCAGCTGGCCGCTTTTTTTGTCCATGTAGGAGGAGGAGCAGCAGATGAAGCTCTTGCCGCCCTTGGACAGGTACGCGCCCATGACGAAGTCCTGCTGGCCGCCGGCACCGGAGATATGGTGAATTCCAGAGGACTCAGAGGACACCTGGCCGTACAGGTCGATATCCACGGCGCCGTTGATGGAGATGAAGTTGTCGATCTGAGACACCCGGGCAATGTCGTTCACATAGCTGACGGGAGCAGCCATGCACTCAGGGTTGTTGTCGATGAAGTCATACAGCTTCTGTGTGCCCGCCGCGAAGGCATAGGTCTGCCGGCCCCGGTCAAAGGGCTTGCGCAGGCCCGTGATGCGACCGGCTATGGACATGTCCACGAAGGCGTCCACGTACATCTCGGTGTGCACGCCCAAATCCTTCAAGTCGCTCTCGGCGATCATCTTGCCGATGGCGTTGGGCATAGAGCCGATGCCCAACTGCAGGCAGGCACCGTCACAGATCTCCGGCACCACCAGTTTGGCCACCGCCATGTCCACCTCACTGGCGGCTCCGCCGCCGCCCAGCTCATCCAAAGCAGGGTTCTCTCCCTCCACGATCATGTCCACGTCGTCGATGTGGATGCAGTTCTCAAACCCGCCCAAGCACACGGGCATGTTCTTGTTGACCTCCACGATGACGGTCTTGGCGCACTCGCACACAGCCTTCAGGTGGGAGCCGCCGGGACCGAAATTGAACCAGCCGTGCTCGTCCATGGGGGCCACCTGGAACATGGCCACGTCCAGGCTCTTGATGCAGTTGCGGTAATACCCCGGCAGCTCAGAATACCGCAGGGGGATGTAATAGGAGAAGCCCTCGCTCACGGCCTTGCGCTCGATGCCGCCCATGTGCCAGGAGTTCCAGCAGAAATGCTCCGCCGCATTGGGCACATCGAAAATGGCGGGCTTGTGGGTCAGGATACCGCCCCGGATCTTCACGTCGGTCAGCTCGCCCATCCGCCGGGCCAGCGCCTTATCCAAGGCATCCGCCGAGCAGACGCTCCAGCCGTAATCCACCCAGTCGCCGGACTTGACGGCCTTGACCGCCTCGTCGGCCGTTGTCAGCTTCTGTTTGTACACTTCCTGGTAGCTCATGTTGATCTTCCTCCTGTAATTCCCGTTTGTTGTATGATGTCATCGGTGTTGTCTTACATTGATTGTCAAGAGTATAACATACCAGCCCTTGAAAAGCAATCCATACCGTGAAAAATCACAAAATTTTCAAAAGGCAGGCCCCTCACCGGAGCCTGTCTTTTTTAGGTCTGGAAATCCGTGCGGATTACTCCTCCACAGGAGCTTCTTCCTCCTCAGCCTCATCAGCCGCGGGAGTCAGCAGGGCGCGGATGGACAGGGAGATCTTCTGCTTCTCCTCGTCGATGGCCGTGATCTTGGCGTCCACAATCTGGCCCTCGGAGAGACATCCTCAGGCTTGTCGATGCGCCGGTCAGCAATCTGGGAAATATGGATCAGGCCGTCCACGCCGGGCACGACCTCGGCAAAGGCGCCGAAGGTCATCAGCTTGACGATGCGGACAGAGGCCACGTCGCCCACCTGGTACTTGTCCATGAACACCTGCCAGGGATCGATGCTGTGATCCTTCACGCCCAGGGAGATCTTCTTCTTCTCGGGATCGAAGGAGATGACGTACACGTCCATGGTATCGCCCACCTTGCAGACCTCGGCGGGGGTCTTGATCCGGCTCCAGCTGAGCTCGGAGATATGTACCATGCCGTCCACGCCGCCGATGTCCACGAACACGCCGTAGCTGGTCATGGACTTGACGGTGCCGGTGTAGTGCTTGCCCACTTCGATGTTGGCCCACACCTCCGCCTGGGCGGCCTTCCGGGCCTCCTCAGTGACGGAGCGGATGGAGCCCACCACGCGCCGGCGGGCGCGGTTGACCTCGGTGATCCGCAGCTGGACCTTCTGCTTCACCATGGCAGACAGATCGGCGCCGCGGGGCTGACCGCTCTGAGAGGCGGGGACGAATACCCGCACACCCTTGACGGACACCACGATGCCGCCCTTGTTCTCCTCGGTGACAGTGCCCTCCAGAACGGTCTTCTCCTCCACGGCCTGCTCGATGTTCTCCCAGACCTTGGCAGCGTCCAGACGCTTCTTGGACAGCTCTGCGTAGCCCTCCACGTCGTTGACGCGGACCACATAGGTCTCGATCTGGTCGCCCACGTGGATGATGTCCTCCGCCTTGACATTGGGGTCGTCGCTCAGCTCGCTGAGCTTGATGTAGGCCGCCTGCTTGGCGCCCACGTCCACCTGCACTTCGGTGGGGGTGATGGCGGTAACGATGCCGGTGACCCGGTCACCGTTATTTAAAGTTTTAAAAGACTGATTCAGTAATTCCTCGAAGGACTCCTCTTTGCCCTCGGCCGCCTTGATTTCTTCGCTCATCGTTGCATATACCTCCTTAATGATGCCCGCAGGCGTGGAGGCACCAGCCGTAAGGCCCGCAACAGTACAACCATTGAAAAAATCCGGCGAGAGCTCGTCCGCGCGTTCAATCTGGACCACGCGGGGGCATCTCCTCAGGCAAATTTCCGTCAGATGTTTGGTGTTGGCGCTTTTACGGTCTCCCACCACGACCATCACGTCTGCTTTGCCGGCGATTTCTGCCGCCTCAGACTGACGTTCATGCGTAGCATTACATATTGTATCAAAGATTTTTACGTTTGTACACTGTTTTTTTATGATTTTCCAAGAAGTTTCAAAAAGTTTTCGGATGCAGGTGGTCTGCGCTACTACGGTAACAGGGATTTCCCGACTTTTCTCATCCCCGTCCAGCCAGGCCTCCACGGCCTCCGGCCCGTCGAACACCAGGGGCTGGCGGCACCAGCTGGCCACCCCCATCACCTCCGGGTGCAGGGGTTCGCCGATGATCACCGGACGGCGGCCCTCCGCCTCCGCCTGGGCCACTAGGCGCTGGATGCGGATCACATTGGGACAGGTGGCATTGACGCACCGGACGCCCCGGGCCTCCAGATCGTCCAGCACGGATTTCAATTCTCCATGGGATCGGATCACCACCGTGTCCCCCGCCGCCAGGCCAGCCGGGTCCTCGGTCTTCCGGACACCCCGGCGGGCCAGATCCTCCACCACGTGGGAGTTGTGGATCAGGTCTCCCAGCATCCAGCATCCGCCGGTCTCCTCCCCGGTCTTTGCCGCCAGCTCCACCGCCCGCTTCACGCCGTAGCAGAATCCGGCGCTCTTGGCCAGAAGAACCTTCATCGCGCCTCCTTCCCCAGGGCGTAGGAGCGGCGGAGCACCTCGTCGGCGATGGCCTGGACCTCCTCCGGTGAAGGCCGACGGCTGGTGGCCTCCGGCCGGTATGCCTGGCCGAAGATGATGCGGGTCCGGCGAAAGAGGCGTTTGTTCCCCTCCACGTACACCGGCACGAACTGCGCCCCGGAACGGATGCCGATGACGGCCACACCACCCTTGGCGGGCAGAGCCCCTCGTGTTCCACCCGGGTTCCCTCCGGGAATATCAGCAGGTTGTCCCCGCTCTTGATAGCCTTCAGGGCGGTTTTCACCGCCTCGATGTCCCCCTCGCCCCGGTCAACAGGGAAGGCGCCCAGCTTCCGCAGTACCCAGTCAAAGACCTTGTTGCAGAACAGCTCCTTCTTGGCCATGATGTGGAGCCGGTAATTCACCGGAACCTTCAGCGCCACCAGCACCGGGTCCCAGTTGCTGTTGTGGTTGGGACACAGCAGGGCGCCGTGCTCCGGCAGGTTCTCCCGCCGATGATGGTGACTGGGTGAAGAATCCCCGCCACCAAGTTTACCAGATAGTAGATGCATACGAAAAATCCATTCAACGGCCTCTTTTCGCTCATAGTCCCGTCCTCTCCCGGATAATGTGCAGCAGCGCGTCCTCGCTCTGGACAAAATCCAGAGCCGTGGTGTCCAGCAGCACCGCGTCCTCCGCCTGACGCAGGGGTGCGGCGTCACGGTGGGTATCGTTCCAGTCCCGTTCCTGAATGGCACGGAGGATAGCCGCATAAGGCTCCGGCGTCCCCCGCTCCTCCAGCTCCAGCATCCGGCGGCGGGCCCGCTCCTCTGCGGAAGCGGTGAGAAACACCTTCACCTCCGCATCCGGCAGCACCACCGTGCCGATATCCCGGCCGTCCATCACCACGCTGTTCTCCCGGGCCAGCTGGCGCTGCATCTCCAGCAGGTACGCCCGAACCTCCGGATAGGCGGATACCAGAGATGCGTAGCGGGACACCTCCGGCAGGCGGATCTCCGCCGTCACATCCATTCCATTCAGCTCCATGTGCTGCAGGCCGTCCGTCCCATAGGTCAGGCAGATCTCCAGGTCCGGCAGCACCGCCACCACGGCAGAGCGGTCCGGGGATCGATCCCCTTCCGCCACACGGCATAGCCGATGGTGCGGTAGATGGCACCTGTGTCCACGTATAAAAAGTTCAGTCTGGCGGCCACGCTCCTGGCCAGGGTGCTCTTCCCCGCGCCGGAGGGCCCGTCGATGGCCACGCGAATGTTCTCACTCATGCGTTCTCTTCCCTTGTCTCAGCGCCTCCGCCGCAGCCTGTCCCGCCGCCCGGCCTGTGGCCCAGGCGATCTGCAGGTTGAATCCGCCGGTATAGGCGTCCACATCCATGATTTCTCCCGAAAAGTATAATCCCTTTACAAGTTTTGATTCCATTGTCTTTGGGTCAATTTCACTGATCTTTATGCCGCCGGAAGTGACGATAGCGTCCGTCACCGGGCAGGGTCCGGCAATCTCCACAGAAAAATGCTTGAGGCCCTGGACCAGTTTCCGCCGCTGCTCTCGCGTCAGGTCATGGACCTTCTGATGGGGCGGGATGCCCGACCGCTCCACTGCCACCGGAATCAGCTTCTGGGGCAGCAGATCGTCCAGCGCGTTGCAGAAGTCGTGGTTGGCGTACTTCTCAAAGTCCCGCAGCAGCCGCTTGTCCAGGGCCTGCTCATCCAGGGCGGGCTTCAAGTCAATCTCCAGCCGGTAGGTCTTTTTGCCGAAGTGCCGCATGTGGGCGGAGGCCGACAGCACCAGGGGCCCGCTGACACCGAAGTGGGTGAACAGCATCTCCCCGAAGTCCGTGTAGATCTTCGTCCGGTCCTCAACCACCGCCAGCCCCACATTCCGCAGGCTCAGGCCCTGGAGCTCCCGGCCCAGGCCGTAATCCCGCAGCGGCACCAAAGAGCCCTGAAGGTCCGTCACCGTATGCCCCGCTTCCCGGGCCATTCGGTGCCCCTCTCCTGTGGAGCCGGTGGCGGGGTAACTGACGCCGCCGGTGGCAAGGACTACCGCCCCGGCAGGGTATGTCCCCCGCTCTCCCCGGACACCTGTGACGGCGCCGGAGGTGATCTCCAGCTCCGTCGCCCGGTCCCGGACCAGAGAGACCTTCAGCGCCTTCAGCCGCCGCTCCAAAGCGGCGCTGACGTCAAAGGCCCGGTCACTGACGGGAAACACCCGATTCCCCCGCTCGGTCTTCAGCGGCACGCCGATGGACGCAAAGAACGCCATGGTGTCCCGGCCGTCGAACCGGAAAAGGCGCTGTACAAAACTTGCCGTTCCGGGGCACGTTGGCCAGCAAGGTCTGTACATCGGCGTTGTTGGTGACGTTGCACCGGCCCTTGCCGGTGATGTTCAGCTTCTTTCCCAGCCGCTCATTGGGCTCCAGCAGCGTCACCTGTGCGCCCCGCTCCGCCGCGGAGACAGCGGCCATCATCCCGGCGGCTCCCCCGCCGATCACTACCAGCCCTTACTCATCGTCCATCTTCCCGAACACGCCGTAGGCGTTCCAGATGTCCTCCAGCTCCGCAAAGGTGCGGGACACGTCCGACCGCATCCGGGAGCCCACGGCGATCAGCAGCGCGTTGATGAGGGACAGAGGCGCCACCATGGAGTCCACAAAGGAGATCATCTCACTGGGAGCCAGCAGAGCAGCCTCCGCCATCTGGTAGACGGGGGACAGCTCATTGTCTGTAATAGCCACGATGGTAGCCCCCCGGTCCTGGGCAAACTTCACTGTGTTCATAGTGACCTTGGAGTACCGAGGGAAGCTGATGGCGATCATCACATCCCGGGGCCGATCCGCAGCAGCTGCTCGAAGATCTCCCCTGCGGCGTTGGACTGCACCAGCGTCACGTTCTCGGACAGCAGGTGCAGGTAGAAGTTCAGATACCCGCCACAAAGGAGGAGGTCCGCACCCCAGGATGTACAGGTGCCCGGCGCCCAGGATCAGGTCCACCACCTTGTTGAACTCGGTCCTGTCCGCCTCTTCCGCCACCATCCGCAGCTTGTCCATATCGGACTGGATCACGGCGGACAGCACATCCTGTCCGCCGAACAGATTGTCCGCCGCCTGGATGCGCTGGGTGGAAGTGAGGCGGCTGCGGATCATCTCCTGCAGTGCCCGCTGCATACTGGGATAGCCGTCGTACCCCAGCTCCGATGCGAAGCGTACCACTGTGGACTCGCTGACGCCGGAGAGCTTCCCCAGCTTGCTGGCAGTCATGAAGGCGGCCTTATCGTAATTCTGCAGGATGTAGTCGGCAATCCGCTTCTGTCCCTTGGAAAAGGTGGGCATATTGCGCTCGATGGTATGTAGGATGCTCTTAGCCACTGCTGTTTCCTCCGTCGGCCGCCTGCAGGGGGCCGTTCTTGATCTTGCCCGGCAGCTCCGCTGGCCCGCCGGACGTTCCGCGGTCTATTGTAGCACAGTTTTTTCAAAATTCAAACCGCTTTGCGGGATTTTTCCGTCTCGCCGCCGGAATGGAAAAGACGCCGCCCCATTCAGGGCGGCGCCTTCCGCTTTTCAGTCAGGGGGTGACTCCCAGCGCCCCAGCCTCGTCCTGTGTCAAATACCGCCACTTTCCCGGCGGCAGATCGCCCAGCTCCAGAGCTCCCTCCCGGACCCGGCGCAGCCGCTTCACCGTCAGGCCGCACTGGGCACACATCCGGCGGACCTGCCGGTTCTTCCCCTCATGAATGGTCACTGCCAGCACCGCGGTTCCGGGAGTTTCCCGCAGCACCTCCACCCGGGCGGGGCGGATGGGCTCCCCTCCAGGTCGGTGACGGCTGCCAGCCGGGCCGCCGCGCCGGCCACCGGTCCGAATACGGAGACGTGATACGTCTTTTCCACCTCGTGCTTTGGATGCAGCAGGTGCTGGGCCCAGGCACCGTCGTTGGTCAGCAGCAGCAGGCCCTCGGAATCCAGGTCCAGCCGTCCCACGGGATAAACCCGGCTCCCGCAGTCCGCTACCAGCTCCGCCACTGTCCGCCGCCCCGCTCGTCCGAGAGGGTAGAGACATAGCCCGCGGCTTGTTCAGCAGGATGTACACGGCCTCCGCCCGGGGCGCCAGGGGATGGCCGTCCACCAGGATCTCGTCCCGATCCGGGTCTGCACGCTGGCCCAGATGGGCGGTCTGGCCGTTCACCGTCACCCTTCCGGCGATCAAATATGTCTCTGCCGTCCGCCGGGAGCAAACCCCCGCGGCGGACAGCAGCTTCTGCAGTCGTTCTTCCATGTTGTCCTCTCTCTATCCCGGCAACCCCTGCTTCAGAATGCTCAGGGCGCTCTCCATCCGGGGCGCCACGTCGGCGCCATACAGCAGCGCCACCCGGCCCACCTCTTTTCCATTGACTGAGAAAACCGCCTCCCCGGCCCGCCGGCCGGCCCGGATGGGGGCCCGCAGAGATCCGGCCAGCTCCACGTCCTGCTCCAGGGACTCCCCCTCCGCCAGCGGCCAGGCGAAGCTGTCCGCCGCCACCAGGGGCACCGTGGCGCTCATGCCGTTTTCCACCTGGACCCGCTGGATTGTCTGGCCCATAGAGAGGCCCCCAGCTTGGCGGGATAGGTGGAAAAACCGTAGTCATACAGGGCCGCGTGGTCCGCCCAGTCGTTGCCGTCCTGGAGAGTCACCGCCACCAGCCGCTGGCCGTTTCGCTCCACACAGCTCACCAGCGTCCGGCCTGCCGCCATGGTATAGCCGGTCTTCAGGCCGATACACCCCTCTATCTGGTTCAACAGCTTGTTGTGGTTGGTCATGGTCCGCCCGCCAATGGTGACGCTGCGGGTGGAGGCCATCCGTACCAGAGTCTCATTTTCCACCGCCGCGCAGGCAAGACGCGCCATGTCCCGGGCCGTGGAGTAATGGTCCTCATGGTCCAGCCCGTTGGGGTTGGCGAAGGAGGAGTGCTCCATGCCGATCTCCCGGGCCGTTGCATTCATGAGCTTTGCAAAGTCCTCCTGGCTGCCGCTGATGTGCTCGGCAATGGCCACGGCCGCATCGTTGCCGGAGCAGAGCAGCAGTCCATACAGCAGTGTCTCCAGCGTCAGCTTCTCCCCCACCTTCAGATACATGGAGGAGCCCTCTGTATACGCCGCCTCCCGGGAGACCGTGATCACAGGTCTCCCTCCCGGATAGCCACCAGGGCCGTCAGAATCTTGGTAGTGCTGGCGATCAGCATTTTCGCGTCGGCGTTCTGCTCATACAACACCCGGCCGCTGTCCACGTCCATCAAAATGGCGGAGGAGGCAGACGTACTGACCGCGTGCGTCTGACAGAGGAAAAAGAGTGAACAGGGCCGCCAGAGCGATCCCCAAAGCGGCAAGCCGCCGGAGCAGGGTTTGCAAATGCCATCACCTCATTTGTTTGGTGATGGTAGTACCCCGTTCAGACGGGTTCTTTTCTTCCTTCTTGTCGAAATATTTTTCCACTTTGTCCACCAGATCCGGCATCATCTCCACCACCCGGTCCAGCGTGGTCATGGGCGGCATCGCCACCGGCAGCACCCGGGTCGTTCCCTCCCGGATCACCAGGAACGCCACAGGCTCGATCTTCACGCCTGCGCCGCTGCCGCCGCCGAAGTCCTTGGGCTGGGTCTTACCGTAGTCGGCGCCGCCGCAGCCGAAGCCCATACTGACCCGGGAAATGGGGATCAGAGTCACGCCGTCAGGCGTGGTGATGGGCTGCCCACGATGGTGTTGGTGTCCGCCATCTCCCGGATCTTGTCCATCGTGGAACGCATCAAATCGCTGAGGGGTCTCTTCTTGTCCATTGTCTCGTCCATGGATGCCATCCTTTCTCGTCACGCGGCGGGGTGTTCTGCCGCCTTGTTGTCTGCTGCTTTGGATGCGGGCGGCATCCGCCGCCGCTTCATGAACCGCCGGAGCCAGCCGATGGCCGGGACCGCCAGCTGCGTTCCTACGGCGATCAGCGTCCCCAGCCGGATGGAGATGCCAAGCTCTCCTTCCGCCCGGGTCTCCTGCGCGTCAAAATCAATTCCGAGATGAATCCCGGGATCCCGGATCACCACCAGCTTCTCCAGAGCGGCATCCCGGTCCAGACCAGGGCGTGGAGTCCACCGTACAACTCTGCGGCTGCCGCCGGGTCCTCCGCCCCGCCCAGGGTGGCGGACAGGCGCAGCGGGTCTACGCGGATACCCCGCCGGGTGCGGCGCAGAGCCTTTTTGGCGGCGGGCCACAGCGTCCTTGCGGCGTCCTGAAGATCTTCCAGTTTGGGCTTCGGGATTTTTTTTGCCGCCTCTGCCAGGTCCTTCGGCTCCTTTTTAGGCTTTCCCGTTTTTTTGGTTTCCTGCGGCGTTTTTTTTGTCTCTTTGGACGGTACCAGCCGGACCCGGAAGGGACCAATCGTCAAATCCGCCGCGGCCTGCCCCCTGCCGAAGACCACATACAGTCCCAGCCGCAGCCGCCACAGAAAATCGCAAGTGCCAGCAGCACCGCCAACGTGATCCAAAGTCCCAGCAACGTCCATCACCCCCCTGACCGCTCTGGCGGAGCGGATTCTCAAGGCGCCTCTTCCTCCATGGCGCCGGCCGTCTCCGGCGTGTCGGCTCCGGTGATCTCTGCCGTGTCCGCCGGGTCCATGATCTGTCCGTCCTCGCCGATCCGCATCTGTCCCTCGCCGCCAAGGTCCGGCAGCTCCGGCAGGTCATCCAGGCTGGTCAGATGGAAGGCCCGGAGAAACTGTTTGGTGGTCCGGTACAGGCGGGGCCTTCCGGGTACCTGCAGGCGGCCGCACTCCTCGATGAGCTTCCGGTCCAGCAGCAGGCCGATGGTATAGGCGCTGTCCACACCCCGGATCTGATCCACATAGGCCCGGGTGGTGGGCTGGTAGTAGGCGATGATGGTCAGCACCTCCAGCGCCGGCTGGCTGAGCTTGGCGGGCTTGCGGATCTCAAAGGCTTTTCGGATCACATCCGCGTAGTCCGGCGCGGAACACAGCTGCCAGGTATCCTCCATGCGCAGCAGCCGGATGCCCCGGCGCTCGTAGGCATAGTAGTCCATCAGCTTCTGGAGCACCTGCTCCACCGTGGGGCGGTCCATCTCCAGGGCCACGCAGATCCGGTCGGTCTGCACCGGCTCCCCAGAGGCAAACAGGATACCCTCCACTGCCGATTCGATCTCTTTCATCTCCATCTTGGAACGGTCCTCTCTCACAGTTTCAGATCCTGGGGCAACTCCCGCTCCTGCCGGACAGTGCAGTCCGTCTCACTCCCTGCCAGATGCAGGATGCGGGCCCGGCACAGCTCCAGCACCGCCAGAAAGGTGGCCACCACCTCGCTGCGGCTGCGGCTGCCCCGAAACAGCAGCAGAAACCGAGTGACGCCGTGAGTCCTTAGCCGGCTCAGAATCTCCCGGGCCTTGCTCTCCACGGGATAGGGCTCGTGCTGGACGATGCTCTGGAAAGCGGAGCGGGGCGGCGGCAGGGACCGCTCCGCCCGGCCCTGGATCTCGGCCATGGCCAAGACCAGGTCCGCCGGTGTCTGGTCGTACTCGTAGATCTTTCCCCGCTTCACCGGCTCCGGCGGACGGGTGAGGATATTCCGTCCGAATTCTCCCATGGGCTCCAGCCGGGCGGCCATGGACTTCACCTTGGCGTAGTTCTCGTTGCGCTTCCGTTCCTCCAGAGAGGCGATCAGGGCATCCATCTCGCTCTGGGCCTCCTCATCTTCAATGGAGAGAAGCATCCGGGTCTTGATGTACACCAGTTGGGAGGCCATGGTGACGAACTCGCTGGCCACCTCCAGATCCATCTCCTGCCGCCGGGCCAGCCACGCCATGTACTGGTCGCAGATCAGGGAGATGGAGATGTCCTGGATCTCCATTTTGTTCTTGCCCAGCAGATATAGAATCAGGTCCAGAGGGCCCTCAAAGTCCTGCATCTCTTCCTCGGATTTGCTGCGGACCACCTTTTCCAGCTTGAATACGGGGTTTTGCAAACCGTTCACCTCAACCAAAAATCAGGGACAACAGGGCACTGTAAATGCCCAGGATGCCCCGGGAGATCAAACTGCTGCCGATGCCCACAAAGGACAACACCAACAGCACGACAATGCCGTACCGCTCATACCGCATCAGCGTGATGTACTGCCGGTCCGGCAGAAACGCCGCCAGCACCTTGGACCCATCCAGCGGCGGGATGGGAATCAAGTTGAACAACCCCAGACCGATGGACAGAGGCGCCAGCGTGTACAGGCAGAAGCTGAACACCACGTCCATCGCCGCAGAATAAGGGGCGTAAAGGTAAATCACCTTACTGATAAGCATTGCCAAAACCGCCAGCACAAAGTTGGAGACGGGTCCCGCCAGGGCGGTCAATGCCATGCCCTGCTTGGGCTTTAGGAAGTACCGGGGGTCCACCGGCACCGGCTTGGCCCAGCCGAATCCTGCCACGAACATCATCAGCAGGCCGATCCAGTCGATGTGCCGCAGGATTCAGACTCAGGCGGTGCATGGACTTGGCCGTGGGGTCCCCAAGAGCCAGGGCCGCCAGACCGTGGCAAGTCTCGTGGACTGTCAGGCAGAGAAAAATCGCGGCCACCCGCAACACCGCGTCCAGCAGTGAAGTCAGGTCCAGCGCGGAAAGCAATCCCTGTAAATAGTGCAGCATATTCGTCTCCCTGTGATGATAACCCAAAAGATAGGAGTATTATACCAGTTTTCCCCCCGCAATACAAGGAAAATCACCGGAATTCAAAGGGCTTTCAGGCGGAAACAAGCGGAGCGGGTGCTTTCGCACCCGCTCCTGATTCAGCTGGCTTAATAATCAGCCCTTCACCATGGAGGCGATCTCCTCAGCGAAGTTCTCCTGCTTCTTCTCGATGCCCTCGCCCTTCTCAAAGCGGATGGCGTCCTTAAAGGTCACCTTTCCGCCTGCGGCCTTGGCGGCGGAGGCGATATACTGCTCCACGCTCATGGAGTTGTCCTTCACGAACTCCTGCTGCAGCAGGCAGTTCTCGGAGTAGAACTTGTTCAGCTTGCCCATGACGATCTTCTCCCGCACGGCCTCGGGCTTGGAGGCCATCTTGGGATCATTCTCCATCTGGACCATCATGATCTTCTTCTCCTCGTCCAGGACGTCCTGGCCCACCTGAGACTTGTCCCAGAAGCGGGGGTTCAGAGCGGCAATCTGCATGGCCACGTCCTTGCCGATCTCCTCCACCTTCTCAGCGGGCAGGTCGGACTCCAGGTTCACCAGCACACCGATCTTGCCGCCGGCGTGCACATAGGGCACGGAGACGTTCTCAGCGAAGCGGGCGAAGCGGCGGACCTTAATGTTCTCGCCGATGACCAGCACCATCTCCTGCTGCTGCTGGGTGACGGTCAGGTCGGTGCCGACGTACTTGCACTCCATCAGCGCGTCCAGGTCGGCGGGAGCCTCCTTGGCCACAGTGGCGGCCACGCCCTTGACGAAGTCCACGAACTTCTCGTTCTTGCCCACGAAGTCGGTCTCGGCGTTGACCTCGACCACCACGCCCACGCCGTCGATGACGGCGGCATAAGCCATACCCTCGGCGGCAATGCGGCCGGCCTTCTTGGCGGAGGCGGCCATGCCCTTCTCGCGCAGCCACTCCACGGCCTTGTCCATATCGCCGTCGGAGGCGGTCAGCGCCTTCTTGCAATCCATCATGCCCACGCCGGTCATCTCGCGCAGGTTCTTTACATCAGCTGCGGTAAAAGCCATTTTGAATTCCTCCAAACAGTTTTGGTATATACGCGCAAATGCAGGCGCAGATTACTCAGCGTCGGCAGCAGCCTCTTCAGAGGCGGCCTCAGCGGTCTGCTCACCCTGCTTGCCCTCCAGCACAGCGTTGGCCATGATGGAGGAGATCAGCTTGATGGCGCGGATGGCGTCGTCGTTGCCGGGGATCACATAATCGATCTCATCGGGATCGCAGTTGGTATCGGCGATGGCCACCACGGGGATGCCCAGCTTGTGGGCCTCGGCGATGGCGTTGCGCTCCTTGCGGGTGTCCACGATGAACAGGGCGCCGGGCAGCTTCTTCATTTCCTTCACGCCGCCCAGGTACTTCTCCAGCTTGGCGATCTCGCCCAGGTGCTTCATGACTTCCTTCTTGGGCAGCATGTCGAAGGTGCCGTCCTCCTGCATGGTCTTCAGCTGGTTCAGCCGATCCACACGGGTGCGCATGGTCTTGAAGTTGGTCATCATGCCGCCCAGCCACCGGGCATTCACATAGAACTGGCCGCAACGGGTGGCCTCCTCGCGGATGGCCTCCTGTGCCTGCTTCTTGGTGCCCACGAACAGCAGGGACTGGCCGCTCTCAGACAGCTGACGGACGAAGCTGTATGCCTCCTCCAGCTTGCGGACGGTCTTCTGCAGGTCCACGATATAGATGCCGTTGCGCTCCGTGTAGATATAGGGAGCCATCTTGGGGTTCCAACGGCGGGTCTGGTGACCGAAGTGGACGCCCGCCTCCAGCAGGGCCTTCATGGATACGACGCTAGAATTTGCCATAGTTGTGTGTTCCTCCAATTTCAATTTAGTTGGTCCTCCGGCGGTTTCATCCCCCCTGCCAACCCGGCCGTTTTGGGCCCCGGGCACAGACAGAAAGTCGACGCACCGTGCGGAATGCTGAAATATAGTATCACAATCCAGTGTGCAATGCAAGTATTTTTTCCCAAAAGCCGTATAAAATTCCCGGTTTTGTCCGAATTTGTCCGAGTTCCCCAGCAGCCCCATTTGTTGTTGCGCCGCGCCTGTCTGTCTGCTATAATGACCAAAATCCCATTTTCAGTTTATATAAAAACGCGGCAGATCAGAAAGGAGCACATGGATGGACACTGAAAAGCAGAAATCATCTCCGGGTGGAACGGTTCCCGGCGAAAAGGTTCCGCCGGTCCTGACGGCGGAGGACGTAGCGGCGCTGGAGGAACTGTGCGGAGACGTCTCCGGCTACTTTTACAAAATGCTGGACTACCTAGACCAGCGGGTCCGGGACGGTGTGCGTCAGGGCAGAGTTCACGGAGGAGCAGGCCCGGGGCGATCTGGATCTTGCCCTGTGGTACGCCTATGCCTGCAACAACATCGACGACTATGACTACTATTATAAAGCTGCCCAGTGGATGCCCGCCTCGGAACCGGCGGCGGAGGCGGCCGGGAGCGGGATCTGGTACTATCGCTACGCCTGCGCCCTGATGTACTGCGGCCGCTTGGAAGAGGCCCGGCATTATGCGGAGACCGGCGTGTCCCTGGACCCGGAGTATCCCTGGGGCTGGCTGGAGACCGGCAAGCTCCGGGCCCACTTCGGAGACCGGGACGGCGCCCTGGAGGCGGTGCGCCGGGGCCTGGAGCTGGTGCCCGGGGACTATGAGTTCACCACTCTCCGCCGGGAGATCCAGGAGGGCCGGACTCTAGAGGAGATGGAGTTCCACTGGATCGACCCGGAGTGCGACGCGGTTCTGCAGGCCGGCGGAGACGAAAACGAGGCGGAAAAGCGGCTGTCCATCGCCGGGATCTGCTGCGATCCGGAGAACCTCGCCGCCATCAAGGCCGCCCTCTCCCCCATGGAGTGGGAGGCGGACGCCCCCTACTGCACCTTCCAGATCCCCTATCAGGGCGGCAGCCTCACCGGCCGGTTCTTTCTGAACGAGGCGGCGCTGTCCAAGTTTCCCCTCTCCTGGGTCCGGGAGCTGGTGCGCCGGCTGCCGGAGCTGGACCGCCGGGGCCGAACCTTCCTGGCCGCCCAGGCGGGGCTGGGAACGGAGGGACTATCCCTGGAATGGTTCGCGGTCCATCCGGACCGGACGATGCGCCTGTGCTACATCCGGGGGCAGGACCAGCAGATGGTCCTGTTCGACAGGGATTTCTCCCTTTGCAGCGAGGACCGGCAGCCCGCCCTGACCCGGCCGGAGGGCGGCGCCTTCCTGGCCTTTGTCCTACTGGAAGCGCCTGCCTGGGACCCGGACCAGTTCCGCCGGGATCTGCGGGATCTGTACGGCATCCCCTGCCTCACAGAGGCGGAGGAATCTGAAGACGGCGGCAGCACCCTGACCTTTGAGGTCAGTGGAATGCTGGCGGCGGTCTGCCTATACCCATTCCCTGTGCCCCACGGCGAGGCGGAGGAAAACGCCGCCCACAACTACCTGTGGCCGGAGGCAGCGGAATCTGCTGCCCGCCACCGGGGCCAGCTGTTGGTGACCGTCCTGCCCCGGGAGGAATCCGTCCGAGAGGCGGCCATACTCCAGGTGAAGCTGGTGTGCGCCGCCTGCCGCCAGCGCGGCGCGCTGGGCGTCTACGCCAACGGCACCGTGTACCAGCTGGAGTTCTATCTCAACGCGGCACAGCCCATGGAGGACGGGGAGCTGCCCCTGCTGGATCTGGTGTGGATGGGCCTCTACCGCCGGGAAGAGGGCCTGTGCGGCTACACTGACGGCCTTGCGGCCTTCGGCAAGGAGGAGATAGAGGTTCTGGACACCCAGGCTGCCCCGGGTGACCTGCACAGCTTCCTGTTGGATCTGGCCAGCTATGTATTGGAGGAGGATGTCACCTTCCACGACGGGGAGACCATCGGCTTTACCGAGGGGCAGTATCTGCCCATCTCCCGCAGCGCCGGTGTCTGGCACGACGGCATGACGCTGAAGATCAGCTATCCGGAGGAGCCGTGACCGCTCCGCCGGCATACGCAAATGCCCCCGCGGTGAAAGCCGCGGGGGCATTTGTCAGCAACGCTTGCGCCGCTTCCGCTCCAGGCGGGGATCCCGCCGCTGAAAGGGCTTGTCGATGAGGATGATGTCGTCTCCGATCCGCTGGATGCACTCCCAGGGGATGTAGAACTCCTCCCCCCTGCCGAACAGGCCGAAAAAGCGGCCCGGGCCGTAGACGATGATGGCTACCACCTGCCCCTCCGGCACCCGCACATCCAGGTCCGACACGTAGCCCAGGCGGCAGCCGTCGCAGACGTTGATGACCTCCTTGCACCGGAAATCCCGGATCCTGCACTGCACCGCGCTCACCCCCTGCCTTGAGACTATGCAGTGGACGGAATGTCCCAACACTGTTTTGTGCAGACGGGCAGAAAGCGACAAAAGCTTCCAGTATAGGAAAAAAGCCCTCCGGCCATACTGAACTCATGAAGTTTCAGGTTTTGAGGGGGCACAGCCATGCAGGGCAAGGTGGAGATCGCGGGCGTCAACACGGCAAAGCTGAAGGTGTTGAAAAACGAGGAGACCATGGAACTCCTGCGCCGCACCAAGGCCGGGGACCAGGAGGCCCGCCGGGAACTGATCGAGGGAAATCTGCGGCTGGTGCTCTCCGTCATCCAGCGCTTCGCCGGCCGGGGCGAGAACGCCGACGACCTGTTTCAGGTGGGCTGCGTGGGGCTCATCAAGGCCATCGACAACTTTGACATCAATCAGCCGGTGCGGTTTTCCACCTACGGCGTGCCCATGATCATCGGCGAGATCCGCCGATATCTCCGGGACAACAGCGCCATCCGGGTGTCCCGCTCCATGCGGGACACGGCCTATAAAGTGCTGCAGGTCCGGGACAAGTACCTGGCGGAAAACCAGCGGGAGCCCACGGTGGAACAGATCGCCCAGGAGCTGGGCATCCCCCGGGAGGAAGTGGTCTTCGCCATGGACGCCATCGTAGATCCCGTGTCGCTGTACGAGCCGGTATACTCCGACGGCGGCGACGCCATCTGCGTCATGGACCAGGTCAGCGACACCCGGAACACCGACGAGGCCTGGACGGACCGCATCGCCCTGAAAGAGGCCATGAAGCGGCTGGATGACCGGGAGCGGCGCATCCTCTCCCTGCGGTTCTACGAGGGAAAGACCCAGATGGAGGTCAGCGCGGAGGTCGGCATCTCCCAGGCTCAGGTGAGCCGGCTGGAGAAGGGCGCCATCAACACCATCAAAAAAAATATATGAGCAGGCGGGGCCGGGAAACCGGCCCCGCTGTCTTACGTCTCAGAGGCTTCTGTTGTCTCCGTCGGTGAGAGCCCGTTAAAGAAGCTCCCGCCATCCGACAAAGTGAATGTCTTGGACAGGCCCGCGGCGCTCTGGCCGCCCTCTCCGCCGCCGGGGCCGCGGCCGCCTGCGGGAGATCTACCGTCAGGCTCCATTTCCCCATCCGGGCGCTCAGGGGGATCGTCCGGAACTTCACTGCCAGCGTTCTCCGGCACCTCGCCCTCCGGCGCCTGCCAGGGATCCAAGTCCGCGGGAGGCGCCTCACCGCCCATGTGCCGACCGCCGCCGGGGCTGCCCACGCCGTCGGACATGGTGCCGGCCAGTTGGGTGTCTCCCTGCCACAGGGTGTAGTCCCCTGCCGTCAGGTCCGGGGAGGACACCACCAGACAGGTGAAGTCGTTTGCCGGCGTCCAGGTGCCCACAGTCTCCCCGTCGGCGTTTTGCAGGGTATAGGTCTGGCCGCCGTTCTGCCGGGATGCAAAGGAGAACACCACATAGTTCTGGGCCCCGCCGTCGATTTGGTCATACATATTGCCGGAGGCCGCTACTGTGCCGCCGTTGATGGTGATGCCCATGGTGGCGTCGATACCCGCGTCCCCGCTGTCGGAGCAGGCCGCGGCGGTGACAGCGCCGCCGTTGATTACCAGCCAGCCGTTGGAGTCGATGCCGTCGCCTTCGCCGGTCTCGCCGGTGACCTGAATGTTCACGGAACCGCCGTTGACAGTGGTGACGGATACATTGTCCTCATTGGTGTTGATGCCGTCATTGCCGGAGGTGATGTTGATGGTGCCGCCGTTGATGGTGAGGTGCAACTCCGTGTCCAGCCCCTCATTGTCGGCGGTGATGTTCAGCACACCAGTGCCGGCCTCACCCCCGTCCACATTCATGGACATCTTGGAGTAAAATGCGCCGTCGTATTTGTGGAGCTTCCCGCTGTCCTCCACGGTCATTCCGTCCTCGCTGAGCACCACGCTGTCCGGGTCGTAGATCCGGGCCACATAGGAGCCGGTGACGTTGTTGATAGTACCGTCAGCAATCAGCACGTTGGCACCAGCGGCGGAGGTGTCCACGGTCTCCGAGGCGGTGTCCTCGTCTGTGCTGCCGCACTCATAGACGTTATAGAAAATCACCGCCGGGGCCACAGTGCAGGTGATGTCCACGCCGTTCAGGATCAGCGTCACCACTGCCGCCGGGTCATCCTCCGCGTCCTCCCCCAGGTCCACAGCGATCTGTCCTGCGGACAGGGTGCCGCTGAGGGCGTAGGTGCCGGGTTGTGTGATGTGGACCACCGTGTGGGCCTCCGCCTCTTCGGCGGTATGCGCGTCGGCCTCCGTGCCCTCGCCGTAGGTGAAGTCGCGGCCGGACTCATAGCAGACAATGTCATGGGCCGTGGACGGCGGCTGACTCGTCTGTGGAGACCACCTTCCCGTCCACAATAATGCCGTCATCCGAGAGGACGATGGAAACAGCGTCCGGAAATTCCTGCGCGGCCGTCTCGCGGCCCTGCGCGCCGCAGCCGGAAAGCGCGGCCGCAGCCATCGCCAGCCCCAGCAAGAGAGAAGCAATTCGTTTCATTGCAGCAAATCCTTTCCGTCAAGATGGAGGCAGTCTATCATGGATTTCTGAATTTCCGCTGAAAAAGGAGGAAAAAAATTGACCTTTCACAAGTTCGGAGTAAGCTGAAAGCAAGTCATCAAAACGAGGAGACCGCACACATGGACTACAAAAAGCTCAGAGACACCCGGAACAGCTCCAACCCCTTCGCCCAGCGGCTGGGGATCTTTGTGGAGGAGATCGGCCCCGGCTACGCCCGGGCGGTAAAGGACATCACGGCGGAGGACGCCAACCCTGTGGGGGTTGCCCACGGGGGCTGCTACTTCTCCCTGGCAGACACGGCCTGCGGCTCCGCCATGGCCTCCCACGGATATTATGCCGTGACGGTGAACGCCTCCTACAACTTTCTCCGCAGCGCCAAGCTGGGGGACCATCTGGTGGCAGAGGCCCGGGAGACCAAGCCCGGCCGAACTCTCTGCTTTTACGAGGTGGAGATCCGGGATCAGGCGGGGACGCTGCTGGGGAACGGGTCCTTCACCTTCTACAAGCTGGACCGGGAGATCCCGCTGTGAGAAGCGCATACAAAAAGACCGCCCTTCGGCGGTCTTTTTGCATGCTTATTTCTTGAAGCTGTCCTTCAAGCTCACAGATCGGTTGAACACCAGATGGCCGGGGGCGCTGTCCTTGCTGTCCAGGCAGAAGTAGCCCAGGCGCATGAACTGGAAGCTGGCGGGAGTTGCGGCATCCGCCAGGGAAGGCTCCACCTTGCAGCCGGTGAGGACCTCCAGGGAGTTGGGGTTCAGGCACTCCAGGAAGTTCTTGTCGGCGGCGTCCGGGTCCGCGTCGGTGAACAGGTTGTCGTACAGCCGCACCTCCGCGTCGATGGCGGTGGCGGCATCCACCCAATGGATGGTGGCACCCCTTCACCTTGCGGCCGTCGGCGGGGTCGCCCCCCCGGCTGTCCGGGTCGTACCCGCCAGCACCTCGGTGACGCTGTTCTCGTCCTTCACGCAGCCGGTGCAGCGGATGAGATAGGCCCCTTTGAGGCGGCACTCCGGCCCGTCGGGGTAGAGGCGCTTGTACTTGGGCACCGGGTCTCCAGGAAATCGTCGGACTCGATCCAGAGGTTGCGGGAGAAGGCGATCTCCCGGGTGCCGGCGGCGGGGTCCAGGGGGTTGTTCTCCACGGTAACGGTCTCGCTTTTCCCCTCCGGATAGTTGGTGATGGTCAGCCTGATGGGCCGGATCACCGCCATGCGCCGCTGGGCGGTCTCGTTCAGGTCTTCCCGCAGGCAGTGCTCCAGGAAGCCATATTCCACCACGTTGGCAGACTTTGCCACACCGATGCGCTCACAGAAGTTCCGGATAGACCGGGGCGTATAGCCCCGCCGGCGCAGGCCGCAGAGGGTGGGCATGCGGGGGTCGTCCCAGCCGGATACCCGGCCCTCCTCCACCAGCTGGCGGAGCTTGCGCTTGGAGAGCACCGTGTGGTCGATGCCCAGGCGGGCGAACTCGATCTGCCGGGGATGGCCGGGCAGGTCACAGTGCTCTACCACCCAGTTGTACAGGGGGCGGTGGTTTTCAAACTCCAGGGAGCAGAGGGAGTGGGTGATGCCCTCCAGCGCGTCCTCGAGGGGGTGGGCGAAGTCGTACATGGGGTAGATGCACCACTTGTCCCCCTGGCGGTGGTGGTGCATGTGGTTGATGCGGTAGAGCACCGGGTCGCGCATGTTGAAGTTGCCGCTGGCCAGGTCGATCTTGGCCCGCAGGGTGTACTTGCCCTCCGGGAACTCGCCGTTCTTCATCCGCTCGAACAGGTCCAGGCTCTCCTCGATGGGCCGGTCCCGCCAGGGAGAGCGGGCCGGAGTGGTGGTATCTCCCCGGTACTCCTTGAACTGCTCGGGGGTCAGCTCGCAGACATAAGCCAGGCCCTTCTTGATGAGGCCCACCGCCTGACGATAATCCTCGTCAAAGTAATCCGAGCCGTAGAAGAACCGGTCGCCCCAGTCAAAGCCCAGCCAGTGAATGTCCTGCTGAATGGCGTCTACGAATTCCTCGTCCTCCTTGGTGGGGTTCGTGTCATCCATCCGCAGGTTGCACAGGCCGCCGAACTTCTCCGCCGTGCCGAAGTCGATGGTCAGCGCCTTGCAGTGCCCGATGTGCAGGTAGCCGTTGGGCTCCGGCGGGAACCGGGTGTGGACGGTCATCCCCTCGAACTGGCCGCCGGGGCCGATGTCCTCCTCGATGAAAGCGTGGATAAAGTTCCGGCTCTCCGGCGCCTCGTCCTGCGTCAGCTTGATCTCCTCTGCCATGCGCTGTCATTCCTCCCTCTCGCGCAGTGTATCGTTGGTATGCGTACACGTTAGGATATTTATTATACAAAATCTGACGGGGAAATGCAATACGTTGTTTTAGACGGCCATTGGCGGCATGGGGACAGCAAAAACTTGTCTGTATGCGGGAATATGTCAAAAGCGATCACATATTCACAAAACGGAGATTGACCTCTCCTCAATGCCCAAAAGCGGGATGCGCCGGCACCGCATCATAAGATAAACCTGCCGCTGGCAGCGCCTTTGGCGAACCGGCAGGACAGTTGCGTTCTTCCGCCGGATCTGGTACGATACGAAAAAAAGGCCGGCGTCTCCGGCGGAAAGAGAGCGTCTGTATGGAACCGGGATTCATCGATCTGACGGCGGAAAACATCGCCGATCAGCACCTGTGCTGCATCATCCGCAGCAAAAAGCCCCACCCCGGCGTGGAGGCTAAACGCCGGTGGCTGGTGGACCGCCTGCCGGAGGGGCACGTCTTCCGGAAACTGGATGTCAAGGAAAAGGTCTTTATCGAGTACGCCCCTTTGGAGACCGCCTGGGTCCCTGTAGAGGGGGACAACTATCTGTACCTCTACTGCCTCTGGGTGGCCGGTGCATGGCAAGGGGTACTGCCGGGCGCTGATGGAGCACTGCCTGGCGGACGCCCGGGACCGGGGAAAATCCGGCATCTGCATGCTGGGGGCGGAAAAACAGAAGGCCTGGCTCTCCGACCAGTCCTTCGCCCGGAAGTACGGCTTTGAGACGGTGGATGAAACGGGCTATGGCTACACCCTGCTGGCCCGATCCTTCGACGGTACCCTCCCCCGCTTTACGGACCAAGCCAGGGCGGGGACCATCGAGGAAAAGGCGCTGACGATTTATTACAGTGACCAGTGTCCCTATGCGGTCAACAGCCTGGAGATCATCCGGCAGGTGTGTGGAGAGGCCGGGGCTCCGTATTCTCTGGTGCCTGTGGACACATTGAGAAGGCCAAGGCCCTTCCTGCGTGTTCAACAACTACGCCGTGTTTTACGGCGGTGCCTTCCAGACGGTGAACCTGCTGGACGCCGCTTCTCTACGGCGGCTGCTGAAGCGGTAAAGCTGCCCTTTTCCGCCGCCGCAACCGATTGTTGCCGGATAGTTGGTGGTCAAAGGAGTTGAATTCTGGTAGCATAAAGTCTGAAAGGAGGTGTGTCCATGACCACGCTGGGTCAGCGGATCAGGGAACACCGCCGACGGGCAGGCTTGTCCCAGGAGGCTCTGGCCCGCCGGATGGATGTCAGCCGCCAGGCGGTTACCAAATGGGAGTCCGGCCAGAGCGCCCCAGCACGGAGAACCTCTTCCGCCTGGCGGAGCTCTTCGGCACCACGGTGGACCTGCTGCTCCCATCAGAGGGGGCGGACGCTCCGGCGGCAGAGGCAGTTCCACCCCTGTGGTCCTGGAGCCGCCGGCGTCCCCGGGTCCTGGCGGCTCTGGCGGTAACTGCGGGGTATCTTGTCTTTTACCTGCTGGGCCGCATCCTCTGGTGCCCCCTGGAGGGCAGTTCCCTGCTGGGCTGGCTGCTGTGGGAGCGACCCAGCGGCGGGGAGAGTTATCTCTACGGCTGGCTCCTCAGCAGCGGTCTCTTCTGGTGGGCCATGGCCCTCTCTGCCCTGACAGCGCTGCTGGGGCGGTACCGGCTTCCGTCACCACCTGCGCCTATTTTCTCATTGGATTTTTGATGGGGCTGGTTCTGGGGCCCCACCCGGCGGGAGCGGCCATGGGACACGGGCACTACGGCTGGGCCTTCTGGGGATGCATCTATCTGCTGTCCCTCCCCATGGGGCTGCTGGCGGAACGGGCGGGGCGGAAGGGCGTGACGTTCGCTTCCCGCCGGGGACGGCTGCTGGCGGCGGGACTGGTCCTGTGCCCGCTCCTGTCCGCCGTTCTGGCGGCGTTGGCAAAAGCGCCCTGAAATTTCTAAAAAGAGTCCGGAGAGAATGCACACCCTGCATCCTCTCCGGACTCCTTTTTACGGCCGGACTGCACGCTATTCCAGCAGCCAGTCCTCCACCACATCCCGCGCCGCGACGGGCGTCACGCTCCCCCGCATCAGCTTGGACAGCAGCGACAGGATCCCAGACTGCGAGGCGGTGATCCCTGGGATCTCCGTCCGCTCCCCGCCGCTCTCCACGCGGATGCCGTAGCACTCCCAGAGGGCGTCCCACTCCTCCACCAGCAGAAAGTAGTCCACCGGTACGCCGCGGCACGGCCTTCTTCCTACCAGGAAGGCCCGCACCTCGATTTCCTCCTTCTGTCTGTTGTCACACACGAACAAAAAAATTGTAGCACTGCCGTTTGGGGGAATGCTGTCGAACCCTGTCGATGGCCCGGCTTCCTCCCGCTTTTTACTGAGTTTTCACCATTCGGGAAAGGAACTCCTCCCGGCTGTATAACAGGTTCAACGCCTCTAACATGCCGTTGGGCGTCAGGTGCTCCGGCAGGTCCAGCTGCTTCAGCAGCGCCCGGCGCTTCGCGGCGCTGTCGGTTCCGCCGGTGAGGCCCAGGGCGAACAGATCCGCCTTGGTGATAGGGTCTCCCGGACACTCCGTCGCCCCCTCGTCGGCGAAGGTGGCGCCCGCCCGGCGCAGGGCCTCCAGCAGCACGGCGGGCCTCATACCCTCCACGCCCAGCTTGCCCTCTTTGCCGGGGGTCCGCTTGCGGCGCTCCTTGCCTGGGATGTCCGGGATATATGCCTGTTTCACCCGATCCCGTGGGAGAGCACCCTTCAGATAGTTCCGGATGACGAACCCTGCCCCATCGCTGTCCGTCAGCACGATGAGCCCCCTCTGCTCCGCCAGGCGGAAAGGCCAGCTTCTCCCGGTCGTTGAACACGGCGAAGCCGCCCAGTGTGATGATGGTAGCGTCCACCACCTGACTGAGGGCGTTTTTGTCGTAGCGGCCCTCTACCACAATGACCTCTCGGATCGCTTTCTTCATCGCCGCTGCGCCCCCAGACGCACCAGCAGCAGCTTCAGCTCGCCCACGGCGTCCACGCCCTTCTCGCTCTTCATCCGCCGGTCCAGCACCTGGCACATCTGCACCGCGTCGGCGCACCAGGCGGCCGTGGTCTTTTTGGCGGCGGAGAGCAGGAGTTTGGCCGGATAGTCGCTCTTCATCTCCCACAGCTCCATGAGCCAGTACTTGTCCTTGCCGCTGTCAATGGCCATCCGGGCGGTATAGATGCGCCGGAGCTGGCTGCCCAAAGCCGCCAGGATCATGATGGGCTCTGTCTGCATTTTCAGCAGATCCCCAGGATGCGGGCCGCCCGTCGTAATTCCCTGGAGCACCGCGTCGGACAGGCGGAACACCTCCGCCGACAGCACCGGATCCGCCACAGCGTCGATGTCCTTCTGGGTGATGGCCCTGCCTTTGGCATAGGCGCCGATCTTTGCGATCTCCGGCACCAGCCCCGTCATCAGACCGCCGCAGGTGAAGATCAGGTACTCCGCCGTCTGACGGTCGATCTCCTTCCCCAGGGCCTTGAACCGCCGGGCGATCCACACCACCAGGTCGCTGTTGTCCGCCGGACGGAACTCCACCGCTTCCACGTGGTCGGTGACGGCCTTGTACAGCTTCTTCATGGTGCGGTTGGGCTTGTATTCCACCGTGTCGTAGAGGAACACCACGCAGCAGTAGGGCGGCACATCCTCCAAAAAGGCGATCAGCTTTTCCCGCTGCTCCTCGTTCAGCTTGAACAGGTCGAAGTCCGACACCACGATCAGCGTTCGCTCCGCCATCATGGGCATGGCCTCCGCCGTCTCTGCCAGGGTCTGGACCGTCAGGTCCTTCCCCTCCAGGGTGTGGTAGTTGAACTCCTCAAACCCGGCGGGGACCAGCTTCTTCCGCAGCTCTTTGAGATAGTACTCCCGGAGATACGTCTCCTCCCCGTAGAAGATGTAGGCGTTCCCCGCCGTTCCCGCGGCCAGGTCGTTTTTCAGTTTCTGAAAGGCCTCGTTGACCTTGGATGTCTTTTCGCGTATGCCATGGTGTCTCCTCAATTCACAGATAGATGGACGGTACCCTGCTTGTCCGTCCGGTAGATCTCCACGTCTGCCAGCACCAGGCGGCGGAGGGCGTCCTCCGTGGGGTGGCCGTAGCTGTTGTCCCCCACGCTGATGATGCCCGTCTCCGGCGTCAGGGCCTCCAGCAGCTCCTTCGAGGTAGAGGATTTGGAGCCGTGGTGGCCTACTACCAGGGCCTCGATGTCGGGCAGATCATGGTCGGCGATCAGCTGCCGCTCCGCGGCCATGTTCCGGTCCCCGGTAATCAGCAGGTCGTAGTCGCCATAGGTGCACAGGACGGCCAGCCCCTGTTCGTTGTCGCCCTCCACGTCCCCCGGCGGGTAGATGGTGAGGCTGCTCTCCCCCAGGGTGTAAACCGTCTCCGCCTCCACGTATTGAATGTCCACGCCGTGGTTCCGGGCGGCCAGCGCCACCGGAACCGCGCCCCTGCATCGTCGGACACGTCCGGCAGGAGCAGAGTGTCCACCCGCGCTCTTGCCAGCAGCTCCGCCACGCCGGAGATGTGATCGTAGTCATAGTGGGTCAGAATCAGATAGTCCAGCGTCCCGCAGCCCATGGTGGCCAGGTGATCCGCCGCGATGCCGCCGGCGTCGTACCAGCTGTTGCGGCTGCCGCAGTCCACCAGGGCAAATTTCCCGCCGGAGGTCAGCAGCACGCTCTCCCCCTGCCCCACGTCCAGCACATAGGCGTCCAGGCCGCCCTGTAGTGGGGCGCCCAGCCGCACCGTCACCGCCAGGGATACCGCCGCCAGCACACCGGCCACGGCATACTTCCGCCGGGCCTTGGGCCGCAGAAAAGGCCGCGGCGAAGAGGACATACAGAAATACCAGCCAGTATTTCAGGTACGGGTTGGTGAAGTACAGGGCGTGGTGGGGGACAGACGCCAGAACCCCGGATATCCAGAGGATATACCGGGTCAGCAAAGCCGGCACGAAACCGATCACCGTCCCCAGGGGTACCCAGAGGAAGCTCGCCAGGACTGCCCCAAGCCCCAGCGTGAACACAAGGCTGGAGGCTGTCAGGCACAGCAGGTTGCTTACCGGAGAGATCAGTACCAGCGACCCGAAGTAGACAGCGCACAAGGGCACCGTGAATGCCATGGCCCCCACGGTGGCCGACAGGCTGGAAACCAGCAGCCGGCAGACCTTCCCACTCGGTCTCTCCCCCAACAGCAGGTCCTGGAGCTTCGGCGTCAGCCAGAGAAGCCCCGCCATGGCTCCGAAGGACAGCTGCAGGCTGATGGAGGCCGCCGCAAAGGGGTTCGCCAGCAGGATCAAAAACAGGGCGGCGGACAGCGTGGTGGGCGGGTCGCTGTCCCGCTGAAACAGGGGTGCCGCCAGCACGAACACCACCATGATGCAGGCCCGGACCACCGAGGGACTGGCCCCGGTCAACAGCGTATAGAACATCAGGACGGGCAGCGCCAGCGCCGCCGCCAGACGGTGCCGGTGCCGTCCTGTGAGCAGCAGAATCAGCGTCATCAGAAAGCCGCAGTGCAACCCGGACACCGCCAGGATGTGGCTGAGTCCCGCCTCCGACAGGTCGGACCGGGCTTCTTCCGACAATCCGGACGTGTCCCCGGTGAGGATGGCGCTGAGGAACGCGGCCTCATCTCCGTCAAACAGCGCCGTCACCCGGTTCTGCATGGCCCGGGCCGCATGGGCGGGCCACCACCGTGGCGAGCCGGCGGATCCCTCACCGTAGACGGCTTCGTCTCCCCGCTGGTAGGCCAGCAGGAACACTCCCTGAGCGGTGAAGTTGGTAATGGTATCCTCCCGAAGCCGGGCGGAATCCTGAAATTTCACCTGTGCCGCCACTGTCTGTCCCGGCTCCAGGTCCAGCAGGTCCGCCCCGCCGTAGCAGACCACCTTGCCCAGGGGAACCCCCTCCAGCTTCACTGTCACCTTGGCGCCGTAGTCCGTGGGGACGGCGTACTCCAAAAGAGTCATGGAAGCGGTGCCCTCGCTGCCGGACAGGGCCGCAAGAGGCGCCCGTACAGCATAGCTGTACAGCCAGTTCCACCCCAGGGCCAGGGCCAGCCCCGTGCCCACCAGCAGCACCCGCTTCCGCCAAAGTCCCGGCAGCAGCAGGGCGAGGCAGGCCGCGGCAAAGAAAACTGCCGCCACGGGCAGAAGAAGCCTCTCCGGCAGCAGATACTGGGCCAGACAGATCCCCAGAGCGAAGGACACGGTGAACGCGGCCAGCTTGCGCATGGTCTCTCCTCTTTTCCATCCTGCCAAACAGCTCGTCCAGCGGCTGCCTAGAACAGCGGGCAGGCTGCAAAAGAGCCGCAATTTTGCTCTCTCCGCCGGATCTATGCATAGGCCGCCGGGATTCACGGCACCTGCGCCGTTGCCCCGTGTCAGCCCTTTGGCCGGACGCGCTTTCTCCCAATGATTCTGCTTTCCCGCCTCGCCCCAGCCGATCACAGCTGTTTGGAAAAATGGGGAAAGAGAAACCATTTGGGTACATTATACCGGGAACCGGCGGGAAATACCAGCCCTTTTTCCATAAATCATGTTCCCTGCTCTTGACGGCTCTTTCCGCCCGGCGTAAGATAGCAGTAATCAGTGGAAATTCTTCCACCAAAAAAGAGAGGAGCGTTGACCATGAAACGCATTCTGACCATACTGGCCGCGACCTTGCTGCTGACTGCGGCAATGGCCGGGACCGCCTCCGCCTCTTCCTACGACTCCGTTGCGGAGGAATTGTCCGCCATCGGCGTGTTCCGGGGCACCGCCGGCGGCTTTGAGCTGGACCGCGCCCCTACCCGTTCCGAGGCCGCCATCATGCTGGTGCGGCTCTACGGCGCCGAGGACGAGGCCAAAGCCGCCTATGAGGGAGAGATCTCCATGCCCTTCACCGACGTGAGCGAAACCGCGGCCCCCTCCGTCGCCTGGCTGTACAGCCAAGGCATCACCAACGGCACCTCCGCCACCACTTTCGGCGCATCCAGTCCGTGCAGCGCAAAAATGTATTGCGCCTTCCTGCTGCGGGCACTAGGCTATGAGGACGGCGTGGACTTCCTGTACGCAGACACGCTGGACTTCGCCATGCTCCACGGCCTGTTCAACCTCTCCATGCTGGACGCCGCCCCCTTCCTGCGGGACGATCTGGCTGCCGTCACCTACCAGGCCCTGGGCGCTGATCTCAAGGACGGCAGCACCTATCTGCTGGCCAGCCTGGTGGAGAGCGGCGCCATCGACGCCGCGGACGCCCGGCCCATTACCGAGAAAATCGAGGCCTACCGGGCCCTGACCGCCGCCAGCCAGGCCTCCTCCACCGGCATCGACGCGGACTATACCATGAATATGGGGATGGACATTGCCGTTGACGGCTCCGATGGGACCGAGACCGTCCACGAAACCATGTCCGTGGCCGTCTCCGGAAACGGCCGCATCCAGATGATTCTGAAAGACCCGCTCCAGCTGGCCATTTCCATGAACATGAACATGGAATCCAACACGGCAGGCGCCGGCCCCGATGTGACCATGCAGGATCAAGTCTCTGTTCAGGAGTGGATGCAGGACGGCTGGGTCTATGTCCAGGAGGAGATGGACGGAACCACAGACCGGTACAAATATCCGGTGGGCGACATGGACGGGTTCGCGGAGTTTTACCAGGAGATGCTGCAGATCAGCGGCCAGATGAACAGCATGATGCTGCCCATGATCGACTCCATCGACGTCTCCCGCACGGGCTCCCGCACCGTATACACCATGAAGATGGATGACAGCCTGAACAGCCTTCTGGAGGATCTGCTGACGGCCTTGCAGGAAGAGCTTGCCGCCATGGAGAGCCCGGTGGACCTCACCGCAGATCTGCAGAGCTGCACATACGTCTACACCGTCGGTTCCGACGGAGAGCTGGAGTCCTGCACCGCGGACTTCGACCTGGATCTGGTGCTGGGCCTGCCTGTCACGGAGGTCGAAAATGCGCAGATTACTGCCAAGCTCCAGATGGATATGCAGATGGATGTCAACGCCACCGGCGATGATGTGCGCATCTCTTATCCCAGCTTCTCCAACTTTGAGGACCTGACCCGGTCCTCTCCGGCGGTGAGCTGTAACCCCTTCTAATTCAGTAAGAGAGCGCCGCGAGCAAAGCTCGCGGCGCTCTCTTATGCTCCAACGGACGGCAAATCAGGAAATTGAAATCATTTTGCCTCAGCGGTACAGCCGCCCCTCTCGAAGGCCGCATCAGCCCGGAGGCCACGTCATATCTCTGCCGCTCAGTACATGGAAGTGCAGATGAAACACGCTCTGCCCCGCCTGCTCGCCGATGTTGGAGACCACCCGGTAGCTGTCCAGCCCTTTTCCTTTGTCAGCTTGGCAATGACCTCGAAGATATGAGCCACCACTGTGCTGTTGTCCGCGGTGATTTCAGACACAGAGCCGATGTGGGCCTTGGGTACCACCAGGAAGTGGGTGGGCGCCTGGGGATCAATGTCATTGAAGGCGTAGCACACGTCGTCCTCGTAGACCTTGCTGCTGGGGATCTCCCCGGCGACGATCTTGCAGAATAGGCAATCGGACATTTTCAAACCTCCTTTGATGTGATCGGTATAAACTGATGATAAACGGGATCGTAGCGATAGTCAACCCCCGCCAGCGTCTCCCGCAGGGACTGCTCGTCCGCATCCAGGGACGCGCACAGATCCTCCAGGTCCGCATACTGGTCCCGGAGGCGGGCGTTGAGGAAGCTCAGAAGAATGTAGGGGTCCTTGGGCAGCAGCATGGCAGCCCCCTTTCTCTGTAAAGGGAATTTGCTTGCGATATTCTGAAAGTAAATAATTTTACCGCACGGGTGTGTAGTTGACGGATGCTTCCTCCTCTGTGGTCTCCAGCTTGAAAATCACGGGGCGGAGCCCATCGTTGCAGGAGCAGATGGCCACGCCGGGCCTGCGGATCCAGTCGCCGTAATAGAACAGACCCTCTCCCGCCCCGTGGGCCAGGGCGAACACATACTGATAGATAGCCTTCCAGGCCTCGTCACAGAGGCCATCCGGCTTGGCGTAGTCGGCGTAGAACACCTGGCCTTCCCGCAGCATGGGGCAGGGGCCCAGCCCTTCAGCGCCGTATTCCGCCGCCAGCTCTTCATCCAGGGTGGTTTTCAAGACGGTGATCTTGACTTTTTTCATGGATCGTCCTCCTGGTAAAGATCAAATGTGATAGGTGGAAATTCAAACAGGGGCTTTTCCTTCCTCTGCATCCCCGCTTGGGCTTCTCCAACCCCAGTGTGTCATAATACGCGTCGGAGAAATTCAGGACCGACGGGTCAAAGCCCGTCTGGAGCTCCTTCACCCGCTGGAATGGGTCCGGGACCGGATGTGGAATGTCTCCGCCAACAGGTCCAGGGACGCGTCCCGGCTCTTGAAGTCCTCCTCGCAGCCCGGCCAGGTGTTGGCAGCGTTGTCCTCCAGAAGCTTCCGGAACCGGGTCGCGTCCAGCATGAAGATTTGCGCCAGAGGACTGGTACATTTGCAGTAGAGCAGATGGGAAAGGAACTCCCGGAAGTCCGCCCCCACCGGCAGCACAAAGGTACCCTCCTCTGCCATCTCCGGTTCCACGCAGTACACCGCCTCATCCCCCGGCAGGAGGACGAAGTGCGTCCCGCAACTGCCCCAGCCAATGATCTCGGCATTTTCCGGGGTACAGAAATACCGTACCGGGTCGGCGCCTGTCTCCGGTTCCAGCTCCAGCATGGAGAAGTCCAGAGGCAGGCCGAAAAACGTCTTGACGTCCTCTCGAGTTGACATAAAGTTCTCCCACTCCACTCTGTTCCCGCCAGGCCTTTGCCCGGCGAGGCCCCGGGGAAGGTGTCATCTACAGCTTACTTCAGCTTTTCCGCCACAAAATCATCCACGGTGGCCAGTGCATCATCCAGCTTCAGCAGGTCACTGCCGCCGCCCATGGCGCTATCAGGCTTGCCGCCGCCCTTGCCGCCGCAGATGGCGCAGACACTCTTCACCAGGTCGCCGGCCTTGATGCCGCGCTTCACCGCCTCGGGACCGCAGACTGCCAGGAAGGTGATCTTCTCCCCATTGGCAGAAGCCAGCACTGCCACAACATCCGGGGCCTTGTCCCGCAGGAAATCGCCCATCTGCCGCAGGGCGTTCGCATCCATGCCGTTACGGATAGCGGTCAGGACCTTCAGGCCGCCCACGTTCTTGGCGGCGGTCAGGAATTGCCGGGCCTCGCCCAGGGACGCCTCGGACTTGAACTTCTCCAGCTCATGGCGCAGCTCCTTCATCTCCGCTGCCTGCTGCTCCGCCTTGGCGGCCAGCTCACCAGGTGTTGTCTTCAGCACTTGAGCGGCGTGGAACAGCAGCTCCTGATTCCGGTTCATGGTGTCCAGGCTCAGTCGGCCCACCGTGGCCTCGATCCGGCGGACGCCCGAGGCGACGGAGCCCTCGGACTTGATGCGGAAGGGACCGGCCTTGGCGGTGTTGTCCAGATGGGTGCCGCCGCAGAACTCCATGGAGAAGTCGCCCATCTCCACCACGCGGACGATATCGCCGTACTTCTCACCGAACATGGCCACGGCGCCCTTCTTTTTGGCCTCCTCGATGGGCAGCACCTCCGTCGCCACGGGGTAGCCCTCCAGGATGGCGTCGTTCACCAGCTTGTCGATCTGAGCCAGCTGCTCCGGGGTGATAGCCTCAAAGTGCGTAAAGTCAAAGCGCAGCCGGTCCGGCTCCACCAGGGAGCCCGCCTGATGCACATGGTCACCCAGGACCTTCTTCAGGGCAGCGTCCAGCAGATGCGTGGCGCTGTGAGCCCGCATGATGGCCTTCCGGCGCTCCACGTCGATGGATGCGGTGACGGTCTCGCCCACGCTGAGGGTGCCGGAGACCACCTTGCCGGAGTGCATGAACTTGCCGCCCTTGTTCTTCTGAACATCCGTCACCTGGAAGGTGCCGTTGGGTCCCTGAATGGTGCCGTGGTCTCCCACCTGGCCGCCCATCTCGGCATAGCACGGCGTTTGGTCTAGCACCAGGATGCCCTCCACGCCCTGAGCCAGCTCGTACCGCAGTTCCCCGTCGGCTACCAGGGCCAGGACTCTGCCCTGCTCGCTGGAGCGATCATAGCCTACGAACTCCGTGGCGGGCATGTCCTTGCCGAACTCGATGCCTGCCCAGCCCAGGTCGCCCAGCGCCTCCGGGCCTTGCGGGCGCGGACACGCTGCTCTTCCATCAGAGCCTTGAAGCCCTCCTGGTCCACGGTCATGCCGGCCTCCTCCGCCATCTCCACGGTCAGGTCGATGGGGAAGCCGTAGGTGTCGTACAGCTTGAAGGCGTCAGCGCCGGAGAACACGGTCTCCCCCTGGGCCTTGTGGGCGGAGAGCATATCGTCATAGATCTTCATGCCGGCGTCCAGGGTCTTGGCGAAGTTCTCCTCCTCCGTGCGGATGACCTTGGTGATATAGGCTTGCCGCTCCCGCAGCTCGGGATAGTGGCCCTCGTTCTCATGGACCACGGTGTCGCACACCTCATATAAGAAGGGATGGTTCACTCCCAGCAGCTTGCCATGGCGGGCGGCCCGGCGCAGCAGGCGGCGCAGCACATAGCCCCGGCCCTCGTTGCTGGGCAGAACGCCATCACAGATCATGAAGGTGGCGGAGCGGATATGGTCGGTGATGACCCGCAGGGAGACGTCGATCTTGTCGCTCTGCTCGTACTTGGCGCCGGTGATCTCGCTGACCTTGTTGGTGATGTTCATGACGGTGTCCACGTCGAACAGACTGGCCACGTTCTGGCTGACGCAGGCCAAACGCTCCAGGCCCATGCCAGTGTCGATGTTCTTCTGCTTCAGCTCGGTGTAGTGGCCCTCTCCGTCGTTGTCGAACTGGGAGAACACCACGTTCCAGACCTCGATATACCGGTCGCAGTCGCAGCCCACGGTGCAGCGGGCTTTCCGCAGCCCCACTCAGGGCCCCGGTCATAGTAGATCCGGAGCAGGGGCCGCAGGGCCGGAGCCGTGCTCCCAGAAGTTGTCCTCCTTGCCGAACTTGAAGATCCGATCCTCGGGGATGCCGATTTCATCCCGCCAGATGGCGAAGGCCTCATCGTCGGCGGGGGTGGTCTCGTTGCCGGCGAACACGGAGGGATACAGCCGGTCCGGCTCCAGACCCACCCATTCGGGAGAGGTCAGGAACTCCCAGGCCCAGTGGATCGCATCCCGCTTGAAGTAGTCTCCGAAGGAGAAGTTGCCCAGCATCTCGAAGTAGGTGCCGTGGCGGGCGGTCTTGCCGATGTTCTCGATGTCGCCGGTGCGGATGCACTTCTGGCAGGTGCAGACCCGATGGCGGGGGGGCTCCTCCTCCCCGGTGAACCAGGGCTTCATGGGCGCCATGCCGGAGTTGATCAGCAGCAGGCTGGCGTCGTTCTGGGGAATCAGGGAAAAGCTGGGCAGCCGCAGGTGTTCTTTTGTCTCAAAGAATTTGAGAAACATCTCCCGCAGCTCGTTCAGTCCGTATGTGGGATGTGCCATAAATGTTCTTCCTCCTAAAAATATCTTTTTATTCTCAATAATATATGATAAATAAAAGCAATACCGCCTGTTATTTTCCAGTCGCTGGCATGGGGGGATCCGTCAGCTCCGCCGCGGCCAGCAGCTGCGGGCCGCCATACCGATCTTCCGGGGCAGATCCGGCAGTTCCCTGTCCAGCCTCACCTGCAGCTCCACCTGTCCCTTGACCACGCCCCAGCTGTTGTTCTCCAGATGCCGGGGCCAGTAAGCCAAGGAGATGTCTCCCGGGTTCGGATGTCCGAACGCCGCGACAATCAACCGGTGCGCCCGAAAGAAAGCCCTATAAGACCGGGCGGTTCCTTCCAGAAGGGAACCGCCGTCAGCCCGGCGGCAGCTCCTCCCAGCAGGGAGTGTCCTCCCATCGATCCCACAGAGCCAGCAGTGCCGTCCCCAGCTCCGGAGCCGTCAGCGGCGGGGACAGGGTCTTTACCGCTGCAAGAATGTGCGAAGGCCCGCTCCGGCTGCGGATCACCGGAAACAAAAGGAATCTCCCCTCTGAATCGGAAAAAATCTGGATGCCACCCAGGCGGGACGGGTGCGGAGATTGGGCTCGCTGAAAGAACACCAGTATATCCCCTCTTTTCTAAAGCAGAAAAACCGCCCCTGACGCACGTCAGGGGCGGAAGAACTTCCACGGTACCACCCTGATCTGTCCCATGGGGACATCTCATGTCATCCGCTAACGGGGATGAGCCGTCCCGCTCGCCGCAGGCCGCTCCAAAGTGGCTGCTCCGCGGCGTGGGCAAGGGGCTCGCACCGTCTCCCCTCTCGCTTGGCCGGTCTCGCGAAGCTGGCTTTGTCATAGCTTTTCGCTGTTTTCAGACACAATTATTATAAACGTTTCTGCCCGGTTGTCAACGGGAAAATCACAGGTTTTTTCCCTTGCCTCCGGAAATCCCCGGGACCTTCTTTCCTGTCAGAATGCAGACGCCGTCCGCCACGCACTTGCCACAGCCGATGCAGCTGGTAGGTCCGCTCTTCCGGCTGTACGCCGCCCAACAGTAAAACGCAGTGCCCGCCAGAATGATCCCCGTCGCCAGAATCTCATGCCACGCCATGTTGCAGCCCCCCTTTTTGTTTTTAATCTACCACACAAAGGGGGCACTTGTCTGTGGCAGCTGCAACAGCCGCAGGCCCAGCAGCGGCAGCATCTCCGCCGCAGGAGCCGGAAGTTCCGGCAGGGGAAATTCCTGGGGCTCCACCACGCCGCCGCCCGGCCGAGGCAGCTGCCGCTGGACGCAGAGGACCGGTTCCGCCAGGCTGGACAGGGTGAGACTGTCCCTGGAGGACAGGCCATAGGTGACCACCGTCTCCGCCGTGATGCGCTCCAGCGGCGCGGTACAGTCCCCCGGCACCAGCAGCACCCGGCACAGGGCGGCCGTATCCCCCAGCTCCCCGCACCCCCGGCGGGTCAGGACCAGCAGTGGCCAATACTGTTCCGCCAGCGCCTCCGCCCGCTCCGCCCCCAGAACGCCGGGCGGCAGCAGCTTTCTCCACGCCGGGGGACAGCAGAAGATAACTCCCTCCATCAAAACACCTCCCGGCTAGTGTCTGCTGGAGGTTGGATTCCATGCAAAAAATTTGCTCGTCATTTTGCACCTGCCGTGCTATACTGGAACGTAAGATACTGGAAACGGGGTGATCTCCTTGCATTTCTGGGCCCATCTGCGGACCATAAACCGCCACCGGGCACTGGTGCGGAAGTACTGCTTCCGCCTGGGGCTGTACTGGCAGGGCCTGACCCATGACCTGTCCAAGTACGCCCCTGTGGAGTTCTTTGCCGGGGTGAAATACTTCCAGGGGGATCACAGCCCAAACGACGCCCAGCGGAAGGAACATGGATACAGCGCCTCCTGGCTCCACCACAAGGGCCGCAACCGCCACCACTTTGAGTATTGGACGGATTACAGCCCCACCGGCGAGGGGATCGTAGGTGTGGAGATGCCGAGAAAATATGTGGCGGAGATGTTCTGCGACCGTCTGGCCGCCAGCAAGGTCTACCGGGGAAAGGATTTCAATCCCGGTGACCCTTACCAGTTCTATCTCCGGGGCAAGGACCGGCGGCTGCTGATCCACCCGGCCACCGCGGCGCTTTTGGAGACCATGCTTTTAAAGCTCCGGGATGAGGGCGAGGACGCGGCCTTTGCATATATCCGGCAGGAGATCCTGGAAAGTCCCAGGATGCCCCACCGCCGGACCCCGGCGCTTTGACAGGTGCACAGATTGTCCCCTCCACTGATGCCGAGAAGAGTATGCTGGCGAGCAAACATTGACCATGTTTGCTCGCCGCATGAGACTGGGCAGCGATTTACTTGATATGGGCGCCGATCTCCGTCAGCAGCCGCAGGGGCCGCCACAGGTCCGGGTGGTGCTCCAGCAGAAAGGTCTGGACCTCCGGGGCCGTCAGGCCGTCCCCACAGCAGCACATGGCTGCCGGAGGCGAACTCCCCCACGGCGGTGGGCGCCACGGCGGAAACCGCCACGGCGATCTTGGCGGCAATGGCCGCCACGCCGCCGGCATAGACCCCCACGGCGCTGACCCCCAGGGCCAGATACCCCAGGGCCGCCACGCCGAAAGCCGCCAATCCCCGCCACGATGCCCAGGGACAGCATTCCCATGGCCAGCACGCCGAAGGTGAACAGGCCCACCCCCACGATGCCGATGGCCACCACGCCGATGGCGCAGTTGCCGATGGCGATGATGCCCTTGGCCGTGTTATCCATGGACAGTTTCCCGTTCCGGACGAAGCCGAACCGGATAGACACCAGGGGCAGGCCGAAGATCCGGGTCTTGCTGTCGTAGCGGTAGACCCTGCCCTTCACATAATTGGTCAGCTCGTCCACCTTTTTCTCCAGCCGGTCTGCCTGCTTGGAAGAGATTTCCCCGCTTCCGCCGCATGGATTGTCCGGCTCCTCCATCCAGTCCTTCACCAGATAGTCCACGGACACGCCGAACAGCTCTGACAAGGAGATCAACTTCACAAGTTCCGGCATGGTGTGCCCTCCCACTTGCTGACAGACTGCCGGGTGACCCCCAGGCGGTCTGCCAGCTGCTCCTGGCTCATGCCGGACTTCCGCCGCAGCCCCGTCAATTTCTCGGAAAATGTCATCGGAGAACACTCGCTTTCTCATTTGGATGCCCTTATGATAAGCCACCCGCCGCGCACCTGGCAAGAACGCGGCGGGTGGAACTTTGTCAACTCCAGGTTGCAGCCCTTGAGGCCCAGGGGATTCCAGATTTTTGCCAGGCTCCGGGTTCTATGGCGGGAGTTCCTGCTGCGACGGGCGATGAGGCAGGGTGTTTTACCAGATCCCCAGCAGGTGCTGGACCAGCAGGCTGACGCCGGCAATGGCCACCCAGCAGCAGAAGCCCATGAAGATGGGCTTGCCGCCGGTCTTCACCAGCTTCACGATGTCGGTGTTCAGACCGATGGCTGCCATGGCCATGACGATGAAGAACTTGCTGGCGTTTTCAGGAAGCTCACCGCAGCCGCAGGGATGGGCAGAACCGTGGTGATGATGGAAGCCAGCAGGAACAGCAGCACAAACCAGGGGAAGATTTTCTTGATGTCCACCTGGGCGCCGCCCTGCTTTCCCTCCCGGCGGGTCCTCACCAGGGCCAGCACCAGCGTGATGGGGATGATGGCCAAGGTCCGGGTCATCTTCACGATGGCGGCGGTGTCCAGGGTATTGGCGCCGGGATGCATTCCATCCCAGGCGGCGGCCGCCGCAGTGACGGAGGAGGTGTCGTTCACCGCGGTGCCGCAAAGAGGCCGAAGCCCTCGTTGGAGAGGCCCAGCACACCTCCCAGAGTGGGGAAGATCAGAGCCGCGATGACGTTGAACAGGAAGATCACAGAGATGGCCTGGGCGATCTCCTCGTCATCCGCGCCGATGACCGGGGCAGTGGCGGCGATGGCGCTGCCGCCGCAGATGGAGGAACCTACGCCGATGAGAGTGGAGATGTTGCTGTCCATGTGCAGGGCCTTATAGAGGGCGAAGGCCACGATCAGGCTGGTGGCGATGGTGGAGACGATGATGGGCAGTGACTGTCCCCCCACCTGTAACACGCTGGAGAGATTCATGCCGAAGCCCAGCAGCACCACCGCCAGCTGCAAAATCTTCTTGGAGGTGTAGGTGATGCCGCTTTTGGCACTTTTCTGATCCTTCCAGAACAGGGCGATCACCATGCCGATGAGGATGGCGAACACCGGGCCGCCCACCACCTCGAACCGCTGGCCCAGCAGCCAAGCAGGCACGGCGATCACCAGGCAGATCAGGATGCCCGGCGCGTTTTTCCTGACAAATTCCATAATACAATTCCTTTCCATCTGTTTCATTCGGGGTTGTATCATATCACGGCGTAAAGGATTTGTCAAAAAAATCCGGGGCGGCCTCTGGCCGCCCCCATGATGCAATGCCAGGCTCAGTGGAGGGGGATCTCCGTCTCTCCCCACAGCAGATAGTCCGCTTGAGACAGATCCACAGGCCGGGCGAAGAAGCCGCTCTGCTCCATCCAGCCGCTGCCGCCCTTGCTGAAGCTGCTGGCAACATCCACCTGCGTCCCATCTTTCAAAACCAGCAGCAGTTCTGTGTCGGGGATAGCTATATCTGAGAATTCCACTACCTCTCCGCTGTCAGCCGTCACAAGCGCCACGGCGTCTCTGCCGTTTTCTGCCGCCGCGGCCTGGACGGCGTTCTCATCGTAGTGATAGCTCCACTGGAGCCCCAGAGGAGAGACCTTCAGACGATCCATGGTCAAGGTGCCGCAGGGCGCCTGTGCCGTGACACCGGCGACATCCACCGCCAGCAGGCTATCTTCCGCCAGACCACCGGAGAGCACGAAGTCAAAATCGCCGGAGAAGATCTCCGTATAGGCCTTCCCATCCGTCTGCTTCCACAGCCCTGGTATGTGGAGGACCTTTCCCTCCAGGTCTCCGTCCGCCAGAATGGAGAGTACCACTGTCAGCGTGTTGTCCGCAGGATCCGGGTCCTCCAGCCAAGTGAACTCCGTGGAATAAGAGATCGCCGGGTCCCCGCCGTCCGGCTCCCGCAGCTCAAGCCACTCGCCGTTCAAAATATCATCGCCGAAGAGCTGGTAGGTTTCATTTTCACCGTCCAAGGGTGGCAGGACCGTGCCCTCTGGGGCCTGAATCTCCAGCATCAGGTAGAATGCCCCATCCATGCCGAAGGCCGCCATAGGTGTCATCATGGCTCCGCCTGCGGAGACCGCACCCGGCAGGCCGCCGCTGAGGGTGTCCACCACCGCCTGCTCCCCCGGGTCCAGTCTGCCGAAAAAGCTGTCCCATAGCGACGCAGTAACAGCCGCCGCCGTGCCCACCAACAGCACTGCTGCCAGTACCGCTGCCATCCCCCGTTTCATCCACAAGCTCCGGTGCTGGACCGGCGGTCCGGCCTGCTCCGCCATCAGGGCGTCCGTCAGGGCGGACCTCCCCGCTTCCGTGAACTGTACCTGGTCCAACTCACTCTGATAAGCATTCCTGTCCAGCATGTTCCGCAATTTTGCCTTGCCCCGGTAGAGATACGTGCTGACCTGACTGGCCGTGCAGCCCATCAACGTCCCGATCTCCGCCGGCTCGTATCCCTCGTAATACCGCAGGTACACCGCCTGGCGGTATCGCTCCGGCAGGGCCTGCACCGCCGCCAGCACAGGGCTCTCCCCCGGCTCCGGCAGATGGACCGCCGCGTGGGCCGCCGCCTCCAACGGCAGGCGCCGCCGGACCCAGGCGGATTTCTTCCAGTCCTTGCAGCAGTTGACGGCCACCCGGACCACCCAGGCCCGCTCCAGCCGCTCCTCCGCAAAGCGGCGGGGACTGGTCAGCAGCTTCAAAAGCACCGTCTGACAGATGTCCTGGGCGTCGTGGACGCTGCCCGTCCAGGTCCAGGCGATCCGCAGCACGGTGTCCGACCACCGCTCTACCAGTTCCTCCGCTTCCGGGCGGGTATATGTGATTTGTTCCGTACAATCAACTCCTTTGCGGCGCCGTTCTGCTGATAAAACGAATGATGAGGCTGCCATCTGACAGGGACATACAAAAAAGCCCGCCGGGAATATCCCGGCGGGCTGACCGAATGTCCGCTTACTGCTCTTCCAGCACGGCCTTGTGATAGACCTTCTTGCCCTTTTTGATGACCGCGCCCTCGCCGCAGCAGTCCTTGCAGCTGAACCTGGCCTCAATATCGGCCACCTTCTGGCCGCAGACCGTGACGCCGCCCTGCTGCACCAGCCGCCGGGCCTCGCCCTTGGAGGCAGCCAGGCCGCACTTTACCAGCAGGGTCAGAATGTCGATCTCCCTCGGCGGTGAAATCCTCCCGGCAGAGCTTGGTGCAGGGCATGTTGGCGCTGTCCCCGCCGCCGCCGAACAGGGCGCGGGCGGCCTCCTGGGCCTTGGCGGCCTCTTCCTCGCCGTGAACCAGCTTGGTCAGCTCGAAGGCCAGGATCTCCTTAGCGGTGTTCAGCTGACTGCCCTGCCAGGTATCCATCTCGTCGATCTGCTCCAGCGGCAGGAAGGTCAGCATCCGGATGCACTTCAGCACATCGGCATCTCCCACGTTCCGCCAGTACTGGTAGAAGTCGTAGGGAGAGGTCTTGTTGGGGTCCAGCCACACGGCGCCGCTGGCGGTCTTGCCCATCTTCTTGCCCTCGGAGTTCATCAGCAGCGTGATGGTCATGGCATGCGCGTCCTTGCCCAGCTTGCGCCGGATCAGCTCCGTGCCGCCCAGCATATTGCTCCACTGGTCGTCGCCGCCGAACTGCATGTTGCAGCCCACCGTCTGGAACATGTGGTAGAAATCATAGGACTGCATAATCATATAGTTAAATTCCAGGAAGCTCAGGCCCTTTTCCATCCGCTGTTTGTAGCACTCGGCCCGCAGCATGTTGTTGACGGAGAAGCAGGCGCCCACCTCCCGCAGCAGCTCGATATAGTTCAGCTTCAGCAGCCAGTCGGCGTTGTTCAGCATCAGGGCCTTGCCCTCGCCGAACTCGATAAACCGCTCCATCTGCTTCTTGAAGCAGTCGCAGTTGTGCTGGATGGTCTCCGGCGTCATCATGGAACGCATGTCCGTCCGGCCGGAGGGGTCGCCGATATAGCCGGTGCCGCCGCCGATCAGGGCGATAGGGCGGTTGCCCGCCATCTGCAGCCGCTTCATCAGGCACAGGGCCATGAAGTGGCCCACGTGCAGGCTGTCCGCCGTGGGGTCAAAGCCGATATAGAACGTGGCCTTGCCGTTGTTCACCAGCTCCCGGATCTCCTCCTCGTCCGTCACCTGGGCGATGAGCCCCCGGGCCTTCAGTTCCTCGTAGATCTGCATGATTTGTCTCTCCTTTTGTCCGTTTGTGAAATCTGGGACAGGTATCAAAAACGCCCTCTGTCCCCCAGGGGACAGAGGGCGAGAAGTTCTCGCGGTACCACCTCTGTTCGCGCCGCCCTCGCGGGCAGACGCCTCAGGCCGTGCGAACACACGGCGGCGCTGTAACGGGCGCTCCCGGAGCACGCCTACTGGGCCGAAGGCCGTTTGGGTGCCAGCTCCGCGGTGTATTCGCCGGGCCCTGCCCGCCTCTTTCCACCAGACCAGAGGCTCTCTTGGGGGCGGTCTTCCCGGGTACTGCTCCGCTTCATCACTGTAAGAGGTATTCTAGCCGATTTTTTACAGCTTGTCAACGGGTGGACGGCCTTTCTTTTTGCGGAAGAAATCGTATACACCCTTCTGGCAGTCGTCCTCATCCGCCTGTTCCAGCATCTGGCGGAGACGGCTCTCCGCCTCCTGAAGCGGGGCGCAGGCGCAGGGTGTCCGCCGCAGGATCTCCAGGACTTCATACATCTCGCCGCCGAGCCGCAGATAGAGGTACTTGTACCGGATGTTCTCCTCCGCTTTCTCCTTATAGAACTCCGCTTCCCGCCTGTATGCCTCCGCCGTCTCCAGATCGTCCATTCTGACACCTCCCTAAATTTTGTGTCTATATTCTAGTACGCTTTTTACATAGTAACTCGTTTTGTACTTAAAATCAACTTATATTCTACTGAAATGGAGTTTACTATGAAAAAGCCACGGGACAGTCATCTTGGATTTCGCATGGATAAGGAGACACATGACAAGCTGTTTTATATCGCGGAATACGAAGGACGAACAGGCAGCGGGCAGATTCTGTACCTGATCCGCCGCTGTATCACGGAGTTCGAGCAGGTCCACGGCAAAATCAATCTGGAGGAAGACCTCCGGGACTGAAGGAGCCCCCTCCCGGTCCGGCGCGGTTTTCTGCGCCGGGCTTGATTTTCGCGCCCGCGGCCGCTATGATAGGATACAGATATTTTTCAGAAGTGAGGTGCCCTATGCCCCAGGATCCCAGACAGCGGGACGGCTGCCGATTCACCGCACAGAACATCACAGCGGCCCAGGAGAAGAATCCCTTTGCCAAGATCTCCGACATCGTCTATGAACTGCTGGAGAAGGCCATCTTCTCCTCCGCCATCCCGCCGGGGAGCAAGCTGAACATCTCCAAGCTGGCGGAGCAGATGGGGGTCAGCACCTCCCGGTGACCCGAGCGGTGGAGCGGCAGGAGGAAAACGGCCTGGTGACCGCCGTCCGCAGCAGCGACAGCAAATACCGCAGCTACTTCGTCTTTGACCTCAGTAGCGAGTCCCTGGAGGACCTGTTCGTGGCCCGGCGGGCCATCGAAGGAGAGGCGGCCTTCCTCTGCGCACAGAAGCGGACCCTGATTGACCTGCCCAGGCTCCAGAAGCTGGCGGACCAGTTCCAGTCCGCCTGGCAGGACTTTGCGAAGGATCTGGATACCGCCCCCACCGCCTCGGAGCGGGCCAAGATCGACCTGGAGTTCCACCACCAGCTGGTGCTGACCACAGAGAACGAGTATCTTATCGACATGTTCGAGACCCTCCAGGGCACCCTTCACTACCTGTCTATCCGCTCCTGCGAGTTCGTTGCCACGGAACAGAAAAAGGACAATCTGATCGTCATGGGCTCCCAGCACGTGGCTATCTGCTCCGCCATCGGCCTGGGGCTGCCGGAGCTGGCTCGCTCCGCCATGGAGCGGCACATCGATTTCTGCTGCAGCCGCTGCCTCATCAACCGCACCTTTCACGCCGCCGGATCCCGCTGACGGCGGCGCCCCAGGGCTTTGCCCTGGGGCGCTTCTTATAGGAGTGTCGATTTCAGCAAAGTTATTTCTGGGCCGCCAGCTTCTCGTACTGGGCGTACCGGGCGGCGCACTGCTCCTCCGCCTCGGCGAAGAGCTGCTCGGCGATCTGAGGGAAGGTGCGGGTCAGGCCGGAGAACCGGACCTCGCCCATCATGAACTCCCGCAGCTTGCCGTTGGGGGCCTTGCTGTCCAGCTGGAAGGGTTCTTCCCTCCGCCGCCAGCTCAGGGCTGTACCGGAACAGGGGCCAGTAGCCGCACTCCACCGCCAGCTTCTGCTCCGCCTGGCTCACCTTCATGCTCTTGGCGATGCCGTGGTTGATGCAGGGGGCGTAAGCGATGACGAGGGACGGGCCCTTGTGGGCCTCGGCCTCCTTCAGGGCCTTCACCACGTGGGCGGGGTTGGCGCCCATGGACACCTGGGCCACATAGATATGGCCGTAGTTCATGGCAATCATGCCCAGGTCCTTCTTGGGGGTCTTTTTGCCGCTGGCGGCGAACTGAGCCACCGCACCGATGGGCGTGGCCTTGGAGGCTTGGCCGCCGGTATTGGCGTACAGCTCGTTGTCCACCACCAGGATGTTCACGTCGATGCCGGAGGCCAGCACGTGGTCCAAGCCGCCGTAGCCGATGTCATAGGCCCAGCCGTCGCCGCCGTACATCCACATGGTCTTTTTCACCAGCTGGTCGGCGTTGTCCCGCAGGAACCGCACGTCGGCGCCGGAGTCGGCGGTCTGGTTCAGGGCGGCGATCAGGGCGTCGGACACGGCCCGGTCTTGTCGCCGTCGTCGCCGTCTTGCAGCCAGCTCTCCAGGGCGGCCTTCAGGGCAGCGTCGGAGGTTGTGTCCAGGGCAGCCTTGGCGTGGGTCTTGACCTGGTTGCGCTGCTGGTCCACGGACAGGCACATGCCCAGGGAGTATTCGGCGTTGTTCTCGAAGAGGGAGTTGGACAGGGCCGGGCCGTGACCGGCGGAGTCCTTCACCATGGGAATGGAGGGCACGGACAGGAACATGGCCTGGGCGCAGCCGGTGGCGTTGGCGATGTACATCCGCTCGCCGAACAGTTGGGTCATCAACTTCATGTAGGGGGTCTCGCCGCAGCCGGCGCAGGCACCGGAAAACTCCATCAGCGGCCGCTGGAACTGGCTGCCCCGGACGGTGAACTTGTCCAGAGGATTGGCCTTCTCGGAGAGGGACAGGCAGTGATTCCAGTTGTCCTGCTCCGGCATCTGGGACTCCAGCGGCTTCATCACCAGGGCCTTCTCCCTGGCGGGGCACACGTCGGCGCAGCTGCCGCAGCCCTGGCAGTCCAGGGGATCCACCTGGATGCGGAAGGTGTAATTCTCCATCCCCCTGCCGTTGGCCTTGTGGGTGATGCAGCCGGCCGGGGCCTGCTCCGCCTCCTCCTTGGTAAACAGGAAGGGCCGGATGGCGGCGTGGGGGCACACCAGAGAGCACTGGTTGCAGCCGATGCAGTTGTCCGGCAGCCACTGGGGCACATCCACGGCGATGCCGCGCTTTCGTACTTGAGGTCTCCACCTCCGTCACGCCGTCGGCAAAGCTGAGGAACTTGCTGACAGGGATCTTGTCGCCGGCCTGGGCGTTGACGGGGATCAGCACGTCCCGGACGTAGTCCGGCACACCTGCGGCCTCAGTCTGCTCCAGGGGCTCGTCGGGCAGGTCCTTCCAGCTGTCGGGCACTCGGATCTCCTCCACGGACTGGAGGCCCCGGTCCACAGCGGCGTAGTTCATGTTCAGGACCTTGTCGCCCTTCTTGAAGTAGCTGTGGGTGATGGCGTCCTTCATGTACTGGACGGCCTCATCCACCGGCAGCACGCCGGAGAGCTTGAAGAACGCCGCCTGGAGGACCGTGTTGGTCCGGTTGCCCAGACCCAGCTCCTGGGCGATGGACACGGCGTCGATGGTATAGAACTTCACATGGTTCCGGGCCAGCGTCCGCTTCACGTGGTTGGGCAGATTCCGCTCCAGCTCCTCCCCCTTCCACAGGGTGTTCAGCAGGAAGGTGCCGCCGGGCTTCACCTCGTGGACGATGTCATAGGAGTGGATGTAACTCTGCTTGTGGCAGGCCACGAAGTCCGCCTGGGTGACGTAGTAGGCAGAGCGGATGGACTCCTTGCCGAAGCGCAGGTGGCTTTTGGTGACGCCGCCGGACTTCTTGGAGTCATATTCAAAATACGCCTGGACGTACTGGGGCGTGTTGTCGCCGATGATCTTGATGGAGTTCTTGTTGGCGCCCACGGTGCCGTCGGAGCCCAGGCCCCAGAACTTGCACTCGATGGTGGAGCCGCCGGCGGTGCTGATGTGTTCCCCCACGTCCAGAGAGCGGTGGGTCACATCGTCCACGATGCCCACGGTGAAGTGGTTTTTCTGCTCGCCGGCCATGTTGTCGTACACGGCCTTCATCTGGGCGGGGGTGGTGTCCTTGGAGCTGAGGCCGTACCGGCCGGCCAGCACCTTGATCCCGCTGCGCCCGGCTTCCGCCAGGGCGGTGCACACATCCTCATACAGGGGCTCGCCGATGGCGCCGGGCTCCTTGGTCCGGTCCAGGACGGAGATGGTCTGGACGGTATCCGGCAGCTTGGCCAGGAAGTGGGACACGGAGAAGGGGCGGTACAGATGGACCTGGATCATGCCCACCTTTTCGCCCTGGGCGTTCAGGTAGTCGATGACCTCCCCCAGGGTGCCGCAGACGCTGCCCATGGCGATGACCACCCGGTCCGCGTCCGGCGCGCCGTAGTAGTTGAACAGCTGGTAGTCCCGCCCCGTCAGGTCGCTGACGGCCTTCATGTATTCCTCCACGATGGCGGGCAGGCGGTCATAGGCGCCGTTGCAGGCCTCCCGGTGCTGGAAGAAGGTGTCCGGGTTCTGGACGGTGTTGCGGACCGTGGGATGCTCGCTGTTCAGGGCCCGGGCCTTGAAGCGGCGGACGGCGTCCCAGTCCACCAGGCGGCTCATGTCGTCGTAGTCCAGCACCTCGATCTTCTGGATCTCATGGGAGGTGCGGAAGCCCTCAAAGAAGTGCTGGAAGGGGATGCTGCCCTTGATGGCGGCGAGATGGGCTACGGCGCCCAGGTCCATGCACTCCTGTACGCTAGAGGAGGCCAGCTGGGCGAAGCCCGTCTGGCGGCAGCCCATGACGTCAGAGTGGTCGCCGAAGATGGACAGGCCGTGGGTGGACACCGTCCGGGCGGAGACGTGCATGACACCGGGCAGCATGGAGCCCGCGATTCGGTACATGGGCGGGATCATCAGCAGCAGGCCCTGGGAGGCGGTGTAGGTGGTGGCCAAGGATCCGGTCTCCAGCGCGCCGTGCATGGCGCCGCAGGCGCCGGACTCGGCCTGGAGCTCCATCAGCTTCACAGGCTGGCCGAAGATATTCTTCATGCCGGCGGCGGCCCACTCATCCACGTGGTCTGCCATGGGGCTGGAGGGCGTGATGGGGTAGATCGTCGCCACTTCCGTGAACGCGTAGGAGATATAGGCGGCTGCCTCGTTGCCGTCCATGGTCTTGAATTTCTTGAGGCGCATGCGGTCTCGCTCCTTTTTCCATCCTCTCGGGAGGACAGCGTGATTTCCTTTCCTACTTTACCGCAGGGGGACCCCTCCTGTCCAAATCCATGGAATTTATGAAAAATCCCGCGGATTTTCCACGGATGCGGACGGCAATCTCCCCAGTTTTCCCAGGAGTTTTTGTGCCCGGCCGCGCTTTTGTGTCCAGGCCGGGCATGCCTGCCGCTGTTTTCCGGCTTTTCCGGCATGGTTCGGCCCGGCGCGGGACAAGCTAGGGCGGAGGTGATCTAAATGCATGATGACAGCCGCAAGGTAGAGCTCCCCCGGCGGAGAAAGCAGGAGAATCCCATCCCCGGCGTCTATCCGGTGCTGGACTCCGATCTGGCCCGGGACAACGTGGAAAACGACATTCCGGCGGCAGACCTGGAGGACCTGTGAGGACTCCGGACTTCTTCCCCACAGCTGGGAGGTGAAGCGAATGGCAAGCATTTCCGTCTCCCTGGACCGGAACGCGGACCGGCATGACGTGAAGCTGCTGAAGCGGGAGCTGGACACCCTGCCGGGCGTCACCTCCGTCAGCGTCAGCAGCGGCGGACAGCTGGCGGTGGACTACGACGCCACAGGCGTCCGGCAGGCGGACATTCTGGAAAAGATCCAGGCGCTGGGCTACCACGTCCGGCAGGAACACGCATAACAAAACCGGGAACCGGCCAAAAAGCCGGCTCCCGGTTTGTTTATGTTCCGTTGGCGGACTCCCGGGGGCCTGGAAGAAACTCCTCCCCCGCCGCCTCCATAGCCAGACTCCCCGCGGAGAGCTCCGTGAGGCGGGGAACGAACTGTTCCGCCCCGCCCGCCGGGAACGCCGCCCGCAGGCGGATATCCGCGCCGTACTCCGTGTCCCGCACCACGCCGCCGCAGGCGATGATCTCCAGCTTCACCCGCTCGAAGAGGGGATATGTGCAGGGCACGTCCCACAGCGTCCACAGGCTCATGGTGCTGATGCCCACGGCGGCCAGGGCGTCCTTGGCTCCCTTGGTATAGGCCCGGGTCAGTCCCCCGGCCCCCAGCAGCACGCCGCCGAAGTACCTTGTCACCACGCAGCATACGTTGGTGACGCTCTCCCGCTGGAACACGTTCAGCATGGGCTGGCCCGCCGTGCCCTGGGGCTCCCCGTCGTCGGAGTAGCGGACCACGCCGCCCTCCTGCAGCAGATAGCACCAGCAGTTGTGGCGGGCGTCGTAGTAGCGCTTCTTCATCTCCTCGATGCGCTCCCGGGCCTCTGCCTCGGTCTCCACCCGCCAGATGTGGCTGATGAAGCGGGATCGCTTCTCCGTGAACGCGCTCTCCCCGTTTTCAAAGGGCACCCGATAGGTGGTCATGGCCGTCCTCCCTGTCTGCTCCGCGCTCATTTCCACACGTCCCGCCGGTCCGTCCGGCCCGCCAGATAGTCCATGGACACGCCGAAGTGGTCCGCCAGGGCGCACAGATTATGGAAACTAGGCAAATTATTTCCAGACTCAAATTTCTGGTAATGCCGTTCTCCAATTCCAATGGCCGTGGCAACCTGGGCCTGGGTTTCTCCGCGCTCTTTCGGAGCATCCGCAATTTTCCTGAAATTCCATGCGTCCCCTTGACACGCCAAATTTTAGGTATTATACTAAACTTAGAAACACGCCATTTTTATGTTATTCGAGGTGATTTTAGGATGACAGATTTTATGAAATGGCTCTATCCCCGGTATATCCGCCCTTATGTGGAGGCGGCGCCCCAGGAAGAATATGAGATGTGGCTGTCCCTGATGGAGAGCGACTTGGAATATCAATTCCGGGAGGAACTCGACAAGACCCTGGAATTCACCGCCATCCACGCCTTCCTGCTGGGCCTGCGCACCGGGCGGGCCTGGGGCGCTCATTCCACAAGGAACAGCGCCATCTGCCCCAGGACCTTCGGCGTGCACACCGCCGTGACCGCGATGGTCTCCCCGTACTCCACGTTCTCCACCTTGGCCTCCCGGTACAGCTGGTCCAGCAGGCCGCCCTTGTCGTAGGGGATGTGCAGCACACAGCGGCGGCTGCCGCCGTCCAGGCGTTCCCCGATCATCTCCAACAGCTTGTCCACACCCTCGCCGGTCTTGGCGGAGGGAGCAGATATCCTGACCGTGGGGCATGATCTCTCCGGCGGGCAGCCGGTCGGACTTGTTGAACACGTCGATCCGGGGCAGCTCTCCGGCCCCCAGCTCCCGGATCAGGTTCTCCACCACCGCCGCCTGCTGCTGCCACTCCGGGTTGGAAACGTCGATGACGTGGAGCAGGAGATCTGCGTACTCCAACTCCTCCAGCGTGGCCTTGAATGCCTCCACCAGCTGGTGGGGCAGCTTGCGGATGAACCCCACCGTGTCGGAGATCACCACGTCCAGCGTGTCGCTGACCGTGAGAAGGCGGCTGGTGGTGTCCAGCGTGTCGAACAGCCGGTTGTTGGCGGGGATGCCCGCTCCGGTCAGGTGGTTCAGCAGCGTGGACTTGCCCGCGTTGGTATAGCCCACAATGGCCACCACCGGGATTTCGTTCTTCTGCCGCCGCTGCCGCTGGGTGGAGCGCACCCGGCGGACCTCCTCCAGGTCCTCCCGGAGCTTGTCGATCTTCCGGCGGATGTGGCGGCGGTCCGTCTCCAGCTGGGTTTCGCCGGGGCCCTTGGAGCCGATGGGCCCCTTGCCGCTGGTGCCCGCCTGCCGCTCCAGATGGGTCCACATGCCGGTCAGCCGGGGCAGCAGATACAGGTACTGGGCCAGCTCCACCTGGAGCCGCCCTTCCTTGGTCTTGGCCCGCTGGGCGAAGATGTCCAGGATCAATCCGCACCTGTCCAGCACCTGAACGCCCAGCAGCTCCGTCAGCACCCGCATCTGGGAGGGGGACAGGTCATTGTCGAAGATCACCATGGTGGCGCCGGTGTTCTCGCAGTAGAGCTGCACCTCCGCCACCTTGCCCTCCCCGATGAAGGTCCGGGGGTCCGGGGACGGCCGGTTCTGCAGCACAATCCCCACGGTCTCGCCTCCGGCGGTCTCCACCAGGGCGGAGAGCTCCTCCATAGTGTCCTCGTCGGCGTTTTCCTTTTTTCAGCACCGGGGAGTTCAACCCCACCAGCACCACTTTGTCTCGTACTTCCTGTGTCTCTGCCATGCAAACTCCTTATTTTTGATAGGCCTCCACGACTTGGCCCACATAGATCCGGTGCCAGCCGCCCTGCCCCGGCGTGTAGAAGGGCAGGATCTCCCCCTCCCCCAGCACGCAGGCAGGGTCCATGTCCTGGGCGTACAGCTTCCGGCACACCAGGACCCACTCCGCCTCGTCAAAGAAGGGCGCGTCCCCGGCCCCCCAACGGACCGTCAAGCCGCACGCTTTCACCTTGTCCACGTCCCGGCCGCTCTTGCCGCCGCAGAGGGCGGTCACTTTTTTTGCCTCCTCCGGCAGGATGGAGACGGTGAAATAATCGTGGGACTCCATAAATTGATAGGTATATCGCTCGGGCCGCACGTAGACTGTGCAGACCGGCAGGTTCCACAGCCGGCCCAACTGGCACCAGCCGATGGTCATGGTGTTCAGGCCGGTCTTGTCTCCGGCAGTCAGCAGCGGGGGCTGCCGTCCGAAAACATGCAGGATCTCCGGCGTCAAACGCTCCAACTCCACAGGATGCAGCTTCATGCAAACGCTCCTTCCGCTTCATTGATACCATACAGTATATGCGCTTTTGCCGGAAAAGTAAATGAAAAAAGGGCCTGCCCAACCGGCAGACCCTTTTTGTGACGTGTCAGACTTACTTGTCCAGACCGAACTTCTTGTTGAACTTGGCCACGCGTCCGCCGGTATCCACCAGCTTCTGCTTGCCCGTGAAGGGGTGACACTTCGAGCAGACTTCCACCTTGATATCCTTCTTGGTAGAACCTGTCTCAATCACATTACCGCAGGCGCAAGTAATCGTAGTCTGCTGATAATTGGGATGGATTCCTTCCTTCATTGCTCTCGTTCACCTCTTTCTGATCCAGACTACCTCGCCGGAGCTTTCACCCCATAAAGGCGTTTATCAGTGTATCACACGGACGTCAAGATTGCAAGACCTTTTTTCATTTTTCCGGAGATTTTTCAGGAGGGGCGAAACTGCTCCACCCACTCCGGCGTACAGTCCGCAAACCAGTCCTGATGGTCCGGGTCCTCCGGGTCGTAGAGCCGTTCCGTCAGGGCCTGGAAGGCCCCCCACTGCTCCTCGGTCAAAACATGGACGGCGATGCCGTCCTCTTCCTGCCACCGCTCCAGGATCTCCGCCTCCTGCTCCCGGTTCCGGAGCCGCTGGTCCGCCATGGCCTCCCGGCCGCAGCGGTCCACCGCCTCCCGCAGCTCCGGGGAGGGAGTCGTACAGATCACTGTTCATGGTGAGGATGGCGGGCTCATAAAATGCCGGGAAGATGGTCACGTCCGTCTGGACCGTCTGGTAGCCCGCCGCGTCCGCCTCCGCCAGGGTGCTCTCCTGGCCGTTATAAGTACCGTTAGACAGGGGCGTCATCACATCTGAATAACTGGAGGGATAGAGGCGGACGCCCCAGCAGCCGATGTAGGATTCGAACAGCTCCAGCAGGCCCGCCGTGCGGATGCGCAGCCCTTCCAGGTCCTCCGGGTGGTCACCGGCCGGTCGGCGGTCAGATACCGGAAGCCCAGCTCCCCGTATGCCAAGCCCCGGAGCCCCAGCTCCGCCAGGACGCCGTTCAGTGCCTCTCCGCCGGTGCTGTCCAGGACCTCCGCCGCCGTTTCGGCGTCCGGGAACAGAAAGGGCATGGTCACGGAGAAAAACGGTCTGCCCAACTCTTCTTCGTCGCCGTAGGAGCCATATATGAAACTGCTGTCCAGATAGAGGTCCACGATCCCGGCCGCAGCCTGCTCCAGGAGGTAACCCTATCGAGGGGTCTCGGCTGGACCTCCACCGCCACGGCGCCTTCCGTGGCGTCGGACAGTGCCTCGGCAAAAGATTCCGCCGCGTCCCAGCAGGTGGAGCCCTCCGGCTGGCCCACCACCAGGGTCCAGGTTGTCTCAACATTCTTCGGAACCGGCGGCTCCTCTGAAACCTCCTCCTGTGCCCCGCCGGTGCAGCCGGTGAGGGCCAGGACCGCCAGACCGGCAGCGGTCAGCTTGGTAAGACGGCGCTTCATTTCAGGTCCCTCCTTCTTGTTCCAGCGCCCGCCCCAGGTCCGCCAGATACCGAGTCTGCTGGCGGCGGAGGTAGCCCTTGGCAAAAAAGCGCATCCAGGGCTTTTTTACGGTGATGGTCTCGGTGAAGGTGACCTGGGTGCCGCCGCCCTCCGGCCGGAATTCCCCGGCCCACCGGCCCGCCAGGTTGGCATTGTCCAGGTCAAAGGCCCAGCGGGACAGGGGGCGGCGCTCCGTGACGGTGAAGCGGGTGGGAAAGCCGCTTCTGTCGTACTCCGTAAAGGCGTCCTCACCGACGTGGTCCAGGCGGCTCAGATCGCTGCGCCACTGCCAGCAGTCCAGATCCGTCACCACCGCCCACACCCGCTCCGGCGGATACGGCACCAGGGCCGTGGCTATACTGACGATTTCCCTTCCCATTGGCCTTCCTCCTCAAATCTCCATGGTCTCGCCTGCAGCCAGGAAATACAGGGCCCGGCGGACCACCTTCTTTTCCAGCACCCGCTCCAGGGCCCGGCTGTATGCCTCCAGCTGGGGCGGTAGTGCTCCGCCCGCTGCCGGACCTCCAATGCCGAGAACACACGGTCCGTTTTGAAGTCCACCACGGTCAGGCCGTCTGCCGTCTCGAAGCAGCAGTCCACCACGCCCTGGAGGAGGATTTCCTCCCCCGCCGCCGCGGCGGGATCGTAGTCCCGGGCATCCATCAGCAGGGTGAAGCGATACTCCCGCAGGACGCTTCGGCTTTTGCGGATCTCCTCCGCCAGGGGGGAGCGGAGAAACCGCTCCAAAGGCGCGGTCTCCACGGCCGCGGCCTGCTGGTCCGTCAGCAGGCTCCGCTGCCGCAGGGCCTCGATCTGGCCCGCCACGTCAACGTTTGAGAAGTCCAGGTATTGCAGCACCAGGTGGGTGGCAGTGCCCCGCTCTGCCGGGGTCAGGCCCTGCCGCTCCCGCCGGAAATTCGGCTGGCTCAGGGGCCGGAGGTACGGGGTATGGGCGGCATACTCCGCGATCTCCTGGTCCGCAGGGCGGCCCTTCAGCTGGGTGGCCGTCACCTTGGCGGGCAGGGCCGTCTCCCGCTGGTAGGGGTAGATGAAAGACAGCAGCTCCGGGTCAAAGAGGGCGGTCTCCCCTGTCTCCTCCGCCGTCGCCTGGGGCCGGGCGGGCCGTTCCCGGTAGTCCTCACTGTCATGCAAAAACACTTGCCAGGGGCTGTCCTCTCCAATATATAGCTGGTCAATCTCTGTCTCTGCCATAGCCCGCAGGGGCGCGGCCTCCGGCCGGCACAGCAGGGGCAGCAGGACCCAGTCCCCCAGGGTGCGGCCCTCTGCCACCGTCTCCGGCAGCACGGGACAGGCAGCCACAGCGGCCAGCTTCTGGAGCCGCCCGGGGGCGTTGTACAGGGCGTCCACCAGGATCAGCTTCTCCTTGGGCCGGGTCATGGCCACGTAGAGGATGCGCTGCTCCTCCGCCAGGTTCTCCCGCCGCAGCTTTTCCTGAATGGCCAGCCGGGCCAGGGTGGGATACTGGATTTTCCGCTCCAGGTCGATGCGCTTGGGCCCCAGGCCCATGTCCGGGTGCACCAGCACCGGCGTGTCGAAGTCCTGCCGGGAGAACGCGTGGTCCAGATCTGCCAGGATGACAATGGGGAACTCCAGGCCCTTGGACTTGTGGATGCTCATGAGCCGCACGCCGGCAGCCTCCGCCGGGCCCCGGGTGGCGGGAGCCTGGTCCTGCTCCAGCAGCCGCCGCAGCTGCGTGACGAAGGCGAAGAGGCCCCGGTATCCATTGCTCTCAAACTTCTCCGCGTGCTGGCTCAGGGCGATGAGATTCTCCCGCCGGGCCGCACCATCATCCATGGCGCCGAAGACCCCCAGCACATTCAGTCGGTTGTAGATGTGCCAGACCAGGCGGTGGACACTCATGTCCCGGCCCGCCTGCCGCAGGTCCGAGAGGGTTGCCAGGAAGTCTTTGCAGTCCCTCTCCCCATCGGCGGTCACAGCGTCGTAGTAGTCCCCGGTGGGGGCGGCGGAGCGAACCTCCGCCAGCCGGTCCGCCGTGAAGCCGAACAGGGGCGACCGGAGGACGGAGATCAGAGGCACGTCCTGCCGGGGTTGTCCACGATCTCCAGCAGGGACAGCATGACGGAGATCTCCATGGTGTGGAAGAAGTCCCCGCTCTCCTGGAAAGAACAGGGGATGTCCCGCTCCGCCAGGGCGGCGGCGAAGGCGGCAGACCGGCTGCCGGGGGAGCGCATCAGGATCACGATATCCTCCGGCCGGCAGGGGCGCAGGGTGCCGTCGCCCTCGGTGACGGGATAGCCCTCGTCCAGCAGCTGCCGGATGCGCGCCGCCACGAACCGGGCCTCGGCGGTGACCTTCTTTACCGGCTTGTCATTCTCCCCTGCCTTCTGGTGGGCAGAGATGAGATGGAACTCTGTCTGGCAATCCATCCGCTCCGGGTAATACGCCGCCCCGAAGTGGAGGGCCTCGTCCTCGCCGTAGTCCATCTCCCCCATCTCCACAGACAAAATGTTGGAGAAGATGAAGTTGGTGCTCTCCAAAATCTCCCGCCGGGAGCGGAAGTTGCGGGACAGCAGGATCTTCCGCTCCTCTCCGTCAGCCGCCTCCTGCCAGGACTTGAACCGGTTGTATTTTCCCAGGAAAATGGTGGGGTCCGCCAGGCGGAAGCGGTAGATGCTCTGCTTCACGTCCCCCACAGTGAAGATGTTCTGCCCGTTTTTGGACACCGCCCGGAAGATGGCGTTTTGGATCTCGTTGGTGTCCTGGTACTCGTCCACCAGGATCTCCCGGTATCGGGCCGCCACCTGCTCCCCCAGCTCTGTGGGGGCACCGCCGGAACCCACCAGCAGGCCCAGGGCCAAGTGCTCCTGGTCGGAGAAGTCGGCAGCGTTCAGCCGCAGCTTCTCCTGCCGGTACCGCTCCGCAAAGTCCTCCGTCAGCTCCAGCAGGGCCACCATGGCCGGGGCCACGGCAGTCAGGTCCTCCATAGCCTCCTCCTCAGAGACAGACAACAGGCCCGCCAGCTTCTTCTCCTCCGCCTTGCACCGCTCCCACACCTGTTTCAGCGCGGCAATGCCCGGCTCGTCCTTCCGCCCCCTGGGGGTGGAAAGCCGGGGGAAGGCGACGGCCGCTTCCGTCTGCCGGGCCGCCTCCCAGGTCTGGACCTGGGCCAGGGCGTCAAAGGCCACAGACACCTGGAGAAACTTCTCCCCGTACCCCCGGTACAGCGCCTCGTCCCCCTCGGTCCGGGCGGAGGCGGACCGGAGCAGGGCCCCCCAGTGGGCCCCCTTCCGGCGGATGGAGGCCAGCAGCTCAGCGGCGTAGGGGGTGTCATCAAAGCCGCCCTCCCAGCCGCTCCAAACGGTCCGGTTCTCCGCCAGCCACCCGGCCGGGTCCGCGTGGCTCTGGACCTTGTCGTACAGCTCCAGCACCAGGGCGGCCAGACGGCTGTCGTCCCGTCCGGCCCCCAGCGTGTCCGCCAGCAGGCCGCGGCCCTCGTCCAGCTGGTCATAGAAGTCCTCCAGCGTCCGGGAGAGCACCCGCTGGCGGATCAGCTGGGCCTCGTTATCGTCCAGCACCCGGAAGTCTGGGGTCAGGGCCCGGCTGTCCCCCTCCCGGGCCAGGAGGTGGGTGTTCTCCCGCAGCAGCGACGTGCAGAAGGCGTCCACGGTCTTGATGTCCGCCTGATACACCCGCAGCAGCTGCCGCCGGAGCTGCTGGTCCCCCGGCGTCTGGCCCAGCCGCTTGGACAGCTCGGAGGCGATCTTGCTCCGCAGCTCCGCCGCGGCGGCCTTGGTGTAGGTGATGATGAGGAAATCATCGATATTGCAGCGTTCCTCCGTCACATAGCGGAAAAGCCGGTCCACCAGTACCTTTGTCTTGCCGGAGCCGGCGGCGGCGGACACCAGCAGGCTGCCGCCCCGGTTTTCCACCACCGCCTGCTGCTGGGGGGTCAGGGTCAATTTTGCCATGTTACTGTCCGCCTCCTCTCTCTGTCTCCTCTTCCACCTGGCGCCAGAACTCCTCCGGCTTTACCGGCAGGATGTAGTGCAGGTGGTCGCCGTCCCGCCCATCCTGGAAGTGGCAGGCGTCGGCCCAGTCGCAGTATTTGCAGAAGCTGTCGTCCTCATTGTGGCAGCAGGGGTCCGCGTCGATGTTGCCGTCCCGGACCTCCCGGGCGATCTGGTGGAGCAGCCGCTCCACATACTGCCCCAGCCGCCCAAGCTGATCGGCGGAGGCCAGGGCGCCGGACACGTCCCCCTCCCGGTTTACCCGCACCGGTAGGAACCGGGGACTTTGCAGAGCCTCGTGCTCCATGGCCTGGAGCACCTCCGGTTCAGAGAGCAGCAGGCCCGTTCGGCGCAGCTCCTTCTCCCGCTGGCTCTGGAGCTGCTCCGGCGTGATATTTCGCTCGGCGGAGAGAATCTCATCCCGGGCAGGGAGATACAACACCCCGGCGGGCTCAATGTCCATGCCAAACCGCTGCTTGCCCTCCTTTTTCAGGGCGAACAGGTACAGCAGCATCTGGATATCCAGGCCCATCCGGACGGCGGCCAGGTCAAAGGCTTTCTTGCCGGACTTGTAGTCCACTACCCGGAGATACAGTCTGTTGTCCTTCACCCAGCCGTCCACCCGGTCCACCTTGCCGCCGATTCGCAGCTCCGCGTCCGGCTCGCTGACCGTCACCGCCGGCAGTTCTCCGCGCTCGCCGAAGGACAGCTCGAAGGCCAGGGGCACGAAGTCGGAGCAGCGCATCTCCTCGGCGATCTGGTCCACCACCGCGTAAGCGGTGTTCCGCAGCCGGGCGAAGAGGTACCGGAACCGGGCGTTCCGGCCCTCCAGATTTTGGAGCACCTCCGCCGCATACTGCTCAATATAGCGCCGCACCAAGGCGTGGAGGTCCTCCTCTCCCACTGCGGCAAAGCCGCCCCGGTCCAGCACGTCCTTTGTGACGTGCTCCAGCAGGTAGTGGAGGAAGGTTCCGATCTGGGGGGCGTCAAAGGCCGCTGCCCGGCGGGCCTTGGCCTTCAGTCCGTACTCCATAAAGTAGGCGAAGTGGCAGCTCCGCAGCCGCTCCACCCGGGAGGCGGACATGGAGATCCGCTCCCCGTACAGCGCCTGTACCGCGCTCCTGGAGAGGCTCCCCCGCTTCAGCGCAGCCGCCCGCTCAATGGCCGCCATGGGGGGCGCCAGGACCTCGTCATCTGCGAAATACCGCCACAGGATCCCCCCTGGGGCGGTCCCTGCGGTCTCCAAGGCAGGGATCCTTGCTGTAAGGCGATAAACCTTGTCAGTTCCTTCGTGCTCGATACGCAGCTCCGGAAACAGCGTTAGCAGGCGGTCCACTACAAAGGCAGGCCGCAGCTCTGCACCGGACACGTCCGCCGTGGGGTAGCTGACCACCAGCCCCTCCCGGGGCTGAACCAGAGCGGCGTAGAGGTTCTGGAGCTCAATGCCCATCTGTTCCATGCCGCTGGGCGCCAGGCGGATGCCCCGCTGGGCCAATTCCTCCCGGTCATCGTCGTTGAGAATGCCGCCGCTCTGTCCCACAGCGGGCAGCACGTGGTCATTGGCCCCCAGCAGAAACAGGTAGGCATCCGTGTGACGGTCATTTCGGGTGATTTCCGTGACGGACACCTGGTCCAGAGACACGGGGATAGTGCCCACGCTGTACTGGGAGGCCACCTGCCGCAGCAGGCGGCTGAATTCATCGGTCCCCATAGGCTCGTCCCCCAGGATCTCCACAAACTGGTCCAGGATGGCGCAGAGGATCTCCCACAGCTGGGCGGTCTCCTCCGCGTCCTGGAGACGCCCTGCCTCCGCCTGGGCCCGCATCTGTTCCTCCAGCGCGTTCTGGAGATTCAGATGCTCCAGGAAACTATAAAGGGAATTTACTTTCTCCCCAGCTGTAACGCCGGCTTTCAGCCCCTCATACAGCTCCGCAAGAGGTGCGCGTACCCGGCGGCGCAGCTCGTTCACCCGGTCCAGGCGGGCCTGGCGGCGCTTATCCCAAGGTGCGCCATAACCGTCCGGATTGTCGGTCCAGTCCACATCCCGGAGCCACATCTTCCCGTGGATCTCCCAGGTGAGAACGTAGTTTTCCAGCTCATCGCACTCCTCCGGCATCAGGCGCGCCAGGCCGGTCTTCAGCCAACGGAACATGTCCTCGTACTCCAAGCCGTTTTCCAGAGCGGAGAGGACGCCGGTGATAAGGCTCCACACGGGCTTTTCCAACATACTGCTCCGGCGGCTCAGATAGGCGGGGATGCTGTACCGCTCGAATACCGTCTCAATGGTGCCCTCGTAGTCGGTCATGTTCCGGGCGGCCACGGTGATATCCCGGTAGCGGCACTTCCCCGCCGCTACCAGGCGGCGGATGTCCGCTGCCGTCTGCTCCACCTCGGAAAAAGCGGTGTCCGCCTCCCGGACCCGGATGGCGGAGCTGTCTCCTTGGTAGGGCTCCCCCTCTCCGAAGAAGTGATGCTCCAAATATCCCAAGGCGGAGTCGTCGGCGCTGGTGAGCGTCCGGACCTCCCATGGGCAGCCCGCCTGGTCCGCCAGCCGCGTCAGCTGGTCCCGGGTGCGGAGAGAGACCTGAAACATCTCCTCCGCGCTGTCCGGCTCCCCCAGCAGCGTGACAGTGACAGACCGAGCCTGCCGCAGGATGCTCTCCAGCACCTGCCGCTCCTGGGCGTTGAAGTACGTGAAGCCGTCCACAAACACGTCCTTGCCGAAAGCGTAGCGGGAGGACTCCAGCGCCTCGCAGAGCTTGGTCATCCGGTCCCGGGCATCAAGGCCGGGGCGGTACAGCCGGGACTCATAGGCGCCGTACAGCAGGCTCAGGTCCAGCAGCTTGTCCCGGGTGGCGCCCTGGATTTCCCGGGCCTGGCTCTCCAGCAGCTCTGGGGACACGTCGTAGCAGCGCAGCTCGTCGAAGAGATCCAGCAGCTGCTGTAAAAACGACGCCTTCTGAGAGGGACGGCGATACACCTTCAGCAAGGGGGCCACCTCTCCCAGGGCCTTCTGCAGGGTCAACAGCTTGCCGCCGGCATCCAACGTCACCTGAGCGGCGCCGCCGGTGATGGTCAGCACCCGGTCGCACAGGCGGCGGAAGCTGAGGACCTCCGCATGGCGGCTGGCAGTGTCTCCGCAGGCCCGGCACAGATCCACCTCCGCCTGGTGGGAGGCGTGCTCCGGCACCAGCAGGATCTGCCGGCTGGAATCCCCCAGTTCTCCGATCCGGCGGAGCACCTGTTCCGATTTTCCCGTTTTGGCCCGGCCCATCAGGATCGTCAGCATGGCGGGACCTCCTTTGCGCAATTTCAAAATTCATTGTAGCATATCCCGCCGATTCGTGCTATCCTGTTTCTTGAAGATTTTCCGAGGAGGACTGACCCATGCACATTCCCCAAGGCCCCACAGCCACCCTGGCGCTGGAGCTCTTTGACGACGCCCTGGCCGCTGCCCTCCGGCCGTCGCCGGACTATGATGTGAGCCGGTGGCTGTACGTCCCCAACCATTATTCGGAATACCGGTACATCCTGGGCACACGGGGCCGGAAGCCCCTGATCTGCATAGGCATCAACCCCTCCACCGCCGCGCCGGACGCCCTGGACCCCACCCTCCAGTCCGCCCAGCGGATCGCGCTTTCCAACGGGTACGACAGCTTTTTGATGTTCAACGTCTACGCCCAGCGGGCCACCCGGCCCGACGATATGGAGCGGTCCTGCAACCCGGTGCTCCATGCGGAGAACCGAAGGGCCTTCCGGTATCTCCTCTCTCTGTCCCCGGCCCCCGCCCTGTGGGCCGCCTGGGGGAACATCATTGAGAAGCGGGGGTATCTGATGGATTGTATGCGGGACTTTGCCGCCGACGCCAGCGCCGCCGGGGCCGAGTGGTTCACCGCCGGCCCCCTGCTGAAATCCGGCCATCCTCACCACCCTCTGTATCTCAAGGGGGACACGAAGCTGCTGGCCTTCGACATCGACAGATATCTGCGGGCCCGGGCAACCTGAACCGCTGCGAGGCACAAAGCAGGCCGCCCCCCAATGGGGGCGGCCTGCTGTTTTTCTGTGTCACAGCCACTTTTTCTTCTTGAAGTAGATCACCAGCGCCGCCACGATCCCCACGCTCACCAGAATCACCGCCGGGTATCCGTACTTCCAGTGGAGCTCCGGCATCCCCACAAAGTTCATCCCATACCAGCCTACCAGCAGGGTCAGGGGCAGGAACACCGCCGTCACCACGGTGAAGATCTTCATCAGGTCGTTCTGCTGGATGGACAGCTGGGACTGATAGGCCTCCCGCAGTTGGGCCACGGACTCCCGCAGGGACTGGACCGCGTTCAGATACCGCTCCATCCGATTGCCCAAGTTTGCAAAGCGGCGGGTGTTCTGCTTGCCCAGCAGGCTGTTGTCGTTCTCCGCCAGCTCGTCAAAGATGGAATCCAGCTGCTCGTAGTACCGCTTCAGCCGCAGCAGCTCCTGCCGCCAAGCGATGATCCGGTCCAGATACGCCTCATGGGCACCGGTGAGCACCTCTGTCTCCCCATCGCTGATGTCCGCCTCCAGCCGGTCCAGATGGGCCATATCCCCCCTCAGCAGCCGGACGAAGAAGCGGTGGAGCACCTGCTCGTTGGACAGTGCCTCTTCCTCCGGCACCAGCAGGGCCGCCTGGGCGGCGTCCTCCGCTGCGTCGTCCTCACAGAAGACAAACAGGTCCTCCCGGTCCAGATACAGCAGCATCTGGGATGCTGCCGTCCGCTCGCTGCGCACGTCGTACCAGTCAAAGGCGATCAGATCGAAGTCCTCAAAGCCCTCAAACGCTTCGATCTGCCCCTCGTGGATGTAGTCCAGCACCTTGGCGTCCATATAGGGCTCCATCTCCCGGATGCGGGACATGGGCAGTACCTTTCGCATGGCGGTCTCTCTCCTCTCGGTCTCTCACAGGTTTTCCAGGCCGGCGTCCTTGGGCGGCAGGCCGTCATAGAGCCCGGCGCACTTCCACAGTGCCGCGAGAAACCAGATGATGCCCACCAGCAGGGCAATCAGGGCCATCAGTGCCAAAGCGTCCAGCAGCAGGCCGCCCAGCGTTCCGGCAATCTGTGCCGCCAACAGGACAAACCAGGCGGTCCGTGCCGAAGTGCCGTTCAGATCTGTCCCATAATGGGTCTCCATCTCCAAAATGGCCTGGATCACGCTCCAGGAAATATACAGGGCGACCGCCAGAGCAGCCAGCTCCAGGAGCGTACTCAGCCAGTTTGCGCCGGTCACGCCCAGCAAGTCTCCCACCCACAGGATACCCGTGTATATGGCCACAGCCACAGCAAAGGGGCGGAGTTTCCCGAATCGACCGCTCTCTCCCAACAATTCCCCTGCTGCCCGATAGAGTAAGATATAACCCGCAAAGGTCGGCAGCAGATTCAGTGTATGTCCGTTGATTGTCACATAAAAATTGATAAAGATCAAGAAGAACCCCCAAAAGATTCCCTTCACTGCATTTCCTCCTCCCGCTTCTTTTGTACATGCCTTTTTCCGAAATACAGCACCAGCACCCCCGCCGCGATCTTCACGGCGGCGTACAGGGCCGGGAACAGCAGCACACCTGCCGGGAACACGTCAAGCAGATTCACTCCGCCCATCTCCGCCATATCCCAGCCGATCAGACCCGTGAATCCGCCCAGCATCCCCCGGTACGCCAGATAAAACAGCGCCAGCTGCACCAGATCCAATACGCCCCAGGCGATCAGCACCCATCCCAGCAGGTACCACTTCCGCTTGCTAAAGGCCAAAACGCTCCACCCAGTCCTTCCGTTCCTGGGGCGGCGGCTGCTTCTCCTCCGGCTCCGTCTGCTCCGGCTGGAGGCGGAGCAGATAGTCTGTTGTCACACCGAAAATATCCGCCAGGGCCACCACTTTGTCCGTCTCCGGCATGGTCTCGTCCCGTTCCCAGCGGCTGACGGCCTGCCGGCTCACCTGCAGGCGCTCGGCCAGCGCGTCCTGGCTCATGCCGGCTCTCTGCCGGAGGGATTGCAGCTTCTCCGAATGTCATAGGCATTCTCCCTTCTCTTGGATGCCTTCAGCTTATCAGGCCGCCCGGTTGCATACCAGCAACCAAGCATGGAAGTTCCGCAATCTCAGATTGCCTTCCTCTCAACATACCACAACAGGGCTCCCGCGCAACGGCTCCGGCCCATATTGCAAGAAAAAAGCCGAGGCACCGGACGTCTCCGCATCCAAGCGCCCCGGCCTATCGGGCGGGCTCCAGTACAATGGGCAGGTCCACGATCTCCAGCCCCCGGCGCATGGCGTACTCCACCGTGTACCGGGTTCCGCCGGGAGACCCGTCAAAGGCGGCGATCAGCAGCGCGGCGTGGTCCACCATATACCGGTCCCGCCGCTGCATACAGGCAGGGGTGTAGCAGGCGGACACCAGGGTCTCAAAGTCACAGGCAGCCACCAGCCGCTCATACCGCCCCCGCTGGTCCGGCGGCCAGGCATCCGCCTGGGAGGGACATGGGACGGCCGCCTCCACCGTCACGTCCGGGTGCGTCTGGCGCAGGCGGAGGACGCACTCGCAGAAATACAGGTCACAGCCCAGGGCCATGCCGCAGAGAAAGTGACGGAATCCCTCCTGATAGGCCGCCTCCACCGCGTCTGCGATGCGGGCCTTGAGCGACACGCAGCGCAGGTCCTCCTCGTTATACCGCCATGGCAGCTTACCGGGCCGGTGCCCGGTAAAGCAGCAGGCCGACTGCCGCCCCCGCATGGTCTCCGCCTCCCTCCTTCTGGTCTTTGATTCAGTATAGAACATCCGTTCTTGTTTGTAAAGACCCACGGGAAATTTGCCGTTTTTTCATTTAGGGACTTGCAATTTCTTCCGCGCTGTCATATACTATGGCCAGAAAGCAACTGAATACTTTGTCTTCAGGGCGGGGTGAAATTCCCCACTGGCGGTACAGTCCGCGACCGCCTGCGCGTATGCACAGGCGCTGACTCGGTGAAACTCCGGGACCAACAGTTACAGTCTGGATGGAAGAAGATGAGTGCGGCGTGGCCGCGCGTTTGTTCGCGCTCCTGCGTTGCGTGGATCACCTTGGAGAAGCCAAAGCGTCCAGGGTGTTTTCAAGCAACGAAAAGGAGTGTATTTTTATGTCTGAACCCAATGCCAACGCCATCAAGAACCCCTCCCGGCCCGCAACAAACGTCCGAACCATCACCTCCCTGGCCATGCTGGCGGCCATCGCCTATGTGGTGATGCTCCTCAGCAAGATGCTGCCACAGGTGTCCGGCTTCCTGCAGATGGACCTGAAGGACACGGTCATCTGCATCGGCGCCTTCCTCTTCGGACCTCTGTCCGCCGCCGTCATCTCCATCGTGGTGGCCGTGGTGGAGATGTTCACCGTCAGCGACACCGGCCCCATCGGCTGCATCATGAACGTGCTGGCCACCTGCGCCTTCTGCTGCACCGCCGCCTTCGTCTACAAGAAGTTCCACACCCGCAAGGGCGCCGTCATCGGTCTGGCCCTGGGCACTGTTTGCCTCACCGTGGTGATGCTGCTGTGGAACTATCTCATCACGCCCATCTACATGGGAATGGATCGCGAGGAAATCGTGGTCCCCATGCTGATCCCGGTGTTCCTGCCCTTCAACCTGGTGAAGGGCGGCCTGAACATGGCGCTGATCCTGCTGCTCTACAAGCCGGTGGTCACCGCCCTGCGGAAGGCCCGGCTGGTACCGGAGTCCCATGCGCCTGTCGAGGGCAAGGGCAAGCTGGGCGCCGGGTTCCTCCTGTTCTCCCTGGCCCTGCTGGCGACCTTTGTGGTGCTGGCCCTGGTGCTGATGGGGATTCTGTAAATCTGAACACCACAGGCGCGGGGGCGGATACCGTCCCCGCGCCTTTTACTGCGGCCCATATCCGTCCCTCCGCCTCCCTGCGCCGGTATGTCAAAACCTTCCCATCCCTTCTCCCTTTTCAGGAACGAACAGATGTGCTATAATAGAAGTGAGAAAGGAGGCGGGGCCATGGACCGCATCATCCTGCACTGCGATCTGAACAGCTTTTACGCCTCCGTGGAGCTGCGGAGCCGACCAGACCTGCAGAACGTGCCCGTGGCGGTCTGCGGAGATCCCACCTCCCGCCACGGCATCATCCTGGCCAAGAATGAACCGGCGAAAAAATTCGGCGTCCAGACGGCGGAAACCATCTGGCAGGCCAAGAAAAAGTGCCCGGAGCTAGTGCTGCTGCCACCCCACCACAAACTGTACCGGCAGGTCTCCAAAGAGGTCAACACCATCTACGAGCAGTACACGGACCTGGTGGAGCCCTTCGGCATCGATGAGAGCTGGCTGGACGTCACCCATACCCTCCACCTCTTCGGCGGTGATGCCAAGGCCCTGGCAGACCATCTGCGGCAACGGATGAAGCAGGAGATGGGACTGACCCTCTCAGTGGGGGTCTCCTTCAACAAGGTGTTTGCCAAGCTGGGCAGCGACTACCGGAAACCCGACGCCACCACTGTCGTCTCCCGGGAGAACTGGCAGAGGCTGGTCTGGCCTCTGCCGGTGGGGGCGCTGCTGTACGTGGGGGGCGCCGCCCGGAAGATTTTGGCCCAGTTCGGCGTGAAGACCATCGGAGAGCTGGCGGCCTGCAAGCGGGATGCCCTGGAGACCCTGATGGGCAAAATGGGCGTCCAGCTCCACGACTATGCCAACGGGCTGGACACCGATCCAGTCCGCTCCCGGTACGAGCCGGAGATGGTGAAGTCCGTTGGCAACGGCACTACCTTCCCGAAAACCTCACCACCGCAGAGCAGGTGCGGGGCGGCGTCGCCGTGCTGGCGGACTCCGTGGCCACCCGACTGCGGCACAGCGGGCTGTATGCCGGCGGCGTCCAGGTGACGGTGCGGGATCCCCAGTTCCATGACCGCTCCCGTCAGATGCAGCTCTCCGCCCCCACCCACCTGATCCGGGAGCTGACGGCGGCGGCCATGGACCTGACCGGCCAGCTGTGGAAACCCCCGGCTCCCGTGCGGGCCCTGACTGTTACCGCCATCCATCTGGTTCGGTCGGAGGACGCCTATGAACAGGTAGACCTGTTCACAGCCGGGGCGGCGCCCAAAAAAGAAAAACAGGAAAAGCTGGAGGCGGCTATGGACCGCCTCCGTGGAAAGTTCGGGACCGACGTCATCTCCTACGGCGCGGCCCGTCCAGAGAAAGAGGAGGATCCCCTGCCATGACAATAGACGAGGAAAAACAGCAGCTCCGGGCTACGATCCGGCGCCTCAGCGCCCAGCTCCCCTTCCGGTACCGGGAGGCGGCGGACCGGGCCATCGCCCGCCATCTCCTGGCTCTTCCGGAGTATCGCAGTGCCGGAGCGGTGTTCTGCTTCGTCTCCGCCGGGCGGGAGATCGACACCCGTCCCATCCTGGAGCAGACTCTGGCAGACGGCAAGATGCTGTGCGTCCCTCTGTGTGTGGCGGATGGCATCATGGAGCTGCGGGCCATCCGCAACCTGGAGGAGCTCTTCCCCGGCGCCTACGGCATTCTGGAGCCTCCGGCAGACAGCCCTGCCCTCTCCCCGGACCAGATCGATCTGGCGGTGATCCCCTGTGTCACCTGCAGCCGGGAGGGCCGTCGGCTGGGGCGGGGCGGCGGCTATTACGACCGCTTCCTGGCCCACTACCGGGGCGCGGCGGTTCTGCTGTGCCGGGAGCGGCTGCTGCGCCAGGAGATCCCCTTCGGCGTCCACGACTATCCCATCCCCTGGGTGCTGACAGAAGCCGGACTTTTTGAGGACGGCACGCCATCCCGGCTGGAATGACTGGGAAAAGGTCCGCCTCCCACAAAATCGTCAAAATATTCCCACTATCTCTACAACATTTTGTGGGGTATTACCTCTTGTTCCCTTGACAGGTCCCTGGAACTCTGATAAGCTGGAAAAGGCTTATATTTTCCGGAAGACCGGATCACACGAAGGAGGACCCCTGCAATGATCCAGGACATCATGGACTTTCTCTCCCAGGCCGACCCCGAGGTGGGGGCATCTATTCAGAAGGAATTCGACCGGGAGCAGCACAACATTGAGCTGATCGCCTCCGAGAACATCGTCAGCAAGGCCGTCCTGCTGGCCATGGGCACTTGTCTCACCAATAAGTATGCGGAGGGCTATCCCGGAAAGCGGTATTACGGCGGCTGCTATGCCGTGGACGTGACGGAGGAGCTGGCGCGGCAGAGGGCCTGGCAGCTGTTCGGCTGTGCGCACGCCAATGTCCAGCCCCACTCCGGCGCCAACGCCAATCTGGCGGCGTTCTTTGCCCTGCTGCAGCCCGGTGACACAGTGCTCAGTATGAATCTGGCCCATGGCGGCCATCTGAGCCACGGCAGCCCGGTGAACATCTCCGGCAAATATTTCCACATCGTTCCCTATGGCGTGTCTGACGACACAGAGACCATCGACTACGAGCAGGTGATGGCCATCGCCAAGGAGTGCCGCCCCAAGCTGATCCTGGCAGGGGCCAGCGCCTATCCCCGCACCCTGGACTTTGCCAAGTTCCGGGAGATCGCCGACGCAGTGGGCGCCCGGCTGATGGTGGACATGGCCCACATTGCGGGTCTGGTGGCCGCCGGTGTTCATCCCTCCCCCATCCCCTACGCCGATGTGGTGACCAACACCACCCACAAGACATTGCGGGGTCCCCGGGGCGGCATGATCCTGTGCAATGACGACGACCTGTACAAAAAGATCAACTCCGCCGTGTTCCCCGGCACCCAGGGCGGTCCGCTGGAGCATATCATCGCCGCCAAGGCCGTGTGCTTGGGCGAGGCGCTGAAACCGGAGTTCCGGGCCTATGGGCGGCAGGTGGCCGCCAACGCCGGGGTTCTGGCGGAAAAGCTGATCGAGCAGGGCTTCCGGCTGGTCTCCGGCGGCACGGACAACCATCTGATTCTGGTGGACACCCGGCACTTTGGCCTCACCGGCAAGGAGTATGAGCACCGGCTGGATGAGGTAGGCATCACGGTGAACAAGAAAACCATCCCCAACGACCCGGAGAAGCCCTTCGTCACCAGCGGTATCCGGGTAGGCACTCCCGCCGTCACTACCCGGGGCTTCCGGGAGCCGGAGATGGCGGAGATCGCCCGGTGGATGGGCCTCATGGCAAAAGAGGACTATGCGGACCATGCGGAGCAGGTCCGTGCGGAAGTGGCGGAGCTGTGCAAGCGGTTCCCGCTGTATCAGGAGTGAACGAACAAGGCCCGGAGAGTGCTGGCTCTCCGGGCCTTCTGCAGTTATGCCGCCGGGAATTCGTACCATTGTCCGTTCAACTCCAAGCCGGTTACGCTGTCCGGGTCCAGCAGCCGGGGCGACAGCAGGGACAGGTGGCAGAGCGGTGCTCTCTGTTCCGACGCCTCCACGAATTCTATGTGGATGGCATGGGTGCCTCTCTGGATCCGCTGAGTCAAAGCATCCTCCATCTCCAGGGCCCTGCCGTCAGTAAAATAAAGTGTCAGCACCTGCTTTGCGAGAAAGTCCTCCTCCCAGGTGACAGCGGACTGGGACTCTTCCAGCCATAGGTCATAAGAGGTCTCTTCCACAGGAAACCAGACTTCCGCCCGCAGGGGCGTCACCACCGCCCGGGTGCCGTCCGGCCAACTGACCTCCCGAACAGGGATCGTGTCATTCATCCGGACATGGAATGCATAGATCTCAATGGGGTGCATCACGCCAGTGTCCCGGTCGTTCAGCATCTTCACCACCAGCTCCACCTCCCGTCCCAGGTAGTTCTCTTCACAATTCTCCTGAGCGTTCTCCGACACCTGCCCGGTGGCCAGAATAAACCGGGCCGTGTTGAGTTCCTTGCCTTGGTCCACCCGCCAGCAGCTGATGACATCCGCCCAGCTTCCGGCGAATAGCAGGGTGTCCTCCATTACATCATCGATATCGGGGAACGATTCATCATACCGGGCCGTTACCAAGCAGTAGATCACCCGGCCGTCGGTGATGGCGTTCTCCAGCGTCAGATCGCAGTGATTCCCCTCCACGGTCTGATCTACCTGGACGGAGCAGGTCTTCAGCATTCCGCCGCTGCCGCCATCATCCACCACTGGGCTCAGCCAGCCCATGCGCTCCGCCGCCACGGCAAAACCACAGGCCAGTACTGCCAGCGCCGCCGCCAGCAACAGCACCCGCTTCCCCAGCCGCCGTTTTCCGGGCCGGTCCAGGGTGCCCTGGCGGATCTGTTCCTCCAGCCCGTCCATAGCCGACTCATAGGCTGCGGGCAGGGCCCAGACCTCCCGCTTTGCCATTGCCCGCAGGCGGGCGTCCAGCTCATCCATAGTCTCCCTCCTTCAAGATGCTCCGCAGCTTCTCACGTGCCCGGCTCAGCCGGACCCGCACCGCCCCCGGGGACGTCCCCACGATCCGGGCGATCTCCTCTGTGGGCAGGTCCTCATAGTAGAACAGCACCACCGCCTCCCGCTGGTCTCGTGGCAAGGTCTGCACCGCCTGCCAAAGGGTATCGTCCCCCGTCTCCCGGCCCGGTATTGCCGGTTCCGTGGGCAGATCATCCAAAGAGACTGTCCGGCCTCGCCGTTGGCAGAGACGCCGGGCCTCATTGGCGGTGATCTTCAGCAGCCACCGGGGCAGCTTCTCCTTTTCCCGCAGCTGAGGATACCGCTCATAGGCCCGGCAGACTGCCTCTGCCACCGCCTCCTGGGCATCGCTGCTGTTCCGGGTGATACTGAAAGCCAGACGGTACAGGCTGGTCCGGCTGTGATGCAGCACTTGGCAGAACCGCTCCCGCTCTTGCTCCGGCAGCGTCATGTCCTTCCCCCCCTTCTCCTGTTCTGCCTGTATGACCCAGCAGCGTGGCAAAATGTTACGGTGTACTCGCAAAAAAGCCGCCTCGCAATGAGGCGGCTCATATTCGCTTCACAGCGGGACGCCGAGGCCCAGCCACAGGACGTTCCGGACCACGCAGTTGGCCAGGAACAGCCCCACTAGGACCATCGGCCAGCGGCGGTCATAGCGCAGGACCCAGCCCCGCTTTCCCCGCAGCCGCCACGCGGTTTGAGAAAACAGATAGATCGCTGCCAGGGCCAGTGTGATCACCACCGGCGTGTGGTACCAGAGAGCCGCGCCTACCCGTCCCTGGGCTAGGGCCATCAGCGCCCGTGTCCCTCCGCAGCCCGGGCAGTAGACATGCCAGTGCTCCCAGACCCAGCAGCGGCTGACAGTGGGTGCCCCCAGCGCAAAGCGCCATAGCAGATATAGCAACACCAGAACCGCTAGGGTGATCCAGGCGGTCGGATAGGCCTCCCGGTCTGTCATAGAACCTCTCTGCATAAAATTTCCTCCCTGTAAACAGCAAAAAGGCCGCGCAGCGCGCGGCCCTTTCTCCTTTACTTCAGCAACCGGATCTGTCCCAGCAGAGGAACTGCCTTCTCCTCTCCATTGACAGCGGAGATGAAGCCCATCACCGCGCAGATGAAGCAAAAAATGCCCCACAGCCAGCCGATACATGGAATGAAGCTCAGCAGCCCCGCCAGCCAGATCACCAGCGCTTGATTCAGATGGAATTTCGCGCCCTCCCGGTCGCCCAGTACAAAGGCAATCACCAGACCGATCCAGGTAATATAAGCGACAATACCCGTCGTTTTTGCATCCATAAAAACACCTCTCTTTGGTTCAGTAGGGTTGTTCATAGTGTACCACGGTTTTGGAAAGAATACAAGCCCGCGTCAGGACTCCTCCGGCAGAAGCGGGCTGTACATCATGATGGCGTCATTTGCAAAGAGGAATTCCTCTTCCAGCAGGCCCCCCTCCAGGTCATAGATGCGGCGGTACAGCTCGTTATGCCGCACATATCCGCCCCAGGATGCCTGGTCCATCCGGTGGTTCCTCTCTACGATCTCATAGCGGCAGACCGGAGGTGCCGGGGCCCGCCACTCTCCCTTCAGAACCTGCTTTCCCACCTGGACACAGAGCTGGAAGGGCTGTTCCGTGTCGTTGCGGATCATCAGATCCCGGTGGGGATAGGCGCAGGTGGCGCCGCTGCCGAAGGGCTGGGTCCGGTTGGTATCCGGAAAGACATCGTGAGTGACGGTACCGCTCCACTACCGTCAGCGGCGTGTGGAGAGTCATCCAGAAAATCAGATTGGAGAGCTGGCACAGCCCGCCTCCCACATCGCTGCCGATCCGGCCTAGAAACAGCACCATCCCGTCTCGATAGCCCTTCCGGCGGGTGGGCTTTCCGATCAGCCGCCAATAGCTGAAGGTCTCGCCGGGATACAGGACAATCCCATCCAGCCGGGCCACTGCAAGCCGGAGATTAGCCACCTTGTTTTCCTGGAGTTCCTGATCCTCCCCCCGCAGATGGCGGTACAAGGGTGTGGCGTGTGAAATCAGCATATACGGCAGGCGCTCCGTCTGACGCTGTTTGGCCCAGTGAAACCGGGGCGACATCCACAGAAGACGGCGCCGTCCGCCGTAATAGAGTTTTCCCAGACGCAAACGCAGCCAGATGCGGTGAATGGGCGGCCGGAGCTGTCGATTATTGGGATCTACCATGGGGCCTCCTCCCTATTGCCCAGACCATTCGTAAATAAAGACGAAATTAGAACCTAAAACGATTTTAAAGTGTTCGGTCCAATAAATCCTCACAAAACTGTTACAAACAATAACAAAAAAGAGACAGTCAATTGACTGTCTCTCAGTGTTGGCGCTACCTATCTTCCCGGGCCGTCGCCAGCCAAGTATTGTCAGCAGGAACGAGCTTAACTGCCGTGTTCGGAATGGGAACGGGTGGACCCTCGCCCTAATCAGCACCAACTCTATGTCATCCGGTCTTGCCGGAGAACAAACTGTATTATATTGTATTTCGCTTCCCTTGTCAAGAACTTTCGCCCTTGAAAAGTCTGGTGACCCGTACCGGATTCGAACCGATGTTAACGGCGTGAGAGGCCGCTGTCTTAACCACTTGACCAACGGGCCATGGTGCACCTTCACGGACTCGAACCGGGGACCCACTGATTAAGAGTCAGTTGCTCTACCAACTGAGCTAAAGGTGCAAATCCCTTGAGCATGCTTCCCTGCACCCTCAAAACCGAACAATGTGACGCTGCTTTCAGGCTCGCCTGCTTTCTCGTAGGTCAAGCCCTCGGGCGATTAGTACCGGTCAGCTCCATACATTACTGCACTTCCACCTCCGGCCTATCTCCCAGGTAGTCTTCCTGGTCCTTACCCTCTTTCGAGGTGAGAGATCTCATCTTAGGGGGAGTTTCACGCTTAGATGCTTTCAGCGTTTATCTCGTCCGTACTTAGCTACCCAGCTATGCCCTTGGCAGGTCAACTGGTGCACCAGAGGTACGTCCATCCCGGTCCTCTCGTACTAAGGACAGCTCCTTCAAATCTCTTTCGCCCGCAACAGATAGGGACCGAACTGTCTCACGACGTTCTGAACCCAGCTCGCGTGCCACTTTAATCGGCGAACAGCCGAACCCTTGGGACCGAATTCAGCCCCAGGATGTGACGAGCCGACATCGAGGTGCCAAACCTCCCCGTCGCTGTGGACGCTTGGGGGAGATCAGCCTGTTATCCCCAGGGTAGCTTTTATCCGTTGAGCGATGGCATTTCCACTCACATACCACCGGATCACTAACTCCAACTTTCGTTACTGCTCGACCCGTCGGTCTCGCAGTTAGGCTGGCTTCTACGTTTACACTCACTGCACGATTTCCGTCCGTGCTGAGCCAACCTTTGAGCGCCTCCGTTACTCTTTAGGAGGCGACCGCCCCAGTCAAACTGCCCGCCTAACAGTGTCCCCCGACCGGATTCACGGCCGCAGGTTAGAAATTCAGCAATCCAAGAGTGGTATCCCACCGGCGGCTCCACAAGAGCTGACGCCCCTGCTTCCAAGCCTCCCACCTATCCTGTACATGGGTTACCGAATTCCAGTATTAAGCTGCAGTAAAGCTCCATGGGGTCTTTCCGTCTAGTTGCGGGTAACTGGTATCTTCACCAGTACTACAATTTCGCCGGGCGGGCTGTTGAGACAGTGCCCAAATCATTACGCCTTTCGTGCGGGTCAGAACTTACCTGACAAGGAATTTCGCTACCTTAGGACCGTTATAGTTACGGCCGCCGTTTACCGGGGCTTCAATTCAATGCTTCGCTTGCGCTGACATCTCCTCTTAACCTTCCGGCACCGGGCAGGCGTCAGCCCATATACGTCATCTTTCGATTTAGCATAGACCTGTGTTTTTGGTAAACAGTTGCTTGGGCCTTTTCACTGCGGCCTCTTTCGAGGCTCCCCTTATTCCGAAGTTACGGGGTCAACTTGCCGAGTTCCTTAACAACCCTTCTCCCGTTGGCCTTAGGATTCTCTCCTCATCTACCTGTGTCGGTTTGCGGTACGGGCACCTTAGCATACACCAGAACTTTTCTCGCCTCTCAGCATCGCGGACTTCGCTACTATATTTTCGCTCCCTTTCGCCCGGGTCAACCAACGCCCGGGTTCCGCTATCCAAAAGTGTCCCTCTGACTTAAAGTTCGGTGGCTACGGAATTTCTACCGTATGTGCATCGACTACGCCTTTCGGCCTCGCCTTAGCTCCCGGCTTACCTTGGGCGGACGAACCTTCCCCAAGAAACCTTAGATTTTCGGCCATTATGATTCCCACATAATTCTCGCTACTCATTCCGGCATTCTCACTTCCATGCAGTCCACCGCTGCTTTCGCTACGACTTCACCCCACATGGAACGCTCCCCTACCACTGTCTTACGACAATCCTAAGCTTCGGTTAGATGCTTAGCCCCGTTACATTTTCCGCGCAGAGTCACTCGACCAGTGAGCTATTACGCACTCTTTTAATGAGTGGCTGCTTCTAAGCCAACATCCTGGTTGTTTTCGCAACTCCACATCGTTTTCCACTTAGCATCTATTCGGGACCTTAGCTGTAGGTCTGGGCTGTTTCCCTTTTGACAATGAAACTTATCTCACACTGTCTGACTGCTATGCATCAATTAGCCGGCATTCTTAGTTTGATAGGCGTTGGTAACCTTATCGGCCCCGCTACCATTCAGTGCTTTACCTCCGGTAATCTAACATAACGCTAGCCCTAAAGCTATTTCGGGGAGAACCAGCTATCTCCGGGTTCGATTGGAATTTCACCCCTAGCCACAACTCATCCGCCAACGTTTCAACGGGGGTCGGTTCGGTCCTCCATCGGGTTTTACCCCCAACTTCAACCTGGTCATGGCTAGATCACCCGGTTTCGGGTCTATGGCAACGAACTTTACGCCCTATTCAGACTCGCTCTCGCTTCGCCTCCGGCACTGAATGCCTTAAGCTCGCTCGTTACTATAACTCGCCGGACCGTTCTACAAAAAGTACGCCATCACACGTTAACGTGCTTTGACAGCTTGTAAGCACAAGGATTCAGGTTCTCTTTCACCCTCCCGGGGTCCTTTTCACCTTTCCCTCACGGTACTGCTCCTCTATCGGTCATCAGGTAGTATTTAGGCTTGGAGGGTGGTCCCCCCTGTTTCCCACGGGTTTCACGTGTCCCGCGGTACTCTGGATTCAGTCGCACGGCCTTCTCTTTCGGATACGGGGCTCTCACCCTCTGTGGCGGGCCTTCCCAGACCCTTCTCCTAGATAACTTCCGCTAAATGACTGTCCGCAACCCCGAGGAATAAATCCCTCGGTTTGGCCTCTTCCGCGTTCGCTCGCCACTACTTGCGGAATCTCGGTTGATGTCTCTTCCTCGCCCTACTTAGATGTTTCAGTTCAGGCGGTTCCCTTCCTACGCCTATTTTGTTCAACGCAGGATGACTGGATATTGTCCAGCCGGGTTGCCCCATTCGGATATCCCCGGATCAATGGATATTTGCTCCTCCCCGAGGCTTTTCGCAGCTTGTCACGTCCTTCTTCGGCTCCTGATGCCAAGGCATTCCCCTTGCGCTCTTTCCAGCTTGACCTATCGCTGTTCTCACAGCGACTTGTCAGAGAATTCTTGGTTCTCTTTGAGAATTATGCAGGCTTTACAAAGATCGAAATTGTATGTCACCCTGCATCCTTTCGGATGCTGTTCCACAATCAATTTGTTTCCTCTGTGTCTCCACAGAGAAACCTCTCTGTTGCCTTACTTGCTTTTGTCACATTGTTCAGTTTTCAAGGTGCAGATCGCCGTCCGCAAGCTTCCGCTTGTCTCCGGCACAGCTTCCAACCGCTTTTGCAGTCAGATTTGAAGATCCGATCTTTCGATCAGGTCTTCAAATCCAAAGGCAAATCGCCTGGTGGGCCCGAGTGGGCTCGAACCACCGACCTTACGATTATCAGTCGTACGCTCTAGCCAGCTGAGCTACGGGCCCTCGTCTTGGACGAGGTGACGCTTTATTCTCTTGGTGGAGATAGTCGGGTTCGAACCGGCGACCTCCTGCTTGCAAGGCAGGCGCTCTCCCAGCTGAGCTATATCCCCTTCTATCTCCCGGCGTACGCCCTCTAAATTAAACAACGTAACTCTTTTTCCGCTCCAGCTGACCAGGAATTCCAGGCAGAGCTTGCTCTGCCCAGGTCTCCTTAGAAAGGAGGTGATCCAGCCGCACCTTCCGATACGGCTACCTTGTTACGACTTCACCCCAATTATCGAACCCACCTTCGGCCGCGCCCTCCTTGCGGTTAGGCTACGGACTTCGGGTGTTCCCGACTCTCATGGTGTGACGGGCGGTGTGTACAAGGCCCGGGAACGTATTCACCGCGGCATGCTGATCCGCGATTACTAGCGATTCCGACTTCACGCAGGCGGGTTGCAGCCTGCGATCCGAACTGGGACGGCTTTTGGGGGTTTGCTCTGCCTCGCGGCTTTGCCTCCCTCTGTTGACCGCCATTGTATTACGTGTGTAGCCCAGGACATAAGGGGCATGATGATTTGACGTCGTCCCCACCTTCCTCCGTTTTGTCAACGGCAGTCTCGCTAGAGTGCTCTTGCGTAGCAACTAACAATAGGGGTTGCGCTCGTTGCGGGACTTAACCCAACATCTCACGACACGAGCTGACGACAACCATGCACCACCTGTCTCTACTTTCCCCGAAGGGCACCTGATGTATCTCTACTTCGTTAGTAGGATGTCAAGCCCTGGTAAGGTTCTTCGCGTTGCTTCGAATTAAACCACATAATCCACCGCTTGTGCGGGCCCCCGTCAATTCCTTTGAGTTTCAACCTTGCGATCGTACTCCCCAGGTGGGATACTTATTGTGTTAACTGCGGCACGGAGGGGGTCAGACCCCCCACACCTAGTATCCATCGTTTACAGCGTGGACTACCAGGGTATCTAATCCTGTTTGCTCCCCACGCTTTCGCGCCTCACCGTCAGTTGCCGTCCAGTTATCCGCCTTCGCCACTGGTGTTCTTCCTTATATCTACGCATTTCACCGCTACACAAGGAATTCCGATAACCTCTCCGGTACTCAAGACCTACAGTTTCAAATGCAGTTTGGAGGTTAAGCCTCCAGATTTCACATCTGACTTGCCGGCCCGGCTGCACGCCCTTTACACCCAGTAAATCCGGACAACGCTTGCCACCTACGTATTACCGCGGCTGCTGGCACGTAGTTAGCCGTGGCTTATTCGTCAGGTACCGTCTTCTACTCTTCCCTGACAAAGAAGTTTACAACCCGAAAGCCTTCTTCCTTCACGCGGCGTTGCTGGGTCAGACTTGCGTCCATTGCCCAATATTCCCACTGCTGCCTCCCGTAGGAGTCTGGGCCGTATCTCAGTCCCAATGTGGCCGGTCAACCTCTCAGTCCGGCTACTGATCGTCGCCATGGTGGGCCGTTACCCCACCATCTAGCTAATCAGACGCGAGGCCATCTTCCAGCGATAAAATCTTTGACATGCCCGGGATGCCCCGGTCATGCGTCATGCGGTATTAGCAGTCGTTTCCAACTGTTGTCCCCCTCTGGAAGGCAGGTTCCTCACGCGTTACTCACCAGTCCGCCACTAAGCATTCCTATCATTTGGCCGAAACCTCAGTCAAGGGTGCTCCGTTCGACTTGCATGTGTTAAGCACGCCGCCAGCGTTCGTCCTGAGCCAGGATCAAACTCTCTATAAAATGGTATCTAAACGAACCGCAGTCCGTTCAAACCTTCATAGAGCTATTTGTCATAGCTTCATTTCTCCATCCCACCGGTAATTGACTCAACCCAGTGAGACGGCTTTGTCCTTTGGCAAACTCATCTAAATGAGCTCGCCTTCTGGTGCTTCCTTTTCGTTACGTTGTTTAATTTACAAGGTGCACGCCGTTCCCGGCGGTGAGATTTACTTTACCACAAAGTTCTTACTTTGTCAACACATTTTTTCAAGTTTTTTCTTGAAGCTCTGCGTTTTGGTGTTTCACTCTCACGCCCGACAGCTTAGTTAGAATACCAGAGCTTGCCAGAAAAGTCAACCCTCTTCTTCTGCTTTTGTTCATTTTTTTCTCTTGTTTTCCGGATTCACCTTCTTTTCGTGCTTAATAAGTACTCAAACTGATGAGACTCCTTCTATCATAAGTTATACTTATTGTTAATATTGATTTAACACGCTTCTTTGTCGATTTTATCCAGTTTAAATAAAGCTGCGAAAGAGACGCGGGTTTGATCCCGCGTCTCTTCCCTCATCGCAGCAGCAGCGGCTGTATCTGTTCGCCTCGCAGAGCGGCTTCCACCGTCTCCGGGATTTTGGAGAAGTCCGCCACCAGGGAACTGGGTTTCGCCCGGGCGTTGTCCTGCCCGAAGGGAACGAAATAGTAGTTCTTCCGCACCAGCAGTTCCCCGATATTCCGGGCGCCAGCCGCAAGGCCGTCGTTGCTGGCCATGGCAATCACCACCGGCCTCCCGTTCCGCAGATGGGCCTTGGCCGCCATCGTAACCGCCGTATCCGTGATGCCCGCCGCCAGCTTGGCTATGGTATTCCCGTAGCCGGGGCGATCACCAGAACATCCAGCAGCCCCTTGGGACCGATGGGCTCCACAGACGGGATGTCACAAAGCACCTCATGCCCTGTCAAATCCTCCAACCGCTCCATCAGGTCATCAGAGGTCCCGAAGCGGGTATCCGTGAAGGCGGAGATCTCCGACGCGATAGGGATGACTGTCTCATACAGCTGCACCAGCTTCTCCAGCTCCGCCAGCACCTTTTCATGGGTGCAGAAGGAGCCGCACATCGCAAATCCGACCCGTTCTTTTCTCACACAGGGTCACCTCGTTCTTTTAAAATGTAGTCGACTGCGTCCCGGATAGCCACCGCCGCTGCGGCAGGCACCATCCGCCCCGGCAGGGAGCGGGCCCATACGTGGGGCAGTCCCAGCTCCTCTGCAGCAGCTAGGTCGATGCCCTGGACGGAGGCCAGCTCCACACACAGGCAGCCCTTCGGCAGCTGCGCCAGCAGCAGGTGGCCCAGGACGGGCGAGGGGACCGTGTTGAACACGGCGCCGAAGTCACACAGCGCACCATCGAGGCGTCCGGTGTCCAGCGCCTGCCAGCCATAGGCACGGATCCAAGCCAGGTCCGCCGGTTTTCTGGCAGTGACTGTAACATGGGCGCCCAGCCCATGAAGCCGATAGGCCAGCAGCTTTCCGATCCGCCCGAAGCCCAGCACCAAACACTCCATCCCCAGGAGCGTCCGGTCCAGATGCTCCATAGCGATCTGGAGGGCCGACTCCGCCGTGGCCGCCGCGTTGGCAACGGTCAGCTCTTCCCGCTGGAAGTAGTCCACCAGCGTCAGCCCGCAGTTCTCAGCCTCTATCTGCTGGGCGGGACGAACCTGCCCTGCCAGCAACAGCTGGCCGGGACTGAAACGGCGGAACAGCGCACTGGTGGGCAGATCCTCCGTCTCACTGTTTAGTATCCCGTCCTCCCGGCAGAGCGGCAGCGGAAGGATCACCACGTCCGCGGCCGCTGCCTGCGCAGGCAGATCCGGGCATCCGGCCACTCCGCTGGTCCAGACCGTGCGCCCTTCCTCCGCCAGCAGCCGTGCAAGCTCTGCCTGCCGCCGATCTCCGCCGATCACGCCAAAGGTCTTGTTCATCCGGCATTCCCCCTCAAGCCATGGTATGCACGGCGGGGGCGGCGGTGATTGCCTTTCCTGTTTGGATGTGATACGATACATGTGGTCAAACTCTCCCGAAAGGAGTCCTCACCATGAAATTTCCCTATCTGCTCTTTGACGCGGATGACACCCTGTTCGACTTTCCAAAAGCCGCGGCCCGTGCCTTTTCCGCCATGTGCCGGAGCAACGGCGTTCCGGATACGCTGGATACCCGCGCCCTCTACCACCGGATCAACCAGGAGCTGTGGGCAGCCTTTGACCGGGGAGAGGTCTCCAAGGACTATGTGACGTTGGAGCGTTTTGTGCGCTTTTTTCAGGCGTTGAAGCTGCCGCGGGACCCAGACAAGTGCAACCGGAATTACCTCACTGCCCTGGGTGCCGGGGTCTATCCCCTGCCTCATGCGGAGGCGGTCTGCCGGGAACTGGTCCGCCGGGGGCACAAGCTGTACATCGTCACCAACGCTGTGGCCTCCGTCCAGCGCAGCCGCCTGCAGGGCAGTGTGTTCGCAGATCCCATCACGGACGCCTTTATTTCCGAGGACGCCGGAGCCTCCAAGCCGGACCCGGCTTATTATGCCTATGTCCGCTCCCGCATACCCGGCCTGACGCCGGAGAACGGTCTCGTGATCGGAGACTCCCTCTCCACAGACATCCAGGGCGCCAACAATGCCGGACTTCCCTGCTGCTGGTACAATCCTGCTGGAAAGGCCCGGCCGGAGGACCTGCGGATCGACTATGAGATCCGGGACCTGCGGGAGCTGCTGGATATTGTCTGAGAGTACGCTTTCCTGTTTGAATCTGAAAATCCCGGTGAGTGCCCTCCAAGATGCCTCACCGGGATCATTTCATCTTCAAAACTGAGAGTCGCGATCAGAAACAATAAGAGACCGGATCCCTCCGGTCTCTTACCCTTTCTCTCTGCGCAGGAACGCGAATGGCCGGGTGCCCACCTCACAGCCACGCCGTCTCCAGCAGTTCATCCTTCTTGGCCGGGTCATCAGCTCCGCTACCACGCCCCGGATCTGCTTGCCCTGATAGAGGAGTTCGTAGGCACAGCGGCTGATGGGCATTCCCACGCCTACCCGCTCACTGAGCTGGTGAATGCTCTCCGCGGCGAAGTATCCCTCCACCACGGCGCCTACTTCCTCCATGGCCTCCCGGGGCGTTTTGCCTTGGCCAATGAGGATGCCCGCCCGGCGATTCCGGGAGTGCATGGAGGTGCAGGTCACGATCAGATCCCCATACCGGCCAAGCCGCCGAAGGTCTGCCGGGAGCCCCCAGCTCCCCAAGCGGGTAATCTCCGCCATAGCCCGGGTCATCATCAGGGCTTTGGTATTGTCCTGATAGCCCAGACCGTCGCACACACCGCAGCTGAGGGCAATGACGTTCTTCAGCGCCGCCGCCAGCTCCACGCCCACGACGTCGCCGCTGGTGTACACCCGGAAGTAGTCGTTCATGAAGGCGTCCTGCACAAAACGCGCCGCATCCACATCCAAGCAGGCGGCCACGCAGCCGGTGGGCAGGCGGATCCCCACCTCCTCTGCATGGGAAGGGCCAGAAAGAACTGCTACTTTACAGATATTCCCCGTCTCCTCCTGGATCACTTGGCTGAGACGCAGATTTGTGTCCCGCTCAATCCCCTTGGAAACGGACACCACCACAGTCTTCTCCGTGAGATACGGGGCCATTTTTTTGGCTGTCTCCCGCACGGCGAAGGAGGGCGGTGCGCTGACCACCAGGTCGGCGCCCCTCAAGCAGCCCAAATCCCCGGTGATGTGGAGGGATTCCGGCAGATGGACGCCCTGCAAAAGCGGGTTCTCCCGGGTCCGGGCCATCTCCGCCGCCTTGGCGGGGCTGTGGGACCAGAGATAGGTCTCGTGTCCGTTGTCGCACAGGATCTGGCTGAGGGCCGTGCCCCAGCCGCCGGAGCCCAATACAACTGTTTTCATCTGTATTCCTCCCCCTCAAATTAGGAATCCGGAGTTAGAAATCGAGCTGTTTCGCCTATGGCGGAACAATTCCATTTTGTCCGGCTCTGCCGGACCGCACCATGCCGCATTCCTAATTTTTTTTGCGGTGTACGCTGAATTTATTCTCGTTGCCATGGATAAGGCGGACGATGTTGCTCCGGTGCTTCCACAAAATCAAGGCTCCCAGGAGAAACGCCAGGAGCACGATGACCGGATCCGGATAGAAATACCAAGTGGCAAAAGGGAAGCTGGCCCCAGCCCAGACAGATCCCAGAGATACATACTTCGTCAGCAGGAATAAGAGCAGAAATCCCACCCAGACCACCAGGCCGATCCGCCAGTCGATCATCCAGACGATGGTGCCGCCGGAGAGGATGCCCTTGCCGCCCTTGAAGTGGAACATGCAGGGAAACATGTGACCCAGCAGACAGAACAGGGCAGCCCAGTATTTGAACAAGACCACATAATAGACCGTCATCTCCGTACTCAGCGGCATATCCGGCATCATCCTGGGATCAAACCCGCCGCCGATGTGAGCCGCGATCAGAACCGCTATTACGGCTTTGAGGACATCACATAAGATTACCACAAAAGTCAGCGGTCCACCAAAGGTACGGTAAAAATTGGTTAATCCTGCATTGCCGCTGCCATGCCTGCGAACATCGTCTCGCAGGATGTATTTAGAAATAATGACCGCCCCATTGAAACAGCCGCAGAAGTAGGCGATCGCAGCCACCAGCCACAGTTCCATCCGGGAAATGAGAAACCATACCACTGCGCCCATTCTCACCCTCCTTCGCCCCGCTGGCGGATGGAGAGGGTGATAGGCGTGCCCTCCAGGCCAAAGGTGTTCCGCAGGCAGTTCTCCAGATACCGCTGGTAGGAGAAGTGGAACAGGCGGCTGTCGTTGCAGAACACCACAAAGTGGGGTGGCCGGATGCCCACCTGGGTCATGTAGTAGATCTTCAACCGGCGGCCCTTGTCGGAGGGGGGCTGAACCCGTGTCTGGGCATCCGCCAGGACGCTGTTCAGCATACCGGTGGTGATCCGGGTGCTGGCCTGGTTGGAGACATAGTCGATCAGCTCGAACAGCCGGTCCACCCGCTGGCCGGTCTTGGCTGAGATGAACAGGATGGGGGCATAGGTCATGAAGGCCAGGCCGTTGCGGACCTCTTCCCGCATCTTGTCCATGGTCTTGCCGTCCTTTTCGATCAGATCCCACTTGTTGACCACGATGATGCTGGCCTTCCCGGCTTCGTGGGCCAAGCCCGCCACCTTGGTGTCCTGCTCGGTGACGCCTTCGGTGGCGTCGATCAGGATCAGGCACACGTCGCTGCGCTCAATGGCCAGGGTGGCCCGGAGAACGGAGTACTTCTCGATGTCCTCCTCCACCTTGGACTTGCGGCGGATGCCGGCGGTGTCAATGAAGACGAACCTGCCCTGATCGTTTTCAAAGTAGGAGTCGATGGCGTCTCGGGTGGTGCCGGCCACGTTGGAGACGATGACCCGCTCCTCCCCCAGGATCTTGTTCACCAGGGAGGACTTGCCGGCGTTGGGCTTGCCGATAACAGCCACCTTGATGGCGTCGTCCTCCTCCTCTTCTTCCTCCTCTGGGGGGAAGTACTGGAGACAGGCGTCCAGCAGGTCGCCGGTGCCGTGGCCATGGACAGCCGAGACAGCGATGGGATCCCCCAGTCCCAGGTTGTAGAACTCATAAAAGTCCGGGTCCGGGACACCGGTGGAGTCCATTTTGTTCACTGCCAGCACGATGGGCTTGCCGCTGCGCAGCAGCATGTTGGCCACCTCTTGGTCGGAGGCGGTGAGGCCCGTGCGGACATCCGTCAGAAAGATGATGACAGTGGCGTTCTCGATGGCGATCTGGGCCTGATCCCGCATGAAGGACAGGATCTGGTCGTCGGTCCGGGGCTCGATACCGCCGGTGTCGATAAGGGTGAAGGACCGGCCGTTCCAGTCCGTCTCCCCATAGATGCGGTCCGGGTGACGCCCGGGTGTCCTCCACAATGGAGAGGCGCTTTCCAATGAGTTTGTTGAACAGCATGGACTTGCCCACGTTGGGCCGGCCCACGATGGCGACGATGGGTTTCACCGGCGCTCACTTCCCTTCTTTATCAAGCAGACATACATGGTCATATTATACCCAGTGACCGGCGAAATGGCAAGACGTCCTCCGATTTTTACACAGTATGGACGCAGAAAAAGGAGGGAAGATGTTGCTCTTCCCTCCCGATCCACAGGGCACGTCTTATTTCGCCACCACGGACTTGACAACCTTGACCTCGCGGCCGTTGTAAGTACCGCACTCCTGGCACATTCTGTGAGGCAGGTGCAGCGCACCGCATTTCGGGCATTTGACGAGGCCGGAGCCGCCAGCTTCCAGTGGGAGCTGCGGCGCTTGTCGCGTCTAGCTTTGGATACTTTTCCCTTAGGTACCGCCATTGTGACACCTCCTTGATCTTCAAAGGCAACGGAGTCGCCCCCGGCCTTATTCATTCGTTCTCTGTTCTCTAAAAGCTTTGCCAGGACCGCCAGACGGGGATCCGTCTCCTCCCACAGGAGCAGGGGCCGAGGTTCAGGTCGGCACCGCACCGGGGGCACAGTCCTTTGCAATCTTCCGAACACAATGTCTTGGTGTCCATTCCAAGGATGAACGCCGTGCGGGCCAGATCGCCCACATCCACTTCCCCATCCTCCAGCAGGACGATCTCGTCGTTGTCCTCGTTCTGGAGCTCTTCCGCCAATAGGCAGCGAAAGGGAACGGTCTTGTCCTGAAGAAACGCCTTGCCGCACCGGTCGCAGACCGCGTCCAGCGTGGTCCGGGCCGTCAGCTCCAGCTCCAGGAGATCCGCGGTGTTGCTCACCGCGCCCTCCACCTCCACAGGGCGGCTGATGGGATGCCGTCCGGCAAATTCCACGTCGGACAAGTCCAGAGAAAACTGGAACGTCAGGCGCTTGCCAGGGGCATGCAGTATGGGTCTTACATCAAAACGCATAAGCTACCTCGTAATGACACGAATAGTATTATAAGGGATGTGTGCCCGGTTGTCAAACAATTTTTTCATGTTTTTGCCGTTTCCGGGCAAATTTTTTCGTTTCCGGGCAGGCGCTCTGTTCAGCTCTCCTCTTCCCGACGCTTCTGCCAGCCGGTGATGTCGATGCCCAGGATCACATTGCGGAAGCCCTCCTGTAGCCGGGCATAGGTGGTGATGTTGTAGATGTCCTTGGGCCGGCGGGTGTTCCAGCCGTCCCGCAGCCGCTCCGCCAGCTCTTGGCACAGGGGCTCCTCCAGTCCCAGCAGCATGGGGGAAAGATACGTCACCAGCATCTGCTTTTCCCGGGCCTGGACCATGGTCCGGTTCCAGGCGCGCTGGCGTTTCCACCCTGCCTCCAGCAGGTCCAGCAGCTGCTCCGCCAGTACCCGGCGGCCGTCAGGGTCCTCCGCCGTCTCCCGGACGGCCTCCATGTACAGTGGTCCGAATCGCTCCGTGTAGGTCCGGAAGGCGCTGGTGTACTCCCGGCGGGTAAACCGCTCGTTGTAATAGCGCGCCTCCTGCACGGCGGCGCAGAGCTCTTCCAGCTTCATTCCTCGTCCCGTCCCTTCTGGTCCGCTTCGGGTCCGACCTGTTCTGCAGGTGTCGCCGGACGCTTCTGCTCCGGCAGGGCGTCGTCCCGGCTCCAGCTATCCGGGTCGTCCTTGTGAGCCTTGGCGTACTGGTACGCCTTCCACTCCCGCCAAAGCACCATCGCCCCTGCCACGGCAAACACTGCGCCCGCCGCCGCGTTCAGGGCCACGGTTTCGGCGGTCCCGTCCCAGATGCCCTTCATCAGCTGGTAGGCCAGATACAGCAGGTAGCCCCCTGCCAAGACCCGGAAATAGTTCACCCAGCCCCGCTGTTTGTTTCCGTCATGCTGCGCCATACGTCCAGTTTCTCCTAACCGATTCAAAAAATTCTCTCCCCGCTTTACAAGCGCCCGGCAAACAGGTATGATGGTAGCATCAAATACTTGCCCATCGGAGGATGCCATGCGGGAACTCACCATTGGAAAAAACGACGCCGGACAGCGGCTGGACCGCTTTGTGGCCAAAAGCCTGCCCCTGCTGCCCCCCACCCTGCTGCAGAAATACATCCGCCTCAAGCGGATCAAAGTCAACGGCAGGGGTGCCAAGCGGGACACACGGCTGGAGTCCGGCGATATTTTACAATTATATATCAACGACGAGTTCTTTGACAAGCCCTCTGAGGAAAACATCTTTCTCACCGTGTTCCGTCCCCAGCTGGACATCGTGTACGAAGACGAGAATCTGCTGCTGGTGAACAAGCGGCCGGGGCTGGTGGTCCACGCCGATGAGACGGAGAAGGTCAACACCCTCATCAACCACATTCAGGCCTACCTGTACCAGAAAAAAGAGTGGAATCCCAAATGGGAGAACGCCTTTGCGCCCGCCCTGTGCAACCGGATCGACCGGAACACCGGCGGCATTGTCATTGCCGCCAAGAACGCGGAGACCCTGCGGATCATAAATGAGAAGATCAAAAACCATGAGGTGGAGAAGTCTTATCTCTGCATCACCGTAGGCCGCCCCAAGCCAGTGGAGGGAAGATTGCGGGCTTTCTTTAAAAGATGAGGCGAAAAGCAGGTGGCTTTCTACCGCCGTCCCATTCCGGCGGAAAGACTGCCGTGACCCTGTACCGGACTCTGGAGACCCGGGGCCCGCTGTCTTTGGTAGAGTGTCGGCTGCTCACCGGCCGGACCCACCAGATCCGGGTGTCCATGGCGGATATCGGCTGTCCCCTGCTGGGGGACGGCAAGTACGGCCGGGGGGATGTGAACCGCCGCTACGGCGAGACCCGGCAGGCCCTGTATTCCTACCAGCTGGCCTTCCCTTCCCCACGGACGCCGGGGCGCTGAATTACCTGCGGGGCAGGGTCTTCACCGTGGCGGATGTGCCCTTCCGGGACAAGTATTTTCCCGCGCCGGAAACTCCTAAAAAAATTCCCGTAAAACCCCGGTGAAATCTTTGATTTTGCTTGACTTTTCGCCACACATCGGATATAGTTTGTTATTGCTGAATTTCGACGAGAAAGGTTCCCCCTCAACAGAGAAAAGAGGCGTTTCATTGTAATCAAAATTATTATGAAATGGGGGAGGATACATGTCCAAAGAGTTGATTCGTCTGCGGAACATCCGTATGGCGTTTGACGACGAAGTGGTTCTCAACGATTTAAACCTCTATATCAACGACAAAGAATTCCTCACACTGCTTGGTCCCAGCGGCTGCGGCAAGACCACAACGCTGCGTATTATTGGCGGCTTCACGACCCCTGTGTCGGGAGACGTCCTGTTCGACGGCGTGAGGATTAATGACGTTCCGCCCTATCGGCGGCAGATCAACACGGTGTTCCAGAAATACGCCCTGTTTCCCCACATGAATGTGTTTGAGAACGTGGCCTTCGGCCTGCGGATGCAGAAGCGGCCGGACCCGAAGGATCCCTCCGGCAAGCGCCGGGTAAAGATCCGGAGACGGAGATCCGTCAGCGTGTGCTGGAAATGCTGGAGGTTGTCAGCCTGAAGGGCTTTGAAAACCGCAAGCCGGACGCCCTGTCCGGCGGCCAGCAGCAGCGGGTGGCCATCGCCCGGGCCCTGGTAAACCGGCCCAAGGTGCTGCTGCTGGACGAGCCCCTGGGCGCTCTGGATCTAAAGCTCCGCAAGGACATGCAGCTGGAGCTGAAGAAAATCCAGCAGCAGGTAGGCATCACCTTTGTCTATGTCACCCACGACCAGGAGGAGGCCCTCACCATGTCCGACACCATCGTAGTGATGGACAAGGGCTGCATCCAGCAGATCGGTACCCCCCAGGATATCTATAACGAGCCCAAAAACGCCTTTGTGGCTGACTTCATCGGTGAGTCCAACATCATTGACGGCGTCATGGTCCGGGACAAGCTGGTGAAGATGTACGGCCGGGAGTTTCCCTGCCTGGACGGCGGCTTTGCTGAGAACGAGCCGGTGGACGTGGTCATCCGGCCGGAGGACATCGACATTGTCCCCGTGGAGCAGGGACAACTGGTGGGGACTGTCACCTCCGTCACCTTCAAGGGGATGCATTACGACATCATCGTGGATTTCCGGGGCTTCAAATGGCTTATCCAAACCACAGACCATTCCCCGTGGCGCCCGGATCGGCATCAAGATCGATCCCGACGGCATCCACATTATGAAAAAGAGTCAGTATTCCGGGATGTTCGGCGATTACTCCTCCTTCTCGGAAGAATATGAGGAGATGAGCGACGCCAACTGGGAGGCGGATGAGGAGGAGAGCGAGGATGAAAATAAGCTCTCATTGTTCGCCGTTCCTATGTGGGATGGATGTCCATCTTCGTGGTGGCGCCCATCATCATTATGGTGGTCTATGCCTTCAGCACCGCCGCCGGGGACTTCACGCTGGAGAACTTCGCCCGCATGGGTAGCTATACAGCGGTGTTCACCCGCTCGTTTAAGCTGGCCATCATCGCCACACTGATCGCTCTGCTGATCGGATACCCGGTATCCTATATGCTCTCCAAGGAGGGGCCGCAGGTGCAGCGCATCGCTATGGTGCTCATCATGCTGCCCATGTGGATGAATTTTCTGCTACGGACCTATTCCTGGATGTCCATTCTGGAGAACAACGGACTTTTGAACCAGCTGTTTCAGCAGATCGGCCTGATCGACCTTTACAACCAGATCGCTATGCACTTTGCATCTGATCCCGCCGCGTATGTCCCCATCGATCACTTCCAGATGATCGGTACCCAGGGCGCCGTAGTGCTGGGTATGGTGTACAACTACCTGCCCTTCATGATCCTGCCCATCTACTCCGTGCTGGTAAAGCTGGACCATTCCCTCATTGAAGCGGCCCGGGACCTGGGCGCAGCAGCGTGCAGGTGTTCCGCAAGGTCATCCTGCCCTGTCTTTGCCGGGGTGCTCCCCGGCATCACCATGGTGTTCGTGCCCTCCGTGTCCACCTTCGCCATCTCCCGTCTGCTGGGCGGCACCCAGATGATGCTGGGCGACCTGATCGAACAGCAGTTCCTGGGCGGGGCCTATAATCCCCAGCTCGGGGCGGCTATCGCGCTTGTGATGATGGCCATTGTGGTGGTGTGTATGCTGGTGATGAACCGTTTCGGCGACGGTGAGGAACAGGCGGTGATGCTGTGAAACGGAAGCATCTGCTGGGAAACCGCATCTTCATGGCGTTGGTATTCGTATTCCTGTATGCGCCGATTTTCATTCTCATCATCTTCTCCTTCAATGCCGGCAACAGCAGCGCGGTGTGGAAGGGCTTCTCCCTGCACTGGTATGCGGAGCTGTTCCAGAACCGCCTCATTATGCAGAGTGTCTATACCACGCTGCTGGTATCCGTGCTTTCCACGCTGATTGCCACTGTGGCGGGCACCTTTGCAGCCATTGGCCTGGCCAGTATGCGGCGGCGGTGGCGCACGCCCTGATGACGCTGAACAACATTCCCGTCTTGAATGCGGAGATCGTCACCGGCGTCTCCATGTGTCTGTTGTTCGTGGCCTTTTTCGGCCTGTGGAAGGCCTTTGCCGTCTGGTTCAACCAGGCGCAGGATACCTTCTGGATGGAGGAGAACATCTATCTTGGCTTCGGTACACTGCTGCTGGCCCATGTGACCTTCAACATCCCCCACGTTATCCTGACAGTGATGCCCAAGCTGCGCCAGATGGACAAAAACCTAGTGGACGCGGCCCAAGACCTGGGCTGCACCTGGATGCAGGCCTTCTGGAAGGTCATTATCCCGGAGATCAAGCCCGGCATCATCTCCGGCGCACTGATCGCCTTCACCATGAGCATCGACGATTTCATCATCAGTTACTTCACCGCCGGTTCCGGCGTGTCCACTTTGGCCATGACCATCTATTCCATGACGAAAAAGCGGGTCAGCCCGGAGATCAATGCCATTTCCACGCTGCTCTTCGGCGCTGTGCTGCTGCTGCTCATCATCATCAATGTCCGGGAATCCCGGCAGGAGCGCCTGCGGGAGCGAGCCCGCGCATGACTATCGGTCCCACGGCCTGCGGGTCTTGAGATACGCATTCAAATCAACACTGGAGGAATGATCAATTGAAAAAAATGGTAGCCTTGACTCTCGCCTTACTGATGGCGGCGAGCCTGTTCCTGTCCGGATGCTCCGTGCGCAAGGACACCTCTGACTCGGAAAATTCCGGCAGCAGTAACGGCAGCGGCAGCGGGGACCGTGTGGTCAACGTGTGCAGCTGGGGTGAATATATCGACGAGTCCCTGATCGACCAATTTGAAGAAGAGACCGGCATCAAAGTCAACTATCAGACCGCAGAGAGCAACGAGGTCCTCTATTCCCAGCTGAGCATGGGCGGCGTGGACTATGACGTCATCGTCCCCTCCGACTACATGATCTCCCAGCTGATCGAAGAGGATATGCTGGCCGAGCTCAATTATGATAACATCCCCAATTTTGAGAAGATCGACGACCGCTTCAAGAATCTGTCCTACGATCCGGAGAACAAGTACACCGTGCCCTACACCTGGGGCACTCTGGGCATCATCTACAACACCGCCAAGGTGCAGGAGCCCATTACCAGCTGGAGCGCCATGTTCGATCCCCAGTACGCCGGGAACGTGCTGCTTATCAACAACTCCCGGGATGCTCTGGGCATCGCCCTGTTGTACCTGGGGTACTCTGTGAATACCACTGACGAGGCGGAGATTCAGGAGGCTTACCAGCTCATCGCCGACGCCGTAAAGAACGGGGTGTATCAGGAAAGGTCATGGACGAGGTGTTTCAGAAGATGGAGGGCGGCAACGCCGCCATTGCCACCTACTATGCCGGTGACTATCTGAGCATGCTGGAAAACAACGAAGATCTCGCCTATGTAGTGCCCGAGGAGGGCAGCAACTGGTTCGTGGACGCCATGTGCGTTCTCAAAACCTCCCAGCACAAGGAGGAGGCGGAGGCCTGGATCAACTTTATGGCCTCCACTGAGGCAAACCTGCGGAATATGGACTATATCTGGTACGCCTCTCCCAACGCTGAGGCGCTGGAGACCTATCCTGCCTACTATGAGGAGACCTACGGAGAGCCACTGGATCCCGCTCTCTATGAGATCATGGCCCCCTCCCAGGAGGTGCTGGACCGGTGTGAGGCCTACTTGGTCCTCCCTGCTGAGACGCGCACCCTCTATAACGACCTCTGGACGCAACTCGGTATCTGAGCTGTAAAATGCGGCACCGGAACACTACCCGGTGCCGCTTCTTTTTCCCTTGCGCATTCCACTGCTTTCCTGTACACTGGAAAGGCGGAAGATATTTTACCAAGGAGGAATCCTCTCATGATTTTGATTGGAACAAAATGCCGCCTGGAGCAAACTGTTACGGACGCCCTTACCGCCGCTAACGTGGGTTCCGGTGCCCTGCCGGTGTTCGGCACGCCCTATATGTCCGCCCTGATGGAAAATGCCGCCATGACCTGTCTGCAGAGCTTTCTGGAGGAGGGCCAGGGCAGTGTGGGCACCCATCTGGACATCTCCACGACGCTCCCACCCCATCGGCATGAAGGTGTGGGCGGAGGCAGAGATCACCGCCGTTTCGGAAAACGGCAAAATGGTGGACTTCGCTGTGAAAGCCTGGGATGAGAGCGGCCCCATCGGCAGCGGCACCCACACCCGGGCCATCGTCAAGAACGAAAAATTTCTGGCAAAATGCAATGCCAAGCTGGAGAAGAAGTAATTCTTTCCACATGGACAAAACAAGGGAGGACCCGGAATGGGTCCTCTTCTGCTATCGCGGTGCCGTGGGAAATCGCTCCCACGGGGATCAAAACAGCGTCATCTGGCTGGTCTCCGCCATCCCGGCGAAGGCTCCCAGCGCCTTCAGCTGCTCAATATGGGTCTTGGACAGCTTGTTGCAGCACATGGCGAACTCCTCAACGGAGACGAACTCCTTCCCATTCCGTTTCTCCACCGTGTCGATGGCCGCCGCCTCTCCCAGGCCGTGGACCGTTGTGAAGGGCGGCAGCAGACCGTTCTCCGTCACTTTGAACTTGGTGGCATCGGACTCATAAATGTTGATGGTGTCGAAGTGGAAGCCCCGCAGGTAGAACTCATAGCACACCTCCAGGGTGGTCAGCAGGTTCTGCTCCACCGCCGTGGCGTCCTTGTTGTTCTCGATCTCCCGGATCTTCCGCTTCACCGCATCCTTTCCGGCACAGCAGTACTCCGCATCAAAGGCCTTGGCCCGGACGGAGAAAAAGGTTGCATAGAATGCCAGGGGCTCATGGACCTTGAACCAGGCGATGCGGAAGGCCATCATCACGTAGGCCACCGCGTGGGCCTTGGGGAACAGGTAGCCGATCTTGGCCAGGGAGTCGATGTACCACTCCGGCACGTCGTGGTCCCGCATGGCCTCCACCCAGCCCTCGTCAAAGCCGCCCTTCTTCACCTTGCCCTTGCGGACCTTCTCCATGATCTTGAAGCTCATCTTGGGGTCCAGGCCCTTGGAGATCAGGTACAGCATGATATCGTCCCGGCAGCCCACCGTCTCCAGAACGGAGGCGGTGCCGCTGACGATCAGCTCCGGGCGTTGCCCAGCCACGTCTGTCCCGTGGGAGAAGCCGGAGAGCCGTACCAACGTGTTGAAGTCCTTGGGCTGGGTATCCACCAGCATCTGCCGGGTGAATCGGGTGTTGAACTCCGGGATCGCCACGGCGCCGGTGGGGCCCAGAATCTCGTCGTTCTCGTATCCCAGCACTTTGCTGGAGGTGAAGATGGACATGGTGTCCGGGTCATCCAGGGGAATCTGGCGGGCGTTGACGCCGGTCAGATCCTCCATCATGCGGACCATGGTGGGGTCATCGTGTCCCAGCATGTCCAGCTTCAGGAGGTTTGCCTCCATAGAGTGGTATTCAAAATGAGTGGTGATGGTGTCGGAGTCGTCGGCGTCCGCCGGGTGCTGGACCGGGCAGAAGTCCTCCATGTCCATATCGTCGGGAACGACCACCAGGCCGCCGGGGTGCTGACCGGTGGTCCGGCGGGTGCCCACGCAGCCCAGGGTCAGGCGATTCTCCTCTGCCCGGCCCACAGTCATGCCGTTCTCCTCCAGGTATTTTTTCACGAAGCCGTAAGCGGTCTTCTCCGCCAGTGTACCGATGGTACCGGCCCGGAACACCTGGTCTCTCCGAACATCTCGATGGCGTGGCGGTGGGCCCGGGCCTGATACTCACCGGAGAAGTTCAGGTCGATATCCGGCACCTTGCCGCCGCCGAAGCCCAGGAAGGTTTCAAAGGGGATGTCGAAGCCGTCTTTGATGTATTCTGTGCCGCACACCGGGCAGATCTTGTCCGGCATGTCCGCGCCGCAGCCGTAGGAGCCGTCCTGAATGAACTCCGCATGCTTGCAATTCGGGCAGCGGTAGTGGGGCCGAAGGCTGTTCACCTCTGTGATCCCGGACATATAGGCCACCAGGGACGAGCCTACGGAGCCCCGGGAGCCCACCAGGTAGCCGTTTTCCAGGGACCGCTGCACCAGCTTCTGGGCGGACATGTACACCACGTCGTACTTGCCCAGAATGCCGCCCAGCTCCACGTTCAGCCGGTCCACAATCAGCTTGGGCGGGTCCTCGCCGTACAGCTCATGGACCTTGTTCCACACCAGGGAATTCAGCTCCTCCTCGGAGTTCTCCAGCCGGGGCGGGAACAGCTCCTCCGGCAGCAAGGGGAAAGTCTCCACCTGGTCGGCGATGGCCTGGGTATTGGTCACCACCACCTCATAGGCCTTCTCCTTCCCCAGGTAAGCGAACTCCTCCAGCATCTCATCGGTGGTCTTGAAGTAGATGGGCAGCGGGGCGTTGGCGTCCGGGAACTTCTTGGAGGCCAGCAGGATGTGGCGGTACACCTCGTCCTCCGGCTCCCGGAAGTGGACGTCGCCGGTGGCGCAGACAGGCTTGCCCAACTCCTCTCCCAGCCGGACGATGGTGCGGTTGAACTCCCGCAGCTCCTCCTCCGACTGGACGTCGCCGTTTCGCAACATGAAGGCGTTGTTGCACAGGGGCTGGATCTCCAGATAGTCGTAGAAAGAGGCGATGCGTTTCAGCTCTTCCCAGTCCTTGTGGTCCGCCACGGCCCGGAACAGCTCGCCCGCCTCACAGGCGGAACCCACAATGATGCCCTCCCGGTGCTCCAGCAGCAGACTCTTGGGGATGGTGGGCACCCGCTTGAAATACTTCAGATTGGAGGCGGAGATCATCTGGTACAGGTTTTTCAGCCCCACCTTGTTCCGGGCGATCAGAATGATGTGCTTGGGGAAGCGGTTGGTCTTGCTGCCCAGGGGCCGCAGCTTCTCCATCTCGCGGTTTACCGCCTGGAGGGTGTGGATGCCCCGCTCGTGGAGCATCTTCCAGAAGGGGATCAGCATATAGCCCACGGTGGCGGCGTCGTCGCTGGCCCGGTGGTGGTTGAAGTTGGGCAGCTCCAGCCGGTCCGCCACGATGTCCAGCTTGTACTTTCCCAGATCCGGCAGCAGGTTCTGTGCCAGGATCAGGGAGTCCACATAGGTGGGCTGGAAGTCCAGCCCCACCTTCCGGCAGCCCGCCCGGATGAAGCCGATGTCAAACTCTGCGTTGTGGGCCGCCAGGGGGCGGCCGTCCACGAACTTCAAAAATTCCGCCAGGGCCTCCTTCAGTTGAGGGGCGTCCTTCAGCATATCATCGGTGATTCCCGTAAGGCCGATGATCTCCGGCGTCAGCCGCCGGTTGGGGTTGACGAAGGTCTGGAACCGATCCGTAATCTCACCGTTTTTCAGCACCACGGCGCCGATCTCCGTAATGGCCTCCCGGTCCACCTTGAGGCCCGTGGTCTCGATGTCGAAGCACACGAACTCCCCGTCCAGGGAGCAGTCCTGAGGGCCGTGGACCACCACCCGGTCATCGATGTTGTTGACAAAGTAGCCCTCGACACCATAGAGAATCTTGATCTTGTCCCCAGCGGCGTGCCAAGCGTCCGGGAAGGACTGGGCCACGCCGTGGTCCGTGATGGCGATGGCGGGATGTCCCCACCGGATGGCCTGTTGGACCACCTCTTTCGTGTCCGTCAGGGCATCCATATTGCTCATCTTCGTGTGGAGGTGCAGCTCCACACTCCGGGGCGGTATCCTGCCGCTCAGTGTGCTCCGCCAGCTGGATGTGGTAGGGTTCAGCTGGATGTCCTTCCCGTCCCAGGTGGGCTCCATCTTGCCCTGGACGCACAGCCACATGCCGGGCTTGATGGCGCTCTCCAGTCCCTGAGCCTCCTTCTCCGTCAGGTTCTTCTGAACGGTGACGGAGTTGGTATAGTCCGTCATGTCGAAGCTCAGCCGCCACATACCGGGCCGCCGGGTCTCCCGGCACTCGAAGGCGAACACCTTCCCCGCCACGGTGGCATTCCCCATCTTCAGGTCCAGGATCTTCATGGGCACCGGCTGGATGCGAATGGGCTTGCCCATCAGGACCTTGCCTGCGGCCTGCTTCTCGCCCTTACTGCCGGAGGGGGCCGCCGGGACCGAAGCAGCCGGGCGGCTCCCTGCGGCTGCGGCCTGGGAAGAAGGAGCCTTGCAGGTGACTTCCGTCGTCACCTGTCGGAAGCCGTATACGCCCATCAGCAGATGCTTCAGCTCCTCCAGCTCCGCATCTCCCAGCTCCGCCCTGGTGGTGAGGCGCAGCGCCAGCGACATGCCGGCCTGGTCGATGCAAGCGCCGTTCACCACTGCGCCGTTAAACGAAGCCGCAGCTCTCCGGAGAGCTGCAGCTCAGTAAACATTTCAAAAAAGGGTATATCTCTTGACATAGACGCCACCTTGTTAAACAGGAATCAAATGCTGAGAAATCAGAAATTAGGAATGAGGAATTCCGGCGTCCGGCAACGCCGGACGTATGAGCATCGTTCCACCAGAGGCGGAACACAACAATTCCGAATTCCTAACTTCTCATTCCTCATGGGAGTTTTTCAATTTCCTCCATCAGCTTGTCCACCAGCTGTTCCTGCGGTACTTTGTAAAGGATTTCTCCTTTGCGGAAAATCAGTCCCTCACCCTTGCCGCCAGCGATGCCGATATCTGCCGCCGCTGCCTCGCCGGGGCCGTTGACGGCACAGCCCATCACCGCTACGGTGATATTCTTCGTGCAGTTCATGAGGCGCCGCTCCACCTCTTCCGCCATGGGGATCAGGTCGATGCGGGTGCGACCACAGGTGGGGCAGGCGATCAGATTCACGCCCTCCTTACGGAGTCCGGCAGCCTTCAGAATCTTCTTGGCAGCGAAAATCTCCTCGATCGGGTCGGCGGTCAGCGTCACCCGGATGGTATCTCCGATCCCCAGGCACAGCAGGCCCCCAATTCCCATGGCGGATTTCACAAGCCCCATGGAAGGGGTGCCCGCCTCTGTCACGCCCAGATGCAAAGGGTAGTCTGTCCGCTCGCTGAGCAGCCGGTAGGCCGCCATGGTCAGGGGCACATCGGAACACTTGACGGAGATGCAGATGTCATCAAAATCGAACTTGTTCAAAAGGGCCACGTGGCCCATGGCGCTCTCCACCAATGCCTCTGCCGTGACGCCGCCGTATTTGGCCCGCAGGTCCTTTTCCAGAGATCCGCCGTTGACCCCAATGCGGATGGGGATGGATTTTTGGCGGCAGATGTCCGCCACCGCCTTCACCTTCTCCTCCCCGCCAATGTTGCCGGGATTGATGCGGATGGCGTCGATGCCCGCTCTGCGCACGCCAAGGCATACTTGTAGTTGAAGTGGATATCCGCGATCAGGGGGATAGAAATCTGTTCCTTGATCCGGTCCACCGCCTCTGCCGCGGCCTGATCCGGAATGGCAATGCGGATGATCTCGCATCCGGCGGCCTCCAGCGCGTGGATCTGCTCCACAGTGGCGCGGACATCGTCGGTCTTGGTATTGCACATGGACTGGATGGACACTGGGGCACCGCCGCCCACGGCCACATCCCCCACCATCAAACGCTTTGTCATGGCGCTTCCTCCCTCACCAGGGCGTAAATGCAGGAATCCAGCATCTCCCCGTTTTTGTACACGCTCCGCCGCAGAGTGCCCTCCAGGGCGAACCCCGCCTTCTCCAACACCCGGCGGGAGGCCGCATTCCTGGCAAATGCCTCAGCGTGGATGCGGACGATGTCCCAGGCTGCAAAGCCCTCCCGGCACATGGTTTCCACAGCGGCGGTCATGATCCCGCGGCCCCAGAAGGGCTCTCCCAGCCAGTAGCCCAGCTCTGCGCTCCTCCGGTATACATCGCTGCCCAGGAACAGGCCGATGCTGCCCGCAGCTTCGCCGTCCACCTCAATGGCCCGGCACATCTGACCCCGGCCCTCCTGCCGGATGCAGCTCTCCACAAACGTGGCCGCATCCTGTGGGGCATAGGGGCAGGGAAACACGTCCCGCAGGTTGGCGGCGATCTTTGCATTGTCCGCGTACCGGGCGATGGAGGCAGCATCTGCCTCCCGCCAAGGCCGCAGGGTAAAGTCCGTCATGACTCGCTCCTATCCAAACAGTTTGAACACATCATTGAATGTCACCACCAGCATGAAGCCCATCAGGGCCACAAAGCCCACGGTGTTCACCGCCATCTCATACTTCTCCGGGATCTTCTTTCGGAACAGCTTCATGGCGATCTCATCAATGATGAGGAAGAAGATCTTGCCGCCGTCCAGAGCCGGGATGGGCAGCATGTTCATCACTGCCAGGTTCACCGCCAGCATGGCGCCGAAGTAGAGGATGTTCTCCACCGCGGCGGCAATGGTCTCCGACGCGGTGCCCACCTGGGTGATAGTGGAGACGATGCCCACCGGGCCGCTGAGATCGTCCATGCCCGCCTGACCGGTCACCAGCATCTGCAGGCTCAGCCGCACGATCCGCACAAAGTCGATGGTGTTCAGCCAGCTGGTCTTCAGGATCGTCCAGAGATTGGCCTCCTCAATCTGGTCTCTTGCGATATAGACGCCGTAGCCCTGATAGGTCTCCCCCTCCGTGCCGGTGTAGGTGCCCCATGTGACGTCGTTCAGCTCCACCTTCTCGCCGTCCCGCAGGACCACCAAATCCATGGGCTGGCCCTGGTGCAGGCTCATCAGCAGGGACACGTCACTGTACAGGTACACCCGCTCCCCATTGACGGAATAAAAAATATCTCCGGCCTGGATAGTCTGGCCGTTCCGCTCCTCAAACTCCGGCGCGGTCCCGGCGGCCGCCGGGATCAGAAATCCCTGGGCACCGCTATACACCGCCAGAATGATGAGGAACCCCGCCAGGAAATTCATAAAGGAGCCGGCGGCAAAAATCACCACCTTTTTCCAGAAGCCCTGACGGCCCAGAGACCGCTCGTCGCCAGAGTCCTCATCCTCCCCCTCCATAGCGCAGAAGCCGCCGATGGGCAGCAACCGGAGGGAATACTGGGTCTCCTCCGTCTCCTTGTGCCAGATCAGAGGCCCCATGCCGATGGAAAACTCGTTGACCCGCACGCCGCAGAGCTTGGCGGCCAGGAAGTGGCCCAGCTCGTGGATGGCGATCAGTACGCCGAAAATCAGAATGGCCGCCAGGATATACACAATGGTCATGCAAAACTCCCGTCAAAACTTGCTTCAGGCCCTGTCCAGCACCGCCTGCCGCGCCGCCTGATCCGCCGCCAGAATGTCCTCCAGCGCCGGTTCCTGCTCCGCCGGCACAGCTGCCCGGGCCTCCGCCACCAGGCGGGGAATGTCGTGGAAGCCGATCCTGCCCGCCAGGAACAGGCCCACCGCCTCCTCATTGGCGCCGTTCAAAACAGCGCAGGCGGTGCCGCCCTGAGCCGCCGCCGCCTCTGCCAGCTGCAGACATGGAAATGCATCCCGGTCCGGCTGGGCGAAGGTCAGGGGCGGGCAGGACAGCAGGTCCAGCGGCTCCGCCGGACTTTCCACCCGTTCGGGGTATGTCATGGCATATCGAATGGGCAGGCGCATATCCGGTGTGCCCAGCTGGGCCAGGACCGCCCCGTCCCGGTACTCCACCAGGGAGTGGACGATGCTCTGCCGGTGGATCACCACCGACACCTGGTCCAGCGGCAGACGGTAGAGGCGCATGGCCTCGATGACCTCCAGCCCCTTGTTCATCAGCGTGGCGCAGTCTACGGTGATCTTGGGTCCCATGGTCCAGTTGGGGTGGCGGAGGGCATCCGCTTTGGTCATTTTGCCCACTTCTTCATAGGTCATGCCGTAAAAAGGCCCGCCGGAACAGGTCAGGATCAGCCGCCGGATCTCCCGGCGGTCGGCGCAGCCCTGAAGGCACTGGAAGATGGCCGAGTGCTCCGAGTCCACAGGCACGATCTCGGCGCCGTGCGTATCCGCCGCATCCATCACCAGCTGTCCGGCGCAGACCAACGTCTCCTTGTTGGCCAGGGCGATGCGCTTTCTCTCCCGGATGGCGGCCAGGGTGGGACGCAGTCCCACCATACCCACCACGGCGGTGACGACCGTATCCGCCTCCGGGCAGACAGCGGCCTCCAGCAGGGCCTCCGGGCCTCCCAAAACCTTGGTGTCCATGTCGGCCAGGCGTACCGCCAGGTCACGGGCCGCCGCCTCATCGGTGAGGACCGCCAGCCGGGGCCGGAATTTTCGGACCTGCGCCTCCAGCCGCTCCACATCCATTTGGGCGGTAAGGGCGGCCACACGCAGTCCCAGCTGCTCCGCCACGTCCAATGTCTGGCGGCCGATAGAACCGGTGGCACCTAAAATTGAAATCGTCTTGCTCATAGCATTATCCTATTCTAAACAGCTGAAAACAATCCTAAATCTTCCCAAATCACCCGTTCAGAGCAGCTGTAAGGCCAGCCACACGAAGGGCGCCACGAAGGTAACAGAGTCAAACCGGTCCAGGATGCCGCCATGGCCCGGCAGCAGGTTGCCATAATCCTTGACGCCGAACTCCCGCTTGATGACGGAGAAACTCAGGTCGCCGATCTGGCTGATGGTGCTGCCGATAATACCCAGTGCAAAGACTGCCCCCCAGGAGATCTGCGGACCAGCTGCCATCTCGATTGGCGGATAAACAGTCAGGGTGTGTGCCATGCTGTCCGCGACTAGCTTAAAAACCGTCATGCCGATGACACCACCCAGCAGACCGCCTATGGCTCCTTCCACAGTCTTTTGGGGCTGACCTTGGGGCCAGCTTGCTTGCCGCACAGCATTCCGGCAAAGAGCGCGAAGGTGTCGCTGCCAAAGGAGATGGCCAAGGGCAGAAACACCTGCAGCATCCCGATGGCGGGCATCATCCGAAGCCGCAGCAGACAGGAGAACATCAAGGGGAACGCCAGCCCGGCGAAGATAGCACAGGTGACAGCGGCAAAGGGGATGCCCTGCTCCTCGTCATACCGGTGGATAGCCAGGGCAAAGATCGCAAAGATGAACACCGCGCCCAACAGGGCAGCGAAGGGCAGCACCGGCAGGGCAGTCAGCTCCGTGTTCTCAATGGACATTTCCCCGTACACGCACACCGGCACCGCCGCCGCGGCGATCACTGTCAGGGGGGTCAGGGGCTTGCCCCTCTCTCCCGCCGCCGCGCGCATCAGCTCCCAGGCGCCGATGGCGCACATGGCCGCCAGCAATAGCATGGTGGCCCAGGACGGGGCCCAGCCCAGGATCAGTATCAGGAGCGGCAGGCCCACTACGGCCACCATCACACGCTTGAACATAGGATCAGCCCTTTTCTCAATTTCTGTAAAGGTTTATTTCTTTACGCCGCCGAACCGGCGGTCTCTCTGTTGGTAGGCTGCAATGGCCCGGTCCAGCTCCGCTTCGTCGAAGTCCGGCCACAGGGTATCCGTGTAATAGAACTCCGAATAGGCACACTGCCACAGCAGGAAGTTGCTCAACCGCTGCTCTCCGCTGGGCCGGATGATGAGCTCCGGGTCCGGGATCCCCGCAGAGTCCAGATAGCTGGAGAACAGGGCATCATCCAACTCCTCCGGCCGCTTCTTCCCGGCGGCGCAGTCGGTGGCAAAACGCCGGGCTGCTCGCAGAATCTCGTCTCGCCCGCCGTAATTCAGGCACACATTGGCCTGGAAATCGTCCTTGGACAGGTGCTCCGTGATCTCGTCCGTCTCCCGGGCCAGGGCCCGCAGATCCGGGGCAATAGGGGTCATGTCCCCGAAGAAGTGGAGCCGGATGTGGTCCTTCTCCATGGTGTCCACTGCCTCCAGCAGATACCGCTTCAGCAGGGCCATGATGGCAGAGACCTCCATCTCTGACCGCTTCCAGTTTTCCGTGGAAAAGGCGTACACCGTCAGGTACTTTACGCCGATGTTCTTGCAGTAGGTAGCGATGCGGCGGAACGTCTCCGCTCCTGCCTTGTGGCCAGCGGTGCGGGGCAGGCCCCGCTTCGTGGCCCAGCGACCGTTGCCGTCCATGATGATCGCAATGTGGCGGGGCGGGACCAAGGGCTGGTCCACCGCACCGTTGATACTCTCTGGCATGATAAATTCTCTCATTTCAAAATGGATTGTTGGGGGGATCTGTCCCATTGGACGGGAAATGCAGCCATGATGATGGCTGGCCCATTCTCTCCCCCATTGTCGTCATCGCAAAGTCCGCTAAACACAGTTTCCGCCTGCGGTAAAACTGCCCTCCTCTCCCCACTGTGCAAAATACGGCGGGGCCGGTGTGAGACGATGCCTGTGTATTTACGGGAGACCGATGAAAATCGGGGGTGCAAAACCGCATTTGACCAACTGCTCTTTCCGCCCGTTCCGCTTTACCCGCAAGCGGTACGCCGCGTCTGTAAGGCGGCAGAGCCGCCAAAAACCGCGCAGCTGCTGCGCACTGGCCGAGCGTTGTGGCAAGAAACGCAGGTATTTACTGGATAGCCAGAACCGCACACCGGGATGATTAATGTCTTGGTACAGCCAAGCGGGAGAGCATCACTGCCACGCAGAGGGCGCTGACAGCCCAGCAGAGGCCGAAAAGGCCTATATTCACAGAGTTGGAAATGGAGGCAATACCCAGAGAGAGCCCCAGCCAGTTGGCAAACAGACTGCGAATCAAGAAGAAAAATCCCAGCAGCATGGCAACCACGTGCCCGGCAAACAGCCCCCGGAGATCCTTCCGATGCCGCAGACTCCGCCAGCCCAGGAAAAACTCTATCGCGCTGACCGCGATCACACCTCCGATGAACAGGGGAATCACTTCTGCTTCAAACGACATTTGTACCTCCTCCTTTTTGTATCGGGAGAAATGTGTCGGCTGCTTAGTTCCCCTTTTCCCACCAGCGGTCGAACTTCCAAGGAAAGTGGAAGCCGCAGGCGCTGCAGTATTGGGTCTCCTCCATAGAAAACCAGGGCAGGATGAAGCGCCCACAGTTGGGACAGCGGAGATGGCGCAGTTCAATCCCCCTAAAGGCGGTCGCCGCAGCAACTCCCATGGCCAGGAATACCAACCCCAGTCCGCCCCGGATCCCGCCCGCCAGACACAAAAGCAAAACCGCTGCAAACAGTGTTCCCCTGGCTGCCGAATACCATTTCTGTTCCAGTTTCATAGTCCCCTCTCCTTCAGTCAATAACCCCCAGATTCCACTTCCGCAGCTGCCGGTCCAACAGCAGTGAACAGAGGAGGACGCCAATACGACGACCACCCCGATGAGATCTGCACCATCCGCCACAGGACGGCAGTCGGGGAATCGCAGAAAGCCATGGTGTGCCCAAAAGCAGCCCAAATCGGCGCTTGCACTGATACACCGGCGCCTGTCAGCGCGGAGAGCCGCTGCACCGGAACGGTTCTGAAGCGTTTTTTCTCTTTTCACCGGCCCCCCGTGGAAGCGGCTCCGGCGGGAGCAGAATCCCCCCGGCCGCCGGGCGGCGGCCCCGAGTGACCGCAGGTCACCTCACAGGCCCTGAAAGGGTGACAGCACCTTACAAAATGTGCAATGCCCCCGGCGGGCAGCCGTGCTCCCGCCGGAGGCCCCGGCGGCTTTTACACCGCCATCAGTTCCTTTTCCTTTTTGGCCAGCAGCGCATCCAGCTCCTTGCAGCTGTCGTCCGTCAGCTTCTGGAGATCCTTCTCCGCCTGCTTCAGATCGTCCTGCGTGATCTCGGAGGCTTTCTCCTTCTTCTTGAACGCCTCCATGGCGTCCCGGCGGATGTTGCGGATGGCCACCTTGCCGTTCTCCGCGTACTTGTGAATCTGCTTCACCAGTTCCTTGCGGCGCTCCTCCGTCAGCTGGGGGAAGCTCAGCCGGATGCTGGCGCCGTCGTTCTGGGGGTTGATACCCAGATCGGAGTTCTGGATGGCCTTTTCAATGCTCTTCACCGCCGTCTTGTCCCAGGGGGAAATCAGCAGTGTCCGGGCGTCGGGGGAAGAGATGGCCGCAATCTGCTGGATGGGGTGGGGCTGCCGTAGTAGTCCACCATGATCCGGTCCAGCACGGAGGCATTGGCCCGGCCCGCCCGCACGGAGGCAAAGTCCGCGGCCACGGAGTCGATGCTCTTCTTCATCTTGCCCTCATAAATCTTGTAATCTTCCTTCAGCATAAATAGGTCCTTCCTTTCACAGTTGAGTGTATGGGGAGGCGCTGTCGCGCATGCGTGCTCTCATTCCTTGACAATGGTGCCCACGTTCTCACCGCACAGGGCCCGGATGATGTTCCGCGGGTCCTTCAGGGCAAACAGCAGCACCGGAATGTGGTTGTCCATGGACAGGGACGTGGCGGTGGAGTCCATCACCGCCAGGTGCTGGGCCAGCACATCGTCATAAGTGATGACGTCGTACTTCACCGCAGTGGGGTCCTTTACCGGGTCGGCCGTGTAGACGCCGTCCACGTTCTTGGCCAGCAAAATCACGTCGGCGTCGATCTCCGCCGCCCGCAGCACCGCCGCAGTGTCCGTGGAGAAGTAGGGATTGCCGGTGCCTGCGCCGAAGATCACCACCCGGCCCTTCTCTAGGTGCCGGATGGCCCGGGAACGGATGTAGGGCTCCGCCACAGCCCGCATCTCAATGGCGGTCTGCACCCGGACGGGAATCCCCTTCTGCTCACACACGTCCGCCACAGCCAGGCAGTTCATCACCGTGGCCAGCATTCCCATGTGGTCGGCCCGGGTGCGCTCCATGGCGCCGCCGCTGTTTTTCGCACCGCGCCAGAAGTTGCCGCCGCCCACCACCAGACCTACCTGGACGCCCATGTCCAGACACTCCTTGATGACATCGCAGACCTGACCAATCACCTCAAAATCCAGGCCGGTATGCTTGTCACCGGCCAGGGCCTCGCCGCTGATCTTCAGCAGGACCCGTTTATACACAGGCTTCGCCATGATGAAAACCTCCGTCTGTTCTGCTCACAAAATATCATTGATATTTTAGCGTATTTTTCCGCTTTTGCATAGGGGGTAGACAAAGTTTTTCCAAAAAAGCAGGTCCTGCGGACAGAAGAAGAGAGGACCGTGGTCCTCTTTCCGCATTATCCCCGCAGGTCTGGACCAGCAGGCGGATCAGGTCCTCTTTCCCCATTCCCTTCTCCGCGGAAAAGGGGAGCAGAATATCCGCCTCCGTCAGCTCCAGCGTCTCCCGGACCAGTTGAAGGGCCGGCTCCACCTGGCTCTTTTTCAGCTTATCCAGCTTGTTGGCCACCACGATCTCCGGACAGCCCGTCTGGCGGAACCAGTCGTGCATCACAAGATCGTTGGCCGTGGGCTTGTGGCGGATGTCCACGATCAGCACGCCGGTGGTGATCCGGTCCGCCTCCTCCTGGAAGTAGCTCTCCATCAGCTTCGCCCACCGCTCCTTCTCTGCCTGGGAGACCCTGGCATAGCCGTACCCCGGCAGATCCACCAGATAGGCCCGGCGGTCAATGAGGAAGTAGTTCACCTGAGTGGTCTTGCCGGGGGAGGCGCCCACATAGGCAAGGTTCTTCCGTCCCACCAGCCGGTTGATGACAGAACTCTTTCCCACATTGGACCGGCCTGCAAATGCGAACTGGGGCAGACCGTCCCGGATGAAATCCTCCCGCCGTCCGGCAGAGCGGACAAACTCCGCCTTGGCAAAATTCAAAGCCATGCAAACACTCCTTTACTGCCGCACGGCGGCGTCACGGCCGCTCTCACGCCCCGCCGGGGCAAAGGCCGCCACATGGTCCGCCACCTCTTCCCGGATGGGATCCCGCTCTGGGCACAGAGCGGCGGCGAACACCTGGTCCACCGTTTCCACCGGCACGAACCGCAGGGCAGCCCGGACGGTCTGGTCGATCTCCTCCAGATCCCGGACGTTGTCCTTGGGAATCAGCACCGTGGTGATGCCGCTGCGGAGGGCGGCCATGGTCTTCTCCTTCAATCCGCCGATGGGCAGCACCCGGCCCCGCAGCGTGACTTCGCCGGTCATGGCAATGCCCGCCTTGATCTTCCGGTCCGTCAGGGCGGAGAGCATGGCAGTGGTGACGGCGATGCCGGCGGAGGGGCCGTCCTTGGGCACTGCGCCCTCTGGGAAGTGGACGTGGATGTCCTTCGTCTTGTAAAAGTCCGCCGGAATCCCCAGCACCGCCGCCCGGCTCCGCAGGCAGCTGAGAGCCGCTTGAGCAGACTCCTTCATCACGTCTCCCAGGTTGCCGGTGAGCTCCAGCTTGCCGGAGCCGTCCATGACGTTGACCTCCACCTCCAGGATCTCGCCGCCCGCCTCGGTCCAGGCCAGGCCGTTCACCACGCCGATCTCCTCCCGGTCCGTGTGGAGATCAGGGGGATAGGGCTGGCAGTCCAGGAACTTGGGGAGCTCCTCCTCTGTCACGGTAATCCGCTTGACAGTGCCCTCCAGCAGGCGCATATCCGCCTTCCGGCAGATGGCAGCCAGCCGCCGCTCCAGCAGGCGCACACCGGATTCCCGGGTGTAGTCCCGGATGACGGCCCGGTACACGTCGTCGCTGATGCGGACAGCGCTCTTCTTCAGTCCGTGCTCTGCCAGCTGCTTGGGGAACAAGTGGCGCTTGGCGATCTGCAGCTTCTCCTCATCCGTGTAGCTGGAGAGCTGGATCACCTCCATCCGGTCCAGCAGGGGCCGGGGAATGGTGTCTGTGGTGTTGGCGGTGGTGATGAACATGATCTTGGACAGGTCCACCGGGATCTCCAGGAAGTGGTCCCGGAAGGTGCTGTTCTGCTCGCTGTCCAACACCTCCAACAGTGCGGAGGCCGGGTCGCCCCGGTAGTCGTTGCCCAACTTGTCGATCTCGTCCAGCAGCAGAAGGGGATTCATAGACCCGCTGCGGCTGATGGCCTCGATGATCCGGCCGGGCATGGAGCCTATGTAGGTCTTCCGATGTCCCCGGATGTCCGCCTCGTCCCGAACGCCGCCCAGGCTCAGGCGGGCCAGCTTCCGGTTCAGCGCCTTGGCCACGCTGATGGCAATGGAGGTCTTGCCCACGCCGGGCGGGCCCACCAGGCAGAGGATCTGCCCCTTGACGTCCGGATTCATCTGCCGGACGGCGATGGTCTCCAGAATCCGCTCCTTCACCTTTTCCAGGCCGAAGTGGTCCTTTTCCAGCACCCTGCGGGCGGCGTCCACACTGACCCGCTCCTTTGTGGTGGTGTTCCACGGCATCTCCAGACACACGTCCAGATAGTTGCGGATCACCGCACCCTCGGCGGAGCCGAAGGGCTGCTTGGCCAGCTTGTTCACTTCCTTCAGCAGGTGCTGCTCCGTCTCCTCCGGCAGCTCCAGGGCCAGGATCTCCTGGCGGTAGGATTCAATCTCGTCCTCGTCGCCGTCATCGGTCTCCCCCAGCTCGTTCTGGAGGACCCGGATCTGGGTGCGGAGGATCTGGTCCCGCTGGGTGCGGACCAGCTGGTCCCGGACCTTGCTCTCCATTTCGTGCTCAAAGCCCAGCACGTTGTTCTCCCGCACCAGGAAACCGTTGAGCTTCCGCAGCCGGGCGAAGGGGGAGAATTCCTCCAGGATCTCCTGCTTGTCGGTGTAGCGCAGGGCGATGTTCTGAGCAATATAGTCCGCCAGGAAGCCGGGGTCCCGGCTGTCCATCACCGTGGCCACCACCTCCTCCGGCACACCGCTGGCCTGCTCGGCATACTCGCCGAACAGGGCGTAGGTCTGGCGGAGCAGGGCCTCCGTCCGGGGGCTCTTCCGCATGGCCTCAGAGGACGGCTCCTCCGGGATGGCCTCCACATTGGCCTGGAGGAAGGGCTCCGTCTGCCACAGGCGGCGCAGGTGGGCCCGCTGCCGCCCCTCCACCATCACCCGGACAGAGGACTGGCCCAGCCGCAGGATCTGCGTGATGTGGGAGACCGTGCCAATGGTGTACAGGTCCTTTTCCTCCGGCGCGTTCATCCCGATCTCCCGCTGGGTCACCAGGAAGATGTCCTGATCGGCCTCCATGGCCCGCTCCAGGGCCGCGATGGAGATCGGCCGCTCCACGTCAAAGGTCAGTGTCATGTGTGGAAACACCGTCAGGCCCCGGAGGGCCAGAACGGGCAGATTCCAAGTGGTCAGTTCCATGTGCTTGTTCCTTTCTGAGGGGATGGTAAAACAGGAGAGAGGGGCGCGGCAGCGTCCCTCCCTCTCTTCATTAAGACGCCGACGCGGGGGTCGAGGAGCCGGAAGCCGGCCTGCCCTCTCCCTTGCCGGTGTTCAATTTCACAGAATAGTTGATCTTCTTGGGGTCGTGGGTCAGCTCGGGACCGCTCCTGCCCTCCACACAGTCCTTTGTGATGACTGCTTTCACCACAGTGGGGTCGGAAGGGATGTCGTACATCATGGGAGTCAGGATACCCTCCATGACGGCCCGCAGGCCCCGGGCGCCGATGTTCCGCTCGATGGCCTTGTCGGCGATGGCCTCCAGGGCCTCCGGCTGGAACTCCAGCTCCACCTCGTCGTACTCCATCAGCTTCTTGTACTGCTTCACCAGGGCGTTCTTGGGCTCCGTCAGGATGCGGACCAGATCCTCCCGCTTCAACGCATTCAAAGACGCGATCACCGGCAGGCGGCCCACCAACTCCGGGATGATGCCGAATTTCAGCAGGTCGTGGGGCTGGACCTCGTGCAGGATCTTGCTGATGTCCTTGTCCTTCTTTCCCTGGACGTTGGCGCCGAAGCCGATGGACTTCTGGTCCAGCCGCCGCTCGATGATCTTCTCCAGCCCGTCGAAGGCACCGCCGCAGATGAAGAGAATATTCTTCGTGTTCACCTGGATGAACTCCTGGTGGGGATGCTTCCGGCCTCCCTGGGGCGGCACGTTGGCAACGGTCCCCTCCACGATCTTCAGCAGAGCCTGTTGGACACCCTCGCCAGATACGTCCGGGTGATGGAGGTGTTCTCGCTCTTCCGGGCGATCTTGTCGATCTCATCCACATAGATGATGCCGTGCTCCGCCCGCTCCACGTCAAAGTCCGCGGCCTGGAGCAGCCGCAACAGGATGTTCTCCACATCGTCGCCCACATAGCCGGCCTCCGTCAAGGTGGTGGCGTCCGCAATGGCGAAGGGCACCTTCAGAATCCGGGCCAGTGTCTGGGCGAACAGCGTCTTGCCGGAACCGGTGGGCCCCAGCAGCAGGATGTTGCTCTTCTGCAGCTCCACATCCTCGTCCCCGCCGAAGTAGATCCGTTTGTAGTGGTTGTACACCGCCACGGACAGGGCCACCTTGGCCTCGTCCTGGCCGATGACGTACTGGTCCAGCACGTCCTTGATCTCGCGGGGCGTGGGCAGCTGATCAGGCAGGTCCTCCAGTGCGCTGGAAGAGGTGTCCTCAAACCCATCGTTCAAAATGCTCATGCACAGCTGGACGCACTCATCACAGATGCGCACACCGGGTCCCTGGATCATCCGGTGGACCTGGCTCTCATACTTGCCGCAGAAGGAGCACCGCAGGCCTTCTTGCTCTCGTCACTCATGGTATTACCTCAGTTTTGGAATTTGGTGCTTATTTCTTGCTGGTGATGATCTTGTCGATGAGGCCGAAGTCCAAAGCCTCCTGGGCTGTCATCCAGTGGTCCCGCTCCGAGGCCGCCTTGATCTCCTCTGCCGTCTTGCCGGTGTTGTTCGCCAGGATCTCATTCAAGTTCTTCTTGATCCGCAGGAAGTGCTCCACGTCGATCTCCATGTCTGTCACCTTGCCCTTGGTACCGGCGGAGGGCTGATGGATCATGATCTCCGCGTTGGGCAGAGCAATGCGCTTGCCCTTGGCGCCGGAGGACAGCAGAAACGCGCCCATGCTGGCGGCCATGCCGATGCAGATGGTGGATACGTCGCACTTCACGTACTGCATGGTGTCGTAGATGGCCATACCGTCAGTGACGGAGCCGCCGGGGCTGTTGATATACAGCTGGATGTCCTTGTCGGGGTCTTGGGCCTCCAGATACAGCAGCTGGGCAACCACAAGGCTGGCGGTGGTGGCGTTGACCTCTTCCCCCAGAAAGACGATCCGGTCGTTCAGCAGACGGGAGAAGATATCATAGGACCGTTCGCCGCGATTGGTCTGCTCGACTACATAAGGGACTAAGCTCATTGGTAAAACCTCCTTGATTTCCGCACCGGGGACCGGCACAGATGACAGATCTGTTCCTCCCAAACCCGATGCGTCTTCCCCGCCCCGGTGGGGCAGGTAAGGCAAAAGCGCCCGGCCCGCCTGCGGGCCGCCGCGCCTCTGCCAACGCACACGCCTATCTTAATATAGACGCCATGCGGGAATCTGTCAAATCGATGTAGAGCGCCTTCCGCCGGCGGAAAAACACACTGCTCCGCCGGGGCCGTCAATTCCTAGTATACCCGGAATTATTTGGATTCAGCAGGCGTCTCCTCTTCTTTTTTTGCCGCAGCCTTCTTGGTGGCCTTCTTGGCAGGCTTCTTCTCTTCGCCGTCCTCGTCCGCCTTCTTACGGGTGGTCTTCTTGGCAGGCTTTTCCTCAGCGGCCTCCTCACCCTCGGCGTCCTCTGCCCTCTTGGCAGTCTTCTTGGCGGGCTTCTTCTCCGCCTTCACGGCGGTGGCGCTGTCCACCACCACGGCGATGGCCTTCTGGCTCTTCAGCTGGTCCTTTACCTGCTCAGCCTGGAGATACTTCTTCACGGTCTCCAGATCCATGCCGTACTGGTCGGCCATCCGCTGGAACTCGGCCTCCACCTCTTCATCGGTGGCGTCGATGTTCTCCTCCTTGATGATGGCGGCCATGGCCAGATCCATGCGGACCTGCTTGAGAGCGGGCTCCTTGGCGTCGGCCAGCAGCTGGGCCTCATCCATGCCGGTGGCCTTCATGTACTGGTCGTACTGGAGACCCTGCTGGGCCAGCTGCATCTTGAAGTTGTCCAGGAACTGGCGGGACTGGGCCTCCACCATGGCGTCGGGCACATCGGCGGTGATGTTCTCAGCCACCTGCTCCATCAGGGCGTCCTCAAAGGCGCGCTTCACGGTCTCCTCCCGCTCGGCGGCGATCTTCTTCTTCAGATCAGCCTTCAGGTCCTTCAGGGTGTCGAACTCGCTGACGTCCTTGGCGAACTCATCGTCCAGGGCGGGGATCTCCTTCTCCTTCACCTCATGGACCTTCACCTTGAACACCACTGCCTTGCGGCCAGGTCCTTGTGATAGTCCTCCGGGAAGGTGATGTCCAGATCCTTCTCATCGCCGGCCTTCACGCCGACAAGCTGCTCCTCAAAGCCGGGCACAAAGGTGGGAACCCAGCTCCAGGCTGAAATTCTCGCCCTTGCCGCCCTCAAAAGGCTTGCCCTCCAGGAAGCCCTCGAAGTCGATGACGACCGTGTCGCCCTCCTTGGCCTCCCGGTCCACGCTCACCAGACGGGTGTTGCGGTCGGTCAGAGCCTTCAGGCGCTCGTCCACATCCGCAGCGGAGACCTTGACCTCCTCCTTGGGGCGGACAGTCCCTTGTACTGGCCCAGGGTCACTTCGGGATACACAGGGGCGGTGGCTTTGAAGGTGAAGCCGTCGCGGGTCACCTGGCCCTCGATCTCCACAGAGGGATAGCCCACCACCTGGAGCTCCTGCTCCTTCACGGCAGCCTCATAGGCCTCGGGGAACGCGATATTGATTGCCTCTTCGAAAAACACCTCTGCGCCGTACATCCCCTCGATGATCTTCCGGGGGGCCTTGCCAGGGCGGAAGCCCGGCACGTTGATCTTCTTGCGCATCTTCTGATATGCCTTTTCGATGGCAGCTTCAAACTCCGGTGCACCGACCTCGATGGTCAGAACGACCTGGCTCTTTTCGATCTTTTCGCAGCTTTTCACACTCATCTTGTTTATTCCTCCGTTCATCGCCGGTCATAAGCCGGTGCGAAATGGTATTTTACCATACAAAACCTGAAAATGCTATACTTTTTTCCGTTATTCACAAATTTTTTTTGGAACAAATCCCAGATAGTCGGCGGAGATCAGGGAGAAGTCCGTCCCATTCCACCCGCCCTCCAGCCGCCGTTTGATGGCGTAGCCGTGGAGGTGGCCGTAGCAGCACCGCTCCACGGGGTAGGCCGAGAGCAGCCGCAGGATCTCCGGGCACTCGTAGCCCTGATACAGCGGCGGATAGTGAAGGAAGCAGAAGATGGACCGTCCCTCCGCCGCCTTCAGGGAAGTCTCCAGTCTTCCCACCTCCCGGTTGAGGACCTTGGCGTTGTGGGGCTTCTGGTCCTCCTCAAAGAACCATCCCCGGGTCCCGCACAGGGCGTAGTCTCCATACAGGGCGCAGTTGTTATGGAGAAAGTCCAGGGTGGTAAGGCCCTTCTCCGTGAAGAAGTTCTTCATTTTGGACACCGTGGACCACCAGTAGTCGTGGTTCCCCTTCACCAGATACTTTTTGCAGGGGAACTGGTCCAGAAAGCGGAAGTCCGCCTCCGCCTCATTCAGGTCGATGCCCCAGGAGGTGTCCCCCGCCAGGACCAGCACATCGCCGGCGGTCAGCCGGCTCAAAGCATCGCCGATGCGCTCCGTGTAATTCTCCCAGGCGGGGCCGAACACCTCCATAGGCTTGTCCGCTGTCAGGGAGAGGTGCAGGTCCCCGATGGCGTAGAGGGCCATGCGGCACCCCTCCTTTCTCTGTGTCCCGTGAGGCGGAGTCAGCCGTCCTCTTCGGCGGCTCCAACTCCCCGGAACTCTGTTGATCTATCTTGATCTGTGTCCATCTCGATTTTCACGCTGCTGACCTTTCCCCAAACGCGTCCGCCCACCTTCCGGACGCCTGTCTTGGTCAGCAGAATGCCGGGCAGCTTGCTGCCCTCCGGGAGCCAGTGGGACCCTTTGTAGCCTTCACCCCGGATCCGCCCGGCGCCAATTCGCCGCCGCAATAGGGACAGCGCCGCTCCTGTGCTATGGTGCTCTACTCCCCTTTGCGTTTTTCGGTTGGGTCCTCCGGGTCATCAAAGACAATTTCCTGCCGCACCTGTCACAGAAGTGATTTTCCCCTTCCGCCACCATGGCATGGCATACCCACGGCCGCAGTATGGGCAGCGGAGGTTTCAGACCCACTGGATGCCTCCGTTGACCAGCAGCACGATTCCTGTGATCCGCAGGGTGTTTTTGATCCAATAGGCTGTGTCCATCACCCGGTACCGGTCTCCCAGGGTCCGGTAGGGAATCAGCTCGTTGACAGCCAGGAAGAAAATTCCCAAAGCAAAGAACAGCAGCACCAATCGGGCAAATGCCCGGCTCAAAGGCTTCACGCAATAGCCTCCCTGCCCTCTTTCGGGTTTCCAAAATCCAAAGGCAACAGATTTACAGTCTGCCGCATTAAGCCGTTTCCCGCGTTGCTTTGTTGCAGCGCGATTTACTTCAAAAACTCCAGCACCACGCTATCCATACCGGGCTTCTCACAGGTGAGGTCGAACCGCCGGGCCTTGCCCTTCAGGGCCGCCAGGCGCCGGGGAATCGCCGTGCCGGTGGTTTCATGCAGCTGGTCCAGCAGCTCCACGCCGTCGCCCGCCGGGGTCTCCCCGATGGCCCGCAGCACGTGGTCGCAGAACTTGTAGGGGGAGGCGGTGGAGACGAACACCGTCACCGTCTTGTCGCCGGTGGCCTTGCGGTACTGTTCCATGACGCTGGCGGCCACGGCGGTGTGGGTATCGATCAGATACCCGTTCTCCTTGTAATACTTGGCGATGGCAGCGGAGGTGCCCGCCTCGCCGCAGAAGCCGCCCCAGAACTGGTCCGCCAGAGCCGCCTTGATGGCGTCGGACACTTCGTACTTGCCGGTCTTGGCGAGGGCATCCATGTAGCCCTTCACCTCCGCATCGTTTTCGCCGGAGAGGTCGAACAGCAGCCGCTCCAGGTTGCTGGACACCAGAATGTCCATAGAGGGACTCATGGTGGTATGGAACGGACGGTTCTTGTCGTACACGCCGGTGCGGAGGAAGTCCGTCAGCACATCGTTGCAGTTGGAGGCGCAGATCAGCTTCCCAACCGGCAGTCCCATGCGCTTTGCGTAGTAGGCCGCCAGGATGTCGCCGAAGTTGCCGGTGGGCACACAGAAGTTCACCTTGTCGCCCATGCTGAGCTTCCCGTCCCGGACCAGGTCGCAGTAGGCGGAGATATAGTAGACCACCTGGGGCAGGATGCGGCCCCAGTTGATGGAGTTGGCGGAGGACAGGAAGTAACCCCGGTCCGCCAGGGTGGCCCGGATGGCCTCATCGGAGAAAATGCGCTTTACACCGGCCTGGGCGTCGTCGAAGTTGCCCTCCACGGCGCAGACGCCCACATTGGCGCCGTCCTGAGTGACCATCTGGGTCTCCTGGACCTTGGACACGCCGTCCTTGGGGTAGAATACCAGGATCTTCGTCTGCGGCACGTCGGCAAAGCCCTCCATCGCAGCCTTGCCGGTGTCGCCGGAAGTAGCCACCAGGATGCATACCGTCTTGGACTCTCCGGTCTTGCGGAGGGCGGCGGAGAGCAGCTGGGGCAGCATCTGCAGGGCCATGTCCTTGAAGGCGCTGGTGGGGCCGTGCCACAGCTCCAGGCAGTGGGTGGTCTCGTCCACCGTGCGGACAGGGCCACGGCGTCACAGTCGAACTTCTCAGGGCCGTAGGCGTTCTCCGCAAATCCGGACAGCTCCTCATAGGTGTAGTCGGTCAGGTACAGGCCCATGACCTTGGCAGCCCGCTCCTGGTACCGGACATTCACCAGGCTCTCCAAAAAAGCCCGGTCGATCTGCGGGATCCCGCAGGGGGTCAGCAGGCCGCCGTCCCGGCTCAGGCCCATCTTGATGGCCTCCGCTGCGTCCATGCGGACGGCGGCGTCCCGTGTGCTGTAATACTTCATGTCGCTCTCCTTCTGACTGTTTTCAAAACGCATTTTCCAAATATTCCAGCCGGAGGGGGCGGTGAACCCCATCCGTATAAACCTCCGCCACATCGAACCGGGCGGGAGCGTCCAGGTCGTGCTGACTGAGATAGCAGGCCGCTGCGGCCGGAGCCGTTCCTGCTTCCGCCGGTCCACCGCCTCCCGCGGCAGGCCCGCGAAGCTGCCGCTGCGGAGCTTTACTTCCACAAAGCAGATGGTGCCGTCTCTGTCACGGGCCACCAGATCCAGCTCTCCGTACCGGCAGCGCCATTGGCTTGCCAGCAACTGGCAGCCCCTCTTCCGCAGGTACTGTGCCGCTGCGGCCTCGCCCCGGTCCCCCAGGGCCTTGGTGGTATTCATGTGCGCCGGGCCTCCCACTTCTTCAGAAAAGTACGCCGGTGGGCAGGGCAGGGGCCGTACCGATCCAGCATTTCATAGTGGAGCTTTGTCCCATAGCCCTTGTGTTTGGCAAACTGGTACTGGGGATACTCCCGGTCCAGCACGCCGGTCACATACCGGTCCCGGCTGACCTTGGCCAGGATGGAGGCCGCCGCAATGGAGGCACTCTTCCCGTCCCCGCCTACCAGGCACATGTGGGGCGCCGTGATGGAGACGCTGCTGCCATGGTCCCGGTTGCCGTCAATGAGGCACAGGTCCGGCCGAATGGATAACCCCTCAATGGCCCGGTTCATAGCCAGCATCCGGGCGTTGAGGATATCCAAACTGTCGATCTCCTCCGCCGTCACAAAGGCGATGCTGTACGCCTCTGCCGTGGCGGTGATCTGGTCGAACAGGACATCCCGCTTCTTCGCCGTCAGCTTTTTGGAGTCGTTGAGGCCAGGAAAACCGATCTCCGGGCAGAATGACGGCAGCGGCGTACACCGGCCCGCCAGGCCGGCTCCTGCCTCGTCCACTCCGCAGAGGGCCGTGAAACCACTATTCCATTGTTCACGCTCATAGGTCCAGAGGTCCATTTCCATCCTACCAATACTCCATGACGATCTTCTTACAGCCACGGCAGACCCAGGCGGGAAGCCATGTCCGGTTGTAGCGGAACGTCATCGGTCCGTCCAGCACAATGCCGCCATCTGCCTCGATGTTCCGCCTCGTATAAAACGTGCGGAGGTCTTTCTCTCCCGGCATGAAAAAAAGACCGATGCTGTTCTTGGTGATGACATGGCCCTTTTCCATCTCTTTTCCGCAGACAGGGCAGTTCATGGATATGCCTCCCTCCTCGCAGGGCAGGTTCCTTCGCTTTCCGCGATTCCCGCCAAGTGATGTCAATACTCCAGAAGGATCTTTTTGCAGGCGCGGCAGACATAGCCATGTACAGTTGCGCGGTCGCTCCCCCGTATATGATGCGGGCCATCCAAAACAATCCCGCCGTGCTGTTCCACACTGCGCTTCGTATCCCAGAATCCCACTTTTCCGCCGGGCGGCAGGAAGAAAAGGCCCCGCCCCAGCTCCGTATAAAGGCTCCCCCGCTCCAGCTCTTTTCCGCAAGACGGGCAATTCATAGGCGCGCTTCCCTCATTCTGACGCTGCAGGCTGTTCCGTCTCCTCCGGCATTTCCAGTGTGAAGCGTCCCAGCTTGCCAGCTCTGTACTCGTCCAACAGGATCTTGGCCATCCGCTCCGTGTCCACCTCGCCGCCGGAGATCAGAAAGCCCCGCTTTTTCCCGGCGGCCTCCAGCAGGCGGTAGCCCCAGGCCACGTCCTCCCCGCCGTCCTGACGCTCCGGCAGGGATGGGAGCTTGTAGCCGGTCCTCAGGGCCTCCGGGTAGTTGGTGCCCAGGTACGCCATCAGGTGGCAGCCCAGGGTCTCCATGTCCAGGATCTCGTCCTTCACCGCGCCGGTGTAGGCCAGGTTCAGCCCACGCTCTGGTCCTCAAACTTGGGCCACAGAATGCCGGGGGTATCCAGCAGTTCCAGCCCGCGGTCGATGGGCACCCACTGCTTGGCCCGGGTGACACCGGGCCGGTCCTCGGTTTTGGCAGTCTTGCGGCCGGCGATCCTGTTGATAAAGGTGGACTTGCCCACGTTGGGCACGCCCAAAATCATCACCCGGACCACCCGGTTCTGCCCCTTTTCCGCATAGGCGCGCAGCTTGTCCGCAAGAAGCGTCTTGACAGCAGCGGCAAACTGCTTTGTCCCGGCGCCGCTCTTGGCGTCGGACTCCATCACCGCGTACCCCTTTGCCCGGAACCAGGCCGCCCACCGCTTCGTGGCGTCTGGGTCCGCCTGGTCCACCCGGTTCAGCACCACCAGCCGGGGCTTCCCCGCCGTCAGTTCGTCCACATCCGGGTTCCGGCTGGACACAGGGATTCGGGCGTCCACGATTTCGCACACTGCATCCACATGTTTGATCTGCTCGGCGATCATCCGCCGGGTTTTGGTCATGTGACCGGGATACCATTGAATATTCATAGTCCTACCTCACGCCGCCCCGGCGGGCGGCGCCCAATCAATTCTTCTCAGGAAGCTGTCCCCGTGGCTCAGTCGATCCCCGCAATGGGGCCGATGCGGCCGAAGTCCCGTTGCCCGGTGGCCTCGTCCGCGCCGGGAAACAGCAGGAACACCGCCTTGCCGATGACATACCGGGTGTCCACCGTGCCAAGGTCGCTGCTGCGGCTGTCGCTGGAGTGGTTTCGGTTGTCGCCCATGACGAAAATGGAGCCCTCCGGCACCGTCAGGGGAAATTCCGTCCCCTCCTCCACATAGGTGGGCTCGTTGATATAGTCCTCCTCCAGCAGCTCCCCGTCCACATAGACGGCGCCGGAGACAAAGTCGATGTCCACCGTCTGGCCCTCCGTGGCGATCACCCGCTTCACGATGGGCTCCTCCAGAAAGGTGTCCTTCCGCAGCACCACGATGTCGCCGTACCCATAGTCGTTGTCCAGCATGGCGTTCAGCACCAGCAGCCGGTCTCCGTCCTGCAGGGTGGGCACCATGGAGTGCCCATCCACGCCGATGAGCCGGATGACGAAGGTAAACAGCAGCACCACCGCCAGCACGGAGCACACCAGCGCCTGGGCCCACTCATACAGGTCCCGGCCCTCCTCCTTTTCCGGAGACACCTCCTGCGTCTCCTGCTTCTTCTCTTTCTTCCACATGTCTGCAAAACCTCCGCGGGCGCTTTCGCCCCTGTTGATGGAAAGCCCCCCACCGGAGGTCTCCTTGTTCTTATGTCAGCGGGCCGATCCTGCCGAAGTCCCGCTTGTCGGTGTCCGCAGTCACGCCTGGGAACAACAGGAACACCGCCCGTCCCAAAATCTGCCGGGTATCCACCGGCCCCAGCTCTGGATCCCGGCTGTCATCGCTGTCGTTGCGGTTGTCGCCCATAACAAAGACGCAGCCCTCCGGCACGGTGACAGGGAACTCCAGCCCCTCCTCCAGATAGGTGGGCTGGCGGATGTAGTCCTCCCCCAGCAGCTGCCCATCCACATAGACGGCACCGGCGGTAAAGTCGATGTCCACCGTCTGGCCCTCTGTGGCGATCACCCGCTTCACGATGGGCTCCCCGTCCTTGAAGCTCTCCTTCCGGATGATGACGATGTCCCCGGCCTCAAATCCACCGCACAGGTGGGCGTTCACCACCAGCAGGCAGTCCCGATGCTGGAGCGTCTCCCGCATGGAGGGGCCGGACACCAGCACCACCCGCGCCGCAAAGGTGAACAGCAGTACCGTTGCTGTCACGGCGCACACCAGCACCTGTACCCACTCGTACAGCCCGCGGAGGGAAAGCGCGTCCCTGTTGAGCCGTTTTCCTCCCCGCACGTGACCGCCTCCTCCAGCACCGCAGTTTTTCACAATAACGTATGCTAGTATATCAAAGAACCGTCAAAATCACAAGATGCCGGGGAAATTTTGTGTGACAAGAAAAAAGAGAGGCTTTCGCCTCTCTTTCGTCTTGGATCACAGCTTTTCCTTGACCTTGGCGCCCTTGCCCACGCGGCCGCGCAGATAGTACAGCTTGGCACGCCGCACAGCACCGTTGCGGACCACCTCGATCTTGTCGATGGAGGGAGAGTGCACGGGGAAGACCTTCTCCACACCGACACCGTAGGAGATGCGGCGCACGGTGATGGTCTCGGTGATGCCGCCGTGCTTCTTGGCGATGACGGTGCCCTCGAAGACCTGGATACGCTCACGGGAGCCTTCCTTGACCTTCACGTGCACCCGGACCGTGTCGCCCACCTTGACGGGGGTCACTTCCGCTTCCAGACGCTCTTTGTTCAGTTCCTTAATCAGATCCATGGATGTTCCTCCTAAATAATAGGTGTTCATGCCGCTTCTCTCAAAGGCACATCAACGCACTCCGGCGTGTGCACGGCAGAGGACCACCCTTTGTAGCCGTAATAGGATACCACGGCCAGGAGGAAAATGCAAGTATTTTTTACAAAAAATCCGCCTTTCTGCCGTGCAGTTCCCGAAGAGCCGCCGCCAGCAGGCCGAATGCAGCCGGCAGCAGCCACAGGCTCCCGCCGGTCCGCCCGATCAGCCACAGCACCAGGCCGCCCAGGGCCAGCGCCGTCGTGCCCCCCGCCCAGCAGGCGATGCGCTCCGCGGCGGAGGGACCCGCCAGCCATGCGGCCGCGAGATACAGCGCCCGGCCGCCGTCCAGGGGCCGCACCGGCAGCAGGTTGAAGAGGCACAGTGACAGATGGGCTCCCGCCGCCACCCAGGCGTGGGCGCCCCCCAGAACCAGCGCGCACAGCAGATTCACTGCTGGCCCCGCCAGCACCGCCGCGATCTCCCCCGGATAGGACAGGCGGGCGGCGGAAGTCATCAGCTCCGCCCCAAAGACGCTGACCCGCAGCTCCCGCACCCGGGCCCCCAGCAGCCGCAGCACCAGCAGGTGTCCCAGCTCGTGGAGCGCCGCGGCCGAGAGGATCACCGCCAGCAGCTGCCAGCCGTTCACCAGTGTGAACCAGGCCGCCAGCAGCCAGAAGCCGCCGGAAATCCGAATCCGGTCACGCCAGCGAGACATAGTAGATGGGATTTAGGTACTGGCTGCCCTCATGGAGCTCGAAGTGCAGATGAGGCCCGGTGGCCACGCCGGTCTCCCCCACCTCTGCGATCACGTCCCCCTCCTTCACAGAGGCGCCTGAGGAGGCGATAATCCGGCTGCAATGGGCATACAGGGTGGAGTAGCCCCCCTCGTGGGCAACGGTGATGTACTTGCCGTAGCTGCTGCTCTCCCCCACGGCGGTGACGGTACCGTCGGCAAAGCAGCCGATCTCCGTCCCGGCGGCGGCGCCGATGTCAATACCATAGTGGAACCGCTCCTCTCCCTCCACCGGGTGCTCCCGGTAGCCGAAATCAGAGGTGAGGGTGCCCATCACCGGGGTGCAGTAATCAAAGCCCAGCAGGGCCTGTTCCAGGCACACGTTGTCCGGCAGGTTCTGGTCGGAGTAGAGGACGTAGGCCAGGGTAGACGCCTCCGCCGCGCCCTGGGATGCGGTTTCCGCAGTCTCCGCTGTCTGATCGGCCTCTGCTGTCTGCGCGGTCTCTGCCGTCTGGGCTGCTGCTGCGGGCAGATCCAGCCAGCCGTCGCTGCTGCCGGTCCCGGTCCGGAAGGCCCGCAGGGGCGCGATGGCCGCAGGAAGCTGGAGAGACACCGCCTCTCCCCCTGCCGGGGCTGACACCTCCACGGCGGAATCCTCCTGAGGGTCGAACACCGCCTGATACATATCCTGAAGGGCCACGTCCACATCCGCTTCGCCGCTCACGGCCCGCCCCACAGCGGAGAACACGGCCTGCACATCGATGTTCTGTTCCAGCATTCCGGTGAGCTTGGCATTCACCTGGGCCATGCGTCCCGGCAGCAGGAGCTTCACCGCCACCAGCAGCACAAAGATGCTGCCGCAGGCCACCAGCTGGATCAGATGCCGCCGCTCTCCCGGAGTCAGAGTTTCCCGTTTTCCCCGCTGGACCCTGTGCGGCGCAGCCGGGGTACTCCGCCGCCGCCTTTCCGCCGCCCGATGCTGGGACGAGACGGTGCCGATCCGCCGCCCAACGTGCCGTGCCGCCATGACGCTCCCTCCCCTGTCGGAATCTATTCCAAACTCTATGCGCCGACCGGGCGGGATATGCGTCTTTGGGAATCGTCTGCCCCCGCCGAAAAAGAGACCGGGAAGGGGCTCCCTTCCCAGTCTCTTGCACTTGCCCGCTTTGCGGGGCGTTATCCCAGCAGGCCCAGCATCGCCGCACACAGGGCCGTCCTGTCCCGGATGGAGGGGATGCGCACCCGCTCTTCCGTGGTGTGGATCTGTTCTGCGATGGCGGAGAGGGCGTCCACCGTGGGGACGCCGTAAGTGGAGAGATAGGCCCCGTCGGTGGCGGCGGGGTCCGCGATCTCCTCCGGCTCCCAACCCAGCAGCTCCGCCGCCTCTGCCGCCCGGAGATAGGCGCTGTGATTGGCGGCGTTCCGCTCCATGGCGGGGAACAGCGTCCGGTAGGTGACCTGCACCCGGCAGCCCTCCACCGTCACTTGGTCCGCCATGCTGTCCAGCCTGGCCTGGATCACCGGGAAGTCCGCGTTTTCCGGAATCCCGGCCACGCAGAACTCCCCCCGGGCCTCTCCGGCCACCACGCCGTTGGGCCGTCCGCCGGAGATGGGCGCCACATTGTAGTAGATGCCCTTCTCATAGTCGTTGAAGCTGTATAGCCGGATGATCTGGTGAGCCAGCTCCAGCACGGCGCTGCGGCCCTCCAGATACGCCTTGCCCGCATGGGCCTCCCGCCCCGCCACGTCGACGGTTCCCAGAATCACCCCCCGGCGGGATGTGACGAACCGGGGACGTCCGTCCCGCTCCCGGCCGCCCTCGAACACCAGGGCCAGAGCCGCGTCCTGCGCCTCCCGGGCGTAGACCTTGCGGCCGGACCGGGAGCCGGTCTCCTCGTCACAGGTGAAAAGGTACGTCAGCTCCCAGGGGGGCAGCAGGCCCGCCTTTTTCAAAATCAGCGCCCCGAACAGGGAGATAAGGACGCCGCTCTTGCAGTCCCCGGCCCCAGGCCGTGGGCCCTCCCCTTCAATATGAAAGTGGTGCTTTTCCGCAAAGCCGGGGCCGAACACCGTGTCCAGGTGGGCGGCCAGCAGCACCTTTCCCCGGGGCTGTTCCGGCCGCACCCGGGCCACCAGATGGGTCCCCAGACAAGGCTCCGTCACCCGCTCTGTCCGGGCCCCCAGCTCGGAGAGCACCGGCTCCAGCAGCCCGGTCACGGCGGCGTTGCCCGCCTCATTGCCGGTGCCGCTGTCGATGGCGCAGATCTGTTCCAGCAGCGCCAGCTGGCGGGGCAGCATCTCCTCCGCCCCGGCCCGGACGATCCGGGCCAGTGTCTGTCTCTTGGCATCCTCCATCGGCCGTGCCTCACTCCGCCAGCAGGTCCACCATGACCTCCGCCGGATCGAAGGCGGCGTCGATCATGCCCACCTTCTGGAGCCAGTCGATGTTCTCCTGCCACACGGACACGTCCTGGGACAGGAAGGGCGCGTCGGCCGTCTCCATGATGGGCAGCAGCACATCAAAGCTTCGCCGTTCCACGGACTCCGTCAAGGGGAAGTTCTCCTCGTCCTGGTTGGCCAACAGGAGCCCCAACGCCTCCTCCGGGTCCGCCTGCATATCGGCAAAGCCCTTCTGACAGGCCCGCAGGAACCGAGTGTACTTGTCCCGGTTGGCCTCCAGCTGGTCCTCGCCGGTCACCAGCATCAGCGCGTAGTAGTTGGGTACGCCGTAGTCCATGACCTCCATGTAGTCCACGGCGAAGCCCTCCTCCTCCAGCGCAGGAACCTCGTGGTTGATGAAGCAGCCGAAGGTGGCGTCCACATTTCCGGTGGTCATGGCGCTCATCAGGTCAAAGCCCACGTCGATCAACTCCACGTCATCCAGCGTGGCGCCCACAGTCTCCAACATCTGGCCCACCGCCACCTCGCCGAAGCGGGTGCCGGAGTAGCCGATGGTCTTGCCGATCAGGTCCTCCGGGGTCTTGATGTTTTTCTCCGCCAGGGCACAGACGATGCTGATGGGCTGCTGGACCACAGCTCCCAGCACCTTCACCGGCACGTCCTCATTGGCCTTGGCGATGATGGTGTCCTCCTGATAGTAGAAGCCGATATCCGCCCGGCCCGCCGCCGTCATGGTCAGGGGATCGCTGGCGTTAGAGGGGAACAGGATATTCACCTGCAGGCCCTCCTCCGCAAAGTAGCCCTTCTCCTCCGCCTCGTAGAGGAAGGCATGGACGGCGTTGGGATACCAGTCCAGCACCACGTCGATGGTCTCCAGCTCTCCGTCGTCCTGCCCGTCCGCCGTGTCCCCGCTTCCGCCGGAGGAGCAGCCGGTGAGCAGCAGAAGCGCCGTCAGCAACAGCGCAAGTTTCTGTTTCATCGTCAATCTTCCTTTCTTTATAAACTGGATCCAGGTGATTCCTGCGGGGCCCGCCCCGCAGGTTTCAGGACTCTCCCCTCCAGCGGACGAACCGCTTTTCCAGCAGGTTCACAACGGTCACCGCCAGGATGGCCGCCGCGGACAGCAGCACAATAGGGGCGAACACCCCCGCGCCGTCCAACTGGGTCATCATGCGGCGGGAGAAGTAGCCCAGGCCGCTCTTGGCCCCCAACCACTCGCCGATGGCCGCGCCGATGATGCTCATGGGCACCGCCATCTTGACGGCGGAGAAGAAGTATGGCAGGGCGCAGGGCACCTTGATCTTCAAAAAGATGTCCTTCTTCGTGGCACCGTAAGTCTCCAGCAGCTCCGCCATCTCCGTCTTGGCGGAGCGGAGCCCGTCGTACACTGTGATGGTGATGGGGAAAAAGGTGATGAGCACTGTCACCAGCACCTTGCTCCAGATGCCGTAGCCGAACCACAGCACAAAGAGCGGTGCGATGGCGGTGGTGGGAATGGTCTGGGACACCACCACGATGGGATAGATCATCTTGCGGACCAGGTCGCTCTCGTCCATCACCACCGCCAGGGCCAGGCCCAGCACCAGAGAGATCCCCAGGCCGATGGCCGTCACCAGCATGGTGGCGGGCAGATGAACGGTGAAGAGGACATCCCGCAGCTCCCACAGCTTCGCCAGGATCTGGGTGGGAGACGGCAGGATATAGGCCGCGTCTAATCCCATGGCCCCCGCCTGCCAGAGAATCAACAGGGCGAAGAGAAAAATCATGGCAGGTAGATTTGCTTTACAGGTCTTTTTCATGGGGTCACCTGCTTTCGCAGAAGGTCGATGAGATGCTCCTTCAGCTCCACCATCTCCGGCAGTTTGAGGCAGGAGCGGTCCCGCGGGAAGGACGCGGGGACCGGAATCTCCGCCAGCTCCCGGATGGGGGTGCGCTCCACCACCAGCACGCTGGAGGAGAGGAACAGCGCCTCCTCCACGTCGTGGGTGATGAAGAGGATGGTCCTCTTGTGCCGCTGCCACTGGTCCAGCAGCCACTCCTGCATGGAGATCCGGGTGAGGAAGTCCAGGGCGGAGAAGGGCTCGTCCAGCAGCAGCAGGTCGCAGCCCGTCAGCATGGTGCGGGCAAAGGCCGCCCGCTGCCGCATCCCGCCAGAGAGCTCGTCTGGCATCTTGCTGCCGCAGCCGGCAAGTCCCACGTCGGCCAGCGCCGCCTCCGCCCGGTCCCGGCGCTCCGCACGGGTCAGCTCCCCCTGGATCTCCAAGGGCAGCGCCACATTTTCTCCCACGGTTCGCCAGGGGAACAGCAGGTCCTTCTGGGGCATATAGCCGCAGTAGTGCTTGCGTCCCACAATGGACTTCCCCTCCACCAGAATGGTCCCCGCCTTGGGCTTTAGCAGTCCGTTGGTCATGCGGAAGATGGTGCTCTTTCCGCAGCCGCTGATGCCGATGATGCAGTGGAAGGAGCCGGGTTCCACGGCAAAGCTCAGGTGGTCGATGATATCGAAGTCCTCGCTGGGGTACTGATAGGAGACGTTCTGAAATTCCAGCATGGTCATCGCTCCAGCGTCCAGGCCATCTCCCAGAAGCCCAGCTCATACCGGCTGCAGTTGACGAAGATCTCCTCCAGCCGCTGGTATTCCGCCTCCGTGCAGCTCTCCGCCAGGGTGTCCATCAGCTCCACCAGTGCGTCGTTGGTTTTCTGGTAGTCCTCCCCCGCGTAGCTGCGGATCCACTCGCCGTAGAAGGGGTGGTCCGCCGCGCCGGGGATGGCCGCCAAGCGCGTGCCGATCTCCGCATAGCTCCAGGAGCAAGAGAGGATGGCGGCGATGATCTCCGCCGGCCCGCCCGCGGCGGCACAGGAGAGCATGTAGTGGGTATAGGACAAATTGGAGAGGGCCGGCTGGACAGAAAACACCTGCTCCTCCGTGATGCCCAACCGGGCCATGTAGGCCCGGTGGACCTTCATCTCCCCGCCCAGAATCGCGTCCACATTGGCGGAGAAGGTCCGCATCAGGCCGGGGTCCCGGGCCTTCACTACACCGTAGGCGAACACCCGGGCGTAGTCGAACAGGTACAGATAGTCCTGCAGCAGGAACCACCGGAACTTCTCCAGGTCCAGGCTGCCGTCTCCAACCCCCCGGACAAAGGGATGGTCATGGCACTGCTCCCAGATGGGATGGGCGGCCTCGTACAGCCGCTGTGTCGTTCTCATTCGTATTCCTCCTATCCAATGGCCGGTCCGCCCCCATGCAAAAAGGCGGGGTCCCCTTTGGGACACCCCGCCTTCGCTCCAATCCTATCTCTTCCGTGCGGAAGAGACTCCGCACGAATAGCTTGTGCTGCGTCCCTACGTTGGCATTACCCACATCAGGTCAGGTCGAGGGACCGGCCCCTCATCTCAGCCTCCTCGCGGAAGCTCCCTTGCACGTTTTATTGTAAAAGCCCGTCTTCTTTTTGTCAATAAATTTTTCCCGGTTTTCGGTAAAAATCCCGCATTTACACCAGATGCCGCTCGATCTCCTGCCGGGTGGGCAGGGAGGGGATCGCCCCTCTGCCCTGAACACAGAGCCATCCGCTGACGTTGCCGTACTCCAGCGCCTCCTGCACCAGCGGCTCCGTCAGCTGCTCCGCCTGGGTGACACCCCGGAATCGCATCTGAGACAGCATTCCGCCCCAGAAGGCGTCTCCGGCGCCGGTTGCATCCGCGCAGTGGGCCCGCCGACCCGGGACAGCGAGGCGCCGCCCCCGGAAATATCCTCTGGCACCCTGACCGCCCAGGGTCAGCACCACCAGCGTCAATCCGTACCGCTCCATAAGGGCGGGCAGCTCCGCCTCGCCCCCCAGCATATCGGCCTCCTCCTCTGAGATCTTCAGCAGATCCACGTCCGGCAGGATCTCCCGCACCTTTGCGGCGCAGGCCTCCTGACTGCCGTTCCACATCATGTCCCGGTAATTCACATCAAAGCTCACCAGCCTGCCCATCTCCCGACCCAGGTGCAGGGCCTTGGCTGTGGCCTCTGCCGCTGGGGAGGCGGAGAGAGAACACGACCCGGCGTGGACGATCACCGTGTCCCGGATGTCCGCCTCCCGTACGTCCTCCTCCCGAAGGAACATATCCGCCCCAGGCTTGCGGACAAAGGTGAAGCTCCGCTCCCCTTCCTCCGTCAGAGAGACAAACGCCATGGTGGTGACCGCCTCCCGGCAGGGCTCCCGCCGGATACAGCGCACCCTGTTTTCCCGGAGGGTACCCAGCAGGTACCGCCCGAAGTCGTCATCCCCCACAGAGCAGCACATGGCCGCCTCCAACCCGTTCCGGGCGGCGGCGATGGCCACATTTGCAGGGGCGCCCCCGGCGTTTCGAATATAGCTTCCGGGCTCACTGCCCGGCAAAAAGTCAACTAGCATCTCGCCAACGCTGTAAAGGTCCACCAGTGGTCCTCCTTGTCTGAGGTGGTTTTGCAATCATTCGCATCGATTATTAAACCATTTCCAGCGTTCAATGTCAATCGTTTAGCTGATGTTTTTATAGGAGAAAAATGTACTTTTTGTGGGATTTCCGATATTGCGGCAAGCCGCCCCGGGAAATCACCCGTTTTGAAGAGGTAGCTCCCCCGAGAAGATCCGGGCGATCCCGCCGCAGGCCGCCCCCAGAAGCACTCCCTCCCCCAGGAAGCGCGGCTTTCTCACCAGGACTCTGCCGCCCCCATCCGCTGGGCGCAGGCGGGCGATGGCGGATTCCAGATCCGCCACGTGCCGGTCGGTCCAGCAGAGTCCGTCGCCGCCCAGCAACACCAGTTCGCTGTTCAGCAGATTCAGGGCGCTGGCGATCCCCGCAGCCAGAAAGTCCACGGTCTCCCGGAACACCCGGTCTACTTCCCCGCTGCCGGTTATCCGGCAGAAATCGGCGTAGGAAGCCTCCAGTCCCGTTCGATGATACAGTTTTTTCAGCACCTCCGGCGAACGAACGTACAGCTCCAGGCAGCCACGGCCGCCGCACCGGCAGGGACGGCCACCGGCGCAGATGGTGACATGGCCCAGCCCCAGGGGCCGTCCTCCCCGGCCCCTGCACAGTTGCCCGCCGCTGAGGACCGCGCTGCCCACCCGGTCCCCCAGGCTGACAAACAGCACGTCCCGGCAGTTCCGGGCCCTGCCGAACAGGCTCTCCACCAGCAGAGCGCTCTGGCAGGTGTCCTCCAGGAATACCGGGAGGCCGTACCGCTCCCGGACTGCCGGACGCACGGATTCCGAGGGACACATCTGCTCCCCGCCGGGCCGCCAGGGCAGGTCCGCCGCCAAGCCGATGGCCCGTACACCAGCCGTCCCGGACAGCATCTTGTCCAACAGCCTGAGAGCGGTCTCCCGCCGCACCGCCTCCGGAGCGTCCTTCGGCAGGTCCGTGCCAGCCCGCCGGAATACCCGGAGGTCCAGCCCGCACAGAACACTCTCACAACGGCCCGGGAGGAACGCCACGCCCGCTGCCTTCGGCGCTTCGGGTGAGAGCCGGAGGCGCACGGGGTTCCGCCCCGGCTCCTCGCTGCACACCACCTCGCTCTCTCGCAGGACATCCCCGTCGATCATCTCACCCACGATATTGGAGATGGTCATTTTGCTCAAGCCCGTTCTCACCACCAGATCCCGCCGGGTCCGGCATGCGCCGGTGGCAACCATGCGCAGGACCAATCCGCGGTTGTCCCGCCGGTTGTCTCCGCTGTTTTTTCCCGCTTTCTCCAGCATGACCTGTCCTTTCCCGCGATGCCTGTCAAACCTCCCGTGCCGGAGTTGGCCTCCGGCATTCTACATTTGTTTACTATATGACGCTCCCAGAGGCCCGTCAAGAAAAACCGCTCCCCCACCCGGAGGAGCGGTATAGGACATCATCTAAATTCTGTCCCATATCACCGTCCCAGCAGGGCAGCCCCGCCCAGCAGCACCCCATAGACTACCGGCTGGTGGAGCATATATACCGGCAGGGACTGCCTGCCCAAGGCACACAGGGGCGGACACCGGAGCGCGTCCGGATCCAGCCGCTCCATCGGCCCGGCCAGCAGGCGGCGGAGAAAATGCCCCGCCAGGAACAGGAACAGCCAGGGCAGCAGGGAGAAATAATCCGTGGAGAAAAAGTCCGGCGGCGGAAATCCTATGTACGCCGTCAGCAGATTACGGTAAAGTCCCTCCGGCACCGTTCCCAGCGTCCAGTCCTCAAATCCCAGCGTCCCCTGGTTCACGTTCCGCAGCAGGGTGAACAGGGCCGCGCTGGCGGCGGGGCCCACCCCCACAGGTACGTGCCGCAGCAGTTTTCCAGTGGGACCATCAGCAGCATGCAGGAGCCGATCAGCGTCAGCACGCCGAACCAGATCTGCTCCTCCGGCATGAAGAGCACCGTCACCAGCGTCACCACCCAGCCGCAGCCGAACACCGTCAGTCCCCTCCGGAGGGGCCGCCGCCCCAGGCTGAAGCAAAATCCGGAGAGGAGGATAAAGGTCCAGCAGATGCTCTGCTGCCAGATGTACGCGCCGGTGCCCCGGTACCAATCCCAGTCCGCGTGGAACAGATACACCAAGTCCCAGCAGGCGTGATAACCGATCATGCTCACCAGCGTCAGGCCCCGCAGGGCATCCAGGGAGGCGATCCGCCTTCTGGGCCGGACCAGTGTCCGAGTCCCGCTGTCTGCTGCCATCTTCCGCTCCTCCTCTCCGGCGACCGGCGGAACCGGTCGTCTATCTCACTCCGGGGTCAGCCCCGGTGCTCCCGCCGGTACTCCGTGGGGAGCTGTCCCGTCACATCCTTGAATGCCCGGGTGAATTTCCCCTGGCTCTCGTAGCCCACGGCGGCCGCGATGGCGGCGATGCTCCCGCCGCTCTCCCGCAGCAGCTCCATGGCCCTGCGCACCCGGTACTCCTTCATATAGGTGGCGATGGGCAGGCCGTACACCGCCTTGAACACCTCCTTCAAGGTGGAGGTGTTCAGCAGATACCTGTGGGAGAGCTCCTCAATGGTGTACCGCCGGTCCAGGTGCTCGGTCAGCAATGCGTGGATCTCCTGGATACGCGCCGTCTGCTGGGAGCCGTACCGGGTCAGCTCCCGCCCGCCGGACTCCAGCCCCTCCAAATACAGCAGTAGCTCCTGGAGCTTCAGCCGGAGATAGGGCAGCCGCCGCATCTCCGGCTGCCGGTACAGGGGCCGGAAGATCTCCTCCAGCTCCGGTCCCGCCGGAAGGGCGAAGGTCCCGCCTCCGCAGAATTTTTCCGCCAGCCTCTCGGCCTGGAAGTCCGCCTCCGCCAAGATGGGGGGCGGCGACTCCGCCAGATGGGTCAAATCCACGCAGATCATCAGCCCCGCGTACATCTCCGCCGGGAAGTGCATCACAGAATCCGCGCAGCAGTCCGCACTGTGGAGGGACAGATCGCCCTCCCCCAGATAGACCGACATGCCGTCCCGCAGGTCCCAGCCCACCCGGCCCAGGCGGCAGTGGTTGATCTCCAGCGTGGACCGGGCCGCCTCGTGCCGGAAGGCGGCATAGGTGCCCAGGACCGTGTTGAAGGACGCCTCCACCCCCGGAAAGACCGGGTAGACCTCCATCCGTCCCCGTCCATCCGTCTCTCCCTGAAATGTCCCGGTGAACAAAACCCCAGGTTCGGCCGCAGGGCGCCCACGATCTCCATAGTCCCCTGCGGCAGCTCCGCCAGAGCCATCCGCAGGCAATCCGCTTGCTTCATTCCGCCGCTCCTTCCCACCTCACGCCGAGGGGCAGGCAATCTCCACCATCGCCTCAATCATGTGGTGCAGCAGCTGGGCCCGCTCCGTCTCGGCAGCCTTATAGTAGACCTCTTTCCCGTCCCGCCGGCTGACGATCAGGCCGCCGGCCTTCAGCTGCTTCAGGTGGTGGGACACCGCCGGGGAGCTCATCTCCACCATGGAGGAGAGGTTGATGACGCACTCTTCACAGTGGCACAGCAGCCAAAAAATCCGGATGCGGCTGCCGTCCCCCAGCTGTTTGAAGATGTCAGCCACTGTCTGGAAATCGTCCACGCTGGGCATCTGTTCTAGCTCCCGCTCCATGGACTGTCCATGGTCGTGGGGCAGCTTCTTTCTTCCATCGGTCATCCCTCCTTCTGGTTTTGTATGCTACCACACCCGCGCCATTCTGGAAGAGCGAAAATATGCCGCCCCGCATTGGCCCAATCGGAAGGAGTTTTTGCCCAATCGGAAGATTCTCTCCCTCCCCCGTTGACTTGGGGGGGCCGCCCCGTGTATGATAAGACCATAGATTAAATAATTACTTAATCGTTTTGCTCAATTGCTGAAGGGAGACTTTTATATGAAAAAAACCTATAAGATCGATGTGGACTGCGCCAATTGCGCCAACAAGATGGAGGAGGCCGCCCGGAAGACCGAAGGCGTCCAGAGCGCCACCGTGAACTTCATGGCGCTGAAGATGATCGTGGAATTCGCGGAGGGGCAGGACCCCAAGGCCGTGATGGAGCAGGTCCGCAGAAACTGCAAAAAGGTGGAGGACGACTGCGAAATCTACCTGTAAGCGCGTTTTTCAGGAAAGCACCCCCTCCGGAGGCGGGGTGTTTTCTTTCCCAAAACAATTAAACGTTTATTGAATTATTAGCCGCACGGAGCGGCTCAGATCGGAAGTGAACCTCATGAATAAAAAGCAGAAAATCATGCTGATCCGCATTCTGACAGCGGCGGCCTGCTGGCTGTCCTGCATGTTCTCCCGTCACAGGCTGGATGCGGTTTGGGCTGTACCTGATCCCCTATCTGATCGCAGGTTACGACATCCTGCGAAAGGCCCTGAAGGGCATCCAAAACCGCCAGGTGTTCGACGAGAACTTCCTGATGGCCGTGGCCACTGTGGGCGCCATTGCCCTGGCCCTGTACGAGCGGAGCGGGGATTACACCGAGGCCATCGCCGTCATGCTGTTCTATCAGATCGGCGAGTGGTTCCAGAGCTATGCAGTAGGCCGGAGCCGCCGGAACATCAGTGAGCTGATGGACATCCGCCCGGACTACGCCAACGTGGAACAGGACGGGAAGCTGGAGCAGGTAGACCCGGACGAGGTGTCCATCGGCACCGTTATTGTGGTCCAGCCCGGCGAGAAGGTTCCTATCGACGGCACTGTGGTGGAGGGCGCCTCCACCCTGAATACCGCCGCCCTCACCGGCGAGTCCCTGCCCCGGGAGGTCCGGGAGGGGGACGAGATCATCAGCGGCTGCGTCAACATGACCGGGCTGCTGAAAATCCGTACCACCCGGGAATTCGGCGAGTCCACGGTGTCCAAGATCCTGGACCTGGTGGAGAACGCCTCCTCCCGCAAGTCTCGGTCGGAGGACTTCATCTCCCGGTTCGCCCGGGTGTATACCCCCGCCGTGTGTTTCGCCGCCCTGGCCCTGGCCATCCTGGTCCCTCTGGCCCGGACGCTCCTTCTGGGCCTGCCCGCCGGCTGGAGCGTCTGGGTCTACCGGGCCCTCACCTTCCTGGTGGCCAGCTGTCCCTGCGCTCTGGTCATCAGCATCCCTCTCAGCTTCTTTGCCGGCATCGGCGGGGCCAGCAACGCCGGCGTACTGGTAAAGGGCTCTAACTATCTGGAGACTCTGTCCCAAACCAAAACGGTGGTCTTTGACAAGACCGGCACTCTGACCCAGGGCGTGTTTGAGGTCAACGGCATCCACCATCATGAGATGGAGAACGAGAAGCTGGTGGAGTACGCCGCTCTGGCGGAGAGCGCTTCCAGCCACCCCATCAGCAAAAGCCTGCAGCGGGCCTATGGCCGGGAGATCGACCGCAGCCGGGTGACGGATGTTCAGGAGATCAGCGGCAGCGGCGTCATCGCCAAAGTGGACGGCGTGGAGGTAGCCGCCGGCAACGACAAGCTGATGGACCGGCTGGGCGTGCCGTACATCCCCTGTCACAGCGTAGGCACCATCATCCACATGGCCGTCGGTGGGAAGTATGCCGGACATATCGTCATCTCCGACGAGGTGAAGCCCCACGCCCGGGAGGCTGTCCAGGCGCTGCGGGCCGCCGGTGTCCACAGGACCGTCATGCTCACCGGCGACGCCAAGCCGGTGGCAGACCAGGTGGCCCATTCCCTGGGCATCGATCAGGTTTACGCCGAGTTGCTCCCCGCTGGAAAGGTGGAAAAGGTGGAAGAACTGCTGCTGGACAACTCTGAACGGGGAAAGCTGGCCTTCGTGGGGCGACGGCATCAACGACGCCCCGGTCCTCAGCCGGGCGGATATCGGTATTGCCATGGGCGCCATGGGCTCCGATGCCGCCATCGAGGCCGCCGACGTGGTCCTGATGGATGACGATCCCGCCAAAATCGCAAAGGCCATCCGGATCTCCCGCAAGTGCCTACGGATCGTCTATGAAAACATCGTCTTTGCCATCGGCATCAAGCTGGCGTGTCTGGTGCTTGTGGCCCTGGGGTTCGCCAATATGTGGCTGGCCATCTTCGCCGATGTGGGTGTGATGATCCTGGCAGTGCTCAACGCCATCCGTGCGCTGTTCGTCAAAAAGCTGTGAACGCGGAAAGCGCCCCGTCCAAGGCTGCACGGGCATGTCCCGGAGTCCGGCGGCAGAGCCCCAGGCAAAGGCAGCCCTCCGGTCAAGCGTGAAGGGACCAAATCCGCACAAAAACCCGGCGCCGGGAATTCCCGGCGCCGGGTTCTGTATGTACAGACCAGGTCAAAATGCAAAGAGTAAATGTCATTTCAGTAAAATTGAACACGGCCATGACGTTCCCTGCTTATTGGTGAATAGCCTGGAATTCCGTAGGGAACTGCAGCTTATGTGAGCACAAGATTTTCAAATCATGTGTTCTTTTCTTTCCTGGTGTTTTCAAACACCCAGAATATAGCGCCCAGAATCACAATCCCGCCAATTATGGAGCTTTTGCTCAGGGTCTCTCCCAAAAAGGCATAGCTGAACACGGCAGTGAACACAACACCGGAATACTGATAGATGCTGACCTCAGAGGCCGGGCCTGCTGATAAGCGTATGTCAGGAAGAACTGTCCCCTGCCGCAAAGACGCCGATCAGCAAAAGCATCACGAATACCTTTGGAGACGGAATCACCAGATTGGCAGCATCATCAGTCCTGCGCAGACCGTACTCAGTGCGGAAAAGTGGAAAATGATCGCAGATGGGTGCGTGAAATTTTTACAGTAGGACAACATGGTGTAAGCCATGCCGGATACCACCGCTGCCAGCAAAGCCGCCAGAAGCGGGAACGGGTTGGAGTCGAAGGACGGCTGCATGGCGATATATGCGCCCACAAGACACAGGATCGTTGAGGCGATCTTGACGGGAGTGATCTTCTCCTTCAGGAAAATACCGGCGAGCAGTGTGACAAATACCGGAGATGCCCGGTTCAGCATAGCTACATCCGCTTGGCGAGCGTGACCGGCCGCATAGAAGAAGAGCACGATCCCCAGAAAGCCGAAGAACGACCTTCCCCAAAGCGCCCAGCCTCCTCGTTTGATCTCCTGAAAAACCTGCAGGTTTTCCCGTCGGACCATAACAGCTGCAATAATCAGGCTGACAAGATTGCGGAAGAAGGTCTGCTCAAATGTCCCCACCTCTTCAGAGCTCAATTTGACAAATACCTGCATGATGGAAAAGGACAGCGATGAGACCAGCATCAAATATATAGCTTTGGTTTTTTTTTCGTAATCAGTCTCTCCTTTTATATGGCAACATACAGCGTGGCCGTCTGCACGGGAAATCAGCGCAGACGACCGGAATACACTTCCGGTCGTCTGTTCCGATCCCACCCGGGGCCTGCGCAGCAGAAATCAATAGTCGCCGTTGTAACTGGTTCCGTGGGGCGTTGTCCAGCTATAATCTCCCAGCTTTTCCGCCTTTGTCTCCTCGCCGTTGGCCACACGCAGAAGCAGCTCGTAAAGCTCGCGGCCGCTTTCTTGCAGGCTCAGTTCCCCATACAGCATGGGAGCTGCGGAGTAGTCGATCATGTCCTCCAGCGCCGTCGCAGTCTGGGGTTGCCTGTGATCTTGATGGTCGTCATACATGCGTTGCCGATGGGGTTGCCCCGCCCAGTGGTGAAGAGGCAGATATGGCATCCGCTCATGGCCAGCGTGGTGGACGCATAGGCATCATTGGCGCCCTGTGCCTGGTTGATGCCCCAGGCTCCCGCGCCGGGGACCGGATCACCGCAGTCCAGGATCCCCAGGATCCGGCGATGTCCCTGGGTTTTGAAGCTGCCCAGGTTCTTCTCGGTCATAGTGGTCAGTCCGCCCGCCTTATTGCCGGGAGTGGGATTGACCTGGGAGAGGCCCTTACCGCCTCTGCGGGTGCAGTCCTCATTGAAGAAATCTCCGATATCCATCAGGCGCATGCCGATCTCATAAGAAGCCGCTGTGGTGGGATAGCCGCCGCGGCACAAACCTCCACCGCTCTTCCGCCGGCGGACAGGTGCATATCGATTGCCTCACCCACCACCGGATTGGCGGACAGGCCGCTGGTCCAGTCAGATCCGCCGTTATAGCCGCCGATAATCAGTCCGCTGAGGGGGCAGGGTTCGCGCTTCTGGGCCTCTGCCTGCCGCTTCAGATCCTCCACAGCTGCAATCCCGTCCTGGATGGCCTTGGTGACACCGCCGTCCGCCTGGATGCTGATATTCACCACCGGTCGGCCAGTCTTACGGATCTCCTCCGCCACATCTTCAGGATCTGTCTGCTGGCACCCCAGGGACAGCAGTACCACGCCAAAGGTGTTCGGGTGCGTGCCGGTTGTGATGAATCCTCTGCGGGTCCGCTCAAAGCGATCCGGAAACTCACCGCAAGCCGCATCGACAAACGTGGCGGGGACATTGCAGGCAGCAGAGATCCGCTGCGCCGCATTGTTGGAGCACTGAACCAGAGAGATCACCACCACCTGGTTCCGGATCCCAAAGGAACCGTCTGCCCGCTTATAGCCCATGATCGTCTCCGGCAGGCCCAACTCTTCCTTTTTGTATTTATGGTGGATCGTGTAATCCATGGCATCCGGTGCCATGGAGCGATAGTAAGCACGCTGTTCCCGGTTGATTTCCTCAAAGTCATCGTAAACATTGTGCTCATGTACCCAGTCTCCCTTTTTGATGAACTGGGTGGCCACGCCGATATGTACACCATACTTGATGATCTCGGCTCCTTTTTCGATATCAGTGCGGGCGATTTTGTGCCCCTCTTTGATATATTCGTTGGCCGTGATCTCCTCACCAGCCACTAGTGTGCACTCACCCGCCTGGATAGGCTCTACGGCAACTGCGACGTTGTCGCTCTCCTCAATCAGCATGCTTTTTTTGTAAATTTTCATTCCTGTTTACTCCTCCAGTAATTTAGGATTGGTGTTCTCTTACCGTAATACTGCGGCGATGCGATCCATGATCTCCTCGATCAGATTTCGGGGTGCAGCCAGGTTCAATCGTTCAAATCCATTTCCCTCTGGGCCGAACATACTGCCTTCGTCCATCGCCACATGGGCCTGATACAGCATCTTTTGGCGCAGTTTTTCGGCATCCGGCTCCAGTCTCCGGAAGTCAATCCATTGGAGATAGGTCCCCTCCAGAGGGGAGATCTTGACGTCTCCATTCCAAGTATCTTCCGCAAACTCCCGAACGAACTGGTCATTTTTCTGAATATAAGCCAGGCATGAATCCAGCCAGGCTTCCCCGTGGTCCCAGGCAGCCTTTGCAGCAACGGGGGCAAAAAAGTTCGGATGGGCACGACAATACCGTGCGAACATCTGGTCAAATCGTTTCCGGCGTTCCTCATTGGGGATCATAATGCAAGAAGAAAGCCCCGCCAGATTGAATGTTTTGGATGGAGCATGGCAAACGGCACAGTTTTCCGCATAGTCCTGGCCAGCGAGGCAAACACGATATGCTGGTGGCCGGGAAGATCAGATCGCTGTGGATCTCATCTGCGATTACAAACACATGATGCCTGCGGCAGATCTCGCCCACTCTGCGGAGCTCTTCCTCCGTATAAACACGGCCCACCGGATTGTGCGGGTTGCTTAAAACAAAGGCCCTGCATCTGGGGGATGCCGCTTTCCTCTCAAAATCTGCAAAGTCGATCTCATAGCGCCCATCCCTGAGCTGTAACGGACTGTTTACAACAACCCGTTTCTGCTGCTGTATCGAATCAGCGAAGGGATAATACACCGGTCTCTGGATCAGGACCTCATCGCCTTCCTCCGTCTCTGACAGCAGCAGGAGATTGATGGCTGTCACGACACCGGGGGTAAAACGGAACCAGTCCGCCGCCGCATTCCAGCCATTTCTCCGTTGCTGCCAGCGCAGATAGGACGCAATAACCTCATCAGTGACTTTGGTATATCCATACATGCCGTTCTTAGCTGCCTCAATGATGGCTTCCTGAACCTCCGGAAGTGTCTTCAGATCCATATCTGCAATCCAGGCGGGCAGAACGTCTTGGGTTCCAAAGTCTTTTCCAGTTCAGCTGGCTCCCACTTAACCTGCCCCCACGGCAGGCGGCTTTCAAAGTGGTCAAAGTCAAACGTTTTTTCCATCCTTACCTCTTTCTGATCCTAAATCGGGATTTATCACAGGCCATTAATCTCCCTCACAAAATGGCATTTGACAAAATGATCCTTTTCGATCTCTTCCAGCTGGGGCTCATTTTCAAAACATTCCGGCTTCGCATATACACATCTGGGGGCGAAGCGGCAGGACTTTGTCACGTTGATAGGCGAAGTGATCTCACCCTTCAAAATGATCTGATTATCCGGCGCATTGTACTTGGGCAGCGGGATCGCAGAAATCAATGCCTTTGTATAGGGATGATATTGGTGGGCAAAGATCTCTGCGGATCCAGCCTTCTCTACCATCTGTCCCAGATACATCACCGTGATATCATCGGAGATATGCTTGACCACGGACAGGTTGTGGGTGATAAACAGATATGTGAGATTCCGCTCCTTCTGGAGCTCCATCATCAGGTTCAGAATCTGTGCCTGAATGGACACGTCCAAAGCAGAGACCGGCTCATCGCAGACCACCAGCTTGGGATCCAGAATCAGCGCCCGGGCGATACCTACCCGCTGGCGGCGTCCACCATCCAGTTCATGCGGATACAGGCCATAGGTTCTCTCTGCCAGTCCCACCACATCCATGATCTCACGGACTTTTTTCTGCTGCTCCTCTTTGGAATTGCAGAGCTTATAGATCTTCAAAGGCTCTGCGATGATATCTCCGATGGACATTCTGGGGTTCAGAGATGCGTAGGGATCCTGGAAAATGATCTGCATATCCTTGCGAAGCTCTTTCAGCTGCGCCTTGGTCACGTCCGAGATATCCTTTCCCTGAAAGATAATCCGGCCGCCTGTTCTCTGATGCAGGTGCAGGATCACCCGGCCCAGTGTAGACTTTCCGCAGCCGGATTCTCCCACGATCCCCAGCGTCTGTCCCTCCCGCAGACCGAAGGTGACGCCATCCACTGCATGGAGTGTCCCCTTTTTGGTGGCAAAATACTTTGTCAGGTCTTCTACTCTTAAAATCTCAGCCATACTCAAACCTCCGTGTCAGAAAAACGGTTGCAGCGGACCATGTGAGAGTCCGAAAGCTTCACCGGCTTGATTTTTCCGGTCTGGCAGGCTTCTGTCGCATAGGGACATCTGGGGTGGAACTTGCATCCATCCGGAAGGTTTGCGGGGTCCGGTACCATGCCCTGAATCACTTTCAGCGTAGATGCGTCGTTCTCAATATCCGGCAGAGAGTCAAACAGACCGATGGTATACGGATGCCGCTTATCTGTATAAATTTCCTTGAGGGTTCCGGATTCCACGATCTCCCCGGCGTACACCACCGCGACCTTGTCGCAGATCTTCGCCACAACGCCCAGATCATGAGTGATGAGGATCAGGGAGGTCTGATACTCCTGCTTCAATTTTTTCATCAGCTCCAGCACCTGCGCCTGGATCGTCACGTCCAAGGCTGTGGTAGGCTCGTCCGCGATCAGCAGCTCTGGGCTGCAGGCCAAGGCGATAGCGATCATCACCCGCTGCTTCATGCCGCCGGAAAACTGGTGGGGGTAGTCGTCGCAACGGGCGCCGGGGATACCCACCTGCTCCAGCATCTCCATAGCACGCTTCCGGGCCTCGGCCTTCGAGATCTTGTTGTGCAGCAGGATCACTTCTGCAATCTGATCTCCTACCCGTGTCACCGGGTTCAGGGAAGTCATGGGATCCTGGAAGATCATGGAGATCTTTCCGCCGCGGATCCGGCGCATCTGCTTTTCTGAAAGTTTCAGCAGATCCTCTCCCTCAAACAGGATCGATCCCTTTACGATCTCTCCTGGCGGATCCGGCACCAGCCCCATGATTCCAAGGGCCGTGGTGGTCTTTCCGGCACCGGTCTCCCCCACCAGGCCGATACTTTCGCCCCTCTCCAGAGAAAAGGTGATGTCATTCACCGCCTGCACAGTTTCCTCGTCTGTCACATAACGGATTTCAAGGTCGTGCACTTCCAATATATTTTCAGCCATACCGTACTCCTTTCACCGCTCACTTCTTCAATCTGGGGTCCAGGCAGTCCCGCAGGCCATCTCCTACAACGTTGAGTGCATAGACCACCACCATGATGGCAAGGCCGGGAATGACCGTGAGGTAAGGTTCTGTCCGGATGTACCGCCGGCCGGTGGACAGCATTGCGCCCCACTCCGGCAGCGGAGCCTGAATGCCAAATCCCAGGAAACTCAGAGCAGAAGCGGAAATGATGGCGCCCGCCATGGCCAGCGTGGCCTGCACGATCAGAGAAGAAATAGAATTGGGAAGAATGTGGTGGACAATGATACGCCAGTTATTGGCGCCGATGGCTCGGGCCGCCTCGACAAACTCCTGTTCCCGTGTTGACATAACTGCTGCCCGCACCACGCGCGCGAATTTTGGCGTAGAAGACAGGCCCACCGCCAGCATCAGGTTGAACAAGCTGGAACCCAGTGCCGTGACAATGCACATGGCCAGCAGCATCTGGGGAATGGCCATGAACAGATCCATACAGCGCATAATGATATTGTCCAGCTTGGGATAGTAGGCTGCCAGGACACCCAAAATTCCGCCTGTAATGACAGAAATTCCAACCGCCAGGAAGCCGATGGCCAGAGAATAGCGGCTGCCATAGATCAGGCGGCTCAACTGGTCCCGGCCAAGGTTGTCTGTGCCGAAAATATGCTCTGCGCAGGGCGCGATCATGGCACGGCTGGCATCCTGATCATCATATCCGTATGGTGCGATCTGATCGGCGAAAATTGCGATGAGAACGAAAAGGATCAAAACGATCAGTCCCACCAACGCCTGCTTGTTCTTTTTAAAACGTCTCCAGATTTCGGAGAGCATACTGTGATTTTTCATGCCGCCTTCTTCTCTCCTCTCTTCTTGAAACGGAAGAACCCGCTCTTGGAGCTCTCATACATGGTCTTCATGCGGGGGTCAATAAACGTGTAGATGATATCTACAATCAGGTTCAAAATGGCCGAGACAAACGCGATCAGCAGCACACATCCCTGCACGGCAGCATAGTCTCGGGCATTCATGGAATCCACCAGGTACTTTCCCACGCCATTGATGGAGAAAATCACCTCTGTGACAATGGAGCCGGCCAGCAGAACACCTAGCTGCAGCCCGATTACGGTGACAATGGGGATCATAGCATTTTTCAATGCATGGCTCAGGATTACCATCCAATAAGTCTGGCCCTTTGCCTTGGCCGTGCGGATATAGTCCTGCCGCATAACCTCCAGCATGGAGCTGCGGGTTGTCCGCATGATAGTGGCAGAGGAATTCACGCCCAGCGCAACCACCGGCATGATCATCTGCGTCCAGCTATTCCCGTAGCCCGAAGCCGGAAGCCAGCCCAGTCCAACGGAGAAAATCAGAATCAGCATCAGGCCCTGCCAGAACATCGGCATGGAAATTCCAAATAAAGCGCACCCTGTGCACAGAGAGTCCAGAATGGTGTTCTGTTTCAGAGCAGCTACGATTCCGAAGAATATTCCAAGTATAATGCCCAGAACAATGCTCCATGCGGAGATATTGAATGTTACAGAGAAGCGCACGAGAAGTTCGTTCAAAACCGGAGTTCTGGAGCGGTAGGAGATTCCAAGGTCCCCCTGAAACAGGCCCAGCAGTGTCCTTCCCAGCCGCTCCCAGTAGGTCCCGTTGATCCCCATCTCAATGCGGTATGCCTCAACAGCTTCCGGCGTGGCGTTATCTCCCAAGGCCAGATAAGCAGGATCACCAGGAGAAAAATAGAGAATTGTAAAAACAACAATGGTTACACCGATCAATATGGGAATGATCCATAAGATTCGCTTGATAATGTATTTCAGCATGGTTCGTTTTCCTCACTCAACCAGCGCGGCGCCCCGGAGGCCACCGCTTTTTTGTACTGTCATGTAAAAAAATAGGATGGGTGAATAATTGTTGTATTATCCACCCATCCCTTGGATCAAATCAAACCCTTAATCCGGAGAATCATTTTACGCGAAGTAGCAATACTTCAGCAGCGGAGCCTGGAATGCGCCATTGCGGAAGCCCTGCAGATCGCTGGTGTAGCAGTGGATATCCTCCTGCTGATAGATGGGAACGATGACACATTCATCCAGCACCTTCTGCTGGATTTCTGCATTCAGTTCGCTGCGCTTTGCAGAGTCCGCCTCCATAGCAGCAGCATCAATCAGGGCATCCATCTCAGGATCGCTGTATCCGAAGATGTTGTTGGCGTTATCGGTGTAGAAGAATCGGTTCGCATAGTCAATATCGCCGTTGGTGGCAGAGATGCCCCAGGTATAAATATCGAAGTTGTGCTCCACCTTCAAAGCCTGAGAGTTTGTGGCAGCGTCCAAAGCAACGATCTCCACATCAATACCGATCTGCCCCAGTGCATTGGCAAAGAACTCACCATAGGCCTGACGCACAGCCATGTGGCCCACGTGATATCTGCAGGAGAACCCGTCGGGGTAACCGGCCTCTGCCAGCAGTTCTTTGGCCTTCTCAAGATTATATTCATAGACCGGATAATCCACATGATAGGGAGAGTCCACATCCGCGATGGAATCAGGAATATTGCTGGGCAACAGGCCTTCCGCGGGCTGACCGACACCGTCCATGCAGACCTCCCATGCACCGTCAATATCCAGTGCATAAGCGATAGCCTGGCGGACACGGACATCGTCAAAGGGAGAATTCCGCAGATTGAAGCTCAGATAGCAGTTGTCCGTCGTATACTCACGGAATACCACAACATCAGAATTGGCCTCGGCAGCCTCGATATCCACGCCGGAAAGATTGTAGCACATATCTGCGCCGCCGGTCTCCACCTCGATGTAGCGGTTGCCATCTTCGGAAATCACTCTGAATTCCACATTCTTGATGGCAGGCTGGCCCTCCACATAGTAGTCGTCGAAGCCCACCAGACTCACGCTGCTGCCGATAGACCATTCGCCCCAGGTATAAGGACCGGTACCGATGTCCATATTGGCCCAATCCCCGTTTCCTTCCTCATATCCCTTCTGGCTGAACATCACGCAGGTAGGGAATGAGAGGTTGGCGATTACAGGCATATAGGGTTCGTCCATCACGATGACAAAAGTCCTCTCATCCACCGCATAGCTGTTTTCTAGATCCATATGGTCGGTAACAGAGGTGTTGGAGCTCTCCCGCAGGCAGCGCAGAGAGAAGAGGCAATCCTCGGCCGTCAAAGGCTCGCCGTTATGGCACATGACGCCCTCTCGAAGAGTCATTGTCAGCTCAGTGGCATCATCGTTGAATTCCCAGGATTCGGCCAGAAGCGGCTTGTACTCTCCTTCCGGCACTGTGCGCTCGATCAGGGTCTCGTAGACATTTGCCTTGATCTTCAAAGTATCATTGGTGCTGCTTCCGTTGATAGGGTCCTTGTCTGCCATATCTGCCTGAACGGCAATAGTCAGAGTATCTTTCGCCTCTCCCCCATCATCGCCGTTTCCGGCATCTTCTGTGCCGCCGCCACATGCAGTTGTCAACATGCAGAGACACAGCACGGAGGAAAAAATCCGCAGCAACTTTTTTTTCATAACATCTCTTCTCCTTTTTCATATTTTACAATCACCGGTTGTCACCGGAAACTGCCATTTTTGTTGCCCCCTTTAAAACCGGTCATAGCTGACGATTTCTTCCATATTCTTTTTTTTTTTCTGGGGCTGTTGTCCGCACCATATCCGAGCGCTACCATAGATACGACCCGCGCAGATGCCGGAACATGCAGCAAATCTTTGACCGCATCTTCTCTAAATGCACAGATGATACACGTATCTAACCCCTGTTCTGCCGCTTCCAGCAGAGCAAATCCTGTGGCCAGAGACATGTCCACTACATAGCCATATTGCCCGCAGGGCATTACAAAATCTGTGCGGTCCGTAGCGCAGAACACCAAAAGTACATCTGCTTCCTCCACCATGGGCTGTGTCTCAGCCTGCTGGCGGATCTGCTGCTTCAAGGCACTGTCCCGTACCACGATCACCCGGATATTCTGATCGTTATGTCGGGAAGGCGTCAGGCGGACAGCCTCCAGAACTGCATTGAGTTTTTCCTGTTCCACCTTGCGGGGCAGATAGCTCCGCACACTTCTTCTAGCCTTCATGGCCCCTATGACATCCATGCCTTTTCCTCCCAAAGCCGCTGGTCAGCGGACCATCTCCTGAATCTCCTCCAGCGTCTTGCGGCCATCCCCAGCTTTTCTGCGGTGCGTACCTCTTTCCAGAAGTCCCGACCGCAGACAGCACTGGCGATATTGACAAAGGCGTCCATCATCGGGGTGGGGATGCCCAATGCATGGCCCACGGAAGCCAGAGGTACCAAGCCGGACATGGTATCCTCCACGATGAACCGGTGCTTGGTATTGGTCGGGTTGCGCAGAGCGCGATAGGATTCGATGCTCTGAATCAGATCATACAGGCTGTCCTTCGGCTCCAGCTTGTAGGTCTTGACCAGCATATCCCCCAGCGCCAGCGCATCCACGCCCAGCGCCCTGCATACAGCGACACGCTCCTTGTCGCAAGCGGAGATGATATCGGCAATATGCGGGGTGATTCCCTCCATGTAATAGTCGTAGCTCTGCCCCAGATCCATCTTGTTGATGTTCATGAGGCTGGGGATGGGGTGCAGCATGGCGCCGGCGCCCTCAAAGCCGGTCTCCAGCACATTGGCCGCAGGCTGCAGGCAGGCCGGGGAAGATGGGTCCCAGCACTTTCATCAGGCGGTCGATATCACTGGCGGGCAGTGTCGCCACCGGCACGTGGACCTTCAGGCCCGTGTGAAGGATATTGCCGACCTCATAACTGCGGCAGCCATACATCAGGTCCCCCGCCTCCGCAATGATAAGATCCTTGCCGCAGCCATCCTCGCCGCGCAGGATATTGGCGATCTCCAGAGCACCTCCGCAGTGGCCGGGATTCAGCATGACGATCTGCCCATCCTTCAGATAGGGCTTGCAGGCATAGGCGATGCTTCTATGGGCATCCGTAGTAGAGACGACCATGATCACGTCCACGTCATCCATGACTTCATCGATCCGGTCCGTAATAACCGCCGGTGCGGCCTCGCAGGCAATGACGCCGGTGACCTTGATTGTTTTGAGTTCCTGCAGACGATGGATTTTTTCCTTGTCGATGTCATACAGCTTGGCGATATAGCCCTTGCTGGTGAGAATGGCGGCCATGCTCTGTCCGCCTGCGCCCGCTCCGATAATCGCAAATTTCAACATCTTGATTCCCTCCACATTTCATTTTCCTATGGAATTTGAACAAACGTATTTTGCTTTGAAAAAATACCCAAGGGCGTTTCTCCTTAGGTGTTGTTTCCATTTCCAAAATTACCGTGGCTTCTGTGCCTGATTGAAGGTGATCTCGTCAGCTCTTTTCCTGTCCGTCCTGCTCCTCTCTGCAAACATTGTGTTTTTTGTCTGATCCTGTCCTGTTTTGCTTGTCTTAATTTTATCACATTGACAGGAAATCCGTTTATATGGTATTGTTAGTACTAAATATATGAATTTCATATCTTTACGGGCACACTTCAGGGAGACTGTCTCTCCCGGGCGCACGCCGGATCTCCTGTCCGACTTCTGCGTTTTTCCGGACTGTGACAGGACATTGGAGAGCAATCCCAAAGGCCCCTCAGCAAACTGGGCGGAAAATGCCGAGGCTGTCTAGGGGGGCATTATTATGTACGGAGGGAGGATCCAACATGACGTTCCAACAGCTCAGCTTCGTGGTAGAGGTCGCCAACTGCGAATCCATCAACAAAGCCGCCGAGCGGCTCTATACGTCCCAGAGCAATGTCAGCAACAGCATCAAGGCCTTGGAGGAAGAATTGGGAATCCAGATCTTCCTTCGAACCAAAAAGGGCGTTTCCGTCACGGAAGAGGGGCGGGAGTTCTTGAGCTATGCAAACGAGATCATAGACAAAAAAATTTTTGTAGAAGATCTGTATGCAAAGAGCCACTTCCGCAAGCAGTATTTCAGTGTCTCTTCCATGCGATCCTTCTTTCTCAGCACGCCCATCACAAGGCTTTGGCCGCAGATTTCAGACGGCCACGGCGGCTCTATCTATATCAGGCTGAAAAAACAGTCTTTTTACGATGTTCTGGATGATGTGCAGCACTGCCGCTCCGACCTGGGGATCGTCTTCCTGATGAAATCCCACAGTAATCGGATCACGCGGCTTTGCAGCGTAAAGGACTTGGATTACCATCTGTTGGGGGAGAGCCATATCAGCATCGTCACGAGAGCGGACCACCCCATTCTGCAGGCTCAGGAGACCGTTCCGGTGGAAGACCGTATGACGGACTATCCCTATGTGATTGCAGAAAACCACGAGAATTTCGGCAGATTTTACGATGATGATTCCGAGTCCATCTCTCAACTGTTTCAGTCTCCTCCAAAATGCATCATCTCTATTAACGACAGTACTGCCAGCCAGGATATTGTGGCCCAATCCGATGCTTTTTTCATCAGTTCTACCCGCTGGCAGCATCCGCAGCACTACCATTTTTCCTCGGTCCCGCTTAAGGGAGAAGATAGTATCCTGGCCCATTATTATGTCACCAAGAAGGGGCAGACGCCTCACCCTTTGACCGCTCCCTATGTGGAAGAACTGAAAAAAATGTTCCATGGTCTTTAACGAGGATATTCCGACATACTGAGCAAACAGCGACATGGAGCAGCCTCCTTCCATCCTCAAATCCCTTCCGAAACACTTCTCTGCCCAGTCTCATCTCGGCCTCGCATCCTGTGCCTTTTATTACATAAAACCTGCTTGCTCCAGGCGGAGATTCAGAAACTGCTGATCCAGAGTATAACTTGGACCATCCTTGCCCATCCATACCCGGGATTTTTCTCAGATTTTCTTCTATAAAAGAATGATGAATGAGATTTTTTCTGGCGTGGAGGGTGTTCCGGACAGCTACTTTTCCCTGTGGATGACCGTTGGCCGCATCTAAGCGGGAACTCTGCTGGGCTATGGTATCTATGCGGCGATAGCCCCCCAGAATAAGGATGTCCTTCCGAGTCTCGTAAATACGGACAGCACCGTCCCCCCTGCCCTGTTCCGTAAAGAGTGGTCTATCCTTCAGCCCGTCTGGAGTTCCTGGCAGGCGCAGGATATGGATTTTACGGGGGCAATACACAGCAAGTAATTGGCTGGACATAGGAATATTTACACAGGTATTGAATAAGATCGGACGCCGCACCAATGGACTTTTGGTGCGGCGTCCCAATATATTCTTCAAAATGCCCCGAGATAGATTTCTAATGTTTCTGAGCCAATTGTTTATGAATGTGTTTTGTCTGGGGACACCGGAAATTTTATATTTCCGCTTCTAACGCTTCTGCAACCGTTTCCAGCAGATCACGGGCGGAAGCCTCTGCGGGCAATTTTCTCCCGCAGGCCACAGCGGATGCAGTCGGATGCCTTTCTGTAAGTCTGGGGCAGAGCCGCATAATACGCCTCCTGGTTGGCAGTGTAGCCCGTGTTGTTCCTCAATCGCTCCGGATTTCTCATGCCGCTTAAAACAGTCAAAGCCCCGTCCAGCCCCGCAATGAGCCGGATGGACCAGGAGGAGGCCGGTCCGGCGGTCGCATCAGCTTGGTACAGCAGCACAGCGGCCTCCTCCGGTAAGTTCATCAGAGCGCCTCCCTTCACCGGCTCCACGACCGCAATCTCTTTCCCGTATCTCCGGGCCACCTCATCGCACTTCCGGCACTGGAGATTGGGATCCCTCCCAGTCCGGACAGTTGCGCTGAAGCTGCACCAGCTCAACTATCTGGATGATCTTGGGGGATCTTCTCCAGGGCCTCCGCAGCTCTTCGGAAAGAACAACTGATATGCTGCGCCAACTCCTTGTCTCGCATTTCACGGGGAAACCGGAAGCTGCCAGCCGCTCTGCCATGGGATACCGGGATGCTCCCATGTTGTGGAGCAGATAGTTGTCAAAGCAGTCCTTGACGCAGATCTCTATCTGCCGCCGCAGGACTAGCTCCCGATTTTCCTGCCTGTGGATACAATTTCTGTTACAAGCTGCCAACTGGATCTGGTCCGGGAGCCGGATCGAACCATGACTGTGTGGTAAAAGGGATCGTCATGTAACCCTTGTCATGCTTGCCCTCAGAGCACTTTTTCTCCATGAATTGATGCGCAGCCTCGTTTACAGGGGCATTGGGGAGATATCCACCCATCAGCAGGAAAAGTTCTGTAACGAAGCGGAATTGCGGATGTAAATATCTATTTGACCAGACTGGTAAGGCGATGCATCAATACCGGCAAAAGCCACCGACGCCGTCTTGGAGCGGAAACGGCGGACATCGCCAATCTCCGCCATAAGTTGTGAGCCGAGCGATGGACCAACACCAAATATCCTCATCACCACGGGATATTCCGGGCGTGAAGATGCCCAAGATCGCATTTGCAGTTTTACAGTTTCAGGGCGGCCAATGCTGCACAGGCCGTCCGGAGTTGAGAGACAGCCTGTTCTGTCAGAAGTCTGGCAGTATCAGTTTTCGGCATAACATCAAAGTGACTACGGGCAGAAGCATAAATATCCAATGCCCTATCTTCGCTGAAGTTGTAGCTATATTCCTTACACCACCTTTGGTATTTGGAAATAAATGCTTTTTCACATAAAACGCAAACGCACTCACAGTTCCAAAATGTCGCTGCGAAGTCCACCATTTCTCGCTGCCATCGGTACGCGGAGGGCTTGAAAACAGGCGGTTTGCGCCCGGAAAAGCCGTGTCTAACAGAGAGATCAGGTTGTTCTTCAACTTTTGAATACGGCTGGTATTGCCTGGTAGCAGTTTCTGCGCATCAATCGGGTATCTAAGGTAAGCCAGTGGCCAAGACCGTCGTTTGCCGGTTTAATGGCATCCTTCTTGTCGGTCTTGGCACGGCGCAAATTGGCACCAGCGCTGCACTGACTGCCGAAGCATAGAATCCGGAGGCATTCAGCAGTCAGGCTTCCGGTAAATGATAATTACCCGTAGACTCCATTACAGCACGGGCTTGCCGGGCAGCCCGCGAAGCAGTGATCTTTCGCTGTCTGTATGTTGCCCCATTGTGGCTGAATCTTGGGAACGAATGAAGCACGTCTGACGGGTGTGCTTCACCCGTTGTAGTAGCGTCCAAATAGGAGAAAACTGGTAGGAGCCATTCCGATGGAATCGCTCCTGTAGAAAAGGCTAAAAACTTCAAGATATAACCGTTTTCTAAGAGATAAAATCAGAAACAACATCCACGAGATGCGGGGGAGAAAGCTGGCGGGCAGAACAGGATTCAGCTAGTTGATGGGCGGTTCCGTAATCGTTGGAAAAAGGGGCAGTAACTGCTACTGTAATCCAACTTCGGCCTATTTTTTCTTTAGCAAGAATGCCGTAAGATCTGGAAGATAAAGAATGTATCTTAAATACCTCATACTTGTACATGACCAGTCACCTCAGTATCCCCGGATTCTTTTGCTGCATCGGTATGAACAAGAGACTCCTGACGTTTAGATGCAGTTATTGGAGTGCCAGAGGCTTCTATCAGATCTTTCAGAAAGCTATTCATATCAATTTCGAGAAAGACTGCAAGTTTGATTGCGAGAAAAAAGCCAGGCATCTTCTTACCAGATTCAATTTTCTGAATCCATCCATGGGAGGTCCCAACCGCCTCTGCAAGTTGAGCCTGTGTCAGTCGAAATTGCGTACGTTTGAGAAGGACGTGCTTTGAAAAAATTCGTCGTAAAGTTATTTTTGTCATGGGAAAATCCCTCCTTATATAGAGGATTTTAACCATGAACTATAAAAATTTGGACGGACCTATAGTTCTTGTTGGATAGAGCAACAGAAAAACATCGGATTTTGTCGCAAAACACATAAAAGCAAGCCCGCTTCTAGCGAGCTTGCTTGCAGAGATAGATCACGCGTTAAACTGCTCTGCGAAATAGCAGTTTCGTCACCCAATGTCATCCAATTTTCACGTATTCTTGCCTGAGCCGCCATGCAAGATGTCTCTATCTACTCCCCCTGTTTCATGGATGCTGCCGGAATCAGATATCCCTCTTGCAATACAACCAAGAAAATCATATAATAAATCTATAAATTGTGCATTTTATATAATTTCAGGATGTGGTTGCAGGATGGATACTTACGCCTATCTGGCCCATCTTACAGAAGACGGCCGGACCCAGACAATTCTGGAACATCTCAAGGGCACCGCGTCTCTGTGTTCCGCTTTCGCAGCTGCTTTTGACGCAGAGGCGCAGGGACATCTGGCCGGTATGGCTCACGACATCGGAAAATACTCCGCTGCCTTTCAGCGGCGGCTCCATGGCGGGCCGAAAGTGGATCACGCCTCTGCCGGGGCTTTCGAGTGTCTGAAAGCTCAACAGCTGGCGGCTGCTTTTGCGATCTCCGGACACCACGGCGGCCTCCCCGACGGCGGCAGCCGGGGAGACGCCGCTGGCGCCGCACCTTTGGGGGCGCATCAATCGGGCAAGCCAGGGGAATCTGGAGGGTTATCATGCCTGGCAGAGTGAATTCTCCCTGCCTCATGCAAATACCCCCGCATTTGCGGGAACAAGGCTGGAGGGAATGTTTTTCACGCGGATGCTTTTTTCCTGCCTGGTAGATGCAGACTACACAGATACGGGCGCGTTTATGGACAACAGCCCGTATCTGCCAGCATCGTCCTCCTCTATGGAGGAATTGTGGCGCCGCCTGGAAACCTATGTCTCCGGCTGGTTTCCTCCGAAGGGCGCTCTGAACATGCAGCGATGTGTGATTTTGGAACAGTGCATGTCGGCGGGGGCACAGTATGGACCGGGCCTCTTCACGCTGACAGTGCCCACCGGCGGAGGAAAAACCGTGGCATCCCTGTCCTTTGCGCTGGCGCAGGCCAAAGCCCGCAGGATGAAGCGAATCGTTTATGTGATCCCCTACACATCGATTATCGAGCAGACTGCCCAGACCTTTCGGGAGATTTTGGGTGATGAAAACGTTCTGGAATTCCACTCCGGCGTACAGTTCGACCAGCAGGAGGACGATGCCTCCAGCTCGGAGACCTCTCCGCTGACCCGGTCTGTGGAGACTTGGGACGTCCCGGTGATCGTCACCACAGCAGTCCAATTCTTTGAATCCCTTTATGCCTGCCAGCCTTCCAAATGCCGGAAGCTCCACAACCTGGCCCAGAGCGTCCTGATCTTTGACGAGGCCCAGATGCTCCCCCTCCCCTATCTGCGCCCCTGTGTCTGGGCGATTGCCCAGCTGGTCCGGCACTACGGCGCTTCCGCTGTTTTGTGTACCGCCACTCAGCCCGCTTTGGACCCCATTTTTCAGGAATTCGCTCCGGAGATCCCCATCCGGGAGATTTGCCCCATGGCCGAAGCGCACTGGGAGTCCTTCCGCCGGGTTTCCTTCCAGCAGGCAGGAACGCTGTCCTGGATGGACATGGCCGCCCGCCTGCAGCAGCAGGAGCAGGTTCTGTGCGTCGTCAACACCCGCCGGGCCGCGCGGGAGGTCTTCCACCAACTGTCCGGCTCAGGCAATTTCCATCTCTCCACCCTGATGTACCCCGCGCACCGCAAGAGAATTCTGGATGAGATCCGCCGGCGCCTGCGGGATGGGCTGCCCTGCCGGGTGGTCTCCACCTCTCTCATCGAGGCCGGTGTCGATGTGGATTTCCCAGCCGTCTATCGGGAGCTGTCCGGTCTGGACTCCATCCTCCAGGCCGCTGGGCGGTGCAACCGGGAGGGCAAGCGCCCTCCGAAGGACAGCATCGTCACCATCTTTCAGGGAGAAGATCCACCTCCCCGTCTGTTTGAGACCTCCATCGGCGCCGGGAAGATCGTCCTGGATCACTGCCAGGACGTCAGTTCCCGAGCGGCCATACACACCTATTTCTCCACGTTGCTGGATTTGAAAGGCGCGGAAGCTCAGGATGCCCACCACATCCTGCCGCTGATGGAATCGGAGTTCTTCCCCTTCCGCACTGTGGCGGAGCGGTTCCATCTGATTGAAAGCCCCACCACAACCGTGTACCTTCCTCTGGAGGAGGGCGCCGGACTTGTGGAATTGCTGCGGAGCGGTCAATACAGCCGCACACTGTACCGCCGCCTGGGGCAATACGGCGTGTCGGTCTATCCGCAGCATTTAGCGGCATTGGAGCAGGCAGGGGCGCTGGAGCATCTGGAGGACGGCTCCGTGGTCCTGCGGGATATTGGGCTGTATACACAGACTACCGGGCTGACTCTGGAGCCCAGCGGTGGAAATGCCCTGTTCATCGGATAGGCCGGAGAATCCATTGAAATACCTATACCAAAATCTGTCTATGGAGCGGTACGCTGCTCCACCCTTCCACAAACGAAAGAAAGGAGTGCATGCTGATGCCCATCTCTTTGGAGGTCTGGGGGGACTACGCCCTCTTCACCAGACCGGAGATGAAGGTGGAACGGGTCAGCTATGATGTCATGACCCCTTCGGCAGCCCGGGGGCTGATCGAGGCAATTTACTGGCATCCGGGGCTGCGGTGGGTGATCGACTGCATCCACGTGTGCGCGCCGATCCGGTTCACCAATCTGCGGCGCAATGAGGTGAAGTCCACTCTCCGCCCGGTCTGTCCGCACCGTCATGGAACGCGGGACCGGAGAGCTGTATCTCTGTACTGCCAACGACATCCAGCAGCGGGCGGCGCTGCTGCTGCGGGATGTGCACTATGTCATTGAGGCCCATTTTGATGTGACGGACAAAGCCGCTCCCGGGGATAACCCGGGCAAGTTCCAGGACATTGTCAAGCGCCGCATCCAGCGGGGGCAGTTCTATCATCAGCCCTGCTTCGGCTGCCGGGAATTTCCCGCCCAGTTCCGTTGGTGCGAGGAGCCGCCGCCCTGTCCGGAGGAGCTGAAAGGGCCAAGGGATCTGGGCTGGATGCTGTATGACATGGATTACACGAACCCGGAGGATATCCGCCCCCTGTTCTTCCGGGCGTCCCTGGAAGACGGCGTCCTGCGGGTCCCTGGGCGGAACAGCAGGGAGGTGCGGGGATGATCTTACAGGCGCTGACCGACTACTACCGGGTACTGGAACAGGCCGGGAAGATCGACGCCCCCGGCTGGGCGCCGGTGAAGGTGTCCTATGCGCTGCTGCTCTCGGAAAACGGCACGCTGGAGCAGGTGATTGACATTCAGACGGAACAGCCGCGGGGAAAGAAGATGGCTTCCGCGCCGCAGATCCTCTCCCTCCCCGCGCCTGTGAAACGAACGGTGGGAGTGGCCGCCAACTTCCTCTGCGACAACGCCGGTTATCTGCTGGGGATCGACAGCAAGGGCAAGCCCCAGCGGACGCGGGAGTGCTTTGAAGCCAGCAGATCGCTGCACGAACAGCTGCTGGCGGGTGTAGACTCCCCCGCCGCCCGGGCAGTCGCCGCCTTTTTCCGCTCTTGGGACCCCGAGACAGCCCGGGAACACCCCGCTCTGGCGGAGCATCTGGAGGACATCCTCTCCGGCGGCAACCTGATCTTCCGCACCCTGGACGGCTATGTCCACAGGGATCCCTCCGTCCGGAGGGCCTGGGACGCGTTTTATCAGGCCGAGGGGGATGGTCCTCAGGGGATCTGCTTGGTCACCGGGCAGCCGGGACCGGTGGAAAGCGTCCACCCCGCCATCAAAAATGTGGCGGGTGCCCAGTCCAGCGGAGCGGCCCTGGTGTCCTTCAACGCCCCGGCCTTCTGCTCCTACGGAAAGGAGCAGAACCTCAACGCTCCCACCGGCAAGTATGCGGCATTTGCATATACCTCCGCATTGAACGCGCTCCTGGCCGACCGGGAACACGTCTTTCGCGTGGGCGATGCTACCGTCGTCTGCTGGGCCAGAAGCGGAGAGCGGGGATATCAGGACGTCTTTCAGATGTTTTTCTCCGATTTCTATGACGAAACGGACCTGAAAGGGCTGGTTGGCGCCTTGTGTCAGGGCAATCCGGTGGTCTACGATGAGACAAAACTGGACCCCAGCATGGACTTTTACATCCTGGGCCTGTCTCCCAATTCCGCCCGCCTGTCGGTGCGGTTTTTCCTCCACAATACGTTCGGTGGGTTCCTTCGGAATGTCCAGGCCCATTATGACCGGCTGGAGATCGTCCGCCCGGCCTACGACAAATTTGAGACGCTGCCCCTCTGGAAGCTGCTCAGTGAGACCGTCAACCAAAATGCCAGGGACCCCTGCTCCCGACCTGGCCGGTGAAGTGCTGCGGGCAGTCCTGACCAATACCCGGTATCCCGCCACGCTGCTGAACGGCGTGGCCCTCCGGATCCGGGCGGAGCGGGAGGTCACTCGGGGGCGGGCAGCCATCGTAAAAGCCTACTACCAAAAGCTTGCAGAAACTACCAAACACGAAAATCCAGACATACCAGAGGAGGTCTTGCAAGTGTCCCTGAATCCGGATGCATCGAACGTGCCCTATACGCTGGGCCGGCTCTTTTCCGTGCTGGAAGCCATTCAGGCCTCTGCAAATCCCGGCATCAACGCCACCATCAAGGACAAGTATTTCAACTCCGCCGCCGCTACGCCGGCCGTGATCTTCCCCATTCTCCTCAACCTGGCGCAGAAGCATCTGAAAAGCTGCGCGGCTCCAACGCAGGGCTGGTGGTCTTCTATGAAAACAGCTGACAGAGCTTTGCAGCCGCATTGGGGAACAGTATCCCGCCCACATGAATCTGCCCCAGCAGGGTTCGTTCCAGTTGGGCTATTACTGCCAGACCCAGGCCCGCTATCAGAAAAAGGAGGAAGCGAAAGATGTCTGAACCCATCAAGAACCGCTATGAATTTGTCATTCTCTTTGACGTGGAAAACGGCAACCCCAATGGAGACCCGGATGCGGGGAATATGCCCCGGGTAGATCCCGAAACCGGCCTGGGCCTTGTCACGGACGTGTGCCTGAAGAGAAAGATCCGCAATTATGTGGAGACGGTCAAGGAAGACGCCGCCGGCTACCGCATCTATGTGAAGGACGGGGTCCCTCTCAACCGCAGCGATGCCGAGGCCTACAAGGCGCTGGATGTCGATGAAAAAACCGCCAAGGAGAAGAAAAAAGCCGATCCGGATCTGGACCGAAAAATCCGGGACTGGATGTGCGCCAACTTCTACGACATCCGCGCCTTCGGCGCGGTGATGACCACGTTTATGAAGGCCGCCCTGAACTGCGGGCAGGTCCGCGGCCCGGTGCAGCTGGGCTTTGCCCGCAGCGTGGAGCCCGTTATCCCCCAGGAGATCACCATTACACGGGTGGCCATCACTACCGAGGCGGACGCGGAGAAAAAGGGGACGGAGATGGGCCGCAAGTACATCGTCCCCTATGGGCTCTATCGGTGCGAGGGCTATATCTCCGCCAATCTGGCCCGCAAGACCACCGGCTTCTCCGAGGAGGACCTGTCCCTGCTGTGGGAGGCCATCCTCAATATGTTCGAGAACGATCACTCCGCCGCCCGCGGCAAGATGGCAGTCCGGGAGCTGATCGTCTTTAAGCACGACAGCGAGCTGGGCTGCGCCCCCGCCTGGAAGCTGTTCGACACGGTAAAGATCGCCCGAAAGGACCCGGCGGACGCCTCCCCCGCCCGCTCCTTTGGAGACTACACTGTCTCAGTGGACGAGTCCGCGCTGCCCGCCGGCATCACCTGTACCCGCATGGGGTGATTGATTTTTCTGAGGACCTCCTCCCCCTCTCCGGTCTGCAACACTTCGCGTTCTGCCGGCGGCAGTGGGCACTGATCCATCTGGAGCAGCAATGGCAGGAGAACCTGCGGACTGTGGAGGGCGGCCTTCTCCACCGCAGAGCCCACGACGAGGCGGCCCGGGAGCGGCGGAGCGATACGCTGATCCTCCGGGGATTGCAGGTGGTCTCCCATCAACTGGGGCTTTCCGGCCAGTGCGACGTGGTGGAATTCCACGCCACCCCCAAAGGCGTACCGCTTCAGGGGGAGGAGGGTCTTTGGCAGCCGTATCCCGTGGAGTATAAGCGGGGAAAGCCCAAATCCCATCAGGCGGATGAACTGCAGCTGTGCGCCCAGGCCATGTGCCTGGAGGAGATGCTCTGCTGCTCTATTCCAGAAGGCGCTCTGTTCTATGGGGAGCCACACCGCCGCACGGTGGTGTTCTTCACCCCGGAGCTACGGGAGACGGTGCGCAGGGACTCCGACGAAATGCACCAGCTGTACCATCGGGGCCATACGCCCAAGGCCAAGCCCTCCAAATCCTGCAACGCCTGCTCTCTCAAGGAGCTGTGCCTGCCCCAGCTGGTCCGGTGGGAGAGCGTCCAGACGTATCTGCGCCGCGCCATGGAGGAATCGCCATGAGACATCTTCTGAATACGCTGTTTGTCAACGGTGAGGACATCTACCTGTCTCTGGACGGGGAGAATGTGGTGGCCAGCCGCGGCAAGCAGGAGATGGCTCGCTATCCCCTCCACATTCTCTCCGGTATCGTCTCCTTTTCCTACGCCGGCGCCTCTCCGGCGCTGATGGGGGCCTGTGTCCAGAGGGATGTGTCTCTGGCGTTCTGCACGCCCCGGGGGCGGTTTCTCGCCCGGGTATCCGGGGAATCCTCCGGGAATGTACTGCTGCGGCGGACACAGTACCGGACAGCAGATGATCCCGGCCCCTGCTGCCGGATCGCCCGGAACATGATCTTTGGCAAGGTGCACAACACCCGGTGGAGCGTTGAGCGTACCCGGCGGGACCACGGCCTCCGGATAGATGAAAGCGCGTTTTCCAACGCCTCCTCCCAGCTGCGGGCGCTGCTGCCCCAGATCGCCGCCGAAACCTCCCTGGAGCAGCTGCGGGGCCTGGAGGGCGACGGGGCCACGATCTACTTCAGCGTGTTTGACCAGATGATCTTAGGGGAGAAACCGCTGTTTGCCTTTTCGAACCGAAACCGCCGGCCGCCGCTGGACCCGGTCAACGCCCTGCTGTCCTTCGCATACAGCCTGCTGACTCACGACTGTGCCTCCGCTCTGGAGAGCGTGGGGCTGGACGCCTATGTGGGATTTCTCCACCGGGACCGCCCCGGGCGAACCTCTTTTGCCCTGGACTTGATGGAGGAACTGCGTCCCTGCCTTGCGGACCGCTTCGTCCTGACTCTAATCAACAATCGTGTCGTGCACAGGGACGACTTCCAGTTCCGGGAAAATGGAGCGGTCTATCTGACGGACTCCGGCCGCAAGGTCTTTTTGACCCACTGGCAGGAGCGGAAAAAAGCTGAACTGACGCACCCCTATCTGGGAGAGAAGATCCCCTGGGGCCTAGTCCCCTATGTACAGGCGCTGCTGTTGGCCCGGACTCTGCGGGACGACCTGGAGGAATACCCGCCCTTTTTGTGGAAGTGAGGCGTCCGAATGCTGGTACTGATTACCTATGATGTGAACACGGAGGACCCCGCCGGCCGCAAACGTCTGCGGCAGATCGCCAGGCAGTGCGTCAACTACGGCCAGCGGGTCCAGAACTCCGTCTTTGAGTGTATGCTGGACACTGCCCAGTGCAAGGTGCTGCAGGCCAAACTGCTCTCCATCATGGACCCGGAAAGAGATAGTCTGCGGTTTTACTATCTGGGAAAGCGCTATGAAAACAAGATCGAGCACTTCGGCAATCAGCGCAGCTACCAACCGGAGGCCCCTCTGATCCTCTGAGTGCGAAGGGGAAGCGAACATCGTTTTCCCGGCAGGTTCGCACTCAAATATCATCAAATGGACAGGAGATTTCCGTAAATTTAAGCGTGCGAACTGTGACACAGACACGGCTCCTAGCCATTCCGGTTTACGAAATTGCACATTTGTCACAAAACATACCTGTGCCTTTGTGCTGTTTCGCTGTCGCTCCCCTTACGGGGAGCGTGGATTGAAATTCCAATACTTGAAACGTTCGTTCGGGTATGGTAATGTCGCTCCCCTTACGGGGAGCGTGGATTGAAATTTGGCGGAGGAGGGCTACATCCGGCTGCGCCGGAGTCGCTCCCCTTACGGGGAGCGTGGATTGAAATCATGGCGTGGATACCGCTGTGTGCAACCTGGGCTGTCGCTCCTTACGGGGAGCGTGGATTGAAATCTGGCGGAGGGCTACATCCGGCAGCGCCGGAGTCGCTCTACGGGGAGCGTGGATTGAAATCAACTTCGTGGGCGGCGCAATGACCAAGCTGCTGGTCGCTCCCCTTACGGGGAGCGTGGATTGAAATCACTCGGGGAATGTGTGGATGGGGAGCGCGTGCCCGCGTCGCTCCCCTTACGGGGAGCGTGGATTGAAATATTACCGCCAACCAGGAAGCGCAGACTGCCGAGGTCGCTCCCCTTACGGGGAGCGTGGATTGAAATAGTGCGTCACATACCGCCCCATCTTGATCAGCAGTCGCTCCCCTTACGGGGAGCGTGGATTGAAATTTTTTCCGCAGACTGGACAACAGCCCACGAGCCATGTCGCTCCCCTTACGGGGAGCGTGGATTGAAATAGCCCGGACATGAGCTGCACCCGCGCGCAGATGGGTCGCTCCCCTCACGGGGAGCGTGGATTGAAATTCGAAAATCAAGATCATCGAGGGCGTTGACCTGTGTCGCTCCCCTCACGGGGAGCGTGGATTGAAATTGCCATACTTGGCGATATGCGCCATATAGGGCTGTCGCTCCCCTCACGGGGAGCGTGGCTTGAAATCCGAGCCGGACGAAGCGTTGGATGTGAGGTGATCGTCGCTCACCGTGGGGGGAGCGACGATTGAAATTCAATGTCCGCAGACAGACTTTGCTTGGCACTGAGAAAATCCGCATGATTCTCATGCAGAGGGAGCACAAAGTCAGCACAGGATTTGTGGCTGATATCTGTGCGTGAGATGGGGTTGATCTGTGTCCGAAGTACTTCAAAATCGGAGGGACTATGCTTCTGAATCAGAGTTCAAGAACAGGATCGACTCATATATTGAATTCCGCAATACAACATGGCCTTATCGCACATTAAAAAATTGGACTCCATGCCAGATGGAGGAAGACTACCAAACGTAGTGGTGCCAATCCCAAGAGGTTGGCATATAGGGGTTCAGATTTCGGAAATCTTCTGTTTTGTAAATCGATTTCAAGTTTTTGGTGTTTTCATGTCCCATTTCTATTACAGATATGAAAATGGCTGAAAACCCTGCTGTGTCAAGGTTTTCAGCCATAAAACAACCCCACCTAATCCGTCAGTCTCATACAAACTGTTCAGATTAGGCGGGGGCGTTCAAAAGGGTGTAATTATGGCAAATGCTTCTTGGGCAGAAACGGTATCATGATCAATATTAGTAACTACAATTACATCTACATCCACCTTTTTTCCTGGTGCTGGTTTAATACAAGTTGACCTAGCATAGCTACCCTGTAAAAAACTTTCAACGAGTAAATCTTTTGTAAGGTCATCAGATTTGAGTTGTTCTCGAAGCTCGGTGTGCGGAGATCAACGCTTTTTCAAATTGTCAGGTAGCCGAATATTAGTCAAGAAATCCTGAAAATAAGTTTGTATTGCGCTCATTCAAGTCCTCCTTTCCCGTCAAACTGAATGGACGGTATGTAAGAGCAGTTGCCTCGTTGTTCAAAATCATATTCGTACAGAATACACTTTCCAAATGGACGGGATACTTGCCCAAGACGAAACATAAACGCATTAGGCGCGGCAGCAAAAATATGGAGATATGCTCGCCTTTCAACGGTGCTTCGTCCTGCCAATGCGGCATAAACTTCCATTGCCAGTTTTGAGGAGTGGGTGCCATTTTGAATAGAAAAGCCAGTGCTACCTGTGTCCTCTGGTGAGAAATTAATAATCCGTCCAACGTGAACCCCCTGTTCTTTCAGGTATCGCTCCACATCAGAGCAAATATTGTGCCTCACGTTGAGGATAAGCGCGGTGTCAAATGTATCTTCATCTCTTGCTATATGTTCTACCTTCCAATTCTGATATTGGGTTCGATCGCATTTGTCAAATTCCCATATTTCTGGTCCCAAAATTGTTTTTTGAACAGGACAAATATCCACACCGGATTTAGTATCAAAAACACGACCTGCAGCAAAAGCGATGGAACCATGGGCTTCCAGCATAATTTGGTAAGCTTGCTGCACCTCTGTATTTTCTCTCAAAAAATCTTGAACAGGCTTACCGATATCAACCGTCCAGTCAAAATCCGGTTTCAAAAATCTACCTTCAAATTTGTCTTGTAAATCTAACAGAATTGACGTCTCTTGGGTAAGTCTTTCAGAACCTCTTGAAAAACACAAAATTCCAATTGCTTTTCGTACCTTGGTGTACTTCTTGATAATTAATTCGATTCGCTTGTTCAACTCCAGGCTGAAAATTGTTCGATCGGTATAGCCATCTTTTGTTGATTGAAGAAGTTCCTCCTCAACCATTGCGTCCACAAGTAAAGATACTTGGGGATGCTCCAAGGAATGTCCACTATCATATGCATATTTCCAAAGAGCCTCTCGAACAAGGCTCTTCAAACTATCTGGATCGAATGGCAACACTTTAAAATCCACATTAATATCTTTTAGTAATTGAGTTTCAAATTTTTCTAACTGTTTTTTACCTGTTGCATCCAACTTACCCGTTTGAAACTTGGTAATAGGGTTCATAAAATCCACAGCTGATACCGCACAATTTCCGATTAAAACCAAGCAATACCGCTGGCAGGGATAATCAGTGATGATATCTTTTAACCACTTAGAAATATCGCCCTTTGAAAAAGAGTTGACCGTCGATTTAACTTGGATCGCATCTGTAATTGTATCTGCGCTCTTTAAAGCAATATCTACCTTGTCACCTTCTGTTGGAAATTCAATGTAAATCCTATCCCAATCATTTCGCCTTAATGCTTCTAGAACAGCAACAATCCCTTGATATAGATAACCTCTGCCGCCTTCTTTTCCGCCCATAATACGCCTTTCTATTTATTGAAAGAGTACAACCAACTGATTACAATATATTGTACGAAGAGGTGGTAATAAAGTCAACATATCAAGGAATTATTTACCAATTATTAATAGTTTAAATAGAATGTGCTATACAACACATCATTCAATTATCAACTGCATGACTTTTACTTAATGTAAAAAATTACATTAGCCCGGGCGGTTTTGGGTGTGCTGTCCCGATGCCTGGCCGGCGTAAACAGCCGCAAACCGCCACTTGGGATTACTCTGAATGAAAGCTGTATAATACGCAATCTGGTTTTCCAGGCTTGAATTTTGTTTCTCCTGATTCGTGCTGGTACGGCAATAGGCTGCAACCCGCAGCTGCTGGTCTCAAATAGGATGGTCCTTCTGCGTATACGGGATCTTGATCACATGTTGAAACATAAGAAGCCCTCCATGATACATACTGTCGACCAGTTTGTCATGAAGGGCGGGAAAATGAAAAAGCTGCATTTCGGTTCAAAGAACCAAAATGCAGCTTTTAACATAGTCTGAATGTCATTAAAGGATCTGTGGAAATCCAGTAATATCAATGGTTTGTAAGCAGTCGGCAAAAGGCTTCATCTTAAATTGTACGCTCCCACACTTTCACTTGCGTGATTACATCACGCAGACGATCACCACCAACCATATACTCCAGAATTTCGTCGGCGGTATCACACCATTTCTCAGTACGAGTGTTTACTTCCACAGAGCCAGCCTGACAAATCACCATTTTAGGCGCTGCATCTGCCGCAGGAGAAATACAGCCAAAGCAACAGTACAGCACGCCATTCCACTCGAACTGGACTTCGCCGCCGCGCCGCATACACTGTTTGAAATCACTGATTGTTTTAAACCTATTATCTTCAAGGCTGTTTGTGCCGACCCATGTTGCCATGTTCGTGTTCCTCCCGTACAAAAAGCTCTTGGTAGTCTGTTCTTTGCCGAAGTGAAAGCCTGACTGATCCCATATGATGCTATGTTGGTGTGGAACTTCATGATACTTGGGGAAACCATGGTTTGTATGGTGAATTTCCAAATATGCTTTTCCGTCAGGACCAATCAGCGTTTCAATAAGCTCTCCTTTTGCCGTATAGGTATATTTTGTTTCGCCCGGCTCACCCCAGAATCGCTCATCCTCTGGTTTTGACGGTTTGATTTCTCCGCCGTAGGCGCTTCCTCCGCCTTTTCCAATTAGGTACGGCTCTATTGTATCACGATTATTACTGGATGTGCCGCCAATTTTAAAGGCATCCAAATCTTCACGATGGAAACTTCGTTCATAGTTCATATACCGCCAAGAACTGCGTTCGTAATCCACATGGATAATGTTGCCCTGCATTTCGGGAAACGGTGTATTATAACAGATAATTTTTTCCGGCTCAATGCGCCGCAGCATCTCGTTGTATCCTGCCATGAACCATTCTTTCTGGTCGCAGCGGTTGTCATGCTCTGAGGCCATATAAGTGGAGACAGCAACAACGCTTCCTTTTTCAATCCCTTCAAAGCAGAAATCAAACGTGGATTCATCTCCCCAGTTGACAGTCGGAATGACCCGGAGCCCTTTGGATGCCCAGTAAGCGCCGCACCAGCGATTACGAAATACATTGTAAAGTTGCATAACAGGCGCCATCTCCAGGTACATACTGAAATCCGGCGACAGCACTGCACGGTACCGGGAGAGTTTTTCAATGTCATTGTCCGGGTTCTTCCAGACCCTCTCAAAGCGATAGTCATATAGGAAGAAGTGTACCATGCGGTCTAGGTGATTCTGGTCCTCCAAATGGGTTTTGTCAAAACCGATCAACAAAAGATCATCGAAGTCTCCGGGACTTTCTTGGAACTTAGGAATGATGGGGATTTTTAACTTTCCTTTGCCGGGAAACTGGTTGCGAAGCAACGTCTGACTCGTTCGGTAACTGTAGTTTTCTTCGGTCATAGATAGCCCTCCTGTATGTAGTAAGGAACAAGTCCTTCTGCATACAGGTTCCCAAACAACAAAAGTTGCACATTCCTGTGCAACAACATGAGAAAATTTACAAATTGGCAATAAAAAATCGGAGTACCCCAAAGGATACTCCGATGTCTTGTGTTGACAAAAAAGATGCGGTTTCCATGAAGAGGCAAGAACCGGCTTTCTGCCCAGCCAGCTTTTTATTTCCGCTCACTTTAGAAGTTTTTCTGTGGGGACATGTGTCAACTTGGAATCCCGGAGACGGGGATGGGTGGATATTCGGTACAGTAGCATATACGCCTCGTACCTGAGTTCCTGCAGATCGCAGCAAATCTTCTGCCCCTTGCTGTCATAGGTCGCATAGGTCCAATTTCTGGTATCCAGCGTCCGAATATGGGGCTGGGTAAGGATCTCTTCTCTTACCCATTTCGGAGTTCTTGCGCTGAGCACATTGTAATCCCCGGCGCAGCCGCCAAACAGGTCGTACCGCTCGTCCGCATGTGCGCCGGCGTTTCGAAAACTCTTGTTGAACAGCCATTTGTATGCCGAGGAATCTATATCGAACACTTCACGCAGATGTCTGGCCCGGTCGTTGTGATTTTTCTGCCGTTTTAACCCGCTGGAGAGCATGTTGATGACGGCTCCCCAAGATGTCAGGGCATTCTGAAGGTGGTAAAAATAGAATGTGTGCTCTTCGTTATAATAGTCCTCTCCGGCATGCCCGCGAAAGATCTGATCCAGAGAGATCACAATAAACTTCAAGTCCTCCAAGACCACGTTTACCATGGCAATGTCCGCATTTTCCGGCGTGAGCGCCAGATATTGATTGAACATAACGCTCTCCTCCTCAGAGAATATCAAGTCAGATGTAGCGCTCTATTACGCAGTTCCCTCCAGCGCGGCTAATACCTTTTCAGCTTTGGGAAGAACCAATTTGCACATATGTCTCTTTATATGGCCAGCATGGCGTACTCTCTGGTATGGCAGGAATACGGATCGTATCCTTGCCTCCCGACCTGTATCACCGTCCGTCTATGGACTTCTGCTATTCGTACTGTTTCGTATTACTGTTAATTATACAGCTTTTCAATGGGGTTGTCGAGGCGCTGCGGGCCGAAAGAGGGAAAATTGGCAAAAACCATTCAGTGTTTGCCGATTTTTGTCATGCGTTGATAATAAGATGTAACGGAGGCAGCTAATCACAGGCCCAGCGCAGTGGCAGGCCACATCCGTAAAGCGGCAAAGCCGCCAACGGCTACGCTCTAAGGCGTGGTTGGAGGTGAGGGGCAACAAGGTGAGGGCGTGATATAACATTTGCGGCGAGTTGTTTATAAGAGGAGTGATGGGACTGAAAAATCCAAGAACATCAGCCCATTTTTCGCAGTGACTGAGTGACTCAATACACCTCTCATCGGTTCAGACAGTTACTTTATGCGCGCCCCCTACCAGTTGGTTAACAGGGACTTAGCTTTATTACCTCAAATCCTGCGCCGCAATAAACAAAGAGTCATAACCACCGGCTAAGCCGGTGGCTTGAGTAGGCCCTATAAGGGCCTACTACCGGCATGCGTCTCAAGACGCACTGAATTTATTTCACTCGCATCATTTGCCCCGCAGCCCGTAAACAGGCAATCGCTGTTCTAACGAAAGCCTTTCTTCACTGATAATTTGTTGTTAGCAGTTCGCTTCGCTCGATGCTTGAAGCTAAAGCTTTTTACGGGGCTCCTCCACCGGCAGAGCCGGTGATTTCCCCATCCAAATAAGAAAAACCCTCTGAAATCAGACAATTTCAGAGGGTTTTGGAAAAATGAATAGAAAAAAGATGCAACTCAGTAACCATTCCGCTACAATGTTTTAATCCTATTCGCGGTTCCATAGACCCTACCCAGCGCAAACAACTGACAGCAATTTGTTCAGATTTGGTAGGATTGTTCAGCCTCCAGGACGAGCACGGAGCGGTTTACGACACTGTAGCAGGTACCTTCCTGATGGTGGGCCTGGGGCCGGAATGTTTCGCGTCCCTGTCCCTGGGCATGAGCCAGAAGTATACCGAGCAATTCAAACAGCCGAAGCTGTTCGCCAGCATCAATGGACAGATTGTGTCCGTTCCTGCGGAGCCAGAAAACCCGCTGCGCACCGCCGAGATGACCCTGGAGGACGACTGCGTGATAACCGGCGAGATCGTTAACAACGGTCGCCGCGGGAGAAACCAGAGAAGGCCCAAGACGAAGCGCGCAGGACCATGCCGGAGAAAAACCTCCATCCGGGAGAGCTTGGAGGATGCTAAGCGGGAGTGTGCCGAACAGAGAGGCCCGGACAAACCCGCCCCGCAAAAGAAACCCCGGATATGGGCGACTTATGAACCGGAGCAAGAAATGGCGTTCGGAATGGACGTTCTTCTTGAGCGAGAACGACAGACGCCAGTATAATAAGTTCTGCAAAGATTGCGTCTATCCCTGCAAGCAGAGTTTCTGGGCAGTGGTGGTGTCCTGCCCACTATCAAAAGTGCGGGAATTAGGGCTTAAAATAGGCGAAGAAACCGCCTGTGGTGTAAGGGCAGTATGATTCCCGCGTGGGGCAGTAGAGTACCTTCGCATAGGAAAAATGCAGGATTTTACCTTTAGGCAAAATGGGAGCACCACCATCGGATTTGTGGTCCGGTGGTAGCGCTCCTTTTAATTACAGAGATTGAGAATAAATAATCTTTGAAAAAAATTACAACTCTGTTATAATGAAAATAGTAAGTTATATCCAGCAAAACTTCTTCTTTAAATTGATTGACTGAATATATCCAAAAGGGGGATTTAATATGAAAAGTTCAATTCCCCCTCAAATTGGAGAAAGATTCTTCCTATATCATCGTGAAGTTGTAGTCACTCAAACATATGTGGTGTTCCATCTGGTCAAGATCAAGTATTTAGGGGAATCTAACGAATTCTATATAGATTATCACGCATTGACTTCCAAGCCTAGTTATGTGAATTCGATTGGGATAAATAAGCTACGAGGTGAATTGTTATGAGTAGCATAATGACATTTATTGAAGGATATATGAATGGGGATGCTTGGGAAGAACTCTGCGTGAGTTGCTATCGTCTAAAATACCAAACACAAAACTATACTGCCATTCCAGCAGTACATGGCGGAGACGCAGGAATTGAAGGCTTTACATGTAATGGAATCGTTCATCAATGTTATTGCCCTGAACGTGAATATGATGATAAAGAACTCTATGAACATCAAAGAGACAAGTTGACCGCTGACATTGAAAAGTTAATGAATAATGGAGAACGATTGAAAAAGCTAGGAGTGCCCCCTATTGTTGAATGGCATTTTAATATACCTGAGTATAGGGATTCGCGCATCCTCGCTCATGCACAAATAAAGCAGAAAGAAGTATTAGCAGCAAAAAAGAAGTCTCCTAGCTTGTTTGATCATATTTCTGATGATTTCAAAATTTATGTGAAAATTGCTGAGGATTTCACACCGGAAATTAGCAGAATTATTCGTACAAACCTTACTGATATGAAGCTTAATCTAGCAATTCAGCATCAGGATATAACTGATTGGTCGAAGTGTGATTCGCAAAAAGTTGCAAACATCCGTCGGAAGGTCGGAGCCGTAATGAGAGTCAGCGATGACAATCCTGATCTAAATGAAGTAGTTGGAATTTACATTGGATTCTATATTTCTGGAATAGAAATAATGAATAACTTACAACTTCATTTTCCTGAAATATATGAGGAACTATATCAGCTCGAACAGAGTTACAAAAGAGAAGTTTCGTTAAAAACTCGAATGCATACAAATCGGCAATTAAACCAAAACCTTTTTAATGATGTTCTAAACGAATTTCAATTAAAACTAGAAAAAGACTTTTCACCAATGCTTACGCAAGCGTCAATAGTAGAGCTTAAACAAGATCTTGTCGCGAGTTGGTTGGCTGATTGTTCTATGGAGTTTAGGAGCGAATGACGGATGATGGGTGAATTTCCAGTACAAGCCGATATTGTTTTTAATGCGAAGCCTGATGCCATTCCCTACAATTATCGAATAAGTTATAAAGTCTCTCAACTGTGTCTTATTTTGCACATATGCGGGTGGGGAAATTCTTGTTCTTTAATAAAAGTCCATATGATATCTTATGCTTTATTGTCAAGAGAGAACATGGATAATCTGATTAATTTCTCCGAAAGAAAAAACGAGTCAGTGATTGTAAGATTTGATCCAGCAGTAAACAGAGCACTTACATATGCAATAGCTTATGGTTTTATTATACAGCAGAAAACCGGCAATTATAAATTAACTGAACATGGTAAGGGATTGGCGCAACGAATCAAATTAGCTGGAAACCTAATGGTAACTGAAATTAGTGAACTTACGGATTTGTCCAAAAAGCTCACTGAGTCAAGGATTAAAGAGTTAATAGATATTTGGAGGAATATGCATGCTACGGATTAATAGGTTGCGTGTCGAGATTAATACGGTTAATGGCGTGTATGGGATTGATGAATCATTTAATGAGGGTTTAAACTTTGTCGCAAGCAAAGAAAACACTTGTGGAAAAAGCTCAATACTTGCTGCAATCTACTATTGCCTCGGCCTTGAACAAATACTTGGTGGTGTTGCAGGTATTGGTGGTAAGGTACTGACCTCTGCTTTTAAAAATGTGATAGATGATAACGGAACCTCATGGAATGTTACAGAGTCTGGAGCTTATCTCGAGATTAGCAATGGAACCGAAACAATTACAATTTATAGAAATATTAAAGCAGAAAACAAAGACAATCGGCTTATTACTGTATATTTTGGAAAATATGATGCAATTGAAAATCCTCAAATTGAGTCTGAGGATTTTTATGTGAATATACAGCATTCAGCTACAAGCAGGCGTGGGTTTCATTCCTTCCTAGAAGAATTCCTGCATTTAAACCTTCCCTTAGTACACACATCAGATGGCAGTGAGCGAAAATTGTATTTACAAATTATATTTTCAGCTATGTTTATTGAACAAAAACATGGCTGGTCCGATATTTTATCAGGAATGCCTATATTCGGTATTAGGGAGTCCAAAAAAAGAGTTGTAGAATACATTCTGGGGCTTGATACTTTAAAAAATGAAAAGAAAAGAACTCCTTAACACCGAAAAGACAGCTATTGAAAATGAATGGAAGCACCTTGTTCAAGATATCCAGAAGAAGGTATATGCTGAGTCTTGCGATGTTGTCCATATTCCGCATTTCCCTTGTGTACTTTCGGAAACGGACCTCGAGCGTATGGTCGTTTTAGCAAGCGAAGGTATCACCATAGGCGAAAGAAACAGGCAACTGGAAACTCAGTATAATTCATTACGCCAATTAAAGCCGCGAGTAACGGATAATTTTGAATCGCTCAACAAGGAACTGTCTGAAACCGAATCTGCAATACTCTCTTTCGAAGAAATTGTGCGACAATTAATATACAAGCTATCTGTTATAGATGAAGCGATCCACCGTTTAACTTCAGATATTCAACTTGTTTGTGATGATATAAGAAATAATGAAGATGCGGCCAGATTGCAAAAATTTGGATCAGAATCTAGCGATGGACAGATTAGTACAAGCATTTGCCCAACTTGTAAGCAACAAATACAGGATAATCTCTTAGAAGCAACCCCGTGTAGCGGTTTTATGAATATTGAAGAAAACATTCGGCATCTTAAAGCTCAAAAAAGTATGTTGGAGTTTTCACTCAATAGCCGTAAAAATTATCGAGATGCTCTACAGCGCGAAAAAACGAATTACGAAAGCAGGTTACTAACACTCCGCCGATTGGCACAAACCATTCGCTCAGATTTATTTACATCAACAGATACCGATGCATCCGAGACAATAATACTTAAAAAGATAGAAATATCAAAACAAATAGAACGATTGGCAAATTTGCAAGACGCTTTTATCTCTTTTCGGGATGCTCTTACTCACTTGTCGGATCGCTGGAGTAGCTATCTGGATCGAAAAAAGCGTTTGCCTAAAAAAGGTCTTTCCGAATCTGATTCATGCAAAATCAAATTATTAAAATCGTATTTTATCAAAAACTTGCAAAGGTATCATTATAGCAGTTTGGTAAGTCTAGATGGAATAGAAATATCAGAAGAATCCTTGCTCCCGACTATTGACGGGTTTGACATGAAATTCGATTCCTCGGCAAGTGATGGGATTAGGACAATTTGGGCATTTACCTTAGCTCTACTGCAAGTTTCAATTGAGAAAGGGGGCAATCATCCAGGAATTATTATTTTTGATGAACCGGCTCAGCAAAGTATCGTTTCAGAGGATATGAACAGTTTTATTCTTTCTGCAACAGAAATTGGCTCAAAAAGCCAAATAATCATGGCCATTACCCTTAACAGCCACGAGCTTATTCAAATTATTGACGGATTGGATGCTCAAAAATATCATAAACTAGAAATTTTAGACAAAGCATTTAAACGCCTTGCGGAGTCAGTTTCTGTAGAGGAATCAGAATAAAAACTCTTTTGAATTCGATATGAAGAATTTGTGTTGAGTGTAGAATCATTTCATTTTCTTCTTATAAAAGTTTCAGTTTGTTTATATCTTTTTCTGAATAGATTTTTTAGCACAATATCTACATTCTGGCGAAGGGTATCATATTTCTTTTCCTCCCACTGTATCTTCTGAAGTTCCGCTTGTAGCGCAGTCTTGCGGGCGGAAAGTTCGTCCAGTTTCACTTTCAGCTTTTCGGAGGAAGGAAGTTTGGTGAGTCCGGCCTTCTTGATCTCCCTGGCTGCCGCTTCAAACAAGATGCTCTCACTCTCAAACTCTGGCAGGAATTTTTTCTTGTCCTTTGATGCCTTGTATCGGTCATAGACAGGTTTCAGCTTGCGGTAGGTGTCGATCTGCTTTCCCAGGAGAGAAAAGTCGGCGATCCGTTGTTCCGTATTCCGCAGACTTTCCCTTGTGCGGATGGAGCCGGCGGTAGCGGCATCGCACCGTTCCTCCAATTCCTCGTAGCTGCAATGCTGTGTTCGGCAAGAAAGTTCATGGTGGCGGCCACCCATTTCAAATTCTCAATGGTCGCCTACCGCTGGTATCCGGCGCTCTGCTGGGCCCTAATGCTGTTCTGAATGTCAATGAGTAGAGTGACCTTCCCGCTGCGCTGCTTGGGCTGTATGGAGGGCCTGGGGCCTCCGGCAATCCGTGCGGCAGAGGCTTCTTCTGTGTAATCGGCGCTCAGGGTTTTGAGCCGGGTAAACCGCTCCTGCGTGTCGTCGCTGACTGTGTATCGTTCGTTTCCGCCTTGCGGCGAAAAGCTCACTCGCTCCGTCGCTCCTCCTTCCCCCACAAAGTCATTCAACTTTGTGAGGCCCCAATATACCCTGGCGGAGATATACTCTCCCCGCTTAATCTCGTATCCTTCCCGTTGCAAACGAGCAAGCAAATCTTCCAAGCTGGAGGATGTGGGAATCAGCCGGTCGATGGCGGCTTTCAGCTTTGCCTTATAGCTGGTGCCGTTCTGTGCGGTCTGATATTTGATGTACTTCCTCGGCCAGAGGTTATGACGGACCGGCTGTGTTCTCTGCACAGCCGATCACTGCCTCGACGAATCTCGTGACAGTTGCGCTCGTTGGAATGGTAATGCTTATGGTCGGTGAAGTGAAAAACGGATGAGGGTGATAAGCCTATAAGAATTACCTGAGATTAGAGGGAATTCCTCTTACTTAGTAAATGGCTCCTTTCATGTGATATGCTAATTTATATCACATGAAAGGAGCCATTGCTATGACCTACACAAATGAAGAGAAAAGGAACATCATCAATCGCATCAATCAAGGGGAACTGATAAGGGATCTATGCGCCGAATATGGAGTCTCCCGCAGTACACTGTACCGATGGCTAAGCAATTATGACAAGTCTGCCCCGGGTTCTGGGGAACAGGATGTCCCTACTGTAAAAGAATACAATATACTGCAACGGAGAGTGGAGAAGCTGGAAAATGTCATTGCTATTCTGAAAACCGTTGATTGTACTACGCACGCTTCGCTTAAGGAGAAACTAACCGAATTAGAATTGCTCCATGGTCAATATGATGTCCATACGCTCTGCGAAGCGTTAGAGGTTTCGCGCGGCACATTTTACAATCATATTCTTCGCAACAAGCGGGGGAATGCCTGGTTTGAGAAACGCCGAGAGGAGTACCGTATTCTGATCCGCGAGGTATTTGATGAATATCGACAGGTACTTGGCGCTGAAAAGATTCGGATGATTCTCGTACAGCGCGGGCATCAAGTCAGCACCAAGTTTGTCGCTGACCTGATGCGGGAGATGGGATTATCCAGTGTCAGAAGCACCGCCAAGCAAGACTATTTAAAGTTGCGAGAACCCGAAAAGAAGAAAAACATCCTCCGTCAGCAATTTTCAACAGACAAGCCGAATCAAATTTGGGTCAGTGATGTAACCTGTTTTAAGTTAGAGAATCGATATCTTTATATCTGCGTGATCTTGGATCTATTTTCTCGTAAAGTGGTTGCTTACAAAGTTTCCCGAAAAAACAGCACGCAGCTCATTACAGCCACATTCAAAATGGCGTATGAACTGCGCAAGCCAGAGGCAGGACTCATTTTTCACAGTGACTGCGGCGCGCAGTACACATCACATCGTTTTCAGCAGCTTCTTCATGAACAGAAGTGCATACAATCATTCTCCAATTCTGGAAAACCTCACGATAATGCTGTGGCTGAGGCTTTCTTTGCATCCTTGAAAAAGGAAGAGCTGTATCGGAAAGATTATTCCTCTGAGGCCACATTTAAACAGGGAGTCGCCTCTTACATTGACTTTTATAACACAGCGCGTCCACATAGGACGCTGAAAAACATGACGCCATGTCAAATGGAGGAGTCGTTCATGAAGAGCTCATGAATATTTTGTTTGGCTTTACCAAAGGCTGATGGATTTCTGTAAGAAGCTTATGACATGAGACAGAGGGGTTCAGATTTCGGAAATTAGACTGTTTGTAGTCAAAATTTGAACGGTTCGAATTTTTGTGTCTCATCTTACTTTTGAAGTAGATTGCTCCAAAAGGCTTGTGCTGCAAGGCTTTCAGGCATAAAACAACCCTACCCAAACGGACAAGTCCCACAAACTTGTTCAGATTGGGTAGGGTCGTTCATTTTGGTCCGAGTGGCGGGATTTGAACCCACGGCCTCTTGGTCCCGAACCAAGCGCGCTACCAACTGCGCTACACCCGGATAGCTGCCTCTCTTCCAGGGCACCAAGGCCCCGCAAAGCAACGTAGTTTATTATACGGAATTTTTTGGCCGTTGTCAAGTGTGGAAGTTGTTTCGATCCCTATCTCCCAGGACTGCGGCCCCAAGGCCGGGGGCACGGTATGCGTGCCCCCGGTTTGATTGCCTCATTGGTTCAATGCTTTTTCAGTCTCTCTTCCTGCCCTTCCGGCCCAGAATCACGATGGCTGCTGCGCCAGCCAGAGAGGCCGCCAGCAGTGCCAGATACAGCGCCAGCTGGGCAGTGTCTCCCGTGGGAACAGAGTCATCCGGTTCATCAGGGTGCCCCGGTTCGTCCGGCATATCAGGATCCGGGCTTTCGTCCGGGTCAGGGGTCGGATGCGGATCTGGATCCGGCATGGGATCGGGACCCGGGTCTGGATCCGGCTTGGGGTTTGGATCTGGAGCCGGGTCCGGCGGCGGGGTCGTGTCGTCATAATTGATGATTAGCACTTCCGCCGTGTCTCCGAACGGGACCGTCCCGGGGTTGTGCCCCTCGATGCGGGTCCCATAGCCGTCCACACGCGCCTCTGCCACTGTGTAGCCGACGCCGGAGGGCAGGCCCTTGGCTGTCTTGCTCTCCCCGTCTTTCAGGGTAAATGCTGCCACGCCGTCCTGGAACGTCATATCCCCGCAGATGCCGTTGATGGACTTGTCGTCAAGCGTGACGGTGAAGGAGAAGTCCCTCTGCCGGTCACCGCTGTACACTTGCTTTTTGACGGTCAGGTTCCCCTTTCCGTTGATGACGTTCCATCCGTCCACCCGGCTGCCGTAGCCATCCACCGGCTCCTCCTGCACAGTGTAGGTGTACGCCCGGCCACTGTCGTCGTAGGCGGGCCAGCTGCCGAAATCATAGGTCCAGCTGCCGTCGGCGTTCGGGGTGACTTCCCGCTCGGCAACTTTGGTGCCGTTCTGCAGGAGGCTCAGCGTGATGGAGTTCGGACGGTCGTCCGCTCCATCACCCACCCAGGTCTTCCGCCCCTGGATGGCAATTTCCGTCTCCTTGCCGCCCAGTGTGTTGGTCAGAGCCAGCATACCGCTCCCTGTCACAGTGTACGACTCCAGGTGTTCTTCCTCCACCCAGTAGGTATAGGGATTACCGCTGCCGTCCGTATCCGGCAGATGCTCAAAGGTGTATGTCCAGACATCGGCGTTTCCGTCCTGGGCATTTTCGCGGACAGCGTCACTTCGCCTGCCACTTCGCCCTGGGCTGCCGGATCCGTTCTGCGGTAGAGGGTCAGCTTCAGCGTCTCCGGGCGAAGGCCCTGCGCGTCACTGTCATCCCGCCAGGTTTTGGAGACCGGGATGTCCGTATAGCCCCTGTTGGTGATGGCAGTGGTGAACGCCACCGTAGTTTCCGTCGGTTCTCCATGATCGTAGATCAATTCCATGTCCTCGTCCGGGGTTCCCTGTTCAATAGCGTAATAATAGTATTTCTGGTTCTGGCTGTTTACTTTGTCCAGCTCTCCGAAAATATGGCGCCAGTTATTGGCCGCAGACAGCTTTGCGGTCATGCCGGCGACCTGCTCCACTCCATCCACGCCGGTCTTCCCGATCAGGTTCTTGTCCGTGGTCCGCCAGAGTTCCATTGTGATCGGATGTTTCTTGGCATCCGCGGTGTGCCATTTCTTTTTCACTGTCAGGGATGTCACAGCTTTATTGGTGAATTGGAATTCAGGGTAGGTCCCATCCACATCGGTCTTGTTTTCCTTTTTCGTATCTCCCACCTGGACGTAGCTGCCGCTGACCGCTTCGGTCACGCGGTATTCTGTCTCGGAGTCGGAGTCCGACAGATAGCTGCCCGGCATTCGGGCTGGGAGGTTCTCCCAGACGGCTTTCCACTCTGCGTACTCGTAATAGGGTTTGTCCAGATCAGGATCCGTAGTTCCATCCAGCGTGACGGATACAGCCGTCAGGGTCTTCCACGTATACGCCGGGCCCTCTGCCGGATTCTCCAGCGGAACCGCATATTGCAGGTGCAGGGTGACCTGGGCGCCCTCCTCGCCGGCAGGCATCCACGTCTTGCCGGCAAAGACCTTGGTGGTCTGCATGTCGTTGGCCGCTGTGGTGAGGAAGCCGTCGTCAGACTGCCCGCCATAGGTGTAGGCCGCCGTGTACGCCTCGTTGTAGGAATCTCTGAGCAGGACATAGCTGCTCAAATCGACTGCTCCGTTCGTCATTTGATATCCTGGCTCAAGCTCCACGGCGCGATAGGTGTACCCTTCCGCATTCTGTTTCGGCAGGCCGGAAATCGTCATCCCTACCGGCGATTCAACCGTGCCCTCTGTATCCGTTCCGGTGAGGGTCACTACCAGATCCTGCTTTTGACCGTTTTCGCCGGTCACCTGGACGGCTTCCCATGCTGCCGCTTCCCAGCCGACAGATAGATCCGTGGTCCGCTGAATCAGGAAACTGGTCTCCCAGGTCTTGCCGGCTTCGTCTGTATCCGGACGGGTGCCATAGACGTTGTTCCGGTCGTTCGTCCAAATCTTCTGCACCTGCAGCGAGGTCGTCGCCAGCTTGTTGGTGATGGTGGTCGAATTTCCGGATTCCGTGTAGGTGTCTTCAATTCCCGTGAAAGGCCGCCGCTGTCTGCAACAGTGTATGCGAACTCTTCACCGCTGGTATCGACTGTAATCGTCACGGTTCCGCCTTGATAAGCGATTTCCGTCTCCACCACGCGATAGGACAGCTCCGAAATCCCGCTGTCTTTTTTTACTACACGCGGCAGGTTCTCACAAGCTCCACTCCAGGAATCATAGATATGCCGGTTTTCCAATGTGATCGAAAAACCATTGAGTATTCCAGCATCCTTCAGTTTCTCGTACGCGTCTTCTCCCAGGTTCTCCTGCGTGAAATAGTCCGCTGCCCTCTGCCAACCTCCGCTCTTTCCCTCCTTGACATACAGCTCAAAGGTGACGGACATCTCGCCAAGGTCCATGTAATCGGCAGTGATGGGCTCGCCATCGCTGCCCACCCACCGCTTGGTGAAGGGGGCTCTGGTCTCCAGAGAGTTTTTCAGCTCCTTCATGTGGATGGTGTCGCCGTCTGTGGAGTCCTCGCCCGCTGTCCTATTGCCGGTGAAGTAATATTTGTACTGCTCATACAACGCTTCCTTCAGATCGGAGTTCAGCTCTTCCTTCACGGTGTACACCCACCGGGCGCCGTTGGGGGCCCACTTTTCCAGCTCCGTCTGGGGCTGCGCGGCGGGAGGCGTCTCTTCGGAGGGAACCTGGGAATCGGGGTCTCCGATCTGGTCCGGATCTTCCGCGGAATCTGTCGGTGCGGCCGGACCGCTGCCGGTGCCGCCATGTTCCCCATCCGCTGGATCGCTTTGCAGGCTGGCGGCACTGAGGGTTTCCTCCTGTGCGACAGACTGACCGTCCCCGTCTTCCGCCGGGGACGCCGGATTCTGCTCATCTTCCTCCCCATCTGCGGGAGACTCCGGATTCTGCGTATCCTCCTCGTCCGTGGGAGGATCGGCGGGCTGGTTTTCCTCCTCCGGGGGCATTTCTGTGGGCGGCGTTGTCTCCTCTCCCTGGCCGGAGCCCGGTTCGGCGGGCTCTTCCGCAGAGATGCCGGGCTCTTCCGCATCCGGATCGTCCGCACCCCAGATCTGATAAGTCCACTTTCCGGTTTCTGCATCCTGGGTCCACTTGACGGTGTAGTCCCCGCCCTCTGTCAGCTTCTCCTCGATGTGCGGGTCGCCCTGCCCCTCCTGGGCAGCGGCGCGGCGGGTCACAGTGAGCCGGATGACGGGGACCAATGTACCATCTTTCCCTCTTCATAGGGGCATCCGGACGCAGACCGAAGGCGTCGTGAAAGTCCTCCCAGGCTTTTTGGCCCGTGAGTGTGATGAACTCTGTCTGCACAGCCTTCCGGCTGTTCAGGAACGTGGCGTCGGCCTCTTCCCGCTCTTCATGGGGCAGCAGACCGCCGACAGTATATCCGCCCCCTGTGACGTCTTGGGCCTCCAGGTCGCCCGGGCCGCACCAGGTATCGTAGCCGCCCAGGAAGCTCTTGTCCTCCTCCACATGATAGAGGTACAGCGAGCCGTTGGGCGCATACTGCTCCAGGTCTGTAAAGGAAAGAACCGTTTCAACAGTTGTGCTGTCTCCTCGCTGCCGGTAAGCCGCCTCGACCTCCTCCGAGGACCAGGTGGCCGTCCGCACCAGCTCCTGCGCGGAGGGCTGGCCGTTGTTCTGGATGTAGACCCGGTACAGATGGAAGCGCACGGCGGGATAGGCGATGGGCAAGTCATCTCCGCCCAAAGGCAGTTCCAGGATTTTTTTCACCGACAGACTGCCAGTCGGGCTGTGGAACACGTTCTCCACCTGAAAGGTGTTGGAGATCTCCTGTATATCAAACAGATCCAGCGATTCCCGGGGTCCCTCGCCGGTACCGTCCAGGGGCAGCCCGTTGGCGCCGGTGATGCCTTCCTCCCGGAGAACATATTCGTACAGCTTGCCTTCCTCCGTGTATTTGGGCAGCCCTGGCTGGTCTTCAGATTCCGGCCGGACGGTTCCGGCTCCGTCATCGATGATATTTTTCCCCTCATAAAGGAGCCGGAACGTATAGTTCTTCAGGCCGGACCAGTCCTGAACAGTCAGGGTCGCGATGGGGGCTCCGCCAAAGTCAAACGCCTCCCCGCTGCCCTGCACCCGCCGGTACAGTGCGAAGGTGACGTTGGGCAGGTCCACCGCCGGATAGCCAGCGGGCAGGTTGGTCCACAGCTTCCGTCCCTCAATGGCGACCGGCTTATTCAGGCGGTTGACGAAGGTACCATTTGCGTTCAGGGCATATTTGGCGTAAGAACTGCTGGCATCCTGAGACACTGGTGGGTTGACGCCGTCCAGGTTCGTGGTCTGCGCTTCGTAAGCCGCCTCCATCCCCGGGTCAGCTTCGTCACGCGTGCCCAGACAAGTTTCACCCGTCCAGTACTCCGCAATGGCGTAGTCAAAGTCGGAGGCGTTTACACTGGTGCGCTCCACCGCGGAGTAAGTGATCTTGTAACCCCAGTCATCATACTTGGGCAAGTTCTCCAGCTCGGCCCGCCAGAAATACTGCCGGTCCGCAGATCCGTTATCCCCGGAGGCGGTGCCGGGCTCCTCACCCGCGGGATCGCCTGCTCCCTCGGACGGCGCCTCCGTCTCCGGCGGGAGCAGGCCCTCGTTTGTCCAGCGGTAGCTGGGATAGATCAGTTCGGTTTCGATCCCGTCCTCAGCAGCAGAGGTATGCACAGTCCGGTAAATGTCCAGATAGATGTCCGGACGACTGCCGGAGCCATACATATAGATGTCGTACCACTGCTTGTACCAGACAGCGTCCGTTACGCCGGTGCGTTTGTTGGTGAGGGTGATATTCTGCTCGTCATTCTTGTTTTCACCGTCATTTGCCGTATAGGATTCTTCCTTTACAGAGCTTGTGTATGTATTCCACAGGGCATAGACCTCCGGAGAAATGGTCCGCAGCTGATCCAGCGTGATCTCATTGCCGCCGTCCAGCCAGACCTCCTCCACGGTATAGCGCACCACTGTGCCGTTGGTGTCGTACTTGGGAAGGTTCCAGAAGTCAAGGGAGTTGGACTTCGTATCTGCCGTGAGAATCGGCTGAATAGAGGAAACCCGCCTTTCGCTTCTGTCTTGAATCTGTACATCCCCGCCGCCCAGGTTCACATAGCCAAATCCATCTTTCTGATAGATTTTAAATTGTCCTTCCGTATCATCGCTGGCGGCGATCTTCAGCTTCACGGCCAGAGTGAGGCCGGGGGTGTTCTCCAGGGCTGCCTGGAGTTCCCCCACGCCATCTCCGCCGCCGTCCCGCCAGTCCTTGGTGACGGTCAGGTCCACATTGCCCAGCCGGCGGTTGGTGACGGTGCAGACCGTCTCACCCGCGATCTCCTCGCGGTCGTATGTAGCTTCATAGGCATGGTTTTTGCCGGGGACAGTGTCGCGGGTGATTCCGGGAGCGTTGATCTCTCCCTCGGTCGGGGCGCCTTCGGTTCCAAGAACCGCAGTCGCTCCGATTTTGGTCTCCCGGATGTAGACCTGGTCCGGCGTAAGTTCTCCAATGCCGGCCCATGCGTACCAGATGGGATCTCCGTCCTCCTGGGATTCGCCCAGCGTGACGAAGGTAATCGCCTGATCTCCTTCTTTGCTGTACACCGTCACTTCCACTGGCTCCCGGTGGGCCGCGTCGCTGTCGTCCACCCAGTTCTTCTGGACCAGGATCCGATGGCTTCCTCCCGGGCCGTTGGTGACGATGGTCGTATAGTCTCCGGTGCTGCTGTCGATGGAGGTTTCATAGGTGGGGTTCCCGTTCTCCTCCAGGATCAGGTATTCATACCGGCGCCCCTCTTCGTCATACTCCGGGAGGTTCTGGGGCAGGGCTTTCCATGCCTCAGAAAACTGAATGGAAATTTCACCGTCGATCGCATCTATGAATGCGTTTTCCTTCGTGAAATCAACATTGACGGTCCCACCTGCATCCATTGTAAAGGTAAGAACCTTGCATGTTTCTGTCAGAGACTGTTCGCCGATGGTACGGTACAGGGCGAAGGTCACCGGCCCCTCCTGGGCGCCGCTTTTCCACTTCTTTTCCACCGTATAATCTATCTGGTTGCTGACGGCATTGGTGATCTCGGTGGTGTTGCCGTTCTCCACATCGGTCACACGGTACTTTGCATCTCCCCGGCTGCCGCCGCCGGACAGGGTAAACGAGTTGTTGTCCAGAAGATTTGTTTTATTCTCGCCCTGGTAAACCGCCGACTCCACCCAGCGGTACTCCAGCTCCCGGCCCTGGTTATCGTATTTGGGCGCACTGGCGCTGACGGACAGGCCGCCCAGGTTCTCCGCCGTAAATTTTCCCGTTTTCTCCGTTCCCAGCGTCTCGGTGATCTCCGTGTCTTCCCAGGGTCCTCACTGCCCACCGGCCGGGCCTGGAGCGTCAGCTCCACCCGGACATCCTCCAGCGCCGACTGGAAAGCCGCCGCTTTCCAGATCTTGGTCGCATTAACCGTCACCGTGCCGGAGAGCTTGTTGGAAAGGGTTCCCCCGTTGTAGAGGTATGTATTGTTCGTCTCCCGTGCAAAGTCTGCATCCTCGCTGGTCAGTTTTTTCAGCGTACCGGAATCCTCGTCCAGCGCCCAGATGATGTCCGTCACGCCGCCGTCTTCCCCCACCGCGCCGAATACCTGGGTGTAGTCCCCCGCATGCTCACCAGTGAGATACTCTCGGACCACATAGATATACTCGTAGCCCTCCGAGTCGTACTTGGGCAGCTCTGCAAACTGAATGTCCTGTTTCTCCTGCCCGTGGAGCGGGACCGTCAGAATGCTGCCCCCATCATCCCGGACGGGCGCGGCCGTTGTGTAGCTCTGCCCGGCTCGGTAACGCCACAGCTGGAGTTCACCTGCCGGGCGGTGATCCGGATCCGCCGCGTCCTCCCAGACTTTGGATGCCTGATAATCCTTCACGCCCGTGAGCGTCAGGTACAGGCTGCCGCCGTCATAGAGCTTCCCCACCTCTGTGCCCACGTTGGGCGTGCTGGAGTTGTCGTAGGAGATCTGGAAGTAGTCGCCCTCGGGCAGGGCACCCGCCGCGATGCCGTCGGCGGCGTCCAGCCGGCCGTCGCCTTTTCCGTCTCCTCCCTGGTCTCCTCTACCGAGTAGTTGATCCGGCTGCCGTCCAGGTTGTACTTCCACAGACCGCTGACGGTGACGGTGCCGCTGGTGGGGTTGTCCGGGTCTCCATCAGGGTCCTCTTCTATCTTCATCTGATCCTTCATCTCTGCCAGCAGCCGGCGGAGGGAGCTTGCCGTATAGTTGGTGTCCACCACGAAGTCAAAGCTGTTGTAAATGGCTTCTGCGATGCCTTCCGCGCCGCCCAGATTACCCCAGCGGAGCTGAACGCGGAAGTTGAATTCGTCCTCCAGCACATAGTACCAGCCGTAGTTGTCCCCGGCGGAGGGATATTCCGACACATTGCCGTTGTTGACCTCTACCGGGCTGTAGCCGTCAACCCTTCGGACGGTCCCATGATCCACTCTACACGGGATTCTGTTGAGGTCTCCCGCCGTAGCCATCGGATGTTGTGGTTTCGATCGCTTCCGGCAACACGCCGGCCGGGACGGAGACCGTATAGGTGTTGTTCCCGTTGTCAGCCACCGTCATTCTCGGCATAGCGGACAGGCCCACCCCGGAGAGCGTCGAGTCCTCCCCGCCTTTCAGCTCAATCCATTCCCCGTTGTCGATCCGGAACCACAGCGACGGCTGATACGCATTCGCCCCGGGACGCACTCCGTCCTCATTGTTGTTATCCACCCAGTAGAGCGTGTTCTCTTCAAATGCCCCGGCGGCATACCAGCTTGTCACCGTCACCACCGTATCTGCGTAAATCACAGGCACCAGGGTCAGACACAGTACCAGTGCCAGCAGCCCGCTGACCAGCCGCCGGCCTCCCTTCTTCGGAAACTTTCCCTTTGGGAGCCGCCCCCGCTCCCGGACTCTCTTGCCTCGATACAGCATAACCCCTCACCTCATTGAAAAATTGTTCACACACATATCCAGTGCGTCCCTATCGTCCACGCCCCTGCTGCGTCGGCTGGGCAGGACTCAGCTGCCCTGCTCCCAGCCCACAGTCAGCTGCTCCTCTTCCAGCATCCGCTCGTGGGCCTGCTCGGCCAGTATCTGTACACTGTCCCGAATGCGTTCCTGCGTGACCTGATACAGCCTGCGCAGACAGCGGGGGTTGCTCTTGTCCCCATCCACCCGGGCATCCCTGCACAGAGTCCGGATCTCTCCGCTCACCTGGGTCCTCCGCATGGGGCGGCCGCTTCGGGTGACAAATACCGGCCCCGCAGTGATCCCCACCCGCCGGAGATAGACTGTCAACTCCTTCCGCAGACAGGCAGGAATCAGGACGTACTGCGCTCTGCCGTCACAGGCGGTCAGAACACGTCCCTCCTCCACCGCCCGGACCGTCACCCGGTTCAGCTCACTTACGCGGATCCCTGTCAGGGCAAAGACCTTCACCATCAGATACGTACGCTCCCGGCCCAGATTCCGGGCTGTGGTCAGCAGGCGCAGATACTCAGTCCGGCTCAACTCCGGCTGGATCTCCTCTTCGGTGTCCAGCTGGCCGATCAGCTGCAGATCCCGCCGCCCCAGATAGGCCAGCAGCCCATTGGCGGCGGACACATGGGTGTTGGCTGTACCGGGCGAGTAGCCTTCCGCAGCAGGGCGGCGCGCCAGAACTCCAGTGTATCTGCAGCCACCCGCTTGTCCTCCGGAAGAAAGTGGTAAAACGCCTCCAGCTTGGGGCGGTAGACCTGGATCGTCTCCCGCCGGCGGCCCCGGGCCGCCAAGCTGTCCAGATACCGGCAGACTTCTTCCCAGGTAACTGTCAGCTCCGCCGGCGCCGCGGTCCTGTCCTGTAGTGCCGTTTCCATCGCCTCACGCATTGGGCATTCTCTCCTCTCCAAAGCCGCTTTCACTGTCTGAATGCTTTCCAAATATCTCCTCCGTATCCATCTCTTTCCGATTTACAACAGAACAATGATTCTGTTGTAAACCTGTCATCGGCTGGAAATACGGTGCCAGAGCACGAAGAGTCGGTTTTGGCCGAAACGGCTCCTTTCCCTTTTGGGCCGCAAAATTGGAATCCTCAAAAAATCCAAACCGCAAAAAAGGACATTGCTTTTGTGGTTTTTTTGTTTTATACTAACTATATTCCAATGTATGTGGAGAGAGCTTTGTCGATTTACAACAGAATCATTGTTTTGTTGTTAAACGATAAGCCGCATTTTTTCCAGAATCTGTTCATGGGCCCTGGCGCTCACTGCCACATAAATCCGGGTTGTCTCAATGGAGGAATGGCCCAGAAGGTCCGCCAGATGCGCCAGATCCTTCTCCTGTTCATAAAAGCACTTGGCGAACAGGTGCCGCAGATTGTGCGGGAATACCTTTTCCGGCATCACGCCGGCCTCCCGGCAGAGGGTTTTCATTTCATGCCAGATGTTGCTGCGGTCCAGGGGCCGCCCGGTGCGGGTGCGGAACAGGGGCCCCTCCTGGATATCCTGCGCCCTGGCATACCGCCGCAGGCGTTCCGCCAGTTCCTGCGGCAGCAGGACGGTCCGGCACTTTCCCTTCAGCCGGATCTCCGTCCGGCCAGCACGCAGGGCCTCCGCCGTGATGAAGCGCAGTTCGCTCACCCGGATACCGGTGGCGCAGATCGTTAGCATCGCGTGGTACAGCCGCTGGTTCTTGCGCCCCTTGGCAATGGAGAGCAGCCGGCGGTACTCCGACTCCGTCAGGTCCCGCTGCTCCTCCCGAAACGCCCGCCGCTGAACCTTCAGCAACTTCACCTCGCAGCGCTCCGCTCCGCAGAACCGCAGATACGCGTTCACAGCAGAGAGCTTGTTGTTGACCGTCAGAGCCCTGTACTGCTGCTGCAGGCGCTCGGTATGCCAGAACACCCGCCTTGGTCACCGGGGCGCCGCACAGAGCCAGTCGCAGCTGTTCCGCCTCCTGCACGTATTTTTCCACTGTGGCACGGGCCTTCTCGTTTTCCACCAGAAATTCCCGGAACGCGGAGATAGACTGTCCTGTGAGCGTGATTTCTTCCATCTTGACTCCTCCCAAATCCGCCCGCACAGACGCGGGTATTTTTTGTAAGCATACCCAAAATGGCGTCGGATATGTTCCGCCTATGGAGATGCTTTCCAAAAAAGTTCCGAATTGCGCAAAGGCAGCCCGCGGAGAATCCTCCGCGGGCTGCCTTACAGTATGCTGTTGTTTTATCGGCCTCCCCAGACCCGGTAGAGCTCGCTTCCCCGTTCCCGCAGGCGCTCGTTCAGCCAGGAGCGCAGGGATGCCATGCCCTCCTCTGTCCAGGGGAAGGTCTCCGTCTCAATGTGCTGGGCCTTTTCAAAGCAGATGTTCTCATAGACCCAGGCCTGGACGGTGCCATCGTTCACCTTTCCCGTCCGCTGGAAGCGGTAGCGGAAGGTGCCGAGGGAGCCGGGAAAAATCTCCGACTTCTTCAGAAAGTTCAGGGTCAAAAATGCGAATGGATCTTCCATCGGGCAGTTTCTCTCCTCCATCAGGCCGCCTCCGTCTCCCGGCGGCAGACCTTGATCCCCGCGATGGTCAGCGCGAACACGAACCAGAAAATGCACATCACCCGGGGATAGTTCCACAGGTAATCCGCCAGACCGCACACCATGGCGCCGCACAGAGCCGCCGCTCCGGCACAGGTGATGGTGCGGGCGGCAGAGGGGGCGCAGTGCCGGACCGTGCGGGCCGCCTTTTTGATGTTCCACAGCATGGAGCCCACAAAGCCCAGGAACCCCAGCAGTCCCGCCTCGATCCATACCTGCAGGTAGAAGTTGTGGGCGTGAACGAAGGGCGCTTCTGCGTGGTAGAGGTTGAAGTCGCTGATGTAGTCCTGCACGGCGGCGGTGCCCAGACCCGCGCCGGAGACGGGAGACGTCCGGATGACCTCCAGTGCCGCCTGATACAAGGGGATGCGGCTGGCAGTGGAGGTATCCGCCGGATTGAAGATCGTCAGGACCCGGTGCCAGATGGTGTCCGGCAGGAAGGGGACCATCACCACGCACAGCACCGCGAAGGCGGGGATCAGCTTGGGCTTCCACAAAAACACCAGCACCACCATGGCACAGGCCATGCCAACCCAGCTGGCCCGGGAGTAGGTCATGCCCAGAGCCAGCACACCCACGGCAAACACGCCGCAGGCCGTCACGCGGGAGATGCCCCGCTTGGAGCAGAGGATCAGCGCCAGTACCAGGGGCAGCAGGAGGATCAGCACCTCTGCAAAGGTGTTGGGGTTGTCGAAATAGGACTCCACCCGGCCGGGCATACCGGCGTTGACCTCCAGGTCCACATAGGACTCGTTGACCTCCACGCCCTGGATCCGTTGGTACACACCGTACAGCGAGGACACCAGCACACAGACCCCACCGCCGGCGGCCAGCCGCTTCAAATCCTCTGTGCCCCGGACAGCACTGACCGTCACCAGCACGCACAGCGCTGCGGAGATATGGTAGAGCAGGAAGCGGAAGGAGGCGGAGGGCTCATAGGAGAACAGCACCGCCAGGAACATGGCTCCGAACAGCACCACCGGATAGAACCCGATGTGCTTCACGTCCAGCCGGAAGTCCCGCCGGGACATGGCCCCGGCATAGAACAGCACCAGCAGGGCGGCAAAGCCCAGCATACTATATGCGTTGTTCCAATGAGAGAAGGGAATCACCCACAATAGCATGATGAGCCAGGATTGGGCGACGGCGGTCTCATGTCCCATCTCAAAGGCCAGACGGGAGAAAACGCTGTCATCAAACGTAGCCCGCAGGGCAAGGTACAGCTTGTGGAGCAGCCAGGCAGGCAGGTTGATGAGGCCCGTCAGCAGCCGGCAGAGGATGCTCTCCTCCCAGGCCCGGGCCGCAACGCCCTCCCGGCACAAGACCCGGAGAACACGGCTCTCGTCGATCTGGCGGTTGCACCAGGCGCCCATGCGCACCAGGCAGCGGTGGACGGCGCTGTCATAGTAGACGGTGCACAGCACCGCCCAGAGGTGATACAGATAGCTTTCGCGGAGAATGCTCATGCAGGGAAACCTCGTTTCTTCAGATGCGGTTTTTGATCCGGTACAGCTGGGAGAGCAGCCAGAAGCGGCCCCCCCGCACCAGCTTTGCTGCCAGCTGCTTGTTGCGGCTCATGCCGGCGGGCGACAGAGTCCGGATGGCGTGGGCCATATCCGGCCGCGCGCACAGGGCCTGGATGGTCTCCTGCCGCTGCCGGAGGGTCTTGGGATTGCCCGGGGCGTACTCGTTGCCGATGGCGATCAACAGCCCGGCCCAGTTGGAGTTCTCCCGCCACTGGGGGCGGCCGGGCGTCAGGCCGTACCGGGCGGCCAAGTCCTCCTTCCGCTCCATGAAGCGGGCGAAGACCTGCTGGAAGTCCTTCATATACTTGTGGGTGGCGGAGGCCGGATTCTGGAGATAGCGGTACAGGGGCGTCTCCGTCACCGCCAGGCGCCGGGCGTTGCAGAAATACTCCATCAGGAACAGCTCGTCTTCCAGATAGGCGCCCTCATAGCGGAGATGGAGTCTGTCAAAAATCTCTGCGGAGAACAGATAGCGCCAGATGAATCCATTGAACACCGGCTGGGCCAGCCGGTCCCCCAGCAGGGGATTGACGATTTTCTCCCGGATAGCGTCGGCGTCGTAGATCCCGGCGGGCAGCACCGGCTCCGGCGTCTCGCTGCCATCAGGCCACAGGTTCAGGTGCGCACAGGCGGCGGTATCCGCCCCGGCCCGCTCCCGCAGGTTCCACAGCGTCTCCAGGCACTGGGGCTCGTACTGATCGTCGGAGTCCAGAAAGGCGATATAGGTCCCCCGGACATGGTCAAGGCCCACATTCCGGGTCTCGCTGACGCCGCTGTTGCGCTCCTTGTGGAACACCCGGATGCGGTCATCCTCCCGGGCCAGCTCATCGCAGAGAGCCGGGGAGCCGTCGGTGCAGCCGTCATCCACCAGCAGCAGCTCCCAGTCGGAAAAGGTCTGCCGCCGTACGCTCTCCACGCAGTCTCTGAGAAATTTCTCCGCCTGATAGACAGGCACAATGACGGAAATGCTGGGCATAGACAGCCTCCTTGCGCCCTCCGGCGCCTCTCTTCAGTCTACGGCGCGGAAACTCCGGCGCCCTCCCCCCAGAATCTGGGGCTCTTACACGGAGCTATTGTACCCGATTTCCCCGGGAAGGTCAACGTCTTTTCCCGGAAAAGCCGGGCATACTAGGAGCGAGGTGATCCAATATGAACGATATCGAGCTGCTCCAATACGTCCATGAGACGGCGGAGATGGGCATTGAGGGGCTGAACAGCCTGGACGGGCAGGTCCGGGATGACAGCCTGCGGCGGGTTCTGAGCCAGCAGGGCGCCGAGTACCGCCAGATCGCGGATCAGGCGGAGCGCCTGCTCCGGTCTCTGGGAGAGGAGCCCAGGGACCCAGGCCTTCTGGCCAAGGTGTCCGCAGAGGTCATGTCCACTTTCAAAACGCTGGCAGACCCTCTGCATCCAACATCGCGGAGATGGTCATTCAGGGAAACACCATGGGGCCACCAAAGTACCCGGCATCTGGGGACTACGCCGGTGGAAACCGTGAGATCCGAAATCTCGCGGAGCGGCTGCTGCACACCGAGGAAGCCAACGCCGCCCAGATGAAGCAGTTCCTGTAACACACCCGGCGCAAAGCAGAGGAGGAGCCTCCCACGGGAGGCTCCTCCTCTGTTCAAAGGACCGGCAGCAGATCTTCCCCATTCAGAAAACGCTCCTCCGCCTCCTGGATAGGGATCTGCCGCTGATTCAGTCTGCGCACCAGCTGCTCTACCTCTGCCTGTTCCCTTCCCGGCAGCAGGACCACCAGATGTCGCTCCGGTTCCCAGGATTCGCCGTTGAATCCGAATCGCCGGGGGTGCCGGGTCTCCAGAACCTGATAGCGCACCTGCGGCCGCACCGCACGGCCTTGCGCCGGCGCCAGACCGACAAGGCCAGCACCCGGACCAGATCCTTCGGCGTGGGCTTTTCCCGCAGCACGCGTTGAAAGAGCTTCTGCAGCTCCGCCCGGTCTCCGCAGTCCCAGATGTCCTCCGCCGCCCGGGAGAGGGCCTTTGCCAGGGTGTCCTTTTCCTTTTCACTGTATCTCTGCGCCTCCGGATACAGCGTCTCCATGGAGAAGGTGCCCGGCATACGGGGGATGGCAGCCTTGACCAGGCAGCACAGGTCGTAATAGCAGTCCCGGCTCAGTTTCCCACTGATTTTTTCCACTGTCCGCAGGATATCTTCATCCATCCGAAACCGTCTCCTCTCCTCTTCAATTCATACATAGCATATCAAAAATCGCAGGTTTTTGAAATAGATTCGACACATTCGGACTCTTTTAGACAAATTACGGCACCCCAGGCTTGACAATCCGGAGGAAATGTGCTCTTCTACCCGTATCAGAGACAGGGAGGCGCAGGCATGGATATTCGCAGAATCGAGTCGGGCAAGCGGGACTTTCTCCCCCTCCTGCTGCTGGGAGACGAACAGGAGGACATGATCGACCGCTATCTGGACCGCGGAACGCTGTTGGCGCTGTACGACGGCGGACTTCGCGCCGTGTGCGTGGTGACCAAGGAGGCGCCGGGCGTGTTCGAGATCAAGAATCTGGCCGTGGAGCCGGCCTTTCAGCGCCAGGGCTACGGCCGGGCCATGGTTCGGCATGTGGCCGGCGCCTGCCGGACCGCCGGAGGGACACGCCTCCTGGTGGGCACCGGGGACAGTGCCCTCACCCTCCCCTTCTACCGGGCCTGCGGGTTCCGGGAAAGCCACCGGGTCCCCAATTTCTTCCTTCAATTTTACGACCACCCCATATACGAAGGGGGGCGGCTTTTGTCGGACATGGTATATTTGTCCATGGAGCTTTGAGCGGAAAAGGCGGCGCTGCTGAAAATCAGCGGCGCCGCCTGTATCATACCGTTTGATTCAGTTTTGGAAAAGGCTTCACGCCTCTGCGGCGGCCTTCAGAGCCTCCGTGCGGTCAGTTTTCTCCCAGGTCACGCCCAGGTCCTCCCGGCCCATGTGGCCGTAGGCCGCCAGCTTGCGGTAGATGGGCTTGCGCAGGTCCAGGTCCCGGATGATGGCCGTGGGCCGCAGGTCAAACACCTTGCGGACGGCAGTCTCCAGCCTGTCGTCTCCCACCGTACCGGTGCCGAAAGTGTCCACCAGCACACTCACCGGCTGGGCCACGCCGATGGCGTAGGCCAACTGCACCTGGCAGCGGCGGGCAAGGCCCGCGGCCACGATGTTCTTGGCCACGTACCGGGCGGCGTAGGCCGCGGAGCGGTCCACCTTGGGATCCTTGCCGGAAAAGCAGCCGCCGCCGTGGGGGGCGCTGCCGCCGTAGGTATCCACGATGATCTTCCGGCCGGTGAGGCCGGAATCCGCCGCCGGGCCGCCCTTGACGAAACGGCCGGTAGGGTTCACGTAATACTTTGTGTTCTCGTCCAGCATGTCCGCGGGGATCACGGCCTTGGCCACCTGCTCGATCATGTCCTTCCGGATCTGCTCCAGGGAGACATCGGGGTCGTGCTGGGTGGAGATGACCACTGTATCCACCCGGACAGGGCGGTTGTGCTCGTCATACTCCACGGTGACCTGACTCTTGCCGTCGGGCCGCATATAGGGCACCTGGCCGCTCTTGCGGACCTCCGCCATGCGCTTGCACAGCTTCTGTGCCAGGGACAGGGGCAGGGGCATCAGTTCCGGCGTCTCGTCGCAGGCGTAGCCGAACATCATGCCCTGGTCACCGGCGCCGTTGCTCAGCTCGCTGTCGGTGCCCTCCTTGTTCTCCAAGGATTTGTCCACGCCCATGGCGATGTCGGCGGACTGCTCGTCGATGGAGGTAACCACGGCACAGGTGTCGCAGTCAAAGCCGTACTTGCCCCGGTCATAGCCAATGTCCCGGACCACCTCCCGGGCGATGTGGGCGATGTCCACATAGCAGCTGGTGGTGATCTCGCCCATCACGTGGATCAATCCGGTGCAGGCCGTGGTCTCGCAGGCCACGCGGCCGTTGGGGTCCTGCTCCAGAATGGCGTCCAGGACGGCGTCGGAGATCTGGTCGCAGACCTTGTCGGGGTGGCCCTCCGTTACGGACTCGGAGGTGAAGAGATAGTGTCTTGCCATAGTACAGGTTCCTTTCTGAGCACTGACCTCATCAAGGGGCGAAAAAAATGTGCGTTTCGACGGCGAAACGCACAAACGGATTGGTTGCTTGCTCCTCATCTGTCGATCACCGCCGGATTTGGCACCTTGTCATAAGCAGGTTGCCGTGGGTTCATCGGGCCGTTCCCTCCGCCACTCTTGATAAGGGTAATAAAATTGTCCCTATTATTTTATCAGGTTTTTCCCGTTTGTCAATACGGTTTTTCCGGTTTTGCGGAGAAATCCGTCGCCCCGTCGGAAAACTGCGCAGATGTTCCGCCTGTTCAAAAATTATACATGACTTTTTTCCTCTGATCGGGTATAATGGATATCGCTTGTATATTTGAAATGTTCTGGAGGGCTTCACCGTGAGAAAACTCTGCGACAGCGTGTACCGCTTTTGCCTGCAGCATCCCCGCTTCGGCATTCCGAACCTGATGAAGTTTCTGGTGGGGATCATGGCCGTGGTATTTGTGCTGGACCTGTTCTCCAATGGCTATGCCAGCTATATGCTGTACTTCAACGCAGAGCTCGTTCTGGAGGGAGAGCTGTGGCGGCTGGTCACCTGGATGTTCCTGCCCACCAACGGCTCTCTGTTCTGGATCTTCATCAGCCTGTCCTTCTACTACTTCATCGGCACCTCCATTGAGGAGTACTGGGGCACCGCCAAGTTCACCCTGTTCTATCTGGCCTGCGCCGTGCTGATGGTGGTATTCGGCATGATCAGCATACTGTGGTCCCCGCTTCCCGTTGTCAGCAGCGGCAATCTCAACCAGATCCTGTTCCTGGCCTTTGCTACCCTGTACCCTGACGCGCTGATCCGCGTCTATCTGATCCTGCCAGTCAAGGCCAAGTGGCTGGCGGCGTTGTATGTGCTGCTGACCCTGTATGACCTGCTCCGTTCCGGTATGTGGGCGGCGCTGTTCACACTGCCCCAGCTGCTGGCCGTCTGGCTGGTGTATCTGGTGTTCTTCTGGGACAGGATCGGGACCTTCTGCGGGAGTTCGGCTTTGCCGTCCGCCATCAGAACTCCCACCAGACCATCCAGTTCAAGTCCGCAGTGAAGCAGCAGCGGAAGAAGGCCCAGCAGCAGGGCTACCGCCACAAGTGCGAGGTCTGCGGCCGCACAGATACGGACTTTCCGGACCTGCAGTTCCGCTATTGCTCCAAGTGCGCGGGCTACCACTGCTTCTGTGAGGACCACATCTTCAACACACACATTTTACGCAGTGAGCGTTTCCGCGGTCTCCGCCCATCGGGGCGGGGACCGCTTTTTTGACACGGCCCCTGAGATTTCTCTTCCTTCCGGCCCACAAATGCGGTATACTGAAAAAAACGACACCAGAGGAAAAGGGAGACGATACCCATGGAACGACAACTGGGAAAGCCCCTGCATATTCAGGCGGCGGAGGCCTTTGAATCGCCCGCGTTTCTTCAGAAGCTGGGAATGGCCCGCGCCGACGCGGAGCGTATCTTCGGCGGCGCCGACTGGCACCAGCTGCTCCGGGATCTGGTGCCCATCCGGGGCCGGATCTCCTGCGCCGACGCCCTGGCGGCCTTCCGCCCCCTGCTGGACCAGGTGGCGCCGGATCCCGCTGAGGGATGGCTGTCCTACGCCTACCAGGTGGCCCGGGCGCTGCTGTATCCGGCGTCGGACCCCGGACATACCTCCGCCCAGTGGGATGGAGCGCTGTGCTTTCTGCAGCTGCTCCAGGTCCTGTTTGACGCGGAGCGGACCTGCCTGCCCTTTGACTTCTGGCTGGACTTTGAATTCTGCACGGAGGAGGAACTCTCCCACAGCGGTGTGGCGGAGGAGTACCGCCGCTTCTGCTACCGGTTCCGGGAGGAATACATCTATGAGATGCTCCGCCTGAGCCGGGAGGTCACGTCCTTCCGCACCCTGGAGCACATCGCCGGCGTCCACTATGTGTCCATGCGGGTGGCCCGGGCCTTCTGCGCCTCCGGCGGACTCATCGACCTGGGGCTGATCTCCGGAGCCGCCCTGGGCCACGACTTGGGCAAATTCGGCTGCAAGCCCGGGGAACGGGTGCCCTACCTGCACTATTACTACACCGACCAGTGGTTCACCCGCCGGGGACTGACGGCCCTGGGCCACATCGCGGCCAACCACTCCGTCTGGGATTTGGAGATCGAGAACCTGTCCTCGGAGTCCCTGACGCTGGTGTACGCGGACTTCCGGGTGAAGCAGACCTATGGGGAGGACCGCCGGGAGATCCCCTGCCTCTACTCCCTGCAGGAGGCCTTTGACGTCATCCTCAGCAAGCTGGACAATGTGGACGATGCCAAGCGCCTGCGCTACCGCTATGTCTACGCCAAGCTGCGGGACTTTGAGGACTATCTCATCTCCTTTGGGGTGGACACCACCCTCCGCACCGCCGGCGGCCCCGCCCGCCCGGCCAAAATGCTGCCCTGCTGAACATGGACGAGGTGGTGACCGCTCTGCGGCGTACCGCCGTGGACCACAATATCCGCCTGATGCACCGGCTGGGCCATGAGCAGCTCTTCGGCAACACTCTGGAGGCCGCCCGGGGCGAAAAGAACCCCGCCCGGCTCCAGGCATACGTCTCCATTTTTGAGGAGTATTTCACCTACTGGAACGCCTCCCAGAAGCAGCAGACCCTGGACTTTCTGTACGAGCTGCTGCTGATCCCGGACGGAGACATCCGCCGCCGGGCCGCCGCCCTCATCGGACGCATCCTGGCCGCCTTCCGCCTGGGCTATCAGAAGGAGCCCCCGGCCGACGCCCCGCCGGACCCGGAGGAAGACCTGCCCTTCCAGCTGTGGGCGGAGTACCTGGAAAAGCTCATCGACCCGGACCGGCGGCTGACGCCCCGGCAGATCAGCATGATCCGCTATCAGGCCAAGACTGCGGCGGACGCGCTGCTGATGAACTGCTCCGACGCCGACGCCCCCCGCTTTGCCGGGGAGCTGTTCCGCCACTACCGCCGCCCGGAACTGGTGGACGCCGATGCGGCCTTTGCCCTGCTGGACACGGTGCTGAGCCTGCCGCTGGACCGGGTATCCGCCGAGGATCTGCACGTGCTGACCGGCTTTTCCGTCTGGTGGCTGGAACGGGGCGGCCTGCCCCAGAAGGCCGCCGCCCTGCGGCTGTTCCACCACCTGCTGACGGCCCTGGACCCCAATGGCCGGGACGCCGCGGCCATCACTGCCGCCGTGGAGGCAGCGGATTGCCGGGGAAGCACGCCGCTGCTGTTTCTCCAGGCCCGCCTGGGAGAGCGGCTGGGCCTGGATGTCTCCATCCAGCGGTCTCTGTTGGACCGGCAGGACGTTGTGAGCAATGTGTTTCTGGACAACCTGAAGACTGCGACCCACTGGGTTCTGAAGGCCGTGGGCGTGGAGTACCTGCTGGGTCAGGTGGAACAGGGAGACCGCGCCAACGTGCTCCACATCGCCACCCACTTCTCCAACCTGATGAAGGTCAGTGAGAATATCGTGGTCCGCCGGCTGGCGGGCACTTCCCTGCTGGCCATTGCTCCGGCCCTGACGCCGGACCGCCGGAACGAGGTGGCCGTGGAGCTTTCCAAGGTGCTGGAGACCGGGCAGACGGAGATCTCCCAGTACATCCCCCAGTACCTGGGCCAGTTTGCCCTGTGGCTGACGCCCAGGGAGCTGGACGAGATCGTGGATCAGATGCAGATCCTCCTCTCCTCCGCCAACACCGTGGTGGTGGCCGCCGCCCTGGCCACTGTGGGCGCCATGCTGGAGCATTATGCCGTATACGCCCAGCGGTTCCACGAGTCCCGGGAGGTACTGGAACGCCGCTGGCGGCGGCTGGCAGGCCTGCTGTTGAAGGGCCTGGCCTCTTATCGTCAGAGCGTGCGGCAGGAGGCGCTGCAGATCCTGGGCGAGCGGATCTTCGCCTCACAGACCCTCTCCTACGAGGGGAAGGCTGCCCTCTTCACCCTGATGGCCAAGAAGATCCTCTTCCTGCTGGGAGAGCAGCCGGAACAGGAGCTGAGCTTCTTCTACACCGCCGCCGCCCTCTCCCACATCTACCGCTTCATCGTCTCCTACCAGATTGAAAGCGGAGACTTCCCATTCTACATGCCGGCAAGGGCCGCCTTCTTTCCCGGCACCTTCGACCCCTTCTCCCTGAGCCACAAGGGCATCGTCCAGGAGATCCGGGACCTGGGGATGGAGGTGTATCTGGCCATCGACGAGTTCTCCTGGTCCAAGAAGGCGCAGCCCTCCCTGGTGCGGAGGCAGATCGTCAGCATGTCCGTGGCGGACGAGTTCGACGTGTACCTCTTCCCCCACGACATCCCAGTGAACCTGGCCACGCCGGAGGACCTGGACCGGCTGCGGGAGGTCTTTTCCGGCCGGGAGCTGTACCTGGCGGTGGGCTCGGACGTGGTAGCCAACGCATCCTCCTACAAGGCGGCACCGGTGCCGGGGTCCGTCCACTCCATGAACCACATCGTCTTCCGCCGCTCCAGCGACGCGGAGGGACGGGAGATCGACGCAGATCTGGGCTGCATCTCCGGCCGCATCATCCAGCTGCAGCTGCCCACCCATCTGGAAGACATCAGCTCCACCCGCATCCGGGAGAACATCGACCTGGGACGGGACATCTCCACCCTCATTGACCCGGTGGTACAGGACTTCATCTACCGCAACAGCCTCTATCTCCGGGAGCCCCAGTACAAGCGGATCCTCCGGGCGGGGGATCTGGAGTTCTCCCACATCTCCCAGCCGGACCGGCACCTGTGGGAGGAGTTGACGGAGGTACCGCTTCAGGGGCGGGAGCAGCCGCCGGAGATCGACCCCAGGGACGGCCTCTGCATCCTGCGGGACGCGGGATCCCGCCCCCGGGTGCTGGGTTTTCTGACCCTGCGGACCGTGAACTCCGGCGGGCTGTATGAGGCCCTGGGGGACACGGAGCTGGCGGACTATGTCCGCAAGCACACGGCGGGGCGGGTTCAGCTGCTCACCGGACTTTACACCGCCCGCGGCTCCAGCGGCAGCTATGATGTGGGCCAGCTGCTGATGACAGAGGCCCTCTCCCGCTCCCTGGGAGCGGACTGCAGCTATGCCGTGTGGCACGCCACTGCGTCGGAGGAGACGCTGGACCTGCTGGAGAGGCAAGGCTTTGTCCCGGCGGAGCTGCCCAGCGCAAAGCCCCTGCTGCTGGTGGATATGCGCTCTCCCTCCGTACTGCTGCAGAACATCCCCACCACGCTGAAGGAGCCTTTCTCCTCCGACCGTACCGTGCTGGCGGCGGTCCGCGCCGCCCACTGCCGGATGCAGCGGGCTCTCACCGGCCTGTATCCGGGTTCTCTGATCCTGTCCCTGAACGCGGAGGTCATTTACCACCGTCTGGTGCGGAAGATCGTGGACCTGAACGGCGTCCCGGCGGAGCCCACAGTGCCCCGGGTACTGGGTCCCAAGATGTGTGTACCCTTCGGCAAGATCCTGCGGGGCAATGCCATCCCCAACACCGTCACCAAGACCATCCACACCGACAAGGTCTTTGCCAGGGACCTCACCTCCTTCGACATTGAGAACTTCCCCGGCTACGCGCCGTTGGAGAGCCAGATCCGTACCATCCACTCCTTCCGCCGGCCGGTGATCCTGGTGGACGACCTGCTCCACTCCGGCAACCGGATCCGGGCGCTGGATCCCTCTTCCGGCAGGAGGGTGTAGTCATCGACCGGGTGCTGGTGGGCCTGCTGTCCGGCCGTGGACGGGATCTGATGGCCGCCAAGGGCCGCAGTGTGGACAGCGTCTATTTCATTCCGAATATGCGTTCTTGGTTCGTGGAGTCCACCATGTACCCCTTCATCGGCGGCGACACTGTGGGGCATGGGGAGCCCTCCGTCCCCGGCCTGACCCCAGCGGTGAACCTGATCCTGCCCTACGCCTTCCCCCGCTTCTACCGGGAGTGCGGACGGGAGGCGGTGTTCCGTTTCTCCTGTGCCTGCCTGGAGAACGCCCGGGACATCCTGCTGGCCCTGGAGACCACCTTCCGGGAGCGGTACGCCCGCAACCTCACCCTCTCCCGCCTCAGTGAGGCGGTGATCCTGCCCCTCTCCCCAGACAAGGGCAGCTGTATGCACTATGACCCCAGTCTTCCTGCCTCCGTATTTCTGCAGAACGACCTGGAGATGCTGTTGCGGATGCGGAACGTCCTCCAATCCTGACCGCGGGCCTGGCGCGCCATCCAGGCGAAAGGAGCCCTTATGTATTACTACCGCCACGGGAGGTCATCTTCGCCTCTCTGCTGCCGGACCTCCCCCTGGAGCCGGCGAAGCGTCCCTCCGCAGGGACGCCCAGCCTCTTCCTCATCGACCGGGACCCGATTCGCAGCCGGTCCTCCTTCTGCGTCTCAGACCCCCGGCAGCTCACTGCGGAGACGGAGGATGTGACCTGGCTGGACCCCCCCCGGCTAGGCGTTCCGGTCCCCTCCCTGCCCAAACGCCTCCAGCACACCATCGACGCCCGGCTGCTGCGGGCGGTTAACATCCGCCACCCCCGCTGGGCTGACTTTACCAAGGCGTCCGCCATGCATCTGCCAAGCCGCCTGCGGGTGAATCTGCTGGCAGTAGGGGATGTGGGCAGCACCCTTTTGACGGCGCTGAAGCTCCTGGGGGGCGACTGTATTGAGAGCATCGGTATCTGCGACCTGAATCAGAAGACTGTGGCCCGCTGGGTCACGGAGATGGAGCAGGTATCCTGGCCCTGGGACTACGACGCCCTTCCGGCAGTGGAGCCGGTAGCGGCCGGGGACTTGTTCCGCTGTGATGTGTTCCTCTTCGCCGCCACTCGCGGCGTTCCTCCAGTGGGAGGCGGTGTCCGGGACGTGCGGATGGCCCAGTTCGGAGCCAACCGGCCGCTGGTGGAGGACTACGCCCAGCAGGCCCGGCAGGCGGGATTCCGGGGACTCTTTATTGTACTGTCCGACCCGGTGGATCCCTGTGCAAGGCGGCGTATCTGGCCTCCAACCAGGGGCCCGACGGCCAGTGGGACGGGCAGGGGCTTCGGGCGGAACAGATCCAGGGCTTCGGACTGGGGGTCATGAACGCCCGGGCGGCCTATTTTGCCAAACAGGATCCCCGGTTCCGCAGCTTCCTGCTGGATGGCCGCAGCTATGGCCCTCACGGTCAGGGGCTGGTGATCGCCAACTCCCTCTCCCATTATGATGACGGCCTCTCCCGGGAGCTGACGGAGCTGGTGGCCACCGCCAATCTGCGGATCCGGGAGCTGGGCTTCAAGCCCTATGTGGCTCCTGCCATTTCCTCCGGCGCCATGCAGCTGCTGCTGACGCTCCGCCGGAGCTGGCATTGCAGCTCGGTGGCTCTGGGGGGGATCTGGTTCGGCGTCCGCAACCGTTTAACCGCCGCCGGTCTGGAAATCGAGACTGCCTCTTTGCCCACACCGCTGTTCGAGCGGCTGCGGGAAACCCAGACGCTTCTGCGGGAGATCATTTAGCGGGTGGCTGCCGCCGCGTTTCATCATACCGGCCGCTGCATGCCGCTTTGCCCCGCGCACCGGGCGGGGGCTCGGCCGGAATGCAGCCGGACGCAGGAAGGAGATGATCGGCATATCTGAAGAACTGACGGTGATCCGCCCCGGCGGGGCGCTCTCCCCCCGGTGCGCCGGAGTGCTGGAGGCGGCCCTGGCGGGGCGGCAGGCAGAGGTGCTATCCCGCCTGGAGGGTCCGCTGACGGGACGGCGGCTCCTGTTTGTCGTCTCCCTGGATGAGGGCGGCGTGAACCGCGGGTTCTATGACCTGCTGGCCCATCTCCGCACCCATCCAAACTGCCTGGACCGCTGCGTGGGAGCGTGCTGGTGGACGCCCCGGCGATCTGTACACCAAGGCAGCGGGCCGGGACCTGGTGCTGGCCGCCAACCTTGCGGGCTGCGCCTTTGTGGGTCGCCCTCTGGTGGAAGGCACTGGCGATCTGCGGAACTTCACGGTCCAGGCCCGAAACGCTGGCTGTTCTTTGGAAGCGGCCTACCATCTGGCGACGGCGGATCTGGTGGAGCGGGTGCTGGCCTTCTCCCGCCCCGGCTGGAGCGGCCGAAGCTGCTGGCCCTCCACGCCTCCAGCCGGGCCACCTCCAACACCCTGGCCCTGTGGGGGCTGGTGCGGACCCGGCTGGAGGAACGCTGTGACATCACGGAGATCTGCCTGCGGAACGGCACGCTGGAGGACTGTGCCGGCTGCCCCTACACCACCTGCCTCCACTTCGGAGAACAGGGCGGGTGCTTCTATGGCGGCGTCATGGTCCAGGAGGTCTACCCCGCCATCCGGGAGGCGGACGCGCTGGTGCTGCTGTGCCCCAATTACAACGACGCTCTGTCCGCCAACCTGACGGCAGCCATCAACCGGCTGACGGCCCTGTACCGCACCACCTCCTTTGCGGACAAGGCGGTGTTCGCCATCGTGGTGTCCGGCTACTCCGGCGGGGACATCGTGGCCTGTCAGGCGGCGGGAGCCATGAACATGAACAAGGGCTTCTGGCTGCCGGCGAACTTCTGCCTGCTGGAGACCGCCAACGACAAGGGCGAGGCCCTGGCCCTGCCGGGGATTCAGGACCGGGCGGATCGGTTCGCGGAGAATATGTTATGTCAGCTTGCATACTAGAAGAAGGCACGCCTTTCGGCGTGCCTTCTTCTCAGCCGTAGCCGCTGTATGTACAACATTCGATGTCGAACTCCGCCGCAATTCTTCCTTCCGCGTCATAGGCAATCATGACCGGATAGCAAACCGCTTCCGGCGACTGTTCCAATGGCAGGGGCTCCATAATCCAGAAAATGTCCGGTCCCGTCCGGTGACAAGGTCCTCCTGCTCCACGGTCAAGCGGCGAAGCTCACTGCGTACCGCTTTTCCCTGGTCGTACTCCTCCTGCTGAATGCTGATCACCACTGTCTCGATTGCGGGGTCATTGATCTGTCCAAAATAGCAGCCCAGTACCTTGTCATCATGGCTGATCTGATGATAGCCCGCATATATGGGTTCCTCGCCGGTGCAGTCCACCGTAGCTCCGAACATCGTCTCCCAGCCCAGCGGACTGAGATGGGTATCTCCCAGGATCACAGCGCGCTCGTTTTCCATCAGGTAGAAAAGATGTGTTTTATAGAGCGACGGCTCCCACTTCCGCTCAACGACCCAGGCCCTGCCGATCCCCTCATGTTCCGCCTCCCGCCGGACAGCCTGAATCGGGAGCAGGGCGATACCAAAAATATGATCCACAAGCAGCAAACTCACCAGTGCCAGCAGCACCCGCCACAGGGCCTGCCGTTTCCGGGAGGGCAGCTTTTCCGTCTCATAATCCCTCCTGTTCCGGCAGGGCAGTTCCAGACGGATCTGCTCGTCAAATGCCTCAAAGCGCAGTACGACGTATGTATCCTCCGGGGAGAGGCGCACATAGCAGGAGCCATATTCTACCCTCCAGTTTCCCCGTCCGCTTCCCTTCGGAGGGTCTCTCCTTCCTCCCGGCGTTTCCAGCCAGGTTTGCTCCATCAGCCGTCTGGACACAATGCCGCCGGGAATTCGATCATACGCACACAGCTGAACTTCCGCCTCCCACACACCTGGGGTATCATCCGCCTGCCCTATGCTGATCCGGTAAACCCGCAGGATGTCGTTTCCAACTGGAATGCGGATATCCAACCGCTCCGTTGCTGCCACAGCGGTATATGCAGACGGTTCATTCGGATAAATACGGGCGGAGATGCTATCAATAACCATCCCCAATATTCCCAGGGCCAGCAGAGCCTGAGCGCACAGCACCACTGTCAGCACCACCGCCGCCCGGCTCACCAGCACCCAGCCCCAGCCGGTGTATTGCCTGTTCAGCTCCCGTCCCACCTCATCTGGCTCTCCCATGGCGGCGATGGCCCGCTCTTCTGCCAGCTCCTCGTCATACCCCAGCTCCCGCAGGGCCTCCATGTGGTCCTCGATGTGGCCGTCCAGCTCCGACCGAATGGCCTCCCGCTCCTTCTCCGTCACACGGCGCAGGGACGAAAGCACCCGGTCCGTATAATCCCGCCTGTCCATATCATGCCGGGTCCAGCCCCGGACAGGCCCGGAGCACCGCATTCACCGCGCCGGAGTAGGTCTGCCAGGCGGCAGCCTCCTCCCGCAGCACCGCCGCCCCCCGGCGGGTAAGGCGGTAGTATTTCCGCATCCGGCCGGTGGGGGCCTCCTGCTGATACGCCTCCACCGCCCCGTCCCGCTCCAGGCCGTGGAGCACCGGGTACAGCGTCCCCTCCTTCATCTCAAAGGTGTGGTCGGATCTGCGGGCCAGCTCCACGATCATCTGGTAGCCGTACATATCCTCCCCCGCCAGCAGGGACAGCACCAGCAGCTGGGCGTGGTCCATGGTCTGCTTTTTTGCCATCGGGCACCTCCTGTCCAGGCGACATACCTAGAATTACTATGCCTTTAGTATACATAGTAATTCTAGGTATGTCAATTACAAAAAACGCGCGCCTGCCCGGCGCGCGCTTTTTTTCCTCAATTCTTCCCGATCCCCAGCAGATCCCGGCCATGGCTGTTCAAATGCGGTGCCAGCTGCTCGTAGGACAGCCGGAACTCCTGCGGCCCCATGGCGTAACAGGCAATCTCATAGGGGGAGAAGGCCACTGTCATCCCCTCCTCATTGAAGGAGACCGCGTAGCTGCTCCAGTTTGCGGCAATGTCCTGATAGTCCTCCCAGTAGCCAGCCTCCACGGCGGCTTCCGGCGTCATGTCGATCTGGCGGATGATCTCGTCCCGGACTGCGTCCAGAAATATCTGCCCGTCCGCTGCCAGAATCTCAGGCGCGAAGAACTGGCCCGTCATCAGGTCGAAGTTCCAGGCCAGCAGTACCGTGTTGGGGTGGGCCCCGCCGGTATAGCTGTAATACTCCGCCTGGATGCACACCATCTGCTCCGTCTGATAGACAGAACAGTCCAGCTCCAGCGTGTAGGGTGTCCAATTCCCACCGGACTCCGTCCGAAAGGCCAGCTCCTCCTCTGCCCAGGCCGTCACCTCGTCAAAGCCATCCGCCCCGGCCCAGTCGCGGAACCGGCTGTTGAAAGCCTCCGCCCTCTCCAGGGCCGCCGTCTCCGCCGGGGAGGCCGCCTCCGTCAGCACAGTGCCGTCCGGCAGGGTCACGGTCATCTCCGGAAGCTCATAGGAGCGCACAGCCAAAGTCGTGCCGTCCGCCGCCGCGGCGCTGTCCTCCAGCGTCTTCAGAACCACCGTATAGGTCAAGGGCTCGGATGCAGCCTGAGTGAAGGTGGCCGCGCCCGTCATCGTGCCGCTGTCCGGCTGCTTCTGTTCCGGGACGGCAATCTCCTGCGATGCAGCCGTGGGCTCCTCCGTCTCCGGAACGGGGGCTGCGCAGGCTGTCAGCATACACAGCAGCAAAAGCAGGGCGATCATCCGTTTCATAGGGGTTGCTCCTTTCCTCAGCAGGGCGCAGGCCCTCCTAAGATCACGGGACCTTCCCTCCACTCCGTGCCGCCGGCGGCGGAGAGGCGGGGATACGCCAGGGTATACAGGTCCGTGGCGCGGACCTCCAGTTCAAACAGGCGCCGGGCCTCCGGGCCCAACCGCCGGACCTGCGCCGGCCTGGTCAGCACCGGCACGGCTGCCGCCTCCCGCATCCGGGAGAGCAGTCGGCAACCGGTCCCATTGGCCGCCAGCACCCGCAGATAGGGCACCCGCTCCGGCATATCGCCGGGCGTCAGTCCCAGGTAGGCCCACAGCACCATCCGCCGCAGGCGGGCCATGGCGTAACGCTTCGTCTTGGCTGCGGCCAGCAGTTCGGGCAGCGAGGCGGCAGCGCGGGAGGCGTCGTACAGTCGATTCCAAATGCCCTCCCGCCCCTGGTCCAGGGCGGCAAAGTCCGCCGCCGTCATGGACCGCAGCCGGGCCAGAATGGCCCGGTGACTGTTCTCCCAGAACACCGGGGCCCGACCGGCGGCCTCTTCCAGCTCATAAGCGCGGGCCATGGCCGGAGGCAGCAGGGACAGGGCCTCCTCCCGTTTCCCCTGCCGCAGCAGCGCCCGGAGGCCGGAGGCCGAGGGGTGGGTGTCCGGCGTCAGGGTGCCGTCGTGGGCGCTGCCCTCCCTCCGGATGGTCACCGCCCGGAGGGGGGCGTTCTGCCCCAGCAGGGCCTTGCAGTACTCGATGCCCAAAATGTTGTTGGGAGACTCCAGCAGGGCGGCGTCCTCCTCCGGCAGCAGGCCGGTCAGCGCCCGCTGCCGGGCAGCGGCAAAGCTCACCGCTCCAGGCAGCGCCTCTCGGAGCCGGTCTCGGAAGGACGGCGCCAGCAGCGCGGCGGCCACCCGCTCCAGGGCGGAGACATCGCCGCACTCACTGCCGAACAGCAGGTGCTCCACAACCCCGGTGGCCGCCAGCGCCTGGACGCCTCCGGCGGCAAATCCTTCCGCCGAGGACACCGCCCAGGGCAGGGGCAGCTCCAGCACCAGGTCCGCGCCGCTCTCCACGGCGGCCCTGGCCCGGGCGTGTTTGCGCAGCAGGGCGAAGTCCCCCCGCTGCACGAAGTTCCCACTCATCACGCAGACCATGGCCGTGTCCGGTCCCAGCGCCGCCCGGCCTGCCTCCAGAAGCCGCAGGTGCCCGCTGTGGAGCGGATTGTATTCTACGATTATACCTGCGGCCCCCATGGATTTCTCCCCTTCCAAATGACAAAAAAGTTACAGTCCGGTGTCAGTCTCGTCAATTTTTTATCAATACCGCCCGCATGGGGCTTTTTTTCGATCATACCATACTTTCCGGAAAACGTCCAGCCGGACCGATTCCGGGCTGCTCTGCGGTGAGCAGACGCCGCTGCGCCGGAACTTCCCCGGCAAAAAAGCGCCGGTTCGTTCAAAATTCCGGTTGTAACCGGGGAAATCTCTGGTATAATGAGAAGTGCGCCGGGACCCGCCCCGCCGGGGTACGGGTTCCCTTTCAGCCAGGCATCTGCCTGCAATTCATACGATGTGGGGATGTCCACGGGCATTTCCAAAAAAGAGGAGACGGTAAACATGAACATTCTGGTTATCAACGCTGGCAGCTCTTCCTTGAAGTATCAGCTGCTGAATCCCGAGACCGGCGCCCTGCTGGCCAAGGGCCTGTGCGAACGGATCGGCATCGACGGCAAGTTCACCTACAAGCCCCAGGTGGAGGGCAAGCAGGTGCTGGACGCCGTCGATGTGGCCATGCCCACCCACTCCGAGGCCATCCAGGCCGTGCTGAACGCTCTGGTGGACAAGGACAACGGCGTCATCGGCTCCATGCAGGAGATCGATGCGGTGGGCCACCGGGTAGTCCATGGCGGCGAGGCCTTTGCCGGCTCTGTGCTCATCACCGATGAGGTCATGAAGGCCCTGGAGGAGTGCATCCCCCTGGCCCCCCTCCACAACCCCGCCAACATCACCGGCATCAACGCCTGCACCGCCGTCATGGGCAAGGACGTGCCCCAGGTGGCCGTGTTCGACACCGCCTTCCACCAGACGATGCCCGCCAAGGCCTATATGTACGCCCTGCCCTATGAATACTATGAGAAGGACAAGGTTCGCCGCTACGGCTTCCACGGCACCTCCCACAAGTATGTCTCCGGCCGGGCTGCCGCCATGCTGGGCAAGAAGCCCGAGGAGCTGAAGCTGATCTCCTGCCACCTGGGCAACGGCTCCTCCATCGCCGCTGTGGACGGCGGCAAGAGCGTGGACACCTCCATGGGCTTCACTCCCCTGGCCGGCCTGCCCATGGGCACCCGCTCCGGCGACCTGGACGCCGGCATCCTGCAGTACCTGATGAACAAGTACGGCATGAACATCGACGAGATGCTGAACATCCTCAACAAGAAGTCCGGCGTAGAGGGTCTGTCCGGCGTCAGCTCCGACTTCCGTGACCTGGAGAAGGCCGCTGAAGAGGGCAACGCACGGGCCCAGCTGGCGGAGGAGAAGTTCGCCTACGAGGTGAAGAAGTACGTGGGCGCTTACGCCGCCGCCATGGGCGGGGTGGACGCCATTATCTTCACCGCCGGCGTGGGCGAGAACGACAAGGGCATCCGCGCCATGGTGTGCGACGGCCTGGAGTATATGGGCGTGAAGCTGGATCCCGCCGCCAACGACGTCCGCGGCAAGGAGACCGTCATCTCCGCCGCCGACTCCAAAGTGAAGGTCCTGCTGATCCCCACCAATGAAGAGCTGATGATCGCCACCGACACGGCCGCCATCGTCAAGGGCAACTAAATTCCGCATCTCCGCATATTCAGAGAGGGCAGGCCGGCGGCCTGCCCTCCGTTCTTTTGCAAACATCCCGTTTCGGAAGCAGGGATCCTGGGAAAGCGCGAGGGGAGCAGCGTCCGCCCCGAATGGGCGCAAATGCCCCGCAAAGCCTTGCCCCCGGCACAGCGGTATGCTATACTCAAAACACACCCAGCGGAAATCTTCGAAACGAGGTGATCGTGTATGCGGGATCTGCGGGAGTCCTGCCGGATCGCGGTGGTCCAGGCCGCCCCAGTGATGTTTGACAAAGCCGCCTGCACCGTGAAGGCGGTGGAGCTGATCCGGGCCGCGGCTGCGGAGCAGGCGGAGCTGATCGTGTTCCCGGAGCTGTTCATCCCCGGCTATCCCTACGGCATGACTTTCGGCTTCACCGTGGGCAGCCGGACCGCCCCGGGCCGGAAGGACTGGGGGCTGTACTACGACAACTCCATCCTGGTGCCTGGGCCGGAGACAGAGATCCTGGGCCGGGCCGCCCGGGAGGCTCGGGCCTACGTGAGTATCGGCGTGTCCGAGCGGGACGCCGTCAACGCCACGCTGTACAATACCAACCTGATCTTTTCCCCGGCGGGCGAACTGCTCACCGTCCACCGGAAGCTGAAGCCCACCGGCGCGGAGCGGGTGGTGTGGGGTGACGCGGACCGGCATTACTTCCCGGTGGCGCAGACGCCCTGGGGTCCCATGGCCAGCCTGATCTGCTGGGAGAGCTATATGCCCCTGGCCCGGGTCGCCCTGTACGAGAAGGGGATCACCCTGTACCTCTCTCCCAACACCAACGACAACGAGGAGTGGCAGGCCACCATCCGTCACATTGCCATCGAGGGGCACTGCTTTTTCGTCAACTGCGACATGGTCTTCACTCGGGACATGTACCCCGCCGGGCTCCACTGCCCGGAGGAGATCGGCCGCCTGCCGGATATCGTCTGCCGGGGCGGCAGCTGCGTGGTGGATCCCTACGGCCACTATGTGACCCAGCCCGTCTGGGACCGGGAGGCCATCATCTGTGCGGATCTGGACCTGACCCAGGTACCCCGGAGCCGGATGGAATTCGACGGCTGCGGCCACTACGCCCGGCCGGACGTGCTGAAGCTGACCGTGGACGACCGGTGACAGAAATGCCGAAGGAGGAAGCCCCGCTGTGAAACACATCAAGCCCGGCCGGGGGCCGTCAGCCATGGGAGCCCTCGGCTCCGTCATCGCTGTGGTCTTCGGCATCTTCTGGACCGTATCCGCTGCCTCCATGGGGGCGCCCATCTCCTTCTCCATCTTCGGCGTGCTGTTCGTTATCGTGGGCATCGTCCAGGTCGTCTACAATTTCAAGAACGCCGCGGGCAAAAAACGGTACTCCGCCTTCGACATCGTGGACGGCGAGGATGAGCCGGACCCGCTGAATCAGCGCTTCGGCGGCCAGCCCCCGGAGGCCGGGGACACGTCCGGACCGGAGGGGCCCCTGCGCTACTGCCCCTACTGCGGCGCCAAGCTGGGGGATTCCTATACATTCTGCGGCCACTGCGGCAAGCGGCTGCCTGACGTCCAAGAGGAGGATCATCCATGAAAATCGCCCTGCAATTCGCCATGCCGTCGGAGCTCCATGCCCTGCCGGGCGCCCGGGAGCTGGCGCCGCTGGAGACCGTCTCCGGCGTTCCCATATTTGAGATTGCCCCGGACATTCTGGCCTGTGCCGGCGGCGTCAGCAAGGTGAACGCTGCCATGGCCGCGGAGCTGCTGTGCCTGCGGTACGGCGTGGATCTGATTCTCAACGCCGGCGTGGCCGGGTGCTTCACGGATCTGCCCACCGGCACGCTGGTGGTAGCGTCGGAATTCGTCCAGCACGATGTGGACACCACCGCTGTGGGGGACCCCATCGGCCTGGTCTCCACGGTGAATCAGGTGGCCTTCCCCACCTGGCAGCCGGAGCGCTGTGCGGAGCTGCTCGCTTCCCTGGGCCATCCCGCCGTCACCGGCCGGGTATCCACCGGGGATTGGTTTGCTGTGAAGGGGCAACGGGCGGAGTGGATCCGGGACACCTTCTCCCCCCTGTTGACGGAGATGGAGGGCGGTGCCATCGCCCAGGTATGCCTGCGGAACGGTGTCCGGTTCGTGTCGGTGAAGTCCGTCTCAGACCACCTATTCTCCGACAGCCAGGCGGATGAATACTTCGACTTCGGCCAGGCCCTGGAGGCCCTGGGCCGGGCGGTACTGCCCCTGGCCAAGGCACTTCAAAAAGCTGGCAGATAGAAAATGGAGCGCCCGGCGGGGATGATCCCCGCCGGGCGCTCGTATCCCGTCAGCTATGTTCCGCTGGGCCGTCCGGCTCTACGGTAAATACTTCTTCAATGGGCACCCCGAACACCTTGGCGATGTTCCAGGCCAGCACCAGAGAGGGGTTGTACCGCCCCTTTTCCAGGTTTCCGATGGTCTCCCGCCGGACCTCCCACCAGCTTTGCCAGCTCCTCCTGCTTCAGGCCCAGACGGGCCCGGTGCTCCTTCATCCGGTTGCGGATCACGGCTCCAGCCCCCAGCTCTCCCGGAAGCCGTACCAGGCGGCGGTCAGGGCGTAGACCACCACAGAGGCAGCCCAGCCAACCGTGCAGCCGGTAAGGAGTGCCCGCTGGGGGGTAAAACCGCCCAGCGTCAGGGTCCCCAGCACAGCGGCCGCCATCATCAGCATCCCGGCCACAAACGCCCGGGAGGCGGACCGGGCCAGCTGCGCTTCCAGCATCTCGTCAGACTTGGCAAAAAGAAGTACTGGAAGTCCACCGCAAAGGCGAAGAAGCCCAGGAATCCCGCGCTTCCGTAAAGACGCCTGCGAACCCCAGCAGGGAGAAAACCCAGCATTCCATACAATGTCTGCTTGTTCATAAGTGGCCTCCCTAATCAGCGTTCCCAAAAGCGGTATATTTCGCTCTTTATGAGGTGAATATATCATATACCACTTACGCTGTCAAGTATGAAGCTGGCATGAGCAGTCTCCGCGCGTCAAGCGTCAAATCCCCCTGAGCTTGCTTTCCCGCAAGGGCACGCAAAACTCACAGATATGCGCTGAGACCTTCGGGCGCGCATATCGTTCTAGGATGGGTCTCGTGCCGTCCACAGGCAGCCGTGCTGCGAGTTGGGGAAGGTCCCTCCAGAAATCTGATACGCCCTCTTCTGTATGGGGGACTTCAAATACCGCCCAGCGGCCGCCGGCAATGGTGCGGACCGGCAGGCCGCAGGGAGCTTCTCGGCCGGTGAGGATCATGCCCACGTCATACCTCTGCCGGTCCTCCGGGATCTGCGCCGGATCGTCCAGGGCGATGCCCAGGATCGTTGTATTCTCCCGAAGCAGCGCACGTTCTCCCAGATACCGTTTGAACTGCTCCATCAGCTGTCGGTTGCCTTCGCCATACCCACCGGTCCGGCGCATATAGGCGATCTGCATGTCTCCCAGTTTCTCAATGGTCAAGCGACCACCTCCTGTATGTTGATTCGTGTCCGGCCGGACAGCGAAATACTACATAGAATTCAAATATTTTGCAAGAACTTTTTTAAAATGATTGACTTTTCAGATTTTGGCTGATATACTAATTGAGCCGCTTTGAATGGGTTAAAAGTGTCCCACCGGGACCGCCCCCGACAGCGAGCCCGTAATGAAGGAGTTGAAACAACGACATGAACGCAATTATCGTGACCGGCGGCAAGCAGTACAAGGTAGCCGAGGGCGACGTGGTCTACATCGAGAAGCTGGACCAGGAAGCTGGCGACACCGTGAAGTTTGACCGCGTCCTGGCCATCCTGGACGGCGACAAGGCCACCTTCGGCACTCCCGTGGTGGAGGGCGCTTCTGTGGAGGGCAAGATCGTCAAGAACGGCAAGGGCAAGAAGATCCGCATCTTCAAGTACAACGCCAAGAAGGGTTACCGCAAGCGTCAGGGCCATCGTCAGCCTTACACCAAGGTCGAGATCGGCAAGATCTCCGTCTGAGTATGACCACTGTCGTATTCCGTATGGAGGGCGACCGGATCACCGGCTTTGAGGCCCGCGGCCACAGCGGCTACGCCGAGGCGGGCGCCGACATCGTCTGCGCCGCCGTCACCAGCGCCATCCGTCTGGTGGAAGCCACCGTCAATGATGTGCTGGGCCTGGCCGCATCGGTTAAGGTTCGGGAGCAGGACGCGTCCATTTCGCTCCATCTGCCCGGAGGGCTGTCCCCCACGGCGGAGAGCACCTGTCAGTCTCTGCTGGCAGGCTTGATGGTTTACTTCTCCGCACTCCACGACGAGTATCCCGACAACATCGAAGTTCTGGAGGATGATTGATCCTCCCCATCTAAAAATCTTCAGAAAGGATGGTCCGTATCATGATTCGTATTGGTCTTCAGTTCTTCGCCCACAAGAAGGGCGGCGGCTCCACCAAGAACGGCCGTGATTCCAAGGCCAAGCGCCTTGGCGCCAAGCGTGCCGACGGTCAGTTCGTCCAGGCCGGCAACATCCTGGTGCGTCAGCGCGGCACCCACATCCACCCCGGTGTGAACGTGGGCAAGGGCACTGACGACACCCTGTTCGCCACTGTCAGCGGCACAGTCCGCTTCGAGCGGCTGGGCAAGGATCGTAAGCAGGTCTCTGTCTACGAGGCTGAATAAGGAAGCCAAACCGCCCCGGTCATTTGACCGGGGCGGTTTTTTGCCGTTATGCGGTTTCTTGAAATGGTCCGTTTCAGAAACAGAGCGACCTTCTGGCCGGCAGCAGTCAAAGCCAGTTGAGGGATTCAAGATCTCCAGGAAAACATCCAGAATGTGTCTTTAAAACAGGATTTTCGGCTCCTTTTCCTAGGAAACAGCGCCCGTATAAAGGCAATCAGCAGACATAGCAGGAGATACACGACAAACACCAGTATCACCAGCAGGATCACATCCTCCATCGTACAGCCCCCCTTCTCGCAGAACATTTTATAGCGAAACCAGTATAACACAGCCTGTCCCGCGGCGCCACAGGCTCTTCCGCCTTTTTTGATTCTTGTACACAAGAAGCATCACCAGAACGCCTCCGCTCTTGACGTGTGGCAGGTTTTCGGATAAAATAGGCAGGATTAGGAATTCTTTGAATAGATCACAACATGAGGTGCAACCATGGCAACTTCTTTCATCGATAAGGCCCGAATCTCTGTCCGGGCAGGGAACGGCGGCAATGGTGCTGTGTCCTTTCACCGGGAAAAATATGTGGCTGCCGGCGGGCCGGACGGCGGCGACGGCGGCCGGGCGGCTCCATCATTTTGCAGGTGGATGACAATATGTCCACCCTGATGGACTTCCGCTACAAGCGCAAGTACGTGGCTGGCAACGGCGCCGACGGCCAGGGGGCCCGGAAGACCGGCAAGGACGGCACAGATCTGGTCATCAAGGTTCCACGGGGCACGCTGGTGCGGGACGCAGAGACCGGCGAGATCATGCAGGACATGTCTGGCAGCGAGCCCTATGTCCTCTGCAAAGGCGGTCGGGGCGGCTGGGGCAACAGCCACTTCGCCACTCCCACCCGGCAGGTGCCCCGCTTTGCCAAGGCGGGACTCCCCGGCGAGGCCCATGATGTCATCCTGGAACTGAAACTGCTGGCGGACGTGGGGCTGGTGGGCTTCCCCAACGTGGGCAAGTCCACGCTGCTCTCCGTGGTATCCAAGGCCCAGCCCAAGATCGCCAACTACCACTTCACCACCCTGTTCCCCAATCTGGGCGTGGTGTGGGTAGAGGACGGCGTCAGCTTCGTCATGGCGGACATTCCCGGCATCATTGAGGGCGCCAGCGAGGGCGCCGGCCTGGGCCACGACTTCCTGCGGCACGTGGACCGCTGCCGCCTGCTGGTCCATGTGGTTGACGTGTCCGGCAGCGAGGGCCGGGACCCGGTGGAGGACTTTGACGCCATCAACGCGGAGCTGAAGCAGTACAGCCCGGACCTGGCGGAGCGGCCCCAGATCGTGGCCGCCAACAAGGTGGACATCCTCCCCCCGGACTCCGACAACCTGGAGCGGCTCCGGTCTCATGTGGAGGCTCTGGGCTACACGCTCCTGGAGATTTCCGCAGCCGCTCACCAAGGCACCCGGGAACTGGTGAAGAAGACGGCGGAGATGCTCTCCGTCCTGCCCCCTGTCACTGTGTATGAGCCGGAGTATGTGCCGAAGGCCCCGGTGATCGATGCCTCCGCCCCGCTGGACATCCACCGGGAGGACGACGGTACCTGGATCGTGGAGGGTCCCTGGCTGCGGCAGGTGATGGGCAACGTGAACTTCGCCGACTATGAGAGCCGGATGTGGTTCGACAAGGTGCTGCGGGACAATGGCTTCTTCCAGAAGCTGGAAGAGATGGGCATTCAGGACGGTGACATTGTTTCCCTATACGATTTTGAATTTGAATACCAGCGGTAAAATCCAGGGGCGAGCCATTTGGCCCGCCCCTGTTCTTCCAAAATTCAAAACAAAAATTAGAGAAATTTTTTACGCTTTTTTGTAATGAACTCACAAACTTTTTTTCAAAGCTTGACAGGCGGGCCCAGCGTGTTGTACACTCAGCCCAAGTTCAAAAGCACAAACCAATGACGCGGACGAGTACACGGACGTCGCTTCTCCAAGAGAGCTGCCGGTGGTGGGATGGCAGCAGAAGGGCCCCGCCGAATGGACCGCAGAGGGCGGGCTGAACGGGATCTCTCCCCAGTAAGCGCCGACGGGCTTTTCCCCCGTTACCAGGGAAAGACGTGTGTTGGCACGTCGCCGAGTGGGCGAGTAATCGCCAAGTTGGGTGGCACCGCAGAAGTCGCAGACTTTTGTCCCAAGGGAACCATAGGAATGGGTCCTTGTGGGATGAAGGTCTTTTTCTTTTTCTCCAAAGGGCCGCAGATCAGAAAGGAGCACAACCATGACATTCGAGAAAATCCCCTACAAAATCTACCTGACCGAAGACGAGATGCCCATGAATTGGTACAATGTCCGGGCAGATATGAAGACCAAGCCCGCCCCTCTGCTGAACCCCGCCACCGGCACGCCCATGGGCTTCGATGACCTGCGTCCGGTGTTCTGCGACGAACTGATCCGGCAGGAACTGGACAATGACACCCGGGAGATCCCCATCCCCCAGGAGATCCGGGACTTCTATAAAATGTACCGGCCCTCTCCCCTGGTGCGGGCCTACTGCCTGGAGGAAAAGCTCCAGACCCCCGCCAAGATCTACTACAAGTTCGAGGGCAACAACACCTCCGGCTCCCACAAGCTGAACAGCGCCATCGCCCAGGCTTACTACGCCAAGAACCAGGGCCTCAAGGGCGTCACCACTGAGACCGGCGCCGGCCAGTGGGGTACTGCCCTCTCCATGGCCTGTTCCTACCTGGGGCTGGACTGCCAGGTCTACATGGTGAAGGTCAGCTACGAGCAGAAGCCTTTCCGGCGGGAGGTCATGCGGACCTACGGCGCCGCCGTCACCCCCTCCCCCTCCGATACCACCAGCGTAGGCCGGGCCATTTTGAAGGAGCACCCGGGTACCACCGGCTCCCTGGGCTGTGCCATTTCCGAGGCAGTGGAAGCCGCCGCCAGCCAGCCCGGCTACCGCTATGTGCTGGGCAGCGTCCTTAACCAGGTGCTGCTGCACCAGTCCATCATCGGTCTGGAGGCCAAGGCGGCTCTAGACAAGTACAACATCGTGCCCGATATCATCATCGGCTGCGCCGGCGGCGGCAGCAACCTGGGCGGTCTGATCTCCCCCTTCATGGGTGAAAAGCTGCGGGGCGAGCGGGATTACCAGTTCATCGCCGTGGAGCCCGCCTCCTGCCCCAGCTTCACCCGCGGCAAATTCGCATACGACTTCTGTGACACCGGCAAGGTCTGTCCCCTGGCCAAAATGTACACTCTGGGCAGCAACTTCATTCCCTCCGCCAACCACGCCGGATGTCTACGGTACCACGGCATGAGCCCCGTGCTCTCCGAGCTGTACCATGAGGGGCTGATGGAGGCCCGTGCGGTAGAGCAGACAAAGGTCTTTGAGGCGGCGGAGCAGTTCGCCCGGGTGGAGGGCATCCTTCCGGCGCCGGAGTCCAGTCACGCCATCCGGGTAGCCATCGACGAGGCTATGAAGTGCAAGGAGACCGGCGAAGAGAAGACCATTGTCTTTGGCCTCACCGGCACCGGCTACTTCGATATGGTGGCCTATGAGAAGTTCCACAACGGCCAGATGACCGACTATATCCCCACTGACGCAGAACTGGAGGCCAGCTTCGCCCAGCTGCCCAAGGTGCCGGGACAGGATTGACCCTAGTCACGAAGACAGCGGAGGACATGTTGTCCTCCGCTATTTTCTCTGTTCCGGTGGTTTTTCTGCATAAATGTTGCCGGTCTGCGCAAACTGGATCCGAATCCATTTGCCCAGACTGGAGGAATGTCTTGTGTCCAATCCCAACCGCCGCGGCGCCATGGCGCTGGTGTCCGCCTCCCTGTGCCTGACGCTCGCCGCGCTGTTTTATTTCACTGCCCCGGCACCGGCCCTCACCGCCTCCGCCCCCATCGCGGTCCCTGCGGCTGCGGACTGGGGGCTATCCTTCCCCACAGAGGGGGAATCCCCAGTGGGCAATGCCTCTGCGGAGGACCTGGCCCAATACGGCGCCTACTACCTGGGGGATACCAGCCAGAAGGTCCTCTACCTCACCTTTGACTGCGGATATGAGAACGGCTGCACAGAGGCCATACTGGACGCCCTGAAAAAGCACAATGCCCCCGCCGCCTTCTTTGTGGTGGGGCATATGATCGAATCTGCTCCCGACATCGTCCGCCGCATGGCGGCAGAGGGCCACATTGTGGGTAACCACACGTACCACCACCCGGATATGTCCAGCATCTCGGACATGGCCGCATTCCAGAAGGAGCTGACGGACCTGGAGACCCTGTACCAGGAGACCACAGGACAGCCTCTCCAAGTTCTACCGCCCGCCTCAGGGAAAATACAGTGTGGAGAATCTGAAGCAGGCCCAACAGCTGGGATACACCACCGTGTTCTGGAGTCTGGCCTATGTGGACTGGAACACGGACGATCAACCTTCTGCGGAGGAGGCCTATGCCAAACTGCTGCCCCGCATCCACGACGGAGCCATCGTGCTGCTCCACTCTACCTCCGCCACCAACGCCGCGATCCTGGATGACCTGCTGACCAAGTGGGAGGAGATGGGCTACACCTTCGCCTCCCTGGACAAGCTGCCCGGGCTGGCCTGACCACGCACCGGACCGGACGCAGCGCCCGGCTTCATTCTCCCCTTGCTTCCTGCCGCCTGACATGATAGGATGGTGGAGACGAAAGGGGGCGGCGTCCCATGCGTTCTCTCTCCAAATCCAAGTGGATGGAAGCTGTTCAGTCCTACGTGCTCTATTTCTTTTTCTACTCCGTGCTGGGGTGGCTGTATGAGGTGTTTCTGGAAGTGGTGGTCTACCGCTGGGGATTCACCAACCGGGGTGTGCTGCTGGGGCCCTACTGCCCGGTGTACGGCGTCGGCGCCCTGGTGTTCCTGCTGGCCTTCTCCTGCCTGATGGCTAAGCGGGAGCCAGCGTGGTTCCGCTGGGTGAAGCCGGTGCTGGTGTTCCTGGGCTGCATGATCGCCGCCACCGCCATCGAGCTGGCCACCAGCTATCTGCTGGAGGCCCTGACCGGCGCCTGGCCCTGGCAGACCTACCGAGACTACGCCATCAACTTTGAGGGCCGTATCGCTCTCTCCCCCTCCATCCGCTTCGGACTAGGCGGACTGCTGTTCCTGTACGTGCTCCAGCCCCTGTTCCACCGGCTGGTCCACAGCCTGTCGCCCCGGGTGCGCCGCGGGGCTTGCATCGCCGTTCTGGTGCTGCTGGCTGTGGACTGCGCCGTGCTGCTGTTCCGGTGATGCCGCCTGCCGCATTAATCAAAAGAGGACTGACTTGGTCAGTCCTCTTTCTGTTCTTCCATCATCTTTTCCAGATACTGCTGGATGCAGCGGAACGTCTCCTCGCTGAGGTCGTGTTCCACCTTGCAGGCATCCTCCGAGGCCACCTCCGGCGTTACTCCCAGAAGGACAAAGAGCTTGGAGAGGGTCTTGTGCCGACCGTAGACACGGCTGGCCACTTCCAACCCGCTTTCATTCAGAGTGATGAATCCGTCCGCATCCATCGAGATATAACCGTTTTCCCGCAGCTTCTTCATGGCGATGCTGACGCTGGGCTTGGAGTATCCCAGCTCGTTGACGATGTCAATGGACCGCACCTGCCCCCGCCGCTGCTGCAAAACCAGGATGGACTCCAGATAGTCCTCTGCGGACTCGTGGATTACCATGGCGCTCAACCTTTCTCTTTGGAGAATAAATCACTTGCCGGAAAACGTGAGCCGCCTATCGGCCGTGATCTATTTCGAGCGGGAAAGGTCATGCGGATAGTGGAAAAAAGAGAGACATGCTTTAACATGTCTCTCTTTTTTGGTGGAGATAAGCGGGATCGAACCGCTGACCTCTTGACTGCCAGTCAAGCGCTCTCCCAGCTGAGCTATACCCCCGAACCGCTTGTCCTATGCGGCTTTCGCGCTCGGAACATTGATAAGTATAACAAGATCATCGCCAAATGTCAACACTTATTTTTCGATTTTTCAATTTTTTTCAATAGGGGGTTTTCACTCCTCTTCAGGCCGCAGGACACCGTGGAGGACGAAGCGTGCATTCTCAAATTCATAGCTGCAGGTGGAGAGCGTCACCACCCGGTCCTCTGCCCTGGGTGACACCTTGCTGGAAAAGGCGGACTTCTCCCCCACCTCCTCCAGCCAGGCCAGGTACGCCTGCTCATCGGAGAAATCCAGCATCCAGGCACTCTCCGCCGTGTCCGCCACGTAGCCGGAAAACAGCTCCACCACATACCGCCCCTCCGACGTCACCAGCAGAAAAACCGGGTGGGCGTCATAGTAGACCTGCTCCTGATAATTCCCCAGGGCGGCAAACATAGTGCCGTTTTTCATCCGATGGCCGTAGATCACCGTGTTGCGGCCAGAAAAATCCGGCGGCATGATGTGTCCACAAAAGGCACCGGCGCTGTTGGCCGTGCCGTCCAAGAGATGGTCCAGGTAATAGTCATTGTCCGTCCCCTGGACCACCGGGTAGGAGATGCCGGTGTCCGGGCCGTAGAGCCAGGCAGTCACATCCGGATTCACCGCCGCCAGGGCCGTGAAGTCCACCTCCGGCCAGGCCAGCTCTGCCGGCGTCTCCTCCGTCTCCTCCGACGCAGGGGGCAGGGACGCAAACTGCTCCAGTTTGAAATAGGCGTCTGCTCCCACCCGGTACTCGTGCAGGATCCGCAGGACCTGATATCCGCTGAAGCAGGCAATGCCCAGAAACAGGCAGAGAAAGAGCCCGCAGCTCCGGCCCTTCATACCCCCTCCTCCTTTGCGCAGTCCTTCCAGCGCAGGCTGCGAAGCTCGTCCTTCTGCTCCGGCGTGATCCGATAGCTCTCCACAGCCTTCTGAATGGTCTTGTTGTGGGTCCAGCGGTCCAGGCGACGCTGCCGCAGATAGGGCAGCGCCGCGTCGTACTGCTTGGCCAGGGCGGTGGCAAAATACCAAGCCGCCATCATCTTCACGTAATACTCCTCCCGCCGGACACCGGCAGCCAGATCCAAGTCCTCCATCTGAAACCCTCATCCAGATAAAAGCTCATCAGCATCCCCAGGCCGAAGCGGACAGTATAGGTGTGCGCATCCTCCACCCAGCGGCGGATCTGTTTCCGCAGCTCCGGCGGATGCTTCCGGAATGCCTTCGGGCTCAACAGGTCACAGGTGGCCCAGTTGTCCACATAGGGCAGGAATGTCTCCAGCGCCGCCACGGCACCGTCATAGCCAGGATCGCCGAGATCAGCAAGCCGTGGAGGTTATTCTCCTCATAATAGCGGTGGGGCAGCTCCTGGAGGAAGCCCTCTGCCACCGGCGTTCCGGCAATTTCCCGGGCCAGCTTCCGCAAAGCCGGCATCCGGACGCCGATCACCGTCTGCGGGTCTATGGTGGGTATCAGCTTGCTCTGAAAAGCCTGATAGGCCGGGTCCCGCAGGGCAAAGAGCGCAGTTTGGATGTCCGTCATATCCCCGCCTCCCATCAGCGCAGCTCGTCCTTCAAATTGCCGTCCAGATCCAGCCACTGGACGGCGTCCTCCGTCATCCGCATACAGCCGTGCCAGCTGTTCTCCTTGGGGATAGAAACAGAGCCGGGGTTCCAATACCACACCCCGTCCTCCAGACGCCTCATGGGCACGTGGAAGTGGCCGTAGACCACATACCCCGCCCCGTCCAGCAGGGTCCGGGAGGGCCGCTGATCCACATTGAAATGGTGGCCGTGGGTCAGGAACAGCCGCCTGCCGCACAGCTCCTCCACCCGGAAGTCCGCCTCGATGGGAAAGTGCAGCACCATCTGGTCCACCTCCGCATCACAGTTGCCGTGGACACAGAGGATCCGGTCCTTCACGCTGTTCAGCATGGCAAAGACCGCCTTGGGATCGTATCCCTCCGGCAGGTCGTTCCGGGGGCCATGGTACAGCAGGTCCCCCAGCAGCACCAGGCGGTCCGCCCCCCGCTTCTCCATCAGGTCCAGCAGCTTCCGGCAGTACAGGGCACTGCCGTGAATGTCCGACGCGATCCATACGTTCATCGTTCTTCTCTCCTGTCGTTTCGTGTCTCTTCCGGGTATGCGGGCCCAATCTCCAACTCCTCATAACCGGTCTCGCTGTCCGGCCGGCGGGTGAACACGCAGCTCCGGATTTCCGCCAGTACGATCTCGGCCGTGGTGTTCACCGTGCACCCCGGCAGCAGGTGGCCGCCGAAGGCGGAGAGGTCCTCCCGGCTGAAGCTGGCGTGAAGGTGGCAGCCGTACTCCGATACGGTGCCCATCAGGGAGACGATCTCCACATCCTCGTCTCCGCTGCGCACCCGGACACCGGTCGCGTCCCGCAGCCGCCAGCGGGAGACGCAGCCCACACCGGAAACCACTGCCCCGGCGGCGATATGATGCGCCTTCACATAGGCCTCGATCTCCTCGTACAAATCCTGCCCCGGCGGAAACAATGATACATGATGTTCCCTCCCTGATTGCCCCCGTCTCCGGCGGCTTTGCGGCTATTGTACCACGGAACGGCGCCGCGTACAACGGATTTCCGGCGACAATGTGCAGGGGCGCGGCTTCCGCCGCGCCCCTGCGCCTCATTTGGACCGCTTCAGCACTTCCAGCACAAACCGCCACACCCGCTGGACGGAGGCGATCTCCATCCGCTCCCGCGGGGTGTGGATGTCCAGCAGATTCGGGCCAATGGACACACAGTCCAGCCCCGGCAGCTTGCCGCTTAGAATACCGCACTCCACGCCCGCGTGGATGGCCTCGATCTTTGGCTTCCGGCCGTACTGCTCCTGAAAGACCTCCGTCATCAGGTCCCGCAGGGATGAGTCCTGCCGGTACTCCCAAGCGGGATAATCCCCGGAGATGGAGACAGTGCCCCCCAGCTGCGCCATCAGGGTCCGGAGGCGACGGTGGAGCATCTCCTTCTGGCTGCCCAGGGAGCTGCGGACGCAGAAGGTGGCCGTCAGGGCCGTCTGGTCCGCAGCCAGGATGCCCAGGTTCAGCGAGGTCTGCACCAGACCGTGGATCTCCATGCTCATGGCCTGGACGCCGTTGGGCAGGCAGGTGAGCATGCAGACTGCCCGCTCTGTGGACGCCCGGTCCATAGGCGTCTCCCGCACGGTGCAGGGCGCCGCCTCCACGCGGAGGCCCGGGTCCGCTGCGGCATATTCCCGGGAGAGATCCGCGGCCAATGCCTCCGCCGCCTGCCGGGCGACGGCATCGTCAGATACCACCACCTGGGCGGACGCCTCCACGGCGATGGCGTTGTCCTTTCCGCCGCCCGCCGCCGTCACCAGGCGCAGCTCCGTCCGCTCCGCCATGGCCTGGAGCAACCGGCCCAGCAGCACACAGGCATTGGCCCGGCCCTTGTGGATCTCTGTGCCGGAGTGCCCCCCGGCAAGCCCCCGGACCGTTACCTCCAGCACCGCGCCGTCATAGGGCGCCCGGGTCACGGGCAGAGTGCACTGGGCCATGCTTCCGCCTGCGCAGCTGACGGTGAAGATCCCCTCCTCTTCGGAGTCCACGTTGATGAGCTTCCGCCCCCGGAGAGGCGCGGCGTCCAGGGCCTCCGCTCCCAGCATTCCGATCTCCTCGTCCGTGGTGAGGACCACCTCCAGCCGGGGGTGGGGGATCGCCTGATCGTCCAGGATCGCCAGGGCCATGGCCACCGCAATGCCGTCATCGCCGCCCAGGGTGGTGCCCTTCGCCCGGACGCAGCCGTCCTCCACCAGCAGGTCCAGGCCCTCTCCGGCCATGTCCTTGGTGCAGCCGGGCTCTTTTTCACACACCATATCCAGGTGGCCCTGAAGAATGACGGGTGCCGCCGCCTCATACCCGGGCGTGGCCTCCTGGATGATAATGACGTTCCCCGTCTGGTCCTGATGGCACTCCAGCCCCCGCTCCCTGGCAAAGGCTGCGCACCAGTCGCTGACCGCCTGGCAGTTCCGGGAGCCGTGGGGGATGGCACACAGCTCCTCAAAGAAGCGGAACACCCCCTGGGGCTACAACTGTTCCAACACGCGCATAAACACTCCTTTCCCGGCGGGCCATTCTCCCGGCGCCGCCGCCTGTTTCCGCCTTGTAGTATATCCCATTCCCAGGGGCGGCGCAAGCCGATTGGGAAAAACAGAAGAGGCGCCGGCCATTTTGCCGGTGCCTCTTCCCCGTGCGCTGTCTCTCACGAAAGCTCAGAGAACCGTAGGACCACCTTGAACAGGTCTCCGTCCACAGTCAGCTCCAGGGTGCCCTTCTGGAGCTCTGTCAGGCTCCGGGCGATGGAAAGGCCCAGGCCGTTGCCCTCGCCGCCTCGGGCGGCGTCTCCCCGGACGAACCGTTCCAGCAGTTCCTCCGCCGGGATATCTAACGGCGCCCGGGAGGTGTTTTTGAAGGAGATCACCGCCTGGCCGTCTCGCTCCTCCAGCGTCAGGTACACCCGGGTGCCCCGCTGGGCGTACTTACAGATGTTGTTCATCAGGTTGTCGAACACCCGCCACAGCCGTCGGCCGTCCGCCAGGATGGTCACCGCTGTCTCCGGTTGCCGGGTTACCAGGTCCAGGCCCGCGTCCTTCAGCTTCTGTTCGTACTCCCCTGCCGCCTGGGTCAGCAGCACGCCAGGCTGGCAGGGGGCCAGATTCACCTCCAGATTCCCTGTGGAGGCCTTGGACGCCTCCACCAGATCCTCGATCAGCCGCTTCAGCCGCTCGGACTGGCGGGTGAGGACAGCCGCGTACTCCGGGATCTTCTCACTGTTCGGGGGCTCCTTTCCGATGAGGTCCGCGTAATTGATGATGGAGGTCAGGGGCGTCTTGATGTCGTGGGACACGTTGGTGATGAGCTCCGTTTTCATCCGCTCGCTGCGCATCCGCTGGTCCACCGCCGCCGCCATGCCCTGGGCGATGTGGTTCAGGTCCTCGCCGTGGGATTTGAAGTCCAGCACCATCCGGCTGGTGTCCACCTGATAGCTCAGGTCCCCGGCGGCCAGAGCCCGGCCGCCCAGCAGCAGCTTCCGGCACATGAGGGCCAAAGCCAGCACCGCCAGGAGCAGCAGGAGCTTCTCAAAGATCCACAGGAGCGCCAGCAGGCCCCAGCTCCAGGCGAACATGCTGAACAGGATCCCAAGGCCCTCCAGGACACAGAGGCCCAGGAACACCAGCACGGTCTTGCCCACCAGGGGGACGTTGTGAAGCAGTCCCGCCAGCCCATGCGCTGCGCCCCGGAGGCCGCTGCCCAGGGCCCGAAGGACCGCCTCGCCGCCACGGCGGAGCAAGCGGAGGGCCACATAGACCACCGTATTCCTCCACCAGCCACCCAGTTTGAGCCGCAGGGCCAGGGACATGCACCAGCCGGTAAAGACGCCCGCCAGGGCGGCAGGACCCAGTACCACAGCCAGCACCACGCCAATGCCTCCAAAGTTGGCCTCCACCACCAGTTGGATGCCCAAGAACAGCCCCAGTGCCACCGCCGCCGTCAGAAGGTCCAGTGGGATCCGTGTCCCCCAGCCGGGACGGACGCCGTCCACGTAAGGATGGTGCCCGGCGGCACACAGCAGGAAGATGAAGCAGACTGCCACCAGCAGCGCCGCAGCAGCGATGATGGCGTAGATCCAGTAGCGGAGGGCGTAGGCCAGTTCCGCTAGCCGGTTGGCCAGGGCGTAGTCGTCGTCATAAACAAACACAGAGGACAGCGGCACTGTAATCCGCACGGTATAAGCGTTCTCAACAACGCCGGCGCTGGGCCGTTCCGGATTTGCCCAGTCATAGGAAAATCTGAACTGCCACGGACTATCATATTCTGCAAGCCCCGTGTACCAGAGCTCCCTGCCGGTCTTATCCTGTACCATGACGTAAGAGATGTTCCGCTCCGCACAGTAGCTGTCTGCTGCTTCCGTATTCATCTGGTATACCTGCTCTTCACTGTTCCAGATCAGGAAATTGAGAAGCGTCTGCCCGTCTCCCCAGGCGATATTGGAAAACAGCTCCTGCTTGAAAGCCGTCTCGCTGGTGACATAGACGTCGGTGCTGTACAAAACACCGCGCCCAGCACACCGCCGGCGGTAACGGCGGTCATCACCAGCATCAGCAGAAGGCTATGACCTTGGCCGCCATACTCTCCGTGAGCCTCTTTTTCCGTTTCGGTGCCGGAGGCTGCATGGGCTGCTCCTCCATCACCGCCTGGGCGATCTCCTTTTCGATGTTCTGTTCGATGGCCTTCATGTCCGCATCCCCTTTCCAGTTTGTACCCTGGCCCCAGACCACCTTTAAGTATCTGGGCTCCGCCGGGTCGATCTCGATCTTCTCCCGCAGGTGGCGGATGTGGACCGCCACTGTGTTCTCACCGCCGAAGGAGCGTCCTTCCATACCTTCCGGTAGATCTCCCTGGGGGAGAACACCTGCCCTGGGTGCTCCAGCAGCAGCTTCAGAATATCGTACTCCGTGGGCGTCAGAGCTACCGGATCCCCATCCACGGCGACGGTCTTCTCCCGGTCGTCCATCTGGATAGTGCCCAGGGTCAGCACCTCCGGCCGGAGTGCACCGCCCCCCAGCTGGAAGTACCGCCGCAGCTGGCTGCGGACCCGGGCAGCCACCTCCACCGGGTTGAAGGGCTTGGTGATGTAGTCGTCTGCCCCCACGTTGAGGCCCAGGATCTTATCCGTGTCTTCGCTCTTGGCAGTCAGCAGGATCACCGGCACGTTACTCACCTGCCGGAGCTTTGCCAAAGCGGTAATCCCGTCCATCTCCGGCATCATGATGTCCAGCAGCACCAGATGGATGTCCTTCCGCTCCAGGGCATCCAGAGCCTCCTGACCGGTGTGGGCCTCCAGCAAATGGTAGTCCGGATTGGCCAGGTAGATTTTCAGCGCGTTGACGATGTCCTGTTCATCGTCGCAGATCAGGATGTTGTACATGGGGCTCCCTCCTTGGTTTCCATGATACCGGATGGCGGTTTAATAAAACCGGGAAACTTCTTAAGATTTTATGAAGACCGCTTTCGGTGCCGCCTTCCGCCGGGCGGCACAGCCGGACAAACGGGAATCTCTGAACGCACGGAGCGGCCCCCCCGGATCCGCCCCAGCACGCTGCCGCAGCGGTCTGTCTGGACCTCGTCGAAGCCGGATTCCTCCATCTTCCCACTGTACCAGTTCTGCCACCCCCCTGCTCCCGGCCGGAGGGGCCGGGGATGCGGACGGTCTCCTGGCAGAAGGGATCAGCAGTTCCTCCCGGCTGTCCTGTTCACTCCATTTTCCGCAGCGCACCGCGCTGCTTAAGATACTCCTATGGTAGGGGATTTCGCCGGAAAAATCAACCCCGGAAAAAAGCCGCCCGGCGGGAGTTTCCCGCCGGGCGGCTTTGAAGGACGCAGGCGCATACATTTAGGCGTCCTTCTTCATCATGATGTCCAGGATGGTCTTGTCGGTCTCCACCATGCCGGGGGTGCTGACCAGGCCCATGTTGCGGATGGCCTGCTCCGGCGTCTTGCCGCAGATGCCGTCCGTGGACTGGAGCACCACATCGCTCATGGCCAGCTGGGCACACATGATGGCGGCGTTGGTGGCAGTAGCCAGCTTCAGGGCGCAGCCGATCTTGCCGCCGTCGCAGATCATACCGGTGAGGTTGCCGCTCATGTTGATGATGGCCTTGCCGATCTGCTCATCGCTGCCGCCCATCAGCCACACCATGGACGCGGCGGAGGCGGTGGCGGCAGAGACGCCGCAGCCGCAGGTGGCAGACAGCTTGCCGGTGAAGATCTTGATATACACGTTCAGGGTGTGGGAAAAGGCCAGCGCTTTTTCCAGCTGCTCCTTGGAGGAGCCCAGGTGCTTGGCCAGCTCCACCACAGGGATGATGGCAGTGATGCCGTGGTTGCCGCTGCCGGCGCTGCTCATAACGGCGTAGGGCAGCCGCTCATGCGGCCCTCGGCGCTGCTGGCCACCCGCAGCATGGTGTTGGCCGCGAAGCTGTCGCCCAGCAGGTCTGCCTTCTTCAGGGCCGTGGCGATGCCAACGCCCAGGGTGTGCTCCAGGCCGAAGTCGGCCAGCTTCTCATTCATATCCATGCCATCCAGCATGAAGGCCAGCTCCTCCTCGCTGCACTGGTCCACCAGGGCGCGGATCTCCGCCACAGTCATGGGAGCCAGCCGCTCATGGAGCTCATCCTGTCCACCGGCCGCATACTCCTTCTTCACCAGCACGTCGTTGTTCCGCACGGTGAGGACGATGTTGGAGTGGGTACCCCGGATCTCGCTGATGCCAATGCCGGCGGTGGTGATTACCTCTGCCCGGGCATACAACTGTGTCTCCTCCTGCTTGATCATCACCACCACATGGCGACCCTCCACCAGCCGGATGGCCTCGTCGCTGACGGCGGGGGTGATGTCCTCCAGCAGCTGGAGACTCTTCTCCGGGTTGCGCAAGCAGGCGCCCAGAGCGGCGGCGTACTTCAGCCCCACCCGGGAGAAGCCGGGGATGCCCACGCTCATGCCGTTCTTATAGATGCCGGGGTTGACTTCCACCTTGATGGAGACGATGTCTCCGCCGATGGCATGGCTGGCGTCAGCGGTGGCCAGGGCCACGCACACCGGCTCCGTGCATCCCAGAGCGGGGACGACCTCCTGCCGCAGCAGGGTCAGCAGTTCTTCTTCGTTATCATGAGGGAAGCTCCTTTCTGTATCCAGGCGAATCTCCAATGGCCCGCAACATATTCAACCTGATAAGATAAGCAAATCTCGTGCCAACTGCCTCCCCCGTGAATTTCCTGAAAAAACAGCCTCTCCCCCTTGTAAAGGAGAGCGAATTATGGGAAAATGGTCAAAGTAAATGGTTAATTGGGAGGTGAGCTGCGTGGAAAAAAAGGCAATCTCCATCATTGCGCTGGACCCCAGAGCTGCCCGCTCCTATGGACGGGATGTGGAGGGCCTGTTCGGAGAGGTGGCGGATGTCTCGGTGTTTTCCGTCATGGACGGGAGCGCCATGGGCATGCTGCCCCATGCGGATCTGTTTGCCGCCTCCACGGACGCCTTTGGGTCGCCGGAAGAGCTGGCCCGCCACGTGCCTATCGACAGTCAGACCATGGCGGTGCAGGCCTCCTTCCGCTGGCAGGAGCTGCGGCGGCTGAAGGAACTGCCCGCCGGCAGCCGGGTGCTGTTTGTCAACATGACGGAGACCATGGCCCGGGAGGCCATCGCCCAGCTGGAGCAGTTCGGCATCACCCACGTCCATTGATTCCCTTCTATCCCGGGGCAGAGCTGCCGGGGGATGTGCACATCGCAGTTACACCGGACGAGATGCGCTATGTGCCGGAGGAGATCGAGACCAAAATCGACGTGGGACAGCGGGCCTGCACCTCCGGCATGATGATCGAGATCGCCCTGCGGCTGGGGCTGGAGCATCTGCTGGAGACGGAGAAGTTCCAGACCTATTTCCAATCGATTGCAACCAGCAATTACAGCTTTGACCAGATGTTCGCCCGCTCCATCCGGCTCGAGAGCCAATTCCATATTTTAATGGAGACGCTGGAGGACGGCGTGGTGGGCGTCAACGAACGGGGCGAGGTCTTCGCCTGCAACCGCCATGCGGAGGAAATCACCCGTACCAGCGCCGACTTGGTGATGGGCAAGCCGGCCTCTCAGGTCTTCCCCTATCTCCCCTTCTCGAAATGTTTACAGGAGCGGGAGCGGCTGCCTGCCAAAATCATCCGCCTCAACGGCATCAACGTCAGCGCGGAGGTAGTGCCGGTGATGCGGCAGCGGGCCTGCATCGGCGCGTTTGCCATCCTGCAGCGGTTCAACGACGTGGAGGCCCGGCAGAGCCAGCTGCGCAACCAGCTGCTTCACAAGGGCTACCGCGCCAAGTACGGCTTTGAGGATGTGATCGGGGAGTCGGATGCCATCCAGAAGGCCAAGGAGGTGCTGCGGCGGATGGCTGTCAGCGAGAGCCCCATCCTGCTGATCGGCGAGACCGGCACCGGCAAGGAGCTGTTCGCCCACGCGGTCCACCGGGCCTCCCGGCGGCGGAACGGGCCCTTCGTGGCCATCAACGTGGCGGCCTTCCCGGAAAACCTGCTGGAGAGCGAGCTCTTCGGCTATGAGGAAGGGGCCTTCACCGGCGCCAAAAAGGGCGGCCGCCTGGGCCTGCTTGAGATCTCCCACCAGGGCACGCTGTTTCTGGACGAGGTGGAGGGCATGAGTCCGGCTCTTCAGGTCAAGCTGCTCCGGGTCCTGCAGGAACGGGAGATCATGCGGGTGGGCGGCACCTCCATCATTCCCATCGACGTGCGGATCGTGGCCGCCACCAACGAGTCTCTGGAGCGGAAGGTGGCGGAGGGCACCTTCCGCCGGGATCTGTATTACCGTCTCAGCACCCTGCCCATCGTCATCCCGCCCCTGTCGGAGCGGGGGGACGATCTGTTCCTGATCCTGGAGCAGTTCCAAAAGGAGCTGGGCGGCAGCTTCCGCCTGACGCCCCAGGTGCGGGGCTTTCTGAAATCCTACTCCTGGCCGGGCAACATCCGGGAGCTGCGGAACGTAGTGGAGTACTTTCTCTACACTGGCCACGATCCCATCACCATGGAGGACCTGCCCCCCACCGTGTTCCACAGAGCCCGCAGGCGCCGATCCGGCAGTTGCCGGAGACGCCGCAGCAGCCTTCTTCTGATGTGTTCCGTTTTGTGCTGGAACAGCTGTATCAGGCCTCAGAGGCCCGACAGCCCATCGGCCGGGAGCGGCTGCTGCAGCTGGCGCGGGATGCTTTGTCCCCACTTCCCAACAGGAAATCCGAAGCATTCTGGCCCAGATGGCAGACCAGGGACTGGTCCGGGTCAGCAGGGGGCGGGGCGGCAGCCAGCTGACGCCGGAGGGCCGGCAGCTATACGAAACTGGTCGAATTTGATATTTAGATCAACCAATAAAACCATTTGAAAGCAAATTTGAGAAAACCGGTACCAAAATACGGCTCCGGGCGGGTTTGGCTTATCTGCCAAACCCGCCCGGAGATTTTTGGTTAGAATTTCCGATTGTCTCCTCTGTTTTAAATTCTTTTTCCGTTTCCTCGGTAATTCCCGCTTTTTTGGCATATATTTTGCTATATAACAAAGCATCAGCGCACAAGAACGCCGCAGAAAGGATGGATACCAATGACCTACCAGTTTGACGCGGTGGTGGACCGCTCCGGGAACCACTCCGCCAAGTATGACGAGCGGAAGAAGAAATTCGGCACAGAGGACGTGATCCCCCTGTGGATCGCGGACATGGACTTCAAGACCGCCCAGCCCATCATCGACGCCCTGAAGGCCCGGGCCGAGGAGGGCATCTGGGGCTATACCGCCCGGCCGGATAGCTATTTTGAGGCCATTCGGGCTGGCAGAAGCGCCGCAATGGCTGGGACATCGACCAGTCCCTCATGAGCTTCAGCCTGGGCGTGGTGCAGACCCTGTCCGCCTGCGTGAAGCTGTTCACCCCGGAGGGTGGCAGCGTCCTGATTCAGACGCCGGTGTACTCCGAGTTCTATGATATGACCGAGGCATGGAACCGCAAGGCTCTGGAGAATCAGTTCGTGGAGAAGGACGGCAAGTGGACCGTTGACTGGGCAGACTTTGAGGAGAAACTGAAGCAGGCGGACCTGTTCCTGCTGTGCTCCCCCCACAACCCCCTGGGCCATGTCTGGACGGAAGAGGAGCTGCGCCGGATGATGGAACTGTGCCTGAAGCATCACGTGCTGGTGGTCTCCGACGAGATCCACTCCGACCTGATCTTCCACGGCAAAAAGCACATCCCCACTGCCACCCTGTCCCCCGAGATCGCCGCCAACGTCATCACCGGCATCTCTGGCACCAAGACCTTCAACCTGGCGGCCTGCAGGCCAGCACGGTGGTGTTCCCCAACGCGCACAAAAAGGAGGTCTTTGACAAGTTCTGGATGAACATGGATATCCACCGGAACAACGCCTTCTCCCTCACCGCCATGGAGGCGGCCTTCAACCAGGGCGAGGAGTGGCTGGACCAGCTGCTTCCCTATCTCTCCGCCAACTTTGACTATGTGGTGGACTACTGTGAAAAGCGCATCCCCAAGATCAAGACCTATGCCCCCGACGCCACCTATCTGATGTGGCTGGACTTCCGGGAGCTGGGCATGGGCAATGAGGCGCTCCACGACTTCATGATCCGGAAGGCCAAGCTGGGCCTCAACGACGGCTGCTCCTTCGGCCGAAGCCTCAATGGCTTCATGCGCCTGAACGCCGCCTGCCCCCGCGCCACTTTGGAACAGGCCATGCGCCAGCTGGAGGCCGCTGTCAACAGCCTGTAATCCCCAGCAAGAGCGCGCAGAGAAATAAGGGAAAAGGAGAAAGAACATGGCAACCATTCAAAAGAAGAGCTTCTGGCAGCAGTACGGAGGCCTGATTCTGATTCTGGGCGGCATCGCCATCGGCGCCCTGATCGGCGCTTTCGCGCCCTCTGTGGGTACCACCATCAAGCCCATCGGCGATATCTTCCTGAATCTGCTGTTCACCATTGTGGTTCCTCTGGTGTTTGTGTCCATCGCCTCCGCAGTGGGCAGCATGGCCAACATGAAGCGCCTGGGCCGGATCCTGGGTTCCACCGTCGGCACCTTCATCTTCACCGGCCTGATCGCAGCGGCCTGCGTGCTGACCTGGGTCAACCTGTTCAGTCCCTCCGCAGGCGCCTCCATCCAGCTGACCACCGGCGAGGTAGGCGAGGCCCAGAGCGCAGGCGAGCTGCTGGTCAGTTCCCTGACTGTGTCCGATTTCTCCGACCTGTGGGATAAGTCCAACATGCTGCCCCTAATCATTTTCGCCATCATCTTCGGCTTCTGCGTGTCCGCCTGCGGCGGCGACGAGAGCCCTATGGGCAAGCTGCTGAACAACCTGAATGACATCATCATGAAGTTCGTGGGCGTCATCATGTTCATCGCTCCCATCGGCTTGGGCGCCTACTTCGCCAACCTGGTTGCCACCTATGGTCCAGAGATCGTGGGTGACTACGGCCGGTCCATGCTGGTCTACTATCCCCTGTGCCTGCTCTATGCGGTGATCTTCTTCCCGCTATATGCCTTCCTGGCCGGCGGCAAGCTGGGCGTCCGGATGATGATCCAGAACATCTTCCCGCCTGCCATCACAGCCTTTGCCACCCAGTCCTCCGCCGCCACCATTCCGGTCAACAAGGAGGCCTGTGACAACATCGGCGTGCCCAAGGACGTCAGCGACCTGGTGCTGCCCATGGGCTGCACCATGCACATGGACGGCTCCGTCCTCAGTTCCATCGTGAAGATCGCCTTCCTGTACGGCGTCTTCGGCAAGGACTTCGTCGGCGCGGAGACCTATGCCATGGCCATCGTTGTGGCCATTCTCTCCGCCTTTGTGCTCTCCGGCGCTCCCGGCGGCGGCCTGGTGGGCGAGATGCTGATTGTCAGCATGTTCAACTTCCCCGCCGAGGCATTCCCCATCATCGCCACCCTGGGCTTCATCTTCGACCCTGCCGCCACCTGCCTGAACTCCTCCGGCGACACCATCGCCTCCATGATCGTCACCCGTCTGGTGGAGGGCAAGGACTGGCTCGTGAAGGCTGTGGCCGCCAAGAAGGAGACCGCCTGATTCCATCGCTTTCCAGATTGATTTTATCAGCTATCCAATTTTAGAAAAGGAGTTTTTCACATGAACGTCATTGAAACCAAGAATGCCCCCGGCGCCATCGGCCCCTATTCCCAGGGCTACGCCTTTGGAGATCTGGTCATCACCTCCGGTCAGATCCCGGTGGACCCCGCCACGGGCACTACCCCCGAAGGTATCTCCGCCCAGGCGGAGCAGAGCTGCAAAAACGTGGGCGCCATCTTGGAGGCTGCCGGTTCCGGCTTTGACAAAGTTGTCAAGACCACCTGCTTCCTGGCGGATATGGGCGACTTCGCCGCCTTCAACGAGGTGTACGCCAGGTATTTCACCTCCAAGCCCGCCCGCAGCTGCGTGGCCGTGCGGGAGCTGCCCAAGGGCGTGCTCTGCGAGATCGAAGCCATCGCGCTGAAGTAACGGAGGTATCAGATGAAAGTCACTGTCATTGGAAGCCACCTGTGCCCCGACACCCTGTACGCCCTGAACCGCCTGTCCGAGGTCAAGGCGGAGATCGAGTTCAAGAATCTCTCCGCCAGCCTGCCGGACCTGAAGGCCTATCTGGCCCTGCGGGACAGCGATCCCCACTATGAGGCCGTCAAGAAAAACGGCGGCATCGGCATCCCCGCCTTTGTCCTGGAGGACGGCACCGTCACGCTGGATCTCGGGGACGTGCTGAAATAAAGCGATCACAAAGCCCGGCGGGGGACCTTTCAGGTCCCCCGCCGGGTTTCTGCTGTTCTTCAAACCTCCGTGACGGCTCCTGTACCGCCCTCCTCCATCTGCCGCAGGGCCGCCAGGGTGCCCAGAGTGGTGCCCAGCTGGGTCAGCAGGATCGCCGTGCGGGACAGCTCCTCCGTGGTCATGCATTTTGCCATGGCCACCGCTGTGGCGTAGACTCCTGTGCTCCAATCATAGGCATCCATCCCTCGGCCCCCTCCCTGGTGAACAGTGTATGAGGCGGCGAGGGATTTCTTGACGGGGGCGGCGTGTCATTTCTCCAGCAAAGAGGTCAGATACGCCGTCTCTGTCCGCAGGTCCGCAGAGCCGGTGTACCAAAGGGTAAGAACCTGTTTTCCCTGCCGGAGCACGGCGAATTGTTCAGGACTTCCGATTCCGTCCACCTCCTCTGCCCACCAGAAGCCGTCCAGAGCCGGGGCCTCTATTGGGTCCAGCGGCAGTTCCGGCCGGCTGTCCAGAAAGCCGGCCCGGTTCTCCGTCAGCTCTGCCGTCAAGGTCTGGGCCAATCCGGCTGTCAGCATACGGTAATACGCGGTCTGGAGAAAAGCCTGCTCCCCGTCGGGCAGCACCGCAGACTGGCGGGCAGCGTACATCTCCGGCGCGATGGGAAGGGATTTTTCCTGCACCTCTGTCCGCAAAGGCTCCAGGCCGTCCAGGGCTGTCAGGTCCGCCAGAACCATCTGCACCGGCGGACGTTCCCCCGCTTCATAAACCGTCCGCGCCGCATGGTCCCAACCAGAGGGATTGCCGTCCAGATTCTGAATGCTGACCACCAGATTCAGCACAGATATGACCAGTGCAGCGCCCCACGCCAGCTGTCCCAGCCGCAGCTGACGGCGGTATAGCTTGGGCCTCTCCAGCGGGACGCCCGCCGTCAGAGTCTTCCACAGCCGCCAGGTGTTCCGGGCATCCAGCCAGAGCTGCATCCCCAAGATGGTCAGCAGCGCCGCAGCCACCAGCGGCGCGGCTACAAAGCCCAGCCAGCTGGCGTTTCTCAGGATGTTCTCCAGAGAAGCAGCCGAAAGCGCCACCGCCAGGATGAAATACGCCGTCATTACCAGCCAGATCAGCCCGCCCCCCACTGTGCGGAAGATCATCCGCCGCTTTAAGTATCGGTATCCCTCTCCCTGGACCACCGGGTCCGTGTCCAGCTCCGGGGCATTCGGGTCATCGCACCGCCAGACCCAGAAGGGCCCCAGCTGCCCCACCAGCCGCCAGCCCATGCTCCGGTATGCCTCCACCCGCTCCGGGTCCAAAGCCTCTTTCCACCTTTGGAGGGGCTGGAGCCGGAAGCGGCACTCCCACGGTTCGTCCAGCAACAGGTCCACCCGGCTGCCCGTGAAGCAGACGGGGTTCTCCCCCTTGCGGGCCAGGTCCTCCAGCCAGGTCTCCACCGCCGCCACGTCGTAGATGCTGATGGGGCAGCTCTTCCGATAGGAGCTCTGCCCATGTCTGTTTTCAGCGCCCATTCTCCTCTCCCCCTCTCCGCTGATCTACTGAAATTTCATCAGGACGGCAGCGTACCGCTCCGCCAGATCTATCGTTGGCTCCGTGGTGCCTGTGGAGATGCTCCACACCTGATCCCCCAGCCGGACCACTAGGAACCAATACCCGTAGTCGTCGCGAGTGGACACCCAGGTCTCGTCCAGTCCGGGGATCTGCCAGGCCATGATGGGCCAGCCTTTCTCCTGGTAGTCCGCCAAGATGCCGTCTACCAGATCGTCCGCCAGCCAGGGGAAACGGAGGCGGTAGTAGCGGTTCTCCGTCTCCCAGTCGCCCATGCCCTCAAAGGTCCACCACTGGTCTGTGGTAAGCCAGTTGTCCCAGTGGATGGCCTGGACCTCCTGCAATCCCTTTTCCGTGATATATGGGACCGGCTCGTCAAAGGTCTCCGCCGGTTCAAAGGGCCGCGATCTGGGGTCCGCCATATCGGCGCAGAGTGATGCGATGTAAATTCCCCACAGCAGCATGATCGCCAGGGACAATCCGCAGGCCAGCCGGTAAGGCCGCCTGTGGCACACGGGTACTCCCGCCCGCAGAGGCCGCAGATACCGTCGTAGAGACCACCACTGCCGGAACGCCGCCAATGCGAGTGCCAGCAGAAAGCCCCAATAGGCGGCCTCCCGCCACAGTGGCTTCCACTCCTGCACACTCCATACGAGAAGGGTTCTCTCTGTCAGAAGCGTCTGTACCGCCAGCACCGCCAGAAGCGCCGTGACCGCGGCCCAGAACTGCGTCACCTTTTGCTGGCGGCGGAACAGCCGGTCATATGCCTGGGCCTCTGTCTCCGGGTCCGTGTGGAGTTCCGGCGCATCGGGATCATCGCATCGCCACAGGTGCACGGACTTGCCGGAGGTGTCCACATACTCCCAGCCCATAGACCGGTAGGCCGCCAGGCGCTCTGGGTCCGGGCAGCTCTCCTTTACTGGGGCAGGCTCCAGTCGGTAGCGAACAGCCTTTGGCTCCCCCTTCTCAAAGACCGCCAGGAAGAAAATACCGGGAACCGAGACGGCAAACCACCCCCGGGCGGCCTGGTCCTCCATCCGGGCCTGCTGGGCGGCTACGTCGTAAATGTTCATGGGCATCAGCTTCAGCATGGCGTTTCCCCTCTTTTTCTATTGAAACTCCGCCAGGACGGCGACGAAGTCGTCCAGGTGGTCCATCAGGTCCCGGTCTGTCCGCACCCGCTCCATCAGCACCGCCCGCCCCATCCGGCCGATGAAGCATCGGTTTTTACCCGTGTCGATCACCACCGCTTGGTCAAAGCGGCTGTCCGCCACCTCCCGGACCTCTACCACGGACCAAGTGTCCAAGAAATTCGCTAAGCGTTCCCGATACAGGGCCTCCGCCAGGAAGGTGAACCGCACCCGGTCGAAACCGGCCCACAGGGACGCTTTAAAATCCCAGCGGAACTGGCTGACCTCCCGGTGATCCGTCAGCAGACTCCGTCTCTCCCGGTAAACAGATGAATCCAAGGGCAGGGCGGCGGCCTCGGGGCCACTGCCTCCATGGAGACATAGGGCAAGGGCTCCGGCGCGTCGGACAAGGGCATCTCCTGCTGGCTGCCGAATACAGATACGGCAAGTGCAGCCACCAGTCCGCAAATCCCCCAGGAGACGAGATTCTGCCGCCTCCGCCGCCGTAACGACGCATCCAGGTCCTCAGTATCCGGCGCCATCCACCGCCTCCAGCTGGCGGCGCATCCGCTGAACGCCCGCAGCGCCCGCAGATTGCCGCAGAGCCACTCCAGGGCACAGACCACCGCAAGCAGCCACACAGCCCACATCCCTTTCAGGAACACATCCACCGGCTGGCCGCTCTCCCAGAGGCTGCGAAACTGCAAGATCGTCCAGACAACAATCAGCACCATGGAGATCAGCCTATGTCGCCGGAACAGCCGCAGCTGCCTCTCCCAGGTCAGACACAGGGCAGAGGGATCTGTAAACAGCTCCGGCGCCTGTGGGTCCGCGCAGGCATAGACCCGATAGTCCCCCAGGACGCCGGCAGGCTCCCACCCCATTTCCCGGTAAGTCTCCTCCCGCTCACATTGGGCGTCATAGGTCTCTGTCCGCAGGGGCTCCAGCCGATACCGGAGCTTCCTGGGCTCCGCCGGCTCAAACTTTCCGCTGCCATAGCGAGAAAACGACACCGGCCGCCAGCCCTGGACAGCTTTTTCCTCCAGCCACCGCTCCAGAAGGGCGGTATCCCAATAGGCCTCCGGCATGAGAAAACGCTTTTTCACGGTGCCTCCTCTCTCATCCCCGGCAGCAGCCGCTCCGACGCCAGCTCCTCCCGCTCGCCATCGGCCACGCAGAGGCGCAGGCGGGAGAGCTCCTGCCGGAACAGGGCCCGGCCCCGTTCCGTGATGGCGTAGGTCCGCTTCCGCCCCTCCACCGCCGCCTCCCGGATCAAGCCCTCCTCCTGAAATTTTGCCAGAATCGTGTACAGCGTCCCTGGCCCCAGGGGTACCCGACCGGCGGTGGCGTCATCCACATACCGGACAATCTCCGTGCCGCACCGCTCCTGCCGCAGCAGGCTCAACAGCACATAGAACATGCTCTCCGTCAGGACTTTCAGCGGCTCCCTGGCCATGGTATCCCCCCTAATATCGAAACACGATACTTTCTGGGTTCACTATAATATCGTTGCACGATATTGTCAAGCTGTCTGTTCGCTTCCAGCTCTGGAATGTTTTGAGGGTTGCAGCCCGCCCCCTCCCTCCTGTATGCTCTTGTACAGCAGCGACAAACCAGAAAGGACGAATTTTCCCCATGAAACGAAAACTTCTCTGCGGCCTGCTGGCCGCCCTTACCCTGACCTGCGCCACCGTCAAGGCGGCCCCCAGCCGGGTGGTGCCCGTCCAGGTGGACGGCACCGTTCTGAGTCAGGGCGTCAACTACCTGCAGAGCGGCGTGACCTATGTTCCCCTCCGGGGACTGCTGGATGCCTTCGGCGGCTGGAGCGTCTGGTGGGACAGCAGCCGAAAGGTGGCTGCCGCCGCCTCCGGCAGCCAGTCCGTCACCGCAAACCCGTCCCGAAATACCGTGACGGTCAACGGCCGTACATACAGCGGCAAGGTCTTTGTGGAGCGTGGCCGGACCTACATCCCCCTGCGGACTCTGGCCACCGCCCTGGGCGGCAGCGTGGCCTGGGATCCCCAGCTGGGCGGCGCGGCGGTGACCTCTCCCGGCGCGGATCACAACGCCATGGACCTTTACTGGCTCAGACGCATCATCAGCGCCGAGAGTCGGGGCGAGAACATGACCGGCCAGATCGCCGTGGGCAATGTGGTGCTGAACCGGGTTGCGGCGAAGGAGTTCCCCAACACCATTCCCGCCGTGATCTTTGACCGCAAGCACGACGTCCAGTTCACGCCCGTCTCCAACGGCACAGTGTACCTGCCCCCCACGGCCAAATCCGTGGAGGCGGCCAAGCGGGTCCTGAACGGCGAGAACACCGCCGGCAAGGCTCTTTACTTCTACGCGCCCGCCCTGTCCCAGGGCACCTGGATCAACGCCAACCGGGCGTATCTCAAGACCATCGGCTGCCACCGGTTCTACCTGTAATTGACATTTCTCAGCCAGGGGCTAAAATAGGGCCATCAAGAAGCAAAGGAGCAAGCCACATGCTGTTTTCCGATCATCCCCGGACCCACTACCGCAACGCCCCGGCCCATGAGGTCATCTGCCAGCTGCGGTTCCCGTCTATTCTCACCATCAACAGCGTGGAGCCCGCCGATTTTCAGGGGGCCATCCGCGCGGAGTTCCCCCAGTATGCCCGGCGCCAGGACGCCGCGCCGCCCCCATCACCGGGCTGGGCAGCCCCAATCCCAAGGTGGAGCAGCAGCCTCCGGTGACCAATCACAACTTCGTCTCCGAGGACAACCAGTGGAAGCTGAATCTCACCAAGGACTTCATCGCTCTGTCCACCCTCCACTATCCCGGGTGGGAGGAGTTTGCCCGCCAGCTGGACAAGCCGCTGGCCGCCTTTATCCGGCTGTACAAGCCCGCCTATTTCCAGCGGGTGGGCCTGCGGTATGTGAATATCTTCTCCCGTGCCCGGCTGGGGCTGGAGGGTGCCCGCTGGGCGGAGCTGTTCTCTCCTGCCTACACCGCTCCCATGCAGGCGGAGCTCCCGGAGGACCGCTTTCTCAACTGCGCCTGTGATCTGACGCTGAAGCTGGATTCCAGCTGTCAGGCCAAGGTCCACGCGGGCCCCGGTGTGGTGAAGCGGAACGCCCCCGGCGTTCCCCAGGACCCGGAGGTGAAGTTCATTTTTGACATGGATCTGTCCATGACCGGAAACACCCCCTGCACCCTGGCCGCCGGTGCGCTGGAGACGCTCCACGGCCACTCCACCCGCCTGTTTGAAGGTGCTGTCACCGACAGGCTCCGGGACGCCATGGAGGCCGGATAATCTGCGAAAAAGCCCGGGAGACGTGTACGGACGTCTCCCGGGCTTTTTGTACATGTTGTCACTTCTGGAACATGGGAGTGGAGAGATACCGCTCGCCGCTGTCCGGCAGCAGGGCCACGATGGTCTTGCCGGCGTTCTCCGGCTGTCGGGCCAGCTGGGCCGCTGCCCACACGGCGGCGCCGGAGGTGATGCCCACCAGAATGCCCTCAGTCCGGGCCAGCTCCCGGCCCGTAGCGTAGGCATCCGCATCTGTGACCGTGAGGACTTCATCCAGGACGCTGCGGTCCAGATTCTCCGGCACAAAGTTGGCGCCGATGCCCTGAAGGCCGTGGGGGCCCGCATGGCCCTCCGTCAGCAGGGGCGAGGAAGCGGGCTCAAAGGCCACCACGCGCACAGCGGGGTTCTGTGCCTTCAGATACCGGCCCACGCCGCTGACAGTGCCGCCGGTGCCGACCCCGGCCACAAAGATGTCCACCTTCCCCTCCGTGTCCGCCCAGATCTCAGGGCCGGTGGTCTTCTCGTGTGCCGCTGGATTGGCGGGGTTTTCAAACTGTCCTGCGATGATGCTGCCGGGAATGGACTGATGCAGTTCTTCCGCCTTGGCCACAGCACCCGCCATGCCCGCCGCTCCCGGCGTCAGGATAATCTCCGCGCCGTAGGCGGCGATCAGAGCCCGGCGCTCCACGCTCATGGTGTCCGGCATGGTGAGAATCACACGGTAGCCCTTTGCCGCAGCCGCGGCAGCCAGACCGATACCGGTGTTGCCGGAGGTAGGTTCGATGATGGTGCCGCCGGGAGCCAGACGGCCCTCCGTCTCCGCCCGGGCGATCATGTTGGCAGCCACCCGGTCCTTGGCGCTGCCCGCGGGATTCATGCACTCCAGCTTGGCCAACAGCACGGCCTTCAGGTCGTGGTTCCGCTCGTAATTGCACAGCTCCAGCAAGGGCGTGCGGCCGATCAGCTCAGTGACGCTGTGATAAATAGGCATCGGAAATCCCTCCGTTCTGAATGAATAGCCTCATGATACACCTGCCGCACCGGGTTTGCAACGGACCATTTGCCGAAAATCCGCCTTTAATTCATAGCATTTTTATAGGATATGGAAGAAAAAAGCGGACCGCCGACAGGCGGGCCGCTTTGAGATGGTATACTCAGGCCACCACGGGGATTTCCACAATCCCGGCGGCACCGGCGGCGATGCTGTACTCGGGGAACACCAGCGTCACAGAGCCGTCCTCATTCAGATAGAAGGAGGTGGCGTCATCCACAGTGGTGAAGCCGCCCTGCTCCGGGGTGAAGAAGAGGCCGCTCTCATCCGCCGCGATCTTCGCATTTACGGCGTCATTGCAGATGCCGACCCAGTCCTCGCCCAGCACGTCGGCCAGGGTGATGTCTTTGTCGTTGGCCAGGTCCAGGTTGTAGCAGTACCGCTGCTGCATGGCAGCGACCCAGCCCTCAGCGAAATCCACCACAAAGGAGACCGTAGTGTCGGTCTGGCTCTTGATCTCGTAGTCGATAAGCACGTTCATCTCCCGGTCGGCCCACTCTTCCTCGGTGCCGCCGGTAGCCAGGAATGCATCCTTGTAATCATCCCAGTCCGCCTGAGCCTGGGCCAGATGGGCGTCCACCCGCTCCTGGATCTCCGCGTTGACCTTCTCGGCCAGGTCGCCCTCAGACTCCACACCGGGGACGGTCACCTTGTAGTCGATGCCGTTCTCCACGGTCTCATAGTCCCGGATCGTCAGGACCTGGAACAGCCCGCCCAGCACCGGTACATCCGCAGCCGCAGCCGCGAAGGTCGGGGAGACATTCAGGCCCGCCATCAGCACAGCCAGACAGGCGGCCACGCTGCCCGCAGTCCGCCGGACCACCTTATAACCGCGGCTACGGCTGCTGGTCCTGCCCTGCCGGATGCCTGCGCGGACCCGGGCGTCCAGCTCCTCCGGAATGGGGGTGGACTCATATTCTTCTCGTGCACGCTTGAATTCGTTCATAATTGATCTCCTTCCATTGATATCCGTAATTTCTTCAAGCCGGTGTACAGTCTGGTTTTCACGGTGTTCAGATTCCAGCCGGTGACGGTGCTGATCTCCTTGAGAGACAGGTCCTCATAGAACCGCAGCTTGATGATGGTCCCCACCTCTGGCGGCAGAGCGTCCACCCGTTGGGCCAGCGTGCCGTCCGAAGGCAGAGGGTCCTCATAGCTGCCGGCGTCCAGTGCCTCCGGCGGGATCAGCGTCACCCGCTTTCGGCTGCGAAGCACGTCCATGCACACGTGAACCAGAATGTGATAAAACCACGCACGGAGGGCCTCCGGCTCCTTCAGCTCCCCCTGTTTCTCCAGTGCCCTGCAGACGGCGGTCTGCACCGCGTCCAGAGCCTCTTCCCTGTTTTTCAGGTAGCTGTACGCCAGTCGGTAAAACCGCGCCTGATCCGTTACGAGATAGTCGGTCAGTTGCTTTTCCAGGATATGTGACACGTTTCTCATGGTCCTTTCCGTTCGTTCTGCTGTATAGACGCGCCGGGAGCGGAAAAAGTTTGGAGGGAGAACAATTTTCTGAAAAATTTTCTGCGCAAAAAAGAGACCGGTCTCCCGGTCTCTTTTCATCGGCTGGAATCAATCGTAACGCAGGGCGTCGATGGGGTTCAGCTTGGCCGCCTTGTTGGCGGGGAGATAGCCGAACAGGATGCCCACCGCCACGGAGACGCCGAAGGCCACACCGATGCCGCCAGCCGTGGGCATAGCCACGAAGCCATCGTTGCCGGTGCCCAGCACCAGAGCGATGACATTGGTCAGCACGTTGGCCATGAGGATGCCCAGTATGATGCCGATGGCACCGCCGATGGCGGAGGTAGTGCCGGCCTCAATGATGAACTGGCTACGGATGTCCCGGCATTTGGCACCCAGGGATTTTCGGATGCCGATCTCCCGGGTCCGCTCCGTGACGGACACCAGCATGATATTCATGATACCGATGCCGCCCACCAGCAGGCTGATGGCCGCGATGAGGATCAGGATCATCATCAGGGTGTTCAGCATGGAGTCCATGGCGTCCATCATCTCTGCGGAGGTCATGACCATGTAGTAGTCCGAGGACTGGTAGGTCTTGAACAGCCGGTTTTCAATGATGCCCTTGGCAGCAGACGCCGTATCCCGGTCCGTACTGGTCATCAGATACATGTCCCCATATCCGCCCCCCAGCCGCTGGGCATTGGCATAGGGGATGTAGATCACATCATCGACGCTGCCCTCGGTGCTGTCGCCGCTCTCCGCCAGTACGCCCACTACCATGTAGGGCACGCCGCTGACGGAAATCGTCTGACCCAGCGGATCCGTCCGGAAAGCGTTTTCCGCCAGATAGGAACCGATGACACACACATTCTGATGGCGCTCCACGTCAATGTAGCGGAGGAAGCGGCCATTCTCCAGGCTGGAGCCCTGCATGGTCTTCTGGGTGTCGGCGCGGTAAAATGCCTCGCTGACGCCGTAAATGCTGGTGCGGTCGAAGTCCTCCGTTCCCTGCCGCACCTTGGCTGTGGCGGACACATAGGGCGTAACGCCGGAGAGGTACTGGGGGTACTTCTCCACAAGCGCGTACATATCTTCCGTGTTCACGTCCCGGGTGCCGCCCTCGCCGCGGCCGTAGACCATCACCTGGATCAGGTTGGAGCCCAGCTGCTCGAACTGGGCGTTCATGTAATTCTGCATGCCGTTGCCCAGGCTGGTGATGATGATGACCGCCGCCACGCCGATGATGATGCCCAGCATGGTCAGCAGCGCCCGCATCTTGCTGAGCAGCAGGGATTTGATGGCCAGCTTGAAGGATTGGGTGAAATTCATGCCGGCTCCCCCTCTCCCGCGTCCTCCTGGGGCTGGACCACGGCCTGGGGATCACTGGCGTCCCCGTCGTAGATGATCCGGCCGTCCTGCAGACGGACGATGCGCTTGGCCTTGACAGCGATGGAGTTGTCGTGAGTGATGAGGACCACGGTGTCCCCCTCCTGGTTTAGCTTCTGCAGGAACCGCAGCACCTCCCGGCCCGTGCGGGAGTCCAGGGCGCCCGTAGGCTCGTCGGCCAGGATCACCGACGGATTCCCCGCCAGGGCCCGGGCGATGGAGACCCGCTGCTGCTGGCCGCCGGAGAGCTGGCTGGGCAGGTTCTTCCGCTTGTCAGCCAGACCTACCCGCTCCAGAGACTGGATGGCCCGTTCGCGGCGCTCCTCTGCGGAGACGCCGGCGTACAGCAGCGGCAACTCCACATTCTCCTGCACCGTCAGCTTGGGGATCAGGTTATACTGCTGGAAGATAAAGCCCAGCATTTTGTTGCGGATCTCCGCCTGCTGGTCGTCCTCCATGGTGGACACATCAATGCCCCCCAAGTGGTAGGTTCCCGACGTGGGAACGTCCAGGCAGCCGATAATGTTCATGGCCGTGGACTTGCCGGAACCGGAGGAGCCTACGATGGCCACGAACTCCCCCTGATCCACCGTCAGGTTGATGCCGTCCAGGGCGTGGACGGTCTCCTCTCCCATGTGGTAGATCTTGTAGATGTCTTTCAGTTCAATGAGATGGCTCACGGGATCAGCCTCCCATCATCATGTCCATCAAACTGGAAGCCTGGTTGCTGATGAGGACCACATCGCCCTCCTCCAGGCCGTCGGTAACCTCGATATACTCGTCATCGTTCCGACCCAGGGCGACCTCCTTGGTCTCCAGCTTGGTGACGTCCACCACGCTCAGACCGTCCTCACTGAGGGCGCCGGGGCCGGGAACAGTCACCGTGTTGCCCCGTTCCACCGCATCCACGGGGATGCACAGGGCGTTGGGGACCACTTCGCCGATGATCTGAGCGGAGACATTCATGCCCGGCCGCAGATCGCCGTAGTCCTCAATGATGATGGTGACGGGATAGCTGGTGGCACCGTTGGCGGTAGTGCCGTTGATGCTGACCTTATCCACCACGCCGGAGAACGTCTGGCCCTCCAGAGCGTCGGCGGTGATCCGCACCTCCTGCCCCACTTCTACCTTGCCGATGTCCAGTTCATCCACTGCCATCTCCAGCTCCAGATAGCTCAGGTCGTAAATCACCGCCAGCGTGCCGGAGGAAGCGCCGTCCACCTTGTCGCCGGCCTTGAAGTTCTTCTCAATCACGGTGCCGGCAATGGGAGATTTGATGTTGTAGTCATCCACCGCGCCGGAGGCAGTGCTGGCAGAGAGCTGGGCGGACTGGAGGTTCAGCCGTGCGCTCTCGATCTGGTCCCGGATGGTCTCGGACTCCACAGTGCACAGCACCTCGCCCTTGGTCACCGTGCTGCCGGCCAGCTTGGAGAAATCGTTCACCGTGCCGGAACCGGAGGCATACACCACAGAAGAGGCGGGCATGGACACCGGAGCCTGGCCGTAGCTGGAATAGCTGCCGATGATGGCGGAGGCAGTGACGGCGTCGGACACTGTACCGGGATTGTTCAGCCGCACCCGGACGGAGACGGCCTCCTTGCCGTTGCTGGTGATGGTGGTGGAGTTGGAGACATAGGTCACCGTGCCCATCTGAGAACCGGCGTAGCCGTCCACAAACACGGTGGCGGCCTGCCCCACATAGAAGTCACTGGGGGAGGCAAAGGGGAACAGGAAGTCGATGGACAGCTCCGTGCTGGCCACGATCTTCGCCAGCTGCGTCCCAGCGGTGACGCTCTCGCCGTTGTGGACGTAGATCTCGCTCACCGTGCCGGAGATAGGCGCCGTGGGGTGCAGGGCCTCCTGGGCCTGCTGATAGGACATCTGGGCCTGCTGCACGGAGATCTGGGCCCGGTCCATGGAATCCTGGGCGTCGCTGCTATCCATGGTGTAGAGCAGGGTGTCCTTGGTCACAAGGTCGCCCTCTTCAAAGGAGCGCTGACGATATCGCCGGAGAGCAGGGTGGTGACGTTGTAAGAGTCCGCCGGCTGCAACGTGGCGGTGCCGGAGACGCTGACCGTCAGATCCTGCCGGGTGACGGTGGACACCAGATAGCTGCTGCTGAGTTGGGTGTTGACGTTTTTGGTCAGTCTGGACACGCAGCCCGCCACAATGGCGATCACCACTACCAAAATAATCAGAATTTTCAGCCAGCGCTTCTTTTTCTTGCCGCCAAAGCCCTTCAGGGAGAATTTCTTTTTCTCCGTCTTTTCCGGCGCGGGCACGCTGGGCGCCTCGGCGGAGGTCTCGTTCATCCATTCAGTTTCCATGTTATGTAATCTCCTTGTTCTCGATTTCCGCGGTGGGGCGCTTCCCCATACCGCGCTTGAAGATGTTCAGAATGTTTTCCAGGCGATCCCGGGTCCCGGGATCGCCACCGGCCTGCAGGCCGGTGTAAATCATGGGAGCCGCCACAACCAGCAGTGTGCCCAGGATGTCGCCCAAGTCCCGGTCCTGCCGCAGGTCCAGCAGGTCCGGATTCACCGCGCCGCCCAGGCGCTGGAGAAGCGTTTCCGCATCCAGCATTTCCAGCAGCCCATTCTTCTGCATCCCGCTGTTGCAGCGGATGATTCCGGTCATGGCGCCGATCTCTCCCAGGTGCTGATTGTCGATTTTTGCCTGCACGTAATCATACAGATCCAACAGCGCCTGAAAATGTCGCCGCCGTTTCGGAGCAGAAACTCCTCCAGCAGCATGAACAACTGATCCACATATCCCTTCAGCAGATAGCGGAACAGGTCCTCCTTATCCTGAAAGTACATGTAAAGCTGCCCGGGGATGCCTGCCTCCTTGATGATCTGGTTGATGGACGCCTCGTTGAAAGGCCGGTGGGAAAACTCCCGGGTGGCCGCCTCCAACAACTTCTCCTGCTTTTCCGCCGGCAGATTCAAAAAAGTGCTGCTCGGCACGCTGTTTCATCCTCTCTTATACGAAATAGAAGGTCCGTTTTCTTCAGCGCCGCCCTGATTTTATACCTTCCTCCCGGGAAGGTCAAGGGGTTTCCGGCGAATGGAAAAAAGAAACATGACAACCTGTCGCTTATCATAGCTGACAAGTTGTCATATTGCAAGAGGGAATTGCGAAAATTCACAAATATTTCACAGTGTTTCCGTCACTTCATACAGAGGCCGGACCCGCTGATAGGGCTGAGGCCGGTACTCCACCGAAGCGATCCGCCGTCCGGAGACACCGTACTTGGGGGAGTAGCCGAATAGATCCACATACCGGTCCAAATCGTCCCGCTCCGCCGCCATGGCCTCCAGCAGCACCGCTGCGGCCCGGGCGTCATCCACCGCCCGGTGGCTGTTCACCGCCTGATCCTCCAATCCGTAGGCTGTGATGGCATCGTTGAGCTTGTGAGGGTAATCCCGCCGGTCCCGGTACACCGTGAGGACATCCAGAAACCGGGGTGCCCGCAGGACATCCGCCCGCCCGAAGGGCCGCAGGAAATGATAGAGGAAGTTCAGATCGAACTGGGCGTTGTAGGCCGCCAGCAGCGTCCGCTCTCCCCCGCCCAACAGGTTGCAGAACGCCTCACAGGCGTCGGCCTTCTCCACGCCCTCCTGTTCCAGCTGCTCTTCCGTGATGCCGGTGAGCTGGGTGATAAAGGGCGGCAGCGTCCGCCCCGGGGAGAGGCGGAGCAGCAGGTCCATGCAGTCCGTCTCTCCCTCCGCGGAAAAGGCGGCGGCCCCCAGCTCGATGATCTCGTCCCGCCCGAACTCGATGCCGGTGGTCTCCGTGTCGAATACCACGATCCGGTCAAATTGCTTCCAAAGGCCTGTCTCCATGGCAGTCCCTCCTGTCGAATGTTGTCTTTTCAGAATAGGGCGGCCAGCCGGAATTGTCAAGGGGGTGCCGCCGTTGACTTTCTCCCCCGGGCCGGATAAAATGAAGGCAGAATCTCGGAGAGGAGGGTACTCTGTGAAGCGCGGACTTGACACCGCCTCCTAAAATCAACCAATTATTTTAGGAGGCTTATATGAACGACAATTTCTGCCCGTCCCACACTGTGGTGGAACTGGATACCTGGGAGCGAGGCCCTGTATTCCGTCATTTTATCGACGACCTGCGCTGTGTCATGAGCCTGACGGTGGATCTGGAGATCTCCCGATTCCTGAAGCGGCTCTCGGCCAGTGGCTTCCGCTTCTACCCCGCCATGATCTGGGCGGTGTCCAACGTGCTCAACGCCCACGCGGAGTTCCGGTACGGCTGGGACGATCAGGGGCGGCTGGTCCTCTGGGACCGGATCGAGCCCTACTACGCCCACTTCCACCCGGACAGGGAGACCTTTGCGAAGCTGGTGACGCCCTTCTCTTCGGACCTGGAGACCTTCCACCGCCGCTTTCTGGAGGATCGGACACGGTACGCCGCCCTGGACCACTTCGACCTGACGGACGTGCCGCCCAACACCTTTGATGTGTCGTGCCTGCCCTGGGTCCGGTACCGCAGCTTCGACATGCACATCTTCGACAGCGGCACCTATCTGGCCCCGGTGGTCACCTGGGGAAAATATGAGCGGGAGGGAGACCGGACGGTCCTGCCTGTCTCCCTGAATATCCACCACGCCGTGGCGGACGGATTCCATCTGTCCCGGTTTTTCCTGGAGCTACAGGAGCTGCTGGACGCACCTGAAATAAGCTAAAACAGACACCGGGCGGCCCGCTTTCGGGCCGCCCGGTGTAATAATTTTTCAATTACTTCCAGATACTCTTCCGGATGACTCGGTACAGGAGAATCATAGCTGCCAAAATTCCGAGCCAAATTGCTCCGTTAACGGCGAGTGCAAACTCCAGCGGCCAACCAGTCCGGGAATCGGCAGTAATGGTATAAATGACATCTTTTACCGCCAGATAGAGCCAAAGTAGTCCACCGCAGGCCCAGAGAGGATCAAAGACGTGCTTTTCAAACTCTTCATCCGCTCCCAGGCCGTTTAATCGTTGAACTTGTCGATTTGGACGCTGTCGCAGTACTGGGCTTTCAGCTCCTGAAGACGGCCGAAGATCTCCGTCTGGCAGTGGGCCTGCTGGAGCTCCGGCGTGGTCCAGCTCTCCACCAGCAGCAGGTCGTCCGGTGCCTCCGCCGCCAGGAAGTAGTCGTACTTCAGGTTCCCCTCCTCTTTCAGGGAGTTGGCCCGGATGCCCAAATCACAGAGGGCCTGATAAAAGGCCTCCCGTTGGCCGGACTTGCAGTGATAGGTGACGTTCCAAGTTAACATAAGATATCCCTTCCATTTTATGGTCAAATTTCTTCACTTGCGCACTCTGTTTCCGTCAAAAGCTCCGGCGCCAGCCGGGCCATGTCCGCCGGGATGGGCGCCGTCAGGGACAGATGCTCTCCCGTCACCGGATGGTCCAGATCCAGAGCGTAGGCGTGGAGGGCCGGCCGGGGGATCAGGTCCGGGTCCTCTTCCCCGTACAGCCAGTCCCCTGCCAGGGGGCAGCCGATGGAGGCCATGTGCACCCGGAGCTGATGGGTCCGCCCTGTCTCCGGCCGCAGCCGCAGGAGGGACAGGCTGTTCGACCTCCCCAGCACCTCATAATGGGTGACGGCCCGGGCACCGTCAGGCCGGACGCACCGGCCCACCACAGAATTCGGGTCCCGGCCGATGGGGGCGTCGATGGTGCCGGATTTCGGATCCGGACAGCCGATGCACACCGCCCGGTACTCCCGGCAAAACCTCTCCGTGTGGAGCGCGTACCGGAGCCGGTCGTGGATGTAGCCGCTCTTGGCTACCACCATCAGTCCGGTGGTGCCCTTGTCCAGCCGGTTCACCGGGTGGAACACGAAGTCCGCGCCCCGCTGCCAGGCCAGGGCTCCGGCCACGGTGGGCGTGTCCGGCAGGAAATTGGAGGCGTGGGCCGTCATACCGGCAGGCTTGTTCACCACCAGCAGATGGCCATCCTCCCAGACGATGGGCAGGGACCAGGGCCCCGGCGTGGGGCGCACCCGGGGCGGACAGTGGTCGCTGGTCTCCACCTCCAGCACGTCGCCGGTGTGAAGGATATCCACTGTACGGGCATGGATGCCGTTGACCCGGATGCCGTTCTCCGTCCGGGTCAGCCGGGATATGGCGTGGGAGGAGACATGGAGCGCAGCCTTCAGGATATGCCGGACCGTGGCGCCGTCCTGTTCCGGCGGCAGGGTATATGAAATCGTCTCCATCGGACACCTCTCCTTCGGCGCAGCAGAAAAATCCCAAGCGGCAGACAGGCGGCGTCCAAGGCGGCGAACACACCCCACAGACCGCTCCAGTACCAGGCCGCCGTGTCGAACATGGCCACCAGCAGCCGATGCCAGAAAAGCAGCTCCGCCGCGATGGCGAGGAGGTCGAACAGCACATATCCACCGCCCAGCAGGTAGGCCCCCCGCCCCCGGTGCAGGCAGAACAGAAGGAACGACAGGGCTCAAAAGGCCGGAACTCCTGCATGGCAAAACCTCATTTCTCTGTTATTGTACTCTGACGCCACTCTGTTTGCAAGGGTTTTGGCTCTGGTAAAACGCCATCCTTCATGGTACAATAGGAGCAGTTTTTCAGGAGGAACTCCCATGCTCTTATCCGCAGAACATCTCTCCATCAACTTCGGCAGCCGCCAGCTGCTGGATGATGTGAATTTCTATCTCAACGAGGGGGACAAGGTGGGCGTTATCGGCATCAACGGCACCGGCAAGTCCACCTTTTTGAAGGTTCTCTCCGGCGTCACGGAGCCGGACGGCGGCACCATCTCCCGGAACCCCAACGTCCAGGTCAGTCTGCTGCCTCAGAACCCGGCAATGGAGGAATCCGCCACGGTGCTGGAGCAGGTCTTCCTCCACTTCCCCGCCGAGTTCCGGGAGCTGAATGAGTATGAGGCCAAGGCCATGCTGAACCGGCTGGGGATCACAGACTTTGCCCAGAAGGTGGGGACGCTCTCCGGCGGCCAGCGGAAGCGGGTGGCCCTGGCGGCGGCCCTGATCCACCCGGCGGACGTGCTGATTCTGGACGAGCCCACCAACCACTTGGACAGCGAGATGGTAGCCTGGCTGGAGGACTGGCTCCGCCGGTTCAAGGGCGGCCTGGTCATGGTGACCCATGACCGGTACTTCCTGGAGCGGGTGGTGAACCACATCACGGAGCTCTCCCGGGGGAAGCTGTACCACTATGAGGCCAACTACTCCAAGTACCTGGAGCTGCGGGAGCAGCGGGCAGAGATGGCGGAGGCCAGTGAGCGCAAGCGCCAGTCTATCCTCCGGGTGGAGCGGGAGTGGATCATGCGGGGCTGCAAGGCCCGGACCACCAAGTCCAAGGAGCGGATCCAGCGGTACGAGGCCCTGCTGAACCAGGAGGCACCGGAAACGGACGAGGCCGTGCAGATGGCGGCGGCCTCCAGCCGCCTGGGGAAGAAGATCATCGAGCTGCGGGATGTGTCCAAGGCCTTTGACGGCCGTCCCATCGTCAGCCGCTTCTCCTACAACCTGCTGCACGGTGACCGCATCGGCATCGTGGGCCGCAACGGCGCCGGGAAGTCCACCCTGCTCCACCTGATGGCAGGCGAACTGGCACCGGACAGCGGCACGGTGGAGGTGGGCGCCACCGTGAAGATCGGCCACTTCTCCCAGGAGGGCGGGAGCTGGACCTGAACCAGCGGGTCTACGACTTTATCCACGACATCGCCGATGAGGTCAGGACCGATGAGGGCACCTTCTCCGCCAACCAGATGATGGAGCGGTTCCTCTTCCCCGGTGATCTTCAGTCTGTGCCCATCGGGCGGCTCTCCGGTGGGGAGCGGCGGCGGCTGTATCTGCTGTCCGTGCTGATGGAAGCCCCCAACGTGCTGCTGTTGGACGAGCCCACCAACGACCTGGACGTGACTACCCTCTCCATTTTGGAGGACTATCTCCTGGGTTTCCCCGGCCCCATTCTGGCGGTATCCCATGACCGGTTCTTCCTGGACAAGCTGGCGGAGTCCATCTTCGAGGTCCGGGGAGACGGGGAGATCCACCGGTTCACCGGCAACTGGACGGACTGGCAGGCCAAGCGCCGGGCGGAAGAGGCCCTCTCCCAAGGCGGAAAAGCCCAAGCCCGCGGCAGAGCGTCCCCGGGAACGGAAACTGAAATTTACCTTCAAGGAGCAGCGGGAATTTGAGACCATCGACGCGGACCTGGCGGAGCTGGAGGCTCAGATCACCGCCTGCCAGACGGAGCAGGAGAGCTGCGGCAGCGACTATGTGAAGCTCCAGGAGCTCCAGGCCCGTCAGGCGGAGCTGGAGGCCGCTCTGGAAGAAAAGACGGAGCGGTGGGTATATCTGAATGAGCTGAAAGAACAGATCGACGCGCAGAATGGGTGAGGGCCTTTCATCAGGAATCGGCGTTCTGCACCGTACGTACAAGTATTCTGTCAAGGGGCGGTATCTCGGCGGAATAGCACTTTACGCCTTGTGTTATGAATATCAAAATCGCGGAGGCCCTTCCAGGTGTTGGACCCGGAAAAAGAGGGGCATTGCCTGTGGGCAAGATGATGTCCATACTCTCTGCGAAGCATTGGAGATACCACGCGGCACACTCTGCAATCACATTCTTCGCAACAAACGAGCGAATGCCCAGTTTGAGAAACGCAGGGAGGAATACCGCCTTCTGATCTGTGAGGTCTTTGCTGAATATCGGCAGGTACTTGGCGCTGAAAAGATTTGGATGATTCTCGCACGGCGCGGGCATCAGGTCGGCGCCAAATTGGGCGCTGACCTGATGCGGGAGATGGGGGTATCCAGAGTTTGAAACTGCGAGAACCGGAGAAGAAGAAAATACCCTCCGTCAGCAATTTTCAGCAGACAAGCAATCAAATCCGGGCCAGTGATGTGGCCTGTTTTAAGTATAGAGAATCGATATCTTTATATCTGCGTGATCTTGGAGCTATTTTCCCGTAAAGTGATCGCCCACAAAGTTTCCCGAACAAACAGCACGCAGCTCATTATGGCTACATTCAAAATGGCGTATGAGTTGCGTAAGCCAGAGACAGGATTCATTTTTCACAGTGACCGCGGATTTTGTTTGACTTTGCAAAAGGCCGATGGATTTCCGTAAGGAGCTGATGGCCGTGAGACACAGAGGTTCAGACTTAGAAAATCAGACTGCTTGCAGCCAGAATTTGAACTGTTCCCATTTTTATGTCACATTTTACTTTCGAATACCTTTCCTCAAAAAAGCTTGTGCTGCAAGGATTTCGCACATAAAACAGCCCTACCTAATCTGATAAGTCCTACAAACTTGTTCAGATTGGGTAGGGTCGTTTCTCTTATTCTATCAATCGAACTTAGGTGCGGAGACCTCGTTTCCAGCAAAGGTATTGGGGCCGGGATTGGAGGGAGAAATACATTTTCGCCGCCTTGGTCGTACCAAAATCCCGGTTGGAGCCACTGTCCTGCACCTCGTTGAAGGCATCCCGGAACATCTGGTTGTGAGCCTCCTCCCGGTTGAGCAGGAAGTCGATGGTTTCACGGACCTTCTTGTCGTCGATCTGGCGGTACAGGTATTCATAGACCACCTTGGCCCGCTGCTCAGAAGCGATGTTGCTGAGCAGGTCCGCACACAGATCGCCGGTCACGGTCACATAATCGCCGGTCCAGGAATAGCCGGAGGCATTGATTAAGCCGGGGTTCAGGCCCAAGATCACATGGCTCTGGATCTCGCCCGCCTTGACCTGATCTGCATCTACATCGTGGCCGTTGAGCAGATTAATGGTCTGGGCCACCATTTCCATGTGTCCCAGTTCCTCTGCTGCGATATCCAGAAACAGGTCCTTGATCTTCTGGTCCTTGATGCGGAAGCTCTGGGACAGATACTGCATAGCCGCTTTCAGCTCACCGTTGCCGCCTCCCAGCTGCTCCTGCAGCAATGCTGCATACTGGGGATTCGGCCGCTCCACGGCCACCGGATGGAATAACTGCTTTTCATGCTTAAACATATCTACCGCTCCTTTTCGTGGTAATTCTTAGTTTGCTTGATATGCTCCGAAATATACCGGCAGAAAGCGGCTCAGGAGATGCTAGGCCGAATCAAGGAATAGGGCCATCAGTCGCGGAACTGCAGCTAGAGCAAACAATTTTACCGCGTACATTTACAAAGCAATCGATAAAACCGAGCGGTGAATCATTTTATCGCTGTTCAAAATGGGAAGCAATGATTAATAATCGGCAGCAGAAATCGGTGATAAACACAAAGATGAAAAAATGGGAATCTCTACCTCAGGGACCATGCTAAAACCGGAGCTTCCGCCATTGTTGAGATATCGGTCAAAAACCTTTCCTGAGCGACGGAAAAGGTAAGATCTGTCGGATCATTCGCTGTGCCTATGCTTGTCCACAGTTCAGCAAACTGCTTCAGGAATACGAAGCAGGCGGCAAAGATGCTGTGGATGATAAAATCATCCACACGCTTCGCAAAAGATTCCCCACAGCTAAAATCATGCCCGACCTCCTTGTAGAAGCCCAACACAGTACGGTCCGGATCTTTGAAGTTATGAAGGCAATCACGGAAAAGAAGGATAAGCCGTGAATGCAATCGCAGAATTTCTAAGAGAGGAAAGAGTAACCTTTTCCGTAATACCACAGCCAGATGCCTTTGCGTGAAGGTGTTGACATGGGCAAACGGGAATGTGAAATGCTGCGCAGCGCGCTGGCCTCTACCCGTATGGAGAGCTTTCATTACTGAGCAGACGGAAAATGACGGCATCCATATCATACGCAGCGAAGTTTCGGTGGCTGATCGGTAAAGAAGTTCCTTGCCCGCCCTGCAAAGGCGGTGTGATATGGAGGCAGACCTGCTGTATCCAACTGCTCAGTGCGCAACTGAGCCTCTCGAACAAATTTTTACTGAAAGCGTCCCGCTGTAAAAATCACAACTCTATATTGAAACCACCGGTCATTCACATAAGAAAATGACCGGTAGTTTTTGTGGAAAATACTTCCTGTCCATTTTCCATATTAGAAAGTCTGCATCTTCCAGCTCATGCTTGTTATGAATATCCCCGCCCAAACTGAACAGATATCTGTCACCGCTCGGTTTCTTCCGCCTTTGGTATCTTGGGGCCATGCCTCCGTCTCATCAAACATGCGTCTCAACCGGCTCATCAGTTCCTCTCCCAGCCGCCCGAGACCCCACAGAGTTTCTTCCTGCTCAGATGTGCCTGTTCCAGAGGCCAGTCCAGTTTCTGGTTCAACTCGTCTCTTTCCGCTTTCAGACACTCATATTCCGCCCGTGAAATGGTTACCATCTCCAGGGGTGCTTGTCCCGTGATTTCTTCCGTTTTCATGGGTGAATTATGCTATATTGGGGCCAAAGCGTTCAAAACCTCCAGTGCTTTCAGCCGTTTCCTACCCCAATTATATGTAGGCCACTCCCCGGGCGGCGAACCTTTGACCGCTCCATTTTCAACCCTCCATCAGCCAGCGGTATCGCTGCGGCGTCAACCGCCGCGTTTTGCGGCCGTTGGTATGCGCCTGTTCCAGCCGCTTATAGCTTATACAGCAGGATGCATCCATCCTGGTCCCTGCAGAACTCCCTGATGCAGTCCAGCCGTCTGCCGCAGAGCAGAAACAGCGTATTGGTGAACGGGTCCGGTTTAAACCGTTGCTGCACCATGGCCGCCACCCCATCGATTCCTTTCCGCAGATCCGTATAGCTGCAGGCGAGATATATACCTTGTCTGCTCAGGTGAAGTTACGCAGCATAATTTCAGTACCTAGCAAATCGTCCACACTGCAGCCGTGTCCGCACCTGAATAGATGTCTGCTTTCCCTTTTCCGTTCCGGATGCTTGCAACCACTCCACCCCCTCTCTCCCGCTCAGGCAGCAATGGGAGTTCTACTTCGCCTTATCCGTCCTTACCTTTGACAGTTACATCACCTATACCGTGATGTACGATGCGGAGGAAATGATCTGTCCACCATGGCGGGTATCTGGACGTCGGCATCATTGATACGAGGGCTCTGCGGCCGAACCAACACGCGGCAATACCAGTCCATGCCCAAAGGGGAACGGGCCAACCTTGCGGATGGCCCGTTCCCCTTTTTCAGGAAATTTGGAGGAAAGGAAGTATATCTATATGAATTTTATTGCGGATGTACTGTGAATACATCTCCGTCAAATGTAATATGTACAACATCCGCATTTTTCAGAGCGACCGCTTTCTCAGAGGAACCGAGGGCTTCCGCAAGCAGTTGGACGGCCAATTCCGAAGACACTACCAGAACATTGCCGCCGCCGTGGCTGTAAGTTTCCTCACAGATTGTCTGGAGGGCGCCCGTAAGACGCTGGCGGGCGCTTTCATAGTTTTCTGTCATACCGGTCTTGTCTGCGGCTGCATATGCGGCGAGACGGGCATGGGCAGTGGGCTCTTCCCCTGCCAAAGCATCCGCAACCGCACGCAATTCTCCGTCAAAATAGCCGCAGCCCACCCACGCAGATCCATGTTCTGATTGACCATGAGATCGGGATTTACCGCGCTGTTTTCCACGATGATCCGTGCGGTATGGATATCCTTGAATTGATCGCTGGCATACACGGCCGCAAACTCCAGATTCCCCAGTGCCTTTCCAAGTTCCGCAGCCTGTGCCTGACCGTTCTCTGTCAGTGCAGTATCCAGCTGCCCATTCAAACGCATAGCGGCATCTGCCGCGGTTTCGGCATGAACGGTTAGATAAATCTCCACCGGATCAGGAGATTCCATTTTTTCCTGGGCTTTCTGTGCATAGCTCAGATCATTAAAATCCAAAACGGTGTATGTATGGTCTTTGTACTCAATCAGGACAATACTGGAGTTGTCCAGCGGCTCCAGTTCCTGCTCCTGCATAATCTCTGCTGCGATCATGCTGTTGATTCCACCGTGGGCCACCATCAAGATATTTCCGCCGCCGTTTTGGGCCGTTTCCTCACAGATCCTCTGGAAACTTTCAAAGGCCCGGTCTTTCATCTGCTCATAGCTCTCGGCCAGTCCCTCCGGATCCTTTTCATGGAACTGGTTTGTGAATTCCTCAGTTGTCACACCGCTGAACTGCATACCCTCGTCCGTCATCAGTTCGGCATAACTCATCGGCTCATAGGAGCCGCCATCGACCTCTTTCAGGTCTTCGACAGGTATGATCTCCAGATCTCTGGATGTCTGACTCTGGGAGAGGATGATGCGCGCAGTTTCCTGGGTACGGCCCAGCGTACTGGCATAGGCGGCTTCAAACTTGACGCCGGAGAGCCCCAGGCCCACGGCATATGCTACCTTGCGACCTTCCTCTGTAAGCGGCGTGTTGCCGCGGCCGCTGACAAAGCGGCCGGTCTGATTCGTCAAAGTCTGCCCGTGACGGGTGAGATAGACGTATACCGGCGCCTCTTCCACAGCCCCATCCTGAACGGGCTCCTGCACAGGAGCTGTGTCGGGGGGCTGCTGGGAACAGGCGGACAGCAGCACACAGGCCAGACAGAATATACTAAATGTCTTAAACAGACGTTTCATGGTAATAAGCCTCCTTACTTGCCCTGATAGCCCAGATCGTTTACCTTTTTAGGGATGGAAAAGGATTCAGAGATGTCGTGCAACGGAGCCCACACTTGGTTGAAGAAGGGGCTGCGGGCGGCGACGGCTCCATAAGTCCAAGCATTGCGCTCGCACTCCGGGCACCAGTGCCCTCCCTTTAATATCAGGTTCGGACTGGCCTCAAATTCGTGTCCGAACGCGCAACGCCAGCGCACGGGCCTGTAGAAATCACCGGCGGTATAATCGAGGCAGGCACCGCCACGGAACTCCGCGGCTTCCTTCATGTCGTTCAGCCCCAGCTGCTCCAGTGGCTTGCTCTCATCATAGCCGTGGTTCAGATAGACCGGTGTGCGGCTGGGCTCGGGGAATTCCACCTCATCCCAGCTTTTTGGCTGTGCCAAGGCTGCCGCCCGGCTTCCAAAAAAGGCGCGCACCCAGTCATCGTGTCCCTCTTCCAGCATCCACAGCGTTCCCATCTCTTGATGGGCAATCTGCTCGTGCATGGCCTTCATCCGCTCCTTTGTAGGCAGGGCCGCAGCATCCCCGTTTGCAATCATCGTCTCCATGGCCTGCCACGCGCCAGCGATATACTGCTGATAGGTCATCACACGGAACCTCAGGATGTCATTGAGTGCGTCTGAGTCCGTATACCACTGGCCATGGAAATTGAATCGGGCAAACCATCGGGGCTCAAATACATCCTTGAATCCAAAGCCAAAGGGTTTCAGCATATCATCAAAGTATTGTATATAGTTCAGCCGAAAGCTCTCGCCGCCGCCAATGTTGTAAATGCCCCGCCAGAACTTCTCCGGGACCCAATCCTCACATACGTTTGCCAGGAGGAGCCCAGACTCGATGGAAGTCACCCATTCCAAAAGATTCTGCGGCGGCTGATGGAAAATGATCGGTTCCCGGGCTGCCGACTCCTTGGAGGGCATAATTCCTGTTTGACGCAGACTCACCCAATGCTTGAGCCCGGACTCAATGACCGCTCTCTCGGCGGCGATTTTAGAGACTGCGTAATAGTCAAATGCAGATCCCTTGATGGGATCTCCGCAACGCCCCCAGTGGATAGGGGGCAGACGGCCGCCGGTCTCTGCCACTGTTCCGATATAGACCAGTTTGATCGCATCCGGATCTGGTTGTGCCTTGATCGCCCGGATGATATTCATAGTCGATCCAAGGTTGACCTCAAGACTGCGCTGCGGCAGTTTATCGGCTTCGGGAGAAACGAACGCCCCCACATGCAACACATAATCCGCGCCTGTCACACAGCGCAGGATATCGTCGTAGCAGCAGAGGTCCCCCCAGACAATCTCCAACGCAGCGTCATGTTCATAGCGGGACATAAATGCTTTGTTCTTAGCGGAAGGCCGGACCAAAACGCGAAGGTTGAAGCGGTCGGACCGGGATAGGATCTGCTTGAGGCCCTCCTCTCCCATGGTGCCAGTGGCACCAGTAAGAAATATGATTTTTTTACTTAACATGCTTGTTCAGCCTCCTTACCTTACTTACTGCCCTTTTTGACAATATCCTCCTTTCAAGAATTGAAAGGAGGATATTATCATTTACTCTGCGCGATAACACACATGGTACCGGGCAATTTTGCCATCTTTTTCTTCCAGCAGCTCGCCGCGGCAGGGTATCTCAATACCGGGGTAGCAGATGATGTAATCCAGAACATTGCCGTTGAGCGAGACCGGCTTGGCACTCATGGGCATTGAGTGGAAATACATATTGAAAATCATGTCCACGCCCTCTTTTCCTCTGACAAACATAGGGTCCATGCCTGCACAGGTAGGAGCGGTGTCATAGAAGATACAATCGTCAGCGAACAGTTCAGCAAACAGTTTGGAGTCGTTTTTATTGAAGACTTCCGCATAATTGGTCAGTGGATTCATAGTTGGATTCCTCCTTCAATTTTTATCACAATCCCTCGGTGCGCAGGAAGCCGTCCGTTCCGCCGTCGGCAAAAATGATAGCACCGCATATCGCCACAGACTCTGGACTCAGCAGAAACAGAGCAACCTTGGCAATATCATCAGCAGGCAGGAACTTGCCGGTGTTATACAGCATGGGGATAGGGTAGTTAATCATGTTGGCAGAGAAATCCGGGTCAGCCACACCCTGATCCATCAGCTCAGTCTGCGTAGCGCCGGGAGCGATGGTGTTCATGCGGACGCCGCGAGCTGCCCAAGAACCGGACCAGCGGCGTACCCAGCGGGCGATAGCATTCTTGGATGCCTGATACGCCTGATATTTGGCAGGTCCCTCCAGTGTTTTACCATAGGCAACCGCTGCGTCCTCATCGTTTTGGTTCAACATGATGTCCACCAGTTCGGTGTTCAGCTGGGGCAGCGTGGCGGAGTTTGAGGACACCACCAAGATGACGCCCTTCTTTTTCTCCACCAGCGGATAGGCGCCTTCTGTCATTTCTCTGGCAGCAAAATAGTTAATGCTGACGATGACATCCGCAGGCTGGGTGGGGCCAACGCCGGAGCAGGACACGAAGCCATCCAGTCCATCCGGCGCCGCAGCATACAGCGCCTCCAGTGCCCGTCCCCGCTCTGCTTTCATCGCCAGATCTGCGGAGATGTTGACGTCCGCAGCGTCTTCAGCAGCGGCCCTTCTGGAAATGTTGATGACATAGTGTCCCTGAGCCTTCAGCTGTCTGCCGATTGCCGCGCCGATGCCGGATGATGCTCCGGTGATTGCGTAAATTCCCATATTGATGAGACCTCCTTCATTTTTATCACTTCGCACCTTCAGAATGCGAAGGGGAAAACAAATCAAATAGAGAGGGCGGCCCGATAGGCTTCATGGATAGCGTTTAGAGCCAGCCGCGGCGCCGCCAGTGCGTCGCCCACCACATAGCAGGGAATCCCTGCTTCAGCGCAGGTATCCTGTAGATCCTGAGAGGGAACCGGTTTGGACCCAATCGCCATGACCACAAGATCTGCCGCAAGCATCCGTTCCTTCCCATCCTGCTCCACGATAACTTCGTCCGCCCGGATTTCTTTGCAGGTGGTATTTACCAGGACCTGGATATCTTCCTGCGCCATTGCCATATGTGTGCCGATTTTCCGCAATTGTCCCAGCTCACCCAAAACTGAGTCTTTCATCTCTACGACCGTCACGCTGGAACCCTTCCCAGCCAGAAATTCAGCCACTTCCATGCCAACCAGTCCGCCGCCGATCACCACGGCCTTGCCCGCGGACACATCTTTCTGGGCCAGAAGTTTATGAGACTCCACGACACAACCGCTGTCAGCACCCGGGATATTGGGGATAATCGGCTTGGAGCCGATGGCAATGATGACGGCGTCCGGTTTTTCTGCCGCAATGAGTGCGGGTGTCACCGGCGTGTTGGTTCGGATCTCCACGCCCAAGTCACGGATGTTTTCTGCCGCCATGTACGCCGCCCGTTGGAAATCGCCTTTCGCGGCACCGGCCAGCACAAATTGTCCGCCCAGAGTGTCTCCGGCTTCGCAGAGGATTGGATGATGTCCGCGCTTGTATAGGGCATCTGCAGCCTCAATCCCCGCGATGCCGCCTCCGGCGATTAGGACTTTCTTGGCCTGAGGGGCCGGACGCAGAGCCATGGTCTCTTCCTCCAGAACAGCGGGATTGCGCAGGCAGGTAATGTGTTCCAGCGAGGGATCTTCCAGGCAGCGGCAGAAATAGTCATAGCAGCCCTGGTCGCAGCCGATGCAGTATTTGATAGAGTTCAGCTTTCCGGCCTTAGCCTTGTTGCAGAATTCGGGATCCGCCAACTGGGCGCGGGCCATGACCACAAGGTCCGCTTTGTCCTGCATCAGGATATCCTCGGCCATCTCCGGCGTGTTAATCCTCCCGCAGGGCATCGTCAGCAGACCGGTCTCCCGGCGGATACGTGCGGCAGGCTCCACGTTGAAGCCGTGGGGAATGTCCACAGGTGCAACTTCATATACGGTAGCTGCAGTCAGAATGTTGCCCCGGGAGATATTCAGCACATCCACACCAGCGTCTCCGGCGCACTTGCAGAAATCAATGACCTCTTCAATAGTCAGGCCGCCTTCCAGCATATCATCCTGGCAGTCTATCCGCATGAACAGGGCATCCCCTCCGGCATATTGGCCCGAATCGCCTGAATACAGGCCAAAGGAAACTTTTTGCGGTTTTCAAAGCTGCCACCCCATCCGTCTGTGCGCCGGTTGATCCCGCCAGAAAGGAAAGAATGCGGCAGATAGTTGTGTGCACAATGGAACTCAATGACGTCGATCCCGGCTTCTACGACGCGGCTGGCCGCTTGGCCGAACGCTTCAATAACGGATTGAATGCGCTCCTCTGTAATGCCGGGAACTGTATATTCCGGAGAGAGCGGCATATCTGAGGGAAGCAAAATCTGCGCCTGTGGGTCGCTTGCTACGGCGAGGCCGCCTTGCCACAGCTGAACAGCGACACGACCGCCAGCAGCGTGAACTGCGCTGCACAGCTTTTTCATTCCGGGAATATATCGATCATCGGCGATGGAGAGGAAGCCAGTAGGGGCGCTTGCGGCATCCACAGAGCAAACCTCAATGGTATTCAGCCCACAGCCGCCCTTGGCTCGGGCCACATGGTAGGCAATCAGTTTGTCTGTCACCATGCGCCCGTCTTCGCTGGCCGCACTCTCATGGGTGCCCATGGCGGACATCACCACCCGGTTGCGCAGCTCCAACTCCCGGATCTTGATGGGAGAAAATAGTTTCTCGAATGACATTTTTCTGCCTCCTCAACAGCTGTTCCTGACAATTGCGCATACTAGATCCGCTCTGTCTATCGTCTCTGCTCTGTGGGAGACAAAGGGATATATTCTGTGCAATTATCATAAGTGAACTCAAATTTTATCTTGTCTTTATATTTATTATAACAGCAAAGAGGCTGCAAAGATTTGAAAGAAATCACAAGTTACTTGCAGCGATCCTTTTAAAAAAACAGATTCCTCACAGGAGAATCGGAACGGTTCTTGTAGATTTGCTCTGTTCTTCCTGGCGTATTTCCAAAATATACTTCAAGGTCTGTGTGCAAAAAAATCCGAAATGCTCCCGCTTTTTTACAAAAAGAATATATGTATTGAGCTCGGAGTAGGTAAGCTGTATAATCTTCTCAAAAAGGAAGAACGGAGGATGCCGATGGAACAGATCGTGAGAATGCTGGAGAAGCCGCAGCGGTATTTTACAGCCCACGCCTCTTGGTACGGTGTGGTTCAGACCTATACCGTCTCAGAAATAACACCGTTCTTTTGGGAAGACGAGTGTGTGATGTTCTACGTTCGCTCTGGTTCAGGCTTTCTACGAGTGAACCAGACCTTATACCCATTAAGCCAAGGCTGTTTTTGCAGTATGCACCAATTTCATGTGTTCCGGTTTGAAGCGTCTTCAGAGGAGCCTCTGTGCATGGAAGTGCTCATCTATCCCTACCCGGAGATGGCCTACTTTGTCACAAGCTTTGCCGAAGATGATTTGGCTTTTGGGGAATCTACAGTGGTTCTGCCTGCCTGTCAGGTGGATCGTGAGCTGGTCGAGCAACTTTTAAGCCTCTATCGAGAGGAAGCCCAGTGCGCAGACGAGGACAGTCGGCTGATCCGGCTATGCATCTCAGATCAGCTGCGGCTTCTGTATGGAACTGCTGTCTCCGTGGCTCCGCTTTTCCCAATGCCCCTGTGTGGTCAGATTTTCCTTTATATAGGGCAGCACAGCCTGAAGGCACTGACGCCTGCCTCTGTGGCAGAGTCTTTTCACATTTCCACACTCCAGCTGAACCAAGAATTGCGCCGGGTTTGTCTGGAGGGATTTAACGCTGTGCTGCGTCATGCACAGGTATGCAATGCATGCGCTTGCCTGCTGCGCAGCAATGTTACTGGAACCATGATGGCAAAATTTGCAGGGTTCAAGGTGAAAGTGCACTATATCGGGACTTTTTGAGGTTGCGGGGAGCAACTCCGCAGCAGTACCGTGAAAAAATGCTGCTGAATAGAACCCAGGCCCAGGGGCTGATCAATGACCAGCTCTCAGAGATCCAAGTCTATGTGATGGAGAATTTTCGATCTTCGGTCACATGTGATGCCTGTGCGCAGAAATTATTCCTGACCAAGAGTATCATCAACCGCCTATTGAGCGAAAAATATGGCCCGGATATTACATTCCATAAATATGTCAACCGTATTCGTCTGCAGTTTGCAACGGGCTACTAGCTTCCAGTGACTTGCCGATATGTGATGTTGCTATGGAATCCGGATTCAACTCTGTGCATACATTCATTCGCTTATTTAAGTTGGAGTGTGGTGAGACTCCTGCGCAATATCGGGAGAGAAAGAAGAGGGATTACGCATGATTCTGGAAGGCGGGAATATATACAATCACAGTGGCTTGAGCCGGAATTGGCTGCATCAGGACATGCTTCCCGGCAATGTTCAAATGCGCCGCCAGGTTGTATACAATGCCACTGGCTATCATTATCAGGAAGGCTGTCAGTTTATTTTGGTAGACCATGGAGGCGGGTGCCTCATAGTCAATGGGGATGCCTATTCCCTGGAGGCCGGGAGTTGCTGCCTTTTGTTTGTTCACCACTTTTACAGTATTAAACCCTCGCAGTCCGTTCCGCTCACACTTCTTTCTTGCCTATTTTCCTACAGCACATATACCTTTTTAACTACCATTTCACAATTTGATTTTCTTTCTATTGATGTTCCGTCGCCACCGAACTTTGCGAATTTTTCTCCGCAGGAGATGGTACATATCCAGCGGATCGTTGCCGCACTTTCCAAGCCTGGAATTGGTGCCAACGGAAAAAGCATTCCCTTCCTGCTGGAATGGTTGACCAGGCTTCATCGGCAGATTGGTCTTAATAAATATCATTCAACTTAAATACCACGAAGGCTGGGAATTACTAAAACCAAAAGCTTATGATGCCATACCCCACGGCCCGGTCAGAATCCGGGCTAGCCGGGAGGCGTTCGAGCGCTCCAATGAAGAGGAATGAATGTGGAACGGAGGAGGACCTGCTGCCCTATTATGCTCTGTTCGGCCTGCCCCGCAAGCTCCGGACGCTGGAAAAGACGCTTGAGAATATCCCCAAAGCTGGTCGCAGGATACCAGGATGGGCTACTTTTGTGATGCCTGGCTCCTGCTCGCCCAAGTCGCCGGGGCACAGGAAACGGTCTGACTTGTCCTATCCGAGCGGTTCCCGCTCTACCGGTCGGATGGGGCGTACGACCCCACAGAGCTGGCGGACTGGTTCCACCAGCAGGCACCGGACATCGCATACCGCTTTGACCAGCGCAACGGCTATCCTGCTCATCAAAAGAAGATAGAGACAGCTTGGGCCGGGACACAGGAGATGGCGAACCAGAGCAATTAGATGAACCTGGCCGGTTGTCAAATTCAGAACACCTACCTAAGAGACAAGCAAGATGGCCTCCTTAAACCGGAGGCCATCTTGCTTGTCTCTTTAAAAACCTGCACTCAGTCAAACCATTTTGTTCCAGAAGAAAAGTGAATTGGTGTTTAAGAAAGATTCGGGAATTGTAAAGATACCTCCGCGGCAATCAGGTAAACTGAACACACTATCTGAATGGAGGGATTTTAATATGAATATCCGAATTTTGAGTACAGAACAGATCACCGCTTATGACACTTATCTGCGCATAGAAGAGCGGGCCGCTGGCACCCGGGAGAAGTATCTGCGGGATGTGCAGGCTTTGTCTGCTGGCTGAATGGAGCCGCCGTGACCAAAGAGGCTGTGACTAGCTGGAAGGAGCGGCTGCTGGCCGAGCACCGGGCGCCTTCCACAGTAAACGCGGCCTTGTCCGCCCTCAACGGCCTGTTCCGTTTTCTTGGCTGGGAGGACTGCCGGACGCGGTTTGTCAGGGTGCAGCGGCGGCTGTTTCGGGACCCGGCCCGTGAACTGACCCGCCCGGACTATGACCGGCTGATCGCCGCAGCGCGGGAATTGGGCAGGGACCGGCTGGCGCTGGTGATGGAAGCCATTTGCTCCACCGGCGTCCGGGTAAGCGAGATCCGCTATCTCACCGTGGAAGCCGTTCAGCGGGGCCGGGCGGAAATTTCTCTGAAAGGGAAAGTCCGTACCATTCTTATTCCCACCAAGCTGGCCCGGAAACTCTTGAAGTACGCCAAGAAAAATAAAACCGTTTCCGGCGAGATCTTTCTCACAGGAAACGGCAAAAGCCTTTCAAGGCGGCAGATATGGGCAGAAATGAAGCGGCTGTGCGTCCATGCGGGCGTGGAACCCTCCAAGGTGTTCCCTCACAACCTGCGCCATTGTTTTGCCACGGCCTACTACCGGGCCTACCGGGATATCGCAAAACTGGCGGACGTACTGGGGCATAGTTCCATCGAAACAACCCGCATCTATCTCCTGACCTCCGGGGAAGAGCACCAGCGGCAGCTCGACCGTCTGGGGCTGGTGTCATAGGCGGAGTTAACATTCCGCCCCAAACAAAACGGTTTTTCTACCTGCGGGACTATATACATAAAGAAATTATACCATTTCTATTCTCGAAAAGCAAGGAACTTCCTAACTTCCGAGCATGGAAAAGCAAGCCGCAAAAGGAGATTTTTTGCGGCTTGGTTTTGTGCGCCTCCTGCTCTCCTTTTATTGGGAGCAGGGGGCCTTATTTTTTGTGCTTGGTCTTTCTGCTGGGCACTTGTGCGCTAAAACTGTGGGCGGAATGTTAATTCAGTTTTCGCCGGGTATATCCCGGCGTTTGTGCTATCTGTGCGGAATGTTAATTCTGACGCTGCGAGGTGATAGATATGCCATTGGAAAAGAGCCAGGAAAGGCCGAGCCTTTCCGAGAATACGGAACGCCTCAGCAGGCCGGGACTGCGCCTGACAGACGAGCTGGAACTGCGTTTTCTGGAAAACCTGCGGGAGCATGGGCGGACAAAGGGGACAATCAGCACCTACCGCCGCAACCTCTCCAAGCTGCGGAAATACCTGCCGGAGGACAGTAATCTGGACCCCGCCTTTCTCTCCAGCTGGCAGTCGGAACTGTTGGAGCAGGGCTATTCCCCCGGCACCGTAAATAGCTGCACGGCCACAGTCAACGGTCTTTTGGAGTTTGCCGGACGGCGGGATCTCCAGGCGGGTCAGATCCTATAAACGGGAAGCGTCTTCGCCGGAGCTGACCCGGAATGAATATCTCCGGCTGCTCCAGGCGGCGAAACTCCTGAAGAAACGCCAGACTTATCTGCTGGTGCTGCTGTTTGGCACAATGGACCTGCCGCTTCGCTCCCTGTCCCGTGTGACTGTGGAGGCCGTACAGGAAGGATGGGTGTTTGCTCCACGGCGGTTGCGTGTCCCGCCCTGCCTGCGCGCGGAGCTGCTGGCCGGGGAGCGGGGATCGGGCGGCCCGGTGTTCTGCACCCGGTACGGTAAGCTGATGGACCGTGGAAATATTAACGTCCGCATCCAATCGCTGGCCCGCGACGCGGGTATCGGCGGAAAAATGTAACCCCGGTGCCTGCGAAAATTATGTACTGCCACGCAAGAGAGCATCCGGGCCAATCTGGAGCTGCTGGCCGAGCAGACGTATGACCGCCTGCTGGAAAAGGAGTCTTTGACTGCAGGTTGGAGCGACTGCTACAAGGGAGGTGAGGAGCTATGAACGGTGGAATTCCTTTGGCGGGGGCGTTTCAATGCCTGGCCAGGCAGCCGCCGGAGGCCGGATAGAGGCATTATGGAGGGAATTGAAGCTCCATAGGAAAAACACCGATTTTTGCAGACCGCGGCTGTGTGCCAAATCCAGGTCTGTGCAAGGAGGAAGATACCATGAAAAGGCGACTGTTGGCAATGGTCCTTTCGCTGGCTATGCTGATGGGGCTGCTCCCCACGGCTGCGCTGGCGGCGGGCAGCGGGGGGCCTTCTGGCGGTGCCCCGTATCAGGATCTGGGCCAGAGAGAGGAAGGGGCGGTGTCTGCGGCCAAGTTTACCATCTACAAGGATGGCGTGAAAGGCGGCTCCCCCAAAGACAATGTGTCGGCCGGTCAGTTGAGCGAAACCGCGCCCGATCTGACCGGGAAAAACCTTTACTTCGATCACGCCGAGGTGAACGGGAAGCGCGTGTATGAAGCGGGCACTCTGACGGAACAGGATATCACCTACTACGGCTCCATCAGCGGGGCACTGTCCATTCTGGGCGAGAGCGAAACCATTGACCTTTACTATGTCTCCAAGTATCCGGTAACGTATCATGTGACCGGCGCGGAGAAGACCGCCGGGGACGATCTGGTGAAGAAGGGCGACTCCCTGACCTTTCGGGCAATGCCGTCGGCCAAGGGACAACGACTGGTCGTAAAGGCAGGAGATACTGACATTTCCAACACCGGTACAGTCTTTGGCCAGGACACCGGTGAAATGCTCTTTACGGTGGATAACGTACAGAACGAACTGACTATTACGATCACCGAGACAGCTGCAACATCATATACCTTTTCATATAATACAACTGACGGCGCATTCCGCAATGGCCGCATTACCAGCGATAACAATAATCAGAGCATAACGCCGGGCGGAACGATCACTTTTAGAATTGAGTCAACAGCGGGCAGCCTGTTAAATCGGTACACATTGAATATGCTGGTCATCAACGGCCATGAGGTTCAGACTCCTGGCACAGAGACCGGCGAGGGTGCTTATGTAGAGTCTACCCTTCCAAGCGGCGAAACAGTACGGATAACTCTGGTGCAGGAGGACACTACAGCAGCTCCAATTCATTATCAGAATGATTATGAGGTTACGATATCCAATGTGTACACTGACCTCTATATCAGCGAAGGCAATTTTAAGCGCACAGACAGAAACGAGGTCATCATCAAGGAACTGTCCGGCATAGGAAATATTGTGGGCTGGGACGATGGCGCTGAGGAATATGTTCCGGGAAGCGTAAACCATGTGTATCTCCAGACGGGCAGAACCGGCAACGAGTTCTACTTCAATCTCAAGCCAGGCTATGAAAAACCGCAGCTTACCGTCAAGGTCAACGGTCAGGTAAGCGAAGCGGAGATGAATTTTGAAAGAATATCGGAAATCTGCACGACGGAGAGAACCGAGCTATACGCAGGAGCAATATCAGTACCGCTTTGATCTTCCCAATGGCTTGGGAGACAACATAGAGCTTTTCCTGACCGCGACTCCCATCACCTATTCGGTGGAATACCGGAATGATAGGAATAACAACGACCTGATTGGCGAACCAGAGACGGGCTTCACAGTGGTGGAGGGCAACAAGGATACCATCACCATCACCAGCCGGACACCTTATGAGACGGTAAAGGGGTATTCGCCGGATGGCTACGTTGTAAGAGGAACCAGTGCCCCAGTGTATCACGCCGGCGATATTGTAGATGTAAAAGATGTAGCCGCCGATGCCGCTAGGACCACCATCATCTTTGTACCACACTGGGTTCCTGTGAATGAAGTGAACGAGCGGAATATCACCATCAACCTGTACATCGAAGACCCGACCGACATCAACGGCAGTGACATTCCGGCGGCGAACTACCTGCGCACGGTGGCGGAGGGCGACGCCCTGTTCAGACCGAACGAGGAACGTGGCCGGGAGCATATCCGAGAGTATATTAGCAGCTCTGATGAGCCGTGGAAAGACACTTATAACGATGAGGACTTTGTGCTGCGAGAGGGTGGAGAAATCCAAGTCGTTAAGGAATCGGTTAGCTCCTTAGATTTCCACTTTGATGTGAAAAAGGGCAACCTGACGGTGAAATTCCAGTGGGGTGCGGGTGAGCAGCCCGACACCGCGGTGCCTGCTCTGCCAGAGAATATCACAGAGCAAATTGCCATCAAGCAGGCATTTTCTGTGGATGTGAGTGAGTCCATACCGGAGGGCTATACTGCTTCTACGACAACCGTTGCGGGGACGATGATCGAAGCGGGTGGAGAAAACCGTTTACCTGTACAAGGATGCGGACAATGACAATAAGCCGGACAACCACACCATCACCCTGACGTTTAATGCCGGTGAAAACGGAATCATTGATCCTAATAATCTGACATCCGGCGGAGCACTGTCAGAGGATCAAAAGACCCTGACCTACAAGCTGGTAAAACCAGTGGAAGGCGAACTGGAGGGCGACAAGTATCCGCAGATCCCGCAGGTCAACGCAACGGCGGACAGTATGGTCTGGACGGGCTGGTTCAACAATGAAAATGAATCCAGCCGCTACGCCGACTATGCGAACCAACCCGTCGGTGCGGACGCGGCAGATCCACCTTTGATGCGCATTACGACGCTGCCGAAGGCTATAAAGAAGTTGCCATCCGCTATTACACCGAGCAGGAGAGCGGAGAGTTTGACCTCGCCCGTACCCTTACCAGTTACCGGAAACCCGGCGAAACTGTTACATACGGCCGCCCTGCCCGTAACGGCTATGTGACTCCCAATGAGGGGACACCCGGCAGCATTACCGTGACCGAGGATGGACCAAATACCGCCGATGTCTATTATTATCTTGACACGGACAACAACGACAAGCCGGATACCTACACGGTGACGCTGACCTTCCGGGGCACCGGCTATGGCAGTTGGGATATTGAGGACACCATGTGGGAGCAGATGGAGGCAGGAAAGGATTACATCTATGACACGGACTCCCGTGCTCTGAACGTATTCCTTGTAAAAGCAAACGAAGCAGGCTTTGAGGCGGAGACCTATCCCGCAGCCCCCAAGGTGAATCCGGAGGACGGGTGGCTGTTTGACTCCTGGCAGGATAGCAACAAGCACGCCTATGGCTCCGGCACGGAGGGCGACGGCATCACCATTGGAAACGCCGTGGGCGCGGATGACACCGACAAGAAGTACACGTCAGTTTACAACGAGGATAAGAACAATGACAAAACGCCCGACGACGAGCAGTATGTTACGATCACCTTCCAGGCTGGGGAGCACGGGACGTTTGCCGATAGCGAAAAGACAGTGACTTATGATAAGCTGCTGCCGGGCTACAGCTCTTATCCGGAGGCCCCTGCCGTGACAGCAAGCACGGGCTGGCAGTTTGCGGGCTGGAGTCCGGAATACGATAAGAGCGGAACAATAGAAGCGACTGTACAGGAAAGCCAAATGTACACGGCGACTTATCGCGGGCAAGGCACGCTGACCTATGACGGCAACGCACAGAGCGGCGGAGAGGTTTTCGACCTGCCGGATAAGCAGACCGTTTGGGAAGGAACCACCGTGGTGCTAAGCGGCCAAACGCCAACCCACACCCCGTCAACGAAACATCCGTTGTATTCATCGGCTGGTCCAGAACGAAAACCGACCAAATCTATGGCGAGGAGGATCAGGAAGCGTTTGAGAAGATTACGTTGTTGTCCGACATGGTTTACATCAACAGCACGGATCTGAGGATCTATGCCGTGTGGGGCTATGATACTGATGGCGACCAGAAGCCGGATGTGACGGAACCCACGGAAAAGCCCAACCTGACCAATGTCGTACCGCCTGCGGCAATCACCGTGGAAAACGGCACCGCCATTGAGGATATGGGGCTTCCAACGCAGGTGACGATTCAGACCACGAAGGGCGATATGCAGGCTAATGTTACGTGGGATACTCAAAACACAAGCTATGATCCCAGCAAGGCAGAGGCGCAGACCTTCACCCTGAACGGCACGCTCACGCTGCCGGAGGGCGTCACGAACACGAACAGCATTCCCTTGATGACCACCATCAGAATCACCGTGAATGCCAAGGATGTGGAACCCGGCCCCGATCCTTCTGAGTCCTACACCCTGACCTACGATGCCAACGGCGGTTTCGGCGGGCCGGGGCAGGAGAAAGTAAGCGCGGATGAAGCGGAAAACTATCAACTGAACACCACCGACAAACCGACTCACAAGACGGCTGAAGATGGCACCATGATCATCTTCATCGGCTGGAGCGCTGAGCAGGACACTAAAATCTACGGCGCTTCCGATAAGTACGGCCCGAATACCATTGACAAGCTCACCCTGACTGCCAACGATGAAGTTTATGCCGTCTGGGGCTATGACGCCAACGAGAACGGCACGCCCGACGTGGAGGAAGACGGCAAGTACACCCTGGCCTATGACGGCAATGCCATCAACGACTGTGATCAAGTCGCTGGCGTCCCCGACGGCGGAGAAATCAAGTATGTTTCCGGGCAGGTCGCAGTTCTGGACACCGAAGAACCCACCTACACCTTGGCGCCAGCCACGGATGACTCCGCTGTGATTCCCGGCCCCACAGACGAGCCGGAGACAGAGACGCTCCCCAGTGGAGAGTCCGCAGGTGAGGAAGAGCCCACAGAGAGCGAACCTGCCGCAACCGATCCTGTTGAGGAATCCATCCCTACCGAGGAGAGCGATCCCCCCGTAGAAACCACTCCCGCGCATGTGCCCGAGTTAGCCTCCATCGGCATGACGCGCCTCTCCTACCGCAGTGCGGGCGATGGCAGCGGCGACAGCGTGGTGTTCATCGGTTGGTCCCTCAACCAGCACAGACAGATTTTCAAGGGAACCGATACCGAAGCTTTCAAGAATGTACAAATCGTTCCCGCCGTGACCTTCGACGATGAAGACATCACCGTGTACGCTGTCTGGGGCTATGATTCCGACAACGATGGCACAGCCGACGTGCTGGGCGAGGATTATGTGATTCGCTCCTATGCCGGTCCCAACGGCAGCATTGATCCGAACGGAGACACCACCGTTGCAGAGGGCGGTGACCAAGGCTTTACCTTTATTCCCGACTCCGGCTATGCGGTGGATAAGATCGTCATTGACGGTGACACGTATCTGAACGACGGCAACCTCAATCTTGCCGGCTATGATGCGGCCGGCAAGACCTACACCTTCACCAATGTGCAGGCCGACCGCAGCATCGTCGTGACCTTCTCCGCCGATGCGGACGGCGACGGCGTTCCCGACAAGTACGATCCCGCGCCGAGCGAGAGATACACTGTCACCGCCAGAGTAAACGACGGTAACGGCACCATTACTCCCGTCAGCAAGACCGTTGACGCGGGCGATGATGTTGTATTCACCATTACCGCCAATGGAGGTTACGCACTGGACTACATCACTGTGGACGGCAAGGTGGTCTACTCCAACAATGATGCAGAAAATCCATTCAAGGATACCTGGGCGCTCAAGAACGTGCAGGCAAACAGCGAAGTTGTGGCCTACTTTGGCGGGGATCAGAACGGCGACAACGTTCCCGATGCGCCGACCTACCTGACCGTCACGGCGCGGGCCGGTGAAAACGGCTCCATCAGCCCCAGCGGCACCTTGCTGGTGAAGCGAGGCGAGAGTCAGAGCTTCAGCATCACTGCAAGCTCCGACTACCATATCTCCGATGTGGCAGTAAACGGCGTAAGCGTGGGCGCGGTCAGCAGCTATGAGATGATAAACATCTCCGAGAACATGACCATCACGGCCAGCTTCGCCCGCGACAGCAGCGGCGGCGGAAGTCACACCACCCGCTACACCATCACGGCCAGCGCCGGTAAGGGCGGAGAGATCAGCCCTGACGGAAGCGTTCGCGTGGTCCGTGGCAGCAGCAAAACCTTTACCATTACCCCGGATGCGGGCTATGTGATCAAGGATGTGCTGGTGGACGGCGAGAGCGTCGGCGCTGTGGATAAGTACACCTTTGAGAATGTGCGTGAAAAGCACACCATCGAGGCGGTCTTTGCCGAGCAGAATGGCGGTGTGGCAGACCCGGACGACACCGGCGTATCTGGCTGGCTGAACACCAAGGACCACAGTGCCTATCTCGGCGGTTATGGCGGCGGGTGGTTTGGGCCTGACGATAACATGACCCGCGCCCAGGTGGCGCAGATGTTCTATAACCTCCTGCTCAATAAGAATGTGCCCATCACGGTCAGCTTCTCCGACGTGGCCCCGGACGCATGGTATGCCGAGGCGGTCAATACCTTGGGCAGTCTGGGCATCGTCGCCGGTATCGGCAACGGGCAATTTGCCCCCGACCGGGCGATCACCCGTGCGGAGTTCACCGTGATCGCTATGCGCTTTGCAGAACTGGACACCAGTGGGGAGAACATCTTTACGGATGTATCCGAGAACGACTGGTTCTATGACTATGTGGTAGGCGCGATCAAGTATGGCTGGATCACCGGCTACTCCGATGGCCGCTTCGGTCCTTACGACACCATCACCCGCGCCCAGGTGACCACCATCGTCAACCGGATGCTGGACCGCAGTGCGGATGAAGCCTATGTGGACCGCCACGCAGATGAACTGGAACAGTTCACCGATGTGCCGGACACTCACTGGGCTTACTACGAGGTCGCAGAGGCCACCAATGCCCACGACTACGACCGCACCAGCGGCAGCGAAGACTGGACACAGCTCTGGTAAGCATACTGAACAGTACGGAGGAAAGGGACTTCGTTCCCTTTCCTCCGTATGCATAAATAGAATATGGAGTTCTCTAAGCCGTAATATACTTAATTGCCGCATTGCCGCCTTTGCAGAAATGGAAGAAGGCGGCAATGCATCCCACTTCAATACCGCCCTGTTAAAACACAGCATCCCTCTGCCGGATGGGCCTGCTGAATCACTGGAGAAGCACATGACAAATCCGGAAACCTTTGCGGTGTGCCGTAATACCCCATTTTTCTTGTAACTACTCATTCGTTTTATCCATTGCCGAGAAGTGCACTGCCGGACAATTGGCATTGGAACATCTTTTTAGATTCCGTTTATAATTTGCTGTCTTAACTTTTGACTTTAGGCCCATGAAACACACGGGTTCTATTTTGTATCCCCTTTCTTTCACGCAGGAGAGGATGCCTGTTGACATCCCCTCTTTTTTACTTCCCTCTTCCTCCTGTCTCCTTGGCAGGACGCAGTTCTGCACTGGAGGAAGAAAACTCAAGTACGAGACCTACCTCAAGCTTATCATCGCCACCGGGATGCGGCAGGGCAACTACTGCGCGATCTGCAAGGGGGTGACATCAACTGGCAGGAGCACATCTCATCAGTTCAGACAGCTGTTTCATGCGCACACTGTAGTACAATCCTTCTCCAATTCATGGCGTCCCATGACAACGCTGTCGCTAAGTCATTCTCCGCCACACTAAAACAGGAAGAGCTTTACCGGAAGGATTATACCTCCGAGGCAGACTTCAAACAATGTTTTGCCTCCTGCATCGAGTACATCGAGCTTTACAGCACACAGCGGCCGCATCGCACGTTGAAAAACCGCATACCCTGTCGGGTGGAAGAGGCATTCATGAACAGCAAGTGAGGGGGAGCGGTTTGCTGACATATCAGGGGTTCGAATCCGGCCGATTACATGTTTTGTATTTTGATTTTGTCCTGTCTTTATTTTGCAGATGACTCAAGGCAAGAACTATAGGAAATTCTGACCTCCTTGCAGTGCAAAAAGTTCAGGCATAAATTGACCCTACCCAATCCAAACAATGACATGCATTTGTTCAGATCGGATAGGGTCATTCACAATTTTTCTTGAGAAGCATCCAACCGGCCTTCTGGCCGGCGGCGCCTTTGCGCCGTACAAGCGTTTTGCCACAGGCAAAACCTTGGCGCAGGGCGAATTCACTTCGCCCGAGCATTTCAATCACCGAAAGGTGGAGCGACCAACGGGAGCGAAACCCAAAAGAAAATGCGACTTGTATCGACAAGTCGCATTTTCTTTTGGTGGAGGTGAGGGGAGTTGAACCCCTGTCCGAAAGCACTTTAACGGGACTTTCTCCGGGCGCAGACGGTTATTGCGGGAGTCTTTCTCCCTGTTCCCCTTCCGGACGGCAAGCCGTCACGCCGTCCGGTCAGGTGAGAGTCATCATGCGTGGGCGGGGCAACTCTTACCCGCCGCACGGACGCCACATCAACGACGCCTTCCCCGGCCTGTGGCCACCCGGTTCAGACGGCCGCCTTTAATTAGGCAGCAATAGCAACTTGTCTGTTGTTATTTGATTTATAAATTGCCCGTTTTATGGCGGTCAGGCGCCGCCGCCCGCTGGTCCCGCCTCCATACCCCCGTCGAAACCGGTACACCCCCCTGTCGTCGGGACAGACTGTGCTCTACCCGCTCCCGGCTGCGCCGAGAGCTCGCAATGCTCCGTTGTCCCTCCACTTCCCATCACAAACGCTTCGCTGGTTTGTGATGGGAGCCTGCGATTCGCATCTCCATGCCGGGGGCCTTTCTGGGATATCTGGCAGGATACCAATGGAGATTGTAACACATCCCGCTGTCGGAATGTGTTACAATTCCATGACATTTCAGGTTTTGGTAAATTTTACCATCAGCTTCACCGGCGTGACCTTGGCCAGCAGCCGGTAGAATTTGTAGAACAGCCGCGGCGTGTACATAGTCCTGCCCGCCTTGGCGGCCCGCAGCGCGCCCGCCGCTACCCGCACCTGGTCGCAGTAAGGCAGGTACTCAAAGGCCGGGGAACGGCCAGTGATGCTGCCCACGTCCAGGAACTCCGTTTTCATGGGGCCGGGGCACACCGCCGTAACGGTAATGTCCCTTCGCTTCAGCTCTTCACTGAGGCCCACAGTGAAGGAGGACACATACGCCTTGCTGGCGCCGTACACCGTCATCCGGGGCGTGGGGCAGAAGGATGCGATGGAAGACGTGTTGAGGATGCGTCCCCCCGCCGGCATATAGGGAATGACCAGGTTCGTCATCGCCGTCATGGCCCGGACGTTCAGATCTACCATCCGGGTCTGGACAGCGGTCTCCGTCTCCCCCATCCGGCCCAGGTAACCGCAGCCGGCGTTGTTGATGAGGATCGCCACCTCCGGTTTCTCCGCCGCCAGTTTTTCCTGCAGGGTGGTAAAGGACATGGAATCGCACAGGTCCAAGGGAAGGCAGACCGTCTCCACCCCCACCATCTCCCGGGCGATCTCCTCCAGCCGGTCCTCCCGGCGGGCAATGAGCCAGCAGCACTCAATCTCCGGGAATATGTCCGTCAGCTGGCGGGCAAACTCCCGTCCCAGACCGGAGGACGCGCCGGTGATGATGGCCGTCTTCATTGGGCTCTCCCCCTCTCAGCGCTTTCAGGCTCCGGATAGTCCACGCCCTGGGTGTCCACCCGAATGCTCTGAATGACCACCGGTGTCTTGGGCTTGTCGTTCCAGTCGGTGGGGACCTCCGAGATGCGGATGGCCTCCTCCACGTTTCCGGTCACCTGGCCGAAGGCGGCGTACTGCCCGTCCAGATGGGGCGCCGGGGCCACCATGATGAAGAACTGGCTGCCGGCGGAGTCCGGATGCATGGCCCGGGCCATGGACAGCACGCCGGTGGTGTGCTTCAGGTCGTTCTGGGCAAAGCCGTTGCCGGAGAACTCGCCCCGGATGTCATAGCCGGGGCCGCCCATGCCGTTGGGGCAGCCGCCCTGGATCATGAAGCCGGGGATGACCCGGTGGAAGATCAGGCCGTCATAAAAGCCCTTGTTGGCCAGGGAGATGAAGTTGGCCACCGTGTTGGGAGCCTTGGCGGGGTATAGCTCGCCGGTCATCACAGCGCCGTTTTCCATGGTGATGGTGACAATAGGGTTCGTCATGTCAGACATATCATCGATTCTTTTAGGGTGCGGTCAATCTCCCGCTTGGCGTCCCGCTGGGAGGCAGCCGCCCGCTTGTCATAGTTCTTCTTGCCCCGGCACAGGCCGATCTCCAGCTTCACCCGGGAATCCTTAAAATAGACGGACAGGGGCACCAGGGCATAGCCGTCCTGCTTCACCAGGGCATGGAGCTTGCGGATCTCGTTTGTGCATCAGCAACCGCCGGGAGCGCACCGGGTCCCGGTTGAAGATGTTGCCCTTCTCATAGGGGGAGATGTGCATCCCGTGGACGAACAGCTCCCCATCCTTTACCGTACAGTAGGCGTCCTTCAAATTCAGCGTTCCGGCCCGGATGGACTTGACCTCCGTGCCCGCAAGCTCGATGCCCGCCTCGTACCGGTCCTCCACGAAGTAGTCGTGGAAGGCCTTGCGGTTCTGGGCCGCGATCTTGATTCCTTCTTCTCCGTGGGGCTCACCTCTTTCCTGGAAGGTTTTATTATAATACCATATTTTCCCCGCATCTTCAAGAGAAAGTCACAGTTGGCTTTTTCTGGAGGATATGCTATAATAAAGTGATTGAGTATGTCCTGAATATACAAAAAATAGACACAAGGTGGAATGCTATATGAATCAGACTGCGGATCTGACGGAGAAGACCCTCAGCCGGGAGGAAAAGTACCAGGGAAGCTTCCTGAGCCTGCACGTGGACCAGGTGCAGCTGCCGAACGGCAGGACCTCTTTCCGCGAGGTAGTAGAGCATGTGGACGGCGTGGCCATTCTGGCCCTGGACGACCGGAACAATGTGCTCACCGTCACCCAGTACCGCTATGTGATCGGAAAGACGCTGCTGGAGATCCCCGCCGGAAAGCTGGAGCCGGGCGAGGACCCGGTGGCCGGTGCCCTGCGGGAGCTGAAGGAGGAGACCGGTGCCGTGCCGGACACCTTCCTGCCCATGGGCGTGACCCTGCCCTCTCCCGGCTGTCTCAGTGAGCGGCTGTACCTCTTCCTGGCAAAGGGCCTGCACATGGAGTCCCAGCAGCTGGACGAGGATGAATTCTTGAATGTGGAGCGCATTCCCTTCAATGAGATGGTCCACCGCGTCATGGACGGGGAGATCGAGGACAGCAAGACCATCGCCGCCGTGCTGAAGGCAAAAGTGCTTCTGAATCTTTGAGAGGAGACTCTGCCATGAGCGATCCGAAAACCGTCCTGATCGTGGAGGACGAGAAGAATATCGTGGACATCCTGCGGTTCAATCTCCAGCGGGCGGGCTATCAGACGCTGGAGGCCTATGACGGAGAGGACGGCCTGGCTCAGGCGGTATCCGCCAATCCGGACCTGATCCTGCTGGATGTAATGCTGCCCAAGAAAAACGGCTTTGACGTGTGCCGCGCCCTGCGGGATCAGGGCAGCAGCGTTCCCGTCATCATCCTCACCGCCCGGGAGGAGGAGGCGGACAAGGTCCTGGGGTTGGAGATCGGTGCCGACGACTATATCACCAAGCCCTTCTCTATGCGGGAGCTGGTGGCCCGGGTGGGAGCCAACATCCGGCGGACCACCATGACGCCGCCGGCTGCCGCCTCTGCCGCGGCCTCCGCCATGCCCGTGTCCGGGGATTTGTCTATCAATACCGACAGCCACCAGGTCTTCCGGGCCGGTAAGGCCATCGACCTGACCCAGCGGGAGTATGAGCTGATGACCTTTCTGGCCAGCCATCCCAACAAGGTCTACTCCCGCATCGACCTGATGGAGCAGGTGTGGAACTACGGCTATGTGGGCGACGACGTGCGGACCGTGGACGTGACGGTCCGGCGCCTGCGGGAGAAGATCGAGGCCGACCCCGCCAATCCTGTCTTCATCCTCACCCGCCGGGGCGCCGGCTACTACTCCGTGAAATGACTCCGCCCTCCATTCTCTAAGGAAAGAAGGTGTTCGCCGTGTTCCGCAGCCTCCACATGAAGCTGATGCTGATTCTGCTGCTGCTCATCACCTCGCTGATGGCGGTGGTAGGTGCGTTCCTGACCACCAGCGTCTCCAGCTTCTATATCGACACCTTTTACGAGCAGATCAGCGCCGTGTTCAGCGACGACAGCGACGGCTATGTCTCCACCCTCCGGGCCCGGGCGGCCGAACCGGACGGCGCCGCCGGCATCAAGGAGATGCTGGAGGGCCGGGCCGGCTCCCTGGGCATCGACTACCGCACCCGGAACTACTTCATCCTGGATGGGCAGAGCGGCACCTACCTGGACGGGTCTGCAGAGGCGTCAGAGCTCCCCCGGGAGCAGACCGCCAACCTGCTGACCGCCCGGAATGCCGTGGCTCAGGGCGACAGCACCCTGGTGGGAGACCGCAGCGACATCACCGCCGACTATATGGACGCAGCCATCCCCATCATTGGGGGGCGGAAACGCCTACATCATTTACATCCTGGACAACAAGGACACAGTGACGGACCTGAACTCCCAGCTCTTCCTCATCATCATGCAGGCGCTGGTGATCGGCCTGCTGATCTCTGTCCTGTTGAGCTTCCTGCTGTCCAAGACCATGGTGGGCCCCATCGAAAGCTCACCGCCGGGGCAGAGCGGGTGGCCGCGGGAGACTTTGACAGCCAGCTCCCCGTGGAGTCCACTGACGAGATCGGCATCCTCACGGGCACCTTCAACGAGATGGCCGATGTCCTTCAAGCCACGCTGGCCGCCGTGGAGAACGAGCGGAACAAGCTGGACACCCTGTTCCTCCACATGACCGACGGCGTGGTGGCCTTTGACCACGACAGCCTCCTTATCCACTGCAATCCCGCCGCCACCAATATGCTCCATCGCAGTGTGCCGGAGGGCACTACCTACGATACCCTCTTCGGTCAGGTCTATCCCTTCCAGGAGACCCTGGCCCTCCAAAGACCCAACTACGCCGAGGCGGAGATGGAGGTGGGGGACCGGACGCTGGAGCTGTTTCTGGCGCCGTTTTCCGACCAGGCCAGCGGCGGCGTGCTGGTGGTGCTTCATGACGTGACGGAGCAGCACCGCAACGAGGAGCGGCGCAAGGAGTTCGTGGCCAATGTCTCCCACGAGCTGCGCACCCCCCTCACCAACGTCCGCAGCTATGCCGAGACCCTGCGGGACGCGGAGGGGGACATCCCTGTGGAGACCTCCAACAGCTTTCTGGACATCATCATCACGGAGACGGACCGCATGACCCACATTGTTCAGGATCTGCTGACCCTCAGCCGTCTGGATGCGGGCAATGCGGAGCTGGTGCTCTCCCGCTTTCCTTTCGGGGACGCCATTGAGAGCGTCACCCGTGCCAATGCCCTGGCCGCCAAGCAGCACGGGCACACGCTGACCTATACTCCGCCGGAGAGCCTGCCCTTGATCGTGGGGGACCGGAGCCGGCTGGAGCAGGTGATGATGAACGTCATCGGCAATGCCGTCAAGTACACGCCCGACGGCGGACACATCACCATCACCGCCGGCTCCACAGAGGCGGAGGTCTGGATGGAGGTCTGCGACGACGGCATCGGTATCCCAGAGAAGGATCGGGACCGGATCTTCGACCGCTTTTATCGGGTGGACAAGGCCCGTTCCGGGAGTCCGGCGGCACGGGCCTGGGTCTCTCCATCGCCAGGGAGATCGTCCAGCGCCACCACGGCACCATCGCCCTGGCGCCCCACGAGGGCCCCGGCACCACCATCCGGCTGACGCTGCCCATCGGCGGGCCCTCCAACCCCATCTGAGAAAGTCACATCCGCAAAACCGCTGAAAGGAGGCTGCCCATGGATCAAACGGCCCGGCGCAGGCGCCGCAACCTCATCCAGAACATCGCCATCGCGCTTCTGTCCGTCTCGGCGGTGCTCCTGTTCGCCCAGCTGCAGCTGTACAATCTGGGCACGTCGGAGGACCCGCTCTATCTGGAGCGGCTGACCGGCGAGGGCTCACCCTCCCGGCTGCGGGAGTTTCCCGCTCCGGTACGGGTGGTCCTCACGGACTCCTACGGCCGGTATGGCAGCCTGGGCTTCACTACCAACAGTGACGGCTTCTCCGCCCTGGGCCTGCGGGAGGCTCTGGGCTCCGTCCAGCACCTTGCTCCTTCTACAACGGATGCCTTTCGGGTGCCCTCTCGGCCCTTCCATCTATTTTGATTTTTGAATCCCTGCCCTCCAAGTGCTTGCCGAGCTCACCGGTGCAGAGGGCACCGCGTTGGAGGGAAATGCCCGCTGTCTGCTGCTGGCCGCAGGGGCGGACGGCTCCGTCCATCTCTATGTATGGGACGGTGCTGATACCGTCCTCACCGGCACCGTCGCCTCCACCGCCCTCTCCATAGATTCTCTTACAGAGGCAGTGAGCCAGTCCGGCATGGGAAGCGTCTCCTTCGCCTTTGAGGTTGTGGAGATGGAGCCGCTATACGGCAAGCTGTTTCCCCTCTCCATCCTGCCGACGGAGTTACCGCAGCTACCGGTCCTCTCTGCCGCTTCATCCATCTCCGGCACGGACTGGCTGCTGGCGGCTTTCGGCTTCAACATCAACACGCGGGAGCGCTATGCGGAGGCCGACGGCACGGAGGTCATCACCGAGGTCGAAGCCGATCGCTCCCTTCACATCCGTCCCTCCGGGGAGATCACCTACCGCAGCGGAACAGATGCTACGCTGGAGATCTCCGCACAGGAGGAGGTCCCCACTGCGGCGGAAGCCGTGCTGGGTGCCAGTATCCTGCTGGAACAGCTGACAGAGGACCGCTCCGGCGAGGCAAGGCTGTATCTGGAGTCCGTCAGTCAGGGCGGAGACACCACCCAGCTTCTGTTCGGATATCAGATCGATGGTGTCCCCATTCGCTTCTCCGACGGCGGACACGCCGCCGAGATCACGCTCTCCGGCACCAGCGTCACCCGCCTCACCCTGCGGTTCCGGCAGTACAGCACCGCCGGGGAGACGTCGCTCCTGCTGCCGCTGCGGCAGACGCTGGCCATTGCAGCGGAGCATCCCGGCACAGAGCTGTCTGTGGGCTATGCCGACGGCGGCGGAGACTCGGTATCCGCCAGCTGGCTGGCGGACTGAGTGCAGCGGATACAAGCCGCTCCGGCGGTGGAAAGGAGGTCCGACGGATGGAGAGCTTCCGTCTGAAAAACATCATCATTCTGATCCTGGCTCTGATGAATCTCTGCCTCCTGGGCCTGCTGGGAGTACGGCTGACCACCGGCTATTCCGCCCAGGCAGAGGCCCGTCAGCAGATGGTGCAGCTGTTCGCGGCGGAGGTGTCTCTCTGGATGACGGCATTATCCCCGGCGCCACACCGCCCGCCGGCCTGACCTTGTCCAGGGACCCGGACGAGGATGAGAAGCTGGCCGGCTTTCTCCTGGGAGATGAGCTGGTCATGTCTGATGGTGGCGGCGGCGTCACCACCTATCAAAGCGAAAACGGCAGCGCCGTCTTCCGGTCCGACGGCACCTTTGACGTGGTGATCGAACAGAGCGGCGAGACAGCGGACGCCCTGTGCCGGGCCTTCTGCCGTGCGTTCCACTACGAAGCCCTCGCCTTCTCCCTGGATGGGGAGGACGGCAGCGCCTCCGCGGTCCAGACCTACGACGGGGCCCCGGTGGTCAACTGCACCGTCTCCTTCTCCATCTCCGGCGGGCGGGTGGCCTCCGTCAGCGGTACCCACCTGCCCCAGGCGGGACAGACCGCCAATGGGAACGGTGCCCTGTCCGCTCTGGATGCCCTCAATGCCTTCCTCGGCACCGTTCAGAGCGGCGCGGTGGTCACTGCCGTGACGGACCTGTACCTCTGTTATGAGCTGCAGAGCACCACAGCCACTCCTATGGCCCTGGTGCCCGCCTGGTGCGTTTCTACGGATACGGCTGATTATTATGTCAACTGCTACACCGGCGCCGTCTCCTCCGGCTGAGTAACTGGAGCCCTGCCGGGCAGATAATTTGTTTCCAAATTTCTCCGCCTGTGCGCCGCGATTCGGCCTGAAGCGGCTGTTTTCAGCCGTCGGCGGCTTTGGAATTTTGACGAATTTTGACGCGGAACCCGTCCGGCTCGCAGGAAGGGTTTGCATTTTGCGCGGGGATATGGTATAGTTTGGGTGTGAGCTTCCCCATCCGGAAAATTTCTCCGGTTTCGCAGGTCTTTAGCGGGTATGAAGCGGCACGGGCCGGGCACACTGTTTCATAGAAATTACAGGTGCCGCCACAAAAGAAAGCGCCTTTTGAAGAGAGGGTATCGACTTTGACAAAGTATATTGTACAGGGTGGTCATCCCCTGTTTGGTGAAGTAGAGATCAGCGGCGCCAAAAACGCCGCCGTTGCCATCATCCCCGCCGCTCTGCTGGTGGACGGGGTCTGCCGGATCGAAAATATCCCCCAGATCTCCGATGTGACGCTGTCCCTGAAGATTCTGGAGCATTTGGGTGCCGGCATCCGCGTCATCAACCGCCATACAGTGGAGATCGACGCCAGCCGCATCCGCTCCACCCGAACCTCCTATGAGTTGGCCCGGAAGATGCGGGCCTCCTATTATCTGATTGGTTCTCTCCTGGGCCGCTTCGGCCAGGCGGAGGTCGCCATGCCCGGCGGCTGCAACTTCGGGGTGCGCCCCATCGACCAGCACGTGAAGGGCTTTACCGCGCTTGGCGCCAAGGTCATGGTGGAGGGCGGCTTCATCAACGCTTCCACGGAGACCGGCCGCCTCAAGGGCGCCAACATCTATTTGGATGTGGTCTCCGTGGGCGCTACCATGAATATCATGATGGCCGCCGTCCGGGCGGAAGGCAACACCGTCATCGAGAACGCTGCCAAGGAGCCTCATATCGTGGACCTGGCCAACTTCCTCAACTCGATGGGCGCCAACATCCGGGGTGCCGGCACGGACACCATTAAAATTCAGGGCGTGGACCGCCTGCGGGGCGGCAGCTACGCCATCATTCCCGACCAGATTGAGGCAGGCACCTATATGGCCGCCGTGGCTGCCACCGGCGGCCAGATCCTGGTGAAGAATATCATCCCCAAGCACATGGATTGCATCACCGCCAAGCTGGTGGAGATGGGCGTGGAGGTAGAGGAGCGGGAGGACACCCTTCTGGTCCGCCGCAGCGGCCCTTGCAGAAGGCCAATGTGAAAACCATGCCCTATCCGGGCTTCCCCACAGATATGCAGCCCCAGATCACCACCGTCCTCTGCCTGGCGGAGGGCACTTCCCTGGTGACGGAGAGCGTCTGGAACAACCGCTACCGCTATGTGGATGAGCTCAAGCGCATGGGCGCCAGCATCCAGGTAGACGACAAGACCGCTGTGGTGGAGGGCGTGGACCATCTCACCGGTGCGCCCATCCAGGCCTGCGATCTGCGGGCCGGCGCGGCATTGGTGATCGCTGCCCTGGCTGCCAAGGGCGAGAGCGAGATCAGCCGCGTACAGTATATCGAGCGGGGCTATGAGGATATCGTCACCAAGCTCCAGGGCCTTGGCGCTTCCATCCGTACCGTGGAGGTCCCCGGTGAGTCCGAGGAGCTGGAGGCCCACATTGGCTGAAACGGGGTACAGGCTTCTCTAGGTTTCCCCCGCTGCCGCGGGGTTATACAATCAAGACATTTCCATAGATCGAGCGATTTTACGTCCGCGATGGAGGATGGCGACTTTCGTCGACGGCCTCCCTTGTGGACGTCTTACTTTTCACCGGAAGAGGTATGTTTTTTGACCACCGTACATACGCTGGCAAGCGGTTCCTCCGGGAACGCGCTGCTGCTCTCCTGCGGGGAGAGCTATATTTTGCTGGATGCGGGCATTTCCTGCCGCCGCATCACTGCCGCTTTGCGGGAGCTGGGCCTGGAGCTCGGAAGCCTCACGGCCATTCTCATCACGCACACCCACGCGGACCACATCTCCGGCCTGCAGACGCTGCTCAAGCGCTGCGCCGCCCCGGTTTTTACCACCGAGCGGGCCGCCCGGGAGCTGTCCTGGCGGCTGCCCGGCGCAGAGACACGGCTGGACGCGCTGGACTTCGGCATCCCCCAGTCTATCGGAGAGTTTGCCGTGACGGCATTCCCACATCCCATGACGCTCCCGGTTCCTGTGGTTTCCGGCTGGACGCCGCCGGCGGCGCCGTCGGTGTCCTGACGGATACCGGCTACGTCACCGACGATGCTGCCGACATTCTGGAGGGCGTGGATCTGGCGGTGCTGGAGGCCAACCACGACATCGAGACCCTCCGCAGCGGCCCTACCCTACTATTTGAAACAGCGGATTCTGGGCGCACAAGGCCATCTCAGCAATGAGGATGCCGCCCGTTTTGCCGCCGTTCTGGCGCAGAGCGGCACATCAGAGATCATCCTGGACCATCTGAGCCGGGAGAATAATACGCCCGCCATGGCGCAAACTGCCGTAGAACGGGCTCTCTCCGCCGCAGGTGTCTCGCCTCTGCTGTCTGTGGCTCCCAGGGACTGCCTGGGCCCAGCTCACACCGTGAGCAGGAGGTCCGTATGCAGAAGGTGACGATCCTGTGTGTCGGGAAGCTGAAGGAGAAATTTTATATAGACGCCGCGGCGGAGTACGTCAAGCGGCTGTCCCGCTTCTGTAAGCTGGAGCTGGTGGAACTGCCGGAGGAGCGGCTGCCGGAGGACCCCTCCCCCGCCCAGATCGAGGCGGCCCTTTTGAAGGAGGCTGCTGCCATCCGGGCCAAGCTCCCATCCGGCGCCGCCCTGATCGCTCTGTGCGTGGAGGGAGAGCCGCGGTCCAGCGAGGCGCTGGCCCGGCAGATGGCTGCCTGGGCCAGCCAGGGCATGGGACATCTGGTGTTTCTCATCGGCGGGTCCTTTGGCCTGCACCCCTCCATCAAAGCAGAGGCCAGGCTGCGGCTCTCCATGTCTCCCATGACCTTCCCCCACCATCTGGCCCGGGTGATGGTGCTGGAACAGATCTACCGGGCGTATCAGATCAACGCAGGCACCAAATATCACAAGTAAAGGACGTGGAACTATGACAGAACCGGCAAAGGACTTCTGGGCCCGGGCGGACCGGGACCTGCTGGACCGCTGGCCGAAAGACGAGGCAGGCGCACCGGAACCCGCCGCCAAGCTGGACATCCAGTGGGAGCTGGACAGCCAGGCGGACATCACTGTGTCGTTTTTGGAAAGCTGCGGCATCCCCGCCTTCCAGAACGGGTCCCTGGGCAAGGTGCTGGGAGGCTTCGCCTCCCAGGGAGTAGAGATTTGGGTCCCCGCCTCCCAGCTGGAGGAGGCCCAGGCGCTGCTGGACACCCCCGCGGAAATCCCGGAGCAGGACTGATGTCCCGCCTCCGTTCTCAATTTACACAACAGGAGGTATCTCTCGCATGGATTTTATGAAGGAATATGAAAAGTGGCTGGCGAGTCCTGCCCTGTCCGACGCGGAGCGTGCGGAGCTGGAGAGCATCCGAAATGACCCCAAGGAGATTGAGAGCCGGTTCTACGGCCCGCTGGAGTTCGGCACCGCCTGCGGGGCATCATGGCCGTGGGCCTGCACAACATGAACATCCATGTGATCCGCTGGGCCACCCAGGGCTTTGCCCAGGTCATCTGCGCCGAGGGCGAGGAGGGCAAGCGCCGGGGCGTGGCCATCTGTATGGACTGCCGGAACCACTCCATGGAGTTCGCCCGGGCGGCGGCGGAGGTCTGCGCCGCCAACGGTATCCATGTCCGGATCTTTGAATCCCTCCGCCCCACGCCGGAGCTGAGCTTCGCCGTGCGGGAGTACCGCTGCCAGGCGGGCATCAATGTCACCGCCAGCCACAATCCGAAGGAGTACAATGGCTACAAGGTCTACTGGGAGGACGGCGCCCAGCTGCCCCCTCACCACGCCGACGCCATCGCCGCTGCTCTGGAACAGATCGACGTCTTCAATGGCATTCGGCGCATGGACTTCGACGAGGCGGTGAAGGCCGGCCTCATTGAGACCATGGGGGAGGAGACGGACCGAAAGTTTATGGCTAACGTCACTGCCATGATTAACGACAAGGAAACCGTGGCCAAGGTGGCGGACACCTTCAAGCTGGTGTACACTCCCTTCCACGGCTGCGGCTACAAGCTGGTGCCGGAGGCATTGCGGACCCTGGGCATCAAGCACCTGATCTGTGAGCCCAAGCAGATGGTGATCGACGGCGACTTCCCCACCGTGGTCTCCCCCAACCCGGAGAACCCGGAGGGCTTCTATCTGGCCATCGACCTGGCCCGGGAGAATGACGTGGACTTCATCCTGGGCACCGATCCGGACAGCGACCGGGTGGGCATCATGATCCGGGACCACAGCGGCGAATACCGCCCCGTCACCGGAAACCAGACCGGCGTGCTGCTCCTGGATTATCTCATCGGCGCCATGCGCCGCTCCGGCAAGATGCCGGAGAAGCCCGTGGCCCTCAAGACCATCGTCACCACGGAGATGGCCCGGAAGGTGGCGGAGTCCAACGGCGTCACCTGCTACGACACCTTCACCGGCTTCAAGTTCATGGCGGAGAAGAAGAACGCCCTGGAGGCCGCCGGCGAGGGGAAGGTCATCTTCTCCTATGAGGAGAGCTATGGTTACATGCTGGGCGACTACGTCCGGGACAAGGACGCCGTCACCGCCTCCATGCTGCTGACGGAGATGGCCGCCTGGTACGCCGCCCAGGGCATGACGCTGTTCGACGCCCTGGAGAAGCTATACGAGAAGTATGGTCACTACGCCGAAAAGACCTACAACCTGGTGATGCCCGGCCTGGACGGTCTGAAGGACATGGCGGAGCTGATGAAGAACCTCCGGGAGAATCCCCCGGCGGAGATCTCCGGCGTGAAGGTCGTCACCCGGAAGGACTACACCGACGGGTCCGTGGTGGACTGCGCCACCGGCGCGAAGAGCGCCATGGAGCTCTCCGGCTCCAACGTGCTGCGGTTTGAGCTGGTGGACGGCACCACCATCCTGGTGCGGCCCTCCGGCACGGAGCCCAAGATCAAGGTGTATATCCTGACCCAGGGCGCTGACGCCGCCGCCTGTGACGCCAATGTGGAGAAGTACAGCCAGTGGGTCAAGACCCTCCAGAAGTAAGAGCGCCGTTTCCCTCTATAAAATCACAGCACCCGGTCCTTTCGGACCGGGTGCTGTTTCTATTCCGCGCCGGGAATCGGATCGCATCCCTCCTGCTACTCTGGTGCCAGGATGCTCTGGACCTCCGCCAGCAGGGCTTCCCCGTCACGAATCGGATAGTCATCCGCCGTGAATCGCCCTGGCTGCCCACCAGGATGACGGACTCCCCACCGTCCCCAGGATCATAACCGTGTCCGCTTCCAGGGGTATGCCCCGATGGGATTCTTCCAGCGGGACCGGGATGCCTCCCGCACCGCAGCCTCCAGAGCGACCATCTGCTCCGGCCGGAGCGACTCCGTCAGGTCCCGCCCGTCCTGCTGGACCTCCAGCAGCTGGAAGTCCTCCCCCACCGCCGGGGCGGGCAGCAGGAAGAAATATCCAGCCAGTGCTGCCACTACCACAACGCACGCCAGCAAAATTTTCCATTTTCTTTTCACAGGTATATCCCTCCCCTGTCACGGCTCCGGAAGCAGGGCCCAGACCTGTTCCAGAAGTTCCTCGCCGTCAATAATGGGGTAGCCGCCCTTTGTCCGTCGCAGAGTACGCAAGCTTCGCCGTCCAGCTCAAAGAACCAGGGTCCATTGCTGTCGACGCCTATGATCTGCACCGTGTCCTCCCGCAGCTGCCTTGAAAGACATTTCTGCGGTACCCCCTTCTCTCTGTTTGCCAAAGCAGGTCATTGAGGGCGTTACAGGTATTCTGGTCTATCTGACCGGTAATATTCTCCAGCGTCTCCCACATTGATATACTGGACTTCGTAGTCCTCCCCTACCGCGGGGCGGGGAAGGAGATACCACGCCGCAGCACATGCTACTGCCACTATCACAACACACGCCAACAAAATTTTCCATTTTCTTGTCACAGGCATATCCCTCCCCTGTCACGGTTCCGGCAGCAGAGTCCAAACCTGTTCCAGTAACTCTTCGCCGTTCAACAGTGGGTGCATTCCCAGGAAGTCTCCATAATCCACCAAATAGGTTTCTTCATCCAGATAGATATTGACCGGCCTTTCCCGCTCTATACCCAGAATCGTGACATGCCGCATCCCACTCCAGCCGTCATATCCCACGTGGTATCCCATGCGCTTTGCGTCCCGCAGCAGGTCACTGAGGGCCTCCAGGCCCACCTGGTCCGTGACATCGGCCACGTAATACTCCGATTCATAATACGCTTCCACATAGTGGATTTTTAAGTCCTCTCCCACCGCGGAACGGGGAACGAGGCACCAGGCGGCGATTCCAGCCAAAACCACCACGCACGCCAGCAGGATTTTCCACTTCTTTTTCAAGAGAACCGCCCCCTCTCCGGCTCCATCATAAGGGGACCGCCCTGGACCTGTCAAGGCGGAACGCAGATTTTCCCAAAGTTATTCTTGACATATGTTCAAAACTGTATATAATGGACATATGTTCAAAACAAGGAGGGACATCCATGCCGCGCAGTGCCAAATGCCGCCGGGTCTGCCAGATGCCGACCCACTGCCGCTTTTCCCCGGAACGGCCTGCCCACAGAGAGGCCGTGGAGCTGACGGTGGAGGAGTATGAGGCGCTGCGGCTGATGGACTACCTGGGCCTGAACCAGGAGGAGGCCGCCGCCCAGATGGGGGTGGCCCGGACCACAGTCCAGCGGATCTACGCCCAGGCCCGGCGGAAGCTGGCGGTCTTTCTGGTGGAGGGCCGTCCACTGCAGATCGGCGGCGGCAGCTACGCCCTCTGTCCCCAGGAAAGTTGCCGGGGCTTCAGCAGGCCCTGCGGCCGGTGTGCCTCCCAAGACGGAAAGGAAGCGTCCTCATGAAAATCGCAGTCACCTATGAAAACGGCCAGGTGTTCCAGCACTTTGGCCACACGGCACAGTTCAAGCTCTATGATGTGGAGAACGGCACCGTAGCCTCCTCCCAGGTGGTGGATACCAATGGCAGCGGACACGGGGCCCTGGCTGGCTTTTTGAAGGACCGTCAGGTGGATGCCCTGATCTGCGGCGGCATCGGCGGTGGGGCCCAGATGGCGTTGGCGGAGGCAGGTATCCGGCTGTACGCCGGCTGCCAGGGCGACGCGGACACCCGGGTGGCAGAACTGCTGGCAGGCACGCTGGTCAGCGCCGATGCAGCCACCTGCGACCATCACCACGGTGAGGAGCACACCTGCGGCGACCACGGCTGCGGCCACCACGAGAGCGGCCATACCTGCGGCCACTGCTGAGACCGGACCGGGAGGGCGAAACGCCCTCCCGGTTTTTGTGCAGCACCTTTTGGAAATATGGGATTCCCTTTCTGCATAGGATGGGAACAGCGGACTTTGACACTTCGCCGGAAAGGATGATCCCCTTGGAGCAATACATGGAACAGCATTATCCCTTTACCCTGCCGCCCCTGCCCTACGGCTATGACGCGCTGGCGCCGGAGCTGATCGAAAAAGTGCTGTATTTCCATCACGACAAGCACTTCGCCGCCTATGTGGACGCTCTGAACCAGCTGCTGGAGCGGACGCCCGCCTATCAGTCCTGGCCGCTTTGGAAGCTGTGCCTAAACTGGGAGGAACTGCCGGATGGCCTGCGACAGGGCGTTCGGAACAACGCCGGAGGCGTCTTTAATCATGACCTGTATTTCCGCACCCTCCACCCCCTGCCGGTCTCCGCCCCGGACACGGCGCTGGAGGGCGCTGTGGTACAGGACTTCGGCGGCATGGCAGGTTTGAAGGAGGCCATGCGCAAGGCGGCCCTGGGGCAATTCGGCTCCGGCTGGGCCTGGCTATCCGCAGACGGCGAGGGGCACCTGGCTGTCCAAAAGACCGCAAACCAGGACACACCGCTGCCCCTGATCCCCTTGCTGTGTTGCGACGTATGGGAGCACGCCTACTATCTCCAATACCAGAATCGCCGGGCGGACTACTTCGAAGCCTGGTGGCGACTGGTGGACTGGCCTGAGGTCTCCCGGCTCTATACCGGCTGCCTGGCCTGCCGTCCGCCCCGGCCCTGATGGAAGATTCCAGAGGCGGCGGCAATCGCCGCCGCTTTTGGAAAACTCCAGAAAATAGGCGTTGACAACTGCTTCCTTTTCCGTTATGATAATATGTCGAATGAAGACGCAGAGGAAGGAGCGTACCCATGAATTTCTTGCTGACCGGCGGGGCTGTTTTCCGGGATGGAACTTTCCAGAATGTGGATGTTGCCATTTCCAAAGGCCGTATTGTTTCCGTTTCTCCCTCCCTTTCCCAGGAAGGTTTTTCCGTAATTGAATGTCAGGATCAAGTCATTGTTCCAGGTTTCGTTGATGTACATGTTCATCTTCGGGAGCCTGGATTTTCTTATAAGGAAACCATCGCCTCCGGCACGGCGGCGGCCGCCGCAGGAGGCTACACGGCGGTGTGCGCCATGCCCAACCTGAATCCGGTGCCGGACTCCCTGGAGCACCTGTGGCCGGAGCTGGACGCCATCGCCCGGGACGGCCGGGTGCGGGTGTATCCCTATGGGGCCATCACCCGGGGCGAAAAAGGCGCGGAGCTGGCGGACATGCCGTCTATGGAGCCCTTTGTCTGCGGCTTCTCCGACGACGGGAAATGCGTCCAGTCCGCCGACCAGATGCGCGATGCCATGGAACTCGCAAAACAGCTGGACAAGCCCATCACTGCCCACTGTGAGGACGAGTCCCTGCTGACTCCCGGCTGGTGCATCCACGACGGGGAGTGGGCGAAGCGGAACGGCTTCCCCGGCAACGCCCTGAGAGCGAGTGGAAACAGGTGGAGCGGGATCTGGAGCTGGTGCGGGAGACCGGCTGCCGGTACCACGTGTGCCATGTCTCCACCAAGGAGAGCGTGGCCCTCATCCGCAAGGCCAAGGCGGAGGGGCTGCCGGTATCCTGCGAGACCGGGCCCCACTACCTGATCCTCTGCGACGAGGACCTGATGGATGACGGCCGGTTCAAGATGAATCCCCCCATCCGCTCCGCCGCGGACCGGGATGCTTTGATCGAAGGGCTGCTGGACGGCACCATCGACTGCATCGCCACGGACCACGCCCCCCACAGCGCGGAGGAGAAGTCTAGGGGACTCCGCAGCCTCAACGGCATCGTGGGGTTGGAGTGTGCCTTCCCGGTGCTGTATACGGAGCTGGTGGAGCCGGGCATCGTCCCCTTCGCCACGCTGCTGAACGCCCTGTGCGTCAATCCCCGGCGGCTGTTCCGCCTGCCCGGCGGAAAGATCGAGGCGGGAGAGATCGCGGATCTGACCGTGCTGGATCTGAACTGGCCCCATGCCATCGACAGCACCCTTTTCTTCTCCCAGGGCCGTTCCACGCCCTTTGACGGCTGGACCGTCACCGCCGGAGTGGACAAGACCATCTGCAACGGGAATCTGGTGTACACCGCCAGCTCCCGCAACATCAATAAGACCCCCATCCCCCCCTGTCAGGAGGACTACCTATGAAACAATCCCTCTTTACCATGGAACACGCCCGGCAGCTGACCGCCGACACCTATGAGCTGGTGCTGTCCGGCGACACCTCCGCCATCACGGCGCCGGGGCAGTTCGTGAACATCCAGCTGCCCGGCAAATTCCTCCGGCGGCCTATCTCCATCTGCAACTGGACGAAGGACGCCCTGCTGCTCCTGGTCCGGGTGGTGGGCGAAGGCACCCATGACTTAGTGCGGTGCGTCCCCGGCACAGAGCTGGATGTGCTGTCGGGTCTCGGCAACGGCTTTGATCTGGCAAAGGGCGGGGCCCACCCTATCCTGCTGGGCGGCGGCATCGGCATCGCGCCCCTGTACGGCCTGGCTCAGCGGATGCTGGAGGCGGGCATCGCCCCCACAGTGGGACTGGGATTCCGCTCCGGCGGAGACGCCTTTTACCTGGAGGAATTCGGCAAGCTGGGCTGCCGCCTGATGGTGGCCACGGAGGACGGCAGCTTGGGCACAAAGGGATTTGTTACGGATCTGGCCCGTCACGTGCCGGAGTGCGGCTACGCCTTCGTCTGCGGCCCCACCCCCATGCTGAAGGCCGTCCACGGCCTGCCCCAGCTCACCGGCGGGCAGTTCAGCTTCGAGGCCCGGATGGGCTGCGGCTTCGGCGCCTGCATGGGCTGCTCCGTGCCCACGGGAAACGGCTACAAGCGGGTGTGCAAGGACGGTCCCATTCTGTACAAGGAGGAAATCGTATGGTAAGCCTGTCTGTCCGCCTTGCAGGGGTGGAGCTGAAAAATCCCGTAATCCCCGCCTCCGGCACCTTCGGCTATGGCCGGGAGTACGCAGAGCTGTACGACCTGGACCTTCTGGGCAGCTTCTCCTGGAAGGGCACTACCGCACAGAGCCGTCCGGGCAACCCTCAGCCCCGGATCGCGGAGACCGCCTCCGGGATGCTGAACGCCGTGGGCCTCCAGAACCCGGCATCGACGCGGTGATCGCGGAGGAGGTGCCCAACATTGCAAAGATCTTTCATGGGCCGGTGATCGCCAACGTGGGGGGCTTCTCTCTTCAGGAGTACGCTGAGAACTGCGCCAAGCTCAACGACGTGGAGCAGGTGTCCATTCTGGAAGTGAACATCTCCTGTCCCAATGTCCACGCCGGAGGGAAGAACTTCGGCTCCGACCCTAGGGCTGCCGCGGAAGTCACCCGGACAGTGAAGGCAGTGACGAAAAAGCGGGTCTTCATGAAGCTCTCCCCCAACGTCACGGACATCGCGGAGATCGCAAGGGCCTGCGCTGACGCGGGAGCCGACGGCATCTGCCTCATCAACACCCTGTTGGGGATGCGGATCGACCTGAAAACGAAAAGCCCTCATCGCCAACCGCACCGGCGGACTGTCCGGCCCCGCGGTGTTCCCGGTGGCGGTGCGGATGGTGTGGGACGTGTACGAGGCGGTGCAGCTGCCCATCATCGGCTGCGGCGGCGTCTCCTCTGCGGAGGACGTGTGTGAGATGATGCTGGCGGGGGCCAGCGCCGTGGAGATCGGCGCCGCCAACCTGCGGGACCCCTATGCCTGCAAGAAGATCATCGAAGCCCTGCCGGGCGTGTGCGAAAGGCTGGGCGTGGAGCGTATCGCGGACCTGACCGGCGCGGCGCACGGCTGAACGCTGTCACCGAGAAATTTACAGAAAGGACTGTTTGAATATGAGCGCAAAGACGTCATCATCGCCCTGGACTTCCCACCCGTGAGGAGACCCTCTCCTTCCTGGACCAGTTCCCCGCCGGGGAGAAGCCCTTGTGAAGATCGGCATGGAGCTGTTCTATGCCGAGGGCCCCAGGTGGTCCGGGACATCAAGGCCGGGGCCACAAGATCTTCCTGGACCTGAAGCTCCACGACATCCCCAACACCGTGAAGCGGGCCATGGCGGTCCTCTCCCGACTGGATGTGGATATGGTGAACCTCCACGCAGCCGGGACCTCCGAGATGATGCGGGCCGCCCTGGAGGGCCTGACTCGTCCCGACGGCACCCGCCCCTGCTGATTGCCGTCACCCAGCTGACCTCCACCGACGCCGCCGCCCTGAAAAACGAGCTGCTGATCGACACCCCCATGGCAGAGACGGTGCTCTCCTACGCCAAGAACGCCGCCGCCAGCGGCCTGGACGGCGTGGTCTGCTCTCCTCTGGAGGCGGCTCTGGTCAAGGAGCGTTGCGGCGCGGACTTCCTGACTGTCACCCTGGCATCCGGTTCGCGGACAGCCGCCGGCGACCAGAAGCGGATCATGACTCCGGAGAAGGCGGGCAAGTCTGGCTGCGACTACATCGTGGTGGGCCGTCCCATCACCCAGGCGGAGGACCCGGTGTCCGCTTATCGGAGAGCGGTCAAGGACTTTTGGGGCTGAGCGGAACGGGGGCACGTCTGCATGAAATTTGATTTGATGGAACTTGCCCTTGTCATTGCTGTCTTTTTCATGGTACTGGCATTCGGAGTAATCTGGATCAAAGCCCTGCCATTCGGTTATACCGAGTCGGCGCTATTGTACCTTGCAGCCATTGTGGCCGCAAGTGCTTTCTGGGTCGGCCGAAAGCACTGACCATCTTCGCACATTTGGATAAGGAGGATTTTTCCATGAACTTAGAACGTGAAATCGCCCACGATCTGCTGAGCATCGGCGCGGTGTTCCTGCGGCCGGACGAGCCCTTCACCTGGGCCAGCGGCATCAAGAGCCCCATCTACTGCGACAACCGCCTGACCCTCACCGCTCCCGCCGTCCGCACGGCCGTGGAGAAGGGCTTGGTGGAGCTGATCCGCACCCATTACCCGGATGCGGAGGTGCTGATGGGCACGTCCACCGCCGGCATCGCTCACGCGGCCATCGTGGGCCACCTGATGGACCTGCCCATGGGCTACGTCCGCTCCGGCAACAAGGACCACGGCCGCCAGAACCGCATCGAGGGCAGGCTAGAGAAGGGCCAGAAGGTCGTTGTGGTGGAGGACCTGATCTCCACCGCCGGCAGCTGCATTGAAGTTGTAGAGGCGCTGCGGGAGGCGGGTGCCGAGGTTCTCGGCGTCGCATCCATCTTCACTTACGGGCTCCAAAAGGGCCTGGACCGGCTGGCCGCCGCGAATGTCGTCAACCACTCCCTCTCCAACTTCGATGCCGTCTGCGAGGCGGCCGCTGAGGAGGGAAGATCAAGCCGGAGGACATTGAGCGGCTGAAGAGGTTCCGGGCCAACCCATCCGACGAATCCTGGATCACATCGAAATAAATTCCGCTTATTCCGCTTCCGGCGGATGCGAAAGCTCCATCCGCTCCATTCATTTCTCCTTTCCCCACCGAACCCGCTCCGCTGGGCTTCGGCGGGGGCCCGGTTGACCAATTCCGCTCCGCTTTCGGCTTTGCGGAGCTATTCCTGCCGCCCGAGGAGCGGCTCCTCCCACCACACCCCTGAAAGGAGTTCATCATGCCCAGAAATCTCATCGACATCACCGACCTCTCCGTGGAGGAGATCAATCAGCTGATCGCCACCGCGGAGGACATTATCGCCAACCCGGTCAAGTACCAGGACGCCTGTGCCCACAAGCAGCTGGCAACGCTCTTCTTCGAGCCCTCCACCCGGACCCGGCTCTCCTTTGAGTCCGCCATGCTGGCCCTGGGCGGCAGCACCCTGGGCTTTTCTGAGGCCAGCTCCAGCTCCACCGCCAAGGGCGAGACCGTGGGCGACACCATCCACACCGTCAGCTGCTACGCCGACATCATCGCCATGCGCCATCCCAAGGAGGGTGCTCCCTACGCCGCCTCCCAGTTCAGTGAGGTACCTATCATCAATGCCGGCGACGGCGGCCACAACCATCCCACCCAGACGCTCACCGACCTGCTGACCATCCACCGGGAGAAGGGGCGGCTGAACAACTTCACCATCGGCTTCTGCGGCGACCTGAAATTCGGCCGCACCGTCCACTCCCTGGTGAACGCCCTGAGCCGGTACGATCACATCAACTTCGTGCTGATCTCCCCCACCGAGCTGAAGCTGCCCCGGTATGTGAAGGAGGAGGCTCTGAAGAAGAAGGGCATCCCCTACACCCAGACCACGGATCTGGAGTCCGTCATCCCCCAGCTGGACATTCTCTACATGACCCGTGTCCAGAAGGAGCGGTTCTTCAATGAGGAGGACTACCTGCGCTTGAAGGACAGCTACATCCTGACACCGGAGAAGCTGGAGAACGCCAAGGCGGACCTGTCCATCCTCCACCCCCTGCCCCGTGTCAACGAGATCACTGTGGCGGTGGACAAGGATCCCCGGGCCGCCTACTGGAGACAGGTGAAGAACGGCAAGTACATCCGCATGGCACTGATCCTGAAGCTGCTGGGCATTCAGGTGTGAGAAGGAGGCATTGACGCTATGAACATCGACAGCATCCAAAACGGCGTGGTCCTGGACCACATCCAGGCTGGCAAGAGCATGGACATCTACCGCTACCTCCATCTGGACCAGCTGGACTGCTCCGTGGCCATCATCAAGAATGTCCGCAGCGGCCGGATGGGTAAGAAGGACATCATCAAGATCGACTCCCCCATGGAGGTAGATCTGGATGTGCTGGGCTATATCGACCCCAACATCACCGTCAACATCATCCGCAACGGCGTGCGGGTGGAAAGAAGCATCTGGAGCTTCCGAAAAGCTGGTGAATGTCATCCACTGCAAAAACCCCCGCTGCATCACCGTGGCGGAGCCGCAGCTGGACGCCATATTCCTGCTGAGCGATCCCGCCACTCACACCTATCGCTGCGCCTACTGCGAGACCGCAAAGGACAAGAAGTTCTGATTCCCCGTGACGGCACTGCCCGTTCAGACTGCGTGGACATCCAGTTTTTCCTCCGGCAGGGTATACGGATTCTGCATTGCAGGAACGTTTTCCTGCAATGCAGAATTTTTTTTGCAATTTCTGTTGCGTTTTGGAGGAAAATGGCGTATACTGCGGCCCGGATTTGAGAAAACGGAGGCACTCCTATGAAGCATCAGCCCTCTTGGACCGCTCTGCGCAGCTACGCGATCACAGCCGGTCTGGCCTGCCTGATGGGCGTCAGCTATGAGCTGTTCGTCTTTCCCAACGCCTTCGCCCCGGCGGGCATCAACGGCTTGGCCACCATGCTGCAATACCTGCTGCACGTCAATATCGGCTACCTCTCCCTGCTCATCAACCTGCCGCTGGTCCTGCTGGCCTGGAAAAAAGTCGACCGGGACTTCGCCCGCAAAACACTGGTGTTCGTGCTGGTGTTCTCCGCCGTCACGCTGGTGCTGGGCCAGATGGACCTAAGCGCCATCGCCTATGACTCCGGCTCCTCCGCCATCCTGGGGCCTGTGGCGGCCGGTGTGGTCAGCGGCGCTGTGTACGGCTGGGTGATCCGGCAGAACGGCTCCACCGGCGGAACGGACATCGTAGCCGCCTGGGTGCGGAAAAAGCACCCGGAGGCCAGCCTGGTCTGGCTGATCTTCACCCTCAATGCCGCGGTGGCGGTGTTGTCCTTCTTCGTCTACGGCTGCCAGTTCGAGCCGGTGATCCTGTGCCTGATCTACTGCTATCTCAGCTCCAGCATCAGCGACACCATTTTGAAGGGCGGCAAATCCGCCATGAAATTCGAGGTGGTCACCCGGCAGCCGGAGGAGCTCTCCCGGCAGCTCATGCAGCAGTTGCGCCACGGTGTCACTGTGCTCCAGGCGGAGGGAATGTACTCGGAGACTCCCCGTTCCCTGCTGATCTGCGTGGTGAACCGCCATCAGGTGGTTCGGTTCCAGGAGATTCTGGCCCGCTTCCCGGATACCTTCGCCTGCGTCTCCAGTGTCAATGAGACCTGGGGGAATTTCAAACACGTGGCATAGAAAAACCGGCGGAGGCCGTACAGCCTCCGCCGATTTTTCAGGTTTTTACTCCGCCGCCCGCTCCAGCCGGTCCAAGGGGAACGGCGGTGCGGCCAGAGGCTTCACCGCCAAGCTCATCAGCAGCATGGGGTTGTCATCCGCCGCCACCCGGTTGGAATGGAGCACGCCGCAGATCTTGCAGCGGTGGATGATGGCCCACTCGCCGCCCTTGCGGACCCAGACGGCCACCGGCTCCATGGTGCCGCCGCAGTCGGCGGCCCGGTCCCCCGGCTCGTCATCCAGGTGGACGCTGGCAAGGCAGTTGGGGCAGTGGTTGCGGTGCTGGGTTCCGGCAGCCTGAGGTCCTACCGGCCAGCCGCAGACCCGGCAGGTGAATACATCCCGGCAGGGATCCTGCCGGTAGTCCAGGCGGCGCCGTTTCGGTTTTTGCGGGATTCGCTGGGACATTGGAAATTCCTCCTTGGTGTTGTCTTACTGCCCTCAGCATACCCTGCCGCAGGCCGGTCCCGCAACCGTCAACTCGGTTCAGAAATAAGAAAGCGCCATGCGGGAGTCCGCATGGCGCTTGTGTTCTTATTCATTTCTCAGGCGGGCGATGATCTTCCAAATGCTCTTCGGCGCCAGAAAGTAGGCTTCCGCCAGCTGGTCCACAGAGGTCCCCTCCCGATAGCGCCGATAGATCTCCTGATTTCGGGCCAGGGTCTCCGCCTTGCGGCCATTGGCCGCGCCCCAGGGTTTGCGGCTGGTCTCCCGCCGGGGGATGTACAGATACTCCCCGTCGATATACGCCTGGACCTGGGCCAGCAGGTCCGGCGGCAGCACGTCGGCTGCTTTCATATAGCGCATGATGCTCCTCCAAAGCTCTTGTGATTTGGAATGAGCAGAGGCTATATGCCAAATCTCTTTGTTTGACGCGATAGCCTCTGCTATACGTCAAACGCCGAAACAAAGTTATTCAATCGCAAATATGTCCCTCATTTCCCCGGCTTCTCCAGCCAGCTCTTTTTCAGCGGCAGCAAATTCTTTCCTGCCGCTGTCACTATACCATAGTTCTCTGGGGCAGTCAACATAAATCCGTTATTACGGGATATAATGAACTCCTCAAGCAGAGCTAAAAATGAACGGCCGCTTTTTTAGCGGCCGTTCATTTTTGGTTGCTTATTTGTGCCCTCAGTTTTTACTCAAACTTATCCGTAATATTCCATTGCGCTCACTTTGAGATCCGACATTCCAGATTCACTTCCACCATCTATGCTAAATTCAAGCACGGACGTCAATACTCCGGCATCTTCATTTACTCGGAAAGCTCTCACCGCTGTTTTTCCAGAAGCAATCTTTATAGATTGAAATATTTCCTTCTCCCCATCGCTTACTGTAACTGGGCGATAGACATTGAAAAACTGGTCAGTCTCTCCATTATTCGTCACCGTTATTAAGACAATCCCTCCGGCTGCACAATTGAGTCTCTGTGTGATTCCAGTATCCGACTGAATACAAGCATCATTCAGCCAAATCGTCATGCCCTTATTGGAATTAATCTTATCTGGCTTTATCTCTGTAAAAGGGCCTGCCGTAGCCCCAAATTCTGGTGTCTCTCCTATGGTCACATTTTCAGCACTTCCAACACTTACAGATGCGCCTTTGTTCTCACTTCCAATAACAATGCAATCGTTGCTACTGTCCCAAGATATTGTAGCATCAAATAACTCTGCAATTTTCCTGATAGAAAGGTAATTTGTCATCCCACCAGCTTCATCTGTGTAAGTGATAACCCCAGGAATTTCCTGGCCATTTGGTGCTGCAATTGTTTCCCCAGCTTCTAATTCCGTCTTTCCGAACATACGAATTCCTGCGTTTCCAGTAGAAAACTGTTCAGAGACAGCAAAAACCGTTGTTCCAAGTAAGCATATGACCGCTAAAGTGCATATGCCAACATCAATCTTTGTTCTCTTCATATCTCGATTGCTTACTTGCTCTTTTAGGGATTGACCTGGTACTGCCACGCTTTAATCTGAACATTCATATTTGCGCCATTTGTTGTTGTAATATTAATGCTAACGTCACAAGTCAATCCCTCAGACTGATCAGTACTTCTAATTTCTGCGGAATCTGTTTCTCCAGCAGGAATTTTCCAAGCCGGGACAGCTGTTCCATCAACGTCCAAATTTACAATAACATCATTATTTCCGCTATTAACTACTGTTAGCTCCAAGTTATTCCCGTTTCCAGGATAACAAGTAAAGCTGTTATTATAATTATTTTTTCCGTTACATTCATCCCAAAATGCCCAAACGCCGCGGGGCATGACCGTGGTTTCCTCTACTCCAAAGTCAATCGAGACATCACCAACAACAACTGTTTTGGTCTCTGCAGCTGCAGCAGACGTCACCAGCGAAAAGCTCATAATCAAAGTAAGCAGCATTGCAAAATATCTACGCATCGTTTTCATAGTTCTTCCTCCTTTAATTTTTAAAAGTCGTGAAATCAATAATTCACAAAGCCGGAAACGGAGACAGTATAGTTAGAATTATTCCTTACCGCAAATGTATAGGTCCCTCTGAGATCGATCCTGATCGTCTGGTTAATGCTCCCGTTGCTTCCTCGCACAGGGTAAAATAGCCCGTCGGAGTCGATCAGTCCGAAGTCGACACTCGCTGACGCCGGAGAATAAGATGCCGTAATGGTAACGGTTTCCCCATATTCCATCGGAAAGCTGGTGCTTGCTTTTCTCATTCTCTTCGCAGAAATCTCAAAATCAAACTCGCCTGTGGCTCTTGGTTCCGCGATCTCTGCTGCCTGTTCTCCAATATCAGCTGCAGCGGCCTGAGCGGAAATACAGCTAAAAATTGCAATACAGGCGAACAACAAACAAAAGCCTCTTTTCATCCCCATTGGTCTCACCTCCTTCCTGTTACTCCCAATTCAAGTTAAAATCCGGCTCTTCCAACAACGTACTTTCTTCCCCCTGAATTGAATGTAAATCCAAGCCATTTTCCTTCTGCCCTCTTCCATACCAGAAAAGGAAGCATACCAGCAGGGCCAAAACAACGGCGCCGATCACAAGCAGCCTCATCCACTGCTTTTCTTTTTTCTGTACCTTCTGCTCCGGCGCCCTCTCTGCAGCCAGGGCCGCCGGAGCCAGGGCAGGAAGTTCGTCCCCGCTTTCATCCAGCAGATACTCCAGCGGGACGTTATAGAGCCTGCTCAGAGATTGCAGATTTTCTATTGATGGCCTGGACGTCCCTGTTTCCCATTTTGTTACGGCCTGCCGGGACACATCCAGCTCTTCCGATACCTCTGCTTGGGACAGCCCTTCTCTTTTTCGCAAGCGAGCCAATTTTTTATCTAAGGTCATTGTTTACATCTCCAAATCTATCCCAGCAAGAAATGAAAGTAAACCGCGCGCGGCTTACTTTCCAGCAACCAACGGTTGCCAACTGGGTTTTTTATCCTTTTTTTGAGGTTTCCATGCCCCGGAATGTCCGCTCACGCTGCGCCGCTGCACATATCACGTTGGACTTTCAAGGGGGGGCCGGGCAACACCAAACAGGGGGATGCCGCCTCCTTTTCAGCCCGGTAGTTGGTCTTGCGCACAGAACCGACATCCCACCCCGCTTGGAAATCGGCCCTATGGTATCATCTCCGGCAGGGGCTGTCAAGCCTGCGGTCCCGGGCAAAAGCAGAGCGTTGCTCTGCGGCTGTTTCATTGGTTTTACAGGCCCCGCCACTCCTCCGGCCGGAGGCGGCTCAGGTCGTGCTCCGCCGCGTCGATGGTGCGGAGCATGGCCTCCTTGTCCCGGTTCAGCGTGCCCTTCAGCACCAGGTAGTTGCTGGCGTGATTCATCCGGAACACGCTGCCGGGGCTGTCCAGATGCTCCATCAGCAGCCGGGTTTCCTCCAGCACCTGGGGCTGGGTCAGCAGTTGGAAGCTGCCGTCCCGCACCCAGTCGTAAAGGGGCGTCTCCGGCTCCACCATCAGCGTCAGCATCCCGATATACTCCGGGTTCATGGCGTTGAAGGCCTCCGCCGTCTCGATGGCGTGGCGCTCCAGCAGCTCTGGGCCGCCCAGGCCCGTGATGGCGGTGACGGACAGCGCCATGCCGCACCGGCGGACCTTCCGGCCCATCTCCACGATCTCGGCGGACATGTGGCCCTTGCGCATCCGCTTCAAAACGTCATCGCACCCGGACTCCAGTCCCATGTAGACCATGGTCAGGCCCTTGTCCCGCAGCGTCCGCAGCTCCTCCTCCGTCCGGATACGGATGGAGGCAGGGGACGCGTAGCTGGTGACCCGCTCACACTCTGGGAACAGCTCCCGAATGGTGTCTAGGATGGTGTAAAGCTCATTCGCTTTCCGGACTAATGCGTCGCCATCCGCCAGGAACACCCGGTCCACCCGGCGGTACACGCCCCGGGCGATGCGGAAGTCCTCCAGCACCTCCTCCAGGGGACGAATGGCGAAGTGCTTCTCCTTATACATGCTGCAGAAGGCGCAGGTGTTGTGGCTGCACCCGTAGGTCACCTGGACGATGAGGCTGTACGCCTCAGAGGGCGGACGGTAAACGCTTCCCTTGTATCTCATACGCCCAGCTTCTCCAGGGCCGCCATCTTCAGGCAGACGCACAGCACGGCGATGGCCTGCTCCAGCTCCTCAACAGGGGGCAGGGAAGGCGCGATGCGGATATTGCTGTCCTGGGGATCCTTGCCATAGGGGAAGGTGGCGCCTGCGCCGGTCATGGTGACGCCCGCCTCCTTGCACAGGGCCAGCGTCCGCTTGGCGGTGCCGGGCATGGCGTTCAGAGAGACGAAGTAGCCGCCCTTGGGCCGCCGCCAGGAGGCGATCTCCAGCGGCGCGATCTCCCGGTCCAGCGCGTCCACCACACAGCGGAACTTGGGGCCCATGATGGCGGCGTGCTTCTTCATCAGCTCCAGGGTGTGGGCCTTGTCCTTGAGATAGAGCACATGGCGCTGCTGGTTCACCTTGTCGAAGCTGATGACCTGGACAGTGAGGAGCTTTTCCATGTAAGCCATGTTGGCCTCGGAGCAGGCAAAGCAGGAGATGCCGGCGCCGGGCAGGGTCACCTTGGAGGTGGAGGCGAACTCGAACACCATGTCGGCGTTGCCGTATTTTTCACTCCGCCAGGATGTCCGGGAACTCCACATAGTCCCCCTCGAACTCATGGATACAGTAGGCATTGTCCCACATCAGCAGGAAGTCCGGGGCGGCGGGCTTCATAGAGGCGATGCGCCGGATGGTCTCGGCGGAGTAGATGATGCCGTCGGGGTTGGAGTACTTGGGCACGTTCCACATGCCCTTGACCGCCGGGTCCTGGATGGCCTTCTCCACCGCGTCCATGTCCGGTCCCTCGTCCGTCATGGGGATGGTGACGAGCTCAAAGCCAAAGGACTCCGTCACCTTGAAATGGCGGTCATAGCCGGGGGCGGGGCACAGGAACTTCACCACGGGCTCCCTGCACCAGGGGCGCTCGCTGTGGAGCAGGCCATGGGTATAGGCCTTGGAGATGGTATCGTACATCAGCTGCAGGCTGGCGTTGCCGCCCACGAACACCTGCTCCGGCCGGCAGCCCAGGATCTCCGCGAACAGCCGCTTGGCGGCGGGCAGGCCACTGAGTTCGCCGTAGTTACGCACGTCGACGCCGTCGGACACGTAGTCTTCCGGCTTCTGCATCAGGCTGAAAATATCGCTGACCAGATCCAGCTGCGCCTTACCGGGCTTGCCCCGGGCCATGTTCAGATTCAGTCCCGGGCCTTCAGCTCCTCGTACTCCCGGGTCACCTCGGCGTATTCCGCCTTCCGCTCCTCGGCGGTCATCTTGGGATAAGCAGTCATTACAGCGCTTCCTTTCTGTTGAAAAATCTTTACAAATCCAATTCAGTATATCGTTTTTTCAACAAACTTGCAACCCCATTTCTCCTGGGCGCAAACACGAAAAGGGCCCCGCCGAAATGGGCGGGGACCCTGTTCCGCTTTCCTCAGCAGCCGCCGCAGCCGATGCAGCTCTCTGCGCAGGTGATGGTGGGGTCGCAGGTAGAAATGGTCGTGCCGTAGCGGACCGGGATGGAGACACAGACCTTCTGGGTCATAGTCACGGTGCACATGGTTCCGTCTGCATTGGTGGCGCAGGTGATGGTGGGATTGCCCTGACAGGTGACGGTGGGGCTTCCCATGACTGCGGTGGGGGACAGGATCACGGAGGCAGTCACATCCACACACTGGGTACTGACCTTGTTGCAGCCGTTCAGGGGGCAGGATTCTTCGGACTGATATGGTAAAATGGGCTCATGCTCATAGGCTTCATTGATACGCAAAGGAATTCCCTCGTTTCATGGAAATTATATCCGGCGTTTCCGCCCTGGATACAACCCATCTTATGCGCGGCAACGCCTGACTGCGCCTGTCAGCTCTGCTGAAATTCTGCAAGGGCCCGCCGCAGGAAGTTCTTGGTCTCCGGTCCGCAGAAGGCGGCGTCCACCGCCGCCTCCTGGCAGGCCAGCAGTTCCTCACGGCTCATATAGGCGAATTCTGCGGCCCGGCGCAGCTCCTCCGTCAGGGTCAGCCCGCCCAGGAAGGTAGGATCGTCCCGGCTCAGGGTCACCACCGCCCCTGCATCCAGTAGACGCCGCAGGGGATGATCCTCCCGCCGCCGGTACAGCAGTGTCAGGTTGGAGGTCAGGCAGATGTTCAGCGGCACCCGCTCCCGCACCAGCCGGGCCGTCAAATCCGCGTCCTCTGCCGCCCGGACGCCGTGGTCCAGCCGGTCCGCCTCCAGGAGATCCAGGGCGTCCCGCACGCCATCCGGCCCGCTGCTCTCCCCGGCGTGGGCGGTGCGGCCGAAGCCCGCCGCACCCGCCGCCAGGAACGCCGGACGGAACCGCTCCCCCGTTCGGCCCGCCAGGGCCTCGTTCCCGTCAATGGAGAGGCCCGCCAGCCGGTGGGTCCGGTGGGCTTTCATATCCTCCACCAGGGCCATGGCCTCCGCCCCCGTCTGGGTGCGGGAGAGAGACAGCGTGAATCGGCAGTCTGCGCCGCCCTGTGCCGCAGCCCGGTCAAACCCAGCGGTCACCGCGGCGATGATCTCCGGTACCGAGAACTGGGGCCAGTGGGTGGGGTTCAGGATCATCTCGCTGTACAGGATATGCTCCCGTCCACTCTCCAGCGCAGCGTGCTCCGCCGCCTCCGCCAGCTCCTCCGGCGTGCCCACAAAGGAGCAGATGTTGTCCAGAAAGGCGAGGAAGTCGCTCAGGTCCTCAGCAGAGCAGTCGTACAGCCGCTCCGCCGGGCGGGGCAGCTCCCGCCCCTGCCGGGCCGCGAACCGCGCCAGCATCTCCCCCGGCATGGTGGACTCCAGATGGACATGGAGCTCCACCTTGGGCATGCGCGTCAAAAAGGCAGTCAGATGTTCCATTGCGTTTGCTCCTCTGGTTGTTTTTTCTATAATGAATGTAGGGCACCGGAGGGAACCTCCGGATCCGCTGTTTTCCATTATACCATACCGGCGCCGATGTGCCAATCCCCGGAAAATACCCTTCCCTTTTGTCAGAGCCGTGCTATAATTCTGTTAGGATCATGTAAATATTTCAGGAGGAGGGCTCTCCATGGGTGAAGAACAGGAACAGAAATTCCACCAGCTCACAGAAGAACCGGTGAGCCGGGTGATCTCCCATCTGGCCGTTCCCTGTATCATCAGTATGCTGGTGACCGCTTTTTACAACATGGCGGACACCTTTTTTGTGGGGATGCTGCGCAGCAACGCTGCCACTGGCGCTGTGGGCGTGGTGTTTTCCATGATGGCGGTGATCCAGGCTGTGGGCTTTTTCTTCGGCCACGGCAGCGGCAACTTCATCTCCCGGGAGCTGGGGCGGCGCAATACGGATTCGGCCTCCAACATGGCGGCCACCGGCTTTTTCTCCGCCCTGTTCACCGGACTCCTCATCTGCGTTTTCGGCGAGATCTTCCTGACGCCCCTGGCCGCGTTCCTGGGCTCCTCCCCCACCATTCTGCCCTATGCCAAGGACTACCTGCGCGTGATCCTCATCGGCGCGCCGTGGATGACCGCCTCCCTGGTACTGAACAACCAGCTGCGCTTCCAGGGCAACGCCATCTACGGCACCATCGGCATCGCCAGCGGCGCCGTGCTGAACATCGGGCTGGATCCCCTGCTGATCTTCGTCTTTGACCTGGGAGTGGCGGGCGCCGCCTGGGCCACCATCATCAGCCAGTTCGCCGGGTTCTGTCTGCTGCTGGCGGGCTGCACCCGGGGCGCCACCCTTCACATCCATATCTCCCGCGTCCAGCTAAAATGGTCCTACTTCAAGCTCATCATCCAGGGCGGGCTGCCTTCCCTGGCCCGGCAGAGCTTGGCCAGCGTGGCCACCATCTGCCTCAACCACGCCGCCATGCCTTACGGAGACGCGGCCATCGCCGCCATGGGCGTGGTCCAGCGGATCACCACCTTCGGCGCCTCCGCCATGATCGGATTCGGCCAGGGCTTCCAGCCGGTGTGCGGCTTTAACTACGGTGCCCGGCTGTATCACCGGGTGAAGGAGGGCTTCTGGTTCTGCGTGAAGGTGGCCGCCGTCTTTCTGCTGGTGATCGGGGCACTGGGGTTCGCCTTTGCACCGCAGCTCATCGCCCTGTTCCGGGATGACCCGGGGGTCATCGCCATCGGCACGGTAGCCCTGCGGTTCCAGTGCGTGACTTTCTTCTTCCAGGCGTGGATCACCATGAGCAACATGATGCTCCAGACCATTGGGCGGACCGTTCCCGCCACCTTTGTCGCCATGGCCCGGCAGGGCATTTTCTTCATTCCCCTGGTGTGGCTTCTCTCCCTGTCCCCGTTGGGACTTCTGGGCGTCCAGATGGCCCAGTCCGTCTCCGATCTTCTCACTCTGGCGGCGGCTGTCCCCATTCAACTGTATGTACTGCGCCAGATGTCACAGATGCAGCCCGCCAAGGTTTGAACCCGAAACAGGAAAAAGCACCCTGCGGCCGACGGCCGCGGGGTGCTTTCAGGTTGTCTTACGGTCCTCTCATGCGGGCAGCAGCGCCTCCACCGCGGCGGCCAGCGCCTCACCCTCCCGAATGGCATAACTCCAATCCGGATCCTGATAGACGGCGAAGAGCCCGTCCTCCATCGAGAGTACCACGTGCAGGGCCTCCTCTCCGCCGACGACGTTCACCTCCACCATATCCCGGAAGGAATGCGCCGGGAGTCCGCCCCGGGAAATCAGACCGCGGGAGGCGCCCTCCAGCAGATCCAGCACCTCGTCCCCGTCCACCTGGGACGAGATCTCCTGTCCCCGGTAATAGAGCGAGGTGAGCCGGTACTCCACCTCCTCGTCCAACACGGGAGCCGACAGGGACAGCACCACCGCTCCGGCCGCCACTGCCAGCACCGCAACGATCAGCACCACAATGCTCTTTCGCATCCCATCACCTCCTGTTTTTTCCATTATATCCGGCTCCGCTCCCCGCTGTCAAGCAAGAAAGCGCCGCCAAAGGCAGCGCTTTTCTGTTCGGCTCCGCGGCGCGGACAAGCTGTTATTCCGCAGGTTCTGCCCGGCGCAGAGCCTCATCCGCCGCCGCCAGCTCCGGAAAGACGGGCGACCAGAGGCGGAAGCACCGCCCTTCGATCATGCGCCGGTAGGCAAAGGAATCCCGCACCCGCTCCGGCAGGAGGACGCCAGCCCGGCACTCGTCACCATCCTCGTGGGTGTCAGACCCTGCCAAGCGCAGATACTCCGGGTGGCGCTTCGCCAGCTCCAGGGCCCGGTCGTTATGGTTTTCATGGCGGGGATGGGCGTTGAGGATCTCCGTGCCGTGGACAGCATCTTCAAATACCGTGGTATTGCCGTCGCGGTAAGGGTGGGCGTGGACGATCAGTACTTGGTCGTGGAATTTCCGGTAGAACTCCCGGGCGCTCATGCAGCACAGATATGGGTTCGCCCGCAGCCACGCCTCGTCGATACCATAGACCAAATAGTTGTTGTCGTTCTCCGGGAAGCGCAGCTCCGCCCCCAGGATCACATCCAGTCCCAGTTCGTCTCCCCGGTGGAGGCCCGGTAGCCGGCAAGATAGTGGTCGATCACATGGTCCCAGTTGTGGTCCGTGTCAATCCGGGACAAGTACTCCGGGTGGAGGTGATCCGTCACCACCAGGCCGGAAAATCCGTGCCCGGCATAGCGATCCACCACCTCCGCCGCCGGCAGATGGCCGCATTTGCTGGTCTCCGCCGTGTGGGTGTGGGGGTCGTAGAGATACTCTTTCATAGCTGATCGCCTCTTCTTATCCGTCAAGCAGTGCGCCGCGCCGCAGAACGGCAGACGTCTCTCATGTCAACGCCCTGCAGGAGCTGCGCTTCACCAGACTGGGCATCAGGATCTGATGGACGTAGCCCTGGGTGCCCCGCTCGATCTTATCCAACAGAATCTCCACCGCCTGAAGGGCCATCTCCCGCTTGGATTGCTCCACCGTAGTCAGGTCGATCCGCGGCATGGCGGCAGATGCGATGTTGTCAAATCCCATCAGACTCAGCTGCTCCGGCACCCTGATCCCAAGCTCGTCCGCCGCCCGCAGAATCCCCAGGGCGTTGGAGTCCGTGGAGGCCAGGATGGCTGTATAGTCCAGGGGCTTGGTAAACAGCTCCCGGGCCAGCTCATAGCCGCCGGCCACTGAGGAGCGGGGAAAGCTGCTGTCCACAATCCGCGGTGTCAGCCCCATGTCCCGGCAGGCCCGCAGGTAACCCTCTGCCCGCAGCTGGTGGGTGACGGTGTGCCTGCGGCCGAAGTACAGGATCTCCCGGTGCCCCAGGCTCCGCAGGTATTCCATGGCCAGGTAGGTGGCCCCGGTATTGTCCGTGGTCACACAGCTGAGGGGTTCGTCCCGCAGATCCTCGCTGAGGAAGACCGTGGGCACCTGCTCCGTGTAGACCCGGAGCTCCTCACAGCTCCGGTGCTCCTGGGGGACGATCAGCATCCCGTCCACCTGGCGGCCCACCAGCAGCTTTACCACCGCCTTCTCCTGCCGCAGATCCGGCCCGGAGTTGCACAGCATGAGATTGTAGCCCCGCGCCCGGGCGCTCATCTCCGCGTGGTACGCCAGCTCTGCCATGAACTGATTGTCAATAGAAGGCACTACCAGACCGATCAGCTCCGTCCTCCGCATGACCATGGAGCGGGCCACATAGTTTTTGGTGTAGCCCATCTCGTCGCACAGGCGCAGGATCCGCTCCCGGGTCTCCCGCCCGATCTGTGGGCTGCCTGACAGAGAGCGAGAGACTGTTGAATAAGAGACGCCCGCCGCTCGGCCACGTCCTTCAGCGTGACGTTCTTCATCTGACTCTGCCTTTCCCGCCGCCGGTGCGGCGCATTCTGCGCAAACGCTTTCCCCACCCGCCAAAGCCGGCCGGAGGCGTATGCCGTCCCATATAGAATAGCGAATTTGCCGGGGCTTGTCAATTACAGAACGATGCAGGGCCTTCCGCCGCAAGCCTTGCCGCCCGTAGGTGTTTCTGGAAAATTGAGGAAAACCTTGAAGTGCTGCTTCCCATTTTCTAGGTAGTCACTCCCCCCTGCGCCTGTGTACCTTCCTATCTACGGAAGTTATTCTTGTGAAAATTCAAACTCATATTGACTCCGTATAGGAGGATGGGGTAAAATATAGAAAATGTCAGGGTTGATTTTTGGTCAAAAGCACCATATTTTTGTGCAGACATTGGGAAATCCGCCGATACACGCTTCTTCAGGTTCGCCCCACGGCACCACCGGCGGGACGAATTTTCAAAAACCTTTGATAACCCCCTTTTCATGTTTTGGAATTTGTGGTATTCTGAAAGCGAAGTAATCGTTTTGTTTTTTCTGTTGGCGCACACACATTGCATTCTCACTTCTCAGCGACCTGTCCCCCTGTCGAACCTATGCGGCGCAGGTTTCCGCGCGGCGTGCAATTTAAGTGAAGGAAAGGAAGAAACACCCCATGAACGAAAAAAAGTGCAAAGTTCTGGCGGCTGAGATCCGGCTGGAAACGCTGAAGGTCATCCACTCCCGGGGCTTCGGCCACGTGGGCGGCTCCATGGACCTGGCGGACCTGATGGCCGTCCTGTACGGAGAGGTTATGAAGTTTGACCCGAAGAACCCCCGGTGGGAGGATCGGGATTGGCTGGTCCTGTCCAAGGGCCACGCGGGCCCCGTGGCTTACGCCACTTTTGGCCTGATGGGCTACTATCCCATGGAGGAAGCTTATACCCTCAACCATCCTCACACCAAGTTCCCCAGCCACACCGACCGGAAGCTGACCCCCGGCGTGGATCTGACCACCGGCTCTCTGGGCCAGGGCGCCTCCACCGCCACCGGCGCCGCTCTGGGCAACAAGATCGATGGCCGTGACAGCCATGTGTTCTGCGTCATCGGCGACGGCGAGGCCGACGAGGGCCAAGTCTGGGAGGCGTTCCACTTCGCATACGCCCACAAGCTGGACAACATCATCTACTTCATCGACAACAACGGCTATCAGCTGGACGGCCCCACCGCCGACATCCTGGACCACGGCAACATTGCCAAGAAGGCGGAATCCTTCGGCCTGTATACCCAGGAGATCGACGGCCATGATGTGAAGGCCATCTACGACGCCATCCAGAACGCTTACGCCAAGAAGGGCGTGCCCAGCTGCATCGTGCTGGACACCAGCAAGGGCAAGGGCGCCACTTTCGCTGAACCAAGCACGACCACTCCTCCCAGCCCAATGAGGAGCAGTGGGCCGAGGCGCTGGCCGCCGCGGAAAAGGCTCTGGAAGACGCCAAGAACGCTTGAGGAGGGTGAGAGCAATGAACGTGAAACTGATCGGTAAGCATGAAAAGGACTCCCGGGCCTGCCGGGACGGTCTCGCCCTGACCCTGGACGAGATGATGGCGCAGGACAAGTCCATCTGCTATGTGGACTGCGACCTGATGGGCTGCATCAACACCAAGCGGCTGCGGGAGCACTATCCCGACCGGGCCTTTGAGGCCGGCATCGCCGAGGGCAACGCCGCCGGTGTGTCTGCGGGTCTCGCCGCCACCGGCAAGAAGGTTTTCTTCCACTCCTTCGGTACCTTCTCCTCCCGCCGGTGCTATGACCAGATCTATATGTCAGCTGCCTATGCCGGGCTGACGGTCCATGTTCTGGGTTCCGACGCCGGCGTCACCGCCGCGTTCAACGGCGGCACCCACATGCCGCTGGAGGATGCAGCCATGTACCTCTCCATCCCCGAAACCACAGTGCTGGACCCCGCCGACTATGACCAGCTTGCCAGTATCACCCGCCAACTGGTGAACATCGACAAGGGCGTCACCTACACCCGGTTCGTCCGCAAGGGCATCATCCAGGTGTACGGCGAGGGAAGCGAGTTCGAGATCGGCAAGGGTGTGGTGCTGCATGAGTCCGACAAGGATCAGGCCACCATCATCACCTCCGGCATCATGGTGGACGAGTCCCTGAAGGCCTATGAGGCTCTGCAGGCAGAGGGCATCTCTGTCCGGGTCATCGACATGTTCACCTGGAAGCCCCTGGACGAGGAGCTGGTGGTCAAGGCCGCCAAGGAGACCGGTGCCATCGTCACCGCCGAGAACCACAACGTCACCTGCGGCCTGGGTTCTGTTGTGGCCAACTGCCTGTCCAGGAACGCCCCCACCGTACAGGAATTTGTGGGCGTGCAGGACCAGTTCGGTCAGGTGGGTCCCCAGGACTTCCTGATGGACGAGTACGGCCTCCGCGCCGCCAACATCGTGGCCGCCGTCAAGAAGGCCATCGCCCGCAAATAAGTTCAGATACCCGGCGGGGTCCCTCAGGGGCCCTGCCTGTATCGCCATATATCATTTTGAAAAGGAGACAAGAATCATGGATGCTTTTTCCGCTTCCCTGATGGCTGACAAGCGGGAGATTATTTTCGCTCCCACAGTGTACAAGTTCCAGACCTTCGCCCAGATGGCGGAGGAGTTCAAGCTGAACGAGCGGGACGTGGTGCTGACCAACGAGTTCATCTACACCCCCTTCATGAAGGATCTGGGCCTCAAGTGCCATTATGTGTTCCAGGAGAAGTTCGGCGCTGGCGAACCCAGCGAGGAAATGATCCAGGTCATGTACGACGCCATCCCCTACGACAGCTATGACCGCGTCATCGCCGTGGGCGGCGGCGCCATTATGGACCTGTGCAAGCTGCTGGGCTGCAAGCGCCCCGATACCGTCCACAACCTGTACTTCAAGCGATTCCCCGTGGTGCACGAGAAGGACGTCATCGCCATCCCCACCACCTGCGGCACCGGCTCTGAGTGCACCAACATCTCTGTGGCTATCGTCAAGGACGAGAAGGACGGTGTGCTCACCGGCGGCGAGACCAAGCTGGGCCTGGTGTCCGACGACATCATCCCCAACAAGGTGTGCCTGATCCCGGAGCTGCTGAAGACTCTGCCCTACAAGCCCTTCGCCTGCTCCGCCATCGACGCGCTGGTCCACGCCACCGAGTCCTTCCTGAGCCCCCACCGCAAGACCATGACCTCCGAGCTCTTCAGCGAGAAGGCTATGGATGTGATTCTGAAAGGCTTCAAGCTGATCGACGAAAAGGGCCAGGACGCCCGGTTCGAGTATATGGATCAGTTCGTGACCGCCAGCTTCTACGCCGGCATCGCCTTCCTGAAGGCCGGCTGCGGCCCGGTCCACGGCATGAGCTTCCCCCTGGGCGGCACCTATCACGTGCCCCACGGCGAGAGCAACTATATGCTCTTCGGCGCCATCATGGACTACTATGACGAGCACAAGCCCGACGGTGAGATCATGAAGTTCAAGGAGCTGGTGTCCAGCATCCTGGGCTGCGAGGTCAAGGACGCCATCCCCGAGATGAACGCCCTGCTGCAGCGCATCCTGCCCCTGCGGCCCCTGCGGGACTGCGGCTTCACTGAGGCGGACTTCAAGGCTTTCCCCCTGTCCGTCGAGGCCAATCAGCAGCGCCTCATGACCAACGCCTACTACCCCTTCGACCTGGAGTCCGAAGAGGCCATCTACCGCAAGTGCTATTAAAATTTTTCCAGACAACGAAGGGAGAGACGGCGGCTGCCGTCTCTCCTTTTTTCCTTTCGCCACGCGGTTTCTTTCCTCTATACACCGCACCTTTCTTTGCGCTTTTGTACAGTACACACAAAAATATAATGAAATTGAAAATATTTTATGGGCGTTCTTTTTGAGATTGAGGATTGACTTTCCGAAAGAGAGCCGCTACAATTGGAAACAACATCAACGGGTTGTCTGTTTTGAAAGGAGTGGAACACCATGGCATTTTACGACGTCTTCCCAGTCCATGATGATGAATGGTGCGTCCGCTCGCCAGGCGGCGTCTGCTTCCTGCGCCTATTCCACGGAGATGTCCCGTGCTTCCATGATGAATATTGCTCTGATTCTGGACGCCATTCTGCTGGCGTCCATTATTATTTGCGCCCTGATTCCCCTTGCCATTCTGGTATCCGTACTGGCAGTGGCCCTGTTTGTTCTGGTACTGGTATTGTTGGCAGCAGAGTATCATCATACGCCGAGATCGCGACGAGGTGCATAACTGTTTGATACAGTAAAGCGGCTCCGCATCTGGAGGGGCCGCTTTTTTGTATAATCTGAACCAAGAAAAGGAGATTGCAAGATGAAAAAGAAGTTCTTTGCCCTCGCGATGGCCATGGTTATGGTCCTCAGCCTGGCCGCCTGCGGCGGCTCGGATGAAGCCGACTCCAACTCCGGCGATTCTGCCGGCGGGGAGAGCTCCGGCAGCAGCGCCTTCAAAGTCGGCGTCATTGGCCCCCTGACCGGCGGCGCCGCCATCTATGGCACCTGCGTGGCCAATTCCGCCCAGATCGCGGTGGACGAAATCAATGCCCTGGGCGGCGACATCCAGTTTGAGCTGATGACTGAGGACGACGTCAACGACGCTGAGACCTCCGTCAACGCCTACAACGCCCTGATGGACGACGGCATGCAGATCCTGGTGGGCACCGTCACTACCCAGCCGGCCCTTTCCGTGGTCCCGCTGGCCTATGAGGATCGGGTGTTCACCCTGACCCCCTCCGCCTCCGGCGACGACGTCATTTCCATCAACGACAATGACAACGTGTTCCAGATCTGCTTCACCGACTCCAACCAGGGCTCCCGTTCCGCCCAGTACATCGATGAGAACTTCGACAGTCCGAAGATCGCCATCATCTACAAAAACGATGACCAATACTCCATCGGTATCCGGGACAACTTCAAGGCAGAGGCCGATTCCCGCGGTATGGACATCGTCTATGAGGGCACCTTCACCGAGGCCAGCCAGACCGACTTCAACGTCCAGCTGGCTGGTGCCCAGTCCGCCGGCGCCGATCTGCTGTTCCTGCCGATCTACTATACCCCCGCCTCTGTCATTCTGACCCAGGCCAACGCCATGGGCTACGCCCCCACCTTCTTCGGCGTGGACGGCATGGACGGCATCCTGACCGCCGAGAACTTCGATGCCTCTCTGGCTGAAGGCGTCTACCTGCTGACTCCCTTCTCCGCCGACTCTGAGGACGAGATGACCCAGAACTTCGTGGCGGAGTATCAGGACCGCTTCGGCGAGATCCCCAATCAGTTCGGTGCCGATGCGTATGACGCCATCTACACCCTGTATCAAGCCATCCAGGCCGCCGCGCCACCGCCGACATGTCCAATGAGGAGATCTGCGATGCTCTGATCGAGGTAATGCCCACCCTGGCCGTCACCGGCCTGACCAGCGCCGGCTCCGAGATGACCTGGGACGAAAACGGTGCTGTGTCCAAGGACCCCACCGCAGTCATTATCGAAAACGGTACCTATGTCACTCCCTGACAGCGGAACACACACTCCACTGTAATAGAGGACAGGGATCGGCTGCCGGAACTCCGGCAGCCCTCCCTGGACTTCTATGGTGGAAACCGACGCGGGGAGCTGTCACCGCCCCGGTTTCTGCCATAGAAGGGGAAAGAGAGGAAAATACTTATGGAATTTCTATCCTACCTGATCACGGGCATCAGTCTGGGAAGCATCTACGCCATCATCGCCCTGGGCTACACCATGGTATACGGCATTGCCAAGATGCTGAATTTCGCCCACGGCGACGTTATCATGGTTGGCGCCTATGTGTCCTTTTACGTGACCATGTTTGCAGGCAGCAACCTGCTGGAGAGGATCCTCCGCACTGACCACCGGCGCTGTGGCTCTGGTGTCCGTGCTGCTGGCTATGGTGGTCTGCACGGTTCTGGGCGTGGTCATCGAGGGGCTGGCTTACCGCCCCCTGCGCCAGGCCGGCAGCCTGGCGGTGTTGATCACCGCCATCGGCGTCAGCTACTTCCTGCAGAACGCAGCGCAGCTGCTGTTCGGCGCGAATCCCAAGAACTTCACCCCCGTGGTCAGCGGCCAGCTGACGTTGTTTGACGGACAGCTTCGGATCTCCTATGTGGCGCTGCTGACCATCACGGCCTGCGTGGTCATCATGCTGGGGCTGACCGCTTTCACTGGAAAGAGCAAGATGGGCAAGGCCATGCGGGCCTGCTCGGAGGACCGGGGCGCAGCCCAGCTGATGGGCATCAACGTCAACGCTACCATCTCTATGACCTTTGCCATCGGTTCCGCCCTGGCGGCCATCGCCGGGGTATTGCTGTGCTCTTACTCTCCGGTGCTCCAGCCCACCACCGGCTCCATGCCCGGCATCAAAGCCTTCACCGCTGCGGTGTTCGGCGGTATCGGCTCCATCCCCGGCGCCTTCCTGGGCGGACTGCTGCTGGGCGTCATTGAGGCCATGGCGCAGGCCTATATCTACACGCAGTTGTCCAACACGATCCTGTTCGCCGTGCTGATCGTGGTACTGCTGGTCAAACCGTCCGGCCTGCTGGGCAAGTATGTGCCTGAGAAAGTGTGAGGTGGCGGTATGAAAGGCTATTTCAAAAACATGAAAACCATCACCAAGGTGGACTTTGCCACCTATCTGGGCGTGATCCTAGCCTTTATTGTGGTGTCGGTCTGCCAGGCCCAGGGACTGGTGAACCGTTCTCTGGGCGGTATGCTGGTTCCCATCTGCTGCTACGTGTGCATGTCCATCTCCCTGAACCTGACCGTCGGCATTCTGGGAGAGCTGTCTCTGGGCCATGCCGGCTTCATGAGCGTGGGCGCCTTCTCCGGCATCATTGCCGCCATGAGCCTGCAATCTGCTGTCCCAAATGATCTGGTGCGGATGATCGTCGCCCTGGTGGTGGGCGCCTTCTTTGCCGCCATCGTGGGCTTCATCGTCGGGATTCCGGTGCTGCGGCTCCGGGGGGACTACCTGGCCATTGTCACCCTGGCCTTCGGCGAGATCATCAAGGATCTGATCAACTGCCTTCTGGTGGGCTGGGATGAGAACGGCCTGCACATCGCCCTGAACGTGGACGGCACCAAGAGCATGTCCTCTCTCGGCCTCAGCGAAAACGGCATCGAAATCATCAAGGGCGCCCAGGGCGCCACGGGCAACGCCCGCATCGCCACCTTTGCTATGGGCTTTGCACTGGTGATGATTACCCTGGTGGTGGTGCTGAATCTGGTCCGCAGCCGGACCGGCCGGGCTATCATGGCCATCCGGGACAACCGGATCGCCGCCGAGAGCGTAGGCATCAACGTCACCAAGTACAAGCTGATTGCCTTCGTCACCTCTGCCTCCCTGGCAGGTGCCGCCGGTGCCCTGTTCGGCCTGAACTACTCCAATGTCACCGCCGTACAGTTCGACTTCAACACTTCCATTCTGGTGCTGGTGTATGTGGTGCTGGGCGGTCTGGGCAACATCTGGGGCTCCATCGTGGCAACAGTTGTATGTGCTGCTGTTCTCTGACTATCGGATGCTGGTGTACGCCATTGTGCTGATTCTGGTGATGCTGGCCACCAACAACCCGCAGGTGCGGACGCTGATCAGCCGGATCATTCCCAGAAGAAAGGGGGCAGCCCTCGATGAGTAAGAAATTTGAAAAGGGCAAGATGGTCCCTGTTCCCAGCCATGCCATCATTCCGGAGCGGGACATCGACAAATCCCCCATTCTGGAGTGCAGCCACCTGGGCATCGACTTCGGCGGCCTGCGGGCGGTGAATGACTTCAACCTCACCATCGGCCGGACGGAAATCGCCGGCCTCATCGGCCCCAACGGCGCCGGCAAAACCACTATCTTCAACCTGCTGACCAAGGTCTATCAGCCCACCCGGGGCACCATCCTGCTGGATGGACTGGATACCTCCGGCAAGACCACAGCTCAGATCAACCGCATGGGCATTGCCCGGACCTTCCAGAACATCCGCCTGTTCAACAACCTCTCCGTGGAAGACAATGTGAAGATCGGTCTCCACAATCAGGAGCGCTACTCCGCCATCACCGGCGTTCTGCGCCTGCCCTGGTACTGGAGCCGGGAAAAGGCCGCTCATGAGCGGGCACTGGAACTGCTGTCCCTCTTCGGGATGGCGGACCTGGCGGACCATCAGGCCGGTTCCCTTCCCTACGGCGCCCAGCGCCGGCTGGAGATTGTCCGGGCCCTGGCCACCAATCCCTCTCTTCTATTACTGGATGAGCCCGCCGCGGGCATGAATCCCTCTGAGACGGCGGAGCTGATGGAGAATATCGTCAAGATCCGGGACACGTTCCAGATCGCCGTCATGCTGATCGAGCACGACATGAAGTTGGTCATGAGCATTTGCGAGGGCATCTGCGTCCTGAACTTCGGGCAGGTCATCGCCAAGGGCACCGCCGAGGAGATTCAATCCAACCCCGCCGTCATTGAGGCATATCTCGGTAAACAGAAGGAGGCGTGACCATGGAACCGATTCTGAAAGTCAGCGACATCAACGTCTACTACGGCGCCATACACGCCATCAAAGGCGTCTCTTTCGAGGTAAATCCCGGAGAGGTTGTCACCCTGATCGGCGCCAACGGCGCCGGCAAATCCACCACGCTGCAGACCGTCTCCGGCCTGCTCCACTCCCGCACCGGCTCCATCGAATTTCTGGGGGAGAACCTGATGGGCGTCCCGGCCCACAAGGTCGTGGCCAAGGGACTCGCCCAGGTGCCGGAGGGGCGGCGGGTCTTCCTGCAGATGACCGTAGAGGAGAATCTGGAAATGGGCGCCTATACCCGGTCCGGCGGCGACATCGACGCGGATCTGGAAAAGGTCTACGCCTATTTCCCCCGGCTGATGGAACGGCGGCGGCAGATCGCTGGCACCCTCTCCGGCGGTGAACAGCAGATGCTGGCCATGGGCCGGGCGCTGATGAGCCGTCCCAAGCTGCTGATGCTGGATGAGCCCTCCATGGGCCTGGCACCCATTCTGGTTGAGCAGATCTTCAAGATCATCCAAACCCTCCATGAGGCGGGCACCACCATTCTGCTGGTGGAGCAGAATGCCCAGGCAGCCCTGAGTATCGCCGACCGTGGCTATGTGCTGGAGACCGGAAAAATCGTCACTTCCGGCACCGGAGCGGAGCTGTTGGCCTCCCCGGAAATCAAAAAAGCCTATCTGGGCGGCTGAAGCCTTAGAAAAAGGAGAGCGTGTGCTCTCCTTTTTTCTTTGCAATCTGCCGGGCATGTGGTATACTGCTGTCATGACGGAAAGGAGGGATCCCATGCGTGCGGAAGAACGGCGGCAGGCCATTCGGGAGCTTTTGCAGCGGGCAAAGCAGCCTATCAGCGCAACGGCCCTGGCGGCTCAATTCTCCGTCAGCCGACAGATCATCGTGGGGGATATTGCCCTGCTGCGGGCGGCTGGAGCAGACATCTCCGCCACGCCCCGGGGCTACGTGATCCTGCGAGAGACGGGAGGTCTGGTGCGGCAGGTGGCCGTCCAGCACGATGCCGCTGGGATGGGAGATGAGCTAAACGCTATGGTGGACCAGGGCTGCACGGTACTGGATGTCATTGTGGACCACCCCATTTACGGGCAACTGACCGGCCCTCTGCAGCTCTCCAACCGCTATGATGTGGGCCAGTTCCTCGCCCGCTGTGCGCAGTCCGACGCCCGCCCGCTGTCGGAACTGACGGAGGGGATCCATCTCCACACCCTCTCCTGTCCGGATGAGGCGGCATTCGGCCGGGTGTGCCGGGAGCTGCGGCGGCTGGGCGTCCTGCTGGAAGGTTGAACATGTAAAAAAGCAGTTGACAGGAACCGGGATTTTGTGTATGATACGGTTTACAGGTGTCAAGACACCTGTAAACCGTATTTTTTGATTCTACATAAAGCAGGTGTCTCCCATGGAACAGGTCAAAGGCTTTGTGAAGCGCAAAAACATTGTGATCTCCGCCAAGCGGTACGGCATTGACGCCCTGGGCGCCATGGCTCAGGGACTCTTCTGTTCCCTGCTGATCGGCACGATCCTCAACACCATCGGCACCCAGTTCCACATTGGCTTTCTCACCGCCCAGGTCATCACCATCAATGGCGTGGGGTATACCATCGGCGGACTGGCGTCGTTCATGAGCGGGTCCGCTATGGCGGTGGCCATCGGCTACGCTCTCCAGGCGCCGCCTATGGTGCTGTTCTCCCTGGTGACGGTGGGCTATGCCTGCAACGCACTGGGCGGGGCGGGCGGACCGCTGGCCGTGCTGTTCGTGGCTATCATCGCCGCTGAGGTGGGCAAGGCCGTCAGCAAGGAGACGAAGGTGGACATCCTGGTGACGCCCATCGTCACCATCCTTGTGGGCGTGGGAGCGGCCTGGATCATTGCGCCCCCCATCGGCGGAGCAGCCAGCGCCTTTGGCCAGCTGATTATGCGGACCACGGAGCTGCAGCCCTTCTTCATGGGCGTTCTGGTGTCCGTGCTGGTGGGCATCGCCCTGACGCTGCCCATCTCCTCCGCCGCCATCTGCTCCGTGCTGGGACTGACCGGACTGGCAGGCGGCGCCGCCGTAGCGGGCTGCTGCGCCAACATGGTGGGGTTCGCCGTCCTCTCCTTCCGGGAAAACCGCTGGGGCGGACTGGTGAGCCAGGGCATCGGCACCTCCATGCTGCAGATGCCCAACATCGTGAAGAATCCCGCATCTGGCTCCCTGCCATCCTCACCTCCGCTGTCACCGGACCCCTGGCCACCTGCTTTTTCAAGCTGGAGATGAACGGAGACCCCATCAACTCCGGCATGGGCACCTGCGGCCTGTGCGGCCAGCTGGGGGTCTGGACCGGCTGGGTCAATCCCAGTGACGCGGCTCTGGCCAATGAGGCCGCCGCCATGGCCCCCACCGCCTTTGACTGGGTGGGACTGATCCTGATCTCCTTCGTCCTCCCCGCTGTCCTCACCTGGGCCTTCGGGCTGTTTTTCCGGAAGATCGGCTGGATCAAGCCGGGGGATCTGACCCTGCCGCAGTAGGTAAAATGCCCGGACCGCGATGCGGTCCGGGCGGATTTTTTGCTTTCTATTTGTTCAGGCTCAGGAACAGGAGACAGCCGGAGAGGAACAACGTGCCGTTTCGCGCGAAAGGCAGGTTCAACAGCCAGTAAAACCAGTCCCGCAGGATCGGATACCAAGTGTTCCCCAGCAAAGCACCGATGCCCACAGCACATAGTGGCTCAGGAACAGCAGGCCCAGGACAGCCATCGTCCGCCGCAGCCGATTGGATCGCAGTCGAATGTCTCCCCACAATGAGATAACAGCGGGCAGGAACACTCCCACCGCAGAATATGCAAAGAGCGACACCGTAACCCCATAAACAAAGATGGGCCAAACGATGTACCCTTTTCCCAGCAGCTCTGCCAGGTACGGTTCCAGCGTCAGTTCCATCACAATCCATGCCAGAAACACCAGCACACAGACGGCCGTGCAGATAATGTACCGCCGCTGAAACCGGGCATAGGGCCGCTCGATCCGCCCCGGGCCGTAGATCAGCTCCCGGACGTCGGCATGCAGCGCCTCTGCCAGGGCGGTCAGGGTCTCGATGTCCGGCTGGGTCTTTCCGGTCTCCCAGGAAGACACCGCCTGCCGGGTCACATGGAGCCTCTCCGCCAGGGCATCCTGGGTCAGCTTCTCTCGCTGGCGCAGCTGTTTCAGATTTTTTCCCACCGCGTTCATGGCCTCGCCTCCCGTGTCCAGCGTACCACAGTCCCGGCCCTTTGTCACGCAACAAAGTGTTGCGCACTGCCGCAAGGGCTTGCGGTCCGCTCCAGGATGTGATATCGTTAGGATATCTGAGATCAAAACAGGAGGAACCGCCATGGAATACCGCAAATTCGGAGACACCTACATCGTCCGCATGGACCGAGACGAGGAGATCCTGGCCCAGCTGAAGATCTTCGCAGAGAAGGAACAGGTCAAACTGGCCTCCGTCACCGCTCTGGGTGCCGTGAAGGACTTCACCATCGGCGTCTTTGACACCTCTGCCAAGGCCTATCACTCCAACCGCTTTCAGGGAGTCTATGAAATCGTCTCCCTGGTGGGCACCATCAACACCAAGGACGGGGACTTTTACTGCCACCTCCACATGTGCGCCGGTGACCAGGAGGGCCGCGCCTTCGGCGGGCATCTGAACGAGGCCGTCATCAGCGCCACCTGCGAGCTGGTGGTCACCTGCCTGCCCGGAGAGACGAACCGGGTATTCAGCGACGAGGTGGGACTGAATCTGATCTCCTTCTGAAATCCGCGGAAAGAGGCTGAGGTATTCCTCAGCCTCTTTCCGCTTTGGGACGCTGTCCTCACCCGAAGGCCCCTGCCGCGTGGTCCCGCAGAGGCAGCTCCTGGAAAATGGATGCCTCCACCGCCTCGTACTCCCCCGGCGTCCGAAGGCGGCGCATTTTCTTGTCATGGCGTTCGCCGCCCTCGAACAGGTGGATCAGGAAGAACCAAACCTCCTTCATCCGCTGGGCCGCCGGGCCCACCTGGCCATAGAAGTCCTGGTAGGACTGGTACAGCGTCCGGGTGAAGGTCTGGAGCTCCTGCCGGGTGGCGGGGACGCCGCCCCGGAGCTTCCGCAGCAGGGCCGGGTCCGCGATGGCCCCTCGGCCGATCATCACCGCGTCGATGGCAGGAAAGTCCACCGCACAGACTGTGCAGTCCTCCACGGTCACCAGATCCCCGTTGTAGCACAGGGGATTCCGGCTGCGCTCCGCCGCCCAGGCGAACCAGTCCCGGTGCACGGTCCCCTTGTAGAACTGCTTCTGCACCCGGGGGTGGATGGTGAGGCAGGCGATGGGATAGCGGTTGTAAATGTCCAGCAGCCGCTCGAACTCCTCCGGCTCCTTCACCCCCAGCCGGGTCTTGACGGACACCGGCAGCTTCACGGCGGCGAATACCTCGTCAAAGAACCGCTCCAGCTCCTCCGGCTTTGCCAGGAAGCCCGCACCCTTGCCCTTGGCGGTGACGGTGCCGGAGGGACAGCCCAGGTTCAGATTCACCTCCGTATAGCCCATGTCTGCCACGATCTCCGCCGCCCACAGAAAGTCCGGTGCCCGGCGGGTCATCACCTGGGGCACCACAGGAAGCCCTGCGTTGGCCGCCGGGTCCAGCTCCCGTTGATCCCGCTTGGTCAGGATATGCTGATCCGTAGGGGAGAAAACGGGATGAAATACCGGTCTGCGCCACCGAACATCCGGTGGTACACCTGCCGGAACACCACCTTGGTGATACCATCCAGCGGGGCGAAGTCGTACCGCTGGATCATCCCAGTGCCGTCTCCCACTCCGCCTGGCGGAAGCCGGTGCGGACGAAGTCCTCCCCCACCAGAATGGGCCGCTTTACCAGCATCCCGTCGGTGGCCAGCAGGGCCAACTGCTCCTCCTCGCTCATCTCCGGCAGCTTGTCCTTCAGGCCCAGAGCCTTGTACTGGAGGCCGCTGGTGTTGAAGAACTTCTTCAGGGGCATTCCGCTCTTCTCCCACCAGCCCCGCAGCTCCTCCGCCGTGGGATTTTCCAGCTTAATATCCGGGCCTCGTAAGAGACGCCCCGCTCGTCCAGAAAGGCTTTCGCCTTCTGGCAGGTGGTGCACTTGGGGTACCACAAAAACAACATGATGCTCTCTCCTTCTTTTGATCTGTCTGCTCAGTAGCTGCTGATCTCCAGGCTCTCGTCGTCCCGGCCCTTCTCGATGGCCCGGATCTCCACCCAGTATTTCACCTCCGGACTCACCTCCACCTGGATCCGGTCTCCCACCTGACGGCCCATCAGAGCCTTTCCCACAGGGGACTCCTTGCTGATGAGGCCCTTTAAGGCATCCTGCCGCAAGGTGGTGACGATCTGCAGCGTCATCTCCTGCTTCGCCAGCTCGTTGTAGATAGTGACCTTGTCGAACAATCCCGCCCGGTCACCCTGGTCCTTCACCTCGATGACCTTGGTAGGCGGATCATCCGCTCCAGGTAGCGGATGCGGCTGTCGTTGCGGCTCTTGGCCTGCTTGGCGCACTTGTACTCGTAGTTCTCGCTGAGGTCGCCGAAGGCCGGGCCGTCTGCACCTCCTCGATCAGCTGAGGACGCAGGACCCGGGTCCGGTAGTTGATCTCCTCCTGCATCTTTTTGATGTCCACTTCCGTCAGTTCGTCGTACATGACACAGCTCCTTTTCAGGCTGGGGTCGCGGTCCGGGTCCGTTTGCTTTGCAGGTCTCTCACAGGTGTGGGGAACCCGGCGCAGGTGAAATGCGAAATCGCCGCTCTGCGGCTATTCTACCACGTCCGGCAGGAAAGCACAACCCGGCGGCTCCTGCCCCGGCACCCTTTCCTCCGCCGGGAATAGAATGAAGTGTATCACGAGTCGAGGAGGCAATTGAAATGGAAAGCACTTCCAGCGCAGTCACCATGTGCGCCACCGTCCTGCGGGTCTGCCCCTGCGAACTGTGCGTCTGCGACCACGAGAACTGCCAGCAGGTCCTGGTCCATACAGACAACGCCTGCTGCTTCCGGGTGGGCCAGCAGGTCTGCATCAAGTTCAGCGGCGCCATGACCCGGAGCTGTCCGCCCCAGATCACCGCCGACTGTGTCCGGCCGGTGAACTGCTGCTGTTGAACATTTGAAAAAGCCGCCCGGGGCGAATCCCCGGGCGGCTTCGGCTTATGGGTTGCATTGGCCGCAGGGCGTATAGCCCTGGGCGATCAGATCCTCCCGGCTGCCGGTATACTCCTGCCGGTTGGCGGTGCTCATGCCGGACACGCTGGAACAGTCCGGGTCGTGAAATTTGTGGCTGTTGGTATTGAGGATGTACGTGGTCTCGCCGCTTTGCGGCTCCGCTCCCTCCTGCCAGCTCTCGCCGGTGGCGTAGTCGATGGTGATGCCGGGCTGGACGTTGTACACATAGACGTTGAAGCAGACGCCTTCTCCCTCGTCCTCCACAGACCATGCCTCCATCTGGACACCGCTGGCTACCAGGTTCTGACCCTCGAACACCGGGGTCACCCGGTAGAGGACGTGGTTGTCCGTCTCCTTTACATAGTCCGCCACCAGATTTTCAAAGGGCAGCATCCCGTCTACATTCATATAGCGGGTGCCGGTGATGAGATTTTCCTCGTTGGCGTTCTCTCCGGTGAGCTGAAAGCCGATCAGGTGACAGCGGTTGTACAGGTACTCCCCGTCGTACTCCCGGTTGATCCAGCCGGAGGGTGTGACGGAACTGATGCTCTCCCGGTCCTCTGTGGGCATCAGATCCTGTCCCACGTTGGCATAGGCTACGCCGCAGCGGCCCAGAGTGTCCAACTCACTGTACGTCTCAAAGGACACAGAGGTCATGTCCTCCTCCGGAAAATCCGGCTGGTTGCCATCGACGGCCACGTAGGGCTCCCCGGACCAGGCGGGAATATCCTCCAGAGAAAAGGAGGTGACGGTGCCCTCCGCCGGGGGCATCATGCAGCCGGAGAGGAGCAGGCACAAGGACAGCAGCGCCGCCGTCAGGGAAATGCGGGTTCGATTCATGGGATATAGACTTCCTTTGTAATGATCTCGTGGGAGAAGCCGGGGAACTCCTCCCGCCGGGCCAGAGTCCAGCCCTCCAGGGACAGGTCCCAGTAAAGGTCCGCCGGATAGGCCCGGTCCCAGCGGTACAGCACCACCCGCTCCACACGCCCGGCAAAGGGCGCCACAGAGCGGTCCTCCACAAAGCAGGGCTCCCCCGGCCCCGCCTTTTCCAAAAACGACTCGTCCACACAAAGGCGGCTCTGCTCCTCTGCCGGGAACTGGCGGGCCGTGGCCCCACTCACCCAGAGGCGGGCCTCCCCGGCCTCTGCCAGCAGGTCCGCCCGCACCGCCCGGTCCCGGCTCTGCCGGCGGCAGTTGAAGGCCATGCCGTTCCGGCCGTCCACACAGGCCATCAGGATCATGCTGCATCCTCCCTTCGCGCTCTTTCTCTACGATACCCAAATTCCGCTCGAAACGCAAGGAAAATTTTCGGCTTCCGCCGGGGAAGCCGTATTGGCGGAAGCCCCTCCCGCCTGGGAGGGGCTTTGGAAGAAGTCTTTACGCCTTGTCCGGACGCTTGTACTCCACATGGAGCAGCTGATGGGTGCGGCCCTTCAGCGCTCCCTCCAGGAGCTTTGTAACGATGGGGTTCCGCTCAGACCGCTTGATGAGGGCGGTGCGGTCCTCCTCATAGAGGCCCTCTGCCCGCTGCTGCTTACCGGGATCAGCCCGTAAGGCTGGCCAGCGCCGCCTACGCAGCCGGTCTTGCAGGTCATGACTTCCACCAGGTCGAAGTACTCCTGACCGCTCTCGATATCGTCCAGCAGCTTTTGTGCGTTCACCAGGCCGTGGACCACCGCGATCCGCAGCGCCCGGTCCCCCACCGGCAGCGTCACCGCCCGGATGGTCTCGCTGCCCCGGATGCCGGAGAACTGGATGGCCTGCAGGGTGTTCTTGGACTTGTCCTCCACTACCCGCCGGGCCACGGCCTCCGCCACGCCGCCGGTGGTGCCGAAGATGGTAGCCGCCCCAGTGCCCATGCCGAAGGGCAGGTCCGGGGACTCCCCCTCCAGCTCTGCGAAACGGATGCCGGACTCCTTGATCATCATGATGATCTCCTGCGTAGTCAGCACCAGATCCACATCCGGTTTTCCGTCATGCTGGAACTCCGGCCGCTTGGCCTCCATTTTCTTGGCGGTGCAGGGCATGATGGCGATGTGGTAGGTGGTGCGGCCGTCCTCTTCGTCCTTCCTGGCGTACTGATCCTTCAGCACCGCCGCGAACATCTCCATGGGAGACTTGCAGGTGGAGATGTTCTTCAGGAAGTGGGGCCGCTCCTCCTCCACATACTTCACCCATGCCGGGCAGCAGCTGGTAAACATGGGGAAGGGACCGCCTTTTTTCAGCCGCTCCAGGAACTCGTCCGCCTCCTCCATGACGGTCAGGTCTGCGCCAAAGGTGGTGTCGTACACCTCGTCGGCGCCCATCATCTTCAGGGCGGACACCAGCTTGTTGATGGCATTGACGCCGGGCTCCAGGCCGAAGGCCTCGCCCACCGCCACCCGGACCGCCGGGGCGATCTGGAACACCACCCGCTTCTTCGGGTCGTGGAGGGCCCGCCACCCCCGGCCGATCTCGTTAAAGATGGTGATGGCGCCGGTGGGGCAAGCGGCTGCGCACTGGCCGCAGCTGATGCAGTTGGTCTCTCCAAGCTTGCGGTCAAAGGCCGGGCACACCACCAGGTCGCTGCCCCGGTGGGCGAAGTTCAGGATACCCATGCCCTGCATCCTCGCACACCCGGATGCAGTCACCGCAGAGGATGCACTTGTTGGGATCCCGGACGATGGCCGGAGATGAGGTGTCGATCTCATAGTGGGGCCGGGTGTCCTTGAAGCGGACGTGCCGCACGCCGAAGCGCAGGGCCAGCTCCTGCAGGCGGCAGCTGCCATTCTTTTCGCAAGTGGTGCAGTCCCGGCAGTGAGAGGACAGCATCAGCTCCAGGATCATCCGCCGGTGCTTTAAGAGCCGGGCGGTATTGGTGCGGATCACCATGCCATCCCGGGGCTCCATGGAGCAGGAGGCGTCGATCTTGCCCCGCTCGTCCTCCACCACGCACATCCGGCAGGCACCGTAAACAGACAGTTCCGAATAATAGCAGAAGGTGGGCATATCGATGCCGGCCTTCCGGATCACAGCCAGGACGTTTTTCTCCCCGTCGAAGGGCACCCGCTGGCCGTCAATGTACATAATTCCCTTTGCCATGGTACTCCCCTCCTCACTTACTGGCCGCGATGGCGCCGAAGGGACAATTGGTCACACAGGCGCCGCAGTTGATGCACTTCTCCGGATCGATGACGTGGACCTGCTTGGCCGCGCCGGTGATGGCCTCCATGGGGCAGTTCTTCCGGCACTTGCCGCAGCCCTTGCATCTCGGGTCGATGGTGGGGTGGGGTTTTCCTTGTTGCAGATGGGACAGTGGTGGTCCACTACATGGGCCAGATATTCATCCCGGAAATACTTCAGCGTGCTTTGGACGGGCTTGCAGGCGCTCTGCCCCAGGCCGCACAGGGCTGTCTTGCTGATGGTGTCCGCCAGCTCCTCCAGCAGGTCCAGATCCTCCAGTGTGCCCTTGTTGTCGATGATCCGGTCCAGGATCTCCAGCATCCGCTTGGTGCCCTCCCGGCAGGGGACGCACTTGCCGCAGGACTCCTTCTGTGTAAACTCCATGAAGAACCGGGCCGTCTCCACCATGCAGGTGTCCTCGTCCATGACCACCAAGCCGCCGGAGCCGATCATGGCGCCGATGCTCTTCAGACTGTCGAAGTCCAGGGGCAGGTCCAGGTGCTCGCGGCTGGCGGTGGTGGCGCCGCCGGAGGGGCCGCCGATCTGAACGGCCTTGAACTTCTTGCCGCCCCGGATGCCGCCGCCGATGTCAAACACCACCTCCCGGATAATGGTTCCCATGGGTACCTCAATGAGGCCGGTATTCACCACGTTGCCTGTCAGCGCGAAGGCCTTGGTGCCGGGCTGGTCTTGGTGCCGATGGAGCGGTACCAGTCCACGCCCTTGCGGATGATGAGGGGCACGTTGGCAAAAGTCTCCACATTGTTCAGCACCGTGGGCTCGGCCCAGAGACCGTGCTCGATGGTCCGGGGCGGCTTGACCCGAGGCATGCCCCGGTTGCCCTCGATGGAAGCTGTCAGGGCACTGCCCTCGCCGCAGACAAAGGCGCCCGCGCCCATGTTTATGGATCCGGAAGGAGAAGTCTGTGCCCATGACGTGATCGCCCAGAAGACCGTACTCCTCCGCCTTGGCAATGGCCGCTTTCAGCCGGCTCACGGCCAGCGGATACTCCGCCCGGACATAAATATACCCCTCGTCGCTGCCCACGGCGCGGCCGGCGATCATCATGCCCTCCAGCACGCTGTGGGGGTTACCCTCCATAATGGAGCGGTCCATGAACGCACAGGATCGCCCTCGTCGCCGTTGCAGACGATGTATTTTTCTCTGACTTCTGTTTCCGGGCACCGTCCCACTTCTGGCCCGCGGGAAGCCTCCACCTCCGCGGCCCCGGAGGCCGGAGTCGATGATGGACCGGCAGATCTCCTCATCCGTCATCTCAAAGAGGGCCTTTTCAAAACCGGCGTAACCGCCCTTGGCGATGTACTCCTCAATGTCCTCGGCATCGCTGCTGCCGCAGTTCTCCAGCACCACCCGATGCTGCTTCTTGTAGAAGGGATGTCCTCCTGCCGGGGTAGGCTACGCCGTCCAGGTGATACACCAGCCGGTCGATGATCTCGCCGCCCAGCACGGTCTTCTCCAGAATCTCATGGCAGTCCTCCGGCTTCACATGGATGTACATGACGCCCATAGGCTCGATGTGGACCAGAGGCCCCATCTCGCAGAAGCCGTGGCAGCCGCTCATCTTTACATGGAGGCTCTTCTCCGCGTCCGTGTCGTGTTTGAGGCCCACATAGACCGGCAGGCCCCGTTTTTCACACTCCGTCTTCAAATTGTCATAGATCTTCATGGCGCCGCCGGCGATGCAGCCGGTGCCGGCGCAGATCAGGATAGAGGGCACCTGCTCGCTCTGCTTCAGGGCGTTGCGGGCGTTGGCCTGGAACACGTGGAAGCTGTCCCGCGTCATCTTTACCTGTCTCATGCGGTGGCCGCCTCCTTTCTGCGGATATCCTCTACCAGCGCCAGCGCATCTTCCGGCGTCATCTTGGCGTGGACCTCTCCATCAATGGTCATGACCGGTGCCAGTCCGCAAGCGCCCAAGCAGGCCACGGTCTCCAGGGTAAACAGGCCGTCCGCGGAGGTCTTCCGCTTTCCGGTCAGACCCAAAGCGTCCCGCAGGCTGTCATAAATGGGTCCGGATTTGCGCACGTGGCATGCCGTGCCGGTGCATACCTTGATGATGTGCCGGCCCTTGGCCTCCAACGAGAAATTCTCATAGAAAGTGGCCACGCTGTACACCTTTGCCGTGCTGATGCCCAGCTTTTCCGCGATCAGGGTCAGCGCTCCCTCGCTCAGGTACTTATACTCCCCTTGGATCTCCTGCATGATCGCGATCAGGTTCGACTGATCGCAGCCGTAGGCGTCGATGATCGCCTCCGCCCGGTCCAGATTCTGCTCCATAAATTCTCCCCTCATTGATTCGGATGATAAAAAACACGCGGGATCCGCACTTGCCGGCGGATCCCGCGCTTGTGTGCTCTGTTTCCGATATGTGCTTATGCGTCTGTATCAGAATACGCCCTGCTCCATCATGGCCTCAGCCACCCGCTTGAAGCCAGCGATGTTGGCGCCTGCCACCAGGTTGTAGCCCAAGCCGTACTCCGCGGCCGCGTCCACGCTCATCTGGTAGATGGTGTTCATGATCCGGTGCAGCTGCGCGTCCACCTCTTCCGCCGTCCACACCAGCCGCTCGCTGTTCTGCGCCATCTCCAGTGCGCTGGTGGCCACGCCGCCTGCGTTCACCGCCTTGCTGGGCGCCACGATCATCCCGGGCTGCTCCATCAAGAACCGCAGCGCGTCGTTGGTGGTGGGCATGTTCGCCACCTCAATGTAGTACTTCACGCCGTTGGCCGCGATCTGCTTCGCCTGCTCCATGTGCACGTCGTTCTGCATGGCCGAGGGCATCACCACATCCGCCTTCACGCCCCAGGGCTTCTCACCGGGGAAGAATTCCACGCCGAACTTCTCCGCATAGTCCTGTACCCGGTTGCGGCCGCTGGAGCGCATCTCCACCAGATACGCGATCTTCTCCTCCGTGGCTACGCCGTCCGGATCATAGATATATCCGTCCGGGCCGGACAATGTCACCACCTTGGCCCCCAGCTGCGTGGCCTTCTTACAGATGCCCCAGGTCACGTTGCCGAAGCCCGCGCAGGCGATGGTCTTGCCCGCGATCCGCTCTCCCTCGTGCTCCAGCACGTTCTGGAGATAGTATACCGCGCCGTAGCCCGTGGCCTCCGGCCGGATCAGGCTGCCGCCGTAAGAAAACCCCTTGCCCGTCAGCACACCGTTCTCCCAGGCCCCCTTCAGCCGCCGGTACTCGCCGAAGAGATACCCGATCTCCCGGCCGCCCACGCCCATGTCCCCGGCGGGCACGTCCACATCCGGCCCGATGTACCGGTACAGCGCCTGCATGTACGCCTGGCAGAACCGCATGATCTCCGCGTCCGACTTCCCCGCCGGGTCGAAGTCCGCGCCGCCCTTGCCGCCGCCGATGGGCAGGCCCGTCAGGGAGTTCTTGAAGATCTGCTCAAAGCCCAGGAATTTGATGATGCCGGGATACACGTTGGCCTGGAACCGCAGGCCGCCCTTGTAGGGCCCCAGCGCGCCGTTGAACTGGCACCGGTAGCCGATGTTCGTGTGCCACTGGCCCCGGTCATCCTCCCAGGACACCCGGAAGGTGAACATCCGCTCCGGCTCCACCATCCGGTTCAGCAGGTCCACCTTCTCATACTCCGGGTGCTTCTCAATCACCGGCTCCAGAGAGGAGAACACCTCCTCCACCGTCTGCACGAATTCCGGCTCGTTGCCGTGCTTCTTCTTCACGTTCTCGATCACGCTGGTGAGATATGCGTTCATGGCTTTTTCCTCCAATCAAAATTTTGAAAGCCGTGGGCACACAGGCCCGTTCATATCACCAGACAGGAACGGAAATGCCTCTCCGCTCCCGCGTCTGTCCTCATACCACCTCTAACAGCCGTTCACGTTCCGCTGCGTTTTTTTCTCCCCCTCTCCGCCGGCCCTCTGCCGGCCTCCGCAGCAATCTCGCTTTCGCTGTATCCGGCGGACGGCATCTTTCGATGGCCGTTCCGCCCCATGCGATCTTTCCAGTTTGATTGTAGCAAAACATATTCTTGGGAAGCCCTATTGTGTAAAAAGTACATTTTTCTTTATTCACTCATTAGTATTTTACAATATTTTCCATAAACGTTTCCTGTATAAACCAGAACTATCTGTAGCCAGCCGTGGCGGAAAATACCACATCTCTCTTCCCGGGTGCCCGAGGCAGCGGCAACGAAGCGGAAAACCAAAAAGCCTGTGGTACAATAACTTCCAGATCTTTACCTGTAAAGGGCTGTAATTCAGTCCTCCGCGGTTGAAAGCCTTGTGCCGTCATATTCATCGCAGTATCAGCCGCCTGGGGCGATCCGCTTCAGGTTGCGGCTATGCACTGCCGCCCAGGTGAGCGGCGGTCAGAGAGCTCAGGGCGTCACAGCGAACTCACAGCATCGCTAATCAGTGTCAATATTGTGGGTAATAAAGCGGGCCCTGAAATTGCGCTGGTTGCACATCGCCCCCACCATGCTGCCGAGCGGCTGTCAGGGCCCTAGCGTAATCTTCAGGGAACCGCCGCAGCCGATGTGATCCATATTGGCCACCTTTGTAGGACGATCTTCTTCTGGAGGAACGTCCCCTCGGCATTCTATATGTCGGGAGCCCGTTCCATGACATTCCTTCCGGGAGCGTAGGCTAATCGACCTGATAAAAGGAAATGCCGCATACCAGCCTCAACAGGCCGATATGCAGCACAAAATCGGACGAAACACCTGGTTCGCTATCTCCGGATGCTGAAAACACAGCGGAGTAAGGCTGACCTTCCGCAGGAGCGGCTTTATGTGCGGCAGCGTGGGTACAGTTTCCCTGTTCTTTCATTGCGCACAGCGCGAAAGGCATTCATAGGCGCCCAAAACAGATGTCTTAAAATTCAGCAAACACGCTGAGAGAGCAAAGAAAACCTCGGAACCATTGCAGTTCCGAGGCTTTCTCAACTGGCAGCGGGTGAAGGATTCGAACCCTCACATACAGAGTCAGAGTCTGCTGTGCTACCCTTACACAAACCCGCTATGAAGTTGTGTTCACTCCGCAGCGAACAGATATTATTATACAGAAAAGCGTGATTTTGTCAACCCCCTTTTTTATTTTTTTCCACATGTTTTTTCAAGCGGGCGCGGAATCCCGATCCCGCGCCCGCCACTATGTAAGACCGTTCACTGGCCCCGCAGGCCGTCCAGAAAGCCCCGGAGGAATCCGCCGCCCCGTCGCCTGCTCCCATCTTTCTCCATACGGTCCGCTGCCTCCTGGGCGCCCGCATACCCTTGCTTCGCTGCGGCCTGATAGAGTTCTCTCGCCTGCCTCAGATCCCGGGGCACGCCTTTGCCGTGCTCATAGCACCAGGCCAGATTATACTGGGCACGGGGCTCGGACTCCTCCACTGCCTGGCGGTACCACTTCACCGCATCTGCCCAGCTCTGGGCCACGCCGACACCGGTCTCGTACAGATATCCCAGGTTGCAGGCGGCCACCCGGTCGCCGCCCTCTGCAGCCTGCCGGTACAAATCGGCTGCCTTGGCCGGGTCCTTCGCCACGCCGTGGCCGAACTCCCAGCAGACGCCCAGGTTGCACTGGGCACGGGGATAGCCCTGCTCCGCCGCCGCCTGATACCAGCGGACAGCCTCTTGCCAGTTCTGTTCTACACCCTCTCCGGTCTCATACAGATATCCCAGGTTGCACTGGGCGGCCGCGTCCTCCCGCTCCGCCGCCTGTCGGTACAGCCGGGCTGCCTCCGCGGCGTCCCGCTCCACGCCTTCGCCCCGCTCGTAGCACACGCCCAGGTTGCACATGGCCGCCGCGGAACCGGCATCCACCGCCCTGCGATACCAGTGGACCGCCTCTTCCCAGTTCTGTTCCACGCCGCGGCCGTATTTGCAGCAGATGCCCATGCAGAACATCCCCCGGGGGTCCTCCTGGTCCGCCGCCTGTCGGTACCAGTGGACAGCCCGCTTCCAGTTCTGCTCCACGCCCTTGCCGTACTCATAGCACCAGGCCAGGTTGCACTGGGCACGGGGCATCCCCTGCTCCGCAGCAGCGCGGTACCACCGCACCGCCTCCTCCCAGCTCTGCTCCACGCCCTCGCCGCTCTCATACAGGAATCCCAGATTGCACTGCCCGGCGGCATTGCCCGCCTCGGCCGCCTGGCGATACAGGCTCACAGCCCTGCTCAGGTCCCGCTCCACGCCCTCACCGCGTTCATAGCACACGCCCAGGTCGCACATGGCCGCCGCGGAACCCGCGTCCGCCGCTTTTTGATACCAGGCCACTGCCTCCGTGCTGTTCTGCGTCACACCGCGGCCATAGTCAAAGCAGCGGGCCACGCAGAAAAGGCCTCTGGCATCCCCCTGCTCGGCCGCTTTCCGGTACAGACGGTAGCTCTCTTCCAAATCCTGGGGGACGCCCTTGCCGTATTCATAGCACCATGCCAGATTGCACTGGGCACGGGGCAGGCCCTGTTCCGCGGCGGCACGGTACCACCGCACCGCCTCCTCCCAGCTCTGCTCCACCCCCTGGCCGCTCTCGTACAGAAACCCCAGGCAGCACTGGGCGTCCTCGTCCTCCTGCTAGGCCGCCTTCCGGTACCAATCCGCGGCAGCCGACGGATCCAGCGGGACACCCCGGCCCCGCTCACAGCAGAAGCCCATACACAGCTGTCCCCGAGGATAGTCCTGCTCCGCAGCTCGGAGATACAGCCGGGCCGCCTCCGGGTAGTCCTGCTCCACGCCCTTGCTATGCTCATAGCACCAAGCCAAGTTGCACAAGGCCCGGGGATAGTCCTGCTCCGCAGCAGCGCGGTACCACCGCACCGCCTCCTCCCAGTTCTGCTCCACGCCCTGGCCGCTCTCATACAAGAACCCCAGGCAGCATTGGCCCGGCGCGTTGCCGTTCTCCGCCGCAGCGCGGTACCATTTCACCGCCTGCTCGATACTCTGGGGCAGGCCGGTGCCGAACTCCAGGCAACGCCCCAGTTCTGTCTGCGCCGCGGGATAACCCAGCCACGCGGCGGACTGATACCAGCGGGCGGCCTCCTCGTCGCTCTGCTCCACTCCCAGGCCGCGGGAATATGCCTCCCCCAGCAGGAACTGGGCCCTGGGAAAGCCGTTTTCCGCCCCCTTTCGGAAGCACTCCACCGCTTTGGAATCATCCCGCGCCACACCGATGCCATGGGCATAGCAGTATCCCAGGTTCGTCAGGGCGGGCATATAGTCCCGGGCGGCGGCCTGGGCGTACAGCACCACCGCCTGCCGGGGGTCTGCAGGCACGCCGATCCCCGCCTCCAGGCACCACCCCAGGTTCGTCACACCCAGCATATCATCCAGGGCCGCCGCCTGTTGGTAGCAGGCCAGCGCGTCCGTCGGCCGCTCCTCATCCACGGCCCGGTTGCCCAGCTGCACCCAGTCGGGCCCCGTCAGCTCCTCTTCGTCCACAGAGAGGAAAAAGGTGTCCCCGCACTGGGGGCAGACATCCGGTTCCTCCTCTGCCAGAAACCCGCAGTCCGGGTTCTCACAGCGATAGTAATTCATCTGCGCACCTCCTCTGTATCAAAGCGCCGCTTCATCCTCCGCAGAGGAGGCGCCCCGCAGGTTGTAGGCCTCCGGAAACACGAACGCCCTGCCCCGGAATTTGAAGCCCGGGAACGTGTCCAGCTGGACGCCGTGAATGGCCCGGAACATGCTCTTCTCAATATTGGGATTGGTCTTTTTCAGCTCCCGCAGCAGGAGCTTCATCTCCTGCCGCTTGCTCTCGCCCACACCGTCGGCCGCACCGTCCCGCTCCTCTGTGAAGCGGCAGGCGCACTGGAGAAACCGCAACCCATTGTAGTTCTTCCAGGCAATGATGGCGTCCTCATGGACACAATACAGCGGACGGATCAATTCCATGCCTGGGAAATTTCTGCTGCGGAGCTTGGGGGGCATGGTCTGGAGCTGGGCACCGTAAAACAGGCCCAGCAGCGTGGTCTCCAGCACGTCGGAGAGATGGTGCCCCAGGGCGATCTTGTTGCAGCCCAGCTCCTGAGCCTTGCTGTACAGAAAGCCCCGGCGCATCCGGGCGCATAAGTAGCAGGGGTTCTTCTCCACCTGATAGGCAACGTCGAAAATATCGCTCCGGAACACGGTGATGGGGATGCCCAGGCGGGCAGCGTTCTCCTCGATCAGCGCCCGGTTGGCCGGGGCGTAGCCCGGATCCATCACCAGAAAAACCAGCTCAAAGGGCTGTTCTGTGTGGCGCTGGAGCTCCTGCATCAGCTTGGCCAGCACCACGGAGTCCTTTCCCCCGGAGATACAGACGGCGATCCGGTCTCCGGGAGCGATCAGCTCATACCGCTTGACGGCGGCAATGAAGGGGTTCCAGAGCTCCTTGCGGTATTTTTTGATGAGGCTGCGCTCCGCAGCCTCCTGTGGTGTCAATTCGCGGGACATGGGGACCTCCTAAAGCAAAATGAGAGCGGCCGCGTCAGAACCAGATGGCCACCAGCCGCAGCAGAGAGGCGCACATTTTGCGCAGCCAAGACCGCTGATTCCACTCCGCCAGCGTATAGGGCGCGCTCTGGGCCACCATCCGGTCCATATCCTCCAGCAGGTCTTCCACCGCGGGCATGTGATAGAGGAGCACGGCACATTCGTAGTGCAGCTGGAACGTCCGGTAGTCCATGTTGGTGCTGCCCACCAGGGCCACCTCCCGGTCTACCATGACGCTCTTGGCGTGGACGAAACCGGGGGTATAGCGGTAAATCTTGACGCCGTGGGCCAGCAGCTCACCCCAGTAGGTCTCCGCCACCATGTAGACATATTTCTTATCCGGGATGGCGGGCACCACCAGCCGCACGTCCACCCCTGCGTCGGCGGCGATGCACAGGGCCTTCTGCATGGACTCCTCCACCGCGTAATAGGGCGTGGTGATATACAGCATCTTCTGGGCGGAGGCGATCAGCTGGAGGTAGGTGTCCTCGATGGGATTGTCCGGATTGTTCAGCGGACCGTCCGTGAAGGGCTGGCACCAGCCGGTGCCCTCGATCTCCACCCGGGGACGGTAGTAGTCATCCTCATTGGGCAGGGAGCGGCCGATCATCTTCCACATCTGAATGAACTGGGAGCCCCAGGCCCCGGCACCGTCGATCCGGACGCCGGTATCCTTCCAGTGGCCGAACCGGACAAAGAGGTTGGCGTATTCATCGGCAATATTGATGCCTCCGGTGTAGGCGTGCCCCGTCAATGACGGCGATCTTCCGGTGGTCCCGGTAGTTGAAGTAAATCCGATTCACGTAGCGGTGGACTGGATTGAAGACCTCCACCTCCACGCCAGCGTCCTGCAGGGCCTGGAGGGAGGCGTCGGAAAAGCGGGTGAGGTTGCCGAAGTCGTCGAAGATGATCCGCACCTCCACACCGGCGGCGGCCCGCTCCCGCAGCACATGGAAGATCCGGTCCCAGATCTGGCCCTCCGCCAGGATGTAATACTCCAGGAAAATGTAGATCTCCGCTCTCTGGAGGTGGAGCACCAGGTCATCGAAGAAATCGGCTCCCTCCGCGAAATACCGGGCCTGTGAGCCGCCGTACAGCAGGAAGTCCCGCGACTGCAAATAGGAGGCCAGCCGTCCCCAGGCCGGGGAGCGGCGGCTCAGGTGGGCCACATTGGCGGCGCTGGCCTGACGGGCGCCCTCCCGCTCCACCGGAGGGGCGACCTTCCGCAGACTCAGGCTTTTGGCCTGATGGCTCCCGCCCCACAGAAGGAAAAGAATCATACCGGCCACCGGCAGGGCCAGCAGCAGGCACATCCACACCAGCTTATAGGAGGGGCTGCCGGGGCGCAGATACACCCAGATCGCCACCACGGCGCCAGCCAGCTCCAGAATGAAATAGACGTAGCTGATCTTTTCCGCCAGCAACTGGGTCAGCGCCAGCGTCAGCACGATCTGGGCAATCACCGTCAGTGCGCAGATGGACAGGCTGGTGGCGGCGGAGATCCGCCGTTCCGTCCGCTCTTCCGGCTGGGGCAGACTTCTTTTTCGCATGGTGCGGTCCACCTCCTTCTCTCTCAGCTTCGACCGCTTATCTTATTATTATACCGAAATACCCAGCACTCCGCAACCAATATTCTGTGAACAAACAGCCCCGCCGGAGGGCGGGGCTGTTGGGTCATCTGCTCCGGCAGAGCAGATCCTGCTTGATGTCGAACAGCTTCTGACTCAGATCCACATAGTAGGTGTGAGGGTTCTCGAACCGCTTCACCGTGTCCCACAGGGTATCCACCTGGGCACGGCAGTAGGCCTGGATCTCCGGCAGGGCGGGCAGCTGATAGACCAGCTCTCCTCCCTGAAAGACCGGGACCTGAAGGGGCTTTGCGGTAAAGTTCGTATAGGTCTTGCGCTTCCAGGTGGCCCTGGGATCGAAGAGCTCCAGTGGGGCACTCTCGTCCACCGTCTCGTCCCAGACGGTGATGTAGTCCGCCTCCGCCTTGCCGGTGGCGTTGTCAAAGATCCGATAGGTCTTCTTGAAGTGGGGAATGGTGATCTTGTCCAGGTTTCGCTGACCTTGATCTTGGGGATGATCTTCCCGTCTCCATCTTCCACAGCCGCCAGCTTGTACACACCGCCGAACACCGGCTCGCTGCGGGCAGTGATCATCCGCTCACCCACACCGAACACATCGATCTTGGCGCCCTGCAGCAGCAGGTCCTGAATAATATACTCGTCCAGGGAGTTGGAGGCGGAGATCTGGCACTCGGTCCAGCCGGCGGCGTCCAGCTTGCGGCGGGCCTCCTGGGTCAGATAGGCCATGTCGCCGGAGTCCAGACGGATGCCGCACTTGCGGATGCCCAGGGGCTTCAGCACCTCATCAAAGGCCCGGATGGCATCCGGCACACCGGACTTGAGCACATTGTAGGTATCCACCAACAGCGTGGCATTGTGGGGATAGATCTGGCAGTAGGTCTTGAATGCCTCATACTGGCTGTCGAACATCTGGACCCAGGAATGGGCCATGGTGCCGCCGGCAGGTACGCCGTACAGCTGGTCGGAGATCGTGCAGGCGGTGCCTGCACAGCCGCCGATATAAGCCGCCGGGCTCCGGAGATGGCGCCGTCCGTGCCCTGGGCCCGGCGGGAGCCGAACTCCAGCACCGTTCGCCCCTGGGCCGCCCGGACGATCCGGTTGGCCTTGGTGGCGATCAGGCTCTGGTGGTTGATGGTCAGCAGGGTGAAGGTCTCGATCAGCTGGGCCTGGATGGCCGGCGCCCGGACCGTCACCACCGGCTCCGGGGGAAGATAGGCGTCCCTCCGGCACCGCCCAGATGTCGCCGGTGAAACGGAAGTCCCGCAGGTAGCTCAAGAAATCCTCGGAGAACAGGTGCTTGTCCCGCAGGAAGGCGATGTCCTCCTCGTCGAAGTGCAGGTTCTGAATATACTGGACCAACTGTTCCAGACCCGCGCAGACCGCGAACCCGCCGTTGTCCGGCACGTTGCGGAAAAACACATCGAAATAGGTGATCCGATCCTGGAGCCCTGCCCGGAAATAGCCGTTGCCCATAGTCAGCTCATAAAAATCGCAGAGCATCGTCAGATTGAGTTTCTCTTCCGTTTTCATAACCGTTTCCCCTGTGCCGCACAGATCCTTCCATGAAGTTTCAGGCCCCACACCGCTGGAGGCGGTCTGTCCGGGGTTGTTATTCCCTTGAATTATAAGCGGTTCCCCCAGGAAAAGCAATGCTTTTTCCGAATTTGTTGTCAATCTTTTATCAATCGTCTTGACAACAACTCCGCCCTCCCCTATGATGGGGAAAGATTGAACCGCACATTTTCCGGTACACAGCGGACTGGAGGGTTTTCTCGTGAAAAAGTTTGCTCTCTTCTTCTCCGCGGCGGCCGTTCTGTGCATCCTGACCGGCCTCACTGCATGCCACCGCTCATTTCCTCTGGACGCGGACCTCAATGGGCTGGAACCGGCTGCGCTCCAATGGTTCAACCGGGGCAGGTCCGTTCCCTGCGAGGCGGACCAGTTGGAGCTGTACCAGCCTGTGACCGTGGGGCGTCTCACCTATTATCCTCTGGTTCTGGATGGACGGTTGGGATACCTGTGTCTCTCGAGAGGATTCACCGGGCGGTATAAATTCGACCACTCCGGTCGCGGGACCGGCTCCTTCCGCAACGGAGTGGTGGAGTCCGACGGGGAGCAGATGCTGCTCTTCGAGGGGCGGAACGGCGACGGCCGCATCGCCCGGGCGGTCTTTTCACTGGAGGGCGGTGGGCCTTATGCGCTGGACATTCCGGCCTCTCCCGTCTTTCTGGTGAGCGTCCCGGTGGAGGACACCGTCCCCACCGAACCTGTCAGTATAGAGGATATCACCTTCTATGACAGCCAAGGGCGGGAGATCACGGAGGAATTCGACCTCAGCGGAGGCGCCATCCAGGAAGCGCCCCACCGAAAACCAAGCGGCCGTCTGCCGCTGAAAGGAAGTCATCACAATGGATGTGATCTTAGGCATTGACATCGGCGGCTCCACCACCAAAATCGTGGGTCTGCGGACGGACGGCAGTGTGATCTCCATGCTGCGGGTCCGGGCAGAGGATCAGGTGACCAGCCTGTATGGCGCCCTTGGCAACTATCTCACCAGCAACCGGCTCTCTCTGCGGGATGTGCGGCGGGTGGTGCTCACCGGCGTGGGCGCCTCTTATGTGGAGGGCGACATCTACGGTCTGCCCACCTGTAAAGTGGGCGAGTTCTCCGCCAGCGGCACTGGAGCCCTGGCCCTGTCGGGCCAGTCCTCCGCCGTGGTGGTCAGCATGGGCACCGGCACCGCTTTCCTCCGGGCGTCCCCCGACGGCATCCGCCACCTGTGCGGCAGCGGCATCGGCGGCGGCACTCTGGGCGGGCTCTGCCACAAGCTGGTGGGAATGGAGCGCTTCGGCCAGATCAAAGCTGGCGGAGAGCGGCAATCTGGACCATGTAGACCTGACCATGAAGGACATCACGGTCCACTCCGCTCCCTCTGGACCCGGATATGACTGCCGCCAACTTCGGCGATCTGGCGGAGGACGCCACTCCTGCGGACCTGGCGGCCGGCGTGGTCAATCTGGTGCTCCAGGCCATCGGCACCATGACGGTGCTGGCCTGCCAGTGCTGTGACTCCAAGACTGTGGTGCTGACCGGGTCCATGACCACCCTGCCCCAGGCGGTCACGAATTTCCAGCTGTTTGAAAAGCTGTACGGCATCCACTATATCATTCCCGAAAACGCCACGTTTGCCACCGCAATCGGCGCGGGACTGTACAGCCTGCAGAAAAGCCGGAGGCCTGATTGTGCCATGACGGAAAATTGGTCCCTGTATCATCCGGAGATTCCGGAATTCCTCCGCCGTCTGGCGGAGACGCCGCCCATGGCCCGGCTGCGGCAGGTGGGCAGGAACTGCGGGTGCGAGTACACGTACTTCCCCCGTTTTGCCGGGTGGGTGCCCTACTCCCGGTTTGACCACAGCGTGGGCGTGGGGCTGATCGTGTGGCACTTCACCGGCGATCTCCGCCAAAGCGCGGCGGGACTGCTCCACGATGCGGCCACACCCGCCTTTGCCCATGTGGTGGATTTTCTCCACGGGGACCACCTGCATCAGGAGTCCACCGAGGCACGGACGGCGGAACTCATCGAGACCTCGCCGGAGCTTCAGGCGCTGCTGAAAGAATACGGCCTCACCACGGAAGACGTGGCGGATTACCACCGCTATCCCATCGCGGACAATGATTCCCCTCAGCTCTCCGCCGACCGTCTGGAGTACACGCTGGGGGACCTGCGGTGCTACGGCTTCGCCGGGGCGGACGCCCTCCGTGTATTCTACGAAGATCTCACCGTCTGGCGGGACGAGTCCGGCCGGCCGGAGCTGGCCTTCCGCACGCGGGAGACCGCCTGCGCCTTCACACAGGCATCGCTCCAGACCGCCCGGGTCTATGTGGCGGACGAGGACCGCTTCGCCATGCAGGCCCTGGCGGACCTGCTGCGCGATGCCGTGAACCGGCAGGTCTTGACAGAGGATGACCTGTATCGGACGGAGTCTTTGTCATCCAAAGCTGGAGGCAGATCCGGCCAGCGCCCGCCAGTGGCGCCGGTTCCGGCGCTTCTGCCGGGTGGAGCGGAGCGCGGAAAGGCCGGAGAACGGACTCTGGTTCCGGATTCCCGCCAAGCTGCGGTACATTGATCCGCTGGTGGCGGGCCTTGGCCGCGTCTCTCGGTTGGACGCCGGGGTGCGGCAGGCCCAGGAGGCCTTCCTGGCCACGGACTTTGCCTGCTGGATCGGTGTTCCGGAGGAAACCGCCGGAGAGAATGATTGAAAGATTGGGAGAAAGAGACATGGATTACAGAGAAAAAGCCGTCCGGTGTGTGCGGGAGACCGTCCTGCCTGTCCAGGCGGCGCAGTTCCGGGCGTGCGGCTGCGACCTGGACGCCCAGTACCAAAAATACGGGGACACGGAGAGCTTTTTTGCCAAGGTTCTCCAGCCCGGGCGCCTCTATGAGGTGGGTTATCCCAAATGCGTCTGCCCTGAGGTGCTGCGGGGAGAGACGGCCGACGCCGCCCACTGCGAATGTTCCCGGCAGAGTGTGCTGTATATTCTGGAACAGCTGCTGCCCGAAAGACACATCACGGTCCGGACCGTGGAGACGGTGCTGGGCGGCGGGACCTGCTGCCGGTTCGCCGTTACAGTGGAGTAGCAGCGGAAAATGCAAACAGGAGCCCGGTGCTGTGCACCGGGCTCCTGCGCTCACATATAGGGATTATTCCTCGTCCTGGGGCTTGTCCTCGTCCTCCAGGCCGTTCAGATCGAACTCCAGCTTCTCGCCGCAGTTGGGGCAGATGACCTCGCCGTCCTCCAGGACGGACTCGTCGAAGTAGATGGTCTCCTCGCAGGTGGGGCAGGTGGTGGCGTAGCAGTCCTCGTCCTCCTCCGGCTCCTCATACTCGTATACATCCTCTTCGTCCTCGTCATCCTCGCCGAAGACGGCGTCCTCCACATCCTCCAGGTCATCGCTGACAGCGTCCAGGCCGTCGTACAGCTCCTCCTGGTCCGCCTTCATATCCGCGATCTCCAGGGCGATGTCATCCAGCACGTCGATGATGGCGGCAAGCAGCTTGCCCTCCTTCTTCTCGGTGTCCAGTTCCATGCCTTCAGCCAGGCCCTTCAGATACGCGACCTTCTCCGTAATCTCCATAACAGCAGCTCCTTTCCTTTACAAACAGCGTTGCAGTCATTCTCAGGAACAAAAGGGGGGAATACGCTTCCCCCCTTTGCCTCACTTACTCCTTGCTGCGGCCGATATACTCGCCAGTGCGGGTGTCGATCTGGATCTTGTCGCCCGTGTTGATGAACAGAGGCACCTTCACCTCAGCACCGGTCTCCAGCGTCGCGGGCTTGGTCACGTTGGTGGCGGTGTCGCCCCTGCCGGGCTCGGTCTCCGTGACCTCCAGGTCCATGAAGTTGGGCACTTCCACGGTGAACACGCTGCCCTTGTAGCTCACCAGCTTGCAGACGGTGTTCTCCTTCACGAAGCGGAAGGCGTCGCCCAGCACGTCCCGGTTCAGCGGGACCATGTCGTAGGTCTCGGGATCCATAAAGTAGTACAGGTCGCCGTCGTTGTAGCTATACTCGGCATCCTTGCGCTCCACAGTGGCCTGCTCGAACTTGGCGGTGGGGTTGAAGGACTCCTCGCGGATGGCGCCGGTCATCACGTTCTTGTACTTGGTGCGCACGAAAGCCGCGCCCTTGCCGGGCTTCACGTGCTGGAACTCCACCACGGTGCAAACGCTCCCGTCCTTCTCAAAAGTGACACCATTGCGGAAATCGCCGGCAGTAATCGTTGGCATAAATGATCCTCCTCTGAAATCTCAAGAAAAGCTGACCAGCCGGCCGCCTCTCTATCTCTACAAAAATTCCTCTGCTATTTTATCCTATGTTGTCCGGTAATGCAAGTATTTTTCAGGACTTTTTTTCCATTTTGCGGCGGCAGACAGCCTTAAACGGGGCCTGGAGAGCGTGGAGCACCTTCTGCCATGCCGTCACGGCGCCGCCCACCGGCTCCACCATCAGAGGCAGGACTCCGGCCCAATTGGCGGCCAGCATATCCGTCAGCAGCTTGTCCCCCAGCATGGCGGTGCAGACCCGGTCCGCCCCAGCCCGTGCCATGGCGGCCTCCAGGCCCCTGGGACTGGGCTTTCCTGCACGGCCCTGATAAGGCACCCCCAGGTCCGCGCAGAACTCCGTCACCCGGCTGCCGGAGCGGTTGTTGGAGACGATCATGAAACCGATCCCCGCATTGCGGAGGGCGGCGATCCAGTCCCGCAGGGACTGATCCGGCCGACGGGTCTTCTTGGCGGCCAATGTAAAGTCCAGGTCGCTGAGCAGCAGGGTGATCCCCTGCTGCCGCAGCCAGTCCGGCGTGATCTCGCTGTAATGCTGGAACACCCAGCGGGGCGTCAGGGAAAACGGCATAAGCGGCTCCTTCTCTGCATAGTCTCCTTTTAGTATACCAGTCCCAACGGGATTCCACAAGGGGGAGTTCATTTTGCAGATCTATCTGGCCGTGACGCCGGCCGAGGCCCAGGAGGCCTCCCGCTTCCGCTGTTCCCTGGCCCATGTGGCCTACTGTATCGGGCCGGACTCCACGCTCCTGCGGCAGAACCTGCTGCTCCAGACCCGGGGCGGGCTATTGTCCGTCACAGACCGGGGCGCGCCCTTTATCGCCAGCCCGGAGCGGCTGTCGGCCGCCGCGCTGCGGGAGTGCGGGCGGCGGAGCTACGGCGGCGTACTGCTGGATTTCGAGCAGCCTCCTGCGCCGGACCGGCTGGCCTTTGCGGAGACGCTGGCCCGGCGCCTGTCGCCCCGCCCCGTTTATGTGCCGGAGTCCTACGCCGCGGCGTCAGGCGCCATTCCCCTGATCTGCACCGCCATCTCCGGCGGGAACTTTGTCCAGCGCCTGCAGGAGGCCGCTGCCGGACGGGACAGGGCAGGCGGTCTGGCCCTGGATGTCCAGCGGCTGCGGATGGACTTCACCCTCCCGGCTCAAAGCGGTGAAGGCCGCCCTCTCAGCGGCCGGGAACTCCAGGACCTGCTGGACCGGGAGTCCCCCTCCGTTTTCTTCTCCCAGGACCTGTGCGCCCGGTATTTCACCTATGCCCGGGACGGCGAGACGCACTTCGTCCTCTTCGACGACGCGGACACCCTTTCCCAGAAGCTGCGGACCGGCGGGAACATGGGCTTCGCCGCCGCCTTCCTGATGTATCCGGAGGTGCAGGATCTGCTGCCCAAGCTGTTTCCCGGGCGGCGGACATAAAAAGTGCTGTACCTTTCGGCACAGCACTTTTCCTTGACAGATCAATAATAGCGCTTCTTGTTCTTGCGAGCGGCCTCAGACTTCTTGCGGCGCTTGACGCTGGGGCTCTCATAATGCTCTCTCTTCCGCACTTCCGCGATGACGCCGGCCTTGGCGCAGCTGCGCTTGAAACGCTTCAGCGCGCTGTCGATGGACTCGCCGTCCTTCACATGGATCTCAGACATCTATATTTTCCCTCCGAGGTATCCGGCTTAATCCAGGATACTTTAAGGGCCATAATCTATGGCTTTAACATAAGCATTATACAAACCTTCCGGGCCGTTGTCAAGAGATTTTCCGGAAAATCAGCATTTCTCCCGGGAGATCAGTCCGCCGCTCTCCGGTACACGATGGGCACATCGTACCCGAACGTCCGCTTTCCGTTCACCTCCATGGTCTCCGCCACCTCCAGGGACTCCTGAGAGAATCGCTCATACAGGGTGAACTTCAGCACCGGGGAGAACATGCTGACGCTGCCCCCCTCCCACACGCCGTCGTGCAGCGTATAGAGGGCAGGCGTGAATTTCTCGGAGATCTCCAGATCCTCCCATTTCAGGGGCGGCAGCGTCTCATAGGTGGCCGCGCCGCCGTCCGCCGCCTTGGGCAGCTGATAGGATGTCAGCTTCACCGCCTCCCCCTCCTCCGTAAAGAGGAACAGATGGGGTGAGGCGTGGGTCTTTCCCTCCGTGGTGTAGTAGCTCTCCTCCAGCACAAATGCTCCCGCAAAATCCGCGGGGAGGCCGTCAATCTTGTCGTTGCACACGGTGTTGACATGCTCTGCCAGCGGCAGGGCGGGGCTGCCGCTCCGCCGCAGCTCCTCCAGCTGCCGGTATTGTCAAACCTGCCGCACAGCAGGCGCAGGAATTCATCCAGACGGCTCATAGGTTCTCCTTTCTCAGGCAGGGCCTGAAGCGCAGGCCGGACGGGATTTCCCGTCCGGCCTTTTGGTGTGATTGGGATGAACTGGGATGCTCCCACCAGATGCATCGGCCGGTTCCCGGTCCAGCGGGGCTCCCGCATCGGAATGCAGCCGGACAGGCACAGGCCGTCCGCCCCAAGGTTGTTGCCTCCGGCAAAAACGCTTGTACGCACCGCTGGGCGCAGTCTTATTTCGCGGGCTTGACGATCAGGTTCACCAGCCGGTTCTTCACCAGGATGGTCTTGATGATCTGCATCCCTTCGGTGGCCTTCCGGACCTTCTCCACCGCCAGGGCGGCATCCACCACGGCCTTCTCCTCACTGTCGGTTGGCATGGAGATGGTGCCCTTCAGCTTGCCGTTTACCTGGACGGCCAGCTCCACTGTGGAGGCCACGGTATTGCTCTCATCCGCCACGGGCCACTCCGCCTGGCAGCACATCTTGCCCGTCTGGGCGGCGAAGCCCAGGTTCTCCCACAGCTCCTCGGTGATGTGGGGGGCGAAGGGGTTCAGCAGCAGGAGCAGATACTTCAGGTCGCCCCGGGTGCAGCCGTTGGCGTTCAGCTCGTTCACCATGGTCATCATAGCGGCGATGGCGGTGTTCATCTTCAGACTGTCCACATCCTCTGTGACCTTCTTGATGGTCTTGTGGATGACGGCCTCGTTGGCGGGGGTCACATCATAGCTGTCGGAGGCGCTCTCCGACAGATTCCACACCCGGTCCAGGAACCGCTTGGAGCCCTTCACCGCGTCGTTGGACCAGGTTGCGGCCTTCTCAAAGTCGCCGATGAACATGATATAGAGGCGCATGGTGTCGGCGCCGTACTGGTCCACGATGTCGTTGGGGTTCACCACGTTGCCCGGGACTTGGACTTCTTCTCGCCGCCCTCGCCCAGGATCATGCCGTGGCAGGTACGCTTGGCATAGGGCTCCTTGGTGGGCACGGCGCCGATGTCATACAGGAACTTGTGCCAGAACCGGGAGTACAGCAGATGCAGGGTGGTGTGCTCCATGCCGCCGTTGTACCAGTCCACGGGAGACCAGTAGTCCAAGGCCTCCTTGGAGGCGAATGCCTTGTCGTTGTGGGGATCCATATACCGCAGGAAGTACCAGCTGGAGCCAGCCCACTGGGGCATGGTGTCGGTCTCCCGCTGGGCGGGGCCGCCGCACTTGGGGCAGGTGGTGTTCACCCAGTCAGTCATCTTGCTGAGGGGGCTCTCGCCGGTGTCGGTGACCTCATAGGAGTCCACCTCCGGCAGCAGCAGGGGCAGCTGCTCCTCCGGCAGGGGGACCCAGCCGCACTTGGGGCAGTTCACCAGGGGGATGGGCTCGCCCCAATAACGCTGGCGGCTGAACACCCAGTCCCGGAGCTTGAAGTTGGTCTTGGGACGGCCGATGCCCTGCTCCGTCACCCACTTCTTCATGGTGGGAATTGCCTCTTTCACGGTGAGGCCGTCCAGGAAGCCGGAGTTCACCATGATGCCGGTGTCGTCCTTCAGGGTGAAGGCCTCCTTGGTGATGTCTCCGCCCTGGACCACCTCCACGATGGGCAGGCCGAACTTGGTGGCGAACTCCCAGTCACGCTGGTCGTGGCCCGGCACGCCCATGACGATGCCGGTGCCGTAGCCCATCAGCACGTAGTCGGAGACGAACAGGGGCACGTGCTTGCCGCTGGCGGGGTTGACGGCCTCGATGCCCTCCAGCCGGACGCCGGTCTTCTCCTTGTTCAGCTCGCCCCGCTCAAAGTCGGACTTGCGGGCGGCCTCCTCGATATAGGCGGCCACAGCATCCCAGTTCTGGATCTGGTCCTTCCACTGCTGGAGATAGGGATGCTCCGGGGAGATGACCATATAGGTCACGCCGAACAGCGTGTCGCACCGGGTAGTGTAGACCGTCAGCTTGTCGCCGTTGGTGGCGGTGAAGTCCACCTCCGTGCCCTCGGACCGGCCGATCCAATTCTTCTGCTGGATCTTCACCCGCTCGATGAAGTCCAGGTCGTCCAGGTCGTCGATGAGCCGGTCGGCGTACTTGGTGATGGCCAGCATCCACTGGCTCTTCTCCTTGCGGATGACCTGGCCGCCGCAGCGTTCGCACACACCGTCCACGACCTCCTCATTGGCCAGGACGATCTTGCAGCTGGTGCACCAGTTGACGGGCATGGAGGCCTTGTAGGCCAGCCCCTTCTTGAACATCTGCAGGAAGATCCACTGGGTCCACTTGTAGTAGCTGGGATCGGTGGTGTTGACCTCCCGGCTCCAGTCGAAGGAGTAGCCCAGCATCTGTAGCTGCCTGCGGAAATTCTCGATGTTGTCGTGGGTCACCTTGGCGGGGTGGATGTGGTGCTGAACGGCGTAGTTCTCTGTGGGCAGGCCGAAGGCGTCATAGCCGATGGGGAACAGGACGTTGTAGCCCTGCATCCGCTTCTTCCGGCAGATGATGTCCATGACGGTGAAAGGCCGGGCGTGGCCCACGTGGAGCCCCTGGCCGGAGGGATAGGGGAACTCGATCAGGCCGAAGAACTTCTCCCGAGTCTTGTCCCCCGTGACGGCGGTGAAGGGCTTCTCCTCCAGCCACTTCTGCTGCCACTTTTTCTCAATGCTGGCAAAATCGTATTTCATATCCTTCTCCTCATTCCTGTGAATGGATTTCTCTGTTCGATTTATTTTTGCCGCGGCGCGCCCCCGGGCGGCCTCTCTTGCTTCTACGGGGCAATTCACCTTCTGTACGTGGCAAAAATACTTTGACCCAACCGCCTTGGGTTGTGTCGCCAGTGACTGATGCCGCTGGTGAAGGCACTCTGCTGCGCAGCCGTTGGCGGCTCTGCCGCCTGACGGATGCGGTGTGCCCCCTGCGGGCAAGGAGATGTCAATCCCCTCTTTAAGCTGTAAAAGCGCCCCCGACCTTACGGTCAGGGGCGTAAAAGCTACGCGGTACCACCCTGGTTTCGCCAGCCGTTGCCGGATGGCGCTCAACGGCCCGGAGGGCCTCGGCCAGTAACGGGGCCTGCCGTCCCACCCTACTATGTCCGTTCAGGCGGGAGACTCCGGGAACAGTCATCCGCGAAGGTCCCCCACCGGCTCGCAGCAACCGCCGGCTCTCTGAAGGCGGGACATTTCGCCTTTCTTCCCATCAATGTCGTTAACGGGTCTATTTTATGTGGCTTTGTGCGTTTTGTCAAGAGGTAAGCGGGAAAAGCGCTTTACAATCCAGTCGACATCTTGTTTTTGCCCGTCCTGCTCTGTATAATGGGGAAAATCCAACGTATGGCAGCAGAAAAAACTCTGGCAATTTTGGGGGGAGGCGAAACCGTGAAGGGCACCCTTATAAACACGCCCACATTGGAAACCGGGCGTTTGATCTTGAGGAAATTCACAGAGCGCGATCTGGAATGGCTGTTTCTGATTCTCCATGACAAGGAAGTCAATCAATTCCTGCCCTGGTATCCGATAGACAGCATAGAAGAAGCCAAGAAATTCTATGAAGAAAGATACGCTTCAAAATATGTCCAGCCGCAGGCATACGCTTACGCGATCTGCTTGAAAACGGACGATCATCCCATCGGCTACATAAAAGTGGATATGGAGGAACATCACGATTTCGGATATGGGCTTCGCAGGGAATTCTGGCATCAGGGACTTGTCACAGAAGCGGGCAAAGCGGTGATCGCCCAAGTGAAAAAGGACGGCCTGCCTTATATCACAGCAACGCATGACCGAAACAACCCAAGAAGCGGCGGCGTTATGCGGAACGTTGGAATGAAGTACCAATATTCTTACGAAGAACAGTGGCAGCCCAAGAATTTTCTGGTTACATTTCGGATGTACCAACTGAATCTTGATGGGAATACAGATCGGGTTTACAAAAAATATTGGGACCAATCTGCTGCCCATTTTATAGAACCGAACGTGTGAACAGATGGATATTGAGAAAGTTGGGCGCCGAGGCAGCCGGACTTGTTAAAACCGAAGTGCTTGGTGCATGGACCTGCCTCACAGGAAGCAGGCCCATTTTCATACAGGCGCGCCCAATGCGCCCTCACACTTCGCAGGGAAGGCTTTTCGCCCCTGACTTATATCGCTGCCCCTTGATCCGATTGTTTCATACCCCCGCCGGTCGCCTGATGCAGCAGCTCCTCCGCCGGCACACCGAAGAGCTTCGCCAGGGCCAGCAGGTTGGAGGTGCTGGGGTCCGCCGTGCCGGTCTCCCATTTGCTGACCGCCTGCCGGCTGACCCCAGGGCCTCCGCCACGAACTCCTGGGTCATCTGGCAGCGCATCCGGTGGGCCTTGAGGACCTCTCCCAAGGTGCGGCGGGTCTCTCCCTGCGGGCCTCCCCGCCCCGCAGGTACTTCCGCAGGGCCCGGATCAGCAGGATCAGCAGATAAATGAGCCCTGCCCAGATGGCCAGAAACAGGAGCAGCAGCGGGAGCATGATAATGGAACTGAATGCCATTGCAGTTGCCTCCTTTGTTTTGGTGGTCTCAGCATACCCGGGTGGGCGGTTGCGTCCACCAGCTATCGCGCAACTCTTGGTTGATAAGCAGAAAAAAGCTCCGGCGGTCAGCGCCGTCGGAGCTGATGTTTCCCCTTTTCACCGGACACGGCGCCCCACAAAATCTTCGTTTTGCGTGGCACCACATTGGACTCAAATGGGCAGGCAGAGCCTGCCCATTTCATATTTTTGCCTGCGGCAAAACGCTTGGACACGCCACTTGGCGCGAAGGGCGATCAATTCTCCGTCAGCACACCGGAGAGATCCACCGGCTTGCCGTCGTGCCAAAGCCGCTCCAGCGAATAGAACTCCCGGGCCTCGGCGGAGAACACGTGGACCACCACACAGCCGTAGTCCAGCAGGACCCAGGTGCCGTCCGGTAGCCCTCCCGGCGGAGAGGATCCTCCCCGCCTGCTCCTTCATGGCGTTCTCCACTGCGCCGCACAGGGCGTTGATCTGGGTGTTGGAATTGCCGGTGGCAATGACGAAATAGTCCGCTAGGGTGGTCTGCTCCGTGATCTCGATGGCGGCGATGTCGCCGCCCTTTTTCTCGTCCAGGGCTTTGGCCGCAGTCAGGGCCATCTCTTTGGGTGTCATGGACTCATCCTTTCTGATCGTTTGAATCTGCGGCACACCTGCCGCTCAGGTTACAATAATAAACCCGTCATCCGGGGCCGCGGTTCCGCCGTCGGACATACCGGGGTCTACAGGCGCCGTCTCACCATCAGACGGCTGGGAATCCGGCGACTCCGGGGCGGTTCCGCCGCTCTCACCTGCCGCCGGGTCTCCGCTGCCGCCCGGGAGCTGGCCGATCACCTGTCCTGTACCGGGGTCCAGGATCTGCCCGGTGCCGGGATCGATGATACCGCCGGTCTCCGGGTCGATCAGGTCTCCCGTGTCCGGATCGATGCTCCCCGTACCGGGCTCCGTGGCTCCGCCGGGATCCGTGGTCTCTCCGCCGCCGGGCGTCCCGGTCGCCCCGCCGGTCTCCGGCGCTCCGGCATCAGGGTCGGTCCCTGTGCCGCTTTCCCCCTCCGGGGGCGTCTCCTCCTCCGGCTCCTGGGGCGTCCACTGGGCCTGCCAGTAGGACCGGGGATGGGTGGCGTTGCTGTCTTCCACATGACCGGTGGAGGAGCTGACGGAGCCGTCGCTGTTCACGGTCATCATATCCAGATCGCTGCGGGTAAATACCTCGGCGTAGGGGCTCAATTTGGTGTTCACCAGCTCCAGCAGCTGGCTGGTGTTGGGCGTTACATAGGACTGTTCGGAATACCGGCCGTTGAGCTTGCTGGTGGTGGAGCTGTATGCGTAGGCGGGCGTGTTCGGCATGGTGACGAACTCCACGTTCTCCGGCTTCAGGCCACCGGTGAAGGCCGCTTTGGCAAACCACAAAATATTCTGGAGCGTCAGATCCGTCTCCACGTTCTCCCGAAACACCTCGGCAAATGCGTTGATCTTGGCGATGTTCTCGATCTTCAGCAGCTGCTCCACCATGGCGGTCAAAAATGCCTGCTGCGTCTTGATGCGGCCCAGATCGCCGTCCTTGTAGCCGTTGGCTCCGTCCCGGAACCGCAGTACCTGCATGGCGTCGTCCCCCGTGAGCAGGCGGTAGCCCGCTTTCTGGTTGATATAGAGGTTTTGCAGGGGGTCACTGTAATACATGTCCCGGGGCACATCGAACCAGACGCCGCCCATAGCGTCCACGATCTGGCCCACGGCCTCCCACTCCACAATCACCTGATAGTCCGGCTCAAAGCCCACCAGTTGGGCAATCTCCTTGTAGAGATACTGGATGCCCCGGTCTCCACCGCCGTACCAGTTGTAAACAGAGTTGATCTTCTTGATATCCCAGGAGACATTCACCATAGTGTCCCGGGGAATGGACATCACCGTGGCCTTCTGGTTGGTCACGTCGTAGCTGGCCAGCAGCATCGTGTCCGTATTGCCGCCGCCCCCCGTGTCCCGGCCCAGGATCAGAACTGTGTAGTAGTCCTGACTCTTCCGCTCCCCGTCGCTGCGGGGGCGGGTCCCCTCGCCCCAGTCGATCTCCTCCACCGGATCGGTGGGTTCTTCCGTCTCCTGGGGCTCTGTCTTGCCGGTGTTGAGGTCCGGCCGGACGAACAGGCTCTGCCAGGCCAGAACTCCCGCCAGGGCCACAGCCAGAACTGCGGCTGCGGCAATCAGCCCTTCTGCCCCCTGGTCAGTCCGGACCGTCTCTTTGGGGGACGTCCTTTTCCATCCATCTGGTCCGCCATGGTGCCACCCCTTTTCCGTCGTTCAGCTCACGATGATAAAGCCGTCATCCGGAGCCTCTTCTGCGGCAGCATCGCCGCCTCCATCTCCGGTGCCGGAGGTCTGGCTGTCTCCAGTGCCCGAATCGGTCGTTCCTCCGCCTGCGTCAGGCGTGCCGCCGTCCGGAGTCCCGCTTGTGCCCGTACCCGGATCGGTGGTCCCGTCGGTGCCGGTGCCGGTGGTTCCTTCTCCGGTGTCAGGTCCTGTGGTCCCGCCGCCGGTGCCTGGGATCTGTCCCGCCGTCGGGCGTTGTCCCTGTTCCGGGATCCGTCGTGCCAGAGCCCGGGTCTGTGGTCCCGCCCGTCCCCGGGTCCGTGGTTCCGCCATCCGGCGTCACCGGCAGGCCGGTGTCCGGATCGATGGGATTGCCGTTCTCATCCACCGTGGGCGTCTCCTCCTCCGGCTTGCTGGGCGTGGTGGGCTTCACCGGCGGCCGGGCCGCCCGGCTGTCTTCCACATGGCCGGTGGACGAGCTGATGCTGCCGTCAGAGTTGACGGACATAATGTCCAAGTCGCTGAGGGTGAATACCTCCGTATAAGGACTCAGCTTGGTGTTCACCAGCTCCAGCAGCTCATCCGCGCTGGGCACCACGTAGGATTGATAGTTGTGATAGGTGCGGCTCCAGCAGGATGCGGTCCGGTTGGGCATGGTGACAAACTCCACGTTCTCCATGCTCAGCCCACCCAGAATCGCCTGCTGGGCAAACCATAGGATATTCTGGAAGCTCAGGTCTGTCTCCACATTGTTCTGGAACACCTGGATGAACTGGTTGATCTTTGTGACGTTCTTGATCTGCAGCAGCTGGTCCACCATGGCGGTCAGAAACGCCTGCTGGGTCTTGATGCGGCCCAGATCGCCGTCCGGATAGCCGTAGCGCATGTCGTTGTCGTGGCGGTAGCGGAGCACTTGCATGGCGTCGTCCCCCGTGAGCAGGCGGTAGCCCTTCTCCTGGTGGCTGTGAAGGTCCTGATAAGGATCGTCGTAGTTCATGTTCCGTGGCACGTCGAACCAGACGCCGCCCATGGCGTCCACGATCTGGCCCACGGCGTCCCACTCCACAACCACCTGATAGTCCGGCTCAAAGCCCACCAGCTGGGCGATTTCCTTGTAGAGATACTGGATCCCCCGGTCTCCGCCGCCATAGTAGTTATACACGGAGTTGATGCGCTTGATATCCCAGGAGACATTCACCATGGTATCCCGGGGAATAGACATCACCGTGGCCTTCTGGTTGGTCACGTCGTAGCTGGCCAGCAGCATCGTGTCCGTGTTGCCGCCGCCCCCCGTGTCCCGGCCCAGGATCAGGACCGTGTAATAGTCCTGACTCTTCCGTTCCCCGTCGCTGCGGGGGCGGGTCCCTTCGCCCCAGTCGATCTCCTCTTCCTGGGTCCCGCTGTCCGCATCCGCGTTCTTGTCCGGCAGATCCGGGCGAACGAACAGGCTCTGGCAGGCCACCACCGCGATCAGCACGATGGCCAGTACCACGGCTACCGCGATCAGCAGCTTCTGCTGCCGCGTCAGGCGGCTCGGTTTCTTCGGCTTCTTGGTCTGTTTCGGCGTCCCGCCCGCCGGATGCTTTCCGTTTCTATCCACTGTCTCTATCCTTTCAATGCGTCCCGCGCCTCAATGGTGGCGTGGTGCACAGGGTTTCCCATTTCGGTCATCTCTTCGATGGTCATCTCCAGGCCCATCAGCAGGCCCTCGTCCAGGTCTTTATAACACACAGCGCGGAGTTTGTCTACCCCGGAAAATCCCGGGAGGGCCTCGATATAATCCGCCAGATAGATCACTTTTCCAGCAGGGTCATGTGGGCATGGCCCGTGGTGCCACCAGATGGCGTTGTAGATTTCATCGTCCACACCGAACACGTCCCGGGCGATGGCCGCGCCGGTCTTGGCGTGGAGAAGCTTCAGGGCCTTCTGCTCCAGCTCGTCCAGCTGGATGCCGTACCGGCCGCACAGTTCCAGCTGCTCCTCCATGTTCAGCTTTTGTGCAGTCGTGCAGCAGTGCCGCTACCCGGGCCTTCTCCACATCGGCGCCGTACCGCTCCGCCAGACGGATGGCCTCCTGCTCCGTGCCCAGCACGGGGATGCGCTTGTTTTCAAATAACTCAGGGCCACCGGCCGCAGCTCCGCAGGCAGGCGCTTCAAATCCGCCCGGGTGCCGTACAGTCCCTCCCGCAGGATATAGCCGTACACCGCCGGAGGCAGGAGATTCTCCCTTCGCCAGCATGGTTCGCAGATCCGTGGAGGACACATCCACCACGCCGGGGATGGTGAGGGTGAAGATCCGGGCCTGGGGATATGTCCGGTACAGATAGTCCCGCTGAACGGAGAACAGCTCCTCCGTGTCCGCCTCCGTTCGGCCGAAGGCGGCGATCCCCGCCAGGGACAGAATCTTCTCCGCTTCGTGCCAGGTCTGGATGGTGAGGAACATGTCCGTGCCCATCAGCAGCCACAGCTCGTCCTCCGGGTACCGCTCCTTCAGCTGGGCCAGGGTGTCGGAGGTATAGCTCCGCCCCGTCCGCTTCAGCTCCAGATCCAGTACCTGGACCCGGTCCCCCAGGCCCAGCTGCTCCCCCGCCAGGCGGGTCATCTCAAGCCGCTGTTCCGGAGTGGGGCTGCCCGCTGGCAGCGCCTTGTGGGGTGGCTCCCGGTCCGGGACCAGCAGCAGCAGGTCCAGCTTCAGCAGCTCGAATACCGCCCGGCCGCGGTCACATGGCCCAGGTGGGGCGGGTTGAACGTCCCGCCGTAAACGCCGATCTTCATACGCGATTCCTCTTTATGGTTCAGATTTTTCCGCCGGAAGCTCCAACTCCATCTCGTCATCCGTGGCGGTGAAGCCATACCGCTGATACAGCGGGCGGCCCATGGCGGTGGTGTGGAGAGAAACCGTCAAACAGCCCCGCTCACAGGCCGCTGCCGTGAGGAGATCCAGCATCCGCCATGCGATCCCCCGGCCTCGGAAGGCAGGATCCGTCCAGATGTTCATGATATGGCCGGACAGACCCGCGGGATTGTGATAGGAGGGCATCTCCCGGCGGAGGTCCAGGCCGCCGGTGGCGGCCAGCCGCTCTCCCACCAGCGCCAGAAGCGCAATGTGGCTGCCGGACGCCAGGGCCTGGCGGTAGTAATCCCGGACCGCATCCGGCAGGCCATGCGGCAGCGCCGCCGTCTCCGAAAGGTGCCGGTAGGTCCGGATGGCCCGGAGGCGGCTCTCCGTCAAGAGCTCCAGATCCCCGATCCCGGCAGTGCGGAACGTCAGTTCCATCGGGCGCCTTCCCGGGTCACTGGGGGCGCTTCTTTGCCGGCTTCACCAGCTGGATGCGCTTCTCCCTGGGCTTGGAGTGGCTCTCCCGGTACAGCACGAACTTCGTGCCGATGACCTGCACCACCTCGCTGCGGGTGGCCTTGGCCAGCTCCTCCGCGGCGGTGCGGGCGTCGTAGTCGATATTGTTGTCCAGCACCCGGCCCTTGATAAGCTCCCGGGCCTCCAGTGCGTCATCCGCCTGCTTGATGAGGTTTGCCCCGATACCGTCCTTGCCCACCTGCAGGATCGTGTCGATGCTGTTTGCCAGGCCCCGCAGCTGGGCCCGCTGTTTGCTTGTCAGTTCCATGTATACTCCTTTATTCCGGGAAATGGCCCCGGTCTTTTTTATTTTTCGTCATGCCAAGTAGACTGCCGCAGCTTCTCCATAGACTCCTGGGCAATCCACTCTTCTGTATAGCCGCAGCTGCGGCAGACATACCTCTGAATTTTTGCATTTACAAAAAAACCGATGGGAAAAGAATTGTACAGCCCCGGCTCCACTGCCAGCAGGTCCGCGCTGCCGCATTTGGGGCAGCGTCCGGTCGTTTTCACCGCAGTTCCCTCCTCATCAAAGGTAGACGGTTATTTTTTCAAATAAGTTGCCAGTTTCTCCGAAAATGCCCGCAGAGCTTTTCCTCTATGGGAGATGGCGCCCTTCTCCTCTGCCGTCAGCTGGCCGAAGGTCCTGCCCTTCTCCGGCACCAGGAACACCGGGTCGTAGCCAAATCCCGCCGTCCCCATGGGGGCAAAGGCGATGGCACCGTCGCACCGGCCCTCCGCCGTCAGCTCGTCCCCGCCGGGAAAGGCGCAGGCGATGGCGCAGGCGAAGTGGGCCGCCCGGGTAGTCTGTCCCCGCATGTTCTGCAGCAGCAGGGTATACCGCCCCGGTCGTCCAGCTCCTCCCCGCCGTAACGGGCGGAATACACGCCGGGTCCTCCGTTCAGGGCGTCCACACAGAGACCGGAGTCGTCCGCGATGGCGGGCAGCCCGCTGGCCGCGCAGATGGCCTTGGCCTTCAGCATGGCGTTTTCCACAAAGGTGGTGCCGGTCTCCTCCACGTCTACGGAGATTCCCACGTCTGCGGGGCTCACCACTTCCACCCCCAGTCCGAGAGGATATCCGCCATCTCCTTCAGCTTGCCGGGGTTATGGGTCGCCAACACGAATTTCATACCGTCTCCTCCTTTTCCGCCGCACGGTCCAGACGCTTGTTCCGGATGGTCAGCACCAGGTCGATGGTGACCATGGTGATATCCAGGATGTAAAAAGCCGCCACATAGGTGACATTTCCACTGATGAACTTCCCCGCCAAGCCGCAGAGATAGCCCACGATGATGCACACCTCAAACCATAGGCTCTTGCCCTTTGCAGTACGGGAGCGCACGGACTTTGTGATGTTGAAGGGCTAGGACAGGCCGAAGCAGATCAGCATAATCATCTCGAATACCTGCGCCACGGAAACCATCTCCTTCTTTCAATTTGTGGTTTTATCGCTTCAAAATCTCCCGCTGGAGCTTCAGCAGCTCCCGGTTGCCCTTGGCGCACAAGCGCACCAGCTCCTGTTGCTCCTGGGGTGTGAAGGCCCGGCCCTCGCCGGTGCCCTGGAGCTCGATGATCTCCCCCAGCTCATTCATCACACAGTTCAGGTCCACCTGGGCACGACTGTCCTCGCTGTACTGCAAATCCAGCATAAGGGTCTCCCCGACGATTCCCGCAGACACCCCGGTGACGAAATGCCGGATGGGATTGGAGGCCAGCACGCCCTCCTCCACCAGCTTCCGGCAGGCCAGGGCCAGCGCCACAAAGCCGCCGGTGACGGATGCGGTGCGGGTTCCGCCGTCGCCCTGGAGCACGTCGCAGTCGATGGTGATGGTATGCTCCCCCAGCTTCGCCAGGTCCACGGCGGCCCGGAGGGAACGGCCCACCAGCCGCTGGATCTCTGCGCTGCGGGGCGAGAGCTTCAGCTTGGCGATGTCCCGCTTGCTGCGCTCCCGGTTGGCCCGGGGCAGCATGGAGTACTCCGCTGTCACCCAGCCGGTGCCCTCCGGCACATGGGGCGGCACCCGGTCCTCCACGCTGGCGCAGCAGAGAACCATGGTGTCGCCGCACTGGATGAGACAGCTGCCCTCCGCGAATTTTACGAAATCAGGGGTGATTTTGATCGGGCGCAGCTCGTCAAATGCCCGTCCGTCTTGTCTGGTCATGGTATGCGCTCCTTTTCATTTTCCCCGCAGAGAGGACTGGATCGCCGCGAACGCATGGTCATAGTCATCTCTGTGAACATAGATGGTGTAGGTCAGACGCTGTCCTGTACAGCAGTCGGAGCGGCCCCTGCTGCGGGCAGCCGCGGCGTATAGGCCCGGTCCTGGTGCCGCTGGAGAGCCCGGCATCTGAAAGCGCCCCGCGGATCCGAAAGTACATCTGCTGCGACGACACAGAGATCAGTTTTCTCCGATTCCAAATGGTGATCCTTGTCTCTCTGCTGCCGCTCAAATAATGGCCTCCACATATTCCTTCGCGTCGAAGGCCTTCAGGTCGTCCACCCCCTCGCCCACACCGGCCAGCTTCACCGGTACGCCCAGCTCCTTGGCGATGGCGATGACGATGCCGCCCTTGGCCGTGCCATCCAGCTTCGTCAGCACGATGCCGGTGAGTCCTGCGGCCTCCTTGAACTGGCGGGCCTGGATCAGGCCGTTTTGTCCGGTGGTGGCGTCCAGCACCAGCAGCGTCTCCCGTGCGGCGCCGGGGCATTCCCGGTCGATGATCTTGGAGAGCTTGGCGAGCTCCGCCATCAGGTTAGCCTTGTTGTGGAGGCGGCCGGCAGTGTCGCACAGCACCACATCCACCCCTCTTGCCTTGGCAGCCTGCAGGGCGTCGAACAGCACCGCGCCGGGGTCAGCCCCCTCGTGCTGGCGCACAAGTTCGCAGCCGGCCCGCTCCGCCCAGATCTGCAGTTGGTCCGCCGCTGCGGCCCGGAAGGTGTCCGCCGCGCAGAAGAGGACCCGCTTGCCCTCGCTTTTCAGCTGATAGCCCAGTTTGCCGATGGACGTGGTCTTGCCTACGCCGTTGACGCCGATGAACAGCACCACAGCAGGCCGGGTCGAGAGATCCAGCTCCGTGCCGCCCACGTCCATCTCCTCCGCCAGAATGTCCCGGAGGGCGGCCTTGACAGCCTCCTGGTCCTGGAGCTTCTCCTTCCGGACCCTCGTGCGGAGTTTTTCCACGGCGTCCAGCGCCGTGTCCATGCCCAGGTCCGCCAGGATCAGCGTCTCCTCCAACTCCTCGAAAAAGGCCTCGTCCGCCTCGGAGAAGCCGGAGAAGAGATTTGTGGTGATCTTTTTCAGCTTGTCAAAAAAGCCCATGGTATCCTCCTAAATCGGAAATCAGCGCCGGAGATGCTTATCCCAGTCCAACCTGTTTCCGCAGTATTTGCAGTATTCGCCGGGAAAAAGCGGCAGATGTGCCCCGCACTCCGGGCAGCGGATCACGAACAACTGGATCGCAAGGCCCGCCGCCAGCAGCAGTCCCCCGATCACGCCCGCCTCCGGTACAAATATGGTCCTGCTGAGGAACTGCAGGACAAATCCCGGGACTAGCAGGATAACGCTCAGGATCGTCCATCTGCGCAGTGTCATGAGATCGTCCTCCCAATCGCTTCAAATCCTCTTGCGCCGGGTCGCCGTTCACTCCACTTTCTTGCCGCAGTATGGGCAGGTCTTATCCGGTCGGAGCTCCCGAACGGACTTTCCGCAGTGGGGGCAGCGCAGCAGCCACCACACCAGCCCCAGATCCAAAAGGAAAATCAGCAGCCCTGCATAGGTCATCCATCCGCCCGGAAGATAAGGAGGCCTGCCAGCAGGCCCACCCAGATGATCAGTATCTGTTTATGCTTGCGCTTCATGGATTCCGCTCCTTATTTGATCTTCGGCTCTTTCGCCATGTCATTCAGATTGATCGTCAGGATCTTGCTCACGTCCTGCTCCTGCACGGTGGCGTTGTCGCAAGCTCCGCATCTCCCGTTCCGGCCCCCGGCCGAACTCTCCGCTGCTCCTCCTTTCCCACCGAAACCGCTTCCCTGGGTTTCGGCGGGAGTCCTGGAGCAGCGTCACCATGCTCACTTGATCTTCAGCTCTTTCGCCATGTCATTCAGATTGATGGTCAGGATCTTGCTCACGCCCTGCTCCTGCATGGTGACGCCATAGAGGACGTCGGCCTCCTCCATGGTTCCCCGGCGGTGGGTGATGACGATGAACTGGGTCCGGCCTGCCAGCGTCCGCATATAGCGGGCGTAGCGGGTGACGTTGGCGTCATCCAGGGCCGCCTCGATCTCGTCCATCACGCAGAAGGGCGTTGGATGGACTTTCAGAATGGAGAAATACAGCGCGATGGCCACAAAGGCCTTCTCGCCGCCGGACAGCAGGGAGATGGTCTTGAGGGTCTTTCCCGGCGGCTGGGCCTTGATCTCGATGCCGCAGCCCAGGATGTCCTCCTCGTCCTCCAGTTCCAATCTGGCCGTCCCTCCCCCGAAGAGCTCCTGGAAGGTGGTCTGGAAGCTCTCGGACAGCAGCTTGAACTGCTCGGCGAAAATCTTGGTCATCTCCTCCGTGATCTCGCCGATGATGTTCTGCAGCTCGCCCTTGGCCTTCCACATCGTTGCGCTGGTCCGTCAGGTAGGTGTAGCGGGTGTTCACCCGCTGGAACTCGTCGATGGCCCCTGATGTTTGGGGTGCCCAGGGCGGTGATGTCCCGCTTCAGCTCCCCGATCCGCCGGTTGGCCTTGGGCACGCTCTCCAGCTCGATCCTCTGTGCCTGGGCGTCGGAGTGGGAGAGTTCGTAGTGTTCCCACAGCCGGTCCAGGATCTGCTTTTCCTCCATGGCGGAGGTGGCCCGCTTCTGGTCCAGCTTGGCCACCGCCCGCTCCAGGTTCAGCAGGTTCTCGTTCATCTCCTGGCCCGCCCGGTTCTTGGCAGTCCGCTCCGCCTCCAGGGCGTTCTTCTCCTCTGTGATGGCGGCCAGCCGCTGCCGGAAGTCCGCGCCCCGGCCCGCCAGCTCCTCCAGCGCCGTCTGCAATCCGGCGATCTCTTCCTCCGCGGCGGCGATGTTTCGGCGGTAGGTCTCCGCCATCTGTTCCTTCTGCTCCCGGTCACCAGAGAGATCCGCGCACAGCGCCCGCAGGTCCGCGGCGCTGCGGACTGTGGCCTCCCGCTCGGCCGCCAGGGCAGCCAGATCGCTCTTTCTGCCGCTGATCTCCTCGGCCAGGGCACCGGATTTCTCCAGCAGCTCCGATTGGCCGGAAAGAGCCGCCTCCGCCTGGGCCCGCGCGTCCGCGGCGGCGGATTCCTGTCGGTTGATCTCCACCTGGGCGGCGGCAGACCGGGCGTCGTTGTCCGTCAGCCGTCCGGCCAGACTCTCCAGCTCGCCGACGAGGTTCTCCACGCTCTCCTCCAGGGAGCGCAGCAGGAGATCATATTGTCCCCTGATGCCCTCCAGCCGCAGGACCTCGTCCTCTGCGTGGCGGCGCTGGGCCTCCGCGGTCTCCAGCTCGTATTGGGCGGCGGCCAGTTCCCGGGCGGTATCCTCCTCCGCCTGCTTTGCCTCCGCCAGCTTTGCCTGCATGGCAGCGGTCCGGGCGGTGAGCTGCTCCAACTCCGCGGACCGGCTCAGTACACCGGCGGACCGGCTGGTGCTGCCGCCGGTCATGGAGCCGCCCCGGTTAATGACCTGGCCGTCCAGCGTCACGATCCGGAAGGCGTTGCGGTACTTCCGGGCCATGGCGATGCCGCAGTCCAGGTCCTCTACCACCACAGTGCGGCCCAGCAGGTTGTAAACAATATTCCGGTACGCCGGGTCGAATGTCACCAGCCGGGACCCCAGGCCCACAAAACCAAATTCCTTCTCCACGCCTTTTTCATGGAGCTCGTCACCCCGGATAGCGGTGAGGGGCAGGAACGTGGCCCGTCCGGCGTCCCGCTGCTTCAGGTAGCTGATGGCGGCCTTGGCATCCTCCTCCCGGTCCACCACAATGTTCTGCAGTCCCGCCCCCAGGGCGATCTCGATGGCCAAGGAGTACCTGCCATCGGTCTTCACCAGATTGGCCACCGGGCCATGGATGCCCTGCAGGCCGCTCTGTGCGCGGCACACGAACTTGACTGCCTTGGAGAAGCCCTCGTACTCCTTCTCCATCTCTGTCAGCAGGCGGCGGCGGTTTTCCAGCGCCCCCGTGTCCATGGTCAGCTGGACCCGCCGCTCCGCGGCGGCAGCGGCCTTCTTCTTCCGTTCCTCCATCCGCAGGCTGTGGCCGGCGATGATGTTGGCGGCGGCCTCCGCCTCGTCCCTGGCATCCTCCAGGGCGCGGCGGTTCTCCCGCGCCTCCTGCCGGGCGGACTGAAGCTGCTCCTCCGCGGCGGCCCTGTCTCGCTCTGCGGCCTCCCGCCGCTCCTGGATCTGCTTCTTCTCCGCGGCGGTGGCGGCCAGTTCCGCCCGCGCGTCCGCGGCGGCGGCCATGGCGAGGGCCTCCTGTGCCCGCAGGCGCTCCGCCTCGTTCTGGGCGCCGCCGGCCTGTTCCGCCATGGTCTGGGCGGTCTCCAGCAGGGCGGCCAGCGCACCGTTCAGCTCCCGTTCCGGCGGTCGATCTCCGCCACCCGGGCTTCCTGCTCCTCCGCCTGCTTCGCAAGGCCGCCGGAACGGCTCTACGCCTCTGCCAGCTCCGCCTCCGCCCGCTGGATGTTCTCCCGGATGTGGGTGACGGTGCTCTCCAGCACGGCGGCGGCGGACTCCTTCTCCTTGATCTGCTCCTCCAGAACGGCGGACTCTGTCCGGACCCGCTCAGCCTCCATGTCCTTCTCCCGCATCCGCTCGCTGTACCGCTCCCCCTCGGCATAGAGAGCGTCCAGAGCGGCGCGGGCCTCGTCCCGCTGGGACTCTGCGGCGTGAAAGTCCGCCTCCAGCTTCCGGGCGCCCGCCTTCAGGGTGTCCAGGTTCTCCAGCCAGACGGAGATCTCCAGAAGGCGCAGCTCATCCCGGAGCACCAGATACTTCCTGGCCTTCTCCGCCTGCTCCCGCAGGGGCTCCACCTGAAGCTCCAGCTCGGCGATCTTGTCATTGATGCGGACCAGATTCTCCTCCGTCCGCTCCAGCTTCCGCTCCGCCTCCTCCTTCCGGTGGCGGAATTTGGAAATGCCGGCGGCCTCCTCGAAGATCTCCCGCCGCTCCCCGCTCTTGGCGGAGAGGATCTCATCAATCTTGCCCTGGCCGATGATGGAGTAGCCCTCCCGGCCCATGCCGGTGTCCAGGAACAGCTCCGTCAAGTCCTTCAGCCGGACAGACTGGCGGTTGATGTAGTATTCGCTTTCGCCGCTGCGGTAATAGCGGCGGGTGACGGACACTTCGCTCTCCTCCATGGTGGGGAAGATGTGCTCCGTGTTGTCCAGCACCAGCGTCACCTGGGCAAAGCCCACCTGGCTTCGCTTCTCCGTGCCGCCGAAAATCACGTCCTCCATCTTGGCGCCACGGAGGCCCTTGACGCTCTGTTCCCCCATCACCCACCGGATAGCGTCGGAGATGTTGGACTTGCCGGAGCCGTTGGGACCCACGATGGCGGTGATGTCCTCGCCGAAATTCAGGACCGTCTTGTCTGGAAAGGACTTAAACCCCTGGATTTCCAATGCGCGCAGATACAAACTCTCACCTCATTCGGCCTCTCAGCCAGATCACATACTATAACTAGTATAGTATAGCAAAGCCACTCCCCTATTTCAAGGAAAAATCTCCAGGTTCGGCGGCTCCAGCCGGAGCTGGGCCGTTATCCTCGAAACAGATCTCGCTTTTTCCATTTTTTCATGTTATTCTTTTAAAAAAATAGCGAGTAGAGGAGGGAGGCCGTGCGAGAAAAAAGCCCCCGGCTGATCGTGACGTTTCACACCACTGCCGGGGCCATCGCCACAGAGCAGCTCTGCCGCCGCCTGGGGCTGGCGGGCAAACTGATCTCCGTTCCCCGGTGCATCACATCCGACTGCGGCATGGCCTGGTCCGCGCCGCCGGAGCTGCGGGAGCACCTGGAGACCCGGCTGCAGGAGGCCGGGATCGAGACAGCCGGTTTCTATGAGCTGCCCCTGTGACGATTTTCGTCCCAGCGCCGAAGAGAGTGAGGAGTGTATTTATGAGAGAAAAGAGTTGGTTTCGGGAATACGGATTGATCTTGGCGGCGGGCGTGGCCGTGGGCATTGCCGCCCTGATCCTTACCGCCTCCGGCAACCCCAAGAACATGGGCTTCTGCATCGCCTGCTTCCTGCGGGACATCGCCGGCGCCCTGGGGCTCCACAGCGCCGCCAATGTGCAGTACATCCGGCCGGAGATCATCGGCATCGTGGTGGGGGCCGCGGCGGCAGCTCTGGCTGCCAGGGAGTTCCGGGCAAAGGCCGGGGCCTCTCCCGCCTGCCGGTTTGTGCTGGGGATGTTCGTGATGATCGGTGCTCTGGTGTTTCTGGGCTGCCCCCTGCGGATGGTCATCCGGCTGGGCGGCGGCGACCTGACTGCCGTTGCCGGGCTGGTGGGCTTCATCGCCGGGATCCTGGTGGGCGTGGTATGTTTAAAGAAGGGCTTCTCCCTGGGCCGGGCCTATCCCGTCCACATGGGCGAGGGGTTCGTCCTGTCTGGGATCCTGATGGCGCTGTTGGGGCTGCTGCTGTTGGTGCCCACCCTGCTGAAGTTCTCTGAGGCGGGCCCCGGCTCCATGCGGGCCTTCTGGGGGATCTCCCTGGCGGCCGGTCTGGTTGTGGGCGTGCTGGCCCAGCGGAGCCGGCTGTGCATGGCCGGCGGCATACGGGACGCTGTGATGCTGCGGGACTTCAAGCTCCTCTCCGGCTTCCTGGCCATCTGGGGCACGGTCACCATCGGCAATCTGGTCCTGGGATCCTACAGCCTGTCCGCACTGTCCCAGCCCATCGCCCACAGCCAGTACCTCTGGTCCGCCCTGGGCATGGCCCTGGCGGGCTGGGGTTCCATCCTGCTGGGAGGCTGCCCCCTGCGACAGTTGATTCTGGCCGGTGAGGGCAACGGCGACTCCGCCGTGACCGTCCTGGGCATGATCGTGGGCGCCGCCGTCTCCCACAACTTCGGTCTGGCCGGCGCGGCGGATTCCGTGGCGGAGGACGGCACCTATGTGGTCGGCGGCATCGGCACTGCCGGCATGGCGGCGGTGGCCATCGGATTCGCGGTACTGCTGGCCATCACGGTGACCCATTTGCCGAAAACGGAGGCTGTATCGCGTGATTGAGCACACAATGTATGAAAATCGTCTATCGCCCTGTCCTGACAGGCAACCGGCGATGGCGGAAAATTTTCCCATTTTGCACAGGGAAAATCCTTGAATCTGTGCCGCATATCGCGGCGAAAGGGGAATTTGATATGGTAGATACCCGCGGATACATCTGCCCCACCCCGGTGCTGATGGTGCAGAAGGCCTTGAAGGATCGGCCCGCCATGGTGGAAGTCCTGGCGGAGGCCGGCGCAGCGGTGGAGAACATCACCCGCTTCGCCCACTCCCAGGGCTATCAGGTCAGCAAGACGGCGGACGGACCGGACTGGAAACTGACCCTGACGAAATAAAAGACAGGCGGGGAGCCCGTAGGCTCCCCGCCTGCCGTTTTTCCTGTCCCGCGGTCTGAGGTCAGGATGTCTCCCGCTTTCCTTTGGCCTCCTCGATCTGGCGGTAGAGGCACTGGAGTCCGTCAGAGAGGCCGCCCACCTGGTCGATGATGCCCAGGGACACTGCCTCCTCTCCATAGACCACGCTGCCAACGTCGGCGGCCATATCGTCCTTTTTCAGCATCAGGGCCTGGAACTTCTGAGCCGTGATCTGGCTGTGGCTGGAGACGAAGGCCACGATCCGATCCTGAAGCCGCTGGAAGTAGTTGTAGGTCTGGGGGGCGGCGATGACCGTGCCGCTCATGCGGACCGGGTGGATGGTCATGGCGGCGCTGGGGACGGCAAAGCTCCGTCGGGCAGCCACTGCCAAAGGCACGCCGATGGAATGGCTTCCTCCCAGGACGATGGAGACCGTAGGCTTTGTCATGCCGGCGATCAGCTCCGCGATGGCAAGGCCCGCCTCCACGTCGCCGCCCACGGTATTCAGCAGGAAGAGGACGCCGTTCACCTCGTCGCTCTCCTCCAGCTTGGCCAGCAGGGGCAGCACATGCTCGTACTTGGTGGTCTTGGCACCGCTGGCGGCGGTGTTGTGGCCCTCGATCTGGCCGATGATGGTCATGCAGTACACGGAGCCGTGGGGTGTTTTGGTCAGGGCGGAGCCGAAGTCCACGATCTGCTGGGCGCCGTCCTTTCCGCTCTCGTCATTTTCCTCTGTGGTGTCCGCAGGTTTGGTGCGTTCTGTCATGGTAAACCCTCCTTTTCCCCGGTATTCTCTGCAATTTTATGAAAAGTACGCGCTGGACTTTCTTTTTGCCGGTTCCTGTGATATGATAAAACATCTAAAGTATCTAATCTCCTACTCTGGCCCTTCTCAATAAGGAGATTCCTATGAAACAGCATTTTCAAATCCCCTGGGCTCAGATCCTGATTGTTTGCGCCGCTCTAGTTATGGCTTTTGGAATGGGGGGCTCTGTTCAGGTGGAGCAAGAAGCGGTGGGGCAACGGGAAGCCTTCCGACGGAGCCTGCAAATGCTGGACCAGTACCTTTGTGCCCTATCTGAGGATCTGGGTGATCCGGATATTCTTGCCCTGGAGGCTCCCTTGGAGGATGATCGCATTCAGGAAAACCTAGTCCGGGTGCGGCGGACCTCTGTTGCCCTCAAACAGGACTATGTCTCCAACGCCGGGAGAGAGACTTCCCCGCATCCCCACGTGTATCTCTATCTCTTGGCACTAGAGGAAACGCTATTGGAGAGCAATTATCTGGATCTGGAGGCACTTTCTCAGATACTGACTATCTGCCGTCCCCTGTGGGATATTGAAACTGGACTTTCCTACAAGGAGATCATGGCCCAGCTGGAGGAAAACGTCACCTCCGGGGACTACCAGGACGCCTTGGAACTGCTGGGGATCAGCGATATGATACCAATTACCACCCAAGGAGGAACATAACTTTGGAACAGAACAAACAGCGCATTGTGGTGAAGGTGGGCACCTCCACCCTTACCCATAACTCCGGCGCGTTGGACCTTTGGAGCATGGAACATCTGGTGCGGACCCTGGCGGATCTCCAGGGCATGGGGCATGAGGTGATCCTGGTGTCCTCCGGTGCCATCGCTGTGGGCACCGCCAAGCTGGGGCTGTCCGAGCGGCCGAAGGAGCTGCGGATGAAGCAGGCAGCCGCTGCGGTGGGCCAGTGCCGGATGATGCACATTTACGACAAATTCTTCTCCGAGTACAACCGCTCCATGGCCCAGATCCTGCTGACAGGAGATGATGTGGAGGACCCGGAGCGGGCGGAGCACCTGTCCAACACCTTCTCCGCCCTGCTGGAGATGGGGGTCATCCCTGTGGTGAACGAGAATGACTCCGTCTCCTCCGCCGAGATCGAGACCGGACGCCATAAGGTCCTGGGCGATAACGACACCCTCTCTGCCATCGTGGCGGAGCTGTGCCGGGCGGATCTGCTGGTACTGCTCAGCGACATCGATGGGCTGTACGACGCGGACCCCAAGACTCACCCGGAGGCAAAGCTCCTCCACCAGGTGACGGAGCTGACGCCGGAGATCCTGGAGATGGCCGGCGGCGCCGGCAGCTGGCGGGGCACCGGCGGCATGGCCACCAAGCTCTCCGCTGCCCGCATTGCCATGGAGGCCGGGTGCGATATGGTCATCACCAACGGCAGCCGGATGGAAGACCTGTACGGCATCGCGGAGGGGAAGGACATTGGAACGCGATTTGTATCGGGGAAAACTAGGAATTGATGGATTGCACCCCCAGCGGAATGATTTGAAATTCGTCCGGATCCGCCGGCCCCCTAAATTTCCAACTCCTAATTTCTCTTTCAAGAAAGGTGTGACGATATGACAGCATTACAGCAGCAGGGACAGGCGGCAAAGGCCGCCACCTACGTTCTGGCCACCGCCGGGACGGCCAGGAAAAACGCGGCGCTGAATGCCATTGCGGACGTTCTGACAGAGCGGCAGACAGAGTGGCTCTCCGCCAACGCAGAAGACGTGGCCGCCGCGAAGGAGGCGGGGATGCGCCCCGCCATGCTGGACCGGCTGACCCTGACGCCGGAACGGGTGGCAGGCATCGTGGACGGCGTGCGGCAGGTGGCTGCCCTTCCGGATCCCATCGGCAGAGTGGACAAGATGGAAACCCGGCCCAACGGCCTTATCATCGGCCGGCGGCGGGTGCCCCTGGGGGTCATCGCCATCATCTTTGAGGCCCGGCCCAACGTCACCGTAGACGCTGCGGCGCTGTGCCTGAAGTCCGGCAATGTGTGTATCCTCCGGGGCGGCAAGGAGGCCATCCGCTCCAACCGCTGCGTGGCAGAGCTGATGCGTCAGGCCCTGCGGTCCGTAGGTCTGCCGGAGGACTGCATCTCCCTGGTGCAGGACACCAGCCACGAGACCGCCAATGAGCTGATGCACCTGGACGGCTATGTGGACGTGCTGATCCCCCGGGGCGGCGCCGGGCTGATCCGGGCCGTGGCCAAGGAGGCCAGCGTGCCGGTGATCCGCACCGGCGAGGGCGTGTGCCACATCTATATCGACGATGAGGCAGACCTGGACATGGGTGCCAGCATCCTCTTCAATGCCAAGTGCTCCCGTCCCTCTGTGTGCAACGCCGTGGAGTGCGTGCTGGTCCACCGGGACGTGGCGGCGGACTTCTGGAAAAAGGCCCTTCCCTTCTGGATGAGAAGGGCGTGGAGCTGCGGGCGGACCCGGAGGCCCTGGAGATCCTGGGCACCCGGGCGGTACCGGCAGAAGACAGCGACTGGGACGCCGAGTACGACGACTACATCCTGGCTGTCAAGACGGCAGGCGGCATGGATGAGGCCATCGATTTCATCAACACCCACGGCACCCAGCACTCCGAGGCCATCATCACGAAGAACTACTTCAAGGCCCAGCACTTCCTGGACCACGTGGATGCGGCGGCGGTGTACGTCAACGCCTCCACCCGGTTCACAGACGGCGGCGAGTTCGGTCTGGGGGCGGAGATCGGCATTTCCACCCAGAAGATGCACGCCCGGGGCCCCATGGGACTGGAGGAGCTGACCAGCTGCAAGTACGTCATTTACGGTGAGGGACAGGTGCGGTAAGCGCCTGCCGGAAGTTAAAACACCAAGAGGGATGGTCTCTATGGCGGCGATCATTCTCCCTGCTGGCTGCAGCGCTTCTGTCGGCCGTGCTGCTCATCCCCGCCGGACACCTGAAGCAGGCGCTGGGCATCCCGTCGGCGGTCTGTTCCGCTGCGGCGATGGGGCTGTACCTGCAGATGCGCACTGTCTCCGGCAGGCTTGGTACCGGAATAGCACTGGTGCAGCTGTACCTTCCCTGCGCTGTTTACGGACTGGTGATCCTGGGCGGCGCGGCCCTGGGTCCGACAGGATGGTGCTGCGGAAAAAAGCGAAGCTGAACATCTGATTCTGATTTGAAAAAAGAGGTTGATGCACAATGGCGACATTTGGTTTTATCGGCACCGGAAATATGGGCGGCGCCCTGGCCCGGGCGGCCCGCAAGCGGCTGTCCGGCGGAGAGATCCTGTTGGCGAACCGCTCCGCCGCCAAAGCGGAGGCCCTGGCCCAGGAGCTGGACTGCCGGGCTGTGGACAATGCGGCGGTGGCCGCTGGGGCAGATTACATCTTCCTGGGCGTGAAGCCCTATATGGTGGCAGGGCTGATGGAGAAGATCGGCCCCGTGCTGGCGGCGCGGAAGGACCGGTTCGTGCTGGTGTCCATGGCGGCGGCCCTCACCATCCCCGACCTGCGGGAGCGGGGCTGCGGGGACTGGCCCCTGATCCGCATCATGCCCAATACCCCCTCCGCCATCGGGGAGGGCGTGATCTTCTATACCTGCGACGGCGTCACGGCGGAGGAGGAAGCGGCGTTCCTGGAGAACATGGCAGGCGCCGGGCGGCTGATGCCCTAGATGACCATCTGATGGACGCCGGCAGCGCCGTGGCGGCTGCGGACCGGCCTTTGTGGACCTCTTCATCGAGGCCATGGCGGACGGCGGCGTGGCCTGCGGCCTCACCCGTCCCATGGCGATGGAGTGCGCCGCCCAGACGCTGATCGGCGCCGCGCGGCTGATGCTGGAGACGGGCCGCCATCCCGGTGCGCTGAAGGATGCGGTCTGTTCCCCCGGCGGCGCCACCATCCAGGGCGTCCGGGCGCTGGAGGCGGCGGGTTCCGCAGCGCGGTGATGGAGGCGGTCATCGCCGCCTATGAGAAGAGTGCGGAGATGAAGTGAACGGTCCGTGGCCGGAGGCAGCTGCCTCCGGCCACGGCATTTTTTGTCCGCCTGCGGGACTTGCCAGCAGACGGCGAGATGTGGTATGATCGTTCTCCCATCTTTTTGACAGGAGGACATGTATGGCACGGGACATCATCTTGAATCTGGCAATCAGCCTGGATGGCTTCATTTGCGATGAGGACGGCGGCTTCGCATGGATCAGCGGCCAGGGAGATGTCCGGGCCGACACGGCGGACCACTTCGACTTCGACGGCTTCCTGGCATCCTGCGACACCATCGTTATGGGTCGAAAGGCTTATGAGGACTGCCTTAGTTCTCTGCCCGAAGCGGCGGAAAAGCGATTCCTGGTGGCCTCCCGGACACCTCGGGCGCCGGAGGCAGGGTTGTCTTTCTCTCCGCCGATGTGGTGGCGGAAGTTCTGGCGCTGAAGGACCGGCCCGGCAAGCACATCTGGCTGTTCGGCGGTGGAGAGCTGGCCTCCGACTTCATTCGCGCCGACGCCGTAGACCGGTATATCGTCGGCATCCTGCCGGTGATCCGGGGCAAGGGCCGGCGGCTGTTTCAGGAGGGGATTCCGCCGGTGGAACTCCACCTGGACCGCTGCACGGTCTCAGACGGCATCCCTATTCTGGAGTACAGCCGGCGGGGCCGGTAAGGCAGATAGACAACAGCCGCAGGGAGCGTTCCCTGCGGCTGTTGTTTTGTGATTTGAGAAGATCTGACTTCTGTCGCTCAGGCAGCAGCGTTGGCGGCCCGGTACAGGAAGGTCACAATCTGGCCCCGCTGGCAGACGGTGTCGGGAGAGAACGTGCTGCCGTCACCGGTGCCGAGGGTGACGCCCTGGGCTACGGCCCAGTTCACCGCGGCGGCGTAGTCCGCGTCAGCGGCCACGTCGGTGAAGGAAGCGGCAGCAGCCTCGGGGCTGTCGGCGGCAACCCACATGAAGTACACCGCCATGGCGCGGGTGCAGCCCGCATAGGGATCAAAGGTCTCGCCTTCCACCAGGCCCTGCTCGCTGGCCCACTGGACGGCCTTGAAGAAGTACAGGCTGGCGTCCGTCACATCGGTATAGGCGGGTTCCGTGCTGGCAGGCTCCGGAGAACCGGCGGCGCGCCACAGATAGGTGATGATCTGGGCACGGGTGCAGTTCTGGTAGGGAGAGAAGGTGGTGGCGGTGGTGCCGTTGGTGATGCCCTCGTCCACGGCCCACTCAATGCCGTCATAGTAGGGAGAGGTCGCCGCCACGTCGGTGAAGGCCAGGCCCTGGTCAACAGTGATGCGGCCAGCGGGCTGACCGTAGGCCTCTTCGGTGACGGTGCCCTTCAGCTCGTCGGTGATGTAGTCCATGACCACCTCGTCCATAGAGAGGCCCAGGTCATAGTTGACGGAGGCAGCCGCGAACGCATAGTATGTGTCGCCGGCGGCCAGCGAAGTCGTTGGTGGCGATGGTATAGGGGGCGTTGGCATCAAAGGGCTCGCCGCCCACGGTCTCGATGGTGACGCGCTGAATGCTCTTGGGGCCGTAGTAGGTGGGGCCGGGATACTGCTCGCCCTGGTCATAGGCCTTGGTGGTGTCCACGGTGAACTCGATGCCGCTCACCTGGGGGAAGCCGCCGATAGAGGTGGGCGTGCAGTAGGTGGAAGCCTCCAGAGCCTCCAGCAGCTCGGCGCCGGTGACTTTCACGATGGAGAGGGTGTTGCCGAAGGGCAGCACAGTGTTGATATCCTTCTTGGTGATGTCGCCGGCGGCGATGGAGGCGCGGATGCCGCCGCCGTTGGTGACAGCCGCGTCCACCTCAGTGCCCTCACGCTCGGCGCCCCAGACCAGAGCGTCGCAGATCAGGTCGCCCAGGTTGGTCTCCTCGGTACGGTTACCGGGCTCCTTCTCGCCGTTCAGGGCCACTTCGGTCTTTGCAAACACCGTGCCGTATTCCTTGTCGATCTCCGCCTGGATCTTGGCGGCGCGGGCAGCCACATCAGCGTCCGTGGCGGTTAGGCTCTCCAGAGAGGTCGTTCTCGCATCAATATGCCCGGCTTCGTCGATCGTGACGACACCCACTTCCTCCAGCTTCGTTCCGGCGGAGGTCAAGACCGTACCATTGACCATGTCGGTGCCAATGGTGACCGTCACATCGCCAGCATCCGTCACGGTACCGCCCAATGCCGCCATGATGTCCTCCTGGGTGGAGTGAGAGTGGCCGTCGATGAACACGTCGATGCCGTCCACCTTCTCCAGCAGGTCGATGGAGCGGTTGCCGGTGGACTCGGCATCGATGCCCAGGTGGCCCAGGCAGATGATGTACTCGCAGCCCTCTGCCTCCAGTGCGTCCACCTGATCCTGCGCGCAGTCGAACATCTTATCGCCGGCCAGGAAGGTCACGCCCTGGATCTTGGCGGGGTGGGCCTTGGTTGCGGTCTCCGGGGTGTCCAGGCCGAACACGCCGATCTTGGTGCCGTCGGGCGCGGTGAAGACCACGTTGTCCTCAAAGGCCACCTGGCCGTTGTACAGGACATTGGCGTCCACGATGGTGAAGTCGGCGTCCGCCTCCAGATCCTTGAGGTTCTGGTAGCCGTAGTCGAACTCATGGTTGCCCATGCTGGCCACGTCGTAGCCGGCCAGGTTCATCAGCTCCACGGCGGTGGCGCCCTCAGACGTGCTGACGGTGGGATCGCCCTGGATGAAGTCACCGGCGTCCATCAGCAGGACGTAGGCGCCGCGGGCCTCGTAGGCGTCCTTCAGCGCGGCCACTTTGGCATAGCCGCTGATGGCGCCATGCACATCATTGGTGTGCAGGATGACGATGTCGCCGTCCAGATCCTGTGCCGTCTCTTCCGCCGCATTGGCGGTGACGGCCAGGGAGAACGTCATGACCACCGCCAGCAGCAGGGACAAGACTTTCTTTTTCATTCTGTTACCTCCTCTGAAAGCGCGGGAGATGACCTCCCGTGATATGGATATAGTATAGCACATCTGGAAAAAATGGACAGAGGGGACTTCGCGGATTTTTCGAAAAAAACCACCAGAAATATCCCACGTTTTTTGTAGAAGAAGCGCAATTTTTTTCTACCCGCACTTCTGGCATTCCCTTGCGGCGGGTGTTATACTGAAAAAAAGCGTCTGCCGGAGCTTCCCGGCAGCCTGCCGCCGGGCGGCCGCATCGTGCCGCAGACACACAAGGAGGTATATTTATGACCACATTGCTCAGGGGCGGGACCATCATCACCGGTGCCGGACAGCGGCGGGCCGACCTGCTGCTGGACGGGGAGAAGATCGCCTGGGTGGGCCGGGGACCTCAAGCCGCAGACCGGGAGGTGGATGTCTCCGGCTGTTTCCTCTTCCCCGGCTTTATCGACGCCCACACCCACTTTGACCTGGATGTGGCGAACACCACCACGGCGGATGATTTCTGCACCGGCTCCCGGGCGACCTGCGGGCGGCACTACTACGGTCATCGACTTCGCCTGCCCCAACAAGGGCGAGTCCCTGCACCACGGCCTGGACCTGTGGCATCAGAAGGCGGACGGCAGGACTTTCTGCGACTACGGCTTCCACATGACCATCGACGACTGGAACGAGTCCATCCGGGCAGAGCTGCCGGACATGTTCGCCCAGGGCATCTCTTCTTTCAAGATGTATCTCACCTATCCCGCCATGATGATCGGCGACCGGGACATCTACTGGGCACTGAAGGAGCTGAAGCGGCTGGGGGGCATCGCCGGCTTCCACTGCGAGAACGCCGGTGTCATTGACGGCATGATCGCCGAGCGGAAGGCCGCCGGAGAGCTCTCCCCCGCCTCCCATCCCCGCACCCGACCGCCCTATCTGGAGGCTGAGGCGGTGAGCCGCCTGCTGCGGATCGCCCAGGCAGCGGACGCGCCGGTGGTCATCGTCCACCTCACCAACCGGGAGGCCCTGCTGGAGGTGGACCACGCCCGGAAGCGGGGCCAGACCGTGTATGTGGAGACCTGTCCCCAGTACCTGCTGCTGGACGAGAGCGTGTATTTCAACGAGGACTACTCCGCCGCTGCCCGGTATGTGTGCGCGCCGCCCCTGCGGGACAAGGCCGAGCAGGAGCACCTGTGGAAGGGCCTGCGGCGGGGCGCTATCCAGACCGTGTCCACAGATCACTGCTCCTTCACCCTGGCCCAGAAGGACATGGGCCGGGAGGACTTCACCAAAATCCCAGGCGGCCTGCCCGGCGTGGAGACCCGGGGCGAGCTGCTGTACTCCTACGGCGTGGCCAAGCGGAAGATCAGCGCCGCCCAGATGTGCCGGGTGCTCAGCGAGAATCCCGCCCGGCTGTATGGTCTCTATCCCCGGAAGGGCGTGCTGCGGCCCGGCAGCGACGCGGACATCGTGGTCTACGACCCCGGCGCCAGCCATGTGATCCGAGCGGAAGACTGCGTGGCCAATGTGGACTACAACCCCTATGAAGGCTTCGTCACCGCCGGCGGCATCCGGCAGGTGTGGCTGCGGGGGCAGCTCTCCGTGGAAAACGGAAAGGTCCTGGTGGAGGCGCCGGCGGGCAAGTATATGGCCCGGGGCAAGAACTCCCTGTGAGCACTCGTCCATGAATCTCGTCATCATCGGGCGCTTCCTGCGGCCACAGACACGCAGATCAGGGCATTCTTTCCCGCTGACCGGGAGGTTTTTATCACCGAATCGGAGCTGGCCAGACCCTTTTTGCAGAGTGCGGATGCGCCCATCCCGGAACACATCTCGATGGGTCCCTCTTTTGGGGACAAGGCTCTGAAGCTGCGGATGATCCAAACCGGGGCCGGGTATGACGAAGATAGAGCCGTCTGCTTTCCTGGTCAACATGGCCAAGGGGGACCGTTCACGAAGAGGTCCTGATCGAGGCTTTAGGCGATCATCAGATCGCCGGCGCTTGCCTGGATGTCTTCGAGGAAGAGCCGCTTCCCCCAGCCAGCCAGCTGAGGGAGCTCCCCAACGTGATCCTCGCGCCGTACACAGCAGGGGATCCTGGCGGCGTGAAACTGCACGAAAAACAGGATTCCTTTTTCCCCGCAGCATCCGGCAGGCACGGAGCGGTGAAATGCCCGCCAACATGCTGAACCGGGACGCCTGGAAGGCGTGGAGATAAGCCCCTTCTGCAGGTGGACAGCCCATAGACGTAAAAGAGCTGTGCGTTCAACTGAAAAACAGGCGTCTGCCTCATTTGGAATGAGGCGGACGCCTGTTCTGCTTTTCATGCGTTTCTGTTACTCTTCTGCCAGTCCCTCCCACTGGACATCCACGATGGTGCCGCCGGAGAACTCAATATACTCACTCTTCAAAATATAATCCGTCTTGCCGATCCGGACCTCCTGGTCTCCCACCTTGGTGGTCATGACCTCGCCGGCAGGCGTCTCCGTGGTGGCGGTGAAGAGCAGCGTCACATGCTCCGGATCCTCGATCCACTGCCCATCGGGGCCCAGCACGTAGTAGGGCTCCATCTCCACGCGCTCAATCTGGCCGCCCACCAGAGCGCCGGAGGCCATCAGCGGAGAGGGCAGATGGGCCTGGCAGGTCTCGTACAGCTCCGTGGGCACACCCTCGCACTTAACCACATAGGTCACCTTCACCATGCCGCCGTCCTCGGCGGCGGTGCCGCCGCTGCTGCCCAGCAGCTTCCAGGCTCCAAAAGCCACCACCGCCACGATCAAAATCACGGCGATGATGTCGATGATGTTGAACTTTCCAACGCGTTTTGCTTTCTGTTCCATGGTCTCCTCCGTAAAAGGCGCGGACGCGCCTGTATTTGGCGTTTGTCGTCTGGACAATATCTGGTTCGTATTGTATAATATTTCTCGCGATTTCACAACCCCTATTTGCGGAAAGCGGAAAGAAAGGCATTCCATGAAGGTCATTCATCTCATCAGCGGCGGAGACTCCGGCGGCGCAAAAACCCATGTGCTGAGCCTGCTGCAACATCTGAATCAAACCATCACCGCCCAGCTGGTGTGCTTCCGGGACGGCCCCTTTGCCGAGGAGGCCCGCCAGATGGGCATTCCCACCATGATCTGCGGGGCAACAACGTCTTCCGCACCCGGCGGAAGCTGGCGGCCTATATCCGGGAGGGCGGCTACGAGATCATCCACTGCCATGGCTCCCGGGCCAACATGATCGGCGCCATGCTCCGCAAGGTCACGGGACTGCCGGTGGTGACCACCGTCCACAGCGACTACCGCCTGGACTACATGGGCCGCCCCCTCAGCCATCTGACCTTCGGCACCATCAACGCCCTGTGCCCTGCGGCGGCTGGATTACCGGATCGGCGTGTCCGACGCCATGGTGGACCTGCTGATCTCCCGTGGCTTCCCGGCGGACCGGTTCTACACCATCTATAACGGCATCGACTTCACGCCCCCGCCCACCCAGGGGGACCGGCTGGAGTACCTGAGGAACCTGGGCGCAGATGTGGACGAGAACTCTGTGGTGGTAGGCATCGCCGCCCGGATGAATCCGGTGAAGGACATGGCCACTCTGGTGCGGGGCTTCGCCGCGGGCCACGTGCCCCGACTGCGGCTGCTGATCGCCGGCGATGGGCCGGAGAAGGACAAGCTCACCGCCTTGGCGGCAGAGCTGGGCGTGGAGCGGCAGGTGTGCTTCGCCGGATGGATCTCCGGCGGCATGGACCGGTTTTACAGCGCCCTGGACATCAACGCCCTCACCAGCCTGTCCGAGACCTTCCCCTATGCCCTGACGGAGGGGGCCCGGTTCCATCTGGCTACCGTCTCCACCGCCGTGGGAGGCATCCCCTATCTCATCGACCAGGACGTGAACGGCTATCTCTTCCAGCCCGGCGACTGGCAAGCCCTGGGCAACGATCTGGCCGCCCTGGGCAATGACGATGAATTGCGCCGCCGCTTGGGGGAAAAGCTCTATGAAAAGGCGTCCACCCAGTTCTCTATTCAGAAGACCGTGTCCACCCAGCTGCAGATATACGCCTCCATCCTCCGCCGCCACCGGCGGCGCTCCTCCGCCCGGGACGGCGTGGTGATCTGCGGCGCCTACGGCCGGGGCAACGCAGGTGATGACGCCATTCTGGAGGCCATCCTCCAGGAGATGCGCTCCATCGACCCGGACATGCCCATCACCGTGCTCAGCAAGGACCCCAGGAGCACCCGGCTCACCTACCGGGTGCGGGCGGTGCACCGTTCCAACTTCCTGGCCTGGCACGCCGCCATGTGGAACAGCCGCCTGTACATCAACGGCGGCGGCAGCCTGATCCAGGACGTGACCTCCCGCCGCTCCCTGTGGTTCTATCTGGCCAATATCCGGGCGGCAAAGCGGGCCGGCAACCGGGTACAGATGTACGGCTGCGGCATCGGCCCCGTCACCCGGGAGAGCCACCGGAGTCTGGCCGCGAAGATCATCAACAAATATGTGGATGTCATCACCCTGCGGGAGCCGGACTCTTTGGAGGAACTGCGGGCCATGGGGGTGACGGAGCCGGAGGTCCTGTTGACTGCGGACCCGGCGCTGATCCTGCAGAAGGCCCCGGACGACGAGACCGACGGCGTGCTGCTGCGCGCCGGTATCCCGCCCCACGGCAATTACCTCTGCTTTGCCCTGCGGCGGTGGAAGGGGTTTGAAGAGAAGGCCCCCCTCTTCGGCGCGGCGGCGGAATACGCCTACCGCACCTATGGCCTGACGCCGGTGTTCGTGGCGGTGGAAAAGCATCTGGACCCCGGTGCGGGCCAGCTGGCCGCCCGCGGGCTGACGATCCCCCACTATTTCCTGGACGATGCCGGCGGCGCCGGGACCATCATCGGCGCCCTCAGCCGGATGCAGGCAGTGGTGTCCATGCGGCTCCACGCGCTGATCTTCGCCGCCGGGCAGGGGATCCCCCTGGCGGGTGTTGTCTACGACCCAAGGTCTCCGCCTTCCTGCGGTATATCGGACAGGAGCAGTTCGTGGATCTGGCAGAGCTGACCGGGCAGAATCTCTGCGCCATGATCGACCAGTGCGTGGCCCAGGCGGCCCATCCGGAGGCCCAGGCGGCCGCCGTGCGGAACCTGCAGGCCATGGAGCAGAAGAATGTGGAGGTGGCCCGCCGCCTACTGAAGGGTTGACGGGGCCACCTGTTGGAGGAATCTATGAAAATTATGGTCTATGAGGCCCGCCCGGACGAACGGGCGGACCTGGAGAAGCAGGCGGCGCTCCACGGAGTGGAGCTGTCTGTCACAGACGCGGTGCCCACACTGGAGAACGCCTCTCTGGCCGCCGGCTGCATCGGCGTGTCCATCCTGGGCCAGGGGTGCATCGACGCGGCCCTGCTGGATGCCTATCACGCCCTCGGCATCCGGTATCTCTCCACCCGCACCATCGGATATGACCACATTGACCTGGACCACGCCCGATCCATCGGCCTGCGGGTGTGCAGCGCCAGCTATGCCCCCAACGGCGTGGCCGACTTCACCGTCATGATGATCCTCATGTGCCTGCGGCATTACAAGCAGGCTCTGTGGCGGGGGCAGGTCAACGACTTCTCTCTCACCGGCCTCCAGGGCCGCGAGATGAAGGATCTGACCATCGGCATCATCGGCACCGGCCGGATCGGCGCCCAGGTTGCCCGAAATCTCTCCGGCTTCGGCTGCCGGATTCTGGCCTATGACCTGCGGCGCAATCCGGCAGTGGAACCCCAGGTCACCTATGTGGACTTCGACACCCTTCTGGCCCAGTCGGATGTCATCACCCTCCACATGCCTCTGCTGGACTCCAACCGCCACATCATCAACCGGGAATCCATCGCCAAAATGCGGGACGGCGTGGTAATCGTCAACTGTTCCCGCGGCGAGCTGGCGGATATCGAGGCCCTGATTGAGGGATCGAGACGGGAAAGATCGGCGCCCTGGGTATCGACACCGTGGAGGGGGACGAGGGCATCATCCACGCCGACCACCGGGTCGACATTCTGCCCAATCGGAACTGGTTCTATCTCCACCAGTTCCGCAATGTCATCATGACCCAGCACATGGCCTTTTACACCGATGCCGCCGTGTCCAGCATGGTGGACTGCGGCATCGGCGGCATCTGTCAGATGGCCGCAGGCGAGTCCTGTCCCACTGAGCTGACAGGCCCGGTACAGTAAGCCGCTACCTCCCGCCGCGGGTCCGGCGGCGCTGGACGGAGATCGTCTCCAGCGTCTCTCCCAGCTGAACCAGCAGCGCCGCTGTCAGCTCCAGGTCCTCGTCGTTCAGCCGGGCAGCCAGAGAGACCGCCAGGGTGTTGACAGCGGTGGTCAGGGCCAGCGGATCACAGGAAAGTTCCATCATCGCATCACCGCTCTCATTCTATGCCTGAGCGGAGCCATTCATCCTGCTCCGCCGGTGTGAACACATTTTAGAAAGGGACGGCCGCCCTGTGAGCGGCCGTCCCTTTTTCCAAAATGCACGTGCTCAATCCCTCTCCGTCTCTTCCCCGCCTCCCTGCTGGAAGGGGGGCACCGGCTCACCGGCGTGATAGGCGTTGGTGCGGACATTGATATACTGGGCCTTCAGCTTGGAGTAGACGATGGTCTGGCTGGAGTACAGCCCATTGTAGCCGGAGAGCATGTAGCTGATGCCGCAGATCAGGGCAAAATACAGCAGCCCACCATCCCCGAACAGCTCCACGGACAGGAAGATGGAGGCCAGCGGGCAGTTGGTGGCCCCGCAGAACACAGCGGCCAGCCCCAGCGCCGCGGCGAAGCCAGCCGGAATCCCCAGCAGCGGCCCCGCCACACAGCCGAAGGTGGCCCCCACGAAGAAGGAGGGCACCACCTCACCGCCCTTGAACCCTGCGGAGAGCGTCACCGCGGTGAACAGAATCTTCAGCAGAAACGCCTCCGGCCGGGCAGTGCCCTGCTCCACGGCGGCGGTAATGAGATCCATGCCCGCGCCGTTGTAATCCCGGGTCCCGCAGAGGTATGTCAGGGCAATGACCGCACCGCCACCGACAAGGACGCGGAGCCAGGCATTGGGCAGGCGCTTCTTCATCTGATGCTCCGCGAAGTGCAGGGTCCGGCACAGCAGAACGGACACCAGGGCGCAGCCTACGCCCAGCACCGCCACCCGCAGCAGCATCAGCTTCTCCAGCTCCGGCGCCGCCACAGAAAAGCGGGTGGGCGCCACCCCCAACTCCACAGAAATCCAGTAGGCCACCAGGGAGGCGGTCAGACATGGAATGAACGCCACGTGGTACACCACGCCGATGCTGATGACCACGATGGCGAACACCGTGGCGGTAAGGGGTGTGCCGAACAAGGCGGAGAAAAACGCCGCCATGCCTGCCATGGTGGCGGTGCGCAGGTCCCGGTCATCCAGATTGAAAAGGTTCCCCGCATGGCGGCCGATGGTGCCGCCCATCTGGAGAGCCGCGCCCTCCCGTCCGGCGCTGCCGCCGCACAGGTGGGTGAGAATTGTCCCCAGGAAGATGGCGGGCAGCAGCCAGATGGACAGGGGCTTTCCGTGGTGTACCGCGTCGATGATGTCGTTGGTACCCTGGCCCTCCGTCTTTGTCAGCTTGTAGAAGGCCACGATCACCAGTCCCGCCGCCGGCAGACACCACAACAGCCAGGGATGTTGCTCCCGCAGCTCTGTGGCCCGCTCCACACCGATGTGGAACAGGGAGCCCACCACGCCGCAGCAGACGCCGGTGACCAGCGCCACCGCCAGCCACTTGGCCATGGCCTGGACGTAAAGGCCCACGCGGGTGTGGCCATGCTCCTTTTCCAATCCGTTCACTTCCCTTCCCCGCCGCCGAAGGGCGGGCCGTGCTGCAATGGAAATATTATACGGCAGGCCGCCGTTCTTTGCAACAGGCATGGTGCGCCACGCGAAAGGGCCGGTCCGAAAATCGGGCCGGCCCGTATTGTCAGGCAGACTCAATCACTTTGCAGCAGCCTTTTTCCTGCCCCACATCTTGTTGCCGTCCTTGTCCCATATACCAAAGCCGGAGAAGGCGCAGAGGATGGAGAAGATGGGTACAATGAAGATGAACCAGCAATACGGGATATACTCCGTGCCGCAGCCCAGTACCTCCATCACATACAGCGTGGCAACGCCCCAGGGGACGATGGGTGCACTCAGGGTCCCCGCATCCTCCAGCGTCCGGGAGAGGACCCTGCGGTGGATGCCCATGCGGTCGAAGGCGTCCTCGAAGGTCTGCTCGGTGACGATGATGGCCACGGTCTGGCCGCCGGCCGTGAGGAAGTTGACGATGTAGCAGTAGATCAGAGTGACGGTCACCAGGACGCCGCGGCTCTTGATGAACTTCAGCAGCACGTCCTTGGCCAGCACGTCCAGGATGCCGGTGGCGGTGATGATGCCGCCCATGACGCTGGCTACCATGAAGGTGATCAGCAGACCGGTCATGCTGGTAATGCCGCCGCGGTTGAGCATCGGGTCCACAATGTCCACGCCGGTAGACAGTGTGAAGCCGTTGGCCGCATAGTTCATCAGCTCCACAAAGTTCACTCCCTGAAATACCATGGCGAACACGATGCTGACCACCACAGTGAGGCCCATACCCAGCAGGGCCGGCAGCTTGAACACCGACACCAGCAGCACCAGGATGGCGGGCAGGATCAGGATGGGATTGAGGTTGAAGTGCTCCGCCAGGGTGTCGCAGATCAGGTTGGCGCGAGTCGTATCCATCTCGCCGCCGCTATGCATCAGGCCGGCGGCGGTAAACAGCACCAGCGCCACCAGTGCAGCGGGAATGGTGGTGTACATCATGGACCCGATGTGGTCATACAGGGGAACCCTGCTGACACCGGAGGCCAGGTTCGTGGTGTCGGACAGAGGGGACATCTTGTCGCCGAACCAGGCACCGCAGACCACCGCAGCAATGACCAGCGGTACCGGGATGGAAGTAGTGGAGGCCACGCCCACCAGGGCGATGCCCATGGTCGCCACGCTGCCGAAGGAGGTTCCGGTGAACTCCGCCGTCAGCCCGCTGAGGACGAAGGCCAGGGGCACCAGGATTTTCGGGGAGATCAGCTTCATGCCGTAGTACATCAGGGCCGGGACCGTGCCGCCGGCCATCCAGATGCCCACCAGCATGCCCACCATGATGACGATCAAAAATGTCGGGATGCAGTCGGACACCACTCGCAGCAGCGTCCTTTCCACATCCGCCCAAGGGATATCCAGCAGGAGCGCGATTACCACGGCGATCAGGGCCGCGATGAACACGGACATAGTGGTGTCCACGCCCAGGTTGATGAGCGCCACCAGCACGGCCACGATCACCAGGAAGGAGATCACGGCGAAAGCCGGAGTTGGGGTCTTCCGCGTCTTGACTGTCTTTGTCTTATCCATTCTCGTTTCTCCCTTCTAGATTGTACGGCGGCGCGGGACCGCGCGCGGCGCAGGAGTCCTCCGTTCAGCCCAGCAGCTCCCGGGTCAGGAATGCCAGAGCCGAGTCCATCCGGGCGGCCCGAAACGCACAGGATTTGAATCGGTGCTCCGCGCCATGGACCACCAGGAATTCCGCCCGGTCTCCATAGATCTCCTTGTACCGCTCCGAACAGTGGATGGAGGCCGTCACGTCCTCATCCCCGTGTACCAGATTCACGCGCTTGGTGAATTTGGCCGCCACGGCGTAAGGATCCAGCTCCAAGGCATCCTGATAGAAGCCCAGGCCCACCCGCAGGCCCTCGTAGTCTGCGTAGCCCTTCTCCTCGATGTCAGACACATCCACGCCGCAGAGCATCTTGTGCTTCATGTTGTAGACCACGTCCGGCGCCGGGCACCACAGGCTCAGGGCGCACACGTCCGCATCCCGCAGGCCCGCCACCATGGAGGCCACACATCCCCCCATGCTCAGGCCGTGGATCGCGATCCGGCTCTGGTCCACAAAGTCCAGACTCTTGACATAGTCCAAGATGGCAAGGCCGTCTTCCACCTCACTGGAGACAGTCATGTCCTCGAACCGCCCGTCGCTGTCGCCGCTGCCGGCAAAGTCGAACCGGACACTGGCGATCCCCCGCTCACACAGCCTGCGGGAGAGCTCCGTGTGGACGAAGTTGATCTCGTTCCGGTCGTCGCAGAAGCCGTGGAACAGGATCACAAAGGGTACTTTCCCCGGCCGCTGGTCCGGCACATGCAGCATCCCCCGTAGGGTCAGGCCGCGGCTCTCGCACTCCACATACCGTTCCATCTCTCTTCCTCCTTTCTCCGCAGGCACCGTTCCGCTGGCCGGCCCGGCCCCCGCTTGGTTTCTGATCTATGCAAAGCCGCTCCGCGGCCTCACATCTCACTCAGGCCTCCTGCCGGAAGCAGCGCCCCTCCACCCGGGCGCCCAGGCGGCTGAACAGCTCGTTGGTAATGGTGCCGGCGTTCTCCGCCAGCTCCTCTGCGTAGATGACACAGTCCCCCTGGCGGCCGATGAACACCACCTCGTCCCCCACCCGGACATCTTCAATGCCGGTGACGTCCAGCATCAGCTGGTCCATACAGATCCGGCCGATGCCCTGGGCGTACTGTCCCCGGACGATGGCCCGCAGCTTTCCGCCGCTGAGGCAGCGGGGGATGCCGTCGGCGTAGCCGATGGAGACGGAGGCCACCTTGGTGGGCCGCTCCGCCCGGAAGATCCGGCCGTAGCTCACCGTCTCCCCGGGTCCGATCTCCCGCACAGAGGTGATCCGGGCCTTCAGGGTCATGACCGGCATGGGCTGCAGGTCCTCCCGCAGGTAGTCCGCCGGGCTGCTCTTGACGCCAAACATCAAAATGCCCAGGCGGGCGTAGTCATAGGCGTACTCCGGGTAGTTCACCGCCGCATAGCTGCTCAGAAGGTGAACCGTCCCCAGCTCCACGCCCCGGGCCTGGAGGGACTCCACCACGCTTTTGAAGGTCTCCGCCTGCCGGCGGGAAAAGTCCACATGTTCCTCCTCGTCCGTGTCCGCCACGCAGAGGTGGGAGTAGATGCCGGTGACCTGCAGGACGCCGTTCTCATACACCCGCCGGATGGCGTCCAGGTCCTCCGGCAGGAATCCGATGCGGTGCATACCCGTGTCCACTGCGATATGTACCTTGAGGCGCACGCCGTTCTCCCGGCAGTAGGTCTCCAGCTGGGCGGCGTGGTCCGGGCAGGTGGCGGTCTGGGTCAGCCCGTGCTCTGCCAGCAGGTGGAAATATGCAGGGGCGCTGTATCCCAGGATCAGGATCTCCCCCTGGATGCCGGCCTCCCGCAGCTGGACCGCCTCGTCCAGCGTGGCAGTGGCAAAGTGGCGGATGCCCAGCTCCCACAGCTGGGCGGCCACCGCCCGCGCCCCGTGTCCGTAAGCGTCCGCCTTCACCACGCCCATGATCCGGCAGCCCGCTGGCAGAAGGCTCTGGTAGCGCCGGATGTTGTGGGCCAGGGCCTCCCTGTCCAATTCAATCCAAGTCCGATTCATCTATCTCCCTGCCGCCGCAGTGCGGCGGCGCTTCCCAAAATTCTTGATCCCGTCAAGAGGTCATACCAATGGCAATTTTTTTCAGAATACCCGAAGTCTGCCAAAAAAGCAAGTTTTCTGCAAGTTTTTTTGTGCCCCTAAAACTTTTTACGGGCTGTCCGCCGTCCTCTCTCACAGGCGGACTCATCCCGCTTTTCCGGTTGATTCTTTCCAATTCTGTGCTATACTGGAAGAGGAAACAGACAGATGTCTGCGCGCCGATGCGAAACCCCAGAACAAAAAGTTTGGAGGAAATGAGTATGAAATACGGACGTACCTATAATTTCTCCGCCGGACCCGCCATGATGCCGGAGGAGGTCTTGGAGGAGATCGCCGCCGAGATGATGAATTACCGGGGCAGCGGCATGTGCGTCATGGAGATGAGCCACCGCTCCAAGGTCTTTCAGCAGATCCGGGACGAGGCCGAGGCGGACCTGCGTCAGCTGATGGGCATTCCCGACAACTACAAGGTTCTGTTCGTTCAGGGCGGCGGCACCGTGCAGTTCGCCATGGTGCCCATGAATCTGATGAAGAACGGCGTGGCCTGCTATGTGGAGACCGGCAACTGGTCAAAGAAGGCCATCAAGGAGGCCCAGAAGTACGGTGAGGTGAAGATCGTCGCCTCCTCCGCGGACAAGAACTTCTCCTACATCCCTGACTGCTCCGATCTGGACATCCCCGACAACGCAGATTACGTCTATATCTGCGAGAACGAGACCATCAACGGCACCACCTATTTCCATCTGCCCAACACCAAGGGCAAGATCCTGGTGTCGGATCAGTCCTCCATGTTCCTCTCCCGTCCCTGCGATGTCACCAAGTACGGCCTGATCTGGGCGGGTGTACAGAAGAATGTGGGTCCCGCCGGCATGGCGGTGGTCATCATCCGGGAGGACCTGTTGCGGGAGGACCTGCCCCAGTTCGTGCCCACTTACATGAGTTACAAGACCCATGCGGACAATGACTCCCTGTACAACACTCCCAACTGCTGGGCCATCTACTGCTGCGGCAAGGTCTTCAAGTACCTGTTGGCAAACGGCGGACTGGAGGCCATGAACAAGCGCAACGAGGAAAAGGCCGCGGTGCTGTATGATTTCCTGGACCAGAGCAAGTTCTTCACCGGTGCTGTCCGCAAGGAGGACCGTTCCCTGATGAACGTGCCCTTCGTCACCCCCAGCAAGGAGCAGGATGCCGATGTGGTGGCCGCCTCCAAGGCCGCCGGCTTCGACAACCTGAAGGGCCACAAGAGCGTGGGCGGCCTGCGGGCGTCCATCTATAATGCCATGCCCAAGGAGGGCGTGGAGGCCCTGGTGGAGTTCCTGAAGAAGTACGAGGCAGAGCACGCGTAACGGCTTTCCATGGAGGACCTGCTCCCCCATGGAGGCCCCCCGTCAGTCTGCAAACTGGTGAACGCCGCCAAGGCGGCTGAGTCGGGAATTTTGGGCAGGTACACGCCCTGCGGAAAAGGATTAAAATTCTTCTTTGCCTCCGGCAAAAGAACTGAAACCGGCGAAGCGCCGCCAGCGGTCTCGAAAGCGAGCCGATTTCGAGACCGCGGCGCGATTGGCGGCCCAAAGGGCCGGGAATCGCAATGCCGTAACGGTGTAGCCCCACGATTTCTACCAGCCCCTTCCTTTTGTGCGGGTGGGAGGCGAGTGGAACACGCCAGGCGTATCTACACCCTTCACGCTCGACATCTTCACCCGGTGAAGCCAGAGGCTTCGCCTTCCCCTTCTTGCGATGGAGTCCGGAGCGTCAGGCAGACTGCCGTACGCGCAGCTCCTATCTCTGAACTCCACTCTCACGGAGGCGCCTGTCCCCCAATGGGCGTTTGGGGTTTCCGACATTGGCACCCCTGGGGTGTGCCGGAAATGTATGAAAAGGGGTATTATATATGGCATTAAGAGTTTTGGTTACCGATGGGATGGATGCTGGCGCAATGGAACAGCTGCGCAAGGATGGATATGAAGTCATCGAGCAGTTCTATGAGCCCGATCAGCTGGGCGCAGCCCTGCGGGACTTCGACGTGGTTATCATCCGCAGCGCCACCAAGATCAAGGAGCCGCAGATCGACGCCGCCGCAGGCAGCCGCCTGAAGCTCATCATCCGGGCCGGCGTCGGTGTAGACAACATCGCAGTCAAATACGCAGAGGAACACGGCATCCAGGTGAAGAACACGCCCCGCGCCTCCTCCAACGCGGTGGCGGAGCTGGCTCTGGCCCTGCTGTTCTCCTGTGCCCGGAACATCTCCATCGCGGGCCACACCATGCGGGAGAACAAGTGGGAGAAGAAAGCCTACTCCAAGGGCTTTGAGCTCTCCGGCAAGACTATGGGCGTCATCGGCTATGGCCGGATCGGCCAGCTGGTGGGCGCCAAGGGTCAAGCCCTGGGCATGAATGTGCTGTCCGTGGTCCACCGCAACAAGCCGGAGGGCTGCGAGTGCGAGACCATGCACTTTGTCACTATGGACGAGCTGCTCTCCCAGTCCGACATCGTCGTCCTCTGTGCCCCCAGTGGCGACAAGCCCCTGGTGGATGCGGAGTCCCTTGCGAAGATGAAGGATGGCGTGGTGATCATCAACGTCTCCCGGGGTGCCAACGTGAACGAGGCCGCCCTGCTGGACGCTCTGAACTCCGGCAAGGTCAAGGCCGCCGGTCTGGACGTGTGGCTGAGCGAGAAGGATCCCAACTGGGCCCTGGCCTCCCACCCGGCTGTCTCCTGCACGCCCCACATCGGCGCAGGCACCAAGGAAGCCCAGAAACGCATCGGCGCGGAATTGGTGGACATTGTAGAGAACTTCGGCTGATCAGTATTCCCGGTCAAACGCCCTCCCGTGAAACGGGAGGGCGTGCCGTCTTTCCGATTTTTTCTTTTTCCGTAAATTGTTCCTATATTTTTATAATTTTTTAACTGCCATCTCTATTTACTTTTCAAAGTTGGCAGTGTATAATAGGGGCCATACAATCGCAGAACAGAAGGTGATGGCTTGAGGCAGGCAGTTGTCCCGTCCCAGTATCTGCAGATCGCTTTGGATCTGGCTACCCGCATCGCCCAGGGTGAGTTGACGGAGGGCAGCCGGATTTACGGTCGGTCGGTGCTGGCGTCGGAGTACGGGGTATCCCCGGAGACGATCCGCAAGGCCCTGCGGCTGCTGGCGGACATGAAGGTGGTGGATGTGAAGCCCCAGAGCGGGGCCGTAGTCCTCTCCGCCGACAGCGCCCGCCGGTACATCGAAAACTTCTCCGAGGATGCGGACATCCATTCCCTGCGCCTCCAGTTGAAGGCGCTGCTGGCGGAGTCCGCCGAGGTGAACCGGCGCATGGCGGACACCGTGTCGGCCCTGGTAAAAGGGCAGGACACATTTGCTGCGGCCGGCCAGCCCCTCCCCAACTATGAGGTCCCTGTCCCCAAGGACTCTCCTCTCATCGGCAAGAGCATCGGGGAGCTGAAATTCTGGCAGTCCACCGGCGGCACCATCGTGGCCATCCGGCGGGCCAGACGGTGATCCTCTCCCCGGGCCTATGCCGAACTGTACAGCGGCGACGTCATCATCCTGGTGGGAAGCCCCAGCGCCGCAGAGGCCGCCCACCGGCTAGTAACGACAAAGGAGTGAAGGCAGCGATATGATCCAGTTTGAACATGTCTCCAAGAGCTATGGCAAGACCCCGGTCCTCAAGGACCTGAATTTCACCATTCCCGACGGACAGTTCGTGGTCCTGATCGGCCCTTCCGGCTGCGGCAAGACCACCACCATGAAGATGATCAACCGCCTGCTGGAGCCCGATTCCGGCACCATCCGCATCGACGGGCAGGATATCCACTCCCAGGACAAGGTGGAGCTGCGGCGGCATATCGGCTATGTGATCCAGCAGATCGGCCTGTTCCCCAACATGACCGTGGCCCAGAACATCTGCGTGGTCCCCAAGCTGCTGAAGTACGACAAGGCCCGGTGCGATGAGATCGTCCAGGAGATGCTGCAGCTGGTCCACATGGAGCAGTCTGCCAACAAGTATCCTTCCGAGCTCTCCGGCGGCCAGCAGCAGCGCATCGGCGTGCTGCGTGCCCTGGCGGCTTCTCCCCCCATCGTGCTGATGGATGAGCCCTTCTCCGCTCTCGATCCCTTGACTCGCGAGTCCCTGCAGGATGAGGTGAAGAACCTGCAGCAGAAGCTGAACAAGACCATCGTCTTCGTCAGCCACGACATGAGCGAGGCGCTGAAGCTGGCGGACATCATCATCTTCATGGCCGCCGGAGAAATCGTCCAGATGGCCTCCCCCGAGGAGATGCTGGAGCACCCCGCCAACGATCTGGTCCGCACCTTTATGGGCAAGCACACGCCGGACACCGCCCCCTCCAAAGTAGAGAGCTTCATGCGCACCAATGTGTTCAGCGTCCGGAAGGACCGCGGCGTGCTGGAGTGCGCCGAGCGCATGGCCCGAGGCAGCGTGGACACCCTGCTGGTCACAGACGAGCAGAACCGGTACTTAGGCACCATCTCCATCGGCGACATCCGCCACTGGGGCCGGGAACTCACCAGCATCGAGCCTCTGATCCGCCAGACTGCCCGGACCGTCCGGGTGGGGGACGAGGCCAAGGAGAGCTTCGACTACCTGCTGGACTCCGGTGCCAACTACGTGGTGGTGCTGAATGCGGACGACACCATCGCCGGTATCGTCACCAAGACCAGCGTGGCCCGCAGCGTGGCGGAGAATCTGTGGGGTGATTCCAAATGATGACGCTGATCCAGGACTACGGCGCCGACCTGCTGCGGGCCATCGGACTGCACACGATATATGTGCTGATCTCCGTGGTCATCGGCTTTGCGGCGGGACTGGTGTTCGGCATCCTCCTCTCCCGAATCCCGCGGTGGCTGTCGGGCATCATCATCCCCATTCTCTCCATCTTCCAGACCATTCCCGGCCTGGTGTTCATCGGCGTGCTGTTCATCTGGTGGGGGAATATCTATCCCACGGTGATCGTGGCCCTCAGTGTGTACGCCATGTTCCCAGTGCTGAAAACACCTACACCGGTATTCTGGAGGTAGAGCCGAAATACATCGAGGCCGCCAAGGGCTGCGGCATGTCCTCCTTCCAGACGCTGGTGCGGGTGGAGCTGCCCCTGGCCATGCCGGTCATCATCTCGGGGCTGCGGATGGCCGCCATCTACACCGTCTCCTGGGCGGTGCTGGCCTCCATGATCGGCCTGGGCGGCCTGGGCGACTTTGTGTACCGGGGCACCAGCTCCAACAACAACACGCTGATTCTCCTGGGGGCCATCCCGGCGGCCATACTGGCCGTTATCTTCGGACTGGTCATTGACCTGCTGCAGAAAAGGGTCACGCCCCGCGGCCTGCGAAAGGAGGCGGGCAAATGAGCTGGGACCTGATTTTCAACATCTCTTCATCGTTCTGGCGGCCAGCCTGCTGTCCATCGCCGTGGGACTGCCCTTGGGCATCTGGGCATACGTCTCCAAGACCGCCCGGCCCGTCATCCTGCGGATTGTGGACCTGCTGCAGACCATTCCCTCCCTGGCCCTTCTGGGCATCATCATGGTGGTGCTGGACCCCGGCAAGCTGACGGTCATCACCGGCATCACGCTGTACTCCTGCTGCCCATCGTGCGGAACACCTGCTTGGGACTCCAGGAGGTGGACCCGGGTGTGAAGGAAGCCGCCCGGGCATGGGCATGAGCAAGCCCTACCGGGTGCTGATGGTGGAGTCCCCCTGGCCTTCCCACGGTGTTCACCGGCATCCGCATCGCGGTGGTAAACGCCATCGGCACTGCGGTATTCGCAGCTTTCGTGGGCGGCGGCGGTCTGGGCGGCGTCATCACCCAGGCCATCCGGATCTCCGATATGTCCCTGATTCTGGCGGCCACCGGCGTCCTTATGGTCATCGCCGTGGTGCTGGACCTCATCATGAGCTGGTTCGAGGGGCAGATGCGCAAGAGCCGGGGCGGCTCCAAGAAAGTGTGGATCCCGGTGGCGGCCGTCGTACTGGCGTTCATCCTGCTGCTGCCCTATGGCCGCGGCGGCACCGGCGACATTCTTCTCTATGACGGCGACTACTCCGAAACCCAGCTGATGCACCACATGGTAAAGATGCTGGTGGAGGACCAGACGGACCTGACCGTCACCATTCAGGATCAGATGTCCCAGGTGAACAACTGGAACTCCCTGAAGGATGACAGCCACACCTGCGACCTGATGATCTCCTACGACGGCACGATCCTCACCACCTTCCTGGGCCAGGACACGGTGGACGTTCCGGAGGGCATGACGATCTACGACTACGTCCAGGGCGAGCTGGACAGCTACGGCCTCACCCAGTTGGAGCAGCTGGGCTTTGAAAACACCTACGCCATCGGCGTGCCCCAAGCCCTGGCGGACGAGTACGGCCTGGAGACCATCAGCGACCTCATCCCCATTGCGGACCAGCTGACCTTCGGCGCGGAGCAGGAGTTCTTCACCCTGGAGGGCAGCATGAAGTATGACCCACTTTGTGAAGTTCTACGGTCTGAATTTCCAGGACGCGGTCTCTGTGGATATGGGCCTGAAGTACTCCGCCATTGAAAACGGCAGCTTCGATGTGGCGGTGGTCTACTCCACCGACGGCCTGAACAAAAAGGTCGGGCTGAAGGTCCTGGAGGACGACCAGAGCTTCTTCCCCGACTACAACGGCGTCTTTCTGGTGCGGGACGATCTGCTGGAGAAGTACCCGGAGGTGGCGGACATTCTGAACCAGCTGGCGGGCAAGATCCCCACCGAGCAGATGGCGGAGCTGACCTACCAGGTGGACGTGGAGGGCCGCACTGTGGATGAGGTGGCCCGGGAGTTCCTGGTGAGCCTGGGGCTGCTGGAGGCCTGATCCCCGCTCTCTTTCAAAACCGCTCTGGAGCGTCCGCGCTCCAGAGCGGTTTCCTTTTGGGAAAATTTCCACTTCTTTGCAACCGGCATCACGTTTTCTCGTCTATGTTGGTGAGAGAACCTCCGGCCGCGGGCTGGAGACAGGAGGAGGATCCCATGAATCTGCAAAAGCGGTACTTATTGATGGGCGGAGCCGTGCTGGCCATTCTGCTGACGCTGGCGGCAGGACTGCTGTTCTGGGGCCGGAGGCCCTTCCGAGGTCTGGAGGCGGCGGACATCGCCGCAGCCACCGTCCTGGTGGGCCCCCCGGATGTGACACTGGAGCTGGATGCCGGGGAGATCGAGACCCTGGCGGATCTGCTGGCAGATGTCCGCATCACGCGGCCGGACCAGTCCTATTCTGAGTATGCCGGACAGACCGTCCTGTTCACGGTGACCATGGCTGACGGCACAGCTGCGAACGTCACGGCCTACAACCCGTTTCTGATTATCGACGGCACCGGCTGGCGCACCGCCTATGCGCCCTGCGAGGCGCTGAACCGCTTTGCCAACGAGCTGCTGCGGGAGAGAGGAGGATAACATGGAGGACACGGAGATCATCGACCTGTACTGGCAGCGGGATCAGCGGGCTATTGACGAGACCCACGGCAAATACGGCGGCTTCCTGGCGGGGATTGCCTGGAACATCCTCCGCAGTCACAGCGACGCGGAGGAGTGCGTCAACGACACGTATCTGCGCACCTGGAACGCCATTCCTCCGGCCCGCCCCTCCGCCTTCCGGGCCTGGCTGGGGCGCATCGTCCGCAACCTCTCTCTGGACCGCTGGAAGCAGAGCCGCACCGCCAAACGGGGCGGGGACGGCATGGAGGTGCTGTTGGGGGAGCTGGATGACTGTGTGCCGGAGCCCCACGGAACCGAGAAGACGATGGAGGACCAGGAAATCGCGTCGCTCATCAGCGCGTTTCTGCGGCGGCAGAGTCCGGAGAGCCGCATCATCTTCCTGCGGCGGTACTGGTACGGGCAGAGTGTGGCGGATATTGCCGCCGGAATGAACTGCGGAGAGGGGAAGGTCAAGTCCTCTCTCTTCCGCACCCGGAAGGCCCTGCGGACCTATCTGGAACAGGAGGAGGTGTTTTTGTGAAAGCGGAGCGGTTGTTTCAAATCCTGGGTCTGGTGGACGAAAGCCTCATAGAGGAGGCGGACACCGCCTCCTCCCCCGCCGCTGTACAGCGGCGGCCCTCATGGGTTCGGCTTTTGGCCGCGGCCGCATGTCTCGCGGTGATCTGCGCCGGGGCGTGGGGACTGTGGCAATCGAATCCGGGAGCGGGCACCGGCAGCCCCGGAGATGCCGCGCTGGCCGGTGGAGAATCCGGCGGTGACGGCCACAGCCCGGGCACTACCTTCCTGTCCTACGCCGGGCCGGTCTTTCCGCTGACCACGGCGGAAACGAACACCCGCCTGACCGCAGGGCGGACCGTCACCTGGGATTTTGCCCCCGGCTCCTATGAGGATGGATCCCCCCGACAGTGGGGGGCCCAGGTGACAGACAGCTACACGCTGACCAATCCTGCTGACGGCAGTGTGACGGTCAACGCCCTCTACCCCGTCTCCACCAGCTGGCTGGACTTTCCCGAGCTGAACGCCGCTGTCACCGTGGATAGCGGGGGGACCGGTTTCTCTGTGCTCTCCGGCGGCTACGCCGAGGCTTTAAGGACGCCGGGGAGCCGGACGGCTCCACCTGGAACCTGGCCCCGCCGGACGAATGGGCCGATTATCAGGCACTTCTGGCAGACGGAGAATACCTGTCCCGGGCGATGGAAACTGCTGTCCCGGAGGTCCCGGTGACTGTATATCAGTTCACGGATTTCGCCGCGCCCCATGAGGAATACAACGCCGCTACCCAGGCGGTGACCTTCACTACCGACCCAGAGGCCACCACAGTCCTCTCCTACGGCTTCAACGGCATGAGTCGGGATGCGGACCGGGGCTGGTGTCAGTACAGCTACTTCGTTCCCGATGGTGTCCGGAGAGAGACGGAAACAAAAATCCTGATCGTCCTGGGTGATGACATCGGCGATTATGTCCTCCAGGGGTATGCCGACGGCGGCTGTGACCAGGAGATCGATGGGGTGTCCTGCACCGTCACCCGCCGGGAGACCACCTTGGCCGATGTGCTGGACCTGCTGTGCCGGGCTTATCAGGCGGAATTTGAGCAGTTCAGCCTGGGCCGCGGGCAGGAAAGCCCCTTCCGGTATCTCTCTCAGGCGCAGTACCAGGGATTGGTGTGGCAGCTGCTGGAGCAGTACGGCCTCTTCTCCGGCACCCCCAAGGACCGGTACAGCGACGGCCGACTGGATGAGATCCTGATGGAAGCCCTGTCCCAGGAGCGGGTGCTGTACCTGTCCTTCCCCGTCACCGTCCCGGCAGGCGGCAGTGTTACTGTGGCGGCGTCTTTTTGTAAGGCACCCAGCTATGACTACGGCTGCTCTGGTTCGGAGAACGTGGGCCTCCAGGGCTATGATCTGGTGACGGCCCTGGGATCCACGCTGGAGCTCACCGACCAGACCGCCGCCCTGGTGAACACGGATCCCATTGAGATCGTCCGGCAGAACCTGGGCTTTGATCTGGAAAATGGTGTTACCCAGGTATCGCTGGATCTGGCGGAGCCTTACTATTATCTGGAAATCCGTCCTCTGGAGGGATAATCACAAAGACGCGCCTGTGGAAGTTCCACAGGCGCGTCTTTGGCATCGTTCACTTCTTCCGGCCCCGTATCCAGGCCGCCAGAAGCAGCCCCGGGAGGGAGGCCGCGAGGACTCCCAGTTCCAGGATCTCCTGACCCCCTACGCGTTCAGCAGGGGACTCTTCCTGAGCTGGCAGCGAATCTGGTCCCATCTCCGCATCAGCCGCATCGGCCTGCCGTGCCTCCCAAGCTTCAAGGGAGGCCGATTCCAACACAGCAGGCGCCGCTGGACGGGATCTCTCCTCTGGCAGTCAGTTCAATTGGTGGCAATGGACTGGCTGATTGATTCCAGCGCCGCCGCTGTACCGGCCAGCAGCATGGCCGAAAGAAGCCCGCAGGCAAGTATTTTCATATCCGCCGCCTCCTTTTCCCACTGTACCATACAGCCTATCCAAAAAGCAAACCCCGCACCGTCCCGGCGCGGGGCTTGTCCTTTATTTCTCGATCTTCACAAATTTCTCCGCCGGGGCGTGACACAAGGGCAGCGGAAATCCGGCGGCAGGATTCTCCCTCATAGACATAACCGCAGACAGTGCAGCGGTAGCCGTTGATCTCTACCGTGCGGTACACGGTGGCAGTGGGCGGCGTGGCCTTGCCCCGGTCCGTATAGGCCTGGAGGGTCAGCACCCTCCCGTCTCCCAACACCTCCGCCTCTGTGGCCTGGCCCACGAAAAGGAGGAAGCTGCCGATCTCCATCTGGTCCACCACCTTGCATGCGATGCGGGAGACCATGTGCTCCTTCAGGTATGGATTGCCGTTGCTGTCGGTCTCCGCCGCCCGGCCGGCGAACTTGTCCGTCACCCGGCCGGACTTGTAGCCGAACAGGTCGATGATCTCCCCCGGCGCGTCCGCACCCAACAGGGTAACGGAGAAGCTCCCCGCCGCCTGAATGGCCTTGCAGGTCTCGTGGTCCTTGTTCACCGCCACGGTGAACTTGGGCGGGAAGGAAGAGGTCACCTGGTGGAAGGAGTTGACGATGCAGCCGTGGCGCTTGCCGTCCGCTGCCGCAGAGAGCAGACAAAGGGCGTAGTCCATCTTCTGATATGCCTTGTTGTCCATATTGATTTCCTTTCTGGCGGATCCGCCGCCGGACATCCCGCATGTTTCTCTTGATGGAATAAGTTTACCAGAAGCCGCCATTTTATGCAGTTGCATCCGCGACTGCTGCCGCGCAAAATTGTCTTCCATTTTCTGTGGACCAATACCGGATTTGGGCGTATACTCTCCTTAACCAGATGCCATTATCCTGATTTATATTTTCTATAAGTCCGGATAATGGCTCAAAATCTAAATAAAAGGAGTGGTTCTATGTCTGAGAGCTACGCTGGCAAGATCAACCGGAAGCTGCTGAAAAAGCGCCGCATCATCAACGCCGCCGCCGGGCGGGAGCCGTCGGACCTGGTGCTGAAGAACGCCACCTATGTCAACGTCTTCTCCAACGAGCTCTGTCATGCGGACATCGCCGTGGCAGAGGGGCTGATCGTGGGCATGGGCCAATACTCCGGCACGGTAGAGGAGGACTGCACGGGTAAAATCGTCCTGCCCGGCTTTCTGGATGCCCACATCCATCTGGAGAGCTCCCTGGTCTCTCCCAAGGAGTTCGTGAAGGCCGTGCTGCCCCACGGCACCACCACCGTCATCACCGACCCCCATGAGATCGCAAACGTCATGGGTACCGACGGCATCGAGTACATGCTCCAGGCCACGGAGGGCCTGCCGGTGGACGTGCGGTTTATGCTGCCCTCCTGTGTACCGGCCACGCCCCTGGACGAGTCCGGCGCGTCCCTGGACTACCGGGCCATCGACTCCTTCTATGACCACCCCCGGGTCCAGGGACTGGCGGAGATGATGAATTTCGTAGGCATCATCGCCGGGGACGACCAGCCGGTGGAGAAGATCGTGGCCGCCCAGGCCCACCACAAGAAGATCGACGGCCACGCGCCGGATCTGGTGGGCAACGACCTGAACGCCTACATCGCCGCCGGCGTCTATTCCGACCACGAGTGCCACGACCTGAACGACGCCATCGCCAAGCTGGAGCGGGGGCAGTTTATCATGATCCGGGAGGGCACTGCCGCCCGGAACCTGGACGCCCTTGCCCCCCTGCTGTGCGACAAATACTCCGAGCGATGCATGTTCTGCACCGACGACAAGCACCCCAACGACCTGCTGGAGAAGGGCCATATCGACTACATCGTCAAGCGGGCCATCGGCCTGGGGGTGGATCCCATCACCGCCGTGAAGGTGGCCTGCCACAACGCCGCCCGGTACTTCCTGCTGAACAACCGGGGCGCCATCGCCCCGGGCTACCTGGGGGACTTCGTCATCATCGACAACTTCCAGGACTTCAACATCGAGAGAGTCTTCAAGAAGGGCGAGCTGATGGTGGACCACGGCGTGGTGAAGGACTTCCCCGCCCCGGCCATCGACCCCTATCTCACCGAACGGGCCCACAGCACCTTCCATGTGGAGCACCTGAAGGCGGAGGACTTTACGGATGCCCGGCCCCGGGGCATCATCGGCATGGTGAACGGGGAGATCACCACGGTGGACGCCGGCTACTCCGACCGGATCGACGTGGAGTATGACGTGCTGAAGATTGCCGTGGTGGAGCGCCACAAGAACACCCATCATATCGGCATCGGCTTTCTCAGGGCTACGGTCTGAAATCCGGCGCTGTGGCCACATCCGTCTCCCACGACTCCCACAACATTATCGTGGTGGGCACCAGCGAGGACGACTGCGCCGCCGCAGCCAACCGGGTGGTGGAGCTGAACGGTGGCATCGTAGTCTGGGACCAGGGCAAGCCGGTGGCAGAAGTCCCTCTGGCCATCGCAGGCATCATGAGCGATGAGTCCCTGACATCTGTCAACGAAAAGCTGGAATTCGCCAAGGCAAAGGCCCACGAGCTGGGCGTCAATCCGGGCATTGACCCCTTCATGACCCTGAGCTTCATGGCCCTGCCGGTAATCCCCTCCCTGCGGATCACCACCCGCGGCGTGTTCGATGTCACCACGCAGAGCTACGTGTGAGGAGAGCCCATTCCGATGATTTACTTGCCCATTATCTTCTTTGAAATTTGTTCAATTCTTTGCCTCTTCGCACCTTTCACCTTTGTGTTCTGCTTGATCTCCGCCATTAAAAAGGCATCCTCCGATACGGGGAATGAACTCCTGAATGGCTTCTTTGCTGGACTGAGCCTGCTGGTGATGCTGAGTGGAGTGGTCTATCTGGTTTAAAAGCGCAAAATTAGCACTCTCGATACAAGAGTGCTAAAATTCACAGATCGTTCAAACAAATGACACACAATATCCGATTTTCCATCCTATCATAATACTTGAAAAGAAGAACAGAAGGTCTTTGAAAGGCACCTGTTCCGCCCGGCGGCATCACCCTCCATGATCCATCTGCCGTCGGTCCCAACTACGGATCATCAGGATTTGATAGGAGGAATTGATTATGTTTGAAATGAGACCTTACCGCAGAAATTCTATGAGCACCTGGAATCCCTTCTCCGAGATGGAGGAGATGGAGCGTCGCCTTTCAACAACGACTTCTTCTCCGGCCGCGGTCTGGCGGAGTTCAAAACCGACATCACCGATGAAGGCGACTACTACGAGCTGAAGGCCGACCTGCCCGGCTTCAAGAAGGAGGACATCCAGCTGCAGCTGGACGGCGACACCCTCACCATCCAGGCCCAACGTCACTCCGAACATGAAGAGCAGGAGAAAAAGGGGAAGTACGTGTGCTGTGAGCGTTCCTACGGCGCGTACAGCCGGAGCTTCGACGTCTCCGGCATCCGGGCGGAGGGTATTACCGCCTCCTACGACAGCGGTGTACTGACACTGAAGCTGCCCAAGAAGACAGTGGAGGTTTCCTCCAGCCGGCAGATCAGCATTGACTAAAATCAAAGCAGGAAAAGACCCGCGGTGTACGCCGCGGGTCCTTTGCTGTCCCTTTTCCGTCATATCTCCGCCTCTTCCAAGGGCAGGAAGGACCGGAAGAGATACCGGCCGTCCTCCGCCGCCTCCAGTGTCAGCTCTTTGCCTCCTCCAGTGAGGACTAGCAGCTTCCCCTCCCACCGGCCGGCCTCGCAGATGAACATGCCGGGGCCGGCGTCGCTGGTGAAGTTGTAGAAGGCGTCGGTCTCCGGCAAGTACACCAGCTCCCCGGAGCTCTCCGGCACATTCGTCAGGTCTGCCGTGGTGATGTCGGCGTGCTCCTCCAGGTACGCGTCCAGCTCCGTCCGCCGGTACCGGTGGATGGGCACCGGCATCCGGTCCAGGGAGTCCACCCCCTGGACGGGCCAGCCCCCGGCCCCTTCAGGGCCTGGAACTCAGCCTCGTCCTCCACCGTGCCCCCGATCCCCATGTAGCGCAGAAACTCCACCAGGTCCAGGTCCTCCGGCCGCTCATAGTAAGAGGGGAAGAAGCTGCAGACGGAATTGACGTATGAGACGTTCTCCCGCTCCTTAAAAGGCGCGAAGGCCTCGTTCACCTGGGCGATCTCCTTCACCGTCAGGGCGTCGGCGGCCTCCGGTGTCTCCACCTGTTCCGTCTCCGAAAAATCGGCCCCGCCGTCCTCCGGTGCCGTTCCCGCCTTGCCGCAGCCGGTTAGCAGCAGGGCCAGTAGCAGCGCCCCGACGCAGGCGAATCGGCATCTACGCATACGATCCCCCCCCCTTTTTCTCAGCAAACCGCAAAAAATCCGGGAAATCATCGCAAAACAGCCACAAATTCCGTTGAAATCATTACAAGGGCAACGCCTCATGTTCCACGGTGATCTGGCAGCTCTTCATGGCCGCAAGCGCGGTCCGATGGCTCTCCGGGGTGACACCTGCGCAGCAGGCGGCATCCACCGCTACCTCTGCCTCCGGCAGGAACGCCTTCACCACCAAGGCGTTGGAAATCACGCAGATGTCAGTGCAGAGGCCGATCAGCGTCACCTTTTCAATGAGTTCCTTTTCATTCTCCTCCGCCAGCAGACGCCCCAGCTCCGCGCTGCCGAAGGAGGGCTTGTCCAGAATGGCCTGTCCTGCGCTGGCAGGCCGGAGCTGCTCGACGATCTCCCAGCCCTCGGTCCCCCGGATGCAGTGGGGTACAGGCAGGTTCCGCCCCTCCCGGGTATGGAGATAGTCCGCCCCATGGGTGTCCCGGGTGAAGAAAATCCGCTCCCCCCGGCGGATGCCTGCGGCCACCCGCTCCGCCGCAGCAGGCACGATCCGCCGCGCCTCCGGTGTCCCCAGAGCGCCGGACACAAAGTCGTTCTGCATATCCACAACGATCAGGATGTTCATTATGATCTCCTCCTTTTTCATCATAGCAGACGCCGCGCCGGGCCGCAAGACCTTCCCCCGGGGGAAAAGAATGTTGACTTCTCTTTTCATCCGGTTTAAGATATGGAATGTCTGTCCGCCGAATTTTTCGGCGAATGTGAAAAAGAGAAGGAGAGAGAAGTTTGAGTCGCGAAAATTTCCGATCCCGGCTGGGATTCATTCTGGTAAGCGCCGGCTGCGCCATCGGCATCGGCAATGTGTGGAAATTCCCCTACGTCACCGGTGTCAACGGCGGCGGCGTATTCGTGTTGTTCTACATCATCTCCCTGGTCATCATGGGGGTTCCCATTCTGACCATGGAGCTGGCGGTGGGCCGTGCCAGCCGCAAGAGCGCCGTGCTGGGCTACAAGGCCCTGGAGCCCAAGGGCAGCCGCTGGCACATCCACGGCTGGCTGTGCGTAATCGGGTGCTGCCTGCTGATGATGTACTACACCACGGTCTCCGGCTGGATGCTGGGTTACTGCTTCAAGTTCGCCTCCGGCACCTTCAGCGGCATGCAGCCCTCTGATGTAGACACAGTCTGGACCGATATGCTGGCCAATCCCGGCGAGATGACGCTCTATATGGTAATCATCGTGCTGGCGGGCTTCATCGTGTGCAGCTTCGGTCTGCAGAAGGGGCTGGAGCGGATCAGCAAGTGGATGATGATCTGCCTGCTGGCACTGATCGTCATTCTGGCCATCAACAGCCTGACCCTGGACGGCGCTATGGAGGGCGTGAAATTCTATCTGGTGCCGGACTTTGAGCGGGCCGCGGAGGTCGGCATCGGCAACGTGATCGTGGCCGCCATGAACCAGTCCTTCTTCACCCTGAGCCTGGGCATCGCCGCCATGGAAATCTTCGGCAGCTATATGTCCGACGCCAACCGCCTGCCCGGCGAGGCCGTGCGGATCTGCTGCCTGGACACCTTTGTGGCCTTGATGTCCGGCATGATCATCTTCCCCGCCTGCTTCAGCTTTGGTCTGGAACCCGGTCAGGGACCATCCCTGATTTTATGACCCTGCCACGGGTGTTCGTCAGCATGACCGGCGGCGGCTGTGGGCGCCCTGTTCTTCCTGTTCCTGACCTTCGCCAGCTTCACCACGGTGCTGGCGGTGTTCGAGAACATTATGGCCAGCTGTATGGACAACTTCGGCTGGTCCCGGAAAAAGGCCACCATCGTCTGCGGAATCTTCATCCTCTTGGCCAGCATGCCCTGTGTGCTGGGTTACAATCTCTGGTATTTCGAGGCGTCCCTGCCCAGCGGCGCCACCGGCCAGATCCTGGATATCGAGGACTTCCTGGTGAGCAATCTGCTGCTGCCCATCGGCTCCCTGATCTATCTGCTGTTCTGCGTCAGCAAGTGGGGCTGGGGCTTTGACAAGTATCTGGCGGAAGCCAACAAGGGCACCGGCCTGGGGATGTCCCCCAGGTTCAAGATCTACTTCCAGTTCATCCTGCCCATGCTGATTCTGGTGATCCTGCTGGTGGGTCTGGGCAGCTGGGGCTGGCGTGCCCTTATCTGCGCCGCTGTGGCCGTGTTCGTGTGGTTCATGGCCCGCCGCAGCTCCTCCAAATCCACCATTTGAGCGAACTGACCTGTCAAAAGAGAGGACCGTCAAAGACGGTCCTCTCTTTTGCATCTCACGGCAGCTTCGCCTGGAACAGCCCGTGGCGGGAGCAGCAAAGGTACAGCTTCGCCCCGCCCCGCAGCTGGGGGATGCGGAACTCGCTGCCCTGTTCCGGATACAGCCGCGCCAGCAGCAGCCGGTCCGGTGTCACACAGGCGGCAAAGCGGATATAGTGCCCCTTGTCCATGGGGTGGCGGAAGGTGACATACCAGTCCTCCTCCACCTCCTGGACCGTTACGGCGTGATCCGGATCTGCGGACCGGACCTCCAGGGGCTCCAGCCGCCGGCCGCAGCAGGCAAGCTGCCCTCCCGCCGCAGCTGTCAGAATGTTGCCGCAGTCCGGGCACACGTAAAACTGTATTTTTTTCATATTTCCTCCATCCGGCGCCGCCGGAAGCAGGTCTCCGTCCAGAATTCCCTCCACGCTGACGCCAAAAATCTTCGCAAGGCGCGGCAGCATCCCCACGTCCGGGCAGCCCTGGCCCCGCTCCCACTTGCTGACGGCCTGAGCGCTGACGCCCAGCAGTTCCGCCGCCTGCCGCTGGGTCCACCCCCGCTCCAGGCGCAGGCGCCGGAGCAGCGTCCCGGTGTCTTGGTCATGCATCTCTTCTCACCTCTCCCACAGGATACCCGAAATTCCGCTGGAACGCAAGCAACGCTCCGTTGAGTCCATGAGCTCTGCAAAATGTCCCCGCACCGCTTCTCCCGGGGGCGTTTTCTTGGCGACTCTCCGAATTTGCAGGAAGCGGGGCTTTTTCCTGCAAAATGACTTTTCATCCGGACGGTGATATGGTATATTGGGTGGGAGAAACACGGCTCCCCCGTGACACACAGGAGGTCTCTTGATATGATCACACTTCATAACAACGGCGTGTTCCTGGCGGGCAGCGTCCCCGCTGCTGCCGGCCCGGTCTCTCCGGAGGAGGGGCGGAAACGGACCATGGCCTGGTCCATTCTCCAGGCCCACAACATCTCCGGCGATCCGGAGCACCTGCAGATCCGCTTTGACGCCATGGTGTCCCACGACATCACCTATGTGGGCATTATCCAGCAGGCCCGGGCCTCCGGCATGAAGGAGTTTCCCATCCCCTATGCGCTTACCAACTGCCACAACAGCCTGTGTGCCGTGGGCGGCACTATCAATGAGGATGACCATGTCTTCGGCCCTCTGCCGCAAAAAGTACGGCGGTATCTACGTGCCTGCCAACCAGTCCGTCATCCACTCCTATGCAAGAGAGCAGATGGCGAAGGGCGGCACCATGATCCTGGGCTCCGATTCCCATACCCGGTACGGGGCTCTCGGCACCATGGCCGTGGGTGAGGGCGGCCCGGAGCTGGCCAAGCAACTGCTGAAGAACACCTGGGACATCAACTATCCCAAGGTGGTGCTGGTGTACCTCACCGGCGCGCCCCGCCGGGGCGTGGGGCCCCACGACGTGGCCATTGCCCTGGTGAAGGCCACCTTTGCAAGCGGCTTCGTCAATAACTGCGTTTTGGAGTTCTGCGGCCCCGGTATTGCAGCCTCCCCATCGACTACCGCAATGGCATCGACGTGATGACCACCGAGACCACCTGCCTCTCCTCCATTTGGGAGACGGACGGCGTGACGGAGGGCTTCTACCGCGCCCACCAGCGGCCGGAGGATTACCGGGAGCTGCACCCGGCGGACGGAGCCTACTACGACAAGTACATCGAGATCGACCTCTCCAAGGTCGAGCCCATGATCGCCCTGCCCTTCCACCCATCCAATGCCTGGACCATCCATGAGTTTCTGGAGAATGCCGCCGACATCCTGGCGGCTGTGGAGGCGGACGCCCAGAAGCGGTATCCTAAGGCCCATGTGAAGCTCACGGACAAAATCCGTGACGGCGGCGTCTGGGCGGATCAGGGTGTCATCGCCGGATGCGCCGGCGGCCTCTTCGACAACATTACCGAGGCGGCGGACATCCTCCGGGGCGGCTCCACCGGCAACGGTGCCTTCACTCTGGACATATACCCCACCAGTGTCCCCGTCAGTCTGGAGCTGACGAAGATCGGTGCCACGGCGGACCTGCTGGAGACCGGCGCCGTCATCAAGCCCAGTTTCTGCGGCCCCTGCTTCGGCGCGGGAGACGTGCCTGCCAACAACGGCTTGAGCCTGCGGCACACCACCCGGAACTTCCCCAACCGGGAGGGATCCAAGCCCGCGGAGGGCCAGTTCGCCGGCGTGTGCCTGATGGACGCCCGCTCCATTGCCGCCACGGCGGCCAACGGCGGCCGGATCACCGCCGCCACAGACATCGATTACACCTCCGTCCACCACGACTACCACTTCGACAAGGGCGTCTATGACCGGCGGCTGTACTACGGCTTCGGCAAGGCGGATCCCAGCGTGGAGCTGGTGATGGGCCCCAACATCACGGACTGGCCGAAGATGCAGCCCCTGGCGGAAAATCTGCTGGTGGAGCTGGCGGCGGTGCTCCACGATCCCGTCACTACCACCGACGAGCTGATCCCCTCCGGCGAGACCTCCTCCTACCGGTCCAACCCCCTGCGGCTGGCGGAGTTCACCCTGTCCCGCCGGGAGCCTGCCTACGTGGGCCGGGCCAAGGCCGTGGCGGAGATTGAGGCGGAACGGCTGGGGGGGGACGCCCCGGAGAAGCTCACCGCCATTCTGGACAAGGTGGGCGACGGCTCCGCGCTGGTGAAAACCACTCAGTTCGGCTCCTGTGTCTTTGCCAACAAGCCCGGCGACGGCTCCGCCCGGGAACAGGCGGCCTCTTGCCAGAAGGTGCTGGGGGGCTTTGCCAACATCTGCTATGAGTTCGCCACCAAGCGGTATCGCTCCAACTGCATCAACTGGGGAATCCTGCCCTTCACACTGGACGCGGGCACGTCCTTTGACTACGCCCCCGGCGACTGTGTGTTCGTCCCCGGCATCCGCCAGGCCATTGAGAACGGCATTGAGGATATCCCGGCTAGGGTCATCAGGACGGACGGCGCCGTAGAGGACCTGATGCTCCATGTGAAAGGCCTGACGGACGATGAGAAGGAAATCATTCTCGACGGATGCCTGATGAACTATTACGCCAAGCGTAATTAAAGAGGGGACTTCCTCCCCTCTTCAGATCCCCCATTTGCCTCTGCCGTTGCAGCATTATGATTCCCGGCCCTGTCTGGGCCGCCAATCGTGCCGCTGTCTCGAAACAGCCTCACTTTTCCGCCACAGGCGGCGTTTTGGCTGTTTCCCAGTGACATCGGTCACTGGAGGCACCGCCCAGGGCGGCTAGGTCAAAGCATTTTCGGCAGGCACAGAAGGGGAATTGCCCCGGAGGGGCGAGAGATGCCCCTCTGGAGGGTGCCCTGGCGAAAATGATTCAAAGTGGTCCGGCTGCGCCGGGCTCCGAAATTTCTAATGATTGGCGAGGTTGAGACCATGGATAAAATCAAGATGACCACCCCCCTGGTGGAGATGGACGGCGATGAGATGACCCGGGTTCTGTGGGCCTGGATCAAGGAAAGCTGATCCTGCCCTTCGTGGACCTGAAAACGGAGTACTATGACCTGGGCCTGCTCCATCGGAACAAGACGCGGGACCAGGTGACCATCGACGCCGCCAACGCCACCAAGCGCCTGGGCGTGGCGGTGAAGTGCGCCACCATCACCCCAACCGCCAGCGGATGGAGGAGTACCCCAGCTGACGGAGATGTGGAAGAGCCCCAACGGCACCATCCGGGCGATTTTGGACGGCACCGCCTTCCGGGCGCCCATTGTCCTGCCCATGATCCACCCGGTTGTGAAGAACTGGGAGGCGCCCATCACCATCGCCCGCCACGCCTACGGCGATATGTACAAGGCTGTGGACATGGTGACCGAGGCCGGGCACCGCCACCCTCACCTTCAAGGGCGAGAGCGGCGCGGAGAAGACCCTCACCGTTCAGACGGTCAGCGGTCCCGCCGTGTGGCAGGGCCAACACAACACGGAGAAGAGCATCCGTGCCTTTGCCCGCAGCTGCTTCCAGTACGCCATCAATCAGCGGCAGGACTTGTGGTTCTCCACCAAGGACACCATCTCCAAGGTCTACGACGGAGAGTTCAAACGGATCTTCGAGGAGGAGTATGAGACCACCTACAAGGCGGAGTTTGAAAAACTGGGCCTCTCCTACTTCTACACGCTCATCGATGACGCGGTGGCGCGGGTGATCCGCTCCAGGGGCGGCTTCATCTGGGCGCTGAAAAACTACGACGGCGACGTGATGAGCGACATGGTGGCCACCGCCTTCGGCAGTCTTGCCATGATGACCTCCGTGCTGGTATCTCCGGACGGCACCATGGAGTTCGAGGCGTCCCACGGCACCGTCACCCGGCACTACTACAAGTACCTGAAGGGGGAGAAGACCTCCACCAACCCCATCGCCACCATCTTCGCCTGGTCCGGCGGTTTGAAGCGGCGGGGCGAGCTGGACGGTCTGCCGGAGCTGGTGCAGTTCGGCCAAGCGCTGGAGGATGCCTCTCTGGAGACGCTGAAGGACGGCGTGATGACAAAAGACCTGCTGGGGCTGGTGGAGCCCGGCTTCCAGGCCCGCGGTGTGGACAGTGAGGAATTTTTGGACGAGATCGCCAAGCGGTTGGCCGATAAATTGGCGTAAAGGATAATATAAGCGCCCGGATGTCCCATAGGACGCCCGCGCTTTCTATAATTGCATATAACTCTACAAATCAGGACCTTATGAAATTCCTGCAATGGCGTCCAATTCTTCCTCTATAACTGTCCACACATCCTCCCCGTCAATCTCCACCTCAAAGTAAAATTCCAACTTCTCGCCCTCCCTCCCGGCCGTAAAGGCGGGAAAAGTCAACGCAAAGGCATAGTCCTCCGTATCGATAAACTGATCATCCGGTGTCCAGCCAGAGGCGATCACCCGAATGGTATTGTCCAGTGAATGCGGGCCCCATTCTCGGTATGTCCCCTTTACTTCGATTTGGGCCAAGACTGCAAGAAACCGGTCAATGTCCTCCGCATCCGTGATGACCGTATATCGGTCTGGGGCCGTCACCTCGATCTGATAGATCCCCCGGCCAGACAATCCTCTGCAGTTGTTTTCATATCCTTGCTGAATGACCTGACGGTTTTCCACAGGGTCAAATCCATCGCCATTGGTTTTAAAGAATTCATATCCCTTCCAAAATAGCACACTGCCACGCATATGGCCAGGAAAATCTTTGCGCCCCTTAAGAGCCTGTGCAGTTTTTTGTTTGCTTCCCGGACCACAATGCGGACTGCTCCCAGTACCTGCCCATCGCTCTCAACCTCTGCTGTCCCCCGCTCCCCCCGCAGCAGATCCAGCACGCCCAGCCCCAAAGCATCCGCCAGAGGCTCCAGCAGGGAGATGTCCGGGAACCCGGCGCCCCGCTCCCATTTGGAGACCGCCCGGTCCGACACATGCAGGGCCGCGGCCAGCTCCTTCTGGGTCATATTCTGTTCTTTCCGGGCCGCTGCGATCAGCGCCCCGGTCTTTGTCCGATCCACACTTCATCACCTGGGGCCAGTATATCAAATCCGGCCCGCTCCCACAACAAACGCTGCGTGGAACCGCCCAGATTCCGCCGAGGCGCCGTGTCTTTCGGCAGGGTCTTTCCACCTCACGGCTGCTCTCCGCCCAGGTGTTCCCGCAGCACTCGGATCACCCGCTTCATGCCGTCCGTCAGATACTTGCTGCGGTGGCGCACCAGGAAATAGCTCCTGTGAAACCCGCCGTCCTCCACAGCCAGCTCCCGAAGGTCTCCCCGCTCCAGGTCCGTCACCACCAGAGACCGGGGCAGCAGCGTGATCCCAAGCCCCGCCCGGGCGCAGGCCAGCAGGGCAGCGGTGCTGACGCTCTCCACTACCGGCTGCGCCGTGGCGCCCGCTCCTGCAGGCGGCATCCACACTGTTCCGGGTGCCGCTGCCCTGCTCCCGCAGCAGCAGCCGCTCTTCCGCCAGCTCCGCCAGAGTCAGGGAGTTCTTTCCCTCCAGATAGCCGGGGCGCACACTGCCGCCAGCTCCTCACCGCACAGGGCTCCACCAGGTAGTGGGGCGAGACGGTGACATTGTCCACTACGGCAAAATCGAGTTCGTTCTGCAGGATCATCCGCTCTGTCTCCCTGGAGTTGTGAATACTGGCCCGGACCGTGATCTCAGGCAGCGCCTCTGCCAGATGCGCCAGGATACCCGCAAGGCGGGTCTCGCCCAGCGTCACGTGGACGCCGAAGCGGCAGGCCCCCTGGGTGCCGCTCTCCCGCAGGATCTCTACTGATTCCTGAAACTGGGACAGCACGGTGTCCGCATACTGCCGCAGCGTACGCCCTGCCTCTGTCAGATAGACCCGGCGGTTCATCCGCTCGAACAGCCGCACGTTGTAAAACACCTCCAGCTCCCGGATGGCCAGGCTCACCGCCGGCTGTGCCATATTCAGCTGCTCCGCCGCCCGGGTGAAGCTCTCCTGGGCGCAGACGGCGGAAAAGATCCGAGATGCCGCAGCGTCACTGCACTCCCCCTATTCATAATTATTTCATTATGTTTTTTATCCTATCATATAGATTGATGAATGTCACGAAAAAGCGTACGCTGGGGGAGAAATCCAAGAGCGCGAAAGGAGCGGTTTCCATGCCCACAGATCTGACCAAAGCCCGTCAGCTGTTCGGGACTTTTTCCAAAATCGGCGCCTTCACCTTTGGCGGAGGCTATGCCATGATCCCCCTGATCCAGCGTGAGGTGACGGAACGCCGCCGCTGGCTGGAGGACCGGGACATTCTGGACATTGTCGCCATTGCCGAGTCCACACCGGGCCCCATTGCCATCAACACCGCCACCTTCGTAGGATATCAGGTATGCGGCACCCTCGGCGCCTTCTGCGCCACGCTGGGCGTGGTGCTGCCCTCCTTCCTGGTGATCTACGCCGTCTCCTTTGTGCTGCGGCAGTTCTCGGACCTGGCGGTGGTCCAATACGCCTTCAACGGCATCCGGGCTGGCGTATTGGCCCTGCTTTTGAAGGCACTGCTGTCCATGTACCGGCAGAGCCCCAAGGGCGCTGTTTCCTATGCCGTCATGGCGGGTGCCTTTGTGCTGACGGCCTTCTGCGGCGTGGATGCGGTGCTGGTGATCCTGGCCAGCGCGACGGTGGGGCTGCTCTCCGCCCGCATGGCGAAAAGGAGGGCTGTGTGATGCTGTATCTGGAGCTGTTTTTGACCTTCTTCAAGATCGGCCTGTTCACCATCGGCGGCGGTTATGCCATGCTGCCGCTCATCCAGGCGGATGTCCAGGCCAAGGGCTGGATGACGGCGGAAGAATTGGTGAACTTCATCGCCGTCAGCGAGAGTACGCCGGGCCCCTTTGCGGTGAACGTCTCCACCTATGTGGGGGCGGAGCTGGCGGGCCTGCCCGGCGCCTTCTGCGCCACGCTGGGGGTGGTGCTGCCCTCCTTCCTCATCATCCTGCTGGTGGCCCGGTTCTACGCCGCCTTCCGCTCCAGCGCCATCGTCAGCGGCGCCATGGGCGGACTGCGTCCGGCGGTGATCGGCATGATCGGCGCCGCGGTGGTCTCCGTGGGGCAGACGGTGTTCCTGCCGGAGGGATTGGCAGCGGTGACGGCGTATCCCCTGGTCTGCTCTCTGACTATCTTCGTCCTGATGGCGGTCCTGACCTACAAGAAGCTCCACCCCATCGTCATCATCCTGCTGTCCGCCCTGCTAGGCATCGTCACCGGCTACCTGCAGCCGGCGTGACTCCGGTCCGTCGCCCCGGAACGGGGCGGCGGGCCTTTTTCTTTAGCCGGACAAAAGACTTTCTAAAAGCAGGATTTCCCCTCTTGACTTGGAGTGCGCTCCAAGTGCTATCCTTTTCATAGAGGGATTCCGCCCAAGGGCGGGCCGGGGACTTCCCCACTGTGGAGGCACCTCGTCTCCCGGAGAAGGCAGTATCCCCTTCCTAAATCTGAAAAGGAGAAATCGTGATGATTTACAAGGACTTTCAGGACCTGAAGCTGTCCGCTCTGGGCATGGGCTGTATGCGCCTGCCTGTGGTGGGCGGCAACGACGCCGTGGTGGACGAGGCCGCCGCGGAGGAGATGGTGGATTGCGCCATGGCCAACGGCGTCAACTACTACGACACCGCCTGGGGGTATCACAACGGCAACTCAGAGATTGCCCTGGGTAAGGCCCTGGCCAAACATCCCCGGGAAAAATTTTACATTGCCGACAAGTTCCCCGGTTACGACCTGTCCAACATGCCCAAGGTGCAGGAGATTTTTGAGGAGCAGCTGAAAAAGTGCCGGGTGGACTATTTTGATTTCTATCTCTTCCACAACGTCTGTGAGATGAACATCGACGCCTACCTGGACCCGCAGTACGGCATCCACGACTATCTGATGGAGCAGAAGCGGCGCGGCCGTATCCGCCACCTGGGCTTCTCCTGCCACGGGAACCTGCCTGTGCTGAAGCGGTTTCTGGACGCCTACGGCAAGGATATGGAGTTCTGTCAGCTGCAGCTGAACTACATCGACTGGACCTTCCAGAACGGCCGCGAAAAGGTGGAGCTGCTGGATAGCTGGCATATTCCCGTCTGGGTCATGGAGCCCCTGCGGGGCGGCCGCCTGGCCCGCCTTTCCGACGAGGAGGCCGCCCCCCTGAGGGCCATGCGCCCCGAGGAACCCATCCCGGCCTGGGCCTTCCGGTTCCTGCAGTCCATTCCCAGCGTCACCATGATTCTCTCCGGCATGTCCGACCTGGAGCAGGTGAAGGCCAACATCGCCACTTTCCAGATGGGGGTTCCCCTCAGCAGCAGGGAGATGGACCGCCTGCTGGCCCAGGCCCAGCGCATGGTCAGCAAGACCGCCCTTCCCTGCACCGCCTGCCACTACTGCGTCAGCCACTGTCCTCAGGGGCTGGATATCCCCTCCCTGCTGGCGCTGTACAACGAGCATGCCTTCACCGGCGGCGGCTTCTTGGCCCCCATGGCCCTCTCTGCTCTGCCGCAGGACAAGTGGCCCAGCGCCTGCATCGGCTGCCGCAGCTGCGAGGCGGTCTGTCCTCAGCAACTGAAGATCTCCGAGGCCATGGCCGACTTTGCGTCCCGGCTGTAAAATCTGAGACAGAAGCGCCCCCGCCGGGAACCCTCCGGCGGGGTGCTCGCTCACGGAGTCTTGACGGTGTCCGGGAATGCGGCCCGGATGGCCTCCGGCAGACGGGCGGGGTCCAACTGTTCCCGGCCGCACCACTCCGCAAAGCGGTGGACCGCCTCTTTGTCCGGCGACAGCCCGGGGATGACGGTCAGCGCCACCGTCCGTTCCCCCTCCAGCTTCCGGACCAGAATGCCATACACACAAGAACAGTCTGGTCGGAAGCTGCGGACGCGCACCGGCGCATACCGGTAGCCGGTCATGCCGCCTGCCCTCCGGGAGCAGAGAAACGCATAGAGGTCACAGCCGTAAATCTCTGCCATGCGGACAACCATGTCGAACCTGGGCTGCGCTTTTCCCCGCTCATACTTTTGCAGTGTCCGTGTGGAAATTCCCAGGCGTTCCGCAGCCTTTTCCTGGGAAAGTCCCGCCAGTCTCCGCTCTCTCCAAAAGGGGCTCTTTTCCTGAATGTGTCTTTTTTTTGATATTTTTGCATAGCAAACCCTCCTTCTACGGAGGATTTTACATTATCTTCCAAATTTTTAACACGAATAAAAATTCACTTTTGGAAAAAAATTGCCGAACAATGTCGAATTTCGTCGATTTACCCAAAGAAAATACAGGCCCCGCATATTCATACGGGGCCTGTGCTCAGACAAATCCTTCCAGCTTGGCGATCCGGTACTCCAGTACGGCGAACTGTCGGCGGGTCAGCGGCTGGTCCAACATCAGGTCTCCCTCCGCATTTCCCTGCATGATGCCGTTTTCCGTCAGCCAGTCCACGGCGGCCCTGGCTTCTGCCTGGTAGTCCGTCTCTTCTTCGGTCTCCACCCAGGGGATGCCCAAATACTCCAGAATTCCCTTGGCCTCTGCCACCGCCAGCTTCTGGCGGTAGTCGGCCTGCCCCAGCAGGGCAGCCTCCTCCCGGTTGGTGTGGAAGCCGTTTTCCAGCAGGACGGCCGGGGCCTTTGTGTGCTTCAGCACATAGAGCTCCGGATCGTACACAATCGGCGTGGATCGCACGGCGATGCCCGCCGCCCGCACCTGCTCCAGGATGTCCTGAGCCGCCCGCTCCCGGTCGCCGCCGGGGCCGTAGAGATAGACGCTCCACCCTTTGGCAGAGGACCAGCCGCCCCCGGCGGCGGCATTGCTGTGAAGGCTGACGAACAGGTCCAGGTCCGGGATGCTGTTGGCGATCTCACACCGTCTGGACAGGCTTACTGCCCCGCCGCCAGTACGGGTCATGGTCACGGAGACGCCCCGGTCTGTGAGCAGCTTCTCCAGCCGCTTCCCCAGGTCCAGGGTGAATACATGCTCATAATAGGTCCCATCCGGACTCTTGTTGGCCAGATTGCCCGCGTCATGCCCCGGATCCAGGCAGACGCGCTTTTCTCGTTCGCTCAAATGCGTTTTCCCCCCTCTGTACAGGCTCAGGGAGCACAGGGCTCCCCTTCCAGTTTAGTGGGAGGGCGCCCGTCCTGTTCCCCCGCCGGGGTCTTTTCGGAGCGGGGCGCATATCATGGAGCAAAATCATCCGAAACAGGGAGGGGTCCCCATGCCTGCCGCTCTGATTAAACGTCTGAGCAATCTTCTCTGCGTCAAAAGTATTGTGACGCTGATCCTCACCGTTGTATTTGCCGACCTGGCCGTCACCGGCCGTATCTCCAGCCACGATTTCCTGACCATCTTCTCCGTCGTCATCGCCTTCTATTTCGGCACGCAGAGCGAACGCCTCAGCGGACAGCTGGAGAAGGACACCGGACAGAAATCGTCCTGACCGTCATCCCAGGGCCACGTCCAGCACCATCATCACGCTGAAGCCCGCGGCAAAGGCCAGCACACCGATGTGGGAGTGGCGTCCCTGGGACATCTCCGGAATCATCTCCTCCACCACCACATAAAGCATGGCCCCTGCGGCAAAGCCCAGCAGATACGGCAGAGCGGGCACCAGCAGCTCCGCCGCCAGGATCGTCACCAGGGCGCCGATGGGCTCCACAACGCCGGATAGCACGCCTCCGGCGAAGGCCCGGAGCTTCCCCGCACCTCCGCCCGCAGGGCATGGAGACGATGGCTCCCTCCGGGAAATTCTGGACAGCGATGCCCAGGGAAAGCGCCAGCACGCCCATAGCAGTGATCTCCGTGTCCCCTGCCAGATATCCGGCGCAGACCACGCCCACCGCCATCCCCTCCGGAATGTTGTGGAGCGTTACCGCCAGCACCATCATGGTGGTCCGGCGCAGCCGGCTGGAGGGGCCCTCCGGCTGCGCGCTACCCCAATGCAGATGGGGAATGATGTGGTCCAGCGCCAGCAGGAACAGAAAGCCGAGCCAGAGACCTGCGGCGGCCGGTGCAAAGGACCACTTTCCCAGCTCCTCCGACCGCTCAATAGCCGGGATCAGCAGGCTCCAAACCGACGCCGCCGTCATCACCCCTGCCGCGAAGCCCGTCAACCCCTTCTGCAGGCCGTCCGACATCGCCTTTTTCATAAAGAACACGCTCGCCGCGCCCAGGGAGGTGCCCAGGAACGGGAGCAGGAGTCCGTATAATGCTTCCATAATCCATCCTTTCTCATCTTGTGTCCGGAATCAGTATCCATGCGTTCAGAATACCGGATTCCCGCACCGGTGTCAAATTCATTTTCCCACCGGATGGCCTTTCACAAATCCGGAAAATCGCTGCCGCTCTGGACAGCAGGGAGCAAGTCTGCTATGCTTGACACAGGGGACAGGCTGCTGGATGGCTCCGTTTCCCCTCATTTCAGGCTCATTTTAGCTTTTGGGTGTACCATGGTCCCATCATCAGAGAACCATCCCGGAATAGGAGGAACGCCATGAGGGTCTCTCACCATGTAAAACGGTCGGTGTGCCTGCTGCTCTCCCTGCTTCTGCTGGCGCAGGGCATGACCCTGGGCGCAGCCGCTGTGGGCACCGATTCCGTCCCGGCGGGGACATCCGTTCTGGAGCCCGCCGCATACCCCGACAGTGAGGTTCTGGTCCTGTATGAGGACGGCAGGACCGAGGTGGTCGTCTACGAGGACGCCGCCTCCCTGGAGGAGGGGCTGCCGCAGCTGGCCCGGCAGGAGGGTGTGGCGCTGGTCCAGCCCAACTACACATACACAAGCACCGCTCTCTCCACCACAGACCCGCTGCTGGCGGAGCAGTGGGCCCTGTATAACGACGGCAGCTTCCAACTGGAGGAGCAGGAGAACCCCTATCCGGTCTTCAATGATCCCTTTGCACTCCCCTCCGCCCCGTGGCAGTGGATTGCCCCCTGGTGGATGCAGTCCGATGCATCCGCCGGGAGCACCGGAACCGTGCAGGCCGCGGCCGGCGTGGACATCGGCGCGGAGGATGCCTGGGCCCTGTACGACGGCGGAAGCCGGGATGTGGTGGTGGCCCTGGTGGACACCGGCATCGACTACACCCACGCCGATCTGGAGGGCCGCATCTGGGTGAACGAAGACGAGATCCCCGGCAACGGGGTAGACGACGACGGAAACGGCTATATCGACGATGTCTACGGCTGGAATTTCTACTCCGGCAGCAATCAGGTCTATACGGGCAGTGAGGACAGCCACGGCACCCACGGCGCGGGCACCATCGCCGCCCATGCGGACAACGGCATCGGGATCGCCGGCATCGTCCGGAGCGACCACGTCAAAGTCATGGCAGTCAAGGCTCTGGGCGGGTGGGACGGCAGCGGCTCCACGGCATCCATCATCCGGGCCATTCAGTACGCGGAGGCCAACGGAGCCCGGATCTGCAACCTGAGCCTGGGCTCTTCCAGAAACGACCCCGCGCTGTACCGCACCATCGCGGCGTCGGATATGCTGTTCGTAGTTGCAGCCGGCAACGACGGCGCCGACCTGGAGCTTGCCCCCAGCTACCCGGCCAGCTACCACTTGGATAACCTCATTACCGTGGCGAACCTCCGATACGACGGTAACCTGGATCCTACCTCCAGCTACGGCGCCTCCTCTGTGGACCTAGCCGCCCCGGCACCCATATTTTAAGCACCACTCCGGGAATTCATACAGTTACATGACAGGAACCTCCATGGCGGCGCCTATGGTCAGTGCTGCGGCGGCCATGCTCTACTCCCAGTTTCCGGATGCCACGCTGGCCGACGTGAAGGACATCCTGCTATCCTCCGTCCAAAAGCTGGACAGCCTCACCGGCCTGACGGCTACCGGCGGGATGCTGGACCTGGGTGCCGCCATGGCATCCGGGGCCGCGGCCCAGAAGGGGCGGACCTGGACGGAGCCGGACCTGGCGGCCTATACCGACAGTCCGCCCATTCTCTCCCTGTCTCTCTTCCAGTGGAGGGGGCAGCAGTATCTGACCGTTCAAGTCCAGGATCCGGACGGCGACTTCCGCTCCGCCGCTTATGCCGCCGGGACATACACGGCAGCGAATTTCCAGGGCGGCGCCGCGGGGACGCCCCTCCCCTTGAATGCGTGGGGGGCCGCCACCTTGCTGGTGCGCAATGGCGGACCTTATACCTTTTACGCGGTGGACCTGGCCGGCAATGAGACGGTCCGCACAGTGGATCTGCCCCAGAGCCCCTGAGGGCGGCCCGCCGCCAACTCCATCCCCGGTCAAAAGGACTCCGCAGGCTGTGCCTGCGGAGTCCTTTTTCCTGCTCCGGAAAAGCGGCCCCTCCATCAGTCCTTCAGAATGTCCTCCAGTTCCCTGTCCATCGTCACGGTCATGCGTGGCAGCTCATGCAGTCCCTTCCCAAGTCGGCTGTGCCGTGTCTGGTGACCGCAGTGACCGGGAACAGCTCATGCACAAATGCCTCCGCGTCCGGCTCGGTGATGCCGAAGGGATAGGCAAAGAAGGTGACGGGCTGGCCCACCTCCTGGGCAATGCGGTCATGGCTCTTCTGAATATCCCCCAGCACCCTGGCCTCAAAGGCACTGTCCGACTCCTCCGGATCCCTTTGGATGCCGTTGATGCCGCCCGGGTCAAAGTTTCCGCCCAGATCTCCCAGATTGTGGAGCGAATAGGCATGGGACCCGATCTCTACCAGGCCGGAGTCTGCCATCTCCCGGCACATATCCCAGCTGAGGAAGTTGTCAGCGGACACGTCCTGCATATACACCATAATAGAGACCACGGCTTTCATCTGGTATGCCTGAAGCAGCGGGAAGAGCAGCTCGTAGTTGCTCCGGTATCCGTCGTCAAAGGTGATGAGAAGGGGTTTTTCCGGCAGCGGCTCTCCCCCTGCCAACTCCCGCGGCAGCACAGTGTGGTAGCCATGTTCCGTCAGCCAGCGCAGGTCCTGTTCCATACGGCTCACGGTGATGGTCATATCGTTGCACGGCTCACCGTCCTCCACGATATGGTGGTACATCAGCACCGGGAGGGCCCGGTCCGCCGGAATGGGCATCTGCCACACTCCCCTGGCATAGAGATAGACGGCTCCCGCCGTGAAGCAGAGCGCCGCTGCGGCGGCCACTCCCAGGATTCCCACCCGAATTTTTTTCATCTGTCTGTCATCTCCCATGTGTTGGCGCTGCGGCGTATACCCTTAGAAAATTCGCGAATATTATTTTATCAGATTAAGTTAAAATGTCAATTCATTAAATGAAAAGATTATCTTTGCTAGGATGTTTTAGGGTGATTACATGCCTTTGGATTATGCTGCGATTGGTTGCCGGCTGCAGGCGCGGCGAAAGGAACTGGGGATCACACAGGAGGACGCGGCGGAACGGGTCGGCATCACTGTGGTCTACCTGTCCAAAATTGAAAACGGACGGGTGCATCCGACGCTGGACCTGCTGGACAGGCTCTGCTGTGTTCTGGAATACGACCTTGCCCGAGCCTTCACCGGCGTCCAGACGACCTCTCCCGACTACGGTCAGGAGCAGGTGCTGCGGCTTTTCAACGCCTGTGCGCCGCGTGTCAAGCCTGTTGTTCTGCATCTGCTGGAGCAGCTGGCAACCTTAACGTGAGCAGAAGCGGGAAAAGTATGCACCATGTCTGTCCCGAAAAAAAGCGGCGCCCCGGCGGAATATTCCGCCGGGGCGCCGCTCTGGTTTTTTCCAAGTCTGTGCCGGATACCCTCCATTCCCTGCGGGGTGGCGGCAAGGGACCAGCCTCCGCACACTGGCGGAGGCCGGTGTTGAAGCCGTTATGTTTCCTCGTACAGCTCAATGATGGCGTCATCCAGGGTGATGAACGCCAGCCGGACCGTATCGCTGAGGTTCTCCGGCCCGAAGATCACCTGCTGGGCCTCCTTCAGATAGGGGTCCATGTTATCCACCTTGTAGGCCACGTGGGGCTGTTTGGAAAGGATCTCCGGGAACCGGGTTCCCTCCTCAAATTTCAGGTATTCAATCTTGTAGTCGTAGGCATCCACGCTCTCATTGACCCAGAAGCCGCCCCACTCGTTGTAGACCATGTTGGGCTTTTTGTTCAGCACGGGGATCCCGATATGCATATACTCCGCTGCCATGGAAAACCTCCTGTCAGTTATCCTGGGCGGCCAACTCCTGATAGAACTGGAAGGCCTCCCGGTCAGTAAATTTCTCGTGCACGATCTTGGCCACCGCCCGGCACATGGCGGCGGGATGCTCACTCTGGAAGATGTTGCGGCCCATGTCCACGCCCCGGGCGCCGTCGGAGATGGCCCGGTAGGCCATGGTCAGGGCCTCGTCCTCCGGCAGCTTCTTGCCGCCGGCGATGACGATGGGCACGGGACAGGCGGCCACTACCTTCTCAAAGTCATCGCAGTAGTAGGTCTTGACGAAGGACGCCCCCAGCTCTGCCAGCATCCGGGTGGCCAGCAGGAAATACTGGGTGGTGCGGGCCATCTCCTTGCCCACGGCGGTGACGCCCAGAACAGGGATGCCGTACCGTTCCCCGGCGTCCACGGCGCGGCACAGGGTCTCCAGGGACCGGGCCTCGCCCGCCCCGCCGATGAAGCACTGGATGGCCACGGCGGAGGCATTCATGCGGATGGCGGCCTCCATATCGGCACCCACGCCGTTGCCGGTGCTCATGTCGTCGATGAGCACACTGGCGTCATGGGTGGCCCGGAGGCAGATGGCATTGTGGACCGTGGGGGGGATGCAGGAGCGGATGGCCCCCCGGGTGGCCATGAGCACGTCCGCGTACCGGCACAGAGGGGCGATGGTCACGTCCATGCGCTCCAGGCCCGCAGTGGCCCCCATGATATAGCCGTGGTCAAAGGCCAGCATCACCGTGTTGCCGCTCTTGGGATTGAACAGGTGGGAGAGCCGATTCTTGGCTCCCCAGTCCCCGTGGCCCAGGCCCTTGGCGAAGAAGCCCTGCTCCGGGGCAGGCACGTCCAGATGGTAGTCGTGGGCGGTCTTGTTTCCGATTGCGTCTGGCATAGCGCTTACTCCTTACTGAACGCCGGGGTGCGGCAGGGGGTGTTCCACAGACGGAGCATCTCCTCGTCCCACTTGGCGATGTTCATCTGAAAGCCTGCGGCCTCCTGGACGGTGAGGATCTCACCCACCATGCTGGCCACGACCTCGATGCCCTTGGCCTTCAGGAACTCCACAGTGTCCTTGAACAGCACCAGCATCTCCATCATAGTGGTGGCGCCGCAGCCGTTAATCATCACAAAGGTCTTGTCTCCGGGCTTCAGGTCCAGGGCCTTGCACAGGGCCTCGGCCACGGTGGCCACGGTATCCTTGGAGGACATCATGGGCACCCGGACGCCGCCGCCCTCGCCGTGTTGGCCGGCGCCGATCTCCATCAGGTCGGTCTCTCCCAGGTCGCCGAAGGACATGCCGTTCTGGGGATGGGTGGCATCGGTGGACTTGACGGTGATGGAGGCCATGTTGTCCGCGTAATGTTGAGCGATCTCCGCTACCTCCTCCAGAGTCTTGCCCTCCCGTGCGGCGGCCGCGGCAATGTGGTACAGCGCCACCGCGCCGGCCAGCCCCCGCTTGTTGTCCTCGCCGTTGGGGTCGTACCGGATCTCCTCGCCGGTGACCACCTGACGCACATTGAGGCCGGCCTTCCTGGCCAGCTTCATGGCCTGCTTGCCCGCCAGCTGGTCGCCGGCGTAGTTCAGGGTCAGCAGCAGCACGCCGTGGCCCTTGTCCGCCATCTTCATGGCATCAAACACCAGCTGGCCGTTGGGGGCGGCGAAGATATCACCCACCGCCTGGATGTCCAGCATACCCTTGCCCACAAAACCGGCCTGGGCGGGCTCATGGCCGGAGCCGCCGTAGGTGACGATGGTCACCCGGTCGGCATTGGCCAGATCCTTACTGATGACCAGGTGGCCGTCCACATTCAGAATGTCCGGATAGGCCAGACCCAGGCCCACCAGCTCTTCGTCGGTGACCGTCTCCGGCGCGTTCATGAACTTCTTCATTTTCATACAGCATTCCTCCAGTGATATTTAAGTGGTGCATTGCCAATCCCGCTCCTGCGGGTGGAACAACAGGTTATTCCGGGCCAGCCCTGGAAGAACCAGGACATGGACACGGCGCCCGCGTCCGGGGTGCCGATGGTCTTGGTCCCGTAACTCTTGGCCCGGCCGAATTTGGAGACATACTGCTTCGTAGCCTCCGCCCCCTGGGCGGCGGCCTGGGCCGCGGCATCGAACAGCTCGTCCGCGCTGTCTCCTGTATAGGCCGCGACGGCTTCGCTGGCGGGGATCAGGGCATCCATCATAGTCTTGTCCCCCACCTTGGCGCCGGACATATCTTCCAGCTCCTCCAGGGCCTTGGCGAAGATGGCCTTGAGGCCCGCCACGTCGATCTCCTCCCCCTCTGGGGCCTCCTCCTGCAAGCCGTCCAGCCAGGTGTTCCACAGGGGACGGCGCTGCCGCCGTTCAGGGTCATAACGGCCATGGCCGCGTCATCCAGCATGGACTGGATCCCCTCGGCGGCGTCCACTGCTTCGGAGATAGCCCCGGCAATCTTCGCAATGGTCAGGCCGTGATCCGCGTCCCCAAATTTGGAATCGATCTCCGTCAGCTCCGCCTCAGCGGCGGTCACAGCGGCGCAGGCGTTTTTCAGGCGCGCCGCAAATTCAGCTCTTGTCATGTGATATCGGCCCCCTCTTTTGACAAAATAAACAAATTTTGGAAGACGTCTTTATTCTAACATAGTCATTTCGCTTTTCAAGGCGCATCGCCCCTTTTCTCCCGGCCAGCAGGGACTCTCCGACGGCCTTTCCACCCCGCCCTTCATTGACGGACAGGATTCCCTATTTTGTGTGTTTTGTATATGGATTTCCCATGGCGATTCTTGTAAAATACAATTGTTGAAAAATGCAACGATAGGAGAATGGTATGCCGAATCGGATCGAGATGTTTCGCCGCCTGGAGCGACAGTATTTTCGGGACAGGCTTGGCACCCTGGGCCTGCAGCAGCTGGACGGCATGATTTTGCACCTGCTGGGGCGGGAGGGCCACATGCGGCAGGAGGACCTGGCCGTCCAGCTGGCGGTGGACAAGGGTGCTGTGGCCCGGAGCCTGGCCCGTCTGGAAAAGCGCGGCCTGGTGGAGCGGCAGGTGAGCGCCCGGTGCCGCCGGGAGAAGCATGTCTCTCTGACTCCCGCGGGGGAGGGCGCATATCAGGGCGTCCAGCGGATTCTGGAGGAGTGGGGGCATGCCAAATACCAGGGTTTCACCCCTGAGGAGCGCGCCCTGAACGAGGCGTTCCTGACCCGCATTGCGGAGAATGTGATCGAATTTTGTCGAGGAGAGGGAACATGGTTAAGAATCTGACGGAGGGCAGACCGCTGAATCTGCTGTTTTTCTTTGCCCTGCCCATGGTGGCGGGCAATCTGTTCCAGCAGCTCTACAATATGGTGGACACCGCGGTGGTGGGAAAATTTGTGGGCGAAGACGCAGTGGCGGCCGTGGGCTCCTCCTTCCCCATCGTGTTTTTGTCGGTGGCCGTGGCCTCCGGGCTGTCCATGGGCTGTACGGTGGTGGTGTCCCAGCTGTTCGGTGCCGGGCGCATCCATGAGATGAAGACCACCATCTCCACCGCCATCATCTCTCTGGGCGTCCTGGGGCTCCTCATCATGGGCCTGGGAACGCTGCTGGCCGGTCCCCTGCTGCAGCTGCTGGGCACGGACCCGGATATCATGGCCGACTCCCGGACGTATCTGCAGATCTATTTCGGCGGCGCGGTCTTCCTGTTCCTCTACAACACTCTCAACGGCATCTATAACGCCCAGGGGGACAGCAAGACGCCCCTGATCTTCCTGATGATCTCCAGCCTGACAAACATCGTGCTGGACCTGCTGTTCGTCATCCGCTTCGGCATGGGCGTGGCTGGCGTGGCGTGGGCCACGCTGATCGCCCAGGGCCTCTGCGCCGTGGCCTCCCTGCTGGTATTGCTCCGCCGGATGCGGCGGATGCCCTGCGAGCCGGAAAAACAGGGCGTGAAGCTGCCCCTCTTCCACATGGTGGCGGTGAAGCGTATCGCCCAGATCGGCCTGCCCTCCATGCTCCAGCAGTCTCTGGTGTCCCTCTCCATGATGATGATGCAGGGTCTGGTCAACTCCTTCGGCAAAGTACTGGTGGCCGGATACACTGCTGCCACGAAGATCGACTCCCTGGCCATGCTGCCCAACATGAACATCTCCAACGCCATGTCCAGCTTCACGGCCCAAAACATCGGTGCAGGCAAGTACGAGCGGGTCAAGGAGGGCCTGAAAGCATGTCTGCTGATGGTGGCGGTATTCTCTCTGCTGATCACCGTCATCATCTTTCTCTTCGGAAACCAGCTGCTGTCCCTGTTCTTGGACCCGGGGGACGCCTCGGGCGCCATGGGCTACGGTCTGGCCTATATGCACACAGTCTCCCTCTTCTATATCCTGATGGGCCTGCTGTTCGTCCCCAACGGGATGCTGCGGGGCGCGGGTGACATGGCAGCCTTCACCTTCAGCTCCATGGCCAACCTGTTCTCCCGGGTGGGCATCGCCTACGCACTGGTGTATCTCACCCCGCTGGGGGCCAACGCCATCTGGTGGTCCATCCCCGCCGGCTGGCTGATCGGCGCGGCGGTCTCCCTGCTCCGGGTCAAGAGTGGAAAGTGGATGCGCAAGGCTGTGGCCGACCGCTGACCCCCGCAGGCGGTCTATTTCAGGAATCGCAGGTGCTGTGGATATGAACAGGAAACAGAATCTGGAGGTCTTTGCGAAGACACCCGTTCGAAAGGCCGTGCTGCTGCAGATAGTCCCGGCCGTGGCCAGTCAGATGGTCACGCTGGTCTACAATCTGGCGGACACCTACTTTGTGGGGATGTTGAACGCCCCCCATGAAACCGCGGCCGTCACTGTGGCCTATCCCTCCTTTCTGATGCTGACCGCCATTTCCAACCTCTTCGGCGTGGGCGGGGCCAGCGCCATCGCCCGGGCCCTGGGCCGTCAGGACGAGGAGGGCGCCCGGCGGATCGCCGCTATCTCTCTGGCCGGCGGCCTGCTGTCCGCCCTGCTCTTCTCCGCAGCGTTCCGATTGCTGGCCGATCCCGTGCTGCACCTGTGCGGCGCCACCGAGGCTACCTATGCTGCTGCCTACGCATACGCCAAATGGGTCGTCATACTGGGCGGCCCCTTCACCATTCTCAACACCCTCCTGGCGAATCTGGTCCGGGCGGAGGGCGGCGCCGGAGCCGCCGCCTTCGGGGTCTCCTTCGGCGGCGTCCTGAATATCCTGCTGGACCCGCTGTTCGTCCTGCCCCAGTTCTTGGGCCTGGGCGCGGTGGGCGCGGGCATGGCCACAGCCCTCTCCAACGGGGCGGCGGTGGCCTGTTTTGCCGTCTATCTGGTCCGCCGCCGGGGCGCCACCTATTTGAACCTGCTGCCGGCGAATCTGCGGTATGCCGCCCAGTACCTGCGCCCCATTCTGGCCATCGGCTTCCCCTCCGCCCTGCAGTATGCGCTGACAGTGGTGGCCACCGCTGCCCAGGCCGACTTTGTATCCCAATACCCCACAGAGGCGGTGGCGGCCCTGGGCATCGTAAAAAAACTGGACCAGCTGCCCCTGTATTTCTCCATCGGTGTCTCCAACGGACTTCTGCCGCTGCTGGCCTATAACCACGCTGCCGGGAATCACCATCGGCGTGCGCAGGCCTTCCGGATAGGGAGCCTGATGTCCTTTGGCTTCGCCGTGCTGTGTCTGGTCTGCTATGAGGCGTTTGCCACCCCCCTGGTCTCCCTGTTCATTGCCGATGCTGCGACAGTCCGCTATGGGGCCGTGTTCCTGCGGTGCATGGTGACGGCAATGCCCATGATGGCCCTGTGCTATCCCATGATCATCCAGTTCCAGGCCATGGGCAGGGCCAGGGAGTCCCTGGTCTGCTCGATCCTGCGCAAGGGTGTACTGGACATTCCGCTGCTCTATCTCATGGACGCGCTCTTTCCCCTGTACGGCTGTATGTGGGTGCAGCCCATCGTGGACGCCATCTCGCTGGCCGCAGCCCTGTGGTTTTACCGGGCCATCCAAAGGGGGACCGCGGCGGGCGGAACGGCCCCAGCCGGGGCCTGAAACCGGCGTGAGCAAAACGGAACTGTAAGGAGGAGAACGAATCCGTGGCAAGCAAGGAGCACGATTTTTCCGTCGGCAGCATTCCCCGCAACATCATTTCGCTGGCGCTGCCCATGACGGCTGCCCAGCTCATCAACGTGCTGTACAGCGTGGTGGACCGCATCTACCTGGGGCGGCTCCCCGGGCATCTGGCTCTGACGGGCCTGGGGCTGACGCTGCCCATCATCTCCATCGTGATGGGCTTTGCCAACCTGTGCGGCACGGGGGGCGCCCCCCTGTGCTCCATCTACCGGGGCAAGGGCGAGGAGGAAGAGGCCGAGCGGATCATGGGCAACGCCTTCACCCTTCTGCTGATTTTCGGCGTCGCTGTCACAGGGGTGTTCCTGCTGTTCCGGCATCCCCTGCTCTACCTGTTCGGCGCCAGTGACGCCACCTATCCCTATGCCGAGGCGTACATGACCATCTATCTGCTGGGGACCGTCTTTGTCATGATCGGCCTGGGGATGAATCCCTTCATCACGTCTCAGGGCTTCGGCCGCACCGGGATGATGACCGTGGGCCTGGGAGCGGTGGTCAACATCGTGCTGGATCCGGTCTTCATCTTCGCCCTGGACATGGGGGCGCGGCGCTGGCCACCGTGATCGCCCAGGGCTGCTCCGCCGTGTGGGTACTGAAATTCCTCACCGGGCGGAAGGCCATCCTGCGGCTCCGCCTGCGGAATCTGGCGCTGGGCGCCGGGCGAGTGAAATCCATCGTGGCCCTGGGCCTGTCCGGCTTCTTCATGAATCTCACCAACAGTCTGGTGCAGGTGGTATGCAACGCCACGCTCCAGGCATACGGCGGCGACCTGTACGTAGGCGTGATGACCATCATCAACTCCCTGCGGGAGGTGTTCTTCATGCCGGTGCAGGGGCTCACCAACGGCGCCCAGCCGGTCACCGGGTACAACTACGGCGCCGGCCGATACAGCCGCGTCCGGAGCTCCATCCGCTTCAGCGTGGCGGTGACGGTTGGTTACGCCGCTGTCTTCTGGGCCGCCGCCATGTTGTTCCCCGGGCTTTTGATCCGGGTCTTCAACAGTGAGCCGGAGGTGGTGGCTGCCGGCATCCCCGCCCTGCGCATTTACTTCTGCCTGTTTATCCCCATGTCCCTCCAAATGGCGGGGCAGGGTGTGTTCGTGAGCCTGGGGCGCTCCAAGCAGGCGGTTTTCTTCTCTCTGCTGCGCAAAGCCATCATCAATGCGCCGCTGACGGTCGTCCTGCCTATCTGGATGGGCACCACCGGCGTATTCACAGCCGAGGCCATCTCCCAGCTGGTAGGCGGCCTGGCCTGCAGCCTCACCATGTATTTCACCGTGTACCGTCCCCTGGGCCGCCTGCCGGACCGCCCGCCGGAGAACATCTGAGACCCGGTTGCCGCGCCGTTGTTCCCTCTTACTCCCACAGACTCGCAAAAAAGCGGAGGCGCTTTTGGAGGTTTTTACCAAAAGCGCCTCCTCTGCCTGTTCCGGCCCCCTGCGCGTCTTGACAAACAGTTCCGGCCCGGCTATAATCTTGCCCGCAAGTCCCGGCCGCCCCTCTGCGGGAGGTTGGAAGATCCCGAACCTGTTAGGAGCACCGCCACACCATGAGAGCATCCTCTGCATACAGCCTCTTTGATACAGAGAGCGTCTGGGCCATCCTGATGCGGATCGCGCCTCCGGTCATGCTGGCCCAGCTGATCCAGGCCATGTACAACATCGTGGACAGCTATTTTGTGGGCCAGTTCTCCAGTGACGGCCTCACCGCCCTCTCCATCGTCTACCCTGTCCAACTGATCGTCACCGCCATCGCTGTCGGCACCGGCGTGGGCGTCAATACCCTGATGTCCCGGTACGACGGCCAGGGGAACCACCACCTAGCCGACCGGACCGCCGGAACAGGGACGGTCCTGGCGCTGATCAGTTGGCTGATCTTCGCCGTATTGAGCGGCCTGCTGATGCGCCCCTTTGCCGCGATCTCCACGGAGTCCTCCTCCGTGGCGGACCTTGCCGTGACATACGGTACCATCGTCTGCGTGGGCAGTCCGGGTGTGTTTCTGGAGAGTACCTGGAGCAAGGTCCACCAAGCCCGCGGCAACATGCGCCTGCCCATGTTGGCCCAGATCGCCGGCGCCGCGGCCAATATCGTGCTGGACCCGATTCTGATCTTCGGCCTTGGCCCGGCACCGGCGCTGGGAGTGGCCGGTGCCGCCTTTGCTACGGTGTCAGGCCAGGTGCTGGCGGCGCTCATTGTTGTCTCCGGATCCGGAAGCCGCCCCCATCCGGGTGTTCCGCTCCTATGCGGCCAAGATCTACCGGTTGGGATTTCCTCCATCTTCATGCAGCTTCTGTTCACGGTCTATATCTGATCCCGGCTTTTCCGATGACGCCGTGACGGTCCGGCCTGGGCCTGCAGTCCTTCTTCTTCATCTCTCCGGACTTCAGACCTGCACTGCTGAGCTATACATACGCCAAGGGTGCCTACGGCCGCTGCCGCCGGGTGGTGAAGAACTCCGTCCTGCTGGCCATGTCCTTCATGCTGGTGGGGATCGCCTGCTTCGAGCTGATCCCGGAACAGCTGCTGCGCATTTTCACCGCGGAGCCCGCGGTCCTGGAGATCGGCGTCCAAGCCTTCCACATCATCGGCATCAGCTTTCTGCCCGCCGTGCCCTCCCTGATCCTGCCGGTCTTTTCCAGGCCATCGGGCGGCGCTGCCCAGCGTCCTGCTCTCCTGACCAGGCAGATCTTCTGCCTGATTCCCGTATTCTGGCTCTTCTCCAGGATCGATCTGGCCTACACGTGGCTGGCCTTTCCCATTGCGGAAGTCGTGACCGGAACGCTGGGCCTGTGCTTCTATCTCCACCGCATCCACATCTGGGACCGCTGCAAGGGCGCGGCCCCGAAACCCGAACGCAAAGGAGCGACTGCCATGAAACTCATCACCGCCATCGTCAACAGACGGGACACCAGCGAGGTCTGCGCCGCCCTGACAGACGCCGGCTTTTACTTCACCCGCATGGCCTCCACCGGTGGTTTTCTCACCGGCGGCAACTCCACGCTGCTGATCGGCACAGAGGAGGACCGGGTGCCCCAGGCCATCGCCATCATCCGCCAGAACTGCTCCCGCCGGACGGAGAAGATCTCCTCCAACGTGCAGCTGGCCACACCCTCTGCGGCCTATCCCACGGAGGTGACCGTAGGCGGTGCCACGCTGTTCGTCTCCGATGTGACGCAGTTTGAAAAGATCTGAGCCGCCCGCCATATCCGGCGGCCGGGCACACAGGACGAAGCGATCCCCTCAGTGTGTGCACTGAGGGGGATCGCTTTTTGCATCAAGATCGATCAGGCAGGGGCGAACGCCGCGCCCGGAGACGCGGCCACAGTCCCATCCTCCCGTACGGCCACATATTCGATCATCTCGCCGCTGTCCCTGCGCAGCCGGTCCACCAGAACGCCGCCCTCCTCTTCCCCCAGGATGAAAAAGGCAGTGGAGAGCAGGTCTGTGTAAACAGGCCGCGAGGACAGGATGGAGACGCTCTTCAGTGTCAGCGGCATGGGGTACCCGGTCCGCGGGTCCAGCAGATGGTGGTACACGGTCCCATTCTTCTGGAAGCTGTGCTCATACCAGGAGGATGTGGCGATGCCCGCGTCCTGGAGCTGCACCGTCCCAAACACCGAGCCGGTGTTGTCCGGGTCCCGGATCGCCACCTTCCACGGCCGGGTCCCGCCCTGCGCGTCCTGGTGCGCGCCGATCACAAACAGGTTCCCGCCGTAGTCCAGCACGGCCTGCCGGACGCCGCCCTGCCGCAGGCGGTCCACGGTCAGACCCAGGGCGAAGCCCTTCCCGGCTGCGCCCGGATCCAAACCGATTCCAGAAAGATCAAACGTCACGGTCCGCGTATTCCGGTCCAGGCGGACGTGCTGATAGCCCACCCGGTCCAGCACCGCCCGGATGCGCTCCGCAGAGGGGATCTGGGGCGTCTGGGACAGAAAATCCCACAGCTTTACCACCGGCCCCACCGTGGGGTCGAATGCTCCGCCGGACAGGCGGCAGATCTCCAGGTTCTGCTCCAGGAAGGTGTACAGGGTCTCAGAGACCGGCACAGCCTCGCCGGGCCGGATGTCCCGGCAGAGCCTGGAAAGCTCTGAGTCGGGATCGAACATGCTGAGGGTGCGCTCCAGCCCGTGGGCCTCCTCCTCGCACTGCTCCAGCAGCTGCTCCCCGTCCTCCGGGATTTCCGCCGCGATGCGGCAGAGGGTGTCGTACGCCAAAAATGCGCGGGTATGCTCCATAACGGTTTTCCTTTCCGGTTCTTGTCTTTACTGGAAAACGCCGTCCTTGCGCATCTCCTCCAGGACAACCTTGGCCATCCGCAGGTAGTTGATGAACGCAGGATACATCGGCCGGTTCTTGGGATCCATATCCAGATGCGCATGGTCTGGGTTGGGATTGTCCCAGATCATGCCCATATCCCGTCCGGCGGCGTGGGGCAGGCCGGTCAGATCCAGCATGTTCTGGGTGGCGCAGACCTTCAGATTCAGGTTGTCCATCTGGGTGCGGAAGCCCACCAGGAAGGCGTGGCGGTCCCAGCCGGAGGGGAACGGATCCTCATAGGTGGGGCAGTCGTATTTGGACTGGCGGTAGTACTTTTTCAGCTCGGGGTGGACGATGTCCTCCTCGTTGTCTGCGAAGATCTCGTCAAAGCGGCAGGAGCGGATCCTGCCGTTCTCCACCACCACCTTCAGCCAGCCGGTGAGGCCGTAGCCATAGTCCTCGGAATAGCTGTACAGCTTCTTGGAGGAGGGCTCGTCCAGCTCCTTGTCCAGCTTGGCCGCGAAGGTCAGCAGCTTCTTCACGCTGCCGGAGGCGCTGGCCACCAGATCGAAGTCTCCGCTCAGGCTCTGTTTCTCCAGCATCTGCTGCTCCACGTACTGCATACCCATGGTCAGCACGGAGCCGGCCTTCTGCATCCGGGGCTTCGTGTACTGCCAGAAGCTGTAGCTGGAGCGGCGCTTGGAGATGCCCTGGTACAGGTGGTTGTAATAGGAGGGAGCCGTGATCTCATTGAGCTCCACAAAGATCAGCTTGCCGTCGGCCTTCACCGCCTCCACAATGCCCAGGTGACCCGGATCGGCGGGAAACTCCCCCTCTACGCCGGGATAGTAGGGCGGGAACCGTTCCTCGATCCGATAGTAGTCGCCCTTCAACATCCCCTTGGGGGGCTGGACGGACCAGACCGGCTTCTTTCCTGCGTTATCCATGTTCGTTCCTCCTTACTTCACGGCGCCGTCCTTGACCATCTCGTCGTGGACGATCTTGGCCAGGCGCAGATAGTTGTTCCACACGGGAGAGCGGGGCCGGGTGACGGAGCGGGCGGTGGCGTCGCTGTTGGAGACGAGCGCCACATCGTCCTTGTGTGGCTTGTCCCACACCACGCCCATGTCCGGGCCCTCCACGCAGGGCAGTCCGGTGATATCGAACATATCCTGTGTTTCGCAGACCTTCTTGTTGATGGCATCGGACTGGTCCTTGAAGCACACCAGCCAGGCGTGGCGGTCCCAGCCGGAGGGGAACGGGTCCTCATAGGTAGTGGAGAAATACTTGGACTGACGGTAGAACTGCTTCAGGTCGTCGTAGACGATGTCCTTGGTGTGATCGGCGAAGATCTCATCGTAGAAGCACCTGACGATCTTGCCGTCCTCCACCACCACCTGGAGCCAGCCGTTGATACCGTAGCCGTAATCCTCGGTGTAGCCGTAGTACCGCTGCTTCTTGTGGTTGGAGTCCTTCCGCTGAGCGGACACGTCGTCCTTCAGGCCGATCATGTTCTTCATGGAGAAGGAGGCACCGGTCAGTAGGTCATAGTCAGCGTCCAGGTCCTGCTTTTCCAGGATCTGGTCCTCCACATATTTGAAGCCGTTGGCCAGCACCCGCCCATAGGCCACGCTGCGGCGCTTGTCATGGAAGTCCTGGAAGAACTGGAACTCCGTGCGGCGCTTGCTGACATTCTGGAAGTGGCGGACATAGTAGTTGCCCATGGTAGTCTCGTTGAACTCGGCGAAGGCGATCTTGCCGTCGTCGTCAAACACCACGTCCAGCTCGCCCTTGTGGCCGGGGTCGCCCCAGCGGCCGCTGTACCGCAGCTCGGCGTGATAGTAATCGCCCTTGACCAGGCCCTTGTACTGGGGCTGCGCCGTCCAGTCGATCAGCTCGCTCTCGTTGTCCTCATGCCAGGGGCCCAGCCCCAGCCATCTCGTCTTGTCAGTCATGTCAAATTCCTCCTTATGATTCTGTCCGTCACTTGGACGGGGTTTGCTCTTCCAGGGCGCCGGCCCGGCAGCAGGCGCAGAAGTGGCCGCTGCCGAAGTCCCGCAGCGCCAGGTCCCGGCCGGTGCAGCCCTCCCGGGCGTACAGGCAGCGTTTGGCAAAGCGGCAGCCCGGCTCCGGGTCAATGGGGCTTTGAAGCTCGCCGATGAGCTTCACCCGCTGCATTTTCTGCCGGCTGCTGGGGATGGGAATGGCAGACAGCAGAGCCTGGGAATAGGGATGCAGTGGCTGGCGGAACAGCTCCGCGGAATCCGCTGTCTCCACCAACTGGCCCAGGTACATCACCGCGATCTTATCGGAGAAGAACTTCACCACCGACAAGTCATGGGTGATAAAGAGATAGGTCAGGTGGAACTCCGCCTGCAGATCCTTCAGCAGGTTCAGGACCTGAGCCTGGATGGACACGTCCAGCGAGGACACCGGCTCGTCGCAGACGATGAACTGGGGCTGCAGGGACAGCGCCCGGGCGATGCCCACCCGCTGGCGGCGGCCGCCGTCCAGTTCGTGGGGATAGGCGTTGAACAACCGGGCGGAGAGGCCCACCACGTCCATCAGCCGGGAGACCTCCTTATCCAGCTCCGCACGGCTTTGGGCCTTTGCGTGAATCCGCAGCGGTTCCCCGATGATCTCCCCAATGGACATCCGGGGGTTCAGGGAGGAGAACGGGTCCTGGAAGATGATCTGCAGATCCTTGCGCAGGTCGTGAAGCTGCTTCTTATTCATCTTGCAGATGTCCTGTCCGTTGAACAGGATCTCGCCGCTGGTGGACTGATGCAGGCCCAAGATCAGCCGTCCGATGGTGGACTTGCCGCAGCCGGACTCCCCCACCAGGCCCAGCGTCTCGCCTCTCCGAATGGAAAAGTTGACGCCGTCCACCGCATGAAGGGTGCCGGTGGGGCTTTTGAAATACTTCTTCAGGTCCCGGACTTCCAGGATGATGTCCTTATCTGCCATGTCGCACCTCCTCCATCAGTTCGGGGGATTCGAAAACGCCCTGGTGGGCCAGGCAGCGTACCATCTGGGTGCCGCCGACGCCGGTCATCTCCGGCTTGCGGGTACGGCAGGCCCCCGTTGCGTAGGGGCACCGGGGTGCAAAGGCGCAGCCCTCCGGCAGCTCCGTGGGGTCCGGCATCTGGCCCTGGATGGGCTTGAGCTTCTCCGCCGTCTCATCCAGAGACGGGATGGAGCCGAAGAGGCCGATGGTGTAGGGATGATGGGGGTGGTCAAACACCTCCGCGATGGTGCCACTCTCTACGATCTCACCGGCATACATGATAGCCACCCGGTCGCAGACCTGGGCCACGACGCCCAGGTCGTGGGTAATCAGCAGCAGGGAGGTACGGAGCTTTTCCTTCAGCTCGTTCATCAGTTCCAGCACCTGGGCCTGGATGGTCACGTCCAGGGCGGTGGTGGGCTCGTCCGCCAGAATCAGCTCCGGCGAGCAGGCGATGCTCATGGCGATGACCACCCGCTGCTTCATGCCGCCGGAGAACTGGTGGGGATACTCGTCATAGCGGGCCCGGGGGATGCCCACCATCTCCAGCATATCGCCGGCCTTTCTCCGGCCCTCCTCCTTGCTGCACTTTTCATGCTGGTGGATGACCTCCGCGATCTGATCGCCCACGGAGTAGACCGGGTTCAGGCTGGTCATAGGGTCCTGGAAAATCACCGAGATCTTGCTGCCGCGGATCTCCCGCAGGCGGGCGGGCTTGGCCTGGAGCATATCCTCGCCCTCGAACCAGATCTCGCCGCCCATGATCTTTCCCGGCGGGTCCGCGATGAGCCGCAGGACCGACAGGGCCGTGGTGGTCTTGCCGGCGCCGGTCTCGCCCACCAGACCCAGGCTCTCGCCCTTTCCGATGGTCAGGTCCAGGCCGTTGACGGCGTAGACCACGTCCTCGTCGGTGTGGTACTCCACCCGCAGGCCGCGGATATCCAGCAGGGCCTCCGGGGCCTGCGCGGAGGGAATGGGCTCCGTCTCTGGCAAAGCGGTCTTGTGCTGCTTGTTCTCTTCCATGTGGCGTCCTCCCTCCTCAGTTCTTCAGCTTGGGGTCCAGGGCATCCCGCAGGCCGTCTCCCAGCAGGTTCAGGGAGAGGATGGTCAACATGATGGCAAAGCCCGGGAACGCGCACACCCACCAGGCCGCCCGGAATACTGCGGCCGGTGCTGACCATAGAACCCCACTCCGGCGTGGGCGGGCTGATGCCCAGGCCGATGAAGCTGAGGCTGGCAATGGCCAGGATGGACCCGGCGATGGATAGCGTGGCCTGCACAATGATGGGGCCATGCAGTTGGGCAGGATGTGCTTGAGGATGATGCGCTTGTCGCTGGCGCCGATGGCGCGGGCCGCCTCGATGTACTCCTCGTTCTTGATGGTCAGAACGGCGGAGCGGACGATCCGGGCAAAGGGCGGGATGTTGGAGATGCTGATGGCCAGCATCATATTCGTGACGCTGGTGCCCATGGCGGACACCAGGGCGATGGACAGCAGGATGCTGGGGATCGCCAGGAAGATGTCCATGACACGCATGATGACATCGTCTACCCGGCGGCTGCCGTAACCAGCGATGGCCCCCAGCAGGCCGCCCACCACTGTGGCAATGGCGATGGTGGCAAAGGCCACCGGCAGGGAGATCCGGGCGCCGTGGACGATCCGGGCCAGGATGTCGCGGCCCACCTCGTCGGTGCCCAGCCAGTGCTCGACGGAGGGGGGCTGGAGCTTCAGGGATGCGTTCTGCTGAATCACCAGCGTCTCGTAGTCAAAAAACACATCGGCAAAGACGGCGAAGAAGATGATGACGGCCAGAATGATGAGTCCCAGAACGGCCATCTTGTTTTTCTTCAGGCGGCGCCATACTGCGGCGGCCTGGGACTTTTTCTTGTTCTTGTTTTTCACTTTCCCAGTCATCCGCATCACCTCTTTGCCGTTTTGTACTGGGCCCGGATTCTGGGGTCCAGGAATGCGTACAGGATATCAATGCACAGATTGATGATGGTGAACATCGTGGCCAGCACCAATACGCAGGCCACCACCACGGGCGTGTCCTTCAGGCCGATGCAGTCCACCAGCAGCCGGCCGATGCCGGGCCAGGAGAACACCGTCTCCACCAGCACTGCGCCGCCCAGAGAGAAGCCGAATTGCAGTCCCACTGTGGTGACAATGGGTATCATGGCGTTGCGCAGAGCGTGGCGGATGGTGATGACGCTCTCTTTCAGGCCCTTTGCCCGTGCGGTGCGGATGTAGTCCTGCCGGATCGTCTCCAGCATGGAGGAGCGGGTCATGCGGGTGATCATCGCCAGGAGTTGGCGCTGAGGGTGACGGCCGGCAGCACCAGAGCGCCCCAGGTCTCAAAGTTGGAGGATGGGAACCACCCCAGCCCCGCTGCGAAGATCACGATCAGCATCAGCCCCAGCCAGAAGTTCGGCATGGAGACGCCGAACAGAGCGCCCACCATGGAGATGTTGTCCACCGCCGAAGACTGCTGGGTGGCGGAGCTCACGCCCGGGGAGTTCCGAGCAGAATGGCAAAAAGCATGGCGCAGGCCGACAGCAGGATGGTATTGGGCAGCCGGGCGGCGATCTCCGCCGCCACCGGGTTGCCGGTGCTGTATGAGGTACCGAAGTCACCGTGGACCGCGTTGATGATAAACCGGCCGTACTGGACCAGGAAGGGATCATCCAGGCCCAGCTCCTCCTGCATGGCGGCGTAGGATTCCTCGGAGTAGTTGTCGCCCAGCATCATCTGCACCGGGTCGCCGGGGGTGAAGCTCAGGATCGTATAGACGATGAAGCTGACACCCAGCAGCACCGGAATCAGCATGAGCAGCCGTTTGAGAATAAAACGGTACATCTGTCACTCTCCTTTTCCATAACGCAATTGGCGCAAGCGGACGGCGGCTTTTGCCGCCGCCCGCTCACTGGAATGCCTGAATGCGCTTATTCAAAATAGGTGCCGTTGATGTAGTGGGACTTGCCCGGATACAGGCCGAATCCCTTCACATTGGACTGCATACCGGCGTTCAGGTGCTCCACCGCCATGGGGACCAGGGGCGCGGCCTCCGCCACTTTGCTCTGGATCTCCGCATACAGCTCCATGGCGTGCTCGGTGTCGGTGGTGGTGCTGGCCTCATCGATCAAGGCGTCCACCTCAGGCGTGGTCCAGAAGCAGCGGTTGCCGGAGGGCCCCAGAGCCTCCGTGTGGTACATGGACCGCAGCATGGAGTCGGGGTCAATGGAGGTCTTGGACATGATGAACATATCATGGGCGCCGTTGCCGGTCTCAGACTGGAACTGTCCGCTCTCCAGGGTCTTGACCTCGGCGTTGATCCCCACCTGGCGCAGCTGCTCCTGAATGACCACGGCGGAGTCCCGCATCACCTGGGTATCGGAACACCAGAGAGTGGTGGAGAAGCCGTCAGGATAGCCGGCCTCGGCCAGCAGCTCCTTGGCCTTCTCCACGTTGCAGGAGTAGTCGGAGCAGTCGGAGACGTAGCCGTCCACACTGGGGGGCAGCATGGTGTAGTTGGCGGGTGTGGCCTCGCCGCTGAACACCAGGTCGATGTAGCCCTGGGGTCCAGCGCGTAGGCGACGGCCTGCCGGACCTTCTCGTTGTCAAAGGGCGCCTTCTGCACGTTCATGCCCACATACCATACGGTGGTGCTGGGGGAGGTGAGGGTGGTGACGGACGCGTTGTCCGCCAGGCTCTCCAGGTCGGTGATGCCCAGGTCATAGGCCAGGTCCACCTCGCCGGTCTCCAGGCCAATGGTGCGGTTCAGCGCCTCGGGAATCGTGCGGAAGATGACGCGCTTGACGGCCGGAGCGCCGCCCCAGTAGTCCTCAAAGGCCTCCAGGACCACGTCGCCGCCCAGCTCCCAGGAGACGAACTTGAAGGGGCCGGTGCCCACGGGGTTCTTGTTGAACTCCTCCGCGCTGGTGTCCGCGCTCTTGCAGATGATGGAGGCCGCGTCCAGGCTCAGGCGGTACAGCAGCGCGTTGAAGGGCGCGGAGGTCTTGATGGTGACGGTGTAGTCGTCGTCACAGGTGATGCTCTCGATGATGAGGTAGTTGTAATTCACGCCGGGGTTTGCGATGCAGCGCTCCAGGCTGTACTTGACATCCTCGGAGGTCATCTCCTCCCCGTTGTGGAACTTGACGCCCTGGCGCAGATGGAACACGGTGGTGGTATCGTCGATAACCTCCCAGCTCTCCGCCAGGCCCGGCACCAGGTTCATGTCGTTGTCCATCATCACCAGACGGTCAAACATCTGGGTGGTGACACGATAGGTCCCGATGGAGGCCTGCACCATGGGGTCCATGTAGGTGGGGGACTCTGGGATAGCAACGATCAGGGTATCCTTGGCGCCATCGTCGGAACCGTCCGTGGTCGTCGAGCTGGAACCGGTGGGGCCACAGCCGGCCAGCATCCCGCAGAGCAGGAACATTGCGGTGAACAGTGCGAAACTCTCTTCTTCATCGTACTCCTCCTGACGTGGTGGTGATATATTTCTGAAACCGCCCCCGGCGGTCACATTCCTGATTGTGTGCTCAGCGCAGGCCGTCGGCCGCCAGAGCATCCTCCATCCGCCTCACCAGCTCCAGATAGTTGTCCCATTCCTTCGCTCGCTTGGGCTCCTCCGTGAAGGGGAGTCCGGTCAGGTCGGTGAGGCTCTGGGTCTCCAGCACCCGGGCGCTGAGCAGGTCGAAGATGCTGTTGAACCCGGCCCCGATGGTGGAGATGTAGTCCGGGCAGTGGTATTTGGACTGCCGGTAATAGGGCTTGAGCTCCGGGTCCTCAATCTCCTCCTGCCGGTCGGCAAAGATCTCGTCGTAGGCGCAGGAGATGATCTTTCCCGCCTCCAGCACGATCTGCAAGCGCCCGGTGACGCCGGGCTCCACCGCCTGGGACAGGCCGTAATACACCTGGCCGGAGGGCTTGTCCAGCCGCCCCGCGATCTCCTCTGCCAGTGGGAGCATAGACCGCTTGATGCTGTTGGAGGCGCCGGTGAGCAGGTCAAACTCGCCTGTGAGGCGGTTCTCCGCCACCATCTGCTCTTCCAGATGGGTCAGGCCGTTTACCAGCACCACGCCGGACTTGGCGGTCCGCTCCTTGGTGGCCTGCAGAAAGCCGTAGTCGGACAGCCGCTTGGAAACGCCCTGGTACCGTCTGATGTAATAGGTGGGGTTGTTAATCTCGTTGAACTCCACCATCTGCAGGGTTCCGTCCCGCCGGACCACTTCCAGAATGCCGTGATACCCCTTGTCCCCCGGGAAATGCGGGGCAAACCAATTCTCAGCCCGGTAATAGTCTCCCTTTATCAGCCCCATAGGTGGCTGCACCGTCCAGAACAGCCGGTCCAGCACGTCAACGGACTTTTCGCGCTTCTTCTCTGCCATGCCTCTCTTCCTTTCCCTCATTTTGATCCGCATTCCACCGCCGGGTGCGGATCTTGTATTCTTTGAAAATTGGCGCTATAATGATTGATAAAATCTGAACGCCCCTCTGACCGGGCGCCTTTGTTTTGCCTGTTACGATTATAACATGCTCCCCTGGCTGTCGGATTATAGGGGATTTTGTTAAGCCTTCGCTATTTGGGATTAGGTCCCTCCGCCGTTTTGAGAAAGAGAGCGCGACATGAACACAGAACACCTCGTCTATATCCTGGAGGCGTACAAGTGCGGCTCCGTCAACAAAGCCGCCCGAAACTGCTATATTTCCCAGTCCCATCGCAGCACCATCATCAAGAGCGTGGAACAGGAGATCAGCTATCCCCTGTTTCACAGGACGGCCAACGGCATCACCGCTACGCCGGAGGGACTGATTTTCATGAGCCACGCTGAGAAGATCGTCACCGAGCGCAATAATATCCAGAAGATCCCACAATCCATGTCCGAGAGCGACAGCCTCTCCATCATTTGCGCCCGCTCCGCCTTTGTGCTCCAGTGTTTCTTTGATTACAAAACCGCTTCCCAACCTGAACAGGACCCACGACAAATTTCTGGAGGCCGGCCTCCGGGAAAATCTGAAAAACGTTGTGGCCCAGAACTGCAGGCTGGGCATCCTGGTGCTGTTCGAGCAGGTCATCCCCAAGTACATGGATCTGGCGGACCAGTACAATCTGGAGATGACGGTCCTCCAGCGCTCTATTCCCGTCACCGCGCTGATGTCCAAGTCCCATCCACTGGCCAACTCTTCCCGTGTCTCGCTCAAGGATCTCACAGGGTATCCCTTCATCGCCGACGCGCACATCGATCCGGACGATACGCTGGACGTGCTGGGACTCCAGAGCCACACAGACCTGCTGTACATCTGCGACCGCGGCACGATCTTCGACGCGGTCCGCAAAGGCAATTACATCGCCATCGGCATCAGCATTCCGGAGGAGGATGCCCGGCGGATGAACTGCGTCTGCTGTCCCATCGCGGACGGCGCTCCCATGGCCGTGGCCCTGCTGCATTCCCGGACATTTACGCTCCGCCCCAGAGAGAAGCACTTCATTCGCTATCTGACTGACCGCCTGCACAAGCGCTATTCCGGATAAACGGCGTGCCGCCTCCCACAGGGTAGTTTGTCCGCATCGGCGTGTGTCCCTGTTGGTGCGATGGCTCCAAACATTGCCGACAGCGTGTGCAGGAACGCCTTTTGCACGCATCTTGCCGCAAAGATTTAAAACCCCCAGGAACTGCTGCGCAGCGGTCCCTGGGGGTTTTAAATAGCGGCTGACTTCATTCTCGTTATATCCAATGCCGTGGGCTCAATTGGGTAACTTCCCGTATGTTTTTTCAATCAGAGTCCTGCAAGGGGAATAAAAGGCATCTGCCAGGAGGCAGCCGCCGCAATCTGCCGTCGCTGACCGCTGTTCCGCCTGTTTCAAGGGCTTCTGCGGCTGCTGGCACCGCTGCTGTGAGCGGTCCTCCGCAGACTCACGGCTTCTTTGTGCGCGGGAGCAGAGCGCCTCCCTGCCGGTCAAGGGCCCGGGAGCCGTGCCCGCGGCAGACAGCTGCTCCCGGCCTCAGCCTCTCCGGCTCGTTTTCAAAAAATTCATGAACCGTTCACGAGGCAAACATAGATGAGGCCATCCGGGAGTAGTATACTTCCAAAAGTATAGACGAGATCGTCTGTAAAATCCTCAGGCAGTAGCCGCCGCGGGTTGCAAACCTGACGGCGTGTGTCCGGTCCCATACCGGCGCGGAATTGGTCGGACGTCAAAATGGCCTGTCCGTCCGGACGTTTTCCCGCTGCCCGCCCGGGTGTCTCCCTGGTTCCGGGTTTTGGCCGGGCCGGGGGTTTTGGATCAGGCAGAAGGAGGATATGCAGCATGACGCAGAAAGAGCGCCAGGAACGCAGCAGAAAAGAGATTTATCAGGCCGCCCTGGAGGAGTTCGGGACCTACGGCTACGACAAGGTCAACATGGAGCGGATCTGTGGGAACCACGGGATCTCCAAGGGCATGATGTACCACTACTACTCCAATAAGGACGAGTTGTTTTTACTGTGCGTCGAACGCACTTTCCAGGAGCTCAGGGCCCATGTGGAACGGGATATGGCCCATCTGTCAGGGGAGGATACGGCAGCCGCAGTCAAAGATTTCTTCATGATCCGGGAGTGCTTTTTCCAGCTTCATCCCCAGCAAAAGCTCGTTTTTGAAAGCGCCATGCTCCGTCCGCCCAAACATCTGGCCGCGCAAATTCAGGCCCTGCGCGCACCGATGCGGCGCTTGAATCAGGAATTTATCGAGGGGCTCATAGACAAAATGCCGCTGCGGCCGGATTTGAAGCCTGAAATGGTGACCCGCTATTTGGAAACCATCGAGTCTCTTTTCCAGAATATGATTGTGAGTTATCAGGGCGGACATCCCGCGCAGGATTTCCATGCCATGCTGGAAACCGCAGGCGAACTGCTGAATATGGTCCTATTTGGGATTCTTCGCCACGCAGATCCGGCATGATCTCCGGTTCGGTGGATAACGTGATCTCTGCCGCGGGACTCCCCTATCTCTTTGGAATGCGGCTGCTGTACCCGGGCTTCAGCAAACTTGTCAGCTCCTTTAATCTGAAGCGGCCGGAGGGACCAGGCCGGGGCCGGTGCACCGCCTTGGTTCTTCTATTGGCAGCGGGCGGATTTTTCCCGGTCTGCGCCCCTCTCCGGGCCGTCCGCACCTCAGCATCCTCAGCGGGAGCCTGCTGATCTTTCAGGATGCGGCCTCGATCCTGCGCGCCTGCTTCTCCGGCTGGTTCTGGCGGCAAAACAGCAATTGATGATACCACAAGGAGGATTTATATGCTGAAATTACTTCGTAACCTACGGCGGCAGGGTGGGCCATGGCCGCCGTGTGCGCAGTACTCATCCTGGGGCAGATTTATTTCGATCTGGCGCTGCCCGACTACATGAGCAGCCTGACCGTTCTGATTAAAACGCCGGGGAGCACCCTGTCGGACATCCTGCATACCGGCCTGGAAATGCTGGGCTGCACCCTGGCCAGCGCGGTGCTGTGCGTCATCTGCGGCTATCTGACCGCCAAGGTGGCTGCCGGGTTCAGCTTTTCCATCCGGGAAGCGGTGTTTCATAAGATCGCAGACTTCGGCCAGCAGGAGATGATGACCTTCTCCGTCCCCAGCCTCATCAACCGCACCACCAACGACATCACCCAGGTGCAGATGCTGACGGCCATGGGCCTGCAGATCCTAATCAAGTCCCCCGTCATGGCAGTGTGGGCCATCATCAAAATCGTGGGCAAGAGTTGGACCCTCTCCGCTATCACCGCCGGATTTGTGGCCGCCCTGCTGGTGATGATGGCGGTCATCATCGGCGTGGTGGTGCCCCGGTTCCGCCGGGTGCAAAAGCTCACCGACCATATCAACCTGGTGGCCCGGGAGAACTTGAACGGTATCAATGTTGTCCACGCCTACAACGCTGAGGACTACCAGGACGCCAAGTTCTGGAAGGGCAACGAGGAACTGATGCGCACGCAGTTGTTCAACCAGCGGGCCTTTGCCTTCCTGATGCCCGGCGTCACCCTGGCCATGAACGCATTGTCTCTGGTGATCTACTGGGTGGGTGCCTCCATCGTGAACGCCGTCCCTGCCGCGGACACCGCCGCACGGCTGGCCGCCTTCAGCGACATCGTGGTGTTCGGCACCTACGCCACCTACGTCATCATGTCCATTATGATGATGGTCATGATTATCATGATGCTCCCGGCGGCCCAGGTGTCCGCCCAGCGGATCAATGAGGTGTTGGAGACCCGGAACAGCCTGACTCAGGGCGCCCGCATCGATGCCCTGGAAACCGGTACTGTGGAGTTCCGGGACGTCTCCTTCCACTATCCCTCCTCGGACAAGAATGTCCTGGAGCACATCACCTTCCAGGCCAAGCGGGGGGAGACCGTGGCCTTTATCGGCGCCACCGGCAGCGGCAAGACCACTCTGGTCAGCCTGGCCGCCCGGTTCTATGATGCCACGGAGGGCACTGTGCTGGTGGACGGGGTGGACGTTCGGGACTACACCTTCGACGCCCTGTATGACCGCATCGGCTATGTAACTCAGAAGGCCATCCTGTTCTCCGGAGACGTCCGCGGCAACGTGCTGTTCGGCGCCAGCCGGGGCAAGGATTCCGATGCGGACGTTCAAAAGGCTCTGGAGCTGGCCCAGGCCAGCGAGTTTGTGGACAGGATGCCCGGAGGCATCCATGCCCCCATCGCCGAGGGAGGCACCAACGTATCCGGCGGCCAGAAGCAGCGGCTCTCCATCGCCCGGGCCCTGGCGAGGCGCCCGGAGATCCTGGTGTTCGACGACTCCTTCTCCGCCCTGGACTACCGGACGGATACCAGGCTCCGTGCCGGCCTGGACCGGGAGCTGAAGGATACCACTCGACTGATCGTGGCTCAACGGATCGGCACCATCCGGAACGCGGACAAGATCATCGTTCTGGACGAGGGGAGGCTGGTGGGGATGGGTACCCACGAGGAACTGATGCAGACCTGCCCGATCTACCAGGAGATCGCCCGGTCCCAGCTCTCCCAGGAAGAACTGGGGGCTTAAGGAGGAAACCAAGATGCCAAAGATGATGCAGAACAGAATGTGCGCGCCGGGAAAGAGCAGGCGCGGCATCGGCGGTGTGCTCAGAGAACTGTTCACCTATTCCAACAAATTGAAAGTGCCCTCTGTTGCGGCCTTTTGCTTCGCCGTGGCCGGCGCAGTGCTGACCATCATCGGCCCCAGCCTGCTCAGTCGGATCACGGACCTCATCTCCGACGCCCTGGACGGGGAGATCGATCTGGCCGCCATCGGCCGCACCGGCGTAATCCTGCTGGTGATCTACGGCTTCAGTGCCGTCTTTACCTATGTGGAGCACTTCATCATGGCTACGGTCACCCTGGAGCTGTCCCGGGATATGCGGCAGGACCTGTCCCGAAAAATCAACCGGGTGCCCATGAGCTACTTCAGCAAGGTGTCTTATGGTGACATCCTCAGCCGCATCACCAACGACGTAAGTACTCTGCAGCAGGCCCTGGCCAACAGCCTGCCCTCCATGATCAGCGCAGTGGCCCAATTCCTCGGCTGTCTGGTGATGATGTTTGTCACTGAGTGGCGTATGGCGCTGGCAGCCATTGCCGTCACGGCACTGGGCTTCCTCATCATGGCTGCGGTGATGCTCCGGTCCCAGAAGTACTTCACCGCCCGGCAGGAGAACCTGAGCACCCTGAACGGCTATATTGAGGAGATGTACTCCGGCCACGACGTGGTGCGCCTCTCCCGGGCCAACGAGCAGGTAAAAGAGACCTTCGGCGGGATGAATGCCGTTCTGTACAACGCAGAGTGGCGCAGCCAGTTCCTCTCCGGCATCATGCAGCCCCTGATAACTATCATCGGCAACCTGGGCTATGTGGCGGTCTGCGTCCTGGGTTCCGCCCTGGCCATGAGCGGAGAGATCTCCTTCGGCGTCATTGTTGCGTTCATCCTCTATGTGCGGCTGTTCACCTCTCCCCTGAGCACCCTGGCCCAGGGCATGACCCAGATGCAGACGGCGGCAGCCGCCGGCGACCACGTCTTCGACTTTCTCCACGAGAAAGAGCTGCCCGATGAGACCGGCAAGCGCCCCGAACTCTCTCCTGTGCAGGGCGAAGTCGAATTTGAACACGTCCGATTCAGCTATCCGAATCATCCGGATAAGATCATCATCAAGGACTTCTCTGCCCATATTCAGCCGGGGCAGAAGGTGGCTATTGTGGGTCCCACCGGAGCGGGCAAGACCACGATGGTCAATCTGCTGATGCGCTTCTTTGAGATCAACAGCGGAAACATCAAAATCGACGGCGTGCCCACCTCTGAAATGACCCGGGAGGGCGTCCACGACCTGTTCAGCATGGTACTCCAGGACACCTGGCTGTTTGAGGGGACTGTCCGTGAAAATCTGGTCTACAACAAGACCGGGGTCACGGACCAGCAGCTGGAGGAGGCCTGCCGGGCCTGCGGCATCTATCACTTCATCGAAACCCTGCCCCACGGCTTTGATACCGTGCTGGATGACAGCATTGCCATTTCCTCCGGGCAGAAGCAGCTGCTCACCATCGCCCGGGCCATGATTCAGGGCAATCCCATGCTGATTCTGGACGAGGCCACCTCCTCGGTGGATACCCGCACAGAGCTCATCACCCAGCAGGCCATGGACCGGCTGACGGAGCACCGCACCAGCTTTGTCATCGCCCACCGGCTGTCCACCATCAAAACGCCGACCTGATTCTGGTGCTGAAGGACGGCGATATCATCGAGCAAGGCACGCACAAGGAACTCCTGGCCAAAGGCGGCTTCTACGCTGACCTGTACAACAGCCAGTTTGAAAAGGCCTCGTGATCCCAGGAAGAGGGGGGGCGGCTGCGATTTGGACAGTATGGAAAATCAGACTCCGCCGTGCTGAAGCGAAAAGAACAGCTCCCGCTTTTCAAGCCATTCCTTTGAAAAGCGGGAGCTGTTCCGGAGAGCCTGGTTTGCTTTGGAGGCAGGGCTCCTTCCACCCGGGCCCCCAATGATCGGCATTGCAGCAGGAGCCCCCGTCCATCCCTCCCAGGATTTGTCAAATCCGTTCCAGCTTCGCCCGGAAGGATATCTTTCGGGGCGTCTCCATCTCATCGAACTGTACCACATGAGCACCCTTGTCCATGTCCACATCCAGCACCGTACCGGAGCCGAACAGAATATGCTTCACCCGCTGCCCCACGGAGAATGCCATGTTCCCGTCGGTCTCCGGCAGATAGGTCTGGCTGTGGCCGATATAGTCCGGGCCGCCCGGATCAAGCCCTCCTCCGGCGGCCGGGTGAAGGCCAGGAGATTGCGGTCGATGTCCAGAAGAAAGCGGGAGGGATACCGGGGGGTGCCGTCGAAGTTCCGTCCGTCTGCCTCGGAGATGTACAGTCCCTTCTCCGCCCGTGTCAGCGCCACAAACGCCAGCCGCCGCTCCTCCTCCATGGCCTGCTGCGTCCGCACCTTCCGGGAGGGGAAGATCCCCTCATTCATGCCGCAGAGGAACACATAGGGAAATTCCAGGCCCTTGGCGGCGTGAACGGTCATCAGCCTCACCTTGTCTCCCTGCTCCGCCGTGTCGGCATTGGTGAACAGAGCCACATGGGCCAGATAGTGCTCCAGGGTGACCTCCTCCCCGCAGGTGGTCTCATACTCATATACCGACTGCTTCAGCTCCGCCAGATTGTCCAGCCGTTCCTGGCTGCCCTCGGTGCGGAGCATCTTCTCGTAGCCGCTCTCATTGAGGAGGGCCGAAAGCACCTCGGACACCGGTCTCCCCCCATATCCGGCGGCAAAGGACTCTATCAGGCCGACAAACCTTCCGGCGCCTGTTCCTTTGAAAAGTGGGTCCTCCAGATTGTCCTGCAGCGCCTGATACAGGGAGCGGCCTTGCCTTTCTGCGTACTCCTGCAAAAATTCCATCCGCCGCTTCCCAAGATTCCGCTTGGGGACGTTGACGATCCGCCGGAAGGAAAGGTCGTCCTTGTAGGCAATCATCCGCAAGTACGAGAGGGCGTCCTTGATTTCCATACGGTCAAAGAACTGGACGCCGCTGTAAATCGTATAGGGATCTTCTCTCCCAGCAGGACTTCCTCTACCGCCCGGGTCACATAGTGGGCCCGGTAGAGCACCGTCATGTCCCGGTATGGCGTGCCCGCCTCGTGAAGCTCCTTCATCTCCCCCGCTATCCATTCGGCCTCCGCCTCCTGGGTCTGCGCGAAGTGGCAGATGACCGGACTGCCGGAGGGCAGCGTGGGCTGCAATTCCTTTTTGATACGAGTCCGGTTCTTGTCGATCAGGGAATTCGCGGCAGAGAGAATCTCCGGCGCAGAGCGGTAGTTCTCCATCATTAGAATCGTTTTTGTCCCCGGAAACTTCTTGTCAAAGTCCAGCAGGTACTTCACGTCGGCGCCCCGCCAGGTGTAGATGGTCTGGTCCGGGTCTCCCACGATGAAGAGGTTCTTGTGGTAACCGCACAGAACCTCCATCAGCTCGTACTGAAGCTGGTCGATATCCTGGAACTCGTCGATCATGATGTACTCCAGCCGCTGCTGCCACTTGAGCCGAATGTCAGGATGCTGCTGGAAAATATACAGGGAGAACTTGATCAGGTCGTTATAATCCAGTCCGAAACACTTCTTCTCCTGATACAGATAGCCGTAGAAAATGATGTCTGCCGGGGTGTCCGCCTGGTCATACTTCTCCTTCAGCGTGTCCAGAGGCATGGCGATCATATCCAGATAGTAGTCCGGACGCTTGAACAGCTTCTGCATCTCGACCATGTCCCGGGCTGCGGAGAAGGTCATATCCCGCAGCGTCAATCCCCGCTCCTCGTAGATGATTTGGAGCATAGCGTCGATGTCCGCGTTGTCCAGCACCAGAAAGCTTTTGGGATACTGGACGGCGTAGCTGTCCTCCTGGAGCACGGAGACGCAGAAACCGTGGAAGGTGTTGATATAGCCCGTGTCATTGTCGCCGGTGAGGATGTGGATGCGCTGGCGCATCTCATTTGCGGATTTGTTGGTGAAGGTGACGCAGAGGATATTTCCCGGCAGGATGCCCAGCTCGTTCACCAGAAAGGCAAAACGATGGGAGAGCGCCCTTGTCTTGCCGGAGCCGGCTCCGGCAATGACACGGACAAATCCTTCGGTTTCGGTCACGGCCTGGCGCTGGGCAGCGTTGAGGCCGGAGAGCAAATCGGTCATCGTGGCGTCCTCCCTGTCGAACATCTGTTTCTTCCATTATATCAGAACCCGCAGATGTTCTCAACCTCTTCTGAAAAATCCATCAGATCTCCTATGGCTGAGGGGTGGCATACGAAGAACAGGGAAGAAGGATGCAGACATTCAAATTAACCGCAGGTATAGGGAATCCTTGTGCCGCAAATCACACTTATTTCAGGCCAAGTTCACAAATCATATCTTCTGCCTTAGAAAATTCTTTTTTGGACCATATTTCAGTGGCATAACAGGGATTTGACCTCTATCATTTCAATGTTTTGTACTTTGCCGGCAGCATAAGTGCTTAATACAAGAAAGTATGAACCCCTTGCAATGCAAGGGGTTCATACTTAAAATAACCCTGCCTGACCCAAAATAGCACCAAGCATTCGCCCAAATCAGGCAGGGTCATTCATTTTGGCGCAGCGGGAGGGATTCGAACCCTCGTGCGATTGCTCGCAAACTGATTTCGAGTCAGCCCCGTTATGACCACTTCGATACCGCTGCATATCTAGTTGTGAGAACGCAAATCAGGATAACTGTGAGCATTTTGTTAGCGTTTTTCCGAAGCGCCGCTCACACCCGCGCCCGGAAGCCCTTGGGAGACATAGCCTTTTGGCTGTTAGCACGTCCCGCCGACGTAGCGATTTCAAGTCAAGCTCGTTGTGACCACTTCGATGCCACTCTGTACAGTTCCGTCCTGCGAGACGGAAAGCGGTTTTATTATGGCATATTTTCGGGAAAGTTTCAAGGAAAACCTTTTAACTTTTCGTTCGTTTCTCTCCGCCCCGCTTTTAACCACCGGGCGGAACTCTGGACGTGCTGCCCGGATAGAATGGGCCTGAGATATTTGACAGGAGGGATCGCCTTGCGTCCAACAGTGTTTCTCTGGGGCCTGCCGGGCCAGTACATCAATTACGAGCGTGCGCTGGAGATAGCAGGTGGACGGCCCCTGGCCTCTCCGGATCTGCGGGATGCGGTGCGGTGTGCCGCCCTGTTGCTGCCCGGCGGCGGCGATATGGAGCCCCGGCGCTACGGCCAGGCAAACACCGCCAGCCGGGGGCTGGAGCCAGAGCGGGACACGGGAGAGCTGTTCCTGCTGGAGCAGTTCATTATGGAGAAAAAGCCTGTTCTGGGAATTTGCCGGGGACTGCAGGTGCTGAACGTGTTTTTCGGAGGCACGCTGATCCAGGACCTGCCCGGCCACAGCCAGGCGGCGGGTCGGGACCGGCTCCACCGGGTACGGACAGCCCCCTCTCCCCTGCAGGACCTTTTCGGAGAGACCTTGGTGGTGAACAGCGCCCATCATCAGGCGGCAGACCGGCTGGGGCAGGGACTGCGGGCGGTCCAATGGGCCATAGACGGCACGGTGGAGGCGGTCATCCACCAGTCCCTGCCGGTGTGGGGTGTCCAGTGGCACCCGGAGCGGCTGGCCGGCCCCTTATCCCTGTCCGGAGCCGCAGATGGAGGGTGCCTTTTCACCGCCTGGCTGGCGCTGGCTGGTGGCACAGGACAATCTTAGAAAAAAATTGCGGGTTTCCGCTTGACAGATGGGCTTGTCCATGGTAATATATCTAAGCTGACGATTTCCACAGAGGGCAGACGCAGGTGTAGCACAATGGTCAGGGCACCAGCCTTCCAAGCTGGGGATGCGAGTTCGATTCTCGTCACCTGCTCCAATCAAATTCGCGCCAGTAGCTCAGCTGGATAGAGCAACTGCCTTCTAAGCAGTAGGCCAGGGTTCGAGTCCCTTCTGGCGTACCAACTCCTTCCGGGCGGTCGGTCAGCACGCATCCTGTTTAGGATCTCGATATGTGGTGGGTGTAGCTCAGTTGGTTAGAGCACCGGATTGTGGTTCCGGGTGTCGTGGGTTCGAGTCCCATCTCCCACCCCACAAAAGAGGGGATCGGGGTCACCCCGGTCCCCTGTTTTCCTTTCCATTGGGGCGTCGCCAAGTGGTAAGGCAAGGGACTTTGACTCCCTCATCCGCTGGTTCGAGTCCAGCCGTCCCAGCCAAGACTTTCCAGCCCGCCCGCATTGGACGGCCGAAATAGAATACCATGTGATCCGTTAGCTCAGCAGGCAGAGCAACTGCCTTTTAAGCAGTGGGTCCGGGGTTCGAATCCCCGACGGGTCACCAGCTGAAATCCCTGGAGCTGTAGTGCTCCGGGGATTTTTGTAATTTCCAATTCTGTGCGCGTGGTAGTAACGTGAGTGACGTCTTTTAAGCGGTCAAAACATAATTTCCTGGCATCTCTATCGATGAGGTTGCAAGCATAGCACGGATGTACATCCGCACGCCTGCAGGGGGGAATCCCCCTAGCCCCAATTCCGCCCACAGGCGGAACATTTAGCAAGATTTCCAAACCTTCTCCACGCCCAATAAATGCCCCCTTTCCCGCTAAAACAAGAAAATCGGGTCCGGCAAAGTTGCCGAACCCGATTTTAGTCTTTCAGTTCGTCACATACCGCCCCATCTTGATCAGCAGCAGCCGGACCGAGTTCGCCGTGAAGTCCAGCGCCTTCCACCGCTCTGGACTATCAATAATCCCGGCGGCCGCCAGCGTGTCCACAGCGGCCTCCAGCTCCGGGTCCATGTCCTGGGACCCCTGGCCGCCGCAGAGGGCTAGGAACGCCTCCCAGGCGCCTGCTGTGGTCCGAATTGTCTTTGGGCAGTCCTTGCCGTTCCAGCGGTTGTGCTGGACCACCCGGTCCAGCGGGATGTCGTGCCGCTCCATCAGCAGCCGCACCAGCGCCGCCGCATTGACCCTGGCCTGCTCAAAATCCCCTCCGGCATCCACGCAGATTTCGATGCCGATGGAAGTGGCATTGCCCGGCCCGCTGCCGCTGTCCCCGGCGTGGTAGGCCCGCTCGCAATCCGGCAGGTGTTGGTAGATGCTGTGGTCGTCCACGGTATAGTGCCAGCTCACCGGAGCCGCCTGGGCGGAGCTGCCCCGCAGATACGCCGCGTGGGCCGCCGCGTCGGCGCCCTTAGCAAAGTTCCCGGTCTCGTGGATGGTGATATAGGTGTCCGGATTGCTTCCGCCCGGCCGGTTGTCGGCTCCGGCCGGCAGGAACTCCTGAATGATCCGCAGTCCCGTATCGGTCACCAGGTCCTCGTCTGCGGCCTCCACGGGCCGCAGGTGGTCCATGGACACCCAGCCCCGGTCCGTCTGCCCCCAGCCGTCCCGGGCGGCCTGGACGGCCACCACGGCGCCGTAGGAATAGCCTCCCAGCTTGTCAAAGGATGTGCCCGGCCCCTTGCGGATATTGAGGCCGCTTTGGGCCGTCACCACATACTGCCCGCCGGTGGTGTCAGGTTCGGACACATCGTCCGCCAAGTGGACCACGAGATAGTAGGGGATCACCCGGTCCGCGTCACAAACAAAGCCATTGCCCGCCCGGTCCCGGTAGCACACGGACCCGCCGCCGTCCAGCATCACCGCACTGTCCCAGCCGGCGGCCGCCAGCACGTCCCGCAGCTCCTCCGGGGTGTAGGGCGTCTGGGTGACGAGATAGGCAAACCGCCCCTCCTTTGTGCCGATGGCCTGGCGGGGCCGCCTGCCGCCCATGTCCGGCTGATAGTGGGGCACCGCCAGCGGCTCCCCCTCCACGACGAGGGCCACGCACTCCACATAGTTGTCCGCCTCACAGGGCAGCCACTCCATGGCATAGTCCTGCGCGTCGGCCCCCCATGCCATGCCCCACACGTGGTAGTCCGGCGCGCCGTACACCACGCCGTCTCCCTTCAGGTGGCAGCAGGCGGACAGGTCGCTGAGGAAGATCGGCCCGCCGAATACAAAGCTGCCGCCGGTCTCCTGCAGGATTTTGTCCAGCTCCGTCTCCCGGTACCGCTTGATGTTGTTGTAGATCTGCACCCGCCGGATCTTATTCAGCGGGTGGGTTGCCGCAAACTGCATAGATTTCCTCCTTATCGACAGCGGCAGGCAGGATTGTCCCGCCTGCCGCTCCATATTAGCCCTCCGGTTCCACCAGGGTGTCGCCCTTCAACTGGTACTTGTGGCCGGCGATGTAGACCAGAGCATATTCCTCGCCCATGTTGACATCCACAGTCTTGCCGTTCACCACATGGACCTTCTCCATGCAGCCCACGCCGTGGTCCATCAGGCCATAGCCGTTGGCCTCGTCCGGCGTCACGCCCACACGGGTCTCCGCCAGCTCCTCCGGGGTAATCACATTCCGGTTGGGGTCCAGGTACAGGTCGCTGTCCGCTTCCTTCAGCGCCTCATTCGCCTCGGGCAGGGTCATTTCGCCAGTGGTGTACTTGTTCAGGATTTCGTTGGTAGTCATAAGTAAGCTCCTTTCAAATATCCGGCTTGACCGCCGGTTTCTAATGATGTAAGATGCAGGTGTGCCCCTCCTTATTGACATGTTTTTGCTCTATTTCCATGTCGGGCACACTGCGGCGTCCCTCCCCCAGGGACGCCGCTCTTTTTATTCCCCGCTGTCCTTGGAATCTTCTCCGCCGCTCTCGCCGGCGATGCTCTCCCCGGCGGCGTCGACGGCGTTTTTGCCGATTTCCAAAATATTGCACAGCCAGGAGGGCACCGGCGCCCCGAAGGTGACGGCGTGCTCCGCCAGGGAGCCCAGCTCCCCGATGATGTACCAGACGATCACCAGCGGCGCCAGCAGGACGGAATAATCAAAGGGCAAGGACACCGCCGGGATATGCCCCAGGATGCTCCCGATCAGCCAGTCCGCCACCAGGGCAATACACACCACTAGGATCATCCCGCCCTTGTGCCAGGCGCCCTCCCGCATCTTGGCGCTGGACCAGCGCCCCTCCTTGGCTGCCGCCGCGCTGCCGATCAGCCAGTCCGCCAGCATCAGCAGCACCCAGGCGATCACCAGCCACCCGAACCAGCCCCACAGGGCCGTCATGGTAGCCACCGCCGCCGCGATGGCGGCCTTTACCGTGGTTACAGTCGTTTCATTCATGGTCGTTCTCCTTTCGGTCAATGGTTAACTGATATATGTTTTTCATCTTGCTCCCCCAGCTCTCTTCTCCTCGCAAAGCAAGAAAGCATCCAATGGAAACCCCTACTCCCCGAAAAACAGGCCAAGTAACCCTGCAAAAATAGAAATCCCACAAAAACACTTTCTTTTTATTGGATAAGTTGGTATAATGATAACAATTTTGAAGAGGAGGGATTTCTTTGGAAGAACTTGCTTTAAAATTGATACATTAACTCAGCTGTACACGCAAATCGAAAGCCATCTATCAGACTCTATTACCTGGTTTTTAACCGTATTTTTTGGTGCAATCACCGTCATTGTCTTGGCCTTAGTTTTTCTGGTGAAAACTTCTATTCAGCGTGGCGTTGACAAAGCATCCAATGGATTAGATGAAAAACTGGACAAATTGCAAGGATAAATTGACGAGTCCATTCAAAAGCAAAAGGCCTTTGATAGTTTTTATGAGGGTTACCGCATTATTGATGGTGAGCGAGAATATTTTGCGCCTCCCATGACTCTAGGCATTCCATATCGCACAACAGAAAAGTTCTTTGGAAATCGACCAGTTTATACGATATTGGTTGCTATTGGGGCACTTCCGGATCAATCGCAAAAAACCATTGATTGTTCTCTTGAGGATGTAGATGTAGATGTAGTTGTCCGATCTTCTGTCATTTGTAGTGGAACAAATGATATTTCTTTACAAAGGGTAGAACCATTCAATGGTGGGATAAGAACTACAATCAAAAATGAAAAGCATTATTTGAACGCAGAAGATATTCCGCACGCCTACGTCCAGGTATGGTATACGCGATCCACCCGAAAAGAAACGGAAAAGTAAATCCCAGAGGCCGGTCATTCCGGCCTCTTTTATCAGATAGCACGGCCTCCATCACCGACTTCGCCGGAGGTCTACGATTGATCTCTGTCGCCAGCTGGTATTTGATGATCTTCATGTGCCCTCCTTCCAGTATTTCAAGAATAAGGTGAAGTTTAATCCGACTGTACGGCCAGACCCGACCGAAATTGCGAACTTCCCATTCCCGTTCTGTGTAAACAGGCCAAGATAGTTTGATGCGTCGAAAACAGATTCTCCAAAAAGCCCTGGAATTTGCGTTCCGTTGTCCAATACGCCATAGCAATCCAGCATCTTTACCCGTCCACTGGTATCTGGGATTTGGACGTCAATCGTCTTTGACGAGCTGTCCGGGAACGCCCCGCCGTTCACGGCCATCACAAAAACAGGTTTGCCGTTGTACCGCTCAGTGGTGCGGTACTCGACGCCCAACTGCATGGGCGGATGCTCCCACTCAAACGGCATCCACACTGCTGGACTCGACGATGAGGGATACCGTTGCTTGAACATCCGCCATCCGCACAGCCCCGCGTCTGCACTGCCGATATTGGATAGCACTGCATAGTTGGCGTCACCCTTATATAAGAGCGATATCGTAGTACCCGCTTTGCCGTACACCGCAGGCGGATAAGCCAGCACCAGTTTTGCGGTCTTGTTAGGCATCCCGTCCAGTACGGTGTCTACCTTGGCGCAGTATGTCTCATAGGATTCTTCCGCGCTGGTAGTTTCAATGCTCTGCACCGCATCCCCAAAGCCAAACCCAGCGGGTGCCTTATTGGACAAAGCCGCCGCAACGGTCTCCGCCTCCGGCTCTCCGCTCACCGGGATCTGTGTGGCGTTGTAGTCCCCGGACTGGGGCAACACCGCCCCGGTCCGGCCATTGAAGGAGGCCACACCGCCCGCCAATCCTTCAGATACTTTTTTGACAGCCGCATCAATTTCCTCTCCACTGTATGCACTGGTGTAATACTCGGTAGGTGGGGCCGTGATTGCTGCCATCTGCTGTTCGAGTTCAGCAACTTTTGCAGCGAGTTCTTCAATTGTTGCCATTTGTGCCTCCTCACGTAATGAATCTTCTGCCATGCTTGTCTAAAAACCATTTTGTGTCCGATGTTACCAGAGGCCCACGCTCCAACGGGACGCGGCGGCTGATATATAGGATGATGCAGCCATCCCCGCCAGGGCCACCAGTACCGCCATTACCGCCGATTCCCCCGGTTCCGGCGGTGATTGATACCGTGTAATCCGAGGAATCTGTGGAGCCAACGGCAAGCCCTCCTGAGCTGGCGCCACCGCCGCCATAACCGCCGCGTCCGCCTTTGCCATACTGGGCAGGCTTTTTGGGCGTCAAGGTTGGTGTCGCGCCATTTACACCAGATGCAGCAGTAGCCTTAATTGATGAAGATCGTACAGACACCGATGCATCGGGTCCGGGGCCATTACCATTTTTACCGGCAGCTGCACCTGCACCTAAACCTCGGCTATACCAAATGTAGGCGCCGTCATTCTCTCGCGTCTTCATAGCGACACGTTCTGGATCATCCGGGTCAGTTTCGGTCAAGCCTCCGTTCCAGATATTTCCGTCCTCATCGGTAACGTTTTCAGCTGGGTCAAAGAGCTGGACAGTATCACTGTTGATGGTTGTGACTGTGGCCGCCTTTCCTGCGCCTTTGCCTCCGGGGATTCCCTGGTCACCGATTCCTCCGTATTTTTCCCCGGTGATGGGATCTGTGTATCCGGCCTCTGAGGCTTGTGCCCCAGCCGTAGTTGCAGAACCAAGTGTTGTGTCGCTTCCAAGAGCGCCCTCCGAATCATCCGGGTTATAGGCGGCTCCCAGGCCACCAACGCCGCAGCTGTATACAATAGAGTCTATCCCGGAGATATCCAGAGCCCCTTCAAGGATTCTGGCCCCCGCGCCCGGTGCGCCACCTTCTCCGCCCGCGCCGCCATTTGCAAGTCCGCAGCCGCGTAACTGGTTCTCAAATGGTGGAGGATTGGTCCAGGATACGGACGGCGACGTGCCGACATCCCCGCCTTTTTGTCCGCAATGTCCTCCCTGGGCCCCGCTAATCAAAACATAGCGGATCAAAGTAGTCCCAGCCGGGATTTGGTAAGTTCCCGACCCGGTGAGCACGATGCGCTCATCCAGCGTCTGGGAGTCATCCACCTGCGGCGGCTTGAATCCCACCAGTGCAGATACGGTGGCCTTGAGCGTTCCGGATATTTTGATGTCCAGGCTCTTGAGGCACGCCTGGACCATCTGTCGGTCAAACGGATCATAGATGCCGACCACATTGCCATCCAGCTGTTGTCCCGGCAGGATGTCTCCGTCAAAAGTAGCCAGGCAGGCGTAATACTGCGCCAGACGCTGGGCCACATCGGATGAGTTGACCAGGGACACCAGAGTGGCGTCCGATACAGTCACCACATTGGGCTCTGCTGCCTGGGAGACATCAGCTGAGACCTGGCGGGTATTGTGGATATAGGCCGAGCCTATAAGTGTGCCATTTCCAGCCGTGATCTTGGCATAGTTGGCATTGCTCTCCAAAATGCTGAACCCAGAGGCACGAAGGTTGTACGCGGGCTCGGAGAATGTGATGATATCGCCCTGCTGGGACTGTCCCTCAAAGAGCGTGACCTCCTCTCCCCCCTGAACGTACTGGTGCTCTGTGACAACCACTTGCGTGACCTTTGCCCCGTAGGACATACTGGGACCCTGGTAGATCTGCGCCTGCGTGATATTGGCGGTATACCCGTCCCAAAGCCGCTCAATGTGGAGGACTCCATCCAGATCATCCCTGATCCATGCGCCGACGGCAAACAGGATCTGCGCCAGATTGTCCCGGCGGGATGCGATTGGCAGCCAACCATATATCTGTACGTCTTGCAGATTTGTTTTGATGACGCAGGGCACCGGGCCGCAGATTTCTGGGATAACCTGTCCCACGGTCTGTCCGGTGTAGATGCCGCCATAGTGCTGTTCCCCATGGATGAGCCGCCCAATGGCGGACATCGCGGATATTGCGTACTCGTCCGGACCGGTACGGGTGATGTCCTGGATGTAAAAATAGGCCGGCAGATCTGTGCTGTGGACATAAGTCAGCCGGGTATCTTGCTCGAATTCGAGGATACTGCTGTCACTGCACCGGACTGTGGCGTTTAAGGTGTTGGGCTCCAAGCTGTCGGCGATCAGGGACGTGGCGCGGTAGATTTGCGCGGAGCGGATGTCGTCATCCTCAAACACCCATTTACTGTAAATAATCTGATTCATGTAGGCGTCCTCTGCGGCTTTTTGGCCGTGAACTGTACCTGCAGGCCTCCCCAACGTGTGCGGTTGGCCACTTTCCCCCGATAGAGATCTGTACCTTCGGAAACCATTGCGTCAAAGGTGATGGTGCTCTGCCCATACGGCAGGGTAAGGCTGTGGCTGGAGACTGGGGCTGAGATTGCCTCGTAAAAGGCATCGTAGTCGGCCGGAAACCGGGGATCCGGCTCCACCTCCATGGAATAGTCGTAATAGGTGCCCATGAGGTCTCTGGTGTAGTCTCCGGAAAGCATTGTTCCGGCGTTTTGGCCTTCCTCCAGCCGGAAAGAGCGCCCCAGGGTCTCATAGCGCACATTGAGCCGGTAAGATACACCATCCATGATAACCTGCACGCTCATACCCCCTTTGTGCTGACCAGGCGCACGCCTTGCCGGGCGGACTCCTGATCCAGCGAATAGGCAAGGTTCCGCGTAAATCCATCGGCTGCCCGCAGCACAATGGTGATCTGCCCAGTCCCCCCACGCTCGGCCATGGCATCCCGGGCGGCCTGCTTGATGGTGGAATAGGGAGCAACCACCTCCGGCTCCTGCCGGTTATCGCCCAGGACGGCCAGGAAAGGATTGTTTGGCGGAATCACGCCGCCGGACGCAAATGCGGGGATACTGTAAGTCGAAGCGTCCGCCATGGTACGGCTCCCGGAACCGGATGTTGTGACCTCAATATCTCCGCCTTTCCCACCAAGGCCCAGCAGATCAAGAAACCATGCTTGTGCGTCTGCCAGCAGATTAATCAATTCCGCCAGTAGGTTCAGAAGAGTTGAAACAGCACCGGAAACGATTCCGATTGCAGTGGCGAACAGCTTCATTATAGGCTCCGCTGTCCTCATGGAGTTCGAAAAAGCGTTTATTATGGATTCCGCTACATTGCCCAGTGCTTCCAGAGGTTCTTTTAATGCTTCGGCTACTATGCCGATGAATTCTAATACCGGGCCAAGCTTGGCTCCTATGTTCTCTGCTATTGCCTGGATGATAGGGCCTAATGCTTCAAAAACAACAGAAAGCGTTTCCACCAGGTCTTGCAATGTGGGGCCAAATGCCTCCAGCAGCTGCGTTTTGAGGTCCGCAACAGACTGCCCCAGCGTGGCCAGGGTATCGTCCATCTCCAGTTGAGCCTGCCGGGATTCAAGAATAGCATCGCTGTTTTCGTAGAAGGAATCGCTGGCGGTCTTGTATGTATTGGACAGCAGATCCATCAGCAGCCGGGCGCGGAGAGTCTCATCGTTCAGTTCGGCCAACTGGGCGTTGACTTGGTCCTCACTCAGCCCGACCCAATTCAGGGCATCCGCCAAGGTTCCGGTAACTTGTCCGGTCTTGGCCGTTTCATTGGCCGCTTCAATCAGCGATTCAATTGGGATGGATTCTCCAAAGGTGCCATAGACGCCTGCGGCAATGTCGATCCACTCTGCCACGTCCTGAGTGCTTGTGGCAAGCTGGGACAAAAGCTGGGACGCCTCTGTGGCTTGCCCCTTATCTCCGAGAATCGTGTAAAAGCCCTCATAGGCCTGCCTCGCCGTGTCCGAAGTGAATCCCGCGGTCTCAAACGCGGTATTCAGCAGGGCCATGGATTCCCGGTACTCCTCCGTGGCTTCGTCCAGATTCCAGATGGCCTCAGCGGCCTGAAGCGCAATATCCAGCAGCTTGGTCATTGCGCCGCCCACAAAGTTGGAAATGACCCCGTCCGCCAGGGAAAAGCCATCGTCCATCCCGTCTGCGGCATCGCCCACATCGTTCAGACTGTCCGAGGAGTCCTCTGCGGAGTCATCCACATCGTTCAGCCTCTGCTCAAAATCCCGGAGTTCCTGCTCCGCGAGGGACGCCCGGGCCCGCGTCAAATCCAGCTCCAGATTGAAATCATCCAGCTGGCTCTGACTGAGAGCTGTCGAGATGATTCGCAGCATCCTCCATCTGCGCCAGCCGATCCGCCGCGAGGGCGGACTGCTCCGCCAGAAGCCGCTGCTTCTGGGCAAGCAGCTCTGTATTGGTGGGGTCCAGTTTTAGAAGCCGCTCCACATCCCGCAGGTTCTTCTGCACAGTAGTAAGCTGTGTGTCGGTCTCGCGCAGCGCCTGGCTGAGTTTTGTGGTGTCGCCGTTGATCTCAATGGTGATGCCTTTGATTCTGCTTGCCAAAACGGGACACCTCCTTAAAAGCTGTCAAAATCGTCCTGTGTCGGGAGCTGCTCGTACGTACAGTGGTCATTGGCGGCTTCCGTCATCATGTCCCAGACCATTCCAATCGTGAGCAAGTCCAGGTCTGACATGGATAAGCCCATCTGTGCTGCCCGCAGCAGGAACAGGGCAGTAGTCATCGACCGGTCTATCGGCCTTGTTTTTTTTTAGCCTCCACAAGGGTCTGGATATTTTCCAGCCAGAGTTCAGAAATCACAGGGAATACCGTGTAGATGCTGAAGGAGCTGAAGGTCTCCAGCCATTCTTCCACAGTATTTGCCTCCAGGCTGGGGTCCGCGTGCTTGGCCATCAGGAACGCCACATTCTCATAGAGCGTGAGGATGTCCACAGGGACGCTCTTTTTCTCCTTCTGAGCCTTGAGAATCTCTTTGCGCATGAAGGCCATGTCCTGCATGATATCCCGATGGAAGCGCAGCCTGTATAATCGGGGGATTGCGGCAGTTGCCCGGAATGTCACCGGGCGGCCGTCGATCTCAATCGTTTTCTCCATAATCAGCCTCCAGAATTAGCGGTGACTTTGGCAACGCCGCCGGCCATCGCCTGTTTGTCGGCATTGACCTCCACCACAGCGATCTGCTGGCCGGTGGTGGCGGTGATCTCCTCGCTGCCGTCCCAGTCGGTCCATCCCTCGCTGAGTACCTGCCCATAGGCGGGGAGCGCCACAAAGGCGGAAGTCTGATACTTATAGCTGTTCCCGCGGGTCAGCTCCGGAGCGACTGTCAGAGCTGTCTTGCCAGACGTCGCGCCAGCGGCGCTGGTCACCACCAGTTCTCCAAGCGGCTGCCATACCGCGTCATACCAGCCTGCGTACTGGGCAGCCGGTGTGTCCACCGTTGTCCGGGCCTTTGTATTGCCGTTGGGCAGGGGAGAGGCCGTCAGATTCATCGTCTCGGTAGACGGCTCTTTGGTGTTGGTCGTGGTACCGCCCGATACGCTGGGACGGGTGCATGTGCAGTTGTACAGCACATGGCGGGTTACCTTCTTGTCCCCGTCAAACTCAAAAAGCAAAGCAAAGGGACTTGTCTGGTTGTTGATATTCTCCACCAGCACCTGCGCGGCCTCGTCCATGGTCTCATGGAGCACATCCTGATGGAATTGATCGGGGATCAGCGCAACCTCAAAAGTGCCGGAGTAACCATCATTCGCAGCGGTTACAAAATACGCCATGTTGTCGGCATAGAATGTCGACGTGTCGCCCTGAGCGTCCATGGTCAGGCTGACAGAGCCGGGAATGGGGATGGGTTTCCCGTATGTAACCGTTCCGTCCTCGGCGATGGTAAGGAGCGCGTAATGGGCATTTTTGAGGCCGTATTTGACCTTGTTAGGAGTATTGGTAGGCATTGTCACACCTCAATTTCGTATATGATCTCATAGCATTGCTCGTCATCCAGGTATTCCTCAGACTTTTCCCAGCACAGGCCCTTCAAAGCAGCCTCTACCGCATTTTCTGCTTCCAGGTCCTTGCTTTCTGTGTACAGCTCAATGGTGATGCGGTTGATGACCTGATACACCACATCATCGGCATTAAAATTGTTCGTGCTGGCGAACAGATAGCAAATAAAGGGGAGCGGCGGGGCATTTCCCACAGGGAACGCCCGGTAAGCCACCGGAAGGCCGGTCGTTTCCAGCAAGTTTTTGATTTCCTCCAGGCTCATGGATTCCCTTCCCCCAATTTCCGCCGCAGCTCTTGCTCCAGTTCACGTTCTGCGAACTCCTCCGCAGGGGCGATATGCGGGAAAGCCCGCGTCCGTCCACCGTTCCTTTTGGCGTGGCCGTTCTCCAGCAGGTGGGTCAGCTGATAGTGCTTGCGGTTGTATACAGTGATCTGGATACTGCCGACGTTGTCATAGGTTTTCTTCTGCGCCCATGACTTTTTGTAGGCACCGGATGCCGATGGGCTCTTCTGTTTGACCACCTTCACGGTTTCCTTTGCCACGGCGGTTACGGTTTTTTTGACCGTATCAGAGACCTCGTTGGCATACATATCGAGTTCTTCGGAGACGGCATCCACCAGGTCCTCAGCTCTGATGTTCATTTTGCACCCCCACCTTTCGCTCCAGATACAGCTCCATCTCATCGGACCCCTGGCGGAGATAGGTGCGGTAAATGCTATATCGCGTCCCGTGGTACTCCGCCTCCGGCTGACCGCTGTAATTGATGATCGGGGTGGTAAAGACCAGCTCAGGCTTTCGGCCTTCCTGGCCGGCGCTGTACCACTCCGCACGGTTGACGGAGCTGATGGACCCAAATATCTGCTGTGTCAGAGGCGGCCCGGCCGGCACAAAATCGCCGATGTCATTCTGGACCAGCTGCGGCTGCACCAGGACCAACACGTCATCCATCAGGTCCCCCTCGCTTTCTGGGAAAACAGGCGGTTGTTCAGCGCCCACCGCAGCATCCGGGGCATCTGCACGTTCTCCTCACGCCGGCGGCGATAGAGATACGCCGCATACATCTCCACCAGCATCCCATCCTCAACGCTCTCAGTAAGCGTGATACCCTCTTCGGAGATATAGGACCGGGCGGCAGTGATCAGCTGCCCCAGATATGTATCCATTGCAGATGATGAGATCTGCAAATCCACCTTTAAGGCAGTCAAGATCGCCTGCTCGCCCATGTCCAATGTCTCCTTTCGCTTTGCTGAATTTCATGTCATGCCACGTGTCCGATTCGGACACGTGGCCGGCTTAGCCGCCGATGGTAGCGGTGATGGTCACCGTATACACCCGGACGGCGTTGCCCTGGGTCACCGTCACGGTTACCACATTTCCCGCACCGTTGGTCAGCTTCACGGTGCCGCCGTTGCGGACGTTTTCGCCGTTAAATGCGACAGCCACCTTGGCGCCCGCCCCGACGTGGCCTCGATTTTGGCGGAGGCAGTGGAACTGGTACCGGTGTAAGAGAATGTATCAGGATCGAAGGTCCCAGGATTGAGGGTCACGCCGGAAATAGCTAGGTCCGTCAGCGCCGCGTCGTTGGCAATGTCCGCCGCAAAGGTCATCGTGGTCGTAACTTCCACGTTGTTGATGTTGATGGCCACGAAGGCACCGGGAATGATGGGCTGGCCGTCCGCCCGCTGCTTGCCCTTGAATACCGTGTTGTCCTGAATGAACTGGACCTCACGGCTCTGCTCAATGGTCATGCCAGAGCGCTGGGACCACAGGTACAGGTCGCCGTAGCCGCCCACGATGTCGCCATCCTGCATAAACTCCAGGATATCCACGTCGCCGGTGATGATGGGCAGCACGCCGAAGATATTGGAGGCGATATCGCCGGTAGCGGTGAAGGTGATCACCTTGGATTTCAGGGTGGTATAGGTCTTGGAGTTCATGGCCCAGAACAAATTGCCGCGGCTGTATTTTGTGTGGGTGGCGCCGGTGGCCGCCATCAGCTGCGCCAAAACTCCGCCCGGTGACACCGCTGCCGCCGATCTTCAGAATGTTGGTGGTGTGCAGGTCTACCCACGCCGGGGCGTTGGCGGGATAGTCACTGGGCTGAGAAGTCTGGGCCAGGCGGGTCACGATACCAAGAGGCATTTTGGAGGCGACGCCTTTGCCATACAGGATAGCCTTGTCCTCCGCCAGGCCGACGGACTCAGAGAGCATCTCAACGATGGAGCTGGCAAGCTCGATGTCGCTGTCCTCCAGCATACTGTTGCACACCGGGATAAATCCGGCCACCTTGTAGCTGTCCAGGGTCACCTGTCCAAAGACGAATGTCAGCTCATTGATGGCACCGCACATCTCCGTCCATACAGCCTCCGGCACGATGCGGCAATGGTCTGCCGGGCCTCGCCCGGACATTGCGGACCCGCACACGGTTCAACAGTTTGCTGTACCGGTACATATTCTCGGAAATCAGGTCCAGGAACACCACAGGGATGGTCAGCTCCGCGCCGGTCACTGCCCGGTTCTGGCCCTTCATGCCCCGCATCTTGCCCAGGAACTCCTGGACCTCCGGCTGGGCTACGATGGCCTGCCGCTGCTCCATGGGCAGGGCATCAAAGGCCCGGCGGCCCATGGGCAGGGAACGAATGTTGATCTGGGTTTCCATGTGTACGTCACCTCTCACTTTCTCCCGCTTTTCTGGGGTCTTGGCAGCCGGGGCCTGGCGCTCCAGGTCCGCCAGCTCGGTCTCCAGGTGTTCAATGTCCGCAGACAGGGTCTGCTTGGCAGTCTCGTGGGCAGTCTTGTCCGCCTCAAAGGCGTCCACCTCAGCGGTGACGGCGGCTTCCTGCTCGGCGTTGCCGGGCTCCACCTCGCCGATGGCTGTCTCCAGCTCCGCCTCCCGGGTCTTGAACTCTGCGTCCTTTTCCTCCAGGCTTTCAGCTCGCTCCGCTTGGCATCCAGCTGCCGCTTTAGAATCAGGATCTTCAGCATGATTTTTCTCCTTTCGCTCCAAAAAATCGTTGTCTATCAGGCATCCACATGGACGCCTCGCAGTCTCGCCAGCGTCTTGGCTTTCCAGGCCTCGCTGCGCCGCTTCTTCAGGTCGGCGAACTCAGTGCGCCGGACCTCTACGGAGGTGTCCGTGTAGGCCGGGAAGGTCACCACGCTTACCTCGTACAGCCGGACCTTTCGGATGATCCACACCGTGGGTTCGCCGTCCTGATACTGCACATCCTGATCCAGGATGTCAAATCCGAAGGAGCACTGGGACACGTCACCCCGCTTGACCCGCTCGTACAGGTTCATAGCGTCCTGGTCTGCCTGGTTGACGATGATGGAGCCCCCTAGGCCCACCTCGTCGGTCCGCAGGGTCAGGGTCCCCGCCGTAGTCCTCCCCAGCACCAGAGTGGTGTCGTGGTTGGTCAGGGCCGGACATCGCCTTCCGTCTCCCCGTCAAAGGCGCCCGGGGCGATGGTCTCATAGGCACCATCCCACAGGTCATAGCGGGAATTGTAGACAGCGAAGTATCCCTCAATATAGAGATTGCCGTCCTCCGCCCGGGTCCGGAACTGTCCGTCCCGGGGAATTGAAAACCGTCTTTCCGTCTCACTCACCTCCGTTGAGTTTATTTTGGTCTCCCAGTTTTTCTACAGGGATGTAGTTCTCCAGGGCCAGCAGCTGGTTCATCTCCGGATCCGGCGGCAGGTTGACCCAGCCGCGCCACTCGTTCCGCCGCAGGGCCATCCGGTCCACCATCTCCGCACCGGCGCTCACCAGCTCGTTGATGGAGTAGGAAAACAGGCTCCAGGAGTTGAACCGGAAAAACCAGCCGGGCGAATATAACAGTTTTTTGGTCAGCTCCTGCTCCATGTTCCGGGCTAGGGGCATGATCGTCGTGTTGATGAAGTTGTTCCAGGCGTCCCGGCTGAAGTCCCCACGCCCAGCACGAAGCCGGGATTCCCAGCACCGCCGCCACAGTCCGCTTGTCCAGCGTCACCATGGCGTCCAGGGCCAGATCACTCAGGGTCAGGGGCTTCACCTGCTCCACCTCAAACTGCTCCGCCGGGATCATCCAGGGCTCTCCGGCTCGGGCGGTGTCAATGTAGCTCTCCACCAGTACCCGGCGTCCCTCCGGGCTGGAAAATTCCTCCGTCAGAGCATCCACCTTGACGATCAGGGACGGTTTCCACTTGGATTCCATGAACCCTTTCTGGGTGGCCGCCGCCTGTTTCAGGTTCTGGGCCACGTCCGCCAGGGAGATCCGATACCCCGTCCCAAGCCAGGGATACAACGGATCCGGATTAAGGGTGAAGTGGAGCACGTCATCCGGATCATACTCTTTGCCGTTGACGATTACCCGGTAGCCCCAGCCGTCCGGGATAAATGCAACAAAGGCCGAAGGGATGGGCTGCAGGTCCTGGATAATACCTGCCACGGGTACGGGGCCACACCACAGCGTTGCCGTTGCCCTCCAGGTACATGGTCCGCACAATCCAGTGCACGAAGTCCGCCCGGGTCATGTAGGCATTGGGCTCGATGTCGATCTTGCGGCTCAGCTCATTGAGGATGCGGACGTCCCCGTCCTCCCGGTTCTCCATCAGGTGGATGGTCATGGACCCCACCAGCCGGGCGATGGTATCAACACCGGCGCAGATCTCCGGATTTGCCGCCAGGCTCACATAGCCCTGGCAGCAAAGGCTGTCGTATGTATCCGGGGCACACAGCCATGCCATGCTCCGGGTCTGCTTAGGGCGCTCTCTGGGTGCCGGCCGCGCCCGCCGTCTCTTACTCACTTTCCAAGCCACTCCTTTGCCTTCTGGGATTTCTCCATGTTCTCCAGATACCGGATGCAGGCGAACACGGAGGCGTCAAACAGGTCGATCCTCTGCTCCGGCCGGATCTTGTCATATTGGACCATGTCGTCCGTCTTTCCACGGCGGTCACATTGGCCACGCAGTATTCATAGGCCTCGCTGTGGAGGTAGTAGAGATTCCCGTTCTTGGCTGCTGCCTCGATATGCCGGAAGCCCTCGGACTTTTTGTAGTAATACTGCGGCTGGTCGATGATTTTGAACCGGGCATTTTTCATCGCCACGAAGTATTCCCGACAGAATTTCCGGTCGTGGCCCACCTGGCGGATTTTGAAGCCCCGCCGCCGCATGTCGATGAACCAGTTGACCACATCGGCGTGATTGACCGTCGGGGAGTTGCACAGCGTCAGCCATCCATCATCCGCCCAGCCGAACAGCGGACTTTGATCCTGATCCGCCTTAACATGGGCCGCCACCACCGGGAAAATGCGTGGGTGATGATAATATCCACATCCTTGTAGTGGCCGAACAGGGCCGCCGCCGTCAGGTCGTGGAGCTTGGAGAGGTCCGCGCCTCCATACCAGTCAATGGGCAGCTTGGCCAGCTGCTCCAGCGTCCAGTCGTAGCCCGCATCGCTTTTCGGAACTCGTCAATGTCAAACCAGGCCCGCATGGCATTGGTGTAGACGTTGAGAGACTTGGCGAAAAAGTCCTTCCGCTGCTGCGGATCGTTGACCGCCTGCAGGGCGTCGTTGAGGATGTCCGCCGCCGGATGCTGACGCCGTATGCCGGGTTGGCCATCTCTAGGATCTTCGGGTCCGTGAAGTCCACGGTTCCATCCTTGACACCCTCTGGTGCGCAGCACATGAAGATAAAATACTGGTCATCCCTGATGGTCCCGTCCAGGACCTTGCGGCAGTATTTCAGCCGCTGCCCCAGGAAGCCCTGCTCATTGTCACCGGCCGTAGAGATGCCGATCATCAACTTGTTGGTGTAGGCCTTCATGGCCTCCCGGATGATGTTGTACTGCTTCGGGGTCTTGTAGGCGTGCATTTCGTCTGCGATAGCCACGTTGCAGTTCAGGGAATCCTGGCGGTCCGGGTTTGCCGCCAGGGCCTGGATGAAGATGGAGCCGTCCCCCAGGTCGCCCTGAATGCTGTGCTCCTGGTTGTTGTCAATCACCCGGAAGTTGTCCTTCTCCCCCATCTGCTCCAGGTTGAAGTTGATGAAGTTGAAAGACTCCAGGCTCTGCTTCAGGGCCGCCGCCACGATGTAGACCTTAGACCCGCTCCGCCGGTTCAGCAGCGCCAGGCCCCAGGCCAGCGCCGCAGCAAAAGACGTCTTGATATTTTTCCGGGGGATATAGATCAGGGCCTCCTTGTACCGCCGCTCCTTGGTCCCCGCCAGGAAAAAGCCCAGCAGGTTGTACACGATGAACTTGTGGAATGGCTCCAGCAGGAACGGCTGCCCCCGCAGCGGGGTCCCGTCCAGGCGCTCCCCCTGCTGATGCACGAAGGTGGTTTCGATGATCCGGATCACAAACTCCGCATCCCGGGATTGAAGTCCCAGGCAGGATTCTCCAAATCCTGCTTGAACCGCCTGCACGCCTGGACCAACTCCGGGCAGGCGATCTTCCGACCCTTCAGGATGGAGTCCACGTACTCCATGACCGTTGCCCAGCTGGGAAAACGCTCCGCCTTCCTACGGGCCATCCTTCAGCGCCTCCGCCAGTCTGGATTTTTTGGGTTTCCCCTTGCCGGCATCGGCTCGGGCCTTGGGGTTGAGCATTAGCCGGTCCGAATACAGCAGGATGTCCTTGCGCAGGCTCTCAATGGTCATGGAGAGAGGGGACTTTTTGGCGCCGCCGTCCGCTGTCGGGGTCGCGTAATGGTAGCTTTTTCCGGCCGAATACTCGGCGGAAAGCCGGTTGTATTGTTCACGGAGTCCGGCGTAAATCTCGATTATCGGCTCATATTCCGGCGCAAAAGTCCCCATTTTTTTCATGGCCGTTACGGTCTGCGCCTTAATGGTTTCACGCGTGATTGCAATTCGCCCCAAAGGCCTCGCCTCCTCCCCGGAAAAGTCTCATACGGGGGCTCTATTGGAAAAAGTCCCACCCGCCGGTCTCCAAGGCCCCCCGGCTGGGGGTCCTTGGGTGGGGGGGATCAGTACCTGCGGCCGTACGTTGCCGCCCGTGCCTTCTCCGGGTGTGCCTTGTTGTGACACCCCTGGCACAGGCTCACGAGGTTGCTGTCCTCGTAGGCCAGCTCCGGATACTCATCTACGTGCTTGATGTGATGGACCACCACCGCCGGGCGGTTGCGGCCATAGCGCCGGCACCACACGCAGCGGTAATCGTCACGCCGCAGGATGGCCGCACGCTTGCGCCCCCAGCGCTTGCTGGTATAGTCAAAGCCCATGATCTCCCTCCGTGTCCGAATCTGACACGCCCAGGCGCCTGGCCCGGGCTATCACCTCCGGGCAAACAAAAAAACGCCAGAGCCACGATCCATCCCCGTCTGAGGTAGATCATGGGCTCTGGCGCTTGACGCTCTGGCCTCTCTCGATATTCAGGACGATTTCCCGCCGGCATGTCCGGCAGTATACTGGCAGTCCGTGGGCCTCCGTCTCCGGAGTAATCCGCAGCAGCCGATGGTTCCGTCCGCACTCCGGGCAGGTTATCCATCCGTCCTTTACGACAATGCTATCACATTTCCGTGTGCTTTGCAACGGCTTTCCCTCACTTTCTTTTGTGTGTGCCTATCGTTCCACTAGATTTCAAGATTGATCGCGCGCACGCGCGCGACAGATTCTAAATAAAGAACCGTCCTCCAAACTGCGGCCCGTCCGGCAGGATATAGCTGGCGTAGTAGTACGCCCCGAAGTCATTCTCATGGGCACCCTTCCGGCACCAAATCACATTGTCTGGAACCTCAATCAGCCCGCTATCATCCCGCCACCGTTCCGGCTCCGGGATCTGTGCCTTCAGTCCCCGGCTGCAACTCCACGGGTGCTTGCCCAGCGGTATCACAAATCCGTCCGGCCGCTCCTTGTTGAAATACTTGGCCAGCCGCCGGTAGCCGCCCTCCCGCATCAGGACCGGCTCGTCATCCACGTCGCCAGCCGTCCACAGGTGCCGCACCTCTGCCGGGGAGAAGTCCTCGTCCCGCAGCACTAAATGTACGTGGAGCCGGTGGTCCCCGTGCTTGCCCTCGATGCAGCCGATCCAGTCGAATGGCCCGCCGTGCCATCGCTGCATCCGCGTCCGGGCTGCCCGGAACATCTTTCGCATCCCATCATATCTGTCCGGCAGGTGGAAGTCGTCACAGGTCATCGTATAATGGCTGCCCCGAAAGCCAAACTCCGCCAGCCGCAGCTCCAACCGATCCACCTGAGTCCTGCACTGCGGTGTGCTTGGACCGGACGATCTCATTCTTGTCCCGCCGGTCTTCTCGGGAGTCGTACCGGCTCAGCCGTGGCCGCAGCGCCCTGCACTCTTTAACTAGCGGGCCTGCCCGCTGGCGTACACAATACCACAAGGACTGATTATCTCCCCGCAAACTGCTGCACCTCCTCCGCACTGACACACCACTTTGTAGAATATATGTGCCCATCCCAAATCTCCAGACGGGCAAGCATAAGAAACGGATGCCAAACAGGCGGGGCTCTGGATGTGGAGACCGTGATGCGGAAATCTCCAAGAGTTCGGGTCATTACGGTCTCCATCCCAGTATCTAAGGCAACTTGGATGGTATTCAAATCGTTGTTACTTAGCAGCAGACAAATCCCTCCCACGGGAAGCAAAGGCCGTCATCAACCGTAAACATTGCCGTCACCTCACAAAACCGATAAAAGGTCATAGTGTTCATAAATCCATCGGAGCGCACCGACAAGATCATTCTTCGTGATGCTGTTGTGTGTTTCCATCTCTGCCATCTTCTCGATGGCCATTACTTTTGACTGCATGGCGATATCTGGATCGTCCAGGTGATACTTCACAATCTCGATTGCGTCCGGAAGAGATACGTTGAAACTTGGGAACCGAACCGTTTTTAGACATTACCGTCCTTCTCTCCGGCGGGCGGCGGTAAATTCTCATTTTTCGTTCTTCAATGTTATATTCAAAGTTTACTTGCCTCCATCTTCCGCGTAAAAACGGGATGCCACCCCACATTCCAGCACTATCAACAGAAATAATACCCCAGCAACTTCCTTCACCATCGTCCCACCACGCTGGCTCTCCATCCATCTTCCGCAGTTCCTCAAGCGTCAGCGGATCGTTCGGCGGGGACAGGGCGGTGGCGGCGGCTTGCATAAGATCATCCTCAATGCAAGGCCCGTCAGGATCAGAATTTTCCAGCAAACTCTTTCTGAGCTTCTCAATGTCCATCAGGGTTCTCCTCTCCTTTGTCCCCCCAGCCAAAGGCGCTTTTAACCGCCTCCAACAGTTTCCTCCACATTGATTTCCTGTTTTTCAGAGCGTTTTCATCCAACAGGGCAGTGATAGCATCCGCAGCTTCTTCCACTAAGTTACATACCTCGTCAGCATACACCAATGGGCCTTGCAGGTTGTATGGATATGGTGCGCCGACTAGTTCTCCGTATGGGATTTTCTCACTTTCTGGTGGCAACCAATCTCTTAATTCAGCCACAAGCTTTCGTAGTCCATCAGGTGTCCTCCTCCGCTGGCTGCTGGAGCCATCGTTTGATGCAGGCCAGCAGACGATCTTCCGTGCAGGGGCGTGGGTATCCCTTACTGCTGACGCATCCACCCTTCATGTCACACCACCGAGTGGAAATATCCTCAAACTTTCCCGCCTCCATTTCTGCCCGCCAGCGGCGCAGAATCTCTTGCGCCAGTCTGTCATCGTCCATGGCCCGGATTTTACCCCCATTGGTGATGGTTGATGTCTCTCCCGGGCCACCAGCCAGCTTGCGGAGACAGTCAATGGAGCCGAGCTCCTTGTAGGCATTAAGCTCATGCAGCGCACAGGCGATTTTTGCCATATCCACGGCAGAGAGGATTTCCTCCGGCTCCAGCCCCGTGCCCTCGTAGGCTGCGAGGCGGTCAACGGCTTCTCCGCTGTATTCGGTGTCGCCAATTTTGAGCCGCCATTTCCCACCGTCAAAGTATGTCAGCCGTTCCATGTCAGTCTTCCCCCCATGCTCTGCCAATCATTTTATCCAGACCATTTGCAGCCTCAATCGCCGCATCCCGCTCCCGCTTCACCTGCTCCAGCTCGGCCCGCAGCTGCTCGATGGTTAGCGGCTCGTTCGGCGGGGACAGGGCGGCAATTGCCATGTCGATGGCCTCATTGATTTGCTCCCAGGTGTATCCATCACCAGGGATGGTGGTCTTCCGCTTCAAAATCGTTACAGCCTGTTTCCTGTCCATCCTCCCCCTCCTTTCCTGGCGGCTCCGGAAGGGGCATCCAGAAAAGCGTTTTCTGCTCGTCCTGAACCAAACCATCCCACTGCCAATGCGGATTTGCGTCAAAGCAAAAATAGGACGATGTGGTAATAAATCCCGTCATGGTGTCTGCATAACCGACGAATACCAAAACCGGCCGCTCGTCCGTTGGTAACCTCTCCTCCACGCTCACCCACTCGTTCGGCGGGGTGAGGGTGGGGCTTCCGCGAGTTGACGACCTGCTAATCTCACGCCCGCGGCATAGCCATAGGCCCATTGCCGATCCTCAAGATCATCGCCCTCCCGGCAAAGCTCTGCCTCTAGGGCATCGCTTATGTAATCACCATCAATCGGTCTCACCTTATCCCTCCTCTTTTTTCCAATACTGGCCGGCGCACCGCTGTCCTGTAACGCACGCCGTACTGATCTGGGCCGGGTTGACGCCCACGATCCGGGCCGCCTCCTTGATGGACACATAGCGGGTCCAGCTGCCGTCTGGTGCTACGGCAATCACCGGCTTACAATGGCCCCTAGCACCTCGGTAGCGTTTTTCCAGCCGGTCCGCCGCCTCTTTGAGGACAGCACAGCCGTGGACACTGCAGCCATGCTCATGCCCGCATCCAAGACAGGGCAGGCATCCGGTCTCTGGAGCCATCCGCCGCAGGGCATTGATCAAGTCAACTGTCTCCATAGCCGCCTCCTATCCTGCCGTGTCCATGCACAGCACTAGGGCCAGCACGATGATCCAAACGACGATGGCCAGCCGGTACAGCGCCCGCTGGCGTCGCTCCCGGCCCGTATAGCGGCCCATCCCACGCCGCCTCCCGGAAAACCGCCAGTACGGCGTCCAGCGTGGCGGCAGGTCCATTCCCGTCACATCCACCCGCCGGGAATAGCCCCCGGCCAGGTAGATCATGGCGGTCTCCCGCAAGCCCTCGTCAGTATCCCGGGTGTGGTAAGCCACCCGGCACACGTTGGGATACATGGCCGCCACACAGCGGCTCAGGGCGTGGTTGACAAAGTCCTTTTTTCGCTCATACATCTGCTCACTCATGATGCGCCTCCGATTCAAAATTCCTGATTCGTACGATCTTGATGCCGTTGTGTGGATCTGGTACATCCTCCTTGTCCCAGACAGGACTGTCCGGGCGGAAGGTAACAAGCAAAGCCTGTTTAAAACCTTGTGCCGCATCAGGGTCTCTGGACCGGAGCAGGTTATAAGCGGTATTTATACAGACTCCGACCTCTACGACAACCTCCGAAATGTTCCCGGACGCCGATGCCGTAAACTCCCCATGTTCCGGATCACTGATAAATCGAATCATGTTGTCTCTCCCTTCTCTGGCTCCGGCGGTAGCCGCAGCCACCAATCTGGCGGGAACTCCGCCTGCTGTTTAGACGGCAGCATCAACCACGAACTCCCGTCCCAGCGCATGAATGTCTTGAAATAGCGAGTGTTGCCCACATCCGCCAGCACAGCGAATTCTCCTGGTTCGCTTGGGTTCACGCCGCCGGGCATCCACCCGGCGATAGTCAGCTGCCCCTCCGGCTGTGGCTGCGTTTCTCCAGGCGGCGTGGGATCGTCCGTCAGGCCGTAGAGATAATCCGTGCTGACACCCAGCGCCCGGGCCAGCTCCGGGAACTGGCTGCCGCCGGGCAGAGACCCGTTTTCCCAAGCGGAGTATGTGGCCTTGTAAGCTCCAATTCTTTCTGCAAATGCCGCCCTGTCCAGGCCGGTTTCTTCACGGGCCTTTCGCAGGCGGGACCCGAATTTCTCCCGCTGGGCTTGCCAATCAGGCACCGCATCCTCCAGATCGTCCTCAGGCTCTTCTGCTGGCTCCGGCTCCTTCCGCTCCACATACTGGCAGCAGGTCTCGCAGGTATCCCGCTTGAGGCACATAGCGCAGCACCCGCAGCAGCCCTCCCAGTTGCCGTTCCGGACGAAAGCATCATACATCGCCCTGGCATTGGGGCAGGGCGGCCGCACGCTCGCAGTCATGTTCGAGTTTGATGCTCAAAGCAGAGAATTCCCGAACCGTCCGCAGCGTACAGGGGAGTTTTTCCGCTCTTAGCCACGTTTCCAACCTCTCTTGATCCCTTCCAGGCATCCGGGCGATCTCCAAGGCGCAAGCCTCTGTGATGGTCCCCTGTTCCCAGGCTACCTGTAAACTACGCTCCCTCAGCCCGTGCTTGATGGCATTGAGATTTGCCAGCTTCGTGGCGCTCACTTGCATGACCTCCGCTACCCGGTCCCGGATACGCCCTGGCAAGGTCTCTCCGGCCTGTTTTCGCCGGACGTAGACCTCTGTCAACGCTTCCGCCTCCTGTTGCAGCACCGCCGGCGTCTTTTTCCGCTGGCGGTTGGCCTCGATGATGGCGGTGATCTCATGGTCGGCATCCATGTCCGGTAGCACCCGGCACAGAGCTGTCTTATACTCCATGCCCAAGGCGTTGGCCCGGAGGTCCCGCAGAGCCCGGAGCCGGTTGTGGCCGGACACCAGGCGGTATGTAGCGCCGTCCGCCACAACCAGTAGAGGCTCCAGCAGGCCGTTGGCCTGGATGGACTCCCGCAGGGCTTCCGCCTCGTCCTCCGGCAGAGGCGGGTAGAAATTTTCAGAGTTTTCGCGGATTTTGTCCAGCGGTATCTCCCGCAGCTCCGTGTCCGAATCGGACACGTCGGCGGACCCTACGATCCGGCTCAGGTCAAACTTGCTCATGGCCCGCACCTCCCCACAGCTCCCGGACCCAGCGCCGGAAGTCCACGCCGGCGGCACTCCGGGGGCTGTACACCGCCAACGGGTACCCGGTGACCGTGCTCTCCGGCACCTTTTCGCTCTTGCGGATCACCTGCTTGTAGACAGAGATTTTGACGTGCTCAGCCATCTTCCGCAGCTGATCCTCCACCTCTTTGACAAACTCTGTGGCCCGCCACCGGTTGATCAGCACGGAGGCCCTGGGCACCTGCAGGCCGCTGCGTCTCAGCAGCGCCAGCTGCTGCTGCATGGTCACCATGCCGGAGACCGAAAAGCCATCCAGCTCCATAGGGATGACCACCTCGTCGCTGGTCAGCAGCGCCGCCAGACTGGCCGCCGTGAAACCCGGTGGGCAGTCAAAGATCGCGAAGTCCGCCCCGGCGTCCTCACGGACACAGCTCACAAAGTCGGCTACTCGACGGGTTTTGGCCTGGTCCTGGCCCTCTATGACGGCCTCCAGGTCCTCCGTGTACAGCTCCGGGCTCCGGGGATCAGCCACAGGTCCTTGCTCACCGCCAGGAGGTTGTCGCTCCACAGCGTCTCCCCGTCTCCCTCCAGCAGGGACACCATGGTGTACTCCGACTCCGGGTCAAAGTCCGGGACATAAAACCGGGTCAGGTTCATTTGCCCGTCGCAATCCGCCAGGATCACCCGCTGGCGGTAATCCCGTACCAGGATGTCCGCCAGGTTGATGGCGGTGACGGTCTTGCCGACGCCGCCCTTGTTGTTCATGATTGCAATCGTCCTCATTCAAAACAGCTCCTTTCGTTTGGCAAATACGGCGCGGACCGGTCCACGATGCCCTCGATCCGCCGGTTATAGGGGAAAAACGTCTCCCGCCAGGGAATACCCAGGTCGCTCCGGAACTCCACCACGTAAAACCGACCTTCGGGGTGTATGTAAATCACTTGGGCCCGGCGGGGCTGGTCATTGGCCCCCATGTACTCCGTGTAAAAGTTAGGTTTGATGGTCAGGATGTCTCCGATCTTCAACTGGCTTTCCCCAGGGGTGTCCTGGAAGCTGCCCCCAGTCCGCCCAGAAGCTCACCTGCCGGGGCGGCTGCTTCTCCCGCTTGGGCTTCTCTGCCGGTGGCTCCGGAGTCTCCGGCGCGATCCGGGAGAAGGTCTGCAGATCGCCGTCAAACCGGAACCGAACGTAGTCCATGGCCTCGCCCTCTTTGTTTTTGGCGATCTTCAGAATCCGGTTGGACTGCTTGTCATCATAGTCCTCCCGGTGCAGGAACAGCACCACGTCGGCGTCCTGCTCGATCTGGCCGGAGGAGCGCAGGTCACTCAGCACCGGCGGGCGGATTTTCTTGGTCTTGGCGTCCCGGTCTGGGCGGGATAGTTGGCTCAGGGCCACCACCGTAGTCCCGGTGATCCGCCCAAACTGCTGCAAGCTGCTGGAGATGGCAGAGACCCGCTCAAAATCGGACTGTCGGGTGCCTCTGGGCGCGGCAATCTTTTGCAGATAGTCCACAAATACCACGTCGTACCGGTGGGCCTGGCTGTACGCCTGGATGTCCAGCACCGTCATGCCGGCGGCGTCGATCAGCGTCAGCTGGGGAGCCGTCAGTTGGGGCCGCAGCTCCAGCAGGTCCCGGTAATCCGCCTCCGTCAGCTGGTTGCCCTTGATCTTGGTGTAGCTCAGCATGGCCGCCCGGCTCACTGTCCGGTCAAACAGCTTGTCCCGGGTGGACTCGTAGCTGAAGAACCCTACCCGGTGATTTCTGCCGATGCCGAAGGCAAACTGCAGCGCAAGGGCCGTCTTGCCATCGGACGGGTACCCGCCCAGCACCACCATGTCCCCGGGTTCCGCAAAGATCCGCTCGTCCAGGACGGGCACACCCCAGCTGAGATATTGCGGCTTCTCCTCGCCGTTGTGCCGGTCGAAGAACCGCTCTAAGCCCTCCGCCATGTCCATGGCCTGGACGTTTGGCCGGCTCACCTGCTGGGCCCGCATCTGGTCCAGCAGTGTCTGAGCGTCCTCCAGGCGGTCGGCTTCCGCCAGCTGGGTGCCCAGGGTCCGCAGGTTGGACAACGTGACGGAAGCCCGCAGGGCGTCCACATAGTCATCCACATGAGCCGCCGTGGTCGTGACATCCATCAGCCCCTGCAAGATCGAGGTCCATGGGCTGTCCACACCGCCCCCCAGAGTCTCCCGGACCAGGATAGGGTCAATAGCCTGTCCGGCCCGAAACCGGGCCTGGATGGCCTGGAATACCAGCCGGTACTTCTCTTCCGCAAAGTCCGCGTCCCGCACCCGGCTCAGCACCTCCGGCACGGTATCCGGGTCGATCAGCATGGAGCCCAGCACGCCCACCTGAGCGTCTAGCAGCCGCTGGGAGAGAATGGCATCCTGCTTGATCTCGCTCACAGGCACCGCCCCCTTCTGGCATCATCCGGTGGGGTAGGACGCTCCGGCTCTGCAGGAAACAGTTCGTCCTCCCACCGGCGGCCGTTGAGCCACGTGGTGGGGTCCGGTATGTATTGACCGCCATCCCGCTGCCAACGGTCACTGCACTTCTGACGCTCCAAAGCAGCCAGGATGACAGACGCCAATGCGGCACCTGGCCGCAGCTTCTGCCATAGTTCCCGCGCCTTTTTCTTTTTGACCTTCTTGGGGTACTTGTCCCAAAAGAGGTCAAATGACCTCATAAGGTCAGGGTCATCCCCCTTTGGGGGACTATAGGGGGTATTATTATAATTACTTATAGATGTGGAACCGCAAGTTTCTGCGGGTACCCCCCTCAAATTTCTGCGGGTACCCTCCCCGGGGTACCCGCAGTTTTTTGCGGGTACCTCCTGGACCTCTGGAGGGGCCAGTTTCCGGCCGCAGAAGATCCTGCGCTCCGTGCCGCCAGCGCCTTCCCGGCGGGGCCGGGTGACCACCAGATCTGCCCCACATCCTCCAGGGCTTTGAGTAGGTTACGGACAGTTGTCTCACTGCATCCCAACAGGTCCATGAAATCCTGGTTGCTGGCATCGCACCAGCCATCCGGCCCAGAGAGCCGGTATATCTCTCCAAAGAGCAGCTTGCCGGTGGCTGGTACCGCATCCTCATACAATAAATCCACCCAAATGATGGCGAACTGCCCGCCCTTGTTTGGGGTGCCTCCGCATAACCACCCTCCTCTCAGATGGTGTCCTCCGGCAGCCGGAGCCACCGGAGGTCATAGTGTTTCTCCAGATTGGCAGGAGACAACACAGTTCCATTGCTTTTATCCAAGTGCATCCCGCCTCTGTCTGGAGGCGGCTGACAAGATACCGCTCAGTCCCCAGGCGGACTTCGGGATCATGTGCAGCACGATCAGTTCCCCGTCATGGGGGCCGCAGGTCTTTCGCTGACGCAGATCCAGCGTTTTCCATGCGGTCATCCTCACCGCCTCCCTTCAATCCGATCCACCAGCCGGAACAGTCCGCTGGTGAGCGTACAAATGCCGATCAGCACAAGCCCCCAGATCATCATGGGCGGGTCACCCCCTCCCCGGTAAAACTGGGGCTTGCAATCCGGCCGGAATGTGGTACAATAGTCTTGCAATCGTTCTCGGTCGAAAGGCCCTGAACCCGCCGCTCTGCTGTTCCCGCAGCAGGGCGGTCTTTATGCCGGCGGGGCCTCTGCATACAGGACCTCGAACCCTGCCGCAATCACGCGCTGGATGTTCTCACTGATCTGCTCAAACTCCGGGGCCTCCCACTCATCGATCCGGCCGTCCTCCGCAATCTCCATCAGCCGCCGGTAGTCATCCGCCAGCGCCGTGGCCCGGTTGATCAGCCGCAGCACCGCCGTGGGCAGTCCCTGAAGCCGCAGCTCCGGCAGCACCCCCAGCTGTCCGCAGGTAGCCGGTGTACTCCAGCCCCAGCCAGGGCGTGCCATAGGCGGCTTGCATCCGCTCCACGTCCTCCGGTCTGGGCACCCGTTGTCTCTGCTCCCATGCCTTGACAGTTTCCACCGACACGCTCAACAGCTCCGCGGCCTGTTCCTGGGTCAGACAGGCATCTTTTCGTGCCCTCTGGTAGATAGATGGGTATCGATCCGCCATGGTCAGCTCGCCTCCTGTGTGGTATGTTGGGGGCAGAGCTCCAGGGGGACCTGATACCCGGGGTCTCCAGGCTGCAGCACGACGCGCTCTGCCACCCACTTGTCAAAGAGCACCTTCGAAATCTCAAAGACCCGCTCCCCGTCCTCCTTCAGCCGCACACAGCTGGCGAAGGGGTACTGTCCCGCCTCGATCATGGCAGCCGCCTTGGTGTTGCTGGTGGGCACGCCCAGGGACCGCAGCCGCTCCACCAGCTCGCACAGTGTCATGGTTGGTATGTACATGCAATCGCTCCTTCCGAAATTTTAGGCAGTATCCCGCCCCAGGATGGCGTCGGTGCTGGTCTCCAGCACGTCCGCCAGTTTTGTCAGGTTCTCCACACTGGGCCGTTTGACGCCGGTCTCCCACTGGGCCACCGCCTGCCCGGAAACACCGATCCGATTGCCTAGTTCCCGCTGGGTCAGGCCTGCGGCCTCCCGCAGTTGCCTCAGCTGCATCTGCTCACCTCCTCTCTTGAAATCGTGCGCTATTTGTGCTATTGTGTAACCATCAGTTGATACATGAATTGACATACATAAGACATTTGACAGCATTTGAACAGTGAAAGCCATCGTTCAAGGCGTTCCTGCATCATGCGTTTTCCTATTCTCGTTTTGTCAACTTCTGATTGTCAACTTCTGGTTGTAGTATAATTAGGTTTTTCCTAATTGTCAATTAGTTTTTCTGTAATTTTCTTGTTTTGTAGAAATGCACAAATTAGGATAATTGTAATTATTTACTTTGGAGGTGATACCCACGGACACCGTAGATCGCATTTTCGAGTTGGTAGATGGAAAATTCAAAGAGCAAAAAGATTTTGCTAGTGTTTTGGGTGTCCCTGCTCCGCGTGTAAGCGAATGGCGAAAGCGGAAATCGGCCTCTTTCCAACGGTGCCTTCCCCAGATCGCCGAGGCTCTGGGAACCACCACAGAATATCTGCTCACTGGCAACGGCCCCCAAAAGCGGGGTGTTGTGTACGATTCGGACGCCATCAGCGAGGACGATATCAAGGCGGCTTTCTTCGAGGGTGCGGAAGATCTCACCAAAGAGGAAATGGACGCCCTCTGGGCAGATGCCCGGGACTATATGCGCTACAAACTGGAGCAGCGGAGGAAGCAGCAGCAATGACAACGCTTCTGGATCTGTACGAGTATGCGGAAAACCAAGGCATTGATGCGGACTGGGTTCCCCTGGAACAGGCCACCTCCTGTCCATTCCCTGCCGGACGGCTCCTACGCAATCGCAGTCAACCCCTGGAAGCTGGACACGCTGGAGCAGGAAACGGTGTGTCTGGCCCATGAGCTGGGCCACTGCAAAACCGGCAGCTTTTACAACCGGCACGCTGCTCTGGATATCAGGCAAAAGCATGAGAACCGGGCAGACAAATGGGCGATCCGGCAGTTGGTGCCGGAAGACGCTCTGGATCAAGCCGTGGCCGACGGATATACAGATCTCCCGTCTCTGGCGGAGCATTTCTGTGTAACTGTGCCCTTTATGCGCAAGGCCGTCTGCTGGTATACCTACGGTAATCTGGCAGCGGACTTATACATGTGATTTCCCGCCAGTGAGCGGATAAAAATAAAACGTGTCCGAATCGGACACGGGAGGGAAAACAGATTATGGGTTGGCGTTTTCGGAAAAGCAGAAATATAGGCCCTTTTCGGATCAATTTTAGTAAATCCGGGGTAGGTTATTCTGTCGGAGGAAAATTCTTTCGCTGGACAAAAAAAGCAAATGGTGGAACTCGCACCACGACGTCAATTCCCGGAACTGGCATCAGCTATGTCAGAGACTATCCTGCTGGGAAAGGGGCCGCAACAAATACATCAGGGCAGGGCCACTCGGCTCAGCCGCCCAAGAGAAAGCCGCCATTCTATCGGCGGAAATGGTTTATCATATTGATGGTACTTTTTGTGATTGGTATCATCGGAAATCTTGTCGAGCGTCCCCAAGAACAGGTCGCAAGTGACCAAGCAAATGAAACCGCCCAAGACGAGAAGGAATCTTTAGACACGCCAAAAACACCAGCGGAAATTGATGCGGAACTCTGCGATGCAGTGATCTCCGCAGATGTTCAAATGGATGCGCTATCGGATGCAATTGCCAGTATGGCCGATGGAAGTCTCACAGTAGAGGGCCTGAATTCTATCTGCGATTCGGCTGTTGATGTATGTTTTGCATCCCTAGATACTATTGAAAAATACTTGGATGATGAAACTGCGGAGGAATATGCAGCAGCTGCAGAAGATGCTGTGAATAATGTTGCCGCTGCTCATATTAAATTGCAGGATTATTTGAAAAGTTCAGATGATTCAGACATAGAGTACACCTTGACATGTTTGAATATGCGCAATGATGCAAATATAGCTTTTGTGGCAGCTCGGGAGTTATATCTTATGAATTCTGGTTTTTCGACCGATGAAATTGATGCATTAAATGAGGCGCTCGGGATTACATCAGATGCATCCTCTACATCAGAAAATTCTTCGGAAAGCGAACAGAAATCAGCAGAGCCACCTACGGAATCGATTGCTACATCCCCATCGTCTAAAGCTCCTACGGCCTCTGTACCAGAGTCCACTGCAGAGCTGCAGCCATCCACAAATCAGAGCAATGAGCGCACAGTCTATGTGACGGAGACGGGCAGCAAATATCATTATGACAACAACTGCGGGAACGGCACCTATTATGAGTCCACACTGCAGACCGCGCTGAATCGTGGCCTGACGCCCTGCAAAAAGTGCGCCGGAGGATGAAAGGAGTATTCCCATGTTAGACGAAAAAGACCTGCAGGCCCTCGCCCAGCTGATGGCCCAGCAGAAACAAGACATTATCAATGAGGTCAAGGTATTATTGGAGGCTGACATCCATCCGAAGTTCAACCTCCTGGCCGACGGCCTTGCAGCCGCCAACGAAAAGCTCAAGGCCCTCCCCGATCCGGACCTGATGGACAAGATGCAGGAGGAGCTTAATCTTCACCACGAACTCCTCAAGCGCCACACCAAGGAGATCAACGCCCTGAAGAAGGCGCAGTAAAAAGGCCGCCCCATCAGGGGCGGCTTTCTCACTATCCTTCCGGTGGGGGAACCTCCGGCACATCTTTGAGGGTCCATCCGAAGTACGTCATGGAGGGCGTTTTTCGCGTCCCCCGCAAAGTTGCCGCAATGGCCTCAAATCCGCTGGCGATCTGTATGGCGGACCGGTCCCCCGGCGGCTTGCCGAACCGCTCCGTGTTTTCCCTGGCCCATAGGAGCAGGTTTCGGACGATGATCTCATTTCCGCTGGGATCCACCAGGCGCCAAATCTTGGCTTCCTGGTTGGTCTCAAACCGACCGGCGATTGGAGACGCCTTTGCAGCCGCAGTCCCCAGCTGCAGATTGGCGGTCTGTCCCTCCGCCCGCTTGCGGGCCTTGGCCTCGTTTGCCCAGCTATTTGACACGCCCTCATGTATAATGCCCTTCCACGCAGCGGAACATCCCCTTGAGCATGTGACTGTCTTGTCGCTTTCCGGAGCCGGAACAGGGTCCGACAGATCGGACACACCTTCCAGTTTCGCCCCGCATACTTCGGGGCGCAGGTTGGGCAAAACTGCGGGGTGGGCTTGCCGTCCGTATTGATGGCAAACGTCTCCCCGCATCCTGGGCAGATTGCGTGCCCGCGGCCTGGGCGGCGGGGAATACAGCCGCAGGACGATTTCAGACCTTTGGTCAAATTACCCAATGCCGCAATGGCTACACTGCCACAGTCACACTTGCACAGCCATGCCACACTGCAAGGCTGTGCTTTAGAGCGCCAGCGGATAGGCCGTACCGCTACCAGTCTGCCAAACCGCTGACCGGTTAAATCCCGCCGCTTCGCGTGTCCGCAGGAGCGTGTCTGCCCGGTCACAAGATTATTCCTGGAGACCTTGCAGATGGCCCCGCAGGAACATCTACACAGCCAGACAACACCTCCGCCGATGCGCTCGTCAGTGGCTTCCAGGACCGTCAGTTCCCAGAATCGTTGGCCCGTCAAATCCCGGTCCCATTTCATGACAGCCCCTCACAGCAGCTTGTGGGGATCAATCCCCAAAGCGTCCGCCAAGGCCAGTAGATTCTTGGCCGTGGTATTGCCAGCCAAGGTTTCACCATTCTCAATTTTTTGGACCTGCCGGATATTGAGTCCTGCCAGCTCTGCCAGGCGTTTCTGGGTCAGACCGGCCTTGATGCGGTAGTAAGTCAGCCATGTGGCCGTTGGATATTGCGCATAGATGGCGGTGTCTCCCATCTTCTGGGCGTCCAGGACCGGCATATAGGTCCACTGATAGGCCGTGATTCCCTTCTTCAGGCATCCAGTGATGAGCGTCTTTCCTACAGCCAGCGCCTCGTCCCGGTCCTTTGCCTCGATAACCGCCTTGATCTTTCCCGCATAGACCTCCGCGCCGGGGACCGGCGGAAGATTTTCCACCGTCTCCGGAGATCGCCGCAGGTCTGCCATCACGTAATACTGCTCCATGATGTCCTCCTTACCAGACGTTGATCTCAGTACCAAGATAGCGATATTCGCTGTCCATCCAAGCGGCCTCCAGGAGGGCCTCGCCGGTCAGTCCTTCGGGGTGATCCTGCTCAGCAAACCGGACCTCGATGCCCAGCTCAGTAGCAGCCTCGTAGGTGTGATGGCCATCGGCCAGGATGCAGAGTTCGTTGCCGTCCTCATCCGTCAGGCCCGTTGTCCACACAGGGAGTTCCACAAACTCTTTGCCAGAGAGCTGGTCGATCTTCTGGTTGACGATCTCGTTGTTGATATAGCTCTGAGAAGTGATGACCTTCATTGTGATTTCCTCCTGGGGTGTTCCCCCTCCTGATGATTTAATCATACGACAATATTGGCGTATTGTCAAGAAGAAAATTCATAATTTTTGAAAAATTCGAGGTGATCTTATGCTCTGCCCAAAATGCCGCAGGGAGATCCCGGATGACTCAAATATCTGCTGCTATTGCGGCCGAGTGATCCACCGGCTGGAACCACGGCCCCGAAAGCGTCCCAATGGCTCCGGCAGTGTCTACAAACTCACAGATAAGCGCCGGACACGCCCCTGGGTCATGGCAAAGGGCGGGAAGATTTTGGGCCGTTATGCCACGAAAACGGCCGCCCAGGAAGCTCTGGAAAAGCTTGCAGGAAAACCTATCGGCGATGCCATTGACCTGACCCTCCAGGAGATTTTCACACTTTGGAAGGCCCAGCACTATCCCCGGCTGAAGGAGGACGCTTGTCTAGCATACGATCTGGCCTGGTCCAAGCTGGAGCCTCTGGCGCCCGAAAATGCGCACACTACGGACGGAGGATGTCCAGAAGATCGTTGATGCTGATGTGGCGAAAGGCCGCAGCCGCTCCACAGTCAAAAAAATCCAGACGCTATACAGCCAGCTCTGCCAATATGCCATGCGCAAGGACATCCTGGACCGCAACCATGCGGACTTTCTGGTCCTGCCCGGCAGGAGCCGGTGCAGCGGGATACCTTCACGGAGGACGAGATCCTCCGTCTCCGTGCTGACGCGGACGCCGGGTATGAAACCTCCATGATTATCCTGATCCTGATCTATACCGGCTACCGGATCAATGAGCTGCTCCAAAAGCGCAGGGACCAAGTGGACCTTGATCTGGATGTCATGTACGGCGGCGAAAAGACAGCTGCCGGCCGCGGCCGAGTGGTGGTGATCCACCCAACGATCCGGCCCTATGTAGAGTATTTTGCAGCCAGGGCTACCGGCCCCCTGCTGCTGTCCGGATACACCGGGAATCTGGTGCGGAACAACTTTGCCCGACGGGACTGGAAGAACACTCTCCAGCGTCTGGGGATCACCAGGGAAGGCCGGCAGCTCCATCCCCATTGCACCCGCTACACATTCGCAACCCGAGCAAAAACTGCAGGCGTGGATAACGACGCGATCAAACGCACTATGGGTCATACGGATTTCGCCCTGACCTCCGATGTGTACATCCAAGATGACATCCAGCGGCTGAAATCCGAGATTCAGAAGCTTAAATAAGGTTGTAACCGTGGTAGTAACTGAAAGCAACTCTGAAAAACCACCAATGTTCTATCTCTTGCGGCACAACGGATAGACGGTTTCAGTTATCCCCAGTTATTGACAAGACTATCTTTAAGCAGTGGGTCCGGGGTTCGAATCCCCGACGGGTCACCAAAAAGAAAGACACGACGAAAGTCGTGTCTTTCTTTTTGGGTTTCGCGGGCCAATGGCCCGCGAAACCCTTCGGCGATTCAAATGCTCGGCGGAAATGAATTCTGCCTCCGCCAAGGTTCCGCCTGCGGCAAAACGCTTGTACTGCGCAAACGCACCGTCCTGCTGTGCGGAGCTCCAATGTCCGCATCTCTTCTGTCAACACAAGCTGCAGAAACCTCCTGAAGGGCTAATGCTTCAGGAGGTTTTTACAGCCGGAAAATACCAGGGATTGTTCGTAACGGGTTACCAGCAAGGGATATATCAAATTTCGCTTCGATTGCCCTGTAAGATTTGGAGTCGCTGTGAAGTCTCCGCCAGCAATTTCAATGCCGATGCTTCCAGCACCGCCTGACTGGCCGCCTGCATGATCGGGCAGATCTGTCCCCCCAAGAACTCTCTGTTGGCTTCGCACGGAAGCGATTCATTCGCCCGTGCCGGGGCAGCCGCTGTGGTGCTCCGCCCGCTCCCGTCCCAGGCTGCTTACAGGGTCATCTCCTCCCCCGGCTGAAGGACTTTGGCGGCAAATCCCGCCTCTTTGCAGGCGGCGGCGAATGCCTCCGGATCCTGGGTGATGGCCTGGAAGGTGTTGTAGTGCATGGGGACCGTCAGTCGGGGCCGGATCAGCTTCACTGCCCGGAGGGCATCCGCCGGGCCCATGGTGTAGAAATCTCCGATGGGCAGCAGCGCCACGTCGATGTCCTCGTCTGCCAGCAGGGTCATATCGGTCATCAGGGCCGTGTCTCCGGCGTGATAGATCTTCCTGCCCCCCATCTCAAAAAGGAAGCCGCAGGCAGGACAGCCCGCCGCACCGCCGCCGTGGAGGGCCTGGAAAAACTTGGCGCAGCCAAAGGACAGGCGGACCGTGCCGCCCAGATTTCCGGCGACGCATGCCACCCCCGCAGGGACAAACACCGCATCCGCCAGATCCGCTGTGCAGCAGACCGGCGCACCGGTACGTCTGGCGATGGCGGCTGCATCCCCTACGTGGTCCCCATGGCCGTGGGTGACAAAAATCACGTCCGGGTCCACCTTCTCTGCCCATTCAGGACGGCCAGCCCCGGTGAGGAAGGGGTCCGTCAGGACTTTGTGGACGCCGTCATCCAGCAGAAAGCAGGCATGGCCCAGAAATTGCAGCTTCATATATGCAGCACTCCTTTTTCCAAGATGGGACGGACAGCTGTCAGAGCCTCCGTCGGTTGGTTCTCTTGATGGGATGATATCATATCCGGTGGGCAAAGTAAATTCCAGCCTCCACGAAAAAAGCGGCGCCGGGCTTTTTCGGGCCCGACGCCGTCCGCATATTCCATCTTTCTTACAGCCGGGCCAGGATGGCATCGCCCATGGCAGCGCAGCCCACCTTCTCACATCCGGGCCGCCAGATGTCGGCGGTGCGGATGCCGTCGTTCAGCACTTGATTCACCGCAGCTTCGATGCAGTCTGCCTCCGCCGCCATATCGAAGCTGTACCGCAGCATCATGGCCGCGGACAGGATGCAGGCGATGGGGTTGATGATATCCTGTCCGGCGATGTCCGGGGCAGAGCCGTGGATGGGCTCGTACAGCCCCCGGGTGCCGTCCCCCAGGCTGGAGGAGGGCACCATGCCGATGCTGCCGGTGATCTCGCTGGCCTCGTCGGACAGGATGTCGCCGAACATGTTCTCCGTGACAATCACGTCGAACTGGGCGGGATCCTTGCAGATCTGCATGGCGCAGTTGTCCACGAACATCTCCCGGTATTCCACGTCCGGGTACTCCGCCGCCAGGCGGTGCATCACCTCCCGCCACAGGCGGCTGGTGTCCAGCACATTGGCCTTGTCCACGCAGGTGAGCTTTTTCCGGCGCTTGCGGGCGGTCTCAAAGCCGATGCGGCCGATCCGCTCGATCTCGTGCTCGGAATAGGGCATGGTGTCCACGGCGACCTTCTCGCCGTTTTCCTCGTAGGTCCTGTGCTCCCCGAAGTAGACGCCGCCGATCAGCTCGCGCACCACAATAAAGTCAATGCCTTTTTCCACGATGGCGGGCTTCAGGGGCGAGGCGTCCGCCAACTGGGGCCAGATTTTGGCAGGGCGGTTGTTGGAGTAAAGCCCCATGCCGCCCGGAGCCGCAGGAGGCCTTTTCCGCCCGCTTGTCACCGGGCAGGCCCTCCCACTTGGGGCCGCCGATGGCTCCCAGCAGCACGCTGTCGCTTTGCAGGCACTTGTCCAGTTCCGACTGGGGCAGGGGGTCCCCGTAGGCGTCGATGGCCTCGCCGCCCATCAGGACTTTTGTATAGGTAAAGGTGTGGCCGAATTTCTCAGCCACCGCGTCCAGCACCCGCAGGCCTGGGTGACGATCTCCGGGCTGGCGCAGTCGCCGTAGATCACCGCGATATTCTTCTCCATACTGCCGCCTCCTTACCGCGCCTGGATGCTGGCCATCAGGCCGCCGGAGCGAATGATCTTCTGGATGAAGGGCGGGAAGGGCTCCGCCTGGAAGGTCTCGCCTGTGGTCTCGTCGGTGATGACGCCGGTGTCAAAGTTCACAGACACCGTGTCCCTCCCGGATGGCAGTGCTGGCTGACGGGCACTCCAGGATGGGCAGACCGATGTTGATGGCATTGCGGTAGAAAATCCGGGCAAAGCTGGCGGCGATGACGCAGGCGATGCCGGCGGTCTTGATGGCCAGGGGCGCGTGCTCCCGGCTGGAGCCGCAGCCGAAGTTCTCGCCCCCCACCATGATGTCGCCCGCCTGCACCCGGGTGATGAAGGTCTTGTCAATGTCCCCCATGCAGTGGTCCGCCAGCTCCCGGGCATTCTGGGTGTTCAGGTAGCGGGCGGGGATGATGACGTCGGTGTCGATGTTGTCACCGTATTTGAATACAGAACCTCTTGCTTCCATGGTGTTCAAACCTCCCTGGGATCGGTGATGTGGCCCGTCAGGGCGCTGGCCGCCGCCGTGGCGGGGCTGGCCAGATAAATCTCGCTGTTCACGTGGCCCATGCGGCCCACAAAGTTGCGGTTGGTGGTGGAGACGCACCGCCCTTCCGCCAGAATGCCCATGTAGCCGCCGAGACACGGCCCGCAGGTGGGGGTGGAGACAATGCACCCGGCGTCGACAAAGGCGGTGGTGTAGCCCCGCTCGATGCAGGTCCTGTACACCTCCATGGTGGCGGGAATGATGATGCCCCGGACGCCGTCGGCGATGTGGCGGCCCTTCAAAATGTTGTAAGCGGCCTCCATGTCCTCGATCCGGCCGTTGGTGCAGGAGCCGATGACCACCTGATCGATTTTGATGTCCCCGCCCTCGGCGGCCGGGTGGGTGTTCTCCGGCAGGTGGGGCCAGCTGACGGTGGGCACCAGGGTGTCCAGGTCAATGGTGATGGTCCGCTCGTACTCTGCGTCCGGATCTGCCTCGTATTTCTTCCATTCCCGCCGGCTGCGGCCCTTCAGGTACGCCTCGCAGGTCTCGTCCACCGGGAAGATGCCGTTCTTGGCACCGGCCTCGATAGCCATGTTGCAGATGCACAGCCGGTCCTCCATAGTCAGGCTCTGCACGCCGGGGCCGATGAACTCCAGGCTCTTGTAGAGGGCGCCGGAGACGCCGATGAGTCCGATCAGGTGCAAGATCACGTCCTTGCCGGACACAGGCCGCCGCAGACTGCCGGTCAGCTCCACGCGGATGGCGGCGGGCACCTTGAACCACGCCTTGCCGGTGGCCATGCCGGCGGCCATATCCGTGGAGCCCACGCCGGTGGAGAAGGCCCCCACCGCGCCGTAGGTGCAGGTGTGGCTGTCGGCGCCGATGATGCAGTCTCCGGCGGTGACGATGCCCTGCTCCGGCAGGAGGGCGTGCTCCACGCCCATCTTGCCCACGTCGAAGAAGTTGACGATGCCGTGTCTGCAGGCGAACTCCGGCACTGCTTGGACTGCTGGGCGCTCTTGATGTCCTTGTTGGGGACGAAGTGATCCAGAACGATGTTCACCCGGGTCTTGTCGAAAACATCGCAAAAGCCCGCCTTTTCAAACTCGTTGATGGCCACCGGAGTGGTGATGTCGTTGCCCAGGACAATATCAAGGTTCGCCTCGATCAGCTGTCCCGCCTTGACGTGCTCCTGGCCGCAGTGGGCAGCCAGGATTTTCTGTGTCATAGTCATTCCCATGGGTATTGTGCCTCCGTTCTCTGTGATGAAGTCCAGGGTCTCCCCGCTGTTTACCGGTTATTGATGGCACTGACCAGCGCCCGGACGCCTGCCACGATGATGTCCGTGTGGGTGCCGCAGCCCCAGGTCTCTCTGCCATCTGGCCACTTCAGCCCTACGTAGCTGCAGGCCCGGCTGTCGGTGTCAGGGTCCAGTGCGTGCTCGCTGTAATGGATCAATGTGAAGTCCATGCCCGCTGCCTGCTCGATGGCATTGGCCACCGCGTCCAGGCGGCCGTTTCCGGCGGCGCCGCACTGGATCATCCGGCTGCCGCGGCGCAGAGTCAGGTTGGCGGAGATGGACCCGTCCTGGTTCTGTGTGTAGTGGGCGGCAGTGACATTCAGCGGGGCCGCGTTGTTGACGTAGTTGTCCTCAAACACCTCCAGCACCTCCTGGACGGAGAGTTCCCGGTGGTCGTGGTCGCTGACCTCCTTGACCCGGTAGCCCAGCTGCTCCCGCATGTGGGGCGGCGGGTTATAGCCGTAGTTCTGCTGCAGCAGGAAGCCGATGCCTCCCTTGCCGCTCTGGCTGTTGATGCGGATGACGTCCGCGTCGTAGGTGCGGCTGATGTCGTGGGGGTCGATGGGGATGTAGGGGCAGTCCCACCGGTGCTGGTGGTGCTCCTTCCGGTAGGTCATGCCCTTGGCGATGGCGTCCTGGTGGCTGCCGGAGAAGGCGGCGAACACCAGGCTGCCGGCGTAGGGGCTGCGCTCATAGACGTGCATCCGTGTCACCCGCTCGTATACCTCGCAGATAGCGGGCATATCGGAGAAGTCCAGCTTCGGGTCCACTCCGTGGCTGTACATGTTCATGGCCAGGGTGATGGCGTCCACGTTGCCCGTACGCTCCCCGTTGCCGAAGAGGCAGCACTCCACCCGCTGGGCACCAGCCAGTACCGCCAGCTCCGCGTCCGCCACGCCGCAGCCCCGGTCGTTGTGGGGATGGGTGGAGAGAACCACGGCATCCCGGTACTTCAGATGCTTGGAGCACCATTCGATCTGGTTGGCGTAGATGTGGGGCATGCTCATCTCCACCGTCACCGGCAGGTTGATAATCATGGGACGGTCCGGCGTGGGCTGCATCACGTCCAGCACTGCGTTGCAGACTTCCACGGCGTACTCCGGCTCTGTGCCGGTGAAGCTCTCCGGGCTGTACTCAAAGAGGAAATTGCCCTCGTACTCCCGGCTCAATTCCTTGATGAGCTTGGCACCGTCCACGGCGATTTGCTTGATCTCCTCCCTGGACTTGTGGAACACCTCCCGCCGCTGGGCCTCGCTGGTGGAGTTGTAGAAGTGAATGATGGGGGGCGCCCTTCACCGCCTCAAAGGTCCGGCGGATGATGTGGTCCCGGCACTGGGTCAGCACCTGGATCGTCACGTCCTGGGGGATGCGGTCCTCGTCGATCAGCTTGCGGAGGAACTCATACTCCGTCTCCGACGCCGCCGGAAGCCCACCTCGATCTCCTTGAAGCCGATCTTCAGCAGCATCTCGTAGAACTCCAGCTTCTCCTCCAGGCTCATAGGCACCACCAGACTCTGGTTGCCGTCCCGCAGGTCCACGCTGCACCAGGCGGGGGCAGTCTCGATATGGTCCTTCTGCATCCACTCGTACACGTGCCCCGGCTCCACCGGCGGGGGATAGTAGCCAATCTGATATTTCGTCGCGTCCATCATGTCAAAGTCCTCCTTCCAAGGTCTTGTCTTTGGAAGGAGGACAACAAAAAATCCCATCTCTCCAAAGACCATCAGTCTTTGAGAGACGGGAGCAAAAAATGCTGTACCCGCGGTACCACTCTCATTGCCGGGAGACCCGGCCACTCTGTACGATCGGCTCCTCCTGAGGGGGGCGAATCGCGTCTGCATGATAACGGACAGCGGCCGTCCGCACCTAAAGGCGACGCCTCTCAGCGCGGCTGCTCAAGGGCCAGTGACGCGGTCCCCTCCGTACCGCCTTGCACCGACCAGCGGCTCTCTGAAACGGGGCGTGGGATCGCCTTTTCCCCTTCATCGCATTTTGGAAGATGGGAAGAGTATAACAGCTTCGCCGAAGGACGTCAAGTGAGGAAATCTGTCCTCACAGCGGATTTGGTACGGTTTGACAGACATCTCTTGGCAAAGCGCGCCGTCTCTTGTGAAAACCGAAAGAAAATCAGGACGGCTGCCGCCGTCCTGAAGCGGCGGCCTCCGGAAGACCCGCTGCGGAAGCGGACCACTCCCCAGGAGCCGGGAGGGCGGGCCGGTTGTATCGTGCATCCCGAAAAATGCCCAGCACCTCACAGCGCCGCACCTGTCCGCCAGATCTGCGTCTCCGTGGCCACTATGGGTACCCGGCGGTCATGGAGGTCCACCGGTACGCGGGGCTGCAGCAGGCGGTCGGGACACACCAGAATGGCGGGCCCCTGATAGTACTCCAGGTAGCGGTCGTAATACCCGCCGCCGGGGGAGCAGGTCACGCCAAGGTACGAGAGGCGCAGATGCGCACCCGGGTGGAGGGCGTCAGGTCAACTATGCGGACCTGCAGACCGGGCGGGGTCCTATCACGATGGAGCCCCAGTTCCCCGTGATCCCGGGGCTGGACATCGTGGAAATCGCGGAGGCTGTCGGAAACTGCGCTACCGTGCTATATAATGAGGACAACTATGCCAAGCTGCCCGAGGACCTTCAGACGGTTCTGCGGGAGTGCATGGACCAGATCCGAGAAAAGAACAACGAGATCACGCGTGATGAGGATGCCTATTATATCGAGAAGATGAAAGCCGAAGTTCCCGGGCTAACCGTGACGAAGCCCGATTATAGGTCTTTGCTGCTGTGGGCCGTGCGGTCCATGAGGAGCTGGTAGCCAGCGTCTCTGATGAAGCGCTCTGCGATGCAATCCAAGCCCTGGCCTGAGCAAGGAAGGTTCCCTCCCTGCAAGGGTCTCGTTTGGGAGACAAATGGGACCCTTGCAGAAAACACAGGGGCGCCCACTGAGGTAAAACTTATAAAAAAGTATATGCGCCATTTTCCTTGGCCATTGTGCATGCTCCTCTCCGCCGGTCTTATGAGAGATATCATACAGCCGGGAGGGAAATGCGACAATTCCCCGCCGGGCCAGGCGATTTTCAGCTTGTCTCTTTGCCGGTTGTGCGGTAAACTGGACGTATCGCGGCGCCGGACGGGGTGCAGCCATGGATACCGGAGCGCGCCGGGGCGCCTCCGGCATCTGCATCCGGTGGAAGCGCCCGCATCTGCATGAAACGGGAGGAAGCAGACATGGACCATCTGGACTTGGAAGCCCCCGGCCTGACGGCGGGGAATGTGGAAAAAATCGCCGCGCTGTTTCCCGCCGCCGTCACGGAGACGCGAGGCGCGGACGGGAAGGTGAAAAAGGCCGTCAACTTCGAGGTCCTCAAGCAGCTGCTGGCCCCTGACGTGGCGGAGGGGGAGGAGCGCTATGAATTCACCTGGGTCGGCAAACGGGCCGCCATGGCCGAGGCCGCCCGCCCCACCTCCAGAACCCTCCGCCCCGTGAAGGCGGACAGCCGGGATTGGGACACCACCCGGAACCTCTACATCGAGGGAGACAATCTGGAAGTGCTGAAAATCCTCCAGGAGAGTTATCTGGGCGCGGTGAAGGTGATCTACCTGGACCCGCCCTACAACACCGGCAGCGATTTCATCTATCCGGATTCCTTTGTGATGGACCGCGGCGTATATCACGGTGCCAGCGGATACCGGGACGCGGAGGGGAAGATCAACTTTCAGCGGAAAAACACGTTTTCGGACGGCAGGTATCACTCCGACTGGTGCTCCATGCTCTTTTCCAGACTGCTGCTGGCCCGCAGCCTGCTCTCCCCGGACGGCGTCATCCTGATCTCCATCGACGACCATGAGTCAGCGAACCTGAAGAAGATCTGCGACGAGGTGTTCGGCGAAAGCAACTACCTGAACCAATTTGCGTGGGTCTCCAATATCGCGGGCCGCCAGATATCCGGCAGAGGCGCGGCCAAAACCTGGAGTCCGTCCTGGCCTACGCCAGGGACATCGACGCGTGCGGCAGCCTGTCTATTGACATCCGCTTCGCCAGGGAGAAGATGCCCGATGCGTACAAGGGCTTTCGCAGGGACGTTCGGACGGACCGGCTGGGCCCCTTTGCGGTCGGCGATCCCCTCTACAATCATAATCGCAAGTTCAACGAAGAGACCCGGCCGAACCTCGTGTTCTCCATCTTCTATCAGCCCCAGACCCAGGAGATCTCCACAGGCGCCATCGGGGAGAGGCGGCCCGGGTGGTTCGAGCTGCCGCCCCATGCAAATGGGGACGGCGTGCACAAGTACCATGCCTGGCGGTGGTCCCGGCAGAAGATTGCGGACGAGCCATATAATCTGATCGTGCTCCCCACAGCGTCCGGTGGGTATGAGATCCACACCAAGATCAGGGACTTCGGCAGGACGCTGCTCAAGGACGTCATTCCCGACATCCCCAACGGAGACGCGGAGCTGCGGAAGCTGTTCGGCGGCCGGAAATTGTTTGACTACCCAAAGTCCGTGGACCTGTTGAGGACCCTGATCGGCTCTGTTCCGGGGAAGGATTTCGTATGCCTGGACCTCTTCTCCGGCTCCGCCACCACCGCCCACGCGGTGATGCGCCTCAACGCGGAGGACGGCGGCCGCCGCAGCTTCATTATGGTGCAGCTGCCCGAGCCCTGCGGTGAGAAGAGCGAGGCCGCCCAGGCGGGCTTCCAGACCATCTGTGAGATCGGCAAAGCCCGCATCCGCCGTGCCGGGGATCAGATCCGGACCGAATTCCCCGGTGCCTGTCCGGACATCGGCTTCCGGGTCTTCCGGGTGGACGAGGGCTGCCGGAAGGAGGTCCTCTATCCCCCGGAGGAGATATCCCAGCCGCTGATCGGGCAGACGGTGTCCAATATCCGGGAGGACCGCACCGACCTGGATCTGCTCTATGCCTGCCTGCTGGACCAGGGCCTGGGCATCCACCTGCCCCACACCAGCCGGGTGGTCGGCGGCTGCACCGTCCACCGGGTGGACGGCGGCGTCCTGGCGGCCTGTTTTGACGCTGGCGTTCCGGACACGGTCATCCGGGACATAGCTGCTTCCCGCCCCCAGTGGGCTGTCTTCCGGGACAGCGCCTTCGCCTCGGACGCCGCCAAGATCAACGTGACGGAGATCTTCAAAAGCCTGTCCCCCGGCACCCGCGTCCAGGTACTCTGAGTGCAGACCGTCCGCCTGGTTCCATTCCGCAGAAACTTTCCCCGTCTTGCCCGGATGTGTCCCCAGCGCACCGGACATAAGGAGGTGACCTCATGAAGCTCCAATTCAAGCACCAGCCCTTTCAGGCGGAGGCGGCCGCAGCGGTCTGCGATGTGTTCCGCGGTCAGTCACTGTGCGCCCAGGCACACCGGCAGGGCCTGGGCGCGCGGCCGACAGGCCGCTGTCCCTGGGGGACCGGCACCGGCCTGTGCAACCAACCCTGGCTCCGGAGCTGACCGACGCCCGGATCCTGAAAAATCTGCACGCGGTCCAGTGGCGCGCCGGATTGCCTCTGTCCAGGCCCTGGCCGGGCCGGGGATCAACCTGTCCGTGGAGATGGAGACCGGCACCGGCAAGACCTATACCTATGTGAAAACCATCTACGAGCTAAACGCCCGCTACGGCTGGAGCCGGTTCATCATCGTGGTTCCGTCGGTGGCCGTCCGGGAGGGCGTCTACCGTTCCCTGCAGACGACCCAGGAGCACTTCGCCGGGGAGTACGGCAGGCGGCTGCGGTTTTTCATCTACAACTCCGACCGCCTCGCCCAGGTGGACCGCTTCGCCTCCGACAGCGCCATTCAGGTCATGATTATCAACATGCAGGCGTTCAACTCGGGCAGGAACCAGCGGATCATCGACCAGCGGCCGGACAGCTTCCGGGGCCGCCGCCCCATCGACGTCATCGCGGCCACCCGGCCTATTCTCATCATTGACGAGCCCCAGAGCGTGGAGGGCCGCCAGACTCGGGAGAGCCTGCGCAAGTTCAACGCCCTGTTCACCCTGCGCTACTCCGCCACCCACCGGGAGGCGTACAACATGGTGTACCGTCTGGACGCCCTGGACGCCTATAACCGGCATCTGGTGAAACGGATCGCCGCCCTGGGGGTGACCTTCACATCCTCCCCCGCCGCTGGCGGCTTTGTCTATCTGGAGGGCGTGGACCTGAGCCGGGACAGGGCCCCCGCCGCCCGGATCGGTTTTGAGGTCAAAGGGGCGTCCGGCATTCGGACGGTGGTGAAACAGCTGCGCCGGAAGGCGGATCTGTTCGCGGCGTCCAACGGCCTGGCCGAATACGCCGACCGCTATGTGGTGGCAGAGATCGACGGTCGGGACAGCTCGGTGACCTTTCTCAACGGCCTGAAGCTATATGCCGGTCAGTTCAGCGGCGGCGAGGAGCGGACAGCTCTCCAGCGCCGGGTGCAGATCGGGAGACCATCCGCACCCACCTCCGCCGGGAACGGGAGCTGTATTCCAGGGGAGTGAAAGTGCTGTCCCTCTTCTTCATCGACGAGGTGTCCAAATACCGCCTGTACGACGGGGACAGCGGCAGCGGCCGCAGCGGCGAGTACGCCAAAATGTTTGAGGAGGAGTACGTCGCCGTGGCGGAGGCGTTCCGGCGAGAGATCGACGACCCGGCGTACCGGGCCTATCTGGACGGCATCGATGCCCGCGAGACCCACCAGGGCTACTTCTCCATAGACCGGCGGAAGGGCCGCCAGGCCCGCTTTGTGGAGGGAAAGATCGACCGCAAGAGCCGAACCTCCTCCGACGCGGACGCCTATGACCTGATCATGCGGGACAAGGAGCGGCTGCTCAGCCTGGATGAACCTGTGCGGTTCCTCTTCTCTCACTCCGCCCTCCGGGAGGGGTGGGACAACCCCAATGTGTTCCAGATCTGTATGCTGAAGCCCCAGACGGAGTCGGAGATCCGCAGCCGCCAGGAGATCGGCCGCGGTCTGCGCCTGTGTGTCAATCAGGAGGGCGAACGCATGGACGAAAGTGTCCTGGGCGGGGCGGTGCAGGAGCTGAACAAGCTGACGCTCATCACCGATATGGAGTTCGGCAGATTCGCAGAGGCCCTGCAGCAGGGGCTGGCGGCGTCCCTTGCCGGCCGCCCCCGGACGGTGGAGCCGGGCCTGTTTGCCGGCAGGCTCCTCACTGGCACCACCGGGGCACGGGTCCGGGTGACGCGGGAGCTGGCGGAGGAGATCTGCGCCGCCCTCCGGAAACAGGGCTATGTGAAGGACCGCGTCCTCACCGGCAGCTTCTTTGCGGACCGGGACCGAGGTGCCGTCCGGCTGGGCGGAAGCCTTCAGGACCTCAGCGCCGCCGTGGCGCAAGTCCTCTCCGGCGTCTATACCCCCCGGGCCATCCCCGCGGAGAACGCCCACGGCGGCAACGTCACCGCCCGGGCGGACCCGGAGAAGCTGCAGACCGAGGCGTTCCGCTCCCTTTGGGCGCGGGTCGGCCCCAAGTCCTTCTACACCGTCTCCTTTGACACCCGGGAGCTGATCGGGAACGTCATCCAGGCTCTGGACGCGCATCTACAGGTGACCCCCGTCTCTGTCCGGACGGTGTATGGCGAGCAGGCGACGCAGCTGCAGTCCCGGGAACAGCTGCTTCAGGGCCGGGCCTTCCGCCGCAGGGAAAGCCGTGTGCAGGCCGCCGGTCCCCCGGCGCCGGGCGGTGTACGGTATGACCTAGTGGGCAGGCTGGTGGAGGAAACCGGCCTGACCCGTACCACTGCGGCAGCCATTCTCCAGGGCATAGCCCCTGAGACATTTGCCATGTTCCGCCTGAATCCGGAGGATTTCCTCCTCCAGGCCTCCAGGCTCATCAACCGGGAGAAGGCGGCCGCCGTCGTCCGGCACATCACATACCACCGGCTGGACGCGTCGTATGACGCCGCCCTCTTCACCAATGCCGTCCGCCGGGGCAGGCTGGGGTGCACCGCCGTGCCCGCCGCCCATTCGATCTCAGACTATGTGATCTGTGACACCGACAGGGAACGGGCCTTTGCCGAGGCGCTGGAGGCCAGCGAGGCGGTCAGATTATATGTCCGACTTCCCAAGTCCTTCTTCATTCCCACCCCGGTGGGGCGGTACACGCCCGACTGGGCCATCGCCCTCCGGGACCGCGCAGGGGATCCCGTCTATTTCGTGGCAGAGACCAGCGGCAAGGCCCCACAGCCCCAGGGCGTGGAGGCGGCGAAACTCCAGTGCGCCCGCGCACACTTCGCCGCGGTCAGCGGCGGAGAGGTGATGTGCGGCGCCGTCCGTGACTTGGATGAGCTCCTGCGCATCGTGGGCTGAAGCCCCGGGGCCGCACAGTATGCACGGCGGCGTATGGAAGGCCCCCCGCTATGGACAGAGAAGCGCGGCCTGAAATCAAGTGATTTCAGGCCGCGCCGGCTTGTGTGCAGCTGTGAGGTCTGCAAGAATTCGAATACACTGCCGGTTCCCCGGCTTTCAGCAAGCGGGCCGCCGCAGCGGCACGCTCCGGAACTCCGTCCCGGCGGAGTCTGTTTGAGCCGCCGCATCCCCGGTGCGCCGCCAAAGCCGGCCCCCATCTCAGGGCAGAACTGCCTGTGCCAGGCGGTTGTCAATGCCCTGTCCCCTCCCCCGCCCGGGGTGCGCCGCCCCGCCTCCGCAGACGGCGGAACCGCCGGTGAGAAGCAGTCTTCCCGCCGTTCTCACGCCGTCCCGTGGGGGATGATGACCTTCTCCACCCGGATCTTCCCATCCTCCGCCTCCGCCGTCATCATGGTGATCTCCTGATGGAACCGCCGAGGGCCGCAGGAGCCCGGGTTGAGCCAGAGGACGCCGCCTTTCTCCTCCTGCACGTACTTGTGGGAGTGGCCGAACACCACCGCGTCCACACCGGCCAGGTCCGCCGGGACCTCCTTTCTGTTGTGGACCATGAAAAAGGTCACGCCGCCCAGGGTAACGGTGAGATCGTGCGGGATGGCCTCCGCCCAGTCCTTGTCGTTGTTGCCCCGGACGATGTACAGCGGCGCATACTGCCGCAGCTCATCCACGATGCTCTGCCTGTTGATATCTCCGCCATGGAGGATGGCGTCGGCGGTCTTTAGATGCTCCGTGACCTCCGGCCGCAGCAGGCCGTGGGTGTCGGAGAGAATGGCAAGTTTCATAGGCCCTCCCCTCAGATGATGATGCCCTCGCAGTGGTCGATCTCGTGCTGGATAATCTGGGCCGTCCAGCCGGTGAAGGTCTTGATCCGCTCCTGGAATTTTTCGTTCTGCCAGCGGACCTTGATGGACTCCCACCGCCGGGCTCTGCGGGTGCCGGAGAGGGACAGGCACCCCTCCTCCGCCTCATAGGGGCCGGCCCTTTTCACGATCTCCGGATTGAACATGACCATATAGCCGCCCTGGTTGTCGAAGGCGATGATGCGCTTGTTCACGCCGATCATGTTGGCCGCCATACCTACGCAGCCGTCCCTGTGGACTTCCAGTGTCTCCAGCAGATCCGCCGCCACCGGCAGGTCCTCCGGAGCGGCGGGCTCGGCCTTTTGGGCCAGAAATGCCTGGTCTTTGCAGATGTCCCGAATCATGATGGGTCCTCCTTGTGTCGTTGAATCGCCGCCGCTATGGTCTCCGCCGCAATGCGGGCCCCCTGCCCGCTGGGGTGGACGCCATCGGCGGCGTAGAGGTCCTGCGTGCCGAGCAGCTGGTAAAACCGCCGCCCCACGTCGGCAAGCAGGGCGCGGTTTTCCTCCGCCGCCCTGCGGTACGCCGCGGACAGGTTCCGGGCCATCCCGCCATAGTCCCATCCCTTGGCCGACAGCCGGGCCCCACCCTTCTGATAGGCCCAGGTGGCATAGAGCACCGGGATGGCCCCGTTCTCCCGGATCTGCCGGCAGAGCCGCTCCACGCTGGCGAAAAGCTCCAGGAGCGGTGATGGGGCCGTGGCTCATTTCCTGCAGCACCACATAGTCCCACTGCTCCTTTGCAAGTGCCGCCTGCGTTCGGGCACCCAGCCGGGTGTTCGGGTTCAGATGCTCGGACAGCCGGGCCCCGCCCCGGGTATGGCAGACCACTTCCGCCCCGGTCAGTTCCGCCAGAATGTCCGGCATATCTTGGGCAGAGGTGAGGCTGTTGCCCAGCATCAGAATCCGCATGGTGCTCCTCCTTGTCTCGTTTCCGTGCGCGTCTGCGCGAAAGGCTCCCGCCGTCAATGCTCGGGGCAGCGCTCCATAAGCCCCCTGCCGGATTTGCTGATATCCCCATATCCCGCCGGAGCCGCAGCGGCCCGCTCTGGGCGGCACCGGTTCTCCCATTGATGGTTCCCTCCAGCAGGCGCACGGTGCCGGGGAATGATGCGTTTCATGGGGCGAAATCCCGGCGGCAAGGGCCCTGTGCCCCTGCTCCGCGAAGTGGCACACCGTCATAGGCCGGGGAGACGTTCCACCGCCCGGCAAGGGTCCGGCAGCACCCGGCGAAGGTCCGGGAAGCGGCAATGAGCATTTGGCCCGGCACCCATTCCCTCGGGGACCGGGACGGCAACGCGAACAGAGGGATCTTCCCCCGTGCCAGCTCCAGGCCGGTCAGGAATCGCTCCATCCGCTCCGCCGTGGCCTTGGGCCTGCGGCCCTGCAAAAGGTCATTGGTACCCAGCATCACGATCTGCAGGTCGGTGTCCGCCGGAATGTCAGGTGCCGCGTCGGGGAGCTCCCGGCCGTTGGCGCCCCAGTTGCCCAACACCCATCCGGTTTCGGCCGCCAGGATGTCCACCCATCAGCTACCCGGGGCACAGCGCCCGCCCAGCCGGGACCGGGGATCGTAGCCCCAGGTGCTGGAATCGGCGAAACAGATGATCTTCCTCACAGCTGTCCCTCCAAGGCACAAGCCCCGGACGTGCGCTCACCTTCCCCGCATCCCGTTTAGGCCGGTGCGTGCGGTGCTATTCTGCCTGCGGCATTTGTGATTTCATCACGGTGCAATTCATAGATATGCGGTATGATGAACCCACTCAATTTAGGGAGGCATGCTATGAATTCCGTGAAAAAGCGGCGCAGAGCCGTGGTGGACCCGTCAGCCTGTGTGGCCTGCGGCTGCTGTGTGAAGGTCTGTCCCCTGCAGGCCATTGAGATCGTGCGGGGCGTTATGGCCCAGGTCCGGCAGGACAAATGCGTGGGCTGCGGCAAGTGCGCCAGGGAGTGTCCGGCCAGCGTCATCAAAATCCGGGAGGTAGAGGCATGAAGAAGCACTGGTACGACTATCTGTGGATCGCTTCGCTCCTGTACCTCCTGCTGGGATTTTTCAACATTCTGTTTGCCTGGCTGGGCCTGCTGTGCTTCTTCATCCCCCTCATCATCTCCGTGGTCAGCGGGACCAAGAGCTACTGCAACCGCTACTGCGGCCGGGGCCAGCTGTTTGGGCTGCTGGGCGGGCGCTTCGGGCTGTCCCGCAGGAAAGACATCCCCAAATGGATGAAAAGCAAGGCGTTCCGATACGGATTTCTCGCCTTTTCTTCGCCATGTTCTTTCTGATGCTGTGGAACACCTATTTGGTGTTCGCCGTGTGCGGGATCTGGGGCAGGCGGTCACCCTGCTGTGGACCTTCAAGCTGCCCTGGAACTGGGCCTACCACGGCACCCTTTCCATCCCGGCGTGGCGCAGTTCGCCTTCGGCTTCTACGGCGTCATGCTCACATCCACAGTCTTGGTGCTAATCACCATGGTGCTGTTCAAGCCCGCAGCTGGTGTGTCTACTGCCCCATGGGCACCATGACACAGCTGATCTGCAAAGCAAGGAACAGCCACACATGACCGTGCCGTATCACGCGGCTCAATCCTGCAACTGCCGCAGCCTGTCCTCATCAAGGAGCCGGACCATGCCCCGGGAGCCGCACCATGCCCTCGCTCTGAAAATAGCGCAGCATCCTGGTAATCACCTCCCGGTGGGTGCCCAGGTGATTGGCAATGGCCTCATGGGTGATCTTCAGCAAGCTGCTCCCTCGATGGAAGCCTCCTCCAGCAGAAAGGCCGCCACCCGCTTGTCCAGGCTCTTCCACATGACCTGCTCCATCAGCCACATGACCTCGGAGAACCGGCTGGCCATCAGCTCGTTGGTGTAGTTGGCCACAGGCGCCGACGCCTCCATGATGTCCTGGTAGACCTCCGCGGGAATGACCCAGAGGTCCGTGTCCTTCTCCGCCTGGATGGTGACCTCAAACTGGATGGAGCGCATGATGCAGGACGCAGAGAACAGGCACAGATCCCGGTCGAACAGGCGGTAAATGGTGATCTCCCGCCCCTCGTCAGAGAGGATATAGGCCCGGAGCTGCCCCGCCTTCACCAGGAGGAGTCCGGTGCAGTCCATGTCCCCGTTGTGCAGGATCGTCCCCTTCTTCACGGTTCGGAAATTCAGATTGCTGCGGATCCGGTCCTGCTGGTCTGTTTGGAGCTTGTTCCAGATGGGAAAATAGTCCTGAAAGGTCATTCCGTGTCCCTCCTCATCGTGTTCTCAGTATAGTTGACAGGAGCTTTGCTGTCAACCGGCCCGCTTTTCGGAAAATCCCGTGTTTTGGGTGATGTCGTCACAGAAAAATCGCGGACTTTCGGTTATACTAGGACCAAACCAAGGAAAGGAGCTGACCAGCATGGCGGCTATCAATCTAAACAAGGAACAATTCCAGCAGATGGCAGAGGGCGGCAAGCCCATCCTGGTGGATTTCTGGGCTCCCTGGTGCGGCTACTGCCGCCGGATCGGGCCCGCGTATGAGAAGATCGCGGACGAATACGGCGACCGTCTCACCGTGGCGAAGGTAAACATCGACGAGGAGGCCGCGCTGGCCGAGGCGGTGCAGATCGAGGTCATTCCGACGCTGGTCCTGTATCGGGACGGGAAAGCCGTGGATTCTATCGTCAACCCCGGGTCCAAAGCGGCCATCGACCAGTTCATCCAGGAGGCTATGGCGAAGTAAGGAGGCGGAATCCATGGGCGAAACTCGTGTCTACGACATGATCGTGGTGGGCGGCGGGCCGGGCGGCTATACGGCGGCGCTCTATGCAGCCAGGGCCGGGCTGGATACACTGGTGCTGGAGAAACTCTCGGCAGGCGGGCAGATGGCCCTGACGGAGGAGATCGACAACTATCCCGGCTATGAGGACGGGATCGACGGCTTCACCCTGGCGGAGAAGATGCAGCGGCAGGCAGAGCGGTTCGGTGCGCAGACAGCGTACGCACAGGTGGAGCGCATGGAGCTGACCGCTGCCCCCAAGGCGCTGAAGACCAGCGAGGGGACCTTTTATGCCAGGACGGTAATCCTTGCCACCGGAGCCAATCCCAGGGAGCTGGGCCTTGCAGGCGAGGAGGCCCTGGTGGGCCGGGGTGTGGCCTACTGTGCCGCCTGCGACGGGATGCGCTACAAGGGCAAAACGGTCGCCGTGGTGGGCGGCGGGAATTCCGCCGCCGGCGACGCCCTGCTTTTGAGCCGTATCGCCGAAAGGGTGGTCCTGGTGCACCGCAGGGACCAGCTGCGGGCCACGAAGATCTACCACGAGCCACTGATACAGGCAGAGAACGTGGAATTCCGCTGGAACAGCACTGTTACGGAGCTGCTGCACGAAGAGAAGCTGACCGGCATCCGGCTGCGGGATGTGCAGACCGGGGCGGAATCCGTCCTTCCCTGCGACGGGCTCTTCATCAGCGTCGGCAGAAAGCCGGCCACGGAGCTGGTGAAAGGCCAGCTGGAGCTGGATGCCGGCGGCTATGTGACGGCGGACGAAACCACAAGGACCAATCTCCCCGGCGTCTATGCCGTGGGCGATGTACGGACGAAGCCGCTGCGCCAGGTAGTGACGGCCGTGGCCGATGGGGCCATGGCGGTCCACATGGCGGAAGAATATCTGGCAGGCGGCGCCTGATCGAAGAAATGCGGCAGAGAACGGCTGAAGTCCTCCCGCATATATGCCCATCCCGTTCAAAATGCAGGCATCCGGGATGCAGGCGGCCTGAAAAGAACACAGCTGCCCGGAGTATCTGATGGAACAGATTCCTCCGGGCAGTTTTTGTATCCTTGTTTTGCAGAGCGGCAGGCCACGGAAAAGGAACCCGTCATGCGGCAAACCGCGCGGTCCGGCGGAGCCCTTTGGGCAGGATCCTCAGTTCTGTTCCAGCAGCCGTCTGACTTCTGAAATACTGTCCACCGGCCGGGCACAGGCGCCGTTCCGGCATAGATAGTACCGGACGCCTGTCTCCGGAATCGGATAGGCCTCCGTGAAGGGGGCAAGCTCCTCCAGCGGCTTTGCCGTCTCCGGCGTTTTCACCAGCACCGTCAGTTCGGGCCTGGAGGCCTCCCGCAGAAAAGCCGCCAACTCCTCCGGCATGGTCCGGGCCGCGCAGACCAGCTCCGCCGAGGGCCACAGCTCCTCCAGAAACACCAGCATGGCAAAACCGTGTCCGGCGGGATAGGTCCGGGTGGCCCCAGCCAGATAGCCCAGCTGCAGATCGGCGGCGGTCCGCCAGCGGGCCTCCCCAGTGAGGCGGGCCAGGCGGGAGAGAACCAGCGCCGCTGCCGCATTGCCCGACGGCATGGCCCCGTCATAGGTCTCCTTTGTCCGGGTGATGAGCTGTTCCCCATCCGCCGCGTAGGGGTAAAACCCGCCGTTTTTCCCGTCAAAAAACTGCTCCAGCAGCCGTGCCGTCAGGTCCCTGGCCTCCGCCAGATAGGCGGTCCGGAAGGTCACGCCGTAGAGTTCCAGCAAGCCCCAGGCGCAGAAGGCGTAATCATCCAGCTTTCCGGGGTGGGCCGCCTGCCCCGCCCGCCATCTGGCCAGCAGACGACCGTTTTCCTCTGTGAGGCTCCGCTTCAAAAATGCCGCGGCTCCCACGGCGGCGTCCCGATAGCGGGGCTCATCCAGGGCCAGTCCCGCCCGGGCCAGGGCCGCAATCATCAGTCCATTCCATGCGGCAAGCACCTTGTCGTCCCTGTGGAGGCAGGTCCGTTCCAAGCGGTAGGCATACACCCTCTCCCGCAGGGGCCTGATGCGCACCGGCTCCCGCTGGACCTGTTCCCGGTCGATTAGGTTGAGGATATTTTTCCCCGCAAAGTTCCCCGTCTCGGTGACGCCGTACCAGCCGCAGAACGCCTCTGCGTCCTCCGGTCCCAGCAGGTCTCTCAGCTCGCCCGCGGTGAATACATAGTATTTCCCCTCCTCGCCCTCGCTGTCCGCGTCCTGTCCGCAGTAGAATCCGCCCTGAAAATCACGCAGCTCCCGCAGGACGTAATCCAGCGTGCGGCGGACGATCTCCCCATAGAGCGGGCGCCGGGTCTGCTGATAGGCCTCCGTATAGGCCAGTGCCAGCAGGGCGTTGTCATAGAGCATCTTTTCAAAGTGGGGCACCAGCCACATTTCATCGGTAGAGTACCGGGCAAAGCCGCCGCCCACATGGTCGAACAGGCCGCCTCGGTACATGCTCTCCAGCGTCTGCTCCGCCATGGCCCCGGCCTGGGCCTCCCCTGTGCGCCGGGCGTACCGGAGCAGGAAGATCAGATTATGAGGCGTGGGGAATTTTGGCGCGTGCCCGAAGCCGCCCCAGCGGGTGTCAAAACTCCGGGCGTAAAGGCCCGCCGCCATGCCTGCCAGTGCCCGGTCTGGAAAGCCGGTGCCTGCGCCCTCCGCTTCCCTGAGCCGGTCGGTCAGCACCTCTCCGGCGGTCAGCAGACTGCCCCTATCTTCCCGCCACAGGCGCGCCGCCTGCTGCAGCAGGGACAGCAGCGCCTGTCTGGGGAGGTACGTCCCCGCCCAGAAGGGCTTCTGCTCCGGTGTGAGCAGCACCGTCAGCGGCCATCCGCCGGAGCCTGTCATAGCCACGCAGGCGGCCATATAGACCGCGTCCACATCCGGGCGCTCCTCCCGGTCGACTTTGATCGGGATAAAATCCCGGTTGATCGCCTCCGCCACCGTCTCGTCCTCAAAGGACTCATGGGCCATGACGTGGCACCAGTGGCAGGTGGAGTAGCCGATGCTGAGGAACACCGGCGTGTCCCCCTCCCGTGCGGTCTGGAATGCCTCGCTCCCCCAGGGCCGCCAGTCCACGGGATTTTCCCGGTGCTGGAGCAGATACGGGGATTGTTCAAATTGCAGCCGGTTGGGCATGGGTCGTCCTCCTTTGACCGGGCGGCGCACTGCCGCCCGCATGGTTCCGCAGGTTTTCCGTCCAGTGCCGCGCTTGCCCCCTGCTTATACAAGGCGTTTTCCCCATCCGGCACGGGCCGGGGGCCGCAGTTTGTTCCGCGGACTTCCGCCTCAGCGGGCCAGATCCGGCGGGAGCGGCCGGGCAAAGCGCGCCCCTGGTGTCGGACCGGGCAGGTAGATTCCGGCAAGTAGCGCCCTGGCCCGCCAAGGTATCCAGGTCGTCATGCCTTCCCCCGCCAAAAAGTCTTGCAGTGGGCCTTTTCGGTGCGGTTGAAGGCGATCATCCGGCGCAGCAGCGTGTAATCCACGTCCCTCTCCCACGGGATGCGGAACAGCATTTTGCCCCGGCATAGCCGCCCCGGGCGATTTCCCGGGAAAATCCCTCCAAGCCCGCCCCGGAGAAACGGCCAGATGCCCGGCGGAGACGCTGATCCCGATGATGAACGTCCCATGATCTGTGAACACGGGCTGGTTCCATGCAACCCTGGGCTCCAGGCCGGAAAACGTCCGTTCCGCCCACTCCACAGCACCTCCGCCATACGGACGCGGCGCTGCGGCGCTTTCGCCTGCGCCAGATAATCTGCTAAGGTCTCCAATCCACCCGCCCCTTCACATCCAAAGAGCAGAAATAGTCTGTGCATTTCAGGAGGGATTATCACCCCTCGCCTCAAGCAGCGGCGCCCCGGGCGGCCGCTCTTCCGTCAGGACCTGCAGCCTGTTCCGGAAACGAGGGCCCCCTTCAGGTTCATTTCCTGCCCTCCTTGCCCAGGCTGATCTTGTATCCATCATAAGTGAAAAAGGGCCGCACCCGGGCGGAGGTGGACCAGGTAACTGCCTGTCTCACCGGGTACACGCTGGCGGACCTCGCCCGGCTGGAGCGGTCCAGCGTCACCTGCGCTCACTTTTTTCAACGTGCCCCGCCATGAATCCTGACCGTGCCCTCATCACCGACAAGGTCTGCGGTGTCCGGGTATGGGACCTGCTGATACGGGATATCCGGTATCTGGGCAAGCTGGTGGACGAGCTGCCCAAGGGACCCCTATGGAGCAGATTCTCCGGAAAAACAAGTATGTCCCGGTGCTTCTGGCCTTTCAGAAACTCGGGGCTGTTTTTGCCTCGAGGGCCCTTTGCTTTGCCGCCGAGAAGGGGCAGCGTTTTCCGATGCACTGGCTGTTTCGGGCACTGTAAGAGCAGACGGGCACGCTGTGCTGCATCTCCACCCCCAGGTGCTCCCGGACAAAGTCCACGGCGGCCTGGACGGCCAGCCAGGAATCCCGTTTGCAGCACCGGGGGCCACCCACCTTGCCGATGCTGTCCAGGGCCCGGGCGGTCATCTGATTGCTCAATCCCCAGGGCTCCCGGGCCAGGGGCGTGGATGCCGTGGCGATGGCCAGGAACTGCCCCGCGCTGATCCCCGCCCCGCAGGCGCCCCAGAAGCCGCAGGCCCGCCGGACAGCTTTGCCCCGGCTGTACATCTCCCGGAGGGCGCTCTCCAGGTCCAACTTGCCCCCGGCATTTTTATAGGCGGTGAGCAGCGCCGCTCACACCATCACATGGTGCTCTGGCCCGTGCATATGGCAGAAGGACAGGTCCATCATCCGGCGGAGGATAGCGGCGGGGTCGGCGGAAGTCTCCGCCAGGCACAGGCCGAAGATGGTGTCCATGCCCTGGGTATGGCAGTCATTGCAAACATAATGGCCGTTGACGCACCGGGTCTTGCTGGAGTCCTTTTATGGCAGATGGCGCACTCCATGTCCTCGTCCCGGACCAGATATTCCAGCGGCGCCTTGCAGATCAGGCATTCTTCTGGATGCAAATCGATCACTCCTCCCTTATCCGCAGCGCAGGAAGTCACGCGGCTGCGCAGTCCCGACGTCCCCCACAATATGCTGTGGGAAATGTTCTTTCTCATAAATCGGCTCCCCCCGATGCGTTCATCCACACGTCAGCTGTGTACTCTCTCCTGTTATTTTCTATCATACAATAGCCAAGATAACCCGCTGAATGTAAAATCCGCTTAAGGGGAGCAAACATTTTCTCCGGCTGTACATGCAGTCATTCTATACGTTCAGCGTTTTCCGGAAGCATAGTCGCCCATATGGATGTCCACCACTCCTCTGGGCGGCTGGATCAGGGCATCCTCGTACTGGCACTTCCACTGAATCTCCCGGCTCATCCGGCCATTCTCTATGCCGTCAATCGTTTCCCCATCCCCAATGGGGTTATCATGCTCCAGTATGTACGACGCCGCATTATAGGCGTGGTTCACTACCCAGTTGGGATCCATGCTATGGAAGTGGTACTGGAGGTCCGGCAGGAACAGGGTGTTCATGCCCACTGTGTCGATGAGCATATCCTCGGTGCCCTCAATGTTGAAGAAGCGGACATTGACACCAAATCGGATGAAGCGGTCCGAGCCCTCGATCTGGTGGGAACGCACATCTTCCGCCAGCAAGAGCTTGCCGCAGTTCTGGAAATAGAACGCCTCACAGGTGGGGTACAGCTCTGCCAGGGCCTCTACGAAGTCGGCGTCCAGGTTGGCCCTCTCCAGGGCCGGAAGCGCCGCCGCCAGCATATCAGTGGTCACGACCTGATACCGGCACTCCCGAAAGATTCGCTCTCGGTCCTCCCGGCAGTCCCACATCTGGCTCATAAGGAATGCATCGAAGCCCTTGCCCTTGAATTTGTCACATCCCATCACCATCAGCTGCACCGGGCATTTGCCGTCCTGAAATTCCGCGATATGATCCAGGGCAGCAAAGCCTGCCATCTTTTTATCACGGCAGAAACACTCTACCGCGCCGATGTGCTTTTTCATCACAGCGGTCATCTCATCCTTGTCCGGCATGTCTACCGGCTCTTTGAACAGCATTTGAATGAGATAGGGGCCGCCGGGCTGGGGCCCTTTTTTGTCATCCAGGTTTTGCCGGAACACTTGATTACTCATTTTTGTCCTCCTTATAGCAGCAGACCATGTAACAACGGGCGATCGCTACTTTGTATGCGGGGTTACTCCAAAAATCAAAAAAAGAGCCACACTAAATAGAACCAATCCGATGAAGTTGCGCTCTATCAGCAGTTTTATGGCCAAGAGAAGCAGCAGACCACAAACCAGAATAATAATACCATTCATTTCTTTTTATCCATTTTGTCAGGGAACAGCTTGAACCGAAACGCCAGTTCCTGATTAACGATTTCCTTGGGCAGCTTTCGGGGATTGGCGATTAGATACCAAGCCCGATAAGTCCGCTTTTCCATGTCCTGCTCCTGAAGGTAGATCTGATAGCCCGCTTCGTCCTCCTCCGTCCAAGTGTCATACTGCTTCTTGGCCTGGACATGGTTTCCCACGACCACGTCCAATTCCTCCACGGAGCGGCTGGCGGCCCAAGCATGGTCCACATCGCCAGCATGGGAGAAATAGAAGATCTGCATCCCCATCCACCGGCGCACCTTGCTTTCCGGCGTTCCACGCAATTCCGCCTGACGGCGGTACTCCGCCAGCTGCTCTGGTGTTCCGTATCTTTCCACCGCCTGCTCCTCCACATGAATGCGCCAACTGTAATCCTCCGGCTGGGTAAAGGGAGCGCAGACCGGCTGTAACGCCTCCACGGGGTCTGTCTCGAAGCGGTCGATGAAGTCGAGGTAGCGGGCTTTGATTAAGGGCAGAAAAGTGTCCAGCAACTCGGTATCCAACCGCAGGTCCTCTGTCAGCATCTGGAAGAACGAACCGCCTGTTATCGGTTCTATTTTGAAAGAGTAGAGAAAGTCATCCCCCTGCTTAATGAAGCAGCTGAATCCCACCTCCACATTTCCATGGCCGATTTCGTAGTCTATGTAGTTGTAGCGGCTCCGCTCAAACCAGATCAGGTAGGTCAGGCCGTTTTTCGTTCTCTTTTTGAAGTCGCCCTTTTTCAGACGCTTCCAGCCCTTTTCCTCCAGCCCCAGCCCGTTCCACAGGTAGTCCAGAAGCTCCTGAAATATATCTGCCGGGCGTTTTTGTTCCATAAAATCCTCCCAACCGCTTATGCTTGTTCCTCACTTTTTCCAATCACATCCGCTAATTGAGTACTGACAGTATCTATGTAGAGATACACCCCATCCCGATCACAGTGGTACAGGTTTGAGTAGCTTGTACTCTCATTAGGGCGGATAGGGTTAGGCTCCACCACCTCGGTAGCTTCCAGCAGACCGACACCCAGTTCCGCCGCTGCAGTGAGAGCCTTTTTCAGCTCGGCAAGCTGTCCGTTACTCCAAAGTCCCTCAAATCCTCCAGCACCTTTGGGTCCTGCTCCAGATCCCGGAGAAGCTGTGTAACCTGCTTTGGAGACAGGTACACGCCGGAACAGTAGTTTTCAATGATCTGATTTTCTGCCGGATTTGGAAAAGCTGTTGGTGTCACCTGTGCCCATGGGGTGAAATACCGGGCATATTCCGGCTTTTCTTCCACCAGGAAAGAAAAGGCACTGCCTCTGGTGTAATAGTAATCCCGGAAAAAGCCCTGGATCACCGCAATATAAAGCCGTGGCTCTTATCAAACAATTCATCCGGCTCTGTCCCCGCACCGACCCGCAGAGTATCCAGATATTTTTCCGCATAGAAGTCCTCCATTCCGTGCTGTGCGGCAAGGGCCAGCACCTTTTCCTCCTGCCCCTGCTGTACCCAGGAAAGCGGGGTAAAATACCATTCCGCATTTCTTCCGGCGAAATCGGGTGAAAACTGACATCGTATCCCATAAAGCTCCTCCTTAATAATCCAGTAAAATGGGCACCTGCTGTTCCTCGGCAAACCGCATGGCCTGCCAGAACATGGAGAAGGCGAACTTGGCAAGGGACTGGGTATCATACTTGGCATGCTCCGGGATGTCCGCCTTGCTGTACTGTCCATCCGGGCCTACGGTTCCGTCTGCCGGGTATCCCTCCGTGTCTGCCCAATCAAGGATGGTATCCTCATCGGCCTGCCACGCCAGCTGGTTCAGCTTCTCCAGCTCCTTCCGCAGTCCGCCCACCGTGCCGATGGCGGCGGTGTCGTCGGTAGGCAGAGGTGCTTGGAAGAAGAAGGCGTCCGGCAGAGGCAGCCACCAGGTAGCCCCACGGAACAGGGACCATACCCGCTCCTGGTCCGCCGCAAGGCGGGCGACCAGGGGATGCTCCCCGAAGTCCCAGTCCTTCTCCACGGTGGGAGGCACCGGTTCCTCGTATGTATGGCAGGCGGCCGCCAGCAGCATGGCGCCGAAGGCATCCCAATCCGGCTTGTCGGTGTAGTAGGGGCTCTCGTTATTCTCCGGCCAGGGAGCGTAGGGGGGCTGGCCCGGCTGAGAAATGGCGTTCAGAATCTGATCCCGCCAGTTCTCCACCGCCGCCTGGACCTCGGCCGCGGACAGTTCCTCCTCGTTGTCGGCGGGTTCCCCGTCCGGGGTGATGCGGTTGAAGGCGTATCCGTTTTCCTCCGCCCACTGCTGAACAACGGTTTTCCAGTTGTGAGAATAGTACCGGGTCAATGTTCCGGCGTAGATATCAAGTCCCATTATGATACCTCCTTTTTTGTCTGTACGGTCATTCTTTTGCCGGAGCGAACAGTCGGTCAATCTTCTCCAGATTGTATTCCAAGATCCAGTCATTGAATTGATGATAGAGCGGCAGTAGCAGCTCCCGTGAGCCGCCCAGTATATCCAACCCACGGTCATCGTACAGATGGTAGAGGAATGGCCCCGGCCCGGTCAGATAGACGCTGGACACAAAGCCGTTCCAGCCGCCGATGTCCCCCAGAATGATCTCCTGGAGAAGCCGCTCCGGTTGAAAGCTGATTTTGCTGAGATCCCAGTAAAACTGTACTTGTGCATATGTATCCCCGTCCTCGTCCATCATGGTCGCTGTGACCTGCTCATGCGGGGCAGGAAGTGCGGCTCTCTGCTGGATGGCCGTCAGCAGGGACTCGACAGGTTTTTCTTCGGGATACCCGTCAATCCGCAGAATACCCGGCGGCGCTGGAAGGTTCCGGTAGATCATAATCGCCCGCTCCAGTGCGCCTTGAACATAGGCGGGATTTGGAGTTGGTTTCTCGGTGTTCTCGTCCGAATAGGTGCATTCCAGATAGACTGGTTCATCTCCGCCGATTTCAAACCGGATGGCGACCGGGGCATGATGGAACAGCGGATGTTCCAGCCACGCCATACCAAGATTATGTAAGATGGTGTCAAAATCCTCCGCCAGCATTGCGCACCTCCACTATTTCCACTCAAAGGGCTCCTTTAAGTGGTATTTCTCCATAATTTTCTTTTCCAAAGCTTCATAGGCATCCATATCCTCTGGCTGCGCTGGAATACCCTTTTCCCACCAATAACCGTTCCCATAGTAGAAAAACATGGCCCAGTAATAAGGCCGGTCATGGCTGAATATCGCCACTCCCACGGCATCGGCCACTGGCTCTGCCAGCGGTGAGCGTTCCACTGTCTGAGAGGCTTCCTCATAGGAGATCCCCACCAGCTCCACCAGCAGGTGCTTCACCAGTTCGCAGAAGCTATACTGGTTGAAGATGACCTGACCATTCTCATCTTTGAACACAAGTCCATCTCTCACCATAGTATTTCTCTCCGTTTCTTAACCTGCATCCTTGGCATGGGCATAGTCCCGTCAAGTCATCTCATACAGCAGGGCAGCGTCGCTCTGCACCAGCTCCAGATGGGAGCGCAGCGTTTCAAGTCCGCTTTGCACCGCCTCGGTGGGCAGATCCCAGTCTGCGGCAATTTCGGCGGCCAGCTCCGGGAGGCTCTGCTCCCGCAGAGTTGCCAGCAGTTCAGACGCCAGCTCTCCCTCCAGCAGAGCGCAGTCCAGAGTGTTCTCCGTCTGGGGAGCGGGAAATCGGACATCCAGATCCAGCTCGCTCTCACACCAGTCCCAGATGGCCATGTAGACCGCGCCGGAGCAGTCACCGTTGGACAGCTCCTGCCGCTGACCGTCTTTGAGCAGATAAAAGGATGCGATCTGTGACATGGCAGTTCCTCCTGAATGTTATTCTTTCTCCATCAGCCCTTCGGCCTGCATCCGGATCACATAGAAAGCCCGTACCCAGTCCAGTTCCTGCTCCATGGATTCCTCCAAAGCCAGCAGGCGGCGCTTTCCCAGCCTGCGGTCCAGAAGGGCGAGGATGCGGACAAGGGGATTCTTGCTGACAAGGCTTTTCTCAATGCTCTGGTTGTCAAATTCATGAAATGCCTCATAGAAAAAACCGTTGTCAAAACAGCCATCGTTCAGTGTCCCTTCATGGGCCAGCCGAAAAGGGGCCTTTCGATCGTCCTGGCCGATGCCCTCCCGCCGCAGGGCCTGATATCTGTTCCAGTAGTTCTGTTCATAGGCATAGTAGTTACTTCGCAGCACCTCCACGCCGTCCAGTCGAATGGCTGCCCGGCCTGTTTGGTCATGGCTTTCCCAGTAGCTGGCGGCAAAATACTGGATGTTCCCACGGAGTGTCGGGCACAGGTAGTCATTCTCCAGCTTGTTTCGGATTCCGCTCCAAGTTGACACAGGTACCGCCTCCTTTCTGATGCCACTGCGGGTAAGGTGGATTCCCAATAAATTGAAATTTGAAAATTACATATAATCCTCGATATATGATCGTTCTATAAATTCTTTTACTGCAAATAGATCTGCAAACTCCTCATACCGAGGAAATCCGTCCGCATTATGTGCTGAGTAAGTCAAATGGATCAGATAGTAAATGTCTCTTCCCATTCCGTTTCTGAGAACATATAGCACATCATCATTGGATTCACACTTTGCAACCGCCCGGATTTTTTTGCCGTATAAGAAGTGATCTTGTCCTATTTCTTTGTTTAGTTCAGCAACAAATGCCCCGTCCGCCTGTGCGAAGGGGAGCATATACCAGTTAAAATCGTTACCATATTTATCATAGCAATCACAGAACATTTCTTCTAATGTCATTTTCATTTTTCTTTCGCTGATTTACAGTTCAGCCATCAACCGCTGTGCTATTTTCTTTTTATAGGCGATGTTTTTATTGCTCATTGAGGTACCTCGCCAATTTCTTCTCCAGCAGTTCTGTCATATCACTACAAAGGCGCTTTACCTTGTCCTGCTCATGGGCGTAGTACCAGATGGTTTCCTCTCCGGGGCGGAGCAGGAGCTGGTCGCCATCCGCTTCTTTCCAGAACTCGCCCAGCACACAATACCGCTCTCCATGGATGGTTAGATCAAACATCCCGGAAAGTGAAAGGATCACGCCTGTGGATACCTGGATGCCAGCGGTCAGCAGGAAGAACTCTCGCACCTGGGCCGGGAGCGTGAAGTCCAGCACGCTTTCTTGACTTGCGATCTGCTCCTCCGTGGCGGCAGGCTGGATCTCGTCAGATGGCTCCAGCGCCTTTGCCAGCGCCTTGGAGAACTTGGGGTAACGGCAAAACAGCTCAGGATTGTTGGCCTTGAATTCCTTTTGCTTTTTCCGCTGTACTCGCTCCTGCTCCTTGCAGAAAGCGTCCAACTCGGCCAGATACTGCTCCTGGTAGAGATTGCTGGCCTCAAATGCTGTGCTGCTCTTTTCCAGAATGGCGATGGCTCCCTTTTGGCTGGTCAGCACCGGGACCCATCGGAAGTCATGCCGGCAAGGTTTCAGTTTCAAAAATTCGCCCCGGCTCAGCAGGTTTTCCAGCTCCGGCTCATGCTCGTCCCACCAGCTCCGCCAGCTTTCGGGAGTTTCCCGTCCCTCGGTCAGGTCCAGGAGTTTTATTTCCAATACTTCACTATTCATAGGTCAATTCTCCGTTTCAGAGGGTGCAGGAATCCCATCAATCCCACCAGAAGTACCAGACAGTGGACTGCCGCAGGACATCCGCCAGATTGCCCACGGTGGGATCATCCTGCTCCTGATCCACGATGTCCGGGCAGAAGCCATATTGCTCCACAGCCAACTCCACAGCTCTTTCCTTGGGGACAGGAACCGGAAGTTCAAACTCCATCTCATCGTGGCTCATGGCGGCAGGGATGGCGCCGTACTGCTCAAACCAGTATTTTGCCACTGCCATCAGTTCCGGCGTGTTGGGGCACTCATTCCAGTTGCCGAAGGGCAGGTAGGCGAAGATCTCCCAGGGTTTTTTCACCGGGATCCTGGCCAAAATGAGGGGGTGGGTCATGTGGCTGTCCGAATCCCAGTAGCAGGAGAAACGGTCATTGTCATAGCCGCCAGCCATCTCGCCCAGAATCTCCTCCTCCCAGTCCATATCGTCATCTTCGGCCTCTGCTTTGCGCTGGCCGATCAGTTCCTCCAGAACCGCCTTGCTGTCCTTGACGGGGGCGGAGAGCATCTTCTTCCGGTACTCCGTTACCGCTTTGAGGTCAAATTCGTAGCAGTCCGCGTCATGCTCCGGGTCAGCGTTCATCACCAGACACTCCAGCAGTGTTTCGTCATCCGCCTTGATGAGCACCGGTACAAATCCCTCTTTGACACTTTCCCGTTTGGCATAGCTGTACGCCGACATGATGGGGTCATCATCTGCCATGGATGGGAAATAGGTGCACTCGCAGTCCAGATACTCCATCAAAGCATCCGCCACCTCGGAGGGCTCCAGCGTGTCTTCGTCAAAGTCCTGTCCCTGCCAGTTTTCAAAGCGTTCCCCGATCACCTCTGCCATAGCCTGATAGTAGTCCTCGTCAAAGGGGATGAACAGGTAGGCTTCATCCCGGAACTCCTCGGAGTGATACCGCTCCGGGCCGAAGAAGCGGGGAGGCGTTGTCGTCAACATCGGCAGAATAGTAGGGGCTGTCGCCCTCTCCGTAGTAATAGCCTGCAAAGGCACGGCCTTGCTGATTGAACAGCACAGAGAACAGACAGCCGTCCAGCTCATCCCGGATAAACTCCCGCAGATCCACGCTGGCAGGATCAGCTTTGACCTGTTTGGCCACTTCGCTGTATTCTTTCAGGAAGTCCTCACCCATCAGGTCGTGCTCCATGCACCAGCGCAGGTAGATGGCCATGTGGTTATAGGCATTGATGGGGTCAATAGGCAGTTCCTTTTCCTCAATGCTCTCAAGGTGATAGGAAGCGTCATCCATCTCACCGTCAAAATCATCATTGGAAAGGGTGCCACGAGTGACAGCATCCTGACGGGTGGGATTTACGACAAAACTGATCCCCCTCATCCTGTTCAGCAGAGCGTCAGCGTCATGTTCCAGTTTATAGTCCAATTCATCCGCATAAAGAGGAATGACCTGATAGAAGTTGACCTCCTCGCCGCCCGGCAGAGTGCAGACCTCACTGCCGTCCTCCGTACCCTGGGGATCGATCAGGGTAGCAGTGCACAGTTTCGTGTTTTCCGCAAAGGGTTCCCGGTTCTCCACTGTATGACCATGCCCCAACCAGCTGTCACAGTTGATGGGCAGACGGGCCAGGGACTTCAGCAGGCGGATGGGCCAGTACCACCGCTCATCTTTCATGGACTCCTGATCCAGCTTCCAATCCGCAGGCAGTGCAATGGCCAACTCCGCCCGCTCCAGCTTGTATTCCGCCAGTTCCTCCGGAACATTCATCCGGTGGGCGCCCATGCCCATAGTGACCAGCGTGTAGTAGTCCCGCTCCCGGGAGGGCGGTACCACGCAGATGTCCACATGGATGTCCGGGGAGACCAGCTCATGGAACACATTCTCGAACGGGCCGAAATACTGCTGGATGTGCCCCTCGACGGCTTCCATCTCCTCCTCGGTGTAGACCTCCGGTTCACTGGATTTCTCGTCTTGAAAGCATTCCTCGTCCGGGCAGTCATCCCCGCCGCCATTCGGGTCTTCACCGCCTCCCTCCGGTCCATCCCCGCCGGATTCCCAGGAGATTTTCAGTGTCATCTGCTCCTCCGGCAGAGAGACACCGGGACTGCGGATGATGGCATGCTTATCGTCCGCAGAAAAGCCGATAGTCTCCCCATCCTTCAGCGTAACATCACACGCCAGCACATAGGAGGCAAGGTCCGCAGCTTCTCCGGCTCGGCGTCAGCGTTCAGCACCTCCATCTCCTCCTTGCCGAACACATCCATGCCGTAGGTATAGCCGTTCAAGCCGCCCTCGCTCCGGTACAGGCCAAACCAGATCCAGTTGAAGATGGGCAGTTCGTCCTCTTTCATCATATCAGCAAAGCCCTCGTAGAAGCGGGGCTCAAACACCACGCCGCTGGTGTAGATACCGGTGGCGTATTGTTGGCGGCAGCAGGCAGCCAGCTTGGCGAAGAGCCCTTCTCCAGAACCTTTTCTCCTTGCCCAGCACCGCCACCATGATATGGGCGCGGTGCTCCCGTGCGACTTGGACGGCATCCTCCCACATGTAGTTGTTCTCTGCGTTTATTTCCGCTTCGCCGTTGGGGATGGGATAGGTCGCCAGACTGACAGCAGCGAGCATATCATCCACCTCGAACACCAGCGCATTGTCATCCTTCTCCTCACTGGTGTCGTACTCCTCCACAGAGATGTCCCATTTTTCCTTCATATCCCGGATGAACTGGTCCTTGTCCCATTCTCCCTTGGACAGGAGAACAAAGCCGGTGAAGACGCCTGTGCGGTCGGTTTCCTCCCCGTCAGCATCATCCTCCTCAAAATCGCCCCCATTTTCATCCGGATCGTAGAGGGCTTCATGCTCCAGTCCACGGACAAATTCCTCAAAGCTGTCTGCCAGATGGGTGATCTTGTAGTCGTTTTCCTGATCCACATGGACTACCGCAGGCTCTCCCTGGGGGCCGCAAGCCCGGTAGTCCAGAAAGATCATATCATGTCCGGCGCTGGGACAGTCACAGATGGCCACGCCGATGGCAGGATACGCCCACTCGTCGATCATGAACTGGCTGCCCAGCTTTCCGCAGAGGGAGCAGCTTTTTTCCCGTCCGATGCCGAACATACCGGTGATGGCCACATGGTCCTCTGCCCAGCAGGTGGGCTCATCGCAGGGATAGCAGGTGTTCACCGGAATGCCGCCGTTGTGCTGCTTCATCAGCCAGATGTAGGAGGCGGGAAGTTTGTAGCCCAGTTCCTCCTCCACGCTGGCGATCAGCTCATCGGAAGGCGGATCACTGACGTACTCTTTCAGCGCATACATACTGTCGTCCCAGAAATTGGTGAGGTCGAAGCCCTCAAAGGGGGTATCACCCGGCACGAATTTGTCCTTCTTGTTCCGGCTGCTCCGGCGTTTCCGGATCTCCGCCTTGCACTCCCGGATCACCACCGGAGCGTCCTCGTCCTCCGGGTCCAGCTCCGCCCACCGCCGGGCATAGGGGATGGCCTCTTCCTCCTGACCGTGGAGATACTGAAATCCGTAGGCCATCCGCATATTCCACTCCGCCTTGTCCCGGCCTTCCTCCCGGACGGACTCCAGCACCTCGATGGCTCGAAGCAGAGCCTTGTCCCCCTTGTAGCTGGGGGTTCCCTCATTGTGGTCGCCCAGAATTGCGTAGTTCTCCAGCGCCCGGGCCAGGGCGTAGGCGGTGCGGTAGTTCCGCCAGTCCTCCGGGATGGCATTCAATGCCTGAATACAGCGGGTGTACTCGTCCTCGTCGTTCCACTGCTGGAGCTGTGCGAAGAATGCCTCTGCATTCTGCGGGGTATAAGGGATATAGTCCATGCCCGTCGGCGTCTCGTCCAACTCGGCGGCCTGCGCCTCACCGTCCGGCTCCTCATCGGGCGGATTTTTCAGACTCACAGTGCCCGCTTCACGGCGGAAGGTATGGAAGCTGGCCCAGGGGATGTCGCTGTCCTTGAAGAATTCCTTTGCCATCTGGAGTGCCGCCCGGATATCCCAGGCGATGAAGTCCACATAGCCGCAGTAGAGTCCGGTGGCTCCGCCGGTGAGGGTGACCACCTCCGGGCCGTCCCCGGTGGTGAACACTTCTTCCAGTTTGTCCCGGAAGTCAAAAATCTTCTCCGTTCCTTCCTCCTCCCGCAGGGTATCCAGGGGATAGCAGAAGAAGCCCGCCGCTGCGCCGTCGGCATGGAGCTCGTCCATAAAGTCATTGTCGGCATTCAGATAGCCGTTGATGATCGGCACACAGTTGGTGGAGCCAGCCATCACATCCAGCCGCCAGTCGGCGTCCGGGTCCTTGTTGGGTTCCATTTTGTAGCCAAGGTAGCTCTCCAGATAGGCTTCCGGATCGGTGGAAAGTTCCAAGCCCCGCTCCTTCAACGCGTCAGGAAGCTGGGACATAAGAATGGACGGCTCCGCCTTGGGCTCCTCCAGTACATCGAAGCTGTCTATGTATCTCATGTGGGGGATCTCGCCCAGCACCTGGTCGGTGAAGGTAGTGAGCATCCACCAGACCCGGCCTTCCTCCTCCCGGAGCATGGGCAGCAGCTTTTCGCAGTAGGCGGAGATGGCGAAGCTGTTTTCGCCCTGTTCCTCCAGCCAGATCTGCACATCTTCCCCGGAGATATCCCAGCCGTCGTCGGTCCGCAGGCCGATGTTTTGGCTGGGCTGGCGGCCCACCAGGATGTTCCAGTGCTCCAGCACCTCCTTGGGGGCGTGCTTCCGGAAGTAGACCAGCTCAAACAGCTTGACCTTATCCCCCTCCGGGGTGAGGATCAGCTCATGCTTTTCGCCGTTGAAGCCAATCTCGAAGGAAATCTCGTCAAAAACCAAATTCAGGGTTTCCTCCATTTGGGCCATGATCTCCGCGCCGCGGGTGTGATCCTTGTCGTCGTCCATCATCTGGCGCAGCTGGGCTTCCATTTCGGCAAAGGTTTCCCACCAGTCCACTGTCCGCTCCCGGAAGCACTGTGAAAACTGAGGCAGAGAAATGCTCTTCTTGCACCAGTCGATCAGCTCTATGGTGTCCTCGTCACCAGGGCGAGCCTCCAATGCCTTTTCAAAGTATCGCAGAGCCCGGCCCTCCTGATCCAGATAAAAGTAAGAGTAACCCATGCGGAAGTTCCAGCAGTGGTCTCCCTCGAAGTATTCCCCATGGGGGCTCAAGAGAGCGATGGCCTTTTTGAGCAGCGCACGGTTGGAAGGTGCCCCCAGATTGTTGTAGGCCCGGGCCAGCTCGCTGTCCATCTCCGGGGTGCGCTCCTGGGCTGGAATGGTCTCCAGCGCGTCAATGATCTTCTGGTACTCGCTCTTTTCATTCCACTTCTGGCACTGCCTTAAAATGTCCATATCTGGGTCCTCCTCGTCCTCATCCGTTTTCCAGTCTTTGATCTGCTGGAACACGCCATTCTCATCCCGCTCAAAGGCGCAGGGGGCGGGCGTATGTAGCAGGGGAATAATGTCGGGATCGTCGTTGCAGATGGAGTTGAGGCCGTAGATCCCGGCGTTGTTGGGGTCGTCCATGTACTCGTCGCTCTCATCACCGGCGGTAAAGCGCCAGCCGCTGTCCCAGTCGCCGTCCGGCTCCTCCCGGTAGCAGTAGCCAACCTTGCAGCCCTCCACCGTAATGCGGCTCGTGGCGATGCAGCCATTGGCTTCCTCCCAGTCTGGGAGCAGATTCTGCATGTCCTCTGCCTTTACATAGTAGTCCCGGTTGCGACCGGCGGCCTCATACAGCTCCTTCCGCAGCGCCTCTATATCCCGAGCCATCTCCCGGATCTCCTCGTCATCCATCATTTCGTGGAGATCATAGGACAGGGGATCTTGGACAAAGTCCGCCATGGCCTTATTCATGGCGTCATGCTCCTCTGGCGTGGCGGTGATGCGGATACGGCGGTGGGGGGTGTTATACTCGTCCAGGTCGTGGAGGTCCACGCCGCCGCTGACGCTGCACTCCAGCAGGATGGCGGCCAGATCGGTGACCACATCAATGGCGAAGTGGAAGTCCATCTCCACGCCATTGGAGTGGGTGAACTCCAGATACCCCACAGTCTGGCGGAAGTTCCAGTTCTGCTTGTCCAGCCCGATCTTAGCGAAGATCTCGCTGAGGGCATCTCCTCTTCTTCTGGTCTTCTAAAAGGCCACAAGGTTCAGGCTGTCATCGGACCCTCCGATAAAGTTGCCCCAGTATTTTTTGATATACATTCGTCACGCCTCCTGTTATTCCGGCCACTCATCGCCGGCACACCGGCTGATGAAGTCATAGTGCAGGCTCTCAAAGTAATCGTTGGGAATGGATTCCCCGTCCTGACGAAGCTCCAGCCCATCCAGATCCATCATCTCATTGATATATGCCAGGGTATCGTGGATACCCGCGATATGCTCGTCCTGGAGCATCTCGGCCAGCACACCTTTCTGCTCCGGGGTCAGTGTGGCGAGAAGCTCGTTTTTCGCCTTGTTGTCCTCTGTCTTGGGAAAACCATCGCCCTTGACCCAAAGGGCGGTCATGCTGTCTTTCCGCTCCACAAGGCCGTCAATAAATGCTTGATACAGTTCAAGTTCCTTACTCATAGCAGATCCTCCATTCTCAAGCAAAAAATTGGCTCTCCCAGATGGCCTCAAATTCCGCTTTCTCTATGGCGCAGGCGCGGAACTCCTCGCCCCAGATATGGGCGTTCAATTCCTCCACGGTTGGGATCGGCGTGATCTCGATAGCGCCTTCATAAAGGTCAGGGATATTACGGGTGCGTCCATCTGCAAAGATGTCGATGGAGCGGAGGACCAGCCGCTCATTTTCGGTATCCACTTCATAGAGGATGACCGGTGGTTCTCCCTCTGGTGCGCTCTCCCAAAAGAGCTTGATGTACTCGATCATTCCATTGTCCTCATTTGAACCAATGCCACCCCGTCATGGTGCCGGTTACCTCATCTATCTGTATTGCAATATCATCATTGCCGCGACAGCCCAGCAAGGCCGCGAGATGATCGTTTTCCAGAATCAAATCATAAAACTCAACCGCTATACCTTGGAATTCCTTTGGAATCTTCAGCGCAGAAAAGGAATCCGCTGACTGAGCATTTTGGAAAAATTCAATGGCCGTTTTCCTGCATTTTACTATGATTCCTGTTTGAGTGGTCAACTCTTTCATGTTTTCTCTGCCTCGCTCATGTTCAGATACATCCCCATCGTTTTTTCATCGGCACAGGCCGCCCGGATCAGTTTGGCCAGCATCATCAAATCGTCGATGTATTGGGAGTACACGCAGAACACATCCTCGTCGGAGTCGAAGTGAAACAGATCCCTGCCGCTGTTGTTTTTCTCGAACTCCCGGATCACGCCCCGGACCAGCCGCTCCCAGTCTTTGCTGCTGCCAGTCCGTCCCAGCCGGCAGAATTCCTCCACCTGGAACCCGTCGCTGATCTTCAGCAGGAGGGAGATCGCATAAGGGTGGTGGGGAATGAGAAAAAAGGGCGCGATCTGATCCGGTTTGACCCAGATCTTGAAGGGCGGGCGCGGGTCGGGGATCCAGGGCAGGATCTCCCATTCCTCCTCCCGCCGGTTTCCGTATTGAAAAAGGTCCTTCACGGCTTCACCGCCTGTTCCAGCTTTTTTCTGCATTTCTCAATGTGGGCCCGCTTGGCGGCCAGAATCTCCCGCACCGTCTCCGCCTCCATCCGCAGCAGTAGGGCAATTTTCTCCGGGGGCATCCCGTCCGCCGCCAGCATACAGAGAATCTCCTTCTGCGCGGAGGCTTTGCCGGCCGCGAAGCCGGTATCATAGTCGTAAGACAGCAGGGCAAGGAATTGCTCCGGCGTCAGAGTGGAAATTAGTCCCTGCTCTCCGTGGCAGATCCTGCTGCGAAGTGATTGTACTTCTTCCTGGGATAGTTTAGACATGGACTCCCCCCCCTTTCCAGCATATCAGGAACCAATCTGTCCCGCATTTACCGGGCGGAAGATCCTGCGGCCCGCCAGCAGCTCCTCCAGCTTTTTGGCCAACGCCTCCACAATGGCGTGGCAGGGATTCTCACCCCCCACGATCTCCAGCTTTTGCAGCTCGACACAGTGGAGCGTTCCATAGACGCCCAGCGTGAAGTCTGTCAAGTCAGCAATCATTTGGTAGCCCTCCATGTTGCTCACATCGGTCTGGCCCTCTTTGGCGGTCATCAGCCCAATGATCCCCACCGCCACAGTGAAAGCACCGCAGCAGGACTGCTCGGTCTGCATGCCCAGGCCCATGACAGAGAACATCTTCCGGGTCTCCTCGGACAAATTCAGATGGTAATACTCATTGCAGGCCATGAACACGGCCTCGGCGCAGGTCAGTTCCGTGCCGATGTGGTAGTGGTTGACCAGTTCATAGAGTTTCATTGTTGCCATACCATACTCCAATCGCAAAGCATTTCATTCTGTGTCACTCTGCGCAGCTCGTCCCGCACCTCCATCAGCGCAAAGCCCAGCAGGTTTTGTCCGCGCCACTTCATCGGGTCCTGGGCCTCCGGCGAACTGGCCGCGAGGCGGATGCCCCAGATGGCATCGTAGGGGCTGGCCTCCACCAGCACGCTGTCCCCGGTGGAAAGGAGAAACTCTCGCAGATCGCGGTTCTGACTGAATTTGCACCAGTTGCCACCCAACACAATGGCGTACTTGAACTTGTCCCATACCTTCTGGTCAAAGCCCCGCACCTTGCGGCCCAGGGCCTTGATCTGCTTTTGGTCGCTGCATTTCAAAATCTGGTCTCGGATCTCTTTGTCACCAAAGAGCTCGGCCTTGGCAGCCATCATATACTGCTCCATGCAGAGGTAGGAGTCAGCCATCGTATAGAAGTCCTCCATCCACCACTGGCTGAGGCAGCTTTTTGTCAGTTGGCCGTCCTCGGCAGGCTGATGGCCCCAGAACAGGCACAGTTCTTGCGTTCTCCCTGCGGCAAACTCCTGCTGGAGCCACTGCCGGGTGTACTTGGGCTGGCCTTCCAGCTGCCACGCATCCACCAAGAAGTCACCGTGCTCAAGCACCTCGCCGCTGTCCTCGTCGTCCCACCAGCCCTTCCAGGTCACCGGCGCGGGAAAGAGGGTGCGGTATTCCGTCCGCTCCTCCGGGGAGAGGGTGTCCAGCCAATCGCCAAATCGGTATATGTAATCCTCCCCATAGCCCATGCGCCAGCCAATGGAGTATCGCTCGATCTCCGGGAAGGCCATCCAAGGGGGAGGCATGATCTTCTTATCTTGTAGTGCCATAGGGTTTGTCCTTTCTTGTTAGATACTGCCGCAGTTCTTCTTTCACATCCAGCGGAGCGCCGTCCAAGGGTGTGATCTGTGCCAGCTCTGTTTCCGTCAGATTTTTCAGGAAAATGCAGTATTCATCTGGGGGCCCCCACAAGCTCCATTTTAGGCATCTCGATCTGCTGTGGGTCGGTGATCCGCAGACAAGGCTCTTCCGTTGCCCAAAACCGGGTCAGAGTAAAGAACTTGGCCGTTGAAAATTACTTTCTGTTCCATCCTCATCCCTCCTGTAACTTCTTCAGCAGCTTCACGATCCGCTCCCGATTCTTTGCGGTTTTCATGAAGGCGGGGAGATGATCGGCCTGAGTCTTTTTCGCTCTTCCCGGCGGCTTTTCCCGCAGGTCGGCGCTGAGATAGCCGATCAGGTAGGCAAGGTGTTCCCGGTTGAGCGCCCAGACCGGTTTGCCCTGGAAGGAGGTCAAAAACCCACAGTTCCAGACCGAAATAAGGTTCTCGCCCGTTCTGAATATCAGCAGCGTAGGAAAATGCTTCAGCTGTTTTATGAACTTCTCCCGACATGGTCATTCCACAATAGGGACAGGCCACATGGAGAACCGGAAAGTGCTGCCTTGCCGCATCTTCAATATCCACCCGGTAGTACCTGCCACAGTTTTTGCATTGGTTATGGACATCGTAGCGGTAGATCGTCCGGTCACGGGTCTCCTGATGGCCGCAGCTCAGGCAGCGGAAATAGGCGTTATCCTCATCCGCTGTCACCACACCTGCGCCGTGGCACTTGGGGCATTTCACCTGAATGCCAGAGGTCAGGGCGTTGTATGCACTGTACGTAAAGTAGGGTTCATCAATGATTCGGCTCATGCGCCCACACATTCCTTTCTATCTAAGGCCCGGCGGACAGCGTTTTCTTCATGTCCGCCAAGCCTTTTTCATCTAACCCGTATGCCTGCTCAATCAAAGTCCCATACCGACCCGCATACTGCGAGAACTCTGCTTCACAGTGCAAATCATACAGCAGCAGGCAGCCGTTGTGGAATACAACAGGGTCGGCTCCGCTTTCCTTCCTCCTCTGCTACCAGACGAAGCACTTCATCGGCAATGGCAAGCCGCTCTGATCTGCCTTTGAGCTTTGATAATGCCATTCGTACAAAGGCGGCAATCACCTCCTGTTCCTGTAGGGCAATCGCGGTCAGTTCTTTCTGAACCAAGAGGAGAGGCTTTTTCATCCCACATCTCGGCGCTGCGTAGAAGATCCGCCACCAGCGTTCTTCTGTTGAGATCCGATTTTCCCAGGAACCAAGCTCCAGTAGCAGGTCTCTTTGCTTTACCTGATCCGGTTCGCGGCTCCAATCAAACAGCCTTGCCCGAAAATCTGGTAGGCTGACATCAGTTCCAACCACGCCGGGCTGTGATCCTTGCCGAACTCTATCATGCTTCTCATTCTCCTCAAAAATCCCGCAGCTGCTCAAACTTCTCAATCAGGGCATCTTTTTGGAGTGTGTTGTCCGGCAGTGCGTCCAGAATCCCCCGCAGGGCCATGTAAATTTCATCCCGCTCCTCGGTTTCGATAAAGCCCATCTTGTTGAAGGTCTGGGTGTATGCTGCAACCGCATCCAGCGCCTGGGCCTGGGCGTCCTCGCCCGGCTCAGCGGCCAGTTTCATCAATTGGGAGCGGGTCTTGCGGTATTGATTGGCTGCCTTTCTCGCGGCACTGACAGGAATATGCTCCGCACCGTCCCAGCCCCGGAAGGGATTGCCCAGGTTTTGCGCCAGCCACTCCGGTTTCCGGGGCTTGGTGATCCGCAGGTCCATTCCCGCCTTACCTTTCCAGAGCTGCTTTGCCGCTTTTGCTGCCGTCTCCGGCAGGCTGGTCATCCAGAACCAGCGAAGTTCCGGCATCTGCTCCGGGGTGGGGATGTCGTCCACCCCGAAGCTGAACAGGTCGAAGGTGGAAAGGTGCGTCAGCTCCCGGAACTCTCGCACAGCAGAGAAGTTTTGCAGATTTCCCGGCGCGCCCCAGAGCCTCAGCTCCTTCAGGTGGGGGTGGACAGCAGCCAGTCCGCTCAGATCAAAATCTTTCAGCTGGATGCCATGCAGTTCCAATAGGTTCGGCAGTTCCGTGTGCGGGCGGTATTCCCCGATAAATTGGAGGGTCAAACCGCTGCCATCTTCGGGGCGCATGGATGGTACAGGCGTCCGGCCCCTTGTTCTGGAACAGGAGCTGCTCTGTATCCTCACTCAGCCACAGTTCCTGAAGGCCTGTCATGTCCAACATCAGCTTTCTGATGCTGGTGCCCCGCAGATCAAGTGTCCTCTGACCGTGGTCCAGCAAAGTCAGTTCATCAACGAAGGGGGTTCCCCGCAAAAACTCCAGCAGATCCGGGTGCCACCGCTCGCAGATGAGGTCGGAGAGACAGGGCAGTGCCTCCAGTTCCAGCGCCGAATCGAATGGTTCGTACTTGTCCATCACCCGATGGCTGCTGACCTTCACCGGAATACCGCCGATCTCTGTTTCCCCGTCGCTCTCCATGGCCTTCTTGAAGGCCCGCCGCCGCTTTTCCGGGATGGCCTGCCATCGGATCTGGAGGTACACATCGTAGCCGTCATTCCAGCCGCCGTAGGAGTGGCAGGGCTGGTCGGTGAAGGGCGGCAGGGTCCCCACCAGCGTATACTGGGGCGGGACCTCCATCGGCACCCGCAGCAGATGGAGGTCCACGGGGCCAGTACATGAAGTCCTTGTAGAGCGGGCGGAGATGGGGCAGTTCCTCCGCTGTCAGAGGGGCGTCACCTGCCCAGTCCAGAGAGAGGATCACCGCCCAGGACTCCCTGCTCACCGTGTCCGGCGGCGCGATATAGGCCACCTGGCAGGCGGTGTAGCATTTCAAGTATCGATTGTAGACTGTATAGACCTCTCCGGCTTGTGCTTTCATACCTGTGCCTCCCCCTGATAGCTTATAGTCCTGTTCTCTGCCAGCCGTCCAGTCGCTCCTGCACCCCGTCGATCCTCCAGCCCTCGCCCACACGCTTCATGAGGAAGCGGCGGTCAAAGCCGGTGTTTTTCTCTCTGGTGTAGATGTAGAGCTTGTTTCGGGTGATCTGCTCCGCGTCCAGGAACTGCTCTCCCTTGTAGGTGCCCTGGGCGCTGTACGAGAGGCCCAGGGGTCGGAAGCCCATACGGGGCTTTTCGCTCACATACTTCTCCCAGATCACCAGCAGGCGGGGCACAGCCTCAGCATCTTCAAACCCGGCCTGTTCCATGTACTGCTCCCATTCTGTCATTTCAGCAAAGAAGGCAGACAACACCCTGCGGCATTCCACCGCCGCCTGTTCGTCCAGCTGGACGGGCTTTTTGCCCTTTTCCCGCTGGATTTGAGAGAAGTATTCCATCTGCTCCTTGGTGAACTGCACATGGGCCACCGGCTCGATGCGGTTGTTGCCGGCGATGGCCAGCAGACCCTCGTATGTAACGGCGGTATGGTCGATCTGGATGTGGGAGAGCTTGGGAATGGAGGCCGCTTGGAGCAAACCGGCGTCGTCCAACCCGGTGCGGTTGAGGGTGAGAAGGTCCAGCTTGCAGCTTTGCAGGGCGGACAGACCGCTGCCGTGGATGGCGGCGTTGCCGTCCAACAGCAGATAGCGCAGCTTGGGCATAGCGAAAAAAACGGGGAAACAGGCGTCAGTGAGCGCGCCGTCTTCCACGCCGAAGTTGACCATGCTTTTGTGTTCGGCGAAGGGGGCAAGCAGTTCATCCGTCACCGGATAGCCTTTCGCATGGAAGCCTACCAGGGTGTAACCGGCCAGCCGTTCCATGAGGGCCAAGGTCAGCTCCGGGATCTCAAACTTCTTCTCTCCATCCAGGGTCAGGACACCGTTTTCCCAGTCCGCTGTCCGCGCCCGTTTCGGCCATTCCATCGCTGTTTCCCTCCTTACGCCTATGTCCGGTAACTATCTTCAATGTCCGGCACTGTCCAGTGGTTTCAAAACTCTGAGTAAATGGTTTGCAAATCACTTTCAAAGAATTGACGGAGTTCTTTTTCGGAAAATGGCATCTCGTTCTCATATTCTTCATTGAGGAAATTGATTATTTCTTCATATGATAATGGCTCCAAATTGGCTTTATAATGAGCGTAATACTCGGCTTGAACTTCATGCCAATCTGCATATACCTGTTTTGTCAGGACAATGGCATGGTCCAGAAAGATTAATGTTGCCTTTTTCTCTTTCACCTGCGTCACCTCTACCGCCCTTTGTTTTATCAATCATCCAAATTCCTAAAATTGCAAACGGCTGTCCGCGCCCATTTCGGCCATTCCATAGCTGCTTACCCCCTTACGCCTGTTCCTGGTAGCTGGCTTCATTGTCGATGAAGCGCACGTACACGGCGCAGACTTTGCCCTTTGCGTCATAGCCGAAGTAGACGGGATAGTAGCCGTCACCCCAGCCGGAAGCGAAGATAGGCAGATTGCAGTCCGTGTCCGGCATCGTCCAGTTGAGCCAGTCGCCGTGGCTCAACTGATATTTGGGACAGGCTTTGGCGTTTTCCTCCAGCAAGTCACAGAACAGGTCGTTGTACGGATCAATGTCCGGGTCTTCCTCCAGCCGCTTGGCCCAGTATGTTTTGAAGGCCGCCTGGGTCTGAATGTCCGCAACACAGCCCATCCCGGCGTCTACGCCAAAGCCAAAATACTCGTCCTCATCCAGTTCCTCGTCCAGATCCTCTTTGCCCGTCATCCCCAACTCATAGCGGACAGGCTTTTCCCGGCTGACCTCCACCTTGACGCAGGCGTAGCGGTCGCCGTATTTCTCACTGGGCACCACGCAGATCTTCACGGGATAAGTTCCGGCAGGGATCGTCTGTATAAAGGGCGGTGTATCCTCCAGCTCCACCAGCGGATCGCAGGCAAAGATCGTTCCGCTGGGAAAATGGACGGCGCCGATGTCCAGCACATCCACTTCCCTATTCCCAATCACTTTCTCTGTGAAATGAGCGTCCAGGTCTGTTTTGCAGGCCAGTTTGTCTTTGATGGATTCGTATTTGTTCAGCCATTGTGTTGCAGGCATTTCGATTTCTCCTTTCTTTTCCAGCGGTATCCGGACGATGGGCCGGTAAAAGTCATAGTTGCCGTTCAGCGCATTATCCTCCTGCACTTCCGGCTTGCAGTGGGGCGAGCAGGGCAGGAAACCAAGGAACGGTCCCAGCCCGCCGCAGATATTGCACCCGCCGTCGCCGCCGCAGGTGGTGAGCCTGTCAGCCTGTACCACTTCCCGCATATAGGGATCGTAGGCGATGGACAGGCCGAAGAAGTTGGGTTCCTCCATGTCATAGGGCCGGTTCTCATCCTCATCCATGTCCTCAAACCAGTGCAGACGCATGGAGTAGTCTAACCCATCTCCCCATGGAAACAGGGTCCGACATCCGCCGCCACACAGGTAGGCCCACTCGTCCGCCGTGGGCAGGGAGAAACCCTGTTTTTGCAACCGGTTTTGAAAGTCCGGATAGTCTACCTCGTGATAGAGGCTTGCCTGCCAGCTGTCGCCATCCCGTTCGAAACGGGCACGGCCTACCAGAGTAAGACTGTTCCTGTCAGTCAAAGCGAATTGGCGAAAATCTTCCAACCATTCCGGGCGCAGCCGTGGGTCATCCAGCTTGACCGGCTCCCAGTTGATCTCCTCCAGCTCCCGGCCCACCAGCATGGGGCCGATGGCCGCCCGCCGGACAGGGGCCATGCTCTCCAATGAGTTCTGTCGGGTCTCGCTCCATTTCCCATTCCCGGAACAGGTACTCCAATTCCTCGCGGCTTTCCTGATTCAGTCCTGCGGCAAACTGTTCCCAGCCCAGTATGACGGTATCGCCGGGGACAAAGACGAACTCCCGGCCATCTTTTTTGAAGATTCCGGTGGTGCAGTGCTGTCCCCAGCGGCCAAAGTGCTCCATCCGCACAAAATCCAGGCGATACTGTGCTGCCAGCCGCTCCATTATGGGCCGCTTTTCCTCCGGGGAGAGTCGGTCAAACTGAGGGCGAAGCAGGAGGCTTTCGGTATCGGAAATGCTGTTTGCGCCATCCTTCGGCGGCTCTGGTTCTTCGCCCGCAAGAAAGATGGGCAGATTCGGGTACACTTCTTTGTACTCTCGCCAAGGTTCTAGCTTTTTGGGCTTGTTTGCCGTCCGAAGAAAACCCCAGAAGTCGATGGGATAACGAAACACCGGCCCGACCCTATCCCGCCGGGTGACGATGACCACTGTGCCATCGGTGAGTATTCCAATGTGCTGCATTTTCTCCCCGCCGAACATTCCCGGACGGATACGCAGCACTTCACGGGTGTTCATGTTGATGAGCTGGGCAAAGTCATCGGAGAGGATTTCGCCGTTTCCCTGCACCAGCAACCAGTCCCCGGTAAACCAGCGAAGTTTCAGCTCCTCGCCCAGGCCGGGCAGAGGGGCGATGCGACACCGCCCGGTGTCCATGTCCAGTTCCAGCAGGCATTCTTCCATCCGCCACTTGCCACTGACAGAGTGTATCATATAGATACAGTTGGTGCCGGGAACGGAACGGCCTCGAGAGATGGTCGTATCCATCCAGAGAGAAGGTGTGTTTTGTTACCTTGCCGTTTTCCCAGCGGTAGATCTGTCCCTTGTACCACTCGTTGGAAAAGTAGACCCGGCCCAGCCCGTCTGTCACGATGCCACAATGGTATTTGGTGCTCCATCCATCTTCCGGCAGGGGCCAGTTTTTCACATCCTGACAGGTGCCCCGGTCGGTGAGTTCAATCCGTGTGGCATTGGTGGGATCGCCCACCCAGAGGGAGTTTCTCACCCACCGGAGAGAATGGGGCGCCCCTCGTATCCGATGGGAGAAGGCTCAAAAATTAAGTGTACTGGGGTTTTTGCCAAGCAACACCTTTCCGATCTGCCCGCTTGCAGAGGCTCCGGAGGCGGCATACACTCCGGCTTGATCCGAATAGGCGAGGTGCCCGAACTGGTACAGGCTCTTGGAGCGGGTCACTTTTGGCGGGCGGCAGCGCAGATCTGCCACACAGCCGTATTTCCATTCCTCCGAATGGCTGCTTTTCCATTCTCCCGCTGCAAAGTCTCCTGCCAGAGAGTTGAAGAAATAATCGTACTCATCTTGGAGTATGTATTCCTCGCAAGGCATCAGCTTCCCAGGGTCCTGCTCCTTGGCATGGTCGCCCCATTTTCGTCCTTGCTGTTTCATCAGGTGACAATATTGCCCCTGCTTTTTGCAGTAGCGTTCCCATCCGCTGCGTTCTTCCGCTGGAATCAGGACAAACAGATACTCGTCCTCCTCGTCCAGGTCATACAGCGCCCAGCCGAAAGTGGACAGCTCCTGTCCCAGCGCAGCCACGCCCATTTCGTGGGGTAATTTCATATACTGAATGCCGAGCGTATCAAAGCGTTCCTCCAGCAGCGCCGGGATCTGCCCGCTCCATTTCCGCCGAAGCTCCGCCAGCGTGTCCTGTACGGCTCCGTCAAATTTCAGAATGTCCAGCGCATCGGATATAATTTGTGCCCAGTCTGACATAATAGAGTCTCCTATTTCGAGCGATTCAAAGTTTTCCATCCAGTGCCTCCACAGGTTTCATGGCAGCGGAATCCAATTTGCACTGCCGCAGTTCCCGCTCAATCAGGGCAAACACATCCGGAAAGCACTCAATCTCATCCTGATATTCATATTTCGCGTACAGTTTCCCGCACTCGGAGATCCAAACCTCTGCCGGGTAGTAGTAGCCGATATGACCGATGGGCTGACATTTTTCACCGGCAGCCTGTTCGATCTCTGCCAGTTCACAGCCGGACATATCCCGAAAATAGGCTTCTTCCAAATGGTTTTTGATTCCGTTGACCAAGTAAGGAAACAAAGCGAATTGAAAATCAGCCGCCCAGTTCAGTTTTCTCTGCTCCAGGTACCACTCACAGCACAGGCCGAAATATTTCCGGTAAAACCGCTGGGTTGTCTTCATCATCGGGACGCCGTGGTCGGCGTAATACTGCTCCGCAATGGAGATGTCCACTTTTCGCCCTTCCTGCCATCCGGCGTACTCCATCAGCTGCCTGACCTTGCTTTTGAGGTCGCCGGAGATGGGGATGCGTTCTTTAATCATTCGAATCAATCTCCTGTCTGCTGCCAATCAAAGATCCTTTGGATATCCGATCTTATCCAAGCCCACCTTGATTTCCTCCCTCTCGCTGCGCGTAGGGTTCAACGCAGCGGCCAGTTCTTTTGTCACCGGCACCCCGTCAGCAAGCTGGCGCACAGCTTCCAAAGGCAGGTCGGCGTGATAAAACCACTTTCCGTACTCCACATAGGTCTGTGGATTGCCATCAATCGTGGAGAGCAGATCTTTGGATGCGTCCTCGCCGTCTATGGGGTTGCAGTGCCAGGTGGCGCCATCCTCCGTCCAGACGCAGAAGGTGCTTTTCATCTTTTTGACCTCTCGGCTGCCCATGAGTTTTCGCAAAGCAGAGGGCATCCCATCTGTCAGGTCTTCGACACGGGGAAGTTTTTCCTCCCAGTCATAGAGTTCGGAATCCACACCGTTGATTACACAGCCTTCCGGCGCAAACATGACGATCATGCTCTGGTCACTGCCATCAGTGGCAAAAAACGCCTCTTTGCCCTTTCGCCATGCGGGGTTGTAGGTATAGTGGCGGATGAAGCTCCATTCCTCCTCCAGCATGATGATGTCCAGAGCCGCCAGTCCTTTGCAGAAGTTTTTCAGACGCTCCGCATTGGGCAGGCCGGATAAATCTTTTGTGGAAATCATGTGGCTATCCTCCTGTCTTTCGTCACCACAGCCGGGCGATCCGGGTATATATCTTATTAGGTTCTCTGTCCGTAAAACTGGTCAATGAGTCGGTGGGTTCTGTAAGCGGCATCACATTCAAAATTTCCAGCACATAATACCAGATTCCTGTATCCCAGTCCCGGAACCGCCCATTGCAGACAGCTCTCCCATACTCACCGGGAGCCAAATCCAATGCCAGCTCATTGAGGGGCTGTTTTTGCCCGGTCTCATCGTAGGTATATCGCTCCGGCATTGCACCGATGTGCCAATCATTGCGGTAACGCACATGGAGTCCGGACTCCTTCTGAATCAGTTCAAAAGGATGAATTCGCATTGAGCCATTCGGCTTCCATTCGATCAGCCTGCGACAGTCCTTATCGATCTGAAATCCATTGGGCCTCTGTAAGATCGATACAAAGTGTAGGCAGGCCAAAGGAATAATACGAGAAGAAGTCTTTCGGCAGCCGCATGGCTCTGGGATACTGGTTCCGCTGTGCGGCCGCATTTCCGCCCGGCAGTCTTTATACCATTGCAGGCGGAGCTGCTGAACCAGAAGTATGGGCAGATGCTCCAACTGATGCTTATTCTGTTTCATCACCATACCTTCTTCCTTGATAGATCCTTCCAATGGTCTTCCATGTTTCAGGCATTTACAACTCTGCTGCAAACTCATAAGAAACCGCAATGATGTTGTAAACATCATCGTATGTAAACAGCCGGTAGTGCCGATAGATGTCTTTATCAAAGTCCTCCCGCACCGGCAGAGACTTCAGCCAAGTGCTATCCTCAATCAAATCGAAAGAACTGCCATCCAGATGCCCCATCCCAGCCAGATTTTCATAGGTGTCCAATTCGCAGGCAAAATAGGCCAGCACCCGCCGGAAGGTGAGTGTGTAGGGAAACCAGTCTTTTTCGTCCCTGTGCTGGGAGATCAGATGGCCATTGATGTCCCCCGTAAAGGTCAGATTGTTCAGAGCATCCTGTTTCACCTGGTCCAGATAGATACAGTCCCGTCCCATCAAAACACCTAAGCAAGTGTTAACAGCAGTCGCTTTTTCCATAGGTAACTCTCTCCTCAGCTCTCGTGGGTGATACAGAAAATCTCCTGGTTCAAGTCAAAGTAGACCACCATCAGCTCGTCGGTGATCTCTGGGTTGAAGGACAGGTCCAGAATGAAAACTTGCTGATTCATCTCGCTATCCACCAGGCTGCCGAACCGCTTGAGCCGCAAAAAGTCCGCCATCTCGGCAAAGGACAGCTTGGCCGGGTCGGTTCCTGGAAAAAGTTCCGCCGCAATATCCGGGCCTACATCGTCCCGGTGGAACTCCATGAAAAATACCACGGCATCGTGGTAGGGGCTGCCCTCGTCCGCCAGCGCCGCTTTGATGGCAGCTTTGGCCTTTTCCGCCAATCTATCCGCCTCATCCAGCATTTCTCCTACCGCATCCATGGCAGCAGAATCAGCGGTCAGTTCTCCCTCCACATCGAAGAGAAAGGGCAGCCCCGATTCCTCGGGAAAGTTGAATATCTCCTCGCCGGGTGTATATGTAAAATCAATGCGTTTACAGTTCAGCTTCACAGGGATGCCTCCTCATTGGTTTTCCAGATGGGGTAATAGAATTGGCGAATAGACTACTGTATCTCCATCATGATCCATCTTGAGAATGACAGCAAATTCCGCCACATTGCTCTCCTGTCCCTTTGGGAGAGGAAAGATCATTGGGGGGCAACGCAGGGCAGCATGGTTCGTGGTTTTATTCCAGTCCTCCATGGCCGCAGATAAAATGGCGTCAATGTGTGCCAATACCTTCTCAATAGAACCCGCTGATATGTTGTAAAAAGCGGGGTTTTTATGATACTGCTCTGTGATGAAGTTTTTATAGGTTTGGACTGGCATAAAGCAAAATTCCCAATCAAGGGGATACAACCCAAGCCAATACTCATACAGTTTCATAGGCGCCTCCTTACCCCTCAATGTTGGCAGCTTTGAGGCCCTTTTTCAAGGAGCCGTAGACCGTCACCGCATGGTCGGTGAACATCTCGTCGCAGTCAAACCAGAGGGTGAAGCTGCCGCCGGAGGTGACGGACAGACTCGTCAGGCTGATTCGCCGGGCAAGTTCGTCCTCTGTGATGGGGTCGGTTTCCGGATTGCGGGGGTTTTCCTCATCTTGGGGGAGCCAGTTGTTGGCCAGCTCGGTCAGGTTCTTGGCTGCAAGCTCCCGCATGGCCTTATCCCAGGTGTCACAGTCGGCCAGCAGCTTTTTGGCGGCGCTGCGGGCGCGGGTCCAGGAGGGCTTGCTTTCGGCATTGACCTCCAGAGAAAGGCTCACATCCTTTCCGCACCACTGGATTTCGCCCTCGAAGGTATCATAGTCCTTGTCCAGTGTCAGTTCTCCCAGCACCTGGTCCTGGATCACCACTGGCTTGTGGTACTCGTCCAGAACGGCCTGGAGTTCCGGGCAGTCCTCGTGGGCCTTGACCACCTCGGAGATACACCAGGGCTGCACCACCAGATCCTTTGCCCATTCTTCTTTCATCCGGCGAATCTTCAGGCGGCAGATCTGCTCGTCTTGAAAGCGTCCCCAGCCCTTGTCACTGTGACGCTCCTCGTCGGTGACCGGCCAATCCAGTCGCTCCTCTTTGGTGCTGACCTTGCCGGTGTCACAGGACACTATGCCCAGCGTCACAACGGTCATTTCCCAAAAGTTGCCCCTGTTGTTATATCCGCCCCCAATGCAGCGATTGATCAGAGCGACCACTTCCTGCTCCTCGGGCTCGTACATCTCATAGAATTCTTCAAACATCGGCGTGACCTCCTTTACAGCAGTTCCAGCACCGCGGCGGCGGGCTTGGCAAACTCTGCCGGGACTTGCTCCAATATATCCCGGTAGGCTTCCACCGACTGCCAGGAGTCATAATAGAAGCTGTAAAACTCGTCTGCGGGGAAAACCTCGTCCTCCTCGTAGCGCATCTCATCCGCTTCCTCGTCGTATTCTTCCGACCACAGATATTCTTCCCGGAGCAGATCGGAGAACTGCGGCAGCGGCTCGGCGTGCTCCATCTCATCCCCATCGCGGAAGCACTGGAGGATGCAGGCAAAGAAGTCCAGCAGCTCCCCGGCCAGGAAATGGGCCACAGGATTCCGGCCGCTCTTTGAGTGCTTTGCCCAGAATCCGGCTCAGGAACACCATGCCGAAAGGCGTGGCGTGCCAAAGGGTCCCCTGGTGCTCCATGTTGGTGGTGAGCTCATAGAGAGACTCTTTGACGAACGCCAAATCACGCATCTGCTCCAGCACCGCCAGATGCGCGGGAAAATCCGTCCCCCGGCCATAGGCGGTGGTGAGCCGGTGCCACGGGACATCCGTGACCTTGAGATGGGTGATGTAGGTCCTGTTTTCCTCTGTCATGTTGCCGCCCTCCTTACTCTGTTGTCTGGCTGCGGTACTCCTTCTCCAGCGCGGTGTACCACCGTTTCAGCATGGTTTCCAGACCGGTTTCCCTTTACGATCTGTAAAAACAAGAAACTTCTGCATCAGTCTGGGGAACAGATATTTGCCCGCTTTTGTCAGATCCTGATTGAGATAGACCATCCGCAGGATACGGCCCTGCCGGTCCAGAGGGTTCTTTTTCAGCAGTTCCTTTTCAAAGCAGAAGCGCAGGAATACTGCATTCTCGTCGTAGAAGTCCTCCACCACAGCCGCGCCAATGCTGGTGTAGGTGATGTCGTACACCAAACGGCTCCAGTCAAATTTCTCAGCATAGAGCAGTTTCAGCGCCTTCGCCCAGTGTTCCTCCGGGATTACCAGCATCCTGTGCTGGGCGGTACTGGAGTAGCCACGGTAGACGGGTTCCGGCTGTCCCAGCAGTTCACTCACACTGTCGGCGTAGACGAAGCACAGCTCCTCATCGAACAGGCCACCGATGAAGTTGCCATTGCAGTACAGCATATAATTCTTGGACTTGGCCGGAGAATAAGAGAGGCTATATTCCTGCGAGTCCAGGCTTTTATGTACCTTGTTCAGAAAGTCTATTGATGTCATGGCTTTACTCCTCAAACTCGCCCTCAATCATCCCGTTCAGATACCGGCCGGGATCTGCGATGAAGTCATCCCATTTGGCCAGAGGGTGGAATTCCTCATGCTCGATGTCCAGATACCACAGTTTTTTGTCCCTGGGGCTCCACAGCAGCAGATAGTCGCTGTAGTTGTCCATCTGCACCATCAGGGAGAGCAGCTTCTTCCGTTTCCAGGTCATCTCCTGCACATCCATGAAGGAGTAGAGCTCCGCCCACTTCACCCATTCCTGATCCGGGAACTCCAGCCGCAGGGGGCCGGTCTTCAAGTATTCCACCAGCTTGGCAGGCAGCTTGTAGGGCATGAGCTGCCGGATCTTTTCCTGCTCGTTGTGCCATTCTTCCGGCTCCAGGGCCTTCAGGTAGTCGGCCATCTCCTGATTCTTGTTCTGCACCGCCACGGTGTAAGGCCGGTCGCCGTATTTGTCGGCAATGGTGATGTCGGCTCCTTGCTCAATGAGCCAGCGCACCATGGGAAGATTTCTTATGCCGAGCCGCTTCGGTGACAGCGGTGGGGGCGTTCGGAAACACCATGTCCGGCTTGTGGTAATTGATGTCTGCCCCTTTTTCCAGAAGCAGCCGGGCAAGTTTGGTGTTGCCCTCGGACACAGCGGCCCGGAATGCCTCGCCGCCAAACTTGTCCACTGTGATCCCAGCTTGCTCCAGCACCTGGATATTCTCCGCTCGCTGTCCCCAGCGTACTTCCTGGAAGGCCCGCTCTTTCTGCTTGGGGGTAAGCTGCGCGGTCTGTCCCACAAAGAGTTTCACCACCTCCGGCCCACAACAGCGGGCGGCAGTGAGCAGCAGGGCTGTTCCTCTGCCAGACTGGAATCAGCCCCATGCTCCAGCAGGAAGTGGATCATAGGCACATCATTCCGAAAAACCGCGATCTCCAATGGCATCAGCTTGATGTATTCGCTGAGCTGGATGGGAACATCTAAATCCAGGCCACCTTGAAGCAGCGCCTCCAGCTTGGGAGTGTCCTGGTCACAGATGGCGGCAGCCGTTTCCGGGAGAGTCTCCCAGCGGCCAAGATAGGCAATTTCGTACATAGGGCACCTACTTTCTCTATCCTACAATAGTGGTTTCCTTTACGGCCAGATTGTCATAATCCATAGCAATCAGTTTTTCGGCCGCCTCCGGGGTACACATGAACCAGGTGCTCACGCCCCAGGCGTCCATCCTTGTGACGGTGAAAAAATCGGTTTGGGCAGAAGCAGGTTCTCTTGCGTCAATATAGTAGTCGGAGTAGAGATACACCAGATCCACCTCCCGCTCCGGCAGCCACCTGGCCCGGTGCACGCGGGGCTTCCCATTTTTCAGCGTCCTTTCCCTTGGGTTCTCGAACCACGCCAGTTCCTTGACCTTCAGGCCGGTGAAGGTATCCATAAGTCGCTGGGCAATCTCCCGGTGGGTAAACACCTCCGCAGTTCCAGGAGCCCATCAGCCATGTCTGTATAAAGTCGCCCACCTTGCTGCCGGGGGCAGGCGGCCCGTAGACGCTCGCATCCGCCCACATGACCTCCAGCTTTTCACATTGATCCGGCCGGGGACAGGATTTCTTATCACCATAGCGGTACATGATATTCACATAGCCGAAGTCCCGGCCGGTCCGGTCATGGCCGACGGCTTCCACTTTATAGGCAGTTATGGACATTGCAGTTCCACCTCCTGAGCCAGTACAAATCCGCACAGTCCAAGGGATGAGTCGATGACAAATACCCGGATGTGCTCCCGCTCCATCCGCTCCCGCAATTCCCCGATGCCGCAGCAGGCGGGAAAACCGTAAGGAATGGTCCCGTCCAGCAGGTCTTTGTACTGTTCAAAAAAGCCGTCCACGGTGATCTCATCCATGCCGAAGAGGATGTTGTCCCGGATCACATTCTCAAACCAGTGGGCCAGCAGGCCGGTGAAGTGAACGGATACGTTCTCTCCGGCCTCAGTCCGGGTATCCACATGCAGGATATGTGCTTCAAAGTCAGCGCAATAGCACAGGACCCTGTTGTCGTGCAGATGGTCAAAGGATTGAATCACCATACTCATGCCAGCTCTGCGTCCAAAATCCGGACTTGCTTCCCTTCCTCGTTCACATAGTAAAGGGCGATATAATCAATGCCGTCCCGCCTGACCTGCTCCCAAGGCATCCGCTCACCGTTGATCAGTTCCACGGTATCCGCCCCATCCGGTTCGAAGTCCTCTTTTTCGTCCTCATAATCAACGCTGTAACCCAGCTCCACCACCAGCTTGGAGGCAGGGATCCCATACCGCTTGAGGGGACGGTGCTCCAGCTTGGATGGATCGTGTACATCGCAGAACAGATTGTCGTAGCCATGCCGCCCACCGTCAAAGATGACGAACTCCTCGCCGCTCTCCGGGTCACGGGCTGCCACCAGTCCGGGGACCTCATCCCCATCTACGATATAGGATTGGGGCTCTCCCTTCACCGTGAGCAGATCTCCGCAATACCAAACCTCCAGCAGTTCCTTGCCGGTGGAGGAACAGAGTGTCACGGTGGGCAGACGCTTCTCCGTCCACTCTTTCACATGGCCTTCCAGCCAGGTGGGATATTTTTCAGGCATCATAGCCGTTCTTCTCCTATTTCAATTTCAGCACAAATCCCCAGATACTCACCACGATCAGGAGGACACCCAACAAAAAGAAAACCACCCGCCGGTATCCCCTGCCGTGGCGGTGGGCATCCCGCGTACCGGTGGGGTCGCAGAGCCAGTTCCAGTTGCGGATCGCTCCGATCAAAATCACTGCACCGATGATTACCGAGGCAATATACCAATGATCTTGTAAAAAAGCCGTAATCTGCCCGCTGTTCATTTACATATAACCCTCTTTCCATCATCGGGAGTTTCCCGCCGAATAAATTCCTCCCGTTCTTTCTGATCTATCTCCAAGGCTTTGCCCCCTCCAGATATTCCTCGCAGTCCCGGACCAGCTTTTGGGCATTCGGGTCCTCCGGGGCCAGGGTCAGCCAGCGTTTTGCGTATTCATAGGCGGTGGCGGCGGAGGGGTATGCCATCAGACAGGAATAGCCCATCCTGGCGTTCCAGTAGGGGTCGTTCTCCCCCTGGGTGCGGACGGACTCCAACAGGTCAATGGCGTGCCGGATGAGAGCCCCGTCCACTGCACCGTCGGTCCCATGCGCTCTATGATCCCCAGCACCGCCAGATTGCTGTAAGCCCGGCTCAGATTGACGGTCAGAAAATAAACCCCGCTCCTGCTCCGGGATAGCTTCGATGGCCTCAATACATCGGGAGAACTCGTCCGCATCATTCCACTGTTCAAGCAGCTCCGACAGTTTTGCTGTTTCCGCCTGATTCATGACTTCACCGCCTTTCCCGTATCACCCCTGTATATCCGCACCAATGGGGCCTTTTTTCAGTGTTCCATCCACAGTGACCACATGGCCCCAGAACATATCATCGTCCTCATACCAAGCGGTAAAACGCCCGCCGGGGGAGACCGAAAACTCAGTGAGAATGATGCGCCGGGCGAACTCATCCCCGGTGATGGGATCTTTCTCCGGGTCCCGGTCGGTCTGGTCATTGTCCGCCAGCCATTCGTTGGCCTGAGCGGTGAGCTTCTGGGCAGCCATCGCCCGCAGGGACTTATCCCAGACTTCCTGATCTGCCAGCAGTTTCTTCATCACATTGGTGACGCGGGTCCAGGACGCTTTCTTTTCAATCTCCACATCCAGCGAGATCTGGACTTCTTTTCCCATCCACCGGCAGGTCCCGGTGAACATACTCATTTCACGATCCAGCGTGAGGGTTCCCAGCACCTCGTCCTCCAGAAGAATGGGCTTTGTGTATTCCGCCCAAATCTCCTCCAGTGCCGGACAGGATACGCCTTCCTCCAGTACCTCCGTGACATACCACTGAGGTTCGCTGAGGGCATCGCCTTTCCAGCCGCGGGCTTTGATCCGGTAGATCTGGCCCTTGGCAAACCGCTTGGAATAGTCGCCGGATTCCCGCTCCTTGTCCGTCAGCGGCCAGCTCAGGTAGCATCGGCCGGAGATCACCTGTCCGCTCTGGACATCCGCCATGGCAAGGGCATGGGTATGCGCCGTCCAGAAAGTATCCAGAAAGGTTTTGTCCGCGCTGGTACCGCTCTGGATCAGCACCAGCTTTTCCCCATCTTCCTGGGCGTACAGGGCAATAAAGTCCTTGACCGTTCTCTTTTTCATGACGTTCTCCTTACGCAAATACCTGCTGGTATTTCTCTTTCAGTTCCTTTGGCACCGTCTTGATGACCTTGCTGCCGCCGTTTTCAGAGGACGGGCCCCAGATGGCCCAGAGCAGGCTCTGCCAAGCGATGGCCCGGAATTTCGGGTCCTTGTCCTCTTCCGGCAGGAGATACGCGGAAAAGCGGCGCTTAACTGTCAGCAGCGCATCCAGGCTTTCCGCGTTGGCAATCAGGCTGCGGAACTCCTTTGCGGGCTTCAGATTCTGCATGGACTGGACACCGTGGACCAACACCGGCAGGGACTGAGCAGTAAACCCGTACTTCTTAAAAAAGGTGTGAATAAACTTTTCTTGCAAAGAGGAGTGCTCGTCATCACAGCGATCCAGGTAATCGCACACCAGCCGCCACCACTTCGGCCCTTCCAGTCCCAGGGCAAACACGGCAAAGGTGCCAGGCATGGCGCAGGACTCATCAGAGAGGTTGTTGTACCACTCGTCCTCCTGCATGGCCAGCCGAGCATAATTCTCCATCCGGACATGGAGACGGGGATACCGCACCGCACAGGCAAAAAGCTGATGGACACCCTTCTTGGGCAGGCCGGGGATGGGCAGGTAGATCTTCTCTGGTCCGCGAAACTCGATGGAGTAGCTGTGGGGGAACTCCGGCTGCTCCAAAATCTCAATCAGATAGCTGAGAGCCTCCTCACAGGCCCCCTCGCCGCAGTCCCTGGCGGTAATGCGGATGGTGGCGAAAGCGTCGTTGGCCGAGGCGGTCAGGTGCTTTGTTTTCCGCTTTTGGATATTAGACGGCAATTTGCCGCTGCCATTGGTTTTCAGTTCCTTTACCATGTCCGGACGAATCCGGGAAACCAGGCCAAGGATGTGTTCAGTAGTGAGGGATTCAAAACTCTGCCCGTACACGGTATGGCAGATCGCCACATAGCAGGCAAAGCGCAGCAGCCCTTCGTCCACATCCTCCGGACGCAATTCCGGCCGCACTATGCAGGGCGGAAAGACGGTAAAGCCATCTTCCCGCTCTCCCACAAGGAAGAACCGCTCCTGCACCTGCTTTTCTATGTACTTCTCCAATGTATAGCGGATCTCTTCCCAGCCAACCAGCCGCCGCATGGCGTCGCAGATGGAAACCGCATCCTCGCAGGGAAATTCCTTCAGCGGCAGCCGGGAAAGATGCCGCTCCAGCAGCTGATTGGGGAGAAAGGGCGTTCCGTTATGATTTCGCACCACGGTCGGGTAGGCGGCGTGATTTTCACGGGCGGCGCCGCTCAGCACATCCTGAATGCAGAGATCCGCTTCCACCAGCACCTCAGGGTCAGTATCCGGCTTATGGATCAGATAATAACGGCCATGCACGCCCTCACGCTTTGGCAAACTCATGGCAGGTTACCTTTTTCCGGGTTCTCCACTATCGGAATAAAATCTGTTGGTAAAGCTCTCTCAGTTCCTCCGGAGCTGCTTCTACCACTTTCTGACCACCCTTGGCGCTGGCTTTGCCCCAGATCACATAGCAGACCGTTTCCCATGCGTATTGCAGCACTTCCTCCGGGCTGGCTTTTGATTCCTCGGCGGGTTCCTCGTCCTCGTCATCATCGTCATCTTCGTCGGAGGAAAAATCCGCTTGGAACGATCTCGGACAGATGGATTTTGCCTCCAGCAGAGCGTCCAGGCTTTCTACATTTGCCATCCACGCGGCATAGTCCTTGGAATACTTCATGTTCTGCATGGACAGCACACCCCGGACAAACATAGGGACGGTGTCGGCGGTAAATCCAAACTGTTTCACATACTCCCGGAGGAATTTTTCCTGTAAGTGGGAGTGCTCATCATCACAGAGATCGAGATAATCCCATACCAGCTGCCGCCACTCTTGCCCCAGCATTCCCAGGGCGAACACGGCAAAACTTCCGGGGAGCGCGCACTGCTCATCGCTGAGATTGGTGTACTGCTCATATTGCCTCATGGCAAGCCGGGCGTACCGTTCCATCAGGGAGTGGAGGCCGGGGTACTGCACGGCACAGGCAAAGAGCTGGTTTACTCCCTTTTTGGGCAGGCCTGTGATGGGAAGATAACTCTTTTCCGGCCCTTTGAACTCCACCGCATAGCTGCGGGGAAAATCCTCCTGCTCCAGAAGCTCACACAGGTAGTTCAGCACTTCACGGCAGCATTCCTCCGTGTTGTCCCTGGCAGTGATTCGGATAACGGCAAAGGCATCGTTGGCCGATGCGGTGAAGTGCTCTGTTTTCCTTTTTTGCAGAGAGATCGGTAGCCTGCCGGTTCCATTTTCCCGGAGCTTTTTCACCATATCAGGACGGACTTTCTCCACCAATCCAAAGAGGTAATTGGTGTCCAGATACTCAAAGTCCATACCATATACCTTATAGCTCACTGCCACATAGCAGGCGAAACGCAGTAGCGGCTCCGGGACCTCCTCTGCACGGATACCTGGTTTCAGGGAGTACTCCCGACTCCAGCGGTGGTCATCTTCACGACCGGTCACGACAAAATACTTCTCCTGCAGCTCCTGTTCCAACAGGCCAAGTAAATAGTAGTCAATTTCACCCCACCGGCTCTGGCGGCGCAGGTTTTCGCTAAAAGCAATGGCCTTTTCCGCGTCAAGGGTCTCGGCCTGCTGCGCTTCGGTCCATTTTCTCACCAGAGCGTGCACCTCAAAGGGTGCGCCTTCGCTGCTGACCACTACCGGCGGCCAGAGGGAATCAAGCCGCGTGATTCTCCCGTCAATGGCATCCTGGATACACTGGTCAAAGAGCGGTTGCAGTTCTTCCTGTACCTCGGGCTTCATCCAGTAACAGCGTCCGTCCGCACTATTGCGTTTTGGTAAACTCATGAGATGCTCTCCTCTCAGGTCTGCTGGTGCTGCATGGATACGATCTGGCAGTCCGGGCAGAACTCCACATAAAGCGCGCCCTCTGCACAGTCAAACACCGTATCCCACTGGATCTGGGCCAGGTACTTCATGGGCTTCCCACAGTGGGGGCAGGTCGTATATTCCGCGTCCTGCACCCAGTTGGCAAAGCCGCCGATGGTGTTCACATCCTCACAGGCCGCGCCGTAAAACAGGGGCACAGGCGCTTTGCCCAGTACAAAGGGATTTTCGGTGAGGGCCTTGTAGTCCTCGGGCCGGACATAGCAGTCCATCTTCTCCGCCCCGTCAAAGAGTTCGGAGGGAAAGACCGCCACGCCGCCATCCAGAGAAAAGCGGTTGAAGGCGGGGCCTTTGAGGAATCCCACGCAGCTGGGGCAGCAGGTGGCGGTCAGGATACCATCCAGCCCCAGGAACCGGAGCCGCTCATCCCTGCCATCCAATACCAGCATGTCCACCATACGCCCGCCGCAGTGGGGGCAGGTGTCCTCCCGTGCCCGGCCAATGCGGACGGGAGATTTCTCGCCAGCGGTTCCCTTGACCAAAGAAAAGCAGGTGTCGAAGTTGAGCTGGATTTTCTGGCCCTCCTTGTTGAAGGTCCAGCCTCCGATCTGCGCATAGCTGGATGGGTCCACATAGAGGCCCTTGCGCCAGGGCGGGGATTTCGCTCCAGCTCCAGCAGAGTCTCCATTGCCTTGTCATCTCCTGCATAGCAAGGCAACTCATCAGGTTGGATGCCTCGCTGGAATATTCCGCGGACAACAGCGCATGAATCAGGCCATCCCGCACATCGGCGGGAGCGTGATAATAGATCTCACAGGGCCAGAACACCTCTGCGGCCAGTGCCGCCCGCTGGATCTCCGGGGCGATGGCATCCCGGTACCCCAGCAGCTGCCAGAAGTCGGTGAACTCCGGGTCCTCCATCTCCGCCAGCCTCTGGATGTTCTGAATGAGATTTTTCTGCTTTTCGCCAATTTGTTCCGGCGTCCAGGCAAGAGCAGCTTGCCGATCCTGCTCGCACTTACATTTCCAGCACAATCCCTCATAGCCCAAAGAGGTCCCACAGCCGGGGCAGGCGTATTTCAGACTCATATTCGTTGACTCCTTTCCAAAGACAGAAAACGCCCCGCGACACCCTGTCACTTGGACAGGCTGACGCAGGGCGTGAAAAGGCCGCAAGAAAGAAGCCACATCTACCCCCAGATGTGGTTTCCTCCACAGGCAAAATCCATTTTTTATATAGAATCAAAGTTATCTTTAACTGATTCGTGTGCATCTCCAAAAACTTCCGCCTACATCACGCATGATTCCACGCGTATAGTGTAAGTTGCTTGTGATACTTTTATATGGTTAGTTGCTTCTCTTCAAACCACAAGGTCGGATGGTTCTTTTCCATCATACCTAATTACATGGAAATTATCAACTAAAACTTGCATCGATAAAATCCCAGAAACCGCTCTCTGTTAGGAAAACACATAGATGATGGCTGACAACTGCAACAGGCTCTGCAAAGGCTATGCCCAGCCCTGCAAACTAAGCTTTCAGGCTGTGGCGATGTTTCCCTCCATTTTCAAAAGCATAGGAATTAGGATTCAAAATGGATAGAGGAACTGTTTGTGGCACTCTTTCTTTATAGGGCAGCAGAAGACTTCCATGCGGAGCAGCAGGGTGTTTCCGCATAGAAAAATGCCGAATTTAAATCTTTGAGCAGGTAAATTGAGAACACCACAATCGAATTAGAGCAATTCGATTGCGGTGCTCTTTTTTGTTAATTACAGGTTAAAAAAGAATTTTTCTTGCGTTCTTGTCAGCGGGCCATTGTTGATGATATAATAAAAAGCAATATACACCACACCTGTTAAAATTAAGAATTTCCGATATCTGCTTTGCTATATAGCAATAAGGATCAGTTAATAACAGATGTATGGAGAAATTCAAAGGAGCAAAGTATGCGCAACCTTTTTGTCATTGGAAACAGATTTGATCTTGCGCACAATATAAAACGGGATTCAACCATTTTAGAGACTACTTAAGTGCAAACTACTCGATACTTCACAATATGCGCCATATGTACCAGAAGCAATAACAGAGCCATTACGGAAAAGAACTGCAAGACACTACAGAGATCGTTGGCTTAATCGCATATCTTTTAGACGAGGCTGCCGCAGACACAGGAAAATGTTTTGATAATGTTGAACCTCAATACGATAAAGAAGGAGACCGTATCTATTCTTGGGAATACGAAATGCAGAATCTATATGCGGGAATATGGCATGAACAATTCCATATATTACTGAACTTTCCATGGTAAAATTCAAACTTCCCTTTGGTAGACAGCTTGATATTTTATTCAAAGAGGTGCATTTGCGATGGATATTTCTGTCCTTTATATTATTCCGAATGACCGGATTATTGAAACTGTCCAACGGGTTATGCAGCGTTGTGATGTTAACTATCCGGTATATTATGGAACCATGTCCGGAGCTTTGGAAATTGCGAAGCGGATGATCGCTCAGGGGAGCCGGGTGATTGTCAGCACCGGACTGACGGCTCTGTATTTGCGCAAGCATCTTTCTGTGCCTGTTCTGGAACTGCTTTTTACAAATACGGAGTTTGCCAGAGCCATTCAGGAGGGACTTGCTTTTCCGATAAGATTCTCATAGTTGCCAGTACCTATGTTAATTATTTTGTCCAGCGCAGTCTGGAGTTGTTTCAAAATCCAACCCATTCTATTCAGGCGGCTGTGCTGTCTCTCGACCGCCCCTTTGAAGAGCAGGTTCAAGAATATCTTGACCAAGGCGATTTTGACGTGGTCATTTCGTCCACGCCTGGCGTGAAGCAGGCGCGAATCAACGGGAAAATCGGGATTTTGTTTGACGTTGATGAAAAATGGTTGAGTTTTCCATACAGACTGCGCGTTCTTTGCTGGATTTTGTAGTACACCGCGCGGAAAACGATCAGCTAATACACGCTGTTATGAATTATACGCAAGAAGGGCTTATTATTACGGACCGCGACGGGATCATTTCACAGCTCAACGCCTCTGCAGAGCGCATTATTGGCACTGTAAATGAGGAAGCCTGCGGGCAGAATGCCGACCAGCTGCTGGCGAATCGTCATATTGTAGATTCTCTTACCAATGAAAGTGGTCTGGCTGATCCGAGGCCATCCGGTCGTTTTGCAGCGCAACACGATCCAACTGGATGGAAAATCTGTTGGCATATTACTCTCCATTCACGACATGGCGGATATTCGGATGCTGGAACGCTCTGCCAAACGCATTCATGAGTTGAACGGCCATGTTGCCACATGGCGCCTTTCCAATATTATTGGCAAATCGGAGGCTATTTCTCAGGCCCGGCAAATGGCGCGCCGCTTTTCTCAGTACAACAGCACGGTTTTGATCCTGGGAGAGACGGGCACCGGAAAGAGTTGTTTGCCCAGGGGATCCACAATGCGAGTCCTCGCCGCAACGAACCTTTTCTGGCGATTAACTGTGCTGCCTTACCGGAACAGTTGCTGGAAAGTGAGCTGTTCGGCTATGTAAAAGGTGCATTTACAGGCGCCCGCAGCAACGGAAAACCGGTTTATTTGAAGCAGCAAATGGAGGTACTATTTTCTTGGATGAAATCAGTGAGATCCCACCCAACATGCAGGCGCGTCTGCTTCGGGTGATCCAAGAACGTCAGGTAGTCCGGATCGGTGATGACAAAGTGATACCCGTTGATATTCGGATCCTTGCTGCCAGCAATCGGGATCTGAGGACTCTTGTGCAGCAGGGGGCATTCCGGGCAGACCTCTATTACCGGCTGAGCGTACTGGAATTAAAGGTTCCGCCTTTGTCCTGGCGCAGAGAGGATATTCCGCTACTGGCACAGTCCCTTTTACAGAACAAGAACAAGGCCCTGAATACACACGTTACGGGATTTGCTCCTGAGGCGCTGGAAGTTCTCCAAAGCCTAGAATGGCCGGGGAATATTCGTCAGCTGTCCAACTTTATTGAACGCCTGATGATTTTGTCTGATCCGCCGCTTATTACGGGGGAGAACGCCCGCGCCCTTGCGCAGAATGAGGCCACAAAGAGCTGCCTGTTTCTAGGGAGGGCCATTTCCCTACCCTGGAGGAAGCGGAATCCAATCTGATTCGAAAGGCATTGGATCAGACGGGAGGCAGCCGTACAGCTGCTGCGCAGCTGCTGGGTATTCACCCCTCAACTTTGTGGCGGAAACTACGGGATTTTGATACAGAAATTCCTCTTTGATGATTGCATAATGCACAGTCCCCATTGCATGATGCAACTGTTCCAGCCGATTTTTGCCTTTTCGGTAGAAATCGGCTGGATTTTCTTATATGGATATGGCATGTAAATTGCTTTATACTTGTTTAAAGCGATTGTGAATTGCTTTGAAGAAAAGGGGGAATTTTCATGGTATCCGTTGGTTGCAGAATCCACACGCATCCCGCACGTACAGATCCCGGTCTGGTGGAACGGTTTCGCAATATCCCGGTTGCGAATCTTGACGACTGCATGGGACGTACAGCAGCGCTCTCCTCCGCCATCAGGCCCTATGGCCCGCGCCGGCTGTTAGGGCAGGCATTTACTGTAAGAGTCCCGGCGGGGGACAATCTGATGTTCCATAAGGCCATGGATATGGCTCAGCCAGGAGACGTTTTTGTGATTGATGCTTTCGGCTGCGAAGAACGCTCTATATTGGGGAGATGATGGTAAGTTACTGTAAAATACGGGTGCTTCCGGCATTGTGGTGGACGGCTGTATCCGGGACGCAGACGCCATTCGGGCGATGAATTTCCCCATATATGCAAGGGGAGTTACGCCCAATGGCCCCTACAAGAACGGGCCAGGTGAAATCGGTGGAGCAGTTGTTGTAGGTGGACAGGTTATTCGTCCTGGTGATATTCTTGCAGGAGACGGCGACGGAATTGTTGTAATACGTCCGGAGGATGCGGAGGAGATTTTGGAGCAGGTCGAAAAGCTCATGGCCAACGAGTCCCGCACTCTCAGTGAGATGAAGCAGCATAGTACATATATCCGCCCCTGGGTGGACGAGAAGCTGGCAGAATTGAAATGTGAATATTTATGAGGTATCCAAATGAAAATTTTTGTCAACGAACCCATACATCCGGCAGCAATGGAACTGCTGCGGTCACGGGCTGAAGTTGTCTCCGAATGGGAGGATGTCCCGGCTGTCAGCGCGGCATTGGTGCGGACAACAAAAATTGGACCTGATTTTTTAAATCGAGCGAAGCAGCTGCGCGTGATCGGAAAGCACGGGATCGGGTACGACAATATTGACATTGCATCTGCGAAGGAGAGAGGGATTGCTGTTGTCTATACTCCTTTGGCGAATGTCAACTCGGTGGCTGAACTGGCGGTATCTCTTTTCCTTGCGTTGGCCCGAAAGCTGGTTTCCGCTCAAAAATTGATACGTTCCGGAGAGTGCACCAGGATCGCGCCCCCTGAGCTGACGGGCACTGAGTTGAGCGGAAAGACAGTGGCCCTGATCGGCCTTGGACACATTGCACAGCAGGTTGCACAGATTCTAGGAGTCGGTTTTCACTGCCACCTTGTGGGATATGACCCATATGTTTCCCGGGAAAAAATGGCTACGCTCGACATTGAGAAGGCAGATTGTTTGAAAGAAGCGCTGAGGGCGGGAGATTTGATCAACATCAGCGTGCCCCTCAATGACAGCACCCGTGGTATGATCGGCTCCGCGGAACTGGGCGTCTGTCGCCCCACTGCAATTCTGGTCAATACGGCACGTGGCGGGATTGTAGATGAGGTGGCGCTCTATGAAGCGCTGTCCCGTAATGAGCTGGCTGCGGCAGCAAGTGATGTTTTTGCCGTCGAGCCTCCCGGTGTGGATATGCCGCTGATGTCTTTACCCAATTTTCTGCCCACTCCGCATATAGGCGCCAATACGGAGGAGGCGCTTTATCGTATGGGGATTACGGTAGTGGAAGATCTTTTCGCCGTTCTGAACGGTGTTTCTCCACGATTTCCTGTTCCGTAAACGGATGAGATAAAGAAAGGAGATTCACTATGCAACCCAAAAATTCCATTCGTCGAAAGCCTGCTTTTCCGGACGGCATGTTGATCGTCCTTGGAGTCATCATACTGTGTGTCATCGTGACTTGGTTTATTCCTTCGGGTCAATACGACCGTATTTTAGATGCCAGCGGACGGCAGATCGTTGATCCAAACTCTTTCCATTATATTGAAAGCGAAAAAATCAGTCTCCTGCGTATTCCACACTTTATTGTAGAGGGTACGATTGCACAAGCGGAAATGATTTTCTTCCTGCTGACGATCGGTGGCTGCTATGAAATCGTAATGCACACTGGAGTGCTTCAGGCGATCATAGCCAGAATGGCCAAATGGAAAGTGCGGGACATGGCGTTTATACTGGTCTTTACGCTGGTGTTTGCCGTGATCGCAGCTCCTGCTGGCGGTGTAGTGTCTTTCATCGGATTTGCGCCCATTTTTGTCATGATCGCCCGGGCCATGGGCTATGATGCGCTTGTGGGCGTCTCTCTGGTGCTGCTAGGAGGTGCTGTGGGTGCTGCTGCTGGACCGATCACTCCCTTTACCACAGGCGTTGCCCAGGGAATTGCAGAACTGCCGCTGTATTCCGGCCTGTCTTACCGGATAATCTGCATGCTTGTTTTGTGGATTGTTACAGCCCTCTTTATTGCTCGGTATGCTAAAAAAGTTCGGTTGGATCCCTCAAAGAGCTATGTTTACGATCTTGAGCAGGTGCAGAAGAATCAAGAAGTAGAAAAGCACTATGACACCGATCTTTCGGCTCGACAGATCGCTATTCTGGTGATTTTTATTTTAGGCTTGTGCCTGATCATCTATGGCAGCCTTCGCCTGAACTGGAGCAATCGAGTTCATATGCAGATCTATCTGTGCATGAGCGTGATTCTTGCGATTGTTGGTAAGTTCAATCCCAATGAGACAGTCCGGGTCTTTGTGCGAGGAGCCAAGGGGATGCTGGCCGCAGCTCTGGTACTGGGGCTTTCCCGCAGTATTAGCATGATTCTGGATGAGGCGCTGGTTCTGGACACCGTTATTTACGGCTGCGCTGCGATTTTGAACGGGCTTCCACGTTGCTGCGGGGGCCGGCTATGCTGATTGCCAATACGGTTGTCAATGTTTTCATTATTTCTGGAAGCGGGCAGGCTGCCGCAGTTATGCCGGTGTTCATCCCTGTTGCGGATTTGGTGGGGCTGACTCGTCAAACCGCTGTGCTGGCCTTCAATTTCGGCGATGGCTTTTCCAACTGGATCCTTCCGCATTCTGCTCCGCTGATGGGATTTATTGGTGCTACCAGCATCTCCTACGGAAAATGGTTTAAATACTTCTGGAAGCTATTCCTGCTTTGGAATGCCTTGGCCATGGCGCTTCTTTTTATTGCACAGTTAATGAACTATGGGCCTTTCTAAATGAAAAGGAGATCACGATCTATGATGACAAAAGAAGAAATTCTGAATGCTGCAAAAAAATGGGAAGATTTTTGCATCGCTCTGCGCAGGGATTTCCATGAATCCCCTGAATTGTCCGGGCAGGAAACTCAAACAATTGCTCGTATTTGTACTGAGTTACGTGCTGTGGGACTCTCTCCCATCGAAGTGCAAGATGGTGGTGTTTTAGCGGTAATCGAGGGAGATGCTACTGGCAAAACCGTGCTTTTGCGGGCGGACGTGGATGCACTTCCTGTTCAGGAGGATCCGTGCAATCTTTTGCGCAAGAAAGAATGTGTCAGCAAGATCCCCGGCGTGTCCCATGTGTGCGGCCATGACTGCCATGCAGCCATGCTGGTCACTGTGGGGAAGATTCTTGCAGCCCGTCGGGATTTTCCTGGGCGAATTGTGCTCATGTTTGAACGCGGTGAAGAAGGGGGCGGCAATCTCCGGTATCTCATTGATTATCTGCAAAAGAACCATTGGGACATTGATGGAGTTTGGGGCATGCACCTAAACAGTGATATTCCCGCAGGAAAATTTGCGATTCGAAGTGGACCGTTGATGGCTGGGGGACTGATGTTTGACATCACATTGGTGGGTAAGGACGGACATGGTTCAAGGCCGGATTGGGCCAATAATCCTGTGGATTGCTTTCAGACGATTCAAACAGCATTGGATAAAATTCGTATGCGCGCGGTAGATCCAAATGATGCAATTACCTTTTCGATTTGCAGGGTGTCAACGGAGTCCCAGCGGCCCAATATTATTGGACGAACTTTAAATTTTGCCGGTACAGTTCGTTACTTTGATTTGGAAAGAGCATACCGTCCTTTCAGCAAGGCAATGCGGCGAATTATTGATAATATTGCCGATGCTTTTGAATGCGAAGCAGTATATAATCAGTTTGAGTGTATTGCAGTCCCTCTTATCAATCAATCTGATTGTTATGAAATTGCAAAGCAGACATTGACGGAGATTTTTGGAGAAGATCGTGTAGTGCAGGGGCCATTGAAGTTTGGATCAGAGACACTTTCCTATGTAATGAGCTTTTGGCCGGGTATGTATTTGAATTTGGGTATTAAAGATCCCACATTGGGTACTGGATCCGGTCATCATACGGCAAAATTCGATGTAGATGAATCGCAGTTCAAAACCGGTGTCGCGGCACACATCGGATATGCCCTGGCCTTCTTGGAAAGCTCAAAGAAAATACAGGATTTCAAGCCTTATGATGGAGATATTTGGGATCTGTTAGGCGAATAGGTAAATGGATTTTAAGGAGTCACCAGAAAAACATTGATATCTATTCTGGCACCTATGATGAACTGTTTTACAGTAGCGGTTATATTTTTAACCTTGCCCTGTGCACAGATGGGCAGGTCGAAATGACCTCTCGGAAGAATTGGGTACTCCATTAACAAGGGGAAGCCCTTGAAAACAATGTTTTATGGAGACATTTTCTGCGAAGATTTTCTTGTTTATGGGGATACCCGACTGTTCAAGCAGGTCTTCATATTACCATCCAGTTAAAAAAACACAGTACACCGGATGATGGAGGATATCTTCCCATCCGGTGTGCTGTCTTTTGGAATCCACTTTAACTGATCCCATGCAGTAGAATTTTGGCTTCATATGCAGATTATGGCGTGGAGATGCTGAAATAATCCGGAATATGCTTGGTAAACACACTGCCAGAGCCAAATTCATAAAGGATTGGAGGCGTCTCCCTTGTTTCATTTTAAATAATTGTTAGTCAGCTTCTCTATCCCTAAAAACAGAAGGTGGCTACATTATACTCAAGCAGGATCAGCCTCCCGCTCATCGTCAAAGGGACCGATGCCCATGCCGTAGCGCATGGGGCTTGGCTCCCTCCGTGCCAGTGTCAAGTGCGCCCGCGTCCCCCGGGCGTTTGGCCGGGTTCCAGAACCAGAGACGCCCTGGAGCGGAAAGCGGACACCGGATCTTGATTTCCTGACAGCAGAAAATGTCTGCTTTGGACTTGGCGGGGATGCGCAAAAGCTTTTGCGCTTGCAGGCGCAAAGCCGTTGACATTCCAGACCACTGTCTTCATGACTGCAGCCCCTCCCTGCCCACCGAAGTGGGCTTTGGCATGCCCCAAGCCGGCAGTATAAAATCTCTTCCAGAAAAATACAATGCCTGCCCTTGCCGAATTTGTCAAGAGCAGGCATTGTTGTTTCCTCCTTGCAGCGGTTTTTCAGGGGCGTTGCAATTATAACCAAACCAGAGCCGAATGGGGGGAAGCCTTCCGAAATTTCTCCGGATAGGACATTCCGCAGTCTGTGGGGGCTATTTTTGCCGCAAATAATTACCGGCAACTTGGCCAGAAAGAGTCACCAGAGTAATTCGTTTCTATATTCGGCTTATGCTGGTAAGAAACTGTATAACACTGTTGGGTGAAGAGCAGATGATGTTGTTGATCTTGATGCCATCAGCTGCGTGGCCTCAAAATTCCAGGAGGCAGCCCGCATATCCATACCGATCTTTGTGCGGTTGACGAGCCGGGGCAGTACCACCAGCACCGCCTCCAGGAACGGCGTGATCACCTTCGCCATCCTGGTAGACGGCTTGACGACGGTGATCTGGCTGGACGGGCCGGGCAGGCATCTCCGGCTCATTCCCCAGGAAGCAGTATCCCGCCACCCAAAATCATCCTAAGATTTGTACAAGATATTCCATTGACTTGCCTGTGTCTCTATGATACGTTTGACTCAAATTTGCAGCCTACGTCAGGAGGCTTCTATGCGCTCAGAAATCGGAGTCGGCATCATCGGATGCGGCAGTGTTGCCAGATGGAAATATGTTAGAAACCTGGCAGAGATGTCAGGCGTCTCTCTTCGGGCCTTCTATGGTGGCCGGGCTGAGGAGTTCCAGCAGCAATACGGTGCTCCGGGCTCCGTAGTCTGTCGAGATCTAGCGGAATTTTTGGCCCGCGAAGACGTTGATGCCGTCTGTATCTGTACACCGAACAACAGCCATGCAGAAATTGCCCTAGCAGCCCTGCGCGCAAGAAAGCATGTGCTGTGCGAGAAGCCCATGGCCATCTCCGCTGAGGATGCCGTTCGGATGGTCGAGACAGCGGAGCAGATGGGCGTTCTGTTGACAGTGGGGCACCAGTCCCGGTTCTCTCCCGCCGCTCAGGCCCTTTACCACCAACTGCGGGAAGGAGCCTTCGGCTCCTCTACTTTGCCCGGGCCAGCATGGTCCGGCGGATGGGAATCCCCACTTGGGGGCACTTTTTCGACCCAGCAGTCCAGGGTGGCGGATGTCTGATCGATCTGGGCACTCACGCTCTGGATCTGGCTCTGTGGTTGCTGAACGATTTTTCCCCAGCCTATTGCTGCGCCGGCATTTTTCGAGGCCCGGGGGACTCCCCTACTCCCGCTAACCGATGGGGCACTTGGGACCCCGCCATGCTCCGGACGGAGACCGGTGCCTTTGGCCAGGTTGTGCTGCAAAGTGGCACGGTGCTGAGTCTGGATATCAGTTGGGCCCTTCACGTGCCGGAAGACCGGGAAGAAACCGTTACGCTCTGCGGCACAGCCGCCGGGGCGGAGCTCTTTCCCGGCGGCTATACAGTCAGCGGCACCCAGGGCGCCCGCTTGGTCACTACCCGCTATCAGATGCCGGAGGAGGAGCAGAGCGCAAATCGGGCGCAACTGGAGGATTTTTTATCTTCCATCCGGGAGCATCGGCTGCCTCTGGTAACAGCAGCGCAGTCTTTAGTCGTAATGCAGATCCTATCAGGACTTTACCGCTCCGCGCGGGAACTTCGTCCTGTGGAATTTTAAGGAGGATGCAACTATGCACGAAGAAAAAGTAGCTCTCACCAAGAACCAGATCGCGGCGCTCCGGAAAGCGGCAGAGACTCGTTCCATTCAGGACATCTTTGTAGTAGCCTGTGGCGGCTCTTTGGCCACTCTGAACCCCATTCTGTACATTCTGGATCGTGAGACGAATGCCGTCCATGTATCCTCTGTCAATGCAGCGGAATTCTTCCATAACCCGCCACACCGGTTGGGAGATCACAGCCTAGTTATCTTGAATTCTCAAAGCGGCACAACACCGGAGACCGTTTCCGCCGCCCGTTTAGCGCACGAACGCGGGCGCTTACTGCGGCGTTTACCACAGTACCAGGCTCCGCTATCGAGACTGTGGTGGATTTTCCCATTTACTATTATGACGATCCGGTAAATCCCTATCCTCTGCTGCTCTCCATTTTTCCGGAGGTTTACCAGCTGGCCTTTTCTCTTGTGGATCTGTTGAACGGCAGTAATTGTCTCCCCGGCATGGAAACCGCTATGGAACATCTGGAGACCGTATGTCAGCGTGCGGTTTCAGACTTCGCTCCTCAGGCCCGGGAGTTTGCCCGGAAACACCGCACGGAACAGCTCATTTACACGGTCTCTGCTGGTCTTGACCGATGCATCGCCTATATTCTCACCAACTGCTCTTTTATGGAGTCTGTATGGCGTCATTCCTCTCCCCTTCACGCCGGAGAACTCTTCCATGGCGCCTGCGAAGCTGTTGGAAAAGACACCCCTGTTGTGGCTTTTCTAGGGCTCGGCCGTTGCCGCCCGGTAGAAGAGCGGGCTGTGAAGTTTCTGCAGCGGGTCACCGATAAGTTAACCGTCTTAGACGCCGCCGCCTTGGATCTCACTGAAATACCAGAGGAATTACAAGAGTATATTGCGCCTCTGGTGCTTCACTCCCTGGCCTCAGATTTCTGTTTACAGTTGTCCCATCTCACCGGTCATCCCATGAGTTCCCGGCGCTATATGGGCGTAGTAAAATTTTAAACGAGGTGTCATAATGAAACTGCTGGGACTGGGTGACAACGTATTTGACGCCTATTTGTTTCGAGACGAACTCTATCCCGGTGGGAACGCCGCCAATGTGTCCGTACTGGCCCGCCGGATCGGTGCTGAATATACAGGCTACCTGGGAGTGCTGGCAGATGATCCACCAGGTTGTCATTTCCTGGCCGCCCTCAGGGAGGAATCCGTGGAAGTCAGCCGTGTCCGTATTGGTGTGGGCAAATCCGCATGTAACTATATTGTGTTGGATGACCATGGAGACCGCACGTTCTCAGGAAATAATGGCAAAGAGACCGTGCAAAATCTTTTCTCTCTACACCTGACGCCGCAAGATCTGGCATATGCCGCCGCTTTCGATGTGATCCACACCAGTATCCACAGCGGTATTTCCAACGCGGTGCTGGGCGGTCTATCCCGCCGGGCAGATCTGTCCATGGATTTCTCCAATGACGGCTTTACTCACACAAACGTGGCGGAACTTGCGCCGATCCTTCGTTTTGCCTTCTTCTCTGCCGGAGAAAGGTCTTTGGAAGAAGTCCACACTTTTGCAAAATATGCCGCCGACTGTGGGATCCCCCAAGTAATCTTTACTATGGGGACTCGCGGCGCTTGTGGAATCTCCCAGGGCCAGTTTTGGCAAGCGGATGCCTGTGTTATTCAGCCTGTGGATGCTTTAGGTGCCGGAGATGCCTTTATTGCCGCCTTTTTATATACTTTCTGGGAAAATGGCGGTAGTGCTCTTTTGGCGGCAGAACAGGCGGCGCATTTCGCCGCAGACTGCTGTCTCCACTATGGCGCCTTCGGTCATCCGCTTTCTCTGGCGGAAAGCGGCTTGCTTTCCACAGGCCCCCAAAATTAGACTGAATAAACAGGCTCCGGTGGTTTTCCACCGGAGCCTGTTTACTGTACTCTTTACGGATTTTTCATTTCCACCAACTCCCTTGGCAACAGGCCTGCAGCATCCTGGTCCAAAAGCCAGATACAATTGGGGTGCTTCTGGAGGATGGAGGCCGGCAGTTCGTTGGTAACCTGACCGGTAATGGCTTTGAAAACGATCTCCGCCTTTTGAACACCGCTGGCCAGCAAAATCACAAGCTCTGACTCCATGATCTGAGCGATGCCCTGTGTGATCCCCTCAGCAAGCGGTAACTCACGGCCACCGAAGTACTTCTTCTGTACAGCCTTCGTCACCGCGCTCAGCGGCGTTCTGTGCGAACGCAGAGAAAAGTCCACCCCGTTTTCATTAAAGCCCAAATGGCCGTTCATCCCAATGCCCAGCACCTCCACGGCAATGGGGCCATAACGGCGGATGAAGGCATCCTGCTCTTTCAGCTGGCAATCGATGGCAGCAATCCTGCTTCCGTCAAACAGAAACTTATCGGCAAACGGGCGGTGCATGGGAGTCAGCAGTTGGGTGTTCACAAAGTGGGAGCAGCTCCCCTCATCCTGAGGCCCGATACCTACCCAGTCATCCAGTTGTACAAACTTCACCCCTGTTGGATCAATCATTCCGCTGTTGACGCGGCTCACGAACTCCCTCAGCATCCCAACCGGTGTATCTCCGCCCGGAAAGCGAACCAGGCACTGCGGGTCTTTCTCTATGGCCTTCTGCACCAGGTCAGTCGCACACCGGCTCATTGCCTCATAATCCTTTTCAACAACTACTCTCATGATTTTTCCTCCTCTGCAACTGTCACAGCAATCATAGCACAAATCGTCCGGCACTGTTAGGACAATTCCATCCTGATGTCTGGATTTTTGTTCTCTTTTTCTGGGGACAAAAAAATCCTAGAAATCTCACGAGAATCTTCATTGTACTCGTCCTGTGATTTGGATAGAATAAAGATGCTATCGCTATACAAGTCATAGTACACAAACAGAAGGGAGCATTTTTATGGTCAAAGTTGGAATTATCGGGGTGGGCACGGTGTCTCAGATGATGCACCTTCCCATTCTCAGCGGCCTTCACGATCTTTACCAGATTACGGCGGTATCCGATGTGTCTCCCACGCAACTAAAGCATATTGCGGAGACTTATCGTGCGAAAGCCTATGCAGACCCCTATATGTTGGTGAAAGCCCCCGATGTAGATGCCGTCTTCATCTGCTCACCTGACCAGTATCACGCAGACTACGCCCTTGCTGCCATTGAGGCCGGAAAGCATGTGTTTGTGGAAAAGCCTGTGACGCTCTGTATTGAAGATCTGGAAAAGCTAATCGCCGCTGAAAAAGCTCATCCTGAGCTTGTGTGCATGGTCGGCTACATGCGCCGTTACAGCCAAGGCTTCCTGAAATGCAAGGAACTCTTGGCCAGCGATGATCGCAAGATTGAATACATGCGCTTCCGGGATATTATTCTGGAAGGCGACTTCTTTATGGATCAGACCCGTCCTCCTATCTATGCAGCGACATCTCTGACGAGGTCAAGGCGGAAAGTTCCTCCCGCCGCCGGGATCAGATCACTCGCGCGCTTGGCAACGATTGCACGGATCAGCAGCGCACCACTTATGTGATGCTCACAGGCCTTGGTTGCCACACCTGGCCGCTGTGCGAGAACTGGTAGGGCTGCCTGTGGAGGTGGAATCTGTCTCCGTTCAGGGAGAACATGTCATTATTGTTTTCCGATACAATGATTTCTTGGCAGTCTATGAGATTCTCAACGATCAGGATGTGGTGCAATTCGACGCCGCCATCGAGATCTATCAGCATGATCGTCGAATGAAAATCAAGTATGAGACGCCCTATCTGCGTTATCAGCCTCAGACATTTGAAGTGATTGAGTCCACAAAGAAGGATACCAAGACCACCCTTTATGGTCCTGATTATCGCGACCCTTCCAGGATGAGGTCCAGTATTTCCATGACTGCATTGCCAACGGAACCACACCTAAGTCCGATTTTGCAGATGCTATGGCTGATTTGGTACTGTTCCGGGAGATCTGCGGCAAGATCAAGAAATGATGAAGAGTACGCTGCTTCAAGAATATATTGCCCAGCAGCCCGTCCTGTGGCGGGCTCTGCTGGATTCCCGCGAGGAAATCACCGCAGAATTTTCCCGGCGTTTCGGGGGATTTCAGCCGGATCGGGTGATTCTGGTCGGTTCCGGTTCCTCCCACTATGCCGCCCTGATGGCCCGCCCGGTTCTAGAGCATGCCTGGGGAACAGAGGTCACCTGCCTTGTCCCCTCCGAGGCAGCGGATGCCCGCCTTACTGCAGCACACCCGCTGTATTTTGCCATTTCGCAAAGCGGCGTCAGCACCAATACCTATGATTTGGTCTGTCAACTGACCAACGCAGGCAGGGCTGTGATTGCCGTTACGGAACAGCCAAACTCTCCCGTAGGGCTAGCCGCCTCTCTGTCCATTCCTCTTCGAATCGGAACAGAACGGATTGGTGCCAAAACCAAGGGCGTCACCGCCACTGTGCTGACATTAATGCTGTTGGCGTTGTCTGTCTGCCAAGACAAATCCTATGGGCAGAGAATGCTTCAGGCCTTGGATCGACTGTGCCGGAACGCTCCGGAAAACCTGTCCCGTTCCCGTGCGTGGAGCCACGCGCATCGGAACGTGTTCCTGCCGTTCCGTCACCTGTATGTGCTCGGCTGCGGCAACAGTCTCGGAGCCGCGCAGGAAGGAGCGCTGAAGCTGCTGGAGACCAATTATCTTCCAGTTTCCTGCTATCCTTTGGACGAGTATATCCATGGTATCCAAAACGCCCTGGACGGCGATGCCTGCCTTTTGTGCCTGCTGCCGTCCCAAGGGCCAGATCGGGACCGCATGCTGCGCCTAGTGAATTTCTCCAAATCAGTTGGGGCCTGCTGCGGCTTGATCTCCCCCAGCGACACCGACCAGCCGGACGCTCTTCACCTGCTGGATGCCGGAGAAGATGCCCTCCAGTCCTTGGAGTTTCTTCTTGCTTTGCAGACGCTGGCCGCGGAGCTTTCCGCTGCCAGAGGGATCGATTCCTCCCATCGGCGCTACTCGGATTTCTTCTCTATCATGGGCAGCAAGATGGAGGGAGATATATGCCAGCCAAAGCTCTAAACCGGCGCTTTTTCCTGCTCCAGGCTATTATGATGCTGATAGATTGCATTACAGTGGCTTACATATCTCCCATTCTGGTCTCCTTTGGATACTCCAAGCTACAGATTGGCCAAGTAATGACACTGGGTGCCCTAGCAGCCACGTTAGCCCGCCCCCTATGGGGGTTTCTCAATGACCGGTTCTCCTGTGCCAAGCAGGTGACATTAGGCGGGACGGCGGTCGGGATCGCCTGTTATTTTCTGCTGACCTGGGGTGGCGGTCAGATGGGGCTGACCACCATAGCGGTAATGGGGTTGTACATCACTGTCGTCTGTATGATGAACTTTGTGGACTCCTGGGCTCTCCGTCTGATCAACGGCGGTGCATCCCTGAACTATGGTGCTACCCGGGCAGGCGGGTCTCTCTCTTACGCTCTCGGTGCCGTCATCTTCGGCATGGTAGTCTCACGCTGGGGCTTTCGTCCAGGCAACGTGGCTCTGTGGGTGCTCTGGATTTTGATGTGTGTGGTTGCCCTGTCTTTACCGAATCCTCCGCCCGCCAGCCATCTTGACCAGAAGCCGGTCACTCTACTTCAAGGGTTCCGCACACTGCGATCCAATCGCGTCTATTGGGTGATGCTGGCCGCTCTGTTTCTTTGTACTCTGGCCTCCGGGTCCATGGAGAGCTTCTACTCTGTGCTGATTCTATCTGCCGGAGGAACAGAGCAGCATGTTGGGTTCGCCCTGTTTCTTCAGGCCACCAGTGAGTTGCCTGTGATGTTTGGCTACAGTCGGCTGCGCTCCAGGCTGCATTTGTCTGCAGCCCCCCTGATGGCAGTTTCTATGCTGTGCTATGCGCTGAAAGCCCTGACTCTCGCCAGCGCCGGCTCTCTGAATATTATCCTTGTTGCAGCCCTGTTTCAGGCGCTTTCCTTTGCGCTTTTCACCCCCGCCTGCGTGGACTTTATGCTGGAGACTGTGCCCGGGGAGTACCTAGCCATGGGGCACCTTCTGTTTCTGGCCATTGGTCAGGGTATCGGTGCCGTGGCAGGGAATGCCCTCAGCGGGATCCTATCAGAATATCTTGGCATGGCCTGGATGTTCCGCACGGTCGGATTCCTTGCGTTGCTGGCCAGTGTCCTGGCCTGCTGCTCCGCAAAGATGTTGAAGAGGAGGAATTTCTCGTGATCTTTTTAGGCTGTGATGGAGGCTCTACCAAAACAGAGTGGCTCCTAGTAGACCACACCGGCCAAGTGCTGGCTCATCGGATTTTTCCCGGCTGCAACTTTGCATTTTGGGGTGAGGACGGGTTCCGGGACCTGATGGTCCGCTCTGTTCAGACCCTGCTGGCAGACAGCGGCATCACTTCTCAGCAGATTACGTCCGCCATGCTGAGCCTGACTGTTTACGGAGAGGTTCCCGGTACCGAGGAGTTCTTCCCCCAAGTCATGCAATCCATCCTGCCTGACTGCCCTCTTCAGTTTTCCAATGACTCTGTGGCAGGCTGGTGTGGCAGTCTGGCCGGCCGGGCCGGCATCAACATTGTAGCCGGCACCGGTTCTGTCGCCTATGGCCAAGATTCGGCCGGAAACGCCTCTCGCGTAGGAGGCTGGTCTCTGTTTTTTGCAGATGAGGGTTCCTGCAGCTGGGTAGCCCGGCAAATGATCACCGAATTTGTAAAGCAGGCAGATGGCCGGCATCCCCGATCTGCCATCTATGAAGAATTGCGGCAGGAGCTGTCCATTACTCACGATCTATATTTCTCCGGATATCTGCAGACAAATGTCCGGCAGGATTCCTCGCTGTTGGCAAAGCTGCAGCTGGTTGTCTTGCGGGCTGCACAGCGGGGAGACCCAGCAGCCATAGGTATCTACCACCGTGCGGCTGAGGAGCTGACGGAAATGGCCACTGCTATTCGGCAGCAGTTGACCTTCTCCGCAGGAGAGACTGTGCCAGTCTCGTACTCCGGCGGCCTGTTCCGTGCTGGAGAAGTCATCATGACTCCCTTCCGCGCCTGCATGGACCGGGAGAGCTTTGTGCTGAATGAACCTCGGTACAGTCCGGTGCTAGGAGCACTGATCCTGGCCGCTCGCGGGTTCCTCTCCCTGGAGGAAAGCGACGCCATGGCTGACCGAACGGCGGCCCAGTTGACAACCGCCCCATCCGTCCAATAAGGCTTCTGGAGGTTATCAAAATGAAAATCATCCACGCAAAAGATTATAATGACCTCAGCCGCAAAGCCGCCAACATCATATCCGCCCAGGTAATTTTGAAGCCGGAGAGTGTACTTGGCCTAGCCACCGGTTCCTCACCTCTCGGAATTTACCGGCAGCTGATTATTTGGTATGAAAAAGGAGATCTCGATTTTTCTGCTACCACTGCCGTGAATTTGGACGAGTACTGTAATCTGCCGCCGGACAATCCACAGAGCTACCACGCCTTCATGCGCCAAAATTTCTTCGACCATATCAATATCAACCCTGCCGGGTCCATATTCCCAACGGCATGGCCTCAGACTTGGAGACAGAGTGCCGCCGCTATGACCAATTAATCCAATCCCTGGGCGGAATCGACCTGCAGCTGCTTGGAATCGGCCGCAATGCTCACATTGGATTTAACGAGCCGGACAGCTGCTTTTCCAAATATACGCACAAGGTAGCATTGTCAGAGAGCACCATCGCTGCCAACACCCGTTTTTTTGATCGGGAGGAGGATGTTCCTCGTCAGGCTATTTCTATGGGGATGCAGGCCATTACTCAGGCCCGTAAGATCCTTCTGATTGCCAGCGGTCCCGATAAGGCAGACGCTCTCTACGCCTGCTGTTTTGGTCCGGTAACGCCACAAGTCCCAGCCTCCATCCTTCAGCTTCATCAGGATGTCACCATCATCGCCGATGAAGAATCGCTGTCCAAGTGTCCCTCCAATGTTCCTGTTTCTGCCGCCAAGTGAAGGAGCAGTCGTATGCGTCAATGCTGGGACGGATCAAAAAGTCACAGAGGGTATGCGATAGTAAATCTCGAGAAGTCTAAGGGCTTCTCGAGATCTCTTTGAGAGGTGCCGGGAAAGATGGGTGCGTGGGAATGGAAGCGCCAGGCAAAGCCGGAGCATTTGGAGGACGCTGCAAATATCAAATGGTGGTTTGAGGAATGCAGGGGAGGACACGGCTTTGCCGCGCTCTCCAGTTGCGAAGAATCTCAGGACAGTTCATCCATTGCCACATCGGGCAGGTGTATAGGGTCAAGCTGCCCTCTGTTGCAACGTTGAGCGAGTGAATCGGCAAAGTCCCTGTCATATGTAGGCCATCCTCCGGGCGGGCTGCTCCACCTTCAGCCCCTCCATCAGACAGCGGTACTGCTGCGGCGTCAACCGCCGTACCTCCTTTTCGTTTTGCGGCCGTTGGTATGCGCCTGCTCCAGCCGCTTATAGCTTATACAGCAGGATGCATCCATCCCGGTCCCTGCAGAAATCCCTGATGCAGTCCCGCCGTCTGCCGCAGAACAGAAACAGCGTGTTGGTGAACGGGTCCGGTTTAAACCGTTGCTGCATCATGGCAGCCACCCCCCATCGATCCCATTCCCCGACAGTTGCATAACGCCGGAGCATTGTCGCTTTTCCCATTGCAGGGGTGTAAAACACTCTTGGCATGCAAATTTGTTCATCGTGCCGTTTAATGAATATTAAGAGCGGGCAAGCAGAACTGCTTGCCCGCTCTCTTTTGTCTGTTTTGGCCGAAGCGGTCCTCAGAAATTCTCTGAAGATCGCTCTCCGTTTTCGGACTTCGCCTTATTGGATGAGGTGGATTTTTTGCAGATAGGCCAGATTCTTCTTGGCCTTTTCAAATGCCTCCTGTGTGGTGGCGTGGGGGCAATCCTGTTCGATGATCCCGACTCCCCGGAAATTCAAACGATCCAGCAAATCCCGGTAAGCCTTGTAATCAATGATCCCATCCTCCAGATCGCACATAATATCATCCATCCGGGGATCATCTGGTGCCAGAGCACCCTCCATCTCCATCTTTCTGATCTCACCAGATACATTTTTGAAGTGGAGATAGGGAATATGATCGATATGAGCCTCCAGGAAATCCAACGCGCTGCGGTCGCCCTGCTTCCAACTCCCATTGGCCGCAGCATAGTGGCCGTTATCAAAGCAAATGCATAGATCCAGATCAATCAGTCGCTCCAACTCCTCCGGGTCTCGATCAGAGAGCGCCTCTCCGGATGCATCAGAACCTCAATACCGTAGGTGTCCCGGCAGTAACTGCCCATTTCCCCGAAAAGCTTATAGGTCCTGATTTGCTGCTCCTTGAGGCCGGCCTTGGTCTTGCAGTCCATGGCGGTTCCGTCCATTGTCATCAGGTAATGCACATCGAATGCCTGCAGGCGCTTGCACAAATCATCCACATCCCCTCGGACATCGGCAAAGGAACGTGCCTTGAGAAAATCATAGCAAGCTGTTCCGCCGCAGATAGAAAGGTCCCGGCGAGCCAGTTCTTCCCTCAGTTGGCCAATATCTGTGGGCAGATACCCCACTGGTCCCAGTTCCAGGGCCTTATATCCAGCTTCTGCCGCCTGGTCCAAAAAGATATCATACGGGGTGCCAGAGGGAGTTCCATCCGGCCACCAGACTCCCCAAGAACAGGGGGCAGTTCCAATTGTTACTTGCAAGCTCATGATTTGATCTTCCTTTCCATTTCATCTGCTCCGGAGCGTTCACGGTATTCTTTCGGTTTAAGGCCTGTTGACTTTTTAAAAATTTTAGAGAAATATACCGGGTCATAGATACCTACAGCCTCCGCGATTTCATATGCTTTTTTATCTGTGGTCCGCAGCAAAAATTTAGCACGCTCAACCCTGGTATTAAGAATATAGGTACTCAAATTCTCTCCCATCTCCCGCTTAAACAGCTTGCTGAAATAACTGGGACTTAGATGCACCATCGTTGCCAGCGCATCCAATGAGAGATTGGTGCTGTAATTTTGGTCAATGTACTGTTTTACCTTGTAAATGATACTGTCGATATTCTCCTCTGTCCTCCCGATCCGGGACAGGGTCTCTGTCACATACTCCCGCACACTGTTCTCCAGAAGCTCCATACTCCCAGTGGGCAAAGCCGTTAGCTGTTCGGCGGGCAGATTGTGGCTGAACAGAAGACTCACACAGAAGTTCTGCAATAAAAGAGCGATCTGACACACGCTGGAGAAGGGAATTTTCTGTGCTTTTATCAATTGGAAGAGATCCTCCATGTTTTTCAGAGCCGCATCACCACTGTGATTTTCCAGGGCGCTTTCCACCAAACGCAACCGCTCCCACAGAGCACTGGCTGTGTCTTCGGACAACTTTGGCAGGTCCTCACACCGCATGACGGATGGCTGGCTACTATACAACGCAAATTTCTGTGCGTCATCCGCCTCTCTGGCCGCCTTCTGCATATTCAGTGGATTTTTGTGGAGGCGGCTAATTCCGATCGTCAGCAGGAAATCCGTTTTTCCTTCTACCGCTTCTACAGCCGAAATGCAGAGTTCAGCGGGGTCTATTCCCTCCGGCAATGAGAGAACTGCATAGCAGCAAGTATCGCTCTTCGGTACCAAAAACACTGTATGCCCCTCGCAGCAGGACAGTATGACCTCCTGCGCTTGCTGGAGCATCGCTGTGCATTCCTCCAAAGTTCCCCGGAAAACCACCTCCAGGCTCAGAACATAATAACTGGGCAGCACAATGTGCAGGTCATTGAGTTTATTGAGAATGTAAAGCAGCGAGTGTCGGCTTTGAAAAATCAGTTCTCCCAACAGAGCCTGCTGTTCCAGCAGGAGGCTCTTCTGCACACGGCTTTCCTTTTGAAGCCGTTGGCATGCCTTGTCCACTGCAGCGGAGAGCGCCCCCTCCGTGGTAGGCTTCAGAACGAAATCCGTCACCCCACACTGGATAGCCTGTTGAGCATACTCAAAGTCCGGAAAGCCTGTAAGCAAAATCATCTGAATGCCCGGATAGTGTTCCCGGACCCAGCCGCAAAGTTGCAGTCCGTCCATCTCCGGCATGCGAATGTCTGTAATCAGAATGTCCGGCGGGGACTCCTGAATTTGATGGACAGCATCTACTCCGTCGTTTGCAATTGCTCGCACACAGCAGTTGTGAGCCTTCCAGTCAATCAAACACATCAGCCCTCGGGGAATTATCGCTTCATTGTCCACAAGCATCACAGTGTACGGCATGGTTTCTCACCCTTTGTTTGATCAAGCGGCAAAGTCAGCAGCACGGTGGTACCCTGACCGGGTTTCGAACGGATCTGCAGATCCGCCCTGTCTCCATATAGCAGATGCAGACGGCGAAGTACATTTGTTAGTGCAATATGATTGTGCTGTCCGGCACTTTCCACCTCTCTTGCGAGATCCAGATTTTCCGGATCAAAGCCTACGCCATCATCCTCAATTCGCACACAAATATTCTGCGTCTCCCCACAGCCGGACTGCCACGCTTCCTAAGCCCGCCGGGTTCCAGCCCGTGGACGATGGCGTTTTCCACCAGAGGCTGGATCGTCAGCCGCGGAACCAGGTACCGCAAAAGGTCCTCGTCCTCGTATTCCACTGAGTAAGAGAGCTTTTCCCCAAATCGTTCTCTCTGTAAATCCAAATAATAGTGGACGTAACCGAGCTCCTGTTCAAATGTAATTTTCTGGCTGCTTCCCACACCGATATTTCCCCGAAGCAGGCACGCCAGGTCCGTAACCATACGGGAAATATTTTTCAATCCAGCATCCACGCAACGCATATTGATGGTCTCCAGCACATTAAAGATGAAGTGCGGATTGATCTGCGCAGCCAACAGGCGTGATTCGCTCTCCTGCAATCGAATGCCCTTTTGATAGGCATCCTTCCAGGATGCCTCCAGATTATCAGCCATCTGGTTAAATGTAGTTTCCAGATCAGCCAGTTCCCGATAGCCGCTGTCAGGCATACGGGCGGCATAGTCTGACTCCGCCATCCGGTGCAGCATCCCCTCCATTTTCTGCAGCGGATCCCCCAGCACTCGATGATAGGCGACCGCAGCCGCCAGAACCGTCAGCAGCACAATCGCGATACACAGGGCTGAGAAAATCCAACTCCCCTCCCAAACCAAATCGTACATGGACGGAAGTGGTATAAAAATATCCACCCGCAGCTCCTCATCGTCCACACGCTGACTGACATGGTAAAAGCGGACCACCAACCAGGGCAGTTCCTTGGAGATAGGAAGAGTTATCCTCAGTCTGCTCCAGAAGTTCTTGCAGGTCCTCCCCTCCCGTATAGCAGTTTTCCCTCTCCATCTGAGAGCGCCAAGCATGTGTTTGGATAGAGTTCCGTCAAGTCTCCAGCATTCAGTAAAGTATCTACATCAATCTCCATAATCAGCTTGCCCAACGGTTCCAGCGTATCGATATTCTTATAGTCCAGCAAAAAATAGGCGGTGTTCTCTGGCGTATTCTCTATGGAAAACAGCGTCTCTGCTGAAGATTGTTCGTTTGCAGCCTCATAGATACTCTGCATTCGGCGCTGCTCCTGCTCATAGGACCCCGGGGAGTAAAGGTGAACGCCCCATCCCTGCGAAAAGGTACACGCTGTTTACCGCTCCCCGTTTCCAAGTGGATTGGTAAGCCGCCACTCCCCCCACGACCCGAAGCAGGTCATCCCGTCCCTGCAAAGCCAGATACATGTCCAAATCCTGCATACTTGCACACAGGCTATCGTCTATCATGGCATTATACGCGATGTCCTGTGCCAATTCCATAGTGTTGGCAACAGATGCAGTCACTTGGCTGATGTAGAAATTTACATTTCCCTTGGCCTGTGATTCCATTCTAGCAGGGATCGTACGATAGAACACCAGAAGCATCAGTAGTGACGGTCCCAAAATCGTCACACAGACCAGTAAAAACATTCTGACCATGAGAGACCGCTTCCGCCTGACATTTCCCCGTCTATGTGCCATTTCCTTCACCGCCTCGGGCCGCCTAACTTTTCTCTTGGGTTCATTGTACAATGAGGATTTTCCTTTTTCAACACTGAAATCTGTAAATCTCCCGCCCTCTTCTCTCTCCGCCTTCGGCGGCAAAAATTGAGCGAATTTATACCAGAATCAGAGCAAAAGAGTCTTAATATTTGTAGTCTTTTCCGTGATATACTGAGAAAGCATACAGGAGGGGTGTAGCTATACCCCTGAAACGAAGGAGGAACACGATAATGAAGATGAAAAGATGGTTGTCTTGCACACTGGCTCTGGCCATGCTCCTCGGTCTGATGGGCTGCGGCGGCACCAGCGATGAGGCCCCCAATGATGGTAGCGGCTCCTCTGAAGATGAGATTGTAATCAACTATCCCACTTTCCAGATCGGGACCAACACGGCTGCCCCCGTGGTGGAGGAATTGGTCAGTCGCTTCAACGAAGAATATGCGGGCCAGTATCGCATTGAGGTTGAGGAGATCCCCGGAGATGCCAATTATGCTGATCGAATTCAAGTCCAAATCTCTTCCGGCAAACTGCCTCCCGTGGTCTACGGTGGCGGATACAGCTTGCTGGACTTAGCCCTGGAAGCTGATCTGGTTGTAGACCTGACCGACGTGGTGAACGAGGATCCCGAATGGGCTTCCATGTATGAAAACGACGCCTGGCAGGCTGCCAACTGCCGCGATGGAAAGATCTATGCTTCCTCCAATGAAGGTCAGTTGATTGGCTACTTCTACAATAAGGAGTTATTTGACCAGGCTGGTATTCAGCCCGCTACCACTTGGAATGAGTTTTTTGACAACTGCGACAAACTGCTGGCTGCAGGCATCACTCCACTGGCTATGGACACCGCTGACGGTGCTTGGGTCTCCATGCTGCTGATGGGCGCCATGGTTGCCACCAGCGGCGATGAGGGCCTGGAGTTCATGAACACCAAGTATCCCACCGACTACAACATTGAGCCGGTTGTCAACGCTGTCGCCGAGATGCAGAAGTGGTATCAGAACTACACCACGCTGGACGCTGTGGGCGGCGCCTATGAGAACGCGGCCAACAACTTCTTCTCAGGCAACGTGGCCATGATCTGCAACGGCCCCTGGATGATCGGTGATTTCTCTGACACCTCCAAGACGCCTGATGGCTTTGATCAGAACGTGGGAGTGGCTGCCTATCCCGGCAACTTCGTCTATGACGCCCCATTGAAGGCATGTTTGTCACCAAGCAGGACGATCCTGCCCTGGAGGCGGCCATCGCCATGGTGAAGTTCTTCACCAGCCCCGAGTCTCAGCAGCTGGCACTGGAGATGCAGGGCATGGTCCCCGCCGCTGCCTCTGTGGAAATCACTGATACCGCTACCACCAACTTCCCGTTGCTGGGCGAGTTTCTGAACATAGCCTCCGAATGCACGGTACGTTCCAACACCTTCACCGGCAACATGGTTCCCGGCCTACAAGATCTCTTCAGTGCCGAGTTGCCCAACCTGGCCAATGGCACCTACACACCGGAGCAGTTCTGCCAGATCCTCACAGATTTTGCTGCGGCAAACGCCGTGTCCTGATCTTTCCGCCAGAGATGGCGTAGACGAAACTCCGGAAGCCCGTGACCGCAATCTGCGCACAAAGGATCGGGTTGCCCTAGCGGCAGCCCGATCTTCCCTATCCTTGGACAAGGAGATGGAATTTGATGAAACAAAAAAATGGCGGGTGGATCGCCCTGTTTTTAGCGCCAGCATGTATCCTCTTTATCCTGATCTTCGCAATCCCGCTGGTAATGGTGTTCGTTACATCGCTGTTCGATTACCGCCTGCTGCCCCGCACCTTCACCTTTGTCGGATTTTCCAATTTTGTTCAGCTGTTTACGGAGGACAATCGCTTTTGGCCCATCTTTGGCAACACGGTCAAGTGGCTTTTTATCCATTGCATCTTCCACGTGACTCTTGGTACGCTACTAGCCTTCATCCTGTATAAAAAACCCAGATGCTGGAAATTCGTTCGTGTGACTTACATGATTCCAAATATTATCTCCCAGTCCGCTATCGCCATGATCTTTCTGAACTTGTACAATGCCCAATACGGTGCGGTAAATTCGTTCTTGAAGTTGGTCGGGCTTGAGAGTTTACAGCACAACTGGTTGTTCGAGACGGCAACTGCGTTCCCGTCCGTCACTTTGACTTGGTTCCTGTTCGCAGGATACACCACCACGTTGGTCCTGGCTCAGTTGTTGAGCACGGATGAGAGCTTGATCGAGGCTGCGGAGATTGACGGTGCCACCAGTTTCCAGATCGACCGTCTGGTGATGTTCCCGGTGGTCAAGAAATGATCGGTACCACGGTCATTATGGCCGCTACATACATGCTACAGCTGTTCTCCATGCTCTATATCACCACCGGCGGCGGCGGGTACAGTCACTACCAATCTGCCGCTGTATCTATACACCACTATGAAGGCCAACAATTACGGCTATGCCAATACAATCGGAGTTGTAATCATTCTGTTGGGCTTCATCACTATGACGCTGATCCGCAAGATCTTCGGCATGAATAAGGAAGACTAAGGAGAGAATCGGAATGTTGGCACATTATAAGAGAACGCCTACCCAGAAGGTCACCCGTGGATTTTCCTATCTGTTCATGGCACTATGTGTGTGCGTGGCGCTGCTCCCCATTATCTGGGTCATTTTGTCCTCCTTCAAGACCAACAGCGGATCTTTCCAATGGCCTGTCCTTGCCCTCCCACTTCGGCTTTGACGGGTATGTGCAGGCACTCGAGATCGCCCCGATCCTGAAGTTTTTCGCAAATAGCCTGATAGTTGCCACCATCACAACGATTCTGAATGTGTTCTGCCTAGCTATGGCGGGGTATGTGTTCGCCAAGAAGAGGTTTCGCTTCAAGAACACGATTTTTGCCATTCTTTCCTTGTCCATGGTGATTCCCACCACGGCGCTGATGAGTCCCGTGTACAATATCATCACAAAGCTGGGCCTCTATGATACTAAGATTGCGCTGATTCTGGTGTACACAGCGCTGAATATGCCTATTTCTCTGATGGTGCTCCGATCTGCGTTCGCCTCTATTCCCACAGAGCTGGAGGAGGCCGCCTATATTGATGGCGCCGGCTTTTTCCGTACCTTTGTCCAGGTAATGATGCCCTGCGCCAAGGGCGGCTTGGCCAGTGCGGCGGTGCTGACTTTTTTGGAGAGCTGGAACGAGTTTACCTTTGCTCTGCTACTCACCAGCTCCACAGACAACCGGACCCTGCCCCTGTCCCTGAGCTATTTCACCAGCCAGTTCAGTTTTAACTACACGGCAATGTTTGCTGCCATCACTATTGCGGTGCTGCCCAGCATCATTGTATTCGCTATCTTCCAAGAGCAGGTGAATGCCAGTTTGACTGCCGGATCGGTAAAAGGCTGAGGCCTTCTTTTTCGATTCCCTTTCAGTCCATGGAAACCCGTGTCCCACAGGTTTGCTTCCTGTTCTGAACTTCGTTGAAAATCCCCGGCCTTTTCGATAAAGGAAAAGGCCGGGGATTTTGATGCGTTTCTGGACTCTTAGTACTCCAGATTGACACTTTCTGTGTTGAAGATGTGGCAGATATTTCCGCCGAAACAGAAGTCCGGTTCCCACCCGGGAGCAAACCGCTCCGTATAGCTCCCGCTGATATTCATAGTGGGAACGACGATGACTGCATTCTTTCCCGCAGCCATAGCATGAAGATGGATCCCATTACCCAATCATTTCGAACACATCTACCTTGGCCAAGATATAACCTCCTTCTCCCTTCCCCAACATGATGTGATTGGGCCGGGCACCCAATGTAACAGGCTGTCCAGAAATCCCTTTCTTGGTCAAGTCAGCACTCTTTTCAAGTGACAACTCCACCTTGATGCCGCCAAGTATCACAGAGTACCGGTCTCCTTCCCTTTGCAGCTCCGCATCAAAAAAATTCATCTGCGGCGTACCGATGAAGTCAGCCGCGAACAGATTGGCAGGATGGTCAAAAACCTCCTGAGGCGTACCGATCTGTTGGATGAAGCCATCCTTCATGATAACAATCCGGTCCCCCAGAGTCATAGCCTCTGTTTGATCATGGGTGACATAGAGGAAGGTAGTATTGATCTTCTGGCGCAGTTTGATAATCTCTGCGCGCATCTGATTACGCAGCTTGGCGTCCAAGTTGCTGAGAGGCTCGTCCATCAGCAGGATCTTGGGTTCCCGTACGATAGCGCGGCCAATCGCCACACGCTGCCGCTGCCCACCGGATAAAGCTTTTGGCTTGCGGTCCAGGTACTGCGTAATGTCTAGGATCTCCGCCGCCTCACGCACAGCTTTGTCAATCTCGCTCTTAGGGCGCTTGCGCAGCTTCAGTGGGAACGCCATATTTTCATACACTGTCATATGGGGATAGAGCGCGTAGTTCTGGAACACCATAGCGATGTCCCGGTCTTTAGGGGCTACATCGTTCATCAACTTCCCATCAATGTACAGTTCTCCGCTGGAGATCTCCTCCAGCCCCGCCACCATTCGCAGAGTGGTCGACTTGCCGCAACCAGAGGGGCCGACCAATTTCCCCTTGAATTTTTGTTTAATATAAGCATTTGATTTTTCATGATCTCTCAATTCATGTGCTCACTCCTCATGGCAGATGATCCATTCCCATTCGGACAGCCCTGAACTGTGGGCGCTACCTTGTTATGACGGCCCCAAGTCTTCAATCCTTTGCTGCACTCCGCATTATCTTTGAAATCAGAGCGGATACGTCCGTGTTTCCCGCCTCGAAGCACCTTTATTCTTGAGCCAGGTTGACACCGCAAAATGACGGGAACTCCGAGAAAAAGAAAGCCGCCGAAATCAGCCGGGCCTAAGCTCCTTTGATCATCCGGCGACTTCTATTGACAGAGCTATTGATAACTTCCCCACCTTTCACTTAGACTTTTTTAGGAATAATTTTTAATTTTCTATGCTTTTAGGGACTTGGTTCTGCGTACTTCTTTGGGAAAAAGCGCCTATATTACAATGTTCCAGCCTTCTATGCCCCAACATGATGAGGTCACTCAAAGCGGGTTCTCATAAAATGAATAAACTGGCGGATCTCCCGGGTAAGGAATACGTCCCGCCGCCATACCACCGCGATGTTCAGCGGCAACGGCGGGTCCACCGGCAGGGCTATGATATTCTCCCCGGGCTCGATCACTTGGGGTAATAAAAAGGCCCCTGCCAGATTCTGCCGGACAAAACTCTTGATGGTCAGCAGTTGGTTGGAATAGAACAACACATTAGGCGTCAGTCCTGCGTCTCGGAAACGGGTCTGCAGCAGGGTCTGGTGATAATATCCGCTGGTAAATAGGATTAAAGGTGCCATTGCAATTTCCCTCAACTCCGCCTCTCTCGCCCGGCCATGGGGGTGCCGTAGCCGGTGCAGTACATCATGGACATCCGCATCAGTGGATGAGCGGCCAGTGCAGCGGGTGGCGTTTCTCCCACGGCGATGATCGCCAGATCTAGCTGACCGGCGCGCACCATATCCCGTGCTGTATCAGATCCTGCTTCTGTCAGCCGAATGTGTACTTCCGGACAACTTCCGGTGAACTCCGCAAAAATCTTGGGGAATAGAAAAAAGGCCACCATAGGCGGCACTCCCACGGAAAGAGTGCTCCGGCGCTGGCTCCGGGCCTGAAAATCCGCTGTTAGGCCCTCCACTTCTGTCAGGATGCCATCGCAGCGGGCCAAAAACGCCTCACCATCCAGTGTGGGAACCAACGTCCGACCACCCCGACTCAGCAATAGCAGCCCCAGTTCATCTTCCAAGTTCTGAATAGCCGCGGTAATTGCCGGCTGGGAAACGTGGAGTCGCTCCGCCGCCCGGGTAACCCCACCCAAGTGGCAAACGGCGGAAAAGTAGCGCAGCTGCATCAGTTTCATCCCATGGTGCCTCCCCTTTTTAATATCGAAAAAAACGATATTTAAATAAATATTATATATTATATTTATTATAAAATACGTGCTAAAATAAAGTCAACCGCCGCTCTGCGGAATTCAAAAAAGGAGGACTGCCCTGTGATGGACAGAGAATTTTGGATGGGACCCAGTTTTCCCCAGCAGCCCCGAGAACTGTTGAACCGCTTGAAATCCTATGGTGTCTGCGTGGTGGCAGATGCCCTGAAGGGCTTTAACGCCATGAACGGCTCTATTCAGCCGGTGGTACCGGGCAAATGCATATGCGGTTGTGCGGTAACCGTGCGTCTGCACCCCGGAGACAATTTGTTGCTCCATAAGGCCATTGAGTCCGCCCAGCCCGGGGACATTCTGGTGCTGGACACCAACAGCAGCTATCGCAGGGCCGTCATCGGCGGAATCATGTCCGGGGCCGCTTTCGGCAAAGGCATCGGCGGCTTGGTGGTGGATGGCGCCGTCCGGGATGTGGAGGAGCTCCGCGCCCACGGCTGGCCGGTGTTCGCCGCCGCCGTGGTTCCCTGCGCCGCGGACAGCGATGGCCCCGGCCAGCTGAATCACCCCATCAGCTGCGGCGGTGTGCCGGTCCATCCGGGAGATATCATCCTGGCGGATGACAACGGCGTCGCCGTCATCCCCCCCACATGGGTGGAGTGGGTGCTGGAGGGCTGTGAAAAGCGGCATCAGTCCGAGGCCCGCCGCATGGCGGAGATCCGACAGGGGCAGCTGACCTCCGCCGCTGTGCTGGGCAAGCTGGAAAAGCTGGGACTGTGAGGAGGGGCAGCATGATCTCCAAACTGGAACGCCTTTTGTCCGGCGGGACCGTGACGTGGGACCGTCTCCTGGTGACGGACGGCCTGTCCCCGGAGGCAGTGGAGCAGATCACCGCTGTCTCCCCCGCCGCGCCGGACCGGGTCTGGGTGGTCATTGATCACGACACTCCCGCCGGCTCCGTGGCGGTGGCGGAAAAACAGAAAGCCCTGCTGGACTGGGCCCGGCAGACCGGCGCCGTCTTCCGCTCCGGCCGGGGCATCGGGTATGCCCTGCTGCTGGAGTCCGGGCTGCGGGAGGGCGAGATCGTCCTCTCCGGCGGAGCCCATGCCGCGGCGGTGGGAGCCGCCGGCGCGGTGGGCCTGTCCCTGCCTCCGGCGGAGCTGGCCGGCGCGCTGGAGAGCGGGCAGATCTCCCTGTCCCCGGCTCCGCCGCTGCGGCTGGCGGTGACCGGCCCGCTCTCTCCCTATCTCTCCGTCCGGGATCTGGCCTGGACCCTGATCCGGAGCGGCCAGTGCAGCGGAAAAGCCGTGGTCATCCGGGCGCCGCAGCTGACCGCCGCCCAGGCCATGGACCTGTGCGGCCTGCTGGGCGCCGCCGGAGCTGTGACCGCGCTCTGTGTGCGGGAGGACTTCCCGGCAGATGAGACGGTGGATCTGACTGCCCTTCAGCCCATGGCAGCGCCGCCCGGGGACGCCGCGCGGGTCGTTCCCGCCGGAGAAACCGACGGACTGCGGGTGAATCAGGTGTTCATCGGCGGCTGCGGCGGCGGGAGCCTGGAGGCCCTGCGGGAGACAGCGGACCTCTGGCAGGGCCGGACCGTATGCCCCTATGTGCGGGTCATGGTGGCGCCCGCCACTTCCTCTGTCTATGTCCAGGCACTAGAGGAAGGGCTTCTGGATGTTTTTCTGGATGCCGGGGCGTTGGTGATGAACCAGGGCTGTTCCGCCTGCTGGGCCCAGAGCCAGGGGCGGTGCGATCAGGCGGAGGCGTTCGTTTCCACCGGCTCCATCAACTGTGCCGGCTGGGCGGGCAGAGCCCACAGCGGCATCTGCCTGACCACGGTCCGCCGGGCAGCCCAGGCGGCGCTGTCCGGCAGTCTCTATGGTTCCTGAGAGGAGGTCCGCCATGGAACAGACGTTTTGCAGCCGCATCTGGCGGCTGGGTGACAATATCGATACTGATATCATCATCATGAGCAAGTATCTGGCCAAGCCCTCCCTCCGGGAGATGGTCCCCCATCTGTTCGAGCCCCTGCGGCCGGAGCTGGCCGCCCGGCTGCGGCCCGGGGATGCCATCGTGGCCGGGGAGAACTTCGGCTGCGGCTCCTCCCGGGAGATGGCTGCCTCCGTCCTCAAAACCGCGGGCATCCGCTGCATCATCGCCAAGAGCTTTGCCAAGATCTTTTTCCGCAATGCCATCAACAACGGCCTGCTGCTGATTGAGTGCCGGGACCTGTATGACCGCTGCCGGGAAGGCGACACCGTGGAGGTGGAAGTGGGGCGGCAGATCATCTGCAACGGCACGGCTTACCCTGTCCCCGGCATGAGCCCGGAGGTACTGGATATCCTCCGTTACGGCGGCCTGGCGTCCCGGATGCGGGCTCTGGACAAATCTGTCCCGGCCGCTCCCGCTCCACGCGACACCCTGCGGGACGTGCACCGTCCCGGCCATACCCTGGCGGAGCAGCTCCTCATCCACAACACCGGCGCACAGGATCTACGCCCCGGAGACGTGGTGACGGTCCGGGTGGACGAGGCGGTCCTCCATGATATCTACACCCCTTATATCTTCCAGCAGTTCCGGGACATGGGATTCGATCATGTGTATGACCCGGATCGGATCTCCGTCATGGTGGACCACCTGTATCCCACCTGCCTGGATGACGACCCCCGGTGCTTCCGGTATAGCCGCCGGTTTCAGGACGAGTATGGTGTGAAGCGCCTCTATGTGGCCGACGGGATCAGTCACCAGCTGGCGCTGGAGGAACATCTCGCCGCCCCCGGCAAGATCATCTTCGGCACGGACAGCCACACCACCACCTACGGTGCCGTGGGCGCCTTCGCCTCCGGCGTCGGCTATACGGAGATGGCCTCCATCATCGGCTGCGGGCGGCTGTGGGTCCGGGTCCCCTCCGCCATCAAGGTGGTGGTGAACGGGCCCTTGCCCAAAGGCGTCTTTCCCAAGGACATCATCCTGCGGGTACTGGGAGACCTGACTGCCGCCGGCGCCATATACAAGTCCCTGGAATTCACAGGCTCTACCATTCAGCAGCTCAGCATCTCCGGCCGGGCCGCCATCGCCAACATGGCAGTGGAGTGCGGGGCCAAAGCGGCCCTGTTCGCCCCGGACGAAAAGACCGCCGCCTTCTGCGGCGTGGACCTGGCGGACTGTGACTGGCTTCGCTTTGACGGGGATGCCCGGTACGAACGGGTCCTGACCTATGACGCAGGCACTTTCCGGCCTTACCTCTCCTGCCCCTACGGGGTGGACAACGTACACCCCATTGAGGATGTAGCGGGCACGCCGGTGGATCAGGTGTTCATCGGCAGCTGCACCAATGGCCGTCTGGAGGATCTGGCCGCGGCGGCGGCAGTGCTGAAAGGACACGCCATCGCCCCCTTTGTCCGGCTGATCGTGACGCCGGCCTCCAGAGCTGTCCACCGGGAGGCCGCCCGGCTGGGATACCTGAAGACGCTGGTGGAGGCAGGCGCCATGGTGACCCATCCATACTGCTCTCTGTGCCAGGGCCGCAGCGGCGGTCTGGTCAGCGGAGAGCAGGTGGTCGTCGGCACCCACAACCGCAACTTCATCGGCCGTATGGGCAGCCCTGCCGCCCGGACTTTTCTGGCCAGTCCCGCAGTGGCCGCGGCCTCCGCGCTGGTGGGACGCATCGCCGACCCCGCGCCCTATCTGTGACGGTCCCAGATCAGGCCCGCTTCCGGGGTACCCCAACACAGGCCCCCGGCTGTCTGGTGTAGCCGGGAGCCTGTGTTCTGTGAGGGTCGGGTGAGCGGGCTTTATGTCCGAGTGTAATTCTCCACAAAGTTCAGGATGGTCTTGTTGAACTGCTCCGGGTCCTCCAGGAACATCACATGTCCCAGATCCAAGAATTCGTGGAAGCAGCAATTACCATTCACCAAATCCCGATAGTACCGCCCCATTTCGATCCCCCGGGGGATGGCCGGGCTGTCCGCACAGCACAGCAGGAGGGGAATGTCGATCTTGGAGAGAGTCTCTGTATAATCCTTGAACAAAAAATCGTTATACAGAGCAAAGGCGATATATACCGGCAGCTTCTTCATTTCCGTACTGGCCCAGTCCTCGTCCTCCTGACAAGGCGGTGTATGGAAGCAGAGCCGGGTAAACGTCCGGGCGTAATCATCGTGGTGGGAGAGCGCGTTCTCCAAGGTGGCAGTCATGGCGTCCATGTTGAAGCCCGCCAAAGAATGGCTGTTCCAGGACTCCGGCGAAAAAGGGTACAAGGCAGAGTCGATGACGCCGATCTTCTTCAGATGCTCGTCGCCGAACTGCTCGTAGTACTCCATCACCACACTGCTGCCCATAGACCAGCCCAGCAGTGTCACATCCTCCAGGCCCAAATACTCAATGAGTTCATGAACATCCTTGGCACAGCGGTCCATAGTGAGATTTTGAAGCGTTTTTGACGAAGAACCGTGCCCCCGCCAGTCTATCAGCACCAGCCGGTGATCGGCGGAGAGGGCATCAATATTTTTATAGAAAAATTTGGACGAGCAGAGAAAGCCATGGAGGATCATGATCGGCTCCCCCTTGTCCTTGCCGTAGTCCTCAAAATAGATCCAGGCGCCGTCGCTGACCTGAAGGAAATTGTCCTTGCTCCTGATCATACCTCTACTTCCTTTCTTAGTCTTTCAATGTATCGATCTTGGCATACTTCTCATCATAGTCCTCACAGAAGAACACCTGGAAATATCCCAGCTTGACCCGTTCTTTCTGCGTGGCATAGCTGACAGCCACCAACAGCACCAGAGAGATCAGCCAGGCAGGCAGGAAAGCGTGGACACCCCCCAGCGCCGCAGCCCACCACTCCTTTGTGGATGGGATCACGCCGGAGATGAAATAAAGAATGACGTATGCGGCAAAACCGCCCACCGTAGAGGCGAACATTCCCTTTGCTGTGGCTTTCTTCCAGTACATGCCCACCAGAACAGGGAAGTACCAGGCCGCTGCAAGGGCTGCCAGGGCGAAGTTGATCATGTACTGGGTCAGGGTAGAGGGCTTCAGGGCGATCAACGTCGCCACCAGGGAGATGCCCAATACAAATGCGGTGTTGATGGTGCTCTGGGTCTTGGGAGGCGTGTTTGGCTTCCAGCAGTCCACCACGAAGTCCTTGGCCAGTATGGACGCACCGGCCATGGCCAGCCCCGCGAGAGAGGACTGGATCGCAGCAAAGATCCCGCAGAAAATGATGCCGCCCATCCAGGAGGGCAGGAGATTGGTGGCGTTGAAGATGGTCGTATAGTCCGCAGTCTCCAGGCCGGGGTTAATGGCCCGGGTCAGGGGGCCGGTGAAGCACATGATGCCCTGGATCAGAGTAAATACACAGCAGGAAATGATGACGCCCTGCTTCAGCTTCTTATGGTTGTTGTAGGTCATCGTGACCGACAGGGCGTGGGGTACAGCGCCCAGGCCCACGCCGGCAAACAACGCAGTGCCCATGGCGTTCCAGAAGGTGAAGCCTGTGTCCGCCTGGATCGCGCCGGGGAAGGCGGTGCCCAGATATTCCATGGCGGCCTGGACACTGCCGTACTTTTCCACGTTGTCGGCAATCAGAACACCGATGATGGAGAACGTGGCAATCAGCATGATGACACCTTGAATGCTGGCCACCTTGGCCATGGACTTGATCCCGCCGGAGACGGTGTAGATCACAGTGATGACGATGGTCAGCAGGATGCCCAAGTAGTAGGAGTTGGAGCCGGTGACAGCGGCGAAGACCTTGGCGCCGGAGGTGATCTGACCCACGGCGAAAAAAGTCAGGCCGAAAGCTCCGGTGATAGCCAGCGCCCCCACGACCTTTTTAGACTGGAACCGCAGCCCCAAAAGCTGCTGGAACGTGACGGCACCGGTGCGGTCACGCAGGATCGCCACTTTGCGCCCCACGCTGCCCAGGCCATAGGCAGCAGTCAGGAAACCGGCGTAATAGACCAATGCAGCTGTGAATCCAACGGAATACCCAAGGCCGGGCGCGGCCACCATGGTGCCGCCGGCCATGGAATTTGTAGCGGCGATCATGGCGATCGCAAAGGCTCCAGCCCGCCGCCGCCCGTCAGAAAGGAGGCTAGGCCGTCTTTACCGCCCTTTTTGGATTGATATTTGATGTAGAAGCCGAAGCCCACGATAACAACGCTGTAAACGGCAAAGATGATCAACATGACCCGAGATGTGGACGCGGTTACAGAGAATCCGCCCAGATCATAACTCATGCTTGTTCCCCTCCCTCTTTCTTGTTCATACTGTCTTTCTTAAACCTTGCGGTCAGCGGAAACTCCTCCCATTTGACCAGCCAGATCATCCCCACCACAAACATGGCCAGATAAATCACGATTGCGCCAGACACCCACATGGGCATGCCCAGAAAGTACCTCATCTCTGCGGGATCGCCGGTTCCGAAGGCGTACATCCAGATGGTGGCGATCACTGTGGCCACCACCCCCTAGCACGTGAAAGAACACGGCGTCTTTTTTGCCCACCTCCAGGCGGCGGTCCAGATTGCCCACCTGGGCGGGGTCATAGTCGGTACTCTCCAGATCGACATTTGACAGTTTTTTGTTTTCCATGATTCTCACTCCTTTAAAATTCTCTTCCGGCCGGCAGATTCCGGTCCGGCTTGCTGCTCTTCTTTTTAGCAAAAGATATGCCATTCATTTATTGTCCGTTTTGCCTAAATTGTCCTTGCAATTTTGTCGTTTTCCAAGATATATTAGAAAAAATGCCCTCTGATTTTCTCTGATTCGCGAATTTGTTTTTCGCATTTCGGCGAAATGCAAATTTTTCAGAAAGGAATTGACCACAGCATGGTACAGAGACCGGAAACACATCTGGCCGGGGATCTGGCTTCAACCCCCGCAGCTCAGAAGGAATATGAGTTGTTGAAGATCTTGGCGGAGCACTACTTCGGCAGCATGCTGGTCACGGATGACCGGGGCCGTTTTCTCTATGTCAGCGACGGCACCTGTCGCCTTTTGGGTGTCGACCGTGAGACGCTGCTGCAGCTCTCGATCTATGATACCCTCAAGGGCTACTGCTTTGCCACCAGCGCTTCTTCCATCAAGACGTTGGAAACAAAGCAGGAGTGTCTCAGCAACCACACGCTGACCGCCTCCGGCCGACAGGTGCTTGCCCTGTCCCGGCCTCACTTCGGCCCGGACGGGGAGCTGCAATACGTCCCTACATACAGCTGGGATGAGGAGGAGCTGTACACCTTGCTGGAGAAGTTCGACCAGGAGCGGGACAACGTCCGCAACGTCATTCGCTTCATGCAGGGCACTGACAAAACTCCATCCATGATCATCGCGGAGAGTGATGCCATGGTGAAACTGCTGGAGTATGCCGATCATGTAGCCGCGGTGGACAGCACCGTCATTCTGTACGGCGAGTCCGGCAGCGGCAAGGAGATGTTCGCCAAATACATCCATGCCCGCAGTGACCGAGCCGATCAGGTTTTCATCCCGATCAACTGCGCCTCTCTCCCCCCCTCTTTACTGGAAGAGGAGATGTTCGGTTACGAACGGGGCACCTTTACCGGCGGTTCCAAGGACGGCAGGATCGGCCTGTTCGAGTTCGCCGACAAGGGCACTATCTTTTTGGATGAGATCGGCGAAATATCTCTGGAACTCCAGGCCAAACTGCTGCGGATCATCGAGACCGGCGAAGTCAAGCGTCTGGGCAGCAACCGGATCCAGAAATGCGACGTACGGATCATTGCCGCCACCAATCGGAATCTGCGGGAGATGGTAGAGGAAAAGGCATTCCGGGCAGACCTGTATTACCGATTGAACGTATTGACCATCCACGTGCCGCCTCTGCGGGAACGAGTGGCGGATATCGCCCCACTGACCCGGTACTTTGTCCAGCTTTTCAACAAAAAGTATGGCTTTACAAAACATCTGATGCCCGCTCTGATTCGGGCTCTGGAACAGTGGTCCTGGCCGGGCAATGTCCGAGAGCTTCGCAACACCGTGGAGCGGATGATGGTGGAGAGCCGGGATTCCATCATCGATGCGGCGGCTTTCCGGGAAATCCCACCGGGCATATCCTCTCCAAAAACCAGCGAATGCCCAGTTCCGGACCTTCTGCCCTATCAGCAGGCCATGAATATCTATGAGCGGGAATACCTCTCCGCCATGGTGGCATCCTGCGGCGGGGACCTTCGAAAAGCCGCCGGAAAGATGGAGCTCCACCTTTCCACCCTGTACCGGAAGCTGGAGAAGCTGGGTTTGAAGCCACCCCGGACATCCGGGAACTGCCAGGGCCCCGGAGAAGAACCGCTCCACTGAAAAAGCCGGCATGAAAATTGCTTAATAATTTTGACGCGGTGTTGAACACCGCGGGAGAGAAGGAACCGATTTTGCTGGAGAATCTGCTGTTCAGCCTCAATATGAGCCTGCCCCTCTTCATCGTCATGGGGCTAGGCTGTATTCTCACCCACAAGGGGTTTTTCACAGAGAATTACATTGCCCATACCACCAATCTGGTGTACTACGTACTGCTGCCCGGAAAAATGTTTCTGGACATCGCCACCAGCGATCTCAGCACCGCCTTTGACATCAGATATGTCGCGGTGGCAACGGGCGGCGTGGTGCTGCAGTTCGCGCTGGCCTGGGCAGCCGGCTGGCTGCTGTGTCCGGACCGCAGCAAGCAGAGCGCCTTTTCCCATGCCGCCTACCGGGGCAATTTCGTCTATCTGGGCACGGCTCTTCTGCAAAATATCTATGGAGTCTCCCATGTGCCCAGCGCAACGCTGATCCTGGCGCTGGTGATCCCCCTTTACAATATTCAGGGCGTTGTTCTGATGACTGTCAAGGAGCGCCAGGGCCGGTTCCGCCTGTCCACCGTGCTTCTGAACGTTCTGAAAAACCCCCATGATCCTGGCTGTGCTTGCAGCCATCCCCTTCGCCTATTTCAAAATCCAGCTGCCCTTCGTGGTCTCTGAGAGCCTGGGCTATTTCCAGGCCGCAACCAATACCATGGCGCTGCTGGTGGTGGGCGGAAGCATCCGTCTCAGTGCCCTGAAGAACGATCTGCCGCTGCTCATGCGTCTCTGCGGTGTCAAGCTGTTGCTGATGCCGGCCATCTGGGCTGCCATGGGGATCGCCGCCGGCCTTCCGGCGGAGCAGCTGGTCACCCTGATCATCGTCGGCGCCATGCCGGCCGCCGTCAATGTCTACATCATCACAGACAAGATGGGCGGCGACGGAGCCCTGGCCTGCAGCGCCGTAGTAGTGACCCACTTGGTGTCTCTGTTCACCATGACAGCCATCATCTTTGCCATGCGCACAGCGCGGCTCATATAGGGCGTACGCCGTAACGTTTCGAAACATTGTCTCTGTTACATAAGACACGCCATGCAACTCTCCGGTGGTCAAGCGTATCCTCTGCGGACTATATCCGCAGGTCGAACAAATATCATGCCAATCAGCAAATATGGAAAGGAGTTTTTCACAATGGATCTACCGAAACGCATTGAGCTGATCGAAGTCTGCCCCAGAGACGGCTTTCAGAGCGTCCATGATATCATTCCCTTTGAGGGCAAGGTCGCTATCATCAAGAAGCTGGCAGAGGCCGGCTTCAAGCGGCTGGAGGTTGTCTCCTTCGTCAGCCCCAAAGCCATCCCCTCAGATGGCCGACGCCAAGGAGGTTGTGGCCGCTGTGCGGGATACGCTGAAGGCGCACGGCGTCCGCACGGTAGCGCTGGTCCCCAACGCCCGGGGCGTGGAGACCGCCGTGGAGTGCGGCATCAACGAACTGACCTATGTCATCAGTGTCAGCCGCTCTCACAACATGGCCAATGTCCGCCGGACGCCGGAGGAATCCATGGAACAGTTCAAGACCCTGATTCAGGAGTACGGCCACAAGATCGACTTCCGCCTGGCTCTGGCTACCGCTCTGGGCTGTCCTTTTGGAGAGGAGATCCGCACCGAGCGGGTGGCGGAAATGGTGCAGTTCGGCCTGGATCTGGGCTGCAAGGAAATCTCCATTGCCGACACGGTAGGCATGTCCAATCCCAAGCGCACCTATGACCTGATGAATGCGCTCACCGCCCAGTTCGGAGCGGACAAGTTCGTCATGCATCTCCACGACACCCGGGGCCTGGCTCTGGCCAACACCCTGGCCGCCATGCAACTGGGCGTCCACAAGTTTGAAACCGCGGCCGGCGGCCTGGGCGGCTGTCCCTTCGCCCCCGGCGCAGCCGGTAATGTTGCCACAGAGGATACCCTGAACATGATGCATGAGATGGGCATTGAAACCGGCATCGACAACGATGCACTCCATGAGGCGGTGCTGCTGCTCCAACAGTATGTCCACGCCCCTATCGTCAGCCATCTGATGTCCCTGTACAAGCCGAAGCCCTGCGTCTAAGGGATCAGCGGCACAGAATGGCACCAGCGGCGTTTCACTCGCTGCTGACGCCGGTCCTTCCCCGGACTTGGGAGCCTTTTAGGGAAAATCACTCCCATCCCAGTGCAACGTTTTTCTGGTGCATCCCTTCGCTGGCGCGTAGTGCGGACAGATTTCAGTCGGTCCATCCGTATCTGCGTTCAAAACGTAGAGCAGAGAGGTATATATGTGGAGATATTGAATTGGAAAGACGTTCAGCATGTCAACGATATCTGTGTTATGGCCCCGACCCTACAGTTGGCGGAAAAAGCTGAGATGCTGATCAAACAGGAGAATTATCAGAACATTGATGTAGTGGTGGCCGCCAGCGGCCGCCAGGAGACGGTCAAGTGTGCACAGACACTGGCAGCTGCGGGTGCCGAAATCATTATCACCCGCAAAGGGACCCGCCGGATCGTGGAAGAGGTCACCAACCTGAAAGTCGTGAGCCTGAACAACTCCCTCTCCGACTATCTTTGGATGCTGAAGGAGCGTGGTCTGCACACACCTGGACTGATTGCTTTTTTTTCCTATGATCCCATGAGTTCTGATATTCTGCAGATGTGTGAGATGCTGGAGGTGCAGACAAAGAACTACATCTTCAAAAGCTTTGCCGACTGCCGGGGCTGCGTGGAGCGTGCCCTGAAAGACGGCGCGGTGTTTAGTGTGGGCGGTGCCTGGACCGATCCGTGGGCCAAAAGGTTGGGACTTCCCCATGTGATCGTGGAAAATTCCGTGGAGACCATTCTCAATGCACTGGAGAGTGCCACTCAGTTGCGCCGTGTCCAGGTGGAGGAAGCAGAAAAGCAGTGCCTCTTTAAGACTCAATCAGAGATGTATCAGGCAGTACTGGACTTCACGCATGACGCCATCCTGGCCATTGATGAAAACGGCCGGATTCAGGTCCTCAATCCTCCGGCAGAGCGGATCATGGGCTGCCGGGCCGCGGATTCCGTGGGACAGCCGGTGGAGGCGGTCCTGCCCAATACCCTTCTGCCGGATGTGCTGGAGAGCGGCGAGAAGCAGCTGGACCAGATCATGCAGATCCACCAGACCCTGTGCAACACCAACCGGATCCCCATCCTGGTGGACGGCCAGCGCCGGGGCGTAGTGGCCACCTTTCAGGACGTGAAGCAGCTGCAGAACAGCGAACAGAAGATCCGCCTCAAGTTGCACGAAAAGGGCTTGGTGGCCAAGTACGCCTTCAACGATATCCTGGGGGACTCCCCAGCCATCCGCAGCACCATCCAGATTGCCCGGAGCTATGCCGCCTCCCGTGCCTCCGTGCTGATTCTGGGGGAGACCGGCACCGGCAAGGAGCTGTTCGCCCAGTCCATCCACAACGCCAGTGACCGCCGGGACGGCCCCTTTGTGGCCATCAACTGCGCCGCTGTCAGCAACAGCCTGCTGGAGAGCGAGCTGTTCGGCTATGAGGCCGGGTCCTTTACCGGCGCCTCCCGGGGCGGCCGGGAGGGCGTGTTTGAACTGGCCCACGGCGGTACCCTGTTTCTGGACGAGATCGGCGAGATCCCCCGGGAGACCCAGGTGGAGCTGCTGCGGGTCCTGCAGGAAAAAGAGATCCGCCGGGTGGGCGGAAGCCGGGTGATCCCTGTGGACGTGCGCATCATCGCCGCCACCAACAAGGATCTGCTGCAGGAGACCGTGGAAGGCCGCTTCCGGGAGGACCTGTATTACCGTCTGGACGTGCTGGACCTGAAGCTCCCGCCTCTGCGGGAGCGGGGTGACGATGTGAAGATCTTAGGCCTCCATCTGTTCCGCCAGCTGCCCGGCGGCAAGGACCCCATCATGCAGAGCCAGTTCTTGTATCTGCTTGAACAGGTCGGTCCCTATCAGTGGTACGGCAATATCCGGGAGCTACAAAACTTTGTGGAGCGGGCCAATATTCTGATGAGGAACGCCGGAGCCTCCTCCGTGACGGTGTCGGATATTCTGCGCCGCCGCGCTGAGCCTGCGCCGGAACCCTGCCAGGAAACGGAATCACGTGACCGCCGCGCCATCGAGGCCGCTCTGCACAACCACCCCGGCTCTATGGCGGATGCCGCCAGAAGCCTTGGCTGCAGTCGACAAACTCTATGGCGGAAGATGAAAAAATACGGCATCCAACGGTGATCGTTTCATTTTCTGCTGCGCCTTTAACCGTTTGCAACACACGTTTAACAAATCGCGTTACACTCCCCCGGCCAAACGCCTTGTCTGCCTATTTTCATTCGCGGGCAAGGCGTTTTTTGTGCATTTTTACCCCCTTTTTGTAAATTTTCTACAGCTTTTTCAAATATTTAGTCAAATATATGAATTTTTCCCGAAGGATTGGCACATTTTGCTATATCTGTAATAATAGCTTTTGACGTCGTGGGCGAGCTGCGTCTGGGCAGGTCAGGGGATCCTGTGGCAAGACTCTACTATCTTTTAGGAGGAGATTCCATGGGTAAAACAAAAGTCCAAAAAATCGGCTTCCTTGTCGGCATCGTTGCCATGCTGGTCATCGGCTTCATGCCGACGCCTGAAGGGCTGTCGCTGGTGGGGCAGCGGGTGCTGGCCGTCACCGTACTGATGGTGGTCTTTTGGATCACTGAGGCCATGCCGATCCCGTTCACAGCGCTGTTGCCGATCTTCCTGTTCCCGGTAATGCAAATCACCGGCTCCAAGGGACAGAATGACATCACGCTGTTCGCGCACTATGCCTACTCCACCTGCTACCTGCTGGTGGGCGTGGGCTTCCTGTCCGGCGCCATGGTGAAGCACGGCCTGCACAAGCGTATTGCTCTGGGCATCGTCAGCAAGGTCGGCAAGAAGCCCACCACTCTGATCCTGGGATTCATCATTGCCGTAGGCTTTGTGTCCATGTGGATGTCCAACACGACCGCCACTGTCATGATGCTGCCTGTAGCTCTGGCTATTTCCAGCACCTTGGGCGATAATGCCGCCGGTCTAAAGAAAGCCATGGTCCTGGCCATCCCCTACGCCGCCACCATCGGCGGCATGGCAACTGTCATCGGCACCACCACCAACCCCACCGGCATCGGCCTGATCCGTGAGACCATTGGCATCGACATCGACTTTCTGGACTGGATGAAGATCGGCCTGCCTTTCACCGTCATCCTGATCCCCTTCTTCTGGCTCTATATGGTGAAGTTCTTCAAGGTCGACAAGATGCCCCCTACTGACATCTCCATCGCCCGCAGGCAGTATGAGGAACTGGGGCCCATGAACAAGGGCGAGAAGTGGGTTGCCGCCATCTTCGTTCTGTGTGTCATCCTGTGGGTCACCCGTTCTCTGGTCTGGGGTGACTGGTTCCCCTATGCCACGGATGAAACTATCGCCATGTTCGGTGCAATCTTGGTTATGATTGCACCTATGGATTATAAGAAAGGTGAGTACGTCTGCGACTGGAAGACCGGCTTCAATGACATCCCCTGGAACGCCGTTATTCTGCTGGGCGGCTCCATGGTCATGGGCAACGCCTTCCGGGATGCCGGTTGCGCGGAGTGGATCGCCAATATGCTCTCCGGCTTGGCGGGCATGAACTCCATCCTGATTGTAATTCTGGTTGGTATTGTCACCGCTGTTCTCACTGAACTGACTACCAACGCCGTGGTCGTGGCCGCCTTTATCCCGGTCCTGGCCGGTGTGGGCGAGGCTATCGGAGTCAGTCCCTTTGCCATGATGATCGCCTGCATGTTGGCCTGCAACTTTGCTTTCATGCTGCCTCCCGGAACGCCCCCCAACGCCATTGCTTATGGCTCCGGCGAAATCGAGCTGAAAGATATGTTGAAATGCGGCCTTGGCCTGAAGCTCATCGCTCTGATCATCTTCCCCATCGTTCTGTATTTCATCACCATGGGCATCTTCGGTGTCGGCACGGTTTGACCGTCCCTGGTACATCTGTCACAAGGGCTCCGCACAGTATGTGCGGAGCCCTCCTGTCCCCGCTCCTCCGCTCCAGCGATCCAGCTGCTGGAGTTCACAGGCACAGCACAGGTGTGCGGACCGATCCACACCGTCTCTTCCAGCTGTCTCACAGGCGGCCTCAGGAGAATCATAGGGTACATACACCCCCGAGTACAGAGTCTGTAATCCCCAGGGCCAGCCCGTCCAAAGCCCTGTGCGTCAGCCCTTTCTCGTGCGATCCCCCTGTGTTCTTCTCTCTGTACGGGCTCTGCGTAAGCCGCCGCAGAATCCCCGCCTGCATCTTCTTCGCCCAGCCCTGCAGAAAAACCCCGCCCCCTTCCATTTGGGAAGGGGGCGGGAAGGAGTGTGTGTTAGATGACTTATCGCTCAGGCTTGCAGGGAGTCTCTTTTTCTACATGGATATGGTGGCCGCTGTATGTACCGGGGATGGCCTGCATCTGGGCCTTCGCAGCAGCCAGCAGCTTGGAGAAGGAAATGCCAGTGTCGCAGCCCATCTCATTGAGAGTCCACACCACATCCTCTGTGGACAGATTTCCAGAGGCACCGGGGGCAAAGGGGCAGCCTCCCAGACCACCCAGAGCAGCCTGCACCTTGGTAACCCCCATATCCATGGCCGCCAGGGTGTTGGCCATGCCCAGGCCGCGGGTATCATGGAAGTGGACCATCAGATCCAGACCGGGATATGCGTTCTTCACGGCGCCGATCACTGCGCGCACCTGGGCGGGATCGGCAATGCCGATAGTATCGCACAGGCAGCAGGTCTTCATACCGGCGTCCACATAGTCTTTCAGAAAATTTACTGCGGCGGAGGGATTGTCGTATTTTCAAAGGGACAGCCAAAGGTGGTGGCCAGATCCACGATGATGTCCAGGTCGGGATAGGCAGCCCGGATTTCCTTGTACGCCTCCAGAGACTGCTCGTGGGTGCGGTTGATGTTGGCCTTGTTATGGCTCTTGCTGAGAGAGACCACATAGCACACCCGCCGCAAGCCCAGCTCATAGGCGTTCTGTGCGCCCCGCAGGTTGGGGATCAGGGCGAACAGATCCATGTCTGGATATTTCTCCAGCACCACCCGGGTCACGTCAGCCGCGTCTGCCAGCTGGGGAATGGCCTTGGGGCTGACGAAGGAGGTATACTCGATGTGCTTCACTCCGGCAGCCACCAGTTGATCGATGACGGTCAGCTTCTGCTCCGTGGTGATCGGGGTGCATTTGACACTCTGGAATCCGTCCCGGGGCCCCACTTCGATGACTTCAACTTGCTTGCTCATGACAGGAAATCCTCCTCTAAAATCAGATAACGCCTTTCTCCTTCATCTCGGTCAGTTTGGCCTCGTCGAAGTCCAGCATCTCACCGTAGATCGCGGCATTGTCCTCGCCAAGCAGGGGCGCCCCCTTTCTGGGGCAGGACTTGGTGCGGGTCAGCTTCTGGGCCATGGCCGTGATCTGCAGCTTGCCCATGCCGGGCTGGTCGATCTCCGGGAACATTCCGCGGTTGCCGGCGATCTGGGGGTCCTTCACCAGACGGTCAATAGTGTTCACCGGACAGGCTGGGCAGCCGGCGTCATTGAGCATCTTGTCGATTTCGTCAATGGTATGGTTTCTGGTCCAACTGCTGATGATCTCCCGCAACTCCTCGTGATTTGCGATGCGCTCCTGGATGCCTGCAAACTTGGGGGCATCAGCCAGCTCGGGGCTGCCCATCACACTGCACAGGATCTTCCAAAGCTTGGCGTTTCCGGCGGCGATGACCACGTCGCCGTCACTGGCCGGGAACACATCATAGGGATAGGTGGACTCATAACGGTTGCCGATCCGCTGGGGGATACGGCCGGTAGACTGATAGATCATGGTGATATTCTCCATAGCGGAGGCCACAGAGTCCACCAGTGCCACGTCGACCTTTTCACCCAGACCTGTCCTCTGCTTGTTCACCAGGGCCGCCAGCACGCCGACGGTCAGGTTCAGCCCTCCCAGCACGTCGCCCATGGGGGTGCCGCAGCGGGTGGCAGGGCCGCCAGGCCAGCCGGTGGTGCTCATCAGTCCGCCCATGGCCTGACCTACAATATCATAACCCGCACGCTTGCTGTATGGGCCTGTGTGGCCGAAGCCGGAGCAAGCGCCATAGATGATGCCGGGGTTGATCTCCTTCAGCACATCATATCCCAGGCCCAGCTTCTCCATGGTGCCGGGACGGTAGTTCTCGATCACCACGTCGGCCTTCTTCACCATCTCCTTAAAGATCTCCTTGGCCTCGGGGGCTTTCAGGTTCAGGGTGACGCCCATCTTACTGCGGTTAAAGTTGGCAAAGTAAACGCTTTGATCATTGATAAAGGGGCCCATGCTCCGACTGTCATCACCCTTGCCAGGCTGCTCGACCTTGATAACCGTAGCGCCCATATCCGCCAGTAGCGCACCGCAGTAGGGCCCTGCCAACACGCGGGTCAGATCCAGAATAACAATGCCTTCCAGCAGGCCTTTTTCGTGCTCCATGATAAACCTTCCTTTTCCGTCAATAATATGCCTTCAGAATTGGCCTATCGCTCTGGGGGCGAGACCAGAGGAGGGCCTTATTCTATCGGGATATTAAGCAATTTTTGTGCCAACATTTTGGAGCAGCCCAGACGTCGTAATACCACAGATATCGGTCTGTTTTTTTGAACCGTCCGCTATCAAGCTGCTAATTTGTATCAGTAAGTATTAAATGTACCGTAACATATTGTTACATCCCGTAACACTTCAAGAAGACCTACTGCGGAGCCAAATTTTCCGGTCGGATGCGCCTATCGTCCGCAGCTTTCAACTCCTGAGAGCATGGCGTTCATGCGCCTGGGAAATGCCACATTCACTCCCATCTGGTTCTATTAGCAGTCATGCCGATATCTGAGCAATGTTCCGGTCGATAGAATGCTGCTCCTTTATTTTACAGTAGATATTGAAATGAAGAAAATAGCGCCTCATCCGCCTTCTCCCCCACCAACCTGCGGCTCTTCCTTGATCATTCCTGGAATTATGTGGTGCCAGACATTGATCTCTCTGGCTGAATGAGCTATCAGTGTCGACAGGTTCTTCACACAGCTCCTCTCAATTTGCAGCCTGCTGCCGGCAACATACAACTGCATTTTTGACAAACTTTTCCCGCTGAGATGGGCGAGCCCTTGCCCTCATTTCCCAAACGGTTGAACTAAATTTTTTCTGTACGTTTCCGGCCATTTCCGGTAGTTTCTGCTCGTTTCGGCGTACTTTCCGCCCCTCTTAACTCCACTGTTTCCGTGTGTTCCGAAGCTGTCTGTGGTCAAACATGTGGTCAAAAAGCCCTTCTTGACCAAGTGCGGCATCCGCTGCCGCCGCCTGTCCAGAAGGGCTCTTTTTCATATTCAGGTTTGGGGTATTGTACCTCTGGAAGGGCATGATGCAAGGTATTTCTCTCCCGCTTTCAGTGCCCTCCCGGCCCCCTTTTTCATGCCAAAAAAAGGAGGCATTTTCAGAGCCAAAACCGCCCGAAGCTTGCGTCGCTATATCAAAGAATAGGGCGGCTAGATTTTGTCTCAGCAGGATGGAAATTCCCCCTATTTTCTGAAAGCGTAACCCAATCAATCAAAGCCCTTAAAATGCGGATTTTCTTTCAGCAGTCCCAGAAGCTTCTCCTTCAGTTCCGGCTCTCCGAGCCAGTCGCAGGTCTCCAGCAAGTCCTCCTGTGGACTGCCCACATAGGCACTTCTGAATAGCTGCCTCGCCAAGCGATCATCCTGCTTCAGGTGCATCAGTAACTTTTGTTGAACGGCACAGTTTCTGCAGAGGTCGTATAGATCATTTCCCAGGAGCTGTTCGGCAACATCCCTCTCCTGCAAATGCCTTTCAGCCGTATCCAGCAACAATTTCATCATCTGGATCGCCATGTCCGGGTTCTGGTCTCCAATTTTGTCCAGAAGCTCCACGATATCCATCTCTGAAAGTTCCTCTGCCGTCCAACGGCTGACCGCCTCCGGAAAGGCGGAAATAAGCAGATCCTGGCAGGCCCACTCATTTTCGGAAAAATCCCACCGGCGGACCATGTCCTCCAACTCGCTGCGGGAAAAACTGCGGGGTGTTTCCTCCACATCATCGAAAGCGAATGTCACCTTGACGGTAAACTGAACAGATGATGTATCTGCCTGCATCAGCTTAGCCTTTTCTGAGGACTGGAGAGACGAGATTCCACCAAAATCCCCGCACCAGCCGCACTCCCAGCTAGTTCCCCGTACCATCACGGGACTGCCACAGTGTGGACATCGAATCGTCATAGATTGCGCCTCCCTTTCTGCTGCCATTGTAGCGGGAAATCCATCTTCCGGCAAGCCTTATCGGCTCAGCAGCCAGGCAATGCCGGCAGCGGTGCGCTCCGCCGCATGTTCATAGTGGTTGCCCGAGTTCAGATGAAACACCGTATCGATTCCCCTGGCCTGATAGAATGCATGAATCTCTTCCGTGTTCTTTTGGACACTTTGAAGAACCGTGTTTCTGGTCTTGCTCTCCTTATCTCCCAGGGAAAAGTACATACAATCCGGCCGACGCTTTAGTTCATGGGAGAAGATGTACTCCTTCATTCCGGGAAACCAGAGAGATCCAGACATACTGCCCACACGAGAGAACAGATCCGTCTGGTAAATGCTGTACAGTGCAAACAGCCCGGCCAGAGAGTAACCGGCAATCCCACGCCAGCAAGGGACTCCAGTAATTTTCTTCTCTGCCGCTGGAATAATTTCCTCCGTCAGGAGTCGCAGATAATCGTCCGCACCGCCAGTGCAGGGGTCAGCATTTTTAAAAGCAGGCGGGCTGTCCCAGGGAACCATATCGTGGTTCCAGTCCAGATCACTGATGGCCACCAGCGTGAACGGCGGGCAGCTAGCAGCCTGTGCAGCTTCGAATACTTTCTGTCCTTCATTGGAGAAGGTGTTAAGATAAATGATTGGACATTCTGATCCTGCATACGAAAAAATAGAGATGGTCTTGTGTTTTGTTGTAATGACCTGCATGATGGCTATCACCGTCCTTTAGTTGGGCAATGATTTTCTTCAAATGCCAGTCTAATATTATTTTTATTATACTGTAAAATTTCACCACTCACAATAGCTATAAGTCGGTCTCAATATACTCAGTTGCTATTGGAGGCAACAAAAATCATGCGAATATATGATTTTCTTGCGTATTACTGTCAAATATGCTATTATAATACACAACGCTGTCAGGTGTTGGAATATACCTTGGCGGCATGACCGCATAAGTCAAATGCTCTGCCGCATGGCAGAGCATTTTTGTTTATCAGTATGGAGGAATCTTCTATGGCAGTCAGCTATAAAAAGCTTTGGAAGCTTCTCATTGACAAAGATATGAAGAAAAAGGACTTATGTGCAAAAGCTGGAATCAGCCCGGCTTCTGTCACAAAGATGGGTAGAAATGGCCATGTAACTACAGAGATCCTTCTAAAAATTTGCACTGCATTGGATTGTCAAATTGAGGACATTGTAGAAATTATACCAGACAAAGAATAGTCCTCAAATTGACTTTTATTTAGAAAAGAATATTATGCGGACAGGTGTAATGTAGACTGTCCGTCAAGGGAAGCGAGGCTTGCTCCATGGCAAAACTGATTGGACGTGTACGATCTTCTAACTTTGGAGAAAACTTGTTCATTACCAAAGCCCAGGAATTTTTAGATGATCATTATATCATTTACTGGAACCGTCAAATCTTTGGCCGCGAATTTGATGTCTGTATTCTCATGCCCGGAAAAGGTATTTTGGTTGTTGAATTGAAAGGATGGCGCGAGGAAAATATCCTTCGCATCGAAAATAGCGATACCATTATAATCAAAACCGATGAGGGAGAAATTCCTGCTACACCTCAGAAACAGGCTCGTGGATATCGTTTCGCCATTGAGCGTCATATACGCCAAAATATAGGTAAGTATCCGCTGGTATTTCAAACGGTCTGTCTTCCCAGGTCTCAAAATCTTTTATCACCAAAAAGACTTGATGTGGTTTTAGACGAGCCATTTACCATATTGAAGGAAGACCTCGAGGACACGAATTCGTTTTACAAAAAAATTGACCAAGCCTTATCAGAAGCCAATCATTGGAAAAGGACTCCGTTTGATTCAAAAACTATGCTGGAAGTACGCCATATTTTTGAATGCGATATTGAACCAGATGAGAATGATGCTATTTCTGATGAGCAAAATAGCACAGATTATCACAATGAGCATGACTACTCCAGATTCTATTTTCTCGGGTCCGGGAGTTCTCTTGATAGCGTGCTGGATGAAATGATCTCACAATACATACAGGGATGTAAATTGTATGGGGTCGTTGCAACATCCCAGCAGCTCACACAGGTTGCGATGGCATTAGATGCAGCGTTAACCGACAAAGGCCTTGTGCGCAATAGAGATAGTATTGAATTAGATTTTGATCGTTCTACACCGCACAATCCCGAAGTATCGGAAAACATGACTTCTTTTATGGCCTTCCATTGTTCGCTTAGTGTATTGGCGGAAAATATCTCAGATCTTCCCAGTATATTTGTATTCATAATGGGAAGTTTTCCTCACAAGAGAAAGCGTGGTTAGAAAATTTAAGTAAACATAGTCAATTTAATTCCGAGCAATACTTCGTAGAACATGCAGATCCAGAAAAGAACGTGGTAATTCGTGCTGGAGCTGGTACGGGAAAAACCTATACAATGGTCTCTCGCATAGGTTTTATTTGCTATACTCAAAGTCCTAATCTGCAGAATATGGCTGACCGCATTGTAATGATTACATTTACCAATGAAGCAGCTGACCAGATGAAGGAAAAACTAAAGTCTTATTTTGAAAACTGCTATTTGCTAACGTCACAAGTAGATTATCTTACTATGATTTCTCATATTGACCATATGCAGATTAGCACAATCCACTCTTATGCCAAGAAAGTAATTGCTCAACTGGGAACAGAATTTGGATATGGAATCGATGTTAGCATTACGTCCAGCGAGTTTCATCGTCGTCGAAAATCTCTGATCTACTGGACTCATATATTGAACAGAAGAAGAAAGAATGTGGCCTTGGATACGCGGAACAGTTAGGAATGCCCATCTATGCGATCCGAGAGAGTATCTTGGACTTTATTGGGAAACTTCACAATAAAAGTGCCGATATTGCTTCCATTGCTCCCCAAAATTTTGGTTCCATTTTGCTGGATGATTCTCGTCATGAACTCCACCAGCTTTTAGCTGACATCATTCCTGCCGTAGAAATAGAGTATGCCAACGAACTTTTGGACAACAACCAGATCCATTTAAGTTCTATGATGTCGCTGCTTAATCGCTTTATCTGCAATCCGGAAAGTAAATCTCGCATATGTGAACTCAAAAGAGAAAACGTCCGCCAATTCATGTTTGTTGATGAGTTCCAAGATACAGACGATACTCAAATTGAAATACTTATGACTCTTGCAAATTTTTTGGACTATAAATTGTTCGTAGTCGGAGATATTAAGCAGTGTATTTATCGATTCCGTGGTGCCAAGGAAAAGCTTTTGATCAACTACACATTGACGATCATCCGGATGAGTGGTTGCAATTTTCTCTACAGCGAAATTATCGAACAGATACTGCTCTTCTAGACTTGTATCATCGTTCTTTGAAGCCTGGGGAAATCGCGACGATGAACTATTGTCTTACAAGAGTACTGATCGGCTTCTAGGAACCCGACACTATAACAGTTATCTAGTGGGTAAAGAAGATAAATTTTACAAACGCTTACCTATCCAGAGTGAAGAGCTCCGCATTCCTGCCCTCGCTAATGAAATTCGTCGTATTCAACGGCGGATTGAATATGAGATCCAACAAGGAATGAAGCTTTCCGAGAAAGAAAAGAGCATTGCCATTTTGGTTCGAGAAAACTGGCAGGCAGATTTAGTTCGATCTGAATGTGCTCGTCTGGGGATTAGTGTACAGACTAGCACCGGTGGTGACCTGTATATGTCCCAGCCGGCCCTAGATATGATGACATTAGTAAATGCTCTCGTTCATTTTGATGAGGCGGATTATCTGTATAATTTAGTCACATCCAACTTTTTTAATATTGACATCCCTAAATCGAACCTTTATGAAATACGAATGAAATTCCGTTCAGAGGGGTGGTGTACTCAGGAAAATGAAAGAGAGCAGGCAACCTATATCATTCATCTTATGAATCTGTCTCTGGCCAATACTAACAGCAAAGAGAATACGTGGGAGTACATCATTCACAGTCTCAGGACTAAGCCTATTTTACAAGCGGTTCGAGAAATTTACAGCACGTTAGAACCCTGGAAAAACTATAGTACTGAACCAGAAAAACAGCACTATTATCAATTGAATGTAGACCTTCTTTTTGAGCAATTAATTAACGCATGTAACATAGATCGGCTCACGATCAACACATTACAGGAACACCTGTACAACTGCATCGTGTCTAAAGTTTCTGTAGATAGCAGGACGGCACCTTCTGACAAGAACGATGTACCTATTCAATGCATTACTGTCCATAAGTCAAAAGGGTTGGAATTTGGACATGTTATTCTTCCCTATTGTTCAGCATCGATTTCTCATATTAAAAAGTCTCAGTTACATGTTAGTGCAACCAAAAAAGATGGTCAGCTGCAGATCGGGTATAGTCTGAATATGGGAGAATTCCAAGCCCCCATTCAGAATGATTACTACGACATAACCATGGAAAAAGCAGAAAAAAGCAGAGAGGAAACTCGAATTTTATATGTGGCAATGACTCGAGCCATTCGCTCCTTCTCTTGGATCGAACTTCAGGGAAAGAATACCCTCTCCTGGCAAACGTTGATTGGAATGGAGGCGTGATCTCATGCCTTATAAGATTTATACCTATGAAGATCCCTACAAGCTGGATCAAACCGATTTTTGGGATGAAATATCGTGTTTACCACACTTTTGCGTGGCAAGAACAATGGTCAATGGATTAAAAGATGTGATGCAGGACAGTATTCAAGGACTAATCTGCCCATTGGATAACTTGGTATCATTTCCACCGGAAGACTTCAAGTCTAAGCATGAAGTTTATAGGTCCTGGACGGAAAATATCAGCCTACGGATTCAACAATATAGTGCACTAACTACAATTTTTAAGCGAGAGTTAGAAAATCACAATATTGATGAAAAGTTTTATCAGGCCCTCCAGCAAAATCAAACATATTTTTTGGAGGCCATCCGTCTTTTCATCGAATTGGGAATCGGACCTGACTCATTAGATGCAGAAAAGGGTAACAAAGAACAACGGCTATTCACGTTTGCACTAAAAGAAGTTTCCAAGGATCCTCTATTTTCATTTCCTCATACGCCTACGGTAAGTACCTTAAAAGAAATTATTACTGAGTTAGCTCAGAACGAGTTAAGAGAGTATGATGAAAAAAATACAGGATCACAAAAGGATCGCCTCTGGTACGAACGAGCTATCAAAAACACGGCTGACCAGCCATTAAAAGCCATCGTAGTCCATGGAGTACATCAATTTTCTCCTCCGCAGTTACGGCTTCTTTTAGATATGGAGAAGATGGGAATCACGATTATTTTCCTCTTCAATTATCAAAAGCAATTTCCGAAAATGTATTCTTCCTGGGAGTACATCTACAAGTGCTTTGATGCCCCTATTCATCATGATGCCAATATTGGACGATATGAAATGCAAATGATGCAGAATGCCAGTAACGCATTAGGATGTGCGTTAGGCGAAATGTATGAGGGGCATTACCAGTCCCGAGATTCGCATTTTCAAAAGTGGCATGGCCTATATAAAAATGTGAACTTTATCGAATTTGCCAATATTACAGAGTATGCTCACTTTGTTTCAAACCACTTTGATGTTGCCCAAAAGAAGTATAGAGACTCTCAAAGCGTGATTGATCGTGGTAATGACGTGCTAAACCATGCAGCGGTATTGCGCTTCTTAGATGAGCAAGTCTATACGGCTAATCGAGATGTTCATACCCTGCTGAAAATCTATTATCCAGAGTATGCTAAAGAAAGGCATTTCCTTTCCTATCCGATTGGGCAGTTCTTCTCTGCAATCTACCGCCTTTGGGATTATGAACGTGGTGAGATTAAAATTGATATTCCAGCAATCAAGGAGTGCTTATCTTCCCACATTTTAACTGCAGGTTCTGGAGAAAGTCTCTTGAGGACCTTCTACAATCTGGATATTATTTTTGACGGAATTACTACTTTTGAGGAGTTTAGAGAGAAAATTGCAACAGAATATGTTTCTCACTATAATTCTGTTACACGGTCAAGAGCAAAAGGCCCCATTTATCACCTGCGGCAGCTTTCCATTTACAATAAATATAAGGTAACAAAAAAGGATATCACAACCCTGGTAAATGCAATTGAAGAGATCAATGAAATTGCAAAGCACCTTTTTGCTGTAGATGACACTCATGAAGATTATATCAGTTTCGGAAAACATTTTGAAAATCTTGAAGCATTCTTGAAGCGGAGAGATCTATCACTAGCCAATGAAGAAGAGCGTACACTGATTGACGCGTTAAGACTTCGGCTGGACAAAGTAAAACCCGAAAAGTCTTTTCTGGAACTTTCCGGGATTTGCAGGAGGGACTCTATTTCTACCTAAAGCAGAAGAATAGTGAGGAAGGCGTAGACTGGATTGTCAAGAATTTTGAGCAGATTGATGGTGACATCTTACAGAGCAGAGGTCAAAAAAGTCGGGGAGAAGAAAAGGTTTATCACTTTGCATGTTTATCTGATCGAGACCTAAATTGCAAAGTTGATGACCTGTTACCCTAACTAACGGAATCCTTTATTCGCAAGGCCTATGCTCCTATTGATCTTCAATTTCAAGTCTATTACACGGCTCTGGGAAAGAGCTTCCTTCGATACGCCTTATTTTACGGGCTCTGCTATAACTATTGCGATGTAAGGCTTAGCTATGTAAAACAGTATAGTGAAGAAACAACCGAACCGTATGCAATGTTGCCCGTTCTCGGCCTTAAGCCTAGCAGCGGAGTAGTTGACAGTATCAAGAAACCCATTCCGTACTCAATCAATGTTGGACAAGAGCCCACAAAAAGTGTCCGCTACAATCGTAATGAAATGATGTCCATGTTTCTTTGTCCATATCGCTTTTTTTTGGACTATGTCATGGAAGACGCCCCTGTTCAGCAGGGCTCGTTTCTTTATCAAAAATTCTATGAAAACTGCTTGGTGGACGCAGTTTGGAAGCGTATCGGTGGTCAGCCCAAAGAGAGTGCTATTCGTTATTTAGAACGTGTGATTGCACAAGAAAGCGCAATTATCAGGCCATATTTTTCTTTTTGGAAACAAACAGAGACGCTTGATCTAGAACGTAGAGCTAAAAATTATCTGCTACATGAGATTATAGGGGAAAGTACTGGCGAGAAGATTCGGCCGTATCAGGAATCCCATATGGATATGCGGAGGATGTTTGGCAAGGCAAAATTCTACATTGACATTACTGAATCTGAGCCCAAGAATCCTTATGAAAGCTTTGAAAATTTAGCAAAGCGCGAATATCCCCAAAAGATTTATTCCCTGTACAGCTTACCAAAGCCAGATAAAAGGCCTGCAGATAAGGCTCGTGCAGACGAATTGTGCAACACAACAAAGCAATATATTAACCAAGTTTATGGCAAGGACAAGACCGCCATACCTGCAGATTGGTGTCATTTTGTGTTCACCGCGGCGTTTGTATGGAGTCTTTCCTAACAATAGAGTGAAATTCTTTTCCGCCATTTGATAAATACTGCATACCGCCGAAGAGAGAGAGGCATTTGCTTATGCTGATTGGTTGTTATTATCGCTGTCCAATTCCTGTAGAGCCAAGAGATGAAGAGCATCCTAGATTCTTTGTCCTAGCCCAGGTTATTGATTATGATGAAATCTCTGATATGGTCAAAGTCAAAATGCATGACCTATTGGGAAGCTTCCAATATTACAGCGAAATTTTAACACATGACACTTTCTATGCGCCCACAATTACGCGATGTGCAGCAATTCAAGGTGGAAAGGTGCAATCACAGTGGGGAGAAGGCACTATTTTATCCAAAATTGAACCTAGTTCTGATGACGAGCCATATTGGTATATAATAAAAATCTCCAATGGACGAACGGTCAAAGTTTGTGAAACAGCCTTGCAAATTGAGTACTCACAAATGGACTTTGATCCGACCCTGCAGCTTAAAACATATGAATTTCAACATCCCAGCTGGTTTATTAACCGCCTGAAAGTCAGTCGAAACCTGCAGCTAGTGGACCATGCTGCTTATGGCTTTAAGGTCTTGGCTGGATGCCGTGCATATCTTCTTCCCCACCAGATCAGTACAGTAGCACGGTGTTTTGAAACACTCCCTATTCGCTATATGCTTGCCGATGAAGTCGGTTTGGGTAAAACTGTAGAAGCGTGTTCTATTCTTAAAATTCTAACAAGCGAAACGCCCAACTTCCGAGCACTCATTATTGTTCCAGGGGCTCTTGTCAGTCAATGGAAGAACGAATTGCACTATAAGTATGCATTGACAGCTACTTCATATACTGTGGGATCTAACATCAGCATTCTTCCGATGGAAGAGCTCGACAGTATCAAGGCATCTCGACTTATAAACGCACATTGGGATCTAATTATTGTAGATGAAACACATCGTTTGCTTGGGGCAAACAGTTGGTATGAAAAAGTGCAGAATCTGAGCCGACGTATCACACATATTCTGCTGCTTTCCGCAACCCCGATACAAGACCGAAACGAAGAATACCGCCGTCTCTTAGCTTTGTTAAATCCCGAGCAGTATGCCGATATGCCTCCTGAGCGTTTTGCGTTTCTAGTAAAAAAGCAAAAGCAGGTGCAGCAGTCGGCAAACCAACAGCTTGGTCGACTAGAAAAGTTCGATGACTATTGCGAAATTATACTTGATAAACTCCAATCCATGGCAGATACCCTGGAAGACCAAGCATTAACAAAATTAGTGAATTCTATTGATCTTTCCTCCAGAGATAAAGGAAAAGAATTTGTAACACAAGCCCTATCCTATATCTGCGAAAACTACCGAGTCGAACGGAAAGTAATTCGGAATCGCCGTCAACTAATAGCGGGAAAAATGGCAAAAAGGACGTTGATTAAGCTTCCATATACCCCTAGTACAGCAGATGAAACCTATAATGAAATGGGCGCTATTCAAAATACGTTATCGTATCTGACCGAATACTCAGATGGCACTGAAGAATACATTCTCCAAATCGCAATTCCACTTTTAGGAGCTCTTTTCAGCAGTCCATGGGCCTTTGAGGATATGATACATACCCTCGGGATCAAAGATGAAGGATTACTTAATAGCGCTGAAACTTGGAGGAACCAGGCAGAGCAGGAGCACCAACTAGTTAACCAAGCTCTCGATGAAGATCCCGATATCATAAAAGGACGCCTTATGGTAGCTATGAACTATTTGGACCAGGAAACAGATATTCTTAGCAATCCAGATTGTAAGGTTGTGGTGTTCACTGGATACAATGCAACTCTTCTGCAATTTTATGAATTGTTCAATGCCCGGTTCCGTCCGCTTGGGATTTATGCAGTGGCCTTTGGAAAGCATATGAACCGTGAAGAATTAGAAGATAGCGTTTATGCTTTTCAAAATGATAGCACTTGTAAAGTAATTATATGTGATGAAACTGGAGGCGAAGGAAGAAACTTTCAAAACGCCGAACAAATTATTCACTTAGACATGCCCTGGAGTGCCAATACACTAGAGCAACGTATTGGCCGCCTAGATCGCCTTGGAAGGTCTCCAGAACAAGATGTTCTCTCTGTAGTCCTATATGCCGAAGATTCAATCGAAGAACAACTCTTCCACATTTGGAAAGACGGCATGAAATTATTTGAGCAATCTTTAAGTGGCCTTGAAATCATCACTGGAGAACTTAACAACTTAATCGTTGAAGCCCTGTTGGATGACTTCCAAAACGGATTAGAAAATGCTTTTGAAGATATTCTAGATCAGGCAGAAGAAATGCGTGACAGTGTGGAGGATGAGCAGCTCTTTGATATTGGGGCTACTTTGTACCGCCCACTTTCCCTGGGAGTTGACCATGTATTAAAGCTATATGCGCAAGAGGCTGACAACATCTTTGCTCAGGCTATGTTGGGCTGGGGACGGCAGGCTGGATTAGAGTCTGAATATCCCATACAAAATGGATTAGTTGAGTTCAGAGAAAGCCGCTTTAGTCCTAATGCAGCCAAACAATCCCTATTTGTACCTCCAGATTGGTCTGTATATCAAGATTCTTCTATTGTTCGGCGTGAAGGAAGAATTTTGGGCTCCTTTGACCGAAATATTGCTGCCCTTCGTGAAGATATTCTATTTTTTGCACCTGGAGATGGCGTCTACAATGCCATTATTTCAAATGCAGTCGGTTGTAGTCGCGGGCGCTGTGCAGCCATTGGAACTCCTGGCCCCTTTAATTATGATGGTCTCGTTTACATCTACCGCATTGAAGTTCCCATTGAAAAATTAGTTGATGAATGTGTTCCATTACAAACTCTGGCTCAATTTAGAATGTTTCTTCCACTCGAACAAATCATTGTGCCAATTGGATTAACAGCTAAAAGCAGAGAAATTCCGGAAAAAGAGGTTGTTTCTGCGTTACTTAACCTAAAAGAGAATCGTGTGGATCACTTGGGAAGACGTGGAGCAGGTAGATTGTCAGTATCCCCGCTAGAGATGTTTATACTAAAAACGCCACCAGAACAATGGGAGCCACTTGTAGCGGTCTGTACAGCCAATGCATTTAAGCGTGCTACTATTAAATTGCGGGAAGAAGCAGACCTCAAAACTGCTCATAAAGAAATGAATCGGATCATCAACGGATATCACGCAGAAGCCCTGTACTTTGATCGAGATCTTGAAATAGTCGAGGAAAAAGCAAAGATATTCCAAACGACTTTATCTGTTATGAAACAGGCCAAACCAGTTTTAGACTCTGTATGTTTCCTAAGGGTGAGAAAACATGGATAGCATCGAAATTCTTCGACAATACTTATCTGGTGCCATGAAAGCCAATTTCGCCGAAGCCGAATTACAAAAGTTTCTTAATCAAGCAGGATCTCTATCCAATTTAAGAGAAGCTACACGGGCGAGATGCGCTTTAGGTGTAATCCGGCGAACAATCCAATTCCGGCGCGGCGAAGCATCTTCTCAAGATATTTGTCTTAACTTGCGGGATGCCATTCTCTATTTGGGCCACCTAAAAGTACCGCAGCGGGTCTACGAAGCAGCGAAAGATGTTGGAAAAGATTACGGTTTAATCTGTGAACCCGATTCTGTAGTTTCGTGTTTACAAAAAACTCCCGCTTGGCTTCCTCACAATAAATATGTTGAGGATGTATATGCATTGAGGTCAGCAGAAAACGCAGAAGTAGAGGAACCCTCTATCGGAGATAGTATCCTTAGTAGTTGTACAAAATTTCAATGTTACAAGAATTTTGAACAGAAGATAGCCGTACATACTGCTCTCAATTTACCGGGTGGTCATACACTTTTGGTCTCACTGCCAACAGGCGGCGGAAAAAGTTTAATAACACAAGTACTTGCAAGTGAGACAAATGGGCTAACTTTAGTGATTGTACCTACTGTCGCCTTGGCTTTAGATCAATACCATGCAGCAAAAACAAATTTACTCTTTCAAGAAGAAATCTACTGCTACCGAGGCGCACAGAGCGATCATGACCGAATTGCTATTATCCATGCGCTGAGTCAAAAAAAAGCAAAGCTCCTATTTGCGTCTCCAGAGGCTATTTTTAAAAATACAGAACTGTTTCGGCTTTTAGAGGATGCTGCTAAGTGCGGATATATGCGCAATATTGTTGTGGATGAGGCACATGTCGTTCCGGATTGGGGGATATTCTTCAGACCTGACTTTCAAATATTCTCTGTAATACTGAAAAAATGGAGAAATTTATCCCAAAATACACTGAAAACATATTTGCTCTCAGCTACACTTTCTGATGACGTGGTAGAAACACTCTTCTTCCTTTTTGGATCTCCTGGGAAAAACGTGCAATTCCGCTGTGATGCATTACGCCAAGAACCTAGATTCTATTTCTACCCGGCCAAAACACGCCATGAGCAAGACGAATGTGTTATGCAAGCGATTCTCCTGTTGCCAAAACCTATGGTTGTGTATGTGCTAGAGCCTAAAGAGGCAGCCGCATTACAAGCACGGCTCCAGGCTCTAGGCTATCAAAACATCCCTATTTTTACAGGCGAAACAAAGGAAAATGTTCGTGATCAAGTCCTTACCGGATGGAAAATAATCAATACGATGTTGTAATTGCTACATCTGCATTTGGCATCAGTTGATAAGCCCAATGTAAGAACAATTGTGCATTCCTGTGTGCCAGAAAATCTAAGCCGCTATTACCAGGAAGTCGGTCGTGGCGGGCGTGACCATATGCCATCGCTGAGCGTTTTCGTCCCCTACCGAAGCAATATGGATGGTAACAGCGATGTTCACCGCGCATGGGGACTCGTGAATAAGCGTGTACTAACGGTACCCCTCATGGTAAGCAGATGGACCGGAATGATGGAATCATCTCGAGGCCAAGTAGACGGTGACATTTGCGTTTTAGATACATCGGCAACACCGCCCCATATGACTATCGATGAAGCGGAATATGCCGGAAATCGGAATAGTGCCTGGAATATTAATTTACTGCTATTTCTTCATAGAACTGGGTTTATTGATCTTTAGATGCCAAGTATGATACCGAACATAATTCCTATCAATTGACAGCTAAACTTCTGAATTTAGATGTATTAAATGATCCTGTGCAGATGGCTTTGGCCTTAGAAAATCCGCGGCAAAAAGAAGCAGAACTGCAGCTACACGGATACACTATTATTCGAGACCTAGTGCAAAAGCCAGAAGCGACTTGTTGGGGACGTGTGTTTAAGCATCTATTCCCCTTGTCTCAAGAAGTATGTAATGGCTGTCCAGTTGATAAAAATGGACGTTTCACAACAGATAAAAAATATAAGTTACGCACTAGCCCAGAATTAACTTTGGATCCATCTATTCCTTCACGGAAACTGGACCGACTCATGGGCTCTTATACCACAATGCTTGTGGCACGTACTGTGACTGGCGAGCCAAATTCTGAAGAAATTCAGATTGTTTCAAAAAAGGCATGTGAAGCTGGACTTGGTACAATTATTATTCCAGATGTTTTTTATGATAATCTTCCCTTTTCTGGACTCGTACTAACATATAGCGAATTTTATTTTGTAGCCTCAATGGCACCATATCTCTTTTCCCGTGGAGTCCTCTGTATATTTGGAGATGACAACAATACTAATCAAGCGCTCTATGATAATCTTGAAAAACTTCAAGGGTACGGATACCGATGCGTACTATATTGCAATGAGTTCATGCCTATTGTTAAAGCTAGAAAAGCCATTAAAGACTATATCGATGGCTATATGATCCCTCTTGATAGACTATAAGGTGGTGTGGCTATGTTCCAGAAAGCCCCAGATTCTATGATACCAGATCCTACTCCAGAGCGCGTCTATGCTATTTGTCGCATGGTAGCACACCAGAGCATGACCAAAGACGAATTGAAAGATGCGATGTCCTTGGGCAATCCTAGCAACAGTAATTATAGTGAATTTAATGCATCTTTGTCTGTGGCTACAAATGATTTAGGCGCTCTGAAGTATGTCGATGATAAACTCCAACTCGCCGTCGATGCGTCTTGCTTTGTATCCCCTGCCGCTTTTCGCCGTTTTGTTAGTTCAAAAGTCTTTCTAGTGAAAGACTCTTCGTTTCTGCTATTTACGAAGTGGTACATTGCCCAGAACGAGCGTGTGTTTACATTGGATGATTGGGGGGTAAAAGCAAGTACAGCGTCCAAAGAAGTAAGTGCCTTAAGCGTCATGAAGGAAAATGATGCCTATGGTTGGCGCTTTTGGGCTATGTTTTTAGGCCTGGGATACTTAAGTGGTACCTCACTAATCCCAAATGCAAAAATACGATTAGAGGATCTTTTTATTACAGAGTTTCCTAAAAGCTTTCCATATAACGAGCCGGTTCAAGCAATGGATTTCAGATCATGGCTCGCAGCTAAAATGCCAGAGGCCGACTTAAGTGGGATTTGGCCCATGGCTGTATCTGCCGGTTTAAGAACATTACATGAATTGGATATCATCAAATTAGAGGCTCGGCGAGATACTGATAGAATAAAACTTTATTTCGTTGATGGGGATCCGATTGATGAATTCTCTCATATCTCTGTAAGAGAGGAGGCATGCAGATGAAGTGGGATCAATATCGCTCCGTAATGGAACAGCATGTCATTAAAACTGACGACATGGCAACTGAAGATGCCTATTTCATGGCCACCCATATGCCTTTTTCTCAATTGGAAGTCATTGAGGGTGGACAAACGGCTACACCGCCAGAATACATGAGTGAAGATGAGGTGTTTGAAAAGCTCATCTATAATCCAGAAAATCTTCACCGCCTCATTATTGTGCGCGGAAATAACGGCACAGGAAAATCTCACTTAATTCGCTATTTAAAAGCTCGTTTTGAGAATAGCGACTCCTCTGTATATAACAAAGACACGGAACAATTAATCTTTTTGCGCCGGCTAAACAATTCTGTTCGTGGTGTTTTTTCACAGCTATTAGAACAAAAAGTAATACAAGATCCAGAGGTAGAAGAAAAAATCAAAAAGTTTGTTGATTCTTCGGATTCTCAAGATGAGGCGGAGTTTAAAACCAAAATTTGGTTAAATTATGTGGGTGCAGTGAGTTCAGATAAGAGCGACAAAGTTTATCGGACTGCTGAATGCAAAGAACTCGAACAGTTTCTATTGGATAGCAGAGTTCAAGAACACCTCATGCGTGAGGATGGTGCCATTTCTCGGTGCTACCGAGTGATAACCATGCCGAGTGATCAGGTATTAAAAGAGACAACGATTTTTACGGAAGAGGACTTTGCTGTACGTCAGATGCTCCGGGCCGTAGCAAATGCCGGGAATGAAGAAGCAAAGAGCTTTGTACAAACATTAAAATCAGACGATGGAGAAGTCACTAAGTTAATCAACTATCTAAACCATTTTACCAGCCAAGTTGTCCAAAGATGTGCCGATATTTCCAGTGAAAGCACTAAATCAGTGTTTGAAAAATTGCGAAAAGATTTGAAAAAACAGGGAAAGAATCTTACGCTTTTTATTGAAGACTTTACTGGATTTACAGGGATTGATTCAGAACTGATTACTGTTCTTTCTACCGAACATGGCGGTGATTATGCAGATCTCTGTCGAGTAACCTCTATTATTGGCATTACAGATGGTTACTATGGACAATTTAAGGACAATTTCAAGGATCGTGTTACACACCAAATTAATGTGACCGAGAATTCTTGCGGAAACGAAGAGTTTTTGACTCATATGGCCGCCCGGTATCTCAATGCCATTTACTGTGATCCTCAGATGATTCAGAACTGGTACAGGGAAGGAGCCCTTTTAGAACAAATTCCGATAAGCGATTTCACTCCCCCCTGTCCATGGGAGAGTGAAAAGATAGGGAACAAAGAAGCTACACTCTATCCGTTTAATCGGAGAGCTTTGATGGCACTATATGCTAACCTACCGGTGAAAACACCGCGTATGTTCTTGAGAGATGTGATTAAAGCTCAGCTCAAAGAATATTTCGATGGGAAAAAATATGGAGATGAGTGGAAGTTCCCCTTAAATCCAAGCTCGGTTCAAATGAGCAATGCTCCCCACAGCTCTGCAATTGATCGTCAAGAACAGTTTTCTGAAGATGATCGTCAGCGCTTGAAAAATCTCTTTGCATTATGGGGCAATGGATCAGCTAATGGTGTTCAAGACGAAAGCGGAACAATATATTTCGGAGGCATTCATAAGGCCTTTCTAGTAGATATAGGATTATCTGAATTTGCTGGAATTGGGCAGCTCCAAACAGTATCCTCACAAGGATCCTCCACGGTAACACCACCCTCGAATTTCACTACTGCCGTGCAAGAAGAAAACCATGCAGAGCAAGAAACAAGCCCCTCACATCCTTCCAAAACTGTCGCTAGAGAAAGCGCAGAGGATAGAAAATATCGGCGCTTTCAGGAAGATATTGATGGGTGGTATTCGAGAAATCAGGCCCTACAGTCTCCCGACTATAAAACGTGGTTACGGAATTTTATATGTGGTAGTGGCCCGTATTCAGGTGCTATCAACTGGCAAGATATTGGGATCCCAGCTTATATTGCTGCGGAAAGACTCTCTGATATTGGCGTCATCTATATTGAAGGACAGGCTAATCCAGGGAATGCGGAGAAAGCCATCATCAAAGTAGATCGCTCACCAGAGAGTCGAGATGCTCTATTAGCCTTGGTTGAACATGAGCATGCAAAGGGATGGGATTTTTCTGGTTCTGCTTTCTATCAGCAAAAACTCATTACTTGGCTAGAGCGCAGGAAAACAGCCATCATCAACAAAGTATGTGCAATTGAGAATGATCAAGAGAAACCAGCAATTTACGATTGGTGCCTTGCACTTCAGTATTTGAAGGCTAAAATCATCGGCAAGCCCGTAGATGTTTCCACCCCCCTGCAGGCTGTAAAAAGTTTGTTTAACGAGATACCTAATGAGAGTACTATGGAGCGTCCGACACAAGAGTGGCAAGGACTTATAAATCTTGTCAAAAACGAGAAAAGCAATTTTGATGCAGGGCTCCAATTGCTACGCTTGTCTGCCAATACAACAATGGGAACAATTCAACGAGCACGGAGCGGCAATGTCTATCTATTCCATACTGATGAGTTAGTTACAGCGGCAGAACATCTTATGGCCTGTAACTGGAATATAAGTGCAATCTTGCCAGGAAATATAGAGAAAAATCTGTTGAATAATCCGGCTATCTTATTAAAAAGGCTCTATCCAAGGATCCAACATGTAGTTGAAGCAGAAGAAAAACATATTGTGGATACCACACATAAAATAGAGCCTTATGTTGGCCAATTATCACAAGAATGTTTGGTAGATGCACTGAGTGCTATTCAAAATCTCTTTTTGCTTTTCTTACAACATGGAATTCCAATCAATAGCAAGCTGAGAGATAGATTTAATGACCTTTCTCCCATGGAAGAAACGAAAAAGGTTCTATCGATCCTTTCTTACCTTTCCGAAATACAGAAGGAAGATTTCATCTCTCAATTTTCTGTCTATTCCGCTAATGATATTGAGACCGTGGACAGCCTTTTGAAAGACTTCCAAGAAATTGAACGGATTGCACAAAAGCAAGAGCAGAGTGCGGAACAGCAGACAAAAGTGACCACCGGAAACACAGAATTGGATGCATATGCTGATGCTGCAATGCAAGAGATGGCAAAGCGACGTGAGCAGCTTTTGGCAATGGAGGTAGATGATGCTGCTGGTTGATACGATTGCAAAGTGTACTGCTGCGATTCAAAAGAAAGCAGCTACACAACAGAGAAAACAGGCTGACGAGGCCTTTGCACACGCTATAGGCCGCCTAAGTCAAGTAAATGATGCATTAAACGAAACTCTTATTTGTATGACCGAATTAAGAAATAAAAACATTTCTAACACACCTATTTTACATAAACAAACACAGGAAGAATTACTAGCTTGTGTAAATGCATGTGGACGGTCTTTAGGTGAGGGAACTTTAGATTTGTCAGAAGTAAATGCAATCTCTGCAAATTTAAAAACAGCTCAGGCTGAGCTTGCTGCAGCTTGGAGCCGTGATGCCGTAACTTTTGCAGACGGTGCAAAGGGATATTTGACGATAATTTGTGGTCTAACTGATGATCCAAAATCTGTGCGCGAATTAGCTAAATCCATCGGGGATATCATGGTGTCACCTGTTTCGCGCAAGCAAATCAATGCTTTGGTATCCAAGGTAGACGAGGCCAATAAAATAACTTCCAATTTCCCTTTGAAACCGGAGATAGAGGTATTTTTGAAAAAAGTCTCTGCCCAGCGAGCCTCTATAGCGGATTTAACCCCCAATATTCTTGAATGGCTAAGGGAACACAAGTTGCGTGAAAAGTTTAAAGTGAATTTCTAAAAGAGGCAAAGAGGTGATAAAGATTTCGTGGGATGTTGAGGAGTTGGTGGCTCTAATAGATATTTATCGCAGGAATACGTCTTCTTCTGCGAGGATTGATATCAATTGAGCACTTCATCAATATTCTATAATAATTAATAAATGTGCAGAGATTTCTGAGTTTAAATAAAGCTCTTGGACATGGTTTGAGCATGGAGGAATACCATGACTGTACGGGATGCAATACAATCTGTATTATCACAATATGAAACTGGCTTGACTTGTCAGGAAATAACCACTCAAATTTTAAAAAATAACCTCTACCACTTTAATACTTCAGATCCAAAAGCAATTGTGAGACAGGAATTACGTCGCCATTGTGAAGGATTAGATTTTCCGTCTGCACACCCAAGTAAAGTCTTTCGGATTGTATCTGGAGAACGACAAGAAGCCATCTACAGTTTGCTCACCTCTTCTACTAAAGGCAACGTAACAATTAATGCTGCCCCTAGTCCTATCACGACGATAGATGATGATTCAGATCTTTTACCAGAAGAGGTAATACAAAAATATTATGAGATTCATAAAGCATCAATAAAAGCTCAACTTCTAGATAATATTCTTAGCAATGCCCCAGAATTTTTTGAAGCACTTGTTGTTAAATTGTTATTGAGTCTAGGATATGGGTATGATACCGAGGCCGGCAAAGTCGTAGGCAAATCTCACGATGGTGGTATAGATGGTATCATAAACGAAGATAAACTTGGCCTGGATAAAATATATATCCAGGCCAAGAGATACAAGCCATCACAAAAAATTGGGAGTAAGGAAGTTCAAGCATTTGTTGGCGCAATGAAAAGTGTGAAGAAAGGCGTATATATAACCACTTCATCCTTCACTCATTCTGCAATAACTTTTATAAATACTCAGCAGGAAAAAAATATTTCTTTAATTGATGGCAATACCCTCACAGAACTTATGGTTCGATGTAGAGTCGGAATAAAATTTCTACATGCATATGATACATATGAAATTGATTCAGACTTCTTTGAAACCACATAAACGAAGAAGCGGGAAAGGGAAATATCCCTCTCCCGCTTCGTACTAACGCAGCAACTTAAGAAATACTATTTATATACTTTACTAATTCCTGAAAATCGGCCTTAGTATTATGGTTCCACGAAATACGTATTGCCTCATTAATTCTACTTTCTGGTAAGCCCATAGCTTCAAGGACATAACTGGGAGCATGGCTTCCGGAATTACAAGCAGATCCATTGGAAAAAGCGTAATCATCCTTTGTAGCAAGGAAAATTCCCTCTGCATCGACCCCCTTGAAACTAATATTAATGGTAGAAGGCAGACAGTATTGCGGATCACCATTAATAGCATAGTCAAGTTCAGAAACAGCACTTAAAAATGACTCTTTTATTTTCGCACAAGCGGATAGATGCTCTGAAGCTTCTTTATCGCACAATTCAGCAGCCAAAGCAAACCCAGCCACAAGGGCTACAGGTGTAGTACCTGGGCGATATCCCCGCTCCTGCTGCCCACCATACATTAGAGGCTTTACTGGAGGTCGTTTATAGTTCCTACCACGCTTTAAGATAAGTGCTCCAATTCCCTGGGGCCCCCCAAGTTTATGTGCTGTCAAACTCATCATGTCATACTTCGTACAACGTAAAGAGTCATTAAGCTTACCGAAGCCCTGTGTAGCATCGATATGGAAATAGGTTGATGTGCCAGCAAGGGCATCTCCTATCTCCTCTATGGGTTGGATGATACCCGTCTCACTATTGACGTGCATGACAGATACCAGCAGGGTCTTATCTGTCACTAAATCCAAAATCTGATTAGCCTTGATTCTACCAGAAGCATCTGGGGCAACAAAATCAACAGTACAACCGTGAGACTGTAGGAACTTCATAGTTTCAAGGACAGACTTATGCTCTATGGCTGTAGTGATAAAATGATTGCGCTCAGAAGTTTGGGCATATTCAAGCAATCCCAGGATCGCCATATTATTACTTTCCGTGGAACCACTGGTAAAGAATAGATCAGTGCTATCAACGCCCAAAATGCTGGCAATACTTTTTCGAGAAGTAGATACAATTTCTTTTGCATCAGTTCCAAAAACATGGGTGCGACTATCCGCATTTCCAAAATGCAGACGATAAACCTCGATCATTCGTTCCAAGACACGCTCGTCAACGGGAGAAGATGCATTATAATCTAAATATACCGCCATTCTATCCCCACCTTTACTTAGTCAAGGTCGATCCTAAGAGATCGGAGCAACTTTTTAAAACGTCGCGTGTACTATAATGATTGATGCCTCGATAGAGATGAAGTCTGAAGTATCTTACTAAGGTTTCAGGATCATCACCCAAGCCATCATTCAAACAGCGCTGACGGATAATTGCTTCATAAATTTCAGCATATTCTCCGGCAAAAGTTGTCCAATCCATTTCAACATTACTATCAGACTGCGGATCAATACTGCCTGGGATCGTAGGCTCTGATAGTGACCAACATAATGCCCATCGACAAAGAATATTCCAATTCTGGACGCCAGTCTTTGCTTTGATCCGGATGAGGCGTTCTTTTTCTGGCTGTGACAATTTAAAATGCTTAAGGATCAACTATCACACCTCCTCAAAATAGCCATTAATAATTGAGGTGCACTGCTCGTCTTCCCGATAGTGGAGAGTAAAGTAATCTATAACATTTTCGCGGATCATGTCAAGGTATCTACCATAGATCTCTTCGTCCGTAGAAAGAACTAAAACTTGAGAACTTGCAGCCGGCAGATAACGGGTAACAAAATTAGCTCGATGAGAGGAGTCCAAACGGGCCATAGGTGTATCGATGACCACGGGAGCTTTATAGCCAGAAGTCCTTGCCAAGGCCCATACAATGGAAATAGCAAACATCTGTTGTTCGCCCGCAGAGAGCTGATTTTTTAATAGCTCATTCCCATCAGGATCAAGTATAGTTACATCTAGACTATCCGTATCGATATTGATCTTACTCACCAGAGAATCCTTTTCAACAAGGGTCTGGAAACATTCGGTGGCCGTTACAGAAAGTTTATCTATTTTTTCCCGCTGCAAACGAATTTTGAATTTCTTTAAAACCTCAATCGATAGCGCTGAATACTTGATAATACGGGCATTATCATCATTAGTATTCTCTTTTTCTGCAATTGCCTTAATCAACTGTATACGCTTAGAATGAAGGATATCTTTCTGACGTTCCAAACTTTCGATTAAACTCTGTTGCTTCTGATACTGGTCATCAGCTAAAGCCTTTTTCCGCTCATAATCTTTGAGCGCTTCATAGAGTTTCATCGCCATAGTCTTTTCATCTGACTCACCGAGATGGGCATCCAAGCTCATCAGTTCATTTTCCTGTGAGTCTACAAAACTGATTATAGTTTTAATTTTAACATCAAGCTCACGGAATACACTTCCAATTAACCTTTCAAAAAGAAACATGGTTGTAGGAGACATAGAGATATGCTCAGCAGCTTCATCTGAGGAAGTGAATTTTTTAATTTCTTGTTTTACTATATCCGTGATAATTTCAAGTGTCCTAGCATCGAAATTGCTTTGGTTAAATCGATCTAGAATATGTTCCTGAATTTGCCCAATTATAGGATCAGAAAGCTTTAATGCTGCCTTTCGCTGCTCATCACACTCTGTATCATAGGCTTGCATTACTAATTCACGACACATAAAGAGCGGAGTAGCTGGATCAGATACCCACAGCATAATTTCATCGCGAATCTCTTGCACTCGGGCTCTAATCTTCTCTTTTTCTTGTTTAATTGCATCACGGCTAAGTGTTAAGTCACCACCAGAAGCCCAAAACTCTTTTTCTTTGGTCTCAATGGTAATAGCAATACTCTCACAGTTGGATTTTAAGATCTCAGCACTACGGCGAGCTTCTTCAATTTTAGTGTTGATTTCCTTGAGTTGTACCTCGACATCCTGGTAATCTTGGTTAATTTCACTCTTTTCAAAAGTCTGAAGTGCATCTTTTTTTCGGCGAATAACTTCGTCAATATGGGTAATCGCTTTCTCGATTGTAGTAACTCCAATTGCTGATTTAATAGAAGTTTTTATCTGTTCAAAAGAGGTATCATCTGCAAGTTGTGTGATCTTTTCGTTATCGAAAAAGAAAAATCTAGCTATACCAAAAGGCAGAATCTCTTCGATATAGTAACTCCAGCTTTCGCCAAGATACTTATCGATGATACCATTTTTCTCAACGCTAATAGATTCATCGATTTTCTTGCCCTTGAGTTTCCAATTGCGGCAAACACGCAAGGTCGTCCCATCATCCAAGCATAGTGCTACAGCGACATAGGTAAGATCATCTGTCGCGTGTTTATTGATGTGCTCTGCAAGAAGTCGTTCATAGGAACGAGCATTTTCTTGAATATATTTTAATGCTTGCTTGCCATATAAGGCGAGCAAAATAGCATCAAGAAAGGTTGTTTTCCCTCGACCGTTTAAACCACCTATAAGCGTAACATTACGGCTACCAACTTGGTTCGATAGATTCATTTCGTGGTGGCCTTTGTAGATGCCAAAATTATGTAACTCAATCTTTGTAAAATACATATTTCTGACACCTCACTCTGTCCAATTTTCATCGTCAAAAGCTTCTTGCATTCCTGCGATTTTTTTCGCACGTTCCTCCGCAATATGAGCTGCATCAGCCTCATCTCGATAAAACGCTTTTTTGATTTCCTGCTCGAAATTTTGGATGACATTTCTCTTATTAGAAATGGCTGCCGCTTTGGCCTCAATATCTAATAAGGATCTTTGCATTTCGTACATCAAAGTTTCATCGGGACACACTGATTGGCAGGCTTCTCGAAGGATACTGGCCTCTGCCGGTCCAAAGTACTTGTTTTTGCTAATCGTCCCATCCTCGTATGGCTTTCCTGTAACAGATTCATAAATCTTAGGAAGTAAGTCTTCAAACTCATGCTTTTCATCCAACCAAATTTGACGGATCAAACGCAGTTCAGCCTTAGTAATTAGGGGGACATTTTTGATTTCCTCTGGTCCAATCTCATGAACAAGTTCCTGAACCTCTAAGAGGCAAGTTAAAAATTTCTTGCGAGTTTCCTGTGTATACGGACCGTGTACTAGCCTTGCATTATGCCAGGTCAGATGCCCATCCATACGACGGAAGTCTCTACGCTCTCTATCCTCTTCCAATGTAGCGGCAATCTTATTTCTGAATTCGAGCATGGGAAGCATCCATGCTTTCTCTTCGTCATTCTGGATCATGGCTGCCATGGATTTATCCTCAGAAACCATAGTACATACCCAACAGCCAAAACGACTATTGCCACAGCTGGGTGTGGATGTATCCAGTACCAACGGGCACTCACCATCAGCAGAGGCTCCGCTATACATTGCTAACAAATCTTTATTGGAGTGTCCCCAAGGGTTCGGGTATTGTACGAGGTATTGCCAGACATTATCATTACTCCAATTTTCAATTGGGGTAAACACATAGGAGTTCGGAAATGATCCATTGGGACTAAGATGATCGCGGTAACGCTTTTTTTCATAGCCTTCCATAACGGCCTTGCGGGTGGCACTTTCAGCTTTCCGCGTTCCAAGCACTAGAATGGCTTCACTCTCTGCATCCAGAATTTTCTTAATAAATCGGTTAGAGGGATCAATTTTTAGACGATCGGTACACCAACGAAAATCACGACGAGGATATGGATAGCCTCGTCCGATGAGGTTGACCCAAAAGGTGTTAGTAACCTCTGGAACAAGCCGATGTGGAATAATGGGCAGTTTCTTATCAGGAGAGTCTGCGGCGTCTTTCATCCGTTTGAGAGAACGAGTAGCCCATAGTGCGACAACCGGAGATTCAACTAGAGTATCTGTGCTAATCACGTGAACAGGCTTATGTAATTTCTCCTCTGGAAGTTCTGAAAGAGCAGTCCATACAAGTTGGACAACAGCAGTCGAATCTTTGCCCCCACTATATCCACAGATCCAAGGTATTTTATCTGCTAAATATACTTCCTTTATCGTATCAATCACAATACGGATATCATCTTTTGTCAAATTAGGCATTTTACTCACCGACTTCTTCTGTCATGATATTCTCTATATATGTAGCCATAGCTCTTTGAGATGTACGATTTGTAGCAACTTTTCCGTGAACAAAGACTAGATTTTCCCACACTGGATTGGTTTTATGCCAATCAATATGCGATAAGTGGCAAAGATGATTTTCCCATGTATCTGGATACCTCTGGATAATTTGGTTACCGCCAGCTCCAATAGCGTTTAACGTAATGCTCAAAGTACAAATCGTATTTTTCCGCACATCAGATGACTTGGCTTGCCCATTTTTCACAGCTATCCAAAAAGGAATATGCATAGAAACCTGTTCCCAAAAATGAATTGCCAGAGCGGACTTCTCCTCTAAATCTAAATCAAGATCTTTTAGCAAGGCCTCCGTGCCACTACAAATTGCACTTAAGGTAAAGAGAGCCTTGGATCGATTAGATACGGAGGTATGTTCCTTCTCTGTCATATCACGGAAAACATCCACAGCATCAATAACACGTTTTGCAATAATTGCAGATTCCTCTCGTGAGTTAAAAAGGATATTGATGGATTTTGTCGGGCGAATCGCATAGCGATTGAGATCTGAAAACATTTGCTGCGAACGAACAAGACCCTCATCCCGATAAAAGACGACAGAAATATGTTCTTTTTTCAGTTCTGGATTCTTTTTTATTGCTTCGGCAATAGCTGCTTGTCTATGTTGACCGTCATTTATGAGAAACCTAGCACTCATAGCTATTGTAATGTGACCGAGGAAGGGCTCATCCTGGCTTAATGGAATAAACTCCATGCCACCATCAACAGAAACTGTCATTGAAGAGAATACATAACTATCAGGGTTTTTTAAAATATAGTCTCGAATTTCTGGAATTCTAGCGCGATTCAAAATACGCTGCGCACGAATTTCTGGTGGCAATTCTTCATCAACAAACTGAAAAATTTTAGGAATTACCTCTAATGGGACCATTGAGGTAAAGTATTCTCTTTTTGCCTGAACACCCTTGACTGCAGGGAATACAAAAGAAGCACAATTCAAGGACAGCACCCTCTCTATAACATAAAAGTCGATGGCAATATAGCCATTGATAAGTACACCCAGAAAGTCAAAAAGAATGGACTGAACTTGTGGGGCCCCATCGAGGAACATCCATAACGTGTCACATTATAAAGCATTGTGGAAGTCATGTAAAGAGGTGGAAGTCTGTTGTTTGTGTATTTCTCAAAAGATACAAACAGGGGTGAAAAGAAGTTATACTTGTGGGGAATTAAGAAAGAAGATATACTGGATATAAATAATATTTACATTAAAGGACATCGGCGTGCAGATGCCCATCAAATTATGAAGTGAGAGAAGCCTTATGACAGAAGTAGTTGCAGCTCTGATCTGGGATCAGGACAAGTTCATGATTTGCCAGCGCCCGGCTAATAAAGCACGAGGACTGCTGTGGGAATTTGTAGGCGGTAAGGTGGAGCCTGGTGAAACAAAAGAACAAGCTCTGATACGCGAGTGCCATGAGGAACTTGCTATTACACTAAATGTGGGAAAGGTATTCATGGATGTGATCCACGAGTATCCAGATCTGACTGTCCACCTGACCTTGTTTAATGCGTCTATTCGCGAAGGGACTCCTCAAAAGCTGGAGCATAATGATATCCGCTGGATCAAAGTAGATGAAATCAACGGATATGACTTCTGCCCAGCAGATGAAGTAATTCTGAGAAAACTAAAAGCCATCAAGTGACCTTGGATATTGGACAAAACACATCCAAACTATCTGAAACATATCATCTGCAGAGAAAGGAAATAGGACGATGAAGGTCATCTGCTTTGGTGACTCCAACACCTACGGCTATGATCCCCGGGGCTATTTCGGCGGGCGTTATGATGCGGACAGCCGGTGGGTGGATATCTTGGCCGCGCAAACAGGATGGACAATCTCCAATATGGGGCAGAACGGTCGGGAGATCCCCTCCTCTTCCCCCACCTTCCCTGATGACACAGATCCAATGATCTGCTCCAGGGCCGGAGCCCAGAGCAAGCCGCTGAAAGGATGGAGAGATTCCTCTCCGGCATCTCCCTGGATCGAAAGAAGATCCTCCTGATCGCACCGCCGCCGGTAGCCTTGGGGGCATGGGTGCCGAATCAGCAGCTCATTGATGACTCCCATACCTTCGCCCAGCTCTGTCAATCCCTGGCGGAGCGAATGGGCGTCCGCTTTGCCGATGCCGGAACGTGGAACATTTCCTTGACCTACGACGGCGTACACTTCACAGAGCAAGGGCACAAGGCCTTTGCCTCAGGACTTTTGGAGGTACTCAAATGAAACGGATTCTGCCCTTATTCCTTCTCCTTCTGCTGTTAACCGGATGCGGAGGGACTGCATCAAATGCCTCATCAGAGAACGATTACCAGCAGATCTCCCAGGAAGCGGCCAAAGAGATGATGGACACCCAGGATGTCATCATCCTGGATGTGCGGGAGCAGGACGAATATGACAGCGGTCACATTCCCGGTGCTGTCCTGCTGCCGGTAGGTACCATTGATGAAGAGACTGCCGCGGAGGTGATCCCCGAAAAGGATTCTACCGTTCTGGTCTATTGCCGCAGCGGGAACCGGAGCAAAACCGCCTCTTCTGCGCTGTCTGAACTGGGCTACACCAGCATCTATGAATTCGGTGGTATCAACACCTGGCCCTATGAGAAGGAATCGTAAGAATGCCACTGCGAGGTGCCCGATATGAAACAAATGACCTGGGAAGATTACTATGACGGGTTCTACGACTGGGCCCCCAGCACCCAGAAGAGCTACACCTATCGCCTGTCCGATTTTGGGCTGGCAGATGAGGTGTGGGAGATCGCGCAGGAGCTGTCTTTCAACGACAACGCTTTTGCCGCAAAGTTCCTGGAGAAAGCTTTCGCCGCCGGCGTCCACTTTACCCCGGATCAGGTGCTGGAAATGGTTGGCACAGTGGAGGAATCTGTTCTGAGCAGAATGGCTGAACAGACGGATGTGCCTTTCAACAGGGAGCAGCTGGAAGAGATCTATCTGATGATCAGCGACAATTCTTTTCAGAAAATCTCCCGGCGGGCACATATCGATGTCTTTGATGAGGTGAAAGCACTCCAAAGGCAAACCAGCCCCAGACGTTCCGTTGCTCCCCGGAAAAAGAAAGTCGGTCTGTTATCTGCATTGTTCTCCTTTTTAGCAGGTGCTTTCGTGGCCAGTCAAATCCAGAAGAAGCATGACGGGCACTGCGACGGTGACTGCGCCAACTGCCCGCCTCACTACGGGTATCGCTATGGCCGCTGGTACTATGGAAAAGGCCATCAGTACGGCTGCGAGTTCGGAGGCAACAAGGGAGACGAAAGCCTGTAAAATCATGCGTCGCTATATCAAAGAAAAGGGCCTGGCTACTATGGTAGCCAGGCTTTTTTTAGGAGTGCTTCAGCCACTCCACAAATTCCTCCAGGGAAATCATATCTCGGTCACATTTCTTTTTCATCTCTCTGGCCTGCTCACTCCAGGCGTAGAAGTCCGTATCTGAGATGCGGCCAGCCTTAATCCAGGCAAAGCGTCTCTTGTACTCCTTGCGGTATGCTTTGAACACGGGATCTTCAGCCTGCTTCTTCGTCCACTGCTGAAGCGCCCCAGTCTCGCGGCAAGTCTGTTGTCCATCAGGCACCGGTCGCTCACAGTACTCCACACTGACCCGTCTGGTCTGCGGGAAGTAGCGACCGCAGTTCTTGCAACGGCGTACCGTGATTTCTCTCTCCACACAGCTGCGCAGAGAATAGTCGATCATATCCAGAATGCTGGAAGAGTACAAAACCGCCGAACACCGCCCGGGCTCCACTGACTCGAAGTTAAGGGGAATGGAGTGAAAGCAAAACAGATCGCTATCTTTCGGAATGTCGTAAAAGTAATTTACAGATGCCTGTTGCTGAGGATTTCTTCCCGCACTGTCTACATCCAGAACCAAATCGAAGAACCGTTGCACCTGCTTTTGATACAAGGGAAGTTGCTCTGGAAGCTGCCGCAGTTCGTCCAGCATCTGCTGATCCTCTGCGCTTCCGCGGTCTTTGTAAATTCCCATTCTGGTGAAGCGCTCATACCAACGCACATACAGAAGTTCCAGATAGATATGGCGGACCTTCAACTTTCCTAATTCCACCATGGCATCTGTGCCGGCCTGTCGGTCATCCTCTGCAACTAATCTGCCCCAGAGATCCGCAATTCGCTGAATCGCCGGCGTAAGTTCACTGCAATCCATCTCCTGAAAGGTTAGAAGGCTTTCCAAAAACGGAAACTCTCGGTAAACTGACGGCGCTCCCCTCGTCCCCAAAGCGTCATATTGAAAGATTTCCTGCTTTCCCGAAAAATACATTTTCGCATACCACATGTTTGCCCCCCCAAAAAATAGTCTATACATTTATTTTTTTGACATAGTATTGACTGTGCACAAGATATATGTTACACTATTCGCAAAATTTCAATGCAATTATATGGATGTTTTAGGTTTTTTCTTCAAATAGTCTAACATCAGCACCCATAATTGTCAATGAGGTTTTTACTGCACCCCCAACGATGCACCTTGAAAATTGAATACCCATCACCAGAGTCGATACCCACCGGAGAAGTACTGCCGGGACGCTGCCACTGGATAGACAGCCGAGCATGCCAAGGTGGAAGAAAACGCCGTGCGTGTCAGACAAGGCAACAGGGCAGGAACAGGTATGGTGCATGGCCAGACACAACAGGTAATAAAAAAGACCGCTGAACTGCTGCAACAGTTCAACGGCCCGCCGCGTTTCGGAAAACACAGCTTGATCTATGTTCAGTCTAACAGAGGGACCTCCGAAACGCAAGCAAATCTTTTCTCTGGATAAAGAAATCGGAGGTACACATGAAAGAATCAAACCACAAAAGCTACGACGACCTGCCGCTGTTTCTCAATGCAAAAATGGTGGCACAGGTTCTGGGAGTGTCGGTATCCAGCGGATATGAGCTGATGCACGGTCCGGACTTTCCCACACTGCGGGTGGGCAGCCGCATGGTGGTTCCCAAGGAGCAATTCATCCAATGGGTAATCGCCCACGCGAAAGGAGGTGGCAGCTGATGCTCTGCTTCCCCTGTCAGCGTGACTCCAGATCCTTCCGTTTCCCGCTTCCCAACCGGATCTGGAAGTACCATCTCAAGTACCCGGCCTTCTCCGTGCTGGCCTATCTCCACTACCGGCGTCACCGGGGACTTCCCGGCAAAGCAACGCCGGAGGAACTGGCCGACGCCTTGGATCTGAAAACCGGTGTCATCGGTTCTATCCTGGAAGAGCTGGTGCAACAAGGCCTCATCACACCGGACCTGATCCCAGTCAGTACCAACGAAAAGTTTTTCTCTCTGCCGGATGAAGTCTTCCACCTGGACCTTGGATGCGCTGCCATCGCCATCTATGCCTTCCTACTCTACCGGGAGAACCGGAAGACCTATCAGTGCACGCTCAGCTACAAGACCATCGGACAGGCCATCGGCGTCAGCAACAACACCGTGCGCAAGTACGTGCTGGAGCTGGAAGCGGCCGGGCTCATCGCCACCAACCGCACCATGGTGCTGGACGCCAACGGAAAAGAGCGCAACGGTAGTCTCCGCTACACCATCCTACCGGTGCAAAATGCGATGGAGCTGTATCACCAGCGGCAACTGGCGGCACTGGATGCTGCCGCAGAACGACAGAGGGTGAAAAAGCACCTGTCCGCTTCCGCCACGAAAGGAGGTGCTGCCCTATGACCATCCTGGCGGATCTGCTGGATCGGATCCTGGAGTAAGACCCCCATGCATCGGCAGAGTACTTCCTGGTTGCCAGACAGTACATCCAGACCCAGTGGCAGGCTCTCCACGGGACGCCTATGCCGGAGGAAGCACTGACGCTGTACATGGCCGATCCGTCCCGCGGCGATCTCACGGAGGAACAAAAGGCCCTCGCGCACAGATGCCTGGGAGAAGTGCGCGGCAGCTTCCAGCGCACCATCTGGAATGTGATGCTGTGCGACCAGATGCTGAAAGACGACATCATCCGAAACCTCCGGGAGTTCCGTAATCTGAATCGGCGGCGGTATGCCGGAGGCGGTGCGCCGGAGACGCGCTGTGAGCCCTTGTGTGCGCCCGGCCAGGACACCCCCATCCCCCCACATCCCGAGGGCGTGTGAAGCGGCTGTGGGGGCAGGGGGAGCGCTTTCCACCCTCCCCCTCTCCCCCATAGGATTCCGCCCTATTTGGGGTCCTTTCGGCCGGCCGAATTTGGGACAAGATAAAGGGGCGTGCACCTAAAAGGTACCGTTTCGCCCCAAAAACACCGGACCCGCAAAGGGGCGGTTTGGTACCATAGGATTGAACAGATCGGGAAACGGCGGGGACCTGAACTGGTACCGGACCGCCGCGGCACCTGAAATTGTGCGACGACAATCTGCGGCGTGCCGGCGTCGGCTCCCGCAATGACTTCGTGGAGCAGGCCATTGAGTTCTACTGCTCCCATCTGATGTCCCGGGAACTCTCCATGCTGGGCGGAAGAAGCCAAGTGCCCATGGAGCGGTTCGAGTCACTGTGCAGATCTCTGGGCACAGGGCAGTACAAACTGTCGGTGGAAATCGCCACCATGGCGCGCATCCTGGCGCGGATAGCGCAGGTGCCGGACAGCGAGATCCGCGCCATCCAGACGGACTGTGCTCAGGAAGTCAAGCGTCTGGGCTGCGCTCCCACATTCCTGCAAAGCTCCCGCTGGGAGCGGGACGGTCTCACGGCGGACGACAGCGCGCGCTTCTTTCTGGACGAGGGCCCGGAGGACGACGATCTCACGTAAAAGCAAATGATAACTTTCTCTTAACTCCGCCGCGTCTCTCTGGCTATTCCGCACACAAGTCGGTATTGTGTGTTGCAAAAGAAGGAGGCGGCACACATGAACGACTACATGAGAGCACTGCACCAGCGGTTCTTCCAAGAGCCTGACTGCACAGAGATCCGCCGGGAGCTGGAAACGCTGCGTCTCACGCTGCGGGACAAGCTGGACCGACAGGACCGGGAGACGCTGCTGAAACTGACGGACCTGGCCATCGAGCTGCGGGAGGACGTCTCCCTGGCGTCTTTCACCGCCGGGTTCCAGCTAGCACTGGGGATCGCCGGAGAGCTGACGCCATACTCGTTCGAAGACGATGAAGAGGAACGGGCACTGCGCCGACAGGAACAGGAAGAGCGATGAGCGTGCGTCGCTATATCAAAGAAAAGGAACCCGAGGAGCAGGAGGTGAACGAGTATGAGTAAACGGAGACCATCCGGGGATGGTATGGTCCGCAAACGAGAGGACGGACGCTGGGAGGGCCGCATCGTGGTGGGCCACAAGCAAAACGGCGAGCCCATCTTCCGGTACGTGCTGGCCAGGACGCAAAAGGAACTGCTGGCCAAGCTCCACCGTGACATGGACCTCTATCAGGACGCGCAGCTCACCGAGGACAGCCGCATGACCCTGGGCGAGTATCTGGACCGCTGGATGGAGGAATACGGTGCCGTCACCCTGCGCCCCAACACCCTGCGCAGCTACGAGCAATACATCCGGTGCTATGTGAAGCCCTACTTAGGCGGCAAGATCATCTCCCGCATCACCTGTCTGGATATCCAGAAGCTGTACCAGAAGCTGAAGAAAGAAGGACGGGTCCACGACCACCCGGAGTACGGATACGAGCTGTCGGACACCATGGTGCTCCGCATACACGCCATGCTCCACCGGTGTCTCAAAGACGCGGAACGGGACCACATCATCCCCTACAATCCCACAGACGGGACCAAGCTGCCTAAGAACAGCTACAAACTCAAGCAGGTCCTGGATCGGGAGCAGATGGACGCCTTCCTGGCGGCAGTGGACAAGAACGAGACCTGGCGGGACTTCTTCTACACAGAGCTGACCACCGGCCTGCGTCGGGGTGAGATCTGCGGTCTCATGTGGAAAGACTTCGATGCAAGCACTGGAATCCTGAAGATCCTCCGCTCTGTGAATGCCCCCAAGCGAGGGGAGCTGGAGATCGGCGAAACGAAAACCGAACGGGGCAGGCGAGCCATCCGTCTGCCGCCCAGCACCATCCAGCGTCTGAAGGAGCGGAAGAAACACGCGGTCAGCCAATGGATCTTCCCGGACCCACTGGCACCGGAGAAGCCGGTGCGCCCCAGCGCCGCCTACTACTGGATGAAGGTATTGCTAAAAGAGGCGGGACTGCCCCACATCCGGTTCCATGATCTGCGGCACACCTTCGCCACCCATGCTCTGGCCAGCGGTGTAGATGCTAAGACCCTCTCCGGAATCCTGGGCCACACCAATGCCTCCTTCACGCTGGACACCTACACCCATGTGACACCGGACATGCAAAAAGCCGCCAGCGATGTGGTTGGCGGCTTTCTGAAAGATCTGCTGGGAGAGGAGTTGAACCCATGGCAAGGAAACGAAAAAGCGGAACCGGCACCATAAGGCAGCGCAAGGACGGCCGTTGGGAAGGTCGTGCCGTGGTGGGCTATGATGACAAAGGCCTGCCCAAGACGAAAAACGTGCTGGCCAAAAGCAAGCATGAGTGTCAGGAAAAGCTCTCCAAGCTGATGGAGGCGGTAGGCAGCACCAAGTCCGAGAAGATCCGTGCCGACATGCCCTTCGGAGAATGGGTGGACTTCTGGTATCAGACCTACGTCAAGTCCGGTCTCCGTCCCACCACGCAGCACACCTATGAGGCCAACATCTACCAGCATGTCATACCACAGCTGGGCCAGATCCCGCTGTGCCAGCTGACCCAGAAGGATCTCCAGCAGTTCTACGCCCAGCTGAAAAAGGAGGGCCGGCTCATCCGCACCGATCTCTACGGCAAGGGTCTCTCCGACCGGATGGTGCGGATGTGCCACGCCAAATGCCGGGCGGCCCTGGACCAGGCGGTGCAGGAGAACCTGATCCGTACCAACCCGGCAATAGGCTGCAAACTGCCGCCCAAGCGCGGACGAGAGATGCAGGTGCTGTCCCGCCAGGAACTCCAGCGATTTCTCATGCAGGCCAAGGCAGATGGATACTTCGAGCTGTTCCTGCTGGATCTGTCCACGGGACTGCGCCGTGGAGAACTACTGGCCCTGCAATGGTCCGACCTGGATCTGGATGCCGGGACGCTGTCTGTGACCAAGCAGATCTATGAAGTGAACGGAAAGATGCAGATGAGCATCCCCAAAACCAAGGCGTCCATCCGAAAGCTGGTGCTGCCACCTGCTGTGATAGAGGTATTCCGGGAGTATCAGAAAACAGCCAAATGTCGCTGGCTGTTCCCCTCGCCCATCAAGGAGGATGCGCCGCTCACGCCCGGCTCCATGCTCCGGCGGCTCCATGTGACGCTGGAGCGGGCACAATGCAAGCAAATCCGCTTTCATGATCTGCGCCATACCTTCGCCACCATGGCCCTGGAAAACGGCATGGACATCAAGACACTCTCCTCCATGCTGGGCCATGTGTCAGCGGCGACCACGCTGGACATCTACACCCACATCACCGGCGACATGCTCAGTGAAGCCGCCGCCAAGATTGACCGAGGCCTGGGCAACGAAGTGGCGGAGGACACTTCGGAGACAGCACAGAACCCCCTCGCCGACTTCAAGCCGGTCATGCGGCGCATCAGGAAGCCCGGCACTGGCTGCATCAATGAACTCAATGACCACCTCTTTGAGGGCCGCTACTCCCCCACCTGGCCGGACGGCACGAAGCATTCCAAATGCGTCTACGCCCACACCCGCGAGGAGTGCGAGGCAAAGCTGAAGGTACTGATCCAGCAGATGAACGCGGAGCGGAAACGTATTCTGGATCGCCTGCGGGGAATCGTCTCACCGGATAAGCTCACCAAGAAACAGCGGCAGATCTGGGAATACCTGAGGCTTCACCCGGACGAGACAAATTACAGTATCATCGCCAGGGGTGCAAAGGTGACCCGGCACACGGTGGCCAAACATTATGAAATGGTTCGAAAGATGCTGGGATGATGAAAATGAGCCCTCCGTAGGCAACGCTTGCTTGCGGAGGGCTCACTTTAGTACTATAAGTTTTACTCCTGCCGTGGGTGTTCTGTCATGAAATAGAACTGAGTAAGAGAGCAGCAATGATGAGCAAAACAGTAACTGGCTGGTCGACATGAAACAATTCAAATTCAGATTGGGTAGACGTATGTCCGTCCCATGATCGTAATGTGTGCCCAGTGGCAAGGGTAATTGATGCCAAACACTAACGAAGCTAATCATTCAGTTTCGATTACCTCGTAATCGGGATCTTCATAGTCCTCCAGGGGATAGTCACCAGGATTGGACATACAAAGCGTTTCTGCACCTTCCCTCGAACATGAGATCATATAGTCACCGTACTCTTTTGCCTCCTCTTCGGAATCGAAGAGTTCATCCTCTTCCTCCTCGGTTCCATCAGGGTATTTCATAAGGAGTTTGAATTTGCGACCAGAATCATCACCCAAGGACTCTGGCTTAAAGTCATCTGTCGATTCATCAGAATCATTGGTTCCTTTTGTAGCCAAGTATGCAGTTCCCACTGCCACTCCGATGATACCAACAATCTTTACTCCACCCTTTAGCCGTTTCATCCATTTGGCTTTGCGCTTTTCGCGGCAGTCGGGACAGAGTTTCTGCTTGGCACCCACCTCAAGTACTGCACCGCAGTCACGGCAAACGATGAGGTGCTTCACTTCGTCTGTCAAAGGTTCGGTAGGTGTCACCTTGAGACTCTCAGCGTTGAATGCTCCAATGGGGTACTCACTAATATATCCAGACACTGTGAAGGCTCGTCCGCAACTATGGCACTGACACTCCACATTCTCAAATTCGAAAAGTACCTCATTGCCCATCTGCCTTTCAGAAGTAGAAACGGTTCCTTCATCTTCCAGATCGATGCGATTTTTTGCTTTGCAATATGGGCATTCAACAGCGCGTTGTAGGCTGATGCGGTCATATTCCCACGTTGTGTCATCCCCAATTTCTTCTGAAGCCTGCTGGAGTTTTACCTTTTCGCAGTATTCCTGCAAAGCTTTTCTGAAGATTTCGGATTTAGGAACACCGGTCGCATTGCTTGCAAAAGTAAGCATTTTATCCTCTTTGTCGTTGAGCCGGATGCGGTATTGCTTTTCGCGGCTATCCTCTTTTTTAGGCCTTCCAAGCATTTTATCATCTCCTTCGATTTAATGGATATCCAGAAAAATCATGGCTAAAGAATACACTTCACTATTCGCTTTGTCAAGTATTTGGATATCCAAAAATAATGTAATTAGCAGAATGATTCATAAGATACTTGAGGTCAATAGAACTGCGCTCCCTTGTTTCATTGGATTGCCAGGTAATCCCGCTTATGGTATGATGGCCCTATCAAGTGAGGAGGTGCTATCATGCCTCTGCAGATTGTACGAAACGATATTACTACCATAAAGGTGGATGCCATCGTCAACGCTGCCAATGAGAGCTTGCTGGGCGGCGGAGGTGTGGATGGCGCCATCCACCGTGCCGCCGGGCCGGAGCTGCTGACCGAGTGCCGCACCCTAGGAGGCTGCAAGACCGGACAGGCCAAGATCACGAAGGGCTACCGCTTACCGGCAAAGTTTGTCATTCACACCGTCGGTCCCATCTGGCAGGGCGGCAGCCACAGGGAACGGGAACTGTTGGTCTCTGCCTACCGCTCCTCTCTGGAAGTGGCCCTGGCCCATCAGTGTGAAACGGTGGCGTTCCCCCTGATCTCCTCCGGGGTGTATGGCTGCCCTAAGGATCAGGCCCTGAAGGTGGCCGTGGATACCATCGGGGATTTCCTTCTTGCCCACGACATGACGGTGTATCTGGTCATCTTCGACCGAGCCGCCTATACCATCGGCGGAAAGCTCTTTGCCGACATTGCCGCCTACATCGATGACCACTATGTGGATGCCCACACCGACAGCCGGGAGACTCAACGCCGCCGGATGGCTATGGCCTCCATGCCCATGGAGGAATCGGAGTGTATGCCTGCCCCCTGTACCATGGCACCCTCCGGTCTGGACGAGGCCCTCAGCAAACTGGATGAAAGTTTTTCTCAGATGCTGTTGCGGAAGATCGACGAATGTGGCATGACTGACGCCCAGTGTTACAAAAAGGCTAATATTGACCGTAAGCTGTTCTCCAAGATACGCTCGGACATCCACTATAAACCCTCCAAGCCTACCGCCATGGCCTTTGCCATTGCCCTGGAACTGCCGCTGGAGGAAGCTCGGGAGATGCTGGGGAAAGCAGGTTTTGCCTTCTCTCATGCCAGCAAGTTCGATATCATCGTGGAGTATTTCATTGCCCACCGGAACTACAACATCTTCGAAATTAACGAAGCTCTGTTCGCCTTTGACCAGAGCCTGCTGGGAGGATGACCGCATGCAGGATAACTATGTTGGAGATATTGGAGATTACGGAAAGTACGGCCTTTTGCGGAATGTGACCGCTACTGGTCTTCGACTGGCAGTCAACTGGTATCGGGTGATTCCCACTCGTCCGGGTAAGCAAGAGGATGGGAAATACACTTCGTACCTGGATAAGCCGGAAATATACAGACATTATGATCCTGAACTGTTCGACTGTTTAGCCGATATTGTACACCGGCAAAAGCGCAGCATCGAAGAAATAGAAGCAAGTGGTGTGCTTACAGCAGCCTTTTTCTCAGATGCCTTGGTTCTAGCGAACCGTTCACATTGGCATCAAACGGCCCTGGCCAGTACTATTGATACAGACATTGTTTTCCTTGATCCCGATAATGGCCTGGAGACCGCAAAGATGCATGAACGCAGGTCAGCTAAGGAAAAGCATACCACCTGGCAGGAGGTCAAGGACTACTATGACCGAGGGCAAAGCGTGATTCTTTATCAGCACCGTCCGCAGATGACCAAAAAGGAATTGTGCATTCAAAGCGTGCTGGGCTTTCAGAACTCCTTCCTGCATGCTGACCACACCTTGCTTTTGGAATATCCTCGCTACACAAATCGCTATTATTTTATATTTGCACATCAGACGCAATTTTCTGCCTTAGAGCATGTACATCATAAGGTCGCTCAGACCTGGAAGGGCCTGTGCAACCCAGTGGATCTCCATTAACCCTGAACAGAAGAACTCCCGTTGATGAACATATACATGAAGACCGGGTTGTACCACAGGAGGACATAGATATGAACAAGCAAGAGATTTACGCCCTCCTCAGTACCAGAAACATCTGGCATGAGGTAACGGAGCACAAAGCTGTTTACAACATGGCAGAGGTAGCGGAGATCCACCTGCCCTACCCGGAGGCCGATGCCAAGAACCTCTTCATTCGGGACGACAAAAAGCGCAATTACTATCTCATTACGGTCAAGGGAAACAAGCGAGTCGACCTGAAAGCCTTCCGGCAGCAGAACGACACCCGGCCGCTTACCTTTGCCTCGGATCAGGATCTGATGGACATGCTTGGCCTGATCCCCGGCGCGGTGACACCTCTGGGCCTGCTCAATGACCGGGAACATAAGGTTGCCTTTTGGCTGGATAAATCCTTTCTGGATGCCTCTGGATTAATCGGCGTGCACCCCAATGACAACACCGCCACCGTGTGGCTCAAAACCGAGGATTTGCTCCGGCTCCTGGAAGAGAACGGCACGCAGATTACTTTGTTTGATGCCTGACAGAGCGGAGCGATTTGTCGCCCGCCAGGCGACCCATGTAAATCAAAATCCCCTATACTGTGCTTATAACCAAACAACACAGTATAGGGGGATTTTTTATGAAGCAGAATTTGACGGAACTGGTATTCATCCTGGACCGCAGCGGTTCCATGCAGGGGCTGGAGGGCGACACCATCGGCGGCTTCAACGCCATGATCAAAAAGCAAAAGAAGGAGCCCGGCGAGGCCTTTGTCTCCACTGTCCTCTTTGACGACCAGACCGAGGTGCTCCACGACCGGGTATCCCTGGAGAAGGTCCGGTCCATCACGGAAAAGGAGTACTATGTCCGGGGCTGCACCGCCCTGCTGGATGCCATCGGCGTGACCATCCACCACATCGGCAATATCCATAAGTATGCCCGGAGCGAGGATGTGCCCGAGCACACCCTCTTCGTCATTACCACCGACGGCATGGAGAACGCCAGCCGCCGCTACTCCGCCCAACAGGTGAAAGAGATGATCCAGCGGCAAAAGGAAAAGTACGGCTGGGAATTTCTCTTCCTGGGGGCCAACATCGACGCGGTGGAGACGGCGGGCCACCTGGGGATCGCCCCCGACCGGGCAGTGAACTACCACTGCGACAGTGAGGGTACCCGCCTCAACTATGAGGTAGTGGGCCAGGCTGTGGCCGCCGTCCGGTGTAGTGCACCTTTGGACGAGCACTGGAAAGATGCCATCGAGGAGGACTTCCGCAAGCGGCAGAAGCGGCGCTGACAGAAGTTTCCCTGTGCTGCCGGATGTGGTATACTCGAAAGCAAAGATACGGCATGGAGGGAGGCATTCCAATGAACTTTGACTCAACTCTTTTGGAAACATACCGCACCCTTTTGCAGACCACTGATCTGCAGAAGGCCTATCAGGAGTTCATTCGCCTGTTCCGCTTTCTGAGAAACGAGTTGGAACGACAGATGCCGGATTTCCGTTTTCAGAACAGCATTACGGAAAACGCCATGGACTATGCCTACTTTTCCTTCACCTACCCTGGTTTGAAAGAAAAGGTTCTAAAACTGGTTGTGGTTTTCGACCACAAGAACTTCCGACTGGAGGTGTGGCTCTCTGGAGTCAACCGAACCGCTCAGTGCCGCTGGGCCGAGCACTGGAGCGCCTGCCCTCCGCCTATGGAACTTACTCAGGAACCCAATCGCACCGACTTTGTAGTGCGTCTGCCAGTGGAAACAGATCTATCCGATGGAGAGAAAACGGTTGCTGCGGTCAAAGAGGCGGCAGTCCAACTGCTGCAGCTTCTTCCTTGATTAAAACTTTCCCAACCTCTGTAATACCTGGCCTTCCAATAGCTATCCAGCCGCATACCTACATTTTTTCGTGGCTTCCGTTTGAAGGGGTGGTAATCGTACAAGTTGATAACTGGAATCGGAATTGATATTGAAATTTCTGAGTACTTTTGGAACAAAGGAGAATATTTTATGCTGTTTCATACAAGAAGAAAAGCATCAGATATTATTAGAAAGAAACTTGTTGAGAGTGGAGGGATAGTCACAATATCTCTACTTGATCAAAAGCCATGTACAATAGTTGTTGCTGATGGGGGATGTGCATTCACCAGCGATAAGCTAAACAAACATAGACTGAAATTTGATTTTTCTGTATTCGATGTGATTATTGATTTACTGAAAGATTCCCCACAGCATAGGGCAAGAAAAGGCAACGCTCATGGCAAAGAAGACAAAGTGGGCTATGGGAAATGTACATCAGACACGGTAATGGGAGCCGTTGCCATTCACTATTTCGGTAAGAGCCAAGGAGAGTCCTGTTTTGACCCTGTCTTTGTCTTAGCTGCGGTTATGGATTGGGCAGGTGTGGCTACAAATATGCGGGGATACATTCAGCTAAAAAATATGGACTTGGTTTAGCTCACCAGGCATATCAGTATTTAGCAAGCTATAGGCAAAAAATACCGCCCGCCGACATCTGTTGATGTTCAGCGGGCGGTTCTGTTTCTTTTAGATTTACTGTTTTGAGTACTTGCCGTATGCATTTTTGCAGTATTCAGCCTTTTTCAGAATGGCGTTGTGACCATGGATGCAGGTGAACTCCAATTGCTACTTATATTTGAGCGGTTATAAACAGGATGATAGATAGACGACTGACCTGTATTCAGTTACGCTATGTAGTGGGCGCCCAGTTGGGCGATAATAAGTGCATGAGTATGAAACCACTAGAGAGTGACATTGAAGATGCATCCATTGCTGGCTGATTTCATTTATCCCAGGAGCTGTAAACTAAAGTGCGAAAAATTCTTGACACGACCTTTAGTATTAACACTTTACAAGTAGCGAGCCAGGTTTCTCTGAGCTAACATGACAGATGGATAGGAACGGCGCTCTTTCTTTAATAGAAATTAAACTTCATCATCAACTAAGCCTTGTGGTAAGCCATTCCTTTGGTCTGGGTCAAACTCAGCAACGATACATTCACGAGGAATAAAATCTGGATATCCATTGTTGACGACAATAATTTGTACGCGCTCCTTATTGTGTTCTGCAACCTCGTACAACTGCTTTATAGTTGCGTTAAAAATTTTTTCGTCTTTAAACTCATCATCCTCACTCTTTGATGCCTGTGCACCTAAATTTTTACGTGGCGAGTCAATGATAAGTATACCAGGATGATTAAAGGTTTCATGTACACCAACAAGGAGTAAGGCAACATAATATGCTATTGTAATCAATGTTACTCCTGCCAGGCTCCCAATATCATCATACTTTCTGCCTCTAACATAAGGAAGATAGCTTTTCTCATCGATATATGCCGATGATAATTTAGGATATTGAAATGCACCTAATATTTTCCCAAATGTGCTCGAAAGTTCTTGCATCAACTCATCCTTTGAAACACTATTTTTAGTTAGATTTTTAATACTATCTTTAAGCTGTTGAATAGTGGCTTCTTTATCGACTATAAGTTGACGATATCGGTCAACTTCTTCAAACATTCTAAGATTTTTTTGGAGTTCTAGTAATAATCTATTCTTTTTCCCAATCTCATAATTGAGATATTCAATTTGTTCAATGTAAGGATTTATATAGTCTTTAGATAACTGTTGTAGTTCCAATTCGGATTCATATAATTGAGTTTTTATAGCATTTTCCTTCCGTACTAGTTCGTCGTATTTACGATCTTCAATTTCAGTAAACTTTAAAAGCTCATTTGATTTTCGCTGCAAAGTTGAAATATCTTTTTTTAACAAAATCATTTCGCTAGAGTCCGAACCTCTTTCGTTACCGCAAAGGCAGCATCTTTCTGGGTCCTCTACTTTTTTTATTGGTTTTAAGCAATTGGGGCAAAATTGAAATTCAAATTTGCTAAGTGCAACATACCCTTCAATGGCCAATTCATCTTTTTCTATTTCGCTGACATACTGGTTATAAAGTAGTCGCAATTTATTAATATACTGAGATTGCGCTGTTTTTTCTTCCCGAGCTAATTCCAATTTGGATTTGAGACCATAGATCTCATTTCTTAGCTTTGTAGCTTCGGCTGAGTCTAGCCCTTTGTCAGCTTTAGCGGCTGCAAGCTTATGTTGTAAATCGGTAAGTTCTTCTTTTAATCCTGCTTCAATTTTAGCACATTCTGTCGCGTTCTCTATTTCGAGATTTTTTAAAAAATCTTGAATACCCTCAAGGCGAATAGAAAGATCTTTTGCTTCGTTCCGCTTTTCTTCCAAACTTGCTTTAAACTCTTCCAATGCTTTATTATATATATTATATATAATTTCAAATGTGGCTTTTCGTTTGAAGTTTTTTTCCCAAGATTTTTCTCCTAAAATATCTTCGTTATCAATCTCCGTTTGTTTAATATAACAGTATTTATAAAGATCTCGAAAACTGAATGTCTGTCCGGAAATTGACATGTTAGCGAAACCAGCTTTTTCAATAAGAAACGCTGATAAAGATTTTGGATTGCTTGGAGTATCAACTTCAAGTCTATTATAGAAGCGAAATCTCTTCTTTTCTTCACTCCAGTCTTCCACAATAACCGGAGCTGTAAAATTGAAAAGTTGTCGCCTGATAAGGTATTTTTCCTTTCCAATGTATAGAACTAATTCGACTTGAGAACATGAGTTTCCGATTTCAATATATGATTTATGACTTTTAGCCCCCAAAGCATAATCAATCATTTCCAGTATAGAAGTTTTTCCAGTAGAAGTTGGACCAGAAATCAAATTAAATCCATCTTTGAACCGAACTGAATAGTTTTTTCGAGACCCAATTAGGGTCAGGGAGTCAATCTTGATTTGGGTTCTCATAATTAACCCCTCCATTTTTTATGCAAGTCTTTGACTTCTCTAAAATTATTTCTTCAATTTTCTTGTCCGAGAGCCTCTGGACTTTGGGAATAAAATAATTTGCAAGTTCGATAAGTCGATTCTTATATGGACTATTAATAGAGTCCAGAGCCACTATACCCAGGTCTGTAATTCTATAAATAATCAAATTCCCTTCTGAAATTTTTTCGATTAATCCTTTTGCCCGTAAGTAATTTAGGCTTTGTCGATATCGGACTAAATTTGGTTTCCAATGAAAGAACGCATAATACTCATCAAAGTTCCATTGTTGAGTAATCTGAAAGTCATTTGATAGCATGGTGCAGGGAAATTTCAAATAATAATCAAATAATTTTATCTTATTTTCAGTTGCTTTAATGGACTTTCTATCCTTTACAGCATTAAGCAACACCAAAACCCTAACTGCATCATTTACATAATCGGAGAAATATTTCCATTTGCAAATCGAAAACTCTTCAAGTTTTTCTTTATAATTTCTAAGCCAACCTATACTACAATCTTCAGCCCATTGATGAAGCATTTTTTTGCTAAGCTAATTTACAAAAACTTAGTGCAGATATCCGCATATCAAGCATAACAAAGTTCTTCAATCCAATTTCTAATGCATTCACAATTTTCCGATATCATTTCCAAAATCAATGCATTCATTGAGTTTGATTTCATGTACGTTTCATCAAATAGCATTAAAATTACACCCATCAATCATTTCAATTTTAGCATTTTCAAGCTTTTTAACAAAAATCATACTATCATAGTCAGATGGAGTAATATCAGTTAGCATAACAATGATTTCTTCAGCGAGTCGTGTTTTTTCATACCTCATGCTTTCTAAAATCTCATCAAGTTTTTTCCTGATATCATTATCAAATACTTCATCGTATATATCGTATTTCTTTAGTTCTGATATCAAATACGTTCCATCAAATAGAGCTATATCAATTTCATGAATTTTCTTTTGTTGTCCCTTCCATTCGCTCCACCACTTAAATTCAGATGAACTAAGAGAACAAGGTACACATAAAGTCCATTTTCGCATAGAGTAATCTTTTGCATGAATTGCACGCTCAAAAGAATCTTTAATCTGTGTTTTTTGAGAGTTACCTATTCTAAAATATTTGTTTGCTTGTTATCAATAATGATTGAAAATCTCCCACCAGAATATCGATGCCGGCATCTCCTCGAGACACTCGAATATTGTGAGCGTCTTCACCATATTGTGCTTGGAGAAGATGAGTGCAAATTTTTTCAAATACTTCCCGTGCTCCAGCATCTCCAAATTTATCTCTTAGGTATCCAAAATCTCTTTGCATTCATAAGTCCCCCTTGTTCAAGCCAAGAAATGGATTGTTAAAATTATACAATATTTCTCCACAACAATCAATCGCATTGTCAATAATGCTGCCTCCCAAAATTCTCTATGCTGTAGTGAAAATAATATCCAGGCAAACATAAAAGCGGTTTTTATAATCATAAAAAGTGGAAGATTGATACCATCGACTATTGGACTGTCTTTTACTTTTTCACAACAAAAGGAACTTTTGGTAATTGACAATAAAAGAATGTTCCATGTATCAGGAAAGTAACTAGAAGTCTCGTTCCGCAAGTTTATACTGGCGACTGCCTAGTTAGAGTTGTTCCATGAGTATCAAAAGGCGGCAAGATTGCGCAGGTTATTTTCTTTCTAATTAACCCAAATGAGCTATTCGCATGAATGATAACGTACTTTTGTCATCATGGATCTGGAGAATGACATGGATATCAAGGCTCTCTCCGCCTGCTGGACCACACATCAGCAACCACAATCGTGAACATCTATGCCTACATCAACGGCGGTATGCTGAGTGAATATGCCATGGAAACCGATAAGGGCAATAAGGTGCTTCTGCAAAGGCACCAAGAACTGACTTTAAGTCACGGCCTAACCGTAGACCTAACTGCAAAACTCAGACAACTGGGCGTTATCGCCCACTTAGATGGAAATGGAAAATTCCGCTATTTGCACTTCTAAAACAAGCTAAACGATGAGCTTGAATATTGATCATTCAGAACACGAAGATGGATTACTACACCGACCTTGTAATATATACGGCAGATCTGGGATATGTACCCTGAAATAATACAGCACTTGAAGTACACCACAATTTTACGATCACTTTGTAATTAAGAATAAATTTTAGATCCGACATAAGAAAGTGATCTGTACCACAATGTGGTACAGATCACCTTTCCTTCTTGAATGCTAGATCCGTGTAGCCTAACAAGAAGGAAGAATTGAAATTGTTTCATTGTCCAATTCTTTTTCAACTCTTTCCGGTAAAAATACTTGATAATCCAACACTCAATTGTTTGGATCTCTAAACTTGTATCCGCTGCCAAAGTACCTACACTATCCCCAGCAGTATTTATATTCTCAAAACTATAAATAATTTTGCTGCTTTAAAAACAAAAATGCAACTAATTACGCTAATTATTACGAGTTTTCTGCCCTGTACTGGATAGTAGCCATATGCTATACTAAAAATGCCAAGAAGAATGGAGGTGGAATCATGCAGCTAAACCAGATTACATTGCAAAATTATCGTGGTTTTAAGGATATTCAATTTGATTTTCAAGGAAAAAGTACCGTGATCTACGGAATCAATGGTGCCGGTAAGTCTAGTGTCCTGCGGGGAATCAATGTGCTGTTTGCACGTGCGGTAAGTAAGGCTGTTGCAAATCAATTCAAGCAGTCGGTCCCTATATCATGGGACGATGTCCATTTTGGAACATCTATAGCTTCAATTCATGGGTTATTCACGTTTGATGGGAAAGAAGAATATCCTTACGGCTTATCATATGATAAAAATACTGGGAAACGCCTAATAAATAAAAAAAACATTTTTGATTTTACAGAAGCATTTACGTCTTTATATTTAGTCGATGGTGCATCACTCCCTGTCTTCGCCTACTACGGAGTCAACCGCTCAGTACTGGATGTTCCTTTGAGGATCCGAAAGAAACATGAATTTGGAAAATTGGAGGCATACCAAAATGCACTGAAAGCAACCACCGATTTCAGAACCTTTTTCGAGTGGTTCCGTAATCAACAAGAAATAGAAGACAATACAGCAAGAGAACTAGGAGATTTTAATTATAAATGTCCAGCCCTGGAGGCTACAAAGACGGCAATTTCAGCTATGTTACCAGGTCTAACAAACATTAAGATTGCACATTCACCATTACGAATGTGTGCAACTAAAGACGGGCAGACACTTACCATTCAACAGCTATCTGATGGAGAAAAATGCGCGCTTGCGATGCTTGGAGATTTGGCACGTCGATTATCTTTAGCCAATCCAGAATCTGACAATCCTTTGTTGGGTGGAGGAATCGTACTAATTGACGAAGTGGAGCTCCATATGCACCCATCTTGGCAGCAAACTATCGTGTCGGTTTTGCATGAGGTATTTCCTAATATTCAATTTATTATCACAACTCATTCACCTATAGTTCTTGGTAGGCTGAATGCTGACTTTAAAATATTAAAACTTGAAAAAATGCATGGTGGTGATATAAATCTGGAAGAAATGACGCCTGCTTACTATGATACCAATTTGGTGCTAGAGGACAAAATGAACACTCCCTCTGTCCCAGTGGAGGTTCAGAATATTGAACATCGAATGTTTGATGCGATCCAAAACGGGGAACTTGATTCTGCACGAGCGTTCATTACACAGTTATCCAAAATGACAAATGGTTCTCATCCATCAATAACAGAAGCACGGTTGCTAGTGCATCGTCTTAGTCAGAAAACGGGTAAATAAGCTATGAAACAGATTATTAAAAAGCCGGAACCTGCATGGTTTATTGCTTGGAAAGATAACTTTTGTAGAATCAATGGGCGTGATCCTCTTTATGCTGACTTTCGGAAAACGCAAGAATGGCAGGACCTCATTCAGGTCCTGCTACAAGAGCAGGGCTACATATGCTGCTATTGTATGAAACGAATTGAGGGTTGGGATTCACACATTGAACATTTTATCCCGAGAAATATTAGGAATACTGACCCACATTCGGTTCGTGCGGAAAATGTTGAACTAAAATATGACAATATGTTCGAGTCCTGTAATGGAGAGCATGGAGATTGGAGTCATTGTGGTCGCTACAAGGATAGAGAAGATAGTTTAATGCTTCTTTCACCAACAGAAGAAAAGCTCGACGAACATTTTCGATACACTATGGACGGACATATCACTGCAGCTAGTGATCTTGATAGCCAGGCAATGACTACTATCCGAATATTAAACCTTGATAGCTTTGAGCTAAAAAGGCATCGTCAAACTGCTATATATACAGCTGTGCGCAATGTATATGATCAAGCTTCCAAAGATGAATTAATTCAACTTTATCTAAGCAAGGACGATGAGGGGGCTTTTGCTCCATTTTGCATGGCGGTTGTTTGGGCCTTACAGAATTATAAAATCTAAATATCCAAAGAGTATAAAATACTTTAATTTGATTGTTTTGATTTAGATTTCATAATGAACTCAGTGCTTGATAGCAGGCATATGAATTTTTAACAAGCAATAAAGAAAGAATATCGCCTGCTGAAATCAAAGGTTTTTCAGCGGGCGATATTCTTTCTTTCAAGGTTCCTACTTCGGATATTTGCCATAGGCGTTTTTCCAATTTTCAGCCGCTTTCATGAAAGCAGCATAATCATGGGCGCGGATGTACTCCAGCGCCTGCTTGTATTTGGCGTATTTGTAGCCAGACTGGTTGATAAACGCCTGAATAATCTCACAGCGGTCATATTCCTCGCAATCTGCGCAGGTGATGTGACCTCTGGTCAGGCAGCATTTCTTCATCCTGCATTTGGCTCGGCTCAAATCCCGGGAGCCGTCTAGATACCCTGACTTGCAGCCCTTGCAGGTCTTCTGATATTCCCGGCAGGTGCCACAGTAGGCGCCGCAGCAGCCGATTTCCTCTGTGCCCTTCATCGGGAGGAGCTCCCTTCAGAGCCATAGATCTTCAGAAAATCTCTAATGCTTTCTTCGACCGCACGAAGGGACTGCTCATCGCCGTATTTGATATTGATGCATCGCTTTCCCTTTTTGCAGTTAGGAAGACTCTCTGCTAAATGATTCAGAAACTCCTCATCAGAAAAATGGATGGAGAAATGATTTTTCGCTGCGGAGACCGCCACATATCCCTCATTCATCTTTTTCCCCACCAGCCACATGGGCATAGAGAAGGAGATCTTATTGGTCAGCTGAGGATATTCCGCATTCATAAATTCAATGAATGCGCAGGTATGTCGCTGCTGCTCTTCATTTAACGATGCCACATACTCGGAAACAGAAGCTACACCCATGTTATACCTCCACGGTCCATAAATACCAATAAAATTAAGCGATAAATGCAGAAAAACCGCCATTTCGGACGGTTTTTCTGACAAAGTTGGTCCGAGTGGGGAGACTCGAACTCCCGGCATCTTGCTCCCAAAGCAAGCGCGCTACCAACTGCGCTACACCCGGTTATCAAATTTTCCAATTGTGGTCAAACATGTGGTCAACGCCGATTTTTGACCAGTTGCCGGCGAAGATTAAGGTGCTGTCAGCCCAGGTGTCCCAAGGCTTTCCGGGTTTTCCGAGGGCTACGGCCCGAACCCCGGGCCTCCTGCTCCCAAATCACGTGCGCTACCAACTGCGCTACACCCGGATATTCGATTTTTCTGCATGATACCATGCAGAGAAGGAAAAAGCAAGTTTTTCGTGTCTGTGGGCGGCGCTGTGGTCAAGCCCGATTTTGCGGGAGTTTTTCAACTGAGGAATTTCCGCCGCAAGCTACTGTCCCAAGGTCTTCCGGGATCTCACATTCAGGGGAATGGATAGGTCGTCTATCCTCCCAAAGCAAGCGCGCTACCAACTGCGCTACACCCGGTTATGGAATTGTTTTATCTGTGGTCTTTCATGTGGTCTTAGCCGTTTTTTGACCAACGGCTTTGCAGAAATAGTTCCCGCTTCTGGTGGTGTCCCAGCGGTTTGTGAGGTTGGGCTTTTTCCCTCATGGATGGGCGGGATACGCTCCCAAATCACGCGTGCTGCCAACTACGCTACATTTGGTCATAGATATTTCTCCCACCCGGGGGCGTTCTTCCCCACATACGTGCGGCAATATACTCTGCGATCCGCCGCGTTGGCACTCTGGCACCATCTTTTACTGGATCGTGGACAGCACGATGGGTTCATTTTATACCTCTCTATTTTACCTGTTTCTCCGCCAAAGTCAAGTCTATTCGCTTCCGTCCGGTATGTCGGAAAGGCCGTCCGGAGGCTATGGGGCCTCCGGACGGCTTGACCAGGTCTCTTCACTTGGAAACGCAGAGTCGATTGTTCTCCACGGTAAGCTTGGCGGTGTCACCGGCCTTGAGGGTGCCGTCCAGCATCTTCTCGGCCACGGCGTCTTCCACCTTGCTCTGGATGGCCCGGCGCAGGGGACGGGCCCCGTACTTGGGATCAAAGCCCTCCTTAGCCAGCTCTGCCACAGCCTCGTCGCTGGCATCCAGGTGAATGCCCATGGTCTCCATCCGTGCAGAGACCGTCTTCAGCATCCGCCGGGCCACTTCCCGGATGTCCTCCTCCGTCAGGGGGCGGAATACGATGATATCGTCGATCCGGTTTAGGAACTCCGGGCGGAAGGTCTGGCGCAGCTCCGCCATCACCTGCTCCCGGGCGGTCTCGAACTTCTTTTCAGCGTCAGGATCGGAGTCCCGCTCCTCGGCGGAAAAGCCCAGCTTGCTGCCCATGGCAGTGAGGCTGCGGGCACCGATGTTGCTGGTCATGACGATGACGGTGTTCTTGAAGTCCACCGTCCTGCCCTGAGAGTCGGTGATCCGGCCGTCATCCAGAAGCTGCAGCAGGATGTTCCACACATCCTCGTGGGCCTTTTCGATCTCGTCAAACAGTACCACGGAGTAGGGCTTGCGCCGCACCTTCTCCGTCAGCTGACCGCCCTCCTCGTGGCCCACATAGCCCGGCGGGGAGCCAATCAGACGGGACACTGTGTGCCGCTCCATATACTCGGACATATCGATCCGGATCATGGCGTTCTCATCGCCGAACATGGCCTCTGCCAGGGACTTGCACAGCTCCGTCTTTCCCACGCCGGTGGGGCCCAGGAACAGGAAGGAGCCGATGGGGCGCTTCGGATCCTTCAGACCCACACGGCCCCGACGGATGGCCCGGGCCACGGCCTTTACGGCTTCGTCCTGACCCACTACCCGCTCGTGGAGGGTGTCCTCCATGTGCAGCAGGCGGGTGCCCTCATCCTCCGTCAGACGGGTGACGGGGATGCCGGTCCAACCGGCCACCACGGCGGCGATATCATCAGCGTTCACCGGGCGGTGCTGGGTGTTGTTCTTGCGGCGCTTCTCCCGCTCCATCTCCACCTGCTCCTGGTAGTCCTTCTCAATGTCCCGCAGCTTGGCGGCGGTCTCATAGTCCTGCTTCTCGATAGCAGCCTCCTTGTCCTTGGCCAGGGCGGCGATCTTCTCCTCCAGGCTCTTCAGCTCCGGGGAGATCTCCTCCGTCTCCATCCGCACCCGGCTGGCAGCCTCGTCCATCAGGTCGATGGCCTTGTCCGGCAGGAACCGGTCGTTGATATACCGGGCGGAGAGCTTCACGGCGGCCTCCAGGGCCTCGTCGGTGATCTGGAGGCTGTGGTGCTTCTCGTACTTCTCCCGCAGGCCCTTCAGGATCTCCAGAGACGCCTCCTGGCTGGGCTCACCCACCTGCACCGGCTGGAACCGGCGCTCCAGGGCGGCGTCCTTCTCGATATACTTCCGGTACTCGTTCAGGGTGGTGGCGCCGATCACCTGGATCTCGCCCCGGCCCAGAGCCGGCTTGATGATGTTGGCGGCGTCCACGGCGCCCTCGGCGCTGCCGGCGCCCACGATGGTATGGAGCTCATCGATGAAGAGGATCACATTGCCGGACTTCCTGACCTCCTCCAGCAGCTTCTTAATCCGCTCCTCAAACTCACCCCGGTACTTGGTGCCCGCCACCATGCCGCTGAGGTCCAGGGACAAAAGGCGCTTGTCCAGCATCTCGTCGGGTACGTCGCCCATAACGATCTTCCGGGCCAGACCCTCAGCGATGGCGGTTTTGCCCACACCGGGCTCACCGATCAGGCAGGGGTTGTTCTTGGTGCGGCGGGAGAGAATCTGGATCACCCGCTGGATCTCCCTGTCCCGGCCGATGACCGGGTCCAGCTTGCCGGCCCGAGCGTCGGCGGTCAGGTCCCGGGTGAACTCCTTCAGGGTCTTGTTCTTGCCGTTATCCTCCTTTGCGGGGCTGGTGCCGGAGCGGCCGGGATCGGCGGCCTGACTCCGGGGCATCTCACCCAGCTTCTGCATCAGGGCTGTGTACAGGTGACGGGCATCCACGCCAGCGGTGCGCAGGATGCGGACGGCCATATTGTTGCCTTCCCGCAGGATGCCCGCCAGCAGGTGCTCCGTGCCCACGTAGTTGTAGCCGCCCCGCATGGAGTCCTCCATGGCCAGCTCCACCACCCGCTTGGCGCGGGGGGTGAGGCCCTGGGCGGGATTGCTGCCGGGCAGACCGGCACCCACGCTCTTCTTGATGATCTCCACGATCATGTCATCGGTGAGGCCCGCCTCCGTCAGAACGGTGTGGGCCACGCCCTCCTCTTCCCGGATCAGGCCCAGCAGCAGGTGCTCCGTGCCCACGTAGCCGTGGCCCAGCTCACCGGCTGCCTCCTGGGAAAGCCGCAGGGCCTCCTCCGCCCTGGGCGAAAATTTGTTCTCATTCATAGTGTCTTACCTTCCTTTCCATGGGAAAGTCCCGTTTACTTGTTTTCCTTCTGCTCCTTGTGAGCGGCCTCCAGAGACCTGATCTGGTCCCGCAGCTCCGCCGCCCGCTCAAAGTTCTCCTGGTGCACAGCCTTCTTCATCTCCAGCTTCAGCGCGTTCATCTGGCGCAGATAGGCAAAGCGGCTCTGGTCCTCCTGGCCTACCAGGTCGTCCTTCTTTTCCTGCTTTGCCTCCTGCTGCTGGACAGGAGAGGCGCTCAGGGCCGGCATCTCGGCGAAGAAGTCGTCAAAGGGGTCCTCCAGCATCTTCATTCTCCGCCCCAGCAGGCTGGGCATGGGAGAGAAGAAATCGTCGAAGAAATCGTTTCCAAAGAGGCTGTTCCCGAAGAAGCTTTGCATCATCCGCTGGCTCTGGGCACCCAGCCGCTGGGTATAGCCCAGCTTTTCCGCGCAGTCGCTGCACAGGTGCTTCTCTTCCACATGGCCGTTCACGTTGCTCCGATACACAAAGGTAACTTCATTCTTACCACAATTTTCGCATTTCATAAATCAATTCCTCCTATCATCTGGAAACTGTGCGTGCTTATTGAAACATTTTTCCCCGCTGCCCGGGTCCCGGCTACACCTGCAGGATCAGCACCTGCTTCATGATGTCCGCCCGGACGGTGTCCCGGCTCTCCCGCGGGACCGCGGCCAGGGCCTTGTCGCCGACGGCGGCCAGAATGCTCCGGCCTGCGTTCTCCTCCAGGGCGCCGGCCTGGACCAGATTGTTCAGGATGGCCCGAGCGGAGGCCAGGTCCACCTGGCTGCCCAGGGTGTTGATGACCTGCATCAGCAGCGTCTGGCGGTCCACCCGGACCCGGGTGATCCGGATGTAGCCATTGCCGCCCCGGCGGCTCTCCACGATATAACCCCGCTCCGGGGAAAAGCGGGTGGACATCACGTAGTTGATCTGGCTGGGTACGCAATTGAAGCGCTGGGCCAGGTCATTGCGCTGGACCTCCAGCACACCACCGTCCGTCTCCTCCAAACTCTCCTGCAGGAAGCTGGCAATCAAATCGGAAATCCCCACGGATGATTCCTCCCTTTCCAAAGAACGCCTCATCTCTTTGACTTTGACTTTCTTTAACCTTTTGTTCTGTGTTTAGTATAACACGCCCGAGCAAAATGTCAAGAGTTGAATTTTGACTTTCTTTGACCTATTTGAAAACAATTTGTGAACAGTTAGTCTTGACAAACGTCATTTTTGGACGCTTTCCCGTATTTTTTCGAAAATTTAACCATAGAATTTGAACGGCTGGTACTTGCTTTTTTTAATTTGTATGCTACAATAGGGGTACAATTCTGATGGAGGTGCTTCCCATGGCTTACAAAATCACTTCTGCCTGCGTGAGCTGTGGCTCCTGCGCGGACGCTTGCCCCGCCGGTGCTATCAGCCAGGGCGATGACCAGTACGTCATCGATGCTGCCGCTTGCCTGGACTGCGGTTCCTGCAGCGACACCTGCCCCAACGGCGCCATCGTCCCCGAGGAGTAATCGAGGATACATAAAAGGTCCGCGAGCCAAAGCTCGCGGACCTTTTTGTCGTTTCGGGAACTGTAAGAAATCTGTAAGAGATTTCTCCATAGAGTTGTAAGAAATTGGTGTTATCCTGCCGGTGTTCCCCGCTGGAGTGAAGAAAGAGGCCCTTTACTCCCGTAATATTGGGGACAGCCGATTTGAAAGGAGACACACGATGAAACACGCTTGGAAGAAGCTGCTGGCAGCAGCGGTGCTGCCCTGTCTGCTGGCGGGATGCGGTGCCCTGGGAGGGCCGGAATCTGAGGTCCCCTCCATGGACCACTTGCTTGGCTTGACCCAGGAACAGCGGCTGGAGGACTACGACTACCTGGTCCAGACGCTGGGGGACAGCTATCTCTGCATGGGTGTCCGAGACCGGGACAACCCGGAGGACCCGTCGGCGGCCATCTTCCAGGCATACCGGGAGATGATCCAGGAAAGCGACAGCGACGAGGTATTCTATTCCGCTGTTTACAGCACACTGTTCCGCCTGGGGACATACGGCCACCTCTGGATCGTGGAGCCGGATATGTACCGCGCCTACTGTGAGGCCTATGAGGACGGCGGCATCCAGGACCGGGAGCACTGGCGGGAGGTGCTGACGGACCCGGTGACCGTCCGGGGCTATGAAAGACTCCAGACGCTGCTGGATGCCTACGGCGAAGAGGACGGCACGGTCAATTCAGCCGATTCGGAGGAGCCTGCCGCGAACCTCCACACCCTGCTCCTGCCCGGCGGAGACGTGGGGTATGTGAAGATCGACAGCTTCCCGGCGGAATATGAGGACAGCTACGCCACAGACCGGGCGGCCCTGACGGACTTCTACCGCCAGGCGGCGGACTGCACGGATCTCATCATCGACCTGACGGACAACTCCGGCGGAAGCGAGGTCTACTGGCAGCAGCTGCTGGCGGCGCCCCTGACGGACCGTCCCCTCTCCTGCACCAACTATGCCCTGCTGGCGGAGAGCGGCAACAACCGCCCCTATATCCAGGAGGTGTTCTCCCCGGAGGAGCTGCACCCCATCGCGGACCTGCCGGATCTGCCCAAGCTGGAGCGGGACGGAATCCAGGCCGCCACCCACTTTGTGGAGAGCACCCTCTCTGTGGAGCCAGCGGCAGAGCGGGCCCCCTTCCACGGCCGCATCTGGGTGCTGGTGGGGCCAGCGGTCTACTCCGCCAGCGAGTCCTTCGCCGTGTTCTGCCAGGAGACAGGCTTCGCCACCCTGGTGGGCAGTCCCACCGGCGGCGACGGCATCGGGGCTCTGGATCCAGTCTTCCTGCAGCTGCCCAACAGCGGCATCCTGGTGCAGTTCACCATGATGTTCGGCCTGAACGGTGACGGCTCCAGCAGTGAGGAAACGGGCACCACGCCGGACATTCTCTCCCCTGCCGGGGAACCGGCTCTGGTGACGGCCCTGCGGGCCATGGAGGGAGTCGCATGACCGACCACTGTCTGGAGGAAAGCCGCGGCCTTTCCGGAGGAACGCCACAGGGGCTGCCCGCCTGCCCTCCCCCGTCCGCTGAATGCCTGGAGCGGTCCCGGGGCGGGCTCTCCCTCAATCATCTGAAGGCCGTGGCGGTGGCGGCCATGGTGATCGACCATATCGCCTTCGCCTTTGTCCCCGACGGCACCCTGTTGGCGATTCTCCTGCATTCCATCGGAAAAATCACCGGCCCCACCATGTTCTTTGCCGCCGTGGAGGGCTGTCACCACACCAGAAACCTCAACCGGTATCTGCTCCGCCTGGCTGTTTTCGCGCTGGTCAGCTGGTTTCCCTTTCTGTACTTCCACTTCGGCGGCGATCTGGCCGCCATCCAGCTGATGCGCCCCAATGTCATCTATACCATTTTTCTGGGCGTTCTGGCGGTCCGCATCCGCAGGAGCCCGCGCCTCTGCTCTGCCTGGAAGGTCCTGCTGATTTTGCTCCTGTTCATCCTGTCTGTCCCGGCGGACTGGGGCTACACAGGCGTGGTGATTATCCTCGTGTTCGACTATTATTATGGCAGTTGGAAGCACCAGGCGTTTGCCTACTGCATGGTGGTCATGCTGGACATGGGGGTGCTCTCCCTGCTGATCCACCCGTTTTTCGGACTGTTTTACGACCATGTCTTCCAGATCGACTGGGAGCTCTACGCCTACTCCGTCGAGTACGTGGGGGCGTTTCTGCCGCTGCTGCTCCTCTCCCGCTACACAGGCCGGCACGGAACCAGCGGCGGTTTTTCCAAGTGGTTCTTTTATATGTTCTACCCCCTCCACCTGCTGGTCCTGGGCTGGCTCCGGGCCGTGCTGTAAGTCTCGGCCCTCACGACCCGCAGGGGCCTGGACCGGCGGGCGATGAGAGCATCGGCCTGCTGCAGAAACTTCCATCACCCACCGGGCCAGCGGCAGCAAAAAGAGAAGGAGAGAATATGCAGTGGCCGCTCCGCGCCGTCCGCACGATCCGCCACGGGGCAGCAACTACAGGAATCGCAAAAGGCCCAAAGGCCAGACCAAATCGGCGCTTGCACCGATCGTCGCGCGGAGGGCCACTGCACCGGAGCGCGCCCAAGCGGCCTTTTCTTTTGAACCGTGCCCCCCATTGCAAGAATGATGATCTTCCATTATAATATGAATATAGACATCATCCAATGGGGGGATCGACTTGCAGCACTGGGAACTCCTCTGCCCCGGCGGACTCTCCTTCGTCTGCGATGACGGCCTGTTCCAGCCCAGTACCGACTCCTTTCTGCTGGGCAGCTTTCCCCGGCTGAAGCCGGGGCTTCGGGTGTGCGACCTGGGCAGCGGCACCGGACTGCTGGGTCTTCTGCTGTTCCAGCGCCAGCGGGCACTGTCCGTCACCGGTGTGGAGCTGCTGCCGGACGCCGTCCGCTTGGCGGAGCAGGCCGCCGCCCGGAACGGCCTGGCAGACCGCCTGATCTTCCGCCGGGGAGACCTACGAAAGATCCGCGGCCTGCTGCCCGCCGGTGGCTTTGACTTGGTGGTGTGCAACCCTCCCTACTATCCCGCCGGGTCCGGCAGGCTGCCGGAGACTGAAGCCCTCCGGGCTGCCCGGTCCGAGACTGGCTGCACCCTGGAGGATATCTGCACAGCAGCAGCCTGGCTGCTGCGGTGGGGCGGGAGCTTCTGCCTGGTCCACAAGCCGGAGCGGCTGGCGGACCTGTGCTGCGCCCTCCGGGCCCGGGGACTGGAGCCCAAGCGGCTGCGCCTCGTCTGCCGCCGGGCGGGGGACGCCCCTTCCCTGCTGCTGTTGGAGGCCCGCCGGGGCGGACGGCCCAGGCTGGACATCGCCGCCCCCCTCTGCCTGGAGGACGGGACCGGCCGCCCCACGGCGGAGCTGGACAACGCCTATTTCCGAACAAAGGAGACGAACGCATGAGCGGTACGCTGTATCTGGTGGCCACGCCCATCGGCAACCTGGGGGACTTCTCTCCCCGGGCAGCGGAGACGCTGGGAGCCGTGGACTTCATCGCCGCGGAGGACACCCGGGTCTCTGTGAAGCTGCTGAATCACTTTCAGATCAAAAAGCCCCTGGTGAGCTACCACGAACACAACCATGCCGCTGCGGGCCAGGCCATCCTGCAGCGGCTGCTGGCTGGGGAGTCCTGCGCTCTGGTGACGGACGCCGGTACACCGGCCATCTCCGATCCCGGAGAGGATCTGGTGCGGCTGTGTGCCGAAAATGGGGTGGAGGTGCTCTCCATCCCCGGCTGCTGCGCGGCAGTGAATGCCCTGGCGGTCAGCGGCCTGCCCACGGGGCGGTTCACCTTTGAGGGCTTCCTCACCGTCAACAAGAAAAGCCGCCGGGAACGGCTGGACTCTCTGAAAAACGAGGAGCGGACCATGATCTTCCACGAGGCGCCCCACAAGCTGCGCGCCACGCTGGAGGACCTGCGGGAGACCTTCGGCCCGGACCGGCGGGTGGCCCTGTGCCGGGAGCTGACGAAGCTCCACGAGGAGACTGTGCGCACCACCCTGGGAGAAGCGGCGGCCTATTACCAGGAAAACACCCCCAAGGGAGAATACGTGCTGGTGGTGGCGGGCAGCCCGCCCCGGGAGACCGCCGCCGTCACGCTGGAGGAGGGGACGGAGCAAGTCCTGCGGCTGGTGGCCCAGGGAATCCGGCTGAAAGATGCCGCCCGGGAGGTATCGGCCCACACGGGTCTTTCCAAAAACGAGCTGTACGCCGCGGCCCTGGAGCGGTCATGACCCGCGCAGGACATGCAGCGCAGAAGACGCCCATGCGGAGAACTCCGCATGGGCGTCATGTTTTCAGCGCACAGGGCGCTCACAGCTCTTTCAATTCTTTCAGGCACTTGGGGCAGATATTCTTCCCCTTGAATACCGTGATGTCTTTGGTGGCGTCGCAGAAAACGCAGCTGGGCTTGTATTTTTTCAGAATGACGGACGAGCCTTCCACATAGATTTCCAATGCATCCTTCTCGCCGATATCCAGCGTCCGGCGCATCTCGATAGGGAGCACGATCCGTCCCAGTTCATCCACCTTTCTGACAATTCCCGTTGATTTCACGATGTATCTCCTTTTTCAGCAATATGTCCTAACTATCCATTTATAAGAACATATCACAGACGGTCGCATTTTGTCAATTTGATTCCAAAAATAAAGTGAATTTACCAATTTGCTTTTTTGAAATCTCAGTTGTCCTCTCTATATTTTTTGTGAGGCAACTGGGTATCCGTCACAAACACAGGGGGAATGACAATGGCAATGACCTGGATCTGGACCGGGATGGTGGTGCTGTCCCTGGTCTTCGGCCTGTTCACCGGGAATCTGGACGCCGTGGCCGACGCGGCTATGGACGGCGCCGCCTCCGCCGTGGAGCTCAGTGTCTCCATGGCCGGCATTCTGTGCCTGTGGAGCGGCGTCATGGAAATCATGAATGTCTGCGGCCTCTCTGCCGGATTGGCCCGGGCCTTCCGGCCCATTCTGCGGCGACTGATGCCCCAGGCCAGCCGGGATGAAAAAACGTTGGCGGCACTCTCCGCCAACGTGTCCGCCAATCTGCTGGGACTGGGCAACGCCGCCACGCCCCTCGGGATCCAGGCGGCCCGACGGATGGCCCGCGGCTGCAGCGGCACCGCCAGCGACGAACTGTGCCTGCTGGTGGTGCTGAATACCGCTTCCATCCAGCTGCTGCCCGCCACCATCGCCTCCGTCCGCAGCGCCAGTGGAGCCCAGTCTCCCTTCGACATCCTGCCGGCGGTGTGGCTGGCCTCGGCCCTGTCGGTGGTGGTTGGCGTTCTGACGGCCAAATTCCTGGCCGCCGTGGGGAGGTGCCGGCGTTGAATCTCAGTTCTCTGGTGATCCCCGTACTGCTGGCCGGGGTGGCCCTCTACGGCATGGGGAAGCGGGTGGATGTCTACGGCGCCCTGACCCACGGGGCCGAAGAGGGGCTCACGGTCCTGCTGAAGGTCCTGCCTGCCCTGGTGGGACTGCTGACCGCCGTGGCCATGTTCCGGGCTTCCGGCGCCCTGGAGTGGCTCACGGGCCTCTGCGCCCCGGCGCTGGAGTTTCTGGGCATTCCGCCGGAGACCACGCCGCTGATGCTGGTGCGCCCCGTATCCGGCAGCGGCGCCCTGGCAGTCGGCTCGGACCTCATCGCCACCTACGGCCCCGACAGCTACATCGGCCGAGTGGCCGCCGTGATGCTGGGCAGCACGGAAACCACATTCTACACCATCGCCGTGTACTTCGGCTCTGCCGGGATCATCCGCACCCGGCACACGGTCCCGGCAGCCCTGGCCGCGGACCTGACGGGGTTTCTGGCCTCCGCCTTCGCGGTGCGGCTGTTCTTCGGCGCCTGATGGGGCGGCGTCCCGCGCCGTCAAGCTGCGCTGAGATAAGGCTCCAGCACAGCGGCGCCGCCGTAGGCGGAGGCGAACTCACCGTCCACCAGATACCGCACCTCTTCCACTGCCCGCAGGGACAGCAGGGAGTCCGCCAGTGCCCGGAGGGCCAGGGACAGATCCGCCTCCTCCGGCAGACCCGGCAGAGCCGCCGTGGGCAGGTCCACATAGCACGTGCTCTCTTCCAGCCGGACGGAAGTCACCTGGAACCCCTCCGGAATGGCGGAGAGCCAGTCCTTTTCCTCCGTCCCCTCCAGCAGGGCCTTGACCACGGCCCCGGCCTGCGTGTCCCCCTCGTACAGGTCCAGTGTCATCTCCACCGGCGTCAGGCCGCCGGTCTCATCCAGAAAGTACAGGGTGGCGTTCAGCGTGTCGATCACATCCTCGTTGCTGGAAAACAGGACATCCCTGGCTGTGAAGATCTGCCGGTCCCGGTAGGCCAGCGGCTGGCCCCGGACCGTCACGCTGACAGCGGAGATCTCCGGCAGCTGGGTCAGCGTCAGGGTGATGGCATAGTCTGCCAAGGCCAGCGCCACGCCGGAGAGCAGCCGGTAGCGGGAGGAGAGGTCCACCTTGGCCCGGGTACCATCCAGCTCCAGGGACAGCAGGGTAGTCTCCTCTGGAATGGCGCTGGTGAGGGCGGCGTCCTCCGGTCCCGCCAGCAGCTCCGTCACCAGATACTCCGCCAGCTCCCGGGTGTCCCGCACCTCGCCCGACTCGATGTACAGCGGCTCCGCCCGCAGGGCATCGCCGCCAGGGGCGTCGGACAGGTCCGCCTCCAGGAAATAGAGGTCGTATGTCTCGCCCTCGCCGGAAATGCGGGGCTGTCCCCAGCCGAAGGCCGCCAGAAGGGCGGCGCACAGCAGCACGGCAATCCATCGCTTTTTCATGTCTGGCCGCCTCCTTCCCGCCAGGGCCAGCGGACGGTGAAAACTGCGCCGCCTCCAGGACGGTTGGCCGCCTCCACAGTGCCGCCCCGCTTTTCCACCGTGTCCCTGACGATGGCCAATCCCAGACCCGTGCCGCCGGCAGCGCGGGACCGTGCCTTGTCCACCCGATAGAACCGCTCAAAGATCCGGGGCAGGTCCTCTTCCGGGATGCCGGCGCCGTTGTCCTCCACCGTCAGCACCACCTGATCCCCCTCCCGAAACAGGGAGACCTGGACCGTGCTGCCCGGCGGCGTGTACTTCACGGCGTTGTCCGTCAGATTATAGATGATCTGGTGGATCTCATCCCGGGTGGCCAGCATCGTACAGGTCCCCTCCGCCCGATAGGTCAGTTCCGTTCCCTTCTCCTGGGCCACCAGGCTCATCATCCGCATCACCTGCTCCAGCACCGGCAGCGCGTCCACTACCACCGGCCGCTCCAGCACGTTGCTGTCCAGCCGGGTCAGGCGGAGCAGATCCTCTGTGATACGGGAGAGGCGCTCCGCCTCCTGCCCGATGTCTGTGACAAATTCCCGGGCCGTCTCCCGGTCGATGTTCTCCGTCTGGAGGATGGAGTCCGTCAGCAGCCGGATGGCCGCCAGGGGCGTTTTCAGCTCGTGGGAGGCGTCGGACACAAAGCGGCGGCGGGCGTTCTCCGTAGTCTGGAGGCGGTCCGTCAAGCTGTTGAACTCCTGGGCCAGCTGGGCGATCTCGTCGCGTCCGGGCACCTCCGCCCGGTGGCTGTAAGCGCCCTCCCGCACCTCCCGGATGGCGGTGAGCAGCTGGCCGATCTTCCGGGTCAGCGCCCGGGACAGCAGGCCGCTGAGACACAGCACCACCACCGCGATGCCGGCGGAGAGCCGCAGTAGATTGCCCTGCAGCCCCTCTAGCAGAGCGGCCTGCTCCGTGTCATACTCGTATGCGTATACGGCGCCGATGATCTGGTTCTGGTACAGCACCGGCGAGGCCGCCCGGCTGCGGAAGGCCCCGCCCCGGTAGCTGCTGGAGAACACGTCGTTCCCCAGCAGGGCCTGGACGATCTCTGTGTAGAAGCTGTACTCCCCCAGGGCGTCGTTGGTCTCCCGGGTATCGTAGAGGACCTTGCCCGCACTGTCCGTCACCAGGATGCGGCTGAGGCCCGTCTCCTCCACCACCGCCATGGCCTGGGACACATTCTCCTCGGTCAGCCGGTCCAGACCGGACAGGGAGTAGACCATCACGGACACGCTGCTCTGGAGCGTGGTTGCCTTGGAGCGGAACACCAGATCCTGCGATACCCGCAGCGGATAGGTGTTCAGCAGCAGCAGCACGCCCGCGATAATCAGGATATAGCTCAGGCCGAACTTGAACTGCAGGCTGTCCCAGATCCTGCCCTTATCCTTTGAAATAGTATCCAACTCCCCACTTGGTCATAATATACTCCGGCTCCGCCGGGTTCTTCTCCAGCTTCTCCCGCAGGCGGCGGATGTGGACATCCACCGTCCGGTAGTCCCCGGCGTAGGCATAGCCCCACACCACGTTCATCAGATTCTCCCGGCTGTACACCCGCCGGGGATTGCGCATCAGCAGCTCGATCAGATCGTACTCCTTGGCGGTCAGATCCACGGTCTTTCCATCCCGGATGGCCACCCGCTCCTCCGTGTTCAGGGACAAGTCCCCCGCGGTCAGGACGGCGCCCCGGTTCCGCTGCGTGCCGGCGGCCCGCCGCAGCAGCGCCCGAACCCGGGCCTTCAGCTCCAGAATGTTGAAGGGCTTTGTAACGTAGTCATCCGCTCCGCACTCAAAGCCCATCAGCTTGTCCGCGTCCTCGCTCTTGGCGGTGAGCATGATGATGGGCACATTGGAGAACTCCCGGATCCGCATACATGCCTCCTGCCCGTCCAGCTCCGGCATCATCACATCCAGAATGATGAGATCGAAGCGGCCGTTGCGGGCCAGCTCCACGGCGGAGGCACCGTCATAGGCGCACTCCACCTCGTACCCCTCGTTCTCCAGATTGAATTTCACGCCCTTGACCAGCAGCTTTTCGTCATCAACCACCAGAATCCTCATTTGTCACCTCTCCTTTGCCGTTGTCCACAGTGACGCGGTCCTCCAGCTCGGCGAATTTCGCCTCTCCGATCCCGCTCACCTCCATGATCTCCTCAATGCTCCCGAAGGGGCCGTTGGCCTCCCGGTACGCGATGATCCGGCGGGCCAGGCTCTCCCCGATGCCGGGCAGCGTGTCCAGCTCCTCCGCCGTGGCAGTGTTCAGATCCACCGGCGGGAAGTCCGGGGCGATCTCCTCCCGGGGGACCTCCGCCTCTGTCTCAATGACTACGCCCGGGACGCGATCCTGCCGATCCCGAAGAGACAGGCCCGCCAGGGCGCACAGGAACACCGCCGTCAGCCCCAGCAGAATGATCTCACTTTTTGTCGGCCTTCCCCGTCCACTCACTGTTGAACTCCCACCCGTTTTTTGATATACTATGAATTGAAATGTCGAACCGCGGCGCTTTTCGGCGCCGCTGCCGCGCGATGCAAGTTGATTATACCACAGATGGTAGGAGTTTGATATGAAAACACACCGCTTTTTCTCTGTTTTTTTGCTGCTGATCCTGGCGGTCTCCCTGCTGACAGGTCCTGCCTCCGCCGCAGAGGTGCCTGACCCCGCCATCCAGGCCAAGGCTGCCCTGCTGGTGGACGCCAACACCGGCCGCATGGTCTATGGAAAGAACGAGCACGAGGAGCTCTATCCCGCCAGTCTCACCAAGATCATGACCGCTCTGCTGACGCTGGAGGCAGTGGACAGCGGGCAGCTGTCCATGGACCAGCCAATCACTGTTACGGAGAGCGCCCTGGAGGGGCTGGCGGCGGATGGCAGCACCGCCGGCATCCGGGCCGGGGAGGTGCTGACGGTGGAGCAGCTGCTGGAGTGTATGCTGATCGTCTCCGCCAACGAGGCGTGCAACATTCTGGCGGAGCAGGTCAGCGGCAGCGTGGACGCCTTCGTGGGCGCCATGAATGAAAAGGCTGCGGCTCTGGGGTGTGAGAACACCCACTTCGTCAACACCACCGGCCTGCATGACAGCCAGCACTACACCTCCGCCTGGGACTTGTACCTCATCACAGCGGAGGCCCTGAAGCATGACGACTTCCTGCGGATCTGCGATATGAAGAGCGCCACCATCCCCGCCACCAATCTCAGCGAGGAGCGGGTGCTCCACTCCACCAACTACCTGATCTCCAACTGGCGGGCCTTGGGATATCTGGACAGCCGGGCCCACGGCGTCAAGACCGGCTCCACCTCCGATGCCGGCCACTGCCTGGTATCCACTGCCGCGGAGGGCAGCCTCTCCTTCATCAGCGTGGTGCTGGGGGCCGAATCCGTGACCTTGCCCAGCGGCGGCACCCAGGTCCAGAGCTTTTCCGAGACCTCCCGTCTCTTCGACTGGGGTTTTGAGAACTTCTCCTATCAGACGGTGCTGGAGGAGGCTGAGCTGGTGAAGGAGGTCAGCGTGGCGCTGTCCAAGGTGGACCATGTGTCCGTCCATCCGGCGGCGGATGTGGAGCTGTTGCTGCCCAAGGGCACTGATCCCGCCTCTCTGGAGCGGACGCTGGACCTGGAGAGTCCTGTGGACGCTCCGGTCACCGAGGGGCAGGTGCTTGGCACTCTCTCCCTCTCTCTGGAGGGAGAGGTGTTGACCACGGTGGACCTGCTGGCCTCCCATGATGTGGAGGCCTCCGGCCTGCTGCTGTTTTGGCGGAACGTGCGGAACTTCTTCAGTTCCACCGCGGTGAAGGTGGTTGGCATCGCGTTGCTGGTGCTGGCGGCGGCGCTGATCGTCTGGAAGCTGACGGTAGGCCGCCGGCGCTACCGGTACGGCCGTAGCGTACCCCGCCGCCGCGGGGGCGGCTACCGGGGCCGGAGGCGGCATTGACACAAAAGGGCCCTGGGGCAGCATCCCCAGGGCCTTTTTACAGAGAGAGGCACAAAGCGCAGCTGTTGAGATACGGAATCCTCCCGCTCTGCTCTTCACTCTTTCCAGAAAATCCGGAATAGAATTCAGGGGCGCACGGCGTGCGCCCCTGATTCCTGATTCCAGTTCCCTTATTGTCACAGATACCGCACCAGCTCCTCCAGGGGCTTGCGGTCCGTGTGCAGGCGGGAGGGATGGGCGCCCTCCGCCGGATAGCCCATAGGCAGCAGGGCGATGGGTGTCAGCCCCGCCAGCTCCGGGAATGCGGCGTGGAGCTTCTCCGGGTCGAACATGCCCACATAGGTGGTGCCGAGGCCCAGGTCCGCGGCCTGGAGCATCATCTGGGTGACGGCGATAGCCGCGTCAATCTCGCCGTGGTTCTTGCCGTCGTCCTCCCGCTTCCAGGCGGCCTCCGGGTCGTATGCCACCAGCAGCATCACCGGCGGATGGAAGTGAGCGCCGGTGCAGCCGTCCACCTTTTCCAGCGCCTCCGAGCTCTGGAGCACAAAGATGCGCTGGGGCTGGAGGTTATGGGCAGTGGGGGCATTGCGGCCGGCCTCCAGCACGGCGGAGAGCTTCTCCGCCTCCACGGGGCGGTCGCTGAATTTCCGCAGAGAATAGCGCTCCGCGGCCAGTTTCGCAAAATCCATGGGGATGCTTCCTTTCTGATGTAGAGATACCTGATTTTAGCACATCCCCGCGGCCGCCGCAACTGTTTTTCTCACATCCCCTGGTTGGGCATCCAGCCGCTGCGGAGGACCTCGTCGCAGATGTCCCGGCAGCGGGTGTCGTAGAACTCGATGAATTTCAGGGAATAAATGTCCGAGACGATGTAGCGGTCCCGGCCCTCCTGGTAGATGGTCATATAGTCGTTGCCCACATCGTACAGAATCCCCTCCCAGGAGGTGGTGCTCTGGGTGCCCACCAGGAAGGTGGCCACCACGTAGTTGCCCACGTTTTTCTTCAGCATGGCCTTCAAAGATCCCCGGTAGGCTTCCTCCATGGAGATGGGGTCCGTGATGACCTCGCTGGGCAGGTGGTTCCGCATGTCCAGGGACCCCATAGACTGGCCGCCCTGCTCCTCCGCGGCGTTCAGGCGGTCCATAGGGCGGCCGGCACTGGTGACGGTGCGGCCGGGCGCCTCCGGCATGGGCGGGTCGGCGGGCATGGGTGTGACTTCACCGGACCAGTCCGTCATTCTGGGCGCGACCTGCGCCACAGGAGGCGCCCCGTTTCCGCCGTTGTAGATATTCTGATAGTGTGCCATTTCCAACACCTCTCAAGTCTGATAATACGCGTCTGTGGGATTATAGAAGCAGTGGTCGCCGATCCGGGTCTGCCAGTATCCCACCTTCGAGGGAAAGAAGGACCGGCAGGTGGGGCCGAAGGGGTTGTAAAACCACAGGGAATCCGCCACATCCGGCAGGCGGTTGCCCGCGATGGCCCAGTCGGCGATGTCATAGTGGATCTGTTCGGGTCTCATGTTGTAGATATTCTGGGGGTTGTAGGCGCCGCCCTCCGTCTCGCTGGCGCAGACGAACTGATAGGGCTGAAAGATGATATTGCGGATGCTGCCCTGCCCGACCCGGGCATACTCCCCGCCCTTGGCGTGGACCCGGTTCATTACAACACCGGCCACCGCCTTCATGCCGTCTTCACCCTCTCCGCCCGCCTCGCACTGGATCAGGCGCGCCAGCAGCTCCCGGTCGGAATAAGCCATTGGTCGATCACTCCTCTGTCGGGGCCTGCCATACGTACCAAACGCCGGTCCGGCAGACCGCCTGGCCCGGACGTTTCACCCTCAGGATATGCACAGGGACTGCAGAAGGTGTCAGCGGCAGCCTCCCGGTCCTGTGAAGGGGGGAGTCTCCCAGCGAAAAAGTCGGTCTCGATTTTTTCCGGATGGACCGGCCCAGCTGGAATGTGGTATACTGGATTCTCAGCGAACGAGTCAGGCGGCCGCGGCATGGAAAATACGCCTCAAGATCCCGCACATCTGCGGAGGGAGTTCCAGCCGTGCCGGAACCGATTCACCGCCTTTGGCGGCTAGACGCGGCAGGACCTGCTGCGCGCCCTGTTGTCTCCCCCGCCTGCAGGTTCTGCGGGAGACAGGTGTGATAAAAGCCCGAAAAGAGGCGACTCACGTCTTCTACTATCTGGCCCTGCAGGACAGTGGGATCGAAAACGTAGCGCGCCTGTTCGCGGACATTCTGCAGATCCTGAGAAACGCTCCGGACAAGAGCGGCGAGGATTGACTGCGGCTATCACAGGAGGAATACAGTTATGGATTTGTTCGAGGCCATGGAGCACCGGCATGCGGTCCGCTCCTACGAGGACCGGCCCATCGCGCCGGAGGCGAGAGAAGCACTACTGGCGTGCATCGCCCAGTGCAACCGGGAGAGCGGGCTTCACATCCAGCTTGTTCTGGATGAGCCCAGGGGATTCGGAGGGCTTCCGGCCCACTACGGGAAGTTCTCCGGCGTAAAAAACTACATCGCGCTGATCGGAAAGAAGTCCCCGAACCTGGAGGAAGCCTGCGGGTACTACGGGGAGAAGATCGTACTGCGGGCCCAGCAGCTGGGTCTCAACACCTGCTGGGTCGCCATGACGTACAGCAAGGTCAAGACCGCCTTTCAGATCGCCCCGGGCGAGAAGCTCTGCCTGGTGATCGCGGTGGGCTACGGCACCACCCAGGGCGCCGGGCACCCAGTCAAGCAGCCGGAAGAGGTGTCCAAGGCGGATTCCCCTGTGCCGGACTGGTTCCAGCGGGGCGTGCGGGCGGCGCTGCTGGCGCCCACAGCCATGAACCAGCAGAAATTTACCTTCACGCTTCAGGGCGGCAGCGTGGCCGCGAAAGCCGGAGCCGGCTTTTACACCAAGGTGGACCTGGGCATTGCCAAATACCATTTTGAAATCGGGGTGGGGACCGCGCAGTTCCGCTGGGCTCCCTGACCGGGAGCCGGTCTTCCGGCAGCCTCCGGGCCTCCCGCCCCTGTCAGGAGGATTTTGATGAATATCGAAACTATACAAGCCCCGCGGGGCGCCATCGCAGTGCTCTCCGGCGGGAAGGTGCAGATCACGGACGCGGGTGCGGCCCTGGACCTGGCCATGTCCGTCCGGTATGAGACCGGCGCGTCCAGGCTGGCCATCGACAAGCGCCTGGTGTGCAGTGACTTTTTCATTCTCAGCACCGGCGTGGCGGGAGACATCCTGCAGAAGCTGATGAACTACCGGTTCAAGGCCGCCATTTACGGCGACTACTCCCACTACGCCAGCAAGCCGCTGCGGGACTTTATCCGCGAGTCCAATCATGGCAAAGACTTCTTTTTCGTGTCCACCATGAAGGAGGCCGTCCAGCGGCTGACGGACGCGGAGTGAGCAGCCCCGCGGCGGCGCAAAAGGGACGGCAGCGATTTCGCTGCCGTCCCTTTGGTTCTTCTGCGTGTTCGGTTTTCCGGGCGCTTAGGCTTTCGCCCCCCGCTGCTCCGCAATGGCCTGACGGAACATCTCCTCCGTCTGGCGGATGGACTCCTCCAGAGAGTACTGTCTGGCGTGTTCGGCATAGCGGCGCTCCATTGCCTGCCGCTCCTCCGGGTGCTCGATCCACCAGTCGATCCGCTGGGCCAGCGCGTCTGTGTCCCCGGCCGGGAACAGGCTCCGCTCATCCAGGGCGAACTGGGGCGTGGCGGACCGGGGGGAATCGGCGATCACCGGCACCAGGCCGCAGGCAAATGCCTCCATACAGCTCATAGCCTCAATCTCCGCGTCGGAGGTGTGGACGTACAGATCCGCCATGTGGAGGATCTCCAGCAGGCGGGCAGGCTCATAGAACTCCATGACGATGGGATTGGGGAGCTTCTCCGCCAGACGGCGGTATTTTTTCTCCAGCGGACCCTTTCCCGCCAGGATCACCTGGATCTCCCGGGCGTGGCGGGACTTGGCGCAGGCGTCGATCAGCTCATCCTGACGCTTTTCCCCGGCGTAGCGGCCCACCATCAGCACATTGAAGAGGCCCTGCATCCAGGGTTCCTTTTCCCGCTTGCCGTAGATGTACTCCGGGCTGATGCCGTTGGAGATCACGTGGAGCCGGGCGGTGTAGCCGTGTTGGCGGAGCTGGTTCGCGATCATATTGCTGGGGCAGTGGATGTGGGTGAACCGGTTGAAGAACGTATCCCGGAAGCGGTTGTATACAAAGTCGTTGACGCGCCTGCTGTTGCCCATGTGCAGGGTGAAGGTGATGTTCTCCGGCTGGCAGTGGAAGGCCGCCGTGTGAGGGATGCCCAGCTTTTCCACATGCTTCAGGCCCATGATGCCCAGGGGCGACGGCATCATGAAATGCACCACGTCCGCCCAAGCCGCCGCCTTTTCAAACACATGGCGGTTGGGGATGGCCAGCCGCATCCCCTGGCTGGTGATGAGATGCTCCACCACTGGAAAGAACCTCATCTGCCGCACGGCGTACTTGTAGTCCGCGGGCTTGCCGGTGGCGATGACCCGCACCTCGTTGCCGTGGTTCTTCAGCGCCTGGGCAAAACGCCGTGCGCTGATGGTGGTGCCGTTATTCGCGTCGTCAAACTGGTCGATGACCAAAACGATCTTCATAAACGTCTGAACCGTCTTTCTTTGGTTTGGCGGCGCTTCCGCCGCTAACGGTTTAGTTTACCATGTTTTTCATCGCTTGTCCAGGGAATTTCGTCGCCTGCGGGATCTCTGAACGGACTCTGAACAACAGGCCCCGCGGCAGGTGCCGCAGGGCCTGTCTCAGGCTTATTTCTGTTTGGCCAGGGCGGACTCCAGCCCGCAGGCGAACTGGTCTGGGCAGGAGGTGCTCTTGGCACCGCAGCGGATGCCCTTCAAACGGTGGATCGCCTCCTGGGCAGGCATCCCCACCACCAGGGCGGAAATCCCCTGGAGGTTGCCGCTGCAGCCGCCCAGGACCTCCATCTTCTGGATGATGCCGGCGTCATCCACCTCCACGCGCATCTCCTGGGAGCAGACGCCCCGGGGACGGAACGTATACGTCATGGTCGAAATCTCCTCTTTTCATGATATTGCCCGTTTAGGATATCACATCCCGCCGGGAATGGCAAGAGGCGGCACAATTTGAAGAAGGGGGGGGAATCCTCCGTCATTTCAGCGGAACATGCGGCGGTTCCTTTCCGTTCCCCAACTGTCAGGGTCCATTCCTGCCGTTTCGGATTTCAGGCAAAGCGCGATGCAAGCACAGCCATGATAGATACCAGCAGCAGGCCGCTGCACAAAGCCAGTATTACCAACATTGCTTTTCTGAGCTTTCTATTTGCCTTGACGGCTCTGTCTATCCGGTCCGAAAAGATCAGAAGGAAAAAAGCAGGAATCAGAAACCACCAGTATATCTGCATGTAATTTGCCTCCTCCCCAATCCGCCGAATGGGTCTTGCCCGTCCGGGAAACCTGTATTTTTTATCAGATCATCTGATCCGGATCAAGGCCGCCTGGCGAAGGTGGCAGCGTTTGCGTCATCATCAGTTATCTCGAAAAGAGACTGCAGGCGGGTTAAAGAATCCCGGCTTGACAATATCGATATTCGATGATATAGTGGTATCAAAGCAATAACGATATTCGATAATAGGAGGCGGCAGCGCCATGGCCCGGGGAAAATTTCAGACCCTGACCGAGCAGATGTTCTACATTCTCCTGTGCCTGCGGCAGGAGCGGTGCGGCGCCGACGTGATGGCCTGGGTCGCAGAGGCCACGGGCAGCCGGGTGGCGGTGGGCCCGGGGACGCTGTACAACCTGCTGGAGCAGTTTTTGCAGGCTGGGTACATCCGGGAGACGAAGGTGGAGGGCCGGAAGCGGAGCTATGTGCTCACCCCCACTGGGCGGGAAGCCCTGGAGGCAGAGGTCCTGCGGCTGCGGCAGCTGACGGCGGATTATGAACGGCTGATGGAATCGGAAGGAGGCGCCCCATGAAGCACACAAAGCGGGAGTGGATGCCCCTGTACAGCTTTTTGGACCGGAAGCGGGTCACAGACCATCTGGCAGACATGGCCGCCAGGGGCTGGATGCTGGACCGGCTGGGGACCTGGTCCTGGCACTACCGGCGGACAGAGCCGAAGCAGCTCCGGTTCGCCGTCACCTTTTTCGCCGGGGCCGGGCGGTTCTCTCCCGCTCCGGCGGCGGGGCTGGACACCTTTCAGGACTACTGCGCCCAAGCCGGGTGGCACCGGGCGGCCAGCTCCGACCAGGTACAAGTGTTTTACAGCAAGGATCCGGCGGCCGTTCCCATCGACACCGACCCGGCGGCGGAGCTTGAGAACATCCGACGGAGCATTGGAAAGCCCATGATGCGCAATTACCTGGCGCTGCTGCTCCTCTGCCTGCTGGAAGTGGCGTTTCAATGCTACCAGATTTGGACGGATCCCGTGGACACCCTGGCCAGCCCCACTGCCCTACTGGCGGCCACAGCCTACCTGCCGCTGCTGGTGCTGACGCTGGCAAGCCTGCTGCTCTACCGCCGCTGGCAGCGGCGGGCCGAGGCCGCCGTCGAGGCGGGGCTGCCCCTGCCGGACCTGCGGAGTGCCCGGGGGCTTGGCATTCTGGTGTTGATGTGGTCCGGACTCCTGATCGCAGGCTTGTTTGCCTCCATAAGCCGGTCGACCAGGATGGTCATACTGACCATCGGGATGGTATTGTTCTTCGCACTGGTCTATTTTCTGGCCAACGCCGCCCGGAAGGCTCTCCAACGGCTGCGGTGCCCGCCCTGGGCCAACCTCCTGGTAATCGTAGGAATCTGCATCGCCATGTTTGCGGGCGGGACAACAGGTCTGTTCGCCCTCATCATGCACAACGCCGGTTCCGGCTGGTTGGAGGACCATCCGCCGGTGGAGACCTACACCGCCCACGGCATGACTTGGTCTGTCTATGCCGATCCCATCCCCCTGCGGGTGGAGGACCTGATCGATATCGACTATGACGGCTGGTCCACGGAGGCGGATGTGGAGTGGTCCCCCTTGGCCGCCCACGGGGAGTACCGGCAGGACGCCCGGCTGGGGGACGGAGACCTGCCGGAGCTGCGCTATGAGATCGTCACGGTGAAGCTTCCTTTCCTCTATGGCCTGTGCAAGCGTGATTTCATCCAGTGGGTGGAGCGGGACAACGATCAGCTGCCCATGGAGTATTGGGAGGAGTACCGCACCGTGACTGCCGCCCCCTGGGGTGCGGAGGAGGTTTTCCAGCGGTACTCCGGTGCAGAGCCGGTGAACCAATTCCTGCTGTGCTGGCCGGACCGGATGGCAGAGGTCAAGCTGCCCTGGGACTGGAGCTTGACGGCAGACCAGATGGCTGTCATCGGGGAAAAGCTCCTGCACGCCTGACAACAGCCGGGAGAGGATACCCTCTCCCGGCTGGTTTTCTGTCTGTTTTCTTACGCTCTCCGGTCCTTCCGCTGCTCCAGCACCAGGCGGTCGGCGATCATGGCGATGAACTCGCTGTTGGTGGGCTTGCCCTTGGCATTGGAGACGGTGTAGCCGAAATACTTCTGCAGCGTCTCCAGATCGCCCCGGTCCCAGGCCACCTCGATGGCGTGGCGGATGGCCCGCTCCACGCGGGAGGGCGTGGTGGAAAACCGCTTGGCCACCTCCGGATACAGCACCTTGGTGACGGCGTTGATCACATCCATGTCGTCCACCGCGATCATGATGGCCTCCCGCAGGTACTGATAGCCCTTGATGTGGGCGGGCACACCGATCTCATGGATGACGGAGGTCACCAGATTTTTCAGCTCCGCCGGGTGTTCCTCCACCGGGGCGCCCCGGCTGAACAGCGCCCGCATCCGGTCCAGCAGGGCGTTCTCCTCCACGGGCTTTGTCAAAAAGTAGCTGGCTCCCAGATCCACAGCCTCCGATACCACGCTGTCGCTGCAGAAGGCGGAGATCAGGATGACCTTGGGGACCTTCCCCTCCTGCTCCCGCAGCTGCTTGAGTACGCCGAAGCCGTCCAGCCCCGGCAGGACCACATCCATCAGAATCAGGTCCGGCGCTTCCTCACGCGCCAGGCGCAGGGCCTCCGTCCCGTCTCCCACAGACCCCACCACCGAAAACTCCTCTGTCTCGTCTATGATCTTCCGCACAAGGGTGCGGAATTCCTCATTGGCATCTGCCAGCAATACAGTTCTTCTGATGTCCATGTCTTCCCCTGTCCTCTTTCCACAATTTTCGTTTACCAGGCACAAATGCTTCAGAGCAGGCCCCCTCTCCCAGCCGGAAAAAAGTGGGCGCTCCTGTTTACGACGGATTCATGAAGCTTCAAATCGCGTTTTCTATAAAGTAGCATAAACGGACACGATTTGCAACAAGAAACTGTAAATAACTTCCAAGAATCATTCGACACTTTCTGCGCCGCGCCTCCTAACTCCTTGTGCCGCAAGGGGTGCGGAGTCTCCCGGCAGCAGTGGCTTCCCTTTTGGACGGGGCCGTGGTACAATGGAGCCATCTCAAGAGAAAGGATGAGACATGTGACGCTGCTGGAGGAATTAGAAGCGTATCGCCCCTGGAATGACCAGGAGGAACGGGACCGGGCGGAACTGCTGCGGCGGCTGCGGAGCGGCGAGGCGCTTTACACCCGGGACAACGCTGCCGGGCACCTGACGGCCTCCGCCTGGGTGGTGAGCCCGGACCTGACACAGGTGCTGATGGCGTACCACAACCTCTACGACTCCTGGTCCTGGCTGGGCGGCCACGCGGACGGGGACCGGGATCTGCTGGCGGTATCCATGCGGGAAGTCCGGGAGGAGAGCGGACTCACGGCGGTGCGTCCGGTATCGCCCCACATTTACTCTCTGGAAATCCTCACTGTGGACGGCCACGAGAAGCGGGGCGCCTACGTCTCCTCCCACCTGCATCTGAATGTGACCTACCTGCTGGAGGCAGACCCGGCGGCCCCCGTGCGCCGGAAGCCGGATGAGAACAGCGCTGTGGCCTGGTTCGGTCTGGAGGAGGCGGTGGCTGCCTCGTCGGAGCCCTGGTTCCGGGAGCGCATTTACAGGAAGCTCAACGCCAAGCTGGCGCTGTTCTCCGGGGAACAGGGGGGGTAACACCTCTGCAGCTCAGGGGCCATGTGCGTCTGCGTTGCTTGCCGCAACGGCGGTTCCCCTGGTAGAATGATCCCGGAAAGGAGGCAACGCAATGCTTGCAGAGAATTTGAAGGCCCTGCGGAAGGCCAAGGGCCTCTCCCAGGAGGAGCTGGCCGCCCGACTCCATGTGGTGCGGCAGACCGTCTCCAAATGGGAAAAAGGCCGGTCCGTGCCGGACGCGGACCTGCTGATCCGGCTGGCGGAGGAGCTGGACACCACCTCCGCGGCTCTGCTGGGGCCGGAGGTCCCGCCAGAGGCGGAGCGCGGCGGAACAGCGGAGCAGCTGGCCCGCATCGCCGAGCAGCTGGCGGTGAAAAACCGCCGGGCCCGGCGGATCTGGAGGATCGTGGCCGGGGTGCTGATCGCCTTTGTGATGGTCAATTTATTGTTGATTCTATTGAACTTTGCGGCGTTCCGCAGTTTCCAGGCGGAGGCCGAATCCACTGTCCAAGCGCAGGAACTCCCGCGCGGAGAGTCGTAAATCTGTATTGTAAAAAATTCCGGGGCGGCGGGAAGCAAAATGCTTCCCGCCGCCGCTGTCTGCCTGGGAGACCATGTCAGGCCACGGGTTCTTCTGAGAAATCTCCCGCTGCCAGCATAGTTTCCATCAAAATTCCATACCCTTTGCTTGGATCGTTCAGCAGGACGTGCGTCACCGCACCGGCGAATTTTCCGTCCTGCAGGATCGGGCTGCCGGACATACCTTGGACGATGCCGCCTGTGGCGGCCAGAAGCTCCGGGTCCGTCACAGAGATGACCAGGTCTCGTCCGTCTGCTGCATTCTCTACAACCTGTAAAATTTCCACATCATATTCCTGAACGGCATCACCCTCCACATTAGAGAGGATGGTGGCAGGACCAGCGTGGACTTCCCCGGCGGCCGCAACCGGCATGGGATCGCCCAGCCGCTCGGTGAATTCGCCGGGGTCCAGCGTGCCGAAGACGCCGCTGGTGGTGTTGGCGTACAGATCACCCAAATCTGTGGCCAGGTCGAAATCCCCCCGCAGCTCACCGGCCTCTCCGATGGTGCCCTTCTTCACCGCTTTCACGGTGGAGGGCAGAATGGATCCGGAGGCAAAGGGCATCAGGAGCGCCGTGTCGGCGTCCGTGATCCCGTGACCCAGAGCGCCGAAGGCGCCGCTTTCCGGGTCGTAATACGTCATGGTGCCGATGCCGGCCATGCTGTCCCGAATCCAGGCCCCAATGCAGTAGGCGCCCTTCTCGTTCTGTTCCGGGGAAACAGAGAGCGTCACGCTCCCGCCTTCCCGGCGGACCTGCAGGTCGGTGGCCGTCTCCCCATTCTCCTGGAGCAGGGATTGGAACTGCTCTGAGGAGGTTACGGAGACGCCGCCGCATTTGACGATGATGTCGCCGGTCTGCAGGCCGCAGTCATCCGCAGGCGTGCCGCTCTCCGGCGCCTTCACCACCATCACCCCGCGGGCAAAGAGCTTGATGCCCACCGTGTGGCCCACGGGGACCAGCATCCGGGCGGAGGTGTCCTGGTCCGCGCCGCCGGCCGTCACACCGGCAGCGCGCGCCGGCATGGCCGCGCACAACAGCAATGCCAAGACCAGCGCCGCTCCGCCCCGCAGCACGTGTCTCGCTTTTTGAAATGGTCCATACATGAAATCACCCCTTTCCGAAACGCGGCCGGCAAATCCGCTGATCTGCCGGCGAGATTATCATCTGCCGCAGACGGAAAAACACGCCTTGCAAAATGCGGAAGCAGCCCCATGGCAGGCTTTGACTGTGCCGCCGCGGCGGCAAAAAAACAGGACCCGCAGGCAAATACCCGCAGGTCCTGGAAAAAATCGTTCAATCCCGCTTATTGAAAATTTTGAAAATATCCTCGAAGGGGTCGTCCTCCGGCTCCTCCGGCTTGGGCACGTCCTCTTCCTTCAGGGGCATGGGCTCCGCCGCGGCGCTCTGCTGGCCCGCGGCCCCCGCCTGGATGGGCGGCACCTTGGGCAGCTGCTCCGGCACCTTGTCAAAGCCGGTGGCGATGACGGTGACCCGGATCTCGTCGTCCAGCGTCTCGTCGAAGGTGGCGCCGAAGATGGTGAGCGCATCGGGATGGACCGCCGCCTGGACCAAGCTGGCGGCCTGTTCCACCTCCTCCAGACCGATGTCCATGGAGCCGGTGACATTGATGAGCACGCCCTTGGCCCCCTCGATGGAGGTCTCCAGCAGGGGGCTGGAAATGGCCATCTTGGCGGCCTCCTCGGCCTTGCCCTTGCCGGCGGCCCGACCCACGCCCATGTGGGCCATGCCGGCGTTCTTCATGATGGCGGTGACGTCCGCGAAGTCCAGGTTGATGAAGCCGGTATCCCGGATCAGGTCGGAGATGGACTGCACCGCCTGGCGCAGCACGTCGTCCGCGATCTCGAAGGCGTTTGCAAAGGTGATCTTCTGGTCCGTGGCGTGCTTCAGCCGCTCGTTGGGGATGATGACCAGAGAGTCCACCTTGTCCTTCAGCTCCGCGATGCCGGCCTCCGCCTGCTGCATCCGCCGGCGGCCCTCAAATCCGAAGGGCTTGGTGACCACCGCCACGGTGAGGATATCCATTTCCTTGGCGATCTCCGCCACGATGGGGGCGCCGCCGGTGCCGGTGCCGCCGCCCATGCCCGCGGTGATGAACACCATGTCCGTGTCCTCCAGCGCCTTGGCGATCTGGTTGCGGCTCTCCTCCGCGCTCTTGCGGCCCACCTCGGGGTCGGATCCGGCGCCCTGACCGTGGGTCAGCTTTTCGCCGATCTGGATCTTATAGGTGGCGCTGGATACGTTCAGCGCCTGCTTGTCGGTATTGACCGCCACAAAGTCCACGCCCTTGGTGCCGCTGCGGACCATGCGGTTGACCACATTGTTGCCGCCGCCGCCCACGCCGATGACCTTGATATTGACAACGGTATCGGGACCGGTCTCCAATCCAAATGCCATATAGTGGTGCCTCCTACTATCGTTTGTGTAAAAAGGGAGGATCGTCCCTTTGGATTCACAATATCCTGTATCTCATAACATTTAGTTTATTGTATGACACTTTCGCCCTCTGGTCAAGAGTCCATCGGGCTTTTCCCTCAGATTTTTGTCCGGAAAAAGGAGGGGCGGCGGTCCGTCCCCCCTGTCTCGGCAATCTTCTGCCAAATCCGCCACTCTCAGTCCAGCGTGAGGATCGGCGGATTCAGGTCCAGGCGGATGCTGCCCGTCTGGTTACTCTCCAGCTTGCTGATTCCCGCCTCCAGGATCTGCAGCATCCGGTCATAGTCCGCGTTGTACTCCATCTCCACAGAAAAGCGGCTGGCGTAGTCCATAGTCAGCCGGGACAGATCGTCCAGGTGGATGGCATCCACCCGGTCCGTCAGGCCCGCGGCGTCCAGCGCCGCCAGCAGCGCCAGCAGACTGGTCTGCTGATTGGCGAACTCTGTGGACAGGGCGATGTCCGTGCCCACCGAGGGGGCCAGCAGCTCACAGCCGTCGATCACCGCATAGTCCCCAGCTTGAGACGCCGGCAGCTGCTCCACGATCTTGCCCTTGGGACTCAGCAGCCAGGCGCTGCCGTCCTGGATCACCGCCAGGGGTGTACCGCACTCCGCCACATCGATCAGCAGAGTATCCGGCAGCTCCCGCCGGATGCGGATGTCCTCAATGTCGATGTAGGGCAGCTGCTCCGCGATGCTGCGGGCGGCCTCGTACTTGTTCAGCAGAAAGAGGTTGTCGCCCAGCTGGATACCGCTGGCCTCGATCACGTCCTTTTCGGTGTACCGCTCAGTCCCCGTGACCTCGATGGTGTCCACCCGGAAGAACAGCGTCAGGGCCATCACCACGGCCGCGCAGATCACCAGCACGGACAGCAGCTTATAGAGGAAGCCGAAGTTTCCCCTCCTGCGCCGCCGGTTGGAATGTCTGCGTCTGGCCATGTCGTCTCTCCTACCCGTTTTCTGTCTCTTCCACGCGCACCGCGTCCGCCCCCAGAGCCCGCAGGTCCCGGGCCAGGTCTTCGTAGCCCCGGTCGATGTGGCAGATCTGGGAGACACGGGTCTCCCCCTCCGCCGCCAGAGCCGCCACGCACAGGGCCGCCCCGCCCCGCAGATCCGTACACCGCACTGGCGCGCTGTGAAGCCGCTCCACACCCGTGACCACCGCCACCCGGCCGGATACCCGGATGCTGGCCCCCATGCGGATCAGTTCGTCCACATGGCGATAGCGGTTTTCAAAGATGTTCTCCTCAAATACCGTGGCGCCCCGGCTGCGCAGCAGTGCCGCCATCAGCACCGCCTGCGCGTCCGTTGGAAAGCCGGGGTAGGGCGCCGTCTGCACCGGCCCCACGGCCCGCAGCCGCTCCCGGCACAGAGCCCGGATGCCTCCGCTGTCTGCCGTGACCGTGCAGCCCGCCTCCCGCAGGGCGGCGGTGACTGTGGACAGGTGCCCCTCCTCCGCGCCCCGGAGATAGATGTCCCCGCCAGCAGAGGCCGCCGCGCAGAGGTAAGTAGCCGCCGCGATCCGATCCGGCATGACCCGGTACGTACAGCCGTGGAGGTCCTGCCCTCCCTCTATGGACACGGCGGAGCTCCCCGCCCCGGACACCCGGGCCCCGCAGGCATTCAGGAAGTTCTGCAGGTCCACCACCTCCGGCTCCCGGGCGGCGTTGGAGATCACCGTGACGCCCTCCGCCCCGCAGGCGGCCAGCATCAGATTCTCCGTGGCCCCCACGGATGGCATCCGCAGCACCACTTCCCGGCCCCGCAGCCGGTCCGCCCGGCAGTGGAGGAATCCGCCCTCCTCCCGGATCTCCGCCCCCAGGTCCCGCAGGCCCGCGAGGTGGAGGTCGATAGGCCGTGGGCCCAGCTCGCACCCGCCGGGGTAGCTCAGGTCCGCCTGCCCGCACCGGGCCAGAATCGCCCCCAGGAAAATGGCGGAGGAGCGCATCTCCCGCATGAGTACATCCGAAATCTCACAGCGGCGCAGGGCAGTGGTGTCCACCGCCAGGGCATCCGCCTCCCAATGGGCGTCGCAGCCCAGATGCCGCAGGATGCGGATGGAGGCGTCCACATCCCGCAGCCGGGGGCAGCCCAGCAGCGCCACCTGCCCCCTTGCCAACAGCGTGGCCGCCAGAATGGGCAGGACGCTGTTCTTGGCCCCCTGGATCGTGACCTCTCCCTCCAGGCGGCGGCCGCCTCGCACCGACAAAAGCTGGCTCATATCCGTTCCCCTCCGAATCCAGAATGGTTCAACAGTCCATCCTATGGCCGGCGGGGTTTCGTGGTTACTGGCAGATTTCCAGCACGGTTTGATAAATTTGCTCTGTGGCGTCCCGGATTCCCAGGGCGGACATGGCCCGCTCCATGGAGGCCCGGCGCGCTCCGTCATGAAGGATGCCGCAGGCCGCCTGGAACAGCGCCTGACCGGAGCAGTCCTTCTCCAGCAGCACCGCGGCACCGCCGGCGTTTTCCAGGACCCTCGCGTTTTTTTCCTGGTGGTTGTTGGTGACATAGGGGGACGGCACGATCAGCGCCGGGACCCCCAGTGCCGTCAGCTCGCTGATGGTGGAGGCCCCCGCCCGGCAGAGCACCAGATCCGCCGCCCGCATGACGGCGGCCATATCATAGATGTACTCCCGCACCTGCAGCGCCGGGTGGTCCGCCAGGTCCACTCCCTTCTCCCGCAGCAGCTTCAGCAGCACTGGATAGCCATCCTTTCCGGCGCCGTGGATGTGGTGGAAAGGTTCCTTGGCCGCCTCCAGCGCCAGGAAGTCCGCCATCTGCCGGTTCATGCCCGAGGCCCCCAGGGACCCCCAGAAGGACACAAGCAGGGGCCGGCCGTCTTCCACGCCCAGGCGGCGCTTGGCCTGTGCCTTCGTCAGATGGAAGAAGTCCCGCCGCACCGGCGTACCGGTGACGATCACCTTCTCCGGGTGGCGGTAGTGCTCCCGGCAGGCCTCAAACCCCACCATGATCCGGTCCGCGAAGGGCTCCAGCATCTCCGTGGTGAGGCCGGGCACCATGTTGGACTCGTGAACGGCCGTGGGGATCCCCGCCTTGGCAGCGGCCTTCACCATAGGGAAGCTGGCGTATCCCCCCGTTCCGATGACCACGTCCGGCCGGAACTGCCGCAGAATGGCCCGGGCCTCTCCGGGCGCCCGAAGGAGGTTCCCCACAGAGACCAGGTTGTGCCGGATCTCCCGAGGCTTGAAGGACCGGTGGAAGCTGGAGATGTGGACGGTGCGGAAGTCGTATCCCGCCTTGGGGATCAGGTCCTTCTCCAGTCCCCGCTCCGCTCCCACGAACAAAAATTCTGTCTCCGGGTCCTTTTCGCGCATCAGCTGGGCCAGCGCGATAGCCGGGTTCACGTGCCCGGCCGTGCCGCCGCAGGTGAAGATCACCTTCTTCAATGATGCTTCCACTTTGCTGCACTCCAATCGAAAGATATGAGATAAAAGTGAAGGGAGAAGAGATTCGCTGTCCGGCACAGCCGGACATTTTGAGATTCCGCCTTTATCGCTTATCTTTTATCTCCTCTGGGTCGTACTACCCCGCCTTTGTAGGCTTCATCTGCCGGGATACCGACAGGACGATGCCCATCTCCGCCAGCTGGATGGACAGCGCCGTGCCGCCATAGCTGAAAAACGGCAGGGAGATGCCGGTGGTGGGCAGCAGGCCCGTCACCACGCCGATGTTCAAAAAGGTCTGAAGGCCCACCAGGGTCATGACGCCCACCACCATCAGGCTGCCGAACCGGTCCCGGGCATGGAGGGCGATCCAGAAGCCCCGGAGAATCAGCGCCGCGAACAGCAGCATGATAACGGTGGCGCCAATCAGGCCCAGCTCCTCGCAGACGATGGCGAAGATGAAATCGTTGTGCTCCTCCGGCAGATAGAGAAACTTCTGGCGGCTCTTCCCCAGGCCCACGCCCCACAGCCCGCCGGAGCCGATGGTGATGAGGCTCTGGCGCAGCTGGTAACCGGCTCCCTGGGGATCCAGCCAGGGGTTGTGCCACATCTCGATGCGGGAGGCGTTGTAGCCGATCACGCCCAGCACCAGATACAGCAGCAGTCCGGCTGCACCCATAGCCAGCCCCACCCATCTCCAGTGGATGCCGCCCACCAGCATCATCACCGCGCCGGCGCCCATGATGAGGATGGCGCCGGAGAGGTGGGGCTCGATGCCCACCAGGGCTGCCAAGACAATCAGCAGCACCGCATAGGGGGCGATGCCGTAGCGGAACGTCTGCATACGGTCCTTTTTCTTGGAGATGCTGTCGGCAAAATAGATCACCACCGCCAGCTTTGCGATCTCCGAGGGCTGGAACTGCAGCGAAGTACCTGGAATGCCCAGCCAGCGGGTGGCGTTGTTCCGGGTAATGGCCAAGGGGTTGCCCGGAACAATCACCAGGATCAGCAGAATGACGGCCAGATACAGCAGCGGCTTTGCAAGACCGCGGAACCGCTGATAGTTGATCTTGCCAATGAAGAGCATGGCCGCCACGCCCATGATGGCGAACACGCCCTGGCGGATAAAGTAGGACATGGGGTTCTGGCCGTCCGTCTCGTAATAGGCGGAGGGGAAGCTGGCGGACAGCAGCATCACCAGGCCCACGCCGGTCAACAGCATCACCAGGATGAAGAAGGGCAGGTCAATGGGCCCCTTGGCCAATTCCCGGCTCTCCTGCTCCAGCTCCCGCCGGCGCTGCTGGCGCTCCTGCCGGGCCAGGGCCTCTTCCCGACTCATGGGTCGCCGGCGGGCCGCCGGGGCTTTTTTCTGCCGTACCATACTGCTTCCCTCCTCTCGGGGTCTGTGGATCTTGCCGCGCTCCGCAGCGGGCCGGCGCAGAGTGCTCAGAATCGTCCCTGGACGCCCAGATAGGCCAGGGCGCAGCCCGCCAGCGTCACCAGGGAGAATACCGCCACCAGCTTCGCCTCACTCCAGCCGGAGAGCTCCAGGTGGTGGTGCAGGGGGGCCATCTTGAAGAACCGCTTGCCGTGGGTCAGCTTGAAGTAACCCACCTGGATAATATCGGACAGCGTCTCCAGAATGTAGATGATGCCTACGGGGATCAACACCAGGGGCATATCGAACACAAAGGCCAGGGCTGCCACCGCGCCGCCCAGAAACAGGCTGCCGGTGTCCCCCATGAACACCTTGGCAGGGTGGTGGTTATAGACGAAGAAGGCCGCCAGCCCTCCCGCCATAGCCGCCGGGAACAGAGCCTGGATGCCGTAGGTGCTCCAGAGGACGCCGGCTACGGTGAAGAACGCCATCACCACAAAGGTGACGCTGGCAGCCAGCCCGTCGATGCCGTCGGTCAGGTTCACAGCGTTGACGCAGCCCACGATGACGAAGGCCGCGAAGATCAGATACACGATCCAGTTGATGGTAAAGCTGATGTTCAGGAAGGGGATATACAGGTCGTTTGTCAGCAGGCCCTCGTACCGCATCAGCACCAGGAACACCACCGCCGCCGCCAGCTGAAGGATGAACTTCTGCCGGGCCGTCAGTCCCTCGTTCTGGTGCTGGCGGACCTTGCGGTAGTCGTCCACAAAGCCGATCAGGCCGAAGATCAGGGCGAAGAGATACACGTAGAGGTGCCAGAACACCCCCTCCAGCATGAAGCTCCAACCCAGGATGAACACGGTGACGCCCGCACCCAGGATGAACATGATGCCGCCCATGGTGGGCGTGCCGGCCTTGGACTTGTGCCACGTGGGTCCGTCCTCCCGGATCTCCTGGCCGGCCTTCAGCTTGCGCAGCTCCGGGATGAGAAATCTGCCGATGAGCAGCGTCAGCACAAAGCTGACGGCCGCCGCGATCAAAGAAAGTGTCATATATCCGTCTCCCTCTCCTTCGCCGGGCACAGCCCCGGCCCTTTGGTACGTTCCTGATTCCAGCGGTTCTCCGGCGGCCGATCCTCCGCCGGATGTCCCGCCGTATCCCATTGTCCATGCGGCGCCGCCCACGGCTGACCGCCGCATTTCACGCGGACCGCCCGAAGTGAATTCGGCCGATTTCAAGGGTTTGCCTGCGGCAAACCGCTTGACGCCGGACGCCCGGCGGTCACTTCCCCGCCAAGTGCTCCGCCACGATCTCCCGTTCGTCCATGTGGTGCTTCTCGTGGTTCACGCCCCACAAAATCTCCGATTTTGTGGGGACCCCGCATTTGACTCAAATCGCCCGAAGTGAATTCAGCCGATTTCAAGGGTTTGCCTGCGGCAAACCGCTTGACGCCGGACGTCCGGCGGTTACTTCCCCGTCAAGTGCTCCGCCACGATCTCCCGTTCGTCCATGTGGTGCTTCTCGTGGTTCACGCCCCACAAAATCTCCGATTTTGTGGGGCGCCCGCTTTTGACTCAAATCGCCCGAAGTGAATTCGGCCGATTTCAAGGGTTTGCCTGCGGCAAACCGCTTGACGCCGGACGCCCGGCGGTCACTTCCCCGCCAAGTGCTCCGCCACGATCTCCCGTTCGTCCATGTGGTGCTTCTCGTGGTTCACTTCCTGGTAGGTCTCGTGGCCCTTGCCGCACAGGGCGATCACATCGCCGGGCTGCGCGTGGTCCATCGCCCAGTGGATGGCCTCCACCCGGTCGCAGATCACCTGGTAGGGGGTGCCGCTGCCCTCCAGGCCCGGCAGGATGTCGGCGATGATGGCCTCCGGGTCCTCGGTCCGGGGGTTGTCGGAGGTCACCACCACAAAGTCCGCCAGCTCCGCCGCCACGCTGCCCATGATAGGCCGCTTGGTCCGGTCCCGGTCGCCGCCGCAGCCGAACAGGGCCACGGTGCGTCCCTTGGCAAAGCCCTTCACGGTGCGAAGAATATTCTCCAGACTATCCGGCGTGTGGGAGTAGTCGATCAGGACCGTGTAGTCCTTTCCCGGCGTGGGGACCACTTCCACCCGCCCCTTCACATGGGGAACTGCAGCCAGCACCCGGGCGCTCTTTTCCAGAGGAACGCCCAGAGCCAGAGCCGCACCCAGCACATCCAACGTATTATATACCATAAACCCGCCGGGAATGCCAACTTTGATGGGCGTGCGGCTATCCTTTGTCACCGCATCGAAGGCGATGTGGTCCGCCGCAAGGGTGATATGCTCCGCCCGCAGGTCTGCCGCGGCGTGCTCTGCATAGAAGTACTGCCGACATGCGGCGTTTTGCAGCAGCCGCTCTGTCCAGGGATCGTCGGCGTTGCAGACGCCCACGTCGCAGTTCTGGAACAGGATGGCCTTGGCGTCGCAGTAGGCTTCCATGGTCTTGTGGAAATCCAGGTGGTCCTGGGTCAGGTTGGTGAAAATGCCCACCGCGTAGTGGATACCGTACACCCGATCCAGCGCCAGAGCGTGGGAGGATGCCTCCATCACCACATGGGTGCAGCCGGCGGAGCGCATCCGGGCAAACAGCTCTTGGAGCTCCAGGGACTCCGGTGTGGTACGCTCAGTGGGCACCACCTCGTCGCCGATCAGATCCTGGTTGGTGCCGATCAGGCCCACCTTGGCCCCCAGCTCCTGTTCCAGGATGGCCTTGAGCAGATAGGTGGTGGTGGTCTTGCCGTTGGTGCCGGTGACGGCCACCATGGTCATGCTGTCTGCCGGATGGCCGTAATAGTTGGCGGCCATCACCGCCAGGGCCCGGCGGGAGTTCTCCACCAGGACATAGGGCACGGAGCTGTCCTCCGGCGGTCGCTCACACACCACCGCGGCGGCTCCCGCCGCCACGGCCTTTCCGATATAGGCGTGGCCGTCGGTGGCAAAGCCGGTCATGGCCACGAAGACGTCCCCGGGTGCCGTGGTCCGGGAATCATAGCTGATACGGGTGATCTCCATCTCCATGTCCGCGGTGGCGGACCGCAGGGAGAGCCCTGCCAGCAGCGTTTTCAAATGCATTGTATGCACACCCCTTTTGTTCAGTCTGGCAGCAGTTTGCCGTCCCTCATTATAAACAAGGGGATTTGCAAAGTATACGGAGGAAGGTGCCAAAAACCATGCAGAACCTGCTTTCTCAATCCAGGACAGAGTTGTCGCCGAACTGGACGGTCACCACCGTACCCGCCGCCACCTCCGTGCCCGCAGGGAGAGACTGGGTAATGGCGTAGACATTGCCGGAGCTGGCTGTGGTGGTACCGGTGACCTTCATGATAAGTCCGGCGTTGGTGATGGCCTTGTTGGCCTCTGAGGCGCTCTTCCCCACCACATTGGGCACGGTGCAGGGGGTGTCCGGCTTCTCCTGCCCCAGGTAGAGGATGATGGAGGCATTTCCCGGCACGATGGCGCCGCCGGCGGGGGTCTGGTCGGTGACCGTGTCCCCGTCCCCCACAGTGCGGAAGGTGAAGCCCAGGTCAGCCAGCCGATCTTCAGCGGCCTCCCTGGTCTGTCCCACCACATTGGGAACCGTGGTGTCAGCGCCCACCAGCTCCTCGGCGGTGTAATCCGGCTCAACGCCCAGCAGAGGCAGGATCTCGCTCATGATCTGGCTGGCCACCGGGGCCACCATGGTGCCGCCGAACACGGCGGTGCCGGTCGTGCGGCTGGGAGTGTCCATGGTCAGCAGCATGATGTACTGTGGGTCGTCCGCCGGGGCGAAGCACATAAAGGACACCACCACGTCCTTGGTGCCGGTTTTATCCGCAGTGCCGGTCTTGCCGCCGATGCGGTAGCCCGTCACCTGTCCGTTGCGGCCGCCGCCGTCGGACACCACCCACTCCAGGCACTCCCGCACCTTGGCGGAGGTCTCCTCACTGATGACCTGCCGCACCGCTGTGGTCTCGTGCTGACTGAGGATGTTGCCCTCGTCGTCCAGCACCTGTTCTACCAGATAGGGGGTATACAGATAGCCGCCGTTGATGGTGGCTGCCTGGGCCCGGATCAGCTCCAGGGGCGTGACGTTGAAGGTCTGTCCGAAGGAGTAGGCCGCCAGGGAAACCACGTTGGAGTTGAAGCTGTCCTCATTGGCAAAGATGCCTTCCGCCTCCGCAGGCAGGTCGATACCGGTGGTCTCCATGAGGCCGAAGGACTTCAGATAGCGGTAGTATGCCTCCGTGCCGATCTTCAGGCCCATGGTGACGAAGGCCGGGTTGCAGGAGTTGCCGGTAGCCACCTTCAGGGTCTGGGTGCCGTGGCCGGCCCGCTTGGAACAGTTGATGGCTTTTCCCCAGCCCTCCACGTGGATGGAGCCGGTGCAGGTGAAGGTGGTGTTCATGTTCACCACGCCCTCCTCCAGGGCCGTGGCCAGCGTGATGGGCTTGAAGGTGGAGCCGGGCTCGTAGGTGTCCTGATAGCACTTGTTCCGCCACTGCTTGAACTGGATGGTGGCCCGGGCATTCGCCAGCGCCTGATTGTACGCCTCCTCCGTCTCGTAGGTGCTGCGGTTCTGCTGGATCTCCGCCAGAGCGGCATCCAATTCCGCCTGAAGTCCCTCAGTATAGATGGTGGAAAAGTCTCCCGGATCATAGTTGGGATAGGAGGCCATGGCCACAATGCCGCCGGTGTTCACGTCCATGACGATGCCGGTGCCGCCGTTGGCCGCGTCGTACTTATCCAGCATACTCTCCAGGCCCTTTTCCAGGGCGTACTGGACGTTGGTGTCCAGAGTCAGCACCAAGCTGCTGCCATTCTCCGCATCAAACATCTGCTCGCCACCGCTGAACAACAACGGCGTGCCGTTTACGTTGGTAGGCGTGATGGTCAGTCCAGTGCTGCCGCTGAGCACGTCATCATAGGACGCCTCCAGCCCGTAGGCGCCCATATTGTTGGCATTGACGAACCCTATCACATTGCCTGCCAGAGAGCCGAAGGGATACAGCCGCTTGGTGTCCGGCGTCAGGGAGATGCCTTGGAGCCGGGTGGGCCGCCCGCCGGTAGAGATGAGAACGGTGTTGCCGTTCTCGTCCACCGTGGTAAGCTGGTTGCCCTCATCGTCGATCTCTCCGTTGATGAACCGGCGGACCTCGTCGGCCACGTCCTGGTCTACCTTCTTTTTGACCTCCCAGTATCGGTTGGCGGTGTTCTCCAGGTGCTCCAGGATGGTCTCCTCCTCCACATCCAGAATGCGGCTGAGGCCCCGGGCGATATACGCCTGGTCCAGCACCTCCGGCGCCGTGTAAGACGCTCCCGTCTCGGCAGCCTCCTCGGCCGCATCCTGGATCTTCTGCTCCTGGGACTCTACAAAGTCCTGGACGCCACCGGGATCCAGCAAGACTGTCTCCGTGGAGTAGGAGATGGCCATGATCTCGCCGTTTTTGTCGTAGATCGTCCCCCGGGAGGCGCTGATGACCATGCTGTCGGTCTGCTGGCTCACCGCCTCGGCCTTCAGTTCGTCGTGCCGGTTGATCTGCAGATCGTACAGCTTCCAAAACAGCACTGTGAAGGAGGCCACACCCAACAGCAGCATGATGAGCATCGTCCTGCCCCGGATTACCTGGTTCGCCCGGCGGGCGGCGTCGCTCTTTCTTCTGGGTCTGTCCGTCATGCCTGTTCTCCTTTCGGAACGCCGGGGCCGCTTCCCCCGTCCATACGCAATACCAAAGCAAGGAGTAAGAAGGCCCCCTTCTTACTCCCCACCGTTCGCTTCATTATAGTGCGGCCGTCACTCAAAATATTCCACCACGGCGTAGATCCCGTGGTTCAGCGAGGTCAGCAAACGGCTGAGCAGATTGGACTCCTCCTGCTGATAGACCACGGCACTGTCGCCCTCCGACAGATCGATGTAATAGATCTGGCTGCTGCTGGGCTTGCTCATGCCCGCCGCCTCCGCCACCTCTTTCACGGTGGCCAGGTCAAACATCTGCTCGTGCTGGGCGGTGAGTGTGACGTTCTCCGTCTGCAGCTCCTCCAGCTGGTTCTGGAGGGACACCACCTCGTCGGAGATGATCGTCAGCTGGATGTAGCCCATCAGCACCATCACTGCAAGGCCGATGGCCGCGCCCACGCCCAAAACGGAGAGGACGGACACCTTCTGCCGCTGGCGCACCTGCGCCTTGGAGAGGCTCCGCACCCGGGGCTTCGCCTTGGGGACGGCCTCTACCGCCGTCTGGTGACGGGGAGCCTCTCCGGCGTGCCGAAGAGCGCGCTCCCGGACTTCCCGGTCCAGGTCGTACGCCAAGTCCCCATATACCGCGCTGCGGCTGTTGTACCGCAGTTCCCGCGCTGCTGCCAAAGAAGGTCCCTCCTTTTGCTCCGCCATACCGGCACGGAGCCGTTCTCACACACATTAACACCGGATGGTCCCGGTGTGGTCAAAGGTCAAAGCCGCACTTTTCCGCCACCCGCAGCTTGGCGCTGCGGGCCCTTGGATTCTCCTCCAGCTCCGCGCCGCCCGCCGTGACGGGCTTGCGGGTCACCAGCCGCACCTGGGGCTTTTTGCCGCACACGCACACCGGAAACTCCGGCGGGCAGACGCATCCCCGGGCCAGCTCCGCCAGCGTCCGCTTGACGATCCGGTCCTCCAGAGAGTGGAAGGTGATGACGGCCAGGCGACCGCCGGGGTTCAGCCCGTCCACCGCCGCCCGCAGCATGGGGGGCAGGGCATCCAGTTCACCGTTGACCGCGATCCGGATGGCCTGAAAGCTCCGCTTGGCCGGGTGCTGCTTCTCCCGCAGAGCTGCGGGAGGCATGGCGCTCTTGATGATCTCCACCAGCTCCAGGGTGGTCTTCACAGGCGCGGTCTCCCGCGCCCGGACGATGGCTCTCGCGATGGCGGGGGCGTACCGCTCCTCGCCGTATTCAAACAGGATGCGCCGCAGCTCCTCCTGGCTCCAGGTGTTCACGATGTCCGCGGCGCTCAGGGGGGCGGAGGTGTCCATCCGCATGTCCAGCGGGGCGTCCTGCATATAGGAGAAGCCCCGTGAGGCGTCGTCCAGCTGGGGAGAGGACACGCCCAAGTCAAAGAGCATCCCGTCGGCGCCGCTGACACCGCACCGGGACAGGACCTCCTTCAATTCCGAAAAGTTGCTGTGGATCAGCGTCACCCGGTCCAGCCAGGGGGCCAGACGGTCCTGCGCCGCGTCGATGGCGGCCTGGTCCCGGTCGATGCAGATGAGCCGCCCGGTGGTCAGCCGCCCGGCGATCTCCCGAGAGTGTCCGGCTCGTCCCAGGGTGCCGTCCACATAGATCCCATCGGGGCGGATGTTCAGTGCTTGGATGCAGGCGTCCAGCAGAACAGGCTTGTGCGTGTATTCCATCGGCACTCACCCGCGGCTGCGCCGGACACGGGCCAGGGCGTCCATGGCCGCGGCCATATCGTCGCTCTCCAGCATCCGCTGCTCCCGCTCCGTCCAGGTCTTCTCGTCCCAGATCTCGGCGAAGGAATTCAATCCCACGATGGTGGCGGTCTTTTTCAGTCCCGCGTGGGCCCGAAGGCTGGCAGGGATCAGCACCCGCCCCTGGGCGTCCGGCTCACACTGGACGGCGTTGGCGTACAGCAGCGTCAGCGCCCGGGCCTCTGTATAGGAGAGGTCGTCCATCTCCTCGGACATCTGGTCCCACTTGGCCTGAGGGTAAATGGTCAGGCAGTGCTCCGCGCCGATGGTGATGTAGAACGTGTCGCCCAGGGCCTCCCGCATGGCGGAGGGGATCACCAGACGGCCCTTGGAGTCGATGCTGTTGTTGGATTTTCCCAACAGCCTGGCCACGGTTGATCCCCCCTTTCCCGCGTTTTTTGGGTCTGGATGGGGTCTCTTTGGCACTTAGTTTCTACTTTTACCCACTTTTCCCCACCACATGCTCTGAGTATAAGCGAAATTGGCCGGGATTGCAAGCAGTTTTTTCCGGGAAAACCGCCGCTAAGAACGCCAAATTATGGCATTTTTCGGCCAAAATCGCCATTTTAAAACAGATGTTCGACATCTCTTTGACAAGTTTACGTAAAATAAAAAACACCCCATGACGCAAGAACTTGTGCCATGGGGTGCTTTTTTTCATTTTCTCCGCAACATCTAGAGTATTCCAAAAAAGTTTCGCCAAATCCTTTGGCGTTTTTCACAAATTTTTAAGATTACGGTTGACCTGCGGCATCACTCCTCGCCGCCATCCTCCTGGGGCGGGGTCCTGCCGTCCAGCTTGTCCCGCTGCTCCTGCATTTTGGCAGCGGAGGCACTGCGGAACCGCACCCGCTGCTGCTTCACCTCATCCAGCGCCATCTGCACCGCCTCCTCCGTGCGGGCCAGGGCGTCCTCGGCATACTCATTGGTCACCTGGTACAACTGGCGGCAGCGCTCCTCCGCCCGGGCCACCATCTGGCGGGCCTTCTCCTTGGCCGCATAGAGCACCTCGCTGTCGGACACCTTGGTCTTGGCATCCAGCTCCGCCTGACGCATCATCCGGTCCACGTCCCGTTTGGCATCCTCCACAAACTTGTCCCGGGCGGAGAGCAGCTCCTGGGCGCGCTTGATCTCCACCGGCAGCTGGGCCCGCAGCTCGTCCAGCAGATCCAGCAGCTCGTCCCGGTCCACCATGCTCATATTGGGTTTCAGGGCCGGGGACTTGGCGTCCTCGATCCGCTCGTACAGCATATCGATCAAACGGTTCACATCATTTGCCATGGGACTCATCCTTCCTTCTTTTCCGTCATCTCCCGCACCAGAGGCACGATGGACGCGGGCAAATAGTTTTCAAGCGGCTGGTGATAGCGGATCATCTCCCGAGCCATGGAGGAGCTGAAGTGCTGATATGCCGCGCTGGCAGGCAGTAGCAGCGTTTCCAGCTCCGGATGGATCCCCCGGTTGATGAGAGCCATCTGATATTCCACGTCAAAGTCCGTGGTGTTGCGCACGCCCCGGACGATGGCGGAGGCATGGTGCCGCACCGCGAAATCCGCCAGCAGGCCCGGCCACAGCTCCGCCTCCACATTGGGCAGGTCCGCCACCGCCGTCCGCACCAGCTGGAGCTTCTGCTCCGGTGTGAACATCTGGTTTCGCTTTTCAGCGTTGGGGCTGACACAGACACAGACCCGATCAAAGCAGGCAGCCGCCCGCCGGATGATATCCAAATGCCCCAGGGTGATGGGGTCGAAAGAGCCGGAGCAAATCGCTGTTCTCATGGGGGTCATTCCTCGTTTTCTCGGTCTCCGCCCCGGCGGATCAGCGTCAGGGCGATCCTGCCGTAACGGTAGGTGCGGCGCACCCGGTAGGGCGCCGCAGGCGCCGGAAGGCTCCGGTCCGCCGGGTGTTCTGCCACAATTATACCATGGGGATTGAGAATGTCAAACGCTGTCAGATGGGCGACGGCGGGCTCCAGCAGCCCCGCCTCATAGGGAGGGTCCAGAAACACGATGTCAAACCGCTCCCGCAGTGACCGCAGAAACTCCATGGAGTCCCCCGCCACTACCCGGGCCCGGTCCTGGAGCTCCGTCAGCTTCAAATTCTCCCGAATCAGCTTCACGGCGTCGGCCCGCCGGTCCACGAACACGGCAGAGGCGGCACCCCGGCTGAGGCACTCGATGCCCAGCTGGCCGGTTCCGGCGAACAGGTCCAGCACCCGGCGCCCCTCAATGTCGAACTGCAGGGCGCTGAAGAGCCCCTCCTTCACCCGGTCGGTGGTGGGGCGGGTCTCCGTCCCTTCCAGCTCCTTCAGCCGGCGGCCGCGGGCAGTGCCGGTAATCACACGCATGGTTTTTCCTCCTCTCGGTGCCTCCGGCTCTCGCGGGCGCCGGAGATCAGGTACAGGATCAGCCCCGCCCAGACGAAGCCGAACAAAATGGCGTGGGTGGCGGTGAATGCCTCTCCATACAGCGCCACGGACAGCAGCAGCTGCATGGTGGGGTTAATATACATCAGAATGCCGGAGAGGGTCATTGGCGTGGTCTTCATGCCGGCGGCGAAGAACATCAGCGGCACAGTGGTCACCACGCCGGACACCGGCAGCAGCAGCCACTGCCAACCAGAGAGGACCCCGGCGGCGCCGGTGCCGTGGGTCTCCATCCAGAAGATCAGCACCAGGGCAAAGGGCGCCAGGGTCAGCGTCTCCACAAAGGTGGAGACCGCCGCGTCGGAACGGACCTGCTTCTTCAGCGCCCCGTAAACAGCAAAGCTGCCGCCGATCACCAGGGCGATCCAGGGAATCTGCCGGTAGCGAATGACAGTGATTACCAGTCCCGCGAAGGTCACCGCCACCGCCAGCCACTGGAGCTTTGTCAGCCGCTCCCGGAACAGGACCGTCCCCAACAGGATCGCCAGGATGGGATTCATATAGTAGGCGAGGCTGGAGTCGATCATGTGCCCGTTGGCCACCGCCCAGATGTAGACGCCCCAGTTGACGCAGACCACGCAGCCCGCAGCGGCCAACAGCCCCCACTCCCTCCGGTCCCGGAACGCGGCCCGCACACCGGCCAGCCGGTCCCGCCGCAGCAGCAGGATGCCTCCGGTGAGCACCATGGACCACACGATGCGGCTGGCCAGCACATACAGGGAATCCACCTGGGCCAGCAGCTTCCAGAAGATGGGCAGCAGGCCCCAGATGACATAGCAGGTCAGCACATACAGCGGGCCCTTGTTTTTCATTGGGTCGCTCTCCTTTCCCCTCCAGCCTTCACCTCTGTGGCCTTCAGTTTCTGAAAAATCCCGTGATTTGTCTATTTTACGGCAAGCCGCGGAAGATTTCAATAGCTTTCCGCGCCGGAGCCGGGTCTTTTTTAGACTTGTACTTTCACGGGGAATCGTATATAATAAGGTTCTCAAAGTACAGGCTGTGGACAGCCGCTGTCCAGAGCAGGCGGCCCGCCGCCCTTCGTGCCAAACTCCTGGGAAAGAAAGGACGTTCTCATGATTCAATTCAAGTCTGACCACGGCGATATCACCGTCAGCAGCGCCGTCTTCTCCAACATCACCGGCATGGCGGCCACCAACTGCTTCGGCGTCAAGGGCATGGCCTACCGCTCCATGACGGACGGCCTGGTGCATCTGTTGCGCCGGGAGGCCATGAGCAAGGGCGTCAGCATCACTTATCACGACGACAACTCCATCTCCATCGAGCTCCACATCATCGTGGAAAACGGCGTCAATCTCCCCGCGGTCTGCCGCTCCATCATGAATGAAGTGCGCTATGTCGTCACCCGGAACACCGGCGTCACCGTCAAGGACGTGGACGTGTGCGTGGATTCCATGACCCTGTGAGGGAGGAACGAGACAGATGAACGAACAAATCACCGGCGCACTGTTCAAGCGGATGGTGCTCCACGGCGCAGCCGTCATCACGGCCCAGAAGCAGGCCATCAACGACCTGAACGTCTTTCCCGTGCCCGACGGCGACACGGGCACCAATATGTCCATGACCATCGGCACCGCCGTGACGGAGCTGCGCAAGAGCGAGCCCGCCACTGTGGAGCAGGCGGCCTCCGTCACTGCCTCCGCCCTGCTGCGGGGGGCCCGCGGCAATTCCGGCGTCATTCTCTCCCTGCTGTTCCGAGGCCTGTCCAAGGCCCTGAAGGGCCGGGAGACTGCGGACGCCGCCGCTTTCGCCGCCGCCATGCAGGAGGGTGTCTCCGCCGCCTACAAGGCGGTGATGAAGCCCGCCGAGGGCACGGTACTCACCGTCTCCCGTCTTGCCGCCAAGCAGGCGGTGGACACAGCCGCCGCCGGAGAGACGGACCTGGAGCGGGTCCTGGAGGACGCCATCCGGGTGGGCTATGCCGCCCTGGCCCAGACCACGGAGATGAACCCGGTGCTGAAAAAGGCCGGCGTGGTGGACGCCGGCGGCAAGGGCTATCTCCTGATCCTGGACGGCATGCTGGCGGAACTGCGGGGCGAGCCCATGCCCGAGACGGAGGCTGGCGAGTCCAGAGAGGAGAAGGCAGACTTCGCCGCCATGGCGGCGGAGGACATCACCTTCGCCTTCGACACGGTATTCATCGTCCGCAAGGCCATGGCCGATATCTCGCTGGAGCCGCTGCGGACATATCTCAACAGCATCGGTGACAGTCTGGTGATCGGCGAGGACGATGAGGCCTTTAAGGTCCACGTCCACACCAACATCCCCGGCAACGCCCTGAACGAGGCCCAGAAGTACGGCACTCTGGAGCTGGCCAAGATCGAGAACATGCGGACCCAGGCGGACGACCTGGCCGCGGGCAAACACGTCCAGAGCACCGATGACCTGGACGCGGTGGAGGCGGAGCTGGAGTCCGTCCCCGCGGAAGAAACGCCCGCCGTGGCGGCGCCGGAGAAGCCCTACGGCTTTCTGGCGGTGTGCGCCGGGGACGGCCTGGCCGCCGTGTTCCGGGACCTGGGGGCCGACGGTGTGGTGTCCGGTGGGCAGACCATGAACCCCTCCACCGAGAGTATTCTGGAGGGCGTGAACAAGATCCCGGCGGAGACGGTGTTCGTCCTGCCCAACAACGGCAACATTATTATGGCAGCCCAGCAGTGTGCCGCCCTGACGGAGAAGCAGGTGGTGGTGATCCCCACCAAGACCGTGCCCCAGGGCATCACCGCCATGATGAACGTGGATTTCGACGCGCCGGATGCCCAGACCATTACTGACGCCATGACGGGAAGCCTCAGCTCCGTCACCACGGCCCAGATCACATACGCCGCCCGGGACTCCGACTTCGACGGCTTCGCCATCAAGGAGGGCGATTATCTGGCCCTGGAGGAAGGCAAGCTCTTCGACACGGACGGTTCCCTTGACACGCTGCTCCACAAGCTGGCGGAGGACGCCGCCGGGCGGGAGGCCTCCTTCATCTCCCTGTACTTCGGCGAGGATGTGCAGGAGGCGGACGCTCAAAAGGCCGGGGCCCTGTTTGAAGAGGTGTGTCCCGGTGCGGAGGTGGCGGTCCTCTCCGGCGGACAGCCTGTGTACTATTATATTATCAGCATGGAATAAAGCATCAGGAGGTGTTTCTGTTTCTTTCAAGCAGAGACACCTCTTGCTTTTTGAAAAGGAGGCGCCCTATGAAGACCTGGAAGCTCCTGCTGCTGGCCCTGGTGCCCGGCCTGTGGGGCTGGCTGTGCAACTGGCTCACCGCCCTGTCCCTGAACGGCCCTGCTTTCCTGTTTACGCTGGCATTTTATATCCAGGTGCCTGCAGCCATCGTGTTCTGCCTCTGGCTGGGGCATCTGTGCGGCCGCTCCGAAAGGAGCTACCCCGCCTGCCTGCTGCTGACCCAGTGGCCCATCCTGGTGAGCTTTGCCCTGTACGTGTGGCAGTTCCACTTTGTCTCCAGTGAGGCCCGGAGCTTCCTGCTGGCGGGGCTGGGGCAGTACCCCGGCCTCCCGCTGTTTTCCCTGGCCTGCCGGCTGGTGATCCCCTTTTCCAATCACAGCTGGGGGCCGCCGGAAACCTTGGCGGCCAATGCGCTCTCCCTGCTGATGCTGGCGGTGCTGTTCTCCCTGGGCTTCCTATGGGGCCGGCGGAGGCGGTGACCCGGCCCCCTCTCCTGAAAAATGCCCCAGCCCGGGCCGTCAGGCCCGGGCTGGTTCTTTAATGCCTGTACCAGATCAGCATACTGAGTTGAGTCTCCTCCGTCCCCGGGTTCCGGTAGCGGTGGGGCTGGTCCGCCGGGAAGCGCAGGGAGTCGCCGGTCCGGAGCCGGTAGGTCTCCCCCGGCAGGCCGATCTCCGCCTCCCCGGCGAAGACGGTCACATACTCCTCCGTCCCCGGCAGATGGGGCTGGGCCTCCAGTGCGCCGCCGGGGAGCATCACGATCCGATAGGTCTCGAACCCCCGCTCCCCGTCAAAGGGGAAGGCCGGGCAGTTCCGGTACCTCCCCCCATCCTCCTCCAGAATCGGCGCGTCATCGCCCCGCAGCAGCACCGGCCGCTCCCGGGCCGGCTCCACCAGCGAGGTGAAAGACACCTTGTAACCGTTGGCGATCTTCCACACCATGGAGATGGTGGGGTTCACGTCCCCCTTCTCGATCTGGGCCAGCATACTGCGGGACACCCCCGTCAGACGGGCGGCCTCGTCCAGCGTCAGCCGCTTCTCCTCCCGGAGCCGCCGGGCGTTCTCCGACACCACTGCGTTGATCTCCAAACGTTTCTCCCCTCTCTATTGACAAGATATTAGATGAATCATATAATATACAGGAAATCCAGTATCTTGAAAAAATTCCATTGGATATTGTACTGCACCCGGAAACGGTCCGTCAAGAGCGGTGCGGTAGTTTCCCGGCGCGGCACCAAAAGGAGGAGTCGTATGCGCAGACTGAGAGCCGCCGCACTTTCCGAGGTGGAGCTGGCTATGGACATCATCAACCAGGCCAAGGCCCACCTGCGGGCACAGGGGATCGACCAGTGGCAGACGGGCTATCCGGACCGGGACTGCCTGGAACGGGACGTCCGAACGGGAAAAGGGTATTTTCTGGAGGAGGACGGCATCCCTCTAGGCTACCTCTGCGTCGATTTCGACGGAGAACCGGCCTACGACCATCTGAACGGCACCTGGGCCCGGGAGGAGCCCTATGTAGTGGTACACCGCCTGGCCCTATCCGACGCGGCCCGGGGCCGGGGCGCCGCCGGTACGGCCTTCCAGCTGGTGGAGGACCTATGCCGGGATCGGGGGGTCCGGGAATTTCGGGTGGACACAGACGCGGGAAATCATAAAATGCAGCATATCCTGGCCAAGCAGGGGTTTCAGTACCGGGGCACCATCCGGTTCGACAACAGTGAGAAAATCGCCTATGAAAAGCGCCTCTGACCGCCCTCCCCCCCCGCTGAATCAGGAACAGCCGGCCCCCACCAGGGCCGGCTGTTCTCAGTTTTCCATACAGGGTTACAGGGCCGCCATCTGGGCCGCCACGCTCTCCTCGCAGCTCCGCTGAGCCTGGAGGGTTTTTTCCATCAGCTCTTCCAGCATCCACCCCAGCCGCTCGGCCCCGGTCTTGATGACGTCCCGGGAGCAGCCGGCGGCGAACTTCTTGTCCTTGAACTTCTTCTTCAGGGAGCTGACCTCCATGTCCTGGCAGCTCTTGCTGGGGCGCATCAGCGCCGCCGCGCCGATGAGGCCCGTCAGCTCGTCCGCGGCAAAGAGGACCTTCTCCATCTCCTCCGTGGGCTCCACGTCAGAGCACAGGCCGTATCCGTGGCTGCATACGGCGTGGATGAACTCGTCGCTGCAGCCGATCTCCGCCAGCAGCTCCGGAGCCTTTTTGCAGTGCGCCTCCGGCCACTTCTCAAAGTCCACATCGTGGAGCAGGCCCACGGCGGCCCAGAAATCCGCGTCCTCGCCGTAACCCAGCTCCTGAGCGTACCAGCGCATGACGCCCTCCACCGTCAGGCCGTGCTGGATATGGAAGGGCTCGGCATTGTACTTGCACAGCAGCGCCAGGGCCGCGCTTCTCTCGGGACATGCTTTCATCTTTGATCGCTCTCCTTTTGTAAAATCAGACCGGGGCGGCATCCCGGGGATCTGGGTCGCCCTCCAGGGTGACGAAGTAGTCGTAATAGGGCAGCAGGAAGGTGAAGTCCTGTCTCAGGCGCTCCACGATGTCCCGGCTGAACAGCTCGTCCGTCAGCTTGTCATTGTGACAGATGGTGAAGCTCCTGGCCCGGTACCAGGGCTCCAGCAGTTTGGAAGGGGCCGGGGCCCTGGGGCGCTTGTAGTCCTCCGTCTCCAGGACAAGTTCCTTCTGGCGGTTCAGCTTCCGCATCAGCTTCTCCATGGCGGCGGGGTCCCGGTCGATCCGGGCCCGCAGCTTGGCCATCGTCAGCGGCTTGGGCATATAATACCCCATGCCGCAGGTCCACCCCTCCGGCATCAGCTCGAACCAGAAGGTGGGGTGGGCCGTCCACTCCTCCGAGGGCTGCTCGATAGAGAACCACAGGCTCTCCTTATAAGGCCCCCGGCCGTGGAGCCGCCGGACGTCCCGGTAGATCCGGGTCACCTTGCGGATGAGCCCCAGATCCGGCCGCTTGGCGGCGATGTAGTCATAGAGCTCGTCCCCCAGCTCCCGCATGGGCTGATAAAAGTGCGTCAGATAAATCTCCTTGTGAGCTTCAAACCAGGCCCGCTCGTTGTTGAAGCGGATGCCCCACATAAAGTCCACAGTCTCGTCTGTAAAGCCGGTAAACATCCCGTTCCTCCCGCTGGATTTCAAAATTTAAGATTTAGTATAACACATTTTCCGGCCATGGAAAAGAGGGGAACGGCGTTTTTTCGGCGCCCTTCCCCTCTTTCCGCTCACAGCGCCCGCTCCAGCAGGGCCATCAGCTGGTCCGCCTGACGGTAGGATTCCTCTCCCAGCTCCTTCAGCAGCCGCCCCAGGCAGGGGTCTGTGGTCTCCTCCCCCGCCCGCAGGTAGTTCATGCCGTTGCAGGCCTCCACATGGTACCGCTCCCGCAGGGCGGGGCACCAGCTATCTATGGAAATCCGTCCGCTGGCCACCGCCGGGCGGTAGCAGTTCCCAGTGATGAGGTAGTAGGCCGTCATCAGCCGCCGGGCAGCTGCGCCCGACGCGTTTGCCAAATCCCGCATCGTCCCCCGGGCGAAAGCCGGTGCCCGCCGGGCGAATGCCTGATAGGTCCGCCTATCTGCCAGCTCCACCTCGATGAACCCTTCGATCACTCCCAGTTCCTCCTGCGCCATGGTGCCCATGCAGCAGGGGTTCTCCTCCGCACCGGGCAGGTGCTCCAAGTCCTCACCGGCCGGCGGCTGGGAAGCCCGCGGTGCGGCACCAGAGGCCAGGGGCGCCATCGCGGGCACCGCCGGCTCCCGCAGGTCGGGATAGGGCTCCAGGTTGGGGGCCACCCGCCGCCAGATCTGGTCGTATTTCCGGAAGTCATAGGTCTCCGGAGTATGTAAGGTCTGTTCCATCCAGGTCCCTCCTTTTCTCCCCAGTGTATGCGCTTGGGAAAAAACGGTTCCTGTTGCAAAAATCACACGTATGAAATTCGCCCCAGGGTTAAAATATCATAGGACGAGAGTTCCCTTTTTCATTGCTTTTTCCCGTTGTTTCTGTTAAAATAGGGAAACTGCGAGGATTGATGCCAGCAAAGGAGGTTCCGATTGTATGCTGGAATTGAAACATATCAGCTACGCCGTCCGGGAGGGCGACAGTGAGCTGGGGATCTTAAACGACATCTCCCTGACCATCGACGACCACCGACTGGTGGTGTTCACCGGTCCCAACGGCGGCGGCAAGACCACCCTGGCCAAGATCATCATGGGTCTGGTGAAGCCCACCGGCGGCCAGATTCTGTGGAACGGTCAGGATATCACGGACCTGGGAATCACGGAGCGGGCCCGTCTGGGCATCAGCTACGGCTTCCAGCAGCCCCCCCGGTTCAAGGGGCTGACGGTCCGCAACCTGCTGACCATCGCCTCCGGGAATGAGAAGCTGTCCAAGGACCAGTGCTGCCAGTACCTGACGAAGGTGGGCCTGTGCGCCAATGACTATCTGGACCGGGAGGTGGACGCCTCCCTCTCCGGCGGCGAGGTGAAGCGCATCGAGATCGCCACTATCCTGGCCCGCAGCAGCCAGCTGATGATCTTCGACGAGCCAGAGGCGGGCATCGACCTGTGGAGCTTCGCCCGGCTGACAGAAACGTTTGAACAGATCCACGCCAGCGGCACCGCGACCATGATTATCATCTCCCACCAGGAGCGGATCATCTCCTTGGCAGACGAGATCATCGTGGTGGGCGACGGGGAGCTGCGCCACCGGGGCACACCCGAGGAGATCCTGCCCCAGATCCTGGCGGACACCCTGTCCGGGTGCCCGGTGCTGACGAAAGAAGGTGCTGCTGTATGATGGACACACAGGTGGACCGGGAGCTGCTGGAGAAGATCGCGGACCTGATCGGTAAGCCCGTGGGGGCCTTCAACATCCGTAAGGACTGCGGCTGTGACGGCCGGGTGTCCACGGAGCACATCAAGATCGACGACCGGACCGACGGCCACGCCGGCATCGACATCCGGATTCTGGACGGGACCAAGGGCGAGACCTGCCACATCCCCGTCATCATCACCAAGTCCGGTGTGGAAGAGACGGTGTACAACGACTTCTACATCGGCGAGGACTGCGATGTGGAGATCGTGGCCGGCTGCGGCATCCACAACTGCGGCGACCAGGAGTCCCGCCACGACGGCATCCACACCTTCCATGTGGGCAAAAACTCCCATGTCCACTACTCGGAAAAGCACTACGCTGAGGGGGACGGCAGGGGCGAGAAGATCATGAACCCCCAGACCATCGTGTATCTGGAGGAGGGCGCCTCCATCCAGATGGACACGGTGCAGATCCGGGGCGTGGACTCCACCAAGCGGTACACCAAGATCGTCTGCGGCAAGGGGGCCGAGGCCGTCATCACAGAGCGGCTGCTGACCCACGGCCGCCAGGTGGCGGACAGCGACATGGTCATCGAGCTGAACGGTGAGGACGCCAAGGGCCGGGTCATCTCCCGGTCTGTGGCCCAGGACGAGTCCTCCCAGGTGTTCCGCCCCTGTGTGGTGGGCAACGCCAAGTGCTTCGGCCATGTGCAGTGCGACTCCATTATTATGGGACAGGCCAAGATCAGCTCCGTGCCGGAGATCGCCGCCAACGACACCGAGGCCCAGCTGATCCACGAGGCCGCCATCGGCAAGATCGCCGGGGACCAGCTGCTGAAGCTGGAGACCCTGGGCCTCACCGAGGAGGAAGCGGAGGACCGGATCCTCAAGGGATTTTTGGCATAAAGACAGACCGCGGGGCGGCTGGCCGGAGGGCCGGCCGCCTTTTGAGGGGCTTTCTTCCGGAGGCGCCGCAGGGGCGGCAATCTGCCGCCCGGGTGGATTCAGCCATGAGGATGGCTGGGCAATGCGCCCCCCATTTTCTTTTCGGTCTTGCCGAAAAGAAAATGGGCCGCGCCCGGTCCAAAAGAAAAGGCCGCTTTTGGCGCACGCCGGCGCATTCGCGCCTCTGTGCTGACGGGGGTCGGCGTATCGGTGCAAGCGCCGATTTGGGCTTGCCTTCGGGCACGCTATCATCTTCTGCGAGGTCGTGACTGCTGTCCCGTGGCGGATGGTGCCGACAGCGTCGGGGTGCAAGGATGCATTCGACCAGCTTCTCTTTCCGCGCCTTCCGCTTCGCTAGGCGCTGCCTGCTTCTTCGCGGGAGCGTGAGCGGCAGCGGGGAGAGGGGCAGGGGGTATCCCTGTACCTCCCCGGGCTGGAGGTTTCCCCAAGGGCGGCGCGTTTCCGTCTCTGACTGCCGCAAGGGACTGCCAACCTTCCCCCGCCGGCGGCAGGAGGGCTGCGCCTGCGCAGGCCGACCCGCCGAACATGTTTTCTTTTCCACCGGGCGCGGCGCATTTTCTTTTTGATGTCTCAAAAAGAAAATGGGGGGCGCATCCCCTGCGGGAGCGGAATCCCCCGCGGCCGCCGTTCGGCGGCCCATCCCTCTCCCCGCCGGGATGGAGGATTTTTTTCAAATCCGTGTAACGAATCCCCCGCCAGCCGGACATACCTGACAGAGAGGAGGGAGATGCCCTTGGCCAACATGGAAGAAATTTACCAGGCCCATGCCAGGACCGTCTATAAATTTCTCCTCTCCCAGTGCCATGACGCCGACCTGGCGGAGGAGCTGACCCAGGAGACCTTCTACCAGGCCGTCCGGTCCATCGACCGGTTCAACGGCTCCTGCAAGGTGTCCGTCTGGCTGTGCCAGATCGCCAAGCACCTGTGGTACCAGCACCTGCGGAAACGAAAACCGGAGGAGCCCCTGCCGGAGGACGGCCTGCCGGGCCCCTCCGCGGAGGAGGACGTGCTCACCCGGCAGGGCCATCTGGACCTGCTGCGGCAGATCCATGCCCTGCCCCCCAGCACCCGGGAGGTGGTGTACCTCCGGGCCTTCGGGGGCCTCAGCTTCCGGGAGATCGGGGACGTGCTGGGACGGACGGAGACTTGGGCCCGGGTGACGTTTTACCGGGGCAAGGAGGCACTGCGGAAAGGAGGAGCAGACCATGAAGAACATTCCTGAATTATCCTGCGCCATTGTGGAGGACCTGCTGCCCACCTATGTGGAGAGGCTGACCTCGGAGGAAACCAACATGGCGGTGGAGGCCCATCTGGCGTCCTGCCCCGCCTGTGCGGCCAAGCGGGCCGCCATGGGGGCGAAGGAAACGGAAGCGGCGGGTCAAAACGCCGAAGAGACCGCCCGGGAGGTGGACTATCTGAAAAAAGTCCGGCACCGGGGCCGGAGGCGGATCATGCTGGCGGTGCTGGCAACCTTGCTGGTGCTGGCGGCGGGCTTTGCCGCCAAGGTGTTTATCATCGGCTCACCTCTGGATGCCGACGGAGTGGCGGTGTCCTCTCAGGAAGAAGACGATACACTGCGGGTTCACATCTCTTCCAGAGGCTCTGGCAACGCCTTTTGGGACTGGACGGTGGACAATCAGGACGGCGTGGTCACCATCACCGCCCGGAGCGTGCTGGTGTCCCCCCTGTTCCGTGACGGCGGCGGCACAGTGGAGGTGCCTCTGGAGGGCGTGACAGAAATCTGGCTGGGCAGGGCCGGATGGGGCCGGATGATCTGGCAGGACGATGTAGTGATCTCCGCGGATGCCTGGGCGCTGTATCAGTCCCGGACGCCCTACGCAGGAGAGAACTCCCTTGTGGGCCGGGCCTTGGCGGCGGTGGACACCTGGTATGGTCCCCCCATCGTCGACTATACCATCAGCCTGCAGACGAGCCAGGAGCCCTACGGCCTGACGATCCACTTTTCTGACGTCACCGCCCACATGTCCGGTGCCGGACGCGCCCTTGACAAACGAATGTACGCCACCGCCCCCACCCTTCTGGCGCTGATCGGCAACCTGGGGCAGGTGCAGTGGACCTACGCCGCCCCGGACGGCACCGCAGTGACCCGCTCTGTGACACTGGAGGAAGTGGACCAGGCCCTGCCGGATTGGATCGAAGCCTACAATCTGGATGCCGGCGCGGATTGGACTGCCCCGGAGAGTGTCAAGGATTACGCCGCCTCACCGGCAGCCCTGCAGCAGCTGCTGGACCTGACATGTCTCGGCTTCTATGTGGTCACGGAAGAAGATGGAACCACCATTTTCACTCCGCAATTCTAAAACAGCGTCAGAAGTGCCCCGCCTCTTTCGAGGCGGGGCACTTCTACTTTGCTGATAAAAGCGGCTCACTCAATTCCCTTGCCGTTGTTCCACTTCCACTCCCGGATCTCCGGCAGGTCCACGCCGTGATCCTTGATATACTGGCGGTGCTCCACCAGCTTGTCGTTCATCCGCTGGACCAGATAGGCCCCCCGGTTACCCAGTGAGTGCAGCCGCTGGACCACGTCGATCACCAGATGGAACCGGTCGATATCATTGAGGACCCGCATGTCGAAGGGCGTGGTGATGGTGCCCTCCTCCTTGTAGCCACGGACGTGAAGATGCTTGTTGTGCCGGCGGTAGGTCAGCTCATGAATCAGCGTGGGGTAGCCGTGGTAGGCGAAGATGATGGGCCTGTCCTGGGTGAAGAGCATATCGTACTCCATGTCCGTGAGGCCGTGGGGATGCTCCGTGTGGGGCTGGAGCTTCATCAGATCCACCACGTTCACCACCCGGATCTTCAGCTCTGGCAGCTCCTTCCGCAGGATCGTCACCGCCGCCAGCGTCTCCAGAGTGGGCGTGTCGCCGCAGCAGGCCATGACCACGTCCGGCTCCTCCCCCTGGTCGTTGGAGGCCCAGTCCCAGATACCGATGCCCTGGGTGCAGTGCTTCACCGCCTGGTCCATGGTGAGCCACTGGGGGCGGGGATGCTTGCTGGCCACCATGACGTTCACATAGTTCCGGCTCTTGATGCAGTGGTCGAACACGCTCAGCAGGCAGTTGGCGTCCGGGGGCAGATAGATGCGCACCACGTCCGCCTTCTTGTTTGCCACGTGGTCCAGGAAGCCGGGGTCCTGGTGGGTGAAGCCGTTATGGTCCTGCTGCCACACATTGGAGGAGAGGATATAGTTCAAAGAGGCGATATCCTGCCGCCAGGGCAGCTCGTTGCAGGTCTTCAGCCACTTGGCATGCTGGGCGAACATGGAGTCCACGATGCGAATGAATGCCTCGTAGCTGTTGAAGAAGCCGTGGCGGCCGGTGAGCAGGTAGCCCTCCAGCCAGCCCTCGCACATGTGCTCGGACAGCATGGAGTCCATCACCCGACCGTCCGGGTCCAGGTGCTCATCCGGGTCCTCATTCTCGTACCGCTCCCCCAGGAAGCGGCGGCCGGTGACCTCAAACACCGGATGGAGCCGGTTGGAGGCCGTCTCGTCCGGGGCGAAGATGCGGAAATTCCGGGATTCCAGGTTCAGCTTCATCACATCCCGGACGTAGCCGCCCAGCACCAGCATGTCCTGGGCCTCCACCTCGCCGGGGGCGGGAACCTCCACCCCGTAGTCCCGGAAGTCCGGCGTCCGCAGGTCCCGCAGCAGCAGGCCGCCGTTGGCGTGAGGGTTGGCACCCATGCGCCGGTCCCCCTTGGGGGCGAAGGAGCGCAGCAGATCCACCGGCCGTCCCTCCTCGTCGAACAGCTCCTCCGGGTGATAGCTGCGGAGCCACTGCTCCAGGATGGGCAGGTGCTTTTCCGTGTCAGGGCCCATGGAGATGGGTACCTGGTGGGCCCGGAAGCAGTCCTCCACGGGGTTGCCGTCCACCTCCTTGGGGCCGGTCCAGCCCTTGGGGGAGCGGAACACCATCATGGGCCAGCGGGGGCGGGTGGTGTCTCCCGTGGTGCGGGCGTGCTGCTGGATGCGCTTGATCTCCCGGATGGCCCAGTCCAGGGTGGCAGCCATCTGCTGGTGCATCTTCTCCGGCTCGCTGCCCTCCACAAAGCGGGGTTCCCAGCCGCAGCCGCGGAAGAACTGCTCCACCTCCTCATGGGAGATCCGGGAGAAGATGGTGGGGTTGGCGATCTTGAAGCCGTTCAAGTGCAGGATGGGCAGCACCGCGCCGTCAGTGATGGGGTTCAGGAATTTGTTTGAGTGCCAAGAGGTGGCCAGGGGCCCGGTCTCCGCCTCACCATCGCCCACCACGCAGGCGGCGATGAGATCCGGGTTATCCGCCACAGCGCCGAAGGCGTGGGCCAGAGAATACCCCAGCTCGCCGCCCTCGTTGATGGAGCCAGGTGTCTCCGGCGCCACGTGGCTGGGCACGCCGCCGGGGAAGGAGAACTGCTTGAACAGTTTCCGCATGCCGTCCTCATCCTGGGTAATGTTGGGATAGACCTCCGTATAGGTGCCGTCCAGCCAGTCCTGGGCCACCATGGCGTTGCCGCCGTGGCCGGGGCCGGAGAGGTAGATCATGTCCAGATCGTCCTTCTGAATGACCCGGTTCAGGTGGGTGTAGATGAAGTTCTGCCCCGGCACGGTGCCCCAGTGGCCCACGATGGTCTGCTTCAGGTCGGAGGCGGCCAGTGGGCGCTTCAGCAGGGGATTGTCCAACAGATACAGCTGGCAGGCGGAGAGGTAGTTGGACGCCCGCCACCAGGCGTCGACCTGTTTCAGCTGCGTCGGTGTCAACGGCGGCTTTTTAGACAGGCGTGTATTGGTTTTAGGCTTTGCTGCAATTGTCTTTTGAGAAGTCCGTGGCATATTATTGCCTCCTTTTTCTTGTTCCTTTCGCAATTAGTATATCTCTTATTTGAAAAAAGGCAAGCGAAATCGAAAATAATTTTATCTTAATTTACAATTATTTCATTTTAGTATTCCTCTTTTAGGCGTTTTACCCTTATTCTATTCCTTCCGCCGCGCTTGCGTTTTTCCGCCGGATGTGCTACTGTAACGGCATGGAAACGTATGAACTCATCCGCTCCGGCCGGAAGACCCTGGCCCTGGAGATCACAAGGGACTGCCGCGTGGTGGTGCGGGCCCCCCGCCGCCTGTCCCAGGCCCGCATCGACGACTTTGTGGCCAGTCACGCCGGCTGGATCGCCCGGCACCTGGAACAGCAGCGCCGCCGGGCTGCCCTGGCCCCCTCCGCCCCCACCCAGGCGGAGATCGGCGCCCTGAAGGAAAAGGCACGGCAGGTCCTGCCGCCGAAAATCGCCTATTACAGTGAGAAAATGGGCCTGTTCCCTACTGGCGTCAGGATCACCTCCGCCCGCACCCGCTACGGCAGCTGCAGCGGAAAGAACAGCCTGTGCTTCTCCTGTTTTCTCATGAACTGTCCGGATGCGGCCATGGACCTGGTGGTGGTCCATGAGCTGTGCCACATCCAAGTGAAAAACCACGGGCCGGATTTCTACGCGCTGCTGGAGCAGGTACTCCCCGACTGGCGGGAGCGGAAGAAGCTGCTGCGATAACGTGTAAAAGCACAAACCGGAGGCATGGCTTGGCCGTGCCTCCGGTTTATGTCTGATATTACGCCCCCACCGACGTGAGCCAGACCGCCGCCAGCAGCACCGCCAGCAGCGCTGCATTCCAGGCGGTAAACACCGCCAGATACCGGGCGGGGCGGGCCCCCGGGGAGCGAAGATACAGCTTGAGCGTGATCAAACTTGCTAGGGATGCTACCGGGGTTCCCAGACCGCCGATATCCACGCCCAGCAGCAGCTCCCTCCAGTTGTCCGTGAAGCCCGACAGCAGCACCGCCGCCGGTACATTGCTGATGATCTGGCTGGTGAGCACGCCGGTCAGCAAGGTGCTGCGCTCCAGCAGACTCTGGAGAAACCCATGAACGGCAGGCAGCCGTCCCAGGTTTCCGGATACCACGAAGAAGCAGATGAAGGTGCACAACAGGCTCACATCCAGCTTCCGCAGCAGAGCAGGTTCCACTGCGGCCAGCGTCCCAAGCACCAGAACCGTCAGCAGACCATAGGGCAGAATGCGGAACACCGTCAGCAGGCACAGCAGGAACAGTGCGCCGTACAGGGCCAACTTCCCGGGCTGCCGCAGGGGCTGCGGGTGCACCGGAGGGATCTGGAGATCCCTGGGCAGGACCGGCAAGGCCGCCGCGGTCAGGCAGGCCAGACTGATCCCCGCCAGGGGCAGCACCACCGGGAAAAAATCCCCGGCAGAGAGTCCATAGGCCCCGTAAAGGTAGAGGTTCTGGGGATTGCCCACCGGCGTGGCCATGCTGCCCAGGTTTGCGGCAATGGTCTGCAGCACCAGCAGCGGCACCGCCGCGGCCCGGCAGTCCATCTGGTCCAGAAGCAGCAGCGCAAAGGGTGCAAAGGTGATAAGAGCGACGTCATTGGTCACGGCCATGGAGCAGAAAAAGGGCAGCAGCACCAGGATCACTGCCAGGGCCCTGGGTCCGGTCCCCCAGGACAGCAGATGGCCGGCCAGCCACTGGAACGCCTCGCAGGACTGGAAGCCCGCCACCACCGCCATCAGGCACAGCAGCAGACATAGCACCCGCAGGTCGATGTAGCCCAGATAGGCGGCGTCCGGCGGCACCAGGACCATGGTGGCCAGTGCGCAGAGTGCCGCCACGGTCAGCACCGCCTCCCGCTTGAAAAATGCCAACAGTCTCATTTCCGTCCCTCCAAAGGCTGACAAAATCCGCGTTTCACCATATCACACTTTTTCCGGGAACGCAAACCTTTTTGGGGAGGCTGTGCTGTTCTACCGCAGGCAGCCCGCTAGCCGCCGGGACAGCATCCACGCCAAGGCCAGCTTCACCAGGTCCGGCACCACAAAGGGGAACACGCACATTCCCAGTGCTGCCCACAGGCCGATGGGCCCCGCCGCCCGGGCATAGGCCACCAGGAACCAGGCGGTGCCGAAGGCATAGCACACCAGCAGGCCCAGCACCATGGCCGCGGCCGTCACCGCCGGACGGTCGCCCAGCCGGGCGGTCATGCCCCAATACAGCAGGGCCGAGGCCAGAAAGCCCAGGATATACCCGCCGGTGGTGCCCATCAGAACGCCCGGGCCTCCCTGAAAGCCTGAGAACACCGGCAGGCCCACCAGGCCCAGCAGCAGATATGCCAGGATAGCCAATGTCCCCCGCCGGCCCCCCAGGGTCCCCAGGGCTGCAAACACGCCAAAGGTCTGGAGCGTGAACGGCACTGTCAGGGGAATGTTGATCCAGGCGCACACCATCAGCAGCACTGCGAACAGGGCGGCGTACGCCAGGTCCACCGTCCGCAGCCGGGTCCTAGTCATGGAAGTCTGTTTCAAATCAGATCGCTCCTCTCCTGTGTCTGGAGGAAGTATAGCAAGGCTTTCCATAATTGTCAACCTTAAAAAAAATAAAGTTTACAATATAGATAAAAAACCAGGAGGCAGTGCCTCCCGGTTCAGCAGTCCGTGTGGGTGCAGATCTCCCGCACCTTGGCCTGAATAGCTTTCAGGTCCACAAAGGTCTCCGGCCGCTTCTCCACATCCCGCAGCAGCGCGGAGGGATGGTAGATAGCCGTCATCTGGACGCCGCCCCGCTGGAACCACTTCCCATGCTCGGCGGTGATCTTGAAGTCCTCCTTGATGATGGCCTTGGCGGCGATCCGGCCCAGACAGACAATCAGCTTGGGCCGCAGCAGCGCCGTCTGCCGCCGGAGCCAGCCGATGCAGGCGTCCTGCTCCACATTCAGCGGGTCCCGATTCCTGGGTGGGCGGCACTTGACGATGTTGGCCACATACACCTTCGTCCGGTCCAGGCCGATGATCTCCAGCATATCATCCAGCAGCAGCCCCGCCGGCCCTACGAAGGGGATGCCCTGCTCGTCCTCCCGCTGACCGGGGCCCTCCCCTACCAGCAGGATCTCCGCGTCCCGGGCACCGTCACCGAACACCACGTGGAGCCGGGTCTCCGCCAGGGCGCAGTTCCGGCATTGTCCGCAGGCCTGCTCCAGCGCCTCCCAGGTATCCGCCATCCGCCTCCCCCTCCTTCGTGCCTCTCTCCGGGGCACCACACCGGCGGCGGATGCCCCTCGGCCGCCCAGCCAAATGGCAGCGGCCTCTTTGCGGCCATTGTAACACAAAATCTTCCGCCGCGCAATGAGGTATGAATCTCTTCCGTCCGGACAGACTGGACAGGGAGAGGAGGGGGACGCTTGTCTCTGTGGCTATGGACATTTTGGACATACAGCTTTCTCGGCTATCTGCTGGAACGGGGGTACGCCATCGCCACCCACGCGGACCGGCAGGCCCGGAAGTGCTTTCTGCTGCTGCCCATGTGCCCGGTGTACGGGCTGGGGGCCCTGGCGGTGCTGGCCCTGCCGGAATCATTGAGCGGCAGCTTCTGGTCTCTGGCCCTGTGGGGCGGTCTGGCGGCCACAGCAGTGGAGTATGCCGTACACGTTCTCTATGACCGTCTGCTGGGTGTGCGGTTCTGGGACTACTCCCAGGTCCGGTGGAATCTGCGGGGCCGGGTCTGCCTGCCCTTCTCCCTGGCCTGGAGCCTGCTGGTGGCAGCAGGGCTGCCGGTGATCCAGGCGGCGATAGCCCCGGCGCTGGCCGCCGTGCCGCCAACCGCCACCTATGCCGCGCTGCTGGTGTTCACCGCCGACACAGTGGTCTCCCTCCAGCTGCTGCGCCGGGCAGGAGATCCCGCAGTGCTGTCTCTGGGAAATCTGCGGGCTGCGTAAGAAGCCGGGCATGGGGAAACGTCCATGCCCGGCTTCCTTTTGCGTCCGGCCGGTCACTGTTCCGGCAGGTGGGCCTCCAGCCAGTGCGCCACGTCCGCATAGACCTTCTCCCGGCCCGTCTCCTGGAGGATCTCATGCCGCAGGCCCTGATAAAGCCTGATCTCCACGTCCCGGACACCGGAGCGGCGGAAGCTGCGGTACGCCCGCCGGACACCCTTGCCCATGTCCCCCACCGGGTCGTCCTGCCCGGAGAGGAAGAGGACCGGGGTATTCCGGTTCATCCGCTTCAGGTTCTCTTGCTTCTCAATGCAGGCGATCCCCCGCAGCATCTCCCGAAAGAGTCCGATGGTGGGGTCCCCTCCGCAGAGGGGATCCGCAAGATACTGGTCCACGTTCTCCGTGCTGGCGGAGAGCCAGTCGTATCCCGTGCGGTTGGGGGCAAATTTCTGATTGTATGCCTCGAAGGCCAGCTTGTTCACCAAGGGGCTGGAATGGCGGTCCCCTACCTTTCTGGCCTCCCGGGCGGCCAGGACGCGGCCCGCCGCCACCAGCGCCGGGGGCATCTGCCCCGTGCCCATCAGGATGGCTCCGGCCACGGTGCCGGGGTAGCGGATCAGATACGTCCGGGCCAGGAAGGACCCCATGGAATGCCCCAGCAGGAACACCGGAAGGCCGGGGAACCGCTGCCCTGCCAGCTCCCGCCGGGCATAGAGGTCCTGCACCGCCCAGTCCCAGCTGCCCCTGGGTCCGAAGTACAGCCGGGGCGCCCCCGCCGCCACGGAGAGACCGTGCCCCAGGTGATCGTGGCCCGCCACGGCAAAGCCCCGCTCCGTCAGGTAGGCCGCCAGGGGCTCATACCGCAGGATGTGCTCCGACACGCCATGGGAGAGCACCAGAACCGCCCGGGGTGCCATGTCCGGCGTCCACTCCACCGCATGGATGCCGGTCCGCCCGTCTGCGGAGGGGAAGGTAAATTCGTTTCTCACCATGGAAAAATCATCCTCTCTGTGCTATACTGTGTGCCATCAGGCGTAGGATGCCTGCTTTCTGGGTCGATGATACCACACTTCCGTCACAAACGCCAGAGGAGGCCGCATTCATGGAAACATACATCGCTGCCCTGGACCAGGGAACCACCAGCTCCCGGGCCATCCTGTTCAACCGGGCCGGGGAGATCGTCTCCCGCGCCCAGCACCCCTTCCGCCAGATCTACCCCCAGCCCGGCTGGGTGGAGCACGATCCGCTGGAAATCTGGGCCACGGAGAAGCGGGCCCTGGCGGAGGTCGTGGGCGCCGCCCACATCGACCCCAAGCGGATCGCCGCCCTGGGCATCACCAACCAGCGGGAGACCACCATCCTCTGGGACCGCTCCACCGGGCAGCCGGTCTGCAACGCCATCGTATGGCAGTGCCGCCGGACCGCTCCCCTCTGCGACACGCTGAAGGCCGACGGCCTGGGCCCCCTGGTGGCGGAGCGGACGGGCCTGCTGATCGACGCCTACTTCTCCGGCACCAAGATCCGGTGGCTGCTGGACCACGTCCCCGGCGCCCGGGAACGGGCGGAGCGGGGGGAGCTGTGCGCCGGCACGGTGGACAGCTGGCTCATCTGGAACCTCACCGGCGGGGCAGCCCACGTGACAGACTACTCCAATGCCTCCCGGACCATGCTGTTCAACATCCACACCCTCCAATGGGACGAGGCGCTTTGCCGGGCGCTGGGCATCCCCGCTTCCCTGCTGCCGGAGCCGCTGCCCAACTGCCATCTCTACGGCCGTGTGGCCCCGGACATTCCCGGACTGGAGGATCTGGCGGGCATCCCCATCTGCGGCAGCGCCGGGGACCAGCCGGCGGCCCTGTTCGGCCAGGCCTGCTTCACGCCGGGCCAGGCGAAGAACACCTACGGCACCGGCTGCTTCACGCTGATGAATGTGGGCGGTGAGCCGGTGGCCTCCCAGTCGGGATTGGTAACCTCCGTGGCTTGGTCCCTGGGGGGCGAGACTACCTATGCCCTGGAGGGCAGCGTGTTCAACGCCGGCAGCACCATCCAGTGGCTGCGGGATGAACTGGGGCTCATCTCCTCCGCCCCGGAGTGCGACCGGCTGGCGGAGAGCGTGCCGGACGCCGGAGGCGTCTACGTGGTGCCCGCCTTCACCGGCCTGGGCGCCCCCTACTGGGACATGTACGCCCGTGGCACCATCGTGGGGCTGACCCGTGGCACCACCAAGGCCCACATTGCCCGGGCGGTGCTGGACGCCATCGCCTTCCAGGTGACGGATCTGGTACAGGCCATGAACGCCGACGCCCCTTGCCCCATCACCACATTACGGGTGGACGGTGGTGCCTCCGTCAGCGACATCATGATGCAGACCCAGGCGGATCTGCTGCGACTGCCGGTGGACCGACCCGCCCAGGTGGAGACCACTGCCTTCGGCGCTGCAGCCCTGGCGGGGCTGGCGGCCGGAGTGTGGGGCAGTCTGGAGGAAGTGGCTGCCCTGCGCCGCAGCCAGCACGTATTTCTGCCCCAGCGGCCCCAGGCCGCCTGCGAGGCCCAGTACCGCCTGTGGCGCCGGGCGGTGGACCGGGCGTTGCGGTGGATTGAAAACGATGTGTAAACAAATCCGGAATTTGTTGCGTTCAGTGGAAAAGTGCGCTATACTGAAGCCAAGTGAGAGGCATGAAACGGAAATGAAGACGATCAGTGCGGCGTTTCGTCCGCAGGTGAAAGGAGTTTATCGACATGGCTTTTTTTGAGGATCTGACCAAAAAGACAAAGGACCTGGCCTACGTGGCCGCCGACAAGGCCAAGGATGTGGCCGCCGTGGCAGCGGATAAAGCCAAGGACGCGGCGGAGCTGACCCGCATCTCCATGGCCATCGCCGGGGAGCAGCGGGAGATCGACAAGAACTACCGCACCATCGGCGAGTGGTTCGTCAGCGAGTACGAGGGGGAGATCCCCGACGCCGTCCGGGACCTGGTAGAGGCCGTCAACACCTCTAAGGCCAAGATCGCCGAGCTGGAGGCCAGCAAACCCCGTAAGGACGATGGCGCCGAGGTTGAGGCAGCGGCTCCCGCCCAGAAGATCTGCCCCATCTGCGGCGCGGCCTCTGACAGCAAGTTCTGCCCCCAGTGCGGCGCCCCTATGGGTGACTGAGTTCCCGCCATAACAAAGACAAGCCCGCCGGCCTGATGGCCGGCGGGTTCTCTTTCTCTTTCAAAAGGTCAGGCGCATGTCATACCATACCACGCCGCCGTGGGTGGACTGGGAGACGCCCTCGTTCACAAAGCCGAATTTTTCGTAGTAGTGGACCAGCTTGTCCTTACAGGTGAGGACGCAGCCGCGTCTTCCCTGGGCCCGGGCGTCGGCAATCACCCGCTCCAGCACCGCTCCGGCGCAGCCCCGGCGGCGATAGGCCGGCAGGGTGTTGACGCCGAAGATCATCTGCCAGGTGCCGTCCTCGTCGTGGAGGGCGGCGTTTTCATACATCTCGTCCCGGAGCGTGGGCTCGTCGGTGGTCATGCCGTCCACAAAGCTCACCAGCGTGCCGTCGTCCTCCTCCAGCAGCCAGAAGTGGTCTGCGTAGTAGGCCAGACGGTCTGTGATCTCCGCCGCCGTGGCAGCCTCCGCTGGTGGGAAGCAGGCGGCCTCCACCGCCGCCAGGGCAGCCGCGTCCGCCAGAGAGGCAGTCCGAATGTGCATGAAAAAATCCTCCTCATTTCAAATAACGGTAAGTCAGCAGCAACCGGGCGGTGCCGTTGAACTGGTTTTCCAGCCAGAAGGGCTGATCCGCCGCGAACCGCAGGGCGTCCCGCTCCAGCAGCTGGAAGTCCTGCCCCTCCGCGTGGAGCAGCACCGTGCCGGAGAGGCTGGTGGCCAGGCACACGCAGCCGGGCACCATAGGTTCCGGCGCGTACCGGCCGCTGATGTACAGGTCCAGAAAGAACGTCTCCTGCCGCAACACGTCGTCATAGGGCAGCGAGGGCCGCAACAGCGCCTTGCCCCCATCCAGCCGGGCGGCCTTGTTGTCCAGCTCCCGCAGAAGCAGCAGCGGCTCGAAGTCGTCGTTCTCCAGCAGCACCTCCGCCGGGACCTTTAATGCCCCGGCCAGCTTGCCCAGCAGCCCCACAGAGGGGTTGGCCTCCCCCCGCTCGATCTGCCCCAGCATGGAGCGGGACACGCCGGCCTCCGCCGCCAGCCGCTCCATACTGAGCTTCTTGCTCTTGCGGATGCGCTTGATATTCTCCCCCACCGCCCGGGTCAGCTCCATGGCGCGATCTCCTCTCTCGGCCAAAAAGGCCACTATGTTGCACAATAGCGGTTCTATAGTATCCGGTTTGTCGGATTTTGTCAAGAGGAAAGCGGGACAGCCCTGCTGCCCCGCCGGGCAAATTTGGAAAAGGACTTGCAAGCGAATCCCAATCGTGATATCATCGACATGAAAAACAAAAATGCGGCAGTTTCCAGGTGCGCCAACACCTGGAAACCTATGCAGGTGATGACGCACCTACACAACGGCCGAAAGGCCGCACCGCATGAATTATGATACGACATTCCGGCCTTTTTGTAAAGGGCGGCTTTTGCCGTTATCGTTTCATGCCTGTGTTGCATAAGAAGTCTCTTCTTACGCCGTGTAGGGGTGACCCTGCGCGGTGTTTTTGTTTTTTACCCACCGCCTGGGGGCGCAAGCCCCCGGGGCCGGTGCGGTGAAAAACAGGGAGAGGCGGGATCCCGCTTCCCTGTGCAGCTTCGAGAGAAAAGGGAGATCCAAAAATAATTGCAGAGGAGCGGTGGTATGATCATTCTTGGAAATTTACAGCTGGGTCACAAGGATTTAGATGTGTGGAAGCCAGGTCCTAACAGCGCGGGCGGCGTCAGTGTGCAGATGACATTTCAAAATGACACGCAGAAAACCGTCAAATACGTCTATTTTGATGTGGTCCCCTACAACGCGGTGAAAGATGCCCAAAGCTGTACCATCTCCGGCAAGACCAAGGCGGAACTGAGTTTTACCGGACCGATCGAGCCCGGTGCAACTTGCTGGAACATATTTTGGGAAAATGTCTGGTACAACCGCACGATCACGACGCTGGACCTGGTCATGGTAGAGGTCCTCTACATGGACGGCAGCTCCGAAAAGCTCACCGGGGCCAACATCAAGTACGGCGATCCGCCCAAGGCTGGCTGCTACGTTGCCACGGCGGTGTACGGCTCCTATGACTGCCCCCAGGTGTGGACCCTGCGGCGCTTCCGGGACCACACCCTGGCCGCCTCCTGGTACGGCCGGTCCTTCATCCGGGCCTACTACGCCATCAGCCCCACGCTGGTAAAGTGGTTCGGCCGGACCGCCTGGTTCCAGAAGCTCTGGCGGGGCCCCCTGGACCGGCTGGTGGCAAGACTCCGGGACGAGGGCGTGGCGGACACCCCCTATCAGGACCGGGAGTGGTGACCCCGAAAACAAATCCTCCCCGTTATCAAACGGGGAGGATTTTTCTGTCTGTATTGCGTTTAGACCCGCTTCCAGCTTGCGCCGCCCTTGGTGTCGATGATCTCGATGCCCTGGGCTTTCAACTCATCCCGGATGCGGTCCGCCTCCGCAAAGTTCTTCGCCTTCTTCGCCTCGTACCGCGCCAGCACCAGCGCATCGATGGCCGGGTCCCCCTCGCCGGTGACGGTGTAGCCGCTCTCGGTTTGGGTGGTCTTGGCCTGGGCGGCCTCCGCCCGCTTGGCCGCCGCCTTCTCCAGCAGGCCCAGGGACAGCACGCTGTCAAAGTCCCCGATCAGGGCCAGCTTGGTGGCGTCGTTGGTCTTTGTCTTCAGCACGTCGAACAGAGCCGTCACGCCCATGGAGGTGTTCAGGTCGTTGCCCATCTGCTGCCCGAACTTCTCCCGGTAGGGCTTCATGGCCTCCTGGTCCACCGGACCGTCCGCCGGGTCTAGGGCCGCGATGCGGGCGATCAGCTTGGTGTAGGCCGCCGCCGCGTTGTCCAGGTTCTCCCAGGTGAACACCAGCGCCTTGCGGTAGTGGCTCTGGAGGCAGAAGTACCGGTAGGCCAGGGGGTCATAGCCCTTCTGCTCCAGCAAGGACACAGTGAGAAACTCACCCTTGGACTTGGACATCTTGCCGTCCGAGGTATTCAGGTGATGGACGTGGAACCACTGGGGGCACCAGGGATGGCCCAGGTAGCTCTCGCTCTGAGCGATCTCGTTGGTGTGGTGGGGGAAGGCGTTGTCCACGCCGCCGCAGTGGAGATCCAGATACTCCCCATTGTACTTCAGGGAGATGCCAGAGCACTCGATATGCCACCCCGGATACCCTACGCCCCAGGGGGAATCCCACTTCAGGGCCTGGTCCTCGAACTTGCTCTTGGTGAACCAGAGGACGAAGTCGTTCTTGTTGCGCTTGTTGGGATCCTCCTCCACGCCCTCCCGGACGCCTACGGCCAGGTCCTCCTCGTCGTGGTCGTTGAAGACGTAGTACCGCCCCAGCTTGGAGGTGTCGAAGTACACGTTGCCGCCGGCGAAGTAGGCATAGCCGGTATCCATCAACTTGGAGACGATCTTGATATACTCGTCGATGCAGCCGGTGGCGGGCTGGACCACATCCGGCGTCTTGATATTCAGCCTGCGGCAGTCCTCAAAGAAGGCATCGGTGTAGAACTGGGCGATCTCCATGACCGTCTTGTGCTCCCGCTTGGCGCCCTTGAGCATCTTGTCCTCGCCCTCATCGGCATCGGAGGTCAGGTGGCCCACGTCGGTGATATTCATCACCCGGTGGACATCATAGCCAGTCCAGCGGAGGAACTTCTCCAGCACGTCCTCCATGATATAACTGCGCAGGTTGCCGATGTGGGCGAAGTGATACACTGTGGGGCCGCAGGTGTACATCTCCACGCGGCCGGGGGTGTGGGTCTTGAACTCCTCTTTCTTGTGGGTGGCCGAATTGTACAGGTACATAAACACTGCTCCTTTTACGTTTCCGAACCGGCGGATTCCTCCCGCCGGCTCTTGAGATATTGTTCATCCATGAGTTTTTCCAAAAATTCCAGACGGGATAAGGCTGCATTCAACTTTTCCTCTACGGGGTCCCGGACGCTGATCTGGTCCACCTCGTCGGCGAAGGTGGCGATCTTTCCGGCCACTCGGACCACATGGGCGGGGACGCCCACGGCGGTGCAGTCCTCCGGCACCGCGCTGAGGACCACGGCGCCCGCGGCAATGCGGGCGTTGTCCCCCACGGTGAAGGGGCCCAGTACCTTGGCGCCGGAACCCACCATCACATTGTTGCCCAGGGTGGGGTGGCGCTTGCCCTTGTCCTTGCCGGTGCCCCCCAGGGTCACCCCCTGGTAGAGCAGACAGTCGTCTCCGATCTCCGCAGTCTCGCCGATGACAATGCCCATGCCGTGGTCGATCACCAGCCGGTGGCCGATGGTGGCGCCGGGGTGGATTTCGATGCCGGTCCAGAACCGGCTCCACTGGGAGACGCACCGGGCCAGAAAGAATCGATGATGCCGGTACAGCCAATGGGCCACCCGGTGGTACAGAACGGCATGGACACCAGGGTACAGGAGAAAAATCTCCAGCTTGCTGCGGGCCGCGGGGTCGCGGCGCTGGTAGGCGGCCAGCAGGCCGCCCAGTCGGGTTACTCGTTTTGCCATATCGAATTGCTCCTTGTGCGGATCGGGAGGCCATGAAAAACGCCTCCCGTACCAAGGTACGAGAGGCGACGGATCGCGGTTCCACTCTCTTTTATCACTCAAGGAGGCCCGTTGACGCTGGCCAGACGGAGGGCTTCCACATCCCCCGCGCTCCCGGGCGCACGTTCACAGCTCCCGCCGCAGGCGCGCTTGCAGCCGGTGACGCGCCCTCTCTGTTCTTTGGAAGTGCTGTTACTCTTCCCGATCAACACGCTATTCCATTTACGCTTTGTATCTTAACAGGATTTGAGAGAGGTGTCAAGAGACAACTTCACGCAGGAATATCCCGGCCCTGCGCCCTGCGCCTTGACAGCGCACCTGCTTCTCCATACAGAATATGCCGGAATGTGGAAACCGTCCCCCTGTCAACAGGCAGTTGACAAGATTCCAATGGCTGTCGCTTGCCAAGCGCCCGCCTTTTCGGTATGATGGGACCAAAGAAAAGGAGGGGATACTCCATGGAATTGAAGGACCGTATCGCTGCCGTCCGCAAAGCGGCGGGATTGACCCAAGAGCAGCTGGGCGAGCTGCTGGGTGTCACCCGGCAGGCCGTCAGCAAGTGGGAGAGCGGCCAGACCACGCCGGACGCCGCCACCATCGCCGCGCTGTGCGAAAAGCTCCATGTGTCGGCCGACTATGTGCTGTTGGGAAAGGAGCCGGGGGAGGGACAGACCGCCGCCTATGAGCCGCCGGACACCTGTCCCTGCTGCGGGCGGAAGGTCTCCGGCAGCATCTGTCCGGAATGCGGCTATCAGCTGCCCAATCATCCGCCCCGTGGGCCCCAATACGCTGTCGTTGCCACCCGCCCCGGCTTTGTGCAGAGCACGGAGTCGTCTGCCCAGCTGGTGAAATACTGCGGCTTCACCCAAGAGGATGCCAACAATGCCATCGCCCACTATGTGAACAACCAGTCCCGCATCCTGCTGCGGCGGGGACTGGTTGACAGTGCGGCCCAGTACATTGCCGCCCATCTGGACCAGGATTTCTTCTGCCCGCAGATCGTAGTGGACTGCGGGGAATCCGAGGAGGCGCTGCTTTACAAACCCAAAGCCTTCGAGACACCGTCTCCCGTCAAGAGTCAAGAGGGCATCGGCTTCTGGGGCGTGGTGGGTGCTGTCATCGTGGCCCTGCTGATCCTCTCGTTCTTCTGATGGTGGACCGGTCCTTTCTGCGGCGGTACGCCGCCTGCGGCGCGGTCATCGCCGGGCTGTATCTCCTGAACCGCTTTCTTTTGGTCCCCCTGACCAGCTGCCGCCTGCTGGCCTGGCACGGGGCGGACTTCCTGGCCGGCGGCTTGATGCTGTGCCTGCTGAACGGTCTGCTGTGTCTCACCCGCCGGCGGCCGGTGGAGCGGGCCCTGCCTGCCTCGCTTTTCCTGCTGGCCTGCGGCCTTTTCTGGGAAGTGCTCACGCCCCTGTACCTGCCCCGATCCGTGGGCGACCTCCGGGATGTACTGGCGGTGTGGCTGGGGGGCGTGGCTCTGCTGTCCCTCTGGCGGGTGTGGGACCGGCTGGGGCCTGGAAGCTGAACATGTCAAAACGCCCCCGGCGGGAGTGACCCGCCGGGGGCTCGTCTGTTGTCAGAGTCACGCCGAGGCGATGACATCCTTGTTCTTCACGAAATACTCTACGCCGGAGTACAGGGTGGTGAGGGTGATGACCCACACGCAGAGCGTGTTCACCACCGGTGGAATGGGCAGGAACATCAGCACCACGCACACCATAGTGGCGGCAGTCTTGACCTTGCCGGACCATCCGGCGGCGATGACCCGTCCCTTGTCGCTGGCGATCATCCGCAGGCCGCTGACGGCGAACTCCCGGCAAATGACAATGAGCAGCATCCAGGCGGGCATCTGCCCGATCTCCACGAACCACAGCATGGCGGCGGTCACCAGCATCTTGTCCGCCAGGGGGTCGGCAAACTTGCCGAAGTCCGTCACCAGGTTGTACTTCCGGGCGATCTTGCCGTCCAGCATGTCCGTGAGGCTGGCGATGATGAAGATGGCCAGCGCCACCCACGTGGCGCCGGGGAAGCCCCAGTACAGCACCACCATGAAAACCGGGATCAGAATAATGCGCAAAAGCGTCATTTTATTGGGCAAATTCATGGATGTTTACTCCTCCGCCAATTCTCCGGTCAGTTCGCCGTCCATGACGCCGGTAAGCCGGACGGTCACAAAGGTGCCCGGTTCCACCTCCCGGTTCGCGTCAAACCAGATGCGGCCGTCGATGTCCGGGGACTCGGCGTAGCTGCGGCCGAAGTGCATCTGGGCCTGGCTGTCGAAGCCCTCGCACAGCACCTCCCGCTCCGTTCCCAGAACGGACTCGTTGTACGCGTCGATGATGTCGGACTGAACGTCCACCACCAGCTCCGCCCGGCGGCGGGCCTCCTCCATGTCCACATGGTCCATCCGGGCCGCCCGGGTGCCCTCCTCCGGGGAGAAGGGGAACACCCCGGCCCGCTCGATCTTTGTCTCCCGGAGAAAGACACACAGCTCTTCCAGCTCCGCCTCGCCCTCGCCGGGCAGGCCGGTGATGAGGCTGGTCCGCAGCACCAGGCCGGGGATGCGGGCCCGGAGCTTTGTCAGCAGGTCCAGCAGCTCCGCCTTGGTGTCCCGGCGGTTCATGGCCTTCAGGATCCCGTCGTTGCAGTGCTGGATGGGGATATCCAGATACTTGACAATCTTGGGCTCCTCCGCAATGGTGTCGATCAGCTCCTCGGTGATCTCGTCCGGATACAGATAGTGGAGCCGGACCCAGTGGAAGTCCAGCCTGCACAGCTCCCGCAGGAGAGACGCCAGCTGGTGCTCGCCGTTCAGGTCCGTTCCATACCGGGTGATATCCTGGGCGATGACCAGCAGCTCCTTCACGCCGGCGTCCGCCAGCTCCCTGGCCTCTTCCAGAAGGCCCTCCATGGGGCGGCTGCGGTATTTGCCCCGCAGGGAGGGGATCACGCAGTAGGCGCAGTGGTTGTCGCATCCCTCCGCGATGCGGAGATACGCATACCAGGGGGGCGTGGACAGGATGCGTCCCCCGTCCTGGGGGGCGGTGTGGATGTTGCCTAGGTGGCAGGGCCGCAGGCCGGAGCCAGCCATCACCTCGTCAATGGCGGCGCAGATGTCCCCGTAGCTGCCGGTGCCCAGGATGCCGTCCACCTCCGGCAGCTCGTTCAGAACGTCCTGCTTGTACCGCTGGGTCATGCAACCGGTGACCAGGATCTTCTGTACCTGGCCGGCCCGCTTCAGCTCCGCCATCTCCAGAATGTTGTCGATGGCCTCCTCGCAGGCGGACTGCAGGAAGCCGCAGGTGTTCACCACCACCACGTCGGCCCCCTCCGGCTGGGCCTGGATGGTATGGCCGGCGGCCTGGACAGAGGCCATCATCTGCTCGCAGTTCACCTGATTCTTGGCGCAGCCCAGGGAGATAAAGGAAATGTTATATGGCACGATCGAGTCCTCCAATCGATGGATTGTTGCAAAATGGGCCCGGCGGGGCCGGCATGTGTGTCCCATTGGACAGGGAATGACAGCCATGATGTGGCTGGGCAGATACGCCCACTTGTAGGAGCAGGCACCCCATAACCGCCATTCGGCGGCCCGTATGCCTCCCCGGAGGGAATACCCCCTGCGAGACGGGACTCATTCTTCGAGAATCTCCGCTCCCAGACGGCTCCATGCCTCCCGGACGTCTCCCCAAGCAAACCCCCGCCGCAGCAGTGCGCTGGTGAGCCGCCGCTTCTCCGCCTCCTCTGGGGCCCGGCCCCGGAGCTTGGCCGCAAGAAATCGGTCAATCTGCCAGGCGCTGTCCGGTGCCTGATCCAGAGCCTCGTCCCACAGCTCCCGGGGTACGCCTTTCTCCCGCAGTTTCTCTCGAATGCGGGCCGGGCCATAACCAAGGCCGGCGCAGTGGCGCACCAAGATTGCTGCGTAATCTGCATCGTTGATGGCACCAATGGCCTCGAGCCACTCAGCGGCGTACCGCGCCTCCGCCTGACTGGCCCCCTTCTCCTGGAGCTTCCGCTCCAGGTCGCGGCGGCTCATGGCCCGCTTGCCGATGAGGTCCGCCGCCGTGGCCTTCACGTTGGAGACGCTGGCAGCCTTCTTCAGCTGCTCCAGACGTCTGCCGTCCAAATCATCTCCAGTCCGCAGGCCGAAGTCCAGCGCCTCCTGCTCTGTGATCTTCAGGCAGGCGCCGTCCTCCAGGAACACCAGCACCCGGCCCTTTTTGTGGGCAGACGCCTGGACGCGCTCAATCCGCATCTTCGAAGTCGTCGGCGCTCACATCCACCGCCCGGCCGGCCGCCTTGGCGGCGATGCGGGACTGGTTGCTCATCAGCTTGTCGAAGTTCCGGCGGATGTCCGCCTCCAGCTTGTCCGCCGTCTCCGGGTTCTCCTGGAGATACCGCTTGGCGGCGTCCCGGCCCTGGCCGATGCGGGTCTCCCCGATGGAGAACCAGGAGCCGGACTTCTGCACCAGCTCCAGCTTCACGCCCAGGTCCAGCAGCTCACCGAAGTGGGAGATTCCCTCGCCGTACATGATGTCGAACTCCGCCTCCCGGAAGGGGGGCGCCACCTTGTTCTTCACCACCTTGGCACGGGTCCGGTTGCCCACGATCTCAGAACCGTTTTTCAGCGCCTCGATCCGGCGCACATCGATGCGGACGGAGGCGTAGAACTTCAGCGCCCGGCCGCCGGTGGTCACCTCCGGGTTGCCGTACATGATGCCCACCTTTTCCCGCAGCTGGTTGATGAAGATGACGATGCAGTTGGTCTTGCCGATGGCGCCGGTGAGCTTCCGCAGGGCCTGGCTCATCAGCCGGGCCTGCAGGCCCACATAACTGTCGCCCATTTCGCCCTCGATCTCCGCCCGGGGCACCAGGGCCGCCACGGAGTCCACCACCACCACGTCAATGGCGCCGGAGCGGACCAGGGCCTCGGTGATCTCCAGCGCCTGCTCGCCGGTGTCCGGCTGGGCGATCAGCATGTCCTCCACCTGGACGCCCAGTGCCCGGGCATAGGTGGGGTCCAGGGCGTGCTCTGCGTCCACAAAGGCCACCTCGCCGCCCCGCTTCTGGGCCTCCGCGACGACGTGCAGAGCCAGGGTGGTCTTGCCGGAGGACTCCGGCCCGTAGATCTCCACAATCCGCCCCTTGGGCAGGCCGCCGATGCCCAAGGCCACGTCCAGGGACAGAGAGCCGGTGGGGATGTAATCCACGTTCAGCTCCGCCTTGTCGCCGAAGCGCATAATGGCGCCCTTGCCGTACATCCGCTCGATCTGGGCCATGGCCGTGTCGATGGCCCGCTTCTTATCGTCCGCCGGAGCCGCGTTGGGCAGCGGCGCTTTCTCTCTCGCCATTGTATTCTCCTCCTGATTCTCTATAAAAACTCTTTATTTCAACTCATCTGTAAGTCCCTTACTTCTCTGAGAGAGTCCCCAGCAGAGGGATCCAAACAGCATCCCTCCATACACGATCACCGCGCGGCCGCCAGGCAGCGTCTCCCGGACAGGGTCCCAATACTCAGGCGCATAACTGGACGGGCCTGTTTCAACCGCTGCAAAAAGGATAGGTCACCGCTGTGGCCGCCATGGAAAGGGCTGACGCCCTATACGCCGTATAGCGCGGCTTGGGCGAGTGCTTAACGAAACCCCGGCGCATCAGCGTCCAGCCCGACACCAGGGGCCCGGCCCATAGCAGGGTCGGACTTCCCGCCTCCTGCACATAAAACGGCAGCCCCACCATTGCCGTTCCTTTCTCTAAACGTCAGAGCTCTGTACACAGCGTTCCGAATACCACCCGGGGGATGTCGTGGTGGTCCTTCACCACTTGGATATCCCCGAAGCCCTGGGTCCGCATGATCCGCAGCACGTTGTCCGCTTGACCGATGCCCACTTCAAAATACAGACGGCCGCCGGGAGCCAGGGCCTCCTTCCACTTCTCGGAGATGCTCCGGTAGAAGTCCAGGCCGTCCTCGCCGCCGTCCAGGGCCAGATGGGGTTCATAGTCCTTGACGGAGGTGTCCAGCGTCTCGATGTCCGCCCGGGGGATATAGGGGGGATTGGACACGATGCACTGGAACTCTCCCAGGGATTTCTCCGGCTTTTCCCGGGCGTCCGCCTGCATGGGCACCACCCGGGCGGTAAGGCTGTTGCGGCGGACGTTCTGGCGGCAGATCTTCAGGGCCCCGTCAGACCACTCCCCCAGCACCACCCGGGCCTGGGGCACTTGGGCCGCCACCGCCAGCCCGATGCAGCCGCTGCCGGCGCACAGGTCCAGCACCCGGCATTCCCCCAAGGTCTTGATATAGCCAATGGCCTGCTCCGCCAGCACCTCCGTGTCCGGCCGGGGAATCAGCACGTCCCGGGAGATGTCCAGCGGGAGCCCATAGAACTCCCACTCACCGATAAGGTATGCCACCGGCTCGCCCTCCAGATGCCGCCGCACCAAGTCCCGGACCCGGTGCTCCAGCTCCGGGGAGGCGTACAGTCCCCCATCCCGGGCCAGCTCCTCCCGGCTCTTGTTAGTGCCGAAGCAAACCAACTCCCGGGCCTCCAGCGTGGCCTCCTCGATCCCTGCCCTCCGCAGCTGCTGGCGGATATCCAAATACAAATTGTTGTATGTCGTCGCCATAATACGCCTCATTATCAAAAATTCACCATTCGTCTTTCCCTTTTTCACTGGGCAAGACCAGCTCCAGGGACCGGATGGCGCACTCGATCATGGAGTCGTCCGGCTCATTGGTGGTGAAGTTCTGCATCCACATTCCGGGGGCCGTCAGGATTTTGGCCAGCCGACTGTCCTGCACGTGGCGGCCCACCCAGCGGTTGAACTCATAGGTAATGCCCACCACCAGAGGCAGCAGAATCAGATGTGCCAGTGTCCGCAGCCAGACATTGGTGATGGGCCAGATGCCGAACACCACACTGGACACCAGGATGGACACAAAGATCACCACGAACAGAAAGCTGGTGCCGCACCGGGGATGGTGCCGGGGCTGAATGCGGACATTCTCCACCGTCAGGGGCAGCCCCGCCTCGTAGCAGAAGATGGTCTTGTGCTCCGCCCCGTGGTACTGGAACACCCGGTAGATGTCCTTCTGCTTGGAGCAGAAGATCAGATACAGTAGGAAGATAGCCACCTTCAGCACGCCTTCGATCAGGTTCCGGCCCCACATGGGGAAGTCCGGGAAGAAGTGCAGCAGCCCGCCGGTGAGGAAGGTGGGCAGCACCAGAAAGAGGAAGATGGACAGGCCGATACCCAGCAGCACAGAGAGGCCCACGATCAGCCCCTCCAGCTTCTTGTTGGAAAAGGTCCGGTCCAGCCACTGTTCAAATTTGGAGGGCTCCGTGGTCTCCTCCTCCGGATAGAAGTCCGCGGAGTACATCAGCGCCTTCACGCCGTTGACCATGGAGGAGAGGAAGTTGACGGTGCCTCGGATCAGGGGCCAGCCCAAAATGGGATGCCGGTCCTTGATGAGCCGCAGCTCCTCCACCTTCTCTACCAGATTGCCCTCCTGGTCCCGGACCACGATGGCCTGCTTCTCCGGGCCCCGCATCAGAATGCCTTCAATGAGTGCCTGTCCGCCGATGCTGGTGCGGAAGGCGCAGGATTGGGGTTGTTTTGCCATGTGTTTCCTTTCTAATTCCGTACAGTTGAATTCTACCATGCTCTGTGCAGAAACGCAAACATTTGTTCGATTTTCGGAAATCATTCCTTGACCGGCAGGCAGATGGTGACCACCGCGCCGCCGCCATCGGCGTTGCCGATGGTGAAGATGCCGTTGTGAAGGCCGACGATCTCATCGCACACCGCAAGGCCGATGCCGCTGCCCCGGGCCTTGGAGGAGCCCTTGTAGAACTTCTGCTTGATGAAGGGCAGCTCCGCTTCCGGGATGCCGGGACCGTAGTCCCGGACCCGAACCACCTCAAACTCGCCCTCCCGGCTGATGGAAGTGTCGATCCGCTTGCCGGAGCCGCCGTGCTTGGCGGCGTTGTCCAGCACGTTGCAGAACACCTGCTTCAGCCGCTCAGAGTCGCCGGGGATGGGAGGCAGGTCCTCATCCCCGCACTCGTAGTTCAGTTTGATGCCCTCCTGCCGGAACAGCTCGCCGTAGGTGAAGATGGCGTCCTCAAACTCCGCCTGCAGGTCCACCTGCTCCATCCGGAGGGTGAATCGGCCGTCCTCCATCTTGGAGAATTCCAGCAGCTCCTCTACCATGGTAGAGAGCCGCCGGGCCTCGTTCAGAATGATGCGGATGCCGCGGCGCATCTGGGCGGGGTCATCTGTGGTGTCCTCCAGAATCGTCTCGCCCCAGCCGTTGATGGCAGTGAGGGGCGTCCGCAGCTCGTGGGACACGGAGGAGATGAACTCGGATTTCATCTTCTCGTTCTGGCCGATCTTGAGGGACATATCGTTGATGTTGTCCACCAGTTCCCCCAGCTCGTCCGTGTACTTGTTTTCGATCTGGAAGCCATAGCTCCCGGCAGAGATCCGCTTGGCCGCCTCAGACACCACGGCCACCGGCTCCACCACGTTGTTGATGAACAGCAGGCTGGAGATCAGCACCAGGGCCATGCAGATGCCTCCCACCGCCAGAATGATAAAGACCACCAGGACAATCTGCCGGTCCACCAGCTTCATGGACGTCACCAGCCGCATGACGCCCGCCACCCGGCCGTTGAACAGCAGGGGCGCTGAGACCGCCATGATCTTCTCACCCGTCTCCGGGTCTCTGCCTTGGAAGGGCGTGATCTCCTGATTGGTGATGGCTCTGGTAATATCGCTGGTACCCGGCGAGCTGCCTGCTGTCAGGCCGGAGGTGGACATCTGGATACGTCCGGTGCTGCCGATGAACTGCAGCTCAATCCGGGACTTGTCCTCATAGGTGTCCACTGCCTGGGTCGCCATCTGGTTGTACTCGGAGTAGCTGTTCATGAAGTAGTCGTTGAAAGCACTGGACATGGCCTCCGCCTGCTTCATCAGGCCGTTTTCCATGCTGCTGTAATAGTAGGTGGAAACGCCCACAGATACCAGCGTCACCAGCAGCATCAGCAGCACCAGCACCGGCAGAATGGTATTGACGATCCACCGCTTCCGCAGGCCCCGGAGGCGCAGCACCGTCCATTTCCGATCCCGTTCTTCCTCTGCCATGGGCCGCTCCTCCTTTCCCTGCGTTCCTTACGCCGGCATCACTGGCCGGCCGATTTTCTCAGAACCCCCACTTGTATCCGTATCCCCACACCGTGGTGATATACGTGGGATTCTGCACGTTGCTTCCCATCCCGCGGCGCGGGATGGGACCCCTTTCCTCAGCTTGCGCGGCGGAAGTAAATTCCACCTTGCGCCAAGGTTTTGGCTTCCGCCAAAACGCTTGTACGGGCCATCGGCCCGCCCCGCTCCGCGGGGCCCCGGACAACGCCCGGAGCCGCTCAGAACCCCCACTTGTATCCGTATCCCCACACCGTGGTGATGTACGTGGGATTCTGCACGTTGTCCTCGATCTTCAGCCGCAGGCGGCGGATGTTGACATCCACGATCTTCAGCTCGCCGAAGTAGACCCCAGGGATCTCCTCTTGCCCGGATTTTCCATGAACACCTTCATGATGGAATACTCCACCTGGGTCAGCTTGATTCGCTGGCCGTTCTTCTCCAGCGTCCGGTTGCGGGTGTTCAGCAGGAAGGGATCCTGCCGAATCTCCCCGGTCTGGGGGAGCTCCTCTCCGCCGGCCCGGCGGAACAGGGCGTCCACACGGGCGGTAAGCTCTGCCGGGGAGAAGGGCTTGGTCACATAGTCGTCGGCGCCGGTCATCAGTCCCGTCACCTTGTCCATCTCCTGGGAACGGGCGGTAAGCATGATGATACCGATTTTGGTGTTGGTGGCCCGGATGCGGCGGCAGACCTCAAAGCCGTCGATCCCCGGCAGCATGATGTCCAGCAGCGCCACCCGGGTATCGGGGTTCTCCTTCAGCTTGTCCAGTGCCTCTTCGCCGGTCTCCGCCTCAATGACGTCGTACCCGGCACGGCGCAGGTTGATGACGATAAAGCTGCGGATGCTGGACTCATCCTCCAGCACCATTACTTTTTTCATTCGGCATACCGTCCTTTCTTCTCTGTCAGCTGTCGCCGGCGGACCACTCCGTGGTGATCAGGCTGAACGCCTCCCGCACCTCGTCTTCCGTCAGGCCGTATTCCCAGCTCCCATTTGCGTCCAGAAGCTCGGCCGTGTAGATGATCTCCGGCAGACGGCGCAGGATGACCCGGCCGCCCCGGGTGGCTCTGGCCTCGCGGCCGGAGCCTGTGAGCTTGGTGATCCGCAGGACATCCTGTGGTGGCTCCCCGCTGTCTCCCCGGTAAGAGAATGTGACCGTGACCTCCTCCGTCCCGGCCGTGCGGGTAATGAGGATCTGATCCTTCCACACGTCCGGCAGGCGCAGGTACCAGCCGTCCTCCACACTGTGGTAGGTGCTCACCACAGCCGCTTTGGTGCCGTCGCTGGTATAGGTATACCAGTCGATCCGCCGGCAGGGGTCCTCACCCACGTTTCCCCAGGCCGGGATCGGCTCGGGATGGGGGACCTCTGTGATACCGTCGCCGTTGATATCCTCCGGGTACAGGGAACTGAAGGGCGCGATCTCCGAAGACACCCCCGTCACGTCGGACAGCAGGATGTTCACCAGTTCTCCATTTTTCACGGTCAGGATGTCAGTGACCATCCAGGCCGACTCCTCCACCCCCGTGACGAACAGGGCCGGCGTACCGTCCTGTAGGACACCGCTCTTCACACGCCCCTGCTGGCTCAGCTCCGCCATGGTGCTGGTGATCCGTGCGGAGGTTCGCAGCTGGAACTCTTCCTCCTGCCAGCAGTAGTAATCCGCAATGCCGTTGCCCTCCTCATCGGCCCGGAGCACCACCAGCTCCCACAGGCCATCCTGATTCAGATCGTTGACCGCATATTTCACATAGCTGGTGCCCTGCACCAGCTCCTCCGGCTCCCCGGACCGCAGGGTGTAGACGGAGAGGGCCAGGAGGTCCGTATTGACCCGCCAGCCCACCAGCAGCTCCTTCCGGCCGTCCTGGTCCAGATCCTCGTAGGCAATGCTGTAAATGCTGGTGCCGGTGCCCTCAATGACGGCAGCCTGCTCATATCCCTGCTTTCCGGCGGTAAAGATATAGATCTTCAGGGGCTTCTCATCCGCAGAGTTGCGGAAGAAGGCCAGCGCCTCCTCCTCGCCGTCTCCGTCCAGATCCTCCAGCTGCACGGGCTGGATGTTGCTGCCGGAGACGGGGGCCGCGTACTCCGCCCCGCTCTCCAGCAGCTGGTTGAGTGAGCTGTTCAGCTCCGTGTACTCCTCCGGCAGCTGCGGCAGGCTGTACAGGTCCGTGGGGGAAAAGGAAAATCCGCAGCCGCTGGCGGACAGAAGCAGAAGCAGGCCGACCGCTGCCGTCAGCATCCGCTGTATTCGCTGTCTCATGGCCTCCTCCTCTCTGCCGGTGGGCTGCCCCCGCCGAAAAACGCATAATTCAACTTATATATGATAGCACGTTTTCTCCCTGATGTGTAGGGGTTGTCAGCATTTTTCCCGCATTTTACGTTCTGTTCATTTTTCCGCCGTCCCCGGTCGGAAGGCCGCGATCAGGGCCAGCTTCCGCCTGCGATCCAGCCGTTTGATGGCGGCCTCCCGCCGCAGGGCCGCAGACCGGTCCGGCACCGCCTCCTGGTAGACCAGCTCCACCGGCAGGCGGCTGCGGGTGTACTTGGCGCCCCGCCCGCTTTGGTGGGCCTGGAGGCGGCGGGGCAGGTCGTTGGTGCAGCCTGTGTACAGTGTGCCGTCCCCGCAGCGCAGGATGTAGACCAGATAGCCCATACCGTCCCTCCTCTGTCCGATGAGACCAGTATACCACAGCCCGCCGCCCCGTCAAAGGGCTTTCCGCATGGGGACTTCCCTGCCCGGCATAGGAATGATGGTACAGGGAGGGATTCTATGTTGTCTGCCGCACTGCTGCTCTTCGCCAACACGCTGCTCTTCTCACTCCGCCTGTCCGGCGGCGGGTCGTTTCCAAAGCCGCTGTCCGCCGCAGAGGAGCGGGAATATCTCCGCCGCTACGCCCAGGGAGATCAGGAGGCCCGGGATGTACTCATCGAGCGGAACCTGCGCCTGGTGGCCCACATCATCAAGAAATACTATACCCAGAGCGCCGATCAGGAGGACCTGATCTCCATCGGCACCATCGGCCTCATCAAGGGCATCTCCAGCTTCGACCCGGAGAAGGGCGCCCGCCTGGCCACCTACGCCGCCCGCTGCATTGAAAACGAAATTCTCATGTACTTCCGCAGCCAGAAAAAGCTCCAGGGAGAAGTCTCTCTGTCGGATTCCATTGAGACAGACAAGGAGGGCAATGCCCTCCAGCTGATGGATGTGGTGGGCGTGGATGACACCATGCTGGACGATATCCATGACCGGGACAGCGCGCTCCGGCTCCACCAGATCATCCGGGAGCGTCTGACCACCCGGGAGGCGGAGATCATTCGCCTGCGGTACGGGCTGGGCGGCACCATCCCCCTGACCCAGAGGGAAATTGCCGCCTCCTTCGGGATTTCCCGGTCCTATGTATCCCGCATCGAAAAGCGGGCGCTGGAAAAGCTGCGCCAGGAGCTGCAGGACGGCCCTGCGCCCCAGCTGGTCCGGCGGAGGCCCCATTCCTCTGGGACGTGACCGCCGGATTTGGAAAACAGAGGGCGTGATGGAAAATTTCCATCACGCCCTTTCTTTGCGCGCTTCCGCGCCTTTCAATAGCGCCGCACCACGGCGGCCACCTTGCCCAATATCTGGGCATAGGTGCCGTCAATGGGGGAATATGCCTCATTCTCCGGCAGCAGCCATACCTGACCGCTTTTCAGAGACAGGCGCTTAACCGTCGCCTCGTCATCGATCAGAGCCACCACAATCTCACCGTGCTGCGCAGTGGGCTGGCTGTGAACCACCACCAGGTCGCCGGGCAGGATGCCTGCGTTCAGCATGGACTCGCCCCGGACCCGCAGGGCAAAATACTCCCCGGGCCGACCGGCGGTATCGAAGGTCAAATAGTCCTCGATACACTCCTCCGCCAGAATGGGGCTGCCGGCCGCCACATTGCCCACCACTGGGACCTGATTTTCAGGCTTAGGAGATTCCCGCAGCGTGATGGCGCGGCCCTTGCCGGCGCCCTTTTCAATGACGCCTGCCTCCTCAAGCCGTTTGAGGTGAAAATGGACTGTGGAGGGTGACTTCAGCCCCACGGCCTCCCCGATCTCCCGCACCGAGGGGGGGTAGCCCTGCTCCCGGATACAGGCGGCAATGTACTCGTAGATTTTCTGCTGCATCTTTGAGAGCTCCCGCATACGTGTCCACCTCCGCTGGATTTCTGGCTGTATTATACCACAACGCCGCAGGAAAAGCAAACATTTGTTCCATCATTTTCAAACTTTTTTGTCGTCTGTCCGTACGCTTCCGCATAGCTTTGATTTGTCTGCTTTTTTGCAAAATCCCCTTGAAATACAGAGAAAACTATGGTATCATTAACATCTGTGAAATCATGATCCATGCGCTGCATGGCTGAAAGTTTTGGAGGTTATCCTGTATGGACGCTTTAACGCTCGTCATCACGATCCTGCAGCTTCTCTGCGGTCTGGCAGTCATTGTCATCGTGCTCTTCCAGTCCGGCAAGAGCGCCGGCCTCTCCGGTGCCATCGGCGGTGTGGCCGACTCCTTCCTGTCCCGCAACAAGGCCAAGACTCTGGACGCCAAGCTGGCCCGCGCCACCAAATGGGTTGGGGCCATCTTCCTGATCCTGACGCTGGTCCTGCTGATCCTGCAGGGCTGATTTCGCGCTGAAAGCGCCCGGTGTGCCAGCACACCCGGCGCTTTTTTATATGTCGCCGGAGCAGTACAGCACACCGGCCTCCGGTTGGATACCGTTGGCTTCCAGCAGTTCCTGCACCGTCACGAAGCGGTAGCCTTCCCCTTGAAGCGTATCTACAATCTCCAGTGCCGCGTCCACAGAGGTATCGTAGATATCATGGAGCAGGATGATCTGATTGGGGGCCGCATTTTCCAGGACCGCCGCCTTCACCTGGGCTGTATTGAGCTTTTCCCAGTCCCTGGGATCGATGGACCACTTTATCATGGGCACCTGCAGCAGCTCCCGGTCCGCCGCATCCACGGCCCCGTATGGCGGGCGGAGCCAATATGGCCCCCCTCCCAGCAACGCTTCCAGTGTCTCCTCTGTACGGCCTACCTCCCGCTGCAGCGTCTCCCGGGAGACCCCCTGAAGCCGTACATGGTTCCAGGTGTGGCTGCCCACCTGATGGCCCTCTGCCTGCATCCGCCGGACCAGGTCCTCATTGCCTTCGATCTGCTTGCCAATCAGGAAAAAGGTGGCGCTAGCCCCCCGCTCCTGCAGGCCGTCCAGCAGCTGCTCGGTAGTATTCCGGCGTGGGCCGTCGTCAAATGTAATGGCGATCAGCTTGTCCGCCGGGAGCTGGGCATCTGCCCCAGCCTCCGCCACAGGGCCGCCCGGCGCGCAGCCGGACAGCAGTGCCAGGGCAAGGCACAGAAAAAACAGGCGACCTCTCCACATCGCGCCCACACCTCCTCATTCATGCAGCGGTAGTTTGCGCGGCAGCTGAAAATTTACACCCGTTAAAATTTTCTCCTGTTTTTTCATAACACGAAAAAAGGAAGCGGGCCCCGCCCGCTTCCTTCATCTCATATTCCGTTCGGTGCTCTGCATAGACGGTCAGGAGAACAGGTCAGAAATGGCATCTCCCACCAGGTCCACTGCCAGATCTGACACCACTTCCAGTCCCAGAAGCAGTCCCCCCTCCTTGGCAGCTGAATGGGCTCTCTTTCGCCCGCGTGCTGCGGGCTTCTCCCTCTGCTGAAATTCCGGTTTCTTCTCGAGCTGCGGCGCGTCTCCGTCCCCTGCAGGCTGATTGAAGGCCCCGCACCGGGGGCAGAAGCCGTCTGCATCGCAATCATACCGTTTGCCGCACGAAGCGCAGGAAATCTTCTTCACAGATGTTCCCTCCTTTGCTCTGCTGCCGGGCGCTCACAAGTCCCCGCCGGGCAGCCGTCGACCGTGGGACTGCTCCTTCAGCAGCCGGCCCATGGCCATCTCTGCCTGACGGAGATTTTCTCCCAGTTCCCGCTGGAGCCTCCCTGTCCGCTTCTGCTGTGCCGCAGGGGACTCAGCGGCCGCGGCGGTCCCGCCGCTCCGGACCCAGACAGGCTGGTTGAAGGCCCCGCACCGGGGGCAGAAGCCATCCACATCGTAGTCATACCGCTTTCCGCAGTCCTCACAGTGAACCATGCGCATAGAGATCTCCCCCTTCGCTTCCATTGTATCACATCTCCTTCAGGTCCACAAGAACAATCAAAAGCCCTTTGTCACAGGTCCTAGGTTCCCATGACAAAGGGCTTTTTTGATTGCGGGTTCTTACTTCACCAGCTCGATGATGGCGGTCTCCGCGGCATCTCCGCGGCGCACGCCGGTGCGGATCACGCGGGTGTAGCCGCCGTTGCGCTCTGCATAGCTGGGAGCGATCTCCTTGAACAGCTTCTTGCAGACATCCTCGCGGGTGATGAAGCTCATAGCCTGCCGATAAGCGGCCAGGTCGCTCTTCTTGCCGAGGGTAATCATCTTCTCAGCCAGAGGCTTGATCTCCTTGGCGCGGGCAAGAGTGGTCTCCATCTTGCCGTTGTCCAGGAAATCCGTCACCTGCTGACGCAGCATCGCCATGCGCTGGTCAGTGGGCTTGCCAAGTTTCCGAGTTCCGGGCATTTTGGTTTCCTCCTTATCAGGATTTTGGTCAGCCGGGGAACGTCCGCCGGCATTGGAATCAGTTGTTGTTATCTTCGTCAGCCAGATGGAGTCCCATCATCGCCAGCTTGTTGATGACCTCTTCCAGGGACTTGCGGCCCAGGTTGCGGACCTTCATCATCTCGTCCTCCGTCTTGGAAATCAAATCCTCCACGGTGTTGATGTTGGCACGCTTGAGGCAGTTGAAGCTGCGGACGGAGAGATCCAGCTCTTCGATGGTCAGCTCCAGCACCTTGTCCCGCTGGGCCTCCGCCTTCTCCACCACAGTGGGCTTGCTGCCCACGTTCTCAGAGAGGTCGGTGAACAGCGTAAAGTGGTCGCACAGGATCTTCGCACCCAAGGACACGGCGTCCCGGGCAGAGATGGTCCCGTCGGTCCAGACCTCCAGCGTCAGCTTGTCGAAGTCGCTGGAAGCACCCACACGGGTGGGCTCCACGGTGTAGTTGACCTTATACACGGGGGTGTAGATGGAGTCCACGGCGATGACGCCGATCACGTTCTGCTGCGGCTTGTTGCGGTCCGCAGGCACATAGCCGCGTCCGTGGGACAGGGTGATCTCCATGTTCAGCGTCGCGCCGTTGTCCAGCGTGGCAATGTGCATGTCGGGATTCAGGACCTCCACCTCGCCGTCGGCCTTGATATCGCCGGCCTTGACCTCGCAGGGGCCCACCGCCTCGATGTAGACCGTCTTCACCGTCTCGCAGTGGAGCTTGGTGAGCAGGCCCTTCACATTCAGGACGATCTCCGTCACGTCTTCCTTGACACCTGGGATGGTGGAGAACTCATGCTGCACGCCGGCGATCTTGATGGTGGTCGGGGCCGTGCCGGGCAGAGAGGAAAGCATAATGCGGCGAAGCGCATTGCCCAAAGTGGTGCCGTAGCCGCGCTCCAGCGGTTCCACCACATACTTGCCGTATGTGGCGTCCCCCGGCGTCTCGATGCACTCAATCTGGGGCTTTTCAATTTCGATCATGCAGTAGTACCCTCCTTCATCTTCTTGTTGCGAGCACGCATGACTGCGCGCCGCCGGCAGTTCCTATCATTATTGAGGGTATCCTCCGCTTACTTGGAGTACAACTCAACGATGAGGTGCTCCTCGACGGGAACGTCGATGTCCTCCCGGGCGGGCAGACGGGTCACGGTGCCCTTCAGGGCGTTCTTCTCACGCTCCATCCAGGCGGGGATCAGGAACACGGGGGCATCCTGGCCCAGCAGGCGCTTGAAGATCTCAGAGGAGCGGCTGGACTCGGCAACCTCGATCACATCGCCGGCCTTGACCTGATAGGAGGGAATGTCGACCTTCCGGCCGTTGACGGTGAAGTGGGCGTGGCTCACCAGCTGACGGGCCTGACGGCGGGTCATGGCGAAGCCCATGCGGTATACCACGTTGTCCAGACGGCGCTCCACAGCGATCAGCAGGTTGTCGCCGGTCTTGCCGGGGGTCTTGGCGGCCGCCTCGTAATAGGCGTGGAACTGCTTCTCCAGAATGCCATAGATGAACTTGACCTTCTGCTTCTCATTCAGCTGGATGCCATATTCGCTCTTCTTCTTTCTCATCTGGCCGCCGGGGTTGCGATTGGTCTCCTTCTTCGCATAGCCCATCACGGCAGGAGAAATGCCCAGAGCCTTGCAGCGCTTCGCGATCGGCTGCATATTCTTAGCCATTTGCTTGTTACCTCCTCTTCAAATCAGACACGGCGGCGCTTGGGGGGGCGGCAGCCATTGTGGGGGATGGGCGTGACGTCCTTGATCATGGTCACTTCCAGGCCCACGGCCTGCAGCGCCCGGATCGCGGCCTCACGGCCCTGGCCGGGGCCCTTGACGAAGACCTCGACGGTCTTCAGGCCATGCTCCATAGCGGCGCGGGCGGCCGTCTCAGCCGCGGTCTGTGCCGCGAAGGGGGTGGACTTCTTGCTGCCGCGGAAACCGAGGCCGCCGGAGGAAGCCCAGGAGATCGCGTTGCCCTGTGTATCGGTAACAGTTACCATGGTGTTGTTGAACGAAGAGCGGATATGGACCTGGCCCCGCTCAATGTTCTTCCGTTCACGCCGGCGGCGAATGACCTTCTTGCCGGCGGATGCCTTTGCAGTTGCCATCTTGGTTCTCCCTCCTTACTTCTTCTTGTTGGCAATGGTCTTCTTGGGACCTTTGCGGGTCCGCGCATTGGTCTTGCTGCGCTGGCCGCGCACGGGCAGACCCTTGCGGTGGCGAATGCCGCGATAGCAGCCGATCTCGGTCAGCCGCTTGATGTCCAGAGCGGTCTGGCGGCGCAGGTCGCCCTCAACGGTATAGCTGTCGATGGCGTCGCGCAGCTTCTGCTCGTCGGCGTCGGACAGATCCTTCACGCGGGTGTCGGGGTTGACGCCTGTCTGCGCCAGGATGTCCTTGGCGCTCTTTCTGCCAATGCCGTAGATATAAGTGAGGCCGATCTCGATACGCTTATCCTTCGGCAGGTCAATACCGGCAATACGTGCCATACTCTCAAAGCACCTCCAATTAAATGTTAGCCCTGTCTCTGCTTATGCTTGGGGTTCTCGCAAATGACCATGACACGGCCTTTGCGGCGAATGACCTTGCACTTCTCGCACATGGGCTTCACGGACGGTCTTACTTTCATAGTTTTTAACCATTCCTTTCAGCGGTTTGTGTCTTTTCAGCTCAAGTGGCGCTTACTTACTGCGCCAGGTGATCCGGCCGCGGGTCAGGTCATACGGGGACATCTCCACCGTCACCTTGTCGCCGGGCAGAATCCTGATGAAATTCATTCTGAGTTTTCCGGAAATATGTGCCAAAATCTTGTGTCCATTTCCAATGTCTACCTGGAACGTTGTGTTGGGCAGGGCTTCCACCACGACACCCTCCACTTCAATCATGTCGGATTTTGCCAAACGTTATCCCTCCTGGTCCGGATAAACCTCCTCGCGGTAAGCCGCAAGGGTTTTGCGAAGCTCGCTGTTGGTGATCCTGGCTTCGCCTCTGATCTTTTCAGAAAGCCGGTTCTCGTCCGCCGCTACAAACAGCACGTGTCTGCGCTTTTTGCGTTTGGGCGACTCCACCTTCCTGGATTTCCCGTCCGCCAGCAGCAGGTACTCCCCCTCCACCGCGAGAACGATGAAGAGCTTTCCCTGGTCCCGGCCGGCAACGGATCTTACGATGTTGGATGCTGCAATTTCCATGCGTTTCCTCTCAGATGGCGGGGGCCGTCAGGATCTCAGGCTCGCCGTCCGTGATCAGAATGGAATTTTCATAGTGGGCCGCCCATTTGCCGTCCAGCGTCTTGACGGTCCAGCCGTCGCTCATCTGCTGGATGGCCGCCGAACCGGCGTTCACCATGGGTTCGATTGCAAGCGTCATGCCGCGGAGGAGCCTGGGCCCCCGGCCGGGATGGCCGTAATTGGGGATCTCCGGCGACTCGTGCATCTGGGCGCCGACACCGTGGCCGACGTATTCCCGGACGATGGAGTAGCCGTGACTCTCCACGTACTGCTGGATGGCTGCCGAGATATCGAACAGCCGGTAGCCCTCCTTGGCGAACCTGATCCCCTCAAAAAAGCTCTGTCTGGTCACGTCGATCAGATCCTGCGCCTCCGGGGAGATCCTGCCGCAGGGGAAGGTGGCCGCACAGTCGCCGTGAAACCCTCCAATGTACGCTCCCACATCCACACTGACGATATCGCCCTCCTGGAGGACCCGGGGTCCGGGAATTCCGTGGATGATCTCGTCATTGACGCTGATGCAGGCGCTGGCCGGATAGCCGTTGTAATGCAGGAAGGAGGGGACTGCGCCTTGCTTGCGAATGAAATGCTCCACTGCACGGTCGATCTCATGGGTTGTGACGCCGGGCTTTACCAATTCCCCTGCATAAGCACGGGCAGCCGCGGTAATTTTTCCGGCCCGGCGCATCAATTCGATCTCATGGGGGGATTTGAGTGTAATCATACGCTCATCTCCCCAGTGCGTGGAGGATGGCCCGGGAGGTCTCTTCCACAGAGGGTTGATTCTCCACAGGCTTCAGGAGTCCCCGCTGGGCATAGAAGTCCTTCAGCGGCTCGGTCTCCTTATGATAGACCTCGAGCCGCGCCTTGACGGTCTCGGGGGCATCATCTTTCCGCTGGACCAGCCTGCCGCCGCACTTGTCGCACACACCCTCCTGCTTGGGGGGCACAGCTACCATGTGGTAGCTGGCCCCGCAGGATTCGCAGACACGGCGGCCGCTCATCCGCTCCATGATGGTCTCGTCAGAGATCTCAATAGAGATCACGTCGTCAAATGTGATCCCGGCCTTTTCCAGGGCCGCGGCCTGGGCGATGGTGCGGGGCACCCCGTCCAGGATATAGCCGTTCTTGCAGTCATCCTCTGCCAGCCGCTCCGTGACGATGCCGATGATGACGTCGTCCGGCACCAGCTGGCCGGCGTCCATATAGGACTTGGCCTTCAGGCCGGTGGGCGTGCCGTTTTTGATGGCCGCCCGGAGGATGTTGCCTGTGGAAATGGTGGGAATACTCAGTTCTCTGCACAGGATTTCCGCCTGTGTTCCCTTACCGGCGCCGGGGGCGCCCAGCAGGATCAGCTTCAATTGAAACGCCTTCTCTCTTATTCCAGGAAGCCCTTGTACTGACGCATCAGCATCTGGGCCTCCAGCGCCTTGACAGTCTCCAGAGCCACGCCGACCACGATGATGACGGAGGTGCCGCCGATCGCCAGATAAGCGTTGCCGACAGCCTTACCCAGCAGCAGCGGGCAGATCGCCACGATGCCCAGATAAATGGCGCCGAACAGGGTGATCTTGCTCAGGACTTTCTTGATGAAGTCCACAGTGGGCTTGCCGGGACGGAATCCCGGGATAAAGCCGCCCTGCTTCTTCAGGTTGTTGGCGATCTCCACCGGATTGAACTGGATGGTGGAGTAGAAATAGCTGAAACCGATGATCATGATGAAATACACGATCATATAGATGAAGGACTGGGTATCGATGGCGTCGTAGATTGCCCGGGAAACCGTCTCCTCCTCGGGAATACCGATGAAGGTCCAGATCGTCACGGGCAGAGACGCGATGCTCTGGGCGAAGATGATGGGCAGAACGCCGGACATATTCACCTTCATGGGGAGGTGAGAGCTCTGGCCGCCGTACATCTTCCGGCCCACCTGCCGCTTGGCATACTGGACGGGAATGCGGCGCTCTGCGTCGCTGATGAACACGACGAACACAACCAGCGCCAGGACGCCCACCAGCAGCAACACCACCAGAGCCGGGTGCAGCGCGCCGTCCGCGGCAGCGCCGCCGTTGGCCCAGCTCACCACGCCGCTGTACAGAGAGCTGACAGAGGTGGGGATCCGGGACAGGATGCCGGCGAACAGAATGATGGAAATGCCGTTGCCGATGCCGAACTCCGTCACCTGCTCGCCCATCCACATGACGAAGGAGGAGCCGGCGATGAAGGACACGACGATGACCAGTGCGGGCCAGATGCCGGTGGCATCAGATGCCAGCAGGTTGTAGTTGCGCATCATGAAATAGTAACCGACCGCCTGCAGGATGGCGATGCCGACAGTGGTATAGCGGGTGATGGACTGGATCTTCTTCCGTCCCTCTTCACCGCCGTCCTTGGCCAGCCGCTCCAGGGCCGGGATGGCCACAGTCAGCAGCTGGATGATGATGGATGCGTTGATATAGGGCTGGATGCTCAGGGCGAAGACCGTTGCCTGGGCAAAGGCGCCGCCGGACATCACGTTGTACAGGCCCAGAATGGTGCCGCCCATCTGATCCAGATAGGTCTCCAGCAGGCCGACATCCACGTAAGGCACCGTGATGGCGTTGCCGATCCGGAAGATCAACAGGATGAGGAGTGTAAAAATGATCTTCTTCCGCAGTTCGGGGATGCCCCACGCTTTGCGAATGGTTTGGATCACGTTACATCACCTCGGCCTTTCCGCCTGCTGCCTCGATAGCCTCCTTGGCAGAAGCGGAGAAAGCAGAAGCCTGGACAGTGAGCTTCTTGGACAGCTTGCCGCTGCCCAGAACCTTGTAGCCGTAGCGGCACTTGGAGAGGATACCCTTCTCCAGCAGCGCGTGGACCGTGACAGTATCGCCGTCCTGGAACTGATCCAGGGTGCTGAGATTCACGATCTCCAGGGGCTTTGCGAAGATGTTGTTGAAGCCGCGCTTGGGGATGCGGCGGGCCAGAGGCATCTGGCCGCCTTCAAAGCCAACACGGATCTTGCCGCCGGAGCGGGCCTTCTGGCCCTTGTGACCGCGGCCGCCGGTCTTTCCGTTGCCGGAGCCGGCGCCCCGGCCCTTCCGGTACGGGGCCCGGACGGAGCCCTCGGCGGGAGACAGTTCGCTCAACTTCATAATTCCGTGCCTCCTTATTTCACTTCTGTGACCTGCAGCAGGTAGCCGATCTTGGCGATCTTGCCGCGGGTCTGGTCGTTGTCGGGCTGCACGGTGATGTCACCGATCTTGCGCAGGCCCATGGAATGAGCGGTGGCGACCTGTTTTTCCAGGCGGCCGTTCAGGCTCTTGACGAGCTTAATATTTAAGTTTGCCATTTTTGCGCCTCCTTAACCCACGATCTCTTCGACGCTCTTGCCGCGGATGCGGGCGACCTCCTCGGGACCGCGCATGCTCTTGAGGCCCTCGAAGGCGGCGGCGACAACGTTGTTGGGGTTGTTGGAACGCAGGCACTTGGTCCGGATATCCTTGATGCCTGCGGCCTCGACGACGGCACGCACAGCGCCGCCGGCGATCACGCCGGTACCGGGGGCAGCGGGCTTCATCAGCACGCGGCCGGCACCGGCCTCACCGATGGTCTCATGGGGCACAGTGGTGCCGGAGAGGGTCACGGTGATCATGTTCTTCTTGGCGGCTTCGATGCCCTTGCGGATGGCCTCGGGGACCTCAGCGGCCTTGCCCAGGCCATAGCCCACCTTGCCCTTGCCGTCGCCCACGACGACCAAGGCGGAGAATTTCATCACACGGCCGCCCTTGACGGTCTTGGAGACGCGGTTCAGGGAAACGACCTTCTCGATATACTCGCTCTGTTCTCTTTCAAATCTAGGCATGTTGTCGTTCCTCCTCCCTTAGAATTTCAGGCCGCCCTCGCGGGCACCCTCAGCCAGAGCCTTCACGCGGCCGTGGTACAGATAGCCGCCGCGGTCAAACACGACAGTCTCGATACCCTTGGCCTTGGCGCGCTCGGCCACCAGCTTGCCAACGGCAGTGGCAGCGGCGATATTGCCGCCGTAACCTTCGATGGCCTTGTCCAGGGAGGAAGCGGAAGCCAGGGTCACGCCGTTGACATCATCGATGACCTGGGCGTAGATGTTGGCCTCGCTGCGAAACACATTCAGACGCGGCATCTCAGGGGTGCCGGAGATCTTGGCGCGCACTCTCTTGTGGCGCTTCAGGCGCTGGGCGTTGGTATTCGGTCTCTTAATCATATCGGCACACCTCCTTACTTCTTGGCGCCGGTCTTACCGACCTTGCGGCGGATGACTTCATCGGCGTACTTGATGCCCTTGCCCTTATAAGGCTCGGGAGGACGCTTCTCGCGGACCTCGGCCGCAAACTGGCCGACAGCCTGCTTGTCGCATCCGTTGATGACGATTTTATTGGGAGCGGGGACATCGATGGTGATGCCCTCGATCTCAGAAACGATCACCTGGTGAGAGAAGCCCAGGTTCATGACCAGGTTCTTACCCTCCTTGGCCACACGGTAGCCGACGCCGTTAACCTCCAGCTCCTTCTTGTAGCCGTCGGTCACACCGACGATCATGTTATGGAGCAGAGTGCGGGTCAGGCCATGCAGGCTGCGGTGCAGCTTGTCGTCGGAAGGACGCTCCACGGTGATCGTGCTGCCTTCCTGTTTAAGAATCATCTCAGGGCGCAGAGCCTTCGTCAGCTCGCCCTTGGGTCCCTTAACGGTCACCACATTACCCTCGGCGACATTGACGGTGACGCCGGCGGGAACGGTAATGGGCATTCTGCCAATTCTAGACATGGTCCAATACCCTCCTTACCAAACGAATGCCAGGACCTCGCCGCCGACATGGAGCTCGCGGGCCTTCTTGTCGGTCATGACGCCCTTGGACGTAGAGATGATAGCGATGCCCAGGCCGCGGAGCACGCGGGGCAGCTCGTCGGCGCCCACATAGACGCGCAGGCCGGGCTTGGAGACGCGGCGCAGGCCGGTGATAACCTTTTCCTTGCCCGCGTTGTACTTCAGGGAGATGTGGATGACACCCTGGGTTCCGTCCTCCACCACCTGGAAGTTCTTGATATAGCCCTCATCCAGCAGGATCTGAGCGATGCTCTTCTTCATGTTGGAGGCGGGAACATCAACGGTGTCGTGCTTGGCGTTGTTGGCGTTGCGGATGCGGGTCAGCATATCCGCAACCGGATCGGTGATATGCATAATAAATCCTCCTATTTTAGAGTTGCGGCTCTCTCGAGACCGCTGCGGCAGCGAGGTATCATGGCGAATGGAGCAGTCCGCTCGCGCGTGGTGCCCAATTCGTCATGACCTTTCGCCATCCGATCTGCCAAAGGCTCCATATCAAAAGCCCGTGGTCACAAAATTTGGTTGCGCGGGGCGCCTCTCAGAAGGAGGCCTTCCGCACGCCGGGGATCTCGCCCTTGTAGGCCAGTTCCCGGAAGCAGATACGGCAGACGCCGTAGTCACGCAGATAGGCGTGGGGGCGGCCGCACAGCTTGCAGCGGTTGTATCTCCGGGAGGAGAACTTGGGAGCCCGCTGCTGCTTGAGAATCATGGATTTCTTTGCCATCGTTTCTTCCTCCTTAGCGGGCGAAGGGAGCGCCGACCTGCTCCAGCAGGGCGCGGGCCTCTTCATCGGTGTGCGCGGTGGTGCAGATGACCACATCCATGCCGCGGATCTTGTCGATCTTGTCGTACTCGATCTCGGGGAAGATCAGCTGCTCCTTGATGCCCAGGGCATAGTTGCCGCGGCCGTCGAAGGAGTTGGGGTTGATGCCCTGGAAATCACGGACGCGGGGCAGGGCCACGTTGAACAGGCGGTCCAGGAACTCCCACATCTTGTCGCCCCGCAGGGTGACCTTGGCGCCGATGGGCATATCCTCACGCAGCTTGAAGTTTGCGATGGACTTGCGGGCCCGGGTAATGACGGGCTTCTGGCCGGTAATCTGGCTCAGATCGCCCACCACATTCTCCAGAACCTTGGAGTTTTCACGCGCCTCACCGCAGCCCACGTTCACGACCACCTTGTCGATCTTGGGGATCTGCATGACGCTCTTGTAGCCGAACTGCTTCATCAGGGCGGGAGCGACTTCGGCAGTGTATTTTTCTTTCAGTCTGGCCATTTGTCAGCTCTCCTTTCTCACAGCTCAGCGCCGCAGTGCTTGCACACGCGGGTCTTCTTGCCGCCCTCGATCTTGTGGGCGACGCGGGTGCCCTTGCTGCACTTGGGGCACACCACCTGCACCTTGCAGGCAGCAATGGCGGCCTCGCGCTTCATGATGCCGCCCTCTTCGCCCTGCTTGCGGGGCTTGACGTGGCAGGTCACCATGTTGATGCCCTCCACGACGACCTTCAGGGAGCCGGGAACGGTGCCCAGCACCTTGCCCTGCTTGCCCTTGTCCTTGCCGGACAGGACGACAACGGTATCGCCCTTCTTAATGTTCATAGCCATTTCGCTGCCCTCCTCAAATCACTTCGGGAGCGAGGGACAGGATCTTCATGTAATCCTTGTCGCGCAGCTCACGAGCAACCGGCCCGAAGATACGGGTGCCTCTGGGGTTCTTGTCATCCTTGATCAGGACGGCGGCATTGTCGTCGAAACGGACATAGGTGCCGTCCGCCCGGCGGACGCCCTTGGCGCTGCGGACGATCACGGCCTTGACGACCTCGCCCTTCTTCACCGTGCCGCCGGGGGTGGACTTGCGGACGGACGCGACGATCACATCGCCGATGTTGCCGAACTTCCGCTTGGAGCCGCCCAGGACACGGATGCACTTGATCTCCTTGGCGCCGGTATTATCGGCCACCTTCAGAAATGTTTCCTGCTGAATCATAACGGCACCTCCTTACTTCGCTTTTTCAATGATCTCGACCACGCGCCACCGCTTGTCCTTGGACAGGGGGCGGGTCTCCATCACTTTGACCCGGTCGCCGATGCCGCAGGCATTCTCCTCGTCATGGGCCTTCAGCTTGTAAGTGCGGCCGACGATCTTCTTGTACAGGGGATGGGCCACACGGTCTTCAATGGCGACGACCACGGTCTTGTCCATCTTGTCGGATACGACTCTGCCGACCCGGGTCTTGCGGGAGGAAGTTCTCTTCTCTTCGTTCATGTTCGATTCCCTCCTTCTTACTGCTTGTCAGAAGCTCCGGAGAGCTCCTTTTGACGCAACATGGTCTTGACTCGGGCAATGTCATGCTTGGTCTCCCGGATCTTCAGGGGATTATCCAGCTGATTGGTGGCGTGCTGCATACGCAGATAGAAAAGATCCTTCTTCAGGCCCACCAGCTTCTCGTTGAGCTGCTCGGGGGTCATGCTACGAATTTCACTTGCCTTCATCTTCACTCACCTGCTTCCTCGGTGCGGGCGACGATCTTCGTCTTGATGGGCAGCTTGTGGCTGGCCAGACGAAGCGCCTCGCGGGCAACTTCTTCAGACACGCCGGCGATCTCGAACATGATGCGGCCGGGCTTCACGACGGCAACCCAGAACTCGGGGGAACCCTTACCGGAACCCATGCGGGTCTCAGCGGGCTTCTTGGTCACGGGCTTGTCGGGGAAAATCTTGATCCAAACCTGACCGCCACGCTTGGTGTAGCGGGTCATGGCGATACGGGCCGCCTCGATCTGATTGCTGGTGATCCAGGCGGGCTCCAGGGCCTGCAGGCCGAACTCACCGTAGGCAATGGTGTTGCCGCGGGTGGCCTTGCCGGTCATACGGCCGCGGTGTACGCGGCGATACTTGACTCTCTTCGGCAGAAGCATTACTGGGCTCCTCCTTCCTTAGCGGGTGCCGCAGGCGCCGCGGGGGCAGCCGGACGGCTGGGATTGGTGGCACGGTTGAAACCGCCCTGGGGGCGGCCCTGGCCGCGGTTGAAACCGCCCTGACGGTCACGGTTGAACCCGCCGCCCTGGCGCCGGTCGCCGAAACCGCCGCGGCGGTCGCCATCCCGACGGGGACGACGCTCACGACGCTCCTGGTAGGGCTTGGAGGTGTCCATGGTGCGGGGGGTGGTGCGCAGGGTCTGAGAGAGGACCTCTCCCTTGTAGATCCAGACCTTCACGCCGATGCGGCCGAAGGTGGTGGCAGCCTCCGCGAAGCCGTACTCAATGTCGGCGCGGATGGTCTGCAGGGGGATGGTGCCCTCGTGATAGTGCTCCACGCCGGCGATCTCACGTCCGCCCAGACGGCCGGAGCAGCAAACCTTGATGCCCTTGGCGCCAGCGCGCATGGCGCGGGCCATGGCGTTCTTCATGGCGCGGCGGTGAGAGATACGCTTCTCCAGCTGCTGGGCGATGTTCTCCGCCACCAGCTGGGCGTTCATGTCGGGGTTGCGGACCTCGACGATGTTCAGGCGCACCTTCTTGCCGATCAGCTTCTCCACAGCGAGACGATACTGCTCGATCTGCTCGCCGCCCTTGCCGATGACCATGCCCGGCCGGGCGCAGTGGAGGAAGATGGTGACGACTTCGTTGCTCCGCTCGATCTCGATCTTGGGAACACCGGCGCCGTACAGGGTCTTCTTCAGGTACTTGCGGATCTTCTGATCCTCGACGATCAGATCGCCGACCTTCTCATCACTGGCATACCAACGGGAATCCCAGTCTTTGATGACGCCCACGCGCAGGCCGTGGGGATTTACTTTCTGTCCCATAAAACTGTTCTCCTCCCTCTTATGCCTTTTCCGTCACAGCCAGGGTGACGTGAGAAGTCTTCTTATTGATCCGATAGGCGCGGCCCTGAGCCCGGGGCATCATCCGCTTCAGGATGGGGCCGGGAGTGGCGAACACCTCGGACACCACCAGCTTGGCGGGGTCCATGCCGAAGTTGTTCTCGGCATTGGCACAGGCGGACTTCAGGAGCTTCATCAGAGGCTCGGAAGCGGCCTTGGGGGTCTGCATCAGGATCGCCATGGCGGTGCCGGCGTCCTTGCCGCGGATCAGATCACACACGATCTGGACCTTGCGGGGAGCGATGCGGACATAGCGCAGATACGCTTTGGCAATCTTCATCTCTTCCATGTTCTGCATCCTCCTTCATTAAGAATCTTTCCGATGGCCGCGGAAGGTGCGGGTGGGCGCGAACTCACCCAGCTTGTGGCCGACCATATCCTCCTGGATATAGACGGGCACGTGCTTGCGGCCGTCGTGAACGGCGATGGTGTGGCCCACGAAGGCGGGAAAGATGGTGGAGCTCCGGCTCCAGGTCTTGAGGACCTTCTTCTCGTTCTTCGCGTTCATTTCCTCGACCCGCTTCAGAAGCTCCGGGGCAACATACGGGCCTTTTTTAATGGATCTGCTCATATTGACTTGCCTCCTTACTTCTCGTTGCGGCGCTTGACGATGAATTTATTGGTGGGGTTCTTGCCCTTGCGGGTCTTGTAACCCATGGCGGGCTTGCCCCAGGGAGTCACAGGGCCGGGACGGCCGACGGGCGCGCGGCCCTCGCCGCCGCCGTGGGGGTGGTCATTGGGGTTCATGACGGAGCCGCGGACGGTGGGACGCCAGCCCATGTGACGCTTGCGGCCGGCCTTGCCGATGTTGATGTTCTCGTGCTCGATGTTGCCAACCTGACCGATGGTGGCGTAGCAGTTGGTGCGCACGATGCGGACCTCGCCGGAAGGCAGGCGGATCTGGGCGTCGCCGCCCTCCTTGGCCATCAGCTGAGCGGCAGTACCGGCAGAACGTACCAGCTGGGCGCCGTTGCCGGGATGCAGCTCGATGTTATGGATCACGGTACCAACGGGGATGTTGGCGATGGGCAGGGCGTTGCCGGGCAGGATGTCCGCCTCGGGGCCGGTCATGATCTTGTGGCCGGCCTTCAGGCCCAGGGGCGCCAGGATATAGCGCTTCTCGCCGTCCTCATACTGGATCAGAGCGATGTTGGCGCTGCGGTTGGGATCGTACTCCAGGCGCAGCACGGTGGCGGAGCCGATCTTGTCCCGCTTGAAGTCAATGATACGGTACTTGCGCTTGTTGCCGCCGCCGCGGTGGCGGACGGTGATGCGGCCGTAGCTGTTGCGGCCGGAGCTCTTCTTCAGGGGCTCAGTAAGGCTGGGCTCGGGCTTCGCCTTCTTGTCGATGCCGTCGAACCCGGAGACCGTCATCTGCCGTCTGGAGGGAGTCGTCGGCTTAAAAGTTTTGATAGACATGTCGCGTTACACTCCTTCCGTTTATCAGACCATACCTTCGAAGAACTCGATGGTCTTGGAATCCGCCGCCAGCTGGACATAGGCCTTTTTCCAGGTCTTGGTCATGCCGGGACGGCCGGCACCCATGCGCTTCTCCTTGCCGGGCACCGTCAGGGTGTTGACAGAGGCAACCTTCACACCGAAGATCTCCTCCACCGCCTTCTTGATCTCGATCTTGCCGGCGTCCTTGGCCACCTCGAAGACGTACTTCTTGTTGGCGGCACCGGACATGGCGCGCTCGGTGATGATGGGGCGGATGATAATATCGTAAGCGGTAGCCATTACGCGTACACCTCCTCGATTTTTGCGAGGGCGTCCTTGTCCACGACCAGATACTTGGCGTTCAGGATGTCATAGACGCTCAGGATGGAAGCGGGAGTGGTCACAACGCCGGGGATGTTCCGCGCGCTCTTGACGATGGTCTGATCCACGGCGGGGGTGACCACCATGGCCTTGCCGTCCACACCGACGGCGGTGAGGAACTTGCGGAAGTCAGCGGTCTTGATGGCGTCCATCTTGATGGAGTCGATGACCACCATCTGGCCCTCGGCCACCTTGGCGGAGAGGACGGACTTCAGCGCCAGGCGCTTGACCTTCTTATTCAGCACATAGCTGTAATCCCGGGGCTTGGGGGCAAACACGATGCCGCCGTGGGTCCACTGGGGAGCACGGGTGCTGCCCTGCCGGGCGTGGCCGGTGCCCTTCTGACGCCAGGGCTTTCTGCCGCCGCCGGAGACTTCGGCGCGGGTGAGGGCGCTCTGGGTACCCTGTCTGCAGTTGGCGAGGTGGTTCTTGACAACCTCGTGCACGACGGTCTGGTTGGGCTCGATGCCGAAGATCGCGTCGTTCAGTTCCACAGTGCCGACTTCTGCGCCGGCCATGTTCAACACTTTCATAGTAGACATTGATCAAGCACCCCTTTCTTACTTGTTTCTGGCGGAGGCCTTCTGCGGGTTGCGGCCGGAGGCCTTCTGCGGGTTCTTGCTGATGTCAGCGCCGGCCTGCTTGACCTTGTGGACCTTGACCGTGGACTTGATGGTCACGAGGCCGCCCTTGGGGCCGGGGATCGCGCCGCAGACCACCAGCATGTTCAGCTCGGGGTCGACCTTGACGACGCTCAGGTTCTGGACAGTCACCTGCTCCACGCCCATGTGGCCGGCGCCGATGGTGCCCTTGATGATCTTGGACATGTGGCTGGTAGCGCCCAGAGAACCGATCTGACGGGCCACAGGGCCGGAGCCGTGGGTCTCCTTCAGGCGGTGGGCACCGTGGCGCTTGATGACGCCCTGATAGCCGTGGCCCTTGCTGATGCCGGTGACATCCACGAAGTCGCCCGCCTGGAAGGCATCAGCCTTCACGATGTCGCCCACGTTCAGCTCGGCGGCATTCTCCAGGTCGAACTCCCGCAGGTACTTCTTGGGAGCCACGCCGGCCTTGTCCAGGTGGCCCTTCTCGGGCTTGGTGAGCTTGCGCTCAGAGATGTCCTCAAAGCCCAGCTGGACCGCCTCATAGCCTTCCTTTTCGGAAGTCTTCTTCTGCACGACCACGCAGGGACCCGCCTCGATCACGGTGACGGGGATCACATGGCCGTTCTCGTCAAAAATCTGGGACATGCCCACTTTTTTGCCGATGATCGCTTTCATGGTTGTTCCTCCTTAAAGGTTATTGGTCGGCTTAGATACGTGCGGGTTGGGTCCCGCCGCATTGCTCTGCCGACATGACCCGTCTGCCTCGCAAGACGGCAGACATGGACAGCAAACAATTTTCAATCTATTTTCGCCGCGGCGTGTACGTGGCGAAAATACCTTGACTCAGCCGCCCTGGGCGGCGCCGCCAGTGCGCACACTGGCGAGGGGGAATCTAAAGGGGGGATTTCATCCCCTCTTTAATTGGTTACAGCTTGATCTCGATCTCCACGCCGGCAGGCAGCTCCAGGGCCATCAGGGCCTCCACCGTCTTGGGGGTGGACTTGGTGATGTCGATGAGGCGCTTGTGGGTGCGGCGCTCAAACTGCTCGCGGCTGTCCTTGTACTTGTGGACGGCCCGCAGGATGGTGACGACTTCCTTCTTGGTGGGCAGAGGGATGGGGCCGGACACGGAAGCGCCGGTGCGCTTGGCGGTCTCCACGATCTTCTCTGCGCTCTGGTCGATGACCTGATGGTCATAGGCCTTCAGCCGGATGCGGATCATTTCTTTCTGAGCCATGGTTGTTTCCTCCTGATTTCGTAGGTAGTTTCACGAGTCTCGACGACCTACGGCGAGAGAATTTTTCTATACGCTTAACCGTGCGTATCATTCCAGCTCATGAAAAATACCGGCGCATGATACGGCCGGTATCCTGTCATGGCGCAGCGATCTACGCAACGTACAGATCCTTCTCAGCCGCCCGATTATCGGACATACTCCCCGGAAGTTACCTCTTTCGAGCAATCTCCCGGTTCATCGCAGTACTCGCCGGGCGCAGTTCTGCCCTCCACGCGAGCTTTATTATCATAAAAGAAAATCTTGCTAATGTCAAGCCTATTTTCTCTGTTTTTTATGAAAATATGAAGATTTTTTTGGAGGGCTGGATCTTTTTCCAATTCTTCCGAAATTTTGGAGGAAAACCGTCGGTTTCAGCCCTTCCGGACTGCTGAAAAAGAGAGGAGGGGGCGTTCCCCTCCTCCCTTTTCGTTCTCAATAAGCCACACCCCAGTAGATGTCGGTGGTGCATTTCCTGCCGCACACGGGGCAGGTGCCCTCCGTGCCGGTCTGGACCAGGGGCATACAGCGGGAGCTGACACCGGCCCGCTCCTTCATGGCCAGCTCACACTCCAGACTGCCGCACCACTTGGACCGGAGGAAGCCGCCCTTCCCCTCCACAATGGCCTTGGCCTCCTCGGGAGTTTGGATGTCGAAGGTGTTGTCCTCCCGGTTCTTCAGGGCCATGGCATACAGATTGTCGTGGATGTGATCCAGCAGGGCCTTCACGGCGCTCTCCAGCTCCGCCAGGGCCACGGTGATCTTCTCGCCGGTGTCCCGCCGGGCAATGACGCACTGCTCCTTCTCCATGTCCTTGGGGCCGATCTCCACCCGGACGGGCACACCCTTCATCTCATACTCTGCGAACTTCCAGCCGGGGGAGTTATCAGAGTCGTCCATCTTGCTCCGCACGCCGGCCGCGTTCAGCCGGTCCCGCAGAGAGGCCGCCGCCTCCAGCACACCGGGCTTGTGGGCCGCCACAGGGATCACCACCGCCTGGGTGGGAGCGATCCGGGGCGGCAGCACCAAGCCGTTGTCGTCGCCGTGGGTCATGATGATGCCGCCGATCATCCGGGTGCTGACGCCCCAGCTGGTCTGGTGAGGATAGTGGGGCTGGTTATCCTTGCCAGTGAACGTGATGTCAAATGCCTTGGCAAAGCCGTCGCCGAAGTAGTGGCTGGTGCCCGCCTGGAGGGCCTTGTGGTCGTGCATCATACACTCCACCGTGTAGGTCTCCTCTGCGCCGTTGAACTTCTCCTTGTCGGTCTTGCGGCCCTTGATGACAGGCATAGCCAGCACGTTCTCCATGAAGTCCGCGTAGATGTTCAGCATCTGCATGGTCTCTTCCCGGGCCTCTTCGGCGGTGGCGTGCATGGTGTGGCCCTCCTGCCACAGGAATTCCCGATGGCGCAGGAAGGGGCGGGAGGTCTTTTCCCACCGCAGCACGCTGCACCACTGGTTGTACAGCTTGGGCAGGTCCCGCCAGGAGTGGATGATGTTGGCATAATGTTCGCAGAAGAGCGTCTCCGAAGTGGGGCGGATAGCGCAGCGGTCCTCCAGCTTCTCACTGCCGCCCACAGTGACCCACGCACATTCGGGTGCAAAGCCCTCCACATGGTCCTTCTCCTTCTGGAGCAGGGACTCCGGGATCAGCACCGGCAGGTACACGTTCTCGTGCCCCGTGGCCTTGAAGCGCCGGTCCAGCTCCGCCTGGATATTCTCCCACAGGGCGTAGCCGTAGGGCCGGTAGATGAACATGCCCTTCACGGAGGTGTAGTCGATCAGCTCCGCCTTCTTGCAGACGTCCGTGTACCACTGGGCGAAGTCTACGTCCCGTGCGGTGATGGCGTCCACCTGTCTCTTATCCTGTGCCATAGTCTTCATCCTTTTCTCTATGATCGCGCCGTCCTTCGGCGCAGTTTACACTGAACATTTATTGTATCCACTCTGGGAGAAAAAGTCAACTGTTATGGCTCCCTGGTTCCGCATTTGCAGAACTGATATTGCGCCGAAGCTTGCTCTCTTTGATATTTGAGAGGAAAGCAGGGCGCTTTCCTGCAGGAGATTCGTCCATATAGGCAGGCTATGTGCTCCGGCGGCTCCCATCTGCTGACGGAAGTACCCTTCTTCGAAACCAAGAACAGGCGGCGGGCCGATGGCCCGCCGCCTTGCTGCAATTCTTATTTCGCGTACTCGATGACCTTGGTCTCCCGCAGGACGTGGACCTTGATCTGACCGGGGTACTCCATTTCCTCCTCGATCTTCTTGGCCAGGTCCCGGGCCAGGATGACCATCTGGTCCTCGCTGACCTGCTCGGGCCTCACCATGACCCGCACCTCGCGGCCGGCCTGGATGGCGTAGGCCTTATCCACGCCGGGATAGGAGCCGGTGATGGTTTCCAGCTGCTCCAGACGCTTGATGTAGTTCTCCAGGTTCTCCCGCCGGGCACCGGGGCGGGCTGCGGAGATAGCGTCTGCCGCCTGCACCAGACAGGCCACCACGGTCCGGGGCTCCACATCGTTGTGGTGGGCCTCGATGGCGTGGATGATGTCCTCCCGCTCCTTGTACTTCCGGGCGAACTCCACACCCAGGGACACGTGGGTGCCCTCCAGCTCGTGGTCCACGGCCTTGCCCAGATCGTGGAGCAGGCCGGCCCGCTTGGCTGCCTGGACATCCGCACCCAGCTCGGAGGCCATCATGCCGGCGATGTGGCTGACCTCGATGGAGTGCTGCAGGACGTTCTGGCCGTAGCTGGTCCGGTAGTGGAGGCGGCCCAGCATCTTCACCAGCTCCGGGTGCAGGTTCCGCACGCCGCACTCGAACACGGCGCGCTCACCCTCTGCCTTGATGGTGTTCTCCACTTCCCGGCGTGCCTTCTCCACCATCTCCTCAATGTGGGTGGGATGGATGCGGCCGTCGGCGATCAGCTTCTCCAGGGCCAGGCGGGCGATCTCCCGCCGCACCGGCTCGAAGCAGGAGACGGTGATGGCCTCGGGCGTGTCGTCGATGATGAGATCCACACCCGTCAGGGTCTCGATGGTGCGGATGTTGCGGCCCTCGCGGCCGATGATGCGGCCCTTCATCTCGTCATTGGGCAGGGGAACCACACTGACGGTCATTTCGGCCACCTGGTCGGCAGCGCACCGCTGGATGGCCTGGGCCACCACTTCCCGGGCGCGCGCCTCGCACTCTTCCTTCATCCGGGACTCGACCTCTTTGATCTTGAGGGCGGTCTCGTGGGTCACCTCGGCCTCCACCTGAGCGATCAGATAGGCCTTGGCCTCCTCGGCGGTGAAGCCGGAAATCCGCTCCAGCATCTCCGTCTGGCTGCGCTTGATGACTTTGATCTCCTCGTTTTCCTTGTCGATGGCCGCATGCTTCTGGGCCAGGGACTCCTCTCTCTTCTCCAGAGCCTCGGTCTTGCGGTCGAGGTTCTCTTCCTTCTGCTGCAGGCGGTTTTCCTGCCGCTGCAGGTCGGCTCTGCGCGACTTCTCTTCCTTCTCGTACTCGCTGCGGTTCTTCAAAATCTCTTCTTTGGCTTCCAGCAGTGCCTCTTTTTTCTTGGTCTCGGCGCTCTTGATGGCCTCGTTGATGATGCGCTTTCCCTCTTCTTCCGCGCTTGAGATTTCCTTTTCAGAAACGGTTTTCCGGTAGCGAATACCGAGGAAGAAGCAGATCACGCCGCCAACTGCCAGCCCGATCAGGGCGGCAACGACGTTTCCAATCACGGTATCTTCTCCTCCTGTGTCCGGTATCCTGTACGCTTTGGGTTTTATATGCAGGCCGCATGGGCCGCATGGGCAGAAAACAATCGGAAGGCCCCCTGTTGCCTGCCGACAATTATCCGTTTTTAGTTTAATCGTTCTGCCCTCTTCTGTCAAGGCAAATCTGTATATTTACCCAAATTCCGCCGAACGCTTTTGGAGTTTTTTACGAGGTCTGTCAGGTGTACCCCTGTCTCCGGCCCGCCGGCTTCCCGCCGCGGCGGGAAGCCGGCGGATTCTCACGTATTGATGTATGCCGCGGCGGCATACCCCACCTGATCCCCGTAGTGCACCACATACCAGCCGTTCCATTCGCCGTAGATCGTAACAGTGGCGCCGTTGGGAAGGTTGGCGATCACCTTGCCGGAGGAGGATGGATAGTCCCGCAGGTTCAGCGTGCCGTTGCTCACAGACACGGTGCCCTGCATCGGGTCCATGGGGTAGATAAAGGGCAGGCCGAAATACTCCGTCAGGCCCCGGGCAATCTGCTGGGCGATGGCATCCCAGTGGCCCTCCAGCCAGGTGGCGTCGCTGTAATTGTCGTGGTAGCCGATCTCCAGCAGTACAGAGGGAAACCGGGGCTGGCGGACCTCTCCCAGTGAAGTGGTGGGGCGGGTAGTGACCTTGTTGGGCAATGGATAGATCTTCCGCAGCTCCTGGGCGATGAGCTCTGCGGCCCGCTGACCGCCCACGCTGCCGGGGTAATAGAAGGCAATAATGCCCCGTTCCTCGCCATAGCGCCCCTCTGGGGCGGCGTTGGAGTGGAGCGCCAGATACAGGTCATACTCCCCCTGATTGGCCTCCCGGATGGAGCTGCCGGCAGTCATCTCCGGCCGGTTGCGCTGGTACTGGATGCCGTTGGAGAGCAGATAGGGCACCAGGGCGTCTGCCAGCAGGTTCATGTTGTACTCCTCGGACCCGCTGCCGGTAACGTACATGTTCCAGTCCTGAGTGGACGGGCTCAGATAGATCTTGGGCATGGAATTGTCCCTCCTTTTTTCCCAGTCTATGGCGTTTCCCTCAAAAATGTGATACACTGGCCTGGAAATATCAGAGGGAAAGGAATCATGCCATGAAAGCGGAACGGAATTACCCCAGATACACCGTCACGGCCAAAGCGGAGGCCGCCATCCTCCGGGGCCATCCCTGGGTCTATGACGCAGAAATTACAGCCACAGAGGGACAGGCGGAAAACGGCGGCCTGGTGGACGTGATCAGCAAAAAGGGCCGGTATCTGGGTACGGGCTTTTTGTCGGAACAGTCCAAGATCCGGGTGCGGCTGGTGTCCCGCAACGCCAATGACCAGTTCGACGCCGCCTTCTGGCGCCGGAAGCTTCAGTGGGCCTGGGAATACCGGAAGCGCGTGATGTCTCCGGAGGACCTGGACGCCTGCCGGATCATCTTCGGGGAGGCAGATGCCTTTCCCGGACTGACGGTGGACAAGTTCCACGACCTGCTGTCCGTCCAGGTGCTGTCCGTGGGCATGGAGCGGATCCAGGACATCCTGCTGCCGGCGCTGGCGGAGCTCCTCCGGGCGGACGGGTTCCCGATCCGCGGGATCCTTCTCCGGAACGACGTGGCCCTGCGGGAGAAGGAGGGGCTGCCCCAGGGCAAGGGGTGGTATCCCCTGCCGGGGGAAGCGGCGCCGGATTCTGCAGTGACGGAGATCACGGAGAACGGCGTGAAATATCTGGTAGACGTGGAGAACGGCCAGAAGACCGGGTTCTTCCTGGACCAGAAGTACAACCGCCGGGCGGTGGGGCGCATCGCCCGGGGCAGGACGGTGCTGGACTGCTTCACCCACACCGGATCCTTCGCTCTGAACGCCGCGATGGGCGGGGCGAAGCACGTCACCGCCGTGGATGTGTCGGAGTCCGCCGTGGAGATGGCCCGGGCCAACGCGGCGCGCAACGGCCTCACCGGCGCAGTGGACTGCGTGGCCGCCAACGTGTTCGACCTGCTGCCCGCGCTGGAGAAGGAGCCGAAGCGGTACGACTTCATCATCCTGGACCCGCCGGCCTTCACCAAGTCCCGCAGGACCGTTGCCAACGCCATCTCCGGGTATAAGGAGATCAACTACCGGGCCATGAAGCTGCTGCCCCGGGGCGGTCTTCTCGCCACCTGCTCCTGCTCCCACTTCGCCACGGAGGAGAAGTTCGCAGCCATGCTCCACAGCGCCGCCCGGGACGCCGGAGTGCAGCTGCGGCAGATCGAGGCCCGGCAGCAGGCCTGCGACCACCCCATCCTCTGGGGCGTCGAGGAGACGAATTATCTGAAGTTCTACCTGTTCCAGGTGGTATGACGCCGCCGTTTCCCAACGCGCCGCCCTGCGCAAATGGGCCGCCCCTTGTGGGGCGGCCCGTTTTTTATGGGACATATACCGTTTTCAGAGGAGGATCTGTCCCGGATTTCAGCCGGTTCTCTCAGCCCACTTCCAGGAAGCGGACCACGCCCTGGTACACATACAGCGTGGCGCTGTCTGCATAGGCTCTGGCCTCGGTGAGGGTGACCCAGCTCTTGGTCTGCGTGTTGTAGCAGGGGACGCTGGCAGGGACCGTGTAGGTCCGGCCGTTCACCGTGACGGCACCCTTGCCGCTCCAAGCGGTGTTGGGCACGTTCCGCAGCTCGTCAGGATAGACCAGGCTGCCGATCCGCTGGGTGTTTCCAGAGGTGACGATGGTGATGCCCACGATGTCGCCGTTGCGCACCACATAGCCGGTCTCAAAGGTGGGCGTGCTCTTGCCCGCACCGTATTCCACAGACAGCTGGGCATTGCCCTCCCGGTTGCCCTCTTCGTCATAGTTCGCGGTATAGTTGGCGCGGCCGAAGATGTAGCCGCCGCCGATGGCGGAATTCAGCACGATGACCTTCACCCTGCCTGCCCAGTCGGTGCCGGCGTAGGTGATCTGGGAAGCGGGCACGCTGCCGTCCGCGATCTGGGACAGGCTGATGGCGGTGAGGCCGCTGCCGTCGTTCTGGAAGACAACCACATTGTCCGCCAGATTCCGGCTGCCCAGCTTGCGCTCCGCCACATTCAGCTCGCCGGAGACGCCGCCCGTCAGGCGGGTCAGGGACAGGCCGCCCTTCCGGCTGGAGGAGACCCGCACCAGCTGGCCGTTCAGCCGCTCCACATCGCTGGCGGAGAGACTGACCGAGCCCTTCACCTGGATGCCGCAGAGCAGGTCCACCGTGGCGCTTCCGCTGGAGACCTCGGCGATGCCGATGGCATTGCCGGTGGCCGTGTTGCCGCTGGCCGCCACCGCGCCGGCCACCTGATTGTCCTCGGTCAGGAGCAGAGTGATCTGGTCGCCGGGCTTGAACTGGGAGACCGTCTGCATAGCGGTGGGCAGCACGTTGAACTCATAGCCCAGGACCGTGATCTTCGTGGGCTCCTTGGGATTGGGATAACAATCCTCATAGTAGCCGGTAATCCGGGTGTCGCACACGCGGATGGAGTTGGTGGTGCTGGAATAGGTTGCCACGTCGTACTTGCGCATATCCCCGGCCGTGGCGGGCAGGCCGTTCTTGTAGATGGCGTATCCGCTGGTGCCGCCGGCCAGAGAGCTGAAGCCCGAGGTGGACCCCTTCTCATAGATGATGACCGCCTCGTTGGACGTGGTCCCGCCGCCGCCGACGAACACATAGTCCACACCGCCGCCTGCATCCAGATACAGCGTCAGGGAGGTGCCCGCGTTCAGCCAGGAGTAGACCTCGCTCCACACGGACTCCTTGCCGTTGTAGTAGACGCCGGTGTCGTTGTCCATAACGTACTTGGTACCGGTGGTATCCGTCAGCTCCGTGGCCTTGGCCGTGGAGAGGACCACGACCTTGCTGCTGCCCACGGAATCCGGCACAAAGGTCAGGGCTTCATTACCGTTCTTGCTGAGCAGCAGTGTCCCCTTGGTGCCGTTGAGCATGCCGTTGGAGACCTTGCCGTCCGCCAGGGAGTAAACTGCGCCGGAGGCCATCTGCAGCGCCGTTCCGGCGCCCCGCGGTCCGTCAGCCGTGGAGGAGACCAGCATCTGCCCCGTCCGGGTCTCGCCCAGTGTGGCGAGATAGCTGCCGCCCTCTTTCTGGTCCGCCCGAAGCAGATTCAAAAAGAGCTTGGCCGCCTGTCCGCGGGTCAGGCCCTCGTTTCCAGTTCCGCTGACGCCGTCGGTCAGGCCGATGAGCGCGGCTTCCGCCATATAGCTGTCCGGCCAGACGCCGCCGACGTCTTCGTCCTTGTAGCCCAGCATCCGCAGCAGGATGGTCACCGCCTGGCCCACGGTCACCGTGCGGTCGGGGTGGAATTTCCCGTCTGCGTAGCCGGAGATGATGTTTTTGCCCTTGGCGGCCATGTTGATATACGGCGCCGCCCAATAAGAGGGCTTCACATCCGAAAATACCGTGACGGTCCGGTAGCGTCCCAGCTCATTGCTGCCGTTCATGGCGTAGACCGCCATCTTGCAGAACTGCGCCCGGGTGAGGACAGTGCCGGGGCGGAAGGTCCCATCCCCATAGCCGTCCAGCACACCGAGCAGACGCAGGGATTCCACCGCCACTGCCGTGCTCTTGTCCCCGACATCAGAAAATGTGACTGCTGCGGTATTGGCCGCCCCCGCCGGCACCGCCAGCAGGGAAACCGCCATGCACACGGCCAGCAGGAATGTCATGATTCGTCTCTTCATCAGTCTCTCCCTCTCATTCTGCCCGCAGTGCTTCCACGGGCTGGAGCCTGGCGGCCTTTGCCGCCGGATAAATGCCGAACAAAATTCCCAGCGCCACCGACAGCGTGAAGGCGCACAGGGTAATCCACGCCGCCGGGTAGATGGTCATCTGGAACATCAGCCGTCCCACCAGCAGGCTGCCGCCGGTGCCGATGAGGATGCCGATGATGCCGCCGATGCCGCAGAGCATGGCCGCCTCGATGAGGAACTGGATGACGATGCTGCTCCGCTCGGCACCAATGGCCCGGCGGATGCCGATCTCCCGGGTCCGTTCGGTGACGGTCACCAGCATGATGTTCATGATGCCGATGCCGCCCACCAGCAGGCTGATGGCGGCGATACCGCCCAGAATCAGGGAGATCATGCCCATCTGCTTGTTCTGCTCCTGCTGCCAGGAGTTCTCCTGGTCCACCTGGAAGCCGCCTGCGTTGGGATTAACCACTCCCTTCAAAAAGCCGCCGATGCGGGAGCTGGCCTCGATCATGTCCTCGCTGCTGCGGGTCTTCACGATGAACTGCTCCGGTGCGTCGCCGCCCAGCACCCGGCGGGCGGTGTAGGGCAGAATGATGACATTGTCGATCTGGCTGGCGGATGCGCTTTCACCGGTAAGGCGGGGGGCATAGACCCCCACCACCTCAAAGCTCTGCCCGTTGAGCTGGAGCACCTTGCCCACGGGGTCCGCGGCGTCGAAGAAGATCTTCGCCGCCCGGTCCCCCAGCACACATACCTGCTTGTAGCCCCGGATGTCCAACACGGACAGGTCCCGGCCGGAGGCCAGCGCCAGGTTGTTGCAGATGCTGTACTGGTCGCTGCCGTAGTAAATGCTGGGCGGCACGTCGCCGGTGAGATTGCCGTTTTCATCGTAATTATAGCTCATATTGGCGGTGCTCTTGGTCCCGTATACCACCGTGGCGTTGCAGTACGCCTGGGGCGTCACGCCCAGCACATACTCCTTGATGCTGTTGCAGTAGTCGTACAGCGCCGGAAAGTAATCCTGACCCAGGCTGTTGCCATCTTCGTCATACAGGTAGTTCCAGATGTTGACGGTGAGCTTGTTGCTGCCCATGGCCTCGTACTGCTCCATGGTCTTTTCCGTATAGCCGTTGATGGCAGACACGATGGTCATCACCGCCGCGATGCCGATGATGATGCCCAGCATGGTCAGGGCGGACCGGCCCTTTTTGCCCCAGATGGACTTCCACGCCATCTTCACGGCCTGTTGGATATTCAAAGCCAGTCCACCTCCTGCTCCCGGTCCTCAATGATTCTGCCGTCCGCCAGGCGGACGACCCGCCGGGCCGTGGCGGCGATGCCGTTATCATGGGTGATGAGAATGACGGTGCTGCCCTCCTTGTTCAGCTCCTGGAGGAATTTCAGCACCTCCTGCCCGGTGTGGGAATCCAGTGCGCCGGTGGGCTCGTCGGCCATGATGATGGGAGGCTTGGTGGCGATGGCCCGCGCAATGGCCACCCGCTGCTGCTGGCCACCGGACATCTCCACCGGCCGGTGCTTGATGCGGTTCGCCAGCCCCACCCGGGCCAGGGCCTCCAGGGCCATGTCCCGGCGGTCGTCGGCATTCACCCCCTGGTAGATCAGGGGCAGTTCCACATTTTCCAGCACCGTCAGGCTCTGGATCAGGTTGTACTGCTGAAAGATAAAGCCGATCTGCTTGTTGCGGATGTGGGACAGCTCCTTGTCCGTCAGCTCCCGGACGTCCGTTCCACCCAGGAGATACGTCCCCCGGGTGGGGATGTCCAGGCAGCCCAGCACGTTCATCATGGTGGACTTGCCGGAGCCGGACTGGCCCACCACCGCCACGAACTCGCCCTTTCCGATGGTCAGGGAGACGCCGTCCAGGGCCCGTACCTCGCTCTCCCGCCCTTCGCCATAGATCTTATAGACGTCCCGCAGCTCTACTAAGTTCTTCGCCATGGGCATCAACCCCACGCCTGCAGGGACTGGATCTGTGTGAAGACCTCGGTCCCCTCTTCCACACCGGACTTGATCTCCACATTGGAGTTGTCGGAGATGCCGATCTCCACCGGCACCGCCCAGAAGCCCTCCGGGATCTCCTCACTCAGGGTGGGCGTCTCAATGGCGTTGTCCGGCCGACTGCCCTTTACAAACACCACGTTCACGGTGGAGCCGTCCTCCTGGGTCACAGTACGCACGCACTGGAGAGGCAGGACCAGGCAGTTGTCATTCTCACTGGCAGTTAGAGTGTAGTCGATATAGCTGTTGACCTGCAGGGTGCCCTCGCTGTTGTCCGCCGAGATGGTGATGGGATAGGTCGCCACGCCGTTGTTCACCGTGCTGGAGAGGCTGACCGTCTCCACGGTGCCGAAGGCCGGGGTCCCCCACTGGCTCAGCTCCACCGGCATCCCCGGCTTGATGTAGCTGATGTTCCGCTCGTCCACATTGGCGGTAATCACCACGCTGGAGGTGTCCGAGATGGTCACCACTGCGGTATTTGCAGCGATCTCATCGCCGGGCTGGATGGTCAGGCCGATTACCATGCCGTCAATGGGAGCCTTGGCGTTGCAGTTGGCCAGGTTCTCCTCCGCAGTCTTCAGCTCCTCCCGGGCAGTGTCCAGGTTCTGCTGGATGGTGAAGAGCTGGCTCTCGCTCTCCTCCCCGTCGATGCGCACCAGCACCTGGCCGGGCGCCACCTGCAGGTAGTCCACCAGATTGCTGGAAATCACCGTGCCATCCACCGTGGAAACCAGGTCGCCGGTGCGGTAGTACGCCAGCTTGCCAGCCTCATAGGGGTACACGGTCTCACCGTTCACAGTGGCGGTGGCAGACGCCACCATATCCGCCGTCAGGGCTCCCTCATTCTCCACGATGATGTCGGCGGAGAAGAGCTTGGACCCCTCCGGCGTGATGCGGCTGACCATGTGGACCGCCTCCACCGTGCCGGGAACGGAGGTCATCAGGGCAGGGATCGAAACATTCACCGTCTGTCCCACCTGCAGGTCGCCCGCATAGGCGTAGCTGTAATACTGCTCCAGCCGCAGACGGGTATCGTCGGAGAGGACCGCCACCTTCTGGCCCTTGGTGATGGAATCACCGGGATTCAGCGTCACGGTCTCCATCAGCTTGCCGGCATAGCCGGCGGAGAGATTCAGTCCTGCGATGTCTTTCTGGGCCTGGGAGAGCTGTTTCTCATAGCCCTCCACATTGCTCCGGGCCTTCTGCACGGCGGTCTCTGCCGCCGGAGAGTCGATGGTGAACAGCGGCGTGCCGGCAGTCACCGTCTCACCCTCCGCCACCAGCACATCCACCACTGTGCCGACAGTGGTGATGGTGATTGTCTCACTGCTCTTGGCCTTGGTCAGGCCGCTGCCCTGGACCGTGGAGGTGATGGAACCGTACTGCACAATGTCGGTGACCACCTCTCCCTCATCGCTGCTCTTGCCGCCCAGCACTTTCAGCAGCACCACCGCGGCGATCACCAGCAGCAGTGCCAGTATGCACAGGCGGATGATCCGGCGCCGCTTCTTCCGCGGGATTGCCTGCCACCGGGCCTTCAGGTTTACGCGCGTCTCCGCGGGGGCGGCGCTGTCCGCCGCCGTCTCCTCCATCGCCGGAGCGGTCGCTTCCTGTTCCACATTCTCCAGGTCTTTGACTTCAGCCATGGTATGTACTCCTCTTCTTGTTCTTCACAGATGCATCAACTGTATTGCTTATAATAGTACAGTATGTAGGGCAAAGCAATAACAAAACAGTTACAGTTTCTCCCGCGGCCTGTATCTCTTGTAACCTGCGGGTATGTGTGAAAAAGTGCTCCCCGGAAGCCGGGGAGCACTTTCAAGGTCATTCAGACCATGGCGGCGCGCCGGGCGCTGAAGCGCTGATAGAGGACGATGCCAACCACCAACACAAAGCCGGCGATGTCGGTGGCCGTGCCGGGGATCATCATACCCAGGCCGCCCACGGCCATGGCCACCCGCAGCAGCGCGGGGATGGGCCGGTACAGGAATCCGTTGAGGGCCGCCGCCACGCCGAAGATGCCCAGCAGGGCGCTGATGCAGATCTGCACCACCTGGAAGGCACCGGTCACATCCACAAAGAGCATCTGGGGGCTGAAAGCGAAGATGTACGGCACGATAAAGGCCGCTATGGCCAGTTTCGTGGCGTTGAACCCTGTCTTCATGGGATCCGCCTTGGCAATGGCGCTGCCGGCATAGGCCGCCAGGGCCACCGGCGGCGTGATGTCCGCCACAATGCCGAAGTAGAACACGAAGAAGTGGGCCGCCATCTTGGTGACACCGATGGAGGGATCCATCAGGATGGGAGCGCAGGTGGCCGCCATGATGCAGTAGTTGGCGGTGGTCGGCACGCCCATGCCCAGCACGATGCAGCAGAGCATGGTCAGCGCCAGGGCGATAATCATGTGGCCGCCGGAGAGGCTGACGATTGTGCTCAACAGCTTGGAGGCCAGGCCCGTCACCGTGATGCAGCCGGAGATAATGCCGGCCACGCCGCAGGCCACCGCCACAGTGATGGAGCCCTTGGCGCCGCCCTCCAGGGCGTCGATGATCTTGCCGAAGGTGAGGAAGTCCTCCCGGTTGCTGCTCTTGCTGGCGATCTCCACCACGTTGTTGACCAGGCCTACGGCCACGGCCGCCACGATTGCGATGGCAGCGGAGAAGGCCATGGTGTACATATTGGTGGAGACCATGACCACCAACAGCACCAGGGGCGCCAGAAGGTAGATCTTGGGCAGCAGCTGGCGCACGCGGGGCAGCTGCTCTCTGGGAATGCCCTTCAGGCCCAGCTTCTTGGCCTCCAGATGGACGGCGATGTAGATGCCGGTGAAGTACAGCACCGCCGGCAGGATGGCCCGCATGGCGATGGTGCCGTAGGGCTCGCCGGTGAACTCTGCCATCAGGAAGGCTGCGGCGCCCATGATGGGGGGCATGATCTGGCCGCCGGTGGAGGCAGCCGCCTCCACGGCGCCGGCGAACTCCGGCTTGTAGCCCGTCTTCTTCATCATGGGGATGGTGACGGAGCCGGTGGTGACGGTGTTGCCCACGGAGGAGCCGGACACCATGCCGCACAGGGCGGAGGAGATGACGGCCACTTTGGCGGGGCCGCCGGGGGCGGCACCGGCCACGGCATTGGCCAGGTTGATGAAGAACTGGGCGATGCCGGTCCTCTCCAGGAAGGCGCCGAAGATGATGAACACCACGATGAACTTGGCGCACACGCTGATGGGGCCGCCGAAGATGCCGTTGAAGGTGTAGAACATGGTGCGGATGACCTGATAGAGGGTCATCTTGAAATCTGCACTGCCGCCCAGGTTGAAGAAGGTGTACACCAGCAGCACACCGGCCACGCACAGGATCGGCAGGCCCACGCACCGGCGGCACAGCTCCACCAGGGCCAGGATACCGATGAGGCCGATAATCATGTACAGGTCGTTCTGCATGACCCGGGCGGACATCTGGACCACGTTCTGGGCATTGACGGCGTAGAAAAAGTAGGCGCCGGGCCCGGCAATCAGCAGCACGATGTCATACCAGGGCATGTGGTTGACCCGCTCGTCCCCTTTTTTGGCCGGGAAGGTCAGGAAGCCGAACAGCAGGATCAGCCCCACGAACATGGGCAGCCGAACCTCCTGCCGGGTGGAAAGGAACACAGTGTCGATGATGCAGTAGGCGGAGAACGCTACCATCAGCCAGCGGATCACCAGCTTCGGCAGACCCTCCCAGACCCGGGTGTTGGACTCCCGGTCGTATTTTTTCATGACCGCCTCCACATCGGCGGCGGTCCCCACGGAGGTATCGTGGGCGCCGGTATCCTCCGGCGGCACAGGCTCCGTCTTGTGTTTCTTGAACAGTGCCATAGGGTCCCCTCTCATTTCGCAAGATATCTTCCAGGCCGGGACCGACCCGAAGTCAAGGAACTACGGCGGAGATTCCGCCGTAGTTCCCGATCAGGCTCCGCCTGAGATCACTTGGTGGGTACGTCAAAGCCCTTTTCGGCGAAGTACTTGGCCGCGCCGGCGTGATAAGGCACCGCGGTGACGCCGGAGGCAAATTCCACATCCAGCTCCCCTGCCTTGTCATGGGCCAGATTGTCCATGTTCTCAAAGATGGTGTAGCAGATGTTGTACACATCATCCTCAGACACATCGTCCCGGGCGATGACGGTGGCTACCACGGCTACGGTCTTGGTCTCCGGCACGCCCTCATAGGTGCCCTCGGGGATGATGTACTCCTCGTAGTAGGGAGAGGACTCCTGGAGCTTGGCAATGTGCTCGTCATCCAGGCCCACCAGATAGGTGTCCTTGGCGGTGGCCAGAGTGGTGATAGCCACGGTGGGGGCGCCTGCCACCACGAAGGCGGCGTCGATCTTGCCGTCCTGCAGGGCGTCGGCGCTGGCGCCGAAGTCCTGGTACTGGGCGTTGATGTCATCCTCTGTCAGGTCATAGGCGGCCAGGATATCCAGGGCGTTGTAGTACACGCCGGAGCCAGAGGCGCCGATGGAGACCGTCTTGCCCTCCAGATCCGCCACGGACTTGATGTCCGGGTCACAGGTGACGATCTGCACCTGCTCCATATACAGAGCAGCGACAGTGGAGAAATCCGCATAGGGGAACCCCTCAAACAGCCGCTCGCCGTTATAGGCGTAGCTCATCACGTCGGACTGGACGAAGCCCAGTTGGGCCACGTTCATCTGCATCTGCTCGATGTTGTCCTGGGAGCCGTTGCTGACCACGGCCGTGACCTTGGTTCCGTTGCCGTTGGTGGTGATGGCCTGCGCCAGCACGCTGCCGAAGCCGTAATAAGTACCCTGGTCGCCGCCGGTGCGGAATTTCAGCTCCGTGCCGGTGCCGGTGACGGAAGAGACGTTCCAGTTGGTCTGGGCAGCCTGCTCAGTGCCGGTGTCGGCGGGGGCATCCGTCTCCTCCGTGGAGGGATTGCCGCCGCAGCCCGTCAGGACCGCCGCCAGCATCAGCGCGGCAAGAAGCAGGGATAAGCACTTTTTCATGTTTCCATTCCTCTTTTCCTGTTAGTCGATACAGCTCGTATGTCGCTTTGCATATCATACCTTATCCTCATTCATTTTACAAGGTTTTTTTTACAATTTTTTAATATTTCTGCAAGTCCAATTTGCACAACCTTCATTTTCCCGTCCCACCTCTCTGAAATGCCGAAAGGCCGGCCCCACCGGGGCCGGCCTTCTGCCGCGTATGCTTATTTGATGACCAAGATGAGCTGGCCGCCCTTGACGGTCTCGCCCTCCTTCACCAGGATCTCCGACACCGTGCCGGACATCCGGGCGGTGATGGCGGTCTCCATCTTCATAGCCTCGATGGTGACCAGGGTCTGGTTCTTCTCCACGGTGTCGCCCACCTTGACGTTGAGCCTGCTCACCGCGCCGGGGATAGAGGAGCCCACCTGGCTCTTGTCCTCCGGGTCCGCCATGGGGACCTTGACAATGTTCTTCTGGGCCTCCTCGTCGGGCACCTGCACATCCCGGCGGATGCCGTTGAGCTCAAAGCTGACGGTGCGCATGCCCTCTTTGTCCACTTCGCCCAACCCTAAGTACTTGATGACCAGGGTCTTGCCGTCGGCGATGTTGACCTTGTTGGTCTCGCCCACCGCCAGACCGTGGAAGAACACATGGCTGCCCAGCCGCATGATGTAGCCGTACTCCTTCTGGTTCTTGACATAATCCTCCACTACCTTGGGATACAGGCAGTAGCTGAGGATGGCCCGCCAGGAGGGATCTGCATCAAAGGACTGCATCTCCCGCTTCTTCTCCTCAAAGTCCACGGGGGGCAGCAGCTCACCGGGACGGCAGGTGATGGGCTTCTTGCCCTTCAGGACCACCCGCTCCAGCTCCTTGGGGAACCCGCCTGCAGGCTGGCCCATCATGCCAGAGAAGTAGCTGACAACGCTGTCCGGAAAGGCCAGGCTCTCGCCCTTCTCCACGATGTTCTCCGGGGTCAGGTTGTTCTGGGTCATGAAGATGGCCAGGTCACCCACCATCTTGCTGGAGGGCGTCACCTTCACAATGTCGCCCACCATCTCATTGACCTTACGGTAGTTCTCCTTGACCTCCACAAACCGGTCGCCCAGGCCCAGAGACTCCACCTGGGGCTTCAGGTTGGTGTACTGACCGCCGGGGATCTCGTAGCGGTAAATATCCGTGGTATTGTACTCCAGGCCGCCCTCAAAGGAGTCGTAACGCTTACGCACATCCTCCCAGTAATCAGTGAGGGTCTGGAGCCGGTCCAGATCCAGCCCGGTGTCCCGCTCTGTGTCCTTCATGGCCGCCACCACGGCGTTCAGAGAGGGCTGGCTGGTCATGCCTGCCATGGAGCTGATGGCACAGTCCACCACGTCCACACCGGCCTCGGCGGCCAGCAACAGCGCCGCCACCTGATTGCCGGTGGTGTCATGGGTGTGGAGCTGGATGGGAATGCCGATCTCCTGCTTCAGGGTGGACACCAGCTTCTTGGCGGCGTAAGGCTTCAGCAGGCCGGACATATCCTTGATGGCAAGCATGTGGGCACCCCGGTGCTCCAGCTCTTTCGCCATCTTCACATAGTAGTCCAAGGTGTACTTGTCCCGCTTGGGATCCAGAATGTCGCCGGTGTAGCAGATGGTGGCCTGGCAGATCTTGTCCTGCTTGAGGACCTCATCCATGGCCACCTCCATGCCGGGGATCCAGTTCAGAGAGTCGAAGATCCGGAACACATCGATGCCGCTGCGGGCGGCCTCCTTGATGAACTCCCGGATCACGTTATCGGGATAGTTGGTATAGCCCACGGCGTTGGCGCCCCGCAGCAGCATCTGCAGCAGCAGGTTGGGGGCCTTCTCCCGGATCAGGTCCAGCCGCTCCCAGGGGGACTCGTGGAGGAAACGGTAGGCCACGTCAAAGGTGGCGCCGCCCCAGCACTCCAGAGAGAAAGCATCCGCCAGGATCTCGCTGGTGCCCTCCATACCCTTGACGATGTCCCGGGTGCGGACCCGGGTGGCCAGCAGGGACTGGTGGGCGTCCCGGCAGGTGGTGTCGCAGATCAGCAGTTTCTTCTGCCCCAGCACCCAGTCCGCCACGGCCTTGGGTCCCTTGGCGTCCAGCATCTGCTTCAGGCCATCGGGCCGGTTGCCGGTGACCGGCGGGAACCGGCAGGGATCGTACATCTTGTGTCCGTCCCGCTCCTTCACCACGATGTTCCCGATGTACTTGAGCATCTTGGTGGCCCGGTCCTGGCCCTCGTTCAGCTCAAACAGCTCCGGCGTCTCGTCGATGAACTTGGTGTGGCAGCCTCCCGCCAGGAAGGTGGGGTTCTGCAGGATGTTGGAGATGAAGGCGATATTGGTCTTGACGCCCCGGATGTGGATCTCCCGGATGGCCCGTCCGGCCTTCAGGCACACGCCCTGAAAGGTGTTATCCCAGGTGGTGACCTTCAGCAGCAGGGAGTCATAGTAGGGGGAGATCTCGCTGCCCACGCCGGCGGTGGCCGCGTCCAGCCGGACGCCGAAGCCGCCGGGAGACCGGTAGGAGGTGATCTTGCCGGTGTCGGGAGCGAAGTTGTTGGACGGGTCCTCGGTGGTGACGCGGCACTGGATGGCGTAGCCGTTCAGGTGCAGGTCACTCTGCTTCCTGATGCCGATGCGGGGATCGCTGAGAGGACAGCCCTCGGCGATCAGAATCTGAGAGCGCACCAGGTCCACGCCCGTCACCATCTCGGTGACGGTGTGCTCCACCTGGATACGGGGGTTCATCTCGATGAAGTAGTGGTGCCCTTCCCTGTCCACCAGGAACTCCAGGGTGCCGGCGTTCACATAGCCCACGTGCTTTGCGATCTTCACCGCGTCTTCATACAGGGCCTGACGGATCTTCTTGTCCACGGAGAAGGCGGGGCTGAACTCCACCACCTTCTGATAGCGCCGCTGGAGAGAGCAATCCCGCTCGAACAGGTGGACCACGTTGCCCTCTTCGTCGCCCAGCACCTGCACCTCGATGTGCTTGGGCTCCACCAGGAACTTCTCCATGAAGATGTCGTCATTGCCGAAGGCCTTCTTGGCCTCCGCCTTCACCAGATCGAAGTTGGTGCCCACCTCTTCCACGGTGTCACACCGGCGCATACCGCGGCCGCCGCCGCCGGCGGCCGCCTTGAGAATGACGGGGAAGCCGAACTCCATAGCCAGCTTCTGAGCAGCCTCCCGGCTCTTCAGGGGCTCTGTGGTGCCGGGGGTGGTGGGTACGCCGCAGGCCACGGCGATCTGCTTGGCGGACAGCTTGTCGCCCATCAGGTCCAGAACCTGGGAGGAGGGGCCGATGAACTTGATGCCCGCAGCCTCGCAGGCCCGGGCAAAATCCGCGTTCTCACTGAGGAAACCGTAACCGGGGTGAATGGCATCGGCGCCGTGCTTCTTAGCCAGCTCGATGATCCGGGGGATGTCCAGATAGGCGCCCAGGGGGCTCTCGTTCTCTCCGATCAGATAGGACTCGTCCGCGGCGGTGCGGAAGAGGCTGTATACGTCCTCATTGGAGTAGATGGCAATGGTCTGGAGGCCCAGGTCGTGGCAGGCCCGGAAGATCCGCATGGCGATCTCGCCCCGGTTGGCGACCAGGACCTTCTTGAATGCTTGGCTCATATATCGTTCCTCCTTCTCTCCGCCGGCAGGCGGGAATCTTTTGGTTCAGCTTAGTATACACCAACCCCGCCGCCGGTTGCAACGGCTTCCAGCCCGGATTTGTCAATTTTATCCCGCCGTCATATTTTGAGCCTGGCTGATGGGGCGCTTTGTCTATTTCAGCAGGTCTTATGTCTGCTATCAGCGGCACTGCGGCCCGCCGGGGGCACAAAAAAGACGGCGCCCTCAGGGCGCCGTCTCCGGCTCATCTCAGGCGGTCCTGCCAGCGGCTGCGAAGCTGAACCACCCCCGGGCGTCCCGCAGGACACCGGAGAAGCCGTCCCGCAGTGTCCAGCCCGTCACGCTGGTGTAGAGGGGCGCCACGGCCCCCTCCTCCAGCAGCAGGGCCTCCGCATCGCGGAGGCAGCCCATCCGGGCCTCCCCCTCCTCCGCGCCGGCGATGACCGACAGCAGGGTATCATAGGCGCTGTTGGCGTATTTACCCAGGTTCTCCGGCTTATCGGAGCCCCACTGCATCAAAAAGCACTCCGCATCGTTGCCCAAAGCCCGGATCTCCGTTCCTGCCAGGGTGAAGGTCCCCTCCTGCAGGGCGGTGTCCAGCTCTTCCCGGCTGACGCCGCGGGCCGTCACCTGGAGGCCCAGGGCGCTCTGCCAGGCGTCCACCAGCGCCTGGGCCACGGCGGCGCCGTTCCCCTCGTCCACGTAGAGATATTCCAGCTCCCCCAGGTCCCGGGCGTCGGCGTATCCGGCCTCCGCCAGCAGGCCGCGGGCCTCCTCCGCCAGCTCGTCCCGGTGCGCGGGGTCGTTGTCCAGCAGCACGCCGCCATCTGTACGGAAATCCTGCTCCCCGCTCCCCGGCACGCCGGGAGGGATCAGGCCCTCAGCGGCATACGCCGTGGCGCCCGCCGCCTCAGCAGCGGCAGAACGGTCCGCCGTCAGAGTCAGCGCCCGACGGACCCGGGCATCCATCAGCGTATCCTGCGCGCAGTTGAACACCACCGCCTGAACGCTCAGCTCCCGCGCCAGGGTCCGGCTCTCCGCCTCGATCAAGGCCGTCAGCTGCTCCGCCGGGAGGATGCCCAGGAAATCCACCTCCCCGGCGTCGTAGAGGTCCTGTCCCGCCTCTGCGGTCTCCGCAAAGCGGAACGTCAGGGTCTCCGGCCCGGAGAAACTGTTGCGGTAGGTCTCGCTGGCCTCCAGGGTCAGCGCCTCACCAGCCTCATACCCGCTCACCTGATACGGCCCGTTGGTCACAAGGCCCGTAAGGTCGTTCCACCAAGGGGCCGCCTCCGCCGGCTCCGCCGCTGCTTCGGCGGTTTCCCCGTCAGCGGCAGCGGTCTCCTCCTGCAGCAAGTCCTGCCGCAGAGGCATGGTGGCGGGCGCAGTGCAGACCTCCGTCAAAAACCAGTCGAACTTTCCGTTCAGCACCACCACCAGGGTGCTGTCATCCTCCGCCGTCACCTGCAGCAGCGACACGTCGCCGGTCTCCCGCACGGCGTCGTAGCCTGCTACCACGGACAGCAGCGACGCGCTGGGGGAATCGTTGGCCGGATCGGCCAGCCGCTGCCAGGCAAAGACAAAGTCCCCGGCCCGGACCGCCCGGCCGTCGGACCACTCGGCCTTCCGCAGCTTGAAGGTCCAGGTCACGGTGCCGTCGGCATTCTCCTCCGTACTGACGCTCTTGGCTGCGCCGTTCGTCACCGTGGTCCCGCCGGAGCCGTCTCCTGTTTTCCGCATCAGATTTTCATACAGGTGGACCAGGACGGTCTGGTCCGCCGTCTCTGTGGCGTAGATGGGATCCAGCTCCTCCGGCGCGCCGCCCACGCAGACGGAGAGGGCCGGCCCCTCCCCGCTTCCGCCGCAGCCGGTCAGGCTGAGAGCCAGCAGCGCCGCCGCCAAGAACAGCGCCCACCGGCGCTTCCAATTCTTCATATCGTCGTTCCTCCCGCTCTGGAGTCTAAAACGGGCACCCCTGCCGGGCACCCCTGCATATCAAAGGACCTGGTCTATTATAAAGATTATCAGGCAGCTTGTAAAGTTACGAGCCCTCAAAAAGTAACAAATAATTACAAAATTAAAAATTTATTCACAAATCACAGCAAGAACTCGAAAATGCCCTGTCTCCCAGCCGGAACCAGTGGCGTGAAAAGCGCCGGGCGCGGATTTCCGCGTCCGGCGTTCAAAGCCGTTTTCACGCTGTGGTCAGGCGGCCGTCCTCGTCGAACTTCACCGGAACGATCTCGTTCCGGGTCTTCTGGGCGATGTCGTCGATCCGCATCTTGGCAGGATAGTCGGAGATGAAAGTCACTGCCACGCCCTGCCGCCTGGCCCGGCCGGTCCGGCCGATCCGGTGGACGTAGTCCTGGTTTTCGTCCGGCACATCGCAGTTGAACACGATGTCCACATCATCCACGTCGATGCCACGGGCCGCCACGTCGGTGGAGACGAACACCCGCAGCTCGCCCCGGCGGAACTTCTCCATCACCTGCTCCCGCTTCCGCTGGGGAATATCGCCGTGGATGCACTCCGCGTCGATGCCCCGCATCTGCAGGAACTTGGTGATCCGCTCTGTGGAGCCCTTGGTGTTGCAGAAGGCCATGCACCGGTCGAAACCCGTCTCGTTCAGAATCTTTTCAATGGCGTCTGCCTTACCGTCGTGGGGCACGTCCATGCGGAACTGCTTGATGTCCGGCTTGTTCTGCTCATCCTCCCGGACGGTAATCTCCGCCGCGTCCCGCTGGTACACCCAGGCGATGTCCATGACCTCCCGGGAGATAGTGGCGGAGAAGAGTCCCAGGTTCTTCCGCTTGTTCATCTTGTCCAGCAGGCGGGTCACGTCATGGATGAAGCCCATGTCCAGCATCCGGTCCGCCTCGTCCAGCACCACGGTCTGCGCCGTGTCCACCCGGACGGTGCGGCGCTTCATGTGGTCGGAAAGCCGTCCCGGCGTGGCCACCACGATCTGGGGGTGCTTCTTCAGCGTGTCGATCTGCCGGCCGATAGGGGCGCCGCCATAGAGGCACACCGTCCGCACGCCGGGCTTGAAGGCTGCCAGGTCCCGAATCTCGTCGGTGATCTGGATGGCCAGCTCCCGGGTGGGGGCCAGGATTACCGCCTGGACGCTCTCGTCCTCCGGGTCCACATGCTCCACGATGGGGATGCCGTAGGCAAAGGTCTTGCCGGTGCCGGTGGGGGCCTTGGCGATCACATCCTGCCAGTCCATCATAGGCGGGATGCAGCCTGCCTGGACCGGGGTGGACACCTCAATGTTGCGTTTTTCAATGGCGCGTATGATCTCCGGCGACAGGTGCAGGCTGTCGAACCGGACGCCTTCCGTAAATTCCATGGCTCTCTTCCTCTTTCGTTTATCCGTTGGCCTGGCCGGCGCGGCTGCGCCCGTAGATCATGGGCACTACCAGGACTACCAGTGCCAGCAGGGCTGAGAAGAACGTGGTCTCGCTGGTCACCATAGCGCCGGCGGCCACCACCAGGCCCGCCAGCATCCAAAGCCAGCCGGCAAACCGGTGGACCTCTTTCCACAACGGCGGATTGTTTACCGTAAAGGAGAACCGCAGGGCCAGCTTGGCATCCTCCGTGCAGTCGAACATGTGGGAGCCCAGCAGCATCAGCACCAGACCCAGAATGCAGGGCGTGTAGAAGTTCAGACTTAGCCCCTGGCCGGAAGTCTCCAAAATGGCGCCGCTGCAGAACAGCAGGGAAATGGTTGGAAAGCCCCAGCGCCCCATGAGCCGGTTAAACGCCGGTGGGATCTTCATCCGCTTTTGATACTGCAGCAGCATGAACTGCGCGACAGCCTCCAGCAGGCACATCAAACCGGGCAGGAGGAGCGCCACCGCCCACCGGGGCAGGGAGTCATCCTGGCCGCCGGGGCCGATCAGGCCGGTCTCCACAATCTCCGGGATCCGGTCCCACATCCGCACGCCCAGGATCATTGGCAGGGCGCAGGCCGTCAGCGTCACGATCAGCAGCGCCCGCTGCTTTTCCGGCGACAGGTGCTTTCCAAATATCTCAGCCCCCCGGATTTCCAGGTCGCGGGGCAGGGCCTCTCTCTTTTTTCGGTTGCTCATAGTCAGCCGGGTCCTCCTTCTGGGGTCCGCAGGCAGATTGCTCTGCCGCCAAAATTTTTCTTTTCTCCGGGCTTCCTATGGACTGCGCCGGGGGAAACGGGTATTATTATATATGGAAAATACGCTTTTGTAAAGCACTGTCAAGGAAAACGCCCGTCCATGCGGAGCAGCCCCGCCCGGCCGCTCCTTGCTCTCCCGGAGAAAAGCAGTCCCGGAATATGTTCGCATTTCCCCGCATTCCTCCGTTTTTTGAGTAAATTTGTCTTATAATTGTAGTAAAATTTTGTATTGTGCCCCGTAAGATTCACAAATTTTATGGTACATTGTAAGAACCAGAAAGCTCCAGAGCGGATACGGAGGTGCCACGTGAACGGCGGAATGGATTATGTACGCATTTTGCGGGACCTGCGGGAAGATGCTGACAAGACCCAGACCCAGATCGCTGAGGTGCTCGGAACATCCCAGACGATGTACGCCCGCTATGAGCGCGGGGCCAACGAGCTTCCGATCCATCATCTGATCACGTTGAGCAAATACTACGGGGTCAGTACGGACTACCTGCTGGGTCTCAGCAAGGAACGCTGAAACGCGGACAGGGAGAGCTCCCTGTCCGCGTTTTTCAGGTTTCTTCAATCTGCCGGGGCAATCTCCTGTGCTTTTGCCTCGACCACGCTGCTCTCGTCGGCATCGGGCAGGTCCGCGGTAAAGTGATCTGCTGCCTGCCCGGTCATGGTGCCGGAAAACTCTGTAAGCCCGTTGTCGCCGCTGACAGTCTCATAGCTGGTGCCGTCCCCGTTGTCCTGGGACACAGTCCACCGGTCCAGGTCGCCAGTGACGTCAATGGTGACGGTCCGGGTCTCCCGGCTGCCGTCCTCATGCACCACATCCATATCGTAGGCGTAGTGATAGGCACCCGCGGTCTCCATGGCCTCGGTGATGTCAATCTCCTCACCCTGAGCGTGGAGGATCAGCCGGCCGTTCTCCTTGGTGACCGGCTCCCCGGCCGCCACGGTGACATACACCTCGTTGCCCTGGTTATCCTGGGCCAGGTACTGATTTCCGGATGTCCAGACGATGGTGAACTGCCGGAAGAACTCCCCGTCCGTGGCCACGTTCACTGCCCCGGCGGTGACGGCCAGCGCCATCACCATGGCAGCGGCAATGGCCGCGCCCCGCAGGACCCGGGGCATCCGCTTTCTGTGCTTCATCTCCTGCATTTTCTGAAAAACCTCCTGTTTGGCTTGGTCGGAGGCACGGAGATGGGAAAAGGTCTCCTGGTACAGTCTCTTGTCGATCATGACTCTGCCTCCTGTAAGATCAGTTTCAGCTTCCCCCTGGCCCGCATGAGCCAGGTCTGCACGGTGGACGGATTGGCCCCCATGGCCGCCGCGATCTCCTGTACGGAGCAGTCTTCGTAGTAGTAGAGATACACCGCGGCCCGGTATTTGGGCGGCAGGCCCATCACGTGCTGGTAGAGCTCACTCTGCTGCGGCGTGTCGAACACCGGCTCCCCGGCCTCCTCCAGAGGCCCGGTCCGCCTGCGCCACGGAGAGCGGAGCAGCTTCTTGCTCTCGTTCACCGCCACCCGGACGACCCAGTACCGCTCATGCTCCGGCGACCGGAAGGGCTTTCGCTCCAGATAGAGCTTCAGCAGCGTCTCCTGCATCACGTCCTCCGCGTCGGCGCGGTTTTTCAAATAGCTGTATGCCAGCCGGAACACGGTGTCGCCATAGCGCTCCACCGCCCCCTCGAATGCCGCGTCTGTCAATCTCATCACACCTTGCTGTTGGGATGGGCGGCAGCGCCGCCCGGAAAGGCCTTTCTATCGGGAATATCCCTCACTGGGGTGAAATATCTCACCCAGTCCGAAAGTTTTTCAAAAATCATGCGCCCCGCGCAGGAGCGGGATCTCGAAAACCGGAAACGGCTGAGCCGTTTCCGGTTTTCTGCGTTTTTCTCAGATCGGATCACTTGTGGGGCACGTGCCAGATGTTGTCGGCATACTCCGCCACAGCCCGGTCGGCGGCGAACACGCCGCTGCGGGCGATGTTGTGCAGGCTCATGCGATTCCAGGCCGTCTGGTCCCGATAGGTCTCCGCCATGCGCTTTTCCGCCTGGCAGTATGCCTGGAAGTCCGCCAGCAAAAAGTACTCGTCCGCGGGGCTGCCCCCGGCGCCGAACAGCAGCCGCTGGTACAGGTCGTCGTACCGGACACCGTCCCGGAAGCCGCTGCGCAGGGCGTCCAGGCAGCGGTGGAGCACCGGGTCCCGGTTATACAGCCGCTGGGGCACATAGCCCTCCTTCTTCAGCCGCTCCACCTCGTCTGCCCGCAGACCGAAGAGGAACATGTTCTCGTCCCCCAGCAGGTCGTGCATCTCCACGTTGGCACCGTCCAGGGTGCCAACGGTCAGGGCGCCGTTCATCATGAACTTCATGTTGCCGGTGCCGCTGGCCTCCTTGCCGGCGGTGGAGATCTGCTGGCTCACCTCGCTGGCGGGCATCAGCTGCTCCGCCAGAGAGACCCGGTAGTTCTCCAGAAACACCACCTGCAGCTTATCGCGGCAGATAGGGTCGTGGTCGATCTGATCCGCCAGGGAGTTGATGAGGCGGATGATCCGCTTGGCCACTGCATACCCCGGCGCCGCCTTGGCGCCGAACAGGAACGTGTGGGGCTGCGTGATGGCGTTGGGGTCGTCCTGGAGCTTCTGGTACAATGCGATGATGTGCAGCACGTTCAAAAGCTGCCGCTTATATTCGTGGAGCCGCTTCACCTGAACGTCGAAGATGGCGTCCGGGTTCAGTTCCACGCCCCGGGTCTTCTTGGCATGGGTGGCGAAGGCCGCCTTGTTGGCCCGCTTGATGGCACCCAGCCTCTCCAGAACAGAGGCGTCATCGGCATAGTCATCCAGCTTTTTCAGGGCCTGGGGGTGCAGCAGATAGTCGTCCCCGCCGGTCAGGTCCCGGATCAGGCCGTCCAGTCCGGGGTTGATCTCACTGAGCCAGCGGCGGTGGTCAATGCCGTTGGTGACGTTCCGGAATTTCCAGGGCTCCATGCCGTAGGCGTCCCTGAAAACGTCCTTTTTCAGGATCTCGGAGTGTAGGCCGCTGACGCCGTTGACCGCCATGCCGCCGGCGATGCAGAGGTTGGCCATGCGGACCTGACCGCCCCAGACGATGGCCATTTTCTCCGTCTTCTTGGGGTCGTGGTAGAAGTCCTCCACCTTCTTCTGCCAGCGGCGGGAGATCTCTAGGATAATCTGCCACACCCGGGGCAGCAGGAATTCCACCAGGCTCTGGGGCCAGCGTTCCAGCGCCTCCGAAAGGACCGTGTGGTTGGTGTAGGCCACGGATCTCGTGGTGATGTCCCACGCCTCATCCCAGTCCATGCCGGCGTCGTCGATCAGGATCCGCATCAGCTCCGGGATCACCAGGGCCGGGTGGGTGTCGTTGATCTGGATGACGTTCTTCTCATGGAAGTTCTTCATAGTGCCGTACAGTTCGGTGTGCTTGGCGGCGATGGACTGGAGGGTGGCGGACACGAAGAAGTACTGCTGCTTCAGCCGCAGAGACTTGCCCTCCAGATGATTGTCCTCCGGATAGAGGACCTTGGCAATGGTCTCTGCCATGGCCTCGTCCTCCGCGGCCTTCAGGTACTCGCCCCGGGAGAACAGGGACATATCCACCGGCTGGGTGGACCGGGCGTCCCACAGCCGCAGGACATTCACATGCTCCGTGCCGTAGCCGGCGATCTCCATGTCGCAGGGCACGGCCTGGACCACCGTGGCGTCCTCATTGACGATGTGCAGGTGGCCGTTGTCCCAGAACTCCCGCACGGTGCCGCCGAAACGGACCTCCTGGGTCTCCGCGGGCTTTGGCATCAGCCAGGCCGCACCCAGGTCCTTCCAGTTGTCCGGCAGCTCTACCTGCTGGCCCTCCACGATCTTCTGCTTGAAGATGCCCAGCTCGTAGCAGATGGAATAGCCGGTGGCCGGGATCTCCAGCGTAGTCATGGAGTCTAGATAGCAGGCGGCCAGGCGGCCCAGGCCGCCGTTGCCCAGGGCGGCGTCCGGCTCGATCTCAAAGATGTCGGCCGCCTTGAAGCCCAGGTGCTCCAGCGCCTCCCGCAGCTGGGGCAGCAGCCCCAGGTTGTAGGCATTCTTCATCAGGCTGCGGCCCATCAGAAACTCCAGAGACAGGTAGTGCACCTGCCGGGCATGCTGCTGGCGGGCCTTCTGACGGGTCTCCACCTCCCGCAGAGCCATCATGTCCCGCAGGACCAGGGCGCTGGCCCGCATCATCTCTCCATCCGTTGCCTCCGCCGCCGTCTTTCCGAAGCTGACCATCAGCTTGGCGGTGAGGGCGTTCTCCAGGGTCTGTGTGGTAATTGGTGTCATGCGTCTCCTTACTCCGCCGGCTCCTGTTTCCCGGCGGTCCCCTTCTTGGGTTTGGTCTCTTTCTTGGCAGGCGTCCTCCTGCCGCTTTTGGCGGCCGTCTTTTTGGCGGCCGGTTTCTTGGCTGCCGTCCGCTTTCTGGCGGCAGGCTTCTTCTCCGGTGCGGCCGGAGCGGCCTCCTCAGCCGCCGGCTCGGCGGACGATTGTGCCGCTTCCGCGGTCGGCTGCGGAGCAGGTTCGTCAGATGCGGGCTCCGCCGCTTCCGCGGGGGCGGTCTCTTCCGCGGGGGCGGATTCCTCCGCCGGGGCGGACTCTTCTGTCCGGACGGGCTCCTCCGCAGGGGGCCAAGGCTGGCCGGTGACGGTGCTGTAAATGTGCAGGTACTCCCCCGCGCTCCGGGCCCAGCTGAAATCGCAGGCCATAGCCCGCGCCCGCAGCCGGGCGAAGGCGTCGGGATAGTCCTTGTAGAGATACACCGCCTCCCGGATCACATACAGCATATCACTGCCGGCGTAATTTGCAAAGGTAAATCCGTTGCCGGCGTCCCTCCAGGACTCGTACGGGCTGACGGTGTCCTTCAGTCCGCCGGTCTCCCGGACGATGGGCACGGTGCCGTACCGCATGGCGATCATCTGACTCAAGCCGCAGGGCTCGCTCTTGGAGGGCATCAGAAACAGATCCGCGCCTGCATAGATGGCCATGGACAGCTCCTCGTTGTAGTCCAGGCGCACGGCCATGCGGCCGGAATACTGCTGGGCTGCCCACTGGAAGAACTCCTCGTACTTCCGGTCCCCCTTGCCCAGGATCACCATCTGCAGGGGCAGCTCCATCATGTCGTGGAGCACCTCGCACACCAGATCCAGGCCCTTGTGGGACACCAGGCGGCTGACGATGCCCACGATGGGAACGTAGGGCTCCTGCCGCAGGCCCATGAGCTTCTGCAGCTCCGCCTTGTCCGCCTGCTTGCCCGCCATGTCCGCCGCGCTGTAATTGACGGCGATGTGGGGATCCGCGGCGGGGTCATACCGCTTCACGTCGATGCCGTTCAGCACGCCGGAGAGCTTGTAGCCGCAACGGCGCATGATGCCGTCCAGCCGGTGGGCGAAGTAGGGCATCTTCAGCTCGTTGGCGTAAGTAGGAGAGACGGCGTTGACGGCGTCGGCGCACAAGATGGCGCCCTTCAGCAGGTTCACGTCCCCGTCCATCAGAATGGTGCCGTCATCCGCCCAGCCGTGGTCCAGGCCGAACAGGTCCCCCAGGGTCTGGCGGCCGTAGCGGCCCTGGTACTCAATATTATGAATGGAGAGCACGGTCCGGATACTCCGGAACCGCTCCTCCCGCACGCTGTCATCCTTCAGATAGATGGGCACCAGGGCGGTCTGCCAGTCGTTGCAGTGGATGACCTCCGGCCAGAACCTCAGGTGGGGCAGCATCCGCACCACGGCCCGGGAGAAAAATCCGAACCGCTCGCCGTCGTCCATGTAGCCGTACAACTCCGGACGCCGGAAATACTGCTCGTTGTCCAGGAAGTACCAGGTGACGCCGTCCCGTTCCATGGAGAACAGCCCGCAGTAGCTGTGGCGCCAGGCCAGGTCCACATAGTCGTAGCACTCAAAATGCAGCTGGTCGCTGAATTTCTCCTTCACCTTCTGGTACAGGGGCAGCACCACCGCCACATCCGCGCCCTGGGCCGCCAGCGCCGCAGGCAGGGAGCCCGCCACATCCGCAAGGCCTCCGGTTTTGCAGAACGGAACCGCCTCGCTGGCCGCATATAAAATCTTCATAGTCCTCTCCTTTCACGCTCATGCGCCCCGCCCTCCGGCAGGGTCAGGGACCGGCGGGACTCCGTCAGCCGGAGCCCCGCCCGTCTATTCGCCGTCCTGGAAGCCTTCCTCCCGCACTCATACCTGACTGCCCTTGGCCAGCACGATGGGATACGAGCTGTGTCCCATCAGCGTCCGGTCCGGCAGGATCTCTACATTTTTATCCGCGATCAGATGGGACACTGCCGCGCCCCCGCGCACCGCCGTCTCCTTGAAGAGCACGCAGTTGCGCACCACAGCGCCGGCCTCCACCACCACGCCGGGGAAGAGGATGGAGTTCTCCACCACGCCCTCGATGTTGCAGCCGTCTGCGATCAGGGAGTTCTCGCAGTAGCCGTCCGGTCCGATGTAGGCAGAGGACTTGTCAGTGGCCTTGGCCCGGATGGGCCGCTCGGCGCAGAACAGCTCCGCCCGGATGGCCGGGTCCAGCAGCTGCATACTGCGGTCGTAATACTCCTGTACAGAGCGGATCTGCGCCGCGAAGCCGCCCCAGATGTATCCCTGGAGCTTCAGGCTGTCCTTCCGGGCCTGGAGCACGTCCCGCCGCAGGCTGTACTGATCCCGGGTGGCGCACTCGTCCACCAGATCCAGCAGCAGCCTGGTGGAGAGGATGTACACTTCCAGCCCCCGGTAGCCCCTGGGCCGGTGGAGGTGATACAACACATCCGTGACGCGGCCGGTGCCGTCCAGCTCAAAATAGGTGCCGTTCTCCGTCTCAAAGCTGTCGTTGCCGCAGACTACGGTAATGTCCGCGCCGGACTTGATGTGCTGGTCATAGATGTCGGACAGGGGCAGGTTCACCACCAGGTCGCCATCCATAAGCACCACATAGTCCCGGCGGATCTCCTCCAGATAGGAGCGGACGCCCGCCAGGGCCTCCATCTTGCCCCGGAAGACCGCTGCCTCGCCCCAGTGCTGTTTGTATGCAAAGGGGGGCAGGATCTTCAAGCCGCCCCGCTTGCGGGACAGATCCCAGTCCTTGCCGGTGCCCAAGTGGTCCAGCAGGCTCTGATAATGGCCGTGAAGCACCACACCCACGTCCGTGACACCGGCGTTCACCAGGTTGGACAGGGCGAAGTCCACCGCCCGGTACCTCCCGCCGAAGGGGATGGACGACGCGGAGCGGATCTCCCCCAGCTCCCGCAGGTCATTGCGCTTTTCATAGGAAAAGATGATCCCGTGCATGCCGTTCATCTGGACACCTCCTCGCCGTTCTTGTTCAGCATCACGCCGGGGCGCACCCGCTTCTCATCCTCCAGGACGCAGCCCGGCGCCAGCACCGTCAGGCCCCAGGGATCCGGCGCCGTCTCCTCCGGCGTGCCGCCCAGGCGGCAGTTGCGGCCGATGCGGCAGCCCTCGCCCAGGATAGCGTATTCCACCACAGCGCCGGGCTCCACGGTCACCCCGGGGAACAGGACGGAGTAGGACACCCGGGCCCCCTCCCCCACGGTGACATTGGGAGCCAGGACGGAGTTCTCCACCGTCCCCTCCAGATCGCTGCCCCGGTTGAAGGCACTGTGGCTGATCTGGCAGCGGCGGCCCAGAAAGGCCGGCGGCGCGTTGACGGACCGGGCGTAAATGGGCCAGGACTCGTCCAGCAGGTCCAGGCCCGACTCCGGGGAGAGCATATCCATGTTGGCGTCCCACAGGGACTCCAGCGTCCCCACGTCCTTCCAGTAACCGCTGAAGCGGTAGGCGGCCATCCGTTCTCCATCCCCCAGCATGGCGGGGATCACATTTTTGCCGAAGTCATTTTCGGAGTTGGGATTGGCCTCGTCAGCCTCCAGATACCGCCGCAGGGTCTTCCAGGTGAAGACGTAGATGCCCATGGACGCCAGATTGCTCTTGGGCTCCTTGGGCTTCTCCGCGAACTCCGTGATGAGGTCGTTCTCGTCCACGCTCATGATGCCGAAGCGGGACGCCTCCGACCACGGCACCTCCATGACGGAGATCGTGCAGGCGGCGCCCACGGCCTTATGACGCTCCACCATCTTGGAGTAGTCCATCTTGTAGATGTGGTCGCCGGAGAGGATCACCACATACTCCGGGTCATACAGGTTGATGAACCCGATGTTCTGATAGATGGCGTTGGCAGTGCCCTTGTACCAGGTGCCGCCCTTGCTGCCCATATAGGGCGGCAGGATGTGGACGCCGCCGGTGGACCCGTCCAGGTCCCAAGGCACGCCGCTGCCGATGTAGCTGTTCAACTCCAGGGGCCGGTACTGGGTCAGCACGCCCACGGTGTCGATGCCGGAATTGGTGCAGTTGGACAGGGGAAAGTCGATGATGCGGTATTTCCCGCCGAAGGGCACGGCGGGCTTGGCCATGTCGCCGGTGAGGACGTACAGGCGGCTGCCCTGGCCGCCGGCCAGCAGCATGGCGATGCACTCTTTTTTCATGTCTTTTCCAACTCCTTTGCCTGTTGTTTCTTCCTGGGTCTGGGGAACGTCCCCTCGCCCCGCAGGAACACCGCACCGAAGGCCGGGATCCGGATGGCGGCGGAGCACTCCTTTCCATGGGAGGGCACGGCCTCCACCATCACCGCCTCAGAATCGCCGAAACCGTCGCCGCCGTATGCGGGGTCATCGGTATTGAACACGGGCACATACCGCCTGTGGGGCGGCACGCCCATCCGATAGTTCGTATAGGTGTTGGGCGAGAAGTTCACCGCGCACATAAGGTCGCGGCCCTTCTTGTCCCTGCGCAGAAACACCACCACGTTGTTGTGGTTGTCGTCCGGCACCAGCCATTCAAAGCCCGCCCAGTCGAAGTCGACCTCCCACAAAGCCGCCGTCTTTTTATAAAAGGCGTTGATCTCCCGAAAGAACTTCCGGAGCTTCTGATTCTCTGGTCGGTCCAGCAGGTACCAGTCCAGCTGCCCGTCGGAGTCCCACTCGTGCCACTGGCCGACCTCCGCCCCCATAAACAGCAGCTTCTTCCCCGGGTGGGCCAGGAGATAGGCGTAGAAGCCCCTCAGGCACCGCAGCTGGTTGTCGTAGTCCCCAGGCATCTTCCCCACAATGGACCCCTTCATGTGGACCACCTCATCGTGGGAGATGGGCAGCACAAAGTTCTCAGAAAAGGCATACATCATGGAGAAGGTGATGTCCTTGTGGTTGTACTGGCGGAAATAGGGATCCAGCTTCAAATAGTGGCACATGTCGTTCATCCAACCCATGTTCCACTTCAGATTGAAGCCCAATCCCCCCACGTCCGGCGGGCGGGTCACCAGGGGCCAGGCGGTGGACTCCTCGGCGATCATCAGCACGCTTGGGTCCGTCTGGAAGGCCATGGTGTTCAGCTCCCGCAGAAACTCGATGGCCTCCAGGTTCTCGTGTCCACCGTACTGATTGGGGGTCCAGGCTCCGCCCTGGCGGTCGTAGTCCAGGTACAGCATGGAGGCCACCGCGTCCACCCGCAGGCCGTCGATGTGGTACTCTTCCAGCCAGAAGCGGGCGGAGGAGAAGAGAAAGCTCTTCACCTCGGGCCGGCCGTAGTCGAAGACCCGGGTGCCCCAGGCGGCGTGCTCCCGCTTGTTGGGATCGCTGTACTCATAGCAGTAGGTGCCGTCGAATTCGTAGAGGCCCTGAGCGTCCTTGCAGAAGTGGGAGGGCACCCAGTCCAGCAGCACCAGGATGCCGTTTTTATGCATGTGGTTCACGAACCACATGAAGTCCTTGGGCGTGCCGAACCGGGAGGTTGGGGCGAAGTACCCGGTGCACTGATAGCCCCAGGAGTCGTCCAGGGGGTGCTCCGTCACCGGCAGCAGTTCGATGGCGGTGTAGCCCATATCCTTCACATAGGCGGCCAGATCCTTCGCCAGGTCCTTGTAGTCGATGAAGTCCCCGTTCCCCCGCTTTTTCCAGGAGCCCAGATGGACCTCATAGATATTCAGCGGTGATGTATAGACCGGGTGCTTGGCCTTCTTCTCCCGGAAAGCGCCGTCCGTCCACTTGAATCCGCTGATGTCATACAGCTTGCTGGCTGTCGCCGGCCGGGTCTCTGTGTGGAAGCCGTAGGGGTCCGCCTTCTGGCGGACCTGGCCGTCCGCCCCCCGCACCGCATATTTATAGGAAGTATAGACCGGCAGGTCCGGCAGAAAGCCCTCCCAGATCTCGCCCTTGCGGGCGAGGGGGGCCGCTCCCTCCTCCCAGTCGTTGAAGTCGCCCACGACGGACACCGCCTCCGCATGGGGGGCCCAGACCCGGAACGTCCAGCCATCTCTGCCCCGCTTTTTGGCAGGGTGGGCGCCGAACCAGCGCCAGCCGTCCGTCATCGTCCCCTGGTGGAAACGGTCCGCCTGTCCTTGTTTTGCCATGGCAGCAGCTCCTCTCCCCGCCGCGGAGTATCCCCGGCAGGCTCGTCATTCTTAGAGTAAAGCGTTTGCGCGGAATCTGGATATGCATATAATTGTTTATATTATACTTCCTGGGAAAAATACCGTCAAGGATGGTCCTGTCGAAAAAGGGCGGCACAAGTTGGTGGGATTTCCCAGTTTTTTCCCGTATTTTCACAAGAATGTTTGGTGCTTTTTGTGGGATTGGTCAGGATTTTTCCCGGAACTTTCCGCTTTTTAATCTCGTCTGAACAGAGGAAAAATTTTCCGCCCGTGTTGGGCGGAACGGAAAGGAAGAATCCCATGAAATCCCGCTCTCTGTTCTGTGCGGCACTGGCCGTGCTGCTGCTCCTGCTCTCCGCCTGCGGTCATCCGGCACCAGAGGCCAGCGGAGCCGCAGCGGAAGGGCTCTCCGCCACGGACACCATCACGCCGGAGGAAGGCGTCGCCATTCTGGAAAAGCAGCTGGGCGCAGTGGACGAGGCCACCGGCAATGTGATGTCCTACGGCTACGAAGGGCCGCTTACTCTGGACGGAGTGGACTATTACAACTACCGGGTCTCCTGGCTGGTGGACGGCGATCACCTGTCCTATCTCACCAACTATCTGGTATCCACCGACGGGCTGGTGGTCCAGGAGTACCTGCCGGAGACGGATTGATTGCCAAATGAAACCACCCGCCGGGCCTGCATAGCCAAACAAATCCTGCGGATACTAGCTTTTGCCAAGCAGAATCATCCTGAAAAATCTGAAAGACAAAAGGAGTTTTCGATATGAAGGCAACTGGAATCGTGCGGCGGATCGATGACCTGGGCCGGGTGGTAATCCCCAAGGAGATCCGGCGCACCATGCGGATCCGGGAGGGCGATCCATTGGAAATCTACACCAGCCGCGAGGGTGAGGTCATCTTCAAGAAATACTCGCTGCTGGGCGGTGTGGAGGACTTCGCCGCGGAGCTCTGCGAGACCATGAGCCGGTCCACCGGCAGCGTCTGCGCCGTCACGGACCGGGACACGGTCATCGCCGTGGCGGGCGGCAGCAAGCGGGAGCTTATGGGCAAGCGGATCACCCCGGAGCTGGAGCAGATCATGGAGAGTCGGAAAATCTACCAGTACACCGGCGAGGGCCAGCCCCTCCAGGTGACGGAGGGCATCGACAGCCTGCTGACCACCGTGGCGGCCCCCATCCTGGCGGAGGGCGACCTGCTGGGCCTGGTGCTGTTCATCTCCAGCGATCCCGCTGCCGTCACCGGCGACACCGAGTACAAGCTGGCCCAGACCATCGCCGCCTTTCTGGGCCGGCACATGGAGAGCTGAATCCTCTCTCCCGCGCGGACGCCTGTACAGGCGTCCGCGTTTTTGATGGCATGAAATGCCGGAAAGACGCTATGCTGGAAGTATCCCCCAATTCGGAAGGAGCTGCTTCCATGACAGTTTCAGAGTGGATCGCGTATGTGGACCAGCGGGTCTGGGGCCCGGGAATGCTGGTGCTGCTGATGGGCACCGGCGTCTTCCTCACCCTGCGCACCCGCTTTCTCCCCTGGCGGAACCTGGGCTGGGCGCTGAAAAGTGTTCTCGGCCGTGACTCCCGCGCCAAGGCAGGCGGGGCCGGCGATGTGTCCCCCTTCTCCGCCCTGATGACCACGTTGGCCGCCACCATCGGTACCGGCAACATCGTGGGCGTGGCCACGGCCCTGGTGGCGGGCGGCCCCGGCGCCTTGGTGTGGATGGAGATCTCCGCCCTCTTCGGCCTTTCCTCCAAGTGCGCGGAGTGCCTGCTGGCCGTCAAGTACCGCCAGTGGGACGCCGGCGGCGAAATGCGCGGCGGCCCCATGTATACCATGTGCGCCGCCCTGCGGTGGAAGCGGCTGGGAGGTGCCCTGGCCTTTCTCTTCGCCCTCTTCACAGTCCTGGCCTCCCTGGGCATGGGGGACATGGCCCAGGCCAATTCCATCGCCGGGGCGCTGGCCGACAGCTTCTCCGTTCCGGCCCGGACCACCGGGGTGGCAGTGGCTCTGCTGGCTCTTGTGGTCATTCTGGGCGGTATCCGGCGGATCGCCGGGGTCTGCTCCGTGGTGGTGCCCCTCATGGCGGTCCTTTACCTGCTGGCGGGCACGGCAGTGCTGCTGGGGCACCTGTCCGCTCTGCCCGGGGCCGTGGCAGAGATGTTCCGCCTGGCCTTCTCTCCCGCCGCTGCTGCGGGCGGCGCGGCAGGGACTATGACTGCCTCCGCCCTGAACGCCGCTCGCTGGGGCATTGCCAGAGGCTGCTTTTCCCACGAGGCGGGCATGGGTTCCGCCGCCATCCCTGCTGCCTCCGCCGCCACAGACAGCCCCGCCCGCCAGGGGTATGTGAACATGACCGGCGTATTCTTCGACACCACAGTGATCTGCACAGTCACGGGCCTGTGCATCTGCGCCTCCGGCGTGCTGGGGACCGCCGACGCTTCCGGCGCGCAGGTAAACGGCGTGGCTCTCACTGCCTTGGCCTTTAAGACTGTGCTGGGCCCCCTGGGGGGGCTGCTGGTCTCCCTGGGGATCGTGTTGTTCGCCTTCTCCACCATCCTGGGATGGGAGTTCTGCGGAGAAACGGCCTTTGCATTTCTCTTCGGCCGCCGGGCCATCCCTCTCTATCGAATTCTCTTCGCCCTGGCGGCCTTTCTCGGCGCCACTCAGAGTCTGGAGGTGGTGTGGAATCTCTCCGACATCTTCAACGCCCTGATGGCAGTGCCCAACCTGATCTCCCTGCTCCTCCTCTCCGGCACCGCCGCCCGGGAGCTGGAGGCCTTCCAGCCGGAGATCCGCCGCGGGCGGAGACTCCGGCAGAGGCGGGCCGTCCGGCGGGCACTCTGAGTCCGCTTTCTTCAGGTGCCACCGACGGGGGCCGCCTGCCCCTGCCGGCATGTCCGGGACCGTGTGCAGGTCCGTCTCCCCATTCGGATGGGAAATGGCGGAATTCGTGAATTTTTTTCTGGAGGAGTTGCTTTTTTCCAGTTTGATGGTAAGATAAAGTACGGTAAAAATTTTAAACAAAGGACTTGATACCATGACCAAAATTGATATTGTCTCCGGCTTCCTTGGCGCCGGCAAGACCACTCTTATCAAAAAGTTGCTGGCGGAGGCCTTTCCCGGCGAAAAGCTGGTGCTGATCGAGAACGAGTTCGGCGAGATCAGCATTGACGGCGGCTTTCTGAAGGAGTCCGGCGTGCAGATCAGCGAGATGTCCGCCGGGTGCATCTGCTGCTCCCTGGTGGGGGACTTCCACAAGGCGTTGAAGGACGTGCAGGCTCAGTTCCACCCGGACCGCATCCTCATCGAGCCCTCCGGCGTGGGCAAGCTGTCCGACGTGATCGTGGCGGTGCAGAACACCGCCGATGAGACCGACGACATGAAGCTGAACAGCTTCGTCACCGTGGCGGACGCCACCAAGGTGAAGGTCTACATGAAGAACTTCGGCGAGTTCTACAACAACCAGATCGAGGCCGCCGGCACCATCATCCTCTCCCGGACCCAGAAGATGAGCCAGGAGAAGCTGGAGGCCGCCGTGGCCATGCTGCGGGAGAAGAACGCCGACGCCGCCATCCTCACCACCCCCTGGGACCAGCTGGACGGCAAGACCATCCTGGCGGCCATTGAAAAGGTGTCCCTGGCGGACGAGCTGCTGGGGAAGATGCGCGCCGAGCACGCCGCCGATGAGGCGGAGCACGAGCATGCGCATCACCACCATGACCACGAGCATGCGCATGAGGAGCACGAACACCATCACGATCACGATGAACACGCGCATCACCATGACCACGACCACGAGTGCGACGATCCCAACTGCTCCTGCCACCACCATCACCACCACGCCGACGAGGTGTTCACCTCCTGGGGCAAAGAGACCCCCAAGGTGTTTGCCCAGGCGGACATTGAGCGGATCCTCACGGCCCTGGACTCCGGCGACTACGGCAAGATCCTGCGGGCCAAGGGCATCGTGAACGGCGAGGGCGGCAAGTGGATCGAGTTCGACTTCGTCCCCGAGGAGCATGAGGTCCGGGCAGGCCATCCCGACTACACCGGCCGGCTGTGTGTCATCGGCGCCGAGCTGCAGGAGGACAAGCTCTCCCAGCTCTTCGGTCTGTGAACTCTTTTCTTGAAAGACTGTAACCACACTTGATATTGCTGCACAAAATCAAGTGGAGTCCGTCCCCGAAGTAGGGAAAAGAGCCAAAAGAGCTTCAGCGCGCCGCGGTGGCCGGTGTGGGGGACTCTCAGAGTCGAAAGTCAGATTTCCTGCTGTCCGGGCGCCCGTTCCGCGTATTTTACCCGAAAGGAAATGCACATTATAATGGCAGACATTCCTGTTTATCTGGTGGCCGGCTTTCTGGATGCCGGCAAGACCAATTTCATCAACGGCATCCTGGAGGACGGCTTCGCCCGCCAGGATCCCACCCTGCTGCTCTGCTGCGAAGAGGGCGAGGAGGAGTACGAGAAAAACGCTCTGGACAACGTGACGGTCATCACCATTGAGGACGAGGAGGACCTGAAGTGCTCCTACCTGAAGGAGCTGGAGAAAGAGTACCACCCCAAACAGGTGCTGATCGAGTACAACGGCATGTGGCAGATGGAGCGGCTGTACCGGGAGGTTCTGCCCGCCAACTGGGTGCTGTACCAGATCATGACCTTCGTCTACGCCCCCACCTTTGAGATGTACGCCAAGAATATGGGCCAGCTGATGATGGAGAAAATCACCAACGCGGACATGCTGGTGTTCAACCGCTGTACGCCGGAGCTGCGGGACGCCCTGCGGAAGCGGAACCTTCGGATGGTGAACCGTCGGGCTGACATTTACCTGGAGATGGAGGACGGCACCAGCGAGGACTACCTCACCGGCGACGAGTGCCCCTTCGACCTGAGCCAGGACCTGATCGACGTGCCGGACGACGACTTCGGTGTGTGGTATGTGGACGTGATGGATCACCCGGACCGCTGGGCGGGCAAGATGGTCCACATGAAGCTTATCATGTGCCACTCCAAGAAGTACCCGGGCATCCACTGCCCCGGCCGCTTTGTCATGACCTGCTGTGAGAACGACATCCAGTTCATGGGTCTCATCGCCAAGGGCATGAACCTGAACCAGTACCAGAACCGGGACTGGGTGGAGGTCACCGGCCGGATGGCGGTGGAGAAGCACGCCGCTTACAAGGGCAAGGGGCCGGTGATGCATGTGATCTCCATCGGGCCCTGTGAGAAGCCCCAGCAAGAAGTCGTGACGTTCTAAGGGGGGAGCGGGCTCCCCTCCTAACCACCCCACCACCAGTCTGCGGACTGGTGTGTGCGCCCAAGGCGCACGGATCAACGTATTTTCGGCAGGCGCATGTCCTGCCGAAAATGGATCCGAATTTCTTCGAAATTCGATACGGGGTGTATAACCTTGCTGCAAAAATCCCCTCCGTTGTTGAACGGAGGGGATTTTTGTCTTATGCGAGACCAAGCGCCCAAGGATTCTCATCGGGCAGGCCCCGGCCCGTCTCCCAGCGGCTCACGGCCTTGTCCGTCACGTGGAGCCGTTCCGTCAGTTCCCCCTGGCTCCAGTTCTTCTCTTTTCGGCGCCGGGCGATCAGCCCGCCGGTGGCTTTTGCGTCCATGCCATCCGCTCCTTTTCCAGCCATATCATACCACAAAACTGTCTCAAAGGCACTCTACACTTCGCAGGAGCCTTGCTTTTTTCCGGAAAATCCTTATAATGGAGGTATTCTGTGTGTGTGGAAATCCAACCAGAAAGGACCGTCTGCTCTTGAAGCTCCATGACCATTTTCCCAAAGTCCGACTGCCCCTGTGGGCCACGCTTCTGGCCGCTGTGCTGCTGGCGGGCGCCATCACTCTGCTGGCGCTCTGGTGCCAGCCCAATGCCCTGCGGAGCGTCCTGGCCGTCTTCCGGGCGCAGCCGCTGCTGATTATCCTGAACTGCCTGCCGGTGGGGATGCTGCTGCTGGTGTTCACCTGCCTGCTCCGGAACGTGTTCTTCGCCGGGGCGCTGGCGAACTTCGCCGTCTGCGCCCTGTCTATCGCCAACCGCATCAAGATCGAGGTACGGGACGAGCCGGTGTTTCCCCGGGACTTTGCCCTGCTGAAAGAAGCGGGCAGCGCTGTGGGGACTTACGACATCCAGTTCCCGGTGCCGTCCATCGCCGCCGTCGTGGTGTTCTCGCTGGTGCTGGTGGCCCTGGGGCTTTTCGTAGGCAGCCGCCCCTTCCCCATCGCCCGGCTCCGCGGCTGGGTGGGAAGCCTGCTGGGGGCTGCCGCCAGCTTTGCCGTGCTGGCAGGACTGATCCTGACAGTCTATGCCTCCAATGATCTGTACAACTCCTTCCGGGTATCCAACGCCTACTATATTCCCTCCGTGTTCAACGAGCTGGGGTTCCCCTACTGCTTCTGCCACCAGTTCACCACCTACCCGGTGGACAAGCCTGAGGGCTTCAGCCGGTCGGAGGCGGCCGGCTGGGACCAGGGCGGCGACACCGGTCTGGGGAAGGATGTGAACGTCATTATGGTGATGGATGAGGCCTTCTCCGATATCACGGACAGCGACGCTTTCGCTTTCACAGCGGAGAACGACCCCCTGCCCAACCTCCACGCCCTGCGGGAGGATCCCCACGCCGTCGCCGGCCATATCGTGGTGCCCGGCTTCGCCGGCGGCACTGCCAACACGGAATTCGACGTGCTGACAGGCATGCAGACCAACGCGCTCGCTGCCGGAACGACCTCCTCCTTCCGGGTGGTAAACCGGAACCTGGACAGCCTCTTCCGGGTGTTTGGCGGCGATGGCTACCACACCTCCTTCTTCCACCCGGGGGACGACTGGTTCTACAACCGAGAGAACGTCTACCGCTGGTTCGGGGCGGAGGAGACCGTATTTGCTGACCAGATGGAGGCGCTTGCATACAAGGGCCGCTGGGTCACGGATGACTACATGGCGGGCCTGATTGAACAGGAATTCGCGGACACTGTGGCCGCCGGCGAGACGCTGTTCCACTACACAACCACCATTCAGAACCACATGTCCTACACCCTGGACAAGTACGGCGAGAGCTATGCCTATCCGGAGGTGCCGCTGAACACGGCGGTGTCCGACGAGGTGGAGACGCTGCTGAGAGTCTACACCGAAGGGGCTCGGGACGCGGACGCCATGCTGGGCCGTCTGGTGGACACTTTCTCCGCCGCGGAGGAGCCGGTGGTGCTGGTGTTCTTCGGAGACCACCTGCCCTATCTGGGCGACAACCAGCTGGCCTACGCGGAGCTGGGCTTCACGGCCCGGCCGGAGTGGGACGCGCTGACCTCCTACGAGACGCCCTATGTGATCTGGGCCAATGACGCCGCCGCGCAGGCCCTGGACTGGGAGGCCGCCGTAGCGTCCCTGGACCTGCCGGAGGATGGGCGGCTCTCCGCCAGCTTCCTGGGGGCCGCGGTGCTGGAGCTCACCGGGCGGACCGGGGAGAGCCCCTGGTTCGACTTTCTGAACCAGCTGCGCCGGGAGCTGCCTGTGGTGCAGAAGCAGGCGTATCAGCTGGCAGACGGCACAGTGACGGACCAGCTGACGGAGGAACAGGCGGCGAAGATCGCCAAATGGCGTCAGTGGAGCTACTACAAGCTGATGTATAAGGAGATCGACTGAAAACGGCCCCCGGTGGACAGTGTCCGCCGGGGGCCGTTCTTTTCTTGACAGGTCTGACTGCCCTTGATACAATGGAGAAAAGCCCCATCTTTTGAAAGGATGTGCGCCCCATGAAGTCCTGGTCTCAACGGGAACTGGCGCTGGCTGTGCTGGTGGTCTTTGCCGCACCGGCTATCCCCTATGTCACCTCCCGCTTGCTGGGGGATTTGTCGTCTCTTTTCCTTGGGACAGTTCCTCTCATAGGGACGCTCTTGTCTCTGTTCCTCTACGCTTGTATCTCTGCCCTGGTGACGGGGGGCCGTTTTTTCTCTGGGCCCGGAGAGGCCGCCGGATCTGGCCCTGGGTCTTGGCTCTGGCGGTCTGCCTGGGTCTATTCCGTCTTTTGTGTATAGACATAAATGCCACTAACAATCTGCTGGCACTTGTTACTGGCTATCACAACAATGAGTCCACCGCTTTCCACCTGCTCTACCTACGGGTATGCTACAGCGGAATGCTGTTTGGGGTGGCCTTGGCGGCCATTGTCGCCTGGTTCCTTCGCAAAATCAACTCCTGACAAGAAAGCCGCCCGGAGCCGTTGGCTCCGGGCGGTTCGGTGTGGAGCTCCCGCCCCTGATGGATCGGGACATTGGCCGGCCCATGGAAAGCTAGGCCGTGTGGAATTCCGGCCCGGAATCCCGTGCTCCTTTGCCTACATCCCCTCCAGCGGTTGCAGCTCCGTTCCTTCCGGGAAGGCCCCGGCATAGGAGACGCCTACCGCATCCAGCAGCTCCAGCCGCATCCGGCAGAAACTCCCGCCGCCGGTGATGCAGAACACGTTTTCCCCCTGCCGCAGCGTCACCGGCCAGTTGCTCCAGATGGCGCCGTATGCCTCCTCCGATGCCCCCTGCAGTTCCCAGGACTCCCCACCGGCCAGACACACCGTCACCGGCTGGTCCTGGGAGGCATAGGTGCAGTTCACCGTGGTCGTGCAATCCTCCTCCACGGCGACATAGAGAAACGCCGCCGGTTCCTGCCGGGTGGTCAGGGAGAATTCTGCCGTGATCGGATCATCGGCAACCGTCAGGGTTTCAAACTGCGGCCCTGCCGGGGTCTCGGCGGTCTCTTTCCGTTCTGTCTCTGGAAACGCCGACAGATCCTCCGGAATGTCTTCCAGGCGGCCGCAAGCCGCCATGAGAAAGCAGCAGATCAGGATCAAAACGCAGTGTTCCTTCTTCATGAAAATACCAGTCCTTTCCTCACGATCTGTTTATCAAACGAAATGGCTGCATCCTTTTCCTCATCTCCCGCAAAAAAGCCAGCGGCTGTGCCGCTGGCTTTCAGACGTTCTCGTTTTTCGGGTGAAAATGCTCCCACACCGCCTGGGCGGCGGCCCGGGGCACCACGGCGGCAAGGGTCTCCACATCCGCCTCCCGGATGGCCTTGATGGTGCCGAAGTGTTTCCGCAGCTCCGCCCGCCGCTTCTCGCCCACACCGGGGATACCGTCCAGGGCGGAGCGGGTGGCGCTTTTGCTGTGGCTCTCGTGGTGGTAGGTGATGGCAAAGCGGTGGGTCTCCTCCTGGATCTGGCCGATGAGGGAAAACACCGCCTGCTGGGTGACGATGCCGATCTCCCGGCCCTCCGGCGTCACCAGGGCCCGGGTTCGGTGGCGGTCGTCCTTCACCATGCCGAAGATGGGCACATCCACGCCGAATTCCCAGGCCACCGTCTGCGCTGCCCGGGCGTGGGTCTCGCCGCCGTCGATCAGAAACACGTCCGGCAGGGGCAGAAACTTCTCGTCCCCATCCGCTGCCCGCTGGAGCCGTCGGCGCAGCACCTCCTGCATGGAGGCGTAGTCATCCGGATGTCCCTCCAAAGACTGGATGCGGAAACGGCGGTAAGCGGACTTCAGCGGCCGGGTGCCGCTGTATACCACCATAGAGGCCACGATGTCGCTCTTTCCCGTGTTGGAGATGTCGAAGGACTCCATCCGCTTCGGAGGCTCCGGCAGATTCAGCATCTTCCCCAGCAGCTCCAGGGTGTAGGCAGTCCGCTCCTCCACGGTGGTGGCTCGCTCTGTCTCCTCCTGGGCGTTCCGCTGGGCCATGGCCCGCAGCTCCGCCTTCTCTCCCCGCTGGGGCACGTGGACCCATACCTTGTGGCCCGCCCGCTTCGTCAGAACCTCCGACAGCTCTTCGCAGTCCTCCGTCTCCATGGGCAGCAGGATCTCGTGGGGCAGGATGGCCCGGGGAAGGTAGTACTGGGCCGTCAGGGCGGAGAGCATCTCGGCCTCCGACTCCTCGTTGGGGGCGGAGAACAGCTCCGTCTCCCGGCCGGCCAGATTTCCCTCCTCCATGTGGAGAATGGCGTAACAGCTCTTGCCGGATCCCCGGTACAGTCCCCAGATGTCCGTATCGGCACAGAGGCCCGCGATCACCGTCTGCTTTTTGCTGAGGGCACCGATGGCGTTAATCCGGTCCCGGATCAGCGCCGCCTGCTCGAAGTGGAGGGCCTCCGCCTCCGCCTCCATCTCGGCGGTCATGTCCCGGAGCAGCTGCTTGCTCCTCCCCTCCAGCAGCTGCACCGCCTGCTCGATCCGGCGGTTATACGCTTCTGCTGTCATCTCCGGCCGGCAGAATCCGTCGCACCGGCCCATGTGGAAGTTCAGACAGGGGCGCTCTGCCCCGATATCCCGTGGGAATTTCCGGCTGCAGGTAGGCAACCGCAGGGCCACACACACCGCGTCCAGGGCCTGGCGGGTCTCGAACCGACCGCCGAAGGGCCCAAAGTACCGGGCGGAGTCATTGGCCATCTTGTTCACCAGGGAGAAGCGGGGGTATGCCTCTTTGGACAGGCGGACGAAGGGGTACCCCTTGTCGTCCTTCAGCAGGATGTTGTAGCGGGGCATGTGCCGCTTGATAAGGGAGTTCTCCAGCACCAGGGCCTCGAACTCGCTGGTGACGAAGATAGTGTCGAAGCGGTCCACCTGAGACACCATGTTCCGCGTCTTGGCGGTGTGGGAGGCGCTGTCCTGGAAATACTGGCTCACCCGGTTTTTCAGCTTCTTGGCCTTGCCCACGTAGATGACCCTGCCTGTTTTATCCATCATCAGATAGACGCCCGGCGCCAGTGGCAGGTCGTTGGCCTTCTCCCGCAGCTCTTCCTTTGTCACGCCCGCCGCCTCCTCGCATAAAAGATACACGGCCTTGCGCGCCGCAGGGCCGTGTCGTACTTCCTGTATCGAATGTGTTATTCGCCGAAGTTGTCCTTGACCAGTTCCACCAACGCCTCGACAGCCTCTTTCTCATCGGCGCCGTCGGCGATCAACGTAATGGTGGTGCCCTTCACGATGCCCAGGGACAGAACGCCCAGCAGGCTCTTGGCATTGACGCGGCGATCCTCCTTTTCAACCCAGATGCCGCTCTTGAACTCATTTGCTTTCTGGATAAAGAACGTGGCCGGTCTTGCGTGCAGACCTACCTCATTATTTACGGTGATCTCCTGTGTATACATGATCCAGCTCTCCTTTTCTATACCAAGTCAACCAAGTCTGTTCCAACAGCTCCACATGATAACCGATGATTTTTCTGATAACATCATACCCGGTTTTACACAGACAGTCAACGGCGTTTTTCACAAACATTTTAAAATTTCCAGGAAACCGTACACAGTCTTTTCGTCTTTTAGCCTATCTTTCACAATTTTCCGGCAGTTACGCCCTCTTTTTTATCTATTTCTACAAGGGCGGCTGGAAACGCAGACAGGGGACCTCCCAAAAGGAGGTCCCCTGTGGACAGTGGGATCAATAGTTCTCGGCCTTCACCTGGAAGTAGGCCTGGGGGTGCTTGCACACCGGGCACACCGCCGGCGCGCTCTCGGCGATCTCCACATGGCCGCAGTTGCGGCAGAACCACATGACCTTCTCGCCCTTCTTGAAGACCTCGCCCTTCTTCAGGTTGTCCAGCAGCTTTAAGTACCGCTCCTCATGGGTCTTCTCGATCTTGGCCACGCCCTCGAACTGGGCGGCCAGCGCCAGGAAGCCCTCCTCCTCGGCGGTCTTCGCCATCTCGGCGTACATCTTGGTCCATTCCTCGTTCTCGCCTGCAGCGGCAGCCACCAGGTTCTCCTCAGTGCTGCCGATGCCGTCCAGGGCCTTGAACCACAGCTTGGCGTGCTCCTTCTCATTCAGAGCGGTTTCCTGGAAGATGGCCGCGATCTGCTCGTAGCCCTCTTTCTTGGCCTTGCTGGCAAAATAGTCGTACTTGTTCCGGGCCTGGGACTCCCCGGCGAACGCGATCCACAGATTGGCTTCCGTCTTGCTGCCCTTCAGTTCCATGTGTCTGACTCCTTTCAAATTTTACAATTGTCTCTTTTTTCCTCTGGTCTATACTCATGCCGGCCGTCCTGTCCCGCACAGCGCGGGCAGTGTCCGGTGAATATCAGGGTGTGGCCCGTGACCACGCAGCCCCGGGCCGCAGCCAGACGGTCCAGCCTCTCGTCATAGGGCACAGTCTCCAGATCCAGCACAGCCCCGCAGGCGCGGCAGCGGAAATGGGTATGGGGCCGAGTCACCGCGTCAAAGCGGGTCACAGGGCCGTCCAGCTCTGTCAACCGCCCCTCCCGGGCCATCTGCTGGAGATTGCGGTACACGGTCCCCAGGCTCAGCCGGGGCATCTCCGGCTTCAGCTGCTGATAGACCATCTCCGCCGTGGGATGGGCGCGGCTCTCCAGCACAGTCTGGTAGATCCGCTCCCGCTGCTGGGAAAAACGCTGCGGCATAGGCTTTCTTCCTTAAATAATAATAATTACTATTATTTATATATCATATCCTGCTGGAAAATGCAAGCACTTTTTCAAAATTCGGACAACATTCGACTGTCCGGCGCTGGCGGAAACTTCCGCTGCTAAATCCAGACGCCACGGAGACAATAACACCTGGGTATCGCGAAACAAACGCCCGCGCAAAGGGAGGTCAACCCATGAAAAGACAGTTTACGCTCTTGCTGGCCTCTGTCCTGGTGGTGTTTGCCCTGACCGCCTGCGGCGGCAACGACAAAGACACCAACCAAGATAACAACGGCCAAAACACGGTCGGAGAGGATATCCAGAACGCTGGCGAAGACATCATGGATGCCGGCGAGGACGTCCTGGACCCCGACAACAACAACAACAATAATAGCAACAAGGACAACGGGACCGGCGATCACAAGAACGACCAGAACACCACCGACAGAGGTGACAGCGCCCTCACCGGCGGCGACACCACCGTGGAGGATGCCGTCACCAAGCAGAACAGCCGTCCCGGCGTATCCTACGGACAAATGCTGCGCAATGCCCGGGTCCACGATTCCGACGGGCTTCTGACGGACCATGAAAATGCCGCCAGCGGCCGCACAGCATAAAAACGGACAGAGAAGCGTTTTGCCTGCTTGAACAGGAAGACGGCGCGCAGAAAACACACAGGGCCGCGGCAACAGCTGCGGCCCTGTCTTTTTCCGAAAGGGCTTGGGAAGGTCCTTGCCTTTTCCAGGGAACATGGTACAATAAGGCAAAGCATACATTTCGTGGAAAAGGAGCCGCTATGAGCACTGTGAAAGAACCCCTCCACCCCCTGAGGACAGCCCGCTACCTGTGGCTGGGCATCCTTCTCTGCGCCCTGGTGGGCGGCGCCTGCTTTCTGGGCGGGCGGTGGTCCGCCGGCCGGTCTGAGACAGCGAAAATAGACACGGTCATCCTGCAGAATCAGCTGTCGGAGATCCGGGAGCTGGCCACGGTCACCTACGCCTACACCAACATGGCCCAGTTCGAGAGCAGCAACGACTTCTACGGGGTGAAAATTCCCTTCACCACCAAGTCCTTCATTCTTACCTACGACGGCACCGTCAAGGCCGGGGTGGACCTGGACGGGGCGGAGGTGTCCGTCAGCGGCACCACGGTCACCATCACACTGCCGGAGGCGGAGATCCTCTCCCACGAGATCGATGAGGACAGCATGGAGGTGTTCGACGAGAAGACCTCCATCTTCAATCCCTTCACAGTGGAGGATTTCACCTCCTTCCAGTCGGATCAGAAGGCAGCCATGGAGGAAAAGGCCCTGTCCCGCGGGCTTCTGGCGGAGGCTCGCGCCAAAGCCGTCTCCAGCGTAGAGCAGCTGTTTGCCGCCGCACTGCCGGACACATACACCGTCACGGTCCAATAAAAAACAGAGGCGGAGCCGCGGCTCCGCCTCTTCTCATGCCAGGATATAGTCTCCCAGGGCCTCCGGCGTGTCCGCCAGATGGTCCGCCCCGGCGTCCTCCAGCTCCTGCCGGCTCCGAAATCCCCAGGTGACGCCGCAGGCCGCCAGGCCGCCGTTGTGGGCCGTTTGCATATCCACGCCGCTGTCTCCCACAAACAACGTCTCCTCCGGGCGCACTGCCAGGTCGGCCAGCAGAGCGTGGATGCCCGCCGGGTCCGGCTTCACCGGCACTCCCTTGACTTGGCCCCGCACCAGATGGAAGACACCGGGAAAGTAGTGTTCCACGATCTCCCGGCAAAAGCCGTCCGCCTTGTTGGAGTAAACCGCCAGGGTCACTCCCCGTCTCCCCAGCCGCTCCAGCAGTGCCGGGATGCCGTCATAGGGCCGTGTCTCGTCCATGTTGTGGGCGCCGTAATAGGCGGAAAACTGGGCGAGAGTATTGGCCAGCAGCAGGGGACTGCGGCTCTTCTCCGGAGAAAACCGCCGCACCAGATTGGGGATTCCATGGCCCACCATGGTCTTGAACTCCTCTGCGGAGTACTCCGGCCAGCCGTTCCGGCGGCAGACCCAGTTTCCGGCATTGGTCAGGTCCTGAATCGTGTCCAGCAGGGTGCCGTCCAGGTCAAAGATCACTGTATGATACATGGCCCGTCTCCTTTGTTCTTCGGTAAGATTGTTTTTATTTTATCAATTTCTCCGCACCGCTACAACTGGCATTCAAACCGAAAGGCGCGGTTTTCACCGCGCCTTTTTTATGAAAGTTTCCCGTCATTTCACAGGGGGCAGGGCTTCCAACCCTTCCCGGTCAGCAGAACACATTCCCGGAAACCCGCCGCTCTTGCCAGCTCCGCCGCCTGGCCGTAGCCATACACGACCGTTTCCGGGCTGTGGGCGTCGGCGGTGAGGATGATCTGTCCTCCCATGCCCCGCCACTCCCGCAGAAGGAACACCGCCGGATAGGGCGTGTCCCGGTATCCCCGGGAGATGGCGCCGGTGTTGACCTCCAGCAGCGTGGCATCCGGATCCGTGTGGTGCAGGGCCTCCAGCGCCGCCGTGCGGCAGCGGGGATCGTCCTCGTCAAACAGGGCATTTCCCCGATTCAGCTTGGTCACCAGGTCAATGTGGCCCAGAATGGCGGGTCTTCGGTCCGCCATGGCGGCCACATCCCGGTAGTAGCCCTCTGTCAGGGCCAGCATATCGCCGCCGAACATCTGGTCCCGGCAGGCGATCAGCCGCTCCCGGTCCCAGTCTATGCCATGGTACTTCCCGGTCTTCGGGTCATAGAGGTTGTGGACGGAGCCGATCCAGTAGTCCGCCCAGTCCGGAACCGGCTGTGCGGACCGGCTGTCCTGCTCGATGCCCAGCAGGACCTCCATCCGGCCGGCGTATTCCTCCCGGAGGCGTAGCACCTGCTCCCGGTATTCCGCCGGATCGGTTGGCAGGACGTTGCCCGCGTCGTGGGGGATCTCCGTGTGGCTGTGGCCGGAGGCGCCGAAGAAGCGGACCCCTGCCGCATACGCGGCCGCAGCCATCTCCGCCAGGGTTCCCTTCCCGTCGCAGAGGACGGAGTGGGTGTGGACGGAGCAGCATTCCGGTGTCAGTCTCATTGCATCCGCTCCTGCTTCACCTTGTGGTCGATGACATGGCGCTTCTCCAGCTCCGCCGTCACGTCCTCCAGGGTGATGCCCATCTGGACCATCAGCACCATCACGTGGTAGGTCAGGTCGGCGATCTCGTAGATGGTCTCCTCCCTGTCCTCCTTGCGGCCGCCGATGATGACCTCGGTGCACTCCTCGCCCACCTTCTTCAGGATCTTGTCCAGGCCCTTTTCAAAAAGATAGGTGGTGTAGCTGCCCTCCTTGGGGTCGGTCTTCCGCCCTTGGATCAAGCGGTACAGGCCCTCATAGCTGAAAGCCTTCAACTCCTCGGAGAGGTAGACCGGCCGGAAGAAGCAGCTCTCCGCCCCGGTGTGGCAGGCGGGGCCGTCCTTCACCACCTCCACCACCAGGGCGTCCTTGTCACAGTCCGCGGTGATGGACACCACATGCTGGACGTTGCCGGAGGTCTCCCCTTTGCGCCAGAGCTGCTGGCGGCTGCGGGAGAAGAAGCAGGTCCGGCCCTCGTCAATGGTGATGGCCAGGCTCTCTGCGTTCATGTAGGCCAGGGTCAGGACCTCCTTGGTGTAGTGGTCCTGGACGATGGCGGGGATCAGGCCGTTTGCGTCAAATTTCAAATCCATGGTGCTGTCTCCTTTTCTTGGGTATGCCGCCCGTGGGCGGCTGGGACTCCGCTTCCCGTCCGGGACCGGGCGTTCTGTCAGATCCGCATCTCCACGCCTTGCGCCCGCAGATAGCGCTTCAGCTCCTTGATATCCACCTGCCGGGTGTGGAAGATGGACGCCGCCAGCCCCGCATCAATGCCGGGGGGGGTGAAGAGCTGGGCAAAGTCCTCCATTTTCCCGGCGCCGCCGCTGGCGATGATGGGCACGCTCACCCGTGATGCCAAGGCGTCCAGCATCTCCAGGTCAAAGCCCTGCTTGACGCCGTCGGTGTCGATGGAGTTCAACACGATCTCCCCGGCGCCGTCGGCCACGCCCCGGGCGGCCCACTCCATAGCGTCGATGCCGGTGTCCTCCCGGCCGCCCTTGGCGAAGAGGCGGAACTGCCCGTCCACCCGCTTCACGTCCATACTGAGCACCACGCACTGGTCGCCGTACTTCTTGGCTGCCGCGCCGATGATGGCGGGGTCCGCGATGGCGCCGGAGTTGACGCTCACCTTGTCGGCGCCGCATTTCAAGACCCGGTCAAAGTCCTCCAGCGTCCGGATGCCGCCCCCTACCGTCAGGGGAATGAAAATCTCGCCCGCAACCCGCCGCAGGATGTCCGTAAACAGGTTCCGGCCCTCCGCAGAGGCGGTGATGTCATAGAATACCAGCTCGTCCGCCCCGGATTCGTTGTAGAACCGGGCCATCTCCACCGGGTCTGCCATATCCCGCAGACCCTCAAAGTTGGTCCCCTTCACCACCCGGCCGTCCTTCACGTCCAGGCAGGGGATGATCCGCCTGGCTAACATGCGCCCACCTCCCGGATGACCGTTTTTAAATCCAGACGGCCCGTGTACAGGGCCTTGCCCAGAATGGCGGCTTTGGTCCCGATCTTCCGGAGCTCCCGCAGCTCCTCCAGACTGCTGACGCCGCCGGAGGCGGTGATGTCCAGGCCCTCAATTTTTGCCAGCTCCCGGTAGAGCGCCAGATTGGTGCCCTGTTCCGCCCCATCCCGGCTGATGTCCGTATAGATGACGGTCTGGACGCCCGCGTCCCGGAGGCGGCGGCAAAAGTCCACGCCCTTTTCCGCAGACAGCTCCTTCCAGCCGCTGACGGCCACGTAGCCGTCCCGGGCGTCCACCCCCACGGCGATCCGGTCGCCGTATGTTTGGGCCATCCGCTCCGTGAAGTCGAAATCCTTCACCGCGATGGTGCCCAGGATGCACCGGCCCACACCCAGATCCAGGTACCGGCGGATGCGGTCCTCGTCCCGGATTCCGCCGCCCACCTCGATGTAGAGGCCACCCTGTCCGGCAATGGCGGCGATGGTGTCAAAGTTGGCCAGGGTGCCGTCCTTGGCGCCGTCCAGGTCCACCACATGGAGGTATCCGGCACCGGCGGCGATGAAGTCCCGGGCCACGGCGCAGGGGTCCTGGGCGTAGACCGTCTCTTTGTCATAGTCTCCCTGATACAGGCGGACCACCTGTCCGCCCCGCAGGTCAATGGCGGGAAAAATCTGCATAGACCACGTCTCCTCTGTCAATCTTTGTTCTTGTTGTCCAGAAGCACCAGCACCAGACCGATGATCCCACAGAGCAGACCCACCGGGGCCCAATAGGCCCGCATCCAACTAAGAATCGTGAGCGCAGGGGGCTCAAATCCGACCAATACCAGCAGAATGCCGAACAGGATCCAGGCAAAACCCAGCCAGATCCGCCTCATGCCGTCTCCTCCCAATCTAATTATAGGTGCTCCTTGCAGGAGAGCTCCTCCGCATCCAGCCGCAGGACGCACACGGCGTCCACCGCCGCGTCCGGAAAGGTCCAGTCCCCGCAGCAGGTAGCCTGGCGCATGATAGCCGCCAGACCCCGCCGCTTCTCTTCCGCCGTCTCCACCACACGGATGGGGCCCTCGCCGATGACGCTTTGAAACGCGGCGGTGTAGCCGCAGGCCGCCTCCGCCCCCTGAAGCCGGTAGCCGGTGTCCAGCTCGAACCCGGCCCAGCCGTTTCGGCGGACCAGGTCCACCTTCCGCCCCTCCGCGGCGCCGTGGAAGTAAAAGACATGGCGGCCGCCCTCCACCGTGTGGCCGAAGTTCACCGGCACCACGTAGACGCCTCTGCCGTCCTGAAGGCCCAGGCGGCAGACTTCACATGCGTTGATGACCGCCCGGATCTTCTCCGGAGCCGTGACGGCCCTGTCCTGTCGTCTCATAGGTCTCATGGCATCCTCCCTCACAGTTCTGCAAAGGCCCGCAGCAGCCGCAGTCCCGTGTCCCCGGATTTCTCCGGGTGGAACTGGGTGCCGTAGACGTTTCCCCGGCGCACCACACCGGTGACATCCACATTGCCGTACCGGGACGCGGCCAGAGTGCCGGCGGCGCAGTCCCGGGCATAGAAGCTGTGGACGTAATACACATACTCTCCGTCCCGGACGTGGCGGAACAGGGGGTCGTCTTTCAAAATCTGCAAGCTGTTCCAGCCCATGTGGGGGACCTTCAGCGTCTTGTCCGTCAGGTCCCGGCGGAGGTCCACTACTTGGCCGGGCACCAGCCCCAGGCCGGGGTGCTCCCCGTACTCAAAGCTCTTGTCAAACAGCAGCTGCATCCCCAGGCAGATGCCCAGGAGAGGCTTCTTCTCCGCCTCCTCCTGAATCACCGGCACCAAGCCGGTGGCATCCAGCTTGGCGCGGGCGTCCCCAAAGGCGCCCACGCCGGGCAGGATGATCCGGTCTGCCGCCCGGAGGCGGCCGGCGTCGCCGGTGACCTCCGCCTCCAGGTCCAGGGCCCTCAGGCTGGAGAGCAGGGAGAACAAGTTCCCCACGCCGTAGTCTACAATTGCAATCATTTACAGCACACCCTTCGTGCTGGGAATTTCATCCCGGTGTTTTTCGTCCGGGGCCACAGCCATCTTCAAGGCCCGGCCCGCGCCCTTGAACACGGCCTCCAGAATGTGGTGGGTGTTCTCCCCGGCCATCTGCCGGATGTGGAGGGACATGGGGCACGCCCGGACGAAGGCCAGGAAGAACTCCTTGCCCAGCTCCGTATCGAAGTCCCCCACCCTTTGGGCGGGCAGGTCCACGGACCAGCCCAGATAGTCCCGGCCGGAAAGGTCGCAGGCCACCAGCACCAGCGTCTCGTCCATGGGCAGGAGGAACTGGCCGTAGCGCGTGATACCCCGCTTGTCCCCCAGAGCCTCTGCAAAGGCCCGGCCCAGGCAGATGCCGATGTCCTCCACGCTGTGGTGGCCGTCCACCTGAGTGTCCCCCTGGCAGCGGATGGTCAGGTCAAAATCCCCATGCCGGGCGAACAGCTCCAGCATGTGGTCCAGGAACCCCACGCCGGTGGCGATGTCCGCCTTCCCAGTGCCGTCCAGGTTTAAAGAGAGCTGGATCCGGGTCTCCCGGGTGTCCCGCCTGATATCAGCAGTGCGCATCTCTCCGCCTCCTTACAGCTCTTCCAGGATGGCCGTCAGCTCCTCCACCAGGGTCTCCATCTGCTCCATGGATCCGATGGTAATGCGGATATAGTCCCGGATCCGGTCCGCGTCGAACCAGCGGACCAGGACGCCGTTCTCCTTCAGCTTCCGGTACAGGGTCTCGCCGGGAAGCTGGCTGTGGCGGGCAAAGACGAAGTTGGCCTGGGAGGGCAGGACAGTGAAGCCCAAATTCTCCAGCTCTCCCACGGTCCAGGCCCGGGTCTGCCGGATGGCAGCGGTGCAGGCGGCGAAGTACGCCTCGTCCGCCACAGCGGCGGCCCCTGCCGCGATGGACAGCCGGTTTACATTGTAGGGATGGAAGCTGTATTTCACCCGGTTCAGGTCCGCGATCAACTCCGGGCTGCCCAATGCGTAGCCCACCCGACCGCCGGCCAGGGACCGGCTCTTGGACATAGTCTGGGTCACCAGCAGGTTGTCATAACGGTAGATCATGGGCACGCAGCTCTCGGCGCCGAAGTCCACATACGCCTCGTCCACGATCACCACTCGGTCTGGGTTCGCCTCCAGCAGCCGCTGGATGTCGTTCCGGGGCACGGCAATACCGGTGGGGGCATTGGGGTTGGCGATGACAATGGTGCCGGGGAAATCCATGTAGTCGTCCACATGTAAGGTGAAGTCCTCCCGCAGGGGGATTATCTTCACATCCAGATCGAACAGGGCAGCCTGGGACTTATAGAACCCATAGGTAACATCCGCAAAGGCCACAGGTTGCCCCGCTCCGCAGAAGGCCCGGAAGGCAAAGGCCAGCACCTCGTCAGAGCCGTTGCCCGCCAGCACGTTCTTGGCCTTCAGCTCATAGCGCCTAGCGATGGCCTCCGTCAGCGCGGCACAGGTGGGGTCGGAGTACAGGTTCAGTTTCAGGATCTCCGCCCGGTTGATGGCCTTGAGAACCTTGGGCGACGGGGGGAAGGGGCTCTCATTGGTATTCAGCTTTACATACTGCTGATCCTGGGGCTGCTCGCCGGGGGTGTAGGGGGCAAGGCGCTCCGCCTCCTGGGAAATCCAGCGGCTCATGGGATCACTCTCCTTTCTCTTCCGTGCGGGACAGGGCAGACCGGGCGTGGCCGTGGAGGCCCTCCCGCTCCGCAAAGTCCGCGATCCGGGGGGCGGCGTCTGCCAGCGCCTCCCGGGTGTAGTAGATGAACTGGGTCTTCTTCACAAAGTCGTCTACGCTGAGGGGACTGGAAAACCGGGCCGTACCGCTGGTGGGCAGGGTGTGGTTGGGACCCGCAAAATAGTCCCCCAGCGCCTCCGGCGTGTGGCGGCCCAGAAAAACGCTGCCGGCGTTTTTGACCAAGGGCAGCAGGGCAAAGGGATCGTCCACGCACAACTCCAGATGCTCCGGAGCGATGCGGTTGGCGGCCTCCACTGCCGCGGCCAGGTCCTTTGTCACCAGGATCTTGCCGTTGGCCCCCAAGGACTTTTGAGCGATATCTCGCCGGGGCAGGTCCGTCAGCTGGCGCTCCACCTCGTTTTGGACGGCCTCCGCCAGAGGGCGGCTGTCCGTCACCAGCACGGCGGCGGCGTGGGCGTCGTGCTCCGCCTGGCTCAACAGGTCCGCCGCCACCCAGGCGGGGTCGCTCTTCCCGTCCGCCACCACCAGGATCTCACTGGGGCCGGCGATCATGTCGATGTCCACCTGTCCGAACACCTTCCGCTTGGCGGCAACCACAAAGACGCCGCCGGGACCCACGATCTTGTCCACCTGGGGGACTGTCTCCGTGCCGTAGGCCAGGGCCGCCACCGCCTGGGCGCCGCCGATCTTGAACACCCGGTCCGCCCCGGCGATTTTTGCCGCCGCCAGAGCTTCTGCAGAGATGGCGCCGTTTTGGTTCGGCGGCGTCACCACTGCGATCTCTTTTACCCCGGCGATCCTGGCAGGGATGACGTTCATCAAAATGGTGGAGGGAAAAGCCACCGGGCTGCCGGGTACGCAGACGCCCACCCGCTCGACAGGCGTGTATCGCTGGCCCAGCACCACGCCGGGCCGGTCCGTCAGGCAGAAGTCCCGGTGGACCTGTGCCTCATGGAAGTGCCGGATATTGTCCGCCGCCTGCCGCAGCGTCTCCCGGAAATTCCCGTCCACACGGTCCCAGGCGGCGCGCAGCTCTTCCGCCGTCACCTCAAACCGCTCCAGATCTGCGCCGTCGAACCGGCGGGTGTATTCCCGCAGGGCCTCATCCCCCCGGGTGCGGACGTCCGCCAGAATGGCGGCCACCGCCGCATCCACGTCCTCCTCCGCCTGGGGGGGGCGGTCAAAGAGGGGCAGGTCCTCCAGGCGGTCCGCCTCATAGATGGGAATCATGCCTCCGTCACCTCCTTCAGCCTGCCCAGAAGCGCCTCGATCTCCTGGTGCTTGAACTGGTAGCTGGCCCGGTTGGCGATGAAGCGGGCCGAGATGGGCATGAACTCCGTCAGCACCTTCAGATCGTTCTCCCGCAGGGTGGTGCCCGTCTCCACGATGTCCACAATCACATCAGAGAGGCCCAGGATGGGGGCCAGCTCAATGGAGCCGTTCAGCTGGATGATGTCGATGTCCCGGCCCTGGGCGGCGTAGTACCGCTTGGCGATATTCCCGAATTTGGTGGCCACCCGCAGGGCCCGGCTCTGGTCCTCGGTAAAGTCTTTCGGCCCGGCCACGCACATCCGGCACCTGCCCAGGCCCGTGTCCAGCAGCTCATACACATCCGCGCCGGACTCCGCCAGGATGTCCTTGCCCACGATGCCGATGTCCGCCGCGCCGTGCTCCACGTAGATGGCCACGTCGCTGGGCTTCACCAGGAAGTAGCGGATGCCCGCCTTTCGGTTCTCCACCACCAGCTTCCGGGTGTCGGCGTAGTTTTCCGGGCAGCCGTAGCCCACGCCCGCCAGCAGGTCGTAAACCTTGTCTCCCAGGCGGCCCTTGGGCAGGGCCACGTTCAGCATCACCGGGCCAGCCGGCTCCGCCGCCGCGTCGGACAGCCGGTCCAGCTCGTCTAAGTACAGCGCAAAGCCGATGGCCCGGGCGCCGGGGCGGAACTGCTCCGCCAGGGGGTCATACTGCCCGCCCCGGAGCACTGCCCGGGGCGCTCCCGCCAGATATCCCTGGAGCACCAAGCCGTTGTAATACTCCATATCGTTCACCAGGGAGAAGTCCAGCTTCCAGTGGTCCGTCTGCCCCTGGTCCTCCAGCGCCCGACACAGGCCCCGCAGCTCTTCCAGCGCCGCCCCCATGGCGGCGTTCAGGGCCAGCACCTCCGCGGCAGCAAGAACCTCCTGCCAGGGCCCTGCCAGAGTCCCCAGGCGGCAGAGTGCGTCCGTCCCCTGGCGGGAGAGGCCCGCGGCCTCAGCGGCTTTGCGCAGCTCATGGACGTTTTTGTCCCGGATGCAGGTGAGGAGCCTGGGCCGCACAGCCTCCTGGGCGCCCACCGCGTCAAAGAGGCCGGTGACGAAGCCCATGTGGCTGATCTCCAGCACGAAGTCCCGCCCGGTCAGGGCCAGGCTCCGCAGGGCCAGGGACACCACCTGGGCCGCAGCGGCATCATCCACGGCACCGATGCACTCCAGGCCCATCTGACTGATCTCCCGGAAGGTATGGCTCTCCTGGCTGGGGCGGTAGACGTTTTCCTGATAGTAGTACCGGCCGCAGCCGCCGGGCCCCACCTGGGCATTCTTGGCGATGGAGAGGGTCACGTCCGGCTTCAGCGCCAGCAGCCGCCCGTCCAGGTCCGTAAAGGTGATGACCTGCTCGCTGGAAAGAAAACGGCGGTTCTCCTGATAGAGACCGTATTCCTCGAACCGACCCATGTGGTATTTGCGGAAGCCCTCCTGTTCATACAGCAGCCGCAGCTGCAGCGATGCCCGCTCCTGGGGCCGCAGGACGTTCAGATCCAGTTCCATGGGGACTCTCCTCCCGGCGGACTATCAGCCCGCGTTGATTTCAGCATTTATTTTACTTTATTTTATTAGCAAAGTAAAGTGGTAATTCGGTAGCAAGAAAAATTCTATGCTTTTAACAAATTCAACTTCGCACAAAACAGAAGTTAACGTGATTTTACACCCAGGATGGTGTTTTTGCAATCTCCCTTTCCCCTGTTCCCGCCCTGACATTTCCAGCCGTAAAAATGAAATTTTCTTCATAGATAGAGGATTTCCGACAAATGCTCCTTTTATCATTTAAAGAAAACCCATGATTCTATGGAGTATGGCAATGAAAAGAAGTACCCCTCTGACCCGCAACATCGGCGCGAAAGTGAAATACTACCGGAAGCTCCGCGGCCTTTCCCAGAAGCAGCTGGCCGCCCAGCTGCAGACCAACGGCTGCGATATCACGGAGACCATGCTGGGCCACATCGAGACGGGCTACCGCTCCACTTCCATTTTTGAGATCGACAAGCTGGCCGAGGCGTTGAAAGTGGACTACAACGCCCTGTTTGCCCAGGATTAACGGCACGGTACGGAGAGATCTCCGCGCCGTGCCGTTTTGCTTCCGGTCATCCGTTGTCCAGGGCTACGGTGTAGGTGAAGGAAAGTGCGTTTTCCGGCTGCTCCGCATGCCAATCACAGAAAGAATTTGCATGATAGGAGAGTCCGGACTGTTGGATGTCCGATGTGATGACCACCCCCGGCTGATGGATCACAAAGTCCTTGGACCAGTCCCGCCGCTCCAGCTCCGTCATCTGGGCCTGCCGGGCGAGGGACCAGAAGGAGGCCTCCTCCCGCCCCCAGGCCAGGGACATGACGATGCGCGGCACCAGGCCATTAGGGGTGTCCACCCCCTCCTCCACATTCTCGATGGTCCCCGTCAGCGTGATGGCCGTGATGTGGCCGTCCTCCAAGGTGAAGTGGAGCTCCCGGGCCTCGGGCCAGGGCTCGATGCCGAAGTCGCCCACCGTCACGGCGTTTGGGTTTCCGGGCTCCTCCTGCCACTGCCCCGTCTCATCCAGATACGTCCTGCCGCCAAAGCCCAGATAGTCAGCCTGGCGGTTGTAGTTCTCCGCGAACTCCGCCACCGTCACGTCTCCCCGGTTGGGCGGCGTCTGGGACCAGCTGTTGGCGGCCTCTCCCGCCGTCAGCACCAGGAGGGTCGCCAGCACCAGGCCCACGCCGTACCGGGCCCGGAAGGGCTTGGCGATGTAGGCCACCTCCACATCCCAGGGCTGGGGCTCGTCATTCCAGCACCGCCGGACAGAGCGGTACCCTTGGATCAGGGACCAGACGGGAATCTCAAAGCCCTGGCCGTACCACATCATCAAAAAATACCGGGCCAGCCCCTCAGTATAGGGCACGTTCTTCCCATCCGGGCCTGTCAGGCGCATCCCCAGCAGGGCCTTGCCCGGCGTGGTGCCCCACAGCCGCAGGAACAGCGGCTCCACAAAGGCTAGGAGCACCACAGCCGTCAGGCTCACCACAAAGCTGCTCACAGCCGCCAGGTTGATTCCCGCCAGACACAGCCCGGAGGCTATGAGAACCCGCACCAGCATCTCATCGAACATTCGGGCGAACAGCCGCCGGGAGGCGCTGCACACCGTAGGCAGCCGGTCCGTCTCCGGCAGGGCCGAAGCAGATGCCTTCTCCCACCAGGGGCCGCCCTCCCCCGGCAGGGCCGGGGCGTCCAGGTCCGCCAGGTACCTCCCCGGGTCCAGGCCGGTGAATGTGGTGCCGGTCCGCCGCAGGTCGCCGCAGACCCGCTCCACCCGGCCCAGGGCGGCCTGTTCGCCGCCCACCTCCGCCAGTCGCCGGTCCAGCACGGCAGAAAGTTCCGCCCTGCCGTCCCGCAAGGCCCGAAGCGCCTCGATGGTTACTCCCAGCCGCCGCAGCAGCTTGATCTTCTCCAGGGTCCGCAGGTCCTCCTCGCTGTAATCCCGGTAGCCGTTACCGGACCGGGCGGGGGCCAGCAGCCCCTCCGCCTCGTAGTAGCGGATATTGGCCCGGGGCACGCCGGACCGGGCCTCCATCTCCTTGCTGGTCAATGATACCGCCTCCTTTGGCCTCAGGATAAAGTATCAAGGGACTTGACAGTCAAGCCTTTTTCGCAAAAAAGCCGCCCGCCGCCGGAGATTTCCCGGCTGGACATTCCCCTTTGCCTCTGCTATGATGGTATCATCTTCGCCGGGGCTCTGCAGGACCACCGGCAGATCAATAAAAAGGAGAGACTGCCATGTTCACCCCATCCGACAAGTGCCCCCGTCGGGATGCCTGCGTCCAGAACGGCAAGGGCCTCATCCACATGAAGGACCTGACGGACAAGGAGGGCCTCTATAACCACGGCCGCCTGTTCGCCCACGTCACCGTGGACCCAGGCTGCTCCATCGGCGACCACCCCCACGACCATGAGACCGAGTTTTACTACATCATCAAGGGCGAGGGCGTGTTCAACGACAATGGCAAGGAGATCGTGGTCCGCCCCGGCGACATCTGCGCCACCGGCTACGGCGAGGTCCACGGCCTGGAGAACCGGGGCACGGAACCCGTGGAGCTGATTGCTTTAATCGTGGGAGAATAAAACCGGATCCAAGCGGCCCCAGGGGCCGCTTTTTCCTGCCCTGAAAAAAACTTTCCCCTCCCTGAAAGTTTTTTCCCCGCCGGATCGTATCCTAGGTGAGAGCGCTCCAAAGGAGTTGAGATACATGGACGATATGGAACAGGCGGAGCGGCTGGCCAACACATACGCCGACGCGATCCTCCGCCTCAGTTACACCTATCTGAAAAACACCCACGATGCCCAGGATATCTGCCAGACGGTCTTCGTGAAGCTGCTGATGGAGCCCCGGGAGTTTAAGAGCCCGGAGCACGAGCGGGCCTACATCCTGCGGATGGCGGCCAACGCCTGCAAGGACCTGCTGAAAAGCCCCTGGCGGCAGCGGTCGCAATCCCTGGATGTCGGACTGGAGGTCCCCGCCCCCCAGGCGGGCGACGGGTCTGTGCTGGAGGCGGTAAATCAGCTGCCGCCCCACTACCGGGCCGTCATTTACCTGTTCTATTACGAGGGTTACCAGGCTGCCGAGATCGGTCAAATCCTGGGCATCCCCACCGCAACCGTCCACACCCGGCTGGCCCGGGGACGGACGAAGCTGAAAGAACTTTTGGGAGGATATGGCTATGAACAGCCCGTTTGAATATCAGGAGTCCCTGAACAGCCTGCACTTTACAGAGGAGGAAAAGGCCGCCATCGCCCGCCGGGCCGCGGAGGCGGCGCGGAAGCAGACCCGGCCCGCCCGCCGCCCCGTCCGCCGGATAGCCCTGATCGCCGCTGCGGCGGTGCTGGTGCTGGCAGTGGGCACCGCCGGCGCCACCGGCATCCTGCGGTCCGCTGCGGAGGTCTTCTCTCCCCTCTTCGGCGGGGCACCCGCTCAGACGGAGATCATCGACAAGATCGGCTATCCCGTGGGCGCCAGCGACACGGACAACGGCGTCACCGTCACCGCCGACGCCGTCATGGGCGATGCGTATAATGCCGTTATCGTCTACACCATCAGTCGGGACGACGGTACCCGCCTGCTGCCGGAGGACATCACAGGCGAAATGCTGCTGGTCCACGGCAACGGCACGGACCTGAGCATTCTGGGCGGAAGCCACGGCAGCAGCTATTTTGTGGTGGAGGATCCCGCAGCCAGCTCCATCCAGATGGTGGAGACGGTCAGCGCCGACAAGCCCATCAACGACTGCACCGCCACCGGTGTGTTCGAGAACCTCTACAAGTGGGACGAGGAGGCCGGCGAGGCCGTACCCATCATCGAGGGCAAGTGGAGGCTCAAGTTTGAGATGACCTACGAGGACAGCTCCGTCACCCTGAGCGGCGGCGAGACCTTCACCCAGGACGGCATGACCTTCACCATCGACTCCATCACCCTCTCTCCCGTGGCCTACAAGGTGGACTACACCGTGGACAGCGAGGTGGTGTGGAGCAACTCCGGCAGCGGCCGGCAAAGCGAAGAGGACCGCCTCACCACACAGCGGTACTTCGAAAACGTGGAAATCCTGCTGACCCTCACCGACGGCACGGTGATCGACCTGTCTAACGCCGGCGGCAGCATCGGCCCGGAGGATGGCGTCACTGTCTGCTCCAAGGGCGAGGTGTTCTCTGAGGTCCTCCCCATGGAGGACATGGCCTCCATCTCTGTGGGCGGCGTGGTGTACGATCTGACAGTGGAGTGAGCTGAGGCATTCCCAGGCAGGCCGAACCGTTCCGGAAGCAGCGCAGAGAACTGTGCGGCCGCCTCTATCGGACGGCTCTCAGACGAAGGGGCCCGCACTGCTCTAAATTAAAACTTTGCCTGTCCTGTCAAAACGTTTTTTGCAGAAGAAGGACCCGCCGGGGCACACGCCCCAGCGGGTCCTTATCTTTTGCAGTTCCGGTTACTGGGGCGCCACGTGCTCCGGCTTTACCAGATCCGCCAGCAGCTCCTTCGCCCGCTCCACGTCCTCCGGCTTCACGGAGATGTAGTAGGTCAGCCGGTCGATCTTCCCGTTGGGGCCGAAGTCCCGGTGGTCCAGCTTGGCGCCGCAGCCGCACGCCGGCGCCTCCGTCTCATAGAACCCGGTCTCCATGACCTTGATGCCAGCATCCTTCAGCCGCTGCCGGGCTTCCTTCCACCGGGGTTTGTCGCCCCAGACCTCATAGGCCTTCTCACGCTTTCCGAACAGCGCCATACGTCAGCCCTCCAGGGACTTCCAGGCAGTCTCCAGGGCGATCTCCATCATCTCGTGGAAGGAGTCCTGCCGCTCCTGGGCGGAGAGGGACTCCCCGGTGAAGATGTGGTCGGAGATGGTCAGCAGGGACAGCGCCCGCTTCCCCAGCCGCTGGGCCGTCCAGTAGAGGCCAGCCGTCTCCATCTCCAGCGCCAGGATGCCGAACTTCCGGTACATGGCCCCGGCGTCGGAGTTGTCGTTGTAGAACTGGTCCGCCGTGAACACCTGACCCACATCTGCCCGGACGCCCATGGCCTCCGCCGTCTCCACCGCGTCCCGGAGGAGCCGGAAGTCGGCGGTGGCGCACAGCTGGCCGGGGAACCGGTACTGGTCGGCGAAGTGGGAGTTGGTAGAGGCCCCCAGGGCGATGACCACATCCCGGACCTTCACATCATCCCCGATGCCGCCGGCGGAGCCGATGCGGATGATGGTATCCACACCGAAGAATTGGTACAGCTCATAGCTGTAAATACCCATAGAGGGCACGCCCATACCGTGGCCCATGACGGAGATGCGCTTGCCCTTGTAGGTGCCGGTGTAGCCCAGCATGTTCCGGACGGTGTTAAAGCACACCACCTCCTCCAGATAGTGGTCCGCCACGTACTTGGCCCGCAGGGGGTCGCCGGGCATCAGTACAGCTTTTGCAATCTGGCTCTCTTCCGCCGCGATAGAGGCGGATGGGGATTCCTTGATGGCCATTTTTGATTCCTCCTTGTAATGTAGATGTCAGATATTCCATTTCGTTGTCACTTCTTGTCGTCAAACAGCGCCTTCAGGCTCTTGGTATAAGGCGGGCGGCAGATGCCCTTCTCTGTGACGATGCCGGCGATCAGCTCATGGTCCGTCACATCGAAGGCGGGGTTGTAGCACTTCACCTCGGGCAGAGCCATGGGCTTTTCGTACCACATGGTCTTGATCTCCTCGCCGTCCCGCTCCTCGATGGGGATGTGGTCCCCGTCGGGGCAGGCCATATCAATCGTGGAGGTGGGGCCCAGCACGTAGACGGGAATGCCGTAGTGCTTAGCCAGAATCGCCACGCCGGAGGTGCCGATCTTGTTGGCGGTGTCGCCGTTGGCGGCCACCCGGTCGCAGCCCACGAAGCAGGCCTGGACCCAGCCGTTCTTCATGACAATGGAGGCCATGTTGTCGCAGATCAGCGTCACGTCCACCCCGGCCCGCTGGAGCTCATAGCTGGTGAGCCGGGCGCCCTGGAGCAGGGGGCGGGTCTCGTCGGCGAATACCCGGATGTGCATCCCTCGCTCCGCCGCCAGCAGGAAGGGGCCCTGGGCCGTGCCGTATCGGGAGGTGGCAAGGGGCCCGGCATTACAGTGTGTCAGGACGCCGTCGCCCTCCTTCAGCAGACTCAGACCGTATTCGGAGATGGCCCTGCATTTGGCGATGTCCTCCTCATGGATGGCTACTGCCCGCTCGTACAAAGCGTCCAGCATTTGGCCCCGGGTATCGTGGACATGCTCCAAGGCGGTGCGCATCATCTCCCGGATGGCCCAGCCCAGATTCACCGCCGTGGGACGGGCCGCGTCCAGCTGCTGGCCATAGTCGCTGAGGCGCTTCAAAAACGTGGGACGGTCCTCGGTCCGGATGGACTTGGCCAGCACATACATACAGTAGGCGGCGCAGATGCCGATGGCCGGGGCCCCCCGCACCCGCAGGGCCCGGATGGCCTCCACCATCTCGTCAATGGTCTGGAGGCGGATCTCCTTCTCCTCCCCCGGCAGCAGGGTCTGGTCGATGATGTAAAGGGCCTCCGCCTTCCGGTCGTAGCGGATGTTCTGGGCATGGGTTACCGCGGTGATATCTGGCATGGTGGTTCTTCCTTTCCAAACGGCGGCCGCCCCTCCGGTCTCCCGGGGCAGCGCCTTCGTGTTCTCCCGTCCAGTGTATCGCAATTTCCCCGCCGACGCAAGGGGGGGGAGGTCCGCAGTTCCCTTTTCAAGCTCCGTTGTGATGGCCTGAACTCCGTCTTTCACCAACCGACCTTGTGAAAAATGGGTTTGTATGATAAAATAGGGGTGTTTCCAGTGAGCCTGTGTATCAGGAGGGATTGTATGCGCCAGCCCCAAACGATCTGGTCCTTATGCGCTTTTATATTTGGGTTGATGGGAATCATTTTTGTTTTCCTCGGGATGCTCTTTTATATCACAGACATCCCTGTGAATGGCGGCTGCAATTGGTTTTTTATCCCAATTGGGGCGATCCTTTTATTGGGCAGTATTGTTTGTTTGGCGAGGTGCGGTCTGCAGGAGCAGCGCAGAAAGCACCTAAAAACAAACGGCATTTCAGTGGTCGGAAAAATTCAATCCGTTCGACATCTAGTTTGGATCAACTGGAACACAAAGACATTTGTAAACTGGCCCGGGCAATGCTCTCCGTGGGTCGTTCAATGCTCCTACTGTTATGGCGGACGGACTTATACAGTCAAAAGCCTCTTGTCATGGATAAAGCCGGCTACTGATTTTCAGCAGCCCGTTATTTATCTTGATCCACGCAATCCAGTACATGCCTATGTGGATATGGATACAATCAAGTGGGAACTTTCATCTTTTTGAGCGCAATCACAAGCCGATCATATCTACAGGCCTCTCTGTTGATTTCACCAAATGAAGCGATTGCATACGATTCGCCAAGGGCTACCGCAGCAAAACAGCAGGGCGGCGGGAATGCTCCCGCCGCCCTGTGTATCTGTCACACGCGGAGGATCCAGCCGTCCTTCCGGGGCTTGGGGGCGGGCAGGTCCCCCTCCACATACCCCAGGATGCAGTTGCCCACACCACGGTAGGTCTCCGGCAGCCCCCACTTCTTCAGCAGTTCCTTGCCCTCCGGCCGGTCAAAAAGCTCCATGGCCCGGTTGATCCAGCAGGAGCCCAGTCCCAAAGCCGCGGCAGCGGTCATCAGGTTTCCCATCACCAGGGAGCCGTCCTGCAGCCAGTTCAGCTTCTCTCCGTCCCCCAGAACCACCACCACGGTGGGGGCACCGTAGAAGGGATCCGTGCCGGGATTGCCCTGGATCTCCGCGTTCAGCTTGGACATCCAGGCAATGGTCTCCGGGTCCTGGACCACCACCATGACAGAGGTCTGGAGTCCCTTGGCGGAAGGCGCCCAGGTGCCCGCCTCCAGAATGGCGTTCAGCTCCTCGTCCCTGATCTGCTCCGCCTTGTACTTGCGGACGCTCCGGCGCTCCTTCAAAACCTTCAATGTCTCGTTCATGTTCGCAGCTTCCTTTCTATCGTTATGTTGCTTTGAAAATCAAATGGCTCCGGGTTCCAGCACCTGCCCCATAATCTCCCGGCACTTTTGGTACATCAGGATGGTGTCGCGCAGGCCAGGACGCACAGGTCCGCCGCTTCCCCGGCCCGGACCATCTCCACAGTTTTCTCCGGGCCGTAATAGGTGTGCTCCAGATCCACGGTCAAGAACCGGAACCCGGCGTAGCCCGCGGCCTCCACAAACTCCGGTGCAGCGGACTGGATGAAGGTCCCCAGAAAAGGCCGCCCCTCCGCCAGCAGAGCGGAAAATGCAACGTGCATGGCCGTGCCCCTTTCTCATCTATTATAGCACATCCCCCCGGAATTCCCAACGTTTTTTCACATCAGGTATCGCCCCTTTGCGGATTCCGGAGGTGACAGCTGTCCCGTGACGTGCTATACTGATAAAAATATTGCGCTTTGGCAGGACTTTTTCCCAACTGTTCCAAATTAAGGAGTGATTTTGACCATGCCCCAGCCTCTTTCTGAACGCACCGCCAGTTTCACCGATTCCGTGATCCGGCGGATGACCCGCGTCTCCCTGAAGTACGGCGCGGTGAACCTGTCCCAGGGCTTCCCCGACTTCGAGCCGCCCCAGGCGATCCTGGAACGGCTGGCCCAGGTGGCCCGGGAGGGCCCCCATCAGTACTCCGTCACCTGGGGGGCCCAGAACTTCCGAGAGGCCCTGGCCCGCAAGCAGTCCCGCTATATGGGCCGCACCATCGACCCGGACAAGGAAATCGTGGCCACCTGCGGCTCCACCGAGGCTATGATGTGCGCCATGATGACCGCGGCCAACCCCGGGGACAAGGTCATCGTCTTCTCCCCCTTCTATGAGAACTATGGGGCAGACACCATCCTCTCCGGGGCGGAGCCCATCTATGTGCCACTGCACCCGCCCGCCTTCACCTTCGACGTGGACGAGCTGGAGGCTGCCTTCCGCCAACGTCCCAAGGCCCTGGTGCTGTGCAACCCCTCCAACCCCTGCGGCCGGGTCTTCACCCGGGAGGAGCTGCTGACCATTGCGGAGATGGCCACCAGATACGACACCTACGTCATCACCGATGAGGTGTATGAGCACATCGTCTACGCCCCCCACCGGCACACCTACTTCGCCACCCTGCCGGGGATGTGGAACCGGACGCTGTCCTGCTCCTCCCTGTCCAAGACCTACTCCATCACCGGCTGGCGGCTGGGATACATCATCGCGCCGGAGGAGATCATCGACCGGGCCAAGAAGGTCCACGACTTTCTGACGGTGGGCTGCGCCGCGCCGCTGCAGGAGGCGGTAATCCCCGGCCTGGAGTTCGGCCAGGACTACTATGACGACCTGCTGGCCAAGTACACCCACAAGAAGGACCTGTTTCTCAAGGGGCTGGATGACCTGCACATCTCCCACAATGACCCGGAGGGCGCCTACTACGTGCTGCTGGACATCAGCGAGTACGGCTATGAGAGCGACCTGCAGTTCTGCAAGAACCTGGCCCGGGAGGTGGGCGTGGGGGCCGTGCCCGGCTCCAGCTTCTTCCGGGAGCCGGTGAACCACCTGATCCGCCTCCACTTCGCCAAGAATGATAACACCCTCAACGAGGCCCTGAACCGGCTGGAGAAGATCCAGAAGCTGAAAAAATAATCCCCCTGCGGGCCCGTTCGGAAAACCCGGACGGGCCCTTTTTCGTCTAAAGACAGAAGAGGTTCTCTTCCCTCCGCCCCAGTCCGCGCATATCCCTTTTTCTCCCCGCATAGGATGGAGCAACAAGAGGCGGGGAGTGTTGTGTTTTGAAGGGTAACATGGAGGAGCGGGCCGAACGGCTGGCTCAGTACATCATCGAAAACCGGACCACGGTCCGCGCCGCCGCACAGAAATTCGGCATCAGCAAATCCACAGTGCACAAGGACATCTCCGAACGGCTGCCCCAGTTCAATCGGGTGCTGTACCAGCAGGTGAAGGAAGTCCTGGAGGTGAACAAGGCCCAGCGACACATCCGCGGCGGCATCGCCACCCGGAAAAAGTACCGCGGGGAATAAAATGCGCATAGACTAGTCTTAGAAAGCTCGCAACGGAGGAATCGATATGGCAAAGCAATCCCGCTGCCGCCGCGTGGCCCGGTCCACACCGGAGCCCCCGGTCGCCGCAGTGCCGGCCACCCCGGAGCCTCCCGTCCGCCGCTGGCCTCACCCGGTGGAGGGCGTGGAGCCCATCCAGGACCTGGATCCGGCACTCCATTACATACGATGCGCCCTCTCCTATCAGAACCAATTGCTGGCTGACATCAAGACGCTCTTGCAGCAGCTGGTTCCGGAGGAGACCCGGGAAGATGCGGAGAGTTCCTGAAAAATGGCGTGCCGCGCTCCGGCACGCCATTTTCCTCTTGTGTTTTTCCGCTTCCCGTTTTATAATGTTGCAACGAGTATTATGTAAATCTTCTCACCCAGTTTTTCCAAAGAAACCCCCGCGGCACTGCCGCGGCTGTAAGGAGCGTTTTGAATATGGCAAAGAGAACCCGCCGGAGACGGCGCAGCTGGAGCAGACTGCTGCTTCTCGTGGTCTTTGTGGCCGCCGCACTGTATGCCGGCTACTTCTGTCTCTTCCGTCCCCCTGAGGTCCCCGCCGAAACCACCCGGCCCGACGAAGCGGAGGAGGTCTCCGCCGAAGACACCGCCCAGGACGCAGAAGCCCTGGCCCAGGCGGCCCATCTGGAGCGCAAGCCCTATTTCTACACCATTCTGGTGTCCGGCGTGGACGACCACAATGGCGGCAGCGACACCAATATCCTGGTGGCCGTAGATGCGGAGAACGACTACATCTATGGTGTCAGCATCCCCCGGGACACCAAGGCCGTCATCAATGGAAAGAACCACAAGATCAACTTCGCCTATAACTCCGGCGGGACCGCTCTGCTGGCCGAGACCATCTCCCAGCAGCTGGGCATCCCAGTGGATTTTACGGTAACCGTGGATCTGGACGGCTTCGCCGCGCTGGTGAATGCCATCGGCGGCGTGGACTTTGAAGTCCCCATCAGCATGAATTACGACGATCCTTACCAGGACCTGCACATCCACTTCTCCGCCGGGATGCAGCATCTCTCCGGTGCGGAGGCGCTGAAGGTGGTCCGCTTCCGCCACAATAATGACGGCTCCGGCTACGGCAGCGAGGACATCGGCCGGATGCAGACCCAGCAGAACTTCCTAAAAGCCGTGGCTCAACAGACGCTGACGCTCTCCAACGTGGACAAGGTGGGGGAGTTCGCCAAGATCTTCCAGCAGTATGTGGACACGGACCTGTCTCTTGGGAACCTGGCCTGGCTGGGGAAGGAGGCCATCAGCATGGGTGTGGATAAGATCTCCTTCTCCACTCTGCCCAACGAGTGGCGCTCCCCCTACATCTATCTGGACCCGGACGCCACTCTGGAGCTGGTCAACCAGTACCTGAATCCCTATGTGGAGGACCGGACCATGGAGGATTTGGACATCCCCTCCTGAAAAGGCCCCTGTCCGCGTTTTGTTCCATCAGGCAGAAATCCTGAATTCGATCTTCCATTTTGTATAAGGAGGTGCCGTCATGAAGAAACGGGTCCCCGCGCTGGTGCTGGCACTGGCGCTTGCTCTTACTGTCCCCGCCTGGGCCGCCCAGGACACCCCGGACAATTTTGTCCGCAGCAAAACCTACGCCGGCCAGTTCTCCGACCTGACGCCGGAGTCCACGTTCTACGACAATGTGGCGGCGCTGTATGCGTATGGTCTCTCCGTAGGCAAGGCCGACGGCACTTTCGGCCTGCGAGACCAGCTGACCGTTGGGCAGGTGGTGATTTTCGCCGGCCGCATCCGCAGTCTGTACCGCACCGGAGACGCGGAGGCAGGTCCAGGCGCCTACGCCGCCGAGAATGAGGCCGCGGCCCTCCGGTACCTGCGTTATCTCCAGGCGGAGGGTGTCATCGGCACGGAGCTGGACAAGTCCCTCTCCACCCCCGCCACCCGGGCCCAGGTGGCCCATGTGCTGGCGAACACGCTTCCAGAGGAGGCCCTGCCGCCCGTTCATGCGGACCTGGTAACTCAGGCTTACGCCAGCCGGCAGTTCATCACCGACGTGACCGAGTACACCCCCTATTACCAGGACATCCTGACCCTCTACCGCACCGGCGTGTCCGTAGGCAGCGACGCCGCTGGCTCCTTCCTGCCGGACCAGCCCATCACCCGGGGCGCGGCCGCTGCCATGCTGACCCGCATGGTGGATCCAAGCCTGCGGGCAACGCCGGACTGGGACCTGGGAAAGGAGTCCTGGAGCGCCCAGGGCGCTGCCATGGGAGATCTGGTGCCCTTGGGGACGTATATCGCCGCTCCCGCCACTGCGGCGGAGATAGATGAAAGCGTCCGCTACATGCTGGCATCCAACCAGAACACGCTGGTCCTGCAGTACCCCAGTCTCTCCGTAACCTCCGCCCGACGGGTGATGGAGGCGGCCCTGGCAGCTGTGAAAACCTATTGTGAGCAATGCTACAACACGGTCAACTGCACCTATTCTGCGGACGGGTCCATCACCCTCACCTTCTCCGCCGCCAGCGCGGGAGATCAGATTCTGACTTACCGCGACGCGGCCATGGAGGCGGCCATTGCCGTCCATGATGCCCTGTGGGAGAGCGGAGAGATCACCACCTCCATGTCCGACTATGAGAAGGCCCGGGTCTACTTCACCTGGATCTGCGATAACTGCGTCTATGATTACACCGCCGGGGACAGCTCCCTGAGCCACATCGCATACAGCCTGTTTGAAAACGGCACCGCCGTGTGCGACGGGTACACCGGCGCCTACAACCTGCTGCTGAAGCTGGAGGGCATCGACTGCACAGCCCTCTCCAACAACTCCCACATCTGGACCGTGGCCACCTTGGACGGCACAGACTACCACATCGACACCACCTGGGGCGACAGCGGCCCCGCCCCCAATTACGACTACTTCGCCATGACTGCCGAAGAGTCCTGGCAGCACCACAGCTGGTAAGCTGTTGAAAAGCGCCCCCGGCTTTTGCCGGGGGCGCTTTTTTCTCTTCAGGGGCTGCCGACTTTCAAAGATGATGGTCCCGCAGCAGCCGCTTGGCCTGCTCCCACAGCTCGTCGCTGACAGTCTGGACCACCACGACCTTCTGCACCAGCTCCGGCAGGGCAGCCGTCAGCTCATGCTCGATCAGCGTCTCGTTGGTCAGGTCCGCGGAGGGGCACCCGGCACACTGGCCCAGCAGCTTGATATACAGCACGCCGTCCTCCAGGTGGTCGATCTCCAGCTCACCCCCGTGGGCCCGGAGAGACGGGCGCACCTTCTCGTCCAGCACGGCTTCGATCTGCTTCCACTCTTCCCTCATGTGTTTTCCTCCTGTTCTGCCGCCTTGGCGGCGGCAATCTCCTCCCGGATGCGGTGGCGGGTGCTGTCAAACAGCAGCTCCCGGTTGTGGCGGAAATAGGCGTCACAGCCAAACTGCTCCACGAACCAGGAGGTGTTGTACCCGACGGTGATCTCCGTGACGAAGATCACCAGCTCCTGGCTGTTGCCGAAGGTGGTCTCTAGGAAACGGAAGGCGTTGTCGAACATGTCCTTCGTCTCCATGGCCACGGCCTTCCGCCGCTCCACCTCTTCACCGAACCAGCCCCGGACGGCGTCCATAGCCCCTTCCGGGGCCACGGCCTCCCGGTCCAGCCGCTGGCGGTAGTCCTCCAGGGCGTTGATCTCCCGCTGCTTGAGGTCCCGGGACTCCTTGTCCAACTGGCCGGCCTCTTTGGCCTGCTTCATGGCAGTACGCCGCTTCCACAGCAGCTGGTCCAGCACCGTCAGCGGCGGCGCGTCCGCGATCTTCTCCCGAAACTCTGTCAGGGAGGTGTGGAGGGCGTCGGTCAGGGCGTCCTGGCAGCGGGTGTTCCGGGCTTCCTCGCTGAGCCGGGACAGCACCAGCCCCATGACGGAGAGCTTCTCATCAAAGGGCGCCTCCCGCAGCTCCAGCACGGTGATGTTCTCCCAGGTGCCGCTGAGGATCCCCTCCACGTGGTAGGTCTTTTGATACTTGTAGAACATCTCCAGGTAATTGGCGAAGTCCTTGGCAATGCGGGGCATCTGGATGTACTGCCCCACCACCTCCCGGTCCGCCCGGATGCCCAGGGTCTCATAAGCGTACAGCAGTTCGCTGAGATCCTCCCAGCCCCGGGCGGTGGCAAACTGGAGGCCGTCTGCCGTGTTCTCGATGCGGTAGAAGTTGTCCTTCTTGATGTCCAGGTAGGAGAGGATGGCCCCGTGGAGGTTCTTCCGCCGGGCATACTCCTTCCACACGCCGTAGTCCTCCTCCACATCGATGCGCTTCACCCGGTCCAGGGTCACCACGTCGAAGTCCCGGACGGACTTGTTGTACTCCGGCGGGTTGCCCGCCGCCACGATCAGCCACCCCTCGGGAAGGGCCTGGTTGCCGAAAGTCTTGCACTGGAGGAACTGGAGCATCATGGGGGCCAGGGTCTCGCTGACGCAGTTGATCTCGTCCAGGAAGAGGATGCCCTCCTGCAGTCCGGTCCGCTCCATCAGTTGGTAAACGGAGGAGAGGATCTCGCTCATGGTGTACTCGGTGACGGAGACCTCCTCCCCGCCATAAGTCCGCTTTTCGATGAAGGGCAGGCCGATGGCGCTCTGTCGGGTGTGGTGGGTGATGGTGTAGGCCACCAGGCCCACGCCGGTCTCGGCGGCGATCTGCTCCATGATCTGGGTCTTGCCCACGCCCGGCGGGCCCATCAGCAGCACCGGCCGCTGGCGCACTGTGGGGATCAGGTAGTTCCCCAGCTGGTCCTTGGCCAGATACGCCTTCAAGGTATTGGTGATCTCCTGCTTTGCCTGTTTGATGTTCATATCGTTAGCTCCTTACAGTTGGGGAAGTTCGTCCAAATCGATCAGGTCCAGCCCGGCGGCTTTGGCCTCCTCCGCTGCCTCCCGGGCGGCCTGTTCCAGGGCCGGGGTGGGCACCACCAGCCGGATGGCCCAGGGGGGCATCTTTACGGAGAGGGGCGGCTCCTCCAGCAGCACGAAAGCCGTGTCATAGGGCGGCCGCTTCCGGGGATAGACGCCCATGCCGTCGGTGAAGTATACCAGCCCCCGAAGGGAGGTGAAGGCCCCCTCCGCTTGGAGCTCCGCCACGTGTTCAAACACCGGCCGGAAGTCCGTGGCGCTGCCGCCCACCAGCTGGAAATTCTCCATATACGCCTTCAATTCCTCCAGGTCGTGGATGGGAGTGTCGGACCGGACCTGGTCGTCGCACTGGAGGATGCGGATGTTCACCTTCCGGGTGAACGTCTCCGTACTGCGGAGGATGGCGTAGGTGCAGGCCAGAAACTGCCGCACCAGCTCGCCGGAGGTAGACATAGAGGTGTCCACGGCGATGACGAAGTCCTCGATCCGCTTCTCCTCCTTCGTCTCCGGCGGCTCCACCAGCGGCATGTTGCCGTAGAGCTGGAGGCCATAAGTGTAGAAGATGTAGTCGAAGGCATCTCCGTCTACCGCCATCACCTCCCGGGGTACGGCGAACCTCCGGAGGAAGGTCCGGTAGTCCACGTCGTCCCGGTTGGCCACCTGGATCTGCTCCAGCACCGCCTCGCCGCCGGTGGCCTTGCCGGCCAGCACCGTCTCCAGTCCTGTCTGGGTCTTTTCGGAGACGCCCTGCCACTTCTGCTCCCGCTGCTTCTGCTGCTCCTGGTCCTGCTGGTCCGGATCCCACAGTCCATGATCGTCCACCAGAAAGGTCCGCTGGAGCCGGGCCAGCTCGTACTCCGGCAGGTCCAGCCGCAGGAGATGGCGGTAGATACCCTCTGCCGTCAGCACCGGCATCTCTGCCCGGCACTCGCCGTAGAACTTCTGCTTGGCGGGGACGAAGCCCCCGGCCAGACAGGGGTAGTCCAGCTCGTCCAGGATGCTCTCCACCGCGACGTCGCAGGCCAGGTCCCAAAGCTCCGGCGCTCTGCCCCGCTTCTTCCACAGGTGCCGCAGCATACAGTGGAGCAGCACGTGGAGATAGGCCCGGTCCACCGCCGTCCGGGACCGGAGATACCGCTCCGAGAGGAAGCTGCCGTCGTAGTACAGCGTCTCCCCGTCGGTGGCCAGGGACAGCGTCACACCGCCGCCGGGCTGGAAGTCCAGGCTGCACAGCGCCACATCCAGATAGGGCAGATTTAGATACAGTTCATTCCGGGCCGTCTGCAAAATCTCCAGTCCGATGGCCGTCAGGTCCTTGGCCGCCATGGTGCGCCTCCTTCCCTGCTATAAGTCAAAAGTCTTGTCCAGCCCCCGGGGGGCCGCATCCCGCTGCTGTTCCAGCAGCAGGGCCAGGGCCTCGGAGCCCCCGCTCTCCCTCGCCAAGGCGCAGGCGGCGGACAGGGCCTCCCGGTCCGGCTCCGCCGTCCTCAGCAGAAACGCCAGCCCCGGCATGTCCCGCTCTCCCACCAGCCAGACTGCCGCCTCTCCGGCGTGGGCCCGGAGGTAGGACAGGTACTGCCCCTCCGCCCGGGGCGTCAGCTCCACCGGGTAGCGCAGCCGCCAGAAGGCCAGCCGCACCGCGCAGTCCTCATCGTGCTCCATACCCAGAAAACCGCTCCACAGCTCGTCATACGTCCGCAGGTCCAGCCGCTTCCGGCGGAAGGAGTGGTGATAGGGATATCCGGCGCCGAAGATGTTGTAATCAAAGTGATGGGCCGGGCAGTTCTCCTCATAGACCTCCCGGTACTCCGGAAAGAGCAAACGGAACACGGTGCCGTCCGTCTCCTCCACGGTGACGTCCAGCTCCCAGGGCAGTTCGTCGGCAAACCAGGCCAGGGTGTCCCCCTGCTCCCCCACCCGGGTCAGATGGAAGGCTGCCAGCCGTCGGCAGTTCATCAGCACCCCGCCGCCCCACTGACCGATGCCGTCGTGAAGCCGCAGGGTCCGCAGGCCGCCGCAGTTCATCAGGGCGTAATCCCCCACCCTCTCCAGGGACCGGGGCAGGGTCAGGTCCTCCAGGTCCCGGTTGCTCCAGGTCCCCGGGTCCGTCCCGGCGCCGCAGGTCACCAGCAGGTCCTCCCCCTCCGCGGAAGCGGCGGTGGGCGAGAGGGCGTGGTCCCCCAGGGCCGTCACCGGCAGGCCGTATAACGTCTCCGGCAGGCGGGCCCGGGCGTCGCAGGTGGCCGCCCGCAGGATGGTGATCCCCGCCGCCTCCCGGCGAATGGTTAGCTTCCAGTTTCCGCTGCCGGGGATGGTCTCCACGGCGCTCACCTCCTTTTCTCCGGACAAGCCGTCAGTCTCAGCTTTAGTAGTGTATCACATTTTCTGTTGAGAGCCTAGCCCCAAGGACCACAAAAATTTTTGCGGGATCCAGCATTTCCCTCTTGACAATCCGTGCATACTGTATATACTGTAAATGTACAGTACGAACAGGAGTGACTTCCATGGAACTCATCATCCGCAATACCACCAACCAACCCATCTACGATCAGATCTACTCCCAGATCAAAGCCCAGATCATTGCCGGGAAGCTCTCCCCCGGAGAGGCGCTGCCCTCCATCCGGGCCCTGGCCAAGGACCTGCGGATCTCCGTCATCACCACCAAGCGGGCCTACGACGAGCTGGAGGCCGACGGCTTCCTCTACACCGTGGCCGGCAAGGGCTGCTTTGTGGCGGAAAAGAATCTGGACCTGATCCGGGAGCAGAAGCTGAAGGAGCTGGAGGACCACCTGGACGCCGCCGTGGAGCTGGCCGCCCAGTGCGGCGTCTCGGCACCGGAGCTGATGGAAATGCTCCGCATCCTGCTGAAAGAGGAGGAACCTCACGTATGAACGCCATTGAATTGAGCCATGTGACGAAACACTTTCCCGGCTTTACCTTACAGGACCTGTCCCTCACCGTGCCCAGCGGCACCATCTGCGGCCTGGTGGGAGAGAATGGCGCCGGCAAGTCCACCACCATCCGCCTGCTGATGGGGGCCCTGCGGCCGGACAGCGGCCGATGCACCGTCCTGGGGGCGGATTCCGCCGCGCCGGAGTTTCTCTCCCTGAAAGAGGACATCGGCGTGGTGCTGGACGAGGCCTATTTCCCAGAGAGCCTGAATGCCCTTCAGGTGGGAGGCGTCATGGCCAAGACCTACCGCCGTTGGGACGGAAAGCAGTACCAGAATTACCTCACCCGCTTCGGCCTGCCGGAGAAAAAGCCCTTCAAGGACTTCTCCCGTGGCATGAAGATGAAGCTGGCCATCGCCGTGGCCCTGAGCCACAGCCCCAGGCTGCTGGTGCTGGACGAGGCCACTGCCGGCCTGGACCCCATCGTCCGGGACGAGGTGCTGGAGATCTTCAACGAGTTCACCCGGGAGGAGGACCACTCCATCCTGATCTCCTCCCACATTTTGAGCGACCTGGAGAAGCTGTGCGACTATATCGCCTTCCTCCACCAGGGGCGGCTGCTGTTCTGCGACGAGAAGGATCGGCTGCTGGAGGAGTATGGCATCTTCGTGGGCACGGCAGATCAAGTGAACAGCCTTCAGGACGGGGCCGTGGTAGCCCGGGAGAACAGCAGCTTCGGCGGCGTCCGGTGCCTGGTGAAGCGGGCGCTGGTGCCTGCGGGCTGGGCGCTGGAGCGGCCCACAGTGGAGGATATCGTCCTGTTTTTGGTGAAAGGAGCGAAGGAGCAATGAGTGCCCTGCTTTTGAAAGACTACTACGTGATCTTCCGGCAGATGAAGATCTTCCTGCTGTTAATTCTGGTGTTCTCCTGCATCCCCGGCACGTTTTACAGCACCTTTGCCGTGGTGTATGCCTCTATGCTGCCCTACACCGCCCTGGCCTATGACGAGCGGAGCCGCTGGGACCAGATGGCTGCCATGATGCCGTATTCCGCCCGGGACGTGGTGCTGAGCAAGTATCTCTTCGGCTGGATCGCCGTGGCCGTCTCGGCGGCGGCCACCTTTGTCCTTCAGACCATCCTGTCGGTCATCTGGTTCCGCGATGTGGAGGGTCCCTCCATCCCCGTCATCCTGCTGTCCGTGTGCGTGGCCGTGTGCATCCTGGACATCACCCTGCCCATGATGTTCCGGTTCGGCGTGGAGAAGGGGCGGCTGGTCATGTTCCTCATCATCTTCCTGGTGTGCGCCAGCGCCGGAGGCATCGCCACCATTGAGCGGTCCGCGGTGGACGGCGGGATCTATCTCTCCCTCCCCCTGGTGCCCGCCGCCATCGCCGCCGTGGTGCTGACCGTGGTGTCCATCCCTCTCGCCATCCGGTTTTACGGCCGCCGGAGCCGGTGAGCGGTATGGAGGATACACCGAAAACGCTCCGCCCGGCGCCGGCCCCGGCGGACCTGGCCGCGTTGCTGGCCCTGTGCGGGGCGGCCCTCCTGAATCGAAAGGAGCCGAAATGAAGAATTCGCACACCTGTCCCAAGTGCGGCAGCAGAGACATCGTCCGAATCCCCGACCACCCCAGCCGCTATGCCAGCGGCAGCAACATTTACACCACCCGGTACACCCTGCTGGGCAAGGTCCCGGTGATCCGCTACGTCTGCTGCGGCTGCGGGTATGTGGAGAATTGGGTGGAGTCCCCCATGGAGCTGTTCCAGATCCACCAGACCTACGGGGCTCCATGACTCTTCCAAAGGCCGGGCGCGGAGTTTCCGCGCCCGGCCTTTGCCGAAATCCACAGAAAACCGGTTGGAATCGCCCTGCGGATTCTGCCGGTTTTGCCATCTGACGGCCGTTGACATTTTCCCAAGCCGGTGCTACACTGAAACAGTATTTTTTGGAAACGCTTTGGGCAGCGGTTTGCGGCGGATGCCGCAACGCGACAACCGAACAGACACACCGCGGACCGCGGCCGAACGTCCCGAAAGAGACTGGGACTTTCAGCCGCAAAATTGGTCCGGCGGTGTTTTTTGTTATGCTTTTGCATAACAAAAAACGAAAATGCGCCATTTCCCCGCCCCTTTGGGGCAACCGGAAATGATGCGCAAAACTTCATGCGCAGCGGCATTTGCCTGTATTCGTGGTGCACTGTACCGCGCATGAAGTTTGTTTTTTGTTTGTCGGCCCGGGGCGTACAATTCGGTTTCCTGCTAAAACTGTTTGCGTGGAAAGGCAAGGTGAGCGGCATGTCAACGAAATTCGTATTCGTTACCGGCGGCGTGGTCTCCGGCTTGGGCAAGGGGATCTGCGCGGCCTCCCTGGGGCGGCTTCTGAAGCAGCGGGGCGTCCGGGTGCGGAACCAGAAGTTCGACCCCTATATCAATGTGGACCCGGGCACTATGAACCCCTATCAGCACGGGGAGGTGTTCGTTACCGAGGACGGGGCGGAGACCGACCTGGACCTGGGCCACTACGAGCGGTTCGTGGACGAGGACCTCACCGGCAACAGCTCCGTGTCCTCCGGCAAGATCTACTGGTCCGTGCTGAACCGGGAGCGCCGGGGCGACTACCTGGGCGCCACGGTGCAGATCATCCCCCACATCACCGACGAGATCAAGCGCCGCATCTACGCCATGGCGGAAGAGGACGTGGACGTGGTCATCACCGAGATCGGCGGCACGGTGGGAGACATCGAGTCCCAGCCCTTCCTGGAGGCCATCCGTCAGGTGGCGGCGGAGCGGCCCCAGGGGGATGTGGTGTTCATCCACGTGCCCCTCATCGTCCAGATCCCCGGCAGCGGCGAGCTGAAGAGCAAGCCCACCCAGCACTCCGTGAAGGAGCTGTTGTCCCTGGGCATCCAGCCGGATATTCTGGTATGCCGGTGCGACGTGCCCATCACAGAGGACATCCGCCGGAAGATTGCCCTGTTCTGCAATGTCCAGCCGGACTGCGTCATCCAGAACGCCACGGCGGAGACGCTGTATGAGGTGCCCCTGCTGATGGCCAAGGAGGGTCTGGACGAGGTGGTGTGCCGGAAGCTGGGCCTCATCACTCACCAGCCGGATCTGCGGGAGTGGAGCGCCATGGTGAAGCGGGAGAAGAACGCCCGCAAGCGGGTGTCCATCGCCCTGGTGGGCAAGTACACCCAGCTCCACGACGCCTACCTCTCCGTGGTGGAGTCCCTGAACCATGCGGGCACCGCCAACGACGCGGTAGTAGACATCCGGTGGGTGGACTCTGAGACCCTGACGGAGGCCAGTGCGGCGGAGCGGCTGGCGGGCTGCAGCGGCATCCTGGTGCCCGGCGGCTTCGGCGACCGGGGCATCGAGGGCATGATCGCGGCCGTGCGGTACGCCCGGGAACGCTGCATTCCCTACTTCGGCATCTGCCTGGGGATGCAGATGGCGGTGATCGAGTTCGCCCGCCACGTGCTGGGCTGGGCAGACGCCAGCTCCTCCGAATTTTCCTCCACCGCCCACCCGGTCATCGACCTGATGCCGGACCAGATGAATGTCACCGCCAAGGGCGGCACCATGCGGCTGGGCCGCTACCCCTGCGTGCTGGCGGAGGGCTCCCGCAGCCGGGAGCTGTATGGCGCGGCAGAGATCTCCGAGCGCCACCGCCACCGCTACGAGTTCAACAACGATTTCCGGGCGGAGATGCAGGTGGGCGGTATGCGGCTGGCGGGCCTGTCCCCAGACGGCCGCCTGGTAGAAATCATCGAGCTGCCGGACCACCCCTGGTTCGTGGGTGCCCAGTTTCACCCGGAGTTCAAGAGCCGTCCCGACCGGCCGCATCCGCTGTTCTATGGGTTTATCAAAGCCTCTGTGGAGAAAATAGAGGCCCAGGAGGTAACACGATGAATCATTTTGCTAAAATCGCCGCTCAGCTGGAATCCCGTGACCTGGACGGTATGCTGCTGACCCATGAGGCCAACCGTTTTTACGCCTCCGGCTTCCACTCCGCCGGAACCGACGGCATGGTCCTGGTCACCCGAGAGAAGTTCTATTACTTCACCGACTCCCGGTACACAGAGGCCGCCCGGCGGCATGTGCAGGATGCGGAGGTCCAGGAGGCAGGCCACGGCCGGGGCTATTCCGCCCTGCTGATGGAGGCCGTCCAGCGCCACAGCATCCAGCGCCTGGGGTTTGAGGACGCCTATATGACCGTCCGGGAGCACGACGCCTATGCCCGGGCTCTGCCCTGTGAGCTGGTGCCCGCGGCGGACCTGCTGGCAGAGCTGCGGGCGGTAAAGGACCCGGAGGAGCTGGAGATCATGATTGCCGCCCAGCGGATTGCGGAGAAGGCCCTGACGGATATCCTGAACGAGATCCGGCCCGGCGTCACGGAGAAGGAGATCGCCGCCCGGCTCCAGTATCTCATGCTCCACTACGGGGCGGAGGACAAGTCCTTCGATCCCATCGTGGTGTCCGGCCCCAACGGTAGCCTGCCCCACGGGGTACCCTCGGAAAAGGTCATCCAGGCCGGGGAGTTCGTCACCATGGACTTCGGCTGCATCTATCACGGCTACTGCTCCGACATGACCCGTACCGTGGCGGTGGGATCCGTGACGGATGAGATGCGCCAGGTCTACGACACGGTGCTGCAGGCCCAACTGGCGGGTATCGCAGCCGCCCGGGCCGGGGCCACTGGAAAGGCTGTGGACGGCGCCGCCCGGGACATCATCCGGCAGGCGGGCTACGGTCCCTGTTTCGGCCACAGCTTCGGCCACGGCGTGGGAGTGGAGATCCACGAGGGGCCCAACGCCACTCCCTCCAACGACAAGCCCCTGCCCGCCGGGGCGGTGATCTCCGCCGAGCCGGGCATCTACCTGCCCGGGAAGCTGGGTGTGCGGATTGAGGACGTGCTGTACCTCACACCGGAGGGCTGTCAAAACCTCACTCTGGCCCCCAAGGAGCTGGTCATTCTCTGACCCCGATTCAATCCCACGCAAGGAGGAAAAATCCCATGGCAAGCTATATCGGCGCGTCCGCCGAGCAGGAGGACGCCGACCCCATTCTCATGGCCTTTGCCGCTGAGGCGACCAAGGGCGACCCCGCCAGTCCGGAGGCCCGGGAGCTGGTGCTCCGCTGGCAGGCCCATCTGGTGAAGTTCAGCCGCAGCTGCGACGAGGAGAAGCTCCGCCGCCTGGCGGACCTGTACAGCTGGGACAACCGCTTTGCAGAGGTTCTGGACAGCTACGGCCCCGGCACAGCCCACTTCATGGGCGAGGCCATCGAGGCCTATTTGGAAACCCTGTGAACGCCGTCGCGCACCGGCGCAAAACCGCCTCCGCCCCCGCTGGCGGAGGCAGTTTTTGCCCTTCCGGCCCCCGGTTTTCCGGCCTGCGGGCTGTTGACAAACCTGCGCCGGAGACGCATAATAAAGCTATCAACACGCCAAAAATTGGATGCCCCGCATCCACTTGAGAGGGAGTATTCATGGACACCATCTATATCACCGGACACCGGAACCCGGACACGGACTCCATCGTCTCCGCCATGGCCTACGCGGCGCTGAAGAACGCCCTTGGCCAGCGGCAGTACGAGGCCGCCCGCCTGGGCCAGATCAGTGACGAGACCCAGACCGTGCTGGATCGCTTCGGCTTCCAGCCCCCCAAGCTGCTGAACAACGTGCGTACCCAGGTCCGGGACCTGGATTACGACACGCCCGCCACCCTGTCCGCCGCTGCCACCATCAGCCGGGCCTGGCGGACCATGCAGAAGGACAAGATCTCCGCCATCCCCGTGGCCAATGAGGACGGGACCCTGTTCGGAATGCTCTCCGCCGGGGATGTGGCCAACTATGACATGTCCTCCGTCCGCAACCCTAAGGTGGGCGAGATCCCGGTGTACAACCTGCTGTCCGTGCTGGAGGGCAAAATTCTCAACCAGGGCGGCGAGATGCGGGACGTGATCTCCGGTGAGGTCACCATCGCCCTGCCCGCCAGCCGGGAGAACCTGGTGTTCTCCGACCCGGGCAGCATCGTGGTCTGCGGCGACCAGCCGGACATGATCCGCCGTGCGCTGGAGATCGGCGTCAGCTGCATCATCGTCTGTCAGGCGGAGGTGGACCCGGAGCTGCTGGCCATGCAGACGGACACCTGCATCATCTCCACCGCCTATGACGCCTACCGGGCAGTGCGGCTCATCTACCATGCCATGCCCATCAGCAGCATCTGCAAGAACAAGGATCTGGTGTGCTTCCACCTGGACGACTATATCGACGACGTGCAGAACACCGTGCTGGAAAGCCGCTTCCGGGCCTATCCCATTTTGGATGAGGAGGAGCGGGTGGTGGGCACCCTGTCCCGCTACCATCTGCTGCGGCCCCGCCGCAAGCAGGTGATCCTGATGGACCACAACGAGAAGGCCCAGTCCGTACCGGGCCTGGACCAGGCGGAGATTCTGGAGATCATCGACCACCACCGGCTGGCGGACATCCAGACCAAGAATCCCATCACTGTCCGGAACGAGCCCGTGGGCAGCACCACCACCATCGTGGCGGGGATGTATCAGGACAAGGGCCTGATGCCCACCGCCAAGATGGCGGGATTGATGGCCGCGGCCATCGTCTCCGATACGGTCATGTTCAAGTCTCCCACCTGCACCCAGCGGGACATCGACGTGGCCAACCGCATGGCCCGGATCGCCAACATCTCCCTCCAGGCGCTGGGACAGGTGATCTTCTCCGCCTCCGGCGGCGGTGCGAAGTCTGCAGAGGAGATCTTCCGCACAGACTACAAGGAGTTCCACATCGCAGGCCACAACCTGGCGGTGAGCCAGGTCACCTGCATGGACTCCGACCAGCTGCTCCAGCGCAAGGGAGAGTTTTTGCAGCTCATGAGCTCCCTGCAGAAGAAGCAGGGCTTCGACATGGTAATCCTGATGATTACCGATGTACTGCTGGAGGGCACCCAGCTGCTGTTCGTGGGCGACAGGGACAGCATCCGCCAGGCCTTCAATGTGGAGGATGCGGAGGACGTGGTGTTCCTGCCCAAGGTCATGTCCCGGAAAAAGCAGGTCATTCCCATGCTCTCCGCCCTGTGGGGCTGAGGAGCGCGTGGCCCCGCCGCCCGGCGCTTTCTGCTGAGGAAGCTGCCGGGCGGCTCTGTTTTTTGGGAAATCTCCTGCCTCTGAAACATTTTCCAGAGATTTTGTATAAATTCACCATTGACTTTGCCTGTTTAAAGCAGTATGGTGTAAAAGTACAAAGGCCGGTCGGCAGAAGGGAGCTCTTCCATGGTTTTGTTTGCAGCAGCGTTCCGCACTGTGGCGGGGTTCTCTCGATTTTATGGCTGCCAGGTCCGCTATGCGGGCCGATATTGTCATAGGCAGAGCAGCCAGTGAATGTCCGGCGGCCGGTGGATCTCACCCCGTATGGAAGGCGGCTCTGCTCTTCGGACAGAGCCGCTTTTTGTAATTTCCCCGCGATCAATCTTGAAAAGGAGATCTCTGCGATGAAAAAGAAGTTTCTTGCCCTTGCGCTAACCGCCGTCATGGCTCTGAGCCTGGCTGCCTGCGGCGGCGACACCCAGTCCACAGATACCGATGCCGATACCAGCGGCGACGAGTCCGCCTCCGGCAGCCAGACCTACACCGTGGGTATTATCCAGCAGGTCCAGCACGAGGCCCTGGACGCCGCCACCCAGGGCTTCCAGGACGCCCTGACGGAACTGCTGGGCGACAGTGTCACCATCGACCCCCAGAATGCCTCCGGCGATACCGCCAACTGCACCACCATTGCCAACAACTTTGTCTCCCAGGGCGTGGACCTGATCATGGCCAACGGCACCACCGCTCTCCAGGCCGCTGCCACCGGCACCAGCACCATTCCCATTCTGGGCACCTCCATCACCGAGTACGGCGTGGCTCTGGGCATTGACGGCTTTACCGGCACCACTGGCTACAACGTCTCCGGCACCTCCGATCTGGCGCCCCTGGACCAGCAGGCTGAGATGCTGCACACCTGGTTCCCCGACGCCCAGACTGTGGGCCTGCTGTACTGCTCCGCCGAGCCCAACAGCCAGTATCAGGTGGACACGGTCCAAGGCTACCTGGAGGATCTGGGCTATACCTGCACCCAATACTCCTTCTCCGACTCCAACGACCTGTTCGCTGTGGCCTCCTCAGCCTGCACGGCCAGCGATGTCCTGTACGTTCCCACCGACAACACCGCTGCCAACAACGCCGAACTGATCGGCAACATCTCCCTGGACACCGGCACTCCCATCATCGCCGGTGAGGAGGGCATCTGCAAGGGCTGCGGCGTGGCCACGCTGACCATCAGCTACTATGACATCGGCTACAAAACCGGTGAGATGGCCTATGATATCCTGGTGAACGGCGCCGATCCCGCCACCATGCCCATCGAGTACGCCCCCCAGTTCACCCCCAAGTACAACCCCACCATGTGCGAGGCTCTGGGCCTGACCCCGCCCGACGGCTATGAGGCCATCGCCGAATAAGGACGAATGGACGGAGAACCGATAAAGAGCCGGCGGATGTTTTCAAATTCTTGTCTGCAAAACTTCCGCCTTCACCGGCGGGGAGCCCTCTCCGGGGCTCTCCGCCGCCTGGTCTCCGTCCTATGGGCGGCGTCTGCGGTATGCCACCCTTCCGCCCCGTCATCCAAATCTTATCAACACACTTTCAGCGGAAAAGGGGCTTCCCCTTTCCGCTGAACTTTGCTAGAATAGAGCAGCAAATTGCCTCCGGAAACAGCCGGGGGATTTTGGAGGGATTTCACTTGAACATCATGCATCTGGTCAACGCCCTGCCGGGTGTGGCCGCCCAGGGACTGATCTGGGGCATCATGGCCATCGGCGTCTACATCACGTTCCGGATCCTGGACGTGGCCGACCTGACGGTGGACGGCACCATGGCTACCGGCGGCGCCGCCTTCATCATGCTGACCATGGCGGGGGCGCCGGTGCCGCTGGCGATGCTGGGGGCGTTTCTGGCGGGTGTGCTGGCGGGACTGGTCACCGGCCTGTTCCACACCGCCTGCGGCATTCCGGCAATCCTCGCCGGTATCCTCACCCAGCTGGCCCTGTACTCCGTCAACCTGCGGATCATGGGACAGGCCAACCGGCCCGTCAGCTCCCGACAGTATGACCTGCTGGTGGACCAGCAGAGCGTCCGCTCCCTGAGCCTGGACAACCCCATCCTGGTGGTAGCCATTTTTGTGGCGGCGGTCATTGCCCTGCTGTACTGGTTCTTCGGCACAGAGCTGGGTGCCTCCCTGCGGGCTACCGGTTCCAACCCCAATATGTCCCGGGCCCAGGGCATCAACACCAACTTCACCAAGGTGCTGGGCCTGATGCTGTCCAACGGACTGGTGGCCCTGTCCTCCGCCCTGCTGGCCCAGTACCAGGGTTTCGCGGACGTGAACATGGGCCGGGGCGCCATCGTCATCGGCCTTGCCGCCGTCATCATCGGCGAGGTGATCTTCGGCAAAGTGTTCCGCAACTTTGCGCTGAAGATGCTGGCTGTGGCCATCGGCGCCATTTTGTACTACCTGGTGTACCAGGTGGTCATCTGGCTGGGCCTGAACACCGATGACATGAAGCTCATCACCGCCCTGATCGTGGCGGCCTTCCTGGCCATCCCCTACTGGAAGGGGAAATACGCCCACGTCAAGGTGCCCGCCGGGAGCGCCAATGCCGGAGCAAAAACAGGAGGGGATCAGGATGCTTGAGATCAAGGAGATCTGGAAGACGTTCAACGCCGGGACGGTCAATGAAAAGCAGGCCCTCCGGGGCGTCAGCCTGACGCTGAAGGACGGTGACTTCTGTACGGTCATCGGCGGCAATGGCGCCGGCAAGTCCACCATGCTCAATGCGGTGGCCGGCACCTTTTCTGTGGACAGCGGCGCCATCGTCATCGGCGGGGTGGACGTGACCCGCCTGCCGGAGCACAAGCGGGCCAAATTCATCGGTCGGGTGTTTCAGGACCCTATGATGGGCACCGCCCCCACCATGCAGATCGAGGAAAATCTGGCGCTGGCGGCCCGCCGGGGCCAGCCCCGCGGCCTGGGCTGGGGCATCACCAAGACGGAGCGGGCGGACTACCGAGAGCTGCTGCGGGACCTGGGGCTGGGTCTGGAGGACCGTCTGACCAGCAAGGTGGGGCTCCTCTCCGGCGGCCAGCGCCAGGCGCTGACGCTTCTGATGGCCTCTTTGAAGCGGCCCAAGCTTTTGCTGCTGGACGAGCACACTGCCGCCCTGGACCCCAAGACCGCCGCCAAGGTTCTGGCTCTCTCCGACCGGATCGTGGAGGAAAACGGCCTCACCACCATGATGGTCACTCACAACATGAAGGACGCCATCGTCCACGGCAACCGGCTCATCATGATGTACGACGGCCGTATTGTCATCGACGTGTCCGGCGAGGAGAAGAAGAAGCTCACCGTTCCCGACCTGCTGGCCCTGTTCAGCAAAGTCAGCGGCTCTGACGAAGCCGACGACAAGCTGCTGCTTTCCTGAGCCGCGGAAAACCCGATTCAAACTGCATGTTACTCCCCGGCAGGGCCATCCTGCCGGGGTAGTTTTTGCCCCGGATTTTATCTCTTTAAAGCAACAAAAAAGATTTGTGCAAAATCACGGTTGACATTTCCGCCGCCGCTTCGTATAATGCAAAGCAATCAAGCAAAACCGATGAGCAAGAGGAGTACCTGGTCAGGTCACCTTTCAGAGAGCCGTGGATGGTGGGATCACGGCAGAGAACTTTCCAGCGAATGGACTTGCGAGGGCAGCGCAAACGGCAAAATGCTCAGTAGCGTCTGACGGGGCCCGCACCCGTTATCCGGGCGGCGCGTATGAATGTACGTGGAACGAGCGGGCGCTTTGCGTCAACTTGGGTGGTACCGCAGGATGGTTTCAAGTCTTGTCCCAAATATGGGGCAGGGCTTTTTTTGATTCCCCTGATCGGTCCGGGAAAGGAGTATGGAGATATGAAACACAATACCAGACGATGGCGCGGCCTGTGCTGCAATATCAATTCCCTGAACGGACCCCTTTCAAATATTCTGTATCAAAGATTGGAGAATCTATTATGATGAATCTGCTGAAGAAGCTGGCCGCCTGCGGCCTGTCCCTGACCATGATCCTGTCCCTGGCCGCCTGCGGCGGCACCGATGACACCTCCTCCGGCGAAAGCGGCGGTGAGCCCGTCAAGTATCTGATCGGCATCAGCCAGTACGGCCAGCACGGCTCCCTGGACAACTGCCGGGAGGGTTTCCTCCAGGGCCTGGAGCAGGCCGGTCTGGTGGAGGGCACGGACTTTGAGGTGGACTACCAGAACGCCAACTTCGACGACAACCAGGCTACCCAAATCGGCCAGATGTTTTCCGCCGAGGACGCGGACCTGATGGTGGGCATCGCCACCAACTCCGCCATCGCCTGCTTCAATGCCGCGGAGGACAAGGACATCCCCGTGATCTTCACCGCCATCACCGACCCGGTGGGCGCCCACCTGGACGCGGGCAACATCACCGGCACTTCCGATGCCCTGCCGGTGGAGGGCCAGCTCCAGCTGATCCGGGCCCTGCAGCCGGATGCCGACACCATCGGCATCGTCTACACCACCAGCGAGGCCAACTCCGTCTACTCCATCAGCGTCTATGAGGAGCTGGCAACGGACTACGGCTTCACCATCGACGCGGTGGGCGTCACCTCCCAGGCAGAGGTCACCCAGGCGGTGGATACCTTGCTGTCCCATGGGGTGGACTGCCTGTCCAACCTGACGGACAACAATGTGGTGGGCGTGCTGGGCGCCATTCTGGAGAAGACGGACGAGGCGGGTATCCCTGTCTACGGTTCCGAGGTGGAGCAGGTAAAGCTGGGCTGCGTGGGCGGCGCGGGCCTGGACTACATCCAGCTGGGCATCCAGACCGGCCTGATGGCCGCCAAAGTCCTCACCGGCGAGGCCGCCTGTGAAGACCTGCCCTACGAGACCATCGAAAACTATGGCCTGTATATCAACTCCGACGCGGCGGCCGAGCTGGGCATCACCATTCCCGACGACATCGCCCAGGAGGCCCAGGAGTGCGCGGAATAACATCTGTAACATCCATTACCAAGGAGAACTCTTCATGAAGCTTGTCACCTATCGTCTCAGCGGCGCCGAGCATGTGGGCGCCCTCACCGCCGATGGAAAGGGCGTGCTGCCCCTCCCCGCCGCCGATATGAACACCTTGATCGAAACCATGACCCCTGCCGACCTCCGCTCTGCCGCCGCGGCGGCAGAGCGGGGCGGTGCGGTCCCGCTGTCAGATGTGGAGCTGCTGGCTCCCATCCCCCGCCCCCGGCAGGATGTGGTCTGCCTGGGCATGAACTACCGGGACCACGCGGAGGAATCCGCCCGGTACAGCGCCGATGCCTTCACCAAGAACAGTACAGCGGCGGTCTACTTCTCCAAGCGGGTCAGCGAGGCCGGGAAGCCCGACGGCGTCATCCCCCGTCACGCGGGCCTTACGGACCGGCTGGACTATGAGGCGGAGCTGGCGGTGGTGCTGGGCAAAGCCGCCCGGGACGTGAAAGCCGCCGATGCGGCAGACTACATCTTCGGCTACACCGTCCTTAACGACGTATCCGCCCGGGACCTGCAGACAGGCCATAAGCAGTGGTACTTCGGCAAGAGTCTGGACGGCTTCACGCCCATGGGCCCCGTGCTGGTCACCGCCGACGAGATCGCCTATCCCCCGGCGCTGGAGATCACCAGCCGGGTCAACGGCGAGCTGCGGCAGAAGTCCAATACCGCTCTGCTGATTACCTCCATCGGGCAGATCCTGGAGGAGCTGACCGGGGGAATGACGCTGCTGCCGGGCACCATCATCGCCACCGGCACCCCGGCGGGAGTGGGCATGGGCTTCGATCCGCCCAGATTCCTCCAGTCCGGCGACACGGTGGAATGCGCCATCGAGGGCATCGGCACCCTCTGCAGCACCGTGATCTGATCTTTTCACAAGGAGGCTTCTCATCTCATGGATGTGATGGAACTGCTGACCAGCACTCTGATCCAGGGGCTGATCTACGCCCTGATCTCCTACGGCGTGTATATCACCTATTCCATTCTGGACTTCCCGGATCTGGGGGTGGATGGCACGTTTCCCCTGGGGGCCGCTGTCACGGCGGTGCTGATGACCAAGGGCGTCGATCCCTGGCTGACCCTGCCCGCCTCCCTGATAGTGGGCGGTCTGGCGGGACTTTTCACCGGTCTGGTCCACGTGAAGCTGAAGGTGCGGAACCTGCTGGCGGGCATCATCACCATGACCGCCCTGTTCTCTGTGAACCTGCAGATCGCCGGGTCCAACCTGACCATCGACCGGGGTACGGACACCATCTTCACCTCTGCCCCGGTGATGGCCCTGTTTGGGGATCTCTCCCTCTCCGGGCGGAAGCTGATTGTGTCCCTGGCGCTGGTCATCGTCATCAAGCTGCTGCTGGACGCCTATTTCCACACGAAGTCCGGCCTGCTGCTGCGGGCTGTGGGCGACAACGCCACCCTGGTGACCACCTTGGCCAAGGACCGAGGCACAGTAAAGATCCTGGGGCTGGTGATCTCCAACGCCCTGGTGGCCTTCGGCGGCTGCATCGTCTGCCACGAAACCCGCAGCTTCTCCGCCACCATGGGTACCGGCCAGCTGGTGTACGGCCTGGCGGCGGTGATTATCGGTGTGTCCATCATACACTTCTACACCGGCACCCGGCTGGCCCGGGGACTGCGGAATTCCGGGCCCCTCCGCTTCCTGGGTTCCCCCCAGGGCACCACGGCGGTAGTGCTGGGCAGTGTGCTCTACAAGCTGTGCATCCAGGTAGCCATGAGCCTGGGACTGCCCACCAATATGATGAAGCTGATTACGGCTGCACTGTTCCTGCTGGTGCTGGTGCTGTCCGGCCGGAAGGGGGAGGCGATCATCCATGCTTGAAGTACGGGACATCACGAAGATCTACAACCCCGGCACCCTGACGGAGCAGCGGCTGTTCGAGCACTTCTCCCTGACAGTGGAGGAGGGCCAGTTCGTGGCCATCGTGGGCAGCAATGGCAGCGGCAAGACCTCCCTGCTGAACATCATCTGCGGCTCTATCCCCATCGAGGGCGGCGACGTGCTGGTGGGCAGCCGGAGCATCTCCAAGCTGAAGGACTACCAGCGGTACGCCACCATGGGCCGGGTCTACCAGGACCCCGCCGCCGGCACCTGCCCCAACCTCACCATGCTGGAAAATCTGTCCCTGGCGGATAACAAGGGCGGGGCCTACGGCCTGGGCCGGGGCGTCAATAGAAAGCGCATCGACTTCTATCGCCAGCAGCTGGCCTCCCTGGGCCTGGGACTGGAGGATAAGCTGGATGTGCGGATGGGGGCCCTCTCCGGCGGCCAGCGGCAGGCTGTGGCGCTGCTGATGGCCACTATGACGCCGCTGAAGTTCCTGATCCTGGACGAGCACACGGCGGCCCTGGACCCCAAGACCGCTGAGGTCATCATGGCCCTGACGGACAGAGTCATCCGTGAAAAGCATTTGACGGCCATGATGGTCACCCACAACCTCCGCTACGCGGTGGAGTACGGAGACCGGATCCTGATGATGAACCGGGGCCGGGTGGTGCTGGACCGGGCCGGAGCGGAAAAGCGGGCCACCTCTATGGACGATATCCTGACCATGTTCAATCAGATCTCTCTGGAGACCGGGAATTGAGGAAAAAAAGCGGGCATCCTTTGGATGCCCGCCTTTTTACTCCTTTTCCAGCTCATAGCCCATGGCCGTCAGCTCCCGTCGGATCTGCTCCACATGGGCGGCGTCCCGGGTCTCCAGCACCATGGAGACCATGCAGGCTCCCACGTCGGAATGCTGATCCTCCCGGGCATGGTTGATGCTGAGGATGTTGGCGCCGCTGTCCGCCACCACCTTCAAAAGCTGCAGCAGGCTGCCGGGCTTATCCGCCACCTTCGTGCTGATCTCTGCGATCCGCCCGGCCTTGGACAGGCCCTTGGTGATGATCCGGGACAGCGTGGTCACGTCCACATTGCCGCCGGAGACCACGCACACGGTTTTCTTCTCCGACGTGTCCACCTTGCCGAACATCACCGCCGCCACCGGCACGGCGCCGGCGCCCTCCGCCACGGTCTTCTGCCCCTCCATCAGCGCCAGGATGGCGGAGGCGATCTCGTCCTCGCTGACAGTGACCACCTCATCCACATACTGCTGGCACAGGGCAAAGGTCAGATCACCCGGCTTCTTCACCGCGATGCCGTCCGCAATGGTGGACACGCTCCGCAGCTCCGTGGGGCCCCCGGCGTGGCGGGACAGGTACATGGACGCCGCGCCCGCCGCCTGAACGCCCACGATCCGGCAGTCCGGCTTCAGCTGCTTCACCGCAAAGGCGATGCCGCCGATGAGGCCGCCGCCCCCGATGGGCACCACGATCTGCTCCACGTCCGGCAGCTGCTCCAGGATCTCCAGGCCGATGGTGCCCTGGCCGGCGATCACCAGCGGGTCGTTGAAAGGGTGGGCGAAGGTGTAGCCCTGCTCCTTTGTCAGCCGCTCCGCCTCCGCCGCCGCGTCGTCATAGACGCCGGGCACCAGCACCACCTCTGCGCCGTAGCCACGGGTGGCCTCCACCTTGCTGATGGGCGCCCCGGCGGGCATGCAGATCACCGCCTTGATCCCCAGCCGGGATGCGGACAGGGCAATGCCCTGGGCGTGGTTCCCCGCAGAGCAGGCGATGACGCCCCGGGCCGCCTCCTCCGGCGTCAGGCTGCGGATCTTGTTGTAGGCGCCCCGGAGCTTGAAGGCCCCGGTCAGCTGCAGGTTTTCCGCCTTGATGTACACGTTCTCCCCAAATTTCGGGGCCCTGTCCAGCGGTGTCCGCCGGGCGATGCCCCGCAGGGCCTCCTGGGCCTCCCGGACCATATCCAAAGTCAGCATGGACTCCCCTCCCACGTCTTTCTTATGCTTCATTATATCGGCGTGCCCGGCAGAATACAATGCACAACTCCTCCAATGTTTTTCATTCAATGACATCGTTTTTACAGTTTGTCTTTATACAAAGGATATCCATATTCTCTCCGCGGGCAGCAAGGCGTTCCTCCGCCTGCTGCGGCACGGAAAGTTTTCAATTCATCTCTATACAAATCTTCCGAAAATTGCTATAATGAATCAAATTTTGTCGAAGGAGGAGTGTCCGTGAAACCGCACCGGAAAGCGGCCCCCGCGGAGGCCGCGGCCGCTGGCCGCCAGGAGATGCCCCGCTGTGCCCCCAAGGCGGACAGCGGCCTCTCCTCCGCCCAGGCTCAGGCCCTGGCGGAGGCCGGCTGGGACAACCGCCCGGTGGAGTCTCCCACCAAAAGCGATAAGCAGATCATCCGGGAGAATATCTTCACCTACTTCAACCTGATTTTCGTGGTTCTGGCGGTGTGCCTGCTGCTGGTAGGGGACTGGAAGGACATGACCTTCCTCCTCATCGTGGCAGCCAATGCCGTCATCGGCATCGTCCAGCAGCTGCGCTCCAAACGCACCATTGAGAAGCTGTCCCTCCTCTCCGCCGCGAAGGTGCGGATCATTCGGGACGGAAAGGTCCGGGAGCTGCCGGTGGACCAGCTGGTGCGGGAGGACGTGGTAGAGCTCACCGCCGGCTGCCAGATCCCTGCGGACGGACCGGTCCTCACCGGGCAGGTGCAGGTGAACGAGGCCCTCATCACCGGCGAGGCGGACGCCGTCACCAAGGAGCCTGGGGACCAGCTGCTGTCCGGCAGCTTCGTCATCTCCGGCAAGTGCCGGGCCCGGATGGACCAGGTGGGAGCAGACTCCTACGCCTCCAAGCTGACGCTGGCGGCCAAGAAAGATGACGGCCCCGGCAAAAGCGAGATGATGCGCTCCCTGGACAGCCTGATCCGCTTCATCGGCATCGTGTTGATTCCCATCGGCGCAGCGTTGTTCTACAACCAGTTCATCAATCAGGATCTGGGCCTGCAGCAGTCCGTGGTCAGCACGGTGGCGGCCCTGATCGGCATGATCCCGGAGGGGCTGTTCCTGCTGACTTCCGTGGCCCTGGCGGTCAGCGTGGTGCGGCTGGCCCAGAATCGGACGCTGATCCACGAGATGAACGCCATCGAGACCCTGGCCCGGGTGGACGTGCTGTGCGTGGACAAGACCGGCACCGTCACCAGTCCTCAAATGCAGGTGCGGGAGGTGGTGCCCCTGGACCCGGAGTCCTGTTCCGAGACGGACATCACCGACATTCTGGGTGCCTTTTACCGGGTGCTGGATCCGGATAACGACACGGCGAAGGCCATCGCGGACAAGTTTCCCCGGGGGCCCGGCTGGCCGGACCGGGGAGCCGTGCCCTTCACCTCCGCCACCAAGTGGAGCGCCGTGAATTTCCTGGACCGGGGGGCTTATGTGGTGGGCGCACCGGAGTATATCCTGGGGCAGGACTTCGCCGCCCTGGAAAAGCGTACTGCCCCCTACGCCGCCCAGGGCTGCCGGGTACTGCTGCTGGCCCAGTGCGACGGGGCGGAGATCGGGCGCCTCCACGGCGTGGTGATCCCCCTGGCCCTGCTGGTGCTGGAGAATCCCATCCGCCCCAACGCTCCCAAAGTCTTCGATTACTTCCACACCCAGGGCGTGGATGTGAAGGTCATCTCCGGCGACAACCCGGTGACCGTCTCCGCTGTGGCGGCCCAGGCAGGCATCCGGAACGCAGAGCAGTGGGTGGACGCCCGGGAGCTCCAGACGGATCAAGACATCGCCGCGGCCGTGCGGGAGTACACTGTGTTTGGCCGAGTGGTCCCCAACCAGAAGCGGAAGATCGTCCGGGCCCTCCAGAGCCAGGGCCACACGGTGGCCATGACCGGCGACGGTGTGAATGACGTGCTGGCATTGAAGGACGCCGACTGCGGCGTGGCCATGGCCTCCGGCGCGGATGCCGCCTGCCAGGTGGCCCAGCTGGTGCTGCTGGACAGTGACTTTGCCGCCATGCCCAAGGTGGTGGCGGAGGGCCGCCGGGTCATCAACAATATCCAGCGGGCCTCGGCATTGTACCTGGTGAAGAACATTCTGTCCTTCTTTCTGGCCCTCATCACCCTGTTCGCCGCCTTCCCCTATCCCTTTGTTCCCATCCAGCTGACGCTGATCTCCGCCCTGACCATCGGCGTGCCCTCCTTCTTCCTGGCGCTGGAGCCCAACCACGACCTGGTGAAGGGCAAGTTCCTCCACAATGTGCTGCGGCGGGCTTTTCCCGGCGGTCTCACAGCCATCTTCGTCATCCTCTTTGCGGAGCTGTTCGTCTACACCTTCGACCTGACGCTGGCAGAGCTCTCCACCATCTGCGTGATCCTGATGGCGGTAAACGGTCTCATGGTGATCTACTACGCTGCCCGACCCCTGGATGCCAAGCGGCTGGTGCTGCTGGTGGCCATGAGTGCGGCCATGTTCGTGGCGGTGGTGTTCTATGGGGCGTTCTTCTCTCTCTCCTCCCTGTCCTTTGCAGCCTGGCTGGTGCTGATCGTGCTGGTGCTGCTGGTGGTGCCCATCCAGATGGGCCTGGAGTGGTGCTTTGACCGCTGCACCACGGCCCTGGACCGCCGCCGGGAGCGGCTGGCAAAGCGCCGCCGCGCTCCCCGCAGACCCCGGCCGGCGCACCGCTCCCGGCGCCGTCGGTGATCTTTCCCACGCCAAATAGAGCGGACCGTGGAAAACCACGGTCCGCTTTCTTCATTGGGTCAGCAGGCGGAGCATCTCCTCCGCCGGGTCCACCAGCGGCAGCCCTGTCCGGGCCGCCAGGGCCTCCTTAAAATAGGGGAAGTGCGTGCAGCCCAGCACCAGCGCCTCCATCCCGCCGTCGGCAAACCACGCTGCCAGCGCCGCCAGACGGTGGCGTTCCACCAGCTCCTCCGGCGGCATCCCCGCCTCCACGGCCAGCACCACCGGCAGCGCACAGGCCCCCAGCAGATCCAGGGCGGGATTGGCCTCCAGCAATACTTTCTCGATGCCGGAGAGTCCCTGGGCGTTGGCGGCGATGACCCCCAGCGCCCGGTAGCGGAGCGCCAGCCGCCGGTACACGTCCAGCGGCGTCACGATCCGCATCCCCGTCTCCTCCGCAAGCCCCGGGAAATCCACTGCCGCAGACAGGGAGTTGCAGTAGACGAAAGCCCGCCGACAGCCCTGGGCCATGGCGCCCCTCAGCACCGCCAGGGCCTGGCGGCGCTTGTCCGCTGCCGGGGCGTGCTGAAAGGCAGTCTGCTCCCTGGGTCCCCGGGAGAGGGGAAACGGCACGCCCGGCAGCCCCCGTTCCTCCAGATATGCCACGCCCATCCGGGTGTCCACCGGTGTGCCGGCCAATACAGCAATAGGTCCGTTCATGGCGATCCTCCTCTCCTCATCCCAGCTTCCGCGGAAAGTTGCCGAATACCCGGACGCCCTCCTGCACAGTCAAAAACGCGTGGGGGTCCACAGAGTGCACCATGTGGAGCAGCTCCTCGATCTCATATTTGGAGAGGCACACGCACAACACACGGACATCGTCCTTGGTGTAGGCGCCCACGCCGTCCCAGTAGGTCACGCTCCGCCCTAGCTGTTTGATAATGAAGTCCGCCAGGACGCTCTCGTCCTCCCGCGTGAAAATCAGGGCTTGAACGGTGACATTCTGCTGGTGCATCCTGTCCAGGATCATGGAGTTTGCGAAGTTGTAAATCACGGAGTAAATGGCGACCTCCGGGTCAAACAGGATCAGGATGGCCGTATAAAGCAGGGCATTGAAGCCCAGCGCAAATTTACCCACCGTAAAAGCACTGTCCCGCTTGCTCATGATGAGTCCCAGCACGTCCAGTCCGCCGCCGCTGCCGCCGCAGGTGAGGACGATTCCGCTGCCGATCCCGGTGAGGATGCCGCCCAGCAGGCAGGCCGTCAGATAATCGTCCACAATGGGCTGCGTGGGAATGGGAATGATGCTGTAAAAAACAGAGTAGGATACCGTACAGATGATGGTCCGCACCGCCAGTCCCCTGCCCAGGTTCCGATACCCGATCATGAGCAGCGGGATGTTCAGCAGAAAATAGAGGACGCCTGCGATGTCGTAGGCCCCGAAGCTCACGCCCAGGAAGTCCTGCAGCAGCGTTCGCACCAGTTGGCAGAAGCCCAGCAGGCCGCCGGTGTACAGGCTCAGGGGGACAATGAAGAGATTCAGCGCCGCGGCCGCGATCAGCTCGCCCAGCACGGCGAGCACCAGCCGCAGGATTCGGTTGTGCAGGGTAGTGTACAGCATGGGTAAAACCTCCCTTGGGAGTGCAGCTCCCTTCTGCGGATATCCATGGTCCCTCTTTGATACCGATTATACGGTGTATCCCGCAAAACCTCAAGAGGGAAAATTACAGGGCGTACCGCAGGCAGCGGTACAGCCGCTGTTTAGCCCGCTTCACCGTGCGGGAGACGGTGGAGCGGTTCACCCCCAGCTTTTGAGCAATCTGGGACATTTTCAGTCCCCGGTCGTAATAGAGGAACACCATCTCCCGCTGCCGGGGCGTCAGCTCCTGCTCCCGGGCCCGGCGCAGGCCGCGCCGCAGCCGCTCCAGCTGCTCACTGTTATCCTCCGCATGGTCCCGCAGCCAGACGGTCATGTCCCCGATCCACTCGCTGCTGCGGGCGTCAAAGCGTGTATCTCTCATGTCTGTGATAGCTCCTGTCGTAATAATGGGCCGTCAGCGCCGCCAGCTCCCGGGTCTCCTGCAGCAGCGGCGTCAGCTCTGTGATCCGCCGCCGCAGAAGGCGGCGGTCCTCCTCGTCCTTCAGCTCCCGCGCCGCCTGCCGCAGCTCGCCGATCCGCCGCCGCAGGGCGGCCGCGCTCTCCGCGTAGAGGGCGGACATCTCCAGCAGCGTCATGGCGCCGCCTCCCTTCCCCGCACCTGGCGGAAGGGAGCCAGCTCCGCCCGGGCGAACACCGGGAGGCAGGCCCCACATACGCTGCTGCCGTTGCAGTACCAGTAGTCCTCTCCCTCTGTGATCTCCAGCCCGCAGAGCGAGCAGCGCAGCGTCCGCCGTCGGCGGGTATGTTCCTTTGTTTCCAAATGCGATGCTCCTTTCCTGTATACAGATCCCGGCAAGTCTCATGTGCCCCGCCGGCAAAATGAAAAAAACGGGTGGAAAAGCAAAAATTTTCTGTTGACAAACAGGCGCTTATCTGGTAAGATAAATTCTGCTGTTGGAACTGCTGGTGTAGCTCAGCTGGTAGAGCAGCTGATTTGTAATCAGCAGGTCGGGGGTTCGAATCCGTCCACCAGCTCCAGTTTTAATATGGGGGAATTCCAGAGCGGTCAAATGGGGCAGACTGTAAATCTGTTGCCTTCGGCTTCGGTGGTTCGAATCCACCTTCCCCCACCAAAAAGGTGCCTGCAATCGCGGGCGCTTTTTTCATTTTGATAAACAAGATACTTGTAAATTTTTATTTATTTTACAAGTATCTTGTTTACAGCTATACAGTAGCACAAGTTTTTTTGAAAGTCAAGTATAATTTTACAAGTTTCTTGTAAAATTGGATTGACAGCTTCCTTGAAATCCGATAGGATACTGTCAAGAACATCGGAAAGGATGGGATCCATGGCATTTGGAGACCGGATCAAAGCCCGTCGGGAGGAGCTGGCTCTCTCCCGCCCCCAGCTGGCGGATCGGCTGGGCGTCACACCGTCCACTGTCAGCAACTACGAGACCGGTGTCAGCTTCCCTAAGGAGGAGATGATGCTCCGGCTGTTCGACTGTCTGGAGACGGACCCCAACACCTTGTTTCAGGACAGCTTTCGCCGCGGCGCGGACGTCCTGACTGAGCGGGAGCGGCAGCTGCTGGAGCAGTATCGCTCCCTCTCTCCCCTGGGGCGGGAGAGCGTCCAGACGATGGTGGAGGCGCTGCGGGCCTGTCAGCAGGAATCCGCAGCCCCGGAGCAGGAGCCCCGGGTCATTCCCCTGTACCGGACCCCTGCGGCGGCCGGCTATGCGGCGCCGGTGTTCGGCGAGGATTTCGACTACCTCCAGGTCACAGACGGCGTGCCTCAGGCCGCAGAGTTTGCCGTGCGTATCCAGGGGGACTCCATGGTCCCCTACATCCCGGACGGCTCCGTGGTCTATGTAAATCGCGATCCCCTGAAGGCCGGGGACGTGGGGATCTTCTGCGTGGACGGGGATATCTTCTGCAAGCAGTATTACAAGGATCCCGCCGGAACGGTGTATCTTTTCTCCCTGAACCGGGCGCGGGCCGATGCGGACGTGGTACTCACCGCCGGCAGCGGCCGGACGCTCGCCTGCTTCGGCCGGGTGATCCTCCACGCGCTGCCGCTGCCGGGGCGGACGTAACGGAGAGCCGGGCGCCGCCTATGCGGCGCCCGGCTCTCTTGTTCGGCAGTCTTCAAACGATGAACCCGCCGTCGGCGGCGAGGATTTGCCCCGTGAGGAAGGATGCCTTGTCGGAGGCCAGAAAGGCAACGGCGTGGGCCACGTCCTCCGGCGTCCCCAGCCGTCCCAGAGGCGTCTGCTCCGCCAGATCCCGCAGGGTCTCCTGTCCCAGAACCTGAACCATGTCGGTGTTGATGACGCCGGGAGCCACGCAGTTGACCCGGATGTGGGAGGGCGCCAGCTCCAGCGCCAGGGACCGGGTCAGCCCCACGAGAGCGGCTTTGGTGCAGGCATACGCCACCTCACAGGAGGCTCCCCGCAGTCCCCAGATGGATGAGATGTTGACGATGCAGCCCGCCTTCTCATGGAGCATGTGGGGCAGTACTGCCTGGATGGTGTTCCGGGCGCCGCCCAGGTTCACGCCCAGATAGCGATTCCACTGGGCGTCCGTGATATCCTGAAACTGGATCTGCCCCGCAATGCCGGCGTTGTTCACCAGCAGGCTCACGGGACCCAGCTCCGCTTCCGCGGTGCGGACCATCGCCTCCACAGCCGCCCGGTCCGCCACATCCGCCTGAACCGCGATGGCATTTCCACCGTGGTTCCGGATTTTTTCCGCCAGTGTCTCCGCCTCCTGCCGGTGCGTCAGGTAATTGATACAGACAGCATGTCCCTCCTCCGCCAGCTCTGCCGCAATCGCTCTCCCGATCCCCCGGGAAGCCCCAGTGACCAATGCCACACGATTCATAGTGATCCTCCTGTCATAGTGCTGTCAGCAGTATAACAAAAAAAACAGGATCGCGCAAGAAAAGTGTTGACAAAAGGTGCGTTTTCGTGTATCCTATATACGTTCCGTTTTGGACGATTAGCTCAGCTGGCTAGAGCACCTGCTTGACGTGCAGGGGGTCACAGGTTCGAGTCCTGTATCGTCCACCATCGAAAGTTCCGCTTTCTGTTGAAAGCGGAACTTTTTTATAATTTTCATGCGTGTTATGTAACCTTATTTTATCCCTGACCACTCAACCAGCCACAGTCAGGAAAAATACGGGCCTCCGAAAGCAGTTCGCCCTGGGAGGCCCGTTTGTTCAACCTGCCAGTTCTGCCTGCTTCCGCCGCTTTTTCTCGGCGGCGATCTCCGCGATCAGCCGGGCCAACTTCTCCTTGCACACCGCCTCTGTATGGACGGAGACGTTGGTGCCATTCGTTTCCCGTTCACTTTCGGGGAGTAGAGAGGCTGGGACGCTCCAGTTCCCAGAAGAACCGCTGGTGCAGGGCCTTCATGTAGTCGTTCATACGTGTCGCCTCCCTTGTTCAGCAACACAACATACCACAGAAACAGAGAATAGCCAGGGCTCCGGCGCACCGGCCCGCGGACTCCGCTTTCTTCCAGGAGACTAATAGCGGAACCCGTAATCGTCTTATTTTTCAGACACCTGCACTCGGCTCTCCGCTCCCCCACTCACCTCCAGAAATGCGCAGAGGGACTGCTTGCTTATCGTGTAATACTTGGGCGGGTCCAAGAACAGAAACAGAATCCGGATGGCAGTCTCCTCGCCGGTGTCGGCATCCATGGCCGCAGGAATCCCATCGATAGTTTTCCATCGCACCGCCGGTAGTACCCGGTATAGTCCCGCCCGCCCAGCATACCCTCCCCCCATTCCATGTTCTGCTTTCAGTATAGTGGGGTAAGGAGCATCTGCAAAGCATTCACATCTCATCATCTGATTTTATGGGTAAGTGTGAGCAGAGGGGCGACCGTTTGGCTGCCCCTCTGTTTCACGTTTACATTACTGCACTTCTGATGAATATTTATAGTGCCCCACAGAGCAACTTGCAGTCCTGAGAAAGAAAACTTATGGTGCCAGGAAACTGGCTCCCGTGTATAGCCAGTTGACGCATACAGACGTACGGGCACCGCCTCGGGAAGAAAAGATTCGGATCTCACACATGGACCAAAGACCGGTAGAGGGCTCTTGTTGCCGGATTCGTGTCCAGTGCATCTCCTGAGACTGGCTGTAGATCAGATCATCCACTACGAACACACCTGAGATTGTCAGGTTGTCATTGGTCTGGCTGTCAATAGAAGCTCCATCGTAAATACTTGCGCGGCGAATATCGGCCACAATAGACGTTCCTGTTACCGCAGGCTGGAGGGAAAAGCGGAGTGAAGTGGCCGAAGTGTTCTGCAAGGTCATGTTCAGCGCCTCCAGAGGAACCGTCAAGACACTTCCAGCAGAGGACAGATTTGCGTTGTAAACCTCCGGAACAGCTTTTAGATTGGGAGTCAGGAAATCTGTCTCCGCAGTTTTAAACCGAACCTTGTAGACAGTAGGTGTATTTTGCTCCACTGTAATTTCAGGAGTCTGCCCAGGGATGCCCTGCGGTCCTTCGGGTCCAACTTCACCAGGTTCACCTTTCGGCCCCTCGGGGCCAACGGGAACCACAAAGTCCAGGGAGATCCCGGTGTCTGTCGGATTGGCGGTGACGGCTGCGGCAGTACCGGAGGAGACAGTTCCCACAGTGACGGTAGGTGTCGTGCCCGCGGGTCCCTGAGGGCCAAGTTCACCCTGAGGCCCGGTTTCGCCCCGCTCGCCCTGAGGCCCTTCCGGGCCCTGGGGACCTGTCGGGCCGGATTCTCCCTGAGGGCCTGCAGGACCGACGGGAACCACGAAGTCCAGGGAGATCCCGGTGTCCGTCGGATTGGCGGTGACGGCTGCGGTAGTACCGGAGGAGACAGTTCCCACAGTGACGGTAGGCGTTGTGCCCGCGGGTCCCTGAGGGCCAAGTTCACCCTGAGGCCCTTCCGGGCCCTGAGGACCTGTCGGGCCGGATTCTCCCTGAGGGCCTGCAGGACCGACGGGAACCACGAAGTCCAGGGAGATCCCGGTGTCCGTCGGATTGGCGGTGACGGCTGCGGCAGTACCGGAGGAGACAGTTCCCACAGTGACGGTAGGCGTTGTGCCTGCGGGTCCCTGAGGGCCAGGTTCACCCTGAGGGCCGGTTTCACCCCGCTCACCCTGGGGGCCTGCCGGACCTTGGGGACCTGTCAGGCCGGATTCTCCCTGAGGGCCTGCAGGGCCGACGGGAACCACGAAGTCCAGGGAGATCCCGGTGTCCGTCGGATTGGCGGTGACGGCTGCGGCAGTACCGGAGGAGACAGTTCCCACAGTGACGGTAGGCGTTGTGCCCGCAGGTCCCTGAGGGCCGGTTTCGCCCCGCTCGCCCTGAGGCCCTTCCGGGCCCTGGGGACCTGTCAGGCCGGATTCTCCCTGAGGGCCTGCAGGGCCGACGGGAACCACGAAGTCCAGGGAGATCCCGGTGTCCGTCGGATTGGCGGTGACGGTTGCGGCAGTACCGGAGGAGACAGTTCCCACAGTGACGGTAGGTGTCGTGCCCGCGGGTCCCTGAGGGCCAGGTTCACCCTGAGGGCCGGTTTCACCCCGCTCACCCTGGGGTCCTGCCGGACCTTGAGGGCCGCTTTCGCCACGCTCGCCTTGGGGCCCTGCCGGACCGATGGGGCCCTGTTCTCCCTGTGGTCCGGGACAGCCGCGATCTCCTTGGAGTCCTTGAGGGCCGGTCTCACCAGGAAGCCCTTGCTCACCCTGAGGTCCCTGTTCTCCTTGAGGGCCGCGGTCGCCCGGAATACCTCTTTCCCCCCTGGGGCCGACTGGGCCAGCCGGTCCCGGATCACCCTTAGGCCCTACGGGGCCGCGGTCGCCTTTGGGGCCCATGGGGCCGGGATCCCCGCGGACACCCTGCGGTCCGATATCTCCTGTGTCTCCTTTTGGCCCCATATCGCCCCGAATACCCTGAGGCCCCGGGAGTCCCTGAGGGCCCACCATTCCTTTTGGGCCCATGGGACCGGGACAGCCCTGCTCACCCTTTGGCCCCTGGGGACCACGCTCTCCGCGGGGGCCACGTTCACCCTGGGGCCCGCGTTCGCCCTGCGGCCCACGTTCACCTTGGGGGCCGCGTTCACCGGAGAGAATGGGGCAAAAACACTGACAGGAGGAGTCTCTGTCAGGTGCAGAGCCGCAATGACGCTCTTTATTTAAATTGTTGTTGGGAAAATAATTCATCTCATTGACCTCTCATCAAAAGTAAGGGAACTGTGGTTATAGCTAAAGTTGCTTCTTGTCTGTGTCCTTCTCGATCTTTTCATTCAGGCGCTGACTCTGTGTGCCGAAATAGAATGCGATGACAACTGAAAAAATTGTTAAAAAATCTTGGTTGGAAATTCGGTCCAAAACAGCGAGATAGGCAAATACTACCGTCAAGACAAGCGTTACAATGCTTTTAACACACAGAAGGTTACTGAATTTCTTCAAGAGAGCAGACATTACAATCGTTCCTTTCTCATAAGGCCTATGCTCATGGTATGCTATGCACATGGTGGGGCTGAAGTGTGTGGTTTTGCTTCAGGGAAATTCGTCTGCATATAGTTGTCCATCACTCTAAACGGCATTTCCATGGCAATCTAACTGCTGGAAAATTCGGCATTTCGGGGCAAAGAGAGACATCTGCCTGTCCAGGGCTGAAAAACGAGCCCGCTTTTCAGCAGGCTCGCTTAATGGAACCATTCTCCCTTCAATGTTCTGTGAGTGTCCGGTGCACTCTCCGGCAGAAGTTTCTCCGCCTCTTCTTTGTCCTCCAGTTCGGCTGGTATTCATACAGCACGACAGGGTGTTCCACATCCCTGCGGTCCGGTACAGCCGCATATAGCATTTGCTCCGGATAGTCCGGCCCTCCAGCTTCAAAACTTGCGGAGCTGCCAGAGATTCGGGCAGTCTTCTTTTCAGCTTTCAAGATGGGCATTTCCGTTTCTGCCGTGTGCAATTTTGACAAGCGTATGTATGCCCGAATCCTCACCTGTGTGGGGATCATGACTCATGTCCGCCGGACTTTTCTGCCAATCCCCTCCATGGGCGATCCGAAGCATACACGCCCAGATTCAGAAAGCCGGTGCTCCATCATCTCAATAGTGACATTTTCGGGCGGAAGCTCCTCCACTTGTAGGGACCGCTCCTGCCGGATATGGGGCTCTGCCGCGGTTCCCCTTATAGCAGCTCTGATAGACAACCATGCCTCCGTCTCATCAAGTATCGGGCTCAGTTGACCCGCCAATTCCTCTTTCATCTGTTCAGAGAATGCCCACAGGCTTTCTTTTGGCAAGACGCACCTGTTCCATCAGCCATTCCAGCTTCCGGTTTCGTTCCGTATACCCCGCGCTCTTTCGAAGCAGTTCATCCTATTCCGCACGGGAGAGCGTTACCATCTCCGTGCTGTTCATCTGTGTATTGGTCTTGTTTTTGCAAATTTGGCGGCTAAAAATTACCCGGAAAGTTATCATTTTCAATGCTTTTGACAATTAAGGATACTGCTGGTAACTTAACCTCCGAGCCTCTGCGCTGTTCCGAGGCCACTGGAAGCTTCCAGCCTCCAACCGCTTCGTGACCAGTACAAATCCATCCTCTTCCCAATAAAGCCTCTTGATCCAGTCCTGCCTATAACCACAGGGCAAAAACAGCGTACCGCTGAACGGAGCTAAACGGAACTTCTGCTGTACCAATGTCGCAAAGCCGCCAATCCCGTTCCGCAAATCCGCATACCCACAGGCAATATAAATCTGCCCTGCTCCCACAAGGTCATTCAGCATCCCTCAGCCCCCAGCACAACGCTTCCTCGGCCGCGCTGTCTGCTCGGATGTAAATCCCCACTTCAACTGCTCCGGTTTTAATCCCGGCAATCACCTTGCCTCGGCTCCCACGCAATTCCGAGGCGGTAATTTCCGCGAATACCGGCGCTGCTTCCGGCATCCGCCCCTCTTTCTGCCTGTTTTGGTTTTCGCTGTTTGTGCCGTACAGCTCCCGCTCTCACCGCTGGTATATCTTTGGACCGACACCGTGTTCCAAGCACCATTCACTTACTCGTCTCCCCCTGTTTCGGCAACCTTCTATCTGCTTCTTCCACGTTTCAAGCCGCGCCTCATGTCAGGCTGCTCTCATTGCCATTTGATTCACCTACTTCTGTTTATCCGTCCTTCTTTATTATATTGCGCCTGGGCAATCCGCTTTTCTATTTGACACTTGTTTTTATGGTGCTTAGAAGCCATAGCGATATCCACTTTTCTATCGTAATACAGAAAGCCCGGGCGGATTTTTTCCGCCCGGGCTTTCTGTCAAATTGATTTTTGAGTTCCTTACTCGTACCGGCTCCAGTCGGGAGCGCGGTTCAGGTCGGTCCAACTCTCATAGACCCGGTCCTTGGTGACAAAGTCGTGGGAGTTGGTGGCCTCCTGGATGGCCAGGTAGAACCAGTCGCTCTCGTGGCAGTCGGTCCAGGTGTTCATACCGGAGAGCAGATCGTCCGTGTCCTCCGGCAGGCGGCACAGCACCCGGTTGATCATGGTCACCGCCTGGGCGCGGGTGATGTACTGGTCGGGCCGGAAGGAGCCGTCGCTGTATCCCTGGATCCAGCCCAGCGCCGCGGCGCGGCTGATCTCGTCCTCCGCCCAGTGGTCGGCGGTGTCCGTAAAGGTGGTGACGCCGGCGACGCCGCTGTCGTCGAACCGGGCGCAGATGGCCGCGAATTCGGCGCGGGTGATGTTAGCGTCGGGGTCGAACAGGCCGGAGTTGCGGCCGTTGATGACGCCCAGCCGGGCCATGGTGGAGATGGCCGTGTTGGCCCAGTAGTCCTCGTTCACATCCGGGAAGGCGTTGGACGTGGTGAGATTGTTGTCCCGCACATCCTCGTCCAGCAGGCGGAAGAAGATGGTGGCCACCTGGGCCCGGGTGATGTTGGCGTTGGGCCGCACAGAGCCGTCAGAATAGCCCTGGATGTAGGCGTAGTGGTCGTCGCCGTTCAGCATGCCGGGCACGGAGGTCTCCGTCCAGCCGGCGAACAGCGTCACGGAGGAGGTCACCCGCAGAGTCTCATCCTCGTCCACCCGTATGGTCAGGCGGCTGTCCTTGTACCAACCGGTAAAGCGGTAGCCGGGCCGGGTGGGGATGTGGGCGCCGTACTCCTCATCATCGTACACATTGAGGGAGAAGCTCCTTCCGTCTTCATCGATGGGGTCGAAGCGGGTGCCGCCATTGGAGTCGAACCTCAGATAGGGATCGCTGTCATGGCCGCCACCGTCTCCGGAGCTATCGCGGGCAAAGGTTGCAGAAATGGTGTGGTTTGCATTAACATCCGTAAATGTATAGCTATCGACTGCTCCTACGCTCTTTTCATCCACTTTCACATTGGCAATGGTATAGCCGCCGTTCGGCGTGATGGTGAAAATCTTGTCCGCACCCTCGGCCACAGCAACGCTGCCGCGGGGGCTGATGGAGCCGCCGTCACCGGCGGAGGCGGTGATAGTGAAGGTCTGCGCGTTCTCCTGCCAGACAACAGCGAAAGGAGAGAATCCGGAACGGTCCACATCAAATTCGATACCATTGGCGTCAAATTCAGCGGTTATAACCTCCGGCTCACAGGCTTCAATGGCATCCGTCACCTCGGCCTGACCGGCAATGCCATATTCCCGGTGCAGGCCCGGAAAGTGGATGACCTGTACATCCAGGTCATTTGCGTTATCCATTGTCACACCGTCGGGATATGGCAAATAGATTGTGGTGCCATAGCTGGCAGAAACCCAGGCGTTGCCGTTGTAGGCGTCCACCAGATCCAGGTAGTGAAAGTCGTAGCGGTAGGTTTTGCCATCGGACAACTCATTCAGAAGATCAGAATCCTCTGCCTTTTGTTCCAGCAGAGCCTGGCGGTCCGTGCCGTCGTCATCAATCAGCAGCGAGTCGTCCAGGAGTTGGATACCGGCGATATCCTCGATCTCAAAGTCTTCGTTATCGTTGGTGTAGAAAGACGGCTGATACACGGTTCCCCATGAGCTGGTTTGTGTCTTTGCAATCGCCTCGGCGTGGATCACAGCCTTGATGGGCTCTGCGGTCAACAACACATATGTATTGGCGCCGTCCTGCGCTTCCTCAATATCCTGCGTATGGCGGACGATTAGTGTACCCGCACCGTCAAGGTTTACATTGTTGCCATTCACCCGAACGTCCTCATTGGTAAGTCCGTTCTTCCATTTGAGGGCAACTGTGTACACACCCGGCCTGGAATCATCTGTGGCGACAGTGCCGTCCTCATAGGTATAGACCGCCTCAATGTTTTCAAGGAGCTGATCGAGCATGGTCTTGTCGTCCGTTGCCGGGATAGTCACACCCTTGATTTCCAAACTTGTAAGGTCGCCGGTGTATTTTACGTCAACACTGCCATTGATGGTGAGCTTGGGGAAACCGCCGTCGTCATAGTTCTCCTCGCCCTGACCGCCGCCGGTGTAGATGGTGATGTCGTCGGGGGCCAGGGTATACTCCTTGTTGTTGAAGAGCATCACCGCATACGGAGCACCTGCCGTCAGATCCTTCAAAGCGATGGGCACCTTCTCCGCATTCTCCACCTCTTCGACCGCCACTTCAGCCCCATCAATGGGTGAACCGTCCGGATTGACCTGTACATAGGCCACATAGAGGTCGGTCTTCTTAGGGGAGGAAGTAGGATCGAGCTCGAAGCTGTACTCAGTCGCAGACGGCTGAACCCACAGGGCGCTGCTGCCCACGGGGGTCCAGTCGGCGTGCTCGTCAGCAACGCCAGCTTTCAGCGTGTTGACTGCCTCATTCGTGGCGCGGCCCAGGTTCACATCCGCATAGCCCTCAGGAAGTTCCACCTTCCCGGCGCTGACGTATATGGTACGGGGTTCCCCCATCACATCAGCGCTTACATGGGTGTACTCATATCCGGCGCCTTCCTCCGTTTCAGCAACAGCATAACCGCCGGAGGAGGAGATTTGTCTGCCACTCGATCCCTTATTGCCGGAAATGGTGCCGCCATTGATCTCGACGAGGGACTTCCCTGCAACGGTATGGTAGATACCATAGCTGCCGTTGTCGCAGATTTTGCCGCCGTTCATAATGAACTTGACACCCGTCCAGTCGGTCTTGCCGCTGATCTGGATACCGTAGCTCGAGTTGCGGGCAATCTCACCGCCGTTCATGGTGAGATTGGAGCTGTTGTTCACACGAACGGCAAGACCCTTGTTGTCCACAATATGGGCAGTCTCCTCAATCGTGGCGATGACACCGCCGCCACCCTGGTTGGCAAGATAAATCATGCCTTTAGAGGCGGTATTGTTGCGGATGGTGCCCGCAAATGTGTAGTGGGAGCCGTTATTGGAATAGATCAGGCCGCCCGCACTGCTGGAACTACAGTTTTCAATCACGCTGTTCGGGCCAAATGTGATCTGGCCGTACCAGGACCGCAAAAGACTCGCCGAACCCGAAGCGCATTCTGAGATCGTACCGTTGAGGTACACCTCATGGCTGTAGTTGTTGTTGTCGAGGTCGTCAAAATAGAGCAGCTGGAAACCGTCCACATGAGAAATCTTAGATCCCGCTTTAGTGGTAAAGTTGCAAAATTGGGTCCAGATGGCGCAGTTATTGCCTGCGTTGGTGCCGGTCACATTGGTGATCTCTCCAGTGCTGGCAAGGGTAGCTTCACCGTGAGACCGCAGATGGACAGCAACACCGTTCTGCCCCTGCCAGGCCGCATCGGTACCATGAATATTTTGAATGGTGCCGCCGATGTTAGCGGTGCCGCCGTCTGCATAGAGTGCACGCCCATTCATCATGACACCTTTATCGCCGCCTATCGTGCCGCCGTTCATGGTCAAGATGCCGCCCTGGAGCCAGACCGCACCAGCGGGGCCAAAGCTGCCGGACGCACCTTTCTCACGTTCGTTTTCGGTTGTATCCAAAATGGCGCTGCCTTCTTCCATGATCAGCTCGCCACCGGACAGGCGCACGGCACTCATACCGCCGTAGTTGCGAAGTTCCGCACCATCCCCCAAAGTAATCGTACCCATACCGTTGTAAGTTGCGATTATGGCGTCTTGCACAATGCTTGTATTTGGGACCTCACTCCTGCTAACAGTGGTCTCTCCATCGCCTTCGGAATCGGCCTGCACAAAGTATTCACCTTCGTATTTGCCCATATCATCCAAAATGATGTGGGTCAAAATAAGAGACGAAACGGTCCCTTGTTCCGTTTCCCCGCCTACTTCGATCATCGCGGGGTTGTAGCGCTGTCTGGCGGGATCTGTGTTGGTATGAAAATTTTCTCCGCGGGAGAGCGTCACAGGATCAACACCATAGCTGGTGATGGTCAGCTCTTTCTCCCAGACCCATGCCATTTGGTTCATTTCCACATCTGACATGACATAAATCGTCGCACCATCCGGGGCTGCTTCCGCCGCCTTTGCCAAGGTGGCGTATGGAGCGTCTGCTGTGCCAGTGCCATCCGCATCATCGCCTGCTGCCGACACATACACCGCGTTCTCAGCCACAGGCTCTTCTACCACTGTCCCCGGATCCTCAGCAGGCTCTATGGGATCCAGCTCTCCCGCAGGCTCCGTGGGGGCCGTGGGATCCGGACCCTGAGGGGGATCTCCCGGAACCTCTGTCGGCTCATTTTCCTCTGGATCCCCTGAAGTCCCCGGCTCATTTGGCGCACTGGGGCCATCCGGTTCATCGGCGGTCCCACTTTCCACGGCCTCCTGTTTCCCGCCTTCCTCTGCGGGGTCTTTCCGCAAGTCCGATCCATCCTGATTGATCGCAGGATCCGACTCGCCAGTCCCCTCCTCTGCCGCCAGTGTCGAAACCGGCAGCAGTGTCAGCAGCAGGCACAGCACCATCAAAGCTGATAAGATCCGTTTCTTCATCTCTTCTCCTCCTTTACACCCCTCGGCGAGAAAATATCTATCGCAAACATCCTTTTGGATGGAATTGCTCTCATTCTCCGTCCATCCGGCAGCCAACTGCTCCGCATCCAGAATCTGCTCATAGGCTTGCTCCGCCGGGAGCCGCACGTTCCGCTCGATCTCCGACCGGGTGGCCAGATACAACTTCCGCAGGCACCAGGGGTTGCACTCGGCCTCCTCCCCCCGCTTGTCAGACGGCAGGTAGTGATAGAAGGCCCGCAGCTTGGCACCGTACATCTGCACCGTGTTCCGGCTCCTCCCCCGGCGGGAGAGTGTCTCCAGATAGGACCGGATCATCTCTGATGTGATGACAGCGCCAGTCTGCTCCCCAGTCTCTGGCAGCCTGGCTGCCTCCGCGCACCGCATATTCACACCCCCTGTCAACGGAATTCGCATTCCATCCCGCGCCCGACCAAGCTGGCGCAAGAAGCTCCGCAGAACAAGTGCGAAAAAAGCCCGTGCGGCTGGCACGGGCGTAAAAAATGGCGCAGGGACCAAGGCCGGACAAAATTTGACATTTTTCCGGCTTTTTTCTGCTGCCCAAAGCGGCAAAATCCCTTGCGGTTAGCTGTCCTTTGTGCTAAAATTTGTCTATTGATATGTAGGACGAACTATTTTTTCACGATCATTTGTGTCGGAATGCGAATTCCGTGATTAGGAGATCAGTCCCAGCCGGTCCAGCGTCCGCTGGTGTTCTGCGCCAGAGGTCACCAGGTAGATGCGGGTGGTCTCGATGCTGCTGTGGCCCAGCAGGTCCGCCAGCTTGACGATGTCCCGGCTGGTCCGGTAGAACACCATAGCAAACAGGTGCCGCAGATTGTGGGGGAACACCTTGCGCGGGTCCACCCCGGCGTGCCCGCACAACCGCTTCATCTCCGCCCAAATCTGCCGGCGGCCCAGCTCTTTTCCGCTTTTGGTGCGAAAGATTGCACCGGAGGCGGTTTTTTGTTTTTGGGCGTATTGGAGCAGCTTCCGGCAGAGCTTTCCCGGCAATAGGATGGTGCGGATCTTGCCCTTGAGGGAGATCTCGGCCTTGCCCTGCCGGGCGGCCTCCACCGTGAGATACCGCACCTCGCTGACCCGGATGCCCGTGGCCCCCATGGCTTCCACCAGCAGGCCCAGCCGCTCCTGTCCCAGCCGGTGCGCCGTGTCCAGCAGGCGCTGGTACTCCGCCTTCGTCAGTTCCCGGCCAGCGTCCCGGAACAGTCGCCGCTGGACCCTCAGGAATTTCACCCGGCAGCCGCCGAGGCCCAGGAACTCCAGCAGGCTGTTCAGTGCGGAGAGCTTGGCGTTGATGCTGGCGGGGGCGTAGCCCCGCTCCACCAGATGAGCCTTCCACGCCGCGCTCAACCCTTTGCTGATCTCCCGCCCGTCCAGCCAGCGTGCGAAGGCCCGGATGTCCCGGAGATACTTCTCCATAGTGGCTTCGCTCTTCTCCTCCAGCCGGAGGTGGCGGGCAAATGCCTGGATTTGCAGGGGAGTCAGTCTGTCTTCGGTCATAAGATGCCTCCTTTTGTGATTTCACAACGATATTTTACCGGATGTGCAAATATAACAAGGCCCACAGCGGCAGCTGCCGCTGTGGGCCTTGTTATTTTAGTGCCGTAATCGTAAGATTTCCTCCAGTTCCAAAAAGCTATACGCGGATCTGCCAGTTTTTCTATGAAGGGACGCGCCTCCTCCCGTTTTACGGCGAACATGATACCAGAGGCCGTACCGGAAGTCGGTATGTAGAAAAACGTATATGCAAGTTCTTGATTCCGCAAAGGTTCTATCTTTCAATACCATCTCAAACGGCTCAGATAGTGCATGTCTGTATTCCTTCCGGAACAGCGGCATGGAATTCCATACCGCTGTCGTTCTAAAAATACTTCTCTTTTTCTGTCAGGGTCTCATTTCCGATGATATTCTCTAAACTGTCCCATTTTTAGCTGATAGCTTCGATTCCCGCCCCTGGTCACGATGGCCCCCTGAAATCAGATCATTCAGATAATCTCTTGTACAGGACGGCTTCAGGCCAATAGACTCTGCAGTTTCCGATGCTTTGCTTCGGAATGATCGGCCAGGTATGTCATGATGGTCTCTTCCACCCTTACTCTTATCGCTGTTTTTCTTAAGGAAGAGCTCCAGCAGAGTCCCCTCCGGCTCAAACCGCTCTGTGATTACAGGCGCCATACGTAAAAGATATTGCGATGCCACTGCCGGCATGTTCGCCGACATCAATGAGGCTGCATATTTTCAGTATCGTCCCATTGCGGGAATCGAAGACGCCACCGCTCTTTGCCTCATTGATTTCCATGCGAACACTACTGGGGTTCGCCATGGTGATGGCGTCCCATTCTTTGATGACCACTCCGAGTCCCGGTAGCTCGCTTCGGGAGCCCTTGATTCCCCTGAGAAACATACTGTCAAGGCCCGGCGGATGTTGCGCCGCAAAGGCAATGGCAATATCATACCGCAGAAATTTGAATCGTTTTTCCCGGTTCTATTGCAGAAAATCGCCGCACCGGACAGCGACAAAGCCGGAAAAGCCCCCGAAAACGCGGAATGCTTTTTCCTTTTGAGTGGAGCGATTGTTTCTTGACGGTTTCTTTTGTGAAAGGCTTTCAATTTTCACAGCTTCTTTCCAAGAATTCGGATATCTTTTCCACTTTTTATAGAATTCGTTGAAAATACTTTACAGGATACACGCTTTTTTGATATGATAAAAAAGTAACAAATCAGAAGTACTATGCTCATTTCTGGGAGCTCATCTCTACGCCGCATCAATCCCAGGATCGGAGGAAAATCGGATGAAAAAATTTTTAACAGCGATTTTAGTCGCAGCAGCTCTTTTTACAACTGTCGGCTGCAGCGGCCGGCCCGCCACGACAGCGGATGTTCTCCAGAGTTCCGCGGATGCGGAGGAAGGTTCGTCCCATGACAGCCAGGGCAGCCTCCGCACCGGCCTCTATGCGGTGGGCTCCCTATCCTCCAGCGCCAGTGCGGGAGAGGAGGACGGTCTGATCCAAACGGATGTGACGATCGTCGCCGTCACCGTGGATGAGACGGGCGTCATCACTGACTGCGTGATCGACGCCGTACAGGCAAAGGCAAATTTTGACAGCCAGGGCCAGCTCCTCACGGATCTCACCGTCCCGGTGCCCAGCAAAAATGAACTGGGCGCTGATTACGGCATGGGCAGCATCAGCGGCATCGGAAAAGAGTGGAACGAGCAGGCCCAGGCTCTGGCGGACTATGTGGTGGGCAAGACGGCCGATGAGGTGCTGGGCATTGCCGTGGATGAGGCCACCAAGCCCGCAGAGGCGGACCTGGCCTCCAGCGTCACCATCTCCATCGGCGGCTTCCAGAACGCCATCGCGGAGGCGGTGGGCCGCGCCCAGCCGCTGGGCGCTCAGGCCGGAGATGAGCTGCGGCTGGTGACCAGCAATTCCATGGCCGCCGGCAATGCACCAGAGGGCGCCGCCGGCATGGTGGAGACCAATGTGAACATCGCCGCCGTGACCATGAACGGAGATGCCATCACCTCCTGCGTGATCGACGCCGTGCAGGCCCAGGTCAGCTTTGACGGCCAGGGACAGCTCCTCACGGATCTCTCCGCCCCGGTGCCCAGCAAGAATGACCGGGGAGCGGACTACGGCATGGGCGCCGTCAGCAGCATCGGCAAGGAGTGGAATGAACAGGCGGCGGCCTTTGCCGCCTATGTCACCGGCAAGACCCTGGACGAGGTGGCGGGCATCGCGGTGGATGAGGCCACCAAGCCCGCAGAGGCGGACCTGGCCTCCAGCGTCACCATCTCCATCGGCGGCTTCCAGGCCCTGCTGGAAAAACTCCGGTGAGGCTCCGGCTGCTGTCCCTGCTGCTCCCCTGCCTCCTTCTGACCGCCTGCGCCGCTCCGGAGGAGGTGGAGACGAGGCCCAAGCAATATCAGGCGACCTTTCTGGACGTGTTCGATACAGTGACCACGGTCATGGGCTATGCGGAGAGCCAGGAGGACTTTACAGAGACGGCGGAGATGGCTCACGATCTGCTGCTGGAATACCACCAGCTCTACGACATTTACAACGACTATGAGGGGATCCACAACCTCAAGACCGTCAATGACCAGGCGGGGATCGCCCCGGTGACGGTGGATGCGCGGATCCTGGACCTGCTGCTCCTGTGCCGGGACCTGTATGCGGACAGCGGCGGCAAGGTGAATGCCGCCATGGGGAGCGTCCTTCTGCTGTGGCACGAGGCCCGTGAGGCGTCCGTCAACGACCCGGAGCATGCCTATCTCCCAGAGGAGGATGCTATCCAGGCCGCGTTGGAGCATACCTCCTTTGACAATGTCGTGCTGGATGAAGCGGCCTCCACGGTGTATCTGACGGACCCGGCACAGCGCCTGGACGTGGGGGCTGTCGCCAAGGGGTACGCCGCCGGTGCCGTGGCCGCCGCACTGCCGACGGGCATGGTGCTGAGTTTGGGCGGCAACGTCTGCGTTACGGGCCCCAAACCCGACGGCAGCCCCTGGGTGATCGGCGTCCAGAACCCTGATGGGGACGACACGGAGTATGTCCAGCGCCTGGATATCACCAGCGGCGCAGTGGTCACCAGCGGGGACTATCAACGGTATTACACGGTGGACGGCGTCGCCTACCACCATATCATAGACCCGGATACCGGCTGGCCCGCCCGGCATTACCGGTCCGTGACGGTCATCTGCGCGGACTCGGGGCTGGCAGACGCCCTCTCCACGGCGGCATTCATCATGGATGAGGAGAGCGGCCGGGCCCTGCTGGAGACGTATGGCGCAGAGGCGTTGTGGGTCTACGCAGACGGCTCCGCCTCCTGGACGGGGGGCTGTGACGCCTATTTTCATTCATAAACGGAACATGAGGAGAGGTGAGATCATATGCTGCGAAAGCAAACCTTCTGGGGTGGCGTCCACCCCGCGGGGCGCAAGGAACTGTCCAGCGGAGCACCGCTGGAGGACTGCCCGCCGCCGCGGGAGGTGGTCATTCCGCTGCTCCAGCATATCGGAAAGCCCTGCACGCCCCTGGTAAAGGCCGGGGACCATGTGGACATGGGGCAGAAGATCGGTGACGGCGAGGGACTGTGCGTCCCTGTTCACGCCTCGGTGTCAGGCACCGTGAAGGCCGTGGAGCCCCGGAGCCACCCCAGCGGCCAGCCCCATCTGGCTGTGGTGATCGAGAACGACTTTCAGAACACCTACCACAGCGCGGTCCCGCCCTGCGCCGACACGGATGCCCTGGACGCCGACGCCTTGATCCGCCGCATTCGAGAGGCCGGGCTGGTGGGCATGGGCGGTGCCACGTTCCCCACCGATATCAAGGCGAACATCGGGAAGGTGGAGACCCTGATCGCCAACGCCTGTGAGTGTGAGCCCTATATCACGGCGGATGACGCCCTACTCTGCACGGATGCGGACCGGGCGATTCGCGGACTGCGGCTGCTGCGGCAGCTGCTGAAGCCCCGGCGGACAGTGATCGCCATTGAGGACAACAAGGAGCGGGCCGTTTCGATCCTGACGGACAAGCTGAAGCAGCAGGACGAGGTGGAACTGGTCGTGCTGCCCACCCGCTACCCCCAGGGGGCGGAGAAGCAGCTCATCCAGGCAGTCACCGGCCGCCAGGTCCCCTCCGGCGGATTTCCCAAGGATGTGGGGTGTGCGGTCTTCAACATCGCCACCTGCGCCAGCGTATGCCGGGCCGTGGCGGACGGGGAGCCCATCCTCCGCCGGATCGTCACGATCACCGGCCACGGGATCAAGGAGCCGAAAAACCTGATCGTCCCCATCGGGACGCCTTTCGCCCACGCCATCGAGGCGGCGGGCGGCCTGCAGGGGGATGTGTGGAAGGTCATCGCCGGAGGCCCCATGATGGGCCGTTCCCAGGCGGATCTCTCCACGCCGGTAATCAAGGGCACCAACGCCATTGTGGCGCTGACCAGCGCCGATGACCTGGAGTCTCCCCACCCCTCCTGCATCCGCTGCGGCAGGTGCGTGTCCGTCTGCCCGATGGGGCTCCAGCCGCTGTACCTCTATCGCTTCTCCCGCTGCCGGGATGTGGGAATGCTTCGGCAATACAGCATTCTGGACTGCGTGGAGTGCGGCTGCTGCGCCTACACTTGCCCGGGGAAGCTGCCCATCGTGGCGGCGATCCGGGAGGGAAAACAGCGGCTAAGGGAGGAACCATCATGAGGTTTGCCATGTCTTCATCCCCGCATATCCGCTGCGGCGACAACACCCGGCGGATCATGCTGGACGTTTTGATCGCGCTGCTGCCCACCCTCCTGGCGGGAACGATCTTCTTCGGGCTCCGCTGCCTGCTGCTTGCGGCCGTATCCATTGCGGCCGCAGGATTGGCCGAGGCGCTCTGGAGCAAGCTTACCGGCCGGTACCAGACCGTGGAAGATCTCTCGGCCGCCGTCACGGGGCTGCTGCTGGCGCTGACGCTCCCGGCCACCGTGCCCTATTGGATGGCGGCGGTGGGTGCGGTGTTTGCCGTCATTGTAGTGAAGGCTGCCTTCGGTGGCCTGGGCCAGAACATTTTCAATCCCGCGCTGGCGGCCCGCGCCCTGCTGCTGTTGCTGTTTCCCGCGTCCATGACCCGTTTCGCGGCCCCTGGGGCATCCGTTCCCCTGGACCTGGGCTCCGCAGACGTGGTCACAGCCGCCACGCCCCTCCACAGCATGGTGATGCCCGCGCTGCCGGACGTCCCGCTTTCGGAGATGTTCCTGGGCAGCATCGGTGGGTGTATCGGTGAGGTCTCCGCGCTGGCGCTGCTGATCGGGGGCGGATATCTGGTGGTCCGCGGGGTCATCAAGCTGCGGATCCCCGTCAGCTATCTCGGAACGATGGCGGTCCTGAGCTTCGCCTTCGCACCGATGGAACCGCTTCGGTGGATGCTGTACAGTCTTCTGGGCGGCGGGGTCCTGCTGGGGGCCCTCTTCATGGCATCGGACTACGCCACCTCCCCCGCCACGCCCGGCGGGCAGGTGCTCTATGGGATCGGCTGCGGCGTGCTGACCGTGCTCTTCCGCTCCGCCGGGCTCTACCCAGAGGGCGTCACCTACGCGATTTTACTGATGAATGCCGCGTCCTGGCTGCTGGAGCGCTTCACGCCCACCCGCCTGTTCGGCGCGCCGCAACGGAAAGGAGGCCTTCGATGAAGGCAAAAGAGCTGCTTGTCAGTGCCGGTTCCCTGCTGCTTGCCGGCCTGATCCTGGTAGTGGCTGGGAATGCCGTGGCTCCCGCCGCGGCCGCAAACGCCGCAGCGGAGCAACAGGAGATGATGGAGACCCTGCTTCCCGGAAGCACGGTCTTCACCCCGGAAGAGGACACGGGGACCGATGCCAATATTACGGCCGTCTGGAAAGGGGAAGGCGGCTGGATCATAGAGACCACTGTGGACGGCTATGCCGGCCCCATCCGCCAGTGGACCGGTGTGGACAGCAATGGCCATGTAACAGGTCTGGTGGTCCGGGACATGGAGGAGACCTTCGGCCTGGGCCGGAACGCATTGACGGACATTGATTTTCTGGTACAGTTCGTCGGCACCTCCGGAGAGGCGGAGGTGGGCGGTGGTGTGGACGCGATCACCGGCGCCACCGTCACCTCGCGGGCGGTTGCCCGTGGCGTCAGTTCCGCCTGCGCGTATGTCACCGGTGCAGATGTCAGCACGTCTGCGACAGAGTGGGGAGGTTGATGCTGTTTGAAAAAGATCATTGTATCGCCGCTGTGCACGGCGTCCATCTGCCTTTCCGTGACCTTGCTGGCAGCGGGTCTTGCCGCCCAGATTGCAGCGGCGCTGGTCCCCAACATCATCCTGCCCGCGCTGGACATTCCCACGCTGGCGGCCCTCTCTCTCCTCGCGCTGGTCCTGGAGGTGATCCTCTTTGGGGAGAACCACCGGTTCTGGGCAACCTCGCTGATCGTGGGCACTGTGGCGTTCGGCGTGCTCTCTCTGTGCGCCGGCAGTGTGCCGACGGTGCTGGACGTGCTGCGGGTCGGGATCCTGGGCGGCGCTGTGTTCCTGATCTGTGAGGTGCTGCTCCACTCCATCCTGGACCGGATCTCCTCCGGCGCCGCGGGCAAGTACCCCAGGAGCATGGCTGTGGTGTCCGCGCTGCTGCTGTGGCTTGCTGCACAGATCCTGATGAGTATTGGGATTTAAAACTGCGGTCGGGGTTCCCATACGGCAGGGCAGCGAGCTGCGTGGATCGGTTCGCCGGTACAGTCCAGCTGTTCTGCAAGCCCGGACTATCCGTTCCGGTACCGGTTGTATGCGGAGCACCGGAAGGCCGAAGCCGCCTGGAAAACCCTCCATCGCTAAAAAACAAGGGCCTCCGGCATCTTGCCGGAGGCCTTTTTCATATCCCTGAGAACTGCCGTGAGCTGTGAAAACATCGGACCGCAGCGAAGGATTGGGCGGCAACGTGATCCCGCAAGCTGTGTGTTCTTGTCAATACCGTTGCAAACGCGGCTTTGACGCAAGCCGTTTCAGCTGCCGGCAGGCATTTGGGGATGGTAGTCCATTTTCCTGTGGAGACCCCACCGAGTCTTCCGCACCTCTGTCCCATTTACACAGGGATCACCGGCAAGCAGGGATTTCAATGCGCCTCCCCGGGTGGGGGAAGGTCTCAGTGCTCCAGCAGGGTGAGTCGTTTCAGAATATGTCCGATGTCCGCAGGGATGCAGACAGACCGCCCCCGAATCTCCGGGGGAATATAGGACTCCTTCTGATTGATACAGGCATAGGCAGCGCTCCGGTTCTCCAGGGTCATCTTCCAGAAGGGATACTTGATGATGCCCGGGGTGTTGCCGCCCACCCCCAGCTCCAGGAACAGCAGCCGCCGTCCCCTGTGCCGCCGTAGGAAGTCCTCGTACCGCCGGGCGGCGGCATACCAGCCCGCATCCTGGACGAAGGTATCGTCGCACCGCAGGTTCATGGCCATGGGACGGCCGCACCTGGGGCAGCGTGGCACCAGCTCCGTGGGGATCCGCATGTCCCTCTGTTCTGCAAACATTTTGCGGACGGTCTCCTCGTTGTCATAGGTCTCCTGATGGCAGGGCTTGGAGCACTGCCACAGGCCATAGTCCCCCTGGGTGTAGAACAGCCGCTGCTTGTCGAAGCCCGCCAGCTGGAACTGGTGGTCCACATTGGTGGTCAGGACAAAGTAGTCCTTGTCCTTTATCAGCTTCAGCAGATCGCCATATACAGGCTTCGGCGCCTTTTCATAGCGGTTTACCAGGATCTGCCGGCTCCACCAGGCCCAGTACTCCTCCAGGCTTTCAAAGGGATAGAATCCGCCGGAGTACATGTCCTGGATGTCGTACCTGGACTGAAAGTCGCTGAAATACCGCCGGAACCGTTCGCCGGAGTAGGTCATCCCCGCAGAGGCGGACAGACCCGCCCCCGCCCCGACCACCACTGCGTCCGCAGAGGCCAGGGCCCCCTTCAGCTGCTCAATCGGGTCCGAGGAGACGGCGGTAGATGGCTGCGTCCAGGTCTTTGAAAACATTGAAGATCACCCTTTCTACGGAAGTTGTCTGCTGCTCCAGAAATTCCCGGACCGTTCTCACGGCGATCTCGGCGGCCTCCTGGTTTGGAAAGTGGAACTCCCCGGTGGAGATGCAGCAGAAGGCCACACTGCGGAGACCATGCTCCGCGGCTAGCGCCAGGCAGGAGCGGTAGCAGGCGGCCAGCTCCCGCCGGTCCTTCCAGGTCACCCATCTGCCCACGATGGGCCCTACGGTGTGGAGCACATACCGGGCCGGCAGGTTATAGGCACGTGTCAGCTTGGCCCGGCCGGCGGGCTCCGGGCGGCCCTGGGCCCGCATAATTTCTGCGCACGCGTCCCGGAGCTGGAGCCCCGCCGCCGAGTGGATGGCGTTGTCGATGCAGCCGTGGCAGGGGGCGAAGCAGCCCAGCAGAGCGGAATTATCTGCATCCACAATGGCGTCCGCCCGCAGCCGGGTGATGTCCCCCTGCCAGAGCACCAGGCGGGGATCTCCTGCAGTGGGCGGCAGGGCATCCCCGTTCACCACGCCCTTTTCCTCCCGCTCGGCGGAGAGCAGGGCATCCTGGACTTCCAGAAATTTGGGGGCCAGGGGCATGGGCGGCCGGACATTCATCAGGGAGCGGAGCAGCCGCCGCTGTGAGAATGCATCCACCGGAAATGCTTCCGCCTGCTCCCGGTACTGAGGCATTTCCGCCAGAAGGGTTTGATTCAAATATTGTACCTGTTCCCTGCGATCCATGGGTCTCCTCCAAAGGAAAGATTCATTGTACGGTCTGATACCGGAAATGCCAGAGCGGAGATCGGCACAGAGCCCGCTTCCCGGCACTTGCAGAGGGCGTCCCCTTCTGCGGGAAAGCGCAGGCTGCTTCACCCCTTGCTTTCTATTGTACGGCGGGATTCACCACTCGTAAAGTACGCACAATGCTGTGACATAGGCACCGGGAGGTAACCAATGGGCTGCGGGGCTTTCCACGGGGCGAAATTTCTCATCGCCGCCCCATGGGAGCTTGACAATCGCTCTGCAGGTACCATAAAATATGGATGATATCAGAGGATTTGAAGTGATCGGTATACAGGAGGGACCTGCAGATGGCAGCCGCGGCAAAAGAACTTCCGGCCTGTCCGGTAGAAACCACGCTGACGCTGATCAGTGACAAGTGGAAGGTGCTCATTCTCCGGGATCTGATGCCGGGGACAAAGCGTTTTGGAGAATTGAAGAAGTCCATCGGCTCGGTCAGCCAGAAAGTGCTGACGGCCCAGCTCCGGGAGATGGAGCGGAGCGGCCTGCTGACCCGTACGGTCTATCCGGAGGTCCCGCCCCGCGTGGAATACACGCTGACCGACCTGGGGTACAGCCTGAAACCCATTCTGGACGCCATGAGGAACTGGGGCGAGGCGTATAAGGCCCAAAAACAGGGGTAGCCCTCCCTCAGCGTCAAGCCGCCTGCTTTGGCGGCCTTTGCGGGGCGGTCCCGAGAGAGCCCCGGCCCAGCAAAAAACAGACTGCTCGTGCAGTCTGTTTTTTGGATCCCGCCGTCCCGCAGCGGCAGGGCCCGCAAGGGTGCAGGCTCCCTCAAAGGGGAAACGACTCCATTACCAGAGTCAGGAGCGGGATCGTCAGGATCGAACACAGGGTGGAGGCAAACGCGATCTGCGAGGCAAAGACGGCGTCGCAGTCATACTTGTCCGCCAGAATAGAGCCCGTGCTGCCGGCGGGCATCCCCGTCATCAGGATGCAGACATTGGTCAGCGTCGTGTCCAGGTGGAGCGGTTTGAGCAGTACGCACAGCAGAAGCGGGTACAGGACCAGCCGCAGGCAGGTGTACCACAGAACAGGCTTTGAGAACATGGAGCGGATGGGGGCGTCCGCCAGGATTGTCCCGATGACGAACATGGAGACCGGGACGGTGCAGCTGCTGACCGAGGCGACGGCGCTGTCCAGGAAGCCCGGCAGGGACACCGGAGCGGCCATCAGGAGCAGCCCCGCGAAAACGGCGATGATGCAGGGGTGGCGGACCAGCTTGCGGAAGGCGTCCTTCCTGCTGACGCTGGTGAAGAGGGACAGCCCCGCCGTCCACATGGTGAAGCGGAGCGGGATCTGGAACATGGACGTGTAGATCACGCCCAGATCCCCAAACAGCAGGCGGGCCACCGGCAACCCCACAAAGCTGGAGTTGGAACAGATGATGCCGTAGGAGAGAACGCTCCTCTGCTCCCGAGGGTACTTTCGGAAGAGCAGCTTGCTGCCGTATATGGACATCAGCTGGATGACTGCGGAAAGTCCAACCGCCAGCAGGCAGTTCCGGGCGAAGCCGTCTGGGAACGCCATCCCGCCTAAAAAGGACTCGACGATATTGCAGGGCAGGATCACATCGATCAGCAGGTCGGAGAGCATCTTCCGCCCCGCCGCGTCGATGATCTTCAGCTTTTTGATGAGTACGCCCGTCAGAATCAGAAGGAACATCGTCTCCTGCAGGGACAGCATCTCCCAGAAAAACTCCATCCGCACGCCTCCTGTCCGGTCCCCCCAGGCCCCGGTCTGCATTGTTATTCATTATATACCACCCAGACGGGATTGCAAGCGCCGGACACTTCTGTGCTTTTGTCACAGAAATCCCGGTCGGCGTGTGGTATACTCTTTTTAAAAGAGCCGCCGGACGGCCCGGCTCCCGGTGCCGGGAGCCCCGCCGCAGCAGCGGCGCGGACAGAAAGGATGCGTATGATGGGATTCTTTGGATTTCTGCAGCGGCCGGACCTGGGACAGGGGCTGGAGCGGTTTGCCGCCACGCCGAACGCCCTGCTGCTGGACGTGCGCACACAGGAGGAATATGCGGACGGTCATATTCCGGAGAGCCGGAATCTGCCGCTGCAGACGTTGGGGCGGACAGAGCTTCTGCCCCCCGCCCGGGAGACGCCCCTCTTCGTCTACTGTCTCAGCGGCGTCAGGAGCCGTCAGGCGGCCGGCCTGCTGCGGCGCATGGGGTATACTGATGTGACGGATCTGGGCGGCATCTGCAACTATCGTGGAAAGGTGGTCAAGTGAGATGAAAGTCATCATTGTAGGCGGCGTGGCCGGAGGCGCCACCGCCGCGGCCCGGCTCCGCCGGCTGGACGAGACCGCGGAAATCGTGGTATTTGAGCGGTCCGGATATGTATCCTACGCCAACTGTGGTCTGCCCTATTACATCGGCGGCGTCATCACCGACAAAGAGGAGCTGACGCTTCAGACGCCGGAGAGCTTCTGGCAGCGTTTCCGGGTGGACATGCGGGTGCGCCACGAAGTCACAGCCATCCACCCGGCAGAGAAGACCGTGGACGTGCGGAATCTCGCTACCGGCGAGACCTTTACCGAATCCTATGACAAACTGGTCCTCTCCCCCGGTGCCCGGCCCACCCAGCCGGCGCTGCCCGGCGTAGGGATCGACCGCCTGTTCACCCTCCGCACGGTAGAGGACACCCTGAAGATCCGGGAATTCATCGAACAGCACCATCCCCGGTCCGCGGTGCTGGCCGGCGGCGGCTTCATCGGCGTGGAGCTGATGGAAAACCTGCGGGAGCTGGGCATCGACGTCACCGTGGTCCAGCGGCCCCGCCAGCTGCTGAATCCCCTGGACGCGGACATGGCCGCCTTCCTCCACGCCAAGCTGCGGCAAAAAGGGGTGCGGCTGCATCTGGGCTGCACTGTGGAGGGCTTTGCCGCCAACGGTGACCGGGTCAATGTGCTGCTGAAGGACGAGGCGCCCCTCACCGCCGACATGGTGGTGCTGGCCATCGGCGTCACGCCGGACACCGGCCTCGCCAAGGCGGCCGGGCTGGAGCTGGGGATCAAGGGCAGCATCCTGGTGAACGACCGGATGGAGACCTCCGCGCCGGACATCTACGCTGTGGGGGATGCGGTGCAGGTGAAGCACTTCGTCACCGGGCAGGACACCCTCCTCTCCCTGGCGGGCCCCGCCAACAAGCAGGGGCGCATCGCGGCGGACAACATCTGCGGCGGAGACAGCCGGTATCCCGGCTCCCAGGGCAGCTCCGTCATCAAGGTATTCGATATGACCATCGCCACCACCGGCGTCAATGAGAAGACGGCAAAACAGGCGGGCATCGACTGCGACAAGGTCTACCTCTCCCCCATGAGTCACGCCGGATACTATCCCGGCGGCAAAGTCATGACCTTGAAGGTGGTGTTCGAGAAGGGCACATACCGCCTGCTGGGTGCGCAGATCGTGGGTTACGAGGGTGTGGACAAGCGGATCGACGTGCTGGCCACGGCCATCCATGCGGGACTCTCCGCCCTCCAGCTGAAGGATCTGGATCTGGCCTACGCGCCGCCCTACTCCTCCGCCAAGGATCCGGTGAACATGGCAGGCTTTATGATCGAGAACCTGTCCCATGGGCTGGTGGAGCAGTTCTTCCCGGAGGATGTGGACGCCCTGCCCCGGGACGGCAGTGTGACGCTGCTGGACGTGCGGACCCCCGGCGAGTACGCCGACGGCCACGCGGAGGGCTTTGTTAACCTCCCGGTGGATGACCTGCGGGAGCGGCTGCGGGAAGTCCCGGTAGGCAAGCCGGTGTACGTTATCTGCCAGAGCGGCCTGCGGAGCTATATCGCGTGCCGTATTCTGGCCCAGCAGGGGTTCAAATGCTATAACCTCTCCGGCGGCTGGCGGCTGTATGAGACGGTGGTGCGGGACCGGACCGCCGCACAGGAGGCCTGGCCCTGCGGGATGGAGAAGTAAACAGGAAAACGCAAGCCACCCGCTGCCTTTGCAGCGGGTGGCTTCATCCGTTATTTGTCTCAGCAGTCGGACGCGTGTTGATCTGCGGCCTTCTGCGGGTCTGCGGGGTGCGCCGCCCTCTCCTGCCGCAGGGCCGCCAGAATGCCCAGGAACACCGTCCCGCACATATAGAGGTACTGAAACCCCTCATCGCCGCCGCTGGAGTTGAACAGGTGAATGGAGGAGGGATCGTCATCCGGAAACACCAAGACGCCGCAGTACCGCAGCAGTCCATAGGCCATCCCCGCAGCCAAAAGGGCTAGTCCGATCAAAAGGCATACTCTGACACCCCGCCGGAAACGCAGAGTCTTCCGCTGCAGGCCCCAGCGGGCTGCGGCAAAGCAGAGGATGCCGTAAGGTACAGACAGCGGCAGAAACATCAGGGCCATCACCAGAAACAGTTTCAGCATACGACCTCCCTCATCGGTTATGCTATCCTCTCCGGAGCGGGAAGTCAACGGCACGCCTTCAGCGGGGTATCGCGTTTGCCGTCTATCATCCCGGCCCAACAGACCGGCGGCGCCACTACGCCGTTCAAGTATTTTGCCGAAGACAAAACCTTGGCGGGACAAGTTCGCCTCCTACACAAAAAAACAGGACACCCAAAGCTGGGTGTCCTGTTTCACTCTGGAGCGGGCAACGAGGCTCGAGCTCGCTTCCCGGCATCCCGCGAATGGCTGACCGCCATTCGCAGGACCCCTGCCTCACCTCTGATCCAATCGCGCCTTCGGCGCGGGGCGGAGGCAGCGAGTTCGCTTTCTGATGAAAAAACAGGACACCCAAAGTTGGGTGTCCTGTTTCACTCTGGAGCGGGCAACGAGGCTCGAACTCGCTACCTCCACCTTGGCAAGGTGGCGCTCTACCAGATGAGCTATGCCCGCGGAACAAGGGGTATTTTACCAGAGAAACACCCGCTTGTCAAGACTCTTCTGCAAGATTTTCCGAATTTTCTTCCGCAGCAGCCGCGGCGTCTCCGCCCATCACAAACTCGATCAGCCCCACCGGACCCTGTGCCGGATAATAGGAGATCGTCCAGGGCGGCGTCTCTGCCAGACCTCGCGCCTCCCGGAGCTGTGCCACCGTCTCCTCCACCCGGGCCTGGCCGTCCTCTCCCCAATAGCCGACCCGGACCGCCAGCTCTGTGCGGCCCTCGTCCAGCGCCGCCTCCAGCAGGGCGGACAGCGCCTCCGTACTGGTGGCGTTCACCACCGCCTGGATCTGCTCCGCCGTCCGGCGGTAGCTGACCTGGATGCTGATCTCATAGTACCCCCGCTGGGACCGGCTGGAGGCGGTGATATACTCCACGGCATAGGCGCCCATAGGCGTCTCCTGCTGGACCTCCGTAGTGGCCTGCTCCAGTGTGTCCGCCACCGTCAGATCGTCCTCGTAGTTGTAGAGGCGGACCGTGGCGCTCTCCGTGTGCTGGCCGATGAGGATCAGCAGGTCGTTCACGATGTCCTGGTAGTTCTCCGCCCGGAGAGTCCCGGCGGCCTCGCTCTCCCAGAACTTGCTGCTGTGGGGCTCCACGGTGGCATAGTTCCGCTCCAGCAGGGCGCTGCACCCCGTCAGGGACAGGCTGACGCACAGGAGCAGGGTGAGATGGCGCAGCTTCACGGCTCGGCGCCTCCTTTCCGGTCAGAATGGCCCAGGGACGGGCAGGGGCGCGCTTACAGCCCCAGGTCCTCGTCCACCAGCAGGACCTCCGTCTCCATGCCCAGCATAGGCCCCCAGAGAGTCACCAAGGCGCGGCAGACCCGCTCAGGACTCCGGCAGTCGTAGCAGCGGTCCGCCTTCACAGCGCAGGGCGTCTTCTTCCCCAGCTGCCGGGCGCGCTGGGGTGCAGCCACGTTCCGGGCCCGGTACACCGCCGCCTCGTAGGTGGGGGCCAGCTTGTTCCGGCCGATGACAAAGTACACCTTCTCATGGCCGAACAGCGTAGCGGACACCCGGTTGCCGGTGCCGTCGATGTTGACGATCTCCCCCGACTCCGCCAGGCCATTGGCAGAGGACAGGTACACCTGGGTCTGCATGGCCGCCTTCCGGGCGGCGTTCGCCTCCTGCTTCCAGTGCCAGATGACGGTGTTGTGGGCCGCCAGCTTGTCGTACACCCCCAGAGCGTCCAGGGTGGCGGAGCCGCCGAAGCCCACGGTCTTGCCGTCGATGGCGCCGTCCAGGTAGGCCGCGGCCTCCTCCGCCGCCGCAAAGGTGCGTACGGTGTAGCCCCGGCGCTCCAGGGCCTGCTGAACCTTCGTGAAATCTGTCATGTCAAATTTCCTCCTTCTGATAATCCCCAAATCCCTCGCCCAGGATCTCATGGGCGTCGCACACGATGAAAAAAGCCTTCGGGTCGATCTCCCGCAGCATCCGCTTGATGGGCACGATCTCCCGCTGCCTGAAGGCCACCAGCAGTACCTGCTTCTCCGCGCCGGTGTATGCGCCTTTTCCCTGAAGCAGCGTCACGCCCCGGTTCATATCCAGCAGTCCCTGGACCGTCTCCTCCCACCGGTCGGTGATGATGTAGGCCACACGAGAGGTATCCCACCCGTACAGGATCATATCCATGACCTTGGACAGCAGATACATCTGAATCAAGCCATAAAGTGCCGCGTTGACGGTGCCGAACACCACTGCAGCCAGGATCACCACCACCATGTCCGGGATCATCACCAGCTTACCGATGGGCAGCCAGGGGAATTTCAGCTTCAGCAGCTTGCCGATGATATCCGTGCCGCCCGTCGTGGCCCCCTGGGAGAATACCAATCCCAGCCCTACCCCCATCCCGGCGCCGCCGTACAGGGTCGCCAGGATCGGGTCCATCGGGGGGAAGGTATGCATCCATGCAATCACGTCAATGGCCAAGGAACTGACTGCCATGGCGTACAGGCTGCTCACCAGCAGGCGGCCTCCCAGCAGCCGCCAGCCCGCCAGAAACAGCGGCACATTGACAAGGATGGACAGCACTCCCACCGGCAGGACCGGCACCAGGGCGTTCACAATCTGGGCCAGACCCGTCACGCCGCCCATGGCGATCTGGTTGGGGGCTACGAACCAGTCAAATGCCAGGGCGTAGATCACCGCCCCCAGCGTGATGATACCGCAGCTCCTCACCTTCTGCGCCATAGATCTACTCCTTTTCTATCTGATTCAGTCCAGCAGATCCATCTGCCGCTCCTCGGAGTCCTCCTCCCGCAGCAGGGCGCCCGCCGCCGGGAGACTGCGCACCCGGTAGCGGCTCTGGTTGGTGATGGGCGTGTCCTCCAGCGCCTTCACCGTCTCCAGCTGGTACTTTGGCTTCAGGGTCATCACCGCCACCCCCTGGGTGGTGCGGGTGGTCTTGGGAGCCAGCAGAGCGGTGTGGAAAATCAGCGCCCGGGGCTCCGTGGAGTACACCGCCAGCTCGCAGTCTGTATCCAGCCTGCGGATACAGGCCAGGGGCGCCTTGTCGGAGTAGGCCCCCGTCAGCTTGCGGCGGTTGGAGGTGGTCTTGTAGGCGGTCAGGTCCACCCGGGCCGCCTTGCCGTTTGCAAAGAAGACCAGCAGGGCCCCGGCGTAGTCCGGTCCCGGCAGGACGGCGTAGATCACATTCTCGCCGCTGTCCATGGAGAGTTTCGCGGGCAGATAATCCCCCAAGGCGCTGGCCTTGGTGTCTTCAAACTCGCTGAGGCGGGTCTTGTACACCTGGCACCGGTCCGTGAAGAACATGATCTCCGCGCCGTTGGTGGTCTCAAAGGTCTGGGACAATCCGTCCCCGTCCTTGTACTTCTGGTCCGCCGCCATTCGCAAAGAGGCGGGGGTGATCTTCTTGAAGTACCCCTCCCTGGAGAGGAACACATGGACGGAGTAGTCCTCCACCTGAGCCTCCTCCACATAGGTCTCGATCTCGTGGCTGTACACGATGGAGGTCCGGCGGGGCTCGCCGTATTTCCTGGCCGCCTCCGTCAGCTCGTCCACCAGGATCTGCTTCAGCCGCCGGGGGGAGTTCAGGGTGTCCTCCAGGTCGGCGATCTCGTCCTGGAGGGCGGCGGTCTCGTTGACACGCTTGAGGATATACTCCTTGTTGATGTTGCGGAGCTTGATCTCCGCCACGTACTCCGCCTGGATCTGGTCGATGCCGAAGCCGATCATCAGGTTGGGGATGACCTCGGCCTCCTCCTCTGTCTCCCGGATGATTTGGATGGCCTTATCGATGTCCAGCAGGATCCGCTTGAGGCCCTTTAAGAGGTGCAGCTTGTCCTGTTTCTTCTTCATCACGAAGTAGACCCGCCGCCGGACGGACCCGGTCCGCCAGGCAGTCCACTCCTCCAGGATCTGCCGCACCCCCAGCACCTTGGGAGTACCGGCGATCAGCACGTTGAAGTTGCAGGCAAAGGCGTCCTCCAGGGGTGTCAGCTTGTAGAGCTTGGTCATCAGCTTGTCCGGGTCCACGCCCCGCTTCAGGTCGATGGCCAGTTTCAGGCCGGAGAGGTCCGTCTCGTCCCGCATGTCGGCGATCTCTTTCGCCCGGCCCGCCTTGATGAGCTCCGCCACCTTGTCCAGGATGGCCTCCACGGTGGTGGAGTAGGGGATCTCGTAGATCTCGATGAGATTCTCCTCTTTGACGTAGCGGTACTTGGCCCGGACCCGGACGCTGCCCCGGCCGGTCTCATAGATCTCCCGGATGGTGTTCCGGTCGAAGATCAGCTCTCCGCCGGTGGGGAAATCCGGCGCCAGCAGGGTCTCCATCAGGTCGCAGTCCGGGTTCTTCAGATAGGCGATGGTGGTGTCGCAGACCTCCTTCAGATTGAACCCACAGAACTGGGAGGCCATGCCCACGGCGATGCCGCTGTTGGCGGACACCAGAATGTTGGGGAAGGTGGTGGGCAGCAGGGCCGGCTCCTTCATGGTGTTGTCGTAGTTGTCCACAAAGTCCACGGTGTCGCTGTCGATATCCCGGAACAGCTCGGCGCAGATGGGCGTCAGCTTGGCCTCTGTGTACCGGGGGGCGGCCCAGGCCATGTCCCGGGAGTAGACCTTGCCGAAGTTGCCTTTGGAATCCACAAAAGGCGTCAGCAGGGCGCCGTAGCCCCGGGAGAGGCGCACCATGGTGTCGTAGATGGCGGCGTCGCCGTGGGGGTTGAGGCGCATGGTCTGGCCCACGATGTTGGCGGACTTGGTCCGGGCTCCCGTCAGCAGACCCATCTTGTACATGGTGTACAGCAGCTTGCGGTGGGAGGGCTTGAACCCGTCGATCTCCGGAATGGCCCGGGAGACAATGACGCTCATGGCGTAGGGCATGTAGTTGGTCTCCAGCGTGTCGGTGATGGGCTGTTCCACCACCGCCGCGTGAAGGCCGATGACGTTGGACGCGTCTACCTTATGCTTGTTGTCGTCGGTTTTTTTCTTTTTGGGCAAGTGTAATCAGTCCTTATCTTGTATCCATTTCAAGGGGTTGTTGCGGATGTACTGGCGAACATTGGCTAGGTCCTCGTCATTGCGGATCACATGGTCATAAAAGCCCTTCTGCCAAAGAGAAATGCCCGCTTACTTGCTGGTGATCCGCTTCATCTGCTGGATGACGTTCGACAGCGGCGTAGGGGCGGCAATCTGCCGCTCGTCCGGCCCGATGTGCCGGAGTGCCAAAATCAAATGCACATGGTCCGGCATGATGATATATTGATCTACCGATATGCCGGGGTAGTGATCCGGGATCGCTCGGATGGTTTCATCCACGATCCGCCCCAGAGGTGTCAGGGAGATTCGAGGCGGGCGATTGATAATCGCCCCTACGGCGGGTTCGATGGAACACAGGACCTCCTGATTCCGCTCCCTGGTGCAGATGGTGATGAAATAAGATCCCGGCTGGCTGTAATCATAGGACTCCAGCCGCAGGCGCTTCCGCTGGGGGCGTTCCATGGCATCCTCTCCGCTATCCGTTGATTGGGAGTGTATTTTCCGTTGTCGAAACAGAGGGTGCTTTCTGTCCCAACGGCTACGCATTTATTAACCCAAACAGCCAAAATACTTGAAATAATTCACGTATTGCGCATTTTCCGAAACTCTAGTATGCTGTATTCATAAAATTCAAAGGAGGCTGCTCCATGAATGAGACCTATAAATGGCTGTATGACTACTACGCCCTGCCGTTGATGAAAGTCGGCAAACAGGCGGATGCGCTCAAAGAGCGGATCGTCTCCCACGGCAGCCCTGCGGACGCGCTGTTCCTGTGGGACCGGCTGGAAGACCTGTGCCTGCTGTGGGGCACGGAGTCCTTTGCCATCGGGCTCCAACTGGGCCTGCGGCTCATGGCGGGCCAGCGGGCGGACGGGCTGCTGATCTCATAAAACTCTCACGAAATATCCGCCATCTCCAGGTACTTGTACCCGTTCTCCGCAATATGGTCCTTCCGGCCCTGGAGGTTGTCCCCCAGCAGCAGGTCGAACACCGCCGCCGTCTGCTCCACGTCCTCCGGCATCACCCGGATCAGCCGCCGGGTCTCCGGGTTCATGGTGGTCAGCCACATCATGTCCGGGTCGTTCTCGCCCAGGCCCTTGGACCGGTCGATCTTGTACTTCTTCCCCTCCAGGGATTTCACGATGTCGTTCTTCTCCTTGTCGGAGTAGGCGAACCACGTCTTGTCGCCGCTGTTGATCTCAAACAGGGGCGTCTCCGCGATATACACGTACCCCTCCCGGATCAGGGTGGGGGTCAGCCGGTACAGCATGGTGAGGATCAGCGTCCGGATCTGGAAGCCGTCCACGTCGCCGTCGGTGCAGATGACCACCTTGCTCCACCGCAGGTTGCCCAAGTCAAAGGGCGCCACGTTCTTCACGTGCTTGTTCTGGACCTCCACGCCGCAGCCCAGGACCTTGATGAGGTCCGTGATGATCTCGCTCTTGAAAATCCGGGCATAGTCCGCCTTCAGGCAGTTCAGGATCTTGCCCCGCACCGGCATGATGCCCTGATACTCGGAGTCCCGGGCCAGCTTCACGCTGCCCAGGGCGCTGTCGCCCTCCACGATGTAGATCTCCCGCTTGTCCACGTCCTTGGTGCGGCAGTCCACGAACTTCTGGACCCGGTTGGCGATGTCCACCGAGCCGGAGAGCTTCTTCTTCACGTTCAGGCGGGTCTCCTCCGCCTTCTCCCGGCTGCGCTTGTTCAGCAGCACCTGCTCGCCGATCTTCTCTGCGTCAAAGGGGTTTTCAATGAAGTAGATCTCCAGGTTGCTGCGGAGGAACTCCGTCATGGCCTCCTGGACAAATTTGTTGGTGATGGCCTTTTTCGTCTGGTTCTCGTAACTGGTCTGGGTGGAGAAGTTGTTGCTGACCAGCACCAGGCAGTCCTCGATGTCCGCCCAGGTGATCTTGCCCTCGCTCTTCTGGTACTTCCCCTGGTCCCGCAGGTACTTGTCGATGGCGGAGACAAAGGCGGACTTGGCCGCCTTCTCCGGGGAGCCGCCGTGCTCCAGCCAGGAGGAGTTGTGGTAGTGCTCGATGACGTTCACCTTGTTGGAGAAGCAGCAGGCCACACTGAGCTTCACCTTGTATTCCGGCTTGTCCGCCCGGTCCCGGCCCTTCTTCTCCGTCTGCCAGAACACCGGCGCCGTCAGGCTCCCCTCTCCCGCAAGCTCCGTCACATAGTCCATGATGCCGTTTTCGTAGAGGAACTCCGCCTCTTCGAACCGACCCGGCTCTGTCTCGTTCCGGAACCGGAAGGTGACCCCGGCGTTCACCACCGCCTGGCGCTTCATCACGTCGGTGAAGTACTCCGCCGGGATGGCGATGTCCGTGAACACGTCCAAGTCGGGAAGCCAGCGGGTGCGGGTGCCGGTTTTTCTGGCCTGGCTCTTGGGCAGGGGCGTCTTCCCCAGTTCCCCCACGATCTCGCCCCGCTGAAAGTGCAGGGTGTATTCAAAGCCGTCCCGCCAGACGGTGACGTCCATGTACCGGGAGGCGTACTGGGTGGCGCAGGCACCCAATCCGTTGAGCCCTAAGGAATATTCGTAGTTGTCGCCGGAGACGTTGTCGTACTTGCCGCCGGCGTACAGCTCGCAGTACACCAGCTCCCAGTTGTACCGCTGCTCCTTCTCATTCCAGTCCACCGGGCAGCCCCGGCCCGCGTCCTCCACCTGGATGGACCGGTCTGCAAACCGGGTGACAGTGATGGTCCGGCCGTGGCCCTCCCGGGCCTCATCGATGGAGTTGGAGAGAATCTCGAACACCGCGTGCTCGCAGCCCTCCAGTCCGTCAGAGCCGAAAATGACGCCGGGCCGCTTCCGGACCCGGTCTGCGCCCTTTAATGCCGAAATGCTGTCGTTGCCATAGTCCTGCTTCTTGGTTGCCATTAAGTTCCTCCAAAGGCAGTGTCTGCCGTAAAATTCATAAATTTATTGTAGCACACCCGGCGCTGTCCTTCAAGTGCTCCCCCAAAAGACGCCGTGATCCCGCCCGCTTCCCGACGCTTCACACAAATTTTACAAAAATGTTATTGCGTAAAATTTCTCATAACCTGGCCGTCACCCAGCTCAATGCCCTTTTCATCGGGGTTTTGCACATTCTCCACAGAGTTTTCCACACCGTTATGTCAACTTTTGAAATACGAAAAAAATACCGCGCCGCGCACACCCCAGCCGGACGCTCCGTTTTTCGGATCAGATGCTTTTACAGAGCGCCTTTTCAGCCAGCCGGATACCCGGAATTTTTTTGTAGTTGCAAATGCAATATATGCGCACATTTGGATATGCTAATATATTGCCAGAAGAAATCCCTCTCCCCTTGAAAGTATTTCAAAAAACGGAAAAAGGAGAATTCTATATGAAGTTCTATATCTGCAAACATTGCGGCAATGTCATCACCAAGCTCACCTCCGCCCAGGTGCCCGTGAAGTGCTGCGGCGAGGAGATGCATGTGCTGGAGGCCGGTGTCACCGACGCCGCCCAGGAGAAGCACGTGCCTGCCGTCACGGTGGAGGGCAGTCTGGTGAAGGTGGACGTGGGCTCTGTCACCCATCCCATGACCGCCGAGCACTTTATCCAGTGGGTGGTGGTGGAGACTGAGCGCGACGCCCTGATCCACTGGTTCCACCCGGAGGAGGCGCCGGAGGCCGTGTTCACCCTGGCGGAGGGCCAGACTGCCAAGGCCGTTTATGCCTACTGCAACCTCCACGGTCTTTGGAAGAAGGACCTGTAAGCTGCGAGACACCAGACCGCCCCGGCGCTGCACAGCGCCGGGGCGGTCTTCTGACTTTTGAGATCGGATATATTTAGGATATAGGAAGCCTCTGTGGGTGCAGCATCCCCAAAGCGGGACGGCATGGCATTCCCGCTTCAGCCGAGCAGCACCAGGACCACGCCGTAAATCACCGAGGCCAGGGTGCCGAACACGATCACCGGCCCGGCGATCAGGAACATCTTGGCCGCCATGCCAGTGACGAATCCCTCGCTGCGGAAGTCGATGGCCGGTGAGACCACCGCGTTGGCAAAGCCGGTGATGGGCACCAGCGTCCCGGCGCCGCCAAAGCGGGCCAGCTTGTTGTACAGGTTCAGCCCCGTCAGCAGGGCGGAGAGAAACACCAGCGTGCAGGAGGTGGCGGTGCCCGCCGTCTTTTCCTCCAGGCCGGCGGCAGTCCAGCCGTTCAGGATCAGCTGGCCCACCACGCAGATGGCCCCGCCCACTACAAAGGCCAGGACCGTATCCTTCAGCAGCGGCGACTTGGGGGCCTTCTGCTTCACATACTGCTGGTATTCCTGCGGCGTCATATTCATTGAAAATCCCCTCCAGGCCATTTTCCCATAGGGTCTCCTGCTTGTTCGGAAACTATACGCACTTGCAAACCTGCGCGGAAGGGAGTACACTGTTGCCCGAAGATTTGTGTGTTTGGAGGAATCCCCATGAGACCCATGCCCGCCCCGCTGGGCCTGTATATCCACATTCCCTTCTGCAAGAGCAAGTGCGTCTACTGCGACTTCTACTCCCTGCCCCGGTCCGAGAGCCGGATGGACGACTACACGGATGCCCTGTGCGCCCATCTGGCGGAGACCGCCCCCTTCGCGGCGGGCCATCTGGTCGACACCGTGTACTTCGGCGGCGGCACCCCCAGCTATCTGGGGACCAAGCGGCTGGTGAAGATCCTGAAGACCATTCTGAAAAAATACAAGGTGGACAAGCAGGCGGAGATCACCCTGGAGGCCAATCCCGACTCCGCCGGGGACTGGAAAGAGCTGCGCACCCTGCGCCGGTGCGGGTTCAACCGCCTCTCCCTGGGAATGCAGTCCGCCGATGACGAAGAGCTCTCGGAGATCGGCCGGGTGCACACCATGGCTCAGACGGAAGCCGCCGTGGAGGCCGCCCGGAAGGCCAAGTTCCAGAATCTCTCCCTGGATTTGATTTACGGCCTGCCCCATCAGACGCTGGAGGGGTGGCAGAAAAACCTTTCCGCTGCCTTGGACCTGACGCCGGAGCATCTCTCCTGCTATGGGTTGAAGGTAGAGGAGGGTACGCCCCTTTTTGCCCGGCGGGGGACCGCGGGTCTGCCGGGGGACGACGCCCAGGCGGACATGTATCTCTACACGGTGGAGTTCCTGAAGGCCCAGGGGTATGAGCAGTATGAGATCTCCAACTTCGCAAAGCCGGGCTGCGCCTCCCGGCACAATCTGAAATACTGGACCCTGGGGGAGTACGCCGGCTTCGGCCCCGGCGCCCACTCGGACTTCGGCGGCGTGCGGTACGCCTACACAAAGGATCTGGAGGGCTATATCCGGGGCGTGCGGGACCACGCCCCCATGCTGTCGGAGAGCGACCGCATCCCACCCCTGGACCGGGACACCGAATGGGTAATGCTGGGCCTGCGGACCACGGCGGGTTTGGACCCCAAGGCATTTGAGCGCCGCTTCCGCCGCCGGTTCACCTGCTTTCTGCCCTTCCTGGACCAGTGCGCCAAGGCCGGCTATGCGGTGGAGGAGGACGGCCGCTGGCACCTGACGCCCCGGGGCTTTCTGGTGTCCAACCAGATCATCGGTGGGATGCTGGATGCCCTGGCCGCGGACAAACAGCGGCGGGCCGATGCCGCCGCCCGGGGAGATTTCCGGGTGAACCTGGATTGAATGAAAAAAGCCGCCCGCTGGAATGCTCCGGCGGGCGGTTCTTTCTCATGCCTTCCGGGCCCGGATGGCATTGACCGGGCAGCCGTTGGCCGCGTCGAAGGCCCCCGCCTCCTCCGCCGGGGTCCGGGGCTGGGCCTGCACCACGGACACCCGCCCCTGGATCTGAAACACGGCCGGCACCGCCGCCGCGCACATCCCGCAGCCGATACACCGGGAGGCGTCCACATTGACTGTCATGCGCTTCCTCCTTTTCCGCGGGCTGCGCCCGCTGTTCCCTTTTATTGTAATACACCGCGCCGGTTTCTCCAAGTCTTTTCTGCGGCGGGCGGAACTTTTTTCCCGCAGACGCCGTCTTGTATTTGGGAGACTCTGTGCAATCTGGTGGATTTTGTTGCCCCATTCCCATTTACTTTTCCGCCTGTTTATGCTATTCTGAAGAGGATTATGTAGACCATCTCAGCTGCAGCTTATGGAGGTATGACATGAAAAACACCCTGCGCAAAACCCTGTCCCTGTTTTTGGCGTTCACGCTTCTTTGCTCCCTGGGCCTCACCGCCGCCGCGTCCGAGGCCATGGGCGAGGACCTGACCTCCAAGGGCACTCTTTTGAACCAGAAGACCCAGCTCTCTACCAATGTGTTTTGGAGTACTGCGTACTCCGACCTGCGGACGGAGAACGTCGTCACATACGAGCCCAATGCAGATGTGACGCCCATCGTCACCTTCGGGGACTCCCTGACCACCCGCACCACGGTCACCTCTGCGGCCCGGGCACTGGAGAGCCAGGGCTACCGGGTGGTGGCGGGCATCAACGGCGACTTCTTCAACACCTCCAACGGCCTGCCCATCGGCATCCTGGTGTCGGAGGGAGAGGTCCTCAGCAGCGACGGCGGCTACTACGCCATGGGTTTCCGGGAGGATGGCTCTGCTGTCATCGGCAAGCCCGGACTCTCCATCTCCGCCAACCTGGGCTATCAGGGTTCGGACAGCAGCGGGTACTTCACGGACATCATCCGCACGGTGGCCGGCATCAACAAGGCCCGGGTCTCCACCGGCGGCATCTACCTCTATACATACGACTTCAACAACCGGCACACCACCGGCAATACCGAGGCCGGCGTGGACGTGCTGTGCACCATCGTGGACGGCTCCCTCTCCATCGGCGGCACCATGACGCTGGTGGTGGACCAGGTGATCGAGGCCACCTCCGCAACGGCCATCGGGCCGGACCAGATTGTCCTCTCCGCCAACGCCCTCTCCAACACCTACTACACCGACGCCCTGCGGAATATCCCTGTGGGCGCCACGGTGACCGTCACCGTCTCCGCCGCCAATGAGGCGTGGAACGATGTGCAGTACGCCGTGGGTGCCTTATACTCCCTGGTGCAGGACGGCGCCGTGGTCTCCGGTCTGCCCTCCGGGGTGAACCCCCGCACGGCGGTGGGTGTGACAGCTGACGGCACCGTGGTGTTCTATACCATCGACGGCCGCCGGTCCGGCCACTCCATCGGCGCCAGCCTGAGCCAGGTGGCCCAGCGGATGATCGAGCTGGGCTGCGTGGCCGCCATCGGCCTGGACGGCGGCGGCTCCACCACCATCACCGTGACGCAGCCCGACGACACCACCGCCGCTACCATCAACCGTCCCTCCGACGGCAGTGAGCGGGCGGTGGCCAACCACCTGTTCCTGGTGGCCACCAATGAGCCCACCGGCGAACTGGGCCACTTCTACGTCCAGGCGGACAACGCCTACGTTCTGGCGGGCAGCAAGGTAGAGATCTCCGCCGCCGCCGTAGACACCAACTACATCCCCATGGACGAGGACTATGACTACGACCTGGAGGCCTCCGACGGGGAGCTGGACGGCAATATCCTCACCACCCCGAAACGGGGCGGTGAGATCACCGTCACTGCCTCCAGCGGCCGCAGAGAAGGCTCTACCACCGTCTACGCCATCGAGGATCCCACGGACGTGGTGATCCGGGACAGCAGCGGCACCGCGCTCACCACGCTGAATGCCGCCACCGGCACCACCACCCAGCTGGCCGCCACCGCCGCCTACAACCACATCTCCCTGAAGGCGGATCCGGAAGCCTTCACCTGGGAGGTCACCGGCGACATCGGCACGGTGGATGAGCACGGCCTCTTTACTGCCGCCGCGCCTGGCACCGGCACCATCACGGTCTCCGCCGGCCGGGCCAGAGTCTCCATCCCCGTCACCGTCTCCAGCTCCGGCACGGTCTCCGCCGGCGGCGTCATGGAGGTGGAGTCCTTTGAGGGCAGCACCACCATCTTCCGGGGCAGCGGCAGCAACATGGACTTCAGTCTGAACCACAGCGCCGACACCGTGCGGATGGGCAGCGGCTCCGCCAAGGTGGATTACACTCTTACCGAAACCGGCGCATCCCAAGGCGCCTACACCGCCGAGTGGCGGGCCTCCAAGTCCACGGGCATTGACTGCAGCACCTACACTGCCCTGCACCTGTGGGTCTACGGCGACGGCTCCGGCAACATCCTGTCCCTGCTGTACAACGATGGCGCCGCAGGCTATCAGTCCCTCCAGGTGACCCCGCTGGACTTCACCGGCTGGAAACAGGTCACCGTCACCCTCCCCGGCGCACACTTCGAGATTCAGGGTCTGCAGGTCAGCGCCACCACCGCCGCAGACGGTACGGTTTCTGTCGGCGACAAGCTCTCCGGCACCATCTATATCGACCACATCACCGCCACCGCCTCCGGCACGCCGGACAACGCGGCGCCTGTGGTCTCCGCCTCCCTCGACAATTCCCTCTGGCAGGTGACCGCCTCGGTCGCCGACGCGGTGGATGGCATCCTGCCAGCGGGCAGCGTCACCGTCACCTACAACGGCGCCCCCTACGGCAGCTATGATCCCGCCACCGGTCTTGTGACCGTGGCCCTGCCCGGCCCCGGGGAGAGCCACGAGGCCATGCGGATCACCATCACCGCCCGGGACCTCTCCGGCAACATCGGCCGGGCCTCCGTGGATGTGGAGCCCTACGGCGTGGACCACAAGTTCACGGACATCAACGACTACTGGGCGGCCACCTATGTGGACTTCCTGTACAACGCCAATATCACCACCGGCTACGCCGACGGCACCTTCCGGCCCAACGACAACATCTCCCGCCAGCAGTTCGCGGTGATGCTGTATCGCTACCTGGGGCTGGACGGCACCCAGTATGAGAGCGTGACGCTGCCCTTCGCGGACAACGCCTCCATCGGGGATTACGCCCTGACGGCGGTGAAGGCCCTGTACACCGAGGGCATCATCAACGGCTCCACCGGCAGCGACGGGCGGCTGTACTTCAATCCCGGCGGGTCCCTGACCCGGGCCCAGGCCGCCGCCATGATCGGCCGTACCCAGGAGAAGGGCTACGCCATTGTCGATCTGACCTTCTCCGACACCGCCTCCATCCCTGCCTACGCCACCTACTACATCCAGACCATGGCGGCCCAGGGCGTCATCAGCGGCTATGCGGACGGCACGTTCCAGCCCGGAGCCAACATCACCCGGGGTCAGATGGCCAAGATCCTCTACAACCTGATGTGAGTTTCGCCTTTCAGAGGCCGGCGCATCCGCGCCGGCCTCTCCTTATGGAGAGCGTCTTTTCGGAATCTGCCGGGTGCTGCAAAGCGCTATCGACTCCAATCCCCTGTGATTTCAGGAAAGGGTCTCCCCCGGGGCCCGTCCAGGCAAATGCCGCCGGGCACAGCTCTTCCCGGTCGGCCTCTATTCAGGCGGCCAGGGCTGTCCGGTGAAGCCGGAAGATGGAAACGGTGCCTGTTGACAGCTCCTGCCCCAGGGTGTAAAGTAATCATATTCCACATCCTGTCCGCGGACAGGATGTCTCTTTGCGAGGAGGCCCCCCCATGAAGCTGAGACGTTCCGCCTGCATTGACACGCTGTACCTGGAGCTGCCCTTCCTGGACCGGTTCCAGGCGGCAAAGGAGGACGGCTTTGACGCCGTGGAGTTCTGGAGCTGGGCGGACCGGGACCTCTCTGCCGTCAAATCGGCATCAGATCGGGCCGGGATCCCTGTCTGCGGCTTCAACGGGGACGCGGACCTCTCTCTGATCGACCCTGCCCAGCGGGAGGCGTATCTGGCCTTTCTGCACCGCTCTCTGGAGGCGGCCCGGTTCCTGGGCGCCTCCGGCGTCACCGTCCACTCCAACGGTCTGGGGCCGGGGGGCGTGGTGCTGGCGCCCCGGGAGGACCTCTCCCACACGGTGAAGCTCTGCTCCCTGTACGCGGGCCTTGCCGCCAGCGCCCGCCTGGCGGAGGAGGCAGGCGTCACCCTCTATCTGGAGCCGCTGAACATCTCCACAGACCACCCCGGCAATTTTCTGCGGGACACGCAGACGGCGGCGGAGCTGGTACGCCTGATCGGCTCTCCCCGCCTGAAGGTCCTGTATGACATCTACCACATGCAGCTGAGCGAGGGCCGCCTCTGCGACACCATCCGGCAGTACGCCGATACCTTCGGCCATGTCCACGCGGCAGACGCCCCCGGCCGCCGTGAGCCCGGTACCGGGGAGATCGCCTTCCCCCGGGTCTACAAGGCGCTGGAGGCCGCCGGCTACACAGGGCTGGTGGGCTATGAGCTGTTTCCCGCCCGCTCCACCCGGGAGGCTGTAAAGGCCATTCTGGACGCCGGCTGACACGTTGACCGGTACCCCCTGTATTCTGCGAAAAAGGACGGATCCAACAAGATGCACTCCATAAAAATCGCTCTCTCCCGCTATGGCTGGTTCACTGCCGGAGTCCTGCTGAACGCCTTCGGCGTAGCCCTGATTACCAAGGCCGCGCTGGGGACCTCCCCCATCTCCAGCCTGCCCTATGTGCTGAGCCTCCGCTTTCCCGTCACGCTGGGACAGTTCACTTTTTTGATGAATATGCTGTTCATTCTGGCGCAGGTCCTGCTGCTGCGGAAGGACTTCCGTCCCGTTCAGCTCCTACAGGTTGCTGTGAATGTGGTGTTCAGCCTGTTCATTGATGTGAGCATGGGACTCCTCTCCTGGATGGAGGTCGGTGTGCTGCCCATGCGGCTGCTGGCGCTGGCCGTGGGCTGCGCCGTGCTGGGCTTCGGCATCAGCGTCGAGGTGGCGCCCCGGGTGCTGATGGTCCCCGGCGAGGGGATCGTCCAGGCCATCGCAGTCGTCACCGGCCGACAGTTCGGCAATGTAAAGACGGCTTTCGACGCCACGCTGGTGTCCACAGCCCTGCTCCTCTCCCTGCTCTTCTTCCATCGGCTCCAGGGTCTGGGGATCGGCACCATTTTTTCCGCACTGGCGGTTGGCCGGTTCGTGGACCTCTATAACCGGAGACTGCCGCTGATCTCCCGTATCTCCGCCCTGGGTGCAAGAACCTGAAAAATCAGTGTTGCATCCCTTCCGTTGTTATGGTATATTAGCAGATAAGTAAGTTGGCCTGCCGGCCAGGAAGGATCTGTGAACCCGCGTGGACGAACCTCCGTTGCCCACCCATACATACCGAGGTGTCTTTCAGAAGGACAGTCTGCCCCAAGGGGTGAGACTGCCCTTTTCGCGTTTTGGGCCTCAGGGATCCGCTGATTTTTTTGAGGAGTGATGATTTTTCCCATGGACAGTTCCACTATATCAATGACCGTGGCCATCGTCCTGCTGGTGATGATGTCGGCCTATTTCTCCGCCACGGAGACCGCCTTCTCCTGCCTGAACAAGATCCGGATGAAGAGCCGGGCGGAGTCCGGCGACCACCGGGCTGCTCTTGCCATGGACCTGGTGGAGGACTATGACCGGCTGATCTCCACCATCCTCATCGGCAACAACATCGTGAACATCACCGCCTCCACTGTGGGCACAGTGCTGTTCACCAAGCTGTATGCGGCTTACGGCCCCACCGTCTCTACGGTGGTGTTGACGCTGGTGGTGCTGATCTTCGGCGAGATTTCCCCCAAGAGCCTGGCCAAGGAGCACGCGGAGAGCTTCGCCATGTTCTCCGCGCCCATCCTGCGGGTGTTTCTGCTGGTCCTGCGGCCACTGAACTTCCTGTTCTCCCAGTGGAAGCGGCTGCTGAACATGATCTTCCACCCCTCTGAGGACCAGGGCATCACGGAAGAGGAACTAATCACCATGGTATCCGAGGCGGAGAACGAGGGAGGTCTGGACCAGCACGAGAGCCAGCTGATCCGCTCCGCCATCGAGTTCGGTGACCTGGAGGCCGGGGACATCCTGACGCCCCGGGTGGACATCGTGGCAGTGGAGGACTCTGCCTCCATGGAGGAGATCGCCGCCGTGTTCGCTGAGAGCGGCTACTCCCGCCTGCCGGTGTACCACAAGGACGTGGATGACATCGTGGGCGTGATCCATGAGAAGGACTTCAACGCCGCCCGCTACCGGGGCCAGGGCAACATCTCCGGCTGCATCACGCCGGTCCACTATACCACCGCCAATGCGGACCTGGGCCTGCTGCTGCGGACGCTGCAGAAAAAAAAGACCCACATGGCCATCGTGGTGGATGAGTACGGCGGCACCGAGGGCCTGCTGACCATGGAGGACATCCTGGAGGAGCTGGTGGGCGAGATCTGGGACGAGCACGATGAAGTGGTGGAGTCCTTCCGCAAGCAGAGCGACGGCAGCTTCCTGGTGGCCGCCGGCGCCGACCTCTCCGACTTGTACGATCTGTTCTCCATCAAGGGGGACTGCGACGCCAGCACCGTCTCCGGCTGGGTGATCGACCAGCTGGGCCGCCTGCCCCTGGTGGGGGACCACTTCCAGGCGGAGGGCCTGGACGTCACTGTGACCATGGTGGACCACCGCCGGGTGCTGGAGGTTCGGGTGGCCGTGGCGGCGGAGGTGCCGGAGACCGCGGAGGGCGCGGCACAGCACTGACCGGACGAACCCGCCGCCCGTCCCGCCGGGGCTCTGGCGGGACGGGCGGCTCCCTCATTTGAAACCGGAGGTCTTATGTACGTCTATTCCCTGGGACAGTGGCTGCTGTTCTTCTTTCTCTACTGCTTTCTCGGCTGGGTGTGGGAATCCTGCTACGTCTCCGCCAAGCGGCGCCAGTGGGTGAACCGTGGCTTTCTTCACGGCCCCATGCTGCCCATCTATGGCACCGGCGCCGTCATCATCCTGCTGGCCACCATCCCCGTGCGGGACAGCCTGTGGCTGGTTTTCCTGCTGGGCATGCTGGCCGCCACGGCGCTGGAGTATGTCACCGGTGCCGCCATGGAGGCCCTCTTCAAAGTCCGTTACTGGGATTACTCCAAGCAGCCCTTCAACCTCAACGGCTATATCTGCCTCACCAGCTCCCTGGCCTGGGGCGCCTTCTCCATCCTGCTGGTGCGGTTTCTGCACCCGCCTGTGGAGGATCTGGTGCTGCGGCTGCCCGCCTTCCTGGTGGATCCTCTGGCGTTCCTGCTGACCATCGCCGTCACCGTAGACGCAGTCCGGTCCTTCCAGGCCGCCATGGACCTGCGGGAGGTCCTCACCCGCCTCACGGAGGAGAACGAGGACCTGCGCCGCCTTGCCAAGCGGGTGGAGGTGATCTCCGCCTTTGCGGAGGAGGACCTGCGCCGCTTCCGGGAGCGCACGGAGGTGGAGCGGCTGCTCCGGCAGGAGCGCTGGGAGGACACCCGCCGCCAGATTCAGGAGGCCTATGCCAAGGGCGCCCGACGCCGCCAGGCCCAGCTGGAGGAGTCCCTGCGCCGCCGGACCGATGCCAAGCTGACGGCCCTTGCCAACATCCAGGAGGCTCTGGAGGCCTACCGGGACCGGCTGGCAGCTGCCAGGGACCTGACAGAGGAGTCTCTGGAGGCCCGCCGGGCGGAAGTCCAGCAGCTTTTGGACCGACTCCGGGACCGGGAAGCTTCCATCCGCGCCCGCACCGCCAGGCGTTATCGCCAGTCCCTGCGCATCCTGCGGGGCAACCCCTCCGCCAGCGCCAAAGCCTTTGCCGAGGCCCTGGAGTCCCTGCGGAAGCTGGGGGATCGCCGGGAGGGGGAGGACGGCGAATGAGGAAAGCCAGCGCAGCAGCCCCTGCTCTGCAGAGCGGCCGTTGGTTCCATACGGAGCGGACGTCCCTTCTTTTCGTGTCCCCTTATAGCAATTCTCCATCTCTGTCTGAACCGACGATCTTATACAAACAAAGCGGCACAGCCTTCGGCTGTGCCGCTTTGTCGATCAGGATGGCAGCGTGGACTTGTTCTCCGCAGCGGGCGGGTCCGCGGGGAAATCCAGAATCCGCCGGATGCACAGGGCATAGACTGCGATGCTCACCACCGGCCCCGCGATGTCGGAGATGGGTTCCGCATAGAATGCGGCCCGGGCGCCGAATACCGCCGGCAGGGCAAACAGGGCGATAAAGTACACCGCCTTCCGGAAGGCGGACAGGGGCAGGGCCAGCTGTACCTTTCCCATGCCGGTGAATCCGTCCACAATGGCGTACTGCAGCCCCAGGGGGATCAGGGCCAGGGTGCAGATGTGGATGGCGGAGAGGGCCTCCGCTGCCAGCTCCGGCTCCGTGGTGAAGAGGCGCACGAAGAGAGCTCCCCCCAGACGGGCCAGCAGAAACAGGGCCGTCACATAGGCCACGCACAGTCCGGCGATGAATGCCTGGGCCTTCAGGATCCGGTCCCGCCGCCGGGCGCCGTAGTTGTACGCCAGGATGGTGCCTGTGCCGGCGGAAATGCCTCCCAGGGGCATGGTCACCACCAGCATGAAGCTCTGGGCGATGGTGGCGCAGGTCACCAGACGGTCTCCCAGCTCCGCCCCGCCATAGGACTGGAGGATGGCGTTCATGGAGATAATCATGATGTTGTCCACGCCGATGATGAGGAAGGGCGTCATGCCCACCGCCAGGATGCGGAGCATCAGCCGCCCGTCGTAACCGCCGAAAGTGATGGCGATGGGCACAGACTTGCCGAAGAGGAACCGCAGTACATAGAGGCAGCTAACCAGCTGAGAGAGGACCGTGGCCACGGCAGCCCCAGCCACCCCCATGTCAAAGAGAAAGATGAACACCGGGTCCAGCACGATGTTCAGTGCCGCCCCCAGCATGACGGAGATCATGCCCTTCCGGGCGTAGCCCTGGCAGATGATGAACTGGTTCAGCCCCAGAGCCAGCAGGTTGAACACCGTCCCGCAGAGATAGACGGTGAAATAGGTATTGGCGTAGCCGTAGGTGGCATCGCTTGCGCCGAAGGCCATCAGCATGGGCTGGCGCAGGGGGAACACCCCCGCCATCAGCGCCACGGAGCAGACACACAGCATCAGAAAGCTGTTGGAGAGGATCCGCCGGGCCTCCTCCGTTTTACCCGCCCCCATGCGGATGCTCATGAGCGGCGCGCCGCCCACGCCGATAAGAGAGGCGAATGCGCCGATCAGCGTCACCACCGGCCCGCAGACCCCCACGCCCGCGAGAGCGGTCTCCCCCACCAAGGGGATGTTGCTGATGTAGATGCGGTCCACGATGCTGTACAGCACGCTGACGAACTGGGCCAGCATACTGGGTATGGCGATCCGCAGCACCAGGGGCCGGATGGCGTCCGTGCCCAGATTGTTCTCCAGCTTCATAGCAGGTCTCTCCCAAAACACACAAAAATCGGGCTGTCCGCACCGGACAGCCCTCTCATTATAAAGACACGGGATTCAGTTTGCAACCCCCGATTCGCCCCGGAGGATAGCGGAGAGCTGTTCGCACAGTGCGGCGGCCTGCCCACTGCCAAAATAGCCGATACGGACCACCCGGCCGTTGAGAAGCATCTTCCCACTGCCGTTTTGGACAACCAGAGTCTGCAACTCCCTTCCGCCGGCCAGATGGATGCTCGTTGTGCCACTGGATATGCCACTGGGATCGCTCAAACTGTCCCAGCAGAGATGATAGGAATACTGATTCAGAAGGTCCAGCACTGTCTCCGCCTGATCGCTTCCTGCCGGGAGCGTGTAGTCTTCCTGTTCCTGATACGCCTTGCCGTTGCGGACATGGGCAGTGAGGATCACGGCAGATAGCCCGCTGTCCTCCAGCTCCAGAGCGTCCCCCAAGGACCGGGGCCACAGCATCCAGGCTGCAAAGGCCAGGACGGCCGCCGCCAGTAGGACCAGTACCACTCGCTTCACGCTTCGGGCCATGAAATCCCTCCTCTGCAAATAGGGCCGCCGGGGCTCAGCCGCACTTGCGGACGCTGCCCAGCAGGGTCTCCAAAGCCATCAGCCCCACCAGCACAGCCAGCGCCGCCAGCAGGATCAACAGCCACTTCCACTTGCCGCGGATCATCTCTCCGCCCCCTCGGTCTTGTTTTTTTCAACATAACATAGGCCACGGAATTTGTCCATACCGCGTCTGAAGGCAGGCACTCAAATTCCCCGCAGGTCAAAGGCCGGGGTGTACTCCTCCCTGGCCGACGTCCGCTCCTGGGTGTAGCCGTCGGTGATCCCGCAGTTTTCCATGTACTCCACTGCCGCCCGGTACTCCGCCTTGGTCACGTGGCGGGCCAGTTTCCCTTCTGCCCCTGGCTGGGGCGTATACTGGCTCATGAGGGAAAACAGCACCTCCCCGGGGCGGAAGCTCTCCGCCACCCAGTCGATGACTCTTCGGGTGTTCTCCAGTTCTCCCGGCAACAGAAGATGTCGGATCAACACACCCTGCTTTAAAAGGCCGTTTTCCATCCGGTAAGGCCCGGTCTGGCGGAACATCTCCAGAATGGCCCGCTTGGCCCAGTCAAAGTAGTCCGCCGCGCCAGAGTATTTGCAAGCAGGTTCGGAGAGGCCATACTTCAAGTCCGGCAGATACACCTGTACCTTCCCCTCCAGACGGCGGAGAGTCTCCGGTTTCTCATAGCCGCCGCAGTTCCACACCACCGGCACGGGCCATTCCTCGTCCCCCAGGGCCTCCAGAACCGCGTCGGTGAAGTGGGTGGGGGTCACCAGGTCCAGGCAGGCGGCCTCCTGTCCGATCAGCTCGTGAAAGATCTCCCGCAGCCGCTCCGCCGTCAGGACCTTTCCCACCTCCCCCTGGGAGATGGGCTTGTTCTGGCAGAAGCAGCACCGGAGATTGCAGCCGGAGAAGAACACGCACCCGGCGCCGCGCTCCCCCACCAGGCACGGCTCCTCCCAGAGGTGGAGCATGGCCCGGGCCGCCACGGGCACGCTGGGCATCCCGCACACGCCGCCCCGCCTCGTCTCCGTCCGCTCCTCGCCGCAGTTTCTGGGGCACAGGCGGCAGATCACAGCAGGTCCTCGGGGCGGAAGTCCGGGCCCAGGTCCCCGGCCATCCAGTGCTTGCGGCACAGCCCGATGTACTGGTCGTTGGCCCCCAGCACCACCTGCTCGCCCTCCTTCAGCACCTTGCCGGCAGCATCGAACCGGGCGTTGAAGGTGGCTTTCTTGCCGCACCAGCAGATGGTCTTGACCTCCTCGATCTTGTCGGCCATCACCAGCAGGGCCTCGCTGCCGGGGAACAGGTCCCCCTTGAAGTCCGCCCGCAGGCCGTAGCAGATGACGGGGATGCCCAGGTCATCCACCAGACCCACCAGGTACATGACCTCCTCCCGGGTCAAAAACTGGGCCTCGTCCACGATGACGCAGGCGTTCTGCTGCAGTTCCATGACAGAGAGCTGCTGCATCTCGTCAAAGTAGATGCAGGGATAGGTGAGGCCGATGCGGGAAACCACCATGTGGTCCCCGTCCCGGGTGTCCAGCCGGGGCTTGACCAGCAGGGTCTTCTGCCCCCGCTCCTCGTAGTTGAACCGGGTCATCAGGGCGTTTGCGGTCTTGCTGGAACCCATGGCCCCGTATTTGAAATAGAGCTGTGCCATTTGTCTGTTTTCTCCCTCTCTATGTATCTTCTTATGCGGCACTCCGCCGCCTTCTCTTTGGTGCCGGTCCCCTCCGCCGGGAGGGATCCTCAGCCCTGCAGCCCACGGTCGATCTTCCGCTGGGCCTCCCGCCGCCGCTGTTCCTCCAGCTGCTCCGCCGCTTTCTCCGACGTCAGGGGCTTGGGGATCTCCTCCTCCGGAATTTCCATCACCATCCTGCGGCAGCCGCGGCAGAGCCAGGCGGTCTTGTACCTGTTGAAAAGGCTCCCCTCATGGAGGATATCGATCTCCGGGCCGCTGGCACCGAAGAACCGGTTGGGCCAGCCGGGCCACCACTGGACACTGTCCCGTCCCCCAGTGATCGTCCCCACCTCCATTTCCTGCCCGCACCAAGGACAGATCATGGGCGGGGGCGGGGTCTCCCGCAGGGCCTTCTTCTCCTTCCGCTCCTCGTTCCAGCCCCGGAGCTCGTCCATCAGGCTGGGAGCGCAGTCCTTCTCCTCCTGCCCCGGCTCCGCCGGACGGGACGGCTTTTCCGGCTCATAGTCCCAGGGATCCTCGCTTTTCTTCCAGAAGGGCACGGTCACTCCTCCTCTCGGCTTTCGGATAAATGCTCTGCATCATCCCCGTAGATGATGCGGCGGTTGATCTCCTCGGAGGTCAGATGCTCCGCCCGGGTGCAGTTGGCCGTGTCAAGGACCAGCTTGCGGCACGCCCCGCAGTGCCAGGCCAGCTTGTAATCGCTCCAGAAGGAACCGTCCCCCCGGAGGTAGAGGGTTCCGTCGGCATCCGCCAGGCGAAACGCGCCGGGACGCTCCCACACCAGGCGGACAGCGTCCCTTCCGCCCACCAGATACCCCATCCGCATCTCCTGCCCGCACCAGGGGCAGGTCATGGCAGACGGCGTCTGCTCCTCCGCTGTCTCCTTCTCCCCTGGGACCTTCCACGCCTCCCCGTCGGCGGCCGGGGGCTGGGGCTCCCCCGCTGTCCAGGTGCGCCGTTTCTCCGGCTCCATATCCCAGGGATCCTCGCTTTTCCTCCAGAAGGGCATCACGAATCCTCCTCGTTTTGCTCTCTCGCCTGCCGGATGCGTTCCTCAAAGGTCTCCCCCGTCCGCCGGGGCAGGAAGGAGACGGGCTCCGGCGTCTCCTTCCCATGGTAATAGCACCACAGCCACCGGAGGCACCAGACCAGCTTGCGGATCAGCAGGGCCAGCAGGGCGATGCCCGCCAGGTTGATGAGTTCCATTCAGTTGCCCTCGTCCTTCTTCTGGTCCTCGGAGTCCGGGACCTCCTCATAATCCACCGTATACACAGGGCCGTGAAATTTCGGCTCCTGCCTGTCCTCGTCCTCCGCCCGGTACCGGGCGGACCGCCTCCGCACATGCCGCACCACCAAGATCACCGCCACGAGAATGAGAATGGGCACCGCAAACCGCAGCGCCACCAGCAAAATACTCCCCAGCAGCCGAAACAGCCCCAGGGGCAGTCCCACCAGCCAGCCCATTCGTCACTCCTCCTTCAAGCGTGCTGCCGCTTCCGTGTAATACCGCCCAAAGGCGGAGGGCACCGCCCGGTCCGACAGGGCTCCGGCATCTGCCCAGACGAAGTCCGCCGGGCCGTCTCCCGCCACCTCCAGGGTGTAACCGGTCATGTGCCACTCCACATGGGTAAAGATGTGCTTCGCCGTCAGTCGGCTCTCCCACCGCCTGGGCTCCAGGCCCCAGACGGACACCGCCGCTCCGGCGGCAGCCTCGTCCAGGGCTCCCTCCACGTTGGGAAACTCCCACAGGCCCGCCAGCAACCCGGTCCCCGGCCGCTTCCGCAGGGCGATCTTTCCGTCCCGCACCAGCAGGAACACCGTCTTCTCCTCCACCCGGCGGGGCTTTTTGGCCCCCTTCACTGGCAGATCCTCTGCCGTGCCCCGAAGGCGGCCCTTGCAGAAGGCCATGGCCGGACACTCCAGACACCGGGGCGGGCCGTTGGGTGCGCAGACCGTGGCCCCCAGCTCCATGGTGGCCTGATTGAAGACGCGGATATCCGCCTCAGCCTCCGGCATGACGGCCTGGATCTGTGCCCGCACGGCCTTTTTTACCTTGGGATCGGCAATATCGTCCCGGCAGTCCGTCAGCCGCATGACCACCCGCAGCACGTTGCCGTCCACCGCCGCTTCCCGTCGGCCGAAGGCGGCGGAGGCAATGGCGCTGGCGGTGTAGTCCCCCACCCCCGGCAGGGCCAGCAGGTCCTGGTAGGTGTCCGGAAACCGGCCGCCCTGCTCCGCCACGATCCTGGCGGCCTTCTGCAGGTTCCTGGCCCGGCTGTAATAGCCCAGGCCCTCCCACAGCTTCATCAGCCGCTCCTCCGGGGCGGCTGCCAAAGCCTCCACCGTGGGGAATGTCTCCAGAAAGCGGGCATAATACCCCAGCACCGCCGCTACCCGGGTCTGCTGCAGCATGATCTCCGAGACCCAGATCTGATACGGGTCTGTGGTCCGCCGCCAGGGCAGGTCCCGGGCATTGGCCCGATACCACGCCAACAGCGGCCCCGGCAAATCTTGTAAAACAGTTTTGGTTGTCAAATTCTCACCGCACATGGTATGATTGTACCATATCCGCAGAATGGATATGGCACCCTTTCCGAACTTGCGCCGCTGTATCAGCCTGTCCAGCCGCACAATCGCCGCATTGCGGTTATTGTACCACATCCGGCGCCAACTTCCCACCCCCTGTACAAAAATTTTGAAAGTCTCTTGACTTTCCCCCGGGTGGAAGGTGTACCCTGTCCCCAGAGATGAGGTGTAATCCCTTGAAAATCAATGAAGTGGAAGCCCTGGTGGGCATCACGCGGAAGAACATCCGCTTTTATGAGGCGGAGGGACTGCTCTCCCCCCGGCGGAACAGCCAGAACGGTTACCGGGACTATGGGGAGACTGAGGTGGAGGTCCTGCGGCGGATCAAGCTGCTTCGGAAGCTGGGCCTTCCGCTGGAGGAGATCCGGCAGATGCAGCACGGCGCCTACACCGTGGGGGACGGTATGCGCCGCCATCTGGTGTCCCTGGAGCGGGAGCGGCAGAATCTGGAAGCGGCCATCCGCTTCTGCGGGACGCTCACAGACCGCAGGGAGCGGCTGGAGGAGCTGGACGCCCAGTCCCTGCTGGATCGGATGGCCCAGATGGAACAGGAGGGAACGACCTTTATGAACAAGCAGAAGCAGGACACCAGGCGCCGCCGCTTCGTGGCGCCCATCGTGGTCGCCATCGTCATGTCAGTCCTGATGGCGGGGCTGATCTGGCTCTTCCTCTGGGCTTTCGAGGTGGATCCGGCCGGTGCGCCGCCCCTGCCGGTGCTGGCGCTCTTTGTGGCCATCCCGGCGGCAGTGGTGGTCGGTGTGGTCATCGCCCTGGTCCAGCGGGTCCGGGAGATTGAGCGGGGAGAGGAAGACGATGCGCGGAACTACTGAGCGGCGGGATTGTCGACAAGCAGCGGTGTCCGCCGCAGGGACGGCCGTATGGCTGCTGGCTGCGGCCGCGGTGTTGCTGTGGGTGCGGCAGGCCTTTTTCCCCAGCGGTGCGGCATCCGTTCTGCTGGCGGTTCTGGCCGCTGTCCAGGCAGCAGGGCTGATCCCGCTGGGGCTGGCCCTGCGGGACCGCTTGAAAGAGATCAAAGGAGGAGAATTATATGAAGCTCGTCAGTATTGAGACCATTCCCGGCCAGGAATTTGAGGCCCTGGACATCGTGCGGGGCACGGTGGTGTACAGCAAAAACTTCGGCCGCGATTTCATGGCCGGCATGAAGACCCTGGTGGGCGGAGAGATCACCGGCTACACCGAGATGCTGGTGGAGGCCCGGCAGATCGCCACCAAGCGCATGGTGGACGCGGCAGAGGCTCTGGGAGCCGACGCAGTGGTGGGCCTGCGGTACGCCTCTGCCTCCGTGATGCAGGGGGCGGCGGAGGTCATTGCCTACGGAACGGCTGTAAAGTTCAAATGATGCACGTCACCTTTCTGGACCACAGCGGCTTTCTGGTGGAGCTGCCCGGTCTCACGCTGCTCTTTGACTGGTGGAAGGGGGACCTGCCCCCCCTGCCATCAGGCCCCCTGCTGGTCTTTGCCAGCCATCGCCATCCAGACCACTTTGATCCCCGGATTTTTGCTCTGGATGACGGGCAGCGGGATGTCCGATTCCTTCTTGGCAAGGGCATCCATCTGACAGACCGGAACCGGAAGAAATGGGGACTCTCGGAAAAAGCCGCCGCGGACTGCCGGGTGCTTTCCGGCGGGGAGAGCGCCTCTCCCCTGCCCGGCGTCACCGTGGAGGCACTGCCCTCCACCGATGAGGGCGTGGCCTTTCTGGTGACGGCGGAAGGCCGGACGGTCTTTCATGCCGGGGATCTGAACTGGTGGCACTGGGAGGGCGAGGACCCCGTCTGGAACCGGAACATGGAAGCGGACTTCCGGCGGTATGCGGAACCTCTCCGGGGCCGGAAGATCGATCTGGCCATGCTGCCTCTGGATCCCCGTCTGGGGGAGGACGGCTTCCGTGGCCCCCGGTACTTCCTGGAGCTGGCGGATATCCGCCGCTTTCTGCCCATGCACCAGTGGGGAAATTTTAACTTTACAAATCAATTCCTGTCATGCTATACTTCTTTCACATCCCGAACTGTGTACGTTAACAGAGTCGGTCAAGTCTTTACATTTGAGGAGGAAGCGGACACATGAAGATCGATGGCAATGAACTTGCAATTGAGCAAAACGAGCTGGACCGGGAGGGCCGCCATGCGGAAGCCATGGCCATCAAGCGGGAATTTCTGAAGCAGGTGCGGGAGAGCGGTGACCACTGCCCCTGCAAGCAGGCCTGCCCTCACCACGGCAACTGCTTTGAGTGCGTGACGCTGCACCGTGGTCACCGGGATCACTTGCCCATGTGTATGTGGGATATGGTGAATGAACGGCTCCATAAGCTCTCCCGATTGACAGAGGGGACCCTGCGGTCCTATGAGGAGGCGCACCGCTGAGGAAGCTCCAGAAAAGCGCCCGTGCCAATCGGCACGGGCGCTCTCCTCTTCATCTGTCTTCAATCTGCAAGGATCAGGCAGCTGCCGGTCACATCAGGGCTGTGGCCCGTTAGCTCCGCCACGAAGTCCGTGTCCTCACCGGCGGCACTGACCGCCGCTTCCAGCGCGGGGATCTGGTCAACCGTGGTGACGGCGTAGACTCGGTCCACCAGCGGGGCGATATCCGAGAGTACCAGGCCGGCAGTGTCGTCGGCGCCGGAGGTGATGACCTCCGGCGGCAGCTCAATGGAGACAGCCACACCATACTCACCCAGAGCGCTGCGCAGCTCCTCCAGGAACAGCCGGATGCTGGCCGCCCGGTCGGCGCCGTTGTAGTCGATCTTGTCCAGCTTCCCTACTGTGGGATAGCCCACATCCGTTAGCAGGATTTCATCAAAACCCTGTTGTGCCAGCTCCGCCGCCAGGGTGCACAGGTACTGCCGGGCCGCCGGCTTGCTGGGATCCAGCCAGTTTCCGTTGTTCCCGTCGTAGAAGATATAGCCGCCGGTGTTCTTCAGTCCCATGCCCTCCACGTCCGCGCGGGCGGCAATGGGGTCCAGGAAGCAGCTCATCCGGCCGATGGAGTGGTAACTGCTTTCCGTCACCTCCGCCAGAGCCGCCGCCGTGTCCTCCGCCGTGCTCACGGTGCCGGCCGCGGCGCCAGTGGCAGCAAAGTAGATGTGTCCGGTGCTGTCTTTCAGCGTGACGGCAGCAGCGTTATAGGCGGGAGCAGACATCACAGAGGCTCCCAGCCAGGCATCTTTCCAGCCCGCCTGGGTCAGCGGCGCGGCGGAAGCAGAGAAGGCAGCCAGAGCCTTCGGCTTCTCCGGCTCCTGAATGGTAATCTCTACGTCCTCTGGGGGCACTTCCTCTTCCGCGGGGGGCGTCTCCGTCTTCCATGGCAACTCCAGGTGGAAGCTGCCGTCCCTATCGTAGACGATATACTCCTGCAGCCATAGAAAGCCCACCGCCGCCAGGATGATGAGCACCAGCAGCACTGCCAGCGCGATCTTCCCCTTGGAGGTCCTGCCCCGGTAGCTCCGGTAGCCCTTGGTGCCTCCCATGTCCGTCACCTCTTCTCCAGGAGATTGCCCCTGCCCGTCAGGGCTGGATGGCGTTGAGCTTGTTCACGCGCCGCTCATGCCGGCCACCCTCAAAGTCCGTGGAGAGGAACACCTCCACCATCCGCTCCGCCAGGTTCTTGCCGGTGAACCCCGCGCCGATGGCCAGCATATTGGCGTCGTTGTGGCGGCGGGTCATCTCCGCCTCCAGGGAGTCGGCACAGTGGGCGCAGCGGATACCCTGCACCTTGTTGGCGGCAATGGAGATGCCGATGCCGGTGGTGCAGATGACGATGCCCCGATCATACTCGCCGGAGGCCACAGCCCGGGCCGCCGCCTCGCCGAAGTCGGGGTAGTCGCAGCTCTCCGTCGAGTAGCAGCCGAAGTCCTTGTATTCATGGCCCAGCTTCTCCAGAAGCTGGATGATGTCGCATTTCAGCGCGTAGCCGCCGTGATCAGAACCCAGAGCGATTTTCATGGTGATCGTTCTCCTTTTCAAATCAAGTCATCCCATTCGGAGAGGAATGGGGCTGGAATGGATTTATTATAGCCAGTTTTCCCCTGAAAAGCAAATCACAATTCATGCCACACCGGTTTCCCCTGCCGGAAGGCGGCAAAACGGCGGAATCCGCAGGCCCGCAGCAGCGCCTGCCCCTCCCGGACGGCACAGCCCACAAACCCCGGCGTGTGGGCATCCGTCCCCAGGGTGACGATCTCGCCGCCCAGGGAGCGGTACAGCCGCAGCCACTTTTCGTCCGGCAGCGGGGTGTTGCCCCGGTTGGTGTTGAGCTCGATCCCGATGCCCTTGGGGATGATGAGGCGGAAGATCTCCGCGATCTCCTCCTCGAACCCGTCGAAGCTGACATGCATCCCCCGGTTCTCGTTCAAATACCGCAGGGGCAGCGTCAGATGGCCCAGTACCTGGAATCGCCCCCACTCCGCGAGCTTCCGCACCTGGCCCAGGTAGTCGGCAAGGCAGTCCCGCGCTTCCTGTTCATCCCGCGGGGTAAGGAAATACAGGTCCCGGCCCTCCATCTTCTCCGACAGGGTGTGGATGGAGCCGATGAGAAAGTCCAGCGGCGGGGCCTCCGCCAGCATGGACTCCATCCGCCTGATGCCCCACACGGCGTCTCCCAGCTCCGCGCCCAGGCGCAACGTGATCCGGTCCCCCACCGCCGTCCGGGCGGCGCGGAACTCCGCAATCATGGGATCCCAGTCATAGGCCCCCCGGGGTTCGGTGGTGCCGAACCGGATGGGCTCCACATGGTCTGTGAAGCAGATCTCCTGGAACCCCAGCCGGATGGCCGCCTCCGCCATCTCCTGCATGGAGGCGGAGGCGTCCGGTGAGATGCGGGAGTGGACGTGGTAGTCGGCTAAATACATACGTGCCTCACTTTTTGAACTTCTTGAAGAACTTCTTCTGCTCCTCGTAATTGCTCTCGCCCATGGTCTCGGCGAACTTCTTCAGCGCTTCCTTCTGCTCCTTGTTCAGATTTTTGGGGGTTTCAATGTAGACGGTGACATACTGGTCGCCCCGCCCCCGGCCGTTGATGGAGGGGATGCCCTTGCCCTTCAGGCGGAAGGTGGTGCCGGACTGGGTGCCCTCCGGCAGGGTATACTTCACTTTGCCGTCGATGGTGGGGATCTCCAGCTCCGCACCCAGCACCGCCTGGGTGAAGGTGATGGGCGCCTCGCACAGGACGGAGGTGCCCTCCCGCCGGAACAGCTCGTGAGGCCGGACCGTAATGGTAATCAGCAGGTCGCCCGCCGGGCCGCCGTTCTTGCCGGCGTTGCCCTGTCCACGGATGGAGATGGTCTGCCCGTTGTCGATGCCGGCGGGAATGCTGGCCTGAATGGTCTTTTTCTTGCGCACCATACCACTGCCCCGGCAGTCCTTGCAGGGCTGGTGGATAATCCGCCCCTTGCCGCCGCACTTGGGGCAGGGGGAGGAGGTGGCGAACACGCCCATGGGCGTCTGCCGCCGGACCTGGACCGTCCCGGTGCCGTGGCAGTCCGGGCACACCTCCGGCGACGTGCCGGGGGCACAGCCGTTGCCGTGGCAGGTGTCGCAGGTCTCATACCGCTCCACGGTGACTGCCTTCTCACAGCCGAAGGCCGCCTCCTCGAAGCTGATGGCGATGGACATGCGGATGCTCTCGCCCCGCTGGGGGGCGTTGGGATTGGTGCGCCGCCCGCCGCCGAAGCCGCCGCCGAAAAAGCTGCCGAAGATGTCCCCCAGGTCGCCGAAGTCGAAGCTCCCGTCGAATCCGCCGCCGAAGCCCCCGGCGCCGAAGTTGGGGTCAACGCCCGCATGGCCGTACTGGTCGTACCGGGCCTTCTTGTCCGCGTCGGAGAGGACCTCATAGGCCTCGTTGACCTCCTTGAACTTCTCCTCCGCCGTCTTGTCCCCCGGATTCAGGTCCGGGTGATACTTCCGGGCCATTTTTTTATAGGCCTTTTTGATCTCATCCTCAGAGGCTCCCCGGGAAACCCCCAGGACCTCGTAGTAATCGCGTTTCTGTTCTGCCATAGAATCACCAACTTTTCAATTAGGAATGGGGAGTTAGGAATTAGGAATTGTGGAATCCGCTCCCGGCGGATGAATTGAAATCCGTCCGGCTCCGCCGGACACCTCAATTCCTCATTCCTGATTTCTAATTCCTAATTCATGAGAGCGTGCCGCGCAGGCGGGGGTGTCCCCCGCCCGCGCGGCCGCATGGCATCTGATCACTTCTTGTTATTCTCGTCATCGTCGACCACCTTGTAGTCGGCGTCATAATACTGGCCCTGCTGGGCGCCGGCGTCGGGGCCGGCCTGCTGCTGGGCGCCGCCCTGGGCCCCCTGGGGATTGGCCTGCTGATACAGCTTCTCGCTGACGGCGTAGAAGGCCTGGGTCAACTCGTCGGTAGCGGTCTTGATGGCAGCGGTATCCGTGCCTTTCAGAACCTCCTTCAGTTTGTCGATTCCGGCCTGGACCTTGCTCTTGTCATCGGCAGGGATCTTGTCGCCCATCTCGGAGAGGGTCTTCTCGCTCTGGTAGACCATCTGGTCGGCCTGGTTGCGGACCTCGACCTCCTCCTTCAGCTTCTTGTCCTGGGCAGCATACTGCTCCGCCTCCTTGACGGCCTTCTCAATGTCCTCCTTGCTCATGTTGGAGGAGGAAGTGATGGTGATATGCTGCTCCTTGCCGGTGCCCAGGTCCTTGGCGGAGACGTTGACGATGCCGTTGGCGTCGATGTCGAAAGTCACCTCGATCTGGGGCACGCCGCGGCGGGCCGGGGCAATGCCGTCCAGGTGGAAGCGACCCAGGGACTTGTTGGCCGCGGCCATCTCCCGCTCACCCTGGAGGACATTGACCTCCACGCTGGTCTGGTTGTCAGCGGCGGTGGAGAAGATCTGGCTCTTCTTCACGGGGATGGTGGTGTTCCGGTCGATCAGCTTGGTGAACACGCCGCCCATGGTCTCAATGCCCAGGGACAGGGGGGTGACATCCAGCAGCAGCAGGCCCTTCACGTCGCCGGTGAGGACGCCCGCCTGCAGGGCGGCGCCCATGGCCACGCACTCGTCGGGGTTGATGCCCTTGAAGGGCTCGTTGCCGGTGAAGTTCTTCACGGCCTCCTGCACGGCGGGGATCCGGCTGGAGCCGCCCACCAGCAGGACCTTGCTCAGGTCACTGGGCTTCAGGCCCGCGTCGGACATGGCCTGGCGCACGGGGCCCATGGTGGCGTCCACCAGATGGGCGGTCAGCTCATTGAACTTGGCCCGGGACAGGGTCACGTCCAGGTGCTTGGGGCCGTTGGCGTCGGCGGTGATATAGGGCAGGTTGATGTTGCTGGTGGTGACGCCGGAGAGCTCGATCTTGGCCTTCTCGGCGGCCTCCTTCAGCCGCTGCATAGCCACTCGGTCGGTGGACAGGTCCACGCCGTCGGTGCGCTTGAACTCGCTGACCAGCCACTTCATGATGCACTCGTCGAAGTCATCGCCGCCCAGGCGGTTGTTACCGGCGGTGGCCAGGACCTCGATCACGCCGTCGTCGATGTCCAGGATGGACACATCGAACGTGCCGCCGCCCAGGTCGTACACCATGATCTTCTGGCTCTGTTCCTTATCCACGCCGTAGGCCAGGGCCGCGGCGGTAGGTTCGTTGATGATGCGTTTCACGTCCAGGCCGGCGATCCTGCCGGCGTCCTTGGTGGCCTGGCGCTGGGAGTCGGTGAAGTAGGCGGGAACCGTGATGACCGCCTCGGTGACTGTACTGCCCAGATAGGCCTCAGCGTCCGCCTTCAGCTTCTGGAGGATCATGGCGCTGATCTCCTGGGGGGTGTAGCTCTTGCTGTCAATGGTCACTTTATAATCGCTGCCCATCTCCCGCTTGATGGAAGAGATGGTGCGGTCCGGATTGGTAATGGCCTGGCGTTTAGCCACTTGACCCACCATGCGCTCGCCGGTCTTGGAGAAAGCCACCACGGACGGGGTGGTCCGGTTGCCCTCCGCATTGGGGATGACCACAGCCTCGCCGCCCTCCATGACGGCCACACAGCTATTTGTCGTACCTAAGTCGATACCGATAACCTTAGACATAATGATTGCCTCCAATTTATGATCAAATAATTCTATCTCAACAAATAAAAATTTGCGATTGTTGTTTTCATTCCCCCAGGCGAATCCATTGCAATGATTTGTCAGGATATATGCCTGACAAAAACACGTTGGCTCGTGCGCCTGGGGCGCACACGCCAGTGGCCGATGTCACTGGTGCGGGGGAAGGTCGAGGGGGGACACAGTCCCCCTCTCGAATTCGCTCAGTTTGCCACCTGCACAATAGCGTGTCGGATCACCTTGTCACCCAGCAGGAACCCCGCCTGGAACACCTGGGATACCACGTTCTCCCCAAGGTTCTCATCATCGATGTGCATAACGGCGTTGTGCTTTTCCGGGTCAAATGGCTGGCCCTGGGCCTCGATCTCCGTGACTCCCAGCTTCTTCAGGATCTCCTGGTACTGGTGGAAGATCATCTCCAGCCCCTTCTTGTGGGGAGAGTCCTCATCGCCCTCAGTGGCCACAGCCCGCTCCAGGTTGTCGTACACCGCCAGGAACTCCTTGATGGTGTCCGCCTTGGCGTCCTGGTAGAGATTGTCTTTCTCCTTCGCGGTGCGCTTGCGGTAGTTGTCGTACTCTGCCGTCAGCCGGACGAACTGATCCTTCACGGACTCCAGCTGCCGGGCGGCCAGCTCCGCCGCCTCCATCTGCTCCCGGGTCAGGGTGTAGGTCTTTTCCTTTTTCTTCTTGCCCCTGGCGGCCTTCTCCGCCTTCTCATCGGGCACCTTCTCCTCCGCGGGGGGAGCCTCTTCCTGAGGAGCCTCCTGCGGCTCTTCCGGCGTCTCCTCCGCCGGCTGCTTCGTCTCTTCGCTCATTCTTTTGCATCCTCCTTCGGGGGTAATTCCTGTTTGCCGAACAGCCGCGTCAATCCCTCCGCAAAGCCGGAGAGCCGGGCGGCCACGGTTCCGTAATCCATTCGTGTGGGTCCCACCACGCCGATCAGGCCCCGCATGTCGTTGCCGATGTCATAGCTGGCCACCACCACACTGGTGTCCTGCAGGGCCTCGCTGACATTCTCCGGACCGATCAGGATCTTCATGGGCCCCTCGTCCGGCACAGGGAGATTCTCCTTGCTGTCGGACAAAAAGCTCATCAGCTGGTGGGCCTTGTCTGCGTCCCGGAACTCCGGCAGCTTCAGCAGTTGGCTGGTGCCCACGGTAAACACCTCTTTCTGCCCCGCCTCCTCCAGCACATCCGCCGCGTAGGCGATGGTCTGGCTCAACAGCAGGAACATCTGGGGCGTCACCTGTTCGGACACATCCATCAGCCGCCGGTTCATCTCGTCTGCGGAGATCCCGGTGAAGTTGCTGTTCAGCAGGTTCACCAGGGTGGGCATCTGCTCGGTGTCCACCTTCAGCTGCATCCGCAGCAGCTGGCTCTTCACCCGGTTGTCGCCCATCATCATGACCACGATGCAGCTGTGCTCATCCACGGGCAGCAGCTCAAACCGCCGGGCGGTCATCTGCTTCTTGCCGGTGGCGGCCACATAGGCGGGGTAGTTCATCAGAGAACTCACCGCCCGGCCCGCCTGGGAGATCACCCGGTCCAGCTCCTCCATCCGCATCTGGAGGGACTGGTTGATCCGCTCCGTCTCTGCGATGGAGAGCCGCTGGCGCTCCATCAGTTCGTTGACATACAGCCGGTAACCCTTGGGAGAGGGCACCCGCCCGGCGGAGGTGTGGGGCTGTTCCAGATAGCCCAGCTCCGTCAGATCCGACAGCTCGTTGCGAATGGTGGCGGAGCTGACGCCGCCCATCTCCGCGGCAATGGCCTTGGAACCCACCGGCTCTGCAGTACGGACATAGTCCTCCACCACCACTTTCAGTATTTGCTTTTTCCGGTCCGTGAGTTCCACAAAAAGCACCTCTGGTCCAAGCTGTCTCACGCTGGTTTTAGCACTCCTTTCTTCGGAGTGCTAAAACGAGTTTACCACCACGCGCCTTCATTGTCAACGGATGGATATAAACAAATTGTAAACAAATGCCATCGGATTTTTGAACATTTTCCGCGGCTCCGCAAATCAAAAACCGGCCGCCTGCCGCGGCCGGTTTTTCGTCTCACATGGTCCCCCTGTCCGCTCAGTCCGGCCTGGCCCCCGCCCCCTGCCGGGGCAGCATCCCCGTCCGCTGAAGGGCCGGCTGCAGCGCCCGCAGCAGAAGCACCAGCAGCACCGTCTGCACCGGCAGCATGATGAGGTTTTTCACCGCGCTGAGAGACGCGCTGGCATACCAGGCCTCCAGGCTGAAGCGGCCGTTGCTGTTGAGAATGGCGATCCACAGCGCCCCCAGCACCACGTTCTGCACATTGGTGACCAGCTTGGCGCAGAAGATCCGCCAGACCCGCAGGGGCGCCCGGTACAGGAACAGAGCGTAGGTCAGCACACCCAGCATAGTGGTCAGAGTATAGCCGGGGAAAAAGGGATAGCCGCCTCCTCCAGTGAGGAAGAAGCTGAGGATGTCCTCCGCAAAGGCGAACAGCAGGCCCAGCACCGGGCCGCAGACCCAAGCACAGACGGACCGGGCCAGGAAGCCCCAGGTGACCTTGGCCCCGCCGAACAGCGGCACCGAGGGCACTTGGGCCAGCACAATGCACAGGGCGATCATCAGGGCGGAGAACAGCAGCTTCCGAAGGTCCCGGACCTCCCGGGACGCGTCCCGCCAGTAGTCGGCGGAAAAGGGATGTGCGTACATAAAAAACCTCCTTCTGTTTTGGCAGTCCGAAATTCGGAGATGCCGCACAGAGGAAGGCCGAAAGGGTCCCTGTATGCGGCAGCGGGATGCGGGACACACACTGCGGACTCGCGGTCCTTTCGTCCGAAGAGCAACTCCCCGTCTCTCCAGCACTGGATGTACACGTATGTCCCTACTCTGCCTGTTAGATATTGTCCATTATAGGACTTTCGCGGAAAAAAGCAAGGGTTTCCGCCGTTTTTCCAGCACACCTTGCGGCAATCCGGTCCATGTGTTAAGATGACCGCAACCCGAATAGGAGAGGAGGCGATCCGCAGATGGTTCTTTTGATTACCGGCGCCTCGCACACAGGCAAAACCCTGCTGGCCCAGAGACTTCTTCAGACATACCGCTGTCCCTGTCTCTCCATGGATCTTCTGAAAATGGGACTTATCCGAAGCGGCAACACCCGCCTCACGCCGGAGGATGACCAGGAGCTGGAGTCCTATCTGTGGCCGATTGTGCGGGAGATCATCAAAACCGCCATTGAAAACCGCCAGGATCTGATCGTGGAGGGCTGTTATGTCCCCCCACGCTGGAGTCAGGACTTTACGCCGTCCTATCTCCGGGAAATCCGCTTTTGCTGCCTTGTGATGACCAAGGCATATATCGAGACCCATTTTGCAGACATACAAAAATATGCCTGTGCGGCAGAGCGGCGTATTGACGGTTCCACCTGTACGAAAGAGACTCTCCTCCTGGATAACGCGCACTATCAGCAGATGTGCGAGACCTGGGGGTATCCCTGCATTCTGATCGATCAGGCGTACGAGGTGGATATCCCCCTGTGAAAAAACGATCCCGGCCCTTTCGGGCCGGGATCGTTTTTTCACTTACTCTACTTACTGGGCAGCGCCAGCGGTCTCCGCAGCCTTCGCGGCAGCGGCCTTCTCCGCCTGGGCCTTCTTGATGGCCTTGTACTTCTCCTTCTCCTCCGCGGTGGCGATGGGAAGGATGGCGTCCCGCGGGCAGACCTTGGTGCAGAGCTTGCAGCCCACGCACTTGTCGTAGTCGATGACAGCCACGCCGTTCACCACATGAATGGCGTCCTTCTTGCACTCCTTCTGGCACAGGCCGCAGCCGATGCAGGAGTGGGTGCAGACGCTCATGGCAGCCTTGCCCTTGTCCTGGTTGGCGCAGGCCACGTGGACCTTCTTGGACACAGGGACCTCCGTGATCAGATGGCGGGGGCAGGCCTTGGCGCAGGCCATGCAGTCGGTGCACTTGTCCGGGTCCACCACGGCGGCGCCGTTGGGACCGATGGACATGGCGCCGAACTGGCAGGCGGACACGCAGGAGCCGAAGCCCAGACAGCCGAACTGGCACTCCAGGGGACCACCGGCCACCTTGGTGGCGGACAGGCAGTCCTTCACACCGACGTACTCATAACGCTTGGCGGCGTTGGTGCCGCCGTTGCAGCGGACAAAAGCCACCTTCCGCTCACCGGAGGGAGCCTCCTGGCCCATGATCTTTGCGATGGCGGCAGCATTCTCCGCGCCGGCAGGGGCGCACGCATTCACCGGAGCCGTGCCCGCCAGGATGGCGGCGGCACAGCCGGCGCAGCCGGGGAAGCCGCAGCCGCCGCAGTTGGCGCCGGCCAGATGGCTGAGGATTTCCTCTTCCCGGGGGTCCTTCTTTACCTCAAAGACCTTGGAGGCTACTGCCAAGATGAAGCCGAACACGGCACCGAGGACAGCCAGCACCACAACGGCAGCAATGACATTTCCGATATCCATTTTCCTCTTGCCTCCTCTTACCAGACCTTCAAACCGGAGAAGCCCATAAACGCCAGGGCCATCAGACCAGCGGTGACCAGGGCGATGGGAAAGCCCTCAAACGCCTTGGGATAGTCCGCAAACACCAGCCGCTCCCGGATGCTGGCGAACAACACGATGGCCAGCAGGAAGCCCAGGCCGCCGGTGATGCCGTAAACTACGGAGGAGATGAAGTTATAGTTGTTCTGCACGTTCAGCAGCACCACGCCCAGTACGGCGCAGTTGGTGGTAATCAGGGGCAGATACACACCCAGAGCCGTGTACAGAGACGGCATGGATTTCTGTAAAAACATCTCCACGAACTGGACCAGGGATGCGATGACCAGAATGAAGGTCACGGTCTGCATATACTCCAGTCCAAAGCGAACCAGGACGAACTCGTTGACCGCATAGCACACGGCGGAAGCCAGTCCCATGACGAACGTCACAGCGATGCCCATGCCCACAGCGGTGTCCACCTTCTTGGAAACACCCAGGAAGGGGCAGATGCCTAAGAACTGGGAGAAGATGAAGTTGTTTGCCAGAATGGCACCCAGCGTAATTGCCAGGAGTTCATAGATTTGATCCATTATTTGCTCTCCTCCTTATTTTTCTTAGGTCTGGACAGCGCCCACTGCATCAGGGCAATGAGGCAGCCCAGCACCAGGAAGCCGCCGACGGGCAGGGTCAGCATACCGATGGGGAACTGCTCCGGCAGGATCTGAATACCATCGCCGCCGTTGAGGATACCGCCGCCGAAAGTGCCGGCGCCCAGAAACTCACGGATGATGCACATAACCATCAGCACCACAGTGTAGCCAAAGCCCTGGAAGATACCGTCCCAGAAGGAAGCGGCCACACCGTTCTTGTAGGAGAAGGACTCCGCCCGGCCCAGGATGATGCAGTTCACCACGATCAGGGGGATGAACACGCCCAGCGACTCGGACAGGGCCGGAACGAATGCCTGGATCAGCAGATCCACGCAGGTCACGAAGCCAGCGATCACCACAATGAACATGGCGATACGGATCTTGTCCGGCACGATCTTGCGGATAGCCGCGATGATGACATTGGAAAGGGTCAGGATGACGGTGACCGCCACGCCCATGCCCAGGCCGTTGAAGAACGAGGTGGTGATGGCCATGGTGGAACACATGCCCAGCACCTGCACCAGCACAGGGTTGTTGGTGATCAGTCCCTCTTTGAACTGTTTGCCTAAATTCATGAATTGCTCCTCCCTTCTCAGCCCATGGCAGCCACGGCAGCCAGCGCCGCATTCACGCCGGCAGTCACACCCTTGGTGGAGACGGTGGCGCCGGTGATGGCGTCCACGTTAGTGCCCACCGTCAGAGTGCCGTCCGCCGCGCTCTTGCCGATAAACTGGTCCAGCACACCCACGCCGGAGGCGGTGGGTTCGTTGCCCACGACCTTCGTGCCGATGCCGGAGGTCTCAGAGTGGTTGACGACAGAAACGCCAGTGACGGCGCCTTCCGCGTCCACGCCCACCATCATTTCAATGCTGCCCTGGGAGCCGGAGGCGGTGACCTTTACGGCATAGCCGGCGGCCTCGCCGTTCACCTGGACCTCGTACATCTCGTTCAGGGTGCCGCCGGCAGCTGTGGCCGCAGCGGTCATGTTGCCAGACAGTTCCAGCGCGTCGGAGAAGGTGGTGTTGTCCGGATCGGACACCACGGCCAGCATGGCCGCTTCAGTCTTCTGCTGGTTGATCTCAGCGATGGGGCCGGCCGTCACACCGTTGACCAGACCCAGCAGCAGTGCCACGATCAGGCAGGTCCCCAGCAGGGTCACAGTCAGCTTTACGATGTACTTGGGGTCCATATCAATCTTTTCTTTGGTCTTGACTTCGTTGCTCATTTCGCAGCCGCCTCCTTGTTAGCGGATTTCACAACGCCGAAGCGAGAGGGCTTCACAGCCTTGTCGATCAGCGCCACTACCAGGTTCATAATCATGATGGAGTAGCACACGCCCTCGGGATAGGAGCCGAAGTAGCGGATGAACACCGTCAGCAGGCCGCAGCCCAGGCCGAAGATCAGCTGGCCGGTCTTGGTGACGGGGGAGGTGGTGTAGTCAGTGGCCATGAAGAAGGCACCCAGCATCAGGCCGCCGCCGAAGATGCTGTACAGCATGAACTGCAGATTGTCGGCGCCGCCCTTGGGGAACAGGAAGGTCAGCACGGCCACGGTGGCGATGTAGGCCGCGGGGGTCTGCCAGCTGATGACCTTGCGCCAGATCAGATACGCTCCGCCCACGATCAGCAGCAGGGCGGAGATCTCGCCCAGGGAGCCGCCGATATTGCCCAGGAACATATCCGTCACGCTGTACTGGCTGGTGAGGCCGGCCATGTCGCCGGTCTTCATATAGGCCAGAGGCGTGGCAGCGGTAACCACGTCGGCAGTGCCGGCCAGGGGCACCCAGCCGGCCTGGGGATCCGCCCAGGCGCCGCTCATGGTGCCGGCATAGCTGGCCACCAGGGCGGCACGGCCCGCCAGCGCGGGGTTGACGAAGTTCTTGCCGATGCCGCCGAACAGCTGCTTGACCACCACGATGGCGAAGAAGTCGCCCACCAGGATCATCCAGTAGGGCATGTTCACCGGGCAGACAAACGCCAGCAGGATGCCGGTGACTACGGCGGAGAGATCGTTCACGGACTGGGGCTTCTTCATGAGCTTGCGATAGCCCCACTCAAAGAACATGCAGCCCACCACGGACACGGCAGTCAGAGTCAGGGCCCGGAAGCCGAACTTCACAATGGCCCAGATCAGGGCGGGCATCATGGCGATGATAACATCCAGCATGATGGAGCGGGTGTTCTCCGCCGCCCGGATGTGGGGAGAGGAAGTGGCAATCAGTTTGAGATTCTTGTAGTCAGTCATTTCGCAGCGGCCTCCTTTGCTTCTTCGGCCTTTTTCTTTGCCTCGGCGGCAGCCCGGTCAGCGGCCGCCTTGTCCTTCACCAGCTGCTTGCCGGTTTTGAACATATGGGTCAGGTGCATCCGGGCCGGGCAGATGTAGGAGCAGGCGCCGCACTCCATGCAGTCCATGATGTGGGCGTCATTCAGCTCCTCCACCATGCCCTTGGAGGCATACTGGTACATGAACAGGGGCTCCAGGTGCATCGGGCAGACGGACACGCACTTGCCGCAGCGGATGCACTGGGGATTCTCCACGGTCTTCTCCTCGTTCTCGCAGAAGGCCAGGATGGCGCCGGTGCCCTTGGCCACGGAGATGTCCGCGGTGTACTGGGCCATGCCCATCATGGGGCCGCCGGCGATCAGCTTGTATGTACCGTCCTTCAGGCCGCCGCAGGCGTCCAACAGGCTGGAGACGGGGGTGCCGATGGGGCACTCCAAGTTCTTGGGCTCCACCACGCCGGAGCCGGAGACGGTGACGATCTTGCGCACCACGGGCATACCGGTGGTCAGGGCCCGGTAGATGGCGCATGTGGTGTTGATGTTGAATACGGCGCAGCCGATATCGGCGGGCAGTCCGCCGGGGGGCACCTGGCGGCCGGTGATGGCCTGGCAGAGCTGTTTCTCACCGCCCTGGGGGTAGCGGCAGCGCAGGGGCTCCACCACCACGGGGGCCTTCTGCTCGGCAATGACCTTGTTCATGGCGTCGATGCCGTTGCGCTTGTTGTCCTCCACGCCGATGACGACCTTGTCCACGCCGAACATCTTGGCCAGGAACTTGGCGCCGCCAATGATCTCCTCGGGCCGCTCCAGCATGGTGCGGTGGTCGCCCGTGATGTAGGGCTCGCACTCCGCGCCATTGATGATGACGGTGTTCACCTTGCCGATGCCGCTGGTGATCTTCACGTGGGTGGGGAACGTAGCGCCGCCCATGCCGACGATGCCGGCGTTCTTGACGATCTCCACCATCTCCTCCACGCTGAGGGCATTGGGATCCGCGGGGACCTGGACCTCTTCGCTCACCTCGTCCTGCATGTCGTTTTCAATGACCACAGACGTGATGTTGCCGCCCATGGAATAGGGGCGGGGTTCCACTGCCTTCACCGTGCCGGAAACGCTGGCGTGGATCGGGGCGCCCAATCCGTGGAATTCGCCGATCTTCTGGCCCACCTTCACGTGGTCCCCGGCCTTGACCAGGGGCGTGCAGGGCGCGCCAAAGTGCATCGACATGGGGATGACCACAACAGCCGGCGGAGCCAGCTGCTCGATGGCCTTTTCATTGGTTGCGGCCTTCATATCATGGGGATGAACGCCGCCAAAGAAAGCTTGTGCCATTGTCTTCACCTCATTTTTACTCCTTGATAGTCGGCCCGGGCAGGAGGGCACGGCCCCTCCCCTTCCCAAGAGAGGGGGTCTCCAGGCAGGCGACACTATCACATACTGCGCCTCATTCTACACCTATTTTTGAAAAATGTCCAGACTGTGAACGACAACTTTTGAAAAAAATATGCTTCTTTATACAGAATCTTTGCAACTTTTCACACGTTTTATCCAGTTCTGTCATTCCCTCCCATTTTTACGCCGTCTCTTGTTATTTCAGAAGAAACATGATATGCTTGGTGATACGGGTCCGGCTCCGGCCGCCCCATTTTCAAATTATCTGGAGGCCAAGACATATTATGATGGCACAACTGATCGACCGAAAGCATCTGAAGCAGGAGATGAAGGAGCTGCTGCGCTCCGCCCAGGTCAGCCCCCGCGGGATGACCTGCCTGTACCTGGCCCTGGTGCTGGTGCTGAACCTGGCGGACAGCTTCATGGGTCTTATGAATCCGGGCCTGCTGGGCACCTTCATCTCCATCCTCACCGGCCTGATGAGCATGGTCCTGGCCTCCGGCTTCGTGATGTACTGCATGGCCATCCGCCGGGGCGAGCGGGCGGAATACCTGACGCTGTTCGACGGGTTCTCCTTTGTGGGCAAGGTCATCCTGCTGAACATCGTGATCTACCTCTTCACGTTCTTCTGGTCACTGCTGTTCGTCATTCCAGGCATCATCGCCGCCTACCGCTACCGCTTCGCCCTGTACAACCTCTATGAGAACCCCGGCATCGGGGTGATGGAGGCCCTGAACATGAGCAAGCAGCAGACTCTTGGCTACAAGGGGCAGCTGTTCATGCTGGATCTGAGCTATATCGGCTGGCTCCTCCTGGCGTCCCTCACCTCCGTCGTGCAGACGGGCTATATCTACGCCTGCATTTTCCAGGACCCCGGCTACTATTTGGCGAACCCCGCCCAGGTCTATGCCATCACCCTGCCCATGCCCGTAGGATTGCAGGTGGTGCTGGGCTGTGTCTGGCCGCTGCTGGTGGCGCTGTTCTACCTACCGGTCTACCAGTGCACGGAGCTTGGCTATTTTGACACCGCCAAGCACACTTCCGGCGTGGGAGAGGGCGCGGCCCCCAAGGATCCCGGCAGCTTTGACAGCGGCTGGGGAGGCTTCTGAGCGCCCCATTAAGCCTACAAGCCCCCGGCGGGTTTTAGAACCCGCTGGGGGCCTCTCTTTCAGGAGACCTCGCCTGCGGGCCGGGCCGGGGGCTCTGCGCCATCCGGCCTCCTTCCGGGGTCCGCCTCCGCGCCAAGGGCCCCCCTCCACAAGCATCTTTCAGATTCTCCCTCAGACGCAAAGCTCCCCGGCGGCCAGGCCCGCCATGTTGCGGGGATCACAGCCGGGGGAACTCCCGCCGGACGTAGGCGCTGCGGCCCAGAGCCGCCGCCAGCAGTGTGGAGGCGGCGATGCCGAAGGCAGCCTGCACCAGATTGCTGGGGATACCCGCCGCGGCACCAGCCGCGCTCCCCAGCAGCAGGGCGTCGTACAGCCAGTAGCCCACCACCATGGGCAGCTCTCCCATGATGCCGCAGGCCGCAAGGCCCAGGGGACCCCGTCCCTTTCCGAACGCCTGATGGCACGCGGCCGCCAAAGCCGCCATCCCTGCCTTGATGACCAGGGTAGCGGGTGCGTAGATGGGCGAGCCCAGCAGCACATCCGCCAGGGCCGGGCCGATGCTGCCCGCCAGGGCGCCCCAGGCTGGCCCCAGCAGATATCCGCCCAGCAGCACCACCGTGTCCCCCAGGTTCATGTAGCCGCCGGTGGGGGACGGCACCTTCACCACCATAGTGGCCACGCAGGCCAGCGCCGCAAAGGCCGCCGCCATCACGACCATCCGTGTCCGCTGGAAGGTCTTGGCCGTCTCCTGCTCCACTGTCTTCTCCATATCCTCTTCTCCTTCCGGCGGGGCCGTCTCGCGCCCCATTTGCTGTTGCCATCATAGAACAAATATGATATGATTAAAAGCGTCAATTTCTGAATTTTTTATCAGGTCAGATGGAGGAAGCCCATGCGTACCTACGCCCTGGAAAACCGCGGCAGAGCGCCGCTGTATGAATACCTGTACCGCTGCATCCGGGGGGACATCCTGGACGGCACCCTGACGGCCGGGGAGCGGCTGCCCTCCAAGCGGGCCCTGGCGGAGCACCTGCACATCTCCGTCATGACGGTGGAGGGGGCCTACCAGCAGCTGGAGGCGGAGGGCTATGTGTACACCCAGCCCAAGCGGGGCTTTTTTGTGGCGGAGGTGGAGCGGCCCCGGCCTGCCGCCCCCGCTCCTCCGGCTCCTGAGGCGCCGCCGGAGGCCCCGGTCTGGCGGCTGGATCTGAAGAGCAACCAGGTGGACGCCAGCCGCTTCCCCGCGGCGGCCTGGGCCCGTCTGACCCGGCAGGTGCTGTCCGAGGACGGGGAAGCCCTGCTGCGCCCAGTGCCCCACCAGGGGCTGCCCGCCCTGCGGCAGGCCATCGCCCGGGACCTGCGGGAGTATAAGGGCATGGCTGTGCCGCCGGAGCAGATCGTGGTGGGGGCCGGGGCGGAGTACCTGTATCTGCTGCTGGCTCAGCTGCTGGGGCGGGAGGCCGTCTTTGCCGTGGAGGATCCGGGCTATCCCAAAATCCGCCAGGTGTACGGCAAGTGCGGCGCGGCTTGCCGCCCGGTGCCCCTGGACGGCCAGGGCGTTCCCCCGGAGGCCCTGGAGGCGGCGGGAGCCAGTGTGGTCCATCTCTCTCCCGCCCACCACTATCCCACCGGACTGGTGACACCCATCGGCCGGCGGCAGGCCCTGCTCCGCTGGGCTGAGAAGGCCGGAGGCATCATCATCGAGGATGACTATGACAGCGAGTTCCGCTTTACAGGCCGTCCCATTCCCACCCTCCAGAGTATCGACACCGCCGGGCGGGTGGTGTACATGAACACCTTCTCCCAGACCATCTCCCCCTCCATGCGGGTGGGATTCATGGTGCTGCCGCCCCGCCTGCTGGAGCAGTACCGCCGGGAGCTGGATTTTTATTCCTGCACGGTGCCCGCCCTGGACCAGCACGTGCTGGCCCGGTTCCTGGACCAGGGCCACTACGAGCAGCACCTGGCCCGGATGCGCAAGGAGTACCGCACCCGTCACGACGCGGTTCTGGCCTCCTTCCGGTCCAGCCCTTTCCGGAATCGGATCACGATCTCGGAGCAGGGGGCGGGGCTCCACTTTCTCCTGCGGCTGGACACCCGGGAGAGCGACGGGGCCCTGCGGGACCGGGCTGCGGCCCTGGGCGTCCGGCTGGGCTTTCTCTCGGAGTACGCCGCCATCCCCTCCCCTGCCTACGCCCACACGCTGGTGGTGAACTATGCCGGCCTCAGCCCGGCGGCGCTGCCAGAGGCCATGGACCTGCTGGCGGAGATCTTCGGGGCCTGATGCCTGCCGTCCACTCCCCCGCGCAAAAAAGCCGGCCGCCCTTGGGGCGGCCGGCTCTCTGCATCGGGTTTTCGGTTCACACGCCGGGCTTTCCCTCCAGCGCGGTCATGCTCTTTTTGAAATGGACAGCGAACATGGTGGCTGTGGTACACACCGCCAGGAAATCCGCCACCGGCTCCGCCAGAAAGACCGCAAAAGCCTTATCCGCAAAAAAGTTGGGCAGAATATAAATGAAGGGAATCAGCAGGATGATCTTCCGCAGCACTGCCAGGAACAAGGAGATCTTGGCGTTGCCCAGGGCCACGAAAGTCTGCTGACAGGCGATCTGGATACCGAAGATCCCGGTGGCCGCCATGTAGATCCGCAGGGCCCAGGAGGCATAGCTCACCAGCTCGCTGTCCGAGGTGAACATCAGGGCGAACAGCTGGGGGAACAGCTGCACCAGCGCCCACAGCAGCAGGGAGTATGCCAGGCAGGCCATCAGCAGCACCTGGAAGGCACGCCGTACCCGCTCCGGATTCCGGGCGCCGTAGTTGTAGCTGATGATGGGCTGGGCCCCTTGGGTCAGGCCCTGGAGGGGCATCATGGCGAACTGCATGATGCTGGAGAGCACGGTCATAGCACCCACAGCGATGTCCCCGCCGTATTTCAGCAGTGAGGAGTTGAAGCACACGGTAATGAGGCTCTCCGTAGACTGCATGATGAAGGGGGAAGCGCCCAGGGCCAGGGCCGGCAGCACCACCTTGGCTTGGGGCCGCAGGTGCTCCCGCCGCAGGTGCCACTTGGTCTTGCTGCCCGTAAGGAACTTCAGCACCCACACCGCGGAGACCGCCTGGGATAGAATGGTGGCCAGGGCCGCGCCCCGGACCCCCATGCCGAAGGCGAAGATGAAGATGGGGTCCAGCACCGTATTGAGGATCGCGCCGATCAGCACGGTCTTCATGCCCACCACCGTGAAGCCCTGGGCGGTGATATAGGCGTTCATGCCCAAGGTCACCTGGACGAAGATGGTGCCCAGGGCATAAATGCGCATATAGTTCAGGGCGTAGCCGATGGTGTTGTCGCTGGCGCCGAAGATGCGGAGCATGGGCTCCGCAAACACCAGAAAGACCACGGTCAGCACCACGGACACCGCCACCAGCATGGTGAAGCTGTTGCCCATGATCCGCTCCGACTCTTTCAGGTCTCCCCGCCCTTCGGCGATGGAGGCCCGGGGTGCGCCGCCGAAGGCCATCAGGGCCGCGAAGGCGGAGATCACCATGATGATGGGCAGGCACACCCCCACGCCGGTGAGGGCCAGCTTGCCCACAGTCTCCACCGGCTGCATGTGGCCGATGTACACCCGGTCCACCAGATTGTACAGCATGTTGACGATCTGGGAGGTGATGGTAGGAACGGCCAGGGAAAACAGCAGCTTTCCCACGCTCCCGCTGCCCAGGTCCACATTTCGACGGCTCATGTATTGCCTCCTTCCTTCAACCGCACTTCCGCGCTGGTCAGAACCTTTTCCAGCAGTTCCTGAAATCGCTCCGCCTCCGACTGTGTCAGACCGGCAAACAGCGCGTCCAGGCAGGTACTCTGGAGCTTCTGCCCCTCCCGGGCCAGGGCCGCGCCCGCATCTGTCAGCGCCAGATGGATCACCCGGCGGTCTGCCTTGTCCGGCTGACGGCGGAGCAGCTCCCGCGCCGCCAGCAGGTCCACCGCGGCGGACACCTGGCTCTTGGCCAGTCCCCGGAGCTCTGTCACGTCCCGGGCAGTGTCATGTGCCGGATGATTGGCCAGAAACAGCACCACATGCATCTCCCGCATGGAGAGCCCGGTGCGGGACAGAAGCTCTGAGAAATGCCTATCGTAATACCGGCGGAACTGCTGGATAACCCGCAGCAGCTGCGTACTGCTCACTGCCACAGCGCCCGCCCCCTTTCATTTTATTTAAAACAGTTCTTATAAGAACTGTTCCAGCATAGCACTATTTTTTCCGCCTGTCAAGATTTCCGAATCCATCCTTGACAATTCTCCCTTCCTCCAGTATGATGGTGGCAGAAGATATCGTTTTTAAAATCAGATTTCGGGGTGTTCTTTATGACATGGAATATTGTGAGCGACAGCAGCTGCGACCTGCGGACAGCTTCCTTCCACAGCAGCTGCGTCCGGTTTGAGACCGTGCCTCTGCGCATCCAGGTGGGCGGCCGGGAATTTGTGGACGATGACGCCCTGTCGGTTCCCGCTCTGCTCTCCGCCATGGCGGTGGAGAAGGCTGCCTCCTCGTCCGCCTGCCCCTCCCCCGCCGACTTTGCCGGGGCCTTTGAGCGGGGGGACCGTACCGTCTGCTTCACGCTTTCCTCCCAGCTCTCCGGCACGTATCACGCGGCCTGCATCGCCCGGGAGATGGTGCTGGAGGAGCACCCGGAAAAGCAGATCTGCGTCATCGACTCCCGCGCCGCCGCCGGGGCCATGGTGCTGCTGATCCGCCGGGCCCAGGCCCTGATGGAGGCAGCGGGGGATGATGGGGACTTCGACGCTCTCTGCCAGCAGCTCCACCGCTATCAGGCCACCTTGCGGACCTGCTTCACCCTGGAGAATTTCGACAACCTCATCAAAAATGGCCGGATGCGGCCCATTGTGGGCACGTTGCTCCGCTCCCTGGGCATCCACATCATTGCGGACGCCACAGCCGAGGGCACCATTCATGTGGCGGATAAGGCCCGGGGCGTGGGTAAGACCTACCGGGCCATCACCGCCCTGATGAAGGCCAGCAAGGACTGCACCGACGCAGAGGTGGTAATCTCCCACTGTGAGAACCTGGAGGGTGCTATGGCCCTGAAGCGGCAGATCCTGGCAGACCTGCCGGTGAAACAGGTGGACCTGCTGTCCTGCCGGGGACTCACCAGCTTCTATGCCATGGAAAAGGGCCTCATCGTGGGGTACTGAGGTACGTCCTTCCCCATCAGGCGCCTCCGCGGAAGGCCGCTTCCGGAACAGCAGTCAGCCGCCGGAACCGCCATCTTCCGGCATTTGGATATGGCAAAAAAGCGCGCACGGAAAACCGTGCGCGCTTTGCTTTTTCTATCCCAGCAGCACACCCGCCACCAGGAACGCCAGGGCCAGCAGCAAAAACCAGAGTATCAGCTTCCACACATACTTCACCCAGCGGTCGTAGGGCACATGGCCCAGGGCCAGGGCGCCCATCACCACCGCCGCAGTAGGGGTGATGATGTTCACCAGGCCGGAGGCGGACTGGAACGCTGTCACCACCAGATCGCCGCCCACCCCGGCGAATTTGCCCAGGGGCGCCACAATGGGGATGGACAGTGTCGCCAGGCCCGACGAGGACGGGATCAGGATGGTGAGGGGCAGGTACAGGGCGAACACCAGCAGCGTGAAGCTGATGGCCCCGGCGCCGGAAAGGGCCTGCTCTCCCCAGTGGAGGACCGTGTCGGTGATGGCGCCGTCGTTCATCAGCACAGTGATGCCCCGGCTGATGCCGATGATAAAGGCCACGCCCAAAAGGTCCGCGCAGCCGGCCACGTAGGTCTCTACCAGCTCCTCCTCACTCATCCGGTCAATGAGGCCGATGACGACACCTGCCACCAGGAACAGGGCGGAGAGCTCCGGAAACCACCAGCCCAGAGCGGGCAGGGACAGGCCCATCTCGTCAAAGGGCACCACAGCATAGACCATGATGAGGAATGTCAGCGTAAAGAGGGCCATGATGACCTTCCGCTTGGCGGTAAAGGACACCTGCTGGTCCATGCTTACCTGGATCTTGCCCGCGCCCACGCCCACCACGGATTTGGAGGGGTTCTTCTTGACCTTCGCGGCGTAGGCCATCACAAACCAGATGGCCGCCGCCTCAAAGGCCACCCACTCCAGCAGCCGCAGCACGATACCCTCTCCCAGAGAGACCCCGGCAAAGCCCGCGGCGATGCCAGTGGCAAAGGGGTTCACCGTGGAGGCGATGACGCCGGCCCCGGCCCCCAGCAGGATCACGCTGATGCCCACTACCGCGTCGTACCCGGCCGCCAGGAACACCGGGATCAGCAGGGGATAAAAGGCCATGGTCTCCTCCCACATGCCGTAGGTGGTGCCGCCCAAGCCGAACAGCAGCATCAGAATGGGGATCAGCCACTTCTCCCGGCCGCCCAGCAGGCGGATGACGTTGCCCACGCCGGCGTCCACGGCACCGGTCTTCATCACCACGCCCAGAAAGCCGCCCACCATCAGGATGAAGATGCACACGTCCACCGCGTCGTAAAAGCCAGAAAAAGCTGCCTTCAGAACGTCGCCCACTCCCTGGGGATTCTGCTCCACCGTGTGGTACGTCCCCGCCACCGGCACGCCGTCCACGTAGTCATAGCTGCCCGCCGGGATGATCCAGGTGGCGGCAGCCACCAGGATCAGCAGCAGGAACAGGATCGTATAGGCTGTGGGCATGTGGAATTTTTTTTGATTCAAGATATCTACCCCGCTTCTGTTTTGACGCCGCGGCGTCAACATCATTTCCATCATGTTTGCCGGCAGCACGCGTGTCGGCAAACATCCTTCCCAGCTATCAAGTGTGCAAGCGAAGCGAGTGCATGCAGATAGCTGTAAACGCTCTCACGAAAAAGGCGGCGCCTTTTCCATGAATTATCTTCCGATGGTGGCCACCAGCACAGCTTTGATGGAGTGCATCCGGTTCTCCGCCTCGTCGAATACCACGCTGTGGCGGCTGCGGAACACCTCGTCGGTGACCTCCCGGATGTCCACGCCCTTGTCCTGCCACTCCTTGGCCAGCTTGGTCTCAAAGTCATGGAAGGAGGGCAGGCAGTGCAGATACAGCACGTTGGAGTTGCCGGTGGCCTTCAGTGTCTCCTCCGTCACCCGGTAGGGCGTCAGCAGCTTGGCCCGCTCGGGGATCAGGTCCTCCTCGCCCATGGAAGCCCAGATGTCGCCGTAGATCACGTCCGCATCCTTCAGGGAGTTCATGTCGTCGGTGATCTCGATGAGGCCGCCGTTCTCCCGTGCGGTGGCGAATACCCGCTTCACCAGTGTGCCGTCCATCTCCTTGGCCAGCTCCTGGGGCCCCAGGCCCACAAAATGCATACCCATCTTGGCGGCGCCGATCATCCAGGCGTAGCACATATTGTTCCGCACGTCGCCGGGGAACACCACCTTCACCTGGTTCAGGGGCTTGTGGCAGTGCTCCTCAATGGTCATCATGTCCGCCAGGATCTGGGTGGGGTGGTCTGCGTCGGTGAGACCGTTCCAGACGGGCACACCGGCGTACTTCGCCAGATCCTCCACCACCTTCTGGTCGTAGCCCCGGTACTCGATGCCGTCGAAAAACCGGCCCAGCACTTTGGCGGTGTCCTCCAGAGACTCCTTCTTGCCCATCTGGCTGCTGCCGGCGTCCAGATAGGTGACGTGGCCCCCCTCCTGGGTAGCAGCCACCTCGAAGGAGCAGCGGGTGCGGGTGGAGGTCTTTTCAAACAGCAGCACGATGTGCTTGCCCTGGAGGGTTGGGTCGCAGATGCCGGCCCGGCGCTTGGCCTTCAGGTTGTGGCCCAGGTCCAGGAGATAACGGATCTCCGCGGGGGTGAAGTCTTCCAGAGTCAGAAAACTCCGGCCTTTCAAATTGATTGCCATAAAATGCACTCCTTTTTATCTTGTTCATGATGAGGACTTTTTGAGGGGACAGATGTGGACCGCCGAACAGGGGCTGTGGGGGATACTGCTCCCGGCGGAAAAGAAAGCATGTTTCGGCGGGGGAAGGTTGGCGATCCCTTGCGGCGGTCAGAGAGGGAAACGTCCGGCCCTTGGGAACCCCTCCAGCCCGGGGAAGTCCGGGATACACGCTGCGCTGATTTTCGCTGCCGCTGGCCGGTGGTTAATGAGAGTTTCAGCATAGGGCCAAGCTGCAGCTTCCATGACCGCCAGGGCAGCGCGTAGCGAAGCCGAACGCGCGGAAGGAGGAACCAGTGGAACACTGATGACGGAAATCCCCGGAGCGCCGTAGCGCGAGACAGGAAAAGCGAAGCAGTTCAAATGCGTCCTTGCATCCCGGCAACTTCCGTACCATCCGCCACGGGACGGCAGTCGAGGGAATTGCAGAAGGGCCTAGCGTGCCCGAAGGCAAGGCCAAATCGGAGCAGGCACCGATTCGCCGCCCCCCTTCAGCGCGGAGGGCCACTGCACCAGAGCGCATCCAGGCGCCTTTCTCTTTGGACCGTGCACGGCCCGTTTCTCTTTTGGCAAGACCGATAAGGGGTCCCGCCGCGCCCCGCACGGTGGGGAGAGGAGGAGCGCCCAAGCCCACGGAGTGGGTGCGGAAGTGCCCTTGGGGTGCAAGGGAGCGGGCGCAGTTTTCGCCGCACACGGAAACGAGGCTGAGCGGACTTTGCGACGACATGGGGGTGCATCCCGCTGGACAAGCCCTCCCTGGCCGGGGCCAGCATCCCCCGGCCGCCGGGGCGGCCCATTCACGCTCCGCGAATGCTTACGGATCCTCCCGCCACAGCGGCATGGACATGCACCGGGGTCCGCCCCGCCCGCGGGAGAGTTCTGCGCTGGGAATGGTGTGGAGCCGGATGCCCGCCTCCTCCAGGGCCCGGTTGGTGACATAGTTCCGGGAGTACACCACCACCTCGCCGGGGCCGATGGCCAGGGTATTGGAGCCGTCGCTCCACTGCTCCCGGGCGGCGTCGATCTCGCTGCCCTGGCCGCAGGGGATCAGTGTCACCTTATCCAGCTCCAGGTGCTCCTTCAGGATGTCCTCCAGCCGGCCGTCCTCCTGACGGATTTTCATCTTCCGGTTTTCGTCCAGCTCCATGACGAACACCGTAATCTGCTGGAGGATGTTGGGATGGACGGTGAACTTGTCCCGGTCCACCATGGTGAACACCGTATCCAGGTGCATGAAGGACCGGCTCTTGGGAATGTCAAAGGCCAGCAGCTTGCGGAAGGTCTTGCTCTCGGAGAGCACCGTCTCCGCCAAGGCGTCGATGGAGTCCTCCTCCGTCCGCTGAGAGATGCCCACCGCCAGCACCTGAGGGGACAGGATCAGGATATCGCCCCCCTCCAGGGAGGAGGTCTCGCCCCGGTCGTACCACCTGGGGGCGTTGCGGTAGTCCGGGTGGTGCTCGAAAATGAACTTGCCGAACAGGGTCTCCCGGTTTCTCGTGGCGGTGTGCATTTTGTGGATGGACACGCCGGTACCGATGGTGGCGAAGGGGTCCCGGGTAAAATAGAGGTTGGGCAGAGGGTCTATGGCGAAGGGGTAATCATCCCCGGCGGCAGAGAGATAGTCCCCCAGCCGGGCGCTGTTTGCCCGGAGCTGGGACTTGCGGACGCCCGCCATCATGGCAGACACCATCTCCTTGTCCGGCAGGGCAGAGAGGAAGTCCTCCAGGCTCTCCCGGAGCCGGTCGTCCTTGACGCCGGACTCCTCCAGGAACTGGCGGATCAAGTCGGCCCGCACGTCGGCGTCCGTGATGGACTCCGCCACCAGATCTCGCAGGTAGACCACCTCCACTCCTTGCTGCCGGAGGCAGTCGGCAAAGGCGTCGTGCTCCCGCTGGGCCTCCTTCAGATAGGGGATGTCATCAAAGAGCAGCCGCTCCAAATACTCCGGCATCAGATTTTCCAGCTCACCGCCGGGGCGGTGGAGCAGGACCTTTTTCAGCCGCCCGATCTCGGAGGTATTGTGAATTCCGGTTTCCAAAAAGCTCACTCCTTTGTTCATCGGAAAGGTACAGGGAAATCGCTCTGGTTTAGGGTCTCTGGATTTTGGCATTTCATGCGCCGTTCCGAAAAATCCGCGCAAAAAAAGAACGGACGAATCGTCCGTTCTCCCCACATGTTCTCCGCAAAGGCCGCCCGTCCCTCCTTCGGGCCGCGGCATCGGCAGTGGAAACGCAAAAACAGGAGAGAGGCTTCCGCCTCTCTCCTGCTGTTATCTGTGCTTGCCGAGATACGCCTCTTTGATCTTCTCATTGGCCAGCAGCTCCGCGCCGGTGCCGGACATGGTGATGTTCCCCGTCTCCAGCACATAGGCCAGGTCCGCGATCTTCAAGGCCATGTTGGCGTTCTGTTCGATCAGCAGTACCGTCACGCCCTGGCGGTTGATCTCCCGGATGATGGAGAAGATGTCCTGCACCACCAGCGGCGCCAGGCCCAGGGACGGCTCATCCAGCATCATCAGCTTCGGCCGTGACATCAGGGCCCGGCCCACCGCCAGCATCTGCTGTTCGCCGCCGGAGAGGGTGCCGGCGGACTGCCAGTTCCGTTCCTCCAGCCGGGGGAACAGCTCATAGACCCATTTCAGGTCCTTTTCGATCTCCGCTTTGTCCTTGCGGAGGTAGGCTCCCAGCTTCAGGTTCTCCAGCACCGTCAGGTCCGCAAACACCCGCCGCCCCTCCGGGCTCATGGCGATGCCCGCGGAGATGATCTTGTCGATGGGCTTGCCCAGCAGCTCCTCCCCGTTCCACTGGATGGAGCCGGACTCCGCCTTCACCAGGCCGGAGATGGTCCGCAGGGTGGTGGACTTGCCCGCGCCGTTGGCGCCGATCAGGGTGACGATCTTGCCGTCCGGCACCTCCAGGTCGATGCCCCGGAGAGCCTGGATGCCGCCGTAGGACACCCGCAGCTGTTGGATTTTAAGCATCTTCCGCCACCCCCAGGTACGCGTCGATGACGCGCTGATTGTTCTGGATCTCCGCCGGTGTGCCGTCGGCAATCAGCTTGCCGAAGTCCAGCACATAGATCCGGTCGGAGATGTCCATGACCAGGTCCATGTGGTGCTCGATCAGAAACACCGTCAGGCCGAACTTCGTGCGGATCTCCCCGATGAAGGCCGTCAGCTCGTCGGTCTCCTGGGGGTTCATGCCCGCAGCCGGTTCGTCCAGCAGCAGCAGCTGCGGATCCGTGGCCAGGGCCCGGGCGATCTCCAGCCGCCGCTGCTTGCCGTAGGGCAGGGAGTTCGCCTTCTCCCCGGAAACGTCGCTGAGGTTCACCTCCGCCAGCAGCTCTTCCACCCGCTGGCGCTGCCGCGCCTCCTCCTGCCGGTTCAGATGGAAGGTCGCAGTGAGGAGGTTGCACGTCGCACGGCAGTGCATGGCCGTCAGCACGTTGTCGAACACCGTCTGGTCCTTCCAAAGACGGATATTCTGGAAGGTCCGGGCCATGCCCATCCGGGTGATCTTGTCCGGGGTGGGGGCCAGGGCGTGGGTGTACTCCCCAGCGTGCTCGCCCTTGTAGAGCTTGCGCATCTTGCCCTGGGGGTAGTTTTCCACGATCTTCTCCCCCCGGTACCACACCGCGCCGTTGGTGGGCTGGTACACGCCGGTGATGACGTTGAAGGCCGTAGTCTTGCCCGCGCCGTTGGGGCCGATCAGGGAGACGATCTCCCCCTCGCCTACCTCCAGATTCATGTTGTTCACGGCGATGACGCCGCCGAACTGCATGGTGATATTCTCCAAGCGAAGGATCTTCTCACTCATTTCGCCGCCTCCTTCTTTTTCGATCTTCCGGAGAGGCGGGCCCGCAGGCTCCGGGCCACATCAGAGAGCTCCCGGTCCCCCATGAGGCCGCGGCGGAAGAACAGCACCACGATCATGATGATGATGGAGAACACCACCATCCGGAAGCCGGTCCGCAGGAAGGGCACCTTGAAGGCGCCGATATACGTCTCCGTGTCCAGGAACCGCAGCCACCACTCGCTGGCCGCCACGTACAGGAACGAGGCGATGCAGCTGCCGGAGATGGACCCGATGCCGCCGATCACCACGATCAGCAGGATCTCGTAGGTCATGGAGGTGGTGAAGGTCTTGGCTTGGGCCTGGTTGGCGAACATGGCGAACAGGCCGCCGCCCACGCCGGCGAAGAAGGAGCTGATGCAGAAGGCCATCCGCTTGTGCTTGGCCAGGTTGATGCCCATGGCCTCGGCGGCCACCTCATCCTCCCGGATGGCCTTGAAGGCCCGGCCATAGGTGGAGTTGATCAGCAGCACCATGATCCCGATGCACTGCCACCAGCAGGAAGGGCACAAAGGTGGAAAGGCGCAGCACCACCTCCCCATCGGCGTTCTCGATGTTGAAGCTGGAGAAGGTGGGAAAGCTCTTCAGCGCGTTGGCGCCGTTGGTGACGGGGCCCAGCCGGTCCCACTGGAAGATGGCCCGGATGATCTCCGCAAAGCCCAGGGTGGCGATGGCCAGGTAGTCGCTCTTCAGCCGCAGCACCGGCAGGCCGATAAGCCAGGCGATCACCGCCGCCACACAGCCCGCCAGGATCAGCGCCGCCAGCACACCCAGGATCAGACCCAGGGCGCCGCCGCCGAACAGCTCCGGCAGGGAGAAATTCACCGCCGAGCCGCCGTAGAGGTAGTAGACACTCTCCCGGTCGGCAGAGGGAATGGTCAGAATGGCGTAGGTGTAGGCGCCCAGCAACATGAAGCCCGCCTGCCCCAGGGAGAACAGGCCCGTAAAGCCGTTCAGCAGGTTCAGGGAGGCCGCCACCAGCGCGTACACAGCCCCCTTCTTCAGCACGGTGAACAGCATACTGGTGGGCTGCATGGTGTTCTCCAGCACAATCACCAGGACCAGCAGGGCCGCCACGCAGCCCAGGGCGATCCACGCGCCCCGTTTGCTCTTTTTTTCTTGCAGCATCGTGACGCCCCCTTTACACTTTGTCGGTGGACTTCTCACCGAACAGGCCGGTGGGCTTCACCACCAGGATGATGATGAGCAGCGCGAAGGTGAACGCGTCGGAAAACACACTCCAGTTGGAGCTCTTGATCACCGTCTCGCTGAGGCCGATGAGGAATGCCCCCACCACGGCCCCGGGAATGGAGCCGATGCCGCCGAACACTGCCGCCACGAAGGCCCGCAGGCCCGGCAGGGAGCCGGACAGCGGCACGATGGAGGGATAGTTGGTGAAGTACAGCGCAGACCCCACCGCCGCCAGGAAGGAACCGATGACAAAGGTGAAGCTGATGATGTTGTTGATCTTGATGCCCATCAGCTGCGCGGTCTCAAAATCCCGGGAGGCGGCCCGCATGGCCATGCCGATCTTGGTGTGGTTGATGAGCTGGGTCAGCACCACTACCAGCGCCACCACCAGGAATGGCGTAATCACCGTCACCATTTTGGTGGAAGTGCCGGCAATGGTGATCTGACTGGACAGGCCGGGCAGGCTGGGGTACATCTGCGGCAGTCCGCCGGTGATATAGGTGGCCAGATTCTGCAGCAGATAGCTGACGCCGATGGCGGAGATCATGACGCTCATCCGGGGCGCGCTGCGCAGCGGCTTGTAGGCTGCCCGTTCGATGACAAAGCCCAGCAGCACCGTCAGCAGGATCATCAGCGGCAGCGCCACGCCGATGGGCAGGCTTGCGCTGAGATAGACCATGATTAATCCCGCCGCCATGAACACGTCGCCGTGGGCGAAGTTGATCAGGCGCAGGATGCCGTAAACCATGGTGTATCCGATGGCGATCAGGGCGTACTGCCCGCCCAGCGAGATGCCGGAGAGCAGGATGGAAATTCCGTATTGCACAGGGATACCCCCTTTTCTTTCAGAGTTGGCGAGCGGGAAGGACCGTCTCCAAAAGGGCCGGGCTGCGGCCCCTTTCGAGGCGGTCCCATCTCGCGCAAGAACAAGCCGCCTGGCGGGGGATACCCCGCCAGGCTGGCCGGATGGCAGGCTTATTCCACAGTCTGGACCGTCTCCAGCGTCCAGGCGTTGTTGGCGGTGTCTGCGGTCTTGATATAGGCGGTGTCCCGGATGGCGTCGCCCTGCTCGTCAAAGGCGATGGAGCCGGACACGCCGGTGTAGGTCACGTCAGGCAGCGCGGCCTTCACGGCGGCCTTGTCGGTAGAGCCGGCGGCCTTCAGGGCCTCCAGCGCCACATAGTAGGCGTCATAGCCCATGGCAGTGACAGCGGCGATGGTATCGTTGCCGCCGTTGTTGGTCATGGCGGTGGAGTCCTCGTTCAGCCATGCCTTGATGCCGTCATCGAACTTGGGAGAGCCGCCCTCCTGGTAGAAGGTGGACACGTACAGCTGTACGTTGCTGCCCTGCGCGGCCTCCAGCACCACGTTGCTGTCCAGTGTGTCGGAGCCCAGCAGGGGGATATCCAGGCCCATGGAGGCGGCCAGACCCACGATCTGCGTGGCGTAGGCGATGGAGACGGGGCAGAAGATCACATCCACATCCTCTGCCACGGCCTTGTTCAGGTAGGTGGTGAAGTCGGAGGTGTTGGTGGGGAAGGAGTCCTTGATGACCTCACCGTCAAAGTTCTGCTCGAAGAAGGCGATCAGGCCCTGGTCGTACTCGTTGCCCAACTCACCCAGGCAGTAGGCCTTCTGTGCGCTGAACTTGTCTTTTGCGAAATTCACCAGCACCTGGGCCTGAAAGTTGTCCAGGAAGCAAATCCGGAAGTAATAGTCGTTGCCTGCGGTGATATTGGGGTTGGTGCAGGTGACGCCGATGGCGGCCAGGCCCGCCTCGTCAAACACCGGACCGCCGGCCATAGCCACGCTGGAACCGTAGGAACCCAGCACCAGGCTGACATCCTTGCTCACCAGCTCCGCCGCGGCGGTGGGCGCCTTGTCGGTAGTGGAACCGTTGTCCGCGTAGACCAGCTCCACGTTGTAGGTGGTGCCACCGATGTCCACCGTGGGGGTCTCCTTATTGGCATACTGCATCCCCAGCATCTCCTGCTTGCCGCCGGGACCGGAGTCGCCGGTGGCGGGCTCGAACACACCGATGCGGACCACATTCCCCCCGCTGCTGCCGGAGTCGCCGGTGGATGTGTCGCCGCTGCCGCCGCAGGCGGCCAGACTCAGAGCCATGACCATGGCCAGAGCCAGTGCAAGAACTCTCTTCATGCTTCTTTTCCTCCTATCAATGGTTAAGGATCGCTGTTCCCTCATGTATGAAAGGCATTTTACAGGTTTTTTCCAGGCTTTGCAAGATGAATAATCCACAGAAAGTTTTCCGCTCTCTTTCAAAAAAGTTCAAGATTTTTCCGCATATTCCGGTCATTTGTCCCTCTGTTGTGGACGTTTCAAAAAAATCGCAGAGAAAAATGCGGTCATTTGTCCTCGACAGAGAGACAGGCGAATTGGTAATTTTGCCAAACTCCAGTGACTGCGTTGATGCATTTTCCCGTCACTCCAACAGTTTTGGAGGGTTGCGGCGGCTTTATTCCCCGCTTTTTGCAAAAAGGCCGCCGTCCGGAGAACCGGACGGCGGCCTTTTCTCAGACCTCTTCTTTTTTCAGGGACAACGGCTGTTCGCCGAACACGGCCAGAAACGCCTCCCGCTCCATGGTCTCATGTTCCAGCAGATAGGACGCCACGGCCTCCAGCTTGTCGCGGTTGTCGTTCAGGATCCGTTCGCAGCGGTCATAGGCATCCGCCACCAGGCGCTGGACCTCCTGGTCGATCTGGGCGGCCACCGCCTCGGAATAGCTGCGGCCCTGGGTCATGGTGCGGCCGATGAACACCTCGTCGTGGCCGGACTCGAAGGCTACGGTGCCGATCTTGTCGCTCATGCCATAGGTAGCCACCATCTTCCGGGCGATCTGGCTGGCCCGCTGGATGTCGTTGCTGGCACCGGTGGAGATGTCTCCCAGGCACAGCTTCTCCGCCACCCGGCCGCCCAAGAGACCCACGATCTGATCCTCCATATACCGCCGGGAGAGATAGGACCGGTCCTCCTCCGGCAGGGAGATGGTCATGCCGCCCGCCTGGCCCCGGGGCACGATGGTGATCTGGGCCACCGGGTCCTGATCTGGCAGAGCGTGCATCACCACAGCGTGGCCCGCCTCGTGATAGGCGGTCAGCTCACGCTCGTGCTGGGGGATCACCCGGCTTTTCTTCTCCGGTCCGGCGATGACCTTGATCTCCGCGTCCTTCAGATCCTGCATGGTGATGAACTTCTGATCTTTCCGGGCGGCCAGCAGGGCTCCCTCGTTGATGAGGTTCTCCAGGTCCGCGCCGGTGAAACCCGGAGTGCCCCGGGCCAGCTGGCCCAGGTCCACATCCTCCGCCAGGGGCTTACCCTTGGCGTGGACCTCCAGGATCTCCTTCCGGCCCCGGATGTCGGGCAGGCCCACGTACACCTGCCGGTCGAACCGACCGGGCCGCAGCAACGCCGGGTCCAGCACATCCGCCCGGTTGGTGGCCGCCAGGACCACCACACCTTCGTTAGCGGTAAAGCCGTCCATCTCCACCAGCAGCTGATTCAGGGTCTGCTCCCGCTCGTCATGGCCGCCGCCCAGGCCCGTGCCCCGCTGGCGGCCCACAGCGTCGATCTCGTCAATAAACACGATAGCCGGGGCGTTCTTCTTGGCCTGCTCGAACAGGTCCCGGACGCGGCTGGCGCCCACACCCACGTACAGCTCCACGAAATCGGAGCCGGAGATGGACAGGAAGCCCACGCCTGCCTCCCCTGCCACGGCCTTGGCCAGCAGGGTCTTGCCGGTGCCGGGAGGGCCCACCAGCAGCACGCCCTTGGGAATCCGGGCCCCCAGAGACAGGTACTTCTTGGGGTCCTTCAGGAACTCCACGATCTCCCGGAGCTCCTCCTTCTCCTCATCGGCGCCGGCCACGTCGTCGAAAGTGACCTTTTTGTCCTTGTCCGTCAGCATCCGGGTCCGGGCGGAGCCGAATTTGGCCATCTTGTCCGGTCCCATGCCACCTCCCTGGGGCCGAATCACCAGGAAGTACCACATCAGCCCCAGGATCACCGCCGTCAGCAGGAAGGGCAACAGCTCCAGCAGCCAGTTGGTGCGCACCGGCTCCGGGTAGTCATAGTGCTGGATGATACCCTCCGCATACTGCTGCTGAACCAGGTCATTGAAGTCGTCATAAAACAGCTGGAAGCTGTACAGCTCATACCGCACGGTCTCGCTGCCGTTCACCGGCTCCCGCAGCTCCAGGGTCAGTGTGCCGCCGCTGTCAATGGTCAGCCCCGTCACTTTTTCCTGCAGGAACAGCTGGCGGACCTGGGAGTATTCCAGCTGGTCCACATGGTTGTCGTTCTGCCAGAGCCAGTTGACACACAGCAGGATCACGAGGGCCAGCAGTACGAAGCTCAGATTGGATAGCCGTCTTTGTTTTGTCACGAGCAGAAGCCTCCTTTCCCATTGCCTGGGACGCAATGGGAGACTGTTTTCATGTTACGATTGGGCGGAGTCCGCCCAAAACAGGGCGTATCGCCTCACTCCCCGGAGTATACCTCCGGCTTCAAAACCCCGATGTACGGCACGTTCCGGTACTGCTGGCAGTAGTCCAGCCCATACCCCACCACAAACTCGTCCGGCACCACGAACCCCGCCAGGTCGGCGGTGATGGCCTTAGTCCGGCGGGAGGGCTTGTCCAGCAGCGTCACGATGGTAATGGAAGCCGCTCCCTTGGTCATGAAGTAGTCTTTCAAAAACGCCAAGGTGTTGCCGGAGTCCAGAATGTCCTCCACGATGATCAGGTGCCGTCCGGTGATGTCCTGCTGCAGGTCGTGGGTGATCTGCACCCGGCCGGAGGACACAGTGGCGTTCTGGTAGGAGCTGACGGCGATGAACTCCACGTCGCTCTTCACCTGGCAAGCCCGGACCAGGTCCGCCATGAATACGAAAGACCCCTTCAACACGCCCAGAAACAGCGGGTTCTTGCCATGAAACTGCTCATACAGCTCCGCGCCCATTTCGGTGATGCGGGCCTTCAGCTCCTCCTCCGTCACCAGGACCTTCAGGATATCCCTTTCCATCTCGCTTTTCATATCAAATCTCTCTCCTTTGCCGCTTCGGTAATCTGAATGAACCGGCAGGGCTCCCCCTCCGGTGCTGCAAACGCCATATCCACGCCCAGCCGCCACACCGCCGCCAGGCATCCTCCCGCGTAGACGGCCGGCAGCCGGTCCCGCTCCGGGAGGGAGATCCGGCGGTCCATGCACAACCGTTTGATGCTGCGGCCGCCCCCGTGGGTCTCCGGCAGAACCAGACGGTCTCCCGGCGCCGCAGGGCCCACCGTCAGGCCCATCCGCTCCCCCTGCCGCCAGGGCCGAAGGGCAAGTCCCTCCCCCTCCCGGTGATCCAGCAGGGTGATCCGGTAATCGCCCCAGGCGACGGGGCACTCCTGCAACAGCTGGACCTCCGTCAAAAGCTGGGGCCGGGTCTCCAGGATCAGCCACTCCCGGCAGTACCGGGCGGTGACGCCCTGGGGCAGGTCCACCCGGCTCTCCCGGCCCCAGAGGGTATCCCGGGTCAGGTGCAGGATGGCCTGCAGATGGGCGGCTGTGATATCCCTCCGCCCCACGCCCAAAAGGTCGAAGAGCCGCAGCAGCATCCGGGGTCGCACGGCGTCCGTGGCCTCTGCCAATGCCTGCCGGGATAAGGTCACCCGCCCCTCCTGCACCTCCACATGGGCAGTACGGCGGGCGGCCTCTTCCTCCAGTGATTGGTCCGCCACCCGCAGGCGGCGTCCGGCGTCGTTGATGTGCTCCACAGCTCTGGGGTTGATCTGCCTCAAGCGGGGCATGACCTCCAGCCGGAGGAAGTTTCGGGCCGCGGCGCCGGGGTCGGCGTTGGTGGTGTCCTCCACATGGGGGATGTGGCGGGCGGCAGCGTAGGCCGCCAGCTCTTCCCTTGTCACGTCCAGCAGTGGCCGGCAAATGCCGTTTTGCTGGTAGGCCATGCCGGTAAGGCCCGCCACGCCGGTGCCCCGGATCAGGTTGAAAAGAATGGTCTCCGCGTTGTCATCGGCGTGGTGGGCTGTGTAGATTTTGATATACTGCCCCAGCTTCTCCGCCTCTTGGCGAAGAAAATCGTACCGGAGCCTCCGGGCCGCCTCCTCCAGAGAGAGGCCCTCCCGCTCCATAAGGCCCCGGACATCCCCGGAGCTGGAGACGAAGGCGATGTCATGGGCGGCACACCAGTCCCGGACGAAGGTCTCGTCCCGGTCGGCTTCCGCGCCCCGCAGTCGGTGGTTGAAGTGGGCAGCCACTACCCGGCCGTCCCGCTTCCGGCACCATCGGTCCAGCAGGTCCAGCAGGCACATGGAGTCCAGCCCGCCGGACACGGCACATAGGGCCGGACGCCCCCGACCGGGCAGCACCCACCGGGGACAGCGGGACAGCAGTTCCTCCATGTCCGTACCTCACCTCTCCCAAAACAGACCTCAGTCCTCGTCGTACCTCGTATCCAAGGTCGAGAACTGGGTGTATTCCGGCATCCACCGCAGCTCCTCCCCCGGCACGTCTGAACGCGCCGGGGGACCCCGGCGGCCACTGACCGGGGGCAGACAAAGTCCGCCCCCTGCAAGGTTTTGGCCCCGCCAAAACACTTGACGCACGTCCGTGCGGCTTTGCAAAGCAGAGCACAGACCTCAGTCCTCGTCGTACCTCGTATCCAAGGTCGAGAACTGGGTGTATTCCGGCATCCACCGCAGCTCTACTTTGCCGGTCTCACCGTGGCGGTTTTTCGCCACAATGCACTCAGCAATGTTGTGCTTCTCCGAATCCTCATTATAATAGTCATCCCGGTACAGGAACAGCACGATGTCTGCGTCCTGCTCGATAGCGCCGGACTCCCGCAGGTCCGACAGCATGGGCCGCTTGTCATCCCGCTTCTCACTGGCGCGGGACAGCTGGCTCAGGCAGATCACCGGCACGTTCAGCTCCTTGGCCATGATCTTCAGCATCCGGGAGATGTCGGACACCACCTGCTGGCGGTTCTCCCCCGCGTAGCCCTTGCCGCCGGCAGAGGTCATCAATTGCAGGTAGTCGATCACCACCAGGCCCAGATCATCCAGCCGGCGGCACTTGGCGTTCATGTCCGCCACGGACAGCATGGGATTGTCGTCGATCCGGATATCCACCTTATTCAGGATGGTGGCGGCCCCGGCGATCTTCTCCCAGTCGGTCTCCCGCAGGGCGCCGGTCTTGAGGCGGTTGTTCTCCACCAATGCCTCGGAGGCCAGCAAGCGGGTGGCCAGCTGTTCCCGGCTCATCTCCAGAGAGAAGACGGCCACTGTCTTGTGGACGGCCTTGGCCACGTTCAGGGCCACGTTCAGCGCAAAGGAGGTCTTGCCCATGCCGGGCCGGGCGGCCAGCAGGATCAGGTCCGATTTGTTCAGGCCCGTGATCTTCTGGTCCACCGCGGACATACCCGTGGAGAGCCCCGGCAGGTGATTCTCACTCTCACTCATCTCTCCCAGCCGGTCCAGCACCTCCGGCAGCACCTGCCGCAGGGGCACCATGTCCTGGGCGCTCTGTCCCCGGCGGACGGCGTAAACCTTCTGCTCCGCCGCCTCCAGAATTTCGGAGGCCTCGCCCACGCCCTCCTGCACCATGGCGGTGATCTCGGCGGCGGCCTGGGCCACGCCCCGCAGCAACGCCTTGTCCCGGACGATGGCCGCGTACTCCATCACGTTGGCGCTGGTGGGGGTGATCTCCATCAGCTGGGCCAGATAGGAACGGGTGGTGTTCTCGTCGTAGGTGCCCGCCTTCTGCATCTCCTCACAGACGGTAATGCCGTCGATGGGCTTGGCATAGGTGAACATGGAGTAGATGGTCTCAAAAATCTCCCGGTTCTGCCGGAGGTAAAAATCTGACGGCCGGAGCTTGTCCATCACATCCTTGACGCAGTCCGCGTCGATGAGCATGGAGCCCAGGACAGCTTGCTCCCCCTCCAGAGAGTGGGGCATCTGCCGCAGGAGAAGGTCTTCGTTTGCCATCTTACTGTCACCTCGCCGTGAATAGGAGTCCACCTGTTTGGGTTAGGAAAGCGCGAAGGGCCATTGTACCAGAGCGCGCCAAGCGCCTTTTCTCTTCCACCGGGCGCGGCGCACTCTCTTTTTGGCACAGCCAAAAAAGAGAGCGGGGGCGCACCCCTGCGGGCGCAGGAGCCCCCGAGACTGCCGCAATGGCGGCCCATTCCTCTCCCCCAGAGCGTGCCCCCAAACAGAGGAACTCCCTTTATTTTTCCTCAAACACGGAGACGTACACCGTCCCGTTGACCTCAAACCCCAGCTTGGCCTTCACCTGATAGGATCCGAACGCCTTGATGGGCTCGTCCAGCACCAGCTTCTGCTTGGGGATGTCGATGCCGAACTGCTGCCTAAGCCCGTCGGAGATCTCCTTGGTGGTGACGGCGCCGAACAGCCGCCCGCCGTTGCCGGCCTTGGCGGTGAGCTTCACCATGCACTCCTTCAGCTTCTCGGCGGTGGCCTCCGCCTCCGCCTTCTGCCGGGCCTCCTCAGCCTTGCGGGCCTTCTCCTTCAGGTTCATGGTGTTGATGGCGTCCGCCGTGGCGGCGATGGCCAGCTTCCGGGGCAGGAGGAAGTTCCGGGCATAGCCCTCGGACACCTCCACCATCTGGCCCTTTTTTCCCTGGCCCTTCACATCCTGCTGTAAAATCACTTTCATGATAACGTCTCCTTTTAGTCGTTCTGTTTCTGAATTTGTTCCTCCAGCTGCCGGGTCCGTTTTTCCAGCGCCTCCAGCCGGTCATTCTGATGAACCAGAATGCACACCAGCACCGCCAGAACTAGGGCGATGGACGCGCCTGCCAAATACCAGCGCCGGCTGAAATCAAAGAGCTGGTATCCTCCGAAAAAGAGGAATGCCTCCACCAGCGCCAAGCAGATGCCAAATGTGGAAAGAAACCGCTTCATGGCCGCGCTCCCCCTCACTTTTCAAAATACGCGTCGATGGCCTCCAGCAGACGACTCTTCACCGTCTCCACATCTGTGTTCTCCACACGGCCGCCGGCAGTGGTGGAGTTGCCGCCGCCGCCCAGGGCCTCCAGGATCACCTGGACGTTCACCTCTCCCAGAGAACGGGCGGACATCTGCACGTTCTCCCCACTGGGGAATACCACAAAGGACGCCTTCACGCCCTTGAGGCTCAGCAGCTCGTCCGCCGCCTGGGCCGCCGTCACCCGGTCCACGCCCTCCTGGTCGATGGCCGCCACGGCGATGTCCTCCCGGTACAGCTCCGCCCGGCGGATGATGTCGTAGCGGGACACCATCTCGCTCAGATCGCTCTGGAACAACCGCTGGACGTCGGTGGTGTCGGCCCCCGCCCGGCGGAGGAAGGCCGCCGCCTCAAAAGTCCGGCCGCCGGTGCGCAGGGTGAAGTGCTTCGTGTCCAGCACGATGCCGGCCAGCAGCGCCTCCGCCTCCTCCCGCAGCAGATCGGCGGGCTCCACCAGATACTGCAAGAGCTCCGTCACCAGCTCACTGGCGGAGGAGGCATAGGGTTCGTGGAAGCTGAAGGCAGCGTTTTCGATGTAGCTGGCCGCCCGGCGGTGGTGGTCGATCACCGCCACCCGGTTGCTGGACTCCAGCAGCTGGGGGCTCTCCACCATGTCGGGGCGGTTGGTGTCCACCACAATGACCAGAGCGCCCGGCCTCATTTTCAAAAATGCCTCCGCCCCGGAGGAGAACGCCCCCGCATACTCCGGCAACGCCTGGAGCTTGGCCAAAACCGCTCCGGCGGCGTTGTGCTCCAGATCAATGACCATCTGGGCCCGCTTGCCGTGCTTGCGGGCAATGCAGTAGAGCCCCGCCTCGGCGCCTACGGCATCCATGTCCGCAAAGCTGTGGCCCATGATATAGATCTCGGACGCGTCGGCCATCAGCTCGTTCAGGGCGCTGGCCATGACCCGGGACTTCACCTTGGTGCGCTTTTCCGTGGACTTGCTGCGGCCGCCGTAGAACTGGAAGTCCACCTTTCCCCGGACCACCGCCTGGTCTCCGCCCCGGCTGAGGGCCATCTCCAGGCTGAGACGGGCGTTGCGGTACAGCTCCGCCATAGCGTCGGCATCCTTGCCAATGCCGATGGAGAGGGTAGGGCACACATCCCCCACCTTGATCTCCCGAATGGCATCCAGGATGGAGAACTTCTCCTCCACAAAGTGGTCGTAGTGGCATTCCTCAAAGATGAAGAGGTAGTGGTCCCGCTCCGTCTTCAGCAGCAGGCCGTCGGCGCAGGCGGCCCAGTTGTTCAGCTTCTCGTCGATCTGGGCCAGCACGGCGCTGCGCTGGGTATCGGCACATGCCTTCATCAGGTCCTCGTAGTTGTCTACCATCAAAATGGCCAGCACCGGCCGGGTGGCGGTGTACCGCTCCCGCAGGTCGTCGGCCTCTGTGGTATCCACCCAGTAGGTAGTGGCCACCAGGTTCTGCTCGGCCCCCCGGCCCTTGGCCCGCACCAGGCTGCCGTACACCCGGAACCGCCGGCTGTTCATCACCACCCGGTCCGGGCACTCCTGCTTTCCCTCCAGCATCCACTGAACGGGGAAATCCGGTACTGCATCCTCCACCTTCATCTCGAACAGGTGCTCCCGCACGCCGGCCAGCTGCAGGAAGTTCTCATTGCTCCAGATCACCTCGCCGGTGTCCGGTCGGAACACCATGATGGGCAGCGGAGAGTTGATGAGGGTGGATTTGCTGGCGGTATCCACGCTGCCGGTGACATTATCAATGTACTGGAGGATGTTTTGCCGCCGCTTCTGGTTACGGTTGGTGAAATAGGCATACAGGCCCACGGTGCAGGCGATCTCCACCAGTCCCAGAGGCAGGCTCACCGTGGCGGTGGCCGCCGCGAAGACGATCATGCAGAGGAAGTAGAGCTTGAGATTGGGCTCCAGCAGGCGGGAGAGCTTCTTGTTGTTCATCTCGATCAGGTCTCCTTTTGAAAGGGACGCATACATACCCATATTGGAGAATAGTATAGCAGTTTTTCCCACAAGAAGCAACTGTTAAAACAGGCCCGGGCTGATCCGGCCCGAGCCTGTTTTGATGGTCCTCAGGATGCCGCCGCGGCCGTCCGGCGGCCGTTGGCGCGCAGAAGCAGCAGGTTCAGCCCCAGTGCCGCCAGGGCGAACATTGCCGCCGGCAGGCCCAGGGGGCGGAATCCCCACCCCTCCTGCACGGCGCTGCCGATGAAGGAGCCGATAGCAATGCCGAAGTTGTAGGATACCGGCTGTACGGAGGCGCACAGGCTGGAAGCGAAGGGGTAATCCTGCTCTGCCAGGGACAGCGCGTGCATCTGGGCCGGGGTGTTCAGCAGGTACATAAGCAGCCCCATAGCAAAGACCCCCGCAAGGCCCGCCCACCGGTTTCCCAGCAGCAGCGGCAGCAGGGCAAACAGCACCGCCTGGGCGGCGAAGGCCATGGGCAGGGTCCGGAGGCCGCCCCGCTCCCCCAGCCGGCCGGAGAGGAGATTGCTGGCGGCGCTGCACGCTCCCATCACCAGCAGCAGCGGGCTCACCGCCCCCGCTGGAAGCCCCAGTGTCTCTGTCAGGATCGGCGAGAGATAGGTGTACACGATATAGGTGGCGGAGGCGCTGCACAGGATCATCCCCACACACAGGGAGCATCGGGGGTCCCACAGGATGGAAAAGGACTTCAGAAGCCCGCTGTCCGCCTGTGCCGGCACCGCGGGCAGGGAGCGCAGCAGCAGAGGCAGCAGCGCTGCGCCCATAGCCAGGATCACGGCGAAGGTCCACCGCCAGCCCAGGATCTGGCACACGGCAGTGCCCAGGGGCACTCCCAGCACCGCTGCCACGGAAAAGCCACCGTATACCAGCGAGATGGCCCGGGCGGTCTGCTCCGGGGCGGCGACCTCCTTGGCATAGAGCATGGCCACCGCCGTCAGCGTACCGGACACCAGCGCCGCCACTACCCGGGTGGCATACAGCACCGCCACATTAGGAGCGGCAAAGCTTGCCGCGCTGGTGAGGAGGAACACCCCCATCAGCACCGCCAGCAGCTTCCGGCGGGAAATTCCGCCGGTAGCTGCAGTGATCACAGGCGTCCCCACCGCGTAGCAGGCGGCGAACACCGATACCAGCTTTCCCACTGCCGCCAGAGAGGTGTTCAGCCCCTCCGCGATCTCCGGCAGAATGCCCACAATCACAAATTCGCAGGTCCCCAGCACAAATCCCAGGGCCGCCAGCAGCAGTACCGCCCCAGGCAGCGGCTTTTTCGTCTGTTCCATGACACGGTTCTCCTTCTGTTTGCGTACACAGCTTTTCCCAAAAACAGCTTCCCCCAGAGTCGGCCTCCGCGGGAAGCCGGCGCCGGAGAAAGTCTTTCAGCAGTTCTCCGCCGTGAGGATGGGGCTCTCCGGATAGAAACAGTCCCGCTCCGGCGTCCGGTGCTCCACCACTGCGTCGAACAGCAGCGACAGGGCCTTGCGGCTCTGGTAGGTCAGGTTCTGGTCAATGATGAAGTCCAGCAGTCCCTCCCGCAGGAAGGTCCGCGTCTCCGGGCTGTTGTCGTGGGCCAGAACCCGCACCTGTCCCATCCGGCCGGCCCCGCGCAGGGCTTCCATGCACGCAGGCACGGAGCGGTTGGCCATATAGATATACTTCAGGTCCGGCTCTTCCGCCAAAGCGGCGGTCACCGCTGCCAGCGTCTCATCATAGTTGTCGTGGGTTTCTGCCACCCGGCAGTCCTCCTGCCGGAGCCCCCGCTCCGCAAGCCGCTCCAGAAAGCCGTCTGCCCGGCCCTTGTGTCCGGCGTAGCCGTGGTCGGCGTACACCAGCAGGATCCGGTCTCCGGGCCTGAGGAACTTGGCGGCGATGTCCCCGGCCACCCGGCCGGCGTGGTGGGCGTCCTCCCCCACGTAGCACAGCCGCCGGGCGCCTGCAATGTCGGAGTTGAAGGTCACCACCGGCATCCGCCGCTCCGCCAGGAGCTCCAGCTTCTGGCGCACCTGGGGGCAGTCCGCGGCGCACAGGGCGATCCCCTGGACCTCCTCCGCCAGCGTGTCCAGCAGGTGCAGGCAGTCCTCCATCCGCCCCTGGCGGTACGGGTGGATGGTGACGCTCACATTGTAGTCCTGACGGTCCTGCCGGAACTTCGCCACGCCAGCGGCCATGGCCTCGCCCACATAGCTCTCCCACGTGGGCTGGATGATAGCGAAATGCCGGGCCATGCCGCTGGTGGCCAGGGCGCTGGCCACCCGGTTTGGCTGGTAATCCAGCTCCTCCATCACCTCCAGCACCCGCCGCCGGACCTCCTCCTTCACATACGGCCGGTCGTGGAGCACCCGGTCCACCGTGCCGATGGAGACGCCCGCCCGTTCTGCGATCATCTTGATCGTTGCCCGCATGTCCCTTCACTCCCTTTCTCCGGCCCTTCCGCCGGTCATCTTGGTTTTCTTGAAAAAAATGTATACAAAACGCTTGACCTGTGCTATACTAGGGGCAGAATGGTGCGGCCTTCCGTGTCCGCCGGCGGCAGGCCGCCGGCTGTCGGAGCGCCGCGAGGCGTGCCTCTGCCGGGGCCGCGCCTTCGTTTCAGTATAACAAAGTGCGCGTCGAGAAGCAACTGCTTTTCCGCCCTTTTTTACACAGTTCCACAGTATTTCACTGGTGCGGAGCGCCGCTCCGCCTCAGTCAAATAAAACCCCATACGGTTTCAACGGAATGACGTGACCGAACCCCTGCCGGCGAAACGGGGCCGCGCAGGCTACGGGCGTCTCTTGTTTGCGTGCGCTCATTTTGCGCCATTTCCGCTGTTATGGGGGTATTTTACATATTTTTTCAAAGGAGTATCATCGATCTATGGCAGAAAAATTGAAAATCATCCCCCTGGGCGGTCTCAATGAGATCGGCAAGAACATGACCGCCTATGAGTACGGCGGCGAGATCATCGTGGTGGACTGCGGCATGGCCTTCCCCGGGGACGACATGTACGGCATCGACCTCATCATTCCCGACGTCAGCTACCTCATCAAGAACCGGGCCCGCATCCGGGGTCTGTTCATCACCCACGGGCACGAGGATCACGTGGGTGCCATTCCCTATGTGCTCAAGCAGTTGAACATGCCCATCTACTGCACCCGGTTCACCGCGGGGCTCATCAAGCTGAAGCTGGAGGAGCATGGGCTGGTGAAAAGCACCAAGCTCATCACGGTGGAGCCGGGCAAGAGCGTCCGGGCCGGCAAGTTCACTGTGGAGTTCATCCATGTGAACCACTCCATCGCCGACTCCGTGGCTTTTGCCATCCACACCCACATGGGCACCATCGTCCACACCGGCGACTTCAAGATCGACTCCACCCCCATCGACGGGGAGGTCATCGACCTTGCCCGCTTCGGCGAGCTGGGGAAGGAGGGCGTCCTGGCACTGCTGGCGGACTCCACCAATGTGGAGCGTCCGGGCTTTACCCCCTCTGAAAAGACGGTGGGCGCCACCTTCAAGCGCCAGTTCCAGGGATGCGAGGACCGGATCATCGTCACCACCTTCGCCTCCAACGTCCACCGAATCCAGCAGGTGCTGGATGCCGCCGCCGCCTTCGGCCGGAAGGTGGCCGTCACGGGCCGGTCCATGGAAAATATCATGAAGGTCTCCACAGAGCTGGGCTATATGAAGGTGCCCAAGAACACCCTGGTGGACATCAACCGGATCAAGGGCCTGCCCAAGAACAAGCAGGTCATCGTCACCACCGGTTCCCAGGGCGAGGAGATGAGCGCCTTGTACCGCATGGCCTTCTCTCAGCACAAGCAGGTGGAGATCGGCGCCGGGGACAAGGTCATCATCTCCGCCAGCGCCATCCCCGGCAACGAGGTGACGGTGTCCCGGGTCATCAACGAGCTGTTCCGCAAGGGCGTCAAGGTGGTCTATGATCGGGCCGACATGCTTCACGTGTCCGGCCACGCCTGCCAGGAGGAGCTGAAGATCATCCACGCCCTGACGAAGCCCCGGTTCTTCATCCCCCTCCACGGCGAGCAGCGGATGCTCCAGATCCACTCCCAGCTGGCCCAGGACATGGGCATGGACCGCAACCATATCGCCATTGCCGACAACGGCTCCGTCATCGAGATCACGGCCAAGACCATTAAGTTGGGCGGCACCGTTCCCTCCGGTGAGGTATATGTGGACGGCTCCGGCGTGGGCGACGTGGGCGCCGTGGTCATGCGGGACCGCAAGCGCCTGGCAGAAGACGGCATGGTGGTGGTGGTCCTGCCCATCTCCGCCCATGACGGCAACCTCCTCAGCGAGCCGGAGATCATCACCCGGGGCTTCATCTACGTGAAGGAGTCCGGGGACTTGATGAAGGAACTGCAGAGCGTGGCCCGGGACGCGGCGGAGAACGTCTCCCGCAAGCGGGGCCGGGATGACGGGGAACTGAAGGGTTCCGTCAAGTCCGCCGTCAGCAGCTACCTGTTCAAAACCACCAAGCGCAATCCCATGGTTATCCCCGTGGTCACCAGACTGTGACATACCAGATAACGGGTGTGCAGATAAGAGAGCCGCAGGGAAAGCGGCATCTCTTATCTGTTCGCTCTGATTCTTGATTTTCAGGGAGGTCTACATAACAATGGCACTGCAAGCCGCATTTCTCTTTCTTATCGGCGATGCCGATGAGACCACCCGCACCGTGGTATCCACCCCTAGCATCCATTTGAACGTGGTGGGCTGCAAGACCTACGCTGAGGCGGAGGCTGCCGCGAAGGAGCTGGCCGCCGGAGGCGTCACCGCTATGGAGCTGTGCGCCGGCTTCGGCAACGAGGGCATCGCCCGCATCCAGCGGGCCGTGGGTCCCGACGTGGCCGTGGGCGCGGTGAAGTTCGACTTCCACCCCGGCCTGGGCTTCAAGAGCGGCGATGCCCTGTTCGGCTGAGACGCATGAAAGCGGAAGGACTTTCGTCCTTCCGCTTTTTCTTTTTCCCGCACGGTCCGCAGGGAATGCAGAACTGCGGCACGCCACGTCCTGGCACCGGTGGAACCGGACAGTCTCATCCGCCGTCCGGCGGGTCCCGCCAGCTCATGCCTCATCTGCGGCGCGCCGGTACTTCTCCACCATCGTCCCATACTCCGGCATCTCCCGGAGGAAGGCGCAGTCCGGGTCTGCCTCCACCTGGTCCAGAAGGGGCTCCAGCAGCACCGACTGGGCCTCTCCGGCGGCCTCTTTGGTGGCCAGATGCCGGTACAGGGGCGAGGCACTCAGATCCCAAGGCACTGTCAGGCTATGCAGCAGCCGGTCCAGCAGGTCCAGCGCCGCCGGGCCGTCCTGCTCCGCCGCCGCCAGCTGGAAGGGGGCAGACAGCACTGCGTAATCGCTCAGGTCCAGGGCCTCTCCCGCCCGCCGGGCGGCGTCGCAAAAGCCCTGGGCCCGCTGCCGGTCCCCCTCTGCCTGGGCCATCTCGATCAGGGACAGCAGCGTGGTCTGGATGCCGTGGGCCCGGTCGAACAGCTCCCGCTCCAGCAGGGTCCAGGCCTCCTCGGTCCGCCCCTGCTTCCGCCGCAGGGCGGACAGCAGTTCCCGCTTGTCCCGGTGGGTGTTGGAGATCTGGTCCAACAGCGCCTCCGCCCGGTCCAGATCCCCCCGGGAGATGCAACGGCTCGCCACGGTATAGGTCGCCCACTCCCGGATTTTGGGGTCCGCGCTCTGGGCGGCCTGCTCGTACAGGCCCGCGACAAAGTCCTCCCGGCCGGGCCGGGCTGTCTCATCGGTGCCGGGAAACAGGGTCAGAAGCCCCTCCAGCAGCCCCGCAGCGCTGTATGCCAGCGCGTCGCTGTTGGGGAACTGGCGCAGCTTCTCCTCTGCCAGGGAAAAGGCCGCGCCGCACCCATCGGTCCGGGACACCTCGTACAGCCGGTTCAAAAACTCCGCGATCTCCGTCTCCGTCAAGTCCTCCTGAAAGGACAACAGTGTGTTCAGGTCCACCCGCAGCGTCCGGGCCAGCACCGGCAGCAGGGTGATGTCCGGGTAGGAGTTTCCCCTTTCCCATTTGTTCACCGCCGGGGCTGATACCCCCAGCTTCCCCGCCAGCTGCTCCTGTGTCAGCCCCAGTGCCGTCCGCCGGGTGCGGATAATCTCGTGGATCTGCATGGCAAAGCCCCCTCTTGTGATCTGTCCCCAGAATACCATCTCCGGCGGTGCGCTGCAATCGACAGGTGTTCAATTTTTCTGACGATCTTTTAACCGGCGGTTAATGGGTAAAAATCGCTGTAATCACTGTGCCCCAAACCGGGCTTCCGGGGCGCGCCTCTCATTGGGCGAACCTCCCCGCGTAGACAGGGCAGAACTCCAGACCGCCGCGGGCAATTCAGCGGGACGCAGACTGCACCTGACCCTCCCGGCCGCAGCAGGTCCCGACCGAAGCCCTTACGGCGCGGGTCTGTATGGGATCATGGGAATACGCTCTTCCGGCACCGGCTCCCATCGTCCCGGCAATGGACATGAAGGACTGCGCCCTCTGCCCAATTTGCAAAATACAGGCGCACAGCTTTTGCTGTGCGCCTGTACTGCTTTTCCCTCACTCCCCCTTGGGGTCCTCTGTGTCGAACACCGTCTTGGCGCTGGCAGCGAGTCCTGCCAGCCCCTGGAGCTCACTGGGAATGATGATCTTGGTGGCCTTGCCGTCCGCCACCTTCTGCATGGCTTCCAGAGCCTTCAGCTTCACCACCTGGTCATTGGGGGCGGCGGCATTCAGCAGCTTCAGGGAGTCCGCCAGGGCGGTCTGCACCTGCATGATGGCCTGGGCCTCCGCCTCGGCGGCCATGATGCGGGCCTCCTTCTCGCCCTCGGCCTTCAGGATGGCGGCCTGCTTGGCGGCATCCGCCTTGAGAATCAGGGACTGCTTCTCGCCCTCCGCTACCAGGATCTGGGACTGCTTCTGCCCCTCCGCCTGGAGGATGGACTCCCGGCGCTCCCGCTCCGCCTTCATCTGCTTCTCCATGGCGTTCTGGATCTCCTTGGGCGGGATAATGTTTTTCAGCTCCACCCGGTTGACCTTGATGCCCCAGGGGTCCGTGGCCTCGTCCAAAATGGCGCGCATCTTGGCGTTGATGGTGTCCCGGCTTGTCAGGGACTGGTCCAGTTCCATCTCGCCGATGATGTTCCGCAGGGTGGTGGCGGTCAGGTTCTCAATGGCGTTCATGGGCCGTTCCACGCCGTAGGTATACAGCTTCGGGTCCGTGATCTGGAAGTAGATCACCGTATCGATCTGCATGGTGACATTGTCCTTGGTGATGACGGGCTGGGGCGCGAAATCCGCCACCTGCTCCTTCAGGGACACCTTCTTGGCCACCCGCTCCACAAAGGGCACCTTCAGGTGCAGTCCCACGCCCCACACGGTCCGGAACGCTCCCAGCCGCTCCACCACATAGGCCTTGGACTGCTGGACGATGACGATGTTCCCGATCAGCAGGATCAGGATCAGCACCACCAGGATCAACAGCGGAACCCACTTGAGCACATCCATCATATTCACACAACCTCCTCTTTTTTATCAGGCGCTTTCTGCGCCGCTTCCACAATGAGCTTCACACCCTCCATCCGCCGGATCTCCACCCGGCTGCCCGCCGGGAGCACCGATCCGTCGGCGCTGCGGGCGGTCCAGGTCTTGCCGTCCACATAGACGGCGCCGGAGGCGCTGTCGTTGTCGATGGTCTCCGTGACTCTGGCGGTGCGGCCCAGCACCCGGTCCGCGTTGGTAGGCACAGCCCGCCCGGCGGAGAGCTTTTTCACCAGGGGCCGGGTGGCCGCCAGGGCCGCCGCCGACACCGCCAGGAACAGCACCAGCTGGATCAGGAGCCCCGCCCCCGCCATGGCGGCGATCAGACCCGCCACGGCGCCGGGCACAAACCAGATGGAGACCAGCCCGGCGGTCACCGCCTCCACCACGCCAAAGACCACGATGGCCGCAATCCACAATGCCGTCATTTCGCTGTCTCCGCCTCCTTTCAAATACAGCATACACAGGGCCACCAGGGCAGTCACTGCCGCCAGCCCCCCCACTCCGGCCCATTTGTTGGCCGGGGACAGGTTGCTCACAAAATCTCCCAGCGCCGTTTTCAGTGTCCGGGACTCCATCCGCTCCGGCGCCGCCGGCGTCTCTTGGCCGCCCAGGGGGACCTCCTCGCAGAACAGGTCATTCATGGTGACGCCGTAGCGGTTGCAGATATAGATGATCTTCTCAAGCTCCGGGTATCCCCGGCAGGACTCCCACTTGCTCACCGCCTGCCGGGAGACCTTCAGCTGGGCCGCAAAGTCCTCCTGGGTCATGCCCCGGGCCCGGCGGAGCTCCTGCAACCGCTCTCCAAATGCCATACGCCTCTCCTCTCTGTCTGTCATTTTAGCAGAACCGCCCCGCCGTTTCCACCAACTCTGCTTTGCATCCGGCAAAATCCCGTGCAACTTCAGGTTTCCGTCCGGGAAGTGCGGCTCCGGCGGCGTTTATCGTTATTGTATCATGCCCATTTTGCAAATACCATTTCATTTTGGTTACAAAACCTCCCGGCCCGCCGGCGGCAGTTGCGGCAAGAGCCGGCGGGCATCTCGACATTTTCCGCAGTCTGCATTATAATAGGAAAAACGCCCCGCTGAGGCGGAGGCAGCAAGGAGGATGTTCCATGCGTCAGCCAAGAAGTGCGAAGGCCAATCCTTTTCCATACAGAGGCAGCCTGGTCTGCTACCTGTCTCTGGATGCTGCGGGCAGTCTCACGCAGGTGGGTCACGATTTCTCCTCTGCCGCAGAGGCCTACCGCCGGGCCGCTGCCGGAGAGATCCGGCTCTATGCCGTCTGGCCCGGGGAATACAGCAGCGACCTCTTCGAGATTGACGATCTGAATGCATTTGCAGACGCTTTTGGCGTGGAGCGGCCGGACCCCCATGTCCACGATCTGGCGTGGACGCTCAGCCCGATGGATGACGGAACATCCCGCTATGCGAATGTGAATGTTGTCTTCCGCTGCGGCTGTACGCTGAGCAAGCAGAACATCAAAAAGTTCGCCAACGACATGCGCCGCCAGATGGGTTGGAATGTGGCGACTTCCACGGTACCGGGATGCCATGGCAGCGCCGACGGGCCGGAGGTCTACACCATTCGCGTGGAGCGCAGAACGCTGGGCCACGCCGCCCCCTGAGAGCCTCTCTTCCACCGGCTCCAATGAAAATCCACGGGCATCTGTATGCCCCGCCAAGGAGGAACCCCCATGAAATACACCATTCCCTGCCTCTTCGGGCTGGAGGCCCTGGTGGCCGACGAGCTGCGGCGGCTGGACCTGAAAAACGTCCGGGCCGAAAACGGCCGGGTCCACTGCGACGGCGGCCCGGCGGACATCCCCCGGCTGAACATCAACCTGCGCTGCGGTGCCCGGGTGCTGGTGGAGCTGGCCAGCTTCCCGGCCCCGGATTTCGAGGCGCTGTTTCAGGGCGTGGCCGCCATCCCCTGGGAGGATTGCATCCCCCGGGACGGGGAGTTCCCGGTGAAGGGCTACTCCATCTCCTCCCAGCTCCACTCCGTCCCCGCCTGCCAGGCCATTGTGAAAAAGGCCGCTGCCAAGCGGCTTGGCCAGGCCTACGGCTGCGAGACCCTGCCGGAGACCGGGGACCGCTATCAGATCCAGTTCGCCCTCATCAAGGACACCGCAGCCGTGTACCTGGACACCTCCGGCGACGGACTCTACAAGCGGGGCTACCGGGCCCACAACAACGGCGCCCCCCTGCGGGAGACGCTGGCCGCCGCCCTGGTGCTGCTCTCCCGCTACCGGGGGAGGGATCCGTTCTGCGACCCCTTCTGCGGCAGCGGCACCATTCCCATCGAGGCGGCGCTGATCGCCAAAAACCGGGCCCCAGGCCTGGACCGGCGCTTTGCCGCCCAAAAGTGGCAGAGCCTCCCCGCCAAGCTGTGGCTGGACGCGGCCGAAGAGGCCATGGATCAAGAATTCCACGGCCAGTACGACATCTGGGGCGGGGACATCGACCCCAGTGCGGTGGAGTTGAGCCGCCACAACGCGGAGCTGGCGGGGGTGGACGACTGCGTGCGCTTCGAGGTGGCGGATGCCGGAAAGTTCCACCGGGACAGCGACTACGGCCAGCTGGTGACCAATCCGCCCTACGGTGAGCGGCTGCTGGAAAAGAGAGAGGCGGAGGCCCTGTACCGCTCCTTCGGCAAAGCTGCCCGGACATTGCCGGCGGGCTGGCGCGTGCTGGTGCTCTCCTCCCACACAGAGTTTGAGCGCGCCTTCGGCCGCAGCGCGGAGAAGAAACGCAAGCTCTACAACGGCATGCTCAAATGCGACGCCTTCTTCTACCACGGAGGCGCAAAGACAGAGCCAGACAAAGGTTAAAAGACAGGAGAGATCGCCGCTGACAGTCCTCATCTTTCATCTCTTCACTCTTATCTCATATTTCGCCAAGGGGGGCCTGTCATGCGCCATGTCTTTTTGATCAACCCCCATGCCGGGAAGCAGGACCAGACTGCCCGCATCCGCGCCCTGGCGGACCGTCTGGCCGCGGCCCACAATCTGGACTGCCGGTGCCTGCTGACGGACCGCCCCGGCGGAGCGGAGGTCCTCTCCCGCGCCTTGGCAGAGGCTGGGGAGCCGGTGCGCATCTACGCCTGCGGCGGGGACGGCACCGTCCACGAGGCGGCCAACGGCATCGCCGGGTTTCCCAACGCCGCCATGACGGTAATCCCCGCCGGCACAGGCAACGACTTTCTGAAGAACTTCGGCCCGGACGCTGTAAAATTCTCCGACCCGGAACATCTGTGGGACGGGCCGGAATTCCCCCTGGATCTCATCGACTGCAACGGCCGCCTGTGCCTCACCATCGCCTGCAGCGGCATTGACGCCCGCATTGCCGACACCGTCCACCGGTACGGAAATGTGCCGGGCCTCTCCGGCCGGGGGAGTTACCTGCTGTCCGTGGCGGTGAATTTTCTCTTCAAGCCCATCGGCCGCCGGTGGCGGGTGGAGCTGGACGGGGAGGTCCTGGAGGATGACTTCGCTCTGGTGTCCATGTGCAACGGCCGGTACTACGGCGGCGGCTCCATGCCGGTGCCGGAGGCCCGGATGGACGACGGAGTGCTGGAGACCATCCTGGTGAAAAACGTGCCGAAGCGCACCTTCGCCCGGTTGTTCCCGGCCTACTCCGCCGGGGAGTATTGGAAATTTCCCCACATCGCCCGAATGGTGACGTCCCGGCAGGTGGTGATCACCGCCAGCCCCGGGGAGGCGGACATCGTCACCTGTCTGGACGGGGAGAGCCTCCGGAGCCGGGAGGTGCGGCTGGTACTCGCGGAGAAGCGGGTGAACTTCTTCGGGCCGAAGGGGTGCAGTCCCAATGCCGCGGCAGGATTTGACCGAAAGCCAAGGAAGCGTCGATATTCCACAGCTTTTCTGCTATTATAGGCATCCTACGATCATTCAACCACTGCGCCTCGGCACGGTATAATAGTCAACTAGAATAATTGATAAATAGAGGCCAGGACACACCCGAAGGAGGTGTCCTGGCCTCTTAATTTTTCATTCAGTGCTTTCCTGCTTCCATTTATGGCTTGTCGTATCGGAATGCAGAAACGATATAGGCAATTCTTGATGTTCCGTAAGGCACAATTCCCCCCATAACCAACCAGATAAAGGCATATTCCCTTGTCAGGCCAAAGGCAATCATGCCGGCTATAATGGTCATAAATGAAGCGTACAGTGCGACCCGAAATGCTTTTTCAGCGCATTTCAATTCGATATACTGATTTCTCTCATCCTGCTCCGCAATCATATCCTCTTCCGTTTTTTTAGGTTTCAGAAGGGAAATACCGACCAGCAGAACAATAATAAAGAGAGCAACCCCTGCGATAGCTTTTTGCGAGGTTGTGAACGCGGTAATATCACCCAGATAAAAGCTGCCGAAGGCAGCCAATACCAAGAGCAGGCCCAGCATCTTACCCTTTCCGCCAAATAATTGCATAGTTATTTTTCCTCCGCTCCCTCGTCCTCGCCGTCAATATGCAGGGCCATTACCACGTGATAAAAAGCTGCAAGTAAGCAGATACCTATGCCGATAACCGCCTTTGGAATACCATGCGTAGCCTCGGTAAATATACAAAATCTTGATATTCCAATACCAACGGCAAGCAGTAATAATAAAATCCCCCGGATAAACATTTTCTTATTTGTGATCTTCATCCTGATTTTCCTCACATTCTACATTTTCTTTCAAGCAGCACAACTCTTCAACGGTCGTATGAAATACCTGTGCGATCTTGTAGGCCAGAACAAGCGATGGATTGTATTCGCCTCTTTCTATGGAATTGATCGTTCTTACTGTCACACGAACCCGGTTCGCAAGCTGCTGCTGCGTCAATCCTGCGGCAGTTCGCAAATCCTTGATAATCGTTTTCACGCTCCTCACTCCTCAAATAGGAAGTTAACTTCTTAGGAAGCTGACTTCATATTAAACTAGGGCAGCGAAAATGTCAAGAGAAATTTTAAGAAGCTTACTTCCTATTGAACAGTGAAAAAGCCATAAAAATATTGCATTAAAGGCGCGTCAGCCTCCGCTCCTGTCCATGGCGGCTTGCCGTTCATCTCGACCATTGACCGAGGCCGGATGCTGTGTTGAAAAATTTTTCAGGGAGGTATGGGATAACCCGCAACAACAGCATATAAAGAAACCTCGTATTATACGGAACACTTGATAAAAAGCAAAAATTTCTTCGTATTTGGAAACTTTTTCCCGTGAATTGTGCAGTATTTGCGCCGGTGAAAATCGTATCCGTGAAGAATGCGTAACCCCAAGCAGAGCTGTTTCATGCGGCACAGCGAGATGTGAAGCCGTCAGTCCGCCTGAGGCAGCCGTTTGGGCAGAAAGCTGGTCATGACAGTTGAATTCTCCTGTCCAGCAGGACGGCTCCCATGCGCTCCCCTTCTGAGAGGGAGATTTTTTCGGAATTCACAAATTCTTCATAGATACCCCCTTTACAAATGGAAAACATTGCGCTATGATAGCAGCGTTAGCACTCGAATGATATGAGTGCTAACGCTGAACTTGTTTTTCAAATTTTTATTTCTATAAGGAGGAACCCCATTATGAAACTCACTCCGCTCGCAGACCGTGTCATTCTGAAGATGGTGGAGACCGAGGAGACCACCAAGGGCGGCATTATCCTCACCGGCAGCGCCAAGGAGAAGCCCTCCGTGGCGGAAGTCATCTCCGTGGGTCCCGGCGGCAACGTGGACGGCAAGGACGTTGTCATGACCGTGAAGCCCGGCGACAAGGTCATCACCAGCCAGTACGCCGGCACCAAGGTCACCCTGGAGGACGTGGAGTACGTGGTTGTCCGTCAGAACGACATTCTGGCGATCGTGGAATAAATCTCCCGCTCCCGCTTGCAATCAGGAATCGGAAATTGTGGAACCGCCTGCAACGGCCAATTTCAAATCGTTTGGCTCTGCCGGACGCCAAAATTCCCAATTCCTAACTCCCCATCCCTAATTTATGAAACATGAAGCTCTATTACAGGAGGTTTGATTACTATGTCTAAGCTCATCAAGCGCGGCGACGAGGCCCGGAAGGCCCTGGAAGCCGGCGTCAACTCTCTGGCCGATACTGTCAAGATCACCCTGGGTCCCAAGGGCCGGAACGTGGTTCTGGACAAGAAGTACGGCGCTCCCCTCATCACCAATGACGGCGTGACCATCGCCAAGGAGATCGAACTGGACGATCCCTTTGAGAACATGGGCGCCCAGCTGGTGAAGGAGGTCTCCACCAAGACCAACGACGTGGCCGGCGACGGTACCACCACCGCCACCCTGCTGGCCCAGGCCATGATCCATGAGGGTCTGAAGAATCTGGCCGCCGGCGCCAATCCCATCGTGGTGAAGAAGGGCATGGCCAAGGCCGTGGAAGCCGCGGTGGCCGAGGTCAAGAAGCAGGCCAAGACCGTGGACGGCTCCAAGGACATCGCCCGTGTCGGTGCTGTGTCCTCTGGCGACGAGGAGATCGGCAAGCTGATCGCCGACGCCATGGAGAAGGTCTCTGCCGACGGCGTCATCACCATTGAGGAGTCCAAGACCGCCGACACCTATTCCGAGGTCGTGGAGGGCATGCAGTTTGACCGGGGCTATATCACCCCCTACATGGCCACCGACATGGAGAAGATGGAGGCCAACCTGGACGATCCCTATATCCTGATTACCGACAAGAAGATCTCCGTCATCGCTGACATCCTGCCCATCCTGGAGCAGATCGTCCAGTCCGGCAAGAAGCTGCTGATCATCGCGGAGGACGTGGAGGGCGAGGCCCTGTCCACCCTGATCGTGAACCGTCTGCGCGGCACCCTGAACGTGGTGTGCGTCAAGGCTCCCGGCTTTGGCGACCGCCGCAAGGAGATGCTGCAGGATATCGCCATTCTGACCGGCGGCACCGTGATTTCCGAGGAGGTCGGTCTGGAGCTGAAGAGCGCCACCATGGATATGCTGGGCCGCGCCCGCCAGGTGAAGGTCACCAAGGAGAACACCACCATCGTGGACGGCGCCGGCGACAGCCAGACCATCAAGGATCGCGTGGGCCAGATCCGCACGCAGATCTCCACCACCACCAGCGACTATGACAAGGAGAAGCTGCAGGAGCGGCTGGCCAAGCTGGCCTGGCGGCGTGGCCGTCATCAAGGTCGGCGCTGCCACCGAGACCGAGATGAAGGAGAAGAAGCTCCGCATCGAGGACGCGCTGAACGCCACCCGCGCCGCTGTTGAGGAAGGCGTTGTGGCCGGCGGCGGCACCATCTTCGTGAACGTGATCCCCGCCGTGGAGGCTCTGCTTTCCAGCGTGGAGGGCGACGAAAAGACCGGTGTCCGCATCGTGGCCAAGGCCCTGGAGGCTCCCATCCGTCAGATCGCTGCCAACGCCGGTCTGGATGGCTCCGTGATCCTGGAGAAGGTCCGCACCTCCGGCAAGACCGGCTACGGCTTTGATGCCTACAAGGAAGAGTACTGCGACATGGTCTCCGCCGGCATCATCGATCCCGCCAAGGTGACCCGCAGCGCCCTGGAGAACGCCGCCAGCGTCTCCGCCATGGTGCTGACCACCGAGTCTCTGGTGGCCGATAAGCCCGAGCCCCCCGCTCCCGCTGCCCCCGCCGGCGGCGAGATGGGCGGTATGTACTAAGTGCAAAAAACATCAAGCCCCCTGGCTTTCGCCAGGGGGCTTTTCTCGTGGAGACTCGGCTTGTCGGCGGAGCACAAGCATCAAGCATTGAGTCCTCCACTGCGCCTTCGAGCGGGGTGAGCCGGAGTCGGGAATCGCTTGCGTTCCGGCTATAACGCCGGAATACAGGATACGAAGCTTGTGATGGCAGGAAAGTGGGGGTGACAGGCTTTGCAGCGGCGCCCCGCTTCCACCAGCGGCACAGATGCTGCACATACTGAGTACCAGCAACCATTAAGCCCTTTGGCTTTACAGCCACAGGGCTTTTTCTCGTACGCTGGGGTTCCATCAGCGTTGCCCTCCCCTGCCCATACTCTGGAAACCGCAGTCGGCATGCGTCATGGGCTATGCCTCTGCTCATGTCTGTCCGACCTGATACTTCTTCAGCAGCCGCCACAGTGTCCCCCGGCTGATCCCCAGTTTTGCCGCCGTCTGCGTCCGGTTCCCGCCGCATTCCTGAAGAACGGCCAGCAACTCCTCATAGGACAGGTCGATCCTGGTATGGGCGGCCTTCGGCATCAGCGGCGGGCACGGGGGCGGCGTCTCGGGAGAGGCGGCACTCTCCAGCAGATGGGCGATCAGGCCAGATACAGAGACGCCAGGCCGGTAAAGCACCGCCAGCCGCTCACAGAAATTCTGCAGCTCCCGGATGTTTCCCCGCCAGGGGCAGCTCTGCAGCAGACGGCAGTCGCCATCGCTCAGTTCCAGCGGACAGCCGTCGCCCTCCCGAGCCTGGAAGTTCCGAAGGAAGCTCTGCGTCAGCAGCGGGATGTCCTCCTGCCGCTCCCGCAGCGGGGGCAGGTTCAGCTGCAGGACATACAGGCGGTAATAGAGATCGCTGCGGAATTTACCTGCCCGGACCAGCGACTCCAGGTTCTTGTTGGTGGCCGCGATCACCCGGATATTGATGGGAGTCACCTGACTGTCCCCCAGCCGCATGATCTCCCGCTCCTGCAGGACCCGCAGCAGCCGCCCCTGAAGTCCCAGGGGGATCTCCGAGATCTCGTCCAAAAAGATGGTGCCGTTGTGGGCGATCTCAAACAGGCCCGGCTTACCGCCCCTGGTGGCGCCGGTGAAGGCGCCCTCCACATAGCCGAACAGCTCGCTCTCCAGCAGGTTCTCCGGCAGGGCGGCGCAGTTGATGGCTACGAAGTTGTTCTGTGACCGACGGCTCCAGGCGTGGATGCTCTGGCTCAACAGCTCCTTTCCGGTACCGGTCTCCCCCACCACCACGATGTTGGAGTCCGTCTGGGCAAAGGCCTTGGCCTCCTGGATACAGGCTATCATCCGCGGGCTGCGGGTGATGATGTCCCCGAAGGTGTACTTGGCCTTGTGTCCCTTGTAGTGGAGCTTTTTGCGCAGCTGGTCCTCCGTGGTCTGGATCTGCGCGGCGTTCAGCAGGGAAACCACAGTTCCAGCCCGGAGGCCGTGCATCATCATGTTTTTCGTTTTGACGGACAGGTGGGTGTTTTTGTAAGCGATAATCTCGTCCGTGTTCTCCGTCGCGGACACGATGCGGCTCAACGCCGGGGTGGAGAACACGGAGGATGCCGGCTTTCCCAGATACTGTTCCCGGCGGGAGAGCTGCAAAATCTGGATGGCAGCTGGAACCGGGCCGTATTTCTGCCGCAGCTACAGCAGGATATTGACAATGTCCGTTCCGTTGATAATCAGTTCGATCACCCGGATAGAGAGGGAGCGGCAGCACAGGTCCAGATAGATGGCACCCCGAGCGATCATGGTGTCGCAGTCCGGCCACTGCGGCAACAGCCCGGATACCCCGGCCGATGACGCCTCTTCGGAGGATGGCGGCACTGACTGGCCCACCAAATCCATCAACATGATCGTTCCCATGGGCGCCGGGGGCGACACTGACTTTAATGCCCGCACATATGCAAAATATCTGGAGGATGTGTTGGGTGAGACCGTAGTCGTCACCAATATCACCGGCAATGGCGGAGCGCTGGGTTCCGAGGAAGTCAAGAACGCCTCTCCCGACGGTTATACCTGCCTGTTTTATCACACCTGCCTGAATATCAACCAGGCCACCGGCATTGCCGACTACGGTTCCGAGGCATTTGAGACCGTGGCTGTGGTGGGAAAGAGTTCCGGCGAGGCCGTGGTCGTGCGGACCGACGCCATGTATGATGAGCTGAAGGCCGCCCCCACGGCACCGGGCTTCCGGGAGATCATGATCCCCGGGGAGATCGAGTTCCATCTGACCCGGCAGGCGGAGCGGGAGGGTATCGACATCAGCCCCGCCATTGAGCAGGACTTCGCGGATCTGGCCGCCAGGTACGGCGTCCCGCTGGAACTGCTGCAATCCTGCTGACTTTCCAGTGGAATCGGCTGTCCCCCGGCCCCTGCGGGCCGGGGGACACACAGACAGGAGGAATGAAATGCACATCGTCATTTTGGACGGATACACGGAAAACCCCGGCGATCTCAGCTGGGGAGAATTGGAGAAGCTGGGAGACCTGACGGTTTACGACCGCACCAGCCTCACCGATGAGGACGAGATCATCTCCCGGATCGGCGGTGCGGAGGTGGTCCTCACTAACAAGACCCCCATCTCCCGCCGAGTGATGGACGCCTGTCCCTCCATGCGCTTCATCGCCATGCTGGCCACCGGCTATAACGTGGTCGACATAGCCTGCGCAAAAGAGAAGGGCATCCCTGTCTCCAACGTGCCGGTCTACGGCACCCATTCCGTCAGCCAGTTTGCCATCGCCCTGCTGCTTGAAATCTGCCATCACATCGGTTATCATAATGATACGGTAAAGAGCGGGAAATGGGAACAGTGCCCGGACTGGTGCTACTGGGACTACCCCCTGATCGAGCTGGCGGGAAAGACATACGGCCTGCTTGGCTGCGGGAACATCGGCATCCACACTGCCGCCATCGCATCGGCCCTGGGGATGCATGTCATCGCCTACGACATGCGCCAGCGGGACGAAGCTCTGCAGCTGGGGGTGGAGTACGTCTCCCTGGACGAACTGTTCGCCCGGTCCGACGTTCTGGGCCTCCAAATGCCCCTGTTCCCCTTCAACACCGGCATCATCAACCGGGAGAACATCGCCAAGATGAAGGACGGGGTCATCATCATCAATAACAGCCGGGGCCAGATGGTGGTGGAGCAGGACCTGGCGGACGCCCTGAACTCCGGCAAGGTGGCGGCCGCCGGGCTGGATGTGGTGTCCACAGAGCCCATCCGGGGCGACAACCCCCTGCTGACCGCCAAGAACTGCATCCTCACCCCCCATATCTCCTGGGCCCCCAGGGAGAGCCGCCAGCGCATCATGGACTGCACCGTGGACAACGTGCGGGCCTACCTTCAGGGCGCCCCCATCAACGTGGTCAACCCGTGACCGGACCGGGGCGGGCCTTCCGCCCGCCCCGCGCATCCAGAGAGGAGGAAACTCATGTCAAAGTGGATTCTCATGCCGGACTCCTTCAAGGGGACCATGTCCTCCCTGGAGATCTGCCGGCTGATGCGGGAGGCCCTTCTGCGCCACGTGCCGGATGCAGAGGTGGTCTCCATTCCCGTGGCGGATGGCGGCGAGGGGAGCGTGGAGGCGTTTCTGGCCGCCATGGGCGGCCACCGGGTAGAGGTGCCCTGCACCGGTCCGGATTTTCGTAAGATCTCTGGTTTTTACGGTCTGCTGGCCGATGGCTACATCGCCGTGATCGAGATGGCCGCCGCCGCAGGCCTGCCCCTGATGGAAGGCCGTCTCTGTGCTGAGGGAGCCACCACCTACGGCGTGGGAGAGCTGATTCTGGCGGCGATCCGGGACGGCGCCAGGCGCATCATTCTGGGCCTGGGCGGCAGTGCCACCAACGACGGCGGCTGCGGCTGTGCCGCCGCTCTGGGCGTCCGCTTTCTGGACGGCACCGGGGCGGAGTACGTCCCCGTAGGCGGCACGCTGGACCGGCTGTGCCGGATCGACATGTCCCATCGCTCCCCCCTGCTGAACGGTGTGGAGATCGTGACCATGTGCGATGTGGACAACCCCCTCTGCGGTCCCAATGGCGCCAGCGCCGTCTTCGGCCCCCAGAAGGGGGCCGACCCTGATATGGTGACCCGTCTGGACCGGAATCTGCGCCACCTGTCGGAGGTGATCCGCCAGGACCTGGGCCGGGAGATCGCAGACCTTCCCGGTGCTGGTGCCGCCGGCGGCATGGGAGCCGGTGTGATGGCCTTCCTGGGCAGTCGCCTGCAGATGGGGATCGAGACAGTCCTGGACACAGTGGGCTTCGATGCCCTGCTGCCTGGTGCCACCGCGGTCCTGACCGGCGAGGGCCGTATCGACTGTCAGAGCCTTCGGGGCAAGGTGGTCATCGGCATCGCCCACCGGGCCCGGCAGGCACGGGTCCCGGTGGTGGCCGTGGTGGGCGACGTGGCCCCCGGCGCGGAGGACGCCTATCAAGAGGGCGTCACCGCTATCGTGTCCACCAACCGTCGCGCCGTGCCCTGGGAGGTAGCCCGCCAGTCCGCCCGGGCAGATCTGTGCGCCGCCCTGGAGGATCTCTTCCGGCTCTACAATGCGTTCCGGTCCGCCCGATGACATGAGTGGATTTTTGAAAAGACGGTGCCGGGCGGCAGGAGCCGCCCGGCCTCATTCCCACCGTATCCGGGCTGCCGGCCTCGGGGCACCCTGCCAGCGGCAGCGAGTCTCTCCTCTGCTTCCGGTTTTTTGAAATTTTTCATTTTTTTCGAAGAAACGCTTGACAAACGCCGCCGCCTTCTGGTATAGTAATTGATGCCCGTTCGGGTTAGACATTTGGCGGCATAGCTCAGTTGGCTAGAGCATGCGGTTCATACCCGCAGTGTCCCCGGTTCAAATCCAGGTGCCGCTACCAGATCCATGAAGCGCCCCGGCGCTTCATGGACTTCCAAATGGCCCGTTGGTCAAGTGGTTAAGACACGGCCCTTTCACGGCTGTAACATGGGTTCGAATCCCGTACGGGTCACCATCCCATAGGACGCCGTTGTGCACGGCGTCTTATGGGCAGAAAAAATCACATATCCGTATGGAGGCTTAGCTCAGCTGGTTAGAGCGCCTGCTTCACACGCAGGAGGTCACTGGTTCGAGTCCAGTAGTCTCCACCAAAAAGTTCCTGATTTCGCAAGAAATCAGGAACTTTTCTTTTATTTTGCGTCAAAAAGATTTGCTTTAATTTTTTGCTTTTTCTCCGACCAATACACTGACCAATACGGAGATAGATGGGAAGAAAATTCATTGACGCCAGGTGAAGCCCTTATCCATCTGGTACAATTTTACTTTGCCTTGTGCAGTTGAAAAGTATAAAAATATTATTTAACTTAAGGTGAGTGAACCCTTCTGAATTCTATATGATTAGTTGAAATACTTGTTTTTGTAACACAACATCTGTATAATATCTTTATCTTAATGAAGGGTAGGCAATGTTGTGAAGAATTCATGTAGAGACTGCAACGATCGGCCAACTCAATTAGAGAAATTAAATGAACTAATAGAAAAAGCCAAGTCATATTCTGTAGTACTTATAACTGGTGTTATCATAATTGGCATCCTTATGGTCTTTTGGTGCAGTATAGCCCATAAAGAGATTCCGGGATTATCCGAAATGAACCAGTTTGTTAGCATCGTTCTGGGGGTCGTCGCAACTATTGTAAGTATCGTTTCAATGCTTTTTAGTTTTTATGGGCTTGAAAAAACAGAAGAATCCGAGCGCAGGCAAAGTGAGGTCCTGCAAAGAATTTTATCTATCGAAGAAGATACCCGAAGATCTGCTAAAGCAATTGAAAGTTCAATGCAGACAAGATTAAAGGATGCAAACGTCATCTCTCGTGATAAGGAAAACACAGGAGAAGATGAAAATATTCAGGTAGATACCGATGATATTTGATGCCATTTAAGTTTTGGGGAGTTTATAATGAATTCTACTAATTTCAATCAGTTATTATGCAAAAACATATCGGAAAACGGTGAAGATATATCGGGGATCTTTGACACTTTGGTATGTGAGCGGGGGAAAAATCGATTTTTTATTTGTGTATTCTTTAATCAAATAATAGAACCTCAAGAGCGATTTGAAGAATATTATTACCGAATTGTTTTAAGGTACCTTGGCAAAAGTCGTGCAGATACAAAACACTATCGCATTGATAGTGGTATACTTTGGAATGATATACATGAAGATGAAAATACGACAGACCAAGATCGACTAATGCATCATCATACGACACGTCCAGGGTACTTCGGAAGGTTATCTATTGACTATGGTTTTGATTTTGATGTGCAAGGAGACTACGAAGTTGATTTATATGTCAAAAAGATGAGTGATGACGACACACAGGAACGCTGTGACCAGATTCCAGTTAGAAATTTAAATTTAGTTTCGATATCCCCATTTCAAGTGATTTTTCAAGATGCCTAATATGTAAGCAAGCATTTAATACACTTTAACTCCAGTTTTTTCATATGCAGGATTCTCAATATACTTCCATTTTAATTGAGACTATCCAAGCAGCAGTAATCTCCCCACAATGAGTTTAATCGGTTTTTCTGTGTTTATTGGTATTTTAATTAGTATCATAAAATACCTACTCTGCTGCTAAAGCGATCACATCGCCCATCGTATCCGCCGCTTCCCGCATCATGTCCGGCGTGGCGTGGGTGTAGGTGCTGAGAGTGAAGCCCGCACTGTAATGCCCCAGGGTGCTGGACAGGGTCTTCACATCCACCCCGTTCTTCAGAGAGAGCGTGGCGAAGGTATGCCGGAGATCGTGGAACCGGATGTGCTCGGTGCCGATGGCTTTCAGGATCTTCTCGTGGGTATGCCGGAAGGAGTCCGGATCGAACATCCCACCCGTCTTGGGCGACGGGAACATGTAAGGATTCCCCGGATGCTTCTTGTGCTCCTCCACCAGCAGGTCCACTGCCTGCTGCGAGACCGGCAAGACGCGGATGGAATTGTGGGTTTTGGGCTGGCTTACTACCAGTTCTCCCTTAGTGCGCGTCACCTGCTTCGTGATGGAGATGGTTCGGTTCTCCACGTCTAGGTCCGTCCAGAGGAGGGCCAGCAGTTCTCCCCTTCTCAGTCCCGTGGTCAGTTCCAGGTAGAAGGGTGCCAGTAGCCCACGCTTGTCTGCCTCCATCAGATAGGGGTGGATCTTCTCTTCCGGCAGGACCTTCATCTCCCGCTTCTCCATCTTTGGCAGTTTGCAGCCCCTGGCGGGGTTTACCAGGATCAGCCGCTCCGCCACGGCTTGTTCCAGGCAGTTGTTCAGCAAGGTATGGATGCCATGGACCACCCGGACGCTCAGGCCCTTGTTCTTCAGTTCGATGTGCTGGTACCGCTGCACCCGTCCGGTCTTCTGGAGATCATTGTAGAACTTCTGGATCTGGATCGTGGTGAGCTTGTCCAGCTTGATGTCTCCCAGTTCGGGGATGATGTGGTTGTTGATGTAGTTTAGATAATAGTCCTTGGTGTTCTCCCGAAGCCGGGGCTCGGCATAGACTTCATACCACATCTGCACCCAGCTTTGTACCGTGTGGGTACCGCTTCGGTTCATGTCCAGTCGCTGGCTGTCTGCAATGGCCTTTTTCAGCTTCTCCTTGACCTCTGCCTGGGTCTTCCCCAGGACATTCTTAATTTTCTGCTTTCCGGTCGCCGGGTCATAGGAGGCCGTGTAGAACCCCTCCCACCGGCCATCCTTCCGTTTGCGGATGCTGCCTTCGCCGTTGGCGCGTTTCTTTCCCATCCATCATCTCTCCCTTCCTGCCAACTCACAGGCCCGCTGCTCGTCCTCGTTTTCAAAGTTGTACGGCGGCTGGTCCGCCAGCAGCTCCTGCTGGATGCCTTGAGCCAGGCGGTAGCCGGAGATGAAGTTGTTCAGGCAGGCTTCCTCCCGCAGAGCATCTTCCAGATCCGCCATCTTCAGGAGCAGCTTCCGTTCCGGCTCATTCAGCAGACGGGAGAGCTGCCTGTAGGTCCGTTCAATCTTTCTGTCCAGATACTCCGCCCTCCGGGATGTCGTCTCGAACCTGTAGCAGAGGGCTTTCATATAATCACGCATGATGTGCCACCTCCTGTCAATAATCAATAGCCACCCCAACGGGGCAGAGTTATCAATTTGTTAGCAAAGCGCCGTTTTACTGGGTCTCCTGCTTTCCCATATTCCGCTTAATCCATTCCCGGAGTTCATCCTTGGGGATTACGATACGGGTGCCGATTCTCAGTGCAGGAAAGCCTTCGGAACGAGCTAGCTCATAAGCCCCGGCACGGGAGATTCCCAGCGCCGCTGCCATCTCCGGAACCGAAAGCATCAGCGGCAGCTCTTCGTAAGATTTGAATATTTCTTTTTTCACTGGATATCCTTTCTCCTCTCCCGCCGTGGGAGAGGTTTTTATTTGTTATGCTTCGTCTTGTTGATTTATTTCCCCACCATCCGGTGAAGGGATCCATCCGCAGGAGTTGCAACGTGGCCAATAGGTGTTTGCATCTTACCATCCCTTCATGGTCATACCGCCCCAGGTCTGCGTTTGTTCTTCCTCATGATCATCAGGCTGGTGGCCCAGAGCGATCCGCATCTTCTGGAGCTCCTGCATTCGCTTGCGATCGATGTGCAGCCTTGGCTGTACAGGAACGGTTGGCGCATTGTCCCGGAAGATATTGCTCATGTGGTAGAGCAGGCGGGGCACCGTCAGCAGCAGTTCCGGACGCTGCCACTGCTCCTGCCGTTCCAGAACATACTGGGCGTAGGGGTGACCATACGCATCCGCCATCCGAAAGCAGTTCCAGGCTGCTTCTTCGTCTTTGGGGACACCGTTTCCGGTGAGGTACAGCTTCCCCAGCAGATAGTTCGCCCAGGGATGATTGTTGTCAGCGGCGTGTCGGAGATACTCCGCCGCTTTGACTGCGTCCTTTTGCACGAACTTGCCCGTTAGGTATTCCTTGCCCAGGCGATAAGCAGCATCAGAGTTTCCGCTTCGAGCTGCGCTCTCCAACCATCGGAGGCCATCATCAACGTCATGCTCCTCCGGATCATCAGAGAGATATAGTTTGCCGAGAGCATACTGGGCTACCGGCAGATTTCGCTTTGCCGCCAGTTCCAACCAGTAGGTGGCTTGTTTTGCGTCCGGCAGCAGCAAGCCGCCATCCCGGTACAGCAGTCCCAGGAAGTACTGGGCGTGGACATCACCGTACTCTGCCAGCCGCTCCAGATCTTCCACTGCCTCATCCCGCTGATCCAGCGGCAGCTTGCTGTCTTCGATCCTGGCACGCAGCCGCAGGCAATCATAGGAAACCTCCCAGTTTTCCACCCACTCGCCCTGCTCTTCCATCTTCTTGTCTTCGAATATCATTACACCCAGACGAATATTCTCCGCCTCCCGGATGACGGCATTCCTGATGGCCCGGAACTCTTTCTGCTTTGACAGTGGCGGACGCTGCTGTTTCTTCCCCGAGTAGAACTCGTTCACCTGACACTGGAGATCCCACCATTTCTGATAGCACTTGTTGACGACAGGGATGTGCTCCAGCTGATCCACGATCGCATCCACTTGCCGCTTCATGGGCCTCGGAAGGTAGCCATAGGACTTCTTGCCTTTGACCTCGCCCAGTTGCTGGGACAGCTTCCAGATCATCTGCTCCGCCTGGGTGTGCTCACAGATTGTATTCCGCATCTGCCGGGACAGCTCCAGCATGACTTTCCGAGTTTCACGAACCAGCTCGTCCCGTGAGACGGACTTCTGCTCATAGACGTGGAGCAGTTCCTGTTGGAAGATATCATTTGTGAGTTGTGACCGGATTGATCGAATGCCATCCCGGTCGAGGTGAGCTTGTCCCGGTTTTACCGACCAGGCCATCAGGTGAACGTGAGGATGGTGGCCTTCATCATGGAACGCCGCGTACCACCGGAAGTCTTGCGGCAGGATGTGCATGGCTGCCGCGATGTCGTTGCGGTGAGCAAGGAGCAAAGCCCGCCATGCCTGCGCATTGTTGTAGCCGAGACGCTCTGCGTCCTCCCGGTGCAGGGATAGGATGTGCGTCCAGACGTTGCCGGTGTAGTGATCCAGTTCGGACATGGCGGCGTCCAAGTCCACATGATCTGCGTCACTGAACAAGCCATGGTCACCTAGGCGCTCGGCACGAGGCCGCGTTGCGATGTACTTCATGTAGCCATCCGTCTGCTGCACCTGCTTCCAGTGTTCCTCCAGCGCCAGCGTGATCAGCGACGAGGCGTTGGCCTTTGTAGGCTTCTGCACGTAGTCCTCGTACTCCAGCAGCTCTTTCACATCCGGGAAGTCTTTCGTCAGCTTTGTGATGAGCTGGTCCTGCTTGCGGGTTGGCGGACGGTCATCCGGGATGATCTCCACCCGCTCCCGCGTCGCGATGTAGCGAAGATAGCCACCGGCGTTCTGCTTGCCGCACTGGATGTATGGACTTTTGACGATCAGTCTTGCCATCCATCATCACCGTCCCGCTGCTCCTGTGCGCGTTTTGCCAGCTGTTCCAGACGAATACGACCGTTGAGTTTCTTCACGTTAGCTACACTCTCTGTGCGCTTTCGCCGCAAGTATTCCTCGTCCAGATGGACGCAGTCCGCGAGAACACTCATGCCCATGTCCAGCTCCACCGACTGCTTGTAGAGCAGCGACGCCATGCGATCTTCGAACTGATCCAGCCGGCCATCCAGATAGGACTGCACTGAGGACGGCAGGAACATGCCGGCGTTGTTTGCGCTGAGATAGTCCAGATAGAAGTTGATGGCGTTCTCGATAAATCCGGTGAGACTGCGGCTGCCGTCTTCCGTATAGCGCCGCTCCAGCCGCGCCTTCATCTCCGGTGTCAGGTAGAGGGCGAATTTCTCTTTTTGGCTCATATAGGCCTCCTTTCTTGGGGTTGACCCCTGGTTTTTTCTTGTGGGCGTAAGCGCTGCGGGATAACGACCGCAGAATTTTGTTTCTCTGCCATTTTTGACCCCATTTCAGCTAACTCCGGGGTTCTTTGAAACTGCCCGCACTGCGGGCAGATGTAGCTTGCAGAAGTCGGGGCGGTGACCCCGGCTCTTTATCCCGCTTGTCCTTTCGTCCTCCGAAGAGCCGTAAAAAGCTCCCGAAAACCGCCTCAAAACCCTTGAAGGGGCTGGGGCTCCACCCAGCCCCGAAGAAGTGCACACAGCCGCTTACACGGCCAAACAGGGTGGGAGTTGCGCGCCCTGTCCGATTCCCGCTTTTGGGGGTGATAACCTGGCGGCAGGACTTTTCCTTGTTACTCTTCGTCTTATTCATACACTTCCCCACCATCTGTTGAGGGGCTTTCCCTTCATGCACTGTGGCCTGCGGAGGGAAGATCAGGCAGCGGCAGAATGTAGTAGTGGTTGTTCCCCTGGAGCCACTTGCCGCTTTTCACACACCGCGAGGTTTTGACCTTACTGATGAACCCGCGGTCAACCAGCAGGCTGACCGCATCCCTCGCCGCGTTTTCAGAGCAGCCGCAGTGGAGGGCGATGGTCTTCATGCTGGGCCAGCACACATCCTTCTGCCCCGCGCAGCAGACCAGGTAACTGTACACAGCCAGCGGAATAGGTTTCAGGTCATAGCAGAAAATAGCGTTGCTCATTTGATAAAATCGTTCACCCAAAACAGGCATACGAAACCTCCTGGTTTTGAAATTCAGAGATATTTTTTTCTTGCGTTCCGGGTGCCTCTCTGTTAGACTGTTCGCAGATGGAGTCTGCGTTTTTCGGAATGCGGCGCGCCGCCGGACTGTTGCAGCAGTTTCGGCGGCTTTCCTTTTGGATAGGGGCGCTGAGATTTTTCTTACTCTGATTGCCGATGAATATCACCACCATTCATAAAAATTTCGTCAGCCACACGCCATACACCTTCCTGCCCTGTGATCCTTTCTGACCTCCACGGCGTTTTCTTCCCCGTTGGTACGCTCGTACATCGTGACACGGTCACAATGTAGTCCTGGCGATACTTCTCCCGGTGAGTATGAACTTTGGCGGTGGGTATTCAGTTGTTGAGGTGCATTGAACGGCCAATAGAATCTGCTTGACATTTGGCTCTGCCCGGATTAGACTTATTTTTAGCATCACAGTTTTATTGGTCGCCGCATCTTGCAGTCTAACATGATAGGTCACCCCTTGTCAAGACCTATCGTTTTGTATATGAATAGTAAGTCTAATCCGAGAGGGAGTTTTTTCATGTCTGAGTATATGTTTAAGACCTATATCGCTAATGGAAGGGAATATTTTATTTACAGCGATGACGTTTCTGACGACCACTTTACACAAAAAATAGACTTTCCGTTTTCGGAAAGCCTTTTTTCCCTGCTCGACCTGGACATCTGGAAACGGGAACCCCAGATCAAGAAGATCGACCGTGCGCTTTTGAACTTGTACAGGACTCGCGACGCCAGATACACCGAAGATGTATTCTTTACTTTGCAGAGCTTATCCGATGTGCATATATTCTTTAAGCTGCTGTTTCTGGATTGGTCCAAAAGGCTGAACGAGGCAGAGAAGGATAACTTCGCTCATGCATCTGACATGCTGCCCCACAAGGCCATTGCGCATATCCCCAGCAATATTGATTACGCGCAGAAGCAGATCAAGGATCTGCTGGAGCGTGTGTTAGACATGGATGCCAGCAAACGTTCTGTTTCCAGCAGGCTCTATGACTATTACAAGGACCCTTATCACGTAGACCCACGTCCTTTTGACTTCCAACCGCTGACAGTATCTTTTGAGATGATCGACCGAAACGCCTATGCGGAAGTCCTTTATCCGAAGAGCATCTATGACTTGATCGATTATTATCTGCGGGAGTGGGTCAGGCGGGAACAGAAGATGCGGGTCTGCAAAAATTGCGGAAAGTATTTCGCGATCACCGGGCGAACCAACGCCGAATACTGTGACCGCGTGTTTGATTCGAAGGGGCGTACCTGCAAAGACGTCGGTGCCATTGCGAAGTGGACACGGGAAAAAGATACAGACGATGTCTTCAAGGCATACCGCCGGGAATACAAAAAGCGGTTTGCCTGGACGAAGTCCGGGAAGATCCTGCCGGAGGAACTATACGCCTGGGGTGAGCGTGCCAGGGAAAAGAAGGCCGAGTGTGACAGCGGGAAGATCACGCTGGAAGAGTATGTTGACTGGTTGAAAGAATCATAAGACGGCAATGCTGGTCTCTCATTTTAAAAACTTTTGAGCCTCCGTATAGCAGCCTTATGCGGCTCAGTATTGAAAACGATGATTCGATTCTCCGAGTATATAAAACACCCGTGTTGGTTCTCCGTCCCACGGTATCCACGGAGCCATCTGTTCCCTTGTGAGGCCACACAGCGGCATACAGGGGTGAACAGCCGCAGGCCAAAGCACTCCCGATCTTTCCATTCCTTTATCCTACAAAAAACAAGGCGCGGGGATGATCCCCGCGCCCTGCCGCGCTTACTGATACAATTTGGGAATGATGAAGCTCTGCTCGCCATGCCCGGCGTCCGTCACGGTGCCGGCCGGGAAGAAAATGACGGGGTTTCCGTTTTCGTCCACTTCGAATTTCGTCTGCTCGTCGATGGTCACATAGTCGCTCAGGGGCCGTTGTTCCTCAATGGGGAAGTACCGGACATCCGGCGTTTTGTCCATGCGGTTCCCCATCTGCATGGTGATGGTCTCTGTCAGATACTCCACATAGTCCTCGCCCAGCAAGGCCTCCAGAGTAAGCTCTGCGTAGCCCTCCGCCGGTGCTTCCGGCACGTTTTCTTCGATCTCAGGGAGCACGTCCGCCTCCACGGCAGCTGCCAGCTTTTGTTCCTCTGCTTCTTCCTGGGCGGCCGGGCTTCCGCAGGCCGTCAGCAGGGAGACGCTCAGCAGGAGTACCAATGCCACCATGATCCGCAAATGATTCTTTTTCATAAGTTCCTCCTTTTCCGACTGTTCGGTCTGTCATTTCCCTTTTGGTACGCCCAGTATAACCGCCCATTCCATCGGAGTAGCCGCCTTTTTGCATCAAATTGGCATCTTTTCTAATGGTACGCTTCTGCGCCAGAAACGGCATCCCCAAACCCCACGGGGCTGATGCAGAGCCGCCCGAAGGTCCGGTCCACATGAACGCTGTATATCAGTCCGCCAGAGTCCTCCAGAACAAACACCCCGTCCCGGTATTCCGCGGTCACGCCGATGCCGTCAAAAAAGCGTTTTCCTGCTTCGACGGGCGCAGGAAGCGCCTTCCCGTAGGAGCGGAACGTACAATCGATCCAGATGGGAAGCCCGGTCTCCTCGTCCACCACGATCCAGAGACCATCCATGTCCTTGCTATGCCCCTGCAGATACAGGGTGTTCAAAAACAGGCCGCTGTCCAGTTCCATGTAGACAGCCCTGCTGCCGCCGCCGAAGATCAGACCTTCCGTGGAAAAGCCCTCCGGGAGAAGGTCCCATTCAGACAGGTATTCCATGGCTTTGGCAAACACCTCCGACGGGGTATCTCCTTGCCCGACGGTCTCAGTCCCATCCAGCTGCTGGCTGGTGGAGTATACCTCCAATTCCGGGTCCTGAATGGCACGGCCCAGCAATTCCAGCTTTTCCGACAGAGTGGGCATATGGATCTCAATATCCTCCTCGCTCAACTCCATCGTATGGGCTTTTCCGAACAGCTTCATGTCCCGCACCGCGGAGATCTGTCTGGGGAGCAGCACGGAGGACAGCACCACCACGCCGGTCAGAAGCGGAAGACCCCATTTTTTCAAAACCTTCACGCCTGGCTGCCTCCTTTCAAATGGACGCGCACGCTGGTCCCCTGCCCCGGCGTACTCTCAAACTCCATGGCGCCGCCGTGGAGCGCCACGATCCGTTGGCAGACCGACAGGCCCAGTCCGGCGCCGCCCTCGGCTCTGGACCGGGATTTATCCACCATGTAAAACGCCTCCGTCAGCCGTCCCAGGTCCTCCGCCGGGATGCCCCGGCCATTGTCAGTCACCTGGATGCAGTAGCCCGGGTCCTCTGAAATTCCTTTCAGTTGAATGACTCCCTGCTCTGTTACTGCTTTCCGGGCGTTGTCCAGCAGATTCAGGCAGACGGACTCCATCAGATCCGGGTCTATGTTTACCGTCCCCGGCTCCGCCGCAAATTCCAGGCGAATACCCCTTTGCTCCAGCGCGGGCCGCAGCGTACCGGCCATCCGTTCCAGGAATGCGGGCATTTCCACCGCTCGCAGCGCGATGCCCTCCCGGTCCAGGACCACCATATCCATCAATTTCCGGGAGAGGGATTCCAGCCGGCGCCCCTCCTGGTAAATATAGGCGGCACCCTCCCGCACCAGTTCCGGCTGTCCGGGGCGGGACCGCAGCAGTTCCGCATACCCGATGATGGACGTCAGCGGCGTTTTGGTCTCATGGGCAAAGCTGTGGAGGAAGTCCTCCTGACGGCGGGCGGCGTCGGTCAGTTCCCGTACCTGCCGCTCCATCTGTTCCGCCATGATGTTGAAATCCGCGGAGAGCTGCCCGATCTCATCGTCACCGGTCACCTGTACCCGTTCCGAGAGTTCCCCGGCAGCCACCTTCTTCGTCGCTTCGGAAAGGCGCTTCAGGGGCTGGGAGAGCCATGCGCTGACAGCTAGCGCCAGCAGGCCCACTGCCAGGATCAGAAACAGCATCAGGTAGAAAAAAACATGGTATTGCTCCTGCCGGGCCTGAAACACGTCATCCACATCCCGCCATGTCTCCAGATATACCAGTCCATCCGTCAGGCGCAGGGGACTTGCGGCATGGAGATAGCGGGAATCCCCGGCGGGAAGGACCTCCCACCCGGACTGCATTTCACCCAGAGCCTGGAGCAGGTCGGATTCCGCAGGCAGGCGGTTTCCGGCCAGCAACTGTCCCGCCTCGTCCGTGAGCCGGAAGGCCATTCCGCCGATGCCGACGGAGGCGGTTACGCTGTCCGCCAGTCTGGCGGCTCCGGCCCGGTCAAAGGTCCTTCCAAGCTGCATCTCCCGCATGAGGGAATGGCGCAGCAGACTGTTTTCCATCACCACCATCTCCGAGCGGCTCTCCAATGCGGTCTGAAACTGATTGTCCACCAGCAAGTAGCCGCCCAGCGAGCAGGCCAGCGCCGTGATGGCGATCATGCTGCAAAAAAGTTTCCAAAACAGGCGCACGCCTTACACCTCCAGTCGGTAGCCCACCTTATACACCGCCACCAGCCGGTCCTCAAGGCCCAGCTTTTTCCGCATCCGCTGGATATGCAGGTCCACGGTGCGGCTGTCTCCCAGATACTCCTCGCCCCATACCCGCTCATAGATGCGATCCCGGTAGAGGGCGATATTTTTGTTCTGCACAAACAGCAGAAGCAGGTCGTATTCCTTGGCGGTCAGGGCCACCGGCGCGCCGCCCCGCCGCACCAGCCGGGAGGCGGTGTCGATCTCAATGTCCGGCGGCAGGCGCAGCACCCGTTCCGTCTTGCCGCAGCGGCGCAGCACGGTCTCCACCCGGGCCAGCAGTTCCGGCAGGGCAAAGGGCTTGGGCAGATAGTCCTCCGCCCCCAGATGCAGGCCCTTCACCCGGTCCTCCACCTCTGCTTTGGCGGTGAGGAAAATGGCCGGCACCTCCAGCTCCCTGCAATATTCCAGCAGCTCATATCCATTGAAACCGGGCAGCATGATATCCAGAAGCGCCAGATCAAAGGGTTCTTTTTCCAGGAGATCCGCCGCCTGCGTGCCGTCGGAGGCCCAAACGCAGCGGTAGCCCGCGTCGGTCAAAACGGTACGGATCAGGTTCGCGATGGGCGCCTCGTCCTCCGCGATCAGGATCTTATTCATCTGACACACCCCCTCTTTCTTTTTATACACATTATCTGATGGTCCCATCATTTTTGCATCATCCTCCATGATAGCGGTGCTGGGCGAAAAAAGAAAGCCCAAATGGAAAAAGTGCCCTGCCATGCGGAGGGAATCGTATCCGCTTCCGCCAGAAGATGATGCCGTTTGATGCAAAAACGAGGGGATTTGGACGGAACCATGCTGTAAACTCAGGTACGAAATCTACCAAAGGAGTTTCTCACATGGCGAATATTCTGCAATCTTCCGTAAAAAACGCTCCAATGCCGGAGCATGTATATGATGTGGCCCGCCACCCAGTGTCTGCATCCCGCCGGGGCAAACACCACCGGCGCCGGTCCCCTGTGCTGTCTGTTCTGCTGGCCCTGCTGCTCTTTGGCGGCGGTTTCCTGCTGGGGAAGTCATCAGCCGCGATCCTTCCAGGGGAAATCCTACCCGGCGGCGATACGCCGGTCACCACGGTTCCGATGGAGGAACTGACGGTCCCAATGGAGGACATCACGGTCCCGACAGAAGAAATCCGGTTCCCTGGGGAAGCGCCTGTCGTCACTCCGGAACCTGTGATCCCGGAAGAGCCTGCCGTTCCCCCAGAGGCTGAGGCCAAATGGAACCTGCGGCTGGTCAGCGCCGCCCATCCTCTGCCGGAGGATTTCACGCCCCCGGAACTGACCCAGCTTCGGAACCGCCAGGCCATTGACAAAAGGGCCTATCCGGCCCTGCAGCAGATGATGGACGATGCCCGTGCGGCGGGGCTGCAGCCGCTGATCTGCTCTTCCTATCGCACCCGCGCCACACAGGAGCGACTATTTCAGAACAGGGCAGACGCCCTGGCAAAGCAGGGTTTCTCCCAGGAAGAGGCCGAGGACCGGGCCGCCGAGTGGGTCGCCCGCCCCGGTACCAGCGAGCATGAGACCGGCCTTGCGGTGGATATTGTGGATACGAGCTATCAGATCCTGGACAAGCAGCAGGAGCAAACCCCTGTCCACCAGTGGCTGATGGCGCATTGCGCCGATTACGGCTTCATTCTCCGCTATCCCCGGATAAAAGCGACCTGACCGGTATCGGCTATGAACCTTGGCATTATCGCTATGTGGGCGAAGAGGCCGCAAAGGAGATCATGGAACAGGGCATCTGCCTGGAAGAGTACCTGGGAGCATGATGTACCATTCTTATGGGTACTGGAAACCGCTGTTGCTTGATAGAGCAACCGTAGAGAAGGAATGTGTTGTATATGGATGAAACACCATGCCGGAATCCCAATCCCCACACGGTCTGGCTGAATGAGCAGGCGCGGATTGCATCTTTTCACAGCGTCGCGGGATACGAAGAGCGCTCGTTCCGTTGCCGTGATTACTTCATGGGCTTCCTGCGCAACCTACAGGAACGGGGATATCGATTTCAGTGACCGCGAGTTTTACTTGTTACCATTCGTCTTGTTCATATACTTCCCCACCATTTGATGGAGTAGGGGTGGTACAGAGCAAGTTGCCTGAGTCGGGAAGAAATACTTGACAATCGTTCCGGTTCAAGTTACCATCACGGTGACAAGATTTGCTCTCGAGAAAAAGCCCCGGCTCCGCCTGATTTGGCGGAGCCGGTCCTTTGACCAATACGCTGACCAATATCAGAAAATCAGCGGGTGGACACAGTGGACAAGGCAGTGATTTGTACCCACAGAAAGCGGGGCAAAAAGTGCCGGAAAGCACCCAATAGCAGGGCTTTGACGTCCCGACGCATCTTCACACGCAGGAGGTCACTGGTTCGAGTCCAGTAGTCTCCACCAAGAAGAAATCCCTGGAACCGTTGCGGTTCCAGGGATTTTCTCCTCCCTCCCGGCGGAGTTTACCCTTTATTTACCCTTTAGAGCAGTTTTTCGATTTCAATTAAGCTTCCCCACCTGTCTTGTATATCTTAGCGATCCTAGTCTTTTTGTCATACAAAGCACTGAATGAGAAAATAATTGCAGCCTTCCGAAGAATTCAAAAGGCTGCAATTGAAGTCAATTGAACATAGAAAAAATTCAATACTTATTTGGGGGTTATAACTACATCTTCAAAAGACATCTTAATTGGTTTTATCATCAGTGGAGGGAGTCCTGCAACAACACACATCTGAGCAACCAATGACTGAGCATAGGGAAAAAGACGATAATAGCTCTGCACATGAACTTCCTTTTTCATTTGATCGTTGGTAATTTCATCGCAGTCGAAATAACCTTCGATTTTTAGATAGATTGAAAATTGTTCTGGATCGTCTTTCGAAACAACTCGTTGTTCTAAAATTGCTGTATAATGTTTGTTGTCATCCGCATAATTGATGCTAAAAGGAGAGTTAACTCCAATTTCCAAATTTTTTTCTTCGTTCGGATTAAAATTGATTTTTATATGGAGTTCAGGAACTTTTTGAAACACTAAATCTACGTTAACCATTATTTTCACCTTTCAACTCTTTGCTAAACTACTAGGACGATAGATGTTCTGCAAATTCTGGGTAGGAAAAGAAACACTAAAAAATGATTCACTTTTTGTGCCCGATTGATACCTAAGAAAATATTGGCTAAATTGCTCCATCATACCAGACAATCGCTTTGAAACATAATTTATAGTTGAAAACTCAGAATTGTGCGCAACAATTGCATCATTGATATATTGATTTAAGCTAATGCCCTCCTTTTTAGCGATCAGAGCAGCTTGCTTATGCACTGTAGGCGCCACTCGGAGAGTTAGCTTTCCACTATACTCCTGCACCATTTCAATCGGGATCTCCGGAATAGGGATGCCTACTTCTTGAGCAGTATTAAGCCATTCTTCTTCATTTTCATTAAGCTCTTTAATTGCTTCTTCTTGGCTCTCTCCCTGTCCAACGCATCCCTTTAAAATCGTACTCTTTGCAATCCAAAAAATATGGTCCTCTACTTGAGTTTGAAATACAGCGAATGGGTATTTCATTGCTACTCCTCCTTATGCTCTTCTTGCCTCTATAGTATCGAAAAGCTCTCTTAATTGAGCAATATAAGCTTCTTTAACACAGCTCCCATGCCGAGGGATGGGAATAACTGTACCACTTTCCTTATCAACTATCTTTATGGGATGTGTACCCCCAGAAATAACCTTGCAGTTGTAATAATCTGCCAACTTTATGATTTCGTCATAGGTCATATCATTGCGAACAGGCTTACTATAAAACTTCTTTCTCAGTTTATCTATTTGCGACACAAGGCATTCCACCCTATTTCTCTAGTATATGAGAATGGTATCATATATGCCACTACATGTCAATCACATTATATAGGACTTTTGCCCAAAATTGTGCAACATATTGGTAAATCCTGCTTTTATTTCCAAAGAAGTGCCCTAGAACTATGAGTTCTAGGGCACTTCTTTTTCCCACGGCTATTTCGTTTTTAGAGCAATTTTTCAATAAAGCTCTCCATTCGCCGGGCGCTCTCGCTGCGCATCTCGTCGGTGACATGGCCGTAGACATCCAGTGTAAAGACCGCCGAGGCGTGGCCCAGGTTTTCCTGCACGGTCTTGATATCGTCCCCGCTCTTGATCGCGGCCACGGCGTAGCTGTGCCGCAAATCGTGGATCCTGGTCTTCGGGCTGCCAATGGTAGCCACCAGCTTTTTGAAATCCTTGTAGACGGTCTCGGGGATCAGATAGCCGCCCAGCTCGTTGGTAAACACCAGGTCCTGATCCTCCCAGGCGGGACCGGCCCGCAGGCGCCACTCTGCCTGACGGCTCTTCTGCCGGCGCAGCAGCTGCATGACATAGGGCGCGGGCGTGATCTTCCGTACTTTTCCGCTTTTCGTGGAGGTCAGGGCGTATCGGTCACTCCCCTTCCTGCCGGGTACCCGCTGCAGCTGCTTGTCGATCAGCAGCGTCCCTTTGTGGAAATCCACGCTGGACCAGGTGAGGCCCATCACCTCCCCTTTCCGCAGCCCGGTAAACAGGTCCACCAGGTAGATGGTCTCGAACCGGTGTCCCTGGATGGCTGCCAGGAACCGCTTGATCGTCTCGTCATCCAGCGGGGCCAGGGGCCTCCGGGTGACCCGCGGAAGGATGCAGCCGGTGGATGGATTGGTCCGGATGTATCCCAGTGTCACAGCCTGCTCCAGCGCCTTGTGCAGCACCCCATGGATCGTCTTGACCGTCTTCGGCGCGAGGCCGCCGCGGAGCAGGCCGTTGCAAAAGTGCTGCACGATATGCGGGCGCAGGTCCTCCAGCTTGTACTTTCCCAGCTCCGGCCGGAGATGGTTTTCAATCTGGCAGCGGTAGGACTCCGCTGTGCGCGGCTTCAGGTGGACGTTATACTCCGCCATCCAGATATCCAGCCACTCCCCCACCGTCAGCAGGCACGGCTCCTGATACGTCCCCATGTCCAGCTCCACCAGCTTCTGCCGCAGCTTCTGGGCAACTTCGGACTTGGTCTTTCCGGTGATGGTCCGCTGGATCTGCCTCCCGGTGTTGGGGTTGTACCCTGCGGTGTAGCGGGCCTCCCAGTATGTATAGGACTTCCCTGCCCGATTCAGCGTCTTTTGCCGGATGGACCCGCCTCCGGAGGCGCCCCGGCCAGTCTGTTTCATGCGTGCCATATTACCGTCCCTCCTTTTGCCCGTCCATCTTAGAGGGAGCGGCAGCGCCGGACAAGGGCGCCTCTGTACGAGTCTCCCGGAGGGAGGCGAGATAGATCTTCGTCACATCGTCCCGGCCATGCCCCAGGAGCCGGGAGACCGCCTTGCGGGCCTCGTAGGGCGTGGATCCGGCAGCGATCCGCTCCTGATACCACTCCGCTGCGCAGACATGGCGGAGGCCGTGGAAGGTCATGGGACGCGCCGAGCCAGCGTCCTGGATGTAGGGCCTGTAGGTACGAATAAACGCCTGCAGGTGCTGGATCGCCGTATGAGTTTCCATGTCGTCCGGCACAAAGAGCTTATGGCCGCGGGGCGTGGTTTGCAGATGCAGCTCCAGGCGGCTCACCAGCAGGGGATGCAGCGGGACCGTCCGGACGAGACCGCCTTTGCCCTTGATGGTGATGGCCCCCTCCCGGACCGCCCGGGCCGCGATGGCTGTGTCGATCCGGAAGCACTCATGGATGCGCAGGCCCGCATACCGGGCCAGATAGAGGATCGTCACATAGTCCTCCCTGCCCAGGCGCAGCGCCTCCGCCAGCATCCGGGAGAACTCCTCCCGGCTCCAGGTGCGGTCGACGCCGCCGAAGGTGCGCCGCTGCAGCGCGACCTTCAGCTCCTCATTGTCGGGCAGCTTGTATTTGGCGTCCATCAGGTCATGAAAAAAACGGATGGCGGCCAAGTCTGTTTTGATGGTGCTGGGGGCCTTCCCATCGTCCTGCAGCTTCAGGATATAGGCGGTCAGATGCTTCCCGTTGATGTTGGACAGCTTTTGCAGGCGGAAGGCATCGGCCAGGAAGGCGCAGAACCGCTTCATGGCTTCGTAATACCGCTCCTTGGTGCGGAAGCTCCCCTGGCGGTTATGACGGGCCAGCTTGTCCAGCTGGGCGAGCAGGCTGAGGTAAATACCGGTATTCAAAATCTGGTTTGCCATATATGTACGTCTCCTTATTCATCAAAAATAAGGTTCAGATGGGCGCAGTCCGGCCAGTGGCAGATCTGTACGTTTCCGGCAGATCTCCGGCGTGTCAGCGGGGCCCGATGGCTCTTCCCGGATCACAAACCCTTGCCGCACAACGCTCCTGTGTTCAGGGCGTCAGCAAACCAGACCTGTCTCATGTCAGCGATTGCCGCATCCTGGATCTCTGTCCTGGCGGACGGCGGCGGACACCAGGCCGCTGAACTCGGCTGCAGCCGCATGGCGGGGATTCCGCCCTGCGACGGGGGGATTCCGTATTGCCGGATACGGATGCCAGTGCCTGGCAGGGGCACCAGCCGGAACGGTTGAAGCGTCCGCTCTGCCAGCAGCGGACGTGGGCGGCCATAGAGACCGGCCCGGGAAATAACTGTGATTTCATGATCTGTTTCATTCTCTTCTCCTTAGCGGCAAAGCCTGATTTTCTCCTGAAAGCGCAAAAAAGCCCGAAAACAAACCATACTTGTTTTCGGACCCAATTCAGGATCAGTCATTCAGTTCATGGCGATCAGGCCCGCAGTCTGATCTCTCATTCCTAAAAATCGGAGCTGGGCATAGTTACCCCTTTCCCCAATACGTTACAAACAAAAACGTACAAACCTAACAACGTGTGCAATGCGTCAACCGCGAACGGATCGGGAACCCGGTCCGCCCCCCGCATTTCAGCAGAGTACGCACAAAAATCAATCTACCTCTTTTTTATCACATCTTCCGGATTTTGGCAAGTGCAAAACACTGTCAATTTCATGTCAAAACACTGTCAATTTTATCGGACTGTCCGGATCCGGCAGGGCCAGGGGCGCACTTGTCCCTTGTCTCATGCCATTCCGCCCTAACTTACTCCGCCCTAACTTACTCCGCCCTATCGCCTTTCGGCGCAAAAAACAAATGAAGCGCAGATACTATGCCTGTTTTACACAGAGCTCTGATACTTCCTCAATGTATCCTCAATGTACCATATTTTGTGAAGGATGTCAAAGGCGGAGATTTTCCCGCTTTGCCCCCAGCCAAGTCGAAAGCCCTTGGAACTGGCGATCCCCTGATCGTGAGGGACCTGTTCCAAGGGCTTGATCGTACAACGGACGGAAGGATAACGTCATTTCGCTGTACTGGTATTATATTATGTCCGCAGGTTAAAAAAGTCAACTGCCTTCTTTGTTAATTCGAGGATTTATTCCTCAATACCTGCATTCGCATCATCCAGCGCATCCCAAAAATCTGTTTCATTGACGATAACAACGGGTGCGCCTTCCTTGCGGAGCTGCACGGCTTCTTCAATTTTTCGGCCATAGCAGGCGTAGGCCCAGCAGGGGTTTCCCGCATTCCCGACCACAAGATAGTCCGTCTTTCTATTGACCGAGGATTTCGCAATCCCTCCTAATGTGCGCACTGCTTCGGCCATCTTGCTCCGCTTCGCACGATAGGATTCCCCGGTGAAGCAAAATGTTTTCCCTTTGAAAACGATCTCCGGGCAAACCGCGCAGATCCCGCTGACGCTGTACTTTTCCCGCAGCTGGACAAAATCCTCTTCAGACAGATTGGCCGATGCAGAGAAGTCGATGATATTGCTGAAAAATGCCATCAACTGTTTTCTTTCATCGTCCGTGATCTTCTTGTCCTCCAAGATCACGCTGAGAAGGCTATTGATTTCATCAAACGGGTATGTACCGGTCAGGAAGTCGTTGGCCTTGATCCAAGCGTACAGTGTGGTAATTTCACTGTCACTCAGTTCCCCATCTGCCATAATGCCATGAATCATGCCAGAGAGAAACTGAATGGACGATGTAACAACATCGTAGTAAGAGCTGTTGTCTGCAAAATTGTTGCACAGCCACAGGATGTCTTTTGCTTCATCCGCAGTGACAACTCCATCGGCACAGGCGGCCTCTACGATGGGCAGAAGTTCAGAAAACGGGTGCCGATCCCGCAAGGGGGCCTGCAGCTCGCACCAGTTAATCAGCTCATTCAGTTCCTTTTCTCCAACCGACGCATCGGAATTGATTCCGGCAACCAAACCACGCAGGGTATTGACCGCTTTATGAACTTCTGCCGGCTTGGTAAATGCCTGATACTCAGAGCGATCCTTTTCCATATCCTCATTCACCTTTCCCTGTGTCCGATTCGGACACATTTTTTTTACTCTCTTCGGCCACCAGATACTCCAGGAAGGTCACGAGCTTGTCCTGGCTCGCCGGGGACAGGCTGTTGTAGCGCATCACCAGATAAGGCTGCGTCGGGCCTTCCCCGTGGGGATCTTCCTCGCCCAGCAGTTCGCTGGTGGTTACTCCAAGATACTGGGCAAGGAGCTGAACCTTCTCAACAGATGGGATGCTGCCACGGTTTTCTAGCTGGTTAATCAGATTTGTACCAGCACCACTCTCACGGCAAGCAACTGTCGGTTTAATGCCCTTAGCTAAACATATATTCTTGATGTTTTTCACAAAAAGTTCTTTGTTCAAAAGGCATTTCACCTCTAAAAAAAGGAATTTGGTATTATATACGAATATCAGTTATTTCTGATAAATATATTGACAATCTGAAATTGGTGATTTAAGATTTACCCATAAAGCAAAACACAGCAGGAAATCACAAAGGAAAGGAGGGACAAATATGGAAGCAACCAAGCAAAACTATAAACTTGCACGGCAGATCATCGAGATGTTCGCAAAGGAAAACTGCACAGTGAAACAGTCCGAAGAAGTCCTTGCTTTCGTTGGGATGACTATTCGGAATGTCTCAACCGTGCAGCTCCCGGAGCAGTCAGCCGAGGTTTTCAATCGCGCTGAGAATCTCTGACAGTTGATCCTGCTCCATATCATTGGCGGCATCCAGCTTCTTGACGATCAGACACGAGGTTGTCGGTTCCATCATGCTCTGAGAAGAGGCGCAGGTCCGACAACGAAACACACATTCCGAATTACAGGAATCTTTAATGAACGGGCAAAACATTTACTCACCCCCTTTCTCCAACTCAGCTTTCTCATAAGCCGAAAAAGAGCAGCAGAGAGCATTTACCAGCGAGACAAGCCATAAGAAATGAGATGCCTTTTCTTTCACGCAATCATGACTTTTATTCAAGAATAACATTAACACAAACATGACTTAAAATCAAGGATGGACAACGAAAGAAGGGAGAATGCCATGAAGCTGAGAGAATGCCGTGAGGCCGCAGGGCTGTCTAAGGCGGATGTGGCCCGGATCATGCAGGTGGACCAGTCCGCCGTAGCCCGCTGGGAGGCCGGGGCGGCCTTGCCAAGAGCGTCCAAATTGCCCAAACTGGCGGATTTGTTCGGCTGTACCATCGATGCCCTGTATGGCCGGACCAGACCGCCGACGGTGTCTGCAACCAGCACACAGAAAGGAGGTCATCCATGAACAACATCAGGCAGCTGCGGGAGGCCGCCGGTATGAAGCAGAGCGAGCTGGCCGACCGCATGAACGTCCGTCCCCCCACCGTCTTCAAGTGGGAAAACGGAATAGCAAATCCCACCATCGCCAACCTCATTCAGCTGGCGGAGATCTTCGGCGTCTCTCTGGACGAGGTTGTAGGCCGAAAAACCAGCGCCTAGAAAGGAGGTCTTGCTCATGAAGAAACAACAGCTCACGTCGTTTGACGATCTGCCCCTGATTATGACCGTGGAGGAGCTGGCTCCCATCCTGGGCGTCGGCAAGGGCACCGTGTACGAGCTGGTCCGCTGCGGCCGCATCAAGAGCCTGCGGATCGGCACACAAATCCGCATTCTCAAGCAGGAGCTGATTCAGTTCCTGGAGTCTTCGACTCCCCAAGTCAGCTAAATCATACCGCGAAAAGGAGGAAAACACCATGCCGGAGGACTACAGCAATATATATAAAATTGCTCGCCGGGCGGCTGGTTACACGCAAGAATCCGCAGCCGAGCAACTGGATATCTCTGTCGATAGTGTGCGGGCGTATGAGACCTACCAGCGCACACCGCCCAATGAAATCGTGGAGCGGATGGTCATCTGCTTTCACGCTCCCCAGCTTGCCTATCAGCACTTGCACGAGACCTCGGGGCTTGTCTCCCGAATTATCCCACAGCTGGAACAACGGAGCATTTTGGAGGTTGCCATCCGAATCTACAACCGGATGCGGAGCTTCACTCAAGGCTCCTGCCTGGATCGACTGATGGCTATTGCAGAAGATGGGCGGGTCGATGAAACCGAGTGGCCAGAGTTCGAAGCAATTGTTGAGGAGCTACGCAGCATCATCCAGTCGGGGCTTGAGCTGGAGATCTTCTGTGCGTCCGATCCTCCCGAAAAAAAAGAACGCCCCGAGGCGGCAACCTCAAGGCGTTCGGTTCAGGGACTTGCGTCCGAGAACGATTGCAAGACTATTGTACCACATTCCGGCCGGATTGCAAGCCCCAGTTTTACCGGGGAGGGGGTGACCCGCCTATGATGATCTGGGGGCTTGTGCTGATCGGCATTTGTACGGCCACCAGCGGACTGTTCCGGCTGGTGGACCGGATTGAAGGGAGGCGGTGAGGATGACCGCATGGAAAACGCTGGATCTGCGTCAGCGAAAGACCTGCGGCCCCCATGACGGGGAACTGATCGTGCTGCACATGATCCCGAAATCCACCTGGGGGACTGAGCGGTATCTTGTCAGCCGCCTCCAGACAGAGGCGGGATGCACTTGGATAAAAAGCAATGGAAATGTGTTGTCTCCTGCCAATCTGGAGAAACACTATGACCTCCGGTGGCTCCGGATGCCGGAGGACACCATCTGAGAGGAGGGTGGTTATGCGGAGGCACCCCAAAAAGGGCGGGCAATTCGCCATCATTTGGGTGGATTTATTGTATGAGGATGCGGTACCAGCCACCGGCAAGCTGCTCTTTGGAGAGATATACCGGCTCTCTGGGCCGGATGGCTGGTGCGATGCCAGCAACCAGGATTTCATGGACCTGTTGGGATGCAGTGAGACAACTGTCCGTAACCTACTCAAAGCCCTGGAGGATGTGGGGCAGATTCGGGTGGTCACCCGGCCCCGCCGGGAAGGCGCTGGCGGCACGGAGCGCAGGATCTTCTGCGGCCGGAAACTGGCCCCTCCAGAGGTCCAGGAGGTACCCGCAAAAAACTGCGGGTACCCCGGGGAGGGTACCCGCAGAAATTTGAGGGGGGTACCCGCAGAAACTTGCGGTTCCACATCTATAAGTAATTATAATAATACCCCCTATAGTCCCCCAAAGGGGGATGACCCTGACCTTATGAGGTCATTTGACCTCTTTTGGGACAAGTACCCCAAGAAGGTCAAAAAGAAAAAGGCGCGGGAACTATGGCAGAAGCTGCGGCCAGATGCCGCATTGGCGTCTGTCATCCTGGCTGCTTTGGAGCGTCAGAAGTGCAGTGACCGTTGGCAGCGGGATGGCGGTCAATACATACCGGACCCCACCACGTGGATCAACGGCCGCCGGTGGGAGGACGAACTGTTTCCTGCAGAGCCGGAGCGTCCTACCCCACCGGATGATGCCAGAAGGGGGCGGTGCCTGTGAGCGAGATCAAGCAGGATGCCATTCTCTCCCAGCGGCTGCTAGACGCTCAGGTGGGCGTGCTGGGCTCCATGCTGATCGACCCGGATACCGTGCCGGAGGTGCTGAGCCGGGTGCGGGACGCGGACTTTGCGGAAAAGAAGTACCGGCTAGTATTCCAGGCCATCCAGGCCCGGTTCCGGGCCGGACAGGCCATTGACCCGATCCTGGTCCGGGAGACTCTGGGGGGCGGTGTGGACAGCCCATGGACCTCGATTCTGCAGGGCCTGATGGATGTCACGACCACAGCGGCCCATGTGGATGACTACGTGGACGCACTGCGGGCTTCGGTCACGTTGTCCAACCTGCGGACCCTGGGCACCCAGCTGGCGGAAGCCGACCGGCTGGAGGACGCTCAGGCACTGCTGGACCAGATGCGGGCCCAGCAGGTGAGCCGCCCCCATGTCCAGGCCATGGACATGGCGGAGGGCTTAGAGCGGTTCTTTGACCGGCACAACGGCGAGGAGAAACCGCAGTATCTCAGCTGGGGCGTGCCCGTCCTGGACGAGCGGATCTTTGCGGAACCCGGGGACATGGTGGTGCTGGGCGGGTACCCGTCTGACGGCAAGACGGCTCTGGCGCTGCAGTTTGCCTTCGGCATCGGCAGAAATCACCGGGTAGGGTTCTTCAGCTACGAATCCACCCGGGACAAACTGTTTGACCGGACAGTGAGCCGGGCGGCCATGCTGAGCTACACCAAGATCAAGCGCAACCAGCTGACGGAGGAGGACTACCGGGACCTGCTGGAGCTGCGGCCCCAACTGACGGAGCCTAAACTGACGTTGATCGACGCTGCCGGCATGACGGTGATGGACATCCAAGCATACAGCCAGGCCCACCGGTACGACGTGGTGTTTGTGGACTACCTCCAGAAGATCGCCGCGCCCAGAGGCGCCCGGCAGTCCGATTTTGAGCGGGTCTCCGCCATCTCCAGCAGTTTGCAGCAGTTTGGGCGGATCACCGGGACTACGGTGGTGGCCCTGAGCCAGCTGTCCCGGCCGGACCGGGACGCCAAGACCAAGAAAATCCGCCCTCCGGCGTTGAGCGACCTGCGGTCCTCCGGACAGATCGAGCAGGACGCCGACGTGGTGCTGTTCCTGTACCGGGAGGACTACGATGACAAGCAGTCCAACCGGATTCTGCGGATCGCCAAAAACAAGGAGGGCGAGGCCATGGACTGGGTGAACTTCCGCTTTGACGGGGACCTTCAGACCTTCTCCCGGATCGCGCCGGAGACTCCGGCACCACCGGCGGAGAAGCCCAAGCGGGAGAGGCAGCCGCCCCGGCAGGTGAGCTTCTGGGCGGACGGAGGCAGCTTCCAGGACACCCCCTGGGGGAAAGGGGGAGCCAGTTGAAGATCGGAGACATCCTGACCATCAAGCCCAATTTTTACACGGAGTACATGGGGGCCAATGACCAGCCCCGCCAAGCCCAGGTGATCTACATACACCCCGAAGGTCGGTTTTATGTGGTGGAGTTCCGGAGCGACCTGGGTATTCCCTGGCGGGAGACGTTTTACCCATATACAAGGCGGATTGCGGATATTGCGGACAAATCCGCACCGCACCTGCCACACGAAAAGGAGCTTGCATCATGAAAACGATTGCGATTATGAACAACAAGGGCGGCGTCGGAAAAACCGTCACCGCAATTAACCTGGCGGACATCCTGATACAGGATTACCGAAAGCGGGTGTTGCTGGCAGACTGCGATGGGCAAATGAACCTGACCAGGTTTTTCCTGCCGGAATATGACCCGGAAGTAGGGTACTCTATGGTCTCCCTATTGCTGGGAGACGGGGAACCGGTGTGGAGTGACAACGTGGTACCCCTGCGGCCGGGGCTGAATTTGGTGCCGGGCTCTCTTGAGTTGTACAGCCTGGACCTTGCGGCCATGTCCGAGGGCGAGGATGTACGTCAGACCCAGCGGATGCTGGATTTTGCAGAAGCCGTCCGCCAGGATGAGGAGGTGGATTACCTGATCTTCGACTGCCCGCCGGGGTTCACCGCGGCCAGTATGGCGGCCCTGCGTGCGGCGGATGAAGTGGTGATTCCCATGGAGCTGGACGGTTTTTCGATCTATGGTCTTTCCACGCTGTCGGAGCAGCTGGCCAACTTGCGGCGGCGGGGCGCGAAGGCGCGGGTCGCCGGTGTGTTAATCACCAAGAAGCGAAACACGGAGTTTTCCCGAAGTTTGGAGATGCTGGTTCGAGGCAGCGGTATCCATGTCTTTGTGACAGCGATTCGGTACACGGCAAAGCTGCCGGAGAGTACAGCGGACAGCCGCCCCTTATCGGAATACAGTTTCCGCAGCGCTGCGGCGGTGGATTACCGGCGCTGGGTGCGGGAGTATCTGGGAGGTGAGCTATTTGGCAACGCCTGATTTAAGCCGGTTCGGTGCAGTGTTGAAAGCGGTGTCAGATTCTGACACCGCTGGCCGGGAACAGATCGAATACATAGACATAGACCTGCTGGACGGAGATCCCCGCAATTTTTACGCGCTCCCCAATATTGCGGAGCTTGCCGAAAATATCCTGCTGGTGGGACTCCAGCAGCCGCTGAGAGTCCGGACAGCGGAGAATGGGCGGTTTGTGGTCACCACCGGCCACCGGCGCCGGCAGGCGCTCTTGAAATTGGTGGAGCAGGGCTATGATCAGTTCCGGCAAGTCCCCTGCATCCGGGAGCCGGAGGGTGAATCCAGCGCCATGACCGAACTGCGGTTGATTTGCGGCAACAAGGACAACCGGGTGCGGAACGGTGCTGAGCTGGCCCGGGAGGCGGAGAGGATGGAATCCATTTTGCTCCAGCTGAAAAAAGAGGGCTATGAATTTCAAGGGAAGACCCGGAAGCTGGTGGCAGAGCTGCTGCAGGTGTCGGAGACCAAGCTCGCCAATGCAAAGGCCATCAAGAACGGGCTGAAGGAGCGTAGTTTGCAGGTAGCCTGGGAACAGGGGAACATCACAGAGGCTTGCGCCTTGGAGATCGCCCGGATGCCTGGAAGGGATCAAGAGAGGTTGGAAACGTGGCTAAGAGAGGAAAAACTCCCCTGTACGCTGCGGACGGTTCGGGAATTCTCTGTTTTGAGCATCAAACTCGAACATGACTGCGAGCGTGCCGGCCGCCCCTGCCCCAATGCCAGGGCGATGTATGATGCTTTCGTCCGGAACGGCAACTGGGAGGGCTGCTGCGGGTGCTGCGCCATGTGCCTCAAGCGGGATACCTGCGAGACCTGCTGCCAGTATGTGGAGCGGAAGGAGCCGGAGCCAGCAGAAGAGCCTGAGGACGATCTGGAGGATGCGGTGCCTGATTGGCAAGCCCAGCGGGAGAAATTCGGGTCCCGCCTGCGAAAGGCCCGTGAAGAAACCGGCCTGGACAGGGCGGCATTTGCAGAAAGAATTGGAGCTTACAAGGCCACATACTCCGCTTGGGAAAACGGGTCTCTGCCCGGCAGCAGCCAGTTCCCGGAGCTGGCCCGGGCGCTGGGTGTCAGCACGGATTATCTCTACGGCCTGACGGACGATCCCACGCCGCCAGGAGAAACGCAGCCACAGCCGGAGGGGCAGCTGACTATCGCCGGGTGGATGCCCGGCGGCGTGAACCCAAGCGAACCAGGAGAATTCGCTGTGCTGGTGGATGTGGGCAACACTCGCTATTTCAAGACATTCATGCGCTGGGACGGGAGTTCGTGGCTGATGCTGCCCTCCAAACAGCAGGCGGAGTTCCCGCCAAATTGGTGGCTGCGGCTGCCGCCGGAGCCGGAGAAGGGAGAGACAACATGATCCGATTTATCAGTGATCCGGAACATGGGGAGTTTACGGCATCGGCGTCCGGGAACATTTCGGAGGTTGTCGTAGAGATTGGAGTCTGTATAAATACCGCTTATAACCTGCTCCGGTCAAGAGACCCTGATGCGGCACAAGGTTTTAAACAGGCTTTGCTTGTTACCTTCCGCCCGGACAGTCCTGTCTGGGACAAGGAGGATGTACCAGATCCACGCAACGGCATCAAGATCGTACGAATCAGGAATTTTGAATCGGAGGCGCATCATGAGTGAGCAGATGTATGAGCGTAAAAAGGACTTTGTCAACCACGCCCTCAGCCGCTGCGTGGCGTCCATGTACCCCAACGTGTGCCGGGTGGCTTACCACACCCGGGATACTGACGAGGGCCTGCGGGAGACCGCCATGATCTACCTGGCCGGGGGCTACTCCCGGCGGGTGGATGTGACGGGGATGGACCTGCCGGCCACGCTGGACGCCGTGTTGGCGGTGTTTAGGGAGGCGGTATGATGCGATATACCGGACATAAACGGCGTCCGAGAGTACGCTGCTGGCTGGCCGTCATTGCGTGTGTAATCATCCTGGCCCTGGCGTTGTGTATCAACGCCAGGGCGCTGGGGGTGATTGCTCTGTGAGGCGTACTATGACAACCAAATCTTTGGCACGGATTTGTGAGATGGGCCGCAGCGGAGCCTGTCTGAAGGAGATCGCGCAGGATACGGGGTATTGTATTTCCACCGTAGGCAAGTGGCTGAGACACCAAGGTATCGGTCCGCCGGGGCGAAAATATATTCCCCGGCGGATCTATACCGTCTACAAAACAAAGACCACCGAATTTTTGGTGGAGGGCAACGCCAAAAAGTGTGCGTCTTTCCTGGGAATTAAGCTACAGAGCTTCCGGCGGGCATATACATGGAGCCATCGGGGAGCCCCGGGAAAATATACAATTTACGCAAGAGATGCAGAGAGTGAGGATGTGCCATGACAACAATGGATTTCAGCGCAACATTGGCAGCTCTCCGGAGACTGCGTGTAGAGACTGGGAGTTTAGTCTGTTTTGGCTGCGGGCATGAGCATAACTGCTCCACGCACGGCTGTGCCATCCTGCGTAATGCCGTAGAGCACATGGAGGCGGCTCTTTCGAACTATGATAGCCTCTCCGCTCTGGTGCACCGTCTGGAGACGGAGCTGAAAAGTGAGATTCTGTCAGCAGCCGAACTCCGGGCCAGGCTGGCGAACGAGCCGCTGACGCTGGAGGAGCTGCGGGAGATGGACGAGCCTGTATGGGTTGCCTGCAAACCCATCGAGGGCGGGAACGGGTACTGGTGTCTGTGCCAGCATGGGCATATCATCACACCGGCAGGTAGCATTTACGATGTGAAAGAAATCCCGCATTGGGTGTTCTACCGCCGCCCGCTGGAGGAAGAAGTATGAGGCCGATTTTATTCAATACCGAAATGGTACGGGCTATTCTGGATGGCCGGAAAACCGTAACCCGGCGGCCGGTAAAATTTGGGAGAGGGCGAAACCCAAAATGGTCGGGGTATGTCCCGGACGGGGGCGTATTGTACGGAAGTAATAACATCCCAGCGGCGAAAGCACCATACCAGGCCGGTGACATTCTGTGGGTGCGGGAGACGTGGACGTCTGTACCAGGCGGGAGCTATATCTACAAAGTGTCCGTGGAGTGCCCTGATGCTTGGCGTGGGACCTGGCACCCCTCCATTCACATGCCGAAAGAGGCCGCCCGGCTGTTCCTACGGGTGGTAGCAGTGTGGGTGGAGCGCCTGAAGGATATAACCCCGGAGCAGATAGACGCCGAAGGGTGCAAGGAATGGACGTACAGTGCGATGACTGGAGAGCCTCTACCGAGTGGCCCATCCTGGTTTAGGATTGCGTGGGACCGCACCATCAAGCCTTCGGACCTCCCTGCTTACGGCTGGGAGGCAAATCCCTGGGTATGGGTCATTAAGTTTGAGCGGATCAGCCGCCCGCCGGAGGGAAAGGAGGACGGCAATGTTTACGGTTGATGACGGCCTTTGCTTCCCGTGGGAGGGATTTGTCTGCTGCTAAGTAACAACGATTTGAATACCATCCAAGTTGCCTTAGATACTGGGATGGAGACCGTAATGACCCGAACTCTTGGAGATTTCCGCATCACGGTCTCCACATCCAGAGCCCCGCCTGTTTGGCATCCGTTTCTTATGCTCGCCCGTCTGGAGATTTGGGATGGGCACATCTACTCAACGAAGTGGTGTGTCAGTGCGGAGGAGGTGCAGCAGTTTGCGGGGAGATGATCAGTCCTTGTGGTATTGTGTACGCCAGCGAGCAGGTCCTCTTGTCAAGGAGTGCCGGGCACTGCGGCCACGGCTGAGTGCAAATGATACGCCATACCAGCGGAATGAAAAGAATAAAATTCTTCGGCCACCCAGAGACAGCAGTGTCTGCCGAACGCGTGTAGACCGGCTGGAGCTGCGGCTGGCGCTGTTTTGCTTTGCAGGGATCGTGTACACACTGACCTTTGATCCATATCACCTGCCGGATCGGTTCTCTGATGTCCGAAAACGGTGGAGATCGTTCCTGCGGCTTCTCAATCTGTGGAAGCCAAACTGGTCCCGGGATTATATCTATCTGATTGAGGGCAGGCATGGAGACCACCGCTATCATATCCACTTGGTCCTCCGGAACAGCGATTTTTCTCCGGCCGAGATCCGCTATCTTTGGAAATACGGCGAGGTAGATGACGAGCCTCTGCTGTTGGGACCATACGATACCTACAGGCGCACCGCGAAGTACTGGAACAAGGAGGCGTCAGACGGAATTACGGTCCCCGTGGGTGCCAGGACCTGGGTTGCCAGCAGAAGTCTGAATGCCAAGCTGCCGCCTTTGGAAATGTGGCGGAGTACAAGCGGTGAAATCGAGTCCCCACAAAATGTACGGGTGCAGGGAGGCAATCAGACAGCCAACGAATTCGGGGTGTATCTCTACAAGTGGTGGATCTCAAACAGTGCTTTTATTTTAGATAAATGACTCTTATCTTGAAATATAGTTGAATAACTCACAAATCTAAACGAAAGTGAGGGAGACCCGTTGCAAAGCATTCATAAACGTGATAAACTGGTCGCAAAGGATGGATGGTTGCTCTGTCCCCGGTGTGGTCGGGGAAAGGTTCTACGGCTCAATTCAGAGACCAGAGCCAAGAGCTTGACGGTGTATTGCAAGCTCTGCGGAAAAGAGTCCATCGTGAATATCGACGAGTGCCTGTGCCAATGAGCCTGTGCCACATGATCCGCAAAGGGCGGACGTGTTGGTGCAGGCTTTTTGTTTTGCCCGGAGGTGATAGCCCATGGCACAAAAGCCGTTGCGTCCATGCCGACATCCTGGGTGTACGACCCTGGTAACTGGCGGCTATTGTGATCTCCACCGCCCCAAGGACAGCCGCAGCGATGCGGCCAAGTCCTGGCACTGGATGTACCTGACTCCAGAGTGGACGGAGGACCTGCGGCCTGGACAGCTCCTTCGCGAGCCCTTTTGCCGGGAATGTGCCCGGCGCGGAGACCGGACGCCGGCCACGGAAGTGGACCACATCCAGCCGCACCGCGGAGACTGGGCAGTGTTCACGGACCGCAGCAATCTCCAGAGCCTTTGCCATTCCTGCCATAGTCGCAAGACGATGGCCGAAATGCAGCAAAAGCGAGGCGCTTTGCGTGCCCGCTGGCAGCGATGACCAGCGGAACGCTTGGGCGCACGGGCGGGGCGGGTGCGTGTGCGCGGCGTTTCCTTGCCCCCCTCCCCCGGCAAAAAAAGTTTGGGCGGAGGGACGCAAGACCGCACGCCCCCCTTCGTGCAAGATTTTTTCCCCATGAGGATTTCCGGGAATATATGGCGTGTCAGATTCGGACACGCCGGCCAGAAAGAGAGGGAGTGTATGGTTCGGCTGGAGTGTGGCCTGCGGGGCGCACGGAAGTATTGCGCCTCGCATCCAGGCTGGTGCTGCAAAGAGTGTCCGCTGCAGACATCCTGTGACCACGCCTGCAGGAATACCCCGGATGTCTGCGGCTACGCCACACCCCACGATACATGCCAATACCATGCACCGCCAAGGATCAGCAGAAAGGAGGGCCCCATCCATGGCAGGCAAACGGCAACCCACAGCACTTGTGGAAGCAAACGGACGAAAACACCTGACAGCGGCGGAGGCTGATGCCAGGCGGGACCAAGAGGTCTATGTGGCGCCACCTGAAGCGGCGGTCCCTCCCCTTTGGCTGCCGAAGAAATTGCACAAGGAGTTTCGGGAGATCGGAGAAATTCTGTTGGCGGCCGGCCTCTACTCCGAACTGGACCGGGATGTGCTGGGGCAGTACTTCCTGGCCCGGGAGCGGTGGCTCCGGGCGGACAAGCTGGCATCCCAGGCCATCCGCGATAAGGATGAGAACCTGGCCCAGAAATGGGCAAGCACCCAGAACACCTACTTTCGCCAGGTCCGCCAATGTGCGGAGTCCATGGGGCTCTCCGTCACAGCTCGGTGCCGGATCGTCATCCCGACGCCCCTTCAGAATGCCGGAAAAGCCGGACCGGAGGACGGCATCGATGAGTTCACGCGGCAGCTCCGGGCCCGGCAGGCGGCGGCGCTGGAGGCGGCGGAATGCCCACCGTGACAGCGACCGCGGAAACCATCCAGGACAAAGCGGCTGGCAAGTTCGTTTGTGACTTTGTTTCCAGGCTTCCCACCACTGACTCTGGACAGCCATTCCAGCTTTATGAATGGCAGCGGGATGCCATCATGGACTTCTACGGCACCATGGAGGATGACCTGGACACTGGGGAACGGCTGCGGAAGTACTGGTATCTCTACCTGGAGATCCCCAAGAAAAACGGCAAGAGCGAGCTGGCGGCGGCACTAGGCCTCTACCACCTGTTTGCGGATGGAGAGCTCAATGCGGAAGTTTATGTGTGCGCTGCCGATAAAGAGAACGCCAGTATCGTGTACAATGCCGCGGTGTTTATGCTCACCACCGCCCCCTGGACCGCCAAGATGGTGGCCCGGGGAGAGCTGAAGATCATCGAGAGCCGCAAACGCATCGAATACCGCCAGCGGGTCCGCACCGGCAACGGCGGGCACAAGTGGATCGTGGTGGGCGTGATGGCGGTCCTGTCCGCCGAGGCGTACAGCAAGCATGGCTACAAGCCCAGCTGCGTGATCTTTGACGAGCTCCATGCCCAGCCCAACCGAGATCTGTGGGACGTCATGACCGCCGGTGCCGGCTCCGGTCGGAAGCAGCCGGTGTGGATCGTGCTGACTACGGCGGGTGATGATCCGGACCGCACCTCCATCGGCTGGGAAATCCACCAGAAGGCCGTAGCCATTCGGGACGCCCGGCAGCTGTGCCGCATCCTGGACAATGGCGGAGATCCCCGGCAGGTGTTGTCCCTGCGCCACGTGGATGCCGAAGATCTTCCACAGGCCGAGGCCGACCTGCTGGCTCAGGATATGCCCAACTGGCTGCCCATCCTCTACGGCCTGACCGCCATGTACGGAGACGATCCGGATGACCTGGCGGCCGTGGACATCTGGGACGAAAAGCTCTGGTTCCTGTGCAACCCGTCGCTGGGCAAGCACCTGAGTCTGCGCAACATCCGGCTGGAGTCCATGGAGGCCCGCCGGAGCGAGGCCGGTGAGAAACTTTTCCGCTGGCTGCGCCTGAACCAGTGGATCAGCGTCAAGGCGGTCAGCTGGATCTCCCTGACGCTGTACGACAAGACCCAGTGGGGTCCCAGCAAGCGGGCCGAGCGGACCGCCTGGCTGGAACAGCTGAAGGGGAAGCTCTGCTACGGCGGCGTGGACCTGTCCACCAGGCTGAAAGGGCTAGGTGCTGCTGCCTTACATCTGGCGTCCAGGCGCCACGGCGGAGGAGGCGGAGCGGCGGGACCATGTACCCTATCGGGACTGGGCCCGGGCCGGGTTTCTGCAGCTGTGTGATGGAGACATCATCAACTACAGCGATGTGGAGGAAGCCATCCAGCAGGCCCGGGAGGACTACGACCTGCGGATGGTGGGCTTTGACCCCTATCTGAGCCGGACAATCACCCAGCGGCTGGAGCCCATCGTTCCGGTCATGGAGATCCCCCAGGACCTGCGGAATATGTCTCCGGCGATGAAGGAGATGGACGATCTGATGACCCGGCACCAGTTGCTGCATGTCCACAACACCTGTTTCCGTTGGACATTTGGGAATGTCCGATGCCACGTGGACGGGAACGGGAACATCAAGCCGCTCAAGAATAAATCCATCGGCCGCATTGATCCCCCCGTGGCGGCGATCATTTCGATTGCGGTTTGGATGATTATGCGGACCAAGCACACCTATGACACGCGACATTTGAGAGAGGACTGGGGCTTATGACAAACGAGGAGCGCCGGGAACGGCGCGAGGCGCGGCGAAGAAAGGCCGCAAATCTGCTGGGGCTGTATCTGGAGGATCTGCTGCTCCTGGCCGGAAGCGGCTGTTTTACGGCTGCCGCGGCGCTGGCCGCCGGCTGTGCGGCTGCCCTGGCCACAGCGGGCGCGTGCCTGACGGTCTACGCGCTTGTGGTGGCCCGGTCCGCCGGAAGGAGGTGAGGGAATGCTGCTGCGCAATGCCATGCGCCGCCCGCGGGCGGTGGAGTACGGCAGCCTGTCATGGGAGGACCTTAACCGGCAATTCCGGAAGATCTTCCTCTCCGGCGGGCCGTATGACACCGGCATCCGGGGCGCGGAGCGGCTGAGTCCCGTGGCGGCGGCCCACCGCATCCTGTGCAACGACTTCGGCATGATCCCCTTCTCCCTCTACCGCAAGAACGGAGACGCCCGGGAGCCGGTCCAGGATCCTGACTTGGACCTTGTTTTCAAGCTCCGCCCAAGCGTGGACCGGACGCCCTACATGCTGGGGCGCACAGTCATGTCTAACGCCTTCTGGCATGGCTTCGGCGCCGTATGGAACCGGCGCGGGCCAGACGGACGGATTTTGGAGCGCATCCCCCTCCCTTCGGACTGCTGCTCCATCCGGCAGGACCAGACAACGGGGCAGTATTACTACGATTACAGCGTGGACGGAGAGTTCCGGACCTTCACGGGGTATGAGCTGAGCTTCCTGTTTTTTGAGAGCTATGACGGCATCCGGGGCCGGGGCTTTTTGAACCTGGCCCGGGAGACCATCGGCGCGGAGGGCGCCGCCCAGCAGTACGGCCGGAAGTTCTACCAGAACGGGGCGATGATCTCCGGGATTGTGGAGGTGGACACGGACCTGGGAAAGGAAGAGCGCGACCGGGTCCGAAACGAGTTTTCCAAATACAACCCCTACGGCGACGATGCCTTCAAGGTGGCGGTGCTTGGTCGTGGATACAAGTACACGCCCATCGGGCTGAACCAGAAGGACAGCCAGTACATCGAGAGCCGGACCTTCAGCGTGGAGGAGGTGGCCCGCTTCTCCGGAGTGCCCAAGTCCATGCTGCAGAGCGGCAAGGAGAGCTTTGAGAGTAACCAGCAGCAGCGCATTGTATTCGTCACGGATGTGCTCATGCCCTACATCGTGCAATGGGAACAGGAAAATTCCTACAAGTGCCTGTTCCGGCAGCAGCGGGCGGACGGCCTGTACTTCAAGGGGAACCCGGCGGTGCTGCTGCGCGGGGACGACAAGAGCCGGGCGGAGTTCCTGACCACGATGATCCAGAACGGTATGCTGAATCCGGACGAGGCGCGGGCCCTGGAGGAGCGGGCGCCTATCCCCGGCGGCTGGGGGCAGACGTTCTTCATCACAAAAAACCTGGGCTCCATGGAGTCCGTGGCGAAAGGAGAGCCGACAAATGGTTGATATTTCAATTCGCGGAGAGCTTTGGGATGATGACAGCGCCGACGTCCTGCGCTGGTGGGGGTTCCGGGACATCACGGCCCCCATGGACATCCGGGCGGCGCTGGAGGCCGCCGGCGGGGACGAGGTGACCGTCCTGGTCAACTCACCGGGCGGAGACATGACGGTGGGCGCGGAGATCCGCTCCATACTGCGGCGGTATCAGGGCAAGACCACGGCCCTGTTCCAGGGCTACGGCGCCAGCGCGGCCACCCTGGCGGTGTCCGCCTGCTCCGTCATTCAGAGCGAGCCGGGGGCGCTGTTATGCTACCACAACCCCAGCGGGACCACCGATGGAGACTACCATGAGATGCGGCGCAGCGCGGAGGCCCTGCGGAATGCCCGGGACTGCATCCTCGAAATGTACACCGCCCGGAGCGGCAGCCGCTCCCGGGAGGAGCTGATCTCCCTGATGGATAAAAATATCTGGATCACCCCCACCCAGGCCATGGAATACGGCCTGATCGACGAGATCGTGGCGCTGGAAGGCGTCACAGAGCCGGAGGGGGACCCGGCGGCATTCGTGGCGGCGGCCGGCCGCATCCGGCTGACGGCGGCCATGCGGGAACGGTACCGGCGCCATGTGGCGGAGGACCGGGAGGCCGCCGCGCGAGACTGTGAGGCAAAGCGCATCCTGGCCCGGCTGGGGACGCTTGCAAAATACTGAGAATACGGAGGACGATTATGGACTACATGGAGAAGATCACGGAGCTGCGGGCCAGCAAGGCCAAGCTCAACGAACAGGCCCAGGCCCTGGTAAAAGAGGGCAAGTTCGAGGACGCCAATCAGCTGGCGAACCAGATGGAGGGCATCAACAAGCAGATTCAGACGGTGGAGCGGCTGCTGGACGAGAGCCGGAAGCACGCCGTCCCCCTGGATGGCAAGTATGACGGCATCCTCCACGACGAGGGGACCGGAAAGCCCAAGGATGAGAAAAAGGATGCCGTGAAGCCCTTTGCCACCCTGGGCGAGCAGCTGAAGGCCGTCTATGACCTGCGGAAGGGCCTGGTGGCGGACGAACGTCTGGAGAAGGTCAACAATGCCGCCGGCGTCACCGGCACCAACGGCCCGGACGGCGGCTTCGCCCTCCAGGAGGACTTCGCCGGGGCGATCCTGGAGAGCGCCGTGCGGCAGAGCCCCCTCCTGAACCGGCTGGACCGGTACACCTGCTCCAGCGCGGCCAACGCCATGCGGTGGCTGCACGCAGACGAGACGGATATCTCCACCAGCGTGTTCGGCGGCATTCAGATGTTCTGGGCGGCGGAGGGCGCCACGGTGGCGGCCAGCAAGCCCCAGTTCCGGGAGATGAAGCTGGATCTGGAGAAGATGATGGGCTTCTGCTACTGCACGGACGAGATGCTGCAGGACGCCGCTTTCCTGACCGGCTTTGTGGGCAATGGCTTCACCTTGGCGGCGGACCGGCTGCTGACGGAGAGCGTCATTTCCGGCGACGGCGTGGGCAAGCCCCTGGGCCTTCTGAACTCCGGGGCCGTGATCGTGGTGGACAAGGAGTCCAGCCAGGCCGCCGGAACGTTCCAGGGCGCCAACGTCATCAAGATGCAGGCCCGGGCCATGCCCCGGGGCCGGGACCGCATGGTGTGGCTGATGCATCCGGACCTGGAGGAGCAGCTGCCGTATCTGGCCATCCAGAGCGGCGAGGCGGCTAAGTTCCTCTGGAACCCGGAGGGGGGCCTGGGCAACTTCGACACCCAGCGGGTGCTGAACAAGCCGGTGCTGTTTGAGGACAGCTGCCCCGCTCTGGGCAGCAAGGGCGACGTCATGCTGGTGGACCCGATGCAGTACATCCTGCTGAGCAAGGGTACCGCAAAGCAGGACTGGTCCATCCATGTGGAGTTCCTGACGGACCAGAACTGCTTCCGCATGGTGTTCCGCTGCAACGGTGCCCCCAAGGTGACCCAGCCCCTGAAGATCAAGAACAGCGCCAAGACCCGCAGCCCCTTTGTGGCGCTGGCCGCCCGTACATAAGGAGGAGGACAGTATGAATCGGATTTGTGAGGAAGTGCAGTACCTGGACGTATTCGCGCCCCAGGCGGTGGCTACGGCCACAGAAAAGACCAGCGCCTTTGTGGACACCGCCGGCGTGGACAGCGTGGAATTCCTGATCTACACCGGCGCCCTCACCAGCGGGAAGAAGCTGACAGTGGGCGTCCAGACCTCCGCGGACGCCGGCGGCTCCAGCCCGGAGGAGGCGGAAGAGACGGTATTTACCGCATCCGGCTCCGATCCCGGACTTGCCGTGGTGAGCTACAGGGTCCGGGGAGACCGTGGCCGCTATGTGGGCGTCACCTTCCAGCATGATGCCGGCGCGGAGGTGGACTGCGCCGTGGTGGCCGTTGTGCGGCCGATGTACCGGCCGCCGGAGAACAGCTGGCAGCTGGTGGTGTAAGTCATGACGACCTGGAGCGAGACGATCAGGGCCCGGCTCATGGCCTACTGCCGGATCGACGTGCTGGAGGACGGAGAAGAGGACCTGCTCAAGACCCTGTATCTCTCCGCTGTCGCGTATCTGGCGGGCGCTGACATCTCTGAGCCGGAGGCGGACACGCCCAGGCGGGCCCAGTACGACCTGTGCGTGAACGCCCTGGTCCTGGACGCCTATGACAAGCGGGGCACCACCGTCAGCGGCTCGGCGCTGACCGACAACCGGGAATACCGGGGGACCTTCCTGCAGCTGCAGGCCACGGAGCCGGTGTCCGAATCGGACACATAAAAAGGGCCGCCCCGGCGGAGGCCGGGGCGGCGGGGCAATCATACGGGATCGCCGTGGTAAGTATCAAAGTCCACCATGGCATAGGCCGCCGTCTGAGGCGGCGCACAGACGGGAAGCGCCGCAGAGGGCGCCGGAATTTCGCGGCCCAGATCTCGGGCGGAGATCCCCCAGAGGCCGATAGCGTCCGCGGCCATGTCGATGGCGTCGGCGAGATCCTTCCCCTCCGTATTGATATCCAGGTCCGGCACGTAGACCACATAGCCGTTTTCGGACGGCGTCAGGATGATGGGATAGGCTTGTTTCATGAGAATTTCTCCTTTTGCGGAACAGCGGAGAGGCAGGTGTGACGCTATCTCTGGGGGGCGGGACCATACTCACGCTCCATTGCGTTTCGGGTGACAATCCACTGCTTGCCATATTTCTGTGCGTCTACACCCTCCACCAGTTTGTGATAGGCGACTGCCTTTCGGAGCGTACTCTCGTGCAGCCCCCAGAGTTCTGTAGCATCTGCAAAGGACAGGAGACTGTCAAAAGGTGAGGACACAGGCACACTGTTTTCCCAGAGCTCGGAGCCGTCCATGTCGATATCATCATTCCACGAGACACCATAGCCGCCGGGGTCAGTGCGCACTTGACTGAACAGGCCGGGAACGTCACGCAGGGGGGCAAAAACAGGCATCCGCTGGATCAGCGGGGTCATGTCGTATTCCCGGCAGCAGCCTTCTGTGAAGTGGACCAGAAGCCTGTAATTTTCCAAAGGGGTCACGGATTTGATCTTGTGAAACATGGGACCACTCCTTTCTGTGCTGTATCGGACCGCACCCCGCTCATACGAGCGGGGGCAGGGTCCGGAAGTTCTGTGTATTCCACATATCCAAGAGTTCCTGCTGGTGCGCGGCCATCCACTCCCGAACCATGGCCAGCCCCTTGCCTGGAAGATCCCCCTCTAGCATATCCAGCGTCTGGATATCAATGACGCCGTTATAGTCACCGTATAGTGCGTGGATATGCGGCGGATTGTGTTCCTTACCCAGCAGATACATCTTGATGGTCATACCATAAAAGCGAGCAATCACAGGCATATTTGTGTCCCCCTTTCTAATGATTATTATATCACGGTATCGTGAAATGTCAAGAGAAGAAGGAGAAAATTATGGCGGTTGTCAGTGCTGGGGATCTGCGGAACCGGGTGGAGGTGCTTCGCCGGACCGGGCGGATCAACCCGCTGGGGGAGCAGACATACGACTATGAGACAGAGCGCCGGGTGTGGGCCAAAATCGTGCCCACGGCCGGGCGGGGCGAGACCGTTGAGGGCAGCATGGAGCGGGTGGAGGTGACCCACCGGATCACCGTCCGCCGGGCCTCCATCCCGAACCTGACGACGGACCTGCGGCTTCGCTTCCGGGGGCAGGTCTACGAGGTCCAGTATTTTTACCCCAACTACCGGGACAGCGGTTTCCTGGATCTTTATGTAAGGCTGGTGATCGAAGATGGCATCCACGGGTTTTGATACGGCCTCGCTCCAAAGGCTGGGCCGGGACCTTCTGCGGTGCGGAGAGGCGTATTCCAAGAAAGAGAAAAAATTCCTCCGTCAGGAGGGCTCCAAACTGCTGAGAAAAACCAAAAAAGAAGCTAAGCGGGTCGGCAAAAAGACCGGCAATTACCATGAATCCATCAAGCGCGGCAAGCCCTATTCCTATCGAAGATCGAATGCCATCCGCGTGTATTCCTACGCCCCGCACGCACATCTGATCGAGGAAGGTCACCGGATGGTGACGCACGATGGACAGGAAGTCGGGTTCGTGCAGGGGCATCATGTCTTTGAGACTGCCGCACGGGACTTTGAACCGCAGTTTCAGTCGGACTTGGATGACTTTCTGGAAGGGACGGTGCGGCTTTGATCTCTTTACAAGCAGTCAATCGGGCAATCTGCGCACTGTATCAAAAGGCCCTGGACGCGGCCGGCACCGGCGCCAAGCTGGTGGCGGAGGACGTGTCCAAGCCCATCATCCGGCCCAGCGGCAAGGTGGAGCTGGAGGACGGGACGGATGCCCGGCTCCTGGCTTCCGGCCGGGAGCGGACGGCGACCTTCCGGCTGTATTACTTCGCCAAGGACCGGGACCGGCCCAAGCTGGAGAACCTGGCGGTGCGCGGCGCCATCGGGGAGGCGTTTCTGGACGGGATCACGGTGGAGGACACCTATCTGGGCATTGACGAGGGCGTTTCCTTTACCGTGACGGATGGCGTGCTGGTGGCCTCGCTGGAGCTGACGCTGACGGAGCCGGTGCCGGAGGCGGACGCAGAGCCCATGGAAGAGCTGAATTTGGATTTGGAGGTAACATGAAATGGCTGTAACACTGCCGAAAATTCTGGTCACATTCACACAGCTGGCCACATCGTTCATCCAGCGGTCCGCCCGGGGGATCGCGGTGCTGATCGTGCGGGACGACACCGCCGGGACCGGAAAGACGTTTTTCCAGTACGGAGACGCCACCCAGGTGAGCGACACGGAGTTCACCCCCGCCAACCAGCAGTATATCAAGGACGCGCTGTCCTTCGGCCCGCTGCGGGTGAGCGTGGTGAAGATCAAGACCGCGGACGATCTGGCGGCCGCGGCGGCAATCTTCACCCAGTATGAAAAGACAGGCTGGGTGACTTTCGCGGAGGGGAGCAGCGACGACTGGTCGGACCTTTCCAGCTGGATCAAAGCCCAGGAGACGGCGTACAAGAGCTGGAAGGCCGTCTGCTTCAAGGCCACGGCGCCGGACTCCATGCACATTGTCAACCTCAGCAACGAGAAGGTGACCTTTGCCGATACCCGGGGAGAGGCGAGCGGCGAGAAATACTGCGCCTCTCTGGCGGGCCTGCTGGCATCCTGCAACGTGGAGCAGGGCGCCACCAACAAGCTGTGTCCGAATCTGACACGGGTGGCGGTGCCGGAGGATCCGGATACCGTGGTGGGAGCGGGAAAATTCCTGCTGATCAATGACGATGACGAGGTCCGGGTGGGCGTGGATGTGAACGCCCTGACCACCACCAACGGCACCACCCTGACGGAGGACATGAAGTACATCGAGACCGTGGAGGCCATGGATATGCTGCGGGACGACATCACCGCCACATTCCGGGACGAGTACCTGGGCAAGTACCGCAACAGCAAGGCCAACCAGATGCTGTTCATTTCCGCCGTGAACTACTATTTCGATACACTGGCGGCTGCCGCCAGCAACTACGTGCTGAACCCGGACCACGACAACAAGGCCGGCATCGACGTGACCGCCCAGCGGAACGCCTGGATCGGCTCCGGGAAGGCGGAGGCCGCGGACTGGGACGACGCCACCGTGATGGCGACGCCGTTCAAGCGGATGGTCTATCTGGCGGGAGACGTGCAGATCCTGGGCTGCATGGGCGGCCTGGAGTTTGCCGTCACCCTGATGTAAGGAGGACGTATGAGCAAGAAAACAGAGAAAATGCTGCACGGGTCCTGCAGCGAGGCGTATATCAACGGCGCCCGGGATGACTTGGCCACCAAGATCGAAGTGAAGGTCACCGGCGATTTCGAGGACGGCGCGTTCTGCGGGGACTACGGGACCTTCCCCATTTACAACGGGTACGCCATCGAGGGCACCATCACCGACAAGAAGCAGGACAGCACGCTGGAGACTGCTATCACAGAGGGCTACCGCACCGGCATCATGCCGGACATCGTGCTGATCACCGCCCTCACCAACCCGGTGAGCAAGCAGACGGAGCGGTGGAGCATTTCTGGCGTGGTGTTCACCGAGGTGGCCCTGGCCAACATCGAGGCAAAAAAATCCGTGGACCGGGAGCTCCCCTTTAAGGCGGAGCGGTGGAAGAACCTGGAGGCGATCTCATGAGCAGGAAAATCACATTTGACGAGCTGGTGGCCCGGCGGGAGCAGCGGGAGAACGACAAACTGAAGGTGGGGATGCTCACCATTCCCGGAACAGGCGTGGGCCTGGAGGCCCGGATGCCGCCCCAGAAGACGGTGCTGGAGCTCTATGGCGAGCTGGGCGGCGCCAAGGACGCCCTGGAGGCGCTGCGCTGCGGCAACCACGCCCTGTATGTGTGCTGTCCCCAGCTGCAGGACCGGGCCCTGCAGAAGGAACTGGGCGTGGACGAAAATCCCATGGGCATTCTGGATGTCCTATTCACGCCGGTGGAGCAGGACCAGCTGGGCGGCGATGCCCTGCGGTTCCTGGGACTGCTGCCGCCGCTGCCGAAACAAAACAAGCCTGCCGACTCCGATGGGGAGCCGCCCGCGGACCCGGGGCTTGAGACGGTAAAAAACTGATTGCCCGCGACCCCCTGCTGGAGCTGATGGCATTTTACGCCGTGCGGGGCGTGCCGCTGGATGTGCTGGCGGCCGCCACGCCAGCGGAGCGGGGCTTTCTGCAGGGGGCGCGGGCATTGTACTACGACGAACAGGCGGCGCTGCTGCAGGCGGCGGTGGCGCGGACGCTGACGGGAGGAGGGCGGCATGGCGAATAGAGTCATCAACACCATTCTGAACCTGCGGAACAACATGTCCGGCGGCCTGATCCGTGCGGCCCGGGACACGCGGGGCGTCACAGCCGAGATGCGGAGCGCCACCAAGAGCGTGGTGGCCTTCAAAAACCGGGCCGTCTCCGCCCTGGGCAGCGCCACCAAGAGCTTTGTCAAGTGGGGCGCCGCCTCCGCCGGCGCCGTAACGGCAGCGTTTCTGGCTATGGACAACGCCACGGAGGAGTACCGGATCGCCCAGGGCAAGCTGAATACCGCCTACGAGGCGGCGGGATACAGCGCGGAGACCGCGGCCACCGCCTACAACGAGTTTTATCAGATCCTGGGAGACACGGACACGGCCACGGAGGCCAGCCAGCTGCTGAGCAAGCTGGTCCAGAACGAGCAGGATGTGACAAAGTGGACCCGGGTGGCCGCCGGCGTCAGCGGCACCTTCGGCGACAGCCTGCCCATTGAGGGGCTGATCGAGGCCACCAACGAGACGGCCAAGGTGGGCAAGGTCACCGGCGTGCTGGCGGACGCCCTGAACTGGGTGGGCATCAGCGAGGACAAGATGAACGAACGGCTGGAGCGGACCTCCAGCGAGGCGGAGCGGAACCGGATCCTCCTGGAGACGCTGACCGGCAGCTATGACGACGCCGCGGACGCCTTCTACCGGAACAACGAGCAGCTGGTCCAGGCCCGGAAGAACCAGGCGGCCCTCTCCGCCATGACGGCGAAGCTGGGCAATGCCAGCGCCATTGCGAAAAACAGCCTCATGCGTCTTTTCGGCGTACAGGAGGACGGCAGCATCCGGGCGGGCTCCGCCCTGGCCTGGCTGAACGACCGTGCGGAAAGCGTCCTGGCTAAATTCCAGGAGTGGAGCCAGGACGGGACGATAGACGCCCTGGCGCAAAAGCTGGATCAGGGGCTGGCCAGGGCCGGAGAGATGGCGGGCAATGCCTTCCAGTGGGTGCTGGACCACGGCGATACTATCAAGCGATGGGTGGTAGGGCTGGGGACCGCTCTGGCCCTTGTGAAAGTGGCGCAGTTTGCCAGCGGTGTCATGAACGCCATCAAGACCGTGAAGCTGTTTGCCACCACGGTGGGGACCATCGTCGCTACGAATCCGGTTGTCCTGGCAATCGTTGCAGCCATTGCGGCGATCTCGCTGCTGGTCGCCAACTGGGACAAGGTCAAGGCCAAGGCCGGAGAGCTGTGGGACGGGATCAAAACCGTCTTTGGAGGGATCAAGGACAGCATCGTGGGGGCGTTCAACTCCGCAAAAGAGGCAGTAGGCAGCTTCTTCTCCTGGATCGGAGACAAGCTGTCCGCTCTGGACGGCGCCATCGAGAGCGTGCCGGTTATCGGCAGCATCTACCGGGGGATCAAGGGCGCGGGCAGCTGGGTGATCGACAAGGTCACCGGCCACGCCACCGGCACCAGCTACTTCCCCGGCGGCTGGACCCGGGTCAACGAGCGGGGCGGCGAGATCATGCGCCTGCCCGGCGGCACCCAGATCATCCCCCACGACGTATCCCGCCGCATGGTTGGCGGCACGACGGTGCAGGTCTATGTGACGGTCCAGGGCAATGTGATCGGCAATCAGGCTTACGCGGAGAGCTTGGGAGAAACCATTGCTCAAAAGCTCCTGCGGGCGCTGCGGAACAGCTGAGGAGGCTCCATGTACCAGGTGATCCTATCCATCAACAACAACGAGGAGGTGGCGGTGCTGCCCGCGGTCCCCACGGATCTCGGGCCCCAGCTCCCCCAGAACAACGGGACCTATGAGGGCCTTTCCGGAGATTACAACACCCTGGGGCCTATGGGCCTTTGGGAGATGTCCATTGCCAGCTTCTTCCCGGTGGGCCGGCGATACAGCTTCATGCCGGCAGACGCCTGGACGGACGGCTGGAAGTATGTGGACTTCTTCGAGCGGAACCGCCCCAGGATGCTGCCGTTCCGGATCATCATTCTGGACGGGAACGGCGTTTGCCGCATGAACAGCCCCTGCTCGGTGGATCAATTCGAGTGGCATGTCAAGCGGAACGGGGATATCTCTTACAGCCTGACGCTGCGGGAATACCGCTTCATTTCCGGCGCGAAGTGAGGAGGAGCCATGGGAACGCAGTACGTGGATGACCACCGCTTCCTGCTGTGCAAGGGCAGCACGGTGACGGACATCACCAGGGCGGTCAGCCAGCCGGAGGCCCGGGACGAGCTGGACGCCCTCAGCGTGGAGCTGACCTTCACGGCGGTGCGGAACAACAACCGGGACAAGTATATGCACTGGTACGGCATCGAGCCGGGAGACAAGCTGCGGGTAGTGAACCACGGCCGGGAGGTCTTTTCCGGCGTGATCCTCACCGTGGGGCTGGACGGCGCGGTGACCGCCAACGACATGGGATGGTATCTGACAAAATCAGAGATCATCCTGCAGCTGGCGGACGCAGCGGCGCCGGACGCGGTGCGGCGGATGTGCGCCAAGGCGGGGATCGCCGCCGGAACCATCGACCTGCCGCCCACCCGGATCTCCCAGGTGTGGGTAGGGTCCACCCCGGAGCAGATCCTGGAGGACATCCTGGCCATCTGCTCCGCGGAGACGGGACTCACCTACCGCCGGCGGGTCCGGGAAGGCGCTCTGCAGGTGGGGCCGCTGCCGACCGTCCCCATCATTGCCTACCACAAGCCGGCGGAAAATCTGGGGGCCTTTGACATCACCCTGGCAAAGGGCAGCGTCAGCGGATCGGACTCCATGGCCGAGCTGACCAACAGCGTGGTGCTGGCCGCCGGAGGAGAGTCCGCTGAGACGCTGGGACGGGCGTACAACAGCGCCAGCATTGCCAAATACGGCCTGCTGCAGGCGGTGGAGACCCTTTCCGGAGACGAGAACACCGCCCAGGCGCGACAGCGGCTCCAAACGCTGCTTGCCCAGGGCGACAGGATCGCCCGGGAGCGGTCTGTGGATGAAATCTGGGGGGCGGACGAGGTGGAGAGCGGTATCCTCCTGCAATTCCGGCAAAACAGCTACGGCGTGACCGGGGTGCAGCGGGTCACCGGCGTCACCCACCGCTATGGACACCCCCACCTGATGAGTCTGACGGTGGAGGACCCCCAATCCCCCCGGGCCGCTGGCGGCGGGGACGCCATTACCGTTTGAGGAGGACAGTATGGGCGCATGGGACTATGAGCTGGCCCGCGAGCTGCGGGGCCTGGGGCGGGGAGCGGGCAGGACGGAGATCCTGGAGGGGACGGTGGTATCCGTCAATCCGCTGACCGTCTCCCTGTTCGGCGGAGAGGTGATGGCGCCGCCGGCGCCGCTGCAAACGCTGTTCTGCGCCCAGGGATTTTACCGGGACGCGGACAGCGGACATCTGGAGCTGGAGGCCTGGAAATCCGGGGACCGGGTGTGCTGCTGCTGGATGGGCAAGACTGTGGTGGTTTTAGGCCGGCTGTCCGAGCCGGACGAAGCGTTGGATGTGAGGTGATCTGTGATGGCGGAGATGTTCCCGCCGGTGCCGGGGCGTATCCCGGCCCAGGCGGCGGAGGAGATCGGGCGGGTACCGGCCTTCGACAGCGAAACCAGCCGGTTCCTGCTGGTGGACGGCGCCCTGGTGGAGCGCACCGGGCGGGAGGCGGTGCGGCAGTGGTTTGACCTGATGCTGCGGCAGCAGCCGAACCGGGTGCCCATCTATAGGACGGAGTCCGGCGCGGCCGGGATCGGCGTGGACCGGCAGATGATCGGCAGCAAGCTGCCCTCCGGCCTGATCGCGGCGGAGATCGAGCGCAATGTGCGGGAGACGGCTTCCTATTGTCCGGCGGTGCGGGCGATACGGGATTTTGAGGTGACGCGGCAGGGGCGCCGCTGCCATGTGGCTTTCACGGCGGTGCTGTACGACGCGGAGACGGTGGAGGTGAGCGCGGATGTCTGAGACCCTGGAAACCATGCTGGAGGCGATGCCGGACAGCTACCAGAAAACCGTAGGGTTCCCCACCTATGACCTGCTGGCGGCGGCCGCGATCCCGATGGAGGAACTGGAGGCACAGCTGCAGGAGACGGCGGCCAAGCTGGATCCCGCCAACCTCACCGGGGAGGATCTGGAGCGTTACGTCAAGAGCCGGTCCGGCCTTGTGCGCAACCCGCCCACCTGCGCATCCGGCATCCTCCAGGTGACGGGCAACGGCACTATCAATGAGGGGGATCTCTTTGAGTCCGCCGGGGGCATCCAGTTTGCCGCCACAGCCACCGTGGACATCACCGGCAGCGGAGAGGTTGCCATCCGCTGCACCACGCCGGGGGCGGCTGGAAACCTGCCTGCCGGGAGCGTCACCATGATGCCGGTGCAGATCGCCGGTATCGTGTCGGTGTCCAATTCGGACGCGCTCACCGGAGGCTATGACGCCGAGACTGACGAGGCCTATTATGAGCGTTATATCCTGCGGCTGCAGACACCGCCCACCAGCGGAAACCAGTACCACTACCGACTCTGGGCCCTGGAGGTCACCGGCGTGGGTGGCGTGCAGATCTATCCCCTGGGCCACGGGGACAATACCGTGGACGTGGTGCTCATTGATGTGGACGGACATCCGGCAGACGGGGAGCTGGTGGAACGGGTCCAGACCCATATCGACCCCGGCAGCAAGGGCTTGGGAGAGGGAGAGGCCCCCATCGGCGCTTATTGCTATGTGAGCGGGGCGGAGGCTGTGGAACTGACCCTCTCCATGACGGTGCAGACGCTGCCCGACGCGGAGCAGGAGGCGGTGACGGCGGCCGTTAAAGCGGTGGTGGCGGACTATCTCAAGAGCATTGCCTTTACCCAGAACTATGTGAGCTACGCCCGGATCAACGCAGCCATCCTGGAGGCGGACGGTGTGCAGGATGTATCTGGACTGACGGTCAATGGCGCCACCGCCAATGTGGCCATCAGGGAGCGGCAGGCGGCCGTTTTGGGGGAGGTGAGCATCCGGTATGGAGCTGGTGCGTAATCTTCCCCAGCAGTACCGCCAGGACCCTTGGGTGCTGGCTCTGGCAGACGCCATCCTGGGCGTCCTGGAGGATCAGAGCCGACGGTCCCTGGAGCTCCGGGCGCAGCTGTCCCTGGAAACCATCACCTGGGCGTTGGAGATCGAGGAGCGGGCGGCGGGGATCGTGCCGCCTGTCGGCGCCACCCTGGAGAGCCGGCGCAGCGTATTGGCTGCCCGATACCGCTCCAGCGGTAAGGTGAGCATTGAGACCATCCAGGCCGTGGCGGACGCCTGGCGCAACGGCGAGGTGGATGTGGACTTTGCAGGCGGCAGGATCCAGGTGACCTTTGTGGGAGACTATGGGGTACCGGAGGACCTGCAGGCGCTGCAGGAGGCCATCGGCCGCACCATCCCGGCCCATCTGCCCATAGATTACTTCTTCCGATATCTCCTGATCCGGGAGATCCACCAGGTTAAGACACTGACCCAGATGCAGCAGCTGACGCTCAAACAATTTGCGGGAGGGAGAGAGTAATGGCGAGCTATACGCCCAATCTGAACCTTTTGATGAAGGATCCTGTGGCGGACGAAGCCGACACCTTTAATATTGAAACCATGCTCAACCAAAACTGGGAGAAGATCGACCGGCAGGTGCTGCTGGCCATGGCGGCCGCGGCGGCGTATGACGCCGGGACGACCTACCGGAAGGGAGATTTCTGCTCCCGGGGCGGGCTGCTGCACCGGGCCAATCAGGACATTGCGCAGCCGGAGGCATGGACCGCCGGACATTGGACAGATATTTCCATCACTGACGTGATCCGGGGCCTGACAGCGGCGGACGTGGGGGCGGCTCCTGGCGGGTTTGGCTTCGGGGATGCGATACAGGAAATTGCGGCCGCCAGCGCGGAGGAATCCTATGAGACATACTGCGCCAAGGTAGACGCCGTACTGGACGCGATGCCGGACAAGACGGCAAAACTGGTGCGGGCCTATCCGCCAGCAGTATACGGCAATGCAGGTACTACGTTATCGCTTTTATACAAGAGCGACGCCAACTATGCGGTACTATCCAATATCGGCAGTGCAGACATGTGGCTGTGTGGATGGCGAATGTTCAAGCACCGGTATCCCTCATCGTCAAGCCCGTCAGTGTGGTTTCCGTTTGAGTGGGAGCATCCGCCCATGCAGTTGGGCGTCGAGTACCGAACGACCGAGCGGTGGCAAGAGGCTCCTGTTTATGCAAAATTGGTAAACTTTGGGGCTGCCCCTAATTCGGCATCAAGTTCTATCGCACACAACATTGAAAATTTCCAGCAATGCGCGGGATTGCATGGAACGCTGGGTGGAGCAAACCTAATTGGGCACTCAGGTGTAGTGTCAATTGATGTAAATGCAAAAACAATCACCATTGAAACGAATAGGGATTTATCCAAAAGCAGTGTGCTTGTTTTGATTAGATACACAAAAACCACAGACTAAGGAGATTTGTGCGTGAAAATCATTAAGTTCCAAATTGTGTCCGAAAAAAATTATGGGACAGAAGAAAAACCGGATCTTCGTCAAGTTTTCAATGATAAGCAGTGTAAATACACCGAAACGGCATACGCTGATGCTCTGAAAGAAGCTTATAACGGTGAAGTCACTGTTGAGGACATCCCGGATACCCGTCCACTGCACGAGATCAAGTCGGAGCGTCAGGCGGAGAACAAGGCTGCTCTGGCTGCTTGGCTTGCTTCTCATCCGCTGACGTGGTTGGACGGGAAGCGATATGGCGTGGAGGAACAGGACCAAAACGAATTGGCATTGAATCTTATGCAGTACCAGGCGAACAAGGCCGCCGGACAGCCTGCCGTGCTGGAATGGCACGCCCAAAAGGAGGAGTGTCGGGCGTTTGAGGAGCCCGAATATACCGCCCTATCCATAGCTATTTCCGCTTATGTATATCCATACCGCCGGTACCAGGAGAAGATCAAGGCTGCCATCTACAATGCCAGGACAGCGGAAGCGGTGGAGGCTGTGGTCATTGACTATGCCGGGGTAATCGTGGAGGAGGGGGATGCCGATGTATAACCGTGCAGGCATTCTGAAAGCGGGCCGAAAAGTGGTCCGGGGTGTGCAGATCACCTTCTGGCGGGTGTGTGGCTGGATTTTTTTCGGGGCCCTGTACGGCGGGCTGGAAATCCTATGGAGGGGGCACACGCACTGGACCATGCTGGTGCTGGCAGCGGTCATTTCCATCCCGCTGGACATCGCAAACGACACCGTCATCCCGTGGGAGACGCCCCTGTGGCTCCAGGCCGTGATCGGCGGTACCATCATCACGGCGGCGGAGTTTGTGGTGGGCTGTATCGTTAATCTCTGGCTGGGGTGGGACGTGTGGGATTATTCCGGGATGGTGTTCAACATCTTAGGCCAGGTTTGCCTTGCATACTGGATGCTGTGGGTGGCGTTATCCCTCCCGGCCATCGTAATGTTTGATTTCATGGCCTGGAGATCCGGGCGGGGACCGCGGCCAATGTACAAACTACTTAGACCATAGGAGGGGGAGGAGAGTCCCATGACTACGGAAGTGATCTGTGCGCTGATTGCAGGGGTGGCGGCTGTTTTGTCGGCTCTGGCGGAGCGGAGGGCCCGAATCAGCACCAAACGAACGGAAGCCCGGGCGCAGCGCCGGGAAAAAGAGAGCCGGCTTGCCATGGAGCTGATGTACGCCACATGCTCGCTGTCTCTGACCACGGCCAAGAAGCTGGCCGGGCAGCATACCAATGGCGACGTGGAGGAGGCCATGACGGCGGCCGACAGCGCCAAAGAAGCGTATGTAGACTTTGTCCGGGACGAGGCAGCGCACCAATTCAGTAAAGTTTAATACCCGGCACCAGCCGGAAATTTGAAAGGAGTACATACCATGAAAAATCTTGAGGAAATCTTGCATCACTACACCAGAGGGGACAAGCCTCTGGACGAGACCAACCAGGAGCTGAAGAAGCTGGATTGCGGACTCCAGCTTGACCCCACCCGCAATCTCTTCTCCGCTCAGGAGCTGGCGGAAACCCGTGTGGGTGAGACGCCGGACGAGGCCAACGGCTGGGGGCTTATGGACCACGGCGTGGGCTGCCTGGAGAAGGTCCACGTGGTGGACGGCCGCACCGTGGACGTGGACATGGGGCAGGAGACGGCCTATGTGTACATCGGCGGCCGGTGCTACCGCCTGCGGGGTGACGTGCTGACGGAGGAGGACTGAGATGGAGCTGCTGAAAAAGCGGGCAGCCAACCTGCTGGCGGTCAAGAGCATTGTGACAATTGTGCTCACATGCGTCTTTGCTTATCTGGCCATTGCCGGCCACGTGACCACAGATCAGTTCTTAACGGTATTCACGGTGGTAATCGCCTTCTACTTCGGTACACAGGCGGAGAAGCGGAGCTCCCAGGCAGAAGGTATTGCTGAACTGCAAAGCGGAGCGATTGTCCTGTCAGAGCAGGGAGCGGTTCAAGGCGAACATAAGCAGGCATAATATGGAGCGGCAGGCGGGACCATCCTGCCTGCCGCTGTCGATAAGGAGGCAATCTATGCAGTTTGCGGCAACCTACCCGCTGGCGCAGATCCGGCGGGTGCAGATCTACAACAACATCAAGCGGTACCGGGAGACGGAGCTGGACAAAATCCTGCAGGAGACCGGCGGCAGCTTTGTGTTCGGCGGGCCGATCTTCCTCAGCGACCTGTCCGCCTGCTGCCACCTGAAGGGAGACGGCGTGGTGTACGGTGCGCCGGATTACCATGTATGGGGCATGGCATGGTCCGCCGACGCACAGGACTATGCCATGGAGCGGCTGCCCTGCGGGGCGGACAACTATGTGGAGTGCGTGGCCCTCGTCGTGGAGGGTGAGCCGCTGGCGGCGCCCCACTATCAGCCGGACATGGGCGGCAGGCGGCCCCGCCAGGCCATCGGCACCAAGGAGGGGCGGTTTGCCTATCTCGTCACCCAGACGCCCTACACCCCGGAGGAGCTGCGGGACGTGCTGGCGGCCGCCGGCTGGGACAGCGCGGTGATGCTGGACGGCGGCGGGTCCGTGTGCTACCGGGACCGGGCGGGCAATGGCTTTACCTGTGACGCGGACCGGGTGATCCCCTACTATCTCGTGGTCCACCTGGAGGCGGATGTGTCCGATTCTGACACCACCGGCGGGCAGTATGTGGTGACGGCCCAAAGCGGCCTCAATATCCGCAAGGGACCGGGCACATCCTTTGACAAGCTGGGAGGCTATTCCTGCGGCGCCGTGGTGGCCGTCCAGGCCGTCCGGGACGGCTGGGGGCAGACGGACCGGGGCTGGGTGTCCATGGACTACCTGCGGCCCGTGGAGGCCGCAGAGGAGGGTCTGGTGACCGATACGGGACTGCGGATCATTCAGGCGTTCCTGCCGTCCGGAGCCGACAACCGGCCGGGCGGAAGCAATCCGGACACCTATATCACCATCCACGAGACCGGCAACTTTGCCAGGGGCGCCGATGCTGCGGCACATGCGGTGTACCTGGACAGTGATGCCGGCGAGCGGGCTATGGTGAGCTGGCACTATACCGTGGACGACCACAGCATCTACCAGCACCTGCCGGACAATGAGCGGGCCTACCATGCCGGGGACGGCGGCAGCGGCCCGGGCAACGCCACCAGCATCGGCATCGAGATCTGCGTGGATGCCGGAGGGGATTTTGAGCAGGCCAGGGCCAACGCGGCGGCGCTGGTGCGGCTGCTGATGGAGCGGCACGGCATCCCGCTGGAACGGGTGGTCCAGCACAACCGCTGGAACGGCAAGGACTGCCCAAAGACTATTCGGGCCACAGCGGGCGCCTGGGAGGCGTTCCTGGCCCTCTGCGGCGGCCAGGGGTCCCAGGACACGGACCCGGAGCTGGAGGCCGCTGTGGACGCGCTGGCGGCCGCCGGGATCATTGATAGTCCGGAGCGGTGGAAGGCGCTGGATTTCACCGCGAACTCGGTCCGGCTGCTACTGATCAAGATGGGGCGGTATGTGACGCAATAAGCCGCAAAAGCCGGTGGGAGCTTAGCACTCCCCCGGCTTTTTGCGGCGCTTTGCATTTCTGGCTGGATAGTATGTGTCTTTGTGTTCCTGGTTCCACTTCCGGGACATGGGACGATCCGCTTCCCGGATGCCCTCATAGGCGCAGTCCGGGCAGTATTTCTGCCGGGCGGATCGCACGGTGTATTCTTTCCCGCAGCGGGTGCATTTGTCCGTGCTGCCAAGTGGCCGATCTGCAACGCGGCCTTTGGCTCGATGCCGGCGGTTTGCCTCCTTTGCCCGCTCACGCCGGCAGGTGGGACAGTACCAGGCCCGCGGGCCGCCGTCAAAGACGGTGCCGCACTGGCGGCAGGTACGGGGCTTCACAACAACGGCCATGCGATCACCCAAGCAGTTCTTTCAGCTTTGCCAAGTTCTCAGCGTTGGGGCTGACCTTGCCGCTCTCCCAGCGGGAGATCACCGCCTGATCTACGCCCATGGCGTCCGCAAGCTGCGCCTGCGTCAGTTTTTTGGCTTTGCGGGCCGCGGCAATATCAAATCCGGCATCGGCCAGCAGGCGCTTTCCTTTGCCCGCATAATAGCCGAGCTGCCAGGAGCCTTGTATTTCCAATGGCTGGACCTTTTCGGAGCCACCGTCCATCTCCGGCTCAATGCTATTGATTTCGGACAGCGCCTCCCCGATCTGCTGGTCCAAGTCTCCGGACAGGAGGCCCTTTTCATGGGCGGCGGAAATCACCTGTGCGCTACAGGTATATGGCCTCATGCAGGCTTCCCAAGGATCAGGACCAATCTCACCCGGAAACACTTCTGCGTTAATCCGGCCGAATACCCACCCGAATACGTATGCTTCTCTGTTAGTCATTAGCAGCCAACCTCCTTAAAATAGCGGTACTCCATCTCGTCATAGACGTTGAGTTTGATCTCAATCTTGCTCCCCGGATACTTGGAGGCATAACGAGCAGCACATTCCTCGGCGCGCTTCTTGTTGTCCATATAAGCGCCCATCATCCAGCCGTCTTTGCAAACACAGTATTCATAGTGTTTCATGATTTTTCCTCCTATATTGTCTCTTTGCTTTTATGATTTAATTATATCATAAAATATGATATTGTCAATACATATTTCAATATTTCTTTTCCCCAAATACGTTGTCTGCTGAGCAAGGCGGACCCGGTTGGCTCATGACAGGAGCTGGCAGTTACCCTTATTTTACCCTTTAACCACGGATATCCCAAAGTGCTAGGCAATGCTATTTGATACAGAAATCCCCCCAAATTTGCACTGTTAGTACAGAAAAACATACATAAACAGCAAAGAAAAAGGTCTATCAAAAGTTCGAGTCCAGTAGTCTCCACCAAAAAATTCCTGATTTCTTGCGAAATCAGGAATTTTTCTTTTGCCTCAGGCTGTAAAAGTTTTCTCCAAATTTTCTACTTTTTCTCCGACCAATACACTGACCAATTCGGGGATAGTTTCAGAAGGGACACAGCTCCGGGCGAAATGATTTTGCCTAGTGGTGTCGTATTTTGTTGTTTTATGTTCTAAAATCGGACTTTCTGCGCAAAAGTTTCTTGTAGATAACAAGTCGAAATGTTATACTAAAAATAATTTCAAAAACAGAGAGGAGTATCCATCATGGCTGCGCCGCGTGTTTTTATTAGTTCAACATATTATGATTTGAAGCATGTCCGGAATGATATCGGAGATTTTATTAGATCACTTGGGTATACGCCAGTTATGCATGATAGGGGCGGTGTAGCTTATACGCAAACAGACACTATTGAAAATAGTTGTTATAGTGAATTGACCACTTGCGATATTGTAATCTGTATTATTGGAAATCATTTTGGGACTCAGGCCTCCACAGGCGATTTTTCAATCACCATGGAGGAACTTCGCACAGCTATCAAGAATAAAAAGAAAATTTATATTTTCATCGCTAAAGATGTATATATAGAAAACCGGACATACATGCAAAACAAGGATTCGGGCACCTTTAGGCCCGCATATGCGGATAACATTAAAATTCATCAGTTTATTGAGGAACTGCGTCTCGCAATTAAAAATAACCCGATTGAATCTTTCGAAACTACAACCGATATTATTAATTCCCTAAAAAGCCAATTTGCTGGATTATTTCAGAACTTTTTGGCTAGGGATGCTTCTTTGACAGAAGCTAAAACGGCTTATGATTTACAGGAAACCACTGAACAATTTAAAGACCTCCTATCTTCTTTTCATAAAGAAACCGAAAGAATGTTTCAGTTTTTGGACGGAACCTTTTTTACAACCAACAATACCATTTACTATATTCGATCTCTGTTGGGTATGAAAAGTTCCACCTTTATTGTTTTAGACCAATCTGGGTTGGAAGAATTTCTGCAAGTAGTTGGATTTTCCGATGATATTGCAGCTCCGGATGAGTCATATTGGAGATACACCAGAGTACATGATGGTATGAAAGAAACAATTACGCTTGATTTGGATCTATTTGATGATAATTATAAATTATTACGATTGCCAATGTCTCGGGTTAAAACCCTGATTCAGTGGGAAACAGAAGATGCCTCTTCTGTTCAAGATGATGAATTGCCGTTTTAATTTCTAAAAATGCACCTTTGTGAGTGTATGTGCTCACAAAGGTGTATTTTCATATTGCCTTCCCTATCACATCGCCCATGGTATCCGCTGCTTCTCGCATCATATCCGGCGTGGCGTGGGTGTAGGTGCTGAGGGTGAAGCCCGCGCTGTAATGCCCCAGGGTGCTGGACAGGGTCTTCACATCCACCCCATTCTTGAGAGACAGCGTTGCGAAGGTGTGCCGGAGATCGTGAAACCGAATATGCTCGGTGCCGATGGCTTTCAGGATCTTCTCGTGGGTATGCCGGAAGGAATCCGGATCGAACATTCCTCCCGTCTTGGGCGACGGGAACATGTAGGGATTTCCCGGGTGCTTCTTGTGCTCCTCCACCAGCAGCTCCACCGCCTGCTGCGAGACCGGCAGGACACGGATGGAATTGTGGGTCTTGGGCTGGCTCACCACCAATTCTCCCTTGGTGCGGGTCACCTGCTTCGTGATGGAGATGGTTCGCTTCTCCACGTCCAGGTCCGTCCAGAGGAGGGCCAGCAGTTCTCCCCGCCGCAGTCCTGTGGTCAGCTCCAGGTAGAAGGGTGCCAGCAGTCCCCGCTTGTCCGCTTCCATCAGATAGGGGCGGATCTTCTCTTCCGGCAGTACCTTCATCTCCCGCTTCTCCATCTTTGGCAGCTTGCGGCCTCTCGCGGGGTTCACCAGGATCAGCCGCTCCGCCACAGCTTGCTCCAAGCAGTTGTTCAGCAAGGTATGGATGCCATGGACCACCCGGACGCTCAGTCCCTTGTTCTTCAGCTGGATGTGCTGGTACCGCTGCACCCGCCCGTTCTTCTGGAGATCGTTGTAGAACTTCTGGATCTGGATCGTGGTGAGCTTGTCCAGCTTGATGTCCCCCAGTTGGGGGATGATGTGGTTATTGATGTAATTCAGATAGTAGTCCTTGGTGTTCTCCCGAAGCCGGGGCTCGGCGTAGACCTCGTACCACATCGTCACCCAGCTTTTCACCGTGTGGGTGCCGCTACGGTTCATATCCAGTCGCTGACTGTCCGCGATGGCCTTTTTCAGTTTCTCCTTGATCTCCGCCTGAGTCTTTCCCAGGACATTCTTAATTTTCTGCTTCCCGGGCGCCGGGTCATAGGAGGCCGTGTAGAATCCCTCCCATCTACTATCTTTCCGTTTGCGGATACTGCCCTCGCTGTTGGCGCGTTTCTTCCCCATTCATCATCTCTCCTTTCTCGCCAGCTCACACGCCCGTTGTTCGTCCTCGTTTTCAAAGTTGTACGGTGACTGGGTCTGCCAGCAGCTCCTGTTGGATACCCTGGGCCAGACGGTAACCGGAGATGAAGCTGTTGAGACACGCTTCCTCCCGCAGAGCGTCTTCCAGATCCGCCATCTTCAGGAGCAGTTTCCGCTCCGGCTCATCCAGCAGACGGGTGAGCTGCCTGTAGGTCCGTTCGACTTTCCTGTCCAGATACTCCGCCCTCCGGGATGTCGTCTCGAACCTGCAGCAGAGGGCCTTCATATAGTCACGCATCATGAATCGCCTCCTATCAGCGACACACAATACTATGACCTGACCTCAATAGCTACTCCAACCGGGCAGAGTTATCAAATTGTTAGCAAATTCAGGACCGCTTCCGAAAATTCGGAAGCGGTCCTGAACTTTACACTCACATATGAAGTCTCGGTGATAGATGCTGCTGTTGCTCCATAATCCGCCGATGCACAGGGACCATGATTCTTTCCATTCGGGCAGACAGATAAGTCTGGTAAAACTGCCGCTGCAGTTCATCCAGAAAAGGAACTTCTCTGATGAAAGCCAGCATCTTATCCAGATGGAATCGCGGCATCATGCGCATGACCGCCGCATTGCAGTCCTTGTTTCCAGTTGCCATCAAGAAATCATAGTAGTTGATTTTCCGGTCATTCTGTTTGATGGCAGAAGTCGGGAAGCGGTAAATCCGGGCATTCAGCTCATCCTGATTTGACAAGACCGCCCGCATCACCTGGGCATCTGCCTGCGGCAGCAGACAGCTGCCGCAATCATAGATTGGGGCCAGCGTTGCGGTCTGGGTGTCATCGTGATACAGGAATCCCCAGTTTCCGTTGTGTCGGTCAAAATTCCCCAGAAGCGCATCCACCACAAAGACATTCCAAAAGTGTTGTAGCACTTCCACAGGATTCACGTACTGCTGTTTTTCAATGGTATCCAGAATGTCCTCCAGCTCCGTTCCGGTGCCGCCATATTCAGAATCGATGACGGTATTCTTGATGGAGCAGAAGTCAAACAGCTTACTTCCGTCTGCGGTAAAATCTTTGCAGGCGCAGACGATCTTCGTCTTTCCCCCCACATCATACGTTCCCAGGATGGTTTCCTGCGCGGGGATCCCAACCATGTTGAAGATGGTGCTGGCGATGTGTTCGCTGATACAGCTATTCGTGTAGGACAGCTCCGTTCTCTTTCCCTGACCGGAAGGAGGAAATTTCAGCATATATTGCTCGCCCTGATGTTCGATTGCGATCTTCTTTCCGTTGGCACCGTTATAAGCACGTCCGGGCACACGCTTGCAGTTTGTAAAATCAGGCACTTCATTCACCCCACAGAAACTTCTGACGCAGATAATTGGCATGTTCATGTGTGATCGCGCCATCGTTGATCTCCGCGATGTTGATGCTTCCGTACAGCTCTCCCCACAGACAGTCCAGCAGAGAGGACCCCTCCGCAAGGCCTTCTTTGTATGCGTCCAGATCATGCTGGAGGTAAGGTGGGAGCCCATATTCCCATGAGCGTTCCCGCATGGCTTCCGCCGGCTCCCCGCCTGTCCCTATTGAGCAGACCTGCTTTTGTGCCGACATATCCTTCATAGGAACACCCCTTTCTTTGATTTGTATGTTGTATTTTACCACATTGCCTCGCCGCAAATCAACGATTGCCCTCATATCATATCTTTTCGGTCTGTTTGTCTACCCATTCCTGAAGTTTGTCCTTGGGTATCACAATGCGGGTGCCGATCCTCAGTGCGGGAAAACCCTCGGACCGTGCCAACTCATAAGCCCCGGCACGGGAGATTCCCAGCGCCGCTCCCATCTCAGGAACCGAGAGCATCAGCGGCAGATCTTCGTAAGATTTGAATGTTCCTTTTTTCACTGGATATCATTTCTCCTCTCCAGCCGTAGGAGAGGTTTTTATTTGTTATACTTCGTCTTGTTGATTTATTTCCCCACCATCTGGTGAAGGGAGTGCTCTATAATCAATGGACTCCGTAAAGATTGCGGACAATCACCATCCTTTCATGGTCATGCCGCCCATGCTGACACGATCCATCTCCGGATCTTCGTGGTCGTCAGGCCGGTGACCCAGGGGGTATTGCGCGTCCGGAAGATTCTGTTTTGCCGCCTGTTCCAGCCAATGCCTGACTTTCTCAGCGTCCGGGATGAGCAGCCCGCCGTCCCGATACAGCAGTCCCAGGAAGTATTTGGCATGGATATCGCCGTACTCTGCCAGCTACTCCAGATCTCCCACCGCCTCGTCCCGCTGATCGAGCGGCAGCTTGCGGTCTTCGATCTTGGCCCGTAGCCGCAGGCACTCGTAGGAGACCTCCCAATTTTCCCCCCACTCGTCTCGATCTTCCACCTTTTCATCTTCGAATGTCATCACACCCAGGCGGATATTCTCCGCCTCTTGGATGATAGCGTTCTTGATCTGCCGAAACTTTTTCTCCTGGGCCAGCTTTTTTCGTTCTCTAGGCTTATCGTGGCAGTAGTTCTCCACCTCATTTTGGAGGATGCACCACTGGTCATAACACTCACGGACCACCAGCAGTTCCTCCAGCTTGTCCACCACCTCGTCCACAGTTTTCTTCACGGACTCGGGAAGGTATCCGTAGGACTTTTTGCCCTTGACCGTTTCCAACTGTCCGACCAGCTGCTCCATCTTCTGCTCAATCTCAGGAGCCGCGCAGAGACTTTGCGCCATCTCCTGCGTAAGCTGCCGGATCATGCGGCGGGCTCCCCGCACCAGCTCGTCCCGGGACTGCGACTTTTGTTCGTAGGTGTGGAGCATCTCCTGTTTGAAGATCTGATTGGTGAGCGCGGATTTGATATTGCGGGTAACCATCCCACGTCAGGTCCGCTTCTCCTGGCTGTGTTGACCACGCTATCATGTGCATATGGGGATGCTTTCCCTCGTCGCGGAAGGCGGCATACCAGCGGAAGTGGTTCAGCTGAATGTTCATGGCGGCGGCGATGCCATTGCGATTGACGCGGAGCAGGTTCCGCCATGCTTTGGCATTGTCGCAGCCAAGGCGTGTGGTGTCCTCCCGGTGCGGAGAGAGGATGTACGTCCAGACGTTGCCGGTGTAGTGCTCCAGTTCCGATATGGCGGTGTCCAGGTCCACACGATCCGCGTCACCGAACAGGCCATGGTCACCCAGTCGTTCTGCACGAGGACGTGTTGCGATGTATTTCATGTAACCATCCGTCTGCTGCACCTGCTTCCAGTGTTCCTCCAGCGCCAGGGTGATGAGCGACGAGGCATTGGCTTTTGTAGGCTTCTGTACATAGTCATCATACTCCAGCAGCTCTTTCACATCCGGGAAGTCTTTTGTCAGCTTTGTGATGAGCTGCTCCTGCTTGCGGGTTGGCGGACGGTCATCCGGGATGATCTCCACCCGCTCCCGCGTCGCGATGTATCGAGGGTAACCGTCTGCACCCTGACTACCTCCGCACTTGATATACGGACTCTTGACGATCAGTCTTACCATTCATCCCCATCCTCCCAAGTCTCCCGCACCCGCTGCTCCAGCGAGATGCAGCCATTGGTCTTCCGCACATTTTGGACGCTCTCCGTCCGCCGTCGGCGCAGCTCCTCGCCGCTGAACTGATATGCGTCGGCGAGGATACCAGCCACCAGATCCTGCTCCACCGCCTGCTTGTACAGCAGAGAGGACATCCGGCCTTCGAGCTGGTCCAACTGGCCGTCCAGATAGGACTTGATGGAGGTAGGGAGAAACAATCCAGCGTTGTTGGCGCTGAGGTAGTCCAGATAAAAGTCCACCGCCCGCTCAATGAAGTCGGTGATGCTCCGGCTCCTGTCCTCCTGATACCGGCGCTCCAGAATGGTCTTTTCTCCGGTGACAGGTAGAGGGGAAACTTCTCTTTTTTGCCCATAATGGTCTTCTTTCTGGGTGTGACCCCTGTTTTTTCTTTGTGGGAGTATGCGTTGGGGGATAACGACCGCAGAGATGATATCACGGCCCGGATATTGACTCCATTTTTGAAGCCACAGAAACTCCCGTAATTGCCCGCGCTACGGGCAGAAATGACCGAACAGAGCGGCGCTTGTGACGCCTGTTCTTTATCCAGCATTTTCTTTCGTCCTCCGCAGAGCCTCGAAACCGGCCCAAATTCGTCCAAAATCCCCGGGAGGGGCTGGGACCCTGCTGAGTCCCAAGCCACTCCACACAAGGCCTCACAGGGGGCTCACAGGGAGTCTTCTGCCTGCTGCTCTGCCAGCATCTTCTGCACCCGCTGCCGCTCTGTCTGGGCCTCAAGCGTACTCCGCTGCCGGGCGTAGTAGTCCCGCAATACCTCCTGGATAGACGGCAGGGTGTATTTGAGATTTCCGTTTCGGCGCCGTCCGCTTTTCAGCCGCACATCTGTGGGCTCGGTGACGATCAGGCCCCGCTCTTCCAGTGCCAGTACGTACTTGCGCACTGTGTTTTCATTCATGCCCACCGCGCTGCCGATGGTCCGGTAGCTGGGCCAGCACTGGTGTGTCCTGCGATCCTCGCAGCGCCGCAGGTAACTGTACACCGCCAGTTCCCCAGCACTGAGTCCCAACTGGAACACCTCATTGGGCATCGTGAAGTAGTTGTTCTGTGTTCTCATCCGCCACCTCCTGTGTGTGACTCCACCCACCGGATGAACGCGTCTTTCGGCACCACCATGCGGCTGCCTACCCGCAGCACCGGGAAGCAGTTCTCATGCATGAACTCATACTCTGATGACGGAGACACGCCCAGCACCTTCTCCACCATCTCCGCGTTAAGAAACAGCGGCAGGTCGTCGTAGCTTTTGTACTCCGACAGCTTCATGCTTGCGCACCTCCTTTACTCGTTTTGTGTTCTGCCGGAACGAAGGAGCTGCAGGAACTCATCCACGGAGTGGACCATCCCCGCCTCCTTCATGTTCTGGTAGCGCACCATGTCGCAGATCGTGCGGAAGTTTACCTCCGCATCCTCCAGCAACTTGTCCATGGCAAGGACCTGCTGGCCTACCGTAAGAGTCGTTTTCTTGCCGGGGCCTTTCAGATACGCCCGCACGGCATCCTCCTCCGGCATCTTCTCTCCCAGCACAGCTCTCATCTCCTGGATCACATAGTCCAGCGTTTATTTCTCACATTGCATCTTCAGAAGCATCTTCAAAAACCTGCGGTTGAATTTGGTTACATCCATAATCCTGTACCTCTTTTTTTCAATTGTCATTCATGGCTGCGGCCTTCAGCCATATCTCCGATGTGTGGAAGCGTCTCTTGGGGCACGATGGTTTTTACAGATTCACCAGGGACTTGCGGGCAAGAGAAAAAATCCCCTCATAAGTGGTGGGGATAAAATTGCGGTTTTTTATCGAGTGATTTCAAGTTGTTTACAACTTATGGCTCCGTCAACTTACTGTCCCTCTCATGATGAGAAACCATCGCTCCTCACTTACTAGGACACTCAGAAGGCATTTGTAAACCAAAAAATAAAAAAAAGCTGAAGGGCCCGGTCAGATGACAGAGCCCTTCAGCTTTTCGTGGAGCTTTTTCAGCCGCTTTCCCCGCAAGGAGGGGACGCGATGGCTCTAAGCGGCATAGCCGCCAAGAGCCATCCAGTGATACCGTCATTTTGGACACGCCGCAGAACTTTCCGATCTCCTCCATGGTCAGACCCCTGTCATAGCGGAAATCGATGAGCTCGCGGCTCTGGTGGTCCAGAACCTCCACGGCTTTTTGCAGACTTTCAAGGCGAAGGGTCCAGAGTACAGCATCCTCCACGGGACGCCTGGCGCATTCCGAACCGGACAGCACCGTTTCAAACTCACTTCTACTCAGATGCCTTTCGTCCTGCTTTTCCTGGGCCTGTTCCCGTTTTCGATCCTGCTCCAGGAAGTCTGCGACCTCCTTTAGCACTGATACTTGCTGCCCACTATAAGGAATCACGACAAAGTCGTTCATTTGTGTCCTTTCCGCTTTCGACGGAAAGTCACACACCCGCGCTGCCGGCACAGCGCCAAAAGCTGAAGACCCACATTGGAAGTTTCCTTCGTACAGGGGTGGTGATGGTGCCCTACGAGGCCCATGAACGTCTGAGGTCCCACCGGGGTGTGGACCTCACCGGAAAGCTGCGGGTTTAGGCTTGCGCCTAGTTTGATTACATCATATTGGAATTTTCTTTCAATCAAACCTTGTCGAATACGAGAGTTCCTTGTGATCTTCAGAAAGAGAAAAGCCCGGAACTGGTGATATGGGCCAGTTCCGGACTTCTGTACTGTTTACTGCGGCGCAAGCTTTGAAATGTCAAAGTACTTATTTCAGCCAAAACTAATTTCATCTTCCCACTTCAGCAAACGCACTACTATGTAATGCAAACTGTAAATGCTGAATCAGGTTCATTATATCCGTGGGGTCCAGGAAACAAACAGTGGCCTTTGAATGGTACGCCTCTCCGTGCCGCGTGGTGGAGGCAGCAGACAATCCTACTGCACCATAATTGCAACTTTCATTACATCCGTATTTGGTTCATGAAGATAGTCAAAAGCTTGCTGAAGGCCTGACAGAGGAAAGCGGGCCCCAATAAAGCCCTCCAGATGCAGCTTTCCCCGTTGCATGAGGTCAAATACTTGTAGGTAGTGCCGTCGGACATATTGCATGACGCTGATAATATCGATTTCTCCTCGTTGCAGGTGTGTCATATTCATCAGAATATCCCGCCCATATGTGCCTACCAAAACAATGCGAGAAGCATTTTGTGCGCAACACACCATGTTTTGCAGCATTTCTGGGATTCCGCAGCAGTCAATCAATACATCTGCTCCTGCAGAACCAAATGCCCCATCGATGGCTTGCGCAAGAGAAACCCGATTGGTGTTGCAGCAGTTTTTTATGCCGCAGTCCTGTGCGTATTGAAGCCGTCCGTCTTTAATGTCTGTAATTAAAACGTTAGCGCCTCTAGCCACAGCTATTTGTGCTGTGCAGTTGCCGATGGTACCTGCGCCCACGATTACAATATTTTTCCCCTGTTCAGCTCCGGCCCGTTCCGCTGCATTAGCTCCTACGGCAAAGGGTTCTACCAGCATACCCATGTCATGGGTTACTCCCTGCGGCAGCTTCACGATGTTAAATTGGTTACATTTATAATATTCCGTGAAAAAACCGTCTTCGTTAATACCCATAAATTTCTTGTGGGTGCAGACGTTGATTCTGCCGTGCCGGCACGGATAGCAGGTACCGCAGATCAACTGAGGCTGTACTGTAACGAGATCGCCGGGGAGAAATTTCTTTTCCGCCTCGTAGCCAACTGCGACAACTTCACCTACACACTCGTGCCCCAGGACTCGGGGATATTGCACGGTTTTATGCCCTCCACGGAATGCCAACATATCAGAGCCGCAGATACCAGTTTGCAAAATCTTAAATAAAACGTCCTGTGGCCCCTGAATTTGAGGCATTCCCCGCTTCTCAACGGTAATCTCATACGGTGCTGTTAGAACAGCTGCTTTCATGTCAAATATGCTCCTTTCAAATTGAATGTCAGATGAAAGGAAGGACCGGCCCGCCGGAAAGACGGGCCGGCCTGTTGCCTTATTCCTGCGCGGAGGTATTGCCTGCTAACGCAACAGCTTTTTTCTACGGGACTTTCGGAAGAAGGCCTGTCCCGCTAAGACAATAACAGCCGCAACAATGAGACCCAGCGCAATGGGGTGCTGTGTGAAAGCCAACAAGTTTCCCTGGTCGGCGATCATGGCTGTCCGCAAGTAGGTTTCCAGAAGTGGCCCCAACAGGTATCCCAGCAGAATTGCAATCAGATCCAGTTTGAAATAGTTCAACAGAAAATAGGCAACGATTCCAGAAACTACCATTACCAACACTTCAAAAATGCGGTTGTTGATGGCGTAGACGCCCAAAACACAGCAGACCAAAATAGCAGGAAAAAGAAGGGACTTGGGAATCCGGATCATTTGAACAAAAATGTTCATCAGGCCGGTTTCCATCAGATACATTACAATATTTGCCAGAAAATACACCAGCATAATGCATCCAATCACCTCCGGGGCGTCCACCGCCAGCATGGGTCCAGGCTGCAGACCGTGGATCATAAGACCGCCAATCAGAGCAGCTGTCACGTTGTCGCCTGGGATCCCCAGGCAGCACAAGGGGATCAGGGCTCCGCCGTTGACAGCGTTATTGGAGCTCTCAGATGCTGCGATACCGGCAGCATATCCGGTTCCGAATTTTTCCGGGTGCTTGGACATGGTTTTGGTTTGGTTATAGGCCAGCACTGTGGCAGTATCCTGACCCACGGCCGGTAAAATACCGGTGAAGGTACCTAACAGAGAGCCGATGGTGATGCCTTTCCACATTTCATCCCGCTCATCCTTTGGGGGGATAAAGGGGACACGCCGCACCCGGGTTGTTATCCGCAGTCCGGACAATTCACCGGATTGGCTGAGAACCTCACTGATGGCAAACAGCCCCATCAGAAAAGCGGTCAGGCCAATGCCGGAACTGAGCTGCCACTGGCCAAACATCAACCGGTTTACGCCGGTGACCTGGTCAATTCCCACAGAGCCGATAGCCATGCCGAAAAACAATCCGATTCCGCCTTTGGCTCCGCTAGAACTGACCATGGAGAGCACTACGCAGATACTGAAAAAAATCAGTGCAAAATACTCCCAATGCCCGAACTTTAATGTGACCTTGGATAGCTGCGGCGCTATGGTCGCCAGGACAATAGCAGAAAATGTGCCACCAATCAAGGAGGCAAACACACCAAGAGACAGTGCAGCCTCCGGCTTGCCACGCTTGACCATGGGATAGCCGTCCCAGGTGGTGACAAGAGATGCTGAGGTCCCGGGAATTTTCAGCAGGCACGCAGAGATTAGGCCGCCGCTGATGCCGCCAACATAAATGCCGATAAGAGTGGAAAGGCCTTCCGCAGCAGACATGGCGTAGGTAAAAGGAATCATCAACGTAACGCCTAAAACAGCCGTCAAGCCAGGGATGCATCCAAAGATGATACCCATCAGGATGCCTCCAGTCATATAGACAAACGACATTGGGTTCGCCATGAGGTAAGCCCAGCCCTCTGCAAATAGCTGCATTCACGACACCTCCTATATTTCAAGCAGCGAGAGCGATTTGACGTTGCTTTGCGCGGGTGAGAAGCGAGTCACTTGAGGTACTCCTCATAAATCGGAGCAAAGATGTTGTACCACTCTTCAATTTTCGCCCCCATCTCATCGGCCGGGATAAAGCCAGGCAGGAAGCCAAAGCCTTCCAGAGCCTCCAGATAATCGGGGTCATCTTGAAGGTCTGCCATCTTATCGTTCAGATACTGAATCTGCTCGGGAGTGGTATCCTTGGTGGCGAAGAAGGCACGATACTGGGCGCCGGTGGCTTCAATTCCCAGTTCCTCTGTGCAGGGAATATCGGGATAAATTTCACAGCGCTTTTCGTCCACAATCAGCAGGGGTTTCACATTGCCGGATTCCACGGCGGAGCCCAGATCGCCCACCTGCATGAAACTGACATCAACATGGTTGCCCATGATGGCAGTAATGGCGTCAGCACCGCTGTCGTAGGGAACCTGGGTGGCACCTTCCAGGCCGAGCCCCTGGAGCAGTTGGATGGTGACCATCTGCTGACGGGCACCGATGAATCCCCAAGTCAGTTCAGCGGGATCCATTGCTTTTAGATCCTCCACACTGTTGATCCCGCTGTTGGGATTGGTAACCACGATGCCGGGATCGATTACCATGCAGGGAAGCGGCTCCATCTTCTCCCAGAGTTTTTCCTCACTGACACCGGTCAGATAGTAGCAAATCAGGTCCAGGGGACTCTGAGACATAATGTGATAGCCGTCGCCGGGCTGTGTGGAAAATTCTTGTGAACCGGTATAACCGCCGGCACCGGTCATAACGGAGCAGGCGATGGACACAGGTAGATCAATGTTGGCCGCCACAGCACGGGCGATGTTGTCGGTGCCGCCGCCAGCGGCGTAGGGGACCAGACACGAGATGTCTTCCGCCGGGTAAGCGGCTTCTTCACCGCCACCGCAGCCCGACAGAATGCCGATCATCATAAGAAATACGCAGGCCAGTGCCAAGATATTTTTCTTTTTCATATAATTTTCCTCCTAAGCAAAATAACGAAATGTAGGAAAGAACGGACTCAGAAGAACTTGACATGCAGGATCTGTGTAAATACGAGGACCAGAACGGTTACGACAACAAGAGAATAGACAAACCGGATAAGATAGAACTTTTTTTTGCTGGTACGTTCATGCTCCTCCCGCTGCGATTCTTCACAAAGACCATACACAACGCTCAGACAGAAAGTGAGCAGGAAAGAAGCAATGGGAAAACCGATTAGTTCATAGGCGGGAACGAAAAGGAGCAGCGCAATCAGAGTAATGATCGTTTCCTTTTTCAACCTGAATTTGCCAGAGTCCCGCTCACCCTTCAGACTGATTGATTTGAGAAACAGAGGGATACTGAATACCATCAGCAGAATACCGATGCCTTGAATAAAGGTGCGGGGTTCCGCCAGAAAGGGAAGTCCGACAAACAGCATGACACCACTAACAGTTGATTCTGATGCGAACAGGAACAATCCAATTGCAAAAGAGAGAATGCTTAAAATGAAATCGTTGCGCTTACGAATGGCCATTTACCCACCTCCTTAACTTGCCAAATGACCTCCGTCCACCGGGAGCGTCACACCACTAATGTAGTCGGAAGCAGATGAGGCCAGAAATACGACAGTACCCATCAGATCCTCGGGATGCCCCCATCTTCCCATAGGGATCCGCTTAGTGAGCTGTTTGCCCTGTTCCATCTGCTGCAGATCCTTGCTCATTTCGGTGTCCATGTAGCCGGGAGCAATGGCGTTGACATTGATGCCGCGACCGCTCCACTCAGAGGAGAGCGCCATGGTCAATTGTTTGACGCCGCCCTTGCTGGAGACATACGCCGGCATGTTCCGCAGGCCGATGAAAGAATTGGTGGAGGCGATGTTGATAATTTTTCCCTTGCCCTGTTTCAGCATCACCTTGCCAGCCAGCTGGCTCATAAAGAAAACGCCCTTGATGTTGACCCCCATAATGCGATCCCAAGCGTCCTCGGGGAACTCCTCGGAGGGGCAGCGATACTGAAGTCCGGCACCGTTGACCAGAATATCCAGCCGTCCACCCAGAGCTGAAATCGCTTGCTGAAACCCGTTGCTGAGATCGTTGAGGTCCAATAGATTTGCTACCACGGCGTGGTATCCAGATTTGGCGCCACCCAATTCTGCCACCGTGTTTTCAACCTGTGAATTTGCGTCCAGAATGACAATCTCTGCACCGGCGTCATGAAGTGCGACAGCCATACCATAACACAGGCCGGTCTTTTTTGCGCCACCTGTAACAATGGCTTTTTTCCCTGCCAGGGAAAAAGCATTCATGTCAAAGCCCATATGCGCCCTCCTTTACATTTCAAATGATCGTATTTACAAGATCCTCTGCAGACAGGCCACAGAGTTTTGCCAGCTGTGTATAGGTTCCGGAGTGCAGATGCCGTGCTTTTCGCTCTCTGGTGCGGGTGCTGAGGGTGGTAATCTTTTCCGGCGACCAAGCGATTCCTCGCCGGTACATTTCGTCCAGATAAGAGGCAAACAGGAAACCGTTATTCTGTTCGGCAAATAGGATTCGTTTGCCTTGTTGGGTCAGCTGCGCAGCCAGATCTGCATCAAAGGAAGGCATGTCCACCACGGCGATCTCGCGTCCCTGTTCCCGTAACGCCTTCTGGGCGTTGAGTCCCTCATAAATGCCTCGGCCACTAGTGATGATGACGGTGTCCGCATGAGGATCTCCGTGGACATAGCCCTTTCCGTATTCAAATTGCAGGGATTCAGGGTAAATGGTTTCAGAAGCGGCTCGTGTGAGCCGAAGTAGCACCAGCCCCTTGCTACCCTTGGCAATCCATTTCATGACCGCCACCATCATTCGGGGACAGGCTACATCGATTACCCGCAAGTGAGGCAGCTGCATAAGCGCGGTAACATCGTCGATGCTCATATGGGTGGCGCCGTTAACACCGGTGTCAATGTTGCTAGCGGTAGAGAACAATGTAATATCCAGCTGATGGCCCTCGGACAGCCAGCCGTCACTTTTGGAAATTGATTCCATTCGCTCTTGCTGACTGACCGTAATCCGGCGCAAAACTCGCCAGTCAAAAAAGACGCCAAAAGTGGAGTGCCAGACGTTATAGCCTTTTGCGGCAAAGGCCTCGGCGATGCCACTCATGTTGGATTCAGCAATGCCTACATTGATGCCGCGGTTTCCAGCATGTTTCAGCATACCGGGCTGAAGACCAGAGATCAGGCCCATATCCGCGTCCAAAGTAATCATTTTCGGGTCTCTGGAAAAGGCTGCTACCATATCCGCGGCAATTTTGCTGCACTGCAGCTTATCTCCGATTTTGGGATCGGGTAGGTCGCGCTCCTGGTAATGCAGAGTCTTGTCTCGGGGAGCAGCCCGTTTGGTGCGGCGTTGAGAATAGCGGCGTATAACACCCACAGGGCCATTTTCATCCTGCTGTACATCAATCCCCATCTTGGAAGCCCAGTGCAGGAGTTGCTCATATTCCTCCGGCGCACGCACCTTTGCAGCCTGTAGAAAATGACACAAGTTTTTAATGCGGGTTTCCCTGCGGAGCGTCTGCTGATGGATTTCCCATTCCGCCAGATCCTGCCCCACGGTGGTCTTGTGACTCTCGGTGGCTTTGGAGAAACCACCTTCACCCTTGCGGCATTCAGAGATGATGGCCATGGGGCGGCTGTCGATCCGATGCTGGAAGTGCTCCAACGCATGGTAAATCGGCTCGTACTCCTGACCGTTGACATCCAAAACATCAAAACCAAAGCTCTCCAATTTTTCTCGCAAGCTACCCATGGAAAGCATGAGACGGTGAGAGTCATCGTTTTGTCCATAGTTGTGATCGATGAGAATGCACAGATTGTTCAGATTTTTGGCAGAGGCAAACATGAATGCCTCCCATGGAATGCCCTCCTGCAGTTCCCCGTCTCCCATCAGGCAGAATGTCCGCCCAACACCCTCTATTTTCTGCGCCATGGCAAAGCCGACAGCGGCACTGATGCCCTGCCCTAAAGGTCCCGTCGCGATATGTACTCCTGGCAGGATAGGGCCAGGATGTCCATTCAGATCGCTGTCACTTCCGCGGGAATTCTCCAAAAGCGCTCTGTCAAAGAAACCAAAATCCGAAAAGACCGATGCCATACCGGCTATACCGTGTCCCTTGCTCTGTACGTAGATGTCACTTTCACGAGCAGTAGGGTCTTCCACATTTACATGAATGAAACCTCCGTAAAAAAGCGCGATCAGTGGAATCAGTTCAGAGAAGGTGCCACCGATGTGGATTCCCTGGTCTACAGCGTGGTTTCCCTGATATACCGTATCCAAACGAAGGTCCGAATCCTTGACTTCCAGCAGCGCATATAGCGCCTTTTGGGCGATCGGGTGTTTCATTTTCAGATAATCACAGCTCAAGTCCATCTTGGCCCTCCTCCATTTTTTTAAATGGCATTGTATTCGAGTGAGCAAAATGCACAAAAATGATGCTGCGCAGATTGCTTTATACCGTAATTTTACAGAGAGAAATAGCATTCATCAAGGTATGTGTTGCAAAATAATGCTATATTTTGTAGCAATATTAACTCAAATAAGATTTTACTTGCCACAAAACCTGCTATATGCTACAATTTGAATCGAATAAAAATGGAGGGAGGAGGCCCATGAAACGATTCCGTATATTAATCATTGCCCCATATTTGTCCTTCCAAGAGACTGCCGCGCCCGTCATCCAAGAGTTTCCTACGGTGGATTTTGAGATGCATACCGGAGATGAGTTTACGGCAATCTCTATTTTTAACTCCTATCCACCTAACGCCTTTGACGCAATCATTACTCGTGGTGCAATTGCGGCGATTCTTCGGCAGTTTACCTCTGTGCCGGTGGTGGAAGTAGATGTATCCTTATTGGATATCCTGCGGGCTATTAACCAACCGGGATTCAGCGATCAGCGTGTGGCGGTGGTCGGATATTCCAGCATTATTAATTCCGTCAAAAAAGTATTTGAAGTGCTTCAACTGAAAAACACGGAGATTTACGAGGTGCGCTACGCAGAAGTTAAGGAACGGGTGGCGGAACTGGCTGACCGGGGATTTTCTTTGATTATTGGGGATGTGCCTTCCGTAAATGCTGCTATGGCAAACGGACTTCGGGGACTCCTAATTCTGTCATCAGAGGATTGTATCCGCCAGTCCGTTATTGCAGCCATCTATTATTCGGAGTTGATGGAAAAGGGGCAGGAGATCACTCAGATTTTTCAGACAGTTATTGATAATTTAAAATTCCGGATTATCCTGATGGACCAGATAGGCAACGTAATTGTTGACAATCGCGCGTTTGAGATTACCGATCATCAAACCTTTAAAAAAGAGTTGTTGCTATTTATTCCGGTGCTTTTGCAGCAGTCCACCGATAGGGGCTGTAAAAAAATCGGAACACAGGGAATCGAAATTATCGGCAAAAGGGTTTCTTATCGCAATCAGGACTGCTTCCTGTTCTTCATTTCACTGATTCATAAGGGATATGCCTCCCAGGCAGACATTACCATCGAAAAACCGCTTTCAGTGACACTGTCCCCGGAATTTATCAATACTCTTCAAAAGAATAACCCACGGGTACAAGCGGTGGCGGAGATTGTCACCGCATCCGTGTCTCCGCCGCCTGTGTTGATTTTAGGAGAATATGGTACCGGAAAAAGCAGTCTGGCCTATTATTTGCATGGCCTGCGCAAGGAGCCAATGGCTCCGTTCATCTTTGTGCGCTGCAACCTACTGACCAGGAAACGCTGGAATGCATTTTTGGATAAAACTGCATCACCTTTGAATGAAAACGGATGCACATTATATCTGGAGAACATTCACTTACTTCCAATAGAACTGCAGCAGGAGTTGAGCGCCTACATAGTTGATTCTGCTGCGGATCAGCGGCACTTTATTATCGCTTCGGCAACGAATAGGATCCACCATCTTCTGTCCAATGACCAGTTCTTGTATCCGTTGTACCAGAAGATTTCGTCTCTCCATGTAATCCTGGCACCTCTACGGGAATTTCCTGATTCCATTACGGACTTCTCACAGATTTTTTTAACTGCGGCAAATCAAGAATATCAAAAGAGTATCCGGGGATTTGAAGAAGGGGTCGTGGCTCTGCTGGAACAGCAGCATTGGAATACCAATTTATCCCAGTTAAAAACGTTTATTCAGCAATTAGTGTTGACCGCACAGGGAGCACAGATTACTCTGAAAGAGGCACAGACCCTGCTTTTAAATGACAATACTATTCCCCCGGAGGAGACGGAATACTTGAATTACAGTGGAATTGATATCACAAAACCGCTGGAGGAAATTGAGCGGGATATTATTCAGCATGTACTGATGGAGGAAAACATGAACCAGTCCGCTGCGGCAAGGCGGCTGGGAATTAGCAGAAATACGATTTGGCGTAAGCTCCATGCTTAAATACGGGCGTGCGGCTGCCGGCTTAAAGTCGCTGGCGACACCATTACTAAAGGAAAATTGCGGATTGGAATGACAACCAGCTCTGGATAGGCTGCATTGCCAATAATTTTACCGGCAGTAAAGCCGCGTCATTTTTGCAAAGCCGGACTGCGGGCTTTTTTGTCGGATGGTACTGGAAACGGAAAAGTAGCGCTGGAACTGACCAGCAGCTGGTGTACGGTGTTGTATCCGTCATAGCTGGTCAATGGGCGCACTATGGAAACGGGGTACAGGCTGCAGAAAATTTTGACATTTACCGCTGCTGACTGGTGGTTCCGGACTACTGATATATCTTAGATGCCTCATCAGAAAAGGTGCGAAAAGCAAGCTGAATCTGAAAGAACTGGCGGCTAATGAGACTTTACCTCACCTAATTCTCTCTGGAAGCTATTCCGCCATGGTACAAAGGTAAGTGTAGGCTTACCTGGAAAGCAGAGTAAGTGCCGTTCGTATTGATCCCGAACAACTGCTGTCTGGTGAACAGACGGAAACCGTACTGCAAGAAGCTATAAAATCTGCAAACAGGAGGCATTCCGCTGTAAATCCTGTTGAATTAAGTGACTGCCAGCGATCTGGCGCGGAACGTATATCCAAGGGTTAATAAGCCGTATGGAAGTTTATGGTGGATATTGCAGTAGTTGGCGGCAAAAATCAGGCGTGGCAAGATATCGCTCCTGGGGTGCCGGAACTGTAGCCTATCGAACAGCTGGAACTATGCTTTGTATTGAAATCTGGGAATTTCAGAGGTGAACAGCTTTTCCTGACAGTTTTGCGTACCGCGCGGGTTAGATATAGGCTTTATAATAATCCTGAGCAAAGATAAAAGCCCACACCAGTTGGTCTACTCAGCTCCTATACACTTTACTGCGGTACAAATTTTGAGTATTGGAGCCCAGGGAGATGCGAACAAGAAGTTGGACCTAAATGGGGAGTTTCAAGGTGCGCCTGTATGTGGCAGATCTCATCGCCCCCAAGGATAGCTTGATTCTGCCATCGTTATACCATATTCATGCAGGGATCTACACTGCTAATGAACTAGAAAACAGATGTGCTTTCCTAGAAACTCCCGTAAAACAGCTCGTTCTTCAACCGTCCTTCCTACGCAGACTGCATTGTCGGGGAAGTGACCTCCTTTGAGACATGGAGCAAGTGAGTTCAGCCTGCTCCAAGCTTTGAATTTAGCCCTACCAGCGGTAACGCCCTTCCCAGTCTAAACTGGCGATCGGATACTCGCCGCTTCTCAGCCAGCGGGGATAAGGAACTCCTAATGTCAATAACCCATTTGACGATGAGCAAGCCCGCATGAAAATCCCGCCAAAGGGTATTTTCCACGGCTGAGCAGATCTCACCCATATAGAAATGATACCTCCGCTTTTTCTTCCGGACTAAACTGTACCATTGCTTTTCCTTTCTTCGTAAGAATACATCTCTTCCGCCTTTTTCCAGTCCATCTTTTTGTCCGCTTGCCCCTGGGGATTGGGATGTTCTTTTTTCACTAATAAGTAATCGGAACTTTAGCCGACATAACAGAGTCAGACCACAGCTTGTACCACAGGAGTTTGTGGAACAAGCGGATTTTGCACAGTAAATCACGCCCGGGAAACAATTGAAATGGAGCAGAAATGATTAAAAACCGCCGGAAACAATCAAAAAAGTTTCATAGAGCTGTTCACACGCAGGAGGTTACTGGTTCGAGTCCAGTAGTCTCCGTCGAAAAGTTCCTGATTTATGTAAAATCAGGGACTTTTCTTTTATTCGTCTCAAAAAACATGCTTAAACTTTTGGCTTCTTCTCCGACCAATACGGCGATAGTATCTGATAGAGCTGGACAGCGTCGGGCAGGAAATCCCTGCCCGGTGCTGCCGTAATGGTTACAGTCTTTTTGTATGGCCAGAAAAAATCCGGCCTTCCATCTCACACGCGTCTGCAAGCTCTTTGGCGAGCTTTTTGATCGGAAAGTCTGGTGCGGTTTGTATAATGAGTACCAAATGTCCCCAATCCACATGCAGGTTTAGAAGAGCGCTCTTCTCCGGTGTCGAACCTTCATCAAAATGAAGAGGAAACTCTTTTTTCAGAATAGAACAATTCAGATAGACATCCGCCCGGGGAATCCCTGGTTGGATACACTGATAGAGCGATGTATACAATCCTTTGGGCAGCCGGCAGCCGGTCAAAGAGAAATATATGCCTTTCCCCTTTGCCCACCTCCTCTTCTTTGAACCAACGGCACTGTTCCAACGCCATTTGGCGCAGTTCTGGAAAGCGCGCCTCCCACAGGGCACAGGTATGTCCGGTATAGTCCGACACGGTCAGCGCCACAGGTAGCCCGGCACTGACCTCTTCCACAGTGGCTGTACAATCGTATGGAAGGGGCGCAGTGCTTCCTCCTGTTCGGCCGAGGCCGCCAGCGCCCCATATCCTCCGGGTAGTCCGTATGATCCCATCATACCGGCAGTTGCTTCCTCTGCCCGGAACGCTCCGGGCATCAGCCAAAACTCCCCTAGGTGCAGTTCGTTAAGCAACCTGTCAGTTCTTTCTTTTCGTTTTCGGAAAACCATAGTTACTCTCCCACATCTGTGATATCAATTACCCATTTTCTCAAAGAGGAACCTGCAACACCAAGGAGCAATCCGCCAGCAATCCCGCCCACAGCAGTGCCAAGTCCCGGCAAAATTGCCGTACCGATTGCAGCACCTGCCAGAGCGCCGCCTTTGGCGCCGAGTGCACCTCCTGCCCAACTGCCGCCAATACTTGCAGCTGTACTATAAGTCTTTTTGCCAATTTTCTGATGGGCGTCATGCAGATCTCCGTCAATGACATCACATAGCCCCAAAGCATCCAGTGCTGCACCCGCGACCAACAGCACTCTCCCTGCGATCCTGACTACTTTGGAAATCTCGGTATGATCCAGTCCGGATGGAAGCCTTTTCTGCCACGCCGAAGCATTTGTGAGAGGATCCACATTGATAAGGTAATAGCTTGTATTCCCTCTATGGGAGTGCAAATCGGCACCGAAAAGCGGCATATTACTTCCAAAGAATACAAAATATGGAAAATCCCGTCCATTCCGTGCGATTTTTGTTGCAGCCAGAATCCTCGTCCAACTGCTTTGGAGCGGGTCAAGCCATGCCAGAGTTGGAAAGGTGCCTCGCGCTAATTCAGCCAGAAAGCTCTCACGAGCACCGTCAGTCTTTTTTCCGCAAACTCCGTCCTCCAGCAGCCGCTCGCCTAAATTCAATTCGTCGAGTTCTTGCTGCATTGCCACCCACAAACCATGCCAGCCGCTCGATCATGCTGTCAGAAATGCCTGTGCTGATCCCGCAGTGTTCCAGTTCGCTAACAGCGGCATGCAGGTTGCGGGCTGTATCGTCTGTGATATAGTTGTTCTCTCGTTCGTTTTGCGATAAATCCCGCTGTAATTGGCGCACGATATCTTCCAAGGAGCCCTTTATGCCTCCATCGTAGTCATCGCTGCATATGGCAGGAAGATCCTGCAAAGGGACTTTCCGTTCCGCATAGTTCAGATATTCTCTGCTGCCAATGGAATACCCACAACGCCCCCGCAGATCTGCCGATTTATTGTTGCTGCGGTATGTGTTCAGTACATCCCGTAAGAATTCTTTATCCTTTCCCTGTGAAATATCCTGGGGAAATGCAGTCTTTCTTGCATCCCTCCCGCCGCAAAGGAAATACTCCAATCCACAGCCTTTTGAAGTAAATCAAGACACTCACTGGTAAAGAAGTCCGAACCGCTCTTAATTTTTTGAATTGCTGTTTGGATAGCCCGATCATCACGAAAAGAACTGCCTGGGAGATAAAAAGAGGATAGATTCAGGATTTCTATGCAGTCACTGCTATGGCTGCAAAAACTGCGGGACATCCTGCATACATCATATTAGTGATTGTACCTGCTTGGCAAGTGCGCTCCTTCGATCAGAGGATATATTGCGAATGACGTTTATGTGTTCCTGCAAGTCGTCGTAGATCTCTTCCACTGCGGCGCCGGCACGGTTCCCCACCTCCCGTAATGTTTCGTGGTAATTCGTTTCTGACGGTCTTTGCATCAGCGTGCCAAAAAAAGTGGCGCGGTTTACGCGGTTCCAATATTCACCGCTCCCCAGAACAGCACCGTTTTCACCAGTTGCCTCCTTGCTCATAGGTTTCCTTCCTGAGAGTTTTCTCAAATACAGGCTTACGTATGAAGAAAACTGCATGTTTATTCTAACCTCTTTGAGATCAAAGAGCCCTGCAACCAGCTGCCGCCCCAGATCGAATAGGGTCTATATCCAGGTCGACTGGTATAAGAGACAAAAGATCTCTCCGTTTTTTGGTGAGTCAGCCAAATCAGAGAAATAAAAGGTAAAATTATTGACAAAAGATAAAATGAAATTTATTATTTAACTATCAGCTGTCAGACAGATGACGTCCTATCGATTAGTCATTAGGGAGAACTTTTTAAGGAGGGCAATATGAAAAAACTTCGATGGACTTGGGACAATTTTGAGGAAGTTCTGCTGTGCATCATCATTACGGTCATCACGCTAGTATCAGGATTGCAGGTAGTTTGCCGTTATTTGTTCAACAACTCCCTGACCTGGAGCGAAGAAGTGAGCAGATATTTATTTGTGTGGACGGGCTTTCTCACACTGAGTCTTTCCATCAAGTGCCGCTCCATCATCTCCATTGACGCTTTCGTATTGTGGATGCCGCGGCGCGTTCGGGCGGGATTGAATATGGTGGTGTACCTGTTCTGCTCCGTGGTGTTTGCTATGCTGTCGGTCAACGCCTGGCACATGGTGACGTCCTCCGCCGGACAGACCAGCCCTGCTCTGGGATTGCCCCTGGCGATCGTCTATGCGGGTCCCCTGTTGGGTCTGACTCTCTCCATTTTCCGGTCTTTGGGCCGGATCGTGGCGGAAACCAAAATCGTAATCGGAAAGGAGGCGCCCTAAATGTCTCTGGCGTTGTTTTTCGGAGTATTGGTCCTTCTGCTGGTACTGACGGTACCCATCTGTGTATCTTTCGCGTTTGTGACGTTGCTTCCCTCCATTGTGGACGCCAGTTTCCCCTATACGGCGGACGCTGCGGTCCGCTCCATGGTGAGTGGTTTAAACAACTTCCCCCTGCTTGCGATTCCCCTGTTTATCATCGCTGGCGTGATCATGGCGAAGGGGCAGATTTCTGAGCGGCTGTTCAATGTGTTCTCGTATTTTGTCGGCAACAGAACAGCGGGTCTCCCCTGCGCGGTGACCATTACATGCCTGTTCTACGGTGCCATCTCCGGTTCCGGCCCCGCTACTACCGCGGCCGTGGGTTCTATGTGCATCCCCCTGCTGACCAGTGTGGGCTATGACCTGACCTTTGCCACCGCACTGGTGGCCGTGTCCGGCAGTCTGGGCATCATCATTCCCCCCAGTATCCCCTACATCATGTACTGCAACGCCTCCGGCGCCTCCATTTCCGAGCTGTTCCTGGCCGGTTTCCTGCCTGGTGTGCTGATCGCCCTGTGCCTGATGGTCTATTCTTACATCTACTGTAAGATCCATGGAGAGGATAAGGACAAGCTCAACGCCAAATGCATGGAGCTACGGGCAAAAGGCCTGGGCACAGTGCTCAAAGAGGGCTTCTGGGCGCTGATGTCCCCCGTCATCATTCTGGGCGGCATCTACGGCGGCATCTGCTCCCCCACAGAGGCGGCTACCATCTCCATCTTCTACTCTCTGATCGTCAGCTTGTTTATCTATCGCACCATCAAGATCCGGGATCTTCCGAAAATCATGCTGGAAGGCATTCATTCCTATGCCCCCATCCTCATCATTCTATCCGCGGCCGTGGCCTTTGCCCGTGTAATCACGCTGATGAATGTAGCCACCATCGTCAGCGAGGCGGTGCTCAGTGCCATCTCCTCCAAGGTGGTTATCCTGCTGCTGATCAACGTACTGTTGCTGTTTGTGGGCATGATCATGGATACCGGTCCGGCAATCCTGGTGTTTACCCCCGTGCTGCTGCCGGTGGCGGAGGCCATCGGGGTCGATCCCATCCACTTCGGCATCATCATGTGCGTGAACCTGGCCATCGGCTTTGTGACCCCGCCCATGGGCGCCAACCTGTTTGTGGCCAGCAACCTCTCAAAAGTATCTGTGTTCGATATCGCCAGAAAGGCAGTTCCCTTTATCCTGGCGTTCCTGATCGCCTTGCTGCTGATCACTTTCGAGCCCCAGATCAGCATGTTCTTGCTGCAGTAAGAGCTCGGGGCAGCTGCCCGTTCATAGTTCTAATTATTTTTAAGGAGGATATTCCCATGAAAAAGTTATTGGCTCTGCTTTTATCCCTGGCAATGGCATTGTCTCTGGCCGCCTGCGGCGGCGGAGAGACTGCACAGCAGGAGCCTGGCGGGGATGCCGCCGGGGAAACTTACAGCTTCTCTGTAGGCACCAACACTGCGGAGGATTCCGTCAACCATTTGCTGGCAGCCAAGTTTAAGGAGTTGATCGAAGATCGCTCTGATGGTGCTGTCACCGTGACACTGTATGAAAACGGCGCCCTGGGCGGCGACGCGGAGCTGACGGAGTCCTGCATTGCCGGTTCCGTGGACTTCATCGTGGGCATGACCGGCTCTCTGGTGAACTATATCCCTGAGGCCGCCCTGTTCGACCTGCCCAACGTGTTCCCCGACCTGGAAACCGCCCGGGAAGTGCTGGACGGCCCCATTCTGGCGGAGCTGCAGGCCGCCTATGAAGCCGGCGGACTGAAGCTGTTCGGCTATGCCGATTCCGGTTTCCGCGTCATGACCAGCAGCAAGGCGGTCCGCCAGATGTCTGATTTCTCCGGCATCAAGATCCGTACCATGGAGAATCCCAACCACATCGCCTACTGGCAGGCTCTGGGCGCCAACCCCACTCCCGCTGACTTCAGCGAGTTGTATATGTCCCTGGAGCAAGGTACTCTGGACGCTCAGGAGAACCCCTATGACCTGATCGTGGCCAACAAGCTGTATGAGCCCCAGGCCTATGTCATTGAGACCAATCATCTGCTGCACACTCTGAACATGGTGGGCAGCAAGGCCACCTATGACGCCCTGCCCGCTGATATCCAGCAGTTGGTCAGTGAGTGCGCTGCTGAGGCCCATCAGTATGCCCGTCAAATGGCCGACGAGCGCATCGAAGGACAGAAGTCCACCATTCAGGATGCCGGCCTGGAGATCATCACTCTGGAGCCCGCCATGATTCAGGAGATGGCTGATGTCTCCGCCAACGTCTACGATCTGGTCCGCGAACAAATCGGCACCGATCTGGTGGACAGCCTGCTGGCACAGGTGGAAACTGCTTCCGCTGCGGAATAAGCAATATAGAGAGGGCAGGGGGTGTGAAAAGCCCCCCTGCCTCTTTCAAAATCATTTTGGCCCCGAATGTTCGGCTACTGTCCCACCTGACCGATGAGCCGGAGCCGGTGATGAGACCGACGGTGCGGATCGCACTGTTTCCGGATTGGGTCTTCTCTGGACAGCAGAAAGAGAATATGAGGCAGAGCGTTCAGAGAGCTGTGAATCGATTTCCTTGGTCCTGTGCAGAAGACTTTGGATTTTGGGCGAAACCCAGCCTTGACAATGCTTGTATTTGTTAGGATAATTTTGTAAAGGATTGTATGCATTTTCCATACATACCAAACTTTGACAAAAGGCACGGTGGACTTTATGGCTCTCAAACAGATTACGCGAGTGAATATTGCAGAGAAGGTTTTTGAACAGCTGCGGGACCAGATCCTCCAGGGGACCTGGAAGGAAGGCGAAAAGCTGCCCTCTGAACAGGAGTTGACTGAAACGTTAGGCGTCAGTCGGAGCTCTGTCCGCCAGGCCATCCGTACACTGGCTGATTATGGGATGGTAGAGACCCGAAATGGCACCGGAACCTATGTCAAGCGGCAGATTTCCGGCAATTACATGCTCAATATCGTGCCTATCGGCGATTTGCAGTTTGAAGATATTGTGGAAGTGCTGGATTTTCTATGCCTTATTGAGGACAGTGTGGCAGCCATGGCTGTCCAGCGCTGCACCCAGGAGGAGCTGGCGGAACTGCAAGCGATCCATAAGCGCCTGATTGCCGCCAAGGATCAAAACGATCTGGAGGCTCTGACCAATGTGGACGTGGAATTTCACTCGAAAATCGCGATGATCACGCAGAATTCCCTGGTGGTTCAGACTTACGCGCTTTTACTGGAGTTTCTCCAGCCGGTCATGCATCGCACCTATGTGACCCTGGGCGCGGAGGAAGGTATTCCATACCATGAGCGACTGATACAGGCCTTTTGTGCGCATGACGCGGTATCTGCCAAAAATGTGATGGGGGCCCACGCACAAAACCGGAGGGATAAATTTTTGGCACTCCAAGAAAGGATTGAACCATGAAGATTACAAGCGTCGATATTTTCCTCCTGCGCCATGTCGGTGAGGAGTTTTCCCCCTTCCCTTTTCGTCCGGCGGTGTGCCGTGTCAATACGGACGAGGGGATCTGCGGGTATGGTGAAGCTGGCATTTCCGTAGGAACCGGTGAAAACGGCGTGGCCTATATGCTCAAGGACCTCTCTCAGCTGGTCTTGGGGAAGGACCCCATGAACAACGAGGTCATCTGGGAGGACATCCATAATGTGCTCCGGGGACACCTCAGCGGAGGCGGTGTGACGGTCTACTCCGCCATGAGTGCCCTGGACACCGCCATGATGGATATCAAGGGCAAAAAGCTGGGGGTCCCCATCTATGTTCTGCTGGGCGGCAAGCATCGTGACAAACTCAAGTGCTATCTCTCCCAGTGCCATTTGGGTTATCTGGATGATTACCGCCTACAGGCCACTATACAGCAGCTGGCCGATACCTGCGCCAAGATCCAGAAGGACGGGTATCCTGCCGTCAAATTCAATGCCGTGGCTTTTGACGAGCAGGCAAAGCCCCTGCCCCGGGAAATGACCACCGGTCCCTTGGGCAAAACGGTTTTGGATCTTGCAGAATCCCGCCTGGCAGCAGTGCGGGAGCGGTGCGGCGACCAGCTGGGCATCATCCTGGAAAATCTCTGCGGGACCGATGTGACTGCCGCCGTGCAGCTGGAACGGATTGCCCGCAAGTACGGCGTACTGATGATCGAAGAGGCCACCTCTAACTTCAATCCCGCCCTTTATGGAGAGATCGCCCGGAGAGTCGAGACACCGTTGGCCACTGGTGAGCGTTTCCACACCCGCTGGGGCTTTGAACAGCTGCTCAAACAGGGAGCTATTTCTGTGATTCAGCCGGATATCACCAACTGCGGAGGCCTATCCGAGGCCAAGAAGATCTGCGACCTGGCACACATTTATGATGTCCGCGTCCAGTGCCATGTAGCCGGAACTCCTATCGCGGAGGCCGCTGCCATTCAGCTGGAAGCCGCCATCCCCAATTTTTACATCCACGAAACCTACCATATGGCAGCGCATCCTGACTGTGTGTCCTACGGAAAGTACGCTTACGTACCGGAAAACGGTTATTTGACTGTGCCGGATCTGCCTGGCCTAGGGCAGGAGCTTTCTGACAAGGCCATGGCGGAATCGCTGGGACATATCGAGGTCCGATAAGGTAACCAATTTTTTGAGATACAGACCGTGCCGAGCATGGCAGCTTCAAATCCGCTGCGATGGGAACTTGCCCCAAGCATCGGCCCCTAACAGGAAAAACGCAGATGGAGGCAGTGGAGTAGATCGGATGATAATTACCCTCGTTAACAGCTAAAAACAACAAATAGAGCGAAAAGGACAGGACAACCCGTTCTTTCCGCACCTAGTTTATCTTCGCATCTATATGGACTTCCATCGTAGGCCCGGTTGTCCTTTCCAATTTCTCGTCCGATTTTCGGGTTCCCCCCTCAGAATCAAACATCTAAAAAATTCATCCTATGCAACTTCTTCAGCAAAAAGCGGCCAATATAGCCATACAGTTCAACTGAAAAAGCGTACGATTCACACGCAGAAGCTCGCTGGTTCGAGTCCAGTAGTCTTTGCCAAAAAGAACCTGATTTCACGAGAAATCAGGTTCTTTTCTTTGCTTTTTGCGTATTTGCAGTGCCCCAATTTTTTTGGTGTTCTTTGATTGACCACAGAAATACCACAGACAGGAAAACTCCCGCATCCGCGGGAGTTTCTTTTTTCGCTTTCATGGCGGTAATCAGAACTCTCAGCTTCTCCTCGCACTCTTCCGGGATATGGCCGTAGACATTCCGGGAGCTCTGCTTGCCGTCCGGCCCTCCGGGTGAATACCGCCCTTCCCAGAGGTGATCGCCGATCTGATTGCCGCTGCCGGGCTTTCGCCGCTTTGCCATGGTATCAGCCCCTTTCCGAAGATCTCGGTCATGAAGGTGTCCATCACCTGGGCCGCCTGCCGCTGTATATCGTCGGCGACGTTGGCGTAGGTGTCCAAGGGGAAGCTGGCCTTGGTGTGGCCCAGGATGCCGGAGAGGGTCTTGGCATCCACGCCGATGGCCAGAGCAATCGGCTCCGCTTTCCAATTAACAATAAAAAATCAGAGTACCCCGAAGGATACTCCAATCATCCGCGTATCATGAAACGGCCCGTGAAAGCCGGTAATACCGGTGCTTTACAAGCAGCAGACAAGTCACTTTTATCTGAGATGGTCCGGTCAAGACAATTCTGATTCTGCAGATGGATCTTGTCAAAGTCCATCCATAAAAGATCGTCAAAGTCTCCGGGCTTTTCTTGGAACTTTGGAATGATGGGGATTTTCAACTTTCCGTTGCCGGGAAACTGATTGCGAAGCAGCGCCTGACTGGTTCGGTAATTGTAATTTTCTTCGGTCATAAATAGGCCTCCTGTGTGAAGTAAGGAATAAGTCCTCCTACATACAGGCTCCCGATTGGAAAAAGTTATACAGTTTCGCGCCGCAACATGAGCAATTTTAAATCAGCAATAAAAAGACGGAGTATCACGAAAGAATCTGTAATTATTCAAAGCAGAAACAATTTTCAGAATTCGCATCTGAGTTTTATGCAGTGCAGAACCTTACCACCCCTTCATGGTCATGCCGCCCCGGGACCGGGTTTGTTCTTCTTCGTGGTTGTCTGGCTGATGGCCCAGAGCGATCCGCAGCTTCTGGAGCTCTTGCATCTGCTTGCAGTCGATGTGCAGCCTCGGCTGTGCAGTCACGGCAGCCGCATTGTGCTGGAAGATATAGCTCACGTGAAAGTGCATAGCCGCTGCGATGTCATTGTGGTGAGCACGGAGCAAAGCCCGCCATGCCTGTGCGTTGTTATAGCCGAGACGCTCCGCGCGAGGCTGCATTGCGATGTACTTCAGATAGCCGTCCGTTTGCTGCACCTGTTTCCAGTATTCCTCCAGTATCAGGGTGATGAGTGACGACGCATGAGCTTTTGTTGGCTTCTGCACATAGTCCTCATACTCCAGCAGCTCTTTCACATCCATGAAGTCTTTCGTCGGCTTTGTGATAAGCTGGTCCTGCTTGCGGGTAGGCCGACGGTCATTCGGAATGATCTCCGTCACAATATACCTCTTGTAGCTGATCTGCTTTTTGAGCACCTGCAGCTGACCGTCGATGGCTGACTGGATCGCTGGTGAGAGCAGCACGCTACTATCGTCTGATGTCAAGTAGGCCGTGTAGAAGTTCGCCGCCTTTTCCACGGACTTGCTCATGCTGCAGCAGCTGGCATCGCTCTGCCAGCACTCGATTTTCTCCCGGGTTTTCGGCTGCAGACGAAGCTGGAGCCGTTCCTTCTCTGTTACGGAATTTCCCCTCCTTTCCAATAAGATGTCATGAAAAACGTCTGTTTTCTAAGGGATTTGTGCCTCTCTGATGACAGATTCATGACAAATTCCAATTGATTTTCATTGCCTTTCGGCAGTGTGAGGCGGGGAACAATCTGATTTTCCCGTGCAAAACATGCGGCAAACCAGTCCCGTTTCATGTGTTCAGCCTAGCCCGGGGATAATCATGAACCCATTTAGGAGCATTTTAAAAGCTGTCTGGATATCCGGGTCCCCGGCTCCAAACAGTCGGGCAGCTTTTGGACGGAAGGCCGAAACGGTATCCCGCAAAAGATCTATCCCTGGTGCTTTTACAATCCTCTCACTGTACACATGGTTTTTTGTGCTGAGGAGCACCTTTCTTTGATCGATGCGGCATAGTTTCAGCCTGACATGTGCCGTTCCGCTTTCAGGCGGACACAGAACAGAAACGTTACAGGCAGAAGTCACGAGGCAGGCGGAATACCGAGCCAGTACCTTCCCGACACAACAGCACACAACAGAGCGGGAACGGGTATGAGCGCAGGCCCCTTTTTCACGCACGGGGCCGCCAGCCTGCGTCCGTCAGTCTCCAGCAATCCTGCGCTTTCTGGATTTCATAGCCTGCAGGAGAAAAGTGAAGCCAGATGGATGTATGAGAGACTATTGGCCTTTTGTATAAGGTTCTTTCTAAATAAAAACAAAAAAATTCTATTGGAGCTTTGCCGTACCGGTATCAAGGATGCAATGCCTCATATACCAGATTCCGTTGTCAGCGTGTCAGCCTTTTAAAAAAGCACGCACATTGTCTACACCCCCATGCCGCAGGACTTTGAGATATGTACCTTTTCTCAGCGCCTGATATAAAATAGCCACACTAAAATAGCCACACCCTTAGGTGTGGCTATTTTTATATGTCACAGGGACTTCCAGACGTTCAGCGAAAATGTCTGACCGTGCATAAGTGCCGCCTGCTCTGCAGATGCAGAAGGTTTTTGTAAACATATAACAAAAAAGCACTTACACATTTACACAAAATGACGTTTTTGAAAAAAAGCCAAAAATCCTCCCCTGTCATGTGAAAAACAGGCGTTCCAAAAATGCCGGGTGTTCGATAAAATAATCACAAAGAGGTATATGTGAGGGGGGAGAACTGCATGGAGTATATCTTGGAAATGAAGGATATCAGCAAAACCTTCCCAGGCGTCAAGGCGCTGGACCATGTCCAGCTGCAGGTACGGCCGGGAGAGGTCCATGCGTTGATGGGAGAAAACGGAGCCGGTAAATCGACCCTGATGAAGATCCTGATGGGGATTTACACCAGGGATGCCGGCGGTGAGATCCTGTTTGATGGCAAGCCCTATATGGTTTCCAACCCCAAAGAAGCCATGGACATGGGCGTGGCCATGATCCACCAGGAGCTCAATCCCATCTTGGATATGACCGTATACGAAAACATCTTCGTAGGACGGGAACTGCGCAAGAACGGTCTGGTGGACAAAAAGGCCGAGATTGAACAGGCTCAGAAGCTGATTGAGGAGTGCGGTCTGCACGTCTCGCCCAAGGAGACGCTGCGGAACCTGACAGTTGCCCAGTGCCAGCTCATCGAGATCATCAAGGCGATCTCCGTCAACGCCAAGGTTATCATCATGGATGAGCCCACTGCCGCCATCACCGACCGGGAAGTGGAGCTGCTGTTTGGACATATCCGCCGCCTGAAGGAGAAGGGCGTTGCCATCATCTACATCTCCCATCGCATGGCGGAGATCTTTTCCATCTGCGACCGGGTCAGCGTCTACCGGGATGGACAGTACATCGGGACAGGCACCACAACGGAGCTGGACGAAGGCCAGCTCATTAAAATGATGGTGGGACGGGAGATCACGGATGTGTATCCAAAGCTGGAGGCGGACATCGGCGAGGTCGTCTTTGAGGCAAAAAACATCGTCCGGGCCGACAACAAGGTCAAAGGCGTGAGCCTGTCCGTCCGCCGCGGTGAAATTCTGGGAATCGGCGGGCTGGTGGGCGCTGGGCGCAGCGAGCTGGTGGAGGGCATCTTTGGCATGCACGCCCTTTCACAGGGAGAGATTTTTGTCCACGGCAAGCGGGTGAAGATCTCCTCTCCGGAGGACATCATCAAACAGGGTGTTGCGCTTATCACCGAGGACCGAAAGGTCACGGGACTGAATCTCAGCGGCACGGTCAACGACAACATTGCCATGGTGGCCATCAAAAAGCTCCTGACCCACGGACTCTACAACAAGGGAAAAGCCCGCCGCGCGTCTGAGGAGTATATCGAAAAGCTCAACATCAAGACTCCTTCCGCAGACCAGATCGTGGGAAACCTCTCCGGCGGCAATCAGCAGAAAATCGTCATTGCAAAGTGGCTTTTGAACGATCCGGACATCATCATTCTGGACGAGCCCACCCGCGGCATCGACGTGGGTGCCAAGCGGGATATCTACCTGCTGCTGGGCAATCTGGTGCGCCAGGGCAAGGCGGTCATCATGATCTCTTCGGAGATCCCGGAACTGATGGGTATTTGTGATCGGATCATGGTCATGTGCGAGGGCAACTATTCCGGAGAGGTCAGCCGGGAGGAATTCTCCCAGGAGCGGATCATGACGCTGGCCTCTGCCATCAAGGTGTAAAGGGAGGAAGAACTATGAAAGAAAAGAGTCGTGCAAAATCGCTGATCAGCGAATACTTCATCTTCGTGATTTTTATTGCGCTGGTGGTGGTGCTGACCTGCCTGAAGCCCAGCTTCATCCAGCCTGCCAACCTGGTCAATATTCTGAAGCAGGCCTCTATCAACGGCATTCTGGCATTCGGCATGATGTTCGTCATCATCGCGGGCGGCTTTGATATGTCAGTGGGCTCAACGGTCGCGTTCACCGGCATCCTGGCCGCCATGCTGGGCCAGGGACAGTATCCGATCTTCGTGCCGCTGATCGTAGCCATGCTGGGCGGCCTGGCCGTGGGCGTTGTCAACGGCGTGGGCGTTGCCGTGGGCAACCTGCCTCCGTTCATCATGACACTGGGAACCATGACGGCAGTCCGTGGTCTTGCCCTCCTGATCTCCGACGGCAAACCCATCATCGGAATCAGCGAATCGTACAAGGCTGTGGCGGCGTCTTCGATCTTCGGCATTCCCATGCTGGCGGTCTTTCTGGTGATTACCATTCTGCTCTGCTCCTTCGTGCTGTCGAAGACAGTCTACGGCCGCCGGGTATATGCCTGCGGCGGAAATCTGCTGGCAGCGCAGGTCTCCGGCATCAACACCACCAAGATCCGCATCTCCACCTTTGCCATCGCGGGGCTTCTGGCAGGCCTGAGCGGCTTTTTAATGACCTCCCGTGTTACCATTGCCCAGCCCACAGCGGCTGAGAGCTATGAGATGGATGCCATCACGGCCTGCGTGGTGGGCGGCGTCTCTATGACCGGCGGCGTGGGCAAGCCTTGGGGCGTGGTGATTGGCTGTCTGCTGATCACGGTCATTGCCAACGGTCTGGACATCATGGGCGTGTCTTCCCACTGGCAGAAGATCGTCAAGGGCGCCATCATCGTACTGGCTGTGCTGATCGACGTGAAGGGCAAGAGCAAGAAACGCTGAACGGTATTGAGAGAGGGGCGTTCCCCGTCCTGCTCTTGATATATATCGAAATGAACCAAACATTTCAAGGAGGAAAGAACATGAAAAAGAAGAAGTTTCTGGCTCTGCTGCTGACCGGCGCCATGGCGCTGGCCGCCCTCACCGGCTGCAGCAGCGGCACCGAGACCACCGAGGAGAGCACTGGTGGGGATGCGTCCGCCGAGAGCGGAGACGGCGCCTATAAGATTGCCCTCATCCAGCAGCACCAGACCAACGCGTTCCAGATCGGCGTCACCGAGGGCGCACAGGCAAAGGCCGATGAGCTGGGTGTAGAGTTGAACATTCTGAGCGCCGATCAGGACGCTGCCAAGCAGATCAGCCAGATCGAGCAGTGCGTGTCCGAGGGCTATGACGCCATCCTGTTCGAGCCCGTGGATCCCGATGGCCTGCGCGACGCCGCTAAGGCCGCTGCCGACGCCGGCGTCATCATGATAAACATCGTATCCGCCTGCACCGACTGGGAGTCCGCCGGCATCTCTGCCGTGTCCTGCGGCGACAACGTCAAGGCCGGCGAGAATGAGATGCAGCATGTAGCGGATCTGCTGGGCGGCAAGGGCAACATCGCCATCCTGACCGGCCCCTCCTCCACCACCGACACGACCGCACGCCTGGAGGGCTATCGCAATATTCTGGCCAACTATCCGGACATGACGGAAGTGATTGCTCCCGCGGACTGCGCATGGGACACCGCCAAGGCCCAGTCCACCGTGGAGAGCTGGCTGTCTGCCTATGATCTGGACGCCATCGTCTGCCAGAACGACGGCATGGCCGTGGGCGCGGGCAACGCCGCCGGTGCCAACAGCGGCATCGTCATCACCGGCCTGGACGGCACCCCCGACGGCTATGAGGCCATCAAGGACGGCCGCATCACCGGCACTGTGGCGCAGGACGGCGGTCTGATGGCTTCCAGCGGCGTGGAAGCTGCTGTCACCCTGCTGGACGGCGGCACGCTGGAGAACAATCTCATCATCGCGGACAGCGTGTGGATTGACTCCTCCAACGTGGCGGATTACGAGTAAGCTGTCAAAAGCGACAAATCGATCCGCTGATTCTCCAAAAATTCTTGGCAAATACCAAGAAATAGCGTATAATGACAGGGAAAGGGAAAACGGGTTCGTTTTCCCTTTCCTTATCAGAATCTGCGTGGGAGGTGCTGCGGATGCTGCGGGTCGTTTTGGCCGATGACGAAAACAAGGTGATCCTGCTGATGCAGAAGCTGATCGACTGGGAGGCGCTTGGCTACGAGATCGCAGGCACCGCCAACGATGGACTGCGGGCATTGGAGCTGGTGCGGGAAAAGCAGCCGCATCTGCTGATCACGGACGTCCGGATGCCCGGCTGCGACGGCATCGAACTGATCCAGAGGGCCAAGGCCCTCCAGCCCAAGCTGCATTTCATCGTCATCAGCGGATACCGGAAATTTGAATATGCCCAGAACGCGCTGAAATACGGCGTGGAGGACTATCTGCTCAAGCCCCTCAAGCAGGAGGAGCTCACCGGCATTTTGCTGCGCCTCAAGGAGAAGATGGGGCAGGAAGCCGCGCTGGAATTCCAGCTGAAAAGGAGCGGAGAACACCAGCAGGAGCTGCTGCTGGACGCCCTGCTGGGAACGGCGGAGCGTGGCACCTCCTTTTTGAGCGCCGGGCAGGCCAACGGGGAGTACGGATTTCACTTTGGGAGCGGCACTTACGCCGCCGCAGTGATCCGGGTGGATGTGCCCGATGCGGAATCCTATCAGGACGGCTATCGGATCCTGCTGCGCCATGCGCTGGAAATCGTGCGGCGGGAGAGCGGCCTGCTGACGGAGGAGTTCGCGGCCTCGCTGGGCCATGCCGGGATCGCAGTGCTGCTGTACCTGCGGGCCTATCATGCGGTGGAAGTGACGCAGTGCTTCACCAAAATCCGCAAGGAGATCGAAAATCAGCGGGACTTGTTCTGGAATGTCCAGGCCACCGTCTGCCTGGGCAGCCGGAGGGACTCTCTGGAGCAGGCGGGGGAATCCATGCGGGAGGCGCTCTGGCTGTGCAGGGATCGGCTGTGCCGGCCGCAGTCCTGGCGGGATGCCGCGCTGGAGATGCCGGATCTGGCCCGGCGGTATCAGATGGACGCGTCCCGGAAAAAGAGCTTTCAGGTGGCGGCCGAGTGCCTGGATGAGGTGCGCTTTGTGCAGGAGCTGGAGGAGAGCTGCCGGACGGTGGAGGCGCTGCCGGACCTGAACGGGCAGATGGTGGAGGACTGGTTCCGCCAGGTTCTGGAGGCATGCCTCTACGGAATGCGCCAAAGCGGTGAGACGGAAGCGCCCCTGGAGGAGGAGATGGATAAGCGGTTCTGGCACTGCACGGACATGGCGGCGGTATACCGGCTGCTGCGGCAGGGCATCCAGGCAGAGATCCAGCGGCTGAAGGAGGCGAAAGCCCTGCGGGAGATGCGGCCGATCACAGAGGCAAAGCACTATATCCAGCAGCACTATCAGGAGGCCCTGCGGCTGGAGGATGTCAGCACCGCCGTGGGCTTCAACGCCACCTATTTTTCCACACTGTTCAAAAAAGAGACCGGGCAGAACTTCATGGACTATCTGACGGAGCTGCGCATCAGCAAAGCTAAGGAGCTGCTGTGCGGTGAGGAGCTGTCTGTGCAGGATGTGGCAGAGCAGGTGGGGTACCGGGATCTCAAATACTTTTCCAGATTGTTCAAAAAGCTTACCGGTGTGAGCCCGTCAGATTATAAGAAACTTTATAAGTAGGTGATACCATGTGGCCGTGGACGGACTGGAAACTGCGGCGGGCGCTGCGGCGCTACCGGCGGGAGCGGGACCTGGAGGCCGTTTTGCAGATGGACTGGCACCGGGATTTGGATCTGAGCGCATTTTTCACAGATGTGGAAGAGCGGCTTCACGGAGAGGAGATCACCAGACTGCGGCAGAAACAGGCGGAATATCTGGCGCTGCAAAACCAGATCAACCCCCACTTCCTCTATAACGCCCTGGAGGCCATCCGCACAGACGCCCTGCTGGCGAACTGTCCGGATATTGCCGAGACCACGGAGGCTCTGGCGACCTTTTTCCGATACACCATCTCCAATGTCCAGGAGTATGTGACCTTTTCAGATGAGCTGGACAATGCGGAAAACTACTTTACCATCCAGCGCTGCCGATTCGGTGACAAAATCTCTCTGGAACTGGAGCTGGAGAACGAGCGGCTTTTGGAAGTGCGGATGCCGAAGCTCATCCTGCAGCCTCTGGTGGAGAACGCAGTATCACATGGGCTGGAGGGCAAACTGGGCCACGGCACGGTCCGCATCATTGTGGAAAACAGCGACCGGACATTTTTCCTGCGGGTGCGGGACGACGGCGTAGGGATGCCGGACGAACAGGTGGAGCGGCTCAACGCGCAGTTCGGCGGAGTTGGGGGTGCGGATATGACCCAGCCGTGCGGAGGAATCGCCCTGCGGAATGTCAACAGCCGCATCCGGCTCATGTTCGGAGAGGACTACGGCCTGCATTTGTTCAGCGCCGCGGGCGTTGGCACGGAGTGCTGCGTGACGCTGCCGCTGCGTTTCCGGGAGGCGTAGAACCGTGAGAGAGGAATTGATCCGGGTGGAGAACGGCTGCTTCCGCAGGGAGGACGAATTCTACCGTTTTGAAATCTCCATTTCCCGGGGGGAGTGCATCGGGGTCTATGTGGACGACCATTTTACCTCCGGCACCGCATATCTGGACCTGTTCAAGGGCGGCACACACCTGGAGCGGGGACGGGCCTTTTCCTGCGGCCGTCGGGTGGGCCCGCTGGAACTGGAACGCTGGATCCTGCAAAACGCCAGGATCGTGAACTGGCACCGGTTCCATTCGCAGGAGCTGACGGTGCGGGACTTCCTGCTGGCGCTGGACCGTCCGGCCGGCTGGCCGCAGAGATGGGGCGCGGTCCGGCGCCTGCACAGTCCGGAGAGCCAGGAGATCCGGCAGCGGATGGAACTGCGTGTGCCGCTGGAGAGCCGGCTTGCCGACCTCTCCCTGCTGGATTATTACCGCCTCTGTGTATTTCGGGTGTGGTTCTGGCGGGGAGAGTTGCTGGTCCTGGACCGGATCACAGAAATCCTGCGGCGGCGGGATGTGGAAAAACTGATGGAGTGCGTACAGCTGCTGCTGCGCCAAGGGACGGCGGTATTCCTGCTGGATCTGGACGAGACATTCATGTACCGCTACTGTGACCGGATCGACGTCATCCGGGACCGCAGGACCTGCTATCGGCTTTACCCGGAGGAGTACGGGGAGCAGCTCTATGCAGTTCTGGGCTGGAAGCCGCGGGACCGCGGAGCGGAGCATACAGAGTGCCGCTGGGAAGACAAGCAGGTGCTGCGGCTGGAGGGTCTCACTTTTCCGGGAATGGCGCCGCTGACCTGCCAGATTCACAGCGGAGAGATCGCCTACTTCCGGGACGAGAACTACACGGCTGCCGCCAGACTCCGGGAGTGCTTTCTGGGCGGCAGGAACTGGCTGAGTGGGATGCTGTGGCTGAACGGGCAGGCACAGACACATGAAGAGATGACAAAGCAGATCGGCACGGAGATCGGGATTCAGACCGAACGGCCGGACCGTCCCGGCGGTGTATTGTTTGACAACCTCACCGCGCTGGACAACCTGACGACCTGCCTGCTTCCCAAGGCCGGATACCGTCTGGTTCGCCGGCGGGTCGCGGAGAATATTTTGGAGGAGGCCTCCAGATGGTTTCCCCGAGAGGATCTGCTGCGGCCTCTGCGCACTTGGTCCTTACCGGCGCGCCTCCGGTTCTCCTATTTCAAATGGTATCTGCTGAATCCGCAGCTGCTGGTCTGCTTTTTTCCCTTTTCCGGGCAGGAGACGGCGCATCATGAACTGATTATCGACCTGCTGGTTGCCTGCGCAGAACGCGGGATGGCGGTTTGGGTCATCTCCTCCAACATTGACGCGATCTGCGAAAAGACGGAAAACCAGGAATTTCTCCAGCGCCTGCGAACCATCAACTGACTTCCATGGAAAACCGGCGGCAGACTTGTGGCACAAAGACCTCCTTTTTCCTCCATCCAGCATTTTTTGCTGCAGGACGAAAGGCATCCGCAGAATTTTGCATGGCGCGGCAGTTGCCCGCCGGTGTCGGCACATGCCCGTTGGCGGTGCCCCGGCCCGCCATGCAGCGCTATTCATGGGTTTTATCCCCATTTCAGATACCCGCCGAAAAGCGTTTAGCTGCCTTGCGGCAAGCCGGACGCTTTTCTTTTCCCCAAGCGGGTGAGAAATCGTTCCCAGAACCACCTTCCCAAAGACCAGCAGGGCGGATTGCAGCTGCCGTAATACTGCTCCCAGCACACTGCGTACACCTGCCACCCGGAAGCTGCAGGCGCCGCTCTCATAGATGGGCGCCCGCACCATCTCCCAGGGCGGAGTGACAGAGGAAAAGGTCTGGTTCTCCCTGGTGGTGGTCAGTGTGTCCGGTCCCATGGGAGCAGATCCACATTTTTATCCCTCCGCCAGTGAGATCCGGATACAATACCGCCACATGGGATGTGGGGGCCTGAAGCCCGCGTACTTTGGCGCAGTGCCCTCGTTCTTCTGGCGCCGGTTGCTGGACCAGTTCACCGCCACAGCGCCGCCCTGACGGAGCGCGATGGTCCGACCGCTCTGTGGGATCACCAGGAAGGGAGCCTGTCCCACAGCAAAGTTAAACCGGAGGGCGGTGCTCTCTGCGTCGGGAAGGCGCGCCACGGTAAGGCCATTCGCGTTTTCCACATTCTGGCCACCGTTGAGAGCCACCAGGGCAATGCCGGCACGGCCGGGAGGAGCAGCCCTGGCATACATCCCACGTCCGCGTTCTGTGCCGGTTCAGTGTGATGGTGATTGATGGATATGGAGAGCTTTGCTTTTCGCTCCGGTCTGCTCCACCTCCACATCGGCCTGCGCTCCCTGTAGTCGATGCCGGAAGGCCCCTCGTCCGTCAGGGCGTTCACCATCAGCGGCTGGATGCCGCCGGTGAAGGAGATGTCACCATTGTCCCAGGGGTCGGCCGGATTATAAAAGCTGTCCCGCTGTTTCTCTGCGATGTCCCGCTCTGTAAAGTAGGCAGCCTGGACATGGGCCAAGTATTTTTCGATGTTCAGGACCAGTTTCAGCTCCTCCGGAGTGTAGTTCCCCCATCCACGGTGATCTTCTTATCTGTGATGAGATTGCCCCGGCTGTCCACCAGTCCATGGAACTCCAGCATGCGGTTGCGCATCAATCAGCCCCCACCGCGGCGTAGGCCGGGGGCAGCAGCGCCAGCGGGAGGAGATGGGGAACGGCTGGCCTGGCTGGCCCCTCAAGTTTACACGGGCCATTCCGCCATCAATTCCATTCCGCAGAGCACGGCCGCTGCCGCGCAGCGTCAATGTCCGGGGTACTTGCCGCTGGCGTAGATCCGCCTCCGGGGCCTCGGCCAGCTCCTCCCGCCGCACTGGTTTAAAGAGATATTGAATGGGGTGGCCTGATAGCCCGCCTTCAAATATGCGTTGCTGCGGTGGTGATAAAAAAGACTCCCGCCCTCTCGTCCCAGGACCGCAGCTCCCAGGCAAACTCCATGCCGCTCTTGCCAGCCATACAGATGTCCAGACAGAACAGGTTGAACCTCGCTCCCTTCCGCATCATGGCTTCCAGATTCTCCGTGCTGGAAAAGGGCCTCCCCTCGTGCTCCACGTTCCGTCCCCGCAGGATATCCTCCTGTATGGCGCAGATTCCTCCCTGCATGGGTGCCGAAAGAGTCCGCAGCATACAGCAGGTCGATGCAGAGGAGAAATTGTGCCCGTGGAATGGACGGAAAACAGCGTCAAACTTGCCGCTATAACAGGCGATTCAAACCCAAGTTGTATCTGCAATACCATGAGGCAGAAGCATCCGTCTTGTAGTGTCTTTGGAATTAGAGGATAAAAAGGGTCCCCCGGAAATCCGGGGGGACCCTTTTTGCGTGTTCAGAGGTTTGTCTGAACAACAGACTTGTGATGAAGTCTCGACAAAATTTGCTTCCTGCGTTATCTCTATATTTTTATATATAGGGAGAAGCCCCCCGGGCAGATACCCGGGGGGCTTAGGGTTCAACTGTTTCCAGTTATCTCTGACGCTCAGAACTCCAGGCCAGAGAAATCATAAGTGATGTCATTGTAGGTCAGTGTGGCATCTTTAGTTTTCAAGCAGCGGACCTCACCATTGTCGTTCACAACCATGGTGATTGCATTTTCGTCCAGCGCAACAAAGGCAACCTCAGTGACACCTTCAACGTCCCAGCCTTCCTTGGCGAGGCCAGCCATCAAGGCATCGAAGCTCTCATCATAGCCAGCGCCGCCCCAGCTCTTGATGCCAGCTTGGTAATCCCCAAACGAGCTCCCGGACACTACATCGACATCTCCCTCGATGTGGACAACTCCGTTGTTATCAATAAACTGATCAAGGCCCAGACTGGGGAGATCGCCGAAGTTTTCCCACGCAGTACCTTCCCATCTGCTATAAATCTTCCTGGCCTCCTCGCGGGTAGTCGGCTGCAAAATTACACCAGTCTTGTCACTAGAATCGTAGGTAAAGGTAGACTTGAAGCCAGTTTTGTCGTTCTCAGCAATAAACTGATACTTACCAGACTCCATCTCTTTCTCGATTACAGTGTATCCGTCCTTCTCAATAGCGTCCTCAATGGCCACCAGGATATCGTCAATGTCGGGCTCCTCGCCGATGTAGAGAACATCCACAGAACCATCCTTGTTGAGAACCACAGTGATGTCAGAGTCCACAGGCCGGTTGGGCTTCTCATAGGTGTTGGTCTTATCGTAGATCACCACAGAGGTGGCAGCGCCGTCCTCCAGGATCGCGCTGATCTGATAGTTGAACGTACCGTTCTTCTCATTCAGATCATCAATGATATTCTCCAGCTCATCCACGCCGGTCTCAAAGGTGGTCTCCTGCTTGTTCTTCACAATCTGGATCAGAGTGATGTTGACATCCTCCGCCACGAAGAAGCCCTGAGTGGACTTGGTGGTAACAAACAGGGTGCTGCCCTTCATCTCAGGCTGATCTTTACTGAAGCTCTCCATGTAGAGGACGGTGTCTTCCTTACCATTGATCGCAGCCTCCAGATTGTCGATGTCTGTGACATAGTCTTCATTCAGAATCAGCGCCTTGGAGGCAGGCTCAACGTTCATGACCTCGTTATCGGCGTTGTACTTCACCTGGTACCAGTTGTACTGATCCATGGTGTCCAGATAGGTCAGCGCGTCGCCGACTTCCTTGATCTCGACCTCCTGGCCGTCGGAAATCACCTTGCGGGTCCAGGTCCACTCGTCGGCAGTCTTGTCGTAGGACTCCATCTCCACATCATCCGTGTGGGCGTATACCAGGTTCTTGGAGGCGGCTGCATCCTCGCCCACCACAACGGCTGCGATAATATAGCCATTCTCCTTGTACAGGGTATACACACCGGAGGCTACGCCAGATGCCTCCCTGTCTTTGATGTCGTCCTCGGCGTCCTTGCGGGCATCCTCTGCATCCCAAGGCGTGATGTTGGCATTCTTAATGCCAGTGGTCACGGAATCCACGCCATCAATGATGATATCGGACTGGTTGCTGTCAGTCATGATCTCCTTGATGGAAGCAGTCAGGTACACAGTCGCATCATTGCCGTAGACCTTGTTGTAATCCCCAGTACCGCCACCGGGCAGGGAGATGTTCTTCTTGTCGATGGTCTTGGTGTAAACCGCATTAGCATACTGGGCGACATCGTCGTCATCGCTGATCTTGCCGGCAACCTCAGTCAGCGTGTACACGCCGTTCTTGTCAACGGTATAGGTGCACCAAGAATTCACCAGAGCGTTGTTCTTAGCCTCGGGAACATCGCCCTTGTCGGCTTTGACCTCGATGACGTCCATAGAGCCGTCAATGAAGATGGCGCTGGCGTCCAGAGTCTTGTTGGACAGGTTGCTGTAAGCGGTGTCAATACCGGTGATGAAGACATAGTTGTTGGGAGTCTCCACCAGATCCACGCCGATCAGGTAGCCGTACTCGTCCAGATAGACGTTGTAGGTCAGATCCTTCAGATTGACCTTATTGTCGGTGTACTGGTCCAGAACCTCCACGTCATACTCAGCGGTATCGGCGTAGTTGTACTTGGTACCGTCAATGGTGACGCTGGAGCCCAGCTTGAAGGCGGTGATCTCACTGTCGGAGACGACCTCAGCCTTGGCAAGGGTCTGAACCTCACCGTCAGCCACAGTCACCAGATAGACCTCATCCTCCACAACGTCAGCAGCCAGAGCGATATCCTCGGCGGAGACATCAAAGGACTCCTTGTCCTCGTTCTTGGTCAGGGTCTTCACGTAGGTGTTGCTCACCTTGTCCAGGCCATAGACGTCGAAGGTCGCTTCGTCCTTCTTCTCATCATAGTCGTCGGTAGCCTTGGCCAGATAGGTGTTGATGATGGCGATATAAACGTCCTTGGAAGCGGTGTCCTCGAACACCTGGGTCAGCACACCATCGCCGGTGGCGCCCACGCCGTCCTTGTTGTTCTTGTTCAGATCCTTGACGGTGAAGTAGGCATCGCCCAGGACCTTGCTCTCGGTCTCACCGTCGATGGTGATGGTGAAATCGTAGTCCTCAACCGTGGACTTGCCCAGTTCGTCATACAGATCCTTGCCGGAAACCTCAGTGGTGTACTCCACAACCAGCTTGTCGTAGTCCACATAGGTGCCGACCTCGTCGCCCTTCCAGGTCCAGGTGTGGGCCGGACGGCCGAAGACGTCGATGGTGCGATCCAGCTCCAGGTCGGGCTGATACCGCTCGGCGAACTCGACAGTGTAGTCATTCTGAGTGTTGTCCTTGGTATCGTCAATAGAGGTGGCAGCACCGGCAATGCTGCTGGTGATGTAGGTGGGAACAGAGGGACGGGTGCTGATCACAGTGCCGTTGACGGTGATCTCCTGGCCCTTGTCTGCATACTCCACCAGGGTGGCCTGCAGGGCGTTCACGGCGTACAGGCAAGCCTCCTCACGAGTGGCGGCGCGGTTGCCCACGAACTCGTCGTTGCCGTCGGTCAGACCGATCTGCGTGGCACGGCCCATGACGTTGACGGTCCAGTTGGGGCCGGTGTAGCCCTCGATGGCGCTGTCATAACCCAGAGCGGTCAGCAGCATTTTCAGGAAGGCAAAGCCGGTCAGCTGCGCAGAGGGCCGGAAGGTGCCGTCGGCGTAGCCGTCGATCAGGCCGGACTCCACGCAGTAGGCGATGTAGCCGGCAAAGGTGGAACCCACGGGCACGTCCTTAAAGGGCGCGGCCTGGGTGCCCAGGGCCTCAGCCGTGGTCTTGCCAAGCATCATGCAGGCGATGATCTTGGCAGCAGCGCCACGGGTCAGGGTTCCCTGGGGCTGGAAAGCACCGCCGGCATAGCCGTCGATGATTCCCATTTCGGACATCACGTTGACAGCTTCCGCATAGGCTTCGCCGCTGAGGTCTTCGCTGTCTGTGAAGTCCTTGGCACCGGCGCTGACAGTGACCAGAGACATGGTCATCACCAGAGCAAGCACCAGAGAAAGGAACTTCTTCATTGGGATTTCTCCTCCTTTTGAAATTTGCGGTGGTCCGCCGCGGCCTCCGGGCCCATTCGATGCCTCCGCCAGCGCTAGCCCTGCCGGCGCATTCGCCGAAGAGTCGCATCCGCCCCGGCGTCCCCGCTGAGGCAACTCTATCCAAACTTCTCTAAAAAGTCCACAGTTTCAGCCCGTTTTTAATCCAAACGAAAACTTATGGACGCAATACGTTTTGAATTTGTTATATTTTGTAACCTTGGCGCGGAGAATAAAAGAGGCGGCGAAGCCCTTTGCCGCCCCTCATTGAATCTGCTTCTGCCCAGGCTGCTTCGCCAGATAATACCGCTTTTCAAACTGCAGCAGCCGGCCGTCCTTCACCATCCGCCGCAGGATGCCCGCCGTCTTGCGCTTTCCGACGTGCAGGAGCTCCGCCACATCCTGGCAGTAGGCAAACCCCGCCTCCTGCAGATAGGCTGAGATCACCTCCCACTGCTTTTCCTCCGGCACCACTGTTCCGGGGAGATAGTATTTTTTGCCCACCTGCTCCAGCTCCCGCCGGCCAACCAGCCGGCGAAGGCGGAGATATGCCGCAGTGTCCGACAGATTCAGCAGCGCCATCACATCCCGCCGGGTGATGCTGCCATGGGCCCGGGTCCACTCCAGCAGGGTCTGGTCGTCCTCCCGCTGTCCGCCTGCCGCCCGGATGTCCCGGAGCGTGATATTTTCCAGACCTCCCCGGATCAGCGCCGTCTGCACCACCTTGGACAGCCGGGCCAAATCCATAGGCCGCCGGGACTGGGGGGAGAGCAGCACATGGGGATCCTCCCCAGGGGAGCGGACCTTCTGCACTTTTTCCAGCAGCCGCCGCACGGCATTGGTCAGCAGCATGTCCCGCTCCGGCAGATGCAGCAGCCCCCGCTCTAAATCCACTTGGTCCCAGGTGAGATTCACCAGCTCCTTGCCCTGCACGCCCATTTGCCAGCTCATCCACAGAGCAATGCCCGCGGCGGAGCTGTCCTCCTTTTGAAGGACCTGCCACAGACGGAATTCATCGAATTGCTGCCCTGCCTGTGTTGAACGCTTTTTGTGCGGGGTGTCCCCGGCAAAGCAGGCTTGGAAGGTGGAGACCGACAGACCGCTGACCCGGACGGCATAGGGCCAGTCGTGTTGCTCCAGCTGGCGGAAAAAGTAGTCCCGCCGCAGATCTTTCAATTGGAGCTGAGGCAGGCCTCCCGCAGTCAGGGCATTTCTGGCAATGCGGGAGACGGACTCCGGCCGCAGAGGTTCCCGGAACTTATCGGAGATCACCACATAAGGGGACACCGCGCCGCCATTTTCGAAGCGGGCAGCGAGGCATCCGGCAGTCTCTTCCTCCAGCGGGACCGTCCGGTCCTCCAGAAACAGACTCCTCTCCTGGAAATCCACTTGGGCCCATTTCAGGGCGACGATCTCCTCCCGGCTGAGCCCCTGAAGCCAGGCCAGGCGGAGGATGAGCCCCGGCAGGTCCTCCGGATGCTGGTGCAGGAGCTGGCGCATATTCTGTTCATCCGGCTGGCGGAACTCGTTTCGCATAATGCCTCTCTTGGCGGGCGGCGGCAAAAGGTTATCCTTATGTAACAAATCAGAAGAATGATTTGGATTTCCGGATAACGCAAACGCTGCCCTCTCCCAGCCAATGGCTGGAAAAGGGCAGCTACCTTTTATCATCCTTCACCGCTTCCGCAAAAACTAAGTATATTACACTTAGAATTATAAGCATAACATTTCGTTTAAGTCAAGCATTATTATGCGTAAACTGATGATATTATATTGAGGAGTATATCATCATGCAGGGAAAGAAGCCGCTGAACATCGCAATCGGAAGACGGATCCAGCAGTCCCGGGAGCAAGCTGGGCTGACGCAGGAGGAACTGGCAGAGCGGATTGACCGTTCCACGCAGTTCATCTCCACAATCGAGCGGGGGTTGGCCGGCCCCTCTCTGGAAACTGTGATTCATCTTTGTGAAGTTCTTGGAACCTCCACAGAGTGGATCCTGCGGGGCAGGGCCCTCCTTCCGGACTCCAATCTGTTGGCAGCCTCCGTTATGGAAAAGCTCTCCGGGCTCTCCCCTGCCCAGCTGCTTCTGGTTGACCGAATGACCAGCGATCTGATCAAATTGCTGCAAATGAAGGAGAGCGGTGACGAATGAGCTCCTCTCCCTCCAATATGGAGGAATTGATAGACGCATCGCCTTCCCCGCAGCACCGCTGCATGAAGTTCACAGGCCGGCTGCAAAGTCTATGGCCGTTGGCCTGTCAAGATAAGACCGGGAGCCATTCTCCGGTGTTATGCCCCCCGGAGATCATCAGTCCGGAAGTATATCCCATCGGCCAGCTACTCTTTACAAACGCTTCCTTACACAGAATGCTGAAACATAGAATTCCTTAGAACAAGAAACGCTCAGATGGGTGCATAGAAGCAGCTCCTCCAGCTTACAGCGTGATCCGTACAGCAAAAGCCAGCACCGGACAGGAAATATCTTGCCCGGTGCTGGCTTTTGTGCTTCTTTACTATCTCTGCTTGAGGTGGGTCTGTCAGAACCATGTTGTCTGTCCGCAGCAGCTCTACCCGGCTTTTTCAGGGCCTTTCGCCCGGGTCTTCACCAGAGTGCTCTTATCGGATGCCCGTTCCCATTTCTGGTACATATCTGATGGTATGCCATCTCTCACATCAGCCATCTGCTCATGTCCGCCATTATTCACGCTCCGCCTTGCTATGCGGCTGAGGATCCGTGAGAGGCCTCGCCTCAAAAGACGCCCTGCTCCATCATGGCCTCAGCCACCCGCTTGAAGCCGGCGATGTTGGCGCCCGCCACCAGATTGTAGCCCAGGCCGTACTCCTCCGCAGCCTCCACGCTCATCTGGTAGATGGTGTTCATGATCCGGTGCAGCTGCGCGTCCACCTCTTCCGCCGTCCACACCAGCCGCTCGCTGTTCTGCGCCATCTCCAGTGCGCTGGTGGCCACGCCGCCCGCGTTCACCGCCTTGCTGGGCGCCACGATCATCCCGGGCTGCTCCATCAAGAACCGCAGCGCGTCGTTGGTGGTGGGCATGTTCGCCACCTCAATGTAGTACTTCACGCCGTTGGCCGCGATCTGCTTCGCCTGCTCCATGTGCACATCATTCTGCATGGCCGATGGCATGATTACGTCTGCCTTCACCCCCCAAGGCTTCTCACCGGGGAAGAACTCCACGCCGAACTTCTCCGCGTAGTCCTGTACCCGGTTGCGGCCGCTGGAGCGCATCTCCACCAGATACGCGATCTTCTCCTCCGTGGCTACGCCGTCCGGATCATAGATATATCCGTCCGGGCCGGACAATGTCACCACCTTGGCCCCCAGCTGCGTGGCCTTCTTACAGATGCCCCAGGTCACGTTGCCGAAGCCCGCGCAGGCGATGGTCTTGCCCGCGATCCGCTCTCCCTCGTGCTCCAGCACGTTCTGGAGATAGTATACCGCGCCGTAGCCCGTGGCCTCCGGCCGGATCAGGCTGCCGCCGTAAGAAAACCCCTTGCCCGTCAGCACACCGTTCTCCCAGGCCCCCTTCAGCCGCCGGTACTCGCCGAAGAGATACCCGATCTCCCGGCCGCCCACGCCCATGTCCCCGGCGGGCACGTCCACATCCGGCCCGATGTACCGGTACAGCGCCTGCATGTACGCCTGGCAGAACCGCATGATCTCCGCGTCCGACTTCCCCGCCGGGTCGAAGTCCGCGCCGCCCTTGCCGCCGCCGATGGGCAGGCCCGTCAGGGAGTTCTTGAAGATCTGCTCAAAGCCCAGGAATTTGATGATGCCGGGATACACGTTGGCCTGGAACCGCAGGCCGCCCTTGTAGGGCCCCAGCGCGCCGTTGAACTGGCACCGGTAGCCGATGTTCGTGTGCCACTGGCCCCGGTCATCCTCCCAGGACACCCGGAAGGTGAACATCCGCTCCGGCTCCACCATCCGGTTCAGCAGGTCCACCTTCTCATACTCCGGGTGCTTCTCAATCACCGGCTCCAGAGGAGAACACCTCCTCCACCGTCTGCACGAATTCCGGCTCGTTGCCGTGCTTCTTCTTCACGTTCTCGATCACGCTGGTGAGATATGCGTTCATGGCTTTTTTGGCCTCCTATTTTCAATCAGTCTTGGACTTGCTCGATACCCGCGATGTCCTTGGCCAGCTGTTTCTTGGCCTGGAGGTTGCCCTGGCGGGCGATCATGATGCGCTGGGCCTGGGAGAGCCGCGCCGTGCATGGACTCTGTCCGGTAGCCAACGGCGGCCGCGCCCAGGCACAGGTTCTCGATGAACCGCAGGATCCGCTGACGGTCCTCTGTGCTCACACCCTCCCGGGTGGCGAAGAACTTGTTGCAGATCTCCCCGATGGTCTCGCCGTTCCGGCCCACCACCGTGTCGGAGTGGAAGTCCTTCTGGGACGGCATCGTCACCACCAGGCCGCCCGCGATGTCCTCCGCCAGGCGGACGATCTCATAGGGGAACCGAGTCACATTCTGCTTGCACGTTGGCCAGCAGCAGGTCGATCTGATAGTTGCCCGCCTTCGTCCGGAAGCCCTGAGAGGAGCATGCGATGCCGCAGCAGTACAGCGTCTCGTTCAGGTGGATCATCTCGATCAGCTTGTCCTTCACCGCGCTGGCCTTCTCCACGCCGTTGTACTCCGCTGCCAGCGCCGCAGCACCGATCAGCGTGTCGCCCACGCCCACCTTGCAGCCGCCGTAGCTCTGCCGGTGGTAGCCCGCGAACCGCTCCACCATCATGCCGGCGAACTCATACTCGCCGTTGAGGAAGATGTACTCGTTGGGGATGAACACGTGGTCCAGCACCACCAGGGCCTCCTGGCCGCCGAACTTCGCGTTGCCCACGTCGATGGACGCGTCCTCCTCCAGCTTCCGGGTATCGCAGCTCTGACGGCCGTAGATCATGTACATGCCCTCGGCGTCTGTCGGGCAGGCGAAGCTCACCGCCCAGTCCTTGTCCGCCTCACCCATGGAGATGGTGGGCATGAAGATGTGCCAGTGGCTGTTGATGGAGCCGGTCTGGTGGCACTTGGCGCCGCAGACCACGATGCCGTCAGCGCGGCGCTCCACCACATGCACGTACATGTCCGGGTCCGCCTGCTGGCTGGGGGCCTTGGACCGGTCGCCCTTGGGGTCGGTCATGGCACCGTCCACCGTCAGGTCGTTGTCCTGGACGAAGGTCAGGAACTTCTTGAAGTTTTCGTGATAGCGGGTGCCGTACTTCTCGTCGATCTCATAGGTGGTGGAGAACACGGCGTTGAACGCATCCATACCCACACACCGCTGGAAGCAGGAAGCGGTCTTCTGGCCCAGCAGGCGCTGCATCTTCACCTTGTTGATGAGGTCCTCCGTGGACTGGTGCAGGTGGGTGAAGCGGTTGATGGTGTGGCCCGTCAGGCTGGACTTCACCGTCATCAGGTCGGCATACTGCGGGTCCTGGGCCAGAGCGTAGGTCATGGCCACGCAGTTGATGGACGGGCGGATCATGGGGTGGTCCACCCAGTTCTCAATCTTCTCCCCGAACATATACACCCGGGTATTCAGTTTGCGCAGGCTCTCTACATACTCCTGTGCGGTCATCAATGCCATTTCTTTTTTTCCTCCTCTTAGTACAAGCTCCGGTAGATGCTCTCAATCAGCTCTGCAGACACGGGAATCAGGCTGTTTTTCAGAAGGCGCTGTTGGTTTTCCATGACCGACCGGGCGAAGGCCCCCAAGTCTTGCGGCTGTACGCCGTATTCCCGCAGCCGCTTTTTCGGCAGGATGTGGTTGAGCAGCTCCTCCAGCCTCTCATACACCTCATCCCGCCCGCACTGCAGCAGCTCTGCCAGAACGCTGTTCAGGTGCTGGAGCTCTCCGCCGGGGCTGCGTTCCATGTAGGCTTTCATGACCCCGGTAAAGACCGCGTAGTTGCTTTCCCCGTGGGCCACATGGTACTGCCCGCCCAGGGGATAGGCCATGGCGTGAACGGTGCCGCACCCTGCCGTGCCGAAGGCGATGCCCGCGTAGTTGGAGGCAGTCAGGAAGGTGCCCAGCAGGCTCTGCCTGCTCTCCGGCCCTGCTTCCACGATGGCCTGGTACCCCTGGATGATCATCTCGATCGCCCGGTAGCTGAAAAGCCTGGTATACGGAGTGGCGTGGGGCGACAGCGCGGATTCCACCGCGTGGACCAGAGCGTCGATGGAGCTGGCGGCGAATACGCCGAAAGGCAGCCCCTGCAGCAATTCCGGGATCAGGACCGCGCTGCCGGCATACATGGCCTCACTTACAAGGCCCATCTTGGTGCCCATTCGGGTGCGGTTCATGACGGAGATATTCGTCATCTCACTGCCGGTGCCGCAGGTGGTGGGAATAATCACCAGCTCATGACGCCTCTCCAGATTGGGCATGGCGTCGTACAGGTCGTCCAGGCAGTCCCCCGGCTCCGCCACCGCCATAGCCTTGGCAATGTCGATCACTGTACCGCCGCCGATCGCGATGATGCGGCGGTAGGGGCCGATCTCCCCCGCGTCCTTCAAAATGCTCTCCACCATGACGTCGGAGGGCTCCCCGGTGCCATACGCCTCCTGATAAATCGTATGGACTTCCAACCCCAGCTGGGAAAAATGCGGCTCATAGAGAAACCGGTTGGTGAGGACAAGGTCCTCCCGGCCCAGGTCAAATGCGGACGCGAACTCCCGGCATGTGTCAAATGCATAGATCCTCGGCTGCATGATCAGCTGTTCCATTTCAACGCCTCCTTTACCGCACAAGCTCCAAGGCTTTTCCGCCGTCACCACAGCACCATGGCTCGTGGAATCTTCTCTCGTACTCCTGTCCCAGCGCGTCTCTGAAATCAGGATGCGCGATCTGGATCAGGTTGGCGGCCCGCTCCTTCAGCGAGTGCCCTTTCATCCGGGCAATCCCATACTCTGTGACAATATAGTCCACGTCGTTTCTGGAAGTGGTGACCGCCTCTCCCTCTTCCAGATACGGCACGATTTTGGAAACTGTCGTCCCGTCTTTTTTGCGGGCCAGGGACGGCATTGCGATGATCGCCTTCCCGTTTTCACTCATGGCGACGCCCCGTACGAAGTCCACCTGGCCGCCCACGCCCGAGAACTGCTTCAGTCCGATCGACTCCGCAGAGACCTGACCCATCAGGTCCACTTTCAGCGCGGCATTGATGGACACCATGTTCCTCTGCTGCATGATCACCAGGGGATTGTTGACGTAATCCACCGGCAGGACCTTGACTACGGGGTTGTGATTGACAAAGTCATAGAGCCGGCGGGTGCCCATAAGAAATGTGACTACGATCTCACCCTTGTCCAGGGTCTTCTCCCGCCCTGTGATGACGCCCTTTTCGCAGAGGTCCAGAATCCCGTCCGAGATCATCTCCGAATGGATACCCAGGTCCTTCCGGTCCCCCAGGCATCGGACGACGGCGTCGGGGATCGCGCCGATCCCCAACTGAAGGGTGGCGCCGTCTTCCACCAGGCTGGCGCAGTAGCGGCCGATGGCGGTCTCTATCTCCCCGATCTTGGGGGGAGCCGATTCATAAAGCGGCTCCGTCTGCTCCACGATATAGTCGAATTCGGAGACATGAACGTGGTTTCCCATAGTCCAGGGGAGGTTTTCGTTGACCTGCACGATGACGGTCCTCGCCGAGTGCAGGGCCTGGAGGGTATAGTCCACAGAGGTGCCCAGGCTGCAGTATCCATTCTTGTCCGGAGGGGTGACCTGGGTCATGAGAACGTCGCAGCGGATGCGCTTTTCCCGGATGAGCTTCGGGACCTCGTGGAAAAATACCGGGGTGAAGTCACCGTGTCCCTCCGCAATGGAAGTACGCACGTTGGCGCTGACAAAAAAGGGGTTTGCCCGCAGGTGCCCCTTGAATTGGGGAGCGGCGTATTCGCCGCCCCCCAAGCTGAACATGTGTCGTACCTCCACATCGTGGTACTGCTGGGCGTTCGCAACCATGGCGTCCACCAGCGCTTTCGGCTCGGCAATGCAGTGCCCCAGTATCACTGTGTCCCCTTCCCGGATTTCACGCACTGCCTCCTCTGCGCTCCTCAGCTTGCTCAGATACTCTTCTTTCCAATAGTTGGCCATTTTTGTTTCCTTCCATCCATCATGCGATTCCAATACCAGAGGCATAGCAATCAAGCGTATTCGCTATCCCGTACGCGGAAGTTGACTTTTTTATATTCCGCCTGATTTACCACTGTGCGCCGGGCTCCCGGTAGCTGTAGTGCGGGTTCTGCGTGGCGAACTTGCCGCCGGTAATCTGCAGCGCAACGCCGTCAATGTAGGACGCCTGCTCAGAGGCCAAGAACAGGTAGCCTGCCACCATGTCTTCCGGCTGGGCCAGCCGCTTCAACGGGATCGCGCTCACCAGTTTATCAAAGTTCTTCTTGCAGTTGTCCTCGGTCTGCGGGGTCACAGTCATGCCGGGCTGAACCGAAACCACCCGGATATGGTCTGCGGCCAGTTCCGCCGCGAATACGCGTGTGAGCTGATCCACGGCCGCCTTGGTGGCGGAATAGATGGCGATTCCACAGGTGGGGATTACAGATGTAAAGGAAGATGTGTTGATAATCACACCGCCGCCGGTCTTGCGCATCTCTGCCGCGGCAAAAGCGCTGCCATAAAAGACGGCCTTGAAATTGATATTCACAAGCTCGTGCCACTCATTTTCGGGCAGGGTATCGAAGGGCTTGCGGTTGTCAATGCCGGCATTGTTGATGAAAATGTCTAGCCTGCCGTACTCCTTGACGATGGCCTCCACAAACGCCTTGAGTTCTGCGTTGACAGCTACGTCCGTCTGCATGATGAACAGGTCCATGCCTTCTGCCATGAAACGCTCTTTCATCGCTTCGATCTTGGCCTGATTTCTGCCGCAGACGGCAACTTTGCATCCCTCTCTGGCAAAGGCCAGGGCCAGTTCCTCGCCGATACCGGAGGTGCCGCCGGTAATGCCGACGACTTTTCCCTTCAGTTTCAGATCCATAATAATTCTCCTTCTCTATTATGTCATGCCTTGGCAGAGAGCGATTTCAGCTCCGCGTACATCGTATCCACCTTTTGTACCTGATCCCGCACATGGGCTTCTTCCTCCGGGGAGATGGTATCCTGGGGATAGATTACCCGCTTGTCCATGAGTCCCCGCAGAGAGATTGCATACTTGGAGGCGGCAGTGGCATTTTTGGTCATGCCAAGAATCCTGGAGGATTCCCGGATGACTTCCTGGTATCTCCATGCCAAATCGCAGTCCTTTGACTTTGCAGCTTTGTAAGCAGAGACGAACATCTCCGGAAAAGCGGGAGCCAGAGCAGGGACGAATCCATCCGCGCCCATCAGGATTGCGGGGAGCGCGCAGGGCGTCACGCCCTGCATTACGCTGAAGGGCGTATCCCGGTAGACGGAGAGAACCTGCATAAACTCGCCAAAGGCACCGGAGCTATCCTTGTAACCCACCACGCGCCGGTCCATTTGGGCAATCTCAATGACGGTCTTGGGGGCGATTTTTTCGCCGGTGAAGGGTGGGATGTTATAGATCATGATCTCACAGCTGGTTTCCTGCAGAATCCGCTCGAAATGCCGAGTGATCTCGTTCTGGGAGGTGTGCCGATCATAGAAAATGGGGGTCACGGCCACACAGGCGGCGCCCAGATCCTCCGCCGCTTTGATGTTCTCTATGACACGGCGTGTACTGGTGTCCATGCAGCCGGCGATCACAGGAACCCGGCCGTTTACCTGGTCCACACAGATTTGGATGGCATGGTTGCGTTCCCGCTGGGTCAGCTGCATGGTCTCGCCGTTGGTGCCGGCCACGAAGATGCCGTGGAGCCCGCCAGCGATGCAGTAGTCGATGAGCGATCTGAACGCAGACTCCTCTACATTTTCATGTTTATCAACAGGGGTTGCGATGGGGGGAATGATTCCGTGATATTTCTTTTCCAAAATACGGCCTCCTTGAATGCCTTACGGTCAGAACTTCTTTTTGAAGGGACGGAACTTGTATTCGGATGTTTCACCGTACTCCTCACCCTCATCCAGATAGGTAACGGAGAAGCCAGTAAACGCATAGAGCAGGGAGAAGAGGGGCGTGATGAAACCCAGGAAGCAGAAGGGAATAAATTGCGCAGGTTCAACTCCCAGAACACTGGCGGCATAGATGGCGCCGGTATTCCAGGGGATCAGGAAGGCGCTCATGGTGCAAGAGTCCTCGAGCGTTCTGGAGAGCACCTCGGGGCGCAGCCGCATCTTCCGGTACAGGGGCTGCATCAGCGTGCCGGTCATGACGATGGCGAAAGACAGTGTGGCGCCCACAGCGTTGGAGATATAGCCGATGATCATGGTCACAGGAATCAGCAGCTTGGGTGTTTTGATTTTCGCGTATACAGGGGTCAGCAGGGCATCCAGAATCCCGAGGCCGTTGAGCATGCCGCCCAGACCGCAGGCAGAGATGAAAACGCCGATGGTGCTCCACATGCTGTTGATCCCGCCGCGATTGAGAAGCGTATCAATGAACTCAACGCCACTGTCCACGCTGTATCCGTTCCATAAAAAGGACAGAATCGTGGCAATGTCAACGCCCTGATAGACAATCGCAATGACGGCGCCCAGAACTGCACCCAGAAGAATGGAGAGGACGGGCGGCTTACCGGCCAGCAGCAGAACCAGAACCAGAATGGCAGGAAGCAGGGGGATGATGCCCAGGTTGAAGATGTCGCTGAAGGCAGTCATAGTTTCGTCGATCACGGACATATCCACATTTGCGCCGTGCTGGAATCCCAGAACCAGATAGATGATAAAGGTGATCAAATAGGCGGGAACTGTGGTCCAGAGCATGTGCTTGACGTGATTCATTACCTTGGCACCGGAAACCGCGGGAGCCAGATTTGTGGTGTCCGAAAGCGGAGACAGCTTGTCACCGAAATAAGCGCCGCAGATAACCGCGCCTGCCACCAGACCTGGATTCATGCCCATGCTCATGCCGACGCCGACCATCGCCAGCCCGGCGGTACCCATAGTACCCCAGCTGGTACCGGTGAAGAGAGAGCAGACGGAGCACAACAGATAGGCGACGATCAGGAACACAGATGGGGAGATTAGGGCCAGACCGTAGTAGATCAGGGCGGGCACAGTGCCGGCTGCGATCCATGCACCGATCATGGCACCGACCGAGAGGAGAATGACAATGGGCTGCATGACCCGGCGAATCATGTCGTAGGCCATGTTTTCCATGTCGGCGAACTTATGCTTCAGATAGTAGCCGGCGGCAATGACAACCAGCCAGGAAAGGAACAGCAATGTAGCTAGGTTTCCGTCGAAGGCCAGCAGACCGCCGACAACCACTACCAGGACCAATGCAAAAACCAGTAGGGCAAAGCCAAAGGTGGGATTTCTGGTCTCAGTGTTCTTTGTCTCCATATTGTCCTCCCAAAATCACGGATTTTTTATTTCTTATATGTCTGGGCAAACTGTTCGAATTTGTTTCCGGCTTCGATCAGGTCTTCCATGGAACTGGCATAGGAGATCCGCAGATAACCAGCGCCTTGGCTGCCAAAGCTTTCGCCCGGGACAGTAACCACGCCGTATTCCTTCAGCAGGATGTCCGCGGCCTCGTGGCCGGACAGCCCCAGTCCCTTGACATTGATGAAGAGATAGAATGCTCCCTCCGGTTTGCTGCAGGACAGGCCGTCGATATGGGAAATCCGGTCATAGATGAAATCCTTGCGCCGGGTGAATTCTGCCAGCATCATCTTCAACGGCTCCTGTGTCCCCTCCAGGGCCTCCACAGCGCCCCACTGGGCAAAACTGTTCACGGAGGTCAGTGCATACTGATGCAGACGAAGCATGGGGTTGATAAATTCGCGTTTACCGATGGCATATCCAATTCGCCATCCGGTCATGGAGTACGACTTGGAGAATCCGTTGAGAATCACCGTGCGATTCTGCATATCCGGCAGGGTCGCAATGGAGTTGAATTCCGCGGGCGCATAGACAATGTCTTCGTAAACTTCGTCGCTGGCTACGATCAGGTTGTGCTTCTTGGCGAAGTTGGCCAGATTGTGCAGTTGATCCAGCGACAAAAGCTTGCCGGTGGGATTGGAGGGATTGACCAGAACGAGCATCCGGGTTCGGGGGGTCACCAGACGTTCCAGCTCGTCCACGTCAGGAGCGAATCCGTTCCCCTCGTTCAGGGAATAGGACACAGGCTCAATAAAGCCTGTCAGGGGGACGATCTCATAGTTGATCCACGTGGGGTTTGGGATTAGCACCTGGTCACCCGGATTTAACAGCGAGCGAATGGCCAGATAGATCGCCTCCGCCACCCCGTTTGTTACAAGGACCTCTGTGGCCGGATCATACGCAAGCCTATGGCGGCTCAAGTATTTCTGCGCAATGACCTTTCGGAGCTCAATAATACCTGCGTTGGCGGTATAGTGAACTTTACCCGCTTTCAGCGCGTCAATGGCAGCCTGAATAATATTGTCGGGGGTATTGAAGTCAGGACGCCCAATTTCTAGATGAATTAAATGTGTCCCGCTTTCTTCGATCTTGGTTGCCGCATCCATCATTTGCCTGATTTTTGAGTAAGGCATTCTGGTCGAAATGAGGCTTTCCACCAAATCCCTCCTTTGATTGTTTTCTGCCGGCCGGCAAAAAGATAAATAAGCAAAAGCCATGCCAATTTCGATCAAAATCGGCATGGGCTTCAAAAAACACGGAAATGCGGGACTTCCCGGCCAAACAGTTTTGGTTCTGTTCTGTGGGAAAATTGCTGATTAATTTGGATTTGTCTTGAAATGTCTTAATTTATATATATTTATAGAGACAAGCTTGTGGCAAATTCATGTATTATGCATAATATAATTTTGGTTTTTTTGTTAAAAAGGAGGCAATATGCATAAACCACGACTAGTCATTTTGGCGTCCACACCCGATACTGCGCAGAGACTGTATTGCCAGTATCGGGAGATCTTTGACAGATATTTAAACATTCAATACTACAGCTTTCAAAACGTTCCTGTAAAAGCTCCGCTGACAGCGGATTTGGTGCTGATTACCCATCAGGCCATTCAAAATAAAGCCATGCAGTACGTGAGTCCGGATACCAGCGTCCTGATTGCCCGCCGTTCGATTTCTTTTGATTCCATAAAGCTGCTGTATGACATCCCGGAAGGGACCAACGTGGTCATTGCAAACGTCGACCGGCGCAACACGTTGGACGCGCTGGAGCAGATAAAGGCCCTGGGGATCACTCATCTGAATTACGCGCCTTATTATCCGTCTATTCCGTGGCCCGGCACACAGTACCGCCATGCCGTCATTTTTGGAGAGCAGGTTCTCCCGCCCGAAAAAAGGCTCACGGTTCTGGATATGGGGACCCGCATTTCAGATATCACCACATGCACCCTTGTAGCGCAGCATTTTAATATTTTGGAAAAGCTACAGGACACGATCGAAGCCGCTTTCATGAAGACGAATATCCGTTTGGCATACGTATACTTTGAACAGCTACAGAAGAGCCGGGAATTGCACCGAAATATCCAAACACTTTTGGACTATTATGAAAAATGCATCCTGCTGATGAACGAGGCCGGAAGCATCCTGTTCCATAACCGCCGGGCCAAACGGCTTCTGGATATCGATGAAAACGGCAGAACCGCATTTAGTGAAACACTTTTCAATCATTTTTCGGCCGGAGATTCAGACTTTTTTACAAAAATTGATGACGAAAACTACTATGTGACGTTATATGTGCCAAGCGGCTCCTCCTCCATTTTTGTCACAATTGAAGACGTGGAAAATATTGAGATGATTAGCAGCAAATACAAGGGCTTTTTAAAGTCGAAGGGCCTTGTCGCCGAATACTCTTTCTATGATATTGTCTGCCAGTCTGCAGAGATGAAAAGCCTGATCAAACGAGCACAGCAGTTTGCAAAAAGCGACTCCACAATCTACATCTCTGGAGAGAGCGGATGTGGAAAAGAACTTTTTGCACAAGCTATTCATAACGCTTCCAAAAGGCGGAAAGAGGCGTTTGTTGCGGTCAACTTCGCCGCGCTCTCCCCCTCCTTAAGCGAAGCGGAATTGTTTGGATATGTGGAGGGCGCTTTCACAGGAGCGAAAAAGGGCGGTGAAAAGGGGCTCTTTGAATTGGCCGACAAGGGCACCATCTTTTTGGATGAGATCGGAGACTGTTCCCTGGATATACAGAAAAAAATTTTGCGGGTCATTCAGGAAAGAAAGGTCATGCCGATCGGCAGCAATCGCTGGATTCCCATTGACATCCGGATCATATCCGCAACAAATCAGAATCTGGAAAAGCTTGTGTCGGAAAAAAAGTTCCGAGAAGACCTGTATTACAGACTTAACGTTCTTCCTATCACGATTCCGCCCTTACGCGAAAGGCGTGAGGATATCCTGCTTCTGTTTTACACATTTCTCAACGAGTTTCTGGATACGAAGGTCCAAGCAGTGGAGCTGGATTTAGAAGGCAGATTGGAGGGCTATTCATGGAAGGGAAATGTCCGGGAATTGCGAAGCGTTGCCGAGTATATCGCAAACTGTATCAGCGCTGATGCTGAGGGCTGGGAGAGCGAAGTAAAAAATATGCTCTGCTCCAGAGAGACCGGGGGCGGTTTGCCAAGCCAAGAAATAGAGACGCTTCACAGGCTCGAGACTTCCTGTGAAATTTACAGCGCTGGCTTGGTCTTGAAGCAACTGAACACCCCGCCTTATCAATGGACTCGAAAAACAGTCCATCAGGCGCTTCCTCAGGTCAGCGAGAGCGTAATCAAAAAGATTTTTCTTCTTTTGCGAAAAGAGGACTTGGTCATATCGAAGCAGGGAGAGGGGACCCGCATTACGACGAAAGGAAGAAAGTTTTTAAATTATATAGAGAAAAACGGGATGTGTGCTTTGTGATTTCCATGATAAGAGCAGGCCGACACCAATAGGGGGTGTTACCTGCCGGGCGGGCAGACATGAAAAACCAACGCCGGGCAGGTGGCCTCCTGCCCGGCGTTGGCTGGCTCGTTTTGATTCTCCCGCCCTTATGGGGCGGGATGTGGAGTATCAAAAAAAGTGCAAATTTCAGCGCGGTGTTTATTTATGAATCAAAAGCGGAGCTCCTGATTCTCGCAAAATCAGGGACTTTTGACGGAGACCACCGGACCTCAAACAGTCACCTCCTGCAGGCGAATATCCGTCTCGGCGGGAGAGAGTGTGGATTCACACCCTCTCCCGCCTTGCTTGGCATTGCTGATTGAAAAGTCAGCTCAAACAGAATTCGTCGCTCCCGTGGTTTCGATTTCGGGATGGAAGAAAACGGACGGTGGCATCATGTCCGGCATGGCTTTAGCTGAGGTACCACAGATAACTTCTCACCTGCATGGTTCACTATTCCCACGAGAATCGCTAGGCCCCAGAGTCTAATGTGGGGCACCTACATATGCGCCCCACAGCGCCTGAATCGCTGATCTCAATAGCAGAGAATATCGTTTTCAGCCAAAAAATTGCACCATGCAACGGACGGCTTCTGATCAGTGATAATTGCTTTTACCTTTTCAAAATTCTCAAATATGGAAAATGCAACTTTATTGAATTTAGTGTGATCGACAATTAAAAAAACTTCGTTTGAGTTTTTCATCACAGTCTTGTGTAGGATCCCGACCTCTTCATATTTGTCACTGAGTCCGTATGTCATATCCAAAGCGCTGCACGAGATGAAGGCTTTGTCCAAATGAAAATTGGCGAGCTGCGCACAGGCACTTGCGCCTAAGAAGCTGTAATTGATCCGGTCCAACGTTCCCCCCACCCCAGTCACATTGATAGACGGATACTCCGAGAGCTTTGAGAGCACTTTCAGAGAATTGGACATCACAGTCAAATTTGAATCTGTGATTTCTGCCGCAAGATGGTATGCGGTGGTGGAGGAGTCAAGGAAGATGCAGTCGTTTTCCCGAATAAATTGAGCCGCTTTTTTGGCAATCAGCTGCTTGCTTTCCGAGAATAGCTCCACCAAGGTACTGAAATCTACTTTGTTCTGGACCCGCTCATTTAACGCGGCTCCGCCATATACCTTTTTTAAAAATCCCTCTTTTTCAAGAATTTCCAAATCTCTGCGAATGGTCTCGTAGGTCACGTTGAAGCGATTGGATAAGGCCGCTACTGTCAGGGTCTTTTCCTCAAGCAACCACTTCTTAATCTCATTCCTGCGCTGAAGAGAAAGAGCTGCAGTATTTCTGGTTTTTGCCATGCTGAAATCCCTCCGCATTCAAATACAATACAATACAATACCAACATTGTATATTGGCTTATTTTTAAAATCAAGTGTATTTTAGATAAAAACAAAAAAATAATTTCATCAAATCAGATATTTTAGTCAAAAAACAATATAATATATTTACAATACAAATAAAAATATATATAATATCAGCTAAATACAATGTAGTGGAGGTGTGGAATGAATACCATAGACATGAAAAAAGAGGTCCTTGCAATGGCTCTCCAATCGTTCCGTGAGAAATTATTCGCGGGAACGAGCGGAAACCTCAGCGTGTATGATCCGGAGAAAAATATTGTTGCAATCACTCCGAGCGGGATTCCCTATGAAACGATGACTGCGGAAGATATCAGCGTGATCGACCTGGATGGAAATATCCTGGAAGGTCCTCACAAGCCTTCGTCCGAATGGAGAATGCATACGGCAATCTACCAGGGTCTGCCCGGCACATTCGGCGTGGTCCACACGCATTCCCCCTATGCAACATCTTTTGCAGTAGTACAAAAACCGATCCCCACGGCTCTGATCGAAATGATTTCCTTTTTGGGCGGGGATGTTCCGGTGGCGGATTTTGCGATGCCTGGCACAAAAGAATTGGGAGACAAGGCAATTCAGGTGCTGACCCACCGCAAGGCCTGTCTGCTGGCGAACCATGGGGTTCTGGCAGTTGGGCCCACGCTTGAAAAGGCCCATTTGAGCGCCCTGTATGCGGAGGATGCTGCAAAGGTCTGCTCCTTGTCGTACGCTGTGGGAGAACTGCATCTTGTTCCGCTCGAATTTCAGAACATGATGCGGGAGAAGTATGGGATGAAAGCGGAGACGTGAATTCCCCAGAGAGAATATCGCCCGGAATGAGTCGTGAAATTCTTCTGAATATAGAAGAAAGGGAGTGTGGACATGGAATATATCGCGGCATACGATTTTGGCACAAGTGGGGTGAAAGCCGTCATTGTGGACTATGACGGAAAGCTCATAGCCAGCAGTGAGCGAGGCTATCCGCTCCTGTGCCCGGCACACGGGTTTGCAGAGCAAAACCCGGAGGACTACTGGCAGGCGGTTTGCGGAGCCACGCAGGAAGTTGTGAAGACCTCTGGAATACCGAAGGAAAATGTGATGGGCCTAGCTTTCAGCACACAGGGCATGGGGATCATCCCTGTTGCCGCCGACGGCAGTATCCTCTCTAACAACATCACTTGGCTGGACAGCCGTGCCGGTGACCAGGCAAACCGGATCAACAAGGCGATCGGCGAAGTGTATCTCAATGCGAATGACGTGGTCTCCAAATTGCTGTGGATCAAGGAGAATGATCCGGAACTCTATGAAAACGCCGCTTATTTCATGGACTGCACCTGTTTCTTGAATTATAAGTGCACGGGTGAAGTCTATATGGAGCTGACGCGCTCCAGCCCCCACTCCCTTGACGCAGAGGAACTGGCCCACAAGCACAAACTATATACTGCGGCCGGAGTGGACCTCAAAAAGCTCCCGCCCTTAAAGACGTGTACCGAATTTGTTGGCAAACTGACGCCCCAGGCCGCCGAGGAGCTTGGGCTGACAGAGCGGGCCGCGGTCTTTATGGGAACCGGGGATGTACCCGCCGCAGCGGCAGGTGCGGCCTGTTCCAAGCTCGGAGACGCCCATATCTACCTTGGCTCATCCGCTTGGCTGACGGTCCTGAAGGACAATATCAGAGTGAAAAATCCCTGCCCTGGGATTTATGAAATGTATAGCATGAACAAAGAGCAGATGATTTACGGCGGATGTGTGCAGTCCTGCTGCATGACGTATGAATGGGCGATCAACCAGTATTACGGCGCCGAACGCAAGCTGCTGGAAAACGGGGTGCTTTCAAAGGATGAGAGCATTTATCAATTTATCGAGGATGAGATCAGAGAGATTCCGGCCGGTTCCAACGGTTTGATTGTAACGCCGTGGCTCCATGGAGAACACTGTCCGGTTCTGGATGAACATGCCCGCGGAACTTGTATCAACATCACGAACCAACATGACCGTCGGCATATTCTGAACGCCGTTCTGGAGGGCGTTGCGTACAGCCTGCGGGGCCAGGTGGAGTACTACCGAAAGGACTGCGGCAAGGATATTGCCTCAGTTACAGCAGTGGGTGGAGGTGCCCTACGGGATCACTGGCTGCAGATTATAGCCGACGTTATCCAGATTCCCGTTCATCGGACAACAAACGTACGGCACGCGGGTGCCATGGGAGCCGCCGTTGTGGCCGCGGTGGGCCTGGGACTGTATGCGCTGGAGGACGCGGGGAAATTTATCAACATCGAAAAGAGCTTCTATCCTCGACAGGAGAATGCTGTGGTGTATGACAAAATGTATCGCATTTTTATGGAGCTCTACCCCGCACTGAAGGATATCTACACGGACCTAAACCAATCATGCTGAGAAAGAGGAGGGTATTTTATGGCAGAAGTTTTGAATGGGTTTGACTATGAATCGATCCATAAGCAGGCTGGATACGTGATCAAGCATCGGAAGCGGATGAAGCCGGAAGTGCTCGAGATGTATAAACAGTATTTTGAGACCCACTGCGCCACATCCAAAAAGCAGGTCAAGCAAGCAGCGGAGGCAATCCCCCACGGGATCCAGCACAATTTGGCAAACAACTATCCGTTTGCACTCTCGATTGTCAAGGCCGTCGACGCATTTCTGTACGATGTGGACGGAAACCGCTATTACGATATGCTGCAGGCCGGCGGCCCCACGATTTTGGGCAGTAATTACCCGTTAGTACGGGATAAGGTTCTGGAGCTGATCCGGGAATGTGGACCGGTTTTCGGCATGTACAGCAACTATGAATATGAGCTGGCCAGTCGGATCAAAAAGCATTTTCCGACGGTTGAGCGGTTCCGGATGATGGGCAGCGGAACAGAGGCTGACATCATTGCCCTGCGTTTGGCGCGGGCTTACACAGGCAAGAAATATATCATCCGCATCCAGAACAACTATCACGGCTGGAGCGACCAGGTTATCTACAACAACAATGAGATCAAGACGCCGGACTCCCTGCACCACGGGATTCCTACCGAGTGCTTCCAGTATACAACCGCTGTTCCTACCAACGATTTGAAGGCACTGGAGCAGGCTTTTGCAGAGCAGGAGGAGAAGGGCGGTACGGCCGCGTTCTTTGTGGAGGCGATCGGCCGTGACAGTGGTGCGCTGCCGCTGACCAGGGAATATCAGATCGGCGCAGAAAAACTGTGCAGAAAATACAATGCTCTCTTGGTATATGATGAGGTCGTGACCGCATTCCGGCTGGGTATGAATGGTGCGCAGGGTTTCTATGGCACAAAGCCCGACATCACGGTTTTTGGTAAAATCATTGCCGGCGGATTCCCCAGCGCCGGCGGCGTGGGCGGCCGTGCAGAAATTATTGACATGCTGGCGGCTGGCCAGGGGACCGACCAGACAAAAGCTGTCCGGGTAGGCGGTACACTGACTGCGAATCCGGTTTCCTGCCTGGCGGGCGCAACCGTAATCGACGAGCTTGTGCGCACGGATGCCCATCGCAAGCTGGAAGCCGGCGGAGAATACCTGTGCGGCAGAATTGCGGAGTTGACGAGGAAATACCAGATTCCGGCGCTGGTGTTCCATCAGGGGTCTATCATGCATATTGATATTACCGGTATCCAGCATGTCCCGACCTTCTATGAGGACCCCAACAGCCAGGCGTGCAAAGACGCGGTCAATGAGGCGACACGGGCTACCACAGAATTCACCATGGCGCTGGCAGCAGAAGGTGTGATTGTTCCGAGCGGAAACAAGGCGTACCTGAGTCTGGCGACGCTGCCCTATCTGGATGACATTGCCGCAGCCTATGAGCGCGTGTTTCAAAAGTACACATAACAGCACCCCACGTTCTTGAGAGCAGGCAAAGTTCCCATTCAGACACTCTGTTCCTTAATATGCAAAAAGAGGATGATAACGAGAGGAGACCTGCAAATGAACACTACGGATCGACGGCAAGCTAAATTTGACGCAGTGCGTTTCGATGCGGACGCTAAGGTGCGTCTGCGGGACAAATGGTGCATGGGGCTGGTGGCCGTATCGACAAACGGCCCGTGGGTGATTTTCAGCTACTTCCTGATGTACTTCTATACGGACATCCTGGGGATGGCCGGAACAGTTGCCGGTTCTCTGATGGCGTTTGCCCGCGTATTTGACGCGATTACGGACTTGATTATGGGATGGGCAATCGATCACTTCAACCTCAAATGGGGCAAGTACCGGTCATGGGTGCTGTTTTCTATTCCGACACAGTTCGTTCTGTTTATCATGATATTCATTGCACTTCCTGATACAACGTCCGTTGCGCAGAAAGTGATTGCTTACATCGGTTACGGCTGCTTCGGGGCTATCGGTTCCACGCTTTGCTTTATCCCCACAAACTGCCAGGTCACGAACATGGCGAAGAGCCAGACGGAGCGGGCGTCCATTGCGGGAATCCGCGGTGTTGCGAAAAACGTAAACAAACTGTTCATTGTCGCCTGCTATCTGCCGATCGTGACTTTCTTTGGCGGTGGAAATGAAAAACTCGGCTTTTTGATCAGCGCCATCGTTTTTGAGGGCGTTTACATCAGCTTCGTTATCTGGGACTTTGTCATGAGCAAGAAGTACGAGCTGAATGCGGACGGAACTTATCGGACCCACCTGCGCAACATTGACGTTTCAACGGGCAAAGAGATTGAGAAAATCAGCTTTCTGCAACAGATTAAGGAACTGGTGAGAAACCGCCCCGCCATGGTTGTTGTGGTCGCAACGTTTATCCTGTATATTCTGGACGGAGTGCGGTCCGGCGCGACTGTCTACCTGTATAACAATTACTTCGAGAGACCCGAACTTGCCTCCATCGGCCTGTTTTTCAATGCAGGCTGCGCCATTCTGGGATCGCTCTGCATCAAGTGGCTGATCAAGTTCTTCAAGGATTCCAACCGCGCTTATATCGCGACCATGATCATTGACGCCGTCATGTATCTGGTCTGGTTCGGATTAATCCTTGTCATTGGCCGCGAGCGGTCCGGCGAATTGATGGGAGTCGGCCAGCCCCTGTTCATTCTCTATGCGCTCTGCGGTTTCCTGCAGGGAGCTCATCTGGTGTTCCCTGACGTCATGTTACCTATGGCCGTCGATTACGGACAATGGAAATTTGGCCACAATCAGGCAGGTTTTATTTTCTCCTGCTACGGCTTCTGCCTCACCATTGGCGGTGCCTTGGGCAGCGCACTTCTTGGAATTCTGCTGGATGCGATTGGTTATGTTGCTGATACCGTAATGGCGGAATCTGTGCTTCGGAATCTGCTGATTGTTGGTGTAGCGTTACCCGCGATCCTCACTTTGGTGCAGGCGGTTGTCCAGGCATTCATGGGGCTGAACGACAAGACGCACGATCAGTATGTCAAAGAGGTGGCTGCGCGCGAATAAGCCGGATGTGCGTTCGTACCAGATGGACTGTTCCACTGGAATTGGATAGAGGTGAGCGGGAAGTGGACTCTAAATGGAGAACTTATTATGAAAGCAAGCTGAGGAGCGCAGAGGAGGCAGTGCGTGAAATCCGGGAAGGGGACACAGTGATACTGGGGCACTGCATTGCCGAGCCGAAAGCGCTGGTGGACGCCATGGTTGCGAACGCCCAGCAGTACCACGATGTGGAGGTACGACACATGTTCAGCTTGGGGGGCGGCGAATACGCCGCTCCCCAATTCAAGGGGCACCTGCGGGCAAACCCCTTTTTTGTCAGCGCCAACGTGCGTACTTCCATTGCGGAGGGACACGGTGACTTCACCCCGGTATTTTTCCACGAGGTCCCGAAGCTCATCCGGGAAAAGCGCATCCGCTGCGACGTTCTCATGACCCAGGTCACCCCTCCGGACAAGAATGGATACTGCAGCCTGGGCACCTCTGTGGACTATACCCTCCAGGCCCTGCACTCGGCGAGGACCGTCATCGTGCAGGTCAACGAAAACCTCCCCTGGACTATGGGAAACCACGTTCATGTCTCCGAATTCGACTATATCGTGGAGCAGACGGAGCCGCTTTATGAATCGGCTCCCCCCAAGATCGGGGAGATAGAGACCGCCATCGGCCGCTACTGCGCCAGCCTGGTGGAAGACGGCGCCACCCTTCAGTTGGGGATCGGCGCGATCCCCGACGCCGTCGTCCGATGCCTGGGGGACCGGAAGGACCTGGGTATCCATTCGGAGATGATCTCGGACGGGATTCTGGACCTCTGCGAAAGGGCGTCATCACAGGGCGGGAAGACCCTGGACAAGGGTGAGATCGTAGTCACATTTCTTATGGGCACCCGCCTCTATGACTTTGTCAATCACAACCCCGTAGTCAAGGTCCTGCCGGTGGATTACGTCAACAATCCCCTGGTGATCATGCAGCAGAGGAACATGGTGTCCATCAATGCCGCGCTGAAAGTGGACCTGATGGGTCAGGTCTCTGCGGAGTCGATCGGACTGAAGCAGTTCTCGGGCGTGGGCGGCCAGGTGGACTTCGTACGGGGCGTCGCCATGAGTGAAAACGGGAAGGCGATCATCGCAATGCCGTCCCTGGCCCGCAAAAAAGACGGGACGACAGTTTCCAAAATCGTGCCGTATCTGGAAGAGGGAGGCGGTCACCACTTCCAGAAACGACGTGGACTATATTGTCACAGAGTATGGGATTGCCCGGATGAAAGGGCACTCGCTGAAGGAGCGGGCCGCCAACCTGATCCAGATCGCGCATCCTGATTTCAGAGACGCGCTGGGACAGGAGTACGAGAGAAGATTCCACGAGCCATGGTGCTGTGGTGACGGCGGAAAAGCCTTGGAGCTTGTGCGGTAAAGGAGGCGTTGAAATAGAACAGCTGATCATGCAGCCGAGGATCTATGCATTTGACACATGCCGGGAGTTCGCGTCCGCATTTGACCTGGGCCGGGAGGACCTTGTCCTCACCAACCGGTTTCTCTATGAGCCGCATTTTTCCCAGCTGTGGTTGGAAGTCCATACGATTTATCAGGAGGCGTATGGCACCGGGGAGCCCTCCGACGTCATGGTGGAGAGCATTTTGAAGGACGCGGGGGAGATCGGCCCCTACCGCCGCATCATCGCGATCGGCGGCGGTACAGTGATCGACATTGCCAAGGCTATGGCGGTGGCGGAGCCGGGGGACTGCCTGGACGACCTGTACGACGCCATGCCCAATCTGGAGAGGCGTCATGAGCTGGTGATTATTCCCACCACCTGCGGCACCGGCAGTGAGATGACGAATATCTCCGTCATGAACCGCACCCGAATGGGCACCAAGATGGGCCTTGTAAGTGAGGCCATGTATGCCGGCAGCGCGGTCCTGATCCCGGAATTGCTGCAGGGGCTGCCTTTCGGCGTATTCGCCGCCAGCTCCATCGACGCTCTGGTCCACGCGGTGGAATCCGCGCTGTCGCCCCACGCCACTCCGTATACCAGGCTTTTCAGCTACCGGGCGATCGAGATGATCATCCAGGGGTACCAGGCCATCGTGGAAGCAGGGCCGGAGAGCAGGCAGAGCCTGCTGGGCACCTTCCTGACTGCCTCCAACTACGCGGGCATCGCCTTCGGCACGGCAGGGTGCGGCACCGTTCACGCCATGGCCTATCCCCTGGGCGGGCAGTACCATGTGGCCCACGGGGAAAGCAACTACGCGGTCTTTACCGGGGTCATGAAAGCCTACATGGAACGCAGCCCCGGCGGAGAGCTCCAGCACCTGAACAGCGTTCTGGCAGAGCTGCTGCAGTGCGGGCGGGATGAGGTGTATGAGAGGCTGGAGGAGCTGCTCAACCACATCCTGCCGAAAAAGCGGCTGCGGGAATACGGCGTACAGCCGCAAGACTTGGGGGCCTTCGCCCGGTCGGTCATGGAAAACCAACAGCGCCTTCTGAAAAACAGCCTGATTCCCGTGTCTGCAGAGCTGATTGAGAGCATCTACCGGAGCTTGTACTAAGAGGAGGAAAAAAAGAAATGGCATTGATGACCGCACAGGAGTATGTAGAGAGCCTGCGCAAACTGAATACCCGGGTGTATATGTTCGGGGAGAAGATTGAGAACTGGGTGGACCACCCCATGATCCGCCCGTCCATCAACTGCGTGGCCATGACCTACGCTCTGGCCCAGGACCCGCAGTATGCCGACCTGATGACGGTGAAGTCCAGCCTGACGGGCCACACCATCAACCGCTTCACCCACCTGCACCAGTCCACGGAGGACCTCATCAACAAGGTGAAGATGCAGCGCCTGCTGGGCCAGAAGACCGCTTCCTGCTTCCAGCGGTGTGTGGGTATGGATGCGTTCAACGCCGTGTTCTCCACCACCTATGAGATCGACGAGAAGTACGGCACCCGCTATCACGAAAACTTCAAGAAGTTCCTGACCTTCGTCCAGGACAACGACCTGACGGTGGACGGTGCCATGACCGACCCAAGGGCGACCGGTCCAAGGCCCCAGCCAGCAGGCGGACCCGGACATGTACGTGCATGTGGTGGAGCGCCGCGCTGACGGCATCGTGGTCTGCGGCGCCAAGTGCCACCAGACCGGCTCCATCAACAGCCACTGGCACATCTTCATGCCCACCATCTCCATGGGTGAGGCGGACAAGGACTGGGCGGTGAGCTTCGCCTGCCCGACAGACGCCGAGGGCATGTACATGATCTACGGCCGTCAGAGCTGCGATACCCGGAAGCTGGAGGAGGACGCGTCCATCGACGTGGGCAACGCGAAGTTCGGCGGCCAGGAGGCCCTGGTGGTGCTGGACCACGTGTTCATCCCCAACGAGTACATCTTCCTCAACGGCGAGTATGGGTTCGCCGGCATGATGGTGGAGCGGTTCGCGGGCTACCACCGGCAGAGCTACGGCGGCTGCAAGGTGGGCGTGGGCGACACGCTGATCGGTGCTGCGGCGCTGGCAGCGGAGTACAACGGCGTAGAGAAGGCCAGCGCGGTGAAGGACAAGCTGATCGAGATGATCCACCTGAACGAGACGCTGTACTGCTGCGGCATCGCATGCTCCTCTCAGGGCTTCCGGACGAAGGCGGGCAACTATCAGATCGACCTGCTGCTGGCCAACGTGTGCAAGCAGAATGTGACTCGGTTCCCCTATGAGATCGTCCGCCTGGCGGAGGACATCGCGGGCGGCCTGGTGGTGACGATGCCGTCCCAGAAGGACTTCCACTCCGACACGGTGGTGGGCCGGAACGGCGAGACCATCGGGGAGATCTGCAACAAGTTCTTCGCCACCCGGGAGGGTGTGAGCACAGAGGACCGTCAGCGGATCCTGCGGTTCATCGAGAACCTGTGCCTGGGCGCGGCCGCCGTTGGCTACCGGACAGAGTCCATGCACGGCGCGGGCTCTCCCCAGGCCCAGCGCATCATGATCGCCCGCCAGGGCAACCTCCAGGCCAAGAAACAGCTGGCCAAGGACATCGCGGGTATCGAGCAAGTCCAAGACTGATTGAAAATAGGAGGCCAAAAAAGCCATGAACGCATATCTCACCAGCGTGATCGAGAACGTGAAGAAGAAGCACGGCAACGAGCCGGAATTCGTGCAGACGGTGGAGGAGGTGTTCTCCTCTCTGGAGCCGGTGATTGAGAAGCACCCGGAGTATGAGAAGGTGGACCTGCTGAACCGGATGGTGGAGCCGGAGCGGATGTTCACCTTCCGGGTGTCCTGGGAGGATGACCGGGGCCAGTGGCACACGAACATCGGCTACCGGTGCCAGTTCAACGGCGCGCTGGGCCCTACAAGGGCGGCCTGCGGTTCCAGGCCAACGTGTATCCCGGCATCATCAAATTCCTGGGCTTTGAGCAGATCTTCAAGAACTCCCTGACGGGCCTGCCCATCGGCGGCGGCAAGGGCGGCGCGGACTTCGACCCGGCGGGGAAGTCGGACGCGGAGATCATGCGGTTCTGCCAGGCGTACATGCAGGCGCTGTACCGGTACATCGGGCCGGATGTGGACGTGCCCGCCGGGGACATGGGCGTGGGCGGCCGGGAGATCGGGTATCTCTTCGGCGAGTACCGGCGGCTGAAGGGGGCCTGGGAGACCGGTGTGCTGACGGGCAAGGGGTTTTCTTACGGCGGCAGCCTGATCCGGCCGGAGGCCACGGGCTACGGCGCGGTATACTATCTCCAGAACGTGCTGGAGCACGAGGGAGAGCGGATCGCGGGCAAGACCATCGCCTGCGCGGGCTTCGGCAACGTGACCTGGGGCATCTGTAAGAAGGCCACGCAGCTGGGGGCCAAGGTGGTGACATTGTCCGGCCCGGACGGATATATCTATGATCCGGACGGCGTAGCCACGGAGGAGAAGATCGCGTATCTGGTGGAGATGCGCTCCAGCGGCCGCAACCGGGTACAGGACTATGCGGAGAAGTTCGGCGTGGAATTCTTCCCGGTGAGAAGCCCTGGGGCGTGAAGGCGGATGTGGTGATGCCCTCGGCCATGCAGAACGAACGACGCACATGGAGCAGGCGAAGCAGATCGCGGCCAACGGCGTGAAGTACTACATTGAGGTGGCGAACATGCCCACCACCAACGACGCGCTGCGGTTCTTGATGGAGCAGCCCGGGATGATCGTGGCGCCCAGCAAGGCGGTGAACGCAGGCGGCGTGGCCACCAGCGCACTGGAGATGGCGCAGAACAGCGAGCGGCTGGTGTGGACGGCGGAAGAGGTGGACGCGCAGCTGCACCGGATCATGAACACCATCTACCAGATGAGCGTGGACGCGGCCGCGGAGTACGGCTTGGGCTACAACCTGGTGGCAGGCGCCAACATCGCCGGCTTCAAGCGGGTGGCCGAGGCCATGATGGAGCAGGGCGTCTTTTGAGGCGAGGCCTCTCACGGATCCTCAGCCGCATAGCCTGAATACAAACCACCCAGAACAGGCAGATGCGGCCGCTCCCCTCTCGCGAGGTTTGAGAACTGCAGTTTCACGCAATGTCTGCCAAAAGCCAAAGGGCGCCGGAGTGTAAACCGGCGCCTTTTGATCTTGTGCCCACTCTGGCTGGAGTCTGCAAAAGTATTCCTGCTCTGATGGCGGCAATGCAGAACCCCCTTTCAGGACGGCAGTCCTTTTCTGCCCAGAAATAATGAAACAGGCCGTCGGCTGCAGCCGACGGCCTGTTTTCAGTTTCTCCGGTTATTGATACAGCTTCGGGATCCGAAAGCTCTGCTCGCCATTTGCCTCATCCGTCACGGTTCCGGCCGGGAAGTAAATCACCGGATTTCCCTCCTCGTCCACCTCGAACTTCGTGGTCCCGCCGATGGTCACATAGTCGCTCAACGGCGCGTTGTCCTCAATCGGGAAGTAGCGGACCTCCGGGTCCTTCTCCATGCGGTTGGCCATCTGCATCGTGATCGTCTCCGTCAGGTAATTCACATAGTCCTCTCCCAGGAGCTCCTCCAGCGTGACGTCCTCCTGCTGGGCAGACGGTTCTTCCGTCTCCGGCGCAGCCGCCGATTCCTGCGGCGGAGTCTCCGGATCCGTCCCCTCACTCTCCGCGGCAGACGCGCCGCAGGCAGTGAGAAGCAGCATACAGAGCAGCAGTGTGAGGAGCGTGGAAATCTGCATCCGATTCTTTTTCATGATGAATTCCTCCATTCCATATTCATCCGCAGCACCCGTCCGGGCGCCTGTTCCCTTTTGATACCGATACCATAAGCCCTGTTTCCGGCAAAGCAGCCGCAAAAAGGCATCATTGTTGCATCATTTCCCTTCTGCGGCACGGGAGGCCGGTTCCTCCCCGGAGAGGTCCCACACAAATCCCATCAGCTCCACACTGACGCGCCCGCTGCGGCCCTCCACCTTCCATCCGGGGCCGGGCCGTACTGTCAGATCTCCAGCCTGAGACCTCTGCGGAAGGCCTGTCCAAGCGCTTCCGCCGTGCCCAGGGAATCCCTTGCCGAGCGGAGTGTGGAGTCGATCCACACCGGCAGCCCCGTGCCCTTGTCCACCATCATCCAATGGTCATCCCGGTGCTCCGGGCCGCCCCGCAAATACAGCATACCGGCGGCCAGACTGCCGTCGGCCTGGATATACACCACGCCGCCTCCGCCTGGGCCTTGCTATGCTCCTCCGTCTGTTCCAGCAGTTGGGTGGCGGAATAGGCGTCCAGCTCCGGATACCGGATGGTCCTGCCCAGCAGCTCCAGCTTTTCCGGCAGCGACGCCTCCCCCGCCGCCAGCCGCCTTTTGCCCCCTGCGGAAGAGCAGGTCAGTAATTTATTCCCACAATGGCCAGTCTGCCATCGACAACACTGAACACCACATTGGGCCTGCCGCTGGCGGACAGGGCAAATCCCGCCTTGCTGGGGGCCAGCCCCCCGGGGTCCGCCCCGGCGATCTCAGAGACCAGCTCTTCTGAGAAGATCCGGTCCGCTTCCAGTGCGATCAGGTCCTCCCGGGACTCCACAGATTCCCCTCCATCGGAAAAGCCGATGTACAGCGGATACGACGCCAGGTCCGCCAGCGCCTCCAGATCCTTTTCCGCCACTGCGGCCTGGATCTGCTCTGCAAATGCTGTAACAGCCTCCGTATCTATGGAAAAATTATCTGTATACTGGGGCGCTTCCGTATCCGCACCGTCCTCCTCAGGGGTCCGGCCCCCATCTTCTCCAGCGGCCTCCTCCGCGGGCTGCTCCGCCTGCGGAGAGCTGCCCCCCTCCGGCGAGGTGCTGCCGCTCTGGCCGCAGCCTGCGAGGGACAGGCACAGGAGCCCTGTTAATGCCAAGAAAATGAGCTTCTTCTGCATCGTTTATGATCCTTTCCTCAAGATGTTTGCCGGCGTCATCCTCTGTGGGACTCCGGCTGTCTTATAAGACGCCCCAAAGGGCAAAAAAGTTTTGGCGGCCGCTTTTCCTCTTCCACCTCCGGAGGATCACGCCTCCGGAATGTCGCCGGCGCGACCGCTGGCCACGAAGAGTCCCGATGCGCCATCGGAGGCCGTCAAAAGGCCGTGGGAGAGGCAAATGCCTCTCCCACGGCCTTTGGGGAATCAAATTCTGCCAGAGTACGCGCTTACTTGGTCACCTCGCCGCCGGGGGCAGAGTGAGCCGTAGACCAGGCGTGCTCCAGAGCCGCCCAGTCGCGCTGTTCCAGCTTCTCCGTCCACTTCTCGACCTTGTCACCGCTGACGGTCACCCAGGTGTAGTCGTGGCTGTTGGTCGCCTCCTGCATGTCGGCATAGAACCAGTCCTCCGGATTGTTGTCGGGCCAGGTGATCATCTCGTCCTCGTCCAGCAGCCGATCCTCATCCGGGCTGCGGCCCAGGGCGCGGTTCACGATCACGCAGGCCTGTGCCCGGGTGATGTTGGTGTTGGGGCGGAAGGTCCCGTCATTAAAGCCCTCGATCAGGCCCACGCGGGCTGCCGCCTCTACGTACTCGGTGTACCAGGCGTTAATATCCACATCGGTGAAGTATCCCTGGTAGTCCTCCCGGGTGGTCTCGAAAAAGCCCACCGCGATCTTGGCAAATTGGGCGCGGGTGATCTTGGCATAGGGCCGGAAGGTCCCGTCCGAGAACCCGTCGATGATGCCCATGTTGGTCAGGGTGGAGATGGCGTTGTTGCACCACAGGTCGGAGCTGCAGTCCGTGTAGTCGTTGACCTGGCTCCAGTACTCCTCCCGGGTGTCGTCCGTCAGCAGGCGGAAGAAGATGGTGGCCACTTCGCCCCGGGTGATGGTGCCGTAGGGCTGCAGCGTGCCGTCGGAGTAGCCGATGATATAGGAGTAATGGTCCTCCGTGTTCAGGGTGGGCCGGCTGCCGCCTCCACCGCCGCCTCCGGTGCTGCCGCCGCCCCCGCTGCTCTCCTTCTCGTACACCAGCACGAAGGGAGAGAAGCTGCCGGCAGTGAAGACCAGATGGTCGCCGTCGCGGGTAGCTTGGATCTTTTCCACAGTATGCGCGGTACCAGCCAAGTCGCCTGTGTCGCTGGCGCTCTCACGGTCCATGCCGGTATAGTGTACCAGGTAGAACGCGCCGTCCTCGTCGGCGTCGGCGGGCATGGGCCAGTAGATGGTCAGCGCCTGCTGGTTGCCCAGGGTTACCACGGTGTTGCCGTTCTGGGTGTCCACCAGGTCCAGATAGGCCATCTCGTACTGGGGGGCGGATAGCGTGTTGTCCGTGGCCGCGACTTTTGCAAGGGCGTCAGCGCCCATGGCGGCATCGAACGCGTCGCTGTTGGAGACACTGTCCACCAGCAGCTGCACGCGGCCGGGATCCACCTGGACCTCACTGTCATTGACATAATAGGTCACATTGCCGTTGTCAACGGCAGTGATCTGGTTCGCGTCCACAGTGTCGGCGCTGGTCACGATCTCGTTGGTGGAAGTGCCCTCGTCTGTGACGCTCTTGACCAAGAGATGGCCGGTACCGATATCGACGCTGCAGACGAGCGTATCACCGCCGGCGGAGAACACCGCCTGAATCTCGCTCTGGTTCAGACCGCCGTCGTAGATGGTCATCTCATAGTTGGCAGAAACAACGCCCTCTTCCATTCGGATGTTGTCGGTAGTGATGATGTTGCCGTCATCTGTGAACTGGAGCCGGACCTTGACGCCTTCATTTTCACCCTCGATTTGGTTCGGGCTCAGGCTATATACATAGCGGCTCACGTTGCCGGTTGCATCTCTCGAGTAGACGCCCTGGTCCATCAGATCCCAGCGGCGGATCGCCGCACCAGTCTCCTGGTCATAATAGTAGAAGCTCAGGTAGTCCGCCAGGTTTGCAGCCTGCGTCAGGTCCACGCCATGGCTGGTGAGCCACGCTTCCACAGAGTCGGGCAGATCGATGTGATAACCCGGCTCCGGCAGGCCCTGTTCCATGCTGCCGACAAAATCGCCCGCATCGTCCAGCACACCGCTGTATCCGGTTCCGCCGGTGTAGATCACAATGTCCGCCGGCGTGATGGTGATGGCATAGGGCTTCACCTCCACGGGGTCCGCCGGGACCTCCACCGGGGGATCCTCCGGATGTTCCGTGTCCGTGACTACCACGGTGTTCACGATCTTCTGGTTCACATCGTCCAGTGAGGTCTGATAGCTGGCGTACAGCGTTGCATAGGTCCAGCCTTCGACAATAACCGGATTGGTGACCGTATTGCCCTCCTCATCTGTCAGCGTCACACCTTCCAACTTGTCAGTCACATCCAGGGTCAACGTCTCATCCGTCATGCTGGCAATGGTGATGGTCCAAGTGATGGGATCGCCCACGGTGACAGAGGTCTGATCCGGCTCTTTGATCACCATAAAACGGCCGTCTCCGGGATCGGGCTCGGGCTCTTCGGGAGTCGCCTGGAAATCCCAGCGCCCGTACAAAGTGGTGTCGGCATCGATGGCAGAAATCGTTCCGCCGTAAGGGACACCGACTTTGTCATACCAGCCGATAAAATACCAGGTCCCCTGCTCGTCTGAAACCTGCAATTCACTGGGTGGCTGAATGGTGTAATCGCTGCCGGCAGCCAGTGTTTCCGTTTCAGGCAGTTCCACGCCCTCCGGGTGATCGCCGGCCCACGCATAGGTAACCGTGACCTGGGTCGGCACGACCCCTGCGGGGTGGAAGGTCACAACAAAGAGATCCCCATCCTCTACCGGGTCTCCGATCTTCGGAGCATCACAGTCCTCATAGTTGCAGGTCCAGCTGGGATCCCCATAGCCTGTATCAGGTGTTGCCTCCAAGATATCGCCTTCGGCCAGGCGATACTTGCCATCTGCATTAACCTCCACGATTGCCGTGTAGGTGGTCTGCCCATTGCTGAACGTGCCGTTTTTCGCAAGGAAAATCACCGAGATGGTATTCACTGGCTCCTCTCCGACCTTCTGGAAATACGCTGTGAAGGTGGTGTCCTCGTCGTAGGGCAAGCCTGCCAGGTACTCCATTCCCGCGTCCGTGTCAGTGCTATGATAGTAGTCATCGGTCCACTCCACGAACTCATAGCCCTCTTCTGCTGTCGCCACAGCTCCCGTCGGAGAGGCCATGCCGGTCCGGTCTCTGGTGACGACTTCTTTCTCCAGGCTCACAAAGCCCATAGCGTGATCGGCACTGACATAGGTGAAGACAATCTGGTCCTTGTCGGGGGTCCCGTCGGGTTCGTCGTCGGGACCCAGCTCGTCGATGTCATAGTAGACGTCGATGGAGTTATGGCCTGCTTGGAGAGTCTCACCGCCTATGATCTCGACATTGTTCAGTTCCGCCCGGTCAAAGATGTAGGTGCTACCGTTATAAGACGTACGGTCAGTGTCATACAACCCGCTGACCGGCGTGCCTGTCGTGGACGATTCATTCTCGGGTGTGGTCTCTGTTTCTTCATTCCCATCTCGGTCCACATAATGGTACACGACAGTGTATGTGCACTCGTCGGGCGTCACCGTGCCGTCGGTGGTTGCGGTGAAGACAACGTTGTGCTCAGGCATGTAGAACAGGCCTTCAATAATGTCGCTTTCCTGAAGGTCATTTGTAGTCCATTCAGTAGCGTCTTCTGCCTGCTTCTTGATTACAACGGTTTCCCCGTAGGTGTAGGACTCTGGTTCAGCGTAGAGAGTCCCGTCCAGATAATAGGTTACGGTAAATTCCCGTTCTGTGCGCGTATACTCCGCTCTATACGTAATGTCCCCGGTTACAGTATCCGCTATTTCAGGAGACCATCCGGTAAACTCATACGAATAAAGTTCGCTGGGTTCTTTAGTCGGATCCTCAATTCTCGGTGTCTTATCGCCGTAAGCCAGCCCGGGAAATACGGTCTGGGAACTTGTTGTGCCGCCATTCAAGTCGTAAGTCACCGTATAGCTGTTGAGCTGAGAGAAGCTGCCCTCGATCACAACAGCATGATCGGGCATTGTAAATGAACCTCCACTCAGCGCAACATCTTCAGAATACCAGCCGCTGAAGCGGTAATCTGTGACATCCGGCATCTTTGCCAGTTCCACAGTCTCACCGTACTTGCAGGTCTGTTCACCCGGCACTTCCGGCGCACCCGCAGGGACTGTACCTTCATACTCATACGTCACCGTGTACTCGTTCCGGTCGTAGTACAGCTTCAGCACCAGCGTGCCGTCCTCGGCGATGATACCGGAGGAATTCGAACGGCTTTCATTATAAGTGAAGCCTTCGTATTCCTTGATTTCAGCAGTGACAGTATCTCCGACAGTACCAGAGGGTGTCAATGTATCATCTGCAACGATCGAGTAGTTATCATCTTCCAAATTCTGCTGATAGTACTCTACCCGATAGCTGGCCGTGGAGGACTTCCACTGGGCGTGCAGGGTCACATCGGTGTTTTCGATAGTGATGGCACTCCCCGCCGCATAAGGCGTTCCGGTGCCGTTCTTCTCGGTGTTCCACCCGGTAAACTCATACCCCGGCCGGGTGAACATGTTTTTGAGCACCATGGCCTCGCCGCCGGTGATGTAGTACTTGGGGTCCGTGACCGTACCTCCGGCATCATCGGCGTTGGCAACATACAACACCTGATACGTCTCCACCGGCGCTTCGGGGGACTCCGTCAGCTCCAGAGACTGATTCGGCTTCTCATCCACCATGTAGCCGCTCAGACCGGCCTTGTGTTCGTCCGTGTCATTTGTCACATAGGTCTCGGCGGCGCTCCAGCTGCCGTTTACATCGGGCTGGATAGGGAACGTCAGGACCAGCTTGCCGCCGGACCAAGTGACGTTGCCGTTCTCAGTAGTCTTCGTCACCGCATGGTCTGTATAGTCAAAGCCCTCCACAGTGATGGTCTTGCTGTCGGCATCTACCACAGGGGTAACGTCTGTACGTGTCTCTGGCTCATGCCACGTATAGTTGCCGTCCGCGTCCTGGCCCTTGACCTCCGCATACTGGACCGTCACCGCATCGGAACTGCCTGTCAGCCCCTCCGGGAAGGTGAAGAACTCCGACAGCGTGTCGGACAGCACCGTGTTCGCGCCGGCCGCCACCTTGGAGGTGCTCACGTTATCGGCGATGGTGCTGAAAGCGTTTTCCAGCTCCTCGGCATCGTCCGCCGCGAAGTAGTAGTTGCCTTCCGTCACGCGGCCGCCCAGTTTGCAGTCATCCCAGTCTTGAGTGCGGTCCCCCCTCCAGTTTGTAACTTCGGCATTCGGATAGTTGGAGGACACACCGTTCATGTACTTGTTGAAGCGGCCGTCCGTATCGCTGGGATCCGCATCCTCAAACATGCCGATGGTGTATACCGTCACCTTATCGTCTTTCAGGTCTTTGGCCAGATTAACGGCATTGGCCGCTACACCACCACTCCAATTGCTAAACGTGCTGGGCTCACCGTCAGTAAAGACCACCACGACCTGCTTGGCTTCCTCACGGGCACCACCCAGTCCATGCTGCCGGTCGCCGTCCAATACCCGCTGCGCCTGGTTCAGGCCAAAGTCCGTCCGCGTGGAACCGGCAGCAGCCAGCTCATTGACCGTATTTTTTAGACTTTGGACATTGCCTGTCACCGAAGTCAGATCCTGCACAACCTGGGAGTAATTATAGGTATTCCCGTCAGACCTATAAGTATCGTTTCCTATCTGATCGCTCTCATTGCCCGAAAACTTGACAATACCGATCCGGTGGGTCACATCGTCTTCATTGGTAGCCGGGTCCCCTGTGGCATTTGCGGTCACCTGGTCGATAAAATTGCCCACAGCATTCTTCATGGCCGCAATCTTGGAAATTGAGCCGCCGCTTCTGCGTATGTAGAGGACAGTGTCTTCAAGAATTGCGGCATTCTGGCTCCGGGTCTCATTACCAAGGTAATGACGGCTACCACTATCGTCCACGTAGTAGAGCGAATAATCCCGGACAAGTTCAAATTCGTCCCAATCCCAATACCGGTCGCTTCTCTCCTGCTGGACTGCATAGTAAGATGTCCCGTCAAAATAATAGTACTGTGACTGGCGGTCTATATCGTTATAGGACCAGTTCCGCTTAGATGTCGCCTCGTATGTATACGAGGTGATGTTCTGATCCATCGACCCAGACAAGTCCAGCACCAGCACAATATCCAGCGGTGTGGTCTTGCTTCCCTTGGTCACCTCGTTGGTGACATAGGCCTCCAGGGTCAGGGAATAATTGCCGTCCCCGTCATAGTTGACCGTCTTGTCCACCACGATGCCGTCGTTGCTCTCTGTGTGGACCCGGTCGCTCCCGTTGCCGCCGCCAGGGTCTTCTGCCGCCAAGGCAGCAGTGGGAACCATTGTCAGCATCATACAGAGAACCAGAAATGCTGACAAGATCCGTTTCTTCATCACTTCTCCTCCTTTTATATTTCAGTGATCTTATATGTAAACATCCTTATGGATGGAATGACCGGTTCCCTCCGCCCACCCGGCGGCCAGCTGCTCCGTGTCCAGCATCCGCTCGTAGGACTGCTCCGCCAACAGGCGCACGCCGCGCTCCACCTCCGCCCGGGTAGCCAGATACAGCTTCCGCAGGCACCGGGGCGTTCCCTTTTCCTCCTCTACCCGGGCGTCATGACACAGGGTCTGGATCTCCTCCGTCACCTGGGTCCGGCTCATGCCTTTCCCGTTCCGGGTGCAGAACACCGGCCCCGCCGTCAGGCCCTGCCGCCGGGCGTAGTCCAGCAGTTCCCCCTGCAGACAGGCGGGCAACGGGACGTACCGCCGCTCCCCGCCGGTACGGACCGGCAGGCGCCCGGCCCGCACCCGCTCAACGGTCACCTGAGGCAGCTCCCCCACCCGGATGCCCGCCAGGGCGAATATTTTCACCAGCAGGTAGGTCCGCTCCTTTTCCAGTATCCTGGCAGCCTGCAGCAGCCGCAGATACTCCACCCGGCTCAGTTCCGGCTGGAGGCCCTTGTCCGCCTCCAGCTGCCCCACCAACTGCAGGTCCCGCCGCCCCATGTACTCCATCAGCCCGTTGGCGGCAGACAGGTGGGTATTCACGGTGCTGGGGGAATACCCTGCCTCCAGCAGGAATGCTCGCCAAGCAGCCAGCGTTCCCCGGGAGATCTGCTTGTCCGGGGGCAGGTAGTCATAGAGGGCCCGCAGCTTGGCACTGTACATCTGCACCGTGCCCTTGCGGCGTCCCCTGCCGGACAGGTCCGCCAGATAAGCCCGGATGGTCTCCATGCTGAGCTCGGCGCCGGGCCAGTTCGGTGTGCGGTGTGTCTCCCGCGGCTTCAGAGCCTCTGGACTCCTCATCTCCCCGCCTCCTGTCAACAGAATCGCCATTTCCTCCTGTAAGGGACCGAAACAGGGCCTGCAGACCAGGGGCAAATGTGCGCAAAAAAGCCCGCGCAGCCTGCGCGGGCTCAAAAATGGCGCAAAGACAGCAGCCGGACAAAATTCGACGCTTTTCCGGCCATTTTATGCTGCCCAAATCGGTAAAAGCTCTTGCGGCTGGCGGTGCTTTGTGCTAGAATTTGGTTACTGTTAAAATCAATTATGTATGTCTAGTTATTTTTTTGCAGCCATCCGCATCGGAATGGCGATTCTGTCCTATTTCTAACAGATCAGCCCCAGCCGTGCCAGAGTCCCGGCGTGCTCGGTGCCCGTGGAGATCAGGTAAATCCGGGTCGTCTCAATACTGGAGTGGCCCAGAACGTCCGCCAGCCTGGCCACGTCCCGGCAGACACGGTAGAACGTCTTGGCGAACAGGTGCCGCAGATTGTGGGGAAACACCTTGCTAGGTGCCACGCCCGCCTTGTCGCACAGCGCTTTCATCTCCGCCCAGATCTGCCGGCGGGAGATGCCTTTTTCGTTTCTAGTGAGAAAAATCTCGCCGGAAGCGATTTTTTGTTTCCTGGCGTATTTGAGGAGCTTGCGGCAGAGCTTGCCCGGCAGCAGGATGGTCCGGATCTTGCCCTTCAAGGAGATTTCGGCCCTTCCCCGGTACACGGCCTCCACGGTGACATAGCGCACCTCGGACACCCGGATTCCGGTGCCGCAAATGGTTTCCAGCAGCAGCGCCAGCCGTTCCCGGCCCTGGGTGCGGGCGGTCTCCAGCAGGCGGAGGTACTCCGGCCTCGTCAGCTCCCGGCTGTCGTCCCGGAACAGCCGCCGCTGGATGCGCAGGGGCTTCACCCGAAACGCCGGCCAGCCCAGAAATACAAGGAACCGGTTGACCGCCGCCAGCTTGACGTTGATGGTGGCCGGCGCCAGCTTCGCCTCCAGCAAGGCGGCCTTCCAGGCCCCCGCCGCCGCCTTGGACGCCGCCCGGCCGTCCAGCCAGGCGGTAAAAGCCGCCGCATCCCGCAGGTATTTCTCAATGGTGGCGGGGCTCTTTTCCTCCCACACCAGGCGCTGCCTGAACGCCTGGAGCTGTTCTCCTGTGATGGTATAGTCTTGCACTGCATATCGCCTCCCGTACAATTATCCTCTATATTTTACCTTCCGGCCAGCTGTCTATGTATCCAATGGATTTTGCGCGGCAGAACACTGCTCTGACATCGACGGATAGGCCCCGGCCCTCTGCTTGCATTGCGGGCCGATTTGACGTATTCTTTAATAAAAAAGGCAGGTGCCAAAAAAAGGGAGGGATCGCCTTGGTGCGGACCGCAAAGCGGACGCCTCTGATTCACGCCGGACGGGCTTTTGTACTGGCCCTGGCGGCCGGACTGGTGCTTGTTGGCTGCATGGAGTGGAGCCGCCGGAACCAGGAGCGGGACCGCATGGGCTATGTCGCCAGCGCCATCGGGGCGGAGACGTATGAGTTTATGCTCTCCGAGATGAGCAAAACCCGCGTTCTGGAGGCCTATCTCATCCAGACCAGCGGGGACTATTCGGACTTCGGCAGGGTCGCCCATGTCCTGCTGCGGGAGGACTATGTGCGAAACGTCCTCTTCGCGCCGGACGGGATCGTGGACGGTGTCTTTCCCCTGGAGGGAAACGAGGATGTCGTCGGGCTGAACATGTACGGGGACGGGGCCGGCAATCTGGAGGCTCAAGCTGCCATCGAAAAAGAGGCGCTGTATATCGCCGGCCCCTTCCAGCTGATCCAGGGCGGCCTGGGCATCGCCGGGCGGCTGCCGGTCTTTCTGACGGACGAACAGGGCCAGCGGTATTTCTGGGGCATTGTCTCCGTGACGCTGGACTTTCCGGCCGCCCTGTCCGGAAGCTCCGTGGAGCGGGTAAATGCCCAGGGCTTCGCCTGCCAAATTTGGCGCATCAATCCGGACGACGGACAGAAACAGGTGATTCTCGAGACGGCGGACCCGCTGCCGGAGGGTGTGCGGACTGTGGACCACGCGCAGGAGCTGTTCAACTCTGTCTGGACCGTCTCCCTGGCGCCCCTGCGGCCCTGGTATCTCCAGATCAGCCTGTGGCTGGGGGTGGCGGTGAGCCTGCTGGTGGCGTTGCTGGCTGCGGCGGGCGTCTATTACGCGGGCCGGCTGCGGCAGCTGCAGCTGGAAAAATCCCAGCGGGCCATCCAGCAGCTGCAGGAGCAGCTGGAGCGGGAACAGGGCAATATGCTGCTGAACCAGATCCGCTCCCACTTCTTTTACCACACCCTCAACGCTCTGCAGGCCCTGATCGTCCTGAAGCCGGAGGCGGCCTACAAAATGGCCGGAGACTTCGCCCGCTACCTGCGGTTCACACTGGACTCCGTCACTGCCGACGGCGGGATCGGCTCCTTCCGGGAAGAGATCCGGGCGGTCCGGGCCTATGCGGATATCAACCAGCAGCAGCTGGGGGACCGGCTGCACATGGTCTACGAGATTCCCGACGTGGACTTTCCCATCCCCCTGCTGACCATCCAACCCATTGTGGAGAATGCCATCCTCCACGGCATCAAGCCCAAGGTGGGCGGCGGAACCGTCTCTTTGAAGCTGGAAGAGCTGCCGGACCACTGGCAGGTCACGGTGACGGACGACGGCGTGGGCTTCGGCCTGGAAGCTGTCCGAGAGAAGGGCTCCATCGGGCTGGAGAATGTGCGGCGGCGCATAGCCCGCTTCCCCGGCAGCGAGCTGCGGATCACCAGCACAGTGGGCATGGGCACACAGGCTGTCCTGACTTATGGAAAGCGGGGGAAAAACATGGAAAATCTTTCAAAATCGACCTGAAAGCGTACGGTTTCCGTACGCTCCATCTGGTACAATAGAAACATAAGACAGGGGTGACCGCGATTGAAAACCATTCTGGTGGACGACATGCTGCTGGATCTGCAGCTCTTCGAGCTGAAATGTGCGGACATGCCTGATTTTGAAATTGTGGGGAAATTCACCGATCCCAACGCGGCCATTGAGTACGCCGCCGGCCATGTGGTGGATTTTGCCCTGCTGGACATCGACATGCCGGGGATGGACGGCATCCATCTGGCCCAGGCCCTGCGGCGGCTGCGGAGCGACATCATCATCGTCTTCGCCACAGCCCACCCGAAGTTTGCGGTGGAGGCGCTGAAGATGAAGGCGGACTACATCATCTTCAAGCCCTTTGACCGGGAGGACATCGCCGATGTGATGGAGCGGGCCAAGCTGCTGCGCCGCCGCCAGTGCAAGCGCATCCATTTCCACACCTTCGGGGCCTTCGACATGCTGGTGGACGGCGAGCCGGTGCACTTCCGCTCCGGCAAGGCCAAGGAGCTGATGGCCTTGTGCGTGTATCGGGACGGGCGGCCGGTGTCCATTCACGAGATCGTGGAAAACCTATGGGGAGAGAACGCCGACGGCACCGGCTACCGCCGCACCATCAAGGAGCTGGCAGACACCCTGCGGGACTATGGCGCGGAGGAGATGTTCCTGCGCAGCCGGGGGAGCCTGCGGGTGCGGATGGACCTGGCGGACTCGGATTTTCAGGCATTCATGAGCGGCGATGAGGACGCCATCTGCCAGTTTCAGGGGGTGTTCATGCAGCAGTATTCCTGGGCGGAGCCCATGGTCTGCACGCTGCAGGAGAAAAAGGAGCTGATGCTTGCCCGCATGGGGAAGCACCGCATGTAAGGAGGGGGCTGAAACTTTGGATGAGTTACTGAGAATGGAGCACGTCAGCAAACGCTTCGGCGATTTCTACGCCAACAGGGACATCAACCTGTCCGTCCGCAAGGGCGAGGTACATACCCTGTTAGGGGAGAACGGCGCGGGAAAGAGCACGCTGATGAACGTCCTCATCGGGCTGTACCAGCCCACAGAGGGAAAGATCTTCCTGAATGGGAAGGAGGTCCGCATCGACTCTCCTGCCCAGGCGGTGAAGCTGGGCATCGGTATGGTGCATCAGCACTTCATGCTGGTGGAGGCCATGACGGTGTTCGAGAACATCATCCTGGGGGACCGGAACACCAAGGGCATCTTCATCGACAAGGAGGCCCGGAAGAAGGAAATCCTGGAGCTGGCGGAGCGCTATGGTCTGGACGTGGAGCTGGACCGGCCCATCACGGAGATTGCCGTGGGCGCCCAGCAGCGGGTGGAAATCCTGAAAACCCTGTATCGGGGCGCGGAGCTGCTGATTCTGGACGAGCCCACCGCCGCCCTGACAGACATCGAGGTAGAGGGACTGTTCCAGATCATCCATAAGCTGACGGAGGAGGGCAAAAGCGTCATCTTCATCAGCCACAAGATGCGGGAGGTGCTGCAGATCTCCGACCGTATCACCATTCTGCGCACCGGCGAGGTCATCACCACCCTGGATCGCTCCGAGACAGACGGCCAGGAGCTGGCCAACCTGATGATCGGCCGGGAGCTGGCCCCCTCCCACTACGGCAAGGTGGAGGAGCCGGGCGATCCCGTCATCCAGATGCGGAGCGTGGACTACCACAAAGAATCCAAGCACGCAGGGCTCAGCGGCGTCTCCCTGACCGTGGGCCGGGGCGAGATCGTGGGCATTGCCGGCGTGGACGGCAACGGCCAGAGCCAGCTGGCCCAGGTGGTCACCGGCGTGCTGACGCCGGACGGCGGTGAGGTGGACATGAAGGGCTCCAAGGTGGCTCAGTTCACCCCCAACGGCTTTATTCTGGAAAATGTATCCCACATCCCGGAGGACCGGAACAAGATGGGCCTCATCGGCAATATGTCCGTGAAGGACAATATCGTGCTCAAGGCCACAGACTCTCCGGAGTTCTCCAGTGCCAAGGGCTACTTTCTGAAGAAAAAGGCCATCCGGGACTACGCCCTGAAGATGCAGGAGAAGTACGACATCCGCTGCACCTCTGTGGAGCAGGAGACGCGGAACCTCTCCGGCGGCAACCAGCAGAAGGTGATCCTGGCCCGGGAGCTGGAGGGCAGCCCGGACCTGCTGGTGGCCGTCCACCCCACCCGGGGCCTGGATATCGGCGCCACCCGCTTCGTCCACGACACCATGATCGAGGCCCGGGACAAGGGCTGCGGCGTATTGCTGATCTCCGCGGACTTCGACGAAATCCTGGAGGTTTCCGACCGCATTGTGGTGATGTTCGAGGGGCAGATCATGGGCGTGTTCTCCGGCAAAAATCCTCCCATTGAGGAGATCAGCCTGGCCATGGCCGGGAAATAAGGAGGGGGAGAACGCATGAAAAACAGCGGAAAACTCGTCAGTTTCCTGGTACCCATCATCTCCATCCTGCTGGCCTTCGTCATCGGGTGCATCATCATGGCCGTGCTGGGTGCCAATCCCTTTGTGGCGCTGGAGTCCCTTTGGATCGGTGCCTTCGGCAGCCTGCGGAACGTAGGCACCACCCTGGCCCGCTCCACGCCGCTGATCTTCACCAGCCTGTGCGCCTGCTTTGCATACCGCTGCGGCGTGTTCAACCTGGGTGGTGAGGGCCAGTTCCTGATGGGCTCCATCGTCTGCTGCTACATTGCCACCCAGAGCGGGATCGAAGGACTGCCCGCCATTCTCCTGTGTCTGGTGGGCGGCGCCGTGGCTGGCGGCCTCTGGTCCCTGATTTCCGGCCTGCTGAAGGTCTACCGTGGCCAGAATGAAATGATTATCACCATCATGCTGAACTATGTGGCCACGCTGTTCATGGGCGTGGTATATACCGACTGGCTGCGGGACGGCAGCGTTCCGCAGACGCAGGCCGTGCCGGAGGCCACTCAGCTCAGCCGCCTCTTCGGCCTGCGGGTCACCTCCGCCTTCGTCATCGCCCTGGCGGTGGGACTGCTGGTGTACTATTTCCTGTTCTACACCTCCAAGGGCTTCCAGCTGCGGGCCGTGGGCCTGAACATGACGGCGGCGGAGTTCAACGGCTTCGCGGTGAAGAAGTACATCCTGATGAGCTTTATCGTCTCCGGCGCCATCGCCGGCCTGGGCGGCAGCGCCGAGCTGCTGGGGACCCAGTTCCGGCTCATCAACGGCTTCGGCAACGGCTACGGATTCGACGGCGTGGCCATGGCCCTGATCGGTCAGCTGCATCCTCTGGCGACCATTGTGGTGGCCATCTTCTTCGCAGCTCTGCGGGTGGGCTCTACCACCATGCAGGCGGCCACCGGCGTGCCCACCAGCGTATCCGACATCATCCAGGCCCTGGTGATCGTGTTCACCGTGGCGGGTCTGGCCATGGTGAAGCTGCCCGGATTCAAGGCGTTCCTGGGAAGGCTGACGGAGAGACGGAAGGAGGCGGCCTGATATGGAATTTGTCATGAACATCATCCTCTCCAGCGTTCGCATGGCCACGCCCCTGATCTTTCTGGCGCTGGCGGAGCTGTACTCCCAGCGGGCGGGCCTGGTCCACATCGGACTGGAGGGCCTGGCCTCTATCGGCTCTCTGGTGGGCTTTCTGGTGAGCCTCATCACCGGCAGCCCCATGCTGGGCGTGCTGGCTGGCGCGGCGGTGGGCATTCTGGTGAACATGATCTTCGCCTACGCCACCGTCACCCTCTGCGCGGAGCAGATCGTCTACGGTATGGCCATCAACATCTTCGCCCCGGCCCTGGCGGCCTTCATCTACCGGGTCTACTTCGGCGCCGGGTCCGAGCTGGTGCAGGTGGGTCTGATGAACACGCTGTCCTCCTCCCTGGGCATCACCTCCGACAACTTCCTGGTCCGCCTCCTGCTGGACCAGACGCCCATGGTGTACCTGGCTTACGGCCTGGTGATCTTCACGGTTATCTACTTCAACCGTACCAAGTCCGGCCTGAACTACAAGGCCGTGGGCGAGTATCCCAAGGCGGCGGCAACTCTGGGCATCAACGTCATTGGCGTGAAGTACGCCGCCTGCGTCATCTGCGGCGCCCTGGCCGGCATCGGCGGTGCCTATCTCACCACCTGCTACGCCAACACCTACGTGGACGGCAACGTGGCGGGCCGGGGCTTCATCGCCCTGGCGGCGGTGATCTTCGGCCGGTGGAGCGGTGCCGGCGTGCTGCTGGCGTGCCTGTTCTTCGGCTTCTGCGACGCGCTGCAGATCCGGCTGCAGGTGGGCAGCTTCGGCGTGCCCTATCAGTTCTTCCAGATGATCCCCTACATCGCCACCGTGGTGGTATTGGCCGGCATCGGCATGAAGAAGGCCGGCCCCAAGAGCTCCGGCAAGCCCTATCTCAAGGAGGAGCGCTGAGGATAATCGCCGCCCACGCGGCTGTTATCAATAGAAGGCATCCACATTTATGAAGAATTGGGAGGAAAGAACATGAAAAAATTATTGGCTCTGCTTCTCACCCTGGTCATGTGCCTGTCGCTGGCGGCGTGCGGCGGCTCCGGTACCGACACCTCCGGCACTGACACGTCCAGCGGAGAAACCGGCGAAGACTCCGGCGACAGCAGCTACCGGGTGGCCATGATCTGCGACTCCAGCATCTCCGACGGCGGGTGGGGCATGTCCTGCTACAACGCCATGGTGGATGCCGCCGCAGAGCGCGGCTGGGCCACGGAGGTCTCCGACAGCATCGCCCAGTCTGCCTACTATGACACCATCATCTCCTATTGTGACCTGGGCTATGACCTGATCTACGCCCCTGGCAACCAGTACACCGACGCCGTCCTTCAGGCGGCGGAGGAGTTCCCCGATGTGGCCTTCGCCCTGCTGAACGGCGGCGAGGACACTCCCGCCAAAGCCGTCAACGGCAATGTGACCTCCCTGCTGCCCAATGCCCAGCAGGTGGGCTGGATCGCCGGTGCCCTGGCCGGTCTTATGACCAAGAGCGGCACGGTGGCCTTCATTGGCGCCATGGAACTGGATACCACCCTGGGCAAGTATAACGGATTCAAGGAAGCCGCCGCCTATGTGGGACAGCAGGAGGGCAAGACCGTCTCCACTCTGGATGTGGTCTACTCCGGCGACTTTTCCGCCGCCGACAAGGGCATTGAGTTTGCCAAGGCCATGATCGACCAGGGCGCTGATGTGTTCTTTGGCGACGCCTCCGCTGTGGACTCCGGCGCACGGCAGGCCATTGACGAAGCCAATGCCGCCAGCGGCTCCGTGAGCATCTATGACATCGCCCAGCCCTCCGATCTGTTGGGCCAGAACGAGTGCATCATCGGCAGCCAGGTGACGGACAATGCCTCCCTTGTGGGCCTGTGCATGGAGGCTGTGGAGGATGGCTCCTTCGGCGGCGAGGTCATCTACGGCACCCTGCAGAACGGTGCCTTGTCCGCGGGTGCCCTCAGCGACCTGGTGCCCGCCGATGTTCAGGAGAAGTATCAGGGCTACCTGGACCAGATGGTGGACGGCAGCTTTATGCAGTAAGATTTATACCCGCAAACCACTGCGGCTCCATCCAGATGCCTGGATGGAGCCGCTTTCCCCCCTGCCCGGGAAACTTCTGCCCAACGGTAGAACGGGGCCTGCAGTGCCGGGCATTGGATGGCGGGCAGCCGCTCCCCTCCTCCCTGGCCCGCAGACGCAAAACGGCCGTGCGATTTTTGATCGCACGGCCGTTTTTCCGATATTCTGCCCCACAGGAACGGCGCGGTCCGCCCTGTTCTCCGGGTCATCAGGAGCGGGAAGCTCTCTCCTCCCGGCAGTCTTCCGGTTTTTTCGTGTGGTTTTTATAGGTATTCCATGTGGGTTCATATTCCGCTGTGGCCTGATTGCCCCACATGGCCCAGCCCTCCCGGTCCCCGCGGGCAAACAGTTCAAGAAACGGCCCTGGAGAGCATCGCTCGATCAGGGGGATGAATTCGTCCGGTTTTCTGGAGTGCTCCCGCTTCTGTGCCCGCAGCAGGTTCACCTGGGACCTGGCCGGGGGCAGCGTCCTGTTCCCGCCGCCCCTGACACCAAAGAGCAGAATTTCCGTCACATTCCGGAAGTAGAACCCCACACCCCGGCCGTCCGGTTCTCCGTCCTTGCGAACCTTCTCCCAGATGATATTGCCCTTGTACTCGAATCCCCAGGCCTTCATGACCGCAAGGCCGTCGGGAAGCAGGGCATTGGGTACCCACAGATACAGATGGCTCTTCTCCGCCGCCACCTGTGCCACCGGCAGCGCCATGATGTCTTCCAGCTCCATGGTCTCGTAGCGATTCAGCCGCTTGTGCTCAGGCGCTACCTTCCCGGTCCGATTCTGGAACCTCCAGGGAGGGTCGGCATATATGGTGGCGTATTTTTGATCGCCGCAGAAACGCAGCAGATTTTCAGATGTTTCCTGGATTGTGCTCATCGATGTACCCTTCCTCCCAATCTGTGATGCACGGTTTCCTGATGCCTACTGCCAGAATGGGGCATCCGCCGTTCCTGCGGGAATCCAAGCGATAGGTCAATTTCCCCATCCAGGTGGTGCTGGCCCCGTACTTCCGCAGAATGGGTTTCCACTGGCGGGTCTTTCCGTCATAGTCGTAAATGGTTTTGAAGATGTCGTTCAGCTCGGCAGAGCGCGTAATGATGATCCCTGCACTGACAAGGTCGCAGTCATAATACGTCCGCATGGCCAGCAGGTCCCGGTCGAACGTCTGATCTTTGCTGTTCCACTCCAGATCGAAGGCGATCCGGTTTTTCAGAAAGTCGATATTATGTCCGTCGATATACCCGGGTATGACCTTTTCCTCAAACGGCTCCTGGGAAAAGCGTCCCCGCTGTTCGGCCTGCCGCGGATAGAACTTGATGTGGAGGTCGCCGGAAATGCGGATCTCGCGCCATCCGCGGGGATACAGCACATCATCAAACTTTTTGGGGATCTTGGTCTCGTTTCCGCCGGACTCCCGAAGATCGTCCGTAGTGATGCGCAGCTGACGCAGGCAGTCCACAATCTCGCTCCACTCCGCCGGAAATGCCTGCGTGATAATCTCAAGCGCGTGATTATAGCTGTAAAATTCAAACTTCTCTAAAAGGTCGGGCGCAATATACTCTCTCAAGTCCAAGGCGGCTGTCCTCCTGTGTTTTAGATATTATAACATCTTTTCCTCCCGTTTTCACCACCATTTTTTGAATGCGCCATAATTTTCAGGGGTGCCTCTTTTTTACGTTTCACCAATCCGGGTCCCGCAGCCCCCGCCGGGCAGCAAAAATTTCGGAAAGAGGACACATGTTAACAGAGCGCAGCCAATTGGGTGCTGTGGCAGGATGGTACATTTCCCCAGAGAGTCTTCAGAAGGGGTACGACCCAGGCATTGACGACTATATGGTGAAGTCCGGCGACTTCAGCGGGCTGCTCATGCGGGTGCGGGCACTGCTGCGCCGGGCCAATATTGAGGCCAGCCGGAAGCTGTCCGTGGACGGACTTCTTCTGTATGCCGACGCGCTGACGGCCTCTCTTGCCGGAGCGGAGATCCCCGTGACCATCCGGGAATTCAACATCCTGTACGAGCTGCTGTCCTGCCCCAACCGCATCTTCCCGCTACGGGTACAGGCGGAAGTTCTGTGGCAGCGGCAGACACACTGAACCCGCCGTCCCGTCACGTCCCCTGCGTCAATTCGCAAAGGCCATAGCCGGAAGTCCCGCCTCTCCGCCGCCGCGGCGCAAGAGGCACCCGGACGGCTCCCCGGCGCAGAGTCCGCACACTTGATTGAAAATGGGTGCGCAGGCGGCAAATATTGTGGTATAATATCCATACTGAGATCGTTGGTGGCCGCCGGGCCGCGGCCGCTCCTTTCTCCGGCCGCGGCCCCCGCCCTGTCAGGGCTTTTACGGGCAAACGTCCAACTTCCCGGCGCACTGCAGTGTGCAGGGCTGGAGATCACAGCAGGTACGGCAGCCTCCGCCGCCCCCCGTCCGGCCCTCCCCCGATATTTTTGAAAACGGTGCAAACGATCAGGACCGTGTCGACTGCCGGAGCCTACCGGAGGGCGGCCGCCTGCTCTTGTCCGGCGGCGGCGCAACGCGCCGGAGGGAGCTCCGCCCTGGCTGCCTGCACCACCGCCGGAACGGCGTGAAGCACGGATGTGCCATCCGGGGGCACGGCGTCTCCGCAGGGGGCGGCATCGAGGGCGCACTGTCCAAGGGGCAGTCATCAGAAAAGAGGAATGCGTATGTGGATTCTCTTCGCGGCTGGATCCGCGCTTTTCGCCGGTGTGACGGCCATTCTGGCCAAGTGCGGCATCCGGAAGACCGACTCCACCGTGGCCACCGCCATCCGCACCCTTGTGGTGCTGGTTTTTGCGTGGACCATGGTGTTTGTCGTGGGCTCCCAGGGGGAGATCCGGAACATCGGCCCCACAACGCTCCTCTTTCTGTTGCTGTCCGGCCTGGCTACCGGAGCCTCCTGGCTGTGCTACTTCAAGGCCCTCCAGCTGGGTGACATCAACAAGGTGGTGCCCATCGACAAATCCAGCACCGTGCTCACCATCCTGCTGGCCTTTTTTCTGCTGGGGGAGCCCATCGGCCTGCCTCAGGGGATCGGGGTGGTGCTGATCGGCACAGGCACCTTCCTGATGCTGGAGAAAAGGTCCCCCGCCGCCGGCTGTGCACCCCAGTGCGGGAGCTGGATGCTCTACGCCTTCGGCTCGGCGGTGTTTGCCAGTCTCACCGCGATCCTGGGCAAAGCCGGCATTCAGGGCGTGGAGTCCAACCTGGGCACCGCCATCCGCACCGGTGTGGTGTTGGTGATGGCCTGGCTCATGGTGCTGGTGACAGGCAAGGCCGGTGCGGTGCGGCAGGTGCCCCGGCGGGAGTTGGCGTTCATCTGCCTGTCCGGCGTGGCCACCGGGGCCTCCTGGCTGTGCTATTACCGGGCGCTTCAGAGCGGCCCCGCCAGCGTGGTGGTGCCCATCGACAAGTTGAGCATTTTGGTCACAGTGGCCTTTTCCCGGCTGGTGTTTCGGGAGAGGCTCACATCTCGCTCCGCCGCAGGTCTTGCCCTCATTGTGGCCGGGACGCTGGCCATGCTGTTCTGACCGCCGGAGCCATCCCCCTCCAGCGGGGTTCTCTTCGCGCCCACCCGATGCCGGACAGGTGTTCCTTTCGGCGGGCCGCCAGCTGGCGGCCGGGGGAAAATTTCCACTCTTGTTTTTTTCTGTACAGCGTGCTATACTGGCCGAGGTTTAAGGAATGCGGCGAAAGGGGGAGCTCCCTGGCGCCACGCTCACATAGATGACAAGAACCAGATTGCGAGGGAGCCTGTGTTCCAGGCTGAGAGGGTCCCAGTAAGGGCCGACCGCACCCGGCTTCCCAGGCGGAAGCGGGGGCATCAGCATCTGCGTGAAAGTCTGAACGGGTATGTGCTGATGAGGCGCGTGCCCGTTTTGTTTTGCGCAGAAAATTAAACTGGAGGGATTCCCATGAAAAAGAAGATTTCCGCACTTTTGTTGAGCCTGGCGCTGTGCGCCGGACTCCTGGCCGGCTGCGGCGCCGGGGAGACGGCGGAGGCTCCGTCCGACACCGATGTACAGCAGGTGGACTCTCTGAAAATCGCATTTTCTCCCTATGCGGACGCCGACCTCATCTCCGAGTCCACGGAGCCGCTGGAGGAGCTGCTGAAGGCAAAGCTGCTGGAAAAGGGCTACGACGTGGGCGAGATCGACATGACCGTGGGCACCAGCTACACCGCCGTGGGTGAGGCCTTAAGCGCGGGAAGCGCAGACATCGGCTTCATCTCCGGCGGCAACTACGTGCTGTTCTCCGATGACTGTGATGTGCTGCTGACCGCCCTGCGCTATGCCATCAACAAGGACTCTGAGAACCCCGACCGACTGGAACGACGGCACCATCGAGGAAAACACAGAGGACATGAGCACTTACTACCGCTGTATCCTGCTGGCCGGTCCCAGCGAGAAGGGCCAGGAGCTGCTCTCCAAGGTCAACGCCGGGGAGGAGCTGACCTGGGATGACTTAAACAGCGCCACCTGGGCGGTGCTGAATCCCACCTCCGCCTCCGGGTACATCTATCCCTCCCTGTGGCTGCAGGAGCACTACGGTAAGGGGATCAGCGATCTGGACAATGTGGTGGAGTGCGACTCCCACACCACCTCCGTGGCCCGGCTGGCTGCCGGTCAGGTGGATGTGATGGTGTCCTACGGCCACATCCGCATCAAGAACGCCCCCATCTGGGAATCCGACTTCGGTGGCACAGCCCCCATGGTGGAGCAGACCGGCGTGATCGGTGTGACGGACGGCATCTACAACGACATGATCGCGTACAGCAAGACCTCTGACACCATGGCGGACGAAGCCTTCCGGCAGGCAGTGGGCGAGTCCTTCATCGAGCTGGCCCAGACCGAGGAGGGCCAGGAGATCTTCGGCGTATTCAGCCAGGTGGGCTACGACTGGGGCAGCGACTCCGACTATGACGGAGAGCGGGCGGCTCAGGCGCTTTTGAAATCTATGGAAGCGTGACCATCTTCAGGAGGGATTTCATGCTGCAGGCGATCCATATCCGCAAACAATTTCAGCGCTCCGGCGAGGTGCTGCGGGATGTCAGCTTCACCCTGGGCGACGGCGAGTTTCTCTCGGTCATCGGCCCGTCCGGCGCCGGGAAAACCACCCTGTTCCGCATCCTGAATGGAACGGAGCTGTGCAGCGGCGGTGAAGTCCTCTATAGCGGGACGCACTTTGAAGCCGCCCGAGGCCGGGAAAAGCGGGCGGTCCAGCAGGGGATCGGCACCATCTACCAGGATTTCTGCCTGGTGGAGAACCTGTCCGCCATCCAGAACGTGCTGAACGCCTGCCTGCCGGACATGTCCCTGGCCGCCTCCCTGCTGGGGGCGTTCGGACGGGAGCGGTCCGAACAGGCCGCCGCGATCCTGCGAGAGGTCGGACTGGTGGACAAGCTGGAGGAGCCGGTGAAAAACCTCTCCGGCGGGCAGAAGCAGCGGGTGGCCATCGCCCGCGCCCTGATGCGGAACCCCTCCATCCTGCTGGCGGACGAGCCGGTGGCGTCCCTGGACCCCGTCACCGGGCGGCAGATCCTGTGCCTGCTCCGGGACATTCAGCGCCAACGCGGCGTCAGCATCCTAATGAACAGCCACAATCTGGACCTGTCCCTGGAGTTCTCCACCCATATCGTCGGCATGAACTGGGGACGCGTCGTCTTTGACGGCGCCCCCGGGGATGTGACGGAGGCCGTCCTGCGGGATATTTACGGCGAGGCGGCGGCCGTATGAAACAAAGACGTATCCGCTGCCTTGCTGCGGCCGCTTTTGTGCTGCTGTTCCTGGGAGCCGCCTGGTTCACCGGATGCGACCTGTCCCTGATGTGGAGCCGGCGTGACCACCTGACGGACATCGCCGCAAAGATGTTTCCGCCGGACTGGGGATTCCTCGGGAAGGTCCTGCCCCTGCTGTGGGCCACGATCCAGATGTCCATTACCGGGACGTTTCTGGGCGCGGTGCTGTCCATCCCGGCCGCCATGGCCTGCGCCGCCTCCCTGCCGGGACCCGGGCCGGTCAAGAAGGCGGTCCGCTTCTGCATCCAGGTGCTCCGCTCCTTCCCGGCCCTGATCCTGGCCCTGCTGGCCACATTCTTTCTGGGCATCGGCTCCTTTGCCGGAACGGCCGCCATCACGGTCTACACCTTTGCCATCATGACCCGCCTGACCTATGAGGACATCGAGAGCGCGCCCCAGGGTCCCTATCTGGCCCTGCGGGCTATGGGCGCCGCCTCAGCCCAGGCGTTCTTCCGCTCCACCTTACCGGAGATCCTGCCGGCCTATCTCACCAACGCCCTCTATCTGCTGGAGGGCAATGTGCGGCACAGCGCCATCCTGGGCTATGTGGGCGCAGGCGGGATCGGCCTGCTGCTCAATGAAAAGGTCTCCTGGCGGGAGTACGACAAGGTGGGGACGATCCTGCTGCTGCTTTTCGCCGTGGTCTATCTCATGGAGCATCTCAGCACATGGCTCACCCGTCTGGTGCAGCAGGAGCGGACCCTGGGCCGGCAGGGGCGCCGGCTGCTGGCGGGCGCGGCGGCCGCGCTGGTATTGTTCTGCACGGTCACGCTTCCGCCGCCCGACCTGTCCCGCACAAGCATGCAGATGGTGAAGACGCTCTTCACCGGCCTCCTGCATCCGAACTGGGAGCTGTTTTTCCGCCTGGACAGCAGCGGACTTGCCTATCTCCTGCTGGAGACCGTCGCCATCGCGCTGGTGGGGACCTGCGTCGGCGCCGTCTTTTCCGTTCCTCTGGCGTTTCTCGGCAGCAGCCGCTTTTTCCCGGCCCCCGCCGCCTGGCTGTTCCGGACACTGGTGACCGCCATCCGGTCCGTTCCCTTCCTGATCTATGGACTGATCTTCATCCGCGTCTGCGGCCCCGGCTCCTTTACCGGAGTGCTGACCCTGGCAGTGTGCAGCGTGGGACTTCTCTGCAAGCGCTTCACAGAGGCCATCGACACCTTGGATTTCCGGGCGTATCACGCTCTGGAGGCCATGGGGACGCCGAAGCTGTCCTGCGTCTGCCACGCGGCCCTGCCGCAGCTGGTGCCTCAGTTCTTCTCCGCCTGGCTCTATCGGTTTGACGTCAATATCCGCGAGGCCTCCGCCCTTGGCCTGGCCGGTGCGGGCGGAATCGGCGCGCCGCTGATCCTGGCCCTGAACCAATACGCCTGGCATGATGTCAGCACTCTGGCGCTGGGCATGATCGCCTTGTCCTGGCTGGTGGATCTGGTCTCCGCTTTCTGCCGCCGCAGGGACGCCTGAGGCCGATGCCCGCCAGCAGCCGGATCCGGTGCAGCCCCCCGTTCCGCCCCGGCGGGAAGGATTCCGGCGGAACTGCTGCAAAGCAAGACACGGACAGTCTTTGGACTGTCCGTGCCTTGCGATTCCCCGGCCGGGGGCCGCTCAGAGTGCTTCGTATTCCGCGTCGCTCACCGGCTCGCACCACTCGTTGGAGCAGGCCTCACCGGGCATCTCGACGGCGATGTGGCTGAACCAGCTGTCCCGCTTGGCGCCGTGCCAGTGCTTGACCTCCGCCGGGATGACGATGACTCTGCCGGGCTCCAGGCTGACCGCCTCTTTGCCCTCCTCCTGGTACCAACCCTCGCCGGCGGTGCAGATCAGCAGCTGCCCGCCGCCCTCGGAGGCGTGGTGGATATGCCAGTTGTTCCGGCACCCGGGCTCGAAGGTGACGTTGGCCAGAAACAGCCCGTCCTCCGGGCGGGTCAGGGGATTGAGATAGGACCGGCCGGCAAAGTACCGGGCAAAAGCGTCGTTGGGCGCGCCCAGGCCAAACACGTTCTGTTCCTCAAATGCAGCCTTGTCCATGATCTTCATGCAACATACCTCCCAATGCTTTCTTATGAATGCGGGGCAGACCGCCGCCCCGGTGTAGATGTTCTGCCGCCAGCGTGTCTCCTGCCGCTCACGGGTGTGAATATCCGCCAGCGCGGCGGCCCGTATCTCCACCAGTAGCCGCAGCCGCATATAGCCCCCCGTCTCCTCTCCGGTGAAGCCGATGTCCCGAAGCGTCAGGATCAGGTTCAGCCGCTCCGGGTCGCGGCCTGCCCGACCTCAGGACCTCCATGGAGATCTGATCGCACTCGCTGGCCTCCTGGATCGTCATCGCCCGCACCTCAGGGCAGAAAGTGGAGACGTCCCCGCAGGGACGCCTCCATTCTAAATCCGGAACTTCGCCTTGTCCAATACCTATACCGGATGGTCTGATATTCCGCCGACGTATTTCTCGGCAAATCGCAGCAGGGCAGCAGCGGTGGCAGAAAGGACCTCGGTCTTCTTCCAGGCCAGAACCGTGCCCGACTCCAGCGGCGGAGAGAGGGGCACGAACCGCAGCCCGTCATAGGCGCAATCCAGCCGGATCACCAGATAGATCCCCAGCCCCTCCCGGGCCAGCTGGGTCTGGTTGTAAGGCAGGTTGCCGCTGGCCGCCACCTGGATCCGGTCTGCGTAAGGGCCGAACCAGCGGATCATTTCCCGGCGCATCAGCTCCCGGGTGGTCAGGATCAGGGGGCTGTCCGCCAGGTCCCCGGGCGTCACCGCCTCCCGCCGGGCCAGGGGCGAATCCTCCGGCACCAGGACGCCCCAGGATTCCCGGACGGGCAGCCGGAGGATCTGGTAGCGGCTGGTGTCCACCGGCTCCAGCAGAAGTCCCATGTCCAGGAGTCCCTGCTCGATCCGCTCCTTGATCCCGTCGGAGTCTCCGCTGTAAATCTCATACTGGACCCGGGGATGCTGGCGGTGAAAGGCAGCCAGGAGCTTTGCCAGATACGTCATGCTCCGCAGGTCGCCGCTTCCGATGGAGATCCGGCCTGTGACCTCCTCCGCCGGTCGGAGCTCCCGGGCCGTCTTCTCCGCCAGCTCTACGATCTCCTGAGCCCGGCGGCGCAGCAGCATCCCGGCCTCCGTCAGAACGATGTGGTGCTGGCTGCGGCGGAACAGCTTGACTCCCAGCTCCTCCTCCAGCTGCATCAGCTGGCGGGACAGGGTGGGCTGCGTCAGATGGAGCAGCGCCGCCGCCCGGGTGATGTTCTCCTCCCGGGCCACAGTCAAAAAATACTTCAGCGTCCGAAATTCCACCGGGCCGCACCTCCTCTTCTCCCCTACCATATCATGGCCGCAGTGGGGCCGCAAGTGTGATATGTGTGAAATGTATGTCTCAGCATAGAAAACAGGTATTCGCTATTTCTCATTTCAGGCGGTATAATAGGGTCATGTGAGGCGCGGCGTCCGGACTCCGGCTGCCGCAGAGCTGCAACAGGAAAGGATGGTTTCGACCTATGGAATACCGTGTCAACCGCCGCACCGGGGACCGGATCAGCGTCCTGGGCGTGGGCACCAGCGGCCTCCCCGCCGCCGGGGCGAAAGAGGGTGCCGCCACGCTGGAGATGGCCCTGGAGCAGGGGATCAACTACTTCGACCTGGCCACTGCCGACTCCGCCTGCTTCCCCATCTTCGGCGCCGCCCTTGCGGGTGTGCGCAGGCAGGTGCTCTACCAGGTCCACTTCGGCGCCAATTACGCCGCCGGTAAACCTTACAGCTGGACCACGGATCTGGAGACCGTCAAGCGGTCGGTAGCGTGGCAGCTGGAGCAGCTGCGGACGGACTACATCGACTACGGCTTCATCCACTGTATGGACGAGTCCGGCGACTGGCGCCGGTATGTGGACAACGGCGTTCTTCAGTTTCTGGAGGCGCTGAAAGCCCAGGGCGTCGTCCGCCACATCGGCCTCTCCACCCATACGCCGGCCCTGGCCCGGGAGGTGCTGGACACCGGCCTGGCGGACATGATGATGTTCAGCATCAACCCCAGCTACGACTATCAGCACGGCGAGTATGCCAACGGCAGCGCCACGGAGCGGATGGCCCTTTACCGCCGGTGCGAGGCGGAGGGCGTGGGCATCTCCGTGATGAAGGCCTTTGCCGGCGGACAGCTGCTGGATGCTCGTACCTCTCCCTTCGGTCAGGCCCTGACGGAATATCAATGCATCCAGTACGCCCTGGACAAGCCCGGCGTCCTGACGGTGCTGCCCGGTGTCCGAGACCGGGCGGATCTGGAACGGGTCCTGGGCTTTCTGCGGGCTGGGGAGGCGGAGCGGGACTACTCCGTCATCAGCTCCCTCACCCCCAGAGACGCGGAGGGCACCTGCGTCTACTGCAACCACTGCCAGCCCTGCCCCGCCGGCCTGGACGTGGGCCTCATCAACAAGTATTATGACTTGGCCCGTGCGGGGGATGCCTTGGCGGCAGAGCACTACCGGAGCCTGTCTCTGGGTGCGGATGCCTGCATCAGCTGCGGCCACTGTGACCGCCGGTGCCCCTTCCATGTATCCCAGTCGGCGCGGATGCGGGAGATCGCATCCTACTTCCGGCAGGCGTGAGGGCCCTGGCCGTTCCTTGCATCTTTGCCGGCTACATCAATGAGCGGCTGACTGCTGACATCCCCACCGTCCTCCGCTCCGCCACCGCCCTGGTGCCCCTGAAGATGGAGACGCCCGTCCCCTTCACCGGCACCTGGACGGATGCGGAGGCCTGTCTGAAGGAATTCTACTGAGTGCCCTTCACGTATCCATCTCCCAAAATCACCAAGACGGCTGCCAACCCGGCAGCCGTCTTTTTTTCGTTGATTCCCGCCTCCCCCGGAGGTGCGCCGGAATCAGAACTGTTTCAGTTATCTCCGATAGGATAGGGCGGGGGTGCGCGCTCCCGTTTTCACGGGTGTCCCCGCGGCCGGAGCCGCCGGCGGACGGTCAGTCGTCACGTGCCTCGTCCGCCGGCTTCTCCCGCGGGGTCTGCTGTTCCTTTTTCAGGGATTCCAGTCCCAGCCGGATCAATTCCACGGTCGCCTCCGAACGGGTCTGGAACCGGCGCTCAAAGCGGAAATCCTCGATCTGCTGAAACAGCTCATTGTCCACGGATACCGTGTAACGCGGTCTGTCTGTTGCCATCCTTATCACCTCTGGCCCTATTATACACGAGTGAACCACCGGTGTAAAGAGAGCCGCAGCCCCCTTGACTTCGGTTCAGTGAACCACTATAATAACTTTAATAGGTTCACCAATTCACTTAACCACTATATGGAAAGGAGCTGCGTACATGAACAGAGATCAAAAACGGTTTACCATCTCCGTGACGCCGGAGCTGGCGGCGGAACTGACCGCGGTAAAGCAGAGCAGCTACCCCGGCGTCCCCCGGGACGCGATGTTCCGGGACCTAATCATCCGGGGCCTTGCGGCGTGGGAGAAGCAGTCCGGCAAGAATAGCCAGCCCGTGTGACGGGTGGGGTGCCGGGCCCCATCGAAGCTCCTTCGGCTCTCCCGGCAAACGGCGGCAGACAGAAACAGACAGAAACACGGTGAAAGTCAGAGGCGGCAGGTACGCCCGGTGCGGGCACCCGTGGGCAGCTGCCCGCACCCGCTATCCCATGGAGACAGCAGAACAATTCTGGGCGTTCCTGACCGGGAGCGTCCAAAGCGGTGCAGGGTTCAGTCCGTATGTCATACGGTCGTAACCCGCCGTTCATCGCTCCCCCTGACCGGGAGGAGACGGAACGTGAGCAAAGTAACCATGAGACGGCCGGATGCCCGGGCCATGGCCCAGCTTCTGGCGGAGCAGACGCAGACGGCGGCGGGGCTGATCCTCCGCCTGGCCTGGCGGCAGGGGCTGACCCGGGAGGAGATCCAGCGCCTCACTTGGAACGATGTGGACTTTTCTGCCCATCAGCTCCGGCTGCCGGACCGGACCATCCCGCTGGAGACGGAGACCGAGGACTGCCTGCGCCGGCAGGCGGAGCGCCCCGACCCGCCTACTCCCTTCGTGGTGGTCTCGGACCGCCGCAGGCAGCAGATGCCGCCGGAGTCCATTTCCCGCCTGGCCAGAAAAACTCTGGACCGGGCGGGGCTGGGCGGCATCAGCCTGATGGATCTGCGGCACGACTTCATCATCCGCCATCTGGAATCCCACGATTGGCCCTATGTGGCCCGGATCAGCGGCATCGCCGTCCCCACTCTGTATGCCGTTTTCTCCGACTATCTGCCGGAGGGACGGCAGAAGGACTCCCTCCCTCGGCGGGAGGTAGACGGTTTTTTGATGTGGAAGCTGCTCCAGGCGGAGGGCAGCTCCCCGGTGGGGCTTGCCCTTTGGATGGGTTGGAAGCTGGGGATGCAGGTCCGGGAGATGACAGCCCTGACCTGGGACCAGGTGGATCTGGACCGGGGTCTGGTGCGGCTGCCGGACCGGGACCTGGCCCTGGGCGTCACCCTGCGGCGCCTGCTGCGGGCGGCGGCGGGACGCCGGCGGCCGGGTGAGGACCCGCACGTGCTGCTGACGCCCAACTCCCGGCGGCCCTTGGACCAGCCCCGGCTGTCCAAGATGGTGCGGACCGCCCTGATCCGGGGCGGGATGGAGCACATCAGCCTGGGAGATCTCTGCCGGGAGGAGCGCCGGGAGAGCGAGGACGCCCGGCTGCTGGCCTACGCCGCCGAAAAAGGCACCATCTCCCGGTCGGAGGCCATGTCGCTGCTCGGCCTGTCCAAGGTGGCGGCCTACGAGCGTCTCCGGCAGCTGGCTGAGCGGGGAAAGCTGGTGCGGGTCGGCGGCAAATACTACCCCGCCGGCCAGGTGGTGCCGCCGGAGGAGCAGTATGACGTCATCCGTACATTTCTGGAGCAGTCCGGTCCGGCCTACCGGCAGGATCTGGCGGCGCTCCTGCACGTCGGCGACAGACAGTGTGCCCTGATCCTCAAGCACATGGTGGAGGACGGGCGCCTGGTGCAGGCCGGGCAGCGGTACGCCCTTCCCATTCGGGAGGAGGTTCTGCTGTGAACGGCGCAAAAGGAGAGCGGCCCTCAGGGGCCGCTCTCTTTTTTGGCCCGCGCCGCGGCCGGAGCAGAAATCACGTCCGTGTTATGATGGCGTGACATGGCTGTCCATGCGGTTTGTTCGCCGTTTTTCAATTGGATTAAAAGGTTTGCGAAACGCTGGACACCGGCAGTTTTTTCCCGTAAATTGGCCTTGCGAACGGCGGAAGCGCCCCGCATCCGGCTCTGCGGTTGGTGTAGGCCGACACAAGTTGGTTGGCTAGCCCCCACACGAATCCCAGACCCGCCTGGGGTCTTCCGGCGGACCGCAAATTTTTTGAAGGAGGAGAAATCCCAATGAAGAAGTTCCTTTCTCTGGTGCTTGCTCTGGTGATGACCATGTCTCTGGTCACCGTCAGCGCCGGCGCCAAGGACTTCACGGACGACAGCGAGATCACCTACAAAGAAGCTGTGGATGTGATCTCTGCCCTGGGTGTTGTCGACGGTTATTCCGACGGCGACTTCCGTCCCGATGATGTCCTGACCCGTGGCGCGGCCGCCAAGATCATCTGCAACCTGATCCTGGGCCCCACCACCGCCTCCGCGCTCAGCGCAGGCACCGCTCCCTTTAAGGATGTTCCCGTGACCAACACCTTCGCGGGCTACATCACCTACTGCTCTCAGCAGGGTATCATCAGCGGCTATGCTGACGGCACCTTCCGTCCCACCGGCACCCTGAGCGGCAACGCGTTCATGAAGATGCTGCTGGGCGCTCTGGGCTATGACAGCTCCATCGAGGGCTACACCGGCGCCAACTGGCAGGTCAGCGTCATCAAGCAGGCCAGCGGCATCGGTCTGGACGACGGCAACGACGAGTTCGTGGGCTCCCAGGCTGTGACCCGTCAGGAGGCCGCCCTGTACGCCTTCAACATGCTGCAGGCCACCATGGTCGAGTATGACAAGAAGGACACCATCGTTGTGGGCGACATCACCATCAACACCACTTCCACCCGCAAGGACGTGGAAAACAATACCAACACCGACGGCAACATCGATGGCGAGCGCAACGGCGACGGCCTGATGCAGTTCGGCGAGAAGTATTTCAAGGACCTGGAGAAGGAGGATGCCACCGACATCTTCGGCCATCCCTCCAGCAAGTGGGTCTATGATGGCGACGATGTGGGCACCTATGCCAACGAGGCTGACGCCACTTATGTGGTGGAGGACGACGATATGGACGTCGGCCAGGTGGTCACCAGCTCCAGCTACATGAATTACAGCAGCTCCGAAGCCAAGGATGCCAAGTACTTCCTGAACGGCGATGACAATGAGGTGAAGTCCTCTGAGCTGGTTGCCGTGGGCGATATCGTCGAGGCTTACGAGAATGACAACGGCGATGTGGAGACCGTTGTGGTTTCCCGCTACACTGTTGCCAAGATCGACAAGGTCGATACCGACGTCAGCACCGCTGAGAGCCGCAACGGCGCCTCCGAGGTCCTGACCCTCACCGATCTGGACGGCGACAACAGCAACGACTACTACGACAAGTACGACGATGCCGAGAAGACCCTGCGGGGCTATGCCTCCTCCTATGACGAGGGCACTGTTCTGGCCGTGGCCTTCCGCGACGGCAAGTTCGGCGATGAAGTCCTGGCTTCTTACGAGGCCGAGGCTGTCACCGGCGAAGTCACCGCTTTCCGTGAGGACGAGACCGTCACCATGGACGGCACCAAGTATGAGTTTGCCCGCAGCAAGGATGGCACCGCTGGTTTCGTGGACGGCACCACCAAAAACTTTGACTTCGACAAGGAGTACACCATCTACCTGACCGCCGACGGCTATGTTATCGGTGTGGAGGGCGCCGCTGGTGCGGACCTGAACGACGTGTACTATGTGACCGGCGTTTACTGCGAGGAGAGCCGTTACAATGCCAACAAGTTTACCTGGTACGCCCAGGCCGTGTCCCTGGCGGATGGTTCTGCCTCTGACATCGAGCTGGATGAAACTGATGCGGACAATGCACTGAAGTCTATCATTGATGATGCGAGTAAGGATGCGTTTACTGATGTCAAGGGACTGTATACCTTTGATGATGACATTGCCACTGCTTGGGACGGGGACAGAGACTATACCGTCTATGGCATCGATGAGGATGATGGTCTGGACACCAGTCTGAAGAATGCTCTGGCTATGGACGACACCAAGTTCTCCACCAGCGGCGGTAGCAGCAAGACCTTCTATGTGGACGAGAACACTCAGTACCTCGGCGTGGATGATTATGCCGATGATATCGACACCGTCTATGCCATGGGCGGCATGAAGGCCGGCACCTCTGGTAATGTCATCGTGATTGCTGACCAGGATGAGGACCGCGATGCCCTGTATGTGATTCTGGTTGACAGCAGCGCTTCCGTTGGCTCCGCCGACATCCTGTACGCCGCCGGCAGCAGCACCGACAAGGTGGGCACCGACAAGTACGTCCGCGAGTTCTGGTCCATGGAGGACAACACCAGCGAGGACATCACCATCGATGAAAAGCTGAGTGCCCATGGCTTCTATGAGGTGGACAGCATCGACGAGGACGGCGTCTACACGCTGAAGGACTATGACAAGACCGCTTCTTCTATCGATGAGGATTCCGACGGCATCGTCGTAGAGGATCTGGCGCTGGACAACACGGACCAGATCTATCGCAACGCTCTGAGCGGCTCCATCGATAACGTCAAGTTCGACGATGTCAGCATCGCCAACGCCACCATCATCGATGGCCGCAGCAACTCCGACCGGAACGACTCCGTGTATGACCGCGAGATCAACAGCATCTCCCGTCTGGAGGCCGCTCTGGATGCCGTGAGAGACGAGGATCTGGAGACCAAGGGCACTGTGGAGATCGATCTGTACGTGAAGGACGGCGAGATCACCTTCATCTGCGTCACCGACGTGGGCGGCGTTGCCAAAGACGACGGTGAGCAGGAAAGCGGCGAGCTGGACCTGACCGGTGTGGAGAATTTCGTCTGCAACAGCAATATCGTTACTGTTGACCTGGTCGGCACCGGAAAGATTCCCGCTAACTATCCTGTTACTGTGACTCTGATGAAGGCCAACAGCACCGAGGGCGATGCGGAAGTCGGCTCCAAGGAGCATGTAAACGAGACTGCCTATGAGGTTAATGATTGGAACAACCTGGGACAAATCGCGATCCAGGAAAGTGGTAATTACTATGTAATTATCACCATCGAAAATGAAGACGGCAGAGTTGTGGATGAGTTCACTTCCAACACTGTCCGCTTCGTCTACACTGCCCAGCCGTAAGGCAAATAGTTTCTTTCAAGTAACTTGTTGCGCAAGAAAGCCCCCGCTCGTAAGAGCGGGGGCTTTCCCTGTTTCCATCACATCCAGGCCAGTAGTGCTGAACATCGTCCTCCAGCCCCGCGTATTGGCCCGCAGCTTTCAAAAAGGTCTCTCCAGGAGTTGAAGGAGATCCTGTCTGCTCAGATAACTTTTCCCTCTTCCCCATGGGTGCCGGTCTTCCGGCGCTCATTTTTTTGTAAAATACAGCCAGATTCAAGACAAAAGTAAAAAAATATATTATGATAGATTGAAAGGGGGGTTCCAAATTCTGGAAGACAGGCTGCGCAGCTTCCCCACGCAATGGAAGATGTCGAATTTTCTGAGAGATGTCGTTTTTTCAGGCTTTGCTGTTTTTCGTCGTACAATCTTCTCATCGCAAATTTCGAGGAGGTGCTCTCCATGGACACGATCATCCGGGAAACGCTGCGCCCCTTTGGCATTACGCGCAATTACCGCGGTTACCCGCAGACGGTCCGCGCCATTGCTCTGGTCCTGGAAGACGAATCCCGCCTGCTCAATGTCACCGAAGAGATCTATGAAGTCGTGGCCCTGCAGACCCGGTGCCATCCCTCCAACGTGGAGCGGAACATCCGGACTGTCGTTCTCTGCGCGTGGCATACAAACCGACCGCTTCTGGTCAAAATGGCGGGATTTACGCTGACGGCTCCGCCCCGCGCCTCCCAGTTTATTGATATCATTGCCTCCTACATCCAGCGGGAAGTTTTGAGTGACCCCAACCGCCGTGTGCTGATCTGATGCCCCTCGCCTGTCTGTTCCGGGATTTGGTACCGACGGCCCATCTGCGGCCCCCCGTGCGGCAGGGATTCCCGCGTCTGCTGATGCAGCGGAATTCCTGCTCTGCGCTGGCGGAAGTGCCGCCGCGGCGGCCTGCCGGAACAGCCGGCAAATCGCCCGCTCCCCTCTCCCCGGCCAACGAATCCGGCACAGGCGGCCGCCCCATTCCGCGGGGCGGCCGCCTGTCAGTCTCTCACTCTATTTCTGGCCGGTGATCAGCGCCAGCCGGGTCTCCACGGTGTCCAGCTGCTTCTTCACATTGCCCACGATATCCGCACCCACGATGTTTCCCTCGCCGTCCACGATATATGTAGTGGGATAGGTGGAAATATCCGCAACGAAGTCCTTGTAGAAATCGCCCTCCGGATCCGGAGAGATATTGTGATAGGTCACGCCCTTTTCCTTCAAAATCTCCCGGGCCGTGTCCAGCTGCTCCCGGCTCTCGCCGGAGTCGGTACCCACACCGATGAGGTTGATGTTTCGCTCTTTGAAATCCTGATACAGCTCCTCCAGTTCAGGCATCTCGGCGATGCAGGAACCGCAGCCATTGTTCCAGAAATTGACGATGGTGGCGTCATAGTCGGCGAAAATGTCGCTGGAGATCTCATCGCCCGCAATGTCCACCTCGGAAAATTCCGGGAAAGGTGTCTTGGACACCAGGGCGTCCTCTTCACCGGAGCTGCAGCCGGTCAATGCGGCGGTCATCAGTACCGCCGACAGCAATAGGATCAGAACACGTTTCATGTGGCAGTCTCCTTCTTCTCTTGTATTGTTTTGATTGAAAATACCCTGGTGATGGCCCCATGGGGGCAGGCAGCCGCACAGTCCCCGCAGCGGATGCACTCAGCATGGTTGGGCGTCCTGAACACATCCACATCCATTCTGCACGCATGACTGCACGCCCCGCAGGCGGTGCACCGGCCCGAGTCCACCTGCAGGCGGCAGATGGAAATTCTGTTGCACAGCCCGTAAAAGGCCCCCAGCGGGCACAGCCACTTGCAGAAAGGCCGGTAGAAAAACACCGCCAGCAGAGCTGTCCCCAGCAGGATGCAGCTCTTCCAGGTAAATAGTCCGCCCAGGCCGGCCCGGATGCCGGCATCGGCCAGCGCCAGCGGGATGCCGCCCTCCAGGATGCCGGCGGGGCAGATATACTTGCAGAAGAACGGGTCGCCCATTCCCACCTCGTTGACCACCGTCATAGGCAGGACAATGACGAAGAGCGCCAGAATCCCGTATTTCAGATAGGTCAAGATGCGGACCCTCCTGGTGCTGAACTTTTTTGCAGGGATTTTGTGAAGCAGCTCCTGGAACCATCCGAACGGGCACAGAAAGCCGCACACCACCCGCCCCAGCAGCGCGCCTGCGAAAATGAGGAATCCCACCACATACCATGCAAACTGGAACTTGGAGGAGCCGATCACCGCCTGAAGCGCCCCGATGGGGCACGAAGCTGCCGCGGCCGGACAGGAGTAGCAATTCAGCCCGGGGACGCAGACGGCCTTCAGGCCGGTCCTGGAGATCCTTCCATGCAGGAAGTTCATCAAAAAGGGGTTGGAAGCCAGCGCGGCCCCCAGCTGGATCTTCCAGCGATGCTTGTTTTCAGCCAATGCCCACACACTCCAAACACAGGTTGACGCCCTTGTGCAGGACCATGTCCGCTTCCCCGCGCCACAGCCCCAGTCCAATCATCAGCAGGGCGGCTGCCAGACAACAGAACGTGATCTTTCTCATATCAGCCCATAGCCGCCATAGCGGCGCCGCCCTCTGCCGCCGTCCCAGACTGGAACGCGGCGTTCCGGCTCATCTCCACAAAGGCGGCCGCGGACGCAGGCAGCTCCTCTGCGTCCACGGCGGAATACCATGCAGAGAGGAATGTTCCGTTCACATACCAGGAGGCGACGTTTGGCATCTCCCCGTCCTCCACCATGCTTCTGTTGCTGCCCACAGCTGCTGCCAGAGAGTCGTTGTAGAGGATGACGGGGAAGGGTGCATCGGCAAACATCTCGCTGCCGGTTCCGCTTTTGGTGCAGGCCAGGATTTCCGCCCCATTCTCCGCAACGCCCCCATATCCCTCCGCCAGTGCGTTATAGAAGACCTGCGTCCCCTCCGCTTCCGGGTCCAGGAAGGCAAAGAACACCACATCCCCCAGCTGTTCCCGGGTAAACGCCTCTCCGGACAGGGTGGTCGTGGCAAAGTCGCCCACCATGTTGCTCTCTGTTTTGCTGGCGGCGGGAACGCTGTTCTCCTCATAATAGGCATCCACCCACGCCTGATCGACCCAGCCCTTATCCAGGGCGTCCTCGATGGTAAGCGTACCAGCCTCGATGGATTGTTCCACGTCCTCCTGACTGGGCCGCTTCTCTCCGCAGGCCGCCAGGGACAGGGCCATGGCAGCGGCCAGACCCAGCACGGCCAGCTTCCGTTTGTTCTTGCATCGCTTCATAAAAAACCTCCTTGCCGCACCTGCGGCGGATTTTGGACAGGAGGCATTGTAGCATGGAAAACGTAAATTTCCTGTCAAGGCGGTCTTGATGGAAATTTTATCTGGATGTGCTATAATAGCCGCACATGGAAAAGGGCGGTGAGTGGGATGCGGATTTTGGTGGTGGAGGATGAGCGTCTCCTGTGCGACGGGATCGCGGAGGATCTGAGACTGGAAAAATACACGGTGGATTGCTGCTACAATGGCGCTGCGGCCTGTGAGCGGCTGTTTGTGGAACCCTATGATCTGGTGGTCCTGGATCTGAACCTGCCAGGCATGGATGGGCTGGAGCTGCTCCGGCACATCCGGACGGAACAGCCGGAGCTGCGGGTGCTGATTCTTTCCGCCCGGTCACAGCTCTCAGACAAGGTGGCAGGGCTGGATCTGGGCGCGGACGATTACCTGACCAAGCCGTTCGCCCTGGAGGAATTGGAGGCCCGGGTGCGGACGCTGCTGCGCCGGGAATTTCGTCAGCGGGAGTCCCTTGTACAGGTGGGCGCGCTGACCCTAAACACCGTGACCCGGGAGGTCTCCGGCCGTGGGGAACCCCTTCCCCTGACGCCCCGGGAATTTGCCATCCTGGAGCATCTGATGCTTCACCGGGGATGCTGGATCAGCCAGGAGGAGCTGATGGAGCATATCTGGGAGGCGGATGCCAACCCCTTCAGCAACGCCGTGCGGATGCACATCTCCTCGCTCCGGAAAAAACTGCGGAAGCGGCTGGGCCATGATCCGATTCAGACCAAGGTAGGCCGGGGCTATCGCCTGGCCGGAGAGGAGACGGCATGAGGAAACCGATGTCCCTGCGCCTGCGGGTCACTCTGCTCTGCGCAGCCCTGCTGACGCTCTGCTGCCTCCTGCTCACTGTGACTAACAATTTTTCGGCCATCCGGATGGCCGACGCCATTCAGGCGGTGCCGCTTCTTCCGGCGCAGCGCGCAGAGCTGGAAGACAGTGTCAGCCTGCCCATGGCGGAACTGCATATCAGCGATACGATCCAGCAGGCTCAGGGGGCGTTCCACATGCAGAGCCTGCTGGCCATGGTTGCCATCCTGGCGTTGGGCCTGTTCCTCATATACCGGCTGGTTGGAAAAGCCCTTGCTCCGTTGGACACACTCACTTGCCGGATCCGGGAGCGGACGGCTGCGGATCTGGCGCAGCCCGTTGAGATCCCCGACAGCGGGGATGAGGCGGCCGCACTGGCCCTGGCGTTCAATCAGATGTCCCAGCGGCTGAACCAGGTCTTCGTCATGCAGAGGAACTTCTCCCGCAGCGCGGCCCATGAATTCCGCACACCGCTGGCAGTCCTGAAGACCCGAATCGGCCTGTTCCGCAAAAAGCAGGACTTCCGCCCCCAGGCCACACTGGAGCTGCTCCAGATCGTCGAGGGGGAGGTGGACCGCTTGTCCGCCATGGTGAGCGAACTCTTGGAGCTGACCAATCTGGAGCGGGCATCCCGCGGAGAGCGGCTCTCCTCCGGCCAGCTGATCCGGAGCGCCGCGGACCAGGCCGCCCCCCAGGCGGAAGCGCGGAGCATCACCATTTTGGTGGATGCCGCGCCCTGTACCCTGGCCGGAAATGCAGAGCTGCTCCGGCAGGCGGTATGCAATCTGGTGGAAAATGCCGTCAAGTACAGCCCGGCCGGCAGCGTTGTACACATCGCGGGCCACCGGGATGGGGAATGGTTCCAAATCGTGGTTGCCGACCAGGGACCCGGCATCCCGGAATCGCTCCGCCAGCGGATTTTCGAGCCCTTTTTCCGGGTGGATGATTCCCGCTCCCGACAGCTGGGCGGTGCCGGACTTGGTCTGGCACTGGTGCGGGCCATCGCGGAGTTCCACGGCGGCGCTGTTTATGTGGAAAAATCCCGGGGAGCGGGAAGCCGATTCGTCCTGAAGCTGCCATGCGAACAGGATCCTCCGCCGGATTGAGATACAAACTGACGTCTTTTGTCAGACGGGATCGGCGGAAACGCCTCGCGGCAGTTATTTTCATGCCCCTGGCTGTGGGCAAGCTGCCTTTCCGTGCGCCGCCCCCTGGGGCTCAGCTTTTGGGCGGAAGACGCTCTGCGGAGGGAACCGCCGTCCGGAAGCCTGCCACCGACACGTGGCGGGGCAGTCTGCGTACAACGTTTGAAGATATCAGCGTCTCTGCAAACGCAATTCCCGTTGCCTCTCCATACAGCCCTGTAATCTGTGCGCCACTTACAGCAGGAAAGCACCTGAAATCTAAAGATTTCAGGTGCTTTTTGCTTCTCAGCGGACAGTGCGCATCTGTTTTGGGCTTCGCACATCAAGTTTCCTGCGGATAGCAGCAGCGAAGCCCGCATGACGCCCGCATCTCTCCAGGAAAAATGTGCTTCCGGCACACGCAATTCTCCAATCGGCCCCTTAATAAATGCTGACAGTTCGAAAGGATGTATACCTCCAGATCCGTCAGTTGGTCTGCCGGGCTGTTTTCCCCGTGATGGGCTCCTGACTTATGATTGATGCGGCCCATGACGATCTTTGCCATGCCGCTGACCCTTGCGTATTCCGCGATCTGCACCGCAGGAGCCGTCCCGTACACCATGGAAATCTGCGCCCCCTGCTGCTCCGCCAAGTGCAGATTGCAGCGCAGTTGCTTTATATTCCCTGTGGTAAAGAAATTTTGCAGGACCTGTTTGGTCTGGCGTTTCCGACAGACTTTTCCCACCCGAAGAAGCCTCTCCACATCCCGATGCTTGGTATGCCGGCACCCCTGGGTGTTGTTGTGCGCCGCTTCATCCACCAGGACAGTTGGAATCTGGTCAATATCAACCCTCCCGGAGTTGAATGCCGCGGTATTCGTTTTTCTTATTCAGCAAGACCTCCCGTCCGTTCAGCAGGGACAATGTATCCGGTCTTACATGCGGGGCTCCACATAGCCCACCACCAGATCAGCGCCCTCTTTCTGCGCCTGATGCGCCGCTTACGACAGGGCATACGTTTTGCTCACGCCGGCCGCATAGCCAAAAGGGATTTTTAGCCTCCCCGGAGGATCCTCCGCTTCCGGATCGTGTGGGAAATTCGCGCATTCATTGTTTGTCCGTCCCCTATGTACTCACCCTCCCACAACTCGTCATAGAATCAATACCTTGTCCCGTTATCGTATCACGCGTAATACTACCAAACCGTGAATAATGGCGTCATGATCGGAAGATAGAATTGGGGCGCTCCCACCAGCAGGAAAACGAGCGCCAGAATCATTTGGCGCTCGTTTCATAACTGTGTGTATCGTCCCATCCCAAAATCCGTTTGGCCATCAGATAGATTCCCGGCTTGTAAAGGACCAGAACCACATCCAAGGCAGGACTCCGGCGTATAAAGTCCGTAATCGCTTGGCCGGCAATATAGATTGCTTCTTCTCGTGGGATGTGATATTCTCCCGAAAAAATAAGTGGAAACGCAATGCTTTTGCATCCGCTGGTCACTGCCCTTGTCATGGCGCGGCGGTAGCAGTCTGCCAGCAGTAACCGCTCTCGCTCCGCGCCTCCAAACCAGCCAGGTCCGGCCACGTGAATAATATAGCGGGCCGGCAGCCCAAAGGACGGCGTCATCACAGAATGTCCGATAGGACAATGGCCATGACGTCGGCAAGCCTCCTCCAGCTTTGCACTATCCGCTGCGGCGAAAATTGCCTCACAGATCCCCGGCGTACGCTTCAGTTCTGTGTTTGCAGCATTTACAATGGCATCCGTGGCAATATTTACGATATTTCCCATCCAAAGATGATACGGCATAGGTCTTCCTCCTTTACAGCAGAGCACCGCATACCAGATACCCCAAAGCGGAAATTCCGCTGGCACACAGCGCATACGGAATCTGAGACAACGCATGATCCATGTTCTCGATCTTACAGCAGCTGGATGTCAATACCGTGGCATCGGAATAGAAGCAGGCATGGCTGCCGAGCGTGGCGCCCGAGACAATCGCCCCCATGACCAGGAGCAGATTTGTGCCGATGCTCTCCGCCAGCGGCAGCAGGATTGGCGCAACGATGGCCGGAATCCCCCACACGCTGCCTGTACTGAAATTCAGGATCGCCACCACCAGAAATGTCACCAGAGGGAAGATCACGGCATTGACATGGGGCTGCACCAGGGTAATGATGTAATCGGCAATCCCGATATCGGTCATTGCCTCCTGCATGACAAACGCAAAGAAGATGATGGCCACCGTGGGAATCATGTTGCAAAAGCCGTGCATCGCCAGATCACAGAACCTGGAAAAGCTCATTTTGCCTCTGGGAATATAGAGTACAAAGCACACTGCAATCGCAGCAACCACGGCCAGAAACAGCTCTCCGGAAATGATTGCCAAGATAATCAACACGCCCACCGGCAGGATAAAGTCCATGAGGCTGCCCTGTGTCTGAAATTCCGACTCATCCTCCTCGTTGAGCGGTGCGCTCTCCGGCGAATAGACCTTGCCGGTCTCCTGAAGGCGGCGGTAAGCGGTCCGCATCCGCCCCAGCTTGGGAACAACGCCAACGATAAACAGCGGCACGATGATAACCGCTGCGATGGCGTAAAAGGCAAAGGGGATCACGTGATAGAATGTCTCTATCGCCGTTCCATAGCCCAGCTCCGCAATCCCCGGCTGCGTGAAAAATAGCCCGGAAAAGAAGATTGCCCAGGTAGAGAACGGCAGAATGGCACACACCGGCGCGCCGGTGGAATCGATGATGTAAGACAGGGCCTCCCGGGGCACACGGCGTTGGTCGGTCAGTTTTTTCATGCAGGTGCTCAGTGTCATGATATTCAAATAGTCATCCACAAAAATAAGAATCCCCATGATCCAGGTGACCATCATGGTGGACCTTGGCCCCCGGCAGAGCTTTCCAAGCGCCCTTGTAAATCCCAGTGTTCCATGGGATTCTCCCAACAGCGTAATGAGGCTGCCGAACAACGCGCACACCAAAAAGACCCATTGGTGCGAATAATCTGTCGCCACGCGGAAAAAAGCATCCATCCAGTCGGTGGCGATGTGAGACAGTGCATACACTCCCTCGGACGGGATCCGTGCAGCGCTGGTAATCACATAGGTCAGCAGAGTTCCAAAGATCAACGGTTCCAGAGTCCGCTTTGTTTTCAGCGCAAAGGCAATGACGAACAGGACAGGGATCAGTGTCCATATTCCATATTCCATGAGTACAACCTCGTTTCTACCACAGTCGCATTTATTGGAGTGCTTCTGGTGCCCGCTAAAGTCATAATAGAGCACTTCCGATGAAGATAGTGTTAGTTTCCCGGCTCTGGGATAAGGAATATATTAAGAACACCATTTGATTGAAATGACAAAATGATAGGCCGGCATTCCAGTCGATGGAATGCCGGCCTCTACTGTACAGCGGATATTCCTTTCCGGGCATTTTCTGAGTCCGGAATGTCCCCTGCGCAATTCATCAGCTGCCAGTTTATTTGCCACGCTCCAGATAGTCTGCCGCAAACTGCGCATACAGTGCGGCCCCCCTCTGCAGCACCGGCTCATGGACTGTATAGCGGTCGTTGTGGTTCCCCACCGTCATACCGAGTTCCTCATTTCTCGTTCCAAGAAAACCGAACACCGCTGGAATCTTATCGGCAAAGAAAGCAAAATCCTCACTGCCCATCATCTGGGGAAGTTCTTTCAAACACGCTTCCCCATAGAGTTTCACAGCTGCGTCATGGGCGATTTTATTCAATTCTTCATCATCGTTATAAAGAGAGTTTGCATAGTAATCATATTCAACCGTGGCAGTCGCGCCAAAAGCCTTGGCTGTGTTTTCAGCAATCCGCCGCAGCCCCTCTTCAATCTTCATACGGAATTCTGCGTTATAAGTCCGGGTGGTTCCAAACAGTTCCGCATGGTTTGCAATAATATTATACCGCTGTCCGGCGTGCATCTCTCCGATATTTACTACCAGCGGGTTTAAGGGGTCGTTCGTTCTGGAGACAAATGACTGGATATTGCTGACAATCGCTGCGGCAGCCAAAAGTGCGTCCACACCCAGATGTGGCTGTGTCCCATGGGCGGAAACGCCATCTACCTTGATTACAAAGTTATCCACACTGGCCATGCGGGGCCCCGCCTGCACATTGATGTATGGCTCCTCCAGTGTCGCCCACACGTGCTGGCCCATAATGGCATCCACGCCATCAAGGATACCCGCTTCAACATAGTATTCCGCACCGTGGCAGGTCTCCTCCGCAGCCTGGAAAATCAGTTTGACGTTGCCTTGCAATTCGTCTTTCGTCTCCATCAGCATCTTTGCCGCACCGAGAAGCATGGAGATATGGCAGTCATGGCCGCAGGCATGCATGACGCCCTTATTTCGGCTTGCAAAGGGCAGGCCTGTCTTTTCCTCTACCGGCAAGGCATCAATATCCGCCCGGAGAGCCACAGTTCTGCACGCCTTTTCGGCCTTTCCCCCCCGCAGCATCGCACATAATCCGGTATGGTCCGGGAAGCGTTGGATCTCGGTATAGCCCATTTTCTGAAGCTCTGCCGCAATATGCTCTGTGGTCTGGACTTCCTCGAGGCTCAGTTCCGGGTTCTGGTGGCACCATCTGCGCTGTTCCACAATGTAATCCAATGCCTGTTCAGCCAGTTCTTTATAGTTCATAACAGTCCTCCTATTTCTGAAGAAGCATCTCCAAAATCAAATCATCACATTTAGAGGAACCCTCATTCCCAAGCCGCACGAAATTTCTGATCGTTTCTTCCGGGTCTGTTTCTACAATTCCATCTGTCGCTTTCACGCTTTCACTCCGAAGGGCCATAGCGGCACATTGGAAGGCGGCAAAGACACAGGTGCTGATCTTCAAGGCGCAGTCTGCCTTGGCACCGTCACAGAGCATTCCGCTCACATTCCCAAACATATTGTTTACAGCAAATCCGATCTGCTCCAGCGTGCCTCCTTGTAGATACACCAAGCCGCAGGCTGCGGCGGCAGCGGCAATGGTCGCCCCGCAGAGCCCGGAGAGCGGTCCGAAATCCGCGTGGATATGAATCGCCATCAGGTTGCTCAGCGTGACAGCGCGAAACGTTCTCTCTTCATCAATACCAAGACTCTTCGCGGCAGACAAGATGGGAACTGTTGCGGTAATGCCCTGATTGCCGGATCCGGAATTTGTGATGACCGGGGCATTGGCTCCCGCCATTCTGGCGTCCACCCCGCTGGCAGTCATGGCTACGGCATCCATGACAACATCGTGCCCCATCAGCCCCGCTTCCTGATTGTTCCGGATACCATGGCCGATATTCAGTCCGTAATCACCCGCTGCGCCCAGCTGCGCGATATGCCCATTGACTTCGATGGCCTCTTGGATCATGTGTAAATCATCCTGTCGGCGATCCATCGTCTCCACAAATTCATAGATCGTCCGGATATTCAGCGTCCTGCTGATCTGCTCCGGCGTGATATCCGTTTCCATCGTCTGCCCGGGCAGCTCACAGCCCACCCTCTGGTGGTCCCGCTCCACAAGGATCACATTGGTATGCGCTCCCTTAATAATGGCGCGGGACTGGTGTTCTTTATTCACCAGTTCAACTTCCACATACAGCTTGTCCGGATCAAACGCCCTTCTCACGTCCACATATCCATTTTCCACAAGATGGGCCGCTCTTTCAATGTCTTCCGGGCGGGCGTCATCCACAACCCGGAGCTGGCGGTCCACCGCCCCGCACACAGCACCCAAAGCAGCTGCATAATTTATTCCAGTATAGTTCGTTCCGGGTATCCCCGCAGACATCGCGTTCTTGATGATATTCGCGCTGGCCCTGACCTTGATATGCTCCAGCTCTCCATCCAACTGCTCTCGGGCAATGGCGGCTGTCAGCGCAATCGCGGCAGGCTCTGTGCAGCCGGTGGCCAGCATCATCTCATGATTCAATATTTGACAAATCAGTTTCCGATTCATAGCGATACGCTCCTATTCTATGATCCCAACCAACATTTGATTCTACAAAAGCGGAACACTTCGTGTCCCGCTTTTGTAGATGATATGGCCTTTACAATCAGAACATTTTGGCAAATACGCTTGCAATGATAACGGACGTGATCGTCACAGTGGTAAAGCCGCCGACAATCATGGGCGGGAACATCTTGCTCATCAGATATTCCTTTTCCTCCGGGGTCTCCGCCAGAGCGTTGCAGGTGTTTTCAGTGATAATTGCATTGGGCGGGAACCCATACAGGGCAGTCAATGCGGTGGCAAAGGCCAGCAGGAACGGGATCTTCAGTATTTTTGCGCTGACGAAGCACAATACCGCCATGCCAGCAACACCGACAACAATCAGAATGACCATCGGCCCGATGATGCTGCCCAGCATCTGGGGCGTGCAATCCTTCAGGCCGTCAAAGATATACATCATCAGAGCGAACATGACAATGCCATAGGAATTGCTTTTATTCAGTGCGTTCTCATCCAGAAAACCAATGCTGGTGAAAATAATGCCCAGAACCAGCGCATACACAGCGCCGCTGATCGTCATGTTCAGGCCGGGGATGACAACTCTTCCCAGCTGTGTGGCCAGCCAGGCCACGAATCCCAGCTTGCCCAGCATCACCACAACAGAATTCCACTTGGCAGGCGTGGGGGGCAGCAGTTTCTTGCGCGGACTCTCGGTGGTTTCCAGCTTTCCGTTGACTGCATCTACCGCATTTGAAACGCCGGCAACCGACACACCGCCGTTCCGGTATTCTTTCAGGAGCTTTTTGCCCTCCAGCTGGAGGCAGACCGCCGTAAGCGGATACCCCGCGAACCCCTGGACGCAGTACATGGCGATAGCAAACACAGCCGCTTCCTTGAGGCCGGCAGCATTGGCCGCCTCCATCATCGTCGTTGCAGCCACGATGCCTCCGGTGAGAGGAGGCAGTCCCGCGACAACAAAGCTGCGGTCCATGAGCAGGGGGCAGACGAACAGTGCCAGGACGCACATACCCGCAAGTCCCGCAAGGCAGACCACAATGGTCTTCCACTGCTCCAGCAGCTGCTTGATGCTGATCACGGTGCCCATGTGCGTAATCAGCAGATAGATACCGATTGTGCTGCCAAAGGGAATCAGTACGGCGTCGCTGATCAGCGTAGTGGGAAGGACTGTCCAGTAGCCCACCAGAATGATAGCGGCAGTTACGAATACCGATGGAATCCATGCTTTTGTTGCCGTGGAAACGACCTCGCCAATGATGTACACTGCAGCGCAGAGCACAAACGCTAGTGCAAAGTTATACATGTCTTTTCCCCCTCTTTACTTATTCAGCACATATTTCGGCGGCAGAACTGCCTCCTTTCATGGTTTTGCATTCTCCCACCCAATATGAGTCTGACCAATTACTGTGCGTTGAAATCCATTGCCACCTGCGCATAGAGCATGGCGCCCTTCAAAAGCTGTGCCTCATCCACGCAGAAATTGCCGGAATGGTTTGGCCAAACGGCTCCGCAGGCCTCGTTTCCGGTTCCCAGCAGTGCGATTGCTCCCGGCACCCTCTGCATGAAGTAGGAGAAGTCTTCGCCGCCGGTGGTAGCCGGATTGGATGCGAGGCAATTCTCACCCAGGACAGCAACCGCGGATTTTTGGGCGATGGAAACCACCGCCTCATCATTGACAGTGGGCGGCACGATGCGCAGGTACTCCAGCTCTGCCTCAGCGCGGTAAGCCTCGGCTGTGCCTTTGATAACTCTTTCCATCCGTTCCTCAAAGGTTTCCCACACCTCATTGCTGAAGCAGCGGGTGGTTCCTGTCATATAGCTGTTCTCCGCCACTACATTCCAACGGGTGCCCGCCTGGATCGTCCCTACGGTAACGACCGCCGGGTCCATAGGCGAGATCTCCCGGCTGACGACGGACTGCAGGTTATTGATGATGGCAGCCGTTACAACAGCTGCGTCCACACCCCGCTCCGGCTGTGCGCCGTGGCACCCCTTTCCCTTCACAGTGATATGGAATTCGTCTGCCGACGCCATCCGGGGGCCGGCTTCCAGAGAAACCATGCCGGACTTCACATCTGTCCACACATGAATGGCAAAACATGCGTCCACGCCGTCCAAAGCGCCCTGCTCAACCATGGACTTGGCACCCAGAGCTACCTCCTCCGCAGGCTGGAAAGCCAGTTTTACCGTGCCGCACAGTTCTTCTTTCATGTCATGAAGGATGCGGGTGGCGGTCAGGAGCATCGCAATATGGCAGTCATGGCCGCAGGCATGCATAATGCCCTCGTTTGTGCTCGCATAAGGCGCCCCGGTGGTTTCCTGAACCGTCAAGGCATCCATATCTCCGCGAAGCAAAATGGTCTTGCCGGGCTTTGCGCCTTGAATGGTGACCAGCACACCCGTCTCCAGCCCACAGGGCCGCCAGGAAACGCCTATCTCGTCCAGCGCCTCTTTGATTGCCTTGCTGGTGTGATATTCCTTGGTGCTGACTTCAGGATGCTGATGGAAATAGCGGCGCTTTTCGATCAGATACTCTCCGTATTGGGCGGCGACCTCTTGCACATTCATAACAATTCTCCTTTTCTCGCGAATTTTTTCGCTTTAAATGGTTAAATCATTTTGAACTTTCCAAATCTGATTACTTCAGGAATTCCAGAGCAATAGAAACCAAGGTCCTGATGCCTGCCGGCATAACATCCTCCCGAACCGCACACTTGGGATTGTGCAGGGGCGCCAGCTCTCCCTCGTGTCCTGCATAAAGCATCAGATAGGCGCTGGGGATACCACCCAGCTTTCCATAGAAGCTGAAATCCTCACTGAAAGGCATTGGATCGGGCATGGGGACCACCGCGTCCTCACCCAATTCCTTTCGGACCGCGTCAGCGGCAAGATCCATCAGCTCTTTGTCATTGAAAGCGCTGGGATATCCGTCGGCATAGTGAATATGTACTGTATTTCCGGAGGCGGCCTCGATACCTTTTGCAATTGCCTGGACCTGTTCCTTAATCACGCTTCGCACACTTTCCGAATACGCTCTGGTCACGCCGCCAAACTTGACCTCCGCCGGGATCACATTGGGCGCGTCGCCGCCATGGATGCTCCCCAGGGAGAATACTGCCATCTCCATAGGGTCCACCCGGCGGGCGACGATCTGCTGCATCATCACGATCATCTGGGCGGCAGCCAGCACGGGGTCCGTTGTATTCTGCGGCTGAGAGCCATGTCCCCCTCTGCCGGAGACGGTGAAGTCGAACAGGTCCACGGAAGTTGTTATGGGCCCGATGTGGAACCCAACCTGTCCTGCCCGGTGGGCGTCCGGCAGCACATGCATTCCATAGATCGCGTCCACATGGGGGTTTTCCAGCACGCCTTTTTCCACAAGCTCCTTGGCGCCGCCAGGTAATGTATCTTCGCTATGCTGGAATATCAGCTTGACACAGCCCGCAAAACGCTCTCTCATTCCGCACAGGATCTTGGCCGCGCCCAGCATCATGGATGCATGCATATCGTGGCCGCAGGCGTGCATAATCCCCGGATTCTCACTGGTATACGGCAGTCCGGTTTCCTCCTGCACGGGCAATGCGTCGATATCGCAGCGCAGTGCCACGCAACGGCCCGGGCCTCTGGCTCCATGGATCAACGCTACAACGGCGGTTGGTACAGGCCGTTCGATTGCATCAACCCCGTATTCCTCCAGCTTCTTTCGAATCAGGGCCGATGTCCTTACCTCGTTTCTTCCAATCTCAGGATGGCGGTGAATATCCCTGCGAATCTCTACCATCTCCGGGAAATATTCCTCCGCTCTTTCTTTTATCGTACTCGTCTCAAATTTCCTCCTTCCTGCATGGCTTCCGGAAGCCATTGTTTGTTCAGCATGGTTTCTATGTTTGCGAAGCAAACATAGAAACAGGGATCCCTGTTTCCGACAATACGATATTGCTTTAACTATACTTTATCTATAATAATCCTAAACCACAAAGTATATCAAGTCAATATTTTTCTCCTGACTTTTCCTGACTCCAGCATTTTGAGCACTTCCTTGTTAGAGTCGGAGACCATATCTATAATAATCCTAAACCACAAAGTATATCAAGTCAATATTTTTCTCCTGACTTTTCCTGACTCCAGCATTTTGAGCACTTCCTTGTTAGAGTCGGAGACCATTTTCCGGGTCTTGTTGAACGCATCATGCTTCTTGTCTGCCTTGACGACGGCCGCTTGTCTGGAGGTGTGCCCTTATCCCAAAAATATCCTATATCCTATCGGCGGAAAGCCAGAAGCGCACTGACACAGGCGGCAAATTTCCGCATGGCGAAAGTGCTCTGACGCCCGATCAGATACTCAATGCAGAATGTAGTTGCAATATCCGCTCATCGTACGTCCATCCAGCGCACGTTTCCAGGCGGTCAGGCCCATTGGTCTTGCTGCGGTCTGCATTGGTGCAAATGATCTCTGCCCCACCGCGCCCTGTGACGGCGTAAAAGCCCGCAGAACTTATTTTATACCACGGTATAGGAGTCCCGTACGGTGGCGCCCGGCACAGATGTCAATGATCTGCTGCCAGATACGGCGCTCACTGGTCCGAATGGAATTACCTCCGCTCCAGCGGTTTTGAAGGAGCCGATGCTGAAAGTAGTCCTACCCTGCCTGAGGCGTTCATCACCCAAGGCAAAGTTCTTGGTTCATTACTCTTTCAGTTCACTGGTGGCCCAAATGCGGATGTGGGCGGCCCGCAGCGATGGTCCAGGTTGTAAAAGCGGGCTTCCCTCGTTTTGGTCTTTCTATCCATCGCTCCGTAGAGCGTGCTTGTTACATTTTTTGCAACAACTCCTTTGTCCTGCAATTCGCCTTTCTGGACGATATTAGGTTCCTTTCTGAGAATGGCTTGGAATGGCGAGAAGGAAGATAAGCTCTTACTCTTAAGTTCACGAACGTGATATTATAAGAAATAGTATTTGCATTCGCCCCGCAAAAAGCCGTTGCACCGTGAAAAGCCTTGAGAATACTGAATTTTTTGCCTTTTAGGACACTGGAAAACACACTGATTTTCGGTGCTGTGGTGCCCAAATTCCTTGCGGCGATATAAAACCACACAAGCAAATGTAAAGAAAAATCAGAATTATCGAGGGTAAAAGCACTCCCTGCTTTTGCCCTCTTGACTGCCGCACGAACAGAAGCATTCGTACTTGTCAGCGGCGGGCGGGTCCCGTGCATCTTGACTATTGACAAGCGGGAATGGTTCTGCTGTCTCAGGATTTATGCAGACCTCAAAAAAGCGGCAGGCCACTGCGGGCAGAACTCTGCGGCGAAGTTCTGTCCCAGACTGTCCAGGGCATTCAAACCGCCCTTCATGCAGCACTGAATAAAGCGGTGGAGGAAAACGGATTTTCTGTAATCCCTCAGATGGGTGTAAGCTGTCATCTGCCAAACCCAAAGAAATGAAAGTGCTGATCCCGAGGAAAGCCAGCACCTGCTGATTCAGGCCGGGGAAGACGGCTGCTACGAGCTTCTGCTGCTGGAACTTGCCACTGGTCTGCGCCAGGGGAGAGCCTGGCACTCCAATGGGATGACCTGAATTTCCGCACCGGCACCCTGCGGGTGGTGTGTCAAATTCACCGGGTCAAAGGAGAACTGGTGGTGTCCCCGCCCAAGGCAGGTAACCGGACAGTGCTCCTTCCTGCCCTGGTGCTGCGTGTGCTCAAGGCCTGCAAGAAGGCCGACCATCCCCGGTGGATGTTCCCCTCCCCGTTAAGGAGGACTCTCCGCTGGACCCAGCCGCCGTCCGGAAGCGGCTCCAGACAGTGCTGGAGCGGGCGGAGTACAACCGGCTGCACTTCCACGGTCTGCGGCATACCTTCGCCACTACAGCCCTGCAGAACGGCGTGCATGTGAGGACCGTGTCCAGCATGCCGGGCCACTACGACACAGGCTTCACCCTCCGCACCTATCCCCACACTGCGAAGCAGAAGCAGGACGAGGCTGCTCAAACCATGGGCGCCTTTATGGAGCAAGTCATGTAAAAAGAAACGGCAAGGAAAAGAGAAAGCGCACCGGGTAGGAAGCAAAACTTCCTGTCCGGTGCGCTTCAAACCTTTTCGGACATTTCCGGATGCGGGGCAGACGGTTGACCCACATTTTTCCTCACGCAAAAAATGCAAATCCGCAACAAAAAAACACCTGAAATCCGAAGATTTCAGGTGTTTCGTGGAGCTGCTGGGCGGATTCGAACCGCCGACCTCATCCTTACCAAGTCCGGTTTGGTATTTTTTCTAATCTTTTTTAATTGTTTCCAGCATTTTCCGCTCGAATCAATATGCTTTCTGTCACTCTTTGGTTGTGCTGTCTCCGTACATTCCACCGCTGTCTGTGGCTGGTTATGTGGTCAAACCTCAGTTCACGCATTCACCCGCTTAAGATAAAACTCGCTCTTCGCAACCTTGGTCATGAAGTCATACTCCAACCTCGTCGCTTTTGCGGGTGAAATATTATACCGCTTGAACACAGAACAGAAGTACGAGAAGAACTCCTGGTCTTCCTCTATCATCAGTGCAGCCCAGACATCTTCCGCACCATATACCTCCTTTTTTCAGTTCAGCCATGCGGTCATATTCCATGTCAGTCGCTCCTTTCAAAGTCCTCAATCAATAACTGTGCGGCATCCTCCCAAACGACAAGCCGGCATGGCTTGCACCAAATTCGCGGATGTAGTATGTCACCAATTCGCTCGTTTCTGCCTTAAATAGCAGAACCCCGTCATATCCATTTTCAATGGAAACAGACACTACATACGCCAAGAAGGCTTTCGCAATTCAAATATATTTCTACGGTCTTCCCTCTGCGCGAAGAAGATTTGAGTTGCTGTGGTCCGCACTTTCAACATAGATGTCCTCGGCAGCAAAACTTCTGCCGTCAACAATATACGCCATCAGGCCAAGCAACTCGTCAGTATCAGTGCTGCGAAATGCAGCTTTATCAGGCATCTCCAGGGCTACTTTGCTGGTCCACTGTGTTTTCCAGTTAGCCGTAGCATGCACATTATCGGGCATGGCCACAGAAATATGTACAGGCATTTTGTCGCCTTCTGTATCCAGAACAAATAAATTCAGCACGGCATCGCCCTCCTGCCTTTCCAAAACAAACCTGCAATTATTTCTTGATTGTCTTTTGAAAGCTGCCTTTGCAGGACTTTTCTTTATATCAAGAATACCACAGGACGAGGCAAAAAAAGAATTCCTTTCTGCAAATTCGATATATTCCCGAAAAAGTCTTGGATACCGCGCCCCCACGCAGGAAATGCGATGCAGAATCAAGGAAACAGAATTGACAGCCACAGCTCAGGCATCTTTGTCACATACTTTCCTCCGGTCATGGCAATAGTCCGGTAAATACACCTATGTCGCTTATATAGCCGATGCCTGCTGTATACACAATCGTCTGTCCTGCGCCGGTGCATTGATGCCTATCTGTCTTTCATATGGTGGTTACCGAAAATAAAACACAGGCTGGCAGGACTACTCAGTCTGTTTTTTACTGTCCTATCTTACAACAGGTCCCCGTGTTTTCTTATGAGGCTATTGGCGAAATGCTGACACTTGCCCGCACCACCGACATCCGCATGAATATTGCCCACATCAAGGTCACGGGCAGAGTAATAACTGGGGAAAAGGCAGCACGCTTTCAGAGCTGATAGATGCCGGACTGAAAAGGGCTGAATCTCTCCCTGAACACCTATCCCTGCATTGGCTGGTTACACCCAGTTGTTTCAGATATTTCCCACCAGCGTTTGGGATGCGGGTGGTAAACAAATGCTGAAAAATTTCTCCAATCCTGACTATCGGACAGATGTGATTGAACAGATAAATTGCGGTGTCTTCGGCGGATTGTGTGTTACTAACTTCAATTCGCAAAGTAAACTTGTTAAAAACAACGCATCTAAAATCCGATGCGTTGTTTTCGTTTCGCTATTTTCAATTAACTTTTATATTTTTGTGAAATGCTGTCCCAATATTCTGCTGTTTCATTATAACAATTAACATATTGGTCAATAATGTCATAAAAAACCAAAAAATATGTCATCCAATCGCTTTGTGATGGTGAAAGAATATGCGTTGTTGGGTTATCTACTGTTGGGGTCATAATCTGTGAAAAGGCATTGCAAAGATTTGTTAATGAATTATAAAAATCTTCATACTCTTCTGGGTAAATGTCTTTATGTTCATCCCATAATTCAATTAGTTCATCCATACAATCTTGAACAAGTATCATGCGGGATTTTGCCGCATTAACCTTCTTTACAAAATTCTCATCATTGAATAGGTTATAAAGTGCGGCTTTTGGATTAAGAAAATTGCCGTCATTTAATGTATATTGATTTGTTTCTGAATCATGTTTTTCCAATATGGTATTATTCCATACTTTACATATTAGTTGAAATCTTTCATAAGAAAAATTTGCGTCAGTTTCTACTATGTTTAAGATAAGTTCCACATTATCTATATATTTTCTCTGTATGGTTTTTCGATAAGCAAAAGTAGATATTAGGGCAATAATTATTAACAAAATTATTGTCAAAAGCATTATGTATGGTTTTTTTAGCTTAGATATAACACTCGTTGTCATTTCAAATCGCCCTTTCCTCATACTCCACCTAAAATTTCTTCTATCTTGGGTTTGATGCCATCCTCACATTCTGCATAAAGCCGCATAATTTCAACTAATGTAAAGATGCCAAAGTTAAACCCAACATAAAGAACAATGTAACCAAGGGCCTGCGGAATAAAGTTTTTCAATGCCACAGGCAGGGATTTTGCCTCAAATTTCTGTCCTTCCGGCAACATCGTATATAGCTGGAAGAACAAATATCCGAACAGGACGCAAACGATATGGAAGGCAATCACGCTGAACTTCGTGCTTTTGAAATCTTCGATGTTCCAAAAGTCCTTTAGCTGTCTGTAATCCTCTTCGATTTCCGGTCTTAGTTCATAGGTCTTAACAATCGCTCTTGCGGATTTGGTTAGGTCAGTAGAAACAAACACAAAGTAATTGTCCGCCTTTATATCCCAAACCACACAGGCGTTCATATCAACATCTTCTGCTGGCTTGTCACTCTGCCACATTGGGCCGATGCCTTTCACCAATGCAATTTTTTGATATATCCGCTTTTTGTTGGGATGATCTTCCCACTTGTTCGCCGCCTTTGCGATCTGGACAGCATACTTGTATGCGTCCATGTTTTTTCTAAGTGGAATATAGGTATCAGTTTTATGAGTGGTCTTTACCAAGTTGATAATATCTCTGGAAATAAATCCACGGTCATTGATTAAGATGTCTCCCTCATGCAGAACTTTTGTAACTTTCATGAGCGCCCTTGCAATTTCAATTTCCGGGCAACTCATAGGAAAACGACAGCTTCTTCAATAATTCCAGTGTCTTTATAAAGTCCACGGACAGTAAGCATGGTGTATCCCCTTGTGGGTTCGCCGTGCTTATTTCTTCCAATGGCAGAAAACTCATAATTCGGATTATCAAGGTTCACTTCCAATGGTGTACTATCCATAATATGAATATGAGGAGCCACATCAAGTTGCGGGAGAATTTGCTGTTGAACTGTACGGCGATAGGAACCAACCAACTCATATCCGGTGTACTTTCCAATCAGAAACCGGAGACCGCTTTCACGCATAAGCCCGTTATATGTCCCGTCAGGGTCATACAAACTATAACCGAGTTCAGCAAGCGTTCGGTGGTCTGTAATAGCAAACGGAATGTCAGAAAGGCTACTATGTATTTTCATTTTGGCCGCTATCGCAGAAGCCCAGATCAGCTCAAACGAAACCGTCTTGTTGTGCCCACGCCTATCAGGGATACCAGCGTTCAAGCAATCCAGAACTCCATGCTTGTTCATAGAGAGAATGATTTCATCCACGAGATTGGACGTACTCAAAGCAGCGGCATCCAGTTTGCCTTTTCTAACCATAGCCAGAACGGACTCTTTGTTATTCCTGCAAACACGGACCATAATAGCACCCCCTTCTCCTTGTCTACTATTAGTATAACATACGGACGCTATTCTTGTCAATACTAACAGTATAATTTTCCTTCACCAAATGTATATTTTCTCAGGGGTAAAATAGAATGGAGGTGATTTTTATGGCTGGAAACCACATCGGAACCCAAATTAAAACCCTGCGGCTGTCCAGAAATATCACACAGGAAGAATTTGCCAGCAGGATAAACGTAGCGAAGTCTACTGTTGCGGCCTACGAAAACGGTTCCCGGCTTCCATCTTATGATGTACTTGTAAGAATAGCCGACCTATTCCATGTGACAACGGACAACCTTCTTGGCCGCAGTAGCGTATATGTCATGGACGTAAGTGGCCTGACAGCAAAACAGCGAAATTCCATACAGGATGTAGTAACAACGTATAAGGAATATAACAGATTGTACAGGGCACATAGTTCTGGCGATGTAGATGCAATTTATGACGGTAAATAGCTAAAGTGGAATTTTCTAAAAGAAACCCTTTCTTAAAGAAAGGGTTTCTTTATTTATGCAGGAATAGTCTCTATATACTTTATATCGCTAATCCAAAAGATGGTTCTAGCATCTCTGTCATCTATATTAGCAATCATTATACAGCTATCGTCGTGTGATATATATTGTCCAGCAAAACTATCTTTAACATCTTTAAGAATAATCTGTATGAACTGTGTCTCAGAGAACAAATCATTAAGAACACTATTATATAAGCTAATTTTTGCTTCTTTTACAAGAAATTTTTCAAATTTATTGCTTGTTCTTACTAACCATAAAAGTAAAGAAAAAACTATTCCAAATACAAATTCTAACAAAATGGCAGGCCAAATTTCTACTTGATAATTTAATAAGGATAAGACTATATTAGCAAGGGCGGCCAGAAAAAAACTTATTACACAGCTATTTATGTGCATGGAATTATTATCTTCCATCTTTTTGTGTAACAGCGTATTAAATATATATAAAGATAAATAGCCAGGAATATAGTATTGCAGTATTTGCGGAATAAAATCTATCAAATCATTCATCTTTTTCCCCTTCGTCTTTTTCACGTTCTGCTTGTTGGTCTGTTATAGTGGGGCCTGATTTACTATTCTTTGATGCTAAAATGTCTCTAATTTTTTCATAATCTTCTTCTGGTGCAACTGCGTGCATTGATATAGCGTTATATATATGTTTACCAGAAACCTTCCTTTTTCCTTCAATTTTTCCCTTTGAGATATTTTGTTTATCTGACATAAGTTCTTCCTCCTTCGCTTTTATGCCAATATTATACATAAAATAGCGAAAGAGTAAAGGCCGCCTACTTACTTTTAGAAGTTATATTCTCAATGAGTTTACTTTGCGAATTGAAGGTTACTAACGGCGGCGCTTCCAGTTGCAGATCATTCAGTGTCCAGACCCGACTTTTGATCAAAAAGTCCTAATGGAGATCAGCAAAATGCTCAAGTTGCCACCATTGAAGCCGCTATTCAAATAATGGAGCGTTTCGGTAGCAATGTCATGATGTTTTACCTTTTACAGAACATGGATGAACCGCAAACTCTTTTGCTCTATCCCCACTCAATGATTATATCTGATGGGGCGCCGACCAGCATGCATAACCACCCCCGCTGAATGGGCGCTTTCAGCGAAATTCTTGAGATGTTTGTTCAAAAGGAGTATCAAATGTTGCCTGGAAGCCGCTGCGCAAAAAATGACCTCCATATCGGCCACTGTTATATAAGTTAAACGTTATCCGATTAAGGGCCGCAGAAAGAAACAGCTTATTTCGTACAAATTGGGGGGAAACAGCTTAAAAAGGGAAAACTAAGAACCGAGGTATTCGCCCCGGTTCTTAACTTAATAATATTGTGGACTATGCCCATTTCTTTTTACTTTTCTTAAAATTTATACTTGTTACGCAGATACGTGGTATCCAGGGCTGTGGGACGTGCATTTTTCCCTCTCTGGAAACAGAGCACTGCGACTCCGGCAAGATAGGGAACCATTCCCAGCAGTTCCGGAGAGAGGCCAATGGTATTGGCCACCTGGAGTTTCATCTGCAGAGCGTCAAAAAGCCCCAAGAGCAAAGCGGTACCCAAGATTCCACCGGGGGCCCATTTACCCATCTTCACGGCAATCACTGCCATCATGCCCTTACCGCTGATCATCCCGTCAAAGAAACGATCTAACTGGCCCAGGGACATATATGCACCCGCAATACCGCACAGGACGCCGCAGATCAACACACCGCTGTAACGCAGCCGCCAGACGTTAATACCCGCCGTCTCCACCGTCTTGGGGTCATCCCCCACCGCTTGGACCCGCAGGCCGTATGTAGTGCGAAAAATCACATACCAAGAGACCACGCCCAGCAATACGCCCACATAAATGAGGGGAGAGAGCTGGGAGAGGAACCCGCCTACTATCGGGAGCCCAGCCAGAATATCGGTTGTCTGCAGGGCTGTTACATTGGGGGAATAGGTAGAGCCGAAAATGGAGATACAGAGGAACCGGGCAATGCCGTTGCAGAGCATTGTCAGGCCCAAGCCGCTGATAGCGTGCATACCACCGAACTCCACACACACCAAGGCGTGGATCCCGCTGGCAACAAGGCCCGCCAACATACCCATCAGCACACCGATCCAGGGATTGCCGGTCAAGTATGAACCCAGCACCGCGGCAAAGGCGCCGCTAACCATCATACCTTCTGCTCCCAAATTCAGTACGCCCACCCGCTCACAGTACATATTGCCCATACCGGCAATAAACATAGGGGCGCTCAGGCGGATTACCGATAGAGCAAATGCCAATACCAGAGACTCAACCATATGCTTTCTCCTTTCCCGTCCGTCGGTTAAAGAGATAGCGGACGATGTAGTTACTGGCCACAAAGAGAATCAAGGACCCCTGAATAACAGAGATAATCTCATTGGAGATCCCCACTTGGGCCTGCATAGTCAAAGAGCCATTGCGCAGAGCACCGAACGCAATGCTTCCTACCACAGCGAGGATGGGATTGGAGCCGCACAACAGGGCCACCGGAATTCCATCGTATCCAAAGCCCGGAGAAAAATCCGTATATAGGCAGTGGTAGTTGCCAAGGACCTCCAAAGCACCGCCAATCCCGGCCAAAGCGCCGCTGATGAGCAGGGCTAAACTGGTATACTTCTTCACCGGAACTCCTGCATAGAAGGCTGCGTCCCGGTTCAGGCCCACTGCCCGCATCTCATATCCCGCAACGGTTCTGGAGAAATACCACTGCAGAACAACTGCCGCCACCAGGGCAAAGACAATGGCGATAGTCATACGGTAGGGCGGTCCGATGAGATAGGGCAGCTCTGCCGTCTCCAGAATCTTTCGTGAGGAGGGAACCAAGGCATTATCGGACTTGAAAAAATCCAGCACAAAATACTGGAGGATATAGCTCGCCACATTGTTGAGCAGCAGTAAAATCACCAGTAGATCCACCCCCCGACGCACATGCATCACCGCGGGGAAAAGGATATAAAGCATCCCGAATACCGCCCCTGCCGACAAGCACACAGCAATGTGCAAGGGCGCAGGTAGTCCGGGGATCAGTGCCCCAGCCAGAGTGGCTCCAATGGCGCCAAGCGCCAACTGGCCTTCTGCGCCAATATTGAAGGAGTTACCTTTCATGGACACAATAATGGCAAACGATGCAAAGGAGATGGGCACGGACTTCTTGATGGTGTTCATCAAGGCTGCCGGTGAACCGAAGGCCCCATCCAGCAAGGCCATATAAGCCGCCAGCGGGTTCTTTCCCATCAGCAGAATCCAGATGGAACTGAACAGGAACGACAGCAGCAAAAGAAGAAATGGAATTGCAGCATCCACGACTGTCTTCCGGGAAGGCTTTTTCAGGGTGATCACACTCCGTTTCACGACTCCACCTCCTCGGGGCGTCTGCCCACCATCATCAGGCCAATCTGTTCCCTGGTGGTACTCTTGGCATCCACGATCCCTACTAGCCGGCCGCAGTACATTACCGCAATACGGTCACTGAGCATCAGCACCTCATCCAGTTCCAGGGAGGTCAGCAGTACACTGCCTCCTCGGTTTCTGTGTTCCACCAACGTGTTGTGGATAAACTCAATAGCCCCCACATCCACGCCACGGGTGGGCTGATCCGCTACGATCAGTTCTGGTATTGCTCCCATCTCACGGGCAACAATAATCTTCTGTTGATTACCACCGCTAAGAGTACTTGCACGGCTACTGCGCAGTGGAGGGCGGATATCGAAATCCCGGATCCGTTCCTCCGCCATGGCCCGAATCTTCCGGCCGTCCTGAAGGAACCGCCTGCTAATATATTCACTACGCCGCTGCATTCCCAGCAGCAGGTTCTCCTCAACAGAAAAGTCGAGAATCAACCCGTGACGGTGGCGGTCCTGGGCAATAAACCCGATTCCATTTGCTTTCCGCTCGGCAATGGAGTCACCGGTGATCTCCCGTCCCTGGAAGGCCACACTGCCTTCCTGACAGGGCAGAATTCCTGCCACCACTTCTGTCAGCTCTGTCTGGCCGCTGCCGTCGACGCCGGCAATTCCCAGGATTTCACCGCTGTGGAGGGTAAAGGAAATATTCTGTAAAGCCTGTCGGCCCTCTGCATGGCAGCTTACATGGCTGAGTTGCAACATCACCTTTGAAGTGTCTACTTCCGTCTTGTGCCCGCCCAGGTGGACTTCTCTTCCCACCATATAGGCCGTAAGCTCCGGAATGCTGGTGTCTTCCTTCTTCACGGTAACCACATGCCGTCCCGCCCGTAAAACGGTGATCTCATCGCTGAAGTCCATTACCTCTTCTAGTTTGTGGGTGATGATGAGGATGGTTTTTCCCCGCTCTTTCAACCTCTTGAGAACCATTCCAAGGTCATCAATCTCCTGTGGTGTCAGCACGGCGGTTGGTTCATCCAAAATGATGACGTCCGCCCCACGGTAGAGAGTCTTGACAATCTCCACCCGCTGCTGCATGCCAAGGGATATGTCCTGCACCAGAGCTTTGGGATCAACGGCAATGCCATAATTGCGGCACACTTCATTCACCTGTTCCTCAGCCCGACGTCTGTCATAATGAAACCGGTGCCGGGGTTCATCGCCAAGCACAATATTGTCCGCAACAGATAAGCGCGGAATCAGCATAAAATGCTGATGCACCATGCCAATTCCCTGTCGAATGGCATCCATGGCGGAGCGGAAAGATACCCGCTCCCCTTTGATCAGGATCTCGCCGCCGTCCGGCTGGTAAAGTCCGTAGAGAATGTTCATCAGTGTGGTTTTTCCCGCACCGTTTTCTCCTATAATTGCATGGATTGTACCGCTCTCCACGCAGAGAGAAACTCGATTATTTGCCAGCACTGCAGGAAACTGCTTACTAATCTCCCGCATTTCTACTACGTATCCCACCAGAGTACTCCTCCTCACTGTTCATACCCATCCGCTGCCAAATAAAGCTGAAGATGGCCCTCCTCCCCTAGGAGGAGGGCCAGTTCCCTGTGCTGAAAATCAGGCGTTGATCTCAGCCAGATAGTTGGCCAACTCCTCCTCTGTGGTGGGAGGAACGATTTCGCCGGAAATCAATTTCTGCTCAATTTCTTCCATGGCATCCAGAATCTCCTGAGGAACCAAGTCACCGATGTTGGGGGAAAGTCGGATCCCGGTAGCACCATCGGCAAGTCCGGCCTTCACAATGCCAGAAGGCAGCTGTCCCTCAGTAAACTGCTGACAGACGGTGGCAAAATACTCATCGGTCTTGATGATGTGGGAGGCAATGATTCGGTCAGGGGACAGTTCAAACTGGCCGGTAGCCGCTCCCATGGCGTACTTGCCCTCCTCCAGGCCCTCTACCGCCTGGTACACGCCGTTGGCAGCACCACCGGCAAAAGCCTGGACAATCATTATGCCGCCATTGTACATCTGCAGAGCCAGCTCCTTGGCCTTGGCGATATCGGTGAAGTCACCCACATAGGCCGCAGTGGCCTTACCACCGACGTAGGCAGCACCCGCCTCAAAGCAGTAGCGGCATAACTCCAAGTCGGCAATCCGCTGGCCGCCAATCCAACCCACCTCGGAGGGGCCGCCCAGATACTCACTCATCATCACAGCGAATGCGCCGCCAATGAACCCGGCCGCAGGCTCCTCAAACTGGATGGAGGTGCAGTTGTCATAGCCATCCACCGTACCCTTGTTCAGAACAAAGTGGGTGTCGGGATAGTCCTCCAGAATGGGGGACATGATCTCAGAGACGGTACCGCCCATGATCACCATGTCATATCCCTCGTTGCCGAAGTTGCGGGCGTGGATTTCGTGGTCATTGAACTCGTTGACCTCCACACAGGTGACAGGAATTCCCGTATTCTCGGTGAAGGTCTCCGCCGCCTTCTTCAGCGCATCATTCAGTCCGTTGTCACCAAAAGTACCGGCGGCAATTAGGCCGATTTTCCACTCCTTGTTCCCGGTGTTCCCACCGTTTTCATCCCCATTGTTGGCATTCTGGGTGCAGCCGGCCAAGAGGGAAAAGGCAATTCCCATAGTCAGGACAAGTGCAAGCAAACGTTTCACAGGTAAAGTCCTCCTTCTTATTGCCATTAGAGCATATATTGCTCCAATAACTTCTGATGTACACTGGTCTCCATTCCACACTCCCCATAGAGCTCCTGCAGATAGGCCACCATAAACCGATGGCGCTGAAGGGCCTGAGCACGGGCCTGGGACGTATTCATCAACTCATAAATGTGCAAAAGCTTTTCATAGAAGTGGTTAACGCTGGTGGAGCGGACGGAGTGGTCCTTGTAGCTCTTGCTGTCCAAGTTTTCCCTGGGAGGGATAGTCGGATCCACGATCAGGTTTCCAAGACTAGCTCCCGTGGCAAAGGCCCGGGCAATTCCAATGGCCCCAACCGCGTCCAGACGATCTGCGTCCTGTACAATCTCTCCTTCAGGCGTGGCCATTTTCTTGCGGGACCCCATCCCCTTAAAAGACAAGTCCCGGATGATTTCCTGAATGTGGGCAATCTGTTCTGCAGGGGCGCCGCATCCTTCCAGCCAATGTGCCGCCGCCCGGGGACCGGCCTCCTCATCGCCGCCGTTGAACTTCCAGTCGGCAATGTCGTGGAGCAGCGCGGCTAACGCCACCGTCTGCCTGTCCACAGGAATCGGGGACATCTCCGCCAGGAGCGTCGCCTCGCGGTACACCCGCTGGGTATGGAGCCAGTCATGTCCAGTGGGCTCATCGCTCTGGAGCCGCTGTATGTGGGCGATGGTCTTTTGTACCAGCGGATCCTCCTCCGCTCCCGTCTCACAGAAAGGCCACTTGGAGAGATCCATCCGGCGGTGCTGTACAGCAAAGCGAGGCACACCGCCGGGCGGCACCAGCTGGCCGTGGTGAATCAGGCATAGTCTGTCTAGAATTTTCTGGGGATAGGTGAGGACCGCCTCATAACTGCAATGAACGGAGGCATCCCTCATCTGGCAATCGTGGAAAATGATCTCCGCCCCCTGCTCCACCAAGGTCGTCACCAGGGGCAAATCCTGTACCATATCAGAGGTGTAGGCCACGCGACCGCCGAAAAGCAGACCGCAACTGAATTTACCGTTGATGTGCCGGGTGGGAAACCACCTGGCCTCTATGCCGCCGCACAGATCAAATATCTCGCCCTTCACCGGAGAAACCACATCAAAGTAGTCCTCCAGACAACTGCAGTCCGGATTGGTCAGGCCACCGCTCAAATAACTGTCCCACAGGATTCTTCGGATAGGGGACGGAACAATCAGCTTTACCTTCTTATGCGATACATATTTACTGTACAGAGCAATGGACTCCAATCCCCCAGCGTGATCAAAGTGAATGTGGGTGACAAAAATGGCATCAATGTCCTCCCGCGGCACACCCAGAACCTCCAGACTTTGCCAGGCAGTGGTCCCACAGTCAATCAAAGTCTTGCATCCATTTTCTTCCAGAAGCGCATTGCTGTCCATCTGCCCTGGAATAAATCCGTTGCCAGTCCCCAACATCGTCAGATACATGAGCTTACCTCCTATCCCGTCTTTGTTATCATCATACTGGAAAACGCCGTCAGCAAACAGGACATATGTCTATATTCAATGTTAAATTCCAAGAAAACATCCGCTATTTTTTATGACTTTCATCTTTTTTACCAAAGCCTTTCGAAAAAATAGCGCCGGACAGAAAAACGTGTTCTCGTCCGGCGCTGTTCCCTTTTACTCCAATTCTCCCGCATCACGCAGCAGCCGCCAGTCCGTAACCCGCAGCCGTCTGCCCCCCTCCCGTGAGAGGACACCCTCCTGCTCCAGTTCTGTAATCAAGCGGCTAATATGTCGGGGTGTAACCCCCAAATACTCCGCCAGTTCCTTGTTCTTACAGCAGACCGTCCCGTTCTCATCACAGTTTTGCAGTATCCGCTGGGCAAGAAGCGTTCTGGTGTCATACTGAAGCATCTTAGAATAGTTATACGAGGTATTATAGAGCTTTTCAATCAAATTGTTGCAGATCATGCGGTAAAAGGCCACATTTTCTGAGAGGTAGTTCCGGACATCTCCCAGTGAAAAGCACAGTAACTCCGCTCTAGTCTCCGTCACTACACTGTGCAGGGTGTCGTGTCCCTGTAGAAATTCAATATCCCCAAACATCTGAGGTGGCTTTGCAATGGCCACTGTGACCAGTTTCCCGTTCTCTGATACTGAATAGATTCGCATGGTACCTCGGAGCAGCACAGACACCGACGTCACAGGATCCCCAGAGGACATCACGGTCTCCTCTGCCTCATAAACCGCTATTCTTGTATTCCGCAGCACCTCCGGCTGCATCAAGCTCTCCACTCCCAGGGATGCCGCCGCCCACCGGATCCGCTCTGGGTTGCTGTCTGTCCACATCTTACGGCCTCCTCAATGCATTCCGTCTGGGTTATAGACATTTGTCCTCGAATTATTATAAGAAACAAGGTATGCTCGTGTCAATTCAATATGGAAAGGACCTGGGAAAAATGATTTCTATAATTGACAATCCTTCCCTGGCAGAGACCGGCCGGCAACGGATGCGCTGGTTCATGGAGCAGATGCCCCTGATTGCCTCTCTTAAGGAAACCTATCGGAAAGAACAGCCTTTTCGTGGGCTGAAGGTGGCCATCTGTCTCCATGTCGAGCCCAAAACTGCTTTTTGGATTGACGCAATTCTCACCGGTGGAGCGGAGCACATCTACCTTGTGGGATGTCTTGGAACCACCAAGCCCGACACTGCCGCCTATCTGGCCTCCGATCCCCGCATTACTGTGCTTGCCAAAGAAAAGGACACCCTGGAGGATCACCAACGCTATCTGGAGATGGTGATGGAGCAGCGTCCCAACCTCCTCCTTGATAACGGCGCCAGCCTCATTCTGGCCTATCACAAGAAGCAGCGAGACTGGGTTCCCCTGGGTGCCAACGAAGAAACTCGTACCGGGCGTCTGCTCATCGACGATTCTGGCTACGAGATCCGTTTTCCCGTGATCGTGATTGACGACTCCCCCCTCAAAAAGCTGTTGGAGAACGCAGTGGGTGTAGGCCAATCTGTAGTGGATGGTTTTATGCGATGCACCAGCCTTCTGCTGGGTGGAAAGAGGATTCTGGTCATCGGCTACGGCTGGTGTGGCAGCGGCATAGCCGGAAAGTTCCGCGCTATGGGTGCCCATACCTCTGTCTACGATACCGATCCCGTTTACCTTTTAAAGGCCAAAGTGGACGGCCACCACGTCTCTGAGGATCTCAATGAACTGATCGCACAAGCAGAAGTGATTGTGACCTCCACCGGCCGGTTCCATGTAATCACCAAGGAACACATTCCCTTCTTCTCTGACGGGCTCCTTCTCTCCAATGCCGGACACTTTGGTTTTGAGATTGATACCGGCGACCTCAGAACCGCCGCCGACCGTGTGGAGGCAGTGGGCGCCGGGAAGGAAGCCCTGTGGTTTGGTCAGAAGAAAGTTTTCCTGCTGGAAAACGCCAATCCCCTGAACCTCTCCGCCGGAGACGGTAATCCTATCCCCATCATGGACCTGGGTCTGGGACTCCAGGCCTCCTGCGGCGTGCTGCTAGCCAGTGGAAAGCACAATCTGCACAACGGTGTACAGCCAACTCCCCAGGAAATCGACAGCTTTGTCAGCCGTCAGATGCTCAATTTGTAAGATGCGGATTCTCTTTAAACACGCCCTATTCCTCCCTTGTGCCGATGCCCAGCCCCAAGCAGACATGTGTGTAGGGGTGTCTAACGGCGTGGTTGCCTTCGTGGGGGCCCAACCGCCGGAGGGATTTGATCCTGACCGGCAGATCGACTGCCACGGGGCGCTGTTAATGCCTGGGCTTGTCAACGCCCACACGCACTCCCCTCTGAGCCTTCTCCGGTCCGGCGGCGAGGGATTGCCCCTCCAGAACTGGCTGGAGCAGGTAATCTGGCCCTATGAAGCCCGACACACCGCCGAAAGTTGTTACTGGGGTGCTCTTCTTAATGCAGCCGAGTGCATTCGATCAGGCATCACCTGTGTCTGCGATATGTATATCCACCCACAGTCTGTTGCCAGGGCTATGTCTGAGGCAGGTCTGCGGGCCCTTGTGACCCCTACGGTTACTGACGCTCTTCTGGAGGAAATCCCGAACCTTCTTACCCAAATACTCCATCTCCGGGAACAGTGGGCAAACCATCCTCTAATCCGCATAGGCATCGCCCCGCACGCAGTCTACACTTGTGGAGACAGACTCCTATCCGCTGTCGCCAAGCTAGCGGAGAGATACGACCTGCCCATCCATGTTCACGTCTCGGAGACCGCCCGTGAGCAACAGGACTGTCTCTCCCAGCACGGCGTCACTCCGCTTGCACGTCTGGACAGTTTTGGTCTCATTACCCCCCACACCCTAATGGCTCACTGTGTCTGGCTCTCCTCTTCCGACATTGATCTTGCCGCCCAACGGGGGGCCACAGTGGTTCACTGCCCCCGCAGCAACCTGAAGTTGGGCAGCGGTATTGCACCGGCGGAAGACTTTCTCCGCGCCGGGATATCGGTGGCTTTGGGGACGGACAGCTCCGCCAGCAATAACAGCCAGGACATTCTGGAGGAGATGCGTTTTGCATCTCTTCTCCAAAAGGGAACTCGGGGAGATCCCGCTTTACTCTCCCCGGCCCAAAGTCTCGCCATGGCCACCTCCGCCGCCGGACCGGCCACTGGATTTTCCCTGGGGCACCTAGCTATCCAGGAGCCGGCGGATCTCATTTTAGTCAGCCGCAGGGAGCCTCACTGGCAGCCTGGCCTGAATTCACAGGCAGATCTCCTCTATGCCGCATCCGCATCTGATGTGGTATTGACCATGGTCAACGGCGTCATTCTCTATGAAAACGGCGTTCACAACACCATAGACATGGAGCGGCTCTACCGGACCCTACCCCGTTTTCATCCATCCGTTATGTGACACTTCTTGTCATAGTTTCCTTTTTTGAAATGCCCGCCGCCTGGAAAAGTCCCAGCCGGCGGGTATTTTTCTGCTCTTTCCGTTTTTATTCTGTCAGCTGTCCCCCGGCCCAAAAGAGCTGTATCTGTTTTGTTTTTTGCTGAATCATCAGATAGCCATGCATACACAGCGATTCAGCAGGCAAAATTCCACTGTTTACGGCATAGGAATAGAAAAACAGACAAGATAGATATAGGCAATGTCATTATAAAGTTAAGAACCAGCTTTCCTGGCGGGCTTCCATCGTGTGCTTCAGCAAAAAGCTGCGAGCGAAGCGAGTTGACAATTTACCAAGTGATAATTATGAGAAAGTTTCAAACAGAAGATAATATGCCCGTTTACAGGCGGTGAAGCGCAAGATGCAGGTGAAAGATATCCGATGCGTCTTGAGACGCCTGCCGGTATCAGTCCCTATAAGGGCTTGATCAAGCCACCGACTTAGCCGGCGGCTTTAACTTTTTGGCGTTTTCTCCAAAATTTGCACGAAATAAGCTGCTACTTTCTGCTCTGTTTCTTTTGGAAGCACTTACCTTAATGACCTTGGGGGTGATGTGAAGAAACACTTTTTCATGCTCCCCAATGCGGTGTTTGAGTTAGGGCTCCATGTGTACGAGTTGACCATCTATGCATACCCGTTGCGGTTCTAAGACCGGCGGACCTGGCAGTGTGTGGTCAGCTATCCCACCATCCCAGTCAAGCTGGAGATCCCGGTCAACACCGCAGCCAAGTATGTGGGGCTGCTGGAGGAACAAGATCTCATCGTCACGGAGCGCACTGACGCCATCACGCGGGACGGTCTCAAGCATAACGGTTGTCTCCCGTACACCATTGTGCCGGTCCAAAACGCAATCAACGCGTTTCATGTGTGGCAGTTGTCTGCACTGGAACGGGCTGCGGCTCGACAGCAAGCACAGCGGCAGACAGAGAAGTCTGGTGTGGAGTTCGTTCCATCCGTGAAAAATCAGAGCGCATGGCCACTCCGCTGTGCAGCCTGTGGGGCGCGGTGTACGGCAATGGCAGTGTAGGTAGGTACACGCCCCGCCCAAGTTGCAGAACACGGTGTGCGGGCTGTGCGCCCCAAGCGTGCAGCTTACTCAAAGCAAAACGTGCAGGTGAACCAAGCGGTCAATTTGAGTGCAGGATAACGGCAGGAGGTCGCAAGCGCCCCTCCTGCCGGCCACACCGTCCCACAAAGCGGGGCGAGGCAACGGGCTGCAGGCTTTCGGAGGCGGCAGCCTTAGGTGGTCGGTTTTGGTCAATTCTGGCGTCACAGGTGGCCGGAATGGAGGAAGAAATCCCGCAAGCCCACTGAACTTAAAGGGTCTGGAGATGCACCCTTGGAGGTCACCTCAGGGATATTGTCCCGTTTTTGAGCCGATTTGAGCAATGTCTCAATTTATGAATGTTCTGACAATAAAACGTGGCTCCTGTGGCTATTTTCCATTTCTGTGGTATGGTGTGTTGCTGACAAGGAGGTAGCACACCATACGACTGCCAGGTCCGTTCCAGAGCTTCCCTGATGAAAGTGATGGAACAGTCTCGGGAGTGTGAGGAACAGCTCACCAAACTGCTGGAGGGCGAAGCCACTGTCTGTTGCTGCGGCTCATCAACGCAGGGAACGAGATCGGCAGTACTCTGGCTCTGGAGAATTTCATCCTGGGCTTCCGTCCGGGGACGCGACTGATCCTGGAGGCGCTGGACGGGGACGACAGCAATCTGGTAGAACTGCGCCCAGCGCCCGGTAGCCCGCGCAAGTCCTGCGATGCCAATCAAAGATAAAACCTCGGAGGTGAAAAAGAAATGGCGATGCGCAGGCCATCCGGAGACGGCATGGTACGCAAGCAAAAGCACGGCCGCCGGGAGGGGCACATCGTCGTCGGCCACAAGGAGAACAGCGATCCCATCTTCCGCTACATCCACGCCTATATGCCAAAAGAACTGACCGCCAAACTCCGGCAAAACATCACCGCCTATCAGGGTGTGGATCTCACTGAGAAGTGCAGGATGCGTCTCTCGGAGTGACTGGAGCAGATGGCATCAGTCCCCTCTGCCGGTTGGCTTAGGATCTCCCTGACCAGATCTGCAACGGAGACTTCGCCGCTGCACGGATGGATACAGTCCTGCTCGGCCTGCTCCGTCACCTTAAAGCTCTCCATGCGATCGGAGGCCAGCGCATTATTCAGTTTTCTGCGTTCCTAATGCTTAGTGAGTCAAATCACTGCCGCAAGCAAGATCAGCAACACCAGCAGTCGCATCGCCAGAAGTCCGTATCGTCCTACCGTGCAAAGTCCAACGCGAGATACTCCTCCAGATAAATGCTCTGCTCGGCGATTTCCCCGGAAGCATCCAGACCTACATAGCGGTAATGCCAATGCTCATAGCTGATGCCAGTGATCTCACTTTTCTCGGTGGGATAGCAGAGAATCAAGCTGTATTCTGCAGAGCCGGCCATGAGCTACTGCTGGACAGGCGTGTCCTCCTGCTTCTTATCCAGCAACTGATAGCTCTGATACACAATGTCCACCGCCAGCCCAGCCTGATGTTCTCTGGTATCGGGTCGTGCCACCCAAAACGGCGGCTGCCTTTCCGTCTCTGCTTAAGTATATCCCTGATCCAGATATGAGTAAATCTTCCTTTGAAGCAGTTCGGCCTGCTTGTCCCAGCTGCGGCAAGGGGAGCAGATCAGGGGCCTGTACCCCGCCGCCCGGGTTGCGTCCATCATTTTCTGGATGTGGATAAGTCCCGCTATTGATACTCTGACCATTTTTCAGTTTCATCAGTTCCGGAACAGAAAAATCCTCAGGCAGTGGCTTCTCCCCATTTACCGGAATCAGCTTCCAATTCTCTGCGGTTTCTCCATCAGAGTTGGCGCCTGCACCCGGAAACGCCGGAAGGCCAGGGGTGATGCTGCATTCCTCTCCAGTACTGCCGCCTGACGGTATTGGTAAACCGGCATCATTAGCCTTTGATATCTGCGCTGCCTAGGTGTACTCCAACAGCACAGCCAGAGAAGCGCAACGAGACGCAGGCTGCACCACTTTTGGCCTTTCCGGGACGCAACATAGCATTTCCGTTCAGGGATGTCGGTGTAATCAGTAGGATTGTTTTGGATAGAAGACATATCGGGACATTCCTTTGCTGTTTTCTGTCCACCACCTTACCACACCGTTCCGTTAAACTTCCTTCGTTTTTGCATCAAACTGCCATCACCCAGCGGCATCGTAGGTTTCTGCCGAGTTATTTGCCGCTGGACTTGAGGGCTTCTGGGCTGGATAGTTAAAAAGCAATATCCACCTTCTCCATCAGAATTGTCCAAATTGATGTTATACAAGACAATTGTCTCCGGCAGGGGATCCCTGCATGATCCACGCCTTGGATCTGCACCTGGTTCTCAATCTCAAGGCGGTCCATTAAGGCTTTGCCAATCTCTGAAGCGGTGGTAGAGGGATGTTCCGATATGGCGAAAAACATCTGCAAGGCGACAGTATGGCCGGTATCCGCATCTGGAATAATGGATAAATCTGTCTTTTTTACGCATCAGGGACATCCATTTGCAGGAAAGCAATACCCCGCAGGGCTTCTTTTTTGTAACAATATAGGAGCCCGGCAAAGCCGGACCCCATATATTGAGATATGAATGAAGAGTTAAGCGTGTTTAGCACTTACTGCCGGCTGAGATGGCGGTAGCTTTCCAGACGTTCCTTAGCATCGCTCTCCGCCTTTCTGTACAGGCGCTCTGCCCTTTCAGGAAAGGAGAGCTTCAAGGATGCGTAGCGGTTTTCGCCCATGAGGAACCGCTGAAAGTCACCGGTGGGGGCCTTTGAATCCAGAATGAAGGGATTTTTACCCTCTTCCTTCAAGGCGGGGTTGTAACGGTACAAGTGCCAGTAACCGGCCTCCACGGCTTTCTTCTCCTCCAATTGGCTCAGGCCCATACCTGCCTTGGGACCATGCTCGATGCAGGGACAATAGCAGATGACGAGGGAAGGGCCAGGATAAGCTTCGGCTTCCCGGATGGCCTTTAAGGTCTGAGTGGGATCAGCGCCCATAGCCACTTGGGCTACATACACATAGCCGTAGTTCATAGCCATCAGGCCCAGGTCTTTCTTCTTGGTCTCCTTGCCGCCAGCGGCGAACTTAGCGATGGCGCTGGCCGCAGTGGACTTGGATGCCTGACCGCCGGTATTGGAATATACTTCGGTATCAAGGACCAAGATGTTGATGTCTTTGCCGGAAGCTAGAACATGGTCCAGACCGCCGTAGCCGATATCATAAGCCCAGCCGTCACCGCCGAAGGCCCACACGCTCTTCTTGGTGAGATATTCCTTGTTGTTACGAATGAACACAGCCTCATCACTGTTGTTATCCGCAATGGCTTCCAACAGTGCGTCGCTGACGGCGCGTGAGGCTTCGGGATCATTAGCCCGCTCCAGATAATCCTCACAGGCAGTCTTGACGATGTTCTGTTCCGCCAGAGCAGAGACGTTCAGTTCCAGCTGATGGCGGATAGCGTGCTGTCCCAGCAGGAAGCCATAAGCATATTCGGCATTGTCCTCGAACAGACTCATAGCCCAGGCAGGGCCATGCCCTTTACAGTCGGTGCAGTAGGGAGAGGAAGGGGTAGAGCCACCGTAAGCGGAGGAGCAGCCGGAGGCGTTGGCCACATACATACGGTCACCGAACAACTGACTCACCAGCTTGATATAAGGTGTCTGGCCGCAGCCTGCACAGGCACCGGAGAACTCAAAGTAGGGCTTGGCGAACTGGGACGCCTTCACGTTCTTATTGCTGATAGCATCCTTCTTGATGGACACCTTATCCATAGCATAGGTCCAGTTCTCCGTTTCCTTAAGCTGGCTGTCCAAAGGCTTCATCGTGATGGCGGTATCCTTGGCCAGGCACACGTTCACACAGCTGCCGCAGCCGGTGCAGTCATAGGGAGACACCTGAAGCCGGTAAGTGTACTTGCCGTTCATACCCTTGGCGGGAACAGTGTTAAAGCCGATGGGCTTAACAGCCTCTTCGTCCTCGTTCAACAGGATGGGACGAATGGCGGCGTGGGGGCAGACCAAAGAGCACTGGTTGCACTGAAGACACTTGGCGGCGTCCCATTCCGGCACATCTACAGCGGCGCCCCGCTTTTCAAACTTTGAGGTGCCGGCGGGCCAGGTGCCGTCCTCCAGGCCAAATTTCATCATGGTGGACACTGGCAGGCTGTTGCCCTCCTGGCGGTTCATCACGTCCACCACCTCCTGGATGAAAGCGGGCTTATTTTTCTGGATGGGGGTATCCTCTGCAGTGAGCCACGCAGCGGGGATCTCCACCTTGTGTACCCCATTGAGGCCCTTTTCGATGGAGGCATTATTCATGTCCACAACGGCCTGGCCCTTTTTCTTGAAGTAGGTCCTGTAGATGGCCTCCTGCATCTCGGAGACAGCCTGCTCTACGGGAATCACAGCAGAGAGCTTGAAAAATGCAGCCTGAAGGATGGTGTTGGTACGGTTGCCAAGGCCCAACTCCCGGGCGATGGAGGTGGCATCAATGGTGTAGAAGGCAGCATTCTTTTCCGCCAGTGCCCGTCTCATAGAGGCGGGGAGGTGTGCCTCCAGCTCTGCATCACTCCAGCTGCAGTTCAACAGGAAGGTGCCGCTTTCTTTCAAGTTCTTCACCATATCGTACTTATCCACATAGGACGGAGTATGGCAAGCCACAAAGTCCGCAGACTGGATCAGATAGGGAGAACGGATGGGGGACTTGCCGAAGCGGAGATGGCTCTGGGTCAGGCCGCCGGATTTCTTGGAGTCATAGACGAAATAAGCCTGGCAATAGAGGTCCGTCGCATGGCCGATGATCTTGATGGAGTTTTTGTTGGCACCCACAGTGCCGTCGGAGCCCATACCCCAGAACTCAGCGCTGGTCTGACCGACGGGAGAGGTGTCGATGTCGCAGGTCACAGGCAGGGAGGTGTGAGTCACATCGTCTACGATGCCTATGGTAAAAGCGTTCTTGGGGATCCCTGCTTTCAGGTTTTCGAACACGTCAATAATCTGGCCGGGGGTGGTGTCTTTGGAACTGAGGCCGTAGCGGCCGCCTACGATGTCCATGTCTAGGCCTCTGCTCTTGTAGGTCGAGCAGATGTCCTGATACAGGGGCTCTCCTATAGCACCGGGCTCCTTGGTGCGGTCCAGCACTGCCATACGCTTGCAGGCAGCTGGCACGGCGGCCAGGAAATGCTCAGCAGAGAAGGGACGGTACAGATGAACATTGATGAGGCCGACCTTCTCGCCCTTGGCCATCAGGTAGTCCACAGCTTCCTTGGCGGTCTCGGCTGCGGAACCCATGAGGATGATGACCCGTTCAGCGTCCGAGGCACCATAGTAATTGAAGAGTTTGTATTTCCGGCCAGTGAGCTTGCTGACCTCAGCCATGTAGTGTTCCACAGCGGCGGGAATGGCCTCGACCTTCTGGTTGCAGGCCTCACGGCACTGAAAAAAGATGTCAGGGTTTACGGTGGTGCCGCGGGTGACAGGATGTTCCGGATTCAAGGAGTGCTTGCGGAAAGCCCGCAGGGCGTCCATGTCCACCAAAGGGCGGAGATCCTCATAGTCCCACGCCTCGATCTTCTGGATCTCATGGGAGGTGCGGAAACCGTCAAAGAAATGGAGGAAGGGCATCCGGCAGTGGATAGCGGACAGGTGCGCCACAGCCCCCAGATCCATGACCTCCTGAGGGGTGGAGGCGGCCAGCAGGGAAAAGCCTGTCTGGCGGACGCCCATGACATCACTGTGGTCACCGAAAATGGACAGTGCATGGGAGCTAAGGGTGCGGGCAGACACATGGAACACACCTGGCAGCATCTCGCCGGCGATCTTATACATATTAGGGATCATCAGCAGCAACCCCTGGGAGGCGGTGTAAGTAGTGGTCAGGGCACCGGCCTGCAGGGAACCATGGACCGTACCGGCCGCCCCACCCTCGGACTGCATCTCCACCACCTGTACCGGCTGGCCGAAGAGGTTCTTTTTACCGTTAGCCGCCCAGGCATCCACATGTTCCGCCATGGGAGAGGATGGGGTGATTGGGAAGATGCCAGCCACCTCGGTAAAAGCATAGGATACATATGCCGCCGCCTCATTGCCGTCCATGATCACGATTTTCTTCTTCATATCTATCGTCCTTAAAATCAGCCTTTCTATGCGTTACAGCTCTTTCAGCTTTTTCATATCCAGCACGGCACCTTCTGCCCCCGAACCTGCCAATTTGCAGTAGAGGCCCAGCCAGCCCCGGGTGAATTTGGGCTCCGGCGCCTTCCACGCAGTCTTTCGGGCGGCCAGCTCTTCATCACTGACCAGCACGTTCAAAGAGCGCTGTTCCACGTTGATCACGATCCGGTCCCCGTCCCGGACCAGAGCAATGGGTCCTCCCTCAGAGGCTTCGGGGGAAATGTGGCCTACGAAGCAGCCATTATTCGTACCGGAGAAGCGCCCATCGGTGATCAAGGCAGTGGACAATGCCAAGCCGCGGCCATAGAGATATTTCATGGCCTTATACATTTCCCGCATACCCGGGCCACCCTTAGGCCCCTCGTAACGGATCACAACCACATGCCCTTCATGCACTTCGCCTGCCAGAATAGCCTCTTCAGCATCTTCCTCGCAGTCGAAGCAGATGGCTTCGCCCTCAAAGTGATGTAGGCTCTTGTCAAATGCACCAGGTTTTGTGATGCCTGTGCTGGGGGCCAAGTTGCCTCGCAGCACTGCTACACCGCCGCTATAGCCGAAGGGGTCATCCAGTGTGTGGTTTACCAGACCCGTGGCGGGATAACGATACCTGTGCTCCGCGATGTTTTCCGCCAGCGTTTTCCCCGTAACGGTCATTACATCCGTTTCCAACAGGGACTGAAGATTTTCCAGCAGTCTGGGCATCCCGCCGTCATGATAGAAATCTATCATGTTGTATTTGCAGGCTGGGTTCATTTTCGCAATCTGCGGAGTAGAGTTAGAGAGGTTGTCAAATAGCTGCAGTACATCAATGTCCAGCTCCGCTTCGTGAGCAACGGCTGTCAGATGCATCACCGCATTGGTGGAGCCGCTCATTGCAAGGCAAGCCTTGATGGCGTTGCGGATTGAACCCGGTGTGATGACTTTTCGTACTGTAATATCCCGCTCGACCAGTTCCACGATCTTCATGCCGGTCTCTTCGCCCAGTTGGGACCGGTGAGCAGATGCAGCCGGGGCATTGGCGCCGTCCGGCAGAGTCATGCCCAAGGCTTCCGCCAGACTACACATGGTGTTGGCAGTCCCCAGATAAGAGCAAGAGCCGCAGCCAGGGCAGGCTGTATCCTCCAGAGCCTGATACTCTTGTTCCGTAATCTTGCCGGCGGAAAGCATTCCGTAGGCTTCCGTGGCAGTGGTCTGATCCGACTGACGGCCGTCAAAGACCATGCCGCCCTCCATGGGGCCACCAGGCAGGAAGATGCAGGGGATGTCCAACCGTGCGGCAGCCATCAGCATCCCCGGTACGATCTTGTCACAGGAGCCAAGCAGCACCAAGCCGTCAAACTGGTTGATCTGTGCCATGCTCTCGATAGAACTGGCTACCAATTCCCGGGACGGCAGAATATAATGCATCCCGACATGGCCGTTCGCCATGCCATCGCATCCACCCAGCACGCCAAATTCAATAGGCGTACCTCCGGCCCGGTAAATACCGTCCTTCACCCGTTGGGCCACCTGACGCAGGTTATAGTGACCGGGGACGCACTCGCTCCAAGCGTTGGCGATACCGATCACCGGCCGTTTTAGGTCCTCCGTAGTAAAGCCCATGGCCTTTAAAGTCGCACGATAATACTGGTTTTCATTTCCGGTCAAGATTTTCTTGCTGCGTCCCATCCCTTAACTATCTCCTTTCGTTGCATCTGCAGGTGAGTCCTTGCAAGAAAGAGTGTACTTTGCCAACTCACCCACATCGTGATTCGTGGTCAGCAGTGTCCGACCGTCTTCCAGCACGGTGATCTGAGCTGGAGCCTGCCCCTGGTCCAGTTCTGCCTGCTGCTCTACAAACAGCTTACCGTCATCCCCTGCCTGTAAACGGTACAGAGTGAGCGCTTTTCGCTCTGCTCGGCTGCCTACGATCAACGCAGGTCTCCCCAGGATGGGGCCTGCCCAGAGAACGTGGCCAAACGCAGCAGGGAGGTCCAGAGCTCGGACATAGCTGCCCATTTCTTCCTTGAAAACAGCTACGTTGTTACCGTGGAATCCTTCGATGACCGCCAATTCTTCTCGCCCGTCACCATCCAGGTCCCAGAACTCAATATCACTAGTGGGGATATCCAGCAGTTGCTCCGTGACCCACTGCCCATTTTGCCGTACTGTACGGAAGCAGCCTTCTGTTCCACCAAAGTACAGTTCGTCATAACCATCTGCACCCGGCTTGACCTGCATAGCATGGTGTTTGAAAATCCCGTCCTGCACAGTTTCTAGCTCGATATGCCAAGCATTCGGATCATACTTGCCGATCTTCAAGCTGCCAGGTGTTGACCAGTCATCGCTGCAGGCTTTCTGGCGGCAAAGGATGCCTGCCGCCAGATAGAGCCCATCCGCTTCCCGTAGCAGGGAGATACGATGCACGTAGGGAACCTCTGCCAAAACGTGTTTTTTCACCTTTATACTCCCACCCTGTCTGTGAAGCTCCGTTTTGATAATCTTTGCCGACGCGGAATTAAAGACGGGATAGAATTCCTCGATAGAAAGCATAGCGCTTTCTCCAGGCGCCTGGATAAAGGTCATCACGCCTCCGGGACCATCCGGCAACAGGAAACACTCTTCCGTTTCTGCATCGATCAAAAGCGCTTTTCCTCCTGGGTTTTCCGAAGAAACCACATAGTAGCGCCTGCCATCTACCATAACCTGTGCGGCAGCATATAAAAACGGGATCCCATCTGCCAGGATCGTTTTCTTTACATCAAGCATCAAGTTTTTCACCTCGTACGGAGCATTTGATACTGCCTCACTGTGCCGCGGCATTCCGGATGTGTTCTTGTTCCAGACGGCTGATCTCCGCTACCTTGGGGGCACTGCCGCCACCGGCGAACTCGCAGGGGAGCCAAGTATCCACCAGGGTCTTCGCCAGCTCTGCGCCAATGACTCGCTCTCCCATGCACATGATCTGCGCGTTATTGCTCTTGCGGCTTCGTTCCGCTGAATAGGGGTCGTGGCACACTGCCGCACGGATCCCCGGGACCTTGTTGGCGCAAATGCACATACCGATGCCAGTGCCGCACAGCAGGATGCCCCGCTGGAACCCGCCGGACGCCACAGCATCTGCCACAGTGTACGCCACATTCGGATAAAGCACCGTATTACCTTGGGCAACACCGAAGTCCGTGACTTCGATCTCCGCATGCTTTTCTTTTAGGTGCTCCATAATGATTACTTTCAAACGGTATGCTGCTTCATCACAGCCGATCGCCAGTTTCATGCGCTTTCTCCTTCCAACAGCTCTAACATTCCATCCGCCATAGCCTGCAGCAGGAGGCAGCAGGAGGCAGCTCCGGCGTCCAAAACGCCCCTGGAGCGTTCGCCCAAACGGCTGGAACGTCCGAATTTCGCGACCATGTCCTTTGTGGAATCCCGCCCGCGTTCCGCAGCGGTCTTCATTGTTTTCAACGTATCCGCGAAAGAAGCGGCCTCTTCAGCCCCATGCTTCAACGTATCCATCGCCGGGAAGAGGGTGTCTACCAAAGTCTTGTCACCGACCTGGGCCTCCACGATCCCCTGCAGACCCGTCAGCCCCGCTTCCAGCATGTCCGCAAACAGGGGAAGACCGATATCTTCTGCATCCTCTGCCGCAGCAGCCATATCCATGAAGATTGTGCCGTAAATAGGCCCCATGGAGCCGCCGATTTCAGAAAACAAGATCGTTCCCAGCTGGTCTAAGCCATCGGAAAAGGAGATCTCTTCCGACATTCTCTTTTCAAAGAGAGTAAAGCCCTTCGCCATATTCATCCCATGATCGCCATCACCGATGAGACCATCCACCTCACCTAAAAACGCCTTGTTCTCCCGGATGGCTTTTACCATATGTAAGAGGATAGGCTTTCCGGCTGCGTTTTTAAATGCTTCCATTTCTGCCTCCTGTCACTTCTGCTGCAGGCCAACGGTCCAGGCAGGGGCGTCTAACAAGGTCTTGAGCTCCTCGTCCAGTTTCATTACCGTCAGTGTTGCGCCCATCATATCCAGGGAAGTGAAATAGTTCCCCACATAGGAACGGTGTACTTTGATGCCTTTAGCAGAGAGGATCTTTTCGACTTCATTGTAGAGCACATATAGCTCCATTACCGGAGTCGCGCCTAGGCCGGACACCAGCACCGCAACCTCATCTCCGGCGGCAAAAGGATAGTCCGGGAGCACGATATCCGTCATGCGCTTTGCCATCTGCTCTGCAGATTCTATGGGACAGACTTCCACACCCGGTTCTCCGTGATGGCCGATGCCGACCTCCATAGTCCCCGGCTTGATCTCAAAGTTTGGATTGCCCACAGCAGGCAGGGTGCAAGGAGAAAGCCCAATGCCTACGCTGCGGCAATGGTCGATGGCCTTTTGTGCGCTGGCGATCACCTCGTCCAGGCTGCCGCCAGCCGAAGCCCGAGCGCCGCCGATTTTCCACATGAAGATCTCACCTGCCACGCCCCGACGTTTTTCGGCCTGCTCCTTGGGGGCACTGGCTACATCATCGTTGGCGACAACGGTCTTTACTGTCAGCCCCTGCTTAGCAGCCATTTTTACTGCCATTTTAACATTCAGATTGTCTCCGGAGTAATTCCCGTACAGACAAGCGACGCCCTGCCCGCGATCCGCCGCGTGAAAGGCATCCAGAAATGCAGCGGCAGTGGGGGAGGAACAAATTTCACCCACGGCAGCCGCATCACACATCCCTTCGCCCACATAGCCGATAAAAGCCGGCTTATGGCCGCTGCCGCCACCCGCCACAACGCCGGTGCGTCCCGGCTCCATATGAGCGGATCTCACTACACGGCCATTCTCGCTTCTCTCCACAAGGTCGGAATGCGTTTTCAAAAAGCCTTGCAGCATCTCGTCCACAATATTGTCAGGATCGTTCATGATCCGCTGCATAGCAGTGTCCTCCTTATGCTTATTTTTTCAGGTCCAGGAAGCAGCTGGAGAGACCAGAAACTCCTCTGCCCCTGAGCCGTTTCGCTTGATCAGTTACTCGCTTTTTTCCAGCGCCTTCAAGGCGTGTGCCACAGCGATGAAGCCCTGGTCACGGTGGAGGAATGCTTTTTCAGCCTTGTCACCGCTGTAATCATAGAAGCCCTTTCCGTTCTTCAGGCCGTATTTCCCTTCCTCATAGGCCCTCTTCAGAATGGGAGGAACACCGCCATCATTGCACAGGCTGTCGAACATATAGCTTCCCACATGGTTAAAAATGTCGATGCCGCCGAAATCCATTGTTTCAAAGGGACCCACAACTGCATACCGCATACCCAGGCCATATCTCACGACATTATCCACGTCCTCCAGACTGGCATATCCTTCCTCGACACAGTGGCACGCCTCGCGGACGATGGCATACTGCAGACGGTTGAGGATGAAGCCGGTGGGGTCCTTATACACCCGGACGGGCTTCTGCTCCAGGCTGAGCGCCACATCGTATACGATCTGCAACGCTTCTTCAGAGCTCTTCTCTCCAGCGATGACCTCGACCAGGGGGATCAGGTGGGGCGGATTGACCCAGTGCATCCCGGTAAATCTGGCAGGGTCCTTCACCGCTTTGGCGATTTCCGTAATGGACATCCCGGAAGTGTTCGTGCATATTACAATCTCCGGCCGCACCAGCTCAGACGCCTCGCGCCAGAAAGCGTGGCGCAGTTCCATGTTCTCCACAGTGGACTCCAAAACAAAATCTGCCTGGGAAAAATACTCTTTGGAGGTTGTCATAGTGATGCGCTCTACCAAAGCGGCGGACTCCTCTGCAGTCAGTTCACCGCTCGCCACCTCTGCCTCTTGATTGACGGAAATGACGCCCCGCGCCTTTTCAAGGCTCCTTTCGGCAATATCGTAAAGAATGACCTCATAGCCGTGCTTGGCAAAGATCTGGGCGAAAGAGGAACCCATTACGCCGGCACCGGCTAACAATACCTTGCGGATATCTTTTTGCTGTAACATTGTTGCTTCTCCTTTCTGTAGCCCCAAACCTTAATTCTGTTCCTTGATATTCTGCATGATCTCGAACCGCTCGCCGTTGATCCCCCGGAAGAAGGTCACCAACAGGTCCATATCGCCCAGATTGGGCACGCTGCGGATTTCGGCTTCCTCACAGGTCACCTTGGGATGCTTCAGCAGCTTCTCCTTCACCGCGTGGATATCGTCCACCAGGATGGCAAAGTGGTGGTCTACCTGCAGATACTTTTCCCGGAGCTCTTCGGGGGTGTGGGTGGGGACCCAAAGAAGCTCCAAGGTGAAATTGCCCAGCCGCAACATAGCCAGCCGCTCATGGGCCACTTCTACCACACCGTAATACAGCACCTCAAAGCCAAAGGTCTCCTGATAGAACTGTACGCTCTCCTCGAGATCTGCTACGAAAAAAGCCGTGTGATGGGTGGTCACCACATGATCGCCCACATAGTATTTTTTCTGCATTGCCGATAAGTCCTTTCATTTTTTATCCAAAATATAGTGCAGCGCCCGGAGCAGTTGACCTACCCGGACGCCGCAGGCCGCTTTAAGACATCATCATATTGGGCAGGAACAGGATAATCTGGGGGAAAATCATGCAGATGGCAATGGTCAACAGCATCAGGACGATGTAGGGGAGCGCATGCTTAAAGATGGTAGCCACATCCACAATGTCGCCCAGAACACCTTTGCAGGCGAACACGATGGTGCCGAAGGGCGGCGTGATCTGGCCAATGCAGACGGCCATCACCAGGATAACGCCCCACCAGACTTGGTTGTAGCCCATGGCCTGGATCACCGGCTGGATAATGGGGGTTGTCAGCAGGATGATGGAGTTGCCGTCGATGACGCAGCCCAGAGCCAGGACCAGCAGCAGGAACACGCCGATGAGGGCCCAGTTGGGGAGATTGGCACTGAGGATGCTGGTAGAGACCCACTTCACAGCGCCGCTGACGCTCAGCAGGCGGCTGTACATCTGGGCGGAGACCAACAGCATGAGGATGCCGGCGCTGCCCTTGCTGGTATCCAGCAGGATGGAACCGGTGCTCTTCCAGGTCAGGGAACGCTTGCACAGGGCGATGATGAAGGCACCCAAGCAGCCGATAGCGCTGGCTTCCGTGGGGGTAACATAGCCGCCCCAGATGCCGCCCAGCACTACGATGATCAAGAGCACAATGGGCAGTGCACGCAGGGTGGACTCCAGCTTGCCCTTGGGATCAGGGTCCTCATAGAGAGGCTTGCGGGTCACAGGATCCAGGCCGATGGCAGCGGGATGTCTGGTGCCATAGATCGATGTATAGATGATGAAGATGATGGCCATCAGGATACCAGGCAGAACACCGCCAACGAACAGCTGGCCGATGGACACCTGTGCCACAGTACCGTAAACGATAAAGAACAGGCTGGGTGGGATGATCATGCCCAGATTGGATGAACCGCAGACGATACCGGTCGCAAAGTTCGAGTCATACTTATACTTGCGCATCTCGGGGATTGCTACCTGGCTGAACACGGTGGCAGAGGCCACGCTGACGCCGGTCACGGCCGCGAACACAGCGTTGCCGATAACGGTGGCGGCAGCCAGGCCGCCGGGGACCTTCTCCAGCATCTTGTGGGCCCACTTAAACAAGTCGCCAGCCGAACCAGAGACTGCCATGATGGTGCCCATGAGCATGAAGAGGGGGATCACACAGTATGTATATGTGCGGATAGCGTTGAATGCGGTGGTCGAGAGCACGCTCAGTGCCGTAGAAAGATTGCTGGTGACCAAAAATAGTCCCACAAAGCTCAGGGACATCAGGGTAAACGAAATGTGGACACCAGCAAACACGCAGACGAACAGCAATGCAACGGTGACCAGAGCAATGACAATGCTAGTGTTCATTCCTTCTCGCCCTCCTTTTTCACAGCTTTCACGATCAGCTTAATAAAGTTGTAAATCGCCGCATAGAATGTGAACCATGCGCCGAACAGTGTCAAAACATAGAAGGGGCCCATGGGCATCAGGAACGTGCCCTCGGAGTCAAACTGATTGGTCGCAAAGGATTGGAGAGTCGGCTTGATCATAGCGTAGGCCATGAGCAGGAACAGTACGGTGCCGATACCTTCGGCGATTAGGTCCAGAATGAGCTTCGTTTTGGAGGAAGCCCGCGCATACAAGAATTCAGACCGGGTATGGCCTGCTACGAAAGTCACATAGGGCAGTCCCAGAAACATGGCGACTACCAGCAAGTTACGGACGATCACGGAAGCGCCGTTAAAGGCAGAATGGAGAAAGGTGCGCAGACCCACGTCCGCAGAGGTAATCAGCATCATGGCGATCAGCATGATGCCGCCCAGCAGACATAAGAATTTTGAAATGAGTATCAGAGCATTATTGATTGACTTCAACATTTTCATGGTAAATTTTTTCATCCCTTTCTTTTCTTATACAGAGAGGAAAAAAGCCGCAGACTTGACCTATGCTCAATGAGCCAAGCCTGCGGCGCTTTTAGACATTCCCCGCTATATGCGGCCAGTCAGATTCAGCTATTTTGAGATCAATAATTGAACTGCCAGTCGCGGGGAATGTTAACACCGTTTTCCTTCAGCAGCTCCACATAGCGTTCCAGAATCTTCAAACCAGTGGGGCCAAGCTCGGTAGCGGTATCGGGGATATTGGGCAGGGCGTTCAGCCAGGCAGCCTTCTCTTCATCACTCATCGTCACGATGGTACCGCCGGCCTCCACAAAAGTATCGTATGCCTTGGAACGGCACTCGTTGGTGTACTCCAAGTGATACTGCTCCAGCTCCTTGCTGACTTCCAGGATGATGTCCTGCACCTCAGTGGGGAGAGAGTTCCACTTCGTCAGGTTCACGGTCAGCACCTCACCCATGGTGGAATCCAGACCGATGTCCGTCGCGTATTTGCAGATGTCCTGATAGTTTGCCTTCACAGCCCAGTGAGGAGCAGCGAACTGGCCGCTGATCAGGCCGGTCTGCAGGGAGGTGTATCCATCGCCCATGTTGGACTGGATGCCAACAGCGCCGGTGTTCTCCAGCCACAGCAGGTTACGGCCGGAGCCTCCAATCTTCTTGCCGCTCAAGTCAGAGAACTTCTCAATGGGAGTAGAGGAGAATATCTCATAGGAGTCCAGGACCATCTTAGCCAACAGCTTCTGGTTGTACTGGGTCTCGAAGGAGGTCACCAGCTCATCAGAGAACTCCTCATACAGCTGGTCGGACACCTTCTGGAGCAGGGCGTTGTCACCAGTGCAGAAGGGGAGGTAGATGCTGTACTGATGATAGGGAAGCTGGCCGGAAACAGGGGAGACAGTGATAACGCACAGATCCAGCAGGCCATCCTGCGTGGCGGTCACTGTTTCAGACAGGCCGGCCACGGTGCCGTAAGCATCCGTCCACTCGATCTCATAATCGGTGTTCTCGGAAACGCGCTTGGCAACCTCAGGCTTGAAGAAGTTATCCAGGCTGTCCAGGTATTCCATGGAGCCTACAGTGTGGCCCGCGCCGATGACCAGGTTGATGGTTTGCTTTTTGCCGGCAGAGTCACCGGAGTTGCTGCCGGAGTTATCATCAGAAGACGTGCCGTTGTTGCCGCAGGAGGAGAGGGAAAGACTAAGGACCAGTGCCAGAGCAAGAGCTGTAAATTTTTTCATATTCTTTCTCCCTTTTCTTTTTATGACCGCCGAAGCGGGGATCATTTCTTGGCAAAAGTGGACTTGCTGAAGTCGTAATTCTCACTCCCGTCGGGATAGCGGTAACGACCCTTATCCTTGTCAGCGGGATAGTTGAAGCGGCCCCCGCAACGCATGATCATGGTCTTGATCTCGGGGGTGTTCTCGCTGACGATGCGAGTAAACTGGTTCACCAGCAGCTCAGGGTCGCCGGCGGTGTTGGCCCAGTTGTCATAGTGATCGGGAATCAGCAGCTTGGCCTTCAGAGTCTGGCCAACGCGGGCACAGTCATACGGAGTCATCTTATCGGTAGCGCCGGGAGCGTTGCAGCCCATATCGAAGATTGCCACATCGATGTTATACTTCTGGGCAACTGCCACATAGCCGTCATGATACCAGGTATCGCCCATGAAGAGGATGTTGCCCGCGCTGGTCTTGAACAGGTAGCAGCAGGCAGCTTCCTCGAAGGGCAGCAGCACATCGCCTTCGCCGGTCTTGATGGCGGTCTGATCGTAGCAGATCAGGAAGTCCACCTCAGCGCCCTTCACCTTGACGGACTCGCCGACTTTGGCGACCACGATGCGGTCATCGGGAACGCCGAAGCCCTGCAGCTTCTTCACTGCTACGGGAGGTGCATAGAACGGAGCGTCGGTGGTGGCCGTCATGGCCTTCACAGCGTACAGGTCGCAGTGATCCTGGTGGGCATGGGTGCAGAAAATGCCATCGATATGGTTGAACTTCCAAGGATCGATCACCTGAGGATTGAGGCGGATCCAGTTGATGCTGTCAGCACCGGCCTGCTTGCACACGCCGCAGTAGTACAGCTCCGTATACATGGAGGGACCGCAGTACTGGTCGATCATAAAGATGCCGCCTTCATCGGTCTTCAAGACCCAGGAGGGACCGCCGCACCACCAGAGGCTGACCTGTCCCTTGGGCACTTCATAGCCCTCGATCTCCCGATTCAAGAAGCTTCCCCACTCAGGGAAGGTATCCTCCAACCACTGAGTTCGATCCATAGGGTGGTTCTGGTTCAAGTAGGCACCAGAAGGGAAGCCGCGTCCATCAGTCTTAGGCACTTGGTTCGTCATTGTCTTGTCCTCCTTGTGTAATAGTATAATAATGTTAGGATTGCGCATCATCTATGTTGTCCTACATCCTACATAAATGATAGCAAAGTCATACATGTTTGTCAATTGTGCTAACTCGTACAAAATTGGCTTTAAAATTTGTTAAACTGAACATTTTTCCGTGCTACAATTACTGTTTTGATATATCATGTACCAAACAGCAAATATGCGATCTGCAAAATTTTATGCTTTATCGACTGCTAAATTTCTTCCTTTTGAGCCTTCTTGTCTGATGTCATATTTTTTCGGAGGAAGCATTGACTTCCATTTGAAAATTAAATAAAATATGGAAAGACAAGCACTATATCTGAATAGATGCCGCAACCTACAAATTATTTTTAAGGAGACTTATTACTCAATGCCACTTCCAAACGATAAAAATACATCCGCACTACAGCAGCTGACTTTCTTGGATGACCTGGTTGCCAGTGAACGCCGTAATATTTCCGATGTGATCTTTCGGCGTATCCGAGATGCTATCATCAGCGGTGAGCTTCCTCCAGGCTATGTATTCCCCAATGAAAATGAGCTTTGCAAGAAGCTGAATATCGGCCGCAGCAGCCTCCGGGAAGCCTATTCGCCCCTGGAGACCTTGAAGCTGATCTCCCGCAGCAAAGCTGGGACATATGTAAATGACTTGGATATTTACCAGAATGCGATGAACTTTGAGGCAATCGCTAAGCAGACCGATGTGAAAAACATCGCCGAGTATCGCCAGATATTCGAAATAGGGGCTATCCAATTGGCTGCAAAGCGTGCAACGGAAAAGAACGTCACACGCTTAAGAGAGATCCTAAAAAAAATGGAGGAAGTCCCAGAGGACTCCGTCGCTCTTTCACAGTATGATTTTGAATTTCATGCCTACCTGATGAAGATGACTCACAATGAGCTTCTCATCGTCATGTTCAATTCCATCCGGAATGCATATAAGAACCTCACCGAAAGCATATTTGCTATGGGATGCCTGCCAACGACGATAAACGAGCATTTGGCCATCGTGGATGCCATCGCTGACCACGACTCAGCACTTGCCGCTCATATGATGCAGCTCCATCTATCAAATATAGAGAGTTTTCGTAATCGCCAGTCGGCCGCGGCAGGGAAGGCCTCCGAAAAATAAGCAGATCGGGACGAGTCAGATGACTGGACTGCCCCAGTAAAAAAAGAGAGCTCTATTACAGTTAATGCTATTAAGCTAAGAACCGGGGCGAATACCCCGGTTCTTAACTTTCGCTTTTTTAGCGTTTTTCGCAAAATTGCGCGAAATAAGTTGCTGCTTTCTGCACTCCTTTATCGGAAAGCGCTTAACTTAATGACATCGGAAACGCCCCCTGTGCGGTCATGTTCCCCAGTAAGCCACCTGCTGCAACAAAAAATCAGGGGTCATCTCCCGAAAGGAGCCTATTTTGAGCAAGAAAGAGAGATTTGCTCTGTACCTAACACCGGAGAAAAAAGCAGTGCCGGAACACCGCTACCAAGAGGACGGGAGCCGCAGTCTCACTGCCTTCATCGAATGAGCCATCGACTTTCATCTGGACTCCCTCAGTGCCAATGACGCTTGGCTGTTCCTCCCAACTCCATCAAGTCCTATGTGGACAGCCAGCTGGAACAGATGGAGGACCGGATGTCCTCTCTGCTGTACAAGCAGGCAGTGGAGCAGGATATGGTAGCAGGCATCCTGGCGGAGAGCGTGAAGAATGTGAAGCGGACCAACGGCCGCATCTCCCTGGGCCAATGTGTACGGGATGCCTGGTAGGATGGAGGTGAGTGGCAGGACGGATCGTCAAGAGTCCCTGTTACACGTGCAGCGGGAACACCTCCCTCAGCGGCTACCTGCGCTACATCGCCACGCGGGAACGGGTGGAACTACTGTTAGATGACCGTCTGCCAACATACAAGCAGGAGTCGCTCATCACCAAGCTGGCAAACGATATTCCCAGCGCCAAAGATCTGGATGAGTACAGAGTACATGGACAAATCCACCAAAGCCATCACCTCCGCGCTCATCGCCATAGTGCTCAAGTTCAACTGGGACACGCTCTCCAACACGGAGGGCTATGCCGGGCACATTGTCACGCGGCTAATGGCAGAACGACCTGGCAGCTACGGTCTTTTCGGTGACGCGGACGGTGTGGACTTGGAGAAAACCATGTCTGAGTACACCGGAAACGTGTATCCCCACATCATCTCCCTTAAGCGGGAGAATCCTGCCTGTCTCGGATTCAACAACGCCGCAATGTGGCGCAATCTTCTCCAAGCTCACCGCAACGACATCGCCGCGGCAATGAATATCTCGCCCGATGACTTCCGGTGGTACGTCTCCTTTCATGATGGTATGGTCTACAAAGCCGGGGCAGGCATACCTTTCCAAAGATAACATCCGGTAAATCAAGTCCGAACTCACCAATGATATCTTCAAGCAAGAACTGCTACACCCCTGCGAGCAGAAATTTGACAGCAGAGATGAATTGGTGCAGGTTATGAAAGAGGGGATCTGCGGCCATCCGGAGGCGGAGCAACTCATGCTGGAACTGGCGATGCAGTTGGAAATAATCAAAGGCAAGAAGTCCTATGGCTACCTTCCGAAGTCGATGAAGAAGCGGGCGGACGAGACCATAGAGCAGATGGAAAAATTCCCAATGGCAGATGCATACTACCAGAAATGGTGGGAACTTCAATGTGAGGCGAGGGATTTTTATGCTGAGAAAAGGTGTGTGCGCCCTCCCCTCTCCCGCAGAAAGAATTCCACCAGATCAAGAACGCGGTCATTCAGGGGGCTGAACGTATTCGTCTGGGCGAGGTCACCTTCGAGGACGACGATCTCAACCAACAGGATGAATACGAATACGCCGGAGGAAATTCCTACGCCTGTCAGGTGCTGGCATGGATCATCCGGAGCAAGGAATCCTCCCTGGAAGAAAAAGATGATGCTGTGGCAAGCCTGGAAGTACAGGTGGAAAAGGGTGATTCATTTGCCCAACTCCTGGTGGGGCAGCCCTCCCTGAACGGGCCGCTGTTGATCCCGGACAGTTTAAGGGGAAAGCACTGGCTCACCCAGGCGGCAAGGGCCGGGCTCCCTCAAGCACAGTATGCACTGGGGAGGCTACTCCTCTCTGATGATCCCGAGGTGTGTGATGCGGAGGATGGGCATACGCTGGCTGAAGCAGGCCGCCCCATGTATTCCTGGCCGCTACCTGTGTGCTCCAAAGATCTTTCAGGAACGATCCCTGCTTCAGTCCGGAACAGGGTTGCAGGGGGACAGCAAGCCCCGGGAAGGGACGATCACTATGGGACACCGACCGAATGACCATGAAGATCCCGAACTGACACAGAGCGGCATGGTCAGCATGATAGGGCATTGATGTAACTGGAGGATGGTATCAAAATATGATACCATCCTCCGAGCCCGTCAAATTATAAATTTCTGATAACAAAATACAATTCCTGCGATATGGTGTGTTGCTGACAAAGGAGATGGTATACCATGTGAGAGACACTGGAAGATCTGTACTACGGGGCCATCACACCATACGATCGCCAAATCCATTCCAGCACTTCCCTGATGAAAGGGATGGAGCAGTCTCAGAAGGGCGAAGAACCGTTAAACAAACCGCTGGCTCCGGAGAGCTTCATCCCAGGCTTCCGTCTGAGAACTCGACTGATCCTGGAGGCGCTGGACGAAGGCAACGGCAGGCTGGCAGAACTGCTCCGCAGAGATGAACGGAGGGAGGAACAAGGATGACCACCAACCAACTGCCCATCTGCCAGTGCCGCCGCTACTGCGGCAGCGATGACCTCGGGCTGGGCTAGCAGCACGGCGAGGGGATCGCTGCCTTCAAGAAGCACAGCATCCTGGGCAACCAAATGTGCCGCCTGACCTGCCGCCGCTGCTGTGCGGTGCTATTCCAGTGGGTGGCAAAATCTCCCAGGCCCCCGTCTATCCTGTAGAACACGCAAGTCCTGCAATGCAAATCAAAGATAAAACATCGGGGGTGAAAAACACAATGGCAAAATAAAGGCCGTCCGGCGACGGAATGGTACGAAAACGAGCGGGCGGCCGCTGGGGGGGCGCATCGCAGTGGGCCACAAAGAAAACGGCGATCCCATCTTCCGATACATCTGCGCCGACACCCAAAAAGAACTGACCGCAAAGCTCCGGCAGAACATCACTGCCTATCAGGGTGTGGATCTGACGGAGGAGTGCAGAATACCCCCTCTCGGAGTGGCTGCAGATGGCATCCGTCCTCCGGCCCAGCACGCTGGAACACTACCGCAGTGACATGGAGCACCACGTCAAATCGTACCTGGGCCGGAAGATGCTCACACAGATCACCGCTTCTGATTTGAGAAAATTGTATAACAATCTCAAAAAGCAGGGCCGGGCCCACTCTCGCCCCGGCCAAAACCGTGGGTTATCCACCACCACAGTCCACGGCACCCACGCCACCCTGCCCTATGCACTGAAGTCCGCGGTAAATCAGCCGCTCCTTCCTCACAATCCTGCTGGCCATGTGGAACCGCCCAAGGTGGCCCACAAGTCTATGACCATTCTGAATGATGAGGTGCTGGATATCTTTCTATCAGCGGTGGAGCAGGCCTCATCTGGAAGGGCTTCTTCTACACGGAACTGACCACCGGCCTGCGGTTGAGTGAGATCTGCGGACTGATGTGGTCTGTCTTCGATCCCAGAAAAAGAACGCCGAGTGTGAACCATACTCTCTGCAAGGAAAAGGTTGGATGTCTGGTGATAGGTGACACCAAGACCTACACTGGAACCAGAAAAATCGCCCTACCTGACAGCACCGCAGAGCTATTACGAAACCGTAAAAAGTGTTCCTATTCTGTCTGGATCCTCCACTGCCCTCTGCAGCCAGAAGCACCCATAAATCCCAGCACCGCTTATCACCAACTGAAAAAGATTCTTGAAAAAACAATCTGCCCGACCTCCGCTTCCATGATCTCAGGCGCACATTTGCCACCCACGCGCTGACTGGCAGAGTGGACGCCAAGACCCTATCCGGCATCCTGGGCCACACCAAAGCCAGCTTCACGGCGGACACCTACACTCACACCACAAGGGATATGTACCGGAAAGCTACTAAAATCGCAGGCGGTTTTTTCACCGACCACCTGTGAAAAGAGACAGCTCCACGGCAAAGCGCAGAAACCGCGGCGACGGCAGTCTTTACCTGAGAAAAGATGGTCGCCGGGAAGACCGCTATGTGGTGGGCTACGATGACAAGGGCCTGCCAGTCACCAAGAACGTCCTCGCCAAAACCAAGTCGGAGTGTGCGGCAAAGCCGGCACAGCTCCGGGATACGCTGAAAGAACCTGCGCCGGACCAACCCAACCCCGGAATCTTGCTGGCGGACGGGCTGGGTCGCTGGTATCAAGGCTATAAGAAACCAAACCTCCACCCCAGCACCCAGTTGTATCTCCGCCCAAAAACAAGGCAGGGCGACGCACAGTACTCCTCCCTCCCCCGGTTCTGAATGTACTCAAAGTCTATAAAACTGTCTCTACCTCTATCGCCAGTCAAGGAGGCCCCCCATGGACCCCGCGGCAGTCAGAAAACGGCTGTCTACCGTGCTGAAACGAGCTGACTGTAAGAGACTCCGGTTCCACGATCTCCGGCACACTTTTGCAACCACTGCCCCTCACAGTGGAGTGGACGCGAAAACAGTGTCCTCCATACTGGGCCACTACGACGCCGGCTTCACCCTGTGCACCTACACCCACGCAACAAGGCAAAAGCAGGACGAGGCAGCCCAGACCATGGGCAGCTTCATAGAGCAGGTCTTATAAAGACAGAAAGAAAAATGCGCCGGACAGGAAGACAGGCTTTCTGTCCGGCGCTCTTTGAACCTTTTCAGTCCTTTCCCTGTGTAGGTCAGAACATTTTTCGCCCCGCATACCTGCGAATAGGTGTCGCCCCTACCTACTAATATTACACCGTCCCCACTTCATTTTTGCAGGGGAAATATATTAAACGAATATTATCAAATGGAAACGTTTATTTGCTCTCAAATATTCCGGTCACTTTATATGCTTTTCCTATCTCATCCGCCCGCAGCACCGCTTCTTGCACCATCTGCGGTGTTACAGGGAAGAGCATATGATAGATCGTGCTCCACTTTCTCAACTGCATGGCCAGCTGCACCACCGTGCAGAACGCCGCCTTACAGCCACGGTATTGTTCATGGAGCTACGGGATAAAAGTAAAGCCCTTCTGGATGGTATGTACCGCCGCCAAGCCTCCGCTTTCAAAACCCACGCCGGATAAATAGGTATTTACCTCCACAATAGTCTCCAATGATGCATTGCATACACCGGCCTCCACCGCTTCCTTTGCAGCTTTTTCCTCTTTTTGCAGATACCGCCAGCATATGGTCACCAGATCCCCTGCGGCCAGTGTCGACTTTCCCGTCATCTGGTTGTCGCTGCCGGAGGCCCGGCAGGCACACACTTCAAAATAAGTTGCCATGGCATCGCCTGTTCCTGCTACCAGCAGCTTGGCAGGTGCTTTCGCAATTACATCCGTATCCACCAGCACCATATCCGAGCAGCGGTCCAGAAATAGATACCGGTCGAATTCGCCGTTGTCTCGGCAAATCACGCTCAAGGAGCTGCAGGGGAATCGGTACATGCCACAGTGGGAATGATGACCACCGGTAACTCCGCATAGTACGCTACCCACTCGGCGGTATTCAGGATTTTGCCCCGCCGATTCCGATAACCGCAGCAGATGCCTCGTCCTTTGTTATTTCTACCAAGCGGTCAATTTGGGACTGAGAACATTCTCCCTGGAAGAGCTCATGCCGGATGGTATAATCCGTACCGGAAAAGCACTGCTCCAGTGCAGGTCTGATCCGCCCGATTCCGGATTCACTGATCAAGACCAGCAGGGACTTCCCCATCCCCTGCAAATATTGATTCAATTGCTATAACACGCCTGTACCCTGAACATACTTAGACGGGCTTTTTTAAATCGTACTCATACAGAGCTGATATCAAAAACAGGCGAATGATAGAGAGCGGCCGTCCTGCGGACCTGCTGCAGGGCCGTGCGTGCTCCATTGACTACATAGTGGAAATCAAAGTTGACCGACAGGAACGATGCTCCCCGACGGATCCACTCCTCTACAAACGCCTCCGTACAAACGCCCGAAACGCCAAAGGGTTTTCCACTTTCCAGCAAAATTTCTGCAATCCGGTCGAAATAGCGCTGTGCCTCCGGCATATCCGGCCGCACTTCGTGCCCATGTGTCCTTAGACTCATGGAAAAATCGTTGGGACCGATCACAAACGCGCTGATCCCTGGAACAGCAGCGATCCGCTCCAACTGGGCCAGTGCATCCACATGTTCGATCTGTACCGCAGTCCACACGTGCCGCTCCATGTTGCAGAGGTATTCATCCTTATCCCACATGCCGTAATTGCAGGCACGCCGCAGTCCCATACCACGGACTCCATCAGGTGGATAATGGGTGGCTGCCGCCGCTGCCAGTGCCTCTTCTACCGTATTGACCATAGGAATGATGACGCCATCCGCTCCCATGTCCAAAACACCTTTGATATAGTCAGGATCCTTACTGGGAACCCGCACCAATCCTGCAGCTCCCGCCGCACGGCAGGCCAGCAGATGGGTTTGGATATCCCGGCGGTCCAGGGCACCATGCTCAGCGTCGATCCAGATAAAGTCAAATCCGGCACCGGCAATCATTTCTGTGAGAAACGGAGAGTCGAATGCCACATGAGAACCGACGGCCAGTTCCCCCGCCTCCAATTTACGAGTAATTTTGTCGAGATTGTACATGAGAATTGTTCTCCACTTTTTATCGAATTGTCTGGTAAAAGGTTATACAGAATACCGCTCCACAACATCCCAATTTACCGCAACACCAAGGCCCGGTTTCTGCGGTACGAAAAAGCACATGTCCGCATCATGTTCCAAAGGCTCTTTTAAAAGAACTGTTCGGAAAGGATTTTCATTTTCCTCAGACTCAATGTAAAGCGTATGTGGATTTGCGGCAGCAAAGTGAATATTGGCGGCATGAAGGATTGCGGAAAAAAATGTGTGGGGCGCAATGCTTTTATGATGCGCCATTGCCAACGCGGCAATCCGGCTTCCTTGGGTAAAACCGCCGCACCATCCCAAATTCATCTGAACAACATCCAGCGCTCCCGCCTGGAGATATTGTTCCAGCTTGGATAGCCCCTGTTCGTTTTCGATGCCAGCGACACGGACTTTAGGGAGGAACTGCCGAATTCTGACATACCCCCGCAAATCATCGGATCGAATCGGTTCTTCAATCCAATAAATATTCTGGCTATCGAAAAAAGGTGCCGCACAGAGCACCTGTTCTACAGACCAGGTACAGTTCATATCAATCATCAAAGTACCGGTCGGCCCAATTGCTTCCCGGACAGCAGAAATCCGTTGGAGATCAAAGTCGTAAGAATATCGAAGGTCATTTCCGCGAGCATACTGCAGCGGATTCTGGGAAATATCCATGGTACGTCCGACTTTTATTTTGAACGCATGATACCCCATTTTAAGATAACGCTCCATCTCCGCCTTGAGATCATCTAGGGTCTTCCCGGGCGCATAAAATCCGCCGCTGGCATAGCTTTTAACGCGGTCTTTGTGCTGTCCCAGCAAGCGGGCAACAGGAAGATTGGCCGCTTTTCCTAAGAGGTCCCAAAGCGCGATATCGATTCCGCTGATTCCCCCCTTAATCAGGCCGTAGCGACCGCATCCCCAGTTGTTCCATTGCATCTTCTGAAACAGGTACTCGATCTGCAGCGGATCTTCCCCCATCAGCAAAGGTGCCAGTTGCTGCTGGATAATGGTCTGTATCGCTTTGGGTGAGCCCCCAAAAGTCACGGCTTCTCCAATCCCATACAGCTCCGTATCTGTATCTACTCTGACCAAAACAGAAGACCGGCCGGATACGCAGGAAAGGCCATCCGCAATGAAATCTTTATATGGATAAGACAGGCAGTATGCTGTTATATTTGTGATTTTCATACCATGTTACCTCTCTGCAGATTAGTTCATCAGCGCAGGCAGTGTCAGCGAAATGGCCGGAATATACGTAATCAGAAGAATATCTGCAACCAATACAGCGAAATAGATCAGCAGATATTTCATCATACTTTCAATTTTTACGTTAGCAGTATCGCATACCACATACAGATTCACACCAACAGGCGGCGTCATCATACCCACTGCCAAGTTCACCATCATAATAATGCCGAAATGGATCAGATCAATGCCCAGCGCACTGGCCACAGGAGCTAAAATAGGTGCGAGAATCACGATTGCGGCACCGGCATCACAGAAAAGGCCTACCAACAGCAAAAGCAGGTTTACCAAGAGGAGAAATACATACTTGCTGTCGGAAATTGAGAGAAACAAATTGGCAGCGGCTTGGGGAAGCTGCTCCCGGGTCATAATCCAGCCAAACAAATTCGATGCCGAGACGATCAGCATCACAGATGCAGTGGTCATGACAGAGGAAAGCAAAATCTCTTTTAAATTGGAAAGTTTGATTTCTCGATATACAAACATTCCAACCACCAGTGCATAGACCACGGATATCACAGCTGCTTCCGTAGGCGTGCAGATCCCGGTATAAATACTGCCTAAAATCAGGACTGGCATCAACAATGCCCAAATGGAATCCCGGAGCGCATGCAGGCGCTCCCTTCTAGTGGCCTTAGGGTTTGGAACGAACCCTTGCTTTTTAGAAATCAGATGGGACGTTACCATCAGCGTCAGGGCAATCATAATCCCAGGAACAAAGCCTGCAATAAAAATCGTACTGACGGATTCGCCGGTGGAAACACAGTACATGATCAATCCGATGCTGGGGGGAATAATCACACCCAGCTCAGCAGAGGAAGCAACTGTGGCGGCTGCGAAGTCCCGGTCATAGCGTTGTTTGAGCATTTCAGGAATAATGATGCCACCTACTGCTGCAGCGGTGGCAATACTGGAACCGGAGATTGCCGCGAAAAAGGCACAGGTCGCAATGGCAACCATACTCAGGCCGCCAGTCACGTGTCCAATCAACGAATTGCACAAATTGATCAGCCTCCGTGACACGCCACCGGCGGACATTAAATTTCCAGCCAATACAAAGAAGGGAATCGCCAGCAAAGAAAAAGACGCAGTCCCGGAATACATACGCTGTGCGCAGATTGAAAGATTCAGATCGCTGCCAAGCAAAATGGCAGCAAGGCCGGAAGCGCCTAGTGAAAACGCTACCGGTACGCCAATAATCAGTAAAAAAGTGAATGCTATGAACAGAACTGCAGTCATGATTTCAGCCCCTCCAAGGTTTCGTACGTAGAGAAAATGGTGTTCAGTGCCATCAAAAAAGCCCCCACCGGAATTGCTGCGTAAACTGCTCCCATGGGCCACTTCAAAATTGGAGTGGCCTGGCTCCACATTTGCAGCACAATCTGAGCTCCTACATATGCAAGAAACAGCAAAAATGCAACCGTGCATATGGATGCCAATAAAATGACGGCTTTTTGCAGTTTCTTAGGAAGAATGGAGCGAAAAATCTCCAGTCCGATCATTGTGCCCTTTCGGCAGCAAAGTGCTGCACCAAGAAAAACGCACCATACCATGGCGTAAATGGATAATTCCTCGCTCCAAATAATAGATGCGTGGAAGATACGGAATACCACCTGTGCAAAAACGACAACTGTCATGACCGCCAGTAAACAGATAGATAAAAATTGCAATACCCGGTTGATTGTCAGGTCGAAACCGGAAATAAAGCGTTTCATAAGTTCCTCCGAATTACAGATGGGTCTTTGGACAGCTGAATGCTCAGCTGTCCAAAGTACTCTTTAGAGCGTATAAGTTTAAGCTTCGGCCTGGATACGCGCAATCAGCTCTCCGTACTGGTCCTGATAGTTTTCATAAACTACCTGCGTTGCCTTAATAAACGGAGCCTTATCCACCTCGTTGATCTCCATTCCATTGTCAGCCAATTCCTGCTTCATCGTATCAATTTGTGTAGCACTCTCTTCCCAAGACCAGTCCAGCGCCTCTGCCATAGCTTCAGATACCCAGCCCTGCTCCTCCTCGCTTAGAGAGTTCCAGGTCTGCATACTCATCAAGATCGGGCTGACAGGATACAGATGCTCCGTCATGGAGAGGTATTTCTGCACCTCATAGAATCGGGACGAATAAATGACGGAGATAGGATTTTCCTGACCGTCGACAGCTCCTGTCTGGAGGGCAGTAAACAGTTCCCCGAAACTCATGGATACCGCATCAATTCCAAGGGCACTGAGTGATTCCACGCAGATAGAACTCTCCATAGTACGCATACGCAGTCCCTTGCAGTCATTCGGGGTGTAAATGGGACGTTCATTATTGGTCATACTCCGGAATCCAAGATCCACCTGACCTAAATATTTAATACCATTGCTCTCCTCCAGAGGCTTGAAAAGCTCGTATCCAAGATCACCCATCAAAACTTTGTAGGCATGCTCGGAACTCTCAAACAAATATGGGAAGTTAAATACATCCAGATTGCTGTCAAAACCACTTAAGGTTGCGACAGCGGAGATGCACATGTCCAGTGTCCCGATCTGCAGAGATTCGGCCATTTCACGTTCATTGCCCAAAGTCCCGTTTGCAAAAACATCCACGCTCATGGCGCCACCGGATTTTTCTTCCAGCAGATCCTTGAATTTGAGAACCGTGTCATTGAAGAGGTGTGTGTCAGACTGTGCATGGCCGAAGGAAAGGACCCGTACCTCGGTGCCACCGTTCTCTTCGTCAGCTCCAGTTCCACCGCCTCCCGTGGAGGTCCCTCCGCATGCAGCCAGAGACAATGCCATTACCAGTGCTAACAATGCAGACCATACTCTTTTCATTTTGTCTTCTCCTTTTCTATGTGTTGAGGGGTTTTGGCTTGTGATAAAGAATATAAGCAAGAACAGTGCCAACTTGGGCATTTACTCCAGATATAGTAGAGTAAAGCACCTACAAACCGCCCAACCGCCTGAAACAGTGTTACCAAAAACGCCAATAGCTAACAGAATTTTCCCTAAATTCCTCTTGCAAAATATCCAAAAAAAAGTTAATCTATTCTCATGATCGCTTCAAGTGTTTCATTTGTTTCATCAGGAGGATATGCTGTGATCAAGATTATTATGGTGGTGCCGTTTGGAGGCATGGAGGTGCTGGCCCGGGAAACCTTTCAGGAAATCTTAGAAACACGGCGGCAAGCAGAGGATCTTCCGGAGGAGTATGAGTTTGAAGTCCTGCGGGCAGCTACTTCGGACGAGGTACTGAAGCAGCACCTGGACGCAGATGTCATCATCGTACGGGGCGCCACAGCATATGACCTGCAGCGGAGTAACTATCCCATTCCCGTTGTGGAGCTGTCCATCAGCGGCAGCGACCTGGTTTCCGCCCTTTTGCAGATGCGGGATACATATGGTACCGCTCCCGCGGGCATTATCGGTTCTCCCAACATGCTGCTGGGAATCGAGGAACTGGCCCGTAATCTGCAGTTGGATGTACGTCCATACATCCTGGCTCAGAATACCGAGGAAGAGATCTACCGCCAAGTGGATCAGGCTATTTCTCAAGGCTGCCGGGTCATTCTAGGCGGACAGCGGGGATGTGATTATGCCTGGCAACAAGGGGTTGCCTGTATGCAGCTTCAATCCGGCAAACACTCTATTGCCAATGCGATCCAGATGGCCATGCAAATTGGGATTATCAGTCGGCAAAACCGTCAGGTCGCGCTGAGCAATCAGGCTCTGTTGGACAACGCTTATGAGGGACTGATCTCCCTGGATGAACAGCAACGGATCCGGGCGTACAATCAGTCCGCTCAGCAGATCCTAGGGATGCCTGTTGGTGCGTGGTGCTTAGGGCTGGATATCGAAGACGCTCTGCATTCTCCGCAAATCGCCGCCTTTGCGTCTGGAAAAGAACACACCGCCGAGGAAATCATTGAATACCACAACACTCAGATCTCTTTCCGCAGGGTCAGCGTGCTGCTGCGCGGAGAAGTAGTAGGCAATGTGATGACTTTCCTTAACGCCGCACAGATTCAGGAGTCTGAAGAAAAATTGCGCGGAAAGCTGTACGCCAAAAGCAGCAAGGCAAAATACAGTTTTTCTTCCATTATCGGGAGCAGTGATGTCTTGCAAAATACCATCAAAACTGCCGTTGCCTATGCGCAGACCGACTCCAATATCATGATCTATGGAGAAAGCGGGACTGGCAAGGAACTCTTCAGCCAAAGCATCCATAACGCCAGTCCCCGGCGCGATCATCCCTTCATTGCCGTGAACTGCTCAGCGATCCCGGAAACTCTGCTAGAGAGTGAACTGTTCGGCTATATGCCGGGAGCATTTACAGGTGCCTCCAAAAACGGCAAAGCAGGTCTGTTCGAACAGGCGCATGAGGGGACTATTTTCCTGGACGAGATTTCTGAAATGCCGTTTTCCCAACAGTCACGCCTTCTTCGGGTCCTGCAGGAACAGGAGATCACTCGGCTGGGGGCCAGCAAGGTAACACCTATCAACGTACGAGTTATCGCAGCCACCAACCGCGATCTCAAAAAACTGGTGCAGGACGGAAGTTTTCGGGAAGATCTTTACTACCGCTTATGCGTTTTGACACTGCGGCTTCCGCCGTTGCGAGAACGCAAAGAGGACATTGGCCTGTTGGTCCACTATTTTTTGGAACAGTTTTCTGAAGGGAAAATCCCTTCTGTCACCGAGGAAGCCCTGGACAAAATTACAGAGCATAGCTGGAAAGGGAACATCCGAGAACTGCGGAATTTCTGTGAGCGTCTGGCAGTCCTTTCCCGCGGTCAAATTGATTTGCCTTTGGCAGAAGCTCAGCTGATAGATGAACCCCAGTCTATTCAGGTTCCATCCTGCCTGTCATCTCCAGATGATGAACTGGCGGTTATTTTAGAAGCGTTGCAGGAAGCTGGCGGAAACAAAACCGCAGCCGCGGAGGCACTTGGAATCAGTCGGGTTACCCTTTGGCGGAAGCTCCGGCAGTTAGGTCTGCATTGAGATAACATATTCTCAATGCTGGTCTACATAAGAGGAGGGTAACGAGGTCAAATATTATATTTTGAAAGGAAGTCTGTGCCAAGAGCGGCCGGTTTCCTCCTTTTTCACAGCTCATTCAGTTTCTGCGCATATTGCTCATGGGGCATCTACCGGCCTGTGGCGCCTCTTGGGCACACACCACCTGCCCTCTGCTCATTTATGGTGATCTGTTCCCGCAACTTCTGGCCCTTCAGCCGATTGTGCGTCCGCTTGTGCTCCCATACAGCCGTCTTATATCTTCTGCCTCTTTTATCCCCCGCTTCTGGGACAACACCAGTGCTAATGCTTCTCGCCTCAGGCTTATGCCTTTATTGGAAATGTATTCCCTAGACTAATTTACAAACTGTTCATTAATTGATCTTGACGCAAAGAGAGTGGTTTGTTACGCCCGGGTTAGGCGAGCAATAGAATAATGCCTTTAAAACCAAGTCTGGATTAGGCAGTTAGAAAAATCAAGAATTCTATCTGGCCGCGATTGTACCTCGATAACTGCATACCCACCACCAAAGCCGATACTTGCCGGAAAGAGTGCCGCCAAAACTCTGCTGTCAAGCAACAGGCGCGCCCACTAAGGCGAAAGGAAACGCCGTGCGTGTCAAACAAGGCCGCAGAGCAGGAACCGGTACGGCGTGCGGCCCACGAATTTTTGTAAAGGAGGTGCGTGTGATCAGCGTACAAGGTCCGCAGCAAAAGGAAAGCCGCCGAAACTGCTGCAACAGTCCGGCGGCACGCCGCGTTCCGAAAAACGCAGACTCCATCTGCAGACAGTCTAACAGAGAGGCTTCCGGAACGCAAGATTTTGTTCTCTGAATTTCGAAAAGAACACGGAGGTACTCTATGCCGATTCTGGGGGAACGAATCTATCAAATGAGCAATGCCATCTTCTGCTATAACCTGAAGCCGATCCCGCTCGCTGTGTACAACTACCTGGTCTGCTGCGCCGGGCAGAAAGAACTTTGCTGGCCCAGCATCAAGACCATCGCGCTGCACTGCAGCTGTTCGGAAAATGCAGCGCGGGATGCGGTCAAGCTATTGGTGGAACGCGGATTCGTCCGCAAGGCGGCAACCAACAAGCTGATGCGCCGCGACGGAAGTTGGCAGCAGAGCAACAACCACTACTACATCCTGCCGCTGCCTGCACTTCCCACTGCGAGGCATCATGCAGGCAGGAGATCTGTTGAAAAAGATAGGGAACAAAACGAAGGGTAACAAGCAAGGGCCTGTGAGCCGTTGTGAGGCCCTGTGTGGAGCGGTTCGGGACCCGGCAGGCTCCCAGCCCCTCCGGGGAATTTTGGACGGATCTGGGCCGGTTTTGAGGCTCTGCGGAGGACGAAAGAAAAAGCAGGAGAAAGAACCGGCGCTTTTGTTGCGCCAGTTCGCTCACAACTGCCCGCAGTGCGGGCAGTTGCGGGATTTTGAAAAGGCGTTCTTCTGTACATGAAATCGTAGCAATGGCGCTTTTCTCTGTAGAATTCAGCTGTCTCCTTAGCGCCGCAAGGGGGCAATAGGGCGTTCCTGAACTATTGGGGTACGAATACTCTCCTCAAGAATTGCGCCGCCTAAACAAATATAGGCCAACTTCCCTACGTAGAGTTCGAGGCAAAAACTGTGAATTGTTTGATAACTCTGCGCCCTGCCCCTGGCTATTGTTCTCCTTCTGCGGTATGTTGTGTCGCTGACAAGGAGGCGACACAACATGAACGACTACATGCAGGACCTGCACGCAAGGTTCTGCCGGGAGCCGGACCGCCCGGAGCTGGAACGAGCGTTGGACGACGCCTACCATGCTCTCCGGGGGAACATCGAACGGCAGGACCAGGAGCTGCTGCTCCGTGCGCAGGACCTGGAGATCGAGCTACGGGAGGAGACATCCCTGGTTTCCTTCATCGCCGGATTCCAACTGGGCATGGGGATCGCCGGGGAAATCGAGCCCTACTGTTTCGAGGACGAGGAAGAAAAGCGGGCCATAGAAAGAACCAAATCGCGGCATCCCCACATCAAAAATTGATACGCTATACAAAGAAAAAGGGCTGCCAAGGACGCAGCCCTTTCTTAATTTTCTGATAACAGTGGCCGCAGGCCCTGGCTATTGTTCTCCTTCTGCGGTATGTTGTGTCGTTGCAAAGGAGGCGATCACCATGGCAAAGAAACGGGCCAATGGAGAAGGTAACATCCGCAAGCGGAAGGACGGCCGGTGGGAGGGCCGCTATACCGCCGGGTACGACGCCAAGACCGGCAAGCGGATCATCAGGAACGTGCTGGGCAGGACCCAGGCGGAGGTCAAGGAGAAACTGAAAGCCGCCATCACAGAATCGCAAAGCATTGAGGTTCGAAAGTCAGAGGATGAGTACACGGTGGCCACCTGGCTGCGGACCTGGTACGAGCTCTATGCCAAGCCCAATGTCCGCACCGCCACGGCCAACCGCTACCAGCTGATCATCGAGCAGTACACCGTTCCTCGCATCGGCAGCGTCAAATTGAAGAAGCTGACCACCCGGCATCTACAAAAGCTCTACAAAGAGTTGTTGGAGAGCGGCAGAATTCATGTTGGCAAAAGTCAGGACAAGGGCCTGAGCACCACCACCGTCCACAGCGTCCACCTGATGCTCCACTGCGCCCTGGATCGGGCGGTCAAGGAGCGGCTGATCCCCCGGAACCCCTGTGAAGACTGCATCGTACCCAAGCCTCGGAAGCTGGACATGAAAATTCTCCCGCCGGAGCACATGAAAGCCTATCTGGAGGCGGCGGAGCAGCGGGGTCTTCTCCCCATGTTTTATCTGGAATTGGTCAGCGGCCTGCGGAAGGGAGAACTGGTGGCCCTGCGATGGGATGACCTGGATATTCAGCAGAGGACGATCTCCGTCAGCAAACAGTATGTTCGAAACCCGGACGGCTCTCTGGAACTGACCCGGCCCAAGACGGAGAACTCCGTGCGGCTGGTGTCCATCCCCCAAGCGGCGGTAGATATGCTGATCCAAGAGCACGACAAGCACCCGGACAGCCCCTACCTGTTTCCGTCTCCTCTCACTGGGGAGATGTACCACCCGGACAGCGTGGTGAACCTCCACAAGAAGATCTTGAAGGACGCCGGACTGGGGCATCTCAGGTTCCACGATCTCCGGCACACCTTCGCCACCACGGCTCTCCAAAACGGCGTGGACGTGAAAACGGTGTCCTCCATGCTGGGGCACTTTGACGCCGGGTTTACCCTGCGCACCTACACCCACGCCACCCGGCAGAAGCAGGACGAGGCCGCCCAGACCATGGGCAATTTCATGGAGCAAGTCATGTAAGACAGAGAAAAAATGCCGGGCGGGAAAGCAAATCTTCCCGTCCGGCACTCTTTGAACCTTTCCGGCCCTTTCGGCGTGTGGGTCACGGTGTGGGTCAAGTCGCTGACCCACATTTTGACCCACACAGAAAAGTGAAAATTTGCAACAAAAAAACACCTGAAATCCGAAGATTTCAGGTGTTTCGTGGAGCTGCTGGGCGGATTCGAACCGCCGACCTCATCCTTACCAAGGATGCGCTCTACCTACTGAGCTACAGCAGCATAAAATGGCGACCCGGAACGGGCTCGAACCGTCGACCTCTAGCGTGACAGGCTAGCGTTCTAACCAACTGAACTACCGGGCCATTTTGTAGGCTCGTCCTATTATAAGCAAATACATCCTGCCTTCTAAAGATTCCAATGGCAGGAGCAGAAGAATTCGAACCCTCGGCATGCGGTTTTGGGATGGCTACAAAGAGCAACGTTCCTCTACTGCCCCAAACACTTACCAATCCATAGCAGTTCGCTCTTCACAATTCTGACGTTTTCTTGATGCTGTCATCCTTTGGGACAACGCATCCGCCGCACAGAACAATAAGAATTATACTTTACGCCGCAGCTTTTGTCAATCCTTTTTTTAATTTTTGAGACATTTTTTTAATGTCTCCATTATCCAGCAGACAGACAGCTGCCTTGAGGCACCTTTGCAGCAGGTGTGTTTTGTCGCTTCACAATTCTACTGATTTTGGAGTCCCAAGGGAAACTGTGTTTTCGCCGTTTCCCTTTTTCTTTTGCCAACAAAAATTTTGCACTAACCAGACCAAATCTCTGAAATTTCCAGCGCCAAGGATGACCGTAGCGCACAGACATGGAAAAAGCCGCCCCTCAAAAACCAAGGCGCATAAAACAATGGAAAGCCCTTTCCTCGGGGAACTTCAAACCTATGAGAAAGAGCCATACTGGCGCCCTCGATGGATGCCTCCTTCCGGAGATGGCCGATAGCCTGCTGATCTGCATGGAAAGTATGGTGAAGCAAGGCCAGCGTCTACAAAGAGGCCACCTGGGTCAAGAAGCTGAAAAACACGCTGAATATCCAGTTCCGCCAGTCCATTGCAGATCGCTTCTTCTGGGCTGGTCTGGAAAATTCTGAAATACCGGGAGAGCTACAGCCATATGAATCACGCTTTGGACAAGAGGGATGCCACCAGCGCGGATATCCTGCTAGATATTATTGTGAAGCTCTGGAGTTGCTGCAGTCCATTTTCTTTTCACCCGCACCTCGGCCGCAAGAGAAAACACCGCCAGGAACGGTGTTTTTTCTGTCACTCTTCAAATTGAAAAAACGCTCTGCCATCATGTCAGAGAACGGCAGGTCCCCCGCTGGACCAGGCTGGGCATCAAAATCTGGTGCACATAACCCTGGGTCCCCTTTTCGATCTTGTCCAGCAGCATATCCACCGCCTGGACGGCCATTTCCTTTTTCGGCTGCTCAATGGTGGTAAGGTCGATGCGCGGCAGCGCAGTGGAGGGGATGTTGTCAAATCCGATGAGGGAGAGATCCCCCGGGATGCGGATATGGAGCTCGTCAGCCGCCTTCAGGATGCCCAGTGCGTTGGAGTCCGTAGAGGCAAAGATCGCTGTATAGTCGATGGGCTTTGCAAACAGCTCCTTGACCATCTGATATCCATTCTCGATGGAGGACCGGGCAAAGTCGCTGTGATGGAGCCTGGGTTCCAGCCCGAATTGCCGGCAGGCCCGCAGATAGCCCTCCGCCCGGAGCTGATGGGTAGTGGAGTTCCGGCAGCCGAAGTACAGGATCTCCCGGTGTCCCAGTCCGTAGAGATACTCCACCCCCAGATAGGCGCCTCGGCTGTTGTCCACAGATACGTAGCTCTGGGGCTGATCCCGCAGATTCTCGCTGAGAAACACCGCAGGGATCTGCTCCAGCAGCGGGGCGATCTTCTCATAGGTGGCCGGGGACTGGGGGACGATCAAAATCCCGTCCACCCGGCGGCCCAGCAGCAGTTTGACCACCATCTCCTCCTGTTTCAAATCCGGCTCCGAGTTGCACAGCATAATGTTGTAGCCCCTGGCCCGGGCGCTCATCTCCACATAATAGGCCAGCTGGGACATGAACTCATTTTCAATGGCCGGCACCACCAGTCCCAGCAGATACGTCTTTTTCATCACCATGGAGCGGGCCACGTAGTTCCCCGTGTACCCCATCTCGTCGCACAGGCGGACAATCCGCTCCCGCGTGCTCTTTCCGATCTGGTTACTCCCCGACAGAGCCCGGGATACCGTTGCATAAGAGACACCGGCGGCCTTGGCCACATCCTTCAGTGTCACGTTCTTCATGATCTCTGTCCTTTCCATCGGTCCATGCCTGAGCCGGTTCCATTGCGTAAACGTTTTCATTTTGGCGCCGTTAAAATCAAACAAATCGTCAATTTCACTTTTCTTATTGAACAGCATATAGAATTATATCAAACTTGTCAATATCTCCGAAAAAATTATCATTATAGTGATTTCTCCAAATCTGCCGAAGATTCTTTGGCGGGCGCCGACTTGACAAATGACAGACGGATATCCTAAAATAAAATCAAGAAAACCGCAAACGTTTACATTCTTCAGCTGTCCGTTTACAGAAGCTCTCCTGCCCACTGTGAATGGCGGCCTGAAACATAGGGGAGGTCTTTTGATGTCTGTATCCAATCACGGCGGTGCCCAGCTGGCAGAGGCCGTCCGGCATGCCTATGCCGCAGGGCAGGACGACTATCATCTGGAGCCCATGGTGCTGACTGAGCGCGGCATTCCCGTCGGCCGCATCCGGGATCACGACGCGGTGGTGTTCTGCTGCCGCCGGGGTGAGCGGGAGATCGAGCTGACGGAACTGTTCACGGCGGACGACTTCCGGGCCGTGGAGCGCCGGAAGCTGAAGGATCTGTACTTCGCTATCCTGACACTGTATCACGACAAGTTCAAGCATCTGCCCGTCGCCTTTGCGCCGGAACACGTGGTAAAACCTTTGGCCCAGGTCCTCTCCGAGGCCGGAAAAACCCAGTTCCACTGCGCGGAGTCCGAGAAGTTCGCCCATGTGACCTTTTTCTTCAACGGCGGGGAAAACACCCCCTTCCCCGGCGAAGAGGATGTGTGCGTCCCCTCTCCCAAAGGCATCGACTTTGACCAGAAACCGGAGCTGTCCCTGCCGGAGGTGGAACGGACTGTGACGGATGCCCTGGGGAAATACGACTTCATCGTCACCAACTTCGCCAACGGTGATGTCATCGGCCACACCCAGAACACCGCCGCCAAGCTGGATGCCTGCGGTTACGTCAGCCGGGCCCTGGAGCAGGTGGTGGATGCTGCCCTGGCCCAGGACTACGTGGTGGCCGTCACTGCGGACCACGGCAATATCGAAAAGCTGTACACCGCTGCCGGCAAGCCGGACGGCGCCCACACCACCAATCTGGTGCCCTTTATTCTGATAGACTCCCGTCAGGAGGACCCCATCTCCCTGCGGGACGGTGCCCTCTGCGACGTGGCTCCCACAATATTAGACGTCATGGGCCTTCCTCAGCCCCTGGAGATGACCGGCCGCTCCCTGGCGGAGGGACACGCCTGGAGCCGGGGGCGGAGGATGCTCCTCATCATCTGCGACGGCTGGGGCCTGGGCGCCGGCGATGAGGGCGACGCCATCCACCTGGCCCACACCCCCTACTGGGACGCCCTTTTGGAAAATCGCTCCTGGTGCCGCCTGCAGGCCTCCCGTGAATTTGTGGGCCTGGGGGCCGGCAAGGCCGGCAACTCCGAGGCCGGACACTCCAATCTGGGGGCCGGCCGGTGCGTCATGCAGGACGACGTGCGGCTGGATGCAGCGGTGCAGGACGGCTCCTTCGCCCGCAATCCGGTCTTTCTGGAGGCCATCGCGCATGCCAGACGGAACCATGCCTCCCTGCATCTGCTGGCCTACCTCACCCATAAGTCCTCCCACGGGTGCATCGACTATCCCCTGGCCATCTGTGAGATGGCCAAGAAGCAGGGCCTGGAGGAGGTCTACTTCCACATCATCTTCGACGGTCGCTCCACCGAACCCGGCTCCGCCCCCGCGCTGCTGGCGGAGCTGGACAGCCGCCTGAACCAGATCGGGCTGGGCCGGATCGTGGACGGCGTTGGCCGGGGCGTGGTCCTGGACCGGGACAAGAATTACGACAAGGTAAAGCGGGCATACGATGCCCTGACGGACGGCCTGGGCGCCTGGTATTCATGAGCGCCGACGCTCGGCCCGCGCAGGATGCACTCCTCATCCGGCGCGGGCCCTGTATTTGTGATACAGCCGCCAAGGGCGTGCTGCGAGATTGTCTGCACATTGGAAAAGAGGTGCGCTATGAAAACCGTGTTGGGCTATCTGCGCCCCCATGCCGGGCGGGTCGCCGCCGGTGCCGCCATCAAATTCACCGCAGCGGTCCTGGAGCTGATCCTCCCCCTCCTGCTGGCAGAAATCATCGACGAGCTGGTGCCCGCCGGCGACACTGCCGCCATCTGGCGGACCGGCGGCTGGATGTCGCTGCTGGCTCTTGGGGCGGTGGGCTGCAACATTACCGCCAACCGGATGGCCGCCTGGGTCTCCATGGATATGACCCGGGTACTGCGCCAGGATCTCTACCGCCGGATCCAGGGACTCTCCTGCACCCAGGCAGACCGATTCTCACCCTCCTCCCTGGTGTCCCGCCTCACCAATGACACCTACAATGTCCACCAGATGTTTGACAAGGTCCAGCGGGGCGGCATCCGGGCCCCCATGCTGGTGTTGGGCGGATTGATACTGACCTTTCTGCTGGAGCCCTCTCTGGCGCTGGTGCAGCTGGCGGTGAGCCTTCTCACCTTTCTCACCATTACGCTGGTGACCCGGCGGGGGATCCCCCACTACACCAGAGCTCAGGCGGCTGTGGACACGGTGGTGCGCATCCTCCGGGAGAACGCCGCCGGGGTGCGGGTGGTAAAGGCCCTCGCCTGTCAGGTCAGGGAGTGGGATCGCTTTGACACAGCCAACCAGGCCCAGCGGCAGGCAGAGGCGCAGGCCGGGCAGGTCATGGCGCTGGCAAACCCCATAACCGATCTGCTGCTGAACGCCGGGCTCATCCTGGTAGTCCTGGTGGGGACCCTGCGGGTCAACGCGGGACTGATGCCCCCCGGGCAGATCGTCGCCTTTATGACCTACTTCACTCTGATCCAAAGCGCCACACTGGGGCTTGCCAAGGTGTTCGTGAAGGTCAGCAAGGGCGCCGCATCCGCCCGCCGGATCCAGGAGGTCCTGCTGGCCCCGGAGCAGCAGCGGCAAACAGCGCCCCTGCCTGCTGGCGGCGGTTTTCTGGGCATGGACCGCGTCACATTCTCCTATCAGGGTGCCAAGCCGGATGTGGAGGAGGCGTCCTTCCTCCTGCGCCAAGGCGGGATGCTGGGAATCCTGGGGCCCACCGGCAGCGGCAAGAGCACACTGACCGCCCTGCTGCTGCGGCTGTATGACGCAGACCGGGGCGTGGTCTGGGTGGGCGGCATGGATGTAAAGGCCCAGGATCGCCGGGCACTTCAGAGCCGCTTCGGCGTGGTCTTTCAAAGCGACGACCTGATCCGCGGCACCGTCTATGAAAACATCTCCTTCCTGCGAAATCTCCCACGGCCAGCGGTGGAAGCCGCCGCCCGGACGGCCCAGGCGTGGCCCTTTATCTCCCAGCTGCCTCAGGGTCTGGACACCCCGCTGGACCTGGGCGGTGCCAACCTCTCCGGCGGCCAGCGCCAGCGGCTGCTGATCGCCCGGGCCCTGGCGGACCGGCCGGAGATCCTGATACTGGACAATGCCGACAGCGCCCTGGACTACTCCACAGCCGCCGCGCTGCGGCAGGCGCTGCGGCGGGATTTCCCCGGCACTACCCTGGTGATAATCTCCGAGCGGGTGTCCGCCGTGCGTGAAGCGGACTGCATTCTGGTCCTGGAAAACGGCCGCATCGATGCCCAGGGCTGCCACGACGCGCTGATGGCCTCCTGCCGGCGCTATCAGCGCATGGCCAAGCTCCAGATGGGAGGTGATGTCGGATGAAACGACATCTGTTTCGCCGGATGGGCCGGTTCCTGCGGCCCCAGGCGTCGTCCCTAGCAGGGGCTGCGGCGCTGGCCGCTCTGTCCGGTCTGCTGGCGCTGCTGGTGCCTCTCGTGGCGGGCTGGGCGGTGGAGGCCATCGGGACTGGGCCGGGGGCTGCGGACCTGACCGCGGTGCTGCGGTACTGTGCCGCAGGTCTCGGAGCCGCTGTCCTGTCCGCTGTTTGCAGCTACGGCGCCTCCGCCGCCCTGGTGCGGGTGGGGCAGACCGTATCCTACACATTGCGGAAGGCAGCTTTTCAGCAAATCACTCAGCTACCGGTCCGGTATTTTGACACCCACCCGGCGGGGGATCTGATCAGCCGGGTCTGCTATGATGTGGACACGGTCAACGCCGCCCTGTCCACTGATCTGCTCCAGATCGGCACCAGCCTGCTGACGGTCATTGGCTCCTTTGTGATGCTGCTGATGCTCTCCCCCCTGCTCTCCGGCGTGTTTTTCCTGACCGTGCCGCTCTCCGTCCTGCTGACGCGGCTCCAGATGAAGCATATCCATCCCCTGTTCCGCCGCCGCTCCCAGGAGCTGGGGGCCTTGAATAGCTTTGCGGAGGAGCGGGTCAGCTGCCAGCGGGCCATTCGGGTCTACGGCGTCGAGGCGGCAGATCTTCGGCAGTTCGCCGAGAAAAACGACGCCGCCTCCGAGACGTACTACAAGGCCGACTGCGCCAGCACGGCCCTGGGGCCCTCCGTCAACTTCATCAACAACCTCTCCCTGGCGGCGGTCAGTGTCTTTGGTGCCCTGCTGTACTTAGGCGGCGGACTGTCCCTGGGGGCGCTGTCCTCCTTTGTGCTGTACTCCCGCAAATTCTCCGGTCCTATCCGGGAGACGGCGGAGCTCCTCAGCGACCTGCAGGCCTCCGTGGCCGCGGCGGAGCGGGTTCTGGATCTGCTGGACCAGCCGGCAGAGGATGGCGACTTGCCGGGCGCCCGGGAGCCAGGCAAGCTCTCCGGCGCCATCTCCTTCCGCCATGTGGACTTCGGCTATGACCCCGCCCACCCGGTGCTGCGGGACTTCAGCGCGGACATCCCCGCCGGCAGCATGGTGGCCGTGGTAGAGGCGTCCACGGCCGGCGGCGGCACCAGAAAACACGCCTACGGCGTGCCGGGCGCTCGCGCAGATGCCGCGCATATCCATTCCTTTCTCTCCTCCCTGCCGGATGGATATGATACCGATGGCCTCTGGCAGCTGCTGGCCCTCTGTGCGGACATCGGATCTTGGCAGGTCGGATGGACCCGGAGACCGGAGCGATCAGCGCCGCCCTGGAGCGGCTGCGGAGGGGGCGCACCTGTTTCCTCATCGCCCACCGTCTGGCCACAGTGCGCACGGCGGACCGCATCCTGGTACTGCAGGACGGCCGGATCGCCGAGCAGGGCACTCACCAGCAGCTGCTGGATGCCGGCGGCATCTATCGGGTCCTATACGATGCCCAGTTCTCCTGACAGCCCCCCGGATTTCATGACAACACGGAGAGGCGCCCCGGCCATTCAGCCGGGCGCCTCTCCGCAAGAAAGAGAAAAAAGTAAAGTGAGCAAATTAAATGAGTGGTTATGCGCCGGGGGCGGGGGCCAGCTCTGGATTGATCTGGTCCAGCCAAGTCACCAGGTCCATCAGTGTTCCGATAACCTTGTCCGGCTGTGCCGCATCCGCGGCCACGTGCACATCCTTCTGCTCCGACAGGAAGGAGCGGATCTGCACGGCCTTGGCAAAGCCCACCTGCTTGGGGCCGATGATGTCCCTGGAGACCGTGTCGCCCACATAGACGCACATTTCCGGCTTTGCCTGCATTTGCCGCAGGGCGATCCGGAAGATCTCCGGATGGGGTTTGCGATAACCGGTGACGCTGGAGACCGTTACATCCTCCATAAAGCCGCGGATGCCGTAGTCCTCCAGCACGCGGAACACATTGTACAGCGAGGCGTTGTTGGAGATAACGCCCAGGTGGTAGCCCCGGCTCTTCAGGGCCTGCAGCATCTCTGCCGCGCCGTCGCGGAGCTCCCGGTGGTAGAAGGTGACCTCCCACAGGTTGGCCAGCTCCTCGGTGATGGGCAGCAACTTTTCCCGGTCAAAGGCAAAGTCCCGAAGATACCAGTCCGGCCAAATCTCCTCCGGCTTTTTCTCCAGCATATTCCCCTCGCTCCACTGCTTATAGGCCTTTACGCCGTCCGTGATCCGCTTCCAGAACACATCGTCCGGGCAGCCGGGCTCCAGGCCGTTGGCCCGCAGGACCTCCAGCAGCCTGCGGCAGGTCGCCCGCTGGGTGTCCTCGTTGTACCAAATATCCTCCAGAGTTCCGCCCATATCAAATAAAACGGTTGTCAGCATCAGGAATCCTCATCCTTTCCGTGTGTATTCCGCCGGCGGTGGCAGCCGGCATCCTCTCCGTCCTCAAACAACAGCATGGCATCCTCCTGGGGAGACCGCTGGGGCCGCTCTTCAGCAGCCGGGGCAGCAGGATGCGCTTTGGGGGCGGCATCAGCCTTGGTCCCGGCCGCCTCCCGCATCTCCTCCTGCAGAGTCTTCTGCACAGGCAGAGGATGGGTCTTTCTCAGCTTGAGATAGACCGGCCAAGCCACCGCGTTTCCGATCAGGGCCGGTGCCACACCATACAGGGTAATCAGCTGCACCATGGTTGCCCGCTGGTCTGTATCCAGCATCCAGGCTGCGAAGTAGAACATCACCAGAACCACCGCCAGCCCCACAAACCCGAACAGCGCCACCCGCTTGTCCCGCAGAAGGAACAGCAGGCTGCCGATTGCCGTCCCCGCCAATGCGATGATCAGCGTGTGCACGGCGTTGGTGGCTGCAGTGCTGGGCAGCGTAAGCTGCCGGTACAGCGGCTCTGCCAGCAGGGTATACAGAACCCCGTAGATGCAGAGGTCCAGCAGCGTGGCGAAAAAGCCTGCAATGGCAATGGGGCTCTTCCGCCGGTGATTCTTGTCAATGAATAGATTCATGCGCATATCTCCTTATCTGAGAGGGCCGGAATGGAGAGCCGGCGGACGGATTCCCGTCCGCCGGCCGTGTGAAGCAGCCAGGATCGCCGAAGTGCTGTTATCCGAGCATCTGCCAGAAGTCACGGACGGTCATGAACTCCGTGTAGATGGAATTGGGATCGAACGGGGAAACGTTCATCTCCTCATAGGGGACAGAGCCCTCAGCGGGTTCAATGTCGTCCCGGACAGGCCAGCCGCCCAGGGTGTTGAAGGGCTCGTAGCCGCTGGTATCGCCATCAATGCCGCCCATCATGAAGCGGATCAGCAGTTTGGCGGCAGCGGGATGCTCACAGCCTTCCACCACGTACAGGGTGTTGATGGCGGGTATGCCGGTGGTGGGATACAGGTTCACGGGAGCCAGGACCCAGCCGTTATCCTCGTTCTTGCGCAGCTTGGAGGAGGCGCAGAAACCAATGGGGGGATCGGACTGGCCGGGGGTGCCGACAGCCTCGGCGACCTCGTCAGAAGCGGAGGTGAAGATCGGCTCATTCTCACGCAGGCGCTTCAGGAACTCGTAGCCGGCGTTGGCGCAGCCCTCAGAGAGCACCAGCTCCTCGCCATACAGTTCCTCATAGGCGGCAGCCAGCTGATCCGGGGTATCACCCACGCAGAAGCCGGTAATCCAGGAGCCCCAGCCCACATTATTCAGGGGATCCTGCATCAGGATCTTGCCCTTCCATTGGGGCTCGGTCACCTGCCAGATGTTGGTGACAGGGGAACCGTCAGGATAAGCCTCAGCATTGTAGAACAGCTGGGTCAGCTCAATGTACAGAGGGGTTTGCGTCTCTGTCAGGCTGGGATCAATATGGGCGAGGATGTCGGCAGGCTGATATATGTAAAAAATCTTGTTTTGCACATACTCATTGTACAGGGAGCCGTCCTCATCCTTGATATGGACCACATCCGCCACATACTGGCCGGCCTCGTGCTCACGGGTGACCTTGTCCAGCAGGTCGTTGGTAGAGATATCAAAGGGCGTGCAGGTGATTTCGGGGTACTTGGCCATGAAGGCCTCCGCCACCTTGGTGCAGCGGGAGGAGATGGAGTACAGGGTGACCTCGCCGCCCTCGGCGATGGCCTGCTCATAGAGCTCCTCATCCGTCTCGTCCGTGGCGGTGATGTTGGCGGTTTCCTCCCAGGAGGTGGCGCCGGCATCCTCCGCCTCATCATCCGTTCCGCCGCAGCCGGTCACAGTAAACAGCATGACAGCAGCCAACAGGGCGCTCAATAGTTTCTTGTGCTTCAACATGGTTCTTTTCCTCCTTTAATCATTCTTCCTCAAATCGCTCTCTTTTATCGCAACGGCTGACGCCGCAGGATACTCCGGGATCGCTCGGATGATGGAAACGCGCACTTAGCGGGAGTACTTGATCAGGCGTTTGGTAGAGGCGTCGAACACATTGACCTTCTTGGGCGGGTAGGAGAGATAGACCGTCTCATCGCCGGCGTAATGGGTGGAGCCCAGCTCCTTTACAGTAATCAGCTTCTCACCGACCCGGACGGAGACCAGGGTCTCGGAACCGGCGGGCATTCCGGCGTATACACGGGCCTCCACCTGCGCGGCGTCGGTCTTCTCACGGGAAATGGTGATCTGCTCCGGGCGGATGCCCAGAACCAGCTTCAGGTCGCCGGAGGCGGGCGCTTCAGGCGTCATGTCCTCCCGGGAGAACTCCAGGCGGCCCATGACGCCGTCAACCGACAGCCCGGACGCGCCGGCGGTGCCCGAGGCCTCCACGAAGTTGATGCTGGGGTTGCCGATGAAGTCCGCCGTATAGAGATCGCAGGGGTTGTCGTACAGCTCCAGAGGCTTATCCACCTGGACCAGCTCGCCCTCACGGAACAGGGCGATCTTGGTGGACATGGTCAGCGCCTCCACCTGGTCGTGGGTGACGTAGATGATGGTGCTGCCGGTGTCGTGGTGCAGGCGCTTCAGCTCGGACCGCATATCCACGCGGAGCTTGGCGTCCAGGTTGGACAGGGGCTCGTCAAGCAGGAGCAGCCGAGGCTCTGACACGATGGCGCGGGCGATGGCCACACGCTGCTGCTGGCCGCCGGAGAGCTCGGTGGGATACCGCTTGGCGTACTGGCCGATCTGCATCCGTTCCAGGGCGCTGGCAACCATTTTTTCGATCTCCGCGGAGGGGATCTTTTTGATCTTCAGGCCGAAGGACACGTTCTCAAAGACAGTCATGTGGGGCCACAGCGCGTAGGACTGGAACACCAGGTTCAGGTTCCGCTGGGACGGGGGCGCGTAGTACGCCTCCGCCGCGTTGACGATCTCCTTGCCGTCCATGTAGATGAAGCCGTTCTGGGGCTTTTCCAGGCCGGACACCACCCGCAGCGTTGTGGTCTTGCCGCAGCCGGAGGGGCCCAGCAGCGTCATGAAGTCGCCGTCCTCGATGGTCAGGTTCAGATCTTTCAGAACGTGGTTCTTGCCATAAAATTTATCGATATGTTTCAATTCAATCTTGCTCATGTTCGTCGTCTCCTCTCAGTTCTCTGTCCGCGTCAGCCGGCCATGCTCTTGGCCAGGTCCGCCTTGCCGGAGAGATTCGCTATCGCATACACCAGGAACACAATAGAGAACATCACAATCGCCACGCAGTCAGATGCCTGCGGCGAGTTGCCGTTCTGGTACCGGAACGCCAGGTACGGCAGCGTGGAGGTGGTGGGGGTCATGATCAGGATGATCAGATCCAGCTCCTTCATGATGGAAACGAAGATCAGCATGAAGCCGGAGATGAAGCCGCCTTTGGACAGGGGGAACACAATCTTCACGAACCGGCGGAAGAATCCGGCGCCCTCGATGGTGGCCGCCTCTTCCAGCTCACCGCTGATCTGCAGCATGTTGGAGGTGCCGGCCCGCGCCGCGAAGGGCAGATGCTTCACCACGGACACCAGCGTCAGCAGAGCGAAGGTGCCGTACAGGGCGGGCACCAGGGTCACGCCGAAGATCTGCTGGGGCTGGGAGAACATGGACAGATAGATGCCGCCGAACGCCACGGACGGGATCAGATAGGGGATGAACACCAGCTGTTCCACCAGCTTGCCGTGGAGCCTGCCGCGGCCCTTGGCAGTGATGTAGCCAAGCAGCTGGCCGAAGATGGTGCCGAACACGCCGTTCACGAGAGTCAGGCGCAGGGAGTTGAACAGGGAGTTGATGAACTCGTCATTCTTGAAGATGCCCGGCAGCCCCTCCATAATCTGGGGATTGGATTCGCCAATCCAGTAGTGGAGGGTAAAGTTGTCCAGGGAGTAGATACCTTCCTTGAGCATGAAGCTCTCCATGACCAAGATGACGATTGGCATGATGATGCCCACTGCGAAGAACACGAACAGCGCCGCAGTGATAACCGGCCTGCCTACCTTCCCAAGGCCGATCAGGGTGGATCGGCCGCCCTTGCCGCCGATGGTGGCGTAGGACTTGCGGGAGCCGATCAGCTTCTGGTTGACGAACACGGCGATGGAGGCAATAATAATCATCAGGATCGCCATGGCAAATCCGGTCTGCGTATCCCGGGAGTTGATATTCATGTACAGCTGGCTGGACAGGGTGTAGTACTGCACCGGAGAGCCCAGATAGTTGATGGTTCCGAAGGTGCCGATGGCCTTGGAGAAAGTCAGGATCACGGCCGACAGGATGGCCGGCAGCACCAAAGGCAGAGTGATCTTCCGCAGGATCATGGCCTTGCCCGCGCCCTGGATCTCACCCATCTCCTCCAGCTCGGAGTTGATGGAGTTCAGTGCTGAGGATACCAGCAGGTATGTATAGGCGTAATAATGAAGGGTCAGCACGATGATGATGGCGACAGGGCCATAGGCCAGCCACTCCGGCACATCCAGCCCCAGGGAGGCCATGAAGCCGGGCGCGCCGCCCAACCTCGCTGTCTTGAACATGGACAGCCACGCCTGGGATTTGCACCAGGAGGGGATCATGTAGGGGATAATCACCGCCAGGGAGAAAAACTTCTTGAAGGGCAGATCCGACCGGACCATCAGCCAGGCCAGAATGGAACCCAGCAGGATGGCGCACACGGACACGCAGACGCCGATGACCAGGGAGTTGATCAACGGCTTGATCAGCATGGTCCAGGACAGCTCACTGGCCAGCAGCCGCTGCCAGTAGTACAGGGTAAAGTCGCCGGCCTTGCCGCCGCCCACAGCCCGGATGTCCCGCTGGGCCAGCTCAAAGGTGGTGGCGATCATGTCCAGCAGCGGCAGGACGATCAGATAGACCAGCAGAACGACGGCGATCAGTACGATGATGTTGTAGGGATTTGTCACCACTGCCTTGATCTGATTCTTCAGCCGCCGGCTTTTTGAATACGTTTGCTCTTGCGGTTTCATCTTCCTCTTGCACCCTCTCTCCTCAGTTCCTCTTGTTGTTTGTGTTAAATATCGCAAACGTTTTCGTTTCTATGCGATTTCAAATTTAACATTCGTTCATACTTTTGTCAAGAACTATACCGCATATTTAATAAAGTATCCAATAAAATTATTCTAATTTTGGTTATTTCGTTGTCTTGCAAAATTCAAATCCGAACAGCTCACACAAACGTTTTCCGGGATTTGAAAAAAATGATGCGTTCACTTCAGCGGCGGCAGCAACTCCAGCAATTCCGGGAACGTATCGATCACTGCATCCGGCCGCGTCTCCTCCGTGAACTCCACAGGATGCTTCTTCTCCGGAGACCGGAAGATGATGTTGCAGCCAATTCCCGCAGCCTTGGCCCCTGGAATATCTCGCTTGATGTTGTCCGCCACGGAGACGCAGTCTGCCAGATCCACCCCCAGTTCCCGGGCTGCAATGTGGTAAATCTCCGCGCCAGGCTTGCGCAGATGGCACACGGAGGAGAGCACCACACTGCCAAAATACGGGGCCAGCCGATCCTCCTCCAGCCAGTCGGGCACCTCGTGCTCGCCAATCAGGTTGGACACAATGCCCAGCTTGTATCCCCGCTCGTGCAAGGTTCGGATCACTTCTGCCCCGCCGTCCACCACCACACGCCGGCCTTTGGACTGGCGGTACTCAAAGGACAGCTCATGGCAGACCTGGGCAATGCGCTTCTGGTCATAGTCCGGCAGCAGCCACCGGCACCAGAGCTCCCGGTCGCCAGCCTCCTTGTTCTCTCCCAGGGCCCAGCGGCGATAGGACTCGTAGCGGTCTTCTACCAACTGATAGAAGTCCTCCACCTGCAGCGGTGCCCCCGCCAGCTCCGTCATCTTCCTGCGGGCATGGCGCATATAGGGCTCATCCTCCAGCGCAATCCGAAGGGTGCCGCCCAAGTCGAACAGGACGGCCCTGTACCTTTTTTCGTTCATCCTTCCTCCTTATCCGCAGACAGGCAGATGCTCTCTGGATCCGCTGCCCACTCGTCTTATGCACCGAATGCAAACGTTTTCGATTTTCTGTCTTTATTCTATGGTAGATTACTTTTCTCTGTCAAGGGGAGGAACCGCCAAAGACACTCCCCTGTTTTTGCCATTTTGACCAAAAGTCCAGAAATCGCAGTTTTATATTGACTTTTCTGACAAAACTCTATATATTTCAATGCAGAAGTGTACTTCTCTTTCTTGCGGGCGGAGTTGCGTCGCAGAATCGAAAACGTTTGCATTTTCGAGGACTTTTTGGTGGAAAAACCGGCTTTTGTCTGCCCTGTTCCAAGGCGCTGCCCCCCTCCCGCAGTTTGAGCGTGACAGTCTGAATCATGGAAAGAAGGCATTTTATGGACGGATACCTGTTTGACCCCCACACTCACACGGCGGAAACCAGCAAGTGCGGCCACCTGCCGGCGGCGGAGGTGGTGGACCGCTATGTGCGCCATGGCTTCTCCGGACTGGTTGTGACGGACCATCTCCACCCGGAGTACCTCTCCCGGATTGACACAGACCACGATTGGAATAAGGTCATAGACCACTATCTCTCCGGCTACCGCGCCTCCAAACAGCGGGGCGACGAGGTGGGCTTCCAAGTGCTGCTCGGCGCGGAACTGCGATTTCCCGAAAATGACAACGACTACCTGGTGTACGGCATTGATGAGGCGTGGCTGCGATCCAACCCCTACGTTTGCTGCATGAGCGCCCGGGAGTTCTTCCAGAAATTCCATAACCAGGTGCTTATTATCCACGCCCACCCCTATCGGGACGGCAACACTACGGTGTTTGAGGACGCGATTCACGGTACGGAGATCATCAACGGCAATCCCCGGCACGACAACTACAATGACCGGGCTCTAGATCTGGCCCGCCGCCATCCAGAATACTACCGCCTGGCGGGATCCGACACCCATCAGAGTGGGGACGAGGCCCGGGCCGGCGTGATCCTGCCAGAGAGGCCCGCCGACTCCTTTGCCTACAAGACCTTGATTGGGCAGCACCGTTTCCACCTCTGGAGCCCGGAGTTCCAGTCCTTTGTGGACACGGATGAGGAAATGCGGAAGGAGAAACAGAAATGAGCCAGTTTGACTCTCTGATCATCGGCGAGGTGGCACAGGACACCAATGTGGACTACGACGGCACCACCGTCCATGCCGTGGGCGGCGCCGTGTACTACTCCGGCTTCGCCGCCGCCAACACCGGCCACAAGACCGCGGTGCTCCCCAAGGCGGACACGGCCCAGGTAGACCTGGCCGCCGCCTTCGCCCCAGCCCCAAATGTGACCGTCTATCCCCTGCACAGCAGGACCTCCTTTGTCACAAAAAACGTCTACCACACCCCGGACCGGGAGCGGCGCACCTCCACCGTGGACAGCGTCATCGAACCATACCGCACCGAGGAGGTGCCGGATATCGATGCGGCGATCTGGCATCTGGCGGGCCTGGCAGCGGGCGACATTCCCAACGAGATGATCCCCTTTGCCGCCCGGCACGCCATGGTGGCCATCGACGTGCAAACCATGCTGCGCTGGGTGGAGAACGGCGGCATGGTCTATCACGACTGGGCAGAGAAAAAGGAGCTGCTGCCGTATGTCCGATTTCTCAAGACCGACGCGGCGGAGGCGGAGATTCTGACAGGTCTCACCGACCGGGCTGAGGCCGCCAGACAGCTTTACCGGTGGGGCGCCAAGGAGATTCTCATCACCCATAACACGGAGGTGCTGGTCTACGATGGTCGGGAGATCTACACATGCCCCATCCGGGCCAGAAACCTCTCCGGCCGGACCGGGCGGGGCGACACCACCTTCGCCGGCTACATCAATGAGCGGCTGACTGCTGACATCCCCACCGCCCTCCGCTTCGCCACCGCCTTAGTGTCCCTGAAGATGGAGACCCCCGGCCCCTTCACCGGCACCCGGGCGGATGTAGATGCCTATCTGAAGGAATTCTACTGAGCGCCATTTCCGTATCCATCTCCCGAAATCACCAAGACGGCTGCCAACCCGGCAGCCGTCTTTTCAGCTCTGCTCCGAAGAAGGAGCAACCAACTTCTGCAAATGTGACTATCTTCACCCCAGATGATACCATGAAGTTCAAAGCCGAGGCTCTCCGCACCTGGGGAAACAGGACACGCATCTACCAGAATGCGGGATGTGCCTCTCAACGAAGCCTCGGTGGACGCCATCCTGGATCTGAGAGCGGAGTGGTACTTCGTAGAAGACGCGTCGATCATCGCTGACGAGCACGAAGGCTATACCCGAACGGTACTACCGCATTCTGAAGGCGGCTGAGCTGAAGCAGCGGGGACTCCATACTCTGCTTCGCCGCCAATCTGGTTAACAGCATCAAACAACCGGATGGGACGCTCGGCTCCCTTTCCCCCCGGCAGGTGGCCGTCCTCCTTAGACAATCCGCCTCGGAGATTACGGAGCTCTACTATGTGAAAAAGGACGCCTCCGCTTGACAGGGATCACGACAGGATTCGATCTCTGAGGCATGTGAAAAAAGAACTCCCCTGGCCAGCAGGCAACTGGCCAGGGGAGCAAAATTTTAAGGCTAAAATGATGCTGTAGCAGACAGAAACAAGACTTTCATGGGTCGGGGAAATCAATATGCAGCCGCGCATTTATGGAGCCGCATATTAAAGGGCGCAAAATCAAAGGGCGTCGGGTGGCACCCCGGCGCCCTTTGGCTTTTGGCAGACATTGCGTGAAACTGCAGTTCTCAAACCTCGCGAGAGGGGAGCGGCCGCATCTGCCTGTTCTGGGTGGTTTGTATTCAGGCTATGCGGCTGAAGAGCCGTGGGATGCTTCGCCTCAGAATACGCCCTGCTCCATCATGGCCTCAGCCACCCGCTTGAAGCCGGCGATGTTGGCGCCTGCCACCAGGTTGTAGCCCAAGCCGTACTCCGCGGCCGCGTCCACGCTCATCTGGTAGATGGTGTTCATGATCCGGTGCAGCTGCGCGTCCACCTCTTCCGCCGTCCACAAACCAGCCGCTCGCTGTTCTGCGCCATCTCCAGTGCGCTGGTGGCCACGCCGCCTGCGTTCACCGCCTTGCTGGGCGCCACGATCATCCCGGGCTGCTCCATCAAGAACCGCAGCGCGTCGTTGGTGGTGGGCATGTTCGCCACCTCAATGTAGTACTTCACGCCGTTGGCCGCGATCTGCTTCGCCTGCTCCATGTGCACGTCGTTCTGCATGGCCGAGGGCATCACCACATCCGCCTTCACGCCCCAGGGCTTCTCACCGGGGAAGAATTCCACGCCGAACTTCTCCGCATAGTCCTGTACCCGGTTGCGGCCGCTGGAGCGCATCTCCACCAGATACGCGATCTTCTCCTCCGTGGCTACGCCGTCCGGATCATAGATATATCCGTCCGGGCCGGACAATGTCACCACCTTGGCCCCCAGCTGCGTGGCCTTCTTACAGATGCCCCAGGTCACGTTGCCGAAGCCCGCGCAGGCGATGGTCTTGCCCGCGATCCGCTCTCCCTCGTGCTCCAGCACGTTCTGGAGATAGTATACCGCGCCGTAGCCCGTGGCCTCCGGCCGGATCAGGCTGCCGCCGTAAGAAAACCCCTTGCCCGTCAGCACACCGTTCTCCCAGGCCCCCTTCAGCCGCCGGTACTCGCCGAAGAGATACCCGATCTCCCGGCCGCCCACGCCCATGTCCCAGGCGGGCACGTCCACATCCGGCCCGATGTACCGGTACAGCGCCTGCATGTACGCCTGGCAGAACCGCATGATCTCCGCGTCCGACTTCGCCGGGTCGAAGTCCGCGCCGCCCTTGCCGCCGCCGATGGGCAGGCCCGTCAGGGAGTTCTTGAAGATCTGCTCAAAGCCCAGGAATTTGATGATGCCGGGATACACGTTGGCCTGGAACCGCAGGCCGCCCTTGTAGGGCCCCAGTGCGCCGTTGAACTGGCACCGGTAGCCGATGTTCGTGTGCCACTGGCCCCGGTTGTCCTCCCAGGACACCCGGAAGGTGAACATCCGCTCCGGCTCCACCATCCGGTTCAGCAGGTCCACTTTCTCATACTCCGGGTGCTTCTCGATCACCGGCTCCAGAGAGGAGAACACCTCCTCCACCGTCTGCACGAATTCCGGCTCGTTGCCGTGCTTCTTCTTCACGTTCTCGATCACGCTGGTGAGATATGTGTTCATGGCTGTTTTAATCCTCCTTTATTTTATCAAGAACAGTTCTCAACCTTGCGAATTAGGAAAACGGACAATCCTTCCTTTCGAAAATGTAAGGCGTATATTTCCCCAAGCTTCTGTGGGCTCAAAGGCCCTTTACAAAAGCCTCCATTCGCCGCAACCCCTCCTGGATGCTTTTCTCGCTGGTGGCGTAAGACAGGCGGATAAATCCCTCGCCGCCTTGGCCAAAGCCTGTGCCGGGCACGACAACCACATGTTGCTCCTGCAGCAGCCGCATCGCAAACTCCTGGGATTTCAGTCCAGTCCCGGAAATATTGGCAAATGCATAGAATGCGCCCTTTGGCCACAGACAGCTAATCTTTTCAATATTATTGAGTCCCTTGACAATCAGCTCCCGGCGACGGCGATACTGGCACTTCATTTCTTCCACGCAGTCCTGGTTTCCTGTAAGCGCCGCCACCCCGCCCCACTGAACGCCTTCATTCACAGAAGAAAGTACGTTTTCCAGAAGCTTTGTCATAACAGTCGTGACTTCTAAAGGCGCAGCGCTCCAAGCTAAACGAAAGCCTGTCATAGCATATTTCTTAGAAAAGCCGTCTACCACTACTGTACGCTCTTTCATCCCCGGAAAACTGGCAATACTGGTATAAGGCTCCCCATCCCAAATCAGTTCGCGATAAATCTCGTCTGTAAGAACATACAGGTTTCGCTCTTTTGCCAGATCCGAAATTTGGCGCAGGTTTTCCGCGCTGGCTACACCGCCGGTTGGATTGGAAGGCGAATTGATCAAGATAACTTTGGTCTTTGGCGTAATCGCATTCCGCAGGTCGTCAATGTCGTACATGAATCCGTTTTCTTCCTTGACTTTCACAGGAATGGGGACGGCACCTACCTGCATCATCAGGCCTTTGTAATTGGCCCACCCGGGGTCTGGCAGCAACACCTCATCTCCGATATCCAACATGGCGGTGCAGGCAAGATTCAGCAGACTGATTGCGCCGGCCCCAATCAGGATCTCACTCGGCTGATAATCCAGCCCCCGCGCCTGATAAGTCGCAGCCACGGCCTTCCGCAAAGCAGGAATGCCGGTATTGGGCGTATAGTGGGTTTCCCCGCGCCGAAAGGAAGCTACCGTCGCATCAACGACATGCTGCGGGGCCGTAAAGTCCGGTTCCCCCAACGCGAAGCTGATGACATCCTTCATTCCTGCTTGCATAGCGAACATTTCTCGAATTAGAGAGCCAGGAATCTGCTTGCTTTTCTTCGAAACTATTGACATATCTATATTTTCCTTTCTGTCCTTTCGAGTTCCATTATTCGGTCTAGGCATATCCATGCGCATGTTGTCCTCGGTATACACAGGAGAGATGCTCCCGACAGCCCGACGCACCAGGACGACATTCCAGAAGGCTCTCCTCACATCCACCCAGCGGGCGGGTAGAGCACTGTCCCGCCAGCGTCCAAATGGCGTCTACATCTCTGTCCGCCCCCCATACTTGAATGAGAGAACCGCCTTCCGCTCCTTGAATGCCGCCTTTTCCAATCAGGACTGATTTCACAGGCGCCAGCATAGAGATGGCATCCAACTCCGTAATCACTTCTCCAGCTAATGGAAGCAGTCCGCAGGCCATCCCATGGGAGGCTGAGACATGTTTTCTTTGAGACAACGCTACTGCTGATGAGATATTTCCGGACGTTAGTTTTTCTGTCCCTGCTGCTATGAGGACCCGGATTCCTTCGGTCTCAATGGCACTAAGCGCCGCGCCATAGCTACCGCCCCCGGGACTCCCCGCAAGAAGAGCCGCTCCGCCGCTGCAATCAATTAAATTCGCTCCAGTAACCAATACACATTCCGGTCCAAACTTCAAAAAGGCATCTCTCTCCAAGCCATCCAGGGACCGTATGCCCTGCCGGCTGAGAAGTACCGTATGTGGATTGGAGCTCTCTTTCAAATTGGCCACAGCCCCGCGGCATGTTACCCGGCCGCACAGCCTCAGGTGCGATCCCGTCAGAATGGCGCTGAGACAGGAGGTTGTGGTTCCGCCCTTCAAAATTAATGTTCCATTTTCCAGTGCGGTCTGAACTTCCGGCCGCCTGGAAATTGCCTCGGCAATCAGCCACTTTGCGGCATTCACACTCAAAAAAATCTGAACACGTTTCAAATTTTTTACCTCATGTTGTCAAAACCCTCAGCAAAACTTCTGTTGTCGAAATCATGTCTTCAAACAGGATATGTTCCTTGCACCCGTGAACTTCCTGCATACCTACCCCGATATTGATAGCAGCCAGACCATTTTCAACCAGCCATGTGATGTCGCTGCCGCCGAGCGTCTGTTCAATGACCGGTGTGATGCCAATACTGCGCATGGCCTCACAGGTCTTTTCAATAATGGGTGCGGTAACCGGAATACAAAACGCATTAGAGACCCGGTTCTCGGTTTTGCAGAATTTTGCGCCCCAGGCCTGACAAACCTTTTCCACGTGGCCGCAAATATTCTGTACAATCGACTGGAGCTCCTCCTCCTCGTAGGAGCGAACCTCCACATCAAAATCCGCTTTCTCTGGGACGATGTTGGTTTGCCCGGGGCAGAGCAAATTGGCCACGTTGACAACGCTAATTTCCGACACACGGCCGCATTCGATGCCGGAAATACACTCTGCCACAGCTTTCAGAGCATGGATGCCTTTTTCAGGAGAAACGCCCGCATGTGCTCTCTTTCCTTGGATAGAAAAGTGAATCTTCATATATGCAGCCGCCTGGTTCACCAAGTGCCCCACATCCTCATTGTCTAAAACAATGGCCTCTTTGCTGATAATTTTGCTGTAGTCAGCGTATTTGGAGCCGAGAATGCCGTTTTCCTCACAGATAGTCAGCAGAAATTCGATCGGCCGATGCGGCAAGCCTTTCTCAACAATCGTCTGGACAGCCTCCATAGCTGCAGCAATACCGGCTTTATCATCACTGCCTAGAATTGTGGTTCCATCGCTGTATATGACCCCATCTCTCAAAATGGGAGAAATCCCATAGCCCGGGGCCACAGTGTCCATATGGGCGCAAAGAAGCAGAGGAGCGCCTGTACCTGGTAGAATCGCATGGAGATTCCACCCGTTGGAGCCGAACATTTCCCCAATCTCCTGTCGTTCCCAATGGAGTCCAAGAGAAGTCAATTCTTCCTCCATCATGATGCAAAATTCTCGCTCTTGATAGGTCTCGCTGGCACAGGTAACATATTGGAGAAAGCGTTGCAGCAAACGTTCTTTGTTCATACTAACATCCTCTCATTCATTCCGCAAAATGCGTCTCTTTGTCATTGGCAAACTGATCGTAACATGCTATAATATGTTAAATTGTCCACGAAACCTTTCTGCTAGTAGTCACCCGAACACCCGCAGATGTATAACAGCTCAGGAGGGGATGTGAAATGGCTCTTACCGTCGCCGATGTATTAAAGCTGAAGCCCTTTGCCACCGGCAAGGTAATCGCAGGGGAAAACGGTGTTACCCGTAAAGTTGAGCACGTCAGCGTGATGGAGGTGGATATCACAGAATGGTTTTCCTCAGAGCTGGTTCGAGGTGCCTCTTTGGAAATTTCCTCAATGTATGCCCTGGTCGACCATCCTGAGCGGCAGGTGGAAGCCATCCGACGCCTGAACAAGAGCGGAGCTGCCGGGCTTGTCCTCTGTTATGTGGGAACAGTTTTAAAGGACGTCTCTCAGGAGCTCATTGATGTGTGCAACGAACTGGATTTTCCTTTGATTGTGATGTTTTCTCTGGTAGGCTACAAAGAGATTATCCGTGCTGTATCCGATGCGCTTTTGGGGCTTGATAATCAAAAGCTGCGAGACGCCATTGACATCTATGAATATGTGACGGAACTGCTGATGGAGAGCAGGAACAACTCCTCGCTGGTCATGTCTCTGGAACATATGCTGGAAAAGCGCGTGATGTACTTTGATCAAAATGCCGAGCCCATCTACATCTCCGGCTTTTCCAGAGCGCGAATCCAGATGGTTGAACGGTATATCAAAAATCATTTCTCAGAGTTTTTGCTCCACCATTCCAGCCAGACCATTTCCTGCCCGGGGATAGATGAGCAGCTCTATCTGCGCCCAATCTATAATAAGGCATTCTATTTTGGCACTTTGGTAATTGTAGGGTGCAGGTTTTCTGATTTGGATAAAATTGCGATTGCCCAGATCTGCAATGCCTTGAGCATTTCCAGTCTAAGCCAGATCAGCATCAGCCAGCAGCAAGAAAAACTGCGCACAGATTTTATACGGGATCTGTTGACCATCCATCTATCTGAAGAGGATATCTTTCGCCGCAGCACAGCGATTCACTGCGACATCTCCCAGGTAGAGGGATGTATTGTGCTGGATATCTGCAATTTCAAGCAGTTGATCAAACAATACAGCGAGGAGAAAATCGCTTCTTTAAAACGTGACTTTTATGAGTTGGTGCAAAGCGAACTCAGCGCTTTAGGGGACAGGAGTATCTGCTGTGGACTGAGTGATAAGGTCGTAATCCTCCATATTCAGACGCCCAAGCAAACGATTTTGCAGGTAGCCCGTTCTCTCCAGCGGGTCCTTAAGCGCAAAAATATTGAGGTTTCCGCCGGAATTGGATATCGCTGTAAAAGTGTGCGGGATATCCAAACCAGCTACGAAACCGCAAGACTGGCGCTGCAAATTGCAACCTCTGGTTTTGCGCCCTCTACCTGTGTGGACAGCGAGGAGTTTCCCGCCTATATGATGCTGCTTCAGACTTATCAGGCCGACCCTGGACTGGTCCCGCAGTTGATTGACCGTCTTTTAGCCCCTGTCCGGCAATATGATCAAACCCGAAACGGTGCCTTGGAAGAGACCTTCCGCGCACTTTTGCGCTGCGACATGAATTACAATCTGGTTGCCGAACAGTTGTTTTTTCATAAAAACACCGTTCTTCAGCGCAAGCAAAAAATTGTATCTCTGTATAAGGAGGATCCTTTTCAGTTGCCATTGCGCCGCCAGTTTGAATTCGCGTTTATTTTAGAGGGCTTATACGTGCGGAAGGGTTCCTCTGATTCCGGCGATATTTAAAGATTCCCGGTTGTCGATGCAACTCATTCGACAACCGGGAATCTTCTTCACGGCAGATACTCAGGCGTTTTCTTGGCGCAGGACTTCCGCCATCGGAACATGGTCAAACTCAAAATCATAGTAGCGGGGGTTCATAACGGAGAATGGCTTTCCTGAATTGTATTGCTCCCGGGCGGGCACGCCTACGATGCTGACAAAGTCGCCAACTTCAATTACCGTGTTGGTCAACGGATGGCAGGTCTTTGTATCCACGCATTGAACGATATCAGGGCTGGTAATCCATGGCTTGCCGTTCTTCCACATCACATGATACTCATTCTCGAACCACAGCTTATAGGTATTGCCAGCAAACTCGTCCACACCTTCCAGCTCCAGCGTGCCATAGTACAGGCCGTCGATGGTCTTTCCCTCTTTTTTGACCATCTTCGTTTTTGCCAGAACATAACCGCCGGCGGCTTCCGCTGCCGCGGCCACGGGGTCCTTCCCTACCTCGTTGGCCTCCCGAATGGTCTTGCCAATCTTGAAGCACTGGCTGAGCGTGCCGGGGACCAGCGCGTCCTTGACTTCCTTACCGGACATGATGTAGCACGCGTGGGCTACCATACCGAAGCCGGAGTCAGCCAGCATCTTGCCGTTGCGCTCGATCATCTGGCTGTTCACACAGCGCGTCAAGATATTGGTGTCGCCATAGCCGTTGACGATGGCCACCGGCAGACAGGGCTTATCCATAACAAGCGGCAGCGCCTGGGTCATCTGCGGATAGGCACGCCCCGCGGCGTCCGCGTCGATATACGTCAGGCCCTTGTCGAATCCAACGGACATGGGCATGCAGCTGTTTCCGCCGCCCAGCTCAATGGCAAACAATGCGCTGATCTTCTTCCCGGTGTATTCCTCCAGGACATCCAGGGACTTGGAAAGCATCTCCTGGGGAGAATAGGGCGGATCAACGGGCACGCCGTTGCGCTTTTGCTTGGCAATGATCTCATCTGTTTTGGGGGCGATAGAGCCCATCAGAAAAACAGACGCATAGGTGTCATCATCCTTCAGATCGTCAAAGCTGGTTACCTGGAGGGGCTTCCCCTTCTCCAACACCTCTGTCAGGGCTACGATGCCGGCCTCAGGGTCACCGCCGCCACCGCAGCCGAAGAAGCAGCAGCCAGTGGCAAAATCCTGAATATCCTGCTTTGTCTTTAACTCAAACGCAACCATAAAAGCGCTCCTCACTTTCTAACTTATCATATAACTGTTGCGTAGGATTACCGATCTGTATAAATGCTGATGTCTGGCATGTACATATCCATGCCCAGCGCATAATACTTCAGTTCACCGGTTTCATTGTAATAGTCCGCAACAGGCCAATCAATGTATGTGGACTGATACGCATAGGGATTCGCCATATCGGCGACTGGTGCCGACGCACACAGCTCTGCCATCACATAGTCCTGCAGTTCCATGGCAGCGGCATTTCTCTCATCTGTATCCAGAATGGTGACAGCAGTGTCCAACCGTTCATCCAGCTCCGGCGTGGAAACCCAGGTGGGATTCTCAAACGTTCCCTGGGTTGCGCTGCCAAATAGAGTGCGCATCACAGAAGCGGCGTCATTGACAGAGGGCGTGATGTTGCAGGTAGATACATTCGGCGCACTATCCGGGTTGGAAATCTGCTCCTGATAGGTCAGCCAGGGACCCTTCCGGATATTCATAGTGATGCCGACTTGCGCGCAGTTGGCCTGCAGGGACAGCATCATTTTTTCCAGAGCTGGAGCCGAATCCAGGAGGAAACACTCCAGTTCAATGTCCTGATATGTGTCCGCATACCTCGACTGGGCCAAGTATTCCTTCGCCTGCTCAATATCATAGTTATAAGTCGTACAGCTGTCGTTATGGCCGTTGATTGCGGAGGAGACCGGTCCGACGCTACGCTCTGCGCCGTAGAATACAGGGCCGAGGAAACTCTCATAGTCCAGCAGGCAGGACAACGCCTTGCGGTAGTTCAGATCGTCTGTGGGGGCGGCCTGCGTATTAAAGAAGATATACTGGGTGCAGGCCCATGTGGTAAATGCCAGTTCAACCCCCTCAATCTCATCCAACGCCTCATAGTTTTCCGGAGCAAACCACGGAGAAGAAATTTCCAGCTCCTGATTGGCCATCATAGTCTGCTGGGTACTGGGCTCAGTCAGATAAATAGCCTGAAACTGCTCGGGGGCATTTTCGCGGCCCTCCCAGCCCATATGCCAGTCAGGGAAGCGGCTTGCTAGGAAATAATCAGAATGCACCATCTCTGTAGCTGTGTAGGGACCAGAGCCAGCGTCGTTGTCCAGCAGCCAGGCCATGGCATAGTCGCCATATTCGCCGTAGGTGCCGTCATCCACAATATTGGCCATGACCGTCTCTTCGTCCAAAATGTACAGGTGCCAGATGATGCCCATAAAAGAACCCAGAGGCTCGGCGAGAACAAATCTCACTGTGTAATCATCGTCCGCCACGCATTCCTCCACGGTGTCGAAGAGGTACGCAAATCCCTGTCCAATCGTTTTGAAGCGGTTAAAGGAAAACACGACATCGGAAGCTGTCAGGTCGTTTCCGCTGTGGAACTTCACGCCCTCCTTCAGATGGAAGGTATACTCCAATCCATCCGGGCTGGCCTCCCAATCGGTGGCCAGGTTCGGCGTTTCATCTGGATAGGTGAGATTATCATACAGATTTTCAACACATACGCTGCCGACCAAGTCCGTAATCACCGCCGGATCAATCTTGGGCGTACTGTCCGCAGAGAAGCGGATGATGCTGGGGCGGGTGCCGTCTCCCGTCTGAGCGTCTGCCGGGTCGCCCGCAGTGTCTCCGCCGCACCCGGACAGCAGGCCGACGCAGCTCAAAAGGGCCAGGACCAATGCAAGAATTCGTTTCATAATCTTCCTCCTTTATTACAGTCGTATAATTTACACCTCCGGCGGCAGCCGAAAAGCGTGTACAGAGAGAATGCCCTATTTATCTATCAAATGACAGCGGACCGTATGCCCTGGCTCCACCTCCCGCATCACCGGGTCTTCTTTTGTGCACCGCTCGCATTTGTAGGGGCAGCGGGTGTGAAAACTGCAGCCCGTCGGCACATTGACCGGGGACGGAATTTCCCCCACGCACTCCACTGCCTTTGGTTTGATGGTCTCGTCCTCCTCCGAAACTACCGGGATCGAGGACAGCAGCATCTGTGTATAGGGGTGCAGCGGATTTCGATAGAATGTCTCGGTGGGGGCGATTTCGCAAATCTTGCCCAGATACATGATCGCCACCCGGTTGGAGACGTTCCGCATTACGCCCATGTCGTGGGTGATGAACATATAGGTGAGGTTCTGCTCCTTCTTCAGCTTGATGAGCATGTTGATGATCTTGGCCTGGATGGAGACATCCAGAGAAGAGGTTGGCTCATCCAGAATGATGAACTTGGGATTGCAGCACAGTGCCCGGGCTATGGAGACCAGCTGCTTCTCACCGCCACCGATGGAGTTAGGCGACTTGTACATGAAGTCGGCGGGAAGTTCTACCATCTCCAGAATCTCAAGGATCTTATCGTCAATCTCGTTCTTGGGAACTACCTTATGTACCTTCAGCGGCAGACTCAGAATGCTGCGCACATCCTGATAGGGGTTTAGGGAAGAGCCGGGATCCTGAAAGACGATCTGCGCCTCGCGGCGGAATTTCATGCTCCTCTTCCGCTTGGTCTCCTTTGTGAAAACCTCGCCCTCAAAGTCGATCTCGCCGCCCGTCATCCCGTACATGCCCATAACGGTATAGGCAATCGTGCTCTTTCCGGAGCCGGACTCACCCACAAGGCCCATGACATCCCCATGGTTGATGGTCAGGTCCACGCCATCCACTGCCCGCACAAACCGGTCTTTTCCCACAGGAAAGTACTGCTTCAGGTTCTTTAATGTCAATAACTCATTCGACATGGCCGTCTCCCCTCTCCTTGGCAGGTCCCTTGTCCTCATAGAGGAAGCAGGACACCGCATGATTTTCTGCAGCCATGTATGTGCCCGGTTTTTCCTGCTTGCAGCGTTCTGTGCAATGAGGGCAGCGGTTGAAGAACCGGCACCCCTTTGGTGGATTTACATAACTTGGAATGTAGCCGTAAATGCCGGCTGAAATTCCGCCGCCGGTAAGCCGCGGCACACATGCCAGCAAGCCTTGGGTATACGGATGCAGCGGATTTTTGAAAAGCTCAGCGGTATCGCAGTTCTCCACGATGTTTCCCGCGTACATGACGTAAATACGGTCCACCAGCTCTCGGACCACGCCCAGCGAGTGGGTGATCATGATCAAAGAGCGCTTTTCCTCCTCCACCAGCCTGCGCAGAAGCTTGTGGATCTGCCCCTGAACCGTGACGTCCAGCGCGGTACCGGGCTCATCCGCGATCAGCAGCTGACGGGGCGTCAGAAGCGATGTGGCAATGCAGATTCTCTGCCGCATACCGCCTGATAACTGGTGCGGGTACGAGTTCAGAATGCGGTCCGGGTCCGGAATCATCACGCTGTCAATCGCCTTCCGGGCCGCGTCCAGCATTCCCTTTTTGTCATGCTTATCAAACTGCCCGGAGTATTTCAGCACATCCATCATCTGCTGGCCGATCGTGAATACAGGGTTCAATGCCGCCATGGGCGACTGGGAGATCATGGAGATCTTGCGGCGCCGTAGATCCAGAAGCGCCTTCGCATCCATGGCCAGGATATCCTCACCGCCAAACAGGAGCTTAGACCCCTCTCCCACCTTGATACCCCGTTCGTCCAGTGTCCGCATGACCATTTTCATCGTTGTGGTCTTTCCGCAGCCGGACTCGCCCACAAGGCCGATTTTTTCGCCCTTACCCACGTACAGATTGATGTGATCCACCACTTCGGCAAAGCCCCGATATGTCTTGTACCATACAGAGAGATCCTGAATATCCAGCAATTTTTCATCCATCACTGTTTCCCCCTGTCCAGCATATCCCGAATTCCGTCGCCCAAGAAGTTAAAGCCAAGGATGACAAACACAATGGCAAGGGCGGGGAATGCCGTCATCCACCAATAGTCCGGCATGTAAGTCGACCCTTCGGAGATCATCGTGCCGAAGGACGGCGTGGGGGGCTGTTCGCCCAGGCCGATAAAACTCAGGGATGCGCCCAGCAGAATAACCCAGCCAACGTCCAGCGCCATCTTTGTCAAAACCGGGGACAAGCAGTTGGGCAGCAGTTCCTTGAAGAGAATATGCGCCCTGCTCGCGCCGACAAGTTCGGCATTCTTGATAAAGTACTCCTTGCTATATCCGGTCGCCATACTATAGACCAGTCTTGTATACCATGGCCACCAGGAAAGGGTCACCGCAATCATGGTATTCGTCATGTTCGGCTCCATGAGGGAGGCTATGGTCATGGCCAGCACCAGTGACGGCAACGCCAGGAAAATATCCGTCATGCGCATGATGACGGTGTCCACCCAGGTGTGGTGATAATATCCCGCCAGAAGACCCAGAAACGTCCCCACGGGAACAGAGATCGCCAGTACCACCACTGCCATTTTCAGGGCGCCGCGGAATCCGAAAATCACGCGGGAGAGGATGTCCCGCCCCGTCACATCCGTCCCGAACCAAAACGTGGCGTTAGGTGCCACGCCGGCATTGGCCAGATCCACATAGGCGCCGGCATGTTCCGGAAACGGCGCCACATACGGGGCAAAAATTGCGAAAATCAGGGAGATCACCACAATGGCCAATCCCACCATGGACAATTTGTTGCTGCGGAAGTTATACCAGTAAATACAGAAATTCTCCCGGGTGGATGGCTTCAGAAAGCCTTTTTTCTTTTTGGCTGCATCCATCTTTACAGGTCACCTCCCAGTCGGATCCTCGGGTCCACCATAGCATTGATCACGTCCACGATCAGATTGACCACCAAGAACGTCGCTCCGATTACAAGCACCACTGCACAGACAGAGTTCAAGTCCTTGGTAATCATCGCGTTTGCCCCGTATTTGGAAAATCCCGGCCAGTTGAATACCTGTTCCACCATGAATGCGTTGCCCACCATAGATGCAATGTCCATGCCCATAACTGTGATCACTGACGTGCTGGAGGGCTTGAACAGATATCGATTCATCAGGACTTTTTCCGGCAGGCCATAACTGCGGGAAACGCACATGTACTCCTTTCCCATATTGTCCGTCAGCGCGGAACGCATCAGCCGTGCATCCTGGAACATACCGCCCAGAGAAAGGGCAAACGCGGGCAGCAGCAAATGGAGGAACGCGTCCCACGCCGTGGAAAATTGTCCCTGCACCAGGGCATCCAACACATAGAAGCCCGTGATGGTGTCCGGCGGTGCCACCCCGGTACTCAATCGCCCAAGCGTTGGGATTACCTGCCATAGATTTCCGAATATGACCAGCAGCACAATTGCCACCACGAAGGACGGCACCGCGATTCCGATATAGGAGAACACACGGATGATACTGTCCAGAATGCCATCTCGGTGCCGGGCCGCCGCCCGTCCCAAAATCAGGGAACCGCCCACCATGAACAGGGCGGACCAGAAAATCAGTTCAAAGGTCGCCGGAAGCAGCTGCTTCATGTCCTCTGTAACAGAGCGGCGGGTGGACAGGGAAATACCGAAATCGCCATGAAGCACATCCCGGAACCACAGGATATACTGCACCGGCAGTGGCTTATCTAAATACATCTGTTTTGACAGGTTATCGACTGCCTCCTGGGTCGCGTGCTGCCCCAAAGCCAACCGTGCCGGATCTCCCGGAATAATGCGGGAAAGACAGAAAATGACAATTGAAACTCCTATCAGAACAAATACTCCCTGCAAGAGTCTTTTCAGTATATAGCGAAGCACTTTTCCAACCCCTTTCCTATTGCAGAGCCATTTGGATCACGTCAGTTCCCAATCGACTTTTCGTGTCTTTTCTTCCACCGGCCAATAGGCGTATTTGCTCTGGGAAACGCCCATCAACGCACAAGAAAGTGCGTCGTAAAGAGCCGCTCTGAATGGCTCAATGACCGGAATATCGATCCCGTGTTCCTGCAGTTTTCTCTTCACGCCATCCACCGCCGTGCTCATGCAGGTACAGCCAAAAATCACCGCCCGGGCGCCATCCTGCCGTACCGCTTGGTTGGCAGCCGCCGCAGCCTTGTCCACGAGAGCCTCCTCACTGTTGTGAAGTTCCACCACTGGCATGTGAATGACCGGAATGGATGCCAACTGCCGTTCAAAGCAATAACACCGGATATTTTCACGAATACAGCGGTCGGCATTATCCAGAATCCCGATCACAGAAAAGCGCCCGGCCATTCTGGCGGCCAGTGAACAGCTGGACTGGCATGCCCCCATCACCGGAATTCGGACCAATTCCCGGCATTCAGAGAGTGCGGGATCCAGAAAGCAATCCAGGACAATGGCGTCGAAGCCATCTTTTTCCCCCTGCTGCGCCAGCTTTAATATGTAAGGCGCAGCCAGAGCCGAATCGTAAAAGCATTCAATAGACTCACTTCCACCCTCAACGATCCTGCTCTCAAGTTCCACCAGTCCCCCGGTTTCCTCCTTCAGCGCGGCGGCCAGCGCCTGACGGTCCTTTACAGAGACTGCGATCCCCTCTGTATAAATGTCCGGAACAATGTTGAGGATTCTGATCTTTCTCATAGATACCTCCTTTTCGCATCATCTAATTTTGGTCTACTGCCGTGTTATTTATGTTGAAAATTATACGATTGGATTTTGTGTAGAAATATACATTTTTCTTGGGCATTATTTTCATCATAACACACAGCCCTTATGCAAATCTCACATATATCTAGATGTCCAGAACAGCAGAAGGGATCAGGGAATCTCTGTTGTAAGCATCTATGGTCTTTCCTTGACATCTTCCTTAAGAAGATGATAGTAGATTTTTAACAGTAATTTGCCCAACTTTAAGTGGAGCGTCTGGAGCCCCTGCTGTATCTCATCGGCCAGACGATAGGGACAGGCGGTAGAACACCGCTATGGAGCCGCCGGAACAACTGCGTTGGCGTCTATTGCAAAGGCCCATTCCCATTGTGGAAATTCCCTGGCATTCCTCGCTGATGGAGAGACGGTCGTGCAACTCACTGAACACGGTTCTGGCGGGAGAAATCAGGAGCTGGCATTGGCCGCTGCAGAAGGAATTGCAGGACTGGACAATGTCTTAATTTTTTCCGTTGCTTCTGATGGAACCGATGGGTCCACTGATGCGGTCGGCGGAATTGTAGATAGGTTCACGTGGAGCCGACTGGAAAAGGCTGGCCTCTCCATTCACCAGATACTAGCTAATAACAGCGCCTATCATGCTTTGAAACAAGTAGATGGGTTGATTCGAACGGGTCCCATAGGGACCAATGTAAATGATGTTTTGGTGCTCCTGATTCAACAAGCTGAAAGGACATGAACAAGCGACTCTGTTGTGATCACGTATCGTGGGCAGCAAGTATCGGTGCCGAAGGCTTTCTGGAGCGGGATCGGAAGCGGGAACAGGCGTGGTAAAAACAGGAGGAAAGGCATAGCATATCCTCTCGAAATAAAACCTGAGGAGAACAAGCAGGGACTGAACGCCCGCTGAAAGATTGAAGCAGTCCGTCTCTCCAAAGATAAGGTTACAGGGTGTTAAGCCCTAATTATTGGTGCTTGAAAGAGCGTCCAGCACATACCTATTTAGTCCAACACGAGGTTGAGCCTACTCACCTCCACGTGTTCTGTAGTACACCTGCTTCCTCAAGCCTATTTTAACAAATTTCAACTTGCTGTATGAGAGGCACCTGTGTTTCATCCATTTTGGTGCCTTGGAGCGTAGCGGAAAGGAATGGTCACACCTATGGAATTTAAAGAAGATATTCAAAAGAGACGCACAACATTTCAGTTTACTGGTACACCGGTAACAGCGGAACAGATTAAGTGGATTATTCGGGCCGGAATCACGGCTCCCTCTTTTGACCACAAACGCAAGTGGAATCTTATTGCGGTCACGTCGGAGATGGCAAAGCGAAAAGTCACCGACTACATTGACCCTCTGCCCTGTAAGGACACTCCTCCTGAAAATCCAGTGCAGGAGATGATTCAGATCGCTTTCCCCAAGCAAAAAAGTATGTGCGGAAGCTGGATGTGTCCTTCTGCCGCTGTATAAGCGGGAAGCACAGATCATGATGGAGGTCGGGCCCAGAAAACTGATGGACTTTGTCGAGATCTGGTGCGTCATCGAAAACGTCTTCCTAGCTACCACAGACGAGAGCCTTGGCCGCTCCATGCGAATTCCCACAGAGGAACAGCCGAGGAAGATTTTGGAAGTGCTGGGCTGTCCATCAGGATACCAGCTTCCTTGCATCATCGGAATCGGCCATATTGCAGAAGGGGCTGAATATCGGAGCAGGTTTATCCGGATTTGACGGAGTGTGTTCATTGGAAAATTGGTGAAAATACCTCAGCGGAATTTTTATATGTTGCTTTTGTGTCCGGACTGGTAGTCTATCCATTTGTCCTACACAGTGCTTAGATAATTTACTGCTACCTATCTTATTTCCTATAAATCGCCGGGGCACCAAGATTCTCCTTCCTGGTGCCTTGGCGATTTCTCCATATAAAAGCCTGTGAAAACTGAGCTGGATTCCCGCCAGCAACGTGATGAAGGCATCGCCTTGACATATGCCCGGCGGGAGGAGATAATCGACACTTGTGAAATCTCCAACAGCACCAACGCAGAAACTGCGCCGCATCAGCAATGAAAAGGCCAGCTGGATTAGGAGTTGGATCAATCAATCCGGCCGTTTCTTTTCCTCGGTTTCATATTCATTCTCTCAGATTCTTGCGTTGTCCGTCATCGCTTCATTTTCTTTTGCCCACTTGCTGGATTACGCATATCGCTGTCAGAGGAAGTATCTGATTGGCAAAAGCACTGAATCAAGATGCTTGAATCTGTGTAATTCTCTGAATTTTCTTCTTGTCTCCGCTCAACTCCCTGTTTTGTTGCTTGTACATGATGAGAGGTTGTGTATTTCTCAAATGCGGGGGAGGCATCGTGAAAGAATCGGACTGCAAACGCTATGAGGATCTGCCGCTGTTTCTGAACACGGCAACAGTGGCAAAACTTCTTGGTGTGTCACAATCCAGCTGCTACGAGCTCATGCACGAGCCGGGCTTCCCGGTACTAAAGATCGGCAGCAGGATGGTCGTACCCAAGGAGCAGTTCACCCGCTGGGGGATGAGCATACGGGAGGTGGAAAATCAGGTACGGAAGTGGAACCTACTTCTCTCTGCCCGACGAGATCTTCCTGCTGGGTCTGAATGCCGGTGAACTGGCAGTGTATAGTTACCTCAAACGGTGCGAGGACCGTAAGACGCATCAGTGCTGGCCCAACGATTGGGAGATCTGTGGGTATGAGTGAAAACACAGTGCGCAAGTACATCCGCCAACTGGAGGAACAGGAGCTCCTCTTCACAGAACCGACAGAGATTATGACCAGGGCCGGTCAGAAGCGCAATAGGAATCTGCACCACACCCTCCGTCCCACCCAGGAGGTGGTAAATGCGTACTATGACCGTCAGTTGGCGCGGCTGGAAATCACAGTAATGCGTCAGAAGGCAGCAGCGGCCCAGGCCGGCATGTGACCGCCTGGGCCGCTGTGTGCGGAGGTGACAGCGTGGGCAGGGTACAGGCATTCCGTGTGGGGACTGTGTGCCGCAGCTCCCGTTATTGATTAACGCCTAAATGGGCAGGTGGACCGAGGGGGGGAATCGTGCAGGATAAAGGCCGGGGTCGCCGGTAGCACCTCCGGCCGGTCACAACTGCCCGCAGTGCGGGCAGTTGCGAGGGTTTTGCGGTGTATCAAAAGTGGGATCAAAATCCGACCTGTGCTGTCACCTCTGCGGTCACGAACCCGGAACACCTACTGTCACAACAAAAAAACAGAGGTCAAGCCCCAGAAAGGAGCAGTTTATGGGCAGAAAAGAGAAATTCGCCTTCTACCTCTCTCCGGAGAAGAAGGCCATCTTAGAGCGGCGGTACTGGGAGGATTGAAGCCGCAGTCTCCCCGCCTTCATCGAACGAGCCGTCGACTTCTATCTGGACTGCTTCAGCGCCAACAACGCCGGACTCTTTCTCCCGGCCTCCATCAAATCCTATGTGGACGGCCGACTGGGACAGTTGGAGAATCGGATGTCCTCTCTGCTGTACAAGCAGGCAGTGGAGCAGGATATGGTAGCCGGCATTCTGGCGGATGCCTATCAATTCAACGAAGATGATCTCCAGCCACGCCGCACGGAGAGTATCAACAAGGCACCTGAGTAAAAGTGAGTTTGAAACGGTGCTGTCTGCCTCAGATTGTGTCAGGCATCCCGTGGAGGATGCTGTACTTCAGAACTTCCAACCGGGATGTCTACGAAAAACTGTTGATGGTCTTGGAATTGGGGTAAATGTCAAATATAAGGGGCAATAAAGGAGTGTGGGCGTGGCTAAAGCCACACCCACACTCCTTTATATCCTCCTGTATTTGACATTTACCATTTTGTGTGTGGGACTCTCTCTTATGCCAGTTTCTTCACTCTATTTTCTTAAAACAACAGGGTTATAACTTTATAGAGAATGAACAGGAACATGATCACAAAGCCACCGCAACGGCTCACTACACGTCTCCAAGACCGCTGTTCCTGACAGCGGTCCGCATGGATAAGTGCCGCCAGAAAAACTCCGCTGCAGGCCAGCAACACCGCCCATAGAAATGTTGCATTGGGCAGAGCAGTTTCCCATGCCAGCAACAGGACGCAGGGAACAAGAATCAAAATTGAGGCGGCGAATTCTGCCAGCTTTCTAGCGACATAAGCATTCACCTTTTTCCCTCCTTCAGCATTTTCTTGGAAAAGAGATTTCCTGTTGCTTATGAATGCTGTGCGGCAGTCTTCCGCAACAGTTGCCGCCCAGCATCCGTCAGTCCGGCTTTCAATCGTCCTTGGCCGAAGACTCTCACCAGTCCCAGATCGGAGAGATGTTCAGAAATGGCACTCAGTTCCATCATGTAGATGGAATGCTTTCCAGAGATCTCGCTCATCGTGGCATCGTCCTTTTCGATCCAATGCATGAACTGGATTGCCTGACTGTCCACTCCATATACGGCAATGGTCTTCAACTCTGTTTCACTCATATTGGCACAGGCCGCGGCATCGCCTTTTTCCGTCAGGGAAAAATATAGCTGGGCAATCAGCCGCTGTCCCTTTCGCTTGACATAGCCGCTCTTCTCCAGAGAATCCAGCGCATTGTGGATATGGCCAGCCTGTAGCTGATGCTCATTGCAGAAGCGCGTCATACTGGTGATAATAGCGCCGGCATTTGAATATCCACGCTTGATGGTTTTCAGAATCTCCATCTGGGCTTCATTGGGTCCCGTCTTTTCATCCACAGGAACAACGGTATCCTTCTTGGTCAGAAAGCTTACAATCACCAGCGTGAGGAAAGAGGCCGGGAAAATCAGCCAGAGGCTGTTCATCTGCTGGGAGTTGGTGGTTAGGATATCCCAGTACAGTACAATGGCCATAGACACGGCAACAGAGGCAATCGCTCCCTTCTGGTTGCCTACCCGCAATAGCCAGGAGTCCAGATAGTAGACAAACAATGGGGCACCCACTCCTGTGCCGAAAGCGAAGAGATAGCTCAGCCCGCCGCTCCAGAAGATGGCGAAGAATACCGAGGCCATTCCATAGATGATGGTGCCCCACTTCGCCCACTGCAGGAGCTTTTTGGTATCACGAATTTTCAGGAAATACTGCGCCACATCACGGACTAGCTGATTCACGCCAGATACCAGGTAGATGTCGCAGGTGGACATGGTGGCCGCCATCAGGCCGGCCATAATACAGGCCGCCAAAGGAATCGGCAAAATATTCATCAAGGCTCCGAACGCCTGACTGGAATCCGTCAGTCCCGGCAGAAGCTGCCGGGCATAGCAGCCGATAAAAGCTCCGACAACACCGGTAAAGTAGGCGATGATCACAGTCCACATCCAGCCGCGCTTGCAGTTCTTTAGACTGCGAGTACCCGCCGCCCGGGCCCAATACGGAGACTGGTTCAGCAGAGACTGGTGCATCATCAGGAAGGTGATGACAGACGGTGCCACAAATTTGATGACAGGGAGCGTACCGAAAGGAAGGGAGAGGAAAGCATCTGGTAGCGCCACTGCATCAGGCAACCCGTACTTCGCGATCAAAAAGGTCGGCAGGATGATGAACTGGATAATGAATACCCAGGAGAACTGAATCACATCTGTGGCGGTAGCCGCCCAGATGCCGCCGAATACCACGTAGGCCGTGACCACCACACCTACCAACAGCATCGCGATTTTGGGATCAATGCCCAGCGCACCGCCGATGGTCTCGCCGCATCCCACATACTGCCAGCCCAGAATGGCTAGGGAGGCAAAAAGGATTACAATGGTGATGGCCATGCGGCCGCCCTTTCCGTAGCGGTATTCAAACCACTCGGTGGGCGTCAGGGCGCCGGATGTCCGCCAGAAGCCGGCCCAGCACAGCCAAGCCACCAGAGCTCCTGTGCCCCAGCCCAAGTAGAACCACATGCCGCCCATACCGAACATATAGCCGTACATGATAATGGAGGGCAGATAACCGCCAGAGATCAGAATGGAACCGTTGCCGATGGCTGTCATGAAGGCCGTAAACTCCCGGCCGCCAACCATGAATTCCGTCTCATCCTTGGTGGTCTTTTTTCCGATGATCCAGCTCAGTAGCATCATTGCGCATACGTAGACCACAGTAATTAGGATCATCCACATTTGTGAAGTCATACAGATACCTCCTTACGTATGAACATTTCACCAGCATTGGCATTATCCAAAGTATTTCTTGTTGACGCACCACATGTCGTGTCCAGTGAGGAACCACTTGGGCTCTTCCCGCTCCGCCAGCATCATAATCTTGTTGAAGCTGTCATAGCAGGCATAGTGGTCATAGATAACGCTGTTGAGGATAAAGGGTCCCCAGTTCTCAGGTGCAGGTGTGATATCCACAATTTCGCCGCCAATGACCTCCATCTTATCCATCTGCGGGAAAAGAGACTGGGCAATATGGGGCATATCGCCGGTAATCACATACTTGCCCTCTGCAGTCTGGACCTGAATGGCCATACCGCCTAGGGAGTGACCGGGAACCTTGAACAGGCGGATTCCGTTTCCCATGTCAAAATCGCCGTCAATCATGCGTACATTCTTGATCTGTGCAAGGTCGCCTGGCGTGCGCGGGTCATAATCTCTTCGAATCTTCTGTGTGGGCAGGGGGTGAAGCATATTGTAATACTCATCCCTCTGAAACAGGTGCTGTGAATTGGGAAACAGCAGCATGCCGCCTGCATGATCGTTGTGGAGGTGGGTATACATGACAATCTCAATATCGTCGGGTGTCAGACCTTCTCCTTTCAGCGCATCCAAAACAAATTGATTGCCGCCCTCCGCCGGACTGTCCGCCCAGGCTTTGCCATCGACAATGTTGTCCTGATGAACACCAGTATCCACAAGAATATTTCTACCATCCTTTTGCAGGAGATACCCACTATAGACAAAGGGATATCTCGTTTGGTCAAGCCCACCATCAAATAAGGACTTATAGCAGGACAGCGTACCATAGTGCAGGCAGGTGATTTTCCAGTTGTTGTTCGCCATATTTTCCATCCTTTCTACTCCAAATGTGAGCCGGTGTTTCATTCACTCCGGCATATGCCATTGCCGGACGCCCTCAAAATAGGGAGCCTGCTTCCGGTATCGGAAGTCATCCTCGTCCTTTTCAGACCAATCATAGAGTCCTTGGCCCGCCTTTTGCCCCGTGCGCCCGGAGGCAATCCCCACCAGAGTGGTCTTTTGGATACTTTTTGTGTCGCAGAGATCTGGATACACATTCAGTGCAATGGCCCTTTCCAACTCAAAGCCAACCGCATCGTAATATTCCAAAAGCCCTATAGAAGCGTACCGCATTCCAACTGCATACTTAATTGCCCGATCAATGTCCGCCGCAGTGGTGATCCCCTGCTCAATCAAATAAATCGACTCGCGGAACAATGCCTGGGCAAAACGATTTACTAAAAATCCTGGGACACTGCGATTCAGCATGACCACTTGTCGATTCAGGTCCTTCAGCAGCGTACAGACCTGATTCAGAGTTTCCTCTGATGTCTCTGTATGCCGGACGACTTCCACCAGGGGAAGCATGTGGACGGGTTGGAATGGATGCGCAATCAGGAATCTTGCGGGATTTTCAATTTTTTCTGCCAGGATTGCAGCATCAATGGAAGATGTTGTGGATGCCACAATGATATCTCTGCCGCAGACCTCGGTAATGATGCTATACACACGCTGCTTAATGTTCACATCTTCTGAAACCGCTTCAAAAACAATGTCACAGTCTCTAAGGGCTGAGACATCATTGGTGATCGTCACCAGGTCCATCGCAGCACGCCGATTGGCCGCGGTCGCCAATTTCTGGGCTATAAGGTCATTCCAGTTTTGCAGCATGGTGTTTCTGCAGCGGGATAGTCCCTCCTCTGAATGTCCAATTACAATGGTGGAATATCCATTGCCAGATGTCAGCGTCGCTTGGCACGCGCCGATCGTTCCTGCCCCATAAATTGCAATTTTTTTCCCCATAGAACGCCTCCTCTCGTTTTGAAACAGCATTGTCAGGGCCTTGACGCCTTACTACCTAAGCAAAAACTATGCCAAGAATGGAAAATACAAAAATTCTCCATTCTTGGCATAGTGTGTTGTAAAACTGTACAACTCCCCTGTTTGCTGAGTCTTTAAAGAAGTTGATACTTATGAAGTTTTTTATACAGGATTGTGCGGGAAATTCCCAAATTTTGTGCTACCAAGGTCTTATTACCGTGAAACTCCTGTAAAACTTGCATCAGGATATCCTTTTCCAGCTCATCCGTCCGTTGGCGCAGCAAGCGCGGCGGCGCGGCAGAGTTTAATGTTTTTGTTTCATATGCGTGATGTTTAAAATAGTCCGAAAAATACTTCCACTCCAGCGTCTCAAACCAGGCAAGATTCATGGCCCTTTCTAAAACATTCTGCAGTTCACGGACATTTCCCGGCCAGTCATATTCCATCAGACGCTGAACGGCTTCCTGAGAGATTCCCGGGATTTGGAGGTTCAGCCGGAAATTCAACTGCTTCATCAGCCAATCGATCAGCAAAGGAATATCCTCGCTTCGCTCTCTCAATGGCGGAACATGAATGCATACCACATTCAGTCGGAAATAGAGATCACTGCGAAATTTTTCTTCCATCACAAGCTTTTCAAGAGGCGTGTTTGTCGATGAAATAATCCGCGTATCAATGGGGATTGTGGCAGAAGATCCCACACGCTCAATCTCCCGCTCCTGCAATACCCGGAGGAGTTTCGGCTGCAGGGCAAGCGGCATCTGATTAATCTCGTCCAAAAAGAGGCTGCCGCCATTTGCCATCTCAAATTTTCCAATCCTGCCTCCCCTGCTGGCCCCCGTAAAGGCTCCCTCCACATAACCAAAGAATTCTGATTCCAGAAGTTCAGCGGGGATCGCTGCACAGTTCACTTTGATCAGGCGATTCTTACATCTGGGACTGAGTTCATGAATGGCATGCGCTACCAGCTCCTTGCCGCTGCCAGTTTCTCCATCAATCAAAACCGTGGAAGAGGACCGCGCTGCACAGACAATTTCGTGCTTCATTTTCAGAATCTCCGGGCTGTTTCCGACAATCCGATCCAAGGGATCTACGGTATTTTGCTGAAAGGACTGAAGCAGTTGCATCTGGCGATTCAGTTCTTCCAGCAGTGAAACGACATGAGAGGGAACCGCCATGGAAACATCCTCATTCTTTCGAATCATATAGACGAGACAACCCTCCAACTTGTTTTCGTGAAACAGCGGTGTGTAGGAGCAATAGACCGGTACCTCCTCCCCAGTTTGACTGTTCAGGAGAATCGCATCCCCAGACACAAATTTTTGAGTCTTTAATACCTCATCCACGCGGGAAAGCCGAACAACATCCCGGACATATCGGCCCTTTACCTGCTCAAATGTATACCCGGTAAGTGATGACCATCGCTGGTTGACATAGGCATACCGTCCCTCTGCATCCGCGACAATGAGTCCCTCCAGTTCATCGGCAATTCTTTGCATCAATGCTTTTGTTGAAATTTCATGTAGACTCTGGACCATCAAGGGAATTTCTCCTCCTTTCGATTTCCGTTATTTTAACGAAAATTTACACAGCTCCCCGGTTCTGTTTTGGAAGAATTATTGTAAGCCAATTTTAACACAAGTTGTAAACACTGTAAATAAATACTTACAATTATGTAAAATTGTTACAGTACCTAAAAAATTCTCCCAAAAATAAAAAGCTGGAAAGTAAAAATTGCTGCACTGGTACTGCTTACGCTGTGGCAACATGGCTATCTATCATATAATCTCTCTGGCTTTTCAAAATACTTAGCCATCCGTTTCTGCCGTATTCTCAGGAACGGCCTGCCGCTAATCAGATAACCATAGGGTGTTCCTATATTCATTTCTAAAATTCTTCCCCCTTCTCTCCACCGTTTTCATTGATTCTTTGCTAAGTATAACATCGGCACAGTCGGAGGTTTCCTTTTACAGTCATAGTCACCGGCTAAGCCGATGGCTTGAGTAGGCCCTATGAAGGCCTATTACCGGCAAGCGTCTCAAGGCGCACTGAAATTTATTTTGCTTGCATCACTTGCCTTACAGCCTGTAAACGGGTAATCATCGTTCTAATAGTAGCTTTCTATTATTGGAAGTCTCATGCCAGCGGCTCACTTCGCTCGATGCTTGAAGCTAAAGCTCCTCTCTCGATTGACAACTTTGATGCCTGCGACTACATCTTTCTGAATCACGCGCACCCGGACCACTACCTGAACATCAAGGAGTTTGTGGACAAATTCCACCCCCCGATCTCTGTGGACAGCCTGTATGCGGCGGAACTCTCCCGCACCATAGGCATTGAGCTGGCATACATTTTCCCGGTGGACCGGACACAACTACCGCTTCCCGGACTTCCGCCTAGATGTCTACTACGGGAGCCACAACGCGCTGACAGGGATCGGCTTCGACAACTATACCTTCACGGAAAAGCTGTTTGGCATCAAGGGCACGGAGGCGCTGGATCAATACGGCAGCCTGTTCAACACGAATTTCATGTTGACCCTGCCCAATGGCTACAAGGTCGGCTCTGTCGCCGGAATCGACAATCTGAACCAAGCGGAGGCGTGGCGGAACAATCAGCCAAATCTCCTGCTGCACCAGCGTATGGTGTACACAAAGCCGGAGGACTATGCCCAAGAAGTGATCGATCTGGGCGGGCAGATGGGGATTGTGGAGGCGTGAGGTGCCTCTGCAAGAAGGCGGGAGCATCGCTCCCGCCTTTTCAAAACTGTCTGTCCTTATTTCTGCCACTTGTCAGATTTTGATATGCGATACAAAGAAAAAGCATTGGTTGCAAGCCCACTTGCGATACGCTGATCAAGCAGAATGACGGCACCTTCTTCGACTGGCCGGTATTCTGCCTTTAGCTCCGTGAACTAAACGTACTGAAAGTTACGGTGTAGGCTATCAAGAATATTTTGTCTAAATTTTGATTTCAAGATTGTTAGAAATGCAGAAAACGAATAAGCTCCTACAGGATTTTCGGAGGCCCGGCAGTTACCTTGCCGGGTCTCGCTGTATCCTCGGAAGTAAGGAGCGATAAGTGGGAGTGAGATCATTGGGACCCTCGGAACAGAGACAAGCGATATGGGGCTACTTATGCGGCGCACGGTTTGGTACAACGAAACAACTGGCAAATCGATTTGGAGTTTGTGAGCGGACGATTCGAAGCGCCCTGGTCATATTATCCTGTACATATCCCATCGAGACTTCCTTTGGTCTCTATGGAGGAATTCGCGTCTCAGATTGGTACCACCCAGCTCAAACGCAACTGTCGGCAGCTCAAATATCGCCTTTGCTAAGAGTCCGAATGGATCTGGATGGTGAGGATTTGAAAGTGATGAACTCTATCCTCATCCAATTTGCTTTTCCTGGAAGTTACTAAAATGAGTCCTGCTTTCCGCGAAAAAGCACTACAGCTAGAATGAAAATCTCAAAAAGAGCCGGGACAAATATACCAGAAGTGAAGGATGCCAGAGAGATCCACTCCGTGGATGAGTTCCTGCGTTTGATCCATCCAAATGTTGTCTGTGAGGCTTCGAAAAGGGATGCTGATTGAAAAAATTTCGAGACCCGGCAAAAAGGCTGCCGGGTCAGCTGATAGACTGAAAGCACAAACATTGGATCGAGATCTACTGGCAGGAGGTGCGTATGAAAGAGTCCCATTACAAAAGCTATGATGATCTGCCTCTGTTTCTCAATGCAAAAACAGTGGCAAAGGTTCTGGGCGTGTCACCATCTAGCGGTTACGAGTTGCTGCACGACCCGGGCTTCCCGGTGATGCGCGTCGGGAACCGGATGGTGGTGCCCAAGGAGCAGTTCATACAGTGGGTGAGCGATCACACAGGAGGTGGAACATGAAGTATAGAAATTACCGAGACGTTTTCTTTCTGCCCAACGAGTTGTTTCAGCTGGGACTGGACTATGGAGAACTGGCGGTCTACAGTTTCCTGAAACGGTGCAAAAATCGAAAGACGCATCAGTGCTGGCACAGCATCAAAACGATTGGCCATGCGGTAGGCATGAGTGAGAACACGGTGCGCAAGTGCATCCGCCGACTGGAGGAGCGGTAGCTTATCTCCACCGAGCCTACCGAGGTCACCACCAAAGCCAGTGGTCGGCACAGCGGAAATTTTCTGTTCACCCTCCGGCCAATTCAGGATGTGATCGCCGAATCCTACGCCTGACAGCTGAAGAGGGTAGAATTGGCTGCAGAGCGGCAACGGGTCGCCAAGTCCTTCCAGGAGCTGGAGACTCCAGCGTGACCGCCTGTGAGCCGCTGTGTGCCCCGTTTGCGTGAGCTCTTGCCCCTCCCAGTGGCTTCGGACGGATTTGGCCCGTTTTGGGGGTTTTACGAGGGACGAAAAAAGGAACAGGATAAACGCCGGGGTCACCGATGGTGCCTCCAGCCAGTCACATCTGCCCGCAGTGCGGGCAGTTACAGGAATTTTCCGGATGACCGAAAGTGGGGTCAAAACAGCCAGCGGGAATCACGTTTGCGGTCACTATCCCAGAACACCTACTGTCACAACAAGAAACAGGGAGCACGCCCTGGAAAAGAGCCGCTTTTGAGCAGAAAAGAGAAGTTTTCCCTGTACCTGACGCTGGAGAAAAAAGCAATTCCGGAACGCCGGTATCAGGAGGACGGGGGCCGCAGCCTCACCGCCTTCATCGAGAATGCCGTAGATTTCTATCTTGACTATCTCAGCGCCAATAATGCTGGTCTATTCCTCCCCGCCTCCGTCAAGTCCTGCCTGGATGGACGCTGGGACAGCTGGAAGATCGCCTGTCTTCCCTGCCTTCAAACAGGCAGTGGAGCAGGACATGGTGGCTGGCATCCTCGCTGACATCTACCAGTTCAGCGAGGAGGATCTCCGCCGTTGCCGTGCGCAGAGCGTCATCAATGTGAAGAAGGCCAATGGCCGCGTCTCGTTGGAACAGCGGGCGCGGGAGTTCTGGGAGTAGGACGATGAGTGGCAGGATTGATCGTGAAAAGCCCCTACCTGAAGTGTGGCGAGGATCATTCCGTCAGTGGATACCTCCACTACATCGGGACCAGGGAGCGGGTGGAACTGCTCCCAGATGACCGTCCGCCAACCAGAAAGCAGGAGCAGTTCATCACGAAACTGGTGAAATATTTTCCGAATGTCAAAGAGCTGAATGAATTCTCCGGCTACGAAACCAAGCCTACCAAGGCCAATGCCTCCTCGCTCATCACTAGGGCGCTGGAGGAAAACTGGTCAGCACTACAGAAAACAGAGGGCTACATGAAGTACATCGCCACTCGTCCCAGGGCGGAGCGGCTGGGGGGGCATGGTCTGTTTAGTGATGAGGACGGCGTGGACTTGGCAAAGGCCATGGAAGAACTGGACCACTACACTGGAAAGGTATGGACGCACATCCTCTCCCTGAAACGGAAGGATGCAACACGGCTGGACTGCGACAATGCTAAAGTGTGGATGAATCTGCTCCGGACAAACCACAACGACATCGCCGCCATGAACATTCCGCCGAATCACTTCCGATGGTACGCCGCTTTCCATGATGAGGTGAAGCACCCCCACGTACACATGATGGCGTGGTCGGCGGTACCCGGTGAGGCCTATCTCACCAGAGAGGGCATCCGCAAGATCAAGTCCACGCTCACCAACCAGATCTTCCGTCAGGAGATGCTCCACACCTACGAGCAGAAATCTCAGTCGCAGGATGAAGTGGTGCGGGAAGCTCGGCAGACCATCCGAAAACTCCCCCAGGAGATGGCTCGGACTATCTGTACTCGCCCTGAGATCGAGCAGAAGATGGCGCAGTTGGCTGAACAACTGGAAACGGTTAAGGGAAAGAAGTCCTACGGCTATCTCTCCAAGCCGGTGAAGAAAACCGTGGATGAGGTGGTGGACAAGCTGGAGGAACTGCAGGTAGTTCGTGCGTGCTATGACCAGTGGTGCAGGCTCCAGGGTGAGGTGGAAAGCTGCTACCACGACAAGCCCAGAGAGAAGAAAAGCTGTCCCAGGAGAAGGAGTTCTGGTAGATCAAGAACGCCGTCATTCAGGAGGCGGAACGCATTCGGCTGGAGGAGATCACCTTCGAGAATGATGACTTGGCTGAGTGCGATGAGTCGGAACAGGTGCAGAGCGAGTCCTCTGCCTGCTGGGAACTACGGCAAATCATCCGGGACGCGCCCTTTCCTCTGAAAGATCAGAACGATGCGGCAGAGGAATTGGAACGGCTGGCGGAACAGAGTGATCTCCATGCGCAGTACCTGATGGGTCTACTCTACCGGGATGGCCTTCTACTGATCCCGGACAGCCAGAGCGCGAAATACTGGCTCACCCAGGCGGCAAAGCAGGGATTGCCGGAGGCACAGTACGCTCTGGACAAACTGCTTTCTCTGACGATCTTGAAGTCTGTGATTCGGACGGGGGCATCCGCTGCTTGAAAGAAGCAGCTGGGAACGGGAACCACTTTGCCGCCTACCGGCTGGGCAAGAAGTATCTCAGCGGCGAGGTTGTGTCAAAAGATGCAGTCAGAGTCACAGAGCGCCTCACCTAGTCAGCGGAGGCGGGAAACCAGTATGCCCAGTATATGCTGGGAAAGTTGTATCTGACTGGGCAGAGTGTTCAGCCGGATCAGGTCCAGGCAATAGTGTGGTTCGGCAGGTCCGCTGAGGGAAATCAGTACGCCCAGTTCTTTCTGGAGCGGCACGATGATATTCGACCGCCCTCTGTCATGCTGGCAGTTACCCGCCTGCTCTACCACATGAGCCGGAGCTTTGAGGACTGCTCCCTGCCTCGATCCAGCACTGGTCTGCGCATCGACCGGAAGCGCCGGCAGAAACTCCAGGCGAGGCGTATCGCTCTGGGCCACAAGCCGGATGACCATGAGGATGAGTAGCATCAGGATGAAATGACGATGAAGGGATGGTGAGCTGCACGAGAAAGGAAAAAGGCCTCCCGCAAATACGGGAGGCCCGGCAGATCAAGAGGTGCCTTCTCCCACTCCGCCCACATAGAACTCGGCCATATCGTCCAGCCGCAGGCAGGCCAGGCGTCGGTGTGCCGCCTTCATGCTGCCACAGCCGCAGTCGATGTCGAGGATGCCGTCTCCATGCCAGATTGAAAAGTCCTCGTCGTGCCCGTCCGTAAGGAACACCGTGGGCGTGTGGCCGACAATGCAGATGGTGTCCGGAAAGGGGCTTCTGTTGTCTGGCTCCACCCGGCCCCAGATGCGGGTTTCGTGCCCCTCTCCCGGATACCCGTGTACCAGATGAAACCTCTGCCCACCCACTGTCAGGTCCAGATAGCCCGGCAGGCCGGCGGGGAAACACAGGATCCCATTCCGCTCTTGGTGCGTCCGGTGATAGATCAGCTCCCGGTAAGCAGACGAACCCGCCGTTCATCCGCCAGAGGTCCCGGGCGCCGAACTCGTTATTGGGTTCCAGGGTCCTCAGGCACATCTGCTTGTGGTTGCCCAGAAGCATGGTCATATTCGTCGCGGCTATGATCCTCCAAAAAATGTCCCCACCCAAAGTCCCCCGGACGATAACACCTCCCAGAATATATAGATGGTCCTCACCAGAGAATCGGATCAGCTCCAGCATCTGTTCAAGCTTATCCAACTCGCCGTGGATGTCCGATATACAGCAGATTACCGGCCGCACCTCCTGCCTGAAAAGTGATACCCGCATTTTACCATAGAATGTCTGCGGATACAACGGCGGTGTCCCCCCTTCAAATTTTGCAGGGTAGTATGCGATATACGCGTTTCCCAAATAGAAACTTTCTGATAATAGTCCTAATTCAGGGTGGCTATTCTTCTGCGATTGTGGGATTGTCCGTTGCTGAGAAAGGGAAGCTAGAATATGCACACTGTCACACGCCCATCAGGAAGGTCAACAAGGGGATTGTCAGAATCGAGCAGAGCGTGGAGGCAAAGATGATCTGCGATGCAAATATGGCATCACCGCCGTATTTGTCTGCCAAAATGGAAGTAGTGCTGCCTGCGGGCATCCCCGTTATCAGAATGCAGACATTGACCAGCGTTGAATCCAGCGGGAACGGCTTTAGCACCAGCCAGATCAGCACGGGAAAGAACACCAACCGTAAACAGGTGTACCATAGCACGGATTTGGAGAATAGAGATCGGATTGGCGCATCCGCGAGAATTGTACCGATCACGATCATGGAAAGCGGCACTGTGCAGCCGCTGGTTATGTCAATAGCTTCTTCTAAGAAATTTGGAAGTGAGATCGGAGCTACCATCAAAATCAGGCCCACAAATACCGCGATGATGCAGGGATGCCGCACCAATTTTCGGAAGGCATCTTTTTTACTGACATCCGTAAATAGGGAAAGACCCGCTGTCCACATGGTAAAGCGAAGGGGAATTTGAAATACGGAAGTATAGATGACACCCAGATCCCCGAACATCAGATGGGCAATCGGCAGCCCTACAAAGCTGGAATTGGAACAGATCATGCCATAGGACAGCACACTTTTCTGGTTTGCCGGATACCGGCGGAACAGCAGCTTGCTTCCGTAAATCGACAGTACCTGAATCCCGATGGAGATACAGACAGCCAGAATGCAGTTGTGCACAAAGCCATCGGGCAGTGTGATCCCACCCATAAAGGACGCTACGATATTACAGGGGAGAATCGCATAAATCAGAAGATCTGAAAGGGTTTTCCGCCCGTTTTCGCGGATGATCTTCAATTTTTTCACCAGCACACCCAACAGGATCAGCAGAAACAGCGTCTCCTGCAGGGATAACATCTCCCAGAAAAAATCCATCTCGCTCCCTCTTCTCCGCAAAGCTTATTCCAATAAAAATTCTACAATATATTCCGATAGGCCATACCATTTTTATCCGAAATAGGGCGCAGGGTCCGGCCCTGGGGCCGGACCCTGCACGAAAAAAGGATCGTGTGTGTCCGATGGTAGCAAATTTGGAATGCGGTACCGTGCTTACAGGATTTCGCAGCTGATTTCCTTCAGCTTTTCATCTACCCAGGGACGGATGTAGGTGCCGTCCCCCAGAATATGGGCCATGATGTCGGCTTCTTTCTTCTCAACCGCCTCGGTGGCATCCGCCAGCTCTGCGGCGATGGCGGGATCAATGAACAACACACCGTCGTCGTCGCCCACTACGATGTCGCCGGGACGGACGAGTTTTCCACCAATCACCACGGGGATGTTGATCTCGCCGGGGCCGTTCTTATAGGGGCCGTTGGGGGTGGCGGACCGGGCGTAGACGTGGAAGTCCTCCATAGCCGCCAGACCGCCCCGGTCCCGGATGGCACCGTCGCAGACGATGCCCTTGATCCCGCGGGCCTTGCAGTAGGTGGCCATCAGCTCGCCGAAAATGGCCCGGTCTGTGAAGCCGCCGGCATCAATGACGATGACATCACCGGGCTTTGCCAAATCCATGGCAGCGTGAAACATCAGGTTATCGCCCTGAGGGACCCGGACGGTGAAGGCCGTGCCCAGCAGCTGTCCTTTGTATCCAATGGGCTCGATGGCCGCGTCCACTGCGGCGATGCGGCCCATGTTGTCATCGATGTTGGCCACCGGCATATCTTTGAACCGGGTCACCAGCTCCGGGGCGGGCCGCTGAAAATCCTTTACGATCTTGCATCCGATAGACATGATCTCATTCCTCCGATCTCAGATAAATGTAAAGCCAGTCTCTTTATTCAGTACGTCTCGGTCCGCCACGCAGCGGGCGGCTACTTTACCTGTAGTCACGGCGGTGGGGACCAGATCGCAGACCATCTGGATCTGGGTCTTCTTGCTGCCCACGCCATAGCTGCCGCAGTGGGGGTTGACGATGACGTTGTCCAGCGTCTTCAGCGGGTCATTTTCCGGCAGAGGCTCCCGCTCCACGGTGTCCAGGCCGGCGTACAGGATCTCGCCATTTTGCAGGGCCCAGACCATATCGTCGTTGTCGATGACGGGGCCTCGGCTGGTGTTGATGATCATGGCGGTATTCTTCATCTTTTTGAAGACTTCTTTGTTGAACACGTGGGTGGTTTCCGGGGTCAGCACGACATGGATGGAGATGATGTCGCTGCGGGTGATCAGCTCCTCAAAGGACACGAACTCTACATCCGGGTACTGAGCTTTGACGGCATCGCTGATGTACGGATCGCAGCTGATGACCTTTGTGCCGAACCCATTGTGGAAGATATCGTGGAGATGGCGGCCTGCCAGGCCGAAGCCGTAGAGCCCCAGAGTCAACTCCCGCACATCAGGGGGCAGCAGGTACTGACATTTGGGCCAGTTGCCCTTGCGCACCTCCCGGTCATAGTAGGCGGTGTTGCGGATCAGCCCCATGATCATGGCGGTGGCCACGTCAGCCAGCTCCTTGGCGCAGAAGCCAGGCAGGTTCAAAACGATCACGCCCAGCTCTGCGGCGGCCGCCAGGTCGATGCTGTTGACGCCGGCGCCAAACCGCTGGACGAACTTCACCTCCGGCAGGGTCTCCATCACCTTGCGGGTGATGGGCGGGTTGCCGGTGGCCAGGAGCACCTGGGCTCCTTGGCAGCCCGCGATGATCTCCTCTTCTGTGGGCTCCTTCTGACGAGTCGCTTCCACTTGGTACTCCAGCAGCTCCATCTGGATCCCGGCCGCCTGATAGGCTGCCGCCACACGGTCCAGTTCTTGGGGTGTGACGCTGCCGTAATCTTTGTCAACGACAATTGCTCTCATAAATTTGCCTCCTTCAAAAGTCGCTTACAGAGGCCAGAAAATGGGAATGAAGATCATGGATACGATGAGAATGACCACCGTCAGCCCCAGGCCGGGGCGGAAGAAGTCCATGAACTTCAGGTTGCCCGGACGGACGATCAGGGTGTTGGTGCCGCTGCCCACCGGGGTCAGGAACGGAGCGGATGCTGCCACACAGATGGCGATGGCCACGGCGGTGGTGTTCATGCCAAATGCCTGCACGATGGGAATGAACAACGGGGTGACCAGCATGGCACAGGAGGTGTTCATCATGGCATTGGTCAGCAGAGTTACCAGAACCAGAATGATAAACAGCACCAGCAACTTGTTGGGATGTTCGCCCAGCAGGTTTACCGCTGTATCGGCGATCAGGGCGCCGGCACCGCTTTTGCTCATGCCTGTGGAGACAGCGCTCATGCCGGCCACGATAAATAGAGTGGATAGATCGATGGATTTATAGGCATCGGACTGGCTGATACAGCCGGTCAGCACCAGAACAAAGGCCGCGAAGGCCGCCACCAGATACATAGGGAAGGAATCACTGTCGATGGCCATAGCCACCAGGAGCACTGCCAAGATCACCAGGCACAGCCCGGCCTTTACGGCGTTGAATTCCACAGCCTTATTGCTGCCGGTATATTCCGCCAGATATTCTCTGTCAGAGGTGTCGCCAGGGGTCAGGAACCGCTTTCCGATGGTCAGGAAGAACACAATGCCAGCAATGGAGACCGGAATGCCCACTTTGCCCAGTTCGAAGAAGGTCATAGTGGGAACGCCCAGATCCTCCAGGGCTCCGTTGACCACTACATTGCTGGCCGCGCCCATCAGTGTCAGGTTGCAACCAAAGCTTGCGGCGAAGGACATGGGAATCAGCTGCCGGGAGACGGAGACACCTGCCCGCTGGCTGACGCTGATGACGATGGGAAGCAGCATAGCGACTACGGCTACGCCGCTGCACACCGCGGAGATAATTGTAGCCACCAGCATAAAGGCGATCATGATGCCGTTTTCCGATGTACCTGTGAATTTGACCAGAACATCCGCCATCTTGGCGGCGATGCCTGTGTGGAAGAGGGCGGAACCAACCACCATCATTGCCGCCACCAGGACGATGGTGCTGCCGGAAAAGGCGCTGAACAATTCCGCCGGGTCAATGATCCCACACAACACCAAAACACTGCCACCCAGCATAGCCACCAGGGCCGCGGGGAGCTTCTCCGTCACAAAAAACACAACCATAACCAGCAGGACCAATAGCGTAATCACTGCAGGGCTCATAGGAGTTCTCCTTTCTTTTCTCCATTCATGTACGGTGATTTTGCGAAAGTGCAAAATCCATATTGGTTTTTCTTATCAGACCCTTGGTCCTAAATTTTCTTTACATAGGCAAGATTGTAGCAAAATATGCGCATTTTTTGCTTTTCTGTCATCATTTTAACGTCTATACTTGCTTTTGTCAAAGGCAAAAGGTAATATAAAGATTATAATGTCAACATTATACTAGTTGAGGAGGATCGGATCATATATGGTCTTGCATAACTATGAGTATTTCGTAGCCATCGTAGATGAGGGGAGCCTAACAAAAGCAGCTGAGCACCTGTATGTCTCCCAGCCTTCGCTCAGTCAGTATCTGAAAAGGCTGGAGGCGAATCTGGGCGTAGAACTGTTTGATCGCAGCGCCTCGCCGCTCCGGCTGACCTATACCGGTGAACGCTATTATCAATACGTCCTGCAGATGATGAAGCTGGATGAAAATATCCGCCGGGAATTTCAGGACATCAAAAACCAAACCAGCGGACGCCTCAGATTAGGAGTGGCGCTGTGGCGGGGCGCTTGCCTGCTGCCGGATGTATTCCCCAGCTTTCACCGGCAGTATCCGGACATTCACATCGAACTGACTGAGGGGCGCTCCGTCCAACTGGAAAGCGCATTGATGAACGATAAAATCGACCTTGCAGTGATGAATCTACCCCGCACGCTGGATTACAGCAAACTGGTATCGGAGGTCGTTTGCGAAGAACGGATTCTAATCGCCGCCCCCACACAACACCCTTATGTGCAGAACTTACTTGCAGACTGCCCGACCCTTGGAGGCTATCCTGTTGCCTCGCTGGAGCTGGTAACCCATATTCCCCTGATCCTGACGAAACCCGGACAGAATTTGACCCACGAGGTTAAACACGCTCTTGGGAAGAGTCATATTGAGCCAGATCTCCTTATGGAGACAGCCAATCTGACCACAGCTATTAATTTGACCGCTCAGGGCATTGCCTGCGCTTTTGTGCCAGAAGAGGGTGCGAAAGTCTGCCAGCACCCTGGCGCAGTGACTTATTTTGCAGTGGATTCCCCGGATCTGGTATGGGATTTAGCGGCCGTGTATCGGAAGGACACCTATCTGACGCGTCTTTCCCAGCTGTTCATTGATGTCATGAAACAGCAGCTCCGACGAGAATAAGCGGTGTTGAAAACGGCTGCATACGGAAAAATTTCACCTGCTCATACGGGGCAAAAAGAGCGTTCAGCATGCCAGCGGCTGCCAAACGCTCTTTTTGCAGGGAGAGCCCCAAACCCACTTTGTGGCTAAAGGCCGAAGGATAACGGATAAAAGGTAGTATATACATTAGAGTTTTGACAAAAAACACGCAAGGTATTTTGGCCCCACAAATAACTCAGAATTTACTGTGCAGTAAACAATAGGATGTCTGCGGATACAACAGTGGTACTCCCCCCTTTTCAAATTTTGCGGGGAAGTAAACAATATACGGGCTTCCCAAATAGAAACTTTCTGATAATAGTCCTCATTCAGGGTGGCTATTCTTCCGCAGTTGCGGTATTGTGTGTTGCTGAGAAAAGGCGGCCGTAATATGCAGCGAAAACTATTGGAAAGCGGAAACATCTTCAAACGATCAGACGGCCGCTGGAACGGCGTGGTCTGGTACTCGGATGAGCAGAGTTCAAAGAAACGCAAATCCTTCTGCGGGACCAGCAAACAAGAGGTCAAAGATAAAATCACTGCCTACCTTGCCGACTTCGACCGCCAGCTCACGGCCTCAGATGAGTCCAAGGCAAAGTTTGAGGAAAGCATGGGCAAGTGGCTCCGGGTATTCAAATTTCCCTCTGTGGAGCGCGGCACCTACGACCGGCTGGAGTGCACCGCCAAGTATCAGATCTACCCGATCCTCGGCGGCAAGGTGGTGGGTGACATCACCTCGGCAGATATCAAAGCCCTGCTGAATCACTGGATGAATGAGGGCTACGCCTACACCACAGTCAAGAAGGTCTACAACATCCTTACCGACTACTTCCGCTACCTGACTCAACAGGAGTACATCCCGAAGAACCCAATGGCTGCGGCTCCCATGATCAAGAAGTCAAACTTCATGGCTAGCCAGGGCAAGGAGGATCTGCCAACCTTCGAAACTGTGACCATCTTCACCCCGGAGGAGATCACAAAGTTCAAGGCGGAGGCTGTCAGGACCTGGGAAAACGGGACGCCCATCTATCAGCAGGCGGCCGCCTATACGCTGATGCTGAACACCGGACTCCGCACAGGCGAAGCCCTCGGACTGCTGAACAGCGACATCGATCTGGAGAACCGCGTCATCCACCTCCAGCGGGGCGTGAAAGAGGTTTTCAGGCGGGAAGGCACCGAATCCACCAGCGGCCGGGAGGTGAAGATCGGCAAGCTGAAGAGCACCTCCAGCAAACGGGATGTGCCCCTCAATCAGGCGGCAGTGGACGCCATCCTGACTCTGAGAGCGGAGCGATACTTCGGAGAGGACAGCCCTCTCATCTCGGATGAACACGGAGGTTATACCCGGCCGGTAAACTTCCGGAAACGATACTACCGCATTCTGGAGGCGGCTGGACTGGAGCAGCGGGGACTCCATGCCCTCCGACACACCTTCGCCACCAATCTGGTCAACGGAGTCAAACAGCCGAATGGAACCATCCGCGCGCTCTCTCCCCGGCAGGTGGCCGACCTCCTCGGCCACTCCACCTCAGAGATCACAGAACTCTACTACGTGAAAAGGGATACCTCCCGCCTGGCAGGGATCACGGCAGGATTCGATCTCTGAAGCACGTAAAAAAGAACTCCCCTGGCCAGCAGATAACTGGTCAGGGGCGCAAAACTTTGATGCTAAAATGATGCTGTAGCAGACGGAAACAGTAAAAACGGATGACACCGGATACCACATTCGGGGCATTATTTGAGCATCATCCGCGGTCTCCCAAAAATCGTTCCCTCAAAAAAGTAACAAAAAACCCCGATTTCTCGGGGTTTTCGGGATAATCAATGGCAGGGGCAGAAGGATTCGAACCCTCGGCACGCGGTTTTGGAGACCGCTGCTCTACCAGCTGAGCTATACCCCTATCTCGCTTGCGGCACTCCCGTCAGGCGATCAACCATTCTGGTGGGCCTTCAGGGATTCGAACCCGGGACCGGCCGGTTATGAGCCAGCTGCTCTAACCAACTGAGCTAAAGGCCCGTATCGGCATTTCCTTCAAGAGAAGTATTGCCGCCACGCCGAGTGGCGGCAATACCTGGCTCCCCCAGTTGGACTCGAACCAACGACACCGCGGTTAACAGCCGCGTGCTCTACCGACTGAGCTATGGAGGAATGTGGCAGGCCCTTGTTAAAAACAAGAGCCTGTGTTGGCGCTACCTATCTTCCCGGGCCGTCGCCAGCCAAGTATTGTCAGCAGGAACGAGCTTAACTGCCGTGTTCGGAATGGGAACGGGTGGACCCTCGCCCTAATCAGCACCAACTCTATGTCATCCGGTCTTGCCGGAGAACAAACTGTATTATATTGTATTTCGCTTCCCTTGTCAAGAACTTTCGCCCTTGAAAAGTCTGGTGACCCGTACCGGATTCGAACCGATGTTAACGGCGTGAGAGGCCGCTGTCTTAACCACTTGACCAACGGGCCATGGTGCACCTTCACGGACTCGAACCGGGGACCCACTGATTAAGAGTCAGTTGCTCTACCAACTGAGCTAAAGGTGCAAATCCCTTGAGCATGCTTCCCTGCACCCTCAAAACCGAACAATGTGACGCTGCTTTCAGGCTCGCCTGCTTTCTCGTAGGTCAAGCCCTCGGGCGATTAGTACCGGTCAGCTCCATACATTACTGCACTTCCACCTCCGGCCTATCTACCAGGTAGTCTTCCTGGGCCCTTACCCTCTTTCGAGGTGAGAGATCTCATCTTAGGGGGAGTTTCACGCTTAGATGCTTTCAGCGTTTATCTCGTCCGTACTTAGCTACCCAGCTATGCCCTTGGCAGGACAACTGGTGCACCAGAGGTACGTCCATCCCGGTCCTCTCGTACTAAGGACAGCTCCCTTCAAATCTCTTCCGCCCGCAACAGATAGGGACCGAACTGTCTCACGACGTTCTGAACCCAGCTCGCGTGCCACTTTAATCGGCGAACAGCCGAACCCTTGGGACCGAATTCAGCCCCAGGATGTGACGAGCCGACATCGAGGTGCCAAACCTCCCCGTCGCTGTGGACGCTTGGGGGAGATCAGCCTGTTATCCCCAGGGTAGCTTTTATCCGTTGAGCGATGGCATTTCCACTCACATACCACCGGATCACTAACTCCAACTTTCGTTACTGCTCGACCCGTCGGTCTCGCAGTTAGGCTGGCTTCTACGTTTACACTCACTGCACGATTTCCGTCCGTGCTGAGCCAACCTTTGAGCGCCTCCGTTACTCTTTAGGAGGCGACCGCCCCAGTCAAACTGCCCGCCTAACAGTGTCCCCCGACCGGATTCACGGCTGCAGGTTAGAATTTCAGTACTTCAAGAGTGGTATCCCAACGGTGGCTCCACCAGAACTGGCGTCCTGGCTTCCAAGCCTCCCACCTATCCTGTACATGGGTTACCGAATTCCAGTATTAAGCTGCAGTAAAGCTCCATGGGGTCTTTCCGTCTAGTTGCGGGTAACTGGTATCTTCACCAGTACTACAATTTCGCCGGGCGGGCTGTTGAGACAGTGCCCAAATCGTTACGCCTTTCGTGCGGGTCAGAACTTACCTGACAAGGAATTTCGCTACCTTAGGACCGTTATAGATACGGCCGCCGTTTACCTGGGGCTTCAATTCAATGCTTCGCTTGCGCTGACATCTCCTCTTAACCTTCCGGCACCGGGCAGGCGTCAGCCCATATACGTCATCTTTCGATTTAGCATAGACCTGTGTTTTTGGTAAACAGTTGCTTGGGCCTTTTCACTGCGGCCTCTTTCGAGGCTCCCCTTATTCCGAAGTTACGGGGTCAACTTGCCGAGTTCCTTAACAACCCTTCTCCCGTTGGCCTTAGGATTCTCTCCTCATCTACCTGTGTCGGTTTGCGGTACGGGCACCTTAGTATCCATCAGAGCTTTTCTCGCCTCTCAGCATCGCGGACTTCGCTACTATATTTTCGCTCCCTTTCGCCCGGGTCAACCAACGCCCGGGTTCCGCTATCAAAGTGTCCCTCTGACTTAAAGTTCGGTGGCTACGGAATTTCTACCGTATGTGCATCGACTACGCCTTTCGGCCTCGCCTTAGCTCCCGGCTTACCTTGGGCGGACGAACCTTCCCAAGAAACCTTAGATTTTCGGCCATTATGATTCCCACATAATTCTCGCTACTCATTCCGGCATTCTCACTTCCATGCAGTCCACCGCTGCTTTCGCTACGACTTCACCCACATGGAACGCTCCCTACCACTGTCTTACGACAATCCTAAGCTTCGGTTATATGCTTAGCCCCGGTAAATTATCGGCGCAGAACCATTCGACTAGTGAGCTGTTACGCACTCTTTTAATGAGTGGCTGCTTCTAAGCCAACATCCTGGTTGTTTTCGCAACTCCACATCGTTTTCCACTTAGCATCTATTCGGGACCTTAGCTGTAGGTCTGGGCTGTTTCCCTTTTGACAATGAAACTTATCTCACACTGTCTGACTGCTATGCATCAATTAGCCGGCATTCTTAGTTTGATAGGCGTTGGTAACCTTATCGACCCGCTACCATTCAGTGCTTTACCTCCGGTAATCTAACATAACGCTAGCCCTAAAGCTATTTCGGGAGAACCAGCTATCTCCGGGTTCGATTGGAATTTCACCCCTAGCCACAACTCATCCGCCAACGTTTCAACGGGGGTCGGTTCGGTCCTCCATCGGGTTTTACCCCCAACTTCAACCTGCTCATGGCTAGATCACCCGGTTTCGGGTCTATGGCAACGAACTTTACGCCCTATTCAGACTCGCTCTCGCTTCGCCTCCGGCACTGAATGCCTTAAGCTCGCTCGTTACTATAACTCGCCGGACCGTTCTACAAAAAGTACGCCATCACACGTTAACGTGCTTTGACAGCTTGTAAGCACAAGGTTTCAGGTTCTCTTTCACTCCCCTCCCGGGGTTCTTTTCACCTTTCCCTCACGGTACTGGTTCTCTATCGGTCATCAGGTAGTATTTAGGCTTGGAGGGTGGTCCCCTGTTTCCACGGGGTTTCACGTGTCCCGCGGTACTCTGGATTCAGTCGCACGGCCTTCTCTTTCGGATACGGGGCTCTCACCCTCTGTGGCGGGCCTTCCCAGACCCTTCTCCTAGATAACTTCCGCTAAATGACTGTCCGCAACCCGAGGAATAAATCCCTCGGTTTGGCCTCTTCCGCGTTCGCTCGCCACTACTTGCGGAATCTCGGTTGATGTCTCTTCCTCGCCCTACTTAGATGTTTCAGTTCAGGCGGTTCCCTTCCTACGCCTATTTTGTTCAACGCAGGATGACTGGATATTGTCCAGCCGGGTTGCCCCATTCGGATATCCCCGGATCAATGGATATTTGCTCCTCCCGAGGCTTTTCGCAGCTTGTCACGTCCTTCATCGGCTCCTGATGCCAAGGCATTCCCCTTGCGCTCTTTCCAGCTTGACCTATCGCTGTTCTCACAGCGACTTGTCAGAGAATTCTTGGTTCTCTTTGAGAATTATGCAGGCTTTACAAAGATCGAAATTGTATGTCACCCTGCATCCTTTCGGATGCTGTTCCACAATCAATTTGTTTCCTCTGTGTCTCCACAGAGAAACCTCTCTGTTGCCTTACTTGCTTTTGTCACATTGTTCAGTTTTCAAGGTGCAGATCGCCGTCCGCAAGCTTTCGCTTGTCTCCGGCACAGCTTCCAACCGCTTTTGCAGTCAGATTTGAAGATCCGATCTTTCGATCAGGTCTTCAAATCAAAACAAATCGCCTGGTGGGCCAGTGGGCTCGAACCACCGACCTTACGATTATCAGTCGTACGCTCTAGCCAGCTGAGCTACGGGCCCTCGTCTTGGACGAGGTGACGCTTTATTCTCTTGGTGGAGATAGTCGGGTTCGAACCGGCGACCTCCTGCTTGCAAGGCAGGCGCTCTCCCAGCTGAGCTATATCCCTTCTATCTCCCGGCGTACGCCCTCTAAATTAAACAACGTAACTCTTTTTCCGCTCCAGCTGACCAGGAATTCCAGGCAGAGCTTGCTCTGCCCAGGTCTCCTTAGAAAGGAGGTGATCCAGCCGCACCTTCCGATACGGATACCTTGTTACGACTTCACCCCAATTATCGACCCACCTTCGGCCGCGCCCTCCTTGCGGTTAGGCCACCGGCTTCGGGTGTTACCGACTCTCATGGTGTGACGGGCGGTGTGTACAAGGCCCGGGAACGTATTCACCGCGGCATGCTGATCCGCGATTACTAGCGATTCCGACTTCACGCAGGCGGGTTGCAGCCTCCGATCCGAACTGGGACGGCTTTTGGGGGTTTGCTCTGCCTCGCGGCTTTGCCTCCCTCTGTTGACCGCCATTGTATTACGTGTAGCCCAGGACATAAGGGGCATGATGATTTGACGTCGTCGCCACCTTCCTCCGTTTTGTCAACGGCAGTCTCGCTAGAGTGCTCTTGCGTAGCAACTAACAATAGGGTTGCGCTCGTTGCGGGACTTAACCCAACATCTCACGACACGAGCTGACGACAACCATGCACCACCTGTCTCTACTTTCCCCGAAGGGCACCTGATGTATCTCTACTTCGTTAGTAGGATGTCAAGCCCTGGTAAGGTTCTTCGCGTTGCTTCGAATTAAACCACATAATCCACCGCTTGTGCGGGCCCCCGTCAATTCCTTTGAGTTTCAACCTTGCGATCGTACTCCCCAGGTGGGATACTTATTGTGTTAACTGCGGCACGCAGGGTCAGTCCCCGCACACCTAGTATCCATCGTTTACAGCGTGGACTACCAGGGTATCTAATCCTGTTTGCTCCCCACGCTTTCGCGCCTCACCGTCAGTTGCCGTCCAGTTATCCGCCTTCGCCACTGGTGTTCTTCCTTATATCTACGCATTTCACCGCTACACAAGGAATTCCGATAACCTCTCCGGTACTCAAGACCTACAGTTTCAAATGCAGTTTGGAGGTTAAGCCTCCAGATTTCACATCTGACTTGCCGCCCGGCTGCACGCCCTTACACCCAGTAAATCCGGACAACGCTTGCCACCTACGTATTACCGCGGCTGCTGGCACGTAGTTAGCCGTGGCTTATTCGTCAGGTACCGTCTTCTACTCTTCCCTGACAAGAAGAAGTTTACAACCCGAAAGCCTTCTTCCTTCACGCGGCGTTGCTGGGTCAGACTTGCGTCCATTGCCCAATATTCCCCACTGCTGCCTCCCGTAGGAGTCTGGGCCGTATCTCAGTCCCAATGTGGCCGGTCAACCTCTCAGTCCGGCTACTGATCGTCGCCATGGTGGGCCGTTACCCCACCATCTAGCTAATCAGACGCGAGGCCATCTTCCAGCGATAAAATCTTTGACATGCCCGGGATGCCCCGGTCATGCGTCATGCGGTATTAGCAGTCGTTTCCAACTGTTGTCCCCCTCTGGAAGGTAGGTTCCTCACGCGTTACTCACCAGTCCGCCACTAAGCATTCCTATCATTTGGCCGAAACCTCAGTCAAGGGTGCTCCGTTCGACTTGCATGTGTTAAGCACGCCGCCAGCGTTCGTCCTTAGCCAGGATCAAACTCTCTATAAAATGGTATCTAAACGAACCGTAGTCCGTTCAAACCTTCATAGAGCTATTTGTCATAGCTTCATTTCTCCATCTCACCGGTAATTGACTCAACCCAGTGAGACGGCTTTGTCCTTTGGCAAACTCACCTAAATGAGCTCGCCTTCTGGTGCTTCCTTTTCGTTACGTTGTTTAATTTACAAGGTGCACGCCGTTCCCGGCGGAACATTGCTATTATACTCGATTTCATTTCGTTTGTCAAGAACTTTTTTCAGAAGTTTTTTGACATCCGATCCATCTCGTATCAGCAGCAACCTGTTTAGGTTACCACATCTCAGCCTTGCTGTCAAGAACTTTTTTCATTTCTTCCCGGCCCGGCTCATCACCGCGCCGACAGCTTTGTTAGAATACCAAATCCTTCCCCTTTTGTCAATACCTTTTTCGAGGTTTTTTTATTTTTCTGATTGCTGTGGCGATTTCTCCGGCTTTCGTCCCCTTTCCCCTTGCGCAGGTTGGGAAAATAAGCTGTGCAAACGGAGGCGACAGTGGTATAATGTCCATGGAAATAAAATGTATACATAGTAGGAGGGATTGATCTGCGGATTCATCGCATGACCGCCACCTTCGGCAAACTCCAGGGCCGGTCTTTGGAGCTGGGGGACGGTCTGAATATCATCGAAGCCCCCAACGAGACTGGAAAGTCCACCTGGTGCGCCTTTCTGCTCTCTATTTTATATGGTGTCAACAGCCGGGAGCGGGACCGCGCTGGTTTTATCGCGGATAAAAACCGCTTTGCTCCCTGGTCAGGCGCGGCCATGTCCGGCCGGATGGACTGCGGCACGGAACTGGGGGAGTTGACTCTGACCCGCGCCACCCGGCGGCAGACCAGCCCCATGGGGGAATTCAGTGCCGTATACGCCGGTACCAACGAGCCTGTGCCGGGCCTGACCGGTGCCGCCTGCGGCGAGACCCTGCTGGGCATCAGCCGGGAGGTCTTTGAGCGCAGCGCCTTTATCCGGCAGAATAACCTGCCCATCAGCCAGGACGCCGAGCTGGAACGGCGCATCGCGGCCTTGATCTCCTCCGGAGAGGAGGGCACCTCCTATACAGAGGCTGCGGATGCCCTGAAAAAGCAGCTGAATCGTCGCCGCCATAACAGGACCGGGCAGCTCCCCGCTCTGGAGACGGAGCTGGCCGAACTGGACCGTCAGCTGTCGGAGAGCAACTCTCTGGCCCGGCAGCTGGTGCAGGCCCGCTCCGAGGTCGAAGCTCTGTCCCGTCGGGCGGAGATCCTACAGGCGGAACTGACGGACTGCAACCGCTGGGAGGCCGCCCAGCGCCGCCAGGCCCTCTCCGGTGCCGCATCGGCGGCGGAACAGGCAGAGGTCCGCGCCGCGCAGGTGCAGGAGCGGCTTCAGCAGGACCAAATCCCGGAGAACGAGACCATCGCCCGGCTCCGCGGCGCCATCGTCAATCTGGAGACCACCCGGAGAGCCGTGGACAAGGCCCGGTCGGAGCGGGACGAGGCCATGAAGGCATTGCTGCGGGCGGAGGCCGCTGTGAATGAGAGTCCCTTTGCCGGGCAGAGTCCGGAGAGCGCCCGGCGAGAGGCCGCAGGAACTGAGAACGAGCCTGTCAAATGGAATCCGGTCCCCGGCGTGCTGACTTTTTTAATTGGTGTCCCACTGTGTTTCGTCGTGACCTATGCGGTACTTTTTCTCACAGGCAGCCACAGCAAGCTGCTTGCGCTTCTCACCATGCTAGCCGGATTCTCCTGCGTGTGCGCCCTCGCTCTCTTTTTGAAAAAGCGGGCGTTTCAGGCCGGCTGGGCAGAACTCCGGTTGAAGCGCTTCGGCACCGCGGACCTGGATGCCATCCGCCAGCTGGCTGAGGATTACGCCAAGCTGTGCGAGGCCCGGGACGCCGCCCAGGCCAGTGTCAACGCCAAGTCCGCCGCAGCGGACACCTTATATAGTAGTCTCTCCTCCAACGAACAGGGCATCCTGCTGGAGGTCCGGCGCTTCGCTCCCGACGCCTTCGACATCCCCACGGCGGACCAGCTGCTCCGGGCCTGTGCCGTCCGGCGGAAGGAGCTGGCGGAGGCGGAGACCGCCGCCCGGGAGGCACGGATGCGCTATGAGCTTCAGGTCCAGCAGGCGCCCGCTCCCGGCACGCCGGAGGCGGATGTCCCCGCTCCCGTCCGGAGCCGGGAGGCCATCTCCACGGAGCTGGACCGGGTCCGCGCCGCACTGGCGGAGGCCCGCTCCTCCGCGGACCGTCTGGACGGCCAGCTCCACGCCGCGGGCGATCCCGCGGTGCTGCGGGCTTCTGCCGAGGACCTGGCTGCCCGAAAGGAGCGGCTGGAAACGGAGTACAGCGCTCTCCGGCTGGCTATGGAGGCACTGGAGGGGGCCAACACCGCCCTGCAGAACCGCTTCTCTCCCGCTCTGGGCCGCCGGGCAGCGGAGATCTTTTCCCGACTGACCGACAACCGCTATGCCGGTGTGGTGCTGGACCGGAGCTTCCGCCTCTCGGCAGAGCCTGTGGGAGACCCGGTGTTCCGGGATGCCGCCCTGCTCTCCGCCGGCGCGCTGGACCAGCTGTATCTGGCGGTGCGCCTGGCCATCTGTGAGCTGGTGCTGCCGCCGGAGAAGCAGGTGCCCATCGTGCTGGACGACGCCCTGGCCAATTTTGACGACAGCCGCTGCGCTGCGGCCCTGCAGTTTTTGAAAGAGGCCGCCGGGAACCGGCAGATCCTGCTCTTCACCTGCCACAGCCGGGAGGGGGAATTTTTTGCCGGAGACAGGGAAGTTTTCGTCCAGCGGTTGACGGATGCGGCGGTAGAGGTATAAGATATGGAATGCTCCCCGTTCCCCGCAGCGGCGGGGCCGGGAGCCTGTGTTTATCAATTACGCGAAAGCGAAAAAAGGAGATATCCATACTATGAGCGAATGCACCCACGACTGCTCCACCTGCGGCGAGAGCTGCAGCGAGCGGCAGGAACCCCAGTCCCTGCTGAAGGAGCACCATCCCGAAGCCCACATCGGTAAGGTGTTCGGCATCGTGTCCGGCAAGGGCGGCGTCGGAAAGTCCATGGTCACCAGCCAGCTGGCGGTCACCATGCGCCGCCGGGGCCATCAGGTCGGCATTCTGGATGCCGACGTCACCGGTCCCTCCATCCCCAAGGCCTTCGGCATCCACGGCCAGGCCACAGGCAGCGAGGCGGGCCTGTATCCCATGGTGTCCAAAACCGGCATTCAGGTGATGAGCACCAACCTGCTGCTGCCCAACGAGACGGACCCGGTCATCTGGCGGGGCCCGGTCATCTCCGGCGTGGTCCAGCAGTTCTGGACCGACGTGCTGTGGAACTGCGACTACCTGTTCGTGGATATGCCGCCGGGAACCGGCGATGTGTCCCTCAGTGTGTTCCAGTCCATTCCCCTGGACGGCATCGTGATCGTGGCCTCTCCCCAGGAGCTGGTGAGCATGGTGGTGGAGAAAGCCGTGAAGATGGCAGAGATGATGGAGGTCCCCATCGTGGGCCTGGTGGAGAACATGAGCTATGTCACCTGCCCGGACTGCGGGAAGCAGATCCATCTCTTCGGCCAGGGCAAAACTGCCGAAGCTGCGGAGCGCCACCATCTGCCCGTGCTGGCGGAGATGCCCATCGACCCGGCCCTGGCCGCCCTTACCGACGCCGGAGACATCGAGTCCTTCCAGGGCAGCTGGCTGGAGGCTGCCGCCGACAAGCTGGAGGGGAAATAATGCCCAACGCCGCGCCGTGTCCTTCCACGGCGCGGCGTTTGCCGCGTTTTGTCCGTCCTATGCAAATCCACCGGAGGAAGCACCTTCTTTTTGTGGGCAAAAACAGTTGCAAAATCCGGCAGGATTCGAGATAATAGAAAAAGATCAAATTTGGCATAAAACCATGCAAAATACAGACAGATCGAGGGGGAATCACCCATGCAGGAACTGAAAGACCGCATCGTGAAAGAGGGCAAGGTGCTGCCCGGCAACATCATCAAGGTGGATGGTTTTCTGAACCACCGCATCGACACGGAGCTGATGGACCATATCGCAGAGGAGTTCGGCAAACACTTCAATATGGACGAGGTCACCATGATCCTCACCGCCGAGGCCAGCGGCATCGCCCTGTCCGCCATCGTGGCCCACCACTTCCACAAGCCCATGATCTTCGCCAAGAAGGCCAAGAGCGACAACATCGAGGGCGGCCTGTACCAGAGCGACATCTTCTCCTACACCTATAAGAAAAAGGTGACGCTGCTGGTTTCCAAGGAGTGGCTCTCCGCCGACGACAAGGTCCTGATTATCGACGACTTCATGGCCAACGGCGAAGCCATGCGGGGCCTGTGCGACATCGTCAACGCCGCCGGTGCCACGCTGGTGGGCATCGGCTGCGCGGTAGAAAAGGGATTCCAGGGCGGCGGCGACCGGCTGCGGGCCGCGGGTGTGAACCTGAAGTCCCTGGCCATCATCGAGTCCGCCGAGCCCGGCAACATCGTCTTCCGGGGCGAGGACTGATCCTCTGCATTTTCCGCGGCACTCTGTAAGATTCGTCTCTTTTTTCCGTCTGATAGGATAGCGGAACGATCGTTCCCTATCTTCCGGCGCATCAGAAAAAGGAGGACTTTTCCATGAAACGGCCCCCACTGTTTCTGGTACTGCTGACCCTGGCCCTAGCGCTGCTCCCCAGCTGTACGCCGCCGGGAGGCGGAGCCGACGCAAAGCCGGTCATCTACCTCTATCCGGAGGCGGAGACCGATGTCACCGTTACCCTGGACTATGACGGGGAACTGACCTGTGTTTATCCCGTCATGAATGGAAATTCCTGGATGGTCACCGCCAGCCCCGACGGGACGCTGACGGACGCGGTCGGTCAGACCTACAATTACCTCTACTGGGAGGGCGTCAGCCGGACGGAATATGACTTCTCCCAGGGCTTCTGCGTACCAGGCAGGGACACCGCCGCCTTTTTGGAGGACACCCTGGCCACTCTGGGTCTGAACCGCCGGGAGGCCAACGAGTTTATTGTCTACTGGCTGCCCCACATGGAGGGGAACGCCTATAATCTGATCGCCTTCCAGACAAGTTCCTACACGGACCATGCCCGGCTCACGGCAGACCCGGCGCCGGACACGGTGCTGCGGGTCTTCATGGCCTGGAAGCCGCTGGACCGCTCCGTGGAGCTTCCGCCCCAGACGCTGGCCGCCCCGGTGCGTACCGGCTTCACCCTGGTGGAGTGGGGCGGCGCAGAGATCTCATAAACCGAATTTACACAAAGGAGGAATTCCCTTGTCTCACCAGACTGTCATCGTGCTGGACTTCGGCGGACAGTACAATCAGCTCATTGCCCGCCGGGTCCGGGAGTGCGGCGTCTACTGCGAGGTAAAGCCCTACACCACCCCGCTGGCGGACATCCGCGCCATGAATCCCATCGGCATCATCTTTACCGGTGGCCCCAACAGCGTGTATGATCCCAAATCCCCCCAGGTGGACCCGGCCATTTTCACCTGGGGCGTGCCCATCCTGGGCATCTGCTACGGCTGTCAGCTGATGGCCCATAACCTGGGCGGCCGGGTTACCGAGGCCCAGGACGACTCCGCCCGGGAGTACGGCAAGACCGAGACGTATTTCGATTCGGCCTGCAAGCTCTTCAAGGGCCTTCCCGCCCAGGGCATCACCTGGATGAGTCACGGGGACTACATGGAGAAGGTGCCGGAGGGCTTCGCTCTGGTGGCCCACTCCGACGCCTGCCCCAATGTGGCCATCTGCGATGAGAGCCGCGGCTTCTACGGCGTCCAGTACCACCCGGAGGTCAATCATACGGAGCATGGCACCGACATGATCCGCAACTTCCTGTATGAGGTCTGCGGCGCAGCGGGCGACTGGACCATGGGCGACTACAAGGAGACTGCCATCCGCCAGATCCGGGAGAAGGTAGGGGACGGCAAGGTGCTGCTGGCCCTGTCCGGCGGCGTGGACTCCTCCGTGGCGGCAGCCCTGGTAGCCGAGGCCGTAGGCAGCCAGCTGACCTGCGTGTTTGTGGACCACGGCCTCATGCGCCTGAACGAGGGCGACGAGGTGGAGGAGGCCTTCAAAAAGTGGGACATCAACTTCGTCCGGGCCAACGCGGAGGAGCTGTTCCTCTCCAAACTCTCCGGCGTCAGCGAGCCGGAGCGCAAGCGGAAGATCATCGGGGAGGAATTCATCCGGGTCTTTGAGGCGGAGGCCAAAAAGATCGGCCAGGTGGATTACCTGGTCCAGGGCACCATCTATCCCGATGTGATCGAGTCCGGCACCGGCGACGCCGCCGTCATCAAGAGCCACCACAACGTGGGCGGCCTGCCGGACTATGTGGACTTCAAGGAGATCATCGAACCCCTGCGGATGCTCTTCAAGGACGAGGTCCGTCAGCTTGGTCGGGAGCTGGGCCTGCCGGAGTATCTGGTCATGCGCCAGCCTTTCCCGGGTCCGGGCCTTGCCATCCGGGTCATCGGCGAGGTGACGAAGGACAAGCTGGACACTCTGCGCCTGGCAGACTTCATTTTCCGGGACGAGATCGCTAAGGCCCATCTGGAGGGCACCATGAACCAGTATTTCGCGGTGCTCACCAACATGCGTTCCGTGGGCGTTATGGGTGACGGCCGGACCTATGACTACACTCTGGCTCTCCGCTCTGTCACCACCACAGACTTCATGACCGCCGACTGGACCCGTATTCCCTACGAGGTGCTGGACCGGATCAGCGTGCGGATTGTCAACGAAGTGCCCCATATCAACCGGATTGTGTACGATATCACGTCCAAGCCGCCCGCTACGATCGAGTGGGAATGACGGTCACAAGCTCCAGGGCCTGCGCTTGGGCCCTGGAGCTTGTGATTCTTAAAATCGGAACAGGAGGGATCACATGGATCAGGCAGGCGTTGCGCTATACCACCGTGTTATGCGGCAGGAAAATTTTGAGAAGGCGGCAAAGGATCTTGTGTCCTTGGTATACGCCGCGGAAAAGAAGGAACCGGGAAAGCCGAGAACCCTGTACCTTGACATTGACGGACACCGCAATGCGCAGGGCAGGTTTGACGCGGATATGCGGAGCTCCAAAAGGGATTCGGATTGAGATTTTTGCTTCCGTTTCTTACGGAAGTTCATTTCCCACTGATTTCTGCCAGGAACAAGAACCCACAGCGGAACGATGTGCCCAAACGGCTGGAAATTTCCCACGCCAGAAATGAGAAGGACCACAGCCTAGACGACCTGTATGTGGAGAATTTCAGCCACACCGAATATCAGTCCGAGGCGACTGTATACGCCTATCTCAAACAGGTCTCGGATTTTTTGAAGCGCTACCAGGAGCTGGACGCAGAGTATGCGCTGCTGCCCCCAGAGCCCTATGACCCGCAAAACTATCTGCTCCAGTGGCGTCTTCACATGCGCGAGCTGATCAACGAGCTCTTCAACATGTTTGTGGGCGGGAATCTGTTTTCCGCAGCGGCGATGACGCGGACTCTGATGGAGTGCTGTGTCTACGGGAAGGTGCTGAAGCAGGAAAAGAGCGCCCGCCTTTTGGAAGACTGGTTTCTCTGCGGGATGATCCGCAGCCTCCCCGGCTAGGATGGGGCGCTGCGGCAGGCAAAACTCAAAACTGTGTATGCACTTTGCAGCGCATGGAACCGAGAGCCGGAGGAAACAATCCGGCGGTTCAAAAAGGGCAACGAAAACGAGTGGCTGGTTTCCGTGATCCCGGGCAAAGGCCGGATCTACTTCTCCCATGTTTGTGAATACCTGCAGGAAACGGAGCTCTATCAGACGTATCAATGGGCCTGCGCGTTTGTCCACGGGCAGGATATCCGCTCCAAAATGCATCCCTTCACATTTTACGACTCCACCTATCATCTGCTCACTGTGATGATGTCTTATATCTTCAGGGCGATCCGCCTGTACCCTGTCTCTGAGGAGCTGGAGGCGGAGATGCAGAAGCTCGAACGGGACCTGGCTGCTCTTTGGGGAACCACCAGCTGGGACAAAAACGCATGACAGACTTACGAGGCGGCTGTACAGGTTACCGCGGCGCTGATGGTGCCCTGCCAAAAGCATCCAAAATTCAAAAAGAGAGACATCTACTTTCCGCAGATGTCTCTCTTTTGAGAAGGGACGGTCAAAATCGATATTTTAAAATCTCGAAAAGGTATAGGAGACCCACCCCACCGGCCTTCTGGCCGGCGGCGCATTTGCGCCGCACGGGCGCTTTGCCGCAGGCAAAACCTCGGCGCAGGCGGAATTCACTTCCGCCGAGCATTTGAATCACCGAAGGGCGGAGGCCGCCTTCGGCTGCCGGAGCCCAAAGAGAAAGGGCTTCCGGATAGGAAGCCCTTTCTCTTTGGTGCGCGAGGCGGGACTTGAACCCGCACGTCCGTAATGGACACTAGAACCTGAATCTAGCGAGTCTGCCAATTCCACCACTCGCGCGTCGATATGAACTTTGCTCCCTGTATCTCCCCGTTGGGGTGTTCCACCGGAAGGGAGCCCTCCGGTGGAACGTGGTGCGCGAGGCGGGACTTGAACCCGCACGTCCGTAATGGACACTAGAACCTGAATCTAGCGAGTCTGCCAATTCCACCACTCGCGCATAGAGCGGTTATCTTTTCAGAGACACCGTATGGTGCGGCTGACGGGATTTGAACCCACACGTCGATTCGGACACCAGCACCTCAAGCTGGCCTGTCTACCAGTTCCAGCACAGCCGCAAATGTTTGTCCCCTAAAAAAGACTGCTTGATTATTATAGCCAGTCGAGATCCAAATGTCAACTGTTTTTCCCCGATCAGTCGAAAAAATTTCCATGGGCCAGGAATTCGGCCGGGACCGCCGAAGACGGTCCCGGCCGCCTGACCTGTTCAGCGCCGGTCCATGGACGTATAGGGACGGTGCTCCTCCACACACTCATACCGAGGGCGGATCAGCTTGCCTCCCACGGAGAGCTCCTCCATCCGGTGGGCACTCCAGCCGGCGATACGGGCCACGGCGAACAGGGGCGTATACAGCTCCTTGGGCAGGCCCAGCATCTCATAGACAAATCCGCTGTAAAAGTCGATGTTGGTGGAGAGCACAGACTTGTGCTGCCGCTCCATCAGCAGCTGCTTGCCGATCTTCTCCACATTGGCGTACAGGGCCAGCTCGTCCTCCCGGCCCTTTTCCGCCGCCAGGTGATTCACGTAGGCCCGGAACACCTCGCACCGGGGGTCGGTCTTGGTATAGACCGCGTGGCCCAGGCCGTAGATCAGGCCGCTGCGGTCGAAGGCATCCTTGTTCAGGATCCTGGTGAGATAGTCCGCCACGCAGCCCTCGTCATTCCAGTCCCGCACGTGCTCCTTCACGTTGTCCATCATGGCCATCACCTTGCTGTTGGCGCCGCCGTGGCGGGGACCCTTCAACGAGGCCATGGACGCGGCGATGGCAGAATAGGTATCTGTTCCGGAGGAGGTGACCACATGGTTGGTGAAGGTGGAGTTGTTGCCGCCGCCGTTGTCCGCGTGGAGGATCAGGGCCACGTCCAGGGTCCGGGCCTCCAGATCGGTGTAGCTGCAGTCCTCCCGCAGCATCCGCAGGAAGTTCTCCGCGGTGGACAGCTCCGGCTTGGGCACGTGGATAAACAGGCTCTCCCCCTGACTGAACCGCCAGGCCTGATAGGCGTAGATGGCCAGCACGGGCATATTGCTCATCAGCTGCAGGCACTGGCGCAGCACATTCTCCAGCCCGATGTCGTTGGGCTTGTCATCATAGCAGAACAGCGTCAGGATGCCCCGCTGCATGGTGTTCATCAGATCCCGGGGCGGCGCCTTCATAATCACGTCCCGGAAGAAATTGGTGGGTAGCGTCCGGTAGGAGGCCAGCTGCTGGCAGAATGCCTCCAGTTGGGCGGCGGTGGGCAGTTCGCCGAAGAGCAGCAGATAGGCCGTCTCTTCAAAGGCGAAGCGGCGCCCCTCGGAGCCCTTCACCAGCTCCCGGCAATCGATGCCCCGGTAGTAAAGCATACCGTCCTGGGGGACGATGTGCTCCCCCTCCGTGACGCTGTAAGACTGGATCTCACCCACCCGGGTCAGGCCGGTGAGCACGCCGCGGCCGTCCTCGTCCCGCAGGCCGCGCTTGACGTTATACTCCTTATAGAGCTTGGGGTCGATGTAGTTTTTCTTCTCCCACTGCTCCTTCAGCGCGAGAATGGCGGGGGTGATCTCACAATAGGCGTTCTCACGGTTCTCTTTCCAGACCATAGGGGTGCGCGCTCCTTTCGGCGGCATGCAGCCGTTGTACTATTTGCAATAGTATCATTAAAAAATTGCATTTTCAACCGTTTTAAAAAATATTTTTGAAAAAATAAGAAAACTTTTGAATTTTTCTTTTTTCGAACTTGCAAATTTAAAAAAGCAACAGGCAGCCCTCCGAGGGCTGCCTGAAGAACTCCGGCGCCGAAGCGCCTCACAGCTGGGCCAGGGTCTCGCCGATGGGGTCAGTAATCACCAGATCCGCGGCCAGATCCCGGGCCACCGGCGACTTGTTGAGGAGCACCAGCCTGTGCCCCTGATAGTATCGAATCAGCCCCGCGGCGGGATAGACGTTCAGGGAGGTGCCGCCGATCATCAGCATATCCGCCTCCGCCAGGGCGCGGACGGCTGCCTCCAGCGTCCCCTGATCCAGCCCCTCCTCATAGAGCACCACATCCGGCTTGATGATGCCGCCGCAGCTGCACCGGGGCACGCCCTCCGTGCGGAGGATATGCTCCAGACCGTAAAATTTCCCGCACCGCTGGCAGTGGTTCCGGTGGACGCTGCCGTGGAGCTCCAGCACGTTCCGGCTGCCGGCGGCCTGGTGGAGCCCGTCGATGTTCTGGGTGATGACGGCTTTCAACCGGCCCTCCGCCTCCCACTCCGCCAGCTTTTTATGGGCGGCGTTGGGCTTGGCGTCCGGGGCCAGCAGCTTGGCCCGGTAGAAGCGGAAAAATTCTTCGGGGTTGCTTTCGTAAAATGTATGGCTTAAAATCACTTCAGGCGGATATTTCCATTCTTGGTGATATAGGCCGCCAGTGCTGCGGAAGTCCGGGATGCCGGACTCTGTGGAAACGCCGGCCCCCCCGAAAAACACGATGTTGTCGGAGCTGTCCACCAGTTCCTTCAGCCGTTTAATACTGTCCGTCATACCGGACCCTCCATTCCAATTTCCAATTTTATTGAGACAGGAGCACAGGCATGAACATTCAGATCTTCGGTTCCTCTAAGTCCTTCGACTCCAAGAAGGCGGAGCGCTGGTTCAAGGAGCGCCGCATTAAGTACCAGTATATCGACCTGCCCTCAAAGGGATTATCCCCCCGGGAGTACCAGTCCGTCAAGCAGAAAGTGGGCTTTGACGCCCTGGTGAACACGAAATGCCGGGCCTATGAGGACCTGTACATGGCCTATATCACCCCGGACGCCCGGGAGGAGAAGCTGCTGGAACACCCGGAGCTGTTCGTGACCCCCATCGTCCGCAATGGAAGGGAGGCCACGGTGGGCTACCATCCGGAAATCTGGCAGACTTGGGAGTGAGTCTCTGCCGCCCGACAGAATTCTGCACCGCTGCGGAACAGATCGGTGGTATTCTGTGCATACTATGGATGCACACGGAGAGGAGGTGGCCTGCGTGCAAAGGCGAGCCTGGATGGAGCTGCCCCAAAACCGCTTTCTGCGGGGCATCTATCTGCTGGTGCAGCGGTATCTGCGCCACAATGTGGGGATGCAGGGAGCGGCTCTGGCGTTTTACCTGCTGTTCATGATCTTTCCCCTACTGATCTTTGTCAGCTCCCTGCTGGGCCTGCTGCAGCTGGACGTGGATGCCATTCTGGCCGCGGTGCAGGAGTTCCTGCCCCGGGAGATCGTGTCCTTCATCGGGGTGTACCTCACCTATGTGGGCCGGAACCCCAGTGTGAAGCTGCTGCTGTTTGGCCTGTTCTTCTCCCTGTATTTCCCCATGCGGGCCACCAACACGCTGATGCGCTCCGTGCGGATCGCCTATCACCTGGGCCCGCCCCGGGGCGCGCTGCCCCAGCTGGTGAAAACGCTGCTGTACACGGCGGTGCTGATCGCCACCATCGCCCTGACCCTGACGCTGATGTCTGTGGGAGACCGGCTGCTACTCTACGCCGTGGACAGCTTCGGCCTGCCCCGGTTCTGGGCGGTGCTGTGGGCGAAGCTGCGGTTCCCGGTGGCGGCGGTGGCAGGGTATTTCGCCCTGTTCTTCCTGTACGCCCTGTCTCAGGACGGCCGCCAGCCCTGGCGGAACATCTGGCCCGGCACTATGGCGGCCCTGGGGGCCTGGCTGGCGCTGAACTGGCTGTACTCCACATACGTGGAGAACTTTGCCGACTACTCCCTGCTGTACGGCTCCATCGGCACGGCCATCGCCCTTTTGATCTGGCTGTATATGACCGCCGTGACCCTTATCATGGGGGCGGAGCTGAACGCCACGCTGATCTCCCTGCGAAAGGACCGGGCGGGGGAATCGTAAACGATTTTTGAATCCCGGCGGCCCCCGCTTTACTTTACGGGAGAGATGCTCTACAATATTCTCTGGGTGAGGAAACCCTTGGAAAGGATGGAATCAAATGGAATCCATGAAAGAAAAACTGACGGAATACGCCCAGCTGCTGGTGCGGGTGGGCCTGAATATCCAGAGGGGGCAGCCGCTGGTGATCTCCTCGCCTGTGGAGTGCGCCTTTTTCGCCCGTCTCTGTGCGGCGGAGGCCTATCAGGCCGGTTGCCGGGAGGTGGTGATGAACTGGGGCGACGATGAACTGGGCCGGATGAAGTACCTCCATGCGGCTGACGAGGTGTTCGACACCGTGCCCCTGTGGCGGCGGCACTTCTACAACGACTACGCCCTGGAGGGGGCGGCGTACCTGGCCATCTCCGCCAGCGATCCGGAGAACCTCAAGGGCGTGGACCACAGCCGGATCGTCCGGGCCCAGCAGGCCAGCGGGAGGGCCTTGAAGGACTTCGACCGTCTCCAGATGTGCGGCGGCTTCCCCTGGTGCATCGCCTCCATCCCCATCCCCAGCTGGGCGAAGAAGGTGTTCCCGGATCTTGCGGAGAGCGAGGCAATGGACAAACTGTGGGAGGCCATCTTCCAGGCAGTGCGCATTACCGGCGACGGCAGGTGCGTAGACAAGTGGCACCGGCATATCGAGACCCTGGCCCATCGGGTGGAGAAGCTGAACCAGCTGAACTTCAAGTCCCTCCACTACACCAACTCCCTGGGCACGGACCTGACTGTGGAACTGCCGGAGGACCACATCTGGGAGGCGGGTAACGACGTGACTCTGTCTGGCCGCACCTATATCGCCAATATCCCCACGGAGGAGGTCTTCACCTCTCCCCTGAAGACCGGCGTCAACGGCGTGGTCTACTCCGCCCTGCCCCTGTCCCACAACGGCACCATCATTGACAAGTTCCACTTTGTGGTGAAGGACGGGAAGATCGTGGAGGTTCACGCGGAACAGGGGGAGGAGGCCCTCAAGGCCGCCGTCACTGTGGATGAAGGGGCCAGCTACTTCGGCGAGGTGGCCCTGGTGCCCTATGACAGCCCTATCTCCAACCAGAAGATCCTGTTCTACAACACCCTGTTCGACGAGAATGCGGCCTGCCACATCGCCTTCGGCGAGGCCTATCCCTGCCTCAAGGACGGCCAGGCCATGAGCAAGGACGAGCTGAAGGCCCGGGGCCTCAACGACTCCATCACCCACGTGGACTTCATGGTGGGCACGCCGGACCTGAACATCCTGGGTATTACCCACGACAGAAAGGAAATCCCAGTGTTCGTGGACGGCAACTTCGCCCCGGAGATCTGAAATCAGAGAGAAAGAGGAGAGACCATGACATACGAGCTGAGAAAGACTGACGAGAACGTGCTGATTGCGGAGGGCGCCTCCGTCACCGGAGACGTGCGGCTGGCAAAGGGCGTCAGCATCTGGTACGGTGCGGTCCTGCGGGGGGATATGGGCCCCATCACCGTGGGAACGGACACCAATATTCAGGACGGGGCCATCCTCCACGAGGAGACGGTGGTGGGCAGGGGCTGCACCATCGGCCACGGGGCCATCGTCCACGGCTGCACAGTGGGGGACAACACCCTGATCGGCATGGGGGCCATTGTCCTCAACGGCGCGAAGATCGGCAGCGACTGTATCGTGGGTGCCGGGGCCCTGGTCACCGGAAAAATGGACGCCCCGGACGGGTCCATGATCCTGGGCAGCCCCGCCAAGGTGGTGCGGCCCCTGAAGCCGGAGGAGATCGAAGGCAACCGGGCGGCCATGGAGGAGTATCTGGAAGCTGCCGCCCAGTATCGGAAGGAGCAGGAAGCCCGTTGAGACAGGCCCTCCGGGCCGGAAAGAGAGTTTACCGTTCATGGAATGGAACAAACAGAAGATCAAAGGACTTCTGCTGGTGGTCTGCGGCGGTGTGGCGTTTTACTGCGCACTGCAGCGCCTGGATGCAGTCCTGGCGGCGCTGGGCTGGCTGCTTGGGATTTTGGCGCCGTTTCTGCTGGGCGGCGCCCTGGCCTTTATCCTGAATGTGCCCATGCGGGCCATCGAGCGGCACCTGTTCCCCAGAAACCGGAAGGGCGCAAAGCTCCGCCGCCCCCTGGCCCTGGTGCTGACCCTGGTCGCGGTGATCGGTGTGCTGGCCCTGGCTGGCCTGGTGATCGGCCCGGGCATCGCAGATGCAGTCATGTCCATCATTCGGGAGATTCCTGCCGCCTTCCAGCGACTGGAGCACCAGCTCACCGCCCTGGCGGAGAACCTGCAGGACCTGTGGCCTCTACTGGAGGAGCAGCTGATGAAGCTGCAGGAGGAGATCCAATGGCAGGAGCTTTCTGCCAAGGCTCTGGAGATCGCCAAGGCAATTGGGGCCGGGATTGTCTCCTCCGGTGGGTTCATCGGCGGTGTGGTCAGCGGTGTCAGCACCTTTGTCATCAGCCTGATCTTCTCCTTCTATGTCCTGCTGCAGAAGGAGAAGCTGGGCCGCCAGGGCCGCCAGGTGATTTACGGCCTGCTGCCCCTGCGGCAGGCCGACCGGACGCTGGACGTCCTGCGGCTGTCCGGGCGGACCTTCTCCAGCTTCCTCTCCGGCCAGTGCCTGGAGGCCTGCATTCTGGGCACGCTGTTCGTCGCGGCCATGACCATCTTCCGGATGCCCTACGCCCTGCTGGTGGGCGTCCTGATCGCCCTGACCGCCCTGATCCCCATTGTGGGGGCTTTTATCGGCTGCGCTGTGGGCGCACTGCTCATCGCCATCGACGATCCCTGGAAGGCGCTGTGGTTCATCGTGCTGTTCCTGGTGCTCCAGCAGATCGAGGGAAACCTGATCTACCCCCATGTGGTGGGTTCCTCCGTGGGGCTGCCCTCCATCTGGGTGCTGGCCGCCGTCACTCTGGGCGGCAAGCTCATGGGGATCACAGGGATGCTGTTCTTCATCCCGCTGTGCTCCGTGATCTACGCCCTGTTCCGCAGCTATGTGAAAAACCGGCTGGTGAGCAAGGCAGTCCCACCGGAAAAATGGCGGGACCCGCCTCCCCCACCCTCCCGGCAGTGAGCGTTCTTTCCGCCGCCCTACATCTGTTCAAAAACCGGCCGTCCAAATTGGGCGGCCGGTTTTTGTGCGCAGATTCAATTTTTTATTGACAAGAATCCTTGTCAGTGCTATGCTATATTTGACAAGAATAATTGTCATTTTGACTTGGATCATTGTCAGGAAAGGGGATGAGCGGATGCCGCTGTACAACCGGCTGAAGGAGCACCGGGCCCGGCTGGGGGTCAACCAGCAGGAGATGGGCGCCCTGGCGGGTGTTTCCCGCCAGACCATCAGCCAGATCGAACGGGGGGACTACTCCCCCTCGGTGACGCTGGCGCTGAAGCTTGCCAGGATCTGCGGTGTGACCGTGGAGGACATTTTTACCTATCAGGAGGATGAATGCCATGAGCGATAACGTGAGGCGGGACAACCGCAGGGCGCTGCCCAAATACCTGCTGACAATTCTGCTGTTCGGGCTGCTGGGCGGCGTGCTGGGCTTTTTCACCGGTGTGGCTGGGGCCGCTGGCGTGGCGGAGACGGTGCGGCAGGCCCTGGACCGGGTGCTGGCGGTGTGTGCGCCCTGGGGCATCGTCGGCAGCGCCGTGGTGCTGCTGGGGGCGGGCTGGTACCTCTATGCCGCCGCCAAACGGCGCTTTGCCGCCTGGGATGGGGAGGACGAGGACGCCATGGACGCGGCGGAGCAGCAGCTGAGCTGGGCTCTGCTGCTGACGGGGCTGGTGATAATCCTGGACTTTTTCTTCTTCGCCGCCTCCATCATCTACGACCGCTTTCTGCCGGACCTGATCCTCTTTCTGGCGTCTGTGGCGGTGCTGGTGGTGCTCCAGCAGAAGATCGTAGACCTGGAGCGCCGGATCAATCCGGAGAAGCGGGGCAGCGTTTACGACATGAAATTCCAGAAGACCTGGATGGACAGCTGCGACGAGGCGGAGCGGGCCCAGATCGGCCAGGCCTGCTACCGGGCCTATATGGTGGGGACCAAGGTCTGCATCTTCCTGTGGGTGGCCCTGCTGATCCTGAACTTTGTGTTTGACTTCGGTCTGCTGCCCATCGCGGCGGTGCTGGCGGTGTGGGGCGCGATGCAAACTGTCTATGCCCTTGAGTGCATCCGACTCAGCAAGAGAACGGGGGACGCGTAATGGACATCGCGCTGCTGGGCGCCGTTTTGGCAGCCTGCGTGCTCTGCCTGTTGGAGAAAAAGAAGGCGCAAATCTGATGCCGCCGGGCATTTCACAAAGCCGGCCCGCTTGTCAGCGGGCCGGCTTTGTGGTATTCTTTATTTTGTTTGAAGGAATCTGCGGTCCATCCCGGGGCGGTCCGCTCCCCGATGCCCGGATTTGGCGGAGGTGTTTATGGTCGAATTGCTGCTGATTTTAGCGGCAGCCGCTGCTGCGGCAGCTGCCCTGGCCGGGCTTGGATACCTGCTGGTCTGGTTCCTGCTCCACGGCCGGCGGGATGGTCCTGGCTGGGAAAAGCTGGAGGGCTTTCGGTACGCCCACCGGGGCCTCCACGGCCCCGGCGTGCCGGAGAACTCCCTGGCGGCCTTCCGCCGGGCGGCGGAGGCCGGATACGGCGCCGAACTGGATGTCCATCTGACCCGGGATGGACGCCTGGTGGTGATCCACGACGGGGATTTGGAGCGGATGTGCGGCGTTCCCGGTCGGGTGGCGGAAAAAACCGCGGAGGAGCTTGCCGCTCTCCGGCTGGCAGGCTCAGAGGAACACATCCCTCTTCTGGAGGAGGTGCTCCCCCTGTTTGCCGGACGGGCGCCGCTGGTGGTGGAGCTGAAGACCGACCGGCACGGCGCCGCGGCGCTGGCCCGGGATACGGTGGATTGCCTGGACCGCTTCTCCATAGACTACTGTGTGGAGAGCTTTGACCCCCGGCCGCTGCGGTGGCTGCGCCGCCACCGGCCGTCGGTGCTGCGGGGCCAGCTGTCCCAGGATTTCCACCGCCATCCATCCGGCCAGGGTCCCTGGAACCGCTTGGCGCTGACGAATCTCTTCTACAATGCATTCACCCGGCCGGATTTTGTGGCCTACCGGTTCGGAGACCGGGAAAAGCCGGCAGTGCGGCTGTGCCGCAAATTTGGGATGCGGATGGCCTACTGGACCCTCCGCTCCCGGGCCGATGTGGCCCTTGCCGAGCAAGAGGGCGCCCTGCCGATTTTTGAAGAACCGGCCCGACCGAAGGAGGTAACCCATTGAAGTCGACAAAGAAAGAAAAGAAGCAGTATAAAAAGGCATTTCAGGAGGCCATGGCGCGGGAGCTGCGGGAACACAAAAGCTCCTTCATCGTCTTTTCCATCCTGCGGATTCTGGTGCTGGTGGTGCTGGTGCGGCAGATTATGCTGGCCAACTACGAGGGCGCCTTCTTCTGCATTCTCACGCTTCTGCTGCTCTACGTGCCCAGCTGGATCCAGGTGAAGCTGCGGATCGAGCTGCCGCCGCCCCTGGAGATCACCATTTTCTGCTTCATCTTTGCGGCAGAAATTCTGGGTGAGGTCAACGCCTTTTATGTGGTGATCCCCGGATGGGACACCATGCTCCACACCATCAACGGCTTCCTGGCCGCGGCGGTAGGCTTCTCCATGGTGATGCTGCTGAACGACGATGACCGGATCACCTTCCATCTGTCCCCGGCGTTCCTGGCCCTGGTGGCCTTCTGCTTCTCCATGACTATCGGGGTCCTGTGGGAGTTCTTTGAATTCGGCATGGACTTCTTCCTGGGCACGGACATGCAGAAGGACACGGTCATCCACGCCATCCACTCCGTCTCCCTGGATCCCACGCTCTCCAACAAGGTGGTGACGATTCCGGATATCCAGGACGTGGTCATCAACGGAGAGAGCCTGGGACTGGGCGGCTACCTGGATATTGGCATCATCGACACCATGAAGGACCTATTTGTGAATTTCATTGGTGCCGTTGTGTTCTCCCTCTCCGGCTTCTTCTTCGCCCGCAGCAAGGGCCGCCGGAAGAGCGCCGCCCAGGGCTTTGTCCCCAGCAAAAAGACCGCGGAGCAGGACTATCTCCAGCAGGCGCTGGAAGAGGCGGATCAAAAGGACGCGGACGCCCCCACTCCGGATGGCCCCCCGGCGCCGGGAGAACCGGAGGGTGCCTGAGCGCCCCACACAGACAAAAAACCACCGGCCGAAGCCGGTGGTTTTTCGCAGCAGCGGCCGGCAGATGCCGGCCGCTGCTTTTTGATGTGACAGGGTTCAGTCGTCCAGCTCCTGCTCTGCCTTGACAATTGCGCCGGAGGAGGCGTCGATCTCATAGCTGTACTCCGTCCGGCCCACATGGAACTCCACCTCATACAAGGTCCGGCCGTCATCCCGGTCCAACTCCACCTGGATGCGGGAGGCGTCGCTCTCACTGACGCCGGCGTGGGTCAAGGCAGCGGATTTTGCAGCCGCCTCGCCAATGTGGGGGCCGGAGCTGCCGGATGCTGGGACACTGTGGCTCTCCCGCTCGCTTTTCAGCACGGCGCCGGTATAGAGGTCGATCTCATACTGATACTCCGTGGTGCCCGCCAGGAACTCCACCTCGTAGCACTCCGCCCGCCCGTCGTCGTGCTCCACCCAGCAGCGGAGATAGATGGTGTCCGCTTCGCTGACGCCTGCGTGGGTCAGGGCGGCGGCAGTGGCGGCCGCCTCGCCGATGTAGGAGCCGGAGCTGCCGGTTGTTCCGCCGGAGATGCCGCCCTCCCGGGAGAAATTCACCACCTCACCGGTGCGGGCATTGATGTCGTAATCATACTCTGTGCCGCCGGCATAGAACTCCACCTCGTAGACCATCAGGCCGTCCTCGCTGTCGAACTCGATCTCCAGCTGGGCCACGCTGCTCTCGGCGATGCCCGCATGAGCCAGGGCGGCATTTTTGGCCTCCTCTGCCGTGATATAGGCCTTTGTGCTGGCGGTGCCCGTCTGGGTGACGGCCTGGGTGGTCAGATGCCGGGACTCGGCGATCAAGGCGATCTCATTCACCGACAGGGGTGCCAGGGACGCAAAGGTCAGTGTGCTGTCCTGAGCGATCACCTCCTGGATCAGGGATGCCTTGCCTACGGAGATGCCGTACTGCTGGGCCAGAGCATTCAGATCCGCGCTCTCCGTCACTGTCTGGCTGAGGACAGCCCCCTCCAGGGAACCGCCCTGGAAGACGCTGTTGATGGTATCCGTCAGGTGCTGCTGGAGCTGGGCGGATTTTGCGGCGTCCTGGTTCTCCACGGACACCAGGATGGCGTTCTGGATATCGCTGAGATAACCGTTTTGGAGCATGGAGCCGATGAGGGCGTTCACTGCCACGTCCAGGTCCGTGCCGGTCAGATCCATGTCGCCCAGGATAACCTCTGCGTCCTGGTTGAAGGGGGTGACGGAGAGCACCCGCTCCTTGGAGCTGACGGTCATGGACAGGCTGGGGTTCACATCCAGCATCACCACGGAGTCCACGGCGTTGGCTCCCCGCCAGCTGCTGATGCCGAAAGCACCACAGCACATGACCACCAGGGCGGCAGCCACTGCCAGGGGCGCCCAGCGGCGCTTCTTTTTCGGAGCCTCAAAAGGGAGGACAGTTCCCGCTTGCGGGCCGCAGGCGGCCAGGATGCGGTCCAGCGGATCAGGAGCGGCGTGCTCCACGGCGGTCCGCAGGCGCTGTTCCAGTTCACGTTCGTCCAAGTCAGTCTGCCTCCTTCCATGCGAGTTGGAGCTTTTTCAAAGCCCGGCTGTATTTGGAGAGAACCGTGGGGAGCGGCAGGCCCAGCAGAGCGGCGATCTCCCGGTGCCGCAGGCCTGTCAGCGCGTGGAGGGTGACGATCTGCCGCTCTTCGTCGCTCAGGGCGGAGAGCACGGCCTCCAGCATCATCCGGTCCTCATGGGTCACGGCGGGATTGTCCGCCAGACGGTCCTGCCAGTCCTCCTGAACCAGGGGTTCCGTCCGCCCGTGCTCCCGCAGGCGGCTGATGGCCAGATTCCGGGTGATGGTCAGCACCCAGGCCATAGGCTTGCCCTGCCTGCGGTATCCGCCGGCAGCGTTCCACACCTGCAAACAGGCGTCGTGGAGAATATCCTCTGCGTCGTGGGCGTTTTTGACGATTGACAGGGCAAAGCCGTAGACGGCAGGACGGGTGCGGCTGTACAAATCCGCCAGAGCGTCCTTGTCTCCCCCGGCGATGCGGGCGATACAGTCCTCCAGGGCGGCATCCGCGTCTGAGTCCGGCTCTGCCACGGTCATGCAGAATATCATGGGGCTTCCTCCTGTTCACACAGACAACGCGCCGGCGGCGCGTTTGATTGCACTGCGGCCGAAGCATCACCGGCCGCGCCCCCATGATAGCACATCCTGCAGAGGTTTCCAACCCCGGGCCGAAATTTTCCGGAAGGGCAGCTGCTCCGCCGGATCAGGGCAGCATCCGGTCCGCCGCCGTGATGGGGCGGATGGGGCGGCAGGGGACGCCCGCAGCCAGGACTCCGGCAGGGATGTCCTTCGTCACCACGCTGCCGGAGGCGATGACCGCCCCGTCTCCGATGGAGACGCCGGGCATCACGCGGACGCCGCCGCCGATCCAGACGCCGCTGCCCACACGGATGGGATAGGCGTACTCCAGCCCCTGGGCCCGCTTTGCCGCGTCCAAGGGGTGGCCGGAGGTGTAGAATCCACACTGGGGGCCGACCAGCACGTTGTCTCCAAAGGTCACGCCGCCGGCGTCCAGAATGACGCCGCCGTGGTTCATGTAGAAGTTCCGGCCCACACTGATATTCCAGCCGTAGTCGCACCAGAAGGGCGGCTCAATCCGCAGTCCTTCCCCAGCGGCGCCCAGCAGCCGGCGCAGCAGCATCTGGGCGGATTCGATGCCCTCCGCCTGATAGGCCCGCTGATTGAACTGCTGGCACTGAGCCTTGCAGGCAGCCAGCTCCGCCAGCAGGGTCTCATCATGGGCGGGTGCGTACAGCATTCCCCGCAGCATCTTCTCCTTTTCCGTCATAGGGTGATTCCTCCTGTACAGGCGGCCCCAGGGCCGCAATTCACTCTGCCATTATACAGAAGGCGCCCTCCGGGTGCAAGAGCCGCCGTCGGTTCAGCCCCGGGGATACTGGCTGCTGACGCTCTCCAGCTCTGTGACGGAGCCGAAGCCGCTGATTTCGATGTCGTACCACGTGTCCCCGTTGATGATTTCGTAGCTGTACTCATTCCAAAGGCCCTCACTGCTGACCTCCTGTGAGACGATCTCCCCGCCGCCGACGGTATCCAGCGCGATCTGTTGAGCCTCCGCACTGTCCACTCGCAGCGCCAGCACGGCGGCCACGGCCGCGACGGCCAGTACCGCAACTGCACCCACGATCATGGCGACGATCTTCTTCACAGACATGTTTTTCATAAAAAGCTCCTCCTGCTTGTTGTTTCGGATTTATGGTTCCTGTTTGTGTCTTCTGCCCTGATAACGCGCAGACAACGGCTTTTATTGCATGGCGGGCGAAATTTTTTCTTGACAGGATCGCCTAAAGCCGCCACTGTGAGAGGCAGAAAGGAGGTGAATTTGATGAAATATAAAAAAATTTGGAAATATCAGCCCTATCGAACCAGTCGGCGGGAGCAAGACTATCAACAGGTTCAGGAATTTCTGAAAAGCGGCGATCCCGAACTTTGGAAAGCGCTTTATGAGAGTGCCTATGAAATTGTATACCAGTGCGCGTACGGGATGGATTTTTGCCGCGTGCTGGGACCTGATGATTACTGTGAGATTGCCGATGAGGCGTTTGCCCTCTGTTATGAACAGCTGGACCGATATCAGGGGCTCAGCCAGTTCTCCGGCTGGGTAGGCGGGTACAGCAAAAACGTTACCCGCACCCGCTGTCGGCAGGTGTTGACCGGCCTACGGTATCGCCGGCAGCTCTATGAAGTCTCCACCGGACGGATGCGGGATTGGGATCCCCTGTGGATCCTGATTCGTCTAGAGCGGTACTATTGTCTCTGGAAAGCCATCTCCGACATCTCTGAAACAAGCCAGCGGATTCTGGAGGCTCGGATTTTGGAAAAGCTGTCGCTGCGGGCCATTGCGCAGGAATTAAATCTGACACAGCGTGAGGTAAAAACGCGATATGAAGCCGCGTGCAATGTGGTCCGGACGCGCTTCCTGCGCTATTGCACGGAGAAAGTAGAGTTTTAAAGTGCAGGAATCCCAACTATTCATGCCGAAAGGAGTGCACCAAATATGCACAACGATAAAAAAGCGTATCAAGTTGATCGGACGCCGACAGAATTGCTCAGCGATCTGCTCGTCCAGTTAAAATTTTTAAGGCAGGAATGCCTCCATTACGATGCAGGAGACTGGTCTTACGGTGCGCAGATTGCGACCAAGCTCCGGCTTCTGCTTCACCAGACAAAATATTCTGATTCCCTGCTGGCCCAAATTACAAAGCGTTTTGCATTCAGCTGTCCGGATTTTCTCAGTCTGAGCACCGTGCGGGGCGAGCTGCCCAATAAAGGGAGGACCGATTTTGTCCGCTCCCCGCTCATTCAGTACCAGATGATTCACCAGCCAGAGGTCCCTCCGGTCCTGACGGTGCAGCCCCTGTCCCTGGAGTCAGGAAAACGGTATACTAGACGGGCATTCAAGACCTGGTGGAATGGGATTGACATTCTCCTGATTGACCGGCAGCACTTTTTGAACCGTAAGGGCGTAGTGTGTCTGCTGGCAAACCAGGAGGGCGGCGCCCATGTCCAGCCCGGCATGGACGAAAAGGCGGCTTTGTTACGCCGGAGAGCGGCAAATTCCCTGCAGATTGCCGCCCCGCTGCCGGACGGGCAGACGCGGATATATACCGCCGAAATCGACCAGGTACTGGCAGCCGTTGTGCGCACCATTGCGGCGGAGACACTGTATACATTTGAGCATGCAATCCTGCCCCGCTGCCAAATCGCCCTTTCTGCAGATGAAAAAGACTGAAGCGGGTCCGGGAGCCGCGCCCCGGCGGCGTTGACTTTTCCGCTGCTTTCCGGTATGCTTTTGCTATCCTGATACAAAGGGGGCGCCGCGTATGTCGGACCTCACTTCCCTGTTCACAGACACGCTGGCCAAGTTCTCCTTCCGGGCGGTCCTCTCCGCCGCTGCCACGCTGCTGATCTGCCTGGTGGCCGTCCACCTGCTGGGCAAGCTGCTGCGGCGGCTGCTGGCCAGGACGAAGCTGGACGAGCGCATCCAGAAATACCTGCTGGCCGGGGTGAAGCTGATCCTCTATATCGTCACGGTGCTGATCGTGGCGGAGAGCCTGAATATTCCCATGACCTCCCTGGTGGCGCTGCTGTCCGTGGGGTCCCTGGGCGTCACCCTGGCGGCGGAGGACATCCTGGGCAATGTGGCCGGCGGGCTGGTGATCCTCTCCGCCCACCCCTTCTCCATCGGGGACTATGTAGAGGTCGGCGGCGTGGCCGGCACGGTCCATGAGATCAGTCTGAACCACACCAAGCTGGTGACCCCGGATGGGCATTTGGTGATGCTCCCCAACAAGGAGCTGGCCTCCTCCCAGATGACCAACTACACCGTATTGGGGCGGCGGCGGGTGGTGCAGCGGGTGGCCGCCTCCTACGACGCCCCCACGGAGACGGTGAAGGCCGCCTGCCGGCGCGCTCTGGAGCAGACGGAAAACCTGCTGGAGGACCCGGCTCCCACCGTCTACCTCACCGCATACAAGGAGAGCTCTATCGAGTACACCGTCTACTGCTGGGCTACGCCGGAGAACTGGTGGGGCGCGTATCTGGCTCTGGGGGAGCACCTGCGGGACGCCTTCCGGGAGTACGGCGTGGAGATGACCTACAACCACCTGAATGTCCACATCATAGAAAACCAAAGCTGACCGCGGGAGGCGCTCCAGGCGCCTCTGTATACAGCGACGCCCGGTCCGGGAAATCCCGGACCGGGCGCCGTCTTTTGGGGTAAATGCCGCAGAATGCCCTGCATGGGACACGGATGTGGTGGGTCTCCCCGCTCATGCGGTTGACTTCCGCCCGCAGCGTCATCTTATCCCGCTGCGAACGAGATGACCGGCGCTCAATACCTGCCCGCCCAGTCCGCCAGCAGCAACACCGGCAGCGCCCACAGCAGCAGGAACACCAGCAGGGCCAGAGGCGTCAGCAGATTATAGGCGCCTTGGAACACCATATAAAAGGACAGCAGCGTCCCGGCCACGCTGCCCAGCACGGACAGCGCCGTGGCCCGGCGCACAGCCTTGCACAGGCGGCGGCTGCCTACCACCGCTTCCGCATAGGGCAGCAGTCCTTCCCGAAACAGCAGGGCCCGGGGCATCCCCCGGTCCAGCTCCGCCTCACTGAAAGCCACCCGGTCCGTCAGACTGGGGAACTCCACCTTCACGCCCTTGTGAAACTTCCGCTTCAGCAGGGCCGGGGTGATGTTGGGATCCCGGGACGCCAGGATCGGCGTGATGCGGCTGCGGCGCATCATCCGCAGGGCGAAATCCACGTTCTCCGAGGGCTGGTACTTCACGGCAAACACTGCCGCCAGCTGCCGGTCCATGGCCAGGAAGATGCCGGTCCGCAGGTTGATGCCGCCGGGCAGGCGCACCTCCATCTTCCGCATGAAGGAGGCCGTGCCCAGCAATACCGACTCCCCCCGGATGGTGGCGGAGTAGCCGCCCTCCTCATAAAAGCTGAAATCGTCCACTTTCTCATAATGGCCGCCCTCGCTGCGGAGCAGGCCGTCAAACAACCGCTGAAGGCCGCAGTCCGCCGCCCGGGCCATAGAGGCGGCATAGGAGGAAACCCGGGACAGGTCCTCCCCGAACACCTTTACGCCGTTGAGCTGGATCGTACCCGGCGGGAACAGGTCTCCGTCCGTCAGGATCATGGCCCGCCTGCGGCTGATCTTCTCCGCACCGCACCAGCCCGCCACGGCGCACCCCGCCTTGTGAAAGTGCCGGGCCAGCCGGGAGAAGGGCATCCCCCAGCACAGAGGCAGGGCAAAGGTGGTGCCTGCCCCCAGGATGGCAGACCAGTTCAGCAAAAAGTCGTCCCCCCGTTCCTGGCCCAGGGAGCTGAGCCCGGCAAACACGATGGAGGCCATCAGCACCACCGGCATCAGTGCGTTCTGCCACACGGCGGCGGTATTCTCCCGCAGGGCGGTGGTGTAGAAGCCGGGGACGGAACCCGCCTGCTTGCAGGCCCCCTTCTCCGTCTCCGTCACCAGATAAGGCGGCTCGTCATCCGTGGCGGCCATGCGGAAGGTGTCCCACAGTCCCCGGCTCTCCCGGGCTCCGCCCCACATGGCAAACACCAGGGCGAGGCACCCCACCGGGGCATAGCAGGGGACGGCGCTCCGCTCCGGCAGCACCAGCCGGGCCACACAGTCCGCCGCCATCACCACGGCGGAGACCACCGCCAGCAGCTCGCTGGTGCAGCGCTTCTGCAGCAGCGAGCCGAACGCCTTGGCGAATACCTGCCGGGCCAGGACGGCCACCGCCGCAAGGCACGCCAGCAGCACACCGCTCTGGACGGCTGCGTCGCCGGTCCAGTAGCGGATCTCATAGCCGTAGGCCTCGATCCCCATAGGGATCACCGGCAGCAGCGAGATCAGTACCGCTGCCAGGATGGGGTGCTTGCGCCGCTTGGCCTCCGCCCGGTAGTCCGCCGCCGCCTCGGCCAACTCCGGCTCCGGACCGATGGTGTCGATCTCCGGGATCTCCTCCGGCGCCTCCTCCGGCTCCGGCGGGGCGTAGAGCTCCTCCGTCTCCATCAGGCGCTTCCGGGAGAACAGACCCCGCCGGGGCCGCAGCAGGGGCTCCTGAGCCTCCTCTTCCATCACCGCGTCCACGGTGCTGCCCACCACATCCTCCAGCGTGATGGGGTGGGGAGAGGGCGGCAGATCCTGCCGCAGCTCCTCCAGCAGGTCCTCCGGCTGGGCGGGCGGCTTTTGGGGCGGAGCTGTTTTTTCCGTCACCTGGGGGGCGGGACGCGGCCGCGCCTCCGTTTGCAGAGGCGGCTTCTTCGTGCCGCCCTCCGCCGGAGGGGCGGCCGGCTCCGTCTCCCGGCGGGCCTCCTGCTCCACGGCCTCCATAAGCCGCTGCTCCCGGCCTGCGCCGTATTCCGCCAGGATCTCCTCCAGGGAGAAGTCCTCCTCCAACGCCGGGACATCCGTGCCCCCGGTCAGACCGCTATCAAACTCTCTCTCGTCTTTGGAAGCCATGCTGCCCCTTTCCTCTCCGCTGTGTCCCCGGCCCTTCAGGCCATCCGCTGGCGCACCGCCTCATACAGCAGGATCGCCGCGGCGGCGGAGGCATTCAGGGAATTCAGCTTCCCCCGCATGGGGATACTCACCAAAAAGTCGCAGTTCTCGGCGGCCAGACGGGTCATGCCGTCCCCCTCGCTGCCGATGACGATGGCGGCGGGTCCCTTCAGATCCGCGTCGTACAGGGCCGTGGTGCCGTCCGCCGCCGTGCCGAAGACCCACACCCCCTGTTTTTTCAGATCCTTCAGCAGAGCGGGGATGTTGGGCACCCGGGCCACCGGCACGTGGGCCACCGCTCCGGCGGAGGTCTTGGCCACCACGGCGGTGAGGCCCGCGCTGCGGCGCTTGGGGATCACCACGCCGTGAGCCCCGGCGCACTCAGCGGTCCGGATGATGGCCCCCAGGTTGTGGGGGTCGGAGATCTCGTCGCACACCACCAGCAGGGGGGCCTCGCCCTTGTCCCGGGCGGCCTGAAGGATGCTCTCCACACTGATGTACTCCCGGACCGCTGCCAGGGCGATGACGCCCTGGTGGGCATGGGTGCGGCTCATGGCGTCCAGCTTCCGCCGGTCCGCCTCCACCACCACCACGCCCGCCGCCCGGGCTTTGGAGGCAATATGTCCCAGGGTCTTGTCCGTCTCTCCCTTCTGGAGGTAAATTTTGTCAATCGTCTCCCCTGCCCGCAGGGCCTCAATGACGGCGTTGCGCCCCTCGATGATGCCGTCGGCCTCGGCAGTCAGGTCCTGCTTTCTCCGTTCTTCCATAACTTCTCCCTCAATTTGAGTATTTTCGCATTCAAGAGGTAGTATAGCATAGGGGCGGGAGTCTGGAAAGTGGAATTCACAGAAAATTTATAGAAAACCGGTTCCTTGTCCTTGTAGGCCTGCGGCTTCTGTGATATACTTTATAAATCATTTTAAGGCTTCGGCACTGTCTGAAAACAGGGCTGGACGCCCCAGGCAGCGGACCGCACCCCCGTCTCCGGCACAGGCGGGACCGGGGCGGTCCCGTTTATCCTCCGGGTATTGACAGGTTTTCCCCTGAAAGGAGTTCCATACATGAACCCAAACGACAATAAGAACAACAAAAACAACAAGCCCGGCGGCAACTGGCGGGGCGTGGCCTCTCTGGTGGGCTGGGCCCTTCTGCTGACGATCATCTTCAGCTATGCCAGCAGCGTCATCGGCAGCACTGGCCGCCAGGCCTCCTCCATCAACGTGGAATACGGAGAGTTCCAGGAGATGGTGGAGAGCGGCCAGGTGGCCCGGGTGGAATTCGACAACGCGGAGGATATCCTCCTGATAACCCCTGAGGAGGGGTATTCCTACACCGCTGAGGACGGCACCGTCTACACCAAGACGGAGGACGGCTACACTTATATGGACGCCGCCGGGCAGGAGCAGACTGCCCACCTGGAGCTGTTCACTGTCCGGATCCAGTCCAATGACGCCGTCATTGATTTCCTGAACGAGTATGGGGTGGAGGGCGTCGACAAGGAGTATCAGGCCCCGGTGAACCCGGTGCTGGCCATGCTGGTGAGCTACGTGTTGCCCTTTGTGCTGATCTTCCTGATGTTCTCCCTGGTCATGCGCTGGATGGCGAAAAAGGGCGGCATGGGAGGAATGGGCGGCATCGGCGGCGTGGGCAAGGCCAACGCCAAGGTGTATATGGAGAAGTCCACCGGCGTCACCTTCAAGGATGTGGCCGGCCAGGACGAGGCCAAGGAGTCCCTGACAGAGATCATCGACTTCCTGCACAACCCCCAGAAGTACACGGAGATCGGCGCGAAGCTCCCCAAGGGCGCGCTGCTGGTCGGCCCTCCGGGCACCGGCAAGACGCTGCTGGCCAAGGCTGTGGCCGGCGAAGCCAACGTCCCGTTTTTCTCCATCTCCGGCTCCGACTTCGTGGAGATGTTCGTGGGCGTGGGCGCCAGCCGCGTCCGGGACCTCTTTAAGGAGGCGGCCAAGGTGGCCCCCTGCATCGTGTTCATCGACGAGATCGACACCATCGGCAAATCCCGGGACAACCGCATGGGCGGCAACGACGAGCGGGAGCAGACATTGAACCAGCTGCTGGCGGAGATGGACGGCTTTGACCCCACCAAGGGCATCATTCTGCTGGCCGCCACCAACCGGCCTGAGGTGCTGGACCAGGCGCTGCTGCGGCCCGGCCGGTTTGACCGGCGCATCACCATCGACCGGCCCAACCTGGCGGGACGCATTGCCACGCTGCAGGTCCACACCCGCAACATCAAGCTGGCGGAGGACGTGAATCTGAAAAAGGTGGCCCTGGCCACTGCGGGCTGCGTGGGCGCGGACCTTGCCAATCTGGTGAACGAAGCGGCCCTGCGGGCCGTGCGGAAGGGCCGCAAGCTGGTGACCCAGGAGGATCTTCTGGCCGCCTTCGAGCTGGTCATTGCCGGCACGGAGAAGAAGGGCAGCGTCCTCACCGAGTTTGAGAAAAAGCTGGTGGCCTACCACGAGGTCGGTCACGCCATGGTGGCCTACAAGCAGAAAAACACCGAGCCGGTGCAGAAGATCACCATCGTCCCCCACACCCAGGGCTCTCTGGGCTACACCCTGCTGATGCCAGAGGAGGACAAGACCGAACTGCGCACCCGCGACGAGCTGATGGCCAAGATCATGGTCTCCATGGGCGGCCGGGCGGCCGAGGAAGTGGTGATGAACACCATGACCAACGGCGCCAGCCAGGATATTCAGGACGCCACCAACGTGGCCCGGAACATGGTGGCCATGTTCGGCATGAGCGACGAGTTCGGCATGATGGCGCTGGCCTCCCGCCGGAACCAATACCTGGACGGCGGCTACGGCATGGACTGCGCCCAGGATACCGCCGCCCGGATGGACCAGGCGGTGAAGGACATCCTGGACCAGTGCTACCAGCAGGCCGTGGAGGTCATCAAGGCCAGCCGGGAGGACATGGACAAGGTCGTGGCCTACCTGCTGGAGAAGGAGACCATCACCGGCGCAGAGATGGTGGCTATCATCGAGGGCCGGGACCCGGAGCTGGTGGAGAACCCCTACGCCTCCACCCGCGCAGAGGACAAGGCGTTCCGCCCCTCCTCTCCCGAGACCATTGAGGCCCCTGCCAAGAAGGTGCACATGATCTCCCAGAAGATCGAATCCCCCGAGGAGCCCGCCCAGGAGGGACAGCCGGAGAACCCGGTGTCCGATCCCTCCCCTTCCGGCGGAGACGCCCCCCAGGAGAGCGGTTCCACTCCGTCTGAGCCGCCCAAGGACACCCCGTGATCCCCGATCATCCCCGCGAGGCGCGCTGACCCCAGCGCGCCTCGCTTTTCCCATCGCCACTACATCAAAAAGGAGAATCGCCATGATCCGACTCGCCACCCCCGCGGACCTGTCTCAGGCCGCAGATATCTATGAGGAGATCCTGGACCGAGAGGCACAGGGCCCCGTCTATACCAACTGGCAGCGGGGCAAATACCCCACCATCGACACCGCCCGCCAGGCCCTGGAGGCCGGCACCTTCTACGTGGGCGAGGAGAACGGCGTCCTCTGGGGCGTGGTGAACCTGAACAGCGTCCAGCTGCCGGAGTACGGCGCCATCCCTTGGACCATCCCCGCCGCTGCGGAGGAGGTAGGGGTGATCCATACCCTGTGCATCCGTCCCTCCTGCTCCGGCCGGGGATATGCCCGACAGATGGTGGCCTTCTGTGAGGCGGAGGCTCGCCGCCAGGGCCGTACCGTCATCCGGCTGGACACCTGGGAGGGGAACCTGCCCGCCAACCGCCTGTACCCCTCCCTGGGCTACCGCTACGCCGGAACGGCGGAGTTCTTCTTCATGGGCTTTGTGCGGGAGAATCTCAACTGCTACGAAAAGGCCCTCTGAATCCATTGAGACGCAAGGGCTTTTCTCCTCTGCTAACCGTGGGTTGACAGATTTCCACTCCCCAGTTGGTGGCCTGAGGGCAGGCTGTCTGCTAGTCTGACGGCGAAAGGAGGCGAGGGATGTGACCATTGGGCAGCGCATCGCGCAGAAGCGGAAGGAGCTGGGGCTGTCCCAGGAGGCTCTGGGGAGCAAGCTGGGCGTCTCCCGCCAGTCCATCTACAAATGGGAGGCAGACTCCGCCCTGCCGGAGGTCGACAAGCTGATCGCCCTCAGCCGCCTGTTCGGCGTCTCTGTGGGATGGCTGCTGGGCGTGGAGGAACCGCCGGAGGCGGATGCCGCTCCTGCTGAAACAGGCGGCGGGCTGACAGAGGCCCAGCTGAAGATGGTGGAGGAGATCGCAGGCCGCTACATTGCCGCCCAGCCGTCGCCCCGGACGCGCCGCCGCTGGCCTTGGGTGCTGGCGGCAGCGGCGCTGTGCCTGGTGCTGTTCCACCTCTTCGACCGTCTGGACCGAATGAACGGCCAGTATGTAAATCTGCAGAACAGCCTCTACCGGGTGGAGTCCAGTGTGTACGGCCAGATCGGCTCCCTCTCCAACCGGGTGGAGGAGATCTTGAAGGCCCAGAACAGCCTGGTGGCGGACTGCGGTGTGGAGCTGGAAGCCGTGGACCTTGCCGCCAACACCGTCACCTTCTCCGCCTATGCTGTCCCCAAGACCTATGTGGAGGGAATGGCTGTGGAGTTCCTGGCGGAAAACGGCGAGACCGCCAGCGACCGGCTGGGCAGTGTGGGAGAAGAGGGCCCCAACCAACGGTTCTCCGCCACACTCTCCGTCCCCTTGACGGACCATATCACCCTCTCGGCGCTGCTGGTCCCGCCGGACGGCACCCGCCAGACCCAGCTGCTGGACCAGTTTGAGGGGCTGTACAGCGACTCTCTGCCGCAAGTAGAGGTCAACAGCGATCTCATGTGGATGGATCTGGAGGACAGCACGCTGGTCCTGAATGCGTCCAGCCACGAGCGCTATGTTTATATCCGTGAGGTGACACCGGCTGATGCGTCTCTCACCGCGGCCGTGGCAAATATCCGGGTGGGCCTGTTCAAAAATCAGAAACTGGCAGCCTGGGCAGAGCCCTGTGAAAAGCCTGACAGCTTCCACGGCTTTGAGGAATTTGATTTTTACCAGCTGCCGGAGCTGCGCCTCTCCCTCACGCCTGCGGATACGGTACAGGTGGCTGCCGTGGTGACGGATATCTATGGACGGGTCACGGTCTCCCAGGATGTGCCCTACATTCTCGATGAGAGCGGAGATGCGCTGACTTGGCCAGACAGCAGTGAGACAGATCCCGATCCCGCCCACTGGCAGTACGGCGGATGACCGCCGCGCAAATTGTTTCCGGATTTTGAACATTTTGTGAATGAAATCATCCGTTTTTGACCAGTCTGTAAACAAAGTATGAAGCTTTCCCCCAGGCTGTTGACTTTTCCGGCTGGGGGCAGTATGATGAGCACAACAAGCAGGAAGCTTGTGACACACATCATTTTCCCTCTCCTTTCTCTATATCATACAGACGCCGGGGCGGTCCTTTCGGACCGCCCCGGCGCCGTTTTTCTGCTGTCCCTGCCCGATTATTGCTTTTTCATTTTTATCGAAAAACAATAAAAAATAATTGACAAACAATAACTACACGTGGTACGATACGGAAAAAGGGGGGAATTCCTATGCCGTCCAGCCGCCTCTGGCGTGTTCTGCTGGCGCTGCTGCTTCTGGCGGCCCTGTTCTGCGTTCCCAGTCTGGTGCTGACAGGCAGCGAATGGCTGCCGGAGCTGACAGGCGCGGTGGAGAACTATGTGCCCTTCTGGAAGGGGCTGCTTCGGTTCCTGATTTTCTGTGCCTGGTGCTGGGTGTGGCTCTGGACAGAGGGTTCCGCGCTCCAGATCCTGCTGGCGCTTCTCCTGCAGTTCTGCGGCATCTGGGCCCTGTGCCTGCTGCGTCCCCGTCCGGCCAGCCGGTCCCATTCTCACGCATAAGGAGGAAAGCGACCATGTCCAACAGCACTGTGCAAATACTCGCCCGGGTGCTCCGGGTACTGCTGATCTTCGCCCTACTGCTCAACGTCCTGGCTCTGCTGCTGGTTCCCGCCTCCGTCATGGTCAACGCGGAAAACCTCTTCGGCGGCGCCGGCACCTTTCTGCACGACCTGTTCCACCCGGAGGCGGACGATGTGACCGCCGCAGGCGTATCCGCGATTTTTCTCTCCTGGGTCTGGATATGGGGCGAGGGCGCCAACGCCCTAATCGCCCTGTTCCTGGTGATCTGCGGCATCTGTACCGCGCTGATTCTCCTCCAGGGGCTCCGGGTGCTGGGCACCATCCTCCAGGGTGCGCCGTTTTCCACGCAGAATGCCGTCAGCCTCCGACGGGCGGCTGTATGTTCCTTCTGCATCGCGGGAGTGGCACTGCTCCGGACGATCTGGGGGCTGTGGTTTTACCAGTCCCTCCGCCCCCTGGCCACCTACAACGCGTTCTTTGTGCCGATCTTCACCATGTTCGGCCTGCTGTGCCTGGTGATGTCCGCCCTGTTCCGCCAGGCGACGGAGATGAAAGCGGAAAACGACCTGACCATTTAGGAGGAGGCCCACGCCATGGTTCGTACTGCTGCCCAAAAAATCGCGGATGTGTTGATTTTTCTCTGCGGTTTCCTCATCTTTTGCGACATTCTGCTGCTTCCCCTGACACCGGCCCTGGCCTACTTCCGCTTTCAGAATCCGGCGTCCATGCGCTTCGACCACCTCCTGGCTGTTTTCGCCTACGACTTTGACGACGGGGTGGGAAATTTGCTGGAAATTATTTTGAAAGAGTCTTGGAAGTCCCCGGAGACCGCGGTCCTGGCTCTATTCCTGCTTTTGGCGGGCATCTGCGGCGCAGTGATCCTGGTCCAGGGCATCCGTCTGCTGGCCTCTGTGGCGGACGGCACGCCGTTCTCCCCGAAGAACGCCGTCTACCTCCAGCGGGCCGCCGCAGGCTGCTTTGTGATCGCCGCCGGCGCCCTGGGGCGGACCGCCTTCACCCTCTGCCGGGATGGCGCCGCCGCATTGCTGTCCTACACCGCTTTGTTCATCCCCCTCTTCACCATGGCGGGCCTTCTGTGCCTGGTGATGGCCGGGCTGTTTCACCGGGCAGCGGAGATGAAGGCGGAAAACGACCTGACGATTTGAGGTGACGGCATGATTGTAGTCAACCTGGACGTGATGATGGCCAAGCGGAAAATGTCCCTCTCCCAACTATCGGAGAAAGTGGATATCACCCTGGCCAACCTGTCCATTCTGAAAAACAACAAGGCCAAGGCCGTCCGTTTCTCCACGCTGGAGGCCATCTGTGCCGCCCTGGACTGCCAGCCGGGAGACATTCTGGAGTTCGTGCCGGACGAAGAGGCGGAACCATGACCGCCGGGCGCACGGCTCCGCCCCGCCCACGTTCTTCAGCGCCGCCTGGCCGGGAGTGGTATTGGTCCTCCTGCTGGGGTGGATCCCTGTGTCCTTCTGCCCCTGGTATCTCTGGGAATCCACCTCTGGAGCCGGGCAGATCGCGGAAGATGGGACCCAGTGTACTGCGGGACATCTTCTGCGGATTGTATCCGGCGGCGGTCAGTCTGCCGATCTGCCCCGGAAGGCCGCTGGGGCCGTTGCGGTATCTCATAACGCCGTTTCGGATACTCCTTCTGATGCTGACGTGATAAATGCTGCGCTTTTGGAATCTTTACTGTTGGAGGTTTCTCGCGATGTTTCAGCTTTCGCTGTTTACCGAGTTCGGCAGGCTGTGCAACCCCTTTGACTATGTTTTGGGGTTTACGTTCCTGCTGATGGCCTTTCACCTGCTCTTCCTGCTCTTCAATCTGCGGGAGCGGCAGCGGGTGAAGCTCTTCTGCCTGGGCAGCGCCTCGCTGGTCCTGCTGCTGCATATCGCGGCGCTGCGGCTCTCGTTCCAGTTCACCAATCTCACCTTTGACACTGTGGCGACCGGCCCGGCGCCGGGCCTGCTGGGGGCGCTGGGCAGCCGTACCTGGCTGTATCCACTCTTCCTCTACCTGCTTCTGCTGCCTCTGGCGTGCGTCCCGCCCAGGCAAGACAGTTCCCCGGACAACTCCGGTTTCCGCAAGGAGGTGGACGCATGATTGATGCCCCATTCTGCAATGCGGTCAGCCTGCTGACGGGCTTTACCGGCTGGGTGCTGGCGGTGTGGTCCTTTCTCCGTCCTGAGAGGGACCGCTCCGGCTGGAAGCTGGCCGGCGGCGGGATGGCCTGCGCCCTGGCCCTGCTGGCCCAGCTCTTCGCCGTGCAGCTGGAGACCGTGGCGGGTGATTTGGAAACGGCCCTGGTCCAGGCCTCCGGCGCAGCTATCGCCGGCCGGATCCTGTTTGTGATAACGCTGATCTTTGAAACCATGGCCGTGGTGAGCCACCACTTTGCCGCCAGAGACCGAACGTAACGTGCATTGACTGTCCCTGCTGTGGAGACAGCCCCAAAAAAGGAGAACCCATTATGAATGAACATGAAAAAGCCCTGCCGGCGGGAGGGCCGGCGAAGCTTACGCAAAATGCGGTGAAAATTTATGTGATCTCCTCCCGAGAGCGACTGCTTCTGCCGCTGGCCTTCTGCTTCTGTCTTCTGCTGGTGAACACGCTGCTTTGGAGCGGCCCCACCGCGGGACTGACCGCCTCCGTCTGCGTCTGGTACGGCCTGCTGGGGCTCTATCTGGGCCGCACCCTGCTGAACACCTGGGAGAGCCGCGTTCTGCTGGCGGTGAATCTGGCCCTGGCCGCCACGCTGGCCCTGGGGTCCAACTGGTATTTCCGGGCGTGGAATCTGCTGGCCCTGCTGGCCCTGCTGCCCGTCCACGCCATCGGCCTCTCCGGCGGACAATTTCTGCCCTGGTGGCGCCCCTCCATGCTGTGGGAGCGGCTCTGTTTGCTGCTGTGGGGCCTCTTCGGCCATCTGGGGGCAGCATTGGCCACCGCCTGGCCTCAGAAAAAGGACGGCGCCGCCCGGCGGGTCCTGCCCCTGCTGCTGGGGGCGGCCGGCGCCCTGGCGCTGCTGGCGGTACTGGTGCCCGTTCTGGCCTCCGCCGACGCGCTGTTCGCCGCCGCCACGGCGGACCTGCGGGCCTTTGTCTCCCTCCACTTCACGGACGCGGTCTGGAAGGCCCTGCTGGCCAGCGTCATGACCCCCTTCCTCTTCGGTCTGCTGTACAGTCTCCGCCGCCCCACACCCCTGAAACGGACCGGAGCCGCAGCCCGCGGCGGGGTAGACGGCCTGGGCTTCGCCATCGTGCTGGCGGCGGTGGCGGCGCTGTACCTGCTGTTCCTGGGCGTCCAATCCGCCGGACTCTTCGGCGGAGCTGAGTACCTGGCCCAAAAGGGCCTTTCCTATGCCGAGTGGGCCCGGAGCGGTTTCTTCCAGATGGTGGGGGTGACGGTGGTGAACCTGACGCTTCTGCTGGCTGCGGTCCAGTGGTCCCGCCGGGAGGGCGGCGCTTGGCGGGCAGTCCGGCTCCTCTCCGCCCTGCTGACAGCGGAGAGCCTGCTCCTGCTCCTCTCTGCCGCCTGGCGGATGACGCTGTATGTGGATGTGTACGGCCTGTCCTTCAAGCGCTGCATGACCTACTGGGGCATGGGGATGATGGCGGCCTTTCTGCTGGCTGCGGCCTGGAAGGTGTGGCGGCCAGACTTCCGGTTCTGTCGGGTGGTGTTTCCCCTGGCCCTGGCGGGGTGGCTGGTCATCAACTGCGTGCCGGTGGACTACCTGGTGGCAAAGGATCAGGTGGACCGCTACCTCTCCGGGGAGAGCGGGGTGCTGGACGCGGAGTACCTGCTCTATGACCTCTCCTATGACACCCTGTCCCAGCTGGAGCGGCTGGACGGAGACATGGTCTGCACAGCGTATGGGGACTGGGACGCCATCGGTACGGCCCGCCTGTCCATCCTATTGGAACAGCGGCGGCAGGAGGCCCGAACAGACTGCGCCGACTGGCGGACCTGGAGCCTCTCGGCCTGGCTGGCCAGCCGGGGCGGCGCGTAAGGGGGCCGGGCATGAAGCGCTATCTGCGGCTGGCCGCCTGGTGCCTGGGGCTTGCGCTGGCCGTAACAGCCTGCGGCAGGGCGGGCCGGATCGTCCTCCCGGAGGCGGCGGAGGTCACTGCCATCCGGGTAACGGCAGGAGATGCGGTGACGCTCCACACGGACCGGGACTGGATCGGAGAATTTCTCCAACAGGCGGCAGAGGCTGTCTCCACCGGCATGGAGAGCGTGCAGGACGCGCCGGACCAAACCGGTGCGGTAAAGGTGGAGCTGGGCACCGGCGAGACGCCGGACTGGAGCGTTCTGTACGTCTACGAGGCGGACGGCATCTGCTGTTTGGAGCAGCCCTATACGGGCATCTACCAGGGGGGCGAGGCACTCTGGACAGTTCTGGCGGCTGACGCCGCGCCGGAGGGGAGGAATCCACAGTGAACAGGCCGTCGGCCGGTTGGATCGTGTGCCTGCTGCTCTGCGGCATGTTGATCGCCGGGGTGTTCTATCTGATCGACTACAAGGCCGCCTATGACCGGATGGAAAACACCGTGCCGTCCACGGTGGAGGTCTCAATTGCATGGCAGGAGGTGAGTCCATGTGGAAGCTGATGGGCGGGCTGCTGGCACTGCCGGTCCTGCTGGTTCTGTCGGTCCTGATGATCTTCTGGGGCAGCGGCGATTATGTCAGAACCGTTCAGCTCAACTGGGAGCTGGAGCTCCCCGCCAGCGAGGGCTGTCTGTATGAGACCGACAGCGGCGCCAGCTTTAGCGGGGACGGGGAGCGGTATCACGTCCTGGCATACGCGGACGACAGCGGGCTGGAGGAAACCCTGACAGAGGAAGCTACGCCGGTCAGGTCCGCAGAAGTGCCAGTGACCGAAATCCTGGATCTGCTGGCCGTTCCGGCGGACCAGCGGCCCGATTTTTCGGACTGCCGCGGCTTCACGGCGGCGCACCCAACGGATGAACGCAACCGGCTGTACCTGCTGGTGAACAGCGCAGGTACCCGGCTGTATGTGGTGGAGTGCTTTTTTTGAGCAGAAAAACAGCGGCGGCCATGGGTTTCCATGGCCGCCGCTTGGCGGTTTCGCTTATTCCTCATCTCGGCCGTGGCCGCACCAGGGACAGACCGGCTGTGCTGCCGGAAACCATTTTCCGCACCAGGGGCAGGGCTGATCCCGCCGGGTCCCGCACAGGGGGCAAAAGGCATCGTCACGGGGATGCTCCTTGCCGCAGACCGGGCATTTGACCAGCTCCCCCGTACCGGGAACGTAGAAGGCGGCGGTGTCCACGTCTGTTGGTTCCGGCTCCACCGGCACATGTTTTTTCGGCTGAGGGAGAAAGTTGGTGCGGAAAAAGGCCAGTCTTCCACAGGCGGGGCAGCTGTATATATCCACCTCAATCCAGTCGGTGACGGAGGCAAAAAGGCCCGTCAGAGCCAGGCGCCTGCCCGCCTGCCAGAGGTCCATCTGCCCCCCGCACTGGGGGCAACCCACCGGCGTGTTCGGATTCATCTCCCGCACCTCCGCATGCTCACACCCGCAGGCTCTCCGGATAATCTCCCCTGGCATGGAGCTTGCGGAGCTCCTCCGCCACGATCTCCCGGTCCTCATGGTAGGTCATGCCGAACCACTTGTCCGCGGAGTGAAGGACGGACACCTCCAGCGCGCCCTTTTGCAGCTGATCCCCCACCATCACCGGCAGCAGGCACTCGGCCTTGATATTTTCCCCGGCCTCCGTGCGGAGGAAGTTTTCAAAGTACTCCCGCAGGGCGGGGAAGATGCTGGGGGCAAACCCCCAGAAGTTCATGGACACCACCGTCTCCGGGGACAGGTCCGTGCCCTCCGCCAGATCCCGCAGCGTGCCGTCGGGATACAGCTGGATCTTCAGTGCCTCCCGGACGGAGCGGAGCTTTCCGTCCTCCACCGCGCACACGCCGCGGGACACCGTGCCGTGGAGGCTGGCGGTATTCTTCAGCAGATACCCCACCATGGTGGCCTTTCCCGTCTCAGGCAGCTTCACCAGCTCGTCATAGATGGTGCGGTAGGCGTCGATGCCGTAATAGTCGTCGGCATTGATGACGCAGAAGGGCTCGTGCACCACATCCGCCGCGCACAGCAGGGCATGGACCGTGCCGAAGGGCTTGGTCCGCTCCGGCGGAATCCGGTAGAAGTCCGGCACGGAGGTAAAGTCCTGAAAGACATAGGCCACCTCCACCGGCGTGCCGTCCAGTGCGGTCTTCCTCGCCAGATAATCCCCGCACAGGCGGCGCATCATCTCCTCCATCTCCGGCTTGATGATGAACACCACCTTGCTGAACCCCGCCCGGAGGGCGTCGTAGATGGAGTACTCCATCAGGATCTCGTTGTGGGGCCCGATGCCGTCCACCTGCTTGCTGCCGCCGTAGCGGGACCCAAGGCCCGCCGCCATGATGACCAGTGAGACTTTCATTTGCTTCTCTCCTAAAGTTTTTGTGAATTTGCGCCTTGTTGCGCAACCATACGCTGTTCTTTTACCATACCCTATTTGCCGGATTTTTGCAACTGCTCTTGACTTTTTTCCTCTGCGGTCTATAATATGAAAACGATAATCATTTTCAGATTAAAGGAGGCATTGGATGCCATACAGCACCAAACAGCACCAGGCGGTGCTCCGCTGCCTGGAGGCCCGGGGCGAGACCGCCTGCACCGCCGCCGAACTGGCGGAGGACCTGCGTCGGGAGGGCTGCCCGGTGGGCCTGGCCACCATCTACCGCCAGCTGGAAAAGCTGGAGGCCGCTGGGGCGGTCCACAAGGTCAACACCGAGGAGGGCGCCCTGTACCAGTACTGCGGCCGCCAGTCCCAAGGCCACCGGGATTGCTTTCTTCTGAAGTGTGAGCGCTGCGGCCGCATCCGCCATGTGGACTGTACCCACCTGCAGAACCTGTACGACCACCTGGAGCGGGAGCACCACTTCCGCATCGATCCCCGGGGGACGCTGTTTTCCGGGGTGTGCGACGTCTGCGCCGGAGAGGAGGACCACCATGGAGCCCAATGAGCTGATCGTCTGCCGGGACGCGTCCCTGGGGTATGAGGGTCAGAGCGTCCTGGCCCACCTGGATCTCACCATCCGGGCGGGGGACTACCTGTGCATCGTGGGGGACAACGGCTCCGGCAAGTCCACGTTGCTGCGGGGCCTGCTGGGGCTCCTCTCCCCCCAGTCCGGGGAGATTCTCCGGGCGCCGGAACTGCGGCAGGGAGCCGTGGGCTATCTGCCCCAGCAGACCCGGGCCCAGCGGGACTTCCCGGCCACGGTGTATGAAGTGGTCCTCTCGGGCTGCCTGAACCAGAAGGGGCTGCGGTTCTTCTACACCGCCGCCCAGAAGTCCGCGGCATTGATGAACATGGGCAAGCTGGGGATTCTGGAGCTGAAGGACCAGAGCTACCGGGATCTCTCCGGCGGCCAGCAGCAGCGGGTGCTGCTGGCCCGGGCCCTGTGTGCCGCCCGCAGCCTGCTGATCCTGGACGAGCCCATTACCGGCCTGGACCCCGCCGCGGCCCAGGATCTGTACAAGACCCTCTCCTGGGTGGGAGGAGGCATGGCCGGATCGAGGGGCCGCCCTGCGCAGCGCCCGGACGGTGCTGCACATCGGCCGCAGCAGCTACTTTTTAGGCACAGTCAAAGACTATCTGGCCTCCCCCCAGGGGCGGCGGTTTCGGGAGGTGGAGGAATGAGCCTGACCTTGATGCTGACCTATCCCTTTATGCAGCGGGCCCTGATCGCCGGGACGCTGGTAAGCCTCTGCGCCGCGCTGCTGGGGGTCCCCCTGGTACTGAAGCGGTACTCCATGATCGGCGATGGCCTCAGCCACGTCTCCTTCGGCGCCCTGGCCATCGCCGTGGCCCTGGGGTTCACTCCCCTCTACTTCTCCATCCCCGTGGTGATCCTCGCGGCGTTCTTCCTGCTGCGGCTGGCCACCAATCCCCGCTGGAACAGCGACGCGGCCATTGCCGTCATGAGTGCGTCGGCCCTGGCCGTCGGCATCATCGTCATCTCCCGCACCAGCGGCATGACCACGGATGTGGACAACTACATGTTCGGCAGCGTCCTGGCCATGACGTGGGCGGATGTGGCCCTGTCTGCGGTACTGTCCCTTGCGGTGCTGGCCCTGTTCGTGCTGTTCTACCACAAGCTCTTCGCCGTGACGTTCGATGAGAGCTTCTCCCAGGCCACGGGGCTGCGGGTGGACTGGTACAACACCCTGCTGGCCATTCTCACCGCCCTGACCATCGTGCTGGGGATGCGGATGATGGGTGCCATGCTGATCTCCTCCCTGGTGATCTTCCCGGCGCTGACGGCCATGCGGCTGTTCAAGAGCTTCCGGGGCGTGGTGGTATGTGCCGCCGTTACGTCGGTGTGCTGCTTCTGCGCGGGACTCATGGCCTCCTGGACGCTGTCCACGCCGGTGGGAGCCTCTGTGGTGGCGGCAAATCTCGCGCTGTTTCTGCTCTCCTGTGCTGCCGGCTGGCTGCGCAGGCGCTGAAAACCGCCGGATCTGCGGCTGTGCCGTATATCCGGCGGATTTTTTTATACAATATTAGAAAAGAATCTGGCAGAAAAGGCTTGCGCTTTTCCAGTATCTGTGCTATGATGCGTATGTTAGAAGAGTAAGGTATGTGGAGTGGGCTGCGGGGTCCGCTCTTTTTCTTGACCTTTTTCGGTCAGGCAAACTCTGCTTAAACTTCCAAAAGAAGGGAGTCCTCCCATGAAAAAGATCACTGAACTGACCGCGGAACTGGCCGCCCCCGCTATCGCGGAACAGGGCTGCACCCTCTGGGACGTGGAGTACGTCAAGGAGGCCGGCACCTGGTATCTGCGCATTCTGCTGGACAAAGAGGGCGGCGTGGACATTCTGGATTGTGAGGAGATCTCCCGGAGGGTCAGCGACCTGCTGGACGAGGCCGACCCCATCGAGGGCAGCTACACCCTGGAGGTGGGCTCCGCCGGTGCCGAGCGGGCGCTGAAGCGGCCCTCCGATTTTCAGCAGTTTCTGGGCAGCCCCGTGCTGGTGAAGCTGTACCGGGCCCGGGAGGGCCGGAAGGAGTTTGCCGGCTATCTGAAGGGCTATGACGAGGCCACCGGCGATGTCACCGTCACCGTGGGCAGCCAGGATCTGGTCTTCCCCAAGAAGGAGACTGCCCTTATCCGCCTGCGGGTGGAATTTTAACCAATCACCGTCCCGACAAGACGTATTTTATCAACAAGGAGAATCAGCAACATGAAAGGCAAAAAGCAGAAGGAGCCCGTAGGCTTCAATCCCGCGGAAATCTTCGCGGCACTGGCTCTGCTGGAGAAGGAGCGGGGCATCCCCCAGTCCTTCATGATGGAGAAGATTGTCCAGGCCCTCACCACCGCCTACAAGCGGGACCACGCGGATGTGGAGAACGTCATCGTGGATGTGGACGAGGCACACCAGAACCTGAAGATGTTCGTCCAGAAAAACGTGGTGGAGGAAGAGGACTACGTGGACCCCGCCAACGAGATGCCCATTGAGGAGGCCAAGAGGCTCTCCGCCAAGTACGAGGTGGGCGACATCGTGAACATCCCTGTGGACACGGTGGAGTTCGGCCGCATCGCAGCAGGCAACGGCAAGCAGGTCATCATCCAGGGCCTGCGGGAGGCCGAACGGGGCCAGGTGTATGATGAGTTCAACTCCAAGCAGCATGAGATCCTCACCGGCGTGGTCACCCGTGTGGATCCCCGCAACGGCAATGTGTCCCTGCGGATCGGCACCGGCACCGACTCTACCGAGGCGCTGCTGATGGCCGGTGAGCAGGTCCCCGGCGAGGATCTGACCGAAGGCATGCATGTGAAGGTCTATGTGGTGGAGGTTCGCCGGTCCACCCGCGGGCCCCAGGTGCTGATCTCCCGGACCCATCCGGGCCTGGTGAAGCGCCTGTTCGAACTGGAGGTCCCCGAGATTTATGACGGCACCGTGGAGGTGAAATCCATCGCCCGTGAAGCCGGCAGCCGCACCAAGATGGCCGTGTGGTCCAACGACGAGAACGTGGACCCCATCGGCGCCTGCGTGGGCCCCAAGGGCCAGCGTGTGGGCAGCATTGTGGAGGAGCTGCGGGGCGAGAAGATCGACATCGTCAAGTACAGCGAAGACCCGGCCCAGTTTATCGCCGCCGCCCTGGCGCCTGCCGACGTGGTGGATGTGTGGATGGCGGACGAGGGCAAGGCCTGCCGCGTCATCGTGCCGGATGACCAGTTGTCCCGGCGAAGGACGGAGATGGCGGCCGGGCTCACGACGAGGAAGAGCCCCCTGCCGGGGGCGCCCCGGAGGCCGCGGACACGGCGGAAGCGTCTGCTGTGGAGCCCGTGGACGCGGAGTAAGATCAGTTTATCAGAAAGGCGGCCTATGAGATGCCGAAAGTGAAGAAGATTCCCCAGCGGCAGTGCGTGGGCTGCCGGGAAATGAAGGATAAGAAGGCCCTGCTGCGGGTGGTCAAGGCCCCGGACGGCACCGTGTCCCTGGACTTCGGTGGCAAGAAGCCCGGGCGGGGCGCCTATGTGTGCCACGACGTGGCCTGCCTGCAAAAGGCCCGGAAAACCCGGGCCCTGGAACGGGCCTTTGACACCGCCATCCCGCCGGAGGTCTACGACGCCATGGAGGCAGAACTGCGAGGTGCGGATGGACCGGCTTAACATTCTGTCCCTGCTGGGCCTCAGCCTACGGGGCGGCCGGTTGGCCGTGGGCGAGGAACCGGTAGAGGCCGTGGCCCGCGCCCGGGACGCCCGGGTGCTGCTGCTGGCCGCCGACGCGGCGGAGGGCACCCGCCGCCGGTGCGAGCACTTCGCCCAGGCCGGTGACTGCCTGTGGCTCCAGCTCCCCTTCACCAAGGCGGAACTGGGCCGGGCCCTGGGCCGGACGGCCGTGGCCATCACCGCGGTGACGGACGTGGGACTGGCCGCCGCCCTGCTGCACCGGCTGGCGGAGCTGGATCCGGAGCAGTACGCCGACGCGGCGGACCGGATGGATGTGAAGGCCCGCCGGGCCGCGGAGCGCCGGGCGGAACAGGCGGCCCATGAGAAGAATCTCCGCCAGGGCAAGCGCCGCCGAAAGGCGCCGCCTACACCAAAGGCGGCCAAACCTCCGGCGGAAACGCCACCGGAGCGTGCGCCGGACGGGAACCGTCCCCGCGGCGCAAAGCCATACCGATCCCGTCCCCCCAGGGACGCTCGCCCCAAGCCGAAGGCACAGGCGCGGCCATACGCCAACAGCCGCCCGGTGAAAAAGGGCAAAGGCTCCTTCCGCAAGAAAAAGGAAGGCTGACGGACCGCGCCGCCGCGGCATGTGTCCGCGGCAGCTATTTGAAAAAATTTCCCAGCCCTCGGGTTGGAGCAGAACGAGGTGTTTCTATTGGGTATTGAGAAATACAGAGTCCATGAGGTGGCGAAGGATTTCGGCCTTCCCACCAAGACCATCACGGAGATCCTGACGAAATACGCCGAGACTCCCAAAAACCACATGCAGGCGCTGACAGATCAGGAGCTCTCTCTGATCTTTGAATACCTGACGCAGCACAATCCGGTCTCCAGCATCCAGGTGATCTTCGCCGACACCTACAAGGAGGAGCCTGCGAAGGAACCGGCCACCAAAAAGCCAGAGCCCGCCGGCAAGGCCGCCGCGCCCGCCCAGGGCCAGCAGGTCAGGCAGTCTGTGCCTGCCCAGAGCGCGCAGAGCAGCCAGGGTGGCCGGCAGCAGCCCCAGCAGCAGAACGCCGCCTCCAAGCCTGCGGCGCAGCAGCCGGTGTCCCGGGTGCCCCAGCGGAAGATCGTGGACACCCGCAAGGGCGGCGACGTGAATCTGGCCAAGTATGACGAGCGGCTGGAGGATCTGGGCGGCGAGCGGGGCGCTCGGATGCAGCGGCAGCAGCGCAGCGGCAAGGAGAAGATCCGCACCAACAACCAGCGCCGGGGCGGCATGACCTTCTCCAACAAGCGCAAGCAGGACGAGGCAGAGCGGATGCGCAGGCTCCAGCTGGAGATCGCCAAGAAGGCCCCTGTGAAGGTCATGATCCCCGATGAGATCTCCGTGGGCGAACTGGCCAGCCGCATGAAGAAAACCGGCGCAGAGGTGGTCAAGTGCCTGATGAAGAACGGCATTATGGCCTCCCTCAGCCAGATCATTGACTTCGACACCGCCGCCATCATCGCCGAGGAGATGGGCTGCAAGGTGGAGAAGGAGGTTGTCGTCACCATCGAGGAGCGGCTGATTGACGACCACGAGGACAAGGCGGAGGATCTGGTGCCCCGGGCTCCCGTGGTGGTGGTCATGGGTCACGTGGACCACGGCAAGACCTCCCTGCTGGATACCATCCGCCACACCTCTGTGGCGGCCGGAGAGGCCGGCGGCATCACCCAGCACATCGGCGCCTATCAGGTGCAGGTGAACGGCAAGCCCATCACCTTCCTGGACACGCCGGGCCATGAGGCATTCACCTCCATGCGGGCCCGCGGCGCCATGATTACGGACATTGCCATTCTGGTGGTGGCAGCGGACGACGGCATCATGCCCCAGACCGTGGAGTCCATCAACCATGCCAAGGCCGCAGGTATCCCCATCATCGTGGCCATCAACAAGATCGACAGGGAGAACGCCAACCCGGACCGGGTGCTTCAGCAGCTGACGGAGTACGGCCTGGTACCAGAGGACTGGGGCGGCGACACCATCTGCTGTAGGATCTCCGCCAAGCAGAAGATCGGCATCGAGAACCTGCTGGAAATGGTGACCCTCACCGCTGAGATGGCGGAGCTGAAGGCCAACCCCAACCGGTCTGCCAAGGGCACCGTCATCGAGGCCCGGCTGGACAAGGGCCGGGGCCCCGTGGCCACTCTGCTGGTGCAGAACGGCACACTGAAGCAGGGCGACATCATCATCGCCGGCACCGCCGTGGGCCGTGTCCGGACCATGATGGACTACAAGGGCGCCCGTCTCACCCAGGCCGGCCCCTCCGTGCCCGTAGAGATCGCGGGCCTCTCCGAAGCGCCCTCTGCCGGCAGCCCCTTCTTCGCCGTGGCCGACGAGCGCATGGCCCGGGAGCTGGTGGAGCAGCGCAAGGCCGAGGAGAAGGCCAAGGCCGCCGCACCGGTGCAGAAGGTCTCTCTGGAGAACCTGTTTGACCAGATCCAGGCCGGCGAACGCAAGGAGCTGGCCCTGATCGTCAAGGCCGACGTCCAGGGCAGTGTGGAGGCGGTGAAGGCCTCTCTGGAAAAGCTGTCCAACGACGAAGTGACCGTCCGTGTCATTCACGGTGGCGTGGGCGCCATCAACGAGTCCGACGTGATGCTGGCTGCCTCCTCCGGCGCCATCATCGTGGGCTTCAACGTCCGGCCGGACGCCGCCGCCCGGGACGGCGCGGTGCGCCAGAACGTGGATATGCGGATGTATCGCGTCATCTATGACTGCATCGATGAGATCGAGGCGGCCATGAAGGGCATGCTGGCCCCCAAGTACCGGGAAGTGGTGCTGGGCCACGCGGAGGTCCGCCAGACCTACAAGGTCTCCAGCGTGGGCACCGTGGCCGGCTGCTACGTCCAGGACGGCAAGATCGTCCGTAGCTGCTCCGTCCGGGTGGTCCGGGACGGCATCGTGATCCACGAGGGCTCTCTGGCCTCCCTGAAGCGGTTCAAGGACGACGCCCGGGAGGTCGCTGAGAACTACGAGTGCGGCCTGACCGTGGAGAAGTTCAACGACATCAAAGAGGGCGATATCATCGAGGCGTTTACCATGGAGGAGATTCCGCGGTAATGTGCTGGGCCTGACGCTGCATACCGCCTCTCCGACGCCCTTTCGGGCCGCAGAGCGGCCCCGCACGGCAGTGCGCCCAAGCGTGCCGCGGTTGGCTCTGCCCGCCGAGGATGTCTGATTCAGAGTTCCTGTGAAACCCATTTCATGGGGCGTGCGGTATCATCGAGGCGTTTACCATGAGCAGCTTCTCCGGTAATGGGCCTGCCTCATCAGATCGCAATCATCAACCATACTTGCAATAGCCGGCAGGGCGGGCGTAAACGCCCGCCCTGCTTTTTCAGAAGGAGCGCCTATGAGCCGCGTGATCCTGCTTTGCGCCGATCATCCCCTTCCGCTGTATGCCGCCCAGACCCGCCGGGTCTATTTCCACAGCGGCGTGCGGTATGAGGAGGAAGGATTTTCTGTTCAGCCCCATGTCTACTACCGCCCTGCGGTGGACAACCTGGAGCTGTCCATGAAACCCCATCGCTATGAGCTGGACCTGCGTGCTACGGAGCAGGACGCCGCCCTGCTGCGGGACTATCTGCGGCAGAGCTGCATTCCCGGTGAACAGGTGGAGCTGTGGAACCTGTGGGTGAGCGATATCCGGGTCCGGGCCTTTCGCCTGACGGGCCCGCTGGCAGATCTGGACGCCGACGCCCTGGTGCAGATGGCGGAGCGGGAGCAGACCTGCATTACCCTGACCATATAAGCGCTCCAACCAAGCGCAATTCCAATGAACTCCCATAAGGAGGTATCTCTCTATGCCAAGCAATCGAATCGGCCGGATCAACGAGGAGATCCAGCGGGAGCTGGCGGACCAGCTCCGCCGTCTGAAGGACCCCCGTGTCTCCCAGGTGGGTATGGTATCCATCACCCGGGTGGACACCACCAGCGACCTGCGATACGCCCGGGTCTATATCAGTGTTCTGGACAAGGACCAGGAGAAAGACGTGCTGAAGGGCCTGAAATCCGCCGGCGGCTTCCTGCGGCGGGAGCTGGGACGGGCCCTGCAGCTGCGATACACGCCGGAGCTGCAGTTCATCGCCGACGACTCCATCCAGCACGGCGCCCACATCCTGGAGATCCTGCGCCAGGTGGAGCGGCAGGATGAAGCCCGGGACGACCCGGACGCCGGCGAAACGGAGGAATGAGCATGCTGACGGTCCCCCAGACCGCGGCGCTGCTGCGGACCTTTGACAATATTCTGATCCTCACCCATGTCCGCCCGGATGGGGACACGGTGGGCTGTGCCGCAGCCCTGTGCGCAGGACTGCGGTCTCTGGGCAAGGCGGCGTTTCTGCTGCCCAATCCGGAGCTGACAGACACCACCGCCCCCTATTTCCGCCCTTACGAGGCGCCGGAAGGCTTCACACCGGACAAGGTGGTGTCCACGGACATCGCCACGGTGGGCCTGTTCCCGGAGAACGCCAGACCATACGCGGAACGGGTGGATCTGGCCATTGACCACCATCCCTCTTTTGAGTCCTTTGGCCGAGAGAATATCGTCCGGCCGGAAGCCGCCGCGTGCGGAGAGCTAATCTACGACATTCTGTCCGATCTGGGCCCCATCACGCCGGAGATGGCCCTTCCGCTGTATGTGGCCGTCTCCACGGACACAGGCTGCTTTGCCTACGCCAATACCACTGCCCAGACCCATGCGGTGGCGGCCGCGCTGCTGCGGACCGGCATCGACTATCAGACCGTCAACAAGGTGTTCTTCCGCACCAAGAGCCGCAGGCGGATGCAGCTGGAGGCCGCCATCCTCAACGACTGTACGTTTTACGACCGAGACCGGGTGGCGGTGCTGTCCGTGCCCCTCTCCCTGATGGCGCGGATCGGCGCCTCGGAAACGGATGCGGAGGACCTCTCCGCTCTGGGTCCCCAGATTGAGGGCGTGGACTGCGCCATCACCATGCGGGAGCTGCGGCCCGATGTGTGGAAGATGTCCCTGCGGACCGGTCCCCGGATTAATGCCACGGAGGCCTGCCGGCTGCTGGGCGGCGGCGGCCACGCGGCCGCCGCAGGCTGCACGGTGGAGGCCCCCTGGGCTGAGGCCAGGGAGCGAATCCTGGCTGCCGTGGCGCAGGTGGCGCCGGACTATCAGCGCTGAGCGGGCCGCGTTCTGCTGCCCTTGAGGAGGTTTTTATGCCCAGTGGTATCCTGATTATCGACAAGCCCGCCGGTTGGACCAGCATGGACGTCTGCGCCAAGGTGCGGGGCATCTTCCACGAAAAGCGGGTGGGACACGGCGGAACGCTGGACCCCATGGCCACCGGGGTGCTGCCGGTCTTTGTGGGGCAGGCCACCCGCGGGGTGGAGTTCGCAGAGAACGGCCAGAAGGAATATGTAGCCGGTCTGCGGCTCGGCCAGGTGACGGACACCCAGGACGTCACCGGCACCACGCTGGAGACCCGTCCCGTCACGGCGGATCGGGCAGCACTGGAATCGCTGCTACCCCGCTTTCTGGGAGAGCAGGACCAGATCCCCCCTATGTACTCCGCTGTCAAGGTAGGCGGGCAGAAACTCTACGACCTGGCCCGGAAGGGACAGGTCGTGGAACGGAAGCCCCGCCGCATCACCATCTACGAGCTGGAGCTACTGGCCCAGGAGAGCGCAACGGACTACCTGCTCCGCTGCCGCTGCTCCAAGGGCACCTACATCCGCACCCTCTGCCATGACATCGGCCGACAGCTGGGCTGCGGCGGGACGCTGTACGCCCTCCGCCGCACCATGGCGGCCGGCTTCAGGTTGGACCAGGCAGTGACGCTGGAGGCAGTCCAGGCACAGGGTACAGCGCTCCTGCTGCCTACGGACAGCCTCTTCGCAGAGTACCCGGCCCTGCCTCTGACATCCGGCCTGCTGGAGAAACGGGTCCGCTGCGGCAATCCCATCCCCCTGCCGGGCACACCGGACGGCATCTACCGCGTATACAGCCGGGACCGGCAGTTCCTGTGCCTGTCCCGGGCTGCGGGCGGAACGCTGACGTCCATCAAGAATTTCTTTGGAGCGTAAACCATGAAAGAACGAGTCATTGCCCTGGGCTTTTTTGACGGAGTCCACCTGGGGCACGGCGCCCTGCTGCGCCGGGCCGCTGAGGAGGCCGCCCTGCGGGGCTGTACCCCCGCGGTATTCACCTTTGACCGCCCGCCGAAGGAAGTAGTCACCGGCGTCCCCTGTCCCCTCATCAACTCCCCGGAGGACCGGCGGGACCTGGTGCGGCGGCTGTACCGCATTCAGGACGTGCTGATGGTCCCCTTTGACCGCGAGATGATGACCACGCCCTGGGATGACTTTATTGTCCGGATCCTGGTGGGCCGCTACCACGCGGTCCATTTGGTGGCGGGACACGATCACCACTTCGGCCACAGGAACCAGGGCACACCGGAGCTGCTGGCGCAGAAGTGCGCCCAGCTGGGCCTGGGCTGTGACATCATCCCCAAGGTGGAGGTGGCAGGCATCACCGTCAGCTCCACCTACATCCGCCGGTTGGTGGAGCTGGGGCAGATCAGCCGGGCCAACCGCTTCCTGGGCCACCCCCACACCCTGACAGGCACAGTCCGCCACGGCCGGGGCATCGGCTCCTCCCAACTGTTCCCCACTGCCAACCTCATCATTCCGCCTCATGTGCTGGTGCCGAGCCACGGGGTATACGCCACCCGGGCCACACTGGAGGACGGCTCCTGCTACGCCGCTGTCACCAACGTGGGCACCCGCCCCACGGTTCAAAACGGCTCGGACATCACAGTGGAGGCCTGTCTCCTGGACTTCCAGGGGGACCTGTACGGTAAACAGCTGCGGCTGGAGTTTTATGAGCATCTGCGCCAGGAGGTGCGCTTCGACTCCCTGGACGCCCTGCGGGCCCAGATCCAGTCGGATGCAGACGCCACCCGGACCTATTTCGCAGACGGGGTCCCCACCTTCCCTGCCCTTTGATCCTCCATGAAACAGCGCGGAGTCCGGAATCGGACTCCGCGCTGTTTTCAGATCAGCCACACCGTCAGCCACACCAAGCCGATCCCGGCAGCGCCCATCAGGGTGTAGACCGCCGGGGAAAGATCCCGCCAGATCCGGCTGAACCGCCCATGGTCTCCGCCGGCATAGTTTCGCGCCACCCGGCGGGCCTCCTCCACCAGCTCCCGGGCGGTGACGCCCTCGCCGGCCGCATCGTTCCGCACGATGAAGATCGCCTGCTCAAAAAAACGCTGGTCCGGGGAATCCACCACCACGACCCGTCTGGAAATGCCTTTCACCATCCGCTTTACGCCTCCTGCCTCTCACAGAATTTAGATGGTTCCATTTTGTCTCAGCGCGGGAAAATTTATACCGCCTCTCACACCTTTTTCACACCGCTCTCCCGGCTGAGATACAGCACCTGAACCCCGCAGTCGTCCTGAAGATTCTCCCGCCGGACGCTCTCGCTGAGGATCAGTCCCGCCAGGGTCTGCGGATCCTCTCCATCCCAGCCGGCCAGCAGGTTTTGAAGCCATTCGTCCCGGCCCGGGTCTGCCACCCCGTCGCTGACCATTACTGCAAAGCTTCCCGGCTCCAGCGTGGCACGGGTCACATCCGGAGCCGCCGCCCCGCCCCGCAGACCCGCCGGCAGGGTCCCGCCGGTGATCCGCCGGACAGTGCCCCCCTTCTTCACATAGCTGGGGGCCGCGCCGTATTTGAAGAAGGCCGCCTCCCCCGTCTCCGGTCTGCAGGTGATGAGATCAATGGTGGTGAAGCTTCCGGTCTCCGCGCCCCGCAGGGCCATGGCTGCGTTCAGGGTCTTCATGGCCGCCTCCGGCTCGATGCCCGCCTGCAAAAACTGCTCCAACAGACGGCAGGTGAGGGCGGACTCCCGCCGGGCTGCCTCTCCGCTGCCCATGCCGTCCGCCAGCAGCAGGCACAGAAGCCCTCCCTCCGTGCGGAAGGAGACCACCGTATCCCCGCAGACCGTCTCCCCTTCTTTGGGCCGCAGAGCCGCGCCAATGCGGCAGAGATCCGCCTCCCCTGCTGTGGCACGGACCTCCCCCAAACCGGCAGCGGTGGCGGTCAGCAGTTCACTGAGCTGGGCGTACTGGCCCCTGGCGCTGCGGCGGGTCTCCTCCAGCTGCCGCCGGTACTGCCGCCGCAGCAGGAATGCAGAGAGCTCCCCATTGACGGCGGTGAGAAAGTCCGGCAGGTGGATGCACCGGTCCGCGAAGTAGCTGGGAAAGTCCTTGGCCAGCGCGCGCCCCCGCTCCAGCAGGAAGGGCGTGGCGTCGTTCAGGGCGTTGAAGGTGCCGGTGTACTCCTTCTGCCAACAGAGCTCGCACAGGGCGCAGCCCCGGCACACCTTTTCTGCCGCCCGGTCAAAGACCACCGCCGGGTTCTCCTCCGTGGACACCGGGGCCGCCCTGCCCATGCTGTCGTACAGGGCCCGCAGAGCGGCGGCCATCCGGGTCAGCTGGGCGCGCATCCCCTCCAGCGCGGCGGGAAACTCCGGTGTCTCTCCCCGCATCACCCGCTTGCCGCCGAAGGCTCGGCCCGGCAGCATCAAAAACAGGACCGCTCCCACCGCGGCCTCCGGCAGCAGGGGCGTGGAAAGGCCCGCCGGCAGGGCGGCCAGAGCCGCCGCTCCCCAGAATGCCAGCGCCGCCCAGATCCGCCTTCCGCTGCTGCGGCTCCCAGCCAGAAGGCCCGCCAGACCATAGGCCGCCCCGAAGAGGACGCCGCCCCGGCCGGAACAGAAGTCCGCCGCCAGGCCCGCCCCCAGTCCGGCGGCTACCCCGGTCATGGCCCCCCGCTGATAGGCGGTGTAGGCCAGCAGCAGGCACAACAGTGAACGCCCCACGGAGACACCGGCCAGTTCTACGTCCACCAGCGCCAGCAGAATGGAGCCTGCCAGAAACAGCAGACTATCTGGCTCCGGCCGCTCCCCTCCGGCCTGCAGCAGGGGCTGATAATACCATGCGGAGATGCCTACCAGGGCCGTTGCCGCAAGGCAGGGCGCCAGGTTTCGCAGGGGGGACAAGGACTGGAGCACGTAGATGCCGCTCACCGCCAGAAACAGTCCCGCCCCTGCCAGAGGGTGAAACAGCGGTCCCTCCAGCAGCTTCAGCCCCTGAAAGGCCGCCGCGGTGGTAAAGATCAAAATCGCAGCGGCCAAAAAGGACAGCGCACCGGAAAAGTCCAGAAACAGCACCGCCCCCACGCCAGCGCCCAGCAGGGCGGCGATCCCTCCTGCCCCTGGCCCACAGGCCGCCACGCACCCCAGGGCAAAGGGCGCGTAATCCCCCGGCGTCTGGGTGGCGGTCAGCGCCGCCGCCAAAAAAAATCGGATGCCCCAGGCCAGCAGCTGTGCCGGCTGGTGCCGGCTCCATATCATGTCCCTGTGCCCCACAGCTTGTCCCTCCTGTATTCCGCCGTGAAGTCCACGGCCTCTTTGGTTTTTTCCACTATTTTACAGGCTGTGTGGAAAAAATCCCGTCGGGAAAAGAAAGCCGCGCCATTTCCGGGCTGGATGCCCATAGTGGACTTTTACGGCCGGATATGGTATGATAAACTATCATGTTTTCATTGGAAAGGACGGCCCGCCTTGAACATCGGCACGCTTACCATCAACTCCTCCCTGGCCCTGGCCCCCATGGCCGGGGTCACGGACGTCGCCTTCCGCCAGATCTGCGCGGAATTGGGGGCGGGATATACCATCACGGAGCTCATCTCCTCCAAGGCCCTGTGCTACCACGACAAAAAGACCCTGTCCCTGCTCCAGCAGTTTCCCGGGGAGCACCCTGCGGCAGTGCAGATCTTCGGCAGTGACCCGGTCTGCATGGCAGAGGCAGCCCAGATCGCCCTGGAGCATTCCGGGGCGGATGTGGTGGACCTGAACATGGGCTGCCCCATGGGCAAGATCGTCAACAACGGCGACGGAGCCGCCCTGATGAAGGACCCGGAAAAGGCCGGACGCATCATGGAGGCAGTGGTGAAAGCCGTCTCTGTGCCGGTGACCGCCAAGTTCCGCCGGGGCTGGGACATGGGCAGCTGCAACTGCGTGGAGTTCGCCAGAATCCTGGAGCAGGCAGGGGCCTCCGCCGTGGCGGTCCACGGCCGGACCCGGGCCCAGGTGTACAGCGGTCAGGCGGACTGGACCTGCATTCGGGCGGTGAAGGAGGCTGTGTCCATCCCGGTGATCGCCAACGGCGATATCTGGAAGCCGGAGGACGCGGTCCGCATTCTCCAGCACACCAAAGCGGACATGGCCATGATCGGTCGCGGGTGCTTCGGCAACCCCTGGCTGTTCCAGCAGGCCAAAGCCGCGCTGGAGGGCAAGCCCATCCCGCCCCTGCCGCCGCTTGCGGAGCGGTGCGACACAGCGGTACGGCAGTTTGAGCTGGCCGCCGCGTCCAAGGGCGAGCGGGTAGCCGTGCTGGAGGCCCGCCGCCACTACTGCTGGTATCTGAAGGGCGTGTCCCACTCCGGCTACTACAAGGAACAGATCGTGCAGATGAACACGCTGGAAGACGTGTATCGGGTGACGAAAGGAATCAAAAGGGATTTGAGATGAACGAGCAATCGCGGGAACAGCAGCTGGTCTCCGCCGCCCGGGACGGGGATATGGACGCCTTCGAGGCGCTGGTCCATCTGTATGAGAAACGGGTGTTCGCCCTGACGCTGCGGATGTGCGGGAATCCCGAGGATGCCGCCGAGGCCGCCCAAGAGGCGTTTCTCGCCGCCTGGCAGGGGCTGGCATTCTTCCGGGGAGAGGCCAGCTTCTCCACCTGGCTGTACCGGCTGGTGTCCAACGCCTGCGTGGACTTGCTGCGGCGTGATGGCCGCCGCCGGGCCTCGGCCGGCCCCTCCCTGGATGACGAGGAGCTGAATCTGGACGTGCCCGATCCGGCGCCCTCTCCCCAGGACGCGGCGGAGCGGCAGGAGCTGCGGGAAGAGATTGAGCGGGGCCTCTCCGCCCTCTCGCCGGAGCACCGGGAGGTGCTGATCCTCCGAGAGATTCACCAGCTGCGCTATGATGAAATCGCGGACTCCCTCTCTCTGGATGTGGGCACCGTGAAATCCCGGATCAGCCGGGCCCGGAAACAGCTGCGGAATTTTTTGCTGAAAAGCGGGAACTTTTCTCCGCTGCCGGCGTCTAAAGGAACAGAAAAGGAGGGCTGACAATGACATACTGCAAGGAGTTTTCGGCCCTGCTGGACCCCTATATCGACGGAGAGCTTTCCCCGGAGGAAACCGCCCGGGTGCGGGAGCATCTGCATACCTGTGACGGCTGCCGGGCCTATGTCCAGGCCGCGCTGGCCATACGGGACGCGTTTCCCGAGGCAGAGGATACCCCTGTGCCGGATGGCTTCGCCGCAGGCGTGATGGCTGCCATCCGGGCGGACGCCGCCCCCCGGAAGCGCCGGAGACCCCGGTGGGCAAAGACGCTGCTCCCCTTGGCCGCCTGCTGTGCCGTCGTGGTGCTGGCCGTCTCCGGCCTGCCCCGCCCCGGCGGCACCGCTGTGACGGACCATCCGGAATCCCATGCAGAGATTGCGGCCCCAGCAGAGGCCGCTGTGCCCAACGTGGACAGCGTTGAGGAGGACACCGCCGCCACGGCCTATGCAACCCAGTCCGACGAGGACACGGCAGACGTCCCGGATTCCACTGTGTCTGAGGCAATCGCGCCGGAGGCGGATACCGTTGCGCCCGGCACACAGGACCAGCTTGCTCCCGCCTCCGATTCCAAAAGCAGCATTTTGCCCCGGGAAGGGAGTTCTGCCGATGTGCCGGAGACGGCCCCGGCCACTTTCGCGATCCAATCCCCCAGCCTGACGCTGACGGCGGAGGAGGCCGGAAGCCTGCTGGACAGCTATACGCTCATCTCTGAATCGGACGGGACTCTGGTCTACGAATTGACCGCCGCCGAATATACCGCTCTGCTGCAGCAGCTGGAACAGCAGGGGCTGGCCATTGCAGGCGCCGCCACCGCAGAGGAGGCGGAGGCCGACGGAACCATTCTGGTCCACGTGATTCCCGGTTAAAAAAGCAGAAGGGACGCCGAATTTTTTTGCGGCGTCCCTCTTCCCTTTTTTGAAAGCTTGTGATATAATATTATTTCGACAGGTGCCATCTCCCTGTCCAAGCGTCCGACACTGGGCGTTCGTTCGGCGGTCTTCGTCAATCGCCGTTCTCTAAACAAAAAAATGGAGGTTGCCCGTACCTTACCACGGGCGTTTTGCTGCGTTTTCGTATCAAAGGCCTCCGACATCATTCAAGGAGGTCTTTCTTTTATGTCCAAACCCAGATTCACCACACAGCAGATGGCCGCTGCCGGTATCATCGCCGCCATTTACGCCGCCCTGACGCTGCTGCTGCCCATTCCCCAGTATGGCGGCATCCAGTTCCGGGTGGCGGAGGCCATGACGGTCCTGCCCTTCCTGTTCCCGGAGGCCATCCCCGGTCTTACCGTCGGCTGTTTCCTGGCCAACCTCCTGGGTTCTCCCATTCCTCTGGACTGGATCGTGGGTACGGCGGCCACCCTGCTGGCTGCGCTCTGGACATCGAAGCTCCATCACAGGGCGCTGGCGCCCCTGCCGCCGGTGATCTGCAATATGGTGCTGGTAGGTGCAGAGATCGCCTGGTTTTCCACCCAGGAGGGTGCCGCCTTCTGGCCTACGTTCGCCTTCAACTCCCTGACCGTGGGGATCGGCGAGGCCGCCGCTTGCTTCATTCTGGGCTCCCTGCTGCTGCGGGTCCTGCCCAGAGTCCCCGCACTGAAGGGCCGGATAGCCTCTTCCCGCATCTGATGCCACTCTGCGCAAAAAAGAAGTCCCGCGTCCGTTGGACGCGGGACTTCTTTTCACTTAGCGGTGAACTCGTCCTTTCCGGCGCCGCACAGGGGGCACACCCAGTCGGCGGGCAGGTCCTCCCACTTGGTGCCGGGGGCGATGCCGTTGTCCGGATCGCCGGCGGCCTCGTCATACACATAGCCGCAGAGATCGCATTCGTACTGTTTCATTTGAAAGATCCTCCTTCTGTTATAAACGGGCGATACACGCCTGGATTCCGGTGGAGACAGTGCTTACTTCAGCTTCTTCCGGATGGCCGCCTTGACCTCCGGCGACAGCAGCCGGCCGGCGGCCCGTACTGGCAGCGGCGGCAGGCGGCAGAACTCCCGGCGCACCTGGTCGAAGGGCTCCAGGGCGTAGGCGGCAAAGAATGCCGTCCGCTCCGGCGGCAGGGGAATGGGAGATGCCAGCCGGGGATTTCCGGCAATGGCCCGTTCCGGCGGGAAGGGCTGCTTGGCCAGCGGGAGCTGGTCAAAAATGTGGCTGCCGTGGGGGGTGTTCACCAACAGCAGGCTGATCCCCTTCTCCTGCTGGTCCGGCAGCTCATCCGGCCGCAGGCCCCAGAAATCCCCCAGTGTCAGATCGCCCACCCGGGTCATGGAGGCGTAGGGACAGCGGTAGCAGCTGGGCCGCAGGAACAGCGCCCGGCCGAAGGCCCGGCCGTATTCCGTGCGGAACAGCGGCGCGGTATCCACGGTGCCGTCGCCGTAGACCGCGGTAAAATGGCTGTCCTTCCATCCGGCGACCTTGTTGCGGAAACGGACCGCCTGCAGCGGCTGCTGCCGGCGCGCCTCCAGGCTCCGGGCCATGTCCTCCCACACGCCGGGAGAGGGCACGCCGTGGCACACCAGGTCGCAGGTGGTCAGATTCTCCGGCCGTCCGCCCAGATAGCGGTACAGCCCGTCCACCTGGCAGGGTGTGCCGGAAAACAGCACTGGTCGCTGGTCCAGCCAGCGCCGCACCTCCCGAAAGACGCCCTCCAGATCGCTCTGGACGTACTTGGCGCCCCGCAGGCGCCACAGCTCCTCCTTGCGGAAGCAGGCGGTGTGCCGCAGATGCTGGCTGCCGTCAAAGGCGGCGCCAAAGACCACGCCGCCGCTTTCCAGGATATACTCCGCCAGCAGGGTGAACACGCCGCCCGAGGTGGAGTCTCTTCGGATCTCATCGTTTCTATTCCAGGCCGCGAATACAGCGGGCATGGAGCTCTGAGGCCGCTCCCGCAGGACGGGGCACACCGCCGTGCAGTGCCCGCACCGCACACAGGCCGCTCCGTCGATCACCGGATAGGCAAAGCCCTCCCGGTCCCGCTCCATGGTGATGGCGTCCTTGGGACAGCCGCTAGCGCAGGCCGTGCAGCCGGTGCAGTGGGTGTGGTCCGCCAAATGGGGCAAGGGCCGTTCCTCTGCCTTGACAGGCGCCTCCTCCGGTGTATGGGGCCGGTCCTCCAGGGCGCAGCGCAGATAGTCCAGGGACAACTTCCGCTCCCGGCCGAGCCGCTCCCCCACCGCCGCCCAGTCGATGGGCGCCGTCAGGTTCGCGGTATCTCCCTTGCCGATGATCCGCTCCCCCAGTCCCAGGCGGCTCAACAGGCTGAAGGTCCGGGAACTCTCCGGCGCAGCCATCTCTGCCGGTGCCACCGCCGTAAAGAAGGGCTTTTGGAACTGGACGGAGAACACCGTTCCGTGGAAGGAGTTGGTGCACACATAGGCGGCATCCCGGAACAGACCCAGAAACTCCGCCGGACCGGCGCTGAGAATGCAGCGGGCCTTGGGGTGGACCTTCTGGCGTACGCCGCACAGCTGCACCACCGGCAGCCCCGTCTCCTCCGCCAGGCGGCGGATATAGGGTGCCAGGGCGTCGGGGCGGCTGATGCAATAGCAGAGGATATAGCCCCGGCCCGCGCCTCCGTCCCTGGCCGCGGCCGCCCAATCCGTTCTCTCCAGCAGCAGCGTGGGATCCAGCACCACCGGCACGTCCTTCCCGGTGATGTCCCGGACAATGCCCTGCCCCTGCCGCTCCCGGACGGACAAGTGGGAGAAGGACTCCAGATAGGTCCGCAGCTCCTCCTCCATGCCGTCCGGGATGCGGGGGATGCCGAAGGATGGGGCATAGGCGATCTTTCGCTTGTGGGAGAAGGCCCCGAAGAACACCGGGTCGAACCGGCCGTCGGGGAAGATCTTCGGGTTCCAAATCTGGTCGCTGCCGGAGAGCAGCACATCGTAGGGCAGCTCCGCCTGCCGCAGCTCCTCCAGGCTCTGGTAGCGGCGGCCGGAAATGTTCAGATTCTCCCGGGAAAATGCCTCAAACCGCTCGTATCGGGCCTTCAGCGGGCCATAGTGCAGGGCGGTGTGGGCGTCATGGGCGGCGCTTCCCAGGCCGGTGGGCCGCTGGAACAGGGTGTTGTCCTGGTTCACGTAGTAGTCGATGATCTCGCATTCGCTCCCCAGGGACGCCACCGCCCGCTCCGTGGCGTAAGCCTGCAGCATGGCGCCGTAGTGATGGATATGGTAAAAGGTCAGCAGTCCTGTTTTCACCAAGTGTCTTCCTTTCCGCAGTCCGGATATCCCGCCGGGCGGGTCACTGTCTGTCCAGAATGGCGTCGGCGTCCCGGGGTGCCAGAAGGTCGTCCTCCGCCACCCAGTCCGCCACATCCACCACGTCGAACGCCGTGGCGGTCCGGCGGATCACCACCTCTTTCAGCCCGGCGTTGATGACCAGCCGCCGGCACATGGAGCAGGAGGTGGCATCTCCCAGCAGTTCCCCGGTCCGGGCGTCCCGGCCCACTAGGTACAGCGTGCCGCCCACCATGTCCCGCCGGGAGGCGGAGATGATGGCGTTCGCCTCTGCATGGACGCTGCGGCACAGCTCATACCGCTCTCCCCGGGGAACCTGCATGGCCTCTCGGGAGCAGTAGCCCAGATCCACGCAGTTGGCCCGCCCCCGGGGCGCACCGTTGTAGCCGGTGGAGATGATCTCGTCGTTTTTCACGATGATGGCCCCATAGACCCGGCGCAGGCAGGTGGCCCGCTCCAGAACGGTCTGGGCGATATCCAGGTAGTAGTTGGCTTTGCTGATCCGGTCCATGGGCGACACCTCTTTCTATCGAGTTCCTCTATTGTATCATGATGCCGCCGCAGTTTGCAAGAACTCTCCCCACTCTGGAAGGGATTTCTGTTGGAAGTCACCCCAGGGGGCGCCGGAGCCCGTTCTCCAGCCCCGCCCGCACGGCGATCATCTCCGCGGCCACGGACACAGCAATCTCCTCCGGCGTCTGGGCGCCGATGGCCAAACCGATGGGAGCGTGAAGGCGGGCGTACTCCTCGTCTGTGAACCCCGCCGCCAGCAGCCGCTCCCGGCACAGGGCCAGCTTCCTCTTGGAGCCAATGCAGCCCAGGTATTTGGCGCCGCTGCGCAGCACCTGAGTCAGCACCTCGTAGTCCGCCTGATGGCCCCGGGTCATCACCACCACATAGTCCTCCGGCGTCACCGTCACCTGTTCGGACAGCCGGGCGAAGTCCCCGCAGAGGGTCTTCTCTGCTTTGGGGAACAGCGCCGGGTCCGCGAACTCCGGCCGGTCGTCGTACACCACGGGCCGGAAGCCCAGGGAAGCCAGCACCGGCACCAGGGCCTGAGACACATGTCCGCCGCCGAAGAGATAGGTCCGCCCGGCCTTCACCACCGGGATGGACAGCCACTTCCGGGCAAAGACCGCCTGATTCCCGCACAGGAGCTCCAGCTCCTCCGGCAGGATATCCAGATGACGGGGCCCGGTCCGGTCTGCCAGGCCCATGGCCGTCACCTGCTCCCCCTCGATCCGCCGCAGGAGCCAGGTGTCCCGGTTTCCGCCGTCCGCCTCGATCAGATCCCGCAAAACGGCGATGATCCTCTGCTCTCCCGCGGGGAGGTACTGGAACTGCACCGTCACTCCCCCGCCGCAGACCATGCCCAGGCTGGCGGCGTCTCCCAGGGTAAAGCGGAACTGCCGCAGGGCGTCGCCCCCCCGCTCCAGCAGCTCCGCCGCCAGGCGCTGGCACTCGAACTCCACGTTTCCGCCGCCGATGGTTCCGGTGATCCCGCCGCCGGGGAACACCGCCATCATGGCCCCGGCCCCTCGGGGGGTGGAGCCGTCGGAGGCGGCGATGCTCACCAGCTCCACCGGACGCCCCTCCTCCAGAGCGTGGACGATCTCTCTGAAAAATTCCCGCATATCAGCCGATTCCTCCGTTCACAGCGCCCAGGATCAGGACCAGTACCGTCACGCCGCAGTACAGATATTTTGCCGTCGGGTAAAACCAGCGGCCCAGAGGGCGCCGCCGGGCCAGATTCACCTGAACCAAGCAGTCCTCCTTTTTCAGCACCCAGTAGAAGAACACCCCCGCCAGCAGCGCGCCGATGGGACAGGCGTAGATGGAGCAGACATCCATCCAGCCGGAGACGATGCCCTGGATGCACAGCCCCACGGCCAGGCCCACGACGCCGATCACCGCCACAGCAGTCCCCCGGCTGAGGTGCAGCTTCTCCTGCAGGGTGGCGGTGGGAGCCTCGAACAAGTTCACCAGGGACGTCACCCCGGCGAACAACGCCGCCACAAAGAACACCGCCATGAGGATCCGGCCTCCCGGCATCTCCCGGAACAGGTTGGGCAGGTAGATGAACATGAGGCCAGGGCCGCTCTGGGTCAGGGTCTCCCCCGCCGTGGCCATGGCCGGGATAATGACCAGGGCGCTGAGGATCGCGGCCATGCTGTCAAAGAACGCCACTGTCCGGGCAGACTCCGGCACGTCCGCCTCTTTGGAGAGGTAGGACCCGTAGATCAGGGTGCCGTTCCCTGCCACCGACAGAGAGAAGAACGCCTGTCCCAGAGCGTAGACCCATACCATGGGGTCCAGCAGTCCCTCCGGCTTCAGGACAAAGATGTAGCGGTAGCCGTCCGCCGCGCCGGGCAAGGTGGCAATGTAGATGGCCAGCCCCACGAACAGGCAGAAGAACAGGGGCATCATCACCTTGTTGGCCCGCTCGATGCCGCCGCCGATGCCAAGGGCCATGATGAGCAGCGTGCCCGCCATAGCGGCCACCTGCCAGCCGGTGTTGCCCCAGGAGGACGCCGCGGTGTCGAAATAGGCGGTGAATGCCTCCACCCCTTGGTTCTCCAGCGCAGCGCCCGTAAAGGACGCCACGGCGTACTTCAAAATCCAACCAACCACCACGGAATAGCCGATGGCCATGGCCAGAGAGCCCGCCACCGGGATGAGGCCCAGAGCCTCGCCCCAGCCCCGCCGGCCTGTGCGCCTCTCTGCCGCCGTGCCGAAGGCCGCCACGGGTCCGCCGGATGCGGCCCGGCCGAAGGCCATCTCGCCGATGACGCCGGTGGAGGCAATCAGCACCACAAAGATCACATAGGGGATCAGGAAGGTGGCCCCGCCGTAGGCGGACATCCGGGATGGAAACAGCCAGATGTTCCCCATCCCCACCGCGGAGCCGATGCAGGCCAGCTTGAATCCCCAGCGGGACCGGAAGCTGTCCCGTCTTGTCTGTTCCATGATTTTTTCCTCTCTTCTCTCAAAACTGCGGCGGCCCGCCGCGGCGCGCGTCAGCCGGCGCCCCGCTTTTGCAGCTCCTCGCCCAGCAGGCGCACTGCCTGGTCCAGATAGAATTGGAGCGGCTGGGATTCCCCCACGGCCAGCCGGATGCTGCATCGCTGAGAGGGCAGCAGAATCTTCACCGCCTCGCTGCCGCCAATGGCCTCCGCCATCCGGGGAGAGACCTCCCCCAGCAAGCCGTTGGGCGTCAGCACACCGATGGGCCCCAGCAGGATATCCGCCCGCCGGGCGTTAAACGCCACGGCGTTCTCGCCGGTGGCGCCGTCGTCCGCCCCCGCCCGCAGCATAGCGGCGGTGGCCAGAGAGTTGGTCCCCAGCGCCCGCACATGGAGACTGGGCCACTTTTTCTTCACAGCCTCCACCAGGCCCCGGCCCATGCCGCCGCCCTGGCCGTCCACCACGGCTACCAGCAGTTCCCCACGCATCATTCTCTCCATTCCTCCATTTTCAGATCTCCCTTTCAGCATACCCATTCCGCCCCCGCTTGTCAACTTCTTCCGCAGCGTCCATCGCGCCTTGCAGAGCGCCTGCGCCCACCCTTGTATTTTTCCCGCATGGCAGCTACAATGGGAGGCGCACCACCGTGTCAAAAAATTTTTAGAGATGTTGAAGAAATCCGGCCCGCAGTCCCGTATGATAGATGTCGGACGACAAAAGGAGGTGGCGGCACGGCGTGAACAAACTGACAAACGCGTCCTTTTCCCAGCTGGTGGTCCAGTATGAGCGGCTGGTCTACACGGTCTGCTTCCAGCTGGTGCGGGACGCCGCCGCGGCCGAGGACCTGACCCAGGAGACCTTCCTGTCCGCCTACCTCCACCGGGACGCCATCCCTCCCGGCTATGAGCGGCAGTGGCTGTGCCGCGTGGCTACCAACAAGGCCAAGGACTACTTACAGAGCGCCTATCAGCGCCACACCCTGCTGCCGGGAGAGGACAATATCCCGCCGGGGCTGTCTCCCCCTGCGGAGGAGACGGTCCTGCGCAGGTCGGCTGCAGCTGAAATCCGGGACCTGATCCTCCATATGCGCCAGCCCTACCAGCCGGTGTGCCGGCTGTGCCTGCTGGAGGAAAAGACACCGGAGGAGGCGGCCCTGGCGCTGGGCCGGCCGGTAAAGACCATCCATACACAGCTGTCCCGGGGCAAGCGGATGCTTCGGGAGGCATTGGAAAGGAGTGGGAACGATGACATGCTTTCGCCCTGACGGGCATTTGACGGACGCGGCCCTGACCGCCCTTGTCCGGGGGGACTGCCTGGAGGAGCTGGACCGCCTGGAGCTGGCGGAACATCTGGCCTACTGCGACCAGTGCCTCCAGCGGTACACAGAGCTGCTGTCTGAGGGACCGATGCTGACCCCCGCCCGCTCCTGCCGGGAGAGCCTGCGGCGCCGGATCCGGCAGCGGGCCGTCCAGCTTGGCGTCAGCCGGTACGCCACGGCCGCGGCGGCAGTGACCCTGGCCCTGACGCTGCTGTGGGGCAGCGGAAACCTGTCCGGACGGGTGCATTCCACTGCGCCCTCGCTTCTGGAGCGGGCGGGCACTGCCCTGACAGAGTGGACCGACGCCTGGCCACAGGCGTGGGAGGAGGCCCTCTCCGGCTTCTCCGGCCTATTTGACAATTTCGGCGTCTCGCCGCGGAATGATCTGACACAAGGAGGTACACACCCATGACCCATCGAAATGGATTCCTGCTCTTCATCTCTTCCTGCCTCTCCGGCTGCGGACAGATGTATCAGGGCTATATGAAGCGGGGCCTATCCCTGCTGCTGGCCTTCTGCCTGATCCTTTTTGCCTCCACCTATTTCTTTCTGGGGGCACTGGCGCTGTTTCTGCCGGTGATCTGGCTGTATGCCTTTTTCGACAGCTATGCGCTCCGGAGCCAGCTGGCCGCCGGCACCGCGCCGGAGGACGCCTTCCTCTTCGGCCTGTCCGATATGGACAGCAAACGGCTGGGAGAGCTGCTGCGCAAGCGTCACAGTCTCATCGGCTGGGCGCTGGTGGTAGTTGGCGTCTATATGCTCTACGACATACTGTTGAGCCAGCTGGGCGGTCTCTTCTTCGGTTGGTTCGGGGAGTGGCTCTACGGACTGCTGCGCTATGGCCTGCCCCGCCTGGTCATCACCGTGCTGGTGATCCTGCTGGGCCTGTGGTTTATCCGGGGCCCCAAGGACAAGACGCCCATTGACGACGAGATCCCCCCCTTTGCGCCGCCTGCCTCCAGCGCGGCCGGGGCTTGCGCCGCCGATCCGGCGGAGGCCAGGGCGGAAGACGTTGCATCAGACCGCTCCGCTGCGGGAAACGCCCCGGAGGGAGAGGAGGCCCACCGTGATGAACAGCCCTGAGCAGACGCCGGAATCCCGTCCGGCCCGGGATCGCCGGGTGGGCACCTTCACCTTCGGCGCCGTGCTGGTGATCTGCGGTGCGCTGATGCTGGTGAGCATGTTCTTCCCCTCCCTGGATCTGACCCTGGCCCTGCAGCTCTCGCCCCTGATCTTGGTCTGTCTGGGCGTGGAGGTGCTGCTGGCCAGCCGCTCCGGCGGGAAAATCCGCTACGACTGGGTGGGCATGGTGCTTTGCTTCGTCCTGGTCACCGCAGCGCTGGTGTTCTTCGGCATCGCCTGGTGCCTGGTATACCACCCGGAGGCCGTCATCCACTACTGATACGGGTCTGCGAAGGCCCCGGTGCATTGCACCGGGGCCTTACCCTTTCTTCTTGGTTTTCCCGGGAAAATCCGGTATAATGGAGAAAATACCTGCCGCAGAAAGGAAGAATCCTCATGTCTGATTCGTTTGAAATGCGCCCCATCGCCCGCATCCGCAGCGACTTCGGCTCCAAGTTCGGCGTCCCTCGTCAGAGCGGTCTGGTGGACGCGTTGGAGGCCGCCGTGGTGTTCGAGGAGCCCTACCGCAATCCTGACGCCCTGCGGGGGCTGGAGGGATTCTCCCACATCTGGCTGATCTGGGCCTTTCACCAGTCCCAGCGGCCGGAATGGTCCCCCACAGTCCGGCCGCCCCGGCTGGGAGGCAATCAGCGGGTGGGAGTCTTTGCCAGCCGCTCCCCCTTCCGGCCCAATCCCATCGGCCTCTCCTCCGTGCGGCTGGACCACATCGCGTACACGGACGCCTTGGGCCCGGTGCTCCATGTCCGTGGCGCAGACCTGGTAGACGGCACCCCCATCCTGGACATCAAGCCTTACCTCCCTTACGGAGACTGCCACCCGGAGGCCGCCGGCGGCTTTGCCAGCGAGCCGGCGCGTCCCACGCTGGAGGTGGAAATCCCACCCGCCCTGCTGGACCAACTGCCTCCGGACCGGCGGGAGGCCCTGCGGGATGTGTTGGCCTTGGATCCCCGTCCCCGGTATCAGCAGGACCCGGACCGGGTGTACGGCTTCCTCTTCGCCGGGCAGGAGGTGAGATTCACCGTGGATGGAGACCGCCTGCAGGTCGTGGACATCAAATGAACGCAAGGCACCCCGGGATATTTCCCGGGGCGCCCGTCTTTTCCGGGCACTCAGCGCATGGCCAGCGTCACGTCGCCGGTCACCGCCAGCTCGCCGTGGTTGTAGACCTCGGCGGAGCAGGTGGCAATGGCCTTCTCCACCCGCTCGGAAGCCATCTTGGCGTGGATCTCGATGGTATCTCCCGGCAGGATCTTCTTCAGAAACCGCACATTATTGATCCCCAAGAACAGGGGGATCTTCCCCGCATACCGCTCCGCGGACAGCAGCAGGATATCCGCCGTCTGGGCCATGCATTCCACAGAGTACACGCCGGGCAGCACCGGCTCACCGGGGAAGTGGCCCTTGAAAATCTCGCGGGCCGGGTCCACAAAAAATGTGGTCACGATGTGGTCGCCTGCCTCCATCTCCTCCACGGTATCCACCAGCAGCATGGGGTCTCGGTGGGGGATGATGGCCTTGATCTCTTCTTTGGAAAGCTTCATGATAGTGGTTCCTCTCTTTCGCGCAAAACGCTCCGTATATAAGCCGCGCCGGGACAGCGGCACGGCTCTGCCTCTTTTTATTGTACTGCCGACAGTGCAAAATGCAAGAGATAATTTGCGCTCCGGATCACAAAAGAGAGCCGCCCTCCCGGGCGGCTCTCTCATTTTCCAGATGGGGTGCCTTACTTCGCAGCCTTGGCGGCCTTGATGGCCTCGATCAGCATGGGGGTGACCTTGAACAGGTCGCCGCAGATGCCGTAGTCGGCAATCTCGAAGATGGGCGCAGTGTCGTTCTTGTTCACCGCGATGATGCACTCGGAGTCCTGCATACCGGCCTTGTGCTGGATGGCGCCGGAGATGCCCAGGGCGATGTACACCTTCGGATGCACCGTCTTGCCGGTCTGGCCCACCTGATGGTCGGCAGACAGCCAGCCGGAGTCGATGGTGGCACGGGAGCCGCCCACGACGCCGCCCAGGACGTCCGCCAGCTCCTCAGCCAGCTTGATGCCGCCCTCGACATCCTTGCTGATGCCGCGGCCCACAGACACGATGTAGTCCGCGCCGATCAGGTCCACCAGCTTCTTGGCGGCCTTCACGACCTCCACAACCTCGGTGTTCAGGTCGCTCTCGCTCAGCTGGAAGCTGGGCTTCACGATCTCGCACGCATCCGCCTTGGCCTGGTCGAAGACGTTCTTCTTCATCACGCCGGGGCGCACCGTCGCCATGCAGGGACGGAACCGCGGGCAGATGATGGTGGCCATCAGGTGGCCGCCGAAAGCCGGACGGGTCATCTTCAGGTTCCGGTCCTCCATATCCCACTTCTGGCTGTCCACGTCCAGGGTGCTGGACTCACGCAGGAACTGGATGTAGTTCGCCACATCCACGTCCAGGTGGGTGCAGTCGGCGCACAGGCCGGTATGCAGACGGGCCGCACAGCGGGGACCCAGGTCACGGCCGATGTTGGTGGCGCCGATCAGGAACGCCTCGGGCTTCAGATCCTCGATCACGTCGCAGATGACCTTGGCATAGGCATCGGTGTTGTAGACGGCCAGCAGGGGGCTCTCGCACACCAGCACCTTGTCGGCGCCGTAGCCGCCCAGCTCCTTGGCGGCGGACTCGATGCCCTCGCCGCCCAGCAGCAGGCCGCACAGGTTCACGCCCAGCTCGTCGGCCAGGTCGCGGCCCTTGGAGATCAGCTCAAAGTCGGTGGGCATCAGCTTGCCCTCGCGCTGCTCGCAGAAGACCCACACATCCTTGAAAGCAGCGATATCAGCGCTATTGAAATTGGACATTGTTCAAATACTCCCTTCTCAGATGATGTGCTTGGCGGCCAGAATGGAAGCCAGCTCCTCGCAGGTCTCTTTGCCGGCACCCTCCAGCATCTTGCCGGCGCCCTTCTGGGGCGGGGTGAAGCTCTTGAAGATGTTGGTGGGAGAGCCCTTCAGGCCGATGGTGGTGGCGTCGATCAGGGGATGATCCTTCAGCTTCTCATAGTCAAAGGTCTCCAGCGGCTTGTTGTAGGTGGCATAGATGCCGTCGATGCTCATATAGCGGGGCTCGTTCAGCTCCTTGATGCAGGTAAGCAGGCAGGGAGTCTTGACCTTGATGGTCATGTAGCCGTCCTCCAGCATCCGCTTGACGGTGATGGTGTTGCCGTCCTTGGTGATGTCGGCGGCGTAGGTCACCTGGGGCAGGTGCAGCTTCTCAGCGATCTGGGGGCCCACCTGGGCGGTGTCGCCGTCGATGGCCTGCCGGCCGCACATGACGATGTCGTCCTCCTCCACACCGATGGTGGAGATGGCGGCGGCCAGGATCTGGGAGGTGGCGTATGTATCGGAGCCGCCGAACTCGCGGGCGGATACCAGGACACCCTCGTCAGCGCCCATGGCCATCAGCTCCCGCAGCATGCCGGCTGCCGGGGGCGGACCCATGGTGACGACCACGACCTTGCAGCCGGTGGCATCCTTCAGCTTCAGGGCAGCCTCCACGGCGTTCATGTCATCGGGGTTGGTGATGGTCTGCATGGAGGCACGGTTCAGGGTGCCATCCGGGTTCACCGCCACCTTGCCGGAGGTATCGGGGACCTGCTTGACGCAAACAATGATCTTCATAATTCGTTCTTCCTCCTCTTACAGGCCGATATTGCCGGAGATGACCACACGCTGGATTTCGCTGGTGCCCTCATAGATCTCGGTGATCTTGGCGTCGCGCATCATGCGCTCCAGGGGATAGTCCTTGGTGTAGCCGTAGCCGCCGAACATCTGCAGCGCCTTGGTGGTGGTCAGCATGGCGTGCTCAGAGCAGAACAGCTTGGCCATGGCCGCCTCCTTGGTGAAGCGCTTGCCCTCGCCCTTCAGCACGGCGGCCTGATAGGTCAGCAGGCGGCCCGCCTCGGAGCGCATCGCCATGTCGGCGAAGGTGAACTGGGTGTTCTGGAACTTGCTGATGGGCTTGCCGAACTGGACACGGCCCTTGGTGTAGGCCATGGCCTCTTCCATGGCGCCCTCGGCGATGCCCAGAGCCTGGGCCGCGATGCCGATGCGGCCGCCGTCCAGGGTCTGCATGGCGATCTTGAAGCCCTTGCCCTCCTGGCCCAGCAGGTTCTCCTTGGGAACGATGCAGTCGGTGAACACGATCTCGGCGGTGGGGGAGCCGTGCAGGCCCATCTTCTCCTCGTGCTTGCCCACGGAGAAGCCGGGGAAGCTGCTCTCCACGATGAAGGCGGAGATGCCGCGGGTGCCCTTGGACTTGTCGGTCATGGCGAAGACCACGAACACGTCGGCCACGTAGCCATTGGTGATGAAGATCTTGGAGCCGTTGAGGACATAGTGGTCGCCGTCCAGCTTGGCCTCGGTCTGGCCCTTGGCGGCGTCGGAACCGGCGTCGGATTCGGTCAGGCAGAAGGCGCCGACCTTGTGGCCCTTGGTCAGCATGGGCAGGTACTTGGCCTTCTGGGCCTCGGTGCCGTGGGTGATGATGGGATCGCAGCACAGGCCGTTGTGGGTGGCCACGATGTCGCCGGTGGAGGCGCACTGCTTGGACAGCTCCTCGATGCAGATGGCACTGGCCAGGGGGTCAGCGCCAGCGCCGCCATACTCCTTGGGGACGCACATGCCCATCACGCCCAGGTCGAACAGCTTCTCGATGTTCTCCCGGGGATACTGGCTGGTCTTGTCGGTCTCGGCAGCGATGGGCTTCACTTCATTCTCGGTGAATTCCGCCATCATCTTCCGGACCAGCTGGTGCTCACGGCTGAGATTGAAATCCATGATGTCTTCTCCTTATATTCAAATTTGGAAAACGCAACGATGTATGAAATATTCCGGCAGGTTTGCTTATGAAATTCTGTTTTGCACGAATTCACTTCGGGCAAAACACCTCTGCCCGCCGGATCGACATGTTCGCTGTGCGAACGTGAGGGGGAAACCGGCGATGCGCCGCCAGCGGCAGAGCAAGCGAGCCGGTTTCGAGGCAGCGGCGCGCTTGGCGGCCCGTCAGGGGCCGGGGATCGCAATGCCGCAACAGTGGGACCTTAGTTCTGGATGCCGGCGATCTCCTTGGCCATCTGCTTCTTGGCCTGGAGGTTGCCCTGGCGGGCGATCATGATGCGCTGGGCCTGGGGAGAGCCCGCGCCGTGCATGGACTCTGTCCGGTAGCCAACGGCGGCCGCGCCCAGGCACAGGTTCTCGATGAACCGCAGGATCCGCTGACGGTCCTCTGTGCTCACACCCTCCCGGGTGGCGAAGAACTTGTTGCAGATCTCCCCGATGGTCTCGCCGTTCCGGCCCACCACCGTGTCGGAGTGGAAGTCCTTCTGGGACGGCATCGTCACCACCAGGCCGCCCGCGATGTCCTCCGCCAGGCGGACGATCTCATAGGGGAACCGAGTCACATTCTGCTTGCACACGTTGGCCAGCAGCAGGTCGATCTGATAGTTGCCCGCCTTCGTCCGGAAGCCCTGAGAGGAGCATGCGATGCCGCAGCAGTACAGCGTCTCGTTCAGGTGGATCATCTCGATCAGCTTGTCCTTCACCGCGCTGGCCTTCTCCACGCCGTTGTACTCCGCTGCCAGCGCCGCAGCACCGATCAGCGTGTCGCCCACGCCCACCTTGCAGCCGCCGTAGCTCTGCCGGTGGTAGCCCGCGAACCGCTCCACCATCATGCCGGCGAACTCATACTCGCCGTTGAGGAAGATGTACTCGTTGGGGATGAACACGTGGTCCAGCACCACCAGGGCCTCCTGGCCGCCGAACTTCGCGTTGCCCACGTCGATGGACGCGTCCTCCTCCAGCTTCCGGGTATCGCAGCTCTGACGGCCGTAGATCATGTACATGCCCTCGGCGTCTGTCGGGCAGGCGAAGCTCACCGCCCAGTCCTTGTCCGCCTCGCCCATGGAGATGGTGGGCATGAAGATGTGCCAGTGGCTGTTGATGGAGCCGGTCTGGTGGCACTTGGCGCCGCAGACCACGATGCCGTCAGCGCGGCGCTCCACCACATGCACGTACATGTCCGGGTCCGCCTGCTGGCTGGGGGCCTTGGACCGGTCGCCCTTGGGGTCGGTCATGGCACCGTCCACCGTCAGGTCGTTGTCCTGGACGAAGGTCAGGAACTTCTTGAAGTTTTCGTGATAGCGGGTGCCGTACTTCTCGTCGATCTCATAGGTGGTGGAGAACACGGCGTTGAACGCATCCATACCCACACACCGCTGGAAGCAGGAAGCGGTCTTCTGGCCCAGCAGGCGCTGCATCTTCACCTTGTTGATGAGGTCCTCCGTGGACTGGTGCAGGTGGGTGAAGCGGTTGATGGTGTGGCCCGTCAGGCTGGACTTCACCGTCATCAGATCGGCATACTGGGGGTCCTGGGCCAGAGCGTAGGTCATGGCCACGCAGTTGATGGACGGGCGGATCATGGGGTGGTCCACCCAGTTCTCAATCTTCTCCCCGAACATATACACCCGGGTATTCAGTTTGCGCAGGCTCTCTACATACTCCTGTGCGGTCATCAATGCCATTTCTTTTTTTCCTCCTCAAAAAAATGGGGGTCTTTTACATTTCAATGTGTTCCAGGTGAGCTTCGCCTGCCCGGAACTCCATAGCCCGCGCCACTGGGCGCGGCTCCCTCGCCGTGTGAGGGAGAGGGGGAACCCGGCTCGCTTGATCCGCCGCTGGCGGCGCTTCGCCGGCTTCGAGGCAGCGGCGCGATTTGCGGCCCGGTCAGGGCTGGAAATCGCATTGCCGCGACGGTGGAAATTCTCAGGCCTCCGCCAGTCCCATCAGCTCATCTTTGAAGATGCGCTCGTCCATAAGCTTCAGGTCCTCAGCGATCTTCGGCATGAACTCCATCTGATCCAGCACCTGGGTCTGGAGGTCGATGCCCGGCGCGATCTCGATCAGAGTCACGCCCTCGGGCCGCAGCTCGAACACAGCCCGCTCGGTGATGTACAGAACAGGCTGCTTCACCTGCACGGCATACTTGCCGGAGAAGGTGATGTGCTCCACCTGGTTGACGAACTTCTTCTTGGCGCCCTCCTGGACGATCACCAGCTTGCCGTCCTCGCAGGCAGTCTTCAGGCCCTTGGCGGTGAAGGTGCCGCAATAGACCACCTTCTTGGCATTCTGCGTAATGTCGATGAAGCCGCCGGCGCCTGCCAGACGGGTGCCGAACTTGGATACGTTCAGGTCGCCGTTCGGAGCCGTCTCCGCCAGGCCCAGGAAGGCCACATCCAGGCCGCCGCCCTGGTAGAAGTCAAACTGGACGTTGTGGGGGATGATGGCCATGGAGTTGGCTGCGGCGCCGAACTGGGTGCCGCCCATAGGCACGCCGGCGATGGAGCCGGCCTCCACGGTCAGGGTCATCTTGTCGGAGATGCCCTCCTCCGCCGCCACGTTGGCAATTTTTTCCGGCGCGCCGGTGCCCAGGTTCACAATGGCATCCTGGGGCAGCTCCATAGCAGCGCGGCGGGCGATGATCTTCTTGGCGTCCAGCGGGATGGGTGGGATGGCGTCCACGGGAATGCGGAACTCGCCGGTCAGGCTGCCGTCATAGGGCATTCCCAGGCACTGCTCGTTATCCTCAATGGATCCTACCACAATAGAATCCACATAGATACCGGGAATTGCCACCAGTTTCGGATCCAGGCTGCCGCCTTGGACGATTTTTTCCACCTGGACGATGACCCGGCCGCCGGAGTTCTTGCAGGCCTGAGCCATGGCGGTGACGTCGATGGGGCCGATCTCCCGGTGAACGGTGCAGTTGCCGTACTCGTCGGCGTAGCTGGCACGCAGGAACACCACATTGATGGGGAACGCCTTGTAGAGCAACCGCTCCTGGCCCTCGATCTCGACGACCTTCACCAGGTCCTCCTTGGTGACATCGTTGAGTTTGCCGCCGCCGTTGCGGGGGTCGGCAAAGGTGTACAGGCCCACGTGGGTGATGGTGCCGATGTTGTGGGCCGCGATGTCCCGGTACATGTGGGAGATGACGCCCTGGGGCAGGTTATACGCCTCGATCTTGTTGCTCAGGGCCAGATCGCCCAGCTTGGGGGCCCGGTCCCAGTGGCCGCCGATGACCCGCTTGACCATGCCCTCGTGGCCGTAGTGGTCGCCGCCGGTGCCGTCCCGGTGGCCCTGGCCCGCCGCGAAGAACAGCGTCAGATCTCTGGGATGGCCCGTCTCCAGGAACCGCTTCTCCAATGCCTTGGACAGCGCCTCAGGGCAGGCGCAGCTGACAAAGCCGCCGGTGGCGATGGTATCGCCGTCGTTCACCAGCAGCGCCGCCTCCTCGGCGGTAAGCACGCGAACTTTTTTCATGCCTGACTTCCCTCTTTATATGTAATGAAATGGACGGCCTCTTGCCGGTCTGCGCTCACTTGTTCTGGAAGTGCTTCTCCTTGCGCTTCTCCAGGAAGGCGCCCATGCCCTCCTTCTGGTCCTCGGTGGCAAAGCACATGGCGAACAGCTCGTTCTCCAGGGCGATGCCGTTGTCGATGTCCATCTGCATCCCGCGGTCGATGCAGGCCTTGGAATACTTCACAGCGATGGGGGCGTTGGCGGTGAAGGACTTGGCCATCTCCACAGCCTTGTTCAGCAGCTCCTCGGCGGCATAGACCTCATTCACCAGGCCGATGCGCTTGGCCTCCTCAGCACCGATCTGCTTGCCGGAGAAGATCAACTCCTTGGCCTTGGCCACGCCCACACGGCGGGGCAGACGCTGGGTGCCGGAGAAGCCGGGGGTGATGCCCAGGCCCACCTCGGGCTGGCCGAACTTGGCGCCGCCCTTGCCCTCAGCGTTGGGGCCGGCGGCCAGAATGATGTCGCAGGACATGGCCAGCTCACAGCCGCCGCCCAGAGCGAAGCCGTTCACTGCGGCGATGGTGGGGATCTCCAGCTTCTCGATCCGGCGGAACAGGGCGCTGCCCCGCTGGCCCCACTTGCGGCCGGCGGCCACGTCCATGGTGCTCTGCTCGCCGATGTCGGCGCCGGCCACGAAGGAGCGGCCCTCGCCGGTGATGATGAAGGCGCCCAGCTCGGCATCCTTCTCCACCTCGCTGATGAGCTGTTCCAGCTCAGAGATCACGGTGGAGTTCAGCGCATTCAGCGCCTCGGGGCGGTTGATGGTGGCGATCCCGATATTGCCGTTCTTTTCATAGCGAATGGTCTGATACATATTGGAATGTCCTCCTTAATCATATTTTGCTCAGCAAACTGTTGGAGAGTAATCATCCAACAATTTAGTTATAGCAAAAATCATGCCATTTTTCCAGGTGTAATTCTCTCATTTTCGGTTCGTTTTTTTGTGTAGGTTGCTAAAATCCAAGTGGTAAATCGCTTGCTTTTCCCGGTGCCGTCAGCCGTTTCCATGCGGGATTATTCATTTTTGAATAACAAATCTGTTAGTGTCTTCCAGCATTTTCCGCAGTTTGTTTGTGAAATACAGCAGTCTGTCTGTCGAATTTTCGTGAAATTTCACGAGCCAAAAATATTTCCCGCCTCTTCCTATTCATTTCTGAATATGCTATACTCATTTTTGAATAGAGCAACCGGCATTCAGTCCGGCACAGGAGGTCTGCGCCTATGGCGATTCCGTCTTTTTCTGCTTTCCACGACGAGGGGATCAATCTGGAGGGACTTCTGGAGATCCTCAGCCCGGAAAACAACTTGGTCCTGGCGGACGACATGATGGTCTCGGACGGCAACGGCATCATTCTGCGGGTCAGCGAGACCTATGAGAAAAACTTCGGTTTTGCCCATGACTCCATCGTTGGCAAGTCCGCCTTTGATCTGGAGGCGGACGGCACCTTCACCCCCTGCATTACGGCGGAGGTCATCCGGCGACGGAAGAAGATCAGCGCCACACAGACCATCAACCACACCCACAAAAACGTGATGACCGTGGGCATTCCCCTGTTTGACGCCAACGGGGAGCTGAAATACGCCGTCTGCTTCAACACCGTGTCCATGGAGCAGATCAACTCCATCCAACGGAACTACCGCCGGATGCAGGATTCCCTGCAGCACTACTCCCAGGAGATCGCGGAGCTGCGGACCCGGGCCACCTCCACCAATCTGCTGTTCAAAAGCGCCCCCATGCAGCGGCTGTGGACGCTGATGCAGAACACTGCCAACACCCGGGCCAACATCCTCATCACCGGAGAGACCGGCGTGGGTAAAAGCGCCATCGCCAAGGCCATCCACAAGATGAGCAACCGTGCAAAGCGAGGTAAACCGTGAAAATCTCATTGAGTCAGAGCTGTTCGGCTATGAGAAGGGCGCCTTCACCGGGGCCTCCTCCTCCGGCAAGATCGGCAAGATCGAGCTGGCCAACCACGGCACGCTGTTCCTGGATGAGATCGGCGAGCTGCCCGCCCATATCCAGTCCAAGCTCCTGCAGCTGATTCAGGAGAAGACCATTGAGCGCCTCTCCGGCACCCAGAAGATCGAGCTGGACTTCCGGCTGATCGTTGCCACCAACCGCAATCTGGCGGTGATCCGCAAACCACGCCCTGCGGCAGCGGAAGGAGGACATCGTCCCCATGGCCCACCAGTTCCTGGCCCGCTTCTGCGGGGAGTACAACAAGTCCCTCACCTGCAGCCCCCGCTTTCTGGCTTTTCTGGAGCAGTACGATTGGCCCGGCAACGTGCGCCAGCTGGAGAACCTGATGGAGCGGCTGGTAATCACTGCCCAGGACCCCATTCTGGACATTCCTGCCCTGCCGCTGGAGTACACCGCCGACGCGTCGGCCCCTGCGGAGCTGCTTCCCGGCGGCACGCTGGCGGAGCGGATGGACGCCTACGAGGCCCAAATCATCCGGGATTCCTACCAGCGGTGCGGCACCACAGTGGCCGTGGCCCGGGAGCTGGGCATCTCCCAGGCCACAGCAGCCCGCAAGATTGCCAAATACGTGACCGCCCGGGCGTGAGAGGAGGTTCCGGTCCATGAGTTTGATCCATCTCAGCACAGAGCTTCGGCAGGAGCTGAAGCTCACCCCCCAGCTCCTGCAGTCCATGGAGCTTCTGCAGATGAACTCCCAGGAGCTGCTGGACTATCTGAACCAGGTCAGCGAAGAAAACCCTCTGGTGGAGCAGACTGATCTGTCCTCCCTCCACAAAGCCTATGAGGCCCTGCGGCAGAAGGTCCACTGGATCAATGGCGGCCTGCCGGAGGACGGCCACGGCGCCATGCCGGACCGGGGCGCCGCGGACCGGGAGACGGAGAGCCTCTCCGCCTTCCTTTGCGACCAGCTGGAGCGCCGGCGCCTGCCCAAGCCCCTGCTGGCCCTGACCCGGTATCTGGCAGAGCTGGTGGACGAGGAGGGCCGCCTCAGCCAGGAGGACCTGGACGGCGTGGCAGATCTGAAGATCCCCCAGGCCCTGACCCAGCAAGCGCTGGAGACCCTCCAGAGCCTGGACCCCGCCGGCGTGGGCGCCCGGTCCCTGTCGGAGTGCCTGCTGCTGCAGCTGGCCCGGCAGGATGCTCCCTCCCCCCTGGATATGGAGATCGTCCGCCGCTTCCTGCCGGACTTGGGCAAGAAGCATTACAGCCTCATTGCCCGGGAACTCCATACCACGCCAGAGGAGGTCCGGGCGGCGGAAAAGCGGATCTCTGCCCTGGATCCCTGCCCCGGCCGCTCCTTCCAGCCGGCGGAGCCCACACTCTATGTCCGGCCGGATCTGTTCATCGCGGAACTGGACGGAAAGCTCCAGGTGATCCTGAACGATTACTACCTTCCCCGGGTGTCCATCAGCCAGTACTATGTGCGGCTTCTGAAGGAATCCGACGAGCCGGAGACCCGGGCCTATCTCCAGCAAAAGATGCAGCAGGCCAAGTGGCTGCTGAACAGCCTGGAGCGCCGGGGCAGCACCCTCCGCCAGTGCGCGGAGGCGATCCTGGAGACCCAGCAGGCCTTTTTTGCCGGCCAGACCACAGAGCTGGTCCCCATGACCATGGTGACACTGGCGGAGCGACTCCACCTCCATCCCTCCACCGTCTCCCGGGCCACTCGGGAGAAATACCTCCAGTGCCGGCAGGGGACGTACCCCCTCCGCTATTTCTTCAGCCGCGCTCTGGGGGAGCAGGGTCCCTCCCAGCAGACGGTGAAGCTGCGGCTGCTGGAGCTGATCCGGCAGGAGGACCACAGTCGCCCGCTCAGTGACCAGAAGCTGGCGGAGCTGCTGGCGGAGCAGGGCATCCGCATCGCCCGCCGCACGGTGGCCAAGTATCGGACGGAGCTCCGCCTGGGCTCCGCCGCCGCCCGAAAGCGGGACTGAGGGCCTACTGGCCCGCAGAGGCCCGCAGGATAGAAACGGAAGCCCCGGACGGAGTTTCGTCCGGGGCTTCCGTGTTTTTCCGATTTACAGGGTCCGCAGGACCTCTTCATATCCCGGCACCGCATCCGCCGCGCCGGGCCGGGACACCGCCAGGGCGCTAGCCGCCGCGGCCAGGGACAGTGCCTCTTCCAGTGTGCCGCCCTCCAGCGCCCGGCGCAGGAAGTAGCCGGTGAAGGTGTCTCCCGCCGCAGTGGTGTCCACCACCGCCGTTTTCCGGGCTGGGCCCCAGGCCCGCCAGCCCCCTCGCGCTGCAGCAGCGCCCTGTTCTCCCAAGGTCAGCACCACAGTGGTCTCCGGGTACCGCGCCGCCAGCGTGTCCAGAATCGCCTCCGGCGCCTCCGTTCCCGCCAGAAAGGCACCCTCCACCTCATTCACCAACAGCCAGGACAGCGCCTCCAGCGGCAGGCCCACCAGCTTCTCATTGGCGGGAGCCGCGTTCATGGCCGTCCGCATCCCCCGGCAGGCCGCCTGGTGGATGATTTCCTCCACGCAGCTGGTCTCATTCTGCAGCAGCACCGTGTCCCCGGCTGAGAACTGATCCAGCACCGCCGTCACAAAGTCCGGGGTCAGGCGGCCGTTGGCCCCGTCGTGGAGCAGGATGCTGTTCTGGCCGGTGCTGTCCACCTGGATGATGGCGTGGCCGGTACTGCCTGCGGACTCCTCCACAAACCGGGTGTGGACGCCTGCCCGGTCCAGCGTCTCCTTCAGAAAATGCCCCTCCGGCCCGATGAGGCCCGCGTGCCAGGTCTCCACCCCGGCCCGAGCCAGAGCCACGGACTGGTTCAGCCCCTTGCCGCCGCACTGGATCTGCAGGGACTGGGCGCTCATGGTCTCTCCGGGCTGGACGAAGTGGTCCACCCGGTAGACGTAGTCGATATTCAGGGACCCGAAGTTGACAACGCGCATGTCCTTCTCCTCCCTCATGCCATAAAGGTGGTGAGCAGCTCTTCCAGGGCCCGGCGGCTGTCCACATCCACGCAGATGGAGACGCCGGGAGCCTCGATGGGATGCTCCCGCAGATCCGCCACCACCATGCCCCGGCAGAAGCTGCCGCCGCACTCCACCCGGGCGGGGATGGTCCGCACCGTCACCACACTGGGATCCACCGCCGCCAGCATGGCCAGCGGGTCGTGGACCGGGCAGTGGTCCAGACAGTTGTTTTGGAGTCGGTTGAACCGGAAGTAGAAGGGCAGTGCCTGCTTCAGATAGTCCACAATGGGCCGGTTCTCCGGCGCGGCGTACTTGTCCAGGATCGCCACATGGTCCGTGGTCAGCCGCACCTTCTGAGTCACATCCAGCCCCACCATGGTCAGGTCAAAGCCCGCCTGGAACACCCGGTCCGCCGCCTCCGGGTCCCCTGCGATGTTGGCCTCCGCTACCGGGGACACGTTTCCCGGCGCGTGGAACGTGCCGCCCATGAACACCACCCGTTTCAACAGCCGGGGCAGATCCGGCTCTATCTCCAGAGCCTTTGCCAGATTCGTCATTCGGGCCAGCGTCACCAAGGTCAGCTCGCCGGGGTGCTCCCGGGCCATTCGGGCGATGAACGCCCAGGCCGGTTCCTCCAGCGGCTGCTGGGACGAAGGCGGCAGCTCCACCCCGCCGATGCCGTTGGGCCCGTGGATGTGGGGATCCGGCCCCTTCCAGTTCCCCGCCAGCGGCTCCGTGGCTCCAACCGCCACCGGCACCTCATAAGGCGCACCGGCCAGTCGGATCAGCCGCAGACTGTTTTCCGCCGCCTGCCGGGCGGTGGTGTTGCCGAAGCCGGTGGTGACGCCCATCACCCGGACGTCCGGCCGCTTCAGGGCAAACAGAATGGCGATGGAATCATCAATGCCGGTGTCGGCGTCGATCAGGATCTGCTTCAGCATATTCCTTCCTCCCTGTTTATGTAGTCTCTCCGCCGTCTTTGGCGGCGGCAATCCGGACCCCCAGACCGTTGACCTCCACACTCTCGTCCGCCGGGACCAGCAGGTAGCGCCGTCCGTCGATGATCCGGGCCTCCACCAGATAGCTCCGCTCCGGGTCCACCTGGATAGTGGCGTCGGCGGTCTTGACCGCGAAGTGCTTGGCGTCGATCAGGTTGGCCGGGGTCAGCGCCCCCTCGCCAAAGGACTGGCCGCAGGCGGTTTGGAACGCCTCCACCCGCTCCTCCGGCACGCCGCAGTTCCGCAGCACGCCGCTCACCTCGCCTGCGGTGACAGCCAGCGGCTCCGGGTCCCGGCTCTCCTTGTGTTCCTGGATCCGCTGGCGCAGGTAGTCGTGGACAGACTGCACCACCTCCATGCTGCACGCCCCCTCCAGAGTGCCGCACAGGGCGGACTGAAAGGTCTCCCGCTGCTCGGCGGCGGACATGGGCGGCTCTGTGCGGAACACTGCGTCAATGAACTCCTGATGGAGCTCGTCCGGCTTCCGGCTGTAAAACAGGGCGTTGTAAAGGTTGGCCGTCCGGTCATCAAAGGCCGGGAACAAAAAGCCAAGCTCCGGCTGGCCCACGATCTGCTTCTCCATAGAGATGTGGAACTCGTTCTCCCCATGGAAGTATCCCAGCTCCGGCGTCCCATCCTTCACCGGGCAGACGCAGCAGACGAAGTAGCGGAACACCTCTTCGCAGGCATCCCGGTCTACCTCGCCGTCCTTGCCCCGGTGGGGCACATCATAGGCGTCGGCCCCCAGCAGGATCAGATAGTTGTTCTCCCCCATGTCCAGGGAGCCGATGACCTGCTGGTAAAAGGCATCCCGGGCCTCCGCGTCCTTCAGCTCGGACGTCCGCAGGGCGGAGAGCAGGCGGTGCTCCTCGCTGTCCGCCACCTGCTGGGTGGAAAACATGATGTCAATCAGGTTCCGGCCCAGGGTGCCGGACAGGGCCTTTTTCAGCAGGCCCAGGTATTTTTCCGCCTCCTCCTGGGGCATGAGGCCCAGGGACTGGTCGATATAGGCGATGATCTCGCGGCTGCTGTTCACATAGCAGCCGTAAACACGGCTGATGGCGCTCTTCTCCGGCCGGAACCGGCGGCGCAGCTCACCCAGCTCTCTTTGGTTCATGGGGGACACCTCGCTCGTTCAAATTGATCCCAGCGGGACCGCAGTCCTGCCGGGTCTCTATCTTAGCACATCTCCGCCGTCTTGTCACGCCGAAAGGGGCGGACAGGAAAAACGGCGGGAACCGCAGTCCCCGCCGTTTCACGTTTCAGATGCGCTCCAAAGGATGTCCGCTTACTGGGCAGCCATCTTCCGGGCCCTGGCCTCAGCCTTGTTCCGGAACACGTCGATGGTGACCGCCAGAATGATGACGGCGCCGATGACGATGTACTGAATGTCGTTGGAGGCGCCCATCAGGTTCAGGCCGTTGCGGATGACCGCCATCAGCAGGGCGCCGATCAGGGTGCCCCAGATGGTGCCCTTGCCGCCGGTGAAGGAGGCGCCGCCGATGATGCAGGCCGCGATGGCATCAGTATCATAGGTGGAGCCGGCATTGCCGTTGGCAGAAGCCAAACGACCCACGGACACCACGCCCGCCATGCCGGCCATGAAGCCGGACAGGGAGTAGACGAAGGTCAGCACGTTCTTGGAGGGGATACCGGAGAGGCGCGCCGCCTCGGGGTTGCCGCCCACGCAGTAGATCTGGCGGCCCAGGGCGGACCGGGTCAGGAACACGTGGAAGATGCCGAACACGATCAGCACCAGGATGAAGCTGAAGGGGATGCCGGGGAAGGTCTCGGTCTTGAAAAGGGAGCCGCCGCCGATCCACATCAAGTTGTCCACGCCGGTGTTGGTAAAGGCAATGGATTTCGACCCTGTAATCACCAGGGCCAGGCCCCACAGCACGTTCTTCATGCCCAAGGTGGACACGAAGGGATGGGGCAGGTCCAAACGGGTCAGCAGAATGCCGTTGACAAAGCCGGCAAACGTGCTCACCGCCAGGCCGGCGATGATCAGCAGCGGCATGCTGGTGATGCCGAAGTTCTGGACCAGCACGCCGATGGTGCAGGTGCACAGCACGCAGTTGGAACCCACGGACAGGTCGATGCCGGCGGTGATCAGGGCGCACAGCATGCCGGAGGCGATCAGGCAGTTGATGGAAGCCTGCTTGAAGATGTTCATGATATTGCTGATCCGCGGGAATTTATCGGGCATCATCACGCAGAAAATGAGAACCAGCAGCGCCAGCGCCATCAGGGTGCCGAGCTTTTGCAAAAGCTCTTTTCCGGAATTCTTCTTTTTCATATCAGTCTAATTCTCCTCCCCAGGCCGCTTTCATGATATCCTCAGAGTTGAAGTGCGGGGTATCACGGTCGATATTGGCCATGACCCGGCCGCCCCGCATGACCACCACGTGGTCACTCATGGCCAGGATCTCCGGAAGCTCGGAGGAGACCATGATCACACACTTGCCGGCCTTGACCAGGTCATTCATGACATGGTAGACCTCGATCTTGGCGCCCACGTCGATGCCGCGGGTGGGCTCGTCGAAAATGAAGATGTCCGCGTCGGTGTTGACCCACTTGCCGATAACCACCTTCTGCTGGTTGCCGCCGGAGAGCTGGGCCGTCACCTCGTCCAGGGACGGAGTCTTGATCCGCAGGGACTCCACATTGTCCTGGCCGGACTTCTCAATCTTCCCCTTGTTCAGGAAGGGTCCGTTGGAGAAGCCCTTCATATTGGCCAGAATGAGGTTGGTCCGCACGTCCAGGGACAGCACCAGACCCTGGCCCTTGCGGTCCTCGGTCAGGAAGGCAATCTTCTTCTTGATGGCGTCCTTGGGCGTCCGGATATGTACCTTCTCCCCCTTGACGTAGATCTCGCCGCTGTCCAACCTGTCGGCGCCGAAGATGGCCCGCATGGTCTCCGTCCGCCCGGCGCCCACCAGGCCGGCAAAGCCGGTGATCTGGCCGCCGTAGGCCTTGAAGCTCACGTCATGGAGGACGCCGGCCTCGTTGAGGTTCCTGGCCTCCAGCCACACGTCGCCCTTGACGCCGAACTCCTTGGGATACAGGTTGTCCAGCGTCCGGCCCACCATGGCGTTGATCAGGGAGTCCTCCGTCATGTCACCGATGTCCTGGGTGACGATATGTTCGCCGTCCCGCATGACGGTGACCCGGTCGCAGAGCTCGAACAGCTCTTCCAATTTATGAGAGACGAACAGGATGGCCACGCCCTTGGCCTTCAGGCCCCGGACCGTCTCCATCAGCTGGTTGATCTCCTCCTTGCCCAGGGAGGAAGTCGGCTCGTCCATGATAATCAGCTTGGCGTCCAGCGACACAGCCTTGGCGATCTCCACCATCTGCTGCTGGCCGGTACCCAGCTTGCCGCATTCCATTTTAACATCAATTTCGGGATGGCCCAGCGTGGTCAGGGCCTGCTTGGCTTCCTCGTACATTCTGGGGTAGTCCAGAAGGCCGTTTTTCTTGACGGCGCGTCCCATGAAAACGTTATCCGTGACAGACAGCTGCTTGACGATGTTCAGCTCCTGGTATACGCAGGCAATGCCCGCCTCGCGGGACTGGACGGGGTTGTGGAAGACGACCTTCTGGCCGTCCACGTAGATCTCCCCCTCCTCAGGAGTGTGAACGCCGGTGAGCACCTTAATCAAGGTGGACTTGCCGGCGCCATTTTCGCCGATCAGGCCGTGGATCTCTCCCGGCCGGATGCCAATAGACATATTTTTCAATGCGACGACACCAGGAAAACGTTTGGTAATGTTCTTCAACTCGACAACATACTCGCTCATGGGATTACCTCGTTTCTGTTTCCTGATTTCAGCGGTCCCCGCCGCCCGCGGGGAGGTGCGGAACGGGAATATGGCGGCAGGACCACTGCCGCCATATTCCATTCATTCAGATGTGAGATCTGAGGGGCACAGGCTGATCAGCCCTGCATGGCAGCCAGGCTATCCAGGTACTCCTGGCCGTTCTCAGCGGTGACCACGGTGACGGGAGCGTTGATGACCTCTTCCACGGTCTCGCCGTTGATGGCCTTCAGCGCGGCCTCCACGGCCTGGTAGCCCATCTCATAGGGCTGCTGGGCAACGGTGGCCTTCACCATCTCGCCGGCCAGGATCAGATCCACGGCGGAGGCGTTGCCGTCGAAGCCGACGATAATCATGTCGTCCACGCCGGCGGACTTGCAGGCGTTCATGGCGCCGATAGCGGTATCGTCATTGTGGCAGAGCACGATGTCGATCTGGTCGGGATAAGCGTTCAGCAGGTCCTCCATGGTCTTGGTAGCGCCGTCGGTGGTGTTCTGGCCGGACAGAGCGTCCAGAACGGTGACGCCGGCCTCGTCGCAGGCGGCCTGATAGCCCTCGCGGCGCATATTGGAGGTGTTGTCGCCCTCCTGGCCATAGATGATGACGGCGTTGGCGCCCTCACCTGCCTGTTCAGCGGCCCACAGGCCGCCTTCCTTCGCGGCGTCTACGTTGGAGGTGCCCACGAAGCTGGTCTGACCCTCGATGCCCACATTGGTATCGACGGACAGAACGGGGATGCTGCCGATGGCGCTGGCAAGCGCACCGGAAGCGGCGCCGGCGTCATTGGGAGCGACGATGATGGCATCGCAGCCCGCGCCGATCTGCTGCTCAATCATAGAAACCTGCTGCTCGATCTCGCTCTCAGCGCCGGGGCCCACCACGTTGACGGTAACGCCCAGGTCAGCGGCAGCGGCATCGCAGCCGGCCTTCACATAGCCCCAGTACTCGGAGGCCAGGGTCTTCAGGACCACAGCGATCTCCACATCGCTGGCAGTGGCGGTATCGCCGCCGTTCTCCTCGGTAGCAGTGTCATCGGTGCTGGTGTCTTCGTTGGCGGTATCTCCGCCGCCGCAGGCCACCAGAGACAGGGACATCACCAGTGCGAGGAGAAGTGCAAAAAACTTTTTCATCTTACTTCTTTTCTCCTTCTTAATTGGTTTCCTCTCACATTCAGGCAGAAATGGATCTGAACTGCGGGAGTAAGAAGATTTTAACATGGTGTGCTTATACAGTCAACGTGTTAACGTAAAAAACAGCTATTATTACAATTTTGCGGAACTTTTTTGCACAATATGCAGAAAATTTTTGATCAGCTAATCATTTACTTGACAGCGTCGGCTTTTTATCAGGCGCCCGGCGGCGTCCAGTTTGCGCAAATTTTTCGCAAATCTGCCGCACAGCCTCTCTATCCCCCAAAAACCGCTCCCCTGGGTGTCGCCGCAGGAGCGCCCGTCCTACATTATATAATATAAGGAGGTGCGGACATGCCTGTTCCGCACAAAAAACGCCCTCCCGGCTTGGGAGGGCGTTCGGACCATGTATTCTCAGACGGAGATGATTTTCCAGGCGCACCAGAGCAGGAGCAGCGCCATAACGGCGTTGACAAATTTGTAATACCGGCTGTACAGCGGGTACAGCAGCGCGCCCAGCGTGGCCCAGATCAGGTTTCCGGTGGCGGCGCAGGCAGCCATGATGACAGAGAAGCACAGCACGGCTGGCACCGTATACCCATGGGGCAGGATATAACCGGAATAGGCGGCGATCCCCAGCATCAGGATGTGGACGTTCAGGAATTGCAGGAGGAAGCCGTTCACATAGGACAGCGGCTTGCCGGAGGGGCCGTCCTCCTTCTTGGCGCCGGGGCTGCGCATCAGCGTGCGGTAGGCCAGATAGAGGATATAGGCCGCGCCCACATACTTGGCCACGGGGACAATCTGCGGCACCAGCTCTCCCAGCCAGGCACAGCCGAAGCCGCACAGCAGCATAACGGTGATCAATCCCGCCCAGATCCCAAAAATCAGCGGCCAGCACTTCCGGATGCCGTACCGGCTGGTGCTGCTGAACAGCAGAATGTTGTTGGGCCCCGGGGAAAAGGTGGTTGCACAGGCATACGCCGCCAGTTGTAAATAGACTGCTGTCATGGGAACTGCCCCTTTCTCTTTATCAGATACTGTCCCGCCGCGGCGTCAGCTGAAGACGCCGGCCTTGCACAGCTCGATGAACTGCTTGGCCACCCGGGCGCTGCGTCCGCCGGAGCGGACCGCGAATGCCTCACTGCGGACCGCCAGCTGTCTGGGGTCCAGCTCCACCCCGTACTGCTTGGCCAGCTCCTCCACAATGTGGAGATACCGCTCCCGGTCGGGGCTGCCGAAGGTGATGGTCAGCCCAAACCGGGCGGACAGGCTCATCAGCTCTTGGCGGGTGTCGCTCTCGTGGATGTCGTCGCCCTCCCGGTCGGTGAGGGTCTCCTTAATCAGGTGGCGGCGGTTGCTGGTGGCGTAGACGGCGATGTTGCCGGCCCGGCCGCCCACGCTGCCCTCCAGGATCGCCTTGAGGGCGGCGAAGTTGTCGTCATTGGCGGTGAAGCTCAGATCATCGATGAAGAGGATGAACTTCAGCGGATTGGACGCCAGGGCGTCCATCAGGTCCGGGATCTGATAGAGCTGGTTCTTCTTGACCTCCACCAGCCGCAGCCCCTGGTCCGCGAAGGCGTTGGCGATGGCCTTGATGGCGCTGGACTTGCCGGTGCCCGCGTCACCATACAGCAGCACGTTGTTGGCGGGCTTTCCCTCCAGCAGGGCCCGGGTGTTGGCGATGACCTTCTCCCGCTCCCGCTCATAGCCAGGCAGCTCCTCCAGCCTCTGGGGATCCGGGTGCTTCACCGGCGCCAGTTGCCCCTCCTCCACCGTGAACACGTGATACCGGGCGAAGATGCCGTAGCCCTTCACCCCCACCTCCTCCATCCGGCGGAGGTATTCCCGGGTGATATCGGTGGGAGACACGACCCAGCCCACCAGAAATTCCGGAGGCTCCCGCAGACCCGCCGTCAGGTCCTCCAGCTGCAGCTGGGAGAGCTGGTCGAAGAAGGCCAGCTCCCGCTGCAGGCTTTCCTGAAGGACGGAGCTCCTGCCCACCGCCTGCCCACGGATGCAGACGTTCTCGCTCTCCAGCACCGCCTCCCGCAGATAGCAGGACCAGCTGTCGCTGGACTGGAAGAGGGCGGCTTCAAATCCGGCGCAGGCGGCGGAGAAATCACCGCTGTCCCCCCGCACCCGGGCGGAGAGCATCTCGCCGCAGGCGGCCACCACCGGGTCCTGCAGCAGCCGGCGGAACACCACAAGGCCCGTCAGCCGCCGGTACATCTCTTGTACGTACATGTTGGATTCCTCCCGATCTCAGGCATTCAGCGGAGGACCGCGCCCTCGTCGGCGCTGGTGACCATCCGGGCGTAACGGCCCAGCCAGCCGGTGGTGATGTTGGGGGCAGGCTGGACATAGGCGGCCTTCCGGGCGGCCAGCTCTTCCTCAGATACCTGCAACATGATGGAGGCATTGGGAATGTCGATAGCGATGGCGTCGCCCTCCTGCACCAGGCCGATGGGACCGCCGGAGGCGGCCTCCGGGCTGACGTGGCCGATGGACGCGCCCCGGCTGGCGCCGGAGAACCGGCCGTCGGTGATAAGGGCCACGGTTTTGTCCAGCCCCATGCCCGCGAGAGCGGAGGTGGGATTCAGCATCTCCCGCATACCAGGGCCGCCCTTGGGGCCCTCGTACCGGATCACCACCACGTCGCCAGGGACGATCTTACCGGCGTAGATGGCGGCGATGGCGTCCTCCTCGCTATCAAACACCCGGGCGGGACCGGCGTGGGTCAGCATCTCCGGCGCCACAGCGCTGCGCTTCACCACGCAGCCGTGGGGGGCCAGGTTGCCCCAGAGGATCTGCAGTCCGCCGGTGGGGGAGTAGGGATCCTCGATGGGCCGGATGGCGTTGTGGTTGAGGTTCTGGACCCCCTGAATGTTCTCGCCCACGGTCTTGCCGGTGACGGTCAGGCAGTCCAGATCCAGAAGACCGCGCTTGGCCAGCTCCGCCTGGACAGCAGGGATGCCGCCGGCCGCGTACAGGTCCGGCATGTGGGTGGGGCCCGCAGGGGCCAGGTGGCACAGGTTGGGGGTCTTCTCGCTGATCTCGTTGAACAGCGCCAGGTCCACCGGGCAGCCCGCCTCCTGGGCGATGGCCAGCAGGTGCAGCACCGTGTTGGTGGAGCAGCCCAGGGCCATGTCGCAGGTCAGGGCGTTGCGGATGCTGCGGGCGTTGATGATGTCCCGTGCGCAGATGTTCCGGCGGACCATCTCCATGATGGCGGCGCCGGCCCGGCGGCCCAGCTGCAGCCGCTTGCTGTACACCGCGGGGATGGTGCCGTTGCCCGGCAGGCCGATGCCGATGGCCTCGCACAGGCAGTTCATGGAGTTGGCGGTGTACATGCCGGAGCAGCTGCCGCAGCCGGGACAGCAGTTCTGGGTGCAGTCCTCCAGCTGCTCGGCGGAGATCATGCCTGCCTTGTAGGAGCCCACAGCCTCGAACATCTTGGAGAGGCTGACCTCCTGGCCGTCGTAGGTGCCGGCCAGCATGGGGCCGCCGCTGCACACCACGGCGGGCACGTTCATCCGCACCGCCGCCATCACCATGCCGGGGACGATCTTGTCACAGTTAGGCACCAGCACACAGCCGTCAAACTGGTGAGCCATGAACATGGTCTCCACACTGTCGCAGATCAGCTCCCGGCTGGCCAGGGAGTACTTCATGCCCACATGGCCCATGGCGATGCCGTCGCACACGCCGATGGCGGGCACCATGAAGGGGGTGCCGCCGGCGGCCTCGATGCCGCTTTTTACCGCGTCGGTCAGCTTGTCCAAATTCATGTGTCCGGGAACGATGTCGCTGTGGGCGCTGACCACAGCGATCAGGGGCTTCTCCAGGTCCTCCGGCGTGTAGCCCAGGGCGTAGAAAAGGCTCCGGTTGGGTGCCCGCTCGGCGCCCTTGGTCACATTATCACTGCGCATAGGTCTTGCTTTCCTCCTTTTTCTACCCGGCCCGGAGGTGTTTCCGCCTCCGGGCCGGTGCCCTGGGTCCTCTTACTTTTTCAGCCAGCTCATCATGCTGCGCAGCTGGGCGCCCACCTTCTCGATGGGGTGCTCGGCCGCCATGCGGCGCATGGCCAGGAAGTGGGTCTTGCGGCCTCCGTTGGGGTTCATCTCCGCCAGGAATTCGGAGGCGAAGGTGCCGTCCTGGATCTCCTTGAGGATCTGCCGCATCTCCTTGCGGGTGTCCTCGGTAATCAGGCGGCTGCGGGTGCGGTAGTCGCCGTACTCAGCGGTGTTGGAGATGGAGTAGCTCATCTTGCCGAAGCCGCCCTCGTTGATGAGGTCGATGATGAGCTTCATCTCGTGGCAGGTCTCGAAGTAGGCCATCTCCGGCTCGTAGCCGGCCTCCACCAGGGTCTCGAAGCCGGCCTGAATCAGGCCGCAGACACCGCCGCATAGAACGGCCTGCTCGCCGAACAGGTCGGTCTCGGTCTCCTCCTTGAAGGTGGTCTCCAGGATGCCGGCGCGGCCGGCGCCGATGCCGGAGGCATAGGCCAGAGCCACTTCCTTGGCCTTGCCGGTGAAGTTCTGCTCCACGCAGATCAGGCTGGGCACGCCCTTGCCCTCCAGGTACTGGCTGCGGACCGTGTGGCCGGGGCCCTTGGGAGCCACCATGATCACGTCCACGTTGGCGGGGGGCACGATGGTCTTGAAGTGGATATTGAATCCGTGGGCGAAGGCCAGGGTCTTGCCCTCGGTCATGTACGGGGCGATCTGCTTGTTGTAGATGTCGGCGCACAGCTCGTCAGGCACCAGCATCATCACGATGTCGCCGGCCTTGGCGGCCTCCTCCACTTCCATCACGCGGAAATTGGGACAGGTGGCGGCGAACTCCTCCGCCTTGGCCCAGTGGGAGGAGCCCTTCCGCAGGCCCACCACCACGTTCACACCGCTCTCGGCCAGGTTCTCAGAATGGGCATGGCCCTGAGAGCCGAAGCCGATCACGGCCACGGTCTTGCCGTCCAGCAGGCCCAGGTTGCAGTCAGTGTCGTAATACTTTTTGATTGCCATGTTCGTGTTCTCCTTTTCTGTTTCTTGACGATGTGGGTGGGAATGGTTTTGCCGATGGGCCCTGAACAGAACGGCCGAAGTGAAAGAAAAAAGCCTTTGCCTCTTGCAAGCAAGAGGCAAAGGCTTTTGAAACACCTTCGCGGTACCACTCTTGTTAACGGTGGAAGATCCTTCCGCCGCCATCTCAGCAGGCCCCAACAGGCCCTGCACGGTAACGGGTGCGCCCGGCACTGCCTATCAGAGAGTTCTCTTTCAGCAGGCTACTCCAGGATGATTTCACCAGATCCGACGCTTGTTGCCTTGCACCAACCGGCAATTCTCTGAAAGCGGAGCGAAGCGGGCTACTTGTTCCCTTCATCATATTTTTGGTATGCAAAGACGGTAACACACTGTTCCGCCCCCTGTCAAGAGAAACTTGCGCTCAACTTCCCCGCACCCGCAAAGTTTTATTGGTTTGACCAATTCCATCCCTTTTCAAACGCGAAACCTTATGTATTTTCCCCACGATTTTCCGCCAAGCCTGTACAGGGACCGGCCAGACCAGCCCAAAGCTCTGCGCTTAGGGTTCCTCTTTTTATTAAATGGAAATATTTTCTAATTATTTTTGATTTCAAAGGAGAAGTGCCAGAAAGTCTCATAACAGGCGTTTAAAACTTGAGAAATCCGCCGAACATGTTCTTGCGCGGACAAAAGTCGTTGACGCAAAGACGCGCCCGGTATTACAATGTGGTCGATACAAACACGGACGGAGGCCGCGGCGCGGTCATCCGCCAAGTCTGGTTTTTGGAGGGATTCACCATGAGCATTCAGAACGAGTATCTAAGCGGCCTGATGGAGCGCGTGGTCCGGCGGAATCCGGCAGAGCCGGAATTTCACCAGGCGGTCCAGGAGGTTCTGACCTCCCTGGTCCCGGTGGTGGAGGCGAAGCCGGAGTATATCAAAGAGGGCGTCATGGACTGCCTGGTAGAGCCGGAGCGGATCATCAAGTTCCGGGTGCCCTGGGAGGATGACCAGGGCAACATCCACGTGAACCGGGGCTTCCGGGTGCAGTTCAACAGCGCCATCGGCCCCTACAAAGGCGGCTTACGGTTCCACCCCTCCGTGTACGAGGGCATCATCAAGTTTCTGGGCTTTGAGCAGATCTTCAAGAACAGCCTGACCGGCCTGCCCATCGGCGGCGGCAAGGGCGGCAGCGACTTCGACCCCAAGGGCAAGTCCGACGCGGAGGTCATGCGCTTCTGCCAGAGCTTCATGACCGAGCTCTTCAAGTATATCGGGCCGGACACCGACGTGCCCGCCGGCGATATCGGCGTGGGTGCCCGGGAGATCGGTTATCTCTTCGGCCAGTACAAGCGGCTGCGCAACGAGTTCACCGGCGTCCTCACCGGCAAGGGCCTCAGCTACGGCGGCTCTCTGGCCCGAACCGAGGCCACCGGCTATGGTCTGTGCTACTTTGCCGACAATATGCTCAAGGACGCGGGCCGCAGCTTTGAGGGCGCCAAGGTAGCCATCTCCGGCTCCGGCAATGTGGCCATCTACGCCTGCGAAAAGGCCACGGCCCTGGGCGCCAAGGTGGTCACCATGTCCGACTCCAACGGCTTTGTCCACGACCCCAACGGCATCGACCTGGCGCTGGTGAAGCAGCTGAAGGAGGTGGAGCGCAAGCGCATCCGGGAGTATGTGACCGTCCGCCCGGAAGCGGAGTACCACGAGGGCTGCTCCGGCGTGTGGCAGGTGCCCTGTGACATCGCCCTGCCCTGCGCCACCCAGAACGAGCTGGATCTGTCCGCTGCCAAAGCCCTGATCCAGAACGGCTGCTTCGCCGTGGCCGAGGGTGCCAACATGCCCTGCACTCCCGACGCGGTGGAAGCCCTGCAGGCTGCCGGTCTCCTCTTTGCCCCCGCCAAGGCCGCCAACGCCGGCGGCGTGGCCACCTCCGCCCTGGAGATGAGCCAGAATTCCATGCGCATGTCCTGGTCCTTCGAGGAGGTGGACAGCCATCTGAAGGACATTATGACCAACCTTTATCACAACGCCGCGGGCGCCGCCGCCCAGTACGGCAAGCCCGGCGACCTGGTGGCCGGCGCCAACATCGCCGGCTTCCTGAAAGTGGCTGACGCCATGCTGGCCTATGGTTTGGTCTAAGGAGGGCATCAGCATGAGCGACTATGTTTCCCGCGTGTCCGCCGACCTCCAGCAGCGGTACGCCGGCCAGCCGGAGTATCTCCAGGCCGTTCTCACCTGGCTGGAGATGATTGCCCCGGCCCTGGAGGACAATCCCATCTATGAGCGGGTGGACCTGCTGACCCGAATGGTGGAGCCGGATCGAATGCTGACCTTCACTGTGCCCTGGATGGACGATCAGGGCATGGCCCACACCAACCACGGCTACCGGGTGCAGTTCAACAGCGCCATCGGCCCCTACAAGGGTGGGTTGCGGTTCCATCCCTCCGTCAACCCCTCTATCGTGAAGTTCCTGGGCTTTGAGCAGACCTACAAAAACGCCCTGACGGGGCTGCCTATCGGCGGCGCCGCCGGCGGCGCGGATTTTGATCCCCGGGGCAAGAGCAGCCGGGAGATCATGCGCTTCTGCCAGAGCTTCATGACAGCCCTGTACCGTCTGATCGGCGCAGACACCGACATCCCCGCCGGCGACATCGGTGTGGGCTCCCGGGAGATCGGCTATCTCTATGGCCAGTACAAGCGGCTCACCGGAAAGGCGGAGAGCAGCGCTCTTACCGGCAAGGGCCTGACCTACGGCGGCAGCGTCATCCGCCAGGAGGCCGCCGGCTTCGGCACTGTTTACTTCCTGGCCCGGATGCTGGAACACCAGGGCGAGACCCTGGAGGGCAAGCGCCTGGCCGTCTCCGGCTTCGGCAACATGTCCTGGGGCGTGTGCCGCAAGAGCGCGGAACTGGGCGGCAAGGTGGTCACCCTCTCCGGGCCGGACGGCTATGTCTACGATCCCGACGGCGTCTGCACCCAGGAGAAGTTCGATTTCATGCTGTCCATGCGCGCCGGCGGCGCCGACAAGGTGGAGCCTTACGCCGACTGCTTCGGCGTGGAGTTCTTCCCCGGCAAAAGGCCCTGGGAAGTGCCGGTGGACATCGTGATCCCCTGCGCCACCCAGAATGAGCTGGACGTGGAGGATGCCGTGATGATTGTGGCCAACAACGTCCGCTACTATGTGGAGGCGGCCAATATGCCCGCCACCGCCGAGGCCCTGCGCCTCCTGCGGCTGAGTCCCAAGATCCTCACCGCAGGCTCCAAGGCCTCCGGATCCGGCGGCGTGGTGGTTTCCGCCCTGGAGATGGTCCAGAACAGCCTGCGGTACAGCTGGACCCGCCAGGAGGTGGACAGCCGCCTGAAGCAGATCATGGGCGGCATCTATGATGCCTCCGCCGCGGCGGCGGAGGAGTACGGTCTGGGATACGACCTGATTGCCGGTAATGACATCGCCGCTTTCAAGAAGATCTCCACGGCCATGATCGCCCAGGGACTGTGATTCTCCCCCTCTTCAAAACACACAAAGCGGCCGCCCGGAAGGGCGGCCGCTTTGTCCCATAAATTTCCTTTGTAGTGGGACCGGCGGTCCGGCAGATGCCGGGCCGCCGGTTTTGTTTCCCGTCCCACAGCGTCCAGAACAGCCCGCTGATCCGGCCGTTCTCGTCCCCATTGATCCGCTCCGCGGCTGGTACTTTCGGCAGTCCCGGTATGGCCCCTCACGGGACAGGTCCCGCGGGGACTCCGCATTTAATCCAGTTGGGCAGGCCCAGCCCGTCCAGCTCAAGGTTTTGCCTCCGGCAAAACGCTTGGACGCCGCTCCCGCGGCGGTATGACCATGCCTCAGAACAGCCCGCTGATCCGGCCGTTCTCATCCACATCGATCCGCTCCGCGGCCGGTACTTTCGGCAATCCCGGCATGGTCATGATATCTCCCGTCAGGGCCACCAGAAAGCCTGCCCCAGCGGACACTTTCAGGTTCCGGACCGTCACAGTGAAGCCCCGGGGCGCTCCCAGCAGGGAGGGGTCGTCGGAAAAGCTGTACTGGGTCTTGGCCATGCAGATGGGCAGTTCCCCGAACCCCAGCTCTGTCAGCCGCCGGGCCTGCTTCTGGGCGGCAGGCGTCAGTACCACGCCGCCCGCATGGTAAATCCGCCGGCAGATAGTCTCCAGCTTCTCTTCGATGGACCCCCCCAGCGCATAGCTGTACCGGAAGTCGGACGGCTGCTCACACAGCCGGACTACCTCCTCCGCCAAAGCAGTTCCGCCGGCGCCGCCCTTGGCCCACACCTCGCTGAGGGCCACGCTCACCCCCAGCTCCCGGCATTTCTCCTCTACCAGCTTCAGCTCCGCCGCCGTGTCCGTGGGGAACGCATTGATGGCCACCACGCAGGGCAGGCCAAATACGTTTTTGATATTGTCCACATGCTGGAGCAGGTTGGGCAGTCCCCGCTCCAGGGCCGCTAGATCCTCTCTGCCCAGCTCCGCTCTGGCTGCGCCGCCGTGGTGCTTCAATGCCCGGACCGTGGCCACGACCACCACCGCGTCGGGCTTCAGCCCCGCCATGCGGCACTTGATGTCCAGAAACTTCTCCGCCCCCAGATCCGCGCCGAAGCCCGCCTCCGTGATGGCATAGTCTCCCAGCTTCAGAGCCATCCGGGTGGCGGTGACGGAGTTGCAGCCGTGGGCGATGTTGGCAAAGGGTCCGCCGTGGATCAGGGCCGGAGTATGCTCCAGCGTCTGAACCAGATTGGGCTTCAGAGCGTCCTTCAGCAGGGCCGCCATGGCGCCGGCCGCCTTCAGGTCGGCAGCGGTCACCGGGGCGTCATCATAGGTGTAGCCCACCACGATCCGCCCCAGACGGGCTTTCAGATCCGGGATGTCCGATGCCAGACACAGCACGGCCATGACCTCGCTGGCCACGGTGATATCAAATCCGTCCTCCCGGGGCACACCCTGCATCCGGCCCCCCAGGCCATCCACGATGCTGCGCAGCTGCCGGTCGTTCATATCCACACACCGCCGCCACGTAATCCGCTTGACGTCGATCCCCAGGGCGTTACCCTGCTGGATGTGGTTGTCCAACATCGCCGCCAGCAGGTTGTTGGCCGCGCCGATGGCGTGAAAGTCCCCGGTGAAGTGGAGATTGATGTCCTCCATAGGCACCACCTGGGCATAGCCGCCGCCGGCGGCGCCGCCCTTGATGCCGAACACCGGCCCCAGGGAGGGCTCCCGCAGGGCCACCACGGCATTTCTGCCGATCCGCCGCAGCCCGTCCGCCAGCCCTACCGTAGTGGTGGTCTTGCCTTCCCCGGCAGGGGTGGGGGTGATAGCGGTCACCAGAACCAGCTTACCGTCCGGCCGATTTGTCTCCTTCAGAAAGCGGTTGTCGATCTTGGCTTTGTATCTGCCGTATTGCTCTATATACGCCCCATCCATCCCGCAGGCGTCCGCAATATCCGTGATGGGAAGGGGCTTCGCCTCCTGGGCGATCTCGATATCGCTTTTGATGGTCATGGCTGCCTCCTGTTTTCCGGGCTGTCCGTGTCCAGACACCCTGCTGTTTCATGTTCGATTATACCGGCTCCCCCGGGTAAAAGCAACAGTTCTCTCCAAATCCCCCCATTTTCCAACCTTTTACAGGTAAAACACCGGCGGCGCCTGCTGCATAGCGGTCTCTGCGTCCATGTCCTTTGTTATCTGTAAATGTGATAGCCGGTTGCATAAGATCCGTTCTAGCAGTTTCTCCCCCGCAGATGCTATAATATTGTACAGAGAAGAAGGCGCTTATATCTTAAAAACTGTGCATTCAGACGAACAGAGGTGTATGAAAAGAGGAAAGAGCACATAAGGAGGTACGTATATGGAAACTCTGGAGAAAAAAGGCAAAGGTTCCGCGTTGCTCCCGTTCCTGCTATTTATTGTCATCTATCTAGGTGCTGGCCTGTACTTCCAGGCACAGGGTGTAGAGATGGCCTTCTACCAGTTCCCCTCTGTCACAGCCATGTTCATTGCCCTGCTGCTGGCCTTCTGCCAGGGCAAGGGCACCATCGATCAGAAATTCACAGTCTTCGCCAAGGGCGCCGCCAACGAGAACGTCCTGACCATGCTGATGATCTACATCCTGGCCGGCGCCTTCTCCACCGTGGCCAGTGCCATGGGCGGCGTGGACGCCACCGTGAATCTGGGTCTCAGCGTCATTCCCGTGCACTTCCTGGCCGCCGGCGTGTTCGTGATCTCCGCGTTCATGGGCACCGCCACCGGCACCTCCATGGGCACCATCAGCGCCATTGTTCCTATCGCTGTGGGCGTGGCGGAAAAGGGCGGGTTGAGCCTTCCCCTGTTTCTGGGCGCCTGCGTGGGCGGCGCCATGTTCGGCGACAACCTCTCTATGATCTCCGACACCACCATTGCCGCCACCCGCACCCAGGGCTGCCAGCTCCGGGACAAGTTCCGGGTGAACTTCCTCATTGCCCTGCCGGCGGCTATCATCACCATCATCGTGCTGCTGGTCGTAGGCCGGCCTGAGACCGTGACGGAGATGGGAAATCTGTCTTTCAACGTCATCAAGGTCATTCCCTACCTCGCCGTACTGGTACTGGCGCTGATCGGCATGAATGTGTTCCTGGTGCTGACCATCGGCATCTTCGCCGCCGGCATCATCGGCCTGGCCCTTGGCGATCTGGATATCCCACTCTTTGCCCAAAGCATCTGGAACGGTTTCACCGGCATGAACGAGGTCTTCTTCCTGTCCCTGTTCTGCGGCGGCATGTCTGAGATGATCGCCCACAACGGCGGCATCACTTGGCTGATCGAAAAGCTGGGCCGCATGATGAAGGGCAACAAGTCCGCCCAGGTGGGTGTCGCGGCTCTGGTGTCCCTGGCAGACTGTGCCACTGCCAACAATACGGTGGCCATCATTGTCAGCGGCCCCATGGCCAAAAACATGAGCCGTATCCACAAAGTGGATCCCCGCCGCACCGCCTCTCTGCTGGACGTGTTCTCCTGTGTGCTTCAGGGCATGATCCCCTGGGGCGCCCAGCTGCTGACTGCCGCCAGCCTCACCACGATATACGGCGTGACCATGAACCCCATAGACATCCTGCCCTATATGTGGTACTGCTGGATTCTGGCCGCCGTGGGCATCCTCTCCATTTTCATTCCCTTCGCCGACGGCATCTGCCGCAAGGACCCCTGGAACTGGGAGTACGATGTGGCGGAGTCCGGCGTGGCTGCCAAGAAGGCTTCTCTGGAGCTGGAGCGGCAGGAGTCCGCGCAGACGCCCATCTGACCTGCGTGTCTCTTGCTAAAAAAAGACCGGGCGCCCTGAGGCGCCCGGTCTTTTTCTCCTCTGTCAGGTCCCCTCCTGAAGCCGCCTGGTGAAGGCGATGGAATCCGCCAGCGCCTCCTCCAGCAGGCGGACGAACTGCTCCGTCAGCGGAGAGGGCCGGCTGCTGCGGATGTGGATCCAGCCCAGGTGGACCGAGGTCTTCCCCAGCAGCGGGATCGTGACTACTTAATATCACCTGCGTTTTTCGATGGATGCACAGATTTTCCCCCTCTCTTCTCTCTATCCCCGCAGCCGCGTCAGAGTCTCTCTGATAGCGAAAATTTGAATACCAGTCAATTTTGCCCCTGCGGAGCGTCTCCGGAGGGGCCGGTGAAGAAAGGAAGATCGACTGTATGAACACGGAGAAAAAGTTCGGTTTTGCCACGCGTCAGATCCACGCCGGCCACATGGAAAACGCGGCGGGCTCCTTGTGCGCCCCCATCTATCAGACCTCCACCTTCGCATTCTCCACCGTCCAGCAGGGCGGCGCCCGGTTCGCTGGCGAGGAGGGCGGATATATCTACACCCGTCTGGGCAACCCCACTCTGGGCGCTGTTGAGGAGAAGCTGGCCTCCCTGGAGGGCGGCGAGGCCGCCATGGCCGCGGCCTCCGGCATGGGCGCCATCTCCTCCGCCCTGTGGACCTCTGTGGTGGCCGGGGACGAGATCGTGGCGGATGAGACGCTGTACGGCTGTACATACGCGCTGCTGAACCATGGCATGACCAAGTTCGGCGTGAAGGTCACCCTGACGGACCTGTCCGACATTGAGAACCTGAAGAAGAACCTCACCGACAAGACCCGGGTGGTGTACTTCGAGACCCCCTGCAACCCCACGCTGAAGCTGCTGGACATCGAGCTGATCGCCAAGACGGCCCATGCCTTCAACCCCGACATCCGGGTGATCGTGGACAACACCTTCTGCACACCGTACCTGCAGCGTCCTCTGGAGCTGGGCGCGGACGTGGTGGTTCACAGCGCCACCAAGTACCTCAACGGCCACGGCGACGTGATCGCAGGCATCGTGGTGGGCAAGGCGGACTTCATCTCCCAGTGCCGGATGTTCGGCCTGAAGGATATGACCGGCGCCGTCCTGAGTCCCTTTGATGCGTTCCTGATGGCCCGGGGCCTGAAGACCCTGGACATCCGCATGGAGCGCCACTGCGCCAACGCCCAGAAGGTGGCGGCGTTCTTCACCAGCCATCCCGCGGTGGCCAAGGTCTATTATCCCGGCCTGGACACCTTCCCCGGTCACGAGATCGCGGCCAAGCAGATGAAGCTGCCCGGCGGCATGATCTCCATCGAGCTGAAGGCCGACCGCGCCGCTGTTGCCGCCGCGCTGAACAAGCTGCAGCTGTGCACCATCGCCGTGTCTCTGGGCGATGCCGAAACTCTGGTGGAGCATCCCGCCACCATGACCCACTCCACCTACTCTGCCGAAGAGCTGGCAGCCGCCGGCATCTCCGAGGGCTTGGTCCGCATCAGTGTGGGTCTGGAGGATCCCGAGGATATCATCGACGATTTCAAGACGGTTTTGGATACGCTGTAATTGATCCCGCTGCGGGGCCGCTCCTCCTCTCCTACATTGGGAGCAGCCCCGCTTTCCCGCGGATCCGCGTACCTCCTTTTCGCCGTCCCGGTCTTTCCCCACCCTGCCGGAGGCGGCCAAAAAGGCCCGGCTTCTCCGCCGGGCCTTTTTGTGCTTCTGTACCTGCTGCCTGTTGTGTATCTCTCCTCCCGCGGCGGGCGGCCCTTGAGCAGGAAAAAGCGCCGTGCGCACATGCGCACGGCGCTTTTTCCTGTTTGGTTCAGAGAGGTAATCGGGGGGGAATGCTCAGTCCTCAGCCATTTTGCGATACTTGGCGTAGCGGTCCTTGGCGTCCTGGACGGTCTTCTCGTACAGGCGCTGGGCCCGGTCCGGGAAGTTGATCTGCAGGGAGGCATAGCGGTTCTCGCCCTTCAGATAGTCCATCATCTTGCCGCTGTCGGGCGCGGGAGAATCCAGCTGGAAGGGGTTCTTCCCCTCCGCGATCCGGCGGGGATCATACCGGTACAGATGCCAGTAGCCGCACTCCACCGCCTTCTTCATCTCCTCCTGCGTGCAGCTCATGCCCGCCTTGATACCGTGCTCCAGGCAGGGGCAGTAAGCGATGACGATGGCCGGGCCGGGATAGGACTCTGCCTCCCGGATGGCCTTCAGGGTCTGGGCTTGGTCGTAGCCCATGGCCACCTGGGCCACGTAGATGTAGCCGTAGCTCATGGCGATGGCGCCCAGGTCCTTTTTCTTGACCTCCTTGCCGCCGGCGGCGAACTTGGCCACCGCCGCAGTGGGCGTCGCCTTGGAGGACTGTCCGCCGGTGTTGGAGTACACCTCCGTATCCATCACCAGCATGTTGATGTCCCGGTTCTGGGCCAGCACGTGGTCAATGCCGCCGAAGCCGATGTCGTAAGCCCAGCCGTCGCCGCCGAAGGCCCACACGCTCTTCTTGGTCAGATACTCCTTGTTCTGCAGGACAAAGGCGCCCTCCTCCGTGGGCTCCGCCTTCTCCAGGGCGGCGATCAGCGCGTCGGACACCTCCCGGGTCACGGCCGGGTCCTGCCACTTGGCAAGATACTCCCCGATCTCAGATACGGCCACACCCTTTTCCTTCAGGGCTTTCAGCCGCAGCTCCACCTCCCCATGGATGGACCCGTGGGCCCGCAGGAAGCCGTAGGCGAACTCCGCGTTGTCCTCGAACAGGGACTGCTCCCAGCAGGGTCCAAAGCCCCGGCTGTCGCAGGAGTAGGGCGTCATGGGCATGGCACCGCCGTAGGCGGAGGAGCAGCCGGAGGCGTTGGCCACGTACATGCGGCTGCCGAACAGCTGGGTCACCAGCTTGATGTAGGTGGTCTCCGCGCAGCCCGCGCAGGCGGCGGAGAACTGGAAGTAGGGCTTGGCGAACTGGGCCGTCTTCACGCTCTTGTCGCTGATAATGTCCTTCTTCAGCAGCTTCTCGTTCATCGCGTAGTTGTCGAAGTTGGGCTGCTGCTCCCTCTGGGTCTCGAAGGGCACCATCTCCAGCGCCCCCTTGGCCGGGCAGGCGGTCAGGCACACGCCGCAGCCCAGGCAGTCGTAGGGAGAGACCTGCATCCGGAAGGAATAGGCAGGGGCGTCCTTGCCCAGGCCCTTGGCGGGCACGGTGACGAAGGATTCCGGCGCACCGGCCTTCTCCTCCTCCGTCAGCAGCACGGGCCGGATGGCCGCGTGGGGACACGCCATGGCACAGCGGTTGCACTGGATGCACACGTCGGGATTCCACTGGGGCACCGTGACAGCCACGCCCCGCTTGGAGTATGCGGTGGTGCCGTTCTCCCAGGTGCCGTCCAGGCAGTTGTGCCTCTTGAACAGGGACACCGGCAGCTTGTCGCCGTGCTGGCGGTCCATGGGCACCACGATCTCCTTGACGAAGTCCGTGCCCTTCAGCTCCTCCGGCGCGCCGTCCTTGGCGTCCGCCCAGGCGGCGGGGACCTCCACCTTCGTCATGCCGGTCAGACCCACGTCCACGGCCCGGTTGTTCAGGTCCACGATCTCCTGGCCGCCCTTTTTGAAGTAGGAGTTGTAGTTGCCCTGCTTCATCTCCTCCACCGCCAGGTCGATGGGGATCACCTTGGTCAGCTGGAAGAAGGCCGCCTGGAGAATCGTGTTGATCCGGTTGCCCAGGCCCAGGTCCCGAGCCAGCTTCGTGGCGTCCATGATGTAGAAGTTGGCGTGCTTGTTGGCCAGGTCCCGCTTCATCTTGGCGGGCAGCCGCTCCTCCAGCTCCTCCGCGCTCCAGGGACAGTTCAGCAGGTATGTGCCGCCGTCCTTGAGGTCCGCGGTGGTGTCATATTTGTCCACATAGGTGGGTGCGTGGACGCCCACGAAGTCCGCCGCGGACACCAGATACGTGGCGTGAATGGGCTGGTCGCCGAACCGCAGGTGGCTCTGGGTCAGACCGCCGGACTTCATGGAATCGTAGGAGAAATACGCCTGGGCGTACTTGTCTGCCGCCAGGCCGATGGTGGTGATGGCGTTCTTGTTGGCGCCCACCGTGCCGTCGCCGCCCAGGCCCCAGATCTTGCAGGATACCTGTCCGGGATAGTCCAGGGCGATCTCCTCATAAGGCAAGGAGGTGAAGGTCACGTCGTCCTCGATGCCGATGGTGAAGCTGTTCTTGGGCTCCTCCTTGGCCAGGTTGTCGTACACCGCCACGATCTGGCCGGGCGTGGTGTCCTTGGAGGCCAGGCCGTACCGACCGCCCACCACCACGATGTCCTTCCGCCCCGCCTGCTGCAGGGCGCTCTGCACATCCAGATACAGCGGCTCACCCACGGAGCCGGACTCCTTCGTCCGGTCCAGCACGGCGATCTTCTTGCAGGTGGCGGGGATCGCATCCACAAAATGCCGGATGGAGAAGGGGCGGTACAGGTGCACCTGCACCATGCCCACCTTGCGGCCCTTCCTGTTCAGATAGTCCACCGTGTCCTTCACCGTCTCCGCACCGGAGCACATGATGACGATGACTTCCTCCGCATCGGGCGCGCCGTAGTAGTTGAACAGCTTGTAATCCCGGCCGGTGAGCTTGTTGATCTCATCCATGTAGTGCTGGACCACGCCGGGGATCGTGGCGATCTTCTCGTTGGCGCCCTCCTTGCACTGGAAGAACACGTCCGGATTCACCGTCGTGCCCCGGGTGGAGGGGTGCTCCGGGTTCAGGCCGTTCTTGCGGAACGCCGCCAGCTGGTCATAGTCCACCAGCTTGGCCAGGTCGTCATAGTCCAGCGCCTCGATCCGCTGCATCTCGTGGGAGGTGCGGAAGCCGTCGAAGCAGTGCATGAAGGCATACCGGCCGCCGATGGCGGACAGGTGGGCCACCGCGCCCAGGTCCATGGCCTCCTGGGGGGAGGAGGACATCAGCATGCCGAAGCCGGTCATTCGGCAGGTCATCACGTCGGAGTGGTCGCCGAAGATGGACAGGGCGTGGGCACTGACAGTCCGGCAGGAGATGTGGAACACGCCGGGCAGGAACTCGCCGCCGATCTTGTACATAGGCGGGATCATCAGCAGCAGGCCCTGAGAGGCCGTGTAGGTGGTGGTCAGCGCGCCCGCCTGCAGGGATCCGTGGCAGGTGCCTGCGGCCCCCGCCTCGGACTGCATCTCAATGACCTCCACGGGTTTTCCGAAGATGTTGGTCCTCCCCTTGGCGGACCACTCGTCCACCTTCTCCGCCATCACGGAAGAGGGCGTGATGGGGAAGATGGCCGCCACCTCTGTGAACGCGTAGGACGCGTACGCCGCGGCGGTGTTGCCATCCATTACTACTAGTTTTTTCTTAGCCATGTCTCCTGTTTTCCTTTCGATCTCACTTGGTCTGTTCTCATTGCCTCAACACCGTCCGCTGCCCGCTCCGGGGCAGCGGACGGCACTCCAGGGAGCTTACTTTATACCGGGATAGGCCCGGGCCACATAGTCGGCGATCCTGCGCACCGCCTCCTTCAGGTTTTCGTCGGAGTTGGCGAATACCAGCCGCAGATAGCCCTCGCCCATGTCACCGAAGGCAGAGCCGGGCACCGTCACCACTCCTGCGTTCTCCAGCAGCTCCTCCGCAAACGCTTGGGAGGTCTTGCCGAATGCCTTGATGTTGGGGAAGGCGTAGAAGCTGCCCGCGGACTTCTTGCAGGTGATGCCGGGGATAGCGTTGAGTCCGTCCACCAGAATGTCCCGGCGGCGGGTGTAGTCCGCCACCATCTGGTCCACGCACGCCGTGCTCTTCAGGGCCTCCACCGCCGCCGCCTGGGTGAAGGTGGACACACAGGAGGCCACCCCCTCCTGCAGCTGCGCCATTTTCTTGATGTACCCCGGCTCCGGCGCTACCAGATAGCCGATCCGCCAGCCGGTCATGGCATAGGACTTGGAGAAGCTGTTCAGCACCATCACGCGGTCCTGCATCTCGGGCACCTGGGCCATGCTGTACGGCTGGATGCCGTCGTATACGATGGCGTCATAGGGCTCGTCTGTCAGCACCCACAGGTCATGGGTCTTCGCCACCTTGGCGATGGCCAGGATGTCCTCCTTCGTCAGCACCGCGCCGGTGGGATTGCAGGGGGAGTTCAGCAGGATCGCCCGGGTCCGGGGTGTGACGGCCTTTTCGATATCCGCCGCTTGGATCCGGTAGTCATATTCCTCATACGTGGGGACGGGCACCGCTCTGGCGCCGATGCTGCTGGCCTGCCCGTAGTAGTTGGGGAAGCAGGGATCCGGCACCAGGATTTCATCGCCCGGGTCCAGCAGCGTCATCATGGCCAGGAACAAGCCCTCCATGGCCCCCACGGTGATGATGACGTGGTCTTTGGTATAGCCCTCCCAGTACTGCTTCCGGTACTTGGCGGCCACCGCCTCCCGCAGCTCTGTGGTGCCGGCGTTGGGCGCGTAATGGGTCTGCCCCTCGTCCAGGGCTCTCTTCGCCGCGTCCTTGATGTACTGGGGCGTGTCGAAGTTGGGTTCGCCCACCGTCAGCTTGATCGCCTCCGGGTACTGGGCCGCCAGATCAAACATCTTTCGGATGCCGGACGCTGGATACTGCTTCGCCCGCTGGGAAATGCGCAGTTCCTGTTCCATTGGTAACATCTCCTTTTGATCATCTTCTCACGCGCACCCGGCGCACCCGTTCCGAAAGCGGGCACGCCGAATGCGCAGCAGGCAGTTCCTTACTTCGCAGCCTTGTCGTTCACCCACAGCTCCGGGATGGCGTTGGCCGCCGCCTCACTGGTGGGCTCCCACTTGCCGGACTTCAGCCGGGTCAGGTAATCGTTGATCAGTGCGCCGATCTGCTTGCGCATCAGGAAGCAGACCACCAGGTTACACACGGCGCACACACCGAAGAAGAAGTCGAAGAGATTCCACAGCACACTGAGGGCGCCCACAGAGCCGATGATGGCGAAGGCGCAGCCCAGGAGCCGGTAGGGCAGAATGAACTTCTTGCCGCCCAGGACGGTCATGCAGATCTCACCGTAGTACACATTGACCAGCGCGGTGGTGAAGGCAAAGAAGGTGATGATGGCCACCACGAACACCGTGCCAGCGATGGCGTTGCCGAAACCGGCGCCGAAAGCAGTGGCGGTCAGGGCCGCGCCGGTGCCGCCCTCGGTCCACACGCCGGTGCACAGGACCACCAGAGCGGTCATGGTGCAGACGATGATGGTGTCCACGAACACCTCGCTGATGCCCCACAGGCCCTGCTTCACCGGATGGTTGGCGGAAGAGGAGGAGTGGGCCAGCGGCGCCATGCCGGTGCCGGCCTCATTGGAGTACACGCCGCGGGCCAGGCCCCAACGGATGGCCAGCATCACGGTGGAGCCGGCAAAGCCGCCGGTGGCAGCCATAGGCGTAAAGGCGTACTCAAAAATCATCGCAAAGACGTGCGGGATGTTGCTGCCGAACTTTACCAGAATAAAGATGCTGCCGATCACATAGGCCAGCGCCATCAGGGGGACCACCTTCTCCGCAAAGGAGGAGATACTCTTGATGCCGCCCACCAGCACAACGGCCATGATGACGGCAAAGATCACGCCCACGATCCAGCCGGGAACGTCAAAGGAGACCCGAATCGCCTCCACCACAGAGTTGGCCTGTACGGCGGGCGCAAACACCATGGCGCAGCCCAGGATCACAGCCCAGAAAATGCCCAGCCACTTCCAGCTCTTGCCCAGCCCCCGGCGCACATACCAATAGAAGCCACCGTGCCATCTGCCGGTCTCAGGATCCCGCTCCCGGTAGGCCATGCCCAGGGTGATCTCGGAAAACTTCACGATGAAGCCCATGAGGGCCACGGCCCACATCCAGAATACGGCGCCAGGGCCGCCGGTGGCGATGGCCACCGATACACCGGCGATGTTCCCCACGCCAAGCGTGGAGGCCAGCGCCGTGCAGCAGGCCTGGAACGGGGAAATATCGCCCTCGCCGTCGCCCTTGTCGAAGATCTTGCCGAACGTGTTCTTCATGGCGTGTCCGAACCTGGTGAATTGGAAGAACTTAAAGCGGACGGACAGGTACACAGCGACTGCGGATGTCAGGATCAGAAGCGGCCATCCCCACAGCCAGTTGGAAATCGCCATCATGATGTCGATGATAAACATATTCTACCTCCCAAATAACTTCATGCGCTCCATTTTCGATTGGCTGAATCATCTGTCGGGAAGTCTTTCCCCGCGGCTTCCCCGGCTCCTCCTTTCCTCCTATATTCGATATGCGGCCAGCCGCATAACTTGCCTGATTTCCAATAATTCCGTATGGTGGAAGCGGATTCCTTTGGGTAGAATTGTCAAAGCTGCCGGTCTTTTCTGGACATGTATCCAAAAAAGCGGCAGCTTTTCCGTAGAACGGGATCATTTTCCAAAATCGTGTCAAAAACCAAAGCCGCAACTGCGGCCCGACACGAAGCATTTCCACGGAAAATTACGGATCCTGTTTTCTTTCCTTATGATTTATGATATTATATAGACAAACATTTGTCAAGGCAGAATGTTTCTATGATATCGCCAAAAAGGAGCGGCCGATTTATGGCAAAAGAACAGGTATCCAGCATCCTCCGCGCCCTGGAGATTTTGGAGTGCTTCATGGATAACGAGACGGAATGGACGTTGAAGCGCCTGGTGGCACAGCTGGATCTGCCCACCACCACTGTCCACCGCCAGCTCTCCACCCTCACGGACCGGGGTTATCTGGTCCAGGATCCCGTCCGCAAGAGCTACCGGGTGGGGCCACGCCTCCTGCTGCTCTCCAGCACCGTCCTCAGCCACTCCGATCTGCGCAGTACCGCCCGGCCGGAGCTGGAAAAGCTGTCCGCCACTGTGAAGGAGACCATCAACCTCAGCGTGATGCTGGACCGGGAGATCTTTTATCTGGACAAAGTGGAGACCTTCCGCTCCGTGGTGTGCAACACGAAAGTGGGCACCCGAGCCCCGGCCCACGCCACCAGCGGCGGCAAGATCATGCTGGCCTTTCACGATCCCGATTATGTGGACGCCTACTGCCGGGACCTGCCCCAGATGCAGCGGCTGACGGACCGCACCGTCTTCTCCCCGGACCTGCTGCGGGAGCAGCTGGCCCAGGCCCGGATCAACGGCTTCGCCATTGACGACGGGGAGATCGAACCCGGCCTGATCTGCGTGGGCGCCCCCATCTTCGGTCTGGACCAGACGGTGGTGGCGGCGGTCAGCATCGCCGGTCCCACCTTCCGTATGAAAGAAGAGCTGGACGTGATGACTCGTGCCGTGAAGGCCACTGCCGCCAACATCTCCCGCCTGATGGGCGGGCGGCCGTGACGCGATCTGTTTTCCAGCTGTCAGGAGCGGGACCCCATAAGGGCTCCCGCTCCTGCTGTTTTTTACTTCCGCTTCCGGAACAGCTCCGGCAGTCTCCAGCCGCGGCCCTTTCCCCGCTCCGTGGCCCGCATCTGGGGAGGATGGTCCAGATAGAACTGCTGGACGGAAACCGGCACCGCGCCGGCCTGCTCCGCCCGGACAAAGCCCCCGTCCGGCAGCATCCGCCGGGCCTTCACATTGTCTCCCAGAAGCCGGGCCAGATAGTCCGAGAGGAAGTCCTGCACCTCCCGGCTCTCCACCGGGCAGGCGATCTCCACCCGCCGCTCCTGATTTCGGGTCATGATGTCCGCAGAGGATAAGTACATCTGCCGCAGGGCACCCTCCCCGAAGCAGTAGATGCGGGAGTGCTCCAGAAACTCCCCCACGATGCTGGTCACGGTGATATGGTCCGTCTTGCCCGGCACGCCGGGCACCAGGCAGCAGATGCCCCGGACGATCAGGTCCACCCGCACTCCTGCCTGGGATGCCTCCGCCAGCTTGTCGATCAGCTCCCGCTCCGTGACGGCGTTGGTCTTCAGGATGATCCGCCCCCGGTCGCCCCGGGCGATCTCCCCGTCGATGAGCCGTAACAGCGTCTGCTTCAGGGACACCGGCGCCACCAGCAGCTTGCCGTAGCTGCCCCGCAAATCGCCGATCAGCATATTCTGGAAAAAGGCCACGCCGTCGGCGGCAATGGTCCGATCCGCCGTCAACAGGGAGAAGTCTGTGTACAGCGCCGCGGTCTTTTCGTTGTAATTGCCCGTGCCGATCTGAGTCACATAGCTGAGCCCCGTCTTCTCCTTTCGGGTGATGAGGCAGATCTTGCCGTGGCACTTATAGCCGGCGGGTCCGTAGATCACCCGGCACCCGGCCTCCTCCAGCTCCCGGGCCCAGGTGATGTTGTTGCCCTCGTCAAAGCGGGCCCGCAGCTCCACCAGCACCGTCACGGCCTTGCCGTTCTCCGCCGCGGCGCACAGGTGCTTGATGACGGCGGACTTCCCCGCCACCCGGTAAATGGTCATCTGAATGGACACCACCGCCGGGTCCGCGGCGCTCTGGCGCAGCAGGTCCAGAAACGGCTGCATGGAGTGGTAGGGATAGAACAGCAGCACGTCCCGCTGGCGGATCTGCTCCCACATGGGCACCTCCCGGTCCAGCCAGGCGGGATATGCCGGCGCATGGGGTGGGTAAAAGAGGGCGCTGTCCAGACTGTCCAGCTGGTAGGCGTATTTCAGAACCAGCGGGCAGGTGCACACATAGCTCTGCTCCGCCGTCAGCCTCAGCCGCCGGAGCAGCATGGCCTGCAGAGCCGGGGCCTCCCCCTGCATCTCCAGCCGCACCGGGGCCAGCCGCTCCCGCTGGCGCAGCAGCTTGGTCATCTGGGCGCGCAGGTCCAGGTCCTCCTGGTCCATAGCCTCATCATAGCTGATGTCTGCGTTCCGGGTGACGGACACCACCGCCTGCTCCTCGATCTGATAGATCTTGAAGATCTTCCGCAGGTGGTGGGCCAGAATGTCCTCCGTCCGCACGAAGGCGCCGGGCCGGGCCGGCAGAGGCAGGATGGGCGGCACCACATCCGGCACCCCCACGATGCCCAGCCGCCGCTTGTCTCCCTCCCGCAGCAGGGCGGCGGCATACAGGGTCTTGTTCTTCAGGTGGGGAAAGGGGTGGCTGGGGTCGATGATCTGGGGCATCAGCAACGGGCGCATGGCCTCCCGGTACCAGGCCCGCACATACTCCCGCTCACCGTTTTTCAGCTCCTTGTAGGGGATATCCGCCACCCCATGTTCCGCCAGGGCCTCTATCAGCTCCCGGTATACCTGGTCCCGCTGCCGGACCAGCGGCACCACGGCGGCATAGATCCGCCGCAGCTGTTCCGCCGGGGAGAACCCGCCCTTGTTTTCCCGGGCGTTCGGGGCCACCAGGGCTAGGTCTGTCAGGCTTCCCACCCGCACCATGAAGAACTCGTCCAGGTTGCTGGTGAAGATGGAGAGAAAGCGCAGACGCTCCATCAGCGGCACAGAGGGGTCCGCCGCCTCCTCCAGCACCCGCTGGTCAAAGGCCAGCCAACTGAGTTCCCGGTTCTGGGTGTAACTCAGGTCCCAGCGTTCAGCAGCTTGTGACACAGATATCCCTCCCTGACGCCGTAGGGACTGATATACAGCTCTCCTTCGCACAGCGCCTCTGTTAGTGCATCCATCAGCACGATGCCCGGCAGAATCGTGTGCACCCGGTCCGGGCAGTGCCGCAGGATCAGCTTCCGCGCCTGGTGGTCCCGCTTCAACAGCAGCTTTGTCAGCCGGCGGACCTCCGCAGGCGTCAGGATGCGGTTTCCCGCCGGCTTTTCATACCAGTCATTGGCGATTTTCAGCGCCGCCCGGGCCGTGCCGCCCACGCCGCAGACCCGTTCCGCCCGGTGCGCCGGCAGCCGGGCCTCCTTCAGGGCCGCGGCCACGGTGCTGCGGATCCGCTCCAGCTCCTTTTTCTTGGGCCACAGGCCGTCCACGCAGCGATTGAACAGCTCCAGGGATCCGATGGGCAGGCTCTGGGCCTTTTTGACCTCCCCGGCCCGGACCTCCAGGACCTCTGCGCTGCCGCCGCCAATGTCGAACATGGCGCCGTCCTGCAAGTCCGTGGCCGTCCGGGCGCCGTAATAGCCCAGTCTGGCCTCCAGCTCGCCGGAGATCACATCCACCCCCACGCCGGTGGCCGCCCGAATCTGCTCCACTGCCTCCTCCGTGTTGCGGATGTTCCGCAGGGAGGCGGTGGCAAATACGTGGGGGGCGTCCAGATCAAACTGCCGCAGCAGCGCCTGAAAGTCCCGGATGGCCCCACAGGCCCGCTGGATTCCCTCCGGAGAGAGCACCCCTCCGTGGACGTAGCTGACCAGTCCCGCCATCTCCTTTTCGGAAAACAGCAGGTCGAATCCGCCCTCCGGCAGGGTGTTGTAGACGGACAGGCGGATGGTGTTGGACCCCAGGTCCACAATGGCGAATTTCATGGGTATGACGCTCCTTCTTCCCGCGCTCCTCACCGGGGCGCGGCATTTCACGTTTATCAGATTGACAGAGGCAGATGAAATTCAAAAGCGCGGTGCTGTAAAATGCCGGTAAAATTCAGGCTTTTTCGATGGCTCTGGCCACAGCGGCCAGGGCCTGGGCCTCCGTGTCGTCAAAAAGGTGGGTGTAGATGTTGCTGGTGACGGTCATGGAGCTGTGCCCCAGGGTGCGGGAGATATCGAACATGGGCACGCCCTGGCTGTTGGCCACCGAGGCAAAGCTGTGCCGCAGGCCGTGGAGGGAGATCTTGGGCAGCCCCTGCCGCCGCACCACCGTCAGCAGGTCCCGGGTCAGCTGGTCCGGCTTGGGGGGCGCCCCGTCCTGCCGCAGCACCACCCACTCCTTCGGGTCGTCGCTGCGCCGCCTCTCCCACGCCCGCCGCAGCACCTGCTGCAGGTCCTGGAGCCCGGTGATGCCCAGCCGCCGGGCGGAGGTGCGGGTCTTGGGGGACTTCAGCACCACGCTGCCGCCCACCTCTGTGCGCACCTCCCGGATGGAGAGCAGCCCCGCCTCCAGGTCCACATTCTCCCACCGCAGGCCGCAGATCTCGCTGCGCCGCAGGCCCAGATAGGCCGCCAGCTTCACCGGCAGCTCCATCATCGTGCCGGACACGGCGGAGAACAGCAGCTGCAGCTGCTCCGGGGAGTAAAAGCTGAAGCGGGCCTCCTTCTTCTTGGGCGGCGTCACCCGGTCCATGGGGCTGCGTTCCAGCATCTCCAGCCGCACCGCCATGCCCAGGGCCGTGGTCAGCATCACATAGTGCTTGATGACCGTGTTGGGGGACAGGCCCTGGTTCATCTTCTCATAGAGATAGCCCTGGATACGCAGGGGCGTCAGCTCCGCCAGAGGGATCCTTCCCAGGGCAGGCAGCACATGACAGCGTGCCATGTTGCGGTAGGCGTACAGCGTGCTCTCCGCCCGGTCCCGGGCCACCACCTCCTCCAGCCAGAAGGTCAGCCACTCCCCCAGTGTGCAGTCCTTCCCCGGCAGGCGCCGGTCGGCACAGGAGTTCCCCTCCAGCGCGGCCTGGGCCTCCTCCCTGGTGCGGTAGGTGCGGGTATAGCGCCGTCCGTCCTGCCGGAACACCGCGTAATACAGCTGCCGCTCCGTGTCGTATGCAAGATTCTTCTGGATCGTCTTTCTGGGCATGGGTGCATTCCTCTCTCTTTCTCTCTCGTTTTGCGATGCAGGCGCATCGCAAAAGGGCCGTGTGCCGCCGACCACGGCGCGGCCTGAAATTTCAGCGCACGGACCGGGACAGCCCACATGCGCGAAAACTTCATGCGCCGCCGGCGCAGCTGATTTTCGCGGCGCCCCACTGCCCATGAAGTTTTATGCCCTTTTATCATAAACAACTCACGCTGTCCAATAGGATACCCATATTCGGTCAGACAAAACACAATTATTGTAAATTTCCGGGCCCGCTCCGGCCCTCTATTCATGTAGGGCCGGGGCGAATGCCCCTTCTGCCGCAGGCTTTTTCACGGCCTGCGGGACAAAAAAGCGGCTGCCTGCGGCAGCCGCTCTCCAAGAGCCGATTCACTTCGCGTCCTTCACTCCCATCCGGCAGGCGGCCCACACCGCGTTGTGGTCCGAGAGCTCCTCCCCCGCAAAGCGGGCCAGGGCGGAGTCCGGCCGGGCAAAGCCACAGTCCGCCGTCCGGGTAGAAAGGGTGCGGCTCTTGGTGGGTGTCATCCCCCGCAGCAGCAGCCAGTCCAGCCGCAGGCCCAGGCATCCGCCGCCCGGCAGGGGCTTGCGCCGGGTTAAAATGGGCGTCTCCGGCACTGCCCGGTAGCCCATGGCCTCCGCCGCCGTCAGGGCAGCCTCATACTGCGCCACGTCTTCCAGACAGCGGCGCTGGAGTGCCGGACTCCCCGCGATCTCCCGGATGGCGTCCTTGTCCCGGCCATCAAAGGTGTTGGTGTTCAGATCTCCCCCCAGCACTACCGGAATGCCGGGAAGCAGTTTCTCCGCCGCACGGAGCACCGCCTCCAGCTGGAGCCGCCGTCCCTCGCCATGGGTGCGGTTCTCCAGGTGGATGGAGGCCACGCCCAGAGGCCTGCCGCCCACATCCAGCTCCGCCAGCACCGCGCACCGCCCGCCGATCCGGCGCTGGCGGTCGAAGTACCAGTTGTACTGCTCCGGCAGCCGCAGGGTCCACGCCCGCCGGATGGGCCAGCGGGAGAACACCGCATTTCCGTGGAAGCCCTTGGGGTCCTCCCCATTCACCAGCTCGATGAACTCCAGGCCGTAGGCGTAGTTCCAGCCGAACCGCTCCGCCAGCTCCCGCGCGGTGTTCCGGCCGCCAGAGCGGACGCAGCCATCATCCAGCTCATTGGCCAGCACCACATCCAGGGGCCGGACGCCCGGGCAGTCCTGAAGAAAGTCGCCCAGCTCCTCCAGGTGGACGCCCCGCTCCATATTGAACACCAGCAGGCCCAGCTCCTCCGGCACCTCCGCCGGGGCCGGCACCGGTGCGCCGATCTCCGTCTCCGAAAACTGGGGGATCATGGCCATCACCGTCTCCTGCGTCTCGTGGTCCAGCAGCGCACCCAGGCGCTGGCGCTCCGTATTGGGGATACCCTTCATAGTGTCCTTCCTCCTTGTGTTCTGGGGGCGCAGGTGGAGCGGACCACCAGCTCCGGCTGGAGCAGGTCCGCTGTCGGCCGCCGGTCCCCCTGAATCTGGCACAGCAGCCGCTCCACGGCGATGCGTCCCTGCTGAAATTTATGCTGCGAAACAGTGGTCAGATGGATACGGGGAATGGCGGCGTAGGAGACGTTGTCATACCCCACCAGGGACAGGTCCTCCGGCACCCGGATCCCCCGCTCTTCCGCCGCCTCCAAAATTCTGAGGGCGGTCAGGTCTGAAAATGCCAGCACGGCGTGGGGCAGCGTCCGCTCCCCGAACAGTGCCAACGCCTGTTCATAGGCCCACTGGCGCAGTTCCCGGGTGTCCGGCGGCGCGGGCAGCACCCGGCCGGAGAGCCCGTGCTCTCTCAGCGCCCGGCGAAAGCCCCGCACCCGCTGCACACGGGTGAGAGAGTCCGCACGCCCACCCAAAAACACCAGGTCCCGGTGGCCCAGCTGCAGCAGATACCGGACGGCGATGGCCGCCCCCGCCTCATTGTCCGCCATCACATAGCTGCACTTCTCCCCGTGGTTCACGCCCAGGTACACGCAGGGGGTGCCCTCCAGCAGGTCGGCGTGCTTGGCCTGGCTCTCCCGGGACAGGGGCGAGATCAGCACGCCGTCGATCTGCCGGGCCAGAAAGTTCTCGATGGCTCGAAGCTCCCGTCCCTCCTCCTGGAGGGAGTTGCTCAACAGCACCCGGTACCCGTTTTCCGCTGCCGTCTCCTCAATGGCAGTGGCGATGCCCGTGAAGTAGGGGTTGGACACGTCCGGCACCACTACCCCCAGAGTGTGGGTGGCCTGCCCCGTGAGCCCCTTGGCGGCGGCGTTGGGCACGTATCCCAGCTGGGCACAGGCGGCCCGGACCCGTTCCTTGGTCTCTGCGCTGATCTCCGGGCGGTCGTCCAGAGTCCGGGACACAGTGGCCGGGCTGACCCCGGCCAGCGCTGCCACGTCCTTAATGGTCGTCCGCCGCATCCCGTTCTCCCTCCTATTTGTGCAAACGTTTCCAATAGCACCTTTAAGATACCATTCCGGCAGGGAAACTGTCAAGTTTCTTCGTCTGTTTTACCATGTTTTTGTGGGTTTTTAATATATTTTCTCCAGTATCTTCCGGAACGGCATTCTGGTATAATGCTTCTATGAAAAAAGCTGCACAGCAGAAGGAGGACTTTTATGGCCCGCATGACCATCAGGGACATTGCCCGGCTGGCCGGGGTCTCCGTCACCACCGTTTCCCGGGCGCTGAACAATGCGCCGGAGATCAACTCCCAGACCCGGGAGCGCGTGCTCCAGGTGTGCCGGGAACAGGGCTACCGCTCCAACCTGCTGGCTCGGAGCCTAGTCTCCAGCCGGACCCGTGTGCTGGGCGTCATTCTGCCGGAGCTCTCCGGCCCTTTTCACGCCTCCATCGTGCTGCACCTGGAGCGCTACGCCCAGGAACAGGACTACCAGATCATGTTGTGCTGCGGCCGGGTAGGGGGCAGCGAAACCGCCGCCCTGTTCGACTTTCTGGTAAGTCACCGGGTGGACGGCATTCTGCTGGTCAGTGCCAGCAGCGCCGCGCCCGATCTGCTGCGGCGCCACGCACGGGGGACGCCCTCCGTGCTGCTGGGGGATGTGTCCCCGACCGCTACGCTCCAGCGGATCAACGCTGTCAGCACCGACAACTATGTAGGCGGCGCCATGGCGGCCGGATACCTCTCCCGGCTGGGGCACCGGCGGGTGCTGTATCTGGGCCCCCGGCGGGACAGCGTCACCCATGTGCTCCGGCACCAGGGCTTTCTCACCATCGCCAGGGAGCGGGGCATGGAGGTGGAGACCGTCTTCAACCCCGGCGCCGTCTCCTCCGCCCCCAACGGCTACCGGCTGGCCAGGCAGGTGTTCGCCCGCCCCTTCCCGCAGACGGCGGTCTTCGCTCCCTCCGACGCCATGGCCCTGGGTGTCCTCCAGGCGGCAGACGAGCTGGGACTGGACATTCCCGGCCGGATCTCCCTGCTGGGCTATGACGATATCGAATACGCCTCCCTGCCGAAAATCCGCCTCAGCACTCTGGCCCAGCCCACCGGGGCCCTGGCAGAGAGCGCTGTGCGGCTGCTGCTGGAGCTGATCGACTCCGGCGGGCCGGGGGAGGTCACCCACAAGCTGATCGCCCCCCGGCTGGTAGAGCGCAGCACCTGCTGCTCTCCGCAGCAGAGGACCGCGGTCTAGCGGCCCGGGCATCCGAACAAAACAAGCCCCCGGCTTTTCAGCCGGGGGCTCGCTTATACTGCTCAGGGAAGATAGTTCAGCGGGTTGCGGGCCACGCCGTTGTAACGGACCTCGAAGTGGCAGTGATTGCCGGTGGAGTTGCCGGTGGAGCCCACCCGTGCGATCTGCTGGCCCTTGTAGACGTGGTCGCCCACGGAGACCGTCAGGCTGCTGTTGTGACCGTACCGGGTCACATAGCCGTTACCGTGGTTGATCTCCACCAGGTAGCCGTAGCCGCCCATCCAGCCGGAGTAGGTGACTGTGCCGCCGTCCGCCGCGTAGACCGGCGTGCCGTACGGCCCGGCAATATCGATGCCCTGATGGTTGGTGGAGCCAATGCCGCCGGGAGAGGACCGTCCGCCGAAGCGGGAGGTGATCCGGCCACTGATGGGCCACCGGAACGTGCCGGTGGGCAGCCAGGTGGGCCGCTCCTTCGTGCCCTGGAGCCGCTGCTCCGTCACGGGCTCCTTCAGGGTGACAGAGGAGAGGATCGTCCGCTCCGTCTCCACACCGTTGACATAGGTGACGTTGGCCACCACGTCGGCGGCGCCGTACTCACCGGGGGAAGTCACCTGATAGTCGCCCTTGTACAGATAGGCAGAGTCCGTGTACTCCACATCATACATGACGTCTTCCACGTAGTATTCCCGCTGCTTCACTGTCACTGTAAGATAGGGGACGGCCTCCGACAGCGTCAGCACCTCGCCGATCTGGATCTTGTCGATGTTGTAGCCGGGGTTCAGCGCCAGCAGTTCCTTGGAGGTCATTCCGTGATCCTCCGCGATCTCGGACCAGGTGTCACCCGCCTTCACGGTGTACGTGGTCTCAGCGGTCTTCGTGCTGTACAGCAGCTCCGCCAGATACCCCAGGTTCATCACCTTTTCCGTGGGCACGTACTCCTGCTTGATCTCCACATCCTCCGCAAATTCGCAGGAGATGGTGTTCTCGTCCGCGGTGCTGCTCTGGAGCTGGCTCAGCAGCTCCTCCAGTGCGCCCTCATAGGGGGTCGCGCCCACCAGCTCACCGTCCACATACAGACTGTACGCCTGGGTGACCAGACCGATCTGCTGGGACAGGTCCTCCTCCAGCGTCGTCTCGTCTACCACGTCCTGCCGCAGCAGCAGGCCGGAGGAATACTGCAGCAGGGAGTCGTCGATGGTGTAGCTCTCCCCCAGCGTCCGGGCGGTGACCGCCTCCAGGTCCGACGCGGCCTCCTCCGCTGCGGATTGGGAGCCCACAGCGGCAATCACCTCGCCGTCGTACAAAACCGTCGTCCCGAAGGTGTAGACGGAGAAGAACAACCCGATGGCAGCCGCCACGCAGCCGCCGCACAGCAGCATCGCTGGATGCAGGCGCCAGCGGTGCCCCAGCTTGGCCCGCAGGGCAGAGACCCGCTCACGCCGCTGCTTCCGGCTGGCGCGGATCCGTTCGCCCAGCAGCCCCCCCAGAGTGGGCAGCATTCCCCAGGCCAGCAGAAGCAACTGCACAGGAAGCCGCTCAGACTCCGGGAACCGCTTTGCCTTTTTCTCCCGTACCAGACGCCGCCAGTGGCGGCGGGTATTCTTGGCCTTTTCCGCCAGCGCCTGGCAGCCGGTCACCACAGGGCTGATCTCCCCCTCCGTGTCCTGCCAGGACTGCACAGCCTGCCGCAGCCTCCGGCGCCGGGGCTCTGTCCGTCGGGACGGACCAGCGGGCTCCTCTCCCCACTCGGGGATCAAGGGCTTCACCGCCGTCGGTGCGGATACGGGCTCCGGCTGCACCTCCGGGGGCGTGGGCGGACACTTCCTCTCCCGCTCCGCCTGTCCGGCAGCCAGACGCTTGCCGCCGCGGCGGGACTGCCGGGCGGCATGATCGCTTTTCTGAATATGTTCGCTCATATCGTCTCCGTAAAATCCAGCGAAATAGTTACAATTTGTTACCGTTTGTAATCATACGCCATTTCCCGCTTCCAGTCAAGTCTAAAATTGTTAAAAAAGTTCTTCAATTTCTTGTGTTTCCATCAATTTCCGCACCACAGCATCTGGTAGGGTCCCACACTTTTGCCAGAAGCGCCCTGCTGCCGGGCGCAAATTTTTGTGATGATATTTTGATTTTCCAATTGACCCCGACGGCGAGTTGTGTATAATGAGAATAGTCTAAATACGTTCCCAAATCTGTACGTTTTTGGAGGAAATCAGAGATGTTTGAATTTTTGATCAAAAAGCTGAAGGCCCATCCCCGGAAGATTGTCTTCACTGAGGGCACGGATCCCCGCATTCTGGAGGCGTCCGCCCGCTTGCTGTCCGGTACCTTCCTGACCCCTGTGCTGGTGGGCAATCTCGACGAGATCCAGGCCGCTGCCGAGGAGGCTGGCTTCAACATCCGGGGCGCTGAGATCATTGATCCCGAGGCCTTCCCCGACATGGAGAAGATGGTCTCCACCCTGGTGGAGCTGCGCAAGGGCAAGATGAGTGAGGAGGAGTGCCGCAAGCTCCTCAAGCAGGCCAACTACTTCGGCACCATGCTGGTGAAGATGGGCTATGCCGACGCTCTGCTGGGCGGCGCCACCTATTCCACCGCCGACACGGTCCGTCCCGCCCTGCAGATCATCAAGACCAAGCCCGGCAACAAGATCGTGTCCTCCTGCTTCATTCTGGTCCGTCCCTCTGCCACCGGCGACCGCGAGGTTCTGGCCATGGGCGACTGCGCCATCAACATCAAGCCCACCGAGGATGAGCTGGTGGAGATCGGCCTGGAGACCGCCACCACCGCCAAGGTCTTCGGCATCGATCCCAAGGTGGCTTACCTCAGCTATTCCACCCTGGGTTCCGGCAAGGGCGAGGATGTGGACAAGATGCGCAATGCCTGCAGCAGACTCAAGGCCCTGGCCCCCGATCTGGATGTGGACGGCGAGCTGCAGTTCGACGCCGCCGTCTCTCCCCGCGTGGCCCGCACCAAGTGCCCTGACTCCAAGGTGGCCGGCCATGCCAACACCTTCATCTTCCCGGACATCAACGCCGGCAATATCGGCTACAAGATCGCCCAGCGCCTGGGCTCCTTTGAGGCTTACGGCCCCATCCTGCAGGGTCTGAACGCCCCCATCAACGATCTGTCCCGGGGCTGCAACGCCCAGGAGGTCTACTCCATGGCCATCATCACTGCCGGCCTGTGCGAGGACTGATTGCCGTACATCCCATTTTCCATACAGCAGACAGCGGCGGACGCTTTCGCGGTCCGCCGCTGTTTTTTTGTTCATTGCAACCGGCGGTTGCGGAATCGCCAAGGGACCTTGATGGACAATCCCGCCGCCCTCTGCTATGATGGTCGCAGAATTGAAGCGGGAGGCGAGACCATGACCTTGGGAGAACGGCTGATTCAGCTGCGGGCAAAAGCAGGGCTCAGTCAGGATACCCTGGCGGAGCAGCTGGGAGTATCCCGGCAGTCTGTCAGCAAGTGGGAAAACGACGCCAGCGTACCGGATTTGGAGAAGTTGGTGAAACTGAGTGGAGTGTTCGGCGTATCTCTGGATGAACTGGTGAAGGGAGAGGTCCCGGATTCGGCGGCCCCCGCCGTAAAGGCCGGCGTGACGGCAGAGGAACTTCGGCTCCACCGGCAACGTCTTTTGGGTCTTTTGTTGCTGCTGGCATCTGTGCTGCTGGGCGCTCGCAGCGAAGGCACATGGGGAATTTTATTTGCCTGGCCTCTGGTGACCTGCGGGATTCTGTGTCTGCTGTGCAGGTGCCCTCTGGGCCTTCTCTGCGCTTGGGGCGCATGGCTGGCACATTTTGTCTCCGTGGGTGCATCCTTATTTTATCTTTTCGAAGGAACACGTATCGACAATTTTATGGCGCTTACCGTAATCGTACCATTGGGGGTTCTGACGGTCTACTCGCTTCGTCATCCGCCATCCATACCTATATGCTGGTTCCTATTGGTGGCGGTCTTGTATCAATACCGAAATATTTGGTGGCTTTCTTTAGAGCCTCTCGGCTATTTAGACCTGTTCTACCTTTTCGCACTTCCAGCAGGTGGGAAATTTCTGACGCTGTATTGGCTGGCTATGCTCCTGCTGGTCGCTGCCTATTCTTTACGGACGCTGATCTCTCGGCGACATCGGTGCAAAGCTTAGTCCGAATCGTAGTATATCTTAAAAATATTTCAAAACGTATACCTTTGAATTAAAAACAAAGCCGCCCTGTCGGGCGGCTTTGCGCTTTGCTTTCGCTGCTTACTTCAGGTTGAAGAACGCCTTCATGCCGGGATACTGCGCCACGTCGCCCAGCTCCTCCTCGATGCGGAGCAGCTGGTTGTACTTAGCCACCCGGTCGGTGCGGCTGGGGGCGCCGGTCTTGATCTGGCCCGCGTTGACGGCCACGGCGATGTCGGCGATGGTGGCGTCCTCGGTCTCGCCGGAGCGGTGGGACACGATGGCGGTGTAGCCGGCCCGGTTGGCCATCTGGATGGCGTCCAGGGTCTCGGTCAGGGTGCCGATCTGGTTGACCTTGATAAGGATGGCGTTGCCCACCTGCTTCTCAATGCCGGTGGCCAGACGCTCCACGTTGGTGACGAACAGGTCGTCGCCCACCAGCTGGACCCGATCGCCGATGGCCTTGGTCAGCATGGCCCAGCCCTCCCAGTCGGTCTCGGCCATGCCGTCCTCCAGGGAGATGATGGGATAGTTGTCGGCAAACTTCTTCCACATGTTCACCAGCTGCTGCTGGGTCAGCTTCTTGCCGGACTTGGGCTGGACATAGCACTTCTGCTCCTCGTCCCACCACTCGGAGGAGGCGGCGTCGATGGCGATCTTGAAGTCCTCGCCGGGCTTGTAGCCCGCGGCCTCGATGGCCTGGACAATGACCTTCAGGGCGTCCTCATCCTTCTTCAGATTGGGGGCGTAGCCGCCCTCGTCGCCCACACCGGCAGCGGGAGTGCCGTTCTCCTTCAGCACAGCCTTCAGGGCGTGAAACACTTCGGCACAGCGGCGCAGGGCCTCCCGGAAGGAGGGGGCGGAGACAGGCATAATCATGAACTCCTGGATCTCCACATTGTTGGTGGCGTGGGCGCCGCCGTTGAGGATGTTCATCATAGGCACGGGCAGCTGCTTGGCGTTGACGCCGCCGATATAGCTGTACAGGCTGGCGCCCAGGCTCTCGGCCGCCGCCTTGGCGCAGGCCAGGGACGCGCCCAGGATGGCGTTGGCACCCAGGCGGGACTTGTTGGGGGTGCCGTCCAGGTCGATCAGGGCCTTGTCGATGGAGGTCTGATCCAGGACATTCATGCCGATCAGGCACTCGGCGATCTCGGTGTTGACGTTCTCCACAGCCTTTTCCACGCCCTTGCCGTTGTAGCGGCCCTTGTCGCCGTCCCGCAGCTCGCAGGCCTCATAGATGCCGGTGGAAGCGCCGGAGGGCACGGCGGCGCGGCCCATGGTGCCGTCCTCCAAATAGACCTCCACTTCCACAGTGGGGTTGCCCCGGCTGTCTAGGATCTCCCGGCCCAGGACGTCGACAATCTCAATGATCTGCTTCATAGAACTCGTTCTCCTTTATTAAAATTATAAGACAGAATCATGCGGGCGCGTTCCTCCCAAGGGAGGGCCCACCAGGGATTTCCGGTGCTATTATATCGGTAATCGTTTACTCTGTCAAGCAAACCGGATATTTCCAGTGAAAAAAGTGCGCACTCCTGTCACAGAAGGACGGCGCTGCTGAGAATCTCAAAGGCCTCCTGACAGGGCAGGCGCTTTTTCTCCATGGGCGGCAGGCTGTCGTCAAACCGGCGGGCTTCCGCTTCGTCAAACACAAACGCCGGGCTCTGGCGGTATATCCAGCTTTTTCCCGCCAGGGTGCCGGGCTCCAGTTCCTTCACCAGCATCGCGGCGGGATACGTCCCGTCCTCCAGATGGACCCGGTGCTTTTTGCAGCTTTGGAAGCCGCGGCCCACGTAGTTGTTGGGATCGCCGAAGATCACAATAGCCTCGTACCCCATGGCGGACGCCCGCCGGAAGGACTCCTCCATCAGCAGCCTGCCATAGCCCCGGCGCTGCAGTCCCGGTCGGATACAGACTGGTCCAAAGGTCAGGATGCCCTTCTCCTTCCCTGCCTCGTCCACCAGTGTGCTCTTCGTGTACATGATATTGCCGACCACACGGCCGTCCAGCTCCAGCACCAGGTCCAACTCCGGCAGAAAATCCGGGTGGGGCCGGATGGCGTGGGCCAGGTAGTGCTCCGTGCATCCTGGCGTGTAGAGGTTGTAAAACGCCTGCCGGATGATGTCCTCCACCTGCTGGTAATCGCTCACCCGCTCCGGGCGGATCGTGATGTTCTTCTCCATATCGGTTCCTCCCTGCATGAATTGGCGCCCTGCGGGCGCAGTCTGCACAGCTTGTCCTGCTCTCTATTATATGTCTCTTTCGGCTGCACGCAATGGTGGGCAGTGATTTTTTTCGTCCGGAGTGAAAGCTGGCGCGAAAAAGCGCCTCCCGCAAAAGCGGGAGGCGCCGAATCGAAAACTCACAGGAGGTTCATCAGGTTGAAGCTCAGGATCAGGCCGGAGAACACGATGGACACCGTGGAGCACAGCTTGATGAGGATATTCAGGGACGGGCCGGAGGTGTCCTTGAAGGGGTCGCCCACCGTATCGCCCACGACGGCGGCCTTGTGGCACTCGGAGCCCTTGCCGCCGTGGTGGCCGCCCTCAATATACTTCTTGGCGTTGTCCCAGGCACCGCCAGCGTTGGACATGAACACCGCCATGGCAAAGCCGGTGACGGACACGCCGCCCAGCAGGCCCACCACGCCGGTGGGGCCCAGCACCAGGCCGGTAGCCAGAGGCACGATGATGGCCAGCAGGGCCGGCACCACCATCTCATGCAGGGCACCCTTGGTGCACAGGGACACGCAGGAGGCGTAGTCCGGGTCTGCCTTGTACTCCATGATGCCGGCGATCTCCTTAAACTGGCGGCGCACCTCCACCACGATGGACTGGGCCGCCTTCTGCACCGCGCTCATGGTGAAGGCGGAGAAGACGAAGGTCAGCATGGCGCCGATGAACATGCCCACCAGCACCGTGGGGCTGGTCAGGGTGAAGTTCAGCATCTCCTCCGTGTTCTCCTGGACGATGTTCACGTAGCTGACCAGCAGGGCCAGGGCCGTGAGGGCGGCGGAGCCGATGGCAAAGCCCTTGCCGGTGGCGGCGGTGGTGTTGCCCAGGGAGTCCAGGGCGTCGGTCCGCTCCCGGACGCTCTCCGGCAGGCCGCTCATCTCGGCGATGCCGCCGGCGTTGTCGGCCACGGGGCCGTAGGCGTCGGTGGCCAGGGTGATGCCCAGGGTAGACAGCATGCCCACCGCGGCGATGCCGATGCCATACAGGCCCTGGTTGAAGGCCGCAGTAAAGGCGCCGGCCTCATCCACGATCTCCATGCTGCCGCCGGCGGCGAAGTAGCTGACCAGCACCGCAGCCGCCACGATCAGGATGGAGGTCAGAGTGGACTTCAGACCCAGGGAGATGCCGCCGATGATGATGGTGGCGGAGCCGGTCTCGGAGGCGGCCGCCAGCTCCTGAGTGGGCTTATAGGTATCAGAGGTGTAATACTCGGTGAAGTAGCCGATGGCGCAGCCGCCGATCAGACCGCAGAGGATGGCCACATAAACGCCCATGTGCCCATCCAGAATGAAATAGGTCAGGGGCGCCGCCAGGATGGCGGAGAGAACAGCGGCGGTGTAAGTGCCGGTCCGCAGGCTCTTCAGCAGGGACTGCTGGGTGGCGTTCTCCTTAGTCTTCACCAGGAAGGAGCCGATGATGGAGCAGATGATGCCGCACACGGCCAGGGCCACGGGCAGCAGCAGGCCGCCCCAGCCGTAGCCGCCCACAGCGCCCAAGGCGAAGGTTGCCAGGATAGAGCCCACATAGCTCTCATACAGGTCCGCGCCCATGCCGGCCACATCGCCCACGTTGTCGCCCACATTGTCGGCGATGGTGGCGGGGTTCCGGGGATCGTCCTCGGGGATTCCGGCCTCAACTTTGCCCACCAGGTCGGCGCCCACGTCGGCGGCCTTGGTGTAGATGCCGCCGCCCACACGGGCGAACAGAGCCATGAAGGAGGCGCCCATGCCGTTCATCACCATGATATTGCCCAGGGACACCGGATCATTGATGCCGAAAGCATAGCGCAGCAGGAAAAACCAGATCGTGATGTCCAGCATGCCCAGGCCCACCACGGTGAAGCCCATGACGGAACCGGAGGAGAACGCCACCCGCAGGCCCTTGTTCAGGCTCTCGGAGGCCGCCTGGGCCGTCCGGGCATTGGAGTTTGTGGCGATCTTCATGCCGATGAAGCCCGCCAGCATGGACCAGATGCCGCCGGTGAGGAACGCGAAGGGAGTGAACTGCGAGAGCATCTTCCCGCCGGAACCGAAAGCAATAATCAGCAGGAGGATGAACACCACCAGAAACACCTTGAACACTGTGGTGTACTGGTGCTTCAGATAGGCGTTTGCGCCCTCACGGATGGAGGCGGCGATCTTCCGCATCTTCTCGTTCCCCTCCGAGAAGGACATCACGCGGCTGCGCTGCAGCCACGCGAAGAGCAGTGCGATAGCCGCCCCGACAAATCCGATCCAGAAAAGGTCTTCCATGTTTCTCCGCTCCTTTGCAGTTGTATTTGTATACGGTACGTATATTTTAACATAGCCCGGAAATTTTTCAAGAAAATATTAGGTAATTTTGCGTGCAGACAGCTACGTTTTCGCGTTTTCCACAAAGTTCCTGTTTTTTGGCTCCCACTTTTCATTCATTTGGGCAGATTGCCTCTTTACAGGACGCCTAACCTGAAATCCGGCGAATTTTTTTGTGAAAAATGCCCTCAAACCGCAGTCTGAGGGCCGTATACAGCAATATGGTTCTGATTTTGAGCTGCAACCCATCCAGCTCTGCTCAATAGATCAAGTGGAAATCGGTGAAGACCCAGCGGTCTTCCAGAAATTCATAGGGGAATGCATAGGACTCCACTCCTGTCACGGTAGAGCCGCCGTCTGCCAGCAGATCCACCTCTACTATGACAGAGTATCCCGCCTGGCCGTACGGCTTGATCTGGATGTCCGCCTGACCCTTGGACTCGTCCCGCTCCCGGCTGGTAGGCAGAACATACAGGGCCCCGTCCACATCCTGATACAGGGGATGGGCTCCGCCGGAGGCCAGCAGCGCATCCACCAGCTCCTCTGAAAACAGGCCCCGCAGATAGGCCCGCAGGTCTGCCAGATTTTCCATGCCCGGGTACTCCACCGGATAGTAAAGCCAGCCGTCTATGGTCTGCGTCTTCTCTCCGCAGGGCAGCGTCTCCAGGCTGAACCAGCCGTACGCCTCCTCCGCCCGGAAATAGGCCGCCTGGATCTCCTCGTCTGTCAGGGGACGGGCCTGACCCTCCAGCCTGACGGCGGACAGACCGCCCTCCGCATCCGGTGCAGAGGCCTCCGCAAAAACGGAAGGCGCTTCTCCCGCCGCCCCCTCGTCCGCGGCGGGCCCGCCGCACCCGGCCAGCGCCCACAGCGCCAGTGCCAGAAACAGCACGCTCCACCTCTTCATAGCTTCCTCTCTCCTTCTCCCAAACGGGCCGCCGGCACCGCGGGGCCCACAGCCGCAAGGCTCTCCTCTCTGGTATCAGCGTATCACAGTTTGCAGAAAAATGCCATTCATTTTTTTACTTTTTTCCGTTTTTTCGACAGTTTTTTTGAAAAAGCCGCAAAAATGCCGCCCGGAACATTCCAGGCGGCAGAGGAGATCGGTCTCCCCGGGGAACTGCATATCGTCAGCGGAGCGAACCACATCCGCGGAAACTGTCAAGCGCCGGGCCGAAAAAAGAAAAATCCACGCCTCCGGCGTGGCTCTCCATCGGATTCCGTTCTCACCGCTCGCTGTGCTTCCAGCCGGCGTCCGTAAAGATCAGGTCGTCCACATCATCGAGATCCCGCCAATTCCAATTCATCATACTGCTCCCTCCTTTCTCTCTGAGGATTACAGAATTCAGTATAGCAGGGTGGGCAGCCGTCTGCAAGGGCAGGAATATACAGTTTACATAAAATTTTTGCAAAGTTTTTGTGCAGGATTCTTCTCCCAGTAGGCTGAAACCATACGGAAGCCACCCGCCATTTCCGTCTTCTTTGTGTATTTTTCCACTCGTCATGTCCATACTATTTATGGTATAATAGCCGCGAAGCGGCTATTATACTGGCCGGGCATCTGCTCCGCGCCTGCGGAGGCGCCTTTTTGCAGCGCCCGCGCTTCCTACATTTGGATTTGCTTTTTCCACGTCTCGGACGTGCTGCGTTCCGCGGCGGAGGAGGCCGCGTTCACCATGCCCAAGCATCCCAAGCGCCGCACCCGGCGGAACCTGGCCGTGCTGGCCCTGTCCGCCCTGTGCCTGGCCGGATTTCTCTACTGGGACAACACCGCTCTGCAGGTGACCCGGTTTGACCCTGTCTTTTCCGATCTGCCCGCCGGTTTTGATGGCTGCCGGATCGTGGTCCTCAGCGACCTCCACGGCGCCTCGTTCGGTGCGCACAACGCGGACCTGCTGGCGGCTGTGGCCGCGGAGCAGCCGGAGTACATCTTTTTTCTGGGGGATCTGGAGGACAAGTACCGGGGGCCGGAGGACGGCTACCCGGCGGAGACCGCCCGGGGACTTTCTGCCATTGCCCCCACCTACTACGTCACCGGCAACCACGAGTGGGCCGTGGGCGGAGTGCCGGCGCTGAAGGAAATCCTCACCGCCAACGGCGTCACGGTGTTGTCCAACCAATTCGTGCCCCTGGAGCGGAACGGGGACACCATTGTCCTGGCGGGCATCGACGATCCCAACGGCTACGCCGACCAGAAGACGCCGGAGGAGCTGGCCGCCGAGGTCTACGCCGCCTGCGGCGACCCCTTCTGGATCCTGCTGGCCCACCGGAACAACCGGTTTGCGCGCCAGTACAGCCTGCTGGGGGCGGATCTGGTGTGCTCCGGCCATGCCCACGGCGGCATCGTCCGCCTGCCCGGGACGGACGGGCTGTTCTCCCATGACCTGGACCTGTTTCCCTCCTATACCGCCGGGCTGTATGAAGAAAACGGCTCCGTGCTGTTCGTCACCCGGGGCCTGGGGAATTCCGGGCCCTCCTTCCGGGTGTTCAACCGCCCGGAAATCGCTGTGCTGACGCTGCGCCGGGCGGAGGGCTAGTCCCGGCGGCAGGCTTCCGAGCGCCGCAGGCCCAGGGCAAGGCCCTGGCAAAAGCAGAACAGCCCATAGCCCCGGACCGGGTCCTCCCGCAGATACTCCGGCCACTGGCCCGGGTCCGGAGCCGGGCCCCAGGCGAGGAAGAGTTCTTCCATGGTATCAGGTATTTCCTGCATGATAAATCCCCTTCCAAAAATACAGTTATATGTGCTATCATTGGAATAGTACATAGTTATCTGTGTGTCAAGGAGGTATTGCATGTTTTCCGAGAAAATTCGCCAGCTCCGGAAAGATCGCCATCTGACCCAGGCAGAGGTGGCCAAGGAGGTCGGCCTGTCAGCCCGGGGCTATCAGGACCTGGAGCTGGGCGCCAAGCCCCGGTATGACGCGCTGCTGCACATCGCGGACTTCTACGGCGTGTCCGCAGACTGGCTGATGGGCCGCACGGACAACCCTGCTGTGAATCGCTGAAAAAGGAACTGCGGGAGGTCCAATATGTTTGCCGATAAAATTCGAGTCCTTCGTAAAGAGAAAAAGCTGACCCAGGCAGAAGTCGCCAAGGAGGTCGGCCTGTCAGCCCGGGGCTATCAGGACCTGGAGCTGGGCGCCAAGCCGGGCTTTGATAATCTGCTCCACATCGCGGACTTCTACGATGTGTCCGTGGACTGGCTGATGGGCCGCACGGACAATCCCCATGCACACCGATGAAAGGATTTCCACCTTATGACCGAATTCCTCGCCGGACAATTTGATATCGCCGTGATCGGCGCGGGCCACGCCGGGATCGAGGCGGCGCTGGCCGCCGCCCGGCTGGGGATGGAGACCATCGTCTTCACCATCAATCTGGATGCGGTGGGCAACATGCCCTGCAACCCCGCTATCGGCGGCACCGGCAAGGGCCATCTGGTCCGGGAGCTGGACGCCCTGGGGGGCGAGATGGCGAAGGCCGCCGACGCGTGCTGCATCCAGTACCGGCTGCTGAACAAGGGAAAGGGCCCCGCCGTCTGGTCCCTCCGGGCCCAGGCGGACCGGCGGCGTTATCAGGAGTACATGAAGCACACCCTGGAGCAGCAGGACCATCTAACGGTCCGCCAGGGCGAGGTGGTGGAGGTCCGCACGGAGAACGGCGCGGTTTCCGCCGTGGTGCTGGCCACCGGGGCGGTGTTCTCCGTGAAGGCCGTGATCCTGGCCACCGGCACATATCTGGCGGGCCGCACCATCGTGGGCGAGTGCGTGGAGGAATCCGGCCCCGACGGGATGCACGCCGCCGGACGGCTGACGGACTCCCTGCTGAAGCTGGGCCTGCCCCTGCGGCGGTTCAAGACCGGCACCCCGCCCCGGGTCAACGCCAGGAGCGTGGACTTTGACGAGATGGAGCTCCAGCCCGGCGATGCCTTGCCGGTCCCCTTTTCATACGGCACCCAATCCCCGCCGGAGAATCGGGCGGTCTGCTGGCTCACCTGGACCACGGAGGAGACGCTCCGGATCGTCCGGGAGAATCTGGACCGGGCGCCCATGTACTCCGGCGTCATCGAGGGGGTGGGCCCCCGCTACTGCCCCTCCTTTGAGACCAAGGTGGTCCGGTTCCCGGACAAGCTCCGCCACCAGCTGTTTGTGGAGCCCATGGGCCTCAACACTGAAGAATTGTACATCCAGGGCTTCTCCTCCTCCATGCCGGAGGAGGTGCAGATCCGGATGCTCCGCAGCGTGCCGGGCCTGCGCCATGCCGTGATGACCCGGCCTGCCTACGCCATCGAATACGACTGCATCGACCCCCTGGCCCTGCGCCCCACCCTGGAGTGCAAGGCTGTGCCGGGCCTATACGGTGCCGGGCAGTTCAACGGTTCTTCCGGGTACGAGGAGGCGGCGGTCCAGGGCTTTGCGGCCGGGGTCAACGCCGTGCGGAAGCTGCGGGGCGAGTGCGATTTCATCCTCTCCCGGTCGGAGAGCTACATCGGCACCCTCATCGACGATCTCGTCACCAAGGGCACCAACGAGCCCTACCGGATGATGACCTCCCGCAGCGAATACCGCCTGCTCCTCCGGCAGGACAACGCCGACCAGCGGCTGACCCGCCGGGGGTACGACATCGGCCTGGTGCCGGAGGCGCGTCTGCGGGCCGTGGAGGCAAAGTACGACGCCGTGGCCCGGGAGATCGCCCGGCTGACCCACACCGGCGTCTCCCCCTCCCCCGCCCTGGCTGCGTTTTTGGCGGAAAAGGGCACGGCGGACGCCCCGGACGGCTGTCCCCTGGTCGCCCTGCTGCGGCGGCCCCAGCTCACCTACGCGGACCTGGCCCCCTTCGACCCGGACCGGCCGGACCTGCCGGCAGACGTGGCGGAGCAGGTGGAGATCAGCGTGAAGTACGAGGGGTACATCCAGCGCCAGCAGAAACAGGTGGAGGACTTCCAAAAAATGGAGCGGCGGCGCCTGCCGCCGGATCTGGACTATTCCTCCATCCAGGGGCTGCGGCTGGAGGCCCGTGAAAAGCTGAACGCCGTCCGCCCGGCGGACCTGGGGCAGGCCTCCCGGATCTCCGGTGTCAGCCCTGCCGACGTGACGGCGCTGATGATCTATCTGGAGCGGTAGTGCGGCGCCTGCCCCTGCTCCACTCCCAGGGCCAGGCCCAGCTGGAGGCCTCTGGCAAAGGCCGCGGTACACCATTGGAGACGCAGGCCCGCCACCTGGTCGAACAGGCCGAGGCGGATGTCCTCCGGCGCGGCGGCCAGCACCTCCTCCAGCACATGGTCCTGGAAGAGCGGCTCCTGGCACAGCGCCGCCTCTGCGTACTCGTCGTAGAGCCATTCGTAAATTTCTTTCACAAGCGCCCTCCTTTCACGATATTATATATCGTGTTTATTGTAACACGAGATCTTGTATCAGTCAATAGAAAGGGACCCCTCTATGGATGTGATTCTGCCTATTTTTTCCCAGCGCCTGAAGCAGCTGCGCAGGGACCGCAAGATCACGCAGAAGGCGATGGCCGAGCTGCTTGGAAAAACCGAGCGCCATTATCAGGCAATCGAGGCCGGATGCATCAACGTCCCCGCCACACAGCTGATCTTTTTGGCCGGATATTTTCAAACAAGCGTGGACTACCTGCTGGGCCTCTCGGACCAGCGGTGACCCGCTCTCCCAGAACTTAGAAAAAGCACCATGCCCCGCCGCATGGAAGGAAAGGAAGCTCCCGCCCATGATTATCGACCTGACCCACACCATCACGCCGGAGATGCCCATGTATCCCGGCTCCGCCGCCCCCTCCATCAAGCCCACCGGCTCCCTGACCCGGGACGGGTTCCGGGAGACCCAGTTGACCATCGCCTCCCACACCGGTACCCACATGGACGCCCCGTCCCACATGCTTCCCCGGGGCTCCACGCTGGAGGTGCTGCCCGCCTCCCAGTTCTGCGGCCGGGCCGTGGTGCTGGACGTGTCGGACCTGCCGCCCCGGAGCGTCATCACCGCCGACTACCTCCGGGAGCAGAACGGGACCATCCGCTCCGCGGATTTCGTGCTGTTCTACACCGGCTGGGAGCGGAAGTGGGGCACCGGCGCCTATTATGACGACGATTTCCCCGTGCCGGACCAGGAGGCGGCCAAATATCTGGTTTCCTGCGGCCTCAAGGGCGTGGGGACCGACGCCCTCAGCGTGGACACCCTGCGGGATCAGCAGTTCCTGGCCCACAAAACTCTGCTGGACGGCGGTCTGGTGATCCTGGAGAGCCTGTGCCTGAAAAAGGTCGTGGGGCGCACCGACCTGATGCTTTTCGCACTGCCCCTGAAATTTGAGAACGCCGACGGCGCGCCGGTGCGCGCCATCGCGGAATTCCGGGACTTCCCGGAGGAAAAGGAGATGGAGGCGCTTTGAGAAAGTTTCTGGCCATCCTGGTGTGCAAGCTGGGCCGCGCCGTGGGCAAGCTGGTGGGCAAGGGCAGCTCTATGCCCGGCAAATTCGCCCTGAAGATCTGCCCCGATATCCTCGCCCGGGTCCAGCTGCCCAGCCACATCATCGCCGTCACCGGCTCCAACGGCAAAACCTCCACCGTGGAGATGATCGCCGCCATCCTGCGGGCCGGGGGCAAAACCGTGGTCTACAATGAAGAGGGCTCCAACCAGATCGAGGGCGTCACCACGCTGGTGCTGACCCACGCGTCTCTCACGGGCCGGGTGCGGGCGGATGTGCTGCTGATCGAGTCCGACGAGCGGTACGCAGCCCAGAGCTTCCGGTACTTCCACCCCACGGAGTTCGTCATCACCAATCTCTACCGGGACCAGCTGACCCGGAACGGCCATCCGGAGTGGGTGTATGACGCCATTCTCCCGGCCCTCCATCCGGAGACGGAGCTGATCCTGAACGCCGACGATCCCCTGTCCAGCTGCTTTGCCCGGGGACGGGACAGGGTGAAGTGGTTCGGCCTGGACCGCTGCCCCTCCGACACCGCGTCCCCCACCGGCGTGTACCACGACGGGGCCTGCTGTCCGGTGTGCCATGCCCCCATGGAATATGACTACGTCCACTACAACCACATCGGCGCTTTCCGCTGCACGAAATGCGGCCATCACAAGCCCGCCACGGACTACACCGCCACGGCGCTGGACCTGGGCCGGGGCACCCTGACCATCGACAGCTCCATCACCATCCAGCTGGCCTTCCGCAGCATCTACAACGTCTACAACATCCTGGCGGCCTATGCCGCCTGCCGGGAGTGCGGCGTGGCGGCGGACACCGCCGCCGGGGTCATCAACAACTACATCCTGAAGAACGGACGGATGCAGAAATTCACCCTGGGGGAGCACCGGGGGATGCTGCTGACCAGCAAGCATGAGAACTCCATCGCCTACGACACGAACCTCCGCTACATCCGCGCCGCCCAGGAGCCCTGCACCGTCCTGGTGATCGTGGACGCGGTGAGCCGGAAGTACTTCACCAGCGAGACCAGCTGGCTGTGGGACATCGACTTCGACCAGCTGAACGCCCCCCAGGTGCAGCGGATCATCCTCTCCGGCCGGTATTGCAACGATCTGGCGGAGCGGTTCTCCTTCACGGACATTCCCCGGGAAAAGGTCACGGTCCAGGCGGACATCCCCGCCGCGGCGGCGGAGCTGAAGGCGGACGGCAGTGAAAACGTATACGTGGTCACCTGCTTCTCGGACCGGGACAAGATTCTCTCCCAGGTGGTAAAGGAGGCGTGAGGATATGGAACTGAAGATCATCCACTTTTATCCGGATCTCATGAGCCTCTACGGCAGCTATGCCAATGTGTCCGTCCTGCGGCGGTATCTGGAGGCCCTGGGCTGCGCCGTCACGGTGCAGGCCGTCGTCCCGGGGGAGGGCGCAGACATCACCAGCGCCGACTTTCTCTTTATGGGAGCCGGCACGGAGCGGGCCCAGCGGTTTGCGGCGGAGGACTTCGCCCGGTATAGCGCGACGGTGAAGGCCGCGGCAGAGGACGGCACCGCCATGCTGTTCGCCGGCACAGCTATGGAGCTCTTAGGCGCCTCTGTCACCGACAGGGACGGGGACACGTATCCCGGCATCGGTCTGGCCTCTTTCACCACGGTCCAGGGCAAGCGGCGGATCGTAGGGGATGTGTACGGCGTTACAGCCCTGTTTCCGGAGGCCGTGGTGGGCTTCATGAACAAGTGTGGCCAAATCCGCGGCGTGGAGGCGCCGCTGCTCACCGGTCTCTCTCTAGGCTTCGGCAATGAGGCGGAGAAGGGCCCGGAGGGCTTCCACTGGAAGAACGTGTTCGCCTCTGAGCTCACCGGGCCAGTTCTGGTAAAGAACCCCCGGCTGCTGGAGGCTGTGGCGGACGCCATCTGTACCCGGCGGGGCATTTCCCTGCCAGAGGAGCGGCCGTCCTTCCCCTATGCAGAGGCGGGCTACGCCATCACAGCAGAGCAGTTGAAGCTGCGGGCCGAGGCCCGGCAGTGATTGCAGGGAGAATCCGCCAGGACGGCCGCCTGTGGGCGGCCGTCCTGTTTTTTGCAGAGGCCCGCCGGGGCCGTGCGCATCCAACTCCAGCCACAGACTGACGCAGGGAAGCGCGACCATGGGGGACATTGCCCGGAAAACGGACCGGGGAGCGGTTGCAAGCCGCTCCCCGGTCTTATTTTATTCCGTATTGCTTAAAACCTCATTGTGCTTATCCACCACGCTGATCTCCAAATCCCGGTAATCCGCGGTGTTCGGCTCCTCCGTCACCCGCAGCAGCCAGGGGGCCTCATACTCCGTATCCAGCAGCTGCCCATTCTGTGTCACCACACAGTAAGGTGTAAAATTCTCTCCCAGGATGAACCAGTCCCCCGCCCGCTGCTCCATACCGGTGATCTCGATGGGCACCATGCCCATCTCCATCTCCGTGGGTCTGTAGCGGGCCTCGCCCTCATAGCAGTATCCTTTTCCATAGAGGGCGTCATATTGCAGCATCCGCAGGTCCGCCCGGTATGTAGGCTCCTCCCGGCAGGTCTGCTGGAAGGCGGTCATCAGCCCGGTGGTGATGCCCAGGCGGCCCAGCACAGCGGCGGAGAGCTGATAGGCCGCCAGGGGCTCGTCCTGCTGTTCCAGCCCAAAGTTGTCCCAGATGATGTACTCTGTGCGGTAGAGGCTGCTGCTCTCCATGTTCTCGGCCTCCAGCCCCAGCGCCGGCAGGTGATCGCCATAGAGCACCAGCACCGTCCGCTCATCCCGGGCCTCCAGCTCCTGGATTAGCTCCCCCACAAAGGCGTCCATCTCATGGATTTGGTTCACATAATACTCCAAGGCCCAGCGGTACGCCTCATCGGGGCACACTTCCACCGTGACGGCCGGGTCCTCCAGCTCCGGCTCCATGGGGTATTTGCCGTGGCCCTGGACAGAGACCGTGAACACCAGATCCGCCTGATCCTCCGTCACATCCAGCGCCTGGAGGATCTGGTCCTTCAGCACACCGTCCTTAGCCCAGTTGGTAGGCGTCTTCTCCACCGCAGGCATATACTCCAGGGCGGTAAAATCATCAAAGCCCAGATTGGGATAGACCTCGTTCCGGCTGTAAAAGGCCGCCCGGTGATTGTGGATGGCATGGGTCGCGTAGCCGTTTTCCTTCAGGTCGTAGGCCACAGACTCCACGGTCTGATCCTTCAGGCAGGTCTGGAAGGGGTACTCCCCGGGTCCGAAGAACCGGCTGCTCATACCGGTAAGCACCTCGAACTCTGTATTGGCTGTGCCCGCGCCCACCACCGGCACCGTCAGATAGCCGGAGGAATACGCTTCCTTCAGCGCCGTCCAGTTGGGCACCGGATCCTCCGACAGCTCCAGGCCCTGGATCATGGATGGATCAATATAGGACTCCAGCTGGATGAAGATCACATTCACATCCGTCTGCGGATCGGCGGAGAGCGCCGCCGTCTTCTCCTCCACCGACCGGACAATATCCGCCACCGCCTTCTGGCTGTAATTGGCCGGGCGGCGGATCCCCCGGTTCAGCCAGGTCTGCAGGAAGCAGTAGGAAAAGCCGTAGTCCTCGTAGGCAAAGGCCAAGTTGGCAAACTGGTCTGACAGGTTGCCTGTGAAAAAGGCCAGGGCGCATCCGCCGCCCATCAGGGCGCCGGAGACCGCCATCGCTCCGATGCCGGTGAGAATCCGGGTCCGCAGCGGACAGCTGCTGCGGGGCCCCTTCCAGAACAGCAGTACCAGCCCTGCGGCCACCAGCACCAGCGCCGCGATCAGCAGAATGATGTAGCCGGTGGAGAGATAGTTGGGGACCGTGTCCAGCCCCGTTTCAAACACCGTCAGATCCGCCACGGTGAAGGGCGTCATGCGGTTGAGGAGGATGAACCCGTTCACGCCGCCGCAGATCAGCCACAAGAAGGACACCAATGCGCACCAGAACGCCCGCCGCCGCAGAAAAAAGGCGGGGCAGAGCGTCAGCAGTACAATCAGGAAATTCACCAGAAATGCCAGCGGTTCCTCCGTCATAAAGCGCCAAAAGCCGGCGGGCCCATCTGTGAAGCTCTTGTGATTGAACAGCTCCACCACGACGGTGACCGCTAAAGCCAGCAGCGGAAGATACAGGAACGCTCTGCGTTCCTGTCGATGCCGTTCGGCATCCGCGGCCGCCGGCGGCAATGTCTGTTGCATCGGAATGACCTTCTTTCTTTTCATAGATTTTTTATTATAGCGCCTTTCCCTCTGCAATTCCATGAATTTTTTGCGAACTTTTTTCTTTTTCTTTTCTAAAATTTCATCTGATTTTGAAGAAAGTCTCCCTGCTCCATCGTATTGGAAACTGCGGCGGAAACCTCTTGACAGGCGGCCCCGTTTGTATTATTGTACTATCGTAATAGTACATCGAGAGGAGCGGATTTCATTTGCAGCAGCGATCCAAGTTCATTCAAAGAACCAGCGCTCTGGCGCTGGCGGCGGTCCTGGCACTCGGCATGGGTGTTCAGGCGGCCGGACCGGGCGCATCCACAGTGGATGACCGGCGGGAGGACCTGACCATATTTTATGAGACGCTGAAAGACAGCCATCCGGATCTTTTTGCCAACACGCCGGAGGAGACCTTCCTGGCCCGCAAAGCAGAGCTTACAGAGCATCTGGACACCGCAAGCGACGTAGAATTTCTCTTCGGCCTGCAGAGTCTGGCCGCGCTTGTGGGCGACTCCCACACCAGCGTCCAGGTGGCGGACAGCGTGGTGGACCAGCTGAATGCCTATCCCATGGTGCTGTCCTGGCGGGACGGGCACTGGTACCTGACCACAGTTCCGGCTGAGGAACAGGATCTGCTGGGCGCGGAGGTCACCGCCATAGGCGGCCGCTCTATGGCAGAGGTGGTGAAGACCTTTGGCCGCGTGCTCAGTGCCGACAACCCGGTGAAGCTGCGGCGGCAGTACCGGCAGGTGTGCAATGTGGCGGATTACTACGCCTATCTGGGTCTGGCAAAGGCGGGTGAGCCTCTGGCCCTCACCCTGGCTGACGGCAAGACCGTCTCCATCGCTCCCATGCCCTACCTCTCCCTGGGAGAGGCGGAAATTGTCCAGCTAGGCGCTGAGGTGCCCCAGCCTGCCACTGCCCGCCAGAAGTGCAATTACTGCGCACTTCCGCTGAGCGGGCAGGTCTACTATATCCAGTACAACGTCTGCCAGGAGGACCCGGCGCTGCCCATGGAGGACTTTGCCGCCCAGGTGCAGGCGGACCTGGAGGCCGGAGGTTACAGCCGCGTTCTCGTGGACCTGCGGAACAACGGCGGCGGGTCAGACGGCGTAATCTGGCCTCTGCTGTCCGTCCTGCGGCAGGAGATGGATGATGGGACCGAGGTGGTGGGACTCATCGGAGAGGCCACCTTCTCCTCTGCCATCATCAATGCCGTAGAGCTGCAGGAAATGGGCATCCCGCTGGTGGGAGAGCCTGCCAGCGGCAGCGTGGACCACTTTGGCTCCGTCAGTGGCTTTTCTCTGCCCAACTCCGGCATCCAGATTGGTGTCTCCTCCAAATACATCGACCTGGGCACCCTGCTGGACGCCGACGCCGGACGGGGCGTGGAGTCTCTGGAGCCGGATATCGCCGTTCCCCAAACCATGGCGGATACCCTGGCGGGCAGAGACACCGCTGTGGAGTGGCTGCTGGCCCATCCGGAGACGCTGGAACAGCGGGAATACCCGGATGCGCCGCTCACCCGGGGGCGGTTCGTGGGGCAGCTGTATGCTGCGGCCGGGTCCCCTGCCGCAGCGGCGGAGGCCGGTTTCCAGGATCTGCTGGGCATCGAGTGGTTCCTGCCGGCGGTGAACTGGGCCGCGGAGACCGGCGTCACCGGCGGTACGGCGGAGGGCGCCTTTGCGGCCGCCCGGCACCTCACCTGGCAGGAAGCCGCCGTCTTTCTCGTCCGCACTGCGGAGGCCCTGGGGCTGGAGCCGGAGGCTGTCCGCACCGCGCCTCTGCCCGATGCGCTGGCGGAGGGTGCCTGGGACCAAACCGCTCTGGAACTGGCCTGGGAATGGGGCCTGCTTCCGGAAGACGCGGGCAGTGCCGCCGAAATCGCTCGGGTCCAGGGCGGGGCCATGGCGGATGCCTTTGCGGCCCTGCTGTAACCCCACGAATCGTCTGACCAGAAACAGCCCCCGGACGCTGCGGCGTCCGGGGGCTGTCTCAACCTCTCTGACGGCGGTGTGCCGCTGTTCTCTGACGGGCTGTCTTCCAGGCGCACGTCCCGGCAGAGAAAAGGACCGCGGGATAACTCCCGCGGTCCTCTGATATGGTATATGCTTACTCGCTGTACATGGCCTTCAGCTTCAGCAGGTGCTGATAGCGATCCATGGCAGCTTTCTCGTTGCGCTGGAACAGCTCGCCGGCGCGGTCGGGGAACTCGCGGGTCAGACGGCTGTACCGGGCCTCGTTCATCAGGAACTCCTGATAGCCGCCAGCCGGCTCCTTGGAGTCCAGCGTGAACTTGGCACCCTCAGCGGCGGGGTTGAAGCGGAACAGGTTCCAGTAGCCGCACTCCACAGCCTTCTTCATTTCCTTCTGGCAGTTCATCATGCCGCCCTTGATGGAGTGCATCTCGCAGGGGGCGAGTAGCCGATAATCAGGGACGGGCCGGGATAAGCCTCGGCCTCCTGAATGGCCTTCAGGGTCTGGGCGGGGTTGGCACCCATGGCCACCTGAGCCACGTAGATATAGCCGTAACTCATGGCGATCTCCGCCAGGGACTTTTTCTTGATCTCCTTGCCGGCCGCGGCGAACTGCGCCACCTGGCCGATGTTGGACGCCTTGGAGGCCTGGCCGCCGGTATTGGAGTACACCTCGGTATCAAAGACGAAGACATTCACATCGTTGCCGGAGGCCAGGACGTGGTCCAGACCGCCGAAGCCGATGTCGTAGGCCCAGCCGTCGCCGCCGAAGATCCACATGGACTTCTTGGACAGGAACTCCTTGTCCGCCAGAATCTCAGCAGCCAGCTTGCAGGCGTCACACTGGCACAGCGTCTCGCCCTTTGCCTTCAGCTCCTCGCCGAAGGCATGGATCTCCGCCTTGGGATTGGCCAGCAGCTCGTCCACAGTGCAGATGCTGCTCTCCAGGGCGGCGATGTATGCCTTGGTGGCCTCGCCGTTGGCGGCGCTGTCCTCCATGGTGTCCAGCCACTTCTGGCCGGCCTCCTTCAGAGCGGGCACTGCCCAATCCTTGGCAATCAGCTCCCGGGTCAGATCCGCCAGACGGCTGCGGGTGGCCTGCTGGCCCAGATACATGCCCAGGCCGTGCTCAGCGTTATCCTCGAACAGGGAGTTGGCCCAAGCGGGACCATGGCCTTCCTTGTTGGTGCAGTAGGGAGAGGTGGCAGCCGGACCGCCCCAGATGGAGGAGCAGCCGGTGGCGTTGGAGATGTACATCCGGTCACCGAACAGCTGGGTAATCAGGCGGGCATAGCTGGTCTCGGCGCAGCCGGCGCAGGAGCCGGAGAACTCCAGCATGGGCTGACGGAACTGGCTGCCCTTGACGGTGTTGTCCTGCATGTCCTTCTTCTCGGACACCTGGGAGACGCAGTAGTTGAAGACCTCCTGCTGGGCGGCCTCCTGCTCCTGGTCCACCATGGTCAGGGCGTCCACCGGGCACTGGCCCACGCACACGGCGCAGCCCATGCAGTCCAGCGGGCTGATGGCCATGGTGTACTTGTACACGCCCTTGCCCTTGCCGGCCTTCACGTCCACGATCTTGGCGGCGGCGGGGGCATTCTTGGCCTCCTCCTCCGTCAGAGCGAAGGGACGGATGGTGGCGTGGGGGCAGACATAGGCGCAGTTGTTACACTGGATGCACTTGGTGGAATCCCAGGTGGGAACGGACACGGCCACGCCGCGCTTCTCATAGGCGGCGGCGCCCAGCTCGAACTGGCCGTCCACATGCTTGACGAAGGCGGACACGGGCAGGCTGTCGCCGTCCATGCGGCCCACGGGGTCCAGAATCGTGCTGACCTGCTCCACCAGAGCGGCGGGGCCCTCGTGCTTGACGGGCTCGGCCTCGTCCACAGCGTTGGCCCAGTCGGCGGGCACATCGAACTTCTTGTAGGCGGTGGCGCCGGCGTCGATGGCCTTGTGGTTCATGTCCACGATGTCCTGGCCCTTCTTCAGGTAGGAGTGGGTGGCGGCGTCCTTCATGTAGCCCACAGCCTCGCTCTCAGGCATGACCTTAGCCAGAGAGAAGAAGGCGGACTGCAGGATGGTGTTGGTGCGCTTGCCCATGCCGATTTCCTTGGCCAGGTCGATGGCGTTGATGGTGTAGACCTGAATGTTGTTCTTGGCGATGTAGCGCTTGGAGGCGGCATCCAGATGGTGGCTCAGCTCCTCGTCGCTCCACTGGCAGTTGATCAGGAACACACCGCCGGGCTTCACGTCCCGGACAATGGGGAAGTGCTTGGTGATGTAGGCGGGCACGTGGCAGGCCACGAAGTCGGCCTTGTTGATGTAGTAGGAAGACTTGATGGGGGAGTCGCCGAAGCGCAGGTGGCTGATGGTGACGCCGCCGGTCTTCTTGGAGTCGTACTGGAAGTACGCCTGGACATACTTGTCGGTATGGTCGCCGATGATCTTGATGGAGTTCTTGTTGGCGCCCACGGTGCCGTCGCCGCCCAGGCCCCAGAACTTGCACTCAATCGTACCGGCGGGAGCCACGCTGGGAGCGGGCTTCTCCTCCAGGCTCAGGTGGGTCACATCGTCCACGATGCCGATGGTGAACTCGCGCTTCATGGAATCCTTCTTCAGCTCGTCATACACGGCGAAGACGGAGGCGGGCGGGGTGTCCTTGCTGCCCAGGCCGTAACGGCCGCCGATCACCTGGATGTCGGTCCGGCCGGCGTTGGCCAGAGCAGTGACCACGTCCATGTACAGGGGCTCGCCCTGGGAGCCGGGCTCCTTGGTGCGGTCCAGCACGGCGATCTTCTTGCAGGTGGCGGGGATGGCGGCGAGCAGCTTGTCCGCACGCCAGGGCCGGTACAGCCGGACCTTGATGAGGCCCACCTTCTCGCCGCCCGCATTCAGATAGTCGATGACCTCCTCAGCCACGTCGCAGATGGAGCCCATGGCGATGATGACGCGGTCTGCGTCGGCAGCGCCGTAGTAGTTGAACAGCTGATAGTCGGTACCCAGCTTCTCGTTGATCTTGCCCATGTACTTCTCCACCACGTCGGGCAGAGCGGTGTAGTAGCTGTTGCAGGCCTCACGATGCTGGAAGAAGATGTCGCCGTTCTCGTGAGAGCCGCGCATGTTGGGCCGCTCGGGATTCAGGGCGTGCTTGCGGAACGCCGCCACGGCGTCCATGTCGCACATCTCCTTCAGGTCATCGTAATCCCACACGGCGACCTTCTGGATCTCGTGAGAGGTCCGGAAACCGTCGAAGAAGTTCACGAAGGGAACGCGGCCCTCAATGGCGGCCAGATGGGCCACGGGCGCCAGGTCCATGACCTCCTGCACGTTGCCCTCGCACAGCATGGCGAAGCCGGTCTGGCGGCAGGCCATGACGTCGGAGTGGTCGCCGAAAATGTTCAGGGCGTGGGTGGACACGGTACGGGCGGACACATGGAACACGCAGGGCAGCAGCTCGCCGGCGATCTTGTACATATTGGGGATCATCAGCAGCAGGCCCTGGGATGCGGTGTAGGTGGTGGTCAGCGCACCGGCGGCCAGGGAGCCGTGGACCGTGCCGGAGGCACCCGCCTCGGACTGCATCTCGACGACCTTGACAGTGGTGCCGAAAATGTTCTTCTGACCAGCGGCGGACCACTGGTCGACCAAGTCTGCCATGGGAGAGGACGGGGTGATGGGATAGATCCCCGCCACTTCGGTAAACGCATAGCTGACATATGCAGCTGCGTTGTTACCGTCCATGGACTTGAACTTTCTTGCCATAAACTTACCTCCTATAAATGTGCTGCCCACACGACAGCATTCTGAACCAACATGAACACGGTCGCATTCCCCCGAATGCTCATGCAGTGCTATTATATCACTTGAAATTTGCCGTGTAAATAACTGCCTTGTTATTTTTTGCGCAAATTTTCTGGTTTCTGCGGAAACGTCAAGACTTCCTGGAATTTTCAGGCCAGTTTTGGAATCCGGGGTTTCTTATTTCGTCGTTTTGTGGTAAACTGACTTCCGTGAAAACGGCGGTTTTCGACAATTCGCAATCGGCTCTTCCGGCAGCGGGCGGCAGCCTGGAGCGGGAGGGCTTCTGGAGGTGGTCGTTTATGGTGGTGACGGTGCGCTCCCTGGGACTGAACGGCATTGCCGGGTATGCGGTCAGCGCGGAGTGCTTCCTCTCCGGCGGGCTGCCCGCCTTTGACATCGTGGGTCTGCCGGACGCCGCCGTGCGGGAGGCCCGGGAGCGAGTCCGGGCGGCGGTGAAGAACTGCGGGGCCAAGTTCCCCGTCAGCCGAATCACGGTGAATCTGGCCCCGGCCGGGCAGAAAAAGGCGGGCACAGTCTACGACCTGCCCATCTTTGTGGGGCTGCTGGCCGCAGGACGGGAGCTGCCGCCGCCGGCCCAGCAAGCGGCGTTTATCGGGGAGCTGTCCCTCACCGGGGCGCTGCGGGGCGTCACCGGCGTGCTGCCCATGGCCCTGGCAGCCCGGGACGCCGGTGTGAAGGAGCTGTATGTCCCGGCGGAGAACGCCGCTGAGGCCACGCTGGCAGGCGGCCTCACCGTCTACGGCGTACCGGATGTGGGGGCGCTGGTGCGCCACTTGCGGGGCGAGGAGCGCCTCTCCCCCGCCCCGGCCTGGGTGCCGGAGGCAGAGGAGGCCGCCGGGCCGGATCTGCGGGATGTGATGGGCCAGGAAAATGCCAGGCGGGCCCTGGAGATCGCCGCGGCAGGCGGCCACAACCTGCTGCTGATCGGCTCCCCCGGCGCAGGCAAGTCCATGCTGGCCAAGCGGCTGCCCTCCATCCTGCCGGATATGAGCCGGGAGGAGGCGCTGGAGGTCTCCGGCATCTGGTCCGTGGCGGGGCTGGCGGACCCGCAGCACCCCCTGCTGACCCGGCGCCCCTTCCGCAGCCCCCACCACACCGCATCCGCCGCCGCCCTCACTGGAGGCGGGCCGCTGCTGCGGCCGGGGGAGATCTCCCTGGCCCACAACGGCGTGCTGTTTCTGGACGAGCTGCCGGAGTTCCACCGGGACGTGCTGGAGGCCATGCGCCAGCCCCTGGAGGACGGCACGGTGACAGTGGCCCGCTCCGGCGGGACGCTGCACCTGCCCGCCCGGTTCCAGCTGGTGTGCGCCATGAACCCCTGTCGGTGCGGCTGGCGAGGGCACCCCTCCGGGCGGTGTACCTGCTCGGACCGGGAGGTGGCCAAGTATGTGGAGAAGATCTCCGGCCCCCTGCTGGACCGGATCGACCTCCACGTCAGTGTTCCCGCGGTGGAATACGCATCCATGCGGCGGAAAGAGACGCCGGAGAGCTCCGCCGATGTGAAGTGCCGGGTGGACGCGGCCCGGGCTGTCCAGACCGCCCGCTTTGCCGGCACCGGCGTCACCTGCAACGCCCACATGACCGCCCCCATGATCGGGCAGTTCTGCTGCCTGGACCACGCCGGCGATGCGCTGATGAAGTCCGCCTTCGAGCGGATGGGCCTCACCGCCCGGTCTCATGATCGGATCCTGCGGGTAGCCCGGACCATCGCGGACCTGGACGGTGCGGCGGACATCAGGCCGGAGCATCTGGCAGAGGCCATCCAGTTCCGGAATACCGATATTTTGAAGGGATAACCGGGTCCCCGCCGCAGCCCAGCGCAGCGGACTTTACGGGGGCAAGGCGGAAGCCATTCCGTTCTGGAACCGGACATTCCCAAAGGATCAGAAAACCAGGCGGCCCCGGAATGGGGCCGCCTGGTTCACTGTGGCGGAAATAACGTGGTCAGTGCCGGTTCCAGAGAAGCAGGGCCGCCAGCAGCGGCACTCCCAGAAGCACCGCTGCCAATATTATGGCGAAGATCCGGGCCCTTTTGCGGAACCCCTCCGGCGAGTAATCCATATCTCCCTTTTTCAGGCGGTGCAGCCAGAACGTGTTCAGGCCCCAGATCACCAGGCCGATCACCGGTACGATCACAAAAACCGAAAACCATCCGTCTCCGTTGGAACCATAATACAGCGGGCTCATTCTCCAGATTCCTCCTTCCGCCAATCGCCGGAGCCGCACAGGCGGACTCTCCTCTTTACCGGATGAAGTTCATCATGGGACGGGGCGTGCTCTCCGGCACAGGGACCCTGCTCTCCGCCAGCACCTTCACCATCCAGGCCATATCCCGGCCCAGGCGGGCGGCCACCTCCATGCCCTCCTCGTCTTTCAGGGCCTCGCCGGGGTCCGCGCCGTGTACGGCGCCCCAGTAGTCGGAGGTGACGATGACCATCTCCATGGCGTCCATGGTGCCCAGCAGCTGCTGATACGTCTCCATGCCGCCGCTGCGGCGCAGGGTGCACAGGGCGCCCCCCACCTTGTGGTGGAGCTGATTCACCCCGCAGCCCGCCGCCAGCATCAGCCGGTCCAGCACGCACTTCATATTGCCGGAAATACCGCCGTGATACACCGGAGCTGCCAGCAGGATACCGTCCGCCTCGATGCAGGCGGCGATGATGTCGTTGACCATATCGTCGGTCTGGACACACCGGAGGCTGCCGGTGTTCAGGCAGTGGTAGCAGGCCATGCAGGGATGGACCTTCGCCCCGGGCTGGAACACCTGGAACTCCACCCCGGCGGCCTCCACCTCCCGCCGGACCACCTCCAGCACCTGGGCGGTGTTGCCGTTCTTTCTGGGACTGCCGTTGATGGCCACGATCTTCATAAACTTCCCCTCCATAATTTGGTTTCCCCCTGTTGTCCCTCCATTATAGCAGAGGGCTGGACGGCGGGCAAGAGCTCCTTTTCCCCCATAAAAAGAGACGCCCTGACGGGCGTCTCTTTGGGACTCTGGGGAAGATCACCAGCGGTCGTTGTCGATGTCCCGGCTGAAGATGGTGCCGGTGACGGCGTCGATCTCAAATTCGTACTCGGTCCAGCCGTTGCGGATCTCGACTTCATACTGCGCCCGGCCGTCATCCCAGTCAAACTGGCACTTCACCACCGTGGAGCCGCTGGGCGTCTCCGCCAGGGCGATCTGCTGGGCCCGCTCTGCGGTGATATAGTCACCGCTGGAAGAGTTGCTGCCGTTCCCGGAGGGGCGGCTGGTGCCGTTGTTCCAGATCTGGAAATTCTCCAGCTCCCGATCGGAGCTGAGGATGGCGCCGGTGACGGCGTCGATGTCGTAGTCATATTCGGTGGTGCCGCTGTAAAACTCCACCTCATACTTCATCCGGCCGTCATCCCAGTCCAGGTTGGCCCGCAGGAACACGGCGTTGGCCTCTTTGACACCGGCGTCATTCAGGGCGATCTGCTTGGCCCGGTCGGCACTGATATAATTGCCGGAGGCGGAAGAGGCGCCCTGCTGGCTGGCGGTCCGGTCCGCGGTGGTCAGCTGGACCGTGCGGGTGGCCGAGTTGAAGGACACGTCCATACCCATGGCCTCGCTGATGGCCCGGACGGGGACATAGGTGGTGCCGTTGTAGAGGAACACGGGGACCTGCTTTCCGGCGGCATCCCGCGGGGTGAATCTGGCGCCGTTGAGGGTGATGCCGATGCCGTCCTCCACCTGGATGCTGCGCTTGGAGGTGGCGGTGGCCGTGACGCACAGTGCTGCGATCAGGACCGTCAGGACCAAACCGGAGCCGAAGCCCTTCCAGAAACCGTTCTGCTTCATTGTTCATTCTCCTTTTCATGTTCTGCATTCGGCGGGTCTCTCCCGCCCCTTCTGCACCATTAACGGCGCCAGAAGAGGTTTTATTGCACCGTGCGGAAAATTTTTTTATTTTTTTCGCGCCGCTGGCCCTTCCCTACAAAACAGGCTTTCTATTCCCGGAAAAATGCGCTATAATAGGGGCCGATATTCCAAACTGTTCTGATATGGAGGTCCGTTATGATGAATGCTTCCCCTGCCCCGCAGGAGATCTTTTTGCTGAAACTGGGCGAGGTGGTCCTGAAGGGACAGAATCGCCAGTCCTTTGAGGACAAGCTGCTGGCCAACGTCCGCCGCCGGGTGAAAAACTGCGGCAGCTTCCAGTGCTCCCTCCGGCAGAGCACCATCTACGTGGAGCCCCAGGGAGAGGACTGCGATATGGAGGCCGCCTGGGACGCCTGCCGCCAGGTGTTCGGCATTGCCGCCGTGGCCCGGGCCGTGCCCTGTGAAAAGACAGTGGACGCCATTGTGGAGGCCGCCCGGACCTATCTGGCGGACGCCTTTGCCGTTGCGAAGAGCTTCAAGGTAGAGAGCAAGCGGGCAGACAAGATGTTTCCCATGAACTCCATCCAGCTGAGCCAAGCTGTGGGCGGCGATCTGGCGGAGCTGTTCCCCCATGTGGCGGTGGATGTCCACAATCCCGATCTGACGGTATTTGTGGAGATCCGGGAGAAGTACGCCTACGTTCATACTCCCTCTGTTCCCGGCGCGGGCGGCCTGCCCATCGGCATGGGCGGCCGGGCGGTGAGCCTGCTCTCCGGCGGCATCGACTCCCCGGTGTCCTCCTGGATGATGGCCCGCCGGGGCGTGGAGCTGGAGATGGTCCACTTTGTCTCCCCGCCCTACACCTCCCAGCAGGCCCAGGACAAGGTACTGGAGCTGGCCCGGCTGCTGACTGCCTGGACCGGGCGGCTGCTGGTCCACATCGTCCCCTTCACGGAGATCCAGGAGGAGATCCGGCGGAACTGCCCGGAGGAGTACTTCACCCTCATCATGCGCCGGTTCATGATGCGCATCGCCGAGGCCATCGCCAGGAAGGCCAACGCCGGCGCCCTGGTCACCGGCGAGTCCCTGGGCCAGGTGGCCAGCCAGACCATGCTGGCCCTGGGGGTCACCGAGGATGTGACCTCCCTGCCGGTGCTGCGGCCCCTGATCGGCATGGACAAGGTGGAGATCATCCGCATGTCCCGGGAGATCGGGGTGTTCGACACCTCCATCCTCCCCTATGAGGACTGCTGCACGGTGTTCACGCCCCGCCACCCCGCCACCCGGCCCCGGCTGGAAGATGTGCGGCAGGCGGAGGCCGCCCTGGACGTGGAGTCCCTGGTGCAGAAGGCCCTGGCGGACGAGACCTGGGTGCGGGTGAAGTCCACGGATCCGGCCCGGATCTGACCCAATCTGTTCCCGGCCCCGCCGCCTGTCGCCGGCGGGGCCGCTGTTTCAAAAAGGAGGTCTTTCCATGTCACACACCGCGGAGATCATCGCCGTCGGCACAGAGATCCTGCTGGGTAACATCGCCAACACCGACGCCCAGATGCTCTCTCAGAGCCTGTCCACCCTGGGCGTCAACGTCTTCTGGCACACGGTAGTGGGGGACAACCCTCAGCGCCTGCGGGAGGCTCTGGACATTGCCCGGCACCGGGCCGACATCATTCTCACCACAGGCGGCCTGGGTCCTACCTACGACGATCTGACCAAGCAGACCATCTGTGCGGCCTTCGGCCAGAAGCTGGTGCTGCACGAAGATATTCTGGAGGACATCCGGGCCTTTTATCAGTCCGCCCTCCATGTGCCCATGCCGGAAAACAACACCCAGCAGGCGGAGCTGCCGGAGGGCTGCACCGTGTTCGACAATCCGGTGGGCACCGCCCCCGGCTGCGCCTTTGAAGCGGACGGCGTCCATGTGCTGATGCTGCCGGGGCCGCCCCACGAGTGCGAGACCATGCTCCGCCGGTGCGTGGAGCCGTACCTCCGCGCCCTCTCCAAAGAGGTCATCGTCTCCCACGATATCATGACCTTCGGCATGGGCGAGAGCTCTGTGGACCAGCTGCTCCATGACCGGATGGTCCGCATGATGAACCCCACCCTGGCCACTTATGCCAAGCCCTGCGAGGTGCGGCTGCGGGCCACCGCCAAGGCCGCCGGCGCAGAGGAGGCGGAGGCCATGCTGGCCCCGGTGGTGGCAGAGGTCCGCGCGGCTTTGGGAGACTATGTGTACGGCGTGGATGTGAAGGGCCTGGAAGCGGTGTGCTTCCAGCTGCTGAAGGAGCAGAATCTCACCCTGTCCACTGCGGAGAGCTGCACCGGCGGCCGGGTGGCGGAGCGGATCACTGCCCTGCCCGGCGTCTCCAGCGTGTACCGAGGCGGCGTGGTCAGCTACTGGACCTCTGTCAAGGCGGCGGTGCTGGGCGTGCCCCAGGAAACGCTGGACCAGTACGGCGCCGTGTCGGAGGAGACGGCCCGGGCCATGGCGGAGGGCGCCCGGCAGATCACCGGGGCAGACATCGCCGTGTCCGTCACCGGCGTGGCGGGCCCGGACCGGGATGAGCGGGACAACCCGGTGGGGCTGGTGTACATTGGCCTGGCCACGCCGGAGGGCACCTTCTGCCGCCGGACGGACTCCGGCCGCCGCCGGCGGGACCGCATCCAGGAGCTGGCCGCCAACCACGCTCTGGACGTGGTCCGGCGGTATCTCACCGGCCTGCCCATCGGATAAGCGCGCACCCAAGGGGGCCTGTGGGGCATATACTGGCCTAGCCCTTCAGAGAGGAGGCTTCTGTATATGCATTATTCTCAGGGGGATTTCTGTTATCCCCCGTGTTGTATCATTCCCACTGTTACGGTAGGCAGCACCGTCACGACACCCCCCGGCACCCGGGCCCGGGTAACCGCCTCGCCCACGCCCTGCGGTGTGGAGCTGGACTTTGCCATTCCAAGGGGTAATCCGGGCCCGGCTGGACCCCGGGGGCCAATCGGCTGCCAGGGACCGGAAGGGCCTCAGGGGCCGGAAGGACCCCAGGGGCCGGAAGGACCCCAGGGACCGGAAGGACCTCAGGGGCCGCAAGGACCCCAGGGGCCGGAAGGACCTCAGGGACCGGAAGGACCTCAGGGGCCGGAAGGACCTCAGGGACCGGAAGGACCTCAGGGGCCGGAGGGACCTCAGGGGCCGCAAGGGCCTCAGGGGCCGGAAGGACCTCAGGGGCCGGAGGGACCTCAGGGGCCGCAAGGGCCTCAGGGGCCGGAAGGACCTCAGGGCCCACAAGGATTCCAGGGCCCACAAGGACTCCAGGGTCCCCAAGGACTTCAGGGTCCCCAAGGACCTCAGGGTCCGTCGGGTATTCCGGCCTATGCGTCTTTTGTCACCTACCAGCAGGAGTTTTTCAACGGCAGCTCAATCTCTTTGAGTGCGGCAGCAACGGATGTGACCGGCCACATTGTGCAGGAATCTACCACTCAGCTCCTCCTGCAACCGGGAGTATATCTCATCGCCTACCACTTTGCCGCCAACCTTCTGACCGCCGGATATCTTCAAATCACACCGGGCTACGGAGGACGCGGTCATCTGGAGTACGGCGTCTACAATCGGACCGGTATCGACAATACCAGTGTATCCGGCTCTGCCTCTTTCATCATCTCCGTGGAGGAGGCTACCCGTTTTTCCCTGAACAGCAACAGCAGCGTTACCGTTCGGGACGGCGAAGCCACTCTGGTGATTCTGGCTCTGCAGCCCAGCAGAGAGGCCTGAGCTGCGCAAGACCGGGAGACCGCCTGCAGGCGGCCTCCCGGCCCTTTTCTGCCGGAGTCCAGAGGGCGGTCTCAGCCGCCCAGTGCCACATCCAGCACCATCATCACCAGGAACCCCATCACAAAACCGCAGGTCCCCGCCCGGCTGTGGGCCTGGGGAATCAACTCCTCCACCACCACGTACAGCATCGCTCCGGCAGCAAAACTCAGCAACCAGGGCATCAGCGGGTCCACGCCGGCCGCGGCCAGTGCCGCCAGCACGCCGAACACCGGCTCCACGGCGCCGGAGAGCATTCCCCCCACAAAGGCCCTGGGACGGGACCAGCCGCCCTGCCGCAGGGGCAGAGCCACGGCGGCTCCCTCCGGAAAATTCTGGATGCCGATGCCCATGGCCAGGGCCGCCGCCCCGGCAAAGCCCTCCCCTCCGGACACCAGGGCGAAGGCCAGCCCCACCGCCATCCCCTCCGGGACGTTATGTAGGGTGATGGCTGTCATCAGCAGAGTGGTCTGCCGCCAAGAGGCATCCTGCCAGGTCCGGTCCCGCCGCAGATGGGGCAGCAGGGCATCCAGAGCGGACAGGAAGACCACGCCCAACAGCATTCCGCCCGCGGCGGGCAGCCAGTCCGGCAGCGCCCCCTCTGCGGCCCGGTCGATGGCCGGCAGCAGCAGGCTCCACACGGAGGCCGCCGTCATGACTCCAGCAGCAAAGCCCAGCAGGGTCTTTTGAAAGTGGGGCCGGGGTTCCCCGGCGAAAAAAAACACCATGGCCGCGCCCAGAGCGGTCATCAAAAATGTGAAGCCCGTACCCAGGGCCGCCCAGCCAAGAGACTGCAGCATAGCACCAACGCCTTTTCTCTGATTCAGGCGGAACACCGCCCGTATGCCAGTATAAGCGGCAGGACTTCCCGGCGTGACAGGGCTTGCATCCGGGGACGATGTGTGATATGGTATAGGCAGCAGGAAAAGCTCATATAAGTTCGCTGTCATGGCGCGAACGTCTCTACGGAGCCGCCGAAGGCTCTTCTATGAGTGTCTGTTGGAAGGGGCCATCCCCTGCCGGCAGGCGCTTCTTTTCTGTCTGAAAAATCCGGAACGGAAACAAAAGGAGATTTGCCATGTCACTGACGATCATCAAGGGAACTATTCTGTCCGCTCCCACCCTGGGACAGCTGGATGCCCTGCCGGGCGGATATCTGGTGGCCGAGGACGGCCTCATCCGGGGTGTGTACGGGTCTTTGCCCGAGCAGTACGCCGGTGCCCCAGTGGAGGACTGGGGAGACGCGCTGATCCTCCAGTCCTTTGCGGATCTGCACCTCCATGCGCCCCAGTACCCCATGCTGGGGATGGGCATGGACCTGCCCCTGCTGGACTGGCTGAACGCATACGCCTTTCCCACAGAGGCCCGGTTCGCGGACACAGGCTACGCCCGGGAGATTTACAGCCGCCTGGCCCGGGAGCTTATTGCAAACGGCACCACGCGGGTGTGCATGTTCTCCTCTCTCCACACGGACGCCACGCTGATCCTGATGGAGGAACTGGAGAAGGCCGGCGTCACCGGCTACGTGGGCAAGGTGAACATGGACCGGAACGCTGCCCCCGGCCTGTTGGAGGAGACCACAGAGGAGTCCAGGCGTGAGACGCTCCGCTGGCTGGATGCCTGTCAGGACTTCCGCCTGGTGAAGCCCATACTGACGCCCCGGTTCACCCCCTCCTGCACTGACGAGCTGATGGCGTTTCTGGGCAAACTGGCGGCGGAGCGGGATCTCCCCGTCCAGTCCCACCTGTCGGAGAACCAGGCAGAGATGGCCTGGGTGCGCCAGCTCCACCCGGGCTGCCAGCAGTACTGGGAGACCTATGCCAAATACGGCCTGTGGACCAGCCGCACCGTCATGGCCCACTGCGTCTGGTCCGATGCGCGGGAGCGGCAGGCCATGCGGGACGCCGGCGTGACAGCGGTCCATTGCGCCGACTCCAACCAGAACATCTGCTCCGGCGTGGCGCCGGTGCGGGCCATGCTGAATGAGGGCGTGAAGGTGGCCCTGGGCAGCGACATTGCCGGCGGGGACCACCTGCACATGTTCGATGTGGTGGCCGCCTCCATCCGGGCCTCCAAGGCCCGGCGGGTGCTGGACAACTGGGAGACGGATTTCCTCACGGTGCCGGAGGGCTGGTACCTGGCCACCTCCGCCGGTGCGGCATACTTCGCCGAGCAGCCGGGCTTTGCCCCAGGCAATCATCTCCACGCCCTGGTCCTGGCGGACGATGATCTTCCCCAGCCCCATCCCATGACGCCCCAGGAGCGGCTGGAGCGGGCGGTGTATCTGCGTCAGGGCGGCGCCATCCGGGCGGTCTGGAGTGAGGGACGGAAGGTATTCTCCGCAGAGGGTTGATCAAAGAGCGGGATGCTGTGTGCGTCCCGCTCTTTTTCGTTCCCGTCAGGGATGCCCCCCTGGGGAGTGGTATGGGCCGGCACACCCCTAAAAGCAAACGTGCGGCGCACCCTGAAACGGATGCGCCGCATCTATTTTGTATTGCTCACGCCCCGGCAAACTGCGCCGGGTCCCGCAGGGCGTCCGCCGTTTCCTGGGGCACTTCAGCGGTAAACGTCAGCAGACCGCCCAGTCCTTCCACGCCTACAAAGCTCCCAACGCCCTCCAGGGTATCGGACAGGACCTCCGTGGTGACGGCGTTGCTGCCCTGCCGCACCTGGGTCCGGAAGACCTCCAGGTATTCCCGCTCCGCATCCGGGTCCTCCCCAGCGTGGAGGGTAGTCTCCTGCCAGTAGACATAAGTGTAGAGAGGGTCTCCCTCCGCATTCCCGTGGTCGGCGTTCTCGCCGCCGGCCTTGTTGATGAGGGCGTCGATCTCTGCCACGGCCCCGCTGTCTGTGACGGTGTACAGCTCTTTACCGGCGGCGTCCAGAATCTGGTAGTAGTGGTCCTTCACTGCCTCTTCAGCGGTGTCGGCCGCAGCTTGTTCCCCGCCGCAGGCGGTCAGCAGCAGAGTCAGGGAAAGGATACAGGGGATTATATGTCTTTTCATGGCTGCCTCCTGTGTTTTTCAGTGGGTGGGGTTCGTTGAGGGCTCTCCCCGCTGCCGTTCCCCCGGCGGTCACGGGGCATCTGGGCTGCGGGTCGATGAGGGCATCGGCCCCTGCGGATGGGTTGGATCTCTTTCTGCCCTCGTTCGCCCACCGGGATGTCAGTCAGGTATCCATTTCGCAGAAATACAGCGTGTCGCTGTCCGCGTCATACACGGCCAAGGTGACATTCAGCGAAGCCCGCTCCAGAAGGTTTTGTCCATCCCCGGCGTCACTGTGGCGGTCAATCAGGCGGTAGAAGCCATTGGCGATCCCCGGCAGCAGGGGATCCCCGCTGTCATCGGTGAGATAAGGGCCCGCGCTGAAAACTTCGCCGCCGTCCTCTCGGGTGACGCCATAGGCCAGTGCCTGGGCCGTCTCGTCCAGGGGAAGCGGTGTCCAGGCGGCGTTCGCCGCAATGGCGTCGGCTACCTGGCTGTTAGGAAACTGCAGGGCAACGCAGGAAATGCCGTCGCCGTGGAAGCCGCCGTGGGTGTCAGAAGAGGAGATCTCCTCTCCGGCGGACACATCGATGTGCAGCGCTCGGGAGATCTCCTCTGCCGGGTCCTCACTGCCGCAGGCGGTCAGGGTAAACAGCATCAAGGAAATCATGCCACATGCAAAAAGGAATTTCCTCATAGATAACGAACCCCTTATAAGATTCAAAACAGCTGCACCACGCCGTAGGTCAGCGTGGTGACGATGGCCCCGGCAATCACCACGCCCAGGAAGATGGCGGGCAGCGCGTGGCGCATCCGGATGTCCAGCAGGGCCGCCACCAGAGCCCCCGTCCAGGCCCCGGTCCCCGGCAGGGGGATGGCTACCAGAATGATGAGTCCCGGCAGGCGGTACTTCCGCACCATCCGGCCCTTCAGGTGAGCCCGGCGCTCCAGCCAGTCGATCCTGGGGCCGAAAAGGCGGGTGCCCCGGAGCCAGTCGAAGATCCGGCGGATCAGCAGCAGGATAAAGGGCACCGGCACCATATTGCCCAGGATGGACACCAGGCAGGCCGCAGCCGGGGAGAGTCCCGCCGCCACTCCCACAGGAATGGCGCCCCGGAGCTCCAGCACCGGCACCATAGCGGTGCCGAAGGTCAGCAGGATCGCTTGCATCAGGTTTTCCTCTACGGGCATGGCGGCCTCCCTTAAGATTTCCGGGGCCGTGGGATCACTCCCACGGCCCGCCGGAAGCGTATGGTCCAGTTTACTCCAGATTCAAGCGCTTTTTCAAGGTAATTGTGGTTACAATATAGAAAATCGCGCCGTAGAGCACTGTCAGCAGGAGCAGAGCCACCATCGTGAAGTGGACCGCCGCCACGCCGGTGAGCTGGAAATCCAGCGTCAGCAGGAACTGGTGCAGCGGCCCCTCGTCCAGCAGGACCAGAACAATGGCCCCCGCCATCTGCACCACAAACTGGAACGCAAAGAAGAACGCCACGGACAGGGCCATCTTATGGTTGGCAAAGCTGTGGCCCGCCGCCAGAGCGGCATAGAACTGCAGGGAGAAACTCATGCAGGCTGCCAGCATCAGCGCCAGAAGCTCCAGCGCGAAAACGGTGCCGTTGACGGCGTAGTAGGCGGTCATCTGCTGGAACAGCTTGGGGAAAACACTCGCCAAATCCGTCAAGAAGCTCACGTTGAAGGCCGCCACAAAAACAGACAGGAACACCACCACGCCGGTGGCGATGAACCACACGGCGGAGACGATCAGCTTGCTCCACACATGCTGGTGAACCGAGGCGGGCAGAGTGAACATGATGTAGCCCTCGTCCCCCAGCAGATTTTTGTAGAACCGCTGGAGCATCAGAATGAACGCCACAATGAACACGGCGGTAATGGCCACCACATAGGCCATGACCACCAAAGCGGCCAGCATATTCAGCACAAAGTTGCCTGAGTCCATCAGCCTGGCGGAGAAATTGAAGCCCAGGGCCACCGCCAGCAGAACCAGGTACAAAGGCCCCATGATGCGGGCCGTGGCACGGAATTCGTGCTTCAAGAGTTTCGTCAGCATTTGAACACCTCCCGGAACAGGGCGTCCACGCTCATGCCCTTCTCCTCCCGGATCTCATCCACAGAGGACTGGAGCACCACCTGGCCCTGATTGATGAAAATGACCTCGTCCAGAACCTTTTCCACATCGGCGATCAGGTGGGTGGAGATAATCACTGCCGCCTCGGGATTGTAATTGCCGATGATGGTGGAGAGGATGTAGTCCCGGGTGGCGGGGTCCACGCCGCCGATGGGCTCATCCAGCAGATACAGCTTTGCCGCCCGGCTCATCACCATGATGAGCTGCACCTTCTCCCGGGTTCCCTTAGACATCTGCTTGATCCGCTGGGTCAGGCGGATGTTCAGATGGGTGAGCATCTCCTCCGCCGCCTTCCGATTGAAGTCCCGGTAGAAGTCGCCATAGAAATCCAGCAGCTGCTTCACGGACATCCAAGTGGGGATGCAGGTCCGCTCCGGCAGGTAGCTGACGCTGGCGTGGCTCTCCTTTCCAGGGGCCATATCGCATACCAGCACCTCTCCCTCGCTGGGGGTCAGCAGGCCGTTGGCCAGCTTGATGAGGGTGGTCTTGCCGCTGCCGTTGGGGCCCAGCAATCCCACGATCCGGCCCGGTTCCACCGCCAGGCTCACATGGTTCAGCGCCGGCGCGTTGCCGTAGTGCTTGCTCAGATCTTTACATTCCAGAACTGCCATTGTCTTCTCCTCCCTTGGTCTCCTCCTGCCGCAGCAGCGTCAGGATCTCCTCCCGGCCATAGCCCAGGTGGGTCATGGCCTCCAGGAACGCCTGAATGTGGCGCTCCGCCAAACTTCTCTTTGCAGATGCAATCATGGCCTGATCCTCCGTCACAAATCTACCCGTGGTTCGCTGGCTGTATACCAGTCCGTCCCGCTCCAGCTCCGTCAGGGCCCGCTGCATGGTGTTGGGATTCACCCCGGCCTCCGTAGCCAGGTCCCGCACGGAAGGCAGCCGCTCCCCCGGCGGGAACGCGCCGGAGACAATGCCCACCTTGATCTGCGCGATCAGCTGGGAATAGATCGGCGCGTCATTGGAAAACTGCCACTTCACAGAAGCACCTCCCATTTGTGTTGTTGTACTAAGCAAGTAATACAATAGCACATTCTCCAGATTTGTCAAGTGGATTCGAAAAAAATTTTGGAGAGGCAAAAGCGCCGCAGCGGCTTATCGCTGCGGCGCAAGGGATTCATCGGTTATTCGATTTTGCGGAGGGAGGTTCTCTGATCATACCGGCAACCCAGGATGAGGATGGCGAAGCCCAAAATGGTCACCAGAAGACAGGGCAGGTCGTCCCAAAAAGTCACCTCCAGAAATTCCCACATATTCTCCAGCCCATACTCCGCCAGATACACCAGCAACGCAGTGGAAATACTCCAGACCGGCCCCGTCTGCAAAAACCGCAGAGGCGCGGGAAGGGGGAGCCGCATGTTCAGCAGACCCATCAGCACCAGGAGCCAGCCCAGATGATACCAACGAAGCCGCCCTGCCAATTGGCGGCCCCGGAATACCAGAATCACAGACACGAGAATCAGCAGCACATGGGGAATCATTGTGGGAATATACACCATCTGCACGTATTTCACCCAGGCAAAATTCTCGAGGTCCTGCGCCTGCTGGTATGTATTGGCCGCAAGAACAGCCAGGTCAACCAGGTTCCAGACACCCCAGGCCGCCAGAACCCAGGCCAGCAGATAGCCCCTGTTCCGGTACCATTGCTTGACCCGGACCCACAGGCCCGCCGCAGGAGCCGTGGTACTGGCCGTCTCCGGCTCCTCTAGTTCTTCCAGCAATAAGTAATCCGTGGACACGCCGAACTGGCGGCTGATGCGGACGAGCTTCTCCGCCTCCGGCATGGCCTCGTTCCGCTCCCACTTGCTCACCGCCTGGCGGCTCACATCCAGCAGCTCGGCAAGCTGGTCCTGGCTCAATCCCGCCCGGGTCCGGAGCTTTTGCAGCTTCTCTCCAAAGGTCATGGCGCTTCCCTCCCCTGCCGTTTTCACACGTTCAGGATACCAGACGATACCGGGACATGCCAGCAACCAAACCTGGAATTTCCGCTACCACAGGTAGCGGAGCGGTGTTTCCGGCGCTCAGGCGTACATTTTGTCCAGGCGGGACACGATGTCCGCCAGAGTGTCGTGGTCCGCATCTGCCACGATGGTGGCCCCGCAGGCCCGGACAGCGGGTACGCAGTTGGCGGGGGCAAATCCCTCCGCCGCCCAGGTCAGCATGGACAGGTCGTTGGCCTCGTCCCCGGCGCAGTAGATGTGCTGGCGGGAGATGCCCAGCCGCTCCGCCAGCCGGGCCACCATGCCACCCTTGGTGGCGCCTCTGGCGGTGACCTCCAGCAGTGTCCGGTCAGAGAAGAAGATCTCATACTCCCCCGCCCAGGGCTGGGACTGCAGAAACGCCTTGACCTCCTCCAAAACGGCGTGGTCCTCCTCAAACATGATCTTTCCCAGCGGCAGGGGCACATCCAGCAGGGAGGGCTTTTCCACCACGCTCACATGAGTGACGTGCTCATGCTGGCGGGTATAGAGATTGGGCCGGACGGCGTGGATCACGTTGTCGATGTGGTATGCCTCCACCGCCAGCGTGGGGAATCGGTCCAGAGTCTCCTGTCCCCGCCGGCGGGTGCTCTCGTCCAGCAGAATGGTCTCCAGATACTCCCCCTTCTGAAAATCATACAGGGCCGCGCCGTTGCACACAATGCCCGGCGCGTTCATGGGCACCTGATCCGCGAATTTGATGAAGGCCGCCAGCGCCCGGCCGGTGGCGATGGCAAATCTCCCGCCGCCGGCCATGAAATACTCCAGCGCCTCCCGGTTCCGGCGGGACACCTCCGGCACCTCGGCGCCCGTGCGCCGGGCCGTCTCCGTATTCAGCAGGGTATTGTCAAAATCACTGGCCAGCAGTACACCGTCAAATTTTCCCATAAAAACTCCTCCATCCTATCTCTCTGAAAAGGCAGATCCGCTCCATCTGCCTGCTCTCCCGGCATTTCAAAAGACCGCCGCCCGAAAAAGGGGCGGCGGTCCAGCCGGATTCACTCACTCTTGGGGGCGGAACCGCCGCCCTCGCCGCCGTTTTTGTTCCGGCGGCGCCCCCCCCGGTGGTGGGGCCTGCGGCGGCGCTTGGCCTCGCCTTCACCGTCCGGGGCCGCCGCCCTGTTCTCCCCAGGTCTGGCTTCTGTCGGCTTGGGCTGCGCAGGCCTGCTCTCCTGTTTGGGGGGACGGGGCCGCCCTTCCTTCTTCTCCGGCCCCCTGGCCTCGGCCTTGGGCTGCTCGACCCCCTCTCCGCTTTTGGCTCCCCCTCTCCGGCGGCCGCCCCGATGCCGGCGGCGTGGCTTGCCGTCGCCGTTGCCGGGTGCGCCGATCTTCTCCCGCATGGGCACCTCTTCCAGCTGCGTGTCCATATAGAAGGGCGGCATCAGGGCCGGGGCCTCCTCCCGGAACTCCTCCGCCTCCTTCGGCTCCACATAGCGGGCGGGGCGCTCCGGAATGGCGATGCCCTCCCGGCTGCCCTTGCCGTTGCGCAGAACGCACACCTCACAGTTGTGATAGCACTTCAAAGGCTCCGGCGCACTGTCCAGGCTGACCTTCACGGTCTCCCGCAGCAGGTCCACGCTCTTCACATTGCCGGGGCCGTCCGGCGTCTGAACAAAGGATTCTGCCTTGGGCATCCGCTTGGCTGCGTCCTCATAGACGTTCTGCTCGTATTTCAGGCAGCACATCAGCCGCCCGCAGGTGCCGGAGATTTTGGTGGGATTCAGGCTAAGGTTCTGGGTCTTGGCCATTTTGATGGACACGGGCAGGAACCCGTCCAGAAACTGGGAGCAGCAGAAGGGTCTGCCGCAGATCCCCAGACCGCCGATCATCTTGGCCTCGTCCCGGACGCCGATCTGCCGCAGCTCGATCCGGGCCCGGAACACCCCGGCCAGATCCCGCACCAACTCCCGGAAGTCCACCCGGCCGTCGGCGGTAAAGTAGAAGACGATCTTGTTGCCGTCAAAGCTGGCGGACACGTTCACCAGCTTCATCTCCAGCCCGTGGGCGGCGATCTTCTTCTCACAGATGTCAAAGGCCTCGCTCTCCCGCTTCTTGTTCTGCTCCACGGTGCGGCGGTCGCTGTCCGTGGCCATCCGCAGCATAGGGCTCAGGGGCTTGACAATGGCGGAGTCCTCCACCTCGTGGTTCCCCTCCGTGCAGGTGGCGAATTCCGGGCCCTGGGCGGTCTCCACGATCACCTGGTCTCCCATCTTCACCTGGTTGCCGTTTGGATTGAAATAGTAATTTTTACAGCCGCCTCGAAAGCGGACGCTGATAACTTCTGTCAAAGGATGCCCTCCAATTCCACCGCGATGGCGCCCAGCACATGGCCGGTTCCCACGTTGTACGTGCACTCCCCGCGATACTTCTGTAACAGCTCTATTGTGCGCATGATTTGGGATTTTGTCAAGTTTTTCGCGAGAATTGGGGCGATTTCCCGGCAGCTTTCCTCCGGTTCCTGTCCATATTGCAGCAGCAGCGCCGCCGCGCACAGGGCCCGGCTCCGCTCCAGCAGGGCGGACAGGTCCTCCCGGGTGATGCGCTTTTTCTCCAGCCGCACCGCCAGCTCCGTCACCTTTCCCCGCTTCCGGGCGGCCAGGCAGCGGCACAGGGCCTCTGCCGCCTGGACCTCTTCACCGCCGCCTTCCGCAGCCGGGTGCAGCTTTAACTCCACGCACCGGGAGCGCAGGGTCTGGAGCACCACAGCGGCATTTTCCGCACAGAAGAGAAAGGCCGCATAGGGCGGCCCCTCCTCCACCACCTTCAGCAACACGTTCTGGTCCTGTTCCGTCAGCAGGGCGCAGTCCGGAAACACATAGACCTTCCGCCGCCCCTCGTTGGGGCGGATGTAGGCGTCTGCCCGGATGGCGCGCACCACGTCCACGGCGATGTTCTTATGGTCTGGGTCCCGGACGGTGATCACGTCCGGATGGATGCCCGCCAGCACCTTCCGGCAGGCGGGGCAGACGCCGCAGGGGCGGCTCTCCTCCCCCGTGCACTCCAGGGCGGCGGCGGCAAAGCAGGCGGCGGACATCCGGTCGCCGCTGCCGGTGAGCAGCAGGGCGTGGGACAGGGTGCCGCGAGTGGCGGCCTCCCGGATGCGGATGGCGGCTGGCTCCTCCGGCCGCAGGCCGAACAGGGACATGGCGTACTCTCCTTTTCCCGCTGTGAGCACGGGCTGATCTGCAGATTTTCCGGCGGCGCCGGGTGTTTGGGGCGCCCGGCGGCCTTCCGGCGGGCACACTGGAGCCATTGTACCACATGGCCCCGAAAAAGGAAAGAACGTAAATATTTTCTTTGTTGCGCAACTGTTAATTGTGTGGATTGCACAAACATTTGTGAAAATACTCCAGCTATCCCCAAATTTCTTAGCATTTTTATGTATTGTTTTCCGAAAAAATTCCCAATATAATGTTATCGTTATCAAAATGGGCTAATCGTTTAACCGCAGATTGGAGTCCACCCGACTTTCGACTGCGGCAGGAAAGAGAGGTTTGGACTACATGAGCAAAAAATATGTCTATTTGTTCAGCGAGGGCAACGCCAACATGCGGGAGCTGCTTGGCGGCAAGGGTGCCAATCTGGCCGAAATGACCAACATTGGCCTGCCGGTGCCCCAGGGCTTCACCATCACCACCGAGGCCTGCACCCAGTACTATGAGGACGGCCAGAAGATCAACGACGGGATCCAGGCGGAGATCATGGAGTATATCACCAAGCTGGAGGGCATCACCGGCAAGAAGTTCGGCGATCTGGAGAACCCCCTGCTGGTCTCCGTGCGTTCCGGCGCCCGGGCCTCCATGCCCGGCATGATGGACACCATCCTGAATCTGGGTCTGAACGAGGACGTGGTGGACGTGCTGGCCAAGAAGTCCGGCAACCCCCGCTGGGCCTGGGACTGCTACCGCCGCTTTATCCAGATGTACTCCGACGTGGTGATGGAGGTGGGCAAGAAGTACTTTGAGCAGCTCATCGACCAGATGAAGGAGGCCCGCGGCGTCACCCAGGACGTGGAGCTGACTGCCGACGACCTGAAGGAGCTGGCCGGCCAGTTCAAGGCCGAGTACAAGTCCAAGATCGGCGCAGACTTCCCCACCGACCCCAAGGAGCAGCTGATGGGCGCCATCAAGGCCGTGTTCCGCTCCTGGGACAATCCCCGCGCCAACGTGTACCGCCGGGACAACGACATCCCCTACTCCTGGGGCACCGCCGTCAACGTCCAGTCCATGGCCTTCGGCAACATGGGCGACGACTGCGGCACCGGCGTGGCCTTCACCCGCAACCCCGCCACCGGCGAGAAGAAGCTGTTCGGTGAGTTCCTGACCAATGCCCAGGGCGAGGACGTGGTGGCCGGCATCCGGACTCCCATGCCCATCAGCGAAATGAGCGAAAAGTTCCCCGAGGCCTTCACCCAGTTCGAGAAGGTTTGCAAGATCCTGGAGGATCACTATCACGATATGCAGGACATGGAGTTCACCGTGGAGAACGGCAAGCTCTATATGCTGCAGACCCGCAACGGCAAGCGCACCCCTGCTGCTGCGCTCAAGATCGCCTGCGACCTGGTGGACGAGGGGATGATCGACGAAAAGCAGGCCGTGGCCATGATCGATCCCCGCACCCTGGACACCCTGCTGCATCCCCAGTTTGACGGCGAGGTGCTGAAGAAGACCCCCGTGATCGGCAGCGCCCTGGCCGCCTCTCCCGGCGCCGCTTGCGGCAAGGTCGTCTTCTCCGCTGAGGACGCCAAGGCCTGGGCCGAGCGCGGCGAGAAGGTGGTCCTGGTCCGGCTGGAGACCTCTCCTGAGGATATCGAGGGCATGAAAGCTGCTCAGGGCATCCTGACTGTGCGGGGCGGCATGACCTCCCACGCGGCCGTGGTGGCCCGCGGCATGGGCAAGTGCTGCGTCTCCGGCTGCGGCGCCATCAAGATGGACGAGGAGAATAAGCAGTTTGAGCTCTCCGGCAAGACCTTCCACGAAGGCGACTGGCTGTCCATCGACGGTTCCACCGGCAAGATCTACGACGGCGCCATCCCCACGGTGGACGCCTCTATCGGCGGCGAGTTCGGCCGGGTCATGGGCTGGGCCGACCAGTACCGCCGCCTGAAGGTCCGCACCAATGCGGACACCCCCCACGACGCCGCCCAGGCCCGGAAGTTCGGCGCTGAGGGCATCGGCCTGTGCCGGACCGAGCACATGTTCTTTGACGCAGACCGCATTCCCGCCATCCGCCGAATGATCTGCTCCGACACCGTGGAGCAGCGTGAGGCCGCTCTGGCTGTTCTGGAGCCTATGCAGCAGTCCGACTTCGAGGGCATCTATGAGGCCATGGAGGGCCTGCCTGTCACCATCCGTTTCCTGGATCCCCCGCTGCACGAGTTCGTGCCCACTGAGGAGGCCGACATCGAGCTGCTGGCCAAGGACATGGGCAAGAGCGTTGCGGAGATCAAGGCCATCATCGCCGGCCTGCACGAGTTCAACCCCATGATGGGTCACCGGGGCTGCCGTCTGGCGGTCACCTATCCGGAGATCGCCGCCATGCAGACCCGCGCCGTTATCAAGGCTGCGCTGAACGTCCAGGCCAAGCATCCCGAGTGGACCATGGTGCCTGAGATCATGATCCCCCTGGTGGGCGAGGTCAAGGAGCTGGCATACGTGAAGAAGGTCGTGGTGGAGACCGCCGATGCCATCATCAAGGAGGCCGGCTCCAACATGAAGTACCTGGTGGGCACCATGATCGAGATCCCCCGGGCCGCGCTGACCGCCGATGAGATCGCCAAGCAGGCGGACTTCTTCTCCTTCGGCACCAACGACCTGACTCAGATGACCTTCGGCTTCAGCCGTGATGACGCGGGCAAGTTCCTGGACGCCTATTACGACAAGAAGATCTACGAGAACGATCCCTTCGCCAAGCTGGACCAGACCGGCGTGGGCAAGCTGGTGGATATGGCCTGCAAGATGGGCCGCGCCACCAACCCCGAGCTGCATCTGGGCGTGTGCGGCGAGCACGGCGGCGACCCCTCCAGTGTGGAGTTCTTCCACCGGACGGGCCTGGATTATGTGTCCTGCTCTCCCTTCCGGGTGCCCATCGCCCGGCTGGCTGCGGCACAGGCTGCCATCAAGGACGAGAAGTAATCTTCTCTCTCATAAAAAACCGGACCGCCCAAAGAGGGCGGTCCGGTTTCTTTGTATCGATGCATAAGTCACTTCGCTGTGGGCATGAAGGGCCGCAGAACCCCTGCCACCTGAGAGATCGGCATGGTCTGGAGATAGACATGGCCCGGTCCGGTGATAATGGTGTTGAAGATCCCCTCACCGCCGAACACCATGTTCTTGAGCCCCGGGACCGCCTGGATATCCATGGAGCAGGTGGCATCCATAGCCGCCAGATATCCGGTATCCACCACCAGGGACTCACCGGGGTCCAGATCGTACTCCACGATATGCCCGTCGAACTCGGTGAAGGCAATCCCCCGGCCGGAGAGCTTCTGCATGATGAAGCCCTCGCCGCCGAAGAAGCCGGAGCCCAGCTTCTTCTGGAAAAAGACGGACAGCTGGACGCCCGCCTCGCTGGCCAGGAAGCCGCTCTTCTGCACCACCAGCTCCCGGCCCGGACCGATGTCAAAGGCCCGGATGCTGCCCGGGAAGCTGGAGGCAAAGGCGATCAGTCCTTGGCCGCCCTGGGCGGTGTAGCGGTTCTGGAAGATGGAGTCGCCGGAGAGCATCCGCCCAAACGCCTTCCCCAGACCGCCGTTGGTGCTGGTCTCCATCTTCATGTTGGGGGTCATCCAGCTCATGCTCCCCCGCTCGGTGAGCATGGTCTCGCCGGCCTCCAGCTGGCAGATCACCACCGGCAGCGGTGCTCCCTCGATCTGATATTCCATGGTGTGCTCCTTTCTCTTCTCGGCCCGGGGCCGGTTTTCTCCATTCTACCGGGGCCGCTGCATCGTGTCAATCCAAACCGGGCGGCTTTCCTGGTCCTTACAGAAATTTTACAGCCCCGGCATCTAAACGGATGCCGGGGCTGTGCTGCGCTCAGTACTCCACTACGCCGGTGTAGACCAGCTTGGCATCGCCGGTGAGGGTGACGGCTTCGTCGGTGTAATGCACCACCAGGTCGCCGCCCTGGACCCGGACCGTGATGTCCCGTCCCTTTTCACAGAGGCCGTTGGCCACCGCCGCCACCACCGCGGCACAGGCGCCGGTGCCGCAGGCCAGCGTCTCACCACTGCCCCGCTCCCAGACCCGCATTTTGATGGTGCTGGGATTTACCACCCGGATAAACTCCGTGTTGATCCGGTCCGGAAAATAAGGCGCATGTTCAAACTGCGGCCCGATCCGGGCCACATCCACGCCGTCCACCCGGGAACAGAACACCACGCAGTGGGGATTGCCCATGTCCACGCAGGTGATCTCCCAGGGCTGCCCGGCAATCTCCACCGGATAGTTCACCACCTGCCGCTTCGGGATATTCAGCCGGAGGGCCGTGGTGTCCAGGGTCGCGTAGCCCATGTCCACGCAGGCAGAGGTCACCCTGCCGTCGGTGGTGTAGACCCGGACGGTCTTGGTGCCCTTGTCCGTCTCCAGGGTCATTTCCTCCTTGCGGACGATACCGTTGTCATAGAGGTACTTCGCCATACACCGCAGGGCGTTGCCGGCCATGGAGCCCTCAGACCCGTCGGCGTTGAACATCCGCATCTTGGCATCCGCCTTCCGGGATCCCTCCATGAGGATGATGCCGTCGGCGCCGATGCCGTAGTGCCGGTCGCAGAGGGTGACGCACAGGGACTCCGGGCAGGTGATCTCCCCGCTGAAATTCTCCAGGAAGATGTAGTCGTTGCCGCAGGTCTGCATTTTGGCGAAGGGCAGCTTCTGCCGCTCCGTCCGCAGATGGCAGATATCGACGAGCTCCGTGTTCTCCTGGTTGTAGCGGCTGGCCAGGATGTCCGTCAGGGCACCGGCCGTATCCAGCGAGGTCAGGCAGGGAATGCCCAGCTGGACGCACCGGTGGTTCAGGTGGATGAAGTCCCGGATATACTCCGGCTCCGTAGAGCCGGTGAGGATCACGTAGTCGATCCTGCCGGACTCCAGCAGCTGGAAGACCCGGTTGTCCCGGCCCAGCTTGCCCACCACCTCCACGTCCGTGCCCAGGCGGGAGATCTCCCGTGCGGTGCCGTCGGTGGCGTAGAGGCGGAAGCCCATTTCATCCAGCTTCCGGGCGATGTTGACAATCTCCGGCTGGTCCCGGCGGTTCACGGAGATCAATACCCCCGCGTGTCCGCTCTTCTCCACCTTGTACCCGGCGGAGACCAGGCCTTTGAACAGCGCCTCCTGCATATTGGCGCCCAGGCCCAGCACCTCGCCGGTAGATTTCATCTCCGGGGACAGGGCGGCGTTGGCGTCGGTAATCTTCTCGAAGGAGAACACCGGCACCTTCACCGCCACGTAGGGCGGACGTTTGTACAGGCCCGTGCCATAGCCCAAGGCCTTCAGGGGCTGGCCCACCATGACCCGGGTGGCCAGGTCCACCATGGGTACGCCGGTGACCTTGGAGATATAGGGTACCGTCCGGCTGGCCCGGGGGTTCACCTCAATGACGTACAGCTCTCCCTGATAGATCAGGTACTGGATGTTGATAAGCCCCCGGGTCTTGAGGGACAGGGCCAGCTTCTCGGAGCAGTCCACGATGGTCTGGAGCATCTTGTCCCCGATGGAAAAGGGCGGGTACACGGCAATGGAGTCGCCGGAGTGGACGCCGGTACGTTCGATGTGCTGCATGACGCCGGGGATCAGCACATCGGTGCCGTCAGAGATGACGTCCACCTCCAGTTCCTTGCCCATCAGGTACTGGTCCACCAGCACCGGGTTCTCAATCTTGCCGGAGAGGATGATCTCCATGTAGCGGCGGACTTCCTCATCGTTGTGGGCGATGACCATGTTTTGGCCGCCGATGACGTAGCTGGGCCGCAGCAGAACAGGATACCCCAATTCATTCGCTGCCTCCAGCGCCTCATTCATACCCAGCACGCCCCGGCCGGCGGCCCGCTTGATGGAAAACCGCTCCAGCAGCGCGTCGAACCGCTCCCGATCCTCCGCCATGTCGATGGACTCGGCGCTGGTGCCCAGAATGGGGATGCCGCGGCTGTCCAGGAATTTCGTCAGCTTGATGGCCGTCTGACCGCCGAAAGCCACCACTACACCCACCGGCTTCTCCACGGCGATGATGTGCATGACATCCTCCGGGTACAGCGGCTCAAAATACAGGCGGTCGGCAGTGTCGTAGTCCGTGGAGACAGTCTCCGGGTTGTTATTGACAATCACCACGTCGTAGCCCAGCTCCTTCAGCGTCCAGACACAGTGGACAGAGGAGTAATCAAACTCGATGCCCTGGCCGATGCGGATGGGGCCGGAGCCCAGCACCATGATGACCGGCTTGCCGCTGCGGGGGAAGGCCCGGGACTCGCAGAACCGGTCATAGGTGGAGTAGAAATAGGGCGTCTCCGCGTCAAACTCCGCGCCGCAGGTGTCCACCATCTTGTACACCGCATCCCGGTGCTCCGGCAGTTCTCCGCCGCCGGAAAGCCTGCGGAGAGCCTCATCGGGATAGCCCAGCCGCTTGCCCTCCCGGTACTGCGCCTCCGACAGGCCGTCTGCAATGGAAGCCTCGAACGCCGCCAGCTTCCGCAGCTTGCAGAGGAACCAGGGGTCGATTCTGGTGATGTCGTGGATCTCCTCTACGGTGACGCCGGATTTCAGCGCCTCGAACACCGTGAAGAGCCTGTGATCGTCCACTCGGCGGAGCCGCTCCCGGATGGGGGCGTCGTCCCCGTGGTCCGGTTTCCGGTTCAGGGTGTCCATGCCGATCTCCGCGCCCCGGACAGCCTTGAGCAAGGCCATCTCGAAGCTGGGGGCGATGGCCATCACCTCGCCTGTGGCCTTCATCTGCGTGCCCAGGGCCCGGCTGGCATCGGCGAACTTGTCGAAGGGCCACTTGGGCATCTTCACCACGATATAGTCCAGTGTGGGCTCGAAGCAGGCACAGGTCTTGCCCGTGATGTCGTTTTTAATCTCGTCCAGGGTGTAGCCCAGAGCGATCTTGGTGGTGATCTTGGCGATGGGGTAGCCGGTGGCCTTGGAGGCCAGGGCCGAGGACCGGCTGACCCGGGGATTCACCTCGATGACCGCGTACTCAAAGCTCTCCGGATTCAATGCCAGCTGCACGTTGCAGCCGCCCACGATCCCCAGGTGGGTGATGATGTCCAGAGACGCCTTGCGGAGCATCTGGAACTCCTTGTCCGCCAGGGTCTGGGTGGGGGCCACCACGATGGAGTCGCCGGTATGGACACCCACCGGGTCCAGGTTCTCCATGGAGCAGACGGCAATCACGTTGCCCACGCTGTCCCGCATGGTCTCGAACTCGATCTCCTTCCAGCCGAAGATGGCCTTCTCCACCAAAATCTGCGTGATGGGCGAGGCGTCCAGGCCGGTGCCCGCGATGATCTTCAGCTCGTCGGGGTCCTTGGCCGCGCCGCCGCCCGCGCCACCCAGGGTAAAGGCGGGCCGCACGATGACGGGGTAGCCGATCTTCTCCGCCACCGCCAGGGCCTGGTCCACGGTCTCCGCGATGTCGGAGGCAATCACCGGCTGGCCGATCTCCGCCATGGCCTCCTTGAAGAGCTCCCGGTCCTCCGCCCGGGAGATGGCCGCTGCGTCGGTCCCCAGAAGGCGGACGCCCTGGGCCTGGAGAAAGCCCTCCTTGTCCAACTGCATGGCCAGGGTCAGGCCGGTCTGGCCGCCCAGGCCCGCCAGGATGGAATCGGGGCGTTCCTTCTTGATGATGCGCTTGACGGTCTCCACGGTCAGGGGCTCCAGGTAGATCTCATCCGCCATGGCCTGATCCGTCATAATGGTGGCGGGGTTGGAGTTGCAGAGGACCACGTTGATGCCGGCATCCTTCAGCACCCGGCAGGCCTGGGCGCCGGCGTAGTCGAACTCCGCCGCCTGGCCGATGACGATGGGGCCGGAGCCGATGACCAGCACTTTCTGAATGCTCTTATCCAGCGGCATTACCGGTCACCCCCTTTCATCAGAGCTACAAATTGGTCGAACAGGAACGATGTGTCCTTGGGCCCGGTGCAGGCCTCTGGATGGAACTGGACCGTGAATGCCCGCAGGTCCGGATAGTCGATGCCCTCGCAGGTGCCGTCGTTGGCGTTGATGAAGCGGACCTTCCCCACCGGCAGGCTGGTACCGTCCACGGCGTAGCCATGATTCTGGCTGGTGATGTAGGTGCGGACGCCGTCCAGGTCCCGGACGGGCTGATTGACCCCCCGGTGGCCGTATTTCAGCTTGTAGGTGCCGCCCCCCACCGCCAGGGCCGTCAGCTGGTGGCCCAGGCAGATACCGAACAGGGGCACCTTGCCCAGGAGCTTTTTGATCTGCTCAATCTGATAGACGTTCTCTGCCGGATCCCCGGGGCCGTTGGAGAGCATGACGCCGTCAGGCTTGGCCGCCAGCACCTCCTCTGCACTGGTCTGCGCAGGCAGGACAGTGACGGTGCAGCCGCGCTTTTGCAGCTCCCGGACGATGTTGCGCTTGGCGCCGTAGTCCAGCAGGCTCACCCGGAACCGCTCCTCTCCCTCCGCCGGGTAGGCGGATGCTGCTTTACAGGTCTCCGCCTCCACCACGCCGGTGACGGCATAGGTCTTCACCGCCGTCAGATCCGCCGGAACCTCATCACAGATCGCGGCGTTCATGACGCCGTGCTCCCGGATGATCCGGGTCAGCTCCCGGGTGTCCACACCCCAGAGCCCCGGCACGCCCCGGTCCCGCAAAAAAGCGTCCAGGTCTCCCTGGCAGCGGAAATTGGACGGCTCCTCGCACCACTCCCGCACCACGTAGCCCCGGACGCAACACGCGCCTTCAAAATCCTCCGGAATGATCCCATAATTGCCGATCAGAGGATAGGTCTGCATCACGATCTGTCCAGCATAGCTGGGATCCGTCAGTGTCTCCAGATAGCCGCACATGCCGGTGGTGAACACCAGCTCGCCCACGGCGTCCGCCGGACCCCCGAACCGGAAGCCCTCAAACACCTGGCCATCCTGTAATACCAGATATCCCTTCTTCATGTCGTCCTCCCTCTCCGGCGCATCGACCGGAAAATCCCTATTAGATGTTATTATGCGTTTTTTTTCTGAAGCAGTCAATCCCCCCGTGCAGTGCGGCACGGTAGACTTTTCCAGGGATGAAGGTATTACTTTTTGTGCATTTTCGCAAAGGTCGATCTATTTCCCGCCGCACTGCCTCTCTTGCAAAGCAGTAACCAATGGGCTATGATGCAGGAAAAGCGGCTCATCTGCACAGGCGGAAGAACTGCTCCGGCAAAGGAGTGCGCCTATGATCTGTTTGCATGCATTCCGGATGCCCGCCCGGGAGGACGAAGAGGCATTCTTCTCCGATCCCCGGAACCAGCGGATCTGCTATACCGCCAAAGAGCCCTTTCATGTATTCCGCTGCTGCCATCTGCCGCAGCACCCACCTCCCCATTCCCCAAGAGGGCCGGATCATCACCAGCGACGATGTCTTCGGCCACCTGCCGGACATCCGCTGCATCAACGGCGGCATCGACGCCGCCCCGGCCCCGCCTCTGGACGGCGCTGGACAATGTGCGGGTCTGCCGGGCGTTCTTTCGGAAGCGGGAGGCAGACTTCCGCTCCACCCGAAAACGCGCCGCAGCCGGGCCGCAAGGTATTTTGGACTGCCGGACAAAGAAATTTCTTCTGGCGCCGTTGTCATGCGGTGGCCCGCCATTTATAATAAAGGCAGCAAAATCAGGGAGGAGGCGCATCCTGTGGCAAAGCATCTGGACAAGTTTACCCAGCCCTTCCGGGACAGCCCCATCCCCTTCGCCCTGGCGGAGATACTGACCAACGGCAGCGGGGAGATGGTGGATCTGGTGTGCCGCTTTTTGAATCCTGCCGCGGCGGCGCTTCTGGGGCTCTCCCCGGAGGATGTGCAGGGCCGCCGCCTGTCCCAGCTCGGGCCAGAGCGGGCGCTGGAGCAGCTGGCGCCCATGCAGGCCGTAGCTTTTTCCGGCTCCTCCGCCTCCTTCCCCTATGTGACCGCCGGGGGCCAAACCCTCACCGTTACCTGCTATCAGGTGATGTACGGCACGGTGGCCTGCCTGCTGGATCCCCGGTCGGGGGCCGGAGCCCAGAGCGGCGCGTTGCCGGAGCTCCTGCCCGGCGCGGATCTGGAGCTGAACCGGGAGGGACTGCGGTGCCTTGCCTGCAGCCGGCAGCTGTGCCAGCTGACCCAGTGGTCCCGGCGGGCGCTGCTGGACCGGGGCGGCAGGGCCTTTTCCGCTCTGGTGGCTCCGGCGGACTGGCCGGCGCTGCTCCAGGAACTGCTGGACGCGGCGCGGGAGAAACGGGGCGTGGATCACGACTTCCGCCTGCTGCGGCGGGACGGTGGGGCAGTCTGGGTGAATCTCCGGGCGGAAATCCTGTCGACCCGCCAGGGGGCCACGGTCTTCCGCGGCGTCTTTCTGGATATCGACCGCCTCCGGCGGGAGGGGCAGGACCTGCAGGCGGCCCTTTCCCGGCGGGAGACGGCTCTGCGGGATGCGGAGACGCTGCTGGACCGGATGCCGGTAGGTCTCTGCCTGCTGCGCCGCCGACCTGACGGTGGCGTGGAGCTGCTGCGGGCCAATCAGGTTCTCTCCCGGCTGCTGGGCCTCTCGCCCGCAGCTCTGGCCCGCCGTCTGGCGGAAGACCCGGGCAGCGGCCTGCCGGCGGGCGAGCGGGAGGAACTGCTGGCCGCAGCTGTTCGGTCCCGGGAGTGCGGCCTGCCCCTGCGCCGGGCCTGTCGGGTCTGCCTGGGCGGCGGGCGGGAACTCTGCCTCTCTCTCCACATGTCCTGGGTGGAACAACCGGACGGCTCCTGGCTGGCATACATCGCCTGTGCCGATATCTCCCAAGAGGCCGCGGCCCAGGCCGAGCATCAGATCCGCTCCCGGATGTACGACCTGCTGTTAGAGCACACCTCCCTCCTGACACTGGACTATGACCCCGCCCGGGACCTAGCCCAGATCCAGCGGCACAGCACCAGCGGCCGCAGGACCTCCCGCACCGTCTCCGGCTATCTGAAGAGCCTGCTCACCGCGTCCTACCTCCACCCGGAGGACCGGCGGCGGCTGGCAGGCGCGGTCCGTCGGGCCATCACGCATCCCGGGACGGTCTCCTGCACCTATCGGGCGGATTATGAGGACACCGGCTGGCGACGCTATCAGGTGTCGTGGATGAGCCTGTTCGATGAAGCCGGAAATGTGTACCGTCTGCTGGGCAAAGCGGAAGATGTGACCGGCCGCCGGGCGGCTGCGGAACACTTCCGGCAGTTGGCCGCCCGGCACCGCCGGCAGGCCAGGGCCTGTCTGGCCTCCGCCCGGCTGGATCTGACCGCCGGACAGACATTGGACGCCAAGGCCGCGTCCCGGCACCTGCTGCGCACGCTGTTCGACCGTACCGCAGGCGCCTGCCTCCAGCAGATGGCCTCTGCCCTGCCGGAGGCAGAGGAGCGGGCGCGGTTCCAGGCACTCTTCTCTCCGGATGCTCTGTCGGATGCCTTTGCAGAAGGCGTGTTCCAATTCTCCATGGACCACTGGATCTCTACCGGAAAGGGCGGCCCGTCCTGGGTCCGGACAGAAGCAGAGATGGCGGAAAACCCGGACACGCTGCATCTGGAAGTCTTTTTCCAGCTGTGGGACCGGAGCTTCCGCAGGCTGCAAAGCACTCTGTTGGATACCCTGACCAGGCAGGATTACGAGCTGGTCCTGACAGCGGACGCCCGCTCCGGTGCCTGCCGTGCCTATGGACCGTCCGCAGGCCGTCTGCCGGAGAACGCCACCTGCCGGTCCCTGGCCGCCTGGTATTTCCAGCAGCTGCCGCCCTCCCACCAGCGGACCGCCCTGCGGAAAGCCCTCTCCCTGGAGGCTGTCTTGTCCCAGCTGGAGGCAGTTCCCTCTGTGGAGCTGGTCCTCCCGGCCCCGGAAGGAGCGCCTTACCATCTGCGGTGTTCCCCGCTGGAGGGGATGCCCGGCGTGCTGCTGGTGACCTGCCGCCGCCTTCCGGCCGGCACGCCGCCCCCCGCCCCATAAACGCAGAAGACCCGCCGCAGGCTATCGCCCGCGGCGGGTCTTCCATGCACGACGCAGCTTGAGCACTGCCAGAAATGCCTCCGTCGGGATCTGCACACTTCCCAGGGAGCACATCTTCTCTTTGCCGTACCCCACAGGACCTCCGGTTCTACGGGGACCCCTCATCCAATCAGAGCGGGCAGGCTGAGCGTGCCCGCTCCAAGGGTTTCCTTCCGAAACCGCTTGACGCCGCTCCCGCGGCGCCGGGCCGCTGGCCCGGGAAGGAGGGCTTACTCGTCCAGCTTGAGCACTGCGAGAAATGCCTCCGTCGGGATCTGCACGCTTCCCAGGGAGCGCATCTTTTTCTTGCCCTCCTTCTGCTTTTCCAGCAGCTTCTTCTTGCGGCTGATGTCGCCGCCGTAGCACTTGGCCAGCACATCCTTCCGCATGGCCTTGACGGTCTCCCGGGCGATGACCCGGCCGCCAATGGCCGCCTGGACCGGCACCTCGAACAGCTGCCGGGGGATGTTCTCCTTCAGCTTCTCGCACAGCCGGCGAGCCCGGGGATACGCCTTGTCTCTGTGGGCGATGAAGCTCAGGGCATCCACCGTATCGCCGTTGAGTTTCATGTCCACCTTCACCAGCTCGCTGGACCGGTAGCCGGAGAGCTCATAATCCAGAGAGGCGTAGCCCTTGGTGTTGGCCTTCAGCGCATCGAAGAAGTCGTAGATGATCTCGTTCAGCGGCATCTGGTAGTGGAGCTCCACCAGATTGGTGTCCAGGTACTGCATGTCCTTGAACTCCCCCCGCCGGTCCTGGCACATGGGCATGATGTTGCCCACGAACTCGTTGGGTGCGATGATGTTCACCTTGACATAGGGCTCCTCCGCGTGCTCGATCACCGCCGGGTCCGGGTAGTTGTGGGGATTGTCCACCGTGACCATGGTACCGTCGGTCTTGTACACGTGGTAGATGACGGAGGGCAGGGTGGTCACCAGATCCAGGTCGAACTCCCGCTCCAGCCGCTCCTGGATCACCTCCATGTGGAGCATGCCCAAAAAGCCGCACCGGAAGCCGAAGCCCAGGGCTACGGAGCTCTCCGGCTCAAAGCTCAACGAGGCGTCGTTCAGCTGGAGCTTTTCCAGCGCGTCCCGCAAGTCCGGATACTTGGAGCCGTCCTCCGTGTAGATACCGCAGTAGACCATGGGCTGCACGGGCCGGTAGCCGGGCAGGGCCTCGGCCGTGGGGCTGGCGGCATCTGTGACGGTGTCGCCCACACGGGTGTCCTTCACGTTCTTGATGGAGGCGGTGAAGTAGCCCACCTCGCCGGCCCGGAGGCTGTCGCAGGACTCCATGCCCAGGGGCAGCAGATGGCCGCATTCGATGACCTGATAAATGGCGCCGGAGGCCATCATCTTCACCTGCTGGCCCGTGCGGAGGGTGCCCTCCATGACCCGGAAGTAGACGATGACGCCCCGATACGAGTCATACTGACTGTCGAAGATCAGCGCCTTCAGGGGCGCGTCCGGGTCCCCCTTGGGGGGCGGCACGTTCTTTACAATGTCCTCTAACACCGCTTCAATGTTGGTGCCCATCTTGGCGGAGATCTCCGGTGCGTCCATGGCCGGCAGGCCGATGATGTCCTCCACCTCCTGCTTGGCCTTGGCGGGGTCCGCCGCCGGCAGGTCGATCTTGTTGAACACAGGCAGAATCTCCAGGTCGTGCTCCATGGCCAGATATGTGTTGGCCAGGGTCTGGGCCTCCACGCCCTGGGTGGAGTCCACCACCAGCACGGCGCCCTCGCAGGCGGCCAGAGAGCGGGACACCTCGTAGTTGAAGTCCACGTGGCCCGGGGTGTCGATCAGATTCAGTTCATAGTCCTCCCCGTCCTGGGCATGGTAGGTCAGCCGCACGGCCCGGGCCTTGATGGTGATGCCCCGCTCCCGCTCCAGGTCCATGTTGTCCAGCAGCTGGCTCTCCATCTCCCGGGCGGAGACGGCGTTGCACTTCTCCAGCAGCCGGTCCGCCAGCGTGGACTTGCCGTGGTCGATATGGGCAATGATGCTGAAATTTCGGATGTTGCTCTGTTTTGTCATATTCGGATATTCCTCCATCGGCCGGTCCACGCAAGGCCCGCATCAAGGGCCCGGCGCGCATCGCCGTTCTTTCAATCGGAATGGGGGCCCCATAAAATCCGAGATTCTATGGGGTGGTGAGACGCAAGGGAGCGGATGCGGCATTCGCCGCCGGGCGGCTCTGCTCCGCCTGGGAGTCTCCTGTCACAGGGGTCCTCCCCGGGCCGCCGCTTTATGGGGCCGCGGCATGTTCTGCGTTCCACTGAATCCAGAATCGCTCGTCCCAGAACTGGTCATAGTCATAGTGTACCACAAATTCCCGCCAGTTGGCGAGGGTCTCCTCCAGATTTTCCTCTGTCAGGCGGCCCTCCTCCCTTTGAAGCATGGCGAGAATCTCCCGGCAGACGCCGCCAGAGTGGTGGATATAGTCGCAGTAGTTGTCCAGATTCGTGACGATCTCCGGGTCCATGAGATAGCCGTAGAACTTCACATTGTCATACTGCAGCAGCGTCTGCCCTGCCTGGCGGATGGCCGCAAACACCGCCTCCGTCCTCCCCTCCCGGATGACCTTGTCCCAGAAGAGGATGCTGTACGGGGGCAGAAAGAAATCGAATTCCGTGTCCGGATGCTCTGTGACCCACCGTTCCGCCACCGCCAGATTGGCGGCCACATCGTCCCGATAGGCATCTGCGGGCAGCTCCTCCGCCGCAATCTCCGGCCGGTCATAGTTCTCCAGGGCGGAGATATGGTTCCACCACTCATTCCGGTCCCAGGTGAATCCCTCGTCGATGGTGTCGCTCTCTCCCCAGTGGTTGGAGAGCAGGGTGTAGGCGCTGTAATACAGCGTATCCTTGTTCAGCAGATATTGGATGTCATCCAGCGGATTGGCGTTGTAGAGATAGTCCGGCATGGCCGCAGTCACACCGCTCTCATCCCGGATCAGGGTGTTCACATCCAGGCCGAAGATCACCCGCTCCGGCTCCTGGGTCCGAAAGAGGACGTTCATCACCTGGTCGAACTCGCTGTAATACCCGTCCGGGATGGTGAGCCGCACCGCGGAGGTGCCGAAGGTCTCCTGAATCCAGCTGGAGCGGTAGTTGGCCGCCATGGAGGTGCCCACCAGCACGGTGTCCGCCTCCACATTCTTCGCCAGGCCCGCCATCTGGTACCGCTCATTGAACAGCACCGGCTGCCACTTGTCCGGCACCCGATAATACAGGCAGGGATCCACCACGTACACAACGGCTCCGCAGACCGCCAGCAGCGCCAGAATACACGCCAGAAGGCCGCAGACCCAGCGTCGATATGCTTGCTTCATACGGCCCTCCTCAGAAGTTGGAATAGATGAAGGTGGTGACGCCGGTAAAGGACAGCACACACCAAAGCGTCAGCACTGTGAGGGCCGCGCCCCGCCAGAGCGTAGGCCGGAAGTCCTCCATCCGACGGATGGTGTTCCGGGGCCAGAGGACGGCGACCATCCCCGCCCCATACAGCAGCACCACCCGCAGGATGTTTTTCCAGGGCGTGAAGGCGGGAATCAACATCTGCACCGCGCTGGTCTCCTCGGCGAAAAGGCCCTCCAGCAGCCAGGCCGCCGGTTTTGCAAAGCCGCCGGTGACGGCCCGGCCCAGCAGCTCCAGGGCCCCGGCACAGTCCGGTGCCCGGAAGAACACCCAGGCGATGTTGACAAAGAGAAAGGTCAGCCCCCACCGGAGGACAAAGGGCAGCCGGTCCCGGCCCCTGCCCCAAACCCGTTCCACCACCTGGGCCAGGCCGTGGAGGGCGCCCCACACCAGGAAGGTCCACCCGGCCCCGTGCCAGAAGCCGCTGACCAGGAAGACGATGAGAATATTGCAATACGTCCGGATCGTGCCCCGGCGGCTGCCGCCCAGGGGGAAATACAGGCACTCCCGCAGGAAGGTGGTGAGCGTGATGTGCCACCGCTTCCAGAATTCCGTCACAGAGGCGCTGCGATACGGGGAGTCAAAGTTCATCGGCAGGCGGAGCCCGAAGAGCCGGGCCACACCGGCTGCGATGTCGCAGTAGCCGGAGAAGTCAAAGTACAGCTGGAGCGTATACCCCAAAATCACCAGCCAGGCCGCCGGAGCGCTGAGCTCTTCCAGATGTACCCAGCCGTTGTTCACCACAGTGCCGAAGGCGTCCGCCAGCAGCACCTTTTTGATGGTGCCACAACAGATGGCGTAGATACCCGCCGCGGCGTCGGACCAGTCCGGATGGAGGAATCCTTTTTCCCGCAGCTGGGGGAAAAAGATTCCGGGCCGCAGAATGGGGCCGGAGGTAACGGTGGGGAAAAACAGCCCGTAGAGCAGAAGGGAATCCCCCGGCGCGGGGACATATTCCCCGGTATAGACCTCCTTCAGCAACCACAGCTGCTGGAAGGTAAAAAAGCTCAGCCCCAGCGGAGCCCAGCCCACCTCCACCGCGCCGCCGGTGAGGAACTCCGTATACTTGAATCCCACCAGTATGGCGATGTGATAGACGCAGGCAAGAACCATTGTCCGGCGGCGGCCGCCGGACCGGGCCATCCGGCGGATGGCCCATGCTGTCACGCAGATGCCCGCCAGCAGGCAGGCAACGCCCCCCAGCACCACCGTCCATCCTCCGGGGCCCAGAAGGCAGAATACCGCGGAGGCCGCCGCCAGCATCGCCGCACCCGCTCGGGGGCTGCGCCGCCCCGCTGTCAGGCACACCGCCAGCGCTGCGGCCAGAAAGCCGAAAAAGGCCAGAGACTGAAAGCTCATCTGGTCTTCTCCGTCAGGCCGCTGAGACGGGCATCCGCGGTGCTCAGCACCTGGGTCAGGCTCTGGCACCGTCCGGGGTATGCGGCGGTCAGGGCCTCGTTGGACAGGTCCGGGAACGCCGCCTTTTTGGCCGCCAGGGACCGCAGGCTCCGGGTGTACTGGATCTCCGAGAGCTTCATGTCCGCCTCCGCTGTGCCCATGGTGCAGGCGGCCGGGTCCAGAGAGAAGTACGCCTCGTTGGCGCCGGCGGTGCGGTACAGATGGCGGTACAGCTGGTACACCGCGCTGCCCAGATATCCGGCAGCGGCGTTGATGGCCGCCTTGTCGTTCAGCTTGCCCAGCAGGCCGAACAGCACCCCCACAGCGCCGGAGAGCAGCTTGCTCTGGAGCGTGGCCAGCACGCTGCCCTGGAGGATGTTGCCCGGTTCCGCAGCGTTCAGGATCTCCTGCTCCGTCAGCATGTTCCCCTCCCGGGACAGGGTCCTGCCCAGGATGAAGTCCGCGGAGACGTGGTAGTAATCACAGGCCTTCACCACAAAGGCCAGGCCCGGTTCCCGGATGCCGTTTTCATAGTGGCTCAACAGGGCCTGGGAGATTCCCAGATCCCCTGCGGCAGTTCGCTGGGAGACGCCCCGCTCCTGCCGCAGCAGGGACAGGGTCCGTGAAAATTCAGTTGTGGAAGCCATCGTTCTCTCTCCTTCAGAGTTAAATACATAACGTATAGTTTAACAAATACGATACGGATTGTAAAGAAAAATCCCACGGATTCAGACATTTTTCGGGGGAAGGCGCTGCGGCGCCTTCCCCCGCTGTTTCCTTGCCGTCCAGCTCAGAACAGGCCCACCTGCCCCAGCAGCACGTCTCCCCCGATGCTGCGCACCTGGCGGGCATTCTCCTCCCACAAGCGGTCCGTCACCGCCATTTTGCGGATGATGTCCTGCACCGTGGCCTCCAGGGCAGACCCGGCCCGGTAGTCCGCCTGGAAGATATAATCCACCCGGCCCTTTGCCAGCAGGTCCTCCACACCGGCGCGGTTGCTGGCCTGGTACACGGCGATGGCCTGGCCGCCGTAGGCCCGCATCATCTTCATGCAGGGCACGTCGGAAAGGCCGTCCCCCATGTAGATCATACTGGTGAAGGGCACCCGCTTGCTGTCGTCAGGCATGGAGGCGTTTAGATCCCGGTCGTTGGACACGTCCAGCACGCCCTTGTTGATCCGGTAGACGAACTGGGTCTTGGCGGTGAAGTTCACCGCCAGCTTGGGCCACACGGGCACACCGCTCTCATCGTAGTAAAACTCGCTGGCATAGATCTCCTTGAATTCCCCGCTGATGGACGAGCCTTCAATGATCTCCCGCAGGCCGGAAGAGATGATGTAGTGCTCCACCTGGACACCCTGGCCGGCGCCGAAGTCGTTGATCCGCCGGAACCAGTCCTCCACACCGGGGAACAGCACGATGCTCCGCCCCTTCTCCACCAAGTCCGTCCGGGTGAAAGGACGGTTCCGCCGCGCCGCCTCCCGCAGCATGGTGTACATATAGGCCAGGATACCGTCCATCCGGTTCCTGCGGCCGAAGCCGTTGGCCTCCGCCCAGAACTCTGCGGGGGTCATCCCCAGGGAGGGGATGAAGGCGTAGTCCTGCATATCGGTGGTGCAGAGGGTCTTGTCAAAGTCGTACAGAAAGGCCACGATGGGCTGTTGCTTCATGGCTGGCTCCTCCAATCAAAAGACGTTGAGCGCCGGGACCGGGAAAGAAAAAAGCGGCTCCTGCGAGCCGCTTTGATCGTTCAGTCATCGCCGCCGGAGTAATTGCGGCCGAACTTCAGATCGTTGAGATTGATGCGGCGGGTAGGCTCATCCACAGGATCAGCCGCAAAGGGGTCCCCCTCCGGATAGTCGTCCTCCGCCGCCGGAGACGCCTCTTCCGCTTCCGCCGGGGCCGCTTCCTCCTCCACGCTCTGCTCGCTGAAAGCGGCCAGCACCTTTTCCTCGATCTGCTGGACGGCCTCCTCCGGCTCCTGCTGGGAAATCGGCTCCGCCGCCTCCACCGGCAGCTCGGGCAGCTGCTCCAGGAATTTCAGCTCCTTCTCACAGATCTCCCTGCTGGCGGCAATGAACTGGGCCAGATCCCGCTGGCCCTGGTGCAGCCGCTCCTCGGCGGCCTCCACCTCCTGGCGCAGCTGGCCGATCTTCTCCCGGGCGCTGGTCTCCGCTTGGGCCAGGATCTCGTCCCGCTTGGCCTCTGCCTCGTGGACGATGGAGTCCGCCATCTTCTGGGCGGTCAGCAGGGTGGCGCGCATGGAGTCCTCGGTGGCACGGTAGTCCTCCACCTTTTCCACCAGGACCTTCAGCTTGGCCTTCAGCGCCGCGTTCTCCTTGTAGAGCGCGGTGTAATCATCGGTGAGCTCGTCCAGAAACTCATCGACCATGGCCATGTTATATCCGCCCATCACTGCCTTGGAAAAGGCGTGGGTGGAAACTTCCTGTGGTGTCAGCATAGTGCGATGTTACCCCCTCGTGTCCGCTCAGAAATAGAGGCCGTTGTTCTCCAGCTCGTCGATCAGGTCGCCCTCGATATCCACATGATAGGGCGTGATGATGTATGTATTGGCAGCCACCTTCTTGATCTTGCCCTCGCCAGCATAGGCCACGCCGGACAGAAAGTCGATCAGCCGCCGGGCGATATCCTTGTTGGTGGACTCCAGGTTCAGCACCACGGTCCGCTTGTCCTTCAGGTGGTCCGCGATCTCGGAGGCGTTCTCGAACCGCTCCGGCTTCACCAGCACCACTTTCAGCTGGGTGGTGGCGTGGATATTCACCACCTTGTTGCGGCGGTCCTCCACCTTGAGCTTCCGGTCCTCAAAGGCGTTTTGCCGCACCGGCTCCTCAAAGTCATCATACTCCTCGTCCTCATCCTCGTAGGGGTGGGTCCACTTTTTCAGTTCGTCCAATAAGCTCATAATAGCCTCCCATCGGAGCCGCGCTCCGGTCTTTTTCAGTTGTAATGGCGGGCGCCGAAGATGGCGCTGCCCACCCGCACCATGGTGGCGCCGGCACGGATCGCATCCTCATAGTCGCCGCTCATGCCCATGGACAGATATTCTAATTCATTATGAAACAATTTTTGGTTCATGTCAACATAAAGTGCCTGAACTTCCTGAAAATACCGGAAATTGGCATCCCTCTGCGCGTCTGCCGGGGGAATCGTCATCAGTCCCCGCACCCGGACATGGGTCCGCTCCAGGGCGGCCTCCGCTGCGGGGAGGACTTTCTCCGGTGCAAAGCCGCTCTTGGCAGCCTCCCGGCCGATGTTCACCTCCAGCAGGATGTCCTGCACCAGCCCCCGGGCCGCGGCCACTTTCTCGATCTCGTCCAGCAGCTCCAGAGAGCCCACGGACTGGATCAGGGCCACATGGCCCACCACCTGCTTGACTTTGTTGCGCTGCAGGTGGCCGATGAAGTGCAGGGGGGCGCCGTCGTAGGCGTGCTGCTCCAGCTTCTGTACCATCTCCTGCACCCGGTTCTCCCCCAGGGCGTCGATGCCGGCTGCCACGGCCTCCCGGCAGGCGGCGGCATCGTTCATCTTGCTGGCGCCCACCAGCAGGATCTCCTTCGGGTCCCGGCCGGCCTCCCGGGCCGCCGCGGCCATGTTCGCCCGGATCCGGGCAATGTTCTCCGCAATTGTCATCAGCGTTCCAATACTCCTTTCCAGCGGCCGCCCTGCGGCCATCTCTCTGTCAGCTGCCAATCACCTTTCCATCATACAGGTCATAGGCGGTGATGATCACCTCGTCCCCCGCCCGGAGGCGAATCTGCTCCTGGGTCTTGCTGACCTCCTCTGCCGTGTCCAGCGTGGAGCGCACCAGGGCGAAGTCATCTCCGCTGTACAGCACGTCCACCGGTTTGAAGCGGGCCTTCATGCCCACCATGCAGTAGACGCCGGTCTCGCTCACCACGGACTCGTTCCCGTCCTCGTCCGTAACCGTTCGCTCCCGCACCCGCAGGGCCTCCTTGGGCACCCGGATGCCCGTGGTGGTCTGCCGGATGACCTCGGCGCTCTGCTGGCGCAGCAGCGTCAGCTCCGATAAATAGGTGTCCCCCTGGAACACCGCCACCACCCGGCCGCCTTCCGCCTCGCTGATATGGGTCAGCTTCACGCTCAAGTCCCGGCCCACGCCCTTGGCAAAGCGCAGCTTCAGTCTCCCGCTCTCCTGCAGGGTCTGGGCCTCGCTCTCCTCCAGGGCCGTCACATAGTACCAGGTGTCCCCCAGCACCAGTTTGCCCACCCGGTTGGAGCGCAGGGACTCATCCGGCTCCAGGGCCGCCAGGGTCCTGGGCGTCAGCGTCTCCAGGCTCTCCGGCGTTAGAATGTTCTCATATCCGTCCACCACGGCGGAATAGAGCCCCGCCTGCGGCGCAGTGATCTGTCGGACAGAGCTTCCCGCCTGGGCCCGCAGGCTGCTCAACTGGCTCTGGAGCTCCGCCATCTGGGCGGACAGGTCCTCCGTGTCGGAATACGTGTAGTCCCGCTTCATCACCAGGCTCCGCAGCTCGGCTCCGCAGTCCTCCGCCGTGTCCAGCCGGTCCGCCGCCAGAGCGCCCCGGTAGTCGCGGATCGTCTGGAGGATCTGGGCGTCCAGTCGCAGAGAGACCTCCGCCCCCAGCGCCGCCTCCTCCGCGTACTGCAACTGTTCGATCTGGGTATGGAGGGATTGGATCTCCTTCTGGCGGTCCAGCGTCGCCTGGTCCGCGTAGACCAGCGCCACCACGCCGCCGTCGCTGATCCGCTCGCCCTCCGCCCGCTGCAGCTGCAGCAGGCCGCTGGTGTCGTCCGTCAGGATCGCCTCGTCCCGCACCACATAGCCGGACAGCACCGTGGACATCTCCACCTGATACTGGTAGGCGATGGTGGTGGTCAGCGGGTCGCCGAAATAGCGCACCGCCTGAATCGAGAAATAGGCCAGCACGCCCAGCGTGACCGCTGCCAGCAAAAGTTTTGTGCCAAGGGTTTTCTCTTTCATGGTTACCTCTTTGTCTCTGTCCGCGAAGCCTTCCCGGCCCCATGCAGGACCCTCTGCGGAGGCGCAGACCTCCACAACCTCCAGCTCCACCGCCGGACGCACCGGCGCGATGGCGGAGGTCGTGTGCTTGAAATGATTTTCTGCCCGCCAGTTCTCATTTCCCCAGGCACGGCGGGCTTTGCCCGCCGTGCTCAAGGTTTTGGTCCGCAAAACGTGATCCCGGCCTAAGTGCCGCCCTTTAGGCGGCGGGCCTCAAAACGGGTCCGCAGGCCGCTCATGCGCCCGCGACGGCCGGTTCCTCACCCTCCAGATCCACCGGCCGCACCGGCGCGATGGTGGAGATCGCGTGTTTGTAAATGATCTGCTGCCGGCCGTCGCTGTCCAGCACCACCACAAAGGCGTCAAACCCCGCGATGGTGCCCCGCATCTGGAAGCCGTTCATCAGAAACATGGTGACGGGCAGCTTGTCCCGTCTGGCCCGGAGGAGAAACAGGTCCTGTAAATTCGCTTTTGTCTGCATATATGTCCGCTCCTTTTTTCTGTATGAGTCGGACGATTTCCCTGTCTCCCGTCCGCTCACCGCTAGAATACGCCAGCGGCGGCCAGGATTTCCGTCGAAACCTGGAGGGCCCGGGCAAAATCCCGGTCTTTTTCCCACCAGATCCAGTGAATGTCCGAATTTCGCCGCAGCCAAGTCAGCTGGCGCTTGGCGTATTGCCGGGAGCGGAGCTTCACCTCCGCCACGGCCTCCTCCACCGTGGCGGTGCCGTCCAGAACCCCCAGGAACTCCTTGTATCCGATGGCCTGGAGAGCCGTGGCCTCCCGGGGCAGGCCGCTTTCCAGCAGCTGCCCCACCTCCTCCAGCAGGCCCGCCGCCACCATGGCGTCCACCCGGCGGTCGATCAGGGTCTTCATGTCCGCCCGGTCCCGGAACTGGAGGCCGATCCACACGGCGTCGTACCGGGGCGGCAGGTCCCTTGTCTCCGCGTTGTGGGCGGAGATGGTCTTTCCCGTCTCCCGGTAGACCTCCAGCGCCCGGAGGATGCGCTTCTCATCCGCCGGATGGAGGCGTTCCGCCGCCTCCGGGTCCACCTGCCGCAGCTCCTCCAGAAGCGGGCCGATGCCCTCCCGGGCCAGCTGGGCCTGGAGCTCCCTGCGGACAGCGCCGCCGGCGTGGCCGCCGGCGAAGGTCCGGCCCTGCACCACCGCATCCAGCCACAGCCCGGTGCCGCCCACCAGGATGGGCCGCTTTCCCCGCCGCAGAATGTCGTCCACGATGGGGACGGCCGCCCGGGCGTACCGGGCGGCGGACCACTGTTCCGCCGGGTCTGCCACGGCAATCATGTGATGGGGCACGCCCTCCATCTCCTCGGCGGTGGGGGCGGCGGTGCCGATGGTCATGCCCTTGTAAATCTGCATGGAGTCGGCGGAAACCACTTCCCCGTCATACCGCTTTGCCAGCAGGACACCCAGCTTCGTTTTGCCGCAGGCCGTCGGCCCCACCACACAGATGATCTTCTCAGCCATCGCCGTCTCTCCTCTCGCCTGTCAAGGCTGTTCCGCTTCTGATGCATCGATATACTCACTGTATACGATCCGCTCCCGGATGTAAAGGGGGCCCTCCGCAAGCGGACAGCAGAAGCACCAGTGCCAGCGCAGCCGGCAATCTCCCCCTTACGGCAGCCGCCTCCTTTTCAGAAGTCCTCCGCCAGCCTGCGTGCCTTCTCACAGGCCTCCGTCAAAATCTCCTCCGTCTTGGCGGGATCCAGGTCCAGTCCGCCGGCAAACACATAGCTGAACGCCGGGATGCCGAACATGGCGCACAGCTGCTTCCAGTACAGAACACCCAGACTCTCGGGCTGCTCCAGATCCCCGCCGGAGGTGAGATAAGCCAGCTTCTCTGCCCGGCAATCCCCGTGGCAGCCGTCGGCCTCGTAGTGATAGGTCAGGCCATTGGCGGAGATGTACTCAATATACGTCCGCAGGGCCGCCGGGAAGGTCAGGTCCCAGAAGGGTGCCGCCACCACCACCCGGTCCGCGGCCCGGAACTGGCGGGCCAGATCATACACCGGCGCATCGAAGCACCGGATCCCCGCCAGGGCGTCCCGGTCGTTCAGCATCTCCGGCGCAAAGGGCTTCAGCGCCAGCAGGGCCTCTGGTTCCACAGTCTCCACCTCGGCCTCCGGATGCCTGGCCTGCCATGCGTCCAAAAACGTTCTCGCCAGCACCAGGGTGCGGGATTCCTCCCCTCGCTGGCTGATGCAGCCGTTGACAAACAGCAGTTTCATGCAAATCACTCCTTCTCCTCCAAAAGGGTGGTAATGATGGGCTTCCCCTCCCGGTCCAGCAGGGGCGTCATCCCGCCGGCATGGCCGGTGGAATGCCACAGGTAGTTGACCCCGGTCTCCCGGTCCACCCAGACAGAGTTTTCCTCAAAGCCGGTGCTCTCCACACTGGTCCGCACAAACCGTTTTTCCTTTTTTGCCATATAGGAAACCTCCTGAAAAATTCGTCACTCCCATCTCCGCCAGGAAAAAGGGCTGGGGAAAACCCTGCGGTTTTTCCCAGTTCGTTCGCCGCGGGCGAACAAAGAAATCTCAATCATTTTCGGCAGGGCGTGTACCTGCCGAAAATCCGTTGACCTGTGCGCCTCGGGCGCACACACCAGTGACCGACGTCACTGGTGAGGGGGGACGCAGTCCCCCTTCGAAGTCTCACGCCCGCTTGAACATCTTCTCCAGCTCGTACTTCGTCAGCTTCACCGCCACCGGGCGGCCATGGGGGCAGTATTTGATCTCTCCGCTCTGTACCCGGTCCACCAGCACCCGCAGCTCCGCCGGATCGCTGACCCAGCCGCCCTTGATGGCCGCCTTGCAGGCCATGGTATGCAGCAGCGCCTCCCGCTTTTCATCCGGGGATCTTCCGGTCCGCAGGCGCTCGGCAAACTCCTCCAGAGTGGGCACCGTGTCGGCGGCGTCGATGTCCGCCGGCACCTCCCGCACCAGCAGGGCGCCGGCCCCGAAGTCCTCGCAGGCAAAACCGAACTGCTCCAGCAGGGGCAGGTTCTCCAGCAGCAGCGCCCCGTCCTCCCGGCTTAACTCCGCCGCGATGGGGGCCAGCAGCGTCTGTCGCATGGGGGGCTCCTGAGCATTTTTCAGCTTGTCAAAATTCATCCGCTCGTGGGCGGCGTGCTTGTCGATGAGCCAGACGCTGCCGTCCTCGCTCTCGCAGATGATATAGGTCCGCAGCACCTCTCCGGCAATCCGCCAGGGTGCCTCTTTCGTCTCCAGAACAGTCGTCTGGCCCGGTAGATCCTCCGTCAGCTTCAGCCGCTCCGGCGGGATGGCGGGCACAAAGGGGCGGGGAGCAGATTCCGGCGAGGTCGTCTTTTCTGCAGGGACGGACACTGGGGCAGAGGTCCAGGGGGCGGAGGGAGCCGTCCGCTCCGCCCGTGGGGCGGTCACGGAGACAGGCGGTCTGCCCAGCGCACCTTTGTTGCAGGAGGGTGCAGGCGGGCTACTTTGCTGCGTGTCTGGCGGCGACGTCACAGAGGCGGGCGCCCTTCCCAGAGCGCCCTGGGCCGCGGACTCTGAGCGCTTGGTCTGGTAAAAAGAGGTCTGCCCGCTGTCCGCCACCCGGGCGGGCGCCCGCAGCTCGGTGTTCCAGGCGGGCCGGGCCGGAGCCGCGGGCTGGGGAGCGGGCTTTGCACCGCCCTGCCGGAACGTCTTGGCGTCCATGGTCTGGAAGAAGTCCTGCCGGGAGGCCGCCGGGAGCCGCGCCTCCTGCGCGGGAGCGGCGGCGGGAGCGCCGGTCTTGCCCAGGGCATCTAGCACCGTGTGGTAGACCGCGTCGAACACATCGTGCTCCCGGGCGAACTTCACTTGAGTCTTCGCGGGGTGGACGTTCACGTCCACCGCCGTCACCGGCAGGGTGACGGACAGGACGCAGCCGGGGAACTTACCCTTCATGATCTGGTTGCGGTAGCCCTCCTCCAGCGCCGCCGTCAGCAGCTGGGACTTGATGAACCGGCCGTTGACGAAGAACACCTGCATGGACCGGGAGCCCCGGCCCATCAGCGGCGCGGTGACAAAACCGGAGACCGTGATGTCCCCTCCGCTGCCGGACACCGGCACCAGCCCCCGGGCGAAGTCCCGGCCCAGGGCAGCGTAGACGGCGGAGTCCAGCTTTCCGTCACCGGGGGTCAGCAGGGCCTCCACCCCGTCCTTGATGAACTTGAAGGAGATGTCCGGATGGGACAGGGCCAGATGCTGCATGAGGCCGTTCACCGCCGCAGTCTCCGCACTGTCCTTGCGCATAAACTTCAGCCGGGCGGGGGTGTTGTAAAACAGGTCCCGGACCGTGATGGTGGTGCCCTCCGGCGCACCGGCGGGCTCCACTGCGCCGGGCACACCGCCCTCCAGATGGAGGGCGGCTCCCTCCGTCGTGCCGGTTTGGCGGGTGAGGATGTCCACCCGGCTGACGGCGGAGATGGCGGCCAGGGCCTCGCCCCGGAACCCCAGAGTACCGATCTTCCCCAGGTCCTCCTCCGTCCGCAGCTTGGAGGTGGCGTGGCGCAGGAAGGCGGTGGGGAGTTCCTCCGGCGCGATGCCGCAGCCGTTGTCCGTCACCCGGATCATGCCCATGCCGCCCCGGCGGATCTCCACCACCACGGCAGAGCTGCCGGCGTCGACGGCGTTTTCCACCAGCTCCTTCACCACGCTGGCGGGCCGCTCCACGACCTCACCGGCGGCGATCAGGTCCGCTACGTGGGACTCCAGTTGTTGAATGTGAGGCATATTGGTTTCCTTTCTAAGCTCAGAGCAGCAGCACGGCGACGATGGGAATGGTCACGATGGACGCCGCCGTGGTCAGGAAGGTGATCTGTGCCATGCACTCGGTGTCTCCGCCGTACTCCATGCTCAGCAGCGTCCCGTTCACTGCTACGGGCATGGCCATCTGGGTGACAGCGATCCCCAGCACCAGGGAGTCGATCCCCAGCGCCCGGAGGACCAGGCACAGGGCCACCGGCAGCAACAGCAGGCGGATGGCCGTCAGCAGCCACAGCTTGGGAGAGCGCAGCACCTGTCCGGCTGACATGCCCGCCAGCAGGGAGCCCACCACCAACAGGGACAGCGGCACGGTGATGTCTCCCACAAAGTCCAGCATCTCGCCCACCAGGGCCGGCGGCCGCAGCCGGGTCAGCGCCAGCACCAATCCCAGGACAGAGGCCACGATGCAGGGGGTGAACAGCTGCTTCCAGCGGAAGCGGGCGGCCCCTGCCAGCAGCAGCGGGCCCAGACTGTAAGACAAGAGATTGAAGGGCAGCGCCAGAATGGCGGCATAGAACAGTGCGCCGTCTCCAAACAGGGCCACCGCTACGGGATAGCCAATGAACCCCACGTTGGGGAAGGCCAGGGCATACCGCCACACGCCCTTCTGCCCCTGTGTGCCCGGCAGGAACCGGGGCACCACCAGGGCAAAGACCGCCTCCAGCAGGTAGAACACCACGCCAACCTCCAGGATGGAGAGGATGGTCCCCAGCTCCGGCAGCTCCTCGCCGGTGATCACCGCCGCCACGATCATGGCGGGCATGGTGATGTTCAGCAGCAGCTTGGAGACCTTCTGGTCCGCCTCCCCGCCCAGGTACCCCAGCCGGTTGGCCGCATAGCCCGCCGCAATGGCGAACAGGATGACCAGCATCTCGCCAAATACGTCCCAAAAATTCATCTGTCCCTTTCTCCCCTCATCATTCCGGAATTCGGTTCTTACGCCACAAGGGTCCAGGCGGAGAGGGCGTTGGCCGCCGCATGGAGACCGATGGACGTCCACAGGGTGCCGGTGCGGTCATAGACCCACGCCAGCACCAGCCCGGGCACCAGATACTGGAGCATCAGCAGGAAATACGTGATGTCCCGGTTCACCACCGCGAACTGCCACACATGCAGCAGGGCGAACAGCAGGCAGCTGACCAGGTATCCCACCGCCGCGCTCTTGCGCCGGAGATTCCCGAACACCAGTCCCCGGAAGAGCACCTCCTCCACAAAGGGCGCCAGGAAAATGACGATCAGCAGCGTCATGTGGGGCGCGTCCTCGATCTGGGCGGAGATGGTGGTGTCGTTCAGGTTGGTCTGGTTGGATACCACCAGTCTTGTCAGGCGGTACACCAGCTCGTTCAGGCCGTACAGGGCCACCAGTCCGATGGCCATGAACTTGCAGGCCCCGCCCAGGTTCTCTGCAAAGTGCCGGGAGGTCCGACCCAGAAAGCCGTGGAAAATGATGACCGTGGCGGCGAAGAGGATGTAGTAATACAGGATATTCTGCAATCCGGTGCTGATGGTCACTCCCAGCAGTCCGCCGATCAGGCGGAACAGCGGGGTTGTGACAAAGGGCAGCACCAGTAGGTAGATCACAAAGAGCACCGTGCCCGCGATCTGTTCCCCCGCCGACATATAGGCGGCGCTCTTTCTTCTTGGCATCTCGTTCCCTCCCGGTTTTCGTCCGGCTTCTGTTTCAGCTCGTTTTCCCCGGCGGGCGGATCCGCCGGGGTCTTCTTTTGATCCGCTGGGCTTGGGCGGCGCGTGTCCGCCCGCCGCCAGGCCCCTCATTTCCGCGGAATCCCCTGTCCCGGCCTGAAGGCCGCTCTCCGGGCGCCGTCAGCGCGTCCGGTCCCCCGCGGCAGAGGGCGCATCCCGCCGTGCCTGCCCGGCCGGGTGCTCAGTTGAGCTTCTGCTTCCACTCGTAGATCAGGCTCATCGCCTCAATGGGCGTCAGCGTGTCCGGCTGGCAGCGGCGGAGGGCGTCCAGCACCTCCCCCTCGCCGATGGCGGTGAGGGACACCTGGTCCTCCTCTTTCCGGGCCGCTACGTACTGGACGCCGTTCTCCTCCTCCAGCTCTTTCAGGACCGTTTTGGCCCGCTGGACCACCTTGTCCGGCAGCCCCGCCAGCTTGGCCACCTCGATGCCGTAGCTGCGGTCCGCCCCACCGGGGAGGATCTTCCGCAGGAAGATGATGTCCTCCCCCCGGGTCTTGACGGCGATGTTGTAGTTGACCGTGCCGGGCAGGGTGTTCTCCAGCTCCGTCAGCTCGTGGTAGTGGGTGGCGAACAGGGTCTTGGCCCCCAGCAGCTTCTTGTCCGCGCAGTACTCCAGCACCGCCCGGGCGATGGACATGCCGTCAAAGGTGCTGGTGCCCCGGCCGATCTCGTCCAGAATCAGCAGGGAGTGCTTCGTGGCGTGGCGCAGAATGTCCGCCACCTCCGTCATCTCCACCATGAAGGTGGACTGGCCGGCGGACAGGTCATCGCTGGCGCCGATGCGGGTGAAGATCCGGTCCACCACACCGATGCGGGCGCTGGCCGCCGGGACGAAGGAGCCCATCTGGGCCATGAGGACGATCAGCGCCACCTGGCGCATGTAGGTGGACTTGCCCGCCATGTTGGGGCCGGTGATGATGGCCACCCGGTCCTCCTTCTCCCCCATGAAGGTGTCGTTGGGGACGAAGAGGCTGTCCTTGAGCATCTGCTCCACCACCGGATGGCGGCCGTCGTGGATCTCGATGGCCCCAGACTCGTCCACCGTGGGGCGGCAGTAGTGGTTCCGCACCGCCACCGCCGCGAAGGACACCAGGGCGTCCACCTCCGCCACCGCGGCGGCAGTCCGCTGGATGCGGGCGCTCTGGGCGGAGATCTCCTGCCGCAGCGCCGTGAAGAGCTCATACTCCAATGCCACCACCCGGTCCGAGGCGGTGAGGATCTCGTGTTCCAAGTCCTTCAGCTCCTGGGTGATGTACCGCTCCCCGTTCACCAGGGTCTGCTTGCGGATGTAGGTGTCCGGCACCTGGTCCTTGAAGGAGTTGGACACCTCGATGTAATAGCCGAAGACCTTGTTGTAGCCGATCTTCAGGGTCCGGATGCCGGTGCGCTCCTTCTCCTTGGCCTCGATCTCCGCCAGGACGCCCTTGCCGCCGTTCATGATGTGCCGCAGGCGGTCCACCTCCTCGTGGTAGCCGTCCCGGATGAAGCCGCCCTCCCGGACGGAGAACGGCGGCTCGTCGCAGATGGCCGCGCCGATGTGTGCCCCGATCTCCGTCAGGTCGTCCAGCTCCCCGGCCAGCTCCGCCAGCCGTCCGCCGGAGAAGGCCGCCAGCTGGGCCCGGAGGGCGGGCAGCCGCTCGATGGCGGAGCGGAGGGACACCATGTCCCGTCCCCCGGCGGTGCCGTAGACGATGCGGCCGATGAGCCGCTCCATATCTCCCAGGCCCGTCAGGGCGGCGATGAGCTCCTCCCGCGCCATGGTGCTCTCCACCAGGGCGGCCACGGCGGCATTGCGCTTGGCGATGGCGGTGACGGACAGCAGCGGCCGCTCCAGCCAGCTGCGGAGCAGCCGCCCGCCCATGGGCGTCCTGGTCTTGTCCAGCACCCACAGGAGGGAGCCTCTCTTCTCCCGGTCCCGGAGGGTCTCCGTCAGCTCCAGGTTCCGCCGGGCGGTCAGGTCCAACTCCATAAACCGGCCCTGCTCGTAGTAGTCCAGGTCGTTGATGTGAGAGAGGTCCGTCTTCTGGGTCTCGTACAGGTAGTGCAGCAATCCCCCCAGGGCCATGGCCGCGGCCGGGTTGGTCCTGGGCAGGCGGTCAAACGCCTCCTCCCCGAACTGGCGGCGGATGTTTCGCTCCGCCTCCGCCAGGCGGAAGCGGCCCTCGCCGCCGTTTTCCACCCGGCAGCGGAACTTCTCCGTCAGGGCGTCGGTCAGGGCTTTTTCCGAGGCGGCCCCGTCGTTCACCACCGCCTCTGCCGGGGAAAAGCGGCCCAGCTCGTTGACGACGTGCTCCACCCGGTCCGGGCCGGAGAAGGCCGTCAGGTGGGTCTTGCCGGTGGAGATGTCGCAGAAGGCCGCGCCGGCGTTCTGGCTGTCGATGTAGATGCCGCAGAGGAAGTTGCTGGCCTTCTCCTCCAGGCAGGCGGCGTCGATCACCGTGCCGGGGGTCACCACCCGGATGATATCCCGCTTCACCAGCCCCTTGGCCGTTGCCGGGTCCTCCATCTGCTCACAGATGGCCACCTTGTAGCCCTTGGCGATGAGCCGGGCGATGTATGCCTCACTGGCGTGGTAGGGGATGCCGCACATGGGCACCCGCTCCTCCTCGGGCTTGGCGTGCTTGCCGTGGTCCCGGGAGGTCAGGGTCAGGTCCAGCTCCCGGGAGGCCAGCTTCGCGTCGTCAGCGAACATCTCGTAGAAGTCGCCCAGCCGGAAGAACAGGATGGAGTCCGGATTGTCCTTCTTGATCTCCAGGTACTGCTTCATCATGGGGGTGAGTTCGGCCAAAAGGGTCACCTCATTCTCTTTCTATCAAAGGATTTGGATTCGTTTTATGGGGGTGCGTCCCATGGGACGCGGGAAATCAGCCATGTGGATGGCTGGGCTGGGCGGGCCGCCGAACGGCGGCCACAGGGGTCTGGCTCCCGCCGGGGGCATTGTCCATGCGGGATGCGCCCCCCATTTTCTTTTTGAGACATCAAAAAGAAAATGCGCCGCGCCCGGTGGAAAAGAAAAAATGTCTCGGCGGGTCGGTCTGCGCAGGCGCAGACCTCCTGCCGCCGGCGGGGGAAGGTTGGCAATCCCGCGCGGCGGTCAGAGACGGAAACGCCCGGCCCTTGGGGAACCCTTCAGCCCGGGGATGTCCGGGATACACGCTGCGCCGATTTTCGCTGCCGCTGGCCGGTGGTTGATGAAAGCCTCCGCAGCGGGCCGATGAGGGCATCGGCCTCTACGAATGCCCGGGCAGCGCGTAGCGAAGCGGAACGCGCGGAAAGAGAAGCTGGTCAAATGCGTTCTTGCACCCCGACCCCCTCCGCACCATCCGCCACGGGACGGCAGTCGGGGAAATCGCAGAAGAGCATAGCGTGCCCGAAGGCAAGGCCAAATCGGAGCAGGCACTGGTACGCCGACCCCCGTACGCGCGGAGGGCCACTGCACCGGAGCGCGCCCGGCGCCTTTTTCTCTTACACCGGGCGCGGCGCGTTCTCTTTTTGGCGCAACCAAAAAGAGAATGGGGGGCGCATTGCCCAGCTGGCACCCCAGCTGAATCCCCCGGGCGGTTGATAACCGCCCCTACGGTCCTGCAGGGGTCCGGCGGAAATCCGGCGGGCGGACACACAGTTCCGCCTCTACCGCTCCCGGCAGACCAGCTCATCCAGCGACAGGCCGTAGAAATCCGCCAGGGCAATCAGTGTGGACAGGGTCGGTTCCCGCAGACCCAGCTCATAGTTTTGATAGGTGCGCCAACTGATTCCAATTTCCACCGCAAGAGCCTTTTGACTCAGGTCTCTTGCTGTTCTCAGCTGAAGAAGATGTTCAGAAAATGTCACGGGCATCCTCTTTTCTCTTGACGCACACGTTCGTGTGTGATATTATAACAGCACACATTCGTGTGTCAACCAACATTTCAGGAGTGAAATCTATGTCCGATTACATCGACATCCTGCTCACCGCCCTGGAGGACGAGCTGTTCCCCTCTCTGGGCAAGGACTACTTCCTCTCCCTCCAGCAGGCGAACGACGCCTTGACCGCGCTTTCCGCCACCCTCACCGATCAGCAGCGTGCGCTGCTGGATTCCTATGAGGACGCCTCCGCCGCCGCAGGCAGCGCCTATCAGGACGCCTACGCCCGCAGGGCCTTCCTCCTCGCGCGGGAGGTCTACCGTTAAACGGCCTCGCCGTACAGCGCCCAGGTGTTGCTGCCGGTGACGGCCACATCCGCGAACTGCCCGATCAGGGCCTTGTCCCCTTTCAGCCGCACCAAGCGGTTGCCCTCCGTCCGGGAGGTCAGGGGGTACTCCGGGTCGTCGCTCTCGCCGTCCACCAGCACCCGCACCGTTTTGCCCACATAGGCGGCGTGGAGCTTGGCGGACATATTGTTCTGGACCTCCAGGAGCCTGTCAAACCACTTCTGCTTCTCCGCCCGGGTGGCCGGGTCCGGCATGGCCGCGGCCTTGGTGCCGGGGCGGGGGGAGTAGATGAAGGTGAACAGGGCGTCAAACCCCACCTCCTCCACCAGGGACACGGTGTCCATGGCCTCCGCCTCCGTCTCGCCGGGGAAGCCGATGATGACGTCGGAGGTCAATACCAGCCCGGGCATGACCCGCTTGGCGTAGTTCACCAGATCCAGGTACTGCTGCCGGGTGTAGCGGCGGTTCATCTCTTTCAGGACCCGGTCGTTGCCGGACTGGAAGGGCAGGTGCAGCTGCTTGGCCACATGAGAGCTTGCGGCCATCACGTCAAACAGCCGGGGCGTGGCGTCCTTGGGGTGGCTGGACATGAAGCGGATGAGATATTCCCCCGGGATCCGGTCGATGTCCGCCAGCAGGTCGGGAAAGTGGTAGTTCAAATCCAGGTCGTTGCCGTAGGAGTTCACGTTCTGGCCCAGCAGGGTGATGTCCTTGTACCCCGCCTCCACCAGCTGCCGGACCTCCGCCAGCACGGCCTGGGGGTCCCGGCTCCGCTCCCGGCCCCGGACGTAGGGCACGATGCAGTAGGAGCAGAAGTTGTTGCATCCGTACATGATGGAGACCCAGGCCTTCACGCCCTTCTCCCGCACCACGGGGATGCCCTCGGCAATGGTGCCGTGCTCGTCCTGGACGGAAAAGACCCGCTTCTTCGTCTCATACACCTGCCACAAAAGCTCCGGGAACTTCCACAGGGCCTGGGGGCCGAACACCAGATCCACGTGGGGATAGGACTTTTTGATCCGCTCCGACACCCGGGGCTCCTGGGCCATGCAGCCGCACAGGCAGATCACCTGCTCCGGATTCTCCTTCTTGGTGTGGGTCAGGGCGCCCAGGTTGCCGAACACCCGGTCCTCCGCGTGCTCCCGGATGGCGCAGGTGTTCAGGAGCACCAGATCGGCCTCCTTCGGGTCCTGGGTGAGGGTGAAGCCGCTTGCCTCCAGCATCCCCATGAGCTTCTGTCCGTCCGCCACATTCTGCTGGCAGCCGAAGGTGTCCACACAGGCCGCGGGGTGAGCCTCCCGGGCGGCGAACAGGCCGCGGATCTTCTCCTCAAACTCCCGCTGGCGGTCCAGGTCCGCCTGGGGGATCAATACGTTTTCGCGTTCCAAATCAGTTCCTCCAAATGCAGATACTTTAACTAAAATATCATAGCACACCAGAAAACAAAGCACAAGCAGAAACCTCCGGCAGGCAGACAGCGGCCCCGCCGGGAAGTTCCCGGCGGGGCCGCTGTTGTGTCACAGGTCTGCCAGAAGATCCGGCAGGTCCGCGGGGCGGGCGGCCACGGCGTCCGCCGCCGCCAAATCCACGGACGGGGCGCCGCCCCAGGCAGCGGCCACGCAGACCACCTCCGCCGCCCGGCCCATGGCCCGCAGGGCCGCCTGGGCATTGCGGCCGAAGGCGATGTCCCCGGCGTGGTCCCCGATGTAGGCGAAGCGCCCCTCCCGAAGCCCCAGCCGGTCCAGGCAGGCCAGGAAGGCGGCGGGGTCCGGCTTCTGACGGGCGAAGTCCACGTCCGCGTGGCCCACCACGGCGGCAAAGCAGTCCGCCGCGCCGTGGGCGGCCAGGGCGGTGCGGATGTTGCCGCTGTCGTTCTGGGAGCAGATGCCCATGGGGGCCAGGGCGGCCAGACGGGGCAGAACCTCCAAAAGCCCGCCGAAGAGGGGCGGCAGGGTCCGGTCCGCCAGCTGGCAGGGGCCCCACAGGGCCCCCGCCTCGTCCAGCCGGTCCGCCGGGACGCGGAGGGCGTGCTGGTACAGCTCCCGCCAGTTGCGCCAGCGGTAGTTGGCGGCCTGATAGGCGTCCAGAGAGGAAAGCGCCTCCGGCAGTGGGTCCAGCAGGGCCGGGTCCAGGCGGCCAAGGACGGCCCTGGTGACGGCGATGTTCTTCACCGGCGTGTTGGCCAGGGTGCCGTCGTAGTCCCAGAGAATGGCTGTGAACATGGGTGCCCTCCTTCTATCGCTTGTCTGTGCGGCCCGCTAAATAGTCCAAGCTGACCTTGTAGTAATCTGCCAATTTGAAAAAGACCTCCAGCGGTATCTTGATCTTTCCGTTTTCGTAGTCTGAGTAGGTGTTCTGTTTCACACCGAGATACTCCGCGATCACTTTCTGCGGTGTGTCCGAATCCTCTCGCAGTTCCTTGACTCTCCTCAAATACATGATGCCATCACCTCAAGCGATAACATACCGCATCGGTGAAGGCGATATTGACTTATATCGGTGTAGCCGATATAATTTTCATGAGGTGATAAAAATGGCTCTATATGAGAAACGGGATGACGTGTACTGCGGCTCCTGCGGCCACTTTACCCGGCACTACATCTGGCGGGACGGGCGGCAGGCCCGGAACGCCCCCAACGGGTGCTTTCTGCCCCTGAGCCTGGGCCACTGCGCCCATCCCCGCATGAAGGACCGGCGGGAGGACCAGTCCTGCCCCCTGTGGATCCCCCGCACCCCGGACCAGGACCCGCCGGACACCCGGCTGCCGGGTGCAAACGCGCCGGACCGCTGAGAGCGGCCCGGCGTTGTTCTATCCTCGGTTCTCCAGCTTCCGCAGCTGGGTCTGGAACGCCTCCGGCAGGTCGCACCACAGCTCCACCAGCTCCCCGGTCCGGGGGTGGAGAAACCGCAGCCCCACCGCATGAAGGCACTGGCCCTGGAGACCCGGCACGGGCTTTTTCGCCCCGTACACCGTGTCCCCCAGAATGGGGTGGCCGATGTGCGCCATGTGGACCCGGATCTGGTGGGTGCGCCCGGTCTCCAGTCGGCACTCCACATAGGTATAGCCGGGGAACCGCTCCAGCACGGACCAGTGGGTCACCGCGCTCCGGCCGCCCGCCACCACCGCCATCTTCTTCCGGTCCGCCGGGTGGCGGCCGATGGGGGCGTCCACCGTGCCGCTGTCCTCCCGGAGATTCCCGATCACGATGCAGCGGTAAATCCGGGCCAGGGTGTGGTCCTGAAGCTGGGCGGAGAGCTTCTGGTGGGCGAAGTCGTTTTTCGCCGCGATGAGGAGGCCGGAGGTGTCCCGGTCGATCCGGTGGACGATGCCGGGCCGCAGCTCCCCCCCGATGCCGGAGAGGGAGTCCCCGCAGTGGTGCAGCAGGGCATTGACCAGCGTGCCGTCCGGGTGGCCGGGGGCCGGATGGACCACCAGCCCCTTGGGCTTGTTCACCACGATCACGTCGCTGTCCTCGTACACCACATCCAGGGGGATGTCCTGGGGCGCCACGTCCACCGGCTCCGGGTCCGGCAGGGTAACGGACACGGCCTCTCCCCCGCCCAGGCGGTAGTTTTTCGCCAGGGGCTTTCCGGCAGCGGTGACCCGCCCCTCCTCGCACAGCCGGGCGGCGGCGGAGCGGGTCACGTCCGGCAGCTGCCCGGCCAGCCAGGCGTCCAGCCGGGTGCCGGTGTCCTCAGGATTCACTTGGAGCGTCCGCGTCTCCATGGGCCTTGCCTCTCTTGTCGTATTTCTCGTAGAACCATAGGTAATAGATTACCGCCAGCACGGCGCCGCACACCACGCAGATGTCCGCCACGTTGAACACCGGATAGGAGGGCCAGAACTCCAGGTGGAACATGTCCACCACGTACCCCAGCCGCACCCGGTCGATGATGTTCCCCACGCCGCCGGACAGGATCAGGAATCCCGCCGCCACCCCCAGGGGGTGCCGGACGATCCGGCGGAGCAGGACCACCGCCACCGCGATCACGATGACGGAGGTGACCGCCACCAGCAGCCAGCGCATACCGGAGAAGCTGGACCAGGCCGCCCCGTAGTTGTGGACGGTCCGCAGCTCTACCAGCCCGGGCAGAAAGGGCTGGGCCTCCCCCAGGGGGATGTTGACGGTGACATAGTGCTTCACCCACTGGTCCAGGCCCAGCAGGGCCAGGGACAGCGCGGCGCAAAGGGCATACAGCATAGTTTTCTCCTCAAATCAGATAGGTTTTCACCACCGGCACCCGCCGGAGGACCAGCCACACCAGAAAGCCGCCCCCGAAGGCCGCGGCCGCCAGCACCGGCACGCCCCAGACGGGCGGCAGCGTCCCGGCGGAGAGGCCCCTGCCCGCCAGGAAGTCCAGGAAGAACAGGTGCGTCAAGTAGATGCAGAAGGACGCCTTGGAGACGGTCTCCGCCATGGGCCAGCGGTCCCGGTTCTGCCACCGGGCGGCGCAGAAGCCGTACAGCCCCGCCGCCTGCAAACAGACGCCGGGGGCGCTCCCCTGGAGGAACACCTGATACAGCGCCCCGGTTTTGACGGAGGCCGCCAGCGTCAGGCCGAAGGTCAGCGCCGTGCCCGCCAAATACAGCCAAACGAAGGTCCGGGGCCTGTGGCGGGGCGCCTCCTGAGTCAGGACATCGCCCAGCACACCATAGCCCACGGCGCACCAAGTCAGGTTGATGGGGTACTGGGCAGGGATGCCGCCGACGAGGGACAGGGGCGGGAAGAATTTCAGCGTGGGGGCCAGACACCCCAGCACGAACCAGATCCCCAGAGCGTAGTTCAGCAGCCGCCGGTCCGCCGCCGCCACAAGGCGGCGGGTCAAGGGCAGCACCGCGTACACCAGCAGAATGATGTGGAGGTAATAGAGATGGTTCTTGTGATGGAACAGCACCAGATTCAGCGCCGCCTGCCGGAGGGCCGTCCGCTCCAGCACGCCCGCAGCGCGCCAGCCCCGCAGCAGCTCCACACCCTCATAGGCTGCGGCCCAGAAAAGCAGGGCCGCCAGGATGCGGGGGATGTACTTCGTCCACACCCGCCGGACGGTGACCTCCTTTTCCGGCGGCAGCAGCAGCGCGCCGCTGCACAGGAAGAACACCGGCACCGCGCTGCGCAGCAGGCAGTTCCAGAACAGGGCGGAGGTCCACCCAAAGGACCCCGGCGCTCCCGCAAAGCCCCCGGCGGCGGAGGCATGGATCAGCAGCGTGCCGAAGATGGCAGCGGTCTTGGCCGCGTCCACCGGCACGCTGCGGCGCTGTGTCAGCGTCTGCATCCGACCATCTCCCTCATTGGACAGATCGAGCTTGCCGACAACAGTGTACACGGTTTGGCAGAAAAAAGCAACCGCCGCTTCACGCCCTCCTGCGGCGCCGCCACAGGAGCCAGATAACGCCGGAGAGGGCCGTCAGCGCCCCGCCCGCCGCCAGGGACAGCCAGAAGCGCCCGCTCCCCGGCTGCCACAGCGCGCCGCCCAGCACGGTGGCGCAGGCAATCCGGGGCAGGCCGCCCAGCAGCCCGGCGGAGAGATACGTGCCGTAGGGCGTGCCGGAGGCCCCCAGATAGAGGCTCACCACGTCCCCCGGCGATGCCCCCGCCAGCCGCAGCAGAAAGACGGACAGCCACGGGTTCTCCGCCTGGGCCCGGCAGACGCCCGCCACCCGGGGAATCCGCTCCGCCAGGGCCTCCAGTCCCCCCTGCTCCCGCCGCCCCAGGAAAAAGGGGATGGTCTGGGCCACCCCGGTGCCGCAGAGGTTCACCGCCAGCGCCAGGGGGAAGGGAAACAGCAGTCCCCCCGCCGCCGTGAGGGCGGACATGGGAAAGCAGACGGAGAGGCTCTTGAGGGCGTACAGCCCCACCAGGAACGACGCCGCCAGAACCGTCTGCCGGGGGGAAAAGGCGGCGATGGCCTCCGCCGTCAACTGATGGCGGAACGGCCAGAGGGCGGCGGCGCCCGCTGCCAGCACCAGCAGCGGCGCCCCGTACCGCCAGACATGAAAGGCATGTTTTTCCATAGCCGTCCTCCCGCCCGCGTCAGATAGGGCTAGTATATGCGGCGGGCGGAAAAAGACGAAGAGGCAGCCGGAAATCCGGCTGCCTCTTTCTGCAAATAGTGACAGAATTCCCCTGGCGGTCATACAAAGGGTTCGTCCTGGGGCAGGACGTCCGTGGAAAGTTCGGACTCCCCAGTGGTCCCGGTGCCGGTCTGCCCTTCCGCTGTCTGCTGGCCGTCCTGCTCCGGCGTCTGGATGGTCCAGCCATTATCCGGCGTCGTGGGTTCTGTAGGCTCTGCGGGGACATCAGGGTCCTGGGGCTCCGTGGGCTCCACCGGCGTGGTGGGCTCGGTGGTGTCCGTTGGGATCTGGGCGCCGCCGTCGGCGGGCTCTACCGCCGGGCCCCGGAGGATCACCTTATTGCGGGACTTGTAGTCGCTGGTGGCCTCGTAAGTGGAGGAGATCAGCTTGCCGTTGGCGTCGTAGACATTGCGGTATGTCCGGTACTTGTACCCGGTGTAGGGCGTGGTCTTGACCTTCTCCGTGCCCGGCGCCAGTGTGGGGTCGTCCTCATACACCGTCTCATAGGGCGTGGTGGAGAGGTGCTCGTTGGTCATCTTCACGCTGGTGCCGTCCACATTGGTGCCCAGGATCCGGACCGTCAGGTAATTGTTTTCATAGATGGTGACGATCTTGATGGGGTACAGGGAGTTGTTGGTGAACTTGTAGTCCGGCCCGCCCCAGGACACCGTGGCGTCCATGCCCGCGGTGATATAGGCGGGGACGTAGCGGTGGGCGTACCGCTCCGTGATCTCCAGGTTGGACCGCAGGCAGGCCAGGTACAGCGTGGAGGAAGTCTGGCAGATGCCGCCGCCGATCTCGTCCACCGTCTCCCCCTGGACATAGGCGGGAGCCGCCTGATAGCCCCGGGCGGCGGTCCGCTGGCCCACCACGTCATTGTAGGAGAACACGTCGCCGCTGTTCATCACATACTCGTTGATGGATGCGGCGGACAGCTTCACATTGGACCGGCGGGCGGATGTGCCGCCCACATGGGTGCGGGCCTCGCCCAGCACGTCCCGGAACAGCACCTGCTCCAGCTCCTCCGCCGTGACGGCGGGCAGCTCCACCTGGGCGGGGACGGTGACCGTCTCGCCGGGCGCGGCCGCGTCCAGCAGCCGCTGGGCCTCGTCCACATCGAAGTCCGCTCCGGCCTCCTCCGGTACGATGGCGCCCGTCTCCTTGTCATAGGAGGCGTTCTTCACCACGCCGGAGCAATCGTCGTAGATCTCCTGGGCGGTGAGGGTCTTGGCGGGAAGGATCCGAGCGTTGTTCACAAACACGCTGGCCGCCGCGCCATTGCCGCTGCCAGTCCATCTTTCCTGTGCAGTCCGCGCAAGATCTGCGGCGGACACGGACAGTCCGTTCCGGGCTTTTGTGATTTCGACGGCATCCTCCGTCACCTCGTAGGAGGCGTCCTGGGCCTCCCGGGAGAACTGCTCACTGAGCTGTTCCATTTTTACCTGGAAGATATCCTCCTCCGGCTCCAGCACGACGCCCAGTTGTCCATCTGCTCCGACCAGGCAGGCAAGATACTCCCAGCCCTTGACAAAAAAGCTGCTCCGGCCCTGCACGGCATCAAATGCGGATTGGGCACTGACCTCATAGTCCAGTTCCTCTGTGATGCCCAGCTCCCGATAGGTGCATACGGCGTCGGGGTCTGCGCCGTACAGCATATCTCCCTCCGGCGCGGATTCCCCATCCCCGGTCTCATCGGCCAGCGGTAAATAAAACTCTACGGTTTCCTCCGGAATCTCCTGCCGTAGCCGCTCCGCGGCCTGCTCCGCTGTGAGGCCTGCCACGTCCACACCATTGATGGTGGTGTTAGGGTAAAATATATCCAGGGAATTGGCATAGGCGCACAGGCCCACATAGGCGGCAAGCAATACCGCCACAATAACTCCTATGATAATTATCGGCTTTTTGCCGCCGGTTTTCAGCCGCTTCGGCGCGGTGGCTTCGTTCGTATTCGGTTCCATGAAGCCCCTCCTGTTGTTCTGTCGGATCGCCCAGACAAGCCGTGCTGTCCTAGCTTATGCATTCAGGATTTTATTTTAGCACGTTTTTTCTGGAAAATGGATTACAATCCCGTAACAATCAGAAGTTTCAGGCCTCTTTCCGACGCTGTTTCGGAATGCGGAGCGTCAGAACGATTTCGTCCTCTGTCTCCTCCCGCTCCGTCCGGGCGTCCACACCTGCGTCCCGAATCAGCCGCAGCCCCCGGTCCACACTGTTCAAAAACAATCGCACGTCCTTGATGATGTACGTCCGCCGTCCTGCGGGCGGCGCGGTCTGGAGGGCTGCCAGCCGCCGCTCTACATACTGCTCCGTCTGGGCCACATTCCAGTGCTTCGCCGCCGCCTGGCGCAGGGCGGTCAGCCGCTCGCCCTCGTCCTCCAGCCGCAGCAGGCAGCGGGCGTGACGCTCCGTCAATCCGTGTTCCACCAGCAGCGCCCGGCAGGCCGGGGACAGCCGCAGCAGCCGCAGCTTGTTGGCCAGAGCCGAGGGGGACATGCCCAGCTGGGCCGCCACCGCCTCCTGGGTCATGCCCGTCTGGTGGAGAAAGGCGGCGATGGCCTCCGCCTCCTCCAGGTAATGCAGATCCTTGCGCTGCAAATTCTCCACAAGGGCCAGCAGGGCGGAGGCCCGCCCGTCCACCTCCGCCTCCAGGCAGGGGACGGTCTCCAGACCCGCCAGCACGGCTGCCCGCAGCCGCCGCTCCCCCGCCACCAGCTCCCAGCCCGCCGCGGTCCGCCGCACCGTCAGGGGCTGGAGGATGCCGTGGCGGCGGATAGATTCCGCCAACTCCCGGAGCCCCGTCTCCTCAAAGGTCCGCCGGGGCTGCATGGGATTGGGGCGGATTTCCGCCGCCGGGAGCCACAGCACCTTCCGTTCCGGCCTGTCCATGGGACCACCTCCGTTTCATTTCCTTTATTTTACAGGTCCTGTCCCAAAAAGGCAGGGGGAATCTGTCGAGGCGTCCCCCACTCCGCAGGAAAAGCGGCCGCCCATTGGGCGGCCGCCATGCGAACACTGCATATTCCATTACCGGGACGGTTCCTCCGCCAGGCGCGCTTCGTAGGCCGCCTGATCCGCCCGGCCGGGCCTGGTGGCCCGCAGGGCCTTCACAATCAGGGCCGTGGTGGCCTGGAGGAACACCGGAGAAAAGGCCACCGGAAACAGCACGTCTCCGGGGAAATAGGCCTCGGCCAGCACCGCCCCAGCGCTGATGTTCCGCATCCCGGCGTTGAGGGCGACAGTCTGCACTGTGGGGAAGTCCAGCTTCAACAGCCGCCCCGCCCAATACCCCAGGAAAAAGCCCAACAGGCACAGGAAGAACACCACGATCATCACCCGCACCAGGGTCGGTGTCAGGTTCCGGAGGAAGGGCGCGCAGCCGGTGGCATTGGCCGTGATGATGAGCAGCAGGGCCGCCTTGGCGGGCAGGGACAGCTTCGGCTTCAGCGTGACCGCCACGGCACCCTTTGTCAGCTGGTACAGCACCATGGCTGCCAGAGCCGGAAGCGCCACCATCAGCAGCAGGTCCCGCATCATGCCCCAGGTGTCCAGCTCCACCACCGAGCCCACCAGCAGCTTCATGGTCAGGGGGATCACCATCGGGGAGAGGAGTGTATCCAGCAGCACCACCGAGAGGCACAGGGCGGTATTGCCCCGACTCATGCCCACCCACATGAGGGACGCCACACCGGTGGGCACTGCATACTCCAGCACCAGCCCGATGGTAAACAGCGGCGCGTCCGGAAAGCACAGCGTCCCCAGTCCCAGGGTAATGAGGGGCATCACCACGTGGAGCAGGCCGAAAATCACCGCCACCGGCAGAGGGTGGCGGACCACCTGCGCCAGCTCCCGGAAGCCGCCGCCCAGGCTGTTGGAAAAGGTCATGAAGGCGAACAGCCCTACCGTCACCCCGTTCAGGTGGGAGAGCACCTCCGGAAAGGCAATACCCAGCGCCACACAGCAGAGCACCACCGGCGCCATGTGTCCGCCCAGGAAGCCATCCAGGCGGCCGAGCGTTTTCAAATCCGATCCCCTCTTTTCTAGTTCCTGTTCAGCGGCAGAGATAGGAAAACCAGCCCTCAGCGCTCCGTGTCTCCAGGATCTCCCAGCCGTTTTCCCGCAGGCGGTCCGCCACCTCCTGCGCCCGGTCGTCGATGATGCCGGAGCAGAGGAACAGTCCGCCCGGAGCCAGCATGGGCCGCACCAGCGGAGAAAGGCCGATGATGACGTCCGCCACGATATTAGCCACCACCATCTGCCAGCCGCCGCCCAGATCCGCCCGCAGAACCGCGTCCCCCAGTACATCTCCGATCTGGACGGTGTAGGTGTCCTGCCCGATGCCGTTGAGGGCGGCGTTCTCATAGGCTACGTCCCGGCACTTGTCGTCGATATCCACCGCCGCGGCGGAGGCCGCCCCCAGCTTCAGCGCCGCGATGGAGAGGATGCCGCTGCCGCAGCCCAGGTCCAGTACCCGCTCGCCGCCGCGGATGGTCTTCTCCAGCGCCGTCAGGCACAGGCGGGTGGTGGCATGACTGCCGGTGCCGAAGGTGAGGCCCGGATCCAACACCAGGGCCACCCGCCCGGCGGCAAGGCCCGCCCGGACCTTGGGGTCCTCCCGCAGCCACTCCGGCACCACCAGCAGCCGGTCCCCAATCTCCATGGGCTTGTAATACTGCTTCCAGTTGTTCTCCCAGTCGGCGTCCTCCAGGTCATCCAGGGTCATCAGCAGGGTGCCGCAGTCGTCCCGGGTCTTTTTCAGCTCCTCCAGGGCGATGCGGACCTCCCCCAGCTTGGCGAAGCCCTCGTCCCCCGCCTCCAGATAGAAGGTGATCCGGGACCGGCCCTGCATCTCCTGCCGCAAATCCTCGTCCACATAGTCCCAGTACTGCCGGTTGTTCTCCAGGAAGTCCTCGAACTCCGTCTCGTCATCGATCACCACACCGTCGATGCCCAGGGCGGAGAGCATCGTCTCCACCGGCTCCAGTCCGGTGTGGTTTGTGTCGATATGTACCTCCAGCCATTTCACAGCCGTCACCTCATCTCTCCGCCGGAGCGGAATTATATTTGATCTCCAGGGAAAAGCGCCCCTCTGAAGGGACGCTTTTCCGTCCGGCCTCACCGGCGGCTGCCCAGGAAGAACAGGGCCAGCGTGCCAGGGCCGGAGTGGTTGCCGATGACCGGCCCCACGTAGTTGATATAGATGTCCTGTACGCCGAAGCGGCGGCGCACCTCGTCTGCCACAAACTCAGCGTCCGCCTCGCAGTCCCCGTGGCTGATGAAGATGGTCTGCCCCGCCGGGTCGACGGCGCTCTCCGCCATGCGGTCCACCAGGGCCAGCAGGGACGCCTTCCGCCCCCGGGTCTTGCTGACGGGCACCAGATGGCCCGTGTCATCCACATGCAGCACCGGCTTGATGGACAGCATGGTGCCGAACAGGGCCGCCGCAGCGCTGACCCGGCCGCCACGCTTCAGATGGTTCAGGTCGTCCACGGTGAACCAGTGGCACACCTTCGCCTTGGTCTCCTCCGCAAAGACGTGGACCTGGTCGATGGTCTTCCCCTTCCGCTTTTCCTGGACGCAGAGGTATACCAGCAGCCCCTGGCCCAAAGAGGCGCTGAGCGTGTCCACCACAAAGATCTTCCGTCCGGGGTATGCCTCCCGCAGGTCATCGGCGGCGATCACCGCCGACTGGTAGGTGGTGGAGAGCGCGGAGGAAAAGGCCAGGTACAGCACGTCCCTGCCGCTATCCAGAATCTTCCGCATAGCCTCATCAAACACGCCCACGCTGATGGCGGAGGTGGTCGCCAGGGCGCCGGCGCGGAGCCGGGCATAGAAGTCCTGGAAGCCGATCTCCCGGCCGTCCAGGTAGTTGTGGTACACCCGGTCCTCCATATTCAGGCTCAGGGGCAGCACCTCCAGCTCCAGATCCGCCGCCATCCGGGCGGTCATGTCGCAGCAGCTGTCTGTCAGGATCACAAAATCATCCATGCTCAGTCCTTCTCCTTTTCCTTTTTGGCCCGTTCTTTGCTTTTGGCGTGGGCGGCGCTTGCTGCCTCCTCCCGGGCCTCCTGCCGCTGGCGCAGCAGCGTCACATACCGGCTGCTGGCCACGCCGGCGGCGTAGCTCATCAGAGCAAAGTGGATGGCCGCATCCGCCAGCTCCTCCTCCCCGGTGCGGTCCTCCATCTCATCGGCCACGGCGTTCAGCGCCTTGTTGAGGCTCCCGCAGAAGGCGGCGTACCCGTCGGAGATGGGCCGGTCCCCCTGCAGCTCCTCCCGGATCAGCAGATCCATATCCCGGGTGGACATCACCCGCTTCAACACACAGATAGCGGTGAGATAGGCCAGGTGGTCCCGGTTGTATTTCTTCCCCTCCGCCCGGGGCACCAGGCCGCTCTTCGTGTAGTTGTTCACCATGGCGGCGGTGAGGCCGTCATCCTCGTCGAACCGGATCACCTGCCGGTCCATATAGCTGAGCACCTGGTCCATATATAGGGAGAAGTCCGGCAGCTGGTCCCAGGGCACCGGGCGCTGGGTCCGCAGCCTCTCCCGCAGGGCCGTCAGATCATACATGCGGATACACTCCTTCCGCCGTGCGGCACGGCTTTTATTCAGAGGTAGTATACCACGCAAATCTGATTTTGTAAATCACGTTTTCCAGGGTCCGGTATTGCATTTTCTGTTAGCAGTTATTTTCCCACACAGAATCGGGAAAAAATGCGGGAGACAATCTCCTCCTTCGCCGTGCGGCCTGTCAGCTCTCCCAGCGCGTCCAGGGCCTCCTCCGCGTCTGTGAGCACCGCATCCGGGGTCATTCCGGTCTCCAGGGCCTCCAAAGCCCGGCGGACTGCGTCCAGGGCCCGGCGGGCGGCGTCCTCCTGCCGCCGGTCGGTCAGCAGGCTGCCCGCCTCCCCCGGGTCCCCGGCGGGAAACAGGGCTGCTACGGCGTTTCCCAGGTCCTCCAGTCCCTCGCCAGTGACGGAGGACAGGGACACCACGGCGGCAGGCGGGGCCAGGGGGCCCTCTCCGGCGGGAAAGACCGCCCCAGCCGTCCGCAGCCCCCCCGCCATATCCCGCTTAGTGAACACCAGGAGCCAAGGAACTCCGCACCGGGCCACATCCGCCAGCAGAGATCCCTCTTCCGAGTCCTCCGGCACCGCACCATCCACCACCGCCAGCACCAGCTCCGCGGAGGCGATGGCTCTCCGGCTCCGCTCCACCCCCAGCTGTTCCACCGGGTCCTCCGTGGCCCGGATGCCGGCGGTATCGATGAGCCGCAGCAGGACCCCGCCGCAGAGTACGGACTCCTCCACCGTGTCCCGGGTGGTGCCGGGGATGTCGGTGACGATGGCCCGCTCATACCCCGCCAGGGCGTTGAGCAGCGAAGACTTGCCCGCGTTGGGCCGGCCCACAATAGCCGTGCGGACGCCGGATTTCAGTACCTGTCCCCGGCGGCAGGTGTCCAGCAGCCGCTCCAGCCGCCCAGCGGCGGACCGGAGGGCAGCGGCGATCTCCTCCGGCCGCACATCCTGAATGTCCTCGTCCGGGTAGTCCACCACCGCGTAAAACCGGGAGGTGACTTCCAGCAGCTCCTCCTGGACCGGCTCCAGCACCCGGCGCAGGCCGCCGTCCAGCTGGGCGGCGGCGTTTCTGGCCGCGGCGGCAGTCTCCGCGTCGATCAGGTCCACCACCGCCTCCGCCTGGGTCAGGTCCATCCGGCCGTTCAAAAACGCCCGCTTGGTGAACTCCCCCGCCTGGGCCTGCCGGGCCCCGGCAGCGAAGAGGGCAGACAGCAGCTCCCGCAGCACCACGGGGGAGCCGTGGCAGTGGAACTCTGCGCAGTCCTCCCCGGTGTAGCTGCCCGGCCCCGGGAAACGCACCGCAAGGCCCCGGTCAATGACCCGGCCCGCCCGGTCCAGCATCTCTCCGAACACCATTTTCCGGGGCTCCTGGGCGGCAAAGGGACGGCCGCCAGCCGCCCGGAACACCCGCCCGCACAGGGCGAAGCACCCGTCTCCCGACACCCGGACGATTCCGATGGCGGTGGCGGCGCTTCCAGTGGCGATTGCCGCGATCACATCCATCTGCCTCACGCTCCCTTCCCGCGGGGACGGTTCTCCTCGCCCCAGATGCACATAGCGTCCAAAATGGGGATGAGGGACCGCCCCCGCTCCGAAAGGCTGTACTCCACCTTGGGGGGAATCTGGGGATACTCCTCCCGCTGCACCAGGCCGTCCGCCTCCAGCTCCTTCAGGGAGAGGCTCAGCGTCTTGTGGGAGATGGTCCCCAGGCGCCGCTTCAGCTCGTTGTACCGCAGAACGCTGTACTCCGCCAGCCAGTAGAGAATAATCATCTTGTACTTACCGCTCACCAGGGACATGGTGTAGCCGAAGCCCGTCTCTTCAATCCCGGTGCCCGCCGTGATGCATGGCTCCATTTTATGCTCTCCTTTTGGTTAGTATCTTACACCGATGTGCGTACTTTACAAACAGAGAATATCATAGGATACTGGGGACATCAAGAAAAAAGGAGCGATTCTGATGTCAAAGCAGATTCTGATTCTCAACGGCAGCCCCCGCATCCACGGAAACACTGCGGCGCTGATCGACGCGTTTACTGCCGGAGCGGAGGCGGCGGGCCACACCGTTGCCCGGTTCGATCTGGCCGCTCTGGACATCCACGGCTGCCGGGGCTGCCTGGGCGGCGGAAGGGATCCCCGGCACCCCTGTGTCCAGCGGGACGGCATGGACGCCGTGTATCCGGCCTACATGGCCGCGGATGTGGTGGTGCTGGCCTCGCCCATGTATTACTGGAGCATCTCCGGACAGCTGAAATGCGCCTTTGACCGGCTGTTCGCGGTGGCGGAACTGGGCCCCGATCTGGCAAATCCGGTCAAGGACGCGGTGCTTCTGATGGCGGCGGAAGGCGACACGGAAGAGAATTTCGCCCCGGTGCGGGCCTATTACAAGGCGCTGCTGGACTGCCTGGGCTGGAAGGATGCGGGCATTGTATACGCCGGCGGAAACATGGCCGTCGGGGATATCCAGGCCCATCCGGAGCAGCTGGAGGCCGCCCGGCAGCTGGGCGCGGCGCTGTAACCGCCCCGCAGTTGTCCTGACGAGAACGAGGACGGGCGCTGGGGCCTCCTCGTGTTTTCGGGTACGCGGTGATATAATGCAGCCATCAAAACCAAATGCCGTTGGAAATCATGATGCCGCCCGCCGGTTCTGCTTTCAGGGCTGACGGCCGCGCCGAACGAGCCGCAAAGATACAGAAAAGGAGGACTACAGCATGAAAGCGCACGTTTTTGCGCTCTGTCTGTCGCTGTCCCTGTGCCTGGGGTTGCCCCTGCCCGCGTTGGCCTTTGCCAGCCCCTTCACTGATGTGCAGGAGACCTCCCCCTACTATGATGCCATTCTGTGGGCCGCAGAAACCGGCGTCACCAACGGCACCACAGCGTCCACCTTCTCCCCCGATGCGCCCTGTACCCGGGCCCAGCTGGCCGTGTTCCTATGGCGGGCGGCCGGCGAGCCGAAACCCGCGCTGGCAGAACAGCAGTTCATGGATGTGACGGATCCCAGCGCCTACTACTACGGAGCCGTCCAGTGGGCTGCAGAGAAGGATATGTGGGGATTCGGGACCTTTGCGCCCCATGCGGTGTGTACCCGGCTGGACGCGGTATTCTTCCTGTGGCGCGCCGCCGGCAGCCCGGATATGGAGGGAGAATTTCCCTTTGCCGACGTCCCCTTCGGGGACGGAGACGGACACGGACAGCCCCTCTACCGGTATGCTGACCAGGCGGTGTTGTGGGCGGTGGAGAACGGCGTCGCCAGCGGCACCACGGAGACCACATTTTCCCCGGGCACTCCCTGTACCCGGGGCCAGATCGCCACATTCCTGTATCGGGCCGCTCAGGCAGAGACTTCCGCGAAGTAGGGAACGATGAACTGCAGGCAACGAAAAAAGGCGGCGGCTGCCTCTGGCAGCCGCCGTCTTTCGTCCAAAGCGTCCGGGTACACGATGCGCCCGGACGCTTCCAGTTGACAGGGAATGGAACAGGATGGAGACCTCGTTATTTGATCCGCTCGCCGGCGGCTTCCTTGGCCTTGATCTCCTTCACAGCATCCTTGTGAGAGAGGTTGACACGGCCCTTCTCGTCAATGTCGGTGACCTTCACCCACATCATGTCGCCCACCTTGCAGGCGTCCTCCACCTTCTCGATCCGGTGGTCCGCCAGCTTGGAGATGTGGACCAGTCCGTCCTTGCCGGGGGCCAGCTCCACGAAGGCGCCGAAGGTCATCAGCCGCACCACGCGGCCGTAGTACAGCGCGCCCACCTCCGGGACGAACACGATGTCGTCGATGCACTTCTTGGCGGCGTCGCAGCTGGCGGCGTCCACGCCGGCGATGAAGATGGAGCCGTCGTCGTTGATGTCGATCTTGGCGCCGGTGTCGGCCACGATCTTCTGGATGACCTTGCCGCCGGAGCCGATGACCTCCCGGATCTTGGAGGGATCAATGTGCATGGTCAGCATCTTGGGCGCGTACTTGCTGACCTCCTTGCGGGGCTCGGAGATGGCGGGCAGCATGATCTGATCCAGGATCTCGCACCGGGCGTCATAGGTGATGTCCAGGGCCTCCTTGATGATCTCCATGGTGAGGCCGTCGTTCTTCAGGTCCATCTGGATGGCGGTGATGCCCTTCTTGGTACCGCCCACCTTGAAGTCCATCTCGCCGTGGAAATCCTCCACGCCCTGGATGTCGATGAAGGTGGTGAAGGAGCCGTCGTCATCCTGGATCAGGCCGCAGGAGATGCCGGCCACAGGGGCCTTGATGGGCACGCCGGCGTCCATCAGGGCCAGGGTAGAGCCGCAGATGGAGCCCTGGGAGGTGGAGCCGTTGGAGCTCAGCACCTCACTAACCACTCGGATAGCGTAGGGGAACTCCTCCACGGAGGGCAGCACGGGCACCAGAGCCCGCTCCGCCAGGGCGCCGTGGCCGATCTCCCGGCGGCCGGGGGAACGGGCAGGCTTGGCCTCGCCCACGGAGTAGCCGGGGAAGTTGTAGTGGTGCATATACCGCTTCTCCGTCTCCTCCCAGATGGTGTCCAGCTTCTGGTTGGCGGAGAGGGTGTCCAGGGTGCAGACAGAAAGCACCTGGGTCTGGCCGCGGGTGAAGAGGCCGGAGCCGTGGGTCCGGGGCAGCACGCCCACCTCGGCGGCCAGGGGCCGGATCTCGTTCTTCTGGCGGCCGTCCACGCGGTGGCCCTCCAGAAGCCACTGCTTGACGATCTTCTTCTGGAACTTGTAGGTGAACTCCTCCAGGTACTGGTCCATATCCGGATATTCCTCCAGATACTTCTCGTGCCACTTCTCGATCATGGCGTTCCAGCGGGCCTCCCGGATGTTCTTGTCGTCGGTGTCCATGGCGGCCTTGGCCTCGTCCATGAAGTCCGCCACGATCTTGTCGAACAGCTCCTGGTTGAAATCCGCGTGAGGATACTCAAACTTGGGCTTGCCCACCTCGGAGACCATCTGATCGATCAGGGCGATGATCTTCTGATTCTCCTCATGGGCCATCTTGATGGCCTCGAACATCTTGTCGTTGGGGACCTCGTTGGCGCCGGCCTCGATCATGACCACCTTTTTGCGGGTGGAGACCACGGTGACGTCCAGGTCGCTGACCTTGCGCTGCTCGCTGTCGGGGTTGAACACCAGCTTGCCGTCCACAAGGCCCACCTTCAGGGCGCCCACGGGGCCGTTCCAGGGGATGTCGGAGATGGCCAGGGCGGCGGAGGTGCCGATCAGGGCGGCGATCTCCGGCGTGCAGTCGTGGTCCACGCTCATGACCGTGCACATGACGGACACGTCATTGCGGAAGTCGGAGGGGAACAGGGGCCGGATGGGCCGGTCGATGACACGGCTGGTTAGGATGCCCTTCTCGCCGGGGCGGCCCTCCCGCCGGTTGAAGGAACCGGGGATGCGGCCCACGGAGTACAGCTTCTCCTCAAAATCTACGCTCAGGGGGAAGAAGTCGATGCCGTCCCGGGGGCGGGGCGCCGCAGTGACGCAGCAGAGCACCCGGGTGTCGCCGTAGCCCACCATGACGGCGGCGTTGGCCAGCTCCGCCAGCTTGCCCACCTCCATGGTCAGGGGGCGGCCCGCCAGCTCCATCTCGTACTTGTGGTAGTTGGGGAATTGTCTCTTGGTGATAATGGTTGACATGTCTGGTCTCCTTTTTCGTATGATCTCCGCGGGAGCCAAACCATTTAGCACTTGAAGCAACGGCCGGATCCCCGGTCCCTCCTTCAACTGCTAAAAGATCGGCCTGCCCGCGGGCGTTGAAAAAATGCGGGAAGAGGGTGGTGCGGCAAAGGCGCACCACCCTCCACATTGACTCACTTCCGGATGCCCAGCTTGGCGATGAGGGCACGATAGCGCTCGATGTCCTTCTTCTGGAGGTAGTCCAGCAGACGGCGGCGCTTGCCGACCATCTGCAGCAGGCCGCGGTTGGAATGCTTGTCCTGGGGGTTGTTCCGCATGTGCTCGGTCAGCACGTTGATCCGCTCGGTGAGGATGGCCACCTGGACCTCGGGAGAGCCGGTGTCCCCCTCGTGGGTGCGGTTGGCGTCGATGATCGCGGTCTTCTGTTCTTTGCGCAGCATGAAAATTTCCACCTTTCTTCATATATACCCGCAGGGCTGCGCCCCGGGATCGGTGAAAGTCCACGGAGCGAAGGGCTGGGGCCGCACATACACGTGCTGTTGCATGATACCACAGAAATTCCCAGTTGTAAAGATAAAAATGTGGAGTTTTCCCCGGATCGGCGGAAAATTCCCCGTTTTTGTCCCCCGAATGGGCTTGACAAACCGCTTCTTCTCATGATAATCTAACCGTACTAATACGGTTAATACAGTTGCAGGGGCTGCACCGCGGCCCCGCGGAAGGGAAGGTGAGCGGATGATCAGCCTGAATTATCGGGACTCCCGGCCCATTTACGAGCAGATCCGGGACGGACTGCGGAAGCTGATCGTCACCGGTGCGCTGAGCGCGGACGAAAAGCTGCCCTCAGTGCGGGCGCTGGCCGCCCAGCTGGCCATCAATCCCAATACCATCCAGCGAGCTTATAACGAGCTGGAGGGCGAGGGATACATCTACTCGGTCCCCGGCAAGGGAAGCTTCGCCGCCGCGAACGCGGCGGCGGACTCCGCCCGGCGGGCGGAGCTGCTGACCCAGGTGCGGGAGCTCCTCTCCGAGCTGCGGTATCTAGGGGTAAGCCAGCAGGAGCTGCTGAATCTGGTGAAGGAGGCGAGTCCGTCATGATCGAAGTGAATGGCCTGGTGAAGCGGTTCGACGGCTTCGCAGCCCTGGACGGCGCCGCGCTGTCGGTGCCGGCGGGCAGCGTCTACGGCCTGGTGGGTCCCAACGGCGCCGGTAAGTCCACCCTGATCCGCCACCTGACGGGCATCTTCCGCCAGGACGCGGGCACGGTGCGCATCGGCGGCGAGGATGTGTGGGAGAACGCCGCTCTGAAGGCGCGGATCGCCGCCATCCCTGACGACTGGTACTACTTCCTTCAGTCCTCCATTCGGGATATGATGCGCTTTTACCGCGGATTTTATCCCGCTTTTTCCATGGAGCGGTATGAAAAGCTGAAGGAGGTCTTTCAGCTGGATGAAAAACGGCCTATCCGCCGCCTCAGCAAGGGTATGCAGAAGCAGGCGGCCTTCTGGCTGGCCCTGTGCTGCATGCCGGACTACCTGATCCTGGATGAGCCGGTGGACGGTCTGGACCCGGTGATGCGCCGGCAGGTGTGGTCTCTGGTGCTGGCGGATGTGGCCCAGCGAGGCACCACGGTGCTGGTTTCTTCCCACAACCTGCGGGAGCTGGAGGACGTCTGCGACCACGTGGGCATCATGGACCACGGCCGCGTGCTGCTGGAGCGGTCCCTGGCCCAGCTGCAGGACAACATGGTAAAGCTGCAGGTGGTGTTCCCCGACGGGATGACGGAGGTGCCGTCGGACCTGCCGGTGCTCCACGCCAGCCAAATCGGCCGCATCCATACCTTCATCATGCGGATGAGCGCCCAGGAGGCAGAGGACCGTCTGGCGGCGTACAGTCCCCTGCTGGTGGACGCAGTGCCCCTGACCCTGGAGGAGATCTTTATTTATGAGCTGGGAGGTGCGGACTATGCAGTCAAAGACATCGTACTTTAACGCCACGCTGTTCCGCAAGAACCTGACCCGGTTCTGGCCGCTGTGGGGCCTGGCGTCCTTTATCGGCGCTCTGTTCCCTCTGGCGGTGCTGCTGGATATGGTGCACCGGGGCTGGAACGTCCTCTCCGCACCGGACTTCACCGGTATGTACTATGATGCGGTGAGCGCCGTGCCCGTCATCAATCTGGTCTACGCCGCCCTCTGTGCCATGGCGGTGTGGAGCTATCTATACAACGCCCGCAGCGTGGGGCTGATGCACACCCTGCCTATCCGGCGGGAAGGGCTGTTCCTCACCAACTTCCTCTCCGGCCTCTCCATGACCCTGATTCCCTACGCGGTCACCGGGGTCCTGTGCGTCGTGGTCTCCCTGTGCGGCGGGGCCTTTGACGCCAAGGGGCTGGCCGTCACCGTCCTGGCAGTGCTGGGTGAGAGCTTCTTCTACTTCTCCAGCGCCACCTTCGTGGCCTTCATCACCGGCAACGCCTTCACCATGCCGCCGCTGTACGCCCTGCTCCACTTCCTGGCGGTGCTGCTGGACTGGCTGATCTCCTCCTTCGCCCAAGGGTTCATCTTCGGCTTTTCCACTTATTACACCGGGGTGGTGGAATGGCTCTCCCCCACCGTGTATCTGGTCAACAACGTCCGGTGCGCCCGGCAGTATGTGGAGGTCCAGCAGACGTTCCCCGATGGAACGCCTTACACCTCCCGCCTTTTGACCTCCGCAGACCTGGAGAGCTTCTGGCTGATCGGCGTCTACGCCCTGGTAGGACTGGCGCTGGCTGCCCTGGCCCTCATCCTCTACCGCAGGCGCCGCAGTGAGACCGCCGGCGACGTGGTGGCCGTGGGCTGGCTGCGGCCGGTGTTCCGGTACGGTGTGGCAGGGCTCTGTGCCCTGCTGGGCGGCCAGTTCCTCTACTCCCTGTTCTGGTATGGCTTCCAGCAGGGGGAATACTACGACACGCTGCCCATGGTGGTCTGCCTGCTGGCGGCAGGGGCCATCGGGTATTACGGCGCCTCCATGCTGCTGGCCAAGGCCTTCAAGGTGTTCCGGGGCAGCTGGAAGGGCCTGGGCATTGTGCTGGCGGGCTGTGCCCTGGTCTGCTGTGTGCTGCATTTCGACCTGCTGGGTGTGGCGGACCGGGTGCCGGAGGCCTCCCAGATCCAGACCCTGGAGATCCGGATTGCCGACAACACCTACACGCTCACGCCGGAGAAGGACGCGGACCTGCTGGAGCAGGTCAGGGCCCTCCATCAAACGGTGGTTGCCGACGAATCCTATGTTCGGGAGATGGAGGCCCGCAGATCTTCCACCTGGTCTGAGGATGAGACCCCCAACACGGCATACACCGGCCTGAATCTCACCTATACTCTGAAAAGCGGCACCCGGATAGACCGCTGGTACTCCCTGCTCATTACCCGGGACCGACTGGCCCAGCCAGAGACCTATGATTATCTGCTGGACCAGTTCGTGAACAGCGATACTGTAAAAGCCCGGCGCCTCCATCTGGATGACGATTTCTGGACGGTGAGCGGCGGCAGCCTGTACATTGACACTCGTGGCGAGGGCTACGAACTGGGCAGCCGGGAGGGTGACGCCATTCTCAAGGCAGTGGGCCGGGATCTGACCGCCGGGAACTGGGGGGATTACGACTGGTTCTCCGGCGACAGCGGCAGCAGCTATGCCATGGACCTGGGGCTGGACTTTGAAAGTGCAGACAAGGAGCGTTACGACTGGATCTCTGTCCATGTGACCCCTGCCATGACGGAGACGGTGGACTGCCTGGAGCGCCTCGGCCTGGTGACGAGGGCAGATCTCGTCACCTACCGGCAGCTGTATCCGGAGGACTATGGGGCGGACGGCTCCTCCATCTGGCAGGAGGTTCCGCACACGGGTGAGAATGCGGTGGTCTACACGGAGGACACCACTTCCGCCATGGTCTCCCCGGCATGAGGGGGGCAAGAACGCGGCGGCGCCGGAATCCCCGTTTTGCCGCTTTATGCCTGCTGCTGATCTTTGCCGCTGTGGGCGCCGCCGTCTGGCTGTGGGCCGGCCGGGGCCTTCCGGGAGAGGGCGTGGAGGTGCCGGACTATGTGCAGGCGGACCTCCTCACCGTGAACCCCTGGTCCCGGCCCGGCACGCCCCTGGAGAAGATCGACGGGATTGTGATCCACTACGTGGGCAACCCCGGCACCACGGCGAAGGCCAACCGGAACTACTTTGAATCCCTGTCCTCTGGGGAGACGGAGACATACGCCTCCAGCCACTTCATCGTGGGGCTGGAGGGTGAGGTCATCCAGTGCATTCCCCTGACGGAGATCGCCTACGCCTCCAATATCCGCAACGAGGACACTGTGGCCATCGAGGTCTGCCACCCGGACGAGACCGGGGCATTCTCCCCGGCCGCCTACCAGCAGGTGGTGGAGCTGACGGCCTGGCTGTGCCGGACCTTCGATCTGGATCCGGACACTGATGTGATCCGCCACTACGACGTGACGGAGAAGCTGTGTCCCCTCTATTATGTGGAGCATCCGGAGGCCTGGGATGCCTTCCGGGCAGACGTTGCAGCAGAGATGGAGCGCCAGACCGAAGTCTCCTGACACGGAGCTTCAAAAATTTTTTGGTCCTCCGTGAAACAAAACGGCATTCTTGATCGTCTTATAAAGCAGAGGGAGATTTTACATCAAAGGGGGCCTTTTTCCATGGAGCAAAATCCGGCTGCCGCCACGCTCTGGCGCATGTGGGTGGATACCAAGCGGCGCATTGTCTCCTTCCACGAGGAGAAGGACTGCCAGCTGCTGGAGTTCCGCAGCCACGAGATGTTTTTGAGCTGCGTGGACCAATACGCCTGCAAGCAATACCGTTATCAATGACCCTGCGGGGCCTTTTCGTCCATATCCCGGCGGCTTCAGCCGCCTAAGGAGGCTTTTTGATCCATGTGGCAAAAACGCGGGCCAGCACTGCTGTGTCTCCTGCTGGCCACCGCACTGACGGTCTTTGCCGCCGCCCGCTCCCCCGCCGCTCCGCCCGGCGAAGTCCCTCCTCCGCGGACGCTGGAGGAGGAATCCCTGCTCTATGAAGAGACGCCGGTCCAGATTATCTCCCTGTCGGACCTGGAGCCGGTGGATACCCGGGCGTCTGCCAATCCCGTCCGGGTGGGGGGCGGCACCCTGGACCCTGTGGACCAGGCGGAGATGGCATCCGTTCTGGCGGAATGTACATTAAAAGACAACACCATCGTCAGGCTCTACGTTACAGCGGAGGGCCTGATTGATGGCGCTTTTTTGCGCCCTGGCGCCGGGTGGATCCGATTTGCCCGCCTGTACCGCGGCGCGGACCAGGGCCCCAATTACGCGGAAACCGCCGCCCTTACCGCCTGCTCCGGTATTCTGGGGCACGATGGCTTTCTGCTGCGGACCGACGGGCACTGCTCCGGCGTTTACTCCTATGATTACTACTGGTTCGATACTGCCGGGGACTTGCAGGTCCTCACCGCCAGGATGGACCCGGTGGCCCTGGACCTGGACGGGGACGGAACGGCGGAGCTGGCCTGGGAGATCGCCGCGTGGCAGGGCGCGTTTTCCTTTTACTTCCGGCGGACAGACGGCGCCATCTGTTGTGTGACGCCGTCCGAATACATCGACGCATCGGGCCTGTTCCTGGCTGCGGTGGAGCAGGAGGGGCCCGGCCCGGTCCGGCTGATCTACCGCTATCACGGCACGGACGAGGATCAGGAACAGTTCTGCGCCGTGACGTTTCGGGACGGCGCCCTGGAGATTGAGATGGACCTTGTCTATGTCCCGGCCTCGCTGGAAGACACAGTCCCCCTTTCAGATCCCACAGCAGGCGGGGGCGCCCTGCCCCATGTGTCCATTACCGGTCCCGACGGCTGGACCATGGACGGTGCCGGGGAGGCGGCCTATCTGGATCTCTGGTCCCTTCTCTGGAACAGCCCATATCCCTCCTCGAAGGGGGCGGTGATCGTCCCCACCGATGCGCCGCTGGATGCGGAGACCACCTATACCGTCACCTTCTCCGATCCGCAGACCGGGAACTCCTTTTCCTGGTCCCTGGACGCCGAGGGCATCTGCCGCCTGGACGGCATAGAGGGCAACTGCCGGATGGTGTCCACCGGTGTCGGCTCCCTGCCCGCATACTGTCACGATGTGCTGGAGCTCTACTGCCGGGCCAGCCGCACCGCCCGGAACTATGACGCGCAGGGCCGATGGCTGGGATGGGATTTGGTCCCGGATACGGTCGCCCCGGGCTAAAACGGGTATCTTTTGCAAAAACCGCCTTGACAAACGGCGAAAATGTGATACGATAGTCCGGTAAATGGAACATTCCGGCGTGGAAAAGGACGAGTAACCGGCATCCCTCCTGCAAAGAGAGCCGCCGTTTGGTGCAAGGCGGACGGGAGCTGCGGCGAAAATCACCTTGGAGCCTCCTGCTGAAAGACGACGCGAGTAAGCGTGGACGATTGATGCCCGTTACAGCATCGGCCCGTGGCAGCGGGCTGTGAGGGGCTGTTTCCCGCAAGGGCGCAGCAGCGAGAGTGGTACCGCAGAGTGTTTGCAAACGCTTTGTCTCTTGAAAAAGAGGCAAGGCGTTTTTGTTTTCTGAAGGGATGTGTATTCTGGTGAAATGCCCAAACTGCGGAAAGGAAATGGAAGAGGGAACTCTGCACACCCGGAATTACCCTTTCTGGACGCAGCAGGAGCTCCGATTCTTTCGGGCCCCCACAGACACCGTGGAGCTGGGCCCCATTGGCGATGACACCACCAGCGTGTTTACACGGGATCCGTTCCCGGAATTTCCCCATGCCATGCTCTGCCGGGAATGCGGCCTTGTCACCTTCCCGTGCAGCTTGATTGAAACCTCCAAAAAAGATAGCAAATAGGAGCTGGAACAGGAGGAGCTTTATGAAGTGTCCGTATTGTCAGCAGCAAATGCAGGAGGGCTTTCTCAGCAGCCGCTCCCCCGTTTTCTGGTCAGAGGAGGTGTCAGGCCTTCCCCTTCCCGCCAGGAAGGGAGATTTGCTTCTGGGTGGAAAGCTGGGGCTGGTTGTCCGCCCCCGGGCTTACCTCTGCCGGAGCTGTAAAACCGTCATTACCCAATATCAATAAAAATTCAGCAAACAGAATGGAAATAGGAGGAAAGATATGGACTACAACAAGACCATCAATCTGCCCAAGACCGACTTCCCCATGCGGGCGGGCCTGCCCAAGCGGGAGCCGGAGATGCTCAAGCGCTGGCAGGAGCAGGACGTGTACAACGAGCTGCTGAAGAAGAACGAGGGCAAGCCCCTCTTCAATCTCCACGACGGCCCGCCCTTTTCCAACGGCGGCATCCACATGGGCACCGCCATGAACAAGGCCCTCAAGGATATCATCACCCGATCCTACGCCATGCGGGGCTACTACACCCCCTATATCCCCGGCTGGGACAACCACGGTATGCCCATCGAGTCCGCCATCATCAAGCAGAACAAGCTGAACCACAAGGCTATGAGCATTCCGGACTTCCGCTCCGCCTGCCATGACTTTGCCCAGCATTATGTGGGCGTGCAGATGGACGCCTTCAAGCGCATGGGCGTCATCGGCGACTGGGAGCACCCCTACCTCACCATGAACCCCGGCTTTGAGGCTGAGGAGGTGAAGGTGTTCGGTGCCATGTACAAGAAGGGCTATATCTACAAGGATTTCAAGCCCGTCTACTGGTGCCCCCACGACGAGACCGCCCTGGCGGAGGCGGAGATCGAGTATCAGGACGACCCTTGCACCACTGTGTATGTGAAGTTCCCCATGCACGACGATTGCGGAAAGCTTTCCGGTTATGACAAGCTGTTCTTCGTGATCTGGACCACCACCATCTGGACCCTGCCGGGCAACCTGGCCATCGCCCTGCATCCCGACGAGTCCTACGCTGTGGTGAAGGCCCCCAACGGCGAGGCCTATATCATGGCCGAGGCTTTGGTGGAGAAGGTCATGCACTTGGGCGGCTTCGACACCTGGGAGGTGGCGGAGACCCATCCCGGCGCCTTCTTTGAGAACATGCTGGCGGACCACCCCTTCCTGCCCAAGACCTCCCGCCTGCTGCTGGCGGATTACGTCACCATGGACTCCGGCACCGGCTGCGTCCACACGGCCCCCGGCTTCGGCGCGGATGACTACGAGACCTGCAAGCGCTACGGCGTGGAGATGGTGGTTCCCGTGGACGACCAGGGCCGCCACACGGAGTACGCCGGCAAGTACGCCGGTATGAAGACCGATGAGTCCAACCCCGTCATCCTGGCGGACATGAAGGAGAGCGGCATGCTCTTCGCCAGCGAGGACATCATCCACAGCTATCCCCACTGCTGGCGCTGCAAGGGCCCCATCATCTTCCGGGCCACGCCCCAGTGGTTCTGCTCCGTGGAGTCCTTCAAGGAACAGGCCGTCGCCGCGTGCGACGATGTGCGCTGGGTGCCCGGCTGGGGCATTGACCGGATGAAGTCCATGATCCGAGAGCGTAACGATTGGTGCATCTCCCGCCAGCGCAAGTGGGGCCTGCCCATTCCCGTGTTCTACTGCAAGGACTGCGGCAAGCCCATCTGCACCGATGAGACCATCGACGCCATCTCCAAGCTCTTCGCCGCCGAAGGCTCCAACGCCTGGTTCGCCAAGGAGGCGGAGGAGATCCTGCCGGAGGGCTTCGCCTGCCCCCACTGCGGTGCCAAAGCCGGCTTTACCAAGGAGACCGATACCCTGGACGGCTGGTTCGACTCCGGTTCCTCCCACTTCGCCGCCATGAAGAAGGACCAGGGCTTCTGGCCCGCCACCATGTATCTGGAGGGCCTGGACCAGTACCGCGGCTGGTTCCAGTCGGCGCTGCTGACCGCCGTGGGCGCCTTCGGCCAGGGCGCGCCCTTCAAGGAGTGCGTCACCCACGGCTGGACCGTGGACGGCGAGGGCAGAGCCATGCACAAGTCCCTGGGCAACGGCATGGACCCGGCAGAGATCATCAACCAGTATGGCGCGGACCTGCTGCGCCTGTGGGCCGCCAGCGCCGACTACCACGCCGACGTCCGCTGCTCTCACGAGATCTTCAAGCAGCTCAGCCAGAACTACCTCAAGTTCCGCAACACCGCCCGGTACTGCCTGGGCAATCTGGACGGCTTTGACGCCGACCAGCTGACGGCGCCCGCGGAGATGGAGGAACTGGACCGCTGGGCCGTCACCCGCCTGAACGCCCTGATGGAGAAGTGCGCCAAGGCGTACAACGACTATGAGTTCCTGGTGGTCACCCACGCGGTGAACGACTTCTGCGTGGTGGACATGTCCAACTTCTATCTGGACATCATCAAGGACCGTCTGTACTGCGAGGAAAAGGACGGCGCCAAGCGCCGCAGCGCCCAGACCGCCCTGTTCCTGATTCTGGACACCATGACCAAGCTGATGGCCCCCATCCTGTGCTTCACCTGCGATGAGATCTGGCTCTCTATGCCCCACCGCAGCGGCGACGATGGTCGGAACGTGGTGTTCAACGACATGAACAAGCCCTTCACCGACTACGCCCTGGATGAGACCGCCATGGAGAAGTGGTCCGCCGTGGAAAAGCTGCGCGACGACGTGAACGCCGTGCTGGAGGCCGCCCGGGCCGAGAAGAAAATCGGCAAGGCCCTGGAGGCCCACGTGGCCCTCCACGCTGGGGACGACGCGGCGTCTGCCGCCCTGGTGCAGGTGATGGGCCTGAACCTGGCAGAGCTCTTCATCGTCTCCGACTGCCAGGTCTCCAGTGCGGAGCCCGATGCCGCCTCCACTGTGGGCCAGGGTGCCAACTTCCCCGGCCTCACCGTGGAAGTCAGCGAGGCCAGAGGCGACAAGTGCGAGCGGTGCTGGATGCACAGCCCCACTGTGGGCGCCGACGCGGATCACCCCACCCTCTGCGCCCGCTGCGCCGCCGTGGTGCGGAAACTCCCCCAGTTCTGACCATCCGAAAACAGCATTCAAAAAGGTCCCGGCCATTGGCCGGGACCTTTTTCCATGTCGATTCAATTCCCCCGGGCACGTTCCTTTTTCAGCTTCCGGATATCCTCTCCCGCAAAGGGCAGCAGGGTATATTCCCCTTCAATCCGGGAGGCGATCTGGGGCGTGTACCGCCGGGCCAGCTCTCCCGGCGTCAGGTTTGTGCTGATGATGGTGGAACGGCGCTCCATCTGGCGGGTGTTGACAATCTGGTACAGGGCGCTCTGAACGAAGGATGTGGTCATCTCGGATCCCAGATCGTCCAGAATCAGCAGATCGCAGTTCAGCACCCGCTCCACGTGGTCGTCGGCCTCCTCTTCCCGGGTGAACTTCTGCTGCTCGAATTGTGCAAAGATGTGGCCCGCGGTGTCATAAACCACCGAATGCCCCTTCTCGCTGACCTCCCGGGCAATGGCGGCGGAGAGGTGGGTCTTTCCCAGTCCGGGTGCGCCGAAGAGCAGGAGGTTCGCCGGGCGCTTGCCGAACTGGTGGGCAAAATCCGCGCAGATGTCGTAGATCATCTCCATGTGCTGCCGGACGGTGATGCCGATGTTCGGGTCATAGCGGTCCGGGTACCAGTCTGTGGAGAAGGTGTCAAAGCTCTGGTGCCCCAGGTCCAGCATCCGGGACAGCTCCTTCTGCTGCTCCCGGGCGTAATAGCCCCGCAGGCAGCGGCACACCCGGCCGTTGCGGTAGCCCGTGTCCCCGCAGAGGGCGCAGGCGGGCGTCTCCTCCAGAGCATCCTCCGGCAGGCCCATCTTCTGCAGAAGCTCCCGCTTCTCTGCCTGGAGGCTCAGATTTTCATCCCGCAGCACTGCCACCGCGGACCGGGGGTCCGTGCCGTGGCGGAGCGCACTGGTGATGATGCGGCTCATGGTGGAGCGAAGCTCCCCGTCGATCTCCCGCAGGCGGGGCTGGCGGGCAAAAATCCGTTCCCGCCGCTCCTGATACTGGGCCTGCCGCCTCTGGCGGTCCTCCTCGAACCGCTGGAGAGCCAAGCGCATCACCTTTCCGTCATACGCCACCGCTCATCACCTCCTGTTCCGATGCAGCTCCTGCATATATCTGCGCATCTCCGTCTCCGTGTCCCTGGGGGACTGCTGGTCCCCCCTGCGGGCCGCCGGGCGGTCCCCCGCCTGAATCTCCTCCACCGTGTGGAGGCCCGCCTCGTTCCACTTCTTCAAAATGCCGTTGCAATAGGCCCACTTCAGCTCATGGCACTTCAGCACCGTTTTGTCATAGGCCAGGGCCACGGCCTCCGGGCCAAAGCCCATCTCCTGCCAGGCGAGGATGTACTTCTCCTCCGAAGGCGCGGGGGGCCGGTCCCCCAGCTGCAGCGCCTTCATATACTGGGGCAGGACCCCCTGGCGCTGGGCATAGGTCCGGAGATAGGCATCCGCCGCCGCCTGGGTGTCGATCCCCATGCGGGCCCAGGCGTAGCCCTCCTTTTCGATCTGCTTCATGCCGGGGCGGCGGCCCTCGCCGAATCGGCGCTGCACCCGCTCTACACAGTGGCACACCAGCAGATAGACCACGCCCTCCGGCAGGCCCAGATAGTCCGTCAGTCCCAGCAGGATCCCCACGTCCGGGGTGGTCAGCTTTTTGCCCAGCTTCACCTCCACCTGCCGGGTGAGGGCCTGGAACGCCTTGCTGTGCTCTAGCCGCTCCGCCACGTCGGCGCGCTGATAGACGGGCCGCTCCTCCGCCGGGGCGGGCGGCGTCTCCGCGGGGGCCACCAGGCCCAGCTCCCGCAGGGCGGTCTCCGCCGCCTCGATGCGGCCGCGGTCCCATCGCAGCTCCCCGGCCAGGGACCGGGGCGGTACCGTGCCCTGCCGCCGCAGCAGCGCCAGATACAGCAGCGCCGCATCCCCGTCGCCCCGGTCCAGCAGCCGCTTCACCGTGGCCGCGGACAGGGTGACGCTCTCATCCCCGGTATGTACCAGACAGCTGGGCATCTTCCGCCCCTCCCCTCGTTTTGAACTCCCCCTATTCTACACGATTTTCCCCGGCAGGACAAGCCCCGGCGGAAAAAGTCCGCACCTGCCCCAGCTTCTGGCGGAAATGTGAATTTTTTCAAAACCTCCCGTTTTTGTGTGGCGCTGTCTTTTTTCCTATGATATACTATAATTTATGATAATGGGCGGCATCTGCCCTGCCGCTGATCAATCTACCGACGAGGGGGAAGTTGTTTATGGCAAATCGCGTGGTCATCAACATCTGCGGGGAGGAGCTCACCTTCATTGCGGAGGAGTCCTCTTCTTACATGCAGCGGGTGGGCGCCTACGTCAATGATAAAATGGCGGAGGTCCTGGACAGCTCCAAAGTGGGCCGCACGGATGCCGCCGTCCTCACCGCCGTCAACATTGCCGACGAGCTCTTCAAGGCCCAGGCCGCGGCGGAGCAGCTCCGGGGCCAGATCAAGGGGTATCTGGACGAGGCCGGCAGGGCCCAGAGCGAGGCCAGCGAGCTGAAGCGGGAGGTCTTCCGCCTCCAGCAGAAGCTGGACGCCCAGGCCCGGAAGGACCGGGGATGAGGCCGGAGCTGCTGGCCCCCGCCGGTTCGCCGGAGGCTCTGCGGGCGGCGGTCCAGAACGGCGCGGACGCGGTGTACCTGGGCTGGGGCGCCTTCAACGCCCGTAGGGGCGCGAAAAATTTTTCTGATGAGGAGTTCGCCGCCGCCCTGGCCTACTGCCACGAGCGGGGGGTCCGGGTCTTTCTGACGCTGAACACCCTGGTGACGGACCGGGAGCTGCCCCAGGCGCTGGAGACAGCCGTTCAGGCCGGCCGCCTGGGGGTGGACGCGGTGCTGGTGCAGGACTGGGGGCTGTTCGGCCTGCTGCGCCGGACGCTGCCGGATCTGCCCCTCCACGCCAGCACCCAGATGAGCCTGTTCACCTCCGGCGGTGCCCGGGAGATCGCCGCCGACGGCTGCGAGCGGGTGGTCATTGCCCGGGAGTGTTCGGCGGAGGACACCCGTACAATCTGTGAAAACTGCCCTGTGGAAGTGGAGGTCTTTGCCCACGGGGCGCTGTGCATGTGCTACTCCGGCCAGTGCGGGATGAGCGCCCTGATCGGGGGCCGCTCCGGAAACCGGGGCCGCTGCGCCCAGCCCTGCCGCCTGCCCTACGGGGTTAACGCCCCCGCCAAAAAGGCATATCCCCTGAGCCTGAAGGACAGCTGTCTGGCCGGACGGCTGGAGGAGATGGGGGCCATGGGCGTATCCTGCGTGAAGCTGGAGGGCCGCATGAAGCGGCCGGAGTATGTGGCCGTCATCACCCGCATCTACGCCCGCCTGCTGGAGGAGGGCCGTGGTCCCACCGCCGACGAGCGGGCGGAGCTGGAGCAGGCCTTCTCCCGGTCCGGCTTCACCGACTGGTACTGGCAGGGCAAACACGGCGCTGCCATGTTCGGCACCCGTCCGGAGAACGCTCCGGACCCCAAGGACCTCTTTGAGGAGGCCCGCCGGGCCTATGAACGGGACAGCCTGCGGACGGTGCCGGTGGATCTCTCCTGCTCCGTTTCCGCGGGGGTGCCCTGCACCCTGACCGTGTCGGACCGGGACGGCCACATCGTCACGGTCACCGGCCCGGTGCCGGAGGCCGCCCGGACCCGGGCCCTGGATGGACTGGAGCTGGAAGCCCGCCTCCGCAAGACCGGCGGCACCGCCTACCGCTGCGACACCGTGGTCACCCTGGTAGATGAGGGGCTGTCCCTCTCCGCCAGTGCCGTCAATGCCCTGCGGCGGGATGCGCTGGCGGCTCTCACCGCCGCCCGCACTGCGCCGCCCAAGCGCCGGGAGCTGCCGGTGCCGCCCCTGCCGGAGGCCGACTGCACAGCGGAGGCGCCCCGACTCACCATTTCCGTGACCCGGCTGGAGCAGCTCTCCCCCGCCCTGCTGGAGCTGGGCTGCCCGGCCCGGGTCTATATCCCGCTGGAAGAGGTCTCCCGGCTGGAATCTCTCCCGGGAGAAGGCCCGGAGTGGTGCGCCGTTCTGCCCCGGGTCTGGCGGGACCGGGACGAGCCTGCGCTCCGCACCTTGCTGGAGCGGGCCCGGGCTCTGGGCTTTACCGGTGTTCTGATCGGAAATCTGGGCCATCTGCCCCTGGTGCGGGGCCTGAACTTCCATCTCTACGGCGATTACGGCCTGAATGTGTTCAATTCCCGGTCCCTGGCCTATCTGAAGGACAAGGAGCTGGAGAGCGCCTGCGTGTCCTTTGAGCTGCGGTTCGCCCAGATCCGGGATCTGAAAAAGGTGCTGCGGGCGGAGGCCATTGTCTACGGCCGCCTGCCCCTGATGATTACGGAGAACTGCCTGGTGCAGAACGAGACCGGCTGCCGCCTGGACCGGCAGGGCCCTTGTGTCCCGGAGGACGGCCCCTGCCGCTGCGGCCAGCCCAATGTTCTGGTCGACCGCACCGGCGCCGCTTTTCCCCTGCTGCCCGCCTACGGCCACCGGACGGAAATCCAGAACAGCAAGCCGCTGTATCTGGCGGACCGGCCGGAGCACCGCAGGCTGGGACTGGCCTATGCCCGTCTCCGCTTCACCACGGAGACAGCGGAGGAGTGCGTGTCCGTCGTGCAAAACTATCTGGATGCCGCGCCCGCCGCGGGGGATTTCACCCGGGGGCTTTACGAACGGGGAGTTGAATAATCAAATGGCAGCCTGGATAGATACCCGCTGGTTTTGGACCCTTTTGATCCTTACCCTCTGCGGAGAGTTTCTGCTTCCCTGCCTGCTGGCCCGGAAGGATCCAGCCTATCGGCCTGGAACCATGGCGGTCAGCGTTCTGGGCAGAAGGGGCGGTCCCGTGGCCCGGGTCTACCGCCTGTGGCTGGCGTGGCTGGGGATATGGCTTTTGACCACTGCCGCCGTCTACGCCGTCGGCGCGGCGCCGGCCTCCCGGTGGCTGGCGGCGGGATTGGCCGTGTCCCTGGGCGGCTTCGCCCTGGGCGCCGGTATCCTGGCCGCCCTGTTTCCCACCGGGCTCACCAAAGATCTGTCGGATCCCTCTGCCCTGATCCACGGCATTGCCTCTGCCCTGGGCTTTTTCGCCCTGCTGTTCCTACCCCTCTGGCGGGCGCTGCTGGCGCTGGAGACAGACTCCCCGGTTATGGCGTGGGCCTGCTTTGCCGCCCTGGGGCTGGCGCTGGTATTCTTCACGCTGTTTGTCCTCTCGGACAAAGACCGCTTCCAGGGCACGGCTGTGGCCCGTGAGGGTCTTTGGGAACAGCTCTGCCTGGCGGCCATGTATGTTCCCTTGTTGCTGGATGCAATCGTCCACCTGATTTCCGCCCCCTGAGCTGTACAGCCCTCCGCACGGAACCTTACACTGATAAAAGCAGGGATGCATCTGTCCGCCCATCAGCGGGACTTGTCTCCTGCATCCAATGGGGTTAACCGCCTGAAAGCATCATATTTCCTATACAATTCATAAATTTTATTCTATATTATACAAACCGTATTTATTTTGGAGTTTGACATGGAAGAGATCAAGGTAAAATATTTCACAGATGACATCGACGAGCTGTGCTACGTGGAGGGCAAGTCCGACTGGATCGACCTACATGCGGCGGAAACCGTGACTATGAAGGCCGGGGAGTTCCGGCTGATCCCCTTGGGGGTGGCCATCGCCCTGCCGGAGGGGTATGAAGCCCACATCGTCCCCCGCAGCTCCACCTTTAAGAATTACGGCATTCTGCAGACCAACTCCATGGGCGTGGTAGACTACACCTACCGGGGCGACGGTGACCAGTGGCGGATGCCCGCCTACGCCACCCGGGATGTGACCATTGAGAAAAACGCCCGGATCTGCCAGTTCCGCATCATGAAAAACCAGCCCCGGCTGACCTTCACCAAAGTGGAGCATCTGGACGGCCCCGACCGGGGCGGCTTCGGCTCCACCGGAAAGTGAGGGCGCGGCCATGGCAAAGATCGTACTGGCCTCCGGCTCTCCCCGGCGGCAGGAGCTGCTCCAGCGCATCGGCATCACGGACTTTGACATCCGGGTGCCTCAGACAGAGGAGACCTATCCCGCCGGCCTCTCCCCCCGGCAGACGGTGGAGTACATCTCCCGGGAGAAGTCCGACGCGGCCGCCGCTCTCTGCACACCAGAGGAAATCATCATCACTGCCGACACCATGGTGTTTCTGGACGACCAGCGTCTCGGCAAGCCTGTGGACGAGGCGGACGCCCTGCGGATGCTGACGGCCCTTCAGGGCCGCCGCCACACGGTATGCACCGGCATCACCGTCCGCCGGGGCGGTGAGATCCTGACGGAGAGCGCGTCCACCGACGTGTATTTCCGCCCCGCCGCGGAGGCGGAGCTCCGGGGCTACATCCGCACCGGCGAGCCCATGGACAAGGCCGGGGCCTACGGCGTCCAGGGGCTGGGTGCCCTTCTGGTGGAGCGGCTGGACGGTGACTTTTTCAACGTGATGGGTCTGCCGGTCCTGCGCTTGAGCCGGATGCTGGAGCGGTTCGGCGTCCATTTCTTCTGCTGACCAACGATCAGGAGGGTTTCCTTTGAAGAAATTTTTTCGGGAACACGGCATCTGGGTCCTGTTCGCCACGGCGGTGATCGCCGTGAGCCTGTCCCTCATGTCCTTTTTCTCCAACACCTCCTCTCCCCTGTCCAATCTGGCGGGGATCATCGCCTCCCCCTTCCGGTCGGCCTACACCGCTGTAACAGGCTGGATCACAGACAAGCAGAACTACTATCAGGACGTCACCGCCCTGGAGGAGGAGAACGCCGCCCTGCGGCGGGAAAACGCCATCCTCAAGGCCCAGAACCGCCTGGCTCAGACCAACAATGAGGAAAACGCCCGCCTGCGGGATCTGCTGAACCTGCGGCCCCAGAACTATGACCTGGAGCTGGAGACGGCCTCCGTCACGGAGCGCACGGTCACCAACTGGACCTCCTCCCTGACACTGAACATCGGCACGGATCACGGCGTCGAAGTGAACGACTGCGTCATCGACGAGACGTATGCCTTGGTGGGTGTGGTCAGCGAAGTGGGACTCAACTGGTGCACGGTCCTCACCATCGTGGACACGGACACCTCCCTGGGCGCCCAGGTGTTCCGCACCAAGGACCTGGGGCTGGCGGTGGGGGACTTCTCCCTGATGCGGGAGAACCGCCTGCGGCTGGACTATCTGCCCGCGGACTGTCAGCTGCTGGGCGGCGATCTGGTGGTCACCTCCGGCCTGGGCGGGTATTATCCCTCCGGCCTCTCTGTCGGCACAGTGGAGGAGGTGCAGCTCAGCGACTCCGGCGCCGCCTCCTACGCGGTGCTGGAACCCGCCGCCGACTTTGACAGTCTGGTGGAGGTCTTCGTCATCAAATCCTTTGACATCCAGACCTGATGGGACGGATGTCCCCACCTGTTCGGAAAGGAGGCTCCGGCATTGCTGGCGCGGAATGAGACCATTTTCAAATGGGCCCTGTATGCCGGGGCCACGGCAGTGTTCTTCCTGCTCCAGGGGGCGGTGCTCCAGCGGATCACCCTCTGGGGCGTCATTCCCTTTGTGTTCCCCATCCTGGTGGCGGTCCTGGGTATGTATGAGGGTCCCCTCCCCGCCTCCGTCTACGCCCTGACGGTGGGAGTGCTGTGCGACCTGCTGCTGCCGGCGTCCATCCCCTGCTTTTACACCCTGATCTTTCCCGCGGCGGGGCTATGCGCGGCGCTGATCTCCCAGAGCCTGCTGCCGGCAGGCTTTCTCTGTGGGGTGGTCACCTCCGTGCTCTCCTTCCTCCTCACAGACGCCTTTCACTGTGTCGTGCTGTGGGCCGGGGGGAAAGCCGCCTGGGCTGCGGGGGCCCAGGTCTTCCTGCGGGAGGTCTGCGTCTCCATCCTGCTGGTGGTCCCGGTGGTGTTGCTGTTCTCTGCCGTGTTCCGCCGCACCCACCTGGACGACTGAGAAGGAGGCTGTCTATGGACCATAAGGAAGCCCATCATCTGCGCCTGTATGTTCTGGCAGCCCTGTTTTTCATTGTGGCTGCGGTCTACATCGGGGTCCTGTACGACACGCAGGTGAACAATTACGACTATTACTACGCCAGCTCCGTCCGCAGCATCGCCCGGTCGGAGACCGTGGAGGCCGCCCGGGGCAATATCACCGACCGAAACGGCAAGGTGCTGGTGTCCAGCCGCTCCTCCTACAACCTGACCTTTGACGCCTCCCTGCTGGAGAAGGACGAAGATGCCAACGAGTCCCTCCTGCGGCTGCTGCAGCTGTGTCAGAGCCGGGGGATCAACTGGGTGGATTCTCTGCCCATCTCCCGCTCCGCCCCCTTCGCCTACACCATCGACTCCCTGGACAGCGCGGCCAGGAGCCGCTTTCTCACCTATCTGAAGGATCTGGACGAGGCCGCGAACGCCCTGGCCGCCTATCTGCTGGAGCATCCTGCCCTGCTGGAGACCACGGACGAGGAGGGCAACAGGGAAAACCCCGCCGACGACATCCTGGCGGATGAGGAGCTGGATCAGGCCGGCAAGGCCCAGGCCCTGCTGGAGGAGCTGACCTCCAGTCAGCTGACCGGCGCCATGCTGGAAGGGTCCGGTCTCTCCGCCACGCGGCTGATCGCCCTGATGCGGAAGGATTTCGGCCTCTCCGCCTCTTTTTCCGTGGAGGAGGCCCGGCTGGTGCTGGGCGTCCAGTACGAGATCCGCAGCCGAAATCTCGCCAGGACGGACCCCTATGTGCTGGCGGAGGACATCGACGCGGAGATGATCTCCCTGCTGAACGACGGCGACTACGCCGGAGCCAAGATCACCCCCTCCTCCGTGCGGGAGTACGAGACGACCTACGGGGCGCATATCCTGGGGTATCTGGGCGACATCACCTCAGCGGATGACTACCGGAACACGCTGGCGCCCCTGGGCTATGCCATGAACGACAAGATCGGCCGCAGCGGTGTGGAGGCGGCCTTTGAGTCCTATCTCAAGGGCACCGACGGCACCCGGGTGGTCTCCATGAACGAGGACGGCAAAATCACCGGCGAGTATTACTCCAAGGAGCCAGTGCCCGGCAACACCGTGGAGCTGACCATCGACCTGGACCTCCAGCAGGCGGCGGAGGACGCCCTGGCCGCCACCATCACCCGCATGAATGCGCAGGATGGGGATGAGACCCGGGGCGGTGCCGTGGCCGTGGTACAGGTGGGCACGGGGGAAGTTCTGGCCCTGGCCTCTTATCCCACCTATGATCTCTCCACATTCCGACAGAGCAGCATCTACGCGGTTCTCTACAATGACCCTGCCCTCCCCTTCACAAACCGCGCCACCAACGGCAGGTATGTGCCCGGCTCCACCATCAAGCCCCTGACGGCCGTGGCCGCGCTGGAGAAGGGGATCATTACTCCCACCCAGGAGATCTACTCTCCCAGCCGGTGGGTCTATCCCAACGACCCCACCCACAGCGGCGCCAACTGCGCCGGCGGCAACCACGGTCTCATCAATGTGACGGAGGCCATCACCAAGTCCTGCAACTACTTCTTCGCGGAGATGGGATACCGAATGGGCATGGACACCTTCCGGGAGTATCTGCAGGCCTTCGGCCTGGGAGAGCACACCGGCATTGAGATTGGTGATTACGCCGGTACCCTGCCCAGCAATGAGGCGGGCCACGACCAGACCCCCTGGGCCACCTTCGGCCAGGCCAACCAGCTCTACTCGCCCCTCCAGCTTGCCAACTACATCGCCACACTGGCCTCCGGCGGACAGCACTGCAAGGCCCACCTGCTGAAGGCCGTGAAGTCCTATGACAATACGGAGGTCCTGGCTGTGGGCGACACGGCGCCCACCAACGTGGTCTCCATGCAGGATTCCACGCTGGAGGCGGTGAAAAAGGGCATGCTGGGCTACACCCAGCCCGGCGGCTCTGTTTACAATGCCTTCCGGAACTGTGTGGTCACTGCCGGCGCCAAGACCGGCACCTCCGAGCTGGGCGGCAACCAGACCGAAAACGGCGTCTTCGTTTGCTTCGCCCCTTATGACGATCCGGAGATCGCCGTGGCCATCGTCATTGAGCACGCCACCTGGGGCTCCAATCTGGCCACCACGGGCGTGGATATTCTCAACGCTTACTTTACCGCCGACGAGACCGGCAGTGCCGTCACCGGCGAAAACCAACTGCTTCCGTAAGGAGACGCATCCCCATGAGCGAACCCTTTGTCTTTGATCCCCGCTGCGACCTGTGCAAGGAGCCCTTCGGCGCCGTCCCCTGCGGAACGGCGGTCACCTTTCACTGCCGCCCCCTGGCCACGGAGGGCTTTTCCCACTGCGCACTGGTCCTCTCCTGTGAGTTTTCCGGGACGCAGCGGGAGCAGGAACTACCCCTGGAGGGCCCCGCAGGCGAGCGGCTTTGCTTTTCCGCCACACTGACCGCGCCGGAGCTGCCCGATCTTCTCTGGTATCACTTCCGCTTCTGGCGGGAGGACGGCACCGGCTGTCTGCTGGACAAGACCGGCTACCGCAGTGACGGACAGGCCGTGTCCTGGCAGCTGACAGTCTACCAGGAAAGCCGTACGCCCGGCTGGTTTGGGGCAGGTGTGACATACCAAATTTTTCCAGATCGTTTCTGCCGTCTGGCACCCGTGGACCCTGCGGGTCTGGTTGGCCGGCGCTGGGTCCACGAGGACTGGGATGACACGCCGGAGTGGCGGCCGGATCCGGATGGGGAGATCCGCAACCGGGACTTCTTTGGTGGCACTCTGGCGGGGATCACGTCGAAACTGGACGATTTGAAGGCCCTTGGTGTCACCACGCTGTACCTCTGCCCCATTTTCGAGTCCGCCTCCAACCACCGTTATAACACAGCGGACTATACCCGCATCGACCCCATGCTGGGCACGGAGGCCGATTTCCGCGCTCTCTGCGCCCAGGCCCGACAGCGGGGGATGCGGGTGATTTTGGACGGCGTGTTCAACCACACCGGATCCCAGAGCATGTACTTCAATGCCGATGGCTATTACCCCACTTTGGGCGCAGCCCAGAGCCAGGATTCTCCCTGGTACAGCTGGTACCGGTTCCACCACTGGCCGGATTCCTACGACTCCTGGTGGGGCATCCGCACTCTGCCAGCGGTGGAGGAGTCCTCTCCCTCTTATGTGGATTTCATCATTGACGCCAAGGACTCCATTATCCGCCGGTGGCTGCGTGCCGGAGCTTCCGGCTGGCGGCTGGATGTGGCGGATGAGCTGCCGGACTGGTTTCTGGAGAAGATCCGCGCCGCCATGGAGGAGACGGCCCCTGACAGCGTCCTGATCGGCGAGGTGTGGGAGGACGGCTCCAATAAGATCGCCTACTCCCAGCGGCGGCGGTATCTGCTGGGCAGTGAGACCCACGGGCTGATGAACTACCCCTTCCGCACGGCGCTGCTGGCCTATCTCTCCGGCGGGGATGCCGATGACTTTCGGGAGGCCATGGAGACCCTGCGGGAGAACTATCCCCCGGCGGCCTTTTACTCCGCCATGAACTTTTTGGGCACCCACGATACCCCCCGCATCCTGACGCTGCTGGGTGCGGACCGAACGCCGGACACCAAGGCGGAGCGGGCCTCCTACCGGCTTTTGCCCCGGGAGCGGGCAGCGGGCATCGCCAAGCTGCGGCTGGCGGCGCTGGTGCTGTTCACCTTCCCCGGCTCTCCCATGATCTATTACGGGGATGAGGCCGGGATGGAGGGCTTTGAGGACCCTCTGAATCGGGGAACCTACCCCTGGGGCCGGGAAGACCGGGACCTGCTGGCGTGGTTCACCCGGCTGAGTGCCCTGCGGAATGCGTATCCAGCCCTGCAATCCGGCACCATCTCCTGGCTCTACACCGCAGGTCCTTTGTTGATTTTTGCCCGGCAGAACGGTGACCAGCGGCTGACCACAGCCGTCAACGCCTCACCGGACTCCCACACTGTCACACTGCTGTGGGAAGGCGCTGGCCCCACCGATCTCCTCACCGGAGATACTCTTCCCTGTTCCGGCGGTGTTCTGCACTTGCAGCTGCCGCCCTGGGGCTGCCGTCTTTTGCTGTGACCGGCTGCGGATGTTTCACGTGAAACATCCGCGGCTCTTTTTCTGCCGTTTGTTTCACGTGAAACATTTTCTCTTCCTTTTCTCTGCTTTTCCGCTTTTCTCCTTGCAACGGCCGTCCACGCTTGCTATAATAAATGAGCATAAGCATTTCTACCTTATTGGGTATTTTCAGAAAGTAGGTGCCCACGTGGCAAAAACCATTGCGATTGTGAATCAAAAAGGCGGCGTGGGGAAAACAACCACCTGTGTGAATCTCGCCGCGGCCTTGACGGAGGCCGGGCAGCGCATCCTCCTGTGTGATTTTGATCCTCAGGCCAATTCCACTTCTGGAATGGGCGTGGACAAGACGGTCTCCAAGGGAATCTACGATGCCCTGATCGGCGAAGTGCCGGTGGAGGACGCCCTGGTGCACACCAAATACGGCGATGTTCTCCCCTCCAACAAGGCGCTGGCCGGCGCCGGGATCGAACTGATCGGCATGGAGCGCCGGGAATTCCTTCTGCGGGACGCGCTGGACAAGGTAAAAGATCGCTACGACTTCCTGTTCATCGACTGCCCCCCCTCTCTGGAACTACTGACGCTGAACGCCCTCTGCGCCGCGGACGCCATCCTGGTGCCGGTGCAGGGCGAATACTACGCTCTGGAGGGCCTCAGCGATCTGATGAACACGGTGCGGATCGTCCGCAGGTCCCTGAATCCCCGGCTGGAACTGGACGGCGTGCTGCTGACCATGTTTGACGGGCGGACCAATTTGGCCTTGCAGGTGGCGGAGGAAGTGAAGCACTACTTCCCCGGCAAGGTCTATGCCACTGTGATCCCCCGGAACGTGCGCCTCAGCGAGGCGCCCAGCCACGGCAAGCCCATCACCGCCTATGATCGGACCTCCCGGGGCGCGGAGGCCTACACCGCCTTTGCAGCGGAGTTTCTGAAAAAGCAAAGCGCCTGATTCTCTGGAAAGGAGCGTTCCCATGGCATCCAAGAAACCCTCCGGCCTCGGCCGGGGTCTCGGCGCCCTGCTGGGCGACGACGTATTGAAGGCGGAGAGCACCGGCAGCCTGTACCTGCCCATTTCCCAGGTGGAAAGCTGTTCCTCCCAGCCCCGCAAGCACTTTGACGAGGCATCCCTGGCAGAGCTGGCCGACTCCATCCGAGAGCACGGTATCATCCAGCCTCTTACCGTCCGGAAGCTGGCCTCCGGCTACTATCAGATCATCGCCGGAGAACGGCGCTGGCGGGCTGCGCGGCTGGCGGGCCTTCAGGAAGTGCCCGTCATTGTCATGGAGGCCGATGACCGCAAGGCCGCCGAGCTGGCCATGATCGAAAACCTCCAGCGGGAGGATCTGAACCCCATAGAGGAAGCCGCTGGCTTCCAGTCCCTGATGGAAACGTATCACATGACCCAGGAGGAGGCCGCGTCCCGAGTGGGCAAATCCCGCAGCGCCGTGGCCAACGCGCTGCGGCTGCTGTCCCTGACGCCGCCGGTGGCCAAGCTGGTGGAGGAGGGAAAGCTCTCCGCCGGTCACGCTCGGGCGCTGCTGCCCCTCTCCCCCGCCCTGCAGGAAAACGCCGCTGGCGCCGTGATCTCCGGCGGCCTCTCTGTCCGCCAGACGGAGGCCCTGGCCAAGCGGCTGAGTCTGGAAAAGCCGGAAAAAGCCCCCGCGCCGAAGGGAATCGACTATGCCGCGGAGGCGCAGAAGGAGTTGAGCTCCAAGCTGGGCCGGGGGGTGCGGATCGTCACCGGCCGCAAAAAGGGCCGGATTGAGCTGGAATACTACGGCATTGACGACCTCAACGACCTGCTGGAGGCCCTGGCGATGCTCCGGGCAAAGCAAATGAAAACCCCCTGATTGGGAAAGGATGATCTGCCATGAAATTTGAAAAGCGCAGCGGAGACGAAGCGGAGACACCCTCCTCTGCTCCGGAGGAAACGCCCTCCACCGGGAAAAAGCCCGTTGTCATCTATATCATGATCCTGTTCATCGTGGCCTTTCTGCTGATGGCACTGTCCTTTCTAATGCACCAGCGGAGCAACTCCGAGGTGCTTGGGGAGCTTCAGGACTCCGTCACTGCCATGCAGGAGGTACAGGCCACGCAGGACGCCCTGCTGGACCTGCAAAACCAGCTGGATGAAGCCCAGACCACCATCGACGCGCTGGAGTCCTCCGCAGAGGAAACTGACGCCGCCTTGGCGGAGGCCCAGCGGGAGAACCAGGCACTGCTGGCTCTGTACACCATTCAGCAGCAGTATTCTGCTGGAGATCTGGCGGGCTGTCAAGCCAGCATCGACGCCTTTGAGGCGTCTGAATACCGGGACGCACTGCCTGAGACTGCTGAAGAGGGTGTCACCCCTCCCTCCCAGCGGTATGCGCAGCTGAAGGAAGCAGCAGAGGCCCGTTGAGCAGTCAACGGCTGGCCATTGTTTCACGTGAAACATGCAACATCAATAAATTGAGGAGAGAATCATCATGCTGGATATCAAATTTATCCGGGAGAATCCGGATGCTGTCCGTGAAAATATCAAAAAGAAGTTTCAGGATGCCAAGCTTCCCCTGGTAGACGAAGTCCTGGACCTGGACTCCAAGCGCCGGGCCGCCATTGCGGAGGCGGATCAGCTCCGCTCCAACCGAAACACACTCAGCAAGCAGATCGGCATGCTGATGGGCCAGGCCAAAAAGGACCCCGCCAAGCTGGCGGAGGCCGAGGCTGTCAAGCAGCAGGTGAAGGAACAGGCGGACCGCTTGGCAGAGCTGGAGAAACAGGAGACGGAGCTGGAGGAAAAGCTCCATCACAATATGCTGCTGATCCCCCAGATGATCGATTCCTCTGTGCCCATCGGCAAGGATGACAGCGAAAATGTAGAGGTCCAGCGGTTCGGAGCATGTGAAGTCCCCGACTTCCCCATTCCCTACCACGTGGATATCATGGAGTCCTTCAACGGCATCGACCTGGATGCCGCCGGGCGGGTCTCCGGCAGCGGCTTTTACTACCTGCTGGGCGACATTGCCCGGCTCCATGAGGCGGTGCTGGCCTACGGCCGGGACTTCATGATCGACAAGGGCTTCACCTACTGCATCCCCCCCTTCATGATCCACGGCAACGTGGTGGAAGGCGTTATGAGCCAGACAGACATGGACGGCATGATGTACAAGATCGAAGGGGAGGACCTGTACCTGATCGGCACCAGCGAGCACTCCATGATCGGCCGGTTCATTGACCAGATCCTGCCGGCTGAAAGCCTGCCCCAGACCCTTACCTCCTACTCCCCCTGTTTCCGCAAGGAGAAAGGTGCCCACGGCATCGAGGAGCGTGGCATCTACCGCATCCACCAGTTTGAAAAGCAGGAGATGATCGTCGTCTGCAAGCCCGAGGAGTCCAAGGACTGGTATGAGAAGCTGTGGCGGATGTCCGTGGAGCTGTTCCGCTCTCTGGATATTCCGGTGCGGCAGCTGGAGTGCTGCTCCGGCGACCTGGCAGATCTAAAGGTCAAGTCCTGCGATATCGAGGCCTGGTCTCCCCGCCAGCAGAAGTTCTTTGAGGTGTGCTCCTGCTCCAATCTGGGGGACGCCCAGGCCCGCCGTCTGCGCATCCGCTATAAGGATGAAAATGGCAAAATGCAGCTGTGCCACACCCTAAATAATACCTGCGTGGCCCCGCCCCGGATGCTGATCGCCTTCCTGGAGAACAACCTCCAGGCCGACGGCACTGTCCGCATCCCCCAGGTCCTGCGGCCCTATATGGGCGGCAAGGAATTACTGGTCCCCGCGAAAAAATCCAATTTGTAATTTTTCGTTTTATTTATACAAATCGTTGAGCCCGTTTCCAGCCGTTGGAGCGGCGCGCAGCCCTGCTCCGGATCATTCGGTGCCCCTCCAGCGGCTCCATTCGGGTCAAATCTCTGAAAGCCATGGGCTCCAATGGTTACAGTATACGTACACAGGTGCCCATTCATTTCACACAGGAGAGTCCCATGACTGAACTTACCAAAAAGACTACCGGCTTCCTGGCGGAGTTTCGCCAATTCATTGCCAGAGGAAATGTGCTGGATATGGCGGTAGGCGTCATCATCGGCGGCGCCTTCGGCAAAATTTCCACCTCCCTGGTCAACGATATCCTGATGCCCCTGCTCTCCCTGCTCACCGGCGGCGCGGACTTCTCCCAATGGCAATGGGTCCTGCGGGAGGCTGTGTATGACGCCGGCGGCAGCGAAGTGCGCGCCGCTGTTGCCATCAATTACGGCTCTTTTCTCTCCACTATTCTGGACTTCCTCATCATCGCCTTTGCGGTCTTCTGCCTCATCAAAGCTATCAACCGCTTCCACCGAAAGAAGGAGGCCGCTCCTCCTCCCCCGCCCCAGCCCTCGCAGGAGGAAGTGCTGCTGGCGGAGATCCGAGACCTGCTGAAGGAGAGGACATGATGGAACAGCGCCTGCAATCGGGTCTTGCCGCCCTGAACCTCCCTGTGGAGGGAATCCCTGCTCTGGTCCGGTATGGGGATCTGCTGATCGAGACCAACAAGGTGATGAACCTCACCGCCATTACGGACCCGGAGGATGTGGCCACTCTCCACTTTTTGGACAGCGCCGCCCTGCTGACCCTGGAGTCCTTTTCCGGGAAGTCCGTGGTGGACGTCGGCACCGGTGCCGGTTTTCCCGGTCTGCCCCTGCGGGTGCTGGAGCCCTCCATCCGCCTGACGCTGCTGGACTCCCTGAACAAGCGCATCCAGTTCCTGGAGACGGTGTGCCGGGAGCTGGACCTCCCCGATGTGGCCTGCGTCCACGCCCGGGCGGAGGAATTTGCCGCGGAGCACCGGGAAACCTTTGATTTAGCGGTCTCCCGGGCAGTGGCGGCCCTGCCGGTGCTGTGTGAGCTGTGCCTGCCGCTGGTAAAGCCCGGCGGGAAGTTCCTGGCCATGAAATCCGTGGAGTCAGACGCGGAGCTGGCCGCCTCACAGCACGCCATTGCGATCCTGGGCGGCGCCGTGGAGGCGGTCCGGGACTATGCCATCCCCGGTACAGATGTGCGCCACCGGCTGATCGTGGTGGAAAAAGTGAAAAAAACTCCGGAAAAATATCCGAGAATGTTTGCAAAAATCAAGAAGAATCCCTTATAATACATTTGTGAGCAGTTGAAAGGAAGTGCCGCCTGATGACGTCTCCAGGACAGTGCATTGCCGTCGCATCCGGAAAGGGCGGCACCGGAAAGACCTCCTTTACGGCGGGTGTAGGCGCGGCTCTCGCCCTATCTGGCCGGCGGGTGCTGTGCCTGGACTGCGACATCGGTCTGCGGAATCTGGATCTGGCCCTGGGCCTGTCGGACCGGACGCTGATGGACTTCTCAGACGTGGCGCAGAACCGCTGTTCCCTGGAACTGGCCGCTGTGGAACACCCCAAGATCCCCGGCCTTTTCCTGCTGACCGCGCCGGCGCGTCCCCATGGTCGCCCGGTGACGGAGATCCAGATGGCAGATCTGCTGCGGGAGGTACGCAGGCGGTTTGACTTCTGTCTGCTGGACGCACCTGCGGGCCTGGGGCGGGGCTTTCAGCTGGCCACCTGCGCCGCGGACCGCTGCGTGGTGGTGACCACTGCGGACGCCTCCTCCCTGCGGGACGCCCAGCACACCGTCATGGAGCTGGATCGCTTCCCTGCAGGCGCCCTGCACCTGGTGGTGAATCGAGTGCGCAAAAAGCTGCTGCGCCAGCTCCACGCCACCATTGACGATGCCATCGACAAGGCCGGCCTGCCGCTGCTGGGAGTGGTCCCCGAGGATGACGCCCTGCCCCTGTGTATGAACCGGGGTGTGCCCATCCTGCTGGCGGACGGCCAGAGCGCCGCGACTGCCTACCGCAACATTGCGAAACGCCTCCAGGGGGAACGGGTCCCCCTGCTGCGGATCAGATAGAGAAAGGAGTCTTTCATGAACATCGCCCTCATGTCCCACGACAACAAGAAGGAGCTGATGGTGCAGTTCTGCACCGCCTACGCCGGCATCCTGTCCCACCACAACATTTACGCCACCAACACCACTGGCCACATGGTGGCCGACGCCACGGGCCTGAATGTCCACTGCTTCCTGTCCTACGCCCATGGCGGCAGCCAGCAGATCGGCGCCCGGATCGCATACAACGAATTCGACCTGGTACTCTTCTTCAACGACCCCAACAACGAGGCTATGGTGGGAGATGTTTCCTATATCTCCCGGCTGTGCGACCAGAACAACATCCCCTTTGCCAGCAATCTGGCCACGGCGGAGGCGCTGGTGCTGGGTCTGGCCCGGGGCGATTTGGACTGGCGCTGCATCGTCAATCCCTCCAACCGTCCCATCGCTTGACATTTTTCCCCAAAGCGCATACAATCACCCTGTTGATTCATTTGCACCGCGCGGATGCCGCAGCAGTACTCCAATCGCCGGCCCCACAGAGAGGGGCGCACCGCTGAGAGCGGCCCGGCCGGCCTGGACGAAGGACAGCGGCGGAGCGGGGGCGGAGACGCCCACGGCACCCTCCCCGTAGCACAGGAGGCAAAAAGGAGGCTCTATAGGCCTTGAATTTGGGTGGCACCACGAAGCGGAATCGCTCTCGTCCCAAAGCCGCGGGACGGGAGCGTTTTATCATTTTGCGCCCGCGGTGCATCCCGGGCAGCGACCCGCATCCCACGAAAAAGGAGTTTTGACGATGGCTAAAATGACCCCACGGACACTGTCCGGCTTTATGGAACTGCTGCCCGGACCACAGCAGCAGATGGAGCGGATCATGGAGATCCTCCGCCGTACCTATTCCCTCTATGGCTTTACCCCCCTGGACACCCCGGTGATCGAGTCCAGCGAGGTACTGCTGGCCAAGGGCGGCGGCGAGACGGAGAAGCAGATCTACCGCTTCCAGAAGGGCGACGCGGATCTGGCACTCCGGTTCGACCTGACGGTCCCCCTGGCAAAGTATGTGGCCCTCCACTACAACGACCTGACCTTCCCTTTCCGCCGGTATCAGATCGGCAAGGTGTACCGGGGTGAGCGGGCCCAACGGGGCCGCTTCCGGGAGTTCTATCAGGCGGACATCGACATCATCGGAGATGGCAGGCTCTCCATCATCAATGAGGCGGAGATCCCCGCCATCATCTACAAGACCTTCTCCACCCTGGGACTGAAGCGGTTCCAGATCCGGGTGAACAACCGGAAGATCCTCAACGGCTTCTACGCCATGCTGGGTCTGACGGAGAAGTCCGGTGACATCATGCGCACCGTAGACAAGCTGGACAAGATCGGGCCGGAGAAGGTGAAGGCCATCCTCACCGGCGACCTCGCCGTGACTCCGTCCGACGCCGACGAGATCCTGAAGTTTATCGCCATCTCCGGCGGAAACGACGCCGTTCTCTCCGCTTTGGAGGGCTACCGGGGCCGGAACGAAATCTTCGACCAGGGTCTTGAGGAACTGAACACGGTGGTCCGGTATCTGGCGGACTTCGGCGTCCCGGCGGAGAATTTCGCCGTGGACCTGACCATCGCCCGGGGCCTGGACTACTACACCGGCACCGTCTACGAGACCACCTTGCTGGATCACCCTGAGATCGGCTCCGTCTGTTCCGGCGGCCGGTACGACAATCTGGCGGAGTATTACACGGACCGCCAGCTTCCCGGCGCGGGCATCTCCATCGGCCTGACCCGGCTGTTCTATGTGCTGGGAGAACAGGGTATGCTGAATCCGGACCTGCCCACCGCTCCGGCAGATGTGCTGATCCTGCCCATGACGGAGGACCTGTCCGCTGCCATCTCCCTGGCCACCCTGCTGCGGGAAAACGGCATCCGCGCCCAGCTCCACTGCGAGGAAAAGAAATTCAAGCAGAAAATCGCCTATGCCGACAAGCTGGGCATCCCCTATGTGATCTTTCTGGGGGAGGACGAGATCAGCTCCGGCGTGGTGGCCTGCAAGGACATGGCCACCGGCGAGCAGACAAAGCTGGAACCCGCCGCCACCGTCTACCGCATTAAGGCGGGTCTCGCGGAACGGGAAAAGGGCACCGTCATCCAGGAGTAATTCCCTGCCCCACAGAGATACTTTAACGCCGAATTTCACCTGCGGAGACAACCAAATCGCATCTCAAGCAGTCCAAGCAGAAATATTTTCTATAAAAAATACAAGCAGTATTTACTAGAGGTGTTTCTATGAAGAACCGGAAGCGTGTCTGGGTGCCTTTGTTGGTCCTGCTGCTGGTCGCCGCGATCTGGTACAGCCGCCCGGTAACATTGCCGGACCTGCTGAAGGACCAGGAACTCCAAGAGATCAACGTCCTGATCCGCTCCCTGGGGGACTGGACCCAAGAGCCAGAGACCGCCACGGTGTCGGTGCCCCTCACTTCCCCAGAGGGGGCGGCCCTGCTGGAACAGCTCCAAGACCTCTCCTTCTGCCGTTCTCTGACAGACCCGCTAATCAAGCCCCTTGCTCAGGCGGTGAATGCCAGCCATGGGTCCGTCTCCTATGAGTCGGGAGACTGGATGTTCTCCCTCTCCCTCGCCGGTACAGATGGCGATTTTGCTGTGCTGAACTTTACCGTCCGGGAGTGGTCCTATGCTGCTCCGGGACAGGCGGACTTCTACGGCTGCACCGTCCCGGACGGAGAGGCCGTTGGCAGGGGCCTTGGGGAACAGCTCTGGGCTCTGGCAGCGAAATATGATCTCAATTCGTAATATTTTTTATATAAATTTCTATTTGTAATCACATTTCCACACAGAAAGGAATCCACAATCATGACACAGAATCGCACCCATACCTGCGGAGAGCTGCGGCTCTCCGACGCCGGCAAGGCCATAAAGATCTGCGGCTGGCTGGAAAACCTCCGGGAGGTAGGCAGTGAGCTGGCCTTCGCCGTGGTCCGGGACTTCTACGGCACCACTCAGGTGGTGGCGGAGACCGCCGACATGGTGGCCCTGCTGAAGTCCATCAACAAGGAGTCCACCATCTCCGTGGAGGGCACCGTCCGAGAGCGGGACAGCAAGAACGCCAAGCTGCCCACCGGCGAGATCGAGGTGGTGCCCGGCAAAATTGAGGTGCTGGGCCGCTGCCAGCACAACGAGCTGCCCTTCCCCATCAACCGCAGCCGGGAGGCCGACGAGGCCACCCGCCTGAAGTACCGCTATCTGGACCTGCGGAACCCGGCGGTGAAGAACAACATCATCCTCCGGTGCCAGGTAGTGGCCGCCCTGCGGCAGGCCATGACAGAGCATGGCTTCCTGGAGATCACCACCCCCATCCTGACCGCCTCCTCCCCGGAGGGTGCCCGGGACTATCTGGTGCCCGCCCGGAACCACCCCGGAAAGTTCTATGCCCTGCCTCAGGCGCCCCAGCAGTTCAAGCAGCTGCTGATGACCTCCGGCTTTGACCGGTACTTCCAGATCGCCCCCTGCTTCCGGGACGAGGACGCCCGGGCGGACCGCTCCCCCGGTGAGTTTTACCAGCTGGACATGGAGATGGCCTTTGCCTCTCAGGATGACGTATTCGCCGTGCTGGAGGACGTGCTGCCCCCCATCTTTGCCAAGTACGGCAAATACGACCGGGCCAGCTCCGCGCCCTTCATGCGTATCCCTTACACCGAGGCCATGGAGAAGTATGGCTCCGACAAGCCGGACCTGCGCATCGACCTGACGGTGCAGGACGTCACCGGCCTGCTGGGCGCCTGCGGCTTCGGCCCCTTCGAGGGCAACGTGGTGAAGGCCGTGGTGGTCAGCGATTTCCACGAGACCCGGAAGTTCATCGACAAGACCCTGGCGGATGTGGAGGTGGTCTCCGGCGGCAAGCCCTACTGGTTCCGCCTGGACGAGAACGGTGAGATTGTGGGCGGCATCGCCAAGTTTGTCCAGCCCATCAAGGAGTCTGTGGTCTCTGCCCTGGGTCTGAAGCCCAACGACTTCGTGGCCCTGTCCGCCGGCAAGCTGGGCGCTGCCCAAAAGACCGCCGGCACGCTGGTAAAGACTCTGGGCGCCGCCGTCCCCGGTCACATGGACAAGGAGCAGTACGCCTTCTGCTGGATTGTGGACTTCCCCATGTACGAGATCGGCGAGGAATCCGGCGAGCTGGAGTTCTGCCACAACCCCTTCTCCATGCCCTCCGGCGGGCTGGAGGTCCTGCTGAAGGCGGAGCGGGGCGAGATCGATCCCCTCAGCATCACCGCCGACCAGTATGACCTGGTGTGCAACGGCGTGGAGCTCAGCTCCGGCGCGGTCCGGAATCATGACCCGGAGATCATGATTAAGGCCTTTGAGATGGTCCGGCTGGGCGAGGAGGACGTAAAGGCCAAGTTCCCCGCCATGTACAACGCCTTCACCTACGGCGCGCCGCCTCATGCGGGCATTGCCCCCGGCGTGGATCGCATGGTGATGCTGCTGGCCGGGGAGGACTCCATTCGGGAGATCATCCCCTTCCCCATGAACAAAAACGCCCAGGACGTGATGATGAGCGCCCCCAGCGAGGTCACGCAGAAACAATTGGACGAGCTGCACATCGCCATCGTCAAGCCCCAGGACTGACCTGTAAATCCGGAATAAAAAAGAGACGGACCGCATTTCTGCGTTCCGCCTCTTTTTTTCCACTTTCCGGCATCATCCCACGCATACCACCTTCATGACTCCGGAGGTCAAAGCCTGTCAAACCGCTGGCCCTGGGTATTGCACCAGAAATGGTCCTCCGCCAGACCGGAGACGTAATAGGTCAGCGGCCCGGAGAAATCGCCGGATTCGTGGATATCTATCTCCAACGACGGACACCAGCCCATGCCGCCGCGGTCCCGCAGCCGGGCAGAAAAGGCCGTTTCCCCATAGTAGTCCAGATAGGGGATTACCACCCGACAGGTGCCGCTCTGGAAGATCAGCAGCTCCTGCAAGGTGCTGTCACACCAGATGCCGTCAAACGCAGCCAAATCCGCAGGCCAGGCAGAGGGCTCCTCCTGCCAGAGCGTGGTCTCCGTCCCCAGAAGCCTGGTGAAAAAGGGGGACAGGGACCGGACCGCCGCCCGGTAGGTCTCTTCTCCCAGCTCCGGCGCCTCACCTGCTTTCCGCAGGCTGTCCGCCCTGTCCAGAACCGCTGCAAATGCCACTGCGGAGGCTGCCGGTTCCGCCTCCATCTCCTCCAAAAGGGCCAGGACCACGTCCTCCTCCGGGATCGTCTGTCCAGAGCCCGCCCAGTCCAGCAGGGTCCGTGCCGCCGTCTCCGGTGTCTCCTCCAGCACTTGTACAGCCACCGTCTCCCAGGTGGTCTCCGAGACCGTCCCCTCCCCCTGGGGACTCCCCAGCAGAGCGATCATTGCCATCAGTAGAGCCGCCATCCGCATGTTGTCACACGCTCCCTTCTATTTTTGCCAGCATACCACGGGGTCCGTTTGGATTCCACCACAAATCAGTAACAGTCTTTTCTTTCGGGCCTGGATGTGATACACTTCATATCATCACTCCACAGCAGAAAGGAGCTCTTATGAAACGACTTTTTACAATTCTGCTGGCTGTCCTCTCCCTGTTGAGCCTGACTGCCTGCGGCGGCTCCCCCACAGAGGAGACTTCCCAGGAACCCTTAGTGGACATTCAGCCCCAGGAGCCGGAGGCGCCCCCGGAACCCACGCCGGAGGAACTGGCCGCCCAGGAGGTGGAGGACCTGCTTGCCTCCCTGACCCTGGAGGAAAAGGTCGGCCAGCTGTTCTTTGTCCGGGTACCCGACACAGACGCGGTCTCCGACGTGAGCACCTATCATCTGGGCGGCTACATCCTCTTCGGCCGGGATACGGCGGACAAAACTGCCGATGCTTTGATCCAGACCATTCAGAGCTATCAGGACGCCGCGGCTGTGGACACCGGAATCCCGCTGCTGATCGGCGTGGACGAGGAGGGCGGCACGGTGGTGCGGGTCAGCTCCAATCCCCATCTGCGGGCCTCCAAGTTCCCCTCTCCTCAGAAAGCTTATGCCTCCGGCGGCATGGAGGCCGTGCTGGCAGATACCCGAGAGAAGGACCTCCTTCTCTCCGCCCTGGGCTTCAACGTGAACCTGTCCCCGGTGGCAGATGTGTCCACCAACCCCGCCGACTTTATGTATGACCGCACCTTCGGCCAGGATGCGGCCGCCACAGCGGACTATGTGGCCCAGGTGGTCTCGCAGATGGCGGAAGACGGTATGGGCAGCGTCCTCAAGCACTTCCCCGGCTATGGGAACAATGTGGATACCCACACCGGTATCGCCGTGGACCAGCGGCCGCTGGAGTCCTTCACGTCCTCCGACTTCCTCCCCTTCCAGGCGGGTATGGAGAGCGGCGGCGGAAAGACCGCTGTGCTGGTCTCCCACAATATCATGACTGCTGTGGATGGAGATCTCCCCGCCTCCCTGTCCCCGAAGGTCCACGGCCTGCTGCGGACGGACCTGGGCTTTGACGGCGTGGTGATGACCGATGATCTGGCCATGGAGGCAGTTGCAGCGTACAGCGCCGACGGGGCCGTGGCGGTGATGGCCCTGGAGGCGGGAAACGATCTCGTCATCACCACCGACTACCGCACCCAGATCCCCAAGGTCCTGGAGGCGCTGGAAAGCGGCGCCCTGTCTGAGGAGACCATCGACACCGCCTGCCGCCGGGTGCTGACCTGGAAGCAGAATCTGGGGCTGCTGTAACATACCTCCCGGTCCCATCCCCTGACGAAAGGAAGTTTTCCACATGGAAACGGAAAAACTCTATTACCAAGATCCCTACCTCACCGCCTTCACCGCCCGGGTGCTCTCCTGTGAAAAATCCAAATCCGGCTGGGCCGTAGTGCTGGACCGCACCGCCTTCTATCCGGAGGGGGGCGGACAGCCGGCGGACCACGGCACTCTGGGCGCAGTCCGGGTCACGGATGTCCATGAAACAAAGGGCGTGATTTTCCACACCTGTGACGGCCCTGTGGAGATCGGCACCCAAGTGGCGGGGGCCGTTGACTGGCCCCGCCGGTTCGACCACATGCAGCAGCACTCCGGGGAGCACATTCTCTCCGGCCTGCTGTGCTCGCTGTACCACTGTGACAACGTGGGTTTCCACCTGGGGGCCGACACGGTGACCATCGACTACAATGCCGAGCTGACCTGGGAACAGGTCATGGCCGCGGAAAAGGCCGCCAATGAGGTGATCTGGCAGGATACTCCGGTGGACATCACCTTCCCCGCGCCGGATGCGCTGGCCCGTCTGAACTACCGCAGCAAGAAAGCGCTTACCGGCCAGGTGCGGATCGTGGCCTTCCCCGGGGCGGACTGCTGCGCCTGCTGCGGCACCCACGTGCGCCGGGCCGGTGAGGTGGGGATTATCAAGATCCTCTCCTGCCAAAAGTTTCGGGAGGGGGTGCGGCTGGAGATTCTCTGCGGATCGCGGGCTTACCGGTATCTCTCCCAGGTATACGACCAGGACCGCGCCGTGGCCCAGTTGCTGTCTGTAAAACCCCAGGACACCCTGGCCGCCGCAGAACGGCAGGCGGAGGAGCTGGCCGCCGCCAAGCAGCGGATGACGGAGCTGGAGGATCAGCTCTTCTCCCTCCGGGCCCAGGCCCTGACAGACCGGGGAGATCTGCTGCTTTTGGAGCCCCCCACGCGGCCGGACGGAGCCAGAAAGCTGGCAGACGCAGCCGCAAAGGCCTCCGGCGGTCTGGCGGCGGTGTTCGCGGGAGCGGAGTCCTCCTACGTCTATGCCCTTGTCCAGGCCGATAGGGCGGACATCTCTCCCCTGGTGAAGCGGCTGAACGCCGCTCTTTCCGGCCGGGGTGGCGGGCGGAACGGCTTTGCCCAAGGCAGCGTGCAGGCGGACCGGACCGCCATCTGTGACTTTTTCCGCAAGGAGGGGATTGAATGTCCTACGTGCTGATCGAACAGAATCTTGAGGAAGAGGACGAGCCCCGGTTCATCTACGCGGAACTGGACAGCGGGCGCCGGGAGGTCCGGCGGGTGGAATTCTACCCCAATGGCCTCTGCTTTGCCTACGGCGGCGACTACGGCCGGGAGGAGGCTCTCTCCCCTGCCCCCTACCCGGAGGACCTGCGGACGCTGAACCGCCCCGGGGAAGTCACCGCCCGCGCCATCACTCCGGCCGCGTTTTGGGAGATCTGGGGACAGGCCCAGGAGCGGCCGGACGGCTTTATGGGGATGTTTGCCTGATGAGAAGAAGCATTTGTTTTGCCGGGGGCTGCTTCTGGGGCATGGAGGCCCTGTATCGCCGCCTGCCCGGCGTACTGGATGTCACCGCCGGCTATGCCAACGGAGACACGGCAGATCACGCCAACTATGACGATGTCTGCACCGGCCGCACCGGCTTCCGGGAGGCGGTGCAAGTGGCGTATGAAGACGGGACTGTCTCCCTGCCCCACCTGCTCTTTGTCTTTTTTGCCGCCATCGACCCGGAGACTCCCAACCGTCAGGGACCGGACGTGGGCAGCCAGTACCAGACCGGCGTATACTGGATGGACCCGGCGGACGAGGGCATCATCCGCTCCATCGCTGCCCTGGAGGCCGCGGCCGTTCCCTTCTTCGCCGTGGAGCTGAAGGCCCTGGCATGTTTCTATCCAGCGGAAGAATTCCATCAGCGGTATCTGGAAAAGCACCCACGGGGCTACTGCCACGTGGCCCCCTGGAAACTGGCCGCCCTGCCGGACTTCCCCTTTTCCACAAAGACCTATACCCGTCCCGCAAAAGAGCTGCTGCAGACCTGGAAAGAAGCCGGAGAAGTGTCTTTCTGACGGGCGGGGGAAACTCTGTTTTCCACAGGCTGACCATATTTGTGTAAATAAAAGCGCCGCAGGCATCCGCCTGCGGCGCTCTCTTTGATTCAGCTTCCGTCAGTGGACGGGCTCGTTCATCTCTGCAGTGATATACTGTTGGCCGTACATGGCGTCGTACAGCACATCCTCCCGCAGCTGCAGCAGCTCCCGGGCCTCGTCGGAGAGAGCCGCCTCCTCCACGCCGGCGCTGGGCGTCCCCGTGCCATCCACAAAGTACAGCTCCGTGTTGGTGAGACACACCTGGCTCACCTTCTCCAGCAGCGCCCAGTACCGGGTGACCGGCTGACCGGTCAGCTCCAGCAGCTGGGGGCCAATGGCGGTGATGCTGCTGTCCCGCCGGGTGCCTGCCTGCCCCTGGAGCAAGGCCGCATCATTGGCCCAGATCAGATAGTCCGTGGAATACAGGTCGCTGATCTCCTCCGGGGTCCAGCCTACCGTGTCGTTATCCGGGCAGAGGCCCAACTTTGTGTACACTGTGTCCCCGTCCGTCATGAACAGATTGGGCCTGTGATCCCCGAAGAACACCACGATGGTAGGCTCCTCGCTCTCCCGCAGGGCGTCTGTCAGATCTCCCAGGGCCTGATCCGCCCGGGTGATGCCCTCCAGCATGACCCGGACGATGGCCATATCCTCCTCGCCGAGGCTTTCGCTGGTGACGCCGATCTGACACTCATAGTTGAATTTCTCCGGGTCAAAGGGCTGGTGGTTCTCCATGGTGATGCCGTAGAGAAACGCCCGCTCCCCGCTGCTGTTGATGTCCTCCATCCGGTCCAGCATGGCCTGGAAGAAGTAACTGTCCCGCATGTAATACCCGCCGTAGATGCCCCCCTCCCAGGGAAAGTCCAGAGCCTGGATATCTGCGGAGAACAGAAGGTCGGAAAAGCCCAGCCTGGGATAGGTCACCGTTCGATTATACAGGCTGTCGTTATACCCATGGAGCATCTCCGCCCGGTAGCCGCTCTTGGTATACTGCTCCGGCAGGGCGTCGAATTTCTCATAGGCGTCATCCTCCAGGAAGCAGATGTTCGTCCCAGCACCGAAGTCCAGCTCCGTAATGCCGTACAGCATGGACATCTCCAGATAGCCGGTGCCGTAGCCCAGATAATGGCTGTGGAATGTGCCGCTGATGCCCTCGCTCTCCAGGGCATGGAAGTTCTCCAGGGGATCCCGTTCATACTGAAGGCCCGGCAGCCGGGTCAGATCGTAGAAGGACTCCGACTGGGCCACGATGATGTTGGGCTGCGCCGCCGCTGCGGGGGCGTCGGCGCTGTCCTCTGTCAGGATCTCGTCGATCCGGGCCAGGACCTGCTCCATGTAGGCTTCGCTGTATCCCTCCGGGCTCTTCTTGGCCTGAAGAAAGCAGTCCCGCCAGAGACTCAGCGTCAAACCGTAGGTGTCGTGGCTGTTGGCCGCAGCCAGGCGGGTGTTCACATCCACCTGAAAAACCGCCCCCGCCGCCTGGGCTCCCTGTGTGGAAAACAGCCCAATGGTCAGGGCCAGGGCAACGGAAAAAGTGACAAAGCGGCACCGCCCGGTGAGCAGCGTCAGCCGCCGCACCAGAATCAGAATCCCCACACACATCCCCAGGGCGATCATCGCCATCCAGAAATCCACCGGCGGGCGCAGCTCTCCCGCCACACCGGCCACCTCTCCCACCTGTGCCGCCAGGCCGAAGTCCGCCAGCACCAGTGGCGTGCCGTTGATAGCTGTCTTGAAATAGTCCACCAGGGACAGCACCAGTCCGGCAACCCCCACCAGTATAGCGGAAAGCCACAATCTACCCAGCAGCGCCCCCAGGGTGAACACCACAGCGCCGTAAAGGACGCCGGTCAGCAGCAGATAGGTGGGCCATTTCACGAACCACTCCCACACGATGGAGAGGGAACCGGTAACCACCCACTGGACGGCCACCGCCACAGCCAGCCCCATGCAAAGGCTGCCGCCCAGAAACATGACCCAGCGCAGCCACACCGGCCCCAACGCCCGGGGCCGCTTCTGTCTCTTCAACACTTCTACCTCATTTCCCAGGTTATAAAAAGGGCCGCGGGGATTTCCCGCGGCCCCGATAATCTCCGATCAGTATGCCAGTTTCTCCGCCAGATAGCTCTTCAGCTGGTCGACGGGCAGCCGCACCTGCCCTCCCGCAAAAGCAGTGCTTTTGCGGGACCCCTGTCCCATCTCATTCCTCGGGCGGAATGAATCCGCCCTCCGGCGAGATTTTGCCTCCGGCAAAATGCTCGGACGCCGCGCCGCGGCGTTCTGGAGCAGAATCGACACAGGCATCAATATGCCAGTTTCTCCGCCAGATAGCTCTTCAGCTGGTCGATGGGCAGCCGCACCTGCTCCATGGTGTCCCGGTCCCGGACGGTAACGCAGTTGTCGCCAGCCTTATCCGCGTCGCCCACGGTGTCGAAATCCACCGTGATGCAGTAGGGCGTGCCGATCTCGTCCTCCCGGCGGTACCGCTTGCCGATGGAACCGGTGTCGTCAAAGTCCACCATCCAGTCCTTGCTGAGCTCCGCCTGGATCTCACGGGCCTTTTCGGAGAGCTTCTTAGAAAGGGGCAGCACCGCGCACTTAAAAGGCGCGATGGCCGGATGGAACCGCATGACGGTGCGGACGTCGTTCTTCTCCGCATCCACTACCTCTTCATCGTAGGCTTCCACCAGCAGGGCCAGGGTCATCCGGTCCGCGCCCAGGGAGGGCTCCACCACATAGGGGATATAGTGCTCGTTCTTCTCCTGATCGAAATAGGTCAGGTCCTGGCCGGAGTGCTCCTGATGCTGGGTCAGGTCGTAGTTGGTCCGGTCCGCCACGCCCCACAGCTCCCCCCAGCCGAAGGGGAACAGATACTCAAAGTCCGTAGTGGCCTTGGAGTAGAAACTCAGCTCCTCGGGCTCGTGATCCCGCAGCCGCAGATTCTCCTCCTTGATGTTCAGGCCCTTCAGCCAGTCGTGGCAGTACGTCCGCCAATACTGGAACCACTCCAGATCCGTGTCCGGCTTACAGAAGAACTCCAGCTCCATCTGCTCGAACTCCCGGATGCGGAAAATGAAGTTACCCGGGGTGATCTCGTTGCGGAAGGACTTGCCGATCTGGCACACGCCGAAGGGCAGCTTCCGGCGGGTGGTCCGCTGGATGGCGGGGAAGTTGACGAAAATGCCCTGAGCGGTCTCCGGCCGCAGGTACACCTCGTTGGCGGTGTCCTCCGTGACGCCCTGGTGGGTCTTGAACATCAGGTTGAACTTGCGGATGTCGGTGAAGTCGCTCTTACCGCAGCCAGGGCAGGGCACCTGGTTGTCCCGGATGAATGCCACCAGCTCCTCCTGGGTCATGGCCTCCACGTTCACGTCCATGCCGTGCTCCTGCACATAGCTCTCCACCAGCTTGTCCGCCCGGTGGCGCATCTTGCAGGCCTTGCAGTCAATCAGAGGATCGTTGAAGGTGGATACGTGGCCGCTGGCCACCCACACCTGGGGATTCATCAAAATGGCGGAGTCCAGTCCCACGTTGTAGGGATTCTCCTGGACGAATTTCTTCCACCAGGCCCGCTTGACATTGTTCTTCATCTCCACGCCCAGGGGACCGTAGTCCCAGCTGTTGGCAAGGCCGCCATAGATCTCACTGCCGGGGAATACGAATCCCCGGTTCTTACACAGGGCCACGATCTTCTCCATGGTCTTCTCGGTGTTTTTCATGCTCCATTCTCCTTTACGGCGGCCCGGACAGAAAAAACGCCCCGAGCCGGTTTTCGGCTCAGGGCGAACAATCAGTCCGTGGTTCCACCTGAATTCGCGCCTGGCTGACGCGCACTCTTCACCCGGTAACGGCGGGGACCGGCAGGGCATTTCCGCCCCGCGGCTCCAGGGTGCCTGTTCTTCCGCCTCCCCGCAAGGGCTCACACCAGCCGCCCTCTCTCTTTGCCGGGGTATGGGGGATACTTCTCCCTGTCACTGCCTTTTGGATATCGTGAGAACTGTATCACGTTTTCATCAGAATGTCAAGGCCGAGTCCCACAGAAGCCGCACCAGGCAGGGCACTCTCTCACCCGGACCCTGGTCTGATCCCTTATCCGAAGCGCAGAAAAAGGCCGCCCTATAAGGCGGCCTTTCCCAATTTACTTTTTCTCCCGATCGTAGGCCACGATCACCCGGCGGTTGGGCTCCGTTCCGGTGGAGTAGGTCGTCACATTGGGCACATCCTGCAGCGCCGTATGGATCACATGCCGCTCATAGGCATTCATAGGTTCCAGTGTCACGCTGCGGCGGTACTTGGTGACCTTGGCGGCCACCTTCCGGGCCAGATGCTGAAGACTCTGCTCCCGCTTTTCCCGGTAATTCTCCGCGTCCAGCTGCACCCGCACCCGGCCGCTGCCGCTGCGGTTCACCGCATAGCTGGTCAGCTGCTGGATGGCGTCCAGAGTCTCGCCCCGGCGGCCGATCAGTGCGCCCAGATTCTTGCCCTCCAGGATCACCTTGTAGCGGCCCTTCTCCAGCAGATAGATGTGGATCTCCGCAGCACTCTCCATCTGCTCCAGCAGGCCGGAGAGGAACTTACGGATGGCCTGGGCCTTCTCGTCATCCACTTCTTCGCCCAGTGTCTGCACGGGAGCGGACTGCCGGGTCTTCTCCTCCGGGGCGGGCGCCGGCGCCTCCGCCGACTTGCGCTCCTGTCTGGGCGGCTTTTCCGCTTTGGGGGGCTTAGGCCGCTCTTCCTGCGGCTTCTCCTTGGGGGCAGGCGCGGGGGCGAGAACCTCCTCTTCCTCCTCCGGGCCGTAGCTCACCCGGACCTTGGCCGGGCAGCTGCCCAGACCCAGGAAACCGGACTTTGCTCGCTCCAAAATCTCAACGGACACATCGTCCCGGTCCAGGCCAAGCTGCCGCAGGGCATTCTGGATGGCCTCATCCTCGGTCTTGCCCGTTACATCAATAAACTGTCTCATGGCGTAACAAGCTCCTTACTGATCATCATAGCGGTCCTCCTTGTAGGACCGGCCGCGGGCATAGGGCCGGTCTCCCACACGGCCCGCTTCCGTGGTGCTGGTGGCCGCCTTTTTGGCCTTCAGGGCCTTGGCCTCCTGCGCCGCCTGCCGCTTTTCCTTCAGGCTCTTCTTCTGTGCGGCCTGCTGACGCTGCTGCTCCTGAAGCAGCTTGGCCTCCTCCATCCGCTTCTGGCGGTCCGCCTGGATTATCTCCTGCCGGGCGTCCTCCTCTTCCTGCAGCTTCTTGGTGTAGAACTTGCCCAGGACCATCTCCTGGATAATGGAGAACGCGCTCTGGGCAGCCCAATACACGCCCAGGGCGGCGGGCACGATGAAGGCGATGTAGATAGACATCAGAGGCATCATCCACATCATCATCTTGGTGGAGCCGTTGGCAGCCGCAGTCTGGGCGGACTGGCTCATGCTGACCTTGCTCAGCAGGAAGCTGAACACACCGGAAATGATGGGAATCAGAATCAGTCCCACCGCGGCCAGCGTGATGCCCGTGGAGAGGCTGCTGACAGCGCTCCAGGGCGTCTGGATCAGGTCAATCCCCAGGAAGTGGTAGTCGATGTTCACCCAGCCGGGATGCTCTGCAATGAAGTCGGGGAACTGGCTGTTAATGATGTTGGAAATGGCGATCTGCTCATAGCCGGGGCTGGCCACGATCTCAATGCCGGCACCTTCAATCAGACTTCTGGCCGCATTCACTACCGCCAGACCGGCGTCCTTGCCGCCGAAGTTCATGAAGTAAACAATGGGCTCCCGGATGATATAGTACAGGGCCATCAGAATGGGCAGGGGCAGAAAGCTCCACAGGCAGCCGCTCATGGGATTGAAGCCCTCTTCCTGGTAGAACTTCTGCATCTCCTCCTGCATCTTCAGCTGGTTGTTGGCGTATTTCTTCTGGATCTCCTGCATCTTGCCGGACATGCGGCTCATCCGCACCATGCTCTTCTTGGACTTCATCTGGAAGGGCAGCAGGATCAGCTTGATGACCAGCGTGAACAGGATCAGGGACACGCCGTAGGACCCTGTCAGGTTGTAAAACAGCCGCAGCAGGGCCGCAAACGGGATACAAATTGCGTATCCGATGGTTGAAAACATAGATGCTTCCTCCAAATTGTAATGGGACCCGGGCTTTCAGCGCCCGCAGAGCGGAGCATTTCCGCTTTCGGCCTGTCCGCATTCCGCAGTGCCGGCTGACAGACGGCCGGACAGCAGCACAGGGTCCGGCAGAGGGGCTTGTCCCCTCCTCTCATGGGACCGGATCATATCCTCCCTTGTGAAACGGATTACAGCGCAGGATACGCCGGAACGCCAGCCAGCCGCCCTTGAGGGCGCCGTACTTCTCAATCGCCTCCAGCGCATATTGGGAACAGGTGGGAATATACCGGCAGCAAGGCGGCCGGTACGGGGAGATGGCCACCCGGTAAAATTTCACCAGGGCCAGCAGGACCTTTTTCATCATGACCGGTCCTCCAGCAGCTCCAGCTTCCTGCAAAGACGCAGGAAGGTATCGTTCAGCTCCTTCCAGGAGGCAGTCAGGGTCCGTCCCCTGGCTACCAGAATCATGTCGTACCCCTGGCGGAGCCGTCCGGAATTGAGCCGGTAGACCTCCCGCAGGCGGCGGCGGGCCCGGTTGCGGACCACCGCATGACCCAACTTGACGGATACCGTCACGCCCAGGCGGTTGTGCCCCAGCCGGTTTTTCCGGCAGTAAAGCACCATCCCTCCGCCCACGGCGGAGGCGCCCTTCTGGTACAGCCGGCGGAACTCATAATTCTCTTTCAGGGTCACTGCCCGCTTCATGCTGCCACCTGCCTTCTCCCATTTGACACATCTGACACAAACTCAACGAGGGACGGAGGAATCACAGAATTCCCGCCGTCCCTGAAGACGTTGTTCAAGTGTCTCCCGCACGGTCCGTTTCTCAGTAGGACAGACGGGCGCGGCCCTTGGCGCGGCGACGGGCCAGGACCTTGCGGCCGTTGGCGGTTGCCATTCTCTTGCGGAAACCGTGGACCTTCTGGCCGTGCAGCTTCTTGGGCTGATAGGTACGTTTCGTTGCCATGTTGAGACACCTCCTGTCAGAATTGCGGCCCTTTTGAGGGCGGCACTTACTCGACACCGCCTAAAGGGCGGCGCAGTAAACAGATCAAGACCGCATGATCGCGGCGCAACCGATATTATACAGACTGTTTGAAAATATGTCAACTAAAACTTAAAAGTTTTGCGAAATTTCCGTATTTTTTTCTTTTTTCAGTTGCGATTCTCGAAAATTTCAAAATCTGGTGTCCCATGCTGTCCAAAGCCGCTATATCTTGTTGCCTGTGCAGGCGGATCTCCTTGGTTCTTATTATTAGAATAAGTGTTGTAATTTCCGGCTGTCTTTGGTATAATAAAGCGTACTGCCATGTCTATTTTTTACTAGAGAGAGGTGTTTCCTTTTGAATTCCGTCGCCGACGTGTGGGACAATGTACTATCCCAGCTGAAGGGCGAGCTCTCGGAGACCACCATCGCCACCTGGTTCGACGAATTGGAGGCTGTGGACATCCAGGGCAATACGTTTATCCTCCACTGTTCCAACGACTTTAAAAAAGGCTATATCGAGTCCCTGTTCATGAAAAACATCAAGGCCTCCCTTCACGACATTTTCTCCACGGATTTTGAAGTGAAGATTCTGGACGACCTGGATTACGCAGAGCTCAAGGATAACCGCCCGCACCGCCAGAGTGAGCGGTTCACTTCCGCGGAGTTCACATTCGAGACCTTCGTGGTGGGCCCTTCCAACAAGCTGGCTTATGCCGCCTCCGTCTCCGTGGCGGAGCATCCTGCTCAGAACTACAACCCCCTGCTGATCTACGGGGACTCCGGCCTGGGCAAGACCCATCTGATCTATGCCATCGCCAACGTCATCCGCCGGAACGATCCCCGGTCCAAGATCGCTTACGTCAAGGGCGACGACCTGACCAACGAGCTGGTGGATGCTATCCGGGAGGGTAAGACTGCGGAGATGCGGGAGAAGTACCGCCAGGCGGACCTGCTGCTGGTGGACGACGTGCAGTTCATCGCCGGCAAAAAGCAGACGCAGGAGGAGTTCTTCCACACCTTCAACACCCTGTACGAGTCCGGCCGGCAGATCGTCCTGACCTCTGACCGTCCACCCTCTGAGATGACCCAGCTGGAGGACCGCCTCCGCACCCGATTTGAGTGGGGACTGCTGGTGGACGTAGCGCCGCCGGATTTTGAGACGCGTCTTGCCATCGTGAAGAACAAGGCCGCCCTGCTGGGCATGGAGCTGCCGGACAAGATCTCCGCCTACATCGCCGAAAACGTCACCGCCAACGTCCGCCAGCTGGAGGGCACCATCAACAAGATCCTGGCCTACAAGGATCTGCTGGGCAACGACACCGACGAAGAAACCGTCACCCGGGCCATCCAGGACATGCTGCGCCGCAGCAACGAGTATGTCCCCACGCCGGAGGCCATCCTTGAGTATATCTCCAAATATTACAGTCTGGACGAGTCCGTGATCCGGGGCCAGCAGCGGGTGCGGGACGCGGTCTCCGCCCGGCAGATTGCCATGTACCTGATCCGCTCCATGACGAATCTCAGTCTGGATGAGATCGGCAAGGTCTTTGACAACCGGGACCACTCCACCGTCCTCTACTCCATCCAGCAGATCGAAAAGAAGATGAAGAAGGACGCTGCGTTTGCCGAAATGGTGAAGGAGATCAAGACGAATATCAACTCCAAGCGGTGACCAGATTTCTCCACATCTTCCGTGGAAAAGAAAAACTTCCCTGTGGAAAATGGTCTTTCAAAAAAGTCCGTGGAAAAATCCCCGGATCCTTCCACATCCCCTGTGGAGCCTCAAAATCCGACAGCGCAAGCCTTTCCCCGCCTTTTCCACAGCTTTTTTCCCTACGGCTGCTTTTTCTAAAAAATACATTTCTTTCTTTTTCAAAAGAGCGATTCCGACCCATATCTTCAAACCCCGACTAGAGAGGAAGTGCATGCATGAAATTCTCCTGTGAAAAGGCCCTTCTGCAAAGCGCCATCGCCGTCACCAGCCGCGCCGTGGCCCAGAAGAGCTCCATTCCCGCGCTGGAAGGGCTGCTGCTCCACGCGGACAGCCGGCTGACCATTTCCGGCTACAACCTGCAGACCGGCATCCGTACGAAGGTCTCCGCCGATGTAACGGAACCCGGCGAGATTGTTTTAAACGCCCGCCTCTTCGGCGACATCATCCGCCGGATGCCCGACGATGTGGTGGTTTTCACCGCGGATGACAAACAGCTGGTTCATCTCTCCTGCGGCGATGCGGACTTTGATATCCTGGGCCTCTCCGCGGCGGACTATCCGGAGCTGCCCATGGTGGAGGATGATTTTTCCGTCTCCATCCAACAGAAGCTGCTGCGTGCCATGATCGAGGAGACGGCCTTCGCTGTCTCCACCAATGAGAGCCGCCCCATCCATACCGGTGCCCTGTTCGAGATCACGGACCAGGGCCTGACTATGGTAGCGGTGGACGGATTCCGTCTGGCCATCCGGCGGGAGCCGCTGGAAAAGATCGACGGTGGCGCCTTTTCCTTTGTGGCGCCGGGCAGCGCCCTGGGCGAGGTGAAAAATATCTGTTCCGACGTGGAGGATCTGGCTGCCGTGACCCTGGGCAAAAGTCATATTCTATTTGAGGTAGGAGACACGGAGTTGATCTGTCGCCGGTTGGAGGGAGAGTTCCTGGATTATAAGAATGCCATCCCACGGAAGAATCCCATCTCCGTCATCGCGGACACCAAGGCCCTGATCGAGAGCATTGACCGCGTCAGTGTGGTGATCTCCGAAAAGCAGAAGAGTCCGGTCCGGTGCCTGTTTGACCACGACAAGGTGCTGCTCTCCGCCAAGACCGGAAACGGCGAGGCCAAGGATATCTGCCGCTTGTCCGGTGACGGCGGCGGGCTGGAGATCGGGTTCAACAACCGCTATCTGATGGAGGCTCTCCGGTACGCGCCGGCGGACACGGTGAAGATCGAGCTGAATACCGGCGTCTCCCCCGCCATCATCGTCCCCACGGAGGGGGAGGAAAACTTCCTCTATATGGTCCTGCCGGTGCGGCTGAAGAGCGCGGAGTGAGCAGATGGAGACGATCACGATTCACACGGAGTTCATCAAGCTCCAGGACCTGCTGAAATTCGCCAATCTGGTGTCCTCCGGCGGCGAGGCAAAGGAGCGGATCCAGGGCGGCGAGGTCACCGTCAACGGCGAGATCTGCACCATGCGGGGCAAAAAGATCCGCCCCGGAGACGATGTGGCCTTCCAGGGCGCCCATTATACGGTGGCCTATGCGGATTCTTGAGCTGGAGCTGCAGCATTTCCGCAACTACTCCGGCCAGCGGGTATCCTTTGACCCGGACTGCAATGTGATCTTCGGGGAGAACGCCCAGGGCAAGACCAATCTGCTGGAGGCTATCGTCTACCTCTCCTGCGGGAAATCCCCCCGGGCCAGGACGGACCGGGAGATGATTGCCTTCGATGCGCCCGCCGCTGTGCTGGAAGCCGGGATCTCCGCCCGAGACCGGGAGTTCCGCACCCGGGTGGAGCTGTACCGGGACCGGCGGCGGAAGATGTGGGTGAATCAGGTGCCTGCCAAAAACAGCGCCGCCCTGAGTCAGGTATACCACACCGTATTCTTCTGCCCGGACGACCTGTATCTGATCCGGGAGGGGGCCGCCGCCCGGCGGCGCTTCATGGACACCGCACTCTGCCAGTTGCGGCCGAGATACGCGGCCGCTCTGGCGGAGTACCACCGGCTCTATGACCACAAGACCCGCATTCTGCGGGACAGTGAGGAGCGGCCGGATCTCCTGGAGCTGCTGCCGGACTTTAACGAACGGATGGTTCGTTTCGGCGCAGTGCTGGTCCACTACCGCCGGCAGTTCGCGGAGGCGCTGAACCGCTATGCCGCCCGCCACCATCGGGAGTGCTCCGGCGGAAGGGAGCGCCTGGAGATCACCTATCAGACTGTTTCCTCCGTCACGGACCCGGCGGCGGAGGTGGAGGTTCTCACGGAGCAGCTCCGGGTCCACATGGAATCCCACCAGGCGGCGGAGCGGGCCTCCCGGATGTGCCTCTCCGGCCCCCACAAGGACGATCTGGTCATCACCATCGACGGCCGGGAGGCCAAATCCTACTCTTCCCAGGGTCAGACCCGCACCGCGGCTCTGGCGCTGAAGCTGGCGGAGCGGGAAATCTACCAGAACGCCACCGGCGAATACCCGGTGCTGCTGCTGGATGACGTTCTCAGTGAGCTGGATCCCCGCCGGCAGGAGTTCGTTCTCAACCGCATCGCGGGGGGGCAGGTGTTCATTACCTGCTGCGAAGATGATCGGCTGCCGGTCCTTCTGGGTGGGAAGGTGTTCCATGTGAAACAGGGCGCCATCGGGTGAAGAACACCGCGACCAAGCGTGAGCGCAGGAGCCCTGCAGTACATCAGCTGTCTGCGGGAAGTGGATTTTCTCTTTTTGACAGCAGAAAACAGAGTGAAAGCAGGGAAAGGCAGAATGGACTGGATTTGGTATCATGCGCTGCCCCTCATTGTCTTTGGCGTCCCGCTCATTGGATTTCTGTGGGAGCTGCTGGTGGGGCTGCTCTGCCGGAAAAACTGCTGGCTGCTGTCTCTTCCGGTGCTGGCGGGCGCATTGGGACTGGCTCTCTGTCTGCTGGCACAGTCCTCCCTTTCGCTGTCCTTCCTGCTGGGGTTCTGGGCAGCTTATGGATGTGCACTCCTCTTTGGATGGAGCCTTTCCCAGTTGCGGACCACAGGGGATCTCCGCTGGAAAAAGTGGATATGCCGGGGAATGGCGCTGTGCTCCGGCGCGGCGCTGGCTGTCGGCTTCGGCGTACTGATCTTGCACGAGATGCGGGCGGCCAATTACACCATGGTGGAGGAAGTCATCAGTGAGGAAAATGCGCTGTCCGAGATCCCGGAGCTGGCCATTACGGATACGGACCGGAAGATTCTCTCCGCTCTGGAGGCGAGTTCTTCTGTTCAGGCAGCCATCGGCGAAGGGGATAAAGTCACAATTAACGGCTTGGTTCCGGCGGAACACGCGGATGTCCAGAAGATTTTGTCAGAATTTCTGGAGGAAGGGCAGTATCAGTTTTCCGAGGTCGGCACCATCGCGCAGTTCGGCGAAATCGGCACTTTGTACTATGATATTTTCGACCGGGAAGAGGGCATCAGGATCATTACAGAAAAGCTGAGTACCGGGGACTTTCGAAAGACAGTCGCCGTTTACAGCGGAGATCCAGAGGAAAAATTGTCCGTGGTCATTTATGAAAATTATGAAGGAACGTTCCAAAAGATAGTCCGGCAGCGCCTGTGGTTTTACGATTTACTCCAGGTTCCAGAGGGGGCATGAACGATGTACCTGCATATCGGCCAAAACGAAATCCTTCCCGACCGCCGGGTCATCGGCATCTTTGACCTGGACAAATGCAGTTACGGCAAGCGGACCCGGGAGTATCTGGCGGCCGCGGAGAAAGAGGGGGTGGTGCTGGATGTGTCCGGCGAGATCCCCAAGTCCTTCGTGGTGTGTGACCACCCCTATCACCGGCAGATCGTGTACCTCAGCCAGCTGAATTCCACCACCCTCCAGAAGCGGGCGGAGAGCGGAAACCTGGAATGAGTCAGGAGGAGGATCCCATGGCGGCATATACGACACTGGTAAACCTTCCCCACTTTTTATCCTCGTTCACATCCCTGGAGACAGGAGCTCTGGTGCTTTTTCTGGTGGCAGTGTTCACGGTGCAGCTGATCCTGCTGCAAAATTACAGCGGGCGCCGGAGATGGCTGCCGCTGATCCTGTGTGCCGCGGCGCTGCTGGCTTTGGAGCTTGGGATTCTGGCGGTAAAATACCTGTTCCTGTCCGTATTTTCCGGAGACGGCTGGTCCAGCCCTCTGCTTCTGGTGTACAGCGTGTTCCTTCTGCTGCTGTATTTTGCCTGGGTGGCGCTGTTCGCCGCCCTCCTGGCTCTGCTGATATATCCCATTTTAAAGAAATTACGCATTTGATTCCAACTTACATGGTTCAGGGCAAGGAGAAACGGGCCGGAGGCGGCTCCGGCCCGGCTCTTCTTGCCTTGGAACGGATATGAATATCCTGAAAGGAGAACCTGCATGGCAGAAAATGAACTGTTGAACTCCACTGCGGTGGACACGGCCAACGAGTACGACGCATCGGAAATTCAGGTGCTGGAAGGCCTGGAAGCCGTCCGGAAGCGGCCCGGCATGTATATCGGCTCCACGTCCACCTCCGGCCTGCACCATCTGGTCTATGAGATCGTGGACAACGCCATCGACGAGGCACTGGCCGGCTACTGCACCGACATCCTGGTGCGAATCAACGAGGGGGACACCATCACCGTGGTGGACAATGGCCGTGGCATCCCCGTGGACATCCAGGCCCAGACCGGCAAGCCCGCCCTGGAGGTAGTGTACACCGTCCTCCACGCCGGCGGCAAGTTCGGCGGTGGGGGCTACAAGGTCTCCGGCGGTCTCCACGGCGTGGGCGCCAGTGTGGTGAACGCCCTTTCCGAATGGCTGACGGTCCAGGTCCACCGGGACGGACATATCTATGAGATGAAGTTCTCCAGGGGCAATGTGACCCAGCCCATGACCATTGTGGGAGATACAGACCACACCGGCACCACTGTCACCTTCAAGCCGGACCCGGAGATGTTCGAGGATACGGAGTACAATTACGATACCCTTCACACCCGGATGCGGGAGGAGGCGTTCCTGAACGCTGGCCTGTGCATCCGCACTGTGGACGCCCGCCCCGGACGGGAGCAGGAGGACAACATGTGCTTCGAGGGCGGCATCCGGGAGTTTGTTACCTGGCTGAACAAGAGCAAGGATGTGCTTCACAACGACGTGATTTACATGTCCGGAGCCCGAGAGGACTCCGTGGCGGAAGTGGCCATGCAGTATAACGACGGCTACAACGAGACGATCCTCTCCTTCGCCAACAACGTCCACACGCCGGAGGGCGGCATGCACGAGGAGGGCTTCAAGCGGGCTCTCACCAATGTGCTGAACGCCTACGGCCGGAAGATCAAGCTGCTGAAGGATGACGAGAAGGTCTCCGGCGAGGACTGCCGGGAGGGCCTCACCTGCGTCATTTCCGTCAAGCTGACAGAGGCCCAGTTTGAGGGCCAGACCAAGTCGAAGTTGGGCAACAGTGAGATCCGGACCCTGGTGAATAACATCGTCTCCGAAAAGCTGGAGATCTTCCTGGAGGAGAACCCCCAGGTGGGCCGGATGATCCTGGATAAGGCTCTCACTGCCAATCGGGCGAGAGAGGCCGCCAAAAAGGCCCGGGAATCCATCCGCCGCAAGACGGCTCTCGGCGGCGCCGCCATGCCGGATAAGCTGCGGGACTGCAATGAGAACAATCCGGAGCTGACGGAGCTCTATATCGTCGAGGGAGACTCCGCAGGCGGCTCCGCCACCCAGGGGCGGGATTCCCGGTTCCAGGCCATTCTCCCCCTGTGGGGCAAGATGCTGAACGTGGAGAAGGCCCGGGCAGACAAGGTCTACGGCAACGACAAGCTCCAGCCCGTCATCACAGCCCTGGGCGCGGGCATCGGGGATGAGTTCGATCTGAACAGGCTCCGGTATCACAAGGTCATCATCATGGCCGATGCCGATGTGGACGGCGCCCATATCCGTACTCTGCTGCTGACCTTCTTCTTCCGCTTCATGCGGCCCCTGATCGAGGAGGGCTATGTCTACTCCGCCGTTCCGCCCCTGTATAAGCTGACCCGTGGCAAGACCACCCGAGTGGCCTTTGACGACATCCAGCGGGAGAAGATCGCCGCCGAGATGCGGGGCGACAACCCCAACGCCAAGATCGACATCTCCCGGTTCAAGGGCCTGGGTGAGATGAACCCCCATGAGCTGTGGGAGACCACCATGGACCCCACCACCCGGACGCTCCGGCGCATCACGCTGGATGACGCCGTGGCCGCGGACGAGACCTTTACCATCCTGATGGGCGAGAAGGTGGAGCCCCGGAAGGAATTTATCGAGCGCAACGCCCAATACGCGGTCAATCTTGACTATTGATCCGTAGGGCGGCTGCCCTCGGCCGCCCGTCCGATCAGATATGCCTTTGCGGGCCGGCGAGGGCGCCGGCCCCTACAAAAAGGAGATACGATACATGAGCAAAAAGCCCCAATACGATCCTGAGGAGATCCGGTACCCCGAACAGAAGATCGTGGAGTCACCGCTGGTCCCCGAGATGGAGAAATCCTACATTGAGTACGCCATGAGCGTCATCGTGGGCCGGGCTCTCCCTGACGTGCGGGATGGCCTCAAGCCCGTCCATCGCCGGATCCTCTACGCCATGTATGAGGATGGCCTCACGGTGGACAAACCCTTCAAAAAGTCCGCCACCTGCGTGGGCGACGTGCTGGGCCGGTACCATCCCCACGGCGACGCCAGCGTCTATGACGCTCTGGTCCGCCTGGCTCAGGATTTCTCCATGCGCTATCCCCTGGTGGACGGCCACGGCAACTTCGGGTCCGTGGATGGCGATCCCCCGGCGGCCTACCGGTACACGGAGGCCCGGATGTCCCGGCTCTCCGACGAGATGCTGCGGGACATTGAAGAAGGACACTGTGGACTGGGACCCCAACTTCGACGAGACCCGCAAGGAGCCCCGTGTCCTGCCCTCCCGGTTTCCCAATCTGCTGGTGAACGGCTCCAGCGGCATCGCGGTGGGCATGGCCACCAATATCCCGCCCCACAACCTGCGGGAGGTGATCGGCGCCTGCATCTGCGTGCTGGACAATCCGGAGGCTCAGCTCAGTGATCTGATGCAGTACGTCAAGGGGCCGGACTTCCCCACCCGGGGCATCATCATGGGTCGCAGCGGCATCCGGCAGGCCTATGCCACCGGCCGGGGCCGGGTGGTGATCCGGGCCCGGCATGAGTTTGAGGAGTTCGGCAAGGACCGCACGCGCATTGTCATCACCGAGATCCCCTACCAGGTCAACAAGCGTATGCTCATCAAGAGCATGGCCGACCAGGTGGAAGACAAGCGTCTGGACGGCATCTCCGACATCCGGGACGAGTCCGACCGGGACGGAATGCGCATCGTCATCGAGCTGAAGCGGGACGCCAATCCCCAGGTGGTGCTGAACCGCCTGTTCGCCCAGACCCAGCTGCAGACCAGCTTTGCCATCAACATGCTGGCCCTGGTGAATAACCAGTCTCAGCCCAAGATCCTCTCCCTGCGCCACATCATTGACGAGTATCTGGCCTTCCAGGAGGAGGTCATTATCCGCCGAACCAAGTACGACCTGCGCAAGGCCCAGGAGCGGGCCCACCTGCTGGAGGGTCTGCTGGTGGCTCAGGACAACATCGACGAGGTTATCAAAATCATCCGCAGCAGCTACGACAACGCCAAGGAGAACCTGATGTCCCGCTTCGGTCTGGACGATATCCAGGCCCAGGCCATTCTGGATATGCGGCTGAAAGCCCTTCAGGGCCTGGACCGGGAGAAGCTGGAGGCGGAGTACAAGGAGCTGGAGGAAAAGATCGCCTACTTCAACCAGCTGCTCTCCTCCGACGAGCTGCTGCGCAAGGTGCTGAAGGAGGAGCTCCAGGCCATCTCCGACAAATTCGGCGATGACCGGGTCACGGAGATCCAGGATGTGGAGGATGAGATCGACATCGAGGACCTGATCGAGGAGGAGCAGTGCGTCTTCACCCTGACCCAGGCGGGCTACATCAAGCGCACCCCTGCCAGCGAGTACACCGCCCAGTCCAAGGGGGGCATGGGCAAGAAGGGCATCACCACCCGGGAGGAGGACTACGTGGTGGACGTGTTCACCGCCTCCACCCACGACTATATCCTCTTCTTTACCGACACGGGCAAGGTCTACCGGAAGAAGGGGTATCAAATCCCCGAGTCCGGCAAGGCTGCCAAGGGGACCAACATCGTCAACATCCTTCAGGTGGAGCAGGGCGAGCGGATCCAAGCCATGATCCATACCCGGTCCATCGAGGACGACGGCCGCTTCCTCTTCATGGTCACCCGAAGCGGCACCGTGAAGCGCCTGCCGGCCAATACTCTGAAGAATCTGCGGAATAACGGCATCCGTGCCCTGCGGATGGAGGAGGGTGACCAGCTGATCGCTGTCCGGGAGACTGACGGCAGCCAGAAGATCCTCATCGCCACCCACGACGGCATGGCGGTGTGCTTTGACGAGAACGACGTGCGGCCCATGGGCCGGGAGGCCGTGGGCGTCCGGGGCATCCGCCTGCGGGAGGGCGACTACGTGGTGGGCGCCGCCCGTGCCAAGGCCAATCATGCGGTGCTGGCCATCACGGAAAACGGCTACGGCAAGCAGACGCCGGTGGAGGACTATCGGATCACCAACCGGGGCGGCCTCGGCATCAAGAACTACATGGTGACGGACAAGACCGGCCCCGTGGTGGGCATCAAGGTGGTGGACGGCACGGAGGACCTGCTGCTGGTCACCCAGAGCGGCATCCTGATCCGCACCCCTGTGGACAACATCCGCACCGCCGGCCGGGCTACCCAGGGCGTCATCGTCATGCGGTTCAAGGAGGAGGGGGATCACGTGATCTCCCTGGCGCTCACAGACCATGAGGAGGGCAGCGCCGAGGCCGAGGAATAAGGCCGTCCGGAGCCGGGGCGAAAACGCTTCTGCCGGAATGTTTATCAGAACACAGGGGGAGCTGTTCCCGAGGAGACGGCTCCCCCATTCAAAACCATCTTCCAAAAGGATTTCATGATGAAAACAGTCACCATCTACACCGACGGCGCCTGCTCCGGCAATCCGGGCCCCGGCGGCTGGGGCGCGATTTTGATGTACGGCCCCCACAGCCGGGAGCTCTCCGGCGGAGAGGCCGCCACCACCAACAACCGCATGGAGCTCACCGCCGTGATCCAAGCACTGTCCCTGCTGAAGGAGCCCTGCATCGTGGACCTCTGGTCCGATTCCAAATATGTGATCGATGGGCTGGAGAAGGGCTGGGCCAAAGGCTGGAAGGCTAGGGGCTGGAAAAAAGCTGACAAGAAGCCCGCCCTGAATCCGGATCTCTGGGACAGGCTGCTGGCCCTGACAGAGGTTCATTCCATCCGTTACCATTGGGTCAAGGGCCACGCGGAGAATGCGTACAACAACCGCTGTGATGAGCTGGCGGTGGCGGAGAGTCAGAAATACAAGTAGTATGTCTCCTGTACCCCGCAGAACGGGGCAGGCGCCGTACAAGCGGTTCGACGACGGCAAAGCCACGGCGGAGTCGGAATTTCCTCTCGCCGGGCAAATCAAAAAAATAGGTCCCCCACCGGCTCTGCCGGGCGAGGGACCATGCGGAGAGCGCATACAGCAACCACTGTGATGAGCTGGTGGCGGCCGGAGATCCTGATAGCCCCCGCTTCCTTCTCATGGGGAGAAAAAGTGAGAGAAACAGACCTATCTTCCAAAAAAAGACAAGTTTTTCTAAATTTTTCCGCTGTTTACGAAAACAGAAAAAAACATTCACAATCTGTTCATAAGAAAAACATAATTTAGAAAAAATTTTCGGATATCTTTATAATCAAGCAAAGGGTCCTCCCAAACCCGATGCGTTTTCTCCCTCCTAAAAACACACACAGCACAAAGGACCGCCACATGGCGGTCCTTTGTGTGTTTACGGCTGGATCAGCTCCTTGCTGAGATGGACGATGAAGTCCTGCACATTGGTGATGATGCCCCGGGCGGAGAGGCTTCCCCGGTCACTGAGTTTGTTCACGGCAAATTCTGAGATATCCACGCAGTAGAAATACACCTGCCGCACGGTTCCGTCTGCCAGCACCCGGTAGGAGGGGGTCATGTTTCCGGCGGCGATGGTGTGAAGGGCAGTGGCCATGCAGATCACCGTGGTGGCGGAGCGGATCTCTGCCCGCATGGCGTCCTGAGCGGCATAGACGTCTGCCAGCACCGGCGGCAGAGGCCCGTCGTCCCGGATGGAGCCCGCCAGTATGTACGGGACGCCGTGCCGTTCGCAGGTGTGCAGAATGCCGTTTTCGATCTGCTCCGCTTTCAGAAAGGCGGGAATCGATCCGTGGAGCCGCACCCGGTTGATGGTGTCCAGATGGTTGTAGTGCCCGTTGGGCTGACTTTCCTGCGTGTAGATGTTCTGCCCCAGGGCAGTGTTGAGGTAGGCTGCCTCCAGATCATGGGTGGCCAGCGCGTTGCCCGCCAGCACGGCATGGACAAAGCCGCCTGCGATGAGCCGGGAGAAGGCGTTGCGTGCGTCGTGGTCAAAGGCGAAGGCGGGCCCCATCACCCAGACCACCTTGCCGTGGTCCCGTTCGTGGCGCAGCAGTTCATAGAGCTCGTCATAGTCCCGGGAAAAGGCGGTCTCCCGGGAGCGGCCCTGCCGGAAGGCAAACATATCTCTGGCAACCCGGCGCTCCCGGAAGCCGTCCGGGTGGACGAGGATCCCCTCCTCTCCCTGTTCTGTGCGGCCGACGGCCACCAGATCTCCCTGCCGCAGGCGGCGGAATTCCCGGACGTCGATGCGGCCCCGATCCCACACAGCCACGCAGTCCATCCGGCTCTCCCGGGCCAGATGCCACTGCCCTGCGATTTTGAAGTATTCCGGAAAGATGCTCATGGCGTGGAAATTCTCCGGCGCCACGCCGTCCCGGGGCGCCGGGCGAAAGACGGCGTCCGGTGCGTTTTCCAGTGCGGGTGTGGAAAAGACCGGCGGAAAATAGGGGCGCAGCTGAAACGGCATAATGGCGTTCCTCCTTTGAAAGATGGTGCCGCTGTTCCACCCGGATGCAGAGAAGAAAAGCCCGGGGACCGCTCCTCGCAATACCTGCGGAGCAGTCTCCAGGCCCATCGGCATTCCCATCCGGCAAAAGGGCGCGGGAGGTTTGATTGCATTCAGAATATCAGAATGCCGCCAAAAAAACAAGGCCCTTTCTTGTAAATCCGGGCCGTCGGGTGTAGAATATCCAACATACAGGTTTTTCCTTCAAGGAGGCTTTTCAACATGAGAGACGGTTTTATCTCCGTGGCCGCAGGCACCCCCAAAATCCGGGTGGCGGACTGCCGCTATAACGCGGAACAGATTTTTACCCTGATGCGGGAGGCGGACAAGCAGGGGGTGAAGGTGCTGGCTCTTCCGGAACTGTGCCTCACCGGCTACACCTGCGGAGATCTGTTCCTGCAGGACACGCTGCTCCGGGGCGCCGAGGAGGGCCTTCAGACCATCCTGGAGGCTACAAGAAATCTGGAGATCGTGACGGCCCTTGGCCTGCCCGTGTGGGACAAATGGGACAACAAATTGTATAACTGTGCGGCTATTATACAAAAAGGAGAGATTTTGGGGCTGATTCCCAAGGTCTATCTGCCCAATTATGGGGAGTTTTATGAGCAGCGGTGGTTTGCATCCGGCAGCGGCGTGGAGCACGGGATTGAGCTGTGCGGGCAGCATGTGAGTCTCTGTACGAACCAGACCTTTGCCTGCGACACCATGCCCAACTTGGTGATCGGCGTGGAGATCTGCGAGGATCTGTGGGCCCCGGCGCCGCCCTCCGTGGAGCTGGCCCGGAAGGGCGCCACCGTGATTCTGAACCTCTCCGCATCCAATGAGCTGGTGGGCAAGGCGGACTACCGCCGCTCCCTGGTGACAGGCCAGTCCGCCCGGCTGATGTGCGGTTATGTGTACGCGGATGCCGGAGAGGGAGAGTCCACCACCGATGTGGTGTTCACCGGCCACAATATGATCGCGGAAAACGGTACCCTGCTGGCGGAGCGGCGGTTCGCCACCGGACTCACCGTCAGCGAGATCGATGTGGATCGGCTGATCCATGACCGCCGCCGGACCAACACCTTCACCTTCGGCAAGGAGCCGCCGGAGATCTGGCGGTGCGGCTTCACGCTGCCGGTGGAGGAGACCCGGCTCACCCGGTACGTCTCCCCATCTCCTTTCGTGCCGGAGGATGCCGCGGGCCGGGCGGAGCGGTGTGAGGAGATCCTGCGGATCGCCTCCCTGGGTCTGAAGAAGCGGCTGGAGCACACCGGCGCCAAGACGGCGGTGGTGGGCCTCTCCGGCGGGCTGGACTCCACCCTGGCCCTGCTGGTCACGGCCCTGGCCATGGGGATGCTGAACCGGCCCGCCAGCGACATCGTGGCCGTCACCATGCCCTGCTTCGGCACCACTGCCCGGACGAAGTCCAATGCGGAGCTGCTGGCGGAGCGGATGGGTGCCACGCTGAAGATCATTGACATCTCCCAGGCGGTGCGGCGACATTTTACCGACATCGGACAGAGCATGGAGAACCATGACGTCACCTTTGAAAACGGCCAGGCCCGGGAGCGGACCCAGGTCCTGATGGACATTGCAAACCAGACCGGCGGCCTGGTGATCGGCACGGGAGATCTCAGTGAGTTGGCCCTGGGCTGGTGCACCTACAATGGCGACCACATGAGCAACTACGCCGTCAACTGCTCCATCCCCAAGACCCTGGTGCGGCATTTGGTGGCCTATCTGGCCCGGGACAACGCGGAGAAGGACGAGGCCCTCCATGACGTGCTGGAGGATATTCTGGACACCCCTGTCTCCCCGGAGCTGCTGCCCGCTGTCCAAGGGGAGATCAGCCAGCGGACCGAGGATCTGGTGGGGCCCTATGAGCTACACGACTTCTTCCTGTACTACATGCTCCGCTGGGGCTTCCCGCCCCGGAAGATCTACCGTCTGGCGCTGTATGCCCTGGGGAAGACCTACACCCCGGATGTGATCCTGAAGTGGCTGAAGACCTTCTACCGCCGCTTCTTCTCTCAGCAGTTCAAGCGCAGCTGTCTGCCGGACGGCCCCAAGGTAGGTTCTGCGGCACTCTCCCCCCGCGGCGACTGGCGGATGCCGAGCGATGCTTCCGCGGCACTGTGGCAGGCAGAACTGGAGACACTGGAGTAAACGAAAGAGAGGAGCCAGTCGCCGAACATGGGGGTCCCCAAAAAATCAAAGATTTTTTGGGGAAAGAAGGAGCAAGGGAGCGTCCGGAGCTTTTGCCGTGGGCAGAAGCGGAGGGGAGCGGACTTTGCGACGACGCGGCGGATGCCGAGCGATGCTTCCGCGGCACTGTGGCAGGCAGAACTGGAGACACTGGAGTCAGTGCATTTTTAACAGTATGTGGAAAGCGGACCAGGGCGACGGCTATACAGCCGGCGCTCTGGTCTTTCTATGCGTATACAGATAAACACGGACAGGCAGCATGAACTTTCGCAGTTCTTGACAGATTCTCCCCCCTCCCATTAAAATAGAAGAAAAATTGTTTGAAAACGGAAAGGAAGCACACGATGGAAGAATCTCTAGAACATATCCGGGAGAGCGCGGAGACACGAATGAGGAAGAATGCCTTCATGCTCCATAATTATATCGAGCTGGAACGCGTGGAAAAAGACCGGGCGGTCTTCAAGCTGGACATCCGCCCGGAGAGCTGCAACCCCTATGGGCTGATTCATGGCGGCGCCATCTACACCCTGGCGGACAACGCCACCGGCGCGGCGGCCCACAGCGACGGGCGGTATTACGTCACACAGACCAGCGCGCTCCACTTCCTGCGCAACCAGGCCACAGGGACGGTGCGGGCCTCTGCTTGGGTCCGGCACCGTGGAAAGTCCACGGTGCTCACCGCTGTGGACATCACCGGAGACGGCGGCAGGCTGCTGGCCACGGGGGAGTTCACCTTCTTCTGCGTAGACAAGGCGCTGATGGACCAAAAGGCGGCCGCTGAGCAGAAATAAGAGAGATGCGGGAGAGGGCGAACCCCTCTCCCCTTTTTCCCAAACACTGTGGAAAACCGGGCTGTCATATCTCCGCCCGCCGCCGCATAAGGTTGTCCCAGAGGTGAGGCGATATGAAGAGGCCGGTTTTTCCAGGCCCGTTCAGAAGAGGGCTCCGGCGGCTGGGCGCAGCCGGGCTGGCGGCCGGGACCCTTTGGGCGGTTGTGGTCACCGCCGGAAGCGACAGCGCGTCTGCGGCCTGGGCGGCCCTGCGGGCGGCGTCTCCGCTGGCGGCGCTGAAATGGGAGCTGGGGGACCTGTGGGCGGACGATGACCTCTCCCCCGCCGCGGTGATGACGTTGGGAGAGTCTCCCCTGCTGTTGTCCGCCCGGGCGGCTGTGGCGGAGCTGTGGTCCACCGAGCGGACGGAGGAATCCGGTGCGGACGGCCGGGAGGAGACTGTCACGGAGCCGGTGGAGGAGACGCCGCTGGAGACCACGGGAGAGACGGACAACGGCGTTCCGGCCAGAACACTGGTGCCTACGGACCCCAGCGGCTATACGGTCTGCGGCCGGTCCTACATCTCCAACAGCACGGACCACGCCCTCACCGTCACGGAGCTGTCGGAGCCCTTTGACGCCCGGCTCGCCGATGGGGAGCCTCAAATCTTGATCCTCCACACCCACGGCAGCGAGGCCTACACCCCACCCCCGGGCACGGACATCGTCTGGTCCGGCAACTACCGCACTACGGACTCCCGCTACAACGTGGTGGGGGTGGGAGACGAGATGGCGGAGGTGTTTACCGCCGCCGGGATCTCCGTCCTCCATGACCGGACACTGTACGACTACTCGTCGTACAACGACGCCTATAACAACGCCCTGGCGGCCATTGAGACCTATCTGGCGGAATACCCCTCCATCCGCTTCATCCTGGATGTCCACCGGGACGCCATCGGCGACGCGGAGGGCAATCAGTACAAGGTGATCTCGGAGATCGACGGGGTGGGCACCTCCGCCCAGATGACTCTGGTGATGGGCAGCGACGGCAGCGGCCTGGCTCATGAGCACTGGATGGAGAATCTGAAACTGGCGGTGGCCCTTCAGGACAATATCTTGCAAAGCTATCCCACCCTGATGCGGCCGATCCTGCTGCGGAATTCCCGCTATAACCAGCACGCCACCACCGGCTCCTTGCTGGTAGAGGTAGGGGCCGCCGGCAACTCTCCGGAGGAGGCCGCCCTGGCGGGCCGCCTGTTCGCCCAGCAGATGGCGGACTATCTCATTGATCTGGGCAAGTGACAGAGGCGGTCCTGCGGAGAGCAGGCCATCCGGCCCCGGTCCGACGGCAAAAGCCCCGTCCGAACGGACGGGGCTTTTTGCTTTGAAGGCTCAGGGCTCCTCCGCCAGGGGGAAGGACACCACAGCGGTGAACAAGTCCGCCAGCGTCTCCACGTGGAAATCTCCGCCGCAGGCCTCGGTAAAGGAGCTGGCGATGGAAAGGCCCAAGCCGCTGCCGCCATCGGTACGGCTGGCGTCGCCCCGGACGAACCGGGCCGTCAGGTCCACGCCTGTGGGCAGCTCCTCCCGGGAGGTGTTGCGCAGGCTGGCCTCCGCCCTGCCCGCCTCGGTCTTTAAGGAGAGGTAGACCCGGCTTCCCGCCAGGGCATATTTCAGGGCGTTGTCGATGAGGTTCTGGAACACCCGGTACAGCCGCCGGCCGTCAGCCGTGATCATCACCGGTATCTCCGGCAGCTCCATCCGGAAGGTCAGCCCGCTTTGGGAGATGGGCCCCTCCAGGTCCGCCAGGGTCTGCCGCAGGAGCTTGGCAAAATCCAGCCGCTCCAAGTGGACCGGCAGCTGGCCGGAGGCGGCCTTGCTGACCTCGAACACATCCTGGACCATCACTGCCAGCCGTCGGGCCTTCTCGTCGATGATCCGGGCGTAGTCCGCTGCGGCCCCCTCCAGGGGCTCCTGCCGCAGCAGTTCCGCATAGGAGAGCACAGAGGTCAGGGGCGTTTTCAGGTCGTGGGACACGTTGGAGATCAGCTCTACCTTCATCCGTTCGCTGCGGGTCTGCTCTGCCAGGGCCCGGTGTAGGCCCGCCTGGATGTCGTTCAGCTGCTCCGCGGTCTGATGCAGGTCTGCGTCCGCCGGCAGGTCCAGGGGCGTTTCCAGATCCCCGTCCCGGATGGCCGTCACTTGGTCCGCCAGCAGGCCGATATCCCGGACCAGGGTCCAGTCCCGCCGGATCCAGAAGATTTCCAGGACCCCTATCAGCGCAAAGGCGGGAACAAAAACGCAGATCACAGTCAGAGAAGAGTTCCAAAGCATTTCATACACAGGGACACAGCAGAGAACAGCTGTAAGCATAATGGCCCACAGTGCAAGGTTCCGCACCAGAGACCGCCGCCGGAGCCGCTTCTGCACCGGCAGCTTCAAGTCTCTTGCCAAGAATGCGTTTTTCAGCCCCCCCAACAGACTCCGCCGCTGCTCCCTTTCCGTGTTTTTCCGGGTGATGTGCCGCAGCCACAGCGCCCACACCAGCGCCAGCAGCGCCGGGGCATTGGCGGGCAGCAGCGCCGCCAGCCGCAGGGCGTCCGTCATGGTCGGACCCACCCAGCCGTAATACCAGAATTCAAAGGGAGAGTAGCCGCCGAAGCCTGTGGAGAACACCATGGAGAGGACTGCCAGGGCAGCCGCCAGCCACCAGATCTCTCCGGGCACGCGGCGAGTGAAAGTGGCCAGCTTTTTCTCCGCCCTCCGCCGTTCCGCCCGCAGGAAATGGGCGGCGATCAGGCATACGGCTCCAACTGCGCACAGCACCGCCCGCAGCAGGTAGAATCCCTGCATCTCCCGAATGTGCTGATATAAGCCGTAAAAATCATCGTAGAAGCGGGTTTGTCCGCCGCTGTTCAGCTGGAGATAAGGCACCGGCTCCTCCCGGACGGCCATGTAGACGGTCACATCCGCCGCGTCCTCCCCGGCGGTGAAGTTCTCATAGCCCGGGACATCCCACAGGGAATCCTCTGTAAAAAATCCATCGCCGTAAACGTCCACTGGCTCTCCATCCTTGGTGATGGTGACTGTACCGTTCTGAAAGGTCAGCAGAAAGTTGTAGCCCTCCGGCACGGCCCAGCTGGAGGAGAGGATCATATTCGCTGGAGCATTGCTGTAATAGGAGTCCTCCCCCGATCCCTGGACCCGGTAGAGGAGATTCTTGTCCTCTGCATAGGAGGCGTCTGGCGCCTCCTCTTTCGGGGTTGCTATATCTTCTGTGGCAGTGTCCGTGGATCCCCACTCGTACCAGGTGATGCCAGCACTGGACACGACGTAGGTATCCCCGGAAGCAGTATCCCACCACTCCAGGTCGCTGCCGGTGGCCATAGCCAGAAAGGCCCGCAGCCGTTGGGCCACCTCCTGCCGGAAGGCTGGGGTCTCCTGCCAGTCTGTACTCCACCATCCGCTGCCGAAGGAGCCGCTGTCGACCCCGCTGGCCAGGCGGCCCGCCGTCTGTCCCAGGCTCCCCAGCACCAGGCTCACGCCCAGTACCAGGGCCGCCAGTCCGGCCGCCGCCCGCAGCCTGCCGCAGGTCTTTCCGGAGACGCGGACCTTCGCCACGCCCGGGGCGTCCTCCACCCCCTTCAGAGCCTCCCGGACCTCCCCGGCCACAAGTTGTTCCAGACCTTCGTCAGGTCCCGTGCTGTTCCATTTTGTATCCAATGCCCCACACCACCTTGATGTAATCTGGCTCCTTGGGATTGAGCTCGATTTTTTCCCGAATGCGCCGGATGTGGACCATCACCGTGTTTTCGCAGGCGTAGGCCGCCTCCCCGTCCCACACCCGGCGGTAGATCTCCTCCGCCGGGAAGATGCGGCCGGGGTTACGCATCAGCAGGTCCACGATCTTTGTCTCCGTGGCGGTGAGCTTCACCGCTTCCCCATCCGCCCGCAGTTCCCGGCGGTCCGGGTCGTAGGTGAGGCGCCCGTTGACGATGAGGCCCTGCCGCTCCTCCGCGTGGACGTCCCCCAGCAGGGTGTACCGCCGCAGCTGGCTCCGGACTCTGGCCGCCAGTTCCTGGGGGTTGAAGGGCTTGGTCACATAGTCGTCCGCCCCCATGGAGAGGCCCAGGATCTTGTCCGTGTCCTCACTTTTGGCGGAGAGGACGATCACCGGCAGGTTCCGCTTTTCCCGGATCCGCAGCAGAGCGGACAGCCCGTCCAGCTTGGGCATCATCACGTCGATGAGGATCAGCCGCACCGCCGGATCCAGGGCCAGATCCAGAGCCTCCATGCCGTCATAGGCCCGCAGGACCCGGTAGCCCTCCCGCTCCAGGGTGATGGCGATGGCCCCCACGATCTCCGGATCGTCGTCCACCACCAGAATGCACGCGTTCATCTCGATCCCTCCTTGAGCTGATTGTAGCATACCAGGGAATTCTTACAAACACCCGGAGAAATTTCTTACAGATTTCTTACGGTTTCAAGCGGCACAAAAAAAGGGCCCTCCCGGGAAGGAAAGCCCTTCTTTTCAATGGCTCACTTTTTCAGCGGCATGGAGAAGAGGAACCGGGTGGAGGCCTGGTCGCTCTCGGCCTTCAGAGTTCCCTTGTGCTCCGTCGCAATGGAGGCGGCGATGGGCAGCCCCAGGCCGAAGCCGGACTGCTCCCCCCGGGAGGCGTCCGCCCGGTAGAATCGCTCGAACAGGCGGCCCAGCTGGTCCGGTGGGATGGGATCGCCGGGGTTGGATACCAGCAGACGGGCCTGCCGGTCTGTGCGCCGCAGGGTCAGGCTGATGGTACCCCCCGCCTGCCCATACTTGATGGCGTTGTCCAGCAGGACGCCGATCAGCTGGCGCAGTTTGTCGGCGTCGCCGGTGACGGTCACGTCGGGGGTGATGTCGCTCTCCAGGGGCTTTCCCGCCTCAAAGGCCACCGGCTCAAAGGCCAGTACGCAGTCCGTGGCCAGATCGGAGAGCGAGACCTCCCCCATCACCGCCGTGGGAACCGCATTGTCCGCCCGGGCCAGGGTCAGCATCTCCTCCACCAGGGACTTCATCTGTCCGGCCTCGGAGCGGATGTTGTCCGCCCACCGGGCCGGGCGGTCCTCCAGCGGCGCCGCCTCCAGCAGTTCCGCATTGGAGAGGATCACGGTCAGCGGCGTCTTCAGCTCGTGAGAGGCGTCGGAAAGGAACTGCCGCTGCTGCTGCCAGGCCTTTGCCACCGGGCGGGTGGCCCACCGGGCCAGCAGGATGGAGACGCCCAGAAGCAGCAGCAGCGCCGCCAGACCGATTTGCAGATAGGAGCCCATGATCTCCTGCAATGTGGCCTGCTCCATGGACATGTCCACAAAGGCGATGCGCTCGTATAGTCCATAGTCCCGGCGCAGATACCGCAGGCCGTAGCTGTGGATAGTGCCCTCGGGCCGGTTCTGCTGGAGACAGTCGGTAAGAATGGTCTGCAGCTCCTGTGTGTCCTGCAGATTGGAATAGGTCCCGCCTGTGACAAAGGCCTCGTAGATTCCGCTGCGGTCCCAGAGATTCACCGTGAAATAGGGCAGCAGAACGTCTTCCCCGCCCCGGTTGAGCCCCAGATCCGGCCGGCCGCTGGGAGTGTCGTCCTCCATGACCCGCTGGAGCACCTGATGGCTGATGACCTCGATGTTCTGCTTGGCGGAGAAAAACACAGCCGTGAATACCACGCCCAGTACCGCGGTCACCAGAATCATGCACATGGCCACGAATTTGATCTGCAATTTTCGGATCATGGGAGGATCGCCCCCTTCCTGTCGAAAACTCTGTGGAAAAGTGGAAAAATGTGGACTTTGTGGAAAACTACGCCTCCTCAGGCGCTTCCAGGCAGTAGCCCACCATGCGGATCGTGCGGATCTTCACCTGGGAGTGGAGATGGTCCAGCTTCTTCCGCAGGAAGGAGATGTAGACCTCCACATTGTTGTCCTCTGCGTCGGACTCATAGCCCCAGACCTTCAGCAGCAGCTTCTCCTTGGTGATGACCAGCTTCTGGTTCAGCATCAGCATCTCCATCATGTCGAACTCCTTCCGGCTGAGCCGCACGGAGCGCTCGCCGCAGGAGAGGGTGAAGGAGGTCTTCTCCAGCCGCAGGTCTCCGTATTTCAGGGCATCAGTCTGCCGCAGCTCCGGCTGGCGGCGGGTCAGGGCCCGGATGCAGGCCAGCAGCTCCTTGGGCTCAAAGGGCTTGGTGAGATAGTAGTCCGCACCGGAGTCCAGCCCGTTCACCCGGTCCGTCAGCTCGGACCGGGCCGTGAGCATCAGCACCGGCGTGGTGCTGCCCTCCGCCCGCAGGCGGCGCAGCACGGTGAAGCCGTCCAGCTTGGGCAGCATCACGTCCAGCAGGATCACGTCATAAATGGAGGTCAGGGCGTTGTCCAGCCCCGCCTCGCCGTCGTGGCAGACGTCCACCGTATAGCCGTTCAGCTCCAACAGGTCCTGGAGGGTGGCGGCCAGGCGGACCTCATCCTCCACCACCAGTACGCGCATGAAATCACCTCCGTTTGCAGGATCGCGCGCCGTTTCTGCCGGCAGCGCCACACAGGGGGGAGCCCGGGGGCTCCCCCCTGGTCAGATGAGACGGATGGGAAACGAGATCGAGTTTATTCGCCCGTGGCGTCCGCCGCAGTCAGGCCATTCTCCGCCACAGAGAGAATGGTGTCCACCGAAGCGGTGTCCATCTGGTAGATGGTGGAATCCCCCTCCATGCGGACGTAGTAGCCGGTCTGGTCCAGGTTCTCGCTGCCGAAGGTCAGGGTCAGCGTCCCCTCGGTACCGGTGTCGTTCAGGTAGAGAATGGTAACCGTGGCCTGGGGTGCGTCAAAGCCGCACAGGGCAGCGGCCTCGTCTGTGGGCTTGTAGTCCACGCATTTGGTGAAGGTCAGCGCCCCCAGCTCCGCCAGCAGAGAGGCGGTGTCCGCGTTGCCGGTGACGTCCTCGCCGCTGGCAGCCCAGGTGACGGTGACCGTCTCCTCCCCGGTCTCCTCGTCGGTGGAGGTCTCCTTGTCGATGGGCCGCAACAGGGTGCTGGCGGCGCCCTCAACGGTGACGGACTGGAGGTTTTCCTCCGTCAGCTGGGGCAGCTCCGGCAGGTCGCACATGTCATAGATGGTCTTGGACATCTCGGTGTACAGGGAGTTGGAGATGATATACACCGGACTCTCCTGTTCGTTCATCAGCATATAGTAGCTGTTGCCGTCCGTAGTGGTGTTGCCCAGGGAGATGGTCAGCGTCCCGCCGTCCGGCTTGGCTGCGGTCAGGGTGGCGAAGGGTTGGTCCAGGCCATAGGCCTCCAGCGTATCGCCCTCTGTAATGGTCTGCTGGGGTTTGAGGTTGGTGAGAAGGGTCAGGATCGACTGGATGGTGGAGTCGTCCAGGGGAAACTCCGGGTCGTCGGACCAGACCCACTTGCCCGCCTCGTCCAGATGGAAGGACAGCGTGGCGTTGCCGTTGTCATAGGTGAGGGACGAATAGGCGGCCTCCGTCTCCGTGATGACGCTGGCGGCGTCCTGGGCGGCGGCCTCCTCAGCTTCCCGCTGGGCGCTGGACCGCTTGACGGCGGAGACCACCGCCAGCAGGATGCCCAGGCCCACCAGGATCCCCAGCAGGAGAACCAGCGTCTTCTTCTGTGTTCGATTCATGCTTGTATGCTCCTTCGTCACAGTTTCCGGCGGTGCATCCAGCGGACAAAGCCGTAGATCAGCAGCGCCGCGGGGATCACCAGGATAAACAGCAGGCCCCAGATGCCGCCGGTCGTGATGGTATTGGTGGGCGTCAACAGGCTCACCGGCTCCACAGAGATGGCGGATACATCGTCAAAGCCCACAGTGGCGGAGTGGATGAAGAGATCCACGTTGTCAACATTGGTAAAGCTGTTGGTCACATCGGTGTTGATTAGCGTGTCCGCGCCGTAGACCGTCAGCCGGGCGGTGGTGTCCTCGCTGATCTCCTCCGTGGCCACGGCACCCACCACATAGGTCCCCTGGGTCATGTTGTCCGCGTCCAGCACGGCATAGCCGTTCTCCGTGGTGGTTAGGAAGGGCTGGACGGTGATGGTGTCCCGGGTGGGATCCGCCAGGGTGAAGCCCCGGGAGGCATAAAACAGGACCATGGAATCACTTGTGAGGCTGCTGGCCGCATCCACAGAGGTGTCGGCCTGCGCGAAGAACAGATAGGGGTTGTTCTGATAGCCCTGGGAGGTGTCCGCGATCATGCCGTCCGCCACCTGCATTCCATAGGCGGCGCACAGGGCGTTGAAGTTGGGCAGGTCCACCAGCTCACCGGCCATGTTGTAGATCACCTGGCCGCCCTCCGCCAGATAGTTCAGGATCATATCCAGCTCATCGTCCGCCAGATCCTGGTCCGGCTCGTTGAGGATCAGCAGGGAGCAGTCCTCAGGGATGCCGCCGTCGGTGAGCAGGTTCACCCGCTCCACGGACATGTGGAGCCGCGTGAACCGCTCCTTCACGCTGATGGGGACGGCGGTCTCGTTGTGGCCTGTGGTCTCGTACACCATCCGGGTCACGCCGGTGAGCACGCTGTCGATGGCGGAGGTCAGCAGGCTCTCCCCGTCGAAGTCCGTCTCCGTATAGGTGCCGTAATAGTAATACGACATCATATCATACCCGATTATGTCGCTGATGTCAAAGGACTCCTGCCGGCCGGTGGCCTCGCAGGTGACCACGATGGTATCCGCCCCCACACCGTACTGGGACAGGGCGGAGGGATAGACCGTGGGGTCGGTGTATTCCAGGGTCAGGTGGTCGCTGAGATCTGCGTAGATGTCCAGAAAGCGGACGATCCGGGTATCCAGTGTGTCCTTGTCGGTGAGCACGTGGATCACCACGTCATCCTCCAGCCCCGCCAGGTAGTCCTGAGAGGTCTCGCTGATGTTGTAGATCCCGCTGCCCGTCAGGTCGATCTGGGCCCACTGCTCCGGCAGCTGTGCCGCCAGCAGGTTGAACACCAGCACTGCCGCCACGGCCAGGGCCGTCAGTCCGGCGGAGAAGGCGCCCCTGCGGGAGGCGTGGCGCCCCGCGGTCTCCTGCAGGCTGTTTTTCCAATCACGATGTTCCATATTCACACGCCTCCTCTCAGTTCCACCGGCGCTTCTGGATGACCTGGACGGTCAGAAAGACCAGCAGCGCGCTGATGGACAGGTACAGCAGGATCCCGGGAACGTCGAAGACGTGGTCCGTGGAAAAGCTGTCGAAGGCGGAGAGCAGGGAGAACTTGCCCAGCACATCCGGCAGCAGGTTGGCGAAGACGGAGGAGTCCCGCAGGTAGAAGGCGATCAGCACCGCGGCGCCGGCCACCAGCACGCCGGCTGTGACCTTCCAGTTGTTGGACAGGGCGTTGATGAGGAAGCACACCAGGATCAGCACCACGAAGAAGCCCAGCAGAGACCCGACGGCGGTGGAGGGCAGAAAGCCCACCAGGCCGTCCCACAGATACAGCAGGAGCAGCAGGCCGAAGGTGCCCACTGCGGCGATGATCTGGCTCTCCGTCAGAGAGGAGATCAGCATGCCCACGGCGATCTCCACCGCGCCCAGCAGGAAGAAGGCCAGAATGGCGCCGTAGTCCGCCAACAGGAAGGCCGTGCCGTTCAGCGCGATGATGAGGGGGCACAGGCAGGCAATGGCCACCGGCACGGCGAACACCGTCAGCATGGCGAAGTACTTCCCCAGCACCACGGCGGTGACGGATACCGGCGCCGTCAGCAGCAGCTGGTCTGTCTTGGTGTGGCGCTCATCCGCCATGGAGCGCATGGTGAGAATGGGGACCACCACCATGAAAATGAAGAGAGAGGAGCCCAGAGAGAGGGAGAAATAGGGGTATCCCTGAAACAGGTTGTAGGCAAAGAAATAGATGCCGATGAAGACCGTCAGGACCGCCACGAAGATCCAGCCGATCATGGAGTTGAAATAGGAGCTGACCTCCCGCTTATAAATCGCTTTCATCGCCGACCGCCTCCTTTTCCGCAGTTTCCACAGAGGTCTGGAACAGCGCCGCCGCCCGGGCGGCCACCGTATCGTTATCGTCCGTCAGATCCAGGAAGACCTCCTCCAGAGAGGCCGTCCGGGGCCGCAGCTCCAGCAGGGGCAGCCCCGCCTCTGCAAAGGCGAAGAACAGCGCCTCCCGGATGTCCCTCTCCATGTGGATGGCAAATCGGGCTGTGTCCTCCGTCCGCCCCAGCAGGGTCCGGCCGGTGATGCCCGCCACCCGGTCCAGCACGGCCTCCGCCGCCTCCGGCGCGGCCTTTGCCGTCAGTTCCAGGGAGCCTCCGGCGGAGAGCTTCTCCTCCAGGTCCTCCGGGGTGTCGCACACCACAAACCGGCCCTTGCGGATGATGAGGACCCGGTCGCATACCGCCCGGATCTCAGAGAGGATATGGGAGCTGAGGATCACGGTGTGGTCCTTTGCCAGATGCCGAATGAGATCCCGGATCTCCACCACCTGCTTGGGATCCAGGCCCACGGTGGGCTCGTCCAGAATGATGATCTTGGGGAAGCCCAGGATGGCCTGGGCCAGGCCGACCCGCTGGCGGTAGCCCTTGGACAGGTTCCGGATCAGCCGGGCGCTCATATCCTCCAGATGGGTCAGGGCCAGGACCTTCGTCAGCTGGTCCGTCCGCTGCTCCTTGGGGATCTTCTTCAGCTCCGCGCAGAAGCGCAGGTACTCCTCCACCGTCATATCAGGATACAGCGGCGGGATCTCGGGGAGATAGCCGATGCAGGCACGGGCGGCCTCCGGCTCCTCCAGAATATCGTGGCCCTCCACCAGGACCTGTCCCTCCGTGGCCGCCAGATAGCCGGTCATGATATTCATTGTGGTGGATTTTCCGGCGCCGTTCGGCCCCAAGAAGCCGAAGATCTGGCCGTCCTCCACCGTGAAGCTCAGATGGTTCACCGCATAGTGGTCGCCATAACGCTTCACAAGGTTTTTGACCTCGATCACACAAATAACCTCCTTCAGGAATGGAGACGGGCAGGGCCCGCCCCAGTCAGCTTTCACAGTATAAAAAAAGAAACTGAAAACTATCTGAAAGAATGAACAGAACTTCATAAACTGTTCAAACTTTTTAAAGGTTGTTTTTAGATTTTGGGGGTATGATACAGACATCCTCCAAAAAGGATAACTGATCCCCCCTCTCTTTTTTCATTTTTCATTTCCTTTCTCTCTGCGTGCGGCGGAGGGCGTCCATGACCAGGCGTCCTCCGCCGCACGCTGTCTTGCGCGAAAAGGGCGAAAAAGATGGAAAGATCCGGCCGGTCCAGGACTTTCCGCCGACTTGTTCTTGCAAACAGCCGGTGTTTCCGATATAATGATTCCGCAATTCTAAGTAGCCGGGTTCAGAATGCGACTGCCCGGTGAACAATGGAGGAAAAAAGAATGAGAGGCGTACACAGCGCGGTGGATGAGATCCGCCGCAATGTCTTCACCGAAGTGGCCCGCCTGGCCTATGAGGGCGGGGATTTGAAGCGGGTGGACATGATCCCCTACACCATCGTTCCCGGAGAGGTGGCCCGCCACCGCCACGACGTGTTTCTGGAGCGGGCCATTGTCCAGGAGCGGGTGCGGCTGGCCCTTGGCATGAGCCTGCAGCCCGCTGGCGAGCAGACGCCCGTCAGCGCCGGTATCCAGGAGGCGGCCGCGGCCGACGACAAATATTTTGAGGAGCCCCTGGTCAATATCATCTCCTTTGCCTGCAATGCCTGCCCCCCCAAGCAGATCCGGATTACGGACAGCTGCCAGGGCTGCCTGTCCCATCCCTGCATGAATGTGTGCCCCAAGGATGCCATTTATCTGGACAAGGACAAGCATTGCCACATTGACCAGGACAAGTGCATCAAATGCGGCCGGTGCTTCAACCAGTGCCCCTACCACGCCATCAGCAAGATTGAGCGCCCCTGCGCCGCAGCCTGCGGCATGGACGCCATCGAATCCGACGAGCTGGGCCGGGCCAAGATCAACTACGACAAGTGCGTCTCCTGCGGCATGTGCTTGGTGAACTGCCCCTTTGCCGCCATCGCGGACAAGAGCCAGATCTTCCAGGTCATCAACGCCATGAACCGCGGATCCAAGGTCATCGCCTGCGTGGCCCCCGCCTTTGTGGGCCAGTTCGGCAAGGCCGCCACGCCTGCCAAGCTGAAGGCCGCCATGCGGATCCTGGGCTTTGACGATGTGGTGGAGGTGGCCATCGGCGCGGACCTGTGCACCGTGGAGGAGGCCAAGGATTTCCTGGCGGAGGTGCCGGAGAAGCTGCCCTTCATGGGCACCAGCTGCTGCCCCGCCTGGTCCGTCATGGCCAAGAAGCTGTTCCCGGAGTTCAAGGACTGCATCTCCATGGCCCTCACCCCCATGGTGATCACCGCCCGCATGGTGAAGAAGGACCATCCGGATGCCCGGATCTGCTTCATTGGGCCCTGCGCAGCCAAGAAGCTGGAGGCCAACCGGAAATCTGTCCGGTCGGATGTGGACTACGTGCTGACCTTTGAGGAGCTGCAGGGCATGTTCGATGCCAAGAACATCGACTTCACCACCCTGGAGGCGGACCCGGAGGACGGCCTGAACGAGGGCACCTCCATGGGCCGCGGCTTCGCGGTGGGCGGCGGCGTGGCCGCTGCCGTGGTAGAGGCCATCAAGCACATCGACCCCACCCGGGAGGTACAGATCGAGTACGGCGACGGCCTGCGGGAGTGCAAGAAGATGCTGATGATGGCCAAGGCCGGAAAGCGCAACGGCTATCTGCTGGAGGGCATGGGCTGCCCCGGCGGCTGCGTGGCCGGCGCCGGCACCATCACCCCCGTGCGGGAGAGCACCCTGAATGTTGAGAAGTTCAAGAAGGAGGCCGCGGAGGTCAGCAGCACCGCCAGCCCCTATGTGGACCGTCTGAAAGACGTGGAGGAATAACCGCTAAAGCAAGAAAGCGGGCCACCCAAAAGGGCGGCCCGCTTTGTGCGTTTTCCGGAAAAGCTGTGGTTCTGCTTACATTTGGTACAGAAGAACCATCAGCGGCATGGTCCCGATACAGAGAAGCGTGGTGATTACATTAATGGCGCCGGCGTAGTCTCCTTCATGACCGTAGACTTGAGCGATCTGAGTGACGTTAGCCGCCGCAGGGGCACTTGCTGCCAGCAGGCTGATCATCAGGATGGACTGGCCATCCGGCACCAGGGCCGCAAGGCCAGAGTATTTGAAAATACACAGGACCACCAGCGGCAGGGCGATCAGCCGCAGGAAGGCCACCTTCCAGATGCTGCGGATGCGCAGGACCGCCAGCAGGTTCTGCTCTCCCATGAGCATGCCGGCGACAAACATGCTGAGGGGGCCGATGGTGGAGGCAATGGACTTCATGGTACCGGCGATTACCGTAGGCAGGGGCAGGTTCAGCAGAAACAGCAGCACACCCACAAACACGGAAATGATGTTGACATTCAGGAGAATTTTTTTCAGCGAGACATTCCGGTCACCACTCAGAATAATCCGGCAGTGACTCCACATGGGAAACTGCTGCACCAACTGAAACATGCTGCAATAGATGACCCACTCCGGCCCCAGGACCGCAGTCACCAGGGGGATGATGAGGTTACCGGAATTGGTGTAAATCAGGGAGGCCTGTTCCACCGGCGTCAGACGCAGGGGGCGGTGCAGTAAGGCCGTGGCAATGAAAAACAGAGCGTGGATGCCAATGGCGGCCCCAAGGGAGAGGGCCAGACCCTGAAGCAGCTCCGGCGTACGCTGGAGCTGGAAGGCGTTGATGATGACGCAGGGAGTGACCAGATACAGACAGACTTTGGACAGAACCCGGCTGTCCTCCGGCTTCAGCAGATGCAGGCGGACCAGGAGCCAGCCCAGGACGATACACAGAAAAAGCTGTACGATCTGTTCAAGCAGCATCAATACCATGAAAACGTTCCTCCATCCACACACAGGTGCGAGTTTAATCGTACCACGCCAAAAGAGGAAAAACAACCAGAAAGTTTATATAGCGTAAAAAAACTGGGACTGCAGTAAAAAGGCTCCCCCATCCAGCGGATGGGGGAGCCTTTGTTCAGTCACGGTCTGCCTCAGTCGGTGACGTAGGGCAGCAGGGCGATCTGCCGGGCGCGCTTGATGGCCTCGGTCAGCTGACGCTGATGCATGGCGCAGGTGCCGGTGGTCCGGCGGGGCAGGATCTTGGAACGCTCAGAGACAAAGCGGCGCAGCTTGGCGGCGTCTTTGTAATCGATATACTCGCATTTGTCCGCGCAGAACTGGCAGACCTTGCGGCGCTTGCCGCGGTTGGGGCGAGCGGGTCTCGCTTCACGATCAAAAGCCATGAAATGGTTCCTCCTTTATCAAAAGTCAGAACGGCAGTTCGCCGTCCTCTTCGCCGATCTCGGCGAAATCGGATTGTCCGCCCATCGGTGCGGCGTTGCGGCCGCCCATGGGGGCGCTGTAAGAAGCGGGTGCGCCGCTGAAATCGCTGGCGCCGTCCCGTTTGGAATCCCCGAAGTAGACATTGTCGGCGACGATCTCGGCGCTTCTGCGCTTGCCGCCGTCCTTGTCCGTCCAATCGCGGATCTGCAGCCGGCCCTCCACCACGGCCATGCGGCCCTTGGTGAAGTATTTGCTGACAAACTCCGCGGTGCTGCGCCAAGCCACCACGTCGATAAAATCGGTCTCCTTTTCGCCGCTCTGGGACTTAAAGTCCCGGTCCACAGCCAGGGAGAAGGACGTGACGGCGGTGCCGCTTCCGGTGCGGCGCAGCTCGGGGTCCCGGGTCAGACGACCCATGATGATGATCTTGTTGAGCATATCAATGCCCCCCTTACTCGCCCTTGCAGACGATCAGGGAACGCATGATGCCGTCCGTGATCCGCAGAACACGGTCCAGCTCCTTCGGGAAAGAAGGCTCGCTGGTGAAGGTCATCAGGACGTAATAACCCTCGGTCTTGTAGTTGATGGGATAAGCCAGCTTGCGGCTGCCCCACTCTTCCACTTCCACAGCGGAACCATTCTGCTCAGCCAGGGTCTTGAACTTGGCCACCAGCGCGGCGGTGTTCTCCTCACCCTGTGCAGGGTCGATGATATACACGACCTCATAATTGGCAGAAACCTTTGCCATATTTGCACCTCCTTCTGGACAAATGGCCCCCATTCGGGATGGGAGCAAGGATATGCCTGCAGACTGCAAGCCATATTATTATATCGGAATTTCTGGAAATGTCAAGGAATTTTTCTCCCGGCTCTATAGGGGGGCAAATCTTTACACAAGATACTGCTTGACAAATTCCCGCGGGCGGTGTCATAATAAATGCGACAAAAACAGGGGAGCCCTCACGGGCTGAGAGGAAGCGGACCGCTTCGACCCTTTACCTGATGTGGGTAATGCCACCGTAGGAAGTTATGTATGAGCATCCGGCACGGCGGGCACCCTCTCAGGCGCCCGCTGTTTTTTACTTTGAGACGGAAGGGATGTGCATCGGCGAAAACAACATCCGGCACCCCGGGGACCACCGGGAGCGGGCTGAGGGGGAGCGCCCTGGGCCCGGGCCGGCAAAACAGCGATGGGAAGCCGTGTTCCGGCGTGAGAGGAGGCCAGAAAGCCTCGACCGATTTTCCACAGCAGGCGGATGCCCGCCTGCCGACCTTGCATGGCAAGGGGAAAACGCTGTTTCGCACGCTGTTTTCTCCCTGCAAATTCTGATGGATCAAAGGAGCAATTTATATGAAAACCAATACGAAGAAGCTGGCCCTGGCAGGCGTGCTGTGCGCCGTGGCCGTGGTGGGCAGTATGCTTCAGTTTCCCGTATTCGGCAGCCAGTGCGCGCCAGTGCAGCACATGGTGAATGTCATCTGCGCCGTGTTCCTGGGCCCGGGCTACGGCGTGGCCGTGGCCTTCCTGGCCAGCCTGCTGCGCAACATCTTCGGCTTAGGCAGCCTCCTGGCCTTCCCAGGCAGCATGTGCGGCGCCCTGCTGTGCGGCCTGGTCTACTGGAAGACCAGGAATCTGCCCGCGACCCTGGCGGGCGAGGTGTTCGGCACCGGCATCATCGGCGGCCTGCTGTCCTATCCTGTGGCGGTGGCCTTTATGGGCGTAGTGGCCGGCTCCATCGCCTTTTACGCCTATGTGGTGCCCTTCCTGGTCTCCACCGTGGGCGGCTCCATTCTGGCCGGCATCCTGGTATTCACCCTCCAGAAGAGCGGCGCCCTCAAATCCATGCGGGCCGCATTGGAGCATTGATCCCAACTGAGAAAGGGTCCTTCCATGCTTGATTTCACCCGTCTGGACAAAGTCCGCCGCCAGCGGCCCCTGATCCACTGCGTCAGCAATATCGTCACCGCCAACGACTGCGCCAATCTGGCCCTGGCCGTTGGCGCCAGCCCCATGATGGCCCAGGCACCGGAAGAGATGGAAGTCATCTCCGCCGTCAGCGACGCCACGGTGCTGAACACCGGCACCCCGGATGCGGAGAAATTCCGGGCCTGCCGGATTTGCGCCGTCTCCGCCCGTCATCCGGTGGTGCTGGACCCGGTGGGGGTGGGCGCAAGTCCCTGGCGGCTGGGACAGGTCCGGGCGCTGCTGGACCTGTTCACCCCGTCCATCCTGCGAGTGAATCTGGGGGAAGCCCGGGCCCTGCTGGGGTCGGATGGGCAGGAACAGGGGGTGGATAGCCCGCTGCCCGCCAGCCGGGAAGCCCGGAGGGACACCGCCATGGACCTGGCCCGGCGCCGCGGAACGGCGGTGCTGCTCTCCGGTCCGGAGGATCTCATCACCGATGGGGCGCGGGTCTGGTGCGTCACCGGCGGCAGCGGCCGGATGTCTCTCGTCACCGGCACGGGCTGTATGCTGTCGGTGCTGTGCGGTGTGTTCGCCGCCGTGGAGCCGGACGCCGCCGCGGCGGCTGCCCTGGCCTCCGCCTTCTGGAAGATCTGCGCCCGCCGGGCGGAGCACCTGGCCACAGACCGGGGCAGCGGCAGTTTCCGCACGGCGCTGCTGGACGCCGCCAATACGCTGACGGCATCTGACGCCGCCCGCGAGGCGGAGATCCTGACTCTCTAACAAAGAAGCCCGCCCGGTCCTGACGGACCGGACGGGCCTTCTGTTTTGCGAGGCAGGCGATCACTCCAGCTCCCGGGTCTCAAACATCTCCTCAAAGGAACGGATATAGTAGTCCGCCAGCCCGCGGATCTCCTCCTGGTGTGCCTCCTCGGACGCGTCGTACACCGCCGCCACCCGGAACCCGGCGGCCTTGGCGGTCTGGATGGCGTGGAAGGCGTCCTCAAACACCACCGTGTCCTTCTTGTTGGACTGAAGGCGGCGCATGGCCCGCTCGTAGATCTCGGCGCTCTCCTTTTTGCCGACCCCCACCTCCGCCACAGTGATAAGTCCCCGGAAGTAGTGGTCGATCCCTGCATGGCGGAGGGCTGCTTCCGCCAGAGGGCGGTCCGTGGCAGTGGCCACATACATCCACACGCCCTCCATCTTCAGAAGGGACAGAAACTTGTCCACGCCGGGCTTTGCCTGGACCTCATGCTGATAGAAATCCGCGACCCGGTCCACTACCCGGCCGATCAGCTCCTCCTCCGTCTGGGGGAGGTGGTAGTGCTCCTTGCAGTAGGCGATCCCGTGCCGGAGGGAGAGGGTCTTCAGCATCTCGTCGGTCTCCGGCTCGGGCTCGATGCCAAGGCCCCGCAGGACGCTGGTGCCCAGGTCCCGCCAGATAGGCATGGAGTCCAGCAGGGTGCCGTCCATATCAAAAATCGCGCTTTGCAGTCTCATGGGAACTCCTTTCGTCTGTTGCCGATGGTCCCTATTGTACCACCGGAGCAGGCAAAAGCGCAATGAAAACCCCGTGAAAAGGAGGAAAAATTCATGCGTCTCTTTCTGGCCATCCAGTTGTCCCCCGCGCTGCGGGAAGCACTGCTGACCGCTCAGGACGCCCTGCGCCGCCAGGGCAGGGGCTCTTTCCCGCCGCCGGAGAACCTGCACCTGACCCTGGCCTTCCTGGGGGAGGCAGAGGACCCGGCCAGGGCCAGGGCCGCCCTGTCGGAGGTATCCTGCCGACCTTTCTCCCTGGCGGTGGGCGGCCCGCCGGGGCACTTCGGCGACCTGTTGTGGGCCGGTGTTCGAGCAGATCCGGCCCTGGAGGAGCTGGCCGTGTCCCTGCAGGCGGACCTTCGCTCCCGGGGCTTCTGCCAGGAGGACCGCCCCTGGCTGCCCCACATCACCCTGGTCCGCCGCTGGCGGGGCGAGGTCCCGCAGGTGACCGTCCCCCACGCGAGCATGGTGGTCCGGCAGATCTCCCTCCTGCGGTCAGACCAGATTGACGGCAAACGGATCTACACAGAACTCTCCCACAAATCCCTGCGTTAAAAAACAGCCGGCACCGCTTGGTGCCGGCTGTTTTTACAAAGGAAAGGGGATCTAGGGGAAAACCGTTGGTTTTCCCCAGTTCGTTCGCCGTTGGCGAACGAAAAAATTTCAATCATTTTCGGCAGGATATGCGCCTGCCGAAAATCCCTTGACCCGTGCGCCCTGGGCGCACACACCAGTCCGCAGACTGGTGGTGGGGGAGGTCGAGGGGAAACAGCCGAAATGCCGCCAGCGGCGGAAAAAGTGAGTCTGTTTCGAGGCAGCGGCGCGATTGGCGGCCCGAACAGGGCCGGGAATTGCAATGCCGCAACGGTGTCAGCCTGCTCCCCCTCGAAGCCCTCAGCACAGCTTCGCGCCCGCCGGGATGGAATCATCCACCATGATGAGGTGCAGGCACTCCTCACCGTGCTCGGTGTGGACGGCGGAGATCAGCATGCCGTTGCTCTCCAGGCCCATCATCTTCCGGGGCGGCAGGTTCACAATGGCGATCAGGGTCTTGCCCACCAGATCCTCCGGCTCATACCACTTGTGGATGCCGGAGAGGATCTGCCGGTCCACGCCGGTGCCGTCATCCAGAGTGAATCTCAGCAGCTTCTCACTCTTCTTCACGGCATCGCAGGCCTTCACCTTCACCGCCCGGAAATCGGACTTGCAGAAGGTGTCGAAATCCACCTTCTCCGTCAGCTGGGGCTCCACCTCGACGGCGGGCAGGGCGGCCTTTTTGGCCGCGGCCTCCGCGGCCTCCAGCTCCTCCAGGGCCTTGTCCATGTCCAGCCGGGGGAACAGGTTCTCACCCTTGGTGACGGCAGCGGTCTCAGGCAGAGCGCCCCACTCCGCCGCGGCGTCCCAGGTCCGGCTCTCCGCGGGGGCGCCGATCTGGGCAAAGAGCTTTTCACAGCTCTCCGGCATGAAGGGCGTCAGCAGGATGCCGCAGATGCGGGTGGCCTCCAGCAGGTTGTACAGCACATGGGCCAGCCGCTTGCCGTTGGTCTCCATATCCTTTGCCAGGGCCCAGGGGGCGTTCTCGTCGATATACTTGTTGGCCCGCTGGATGACCTTGAAGATCTCGTCCAGAGCCTTGTGGGGGGCGAAGGTCTCCATAGCCTCCTCGTAGCGGCCCCGCAGCGTGGAAGTCAGGAAGATGAGCTCCGCGTCAAACTTCACCGGGCCCTCTTCTTTCGTGCTGAAACCGAAGACTCCCGGGGTGTTAAAGGTCTCCGCCGCTTTTCGTTCCTCCTCCGTGGCGCCGCACCCGGCAGGCAGCACTCCGCCAAAGTACTTGCCCACCATGGCGGTGGTGCGGGAGACCAGGTTGCCCAGGTCGTTGGCCAGGTCGGTGTTGATGGTCTGGATCAGCAGTTCGTTGGAGAAGTTGCCGTCGGAGCCGAAGGGGAACGTCCGCATCAGGAAGAACCGCAGGGCGTCCACGCCGAACTTCTCCGCCAGGATATACGGGTCCACCACGTTGCCCTTGGACTTGGACATCTTGCCGCCGTCCAGCAGCAGCCAGCCGTGGCCGAACACGTGCTTGGGCACCGGCTCGCCCAGGCTCATCAGCATGGCGGGCCAGATGATGGAGTGGAACCGGACGATCTCCTTGCCCACGATGTTGACGCCGGGCCACCAGCCCTTGTCGTAGTCGTGGTAGCGGTCGTTGTCATAGCCCAGGGCGGTGATATAGTTGCTGAGGGCGTCCACCCACACATAGACTACGTGCTTGGGATCGAAGTCCACCGGAATGCCCCAGGAGAAGCTGGTGCGGGAGACGCACAGATCCTCCAGGCCGGGGTCCAGGAAGTTCTTCACCATCTCGTGGACGCGGCTGCGGGGCTGGAGGAAGTCGGTGTTCTCCAGCAGATCCCGGACCTGGTCGGCGTACTTGCTCAGGCGGAAGAAGTAGGCCTCCTCCTCCGCGTCCTGCACCTCCCGGCCGCAGTCGGGGCACTTGCCGTCCACCAGCTGGCTCTCGGTCCAGAAGGACTCGCAGGGGGTGCAGTATTTGCCCTTGTAGGTGCCCTTGTAGATGTCGCCCTTGTCGTACATCTTCTTGAAAATCTTCTGGACGCTCTCCACATGGTAGTCGTCGGTGGTGCGGATGAACCGGTCGTTGGAGATGTTCATCAGCTTCCACAGGTCCTTCACGCCCCGGTCTCCCTCTACGATGTTGTCCACGAACTCCTTGGGAGTGACGCCGGCCTCCCTGGCCTTGGTCTCGATCTTCTGGCCGTGCTCGTCCGTGCCAGTGAGGAACATGACGTCCTCGCCCCGCAGGCGGTGATACCGGGCCAGCGTGTCCGTGGCCACCGTACAGTAGGTGTGGCCGATGTGGAGCTTGTCCGAGGGATAGTAGATGGGCGTTGTGATATAGAATTTTTTCTTTTCCATGGGATTCTCTCCTTTAAAACGGCAGCTCCGAATGGAAGAGCGCCGGTATTTGCCTGAATTATTATTATAGTTTGAAAATCCAAAAAATACAAGGGAAGATGCGAAAAACGGGCCGTCACACAAGCCGCCTCTCCTCGTGGGGATTGTATTTTTCGCAAAATTCCGATACAATAGGAACGCTGTATGATTTTCACAAGGGAGGATGCGCCCATGAAACTGGTATCCTGGAACGTCAACGGCCTGCGGGCCTGCCTGGGCAAGGGCTTTCTGGACTTCTGTGCCGTGGCCGACGCGGACATCATCTGCCTGCAGGAGACGAAGATGCGCCCGGAGCAGGCAGAATTTGATCTGCCCGGCTATCACCGCTACTGGAACAGCGCCGACAAGGCGGGCTATTCCGGCACCGCAGTGTTCACCCGGCGCCAGCCGCTCTCCGTGACCTATGACTTCGGTATCGATGAGCACCGCCACGAGGGGCGGGTCATCACGGCGGAGTACCCGGACTTCTACCTGGTGTGCTGCTACACCCCAAACTCCAAGGATCAGTTGGCCCGGCTGGACTACCGCATGGCCTGGGAGGACGACATCCGGGACTACCTGCTGGATCTGGACGCCAAAAAGCCTGTGGTGTACTGCGGGGACCTGAACGTGGCCCACCAGGAGATCGATATCAAAAATCCCGGTCCCAACTGCCGCAACCCCGGCTTTACCGACGAGGAGCGGGAGAAGATGACGAAGCTCCTCTCCAGCGGCTTTGTGGACACGTTCCGGTATCTGTACCCGGACAAGACCGGGGCCTACTCCTGGTGGAGCTACCGCTTCAATGCCCGGAAGAACAACGCCGGGTGGCGGATCGACTACTTCATCGTGTCGGAGCGGCTGAAGGACAAAATCCGGAACGCCGATATTTGGAGCGAGGTGCTGGGCAGCGACCACTGCCCGGTGGTACTGGATCTGGATGTATAAACTTCATGCGCGTTCGATGTGCCACGAACATCGGCAAATCCTGCACATGAAGTCTTTTTGCATCATTTCCGGCTGCCCTGAAGAGTGCGGGGAAACGGCACATTTCAAAGGTTTGTGATGCTTTGCATCGGAAAACAGGACCGGACCTGCTGGGTCCGGTCCTGTTTCAGCTCAACAGGGCGTTCATCTCCTCGATCTCCAGATCCTGGAGGGCCCAGTTGATGCCGTAGCCCACCACCTTGCTCAGATCCCGCACCTGCTGGTCGATGTCCCGCGTAGTGACCATGAAGGCATCATGCTCCCCGCGCAGCCGTTCCTCATCCACCTTTTCCACGCCGGACTCCTCCAGAATGTCCGCCGCCAGGGTGGCGGAGTCCACCACCGTGGGCACGCCGATGGCGAACACCGGCACCCCCAGCGTCTCCCGGTTCAGCGCCGCCCGGTGGTTGCCCACGCCGGAGCCGGGGATGATCCCCGTGTCGCTGAGCTGCACCGTGGCGCACACCCGCCCGCACCGGCGGGAGGCCAGGGCGTCGATGGCCAGGACCATGGCGGGCTGGACTTCCGCCACCAGGCCCCGCACCGCCTCCGCGGACTCCACGCCGGTGGTGCCCAGCACGCCGGTGCGGAAGGCCGACACCGGCCGGAACCCGGCAAACTGCTTCGGCATGGCGGAGAGCAGGTGCCGGGTGATCAGCACGCTGTCCAATGCCAGGGGGCCAACGGCGTCCGGCGTCATAGCTGCGTTGCCCAGGCCCACCACCAGGGCGGAGCCCTCCACCGGCAGCAGGGCCTTCAGCTCCGTGCCCACGGCCCGGACCGCCCGCTCGAAAAAGTCCGCCTTCCGCTGCCAGAAGGTGGTGAGGTCAATGGTGAAATAGCTGCCCTGGGGCTTGCCCAGGGCCTCCTCGCCCCGGTGGTCCAGGATGTCCACCCGGGTGACTGGGTATCCCTCCAGCTTGCTCTTGGTCGCCTTCACCCCCATGAGGCGGGTGGTCCGCTCCGCGGACTCCTGCCAGAGCTCCCGGGCCTCCAGGGCCAGGTCGGTACGTTTTATGAACAATGCGAACCGCCTCCCAAACACAAAATCTAGTGGTCTGCTCACTAGGTTTTGCGGTAGGCGGCACGATATACAATTTTAGCCCGAAAAATATAAAAAAAGGCTTGCTTTTTGCGCCGTTCCCTGTTAAAATATCATTCTGCATGGTGGGAACTGGTTCCCACAGTCAAATTTTCTGCCTAAGGAGGTGTTTGGTTTGCCGAATATCAAGTCTGCCAAGAAGCGCGTTCTGATCGCCGAAGTGCGCAACGCCCGCAACAAGGCCGCGAAGTCCGAACTGAAGACCGCCATCAAGAAGTTCGAGGCTGCTGCCGCAGAAGGCAATCGCACCGAGGCCGATGGCGCGTACAAGGTTGCAGTGAAGAAAGTCGATCAGGCTGTTGCCAAGGGCATTCTGCACAAGAATACGGCCGCTCATCGCAAGAGCGCCATGACCCTGAAGCTCAACAAGATCGGCTGATCATATCGGGCCAAAAGGACATCCGTTCGGATGTCCTTTTTTGTTTTCTGGCCAGGGGGCTTTTCCCGATTCTGGCCCTTTTCTTTTCCGCAGGGCGTGTTATAATCGTCCGTAGGATCAGAATTCCGCTGAAGAGGTGACTGCCATGCCGCTGTTCGACACCCACGCCCACTACAACGACGACGCCTTTGACCAGGACCGGGAGGAGCTGCTGGACGCCCTTCCCGCTGCCGGGGTGGGCGCTGTGGTGATCCCCGGGGTGGATGCGGCCAGCTCCCGCTCCGCCCTGGCCCTGGCGGAGACCCGCCCCTGGCTGTTCGCCGCCGCAGGCATCCATCCGGAGGACTGCGCCGGCTGCACGGCCGCGGATTTTTCCGCCATCCGGGACCTGTGCCGGGAGAAAAAAGTGGTCGCCATCGGAGAGATCGGCTTGGACTACTACTGGGCGGAGAATCCGCCAAAGGAATTCCAGCAGATGGTGTTCCGCCGCCAGCTGGAGCTGGCGCTGGAGCTGGCGCTGCCGGTGATCGTCCACGACCGGGAGGCCCACGGAGACAGCCTGGAGATCGTAAAGGAGTTCCCCGGGGTGCGGGGCGTATTCCACTGCTTCTCCGGCAGTCCCGAAATGGCGGAGGAGCTGCTGAAGCGGGGCTGGTATCTGGGCTTTGACGGTCCGGTGACCTACAAAAACGCTCGCCGGGCGCCGGAGGTCGTGGCCGTCACGCCCCTGGACCGGATCGTGGTGGAGACGGACGCGCCCTACATGAGCCCGGTGCCCAACCGGGGCAGGCGGAACGACAGCCGGAATCTCCCCTACATTGTGGAAAAACTGGCGGAGTGGAAGGGCATCTCCCCGGAGGAGATGGCGGCGCACACCTGGAACAATGGCCTGCGGCTGTTCGGGCTGGAGGGGAAGGTATGAAAAAAGCGTTTCTGATGGTCCTGGCCTGCCTGTTGCTGGCGGGCTGCGGCGCGCCGTCAGAGACAGTGACGCCAACGGACTCCTGGCCGGATTCCGCTCTGGCGGAAACCGATGAAGCGGCTGCTGAATCCTCGCCGGAGCCTATTTCAACCGCGCCTGCCGAATCCCCGCCGGCAACCGCCCCGGCGGAACCCCTCTCCGCCCCCGCCGTGGTAACGGCGGGGCAGGCGCCGGAGGAACCCTATGATTTGCCCACGGAGATGATCGGGCTGAAGGACTGGATCGGTGAAAGCCGCTGGAACCATGACCCGGTGGGCCTTTTGGCAGAACTGCCGGAGCGGGAGCTCTCCCTCTACGGCGTGACAAAGTGGCTTGACAGCTCAGCCCTGCTGCGCTGGGGTGACAGTCTGGCGGAGTTTTCCTGGTCCTTCGGCGGCCCGTTGATTGTGGAGCCGCAGCTCCGGTGCTGGGATGTGGACTCCGACGGGCAGGAGGAGGTCGTTGTCATCAATCATGTGGGCAGCGGCACCGGGACTTCTATTGAGGAGCTTCACGTGGTCAAAAAAGACGGGGACGGCACCCTGACGGACTACTGCTTTCCGGAGTCACTGTGGCAGGAGGACCTCTCCGGCCTGCTGTCGGTGGTGTCGGACGGGGACCGGACCTACACCGTCTTGGGCGCGGATCTGGTGGACCTCACAGACGAGATCCAGACACAGTTTCCGGACCTCAATCCGGCCATGATCGAGGACGCCTCTACCGGAAGATGGGCCAATTTTTCCGTGCAATCCGGTACGGATGGGGACGGCAGCGATCTTTTCTTTACGGGTTCTGCGATGTTGGAGGGGAGGGAAATCCCCTATGACTGGTATGCGGCGGAGATTACCGCTGCCATCTCCTATGAAAACGGCATCTTCACGCTGTCGGACTTTCATCTGAACAGCTTATCCTGATTACGCAAGGAGCGATATTTATGGAAAAGGGCTTTACCATCACCTATGAATACGGGGACAACCTGTATGTGAACCCCACCAACCGGTGCAACTTCAACTGCGCGTTCTGCCTGCGGCACAACCAGGGTTCCGGCGGCAGCATCTACACCCATAACCTGTGGCTAAAGCGGGAGCCCACGAAGGAGGAGATCCTTTCCTCCATCGAGAGCCACGACCTCTCCCAATACAAGCAGCTGGTGTTCGTGGGCTTCGGTGAGCCTACCTACCGGTTCGACGACATCTGCTGGGTCATCGACCAGATGAAGGTCCACGGCACCAAGATCTTCACCCGGATGGACACCAACGGCACCGGTTCCCTCATCAACGGCCGGGACATCGCCCCGGAGTTCGCGGGCCGGTTCGATATGGTGTCTGTCTCCCTGAACACCGACACGGCGGAGAAGTACAACGCCCTGTGCCACCCCCAGCAGGAAAACGCCTACCAGGCCATGAAGGACTTCACGAGAGAGGTCCTCAAGTATGTGCCCACCGTGATGATGACCGTGGTGGACACCATCCCGAAAGAGGAGATCGAGAACTGCCGGAAGATCTGCGAGGAGGAGATCGGCGCCACCTACCGGGTGCGGGAGTACATTGCGGACTGACAAATGCAGATATGAAGAGACGCCCGCAGGGGCGTCTCTTTTTCCTGAGCTTATGTATGGAATACCACGGACTTCACGATGATGCTGACGCCGCCCAGGAGGAAGAGGACGATGGCGCCCTTTTGGAGCTTTTCCTCTTCCAGCCGGGGCCCCAGCCACGCCGCCAGGCCCATGGCCAGCACCGCCGCGGGAACAGACGCCAGGGCGAACAGCAGCACCGGGCCGGTGAACAGGTCGGTGACTAGATAAGTCACTACCCGCACTGCATTCTCCCCAAAGAAGAGAAAGCACATGCTGCCCTTGAACTCGCTGTAATCTCTGGCTGTCCGCTGGAGGTAGGCCACGATGAACATGTTGATGCCGAAGAGGCCCGCGCACACGCCGGAGAACGCGGACACCGCCAGCCGCAGCCAGGGCCGGTCCTTCCGGTCCGGCTTCACCGGCCGCAGGGAGCGGGTGGCCATCTCCAGCCCTAAAAGCACCACGACGACGCCCAGCACGGTTTTGATGACCCAGGGCATGGAAAAGCGCAGCAGCAGCGTGCCGGGGATCACGCCGCAGAAGTTGGCCGCCAGCAACGGCAGGATCTTCCGCCACTGGAAGCTGTGCCGGTTTTTCCAGGTGATCCAGGCGTTCACCGGGCAGTCCAGCAGCAGCGTACCCGGGGTGATGACCACATTGTCCAGGCCCATGGACAAAATCGGCGCAGAGATCAGGGGGTTGCCGAAGCCGATCAGCCCTTTGACCAGATAGGCCAGCAGCTGCGCGGCAAAGATAAACAGTGCGGTTGAAAGCGTCATTGTATGTTCCCTCCCAGATTTTCACCCCTCATTATATACCACATTTTCAGCGGAAAGGAAACGGCATTCTGCCTCCGGCGGAAAAAATGGACTCCCTGTTCCAGGTTTGTGTCGGTAGAGGCATCCCCGGCAAATCGATAAACGATTTGCCGGGGAATTCCAATAAGTGCAGATTTAAATATAAAGATACCATATCGTCATGATTGCAAAATCCGCAAACATATGGATAACCCATGAATGATAGATATTTTCATTTTTGCTATCTACATAGTCAAAAAGCAGCCCGCCAATCGCCAATCCTATTAAAGCCAAAAGCAACATCAACGGCGGAAATGACATTCCAATCATTGCAATATGATAAACTGCAAACATGCCTGAACTGAATATATATGCTATTTTTCGGGCTGTGTATTTGGATAATCTGATAAATGCAACGAAACGAAAGAAAAATTCCTCCAGAAAGGAATTGCAAAAGGAAATATAGAGAGCCACCCCAATAAAGCTGCCGCTGTTGACTTTTTGATCCGCTGAAAGCGACTGAACCAACGACGCATAGTCGAAGAAGTTTTTTGTCAAAGTATACGCACCCAGAATCACCGCATAGATAAAAGAGCCCAGCACAAATAATTTCATCATGCCCCTCTTGTCGATTTTAAAGAATTCATCCAGTAATTTTGTATGGGTTATTTTTGCATATACCAATGGCAATAATAAAAATACCGCGACTTTAAGCGCGGATTTGACAATATATGCCGGTTCAATGATTGTTTCAATGAGTGCCATAAAAACACAACATATTATAACAAGAACAATAATACCCGACGCTTTTTCTTTATTCATAGCCATCAGTATTATCTGCCTCCCAAATATAAATCTGCTGCCTTTATATTGCCTATGTCTTATTTTTACCATTACAACATAGAAAAAAGTTTTGCGCAAGGCAGCAGGTGAATTTGCCGGGGTTGTGCGCTATCATTCCACTATCTAGAGCCGGAGCCCAGCAGGCGGTTTTGCTTGCATTTCCCGGGAAAAAGGCGTATGATGAGAGGCGAGAAAATGGGGAGCCCGCTGGCGCGGGCTGAGAGGAGGCCAGCCAGGTCTTGACCCTTTACCTGATGTGGATCATGCCAACGTAGGGAAATCATGAGGCGCACAGCCGCGGACGACCGCTCTTGGTATGTCCGCGGTTTTTTTGACAGAGAGGATGGAGTGATATGAAGATCGACCCCAAGCGGCTGCGGCTGTATGCCGTGACGGACCGGGCCTGGACTCATGACGCGGAGGGCCTGCTCCGTCAGGTGGCGGCAGCCGTCGACGGCGGGGCGGGCATCGTCCAGCTGCGGGAAAAGCACATGGGACAGGCGGATTTCCTGGCGGAGGCGGAGCGGTTCGTGGCCCTGTGCCGGGAAAAGGGCGCTGTCAGCATCATCAACGACAATGTGGAGATCGCCGCCCAGACCGGGGCGGACGGCGTTCATGTGGGCCAGGAGGATCTGGAGGCGGGCCGGGCTAGGGAGCTGCTGGGGCCGGACAAGCTGATCGGCGTTTCCGCCCACTCCGTGGAAGAGGCCCTGGCCGCCCAGGCGGCGGGGGCGGACTACCTGGGCGTGGGCGCGGCTTTCGTCACCGGCACCAAGACGGACGCCAAGCCCATCTCCCGGGAGACTATCCGGGCCATCACGGCGGCGGTGGACATCCCGGTGGTGGCCATCGGCGGCATCAGCCATGACAATATTCTGGAGTTGAAGAACTGCGGTCTGGACGGCGTGGCGGTGGTCTCCGCCCTGTTCGCCCAAGCCGACGTGAAGGCGGCGGCGGAGGAGCTGCTGCGGCTCTCGGAGGAGATCGCCCGATGAACATCCGGGGCGCCATCTTTGACCTGGACGGGACCCTGACGGACTCCATGTACATCTGGCAGAAGGCTCCGGTGGATCTGGTGCGCCGGTACGGCGGTGACCCGCCGGAGGATCTGGCCCGGGACCTGAAGGAGATGGGCCGCCGGGAGGCGGCGGAGTACCTGCGAAGCCGCTTCTCCCTCTCCACCACGCCGGAGGAGCTGATGGACACCCTCAACGATCTGGTGACGGAGGAGTACCGGTCCCGGGTGCCCATGAAGCCCGGGGCGGACCGGCTGCTGGCCCGGCTGGCGGATTCCGGCATCTCCTGCTGCATCGCCACCGCCAGCGAGGCGTTCCAGGCCCGCTCCGCTATGGAACGGCTGGGACTGTGGCCGCACTTCCGCTTCGCCGTCAGCTGTGTTCAGTACGGCGGCAAGACCCGGCCGGACATCTATCTGGAGGCCGCCCGCCGTCTGGGGACCGCTCCGGCGGAGACGGTGGTGTTTGAGGATGCCCTTCACGCTGCCAGGACCGCCCACGAGGCAGGCTTCCGGGTCTGCGGCGTCTGGGACGCCTCTGCCGAAGAGGATCAGGCCGCGCTGAAAGCCCTGGCGGATTGGTACGTGCGGGACCTGGGCGACTGGGTCCCGTAAGGGACGGGGAACCGCGGCCAGCGGGCCGCTTCCAGCGGCGGATCGGGGGCACCACCTTCCGCCGCTTGATAAAACTTCAATGCAAAGAAGCATCAGGAAAGGAAGCATCGATATGAAGACAGCATTGACGATCGCTGGGACCGATCCCAGCGGAGGCGCTGGTATCCAGGCAGATATCAAGACCATGACCGCCAACGGCGTGTTCGCCACCTGTGCGGTGACGGCTCTGGTGGCCCAGGACACTACCGGCGTCAAGAGCATTGTGGAGTGTACGCCGGACTTTCTGGCGGAGGAGCTGGACTGCGTGTTCACAGATATCTTCCCCGACGCGGTGAAGACCGGCATGGTCTCCAGCATTCCGCTGATCCGGGTGATCGCGGCCAAGCTGAAGGAGTATGGGGCCAAAAATCTGGTGGTGGACCCGGTGATGGTGGCCACCTCCGGGGACCGGCTCATCACGGAGGACGCGGTCTCCGCCCTGAAGGAGCTCCTGCTGCCCCTGGCCACGGTACTGACCCCCAACATCCCTGAGGCGGAGATCCTCTCCGGCATGACGATCCGCAGCGCCGCAGACATGGAGGCGGCGGCCCGGGCCATCAGTGAGCAGTACGGCTGCGCCGTGCTGTGCAAGGGCGGCCACCAGATCAACGACGCCGATGACCTGCTGTGGCGCTGCGGCAGCGGCAAGTGGTTCCACGGAAAGCGGATCAACAACCCCAACACCCACGGCACCGGCTGCACCCTGTCCAGCGCCATCGCCTCCAATCTGGCGAAGGGCTTTGACCTGGACACGGCGGTGGAGCGGGCCAAGGCTTACATCTCCGGCGCTCTGGGGGCCATGCTGGACTTGGGACGCGGTTCCGGCCCCATGAATCACATGTTCGACCTGAAGAGCATCTACTGTACGGAAAAGGCAGATTGACCAGTTTGCAGACAACAGGGGGACAGCGGTTTTATCCGCTGTCCTCCTGTTGTTTTTGCGCAGAAAAACGGCGGTTCCGATGGCGGGATCTATTTGGAATCACCAGACTGAACAAAATGATTTCAGGTATTTTTAAGGTTTAAAACGAGCTGAATATACTAAAAAAATGATAAAAACAAAATTTTTTAAAGTGTTTTTTCAGGTTGATTTTAGCTTTCCATGATACCTTTGGACCAGAACCCTTCCCGGAGGGGGAGGTACGGAAAGGATTGGCACGGTATGAGCGAAAAAGGACTGGAGCGGGAGACGGAAGGAATCTCCGTGGGGGAGCGGGAGCCCGTCGTAGCAGATTCCTCTCCCAAAGGGGGCCGTCTCCGCAGCAGCTGGAAAAAGCTGTGGAAGGGGCGGAAACGAAAGGCGCTGGCGCTGCTTCTGGTGGTGGCCATTGCAGGCGGCGTGGTGATCTGGAGGGGCCGCGGACAGACGGCTTCCGCTGCGACGACGTATCAGGAGGCGGCGGTGGAGCGCCGCTCTATCACCAATTCCCTCTCCTCCAGCGGCACGCTGGAGCCAGCGGACTCCTACACCGTCAATACGCTGGTCTCCGGCGAGATCCTCAGCGATACCTTTGAAAAGGGCGACCAGGTGGAGGAGGGCCAGCTGCTCTATACTATTGATTCCTCCAACGCGGCCAGCAGCCAGACCCAGGCGCAGAACAGCTACTCCCAGGCCCAGACCTCCTATGAGCAGGCGGTGAAGGCCAAGTATCCCCAGGCGGACCTGAGCGGCACCGTCAGCGAGGTGTATGTGAATGAGGGGGACAGCGTCAGCGCAGGCACACAGCTTCTGAAGATCGTGGCGGATGAGAACATCTACATCGACTTCTACTTCACCTACGCGGACAGCGGCGACTTCTACATCGGCCAGACCGCCACGGTCTTTATCGACGGCTTTGCCGGGACCCTCACCGGAACGGTTGCCGCGGTGTCCAGTTCCTCCGCGGCGGTCTCCACCGGCGTACCCCTGACTACCGTCCGGGTACGGCTCGCCAACCCGGGCCTTGTGACATCCGACTACACCGCCAGCGCCGTCATCGGCAGCTACTCCAGCTACGGCCAGGCGTCCATCAAGGTGGGGGCCAGCAGCGTCATCACGGCAGAGGCGTCCGGCAAAGTTGCAGGTTTCAACTGGCTGGTGGGCGATACCATCTCCAGCGGCGACCGGATCTGCACCATCACCGGTGACAGCGTGGACAACCAGATTGAAAGCGCCCGCATCAGTGTCAGCAACGCCTCCACCAGCCTGGAAAATGCCCGGGACAATCTGGAGGACTACTCCGTCACCGCGCCCATCTCCGGCACCGTGGTCACCAAGAACGCCAAGGCGGGGGACAACATTGAGGGCGGCTCCGGCAGCACCCTCTGCGTCATCTATGACCTGAGTTATCTGGAGATGACCATGTCCATCGACGAGTTGGACATCAGCTCTGTGGAGGTGGGCCAGGAGGTCCGGATCACCGCCGATGCCGTGGAGGGGAAGACCTACACCGGCGTGGTGACGGAGGTGTCCGTGGCGGGCACCACCTCCGGCGGCATCACCACGTACCCCGTCACCGTCCGCATCGACGAGACCGACGGCCTGCTGCCTGGGATGAATGTGGACGCGGAGATCGTGATCTCCTCGGCGGATGACGTGCTGGCCATCCCAAGCGCCGCCGTGAGCCGCGGGGACATGGTGCTGGTCACCGCGAATTCTCCCAGTGCTGTGAATGCCCTGGACCAGGAGGCCCCGGAGGGCTACGTCTACGTGCCGGTGGAAACCGGCGTCAGCGACAACAGCTACATTGAGGTCCTCTCCGGCCTCCAGGAGGGGGACACAGTGGCCTATCTCCAGGCGGCTGGCTCCGCCAGCTCCGGCGATATGACGTTCGTCATGCCGAGCGGGGCCATGTCCTCCATACCGATGGGCGACATGCCCAGCGGGATGCCCTCCGGCGGCGGAATGCCCAGCGGCGGGCCGGGAGGCTTCTGATGGGCACTTTGATCGAATTTCGGGAGGTCTGCAAGTATTACCAGATGGGCGACACCACTGTGAAGGCGGCGGACCACATCTCCTTCCAGATCCGGAAGGGGGAGTTCGTGGCCATCGTGGGCCAGTCCGGCTCCGGCAAGTCCACCTGTATGAACATCATCGGCTGCCTGGACGTGCCCACCTCCGGCACGTACCTGCTGGACGGCAGGGATGTGGGTCAGATGGATAAGGACCAGCTGGCCGCCATCCGGAACAAGATGCTGGGCTTCATCTTCCAGCAGTACAACCTGCTGCCCAAGCTGACGCTCCAGGAGAACGTGGAGGTGCCGCTGATGTACGCCGGCATCCCCAAGCCGGAGCGGCACGAGCGATCCCGGATCGCGCTGGAGATGGTGGGTCTTGGCGACAAGCTGCGCAATAAGCCCAGCCAGCTCTCCGGCGGCCAGCAGCAGCGGGCGTCCATTGCCCGGGCTCTGGCAGGGGACCCGGCGGTGATCCTGGCCGACGAGCCCACCGGCGCCCTGGACTCCCACACCGGGCGGGAGGTGCTGACCATGCTGCAGCAGCTCCATGCCGCGGGCAACACGGTGGTGCTCATCACCCACGACAACTCCATCGCTGTCCAGGCCCAGCGGATCATCCGGCTGGAGGACGGCCACGTGATCTACGACGGCGATGCCGGTGCGCCTGAGGCGGTAGTGACGCCCAATCTTGCCGGAAGGGGGATGGCGGGATGAGCCTGATTGAGACCTTCCAGATGGCGGTGCAGAATATTCTCAGCAGCAAGATGCGGACCTTCCTCACTATGCTGGGCATCATCATCGGCGTGTGCGCGGTCATCGTCATCGTGGGCCTGGGCAACGGGATGCAGGGCTATATTGAGGACAGCTTTGCCGACATGGGCACCGACTCTCTGACAGTGATGGTGATGGGCCGCGGCTCCTCCCGCAGCGTGTCGGAGGGCGAGATGTACCAGCTGGTGGCGGACAACAGCGATGTGTTCAAGCAGATCTCCCCCACGGTCACCATGAGCGGCTCGGTGAAGATCGGCAGCAGCACTCTTTCCGCCACCTCCGTCACCGGCGTCAGCGAGGATTACTTCTCCATGAAGGGGTATGAGGTCGCCCAGGGCCGGGGGCTCCAGTACACGGACATGACCGGCCGGAAAAAGGTCTGCATCGTCGGGCAGTATCTGAATCAGGTCTATTACGGCGGGAATGCCGTGGGTCAGACGCTGCGGATCAATGGCAACTCGTTTACCATCGTAGGTGTTATGGGAATGGAGGGCACAGAGCTGGAAGAGGGCGGCACGGACGACTGCGTGTTCCTCCCCTACTCCACCGCCGCCCGCCTCAGCTTCACCGGCACCATCTCCAGTTACACCATCACTGTCCAGGACACGGACCAGATCTCCCAGGCCAAAACCACCCTGGAGAACGCCCTCTATGAGATTTTTGAGGACGACGATGCCTATACCGTGGGCAGCATGGCGGAGATGGTGGAGGAGATGAACTCCATGGTGAACATGGTGATCTACATTCTGGCGGGCATCGCTGCCATCTCTCTGGTGGTGGGCGGCATCGGCATCATGAACATCATGCTGGTGTCGGTTACGGAGCGGACCAGAGAGATCGGCATCCGCAAGGCGCTTGGGGCCCGGGAGGGCGCCATCATGCGCCAGTTCGTCATCGAGGCGGCTACCACCTCCTCTCTGGGCGGCGTACTGGGGATCGCCCTGGGCTTCGGCCTATCCGCGGCGGCCACGGTGGTCATCGCCAATGTCATACCGGACACCCCCATCACCGTCAGCCCCAGCATTGCGGCGATCCTGGTGGCCTTCGGTGTCTCCGCGGGCATCGGCATCGCCTTCGGATACCTCCCCGCCAAAAAGGCCGCGGTGCTGAACCCCATCGATGCGCTGCGGTATGATTGAGACGCCATCCGCATCCGCCCTTCCCGGTGGGTCCCCATCCGGGGACCCGCCGCCGTTTTTCTTGTCAGTCGGGCCCGGCCGTGGTACAATGGCCGCGAAACAACCGGTCTTCCGGCCGGAGAGAGGTTCTGCGAAAAGAGGAGACTGCCATGAGGGAGATCAGAAAGAAGCGTGCGGTGGCTGTGGAAGTCCGCCGGGAGAGGAAGTGGTTGATGCAGTAAAAAGGAAACAGGAGGAGACATCGTGAATCAGACCATCCGCGGCATGGGGCTTCCGGACCCCGACGCGGTTTTTCCAAACGAATACGGCACATCCTGCTATATCAAAAATGTGGTGACGGCCCCGAACATCCAGATCGGGGATTACACCTACTACGACGATCCGGTGGACCCTGCGGGGTTTGAACAGAACAACGTCCTGTTCAACTATCCGGAGTTCGGGGACCGGCTCATTATCGGCAAGTTCTGCTCCATCGCCGCCGGGACCCAGTTCATCATGGGCCCGGCCAACCACCGGACCAGCAGCGTCAGCACCTACCCCTTCCAGGTGTTCGGCGGGGCATGGGCTGACCAAGCGCCGCCTCACCTGGGCCAGTTGCCCCGAAAGGGGGACATCATGGTGGGCAACGACGTGTGGATCGGCCGGGAGAGCGTGATCCTGCCGGGGGTCCACATCGGCGACGGCGCCATCATTGCGGCCCGCTCCGTAGTGGCGAAGGATGTGCCCGCCTATACCGTGGCGGGCGGCAATCCGGTCCGCGTGCTGAAGCAGCGGTTCCCAGAGGATCTGGTCCAGTTGCTCCTGGCATGGCGGTGGTGGGACCTGCCCCCAGCGGAGCTGGCGGAGGCCGTGCCGCTGCTGTGCGACCCGGATCTGGACGCGGTGCGGACGGACCTGCGCCGTCGCCTGGGAATGGCGGAGTGAGTGGCTGTATGCAAAAAAGTCCCGGCCCTTTTTAGGGCCGGGACTTCTGCTTTTTTATGAAGCGCCGTCTTTCTTGGGCTCGATCAGATAAGACGGCAGGCTCCGCTGGCAGCCGTTTTTCTCATAAAACGCTTCCGCCCCCGGCTGGGCGCCGAAATACAGCAGCGTGGGGGTATGGGCCGCAGCCAGCCGCAGCAGCCGGCTTCCGATGCCCTGCCGCTGATATGCCGGCAGCACCAGCAGCTCCGTGATGGTGCCGAAAAAGCAGCCGTCCGTGAGGACTCGCAGGCAACCCGCCAGCTGGCCGCCGTCCCAGGCAGTGAAGTTCATCGTTTTTGACAGCGCGGCGCGGGTCTGCTCCAGATTGTACGCTCCCGGCCAGACCTGCTGGACAAAGTCGAGGAAGGTCTCTCCGGAAAGGCTCCGGTCGTCCACACGATACTCCATGGCAGCATCCTCCAATCCCGTCACGCCTCCGCCATCTCCCGCATCAGGGCGATCTCCCGGGCATAGCCGGGCAGGTCGTTGGGGGTCTCCAGACAGAAGGGAAGATCCTTCAGCGCCGGATGGCGGACGATCCGCCCCAGCGCCTCCAGACCGATGGTCCCCTCCCCCAGACAGGCGTGGCGGTCCTTGCGGCTGCCGGGGGGATTCTTGCTGTCGTTCAAATGAATCGCCTTCAGCCGCCGGAGGCCGATGATGCTGTCAAATTCCGTCAGCACGCCGTCCAGGTCGTGGACGATGTCGTATCCTCCGTCGGACACGTGGCAGGTGTCCAGGCAGACGCCCACCTTGCCGGAGAGCTCCACCCGGTCCAGAATGGCCCGCAGCTCCTCAAAACGGCCGCCTACTTCGCTGCCCTTGCCTGCCATGGTCTCCAGCAGAACGGTGGTGGCCTGATCGGGCCGCAGGATGGCGTTGAGCCCGTCGGCAATGAGAGCGATGCCGGTCTCGCTTCCCTGCCCCACATGGCTGCCGGGATGGAAGTTGTAATACTGTCCTGGCACATGCTCCAGCCTAGCCAGGTCGTCCGCCATGGTCTCCCGGGCGAATATCCGGTTCTTCTCCTCCGCGCCGCAGAGGTTCAAAGTATAGGGAGCGTGGGCGACGATGGGGCCGAAGCCGTGCCGGGCCAGCAGGTCCCGCAGGGCTGCAGCGTCCGCCGGGTCCAGGTCCTTGGCCCGGCTGCCCCTGGGATTGCGGGTGAAAAATTGAAAGGTGTTGGCCCCCAGCTCCAGCGCCTGGCGGCCCATGGCCGCAAAGCCCTTGGAGGAGGACAGATGGCAGCCGATATACAGCATGGCCGCGCCTCCTTCTCTCGGTCTGTACTGCTCTGCATCCGCCGGAAGGCGGAAGAAGATTATATTTTATCATACCACATGGACACTGCCTATGCACGGGCAAAAGCAACAAAAAGCGGGGTCTGCCGGCCGAAACCGGTGACCCCGCTGAGACACTGCCGGACGCTGGTAAAGCGGCGGCCCCGTCCGGCGGGGGCCTTATATGTTTCGGGAGAGCGGATCGGCTTCATCGTCTGTGATGAAAAGTTCCTCCGCCTTCTGCTGCGCATCGATCAGCCGGGCCTGGAGCCGGCGCAGGGATTCCTCCGCATCGGTGATGGCGTTGAAGAGCAACAGATATTCCTTGGAGACCTTCTGCATTTGGTATTCATCCTTTCTAAACCGCCACAAGATCTGGGGACTGCCCTTATCATACACAAAGGCCGGGCGAAATTCTGTCTGAATCTGTCGAGATACCCAAGGTTTTGCAAAAAATTCAAAAACCAACACAAAATAGCAGGAATTTCCGAAAAAACGAAAAAAATCCAGGGCCTTTTGCCGGAAAAAATGGAAATGGCAAAAAAAGCGGTCCGCGTCAGGCGCGGACCGCTCCGGAATTCAAGTCAGGTTTCGGGCTGCTCCAGCTCCCGCAGGCCGGCGATGTCACCCACCGGCAGGGAGAACACCAGGGACTGAGCGGCGCTCTGGATGCCCGCCTTGGCCATGATGGCCTTCATAATGGGCTTCTTCGCCTCGCTCCGGGCCAGGATGAAGACCATCTCCTGCTCCGACGCGATGGACACGCCGAAAAACTTCCGCACCAGGTCTGTGCCGGTGCCCTTGGCGTGGATCACCGTGCCGCCGGTGGCGCCTGCCTCCCGGGCGGCGTCCATCACCAGGTCGGTGGACCCCTGGTTGGCAATGACCACGATCAGATCGTGGGCAATCTCCCGTTCCATAGCAGTTTCTCCCTCCTGTTCATGCAGCAGATATTCCTTGGCGGTGGATCCGCCGATGCTGTTCACCGGCACAGTCATCAAAACGCCCTGGCCGGGCACATCCAGCCACAGGTCACGGGCCGCCTGGCGCACCAGCCGGGGGGACCGGGGGGACACGCAGAACAGCACGGCCTTCTCCGTGGCCTCCAGGCCCAGAAAGTCCAGCACCTCCGTGGTGGCGGTGCCCTGACCCAGGGCTGTCAGCACCAGCGAGATCCCGTGGGTCCGGAACCAGGCGGCGAACTGCTCTGCCCGGCTGCGGTCAGTGATGGTGATGAACAAATCGACGCCCTGCATGGCGGTCTCTCCTCTCTTTACGATGTCGGACGGACTGCTCACAGCTCGATGATCTCCTCGTCCACCGGGGCGGGAGGCGTCTCCTGAGCGGCTCTCTTCATCTTGAGCTGATACAAAAGGCCCAGCATCTGGATGGTCAGCAGCGGCGTCATAGCCACCATAGCCACCACGCCGAAGGCGTCCGTCACCACATTGCCGCCCAAGGCCTCGCAGGCGCCCTGAGCAAAGGGCAGCAAAAAGGTGGCCGTCATAGGCCCGGAGGCCACGCCGCCGGAGTCAAAGGCAATGGCAGTGAAGATCTTGGGGACGAAAAAGGACATGACGATGGCGGCCAGATACCCCGGCACCACCAGCCAGAAAATGGAAATCCCGGTCATCACCCGCATCATGGCCAGACCGATGGAAACCGCCACGCCGATGGAGAGGCTGGTGCTCATGGCCTTGCCGGGAATGGCGCCGGAGGTGATCTCCTCCACCTGCTTGTTCAGAACATGGACCGCAGGCTCCGCCTGGACGATGAACCAGCCCATCAGCATTCCGATGGGAATCAGGATCCAGTTGAAGGACAGGGCGGCGATCTGGCGGCTGAGGTAGCTGGCCGCCGGCATGAAGCCCACGTTGGCGCCCGTAAGAAACAGGACCAAACCCACATAAGTATACAGGATGCCGATGACAATTTTCAATACTTTTTTCTTCTTTAATTTCAGGGAAACCGCCTGAAAAACGGCGAAGAACAGTGCGATGGGGGCCAGACACACCGCCACCTCGCTGAGATACGCCGGAAGTTCCACCTGAAACAGGTGCCACAGAGCCCGGCTGTCTGTCACGGAGGGGATTTCCACCGGGGTGTAGACGCCCGCGCCCGGGTAGATCAGGGCCAGCACCATCACTGCCAGGATGGGGCCGACAGAACAGAGAGCCACCAGGCCGAAGCTGTCCTGGGCGGCATTCTCGTCGCTGCGGATGGAGGCCACGCCCACGCCCAGGGCCATGATAAAGGGCACGGTCATGGGACCCGTGGTGACGCCGCCGGAGTCGAAGGCGATGGCCAGGAAGTCCTCCGGTACAAAGAGGGCCAGCGCAAACACGAGGATGTAGAACACGATCAGCATCCGGTTCAGGGGAATGCGGAACAGGATGCGCAGCATGGCGATCACCAAAAAAACGCCCACGCCCACGGCCACAGCGCCCACCAGCGTGGCGTTGGGCACACCGGGCACCTGCTGGGCCAGCACCTGGAGATCCGGCTCCGACACGGTGACGATGACGCCGATCAGAAAGCCGACAGCCGCCACAACCCAGAGCTTTCTGGAGCGGGTCATGGCGGCGCCCACCCGTTCTCCGATGGGGGTCATGGCGGTGTCAGCGCCCAGGGAAAACAGGCCGATGCCCAGAATCACCATCACCGCGCCGATCAGAAAGGCCAGCAGCGTCTCGGTGGGGATGGGCGCAACAGTAAAGCTGAGGATCAGCACGATCACCGTAATGGGGACCACGGAGGCCAGGGCTTCCCGGAGCTTTTCCCAGAGGATGGTTTTATTCCGCCCCAATCGTTCCTGCCATTGCTCTCGTCTCTTCCACGGCAATCTCATCACCTCTCCAAAATTCATACAATTTATATAGATATGATTATAATAACATAAATAGGCCGCCCACAGTGACGAAAAAGTAGAAATTTACAAAATCTTTATAAGCGGAGCGGTGATTCCCTTTTTTCCCGAACTGTGCTATGCTGTACCATATCACCTTCACAGGAGTGCGCAGGATGAAGAAGAGTCCTTACGACAGAGAGCGGTTTTTTGAAAAATACAGCCAGATGGACCGCTCCCGCCTGGGACTGGCGGGCGCCGGGGAGTGGGAGTCCTTGGAGCCCCTGCTGCCGGACTTCGCCGGGAAGAGAGTGCTGGATCTGGGCTGCGGCTACGGCTGGCACTGCATCTATGCGGCGGAACACGGCGCGGCGTCTGTCACCGGCGTGGACCTGTCGGAGAAAATGCTGGCCGTGGCCCGGGAAAAGACCACGGCTCCGCAGGTGACCTATATCCGGGGGGATATGGCGGAGACCCCATTCCCGCCGGAGAGCTTTGACGTGGTCCTCAGTTCCCTGGCCATCCACTATCTGCCTTCCTTTACAGACTTTTTGGAGCGGGTGCGGCAGTGCCTGTCACCCGGCGGCGACTTTGTCTTCTCTGTGGAGCACCCCATTTTCACTGCTGCCGGTCCCCAGGAGTGGTACTACGGCCCGGACGGCACCCCCCTCCACTTCCCTGTGGACCGGTATTTCGAGGAGGGACGGCGCACCGCCCGCTTTCTGGGGGAGGATGTGACCAAGTACCACCGCACCCTCACCACCTATCTGGACGGCCTGCTTACCGGCGGATTCCAGCTGCTGCGGGTGGTGGAGCCTCAGCCGCCGGCGCGGATGCTGGGCCAGCCGGGAATGCGGGACGAGCTCCGCCGCCCCATGATGCTGCTGGTCTCCGCCCGGAAGCGGACGGCGTGGCCGCACGGAAAACCGGGGCGGCGCGACGGCCCCGGATGAAAAACTGCTGGAAGATCATGAATACACAGAAAGGAAGGACTGCTCCATGAAAACAGGTCTGGTGCTGGAGGGCGGCGCGCTGCGGACGATCTTCTCCTCCGGCGTGTGCGACGCTTTTTTGAACGAGAAACTGCCCATGCCGGACTACACCATCGGCGTCTCGGCCGGGATTGCCTACGGCGTCAGCTACCTCTCCCGGCAGAAGCGGCGGAATCTCCAGCTGCTGATGCACTACGCCAATGACCGGCGGTACATGGGCTGGGGGAATTTCTTTGATCCCCGGAATCGCAGCTACTTCGGGCTGAAGTTCGCCTACGACACCATCCCCAACGAGCTGGTGCCCTTTGATTACGACACCTTCGAGGCGTATCCCGGTCAGGTGGAGGCGGTGGTCACCAACCTGCAGATCGGCCGGGCCGAGTACCGGGAGGTCCCCCGGCGGGACGCCAGCTTCCTCCTGCTCCAGGCCACATGCGCCATGCCCGTGCTGTTCCAGCCCATCCGGCTGGATGACGGCGCCCCCTATCTGGACGGGGGCTGCTCCGACGCCATTCCCTGGAAGCGGGCGCTGGCGGTAGGCTGCGACCGGGTGGTGGTTGTCCTGACCCGGGAGCGGAGCTATCGGAAGGAGCCGGAGCAGCTGATGCCCCTGTTCCGGCGGGTGTACCGCAAATACCCCGTCTTTCTGGAAGGCCTGCGGACCCGGGCGGAGCGCTATAACCAATGCCGGGAGGAGCTGTTTGCTCTGGAGCAGGAGGGCCGGGTGTTGGTGATCGCGCCGGCGAACACCCGGGGCTTCTCCCGCACGGAGCGGGACCGGCAGAAGATCCTGGCCCTGTGGCAGGACGGCTTCTTCGCCGGCCGCCGGGCTGCGGAGGCGGTGCGGGACTTCTGGACGCGGGAGACACCTTCCGCTGGGACACCGGAATAGCAGCAGACCGCCGCCCATCTTTCAGTGGGCGGCGGTTTCCTCTTGGCGGAAGTGGTTTTGCACAAGAAATCCGTACTGCTTTTTGCGTTTTACCATATTTTTACGCAAATTTTACAAAATCTTAGAAATCCTCTTTCCAGCGTGCCGCTTTGCATATATAATGTTGGAGCGCAGTATACATGACAGAATCGGACCGGCCGTGCCAGACGGTCTGGAATACTGGGAAAGGAAAGCGCAGTTATGGACATTTTCTCCGTCTTTACCCTCTGCGGCGGCCTGGCGTTCTTCTTGTACGGCATGACCGTCATGTCCAAGAGCCTGGAAAAGATGGCCGGCGGCAAGCTGGAGCGGATGCTCAAGCGCATGACCTCCAGCCCCTTCAAGAGCTTGCTGCTGGGGGCGGGCATCACCATCGCCATCCAGTCCTCCTCCGCCATGACGGTGATGCTGGTGGGCCTGGTGAACTCCGGCGTCATGGAGTTGAGACAGACCATCGGCATCATCATGGGCTCCAACATCGGCACCACCCTGACGGCGTGGATTCTGTCTCTCACCGGCATTGAGAGTGAGAACGTCTTTGTGAACCTGCTGAAGCCGGAGAACTTCTCTCCCCTGATCGCTCTGGCGGGTATCCTGCTGATCATGGGCTCCAAGCGCCAGCGGCGCCGGGACGTGGGGCGCATCATGATGGGCTTTGCCATTTTGATGTACGGCATGGAGCTGATGAGCGGCGCCGTCAGCCCTCTGGCGGAGATGCCCCAGTTTGCCGGGCTGCTCACCGCCTTTGAAAATCCCCTGCTGGGTGTGTTGGTGGGCGCGGTGTTCACCGGGATTATCCAGTCATCCGCTGCCTCTGTCGCCATTCTGCAGGCCCTGGCCATGACCGGCTCCATCACCTACGGCATGGCCATCCCCATCATTATGGGGCAGAACATCGGCACCTGCGTCACCGCCCTCATCAGCTCCATCGGCGTCAACCGCAACGCCAAGCGAGTGGCGGTGGTCCACATCTCCTTCAACGTCATCGGCACCGCCGTGTGCCTGATCCTCTTCTACGGCGGCGACATGATCCTCCACTTCACCTTCCTGAATCAGGCCGTGGGGGCCGTGGGCATCGCCTTCTGCCACACCGCCTTTAACGTGTTCACCACGATCCTGCTCCTGCCCTTCTCCCGCCAGCTGGAAAAGCTGGCGCGGAGACTGGTGCGGACCGAGGACACCCGCGAGAGCTTCGCCTTCCTGGATCCCCTGCTGCTGCGGACCCCCGGCGCGGCAGTCAGCGAAAGCGTCGCCATGGCAGGCCGCATGGGACAAGCCGCCCGGGAGAACATCTGCCTGGCGACGGACCAGCTCTCCCAGTACAGCCGGGAGCGGGAGACCCAGATCCTGCAGAACGAGGACAAGCTGGACATTTACGAGGACCGGCTCAGCAGCTACCTGGTGGAGATCTCCCAGCACGGGCTGTCCATGCAGGACATGCGCACGGTTTCCCGCTTGCTCCACGCCATCGGGGACTTCGAGCGGATCGGCGACCATGCCGTGAACATCCAGGAGTCCGCCCAGGAGCTCCACGACAAGGAGCTCCGGTTCTCTGACAGCGCCCGGGAAGAGCTGCAGGTGCTGCTCTCCGCGCTGGATGACATCCTGGACCTGACCATCCGCAGCTTCCAGGCAGCGGACGTGGAGACCGCCCGCCGGGTGGAACCCCTGGAGGAGACCATCGACCAGCTGATTGAGGAGATCCGAAGCCGCCATATCCAGCGGCTCCAGGCGGGCCAGTGCACCATCCAGCTGGGCTTTGTGCTCAGCGACCTGCTGACCAACATCGAGCGGGCGTCCGATCACTGCTCCAACATCGCCGTCAGCGTCATTGAGGAGTGCTCCGGCGGCCCCGGCCGCCACGCCTATCTGCAGGAGGTGAAGGCCGGCGGCGCCTTCGGCGAGGACCTGCGGCGCGACCGGAAGAAATACCATCTCCCCGAGGCATGACGGAAAGCGGACAGGCTCTGTGTCTACCAGACGCAGGGCCTGTTTTTTATCATTCAGGTATAGCCGTCCCCTGTCGGAGGGAAAATACCCCTATCTCACCGAAAACAGGAGGAATCCGTATGTCTGTGGATCTGAAGAACAGCGAGACCCTGAAAAACCTCATGCGGGCCTTTGCGGGCGAAAGCCAGGCCCGGAACCGCTACACCTTTGCCGCCTCCGTCTGCCGCCAGCAGAAGCTGCATGTGGTGGAGGCGGTGTTCCGCTTCACTGCGGACCAGGAGAAGGAGCACGCGGAGATTTTTTACAACCACATGAAAGAGCTGGCGGGCCAGACCGTGGCCATCGACGGCACCTATCCCGTGGACCTGACGAACGATGTGAAGGAGCTGCTCCGCAAGGCGCAGCACAACGAGTATGAGGAGCACGACCCGGTATACAAGACCTTCGGCGACGTGGCCCAGCAGGAGGGCTTTTCCGCTGTGGCGGCTTCCTTCCACAAGATCGCAGAGATCGAGCAGGCCCATGGCAACCGCTTCGGCAGGCTGGCGGATCTGCTGGAACAGGGAAAGCTGTTTGTCTCCGATGTCCAGTGCGCCTGGATGTGCCTGAACTGCGGTTATATCTTTGAGGGGACGGCAGCCCCCAAGGTCTGCCCTGTGTGCCAGCACGACCAGGGCTTTTTCGTGCGGCTGGAGATGGCACCCTTCGGGGACGCGGTGCTGAAAAAGTGAATCAGGCTCCTAAGGCGGGGAGGCCGGAAAAGCGGCCTCCCCGCCCTCTTGCGGTCGGATCTGAATATTCACTCTTTTATTCATCTGCAATATACATCGATGCTGGAAATATTCACAAATTTTCGGCTGTTTTTCCGGGATTGAACCGGATAAAATAGAGCACTCCACCAACAGGGGCAAATAAATATTCATTTTTGCACGAAAATCTATTGACAAGAGGGAGGGAACGTGATAAGGTAAGGCATGTTCCGGCGGGAGGTGCTTCCTCCCTTGGAAATTCAGAGAAAACCGCCCCGCGACCGCGGGAGCATGAAAAAGGGAGATTGCGATACCATGAAGAAGTTTCTTGCATTGATTCTGACGCTGGCCATGGCGCTGTCCGTCACGGCCTGCGGCGGCAGCGACGACACTGCGGATGATGCCACCGACGGCGAGGGCTCCGGTACGGAAGAGACTGCGGATTACGCCTCCATGACTGACGACGAGCTGAAGGCCGCCATCACCACTGTGGAGGGCGGGAAGCTCACCGTCGCCACCAGCCCGGACTTCGCCCCCTATGAGTTCTACGCCATTGATGAGAACGGCGATCCCCAGCTGGCTGGCTTTGATATGGACCTGGCCCAGTATATCGCCGACTACCTGGGGCTGTCCCTGGAGATCGTTCCCATGGACTTTGACGGCACCATCATGGAGCTGCAGAACGGCAACGTGGACTTGGGCATGGCCGGGTACTCCCCCGATCCCAAGCGTGCCGACAGCATGGACTTCTCTGACATTTACATCACCGGCGGCCAGTCCTTCGTGTGCGTGGAGTCCAACAAAGACCTGTTCACCTCTTTGGAGGATGCCAACAATGCCGACTATCAGATCGGCGCTCAGGTGGGTTCTATCCAGGCGGATCTGGCGCATGAGAACACCCCGGACGCTGATATCATCGAGCTCGCTAAGGTGCCCGATATCATCGCCGAGCTGGTGACCGGCAAGCTGGACGGCGCCTTTATCGAGACCATGGTGGCCGAGAGCTATGCCACCCAGTATCCCGAGCTGTGTCTGGTGCTGGAGGTCCCCTATGACGCCGAAGGCTCTGTGGTGGGCGTCACCAAGGGCAACGCCGCCCTGCTGGAGGGTGTGAACCGTGCCATCGCCGCCGCCAAGGAGGATGGCTCCTTCGATCAGTATGTGCTTACGGCCAACGAGCTGGCTTCTGGCGACATCATCGAGGGCCTGGTGGACGAAAACGGCGAGGCCGTTCAGTAAGCTTGTAAAACTTTCAATTCCTCCCTGCGGCTGCGCAGGGAGGAATTGGCCGCTTTCTCATATATTTTGGTAAAGATAGAAGGAGGAACCGCCCGTGTTTACAGCCGCCGGTTTCGAAAGAACTTGGGAGTACATAGACCTTTTCAAAGAGGGCCTGATTTGTACCGTCTCCCTCTCCCTGCTGACCGTGATTTTCGGTTTTGTCCTGGCACTGCTCCTGGCCATCATGCGGCTGTCCAATGTGCGGCCGTTTCGCTTTCTGGGTCTGACCAAGGACGGCCATCTCCGGGAACAGGGCGTGCTGATGGTCCTCAGCAGATTTAACCCCCTCAGCTTCATCGCCACGGTTTACGTGGAAGTCTTCCGGGCCACCCCTATGCTGGTTCAGCTTTTCATGATCTATTATGTGGTGTTCGGAGATATTGATCTGCCCTCTTTCAAGATCTTTGGAACCATTCGCTTTGAACGGTTCCTCCCGGGCGTGATTGCCCTGTCCCTGAACTCCGGGGCCTATCTTTCCGAGATCATCCGCTCCGGTATCCAGTCCATCGACGGCGGTCAGACGGAGGCGGCACGGTCCCTGGGACTCAGCCAGGTGCAGAACATGCGATTCGTGATTCTGCCGCAGGCTATCAAGAATATCCTGCCTGCCATCGCCAACGAGTTCGTCACCATTATCAAGGAGTCTTCTATCTGCTATACCATCGGCGTTCAGGAGATCATGTACGCGGTTTCCTCCATCAAAGGTGCGACCTACCGCATTGCGGAACCGCTTGTGGTGGCCGCCTGTGTCTACTTCTGCCTGACGTTCCCCACCAGCAAGATCATCGCTTACTTCGAAAGGAGAATGAGCCGTGGCGACCGGAGATAAGCTGATCCAGGTCAAGGACCTGAAGAAATACTACAACCGGGGCGCCATCAAGGCCCTGGACGGCGTCACGGTGGACATTGACCGGGGCGACGTGATGGTGGTCATCGGCCCCTCCGGGTCCGGCAAGTCCACGTTCCTCCGCAGCCTGAACCTGCTGGAGGAGCCCACCGGCGGCTCCATCATCTTCAACGGGGTGGATATCACAAAAAAGAAGATAAAAAATGCGGAGGGCAAAACGGTAAAGGTGGACATCGACCAGCACCGCCAGAAGATGGGCATGGTGTTCCAGCACTTCAACCTCTTCCCTCACATGACCATCATGGACAACATGACCCTGGCCCCCATCCAGGTGAAGCACATGGACCGGGGCGAGGCGGAGAAAAAGGCCCTGGCCCTGTTGGACCGAGTAGGCCTGCAGGACCGTGCCCGCGCCTATCCCATCCAGCTCTCCGGCGGCCAGAAGCAGCGGATTGCCATCGTTCGGGCATTGATGATGGAGCCGGAGGTTATGCTCTTTGACGAGCCCACCTCCGCCCTGGACCCGGAGATGGTGGGCGAGGTGCTGGAGGTCATGAAGGAGCTGGCCCAGGAGGGCATGACTATGGTGGTGGTCACCCACGAGATGGGCTTTGCCCGGGAGGTGGGCAACCGGGTCCTCTTCATGGCAGACGGCAAGCTGCTGGAGGAGGGCTCCCCCGCCGACATTTTCGGAAATCCCCAGCACCCCCGGCTCCAGGACTTCCTCAGCAAGGTGCTGTAAGGCAGCCTGAGCCCAGTGCCGCCCGCTGGGCGGCGGGACCGGGCAACTGCGGGGCGCGCACATCTGTGCGCGCCCTTTTTAACGGGCCGGGGCATCCGGCGCAGAAAGGAGCATCCCCATGACAGCAGAAAAGCAGGCGGCCGTCGCCGCCATCGAAAAAAAAGCAGATCTGGTAGCCCAGGTGGCAGATGAGATCTGGTCCTTTGCGGAGTTGTCTCTCCAGGAGGAGCAGTCTGCCGACCTGTACTGCCGAGTGCTGGAGCAGGAGGGCTTCAAGGTGGAGCGGGGCATCTGCAACATCCCCACCGCCTTCTCCGCCTCCTACGGCAGCGGGCGGCCCATCATCGGCCTGCTGGCGGAATATGACGCGCTCTCCGGCCTGTCCCAGAAGGGCGGCAGCCTGACGCGGGAGGAGCTGGTCTCCGGCGGCTGCGGCCACGGGTGCGGGCATAACCTGCTGGGCGCCGGGGCCATGGCTGCCGCTCTGGGAGTGAAGGCGTATCTCGAGGCCGCCAAGATCCCCGGCACCGTGGTACTGTATGGCTGCCCGGGCGAAGAGGGCGGCGCCGCCAAGGCATTTATGGCCCGGGATGGGCTATGGTACGGTCTGGATGCGGCCCTCACCTGGCACCCGGACGACGCCAACGAGGTGCTTACAGGCTCCTCCAACTCCTGCATCCAAACCCAGTACCACTTCACCGGCGTGGCGGCCCATGCCGCCGGAGACCCGGACCGTGGTCGCAGCGCCCTGGACGCGGTGGAGCTGATGAACGTGGGCGTCCAGTTCCTGCGGGAGCACATGAGTGACAAGGCTCGGGTCCACTACGCCATCACCGATGCCGGCGGCCGGAGTCCCAACGTGGTCCAGCCCAGGGCCAGCGTGCTGTACATGGTCCGGTCCAATCATGTGGCGGAGGCCGTGGAGCTGCAGGCCCGGGTGGACAAGATCGCCCAGGGCGCAGCTCTGATGACTGAGACTACGGTGGAGAAGAAATTCATCGACGGCCTGGCGGACACCGTCACGAACCACGCCCTGGAGCGGGTCCTCTACCGAAATTTCGAGGCCCTGGGGGTCCCCAGTTACACGCCGGAGGAGCTGGCCTTTGCCGACAGCCTGGCCGGGACCTATTCCGGCAGTGACCGGGCGCCGGGCGTGGGCAGCCAGTATGATCTGGACTACGCGGCGGATGCCCAGGCCAGGCGGGCCCAGGCCGGCCACGCCATGAACCGCTTTCTGCTGCCCCTGTACCAGGGGGACGCATTCCAGCCCGGCTCCACGGATGTGGGCGACGTCAGCTGGCAGTGCCCTACTGCACAGATCCACGTGGCCGCCTGGCCCAACGGCTGCCCCGGCCATAGCTGGCAGAATGTCTCCTGCGGCCGGACAGACATCGGCCACAAGGCGGCCCTCCATGCCGGCAAGGTCCTGGCGGCGGCCGCCATTGACCTGCTGACGGACCCGGCCCTGCTGGAGGAGGCAAAGACGGAGTTTCAGCGCCGGACGGCGGCAGGCTACACCTGCCCTATCCCCGCGGACGCGGTACCCACCATCGCAGACTGATTAAAAGGGCGCCCCGGTCAAAGCCGGGGCGCCCTTTTGTCGAAACAACCAATTATTTTTTCAGGTTACCAAAAATTTTGTTTGCTTTTGGGGAAATCCATGGTATCATAAGAGCAGAAGCCTCAAGCCCCGACTTCCGCACCACAGAACGCGCGGAGTTTCCGCCCGAAAGGAGTCCTGCCCATGGAGTCTCGCTTTGACCGCCGGGAGCTGCTGTTTCAGCCCCGGGGAATTCCGCCCCTCGGCACCTCGCTCTCCCTGGCCCTGCAGCATCTGGTGGCCATGATCGTGGGGTGTGTCACCCCGCCTATCATCATCGCCGGAGCCATCGGCCTCAGCCAGGAGGAGCAGGTGCTGCTGATCCAGGCATCCCTGGTGATGTCCGCCGTGTGCACATTCCTCCAGCTGTATCCCATCGGCGGGCGGTTCGGCTCTGGCCTGCCGGTGATCCTGGGTGTCAGCTTTGCCTATGTTCCCAGTATGCAGGCCATCGCCGCCTCCGGCGGCGGAGTGGCGGCCATTGCCGGCGCCATGATCGTGGGCGGCATCGTGGCTGTGCTGGTGGGCGTGTTCGTCAAGAAGATCCGCCGGCTGTTCCCGCCGGTCATTACCGGCACGGTGGTGTTCACCATTGGCCTCTCCCTCTACCCTACCGCCATCAACTACATGGCCGGCGGCACCGGCAACACCTATGAATCCGTGGTGGCGCAACAGGGGCTGACGGAGGCGCTGGTCTACGGCTCCTGGCAGAACTGGCTGATCGCGGCCCTGACGCTGACTGCCGTGCTGGTGCTGAACCACAAGGCCAAGGGCATCTGCAAGCTGGCTTCTATCCTGATCGGGATGCTGTTCGGCTATGCGGTGGCGCTCTGCTTCGGCATGGTCAGCTTTGCCGACGTGGGAAATGCTGCCTGGTTCGCCCTGCCGGAGCCCCTACACTTCGGTCTGAAGTTCGATCCAGCCTCCTGTGTAGCCATCGGGCTGTTGTTTGCCATCAACTCCATCCAGGCCATCGGCGACTTCACCGCCACCACCGTAGGCGGCCTGGACCGGGATCCCACGGACCAGGAGCTCCAGGGCGGTATCATCGCCTATGGCACCAGCAATATCCTGACGGCGCTGATGGGCGGCCTGCCCACGGCTACCTACTCCCAAAATGTGGGCATCGTCACCACCAACAAGGTGGTGAACCGGACGGTGTTCGCCATTGCCGGGGGATTCCTGCTGCTGGCGGGCATCTCCCCCAAATTTGCGGCGCTGCTGACCACCATTCCCCAGTGCGTGCTGGGGGGCGCCACAGTGACGGTGTTTTCCACCATTGCCATGACGGGCATGAAGCTCATCGCCTCCCAGGACCTGACGGCCCGGAACACCACCATTGTGGGTCTCTCTGCTGCTCTGGGCGTGGGGATTTCCCAGGCCTCCGAGGCCCTCAGCCAGTTCCCGGAGGCGTTCACCATGGTGTTCGGACAGTCTCCCGTGGTGATCGCAACTATCATGGCGGTGCTGCTGAACCTGATTTTGCCCAAGGAGAAATGAAAAAACGAACGCCGGATGGGTTTCCATCCGGCGTTTTTATTTAGGGGGCGGGGCGCTCAGATCTCCCGGCGGCCCTCTAGGGCCCGCATCAGCGTGGCGTCGTCGGCGAACTCCAGATGTCCGCCCACGGGAATGCCGTAGGCCAGGCGGGTCACCCGCACGTCAAAGGGCTTTAAGAGCCTGGCGATATACATGGCTGTGGCCTCCCCCTCCGTGTCCGGATTGGTGGCCATGATGACTTCCTTCACCTCGCCGCTGGCCACCCGCTCCACCAGGGATTTGATGGCCAGGTCGTCCGGCCCCACGTGGTTCATGGGAGAGATGACGCCGTGGAGCACGTGATACCGGCCGTTGTACTCCCTGGCCCGCTCTATGGCGGCCACGTCCCGGGGATCCGCCACCACGCAGATAACGGAGCCATCCCGCTTGGGGGAGGCGCAGATGGGACACAGCCCCCCGGCGGTGAAGTTTTGGCACACCGGGCAGCAGGTGACGCTTTTCTTGGCGTCCAGGATGGCGTCGGCGAACTCCTTGGCCTCCGCCTCCGGCAGGCCCAGCACGTAAAAGGCCAGCCGCTGGGCAGACTTGCCGCCGATGCCCGGCAGGCGGGCAAACTGCTCCACCAGTTTTTCAAGAGGTGCGGGGAAATATTCCATGGTCTGATGCTCCTTCAAAGGGTTCGTATCCGGTCTCCGGCCGGATATGGGAAAAAGAGGCGATCACCGGGGCAGATCGATGGCGAACAGGGCCGCCGTGCCGCCGGTGTGGACGAACAGCAGGTCGTCCTGCCCATCAAAAGCTCCCCGGCGCAGCAGCTGCATCATGCCGGCAAAGGCCTTCCCGGTGTAGACCGGATCCAGCAGGATGCCCTCCGTCCGGGCCAGCTCCTCGATATAGGGGGTATCCTCCGGATTCGGCAGGGCATAGCCGGGGCCCATGTGCTCCACCATCTGAAATGCATTCTCTTCCGGCTGGAAGGGGCACTCCAGCAGTGCTGCGGCCTCCCCTGCCAGGCGGGGGACGATCTTGTCGAAGGGGCCGCTGTCCACGGCGATGCCGGTGACCTTCACACCGGGCAGAAACAGCCCGGCTCCCAGCAGCAGCCCGGCGGCCGTGCCGCCGGAGCCGGTGGCGGAGACGATGTGTCCCAGCCGCACGCCCGCAGCCATGGCCTGGACGGCGATCTCCCGGGCGCCGCTCACGTAGCCCACGGCGCCGAGGGCCGTGGAGGCGCCCACGGGAATATAGCAGCACTTGTGCCCCGCCTGCTCCAGCGTGCCGCCGATCCGGTGCATCTCTGCATAGATCTCGTCATAGGAATCCATGTCCAGCAGACGCACCTCGGCGCCGAAGAGCTCGTCCAGCACCAGATTGCCCCGGTGCTCCGTGACGCCCCGGCGCTTCAGCAGCAGGATGCACTTCATTCCGAGCCGCGCGGCGCAGGCGGCGGTGAGGGCCGCGTGGTTGGACTGGGCGCCGCCGGTGGTGAATACCGTGTCGCACCCCTGGTCCAGGGCCTCCGCCAGAACGAATTCCAGCTTGCGGACCTTGCTGCCGCCCAGGGCCACGCCGCACAGGTCATCCCGCTTGATCCAGATGCCCCGGCCGTACTGCTCGCTCAGCCGGTCCAGCCGGTAAAACGGGGTGGGAAACACGCCCAGCCGGACCCTGGGCAGATCGTGCAGATTCCGCATGGCGCGCGCCCTCAGCCCCGCAGCTCCGCGATGCGGGCGGGGATATCGTCAGCCTTGTAGACAGCGCTGCCGGCCACCAGCACATTGGCGCCGGCGGCGATGCAGGTCTTGCAGGTGACGGGATCCACGCCGCCGTCCACCTCCAGCTCGCAGCCGGGGTTCTTCTCATCGATCCAGCGGCGGATGGCGGAGACCTTGGGCATCATATCCGCCATGAATTTCTGGCCGCCGAAGCCCGGCTCGACCGTCATCACCAGCACCAGTTCCACCTCATTCAGGAAGGGCAGGACCGTCTCCGCAGGCGTTTTCGGCTTCAGCACCACACCGGCCCGCTTGCCCTTGGCGTGGATCCTGGCAATGGCGTCGTGGAGCTTTTCCTCCGTGTCGGACTCCACATGGACCGTCACCAGGTCGGCGCCGGCGTCGCAGAACTGCTCCACATACCGGCCCGGCTCCACGATCATCAGGTGAACATCCAGGGGCAGCGCCGTGGTGGGGCGGATGGATTTCACCACCGGGATACCGATGGTAATGTTGGGGACGAACATGCCGTCCATCACATCCACATGGACGTAATCGGCGGTGGAGATGCGCTGGATATCCCGCTCCAAATTGGCAAAATCCGCGGAGAGGATGGACGGTGCGATTTTTATCATGGAAAGCCCCTCTTTTCTTTCATTCCGGCGGCAGACCGGACGGAATCGGGCTGCCGGGCCCTGTGGCGCGGGAAGAACCCGGTGCATAGGATACCCCGAGCGGCAGGCCGCCCCCCAGTCTGCACTTCCGCGCAGCGTCCGCCCCTGGGCGGGGCGCCGCCGCTTTTTTGAATAGGGAGCCGGTGGAGCGTACGCTCTGCCGGCTCTCAGCTTGCGTATATACCGTATTCAGTGTAGCAGACTTCCGGTGCAAAAGCAACGGTCTCTTGCCCGGACGAGCCGGGAGGCCGGCCCTGCAAAAAATTCCAAAAGTGTTGCATAAACCACTTCTAAAATGAGAATATTCTGATAATCTAATACCAGAATCCAAGAGAGAGGCGGTGGAATCGTGGAAGAGCAGATCGACTATGAGGAGCGGGCATCGCTGCTGAAGGCCCTGTCCAACCCCATCCGGCTGCAGATCGTCCACGGCCTGCTGATTTCCGGGTGCCACAATGTGGGCTGCATGGAGGCGTCCACCGGCATGTCCCAGTCCTGCATCTCCCAGCATCTGCAGAAGCTGCGGGCGGCCAATGTGGTGACGGCGGAACGGTCCGGAAATGAGGTATACTATCAGGTGGCGTCCCGGGAGGTGGCCTCCCTGGTGGCCGACCTGCTGGGAGAGGAGGCGGACTCCTATGTCCTATGATGTGCTGGTGATCGGCGGCGGCCCCGCGGGGCTGTCCGCGGCCGTCAATGTCCGGGCACGGGGGCGCAGCGCACTGGTGGTCTCCAATCCCCTGGAGGAAAATCCTCTCTGGCGGGCGGAGAAGGTGGACAACTACCTGGGCCTGCCCGGCCTGTCCGGCGCGGAGATGCTGGCCGCCATGCGCCGCCACGCGGAGCAGGCGGGGGTGGAGTTTCTGGCGGGCAAGGTGCTGAACGCCGTGCAGATGCCGGACGCCTGGTATGTCAGCGTGGGGCCGGATATGTACAACGCCAGGGCTGTGGTGCTGGCGGCGGGCGTGGCCCGCGGGAAGAAGTTTGCCGGCGAGGCGGAGCTTCTGGGCCGGGGCGTCAGCTACTGCGCCACCTGCGACGGGATGCTCTACCGGGGCAAGCCGGTGGCGGTGGTGGGATACACCGACACCGCCCGGCAGGAGGCGGAGTTTCTCCAGAAAATCGGCTGCTCCGTGACCTATTTCGACCGCCCCAAGCAGTGCGAGATCCGGGGCGACGGCCGGGTGGAGTCCGTCACCTGCGACGGCCGGACCATTCCGGCGGAGGGCGTGTTCATCCTGCGGCCCACCATGGCCCCCACGGAGCTGTTCCCGGGGCTGGCGGTGGAACAGGGCTATGTGACGGTGGACCGGCGTATGGCCACCAACCTCCCCGGCCTGTTTGCCGCGGGAGACTGCACCGGCGGTCCCCTTCAGGTCTCCAAGGCCGCGGGAGATGGGCTGATCGCCGGGCAGAGTGCGGCGGCCTGGGCGGCGGCTCAGGAGCGCCGGGAAAAACAGAGCTGAACGTACAACATCAAATTTGAGTGTATAAAGGAGACATGACGTATGGGAATCAAGCATTTCAAGACTGCGGAATTTGACGCCGCCGTGGCGGCGGCCCCCTTGGCGATGGTGGACTTCTGGGCCGACTGGTGCGGCCCCTGCAAGATGCTCTCTCCGGTGATCGAGTCCCTGGCAGACCAGTACGAGGGTAAGGTCCTGGTGGGCAAGGTGAACGTGGATGAGGAGCCGGATCTGGCCCGGCGGTTCGGAGTCATGAGCATCCCCACGGTGGTGTTCCTGAAGAACGGCCAGGAATTTGACCGGAAGGTGGGCGTGATGCCGCCCCAGGCGTTTAGCGGCGTGCTGGACACCAACCTGTGAGCTGCCCCGGGCAGTGCGCACAGTCCAAAGGCGGGAAATCCGTTAAAGCAGGCCGGGCCTCAAGAGGCCCGGCCTGCTTCTGCCTGGGCGCGGCGACCCAGTCCCCGCGGGGGTGGGGAACTTGCCTTCCGGTGCGCCCCCCCTTTCCTTCTGCGGCCAGCAGGGGCAGCCCCGCCGCAGGGCTGCCCGCAGCCCATTCGCTGGTGCGGCAATTCGGGCTTCCGCTTGGTGCCGTCCTATCACAACGGGGCACAGGGATTGGGGCTGCAAGGGAAACGCACAGCTCCCGGAGGCCGGTTTCAGAAAACCGTCGGTTTTCGATTCGCCTTTTCACAAGAAGGGGAAATTCAGCTGGAAGACCCGGCCGGGAATTACAGGCTGTGCGACTTCACCGCGGGCGCATTCCCAGACCGGGCTGTTTTAACGGTATACTGGGACCTGCACCGCAAGACCGGCATGAAAGCAGGCCCTGTCCATGTGGACAGGGCCTGCTTTCATGCTTCGATGCTGATGGCGCTGACCGGGCAGCCGTCCCGGGCCTCCTGGGCCGCCTCCAGCTGGCCCTCCGGGATGCCGCTGCCGTGGGCCAGCCCGTCGTCGCCCATGTGGAATACCTCCGGGCAGGTGCCGGCGCACAGGCCGCAGCCGATGCAGTTCTCATTTACTGTTGCGTTCATATTGGTCACTCCTATTATTCCAGAATATTTCCATCCCGGCCCAGTGTCACCACCTGCCAGGGAATGAACTTGCCGCTCTGCCGCAGGGCCGTCTCCGCTGCCCGCTGCATACCGCCGCAGCAGGGGACATCCATCCGCACGATGGTCAGCTCCCGGATATCGTTGCGGCGAAGGATCTCCGTCAGCTTTTCGGCATAGTCTCCCTCATCCAGCTTGGGGCAGCCGATCAGCGTGATGCGGCCCCGCATGAACCGCTGGTGGAAGTCCGCCCGGGCATAAGCCGTGCAGTCCGCCGCGATCAGCAGCCGGGCACCGTTGAACCAGGGGGCCTCCACAGGCACCAGCTTGATCTGCACCGGCCACTGGGCCAGGTGGGACACCGCGCCGTCCTGCGGCGCGGAAACGGCCTGAGCCACCGCCGGACGGAGGGCCTGGGCCATACTGCCGGGACAGCCGCCGGAGGGCGGCGCCTGCCGCGGCGCGGTGCCTTTCAGGGCCTCCGCCTTCTTTGCCAGGACAGCTGCTTCATCATAGGCTGCGGCCTCCCGCTCCACAAACGTGATGGCTCCGGTGGGGCAGGTGGGCAGGCAGTCTCCCAGACCGTCGCAGTAGTCGTCCCGCAGCAGGACCGCCTTGCCGTCCACCATGCCGATGGCACCCTCGTGACAGGCTGCGGCACAGGCGCCGCAGCCGTTGCATTTCTCCTGATCGATCTCGATGATCCTTCTTACCATAGTGTGTCTCCTTTTTGGGGTTTCAAACGTTTTGCTTGCTTTCTGAGACCTAGTATCGTACAATGGGACAAAAAAGTATGTTGTTTTTACAACGGAATGGAGGAAATGGTATGGAAGTTTCTACCGCGCTTCTTCTCCGGACGCCGTTGTTCCGCGGGATTCCGCAGGAGGCGCTGCCTGCGCTGCTGGAGGGCCTGGGCGCACGGAAGCGCCGCTGTGGCCGGGGTGAAGTGGTCCTGCGGCGGGGAGAGCGGGCGGACCGGCTGGGGCTGGTCCTCTCCGGGACGCTGCATATCGTCAAGGAGGATTTCTGGGGGAGCCGCACCATTGTGGGCCTCGCCCGGTCCGGAGAGGTGTTTGCGGAGGCCTATGCCTGTCTGGGCGGTGAGCCGCTGGAGGTGGCCGTGCTGGCGGCAGCGGATGCGGAGGTGCTGTTTCTCAACAGCGTACAGGCGCTGTCCTGTGCCCGGCCGGGCGCCGCGGAATTCACCCGGAACCTGCTGACCATTCTGGCGGGGCGGAATCTGACCCTCACCCGGAAGATCGGCCACATGGCCCGCCGCACCACCCGGGACAAGCTGCTCAGTTATCTGTCCGCCCAGGCCATGCAGGCCGGAGGGCCGGAGTTTGATATCCCGCTGGACCGCCAACAGCTGGCAGACTATCTGGCGGTGGACCGCAGCGCCATGTCTACCGCGCTTGGAAAGCTCCGGGACGAGGGTGTGCTGACGTTTCAAAAAAACCATTTCCACCTGCTTCAGCAGATGGAGCAGACTGACTGAGGAGGAGAGCGCCATGCTGACCCGAGTGCCGGATTATTATGAGGCGTTTCACTGTCTGGCGGGGGCCTGCCCCCACACCTGCTGCGAAAAGTGGGAGGTGGTGGTGGACGAGGAGACCGCCCGCCGCTATCAGGAGACCCCCGGCTCCCTGGGGGAGCGGCTGCGGGAGGCGCTCCAGACGGACGAGGAGGGGGATTTCTGCTTCCCCCTCCGGGGCGGCCGGTGCCCCTTTCTGAACCGGGAGAATCTGTGCGAGATCCACCGGATATTGGGAGCCGAGGCCACGTCCCTGACCTGCCGGACCCACCCCCGGTTCATTGAGGAGTACGGCCCCTTTCGGGAGGTCAGCCTCTGTGCCTCCTGCCCGGCAGCCTGTGACCTGCTGCTTGGCTCCACCGACCCGCTGTCCTTCCTGGAACGGGAGACGGCGGAGCCGGAGGAACCGGGAGACCCGTGGCTCTGCGGGCTCCTGCCCCTGCGGGAGCGGATGCTTCGGGAGCTGGCGGATCGGCCTCGTCCCCTGCAGGAGCGGCTGGAGGCATTTTTGCTCCTGGCTGCGGAGGCGCAAATCCTGCTGGATGAGGACCGGACAGAGGACCTTGCGGCTCTGGCAGCGGACTGGAAGAAGCAGGAGACGGCGGTACCGCCCGGGCCTGGCCTGTTTCCACACGCCCTGCGGGTGCTGTCCAAGCTGGAGGCCCTGGACGGGGACTGGCGGGAGCTCCTGCGCAGGGCGGAGGAGGCGCCGCCCGTCGCCGTGCCGGAGACGCTGCTGGAGCGGCTGGGCACATACTTTGCATTCCGGTATCTCCTGAAGGCGGTCAACGACGGCGACCTGCTGGGGCAGGCGCAGTTCTGCGTGCTGATGGTCCTGACGGCACAGCGCCTGACGGCAGTATGTGGCCTTTGGGAGGCTGTCCGCCGCCTTTGCTGTGAAGTGGAGCACAGTGAAGAGAACCTGGAGGCGCTGCGCCTGGCGTTCCTTCGGGATGCAGCTCTCTCCCCCGGGGCGTTTTTGTGCCAGCTGCGGAGTTGAGCGGCTTTGCCCGCACCTTTGTGCATTTTGCTCACGGTAATTGATTTCGATTTATGGAAAGTGTAAAAATACACAAAAGCACTTGACAGTAAAAGAAATCTATTGTACATTATAGACACAGGAAAGGAGTGAGTCCCATGGGCTAGTTAGCTCAGAGATTCCCAATCATCCCTGCACCGTTCGGAATCGAGGAATTCCTCAAAACGCGAAACTCCGGAAGAACCCAAAGACGAAACACACCTCACGATGATGAGCCACACGAGAATCGAGTTTTGGTAGCAACCAGAGCAGACGTCTGCGTGTACCGATGTTTTATGGATTGGCAAACCCCTGAGTTCCCCTGTTTCCCCAGCATCCGGACGGTATCTCAAGAAAGCAAGAGGTAATGCATATTGGAAACTCCGATCCAGAAGTAGGCCCCCCGTTCGTCGTTGGAGCGAGCGGGGGGTTGTGCTGTATAGAGGGCATCCGGCAAAAAGCAGGGATGCGGAAGCTGAAAGCCTGTTGGGGCGCCGGAGGGCGCTTTTTTGCTGCGCAGAAGCACCGAAACAGACTGTGTGCCGTCTCCGGCGGTACGGTGACCCGGTCCGGCCCGTGGGCCGGGAGACCCTGGATGCATAAAGCTGCCGGGATCTGGCGGAGCGCCCCATTCTTATGTGCGTTCACACCGCATGAATTTTTCTGCCCTGAAGGGCTGGGAAAGCGGCAGAACACCGGGCGGCCCCTCCCCTGCCGCGTGCTGCGGGCCCTTTCCTCTGCGGAATGTGAAAAAAGCTCCCGGGCCAAATGGCCCGGGAGCTTCTGCGTTGATCTTACTTGTGGTCCACAGAGGACATATAGCGAATCAGCTCCACCATCTTGTTGGAGTAGCCGCACTCATTGTCGTACCAGGAGACGACCTTCACGAAGGTGTCGGTCAGAGCGATGCCGGCATCCGCATCGAAGATAGAGGTGCGGGAATCGCCCAGGAAGTCGGAGGACACAACGGCCTCGTCGGTGTAGCCCAGCACGCCCTTCAGCTCACCCTCAGAGGCCTCCTTCATGGCCTTGCAGATCTCCTCATAGGAGGCGGGCTTTGCCAGCTTGGCGGTCAGGTCCACCACGGAGACGTCCAGAGTGGGGACGCGCATGGACATGCCGGTCAGCTTGCCGTTCAGCTCGGGGATGACCTTGCCCACGGCCTTGGCAGCGCCGGTGGAGGAGGGGAATGATGTTGCCGGTGGCGGCACGGCCGCCGCGCCAGTCCTTCAGAGAGGCGCCGTCCAGCAGCTTCTGGGTGGGGGTGACGGAGTGGACGGTGGTCATCAGGCCCTCCACGATGCCGAACTTGTCATTCAGCACCTTGGCGATGGGGGCCAGGCAGTTGGTGGTGCAGGAGGCGTTGGATACGAACGTCATATCAGAGGTGTACTTGCTGTTGTTGACGCCCATGACGAACATGGGCGTATCGTCCTTGGAAGGGGCGCCCATGACCACGTGCTTGGCGCCAGCGTCAATGTGACCCTGGCACAGCTCCTTGGTCAGGTGCTTGCCGGTGCACTCACAAATATACTCCGCACCCACGGAAGCCCAGGGAATGTCCTTGACCTCCATAGCGGTAAAGACAGGATACTTCTTGCCGTTGACCACCAGGGCGCCGTCCTCGGCGGAGACCTCGCCGGGGAACTTGCCGTGCACGCTGTCATACTTCAGCATGTAGGCCATATACTCGGGGTTCATGAAGGGATCGTTCAGGCCGACGACCTCTACATCGTCATGGGTCAGGGCGGCGCGGAAGACGAGGCGGCCAATGCGGCCGAAGCCATTGATGCCAATCTTGGTTTTCATATCGGAAAGACTCCTTTCACAAAATCAGACGCACCGGCGGCGCGCCGTCGAAACGTTTGCGTAAACGTTTTCTAATAATCGCACAAGTATATTATCATACGGTCGACCTTTTTGCAACTGTCAATTCAGATAACATTTTCTGCGGCAGGTTGTGGATAATCCATAAGAAAAAGGGCATATTTCACAATTTTTACACGAAACAGGGGGAAAAGGGGCTTGACGCGGAGGGAAAGCTGTCCTATACTGAAGTGGCTAATTATTTGCGTAAACCAATAAACCATTGCGCAAGGAGGCTGTCCCATGAAGGTGACCATCAGCGATGTGGCGAAGCTGGCGGGAGTGTCCACCGCCACCGTGTCCCACACCATCAACAATACCCGGTATGTGTCCAACGAGACGAAGGAGAAGGTCTACCGGGCCATCGAGGAGCTGGGATACACACCGGACGCTTCCGCCCGCAGTTTCCGCACGGGAAAGAAAAAGATCATCGGCTTTATTGTGCCCGATATCGCCAATAAATTCTTCGCAACCATGATTGAGTCTGTGGAAAAATATCTCTCCGCCAACGGCTACCAGCTCATCATCGCCAATACCCGGGAGAATATGGACCGGGAGGAGACCAACATCCGCCTGCTGACGGCGGGACTGGTGGACGGGCTGCTGGTGGCCAGCACCATGGACGATTTCCAGCGGTTCGACGCCCTGATCCCCGCGGGATTTCCAGTGGTGCTGGTGGACCGGATCTTTGAGACAAAGAAGTACTCCTCCGTCTGCGTGTCCAACTTCCAGCCCATCTACCGCAGTGTATGCCGGCTGGCGGGAAAGGGCGACCAGCGGATCGGCATCATCGGCGGCCTCCCCCGCCTCTCCAGCACGCAGGAGCGGATCTCCGCCTATCGGCAGGCTGTGGCGGACTGTGGCCTGCCGGAGGATGAGCATTTAATCCAATATGGCGACTCCCTGGAGAACAGCGCCTGCGCCTGCCTGGACCAGCTGCTGGAGCGCAAGTGCGACGCCATCATCGTCTGTCAGGGGCTGATGGCCTCGGAGACCATCATCTATCTCCACCAGAAGGGCATCCAGCTGGCCCAGGACATCGACCTGGTGAGCTTTGTGGACTATGACTCCGATGTGTACGCCCTGTACGCCAATCAGATGGACTCCATCATCCAGCCGGTGGAGGACCTGGGGCAGGCTGCGGGTGAGCAGATCCTCAGACGGGTGGAGGTGCCCGACGCGCCGATCTTTGAAAATGTGCTCACATCCACGTACCGCCCCTACAACCAGCCTCGGGCCTGGTCTCATTCGGACCGCTGAACTGAAAAAACGCGCCGCAGAAGCGGCGCGTTTTTCATGTCCTGGAGACGTTATCCCTGGAAGCGCAGGTGGAAGCGGGCGCCGGGATCACCGGCAAAGACAATCGTTCCATCCTCCGGCAAGGTGACGGTGGTGTCGCCCCACAGGACGGAGGAGGCAGTCACCTGGCCGTTTCCGTCATACACCCAGAAGCCGGAATTCTCCGGCACCTGCACGGTCATGGTCTTGCCGGCGGCATCGCCGACCTGATACCAGCGGGCATAGCCATCCGCCTGAATGGTGGTGTAGGAGGCGCCGGAGCCAGTGAACAGCGTGGGCGCTGCGGCCGCGTCCATGTAGAGGCTGCCCTTGGCGTTGATCCAGAGGACGCCGTCCCGCTCCTCCAGCTGGTAGTCCACGCCGTCCCGGCTGCCCACGCCGGGCACCTGGATCTCAGAGCGGGCGGTGGTCTCGTCCGCGATCCGGGCGGCGCCGATATAGCCGGGGATCGTTTCCGGAACCTCCGCGACCGCGGCGGCGTCCGCCAGCGCCAGGAAGGTCTGGGAGTTGTATGGCTCGTTCATGGGCAGGATACCCAAGGTGGCGATGCTGTCCCAGGCGGCGGCTACCTCAGGAGAGAGATCGTTCTCCGGCAGCTTCACGGCGGCGTAGTTGGCGATGGGCAGCGCCCCCAGGCCCGGCAGAGGGGAGACGGCCTGCTGGTACAGATAGGTCTGGCCGTTGCGCTCTTTCACAAAGGAGATGTAGGACAACCCGGTGGAATCCCGGAAGGAGCCGTCGCTGCAATAGGTGAAGGTCTGGGCGGGGATCGAGGTGGGATAGTTCAGGTAGGACATGGTCAAAGTGCCGTCGGCCTGGATATCCACCTGATACTGGGCGGAGGTGGAGCCGTAGTACCCGGCGTTTTCCAGCTGTTCCGCGGGCATGGCGGCGGACTCCGCCGCGGGCAGGGCCTTTACAGTCTGGTCCACGGTGACGCCCTCTTCCGCCAGAGCGGCGATGAGGATCTGATTGGCGGCCAGCTGGTCATAGGTGGACACGCCGCCGGAGCTGACCACAGCCGCGGCCATGTCATACTCCGGCAGGACCACCAAGCCGGCGTGGTAGTACAGGGTGTCGCCGCCTTTCACCAGGGCCTGGATGTCGCTTTGGCAGAAGGGATACCACTCCATGTTGTCCCAGCCCAGGCCGTAGGCCAGGGAGTCCGGCTCTCCGCTGTCGGGCCACAGGCCCCGGCTGTACTCCGGATAGGCCATGGCGTCCAGAGAGGACTGGCGCAGCAGCTCCGTGCCGGTCAGGGCGCCGCCGAAGGACGCCAGATCGGAAGCCGTGGCATAGATGCCTCCGGCACCGATGGCGTTCAGGGCATCCTGGGGCAGGGCGCGGGGGTCGGTGCCCCGGTAGATGGGGGCCAAATCGTTGGCGTCAAAGTCCCCGCCGGGAGCAAAGGTGCGGTCCAGGTCCAGAGGGGCCAGGATATGTTCGTCCACATAGTCCATGAAGTCCATGTCAGTGACGGCCTCCACCACCAGCTCCGCCAGGGAGAAGCCGTCGTTGCAGTAGACGCTGAAGGCGCCGGGGTCCGCCGCCAGCCGCTGGGTGGAGAGCTTCTCCAGCAGGGTGTCATGGGCGCGTGTGCTGGCCTCGCCGAACAGCATGGCGTCAGAGAGGCCGGTGCCCAGGATGCCGGAGGAGTGGTTCAGCAGCATCCGAACGGTGATGTCCTTGTAACGCTCGTCCGCCATTTTGAAGTCCGGCAGATACCGGGTCACCGGGGCGTCCAGAGAGACCTTGCCGTCCTCCGCCAGCTGCATCACCGCCACGGTGGTGTAGATCTTGCTGACGGATCCGATGCCGTACAGCTCGTCCCCGGTCATCAGGCGGTTTTCGGACCGGGAGAAGGTGCCGGTCTGGCCGGTGAGAACGATCTCCCCATCCTGCCACAGCGCGTATTGCAGGCTTTGCGCGCCGCCGTACTGGGCGGCGTAAGAGGCGGCGGTGTCCGCCAGGGTTTGCAGGTCCGCCGCGGCGGTCTCGGTTTCCGCCGCCGCGGCGGGGACCGCCAGGCTCACGGCCAGGAGGAGGGCCAGAACCAGGGCTCTCCAGCGAGTGTGAAGTACGTTCATAACAGTTCCTTTCCCGCCCCACAGGGCGTTTGTGCCGGACGCTCCGGCGAGATGACAGTGCCAGGATACACCTTCCCCCCAGGGGAAGGTCAAGTAAAAAATCCGGAAAGATCCGGTCCAACAGACGTTCCCGGGGACGGATACCCGTCCCCGGTGTCTGCCGGAAACACAAAGGCGGTGTTGAGCGCAGGACTCAACACCGCCTGATCTTCTGGATCAAAGCGCAACACAACGCCCACTCCCCGGGTTCGCACTTGAAAAAAGCGCACCCCGCCGGTATAATGGGAAATACGGTGCAGTCAGATGACTGTTGTGTTGAGTGGTCATGACACTCATCACAGGGACATAGCGGGTGGCCGCCCGCTATGCCCTGCCGCAATTTATGCTTCCGCATTTAGTTTAACCGATGGAGAATGGAAAATCAAGGGCTTTCCAGAGTTTCTCGCCATATAGAAAACGGCACGGCAACCGCCGTGCCGCTCTTTTTATGTCTTGCTCCGCCCTGCCGCCAGCATGAACAGCACGCCGATGACGCCGAAGACCAGGCACATCCCCAGCATGGCGTCGGCGCCGCCCCAGTCGATGGCGTACCCCGCCAGGAAGTTGCCGAACATGGCCCCCAGGCCGTTGGAGGCGATCATCATAATGGACTGGCCCTTCACCTGGTCCACCGGGGAGACGTTTGCGTTGGCGTAGTAGACCGAGGCGGGGGTGAACAGCCCGTACCCCAGCAGCTGGACGGGCTGCACCAGCAGGAGTCCGGAGAGGCCGGGGGCCAGCAGGAACAGCAGGGGCTTCACCGCCATGAAGCAGATGGACATCCGCAGGGTCCCCGCCGCGCCGAAGCGGCGGAACAGCGGCGTGAACAGCAGCGCCGCGGGCAGCTCCGACGCCCCCATCAGAAACAGTGCCAGACCCAGGTGCCCCTCGTCGCCGCCCCGGTCTGAGACGAGGTTCACCATGAAGCTGACGATGGGCATAATGGCCGCCAGGGTGAAGAACAGGCTCACCAGCGTCAGGGTGAAGGGGCGGCTGCTTTTCAGAATGTACAATATGGAGTGGGGCCGCTCTCCCCCGCCCTGGGCCTGTAAGGCATCTTTGGGAAAGGCAGGGTACAGGGCCACCACCGCGATCATCAGCACCAGCAGCGCCATGTGGGTCAGCAGCAGGCTTTCTGTTCCGAAGCGCACCGCCTGCTGGCCGCACGCAACGCAGGCCAGGGCATAGGACAGAGACCCCAGCCCACGGCTGAGGCTGTACGACATGTCCACCCCGGCGGCGATGAACTGTACCGCCATGGAGTCCAGCAGAGGATAGGCGTTCAGCTCCAGAATGCCCAGGGTCAGGAAGATCAGGGCGGTGCCCCAGAAGCCGGGGCGGGTGGTGTAGAATACCACATTCACCCCCAGGGCCAGCACCAGACAGGCGTTCAGCAGGCGTTTGATCGGCACCTCCGGGTGGCGGTCCGCCCAGCCTCCCAGCAACGGCTGAGCCAAAATGCCGGCAAAGCAGCGAATGGAGGCAAAGATCCCCGCCTCCCCGCTGGTAAAGCCCCGCCCCAGCAGCAGAGAGGTCTGGTAGCCCGCGAAGATGGCAAACATGGCCCAGTAGACCACGTGGACCAGCGTATAGGATACGTTCAGCCGCCGCAGAGAGGGGAATTCGGTCATACGGTCTCCTTTCCGGGAATCAGCAGACCCAGCAGGGGTTCAAAATCTACGCCCTCCCGCATAGGCAGGTCTTCCGCCGCGGTCCGCTCCGCGCAGGCACGGACGAACGCCGCCGCCTCTCCGGCGGCGGAGGAGAGGGACTCCCCCCGCACCAGGGCCCCGGTGAGGACGCTGGAGAACACGTCCCCGGTGCCGTGGAACTCATGGGCCACATAGGCGGTCTGAACGGCCTCCGTCTTCCCGGTGCGGGCGTCGAAGCAGACGGCGCCGGTCCGGCCGGGGGCCAGAGAGGCGCCCGTCAGCACCACAGACCGCCGCCCTCCCAGGCTCAGCCGCTCCGTGATCTCCCGGAGGCCCGCCTCGCCGGCGGGCAGCGTCTCATAGGGCTGGCCCAGCAGCAGAGCTGCCTCCGTCAGGTTGGGGGTGATGACGTCCGCCAGCTCCGCCAGCCGGGCCATGCCGCTGCACATGGCGGCGGTGTAGGTCTGGTAGACCCGGCCGTAGTCCCCCATCACCGGGTCCACCACCACCACGGTGTCCGGTCCCCGGAACCGGCAGATAAAGTCCTCCACCACGCCGATCTGCCGCTCACTGCCCAGGAAGCCGCTGTATACAGCCTGGAATGTCAGGCCCAAGCTGGCCCAGTGGTCCGCCACCTTGGACATTTCGTCGGTCATGTCCAGAAAGGTGAACCCCTCGAACCCGCCGGTATGGGTGGAGAGAAATGCCGTGGGCAGGGGGCAGCACTGGACCCCCATGGCGGAGAGAATAGGAATGGCCACAGTGAGAGAACACCGGCCGAAGCCGGACATGTCATGAATGGCAGCAACGCGTGGGGTCATCATGGTACGCTTCCTCTTTTCAATGGTTTTGAACAGACTGCATTTCATTGTATCGTAGATTTTCCTATTGTTCAAGAGGAAGAGATGTGATATACTGCAACTATCCCGGCATCATCTCTGCGGGTATGGTGGAATTGGCAGACACGATGGATTTAGGTTCCATTGGGCAACCGTGCAGGTTCAAGTCCTGTTACCCGCACCAGCTCGCCGCAAGCGTTATATCGCTTGCGGTGAGCTTTTTCATTTCATTGCAGAGCTTATCGTGCGCTCGTTCTGCTGCTTCTCGATTCCAAACTGAACCAACTTCACTGGGCTTCGATTTGGGTCCGCCGCTTTGCGGCGATTTTATCTTACTCACGAGGTAATATCGACTCCAACCGGCCCTGCCATCAAAAGGGGCATCTTTTTGGGATGTCCCTTTTGACGGGTTTCGCTGTCCGGAGGGATGGCTCCGCCCTCCGATGCTCTAAAATACGCGGGTGAATGAATTTGCATTGCGCTAGGCATCCGCTTTCCGGGAAAACTCCTGCCCGCCGCCCGTGCCGACTGGAAGGGCGGTGCTGAAAATGTGGATTTTGACCGAACCGTTCCCGCCCAAAAAGAACGATATCCAGAGGCCGCCGTTTTTTGACGTTCGGCGGCCAGAGAACGGCTCCAAACGGCCGGTCCCCTTCTGTGCTTCCACGGTCCCGCAGCCACTGCCGTGCCGCTGGCCGCGCCCTGATTGAAACTAAAAAAAGGAGACGCGCTGAAAAGCGCGTCTCCTTTTACAGCAGAGTTTGACCGTGGTGCATCCGGCACGGCAGGGCGGCGGATCAGACCTCCAAATTCCGGCCGGTCTCCCGGTCGAAGACATGGGCCACGTTCCCGCCGAAGGTGAACGGCAGGGCGCTGCCGGTGGCGGGAATCGGATGCCCCGCCCCCTGGAGATCCATGGTCTGGAGGATGACGATGGTGTCCCGCCCGCAGGCGTCCACGTGGAGATGGACCGCAGAGCCCATCATCTCCGCCACGTCCACAGTGCCCCGCACCGCCTGGGACGCATCCCCGGCCAGGGAGATGTGCTCCGGCCGGACGCCCAGCGTGATGGGGCCGGGCTGGACCTGCTTCCGGGCCAGGTTCGCCTGCTTGGCTTCGGAGAGTTCCACCCGGGCGTTCTCCAGGACCACCGCATAGCGGCCGTCTTCCTTCACCAGCTCCGCATCAAAGAAGTTCATCTGGGGCGTGCCGATAAAGCCCGCCACGAACAGGTTCGTGGGATGGTCGAACACCTCCTGGGGCGTGCCGATCTGCTGGATGACGCCGTCCTTCATGATGACGATCCGGTCGCCCAGTGTCATGGCCTCTGTCTGGTCGTGGGTCACGTAGATGAACGTGGTGTCGATCCGCTGGCGCAGCTTGATGATCTCCGCCCGCATCTGGTTGCGCAGCTTGGCGTCCAGGTTGGAGAGCGGCTCGTCCATCAGCAGGACCTTGGGCTCCCGCACGATGGCCCGGCCAATGGCCACCCGCTGGCGCTGGCCGCCGGAGAGGGCCTTGGGCTTGCGGTCCAGATACTCCGTGATGCCCAGAACCTCCGCCGCCTGATCCACCCGCTTGCGGATCTCCTCCTTGGGGTACTTCTTCAGCTTCAGGGGGAAGGCCATGTTCTCCCGCACAGTCATGTGGGGGTACAGAGCGTAGTTCTGGAACACCATGGCGATATCCCGGTCCTTGGGTGCCACATCGTTCATCAGCTTGCCGTCGATATACAGTTCGCCGCCGCTGATCTCCTCCAGGCCGGCGACCATCCGCAGGGTAGTGGACTTGCCGCAGCCGGAGGGACCTACCAGCACGATGAACTCCTTGTCCGCAATGTTCAGGCTGAACTCCTGCACTGCCAGCACGCCCTCATCCGTAATCTGGAGGTTCGTCTTCTTCTCCTCAGAGCCCTTTTTCTTCTTGGCGGGTTCCTGGTGGGGATAGACCTTTTTGATGTTTTTCAGAATAACTTCTGCCATGATATCAGGCTCTGGAAACAGCGCCTCCGCAGCTGTTCCCTCACGGCCGGCCGGGGCCGGTCCGCCTCTGTGGCAGGTCTCCACACTGCCGCACCGCGAGCCAGGCGGGGTTCTCCTCCTTTTTTCGTCCCGCTCCCGGCAGAATGTGGAGTGCCGGAGCGGACGGATATGTCGTATTTGACCGGGGACTCAATCCGGGATGGACAGGTATGTGCCCTCCATTGCGCCGCCGGCGCCTACTGTGAACGTCAGGGCCTGATGGGGGGGCGGGACTGCGCCGTCCGGACCGGGCGGGCAGTCGGAAAAGTACAGCCGTGCGCCGCTGTCCGCCATCATCTGCAGGATGGCCGGATCGGCGCTGTTGTAGCGGCGGTCGCTGGATGCGCAGCACACCACCGCCCGGGGAGCGATGGCCTGGATCTGTTCTGCAGAAATACCGTCCCGCTGGCCGTGGTGGCCCACCTTGAAGAGGTCGGCCCGCAGGGAGGCGGGGTCCAGCCCTCCATAGCCCATGTAGTTGGTGTCGCCGGGGAGTAGGATCCGGGTCCCCCGGTACTCCAGCAGGAGGATCAGGCTGTAATTGTTCATGGCCGCGTCCAGCTGGTCCAGGCGCTGCCAGAAAGCGGACGGGTCCGCCTCCTCATACAGTGCCCGGCACGAGGACGCCAGCTTCTCCGCCTGTGCACGGGAGGGGCCCAGCACCCGAACCAAGAGATCCCGGCACAGCCGGAGCTCCATTCCGGCCAGAGGCCGGTGGCGCGGGCAGCTCTGCCCCAGGCAGAGGCGGCGGTAGTCGTTCAGGGCCCGGAGAAACTTGCTCCGGGAGGGCGTCAGGCCCTCCGCCGGAATGTCCAGCGTCCGCATGGAGCGGCAAAACTCCGGGGGCAGCGTCTGCCAGAGGGCCGCGGGAGGCAGCTTCTCCGCCGCGGGCAGCAGGCCGCACAGGTGGTCCTCATGGACATGGGTGGCTGCCATCAGGTCGATGTGGTCCACGCCCCGCAGGGAGAGGTACTGGTCCAAGGGGATACGGCCGGTGGCGCTGTCCCGGTACTCTTCTGCTTCGGCGCTGCCGCCGTCGATCACCATGACAAAGGTACCGCCGGGGAAGGCCGGGTCGGGACATTCCAGCAGGGCGGCCTCCCCATAGCCCACGTTGACGAATGTCAGCTTCAGTTCTTCCATAGGCGCTCAACCCATGGCCCGCTTGATGTAGAAGCTGGACAGGATCAGCACCAGCAATGTCATCACGATGGCGCCGGCGCTGCCGAAGCCGAAGTCCAGAGACTTGATACCGTATGTATACAAGAACTGAGTGATGGTCGTGGTGGTGCCCGCCGGGCCACCGCCGGTGAGGACGTTCACCTTCTCGAACAGGCGGAAGGTGTCGATGGTCCGCAGCAGGGCGCACAGGGCCAGGCTGCCCTTGATGTTGGGCAGGGTGATGTACCAGAACTGCTGGAAGAAGCCGGCGCCGTCGATGCGGGCGGCCTCATACTGGTTCTCCGACACGGACTGGAGGGAGGCGTACAGCAGCAGAAACACAAAGGGGACGTTCTGCCACACGTCGATCAGCAGGATCGTGCCGAAGGCCGTTTTTGTGTCCATGAACCAGTTGAACACCGGCAGGCCCAGTCCCTTCAGGAACTGGTTGATGATGCCGTAGTTGGCGGAGAGCATCATCCGCCAGCTGAGGGCCACCGTGACGGCGGGCAGCAGATAGGGCAGGAGCAGCAGCGTCCGCATAATCTTCTGCCCTCGCTTGAGGGAGTTGACAAATACTGCGATCAGAAGGCCGAGGGCCATCTCCAGTACCACCGCCAGGATAGTGAACTTGATGGTGTTCCACACCGCCTGCTGAAAATATCCGTTTTTAAAGAGGGAGACGTAGTTATCGAACAGCACAAAAGAGGCGTTCTCCGTGCCCTTCAGGTAGTTGTAGTCGGTAAAGCTGTATACAAATGTGAAAATCAGGGGATAGGCCGTCATGACCAGCAGGACTATCAGGGTGGGCGTGAGCATTCCGATCCCGAACCGGTTTGTGGCCGCCTGGGCGCTATTCAGTTTTGCAATCTCGTTTCTCTTCATACATTGGCCTCACAAACTCGAGAGGTGTGGCCCCAGGGCCCGGCTCCGGGGCTTTTGGAACAACGGCCGGGGCGCCAGACGGCGCCCCGGCCGGCCGTGTCATTTCTGTTTCAGAGAGGCTGGGCTCAGGCCATCAGCTGCTCCAGCTGCTCCTGGGCGTAGGCCAGCGCCTCGTCCATGGTCTTGGTGCCCTGGATGATGTTGTCCATCTCGGTGCCCAGGATGTTGGTGAACTCCGTCCACTCCTCGATCACAGGGCGGTACACGCCGGTCTCCAGAGCGCCGCAGACGGTCTGCAGGTGGGGATAGGTCTCCAGCACGGTGGAATCGGTCAGGCAGCTGTACCGGCAGGGCACGCCGTTGTTCTCAATGGAGGCCAGCTGCACCTCGGGGCTCATGACGTACTCCAGCAACTCCAGGGCCAGGTCCTTGTGGGGGGCGTTGTCGGGGATGCCGATGCACCACACGCCCTGCAGGGCCACGGCGTCCACAGGCGCGGAGTCGTCGGTCAGCTTGGTGGGGATGGTGGTGTAGTTGGCAGGACCGTCAGCAGTGGGGGTGTACCAGCCGGGCCAGATCTGGGCCAGGGCGGTCTCACCGGAGGTCACGGAAGCCACGATGTCGTCCTTGTCCAGGGTGCTGCCCAGGGCGTACAGGTCCAGGTACTCCTGCATGGCGGCCTTGAACTCGGGAGTGTCAACGGTGGGGTTGTTGTTCTCATCCACGACCCAGCCGCCGTGGACAACCAGGTGGGGCAGGAAGTCGGACAGGATGTTGTCGGCGCTGCCGCCGCGGATCAGGAAACCGTTCTTGTTGGAGTCGGCCGCCTTGGTCTTCTGGGCGATGTCCATCAGATCCGCGAAGGAGTCGATATCCTCGGGGGCGTAGCCGGCGTCCGCCAGCAGCTGCTTGTTGTACATCATGACCGTCACGTTGCCGTAGTAGGGAGCCAGGTAGATGTCCTCGCCCACCTTGCAGATGGTGGTGGTGGCGGGAATGATGTCGTCGTCAAAGCTGTATCCCATCTCGCTGAGGTTGGCCAGTACACCGTTCTCAGTGAACTCGGCCATCCAGGAGCCGTCCACCATGCACAGGTCGTAGGTGCCAACTTCGTTGACGGCATCCAGGGCGATGCCGGTGTGCAGGTCGTCGAAGGACATGAGCATCACTTCGATGTCCACGTTGTGCTCCGCTTCAAAGGGGGCCAGGCTGGCCTCCAGGGACTCGCCGTAGGCGCCGCCCCGCAGGATCAGGGTCATCTTGGTGGGCTCGCCGGAAGTGCTGCCCTCGCTGCCTTCATCGGCCGTGTCCTCTCCACCGCCGCCGCAGGCCGCCAGAGACAGCGTCATGGCCAGCGCCAGGACCAGGGTAAGCAGTTTTTTCATTTCGTTTCCTCCTACTCTTTTCCGCTTGATGTTGTGTCAGGGATCGGAAGTGCGATGTATTTTGTTACTCTTTGACAGCACCGCTTGACAATCCGGAGATCAAGTAGTTCTGCGCAAAGATCACAAACAGGGTGATGGGGATGACAGACACCACGCCGCCTGCGGCCACCAGGCCAAAGTTGGTCAGGTTGTCCTCCGTGTTCAGCACCGACAGCGCCAGGGGCACGGTGTAGTTGCTGGGGCTGCGGGTAAAGATGACCGTGTAGGTGTACTCATTCCAGGCGTACATGAAGGACAGCATGGCTACCGCGGCGATACCCGGCGCCACCAGGGGCAGGACGATCTTGCGGAAGAGCTGCCACTCTGTGGCGCCGTCCACCTTGGCGCTCTCCTCCACCTCCTCCGGCAGGTCCTGGAAAAAGCTGATGAGGAACCAGATAATCAGCGGCACGTTGATGAGCACGCAGGCCAGCGTCACCGGGATCTTGGTGTTCAACAGGCCGATCTTGCTGAACATGGTGTACAGGGGGATGGTGAAGGCCACCGGAGGCAGCACGCGGACCAGCAGCACCCAATAGGTCATTGGCCGCTTCAGCCCGAAGCGGAATCTCCGCCGGGCCAGGATATAGGCGGCGCAGATTCCCACGATCAGCGACAGCACCAGGGAGCTCAGCGTGGTCTGCAGGCTGTTGATGGCGGCTTGGCCGAAGCCCTTGCTGACAAACAGGCTGATAAAATGCTCAATGGTGAGGGACTGCGGGATCAGGGAGATATGCCCCTGCATCTCCGATGTAGGGCGGATGGCCATGGCCACCAGCCAATAGATGGGAAACAGGGCGATCACCAACAGCAGGGCGCAGCCCAGGACTTTTCCCACTGTCCCGGCTCTTTTTCTCGCTTTCATATCCTCTCCTCCTCGTTTTTGCGCATGGCAAAATTCCCGCCGCGCACCCGCGGCATTCTGTATTTTTCCAAAGTACGGGTCAACTGGAGCCGCGCACCCGCAGCTCTGTGGGCACCACCGTGACCTGGGGGACGTCCGTCTCCCCTGCCAGCAGCGCCTGGAGCCGCGCCACGCTCAACTCCCCCATCCGGCGGCAGTCGATGTGGACGGAGGTGAGCTCCGGCTCCAGCATCCCGCAGGCGGAGCTGTCGTCCAGTCCCGTCACCGCCAGGTCTTCCGGCACCCGCAGGCCCAGGCGGAGGGCGGCCTTCATGGCTCCGGCGGCCATCACGTCGTTTCCGCCGAAGATGGCCGTGGGCCGGTCCTGCCGGGACAGCAGCTCCAGGCAGGCCTCTGCGGCACTCTCCACCGTGGGATCGCACAGCTTGATGTGCCGGGTGTCTGCCGGCAGGCCGTGGGCCTGGGTGACTTCCAGAAAGGCCCGGTACCGCTCTCCCAGTATATAGGGGGAGAAGCGCCCTGCCAGCATGGCGATGTTCCGATGACCCCGGCCGATCAGGTGCTCCAGCGCCTGGCGGACCCCGCCGTATTCGTCCGACACCACGCAGGGAATGTCCAGTCCCTGGATGCGGTTGTTTACCAGTACCACGGCCAGATCCCGATTCTGGAGCTCTGCGATCATATCCGGTCGGGCATTGCCGCCCAGGATCACACCCTCCACCTGTTTGTTTTTGGAGGTGTTGGAGGCCGTGTCCCAGTCCGCAGCGGTGGAAATGACCAACTCAAAGTCACTTCGGTTCGTCTCCCGCATGATCCCGGTGCAGATGCCGGCGTAGAATTCGTCCAGGATCGTGGCCCCCTCCTTACAGATCAGGAAGGCGATCTTGTCCGTTCGCTGGCGGGCCATGGCCCGGGCGATGGCATTTGGAGAGTAGTGGAGCACTTCCGCTGCTTCAAACACCTTCCGGCGGGTGTCCTCCCGGACCCGCTCCGGATTGGAGAACGCGCGGGACACGGTGGCGATGGAAACTCCGGACAGTCTGGAGACATCATAGATGGTTGGATTCACGGTCACGCCCCTTTTCGCGTAAGCGTTTTCATATTTTTCGTAGGAAAATAACAGTTTTTTTGTTGTAAAGCTTCCAGTGTTTTCCTGGATCAAGTCAACTTTAACACTTTTTTGCGGTGGAAGCAAGGGATTCTTTGTATTTAATGTACATTTTACACAGGTGTAGAAAAGCTCTAACATTCCTTGTATAGATCGGCAGAAATGTAACCGCTTCCATTAAAAGCACTTATGACAGATGATACTGCTCCGGGAATGTGAGAGGTGCTTCTCTCCAGGCTTGTCTTTTTCCCGCGCCTATATTATACTGTTCACGGAATTCTCAGGAAAAGAGCTGATGGGATGTACAGAGCCAGGTCCGCCCTCCGCCATGGGCAGATGTCCGAGGCATTTTCCACCATGGTTTTTCTGACCCTGTCCGGCGGGCTGCAGGACGCTTACACCTACTGCGTCCGGGGACAGGTTTTCGCCAATGCCCAGACGGGAAACATCGTTCTTATGAGCCAGCGGGCCTTTGCCGGGGATCTGGCCGGCGTCCTCCGGTATCTGATCCCGCTGCTGGCCTTTGCGCTGGGCGTCTTTGCTGCGGAGATGGTCCGCCGCCGCTGTCAGGAGATTTCCAGGCTCCACTGGCGGCAGATGGTGGTGCTGGCTGAGATCGGCCTGCTGCTGGGCGTGGGATTCCTCCCATCGTCCTGGGATGCGCCGGCCAACGCGCTGGTGTCCTTTACCTGCGCCATGCAGGTCCAGGCGTTCCGCAAGGTCAACGGCAGCGCATACGCCAGTACCATGTGCATCGGCAATCTCCGCAGCGGGGTGGACGCCTTCTGCGCCTACTGGGACACCCGGGACCGGACCGCCCTGCGGAAGGCCGGCCGCTACTTCGCCGTCATCCTCATTTTTGCCCTGGGGGCCGGATTCGGCGGCGTTGCCTCCCAGCTCTGGGGAACAGGGGCCATCTGGGCCAGCTGTCTGCTGCTGGCCGTCAGTTTTCTTCTGATGTTCCGGCAGGAGATCCAGGCGGAAGCGGACTGCTGAGGATGCGGGGAACGGCCTCCATCCGGATTTCACACCAATAATGATATGATGAGGAGAATGAGAACCATGTCTGAAACAGCCAAAATGCTCCATGTGAATCTGGCCCCCGGAGAGGCGGGCCGCTACGCCATCGTCCCCGGGGATCCGGACCGGTGCGAGCTGATCGCCGCCCACCTGGACAACCCCCGCATGGTGACCCGGAAGCGGGAGTTCACCACCTGGGAGGGCACGCTGGATGGAGAGCGGGTCACCGTTACCTCCACCGGTATCGGGGGGCCCTCCACCGCCATCTGCGTGGAGGAGCTCCATAAGTGCGGGGCGGATACCTTCATCCGGGTGGGCACCTGCGCCTCCACCTGCGCCGACGTCCAGTGCGGGGACATCGTGGTGGTCAGCGGCAGTGTCCGCATGGACGGCACCAGCCTCCACTACCTGCCCATGGAGTTCCCTGCCGTCCCCAGCTACCAGCTGCTGAAGGCTCTGGAGGAGAGCTCTGTGTCTCTGGGCTTTCACACCACGGTGGGCGTCAGCATCACCAAGGACTCCTTTTACACGCAGGCGGAGCCGGAGACGAAGCCGGTGTCCGATGATCTGATCCGCCGCTGGCAGAGCTATGTCCGGGGCGGTGCCGTCTGCACCTCCATGGAGGAGTCCATCCTCTTCTCTGTGGGCTCCAGCCTGGGGATCCGCACCGCCTCCATCCTGGTATCAGCCACCAATTTCGACGGGTCCGTCTCCAAGCGCAACAGCGCCGACGTCTATCCCACCGACAGCATCCAGAAGCCCATCCTCTCCGCCATCGAAGCCCTGCGCCGTATCATCCGGCAGGACAAGGGCTGATCTCCCTCCGGATATCAAAACCGCCCCGTGCCGCAGGCACGGGGCGGTCCTTTTATATCACATCTCTCCGCCGTACTCCCGGCGGTATTCCTCCAGCTCTTCCGCGTCCCGGTCATCCAGGGCGTGAAGGCCGCCCCGGCCCTCCATGTGGTGGGTCAGCTCATGGGACAGGGTGGTGTACAGCTCGTCCTCCCATGTTTCCTGGCCCCAGTCCTCCCGCTCTGCAAGGGCGGCAAAGGAGCCGTAGTACAGGTTGATATACTGGCCCAGCAGGTCGTCGCAGTACTCCCCCAGGATATACATCTCGCCCTCTGGGAACTCCGGGTCCGGCTTGGCCTCCTCCAGCAGGTTGATCCCGCCGTTGAGGCCGTCGAACAACGCCGCCGGGAAACTGTCTGCCATGTCGTCCAGCAGGTCGTTCACCCGGTCGATGGTCAGGATCATGGCTGTTTCCCTCCTCACGCCTTGGGCACCTGCTTCATGCTGAGGCCGATGCGCTTTTTCTTCTCGTCCACCTCCAGCACCACCACCTGGACGATGTCTCCCACAGACACCACCTCCGAGGGGTGTTTGATAAACTTCTGGGACACCTGGGAGATGTGGACCAGCCCGTCCTGGTGGACGCCGATGTCCACGAACACGCCGAAGTCGATGACATTCCGCACCGTGCCCGTCAGCACCATGCCGGGCTTCAGGTCCTTCATCTCCAGCACGTCGGTGCGGAGGATGGGCTTGGGCAGCTCGTCCCGGATGTCCCGGCCGGGCTTCATCAGTTCCGCCGCCACGTCCCGCAATGTGGGCACGCCCACGCCGCAGTCCGCCGCCGCCCGGTCCTCGCCGTAGGTCCTGATCTGGGCGTTCAGATCTCCCAGCTTCCCATCCCGCACGTCCGTGAGGGTGTGGCCGGTGAGGGAGAGCAATTTCTCCGCCGCGGCGTAGCTCTCCGGGTGGACGGCGGTGTTGTCCAGCACGGAGCGGCTCTCCGGCACCCGCAGGAAGCCGGCGCACTGCTCAAAGGCCTTGGGCCCCAGCTTGGGCACCTTCAAAATCTGCTTCCGGGAAGTGAAGGGGCCGTTTTCCTCCCGGTAGGCCACCACATTTTTCGCCGTGGTCGCGTTCAGCCCCGCCACACGCTGAAGCAGGGAGGGGGAGGCGGTATTCACGTCCACGCCCACGGCGTTCACACAGTCCTCCACCACACCGTTCAAAGCCTCGTCCAGCCGCTTGGGGGGCATGTCGTGCTGGTACTGTCCCACGCCGATGGCCTTGGGGTCGATCTTCACCAGCTCCGCCAGAGGGTCCTGGAGGCGCCGGGCAATGGATACGGCAGACCGGAGATTCACGTCGTACTGGGGGAACTCCTCCGCCGCCAGGGGGCTGGCGGAGTACACGCTGGCCCCGGCCTCGCTGACGATCATGTAGCTGACATGGGCGCCGGCCTCATTCACCTGCCGGATCAGCTTCACCGCCATCTGCTCCGTCTCCCGGCTGGCTGTGCCGTTGCCGATGGCGATGTGCTCCACGCCGTGCTTTCGGATCAGCTTTGCCAGGGCGGCGATAGCCTCGTTCTCCTGCCGCTCGCCGTAGGTGGGGTATACCACGGCGGTGTCCAGCACTTTGCCCGTGCCGTCCACCACCGCCACCTTGCAGCCCATCCGGTACCCCGGGTCCAGGCCCATGGTGACCCTGCCCTTCACCGGGGGCTGCATCAGCAGGGGCTTCAGATTCAGGGCGAACTGGCCGATGGCCCCCTCGTCCGCCCGCTCCGTCAGGTCGGAGCGAGCCTCCCACTCCAGGGCGGGGAAGATCAGGCGGTCGTATGCGTCCTCCGCCGCGGACTTGATAAATTCCATTGCGGCGCTGCCGGGGACGATCACATGCCGCCGGACGGCCTGGAGGGCCCGGTCCCGGTCCAGCTCCACGCGGACCTTCAGAAAGCCCTCCTTCTCCCCCCGGTTGACGGCCAGGATCTGGTGACCCTGAAGCCGGGAGAGGGCCTGGGAGAAGTCGTAGTACAGCCGGTAGACAGAGTCCTCCTCCACCGCCGCCTGGGAGCAGAGCTTTCCCTCCCGCTCCAGGAGGGTGCGGAGGGTCTTGCGGAGGGCGGCGTCGTCGCTGATGGTCTCGGCGATGATGTCGGAGGCGCCGGAGAGGGCGTCCTCCACCGTCTCCACGCCCTTTTCGGCATCCACATACCGGGCGGCCTCCGCCGTCGGGTCCGGGCAGTCCGGCCCCTGGGCAAACAGCAGTTCCGCCAAAGGCGCCAGGCCCTTTTCCCGGGCAATGGTGGCCCGGGTGCGGCGCTTCTGCTTGTAGGGGCGGTACAGGTCCTCCACCTCCGCCAGCGTCCGGGCACCGTCGATGGCGGAGGACAGCTCCTCCGTCAGCTTGCCCTGCTCCTCAATGGACTTCTTCACCGCCTCCCGGCGCTCCGCCAGGTTCCGCAGGTATTGGAGGCGCTCCTCCAGAGTCCGCAGGGCGGTGTCGTCCATGGCGCCGTGGAGCTCCTTGCGGTAGCGGGCGATGAAGGGAATGGTGTTGCCCTCGTCCAAAAGGCGGACCACGTTCTCCACATGGCGGGGGTCTTTGTTCAGTTCAGATGCCAGTTGTTGAATGATGTCCTGCATGCTCCTGTTCCTTTCCTGATAAATCGCTGTTTATGATGAAGAGCAGTCCCGCTTTCCACACCGGAAACGGGACTGCTTCCCCAGAGATCGCGTTGTGTTTCTTATGCGTATGGTGTTCCGTCCTTACCGATCATCCAGCTGCTCCAGAGAGTCGTAACACCATGTCCTGAATAACTGGCAATAGGCCCGGAATCCCTTCTGCCCGATCAGGTAAATATTCGGCATATAGCGCATCCGCTTCCGCGCGTAAGCGATCCGCTCAAGGCCATTGTCCAAGGCCGTATGATTGCTGAGCGCCACTTCTACGTTCTGGCGTTCCGCCTGTTCCATAAAATGTTCCAGAGACCGCAGGTATTGGATCGTGCCGTGTCGGCTCATGGGAGGCGCGGAACCTCCCCAAAGGGCCGCCTGATGGGATACGCCATTCTCTGTTACATTGAAGATATAACTCAATCCTCCCGGTGTGTGTCCGGGGGTCTCATAGACCAGGAGCCGTTTGTCTCCCAGAGCAATGACATCCCCTTCTCCCACATAGACGTCGATGTCATAGTCTTTCCACGTCTCCGGCCTGTCTCGCTTGATGGGCTCTTCCGCCCAAAATCGGTCATCCCGTTGTGAGAGATATGTCTCTGCATGAAACGCCTCCCGGAGCCAGCGTCCGCAGCCGGTGTGATCCACATGTCCATGGGTCAGCACCAGTTTTCGGATCGCGCCGGGGTCCCATCCGGTCTCCCGAACCGCAGAAATGATCGCATCAAACGCCTGCTGGCAGGGCCAGATCGCGTCCAGCACGATCAGTCCCTCCGAAGAGCGCAGGACGAAACAGTTTGTCTCTTTCTGCGCAATAATCAGAAGATCGTCAAAAATCCGTGCGTGCGTAAAGAAGGACATATCCTCCATATTCCGAAAGGTCTCTGCTGTGATCTGTGGCCGGTCATCTCGCATACTGACAACATTCCTTTCTATTCCATCAGAAAATGTTACAGATGAGCCGCGGCACAATGTCAGTTCAATTTTGATTGAGAGCAGAATTTGAGAACCCGTTTCTATGAGAGTTTTCGGTGAAACTGGTCCATCCGCTATGCTCTGTGCAACGTCTCACCTATTGCTTGCACAGAGCCCCGGCGATTCTTCGCCGGCAGCATCCTCTGTTTCTTCATGGTCCACCTCATCCGAAAGCGCAGGTCATTTCATTTGTGATACAGCTTCTTCGTCTCGTACCGGGCCTCGCAGCTGACGTTGATGCCCAGGCGGCGCAGAAGGTTTTCGTCCACCTCGCTGAGGATCACCGTGAAGTGGGCGTCGCAGCCCCGGAGCTTGGGCAACTGCTGCTGAGCCAGCTCCGCCAGGGGGTTGGTCAGGGCGGAGATGGTGAGCGCCATCAGCACTTCATCCGTGTGGAGCCGGGGGTTCTTGTGGCCCAGGTACTGGGTCTTCAGCCGGCACACCGGCTCCAGCACCTGGGCGGAGATCAGCTCGAACTGGTCACCGATGCCGCCCACGGCCTTCAGCGCGTTCAGCAGCAGGGCGGAGGCCGCCCCCAGGGTGTCGGAGGTCTTGCCGGTGACCACCCGGCCGTCTGGCAGCACCATGGCGCCGGCAGGGCCGCCGGTGGTCTCCGCCTTCAGCAGGGCAGCGGACACCGCCGGGCAGATGTCCGGTGTGACGCTCGCCTGTTGCATCACCAGCTCCAGCTTCCGCACCGGCTCGTCCCCGGCTTTGCCCCGCAGCCGCTCCACGCAGGCGGTGTAGTAGCGCCGCAGGATCTCCATGCGGCTGGCGTCGCAGCACACCGCGTCGTCACAGATGCAGTTGCCAACCATGTTCACTCCCATGTCCGTGGGGGACTGGTAGGGGGACGTGCCCTGGATCTTCTCAAAGATGGCGTTCAGCACCGGGAAGATCTCCACATCCCGGTTGTAGTTGACGGCAGTCTTGCCATAGGCCTCCAGATGGAAGGGGTCAATCATGTTCACGTCGTTCAGATCCGCCGTGGCCGCCTCGTAGGCCAGATTCACCGGATGCTTGAGGGGCAGGTTCCAGATGGGGAAGGTCTCGAACTTGGCGTAGCCCGCAGCGATGCCCCGCTTGTAGTCGTGGTAGAGCTGGGAGAGGCAGGTGGCCATCTTGCCGCTGCCGGGGCCCGGCGCCGTCACCACCACCAGCGGGTGCGTGGTCTCCACATACTCATTCTTCCCAAGGCCCTCGTCGCTGACAATGTGCTGCACGTCGGAGGGGTAGCCCGCGATGGGATAGTGGCGGTAGCACCGGATGCCCAGGGTGGTCAACCGCTTCAAAAAGGCGTCCGCCGCCCCCTGGCCGCTGTACCGGCTCATCACCACGCCGCCCACATAGAAGCCCATGCCCCGGAAGATGTCGATCAGCCGCAGCACGTCGTCGTCATAGGTGATGCCCAGGTCCCCCCGGACCTTGTTCTTCTCGATGTCTGCGGCGTTAATGGCAATGAGGATCTCCACGTCGTCCTGCAGCTGCTGGAGCATCCGGATCTTGCTGTCCGGCTCGAATCCCGGCAGCACCCGGGAGGCGTGGTAGTCGTCGAACAGCTTGCCGCCGAACTCCAGATACAGCTTGCCGCCGAACTGGGCGATGCGCTTTTTGATCTGCTCGGACTGGGTGGTGAGGTACTTCTGATTGTCAAAACCGATGGCCGGCATACGATCTTCCCCTTTTCTCTCTGGTTGTTCAAAATTCGGTGATAGTATACCACACCCTGTCCCGTTTTGGAAGTGGAGAACCAAGGCTTTTCCGCTGCGCCCTGCATCTTGCAGGCGGCCAGCTCCCATGGTACAATCAGCGGAGAATTTGCAGGGAGGGGATCCAGATGCGCAACACCTTTGACCGCTTCAATGGCCGGCACCAGGACTATCAGGCCGCCAGACCTTCTTATGCCCAGGAATTCCTGGACTGGCTGGGAGAGCTGTACGCGCCGCCGGAGCGCTATACAGCGGCGGACATCGGATCCGGCACCGGCAAGCTCTCCGCCCAGCTGCTGGCAGCGGGCTTCCGCGTCTGCGGCGTGGAGCCGAATCCGGATATGCGGGGGGCGGCGGAGGCGCTTCTGGGCGGCGATCCCCGGTTCTCCTCCTCAAATGGAACGGACCATGATACCGGGCTGCCGGACCGGTCCGTGGACATGGTCGCAGCGGCCCAGGCCTTCCACTGGTTCGACGGTCCTGCCTTTGCGCGGGAGTGCCGCCGGATCCTGCGTCCCGGCGGGCGGGCCGTTCTCGTCTGGAACGTCCGTGGGTCTGCACCGGTGAACCAGGCCTTGGCCCAGGTCTTTCGGGAGCACTGTCCGAGCTTTCACGGATTCACCGGCGGGATGGGGGAGGACGACCCCCGCATCCGGGATTTTTTCGGCGGGGCGTATGAAAAGCGGCGGTTCCCCAATCCCCTGACGCTGGACCGGGACCGATTCCTCCGGCGGTGCTTTTCCAGCTCCTATGCCCTGCGGGAGGGAGACGCGGATTACAAAGCCTTTCGGGCGGCGCTGGAGGCGCTGTTCGACACTTTCGCCTCCGGCGGGCAACTGATTCAGCCCAACGAGACTGTGGCCTATGTGGGGATCCCCGCCGCTCCCCGGGGATGAGGCATTTCCAGAATTGAAAGGTCGACCTTATCAGAAAAAATAATGCTTATTATTACAAGTTCAGGCTTTACTTATGGAAAATCAGCCGATATAATAACTAAGGTTGGGCATCTTTGGAGAAAAGGTCGACCTGACCGGAGTGTCTGTAAATCAAAACCGGGAGGTTTTTGGATATGTCAAATTGTGCCATCGTGGGAATCAACTGGGGAGACGAGGGCAAGGGCCGCATGGTAGACCTGGTGACCGCGGACTACGACGTGGTGGTCCGCTATCAGGGCGGCGGCAACGCCGGCCATACCGTGGTGAACGAGTTCGGCAAGTTTGCCCTGCACCTGCTGCCCTCCGGCATCTTCCGCAAGGGTGTGGTGAACATCCTGGGCAACGGCGTGGCTCTGGATTGCGAGAGCCTGTGGACCGAGATGTCCGACGTCATGGACCAGGGCGTGGCCATCACGCCGGAGAACCTGAAAATCAGCGACCGGGCGTCCCTGCTGCTGCCCTGGCACCGGGACCTGGACTCCCTGGAGGAGGCCCGCCTGGCGGACAAGAAGTACGGCTCCACCAAGCAGGGCATCGCCCCGTTCTATTCGGACAAGTACCAGAAGAAGACCATCATGGCCGGCGAGCTGCTGTACCCGGAAAAGCTCTGGGACCATCTGGCGGGCATTCTGGAGTGGAAGAACCTGACGCTGGAGCGGGTCTACGGCGCCAAGCCCTACACCATGGATGACCTGAAGGCATGGGTAGCGGAGTTCGGCGAGAAGATCAAGCCCTTCATCTGCGACACCGGCGCCTTCCTGCGCCAGGCCCAGGCCGAGGGCAAGCACATCCTGTTTGAGGCCCAGCTGGGCTCCCTGCGGGATCTGGACTACGGCATTTACCCCTACACCACCTCCTCCAACCCCATTGCGGCGTATGCCCCTGTGGGCTCCGGCCTGCCCACCGCCAAGCTGGACAAGATCATCGGTGTGGTGAAGGCATACTCCTCCTGCGTGGGAGAGGGCCCCTTCACCTGCGAGTGGTTCGGTGAAGAGGCGGAGAAGCTGCGGGAGGCCGGCGGTGAGTACGGTGCCAAGACCGGCCGGCCCCGCCGGGTGGGTCCCATCGACATCGTGGCCACCCGCTATGGCATCCAGTGCCAGGGAGCCACGGACATCGCCCTGACCAAGCTGGATGTGCTCAGCTACATGGATGAGATCCCCATCTGCGCCCGATATGAGCTGAACGGGCAAGAGACCGACGCGTTCCCCTTCCCCGCCGTGCTGCCGGACGCCAAGCCCGTCATGACCGCCATGCCCGGCTGGAAGTGCGACATCTCCGGCGTCCGGAAGTGGGAGGACCTGCCGGAGGCGGCCCGGAACTATGTGGAATACGTGGAGCGGGAGATCGGCTGCCATATCACCTATGTGTCTGTGGGACCGGAAAGAGATTCCATCATCATTCGGTGAGGAGGAAATCCGATGCTGTTTGCCGTATTCGGGTGGATCGCGTTGGCAGGTGCCCTCTGCTGGCCGTTTCTCCTTTACCGGATCATTTCAAAAGCATCGAAGGATCGTTCCGCGGGTGTCGAGTGCTTCCTGTTGGCCCTGTTCAGCCTGGATTTTTGTCTCTGGCTGCTCACAGTCTTTAACACGCTTCCCACTTCATAATGCTTCGCCTCCGGCGAAACAGACTGCACCCTCTGGAGGCACCCGTTGCGGTGCCTCCTAAACTTTGAAACAAAAGAAAGGTGGCCCACTTATGCCCAAAGATCGTTACGAATCCCCTCTGGCGTCCCGGTACGCCTCTGATTTTATGCTGTGTCTGTTTTCTCCGGACACGCGTTTCCAGACCTGGCGGCGTCTGTGGGTGGCCCTGGCCCGGGCGGAGCACAACCTGGGCCTCCCCATCACGGCGGAGCAGGTGGCGGAGCTGGAGGCCCACATCACCGACATCGACTATGAGACGGCTTCGGCGCGGGAGAAGGAGGTCCGCCACGACGTGATGGCCCACGTCTACACCTACGGCAAGGCGGCCCCCTCCGCCGCGGGGATCATCCACCTGGGGGCCACCAGCTGCTATGTCACCGACAACGCGGATCTCATCATCTACCGGGAGGGCCTGCGGTATCTCCGGGGAGAGCTGCTGGCTGTGGTGGCGAACCTCAGTAAATTTGCAGAGCAATACAAGGCCACCCCCACCCTGGGCTATACCCACTATCAGCCCGCCCAGCTGGTGACGGTGGGCAAGCGGGCCACCCTCTGGATGCAGGACCTGCTCTCCGACCTGGAGGAGCTGGACTTCGTCCTGGACCACATGAAGTTCCTGGGCTGCCGGGGCACCACCGGCACAGAGGCCAGCTTTATGGACCTGTTCGATGGAGACGGCACCAAGATTGACGAGATGAACCGGCAGATCGCCGCAGAATTCGGCTTTGAGCAGTGTTATGCCGTCTGTGGCCAGACCTATCCCAGAAAGGCGGACAGCCGCATCCTGAACTGCCTCTCCGCCATTGCCCAGAGCTGCTACCGCATGGCCAACGACATCCGCCTTCTCCAGCACGACCGGCAGGTGGAGGAGCCCTTTGAGAAGAACCAGATCGGCTCCTCCGCCATGGCCTACAAGCGCAATCCCATGCGGTCCGAGCGGATCTGCTCTCTCAGCCGCTACCTGATGGCGGACGCTATGAACGCCCCCATGACCGCCTCCGTCCAGTGGCTGGAGCGGACCCTGGACGACTCCGCCAACCGCCGCATCTCCATGCCGGAGGGCTTCCTCTGCGCCGACGCCATCCTGCGTCTCAGTCAGAACGTCACCGACGGGCTCCACGTCAACGAGAAGATCGTGGACCGGACCTGCCGGGAGTACCTGCCCTTCATTGCTACGGAGAACCTGATGATGGAGGGCGTCAAGCGGGGCGGCGACCGGCAGGCGCTCCACGAGATCATCCGCACCTGCTCCATGGCCGCCACCGCCCGGATGAAGGAGGGGGAGCCCTGCGACCTGCTCTCCCGCCTGGCGGCGGAGCCTGCCTTCGGCATGACCGAGGCGGAGATGGAGGCCGTGCTGGACCCAAAGCTGTACATCGGCCGCTGTCCGGAGCAGGTGGACGCCTTCCTGGCCCAGGTGAGGCCCTTGCTCTCCGGCGCCAGCCGGGAAGTCCCGGAGATCAGTCTCTGACCGTTTCATACCGTCCGGGCGCCCTGCCCGCCGTGACTGCGGCGGGAGGGGCGCCGGAACGCTTTTCAGGCGGAACCCCTTCGGCTGTCCCGGAGCGGAGGAGCCGGGAAGGCTGCCGGAAATGGAATGCCGATTTTGTGGGTTTTGACGTTGACAGTGCGCTGCTGGCGGTGATACACTGCTACCATCGCTTTCGAGATCAAGGCCAAATCCAACCATCAGAAGGCATTGATGGAGAAAAGGATCGTGGAAATTCCGGTTCAGTGAGCGAGGGGCAGTGGGAAGCCCGTACAAAGAGTCCGCGGGAAGAAGACTCTGCAGCTGCATTCCGAACGCGGATCTCCGCTAGTAAGTGCGACGAGTTGTGATCGTTATCTCACACGGGCTTGTTGGAGCTTTGAAAGGGATCCCATCATGGGAGCAAATTAGGTGGTGCCGCGGATCGCAGCTATTCATCCTAAGATTTTAGGAGAAAGCTGCGTTCTTTGTTATACGCTCCATAGCAAAGAGTGCTCTGCGCCAGTACCCTGCCCTTTGGGCAGTCGGCGGCTGATGCGCAAATTCATCCGGGAGGCGCTTCTGCCCATGTGCGGGACCATCGATTTTTCAAAAGACCTGTACCAAGGAGGAGCTGCTGGCCCTCTTCGGCCGGACCCGGTCCCGCGGGCCGGACGTATTTTGACTTTGAGACGCTGCGGAGGAAGGGCGGCCGTCGTCCACCCTTTACCAAGGTGAGCCTGCTGGACCGGGAGATCTTCGGGCAACACCATTCCGGCCGGAACTGGATGCTTCGGGACTTCCGGATGCCCAACCGGTCCTGGGGGATGCGACGCGGACGGCCTCTGTGCCCGGGGCCCCTCCGATGACGGCGAGAGCGGCAAATGAGGCGGAAAATCCGCATTTCCTGTTGAGTTTTCCATATCTGATGTGATACGATACATTTTATAAATACAGGAGGATGAAACGCATGAGTACCACCACGAAACTCTCCGATCTGTTCGGCAGCATGGTCTTCAATGAGGACACCATGAAGGAGCGCCTGTCTTCTGCGTCCTATGAGGCGTGGAAGAAGTGCGTTACAGATGGAACGTCTTTGGATATCTCCACCGCCAATGAGATCGCCCAGGCCATGAAGCAGTGGGCCGTGGAAAAGGGCGCCACCCACTACACCCACTGGTTCCAGCCCATGACCGGCGTCACGGCGGAGAAGCACGACAGCTTCATTGCCCCTGCCGGCGGCGGCAAGATCCTCATGGAATTCTCCGGAAAAGAGCTGGTCCGGGGTGAGCCGGATGCCTCCTCCTTCCCCTCCGGCGGTCTGCGGGCCACCTTTGAGGCCCGGGGCTACACCGCCTGGGATCCCACCTCCTTTGCCTTCATCAAGGAGGGCAGCCTCTGCATCCCCACCATCTTCTGCTCCTACTCCGGCGAGGCCCTGGACAAGAAGACGCCTCTTCTGCGGTCCATGGACGAGATCAGCCGCCAGGCGGTGCGGATCCTGCGCCTGTTCGGGGACACGACGACCAAACGGGTGGTGGTTCAGGTGGGGCCGGAGCAGGAGTACTTCCTGGTGGACAAGGCCCAGTACGCCCAGCGGGAGGACCTGCGGATGTGCGGCCGGACCCTGTTCGGCGCAAAGCCCCCCAAGGGACAGGAGCTGGACGACCACTACTATGGCGCCATCCGGCCCCGGGTCGCCGCCTATATGAAGGATCTGGATGAGGAGCTGTGGAAGCTGGGCGTGCTCAGCAAAACCAAGCACAACGAGGTGGCCCCCTCCCAGCATGAGATGGCCCCGATCTACACCAACGCCAACGCCGCCTGCGACCAGAACCAGCTGGTGATGGAGATGATGAAGAAGGTGGCCGACCGCCACGGACTGGTGTGCCTGCTCCATGAGAAGCCCTTCGCGGGCGTCAACGGCTCCGGCAAGCACGACAACTGGTCCCTCTCCACCGACACGGGCAAAAATCTGTTCAAGCCCGGCTCCACCCCCCGGCAGAACGCCCAGTTCCTGCTGTTTTTGGCGGCCTTCATCAAGGGTGTGGACGACTATCAGGAGTTCCTGCGGGCCACGGTGGCCTTCCCCGGCAACGACCACCGGCTGGGCGCCCAGGAGGCACCGCCCGCCGTGCTCTCCATCTTCCTGGGAGACGAGCTCTCCGCTGTGGTGGACTCCATCATCAACGACACGGACTTCCAGAGCACCGGCAAGCGGACGCTGGAGATCGGCGTGGACGCCCTGCCTGCCATCCGCCAGGACAACACGGATCGGAACCGCACCTCCCCCATGGCCTTTACCGGCAACAAGTTCGAGTTCCGGATGCTGGGCGCATCCCAGTCCATCTCCGGCCCCAATATCGCCCTGAACACCATCATGGCCGAGGAGCTGAAGCAGTTCGCGGACGAGCTGGAGGCATCCCGGGACTTCCAGGCGGACCTGCCCAAGCTGATCCGCCGGGTATTCACCGAGCATCAGCGGATCATCTTCAACGGCAACGGCTATGACGAGGCATGGCTGGAGGAGGCCGGGAAGCGTGGCCTCTCCAACCTGACCTCCACCGCTGACGCTCTGCCCATGTATACCGCTCCCAAAAACGTGGATCTGTTTGTCAAGCACGGCATCTACACCAAGGAGGAGATCGAGGCCCGGGCGGAGATCCACATTGAGAACTACACCACGGTCCTGACCATTGAGGCCAAGACTATGGCGGACATGATCCGCCACCAGATCCTGCCTGCGGTGTCCGACTACGCCGACCAGCTGTGCCAGCGGGCCTATCACAAGGACGCCATGGGTGTGCCCCACCAGTATGAGACTTCCACAGCCATGCAGATCGGCACCCTGACGGACGCCCTGCAGGCGGACTGCGCCAAGCTGGAGGCGGATCTGGCCGCTATCCCCGTGGGCTCTATCAAGGCCATGAACTACTGCCATGAGGTGCTGATCCCCGACATGGCAGAGGCCCGGAAGGCCGCCGACCAGTTGGAGACGCTGACTGCCTCCAAGTCCTGGCCTTTCCCGGTATACAGCGACCTGCTGTTCTACGTATAAAGTGCGCAAGAGGGCCCCGGCCATCGGCCGGGGCCCTCTTGGATTCATCTGTTACACCAGCACGTCGAAGAACAGCGCCAAAATAGTGGTGGCGAGGCCGCAGAGGCCGATGGCAAGGCCGCTCATGGCCCCCTCCGTCTCCCCCAGCTCCAGGGCGCGGGCGGTGCCCATGGCGTGGCTGCAGGCGCCGATGGCCAGCCCTGCCGCCACCGGATCCTTCACCCGGAAGAGGCGTGCCAGCGCGGGGGCGCACAGGTTGCCCAGGATGCCGGTGAAGATCACCGCCGCCACGGTGATGGAGACAATGCCGCCCTGCCCCTCCGCAATGGCGGTGGCGATGGGTGTGGTGACGGACTTGGGCAGGAGGGAGACGGTCAGTGTCCGGTCCAGGCCGAACAGGCGGCACAGGCCCCAGATGCTGAGGACCGAAGTCACCGCCCCGGCCGCGCATCCCGCCAGGATGGGCAGCAGGTTCTTTTTCAGCAGGTCGATCTGGGCGTAGATGGTTACTGCCAGGCAGACCGTGGCCGGCCCCAGAAAGAGGTTGATGAGGCTGCCGCCGGCGTTGTACGCTGCATAGGGAATGTCAAACACCGCCAGCACCGCGATAATCATCATCACCGCCAGCACCAGGCCGTTGCAGATCACAAGCCCGGTCCGCTTCTGGATTTTGCAGCCTGCCCAGTAAGCCAGGATCGTCAGCGTCACCCCGAAAAAGGGGGACTCCCACAGCGCGCTCATCTCCGCTTCCCCCTCTCCAGCAGGCGGCAGGTGAGCCGCACCGCTCCCACTGTAGCGGCAAAGGTGGCAATCAGCGAGACCGCGCAGACGACCACCAGGGCAAGCAGGTTCTCCCGTAACACATCTGCATAGTTGATGATGCTGACACTGGCCGGGATGAAGAAGAAGGGGAGATTCCCCAGCAGGTAGTCCGACTTCTCTCGGATGTGTTCTGTCTTGATGACGCGTGCCAGCAGCAGCGCCAGAAGCAGCAGCATCCCGATGATGCTGGCAGGCAGGGTGAAGGGCAACACCCGCTCAATACAGGTGCTGATCCAGCAGATGCCGAAGATGATGCCGATCTGCGTTAGAAGTTTCAAAGTGAACCGCCTCTCCCGGCGGTCCCCCGCCGCGTTACTCTGCGCCGTATTCACACAAGGGCGCGGATTCTTTTCAACTTTTTTATTCTACGGAGACGGCCGGGGAATGTCAAATCCTTCCGGCTCCTTTTTCTGCCGCCGCCGCAAAATTCGGCAAAACAGTACAAGGCCCCGCCGGGAAAGAGCGGGACCTTGTCCAGGTCATCCAAGCATCCGCAGGAGGCCGGGGGACTCAGAGGGGCATTTGCCGCTCCAGCTCCCGGCGGAAGTCCGGGTGGGCGATGGCAATCAGCGCCCGGGCCCGCTCCACGGTGCTCTTGTATTTCAGATCCGCCACGCCGAACTCCGTCACCACATACTGGACGCAGGTGCGGGGGGTGGTCACCACGCTGCCGGGGGCCAGCTGCGGCACGATTTTGGAGTGGAGGACCCCCGCCTTGTCCCGGTAGCTGGACCGGAGGGCCAGGATGCTCTTTCCGCCCTTGGACCACTGGGAGCCTACCACCCACTCCAGCTGTCCGCCGGTGCCGGAGTACTGCCGGGGGCCGATACTCTCGGCATTCACCTGGCCGGTGAGGTCGATCTCCATGGCGTTGTTGATGGAGACCACATGGTCGTTCCGGGCGATGTTCCGGGCATCGTTCACCCAGTCGATCTCCTTCTGGCAGAAGGCGGGATTCTCATGGGCGAAGGCCCACAGCTCCGGCCCGCCCACCATGTTGGCGTATACGCTCCGCCCCGGGCAGGTCTGTTTGCGGCTGTTGTTCACCACGCCCCGGCGCATCAGCTCCATGACGCCGGTGCTCAGGATCTCTGTGTGGACGCCCAGATCCCGCTTTCCCGCATGGGCCAGACACTCGCCCACGGTATTGGCCAGCCCTCCCAGCCCCAGCTGGATGCAGGCGCCGTCTGGCACTAGATCCGCGATGTAGCCCGCGATGCGGCTGTCCGTCTCGTTTCCCGCTGCGATGGGCGTCTCTACCAGAGGACGGCTGGATTCGATGATCCCGTCCACCTCTGATACATGGATGCGGGTGTGGGCCTCCCCATCACTGGGAATATTGGGCATTCGGGGGTTCACCTCCGCCAGCACCAGCTCGCACTGCTCCAGCACCTTCCGGCTCAGGGCCGTGCCCCACAGGGAGCGGCTCATCCACCCGTTCTCATCCGGGAGCGAGCAGGTCAGCGCCGCCACCCGGGGGCGCCGGGCCAGGAGCCACGCGGGCGTCTGACTCAGGTTGGAGGGGGCGTAATGGACGTTGCCCATGGGCTCCAGGCCCCGCTCCACGCCGTAAAAGTTGGAGTCATAAGTCACCTGTCCGGCCAGCTCCGGCGTCAGCAGCCGGGTTCCGGCGGGGATGAAGTGCCCGTAGATGGCGATATGGCCGCCGGTCTCCAGCAGGCGCTCCGCCAGCGCCCCGTCCAGCTCCCAGGGCCAGTTGGACATGGCGGCGAAGGCCGCCGTGTCCCCGTCCCGGATCAGCTCCGCCGCCTCCCGGGCGGTCATCTGCAGGGCCTGATACTGGGTCTGCCAGTTGCCCGCTCCCGCGCAGCGTCCCCGGCGGATGGGTGTCAGTTCTGTCATCGTCATTCTCCTTTGCCGCGCCCCTCTGCGGGGCGGTGTCTCCGGCGGTTTGTACAGCCCGCCGTGGGGGCCGCGGCCGCCGGTTCCCTTTCCCGTCTATTGTACCGCACATTCCGCTTCCGCACAATCCTCTTTTCCGGGGACGAGTTAACAGAAATTTTGTTTTTTTCTGCTTGCGCCCGGCCGCTTCGCCGTGCTATACTGGCGTTGTTCTTGATTTTTTCCATGGAGGTGCATCTTGCAGAAACGCAGTCACAAACTGCTGGCCGCCACCCTGCTGGAGAATACCCAGGGATTTCAGGCCAGACGATTCGAGCTCGCCTTCCTGTTCGGCTCCTTTCAGCCGGACTGCAACCCCCTGACCTATTTGAAGGGCTCCCTGCGGGCCTATAAGTTCCGGGGGCATAACTACTCCAACTCCCAGCACTACATCTACTCCCGCATCTCCCGGCTCCAGCGCCGCCAGCGCTGGACCATCTGGCAGTATTACACCCTGGGCAAACTGACCCACTATCTGGCGGATGCGTTCACCTATCCCCATAACGAGAATTATCCCGACAGTATGCTCTGCCACCACCAGTATGAGACGGACCTGCGGGCCTATCTGGAGGAGTATCTGGCCACCCGCGCCCTTCGTCGGGAGAAGTTCCGTCAGGACGTGGCGGACGCCCTTCAGGAGCTGCACCGGCAGTACATGGCCGGCGTGGCCGATATGCGCAAGGATGTGCAGTTCATCCTGAAGGCCACCTCCCTGCTGATGGCCGGCTGCCTGCCTGCCAGCGCCGCAGCGGCTGTCTGAACCCTGTTTTGGGAAAAGCGCACAGCAGCGGTTTCCCTTTCGGCGCATTCTTTGGAATCATTGTCAATTTCCATTTGCTTTTTCTGGTGTTATCCTGAAACTATCAAAGGACTCGGAAAGGAACCCAGTCATGACCAACATCACCCGTTCTGCTGAATACCGTTACTTTAGCTTTACCTATTTTTATGGTAAGGCTTATTTCGGTTTGGCTGAAAATGTGTGTGATCGTGTCTGACGCCAGGAAAAGGCTATCAGTGCATGACGACCCGCAGCCGAACCGGCTGCGGGTCTTTTTTGTACCAGCCCCATCATTTTTAGGAGGAATACAGTATGATCGTCGTTCTGAAACAAAACCCCAACCGGGACCAGCTGGAGAGCCTGATCGCCTGGCTCCAGGAAAAGGGGATCATCATCCACACCAGCATCGGCGAGGCCCACACCATCTTAGGACTGGTGGGTGATACCAGCCAGCTGGACATCGACCTGATTGCCGCCCTGGACATCGTGGAGGATGTGAAACGGGTCCAGGAGCCCTACAAGAATGCCAACCGGAAGTTCCACCCGGAGGACACGGTGGTGCAGGTGGGCAACACCCAGATCGGCGGCGGCAATCTGACCCTGATGGCGGGCCCCTGCTCTGTGGAGAGCGAGGAGCAGGTGGTGGCCATTGCCAAAGCGGTGAAGGCCAGCGGCGCCACCATGCTGCGGGGGGGCGCCTTCAAGCCCCGGACCTCCCCCTACTCCTTCCAGGGCCTGGGGGCCACGGGTTTGGAGTACCTGAAGGTGGCCCGGCAGGAGACCGGCCTCCCCATCGTGACGGAGCTGATGGACCTGAGCCAGCTGCCCCTCTTCAAGGATGTGGACGTGATCCAGATCGGCGCCCGGAACATGCAGAACTTCGACCTACTCAAGGCCGTGGGCCATCAGGACAAGCCCGTCATGATCAAACGGGGCATGTCCGCCACCTACGAGGAGTGGCTGATGAGCGTCGAGTACGTCATGGCCGGCGGCAATGAGAATGTGATCCTCTGCGAGCGAGGTATCCGCACCTTTGAGAGCTACACCCGCAACACCCTGGATCTGGCCTGCATCCCCGTGCTGCGGAAGCTGACCCACCTGCCCATCATCATCGATCCCAGCCATGCCACCGGCAAGAGCTGGCTGGTAGATCCCCTGGCCATGGGCGCCGTGGCCACCGGTGCCGACGGATTGCTGATCGAGGTCCACAACGACCCGGCCCATGCCCTGTGCGATGGCCCCCAGTCCCTGAAGCCGGAGGTGTTCGACGGCCTGGCGAAGAAGCTGCTGAAGCTCCATGACTTTATGAAGACGGTGGAGGAGTAAGACATGAATGTTGCCATCGTCGGCCTGGGCCTCATCGGCGGGTCCATGGCCAAGAGCATCAAGAACCGCACCAGCCACACCGTCTGGGGCATAGACCTGAACGCGGAGACCATGACCATGGCCCGGATGTGCGGCGCCATCGACGCCCCCCTGACGGAGGAGAACCTGCCCCAGGCGGATCTGATCCTGGTGGCGATCCGGCCCGGCGCCGCCATCGAGTGGGTCCGGCAGCACGCGCCGCAGATCGCCAAGTCCGCCATTCTGGTAGACCTGTGCGGCGTGAAGCGGACCGTGGTGGCGGCCATCGCCCCCATCGCAGAGGAACGCGGCTTCTCCTACATCGGCGGCCACCCCATGGCCGGTAAGGAGCGGGGCGGCTTCACCGCCTCCGCAGAGGACCTGTACGTGGGAGCATCTATGATCCTGACGCCGGACAAGCGGACGGATATGCGGCTGCTGGAGACGCTGAAGGCCTTCTTTCTGGACCTGGGCTTTGCGGGCCTCACCTTCTCAACGCCGGAGGAGCACGACCGCATCATCGCCTTTACTTCCCAGCTGGCCCATATCGTCTCCAGCGCCTATGTGAAGTCGCCGGAGGCCCAGAAGCGCCGAGGCTTTTCCGCCGGCAGCTTTCAGGATATGACCCGGGTGGCCCGTCTGGATGAGGACATGTGGACAGAGCTGTTTCTGGACGATGAGGACTTCCTCACCGCCGAGCTGGAAGAGCTGATCGGCCACCTGACGGACTACCGCAACGCCTTGCGGGCCAAGGATACTCAGCGGCTGCACGATTTGCTGAAGGAGGGCCGGGAGCTGAAGGCCACCGCCGGCGGCAACTGACCTATTTCCGGCGCCGCTGCGCGACATGATTCTATAAAAGGAGTTTTTCGATGTTTGACTCCATCCGAACCATTCCCGTCCGGGTCCGGCCGCCCTATGATGTGCGCATTGGCAGCGGCCTGCTTGGCCGGTGCGGGGACTATCTGGCCGCGCTGCTGGGACAGCGGAGGATCGCCGTTCTGGCCGACGACACCGTGGCCTCCCTGTACCTGGACACCGTCACCGCCGCTCTGGAGGACGCGGGCTTTGCCGTCTGCTCCCATATCTTCCCCTCCGGGGAGGGGCGCAAGAATCTCTCCACCCTGACAGAGCTGCTGGAGTTCCTGGCGTCGGAGCATCTGACCCGCACGGACTGCGTGGCCGCCCTGGGCGGCGGCGTCACTGGGGACATGGCGGGCTTTGCTGCCGCCGTGTACCTCCGGGGCATCCGGTATGTCCAGCTGCCCACCACCCTGCTGGCGGCGGTGGACTCCTCCGTGGGGGGTAAGACCGCCGTGGACCTGACCGCCGGGAAGAACCTGGCCGGGGCCTTCTGCCAGCCTGCCGCCGTGATCTGCGACACGGACTGCCTGAAGACCCTGCCCCCCGACGTGTTTGCCGACGGGGCCGCCGAGGCCGTCAAGACCGGCGTGCTCTCTGACGAAGCCCTGTTCGCCCTGTTTGAGGACGGCACCCTCACCGCCGACCCCGGCGAGGTCATCGCCCGGTGCGTCGCCTACAAGGCCGGCGTGGTGGAGCGGGACGAGAAGGAGCAGGGGGAGCGGAAGCTTTTGAACCTGGGCCATACTGTGGGCCACGCCATCGAGAAGTGCAGCGGCTATGTTATCCCCCATGGCCACGCCGTGGCGGCGGGGCTGGCCGTCATCGCCCGGGCTGCGGAGGCCCTGGGCTGGACGGAGGAGTCCCTGGCGGCGCGAATCACCGCCTGCCTTTCTAAAAATGGCCTGCCCACCGGGACAGACTACTCTGCTGAAGCCCTGGCGGAGGCAGCCCTTTCCGACAAGAAGCGCGCCGGTGGGGATATCACCCTGGTGGTCCCCCAGAAGATCGGCCATTGCGAGCTGCGGAAGGTCCCGGTAGCGGACCTGCTACCCATCATCCGGGCAGGACTGGAGGCGTAAATGGACCTTCAAATCACCCCGAAAAAACTCTCCGGCGCCGTGACGCCGCCCTCCAGCAAGTCTCAGGCCCACCGATTGCTGATCGCCGCTGCTCTCAGCGGCGGGATCAGCGTCATCCACGGCCTGGCGGACTCCCAGGACATCCGGGCCACCCGCCGGTGCCTGTCTGCCATGTGTGCCGGGATGGAGGATCTGCCGGATGGCACCCTCCGGGTCCACGGACTGGGAAACGGCATCGTCATCGCACCTCCCTATGCCCTGCTGGACTGCGGGGAATCGGGCTCTACCCTGCGCTTCCTGATCCCCGTGGGCCTGCTGATACAGGGAGAGGCGTCCTTCACCGGCCGAGGCCGGCTGATGGAGCGCCCGCTGAAGCCCTACGAGGACCTGTTCCGGGAGAAGGGCATCGCCTGGAAGCTGGCGGACAACGTCCTCACCGTAAACGGCGGTCGGGGATACGGTACCCTGGCCCTGGACCCGGGGACATACCGCCTGCCCGGCAACGTATCCAGCCAGTTCTTCACAGGGCTGCTGTTCGTCATGCCCCTGCTGGAGGGAGACTCTACCCTGGTGTCCACCACACCCCTGGAGAGCCGGGACTACCTGGAGATGACCCGGCAGGCTCAGGCCGCTGCCGGTGTCACCAGCCGGTGGCTGGACGAAAACACGCTCTTCGTCCCTGGCGGCCAGACCTACCAGTCCTTTGAGGCCACGGCGGAGGCGGACTGGTCCCAGGCGGGGTTCTGGTACGCCGCCGATTTCCTGGACAGCCGTGTGGACATCCGGGGCCTGAATCCCGACTCTGCGCAGGGGGACAAGGCAGTCAGCGAACTCTATTGGCGGCTGGCCCGGCCCGGGGACACGGAGATTGATGTCTCCGGATGCCCCGACCTGCTGCCGCCTCTGGCGGTGATGGCGGCAGCTCGCTCCGGTACCACCCGGTTCGTGAACGCTGCCCGGCTGCGGATGAAGGAGAGCGACCGGCTTTCCACCACCGCCGCCCTGCTGACCGCCCTGGGCGGACGGGCGGAGGAGGGGCCGGACTTTCTGACAGTCCACGGCGGGACGCTCACCGGCGGCATGGTGGACTGCGCCAACGACCACCGGATCGCCATGGCGGCCGCCATCGCCGCCACCGCCTGTACCGGCCCCGTCACGGTGCTGGGGGCCCAATGCGTGCAGAAGTCCTACCCGGATTTCTGGGAGGTGTACAAGAACCTGGGAGGTGATATCCATGTCCTCTGAATTCGGCAGTCTCCTGAAAATCTCTGTCTTCGGCCAATCCCATGGAAGGGCCATCGGCGTGGTGGTGGATGGCCTGCCCGCCGGGGAGGCCATCGACCTGGAGGAGCTGAACGCCTTCCTGGCCCGGCGGAAGCCGGGGAAGAGCCCCCTTTCCACCGCCCGGAGGGAGGCCGACGCGCCGGTGTTCCTCTCCGGCCTGGAAAACGGCGTCACCTGTGGAGCCCCTCTGTGCGCGGTCATCGAAAATGGAGACCAGCACTCATCGGACTATGACGCCCTGCGGGACAAGCCCCGGCCCGGCCACGCAGACTACACTGCATTTGTCAAGTGGGGCGGGCAGGCGGACATGCGGGGCGGCGGCCACTTCTCCGGCCGGCTGACGGCGCCCCTGTGTATCGCCGGCGGCATCGCCAAGCAGATTCTCTCCCGCCGGGGCGTATACGTAGGGGCCCACCTCCAGTCCGTGGGGACGGTGGCGGATGCATTATTCCCCCTGCGGCCCACGAAGGAGCTGTTTGACGCCGTGGCTGCCAAGCCATTCCCGGTGCTGGACGACCAGGCGGGGGAGCGGATGCAGGCGCTGATTCTGGAGGCCCGGAAAAATCTGGATTCTGTGGGAGGCGTCGTTGAGTGTGCCGCCACGGGCCTTCCCGCCGGACTGGGGGAGCCCATGTTCGGCGGCGTGGAAAACCGGCTGGCCGCCGCCCTCTTCGGCATTCCCGCCGTGAAGGGCGTGGAGTTTGGGGACGGCTTCGCCGCCGCCCGGTCCCGGGGGTCCGAAAACAACGACCCCTTTGTGATGGAGGACGGCCGGGTGCAGACAGAGACCAACCACGCGGGCGGCATTCTGGGGGGCATCACCAGCGGAATGCCCATCGTCCTGCGGACGGCCATGAAGCCCACACCGTCCATCGCCCAGCCCCAGCGGACGGTCAGCCTGTCCGCCGGAGAGAATGCGGAGCTTGTGATCCACGGGCGGCACGACCCCTGCATTGCCCACCGGGCGGTCCCGGTGGTGGAGGCGGTTACTGCCGCCGTGCTGTTAGATTTATTATTGGAGGGACATCATGGAACTTTCTGAGATTCGCGAGAAGATCGACGCAGTGGACGAGCAGCTGCTGGACCTGTTCCTGCAGCGCATGGACCTGTCCGACGAGGTGGCTGCCTACAAGAATGCGCACCATCTGCCCATTTTGAACAAAGAACGGGAGCGGGCCATCCTGGCCAAGGTGACGGAGAAATCCGGGGAGCGGGAGCGGTATGCCTACCACCTGTTCTCCACCCTGTTCGAGCTGGCCCGGTCCCGGCAGGCAGAGCTGATCTCCGCCCCCACCAAGGTGGCCGCCCAAGTCCGCGCCTCTCTGGAGGCCGGTACCTCGGTCTTTCCCCAGACGGGCCTGGTGGCCTGTCAGGGCGTGGAGGGGGCCAACTCCCAGGTGGCCTGTGACCGGCTGCTGCCCCGGGGCAACATCGTGTATGTGAAGACCTTCCAGGCTGTGGTGTCCGCTGTGGAGTCCGGCCTGTGCAGGTTCGGCGTGCTGCCCATTGAGAACAGCTCCAACGGCTCCGTCCGGGCAGTGTACGAGCTGCTGCAGGACCACAACCTCTCCATCGTCCGGTCCACCCGGCTGTGCATCCGGCACGAGTTGCTGACGCTGCCCGGCGTGAAGATGGAGGACATCACGGAGATCTACTCCCACGAGCAGGCCATCGGCCAGTGTAGCAAGTTCCTGAACAGCCTCAACGGCGTCCGTGTCATCCCCTGCGACAACACCGCCATGGCCGCCAAGATGGTGGCGGAGAAGGGCGACCGCCACGCCGCCGCCATCTCCTCCCACCCCTGCGCGGCGTTGTACGGCCTGACCTGCCTCAACGACAGCATCCAGGACAGCGACAACAACTACACCCGGTTCATCTGCATCACCAAGGATCCGGTGATCTATGCCGGCGCCAACCGGATCAGCCTGATTATCGCCTTTGACAACCGGCCCGGCGCCCTGTATGAAATCCTCTCCAAGCTGGCGGCACTGGACATCAACATGACGAAGCTGGAGTCCTGCCCCGTGGCGGGAAGTGACTTTGAGTTTGTTTTCTTCCTGGAGCTGGACGCCTCCGTCCAGGATCCCAGCGTCCTGGCCATGCTGGAGGAGATGGAGCGCAGCTGTGCCGAGTTCCAGTTCTTGGGCAACTACGCGGAAGTCTGAGCCATGGATGAGCGGATTTACGGCCTGCTGGGCCGGAAGCTGGGCCACAGCTGGTCCGTCCCCATCCATGCCGCCCTGGGCAACGGCGCCTACCGCCTTCTCGAGCTGGAGCCGGATGGACTGGCTCCCTTTCTTCACCGGAAGGACATCGGCGGCCTGAACGTCACCATCCCCTACAAGCGGGACGTGATGCCCCTGTGCGATGAGATCGACCCGGCGGCGGAGGCCATCGGCAGCGTCAACACCATCGTCCGGTGTGCAGACGGCAAGCTGGTGGGCTATAATACGGACATCGACGGCTTCCTCTATATGGCCTGCCGGGCGGGTATCTCCCTGTCAGGGAAAAAAGTCGTGATTTTGGGCAGCGGCGGGGCGTCTCTGACGGCCCAGACCGCCGCCCGGCAGGGGGGCGCGGCCGAGGTCGTGGTGGTATCCCGTTTCGGTCCGGACAACTATGACAACCTCTCTCGCCACGCTGACGCGGAGATCCTGGTGAACGCCACTCCGGTGGGCATGTACCCCGGCAACGGCCAGTCTCCCGTGGACCTGTCCGTATTTCCCGTCTGTCAGGGCGTGCTGGACGTCATCTACAATCCCCGGCGCACGGCCCTGCTGCTGCAGGCGGAGGCGCGGAGCATCCCCTGCTCTGACGGACTGCCCATGCTGGTGGCCCAGGCGGTGGCGGCAGAGGAGCGGTTCTTCAACAGGTCCATTCCCGCCGGTGAGAATGAGCGGATTTTGGTTCAGCTCCGGCGGGAGATGACCAACCTCATCCTGATCGGCATGCCCGGCAGTGGCAAGACCACGGTGGGGGAGGCGCTCTCCCGCCTCACCGGCCGGGAGGCCGTGGATCTGGACCAGATGATCGAAACCACCGCCGGCTGTTCCATCCCGGAGATCTTCCAGCGTGAAGGCGAGTCCGGCTTCCGGGCCCGGGAGCGGGCCGCCGCGGAGGAGGCTGGGAAGCGCACAGGCGTCATCCTCCTCACCGGCGGCGGTATCATCAAGACGGCGGAAAACTACGCGGCCCTCCATCAGAACGGCCGCATCTATCAGCTGGTGCGGGATCTCAGCCTGCTGCCCACCGAGGGCCGGCCCCTGTCCCAGGGGGCGGATCTGGCCGCCATGTGGCGGGAGCGGGCGCCCCTGTACGCCCGATTCCGGGACGTGGAGATTGACAACAGCGGCACGGTGGAGGACACCGCCGCCGCCATCTGGAGGGATTTTTGTGCACATTCTGGTAGTTAACGGCCCCAATATGAACATGCTGGGAATCCGCCAGCCGGAGATCTACGGCCATGAGACCTATGAGGACCTGAAGGCCCTGATCCGGGCGGAGGCGGACCGGCTGGGCGCGTCCGTCTCCTTCTTCCAGTCCAACCACGAGGGGGCCCTGGTGGACGCCATCCAGCAGGCATACTTCGACCATGTGGACGGCATCATCATCAACCCGGCAGCCTACACCCACACCAGTGTGGCCCTGCTGGATGCCGTGAAGGCGGTGGGGATCCCCACGGTGGAGGTCCACGTCTCCGACCCGGACAGCCGGGAGGAGTTCCGCCGTGTCTCCTACATCCGGGCCGCCTGCGCGGCCACCATCCGGGGCCATGGGCTCCAGGGATATGTGGAGGCCCTGCGGTTTCTCTGCGGCGCGGACGCTTGACAAACGGCGGTCTCTGACGGATAATATGCCCATACCCCATTGGGTATCCGGGAGGTGTCGGCATGAGACAATGTATGGATGCGGACAACCTGCACCGGCGGCTGAAGAAGATCATCGGCCAGGTGCAGGCCATTGACCGCATGGTAGACGAGGACGTGCCCTGTGAGGATGTGCTGTCCCAGATCAACGCCGCCAAGTCCGCCCTCCACAAGTGCGGGCAGGTGGTGCTGGAGGGGCACATCCAGCACTGTGTCCGGGACGGCATCCAGCACGGGGATGCGGACAAGACCATCGAGAGCTTCACCAAGGCGGTGGAGCGGTTCTCCAACATGGGTTGAAGGCAAGGGGATCGGCTGAAAAGCCGATCCCCTTTGTATATGTTACAGGATTTTCTCCAGAGCGTAATTGGTCAATACCTGTCCGCGGCAGGGCACCTGCTGTTCCCGCTCTATCGCATAGCCCCGGCCGAGGAAGAAGGGCAGGGCGGTCTTGGAGGCGTGGACAGTGACGGCGTCCACCCCCAATTCCCGGCAGTGGGCCTCCAGCGCGTCACACAGGGCTGCGGCGATGCCCTGTCCCTGGCAGTCCCACCGGACGAACAGGTGGTCCAGATAACCGGTATCCTCCACATTGCCGTAGCCCACAATCCGCCCGCCCGCCTCTGCTACCAGGGTGTACAGCCGCTGAAACCAGCTGTCCCGTGTCAGCAGATCCGCCTCTCCGGCGGCCCAGGCTTCCACCTGGGGCAGGGTGTAGTCCCGGCAGTTCACCTGCCGAACCGTCTCACCGAACAGGCGGGCCAGAATGGGCAGGTCTTCTGTCCGGTAGCGCCGCAGTCGCATTTCGGTTCTCTCCTTCCTGTTTTGTGGTCATTTTACAGGAAGAATCTGTATGCCGCAAGGTATTTTGCCTGAAAACGGCGGCACTTTTTCTTGACAGGCATACCCCTATGGGTATAATATACATATACCCCCATAGGTATAAAGAGAGGATGTGAGCCATTTGATCCATACTCTGGAGCGATTTCTGGAGTGGGGCGGCGTGAAGAAGGCCGTGACCTGCCTGGTCTTCTCCGGCATCGCCCTGCTTGTCAGCATCTTCGACCTGCTGCCGCAGCTGCCCTTTGACGCCGCCTGGGCAGCTGTCGTCCTCTGCGGTATCCCCATCATCTTGGAGGCAGTCATCGGCCTGGTGACAGCCTTTGACATCAAGGCGGACGTGCTGGTGTCCATCGCCTTGATTGCCTCCCTCATCATTGGGGAGGACTTCGCCGCCGGCGAGGTGGCCTTCATCATGCAGCTGGGCGCCCTGCTGGAGGATCTCACGGTGGCCCGGGCGCGGGCCGGCATCGAGAAGCTGGTGCATCTGACGCCCCAGACCGCCCGCCGCCTCACCGGCGGCCGGGAGGAGGCCATTCCCGCCGAGCAGGTGGCTGTGGGCGACGTGCTCCGGGTGCTGCCGGGCGAGACCGTGCCAGTGGACGGAGAGATTCTCACCGGACAGACCTCCATCAACCAGGCGGTGATGACCGGCGAGTCCCTGCCTGTGGACAAGGGGCCCGGAGACGAGGTTTCCAGCGGCACGGTGAACCAGTTCGGCGCCTTCGAGATGCGGGCGACGAAGGTGGGGGAGGACAGTTCTATCCAGCGGATGATCCGGCTGGTCCAGTCCGCCGATGCCGGCAAGGCCAGGATCGTGGGGCTGGCAGACCGCTGGGCCACCTGGATCGTAGTGGCGGCCCTGACCGCCGCCGCCTTGACGGGCCTCATCACCCGGGATCCCATCCGAGCGGTGACCATTCTGGTGGTATTCTGCCCCTGTGCCCTGGTGCTGGCCACTCCCACTGCCATCATGGCCGCCATCGGCAACGCCACCAGGCACAGCTTTCTGGTGCGGGAGGGAGACGCTCTGGAACGGCTGGCCTCCGTCTCCCAGGTGACCTTTGACAAGACAGGCACTCTGACCCTCGGCACCCCCCAGGTGAAGCTGGTGGAGAGCCTGCTGCCGGACGTATCCCGGGACGCGCTCTACGCCTGGACTGCGGGGGCGGAGCTCCGGTCCGAGCACCCGTTGGGCCGTGCCGTTGTTCAGGGCTGGCGAGCCGAGACCGTCGCGGCGCCGCCGGAGACAGCGGACTTCCAGATGCTCCCCGGCCGGGGTGTTTCTGCCACTGTGGCGGGTCATCACCTCGTCGCCGGTAACCGGGAGCTGCTGACAGAGGAACATGTCCCCTGGGAATCCTTGTCCCAGGCTGCCGTCCCTGCCCTGGAGCAGGGCTGCACCGTCATCTATGTGGCGGTAGACGGCCGCCCGGCGGGCTTTCTGGCCCTGGCAGACACCCTGCGGCCGGACGCCGCCGGGACCATCCGGGATGTCCGGGCCACCGGCGTGACCCCGGTGCTGCTCACCGGCGACCACGAGAGGGCCGCCCGGCATATTGCCGGAGAGCTGGGCATCGGCACCTTCCAGGCGGAGTGCCTGCCGGAGGATAAGCTAACCTGGATCGACCGCAGCCAGCAGAGTGGACATCTGGTCTGCATGGTGGGGGACGGCATCAACGACGCTCCAGCCCTGAAGCGGGCCCATGTGGGCATTGCCATGGGCGGCGTGGGCAGCGACATCGCTGTGGACGCCGCGGACATCGCCCTGGTAAACGACGACATCCGGGAGCTGCCCCATCTGCTGGCACTCTCCAAGCGGATGATGCGCACCATCAAGAGCAATCTGGCCTTCTCCATGACCTTGAACTTCATCGCCATCGCCCTGGCTATCACCGGTATCCTGAACCCGGTGGTGGGTGCCCTGGTCCACAACGCCGGGTCCGTGCTGGTGATTGTCAACTCCTCTCTGCTGCTGAAGTGGCGGAAGCGCCCGTGACAGCGGCAGGCCATGGGACAGAAGATTCTGCGCCCTCCTACAGCAAAAAGCCCCCCGGCCTCTGCCGGGGGGCTTTTTAAGTCCTGGCTTCTCACCCCTTCAGGGTGTTCAGCAGGTGCCGGATGTGAATGCTCATGGCGTGGCGGGCGCCAGCCTCGTCCCGCTGCATCAGAAAGTCCAGAATCATGTAGTTGTCCGCGATGGCGATGCTCTGCATGTGCGCCCGATTTACGGAGACCTGCAGGATCTCGTTCACCGCGCCGTTGATGATCGGGTACAGCCGCCGCATATATTCATTGTGGGAGGCCTTGATGATGGCCATGTGGAACTCCTGGTCCGCCAGGGGCCAGTCTCCGCCCGCCTTTGCGATGCGCTCCATCCGCTCCGCTTTCTGGCGGATCTGCGCCAGTTCCTCGTCTGTGGCACGCTGACAGGCCAGCGCCACGGTGGCGGGCTCAAAGATCAGCCGCATTTCAAACAGGTCCCTGGCCCGGACCCGGGACCGCAGGTTGGACAGCGCCGTCAGATCCACCGCGCTGGCGGGCAGATCCTCCGTGACAAACGTGCCCTTGCCCCGGCGGATCTCCAACACGCCCTGGGCCACCAGAAAGGAGATAGCCTCCCGGAGCGTGGTGCGGCTGACGTGCAGCGCCTCACTGAGTTCGTTTTCATTCGGGAGCTTGCTCCCCGGCGTGAACTGCCGTTCGTCCATGATTAGCTCGCACAGCCGGTCGGCCGTCCGCTCCGACAATTTGACTTTCCGTCCCTCACCCATGCGCATCCCTCCATCATCCGTGGTGAGGTCAGGCATTTCTCCACTGGATTTTCCGGCCAGTACGGAAATGTCCTTGACATCATATCTCTTTTAGAGTACAATGACATCATACAACAAATGAAAAAATAATACAACTATTTTGTGAAAAAATGAGGTGAACCGCTTGTGACGGCCAAGGACATGTTTTCCCACCGCGTCTCGATCCTCACCGGCCACTACGGCACCGGAAAGACGGAGGTCTCCGTCAATCTGGCCCTGGCGCTGGCCGCTGAGGGGGAACAGGTAATGCTGGCGGATCTGGATATCGTCAACCCCTATTTCCGCTCTCGGGAGCGGCGGCCCCTCCTGGAAAAAGCCGGTGTGCGGGTGATTTCCTCCTCCCAGGCCTGTTCGGACGCGGATGTCCCCGCCCTGCCGGCGGAGCTGCTGACCATTCTGGAGAACCGGGAGATCCGGGGCATCCTGGATATCGGCGGCGATCCGGTGGGCGCCCGGGTGCTGGCCCGGTTTCAGCCCAAGATCGTACAGGAGGATTACCAGCTGATTTTCGTCCTCAACGCCAACCGGCCGGAGGTGCGAGATGCGGAGAGCGCCGCCGCCTACCTCCGCTCCATTGAGGCCGTCACCGGCCTCACCTGCTCGGGCCTGGTGAACAATACCCATCTGTGCGGCGAGACCACGCCGGCCGAAATCCGCAAGGGCGTCGCCCTGGCACAAGAGGTTTCCCGGCAGACCGGAATCCCGATCCTCTGCCACACGGCGGAGCGGCGGTTCTTAGAATCCCTGTCAGACCTGGGGGAACCCGTGTTCCCCATTGCCATCAATATGAAAAAGCCGTGGGAGCGCTGACTCCGCGGCAGGAAAAAAGGAGGCATCCTGCAACCATGACAGCAAAGGTAACCTTCAACTCTGACCGGTGCAAGGGCTGTGAGCTGTGCACCACTGTGTGCCCGAAGCACATCGTCGCCATCGATCAGGCCGTCATCAACCGGAAGGGGTATCACCCCGCCCATGTGACGGACATCAGCCAGTGCATTGCATGCGCCAGCTGCGCGAAGATCTGCCCGGACTCCATCATCACTGTGGAAAAATTCTGAGAAGGAGGTCATCGACCGTGGAAAAAGAACTTTGGAAAGGAAATGAAGCCATCGCCGAGGCCGCCATCCGCGCCGGCTGCGACTGCTTCTTCGGCTATCCCATCACGCCTCAGAGCGAGGTCCCGGAGTATATGTCCGCCCATCTGCCCAAGGCGGGCGGCGTGTTCCTGCAGTCTGAGTCTGAGGTTGCGGCCATCAACATGGTGTACGGCGCCGCCGGCGCCGGCATGCGGGCCATGACCTCTTCCTCCTCCCCCGGCATCAGCCTGAAACAGGAGGGCATTACATACATCGCCGGCGCCGAGCTGCCCTGCGTCATCGTCAACTGCATGCGCGGCGGTCCGGGCCTGGGCACCATTCAGCCCGGCCAGGGCGATTACTATCAGGCCACCCGCGGCGGCGGCAACGGCGATTACCGGACGCTGGTCCTCTCCCCCTCCAATGTGCAGGAGGCGGTGGACTTCGTCCAGGAGGCATTTGACATTGCCGACCAGTACCGCAACCCCGTCATGGTGGTTATGGACGGCCTGATTGGCCAGATGATGGAGCCCATCGAGTGGCGTCCTGTCCCCAAGCGGGACCTGCCCCCCAAGGACTGGGCCACCACCGGCCGTAAGGACCGGGACCACAACAACATCATCAACTCCCTGTACATGGATCCGGAGGAGTGCGACCGTCACAACGACCATCTGGCGGAGAAATACGCCCTGATGGAGAAGAACGAGGTCCGCTGGTCCGAGACGGAGTGCGAGGACGCCGAGATCGTCATCACCGCCTACGGCACCCCTGCCCGGATCGCCCTCACCGCCCTTGAGACGCTGCGCGCCGAGGGGCTGAAGGTGGGCCTGTTCCGTCCCATTACCCTGTGGCCCTTCCCGGAGGAGGCCCTGCGCAAGCTCTCCAAGGCCGACCACGTGAAGGCATTTTTGGATGTGGAGATGAGCTCCACCGGCCAGATGATCGACGATGTCCGTCTGTCCGTGGAGGGCAGAAAGCCCATCCATTACCTGGGCCACGCCGGCGGCGTGATGCCCACCGTGGAAGAGATGGTAGAAGCGGCCAAGAAGGCCTTGAAGGAGGGCAAGTGACATGGCGATCGTATATGAGAAATCCCGGGGCCTGACGGACGTGGAGTTCCACTACTGCCCCGGCTGCCACCACGGCATCATCCACAAGCTGGTGGCAGAGTCGCTGGTGGAGCTGGGTCTGCTGGATGACGCCATCGGCGTGTGCCCCGTGGGCTGCTCCGTCTTCGCGTACAAGTATTTCAACTGCGACATGCAGGAGGCCGCCCACGGCCGGGCGCCTGCCGTAGCTACCGGCATCAAGCGCACCCATCCCCATCAGGCGGTGTTCACCTACCAGGGCGACGGTGACTTGGCCTCCATCGGCGCGGCGGAGATCGTCCACGCCGCCATGCGGGGCGAGAAGTTCACGACCATCTTTGTCAACAATGCCATCTACGGCATGACCGGCGGTCAGATGGCCCCCACCACTCTGATCGGCCAGAAGGCCACTACCTGCCAGGAGGGCCGCACCCGGGAGCAGGCCGGTATGCCCATCCGCATGGCGGAGATGCTCTCCACCCTGGACGGCTGCGCCTATGCCGAGCGGGTCTGCGTCACGGATATCGCCAACATCAACAAGGCCAAGAAGGCCATCAAGAAGGCATTCCAGAAGCAGATGAACGGCGAGGGCTTCACCTTTATCGAGGTGCTGTCCACCTGCCCCACCAACTGGGGCATGACGCCGCTGAAGGCCAATCAGTGGCTGAAGGACAACATGGTCCCCTACTATCCTCTGGGTGTCATCAAGGAGACGGCCCCGGAAGGCGCGGAGGTGAAATGAGATGAAAAAAGAGATCGTCATTTCCGGCTTCGGCGGCCAGGGCGGCCTGGCCATCGGCAAGAATCTGGCAGAGGCCGGCATGGCTGAGGGCCTGAACGTTACCTGGGCTCCTTCCTACGGCCCCGAGATGCGTGGCGGCACCGCCAACTGCTCTGTGGTGCTCTCCGACAAGCCCGTGGGATCTCCCGTGTTCGCCCATCCCACCGAGCTCATCGCCCTGAATGAGCCCTCCCTGGTCAAGTTCGAGGAGGGCGTCGTCCCCGGCGGCATGGTATTCGTCAACAGCGACGTGGTGACGGATAAAGTCTCCCGCACGGACCTGACGGCCTACTACATCCCCTGCTCCCAGATCGCCGACGAGGTGGGCAACCCCAAGGTCAGTAACATGGTGATGCTGGGCGCCTATGTGGCCGGCACCAAGGTGCTGAAGGCGGAGACCATCGAGAAGATGATCCAGGAGATGTTCACCGGCGCCAAGGCCAAGTTCGTCCCCCTGAACATCGAGGCGTTCCGCCGCGGCATGGCCTGCGTGCAGTGATTTGTTTCAGAGGGCCGGCGAGTTTGCTCACCGGCCCTCTCTCTTTGGCGGGCCCTGCGCTTTCTGTGCATTTTAACAGTTGACTTTGGCTGTGTATCAGCGTATAAAAGATATCATAGAAGAATATGGCTTTATATTGCGTGGAACGGGACACGCCGCGAAGATCTCTCCCCTCAGAGAGCTGCCGGACGGTGCGAGGCAGCGGGGGCAGCTTTGCTGGCCTCCCCCGGGAGCAGTGGGCGGAACAGAGCTTTCCCAGTACGCCGCACCGGACGCCCTCCGTTATCGGGGCAGACGAGCGGCCGCTGGACCAGCGGCAACGAGAGTGGTACCACGGAAGTTTGACTTTCGCCTCTCCTGTGCAGGGCAGGAGTGCGCGAAAGTCTTTTTGCTATCCCCCAAAACTTCAAACTATTTTTAAGGAGCGATCAATATGCTGGATATTCAAATCACCAAGACCACCAGCCCCAAGGCCAAGCCCGCGGATGAGAGCAAGCTGGGCTTCGGTAAGATTTTCACCGACCACATGTTCGTCATGGACTATGCGCCGGACAAGGGCTGGCATGACGCCCGCATCGTCCCCTATCAGCCCTTCCCCCTGGATCCCGCCTGCGTGATTTTCCACTACGCGCAGGAGATCTTTGAGGGCCTGAAGGCATACCGGACCGCGGACAACACCATCCAGCTGTTCCGCCCCGACTGTAACGGCCAGCGGATGCAGGACTCCGCCGACCGGATGTGCATTCCCAAGATCCCTGTGGAGGACTTCGTCCAGGCCGTGAAGACCCTGGTGGAAGTGGACAAGGACTGGGTGCCCCATTCTGACGGCGCCTCCCTGTATATCCGTCCCTTTGTATTCGCCACCGATGTGGGCATGGGCGTCCACGCCAGCCGGAACTACACGTTCTGCGTCATCTGCGCTCCCTCCGGCGCCTACTATGCCGAGGGCATCGATCCCGTCCGCATCTACGTGGAGGACGAGTACATCCGCGCCGCGCCCGGCCTGACCGGCTTCACCAAGTGCGGCGGCAACTACGCCGCCTCCATCAAGGCCGGCGAGATGGCCGAGCAGCAGGGCTTCGCCCAGGTGCTGTGGCTGGACGGCGTGGAGAAGAAGTATGTGGAAGAGGTCGGCTCCATGAACATTATGTTCAAGATCGACGGCAAGATCTACACCGCCCCCTGCACCGGTACGGTGCTGCCCGGCGTCACCCGCCGCTCCATCATCGAACTGCTGAAGGACTGGGGCTATGAGGTCTGCGAGGAGCACGTGGCCATCGCCGACATCATGAAGGCCGGCCACGACGGCAAGCTGGAGGAGGTCTTCGGCACCGGCACCGCCGCCGTCGTCTCCCCCGTCAAGGAACTGGACTGGAAGGGAGACAAGGTCTTCATCAGCGGCGGCAAGATCGGTGAGCTGACGCAGAAGCTGTACGACACCCTCACCGGCATCCAGTGGGGCAAGCTGCCCGACACCAAGGGCTGGATCGTCCCCGTGTGCAAGGGCTGAGTTCCCATCGTCAAAAAGAGCGGAGCCGAAAGGCTCCGCTCTTTTCCTGCGTCCCGCTCAGGGCTGCTCCGCTTCATAACGCTTTAAAATGGCGGCCAGAGCCTCAGCCGGGATGTCTCCCACGGGGCGGATCGGCTCCGGATTTTGATCGTAGGGGGCGATGGGCTTTTCAAACCAGGCCACATCCCGCCAGGCGCCGCACTTGTACCCAGTGCTGCGGTAGGTGCCCAGCCGCCGGAAGCCCAGGGCTTGGTGGAGCCCCTCACTCTTTTCATTGGGCACGGTGACGCAGCCGTAGACCGTGCGGATGCCCTGCAGCCGCAGAATGTCTATCAGGGCGCCGTACAGCCGCCTTCCCAGCCCCCGGGAGGTGCATGAGCGGTCCAGATAGACGGACAGCTCCGCATTCCACTGATAGGCGGCCCGCTCCGCCTGGCGGTGGGCGTAGGCATAGCCCACGATCCGCCCCTTCTCCAGGCATACGAGATAGGGATACTCTCGGCCGACGGCGGCGATGCGTCCGGCAAATTCCGCTTCTGAGGGCAGCGCACACTCAAAGGTGATGGGAGTGTCCAGGTATTCTCCGTAGATCTTCAGCAGGGCGGCGCTGTCTGCCGGCGCGGCAAAGCGGAACGCCGGCGCTCCCGGGGCTTCTCTTTCAGCCATCTCCGCCGCCCCTTACGTCCTGGCATGAATCTGGGCGCCGCACTTGGGGCAGGTGATGACGATTTTCCCCTTGCCCACCGGCACCCGGCAGATGGTTTTACAGTTCTTGCAGGTGAAGTATTTGTGGGCCTTGTCCGCATGGCGGGCCTTGGCATTCTGGCGGCTGCTCTTCATCCGCCACATCCAGTTCACCCACCGCTGGTTTTCGCTCCGGCGCTTGGTGAGATTCCGAGAGAAGATGCGGAACAGGGCGAAGGCCCAAGCGGCGATGGACACCAGGTACAGCGCATTCCCCAGCCACAGATGATGGGGGGCCACAAACATGGAGACGAGGTCCAGAACCAGACTTCCCACCACAATGGCCAGGCTCAACTGGTCCACGCCGTTGCGTCCGTACATGAGCCGGGCCAGTGCGTTCCCGATTTTTTGAAAGACTCCCATAGATAAGGACTCCTTTTCCGGCGGCTCCTGCCGCAGGGTGTGATTCTGTCATTATTTTACACGCAAACCCACCGCCGCACAACCGTTTGCGGGCGGAATTTACAAATTGGTCATTTATTTGTTTTGTTCAAAGTGCTATACTGATTTCTGTTGAGAAAAAACACCAAAGGAAGTGCAATATCATGGCAAAACGGCAATTCAAGGCGGAGTCCAAGCGGCTGCTGGACCTGATGGTCAACTCCATCTACACCCACAAGGAGATCTTTCTCCGGGAGATCATCTCCAATGCCAGCGACGCCTGTGACAAGCTGTGCTACCAGGCCCTGACGGATGACGCCGTGGGCATGAGCCGCAAGGACTTCAAGATCGAGATCAAGGTGGACAAGGAACACCGGACTCTGACCGTCTCCGACAACGGCATCGGCATGGACAAGGAGGACCTGGAGAACAACCTGGGCGTCATCGCCTCCTCCGGCTCCTACAAGTTCAAGCAGGAGGTGGGGGACGACGCCAAGGACACCGACGTCATCGGCCAGTTCGGCGTGGGCTTCTACTCCGCCTTTATGGTGGCGGACCACATCACCGTGGTGACGAGGAAGTACGGCACCGACGCCGCCTGGATGTGGCAGTCCTCCGGCGCCGACGGCTACACCATCACCGAATGCGAGCGGGATGCCGTGGGCACGGACATCATCATGCACATCAAGCCGGACACCGATGATGAGAAGTACAGTGAGTTCCTGGAGTCCTGGCGGCTCCAGGAGCTGGTGCGGAAGTATTCCGACTACATCCGCTTCCCCATCCGAATGGAGGTCTCCAAGACCCGCCGGAAGGAGGGCAGCCCCGACGACAAGCCGGAGTACGAGACGTATCAGGAAGAGGAGACGCTGAACTCCATGGTGCCCATCTGGCAGCGGCGCAAGTCCAGCGTGAAGCCGGAGGAGTACAACAAGTTCTATCGGGACAAGTTCCACGACTACGCCGACCCCCAAAAGGTCATCGCCGTGTCCGCCGAGGGCGCCGTCACCTACAAGGCGCTGCTGTTCATCCCCGGCGCCACCCCCTTCGACTACTACACCAAGGAGTATGAGAAAGGGCTGCAGCTGTACTCCAATGGCGTCCTCATCATGGACAAGTGCGCCGACCTGCTGCCGGAGCACTTCCGCTTCGTCCGGGGGGTGGTGGACTCTCCCGACCTGTCCCTGAACATCTCCCGGGAGCTGCTCCAGCACGACCGGCAGCTGAAGGTCATCGCGGCCAACCTGGAAAAGAAGATTAAGAGCGAGCTTGGTAAGCTGCTGAAGGACGACCGGGAGGGCTACGAGAAATTTTGGAAGAACTTTGGCCGGCAGATCAAATACGGCGTCGTCAGCGAATACGGCGCCCACAAGGACCTGCTGCAGGATCTGCTGCTGTTCTACTCCTCCACGGAAAAGAAGCCCGTCACCCTGGCGGAGTATGTCTCCCGGATGAAGGAGGAGCAGAAGTTCATCTACTACGCGGCCGGCGAGAGCTTGGAGAAGATCGACAAACTGCCCCAGACCGAGGGCCTGCGGGAGTCCGGCACGGAGATCCTCTACTTCACGGAGGAGGTGGACGAGTTCTGCGCCCAGATCCTTCACACCTTCCAGGACAAGGAGTTCCGCTCTGTCCTGGACCAGGAGATCGAGGAGGGTGCCGAGAAGAAGGCCGAGGAGGCCGCAGACGCCCACAAGGCCGTGTTCGACTTCGTCAAGGAGACCCTGGGAGACCAGGTGAAGGAGGTCAAGGCCAGCGCCCGGCTGAAGTCCCATCCCGTGTGCCTGACGGCAGGGGAGGGCCTGAGCTTTGAGATGGAGAAGTATTTCCAGGCGGTCCAGCCGGACAGCGCCATCCGCGCCGAGCGGATCCTGGAGCTGAATGTGGAGCACCCAGCTTTCCAGGCCCTGGAGGCCGCCGTGACGGCGGACCCGGAGAAGGCCAAAAAGTACGCCACGCTGCTGTACGACCAGGCTCTGCTGATCGCAGGTCTGCCCCTGGAGGATCCCTCCGGCTACACTGATCTGGTGTGCGAGCTGATGAAATAAAATACCATGCGCAAAAGCGGCCCCGGGTAAAACCCGGGACCGCTTGTTTGATTTGCTTCAGGACGGATCTCTCTGCCATCCCGGCGTTTTTTCCATCGGGTAGGGGCGGCCGCCCTCGGCCACCCGAGAAGACAGCCGCGTGGATCGGTACCGCCCTCACCGCCGCTCCACCAGCCGCTGGTAGTGCTTGTACAGGGCGGAAAACCGGCCCTGATAGCTGTGGTTCCAGGGCTTGCGCTTGCCGCAGAAGTGGAGGATGGCCGTGTGGTCCATCACCCAGTCCATGTCCCGCTCCCCTTGGCTCAGCAGCAGGTAGCGGTCAAACCGCCGGGCGTCGTAGTTCCACAGGCTGTCGTCCACCCCCAGGATCTGTCCGCCGTACAGGCCGTTGAGCACGTCCTGGTCCGGCAGCAGCAGAATGTCGGCGTGCTCCCGGGCATAGTCGAAGATGTCACCCGGCCGGACCTCCCGCCGCATGGCGGACAGATCCATCACCAGTACGCCGGAGTTGTAGTAGGCCTCCGCCTCATAGTTCTCCAGCCGCAGCCGGTTCACCGGGTCTGTGATGCCCGCCAGCAGCCCGGTGTGGGTGGCGGCGGCCATCAGGTCTCCCTCCAGGTCCGTATCATACAGGGCCCGGACGGGATTGATTACCAGAATGTCCGGGTCCAGATACAGCACCCGGTCCAGAGAACGCGGCAGCAGCTCCGCCGCCAGCAGCCGGTAGTACATGGCCCGGGTCCAGTACCGGGCCACCGGCGCGTCGGCGAACAGGTCCGCCGGCACCTCCAACGGGTGGATGCGCCCCCGACCGGCGCAGAGCTCCTCCAGTGCCGCCCAGTCCTCCGGTAGCAGGCCGTCTCCGATGGCGTAAATCTCAAAGGTCTCGCCAGGATCATTCCGCAGCAGAGAGCCCAGCATCACCCGCAGGGGCGGGAGATAGTTGCGGTCCAGTGTCACCAGAATGTTCATGTGGTCAAGCCCTCCGATCCGTTGGTCCGGGCCGTGTCCCGGTAATAGGCCACCAGCAGGTCCACCACCGTCCCGTAGGAGCGGATGCCGTCCTCTTGGCCGTAGCCCTTCAAAATCGTGTCGTACACCTTCTGGCTGGCATCCGCCGCAGCCCCCTCGAAGGATGCCCAGTAGGCGTTGTTAGATGCCAGATCCGCCCGCACCGTGTCCGGAAGGCTGTCCCGGATGGCCTGCCAGGCCGCCGGATCCGCTTGGTACAGGGCGTTGCCCAGGTGGATGTACCCCATCAGCCAGCCGGAGTATTCGTACACCGGATCGCCGCTGGTGGTGGAGGCCAGCACCGCCAGGAAGTTGCACTCCTGCTCCGAGGCGATGCCCCGCTGGTGGGACAGCTCGTGGGCGATGGTGGAGGGAATCAGGCAGGCGGGGGCGTCCACGTTGATGTTGGACTCCCCGGTGAAAGCAAAGTAGACGCCGGTGAAGTTCATGGCGCTCATGACCCTGGAGAAGAACATCCGCTTGGGCGCCCGGTCCTCAAATTCCAGGAAGGGGAACAGGTCCTCCGCGCCCTGGTAGATGTCCGTGCTCCCGGCAAAGATCTCGTTCAGAGACGCATTGAACGTCCCCGCCTCATCCCGGGGCACCTGGTCGGCTGTCTGCGCCAGATTTTCCGCGAACCACGCGGTCACCGCCGTCAGATCCGGGAGCGATACCTCCTCCGCCCGGATGCCGGACCGGTCCTGGAAGGTGTCCGTGTAATAGCACACCCCCCACAGCAGGCAGGTAGCGACGCAGACGCTCAGCCCGGCGCAGACCGCCCCCAGAACCGCGCTGTAAGCCCGGCGCCTCCGCCGCCCTCTGGCCCTGACTACCGCCGTGATGTTCCATACCACATAGGCCAGCACGAGGACGGCCGCCAGGACATACAGCACCTCCATCACAGAGAAGGAGACCCGATAGCACAGGCTGCCCAGAGATCTCCGGATCGGGGCGGATACAAATCGCTCCAGGGCGTTCATCCAGTCCCGGTGCTCCCGGGCGATCCAGAAGGCCGCCAGCAGGACCAGGTCTGCCAGCAGCCAGATGTGCAGTTTTTGGTGGGACTTGAAAAATGTCATGCTCACTCCGCTGCCGCCAGCAGCTGGCGGGTATAGTCGTCTTTCGGGTGGTCGAAGATGTCATCCACTGTTCCCTGCTCCACGATGCGGCCTTCTTTCATCACCAGCACCCGGTCGCAGAGCTGGTACACCACATTCAGGTCGTGGGAGATAAAGAGATAGCTGAGATCCAGCTCCCGCCGCAGCGTCCGCAGCAGGTCCAGGATCTGGGCCTGGATGGTCACGTCCAGGGCGGACACCGGCTCGTCGGCAATGAGGAACCGTGGCCGCTGGATCAGCGCTGCGGCAATGGACACCCGCTGCCGCTGTCCGCCGGAGAGTTCCGCCGGTTTTGCCGCCAGACACTCCTCCGGCAGACCCACCCGGTCCAGCATCTCCCGCACCCGGCGCTTGCGCTCCGGGGCGTCATACTTGCCGTAGACCCGCAGCGGCTCCTCCAGGGTCCACTCCACCGAATAGGCGGGGTTCAGCGCGCTGTACGGGTCCTGAAAGATCATCTGGGGCCGCTTGGTGTAGTGAATCACCTGCCCCTGGTCGGGCTTCACAATGCCCAGGATGGTCCTGGCCAGGGTGGATTTTCCGGTGCCGGACTCGCCCACCAGACCCAGGATTTCCCCATGGCGTACATCAAAGGTCACGTCGCGGAGGACCTCCTGATAGGGGCCGCGGCGGAAGAGCCCGCGGTCCCGGTATCCGCTGGTGACGTGCCGGACGGAGAGCACCAGCTCCTGTTCGCTCATGGCGTCTCCTCCTTCCGGTGCCGGGTGGGAATGGCGGCGATGAGCCGCTGGGTGTATGGGTGCCGGGGATGGCGGAACACCGTCTCGATGTCCCCCTCCTCCACCAGCACGCCCCGCTGCATCACCGCCGTGCGGGTGCAGAGCTTCCGCACCACGTTCAGGTTGTGGGAGATGAACAGCATGGAGATGCCGGACTCCCGGTTCAGCTTTTTCAAAAGCTCCAAAATCTGGGCCTGGATGGTCACGTCCAGGGCGGTGGTGGGCTCATCCAGCAGCAGCAGCTTGGGCCGTGCCACGACGGCCGCGGCGATCATGGCCCGCTGCAGCATCCCGCCGGAGAGCTCGTGGGGATACTTCCGATACACGCCCGCCGGGTCCGGCAGCTCCACTGCTGCCAGGGCCGCCAGGGCCTGGTCCCGCCGCGCCTCCCGGGAGAGGTCTGTGTGGATACGCAGCACCTCCTCCACCTGGGGGCCGATACGCATCAGGGGGTCCATGCAGCTCTGCGGCTCCTGGAACACCACGCCGATCTCCCTCCCCTGGACCTGCCGCAGCAGCGTGCGGTCTGCGTGGAGCAGCTCTGCGCCGTCCAGCAGGATCTCCCCGGAAAAGTCGCACTGCTTTCGGGGCAGCAGTCCCGCCACGCTCATGGCGGTGACAGACTTGCCGGAGCCGGACTCGCCCACCAGCCCCAGGATCTCCCCGTCGTGGATGGTCAGGGACACGCCCGCCACGGCCTCCCGCTGCCGGGTGTGGAATTTCACATGCAGATCTCGGATCTCCAGCATCAGGACACCCCCCCGTTCCGGCGCTGCAGGCCCTCGCCGATGAGACCCACGCCGAAGATCAGCAGCACGATGGCGCCGCCGGAACCCAGGGCATACCAGGGGGCGCTGGTCAGCATCCCCTGCGCCTCCGAGAGCATGTAGCCCAGGGAGGCGTCCGGCGGCGTGACGCCGATGCCCAGATAGCTCATGGAGGCCTCCGCCAGCACCGCGTTGTTGAAGCCGATGGTGATGGCCGGCAGCAGCACCTGCGTGGTGTTGGGCAGGATCTGCCGCACCAGGATGCGGCCGCTGGAGGCCCCCATCAGCCGGGCGCTCTTCACATAATTCACGTCCCGCAGCGCCGCGAAGGCGGTGCGGGTCACCCGGGCAAAGCTGGGGATAAACACGATCCCCAGGGCGATCACCACGTTGTATTTATTCCCCGGCCCCAGGATGCTGATGAGAACCAGGGCCAGCAGGATGCTGGGAAAGGCGGTCAGCGCGTCATTCAGGCGCATCAGGACCTCGTCCACCACGCCGCCGAAATAGCCCGTGAGGGCGCCCGCTGCCGTGCCGCACACCGCGCCGATGGCCACGGTGCTCAGGGCGATCAGGAAGGTGGTGCCCGCCCCCTGCAGCACCCGGCTGAAGATGTCCCGGCCGAAGCTGTCGGTCCCCAGCCAATGGGCCAGGGAGGGGCCCTCCAGCTTGGGCCCCGCCAGCAGGGCGTCCGGGTCGTAGGGCGTCCACACCAGGCCGACCAGGATCAGCGCCGCCATGAGGCCGGTGACAATCAGCCCGGCCAGCAGGTATCCGTTCATCCGCCGCTTCATGACGCACCTCCCAGCCGCAGGCGGGGGTCGATCCGCTGGTTGACAATGTCTGCCACGGTGCCTGCCAGCACCACCCAGAAGGCCAGGATCACCACGATGGCCTGCACCACGGGGTAGTCCCGGTTGGAGATGGAGGCCACCAGCAGCCGTCCCAGCCCCGGGATGGCAAACACCTGCTCCACCACGATGCCAGCCGCCACGATCTCCGCCATGGTCTGGGCCAGGAAGGTCACCACCGGCACTAGGGCGTTGCGCAGCACATGGCGCCGCAGGACCGCCCCCCGGTCATTGCCCCGGGAGATGGCGGTGCGGACATAGTCCCGCCGCATCTCCCCCTGAATGGTGCTGCGGAGCATCCGCACGGTCATGGCGATCCGGGGGATGGCGATGGCCGCAGCCGCGAAAAACAGATACCGGAACGCCCCGGTCGGGTCCGCACCCAGATCCGGGAATTGGCCGTGGACAAACCAGCGGAGGGTGATGCTGAACAGCCAGGAAATCAGGATGCCGGTGAAAAACGGCGGCACCGCCATGCACAGCTGGTCCAACACCGTCCCCACGGCGTCTCCCACCCTGCTGTGCCCGCGGGAGGCCCACAGCCCCAGGGGAATGGACACCACGGCAATCAGCGCGAAGCTGAGAAGGCTCAGGCACAGGGTAATCCCCACCTTGGGGGCAATCAGCTCCCACACCGGCTGGCTATAACTGTAAGAAATCCCCAGGTCCCCGGTGAAAAAGCCCGCCAGCCACTCCAGATACCGCACCGCGAAGGGGCGGTCCAGCCCCAGCTCCGCCTCCAGCTCCGCCACGCGCTCCGGCGTGGCCTGGGTGCCCAGCATGATCTCCGCCGCACTGCCGTGGATCAATTCAAAGGCCGCAAACGCCAGAAGGGAGACGATGACCATGGTGACCAGCAGCATCAAAATCCGCTTGCATACGTACTTCATGGCATCATCTCCCTTCCGGGGCAGCGGCAGCATACCTGCCGCGCATTGGATTTACTGGGCGTAATGGACCGTGGACAGGTCCATCACATAGATGGGATAGAACTGGTATCCCTCCAGCCCGTTCCGCAGAACCACCAGGTCCGCCAGGTCCTGGATGTAGACATTGGCGGCGTGTTCCGTCAGGTTCCGCTCCATCTGCTTGTAGAGCTCTGTCTGCTCTGCGTCGTCGGCCGTGGCCTGGGCCTGCTGGAACAGGGCGTCATAGTCCGTGTTCTGATAGTTGATAAAGTTGTCGTCCGCCGCAGAGGTGAACCGCTCCAGCAGCGCCCGGGCAGTCATGTTGGAGGCGTCTACGCCTACCACGGTGGACTGGAACTGCCGGTTTCCGTACACCTCGCTGAGCCAGGCACCCCACTCCACAGGCTGAATCTCCGCGGTGATGCCCACGGCCTTCAGCTGCTCCACCAGCACAGTGGCCGTGTCGATGTGGGGCTGATAGTTGGAGGGGACGGTGATGGTCATGGAGAACCCGTCGGGATACCCGGCCTCCGCCAGCAGCTCCCTGGCCCGCTCCGGGTCATAGGGATAATAGTCTGTCAGGTCCTCCACAAAATATTTCTGAAACGCCGGGTACATACTGGAGCCGATGGGGCTGCCGTACCCGTCGAAGGCCACATCGATGATCTGCTGTTTGTCCACGGCGTAGCACAGGGCCTGCCGAACCTTTTCATTGTTGAAAGGCTCCGCGGCGTTGTTCAGATACAGCGCCTGCACCAGATTCATCGTGCCTTCCAGCACCTGGAAGTCATCCCCCAGCTGGGCGGCCTGGGTGCTGGTCAGGTGGGCGAACATGTCGATGGCTCCGCTCTGCAGGCTCATTACCAGGCTGTCCGCGTTCTCAATGATCCGGAAGGTCACCTTGTCCAGCTGGGCCGGGGTGCCCCAGTAGCCGTCAAACCGCTCCAGAACGATGGAGTCCTGGGCTGTCCGGGAGACGAATTTGAAAGGCCCCGTGCCCACCGGGGCGGTGGCCTGGTCCGTATAGTCCTCCGGCAGGATGGCCAGAGTCAGATAGGATAAAAACTCGCTGTCCGGCTGATCCAGGGTAATGGTCAGCGTGGTGTCATCAGCCTGGATGCTGGAAATAGCAGAAAGCGCCGGGATCAGAGGCGTTCCCTCCGAATCGTCGGCGCAGCGTTCGATGGAATATGTGACATCCCGCATCTCTACCGGGTCCCCGTTGTGGAACTGCACACCCTCCCGCAGGGTAAAGGTGTATGTGGTCTGATCCTCAGAGATCTCGTAATGGTCAGCGACCGCGGGCACCAGGTCTCCGTCAGGCGTGGGCTTCACCAAGCCCTCAAATACGTTGAACATGACTTCCTTGGTTCCTGCCGCCACCGCCAGGTGAGGGTCAAGACTCTCGTCCAGGTCCTGCGCGATGCCCACCACGATCTCGTTCGCCTGGGCCCGCGCCTCGGTAGAGCCGTCCGCTGTCTGTCCATCCTCTGACGCCTGCTCTGTGCTGCCGCCTCCGCAACCGGTGAGTGCGGCGCTCAGGAGGCCCGTCAGAAGAAGGAGCGCCATAAGCCTCTTCTTCATGGTTCTCTCCTTTGCATCACTGCTCATTTCGAGTCAGTGTTGGGCGGAAACTGTCCGCCCTGACAGAAATGTTCGGCTCTATTCAATTTTAAAAGGAGCCTCACAGGGCATGTTATTTTTATAACGCTTGCCCTGCAAGGGTGTATTGTACACGAACGCCCCGGGGATTGCAAGGGCTTTCGCAAAAAAACAGCCTGTTCGGGGGAGAAACATTCACAAATCCGTCACACCTGCGGAATTGAATTTCCGGGGGCGGCGTGCTATACTAATTTACATCGCTTTGGATGGGGCCGCCCATCCCAGTCAGGAGGTGTCACTCTTGAAAACGAAGAAACTGCTGTTCATTCTCAATCCCCGGGCCGGGCGGAACAAGCCCCACGGTCCGCTGTTTGACGCGCTGGCCATCCTTTCCGGCGCGGGTTACCTCATCCGGATCCACGAGACCTCCGCCCCAGGAGACGCGGCCGATACCGCCGCCCGGGAGGGCGCCGGATACGATCTGGTGGTGGCAGCCGGAGGAGACGGCACCCTCAACGAGGTGATCTCCGGCCTGATGCGGCTGGATGCCCCGCCGCCCCTGGGCTATCTCCCCCAGGGAACCACCAACGACTTCGCCTCCAGCCTCCAGATTCCACGGACCCCGGCGTCCGCCGCGAAAAACATTGTACAGAACCGCATGCGGGAACTGGACATCGGCCGGTGGAATGAGCGGAGCTTCATCTATGTGGCCTCCTTCGGTGCCTTCACCCGCAGTTCCTATGCCGCCTCTCAGGCGGCCAAGAACGCCCTGGGCCACTTTGCCTATATTCTGGAGGGGATGAAGGACCTGAACACCCTCCGCCCCTATCACATCCGCCTCACCGCTGACGGAGAGGTGCTGGACGGGGACTACCTGTTCGGCGCCGTGTGCAACTCCACCTCCATCGGCGGGCTGATGAAGCTGGACCCGGAGCGGGTGGTGCTGGATGACGGGAAATTCGAGATGCTGCTGGTCCCCAGCCCCAAGACAGCCGCGGACCTGCAGAATCTGGTGCTGGCGCTGCTGAACCAGCAGTACGACAGCCAGGGCCTGGTGTTCCGCCACGTCTCCTCCCTCCGGCTGGAGACAGAGGAGGAGCTGCCCTGGTCCCTGGACGGAGAGTATGCCCCCAGCGTGCCGGTGGTGGACATTGTCAATCGACAGCGGGCGCTGAGGATGCTGTTATGAGAGACTTGGAACATCTGCGTCGCCGGTACGCAGACCATGTGCCGGGGCTTCTGGGCGCCCGGCACAGCTATGCCGTCCTCTGTCCCCTGGTGGAGCGGCCGGACGGCCTGCACCTGCTCTTCGAGGTCCGCTCCGCCGCCCTGCACCGCCAGCCCGGGGAGGTGTGTTTCCCCGGGGGCCGGATGGAGGCGGGGGAGACGCCGGAGCAGTGCGCCCTCCGGGAGACTGAGGAGGAACTGGCCATCCCCCGTCAGGAGGTGGAGGTCCTGGGCAGGCCGGACTTCATCTGCAATCAGGCGGGCTTTCTGATGCAGCCGGTGTTGGGACTGGTCTCGGCCGCCGGTTTTGCGGCGGTGGCGCCCTCCCCTGCGGAGGTGGGAGAGGCATTCACCGTCCCCCTGGCTTTTTTTCGGGAGACCGCTCCGGAGCAGTATGTCTATGCCCTGCAGCCGGACGTGCCGGGGGACTTTCCCTATGAGACCGTGGGGATTCCTGCGGACTACCGCTGGGCCCGGGGCCGGGTGGAGGTCCCCATCTGGTATTGGCAGGGCCACGCCGTCTGGGGTATGACCGCCCGCCTGACCCAGGACATCGTCCGCCACCTGGAATAAAGAGCACAGGCAGGGCCGGAGCATTCGCTCCGGCCCTGCCTGTTCAGAATGGAGGAATTATGTGCCCAGAAACTCCGGGTCATATCCGATGAACTTTTCCCACGCCGGCCCGTCCGCCGCCGGAGAAAAGCCAAACTCCCGGTAAAAGCCCGCCGCAGCCTCCGTCTCCGGCGTGGGCAGCCGCAGGCGGTCCCGGCCCATGGGGCGATAGTGCATCACTGCCTGGCCGATCAGCTGCACGCCGTAACCCCGGCGCCGCCAGGGCTCTGCCACTGCCAGCAGGGGGATCCAGCCGCAGCCCCGCTCCGCTTCCCGGCCGTCGTCAAAGGCCACCGCGCCCACAGGCGTTCCATCCAGATACCCCGCCAGTACAGGCGCCCCGGCGGGCAGTGCCCCGGAGGTCCCCGCCCACGCCGCCGGAAACTCCGCCTGCTCCCGCGCCAGGGGGCGGAAATAGAGGCCGGGCTCCAGTCCGTTGGCCCGCTGCTTCACGGTGCATCCTTGGGTGAAGGCCGGGTCTGTCAGATGGCTCGCATCGTCCCGCCAGACCACCTGGATCCGCGCCCCCTCCGCCCGCAGCAGAGAGACAGCGGTGTTGCTGCCGGTGGGCGTCTTCCCCAGCTCCTCCAGCGGGATGCCCTGCAGGGCCGCCAGCAGCAGGCGGATGGCGCAGCCATGAGAGAACACCGCCGCCGTTTTTCCGTCATTGGCCGCCGCAATGTCCCGCACGGCCGCCAGCAGCCGGGTCTGGACTGCCTGGGGCGTCTCCGCGCCCTCTACGTGCCACAGGTGGAGCCGGTGGTTGAAGTTTTCCAGCTGCGCCGGGTCCTGCCGGGCGATCTCCCCCCAGGTCTTCTCCTCCCACACGCCCACGCAGATCTCCCGCAGGTCCCGCCGCCGGTGCAGGGGCAGGCCCTTGGGCTTGTAAATGGCGCTGGCGGTGGCGCAGGTGCGGTAGAGGTCGCTGGCGTAGACCGCGTCGATGGGAATATCCGCGAATCGGCGCGCCAGCGCCTGGATCTGCCGCTCGCCCCGGTCTGTGATGCTGCTGTTAGCCTGTCCCTGGGCGATGCGGTACAGGTTGCCCTCCGCCTCTGCGTGGCGAATCAGATAGATGGTGGTCATGGTTTCCTCCGTCCGGGCCTGGGCCCGCCGTTTTGAGATTTGGATGTCGTTATCATCATTATAACGGATCTGCCGGTTTCTGGCAAATCGCTCTAACGCGTTTTTTTTCCGGGAAAGCGGCTATACTACGCTCAGGCCGCAAAGGAGTGACTGAAGATGAGAATGTGTACCGGATTTTGGGTCGGTATCGGCGCCGGACTGATGGCCGGCGCGGCAGTGGGAATGATGATGCCCTACGGCAGGGATCCCATGAAAACGCAGGTGGGAAAGAGTATCCACAAGCTGGGTGTCGCCGTGGACCATGCCGTGGACAGCATCGTTTCCGAAATGCGCTGACGCGCAGGGCGGGGAGCCTCGGCTCTCCGCCTTTTTTGATAAAATCGTTTTTGGGGCTTGACTTTGGGAAAAGCTCTGGTATAATAATAACGCTGTCGCATTTGGCGACGCCTCGTATACAGAAATTAGAACCAGAACAGCTATGGAGAAGTCGCCTAGTTGGTCGAGGGCGCATGATTGGAAATCATGTAGGCCCCTAAAGGGTCTCGAGGGTTCGAATCCCTCCTTCTCCGCCACAGAAAGCCTTGAAACCGTCAGGTTTCAAGGCTTTTCTTTTTTGCGTCCTGCAAGCGTTTTCGCCGCAGGAAAACCCCTTGGCGGAAGGGCGGCGGAACGAAAGAGAGACATCTGCTTTTAGCAGATGTCTCTCTTTCATGGCAAGGGGTAACAATCCAAATCCTCTCAGGTCGGTCGAACTCTCTTGCATTCAAATTTGCAATTTTTCTTGAGAAGCATCCAACCGGCCTTCTGGCCGGCAGCGCCTTTGCGCCGTACAAGCGTTTTACCACAGGCAAAACCTTGGCGCAGGGCGAATTCACTTTGCCCGAGCATTTCAATCACTGAAGGGTGGAGCGACCAACGGGAGCGAAACCCAAAAGAAAATGCGACTTGTCGAAACAAGTCGCATTTTCTTTTGGAGCGGCTGATGGGAGTCGAACCCACCTATGCAGCTTGGGAAGCTGCCGTTCTACCGATGAACTACAGCCGCATCTGAGTTGTTATTATACCAGACCGCTTCATATTTTGCAACCCCCAAATCTTCTCCGGCATGAACGCCTTTTCGCGGACATAGATTCTACCATCGAAGCAAAGGGGGATCACCATGAAAAAACTCGTCGTGCTGCTGTGCGCCCTGCTGGCGCTGGGGAGCAGTGCCCAGGCGCTGGAAGTATCCGCGCCCTCGGCTCTGCTGATGGAAAAGGAGACGGGCACCGTCCTCTTCGCCAAGGACGAACATGCCAAGCTGGAGCCCGCCAGCGTCACCAAGGTCATGACGCTGCTGCTGACCATGGAGGCCATCGACGCCGGACAGCTCCACTATGACGACGTGGTCACCGCGTCGGCCCACGCCTGCTCCATGGGCGGCAGCCAGATCTGGCTGAAGGAGAATGAGCAGATGACGGTCAGCGATATGCTGAAGGCGGTGTGCGTTGTCTCTGCCAACGACTGCGCCGTGGCGCTGGCGGAGACGGTGGCCGGCAGCGAGGAGGCCTTTGTGGAGCGAATGAACCAGCGGGCCGCGGAGTTGGGCATGGCCGATACCCACTTCTGCAATGCCACCGGCCTGCCGGCGGAGGGGCATGTCACCTCCGCATACGACATCGCCCTTATGAGCCGGGAACTGATCCGAAACCACCCGGACATCCGCCAGTACACCACCATCTGGATGGATTCCCTGCGGGACGGAGCCTCCTCCCTGGTGAACACCAACCGCCTGATCCGCTTCTACCAGGGAGCCACCGGCCTGAAGACCGGCTCAACAGACAGTGCGCTGTACTGCCTCTCTGGTACGGCCGAGCGGGACGGCATGGAACTGATCGCCGTCATCATGAAGGCACCAACCTCCACCCAGCGGTTTGAGGATGCCACCAATCTGCTGAACTACGGCTTTTCCACCTACACGCTGGAGAATGTGGTGCCGGAGTCCGCCCTGCCGCCGGTGCCCGTGTCCCTGGGGACCCAGGCCACAGTGCAGCCGGTGCTGGGGGAGAACACGCACCTCCTGCTGGAAAAGGCCAAGGCGGGCAGCCTGCAGCAGCTGGTCACCCTGGCGGACTCTGTGGAGGCGCCGGTGGCGGCGGGCAGTCAACTGGGGACCCTCACCATCACCTCCGGGGAAGAGGTCGTGGCGGAGCTGCCCATCCTGGCAGGAGAGGAGATCCCACGGGTCACCTTCGGCCAGATGCTGGTCCAGATGCTGCGGACGGCCTTCCTCTGCGGCTGACGGCGGCGGGGGGCGCTGCACCCCCTGAAATCCCGGCGGATTGCGACCGCTTTCCCTTGTGTCCCGTTTCGGGGCATGGTATAATAAGGCAACAAACCCGCGCAGCTTTACGAAAGAGAGGCCGGTCATGATGCTGGATGTCAAATCGTTCCAATTACAGTCTTTTCTGCCCCTGCCCTATGAGGAGGTCCTGGCGCCGCGGCTGAAGCGGGCCCATGAGAAGCTCCAGAGCGGCAGCGGTGCCGGCGGAGAGTTCACCGGCTGGGTCCATCTGCCCCGGGACTATGACCGGGAGGAGTTCGCCCGCATCCAGGCGGCCGCGTCCCGGATCCGGGCCAACTCCCAGGCCCTGGTGGTCATCGGGATCGGCGGCTCGTACTTAGGCGCCCGGGGTGTCATCGACTGCCTGCGCTCTCCCAATTACAACCTGAAGCGCAAGGATACGCCCAACATCTACTTTGTGGGCAACGGCCTTTCCTCCGACGCCATGGGGGAGGTGCTGGACCTGGTGGCGGACGTGGATTTCTCCGTCAACGTGATCTCCAAGTCGGGCACCACCACCGAACCCGCCGTGGCCTTCCGCTTCTTCCGGGCGGCCTTGGAGAAGAAGTACGGCCGGGAGGGTGCCCGGGAGCGGATCTACGCCACCACGGACAAGGCCCGGGGCGCCCTGAAGTCCCTGGCGGACAGCGAGGGATGGGAGACCTTCGTGGTCCCCGACGACGTGGGCGGCCGATACAGCGTGTTGACCGCCGTGGGCCTGCTGCCCATTGCCGTGGCCGGGGTGGATATCACCGCCCTGATGCAGGGAGCGGCGGAGATGATGGAGACCTGCACCGAGGCTTCCTTCCGGTGCCCTGCCTGGCGGTACGCCGCCATCCGGTACGAGCTGTACCGGGCGGGCCGGTCCATTGAGCTCTTGGCCTGCTATGACCCGGCGTTCCGGTTCATGGCGGAGTGGTGGAAGCAGCTCTTCGGCGAGAGCGAGGGCAAGGAGGGCAAGGGCCTCTTCCCCGCCAGCGTGGAGTTCACCGCGGACCTCCACTCCATGGGCCAGTACATCCAGGAGGGCAAGCGCCTGATGTTTGAGACCGTGGTGCGCCTGGGTCCCTCCGACCGACAGCTGACAGTCCCGGCGGACGAGGCGGACGGCGACGGGCTGAACTTCCTGGCGGGCAAGTCCCTGGACTTCATCCGGGACCGGGCCATGGAGGGCACCCTGCTGGCCCACACGGAGGGCGGCGTGCCCAACCTGATCGTGGAGACCTCCGGCAGGACGCCGGCAGACCTGGGGCAGCTGATCTACTTTTTCGAGTACGCCTGCGGCCTCTCCGGCTATCTGCTGGACGTGAACCCCTTCGATCAGCCGGGGGTGGAGGCCTACAAGAAGAATATGTTCGCCCTGCTTGGCAAGCCGGGCTATGAGGACCGGCGGGCGCAGCTGGAGAGCAAGCTGGAGGGGTGACCAGCCTCGGATTGGGCGGCACCCGTCCTGCCGCCCACTGTCAATCTCCATTATGAACAAAGTTTGAATCTTCATTTCTCCATTGTTTTTCACGCGATCTTGTGGTATGCTTAACATACCGAATTTCCCCCAGCGACTTTAATTGACAGGAGTGATTACTATGGTCAGACTGATTATGGGCGTGAAGGGCTCCGGCAAGACCAAGCAGCTCATTGAACTGATCAACAACGCGGCGAAGGACGAGCCCGGCAACGTGGTTTGCATCGAGGCTAACCGCACCATGACATACGATATCCACTACCACATCCGCCTGATCGACGCCCAGGAGTACAATCTGGACAGCTACGAGCTCTTCCGGGGCTTCATCAGCGGCCTGTATGCGGGCAACTATGATATCTCCCATGTGTTCATCGACAACCTGTGCAAGACCATCGGCCGGGAAGTGGACAAGGACACCGAGAATTTCCTGAACTGGCTGGACGCCTTTGGCGAGAAGAACAACATCAAGTTCACCGTCACCATCAGCGCCGACCTCTCCCTGGCTACCGACGGGATGCAGAAGTTCCTGTAAGGCTGCTGCGCTTTCCCATATACACAGACGCCGCCTCTGCCAACTGGCAGAGGCGGCGTTTTTCAGGTTTCAGATTTGCACCTGGGAGGATCCGGCGTCCAGCCCCTCCAGCAGATTGTAATTGTCATAGTCCGCCACAGAGGACAGGTCGCTGAGGCACAGCTGGTCCACGCCGAAGAAAGCAGCCATCCGGGCCCGCTCCAGGGCGGCCTCGCCGTTGAGATACCACACCGCGGTGTCCCCGCTGCCGGAGGTGAGATAGGCGCAGGCGTAGCGGTCGGAGTAGTAATCTTTCGTCTGGGAGGCGGACAGCAGCTGCTCGATCTCGGCGGCGGAGGCCTGGCCGGTGTGCCGCCCATCCGTCCAGGCGGAGCCCGTGGTGGTCAGCAGCAGGCTGAGACAATCGGAATCCACCTGGTCCGCCAGTTCGGCCAGGGCGTAGTAGACCTCCTCCAGCGGCGCCAGGGGGGCGATGGGGAAGTCCTCGGACACGTCGCCATAGTCCGCCACCCGCACCACCAGCTTGTCGGCCGGCTCACTCAGGGCGGCATAGTCATAGCCGTTGTATGCGGCTCCCTGCCAGACGGGCGCCTCCACCATCAAATAGAGCAGCCGGTCCTCTCCCAGTTCGGCCCGCAGCGCCTCCGCCAGCGCGGTGAAATCCTTCTTCTGGGCGGAAGAGAGCTCCGCCAGGTCCAGAAACAGCCCCTCATAACCGCCGCTCTCCACCGCGGCCGCCAGCACCTCTGCGGTGTGGCTGGGGTCATCCTTCAGTGCCGAGGCGCTCCCGCCCACATGCAGCAGCGGCACGGCACCGGCGGCGGTGATGGTCTCCTGCAGGGCGGCTGCGGTCTCTGCATCGGGGGTACCGGCGAGCCGGGACTCCCCGGCGTAGATCAGCCGGGCGCCGCCCACCGCCACGGCGCCATAGCCGGTCAGGTCTGTCAGACCCTCCGCGGAATAGGCGATGCCGGTTTTCTCCGGGGCCGCGGCGTGATAGCTGTCATACAGCCGGATCAGCATGACCGCCGCCTGCTCCCGGGTGGCAGTCTGATCCGGGGAGAAGGTGGTGGCCGCAGTGCCGTTCACCAGCCCCAGCTCATGGGCCATGGCGATATAGCCCACGTTGGTGGTCACATCTCGGAAGGGCATGGGCAGGTCCTGGGCCAAACCAGCGATGGTGCCGTAGCCCATAGCCCGCACCAGCATGACCGCCAGCTCCTCCCGGGTGATGGGCTCCCGGGGGCGGAACGTATCCGTCTGCCGGGTGATGGCCCCGTTGGCATAGGCGGTCTCCACCGCGCTGTAATACCAGGCACTCTTGTCCTGGTTGTCCGTATAGGACCCGGCCTCCGGTGTTACCATCTCCCAGCCGAACAGGCGGCACAAGGCCACCACAAAGGCCCCCCGGGTCATGGGAGCCCCCAAGCCGAAGCGGGTGGGCGTCTGCCCCTGGAACAAGCCCAGGTCCACAGCCCGACGGATGGAGTCCGCCGCCCAGTGGCTCTCCGGCACGTCGGAAAAGCCGGTGGAGGCCGCTGCCGCGGGCGCCGGCAGCGCCGCTGTCACCAGCAGGGCGCAGAGCAGCGCGCAGGAACAGAACCATTGCAGTCGTCTTTTCATGTTGTCATTCTTCGCTCCTTTAGCGTCAGATTTCTTTCAGATTCTGGCAGAGATGCCCGGATTCGCCCTCTGTCGGTATGCCATTGTACCAGAATCTGCCGCCGCCGTCAAACGAACGGTGTCGGAACGCAGAAAAACCTTTACGTTTCACCCCTTGCCTGCTATAATAATTTAGTTATGATGGCTTTTTATTACCTTTGAAAGGGAGGGAACGTGCCATGAGATTCAAAAAATGGAACATCGGGACCCCGGCTGAGCGGGACGTTGCCCTCCTGCGGAGTGCCGGATACCCCTATCTCCTCTCCACGGTCCTGGCGGCCCGGGGTGTCACCACTGCCGAGGCGGCGGCCGAGGCGCTGGAGCGGGACAGGAGCCTCAGCATGTCCCCCATGCTGATGCGGGATATGGACAAAGCCGTCGCCCGCATCCAGCGGGCGATCAGCCAGGGGGAGACCATCGCCGTGTTCGGCGACTACGACGTGGACGGCATCACTTCCACGGTTCTGCTGATGGACTATCTCAAAAGCTGCGGCGTCCGCTGCCTGCGGCATATTCCCCGCCGGATCGAGGAGGGCTATGGCCTGTCCAAGGAGGCCATCCAAGGCCTGCGGGACCAGGGCGCCACGCTGATGATCACCGTGGACTGCGGCATCACCGGCAACGAGGAGGTGGACTTCGCTGCCTCCATCGGGCTGGATGTGGTCATCACCGACCATCATGAGTGCAAGGAGGAGCTGCCGCGGGCGCTGGCAGTGGTGGACCCCCACCGCAGCGACTGCCCCTATCCCTTCAAGCATCTGGCGGGAGTGGGTGTGGCGCTGAAGCTGGTGCTGGCCCTGGGGGGCGAGAGCCGGGAGGATGCCCTGTTCGCCCGATACTGCACCCTGGCGGCCATTGGCACCATTGCCGACGTGATGCGGATGGAGGGGGAGAACCGCACCATCGCCTTCTGCGGGCTGGAGGCCCTGCCCCACACGGACTTCGTGGGCGTCCACGCCCTGCTGAAGGAGGCGGGGCTTCTGGGCAAGCCCATCACCTCTGTCCAGATCGGCTTTGTGCTGGCCCCCCGGATCAACGCCGCCGGCCGCATGGGTGCGGCGGATCTGGCCGCGGACCTGCTGGAGACCGATGACCCCGCCCGGGCCGAGGAGCTGGCAAAGGCTCTGTGTGACCTAAACCGGGAGCGGCAGGCGGTAGAGCAGGCCATCTGCGCCGACGCCACCGAGAAGATCGAGCGCCTCCGGGCCGAGGACCGCAGCGCCCTGGTCCTCTCCAGCGAGGACTGGCACCAGGGCGTGGTGGGGATTGTGGCCTCCCGCCTCAGCGAGAAGTACGCCTGCCCAAGCTTCATGATTCATCTGAAAGACGGCGTGGGCAAGGGTTCCTGCCGGTCCTACGGCGGGTTCAACCTGTTTTCCGCGCTGGAGTCCTGCGCCGACCTGCTGGAGGGCTTCGGCGGCCACGAGTTGGCGGCGGGCTTTACCATCTCCGAGGAGAACATCGACGCCTTCCGGGCCCGGATGAACCGGTATGTCCGCTCCGCCTCCGGCGGGGAACGGGCGGTATCCTGCCTGGACGTGGACGCGCCCATCTCCTGCCCCGGCGAGGTGACGCTGGCGGAGGTGGAGCAGCTGGACCAGCTGGAGCCCTATGGCGCGGGTAATCCCCGGCCGGTGTTCGCCCTGCTGGGCGCCACGGTGGACGTCCTGCAGCCCGTGGGCCAGGGGAAGCACCTGAAGCTCCGCCTCTCCAAGGGCACGTGCCGGTTTGACGCCATCTTCTTCTCCATGACGGAGGAGACGTGCGGCGTGGCGGCGGGCATGCGGGTGGACGCGGCCTTTTATCTCCAGGCCAATACCTTCCGGGGCAATACCACCCTGCAGCTGCAGCTCATCGACATCCGCCCCTCCCTGACCCCCAGCCGCCATGAGGCAGCGGACCTGGACCTGCTCCACCGCCTCGTGGCGGGAGAGGGCCTCACCGGGCAGGAGCGGGCCCGGCTCCAGGCGTCCCGCAGCCAGTTCGCCGCCTTTTGGACCGTGCTGGAGCGGCAGCTCCGCCGGGGAAAGGCGGAGGAGGAGATGCTGCCCTTTCTGCGGCGGCTGTCGGCACTCTCCGGCGGGTGTGAGAGCTTCCTCCGGGCCGGCCTGGCCCTGGCCGTGTTCCAGGAGCGGGGCCTGATCGCCCTGTCCGTCCAGGGGGACCAGGTGACGCTTTCGCTGAATCCCATCCAGGGGAAGGTGGATCTCTTCGCCTGCCCCTATCTGTCCCGCCTGCGGGAGGACGCCGCCGGCAAGAGTGGAGGTGTTGTGTCATGACCATTCAGGAACAGTATGAGAACCTGGAAAAGACTGTCCGGGGCTACAATCCTGCGGCAGACTTCCAGCACATCCGGGCGGCCTTTGAATTTGCGGCAGAGGCCCACAAGGACCAGAAGCGCAAGAGCGGGGAGCCCTATATCATCCATCCCCTGGCGGTGGCGCAGATTGTGGCGGAGGAGCTGCGGCTGGACAGCGAGTCCATCGAGGCCGCCCTGCTCCACGACGTCATCGAGGACACCGCCGCCACCCACGAACAGGTATCCAAACTCTTTTCACCCACCATCGCCGACCTGGTGGAAGGCGTCAGCAAGCTGACCCGCATCCAGTACGCCACCAAGGAAGACGAGCAGATGGAGAACCTGCGGAAGATGCTCATCGCCATGAGCAAGGACATCCGGGTGATCCTCATCAAGATCTCCGACCGGCTCCACAACATGCGGACCATGGAGTACCAGTCTCCCGCCAAGCAGAAGCAGAAGTCTCTGGAGACTATGGAGATCTACGCCCCCATCGCCCACCGGCTGGGTATGCAGCGCATCAAGTGGGAGCTGGAGGACCTGTCCTTAAAATATCTGGACCCCATTGGCTACGAGGAAATCGTCTCCAAGCTGGAGGCCAAGCACCAGGAGTACGAGGACTTCATGCGCCGCATCCAGATCCAGATCGACGACCGGCTGAAGGAGCTGGACATCGATCACATCGTCTACGGCCGGATGAAGCATCCCTACTCCATCTACCGGAAGATGTTCAACCAGAACAAGAGCCTGGACGAGATCTTCGACCTGTTCGCCTTCCGGGTGATTGTGAACACGGTGGGGGACTGCTACAACGTTTTGGGGGTCATCCATGATCTCTACAAGCCCATTCTGGGCCGCTTCAAGGACTATATCGGCACTCCAAAGCCCAACGGATATCAGTCCCTCCACACCACGGTCATCGGCGCGGACGGCCTGCCCTTCGAGGTGCAGATCCGCACCAAGGAGATGCACGAGATCGCCGAGTACGGCGTGGCCGCCCACTGGAAATACAAGCAGAACGGCCAGGGCGCCGGCACCGAAGGGCGCTACGAGTGGGTCCGCCGTTTGCTGGAAAACCAGGAGGGCGCGGACGCAGAGGACTATATCCACTCTCTGAAGATCGATATGTTCTCCGATGAGGTGTTCGTCTTCACACCGGGCGGCGACGTGCAGAACCTGCCCGCCGGCGCCACGCCCATCGACTTTGCCTACGCCATCCACTCCGCCGTGGGCAACCGGATGGTGGGCGCCAAGGTGAACGGCCGGATCGTCACGCTGGACCATGTGCTGAAAAACGGCGACATCGTGGAGATCCTCACCTCCAAGAACGCCAAGGGTCCCAGCCGGGACTGGATGAAGATTGCCAGAAGCAGCGAGGCCCGCAGCAAGATTCGCCAGTGGTTCAAGAAGGAGAAGAAAGAGGAGAACATCGCAAACGGCCGTGCCGCCTTCGAGGCGGAGCTGAAGCACTGCGGCATCTCCATGAAGGACGTTCTCTCGCCGGAGATGCTGCCGGTGCTGTTGAAGCGGGTGTCCTACGGCTCTCTGGACGACATGTACGCCGCCATCGGCTACGGCGGCTTCACCGCCCAGAAGGCAGTGAGCCGGATCCAGGGGGAGCTGAACCGGGTGGCGAAGCTCCACCAGGCGGAAAAGGCCGCCGAGGAGCTGGCGGAGGCCAAACCGGCGGAGCCTGCCAAACAGCCCTCCGCTCCCAAGCGGGTGAAGAGCGAGCAGGGCATCATCGTGGAGGGCCTGGATAACTGCCTGGTGAAGTTCTCCAAGTGCTGCACCCCGGTGCCGGGGGACGACATCATCGGCTTTATCACCCGAGGGTACGGCGTGTCCGTCCACCGGTGCGACTGTCCCAACGCCTCGGAGGAGAAGCGATCCCAGCCGGGGCAGGAGGGGCGCTGGATCAAGGTCTCCTGGGGCGGCGACACCAACGACAGCTATCCCACGATTTTGGAGGTGGTGTGCAAGGACCGGCAGGGCCTGCTGCTGGACATCTCCGCTGCCCTCTCCACGACGAATACCTTTGTGCTGGGCATCAACTCCCGCAGTACAGAGGACCAGTTTGCTATCTTCCGGCTGGAGATCCGGGTGAAGGACGGCGCCCAGCTGAAGTCTGTCATGAACAAGCTGAACCAGATCTCCGGGGTGCTGAAGGTCAACCGACCGGCGGGGTGAGAGCGGCTTCCGCCGGGGGTGATTCGATGGCGGAAGAGCTTCCGGGGGGATGTAGGGGCGGCGATCAACCGCCCGGAGATGATTTGGGCCGCCGAACGGCGGCCACGGGGTCTCTGCTCCCGCAGGAGGGCGGGTCCAGCAGGATGCCCCCCCATTGTCGTCGTCGCAAAGTCCGCTCAGCTCCGTTTCCGCCTGCGGCGAAAACTGCGCCCGCTCCCTTGCGCCTCCTCTCCCCACCGCGCGGGGCGCGGCGGGGGCCCCTTTCGGTCTTGCCAAAAGAGAAATGGGCCGTGCACGGTCCAAAGAGAAAAGTGTGTGGCGCGCTGCGGTGCAGTAGCCCTCCGCGCTGACGGAGGTCGACGTATCGGTGCAAGCGCCGATTTTGGCCCGCCTTCGGGCACGCTTGGGCCTTCTGCGATTTTCTTAACTGCCGTCCCGTGGCGGGAGTACCAACCTTGTCGGGGTGGTTATCGCATGGAATTGCTTCTCTTTTCGCTGCCGCTGGCTGTCCCTCGGGGGAACTGGCGCAGCGGGCTGATAAAGGCATCGGCCCCTACGGAGATACCGTCGGCCTTGCGCATTTTGTAGGGGCCGACCTGCGTGTTGGCTCTTGCGAGGGTGACGAAGGCCACAAGCCCGGTAGGGGCGGACGCCCTTGTCCGCCCGCCAGCACAAGCCGCCACAACCGCCCAGGCAGCGCGTAGCGACTGCGCAGCTGTTGGTGGCTCTGCCGTCTTACGGATGCGGCGTGCTCCCTGCGGGCAAGCGGAACGCGCGGAAGGAGGAGCCAGTGGAACACTGGTGACGGAAATACGGGGAGCGCCGCAGCGCGAGACAGGAAAAGAGGAGCGGTTCAAATGCGCCCGTGTCCTCCAATCCAAGACGCACTACGCCGCGGGAATCCGCCGCTAAGTCTGCACCGCACCCCGCCGCGCCCGTCGGGGGACCCTCGCAAACACGCAGGCACCCTCTCGCGCCGCCCCCCGTACAGCAACTTTGCACGCATGTGTAAAGTTGCGGCCAAAGCGCCTTTTTCTCTTATACCGGGCGCGGCGCGTTCTCTTTTTGGCGCTGACAAAAAGAGGATGGGGGCGCATCTGCACGGACGTCAGCATGGCTGATATTCCCCGCAGAAATAGAAGCCTTCCATTTTGAGTGAACCATAGAAAGGAATCCATTGTATGCGTGCAGTTGTGACACGGGTGGCTGGTGCCTCCGTAACCATTGCCGGGAACGTCAACGGCCGGATCGGCCGTGGCTTCCTGGTGCTGCTGGGCGTGGGACCCAACGACACCGAGGAGACCGCCGACCGCCTGGCGGAGAAAATCTGCAACCTGCGGGTCTTTGAGGATGAAAACGGCAAAATGAATCTGAATCTGGAGCAGACAGGCGGTGCCCTGCTGGTGGTGTCCCAGTTCACCCTGTACGCGGACACCTCCTCCCGCCGCCCCGGCTTTACCGGCGCCGCCAAGCCGGACGCGGCCATCCCCCTGTATGAGCGATTCATGGCTCACTGCAGGGAGCGGGGCTTCGACGTTCAGCATGGGGAGTTCGGCGCTGATATGCAGGTGGACTCCCGGAACGACGGCCCCGTCACCATCCTCTTCGACACAGAGCGGCCCTTATGAGGGAAGCGGCGCAGGGCGGCGGCGAAATGGCGCCGCCGGAGCTGGTGCGGACGTTCTATGAGACCGTGGTCTCCCAGCACCGTCTGGAGGACCTGCCCCGCTTCGTCGGGGAGGGCTGCGTGCTCCGCCAGGGGGAGTGGACCACTCCCCTGGGTCCCGGCGGCATGGTGCGGCATCTGGCGGCTCTGCGGGAGACGTATCCGGATTACACGGTCCGCATCCTCCGCCAGCACTGGGCCGCGCCGTATGTCGTCTCCGAGTGTGTTATGGAGGGGACCCACCTGGGCCCTTGGCCCGGAACAGTCCCCACGGGAAAACGCCTGATCTTCACCGGCGTGAACATCGACCGGGTGGAGGGCGGAAAGATCGTGGAGCACGGCGGCGCTGTGAATACCTTTGAGACCCTGTGGGACGCGGGCATGATCCGCCCTGCGGAGTGACAGGGCATTTGTCCATTCCACACATGGGCGGGCGGGATTTCCGCCGCCTGCCTCTGATATTTTCATTTGGCAAGGGAGGTCTCCCATGAAGATCAAGTGCTTGCAGGTGGGCCCCATCGGCACCAACTGCTATCTCCTCTGCGACGAGGATGCCAAGACCTGCGCCGTCATTGATCCCGGCGGGGATGGGGCGCGGATCGCCGCCGCGATGGCGGAAACCGGCTGTGTGCCCTGCGCCATCCTGCTGACCCACGGCCACTACGACCACACCGGCGCTGTGGGAGATCTCCAGGCCAAATGGCCGGAGACCCCGGTGTATCTGAATCGCCGGGATGTGTACGCCGATGCCTGCACCCAGCAGCTGTTCCCGCTCCTCAGCGGGGACGTGCGGGACTACGACGAGGGGGACACGGTGGCTGTGGGCGGCCTGACGGTGACCGTTCTGGCCACCCCCGGCCACAGCGAGGGGTCTGTCACCCTCCGGTGCCAAGACGCCCTCTTCTGCGGGGATACGCTCTTTGCGGGCTCCTGCGGCCGGACGGACTTCCCCGGCGGGTCCATGGAGAAGATGATGGCCTCTCTGCGGCGGCTGGGGCAGCTGGAGGGAGACCTCCGGGTCCTGCCCGGCCACATGGAGGCATCCACCCTGGACCGGGAGCGGCGCTGGAACCCCTATCTGCTCCAGGCCATGCAGTGAGGAGGGCGCGCCCATGAAACTGGTTTTCCGCGGCCATGACGAGCGGTATGTGGTGGAGCAGAGCCTGATGAATCTGTTCCCCGGGGAACTGCCTGTCTACGAGCCGATCACCCCAGGCGATGACAGCTGGGCCGTGATCTCGCTGGAGGAGACGGGGGACCTCTGCCGGGTGGCGGTCTCCCTCTGCCGGGGCGGCAAGACCACCGAGCAGACCTATCAGGAGCCCCTCTCCGGCGGCGATTTCCAGCGGGAGGGCCTCCGCCGCCACGCCGTCGGCGCCTGCTTCTTCCTGGCGGCCCGGGCGGTCACCGGCGTGACGCCCCCCTGGGGAATGCTCACCGGCGTCCGGCCCGACAAGCCGGTGACCTGGGCCCTGGAGGACGGGAAGTCCCCGGAAGAGGCCCGGGCGTATTTGGAGGAGCACTATTTCGTCACCCCCTCCCGGGCCGCCCTGGCCCTGGAGACCGGCGCCACCGCGGCCAAGGCCGCCCGGCGGCTGGAGAAGCGGGACATTGACGTGTACGTGGGCATTCCCTTCTGCCCAACCCGGTGCGCCTATTGCTCCTTTGTCAGCCAGTCGGTGGAGCGGAGCTTTGCCCTGGTGCCCCCTTATGTGGACGCCCTGTGTGGGGAGATCTCCGCCGGCGGCGAGATGGTTCGCCGGGCGGGACTGCGGGTGCGGACCTTCTACATGGGCGGCGGCACCCCCACCACCCTGACGGCGGAGCAGATGGACCGGGTCCTCACTGCTTTCGAGACCTCCTTCGACCGTACCGCCTGTGAGGAGATCACTGTGGAGGCGGGCCGGCCGGACACCATCACGGCGGAAAAGCTGGCGGTGCTCCGCGCCCACGGGGTCACCCGGGTCTCGGTGAACCCCCAGACCTTTGAAGAGAACGTGCTGCGGGCCATCGGCCGGTGCCACACGGCTGCGGACATTGACCGCGCTATGGAGCTGGTGGGCCGGTGCGGCTTCCCCCACGTGAACATGGACCTGATCGCCGGACTCCCGGAGGATACGGCGGAGGGCTTCCGCTGGTCCCTGGACCGGTGCCTGACCTACGGCCCCGACGATATCACCGTCCACACCCTGGCGCTGAAAAAGGGCAGCCGCATCCTGACGGAGGGACTGCGGATCCCCGGCGCGGAGACGGTGGCCGAGATGCTGGATTACGCCTCTCCTACCCTCCGGACCGCCGGATACCGTCCCTACTACCTATACCGGCAGAAGTACATGTCCGGCAGCTTTGAGAACATCGGCTGGTGCCGCAGCGGCGGCGAGTGCTGGTACAACGTGGACATCATGTCGGAGCTGTGCTCCATCCTGTCCTTCGGCGCCGCCGGATCCACCAAGATGGTGGTGCCGGGCACCAACCAGATCCAGCGGGCGTTCAACGTGAAATATCCCACCGAGTATATCCGGCGGCCGGAGAAGTGGCAGGCCAACCAGGCTGCCTTCGCCGCCTTTTATGAAGCACTGTGAAAGGAGCATCGCCATGGCCTATTCCCTGAAAGAGATCAACGACGCCGTCCGCTCTGACCCCAAGGGCTTTGCGGAGGCGTGTGACGCCGCCTTTGCCAAAAAAGTGGAGACGGCGGCCCAGAAGATTGCCGATCACCGGAAGGAGTCCCGCATCATCCTGCTGTCCGGCCCCTCCGGCTCCGGCAAGACCACCACGGCATTGAAGATCGAAGAGCAGCTGGAGAAAATGGGCATCCAGACCCACACCATCTCCATGGACAACTACTTCAACACCATCGACCCGGAGACGGCGCCCCGGAACCGGGAGGGCGCCATCGACTACGAGTCTCCCTTCTGCCTCGACATCGAGCTGCTGAACCGACACTTCTCCATGCTGGACCGGGGGGAGACCATCCACGTGCCCAAGTACGAGTTCGCCCGACAGATGCGCTCCGACATCCTGTCTCAGCCGCTGAAGCTGGGGCCCGACGAGCTGGCTATCTTTGAGGGCATCCACGCCCTGAACGACGTGATCGTGGGCAAGAATCCCAAGGCCTTCAAGCTGTATATCGCGGCCCGGTCCAATGTGGTGGACGAGGACGGCGCCGTGGTGTTCCAGCACCCCTGGCTGCGCCTGTGCCGCCGGATCGTCCGGGACTACAAGTTCCGGGGCAGCGACGCCAACTTCACCCTGAAGATGTGGCCCAATGTCCGCCGGGGGGAAAAGCTGTATATCTCCCCCTATAAGGAGAATGCGGACTTGATGTTCGACTCCTCCCTGCCGGATGAGGTGGCGGTGCTGAAGCCCTTCGTGGTCCCCCTGCTGGAGGCGCTGCCCCAGGGCAAGTATGAGATCGCGGACGACATCCTCCGGGGATTTGAGCGGATCGAGATCATGGAGGAGTCCAACATCGCCCCCAGCTCCCTGGTGCGGGAGTTCATCGGCGGCAGCATCTATCCCAGCTGAGCGGGGCTGCCCCTCTGCCCCAATCTTTCTTTGGAGGTCATACAAGCCATGAATGAGCGGTTGCAGGAACTGCTGGACGCGGTGCAGCGCACTGCCTCCCAGGTGGGCGGCAGTGCGGCGGATGCCGCCTACGGCATGGGAAAGCGGGCGGGGGAGCTCCTGTCCGTGGCCAAGCTGAATATCCGGATCATGGACCTGAAGGGAGCGGTGAGCACCGCCCTGCGGGAGGTGGGGGAGATGATCTACGCCACCCACACCGGCACCCTCACGGAGTCCGAGGTACTGCTGGCAAAGCTTCAGGAGATCGACGGGCTCCGTCAGCAGATCGACCGGCTGGAGCGGGAGATCGCCCGGCTCCAGGGCGGCGCGGTGTGCCCCTTCTGCGGGGCGGCCGCCCGGAGCGGCGACGTATTCTGCCGGGAATGCGGCCAAAAGCTGTAAGGAGGAAGCGTAAGATGGAATATACATTCGCACAATATCAGGAGAGCGCCCAGGCGCTGAGAGACCGCCTGGGGGCGTTCCGCCCCCGGTGCCTGCTGATCCTGGGCTCCGGCCTGGGCTCTTTGGGCAACGAAGTGGAGTCCCCCATTGCCGTCCCCTATGAGGATGTGCCCCACATGAAGCGATCCACCGCCCCGGACCACGCGGGCCGGTTCGTGTTCGGCCGCCTGGCGGGTCAGGACGTGGCGGTGATGCAGGGCCGCCTCCACACCTATGAGGGCTGGTCCTTTGAGGATGTCAGCTATCCCGTCCGGGTGCTGCGGCTGCTGGGGGCGGAAACGCTGGTAGTCACCAACGCTGCCGGCGCGGTGAACACCGCCTTCTCTGCCGGGGACATCATGCTGATTACCGACCACATCAAACTCTTCGGTGTCAGCCCCCTTTGCGGCCCCAATCTGGAGGAGTTCGGCCCCCGGTTCCCGGACATGAGCCATGTGTACACGCCCCGACTCCAGGACAACGCCCGGGAGGCTGCGGAGGAGCTGTCCATCCCCCTGCGCCAGGGCGTCTATATGTACTTCCCCGGCCCCCAGTACGAAACGCCGGCGGAGGTCCGTGCCGCCCGGGTGCTGGGCGCGGACGCCGTGGGCATGTCCACGGTGCCGGAGGCCATTGTGGCCGCCCACTGCGGCATGGATGTGCTGGGCTTCACGCTCTGCACCAATATGGGGGCCGGGGTGCTGGACCAGCCTCTTTCCTCCGACGAGGTGCTTGCCGCCGCCGCCACGGCGGGGCCCCGGTTCTCTGCCCTGGTAAAGGCGTGTCTGGCCCGGTTATAAACGGCAGCGGCAGGCCATAGGCTCATAGGGGCAGCAGATTCCGCCGCCCTAGTTCTCTGTTGTAATTTGAGGTAATCGCTTCATGTCTAATCAAAAAAAGCAATCCTTCCTGGGCGGCGCCGCCATCCTGGCCGCAGCTGTCGTTGTGGTGAAATTTATCGGGTTCTTCTACAAAGTCCCCCTGAACAACATCCTGGGCGGCCCCGGCAAGACGTATTTCGACACTGCCTATAAGATTTACAATTTCCTGCTGACCTTCTCCACGGCGGGCCTGCCTCTGGCCATCTCCAAGCTGACCAGCCAGGCCCATGCCCAGGGACGGGAGAACGAGAAGCGGAAGATCTTCCGCACCGCCATCGTGCTGTTTTTCGTCCTGGGCACGGTGGGCGCCCTGTTTATGTTCTTCCAGGCAGAGGGCTTGGCGGGGTTTCTGGAGAACAGCCTGGCGGCCCAGCCCATCCGGGCGCTGGCTCCGGCGGTGTTCTGCGTGTGCCTGCTGGCCTGCATGCGGGGCTACACCCAGGGCCAGGGCAACATGACGCCTACGGCGGTTTCCCAGGTACTGGAGGCGCTTTTGAAACTGGCTATCGGTCTGCCGCTGGCGTGGTATGTACTGCGCATCGGCATGAGCCTGGAGATGGGCGCCGCCGCGGCCATCCTGGGCGTCACGGCGGGCACGGCGGTCTCCATGCTGTTTTTGGTGGGATATTTGACGAAGCACCGGAATCGGACACAGTCCCTGGATGTCCCCTCCGGCAGCAGCCATCTGATCCGGCAGATCCTGGCCATTGGCATCCCCATCACCCTCAGCAACTCCGCAATGAGCATCCTGAACATCATCGACACCAAGATCGTCATGGGCCAGCTGCAGAACGCCCTGCTGCTGTCGGAGGAATCGGCCGCTGCCCTGAACGGCCAGTACAGCATGGCCATGGATATGCCCAACATGGTGGCCTCCTTCGTGTACCCGGTGACCATGAGCTTGATTCCATTCGCGGCGGCGGCTCTGGCCCGGCAGGACCATGCCGGAGCGGACCGGATCATCTCCTCCGCCTTCCGCATCATCGCCATTCTGGCCCTGCCGGCGGGCATCGGCCTCAGTGTCCTCTCCACGCCCATCATGGTCCTGGTGCTGCCGGCCCAGCGGGAGGATGCCCTGGCGGCGGGCCCCCATCTTCAGGTGCTGGGCATCGCCCTCATCTTCATCTGCCTGATGATCCTGACCAACGCTATCCTGCAGACCTACGGCAAGGAGAAGCTGCCCATCTTCACCGTGATCGTCGGCGGCATCGTCAAGATCATCATGAACTATTTCCTGGTGGGGAATCCGGACATCAACATCCAAGGCGCACCCATCTCCACGCTATGCTGCTATCTGGTGATCGTGGTACTGAATCTGTTCTTCGTGTGGAAATACTCGCCCCAGAAGCCACGGTATCTCGAAGTTTTCGCAAAGCCCGTGGCCGCTTCCCTGCTCATGGGCGGCGCGGCCTGGGCGGTCTATGGCCTGGCCAGCCGGGTGCTGGATGGGGCTTTCCTCGCCTTGGCACAGCAGATGTTTGCGGATCCGGATAAGATCCAGCTCTGGTCTGTATATCTGGCCAACGCCGCCTGTGTCCTGCTGGGCATCCTGGCCGGCGTGATCGTCTACGGTGTGCTGGTGATCGCTCTGCGGATCCTGCGGGCGGAGGATGTGCGGTCCATTCCCCGCGGGGAAAAGCTTATTAAACTTCTGCACTTAAAATGAGAAACCGGGCGGCCGCGCCCCCTTCCCAAGGGGGCGATCCGCTAAAATTCCTTGAAAAATCAGGGGTTTCCCGTGAATTTTTCTTGCAAAGGCAGGCATCTTATGGTAGAGTTTCAGCGTAAGGATTTTTACAGCTACGAGGATTTTCTGGAGATCATGCGGCTGCTGCGGGCTCCCGGGGGCTGCCCCTGGGACCGGGAGCAGACCCACAGCTCCATCCGCCGGAACTTCCTGGAGGAGACCTATGAGGTTCTGGACGCCATCGACCACGACGACGCCAGCGGCATGTGCGAGGAGCTGGGCGACGTGTTGATGCAGGTGGCCTTCCATGCCCAAATCGAGGCGGAGCGGGGCCGCTTCACCATGGCAAATGTGGTGGACGGCGTGGCCCGGAAGCTGGTGTACCGCCATCCCCATGTCTTTGGGGACGTGCAGGCGGATACCTCCCAGCAGGTCCTGGCCAACTGGGACGTGCTGAAGCGCCGGGAGAAGGGCCAGCGGTCCACGGCGGACGCAGTGGAGGCCGTGCCCCACACGCTGCCTGCCCTGTGGCGGGCGGAAAAGATTCAGTCCAAGACCGCCAAGGCCGGCTTTGACTGGACAAGCTCTCTCCAGGCACTGGACAAGCTGGAAGAGGAGGTCCGGGAGCTCCGGGCCGCCCTGGAGGCCGGTCAGGCCGCCGACGCGCCCCACGGCATCCGGGAGGAGCTGGGCGACACGCTGTTTATGGCCGCCAAAATCGCCCAGATGTCGGGCGTGGACCCGGAGGACGCCCTCCACCGGGCCTGCGACAAGTTTGACCGCCGCTTCCGCGCGGTGGAAGAGGCCGCGGACAAGCCTCTGCCGGAGTGCGGTGAGGCGGAGCTGCTGGCCCTCTGGAACGATGCAAAATCCCACGATCCGTCTTAATCGCGGGCGCGCCTGCCTGCGTTAGGAATAAATCATCTAGCAAGCGCATCACACATTGTATAGGAGGATAACATCCATGAACAAAGCTGAACTCATCAATTCTGTCGCCGCTTCTGCCGACGTTTCCAAGAAGGAGGCCGAGGCTGTTGTGTCCGCCACGTTTGACGCCATCACTGCCGCCCTGAAAGACGGCGACAAGGTGCAGCTGGTGGGCTTTGGATCCTTCGAGGTCAAGAAGCGTGCCGCCCGCGTGGGCCGCAACCCCAAGACCAAGGAGTCCATTGAGATCCCCGCTTCTGTAGTGCCCGTGTTCAAGGCCGGCAAGGCCCTGAAGGACGCCGTGGCGAAGTGATCTGACCCTGTGATTTCGGGACTGCCGGTGCTGTGGTGCCGGCAGTCCCGTTTCCCATGAGAAAGGAGCCGCCCATGCGTTTGGATAAATATCTCAAAGTCTCCCGCCTCATCAAGCGGCGGACCGTGGCCAACGAGGCCTGTGACAACGGCCTGGTCACCGTCAACGGCAAGCCTGCCCGGGCCTCCTACGACGTGAAGGTGGGGGACCAGATTTCCCTGCGCTTCGGCCAGCGCATCGTAACGGTGGAGGTGCTGGACGTCCAGGAGACGGTGCGCCAGGCGGACGCCGGCACGCTGTACCGGGAGATCGGCCGGTAAGGCCGGACGCATATTCTCCCCGCCCCTCCCATATAGTTGGGACAGGGAGGGACGCGGAATGAACGACTACAACAACGCCATGTCCCAGGCGGGCCACCGTCTGGAGCTGATCGGCCGGGAGCGGCTCACGGTCTCCGGAGTGGAGGACGTGGAGCGGTTCGACGAGACCGGCATCATCATGTCCACCAGCGTGGGAACGCTGGTCATTACCGGAGAGGACCTGCACATCGGCAAGCTGTCCCTGGACGGGGGCGAGCTCCATGTGGACGGCCGGATCGATTCCGTCTCCTATGAGGACGGCGGTCAGGAGCGGGGGGGCCTTTTCCACCGGCTGTTCGGGTGAGGCGCCATGGCCCCTGCTCTCTCCCAGCCGCTCCTGCTCTTCTGTCAGGCGATCCTGCTGGGCATGGCTGCGGCGCTGCTGTATGACCTGCTGCGGGCCTTCCGCCTGCGGCTGCCCCGCCTGACGTCGGCGCTGGACATCCTGTACTGCATGGCCGCGGGCTTGGCGGTCTTCCTCTTCATGCTCCGCCGGGCGCAGGGGCAGCTGCGGCTGTATCTGCTGCTGGGGGCGGTGGGCGGCGGTGTGCTGTTTTTCACCGCCTTCTCCCCGTTTTTGCGGCCGGTGTGGGATTTTTGGGTGGATACCCTGGCATTTTTGCTGCATCTGACCGCCATTCCCCTGCGGGGAGCGGAAAATTTGTGTAAAAAAATCGGCAGATGGGGAAAAAATCTCTTTTATTTTATTCGCAAATGTTATACAATAAAAAACACCAAGCACGGCAGAAGGCTTTACAAAGGAGGCGGGCGGCATGGCAAGAGCAGGACGGCAGCCAAAGAAGCGGTCCAGAGGAAGCGTCCTCACCAAGCTTCTGATCCTGGTGATTCTGGCGGCGATCGGACTGCAGCTGCGCAGCCTCCACAGCCAGGTGCAGGACGCCCAGGCCCAGCGGGACGCCCTGACGGCCCAGGTCCAGGCCCAGGAGCAGGAAAACGCCGCCCTGGCCGCGGACATCGCCGAGGGCGCCACCGAGGATAAGATGAAGGAGATCGCGCAGGAAGAGCTGGGGCTGATCTCCCCCAATCAGCGTGTGTTTTCTGTGGGCAACTGACCGGAGCCGGGCGACGAGGGAGGCGGAGCGCCTCCCCCGCTTGTGCCGGGAGCCGGTCTTTTTTGATACGACCCGCTTCCACGGGAGCGGGAAAACCATCCGGAAGGAGAAACGGTACACTATATGGAGCTTCAGGTAGGGAGCATTTTGGAAGGAAAGGTGACCTCCATCACCAAATTCGGCGCGTTCGTGGCCCTGGACAATGGGAAGTCCGGCCTGGTCCACATCTCCGAGATCGCCAACACGTTTGTCAACGACGTACATGACTACCTGCAGGAGGGGCAGGCCGTCAAGGTCCTGGTGCTCTCCACGGAGAATGGAAAGGTCAATCTCTCCATCAAGCGGACGCTCCCCAGGCCGGAGCGGCCCGCCCGCAGTCCCCGGCCCAGCGGCAGCCACCCGGCGGGGACGTCCCGTCCCGTGGCCCAGGCCCGGCCCGCCGCCCGGGCGCAGCAGCCGCTGCCCCCCTCCGGCGACCAGTCCTTTGAGGACAAGCTGAAGCAGTTCCTCTCCTCCTCTGAGGGGAAGATGGCCGACCTGAACCGCAGCCTGGACGGGCGGCGGGGCGGCGGCCGGCGGCGCAGATAACACCAGGGCGCGCGGCAATGCCGCGCGCCTTTTTCATGTCCGCCGGATAAAAAAGGGCCGCCCAGCGGTTTCACGCTGCGCGGCCCAAGCGGGTGGGATATTGGAAAGCTTCCGGGATTATCATACACCCGCCCTGCATCCCTTGTAAATAGGAGCTTTTGTCGGACCGGCTCCTCTTTTGTCGGATCGCTGCGGGCTCTGAACAATTTGTGAATTTCACCGGCTCGCCCCTTTTCAAATGGAAAGATTTGTGCTATATTAATAAAAAGGGGAGAGATCCCCGATCTCTCCCACACGAAAGGAGCGATCCCTATGAAGTATACCTTTGCCTGCAAGAGAGTCCCGCTGAATGATTCCATCAAGGAATATGCCCAGAAGAAGATCTCCAAGCTGGAGCGCTACTTCCGGGAGGAGGATACCACCGCGTTTGTCACTTTCTCTGTGGAGAAGGACCATCTGTGCTCGGTGGAGATCACGATCCGCGGCGGCGCCACGTTGCTGCGGGCACAGACGGAGGCTCCTGACGGAGATATGCGCGGCGCCATTGACGCCGCTGTGGGATATATCGAGCGGCAGATTCTGAAGAACAAGACCCGCCTGGCCAAGCGCCTGCGGACTGAGGGCTTCCCCCCGCCCGCCCCGGCGGACGACTTTGAGGTGGCTGAGGAGAAGGAGTTCCCCATCGTCCGTACCAAGCGCTTCTCCGTGAAGCCCATGAGTCCGGAGGAGGCCATCCTGCAGATGAACCTGCTGGACCACAGCTTTTTCGTGTTCCGCAGCAGTGAGGATGACGGCCTATCTATCGTCTACCGCCGGAAGAACGGCGGATACGGCCTGATCGTCACGGATGAAGAGGAGTGACCCGTACCTGGCAGACAGGGCGGAGCCGCGTCAGCGGCTCCGCCCTTTTTCGCTCCGCCCCGGAGATGGCGCGCAATGCCTCTTGTCCTTTTCGGCATCTTCTGCTATACTGATACCGGCAAATCCCCGCTATGGGTCAAAATACGAGGAAAGAAAGAACAATTTGATGAAGATGATTTTTTTGGTGGACGGCGACAACAACATTGGCACCGGGCTCCAGGGTATCGACCTGCTGACTGCCGAGGACACCGTCCTGGTCTTTTTCGGCAAGGGGCAGACCCTGGCCAACGTGAAAAAGCTGTGCGCCGGCACAAAGGCCCAGGTGCAGTATCTGGAGAGCGTGAAGGGAGGCAAGAACTCCCTGGACTTCCAGATCATCACGGAGCTGGGCGTCCTGGTGGGAAGAGGAGAGGCGGATTTCGCCTATGTCATCAGCCAGGACAAGGGATATGAGGCCGCCATGAGCGCCCTCCACGCACGATACGCCTCCACGTTCCGGGAGGTGGCTCTGCGCCCCTCCATTCAGGACTGTCTCCAGGCGGCGTTCCTGCTGCGGGCAGGCACTCGGGAGGAGCTGGCCGCCGCCCTGGCCCGGCAGTACGGCCCCGTGCAGGGTCAGCTGGCCTATGAGCATCTGGAGGCCCTGCTCACCCCGCCTCCGGTCCAGGAGGCGGCGGCCCCCTCCCCCGCGCCGGAAAACAAGGCGGCGTCCAAGCCCGGAAAGCGGCGCAGCCGCGCGGCGGCGAAGCCGGCGGAGACCGCCGAGCCCGCCCCGGCCCAGAGCGCCCCACAGGATGCGGAGGAGCCTGCCGGGACGGCGGAGCCTGCCGCCCCGGCCGCCAGATCCCGCCGCAGCGGTGCCAGCCGCCGCCGGAAGCGGGCGGAGCGGTCCAAGGCAGAAAAAGCATGACAAGAGGCCGCGCCAAAGGCGCGGCCTCTTTGAATCCGCCACAGTGGGCAACACGGCGCCCGGCCAGCCTGGCCGGGCGCCGTCTGTCACGTTGTCTGCTGTTCGTCCAGGGCCCGCAGCAGGGCTTCCACGGTCCGCTCCACCACCCGGACCGTCTCTTCGTCCCGGTCCCGCAGCAGATCCATGATCCGCTGCACAGCGTCCCCGGGCGCGCCGAAGAGCACATAGTCGGCGTTCAGATCCAGCAGGCGGCACAGGCGGATAAAGTTCTCCAGCCGGGTGCCGGTGTTTCCCAGCTCCAAATCCGCAATAAAGGACACAGATAGATCGGCCCGCTCGGCAAGCACTTCTCTGCTCCAGTTGAGTCGCTCTCTGGCTTCCCGAAAGCGGCGTCCCATCTCTATTCTGTTTGGGTCACGTTTTCTCATAAAAGCACTGCTCCTGCTGTTTGAGAAAAGTGTACCCTATTTCCCAATAAAGAAAAATATAGTCTAGTACTTTATTGACAACGTACAAAGTACTATGTTAATATGAAAAAAATAGGGCGCAGGCAGCTGCCCGCGCCCTAAAAAGCGTATTACCGGCTCTGGTCCGCTGTATGCATGTAGGCCATCAGATCCAGGATCTTGTTGGTGTAGCCCCACTCGTTGTCATACCAGGCGATCAGCTTCACAAAGTTGTTGTCCAGCATGATGCCGGCGGTCTCGTCGAAGATGCAGGTCTCTGAAAACCCCGTCAGGTCGGAGGACACCACCTGGTCGTTGGTGCAGGTGATGATGCCCTTCATGCTGTTCCGGGCGGCGTTTTCCATGGCCACGCACACATCATGATAGCTGGCAGGCTGCTTGAGGCGGGCGGTCAGGTCCACCACGGACACGTCGTTGGTGGGCACCCGGAAGCTCATGCCGGTCATTTTACCCTTCAGCTCCGGAATTACCACGCCCACTGCCTTGGCCGCGCCGGTGGTGGAGGGAATGATGTTGCCCAGGACGCTGCGGCCGGTACGCCAGTCCCGGCCCGCCCGGGCGTCCACAGCCTTCTGCTTGGCGGTGGCGGCGTGGATGGTGGACATCAGCGCCTGCTCGATGCCGAAGGTGTCGTTGATGACCTTAGTCATGGGGGCCAGGCAGTTGGTGGTGCAGGAGGCGTTGGAGACCACGTCCATCTCCGGGGTGTACCGCTTGTGGTTCACTCCCATGACAAAGGTGGGCGTGATGTCGTCCTTGGCCGGGGCGGAGATGATGACCTTTTTCGCCCCGTGCCGGAAGTGGGCGGAGGCCTTTTCCGTGGTGCAGTAGGCGCCCGTGGACTCGATGATGTACTCGGCGCCGCAGTCGTCCCAGGGGATGTTGGCGGCGTCGTCTTCACTGTAAACCCGGATCTTCTTGCCGTTGATAATCAGGTGACGGTCGTCCCGCTCCACCGTGCCCTGAAAGGTCTTGAACACGGAGTCGTACTTCACCTGATAGACCATGTAGTCCAAGTCCGCGTTCCGCAGGTTGATGCCGCACATCTGATAGGTGGCGCTGCCGCGCTCCACCATGATCCGCAGTGCCACGCGGCCGATCCGGCCAAATCCGTTGATTCCCACTTTGATCGCCATGTTCCCATTCCTTCCTGTATTCCGTATTCCGCCGCAGCGGATGTTGTCCTCATTATACCATATTACCGGAAAATGTCACCGCAATTTTGCGTAAAATTGCGCATATAAAACGCAAGATTTGTTGTCCGTTTTGCACAGACTGGACTTCTGTTCGGCCGTGTCTGCCGGACTTCGACATTTTTCCCCCTTTTTCGACAAAGACCTTGTCTTTGCATCCCTTTTTTGCTATCCTATTGGTGTTCGAGGCAGGCTTTTCCACGGTTTGAAAGCCCCTCCCCGTATATGCTACAAGAGAGAATCCCAGCTGAAAGGATGCGCCTATGGAAGCAGAGCAATTTGACTTCTCCGTTGTGTTCCCCAACATCGCCGCCCAGTTGCGCAGCGTGTTGGGAAACCTGCACTTGGCGGCCGCCCAGCTGGCGCCTGCCATCCGGCGGGAGGGGGATCCGGCGCTGGATTCCACAGCTTCCCTGCTGGATCAGAGCTACTACCGCCTGCTGCGGCTGGTGAACAATCTGACGGCGGCGGGAGAGCTGGGGCAGGACGCGCCCCTCCCCGTCCGGGACCGGGATTTGACGGAGACGGTCCGTGCGGTCTGTGCCGGGGCTCAGGGTCTGTTTGCGCTCAAAAAGGTCCAGCTGGAATTCCGGAGCGCTGCGGACTGCCACACCTGCGCTTTTCACCAGCCCTCCATCGAGCTGCTGCTCTACCAGTTGCTCTCCAATGCCCTGAAGTTTACCCCCGCCGGAGGCGCGGTGACCGTGGAGCTGAAATTCATCAACCGATGGGTCCGCCTGTCCGTGTCCGACACCGGCTGCGGTATCCAGGAGGACCAGATCCCTTTCCTGTTCGACCGCTACCTTCACGACGATGCGATGGCGCCCCAGCCCCACGGCCTGGGCCTGGGACTGCCTATCTGCCAGCACATCGCAGAGCGCCACGGCGGCACCATGATTGCCGAGTCCCGGCCGGGGCAGGGGTCCCGCTTCACCCTGTCGTTGCCGGACCGGCGATGCGGGACTGCGGACGTGTCGGACGTGAAGTTCGATTACAACGGCGGCTTCAATCCGCTCCTCCTGGCCCTGGCGGACGCCTTGCCCCCCCAGGCTTTCTCCCAGCGCCATCTGGACTGACCCTGGCTCCGGCTGGGGTCGGTTTTTTTCGCAGAAGCGGCTTTCCTTTTGGCCGGAAATCGGCTACAATAGCCTTATCACACGACCGGCGCTCCGTCGGCCTTTTCAGGAGGAACCCATTTATGTCCCAGCGTGTATTTGTGGCCATGAGCGGCGGCGTGGACAGCGCCGCGGCGGCGCTGCTGCTGCGGCAGGCCGGCTATGATGTCACCGGCGTGACGCTGCGCCTGCATCCCTATAAGGACCGCCCGGGCCTGTGCGGCTCTGCGGATGATATCGAGACAGCCCGCGCCGTGGCCGCCGGCATGGGGATTCCCCATGTGGTGCTGGACCTGTGCGATCTGTTCCGCGAGCGGGTCATGGACCGGTTTGTGTGGGCCTACACCCACGGCCGCACACCCAATCCCTGCATTGACTGCAACCGGGAGATCAAGTTCGGTGCCCTGCTGGACTGGGCGCTGGACCAGGGCGCGGACGCCATGGCCACCGGCCATTACGCCAGAGTCCGCCTCGATACGCCCTCCGGCCGCTGGCAGCTGCTGCGGGGCGCGGATCGACGGAAGGACCAGACGTACTTCCTCTATCAGTTGACCCAGCACCAGCTGGCCCATCTGCTGCTGCCGGTGGGAGACTATGAAAAGCCTGCCCTGCGGGCCCTGGCGGCCGCCAACGGCCTGTCCAACGCCCAGAAGGCCGACAGCCAGGACATCTGCTTTGTGCCGGATGGGGACTATGTGTCGTTTTTGCGGCAGTATGGCGGCGTGGAGCCCGTCCCCGGTGACTTCCTGGACTCAGAAGGCCGTGTGCTGGGCCGCCACAGGGGAATGGAATGCTATACCATCGGCCAGCGGAAAGGGCTGGGCGTCAGCGCCAACGCGCCGCTGTACGTGCTGGGGAAGGACCCGGACCGGAATGCCGTGATCCTAGGGGAGGACAACCGCCTCTACACCCGGGAGCTGACGGCGGAGCGGGTGAACTGGCTCTCCGTACCGGAGCCGGACCGCCCCCTGTCCGTCACCGCCAAGACCCGGTACAGCCAGCGGGAAGCTGCCGCCACAGTGGAGCCGCTGCCCGGCGGCTGCATTCGCATGGTGTTCACAGAGCCTCAGCGGGCCGTCACCCCGGGGCAGGCGGTGGTGTTCTACGATGGAGATCTGGTGCTGGGCGGGGGCACCATCTGTCCGTGACGCAAAAGGACGCCGCGAAAGCGGCGTCCTGCAGTTCTTATCGCTGACTGGTGGTCCAGCTGTCCTGAAAGATCAGGTCATCCACATCCCCGCCGCTGATCGTCTGGTGTCTCATCATTTTATTTCCTCCTTTGCATTTGGGTTCTCAGCCAGTATATGCGCCTCCGGGCGGAAAATTGCACGGAAACGGGCACCTGTCTGGACTTTTTGCAGCGGGAGTTGTCGAAAAAATTTGAAAGGTTTTCCTTGCCCGTGCTTGACAATGACTGGAGAGTATGGTATTCTAATCATTGCCGACAGCTGCCGGTGTGGTGGAATTGGTAGACACAGGGGACTTAAAATCCCCCGGTAGCGATACTGTACCGGTTCGAGTCCGGTCACCGGCACCACAGAACAGAATATCGCGGGGTAGAGCAGTTGGTAGCTCGTCGGGCTCATAACCCGGAGGTCGTTGGTTCAAGTCCAGCCCCCGCAACCACAAAACCGTCTGATTTCTTGCGAAATCAGACGGTTTTTCTTCACTTTTTGTCTCCAAAAGTTTCCGGAGAAATTACGCGATTTTGCAAAATTTGCAGTTGACCCAAACCGTGACCCAGACAGGGCAAAAAACGTGCCTTGGCGCAGCCCTTCTGCGCCAAGGCTTTCCTGCTGTTTGGGATTATTTTTTCGCTTTCAGATTGCCGCCGTCAGGACTTTTTCCATAGTCCTGGCCGCCTCCTTCTGGGCTGCTGTCGTGACGTGGGCGTAGGTGTCCAGCGTGAAGCCTGCGCTGAAATGTCCCAGCATCCCGGACACCGTCTTAATGTCCACCCCATTCTGAAGTGCCAGCATAGCGAACGTGTGCCGGAGGTCGTGGAATCGAACTCTGGGCAACCCCGCCCGCTTCAGCACCCGGTGGAGTATATGCAGGACGCTATCCGGTAAGATTAGACTGTCAGTAGGTAAGGGAAACACCCAGGGACTGCTGCCAATTTCTTTTTTCTGTTGTTTCAGAACCCGGATGATGTCCTCTGACACCGGAAGCGTCCGGTAGGCGTTCTTGGTTTTCAGGGAGGCATCTACGATTTTTCTGCTGATCCGGGCGATCTACTGTTTCATCCAAAGGTTTCCGTGTTCGAAATCGATGCCTTCCCATTTCGGGCCAAGCAATTCGCCTCTTCTCAATCTTGCTGCCAGCTCCACATAGTACATCTCGAATATCCTACTGTTTCTGGCATCTCTAAGGAAGGATGCCAGCTGTTCAATGGGCAGCGTTTTCATCTCCTTGCGTTTCAGCTTCGGCAAGGCACAGCCCTCTGTGGGGTCTGCTGCAATCAGCCGTTGCTCTTTGGCCAGCTTCATGGCCGAGGCGATGATCTGGCAGATGTTCCGCACCGTCTTGGGGCTCAGCCCCCTGGGCTGCCGCTTGCTCTCGACTCTGTCAATTCTCCCGCTGGTCAGCAGCTTCTTGCAGAATTTCTGTAACTCCAGAGAAGTGAGCTTTTCTAGCGGGACCTTGCCGATATTCGACTTAATGTGGTTGTTGATGTACCCCCGGTAGGTCTGGTGGGAGGACGGTCTCGCTTTGATCTTTGCGTAATTTTCGAACCACTCGTCCATCCAGGTACCTACCGTGTACTTCCCCGCCTTGGTGACGTCCAAGCTCTTGGTTTCCTAGATGGCCGCTTTCAGCTTGTTCTTCGCCTCTGCCTGGGTCCGGCCCAAGACGTTTTTGTAGATTAGCTTCCTGGTCTCCGGATTATGCCCGGCGGTATACCGCCCTTCCCACCGGCCATCTTTTCCTGATATTACCTTCACCGTTGGCCCGTTTCTTTGCCATGGCATCCGCCTCCCTTTACGACTCGATAAGCGTCTCGCTTCGCTCGGTTGCTCACATTTATGGAGCCAGCGAGCTCTCATCAGCGAAACAAAATGCCACAGAAAAAAGAAATAGCCAGATGGAAAGGTGACTGTTATCAAAAAGTTAAGAAAGAGCGGCCGACAGCGGCTCTTTTCTTTGTGTAGCATATCAATCTTTGACGTAGGGATACCTCATTTTTGCCCGCTCTGCGGCACGCCTCTCTTCCTCGTCCTCGAAAGAGTAAGGTTCCAGTTCCTCAGCGATTCCCGTGCTCAGCTGGAAACCGGCGATGAAGGACATCAGAAGACTTTCCTTCCGCAGTTTATTTTCCAGATCCGCCAGTTGCAGCAGAATCTTTTGGCCTTGCTGGCCCAGCTTCTCTTTAAGCGTTCTGCAAGCCTCCCGGACACCCTGGAGTTCCGTCTCCCGGCAGAACCTTGCGTGTAGGACTCTCATGTAATCTTGCATCATGTGGCCGCCTTGTCAGTGATACACCATATCACGATGCTGACTCAATGCCTGGTGGATGAATAGAGATTTTCAGAAAAGCAACAACTTCTGTGCCAGGGGCGGAGCTCTGCCTTTGTTTTCAGCGCCGCAACTTTTGAGAAACTGGTTCCCGAACCCACAGGGAGTCATCCGCCGAAAGCCAGGTAGCTCCCAGAGTGGCTCTTACTTTTTCTCCGCCCCCTAAACATTCCAGGTGGATGATTCCAGAAGAGGTTCTCGACCTCTGTTTTTACCGCCTACCCTCGGTAGGATTTCTCCGCGATTTTGGGGAAAACGTGTTCCAGCAGCAGTTTCCAACTTTCATCGCACGGTTCCGGCAAGGGCCGCAGAATGGCTTTGACAAACAAGGATTCTACCCAGTCCTCATTCGCCCCACACAACGGCTCACACAGCCAAACAGAGGTCCCCCTTGGCACAGGACAGCTCCTCCTTGCCAACGGCCTTGCAATTCTGACAGCAGGGAAGGGGGGCTCTCCTCTTTGTCCTACGGCCTTTGGCCGCCTGAGGTGAGACCGGGCTACCGCCCGAAACTGCGGCCGACGTATAGCCGGATGCAATGCCCACCCTGCCGAAAGCGAGGAAGTTTTCGTCTTGGTACTATGCAAACAGCATAGTTGCATTCTCTCTCAGAACGGACCAAGATGGCCTCAGAAATTATCTTTCCATGGAGGTACAGCATGGCTGAAGAAAATCATTTTTGCTACAACTGCTTCCAAAAGAAGTCGAAAGAGGAGGGCTCCTGCTGCGGGTTTGGCTTGGGAGAAAACAAAAGAAATTCCCGGTGTCTCTGCGGGCCGGGACGGTCCTGAATAGCCGCTACATCGTGGCCCTAGTGCTGGGCCGGGGCAGCTTCGGCACCACGTATTTGGCGCTGGCCCCCAGATGAATGCGAACGTGGTTAAGGAGTTCATACCCGGCGAGATTGCCATCCGGACTGATAGCATCCCATCCAGTTCTGTGCCATGCAGGAGATGTCCATCCGCAGGGCCAAGACGGATACAAAGGACTCACTTGTCATCGCCGACGTCATCCGATTCGGCCGTTATGCCTACAACAATATCTGCTAGGACAAGCCGCCGGTACTGAAGGAGCTGTGCCGCAACCATTCCTACCTGACGGACATGGCATGTGATTTGAAACGGAAGACCATCACGATCCTAGATCGTGTCTTTTTGGAGTATGAGACCCTGTTTGCCCCCGTCTTTCGCAAGACGTCCCTGGCTGCGCTGACGAAATATCCCCCGCCGCAGAGATTGGCAAATGCCCACCTTGGCTAATTGATCGAAGTGCTCCGGAAGAGCAGCAATGGGCGGTTTGGTGAGTGGAAAGCCCGCGAGATCAAAAACTGGTCCGCTGCAGTTTCGGCATTGAGGACTGTAAGTACACCTATTCCGCTTTGATTCTGTTGTTCTTAGAACAGATTCGCACACTGCTGGAAACATACAGTTCACTGGAAAGGCAAATCAATGAGCTGCTCTGGTAGTTTGGCTCCACACTCACAATAATCCCTGGTGTGGGACCGCTCCTAGCGGCCGCAATCCTCAGTGAGATCGGGGACATCTCTCGATTCCCCTTCGCGGACAAGCTGGCCGCGTATGTTGGCGTAGCTCCATCCATAAACCAGACTGGTGAGTTTGTCGACACCTCTACCTACGTGTCCGGGAGAGGCTCACCCTACCTGCGCTGAGCGGTATGGATGTTCTCTATGATTGCGGTCCAACACGCTCCCATGTTCAAGGCGTACTATGAGAAAAGCCGCCGAAGAGCTGTGCTGCATGAATACCATTGTCATCTCAGCCGTCAAGCGGGACAATAAGACTTACCGGCCTATCGTGCCGCCTGCGGCATGGTGGGCATTTGTGAGCCTATACTTTAGATGCCCGCATACTGGGCTTGACTTTCCGTGCCCTTTTTACCAATAACATTCACGCCTTTTTGTGTACTTCCATTTGACAAACACATAGTCGGCTGTTTCTTCTCTCGTCCCTACAAACCCCAGAAACGAAGTCCAATTTTGCTCCAAAAGGGCGGGAGGGACCAGGATGCTGTCCTCTCTCGAAAGAGGCCGTACAACACCTCACAGATGGAAACAGGGGCGGTTCACCCGTGCTTCTCAGGAAACTGCGTACATAGGCTGAGACCAATATTTTATCTTTGTTGCAATTCCGCTGTATAATTCAAATTTTTACACCCGCGGGAATTGTACTATTTTACTGAAAAGAGCAGTCTCACCGTATTGCCTGTATCCAAAAGTTTATAGAACACGGATATGACGAAGCCTTGACTTCTTGCATAACAGTTGCTGGTTCTGCCCTTGTAGCGGACCCGGGGATGATGAGGCAGGGCTGTAATGGAGTCTGCGCGGTATGCCCATATCGAACTGGGGGTAATGTTCTGGAGAAGGTTGCACATCTATAGGATAATGCTGTTCTGAATCTCTGTGAGCTTTTCTGCGGAGAGATGATTTCCTGGGCAGTACTGGTGGACTTGGTACGGAGGCAACTCCTCGGAACAGAGGAACTCTCACAGATCTGCAACGACGATCAGTGGATAGAGCTGTACAGGAGCTCCCGGCGGGTTAGCTCGGGAGATGAGAGGAGAATTTGGATATACATTCCCGACTTATCAAGAAAAAGCAGAGCATCATTATTGAGAGTCTTCTCCAAATAACAATATCTAAGTGCTCTGTAAGCACCAAACAGGGGAACAATGCGCTGTCCTATTCTTCGCTTGCGTAACGCAGAAACTGTTTCTTACCAGCAGTCTCGCAGTTTCGTTAAATGGCGGCGCTCCCCCTTTTCGCTCTGCCTATTGGATTGCAGGCCATACGCCAACACGCTGTTTATGCCTCCTAAATGATAGAATATCATCTCCAGATTATTACATTCTATTGCATTCAAAGCGGGAAATTGGCAGAAAAAACAATTTGCGGGCCCCCTGCCGCAGTTGTTGGGGGCCCGCTTAAAAATTCAGTTCTTTGTCAGGAATATGCTTTCTGGAACTTTCCAACTTCTTTTGCACCCACTAGTCACATCCTGTCGACAGGTAAACTACAAGAGTCAGGATGAAGTTGGTTTTATCTTCCGGCAGAGTTTAGATAGCATGAATTCTCAAGGCAACAAGGAACCGCTCAGTCAGAAAAGCTGCATGCAATTACAGAGTGCTGGGAACGAGAAACTCAGCTGGATGTTCCAGGCGCTCCTGCATCATCTCCAGAAAGCGAGCGGCGGGCATGCCGTCGATGATAATGTGGTTCATATTGACCATCAGATTGGCCACGCTGCGGACTGCAATCTGGTCATCTGCAATCACAACAGGCTCCTTGCCGACACCCCCCATTCCCACAATCAGGCACTCCTGGTTTGTGATCAGAGAGCTGAACATCTGAAGCTTTTCCTTGCTCAAATTGCTGAGGGTGACTGTACTGCCGGTGATGTCCTCCATCCGCAGCTTTTTGGCCCGCAGACGCTGCATAAGGCCCTTGAACTCCGTATCGATGGTAAAGAGATCTTTGCGGTCGATACCCTTGACCACTACGATCATCAGCCCCGCGTCGTTGGCCACCGCCACACCGGCGTTGACTTCATCATAGTAGATGACCTCATCACCTTCAAAGCGGCTGTTCAAAGATGGATTCTCCCGCAGAACCTGCCCCAGGGCCGCCAGAAGGAAGGAGGTCATTGAGACACCACGGCCCTCTGCCTTCAGCTTTTCAGAGCAGGAGAGCAATGCGGTCATATCGATGCGCAGGGCACCGAGGGCCTGGGGAATCTGGGCGCTGACCCGCATATTATCCGCAATGATCTTGCGCATGCCAGTCATTTTTTCCCGTCGCTCATTCATGGTTGCAAGCTCCTTTCCCAAAAGGCGGCCAGCTCTAGGGAGAGCTCCGAAGCCAGCCGCCGGAATCTCTTCAGACGATGTGAGCGGCCCGCAGGGCGTGGAATTCATCCTGCGTATAGCCCAGCAGGTTGGTCATGATATCCTCTGTGGCCGCACCCAGCTGAAAGTTCTCATAGTGCACGGAGCAGGGGGTGTCGGACAGCTTGATGGGCATGCCGGGATAGGGGACTTTTCCAGCGCCTTCCACGTCTAGTTGGATGATCATATCCCGGGCCTTCACCTGCGGATTGTCGAACAGATCGTTGATCCGGGCCGCGACGCCGCAGGGGATACCGGCCTCCAGAAGAACCGCCTCAGCTTCTTTCGCAGTCTTGTCGGAGAGCCACTGGGTGATGATGCCGTCAATCAGGTCGGGCTCTGCGTTCCGTCCGGGAATGGTACGGAATCGCTCTTCAGAGAGGACGGGGTTCTGCAACAGATTCACAAGCCGTTGGTAGAGAGGATCGGAGCCGGCGTGAATGTAGATTTCACCCTGCTGGGTCTTATAGAGGTTGACTGGTGTCACCATATCCCGGTTACCCCAGGGCTTCTGCACAACACCGTTGCACCCATAGTCGGGGATAGTGCTGCCCAGGGTGGTGATCAGCGTATCAAACAGGGCCATGTCGATGTGCTGGCCCAGGCCGGTCACGCTGCGGTTGTGCAACGCTGCCAGGATGCCGACAGCGGCATAGATTCCGGTCATGTGGTCCGTGATAGGCTGGCCGGTTCTGACGGGACCAGTGGCCTCATCGCCGCTGAGGGACATAAATCCACTCATGGCCTGGACGATCCAGTCAAAGGCAGCCCGATCCCGGTAGGGTCCGGTCTCACCGAACCCGGAGATGGAGGCCATGATCATCCGGGGATTGATCTTGCGGACCTCTTCATAGCCGAGTCCCATGTTTTCCATGGTTCCGGGACGGAAGTTTTCCACCAGCACATCGGCATTGGCGATCAGCCGGCGCAGGACTTCGATGCCCTTGGGATTGCGAAAGTCAATTGTAATGCTGCGCTTGTTGCGGTTGAAGGTGGGATAGTACAAATTGATGCCGTCTTTGGTAAAGGGGGCCACGCCGCGGATATCATCGCCGCCTTTGACGCGCTCCACCTTAATAACATCCGCTCCCAAATCCCCCAAAATCTGCCCGCAGATCGGGGCGGCAACCACACGGCCCAGATCCAGGACCCGGATTCCTTCCAATGCACCTTTTCTCATACATGCTCCTTTCTGTGCGCGAAAGCGTTCCTATTGGGCGATGACTTCCCGGGCCGCCCGGACAACGTCTTCTACCTGGGGGATAATGAGGGATTCCGCAAAGCCGGAGCCCACGGGGATATTCTTGGCGCCCAGAACCCGGGCTGCCTTCATGTCCCGCAGAGCCTCCTGGGTAACAGCGGAGAGGATCTCCGCCCCAATGCCGCCGCGGCTGGGCGCCTCGTGCACCACGAGCAGACGGCGCGTCTTGCGGACAGAGGCGGTGATCTTCTCCAAATCCAGCGGGATCAGCACCCGGGGATCAATCAGTTCTGCGGAGATACCGGCTTTCTCCAGCTCCTCAACTGCCTTGAGAGCAGTGGGCACCATGGCCTGCACAGCCACAATGGTCAGATCCGTTCCCTCCCGCATGATCTTGGCGGCATGGTGGAGAGGGATTGGTTCCATTTCCTCAGGAACGGCCTCCCGCACGCCCAGGGAGCCTTCTGCATACAGGAAGAGCACTGGGTCGTCATCCCGGATGCTGGCCTTTAGCAGGCCCAGGGCATCACTGGGGTAGTAGGGGGCCACAATCTTTAGGCCGGGAATGTTCTGGAACCAACCTTCTACACACTGGGAGTGGTTGCAGCCGGAGCCTACGCCGCCGGTGTATGCGCCACGGCCCCCATTGGCCATTACATAGACGATGGGGACACAGGCCTCTCCCTGAGAGTTGAAGCGGAATTTGGCGGCGCCATTGACGATAGCATCAAAGGCCAGTGCAGAAAAATCTGAAAACATCAGGTCCACAATGGGACGCATTCCGGCCAGGGCGGCGCCGTTGCCAAAGTGTGTAAAGCCGCTCTCGGCAATGGGCATGTCTAGGCAGCGGTCCGGGAATTGGTCATATACCCCTAGGAAGGTGCTCATACCGCCGCCGCGGTTGATGATGTCCTCGCCGATCAGAACAACCCGTTCATCCCGTTTCATCTCCTGGGCTACAGCCTCCGCGATGGCACGGTTCAAATACAACTGCCTCATTACAGCTTCCCTCCCGTCTCCGGAGTCGCATATAGATGCTCCATGGTGTAGATCTCATCATAAGTGGACTTGCGGCTCTGGGCAGCCCGTTCCACCATCTCGTCCAGATGCTGTTGGGACTCGGCGGTGAACTGGTCAATGTATGCCTGATCCAGTACACCCTGCGCCAGCAGAGTCCGTTCAAAGTTTTTCACGCAGTCATCATCTTCCATGCTCGCTTGGATCTTCTCCTTGTCATCCCGGTAATCATTTCCCTGTCCGACAAAGTGGGCCTCCCAGCGCAGGGTCTTGAACTCCACCACGTTGGGCTGGCCGCTGCGGGCCATCTCCAGTGCCTGCTCCATAACCCGGCGGACCTTCAGGATGTTATTGCCGTCGGCCACCTGGGCGGGCAGACCGCAGGCCGCTGCTTTGGCGGAGATGTCCTCCACAGCACTCTCTCGCCGGAGAGGGACCGTCATAGCCCAGCCATTGTTGACAATGACATAGACATTGGGCGTCTTATGCAGAGCTGCAAGATTCCAGCCCTCGTAGGCAGCGCCCTCACTGCATCCGCCATCGCCATGGACCACCACGCATACGTCGTCCTTGCCCTGCATTTTTCTGGCCCAGGCGAATCCGGTGTTCATGGGGATTGTGCCGCCCAGAGTACCTAGGATAAACAAAATGTGTTTTCCGGTTTCGTTGAGATCGGCCAGGTGATAGTCGAAGGCGGTGCCGTTTTTGATGCCGTCGTACAGGCCGAAGAGTTCTGCGATAAAGCCGTAAGGATCATAGCGCATGATCATGCCGGTCTGGAACCGGTGGGTATACGCCAGCCAGTCTGTTTTCCGCATAGCGGATACCACACCGACGCCGATGGCTTCCTGACCATAGGGGGTGTGAAAAGAACTGCGAATCAGCCCCTTATAGACGGCTTCGTGCATCTTCAATGTGAAGAGCCTGCCGAACTTCAGGTTGCGGTACATGTCCAGCAGTTCTTCCTTAGTATAGATCTTGTCCATGAGAAACCTCCTCTTGGTCACGATTTGCTGTTTCAGCCGATCTCAGCCACGTCTCCGCCGCAGGGGATGATATCGCCCTCGGCGGCCAGCAGTTTGATGACGCCGGACTCCGGACATTCGATTTCATTGGTCAGTTTTTCTGTGGTAATCTCCATCATGGGCTGCCCTTTTTCCACGGTGTCGCCGTCTTTTACCAGCCACTTCTCCAGGGTGCCTTCCTGCATGGTCATTCCCAACTGGGGCATAACGACTTTCATAGTTCAATACCTCATTTCTCATCATTTTAAAGCAAAGGATTTCTGAGCGCTCAGAGCATTTCAAAGATGGCAGCTGCGCCCATGCCGCCGCCTACACACATGGTCACCATGCCATAGCGTCCGCCGGTACGCTCCAGCTCAGAGAGCACCTTGCAGGTCAGCATAGCGCCAGTGGCCCCCAGAGGATGCCCCATGGCGATGGCGCCGCCGTTGGGATTGACCTTGGCGGGATCCAATCCCAACTCGTCGATGCAGGCAATGGCCTGGGAACCGAAAGCCTCGTTCAGCTCGATGATGTCAATATCGGCCAGTGTCAGTCCGGTTTTCCGCAGGACCTTCGGCACTGCCATAATGGGGCCGATTCCCATGTAGGCCGGTTCTACGCCGCAGACGGCAAAGCCCAGATACCGGGCGATGGGACGGATGCCCCGCTCCTCGGCCTTTTTCCGATTCATCAGCACCACCATGCCGGCTCCGTCACTCATCTGAGAGGAGTTTCCGGCGGTAACGCAGCCGTTCTCGTCAAAGTAGGGCTTCAGTCCTGCCAGCACCTCCGGCGTGGTGTCGGGGCGGATGCACTCGTCTGTGTCAAAGGTGACCCAGTTGCCCTCATCGGTCAGGGCATGGACGGGGATAATCTCCTTCCGGAACTTTCCGGCGGCGCGGGCTGCGGCGGCGCGGCGATGGCTCTCGGCGGAAAAGGCGTCAATCTGCTCCCGGGAAATGCCATACCGTCGGGCCACATTTTCTGCAGTGTAGCCCATCAGAAGATAGAGGGTTGGATCGTGCTCCAGTAGCCACTTGTTTTGAAATTCCAGTGGGAAGGTGGTACTGGCCCGGGTCATTGTTTCCACACCGCCGGCAATGGCTGCGTCCATGCAGCCAGTCATGATGTTATGGGCCTCGGTGGAGATGGCCTGAAGGCCGGAAGAGCAGAACCGGTTGATAGTCTCCGCCGGCACGCTATACGGCATTCCGGCCCGAACACCGATCAGGCGGGCCATATTGCAGCCCATCTTTCCCTCCGGAGAGGAGCATCCGATGGTGATGTCCTCCACCTCGTCCCGAGCCAACTGGGGTATGCGGTCCATGACGGCGCTCATCAGCTCGCCGGCATAATCCACCGGATGGGTGTTCTTCAGGGTGCCTTTGAGCGCCTTGCCGATGGCAGTCCGGCCACAGGCCACGATCACAGCTTCATTCATGGTTTGATACATCCTTTCCGCGCTCCTTACTGATCTTGATAGGTGTACCAGCCCTTGCCGGTTTTCCGGCCGTACTCACCGGCCTCGTACTTGGCCTTGACCAACTCATAGCCGGGATGGTGCTCCCCACGGTTTTCCATATCCGTCATTACCATGTATGCCAGGTCAATCCCGGTGAGATCCATTAGGCGGAAGGGACCCATGGGATGGTTGAGCCCATTCTCCAGTGCTAAATCGATGTCCTGGGGGGTGGCCACACCCATGGAGGCCAGCTCCAGAGCGCTGAGCGTCAAGCGATTGGAAATATAGTTGACAACAAAGCCCTCGATCTCTTTCTGCACAAGTACGGGAATTTTTCCAATGTCCTTAACGAACTGATACAGAGTGCTGACGGTCTCATCTGATGTATGCGGTCCCCGGACAATTTCCACCAACTTCATATGCAGGGGAGGATTGAAGTAGTGGAGATTTGCCAGTCGGCCGGGATTCTGGACACAGTCGGCAAACAGGGAAGAAACCATGTTGCTGGAGTTGGTGGTGAGCAGGGTGTCCGCGCGGACGAGTTGGTCCAGGGAACGGAACAACTCCTCCTTGGCGGACCGCTTTTCGATGATGGCCTCAATCACCAGGTCTGCATCTTTGGCCGCCTCTTCCAGGGTAGAGACTACATGAAAGCAGTTCTGGGCAGAAGAGGCGTCCTCCTGGAACAATTTGCCCTTTGCCACCCGTTTGGACAGGTAGTCCACGGACCAGACCTTGGCAGTTTCCACCGCTGCGGGGAAACTGTCTGTCAAAAACACCTGAAAGCCACAAAGGGCGGCCTGAAGAGCAATTTGCTTGCCCATTTGTCCTGCACCCACCACGCATATATTTTTGAGTTGACTCATTTGATTTCCCTCCTCTCATGAGCGGACCAGAAGTCCGGCTTGCGCTTTTCTAGAAATGCGGCAACGCCTTCGTCCAGCTCCCGACCGCCCAGCAGGGTGCATACTCCCAGATTTTCGATCATCAGTCCGGTGGCGTCATCTGTGCAGTACGCTAAGTTCATGCAGCGCTTCACCAGCGCCACTGCGTTGGGGCTTCGGCGCATGATCCTCTCGGCCAGCCGAAGGGCTTCCGCCATCAACTGCTCCGGGGGCACACACACCATGGCGAGCCCCAATTCCACAGCCTCGGGGCCGGTGATCCGACGGCCGCCCAGAATGACCTCTTTTGCACGCCCAACGCCGATGACTTTGCACAACCGCTGGGTGCCGCCCATGCCGGGAATCATACCGATGCCAGTTTCTGGCAGAGCGAATACCGCACGCTCGGAGACAACCCGCAGATCACAGGCTAAAGCCACCTCGAATCCACCACCATAGGCACCGCCGTTGACAGCGGCGATAACGGGCTTGCGGCCAGCCTCAATGAGCTGCACCACATCCGTGCTGTCGAAAAACAGGACATCCGTGTGATTGGTTTTCTGAAACTCTGTGATGTCCGCGCCGGAGATAAAGGCATCGCCCTCACCGGTCAGAATAATAACCCGGATATCATCATCCCGTTGGGCTTCCCGCAAAAAGGCGTGGAACTCCTTCCAGGCGTCGATGTTCATGGCGTTCTTTACAGCGGGGCGGTTTGCTGAGAAGATGGCAATGCCATCTTCCCGCAAATCCAGTTTGAAGTTGCGATATACCAGATTCATAGCAGCCCTCCGGGTTATTTCCCTGTCCAGACGGGTTTGCGCTTTTCCAGAAAGGCGTTGACGCCCTCCCGGAAATCCTGACTGGCACCGCAGACCCGCTGGTATTCAATCTCCACCTCAGAGTAACCCAGCATATCCTGAAATGCCGCTTGGTTGATCAGACACTTCAGGTATTTCTGCGCCTTAGAAGGGCCAGCGGCCAGTTTCTCGGCAAAGGCCTTTGTTCGGGCGCGCAGTTCCTCCGGCTGGACAACCTCAGTGACCAATCCCAGACGCAGAGCTTCCTCCGCCTTTACGGGGCGGCCGGTGAAGACCAGTTCTGCGGTCCGAGCCGGCCCCAGCATTTTGTTGAGAATATACACGCCGCAGCCATCCGTTACTAGGCCGATCCCCACGAAAGCCTCTACCAGCTTCATGTTTTCGGCGGCGATGCGGAAATCGCACATGAGAGCCAGATTGGCCGCCACGCCAGCCACGGCCCCTTGAAGAGCCGCGATTACAGGCTTGCGGATGGCCCGGATCTGACGGGCGATCTGTGCCGGCCAGCTGAAAGACTCCTCTAGCAGAACGGACTCTCCGGCGGGCTTTTGGAGCTCACCGATCATGCTGTTGATATCACCGCCGCCGGAGAAGGCGCGGCCCTCGGCCTGAAAGACGACCACATGGACCTCCGGGTCAAATTCGCAGGCGGCAAAGCACTGCATCAGCTCCTTGTCCGTGGGCTCGTCGAATACGTTCATGTAGTCCGGGTTGTTCAGGGTGATATAGGCCACATGATGCTCTACTTCGTAGCGAACGCGCGTCAGTTCCATAGGGAGACCTCCTTGATTTGTATAGGATTTCGATTAAACAGCCAGACCGGGGAAGAGGATGCACATCAGAGCCACCGTCAAGGTGCCGCAGCTGGTGGCCAAAACCGTGGAGATGGCAATGCCGGGATAGGCGTCCCGCAGGCGTTCGTTGGATACATGGCACCCCAGCATGACGCCACCGGAGCAGGGGAGAGAGTCTGTGACCGTGGCGGCAAAGGCTGCGATGCGGTGAATGGCCGCAGCAGGATAGCCCATGCCGGTAAAGATGGGGCCCAGTGCGGGGAGAGAAAGATTGACTGCAGTGGTGGAGGATCCGGCAATGGCGGCAAACACCAGTACGCAGATAATCAGCTGGAAGTAGGGATGGATGGAGAGCGCCAGCAATTTGTCCACCAGGAACTGGAAGGCTTCTGCGGAGTTTACTACGGATCCGAAGCCTACGATGGCGGAAATCATCAGCAGGGAACTGGTGGCGCTGACAGCACCGTCGTTGGCAATTTTGACTACGCCGTGCTTCTTTAATTGAGGATAAAAGAGAATCACGCTGAGAACGGTAGTAATCGCGAGAACGACTGTAATATTGATCTGCAGGAAGTTGAACACTACAAAGGTGAACACCAGGGGAATGGCTGCCAGCCAGGGACTGGGCAATTTTTCCTCGCTCTCGTGGATGGTGTCCTTGGGACCATACGCAAAAACTTCTCCTCTGGCACGGCTACGGCTTACCAGAATCGTGAACACAATCACCATAACGATGATCTCCACAAGGGCACCCACAATGCCGGGAATCAGAGCTGCACCGGAGGTCGTGCCCATCAGATTCATGGCTGCAACATTGGTGGTGTTGGGGGAGAAGACACCGCCCACAACGAAGGTGGAGGAGCCGCTCACCGCCATCCCGATAGCCCATCGACGGGGAATGTTGGCCTCCGCACAGAGGGACAGGGTCAGCGGGAACATGGTAATCATCAGCACGATATTGTTGATGCCGCCATAGGTGAGGACTGCGCCGGTCAGACAAGCAATCAGTACCACGATTGCGGTCCGGAAGTTGTCGGAACGGCCAGAGCCGGCTGGCGACAGAGCGCCGATCAGTCCGCGGGCGATGGAAGTAGCGGCACCGCTGACATCATAGAGCTTGCCGATAATGGCGCCGAAGAGCATCATCCCGAAGTAGGGGCCGGCAAAACTGGCTACGCCGGGCAGGTAGACATCCGTGATGGTGGCCGTCAGAGGCATTCCGTTTGTCACAATAACGATCAGGGTGACAATAAATCCCAGATACAGGGGAGACCAGTCGCGGTATGCCAGGTACATCAGCGCTACAAGCGCCAGAATGATGCCAATAACTCCGATTGCCATACTCATAGTGAAATACTCCTTCCAATATTTTGGGGTTCGGCTACTCGGGGTATTCAGTCTCGGATCAGGCCGTTTTGAACGGCCTGTTCATGCAACTCTTTGCGAAAATCGGGGTGTGCGATGGAGATCATCGCGTGGACGCGGTCTTCAATACTGCGAAGGTACAGATCTGCTATGCCGTATTCCGTGACAATGTACATCACATCTGAGCGCGGTGTGGTGACCACAGCGCCCTTTGGAAAATCCACGGTGATTTTGGAATGCCGCTTTCCCTGTTTGTCTGTCCTGGTTGAGGAGAGGCAGAGAAATGACTTTCCACCCTTGGACATCGCCGCACCGCGGACAAAGTCCAGCTGGCCGCCGGTGCCGCTGTACTGACGGAAGCCGATGGACTCAGAGCAAACCTGGCCAGTGAGATCCGCCATAATACAGGTGTTGATGGAAATCATGTTGTCGTTTTTGCTGATTTCAACCGGGTCGTTGATAATGGAGAGGGGCATAAACTCCACATGGCCTTCACTGATGTAGTCATACAGGGCCTGGGACCCCTGGGCGAATCCTGCCACCTGCTTGCCGCTGATGGCACCCCGTTTGGCTAGGTACATCATGGAATCACTGTACATCTCCGTGTGAATCGAGAGATTTCGTCGGTCTTTCAGGCCATATCCAATGGCATTGGAAAGCCCGCCCAATCCCAGCTGCAGCGTGGCCCCGTCTGGGATCATGGGAAGGATCAGCTCCGAAATTTTCCGGTCCACCTCACTGGACTCCGGCTGGAGATACTCCGGCAATGGCTGATCACATTCTGTAAGCCAGGTTACATCCCGGATATGAATCCGGTTGTGATAGCCATGGGCGCGGGGCTGCTTCCGATTGATCTGAAGGATAATCTTGTCCGCCTTCTGCGCCACATCCCAACCGGCGGCGGTACCCACGATTCCGAAGTAGAGATATCCCTCCTCATCCGGCGGAGCGACTTCCATCATCAGAACATTGACGTGGTAGACATCCGATAGGCATTTGGCAAGACGCGAGAAGTGGGGAGAGATGATGGAGACATTCCCACGGTCAAAATACTGATGCTCATACCCCTGGAAGAAAAAAGTGGCGTAATTGATTTTCCCGCGGTAGTCGCTGGACTGTAGAATGGAGTAGGGATACATGGTGTTTGCTCCGTAGACGGTCACATCCCGCAACTCATCCTTCCGGCGGGCCAATGCTTCCATCAGTGCCACCGGCATCGCGGCCTGGGCATAGGTGAATACCTGGTCACCGGACTCGATGCAGCGGACAGCCTCATCGGGTGAGACCAGCTTGCGTTGGTATTCCTCACGCCAGTCGCTCATGAACAATCAGCTCCTTCTCTCTGTTATTGTGGGAATTCAGGGCTCCATACACTTGACAAGGACCTTTACATCGTCTCCCTGATCCCGGATCTGCTCCAGACCTTGCTGTAGGTCACTTAGTCTGATGCGGCGGGTGATATACTTTTTCAGGTCAATCGTGTGGTGTGTCAGTGCCGCCAAAACGGCCTGGAAATCCGTGGGGACGTGTCCCTTGCTGCCCTGCAGCCGCTTCTGGTAGACCACGGTGCTGTAATAGTCAAAGGAGACCGGATGCATGGAGACACCCACCAATACGCCGGTGCCTCCCCGCTTCAGATTGCGGATGGCCATGTTGAACGGTCCCTCGACGGCCACGCAGTCAAAGAACATATCCATCCCATGAGGCAGCAGGGCGTTGATCTGCTTCTCCACTTCCGGATCGCGGCCGTTGAGCACGTGATCCACAATGCCGATATTCCGAATAAACTCAATCTTTTTTTTGTTGGTCTCTGTAAGGACAATAGTGCTGGCACCATACATCCGGGCCCATTCCGCTACACATTGTCCGATAATGCCGCCGCCCAGGATCAGAATGTTGGCGCCGGGCTTGATTTCACTCAGGCTCATGGCATGCAGTGCCACAGCTGCGGGCTCAATCAGAGCGGCCTCCTCATTGCTCACGGAATCCGGCAGGAGGAACATGCCGCTCGGAAACCAGCTGACATATTCTGCAAAGGCGCCCGGATGCTCCAGCTCACTGCCGATGCCAATTTTCACGGTTCGGTTTGTGCAGCGGTCGAAATCGCCCACCAGGCAGTTGGGACAGCGGCCACAGGGTTCATTTTTCGGATTCTGGGTGTATCCGACCACGCGGTCTCCTTTTTGGAAGCTGCTGCTGCCGGGATCATAGATGATGCCGCTGTACTCATGGCCTGCGTGGACGCCCAGATGCTGCGATCCCTCCTCCCAGAAATGCACATCCGAACCGCAGATGCCAACATCTGTCACCCGGATGATGGGGCTGCCGTTTACTTCCGGCATAGGCACCTGACGAATCTCGACTTTCCGGTCCCCTACCCAGACTGCTTGCTTCATGAGCATGGATATACATGCCCCCTTTCTAAGGGCTATCATAGCATCTGACGGTTATGGAACATATCCTATGAACAGAGGATTTCTCTACCCCGTTTGGGGGATTGCCTTATCGGAAAAGTTAAAAATAAACAACGTGAGACTTGCATAATTGTTAAAATATACAAGTATAAAAGGAGAGGGGAAGAATACCCTGACTGCGTACACAATGGGCCGCCGTCGTGAAAAGAACAGCTACCTAAAATGTGGGAACTTTGCGGAGATTTCCCGCTTCCCCTTGTCTGGGAAATCCGGACCATGATATACTCGCACCCAAAAAGGGAGGGAGTAGATTACATGGATGTTCAAAAGCAGTATCAGGAAAAGCTGACAACAGCGGCCCTGGCAGTTTCCTGCGTGGAATCCGGAGATTGGATCGATTATGGCTGGTGTACTGCCACCGCAGACCTGCTGGACCGTGCGCTGGCAAAGCGGTATCAGGAATTGGAAGATGTCAAGATCCGCGGCGGGATCTTGCTCCGTAAACCGGCGGTTCTGGAGGTGCCGGAGGCATCCCGCCATTTTATATGGCACTCCTGGCATCTGTCCGGTTTGGAGCGCCGGCTTCTCGCGGGCGGCGGGGTGTACTACATTCCGGTTCGTTATTCCGAGCTGCCCCGCTATTATTTGGAAAATCTCCCGCCCATTCATGTGGCGATGTTTCAGGTCACGCCAATGGATCGCCACGGCTACTTCAACTTCGGGCCCAATGCGTCCCATATGCGGGCGCTGTGCCAGAAGGCAGAAATTGTAATTGTGGAAGTTAATCCCAGTTTGCCGAGATGCTGCGGTGGACCGGAGAACTACCTCTCTATCGACCAAGTGGACTGGATTGTGGAAAGAGACCGGGCAGAGGTTGGACAGCTTTCGGCAACTCCGGCAGGAGAGGTAGAGAACGCGGTGGCGCGCTTGATTGTGGAGGAAATCCCCGACGGCGCGTGCTTGCAGCTTGGGATCGGCGGAATGCCCAATGCTGTGGGGAGTCTGATCGCGCAGACGGATTTGAAAGACTTGGGCGTGCACACAGAGATGTATGTCGACGCGTTTGTGGAACTGGCAGAAGCTGGAAAAATCACCGGCGCACAGAAATCCATAGACCGCTATGCCCAGACCTATGCCTTCGCTGCGGGGACGCAAAAGCTCTATGACTATCTGGATGAAAACCCCGCTTGTCGGGCCGCGGCTGTGGACTATACCAACGACGCCCGGGTGATTGCACAACTGGACCGGTTTATTTCCATCAACAATGCGGTGGATGTGGACCTCTTTGGACAGGTCAACGCAGAAAGCACGGGAATCCGTCATATCAGCGGCTCCGGCGGACAGCTGGATTTTGTACTGGGCGCCTATCTGTCCAGAGGCGGCAAGAGCTTTATATGTTGCTCTTCCACCTTTCAGAACAAAGAAACCGGAGAGATGAACAGCCGGATTCGCCCCATCTTGGAACCAGGATCGGCGGTAACCGACACGCGCTGCAACCTCCACTGGCTGGTGACAGAATATGGAAAGGTGAACTTGAAGGGGGCCTCTACTTGGGAACGAGCGGAGCGGATCATCTCTGTGGCGCATCCGGATTTCCGCCAGGAGCTGATTGCCGCCGCAGAGCAGATGGGAATTTGGCGCCGATCCAGCCGGAGATAATCGCCGGGCTTGAAGCCACAAAAAAGCACTTCCGTAATGCAACATTACGGAAGTGCTTTTCTGAAAAGCCGTTATCCTTGTATCTTGAGGGCTTGTTCATATTGGTTGAACATACGGAGCAAGGTCCGCTGATTATCCACTTCCAGCTTCCGATAGATGTTTTTCAGATGAGTTCGGACTGTACTATCGCTGATAAACAAAGCTTTTGCAACCTCATGGTAGTCCTTTCCGCTGCAGAATACAGAAAGGACCTCCCACTCGCGGCGGGAGAGGTTATTGAAGCGGTTGAAGGTCTCCTGTGGAAATTCGGCACAGGGAGTAGGAGAGGAAATCGCAAAGCAAAAATAGCGCCTGATCATTTGGAAGCTGTCCACCCATGAGAGGGTGTTTGTGCGGATGGTGTATCCCTGCACCATTTTGGGGAGAGAGACAGCACTTTCACTTTCCTGCTGGAAAAGGGAGAGCAGATGCTGGAAGATTAGGGGGAGATGGCTGGTGCCGTAGAGCCGCTGCAACAAAGGCAGAACCTGTTTGCTATATTCCAGTGGATTTCCGCGTTCGTCAAAGACGATGAACTTCAGATCTACTTGCTGAAGAGAGGCATCTTTGGCGACAGAGCAGATCTGCAGGGCCTGCTGCTTCTGAAAACTGACAAGGTGTTCGGAGAGCATACTGTATATGCAGGCCAGATGTGCGAGTTCCGCCTCCCCGAAGTCCCCTTCCTCAATGGATTTGTAAAAGCTGATCCGATGCGTAGGGAAGGCCAGCGTCGCTACGTAGTGCAGCCCTGCCCGGCCCCAGAAGTCCAGGTTTTCGCCGAAGTCGCCCCGCTCCTGGCGGGCCAGCTCGGAGGAGCAGATGACTGGTGTCCGGCGAGAGGACAGTGAGTTGGCGCAGCGGGTGATGTATTTGGCAAAGGCATCACGCCGCTGGAATCCAACAGGATAGATGTCGTTAAAAAACTTGGCCCGGTTGATTCCGTAGCACCCCAAAAACTGGTCGCCGCTGTAACAGGTCAGCCCTAGATTTTTCCACTGAAAAGTGTCTGACAGGATTTTTAGCAGGGTCGGTGAGAAAAAGTCCTCTGCTGACCGCTGGTAGCGCTCAAGTGCATTGGCGAAATTCGTAATTGCATACAGAGCATTAGTTGAACATGGGACTACCATACGATTCGCCTCCAATATTTATTCTCTATTATCTACAAAAACGGATCAGGAAACATGCGGAAGATTCGGGTGTTTTTATCATACAAAATACGGTAAGATTCGTCAATGGAAAACAAATCCAAGTCGAAAGGGATACCCCAAATGTAGTATAGAACTGAAAAACCTGTTGTATTGTGAGCGACGTTTCCCGCTATGCCAAAACGCCGCAATGCAGAAAAAGCGAGCACCTGCAAAAATCGCAATCTCTAGATGCACCTGTGGTATGTACGAACTATTTGTAGGCACCCAAGAGGATTCCTTTTAATGAACAGCGGATTGGGTGGCGGAGATTGGGAAGCAGCGAGAAATTCCAGTGTAGGATGTAGTTTGGTACTTGGTGTCTACTGAAAAAAGGATTACCCCCCGAGAGGAAAGATCCTCTTATAAGTATTCTGTTTTCGAGGTTGCTGTAAAAAACACTCCGGGGCTGAAAGATTGCAAGACCCCGAAAATTTTGCGGCTCTCTGTTCTTTGAAAACCGAAACAGCTAAATATCCAACCAGAGCAATGGAATCTTTTCCTGTGCCATGTATTTGGTGACAAAAAATCTGCTAATATTTGATCGGTTCTCTGTTTGCCCAGATTGAGCTAGTAGGAGTTTGCCATTGTGATGACTGCTCCTAATCGAAGAAATTACAGGAAGAAAAACATCTTACGGCGCCGCATTTTCCGCTTCCCTCCTTGCCCCATAACCTGACGCAGAATAATGAACAACGCCGTGGAGTGGAGAGGAACAACCTTCGGGGTTTGGGCAATTTCGGGTCTAAAAAGGTCTGGAAAGTACTGCGGCACAGCGGATGGAAAAACCTATCACAGCTCATAACCCGGAGGTCATTGATTCAAGTCCAGCCCCCACAACCAAAAAATTACCGCTTTCCAGCTGGAAAGCGGTAATTTTCTCTGCCCTTTTGCAACTTTTGAGGACGGCCCCCATTTCCTGGACACCGGGGTGGCCCAAACCGTGACCCAGACGGGGCAAAAAACGTGTCCGGAGGCGGTGTTTCCGCCCCCGGGGCCTCTTGCCTTCTGGAGAGATTTTTGGAAAGTTACAGCGCCGCCGTCAGGACCTTTTCTATGGTCCTGGCCGCTTCCTTTTGAGCCGATGTGGTGATGTGGGCATAGGTGTCTAGGATGAAGGCGGCCGGGAAGTGTCCCGGCATCCCGGACACTGTCTTGATGTCCACGCCGTTCTGAAGGGCCAGTATTGCGAAGGTATGCCTCAAATCGTGGAATCTGACCCGAGGCAGCCCTGCCCGTTTCAGCACCCGGTGGAGCATATGCAGGACATTGTCCGGGGAGATGGGACCGCCGACGGGCGAGGGAAATACCCAGGGGCTGCTGCCGTTTTTTTCTGCTGTTTCAGGACCACTATCGTGTCCCTCCGCCAGGGGCAGGGTGCGGTAGGCGTTTTTCGCTTTCAGCGGGGCCTCTACGATTTCGCCGTTGGTCCGAGCGATCTGCCGTTTTACCCGGAGGCTTCCATGTTCGAAGTCGATGTCTTCCCACTTCAGCCCCAGTAATTCACTTCTTCTTAAACCCGTGGTCAGCTCCGCATAGTACATCTCGAAGACGCCGCTCTCTTTTGCCTCCCGTAAGAAGGATGCCAGCTGTTCAATGGGCAGCGTTTTCATCTCCTTGCGTTTCAGCTTCGGCAAGGCACAGCCCTCTGTGGGGTCTGCTGCAATCAGCCGTTGCTCTTTGGCCAGCTTCATGGCCGAGGCGATGATCTGGCAGATGTTCCGCACCGTCTTGGGGCTCAGCCCCCTGGGCTGCCGCTTGCTCTCGACTCTGTCAATTCTCCCGCTGGTCAGCAGCTTCTTGCAGAATTTCTGTAACTCCAGAGAAGTGAGCTTTTCTAGCGGGACCTTGCCGATATTCGACTTAATGTGGTTGTTGATGTACCCCCGGTAGGTCTGGTGGGAGGACGGTCTCGCTTTGATCTTTGCGTAATTTTCGAACCACTCGTCCATCCAGGTACCTACCGTGTACTTCCCCGCCTTGGTGACGTCCAAGCTCTTGGTTTCCTAGATGGCCGCTTTCAGCTTGTTCTTCGCCTCTGCCTGGGTCCGGCCCAAGACGTTTTTGTAGATTAGCTTCCTGGTCTCCGGATTATGCCCGGCGGTATACCGCCCTTCCCACCGGCCATCTTTTCCTGATATTACCTTCACCGTTGGCCCGTTTCTTTGCCATGGCATCCGCCTCCCTTTACGACTCGATAAGCGTCTCGCTTCGCTCGGTTGCTCACATTTATGGAGCCAGCGAGCTCTCATCAGCGAAACAAAATGCCACAGAAAAAAGAAATAGCCAGATGGAAAGGTGACTGTTATCAAAAAGTTAAGAAAGAGCGGCCGACAGCAGCTCTTTTCTTTGTATAGCACATCAATTTTGACCTGGGGATCCTTCATTTTCGCCCTCTCTGTGGCCCGCGTTTCTTCCTCGTCCTCAAGGCAATACCGTTCCATCTCCCCGGCGATCCCTATACCTAACTGAAGCCCGGTGATGAAGAATGTCAGGAGGTTTCCTCCCGCAGTTCATTCTCCAGATCCGCCAACTGGAGCAAGGTCTCCTGATCTTGTTGGCCTAACCTTGCGTTGATTTCTCTGTAGGCTTGGTCCAGTTCCGCCCGGACTTTTTGAAGTTCTGGCTCCTGGCAGGACCTTGCGTGCAAGGCCTTCAAGTAGTCGTACATCGTACCGCCTCCTTGTCAGCGAAAAAGCATGTCACGATGCTGGCTCAATAGCCAGGGGACACGGCGCCTACTATCAGAAAAGTAACAATTTGTCTGCCTGATTGGAATCCTTGTCTTGTTTTCAGCGACGCATTCTTTGAAGGGGCTTTCGTGCCTCAATAGCCCCGGAACGCCCCAGCGGCACTCTGCGGATCTAAGGAGACAGCAGAATTTTGCGGAGAAAAGCGTCATTGCTGCTATTTCATGTGTGGAACAACGCTCTTTCAAAATCCCGCAACTGCCCGCACTGCGGGAAGTTGTGAGCGAATCGGCGCAACAAAAGCGCCGGTTCTTTCTCCTGCTTTTTTTCGTCCCCCGGTTCACTTCCAGAAACATGGGAATTCTCCAACGGAAGTGGGGCCAATCGTTGTGGGCAAACCTCATGTCATCTTGCCATTTGATGAGAAAGGCCAATGCAGGCGTGAGGTATCTCGTCTTTTCGCCACGCTGGCCCGACAAGGGCCGAAGGCAGTTGTTTGTGGGCAACGGATGCCGCCCCGGCCTCGTCCGCCCGACACAGCGGCCCACAGGGGCAAACGAGGGCGGAATTGTTGGGGGCTCAATGACAGAGAAAAAAGGCTTCTTTGTCGACGGCGTCGTAATTCGCGTATTTAGCAAAAGCGCGTTCCCTCTCTCTATCTTTCGTCCTCTGGCCACAAAAGTGGGGCCGGGCTTCTGCCCAGAACTGCAGCCGCCGTATAGCTGGACGAGATGCTTGCCCACAAAAAAGCCCGGATGGTCTTGTACAAAGAATCAACAGAGCCGCCCCGCTGATTTTACCCAGTTCCCCACATGGGTCCAAAGGTCTGTGTCATTTACATAGAGTTGCCCGCATTCCAAGCATCCCGTGGCCCAACTCATTTCATATTGCATTTTGGAATTTGAATACATAGTATCCACATTGCATTAGCGGATGTTTATTTCGTCAGATCCTCATTCTTTGCCTTCTGCTGAAGAGGTTCCATATTTCTGCCGTAGCCGTTCCCAATGGCGTAGGAACGTAGTGGGCGGGAGTTTCAGGCGTTCCGCAGCCTTACGGATACTTCCGTACCGCTCGTAGAATGTCTGGAGATACCGCAGCTCCATACGCTCCAGCATCTCATTCAGTCCCGCCTCTGCCGGAGCATCCTGAACAGGCTCCGGACCCGCCACGTTCATCGGCAAGCTCTCCGGCTGAATCAAGTCTGTATCCGTGATGATGGTCGCCTGCTCAATGCTGTTTTTCAGCTGGCGGACGTTCCCTTCCCACCGATAGTTCAGCAACGCAAAGCAGGTTGCTGGGGACAGTTTCCGATGAAAGTCGTATTTTTGATTGTAGTAATCTAGAAAATGCTGAGCCAGAGGAATGATGTCATTTTTTCGCTTCCGGAGCGGCGGAATATGGATCGGCATGACATTCAGCCGGTAATACAGGTCCTCCCGAAAGCGTTTCTGCTGCACCATCTCTTCCAAGTCGCAGTTAGTAGCGGCGATCACTCGGATGTCCACCTGTATGGGTTCGTTGCCGCCCACGCGGATGAAAGAGCGGTTCTGCAGCACATGGAGCAGTTTGGCCTGCATATTCAGAGACAGCTCGCCGACCTCATCCAGAAACAGCGTTCCGTGATCTGCTGCCTCTAGAAGGCCTGGCTTCACTTTGCTGCCAGCGCCGGTGAAGGCATGGCCTTCATGTCCAAAGAGTTCGCTCTCAAAGAGAGACTCTGTGATGGCAGCGCAGTTGATGGGAACAAACCGCCGGTTGGACCGCCCGCTGTTCTGGTGGATGAATCTGGCAATCTCATCCTTACCTACACCGGTTTCTCCCAGCAGAAGGGCGGTAGAGTCCACCTTGGCTATCCGGGCGGCCAGGGCCAGCACCTTCAGCATCTCCTTATCGGCCACAATCAGTTTGCTTTGGCCACCCATCCGGGCCTTGATGCTCTCCAGTTCCTGGAGATATTGGTCATTCAGTCCCCGGATCTTATCAAGCTCCTGCTGCAAAGAGCTGATTTCGTCCAAATCCCGGTCATTACAGATATAGAATTCAATCTCACCGCAGCTATCAAATACCGGCGTGCAGGACACATGTGCACTGCGCCCTGTGCGATAGAAGGTCTGCACAATGGTGTGTGGCTTTTTGGTCTTTGCTACGATAGCACCGCAGGATTCGGAAATCAGATGGTTTTTCACCAACTGCTCCACCGGCACCCCCACTAACTCCTCTCTCCGAATCCCGGTGAGGACCTCATAAGCCCGGTTGATCCGCAGCGTCACCAGATTCCGGTCTGAGATCTGGATGGCATCCGTAGAGTTCTCGATAAAAGCATCCAGGACACGGTTCTGTTCTTCCAAATCCAAAACTCGCTTGCGCAGTTCCTCCATGGTCTCATGGGAAAACTGCGAGCGCACCTGCTTTTGCTCCAAAAATGGAACACCTCCCTTCGCCTTTTGCTCTTTTGTGCAATTTCAAATTTGAAATCACACTTTTTATCGTCAAAACTCATATCATCTTTGCTTTGTTTTTAACAAAAATGACTATATCATAAATCTTATGTTTTCACAAGTTCCAATTTCGGAGCACTCTGCTCAAAATTCGTTCCAATTTTGGAACACAAAATTGCAATTTTTTTCACATAATCGAGGCCCCGTTTCCGTCATGGAAAATAATTCGATCTTTTTTGAATTTCGGGAGGAACCGCAATTCCATACAGTCATAGGGGTTTCTGGCTTTTCGCTGGAATGTTTTTTTAAATTGGCAAGATTTTTGCTATAATGATTTGTCGAATTCCAACGGAATGTGTTGGTGGCGGAAATCCCCCGCCAGACATACCATCGATGAAATATGTGAGATTTTAAGGAGGTACAAGAGATGGAAGACTGGAAGGTACTCTATGCTTCCAAATTAATGACGGCAGATGAGGCCGTCCGGCAGATCCCCGATGGTTCCCGGGTCTTTTTCGGCCATGCGGCCAATGAACCCCCCGTCCTGGTGGATGCGCTGGTGCGAAACTATGAGCAATATAAGGATGTGGAGATCGTCCACTGGGTTCCCATGGGAAAAGGGGAGTACTGCGATCCCAAGATGAAGGGGCACCTTCGCCACAATGCCATGTTTGTGGGCGGCCCAACCCGCAAGGCTGTGCAGGAAGGACGGGCGGACTACACCCCCTTTTTCTTCCACCAGTCCACCCGATTCTTCTCTGACGGCACCTTCCCCATTGACGTGGCGATGGTTTCCGTCACTCCGCCGGACAAGCACGGCTATGTGTCCCTGGGCGTCTCCGTGGGCGGCACCAAGCCCGCCTGCCTGAACGCCAAAATGGTCATTGCCCAGGTCAACGACCAGATGCCCCGCACCATGGGGGAGTCCTTCCTTCACGTCTCCCAGCTGACCTGCTGTGTGGAGGCATCCACGCCTCTGCCGGAGCTGGGCGGAGGCACCATCGGCGAAGTGGAGGAAGCCATCGGCCGGAATGTGGCCTCCCTGGTGGAGGACGGCTCTACATTGCAGCTGGGCATCGGCACCATCCCTGATGCGGTGCTGAAGTTCCTGGGGGACAAGAAGGATTTGGGCATCCACTCCGAGATGTTCTCCGACGGCGTGGTGGATCTGTACCAGAAGGGGGTCATCACCGGTGCCAACAAGCGACTGGACAAGGGCAAGATGGTGGCTGCCTTCCTGATGGGCTCCAAAAAGCTTTACGACTTTGTGGATGACAATCCGGACGTGATGATGCGGACTGTGGACTATGTGAACAACCCCGCCGTGATCTGCCAGAATCCCAAAGTGGTGTCCATCAACTCCTGCCTACAGGTGGACTTCAACGGTCAGGTGAACTCCGAGTCCATGGGCACCAAGCAATTCTCCGGCATCGGCGGTCAGCTGGACTATGTCCGCGGCGCGGCCATGTGTCCCGACGGCAAAGCCATTCTGGCCATGCCCTCCACGGCCAAGCACGGGGAAGTGTCCCGGATCGTTCCGGTGTTTGAGCCCGGCACCACTGTCACCACCACCCGTACGGACGTCCACTACATCGTGACGGAATACGGCGTCGCCAACCTGCGGGCCAAGAGCCTGCGGGAGCGGGCCCGGCTCCTCATCAACATTGCCCACCCCAAGTTCCGGGATCAGCTCTGGGAAGCTTACTACGAACGCTATGGCAAGGAGGATCAGTAATATGTCCGAGAAAAAAATTGAGGCCGTCAATGGACATGCCTTACAAAAGGTATTCCTGTCCGTGGAGGATCACATCGCCGTTATGACCCTCCACAATCCCCCGGTGAATGCGGCAGACGGCGTGGTGCAGGAGGAGATCCTGCTCCTGTGCGACTATATCAACCATGAGGACGACATCTGGGTGTGCATTATGCACTCCGACATCAAAACCTTCTGCGTGGGCGTGGACATCAAGCGATTCTATCAGAGCATCCTGGATAAGGATGTCACCAATACCCAGGAGGTCTATTACGATGGTGCTCAGGCCCTCTATGAACTGCGGGTTCCCCTGATCTGTGCAGTTCACGGCCACTGCCTGGGCGGCGGCGTGTGCTACCCCGCCGGTGCGGATATCTCTATCGCCGTGAAGGGGACCCTCTTCGGCGCACCGGAGGCAAAGCTCAGCGTGGTGGGCGGCAGCGCCCATCTGGCCCGTATTCTGCCCCCCCAGATCCAGCGGGATATGAGCTACTGCGGCACTTTCATCACCGCAGAAGAGCTCCACGACAAGTACGGCGGTGTCACCATGGTGGTAGACACGCTGGAGGAGCTGATGCCCGCGGCCATGGACAAGGCGCGGGAGTTGTGCCGCCGTGGTCCCCTGGTGCTGCGGTACCTGAAAGCCTGCATGAATGAGCAGGAGGATTTCCAGATCCACCGGAAGGATGAGCTGGAGGTGACTTACACCCGCTACATGGCTCGTCATGCGGATTTCAAGGAGGGTGTTTCCGCCTTCCTGGAAAAGCGGGAGCCGCAGTATACCGGCCAGTAAAACACATCCCCCATACAAGACTTTAGGAGGAAGGATCATGAGAAAGAATGCAAAAAAACTGTTTGCGCTGATTCTGGCACTGTGTATGTCGCTGACGTTGCTGACTGCTTGCGGCGGCGATACCGCTGGCAGCGATTCAGGCGTGGGAGAGAGCTCCTCCGGTGGCGAGACGATCACCTGGCGCCTGCAGAGCAGCTACTCCCTGAATTCCTTGCAGGGCGATATGGCCACCAACCTGAAGGAGGCTCTGGAGACCGCTACCAATGGCCGCCTTCAGGTGGAGCTGTATGAGCCGGGCGCTTTGTGCCAGACCTCCGATATACTGACCTATCTCTCGCAAAATGCCTTTGACTGTGCCGTCATCTTCGGCTCCACCTTCTCCGGCCTGATTCCGGAGGCGGATCTGGCCTGCGGCATCCCCTTTGCATGGGAGAGCTCCGCCGAAATCTATGACGTAATGGAGAACTATGGGTTGCTGGATGTGATCCAGGAGGCCTACGGAGAACTGAATCTCAAATACTACTGGAATGCCCATGAGCCCAACTACAACGTCCTGGCAAACTTCCAGGTAGAGAGCCTGGAGGACTTCCACGGCAAAAAGATCCGCGCTCTGGGCGTGTGGGGCGACTTCCTGGCTGCGTTGGGGGCCTCTCCCACCAACATCGCCGGCACAGAGGTCTATCAGGCCCTGCAGCTGGGCACCATTGACGGCGCTCTGTATGGCTGGTCCTCTCTGAGTGACTCCAACAACATCCGCGAGGTGGCGCAGTACGCCCTCAGCCCCTCCATGTGCTTCTGCCAAATGGCCACCGTGGTGAATCAGGACAGCCTGAACAAGCTCCCTGAGGACCTGCGGAGCATCGTGGACGAGACCATCCGGCTGGCCAACATCGGCGTCATCGGCCAGGCCCATGTGGTTGGTACGGAGAAAAGTGTTCGAGACGCTATCCAGGGCGGCTACACTGAGCTGTCTCCGCTGCCTGATGACGTCCTGGCCGAGATGCGTGAAATTGCTGTCACCCAGACCTGGGAAGAGCTGGCCGCCAAGAGCGAGCGTATGGCCCGCGGTATCGAGATCATCAAGCAGCAAAACCGTGACTATGGCCGCCAAGTGGATTACTGAGTCCGCGCGTTCCTCACAGAAAAATAGAATTCAAGAGAAGGGAAAGTGAGACATGAACGCACTATTGAAATTATCAGGCGGCATTGACGCCATTAATCGGACCATTGGCAGAATCTTCGCCTGGATTCTTCTGCCCATGATCTGCCTCACCGCCTTTGAGGTATTCTCACGTTATGTCCTCAAGTCTCCAACCGTCTGGGCATGGGAGCTGATTATCCAGATCTGGGGCCTGATGCTGATGGCCTGCGGCGGATACTGCTACTGGAAGGGCGGCCTGGTGCGAGTGGATCTGCTTTATAATAAATTCCCTGTCAAAGTCCGCTGCGGTATCAATATCGCCACCGCCATTCTGGTCCTGATCTGTATGGGGCTGGTATTTATCTACGGCATAAACATCTTCCTACTGTCCTTCCGCCTCAATGAACGGATCTCTTCCGTGTGGGGGTCTCCCATGTGGACCATCCGGTTTTGGGTGCCTCTGGGCGCTGCACTGATGTTCATTCAAGCCATCAGTGAGCTTATCAAGAATGTAGCCGCTATGGCAGGCAAGATTGAACTCACCAACAACTCCGACGAAGTCGCGGAGGCAATTGAAATCGTGAAGTCCGCTGAGCATCTGCCTGACGAAACCGGAAAGGAGGACATACAGTGAGTCCTGATATTATCATTTTGCTGCTGGGGCTGGTAGCCCTGATGGCGCTAGGCATCCCCATCTGCTTTGCCATGATGAGCGTGGCTTCAGTCATCCTGCTGGTGTTCTACGGCTCTGGCCTGCTGAATGTGTTGAACGCAGCATTTGTTTATCAGATGCAGTCGGAGTCCCTGCTGGCCATCCCCATGTTCGCTCTGATGGCGGCGTTCCTCCAGACCTCCGGCATCGGCGGAGACATCTACGAATTCTTCCACAAGTGGCTTGGCGGTATCAATGGCGGTCTGGCTATGGCCACAGTGGCCACCACGGCAGTCATCGCCGCTATGAGCGGTGTGGCGGCCACCGCTACCATCATGATGGGGCTGATTGCACTGCCAGCTATGTTGGACCGTGGTTATGACAAAGCGTTGGCCACTGGCCCCGTGCTGGCAGGTGGCTGCCTGGGCCCCATTATCCCGCCCTCTACCATCATGATCATCATGTCTTCCTATACCGGCGTGTCCGCAGGCTGGCTGTTTGCCGGCGGTGCGTTGCCCGGCGTAGGCTTGGCCCTGCTGTTCATCATCTATATCGGCATCCGCTGTGCCATCAATCCCAAGCTGGGCCCCGGCATCCCCAAGGCCGAGCGTCCCTCCTGGGGCGAGAAGATGCGGGTGTTTAAAAAGGTCATCGCCCCCATTGCCATCATCGTTCTGGTGCTGGGCTGCATCTATGCCGGAATCGCAACACCTACTGAGGCCGCCGGTGTGGGCGCCTTCGCCTCCATGGTGTATGCCCTGATTACCCGGAAACTGAATGTGAAGAATCTGCGGGCCTCTCTCATCCAGACCATGGAGGTCTCCGCCATGCTTATGTGGATTCTCATGGGAGGCGCCGCTTACAACTCCCTGGTGAATATCACCCGCCTGTCTGACGTGGTAGCCGCTGCTTTTGCAAGCTCCAATCTGGACGGCCTGCCCCTGATGCTGCTGATCTTTGCGCTGTTCTTTGTGATGGGGATGTTCCTGGACACTACGCCCATCATCATGATTGCCATTCCCATTCTGCTGCCGGTAATCCAGGCTTCTTCCCTGGACACCAACGCCACCATCCTGATTCTGTGTGTCACTCTTTGCCTGGGCATGATTACTCCGCCTTTTGGCATCAATATGTTCTACTTGCAGGGTGTGGCACCTCCGGGAGTGGACACCAAGGTTATGTACAAGGCGGTCATGCCGTATGTTATTATTTTCCTGGTTGCTTGCTTCTTTATGATGCTTTTCCCGGAACTGATTGTCATCTTCCCGAACGCTGCGATGGGATATTGATCTGGAAGAACATCGGAGCTGCAAAGACCCAGGGCCCGTTCCGTTTGATTCATGCAATGTGGTGTTAACACATCTCCCCCAATATGTAAGCATAAACCGTTAGATGCATTTCTTGTGCTCCTTATTTCGGCATCTTTCCCCGCCCCATGACTTGCCACAGATTGCTGAAAACCGTCATGGAGTAGGAAGAAATGAATTCCGGGTTTTGGACGATTCCAGGTCCCACAAAAGTCCGGAAAACGTTGCGGTGCAGCGGATAGAGAAAACGATAGCAGTTTATAACCCGGAGGTCGTAGGTTCAAGTCATGCCCCGCAATCACAAAACCGTCTGATTTCTATGAAATCAGACGGTTTTTCTGCCTTTGCATCCAAAGGTTTCCGGAGAAATAACGCGATTTTACAAAATTTGCAGTTGCCCCAAACCATGACCCATACAGGGCAAAAAACGTGCCTTGGCGCAACTCTGCCGTGCCAAGGCTTCCCTGCTGTTTGGAACCATTTTTCCACTTTCAGATTGCCGCCGTCAGGACCTTCTCCATGGTCCTAGCCGCCTCCTTCTGGGCCGCTGTGGTGACGGGGGCATAGGTATGCAGGGTGAACCCCACGCTGAAGTGCCCCAGCATCCCGGATATCGTCTTGATATCTACCCCGTTCTGGAGGGCCAGCGGTGCGAATGTATGCCGTAAATCGTGGAACCTGACCCGAGGCAGACCCGCCCGTCTCAGCACCCGGTGGAGTATATGCAGGACGCTGTCCGGTGAGATAGACCGCCGGTGGGTGAGGGAAACACCCAGGGACTGCTGACGTTTTTTTCCTCTGCTGTTTCAGAAGCTGAATGGTATCCTCCGCCGGCGGCAGCGTTTGGTTGGCGTTTTTCGTCTTGAGCGATGCCGCCACCTCTCCGTTGATGCGAGCACCATGCCGTTTCACCCAAAGGCCGCCCCGGTCCAAATCAATTTCCTCCCATTTGAGGCCAAGCAATTCGCCTTTTCTCAATCTTGCCGCCAGCTCCGCATAGTACATCTCGAAGACGCCGCTCTCCTTGGCTTCCTGCAGAAAGGAGGTCAACTGCTCGACGGGCAATGTTTTCATCTCCCGATGTTCCAGCTTCGGTAGGGCGCAGCCCTCGGTGGGATCGGTGGCAATAATTTTTTTCTCCTTGGCCGGCTTCATGGCTGAGGCGATGACTTGGCAGATGTTCCGCACCGTCTTGGGACTCAGACCCCTGGGCTGCCGCTTGCTCTCGACTCTGTCGATTCTTCCACTGTTGAGTAATTTTTTGCAGACCTTCTGTAATTCCAGAGAAGTGAGTTTTTCCAGCGGAACTTCGCCGATATCCGGCTTGATGTGGTTGTCGATATACCCTTGGTAGGCATGATGGGAGGATGATCTCACTTTGATCTTTGCATAGTTTTTGAACCACTTATCCATCCAAGCACCTACTATGTACTTTCCCATCATGGTCACGTCCAGGCCCTTGATTTCTTCAATGGCCGCTTTCGGGTTTGCCTCTCCCTGGGTCCGGCCCAGGACGTTCTTGTAGATCGGCTTTCCGGCCTCCAGATCGTGCCCGGCTGTGTAGCGACCCTCCCAGCAGCCACCTTTTCTTTTTCTGATGTTGCGCTCTCCGTCGGCCCATTTCTTCGCCATGGCATTCATTTTCTTTGCAATGACACAACATGCCGCAGAGAAGAGAAAAACGTCAATGCCGCTATTTCATACCCAGAACAACGCCCTTTCAAAACCCGCAACTGCCCGCAGTGTGGGCAGTTGTGACCGCCCTGGTGTCGAAAAGGCGTCGGGGCTTTCTTCTGTCTGCCGGGTGACGGCGCTCTCTTTGTCAACGGTGTTGTAATCCCGGCATTGAGTAAAAGCGCTTTTCTGATTTCTCCCCTTCGGCCAACAGGTTGCCCCAAGTGGGGCTGGGCTTCTGCCCGGAACTGCGGCCGGCGTATAGCCGGGTGCGATTCTTGCCCCACTCTGGTGGGCACAATTTCACTTTCCATTTTATCTCGTGGTTTTTTAAAAGATTCTGAAATTGCGGAAGGGGACGGCTCTATCTGGCCGCCCCCCTTCATCATTTAGTTCAGTGAAACAACGTTTTAGTTGTTAAAATGCGGTCAAATTCTGGCGTGCAGCTTCAAACTGATGCAACCTAGACAACAGTTCACTTCGCCTTTCTTCTGTGCAGAAGGCGGCGTCTACTGCATAATACTGCAGCTTTAATAGCTCCTCAATTTTCCAGTGATACTGTTCTGCCACGCATTGGAGCTCTTGACTTAGGGAAACACGCAGAAGCTGCGGATCATCCGTGTTGACTGTTACCGATATCCCTCTACTATACAATTCACCCAACGGATGATTGCCAGGCGTATAGAGGCCGCCTGCCACATTCGACGTATAGCAGATATTCAAAGGAATCCGCTCTCTCAGGAGCCGTTCCAGCAGTTTCAAGTCCTCCACTGCCCGCACGCCATGATCGATTCTTTTAGCTCCCAACAGTTCAAGAGCTTCCTGAACTCCTTCCGGCCCAGAGGACTCGCCGGCATGGACGGCAATGCCCAGCCCGGCCTCCGCCGCTCTCGCCAGTAATGGCGCAAATCTCTGGTTGGAGTCCTGCGAGCAGGCCTCGTTTCCGTCGACGGAAACCCCGACCAACCGCGGATGTCTGTGGGACAAGATCCACTCTATGGTCCTGCGGGCAGACGCTGTATCCTGTTCTCTGCGCAGGGACACAAGAAGCCGGCAATCCGGCAGTCCATCTGCTCCGGCCTGGTCAAAACCTTCCAGAACGCCTGTCAACAGCTCTCCGGTCCGAATGTTTTTCCAATGGCTGGGATTGACGATGATTTCCGTATAGAGGATACCCTGCTCCTGGGCGTACTTTGCATGGCGGTATGCAATCTGCTGAGCAGTCTCCCGATTCTGCACCAAACTGCAGATCCAGTCCAGCAGGTCAAGGAAGTCCGAGAGACCTGAGAAATCGAACAGGTGCTGACGGGGACGTGGCAGGGAAATCCCCTGCATTTCGGCCAGCAGGCAGACGGTTTCAGGATCGAATGTGCCCTCTAGGTGGATGTGCAGCTCCAGCTTCGGCATTCGCTGGATTTGTTCCAACGTCGCCATACCGGTCATTGAGCACCTTCCTGCTGGAAGCGTTCTACCCAGGCATCAAACTGTGGCAGGAGATGCTGTCCGCTGATGGAGTAGGCAAATCCGTTGCGGATGATCTGGATCAGCTCTGCTTCCGTCAATCCCATCTTCTCTGCATCCAGAATCAATTCCTCTGTCATAGAGCAGGTATAAGGCGGGTCATCAGAACTGATGGAGACCGGCACGCCGGAGTGCAGCAGGGTGAGGAGTGGGTGTGCCTCAAAACTGGCGGCAGCTCCAGAGTAAACATTTCCGGAAGGACACATGGCACAGAGAATCTGATGTTCCTGCAGATATTCCATGAGTTCCGGATGTTCCGCCGCCCGACAGCCGTGATCGATTCGCTGAACATCGAGCTTCAGCAGGGCATCCCAGATGTTGTCCGCACCGCCGTCCTCTCCGGCATGAGCGGTAAGGAACAGCCCCATTTCCTTTGCCTCCCGATAGCTCTCCAAATGCTTGATACAGGGATGACCGTTTTCCTCACAGTCCATTCCCAGCCCCGCGACCATATCCAGATAGGGACGGAGCGCCTTGACAAAAGACAGGCACCGCTCGCTGGAAAGGGTCCGGTCCATTCCGGCGATGTAGACAATCTCCACGCCATAAAGCTTTTTCGCTTTTTTTTGTGCGCTGCGATACCCCTCCATGACCACTTTTAGGGGAATTCCCCGCTCTTCGTTCAGTGGATAATCCAAATGCAGCTCTTGGTAGATAATATTTTGACGCTGATCCTCTTTTGCCAATGCCAGGACAACTGCTTCATAGTCTTCCTCATGGAGACAAACGGAGTTCAATGTCCGGTCACAGATCATAAACCCATCCAGTCCCTTTCTGGAGATTAGATCCTGAGACCAGACCGCAATTTCTTCCGTGGAGTGGACTGGCAGCTTCACATGATTTTTCTCCGCCAGCTCCAGCGCGAGAGCCCAGGGGATGGAGCCTTCAATGTGAATATGGTTTTCTGCCTTCGGGATTTCCTGCAACATCTGCTTTTGCCGAGAAGTTAACATAGAACAACCCTCCATTCCGTCAAAAAATAGCGTCCAGAATCAAGTACATCAAAAAGACTGCCGTTAGGATCAGCATCGTGGGAGAGAGCTGCTTTCTTCTGCCGGTCACTGCCATGCAGAGAGTGTAGCTGAGCATGGAAAAAAGTACACCATAGGCGATATTGTACGTAAAGGGCATGGTTGCGACGGCAAAGAAGGCCGGCATAGCCACGGAAAAATCCGAAAGATCCAAAGTGGAGAGTGGCTCCATCATGAAAATCCCGACCATGATGAGCGCAGGCGCTGCTGCAATGCTGGGAATCATCAGAAAAACGGGGGAGAAGAACAACGTCAGCAGAAAGAGCAGGCCTGTACTACAGGCAGTCAGGCCGGTCCGCCCGCCAGCGGCGATCCCTGCGGCACTTTCTGCGCCGTAAATCGTGACCGTACTGGTTCCCAGAACCGCGCCGACTGCAGCGGCTCCTGCCGAGACGAACAGAGCTTTTCCTGCTCCCGGAGTCTTGCCATCCTCATCCACCAGTCCGGCCTTGGGGGCGATCCCCAAGAACACACCCAAACTGTCAAATAGATCTACAAATAAAAAGCTGACAATCGCAAAAATGGTTCCAAGAACGAAGGGGAGCGGTCCGGAAAACATCCCCCTGTAACTCAACTGGCCCAGAGTAGGGGCCAGAGCCTCTGCTGGATTGTCAAAGGAGAAAACAGAGGTCGGCAGAGTGGTATAGGCCGCACCAGTGACGGGGTCTTTCACAAACAGACCCAGAACCGTCACCAGAAGAATGCCAATCAGAATCCCACCCTTGACCTGTCGGATGACCAATACCGCCGTAATAGCGATGCCGGCCAGCGCCAGCACTGTGCCGGGATTGCTCAAGTCGCCCACCGTCACCAGGGTGCTATCAGACTTTTGAATCAGGCCAGCGGACTGGAAGCCGCAAAACGCAATAAACATACCGACGCCCGCGCCAATGGCCTTTTTCACGCAGTCTGGAACTGCGTCTACAATATGCTGCTGCGTCTTAAATGCGCTCAAAAGCATAAAGACACAGCCGGATGTAAATACGCACGCCAAGCCGTTCTGCCAGGAAAGGCCCATGCCCTGTACCACGGTGTAGGCCATATAACTATTTAGGCCCATGGCTGGCCCCAGAGCAAACGGGAAGTTTCCCCACAGGCCGATCCAGAGGCAACCGATGCATGATGAAAGCGCCGTTGCCCAGAACACCGCCTTTTGGTCCATGCCTGCTGCTGCGAGAATCGTTGGATTCAATACCATAATGCTGACACAGGAGAGAAAAGTGGTAGCTCCCGCAATCAATTCTGTCCGCAGGGTTGTTCCCCGTTCAGACAAATGAAAAACTCTCTCAAAAATTGATCTGTTCCCAATCGTAGAATTCATGATTTCCCCCTTCCTGTCATGCCGCCTGATTTGATGGCGTCCCTGTGCGCACAGGTGTTAGTGCCATCTTAGAATAGGAAAAAACAGATTTCAACTGTCTGTCAACAAGTCAGACGACATTTTTCATACCACCCTTGTAAGCGTGGAAATTCGGGAAGATTCCAAGGAGTTGTCCGACCAATTTAAGGACCTTTCTTGCTTTCTTTTCATAAGTTGTATACAATAAAGGAGCGGATCCCATACATCTGAAAAGAAGGGGATTGTCTCTATGAATACACACGAAGTCCCGCTGCGGGAACGTGTCCGGGCCCAGCTTCTGGAGCTCATTTCCGAAATGGATCTGACCGTCAACACCAGATTGCTCTCTGAAGGACAGCTGGCAGCGAAATTTCAGGTGAGCCGCAGCACCATCCGTACAGTCCTCAGTGACTTGGAAGTGGAAGGCAAGGTCATCCGCCGGCAGGGGAGCGGTACCTATGTCAATTCACAGGCCATCCAGGTGAATACAACGCTGTATCCTCGGATCGACTTGCGGGAAATTGTTGCTAGAAACGGCTATTCCGCCAGGAGTGAGGTGCTGTCTGTCCGTCAGATTCCAGCGGGAAGGCAGTCCCTTTTGTTCAACTGTGGCCCGACACATCAGCTGCAGGAGATCCGCAGCCTGTATTACGCGGATGAGTTTCCATGCATGTACTGCATTGATTGTATCCGAGACGGGCGGATCACGGAAGATCAGTGGCGGACTCCGGAGCTTGCGACACAGTCCATCTATGAGTTTCTCAAGGAGGCGGGCAATATTCATGTAAAATGGGATATGATGCGCCTCCGGGCTGCTACCAGCGGTGAGGTTCCAGAGCTGGCGGTTTATTTTGAGGTCCCTGTGGGAAAGATCCGGCCCTTTATTCTTTTAGAGATTACGAATTACGATGACAAAAATAACCCGGTCCTCTGTGGAAACATCTATGTGGATACGGAGCGAATCAAATTGAATCTTGTACGTGATTTGGGGCAGCTTTCATAAGGATTGTTCCTACAGATCTTTTATTGACAGTCTAATGAAAGATGGTTTCCGTTTTCAGGTTCCCTGCTTTCTCGTGATTTAGAACCTGACCCCAATTGCTGAAAATCGCTGCGGAACGGAAAGCAGCTCATAACCCGGAGCTCATGGAACCTAACTCTGGCAGTCCCGCCCGCTTCAGCACCAGGCGGAGCATGTGCAGGACGCTGTCCGGGGAGATGGGGCCTCCGCGACCTTGTCATCGATTCGGGCGACCTGCTGTTTTAGCCGGAGTTTACCTTTTTCCGAGTCAATATTCTCCCCTTTGAGGTCAAGGAGCGATCCTGTCGAAGGCCGGTGGGCAACTCTCCATAGTACATCGCAGACACGCCGATGCCGTTTGCCTCTCTCAGGAAGGCTGTCAGTTGTTCTGCCGGAAGTGTGATCGGTGGCGATGAACTGGTGGATGTTCCGCACTGTCTTGGGGCTTAGGTCCTTAGCCTGCTTTTTGCTCTCGACCCTATGAATTCTCCTCCTGCTGATCAGCAGTTTCCTGCAGAACTCCTGTAACTCCAGAAAAGTGAGCTTTTCCAGTGGAATCTTTCCGATGTTGGGCTTAATGTGGCTCTGCGCTTTACCATGGTGTTCACTGTTTTCGCAGCAACACAACATACCACGGAAAACAGAAATATTCAGGGACTACGGTCACTGTTGGCTTAAGGTTAAAAAAGGGCTGCCAGCGGCAGCCCTTTTTCTATGTGTAGCGTATCAATTTTTGACCCGGGGATACCCTTTTTCGCTGTTTCTATAGCTGGCTTTTCTTCTTCGCCATTGGATGCGATGTCTGGCATGCATGAGGGGGATGTACTAGGCCGGAGGGCACTCCGCTCCCTCGGTCCCTGCTTTTATCGCTTACTGGCTCACCATAATACGACAGGCATGGGGGGAAGGTTCCTAAGGTCATCTCTTCTACCATGCAGTCCCATTAGGACTCCGCCAGTCAAAGTTCCAAAGAAATTGCCGCTAAACACAAGCTATGCAGTACCTATACACCAATAAGAGGTAATTTTCATATCTTGGCAGTTTTGGGGCGGCGTGTTGTTCTCGAAGATAGTTGTCGGGTGACTGCCTGCTGTCTAATCTCCCATGCGCGGTTGCCGTCTTAGTCCTCCATCCCGTTAGGCCGGATCACCAACTTGAGCACATTATGGTCCAACACATCTTCGATGGCCTGCGGGAATTCTTCCAGTGGATAGAGCCGGGTTATCAGTCGGTCCGTTTTCACCTTTCCGGTATCCATAGCATCCACGGCACGGCCGAATTGATGAACCTGGCAGTAGGACGTGTAGTACTGCAATTCATTGCGATAAAAATATGCGGGGTTGATGGAGATGTCCTCATCATCCTTTGTGGAACTGAATTGAAGCAGCCGACCGCCCTTTTTCAAAAGCTGGAAACAATCCGGCAGGACAGAGGCGCTTCCTGTGGCATCCACGATGGCATCCACGCCGTAGGGGAACCGGTCAAACACTGCTTTGGTGTGGACTGCGGGATCGCTGCGGTCCATCAGAATGGTGTCAACGCCATAAGCGTTCAGAACATCCAATTTGGACTGAGTGGGAGCCAGGCAGATCACATGGTTTGCGTTGGAGTGTTTGAGCAGCTGTGCCAGAATGATGCCGTTCGGACCGGCTCCGAAAACCAGCACATCCTCCCCGTATTTGACGTCAAGGCGATCCATGGCGTGAATGCAACAGGCAACAGGTTCTGTCATACAAGCCTCGTTGAAGGAGAGGTGGTCCGGAATCCGGAACACGGTCTTGTCCTTTACTTTTAAGTACTGGGCAAATCCGCCGGGGATACTGTGCCCCACAGACTGGAAGTTCAGGCAGTGGGCGTACATCTCCTGCTGGCAGAAGTAGCACTTTCCACAGGGAACAGCATTATCGGCTGTTACACGGTCGCCCACGTTCCAGCCTGTCACAGCGGAGCCCACCTGGTAGATATAGCCGGCGAACTCATGACCGGTGGTGATGGGATAGCGTCCCAACTTGTGACCGGTTGTATGATGACGGCGGTCTGCGCCTTTGCAGATGCTGGCTGCCATGACCTTGATGACAACCTCATCCTCGCCGCACACAGGCATCGGTACATCCCGGACACTGCACACGGACGGGCGGTCGTAGACCAGCGCTCTCATGGTTTCCATAGACTTTCCTCCTTTAAGCGATTTGAATGGGTGCTTCCACTCCTTGAAACAGACGAATCTTGGCTGCTGCCACGTCGTGTACACACTGAGCGGCGGCGCGGTACATGGCATAGATATTGCGTTGCCCCACTGCAGACTCCAGTCCGCACATAAAGGCATTTCGGATTTCAGTTGCCACGTTGATTTTCCGAATGCCCAGTGCAATGGACCGACGAATCATATCGTCCGGGATACCGGAACCGCCGTGCAGGACCAGCGGAGGGGGATTTAACGCCTGACACTGCTGAAGGCGATCAAAGTCCAACCGTGGAAGTCCCTGGTACATTCCGTGGGCATTGCCGATGCCAATAGCCAGCGCATCTACATCCACCTGCTGGATAAAGCGGGCAACCTCGTCCACATCTACCAAATTGTCGCGGGAATGGCTGATGCCATCCTCCACGCCGTAAATTGCGCCCAATTCAGCCTCCACAGAGACGCCCACTGCGTGGGCTGCCTTTACCACTTCCTGGGTAATACGCACATTCTCTTCAAAGGGCAGATGGGACCCGTCAAACATAACAGAGGTAAAGCCTGCCCGCAGGCATTGGATTGTTTGCTCGTAGCTGGCTCCATGGTCCAGATGCATGACAACCGGGACCGTGGACTCGTCGGCCAGCCGGCGGACTACATCCGCCAGATGGTGCATCTGTCCAGCCTGGATGGCCCCCTGACCGATGGTCAGAATCACGGGGCAGTGATACTCTTCTGCTGCAGTGATAATGGCTTCCGGTATTTCAATATTGTCAATATTGAACCCAGGGATGGCGGTTTTAGACTGGGTGGCAATGCCGAGAACCTCTTTTAATGTTGCCAATGGCATATGGCTCGCTTCCTTTCTTGGGTGTCATGAGATATCTGAGCGAAAATCCAGCGGCTGGTGGGAATGAATAAAATCATTCACTGTCGCCCGACTGCCCATGCCTGCCGTTGCACCAACCGCCTGGATTGCCAAAGCGGAACAGGCGCTTCCAAGAGTTATACAGTCCTCTGGGGGCAGGTTCTCTCCTACGCCGGTCAAAAAGCCGGCGCAGAAGGCGTCTCCCGCCCCTGTGGTTTCCACTATGGAAAGGCCCTGGTAGATGCCCGCAAAAAAGGCGGTTTGACGATTTTTGAAATAGGAACCTCGGCTGCCTAGTTTTACAGCCACGTTTTTGACGCCGCGGTCCAGGAAGAAATCTGCAATAGCCCGAGGATCCTCGGTCCCGGCAATCTGGGAAGCCTGCTCGATGCTTGGCAGAAAATAGTCCAGATAGGGCCAGCAGGGGTCTAGAATTCCTTTCCACCGGCCGCTGCGGTCACTGGTGACGTCCATAGATGTTATTACGCCGCGCTCCTTTGCGGCTTTCAGCAATTGGGCGGAGCCCTCGCCGTCAAACTTCGGCAGATGAAAAGCGCCCCCAATCTGAAGCATTTCTGCCCAGTCCAGCAGAGACAGATCACAGTCGTCAAAGCAGAACTCTGCGCTGGTGCCCGGATCCTGCAGGAATGTACGGTCACCTTTGGGATTGACCAGGATGACAGATTTTGTTTGCCGAGCCGTGGAGGAACGGACGGTATGGGATATGTCGATTCCGGCAGCTTGGGCCAGAGAAGCCACATAGTCTCCCATCTCGTCACATCCAAGCCGCCCTAAGTAGGCGACCTGGTGGCCCAACTTGGCAAAATTAATTGCGTTATTGTTGGCGTCACCGCCGCTGGTAATGCGGATGTCTGGCACTATCTGGGTATCGTTTTCAAAGGGGATCTGTTGGACTGGACGGACAAAAATGTCTACCAGCATTTCACCGGCGCAGATGACTCTCATGGAAGGCGCCTCCTTAAAAGGCGTGCATAGCCTCAAGGCAGGCATCCATAGTGGTCAGAGGGCTGAGTTCAAAGGCGAAAATACCGTCGAAACCAAGTTCGTCCACCAGCACATGCTTGAGGTAAGGGTAGTTGATCTCGCCGGTGCCGGGTTCATGGCGGCCGGGGACATCTCCAATGTGGATATAGCCGATGATGTCCGCGTTCCGCCGGAGGGTGTTGACCAAATCGCCCTCCATCAGCTGCATATGATAGATGTCATACAGCAGCTTTACATTGGGAGACCCTACGACCCGAATGATATCCGCAGCAGAGTCTGAAGTAGTCATGTAGTAACCGGGCTTGGCATAGGTGCTCACAGGCTCTACTTGAAGATAGAGACCCTCCGCTTCTGCGATTTTGGAGATCTCCAGCAAGTTCTTGGTGGCACAGGCAATTTTGGTGCGGTCGTTCAAATCGTTGCCGTCGGTACACATTCTGCCTTCCTCGCCCAAGGCGTTGGAATGGATCACCAGATTTTTACAGTCCAGAAAATGGGCCGCTTCTACAGATCGCTTGAAGTATTCTAAAAATTCCTTGCAATGGGCGGGATCAATCAGGTTGTAGTCCTTGTCTCCAGAGAAACACCCCAGCTGAAGCCGGTTTTCTTCCAGTAGGGATTTGATCTTCTTGATATCATGCTGTGCCCAGGAACCGAATTCCACATAGTCGAAACCGGTTTTTCGGACCATGGGGAACCGGTCGTAGAAGGGCAGATCTACAAAGAGCTTCTCGATACAGATTGATTTTTTCATATGACCTCCACGTTTAATTGCCAGACTGCTTGTTGGTAGAACGTTTTTTCCAGAGATTCAGGAAAATGGGAGAGAGCAGGGAGATGGCTGCAATAGCCAGCAGTACTAGGGCGATGGGATGAGAGAGGAAAATGGAGAAGCTCCCGTCCGAGAGCACCAGAGTGCGGCGCAGGTTCTCCTCCACCGTGCCGCCCAGAATCAGGCCCAGAATAATGGGCGGCATGCAGAAGTCCAACTTGATAAGGAAGTAGCCCACAATGCCCGCACCGATCATCAGAAACACATCGTAGATATTGTTATTGATGGCATAAGTGCCGACCACACAGAAGACAAACACAATGGGGTTCAGCCACTTCATAGGTACCAGGCTGATTTTGGAGAAGATGCGGATAGCACCATAGCCCAACAAGCACATGAAGACGTTGGCCATAAACAGAGAAATAATGATGGAGTAGACATCCACCGTCTGGGTGCTGAAAAGCAGCGGTCCGGGTGTAATGCCCTGCATCATCAGGGCACCCAGCATGATGGCTGTGACGGAGTCGCCGGGGATGCCCAGGGTCAGCAATGGGATCATGGCGCCGCCGGAGACAGCATTGTTGGCGGCCTCGGGAGCGGCGATGCCTTCGGGAGCACCATGGCCGAACTCCTCCGGATGCTTGGACCAGCGTTTGGACTCGTTATAGCCGATCCAGGAGGCGATATCGCCGCCGGTTCCGGGAATGGCGCCGATAATGGTGCCGATAATGGAGCACATCAGGATCGTAGGACTTGTCCGCTTAATATCTGATTTAGAGGGCAAAATCTGGTCCAGCTTCTTGCGCTTTTCCCGTTTGTACTCCTTCATAGATTCCTCCGCTGTAACAAGGCACTGGGAGAAGGCGAACAGGCCGATCAGCAGCGCCACGAACTGGACACCTCCGATTAGGTAGGTGGTTCCAAATGTGAACCGCATAGTGGCAGAGGTTGCATCAATACCCACCGTGCCAAGCAGCAGGCCCAGTATAGCGCCGATCAGACCCTTAATGATGGAGTGAGAGGACACGGCGGTGACGATGCTCAACCCAAACACACCCAGAGCAAACATCTCCGGTACGCCGAAGTTCAGCGCGATCTTGGACAGCAGCGGAGCGGTGAAGAGCAGTGCGCAGGCAGAGAACAGGCCGCCGAAGGTGGAGGCCATAGTGGAAATACTGAGGGCACGGCCGGGCTGCCCCAGTTTGGTGGCCATGGGATAACCATCCAAGCAGGTGGCGGCCGAGTTGGCAGTACCAGGCGTATTGATGAGGATGGCGGTGATGGAGCCTCCATAGATGGCGCCGCAGAAAGTGCCCAGCAGCATCATAATGCCTGCTTGATCAAGGGAAAAAGTAAACGGGAGTAGAATGGAGACCGCCATAACGGCAGATAGGCCGGGCATCGCCCCGCACAGGATACCGAAAAACACGCCCAAAAACATGTAAATCAGGCTGGTAGGCGTAAATACCAACGCTGCAGCTTGCAGAAAAGCATCCATAGAATCGGTCCCTCCTTATCAAGAGAACAACGTGCCCATAGGCAGCGGGACCCGCAGGGCCACATCAAAGCTCAGCCACACGAATACACAGATCACGACGGTCAGTCCCGCCAGGAGTTTGACATTACGCTCACCATGGATAAACATACATACTGGCAACATAAATAGGATGCCGATATAAATTCCCAGGAAATAAATAATTGCACCAGTGGCTATCAGTGTCAGCGATACCAGCACCATCCGTTTGAATCCCACAGTCTTAAATGCAAATGGAGAACTGCGGGTTTCTTTTTTGCTGAAAAGCCCCTGGAGAATTAGCACGATGGACAGAGATCCCATAACGACCGACAGGCACTTCGGCCAGAAGCTGGGACCCAGTGAATCTGTCATCAGCATGCTGGTCATTCCCAGGGATTCCACATAGGCGAAGATCGACAGGGCCAGAAAGATGATCCCTGTGACTACGTTTGCTTTTTTCAACGGTATCCCTCCCGCAAGAATGTTGCAGGCGCACGGAACAGGACCTGTTCCGTGCGCCCTGATTACGTGACTACGCGATATGGAAATGATTCTTCTTCACTCAGCCAGCAGGCCGACGTAATAGTTGTACGCCTCTTCGCAGTACTGGGTCATACCCTCAATGTCCCATACCTTGGGCGTCATCATCTGGGATTCCGTCAGTTCCGCATAGGTTTCGGAGGCCACGCCCTCATTCAGCGTGTTATGCAGCCACTCAATGATGGCGGGATCGGCATCGGACCGGATTCCCAGGAAGCACACAGACCGCAGATCCATATCGCCGCACTCCTCGGGATAGGTCTGGGCGAGAGAGGGGGTTCCAGGTAGAGAGTCGGACTCCTCGGCAGAAGTAACGGCCAGAAGCTTCAGGGTGCCGGCTTCAATCTGCCCGGCCACGCCGCTGACGTTGATGAAGGTCGCATCGCACTCGCCGGTTACCACAGCCAGAGCGCAGTCGTTGGAAGAGTCATAAGTTACAGTCCGAATCTGACAGCCGAAGGCGTTGGACAGTGCAATGGTCGCCAGACCGCCGGGAGATCCCAGACCGGTGATCGCCACGGTAACGGCGTTGTCGCCGCTGGAGAGTTTGTTAATGAAGCCCTCCAGTGTGCTGCAATCCCCATCGGCGGGGCCGATCAGGCAGTAGGGCTCATCTTGCAGGCAAACAATGGGAGTAAAATCCTCCTGGAGGACAATGTCCGTGGCACCGATGGCACGGTTGATAATCAGGTCACCGTTGACCCCCACGATGGTGTAGCCGTCCGCAGCCCGGGTCAGCCCCTGCTCGGTGCCCACCAGACCGCCGCCTCCCGCCACGTTCTCCACCACAAAGTTCACATTGCTGGGCAGCGCGTCCTCGGAAAGGCTTTGAAACAGGGCGCGGGAGAGTTGGTCCATCGTACCGCCGGCACCATAGGGGATGATGCAGGAAATATTGGTGGTGGGATAATCCGGTGCGGCGGTGTTCTCTCCGGAGGAGTCCTGGCCCGAAGACTGTTCGCCGGTGCCGCCGCAGGCGGTGAGACTGAGGCACATCAATGTCGCGAGAAGCAAAGCGATTCCTTTTTTCATGTTAATTCTCCTTTGTTCCGTATTTATGTATCCCCTGCCGGATCAATGGGCGGGGAATCACAACTTGATGACGGCCTTGACCACATCCTGACGCTGATAAAGCGCGGCGTCAAAGGCCTCCTGCACATTTTGAAAATCAAATTGATGCGAAGCGATGGCTTTTACGTCAATTCGACCGGTGGATACCGCCCGGATAGCTGTGGGAAAATTGTTGTGATAGCGGTAAATGGTCCGAATTTCACCCTCCTTATACATCAAATCCATAAAGCGGTAAGGAGTTTCGCCATTGATATTGCCGACAAAGACGATGACGCCGCCCCGCCGAACCAGATCTGAGGTTTCCGCCGCTGTGTGGGAGTTGCCGGCGGTTTCAAATACCACATCTGCGCCGCGGCCCTCTGTCAATTCCGTGACCCGTGCCATGGTATCCTCTGTGCTGGCATCGATAACTGCATCGGCTCCAAGTTCCAGGGCTTTATCTAATCGTTTGGAGAAGAGGTCGGAAACGATTACTCTGCCGGCCCCCCGGGCTTTGCAGGCCATCATGGTGAGAAGGCCGATGCACCCGGCACCCAGAATGACCACATCCTGCCCCAATGTCACATCACCCCGGCTGGCAGCCGACAGCCCTACGGCCAGCGGCTCGATCAAGGCCCCCTCCAGGGAGGAGACATTATCCGGCAGTTTGAAGGCCAGATGCGCCGGTATGGCAGCGTAGTCCCGCAGCATTCCATCATAGGGCGGAACTGAGGGGAAGCGGACATCTTTGCAGAGATTATAGCGTCCGGACCTGCACTCCGGGCAAACCCCGCAAGTAATCTGGGGCTCAAAGCAGACCCGGTCTCCAACGGCGACATTTTGAACACCCGCACCCACCTGTGTGACCGTGCCGGCGCACTCGTGGCCTAGAATAAAGGGCAGGTCAAAAGCCTTTCCCTTCCGCATGCCGGATTCAAAGAAATGCGCGTCAGATCCACAGACGCCCACATACTCGATTTTCAGTACAACTTCGCCCGGCTGCGCTTGCGGCATTGGAAGCTCCCGAATTTCCATCTTCCCAGGTGTGACCATGTAGGCGGCCCGATTCCGTATCTCCATGAAATCCTCGCTCCTTTTCCCCAAATACTTACTCACTAATTCTGAGCTGCCAAATTTTGTAGGTATTTTATGGTAAATTTATGAGTATCTTTTAGATAATTATAGCAAATATTGTGGGGTTTTCAATATCTAAATGTGATAAATTCTTGACGAAACTTTGGCCATTTTGAATAATAAGAGTTTTATTTACAGCAAATACCTGTGCAAAGAAATTCTTATTTTCATCATTTCTTGATTATTTTGGGAAAAATGATTGCATAATGGCAAAAATATGATATAATTTACCCAAATTATACCGAATAATTTGCTAATATTATAGGAGGAATCCTTATGCGGGCCGAGCGCCTTAATGCGATGGAACAATATATTTTGGGGAAGGAAACCGTTTCCCTGGAGGAATTGTCTACGCAATTTTCTGTATCTATGAACACGATCCGGCGGGATGTCATGGAACTTTTGAGCCGTGGAAATATCCGAAAAGTCTATGGAGGCGTCTCTTCCACCCTGATCAACCGGCCGGTGGGCTTTTCTGTCCGGGCCCAGAAAAACAGCCGGGCCAAGCAGATTATCGGACGGCTGGCCTCCCAACTGGTCAGCGATGGGGCGTCAATTTTTCTGGACTCCGGTTCCACAACGCCCTATATCCTTCAGCATATCGGCGAGAAAAACGGCGTTACCGTGATTACCCACAGCTTGACTGCGCTGTATGCGGCCTCATCTTTGTCCAACCTGAACATTATTGCGCTGGGCGGTATTTACGCCCCCGCCACGTCGTCCTTTACCGGTATTTCCACACTGGATGCCCTCTCTCGCCTGAGCATTCAGACAATCTTTATCTCTGCTACCGGCGTTTCAATTGAAAACGGCCTTACCAACAGTACTTATCTGGAAGCCGAGATCAAGCGCAGCGTGGTACAGCGAGGCAATCGGGTTGTCCTGATGGCGGACCAAAGTAAATTTGGACATTCCGCTGTGATCAGCTTCTGCCCATTTGAGCAACTGTATGCCATCGTTACAGACTGCTTGCCCTCTGAGCCGTATCTGGAGGCAATTGATCGCTATGGCATCCGGCTGATTTGCCCTGGTCACGAAAGTGATTGAGTGCAATGCCTGGGGGGAGTTCAACGGAAAATCTGTGTTCTGAATCCAAAAACAGCGTTTTGATTTACTTTTCCTCAATTTTTTCGCATCATCCCCTTGTCTTAATACCGCTGGGCTTATTGTTAGGTCTTGTTCAAACGAGATGGCAGCATTCATTTTGCATTCGCTATTTCTACAGGAAAGATCGACAAGTAGCGTCCAGACACATCCAATACCCTGTCCTATACGGGGCAAAAACGATGCCCGGACGCGGCGTCTCCGCATCCGGGCCGTGCCGACTTTTCGGAGGGCATTTGCTGGGACTTTCCCCATAGCTTTCGCCGCCCCCTTCTGGGCCGCCTTGGTGATGTGGGCGTAGGTGTCCGGAGTGGAGCCGGCCGAGAAGTGGACCGGCATCTCTTTCAGGGACTTCACCAAGTACATGGCGGTCACCAGCGACAGCGGGTACACCATCAAGAAGGGGAGTAAAATCACAGTCAAAGGAATCCGATGAGAAACGGGACAAGCCCCGGGCCTTTTGGCCCGGGGCTTGTTATTAAGTTGTTTTCAACGCAACAAAGAGACTCAAATTAGGAATTGAGGGTAATCGTGTAAGTTGCGTCCGCTGCGCCATCCAGGTGCAGAACAACCGTCATGCTATCGGTGACAGCGGTAGTATCCTTCTCGCCATAAATCGCGCCGAAGGGGCTCACAACCTCGAAGTAGTCGGCAGCATTTCCGCCATCGACCTCGAGAGCAGCGTACAAGTCAGCAACCGTAGCGTTAGCGGAAGAGGCGATAGTGATCACCTTGGAGCTAATGCTCATAACGGAAGAAGAAATAGTATCCTTAACCTTCAGCGTGCCAGAGCTTGCAGCTGCAACCTCAACCTCAACAGTCACTGTCGTGGTCTTGGAACCATCGGAAGAAGTGACCTGGATGGTATAGGTGCCCTCACCCAGAGCAGTGGTCTGGGCCTGGATATCCGCATCCACATCGGTAGAGCCGTTCTTAGTCACCACAACCTTTGCACCAGCATCGTTCGGCTTGATAACGAACTTGGGCTGATCGTTCTGCGTAGCAGGCAGATTGATGGTGTTGGTCTCACCATCACCGAGCTTGGCAACAGTCTCGCCCTTCACAGTAATGCTAGCAATACTGGCATCATTGCCGAGCTCAGCGGCTTCAGTAGCCTGGGTCACGGTCACATACAGTTCTTCCAGAACCTTGCCGTTATCAGAGGTCTTGCCGGCATAGTCATAGGTGTAGGCATAGCCCTTCAGCGCATCCACCAGCTCCTTGGCGGAGATATTGGCGGCCACCTCATAGTCGGCATCCTCATCCTTGTTCATGATGCTGGCGTCTCTGCCGTCGCCCAGGTCACCAACGGTCACCAGGGTGATAGCGGTGTCCTCGGTCACCAGATAGCGGCTGCCATCAATGGTCAGGGTGCCGGCGCTCTGGCTGATCGCGCTGGTCTTATCGGTGTCAGCAATCACGCTGCCGCCTGCGGTGGCTGCCTGGAAGTCGGTCAGCTGACCGTCAGAGTTGCGGGTCAGATAGTGGGCAACGCCATAGTAGTCGTTGTTGGAAGTAATCTTGTTGTCGGCAACAATATCCTCTTCCTCGTCACCGTTCAGAACAGTGTACTGATGATAGACCTCGTTGTCGGTGGTGACATAGCGGCCATCATAGGACAGAACATAGACCAGGGTGGTCTCCTGCTCACCGGAGATAGTGGCATCGCCGTCAATATCGATATAGATCAGAGCGGCATAGCCATTGTCACGCACCAGAGCAGAGACAGCAGCCTCACTGGAGGAATCCGTCAGCTCAATGGCGGGGAAGTTCTTCACACCGGTGTAGACATACAGATCATCGTTCTTGTCGCTGACAATGACGATGGTCTCGTCGTTGGCCAGAGAATCATCCGCCTTGGTAGTGCTGTTGGAATCGGTCTTGAAGGGAGCAACCTTGCTGTTTTCGGAGACAGTTACCTTGCCGCTGTAGTTGGCAATCTCCTCGTCATACTTGGACTCAACAGCATACAGAGTGTATTCGTCAGCAGAGTTCTTGCTGTAGGTGAACCAGCCGATCTGCTCGGCGTCGGTTCTCCAACCAGCAATGGTGGACTTGCTGCTCACCTGCTCACCGGCCTTCTTATCATAGGCCTTGTCCACGACGATCTCGTCGGTGGTACCATCGGGGAAGATGGCGTTGGCCAGAGCGCGGGAGGTAGAGGTCATGCCGCTGCTGCTGCCGAATTCAGCGATGTACACATAATCGCTCAGGACAACAGACTCATCCACTGCGATGACATAGCCATAGGAATCCAGCACTAGGGAAGCCTCGCGGCCCACATTGTAGCTGGTTTTCTTGATGTTGTCGGCGGTGGCGGAGTACTCGTACTTGGTGCCGCCCATGGTCACATTGCTGCCGTCCTTATAGCCCTCAACAGTGCCGCTGATGACCTCGGCCTTGTCAATGCTCTTGACCTCGTAACGGCCGTTGTTGTTGACGGCGGTCACCAGGACATAATCGTCGGCCTTCAGGTCGGTGATATTGGCGAAATCGTCCACATCCAGGGTCCGGCTGTCCAGGGTGATGTCGGTGTCATACTTGCTGGAGTCAGTGGTCAGGCTGACCGTCTCCTTGCGGGTGTCATAGTCGGAAGCGGCCTGGAAGACATAGGTGCGGACGGTGACGATGGTGACATCATTGGTGTCGTCGTCCACATAGATCTCGGTCAGGTCGCCGTTGGCAGTGTTGTTGACCGCGCCGGTGTTGTTGCGCTCAACATAGTCCTCCACGTCAGCGGTCTTAACGGGCGTTTCCACACCGTCGAACCACACGGTCAGGTCGGACTTGCCATCCGTCAGATCGTTGTAGACTGTGCGGCCCACAGCTTCATACACATCAGACTTGGAGACCTTGGCGGTGTAGGTGCCCACCAGCTGGTCCATATTGGCGTAAGTGCCGATCTCGTCGGACTTCAGAGTCCAGATGTTGGAAGGACGGCCGAAGTCATCCGCTTCGCCGGGTGCCTTCTGCAGATCGTCAAAGTACCGCTCGGCGAACTGCATCTTCTCGTCTTTCTCAATAGTGTTGTCCTTCTCGATGGGGTTCTCTACTTCTTTACGAGTAGAGGTGGAGGTGATCTCCACGCCGCCCACAACGATGGTATCCTTCTTGTCATACTCGACCATGGTGGCCTGCAGCATATTGAAGGCGTACAGGGCGGCCTCCTGACGGGTCACAGCCTGGGAGCCCACGAACTCGTCGTTGCCGTCGTCCAGACCGATGCCGCTGGCCTGCTTGATGACGCTGACCTGCCAGTTGGGGCCGGTGTAGCCCTCGATGGAACTGTCATAGCCCAGGGCGCCCAGCAGCATCTTCATGAACGCGTTGCCGCTCAGGGTACCGGTGGGACGGAAGGTGCCGTCAGCATAGCCGCTGATGATACCCTGCTGAGAGCAGTAGGTGATGTAGCCCGCGAAGGTGTTGGTCACGGGAACATCCTTGAAGGGGGCGGTGCTGGCCGCCAGAGCAGATGCAGTGGTGGGGCCCAGGATCAGGTTGCAGATGATCTTGGCGGCCGCGCCACGGGTCAGGACATCATCGGGACGGAAGTCGCCGTCGGAATAACCGTCGACAACACCCAGGGCAGAGATCACATCCACAGCTTCTTTGTAGGTGATCTCGCTGCCGTCCGTGAAGTCCTTGGCGCCCGCGCTGACAGTGACCAGAGACATGGTCATCACCAGAGCAAGCACCAGTGAAAGAAATTTCTTCATTCGGATTTCTCCTCCTTTAAAAGATTTGCAGAGAGCTTTTGAGGTCCAATCTCCGGACCGGCTTCATATGCGCAGGGGTGTCTCTTCCCGTTGCTCCGGCCCAGAGCGGACCACAGAAGTTCCTTTCTGCGCGTTCACTTTACCCCAGGAGAATGCTGCTGTCTACGATTTGCCGGGTTTTGTTAAAAAAGTGAAATAATTACTGGATTTCTTGCGCTTGCCATGAAAAGCAAGTGTAACCGATGAAAAAGTTCCCAAACAAAGGGGCGATTCCGGCAGGTCTCCTCATAGGGGCAAAAAGAAAGATGCCGTGAAAACAGCTTCTCTGCTGCCACGGCATCTTTCTTCTGCTATGTGGGATGCATTGCCCAACAGGCTACGATTCTTTCAGATAGTATTTCTGGCCGACTTTAATCAGGTTTCCAGAATCTACTTCATGCTTGAGCAGCGCGGAGCATTGCTCGGTTTCAATCTGCAGGGCGGTGGTGATGTCCTTCCGACAGGCAAAGCCCTCCTTCTTCAGATATTCGTAGAGGGCTTCCTGCTGTCGTTCCGGCGGAACTACGGAATCCGGTAAGTAGTATTTATAGCCCACGCGGACCAGGAGACCCTTATCCAGCATGGCACGCAGCCGCTGATACGCAGCGGATTTGGTCTGGCCATATAATTCCATGATCTCGCTGCGTGTGATAGGGCCACTGCGGCGAATCGCCTCTGTGATCTTTTGTTCCCAATTACTCTTTTCGTATCTGGTCCAGAGATCTCGCAACGTCCAGTTCTCCATACCGCCGCGGATCAGGGCGGTTCTTGTGATCCTAGACACCCGCGAAACGTCCATGGGTTTTTTTGACTCGGCGGAGAGCAGGACATGGAGATCCTCCGTCCGCTTCTGGAGCCGCTTTGCCAATATTCTTTTGGCTGCCGCTGTCAGCGGTACCTCTCCTTCCGGCAGGTGAATCAGATTCTTCTCCAGATCCACCTGATCCCAAGTCAAGGACACAATGTTTTTAGCGGTCAGCCCCATGCTCCAAGTAAGCCAGAGTACCAAGCCGGCAGGAGTGTCTTTTTCCGCCTGCAAAATCTTCCACAGCTTGAACTCATCGATGTCCCCGGATTTCTCACTATGCTTGGGGCCAGCTCTTCCGTTCGGCAGATACTGGGCAAAATGCAATTGTAAAGACCGGATCTCCATACCGGTGATACGAGCCACATAGGACCAGTCGTGTTGTTCCAGTTGTCGAATTATATAGTCATGGCGCAGATCGACCAGACGCACGTTCGTTTGCCCTACCTCGTCAAGAACCCTGCGCGCTATCCGGGAGATTGCCTGGGGTTGCATTTGCTTATGGTAGCGATCAGAGCAGATCACGCAGTTATTTGTGGAATTCCCGGTGAGAAATGTCCATTTTCTGTACACGGAACGCAAGTAATCTGCCAGCATTTGAGTAATGGGAATCGTCCGAGCTGGCAACTGGAGTTGATTTCGTTCAAAATCCACCTGATCCCAAGTCAGGTTCGTGATCTCATCCCGTAGCAGTCCCGCCTGCCATGCAAGACGCACAGCCACACCGGCGGCATCGCTGGCGTGGCTTCCCAGAAGTCGTTCCATGGCCGCCGTATCCGGCCGATTCACAAAAAATTCTCGCATACGGACCCTCCGTGCCCCGAATTCCCTGCCTGATGCAAATCGAAACTTGCTTGGGCGATTATTCGTCGACGGACGGGCTTAGAGAAACTTCACTGAACAGTTCCTGCCGCTTCCCTTTGCTCGCTGCCTCGTCACGGAATTATCATTCCGTCGCTGATTCATATGAAAGGGATTGGCGGGTCAAAGGGAAAAGACACAAAAAAAGCCCGTACTATCTGCACGGGCGAAAAAAACGATATTAGAACCAAGGCCGGACAGAATTTAACGTTTCCCCGGCTTTTTTCTGCTGCCCGGAGAGGCAAAACCCTCTTGTGGGCAGGCGCCCTATGTGATAAAATGTAATTGCAGATATGTAGGATAAATTGTTTTTTGCGATTATTTGTGTCGGAATGATAATTCCGTGATTACGATATCAGCCCCAGCCGGTCAAGCGTTCGCTGGTGCTCTGCGCCAGAAGTCAGCAGATAGATGCGCGTCGTTTCGATGCTGCTGTGGCCCAACAGGTCGGACAGTTTGACGATGTCCCGACAGGCCCGGTAAAACACGGTGGCAAACATGTGCCGCAGATTGTGGGGGAACACCTTGCCCGGCATCACGCCGGCGTATTTGCAAAGGCTCTTCATCTCCGCCCAGATCTGGCGGCGGCCCAGTTCTTTTCCGCTTTTGGTGCGAAAGATCGCACCAGAGGCGGTCTTTTGCTTTTGGGCATATTTGAGCAGCTTGCGGCAGAGTTTCCCCGGCAGCAGGATCACGCGGATTTTGCCTTTGAGGGAGACTTCGGCCTTGCCCTGCCGCACGGCTTCCACTGTGATATAGCGGACTTCGCTGACCCGGATGCCGGTGGCCCCGATGGTCTCCACCAGCAAGCCCAGCCGCTCCCGGCCCAGACGGCAAGCCGCGTCCAGCAGGCTCTGATAATCGGATTTTGTCAGCTCCCGGCCGGCATCCCGGAACAGCCGCCGCTGGATTTTCAGGAATTTCACCCGGCAGTCGTTTAGATCAAGGTACGCCAACAGGCTGTTTAAGGCAGAGAGCATGGCATTGATACTGGCGGGGGCGTAGCCTTGCTCCGCCAGACAGGCTTTCCACTCTGCGGTCAGCTCCTTGCAGATTTCGCGATCACCCAGCCAGCAGGCGAATGCCCGGATATCCCGAAGATACTTTTCCATGGTGGCTGCGCTCTTCTCCTCCAGCAGAAGGTGACGGGCAAACGCCTGTATTTGCGGGGGTGTCAGTTTGTGTTCGGACATAGGGGGGCCTCCTTGCATGATTTCATGCCAACATTGTACAGGAACGGCAGAGACAGCAAAGCCCACAGCGGTAACTGCCGCTGTGGGCTTGTGAATCCTGGTCCCGCAATGGTAGGATTGCCACCGGTTTCCAGAAAATATACGGGTTGCCCTATCTGCTTATCATGGGAGTCTTCTCTTCACGGGTTATGGAAGCAAATATGATACCATACTGCTCCAGAGGCCGATGGGAATATCCGAAACACAACGAGGCTGCGTGCAGAAAAATATGCGTAAGCTGTTGATTACGAGTAGATTTTGCCTTTGTTCACAGCATTGAAATGCCGATGGCCGGCAGAGCGGGTTTTCCTTACGCAATTCTTCTGCCCCTCCGGCCGCGCAAAGCGGGTCCGGGCTTCCGCATGGAACTGCCCCTGGCTATAGCCGGGGACGATGCTTTCCCTGCCGAAAGGCGGGGGGCTTTTGGGATCGTCCGCCCCAAATCCTGTAAAAATTCTTTTTGTTCCCCTGAAACGATGGTACTCTGAAACACGAATATACCTGTGAAAGGCGGTGAGGCGATGGAGCGGGAACAGACATGGATCAGGGCTATCCAGCGGCGAAACTCCCGGGAGGCGGCGGAGCAGCTGATCCAGACCTACTATGACGAAATCTACCGCTTCGTCTACCGTCAGACCGGCAGCAAGGAGGACGCCATGGACCTGACCCAGTCCGTCTTCATCGCAGTCCTGCGGGCATTGCCCGGCTACCGGGCGGAGCGGGCGTCCTTCCGCACCTGGCTGTACCGCATCGCCGCCAACAAAGTCATCGACACCCGCCGGAAGGCCCGGCCGGTCTCTATTCCTATTCAGGAAATGGAGCTCCCTGCAGCAGAGGACTTTGTGGCCCGCGTCCATGACCGGGCCCTGCTGGAGACCATCGAAGGCTATGTCTCCGGCCTGGACCCCGGGGAGCAGGCGGTGTTCCGCCTGCGGATCTACGGGGAAAAGACCTTCCCGGAGATCGCTGTCGCCATGGGAGAGCCGGAAGCGGCAGTGAAATCCAGATACTACCGCCTGATCGGGCGGCTGCGAAAGGAGTTTGGAGCAGATGGATAATCAAAAAATTTCCATGCCCACAGAGGCGGAAAAACAGCGGGCCATTGCCCGGATTCTGGATGCAGGCCTGCCCCGCCGGGTCGCCTTTGGCCGGGAGCTGCGGGAGGTTTTGCAGCGCATCGGCCCCCGCGCGCTGCTGTTTGGCGTGGGGGACTGTTTGGCCTTATCCCTGCTGATCTGGGCCCTGTGCCTGCTGTCGGCGCTTTTTGTGGCCGGTTCCACCGGCTCTTTGGCACCGGCCCTGTTCCTGTTTTCTCCCCTGCTCTATGCCGCCCTCTCCCTGCTGACTGCCTGGAAGAACCTGCAGACCGGCATTTGGGAGTGGACCTGGACCTTCCAGGTCTCCGCCCGGATGGTGGCGGCCCTGCAGATGCTGTGCTTCGGCGGGGTGTCCGTACTGGTGTGTGTCCCGGCAAATATGCTGTTGTGGACTTTCACCGGGCAGGAGATGCCCCTGGGCTGGATGCTGGCACTGTCTCTGGCCAGCCTGTTTCTGTATGGCGCTCTCTCCCTGCTGTGCCAGCGGCTGCGGGGACCTGCCGGGTGGCTGGCGGCGCCGACCGGCTGGGTTCTGATGGGCCTGATTCCCCTGATCTGGCCCCGGACGGCGGAGTGGCTGACGGCCATCCCCACCGTAGTGTTCTGCCTGCTGGCCGCGGCCGGGATTACTCTGTACCTTTTGGAACTGCGCTGCTTCTGCCGGCGCCCGATGGAAGGAGGCGTCTCCTATGCTCTCCGTTGAGCACGTCACGAAAACCTATGGGAAGTTCACCGCTTTGGAGGACATTTCCCTGACCTTCACTCCCGGCGTCTACGGTCTGCTGGCACCCAACGGGGCGGGCAAGACCACCCTCATCAAGATGCTCACCACCCTGCTGTTCCCCACCAAGGGACAGATCCTGTGGGAGGGAGAAGACATCCGGGCCTTGGGGGCGGAATACCGGGGCCTGCTGGGGTATCTCCCCCAGCAGTTCGGGTACTATCCCAGCTACACGCCCCGGCAATTCCTCCGGTATGCCGCCGCCCTCCAGTGCATCCCGAAGCGGGAGGCGGACGGCCGCATTGACCACCTGCTGGAGACAGTGGGACTTGGGGATGCTGCGGACAAAAAAATGAAGAAGTTCTCCGGCGGGATGCTCCAGCGGGTGGGCATCGCCGTAGCCATGCTGAACGACCCGAAGCTGCTGATCCTGGACGAGCCCACCGCTGGGCTGGACCCCCGGGAGCGGGTGCGGTTCCGCAATTTGATCCACACGCTGGCTGAGGATCGGATCGTGATTCTCTCCACCCACATCGTCTCAGACATTGAGACCATCGCCGGGCAAATCGTCATGTTCAAGGATCACCGCCTCTACTGCTGCGACAGCCCTGCCCGCATCTGCGCCCGGTTCCAGGGCAGGGTATTCCAGCTTCCTGCCGGGATGCCCCTGGCCCCGGGACAGTTCCTGCTCAGCGAAGGACAGGGGGCGGATGGCCCGGTGCTCCGGGTGCTCTGCGAGACGCCCCCTGTCAATGGAACGCCGGTAACGCCGGGGTTGGAGGATGCGTTTCTCGCCATCTACCGGGAGGAACAGACATGAATCTGGCGGTCTATGAGTGGCGGAAGCTCTTCCGCCTGCCCGCCCTGTGGGCCTTCCTGGCCCTGTGTCTGGCCTTTAACGGGCTGCTGATCGCCACGCTCTCCCCCTATGACCGGGCGTTCTTCAACGAGACTTCCCAAACGGCAAAGGCCTTGGGCCAGCGGGTTGATGAAGACTTTCTTGCCGGGCTGGACGCTATACCCGCCACAGAGAACCGGGATTTGCTGCGTCAATCTGTCACCGGGATGGAGGACATTTTCGAGACGTATGACACCGGGGAACTCTCGGATTTCTATGCCGGTGTGGTGGAGAAATCCCCTCTGGCAGTTACCTGGATGACCTGGAAATATGATCTGCTGGCGAGCCGGGTGGAGCACCTGGCCCAGACTGACGCGGCGCTGGATTTGTACGCCGGCCCGGCCACCTACGGCAGCCACCAGTTCCTCTTCGGCGCGCTGTTCCGGGCCATTCTCTGTGAGAGCGCCATTCTGGCCATGCTGGGGACGCTGTATCTGCTGGGCTACGAGGGGATGCACCGCGCAGAGGGCCTGGCCTGCGCCTCCCGAACGGGACGGAAACTACGGCGGGTGAAGGTCCTGGCGGCTCTCCAGGCGTCGGCGGCGCTGTACGGCCTGCTGGCGTTCTGCACCCTGGTGCCCTACTTCCTGCTGTACGACTACAGCGGAATCTGGAATGCCAGCGTGTCCAGCCAGTTCAACTATTTCTCGGACATGCTGGTGGTCCGGCCCTTCCTCACCTGGGGGGACTTCACGGTGGGTCAGTACCTGGCCGCTGCCCTAGCCCTGGGCGCGGTGCTGACGGCGGTATTCTCCCTGCTGGCGTCGGTGTGCGGCACGCTGGTGCGAAGCCCCTATCTGGCGGCCCTGGCGCTGTGCCTGGTGTGCTTCGGCGGACTGGGACTGGTCTCCGTTCTGGGGGAGCTGGGCTGGTGGGCGGCCTATTTGATTGCCTGTTTCCAGCCGGTAACGGTCTGGCTCTCCTGCAGCGCCTGGTTCACGGAGCTGGGACTGAACGCCGTCCTCCCCTGGCAGGAGACCATCGCAAGCGGGCTGAACCTGCTGCTTTTGGGCGGCGGAGTCCTGTTGGCTCTCGGTTGGTTTGACAGAAAGGACGTGTCCTGATGGAACTTTTGAAATGGGAGCTGCGGAAGATCTGGCGGCCCGGCAACCTGGCGGCCATCCTGCTGCTGGGGGCGGTGTACTACTGGATGTTCCCACAGTTCTATATCGAGCACTTTTGCAACGGTCCCCAGTCGGAGGCCCAGTTCGATCTGGCCTCCGACTGGGTGGAGCGGTATGGCCCCACCCTGGAACCGGAAGAACGGGCAGAACTGGACGAGCAGATGGCAGAGGAGATCACGGCCTTTGACACACAGATCACCGCCATCCCGGAAGCTGCGGCAGCGGGGCTGACGGACTATAAATCTTTTCTCTCCTTTCGGGGGGACTACCTGAACGGCATACGCAACACTGATGGACAGGCAGATATGGATGTGGAGGCCCTGCTCTACCGGGTGTACGGCGGCACCAACTGGTACCGGATCGAGGCGCTGGCGGATACTCTGGAGACCTATGATACCCAGGAGGATCACCGCGCTCTGATTGTCTCCAACCGACAGCAATTGGCCCAGCCGGAGGCCATGGTCCGGCGGGAGGCGGAGCTGGCAAGCTCGGATATGACCCATTCCCTGCTGCCGTCCTCTGTGAAATACTCCACTCAGGAGTACGGCAAGGATCTGGCGGTATGGTGCGTACTCAGCATCGTGCTCCTGCTCTCCCCCACCCTGGTGCGGGACCGGCTGCGGAACACCCGGCCCATGCAGTGGGCCTCCCGGCGGGGGCGGCCCGTTTTGAACGTCCAGATGGGAGCTGCCCTGCTCTCTGCGCTGGTGCTGGCGGTGGTGAATATAACAGTCTATGTCATTCCGTTCCTGGCCCAGGGGCCCCTGCAATTTGCCGCCTGCGGCCTGGACGGCATCTGGGAGTGGGGCACTCCCTGGTTCGACTGGACCTACGGCACCTATCTGCTGGTGCTGGCGGGGCTGATTTTGGCCCTGTCCCTGGGGGCCGCCGGGCTGACGGCCTTTCTCTCCCAGTACAGCGGCAACTACATCGCCATGCTGCTGAAGGCCGTTCCCCTGTTCGTGGCGGTGGGGGCCGTGCTGGGCTCCTGGCTTCTGGATCGGCCCTTCACGTTCCGCCCCCTCTGGGACGGCTACGGCCCCTGGGTGCCCAAGGGTGCGGAGGCGGTGGCCGCCGCAGTCCTGCTGGCTTTGGGACTTGGCCTGTGTGCCCTAGCCTGCCGGCGGCAGCGAAAGAGGGAACTATGATAAAGGAAATTTTATTTTCTCTTAAATTTTATCTCTACAAGTATGATCCGGATTGTGACCCGGAACGATGAAATAGCGCGGAGTGGAGCGCAGCAGCCTTCGAGTCTTGGCCCGTTTGGGGTCTAAAAACACTTCGGCGCCGGCCGTCCAAAGTAGGCGTGGGCCTCTCAGCGCTTGGCTGCTGCCGGCAAGCCAAATGCTCCGCGCGTCCTACCGGGAGCGGAATTTAATGACATTGGGCCAAAGCTCCCTCCCGCCTCATTGGCTTACAGGAGGCCAGTCCATTCCTCTGTGCCGTTGTCCATATCATAACTGTGAGCGTTGGTGGCCTCCATAAGTAGGCCCAATGGGTCCCTTCCACATCGGAGAACCGCCGCAGTTCATCAGTATGGCGGTCCATATACGCTGTGTTGGCGCTGCGGCCCAACATTCGGTTAACGATAGCAGTTACCTGTGCCCGGGTGATAGAATATATGGCCGGAACGTACCATCGGAAAATCCGCCGATCCAGCCGTACTGGGCGGCGCTGGTCACTTGGGTACAAAACCAGTCATCCTCGTTCGCGTCGGAGAAGAGGCTGGTTCCACCGGGCGTCTCGTTGGCAAACCGTATGGCGATCACTGCGAATTGGGCCTGGGTGATATCCCGATTGGGCTGAAATGTGCCGTCGGAGTAGCCCTGTATGATGCCCAGGGATAACAGCAGAGGCGCGCCACATATCATCTGGAACATCTGTGCAACGTATCGGTGACAGACACGTTCTTTTCCAATAGTAGGTTGTAGAACATCTGCGCCGCCTGGCCCCGGGTCATCTGCCGGCCGGGGGCGAAAGAGCCGCCTGTGAATCCGTCGAGATAAACCGTATGGTCTCTGGTATTCAACCAGCTGGACACGTCGGTGTTATCAGGATCGGCGATCGGCTGAGTGGCCTTAAATACCACCTTGATGGTGTGGTTGGCCCGCACGTTCTCAAAGGTATAGTGACTGATAGCGCCTACGCTCTCGCCATCTACCAGCACATTAAAAATCCGGTAACCGTCGCCGGCCATAATGTGGAAGGCCCGGTCGCCGCCCCGGCTGACGTTGGCACGCCCGGAGGGGGTGATGGAGCCGACTTGGCCTGTCTCGGCGGTGATGGCGCGGGATCCGCTGGTCCTATTGGGCCGCTTTTTTCTGTTCTGGCAGCTCATCCCAACCGACGGCCAGCTGCTCCGTGTCCAGCAGACGGTCGTAAGCCTGTTCCGCCAGCAGCCGCACGCCGCGGTCGATCTCTGCCTGGGTGACCAGATACAGCTTTCGCAAGCACCGGGGATTGCACTTCTCCGGCGCTACACGGGCCGCACCAGACAGACTCTGGATGTCCCCCGTCACCTGTGTCCGCCGCAGGGGCCGCCTGCTTCTGGTGACGAACACCGGCCCTGCCGTCAGCCCCTGCCGGCGGCAATAGGATAGCAGCTCTGCCTGCAGACACCTTGGCAACTGGACACGCCGCTGCTCACCGCCGGAGACAGCTGGTGTGCGTCCACTCTGCACGGCCTCCACAGTGATCTGAGGCAGTTCTCCGACGTGGGCTCCTGTCAGGGCAATTGCTTTCACCAAAAGATACGTTCTCTCCTTTTCCAGCGCCCGGGCAGCAGACAGCAGCCGCAGATATTCCGTTCGGGTCAGTTCCGACTGGGGTGCCGTTTCCGTCTCCAGCTGTCCGGTCAGCTGCAGATCCCGGCGGCCCAAGTAGTCCAGCAGGCCGTTAGCGGCGGAGATGTTTGTGTTCACTGTGGCCGGGGCATATCCCTCTGCCAGCAGAGCCTGCCGCCATGTCTCCAGAGTATTCAGGACGATTTGCTTGTCAGGCGGCAGATAGTCGTAGAATGTCTTCAGTTTTGCGGCGTAAAACCGCACGGTCTCTTCCCGGCGCCCTCGGTGATTCAGATCCTCCAAATAGGCCCGGATGCTCTCTTCACTTACCGTTACACCGATTGCTTTCAGCGGTGCTGCCGCCTTTTGACACACCGCGCCTGTTCTCTGCATTGCTCCTCCCCCTATCAACGAAATCAACATTTTGAATACGTCCGCGGGCAAAGTAAGACCTGGAGCGCGTGATTTCAGGAGAGAATCCGCTTCTAAAACACGCTCCAGACCTCGTTGGGGCAGAGAAAAGAGGGCCGAGAAAAATCCTTTTTCCCGGCCTGATTTTGTGCGTCCCAATTGGGGGGAGTCCCTTGCGGTTCCTTTCAAACCGTGCTATAATAAAAGCAATTTATGTAAGAAAAATGGGGCCGTTGAAATTTTTTGTGACAAAATGTTGATTTTGACCTACGAAACCAGCCCCAGACGTTCCAGTTGCCGGGCGTGCTCCGCTCCGGAGGTCACAAGGTAGATACGAGTGGTTTCAATGGAACTGTGGCCCAGCACATCGGCCAGCCGCACGATGTCCTTGCAGGCCCGGTAGAAAATGGTGGCGAACAAGTGCCGCAGATTGTGAGGAAACACCTTGGCAGAATCCACCCCGGCGGACTTGCACAGCCGTTTCAGCTCTGTCCAAATCTGGCGGCGGCTCAGAGAGGTTCCGTTTCTGGTGAGAAAAATCTCGCCTGAAACGGTTTTGTGTTTTCTGGCGTATTTCAGCAGTTTGCGGCAAAGCTTGCCCGGCAGCAGGATGGTGCGAATTTTTCCCTTGAGGGAGATCTCGGTCCGACCCCGCTGGGCGGCCTCCACGGTGATATACCGCACCTCGGACACCCGGATACCGGTAGCGCAGATGGCCTCCATCAACAGGGCCAGCCGCTCCTGCCCACGCGCTCTTGCCGCGGCCAGCAACCGCTCGTACTCCTGGCGGGTCAGTTCACGGCCTGCGTCGCGGAACAGGCGGCGCTGGACTTTCAAAAATTTTGCCCGGCACTCGTCCCAGCCCAGAAAATGAAACAGTCCGTTAAGTGCAGCCAGCATAGAATTAATGGTCACCGGGGCGTAGTCTTTAGAGAGCAGGTGATCCCTCCATTCGGCAACCAGTTCCCTGGAAACTGGTCTGCCGTCCAGCCAGCCGGCAAAGGCCCTGATATCCCGGAGATACTTTTCAATGGTGCCGGGGCTCCGCTCCTCCCTCCGCAGATGTGCCGTATATGATGCGAGTTGTGCCGGGTCGATTGTCCGCTCAGGCATTTCTATAACCTCCTACAAATAATTTTCTTTATTTTATCTTGCAGGAGGCAGCTTATGCAGTACTAAGAGCCCTCCAAAGTCCGTTCAAAGTCTGGTTTCATTTTTTGTTTTCTGTAGTATACGTGAACTTGTAACGGGCGGTCCGTTATGCGTTTTTTGCTGTGTGTTTTTTGAAGCAGATGGCCGGCCGATGAACGTAAAGATTTCAGATATTGCCGCTCCCCATAAAAGGCCCGGCTGATAGAGCAATTGGGATTCTGGTTGCCTCTCTGATCCGGCAGCCAATCAACTTGTAAGGGGGTTGGATGGGACGGATTGCCCTGTGTGCCTGCCGCATTTCTGGTCAGAGTGTCAGTGCGACCGGAGGCTGCTTTGCTCTGCCCGTATAGGAAAATATGGCCTATACAGACTGCGGTTCGCTGTTTGAAGCCAGTATGGCATCCGCTATGATGTCCGCCATAGTTTTAAGAATAGAAATTTTGTGGAGGAAGTGATCTGCGTCACCTGGGCAGAGCGGCAAGACGCCAAAACCGGTATTTAGCAGGATGTTCGCCCCTCCTTTCGTTGTGATCTTGTGCTTCCCATAGCCTGCCCCGGAATGATAAAAGCCGCCGTAGAGTGGACACGACCTCCGGGGGTGGGCGATTTCGGGGCTAAACACACTTGGAAAGCACGGTGTATCGGATGGAGAATCCTGCCTCAGCTTATCACCTGAAAGGCGTTGTACAGGTCCGCCTCCGCAACCGCAAAACTGTCTGATTTGCGATCAATCAAGCTGGTTTTCCCGGCTTTTGGCATCAAAAAGCTCGGACCAGATCGGGAGGCACTTCCGCCTGTCCCGAACCCCAAACTATACAGGACAAAAAACGAGGCTCAGAAGCATTTTCTGCATCTGAGCCTCCTGCTGTTTTCGGTTTCAGAACCATTTGCCGGGACTTTTTCCATGGCTTTTTCCGCCTCTTTTGGGGCCGATGGTGTGGCGTGGGACTAGGTGTCCAAGGTCAATCCCACACTGAAATATCAGAGTGGCGAATGCGCGGCGTAGGTCGTGGAACCTCGCTTTCAACAGCCGCCCGCTTCAGAACCCCGTGGAACATGTGCGGGACGCTGTACAGGGAGACCGGTCCGCCGGTGTGGGAGGGGAATACCCAAGGGCTGCTGCCGCTTTTCCCTTCGGCCTTTGAAAAACGCCCAAGCGGGCGGCAGATGGCCAAATAGACACGCCTCTGCAACGGCGGAACGATGGTCCAAAACCGGTCCCGGACCGCCTGGAGAGGAACTCTGCCCATCCCGCAAGGCGCATAGCGGCCGAAAGGCAGTCGCGTGGGACATTACCCGCGGATGCTCTGCGGCTGTTTGGCGGAGTGCCCGCCAATTTCTGCCGGATCGGACGGATGGTGAACCGCGGGCTGCCGTCGCGTCGTCTGGCGGCCCTGGTCATCAGCTCAGCTATCTCCGTGGTGCGGAGACCGCGCTCCTCCGGCTGACGCTGCGGAACACCAAGAAGTCCGATTCGTACAGCGATTCGCAGCTGCCGGACGGTAGCACGGCAAGTACGATCACAGTTGTGCATTGAGGAACAGCGTCAGGTCATCGCGGCTTTTGCAACTGGTCCCTTTGACGTGGCTTCCCTCCTGTCGGCCTGTTTCTTCTCACAGATTCAGACGTTTGGGGCGGCGCCTGTGAACCGCCTCGTTTATACAGAATCAGGTGCCTTTGACGATTCCGAACAATAGAATCCAGAGACACATGCAAAGTGAACGCGCCTTGATTTGGTGTTCTCGCCAGGAAACGGTCCTCTGTAAAAGTTTACTCTTCCGGACGCTCTCTGCTTTCCGTTGAAAATACGCGGCCCTTCCATAAGAAATTGCCTTTGGGAATGCTGAATTGAAATCATCTCTGTTCTATGCCTCTGTTCCGTTCAGCTTCCACCGGGCGCTCTCACTCTGGAGCTCCACCATGCGGCGGTAGAGGCCGCCGCGCTCCATCAGCTCCGCCGGAGTTCCCTGCTCGGCTACATGGCCGTTTTCCAGCACCACGATGTGGTCCGCCCCGGCCACGGTACGCATCCGGTGGGCGATGACCAGCACCGTCTTGCCGGCCAGCAGGCGGGAGAGGGCTCCCTGCACCTTGGTCTCGTTCTCCACATCCAGGCTGGCGGTGGCCTCGTCCAGCAGCACGATGGGGGCGTTTTTCAAAAGCGCCCGGGCGATGGAGATGCGCTGCCGCTCCCCGCCGGAGAGCTTCGCCCCGTTCTCCCCGATGGGGGTGTCATAGCCCTGGGGCAGGCGGCGGATGAACTCCCCGCAGTTGGCGGCCTCCGCCGCGGCCCGCACCTCTTCGTCGGTGGCGCCCCGCTTGCCCAGGCGGATGTTCTCCATCACGGTATCGTCAAAGAGCACCACATCCTGGAACACCATGGAGTAGTCGGTCAGCAGCGCCTCCGGGTCCACGGTGGAGATGTCCAAGCCGCCTACCCGGATGGTGCCCTCCGTAACATCCCACAGCCGGGCGGCCAGCCGGGCGCAGGTGCTCTTGCCGGAGCCGGAGGGTCCCACCAGAGCGGTCACTTCACCCTCCCGGGCGGTAAAGTTCACACCGTCCAGTACCTTCTTCTTGTCATAGGCGAAGCCCACATGGTCGAACACAATGTCGTGGCCCTTGGGCTGGAAACGCTCCACTCCCTCGGCGGTGGGGGTGTTATAGATTTCGTTCATGCGGTCGGCAGACACCTGGGACACGAACAGCTCTGCGATGAGGGCCAAGCTCTGGTCAAAGGGGGCGTACACACGGGTGATGACCAGCAGGAACAAGAAACAGCAGCATGAAGTCGATCTGTCCGGAGAGGATCAGGCTGGCCCCCACCAGGATGGTGGTGGCGACCCCCAGGCGCATGATGACGCTGGCCGCATTGACAAAGATGCCGGTGCCCAGCTCGCCCTGGATGGTGACCTTCTCATGGTCGTCGATCTTCTGGTTGAGCCCGGCCAGATAGCGCACCTCCTGGTTGGTGGCGCGGATCTCCCGGACGTTTTCCAACGCCTCCTGGATGCCGTCGGAGACACGGATTGCGGCCTGTTTTGTCCGCTCCGAGGCCCGGGCGGAGATCTTCCGGGTGCCGAACAGCAGGCCGAAGGCCACCGGCACCCCCCACAGGCAGGCGATAGTCAGCCGCCAGTCATATACCAGCAGGCAAACCGCGATAATGGCCGTGGAGATGTAGGCGCCGTACAGGTATCCCAGCACATGGGACCAGACGTGCTCCATGCGGTTCACATCGCCCATGAGAGTCTCGGTCAGATCCGCCAGATCCCGCTTGCCGAAGTAGCCCAAGGGCAGCTTGCGCAGCCGCTCCGCCAGGCTGAGGCGGGTGGACTTCACCTCGTTGTAGACCAGGCCGTAAGTGGCGTGGTACTGCTGCAGGTGGGTCACGAAGGACAGAATGACGAACGCGATTACCAGCCCAAGAAAGAGCGCCGGGCCGGGCAGCGGCGCTCCGTCCGTCAGGGTTCCCATCAGGCCGTACATCAACAGGTACAGGATGCCCATGCCGCCCATGACGACCAGATTGACAATGACCGTCCAGAAAGCGCCCTTTTTGGCGTTTTTTACGCCCTGGTCGGTGAGGGCGTATTTCCGCTGAAAGTTTTTGCCGAACATCTTCTTCACCCCTCTCTCACTGTTCGCTGGTGATCTTCCACTGGACCGCCTGGTTGTAATCCGCCCACATCCGGGCATAGAGGCCGCCGGCGGCGGTCAGCTCCTGATGGGAGCCCTGCTCCGCAATGCGGCCCTCCTCCAACACGAGAATTTTGTCCGCGCCCACGACGGTGGACAGGCGGTGGGCGATCATGATAACGGTGCGGCCCCGGGTCAGCTCAGAGAACGCCTTTTGGATCAATGCTTCGTTCTCGGGGTCCGCGAAGGCGGTGGCTTCATCCAGGACCACGATGGGCGCATCCTTTAAGATGGCCCGGGCCAGGGCGATGCGCTGCTGCTCGCCGCCGGAGAGGTAGGTCCCCTCGGAGCCGATCAGGGTGTCCATGCCCTGGGGCAGCTTCTCCAGAATGTCCCCGCACTGGGCGGCCATCAGCGCCGCGCGCACCTGCTCCCGGGTGGCGTCTGGGCGGGCGGCCCGGACATTTTCAAAGATGGAGGCTTTGAACAGGCGGCTGTTCTGGAACACAAAGGCGATCTGGTCCATGAGCACATGGGGGTCGATCTGCCGCACATCCACGCCGCCCACCTTCACCGCGCCGGAGGCGGTGTCCCAGAACCGTGGGATCAGGCTGGCGGCGGTAGTCTTGCCGCCGCCGGAGGGCCCCACCAGGGCCACAGTCTGCCCCGGCTCCGCCGTGAAGGAGACATGGGAGAGGGCGGGGGTCTCCGCGCCGTCGTAGGTGAAGCTCACATCCTCAAATTCCACACGGCTGCTCTGGGGGGACTTGGGATGCTCCGGCACTTTCAGCCCCGGGGCGCACATGACCTGGTCGATGCGGGCAAGCGCGGTGCTGGCCAGCATCATGCCCGATGCGGCGAACATGATCTTGGCAAGTGCCGTGGAGATGATGGCGGAGAACACCGCGTAAAAGGCGAAGTTTGTGACAAATCCTGTGAAGTCGCCGGCGGCCAGAGCCCCGGGCGCCAGGAACAGGGCCGCCGGCACCAGAAACACAAAGGCGCCCTCAGTGAAGGTCAGGTTGATGGATTGAGGTGTCCGGCAAATATCTGCCTGGTAGTGCTCGGCCTTGGTGCTGTAGTCCTCAATAGCCTCCTGGAACGCCTTGAAGGAGTAGACGGTCTGCTGGAAGATCTTGACTACAGGGATACCCCGGACGTACTCAGTGCCTGCTTTGGTAATGCGGTCCAGGGCCGCCTGATACTCTGCCAGAATCTTGGCGTTTTTGCCGCCCATCATGGAGAACATGGCCACAATGGAGATCACCGCAGCCAGCAGGCAGGCCGCCCCCATCCGCCAGTCAAAGACGAACATCATCACCAGCATGGCGATGAACAACGTGATGGTACCCACGATGTCCGCCAGGTTGTGGGCCAGCAGGGTCTCCGTGTCAGCCGCCGCCGCGTCCAGCCGCCCGCGGATGAGGCCGGAGGCGTTGGAGTCGAAAAAGCCCAGCGGGGCTTTCATCACATGGGCCACACCCTGCTTGCGGATATTGGACGCCGTGCGGAAGGCAGCCAGATGGGTACACATCAATCCCGCAAAATACAGGATGATGCCGGCCACCGCAAAGGCGAACGCCAGCCAACCGTATTGGGCGACGCTCTGCGCCTTCGTCCAGTCCGGCGCCACCGCGATCAGGTCCCGGGCTGCCAGCCAGATGCAGATGTAGGGTGCCATGCTCAGCAGCATGGACACCGCCGACAGGGCCAGGCCCAGAAAGGTCAGGCCCTTGTGGCTGCCTGCGTAGCCCAACAGGACGGCCACATCACTCTTTTTCTTCTGCTTCATAAAAAACCTCCTTCTCAAAGTTAGCTAAAACTAACTGTCATCCAAAAAGACAGGGGGCTATCCCCCCATCAATTTCAGCCATCCGGCGGTGTAGAAGTCCCGGAGCTGATCCACATCCCGCATCGCCTGGTCCCGGGGCATGTCGTGAACCACGATCTCAAAGATGCCATTGAACATCCCGCTGGCGATGATATGGCACAGGGATTTGTCCAGCACTGGGATGTCCCGGCCCAGGCGGCGGAGCACCTCCATGTACCGTTGGGTGTATTCCACCTCTGCCTCCACCATGTTGTGGACGAAGTGCTCATAGCTGGTCCCCTCCGCACAGCAGAGCAGCAGCTTCACCGGCTCCCGGTGGGCACAGATGTAATCCACCATCCAGTGGACACAGCCAGAAGACTCCACGCCCATGTGCTCCGGCTGCTGCTCCTCAGGCAGCTCGGCGAAGGAGGTCTGGGCCGCCATGAACTTCCCCATGAGGGCGGCGGCATGGGGCTCCACGATAGAGGCGAACAGAGCCTCCTTGCTGGAAAAATAGCCGTAGAAGGCGCCGGTGGTCACCCCGGCATTCTTCACGATCTGCCGCAGGGAGGCCCCCTGGAAGCCTTTATCCAGGAATTCTGCCATAGCGGCCTCCTGAATTTTTCCAATGTGGTAACAGATGTTTCTTCCACTGGAATCTCTCCTGTAACATCGTTATATAACGGTGTTATAATACAACCAGCCCCACAATTTGTCAAGGGGGGAAAGCCGAAAAAGCCCGGCGCACTTGCGCCGGGCTTTTCGATCAAAATCTTTGCCCTGATTTGGGAAGGGGCAGAGCACGCATGCTGTGGAGGCTGACGCCCAGAGTGGACAGGTTGTGGAGCATGGCCGATGTGGCCGGCGGTAGCACACCCGCCGCGCCAAGGCCGATCAGCGCCCCGTTGAACCCGATGACGAATCGGTAGTTGGCTTGGATGCGGTTCATGAGGGCCATGGCCAGCTGCCGCAGCTGCACCAGCTCCCACAGGCTGTCGGCGGCGATGGTGATATCGGCGATCTCTCTGGCGATGGCCGCCCCGTCGCTGATGGCGATGCCTGCATCCGCTTCGGAGAGGGCAGGGGAATCGTTGATGCCGTCTCCCACCATGAGGACTGTGTGCCCCTCCCGCCGCAGGGCTGTCACATACTCCGCCTTGTCCGCCGGAAGCACCCCGGCCCGGAAGTCATCTACCCCCAGCTGGGCCGCAATGGCGGCGGCGGTGCGGGGGCTGTCCCCGGTGAGCATGACAGTCTTTTTCACGCCCAGTCTCCGCAGAGCGGAGAACACATCTTTTGCCTCCTCCCGCAGGGGGTCGGAGATACAGATCACGGCGGAGAGCACTCCGTCGATTGCCAGGTAGAGCTGGGAGAACTCCGGAGGCAGGGTGTCGAACTTTTCCTGCTCGCCTTCCGGAATGCGCACCTTCTCGTCCTCGAAGATAAAATGGGCACTGCCGATGCGCACTTGTTCCCCATCCACCGAGCTGGCGATGCCGTGCGCCACCAGATACTCCACCTTGGCATGGCGTTCCTCATGGCGCAGGCCTCGGCGGCGGGCCGCTTCCACTACGGCGTTGGCCATGGAGTGGGGGAAGTGTTCCTCCAGGCAGGCGGCCAGGCGGAGCATCTCCGCCTCATTCTTGCCGTTGAAGGGGATGATCTGGGCCACCTGGGGACAGGCGTGGGTAAGGGTGCCGGTCTTATCAAAGATGATGGTGTCCGCTTTGGCTGTGGCTTCCAGAAACCTGCCGCCCTTGACGGTGATGTGCTCACGCCCGGCCTCCCGCATGGCAGACATGACTGCCAAAGGCATCGCCAGCTTTAAGGCACAGGAGAAGTCCACCATGAGCACCGACAGGGCTCGGGTCACATTCCGGGTGAGGAGCAAATCCAGCAGGCTCCCGGCGAAGGTATAGGGCACCAGCTTGTCGGCCAGGTTGGACGCCTTGGCTTCAGCGGCAGACTTCATCTGCTCAGACCGCTGGATCATCTCCACAATCTGGTCGTACCGGCCCTGGCCGGATGCCTGCTTCACCTCCAGGACGCACTCGCCCTCCTCCACCACGGTGCCGGCGTACAGCGCCCCTCCGGGACGCTTGGCCACAGGGACGGACTCGCCTGTGAGGGAGGCTTGATTGACGGTGATCTCACCCTCCGCCACCACGCCGTCCAGAGGGATGACGCCCCCGGCCCGGACCACAACCAGATCGCCGGGCTTCACTTGTCCAATGGAGACCAGTACCTCGTCGTTCCCGTTTTTCAGCCACACCCGGTCTACGTGAAGGGACAAACTCTCCGCCAGGTCGGCCACAGATTTCTTCCTTGTCCAGTCTTCCAGCAGCTCCCCGATCTCCAGCAGGAACATGACGGTGCCGGCGGTGCCAAAGTCCCGGCGGCAGGCCGAAATCCCGATGGACAGGGCATCCAGCAGCTCCACCTTGATCTGACGCCGTCCCAGACAGCGAAGGCCCTTGCGCAGGAAAGGCGCCATGTGCCAAATCACCCGGGCAATCCGCAGCGGCGCAGGCAGGAACAGGGTGGCCGCCGCCTTTACTGCCACCTTACCCACCAGTTTCTCCTGGAACTCCCGGTTCATAGCCCGGGTGCTGTGATCGGGGAGGGCGACAGACGCTTCTGCCCCGGCCCAGGTGAACGCGCCGAGTGCGGAGAGAACCGTTTCCCGCTCCCCTGTAAAGGTCACGATGAGACAGCCTGTGCGCTCATGGACAGCGGCTTCCCGGACCCAGGGCTGGCCCTTCAGCCAGGTCTCCAGCAGGTCGGCCTGACGCAAGGTCAGGTTTTTCTGCCGGAGGCGCAGACGTAGCCGCCCCCGGCTCTCGTGTACGATGGTTGCTCGCATACAGGTACTCCTTCCTATGAAAAAGGGAGCCGCTTTCCGGCTCCCTTCCGCAGCTTTTAAGCCTCCTGACCCTCCACCTGGGTTTCGGCCTCCTTGGAGGCCCGGGCCTCATTGATGTCTTTGGCGGAGGCCACAATGTCGGCGGCGTTCTCTTGGACGGCGGTGACCGTCTCCATCACGCTGTCCTTCATCCGCAGGCCGGCGGCGGTGATGTGGATGTAGGCATTCTTGGCATCCTTGCTGGTCAGCAGCTTCACGCCGGCAGAGCCGAACAGAGCACCGCCCACAAAGCAGGCCAGTCTGACGTAATGCTTCATCATAGGATTCTTCCTTTCCGTGATTGGTTATTTGCGTTTGTAACCTGTGATCATCACCATGATCATGCAGATCACGGCGCCCCAGGCCCAGAAGCGATGTTGTTTCATCAAGATCTCCTCCTGTCTGGAAACAAGCCCGTCTCTTCGCGTATTAAAGTATTATAGCAGATGAAACGCCCGGTGTATCACCAAAACAGACGATGTTGTGCCGGTTCAGACATCCTTCCGGTACTTGGCCGGCGTCATACCGTACTGCCGGCGGAAGGCGGCGGTGAACTGGCTGGCACTGCCATATCCGACTGACTGAGCCACCCCCAGAACACTGAGGGAGGAGTCCCGCAGCAGCTCTGCCGCCCGTTCCATCCGCCGCTGCCGCAGCCAGGCGTGGACCGGCAGGCCGTACAGACGGCGGAAAGCATCCTTGAATGTTGTGGCGGAGAGCATGGCCATGCGGCTCAGGGCTGGGATGGTCAGGGGATCGGCCAGGTGATCCTCCATATAACGGCGCGTCTTTCCTAAAACCCGGACTACCTCCCGATCCAGTGCCGGGACCGGGAGGACATTCAGCGCATTTCCCTCTGGGGCGGAGAGCAGATAGAGCAGCTCTGCCGATTTCCACACGCACCAGCGGGCCTGCTCGCTCTGGGGCAGGCAGTCCAGGTTGGCAAAGACCGCCCGGCTCCAGGTGCTGGGCCCCTCTACGGCACAGCCGTTCCGGCTGGCCATCCATCGCCGTACCTGCTCTGTGTCCAGAGAGAGGCCCCCCAGCAGCGCACACAGGGCCTCCAGGCTGTCCCGGGCGCTGCGGGCGTCCACTGCTACCAGGACTCCCTCCAGGGAGGTGCCGACCTTGACGGCGGACAGGCTGGAGGCGTCCGTGAGAAGAAGCACCTGCCGGGCACCTGCCGTCAGGGCCGATCCGTCCCGCCGGGTCAGTGTTACCGTCCCGGCAACACAGAACAAGGCCTCGAAATGCAGAGGCTCCAGTCGAAGGGGCAGGGGGAGAGGGCTCTTTTCCAGAGAGAACAGGCAGGCCCGGACGCCGGGCATCACCTGCGACCAGTCTCCACGGTCCGCCAGAACCTCTGCCAGCATCCGTCTGCCTCCTCTCTCTGCTGATCTGTGTCCCGGCCGCTTACCGGCCGAACAGCCCCTTCTTCCCCCAGGGCTCTTTCCGAATCTCCCCTGCGTCATAGCCGGTGGCCCGGATGGCTTCCCGCAGGGCTGCCTCATCCAACTCTGTTTCTGCGATCACCGTGGTCTCCTTTTTGCTCCGGGACGAGGTGACTTTCTTCACCGGAAAGGCTCTGCGCACCGCGTCGTTCACATGGCTCTCACACATGCCGCACATCATACCTGTCACCCGCACAGTATATTTCCACATATTCTGCCGCCTCCACTGCTGCTTCTATTAGTTAACGCTAACCGCAGGACAATCTTTTCCTGTCAGGGGAATTGTCCAGGTAATATCAGTCTGCTTTCCCATACAAATCAGTTAGCCAAATCTAACCAAAAACATTATAGAGCCGCATCTTCTGGTTTGTCAAGCCCCGGGACCGCGCAAGCATTGGCACCCGGCATGGTATTCCGGCAGGGACCTCTTAAAACCGGCTACGACCGTCTGGCAAACGGTACGCAAAGCGGCTGCTTTGAGAGAGGGGCGACCATACAAAAGCATTTGAACGGCGTGGCGCTCGAAAGAGGGGAAATTACGGATGTGCCTGCCTTTTATCGGCGTGTTGATTCCGTTTGCAGGAACCGCTTTCCGGCCTGCACCTTACTTTGGCCGGTGTCGGAGCAACGGCTCCCCCGCCTCCGCCAAAAGGGCCGGCAGGTGAAAGGGCCCCACACCCATCTGCGATGCTCCGCCACGATGGCGCTGGATGCATGGTGCCGGGCTAACAAGGAACATGTCCGGAACGAAGGGCTTTCCTGTTCTCGACGGCCCTGCAGATTCTGAGCCGTGTTTCAGCCTGCGGCCCGATCTCCAGTTCTGCAGACGACGGCAGAATCTCCTGGTCCTGCCGGGCTGACGTCTCTTCCAGCTCTGATAAATTCGTCCTCGACTATCTGTCTCTTGCAGTTTGGCCTCTTTACCATGGCTGAAAATAGCGATTGCAGTCCTCTTGGGCCTGCTTCAGCGCTTCTTCTGGGGAACATACCCCCAAAACTGCCTGCTGGACATGGGCCGCCAGAATGGTCTCTAGTTGCAGCTCGCTGAAGTTCTGGTAGTAAGTGCTGTTGCTGCGGCGCTGCGCTGTGGGAAAGCTCTTTCGCGCAGTGGAGAGCCAGGGGTATTGCTCGCTGATATCGCGGTTGCTGTATGCGGAACGGCAGGGAGACAGGCCGCCCAGCATCGTGAAGACCGGTGCCACCAAGTCTGCATACAGCCACTCCAAAAACTTGCAGGCAGCCGCAGGGCAGGTGCAGCTCTGGGCGATCCCGATCACGCCGCCGCCCAAAAGCGGCTTTCCGCCAGGGACGGGGGCAAAGCCCAGCTTACCAGCAATTCGGGACATCTGAGAGTTCAGAATGTGGGAGGCATAGTTGATAAACACCACAGTCATGGCGGCCGTTCCATCGGCAAAGCCCTCCAGAGCATTCTTCCAGAAATCATAGATCGTCCGGTCCGAATAAGAATATGTCTCCCGGTAGTTTTCCAACGCACGCAGCGCCTCCGGCGTATCCAGGGTGATCCGGCCCTGACTATCCAGGAGACGTCCGTTCTCCGCAAAAAGGCGGGGCATGAATTCGCTGGGGCTTACGACAACATTGCCGATGGCTACCGTTGAACCGTACTGTGTGGGGGAGGCGGCATTGCAGCCTCTGGTAAAGAAAGACGCGACGCGGTTATAGTCGCGGAAGGTCTTGGGGACAGCAAGCTCTTCCCGGAAGTCCTCATAATACATCCGCTTATATGTGGGGTCGGTGAACAGATCCCGCCGGTAAAACAGCAGTTGGATGCTGGGATCATAGGGAACACAGCAGCGGTTGCCGTGGGCGGTGGTAAAATGCTGCCCCAGCTCCGGAATGGCTTTAGCCAGCAGCCCGTCCCAATCAAAGGGGATCTGGGCAAGGGGACGGTATACCTCCTCTCCAAGCTCATCCAGCCAGGCTACATCCATGCGGATCAAATCATACTGGCTGCGGGCGGGAGACTGGACCACCCGGTAGACATCCCGCAGAGAGGGCAGGACCGTCAGCTCCAGGTGGATGCCGGCGGTTTTCTCGAGATGCGGCGCCAGCCTGGCCAAAGCGGTGGTCGAGGGGGAGGCCATGGTCAGTATTCGTAAAGTTTGAGAATGCAGATGGCCCGGCACCATCTGCGCAGTGCGGAATCCGTCATTTTCCATACGGAGCTTTCCGGGCAGGGCTTTTCCCTGCTCCAGGCGGGCCAGCAGCTGTTTCACAATCCGGTGGGCAAGTTGCTTGTAGTCCAGTTCATAAACTGAGGTCTCCGGATCCGTCACAGCGGCCTTTGTGGCCAGCGTAACAAAACGAGGCAGCGGCGCCTGACTGGAGTAGGCGCAGGCTGCCCGGACGGCATCCTCTCTGCGGCGATCCGAGCATATCATATAATCATACGCCTGGCCGCCGTCAAAAAACGCAAAGGCCCGCAGGCCGATCTGATAATTGCGGCAGTCCAGAAAGTTGACGGCTTCCTTATTCTGGCAGTGCGTACGGACACCCCTGATAAACAGAGCAGCATCCGGCAGCTCCGCGGCCTCTGTAAAGACGCCGATTCGGGCAGCACCTTGAGAGCAGACATAGTCCGCAATCTCCCGGCCAGCCCGCTCAGGATCAAAACCTGCGTACATCACATCCGGCTGTTCCGGACCTTCCCGCTGCAAAAAAACCAGCGGCAGGTCCGGAGCTTCGGCCCGGTAGTGGGACAATGCATCCGTCAGGCAGGTACTGGTAATGATCGCGCTGAAACGGGCGTTCAATGCTTCCGTCAGCAGGGACAGTTCTCTGCTCTCCATAGAACGGGTGGAATAGAGCTGTACAGAATATCCTCTCTGTGAAAACTCGCTTTGAAAGACCTCATACATAGCCGCCCAGTGGGTGTACTCGATCCCCGGAAGCATAACCGCGATTGCCCGGTCCTTTCCCAGCCGCAGACTTTGGGCCTTGGCATTGACCTTATAGCCCAGCTTTTCCGCCGCCTGCCAGACCAAACGAATCTTTTCTACACTGACATTTCCGCGGCCGTTGATGACATTGGATACGGTTCCGTGGGAGACACCGGCCTCCCTTGCAATATCTTTGATAGTAGGCATCCCGGCGCCTCCTTCCGCTGATCTGTTTTTATTGTACTATGTGAGTTTGTTCCTGGCAAGAGCACTTCTCGCCAAAACGAAATAGTAAAATTGAACAGAATAAGGACTTATATTCTATATGTTTTGTAAGAAACGTGTAAATAGTACTGAAAAAATCCAAAAAAGAAATTGACACGTTCCAATTTTGGTGGTACGGTAACAATAGAAACTCGCAATTCTCAGCTTCGATTTTTCAATTTTGGATGAAAAGGAGATGTCATTGATGAAGAAGTTTCTCAGCCTAGCACTTTCTGTTTTGATGCTTCTGTCGCTGCTGGCCGGGTGCGGCGGTGGTTCCTCCACAGACGACGGCGCCCAGCAGAACGGAGGCAGCGAGACGGCGGAGACCGGTGGAAAACTGGTCGTGTACTCCGCGCTGAACGAGGACAACACCATTGCGATGGCGGAGCAGTTTGAAAAGGACACCGGCATTGAGGTCGAGTACATCTCCCTGGGCGGCGGCGACGCTGTGGCCCGCGTCCAGGCGGAAATGAGCAACCCACAGGCGGATTTCCTGGTGGGCGGCTCCGTGGACCTGTACGGCTCCCTGGCGGAGGCTGGGGCGCTGCTGGAATACGACTCCCCCAACAACGATGACCTGGATGCGCGCTTCAATGACCCCAATCATCTCTGGCAGGGCTGGTACATGGGCGTTTTGAGCATCATCATCAACGAGGAGCGATTCCAGGAGGAACTGGCCTCTCAGGGCCTGGCGGAGCCCGCCACCTGGGACGATCTGCTGGATCCGGCCTATGACGATGTATTTGTCTGGGCCAATCCCACTACTGCGGGCGGTGCCTACATCGCCACCGCCTGCCAGATTTTCCGCCTGGGTGAAGACGCCGCCTGGGATTACCTGAAGGCGCTGGACCAGAACGTCCACCACTATTATCAGGGTGCCGGGGACGTCATCAGCCCCGTGGCAACCGGCGAGTTCATCGCCTCCATCGCCTGGGCCCACGACAGCTTCAAGACCCAGCAGGAGGGCTACCCCCTCAAGCTCATCATTCCGGAGCAGACCGCCTATGAGATTGGCGGCGCGGCCATCATCAACGGCGGCCCCAACACAGAGAATGCCAAGATCTTCATGGACTGGCTGCTGACCAAGGAGGCCCAGGAGCTGAACGTGGAGTCCTCCTACCGCTATCCCGTCCGCACAGACGTGGCTGCACCCGAGGGCCTGCCGGCGCTGGAGGATGTGGATCTGGTGGACTACGACCGGGACCAGGCCACCGCGATGCGGGAGTCCGTCCTGGAAAAGTTTGAGGCGGAAATCATGGCAAACCGCACCTAACCGGTAGCAGGAAAGTGCCTGCCTGCAAGAGCAGGCAGGCACTTTTGCAATTTACAATTACGGAGCTGGAAGGAGGAGTCCCTATGGTCGCGGGCACGTCCGCACGGGAATCCGTCAAAGAAATGAAGCGGTTGAAAAATGAACCGCTCCTGCTGCTGGTCATCATCGCCATTATCCTGTTTGTGGGAATATTTGTGATCTATCCAGTGGTCAAGGTCATCCTGTTCCCCGATGGGGGGACCTATCTGGAGCTGTTCAACCGGCCCCGCTGGCTCACCGCCATCAAAAACAGCCTGTTCATGACCCTGGTCTCCACCATCTCCTGCACGGCGGTGGCATTTCTGTTCGCCTATGTCATCGCCCGCCTGGATGTGCCCTGCAAAGGGCTGTTCCGATTTATTACACTGCTTCCCATTGTCTCTCCGCCCTTTATCGTGGCGCTGAGCTATATCCTGCTCTTCGGCGTCCAGGGGATCATCACAAAAGGCCTGCTGGGACTCCATGTGGATATCTATGGCCGCCTGGGACTGTGGATCGTCCAGACTGTCACCTTCTTCCCCTACGCCTACTCGGTGATCTACGGCGTGATGAAGGGCATCTCCACCAATCTGGAGTATGCAGCCTACAACATGGGCGCGACCCGGTGGCAGGTGTTCCGGGATGTGTTCTGGCCCCTGTGCCGCCCCGGCGTGGCCGGCGGCGCCCTCATCGCGGCCATCAACGTCCTGACGGATTTCGGCAACCCCATCATGATCGGCGGCGATCTGGCCCTGCTGCCCACGGAGGCGTATATGCAGATCAACGGCTGGTACGACATGAGTACAGCTTCCGTCCTGGCGGTGGCACTGCTGATCCCGGCCGTGGCGCTGTTCCTGGTGAACCGCTTCTGGGTGGGCAGGCGGTCCTATGTTACCATTACCGGCAAGGAGATTTCGCTAAATCCCTTTCCGGTCCCCAAGTGGGTGAAGTGGACCCTGTTCACGCTGACCATGCTGATCTCCCTGTTCGTCCTTCTGGTGTACGGCACCCTTTTCTACGGGGCCTTCACCAAGACCTGGGGATATGACTGGTCCTTCACCTGGGAGAACCTGCAGTACGTGTTCCTGAAAGGGGAACAGATCTGGAACTCCATCAAATACGGCCTCCTGGCGTCTTTAGGCGCCGCGCTGCTGGCCATGGTCCTGGCCTACATCGTACAGAAGAAGCAGGTGGGCCTCAACAAGTTCCTGGACTTCCTGGCCATCCTGCCCGGTGCCATCCCCGGTATGTTCCTGGGTATCGGATTTGTGCTGGCGTTCAACGGCGGCTGGCTGTCCCTGACGGGGACGGGCGCCATCATGGTGCTGGCGCTGCTGTTCTGGAATCTGCCCACCTGTTACAGTGCGGCAACAGCAGGCCTGCAGCAGATCGGCGCCTCGGTGGAGGACGCGGCCCTGAATCTGGGGGCCAACAGCTTCCGCTCTTTCAAGGATGTCATCATTCCGCTGCTGAAGGCGCCGTTTCTCTCGGGCTTTGTGCTGTCCTTCCTGCGGTCGGTTACCTGCCTCAGCGTGGTGATCTTCCTCTACGCGCCCTCCACCACCGTGGGCACCATCTCTGTGATGGTCCTCGTGCAGAGCGGACAGTGGGGCGAGGCGGCGGCGTTTACTGTGGTGCTCATCACCATCGCGTTTACCGTGCTGCGGCTGGCTCAGTGGCTCCTGGGCCGCCAGGGCATTAAGCTGGAACTGTAAAGGGAGGCGGAACGTATGGATGCTTATATTGAATTTCGGAACGTCGTCAAGAAGTTCGATGACTTTGTGGCCCTGGACCATGTGTCCTTACAGATCCCAAAGGGGGCGTTCGTGACGCTGCTGGGCCCCTCCGGCTGCGGCAAGACCACCCTGATGCGCCAGCTGGCGGGGTTTTCCGAGCCGGAGGAGGGTGACGTCCTGGTGGACGGCAAGCGGATGAACGGGTTGCCGCCCTTCAAGCGCAACACGCCGCTGGTGTTCCAGGAGTATGCGCTGTTTCCCCACATGACGGTGTATGAGAACATCTCCTACGGCCTGAAGCTGAAAAAGGCGCCCAAGGAGGAAAAGGACCGCAAGGTGGCGGAGATGCTGGAGATGTTCAACCTCCAGGGACTGGATGGGCGGTTCCCGAAGCAGCTCTCCGGCGGCCAGCAGCAGCGGGTGGCCTTTGCCCGGGCGCTGGTGATGGGGCAGGAGATCCTGCTGCTGGATGAGCCCCTCAGCAACCTGGACGCCAAACTCCGGGTGGAGGTGCGGACGGAGCTGCGGCAGATCCAGCAGAAGTTCGGGATCACCACCATGTACGTCACCCACGATCAGGACGAAGCCTTGTCCATGTCAGACATCATCGCCGTGATGCGCAGGGGCCGCATCGAGCAGATCGGCAGCCCCTGGGAAATCTACTTCCGCCCCGCCACCCGCTTTGTGGCGGACTTCGTCGGCACGGTGAACTTCCTGGAGGGTACGGCCCATCGGGAGGCAGACGGCAGCCTGTCCGTGGACCACAGGGGTATGCGCCTCCGGGTGGACGAGGACACGGACCTTCAGGGCGGCGAGCCGGTGACTCTGGTGGTCCGCCCGGAGGGTATCAGCCTGATGGGGCTGGAAGAGACTGTCCCGGAGGGCACGGCGCTGCGCGGCACCATTGAAAATTACAGCTTCCTGGGTCGTATGATCCGCTACTGGGTGCGGGTAGGGGAGGAGGTCTTTGTCATTGATGACGCCAATGTGGACCTCACCGGCGCCCGGACAGGGGATGTGCAGCTTCGTTTGGATACTCGCAAGCTCCACGTGCTGAAAGGCGGTGGTGCGGATGCTGCTGGTTGACTTTATCAATGTGGGCTATGGCGACGCGATCCTGCTGCGGGAGACGGAGACACCCTTCGCCATGCTGGTGGACTGCGGGGACGCTCGCATCGGGCGCTCCCGACCGGACGGACGGCGGATCACTGCGGCGGACTACCTGCGCCGGGAGGGGATCCGGGAGCTGGACCTGCTGGTGCTGACCCACCTCCACCTGGACCACGCCGGCGGACTGACTCATTTGCTGCCGGGGGTCCGGGTGCGGGAATTCTGGACCAACTACCTCCCGCCGGAGGAGATGTGGGGGCACACACTCTCGGCAGTGCCGGGAGCTCCAGCCGGCGCCCGGTGTCTGATGACCTCTATGGGGATTTATGTAAAAGCCCTGGCTCATCTGCGAAGCCAGAAGACGGAGATCCGGCTGATCCGGACGCCCTGTGATTGCCGGCGGCTGACGGAGACATTGTCTGCCGGTGTTTTTCTGGAGGATGAAGAACTCCGGCTGCGGCAGGCTTCCATCTGGGACGCCGTCCTTTCTGGCGCGGGCAGCAGCGGGGACCTGGAGGCGCTTGACGGCTTTATCAACAACACCAGTATCCGCCTGCGGCTATCCTATGCCGGGCAGGAGATTGAGCTGCCGGGGGATGTGTATGCCTCCTGCTGGGAGCGGCACCAGCTCCCGCCCTGCACCCTCATAAAGCTGCCCCACCATGGGCACGGGGACGCCTTGACATCCCGACTTCTGGAGATGCTGCGGCCACGGTACGCCGTTATCTCGGTCTCGGATGATCGGACAGATGACTGCCCCAGCAAAAAAATTATTCAGCTTTTGTCGCAGTTTGGCGTTGAATGCTTTTTTACGGATGCAGTACCGTGTCAGTATGCTCCGGATCAGCCTCATGTTGCCATACGTTTTCGGATTGAAAAGGGAGTTCTTATGGTATCGGACGTGTAAAAAGATGTGGGGGGAGGGAACCGCTCTGAACACTGGACCCCAACGATTTATCAGGATGTGAACGACTCCTGCCTGACGCACGCCGATATTCCCGCCAGGTTGGATTACAATGGGGACTGGCGCGGAGACAACAAGTGAGAGAATCTCAAAAATTATTCCCGGATTCCTTCTGCATATTGTTCTATATGAGAGACTTTGTTCCACTATTTTATGGAATACGACGTTTATTACCCGCGGGACATACCGAGGGCATCTTGACAGTATTTCCCGTATCCAAGGCGGTTGTAACCTGGACGGATCAGCCCATCTCCACCGATGGGGTACAGGTTTCCGCCATCATCGCGTGTCAATGCATGAGCCGGAAGCGGCTTACGTGCAGACTGCAGGGCATTCGGGCAGAAATGCGATTGCGGCTTCCGGCCTGACGCCTGCTGTCATACGCTTTCTGCTTTTTTGCGTCACAGTTGGCCGACGCGATGCCGCCCGGAGGAGACTCTGTGTTCTCGTACCGCGACGTTTTTTGCCTTTTACGGGGCCATGTAAAACAAGCTCAAATTGGTCTGGCAGACCCAACCTGGCTTTATAGCTGTTTGAAACAGCATCGGCTCATAGATGGAAATCTCGGGCTTATCTCTGCCGCACCTTGAGCAGTGGGCATTGCCCCTTTTTCTCTGCCTTTTCAAAGTGGACACAGGCTACCGCCTGGTATTGCATTCCGCTTCTCTCCCGGCTGATTTCCAAAGAAATCAGCCGGGTTTCCTGCGCCTTCAAAGAATTAGATGGTATCTGGAAGAATTTTTGCGTGGTTTTGCCGTATTCTGAGCTGCTGTGATAAGCATTTGTTGGCTTCATAGCCGAGACGATGATCTGGTGAATGCTTTGCGCTGTCTTAGGGCTCAAGCCCTTGAATGGTCTCTTGCTCCGGTTCCAGTCCACCCGGCCCTTTTCCGTGTCGCTTATACCTTTTACAGCAACATAACAGATGGCACCGCGGTGTCATTCTCAAACTGCTGGTTTTAAATACGACAGAAAAAATATTACGTTAAAAAATATGGCGGCTGAGGAGCGGGTTTATCACTCCACAGCCTGCATAAGCATATAAGCATTACTTATGCGCTATACGTACTGTTTCCAATGGAGAGACGGAGGGGGGCGGCGCGCTTCCCCGGCTTCATCCAGCTAAAAATAATTTGATTCAAAAATAATATTATGTCTTATTTTTTGCTTGTTTTCTGCGAAGTCATGAAGTATGATAGGGGTGTAAGAGACCGGCGTCCTCCAAAACGGTATATACCGTTTTTATTTCCGCTTTGCGGAAATAAGGAGCTTTGTTTTCCGGCGAAAATAACAGAAGAAGGAGCGAGAAAGATGAAAACAGGTAAGAAACTGCTGGCTCTGCTGTTGGCGGTCGTCATGACGATGAGTCTGCTGACCGTGGGGGCGTTTGCGGAGGAGACCCCTTCGTCCGAGACGCCTTTGGAGCAGCAGGATTCCGGCAGCGGGAACATCCCGGACGATCCGGCAGAGGGACCTGCGGATGACCTGACAGGCAATTCTGAGGATGGGGCCGCAGGCGAGTCCGACGCAGCCCTGACGGCGGCAGACACTTCGTATGTGGCAGAGGTCGACGGTCAGCAGTATGAAACACTGCAGGCTGCTGTTGACGCTGTGCAGGGCAGCGGCACGATTGAATTGACGAGCAGTATTGCATTGTCAGATCAGGTGACCATTGACAGCGGAAAGACGATCATTTTAGACATGAATGGTGAGACGTTGTCTATTGGCTTTTCGGACAGCAGTAAAAATTTGATCGTAAACAATGGCACACTTACAATTACAGGCGACGGTACCTTTGATGCAACTGAGGCGACAAGCTACAAGGGCTTCATCAATAACTATGGCACGTTGACTGTGGAAAACGGAACATTTCAGATAGCTGATAAAGCCATGACCGTTCATCTGAGAAATCAGGATGGCGGTAAGGCTGTGATTAATGGCGGAACTTTTAGCGGTGGGGCAACGATTGTTCGCAGCTTTGAAGGCTCCAATACGACAATTACCGGCGGAAGCTTTACAAATAGTGTTTATCCCGCTGTTGATGTAAACGGAGAAACGCTGATTACCGGCGGAATTTTTACGAATACGTCTTGCAGCAGGTGCGATAGCCAAAATTGGGGATATACGGTCCGCAGCGGCGTGGACAACGATCCTGATGCCAAGCTGACGATTACGCCGTCGTCTGAGGGAAGCGTTGTTGTGACCGGCACGCAGGGAGCCCTTAGTGCGACCGCTGGGACAATGGAAGTCAATGGCGGCAGCTATAAGACGGTAGATTGCGCCCAGAAGCATGGCGCTGTATTCTATGCGCTTTATGTGGCCGGAGAAGCCGGTGCCGTACAGGTTGTTGTAAATGACGGTACATTTGTGACGGAGGGGAAGCAGACTGCCGTTCTGGTTGGAAACAGCAACGACGGAGGCCTGAAAGAACAGGCGGTTCTCCAAATCAGAGGCGGTCAATTCAGCGCACCTGAAGGAATTCCGGCCTACAAGGTAGATGTAGCCTTGGGCGGATTGAACATCACTGGCGGCACATTCTCCAGCAAAGTCGATGAACAGTATCTGGCCGAGGGCTATGTGCAGAACGCCAACGGCGAGGTCGGCTCCCGGGAAGAGATGATGGTTGCCGAGGTCACAACCGCAGAGGGGGCGGAACAGTATACCTCCCTGGCAGAGGCTGTGGAAGCGGCTGCGGACAAGTCTGTCATTAAGCTGCTCAAAGATACAGAGGGCGACGGAATTGTGATCGATACATCCAAAAAGAACCTGACGATCGACTTCAATACCCACTCCTATACGGTCAGCGGAAGCACGGTGGGGTCTTCCGGTACAGAAACCAACGCGTTTCAGTTCTTGACGGGTGGTTCCCTGACGCTGAAAAACGGGTCCATCATCTTTGCCAATCAGAAGACCCTGCTGATCGGCCTGCAGAACTATTGCAACCTGACGCTTGAGAATATGGTGATTGATGCCAGTCAGGCAAGCGCACCCTGTCAGTATGCGATTTCCAATAACTGCGGTACTGTTCAGTTTATCGGAAATACGAGTATAAAGGCATATAAAAACCAAACGGCTTTTGATTCCTGCAAGTTTGGCAGTTACGAGATTCCCACGGTGAAGATCAGTACCACAGGCACCATTACCGGCGATATTGAATTGAGCGGCGGCAAGCTGGAGATTTCTGCCGGCACGTTTGAGGGAAATATTCGTACGGTCAGCGGTTACGCAAAGGGTAATGCAATCATCACCGGCGGCACGTTCTCCAGCGATGTGAGCAAGTATCTGGCCGAGGGTCTTGGACAGGATGCCAACGGTACTGTGGGCAAGGTCGAAGAGGGATTTGCTGCCGTCAGAATCGGCGATACCTATTATCAGACGCTGGCCAAGGCCATCGCCGAAGCAAAAGAAAATGATACCATCACGCTGCTGAGAGAGGTGGATCTTGGCAGCGACAAAGTTACGATCAACAAAGCGGTCACTCTGGATCTGAATGGCTGCACGCTTACAAGTTCTAACGCGACCAATACGCTGTGGCTGGAAGCCAGCCGTGTGACCGTTCAGGACAGTAAGGGGAACGGCAAGATCCAGAATACTGGCTCCGGCAGCAACAATATTGCAGTTGTTGTCAATGGTCAGGGCACTGAGGCGTATTTCAAAAGCGGTACGGTTTCCGGTAACTATGCCGTCTTTATTCAGAACGGAGCAAAGGCCGTAATTGACGGCGGCAAATACACAGGCACCTATGGTATCAACACAGTTGGTACAGGTAATGAGGCAAACAAAACCGCTGTGGAGATCAACGGCGGGGAGATACAGGCGGTCGCATTTGCGGTTGCCGGAAATGGCTCTGCCGACTATACGGAGACAGTGATTACCGGCGGCAGACTGGAATCCACTGAGGGAAATGTCATCTATCATCCCCAGGTAGGCGACCTGACGATCAAGGGTGATGCAGAACTGATCGGCCCGAACGGCGTGCAGTATTGCGGCGCCGGTACGCTGACCATTGCTGAAAATGCTGTGATTACCGCAACGCTGCCCTTTACGGAATTTCCCACCAAGCCCGCTTCCCAGGGGGATGGCAGCACCGATGATGGCGCGGCCCTGTCTGTTGTTTCCCGCGGCGGCGGTTATCAGGGCGAGGGGCAGACCATGACCGTGAATATCACCGGCGGTACGCTGACCAGCCGCAACAATGCGGCGATTGCCGTATACCGTTTGGAACGTGTAAACGGCCAGTGGACAACAAATGAGAATACCAAGATTGTCAGCTACCTTGCGGCGCTGACAGTCAGCGGAGGCAACTTCTCTGCCGGCAGCAAAAAGGACGCTTTTGAGATTGATACCCAGGCTGCCGACAAAATCAGTGTTACCGGCGGCTACTTCACCTCTGATCCCAGCGATTACGTACCGGAAAATGCGGAACCCAAGCTCTTTGTGGTCGCTTCCGACAAGACGGGCTACGCCTACATGGTGACCACCACGGCGCCTACGGAGGTCGATCCCATTGTCACGGAGAAGACGGAGACTGAAGTAAGCGAGAGTATCAAGACGGAAGACAAGGAAAAGATCGAAGCGGTCATCGACAATGCACAGGTCAGCGGCGTTTCTGACGCGGTGACGGAGTCCGCGCAGAATGCCATTATCAATCAGGTGGAGGGAGAACTGAAGCCCGAGGATAAAGTGGTGGTGGAGATCACCGTGAGTCTGACCGCCGATAAAGCGGATTTGACCACAGAGGACAAGATGTATGTCTCCTATAAGGCAGAGCCTGTGGCGAAGGTCATAGTCAACGGCGAAGACAAAGCGGAGAATATTGCCGTTCCCAACGACTATCTGGACGGCCAGACTCTCATTGAGGTCCGCCTGCCGATTCCGGAGGGCTTGAAGCCCCAGGAGATCATGCACATTGCGGATGACGGCACCCGTGAGCGATATCTGAATGGTTCCGGCTTCACTGTGGAGGATGGCTGCGCGGTGCTGCATGTTAAGCATTTCAGCACCTTTGTGCTCAACGGCCAGCTGACAGTTGCCGCCAAGATCGGTGAGAGCGAGTACGGCACGCTGCAGGAGGCTGTGAACGCCGCGAAGTCCGGCGATACCATCGTTTTGACGCAGGATTGTGACGAGAAGATCTCTGTCTCCGGTAAGAGCGTGACCATTGACCTCGATGGACACACTTATGATAAGGACAAGATCACGCTGGGCAGCCGCTGCAGCATGAGCGTGAGCGATGATAAGATCACGATTACTTATTCCGCTCCCTCCGGCGGCGGATCCTCTTCCTCCAGCAGCGGTGATTACACCGTCAGCGTGGAGAACAGCAAGCACGGCACCGTCACCGTCAGTCCCAAGCGGGCGGACAAGGGCGATACCGTGACCATCACCGTCAAGCCCGACAATGGCTATGAGCTGGACGAGTTGACTGTCACCGACAAGGACGGCGACACTGTGAAGCTCCAGAGCAAGGGCGGCAACAAGTACACGTTTACCATGCCCGGCAGCAAGGTCACTGTGGAGGCCACGTTCACTCTGGAGAAAGAGGAGAACCTGCCCTTTGCCGACGTGGCGGAGGACTATTGGGCCGTGGAGGAGATCACCTGGGCCTATGAAAACGGCTATATGAACGGTGTCAGCGCCGAGCGGTTCGCCCCCGGCAGCACGGTGACCCGCCAGCAGCTGTGGATGGTTTTGGCCCGTCTGACGGAGTTCAATCCCTCCAACATGACCGAGGCGCAGCACTGGGCCGTGGAGAGCAAGATTTCCGACGGCAGCAACCCCGGCGGCGCCCTGACCCGCCAGCAGATGGTGACCATCCTGTACCGCTGGGCGCAGCAGATGGGCTATGACGTGTCCGGGCGGGCCGATCTGTCCGCGTTCCCGGACAACGCCTCCGTGGCCGCTTACGCCACGGAACCCATGACCTGGGCTATCGCAGAGGGGATCATCTCCGGCACCACTGAGGGCCTGCTGAACCCTGCCGGCACGGCCACTCGCGCCCAGTTTGCGGTGATTTTGTACCGGTTCTTTGAAAATGTGATGTAAGTACCATGCTTTGCTTCAGGGCGGTCCTTCGGGGCCGCCCTGTTTTTCTGTCCGATGGCGGGATGCAAAGCCATCAAGATACGAGATGAATGGATATATCTCCTGCATGTGCCGCAATGTCTATGAAACTCCCTGGGACGCACTGTGCGTCCCGGGGAGTTTCGGGCATAGAGGGGCGTCCCATGAAGTCGCTGGCCGTACGGCAGGACACGGCAGCGAGGGGCCAGACAAGGAGCAAAGAGGGATCCATTCAACCGTTAGGCCGGCGGCGGTTCCTGAAATAGAGCCGGAGGGCGGCAGGCAGACGCGATCCGCTTCTCTGCATGTCAGCTTTGACGGCCCAAGGCAGGAGGCTGGACCTCGTCCGGAACTGCCGCTGACATGCAGATGGAGGGGATGTGTTCCTTCCCGAGGGGGGGACCTGCTCCTTGATGGAAGAGAATCCTTCCAGCACAGCTTTAACTTCGATTTTACAAACAGGGGGTGGAGCGACCCCCGCCTCTCCCTTTATACTGGTATCAACCGACGGGCCGGCCTTGTTGGAGAAAAATATTTCGCCTCTTCTACAAGCGGCCGATTCCCGCTGAGGGGGGTTCTTTTCATGAGAACAGGCACCGCCTTGTAAGTTTGCTACGGGATAGGAGAGATCAGATCATGCGGCAGGATATTCGGGTTTTGGACCGGGTGCGCGGCGCCTACGCCTCCCTGCGGCCATCGGAGCAGCGGGTGGCGGACTATGTGCTGAAGGACCCGGAGACCTGTACCCGGTGCACCATTTCGGAGCTGGCAGACCAGGTGCAGGTGAGCCAGCCCACAGTGATCCGCTTCGTGCAGGCCCTTGGATTTGACGGCTACCGCAACTTCAAATACTGCCTCATCCGGGACCGCAGCGGCGGCGCGGCCCGGGAGGCCTGCTTCGACCACTTGGGAGGCTTCGACTTGAAGCCCTGGGACCAGCTGGAGGAGGCACTGAAGTCCCTGTCCGTCCAGGAGCTGGACCGGGCCGGGCGGATGCTTGCCACTGCCCGGACCATCGACATCTACGGGGTGGAGAACTCCTGCACGCCGGCCAGTGATCTCCTGACCAAGCTGACCTATCTGGGGCTCTGCTGCCGGATGCACACCGACGCCTATCTCCAGCAGATCGCCGCCGCCCATCTGGGGGTGGCAGACGTGGCGGTAGCCTTTTCCCACTCCGGCTGCTCCATGGATACGGTGAAGGCGCTGAGACTGGCCAGAAGGGCGGGGGCAAACACCATCGCCGTCACCAGTCGGAAGAATCCTCTCTTGGCCAAGTACGCCGACGTGTGCCTGTATACCGGGGGAGAGGACACTGTGATCTACGGCACAGCCATCTTCTCCCGCATCCCCGATCTGGCGGTGGTGGATCTGCTGTACATGGGGATCATTCAGAGCGACTATGAGCGGTTCTCCCGCAGTCTGGACAAAAGCGGAGCGGTCATTGCCGACCGAGGCTATCCGGAGGCGTGAGATTCCCCGGCGGGGGCTTTCTTTGTAATTTTTCTACAAGGAAGGCCCCCTGTTTTTGATGCCTTTTTACGTTTCTCTAACGGAAAATTAAACCTTTCACGCTTGTTTTGCGGAGCTGGAATTTGCTAGGATTACACCGTCGCCGGACGTGCGGCGGCGCCCACAAGAACTTTTGAAACCGAGAAAGGAGCGGTTTTTCATGCTGGAACTGGAGCATATCCAGAAGGCATTTGACGGCGTGCCTGTACTCAAGGACCTCTCTCTCCAGGTGGAGGACGGAGAGATCGTCTCCATCCTGGGGCCCTCTGGCTGCGGCAAGACCACCCTGCTCAATATCATCTTGGGCATCGTGGATGCCGACCAGGGAGAGATCCGATACAGCGGGGAGGATCTGACCCGCACCCCCATGGAGAAGCGGGGCTTCAACATCGTCTTCCAGGACTACGCCCTCTTTCCCAATTTAAACGTACAGCAGAACATCACCTACGGCCTGCGGAACAAGCCCGGCATCTCCTCCCGGGAGGAGGTGGATGAGCTCATCGACCTGCTGGGCCTGCGGGAGCACCTGGGCAAGCGCATCGACCAGCTCTCCGGCGGCCAGAAGCAGCGGGTGGCCCTGGCCCGCACCCTGGTGATGAAACCCCGGATTCTCCTGCTGGACGAGCCCCTGTCCGCCCTGGACGGAGTCATCAAGGAATCCATCAAGGACCGGATCAAGACCATCGCCCGGGAGTACCACCTGACCACCATCATCGTCACCCATGACCCGGAGGAGGCCCTCACCCTGTCCGACCGGGTGCTCATCATCGATCAGGGGTCCATCTCCCAGTACGCCAAGCCGGACGAGATCGTCCACCAGCCCAGGAACGACTTCGTGCGCAAGTTCATCCTCCGCCAGCTGGAGATCAAGCGCGGCAACATCTACGCCCTGTTCGGCGACCGCCCGCAGCTGGCCGGCGAGGCTGTTTGAGGAAAGGCGCCATGAGACGGAAAAATTGGGAGCTGAAGGGGATTTTCTGGATCATCACCCTTCTGTTCGTGGGCTTCCTGGCCGCCCCCATCCTCCTGCTGCTGGGCAAGTCCCTGGTGGGGGAGGGCGGATTTACCTGGGAGTTCTATGCCTCGGTGGTGACCCGGGAGGGATTTCTCACGGCCCTTGGCAACAGCTTTGCGGTGGCGGCCGCATCGGCCGTGACGGCCACGGTCATCGCCTTCCTGATGGCCTATGCGGTCCACTACACCGGATTGCCCAGGTGGGCCAAGCGGCTCATCACCGCCATCGCGACCCTGCCCATGTTCCTGCCCACCATCACCTATGGCTTTGCCATCATCTACTCCTTCGGCAAACAGGGGCTGCTCACCCGCCTGCTGGGGCGGCAGTTCTTTGACATCTACGGCTTCGGCGGGCTGCTGGTGGGCTATGTGATCTATACCATTCCGGTGGCCTTCCTGCTGATCCACAACACCATGGGTTTTGTGGACAAAAAGACCATCATTGTCTCCAAGGCCATGGGGGACCGGGACCTGGCCACCTTCTGGATCGCCATTCTTCGCCCCCTGCTGGGAACTCTGGCGGGCGCCTTCATTCAGGCCTTCTTCCTGTGCTTCACCGACTTCGGCATCCCCGCCTCGGTGGGCGGCGGCTATGCGGTCATCGCCACCCTCCTCTACAACCAGATGCTGGGCGGCATCCCCGACTTCAACCGGGGGGCGGTCATCGCCATGATCCTGCTCATCCCCTCCATCGGCAGCATCTGCATCCTGCAGCTGCTGGAGCGGTTCAATATCCGCTATACCCGCATCTCCCAGGCGGACCTGCGGAAGAACCCCCTGCGGGATACGGGGTGGGGCGTCTCCAGCACGGCGATCTCAGTGGCCATCCTGTCTATCTTCGCGGTGATCTTTGTGGTCCCCCTGGTGGAGGAGTGGCCCTATCAGACCAGCTTCTCCCTGGAGCACTTCGCCGCCGTATTCACCGACAGCGAGCTGATTACCGTCTACTGGCACTCTCTGGTGATGGCCCTGCTCACTGCCTTCCTGGGCACTCTGGCGGCCTACGGCGCCGCCCTCATCACCGCCCGGAGCACCTTGCCCCCGCGGTACAAGCGGGTCATCGAGAGCATTGCCCTGGTGACCAACGCCATCCCCGGCATGGTGCTGGGTGTGGCCTATCTGTTTCTCTTCTCCGGCAGCGGCCTGCAGAATACCCTGCTGCTGATGATCCTGTGCAACATCGTCCACTACTTCTCCACCCCCTATTTGATGATGAAGAACTCCCTGTCCAAGATGAACGCCGGCTGGGAAACCACAGCCATGCTCATGGGGGACAGCTGGCTCCAGACCATCCTCCGGGTGGTCACCCCCAACGCTCTGTCCAGTCTCATCGAGGTGTTCAGCTACTACTTCATCAATTCCATGGTCACCATCAGCGCCCTCATTTTCATCGCCGGGGCCCGGACCATGGTTCTCACCACCATGATCAAGCAGCTGCAGTACGTGAACCGCTTCAACGAGGTGTTCGTCCTCTCCCTGCTGATCCTGGCCACTAACCTGATCGCCAAGGGGCTCTTCTCCTGCCTGGCCAGCTATAAGGCATCCCATCCGGTGAAAGAGCGCCGTTCCATCCAACTCTTTGGAAACAGAAAGGAAGCAGTCCAATGAATTTCAAAAAATACCTCGCCCTGGGAACCGCCCTGACCCTGACCCTTCTCGCCGGCTGCGGCAGCTCCGGCTCCGGCGATGACCAGATCGTCATCTACTCCAACGCCGATGAGGAGGCCATCACTGCCATGGAGAACGCTCTGGACGCAGGCGGCTATGAGGGCAAGTATATCGTGCAGACCTACGGCACCTCCGAGCTGGGGGGCAAGCTGCTGGCCGAGGGCACCAACCTAGAGGCGGATCTCGTGACCATGAGCACCTTCTATCTCCAGAGCGCCCAGGAGCAGAACAACATGTTCCTGCCCCTGGACTTTGAGGTGAACACCCTGGAGGAGGTGCCTGACTACACCGCCCCCATCACCTCCCAGGAGGGGGCCATCATCCTGAACACTGAGCTGATGGCCTCAGAGAACCTGCCCACTCCCACCTGCCTGAAGGACCTGGCTGACCCAGTGTACGCCGGACAGGTGGCCGTCACTGACATCCAGTCCTCCTCCACCGCATGGCTGCTGATCCAGGCCCTGGTGGACGCCTACGGCGAGGACGGGGCCGAGGAGACGCTGGCCGCCATCTATGACAACTGCGGCGCCCACATCGAGACCTCCGGCTCCGGCCCCCTGAAGCTGTGCCGGGCCGGCGAGGTGGCCATCGGCTTCGGTCTGCGCCACCAGGCGGTGGCCGACAAGGCTGACGGCCTGCCCATCGACTACGTGGACCCCACGGAGGGCAACTTCTCCCTTACTGAGTCCGTGGCCGTCCTGGACAAGGGGGAGGACACCAACCCCCTGGCCATGGAGATGGCGCGGTGCATCATAGAAAACGGCCGCGCCGAGCTGATCCAAACCTACCCGAATCCCCTCTATGAGGGCGAGACCGCCGACCCCGCCAACCAGTCCGACTACCCCAGCATCTTTGACGAGCCCCTGACCTTCGAGCTGTTCACCGCCCACCAGGAGCTCTCCGAACGGGCCAAGGGCTGAACTGGCTTGTCTGTGAGAAAAGGAGGAACCGACCATGAATACCTATAAACTACTGACCCCCGGGCCCCTGACCACCACCGACACGGTGAAGGAGGAGATGCTGGTGGACCGGTGCACCTGGGATGACGACTACAAGGCCGTCACCCAGAAGATCCGCCGCCAGCTGCTCCAGCTGGGGCACGTGTCGGAGGATGACTACACGGCCGTCCTGATGCAGGGCAGCGGCACCTTCGGAGTGGAGAGCGTCCTCTCCAGCGTGGTGGGGGACGAGGACAAGGTCCTCATCTGCTCCAACGGGGCCTACGGGGTGCGCATGACCCGGATCTGTGACCGGAACCGCATTCCCTATGTCCACTACGCCGAGAGTTATGACCACATCCCCGACCCCGCCCGCGTCGCCCGTCTGCTGGCTCAGGACCCGGCCATTACCCACGTGGCCATGGTCCACAGTGAGACCACCAGCGGCATCCTCAACGACATCCAGTCCGTGGGCAAGGTGGTCCGGGACGCCGGGCGGACCTTCGTCGTGGACGCCATGTCCTCCTTCGGCGGGGTGGATATCCCCGTCTCCGACTGGGGCATCGACTTTCTGGTGTCCAGCGCCAACAAGTGCATCCAGGGAGTACCCGGCTTCTCCTTCATCCTGTGCCGCCGGGACAAGCTGCTCTCCAGCGAGGGCAAGGCCCGCTCCCTGTCCCTGGACCTGCTGGACCAGTGGAAGGGGATGGAGAAGGACGGCAAGTGGCGCTTCACCTCCCCCACCCATGTGGTGCTGGCCTTCTCCAAGGCACTGGACGAGCTGGAGGCGGAGGGGGGCATCCCCGCCCGGCACCGCCGCTATGCCGAGAACAACCGCCTGCTCATTGAGAAGATGCGCGCCATGGGATTTGCCCCTTACATCGACGGGAGCCGCCAGGGCCCCATCATCACCACCTTCTTCTATCCCGCCGGGGTACCCTTCCAGTTCTCCGAGTTTTACACCTACATCAAGGAGCGGGGCTACGTCCTCTACCCGGGCAAGCTCACCGATGCAGATACCTTCCGGGTGGGCAACATCGGAGAGATCTACCCGGAGGATATTGAGAAACTTGCTTCCATCATCGCCGGCTTCCTGGCCGCCCATAAGGAGGAGATCGCATGATCCAGGCCGTCATCTTTGACTGGGCGGGCACCACTGTGGACTACGGCTGCTTCGCCCCCGTCCAGGCCTTTCAGGAGGCCTTCGCCCACCACGGCGTGCCGGTCACCCTGGAGGAGACCCGTAAGCCCATGGGTATGCTGAAGCGGGACCACATCCGCACCATGCTCCGGATGGAGCGCATCGCCCGGGCCTGGGAGGAGACCCACGGCCGCCCCGCGGGGGAGGAGGACGTGGAGGCTGTGTACGCCCAGTTTGAGCCCAAGCTCTTCTCCATCCTGGACCGGTTTTCCACACCCAAGCCGTTTGCGGTGGAAACAGCGGCCGCCCTGCGGGAGATGGGGCTGAAGATCGGCTCCACCACCGGCTATACCGACTCCATGATGCACATTGTCGCACCCACGGCCGCCCGACTGGGCTACGCCCCTGACTTCTGGATCAGCCCCGACGGGGTGGGCGGCAGGGGCCGTCCCGATCCCTACATGATCTTTGAAAACCTGAAGGCGCTGGAGGTCCCCAGTGTGAAGAACGCCGTGAAGGTGGGGGACACTGTCTCCGACATCCGGGAGGGGGTCAACGCCGGCGTGTGGTCAGTGGGGGTCATCGAGGGCAGCTCCGTCCTGGGTCTGAGCCAGACAGAGTACGAGGCCCTCACTCCGGAGGTGCGCAGGGATGTCTGCCGCCGGGCAGAGGAGACCTTCCGCACCGCTGGAGCCCACTTTGTGCTGAACGATTTGTCCCAGCTGCCGGAGCTCATTCGGATGATCGGGTAATCACAACCCAAGTACATCTCAACTGATGCTGCCCCCAGGCCATGCAGATGGAGAAACCGACAGCAGCCCATAACCCGCAGGCCGTTGGTTCAAATCCGGCCTCAGCAGCCACAAAGCCGTCTGATTTTTTAAGAAATCAGACGGCTTTTCCGTGCATAAAGAGAACTGCCGGAACAGCCGGAGGTTCCCCAAAGCCTAAGCTCTGAAAAAGCATCCTCCTTTGCTGGAATGGAAGAGAGCTGCCAACCACCGGAACGAACAAAAGGAGGAATCAAGTCCGGATGAAATCTGAATGGGCGTCATCAATGAATGGATTTGGCAGTTAAGTGAGAGAAAGGCAAGGGACCTTCTGGAAATCAGCTATGTGGGCCGTAGACGTGTCTCCTACCATTTCCGGTTCTCAATTCGAGCCGATTGACTGGACTGAAAAGCGAGCAGAAGCAGCCGTTACAGGCACTGGGCCGGACTGTGCTGCCCACGATTCTCATACCATTAAGATTTTGCCGGCAGATCAGGAGAACAAACTCTCTATGTGAGAGGTGTGCCGGCTCCCGAAGTAAGACTTAGCGGCCTTCGGCTCCAGGTTTGTGGCTTTGCTTGGCCGGAACGGCGGGATCCTCCGCCGGACTGATTGCGCCCGAAGACCCCAACATTTCATTTCCGGGAATTGAATATTTCGCCTCACAAAGCCGCCGCCCCGATAGCTCTCTCCCCACGAACCGGAACGATGGAGGGGCCTGTCCGTGCGGCGGTTTGCATATACGCCGACAGCCGGAAAATCCGCAAAAATGATTCAGCACCTTTTCTTTTCGACAAAATACGATATAATAAAGAAAAACGCCTGTTCCACAGCCGGGACGCTGCCTCTCCGTTTGCATGGAATGGATTCGGTGGGATTTGCCGGCGGGAGCTGTTTGAAATTCAGAACACTGCGTATGGGGAGGAGACTCATGATTTCGCTGTTTCTTGTTGAGGATGAGCGGATTGCCCGGGAGAGTATCCGAGACAATGTTCCTTGGCAGGAACACGATATCCTGTTCCTGGGGGATGCGCCGGATGGAGAAGTCGCTCTGCCGCAGCTCCTGGAAAAACGGCCGGATATTCTGCTGACGGACATCAAGATGCCGTTTATGGACGGCCTGGAGCTGGCCCGGATCGTGCGGAAGGAGCTGCCGGATACCCGCATCATCATCCTCAGCGGACACAATGAATTTGAATATGCCAGAAAGGCCATCACCCTGGGCGTAAATGACTATCTGCTCAAGCCTGTCTCCAGCAGGGATATTCTGGAAGCCGTGGACCGCAGCAAGGCGCAGATTTTGGAATGCCGCGCACGGCGGATTGAGCGGCAGAGCCATAGCATCACACAGCGGGAGCTCTTTTTCAGCAATCTGTACAGCGGCATCCTGATGGGACCGGCGCAGATGCTCCAGCGTGCGGCGCAGCTCGGGATCTCTTTGGCTGCAGGAGCCTACCAGATCATCCTGACGGAGCTGGACGGTGTGATACCGGATCGGGAGGCGCTGCGGGACAAGCTGTATGCCGCGCCAATGGCATACGGCTCCGGCTTTGATGGGGAGCGGGCCACGTTCCTGCTGCTGGCGGAAGACGCAGCCGGACTTCCCCCGAAATTGCGGGAGTTCTCTGCATGGCTGGATGCACTGGCCGGGCAGGAGGGACTGAGCGTGCATCTGCTGCCTGGAAAACAGGCGGCCCGGCTCAGCGACCTGCCGAAAGCATACCATCTGCTGACGATTCAGAAAAAGCAGCGGGAGTCCGCAGACAGCAAGACGCTGTCCCACTCCACCTCCTTCCAGCGGGACACCCTGCTGGACTTTTTGCGGACTGGGAAGCCGTCTGCGCTTCCGTCGTTTTGGGCCCACTACCGGCCGACCATCGAGTCGGGGTATTCCTCCTTTGTCTATCGCTGCTATCTATATACAGAGCTTTTCTTTGTGGTCCATGAGTTCTGCCAGGAAAACCGGATCCCCCTTCCGGAATCCCTGCGCCAGGAGGATCTGCTGGAAAAGCGTATTCTGCTGACGAATTCCGTAGATGATTTCCTGACGCTGGCTTGCCAGCTCTGCGAAGAGGTGATGGAGGTCCGCCCCGGGGGCAGCCGGCACACGCCCTCCGCGGAGCAAGCCAGAGCGTATATCGACCGCCACTATATGGACCCGGAGCTGTCCCTCTCCTCGGTTGCGAATGCAGTGTCTGTAAGCCCCAACCACCTCAGCACGCTTTTCAAATCCAAAATTGGCGTCGGGTTCAGTGAATATCTGACGGAGGTCCGAATTCGCCAGGCCAAACGCCTGCTGATTACCAGCGATCTGCGGGTCAGTGAGGTCGGAGAACGGGTGGGGTATCAGAATATGGAGTATTTCAGCATGCTGTTCAAGAAAAACACCGGGCAGACGCCCAGCCAGTACCGCCGCTCCCACACGCTATGAGACGGATGAGTCGTGCAGCCGGCGCCCTGAAAACCGCCCTGGGCCGCCGTGGGAGCATACGGAGCAAGATCCTGGCGGGGTTTACGGTCATCCTGGTGGGGATGTTGAGTATCAACCTGCTGGTTATCGGCCTGTCCCACCACTTTTTGGGAGAATACCATATCCTGGCGGAGCGGGTCATTTCCGCAAACAAGCTGATCCCCACTGTCCGGGATGACGTGAGCCTGGACGCCTATTATCTGGTGGCGGGGCGCCGCACCCTGGAGACGACCCAGCTCTTCCACCACATGGAGGAAATTCGCCAGGGGCTGTATCTGCTGAAGCAGGAGAACAATTCTGAAAACGGCCGGATCCAGCTGCAGATTGCCACGCGCACCTTCGGCACCCTGCAGCGGTACTGTCAGAAGCTGGGGCAGGAGATTGATGCGGACGTGTCCCTAGAACTGCAGAATGTGACGCTGGAGCAGATTCGGGATGTCTCCGCCCTGGTGTACAACCAGATTGAGGAATACATTTATCTGGAGCTGCTCTGGGGGGAGTCCATTGATCAGATGCTCCAGACCGGATTTCAGCTGCTGCTGCTGGGGGATCTGGCGGCGGTGGTGCTGATGGTGGCGGTTCTGGCATTTTTGCTGATGCGCATCAACCGGACCATCAACGACCCCATCCAGGCGCTGGTGGAAAACACCCGGCGGCTGGCGGAGGGCGACTTTGATGCCCTGATGGAAGATGCCGGGGAGAATGAGGTCACCATCCTCAACAAGAGCTTCAACCGCATGGCGGCAAAACTCCAGCGCCTGATGGAAAAAGTGGAGGAGGACACCCGCACCCAGGAGCAGCTGGAGCTGCGGCTGCTTCAGGAACAGATCAATCCCCACTTTCTCTACAACACGCTGGAGATCATCGTCTGGCTGGCGGAGTCCGGGGACAAGGAGCAGGTCATACAGGTGGTCCAGTCCCTCTCCCGGTTTTTCCGGGTGGTCCTCAGCAAAGGCCGCGCAGTGGTGTCCCTTCAGGAGGAGCTGTCCTGCATCCAAAGCTATCTCTATATTCAGAAAGTGCGCTATGCCGATATCCTGAACTATGAGATCCAGGCGGAGCCCGAAGCCTTGGACTGCCGGATCCAAAAGCTGAGCCTGCAGCCCCTTGTGGAAAACGCGCTGTACCACGGCATTGAAAAGAAGCGGGGGGGCGGCACCATCTGCGTCTGCGCCGATGTGAAGGACGGTTGCCTGGTGGTTCAGGTGGCAGATGACGGCTGCGGCATGACGCCTGAGAAATTGGAGGAAGTGCAACGGGAGGTGGCCGGAGATCTCGGCCAGATTTCCGAGGGCGGGTTTGGGCTGCCCAATATTCAAAAGCGCATTCAGCTGGCCTATGGAGCAGATTACGGCATTCACGTGAGTTCTCGGCTGGGCTGCGGGACTCGGGTCACACTGCAGATTCCGGCAAAATCGTAAAAAAGCTGAGAAGCAGCAGAAAAAAGCAAAAGTCCGGCTTTCCGGCCGGACTTTTTTCTGTAAAATTCAAATAAAAACCCGTTGGAGCGCCTCTTTTCAAAGGTGGAGGCGTCTTGTATATTATTTAACACAGGGCGCGAGACCGCCCATTCGGAAGATGAAGAAAGCGAGAAAGGATTGAAAGGTATGAAACTGAAGAAATGGTTGACCGGCGTTTTGGCCGCTGCGATGGCCCTGTCTCTGGCCGCCTGCAGTGATGGAGGCGCGGAAAGCGCCGATGCCGGCAGTGAGGACAGCATCACCCTTGGATTTGCCCAGGTCGGTTCTGAGAGCGAGTGGCGCACTGCCAACACCGACAACATCAAGGCTGCCGCGGAGGCCGCCGGCGTGACCCTCCAGTTCTCCGACGCACAGCAGAAGCAGGAGAACCAGATCAAGGCCATCCGCTCCTTCATCGCATCTGACGTGGATGTGATCTCCTTCTGCCCCATCGTGGAGACCGGCTGGGATACGGTCCTGCAGGAGGCCAAGGACGCCGGGATCCCGGTGGTCCTGGTGGACCGCGGCGTGACTGCGGACCCCTCTCTGTATGTGACCCACATCTTTGCCGACGCCCTGAAGGAGGGTGCTAATGCCTTCAATTGGGTTGACGAGTATATGACTGCTGAGGGCAAGACTCCCCGTGCCGGCGGCGATCAGTTCCAGGTGGCGATTCTGGAGGGCACGGTCGGCTCCTCCGTGGCCGCCGACCGCCTGCAGGGATTCACCGATGCCATGGCCGAATCCCCCAACAGCGGCAAGTACAACGTCATCTGTTCCCAGACCGGTGAGTACACCCGTGCCAAGGGCATGGAGGTCATGGAGTCCTTCCTGAAGTCCGACGGGGACAAGATCGATATTCTCTTCTCCTGCAACGGGGATATGGCTCTGGGCGCTATTCAGGCCATTGAGGCTGCCGGACTGAAGCCCGGTGAGGACATCGTCATCGTCTCCATCGACGCCGCCAAGGGCGAGTTCAACGCTATGATCGAGGGCAAGATGAACTGCGCCGTGGAGCACACCCCCAACTTCGGCGAGACCCTGATGGAAACCGCCAAGAAGATTGTGGCCGGCGAAGAAGTACCCGCCACCATTGAGCTGGAAGAGGGGATCTTCCCCGCTGACATTGCCGAGCAGGAGCTGCCCAACCGCACCTATTGACCGGCTTTCGCCAACCGTTCCATGATCCCGCGGGCGGGGGATGTCCTCCCCGCCCGCGGACTGTTTTGCCCTGGCTCCCCAGGGCCTCCGGCGGGATGCCAGACCCGCCGAATCCAAGACAAAGGATGTGATGACCTGTGGCAGAAGAAGCCCTGTTGACAATGCGGGGAATCTGTAAATACTTCCCCGGCGTCCGCGCGCTGGAGAATGTGGATTTCACCCTGCACTCCGGTGAAGTCCACGCGCTGGTCGGCGAAAACGGCGCGGGAAAATCCACCCTGATTAAGGTCCTGACCGGCGTCCACGCAAAGGACGGCGGCAAGATCGCCATGGAGGGCAGGCCCATTTCCCCCTCCAGCCCGCTGGAGGCCATGAAGTGCGGCATTTCCACCGTGTATCAGGAGGTCAACCTGTGCCCCAATCTGAGCGTGGCGGAGAACATCTTTATCGGCCGTGAGCCCAAAAAGGCGGGCGGCATCGACTGGAAGACCATCAACCGCCGGGCCGCGGAGCTGCTGACTACGCTGAATCTGAACATTGACGTGACAAAGACGCTGGGGAGCTACTCGGTGGCCGTCCAGCAGATGATTGCCATTGCCCGTGCGGTGGATGTGGACGCAAAGGTGCTGATCCTGGACGAGCCCACCTCCTCCCTGGATGAGGAGGAGACCCAGCGCCTGTTCGCAGTGGTCCGCAAGCTGAAGGCCCAGGGCCTGGGGGTCATCTTTGTCTCCCACTTCCTGGATCAGATCTATGAGCTCTGCGACCGGATCACGGTGCTGCGCAACGGTGAGCTGGTGGGCGCCTATGCCGTGGCGGAGCTGCCCCGGGTGGAGCTGATCTCCAAGATGATCGGCAAGGAGCTGGGGGATATTCAGAGCATGGGCAAAAACACCGCCCTGTGCGGGGACGAGGTGCTGATCGAGGCCGACGGACTCTCCGCGTTCGGCCGTATCCAGGATTTTGACCTGCAGATCCACAGGGGCGAAGTCGTGGGCTTTGCCGGCCTGTTGGGCTCAGGCCGCACGGAAACGGCAGAGCTTCTGGCCGGCGTGGCCAAGCCCGAACAGGGCGCACTGCGGATGAACGGCCGGGAAGTCCATTTCAACTCCCCCCTGGACGCCATGCACCACAAGATCGCCTTCTGCCCGGAGGATCGGAAGATCCAGGGCATCATCGGGGACCTCTCCGTCCGGGAGAACATCATCATCGGCCTTCAGGCCAAAAAGGGCATGTGGAACCACATCCCCCTGAAGGAGCAGGAGCGGATCGCCGACGAGTACATCAAGCTGCTGCAGATCAAGGTCTCCTCTCCGGAGCAGCTGATTCGCAACCTCTCCGGCGGCAACCAGCAGAAGGCCATCATCGCCCGCTGGCTGGTGACGCAGCCGGATCTGCTGATCCTGGATGAGCCCACCCGCGGCATCGACATCGGCACCAAGACGGAGATCCAGAAAATGGTGATCCAGCTGGCCCGGGAGCAGCACATGTCCATTATCTTCATCTCCAGCGAGATTGACGAGATGACCCGCACCTGCACACGCCTGGCAGTCCTGCGGGACCGGCGGAAGGTGGCGGAACTGACCGGCGACGACATCAACTCCGACCGGGTGATGGCAGCCATTGCAGGAGGTGCCTAAATGATGGGAAAAGTGAAAAAGGTGACGTCCAACCACCTGTTTCTGCCGCTGTTTGCCCTGGCTCTGCTGCTGGTGTTCAACGCGTTTGCCACCCCCGGCTTTTTTGCCATTGAGTTCCAGAACGGCCAGTTTTACGGGCGCATTATTGACATTCTCAACCGGGCTTCGATCCTGGTGATCTTGTCCATGGGCATGACCTTCGTCATCGCCACCGGGGGCATCGACATCTCCCAGGGCTCTGTCATCGCCATCTCCGGCGCCATCTGCTGCTCCCTGATCGGCGGAGCAGGGGACGGCACCGCCAATATGCCGCTGCTGCCGGCCTGTCTGATCGCCGTGCTGGTCTGCGCCCTGTGCGGCGTGTGGAACGGCTTCCTGGTCTCCAAGCTGAAGATCCAGCCCATGGTGGCCACACTGATCCTGCTGACCGCCGGACGAGGCATCGCCATGCTGATTACCAAGGGGCAGAATGTCACCGTGTACTATGAGCCCTTCACCTACATCGGCACCACCATTCCCGGCAGCCCCCTGCCTACCACCATCTTCATTGCCGCCCTCATGGTGCTGTTTGTGGTTCTGATCCAGAAAAAGACGTCTGTGGGGCTGTTCGTCCAGGCGGTGGGTATCAATGCCAACGCCGCCCGGCGCACGGGCCTCAAGGTCTCCTCCATCATCTTTATGGTGTACGTGTTCTCCGGCATCTGCGCCGGCATTGCCGGACTGATGGAATCCTCCATGATCGCGGCGGCGGACCCCAACAACGCCGGCCTCAACATGGAGATGGACGCCATCTTGTCCGTGGCCCTGGGCGGAACGCTTCTCAGCGGCGGCAAATTTTACATCGGCGGCTCCATCATCGGCGCCATCACCATCCAGACGATGACCACCACGCTGTACGCGCTGGGCGTCTCCTCGGAGCAGCTGCCGGTATACAAGGCCCTTGTGGTCATTTTGATCTGCCTCCTCCAGTCCGAAAAATTCAAGGGTGTTCTGGAGAAGCGCACAGCAGAAAAGGCGGTGAAGCAGAGATGAAGCAGAAGAGCAGCCTGAAAGACCGCCTGGTCGGTTCCCGGTATTTTTCCTTCGGCATCACCCTGAGCCTGTTCGTGCTGCTGTATGTGGTCGGCATGATGAACTACCGGGGCTTCATGAAGCCCCAGGTGTTCTGCAACCTGCTGATCGACAACGCGGCCCTGATTATTGCCACCATCGGCATCACCTTTGTCCTGCTGATCGGCGGGATTGACATCTCCATCGGCTCTGTGGTGGCGCTGACCTGTATGTCGTCGGCGCAGATGCTGCAGAACACGGGCCTGCCCGCGCCCGCCGTCATCCTGATCGTGCTGGCCATGGGGGCTGTGTTCGGCCTGGTCCAGGGCTGGCTGATTACGGAATTCAACATGCAGCCCTTCATTGTCACGCTGGCGGGGCAGTTCTTCGCCCGCGGCATGACGGCGATCATCTCCCGGGAGACGATTGTTATTGACAATCCCGTGTACACCTCGCTGGCGTCCGCACGGATCTATGTCCTGCCCGGCGGATTCATCTCCGTGGGCGTGGTGATCGCGCTGGTGACGCTGGTTGCGGCCACATTGGTGCTGAAGTTCACCCGATTCGGCCGGAACATCTACGCGCTGGGCGGAAATGAGATGTCTGCGCAGCTGATGGGCCTTCCCACCAAACGGACGAAAATCCTCGCCTACGTGGTGTGCGGCTTCTGCTCGGCGCTGGCCGGTGTGGTCTACTCCCTCATCATGCTCTCCGGGTATCCCCTCCACGCCGTCAGCATGGAGATGGACGCCATCGCCTCCTCCGTGATCGGCGGCACGCTGATGTCCGGCGGCGTGGCCTTCCTGCCAGGCACCCTTCTCGGCGTGCTGATCCAGGGTGTGATCCAAACCTTCATCACTTTCCAGGGGACGCTCTCCGCCTGGTGGACGCGCATCATCATCGCCCTGCTGCTGTGCCTGTTCATTGTGATCCAGGCGGTGGTCAGCCGCAGCCGGCAGCGCCTCAACTCTGAGCACTGATTTTTCCCAATCTTCTTTTCTTCTTTTTTCCGGCACAGTCACCAGGCACGTCCTGGTGGCTGTGTCCATTTCAGGAGGTTTCGGCATGGACGCTTTACTCATCAAAACCGGCGGGCTGCTGCTGATCGTGGCGCTGGGATACCTTCTCAAGAGACGGGGCGTCTTTCAGCAGGGCGATGCCCGTCTGCTGTCCAGGATCATCGTCAACCTGACGCTGCCGGGGGCTCTCCTCTCCAGCTTCAGCGCGTTCAGGCTGGTTCCGTCCCTGCTGGCGGTTCTCGCCGCGGCAGCAGCCGCCAATGTCCTGCTGCTGGCTGTCTCCGCCCTGGTGACCCGGGGGCGGCCGGGGCCCGTCCGGGCGCTCTACCTGCTCAACGCCCCCAGCTACAACATCGGCACCTTTGTCCTGCCCTTTGTGCAGAGCTTTCTGCCGCCGGACATGCTGCTGGCCGTCTCCATGTTTGACGCGGGCAACAGCCCCTTCAACTGCGGCGGCGCCTATGCGCTGACGGCCGCCCTCACCGGCGGGGAGCGCCTGACGGTCCGCTCCGTTCTGGGCAGAATGCTCCGCTCCGTGCCCTTTGACACCTTTTTGGTCATCCTGCTCCTGGGGCTGCTCGGCCTGCGCCTGCCGCAGACGGTTTACACCGTGGCGGGGATGTTCGGCCAGGCCAACGCCTTTCTGGCGATGCTGATGATCGGATTGCTGCTGGAGCCGCGGATTCCGCAGGAGAGCCGGTCCGACGTTCTGCGGGTGGTTCTGCTGCGCTACGGATTCGGCCTGGCGGCCTCCGCCGTCTGCTGGATGCTGCCGCTGCCTGCCGGGATCCGGCAGGTGCTGGCGCTGAGCCTTCTGGCGCCGGTGCCCTCTGTCTCCCTGGCCTACTGTGAGCGGTGCGGCTGTGATTCCGGCGCCGTGGGGGCGATCCACTCCCTCTGCATCCCCATCAGCCTGGCCTTTACGCTGCTGGTGTGCCTGATGTGATGGGACGACGCCTATTGCCGTTTGCCCGCTGCGTTGTGCTCCGGGCAGGGGGGCAGCCGCGGCCTCCAGGAATTTTCCTGGAGGCCGCGGCTGTTGGGAAGATGGACGCTTGCGCGTCTGGATTTATGGGCTGTTTCTGCCGGGGCGGCCTGGCGGCCCTTTGCGTCCTGTAAAAAATTCTTGGCTGTTGTCCTGGAGGGCGTAAGTCTGACAGGGAGACAGCTGTCCCGGAGAGGAGGGCGCAGATTTCCAGCCTCGCTCCCGGAGGGGGAGGAAAAGAAGAGTCATTCGTATGGAGGTCAACAGCGGCCACACACTCTATCTATGCTGGTTCGACCTTGGAAGTCTGGGCGCGAAGTAAATATGCCCCCCGGCTCTAAAGAGCCGGGGGGCGCAACAGTTTTCAGGTAATTCTTTACTTGGAAACGGTCACGGTGATATCGGTGGCAATTGCGCCGACATCGCTGATTGTGATGGTCTGGGTCTTGTTTCCGGTAGCATCACCAGTTCCGCTAGCAGTGACAGGGACCTTGGAACCGTCAGTGCTGTTAGCATTGAACGTGCTGCCGAAGGTGCTGGTGTTGTGAGTCAGAACGATCTTAACCTGACCGTTCGCCGCAACATACTCAGAACCCTCTGCAATTTCCACACTGATGGTTTTAGCATCAACCAGAGCCTGGACATCAGCGTCCAGCTTCAGGTTGACAACATAAACCTGGGTGGCCGTCACGGTGGCGTTCTTCACAGTGCCGCCATTGGGCTTGGTGTAAGTCCACTTTGCGCCATTATTATCCTCAACGGAGATATCGGTGCAGCCCTTGTCCTGCAGGATGGCGATGATGTCATCCTCGCTCAGAGTGATCTCCCCGGCCTCGCGGTAGTACTCGATGCTGGTGGTGGAGCCCAGGGATACATCACGGACCTCGATATCCTTGCTCAGCTCGGGCTTATCCTCGTCGGAGGACTTGTCATCGACTTCCTCGATCACCAGGAACTCGACCAGGTACTCGTCCACAACAGCATAGACCTTGTCGTTGCTGTCCTTGGCGATGGCGCGATAAGAACTGGCCTCAATATTGCCATCCTCGTCCACATAGAAGATCTTGGCGTCGTCGGCCACGGTGATGGTGTAGTTGGTGTCATCCTTGTGGTTCGCAGTATCCAGCAGGACCGTGTAGTCGGCGGAGATCTTGTCAATGCCAGCGCCGGTCAGGTACTCCTTGCCGGAGTCACCCTCGCCATCGGTGAAGGACACATAGCCGTGATCGCCGTTGGTAGAGACCTTGGTAATGATACCATACTTATCAACGGAGTAGTTCTTGTACATGCCGTTGAGGTTCTTGCCCTGGTTCTCGTCCACCTTGACGGTCTGGACCTCGCCGTTGACGATGGCCTGATACTCGAAGTAGTCGCCGTCCTTGTCGTGGATCAGGTTGGAGACAGACTCCTTGGCCAGGAACAGGGTGGTGTTGCTGTCGTCCTCGATGGCAGAGCCGTCCTGAACGAAGATGAACATGATGGTGGCCATCTTGCCGCTCTTGCAGTAGGCATAAGACTCAACCTTGGTCGTGCTGCCGTCGATGCTGGGAGCGTTCTTGATGCCGGTGTAGACCGTGTAATCATCGCTGGTGTCGTTGTACACCACGAACACGGTGCTGCTGTTGGTGGTCACGGTCTTGCCGCTATAAAGTGTGACAGTGGCCTTGTCGTTCTCCATGGAGAAGGCGGTGTTGTTACTTGTGTAATCACCGATACCAGTATCAGTGGGGATGTTCTCGCTGGTGAGAGTTGCCTTGACGGCCTTCAGGGTGTAGTCGCCGTCCTCGTCCACGCGGTAGGTGACGATAGTGCCGTTGGGAATTCCATCTTTGTTGGTAGAAGAATTGTACTTATAGTTCTCAGTGGTGTCAACAACCTTTTCCGTGCCGTCGGCAAAGACCAGCAGAGCGCGGTTGTTGGAGAAGTCGCTCTTGTCCTGAGCATTCATCAACAGAGCATAGTCGCCGATCTCGTCGATCTCCTCGACGTAGATCAGGTAGCCATAGGCGTCCAGATAGACATCATAGTCCTCGTCCACAGACACGTTGCCGATGTTCTCGCCAGCGATGTTGTGAGAGGCGGTGTAGCGGGTGCCGTCAATGGTCAGAGCCTTGCGCTCATCCTCGTCCTTGGAATTGTTCTCAGCCCGGGTCACGGTGCCGGAGACCTGCTCGGCCAGAGCCACGGACTTGACCTCGTCGGCAGACTGAGAGTAGGTGTACAGGACATAGGCGTCATCCTCGAACTCTTCGACGGTCTCAAAGTCCTGAATGCCGTTCACACCGTCGGGCTTCACATCCTCAACAGCGATCTCCACATAGGCGTCCTTGTTGCCCTTGGCAGCCACGGAACGGTTGATGGTGCCCACATAGGTGTTCACCATAGTGATCACGACGGTGTCGTCGTCATCATCATAGAAGACCTCGGTCAGAACGCCGTTGGCGCCGAACTCGGTGTCGTCGTCGTTCTTGGTGATGTCAACAGCCTTGTCCTTCAGCTCAGCGCCGTCCTCATAGACGGTGACGTCCTTCTTGTCCACGCTGCTGCCCAGGTCCAGGTCGGCATAGATATCGTCCACGGCGACCTTGGCGGTGTAAGAAGCGTCAGCCTCCTTGGCGTAGGTGCCGATCTTCTCGGCCTTCAGACGCCACACGTTGGCGGGACGGGCGAAATCATCCGTGCCGTCGGACAGCTTCAGATCGTCGAAGTAACGCTCGGCGAACTGCATCTTGTTGTCCTCGCTGATGCTCTCGTTCTTGTCGTTGTTGACAACATCCTTCCGGCTGGAAGTGGTGTTGATGGTGATGTCACCCACAACGATGGTGTTCTGCTGGTCATACTCCACCATGGTGGCCTGCAGCATGTTGAACGCATACAGGGCAGCCTCCTGGCGGGTCACGGCCTTGGAGCCCACGAACTCGTCGTTGCCGTCGTCCAGGCCAATGCCCACGGCCTGCTTGATGACGGACACGGTCCAGTTGGGGCCGGTGTAGCCCTCGATGGAGCTGTCATAGCCCAGAGCGCCCAGCAGCATCTTCATGAACGCGTTGCCGCTCAGGGTGCCGGTGGGACGGAAGGTGCCGTCAGCATAGCCGCTGATGATACCCTGCTGAGAGCAGTAGGTGATGTAGCCCGCGAAGGTGTTGGTCACGGGAACATCCTTGAAGGGGGCGGTGCCTGCGCTCAGAGCGGAGGCAGTGGTGGGGCCCAGGATCAGGTTGCAGATGATCTTGGCGGCCGCACCGCGGGTCAGGACATCATCGGGACGGAAGTCGCCGCCGGAATAACCGTCGACAACGCCCAGAGCAGAGATCACATCCACAGCTTCCTTGTAGGTGATCTCGCTGTCGTCCGTGAAGTCCTTGGCGCCGGCGCTGACGGTGACCAGAGACATGGTCATCACCAGAGCAAGCACCAGAGAAAGGAACTTCTTCATTTGGGATTTCTCCTCCTTTAAAATATTTGCGGTCCGCCGGTATGCCTGCCGCCGGGTCTGAGATTCGTGTGGGGGCTAGCCAACCAACTTGTGTCGGCCTACACCAACCACAGAGCCGGCCGCCAGTGACACTCCCGCCGTCCGCAACGCCAATGTATCAGTGTTTTTCCGGATTGTCTACGGATTCGGCGCGATTGTTATTCAAACGAAACACGCCGTTCAAAAGCGTCTGATTCGTGGTAATTTATGTAACAAAAGTTGCAGATTTCCAAAAAAGAGAGAGGCGGGAAACCGGGGCTGCCCGGTCTCACGCCTCCTTCTGCAAGAGGATGTATTTCTGCCCGTCCTTGGCGATCTGGTGCTCCGCCAGCATCCGCTGGAGAATGGGCCAGCACTGGCGGGGGCCGATTCGCAGCACCCGGGCAATGTCCTGGCGGTAGGCAAACCCCGCTTCCGACAGGTACGCCAGGATCGCCTGCTCCTGGTCCTCCGGCGGCACCACCGTGCTGGGCAGGTAATAGCGGTTTCCCACTTTGGTCAGCTTTCCCCGGGCCACCATCTGCCGAAGCCGGTTGTAGGCCGTGTTCTTGGAGACCCGCAGAAGGGCCATCACCTCATTCCGGGTGATGGAGCCCTGGCGCCGGACAACGTCCAGCACCTGGTTCTCGCCGCCCACCCGGATGTCGTAGTCCAGGCGCAGGTCCCGCAGGGAGAGATCGTCCAGCCCGCCCTGCACCAGCGCCGCCCGCACCAGCTTGGACAGGCGGGTGCGCTCATAGGGGCGGCGGCTGCGGGGGGACATCAGGACCCACTCCGCCTCTGGCGGCGCCGCCTTGCGCAGCTTCTGGAGAATGGACAGGACGCCGCTGGTCAGGCGGACTTGCCGGTCCGGCAGGATAAGCCGCTCCTTCTGCAGGTCCACCTGGTCCCACCGCAGCGACGCGATCTCCTCCACCTGGAGCCCCAGCTGCCAGGTGAGCCACAGGGCCGCCCCGGCGGGGGTGTCCTGTTCCGCCTGCAGCAGCTTCCAGAGGGCGAACTCGTCGATCTGCGGCGCTGCCTTCCGGCGGATGCGGGTGGAGACCTTCTTCTCCGTCAGGTAGGCCGCGAAGTGGACGTTCATGGCGGCGGCCTCCAGCCCGGTGATCCGGGAGACGTACTGCCAGTCGTGACGTTCCAGCTGCCGCAGAACGTAGTCGTGGCGCAGGTCGATCAGGCGGACGGCCTTCAGGTCCCCGGCGTCCAGCGCGGCGCGGGCCAGGCGGGAGATGGACTGGGCCGCCAGGGGCTGCTGGTCCCGGTCCGACAGCACCACCCGTTCGCTGCTGCCGTTCCGCTCCCGGCGCAGGGCCTCCAGCCAGGCGGCCAGCTCCGGGGCCAGCGGGACCGCCCGGTCCGGCAGCAGGAGCTGTTCGCCCAGCAGATCCACCTGAGCCCAGGTGAGGTGCTGGATTTCGTCCCGCATCAGACCGGCCATCCACGCCAGCCGCAGGATGGCTCCCGCGGCATCATTTGTATGCTGTTCCAGCACCCGGCAAAGCAAGGCTCCATCGGGGCGGTTGAGCGTGTAACTCTGCATGGCGTCTCCTTGTTTTGTTACGCTTGTGTGTCACAAAAATGACCTTCCTGCTTTTGGAAGCCTGCGGGTGACGGAATCTTCTCTATAAGCTAACGTTTTTTGTGACAATTGTTATGCACGTGAAACCGCTTTTGAAAAAACTCCTAATCCATTGCACCACAATGGATACGGAGATTTTCTCACTCAAAATATACACTATAAGATAACTAAAATCAATATCTTATAGCATATTTTGAATGGACACGTTCCAGAATAGACTTATTCTAAAAGGAGCGTGAAACAGATGACAAAACAGGAGCGAGTCGCCATGGGGCACCGGCTGCGGCAGCAGAGGACCCTTCTGGGCCTCACCCGGGAGGAGTTTGCCGAGCTGGCGGATATCAGCGCCGGCTATTACGGCCAGATCGAGGTGGGGACCTCGCAGATGTCCATTGACACGCTGATTAAATTATCGAAGACGTCGCAGCTCTCAATGGAGTATATCCTTTTGGGAGAGGAGATTCAGCCCGATGCGGATCTGACCGCCATAGAGGCCCTGCTGGCCCGGTGCACGCCCCGGGAGGTCCGGCTGGCTGAGAAGGTCCTCCGGCTGTTTCTGCTGCGGGGAGACGCATAGCGGGCCTGCGGCGGCCGGATAGATCTGCGCCCGCTGGGTTGAAAAACCGGATCCACTTCTTGATTCGGCGGCCGCCATCCACTAAAATAGGGAGGTAAACCCGCAGGGCGGAGAAACGGATATGCGAGAAAGGACGGGATCCCATGGAACTGCAGAAGGGACAGAAGTGCAAACTGGCGGACCTGACCGGAAGCGGACAGCTGCGAATCTCCGTGACGGTGTCCCTGCCGGGGAGCGAGGCGGACGTGACCTGCTTCGGCGTGGACGGAGCGGGGAAGTTGTCCGACGACCGTTATTTTATTTTTTACAACCAGACCAGTTCGCCGGAGGGCGCCGTCTCCATGCACCAGTCCGGGGAGTCCACGGTGTTCTCGGTGGACCTGAACCGCCTTCCGGGCTTCCTGCAGAGGCTGGTGGTGACGGTGGCGGCGGAGAGCGGCACCATGCAGGCGCTGGCCCGGGGACTCCTGACGCTGGAAGGAGAGTTGGACCGGGCGGCCTATGTCTTCACCGGTGCGGGGTATCAGCAGGAGAAGGCCCTGATTCTCTGCGAGGTGTACCGCAAGGATGGGATTTGGCGCTTTTCCGTGGTAGACAGCGGCTTCAACGGGGGACTCTCCGCACTGCTGGCCCACTTCGGCGGGGAGGAGGTCAAGCCTGACCCGCCGACCCCGGCACCTGCTCCGCCGGAGCCGAAGGTGAATCTCTCCAAAATCAGCCTGAAGAAGAGCGGAGAGAGCCACAAGATCGACCTGACGAAAAACCGTCGGCGCATCCACGTGAACCTGAACTGGGACCAGCGGCGGGGCCTGTTCAGCCGGGGCATCGACCTGGATCTGGCCTGTATGTACCGGCTGAAGGACGGGCGGCAGGGGGTCATCCAGGCCCTGGGCAACAGCTTCGGCGCCGCCGATCAGCCCCCCTACATCAAGCTGGACAAGGACGACCGCTCCGGCGCCAGCGCCAACGGCGAAAACATGGACTTCTTCCGGCCGGAGCTGATCGACTTCGCCGTGGTTTTCGCCTTCATCTATGAGGGCGTGCCCAACTGGCGGTCCACCAACGCCCGGGTGGTGTTGAGCCAGCAGGGGGCGCCGGATATTGAGGTCCAGATCGACAACCCCAACAGCAACGAACGGTTCTGCGTCCTGGCCAGCCTCACCGGCCGGGACGGCGGGCTGGAGGTCCGGCGGGAGGACCTGTTTTTCAACAGCCACCGGGCTGTGGACGCCCATTACCACTTCGGCTTCCGCTGGGTGGCGGGCCACAAATAACACGGGAGAGGAGCCGAAGTCATGTTGGATTTGCAGCGGGGACAGAAGATCTCCATTCAAACCGTCTGCCGGACCTGGACCCTGGAGGTGGAGCTGCGGCATCAGGGGCCCCTGGCGGTCGACGTGTCCTGCTTTGGCCTGGACAGCGCAGGCCGCCTCTCCGACGAGCGGTATTTTCTTTTCTATAACCAGCGGCGCTCGCCGGAAGGGGCCATGGCCCTCTCTGAGGGAGCATCCGGCGGAACGGCCCGATTCCAGGTGGATCTGGCGGCCCTGCCGGACCATATCCAGCGGCTCTCCTTCACTGCCGCCATTGACGGCGGCCGCACCCTGCGGGAGCTGGAACAGGGCAGCATCGGTCTGTGGGTCAGAGGGGAGGAGATGGCCCGGTATGCCTACGCGGGGAACGAGTTCTCCGGGGAGCGAGCCATCGTGGCCGGCGAGCTCTACCGGAAAAACGGGGACTGGAAGTTCAGCGCCGTGGGCCGGGGCTTCAACGGCGGCCTCCGGGCCCTGGTGGAGAGCTTCGGCGGCGTGGTGTCAGACCCGGTCCCGCCGCCTCCGCCGCCTGTCCGGACAGCTGTGTCTGCCCGGACAACCCGGCAGCCGGCCGCGCCCGCCGGCGGTCCGCCTCCTTCCGTGGGGGACATCCTGCGCTCCCTGCCGCCCCATGTCTGCACCCGCATGGAGGGGCTGGCCCGCCGCTGCCAAGGGGACCTGGACTTCCTGGCGCCGTTGTACAAAGCCTCCTTTGCAGCACTGGCCCAGGTGCCCCGGGCAGCGGAGAGGGACCTTCAGACGGTCCTGTGCGCCGATGCCTCCGGCTCCATGTTCGACCTGTACCGCGGGGGCCGGGTCCAGCAGATGTTCGACAAGTTCTTCGCCCTGTCCTCCACCCTGTCAGACAGCGGCGCCCTGGACTGCTGGGCCTTTGCTGCGAAGAGCCGCCAGCTGGAGCCGGTGACGCTGGATAACATCCGGGACTACACCTTCTCTCAGGCCGGCGGATACGAGCGGTGGATGAGCATGCTCAACTACCAGTACAACAACGAGCCGGAGGCCATGCGGGACATCATGATGATCTACGGCGGCCTGCGCAGGCCCATTCTGGTGCTGTTCCTGACGGATGGCCGGTTGCAGTCCGACTGGGAGATCGAGGAGATCCTCATCAAGACCTCCCGTTTCCCCGTGTTCTGGCAGTTCATCGGCCTCTATGGCGAAGAGTACGGCGTGCTGAATCACCTGGATGAGATCGACGGCCGCCACACCCAGAACGCCGCCTTTTTGAAGATGGAGGATTTCGACGATTTCATGGACAGCGGCTTTTACCGGACCATTTTCGCAAACACGGCCGCTTGGCTGGAGGAGCTGGACCGGAAGCAGATGCTGCCGTAGAGGAGATGCGCTGGGGCGGATGCTATTTACGGGGCAGCAGGGGGCGGGAGCCGAGGCATGGGACTTTTTCGGGTGTCAAATGATGCGGAGGCTGTGAAAAGCCCCTGGGATGGAACCCGGCGCATCAGGGATTTTGCCGCTGGGCATTGCGCACTCCAGCTGATGCGGCCCTGCGGGATACCCCTGGTTGCCCGGAGCGGCAGGCCGTGAGGCTGCGGGATGGCTGTGCCTTCGGATGCGGCACGTCTCCATGCTTCTGTCAGGGGCCATCCCGGCGCTCTCGGGTTTGCGTTACCCCCTTGCCCGGACAGGAAAAAGAAGGTATAATCATTTTGTTCCATCACAGCGGGCGGACAGCCCGCGGCAAGGAGAAACTGAGGAGGTCTTCTTATGCTGTGCACGAGAGAAGTCACGGTCCAGGTCCCTGACGGCCTGCACCATCAGACGGCGGCCCGGTTCATCCAGACTGCCAACCGCTTTACCAGCGTCGTCCGCGTCGTATACGGCGACAACAACGTCAATGCCAAAAGCCTGCTGGGTGTGCTCTCCCTGTCCATCGGAGCGGGGACGCGGATCACGATCACCGCAGACGGAGCGGATGCCGGAGAGGCGCTGGATGCGCTGGAGCAGTGCCTTGCCGGGGCGTGAGCCTTTGGAGCAGACCTGATCTCCTGAATCAAAGAGGGGCCGCCGGCAAAGCCGGCGGCCCCTCTTTACAGAAATGCGCGGGGACCGGACAGGCATCCGGTCCCCGCGCACTCTGAGATTGATCGTCTGACAAGCGTCAGTCTGCCGTCTCCTCCCGGCCGACCTTCACGCCCATCTTGTCCTCGTAATACTTGACCAGTGCCGCCTGGTCCTCGTCGATGTGGCCGTTGTCGTTCATCCAGTCCATCACATGGAGGACCACATCTGTCAGCGGCGTGTCGATGTCCAGCTTGTGGGCATAGTGCTTGGCGTTCAGGATGTCCTTCCGGTGGACGGCGATCCGCGCGCCAGGGGTGTAGTCCCGCTTAATGATCTTGGGCACCTTGTTGTCGTACATGGGACCGCCGGCAAAGCCGCCCCGGGTGGCCTCGAACGTGGTCTGCAGGTCGATGCCCGCCTTGGCCGCGAAGGCATAGCCCTCCGCAATGGCCACCAGGATGGCGCCGCCGATCATGTTGTTCACCAGCTTGGTGACGCTGCCGCTGGCGGGGCCGCCGGTGTAAACGGGACTGCCCATGCACGCCAGGACCGGCTTTACCTTGTCAAAGGCCTCTTTGTCGCCGCCGGTCATAATGGCCAGCGTCCCGGCGATGGCCATGGGGTTGCCGCCGCTGACCGGGGAGTCCAGCAGGAACATCCCCGCGTCCTTGGCCTGCTGGTACAGCTCCAGAATGATGTCCGGTGCGGTGGAGCTCAGGTCCACAATCACATTGCCGGGCTTGCCGTACTGGATGGCCTGCTCCACGCTGTTGCGGATGATGGGATGGGTGGGCAGGATCTGGAGGATCACGTCGCAGGCCTTGTAGATTTCTGCCGGGTCACTGACGGGGATGCCGCCTGCCTCCCGGAAGGCGTCCATCTGCTGCTGGACCACATCGTAGCCCAGCACGGGCAGCCCGCACTTCTGCACCACGTTTTTCGCCATAGGCAGTCCCATGACGCCCATTCCCAAAAATCCGATTTTTTGCATATCCAAGACTTCCTTTCTTCGCAATCAGCCCGCCATGATGCTGGGAAGCAAGGTGGTGAGGGGCGAGACATAGGTGATGAGGAACAACACGATAATGGAGATCAGCAGCATGGGCATCATGGCCTTCAGGGAGTGAGACAGCCGGGTTTCGCCGGTCTGGTTGCACAGCAGCAGACACAGGCCCACCGGCGGCGTCACCAGACCGATGCAGAGGTTGAAGCTCATGACGATGCCGAACTGCAGCAGATCGATGCCGAAGGCATTCAACAGCGGCAGCAGGATCGGGGTCATCATCACCACAGCCGCATTGGCCTCCATCAGCATACCGATGATCAGGAACAGAATGTTCAGCAGCAGCAGAATGACGACGGGGCTGTTTGTGATGGAGCTGAAGAAGGAGACCAGCTGCTGGGGCAGGCCGGAGGTGGTGATTACATAGCTGGAGGCGGAGGACAGGCCCACCATCACCATGATGGTGGCGGTGGAAACTGCGCCCTCCACAAACACCTGGGGCAGCTCCTTGAAGCTCATGTCCTTGTATACGAAGAGGCTGATGATCAGGCTGTACACCACTGCCACGGCAGAGGCCTCGGTGGGGGTGAAGATGCCGCCGAAGATGCCGCCCAGGATGATGATGGGCATCAGCAGCGCCCAGATGCCCTTGCGCACGGAGGAGCCGATCTTCCTCAGGTTGGGCTTCTCATGGGCCGGCAGATTGTGCTTGTGGCCGTAATACAGGCCGTAGGCAATCAGAGCCACCGCCAGAATGATGCCCGGCAACACGGAGCCCAGGAACAGCTCCGCCACGGACACATTGGTGATGCTGGCGTACACGATCAGCACAATGGACGGCGGAATGATGGGACCCAGGATGGAGGAGATGGACGCTACGCCCACGGCGAAGGGGGCGGGATAGCCCTCCCGCTTCATGGCGGGGATGGTGATGCCGCCGATGGCGGAGGCGGTGGCCACGCCGGAGCCGGAGATAGCGCCGAACAGGGCGGAGGCCAGAATGGTCACCAGGGACAGGCTGCCCTTGATGTGTCCTATAATGGCATTACAAATGTCAATCAGTTTTCCTGTAATACTGCGGGACATGATATTGCCCGCCAGAATGAAGAAGGGGATGGCCAGCAGGGCGCTGCCGTTCATGCCCGCGAACATTCTCTGAGGCAGCACAATCAGGGGCAGGTCCGCCAGGTTCAGGGCCGCCAGGGCGCCGATGCCCAGGGCGATGTAGATGGGGAATCCCAGGAGGGCGAGACCCAGCAGCAGAATGATGATTAACAGGCCGGCGTTCATACCTGGGCCTCCTTTCCGGCCCCGCGCAGGGCAGAGATGTTCTTGAAGAGGACCTCAATGGAAGTCAGGAGCATCAGCACGATGCCGACGGGCATACAGGAATAGGGGATGGACATGGGGATCCCAAGCCCCGCAGACATGGTGCGGGCGCCGGTCTGCACCAGGGTGATGGAGTAGGACAGCAGGAATACCATGAACACCATGCCGGCCAGAGTGGCGATGATGGTGAGGATGGTCCGCACCTTCGGCTTCATCAGATTGATGAGAATGTCGATCTGCAGATGGCTGTTGCGGCGGATGGCAATGGCTGCACCGATCATCACGTCGTAGATGAACAGATACCGGGCCAGCTCCTCGCTCCAGGAGTTGGCGTGGGCAAAGATGTACCGCATGATGACCTGGTAGGCGATGATGATGACCATAATCCCTACGGTGACAGCCAGGATCGCTTTCTCGACCTTCTCCAGGACATCTAGGAATTTGGAATATCCTCTCAGCATGTTTGACACCTCGCTATGTCCTTCGTGGCGGTTGTCAGGCATTGGGAGCCAGTGCACGGATCTGGTTGCACCAGTCGGCCAGATCGGGGAAGTTGGCCTCCGCATAGCCGCTGAAATGCTCGGTAAAGGCGGCGTTGTCCACATCCACAAAGGTGACGCCTTCCGCGGTCAGCTCTTCCTTGGCGGCATCCTCCCGCTCCAGCACCTCCTGACCGATCTGCTCGCCGGCATAGACGGCAGCCTCCTCCAGCGCGGACTGGATGTCCTCCGGCAGGGATTCAAAGTACGCCTTATCCATGATGATGGTGTTGGCGCTGTATACATGGTTGGTCAGAATCCAGTAGGGGCAGACCTCCTGGAAGGAATAGCTCTGGGAGTCCAGGATGGAGTTCTCCTGCCCATCCACGGTGCCCTGCTGCAAAGCCGTGTAGGTCTCGCCCATAGCCAGGGGAGTCGGGGCGGAGCCCATCCACTCCCAAACCTTGATGTAGCCCTCCAGATTGGGGCTGCGAAGCTTGAAGCCGGCGAAGTCCTCCACGGTCTTCATCTCCTTGGTGGCGGTCACGATCCGGGCACCACGGTAACCGGCGCCCATCAGCTTGAAGCCGGAGTCATTGCCCACGGTGTCTAGAATCTCCTGGCCCAGCTCGCCGCCCCAGACCGCCTGGAAGTGGTCGTAACCGTTGTAGATGTACGGCATGATGTCGATATTTGCCAGATTTGTGAAGGGAGCCAGCGTGCCCACGGACTCGCAGGTGATGTCCGCTACGCCGGCAGCCATGCCCTCCAGCACCTCAGTGGTGGAACCCAGGCTGTTGCCGCCGTAGAATTCAATGGAGACGCGGCCGGATGTGAGCTCCTCTACCTTCTCCTTGAAGAACGTGGCCATATCATAGCCCAGCTCGCCGGGGGCACTGCCGTTCAGTGCCATGCGCCAAGTGTATTCCGCGCCGGTGCCGTCTCCGCCGGAATCACCGCCTCCACCGCCGCAGCCTGTCAGCAGGGTAAACATCATCACAAGTGCCAATACCATTGCCAACGTCTTTTTCACATCAAACACTCCTTTTTCTTTTATCCTGTCGATTCTCTGCGAAGGGTCGCTTGCTGCCGGGACATGACAGTCGTGCCGCCGGCCTGACAACAAAATATGTTGTCTTATAAATGGTTTTACCATTTATATTTCTTGCTTTATTTTATAGCACTTTACCCAATGCTCGTCAAGCGTTATTAAAATAACGAGCTATTTTGCACAATTTTTAACAATGTCGCGTGCGGATATGTCTCGCCACTCCTGCAGGCATCCTACGGACTCTCCCTTGATTCCGGCTTTCGAGTATGATATACTTTTCACAAAAAGCAGGAAGGGTAAGGAGAACCATGATGGAGCAGCCTTCTTCCAAGGCCCTCTTCACGCCTGCCAAGACCCAGCGGGCGTCCGAGGCTATTTACAATCAGATCTACCCCAAGATCATTTCCGGGGAACTGCGTCCGGGGGACCGGCTCCCGCCGGAGCGGGAGCTGGCGGAGATGTTCCAGCGCAGCCGCCCTGTGGTGCGGGAAGCGCTGCGGATGCTCCAGCAGGAGGGACTGATCGAAACCGCCGTGGGCAGCTCCGGCGGCGCGGTGATCCGGGGCGTCTCCCTGAAATCCGTGGAAGAGCCCCTGAAAAACCTGGTGGCCATGGGGGCCATCAATCTGGATGAGCTGCTGGAGTATCGGCATATCAACGACCGCAGCTGCGCCCGTCTGGCTGCCATCCACCACACGGAGGAGGATGCCGAGGCGCTCCGGCAGACCCTGGAGGGCGCGAAGGCCAACCTGGACAGCCTCTTCAGCTTCCAGGAGTATGATGTGGCGTTCCACAGTGCTTTGGCCAAGGCCAGCCACAACACGCTGGCCTCTCTGATCAATGACGTGATTGTCCGCCTCAACACGGATGTGTTTGTGGAGACGATTCGGGATTACACACCGGAGCAGCTGCGGGAGATCAATTTGCGGATCTACAACACCCATTACGCCATCATGGAGGCCGTCCTCGCCCATGACCCCGACGGGGCGGACCGCGCCGTGGCGGCCATGGTCCGGCTGTTTCAGGATACGGTCCATTGAACAGGCACGGAGCTTCACAAGTACGGCAGCGCACCGCGAAAAGAAACGCTCGCCGCTGCGCATGAGGGGGCGCATTCGGATCCTGCTGCCTGGGAAGGGCAGGGAAATACCGTTCACAAATTTCTGCGATGCAGCTGCGTCGCAAAAAAGCTGGCTGCCCGTCGGGCAGCCAGCTTTTTTGCCATGATGTTTTGGAAAGGAGTTCCCGCGGTTAGGTGCCGCCCCGCAGGGTGTTCTCCTGGATGAAGCGGATCAGCTCCCACCCCAGCTTGGGCAGATAGCGCCCCTTTTTGAGAAAGAACCCCACGTCGAACACCACCGGCTCCTCGAAGGGGCGGATCGCCAGCCCTTCGCAGCCCAGGGCCTGCTGGCCCTGGGCCACGCTGATGATGCCCACGTACCGGCAGGAGCGGACCAGATTCGCCATGCACAGCACCTGGTCATAGTTGAAGAGAATGTCCGGGATCACCTGATGGCGCTCAAACTCCCGGCTCATCAACTCCTTCACCTTGGATTGGGCGTCCATCATAATGAGCTTCTCCTCCCCCAGCCGCGCCAGGGGGATCCGGTCCAGCCGCGCCAGGGGATGGTCCGGATGCAGCACCGCGTGGATCTCCATAGTGCCCATAGGAATGATCTCCAGCTCCTCCGCCTCCGGCGCTGTGGGGAAGGCGTTATAAGCCAGGTCCAGCATTTCACCCGTCACCATCTCCACGTGCTTGTTCATGGAGCCCTCGTTCAGGTAGATCTGCGCCTTGGGGTGCTCCCGCAGAAAGGTGGAGAAGATCATGGGCACGATGGGATTCGTCAGCACGTGGGAGATTCCCAGCCGCAGGCGCTGTTCCGCCGTGCCGGCCAGATCCCGCATGGCATTTTCCGCCGCTTCACAGGTGCTGAGGATGCGCCGCGCCCAGATCATAAACTGCTCGCCCTCGTATGTAAAGGTAACGCCCTTGGAGCTGCGGACCACCAGCCGCACCCCCAGCTCCTCCTCCAGCGCCTGGACGGCGGAGGAGATGGCCGGCTGGGACACGTAGAGCGCCTCGCTGGCCTGGGTGAAATTCTTATACTGGTAGACCGCGTCCAGATATTGCAGCCGCTTCAGATTCAGCATCCGGCAGACCTCCCATCCCTCCGGCGGCGCACCGCCGCGCTTTTCTTTAAGAATAAAGGAGTTTTATTGAAAAATCAAGATTTTCTTTATGCCAAAAGTGCGAATTGACATTTTTTTGACTAGCTGTTTATAAGTTTTTGTTATTCCTGCATAAAAACATGGTATTTCACTATTGAATTGCCAGTTGCTAAAATTCAAATTGGAAGACATATTGGGGGGCGCGGGAAAGGAGGGTACACGGCAGAGGGCGCCGCTTTCATCAAATCTGACAGAGAAGGACGGGAGGATATAGACAACATGATCGTAGTGAGCGTGATTGGAATCATTCTGGCATTCGCGGTGCTGATCTTTGCGGCTTACAAAAAAATCAGCATGTTCCTGGCGGCAGTGCTGGCTGCGGCCATCGTGGCCCTGTTCGGCGGGCTGGACGTGGCGGCCTCCCTGGTGGGGGCGGACGGCCCCTTCCTCATCGGCATGAAGGACTTCGTGGGCAGCTGGCTGGTGATCTTCGCCCTGGGCGCCCTGCTGGGCGCGCTGTATGACAAGAGCGGCGCCACCTGGCGCATCAGCAGCACCCTCATCAACAAGGCCGGAACCCAGTGGACGCTGCTGATCTACGTACTGGTAGGCGCCTTGTTGGTGTACGGCGGCATCCAGGTGACCGTGATGATCTTCGTGCTGCTGCCCTTTGCCAAGATCCTGTTCCCCAAGGCGGGCATCCCATGGTACTTGTTCCCCGGCATCACCGGCCTGGCCATCGCCACCTTTGCCATGGGCCAGATGCCCGGCAGCCTGCAGATGCAGAACATCATTCCCACTCAGATTCTGGGCACGGCGCTGACCGCCGCCCCGGTGGAGGGCGTGCTGGCCACGCTGTTCATGATCGTCGTAGGTGTCGGCTACCTCTACTGGCAGGTGAGGAAGGGTCATAACGACCCGGAAGCGGCCATCGAGCTCTACCAGGTCCAGGGCGGCATTTTGGACGAGAAAGAGCTGGAGCAGCGGGCTCCGGGCTTCTGGATCTCCCTGCTGCCCATGGTGGTGACCTTCGTCCTCATCAACGGCTTCGGTGTGGAGCTGCTGTACGGCCTCACGGCCGGGTGCGTGCTGTCCCTCCTGTTCTTCTGCAAATCCCTGGGCGGCGTCAAGGGCTTTGGAGAAATTGTCTCCGAGGGCTTCAACAACGGGATCTTCCCCTGCATCATCATCGCTGCCGTGGTGGGCGTGGGCAAGGTGGTCTCCGCCACCGATGTGTTCGCCCTGGTGCAGGAGAACATCATCAACCTGCCGCTGCCGGGCCTGGTGAAGGTGGCGGCCATCACCACCATCATCGCCGGAATCACCGGCTCCGCCTCCGGCGGCCTGACTATCGCGCTGGAGCTCTTCGGTGAGACCTTCATCTCCTGGGGGTACACGCCGGAGATCATCCACCGGGTGGCCTCCATCGCCTGCGGCGGACTGGACACCCTGCCTTGGAACGGCACCGTAGTGATGCTGTTCGCCCTGTCCGGCGTGTCCTATAAGAAGGGCTACAAGCACGTGGCGATGGAGACGGTCATTCTGCCGCTGCTGTCCCTGATCCCTGTATTTATCTACTATTCCATCGTACACTGAGAAAGGTCGTGTTGAATCGTGGCTACCTATGAAAAGAGCTTTTTGTTGTCCCTGTACCGGGACATGGTCCGGATCCGGGCCTTTGAGGAACACGCCGCCGAGTGCTTCACCAAGGGCATGCTGGCGGGCAACATCCACCTGAGCATCGGTCAGGAGGCAGCGGAGGCCGGTGCCTTCGCGGCCATCGAGCCCAGGGACTACTTCACCTCCACCCACCGGGGCCATGGCCATGCCATCGCCCGCGGGGCGGACCCCAAGCGGGCCATGGCGGAGCTGTTCGGCAAGGCTGCCGGCTACTGCAAGGGCAAGGGCGGCTCCATGCACATTGCGGACATGGAGAAGATGAACCACCTGGGCGCCAACGGCATCGTGGGCGCCGGGCAGCCCATCTCCGCCGGCAGCGCCCTGGCCTCCAAGATCATGGGGGACGACTCCGTCACCGTGGGCTGCTTCGGCGACGGCTCCACCAACGAGGGATCCTTCCACGAGTCCCTGAACATGGCCGCCGCCTGGAAGCTGCCGCTGGTCTGGTTCATTGAGAACAACTGCTACGGCGTGTCCACGGAGATCCACCGGGTCACCAACACCCCGGATCTGGCCTCCCGGGCCGCGGCCTACGGCGTGCCCTACGCCGTGGTGGACGGCACGGACGCCATCGCGGTGTATGAGGCTATGAAGGTCGCCCTGGACCACGCCCGCAGCGGCAAGGGACCCTATGTGGTGGAGGCCAAGGTATACCGCTATCAGGGCCACTACTGCGGTGACCCGGCGGTTTACCGCCCCAAGGAGTACATGGAGCACGCCCTGGCAAACGACGGCATCGAGAAGCTGGGGCGGCGGCTGCTGGAGAGCGGCGCCGCCCAGGAGGAGCTGGACGCCATCCGGCAGGACGCAGAGGCCGAGATGGACGAGGCTGTGAAGTTCGCGGATGCGTCCCCATATCCGGACCCCGCGACGGTGCTGGATGATATGTATGTGACTGACAACGAAAGGTGCGTGGCGAGATGAGCAAGAAGATCACCGTCAGCAAGGCCATCGGTGAAGCCTTGCACGAGGAAATGCTCCGGGACGAAAAGGTTTTCATCATGGGCGAGGACATGGCCGTCATGGGCAATGTGTTCGCCATCACCAAGGGCTTTCTGGAGGAGTTCGGCCCCAACCGCGTCATTGACACTCCCATCTCCGAGGAGGGGTTTGTGGGCATGGCCGTGGGCGCCGCGATGCGGGGGCTGCGGCCCGTGGTGGAGCTGATGTACGATGACTTCGCCACGGAGTGCGCGGATCCCCTGTTCAACCAGGCTGCCAAGATCCGCTACATGACCGGCGGACAGTGCAGCGTCCCCATGGTCCTGCGGGCGCCCATGGGCGCCGGCCGCCGGAACGCAGGCCAGCATTCCCAGTGCTTGGAGAATTTCTTCTGCCACTTCCCGGGACTGAAGGTGGTGGCCCCCTGCACCGCTGCCGACGCCAAGGGCCTGCTGAAGTCCGCTATCCGGGACGACGACCCGGTAGTGTTCCTGGAACACAAGCTGCTGTACGCCCACAAGGAGGAGATCCCCGATGGGGAGTACACCATCCCCCTGGGTGCGGCGGACGTGAAGCGGGCGGGCAGGGACCTGACCATCATCACCTGGAGCCGTGAGGTCCACTTCGCCCTGGAGGCCGCCCAGACCCTGGAGGCGGAGGGCATCGACGTGGAGGTCCTGGATCTGCGGACTCTGGTGCCCCTGGACTGGGATGCCATCGTGAAGTCCGTCTCCAAGACCCACAACGTCATCATCGTCTCCGAGGAGGTCAAGCGGGGCAGCTACGCCGGTGAGCTCTCTGCCCAGATCGCAGAGGAGCTGTTTGATGAGCTGGACGCCCCGGTGGAACGGGTCTGCGGCCTGAACATCTGCTCCCCCTTCAGCCCGGTGCTGGAGGACAAGAACTTCCCCCATCCGGAGGATATCGTGCGGGCTGTCAAGCGCGTGCTGAACAAGTGAGGAGGCGTGTGAGATGGCTTATGAAGTACTGATGCCCCAGCTGGGCCTGACCATGGAGGAGGGAACCGTCTCCCAGTGGATCAAGCACGAGGGAGACGCTGTAAAGGCCGGGGACGTGGTGGTGGAGATCACCACTGATAAGCTCACCAATGAGATCACCAGCGAGCAGGACGGCGTCCTGCTGAAGATCGTGGCCCAGGAGGGCGAGGATGTGCCGGTGAAGGGACTGCTGGCCTACATCGGCCAGCCCGGCGAACAGGTGGGGGAGACTACTGCCCCCGCTGTATCCGCGGCTTCTGCTGCCCCGTCTGCGGAGCCTGCGGCTGCGCTGGCTTCTGCCCCTGCGGCATCCCCGGCGGCCGGGGGCAAGCGGATCCGAATCTCTCCCCTGGCCCGGAAGATCGCCGGACAGATGGGCGTGGACTACACCGTCCTCACCGGCACCGGCCCCAGCGGCCGGATCGTCAAGCGGGACATCCTGGCTGCGGCGGAGGCCGCGCCCAAGGCAGCTGCTCCCGCCCCTGCTGATCGGAAGATCGCCGCGCCTGCGGCTGTCTCCGGCACCGCCTTCCCGGTGAAGAACCTGGAGCTGATGGAGGGTGACACGGTGGAGAAGCTCACCGGCATGAGGAAGGTGGTGGCCCAGCGGATGTACACCTCTGCTGTGGAGATCCCCACCGTCACCCAGACGGTGAAGGTGGACGTCACCGCCCTGCTGGCCTTCCGCAAAAAGCTGAAGGAGGAGGGCCATGCCTTCTCTGTCAATGACTTTGTGCTGAAGGCCGTGGCCAAGGCCCTGCGCCGTCATCCGGAGATCCTGGTGAGCCTGGACGGGGAGCAGATCATCCGCCGGGCCCATGTGAATCTGGGCATGGCGGTGGCTCTGGACGCGGGGCTCATCGTCCCCGTGATCCGGGACGCGGACCTTCTGAGCCTGGAGGCCCTGTCCGCCAAGGCCAGGGATCTGGCGGAGCGGGCCCGTGCCAACCAGCTGGGCGCCGACGAGTACAAGGGCTCCACCTTCACTGTGTCCAATCTGGGCATGTTCGGCGTGGAGAGCTTCACCCCCATCATCAACCAGCCGGACGCGGCCATTCTGGGCGTCAACTGCACGGAGGATGAGCTGGTGATGGAGGACGACGGCACCATCGCCAAGCATCAGGTGCTGCGGATCTCCCTGACCTTCGACCACCGGCTGCTGGACGGCGCGGTAGCGGCCAAATTCGAGATGACAGTCCGGGATCTGCTGGAGCATCCCATGGACATCCTGCTGTGAGGAGCGTAAACAATGGCAACGGAAATCAAAATGCCCCAGCTGGGGCTGACCATGGAGGAGGGCACCGTGGAGCGGTGGCTGAAGGCGGAGGGCGATCCCGTCAAGGCCGGTGAGCCCCTGCTGGAGATTACCACCGACAAGCTGACCAACGAGGTGGCGGCGGAAACCGACGGCGTCCTGCTGAAGATCGTGGCCCAGGAGGGCGCCGACGTGCCGGTAAAGGGCCTGCTGGGCTACATCGGCCGGCCCGGCGAGCAGGTGGGGGCCCCCACCGCAGCCGCGGCACCTGCCGCCCCGGCTGTGGAGGCCGCGGCTGCCCCCAACGGGCCTGGGACGGTGCTGGTCATCGGCGGCGGCCCCGGCGGCTATGTGGCCGCCATCCGGGCGGCCCAGCTGGGCGCCAGGGTGACCCTGGTGGAGCGGGAGCACCTGGGCGGCACCTGCCTGAACATTGGCTGCATCCCTACCAAGTGCCTGCTGCACAGCGCAGAGCTGGTGTCCCAGATCAAGGACCAGGGCGCGGAGATCGGCGTGGAGACGGACGGCGTCCGGGTGAACTTCCCCCAGGTGATCGCCCACAAGAACGCCGTCTCCAAACAGCTGACCAGTGGCGTAGCGGGACTGCTGAAGGCCAACAAGGTGGTGAAGATCGACGGCGAGGCCAGCTTCACCGGCCCCAAGACCCTCTCTGTGAAGAAGTCCGACGGCTCCGTGGAGGAGATGACCGCCGACGCCATCATCGTGGCCACCGGCTCCGTCAACTCCCAGCCGCCCATCCCCGGGCTGAAGGAGAATCCCAACTGCATCGACTCCACCGGTGCGCTGAGCCTGGAGAAGCTGCCCAAGAGCATGGTGGTCATCGGCGGCGGCGTCATCGGCCTGGAGCTGGCCTGCGCCTACGCGGCCTTCGGCACCAAGATCACCGTAGTGGAGGCACTGGACCACATGCTGCCCATGCTGGACGGCGACCTGACTGCCATCGGCGTGAAGCACATGAAGAAGATGGGCATGGAGTTCAACCTGGAGTGCCCGGTGCAGGCCGTGGAGGCCTCTCCCGTGGGCGCCAAGGTGGTCTGCAAGAACAAGGCCGGCGAGACCGTCAGCTTTGAGGCGGAGAAGGTGCTGGTGGCCATCGGCCGGAAGGCCAATACCGCCAGCCTGAACCTGGAGGCTGCCGGCCTTGCCAACGACCGGGGCCGGATCATCGTCAACGACAAGATGGAGACCAGCGTGCCCGGCGTGTACGCCATCGGCGACTGTGTCAAGGGCTATGCCCAGCTGGCCCACACCGCCAGCGCCATGGGCGAGGTGGCTGCGGAGAACATCTGCGGCATGGAGGCCCACTACGACGAATCCACCAATCCCACCTGCGTGTACATCGAGCCGGAGGCTGCCTCTGTGGGTCTCACAGAGGAGCAGGCCAAGGCGCAGGGGATCGACTACATGGTGGGCAAGTTCCCCATGAGCGCCAACGGCAAGGCTCTGATCCTGAACGGGGGCGAGGGCCTGGTGAAGATCATCGCCGGGAGGGAATACGGCGAGGTGCTGGGTATGCACATCATTGGGCCCCGCGCCACGGATCTGATCTGCGAAGGGGCGCTTGCCATCGGCAGCGAGCTGACGCTGGATGAGCTGGCAGCCACCATCCATTCTCACCCCACCGTCACCGAGACCATGCGGGAGTGTGCGCTGGACGCACTGGGCCGCGCGGTCCACATCCCGCCCCGCAGGAAATAACAGGGCAGTCCTTTCCGGAATTTAGAACAGGAGGTCAATGGGCATGAAAACACTTGGATATCTGGGCCTTGGCGTGATGGGCTACGGCATGACAGGCAATCTGATCGACAAGAGCGGCTGCGACATCTATGGCTACGACCCCGTGCCCGCTTTGCGGGAGCGGTTTGCCGCCCGGGGCGGCAAGGTCCTGGACGACGCTAAAACACTGTACAAAACCTGCGACATCATCTTCATGTGCCTGCCCACCAACGCCATCGTGAAGGCCACCATCACGGAGATCATGGAGACTGCCCGGCCCGGCACCACCATTGTGGACATGGGCTCCACCTCTCCCTATGTGATTCAGGAGCTCCACGCCGCGGCGGTGGAGAAGGGCTTCCATCTGCTGGACTCCCCGGTCAGCGGCGGCGAGACCGGCGCCAACGGCGGCACCCTGGTCATCATGTGCGGCGGCGAGAAAGAGGTCTTTGACGAGGTCCGGCCTTACCTGCTGATGATGGGTAAGACCGCCACCTACATGGGGCCCTCCGGCTGCGGCAGCACCGCCAAGGTGGCCAACAACATGATGGTGGGCATCCATCTGTGCGCCATGGGAGAGGCATTCGCCTTTGCGAAAAAGGCCGGGCTGGATCCTCAGACCCTTTTTGACGCCATCAAGGGCGGCTTTGCCCAGAGCGCAGTGATGGACGGAAAGGTCCCCAAGCTCCTGAGCCGGGACTTCTCCGCCAGTGCCCGGATCGCCGTCCACCTGAAGGACATCAACAACGCCATGGACGTGGCCGCCCACCTGGGGGTGGAGCTGCCCATGACGGAGATCGTCAAGGAGCAGATGGACTGGATGGACGCCCGCGGCATGATCGATGAGGACCAGTGCGCACTGGCCAAATACTACGAGGACGCCATGGGCGTGGAAATCAAGTGATCTCCCGCCAAGGAACAGGCAATCTGCGGGGACCGGCATCAGCCGGTCCCCGCTGGTTTTTCCCTGCGGTACAGAATCATCGGATTTTTTGCGGGATAGGTGCGGGAAATCTTGCAAAGCGGCACAAAATATGGTACATTGTTCGGGAATACACACGGCGGGAGACTCCTCCCGTCCGTTTTTCGCGGTCTGACCGCCCCGGATTCCGCATGCAGCTGTGCGCCGTGGGTCGAAGATGGCCCATATTCTGATATTTTTCTGGAGGATATTCCATGTCTGAACTACGCACTGAAATTTCCCGGCGGAGGACCCTCGCCATCATCGTCCCACAAAAGCTGGCGCTTTTGCGGGAGCCCTGATTTGCGTTTGCTCCGGGCGGAGTGAATCCGCCCTTCGCCAAGGTTTTGCCTTGGCAAAACGCTTGGACGGCGCAAAAGCGCCGTGGGTCGAAGATGGCCCATACTCTGATATTTTTCTGGAGGATATTCCATGTCTGAACTACGCACTGAAATTTCCCGGCGGAGGACCCTCGCCATCATCGTCCCACAAAAGCTGGCGCTTTTGCGGGAGCCCTGATTTGCGTTTGCTCCGGGCGGAGTGAATCCGCCCTTCGCCAAGGTTTTGCCTTGGCAAAACGCTGGACGGCGCAAAGCGCCGTGGGTCGAAGATGGCCCATACTCTGATATTTTTCTGGAGGATATTCCATGTCTGAACTACGCACTGAAATTTCCCGGCGGAGGACCTTCGCCATCATCTCCCATCCGGACGCCGGCAAGACCACGCTGACAGAGAAGTTCCTGCTGTACGGCGGGGCCATCGCCCAGGCGGGCGAGGTTAAGGGAAAGCGGGCCCGCGCCGCCACCTCTGACTGGATGGAGATCGAGAAGCAGCGGGGCATCTCCGTCACGTCCTCCGTGCTGCAGTTCCAGCACAGCGGCTTCTGCATCAACATCCTGGACACCCCTGGCCACCAGGATTTCTCCGAGGACACCTACCGGACCCTGATGGCCGCGGACTCCGCCGTCATGGTCATTGACGGCGCCAAGGGTGTGGAGCCCCAGACCCGGAAGCTGTTTAGGGTCTGCGCCATCCGCCACATCCCCATCTTCACCTTCATCAACAAGATGGACCGGGAGACCAAAGACCCCCTGGAACTGTGCGAGGAGGTGGAGCGGGAGCTGGGCATCGACACCTATGCCGTCAACTGGCCCATCGGCTCCGGCAAGGAGTTCCAGGGCGTCTACGACCGGGAGAAGCAGCGCATCCTGTTCTTCCAGGCGGAGGAGCGGGGCAAGAAGGTCGGCTCCGCCGAGGTGGCCCTGGACGACCCGGCGCTGGAGGACATGATCGGCGCACAAAAGGCCGCCGCCCTCCGGGAGGAGGTGGAGCTGCTGGGGGCCGGACGGGAGTTTGACATGGAGGCTGTGCGGAACGGCACCCTGTCCCCCGTGTTCTTCGGCTCCGCCCTCACCACCTTCGGCGTGGAGCCGTTCCTGGAGGAGTTCCTCCGCATGACCACGCCGCCCCTGCCCCGTGTCAGCGACCAGGGGGAGGTGGATGTGTTCAGCGAGGACTTCTCCGCCTTCGTGTTCAAGATCCAGGCCAATATGAACAAGGCCCACCGGGACCGGCTGGCCTTCATGCGCATCTGCTCCGGCAAGTTTGAGCGGGACACGGAGTATTTTCATGTCCAGGGCAACAAAAAGCTGCGCCTCTCACAGCCCCAGCAGATGATGGCCGCGGAGCGGGAGATCATCGACGAGGCCTACGCCGGGGACATCATCGGCGTGTTTGACCCCGGCATCTTCTCCATCGGCGACACGGTGACGGTGCCTGGAAAGAAATTCAAGTTCTCCGGCATCCCCACCTTCGAGCCGGAGCACTTCATGCGGGTGTCTCCCAAGGACACCATGAAGCGCAAGCAGTTCATCAAGGGCACGGAGCAGATCGCCCAGGAGGGCGCCATCCAGATTTTCAAGCTGCCCGGCGCCGGCCTGGAGGAGGTCATCGTGGGCGTCGTGGGCACCCTGCAGTTCGACGTGTTCCAGTACCGGATGAGGAGCGAGTACGGCGTAGAGCTCTACATGGAGGGACTGCCCTACGAGCACCTGCGGGTCATCACCGCCTGCCCCTGCAAGCCGGAGGATCTGGTGCTGTGCACCGGCGCCGCCCTGCTGGAGGACTTCAAGGGCCGCCTGCTGGTGGCATTCGGCGGGGAGTGGTCCGTGGGCTTTCTCACCAAGCACAACCCCGGCCTGGAGCTGGCCGAGTCCCTGTCTGTCTGAGCCTGAAACCGTCCGCCGGAAAGAGGCGGACGGTTTTTTGCTTTTCTTTCTTCCGGCTGTCACCTTTTCGGCGGAAACCGCATCCTAATAAGTGACCGGTCAAACGAACCCAAAGGAGCGCTCAGTCCCGCCATGACAAATTTTTTGTTGGACAAAGAAATATTCTGCGACCAGGTAATCCGAAACCAGGAGACCATGTTCCGCACTGCCAAGGCTATCCTTCACCAGGACGAAGATGCGGAGGACGCCGTGCAGGAGGCCATCTGCGCCGCCTATGCCGGCCGCGGCAGTCTGCGGGACCCGGCGCGGTTCCGACCCTGGATCCTGAAAATTCTGGTCAACAAGTGCTATGAGTTCTGCCGGAAGCGGACGACCACGGTGGACCTGGCGGATATCCAGGACTTCCTGCCGGCTCCGGCGGCAGATCAGGCGGAGCGCCTGTCTCTGTGGCAGGCGGTCATGGCGCTGAACAGCGACCTGCGGGCGGTCGTGACCCTGTTTTATTATGAGGACCTCTCCATCCGGGAGATCAGCGCCGTTCTGGGCATCAGCGAGGCGGCGGTGAAGACCCGTCTCTCCCGAGGGCGGTCCCGGCTAAAACAACTATTACACGAGGAATGAGGTGCGCAAGGTGGAGCCATTCGACAAGCGACTGAAAGAGCGGGCGAAGCAGGAACCCTTCCCCCTGCCGGAGACGTATGCCGGAAAGGTGCGGGACACCTGCGCCGCTTTAAAGGAGACGAACATGAAAGAAAACAAGCAAAAACGTTCCTATCGCTGGCTGGTCGGCGTAGCCGCGGCCCTGGCCGTATTCGTGGCCATTCCCAATGTATCTCCCGCGGCGGCTGCCGCCATGGAAGAAATCCCGGTGCTGGGCGCCGTGGTGCGGGTCATCACCTTCCGGGATTACCAGTATGACGATGGTCACAGCACTGCCGACGTCCACGTCCCGGAGCTGGGCGGCAGCGGCGCTGCAGACGAGATCAACGACCAGGTGCAGGCCTATACCGATCAGCTGATCGCCCGGTTCCAGACGGACTGCGAGGCTGCGGGCGAGAGCTACCAGGGCCTGGATGTGACCTCCTCTGTGGTGACGGACAGCGATACTTGGTTCACTCTGCGGATCGATGCCACGAGGACCGAGGCCAGCGGCTACAATTTTACCCGATTCTACCACATCAACAAAGCTACGGGTGAAGCCGTCACCCTCAGCGATCTGTTCCGGCCTGATGCGGACTACGTCTCTGTCCTGTCCGCGGAAGTCCTGCGGCAGATGGAGGAGCAGATGGCCGCGGACGCATCCCTGAGCTATCTGACGGACGAATTCACCGCTATTGACCCGGAGCAGAGCTTTTACTGGAACGCCGACGGCGATCTGGTTCTGGTGTTCGACGAGTACGCGGTGGCTGCAGGCTACATGGGCATGGTGGAGTTCACCATCCCTCAGGATGTGTACAGCGCCCTGCTGAAGTGATCGCGCTCCCCCATAAACCTTTATACGCATTGGGCGCATCGTAGATAAGGGCAAATGCTGTGGTGAAAGGTTTGGCGCATCGTTTCCGGTTGCCCCAAAGGAGCGGGGAAAGATGCATTTAGTTTTCTGCGGTGCTTTTGTATAACAGAGAACAGCGGACCGCTTCAGCGGTCCGCTGTTGTTTTCCAGGTTTACTGGGCTTGCTCCATCCGCCAGACGATGGCGGAGATCTGGCCCCGGGTCAGAGTGTTGTAGGGCTTGAAGGTGCTGGTGCCGTTGCTGAAGTAGCCCTCCACGATGCCTGCGGCATTCAGCGCCTGGACATAGGGGTCCGTGGTGTCGGTGAAGGGACGGACGCTGGACAGGTTGCTGATGCTGAGGCCCATGGCCTTGGCCGCGATCTGGCTGACCGCCAGCCGGGTGATGGGGGCGTTCAGGTTCACGCTGCCGGACACCAGCCCGTCCGCCTGCGCCCGGGCCAGATAGCCGCTGAACACGTTGGAGTTCACCGGCTTCTGCTCGTCATAGCCAGCGGCCAGCATGATGAGCTTCAGCGCCGCGCCGTAGGTCACCTGGTTGTCGGGCTTGAAGGTGCCGTCGCTGTATCCGTCGATCACGTCGGCGTCGCTGAGCTCCAGTACATATTTATAGCACCAGGTGGAGGAGGTGATATCAGAGAAGTCCTCCATAGCGCTGACAATGCCCAGGCAAAGCTTGCCGCTGGCAATGGGATCGCCGCTGCTGTTGCAGGCCACATAGGGGATTTCCACAGATCCGGTGAAGCCGCTGGCCGGCACGAACCGCAGCTGGCTGATCCGCTCGCTGCCGCTGGAGTAGCCGTACAGGGTCTCGGTGTCCGCCCGCTTGGAGGTGCCGCTGCCCACGTAGATGACACCCTCGTTGGTGGCGGGCAGTTCCAGCAGCTGGATGCTGGCCAGACCCAGGCCGCTGGACTGGGCCACCGCCGTGTAGATGGAGGCGGCGGGGAAGGTGACGGCCGTGTTTCTGGGCGTGGGGCCGTACACGTCGGGCACCTTGCTGAGGTTCACGCTGATGAGGATGGTGCCGGACACAGAACGGCTGCCAGAGCCGTAAGCGGTGAAGGGGATCTGGGCGCAGTAGTTGACACCGCTGGGTATATATGTCAGCTCGCTGAGGGCGTGCTGGCTGCTGGAGGGACTGAAATAGAAGTCTATGTCGTCGCAGTTGTCGTCGGTGATGCGCAGGCTGCTGGAGCTGCCGTAGCTGCTGGTACCGTAGTAGTTGTAGTACAGGCTGCCGTCAGTGGGCGCATCTTTAAAGGTGACATACTGCAGGGTATAGCCGGGGTAGCTCTCCTCAAAGAACCGGGCGATGTCGTTGGCGTTGATCTGCACTCGGCCGCTGTAATCCGTATAATAGCGGATATCGCCGCCCTCTGCGGCCACGCCGGTTCCCCCCACATCGCCGATGGCGATGGCCACGGTGCCGTAGGCCTTGTCGCCGTCCTCACCGTAGGCAGTGAAGTCCAGCTCCACCACCTTGCCGTCGGCGTCCCTGTCCGCCACAAAGGTCAGGTCATCCAGGGTGAAGTCCTCGTCGTAGAACAGGTCCTTGCTGTCGTAGTAGAAATAACCGTCGTCCAGGTCGCTCTCGTCAAAGTACGTCCGGTCATCATCGTAGTCATAGCTGTACAGCTCGCCCCAGTCGTCCAGTCCGTCGGCGCCGGTGAACCGTACATACTCCAGATCGTCCCCGGTCTCGTCATCCAGGAAATCCCAGAAGTCGTCCCGATCAAAGGTCACGCTGTCGTCGGGATCCACCTCGTAAATGATATCGCCCTTCACCTTGGTGCCGGTGCCGGTCCCGCTGCCCTTGCCGATCTCAATGGTGAGGGTGGCGGAGATCTTGTCGCCTTTCACGCCGCGCATGGTGACGTCAAAGGTCAGGGTGTCTTCATCGGCATTCCGGTCCGCCGCAAAGGTCAGCGTGTCCAGCTCGAAGTCATAGTTGTCCCAGACATCGTCCTCATCATAGTAAAACACAGCGTCGTCCAGGTCACTGTTGTTCAACTCGTAATCCCGGGTGTAGTCGTCGGAATCGTATCCGTCGGCGTAGAAACAGCCGTAATCGTCAAAGTTGTCATAGTCGGTGAACTCCACGTATTCCAGTTCGTCGTAATCCGACTCGTCGTAGAAGAAATCGTAGAAATCCTCCGCGTCCAGCGTCACGTCGTCATCTGGGTCCACCTGATAGGTCAGGTCGCCCTTGCTGCTGGTGCCGCTGCCCTTGCCGACCTCGATGTACAGAGTGCCATATACCTTGTCACCGTCCACGCCGTGCATGGTGAAGTCAAAGGCCAGGGTGTCCGCGTCGGCGTTCCGGTCGGCGTAGAACGTCAGCGTGTCCAGTTCAAAGTCATAGTCGTCCCAGACGTCGTTCTCGTCGTAATAGAACATCGCATCGTCCAGATCGCTGTCATTGAGTTCATAGTCCGGGATATAGTCATCGCTGTCGTATCCGTCTGCACCGAAATATCCGAAGTCATCGAAATCATCGTAGCTGGTGAACTCCACGTACTCCAGCTCGTCATAGCGGCCGTCTTCCTCGTCGAAGAGATCCCAGAAGTCCTCGGCGTCCACCGTCACATCGTCGCCGGGGTCCACCTTGTAGGTCAGCTCCACGTCGCCGGAGCCGGAGCGGGAGCCACCCTTCACATCAATGCGGACCGTTGCATAGAATGACCCTTCGTCGCCGTACAGCCTGACATCAAAATCCAGTGTGTCGCTGTCGATGTTGTCATAGGTCTCAAACCGCAGCGTGTCCAGGTCGATGTCGTAATCGTCCGCATAAGCACTGTCATAGTAGAATTCGTAGTTCTCCAGCGCCTTGGAATCCACGTCGTCGAACCCGTAACGGTCAAAGTCCTCGAAGGTGAAATAGCCGTAATCGTCAAAGTCATCATAATCGGTGAATTCCACGTATTCAAGGTATCCGCCGTTGTCGTCCTCATAGATTTCCTGAAAGTCATCCGCATCCAGCCAGACGCCGCTGTCCTCGTCCACATCGTACGTCAGATCCGCCGAGGCCGCAGACGCCATGGGAACGGTTCCGGCCAGCAGCGCCAGCGCCAGCAGACACGCCGGGAGCTTTTTCTTCCAAAATGTTTTCATAGTCCTCTTTCCTCCATCATATTCCAAAAGGCTTGCTTCCAGCTTCTATCTCTCTACATGTAACATACCGGGAAAGTGCTCGGCAATCATGAACAAATTATGAACTTTTCGCCATTCGGGAAAAAAGATTCCGGTCCGGCCGCATCCTGGAAAACGAAATTGTCCCCTGAAATACACAGACGGCCCGGGATTTTCCGTTTTTTTACGGGTTTTTCTTTACAAACAAACGTTCCTCCGATATAATACTATGGCTAATGAAATTTGAGGAAGTGGAGAGAGCACATGGCTTTGATCGAATACGACGAATATAAGCAGAGGCTCCGGGACCTGGGGCCCGAGCTGGAGAAGCTCTCCGCCGCGCTGGACATGGACAGCGCCCGCGCGGAGGCCCGAAAGCTGGAGGACGAGACCGCCCAGGACGGCTTCTGGAACGACCTGGAGCGATCCCAGAAGGTGCAGCAGCGCCTCAAGCAGCTGCAGAACAAGATCGCCCGCCAGGACAAGCTGGTGACCGAGTGGCAGGATCTGACGGCCCTGTGCGAGATGGGCCAGGAGGCGGAGGATGAGGAGCTGCTGGAAGAGCTGAAGTCCGGTTTCCAGACCCTGGAGGAGAAGATCGAGGAGTCCCGGATGGCCACGCTCCTCTCTGGGGAGTACGACGGCCACAGCGCCATCCTGACCTTCCATGCCGGCGCCGGCGGCACCGAGGCCCAGGACTGGGCCCAGATGCTCTACCGGATGTACACCCGCTGGACGGAGCGCCACGACTTCACCTATCAGATCCTGGACTATGAGGACGGCGACGAGGCGGGCATCAAATCCGCGTCCATCGCCATCCAGGGGGATAACGCCTACGGCCTTTTGAAGAGTGAGAACGGCGTCCACCGGCTGGTCCGGGTGTCTCCCTTTGATGCCAACGCCCGCCGGCAGACCAGCTTTGCCGCGGTGGAGGTCATGCCCGAGATCGAGGATGACGACGAGGTGGAGATCCGGGAGGAGGACATTGAGATGCAGGTCTACCGGGCCAGCGGCGCCGGCGGCCAGCACGTGAACAAGACCTCATCCGCCGTGCGCCTCATCCACAAGCCCACGGGCATCGTGGTGGCCAGCCAGCAGGAGCGCAGCCAGTTTCAGAACAAGGACAACTGCATGAAGATGCTGCGGGCCAAGCTGGTGGAGCTGAAGCAGCAGCAGCACGCGGAGAAGATCTCCGATATCAAGGGCGTGCAGATGAAGATCGAGTGGGGCAGCCAGATCCGCTCCTACGTGTTCATGCCCTACCAGATGGTGAAGGACACCCGCACCGGCTATGAGACCGGCAACATCGACAACGTTATGGACGGCGATCTGGACGGCTTCATCAACGCGTATCTCACTCAGCTGGCCACCGGTGAGCTGAAAAAATAAATCGTCCACGCATCCTTCCGGATGCCCGGCTTTCCGGAGCCGCAACCTAATAGAGAAATCAAAATATGAGACGTGGCGCGGGGTGGTCCCCGTGTCACGTCTCTCTGAATGAGAAAGGATGTTGGAATTTCCATGGCAGAAAAATTCCCCCAGGGCGCGGCGCCCCAGGAGAACAAGATGGGCGTGCTGCCCATCGGACGGCTGCTGACCAACATGGCGGTCCCCATGATGATCTCCATGCTGGTCCAGGCCTGCTACAATGTGGTGGACAGCGTGTTCGTGGCACAGATCAGCGAGGATGCCCTGAATGCCGTGTCCCTGGCCTTCCCCCTGCAGAACCTGATGATCGCCTTCGGCGCAGGCACCGCTGTGGGCATCAACGCGCTCCTCTCCCGGTCCCTGGGAGAGAAGAATCAGGCCATGGCGGACCGGGCTGCCAACACGGGCATCTTTCTGGCCCTGTGCAATTTCGCGCTATTCGCCCTGATCGGCATCTTCTTCTCCCGGACCTTCTTTGAGCTGCAGGCCGGGGGAGAACAGGTGATTATCGACTACGGCGTGGATTACGCCTCCATCTGCCTGGGCTGCTCCATCGGTATTTTCAGCCAGTTCTGCTTTGAGCGGTTGCTGCAGTCCACCGGCCGCACGTTCCTGGCCATGTGCACCCAGCTTACCGGCGCCCTCATCAACATCGTGCTGGACCCCATCCTGATCTTCGGCTGGTTCGGCCTGCCCCGGATGGAGGTGGCCGGCGCCGCCATTGCCACGGTGGCAGGGCAGATTGTGGCTGCCGCCGCTGCCCTAGTGCTGAACCTCAAATGCAATCCGGACATCCACATCCTGCCCCGGGAGATCCGCTGGCACGGCAAGGTGGCGGCGGAGATCTACCGGGTGGGCTTCCCCTCCATCGTCATGCAGTCCATCGGCTCCGCCATGGTGTTCGGCATGAACAAGATCCTCTTCTCCTTCACCAAGACGGCCACCGCCGTGTTCGGCGCATACTTCAAGCTTCAGAGCTTCGTCTTCATGCCGGTGTTCGGCCTGAACAACGGCATGGTGCCCATCGTCAGCTATAACTACGGCGCCGCCAGCCTGCCCCGGGTGAAGCGGACCATCAAGCTGACCATCTGCACCGCCATGGCCATCATGGCTGTGGGATGCCTGATTTTCCAGCTCTTCCCCCAGCAGCTGCTGATGTTCTTCAACGCCTCGGAGGAGATGCTCTCCATCGGCTCCGTGGCTCTGCGGATCATCTCCGTGTCCTTCGTGCTGGCGGGCTTCGACATCATTGCCGGTTCCGTGTGTCAGGCTATCGGCAACCCGCTGTACAGTCTGATTACCTCTGTGTGCCGCCAGCTGGTGGTGCTGCTGCCGGTGGCATGGCTGTTGTCCCACACCGGCGTCCTGACGCTGGTGTGGCTGGCCTTCCCCATCTCCGAACTGGTGTCCCTGGTACTGAGCGCTATCTTCCTGCGCCGGACCATGCGGGCCGTTGCCGAGCGGATCGGCAGCCGGGCGGCCTGACTCCAGAGAAAAGCAGCGGCGGAACGGCAAAGGCCGTTCCGCCGCTGCTGCGTCAGCTGTTGAGAAATGCGTCCGGGTCCACAGCTTCCCCATCCTTTGCAACGGAGAAGTGCAGGTGGGCGCCCTGGGCGGCCTCCGCCGCGGCGGTGGTTCCCACTGCGCCGATGGTCTGCCCGGCGGACACCGTGTCGCCCGTCTCCACGGCGGGCTCCACCTGGAGATTGGCATAGGTGGTCTCATAGCCGCCGCTGTGCTGGATCACCACGGTGGTGCCCATCAGGGGATCGTCGGTGATGGAGGAGACCGTCCCGGCGCAGGCGGCCAGGACGGCATCGCCTTCCGCCGCGGCGATATCCACCCCGTCGTGGGTCCGCCAGTCGTCCAGCGTCTCATTGTACAGCAGCTGGTCCACGGAGAATGCCGTCAGCACCTCTCCCTGGATGGGCAGGACCACCACATGGGGCTCCTCTGCCACCACGGGCGTGTCATCCACCGGGATGGTCACCTCCGGCATGACGACGGGCTCCGTCTCCTCCTCCGGTTCCTCCGGAGGCACGGTCTCCACCACCGGTTCGTGCTCCGGCAGGTCCTCCACCGGTGCGGAGGCTGCCGTGTCCGGGCCGGTGGGCGCTTCCGTCTGTGCCGGTTCCCCAAACAGCAGAAAGTAGCCGCCCACGCCCACCGCCAGGACGCACAGGGCTAGGACCGCGTAAAAGCCTGGCCCGCCCAGCAGGGATTTGACTTTATTTGCCATGTATCATACCTCCCTCGATCTTGGGTCTGAGGGAAGTATGGGCAGGATTTCCAGGAATTATACAAAAAGAGACCGCTGGAAAGCGGTCTCTTTTCTCTCAGAAATTGGTCACTTCACGATCAGCGTCTTGCCGTCCATCTCCTCTGGACAGGCCAGGCCCATCACGTCCAGCATGGTGGGGGCGATGTCCGCCAAGCGGCCGTTGGGGCGCAGCTCGGTCCCCGCGCCGCAGAGAATGAAAGGTACGGGATTGGTGGTATGGGCGGTCATAGGGCTGCCATCCGGCTCCGCCATCTGCTCGGCGTTGCCGTGGTCGGCGGTGATCATGGCGATGCCGCCCATCTTCAGTGTGGCGTCCACCACCCGGCCCACGCAGCTGTCTACGGTCTCCACGGCCTTCACCGCCGCGTCATAGACGCCGGTGTGGCCCACCATGTCGCAGTTGGCAAAGTTCAGAATGATCACGTCATAGGCGCCGGACTCAATGCGCTCCACGCACTTGTCCGTCACCTCCGCCGCGCTCATCTCCGGCTGCTTATCGTAGGTGGCCACCTTGGGGGAGGGCACCAGTACCCGGTCCTCACCGGGAAACACAGTCTCGGACCCGCCGTTGAAGAAGAAGGTCACATGGGCGTACTTCTCCGTCTCTGCGATCCGCAGCTGGGTCATGCCCATCTGGCTGAGATACTCCCCCAGGCCATTGCGCACCGTCACCCGGGGGAAGGCCACCTCCACATTGGGCATGGAGGCGTCGTACTCTGTGTTGCACACAAAGGTCACGGGGAAAAACTGGCGGGTGAAGCCGTCGAACTCCGGGTCCACCAGGGTCCGGGTGATCTCCCGGGCCCGGTCGGGCCGGAAGTTGAAGAAGATCACGCTGTCATTGTCGGAGATGGTGCCCTCGGCATCACAGACCACGGGTTCCACGAATTCGTCGGTGACGCCCCGGTCATAGGACTCCCGTACCGCGGCCACCGGGTCTGGATTCTGCACGGCGCCCTCGCCGTACACCATGGCGTCGTAAGCCGCCTCCACCCGGTCCCAGCGCTTGTCCCGGTCCATGGCATAGTACCGGCCCATGACCGTGGCGATCTTGCCCACGCCGATCTCCCGGCACTGTGCCACGGTCTGCGCCACAAAGTCTGCGCCGGAGGTGGGGGATACGTCCCGCCCATCCAGAAAGGCGTGGAGATACACATGCTCCAGGCCCCTTCGCTTCGCCAGCCGCAGCAGGGCGAACAGGTGCTCCAGGTGGGAGTGGACGCCGCCGTCGGACAGCAGGCCCATCAGGTGCAGGGACGTGCCCTTCTCCAGGCAGGCGTCCATGGCGTGCCGGTAGGCGGGATTTTCATCAAAGCTCCCGTCGGCAATGGCCTTGGTGATCCGGGGCAGGTCCTGGAACACCACCCGGCCGGCGCCGATGTTGGTGTGGCCCACCTCGCTGTTGCCCATCTGCCCGTCCGGCAGGCCCACGTCCAGGCCGGAGGCCCGGAGCGTGGTGTGGGCATACTCCCGGAAAAACTGGTCCAGCCGGGGCGTGGCGGCGGCGCGGATGGCGTTGCCCTCCGTCTCCTGCCGCAGGCCGAAGCCGTCCATGATGATGAGGGTTGTTGGTGTTTTGTTCATTGAAATCTCGTCTCGCTCGCTTTCTCACAAAACCGCTCTGCCGGAGCTCACTCCTGGTTGGCTGCGTTGATGATGTCCACGAACTGGTCGGGCTTCAGGGCGGCACCGCCGATCAGGCCGCCGTCGATGTCCGGCTGGGCCAGCAGCTCCGCCGCGTTCTTGGGGTTCATGGAGCCGCCGTACTGGATGGTGACGCTGCGGGCCACCCGGGCGCCGTACAGGCTGCGGATGGTGGCACGGATGTTGGTGCAGACCTCGCCGGCCTGCTCGGCAGTTGCGGTCTTGCCGGTGCCGATGGCCCAGATGGGCTCATAGGCGATGATGCAGCGGCGCAGCTTGTCGGCGGGCACGCCGTACAGGGCGCTCTTCACCTGAAGGGCAATCCACTCGTCGGTGATGCCGGTCTCCCGCTGCTCCAGGCTCTCGCCCACGCAGATGATGGGGTTCATGCCGGCATTCAGCACGGCGTGGACCTTCTTGTTGACGGTGGTATCGGTCTCGCAGAAATACTGCCGCCGCTCGCTGTGGCCCACGATGACGTACTTCACGCCCAGATCCTTCAGCATGTCGGCGGAGATCTCGCCGGTGTAGGCGCCCTTCTCCTCAAAGTACACGTTCTCGGCGCCCACGGAGATCCGCAGGTCCTTGAACGCCTTGGCGGCGGTCTGAATGTTGCAGGCAGGGACACAGATCAGGGTGTCGCACCACTTGGCCCGGGGCATGATCTTCTTCAGCTCCTCGGCGAATTTCTTCGTCTCAGTGGCGGTCATGTTCATTTTCCAGTTTCCGGCAATAACCGTTTTGCGATATCTGCGATTCATGGTGATCTCTTCTCCTTTATGTCTTCATCTATCCGCAATCGCGTTCTCCGCGATCTGATGCGCAGGTTTTGGCCGTTTCCAGGGCATTTTCCCCGAAAGGCCCTTTTTTTTATACAGAATTCCAGCCCGTTTGTCAAGTCAAATGAAGCGCGTTTGGGGACGGATTCGGCGCGGCCGCCGCAAGCGGCCGCAACATTCAAATTCATTTTCGCCTCAGGGCGTGCGTGGCGAAAATACTTTGCCTCAGCCGCCCTGGGCGGTGTCACCAGTCCGCAGATTGGTGAGGAGGAATGTAAAGGGGGGACACAGTCCCCCTCTTTAAGCATCCGGGAGGCAGGCCACGCCGGGCAGTTCCTTACCCTCCAGGAATTCCAGGGAGGCCCCGCCGCCGGTGGAGATGTGGGTCATCTTGTCGGCGTAGCCCAGCTGCTCCACAGCCGCCGCGCTGTCGCCGCCGCCGATGATGGTGATGGCGTCCGTACGGCTCAGGGCCTCGGCCACAGCCTCAGTGCCCTTGGCGAAGGCCGGGAACTCAAAGACGCCCATGGGGCCGTTCCAGATGACGGTGCCCGCGTCCGCCACGGCGCCGCAGTACAGCTTCACCGTCTCCGGACCGATATCCAGGCCCTGCCAGCCGTCGGGGATCTCCCCGGCCTTCACCACCTGACTCTTGGCGTCGGGGGCGAAGGCGTCCGCGCAGACGGTGTCCACCGGCAGCAGCAGCTTTACGCCCTTCTCCTTTGCCTTCTCCACCATCTCATTGGCGTAGCTCTCCCAGTCGGCCTCCAGTAGGCTGTCGCCCACCTTGCCGCCCTGGGCGGCGGAGAACGTATAGGCCATGCCGCCGCCGATGATGATGGTATCGGCGATGTTCAGCAGGTTGTTGATGACGCCGATCTTGGAGGAGACCTTGCTGCCGCCTAAGATGGCCACCAGGGGCCGCTTGGGATCGGCGATGGCACCGCCCAGGAACTCCAGCTCCTTCTGGATCAGGAAGCCGGAGACAGCGGGCAGGTACGCCGCCACGCCGGCAGTGGAGGCGTGGGCCCGGTGCACGGCACCGAAGGCGTCGGACACATACAGATCCGCCATGTCGGCCAGCTTCCTGGCCAACTCCGGGTCGTTCTTGGTCTCGCCGGGCTCGAAGCGGGTGTTCTCCAGCAGCAGGATCTGTCCCGGCTGCAGGGCGGCCGCCTTGGTTTGGGCGTCGGGGCCCACTACGTCATGGGCGAAGATCACTTCCCGCCCCAGCAGCTCGCTGAGGCGCTTCGCCACCGGGGCCAGGCTCAGCTTGGGGTCGGGGCCGTTCTTGGGCTTGCCCAGGTGGGAGCAGGCGATGACCGCCGCCCCATTCTCCAGCAGATACCGGATGGTGGGCAGCGCCGCCACGATGCGCTTGTCGCTGGTGATGGCGCCGGTCTCTTTGTCCTGGGGGACGTTGAAGTCGCAGCGGAGCAGGACCTTTTTGCCCCGCACCTCCACATCCCGGACCGTCTTTTTATGGGTATTCATCTGAGATGTCCTCCTATCTGATCTCGTTCCATTGGATTCCTCATGATTCATTCCAACGCAGCCGAAGCCGCAGAGGCGTTCGGCGGCGGTGTCAGCGCGTTCAGGGACTAGTATGGACCGAAGGATGAAAATTCACCCCCGGCCGTCCCCCCGCAATGCAAGGCCGCTCCGCGCCCTGCAAAAGCAGCCGGGCCTCCCCAGCGGAATCGGCGCCGCCCGGCGGGGCTCAGCCCCAGGCCATCTCGCCGGTTCCCAGCAGGCCCGGAAAGCCGTTCTGCCGCAGCGCCTCGTAGACGCAGACGGCCACGGTGTTGCTCAGGTTCAGGCTGCGGGCCTCGCTGACCATGGGCAGGCGGACGCAGCGGTCCCGGTACCGCTCCCGGAGAGCTAGAGGCAGCCCGGCGGTCTCCTTGCCGAAGAACAGCCAGCTGTCGGCGGTGAACTGGGCCTCCTGATAGGACCGGGGCGCCTTGGTGGTGGTGAGCCACAGGTCCCGCTCCGCCTCGGGGCGGCGGCGGAAAAAGTCCTCCAGATTCTCGTAATCAAAAACCTCCACCAGGTTCCAGTAGTCCAGGCCAGCGCGGCGGACGGCCTTCTCCGAGATGTCGAAGCCCAGGGGGCGGATCAGGTGCAGCTGGCTGCCGGTGGCGGCGCAGGTGCGGGCGACATTGCCGCAGTTCTGTGGGATCTCCGGCTCCACCAGTACGATATGAAGCATAGACAGCTGTCCCCCTCTTTTCATGCAGTCAAAACACATTGTACCGCGTCGCCCTGGCAAATTCAACTGTAATGTGTGAAGAAAACCGGATTTTTAGAAAAAATCACGACAAATCCGGCTGGATTTCTGCAAAATGCCGGAAATGACAGAAGGAGGGGGCGCCGCAGGAGCGGATCTGTTGTCTCCCACAAAAAAACGTCCCTGTACAAGAAAAATCTGGAGGAAATTTCTTTTATAAATTCGCCGGAAATACTGGATTTTCCCAAGATATTTGTTATAATAAAAAATACGAACGAACAAGGAGGAGAAAACCCATGGATTTTCCGCAGCGCGCCGTGTTTTTTCTGGAAGAGGACTCCTCCCTCCCGGCGCACTCCAAACCGCTGATGCTGGAAGCCGTGTTATTTTGCCCGATCCTAAAATGGATGAGTGACAAGCTGTTGGCCGACGGCGTGCAGCGGTTTTTTGCTGTCTCCAGCCCCCGCTTTGCCCAGGAGGTCCGCGCCTGCTTCCCGGAGGACGCAGACGTGACCATCTCTGAGCAGCACAGCGAGCTGCTGGACTTTTTGAACACGCCGGACCCGGTGGCCGTGTTTGTCCGGGCCGCCCTTCCCATGGAGGAGGCGGGCCCCGGCTTTGTCTACGGCGCCGCCGGCTACGAGCTCCAGGCGGTCTGGCAGGAGAAGATGACCAATGCCGTCTCCGCGGCGGAGCTGATCCCCGGCTGGGTGCCGGTTTTCAGTCTGGAGACCGTGGCCGAGCTGGAGCCCCTGCTCCGGGAGCGGATCGTCCGGCGGCACATCCGCGCCGGCGTCCGGGTGCTGGACCCGAACGCGGTGTATATCGACCCCCGGGTCACCATCGGCCGGGGGACCATGCTCCTGCCCGGCACCATCCTGCGGGGGGAGACCGCCGTCGGCTGCAGCTGCACCATCGGTCCCAATGCCGTGGTGCGGGATTGCGTCATCGGCGATGAGACAGAGATCAATGCCTCCCAGGTGAACGAGAGCACCATCGGCAGCCGCACCCACGTGGGGCCCTTTGCCTACGTGCGCCCCGGCTGCGCCATCGGGGACGACATCAAGGTGGGTGACTTTGTGGAGGTGAAGAACTCCGCCATCGGTGACGGCACCAAAATCTCCCACCTGACCTATGTGGGGGACAGCGACGTGGGCCGCAAGGTCAACTTCGGCTGCGGCACCGTCACCACCAACTATGACGGCGTGAAGAAGTACCGCTGCACCATTGAGGACGGCGCCTTCATCGGCTGCAACACCAATCTGGTGGCGCCGGTGACTGTGGGCGCGGGTTCCTATATCGCGGCGGGTGCCACCATCACCAAGGATGTGCCCGCGGACGCGCTGGCCGTGGCCAGGGCCAAGCAGGAGAACAAGGAGGGGTGGGCCAAACGGCGGCGGAAGCTGTACGGGCAGGAGCACTGATGCTCCTTCGGCTGATCGATCCTACTGACAGAAACCAAGAACATTCAGAACATAGAAAGAGGGCGTTCAAACAATGATTTCTCACGGCAAGGACATCAAGGTGTTTTCCGGCAACGCGAATCCGAAGCTGGCGGAGGAGATCTGCAAGTTGATGGGAACCAAACTGGGCGAGGCGGAGGTCGGTACCTTCTCCGACGGGGAGATTTTCGTCTCCCTGTACGAGACGGTCCGCGGCAGCGACGTGTTCGTGGTCCAGTCCACCTGCACCCCGGTGAACAACAATCTCATGGAGCTGCTCATCATGATCGACGCGCTGAAGCGCGCCTCCGCCGGCCGCATCACCGCGGTCATCCCCTACTACGGCTATGCCCGGCAGGACCGCAAGGCCAAGGCCCGTGACCCCATCACCGCCAAGCTGGTGGCCAACATGCTCACCGCCGCGGGCGCGGACCGGGTGCTGACCATGGACCTGCACGCCTCCCAGATCCAGGGCTTCTTCGACATTCCTGTGGACAATCTGGCGGGCAACCCCATCTTTGTGGACTACTACGCCAAGAAGTACGGCTCCGAGTGCGAGAACATGATGGTGGTCTCTCCCGACGTGGGCTCTGTGTCCCGGGCCCGGGCCTTTGCCCAGAAGCTGCACATGAATCTGGCCATCGTGGACAAGCGCCGGCAGAAGGCCAACAGCTGCGAGGTCATGAACGTCATCGGCGACGTGCGGGACAAGGACTGCATCCTCTTCGACGACATGGTGGACACCGGCGGCAGCCTGTGCAACGCCGCCAAGGCCCTGATCGAGGTGGGCGGCGCCAAGAGCGTCCAGGCCTGCGCCTCCCACGGCGTGCTCTCCGGCCCGGCCATTGACCGGATCAACGACAGCGTCATCACCGAGCTGGCCCTGCTGGACACCATCCCCGCCATTGATCCCAAAAAGAGCAGCAAGATCAAATACCTGCAGGTGGCCCCCATGTTTGCAGAGGCCATCGAGCGTATCTACCAGGAGATCTCCATCTCCAAGCTGTTCCGCTGAGAAGCGGCGGAGCTCCGGCATTTCTGCGTATCAATAATGGACTGGTCAAGGCGGGGAAGGGAACTTTCCCGCCTTGGCTGACGTTGCAAAGGAGTTTTTTTCATGCTGTTAGGCGCCAAATCCGCCGCCGTGGACTGGCTGGTGGTGGGCCTGGGAAATCCCGGGGCCAAGTATGAGCACACCCGCCACAACATGGGCTTTCTCACCGTGGACCTGCTGGCGGAGCAGGCGGGGGTGAAGCTGAACAAGGTCAAGTTCAAATCCGCCTATAACATCATCCCCTTCGCCGAGGCCAAGTGCCTGGTGATGAAGCCCCAGACGTATATGAACCTCTCCGGCGAGGCGGTGCGGGAGGCGGTGCAGTTCTACAAGATCCCTGCCGACCACGTGCTGGTGATCTATGACGATGTGTCATTGCCGGTGGGGAAGCTGCGGGTGCGGCCCACCGGCTCCGCCGGGGGGCACAACGGCATCAAGAACATCATTGCCCACCTGGGGACCCAGGACTTCCCCCGGATCAAGATCGGCACCGGCGCGCCGGGCGAAGGGGGCGACATGATCGACTGGGTCATCGGCGTGCCCTCCCAGGCGGAGCGGAAGGTGTTGGTGGAGAGCTTCCGCCGGGCCATCGACGCGGCGGAATGTATCATTGAACATGGCTGTCAGAAGGCCATGAATGACTTCAATTGAATGAGGGCCGTCCAATGGGGCGGCTCGCCGCGCCTCTTTTTGCCGCCGGGCATGGCGCCCGGTAAAGGGGAATACACTAAGGACGGATCCATTTTCCCGGATCGTGCCGGTGGATATGACCTGGGTGGGAGAATCATGTCCATCCGCTTTACAGCCCCTGCCTCCAAACAGGCGCCGGGCGGAGAACGCCCACCGGGCCATGCGCCCGGAAGCGGCCCGGCGCCCAGAGAGTCTTCCCAATTTTTCATGTTGACAAGGACCACATCCTATGGAACAGTTTCTGAGACAATTGCAGACTATCCCCGAGGCGGCGGAGCTGATCCGCCGGGTGGAGGAGGGCGGCTGTCCCGCGGCGGTCAGCGGCCTCCAGCCGGTGCAGCGGGCCTGCGTGGGCGCGGCGGTGGCGGCAGCCTGCGGCCGTCCGGCGGTGTTTCTCTGCGGGGACGAGCGGGAGGTCCAGGTCCTCTCCGCTGATCTGGAGACCCTGACGGGCCGCCGCCCCGTGACCCTGCTTGGCCGGGAGTGGCAGTTCCGCCCCGGGGCCGTGGGTTCTCGGGACTGGGAGCGGAGCCGTCTGGCGGCGCTGTACGCCCTGGCCCAGGGGGACGCGCCGGTGGTGGTGGCCACCGCGGACGGCCTCATGGCCCGGACCCTGCCGCCGGAGACCCTGCGATCCCTGGCCATCACCCTGGAGGTGGGGGGGCAGGCAGAGCTGGGCGCGCTGGCGGAGCAACTGCTCTCCGCCGGGTATACCCGTTGTGAGCAGGTGGAGGGCGTGGGCCAGTTCGCCCTGCGGGGCGGCATTCTGGACGTGTTCTCTCCCCTGATGGACCAGCCGGTGCGGTGCGAGTTTTTTGACGATGAGATCGACTCCATGGGCGCCTTCGACCCCGGCACCCAGCGGCGGACCCGGAACGTGTCCTCCGCTCGGATCCTGCCGGCGGCGGAGGTGCTGCCCCACTGCGCCCCCGGAGGCCTGCCCGGTCTTGCGGACCAGCTGACCGCCCTGGCGGAGAAGCTGGCGAAAAAGCAGAAGACGGAGGCCATCGTCCAAACGTTGCGGGAGGACGCGGAGCGGCTGCGCAGCGGCGCGGCCCCGGGGGCGGCGGACCGGTATCTGGCAGCCATCTATCCGACTGTCACCGCCGGGGTCCACTACCTGCCTCCGAACGCGGTGGTGTTCCTCAGTGAGAGCGGCCGGGTGGACGAGCGGGTGAAGAACACGGTCCTCCAGCAGAAGCAGGACGTGGAGGCGCTGCTGTCCGCCGGGGTGCTGGCGGGGGAGTACGCCCATCTGACCCTCACCGCCGAGGAACTGTACGCCGCGCTGGAGGACTTCCCCGTGATCCTGGAGGACTCTCTGCCCACCTCCCGGCACCCCCTGCGGCCCCGGGGCCTCCTGACCATGAATGCAAAGCAGCTCAGCTCCTACGGCGGCAGCCTGGAGACCGCCGTCACGGATCTGGAGCACTACCGCTCCTCCGGCAGCGCGGTGCTGGTGCTCTGCGGTGGGGAGACCCGGGCGAAGAATCTCCACCGGCTGCTGGAGGAGAAGGGCATCCCGGCCACCCTGGATCTAAGCGGCGCCGCCATGCCTGCGGCGGGGGAGGTGCGCCTCTCCCTGGGGGCCCTGTCCGCCGGCAGCGAGTGGCCGGCGCTGAAGCTGGCGGTGCTGACAGAGGGCCAGCTGACGGCCCCGGCCATGCGCAAGCGCCAGCGGGTGAAGAAGGACTCCAACCGGCAGAAGCTCCAGTCCTACACCGACCTGTCCCCCGGAGACCTGGTGGTCCATGAGCACCACGGCGTGGGCCGGTTCGTGGGCATCCAGCGGATGCCGGTGGACGGCGTGGAGAAGGACTACATCAAGATCGACTACGCCGGCGGGGACTGCCTGTACGTCCCCGTGACCCAGCTGGATCTGGTGAGCAAGTACATCGGCGGAGGCGAGGACACCGAGCGCACCAAGCTCAATAAGCTGGGGGGCGCCGAGTGGACCCGGCAGAAAACCAAGGCCAAGAAGGCCGCCAAGGATCTGGCCAGGGGCCTCATCGCGCTGTATGCCGAGCGGCAGAAGCGGCCGGGCTTCGCCTTCTCCCCGGACTCCCCCTGGCAGCGGGAATTTGAGGAGTCCTTTGACTACACCGAAACCGACGACCAGTTGCGGTGCATCGCGGAGATCAAGGCGGACATGGAGAAGCCCCGGCCCATGGACCGGCTGCTGTGCGGCGACGTGGGCTACGGCAAGACGGAGGTGGCACTCCGGGCCGTGATGAAGTGCATCCTGGACGGGAAGCAGGCCGCCATCCTGGTGCCTACCACCGTCCTGGCCCAGCAGCATTACGCCACCGCTGTCAGCCGGTTCCGGGACTTTCCGGTGAAGATCGAGGTGCTGTCCCGCTTCACTCCCGCCAGGGAGCAGAAGCGCATCCTGGAGGCCGCAAAAAACGGCGGCGTGGACCTGCTGATCGGCACGCACAAGCTGCTGCAGAAGAGCATGGCGTTCAAAGACCTGGGCCTGCTGGTGATCGACGAGGAACAGCGGTTCGGCGTCACCCACAAGGAGCGGCTGAAGGAGATGAGCCGCCAGGTGGACGTGCTGACCCTCTCCGCCACTCCGATCCCCCGGACGCTGAACATGGCCCTCAGCGGCCTGCGGGATATGTCCACCCTGGAAGAGCCTCCGGCGGACCGCCAGCCGGTGCAGACCTATGTGCTGGAGCACGACTGGGCCATCATTGAGGATGCCGTCCGCCGGGAGCTGGGCCGGGGCGGCCAGGTATACTACCTCCACAACCGGGTGGAGAGCATTGACGCCACCGCCGCCCGGCTCCAGAAGATGCTGGGGCCGGAGGTCCGTATCGTCACCGGCCACGGGAAGATGACGGAGCAGGAGCTGTCCTCCGTCATGCAGGCCATGGTGGACGGGGAGGCGGACATCCTGGTCTGCACCACCATCATCGAGACCGGCATCGACATCCCCAACGTGAACACTCTCATCATCGAGGACGCGGACAAGATGGGGCTGGCCCAGCTCCACCAGATCCGGGGCCGCATCGGCCGCAGCGCCCGGCGGGCCTATGCCTATCTCACCTACCGCCGGGGCAAGATCCTCCAGGAGACCGCCGCCAAGCGGCTGGCCGCCATCCGGGAGTATGTGGAGTTCGGCTCCGGCTTCAAGATCGCCATGCGGGATCTGGAGATCCGGGGCGCGGGGAACCTGCTGGGGCCGGAGCAGTCCGGGTATCTCATGAGCGTAGGCTACGACCTGTACCTGAAGCTGCTGGAGGAGGCCGTCCTGGAGGAGCGTGGCGAGGAGAAGCGGATCGAGACGGAGTGTGCCGCCGACCTGACGGTGAACGCCCATATCCCGGACCGGTACGTCCCCTCGGCAGAACAGCGGATGGACCTGTACCGCCGCATCGCCGCCATCCGCACGGACGAGGACGCCTCGGATCTGCTGGACGAGATGCTGGACCGCTACGGCGAGGCGCCCAAGTCCGTTCTGGCCCTGCTGGACGTGGCCCTGCTGCGCTCTGCCGCGGCCAAGGCCGGCGTGTCCGATATCTCCCAGAAGGGCAGCCTCCTGCGGCTGCAGCTGGGAGTGTTCCACCCACAGGCCCTGGTGGCGGTGTGCGGCCACGCCAAGTACCGCCAGCGGCTGACGCTGGCGGCGGGGGAGATCCCTGCCCTCACCCTGAAGCTCAAGCCCGGGGAGGATGTGCTGGAGGCCGCCCGGGACCTGGTGGAGGACCTGAAGCTGGCCGCGGAGGAGGCCGCGGGCGGGACCCCGTAAGTTTCATCATGTTTTTGCCATGCCCCGCATAGGATGGTGGCGGTGGGACGTCCCCCGCCTGTCCTGTGCGGGGCGTTTCCACGGAATCTGCGAGGAATGACAAAGGAGAACCGTGATGAAACGATGCATCGCTTTTTGCCTGGCCCTGGGGGCCGCCATCTCTCTCACCGCCTGCGGGGGCGGAGACACAGAGGGGGGACTTCTCTGCGAGGCGTCCGGCATCCGTCCGGACACTGTGCTGCTGTCCGTGGACGGGCGGGACGTGTCCGCCCAGCGATACCTCTACTGGCTGGCCTACGCCTGCGACTACATCGCCGACTACTACGACAGCGGGGAGGGGATCCAGTGGGGGGACACTGTCTCCGGCCAGAGCCTGGAGGATTACGCCAAGGACCAGGCGCTGCAGAACGCCGCCCTGTACGCCACAGTGGAGACCTGGGCGGAGGATTACGGCTGCACCCTCACCGACGAGGACCGGACTGCCATGGACCGGGAGTGGGCGGCCCGGGCGGCCCAGTACGGCGGGGAGGAGGCCTATCTGGCCGTGCTGGCCCGCATGGGGCTGGACCGGGCGGAAGCGGAGGCCATCTCCGGGGACTACTATCTCTACGAGCACCTGTACGACCTCTACTGCACGGAGGGCAGCGAGCTGGCCCCTGCGGAGCATGACCTGGAGACCTTTGCCCAGGAGCAGGGCTACCTCACCGTGGACCACATCTGGCTCTCCACCGCCGCTGTGGACCCGGCGGACGCGGAGGCCGTGGCCGCCTGCCGGGCCAAGGCGGAGGAGGCCTTTTCCAAGCTGAACGGCAGCGCGGACCCTGCCCACGACTTTGCCGTCCTGGCCGCCACTTACAGCGATGAGACGGACCGGGACCAGCATCCGTCCGGATACACCTTCACTGTGGGGGACGGCACGCTGCCCGCCGCCTGCGAGGAGGCGGCCCAGGCCCTGGAGGAGGGCCAGTTCAGCGGCGTGGTGGAGGCGGATGACGGCTTCTACCTGATTCTGCGCAAGCCCGTGGACCTGGAGGCCGTGGCCCCGGACTACTTCGACGCCCTGCTCCAGGCTGCGGCGGACAGCGCGGACATCTCCACCACCCGCACCTATGCGGACCTGGATGTGAGCCGGTTTTACGACGAGCTCATCGCCGCCCGGGCGGAGCTGGATGCCTCCGGCGGAGAGGTTGCCTGATGGGTGTTTGTGCCAATTTTGGCAAAATGACGAAATTCGCAGAGGTTTTGATAAAGTTTTAACAAATTTTCGAATTTCACAGAAATTTGCATTGACGGGGCAGGAAAAACCCAGTATAATCAAATCAGCAAGCGGTTGGTGTATGAGCATTTGTCAAAAATTTGGCAATCATGTTTTTCTTTTGACAAACTCTCGCCGCCACCCTCAACTTGTGATTGGCGTCTGCGGCAGCGCCTGACGAAGAGCCGTCGGAGCTGCCAATCCCATATTTTTATAAAAACGGAGGAAGATCATGAAAGAGCTCTATGTTGTGAATTGCTGCAGAACCGCGATTGGTTCCTTCGGCGGCGCGCTGAAGAACACCCCTGCCGTCGATCTGGGTGCCATCGTCATCAAAGAGGCTCTGAACCGTGCCGGCGTGAAGCCCGAGCAGGTGGATGAGGTCATGTTTGGCTGCATCCTGACCGCCGCCCAGGGCCAGAACGTGGCCCGCCAGGCCTCCATCAAGGCCGGCATCCCCTATTCCGTCCCCGCTTACACCGTGGGCATGGTCTGCGGCTCCGGCATGAAGTCCATGATCGAGGGCGCCCGCTCTATCCTGGCCGGCGACGCCGACGTGGTTGTCTGCGGCGGCACTGAGAACATGAGCGCCGCTCCCTACGCCGTTCCCACCGGCCGCTACGGCGCCCGGATGGGTCACACCCAGATGATCGACACCATGATCAAGGACGGCCTGTGGGACGCCTACAACAACTATCACATGGGCACCACCGCTGAGAACATCGCGGACATCTGGGGCATCACCCGCAAGGAGATGGACGAGTTCGCCGCCTCCTCCCAGCAGAAGACCGAGGCCGCCCAGAAGGCTGGCAAGTTCGAGGCTGAGATCGTCCCTGTGCCCGTGAAGGTCAAGAAGGACATCGTGGAGTTCAAGGTGGACGAGTTCCCCCGTGCCGGCGTGACCGCCGAGGGCATCTCCAAGCTGAAGGGCGCCTTCCCCGTGGGGCCCGAGTCCCCCAATCCCCAGGTGGTCCACACCTTTGAGCCCACCGGCATCCAGGAGACCGACGACAAGGGTCAGCAGCGCGTGACTGCCGCCAACGCCTCCGGCATCAACGACGGCGCCGCCGCACTGGTGCTGGCCTCCGGTGAGGCTGTGGAGAAGTACGGCCTGAAGCCCATGGCCAAGCTGATCGGCTGGGGCCAGGGCGGCGTGGATCCCAAGATCATGGGCGTCGGCCCCGTGCCCGCCTCCCGTCAGGCCATGACCAAGGCCGGCGTGACCATCGACGATATCGACCTGGTGGAGGCCAACGAGGCGTTCGCCGCCCAGTCCATCGCCGTGGCCCGTGAGCTGGGCTTTGACATGAGCAAGGTCAACGTCAACGGCGGCGCCATCTCCCTGGGCCACCCCGTCGGCGCGTCCGGTGCCCGGATCATCGTGACCCTGCTGCACGAGATGCAGAAGCGGCCCGAGGCCAAGAAGGGCCTGGCTACCCTGTGCATCGGCGGCGGCATGGGCGTTGCCACCGTGTTCGAGAAGTGCTGAATTGATCTTCCGGCAGAGCACCGTCTCCGCTGGATGTGAAAAGGCGTCCCCGGCCATTAGCCGGGGGCGCCTCTTTTTTTGTGCCGGGAAGCGGCGTGCCGCAGGGCCGCCATCCAGCAGAACGGCAGGAGGACGAGGGTATAAAAGCGCCTGGAGGCGGCCTGAGAGGATGCCCCAGCAGTTTGTGGATCGCACATCAGCCGGAGTTTTTGCAGGGACCGCGCTATGAAAGGCACCTGGCAGCCGCTGGAATGCGGTGGAACGGATAAGAAGGCCGCTGTAAGCCGAAAACTGGCTTACAGCGGCTGACTTGGCACCCCTGACCAGACTCTAACTGGTGGCCTACCGCTTAGGAGTACGGCGTACCATTTCGTAAATTGTTCATATCATATCTTCCCGTGTTGTTTCTTCGCAAATTGTGCTGCCTGGAGGCAGGTCAATTTGCACAAATTCCCCTGAAATATGCTGCCTTACAACGGCTTTTCAAATGTCGTATTAGCAAGGTATTAGCAGGAACCCCTTGTGACAGAGGGCTTCCAGGGGCCATTTCAAAATCATATTAGCAAGGGAGACAGTTTTATGAGCACCAACGAAAAAGGGACGCCTCAAAGCAGAACATACACCGTGAATGACATCGCAGCCATTCTCGGTATCGGCCGCGCTCGGCCTATAAGCTCGCAAACTCCGGAGCGTTTAAGACAATCCGCATTGGCAACATGATCCGCATCTCCAGGAAGTCCTTTGAGGATTGGCTGAAGATGGAGGGGCTGGACGACGAAACGGAATAACAGGTAGGAGCGCCATAGGCTTTGGACCTATGGCGCTCTATTTGTAAAACTGTAAGATGTTATTTTGCGGAGTCTTCTTTTGAGAGATATTTATGAATATCCTTTTTTATTGCTACTTGAGCTGTTAATACAAGACCAAACAAATCTACAGCTGCACAAACATACAGAGGAATGCTACTGTTGAGTTTTTTCTCGAAAAAAATAGCAATATACGTAATTGCTGCAATTATAGCAATTTTCCATAAAATGCTCCAAACAAATCGAAGAATTTGTTTTGCCCGTTTTTTTCGTCGGTCTCTCTTATCTTTTTCTGCGCGATATAGGGCAAGTTCTGATTCTAGGTTTGTTTTTTCCTCTTGTTGTCGTTGAATCACTTGGTCTTTGTGCTCAATAGTTTGATCCCTTTTTTGAATTTCCTTATCCTTTTCTTCAAGCGCGATTTTATTAGCACTGACTTCTTCTTCGTAGCGGCTAAGAAACTCTGGAGAAAAGTCCATAATTTCGTCTATTGAATCACCCTCCAAGTCTTCTGGAAGCACAGGTTTTCTGCGTAAGGTGATAATCCGTGCTGCGAGTTGATCGCTCGTTATCTCACCATTCTTATTTTTCTCTTTGGCGTCATTGTATACTGTAGCTATGTTATGCGAGATAGTGGCTGACAATACCGTTCTTGCCTTTAGTACGATATTGACATTGCAAGGATAATTTTTTGTACCAAATCCATTACCAAGTTTGTACCAAAGAATATTAGTCATTCTATCAACGGATACAGCATAATCGTTGGCATAATCCAACCCGTTTTCTTTTTTGGCTAGTTCAGTTTGCTCTCTAGAAATATTTAGTGTGCATTTTGTATTAGTTACGATGAGATATTCCGCATCAAAATTGTTTGTAAATACAGCGCCCTTTCTTAGTTTGTTTATATGGCTAATATACTTCCAGCTCTCACATACTTGCTTATCTGTATACTCCATGCTTTCAAGATTATACACATCATTTTCTTTACTGTAGTAATCGTCTTTCTCGTCTTCTATTATTCCATAATGATATTGCAGTTTATAATAAAAGTCAGCCTTCTTTACATCGACATCACTTGGTGCTTCGCATGAATTGAGAATAGCTTTCATGGCTACGGTATCAAATGACACCGCATTTTTCTCGATAATCATCTTTGCACCATTGAAAAAACTATCCATCTCCTTTCGTACATCCGAAAAATAGCGCAGAAATATCTTAGTACCATTCAAATTTGCACTTTTGATTTGCGCGAAAAGATCTTCAGCCAATTGCTTATATACTTCGCCATTGAAGCCAGCAAGACTAAACAAGACTTCTGTCCCCAAAAAAAGGGTAAGTTTTTTTGTCAGACTACCGGTTTCATTTATATTATAATTTAGGCCGATATATAAAATACTTCCTTCTCGTATAGTTTCAAGGGTTCTCTGCACATTATTGTTATTTTCATTTTTCAAAACAAACTCACTAATTAGATCCGTGTATTGGCCAGAGCTCTTTTTCTGATCATCAACTAAAAAAGCAATTAAATCCTGAGTTAATAAGTCTTCGTCTATTTCTTTTTCTGGCTCTCGCTTGCTAATATATTCTTTTAATAGACTAATCGCACCGGTATTGGCTTCTTCCGCAATGGCCTTTGCTCTTTCAAAAGCATGATCAGAAACAAAGTTGCGAATGTCTACAATATATGTACCATTTTCCCTCGTCACAAAAGGAAGGGATTTAGAAGCCGTTTTTACTACTGCTTCTGGTATATCAAATCCAAAAACAGATTTAAGCCTGTTTTTCATTTCGATGGCAGTAAATACATATAGCTTTTGACCGTCAATAATATATTTAATAAATTCCGCAAGAATCTGATATGAATTAATATATTTTTTGGAGTCATTTAGGCTTTTTAATGTTGCAAATGACGCTAAAATAGGTGTGCTTGTTGAATTACTCATATTTTTTCTTTCTCCTTAGCACAATTGCTGGCGAATTTATTAGAGTTTGCAAATATAATAAATCGACATAAACAGTTGTATTATACCATTGTTTGCCAAGATTCACAATGAATCGTTTGCTCAATCGACTAAAATTCTATAATTTGATTACGCCGTGGGCTAAAGCCCATGGCGTTTTTTATGCTTGGAAATGCCTCGAAAGGAGCTCGAAATCCCATGTTTTTTCTTCTCCAATCAACCGAAAGGCCACCGCCCATAGGTTTTCCCCTCTGGGGTATCCGGGCGGCGTAGAAGCCGACTTTTTCCCAAAACGAACACTTTTTTGTCCGCCGAAAGGAGGTGATACCATGGCGGTATTTCGCATTGAGAAAACCCGAGACTACACGGTGATGTCCAACCACCATCTGCGCAACGCGGGGCTATCGCTGAAAGCTAAAGGGCTGCTCTCCATGATGCTGTCCTTGCCGGAGGACTGGAACTACACTACCAGAGGTCTTGCAAAAATCTGCAAGGAGGGCACAGACAGCATTGGCTCCGCCCTGAAGGAGCTGGAACGGGCCGGGTACATAGTCCGCAACCGCCTGCGAGACAGCAAGGGCAAAATCGTGGATGTGGAGTATGTCATCTATGAGACGCCCCATCCCCCGGACACGGGCCAGCCGTGTGAGGACGAGCCGGATACGGCTTGTCCAGATACGGAAAACCCGGATATGGATAACCCATGTCTGGAAAACCGGCCGCAATTAAATAAAGAGAAAAGAAATCTTGAAGAACAAAATACTCATTCACCAAGTACGGAAGGATCAAATCCTATCCAATCAAGCCCCCAAACCCCCGCAGGGGCCAACAGGACCGGACAGGACTGGATGCGGGAGCGAGAGAGCTATCGGGAACTGATTTTGGAGAACATCGAGTATGACATTCTAGTACAAAACGAGCGCATGGACCGTGACCGTCTGGACGAGCTGGTGGAACTCATGGTGGACACCGTCTGTTCCCGCAGGGAGACGATCCGCATTGCCGGGGACGACTATCCGGCGGAGGTGGTCAAATCCCGGTTCCTGAAGCTGAACAGTTCTCACATCGAGTATGTGTTGGACCGTATGCGGGAGAACACCACCTATGTCCGCAACATCAAGAAATATCTGCTGGCTGCCCTGTATAATGCCCCGGCCACCATCGACAGCTACTATGCGTCCCTGGTGAACCACGACCTGTACGGCAGCGGAGAAAGGAGATGATAGGTCATGCAGGAAGAAGTCACCCAGCGCACCGTTGCCCTTTGTGTGGAGGCCACCAAGCTCTCCGCCGGGATGCTGCAACAGGCCATGAAAAAAGTGCTGGACGAGATGCAGAAAGGAGTGACCGGCCACAAAACCAAACTGCACCACGGCAAGCAGACCCTCCGGCAGCTGATGAAGCACAACACCGGCGTTTCCAACATCGAGATCACCGACCAGAACATCTGGGCCTTTTCCGCCACCGCCAAGAAGTACGGCATTGACTTTGCACTGAAAAAGGACACCAGCGGCGAGATACCCCGCTATCTGGTGTTCTTCAAGGGCCGGGATGCCGACGTCATCACGGCGGCCTTCCGGGAGTTCTCCGCAAAGAACCTGGAGAAAGAGAAAAAGCCCTCTATCCGCAAGGAGCTGGAGCAGGCGAAGCAGCAGGCCAAAGCCCAGCACCGCCAGCGGGAGAAGGTCAAGACCAAAGACCGGGGTGTGGAATTATGACGGTTGATTTGAAGAAGGTTCTCATCCTCAACCTTCCGTATCTGCTGTTCGTGTATCTCTTTGATAAGCTCTGCCAAGCGGTGCGCCTTGCGCCCGGCCTTGACGCCTCTGAAAAGTTCCTGCATTTGAGCCAGGGCTTTACGGAGGCGTTTTCTTATACGGCACCCAGCCTGCATCCGCTGGACCTGCTGGTGGGCATCGCCGGGGCGGTCATCGTCCGGCTGGCGGTGTATGCCAAAGGAAAAAACGCCCGCAAATACCGCAAGGGCATTGAGTACGGCAGCGCCCGATGGGGCACGGCGGCAGATATTGCCCCCTATGTCGATCCGGTCCCTGACTGGAACATCCCGCTGACCCAGACGGAAAAGCTCACCATGTCCAGCCGCCCGAAAAATCCCAAGTACGCCCGGAACAAAAACATCCTGGTCATCGGCGGCAGCGGCAGCGGTAAGACTCGGTTCTTCGTCAAACCCTCTCTGATGCAGATGCACAGTTCCTATGTGGTCACCGATCCCAAAGGACAGCTTTTGTCGGAGGTGGGGACCATGCTGCGGCGGGGCGCTCCCAAGTTGGACGAGAACGGAAAGCCCATGCAGGACGCCCGCGGGAAGGTCATCTATGAGCCGTACCGCATCAAGGTCCTCAACACCATCAACTTCAAAAAGAGCATGAAATATAACCCCTTCGCCTACATCCGCAACGAAAAGGATATTTTGAAGCTGGTCAACGTCATCATTGCCAACACCAAAGGCGACGGAGAGAAATCTTCCGAGGATTTTTGGGTGAAGGCAGAGCGCCTTTTGTACTGCGCTCTGATCGGGTACATATGGTACGAGGCGGAGCCGGAGGAAAAGAACTTCCTCACGCTGCTGGAGCTCATCAACGCATCGGAGGCCAGAGAGGACGACGAGGAATTTCAAAGCCCCGTTGACCTGCTCTTTGCCAAGCTGGAGAAGGAGCATCCGGACCACTTCGCCGTGAAGCAGTACCGCAAATTCAAGTTGGCCGCCGGCAAGACCCTGAAATCCATCCTGATTAGCTGCGGCGCCCGCCTTGCCCCCTTCGATATTGCGGAGCTGCGGGAAATCATGTCGGACGATGAATTGGAGCTGGACACCCTGGGCGACCGGAAAACGGCGCTGTTCCTCATTATGAGCGACACGGACACCACCTTCAACTTCGTCATCGCTATGCTGCAAAGCCAGCTATTCAATCTCCTTTGCGACAAGGCGGACGACGTGTACGGCGGCAGACTGCCCGTCCATGTACGGTGCCTCCTGGACGAGTTCGCCAACATCGGGCAGATACCCAACTTTGACAAGCTGATCGCCACCATCCGGAGCCGGGAGATCTCGGCTTCTATTATTTTGCAGTCCCAAAGCCAGTTAAAGACCATCTACAAGGATGCCGCGGATACCATTGTGGGCAACTGCGACACCACCTTGTTTTTGGGAGGCAAGGAGAAATCCACCCTGAAAGAAATCTCGGAGCTGCTGGGCAAGGAGACCATCGACAGCTTCAATCAATCCGAGAACCGGGGCAGCCAGGTTTCCCACGGCCTCAACTATCAGAAATTAGGAAAGGAGCTGATGACCCAGGACGAGATCGCGGTGATGGACGGAGGCAAATGCATCTTGCAGCTTCGAGGGGTGCGGCCGTTTTTCAGCGACAAGTTTGATATAACGAAGCATCCTCGCTACAAGTACCTTGCCGACGCTGACAAGAAAAACACCTTTGACATTGAACGGTACATGAAACGCAGACCGGCCATCGTAAAGCCGGACGAGCCTTTCGATCTGTACGAATTGAAAGCCACCGACCTTCAACCCGACAATTCAACTGAACGAAAGGAAATGTGAATATGAGCTTTTTTACCAATGCTATCGACGTTTTGCAGACTCTGGTCATCGCCCTGGGCGGCGGTCTGTGCGTATGGGGCGGCATCAACCTTCTGGAAGGTTACGGCCAGGACAACCCTGCCTCCAAAAGCCAGGGCATCAAGCAGCTCATGGCGGGCGGCGGCGTTGCCCTCATCGGCATCACCCTGATCCCCTCTGCTGTCCGGTCTGCTGTCCACCACCTAATGATTCTCCAAAACCGGCGGGGGCTTTCGCTTGATAGCGGGAGCCCCCGCAAAGGAGGTGATCTCCCTTGATATTGGATATGATCCAGGAGTGGTTCAAGGAACTGCTCATTGACGGTATCATTTCAAACCTGACCGGGATGTTTGATACCCTGAACACAAAGGTGGGCGAGATCGCCGGGGAGGTCGGCATGACGCCCGCCGCCTGGAACAGCAGCATCTTCAACATGATCCGAAACCTCTCGGAAACGGTGATTGTCCCCATCGCTGGCATCATCCTCACCTTCGTCATGTGCTACGAGCTGATCCAGCTCATCATCGAGAAAAATAACCTCCACGACTTTGACACCTGGATTTTCTTCAAGTGGATTTTCAAGACCTTCTGCGCGGTGCTGATCGTCACCAACACCTGGAACATCGTCATGGCGGTGTTCGATGTGGCGCAGAATGTGGTCAGTCAGTCGGCGGGGGTCATCATCTCGGACGCAGGCATCGACATTTCCGGCGTGGTGGGCAATCTGGAGACCCAGCTTGCCGACTGGAGCGTGGGCGCCCTGCTGGGGCTGTGGTTCCAGAGTGTGTTCGTGGGGCTGTGTACGCAGATTCTTTCCATCTGTATCTTCCTGGTGATCTACGGCAGAATGATTGAGGTGTATTTGGTCACCTCCATAGGGCCGATTCCCTTTGCCACGATGGTCAACCGGGAATGGGGCTCCACGGGGCAGAACTACCTTCGCTCCCTGCTGGCCCTGGGCTTCCAGGCCTTCCTCATTATGATCTGCGTGGGCATCTATGCCGTGCTGGTGGAGGGCATCTCCACATCCGGCGACAACATATCCGCTGCCATCTGGGGGTGCATGGGCTATACGGTTCTGCTGTGCTACACATTGTTCAAGACCGGCAGCCTTGCAAAATCCCTGTTCGGCGCCCACTAAAGGAGGTGTGAAACATTGGCTTATGTAACAATCCCGAAGGACCTGAGTCGGATAGAGAGCAAGGTCCTGTTCGGGCTGACCAAACGACAAGTGATCTGTTTCGGAGCGGCGGCGCTGGTAGGCGTGCCGCTTTTCTTTTTGGCAAAGGCGAGCCTGGGAACTACCACGGCGGCGCTGTGCATGATCCTGGTGATGCTGCCCTTTTTTCCTGTTCGCCATGTATGAGAAGAACGGGCAGCCGCTGGAAGTGTTCCTGGGGCATCTGATCCAGAACAAATTCATCCGGCCGAAGGTACGCATCTACCAGACAAACAATCTCTATTCCGCCCTGGTGCGGCAATCCCAACTGGAACAGGAGGTGAAGCGGATTGCGAGAAAAGGCAGAAAAACCGGCAAAGCGTAAGCTCACCCGTGCCGAGCGCAAGCAGATCGAGGCGGTGATCCGGCAGGCGAAGGGCGACGGAAAAAAGCCCATACGGTGCAGGACAGCATCCCGTTTCAGAATATGTTCCCGGACGGTCTGTGCAGGCTGGAGGGCGGCGCCTTCTCCAAGACCATTGCCTTTGAGGATGTGAATTACCGCCTGGCGGGGCCGGAGGATCAGCGGAGCATCTTTGAAAGCCTCTGCGATTTCTACAACGGCTACGACCCCTCCATCGGTGTTCAGGTCTCTTTGGACAGTCGCAGCGGAGGCAGCGCCGCCGATGAAATGTTCGGCATCCGCAGGCAGGGCAACGACCTGGACCCCATCCGGGACGAGGCGGTGGACATCCTGCGGATGCAGTACAAGCGGGGCAACAACGGCTATGTGAAAACCAAGTATGTGACCCTGACCATCGAGGCGGAGAACCTCCCTGCGGCCCGGGCGCGGTTTGCCCGCATTGAGACCGACACCCTCAACCGCTTCAAGGTCATGGGTGCGGCCGCTCATGTGCTGGATGGAAAGGAGCGGCTGGAGCTGCTTTACAACATCCTCCACCCGGAGGGCGGGCAGTTCGCCTTTGAATGGGACTGGCTCCCGGCCAGCGGCCTTTCGGTGAAGGACTTCATTTCTCCGTCCTCCTTCCACTTCGGGGAGACCCGCACCTTCCGCATCGGAAAGCGGTATGGGGCGGTGTCCTTCCTGCAAATCCTGGCGCCCGAGATGCACGACCGTATCCTCACCGACTTCATGGAGGCGGACGGAAATATCATGGTCACCATGCACATCCGGGGCATCAACCAGAACGAGGCCATCAAAATGGTCAAGCGGAAGATCACCGACCTGGACGCCATGAAGATACAGGAGCAGAAGCGGGCGGTGCGCAGCGGCTACGATATGGACATACTCCCCAGCGACTTGTCTACTTATGGCGGCGCGGCGAAAGGACCTTCTCACCGACCTGCAATCCCGCAACGAGAGAATGTTCAACATGACCTTCCTGGTGCTGCACACGGCGGAGACCCGTCAAAAGCTGGAGATTGCCGTTTCCCAGGCGGCCAGCGTCGCCCAGACCTATAACTGCCTTCTGACCCGGCTGGACTTCCAGCAGGAAGACGGGCTTATGAGCAGCCTTCCCCTGGGGCTCAATCGCATCAAGATAGAACGGAGCCTGACCACATCGGCTCTGGCGGTGTTCGTTCCCTTCGTCACCCAGGAGGTGTTCATGGGCGGCGACGCCATGTACTACGGCCTCAACGCCCTTTCCAACAACATGATCCTGCTGGACCGCAAGCAATCTCGTTGTCCCAATGGTCTTGTGTTCGGCACCCCCGGCAGCGGCAAATCCATGAGCTGCAAACGGGAGATCACCTTTATCATGCTGATGACCCAGGATAATGTCATCATCTGCGACCCGGAGGACGAGTATTCGCCCCTGGTGAAGCGATTGGGCGGTCAGGTGATCCGGCTGTCCCCATCCAGCACCGACTATGTGAACCCCCTGGACATCAACCTCAACTATTCCGAGGAAGAAAACCCGCTGGCGCTGAAATCCGACTTCGTGCTGTCCTTCTGCGAGCTCATCATGGGCAGCAAGACGGGACTGGAGGCCATAGAAAAGACGGTCATCGACCGGGCGGTGCAGATGATCTATCAGCCCTACTTTTCCGCCCCCCAACCGGAGAATATGCCGATTTTGGGCGACCTGATGAACGCCTTGCTGTCCCAGCACATCCCGGAGGCTGACCGGGTGGCCCAGGCATTGGATCTCTATGTGAACGGTTCTCTGAACTTCTTCAACCACCGCACCACCGTGGACATCTCTAACCGTCTGGTCTGCTTTGACATCAAGGGCCTTGGCAAGAACCTGAAAAAGCCGGGGATGCTCATTGTCCAAGATGCGGTGTGGAACACCGTTACCATCAACCGGGCGATTGGACGGTCTACCTGGTATTTCGTGGACGAGTTTCACCTTCTGCTGAAAGGAGGAACAGACCGCGGCGTACAGCGCCGAGATTTGGAAACGCTTCAGAAAGTGGGGCGGTATCCCCACTGGGGCGACCCAGAACCCCAAAGACCTGCTTTCCTCCCCGGAAATCGAGAACATTCTGGAAAACAGCGACTTCATCTATATGCTTAACCAGGCGGCGGGCGACCGGAAGATACTGGCGGAGCGGCTGAACATTTCTTCCGAACAGCTCGCCTATGTGACCAACTCTGAGCCGGGCCACGGGCTGCTGTTCTTCAATAATGTCATTCTGCCCTTTGCGGACGACTTCCCGAAGGATACCGAACTCTACAAACTGCTTACCACCAAGCCCAGCGAGGTTGCAAACAAATAGTTTTTAACTTTTCATTTATATAAGGATGTGATAAAATGATTTGGTAAATTGAGGGAGACGTGTATGTATGAAACAAGAGCCTAGAGACTCCAAAATTAAAGCCTCAAATGCGTTTAGCATAACGCTAATAGCGGTTGCCATAGTTGCAACATTTATAAACATAATACTTTGTGTAAGCGGTATAACAATTTTTTGGCTGAATGAGAACCAATTACTATATCTATTCTCAGCTATGGCGCAGGTAATTGGCGGTGTGTTTGCATTAACATTAACTGCGTATGTGTTTTTCGTCGATAAGTTCAGAGAGTCTACAAGTAACGACGACATATTTTACGATGCGGCTAGCGCCATCCTTAAGAGATATTTTTACATTCTCATTCTGTTGGCAATTACCACTGGTGCAACAATATTTTTCTGTGTCCTGGGAATTGTTGACCTCCATAATTGGATGACCTATTACTCCATCATCCTTAATGAGAGCGTACTACTCTTTTTTATCGGTTTAATTGCTATTCTGACTTTTGGGGCAATGCTTCTTGATCCTCAAAAGTTAGATAAGGAAATCGAAAAAATGAAGAAAAATGCTGAGAGATATTATCAGACTACAAAGGACTCGGCATCTGGGGACTTTCGAGATTTCCTTAGGATTTATAATCAACTTGAACAGTTGCTTGTTAATTTCGCAGAAGTGTATATGAATGACGAAATATCACAGACTTCTTACAACTCATATATTTCAAACCGTAGGCCACAGATTATTCAAATTCTTAAAATGCTGAGTTCCAAACAGATAATTCCTCTTTCACTTCAAAACGAGTTAAATGAATTGCGAATGTATAGAAACGCTTTGGTTCATGGGGTTGATTTTGAAGTCAGCCAAGATGTTTGTACACGTATATCCAAAATTTACAATACTTTACAGCAGGCTTTTAATACTCTACAGAAGTTCGGAAAAGATTCTGCAGAGTATGAGAAAGCAATTAAATTAGTATACGATTTAACCCGATAATGCGCTAGAAAACCCACCTCAACCGAGGTGGGTTTTCTTATGCCCAAAATTCAGAAAGGAGCACGAAATGGAACAGGAAAAGCTGTATGTTATCGAGGAAAAGACCTACGAGGCCCACATCGACGAGGAAGTGCATCTCTACGGGCTGCTGCACCAGCTGGCCTTCCTTGCCGGAAAAATCAAGGACCGCCGGGACATGGAGAACCTGATCGACACTGCCCGGCGGTACGGCGAGATCGCCGACCAGATGTTTGATCGCTGGAGCATCCCCGGCCGCTACCTGGTGTTCGGCGACAAGGCCGACCTTGCCCGGCTGAAGGCCCTGGAGCTGTGCGAGCTGGACGCCTTCTATGTGGAGAGCGAGGACGACGAGGATCAGCCCCATGCCTGACCGCCTCACCCATGTCAGCCTGTTTTCGGGCATCGGTGGGCTGGACCTGGCGGCGGAGGCGGCGGGTTTTGAAACAGTCTGTCAATGCGAGTGGGCGGACTATCCCTATTCCATCCTGCAAAAGCATTGGCCGGATGTGCCGAAGTTTCGGGACATCACCACATTCACGAAGGAGGCGTTTTTTGAGAAAACAGGACTTGAGACCATCACCATCCTCTCCGGCGGATTCCCGTGCCAGCCCTTCTCCACCGCAGGAAAGCGGCGGGGCTTTGCGGATGAACGCTACCTGTGGCCGGAAATGTGCCGCATTATTACCGAACTGCGGCCCCGTTGGGTGCTTGGGGAAAATGTTGCTGGCTTCATCAATATGGGGCTCGACAAAACGATTTTTGACCTGGCAAAAGCGGGATACGCTGTTCTCCCATTCGTATTTCCGGCTTGCGGCGTCGGCGCATGGCATGAGCGCCAGCGAACTTTTATCGTCGCGGCTGATGTTTCCCACACCCCTTGCCTCCGACAAATCCACGGGGCGGGACGCTGCCAACCTGGATGTGTTCCTGTCGGACAACGGGATATTCCGCAAACGGAACAAGGACGGATCAATCTGGAGCCTGTCCTTGTCGGCGGCAGTGTTCTATCTGACCCCGGCGGCGTCGGAGGGCTACCGTTCCACCCTGAAACCGGCGGCCTTTCGGGACAAATCCCCGTCCTCCAACCTGTCGGCCCAGGTGATCCGGCAGGAGCAGCCCCTTTCCGAGAAGACGGCGCTGAACCCGGACTGGGTAGAATGGCTTATGGGATTCCCCCCGAAATGGACGGACGCATCCTCTGGCGTACCGAGCCCAAAGGAGTCCCCCGCATGACCGAGGACACCGACAACCGGGCGCTGCGGCTGAAAACCCTGGGGAACGCGGTCTGCCCGCCCCAGGCCTATCCCATTTTCCAGTACATCGCCATGATCGAAACCGGGGCCTGTGTCAACATCTGCCCCTATGGAACAGGAGGTGACGCACCTTGAAAGAATGGAAAGCCCCCGAAAAGGAGGCGCAGAAGATGACCCGTAACGGGGCGGTATCCGTTAATCTGGTCACGGGCGAGACGACCTATCCCTCTGACCGGACGCCGGAGCAGGACTATTCCACATCCGGCGACGCGGTGGGCACCGCTGGGAAAGTGGTGGACCGTGTGGAACTGAACCGGGAACAGGCGGCAGCCAAAAAGAAGCGCCGGAAACAGCGCAGGGCCTATCGGGAGGGCGAGGCGGCGGCGGCCGCCCATCCTCCCGATTGCAGTTTTCCGAGGCGGACCAGGCCAAGCCGGAACTGCAAGGGGCCATCCAAAAGTCGGACAAGGCGGCGGAGCGGCTGGATGCCGCCAGGGACGCGGTCCCCAATAAGAGTCCGGGAAAGCCTCACACCAATCCGTTGTTCCGCCCCATCCAGGAGGCAGGCGCAGCCATCCACGGCAAGGTTCGGGAGGTGGAGCAGGAAAATTCCGGCGTCCAGTCAGGCCACCTGGGGAGAACGCAGCTTTGAGAAGGCTGTGGGCTACGGAAACCGCCGTGTCCAGAACTGGCGGGCAGAACGCAAGCTGAAACCCTGGCGGGACGCGGCAAAGGCGGAGCAGGCGGCGGTCAAGGCCAATGCGGATTTCTACTATCGGAAAGCCGTGGCGGAGAACCCCCAGCTTGCATCCAATCCCATCTCCCGCTTGTGGCAGAAACGGAAACTGCAAAAGCAATATGCGGCGGCATACCGAGCGGCGGGCAAGACTGCCCAGGCCGGGAAAACAGCGGAGGCCACGGCAACGGCGGCCAGGAAAACCGCCCAGGAGTCCAAGCGCACCGTCCTTTTCGTAAAGCGGCACTGGAAGGGTGCGTTGATCGTGGGCGGCATCGGCCTTCTGCTGGTGATGCTGCTGGGCTCCCTGCAATCCTGTTCCTCCATGTTCGGCGGCGGGGTGTCCAATATCATGGCATCTTCCTATCTGTCCGAGGATTCCGACATGCTGGCGGCGGACGAAGCCTACTGCGCCAAAGAAGATGAATTGCGGGAGTACCTGGATACCTATGAGGCCACCCATGACTATGACGAGTATCACTTCGACCTGGACGAGATCGAGCATGACCCCTATGTGCTGATCTCCATTTCTGTCGGCACTCCATGAAGGGGTGTTCACCATCGACCAGGTACAGGGCGACCTTCAAACCCTCTTTGACAAGCAATACATTCTCACCGAAACCGTGACCACGGAGACCCAGTATCGGACGGAGACACGGACGGACAGCGAGGGCAACACCTATACGGTTCGGGTGCCCTATACCTGGACCATCTGCACCGTCACGCTGGAAAACTTCGACCTCTCCCATGTGCCTGTCTACATCATGGGTGAGGATCAGCTTTCCTTGTACGCCACATATATGTCCACCCTGGGCAACCGCCCCGACCTGTTCCCGTCCTCCGGGTATGTGAACAAGTACATCGACAACCCGCCCACCGCCTGGGAGATTCCCGCTGAATACCTGACGGACGAGCGGTTCAATACCCTTATCACCGAGGCGGAGAAAAGTATTTAGGCTATCCCTATGTGTGGGGCGGCAGCAGTCCCAGCACTTCTTTTGATTGCAGCGGCTTTGTCAGTTATGTGCTGACCAACAGCGGCCTGTGCAATACCGGGCGGCTGGGCGCCCAGGGGCTCTACAACATCTCCACACCGGTATCCGACCCCAAGCCCGGCGATCTGGTGTTCTTCGTGGGTACCTACGACACAACCGGCGTATCTCATGTAGGCATCTATCTGGGCGATGGGATGATGCTGCATTGCGGCGACCCCATCCAGTATTCCAACCTGAACACAAGTTACTGGCAGTCTCATTTCTACGCATACGGCAGACCGCCGTACAACTGATGGAGGTGATGAAGCATCAATATGGTTTCCTACGGGGGCGGCGCCAACAGCACCGCCCTTTTGATTGGGCTGCACCAGCACCGTATCCCGGTGGACCTGATCCTCTTTGCGGATACGGGGGCGGAGCATCCCCACACCTACGCCTATCTGGATGTGATGGACCGCTGGCTGAAGGACCACGGGATGCCGCCCATTACCAGAGTATATAAGACCACCCGTGACGGGAAACGGCTGACGCTGGAAGATGAATGTCTGCAAAGTTGCAGCCTCCCGTCCATCGCCTACGGCTTCAAGCGGTGTTCCCTGAAGCACAAGATCGGGCCGCAGGAAAAATTCTGCAACCATTACCCACCGTGTCAAAAGGTGTGGGCGGCGGGCAAACGGGTGGTCAAGTTCATCGGCTACGACGCAGGCGAGGGCTACCGCAGCGACAAGGTGCTGCTGGGAGACCTGGCCGACCGAAAATACAGCAAGTGGTATCCCCTGATGGAATGGGGATGGACACGGGACGATTGTATCCGGCAGATCGAGGCGGCAGGGCTGCCTCAGCCGGGAAAATCGTCCTGTTTTTTCTGCCCCAGCATGAAACCCGACGAGATCACCGCCCTGCGGGAACAGCATCCCGATTTGTTCCGCCGCGCCCTGGCGCTGGAGGACAACGCCCGGAAAAACCTGAAAACGGTCAAGGGCCTGGGGCGGAACTATTCCTGGCGAGAACGATTTGGAAAGGAGTTTTGCACACATGGCAACGGTTGAGAAAATCCGAAAGGACATTGAAAAAACAAAGGAAAAAATCTCCGCCCAGCAGAAGCGCCTTCGGGAGTTGGAGGCGCAGCTCACCGAGGAAGAAAACCTGGAGATCGTCCGCATGGTCAAGGCGGTGCGGATGGACAACAAGGAACTGACCGCCTTCCTGAAGGCCTACGCCAGCGGCCTGATCACCCTGCCTGACGGGATGATGGAGGTGGAGGCAGCGGCGGAGCCCTGACGACGAGGATGTGGAAGGAATGGAGGATGGCGAAGATGAAGCGTAACAAAGTTTTTCGCCTTCTGGCGTCCCTGACGGTGGTGGTCCTGTGCATGACCGCCTTCTCCGTCACCGCATTTGCGGGCGGTGGGGATGGCGATTACTACACCGGGGAGCCTGTTGAGACGACCCCGGAACCCACCGAGGAACCCGCCACCGGGGGCATGGAGCCGGAGGGCCAGCCCCTGACCCCGGAGGGAAACGCCACGCTGGTGGACGATTACTACGGCGACAAGCAGCTTATCACCGTGACCACGAAAGCGGGCAATTATTTTTACATCCTGATCGACCGGGCCAACGAGGACAAGGAGACCGCCGTTCACTTCTTGAACCAGGTGGACGAAGCCGACCTGATGGCGCTGCTGGAGGACGGACAGACGGAGGAAACGCCTGCGGCTTGTACCTGCGCCGAGAAGTGCCAGGCCGGTGCGGTGAATACCGCCTGTCCGGTCTGTGCGGTAAATATGAGCGAGTGCGCCGGGAAAGCGCCGGAGGTGGAGCCGGAGCCCGAACCGGAGCCGGAGAAAGAGTCCGGCAGCAGCGGCGCCCTGGTGCTGATCCTGCTGCTGGCGGCTCTGGGCGGCGGCGGAGCCTTCGCCTACATCAAGTTCATCAAGCCCAAGCAAGGCGCAAAGGTCAGCGCCGACCCGGACGATTATGAGTTCGAGGACGAGGAATACGAAAATGAGGACATTCCTGAACAGGATGAAATGAAGGAGGACCAGAATTGAGTAAATTGGTGATCTGTGAAAAACCGAGTGTAGCAAAGAGTATTGCATCGGCCCTGGGTGTCACATCCAGGGCCGATGGCTATTTTGAAGGAAATGGGTATCTCATTTCCTGGTGCATCGGGCATTTGGTGGGGCTGGCGGACGCGGCCGCCTACGATGACCGCTACAAGAAGTGGCGGTATGAGGACCTTCCCATCCTGCCCGACCCCTTCCGCTATGTGGTGTCCGAGGAAAAGGCTGACCAGTTCCACACTCTCCGTTCCCTGATGGAACGCCCCGATGTGACAGAACTGGTCAACGCCTGCGACGCGGGACGCGAAGGTGAGCTGATCTTCCGGCTGGTCTATAAGACCGCCGGATGCTCCAAGCCCTTTTCCCGCCTCTGGATTTCTTCGATGGAGGATGCGGCGATCCGGGAAGGCTTTGCCAATCTGCGCCCCGGCGCGGACTATGACCCGCTGTATCAATCGGCGCTTTGCCGCCAAAAGGCGGACTGGCTTATTGGGATCAATGCCTCACGGCTCTTTTCGGTGTTGTATCATCGAACGTTAAATATTGGGCGAGTACAGACGCCCACCCTGGCGATGCTGGCCGACCGGGACAGCAAGATCGTCCTGTTCCGCAAGGAGAAATATCATCATGTGCGGCTGGCGCTGGAGGGAGCCGAGGCGGTCAGCGACCGTATTGTTTCCACGGAGGACGCCCAGGCCATCCGGGATACCTGTGACAGGCAGCAGGCCGTGTGTGTATCCCTGGTACGGGAGGAAAAAGACGGAGAAGCCACCCAAGCTGTACGACCTGACCACCTTGCAGCGGGAGGCAAACCGGGTGTTCAGCTACACGGCCAAGCAAACCCTGGACTACGCCCAGTCGCTCTATGAAAAGAAGTTGCTGACCTATCCCCGCACGGACAGCCGGTATCTGACGGTTGACATGACGGAAATCGCCTCCGTGGTCCTGCATCTGGCAGCACGGGTGCCGCCCTTTCGACGCCTGCCCGGAGTTTTTCCCCGATGTTCTGGCGCTGGTGAACGACAAGGAGGTATCCGACCACCACGCCCTGATCCCCACTTTGGAGCTGGAAAAGGCAGATATGCCTACGCTGCCTGTGGGCGAGCGAAATATCCTTCTGCTGGTCTGCTGCAAGCTGCTGTGTGCGGCGGCGGAGCCTTTCGTGTATGAGGCGGTCACGGCTACCTTTGACTGCGGCGGACATACCTTCACGGCAAAGGGAAAGCAGGTGCTTTTCCAGGGCTGGCGGGCCATTCAGGAGGTGTTCCGTTCCTCCCTGAAGGAGAAGCATGAGGATGAAGATGCCGAGGGCGTCCTTCCGGCCTTGACCGAGGGGCAGGTCTTTGAGTCGGTCTCTGCCTCCGTCACCGAGCACTTCACTTTGCTCCCCCCAAGCCCTACACGGAGGACACCCTTCTGTCGGCCATGGAGAATGCGGGCAAGGAAGATATGCCGGACGAGGTAGAGCGCAAGGGCCTGGGCACCCCGGCCACCAGGGCAGCCATCATCGAAAAGCTGGTGTCCGGCGGGTTCGTGGAGCGCAAGGGCAAGAACCTGATCCCTACAAAGGCAGGCGTCAACCTGGTCACGGTGTTACCGGAGCTACTGACCTCTCCCAAGCTCACAGTGGATTGGGAGCAGCGGTTGAACGAGGTGGCAAAGGGCCAGGCGTCGCCGGAGGACTTCATGGACGGGATCAAGGCGATGGCGGCGGAGCTGGTGCGAAAATACTCCCACATTTCCGAGGATGGGCAAAAGCTGTTCCAGCCGGAGAGGGAGACGGTGGGCCTTTGTCCCCGCTGCGGCAAGCCGGTTTATGAGGGCAAGAAGAACTTTGCTTGTTCGGACCGGGCCTGTCAGTTTGTCATGTGGAAGAATGACCGCTTTTTCGAGCAGCGCGGAAAGGTCTTTACTTCCAAAATTGCCGCTGCTTTGCTCAAAGACGGAAAGGCAAAGGTCAAGGGGCTGCGCTCTATGAAAACCGGCAAAACCTACGACGGGACGGTGCTTTTGGCCGATACCGGCGGGAAATACGTCAACTACCGCGTGGAGAAAAGGAGCTGACGGAATAACATAAATCCCTGACCCGGCCATCCTGCCGGGCCGGGGATTTTGTTTGTTGGAAAAAAACAACCCCTGTTTTTGACCGGCAAATTTACAATTCATCTCTTCAAACGAGAACCTTGACGGTGTATAATTATGCCGGTAATAAATCAAAAGCTGAGGGGATCACGGAAATGGATTTCAAGAATTTATTGCCAGCTAAAAATCGTGATGAGTTACGACAATGGCTTTTGGAAAATCACAACAAGGAAGATGAATGTTGGGTAGTTGTAAAGCGTGGACGGCCAGTTGACAATGAAACATTTTGGTACATTGACGCAGTAGAAGAAGCTATGTGTTTTGGCTGGATCGACAGTACCACGAAGAAAATGGATAATGGCATAACCGCGCAGAGATTAGCGCCTCGAAGAAAAGGCAGCGTGTGGTCTGAATTAAACAAAGAACGCTGCCGGAGAATGGAAAGGTTAGGGCGCATGACAGATGCAGGCAGAGCTGTGCTGCCAGATATGTCCGAAAGTGGTTTTGTCATCGACAAGGACATTTTAATGGCACTGCAAGCTGACGCTGAAATTTGGGGGAATTTTCAAAAATTCCCCCCGCTATATCAAAGAGTAAGAGTAGATACCATTCAAATCAAGAAAAAGCAACCGGATTTGTTCAAAAGCCGTTTGCAAAAACTATTAGACAACACAAAAGCTGGTATCATGTATGGGGAATGGAATGATAACGGGCGTTTGCTCTAAATAACTTCCCATTTGGCATAGTAACCATCGTCAGACCCATTCAAATTTTCAAAATTAAATACCCGCTGCCCACCAGCGGCACATTCAGCAGGAAATCTTTGAAAGGTTTCCTGCTTTTCTTATGCCATTTTTCAGAAAGGATGATGTCTTTGAGCAAAGCCAAACCCAATTTCATGGAGCATTTGAAACCGCTGCTCCCCGCAGACGGTGACGCAAGCGAGTTGGAGGCGGCGGCCCAGGCGCTTGCCGGACTTTCCCCGGAGGACCGTGACCTCCTGGCCGCTGTCCAGGAGTCTCCCTTCCGACTGACCACCCTGGAGCAGTTCCGGGAGTTTCCCGCGAATACCGAGTATTTCATTCTGGAGCCCAACATCAGCAAGGTGGAGGATGTAGGATGGCGCTATCTGGCGCAGCATTTGGATGTCCTTCTGCCCTCCGGAGCTGCTGGACGCCATTGATCCCGTTCCCTTCGGCAACCACGCCATTCAGGAGGAACAGGGGTGCTTCGGTATCTCACCCTCTCCGGCGACGAGTGGGAGCATGAGCGTCCCAGGGAGAGGCAGACGGAAGAAAAAGCCCTCCATCAAGGAGCGGCTGGAACAGAGCCGGAAGGAATGTGCCAACCAGAGCAAGGCGCAGCCCCATCGGGAAAAGCCTGCGCCGGAGCGATAAGGAGGTGTCGCTATGCCCCATTATGACTATGACAAAGAGTATCCCTTTGCCGCTTTCATCACCAACCTGGGCAAATACAACGAGGGCGCCCTTGTGGGCGAATGGGTGAAGTTCCCCACCACGGCGGAGGAACTAGAAAAAAGTCTTTGAGCGCATCGGGATTGGGTCGAAGGACGAATTTGGGCAGATCTATGAGGAATGGTTCATCACGGACTACGATTGCTATGTGGACGGCCTCTATGACCTGCTGGGCGAGTATGCCAACCTGGATGAACTACCTGGCCTCCAAACTGGATGATATGAGCCAGGATGAATATGAGCGGTTCCAGGCTGCTATGGAGATCGGCGACCACACGGGCAGCATCCAGGAGCTTATCAACCTGACGGAGAACCTGGACTGCTACGATGTTTACCCCGACATCCACGACCACGACGATCTGGGCCGGTATTACATCGAGGAACTGGACGCCATGCAGGTGCCGGAGCATCTGCGCAACTACATCGACTATGAGGCCTACGGGCGGGACATCGCTCTGGAGGAAAGCGGCCAGTTTACCGATCTTGGCTATGTGCGGGACACCGGAAATCGCTTTGACGAGGTGTACGATGGACACCGGGAGAGCATCCCGTGGGAGTATCGAGTGACCGTTACGCAGGAGGAACAAGAGTTTCTGGATGAAAGTGCAAAGTCGGATATGGCGACCGACCTTGCCTATGATATGGACGAGTTTTTCCGGCAGAACGATCCGCAATATGCCGCCGAGCACCCGGAGGAACACGCGGCGAAGGAAGAAATCTACGAAAATCTGATGGCCGGGCGCATCTCCGCCCTGGACGAGAAACTGGCTGCCCTGGGACAGAGCCAGGAGGACTATCTGCCTTCGGAGATCGAGAAGTTCAAGGACGCCACCAGCTATGAGGAATGTCTGGATGTGGACCCCCAGGCGATCCGGGAGGTCATCGAAAACCCGGATCAGTCCCATGTGGACGAGATGCTGGCCTTTGCGGAACAGGCAAACCGGGAGTATGAGGCGGAGTTATACGGTCAGCAAGCGGCGCCGGAGAAGCTGACTGTTATTGTGGTGGAGCCCATGAAGGAACCCTATGTGAAGGAGATCGCCCCCGGCCTCCATGCGCTGCAAGCGGAGGTGGGCGGCGATATTGCCGCCTCATATCCCTTTAACGATCCGGTGGGGCTGGTGCTGAACGACGAAGGCAAGCTCATCGGCCTAGACCTGAACCGTTCCCTCCGGGACGAGCATGGGGAGATTTACGACATTGTGGCGGGCACCTTCCTGGTAGTGGGCTTGGGGACGGAGAGTTTCGCGTCCCTGCCCCCGGATATGATCCAGAAGTACACCGAGCAATTCAAGCGGCCGGAACTGTTCGCCAGCATCAACGGGCAGATCGTATCCGTTCCCGTGGAGCCGGAAAACCCGCTGCGCACGGCGGAAATGACCTTGGAGGATGACTACGGCATGATCGACGGTATCATCAACAACGGTCGCCGTGGGGAGGAACTGGAGAAAGCCCAGGCCGAGGCGCGCAGGACCACGCCGGAGAAAAAGCCTTCCATCCGGGAGCGACTGGAGGACGCAAAGCGGGAGTGTGGGTCGCGGAAAGACCCGGCCAAGCCTGCCCCGCAGAAGAAGCCCCCGGAGCTGGGCGACTTATGAGCCGGAGTAAAAAATGGCGTCTGGAATGGGCGTTCTTCCTGGGCGAGAACGGCAGACGCCAGTATAATAAGCTCTGCAAGGGCTGTGTCCATCCCTGCAAGCAGAGTTCCCGAACAGTAGTAGTGTCCTGCCCGCACTATCTTTCCCGCCGCTCTAAAAAATGCGGGAATTAGGGTTCAAAATGGGCGAAGAAATCGCCTGTGGCGGCTTTTCCGTGTAGGGGTCGTATGATTTCCCATGTGGAGCGGCAGGGCCTTCCTGTATAGGGAAAACGCCGGATTTTCACCTTTAGATATAAAGGGAGCGCCACTATCGGATCAAATTGGTCCGGTAGTGGCGCTCTTTTTGTTGTAAAAAACTATTCTGATGACATTTTTTGCGGTGATTTACTAGCGATGCTCGTCATCGTGGCAAACATTACATAGCGTGGTCAAATTATCTTCTGTGTTATCACCACCATCCTTATGTTGATGGATGTGATGCAATTCAAGCATGTTCCGGGGGTCGTCTGGACTAGCATCGTCTCTGGACCACCCGCACTTAGTACAACGGAAATGGTCTCGCGTCAAAACGGCAACTCGAACGGGGTCGGGGATTTTTCTATCATGTACGTAGGCTTGTCGGTCTTTTTCAAGAACATATACACCAACCGGCAAATCATCTCGGCCGGTATTTTTAGTGACGATCGGCCAGCCCTCTTCTGTCCTCAATTCTCGGACTCTTCGAGCCCATTCTTTAGTATTCCCAGCCAGATAGCTAAGTTCTTCTCCCGTTACTTGTTTGCCTACATTCTTTCGCAGATACTCAATAATTTTTTCCTTGACAGCAATCTTTTTCTTGCGAATTTCGTTTAGCACATTCCAGCGATATGCCGCCTCTAAATCCTGGGTTGTGCTCATTAAAACATACTGATCCGTCTTGATAAGGGAAGGATCAATTCCCATGGCTTTAAATGCTTCTGCATCGTCGGGATTCTGTGCCATTTGTTTGAATGTTACCCCAGAATAAATCCACCATCCAAATTGAACTCGCAATTCTCTTACCCTGCGGGCCCATTCATTAATTCCAGATACAACCATTAGTTCATCGCCATCAATGATGATGCCTGGATACTGTTTTAGATAGGCAATGATACGATCACGAGCAGAGGATGCCTCGCTCTTTGGAATGAGGGAGCTTCCCAAATCTCTTAAAGCATGAAATGCAGGAACCAAGGTCACTACTTTTTGCCTAAGGTCATCCTTTTTTAGTTCTTCGGCAAAATTCGTTAAAAGTTCCACCAATGATTGACGGAGTTCCTCAGGTTTATTTCTCGGCTGTGAGCGTCGGGGCATTACATCACCTACTTAATAAACAAATCTGTAAGATAATATCGAGCACTTATCGAATTCGGCATTAAAGATTATCCCTAGTATATATTGCCAGAATAGAGGAATTCTTTTATTTTGGCTAATAGTAAATCCTCATTTTTCTTCTTAATCTCGCATTGCCACACGACCAAAACTCGCCAACCTTGCGCTTCCAGTAACGCAATATCTTTTTTATCGCGAGCAATGTTGCTCTCAATTTTTTTGTTCCAGAAGTCAGTGTTTGTTTGCGGTCGATGCCCTCGATTACAAGAATGTCCATGCCAAAAACATCCGTGGACAAAAATCACAGCTTTAAATTTGGGGAGCACAATATCCGGTTTCCCCGGCAAGTCTTTTCGATTGAGTCTAAATCTAAAACCGTTTTTGTGAAGGAGGCTACGCAATTTGACCTCAGGAGCAGTATTTTTCGACTTAACATGCCGCATGATTTCCTGGCGTTTTGGAGGACTGAAAACATCAGACATTGTTTATTTCATCTCCAAAAGTTGCTCAACGCACTCAGCTACTTGTGCAGCAAGAAGCGGCGGAACAGCATTGCCTATTTGTTTGGCAATTTCAATTTTACTCCCCTTAAACTTAAACGAATCCGGGAAAGACTGAATACGAGCCGCTTCACGGTGCGTTATCGGGCGATGTTGAGAGGGGTGTAAATATCTGCCTTTTTCCGGTTTAAAAAATTCTGTTCGTATTGTGACCGAAGGCTTATCCCACCACAACCGGCCAAACAAATCAGTACCGCCGGACTTTTTATTGATCCAACACTTAGGGGTTAATTCCGGCGCATTTCTTTGCAAGTCAAATCGGTTCATGCCTTCTTCGGGAATTGCTTTGTATCTTTTTAAGCTGATTTCTGTGGGGGTACGCCCAAAGTGTAAATCCAATGGTGCGGCAATGTCTTTTCTAATCTCTACTCCTTGCGGTGTAGGCAAATCCCCAATGGCATCCCGTACCGTTTCCCACGGTTTTGCATCTAAGGCATATCCCTTGGCTGAAAACTCTTTTGGCAACACAGATTCTGGATTGTAATGAGTTTTCAACGGTGGAAACACGGTGGTTGGGTCGGCAAATTTACAGCCGATGATAAATGCACGGTAGCGCACCTGCGGAACACCATAGTCGGCAGCGCAAAGTTTTGCTTTAGCCAAATGTGTAAATCCTAACTTTGCGGCGTATTTCTCAATTTCATGGAATTCCTCAGAATTTAGTAATTGAGGAACATTTTCCATTACAAAAATGCCTGCTTCAGAACGAGCGACCACTTCCATATAAGGACGCCACAATGTTCTTCGTGCATCGCCTGTTCTGTTTTTGTTCAACAAACTGAAGCCCTGGCACGGGGGACCTCCAATGACAACATCTGCTTTTGGAATTTGGACGGATGGATTTTCCAATATCTCTATAATGTCGCCGACAACGCAGTGATTTCCGTAGTTTTCATTATAGGTATCAGCAGCGTATTGATTAAAGTCATTGGCCCAGACGGGCTCAAAATGATGCCCAAATACACTTGAAAACCCTAACGACAAGCCTCCGGCTCCACAGAATAAATCAATCAATTTGTATTTTTTATCATTACCCATAGTTCACCTTATCTGAGAAAGAGGTTGAGGCGCTTACATCGTATTGGATTTCAACAGCGCAAAATTGCCGACTTTTCTCAATCGTATTATTTTCTAATATAGATATAATATTTTAGCATAAAACCCCTTCGGTTTCAACCACGCCGATAGGTATTCAGCGAAAGAGTAGGCATCACACCCTAACTACTCGATATTTTGTCTGTACTGCTTCGCCGGTTTGGGCTCGGTTGGTCCAGTTATTAAGATGTCCACATTCTGGCGTAGGGTATCATACTCCTTTTCCTCCCGCTGTATCTTCCGAAGTTCCGTTTGTAGGGAGGTCTTGCGGGCGGCGAGTCCGTCCAGTTCTGCTTTTAGCTTTTCGGCTGAAGGAAGTTTGGTGAGTCCTGCTTTCTTGATCTCCCTAGCTGCCGCCTCGAACAAGATGATCTCACTCTCAAACCCGCGCAGGAATTTTTCCTTGTCCTTTGATGTCTTGTAGCGGTCATAGATGGGCTTCAGTTTTCGGTAGGTGTCGATCTGCTTTCCCAGGAGAGTAAGGTCGGTGATCTGCTGTTCCGTATCCCGCAGGCTCTCCCTGGTGCGGATGGATGCGGCGGCAATAGCGTCGCACTGTTCCGCCAATTCCTCATAGCTGCCGATGCCATGTTCGGTGAGAAAGTTTATGGTGGCGGCCGCCCGTTTCAGATTCTCAATGGTCGCCCACCGCTGGTATCCGGCGCTCTGCTGGGCCTTGATGTTGTTCTGAATGTCAATGAGCAGGCTGACCTTCCCGTTGCGCTGCCGGGGCTGCCTGGAGGGGCGGGGCCCTCCGGCGATCCGGGAGACAACGGCTTCTTCCGTGTAATCGGCGCCCAGAGTTTTGAGTCGGGTAAACCGCTCTTGGTTTGGCGCCCTGACGGAGATATGCTTTCCCCGCTTGATTTCGTACCCTTCCCGCTGCAACCGAGCAAGCAAATCTTCTAGGCTGGAGGACACAGGGATTAGCCGGTCGATAGCGGCTTTCAGCTTTGCCTTGTGGCTGGTGCCGTTCTGTGCGGCCTGATGCTCAATGTAGCTCTTGCCCTTATCCTGGCCGGGGACGATGACGGACAAGCCGTGTTCTTTGCACAGCCGGTCGCTGGCCCGGCGTATCTCGTGATAGCTGCGCTTGTTGGAATGGTAGTGCTTGTGGTCTATGAAGCTGACCGCATTGAAAATCAGATGATTATGAATATGCCCCTTGTCGATATGGGTGGTAAGTACAAATTCGTACTTGCCACCCAATATTTCTTTTGCCAACTGCATCCCGATCTCATGGGCTTCCTCGGCGGAGACCTCCCCAGGCTCAAAGGCTTGGATCAGGTGGCGGCCTAGGTGTGTGCCTTTGTCGATGGAATGGCGGCGTGTCCAGGCAAATTCAATGTCGGCGGTCTCGGCGGTGCAGCCAAAGGAGGATACCAGCAGCTTTCCGTCCGTCTTGTCAGGGTTGCAGATATAGTCAATGGCCGCTTTCAGCGTTGACTTAATAGGATGCGTCTTTGTAACTGCCATATCTGATCCAGCCTTTCCCGGATTTCCTCCATGTCGGCCTGATAGGTGGGGCCTCCGGCGTTGACCCGTTTGGCGATCTGATTGATGTTCCGGCCAATGGCGGACAGGAGCTGGTTCATCTCCTTGATGTCCCTGGTGTCCACATAGATGATATATCCGTCAATCGCCATCTTCCGCAGATAGGCGCCAATCCGCTTTGTCTGGAGCTGGGCCATCTTCTGTTCCATCAGTTCCTTTTCCTCGGCGGTCACATAGAACTTCACCTGGATATTTCGTTTTCGGTTTGCCATCGTGGTATCTCGCCTCTTTTCGTATCAGGGTTTGGGATGTTCCCAACAAGCATTTTTCGGGTTTAGGGGGAGGGTTCCCTAAAGCCAAAAATCGCAAGCGGGTACTCGCTTGCTGTGCTTGCTCTACGCTCCTTTCCCCGTAAATACAATGCCGAAAACACCTTTATCTGCCCGCAAAATCCCGGATTTTTCAAAAAGAAAAGGGCGGCAGAGCCGCCCTGGAGAAACGAAAACAGAGGATGCTTTCACACATCCCCCGTTTCTTTCGTTGATTGTTTAATTTTCAACGCTCCATCGATTGCGCCCTCAATGACTGGTAAATAGTGCTCCGGGCAAAGCTTCAGCTTGTGGCTGACACGCTGCCGCTGTGCGCTTTCCTCCCGCATGACCTCTGGATTGAAGTACTGTTCTACAGGAAGTCCGCACACTTTGATAAGCTGTATGATGACCGGCAGAGCGGGAATCGTACCTTTGTTCTCGATATTTGCGAGATACCGGGAGTCGATGTCGATGATTTCCGCCAATGCCCTGCGCGACAGATGCTTTGCGTTCCGTGCGGCTTTTACATCGGCACCGAAAGTTTCAAAACCGGGGCAATCTTCAATGTTCGCCATATAGCATCACCCACTTACATTGTATATTTCATACTTTGCCCGTGGAATGTTGCTATATGCGCTATTGCTACATTTTATTTTTCATCATTTTAGCAGTAAGAGGGGCAGGCAAGGCATTGACTTTATTGTGATGATAGTGTATAGTGTGTATTATAGAACAGCACACTGGAACAGGAGGTGATAGTCCTGTGAAGATCGTAATCTCAAATACTTCTGATACACCTTTATACCAACAAATCAAAGATCAGATTAAAGATGCTATTTTGAAAGAGGAACTGGTAGAAGGCGATCCCCTTCCATCTATCCGCACCTTTGCAAATGACCTGTCGGTAAGCGTTCTAACAATACGACGGGTTTACGAAGAACTGGAGCAAGAGGGATTTGTAACCAGCCAAGTTGGTATAGGAACCTTCATATCAACAAGCAATCTTGAGCTGTTGCGGGATTCCAAACGCCGACTCGTGGAACAGAAGATGCAGGATATGATTCAAACAGCAAAATCACTTAAAATCACAAAAGAAGAACTGAACATGATGATGGATATTTTGTATGAGGAGGTCTAATATGCAGCCGCTTTTAGAGGTGGAAGGTCTTAAAAAGACATATCCCGGTTTTCAGTTGAATGGAGTGTCCTTTTCAATTTATGAAGATTGTATCACGGGTTTTATCGGTGCAAACGGCGCTGGAAAAACCACTACCATACGCTCCATTCTTCACCTAATCTCACATGAGGCTGGCACCATAAAATTTAAGGGTAAAGACATATCGAAAGCAGAAAAATCTTTCAAAAATTCTATTGGAGTCGTCTTTGACGAAGGATTCTTCTATGATGAATTAACCTTGACCCAGATGAAGAACTTGATTGCTTCTTCCTACTCTCATTGGGACAACGGGGCATATACGCATTACTTAGATGCTTTTTCTCTTAGGCCCGATCAGACCATTTCTTCTCTTTCTCGTGGTATGAAAATGAAATTCTCATTGGCATTGGCGCTGTCCCACCATGCAGAGCTGCTGATTATGGACGAACCCACAAGTGGCCTTGACCCTCTGGTGAGAAAACAATTCATTGAAATTTTGAAAGAATTTATGGATCAGGGCGGAAAGGCCGTATTCTACTCCACACACAACACTTCCGATTTGGATAAAGCTGCGGATATGCTGGTGATGATCGACAACGGCAAAATTCTGTTTGAAGAAGATAAAGATATGCTGTTGGAAACCCATCGGCTCGTAAAAGGAAAGGGCCTGTTGCCCTCCGAAACCAAAAAGCTGTTCTTGAAAGTGGAGCAAACAAAATACGGTTTTACGGGAGTTACCAACCAAGTGGAAGAAGCAAGGAGGATATTCCCGGACGCTGTATTTGAACGAGTGACGGTCGAGGACATCATGCTTTCCCACATGAAGGAGGGTAAACCCGTATGATTTTACAACTGTTGAAGAAGGATTGCATTATTGCAAAGAACTATGTGGCTGCGGTTATTCTCATTGGGGTGGGCCTGCCGGTGCTCTTGGTCTGGAAACAACCTCAAATGCTTGAAGTGTTTGCACTTCCGGGGGCTGTCTTTATTTCTTCTGTCGCGTTCAATCTTGCGGTTTCCGAAAAGGAAAATATGTATCCTAAAGCAACGGCGCTGCTTTGTGCCACTCCTTATAACAGAGGGAAACTCGTAGAGGAAAAGTATCTGCTCTACTTTTTGATTTATCTTTATTGCTGTGTGGTATTCCGTATCGAAATGCAAGTGATTCCCCAGTTGGCTGCTGTTGATTTCGTGCGCTCTGCTGTCATTGTTTTTTGGATTCAGGTTATTTGCATGGGTATATTCCTTCCAATTCAATACCGCTTTGGGTATGAAAAAACAAAACTGTTTGCGATGCTGCTGGTTGTTGCTGGCCCTGTACTTATGAGCGTGGCTAATTCTGTCGTAGTACCGGTAACAGTTACCCAATCGTTCTCTGCCGTTCCCGGTGTAATGTATATCGTGCTCTGGGTGATCGGGGGTGCACTTTGGCTTTTCTCTATGTTTGTATCCAAGAAAATCTTTTCAAGTATTGATTTGTTTTGAGGGTTCGGCATGGGTGAAACTCAATGGATTATGTGTCCCGTGTGCGGCAGTAAAACACGACTGCGTATTCGATACGACACGGTGCTTGAACGGTTTCCGCTGTATTGTCCGAAATGTAAGCAGGAAACGCTAATCAGTGTACGACAACAAAATATTTCAGTTATTAAAGAGCCAGACGCTAAGACGCAGAGCCGATAACACCGAGGAAAAACCTCATAGGTTATCGGCTCTGTTTTTATATCCTCTATGATCTGCCCGGCGGCAGAAAAGAAAAAAACCGCCGCGGGGCAGACGGCTTTCTGTGCGCAAAAGCACTTGATTCACGGCGGTTCGATTCGAGCCGCCGTTTTTCTTTGTGCAGACAGCTCACACGGCGGCATAAAAGGAGGATGCCGCCATGATGCGCCGGATGCTGTCACCGCCTGATCTGACAAGGGTTAGCCGCTCAAAAAAAGCTCGTTACAGTCGGCGGAGATGTTCGGCCATAAGTATGAACTATACCATGTAAACAATCTGCATATTACTTGCTATTGCGCCCGGTGGGTCTGTGACCTGCCGGGCGCTTTTTGTCGTTTCCTGCGGTCGGGATGGCTGGCCATTGCTTTTCTCAAATTTTCTTCAAAAAGGAGGCGTTTAGCGGGCAGAACACGCTCTCGCAGGATTGGTAGTAGCGGAAAGGGAGAGAACCACCTGATCCCCCCATGGAAAGGGGGTGAAACTGATGGAATCTAACCCCCGCGACTATGGCGAGCAATGCCGGTTCGATGCTTTTTGCAAGAAGGTATTGCGAAACGAGGCCAGAGCCTACCTGCGGAACATGAAACGCCAAAGAGAGCGTGAAACCTTCTTTAGCGACTTGTCCCAGGCGGAACTGGACAAGCTCTGCGTCATGGATCGTTACCCCAGCGACAGCATTGTGTTCTCGTCGCACGGCTACGATCTACATATTGACAACGAGTTTGTAGCCGAGGCTTTCTCCGCTTTGCCGCAGACGGAGCAGAGCATTTTGATTTTGCACTGCACCCTGGATCTGGCAGACGGTGAGATCGGCAATCTCGTTGGGATGTCCCGGAGCGCCGTTCAGCGGCACCGAACAAAGGCGCTGCAGGAACTGCGTGAAGCATTGTCGGCGCTGATGCCGAAAGGAGGCTGAGGAAGATGACAGAGCCCATTCACAAAGGAAAGGACCTGCCGCCCGTTTGGGTGATCCGCGCGGCCTCCGGTGGTGACAGCGAGGCCATGGAGCAGGTGCTGCGGTACTACGACGAATATATGGGTCGCCTGTGTACCCGTACCCTCTATGACAAGGACGGAACCCCTCATGTGTGCGTGGATGTCCACATGAAGCGCTGTCTGGAAATCCGACTGATCCGGGCCGTGATGCGCGCCTGATCCTTTCAACCCTGGCAGAAGGCAAGCGGCTTACCCTTTCCTCCTTTGCCGATGCCGGGGACTGAACCCACCTTGACAAAGAAAGCCTGCGGGCAGCATAAGGCAGACGGATACGATCTGTCTGTGTGGAGCCGGTCGGCCGGTGCGCCATGACCCTGTTGCAAGTCCGCAGGACGGGACCCCTACCAAACAGGTGAGCGACAAAACCAGGCTGCGAAACAGGTGTGGCAGCCTGTGGGCGAGGATGCACAGACAGGATAATGAGACTCCCGCGTTGAACGCCCTCAAAGCATTGCGCGGCGCACCCATCAGCATGGGCCGGGGTGAGATTCCCGTGGAGCTGCTTGCCGGCAGCCATCCGCTTTTTGCCTCTTTTATTTTCAGATAAATCTTCTGCTTCTCTGTTTACGGATAATTCGTAAACTTTTCCATTAGCAGCAGACAAACCCGAAACGGCGCGGTACAATGAGGGTGGAAGTTATGAATGAACACCCTTTTGCGTGCCGTTTCTGACTGGAAAGGAGGCTGCTGTGTCAGAGATTCAGAACGGTACGGAGAAAAGGCCTTTGGAGTGCCGCACCTATACGGTCAATGACATTGCCATGATTTTAGGTGTCAGCCAAGCACGGGCATATAGCCTTGTGCGTGAGGACCTTTTCAAAAGCGTACGAATTGGCAACGCCATACGGATTTCCAAGCGGTCGTTCGACCACTGGCTGGAGTCACTTGACCTGTGACACAAGAAAGGAAGGTTCGTTATGGCATCCATTATCAAAAGAAAGAAAAACTATTCCATCGTCTACACCTATGTGGACGAGAACGGCGAGACCAAGCAGAAGTGGGAGACCCGCTCCAGCTATCAGGACGCACTGAAACGCAAGGCGGAAGTGGAGAATCAGAAAACCACCCGGTCTTTTCTCCCGCCCAGCAATCAAAGTATCTCGGAGTTCCTGCTGGACTTCGTCTCCCTCTACGGCGAAAAGCGGTGGGGCGTTTCCATGTATGACAGCCAAAACTCCCTGATCGCTAACTACATCAACCCCATCATCGGGGATATGAAAGTGCAGGACATCACGCCCCGAGTGGTGGACAAGTACATCCAGACCTTGCAGAAAACCTCCTGCGGTGAACACCAAGAACCACCATGCCAAAACGGAGTTCGTGACCAACGCCACCATTGACAAGATCATCAAGCTCCTCCGCTGCGCCTTCAAGCAGGCGGTTCGGTGGGAGCTGGTCCCTAAGAATCCCTTCGACAATGTGATCCTGCCGAAAGTGGAACATAAAAAGCGGGACATCTGGACCGCCGATATGATCCGCACCGCCCTGGATCAGTGTACGGACGGGAAACTCTATGTGGCGATGAATCTGGCCTTTGCCTGTTCCATGCGCATGGGTGAGATTATGGGGACTGACCTGGAGCAATGTCCACATCTCCGACGAGGACATCGCCGCTGACAACGCCTATGTCTACATCGACAAGGAGCTGGCGCGAGCCTCCAAGCGGGCCATTGAAATGCTGGGGCATAGGGATGTCTACTATGTGTTCCCACCCTTGTTTGCCAACACCAGCACCCGTATTATCCTGAAGAAGCCCAAGACCGATTCCAGCATCCGCAAGGTGTGGCTGCCCAAGACTCTGGCCTACATTCTGCTGGAATGGAAGAAGTCTCAGGACGAACTGAAAGAGATGCTCCGGGACGAGTATCAGGACTACGACCTGGTGGTGGCGCTGCCCAACGGGCGGCCCTGTGAGGACCGGGTGCTCCTGAAGGAGTTTGAAAAGCTGCGGGAGAAGGCTGGACTCCCGAAAGTGGTCTTTCATTCTCTCCGCCATTCCAGCACCACTTACAAGCTAAAACTCAACCACGGCGACCTGAAGGCCACCCAGGGCGACACGGGCCACGCCCAGATCGACATGATCACCAGCGTGTATGCCCACATTCTGGACGAGGACCGCAAGGTGAACGCCCAGAAGTTTGAGGACGCCTTTCTACGCCAGCACCAATCCCGACCTGCGGACGGTGCGCCCTCCGGCAAAAACCAGGGGACCGAAGGAGCCGGAGAGCGTGTCGCTGGACCTGGAGGCCCTGGTGGAACAGCTCCGCAAGTCACCAGAACTGGCCAACACACTGGCCGCATTGCTGGCGTCGGCCCCATCCGGAAAATAGTTCGGAAAAATCGTGTTAGCAAATCCCCGATTTTCATTAGCAAACCCGGAAAAAATGTTCGAAGCCAATTAGCAGGGATGCAACGGAAAATGTATAAAATCGTTCCGGCGGAGCGGCAAGGCCGTTCAAAAGGGGCGATAACAAAAACCGCTGTAAACCATCAAAAAACGGCTTACAGCGGTCATTTTTGGCACCCCCGGCGAGACTCGAACTCACTACATTCCGCTTAGGAGGCGGACCCTCTATCCTGGTGAGGTACGGGGGCATATACAGAATTTATTCAGTTATACAAGGCTCCGGGATTCGAACGGTTCGATTGTTAGGAGGCGGTCGCTCTATACGACTGAGCTACAGGGGCATATCAAATAGGCAGAAACCATTGTACCTGTTTTCCGCCCTGCTGTCAATGGGAAAGGGCTGCCGCGCAGGCGGCAGCCCTTCGGCGCTCACTGGATGACCCGTACCCGGATCACATTCTCCAGCGCCGTCACCTCGTCGATGACGCACTGGTCCGCCGGGGCGCTCAGGTCCACGATGGTGTAGGCGTAGTCCCCCCGGGACTTGTTGCTCAGGTTCTCCACATTGATGCCGTCCCGGGACAGCAGGGTGGTGATGCTGGCCAGCATGGCAGGCACGTTTTTGTGGATCAGGCACAGCCGGCACACGCCGCTGCGCTCTTGGCTGACGGCGGGCAGGTTTACGCTGTTGCGGATGTTGCCGTTTTCGAGGTAGTCCCGCAGCTGGTCCACCGCCATGACCGCGCAGTTCTGCTCACTCTCCGGTGTGGAGGCTCCCAGGTGAGGCATGGCCAGCACGTGGGGCGCACCCACCAGGCGGTTATTGGGGAAGTCTGTGACATAGGCCGCTACCCAGCCGGTGTCCAGCGCCGCCAGCATGGCATCGTCGTCCACGATCTCGCCCCGGGCCAGGTTGATGAACCGGACGCCCCGTTTCATGGCGCCGATGGCCTTGGCGTCGATCATGCGCTCCGTGTCCTTGGTGTAGTGGATGTGGATGGTGATATAGTCCGCCCGCTTGTAGAGCTCGTTGATGTCCTTCACCACATGGATGTGGCGGTCCAGCCGCAGGGCGGCATCCACAGACAGGAAGGGGTCGTAGCCGTACACATCCATGCCCAGGGACAATGCGATGTTGGCGACCAATGACCCGATGGCCCCCAGGCCGATGACGCCCAGCGTCTTCTTGTACAGCTCCGGGCCGATGAAGGCGGCCTTGCCCTTCTCCACTACGGTGGTCACATCCACGCCGGAGGCCACCTGCTGCCGGACCCACTGGATGCCCCCGTCCACGTCCCGGGAGCCCATCAGCATGGCGCACAGCACCAGCTCCTTTACGGCGTTGGCGTTGGCGCCGGGGGTGTTGAATACCACGATGCCCGCCTCGGAGCAGCGGTCCAGGGGGATATTGTTGACGCCGGCCCCAGCCCGGGAGATGGCCAGAAGGTTTTTCGGAAAATCATAGTCCAGCAGCTTGGCGGAGCGGACCAGGATGGCGTCCTCGTCTGTCTCCGAATCGGAGACGGCGTACAGCGCCGGATCCAGGCGGTTCAGGCCGACGGGAGAGATCTTGTTGAATGTTCTGATACGGTACATGGCAGAATGCCTCCATTGGGCGGCCCCAGCGGGTCGCGGTACTTGCGGGGGAACGTGCGGTGCTGGCACCGCTTCCGCCGCAGCATCTTCTATTATAGGTAGAGGCCGCCGTCCCAGTCAATGTGCCGAACCGCCAAATCCGCGGCCGGTTGGACCGAAAGTTTTTGGAGAGGTATTACTTTTGGAACGGCCTGGGAAAATACCCAAAAAGGCAGTTCTGCGCCTCCGGAACTGCCGCTTTCCTATGAAAACTGCGGAATCGTTCTGTTTTTTTGAAAAAGCCCCTGAAAGCAGCTTGCAAAAATCGAGAGAACGGCATATAATGCAAAACTGTGTGCAAATCTCGACCGGCGGCCGGAATCGGACGGCCGGCAGGGAGGCCGCGTGTGTTGATCCGCCGCCCGGCGCGCCCCGCGTGGCCCTTTCATAGAGAAAAGGAGATGGAAGATGTGCAGAACGAACATTTGAGGAACATCGCCATCAACGCCCACATCGACCACGGCAAGACTGCCCCACAGGGCTGACACCCTGCGGGGATCGTTTGATAGAAATGCCCGGCGGAAGCACCCGCAAGGGGTACGCCACATCCGTAAGGCGGGAAAGCCGCCAACGGCTGTGCAGTGAATTCCGCCTCCGCCAAGGTTTTGCCGCAGGCAAAACACTTGTACGCGCCGCCCGGCGCGGCCTTGCCAGAGAAGAAGGAGAAGAGAATTATGCAGAACGAACATTTGAGAAATGTCGCCATCATCGCCCACGTCGACCACGGCAAAACCACGCTGGTGGACGAGATGCTGAAGCAGGGCGGCGTCTACCGGGAGAATCAGGAGGTGGTGGACCGGGTCATGGACTCCGGCGACCTGGAGCGGGAGCGGGGCATCACCATCCTGGCCAAGAACACCGCCATCCGGTACAAGGACACCAAGATCAACATCGTGGATACCCCGGGCCACGCCGACTTCGGCGGCGAGGTGGAGCGCATCCTGAAGATGGTCAACGGCGTCATCCTGCTGGTGGACGCCGCCGAGGGCCCCATGCCCCAGACCCGCTTCGTGCTCTCCAAGGCCCTGGAGCTGGGCCACCGGGTCATTGTGGTGGTCAACAAGATCGACCGGCCCGACCAGCGGATCCACGAGGTGGTGGATGAGGTGCTGGAGCTGCTGATGGACCTGGATGCCACCCCGGAACAGTTGGATTCCCCCATGCTGTTCTGCTCCGGCCGCAACGGCACCGCCTCCTACTCCCCCGACGTGCCGGGCACGGACCTCAAGCCCCTGTTTGAGACCATTCTGGAGTATATCCCCGCCCCGGAGGCAGATGTGGACCAGCCCTTCCAGATGCTGGTCAGCTCCATCGACTACAACGACTTCGTGGGCCGGATCGCCATCGGCCGCATCGAGCGGGGCACCTTGAAGCAGAACCAGGACATCGTCGTGTGCAACTACCACGACCCGGAGGCTGTGCTCCGCAAGGCGAGAGCCACCGCCATCTACGAGTTCGAGGGCCTTGCCCGGAATCCGGTGACCGAGTCCACCGCCGGCAACATCATCGCCATGAGCGGCATTCCCGACATCACCATCGGCGACACCATCTGCGTCCCGGACTGCGTGGAGGCGTTGCCCTTCGTGAAGATCAGTGCCCCCACCCTGGAGATGACCTTCTCCGTCAACGACTCCCCCTTTGCCGGCAAGGAGGGCAAGTTCGTCACCTCCCGCCAGCTGCGGGACCGGCTGTACCGGGAGACGTTGAAGGACGTGTCCCTGCGTGTGACCGACACGGACAAGGAGACTGCCTTCAACGTGGCGGGCCGGGGCGAGATGTCCCTCTCCATCCTCATTGAGACCATGCGCCGGGAGGGGTATGAGTTCCAGGTTTCCCCCGCCCGCGTGCTGTACCAGGAGATCGACGGCGTCAAGTGCGAGCCCATTGAGCGGCTGGTGGTGGACGTGCCCGGCGACTGTGTGGGCGCGGTCATCGAGAAGCTGGGTGCCCGCAAGGCGGATCTGGTGGAGATGACTCCCGTGGGCGAGCGGATGAAGATCGAGTTCCTGATCCCCGCCCGGGGCCTCTTCGGCTACCGCAGCGATTTCCTGACGGACACCAAGGGCGAGGGCATCATGGCCAGCGTGTTCGACTCCTACGCCCCCTACAAGGGCGACATCTCCCGCCGGGGCACCGGCTCCATGATCTCCTTTGAGACCGGCGAGTCCGTCACCTACGGCCTGTTCAACGCCCAGGAGCGGGGCACCCTGTTCATCGGGCCCGGCGTGCCGGTGTACGGCGGCATGGTGATCGGCGTCAGCCCCCGGAGCGAGGACATCACCGTCAACATCTGCAAGAAGAAGCAGCTGACCAACATGCGGGCCAGCGGCTCTGACGAGGCGCTGCGGCTGGTGCCCCCCAAGCAGATGAGCCTGGAGCAGTGCCTGGAGTTCCTGGCGGACGACGAGCTGCTGGAGGTCACCCCCAAGAGCCTGCGGATGCGCAAGGCCATTCTGGACCACGAGAAGCGCATGAAGGCACTGCACGGCAAGAAGTAAACCGGCCATTGCATGGGCCCTGGCCCCCGGGAGGGGGCCGGGGCCTGTTCGTTTGCCGCCCGGGCAGGAGGCGGGGGCTGTTGGGAAAGACCGCGCCGCATCCGCAGGGGGGCGATGATCCCGGCGGCCCGGAGGCGGAGACTCTCCGGAAAACGGTTGGGCCGCCGGGCGGCGGCCTGGGGGGATTCTGCTCCCGCAGGGGGGCTTGTCCAGCGGGGATGCGCCCCCCATTGTCGTCGTCGCAAAGTCCGCTCAGCTCCGTTTCCGCCTGCGGCGAAAACTGCGCCCGCTCCCTTGCGCCTCCTCTCCCCACCGCGCGGGGCGCGGCGGGGGCCCCTTTCGGTCTTGCCCCAAAAGAGAACGCGCCGCGCCCGGTGTAAGAGAAAAAGCGCTTTTGGCCGCAACTTTGCACGTTCGTGCAAAGTTGCTGTACGGGGGTCGGCGTGAGAGGGTGCCTGCGTGTTTTCGGCAGACGGCTGACGGGCGCGGCGGGGTGACGCAAAGATTTGGGGGGCTGATTCCCGCGGCGCGGGTATGTCTTGGGTCGGGGTGCAAGGAGGGATTTGACCAGCTCCTCTTTTCCTGTCTCGCGCTGCGGCGCTCCCAGGATTTCCGTCACCAGTGTTCCACTGGTTCCTCCTTCCGCGCGTTCCGCTTCGCTACGCGCTACCCTAGCGGTCGCGGAAGCGCCTGACCTTCCATAACCGTAGGGGCAGATGCTCTCATCCGCCCATTTCCCCGCGCTGGCAGGACGGTGATCGGATATCTGTTGAGGTCACGAGCAGGAAAGCGCCCGGGCATGGGAGAGGGTTTCCTCCTCTTCCGCGCCCAGCAGGTCCAACGCACCCAACTCCAGGCCCATTTGGAGGCCCAGGAAAAACTGATACTCTCCGGCGTATTCCGCCAGGGCGCAGCAGGCGTCCGACAGGTCCCCTACCTCCTGCAAAAGCTCCCGGTCCCCGCCGCAGAGCTGCCGGACCCGGCAGTACGCCGCTTCCTCCCGTGCTGCCAGCTCCCGCCAAACCGGATCCCCCCGCTCCGCCCTCTTGCGGAGATGCAGTAAAATATCCGTCAACATCGCCTTGGTGTGATTCATATATAGCCACCTCCTATGCACTTGTAGTATACCACCTACGCACCACTTGTCAAGCAAAACGCCAAATGATATAGTGCATATATAGTAACTACGTAGTGAGTAGAAAGTAGGGTGAAGGGTTTTGGGCGAACACCAGCTGGTAAATCGGAAAAGATTTGTTTCCTCCCTGGCCAACGAACTGGTAGAGCCATTCAACGAGCTCTCCAAAAAAACGCGCATCACCAAAACGCGTCTCTTGGACGAAGCCATCGAGGACCTCCTAAAAAAATACGAACACAAAGGCGGCTGAGCTTCGCTCAGCCGCCTTTGCCGTCCTCCACCCGGCCAGCGCGTAGCGAAGCGGAACGCGCGGAAGGAGGAACCAGTGGAACACTGGTGACGGAAATCCTGGGAGCGCCGCAGCGCGAGACAGGAAAAGAGGAGCTGGTCAAATCCCTCCTTGCACCCCGACCCAAGGCGCACCCGCGCCGCGGGAATCCGCTGTCAAGTCTGCACCGCACTCCGCCGCGCCCGTCGGGGAGCCATCGCAAACCCGCAGGCACCCTCTCACGCCGACTCCCGTACAGCAACTTTGCACGAACGTGCAAAGTTGTGGCCAAAAGCGCTTTTTCTCTTACACCGGGCGCGGCGCGTTCTCTTTTGGGGCAAGACCGAAAGGGGCCCCGCCGCGCCCCGCGCGGTGGGGAGAGGAGGCGCAAGGGAGCGGGCGCAGTTTTCGCCGCAGGCGGAAACGGAGCTGAGCGGACTTTGCGACGACGACAATGGGGGGCGCATCCCCCGTGGAAGCGGCCCCCTGTGGGAGCAGAATCCCCCGCGGCCGCCGGGCGGCGGCCCGCCCGGTTTCCGTGGAGTCCCCGCCCCCGTGATTTCCCGCCGGATCAGCGCGGGCAGGAGGTGGGCTGCCCCGCGGGGGAAACCAGCCGCTCCGGGATGCCGGGCCCCGCAGGCTCGGGTACAGCGCCCTCCGCGGCGCCTCAAAAATATTTGTTAAAAATTCTGCCTTGGACGGGAACTTTTTCCCGCTGACCTGCGTCAGTACAGGCAAACGGAGCAGATGCTCCCCCGAAAGCATTGGAAAGGATGAACGAGAATGAAAAAACGGATTCTGCAATGCCTGTCCCTGATCCTCTGCGCCGCCATGCTGGCGATCCCCGCCGCGGCCGCGGAGACCGCTGACGAAGAAGCGCCCGCCCGCCTGGGCCCCGCGGCCTATTGGGGCACTGTCACCTGGATGGATGAGGACACCTTCCTGCTGGACAGCGGGAAGGAGGACGGCTTGGGCGACGCGGTGGTGGTCCACGTGGGGGATGCCCCCTATCTGGACGCCGTCACCGGCAACACCCTGAACCTGGAGACGCTGGAGGACGGGGACGCCGTCTATGCCTGGGTTGGCCCCGCCATGGCGCTGAGCCTGCCGCCCCAGTCCACGGCCAGCCTGATCGTGGGCAACATCCCCGCCGACTACGCCGTGCCCCAGTACTATGAGATCACCAGCTCCACCGTTACGGAGGAGTCCGCGGTGCTGCATGTGGCGGGCAGCAATGACACGATCACCGTGCCCGCCTCCGCAAAGCTGACGCCCTACCTGACGAAGAACATTGTCACCCTGGCCGATCTGCGTCCCGGCGCCCGCATCCTGGTGTGGTCCGATTCCAAGGGCACGCCGGAGAAGGTGCTGGTGTTCGCCTACGGCTATCGGGGCTATATCAGCGTGGCGGAGGACGGCGTCGTGTCCGTCAACGGCCAGTCCACGACTCAGAAGGCCAAGACCACCGCTGACGGCGACACCCTGCTGCCCATCCGGGCGGTGGCGGAGGCCCTGGGCATGAGCGTCCGCTGGGACGCGAAGCAGGGCGCCGTGGTCTCCTATGGCGATGACATGGTGAAGCCTGCCCCCCTGACCACGGAGACGCTGATGACCGCCATGCCCGGCGGCGCCATCGCCGCGGTGAACAGCGACGGCACCACGGAGGAGGTCTACGGCACCTGCGTGAAGGAGGCCGGTGTCACCTATGTCTCCCGCTCCGCGCTGGCCCAGGCGCTGGACCTGTATCTGGCGGACTGACGGTATCTTTTGGAAAGCGGCTGCCTGCGGGCGGCCGCTTTTTTCTGCGGCGGGAACAGCCCGCTCTTGCGGCCCGTCCCGGCGGGCGGTATAATGAATCATCCATCACACGCCGCCACGGCGGATATACGGAGGAATACGCCATGAACACCCGCATCGAACACGACACCATGGGCGAGATTGCTGTCCCGGCGGAGCATCACTGGGGCGCCCAGACCCAGCGGAGCCTGGAAAACTTCAAGATCGGCGGCCAGCGCCAGCCGCAGGAGATCATCACCGCCTTTGCCTATTTGAAGGAGGCCTGTGCCCAGGCCAACGCGGACTGCGGCAAGCTGACGGCGGAGCAGGCCGGGGCCATCGCCGCCGTGTGCGCCGAGATCCGGGCGGGGAGGTGGAATGACGAGTTCCCCCTGGTGGTGTGGCAGACCGGCAGCGGCACCCAGACCAACATGAACGTCAACGAGGTCATTGCCCACCTAGCTGCGGACCGGGGGATGCGGCTTCACCCCAATGACCACGTGAATGCCTCCCAGTCCAGCAACGACACGTTCCCCTCCGCTCTCCACATCGCGGCGGCCCTGAGCGTCACGGAGCAGGTGCTGCCAGCGGCGGAGCGGCTGGCAGGGGCCTTCCGGAGGCTGGAGGAGGCCTATCCCGACCTGATCCGCATTGGCCGGACCCATTTGCAGGACGCCACGCCCCTGAAATTCGCCCAGGAGGTCTCCGGCTGGCGGGAGCTGGTGGAGGCCCCCTGCCGGATGCTGCGCACCGCCCTGCCGGAGCTGACCAAACTGGCCATCGGCGGCACCGCCGTGGGCACCGGCCTCAACGCCCCCAAGGGGTACGACGAGATGGTGTGCGGGCGGCTTCGGGCCATGACCGGGGTGGACTTCACCCCGGATGCCAACAAATTCCACGCACTGACCAGCAAGGATGCCCTGGTGTTCGCCCACGGGGCGCTGAAGGCCCTGGCCGCCAACCTCATGAAGATCGCCAACGACATCCGGTTCGAGGCCAGCGGTCCCCGGTGCGGCATGGGAGAGCTGAACATCCCGGAGAATGAGCCCGGCAGCTCCATCATGCCCGGCAAGGTGAACCCAACCCAGTGCGAGGCCGTCACCATGGCGGCCGTGCAGGTGATGGGGAACGACGCGGCCATCGGCTTTGCCGCCAGCCAGGGAAACTTCCAGCTGAATGTGTTTCTGCCGGTGAGCGCCTATAACTTTCTGCTCTCCGCCCGGCTGCTGGGGGATGTGTGCGATTCCTTCCGGGTCCACTGCGTGGAGGGTATCACCCCTAATGTGGAGCGGATGACGGCCAACCTGCACAACTCCCTGATGCTGGTGACCTGCCTGACGCCGAGGATCGGCTACGAGGCAGCGGCGGCGTGCGCCAAGAAGGCCCTTCACGACGGCACTACCCTGAAAGAGGCGGTGCTGGCCCTGGGGTATCTGACGGGGCCGGAATTCGACGAGACGGTACGGCCGGAGAAAATGGTATAAGAGAAGAGTATCCCGCCGGGGACGAAAAGATTCGCTCCCGGTGGGATACTCTGCGTTTCCGGGACGTTTACCGGACAGGGGGGGATGCGCCCCCAAGAGAGAAGAGGAGGCGAGCGCGTTGCTTTCCATGCTGCTGGCTATGCTGGAGACGGAGGAGGACCGGGAAAGGTTTTTGAAGCTCCATGGGGCCTATGAGAAGAAGCTATACGCCGTGGCGGTCCGTGTTCTGGGGGACCGGACCGCGGCGGAGGACGCGGTGCAGCAGACTTGGCTGCAGCTCATCCGGCGGTGGGACCGGGTGAGCGGCCTGGCCTGGAGCGAGACGGAGGGATATCTAGTGACCGCTGTGAAGAATGCGGCGGTGGACATGCTGCGGAAGGAGCGGCGGGAGGAAGCTCTGCCGGAGGACTGGGATCCGCCCGCTCCGGAGACGGGGGAGACGGACTACCGCTATCTGGTGAGCCTGATCCGGGCGCTGCCGGAGAGCTACCGGCGGGTGCTGGAGCTGAAGTGCGTGGAGGAGGAGAGCAACCGGGAGATCGCCCGGCGGCTGGGGCTGAAGGAGTCCACCGTGGCCACCCGCGTCCTGCGGGGGCGGACCATGCTGGCGGCGGCGCTGGAGAAGGAGGGGTACGTCCATGGATGAGCGGATGCTGCGCCATGCCCTGATGGAGGCCAACCTGGAGCGGTTCCGGGACGTGCTGGACGCGGCGGAGGAACCGGACTGGTCCCACCGGTATTTGAGAAACCGGACGCGGCTGCTGGCGGACCCCTTCGGCTGGGCGAAGCGGATGGCCCGGCCGGTGTGGAAGCGGGCGGCCCGGACAGCGGCCTGCGTGCTATTGGCATGCCTGGTGACCCTGGGGGGCCTGATGGCGGTGAGCCCCGCCGTCCGGGCGGCGGTGCTGGGGTGGTTCCATCAGGTGCAGGAGGATCTGGTGACCTTTATCAACCCGAAGCGGACCGTGGCAGAGGATCCGCCCGGCGGCTGGCGGCTGTCGGAGATCCCGGAGGGCTTTGTGCTGACGGACGTGAGTCCCAAGGAGAGCTCGGGCTATTGGAGGTACTATGAGCCGGGGACCGGCGCATGGCTGTGGTTTGCCGTCTACACGCCGGAGGCGGGAGAGGTAGCTACCAATGTGGACGGAGCCTCGGACGCGGGGGAAAACCACACCACCGTCACTGTGCAGGGGTACCAGGCAGACCTCTTCCAGTCGGAGGGGACAATCCTGCTGACCTGGCAGAACGAGGCGGGATACCTCTTTATGCTGCGGGCCACGGATTTTGGCGACACCGAGACCCTGCTGTCCATGGCGGAAGGCGTGGTGCCTTACGAGGGGCCCGGTGTGGCCTGGGAGATGGGCTGGGTGCCGGAGGGCTATGAACCCATGTACCGGGATGAAGGCGCTGGAGCCGTCCAGCAGGTGTGGGTCAGGGACGGGACAACACTGACCTGGCAGTATGTCACTGACCCCATCTGCCCCTTCGAGACCCCGGAGGGGGAGCCGGAGGAGATCGACCTGCGGGGCGTCACCGGCTGGTACTGGACGGCGGAGGAGGAGCCGGAGGAGAGCGATGGCCCCACCATTACTGTGAATGGGGAGGAGATTCAGGCGGAGGGCTCCTCCGTCACCGTAGGCGGCGTCACCATCATCACCGGCGGCTCCCCGGACACAGAGGAGACCGGCACTCTGATCTGGACGGACCCGGACACCAACACGACCTTCTTCCTGGAGGGGGCCCTGGACCGCTTTGACCTGCGGGACATGGCTGTCCGTACGGAGGAGACGGAGCCGCAGCTCTCACCTCCCACGAAGAGAGCGCAGTCGATCACCGGCACTGCCGGCGGTGGGAAGTGAAACAGTCAGACTCCACAGAAAGAGACGAGATCTTTGTGATTTTTGACAAAGATAGAAAAGTCCGGGGATACGTCCTGCCCACGGCACGTTCAACTGATAGAACGGCCGGGGGCCTGTCCCCCGGAAACACACGGAGACAGAAAGGAAGGAGTTCCATGAAAAGACGAGTCCTATCATTCCTGGCCGGCGCGGCCGCGGCGTTGGCGCTGACGGCCCTGACCGCCACCGCTCTGGCGGCCTCCGGGCAGGTGCAGTTCAACTTCGCTGGGGTGGCTCTGAACGGCGAGACAAAGATCGCCGCCGGCAGCGACATCATCGCCCCCAACGGCCGGCAGATCCCCGGCTCCATCCTTTATGTGGATGAGGCTGGCGGCAAGACCAACTACCTGCCCATCCGGACCATCAGCGAGCTGCTGGGGGTGGAGGTGGGCTACGACTCCGCCACACGCACAGTGCTGCTGGGGGAGCAGACTGTGCCGGCCGCCCCGGCCGCCGCTTCGGGACCCTACTGGCACAGGGAGGACGATGAGAACGGCGTCACATACGCCAGCGAGGACCCTGGGATCGACTACACCGAAGCCCCTGGCTACGTGCTGACAAAGCTGCCGGAGGGCTGGGGGCTGGAGTCCGTTCGGGCCGGAATGGGCGGCAGAGGGAATCTGAGCTACCGGAACGGCAGCGGCGGGCGCATCTCCTTCTCCTGTGCCTATCCCGACGGCGGGAGCTATGGCTGGAGCCCCGGCAGCGGGGAGATCCCCTGCCGCACCGTCACCGTGAACGGCCATGACGCGGCGCTCTACACCTACAGCAGCGAATACGGCGACAGCTGCCTGCTGGTGTGGGAGGACGAAGCGGGGGTGCTGTTCTGGTTCACCGGGTCGGACGTGGACCCGGATACGCTGGTGGAGGCCGCATCCTCCGTGGAGCCCACATCAAAGACTGCGCCCGCTTGTGAGGCTGACTGGCTGCCCGGCGGCTACAGCTGGTTTGAAACCAACGCCTCCGGCGGCGCGGCGGAGACTACCTGGGTCGGCCAGGGCGGCAATATCACCCTGACCTGCTCTGCCACCCCCTTGCTGATGCCGGAGGGAGATGGAGAGACCGTGCGCTTCGGCGGTGTGACCGCCAGGTTCTGGGAGGCGGAGAAGCCTCACGAGGCGGAGACGGATGCGTGGGAGCCTGAGACGGTGGGCGGCGTGATTATCTCGTCTGGCACCATCTCCGGCCCCCAGGCAGCGGATGTGGCCACCCTGGCCTGGACGGACGGCGGCCTGAACTTCCGCCTCCACGGCACTGTGGATCAGGAGAATCTGCTCCATGTGGCGGAGAGCCTGCGGATCAAGTGAAGATCGGACGGCACTCATAAAAGCAGCCCGGCGTGCAAAGCACGCCGGGGCTTTTCTGTCAGCAGCTCTGGCCGCAGCTACAGGTGAAGCGGGTCGTGACATACCGCCGCAAAAAGCAGAGGATGCCGCCTGCCATCAGGGCCAGGAAGGCGCAGCAAAGCGCCGCGCCGATGTGGAGCCCCACGCCGGAGGCGGTGGAGAGGGCGGTAATCAGCGCCGTCAGCAGCGCCCCCAGGGCGCCCACAGCGGAGGCCTCCCCGCAGCAGAGCCAGGCGTCAGCCAGGGCCGGCGTGCGGTCTGCCAGCAGGCCGCCCAGCAGATAGGCCAGCAGGCCGCCAAGACCGGCGGCAGCGGTGGCCGCGAAAAAGAACAGAGCCGTGGGCGTGGCGGCCGTCAGGGTCAGCACGTCCGTGCGCAGCAGGGCGAACACCAGGCCGCCCACAGCCAGGGACCCCAGCACCAGGGTCAGAAGATAACAGAAGCAGCGTTTCATAGGACCAGCCTTTCTATCAAAACGCGCAGGTCCGCCCGGCGGGGCGACCGCCCCGCAGTCCAGCCTATGCGCTGGGTGCGGAGATTGTGTGAGCGAGTGTATATATTCATATTTTTTTGAATATCGAAATAAATATACGGTTTTCTAAGATGTCTATCGAAATTTTATGCAAAAATGCACGGAAGAAGCTGGAAATGTTGTGCAAAATGATGCTTGAATAAATATGCGTGAAAGATGTATAATCCAAACATCATCAATCAAAACTCCACGGAGGGAATTCATTATGGATCAGAAAAACATCAAGAAGATCGTGCTGGCCTATTCCGGCGGACTGGATACATCCATCATCATCCCCTGGCTGAAGGAACACTACAACAACCCCGAGATCATCGCCGTATCCGGTGACGTAGGCCAGAACGACGAGCTGGAGGGGCTGGAGGAGAAGGCCATCAAGACCGGCGCCAGCAAGCTGTACATCGCAGACCTCACCGACGAGATGGTGGACGAGGTCATCATCCCCTCCCTGAAGATGGGCGCCAGCTATGAGCAGTATCTGCTGGGCACAGCCTTTGCAAGACCCATCATTGCCAAGAAGCTGGTGGAGATCGCCAAGGCGGAGGGCGCCGACGCCATCGCCCACGGCTGCACCGGCAAGGGCAACGACCAGGTGCGGTTTGAGCTGGCCATCAAGCGGTTCGCCCCGGATATGCCCATCATCGCCCCCTGGCGGGAGTGGGACATCAAGGGCCGTGACGAGGAGGTCGACTACGCCGAGGCCCACAACGTCCCCCTGAAGATCAGCCGGGAGACCAGCTACTCCAAGGACAAGAACCTGTGGCACCTGAGCCACGAGGGCCTGGACCTGGAGGACCCGGCCAACGAGCCCCAGTATGAGAAGCCCGGCTTCCTGGAGATGAGCGTCAGCCCCATCACTGCCCCCGACAAGCCCACCTACGTGACCATCGACTTTGAAAAGGGCGTGCCCGTGGCGGTGGACGGGGAGAAGATGAAGGCCAGCGACCTCATCCGCAGGCTCAACGAGCTGGGCGGCGCCAACGGCATCGGCCTGCTGGACATCGTGGAGAACCGGCTGGTAGGCATGAAGGACCGGGGCGTGTACGAGACCCCCGGCGGCACCATCCTCTACAAGGCCCACCAGTGCCTGGAGATGATTACCATCGACAAGGATACCGCCCACATGAAGAGCAAGCTGGCGGTGGACTTCGCGGACCTGGTGTACAACGGCAAGTGGTTCACCCCTCTGCGGGAGGCCCTCAGCGCCTTCGCTGACAGGACCCAGGAGCACGTCACTGGCAGCGTGAAGCTGAAGCTGTATAAGGGCAACATGATAACGGCCTCTATCACCTCGTCCGAGTCTCTGTACTCCGAGGAACTGGTGACCTTCAACGAGAGCAGCTATGACCAGACCAACGCCACCGGCTTCATCAACCTGTGGGGCCTGCCCGACACAGTGCTGGCACTGCGGGAGCAGGGGAAGCTCTGAGAGATTTCGGAGGGGAGCGGGCTCCCCTCCGAGCCGCCCCACCACCAGTCCTCAGACTGGTGAACGCTGCCCAGGGCGGCTGGGGCAAAGTATTTTCGGCAGGTACACGCCCTGCCGAAAATGTTTTCAATATGCCCGGCGGGGAGAGGCAAGACCATTACAAGACCACAGGGGCGGGGCGGAGAGGCTTCTTCGCCCTGCGTCTGCCATGAAAGGAACAACAGCTTATGAAACTCTGGGGCGGACGCTTTCAAAAAGACACCGACCTGCTGGTGAATGAACTCAACGCCTCCATCAGCTTTGACCAGCGGCTGTACAGGGAGGACATTACCGGCTCCATGGCCCACGCCGCCATGCTGGCGGACTGCGGCATCATCTCCAAAGAGGACGCCGCCGCCATCACCAGCGGTCTGGAGGACATTCTGGCAGACATCGAGGCGGGGAAGGCGGCATTCACCGCCGACAACGAGGACATCCACATGAACGTGGAGGCCCTGCTCACCGCCCGGATCGGCGACGCGGGGAAGCGGCTCCACACTGCCCGCAGCCGCAATGACCAGGTGGCCCTGGACTTCCGGATGTATGTCCGGGAGCAGATCCCCGTCATCGTGGGGCAGCTGCTGGAGCTGGAGACGGTCCTCTGCCGTCAGGCGAAGAAGCACCAGACCGCCGTGATGCCCGGCTACACCCATCTCCAGCGGGCGCAGCCCATCTCCCTTGCCCAGCATCTGATGGCCTATGCCGCCATGTTCCGCCGGGACGTGACCCGGCTGGAGGACTGCGGGGCCCGGCTGGACGAGTGTCCCCTGGGATCCGGCGCCCTGGCGGGCACAACCTATCCCATCGACCGGTGGGAGACGGCAAAGGCCCTGGGCTTCGCCGCACCCATGGGCAACTCCCTGGACGGCGTCAGCGACCGGGACTACGCGCTGGAGCTTTTGAGCGGCCTGTCCATTTTGATGATGCACCTGAGCCGCTTCGCCGAGGAGGTCATCCTCTGGTGCAGCTGGGAGTTCAAGTTCATCGAGCTGGACGACGCCTATGCCACTGGCTCCTCCATCATGCCCCAGAAGAAGAACCCGGACGTGGCGGAGCTGGTCCGGGGCAAGACGGGCCGGGTCTACGGCGACCTGATGAGCCTGCTGACCGTCATGAAGGGCCTGCCTCTGGCATACAACAAGGACATGCAGGAGGACAAGGAGCCGGTGTTCGACGCCGTGGACACGGTGGAGATGTGCCTGCCGGTGTTCGCCGCCATGCTGGACACCATGACCGTCCGGACGGACAATATGCGGAAGGCCGCCGGCCACGGCTTCATCAACGCCACCGACTGCGCCGACTACCTGACGAAAAAGGGGATGCCCTTCCGGGACGCCTACACCGTCACCGGCCATCTGGTGGCCCAGTGCACGGCCCGGGGCAAGACATTGGAGGAACTGACGCTGGAGGAGCTGAAGGCTGTCTCCGAGCTCTTCGAGGCGGACGTGTATGACGCGCTGAACCTGGAGAACTGTATGGCCCTGCGGAGCAGCTACGGCGGCCCGGCGGTGGCGGAGACCGCAAGGCAGATCGGGGAGATCGAACAGTTCATTCAGAAGATCAAAGAGAACAGATAAAAGGATAAAAGATAGGCAGATCCGGTAATATCTCTTATCCCTTATCTTCACTGGGGTGATGATATGAAACCAAAGGTCTACATCGACGGAAAGGACGGCACCACCGGCCTGCAAATCTATGACCGGCTGGCGGCGCGGGACGACATCGGCCTGCTGCTAATCGACGAGGCGAAGCGGAAGGACCCGGGCGAACGGAAACGGCTGATGGCGGAAGCGGACATCGTGTTTTTGTGCCTGCCGGACGCGGCGGCTGTGGAGGCCGTGGCCCTGGCGGAGGGCTCCGGCGCCCGGATGATCGACGCATCCACCGCCCACCGGACGGCGCCGGGCTGGGTCTACGGCTTCCCGGAGCTGCGGCCCGGCCAGCGGGAGGCCATCGCGGGGGCCCGATATGTGGCCAACCCCGGCTGCCACGCCACGGGGTTCATCTCCATTGTCGCGCCGCTGGTTCAGGCGGGGCTGCTGTCCGCGGACGCGGACCTGTGCTGCTTCTCCCTCACCGGCTACTCCGGCGGCGGGAAGAAAATGATCGCCCAGTACGAGGCGGCGGAGAAGGCAGAGAGCCTTTACAGCCCCGGCCTCTACGGCCTGACCCAGGCCCACAAGCACCTGCCGGAGATGCAGAAGCTCTGCGGCCTGAAAAAGCCCCCGGTGTTCACGCCCATCGTGGATGACTACTACAAGGGCATGGCTGCCACAGTGCCCCTGCACAGGAGTCAGCTGACGGGGGAGGCCACCCTCCATCAGGTGTGGCAGGCGCTGGCGGACCACTACGCCGGGGAAAAGCTGGTCCATGTGGCCCCGGAGGGGAGCGCGGACGCAGGATCCAAGCTGTACGGCAACGCCAGAGCCGGGGACAACGGCCTGACCCTGGTGGCGGCGGGAAATGACGAGCGATTCACCATCACCGCCCTGTTCGATAACCTGGGGAAAGGGCGCCTCCGGCGCGGCGGTGCAGAACATGAACATTATGCTGGGATTTGAGGAGACCGCTGGACTGCTGTGAGGCAAAAGTGAAGAAAAGAGATAAGGGATAGGCGCGCCCTGATTTTGGCGGGGGAGAGATGTCCCTTATCTGTTGAAGAGAGGATGATACGATGCTGAACTTCATCACCGGCGGCGTGTGCGCCGCCCAGGGCTTCCGGGCCGGGGGCATCCACGTGGGGGTCAAGACCCACGCGGCCTGGAAAAAGGACGTGGCGCTGATCGTGTCCGACGAGGACTGCGCCTGCGCCGCCGTGTATACGAAAAACGCCGTGAAGGCCGCCCACATCCATGTGGACAAGCGCCATCTGGCGGACGGAAAGGCCCGGGCTGCCGTTATCAACAGCGGCAACGCCAACGCCTGCGCCCCCATGGGAGAGGAAAACGCGGAGCGGGTCTGCGCGGCGGCAGGCAAGGCCCTGGGCTGCCGGCCGGAGGATGTGGTGGTAGCCGCCACCGGCGTCATCGGTCAGACGCTGAACGTGGCGGTCATCGAGCAGGGGATGCCGGAGCTGTGCGCGGCGGCGGCCCACACGGCGGCGGGCAGCGACGCGGCCGCCCACGCCATCATGACCACGGACACCGTCAAGAAGGAGCTGGCAGTGGAGACCGTTATCGGCGGCAAGACCGTCCGGATGGGCGGCATCGCCAAGGGTTCCGGCATGATCCACCCCAACATGGGCACCATGCTGGGCTTCCTGACCACCGACTGCGCCATCTCCTCGGAGATGATCAAGTCCGCCCTGCTGGAGACCGTTCAGGCCAGCTTCAACCGCATCAGCGTGGACGGAGACACCTCCACCAACGACACGTGCTGCGTCCTGGCCAACGGCTTGGCGGGGAACCCTGTCATCACGGAGAAGGGGCCGGACTACGACGCCTTTGTGGAGGCCCTGCGCGCCCTGTGTGTAGAGCTGGCGAAAAAGATGGCCTCCGACGGGGAGGGCGCTACCCACCTCATCACCTGCACCGTCACCGGAGCCGGGAGCGAGCAGAGTGCTGAGACCGTCGCCAAATCCGTGATCGGCTCCGCCCTCACCAAGGCGGCCATCTTCGGTGCGGACGCCAACTGGGGCCGGGTGCTGTGCGCCATGGGCTATTCCGGGGAGGACTTCAATCCGGACAAGGTGGATGTGGCCTTCCAGAGTCAGGCGGGCAGCGTCCAGGTGTGCGCCAAGGGCCGGGGGCTGGATTTTGATGAAGATCTGGCCAAGAGGGTCCTGACGGAGCACGATGTCACCATTGCCATCACCATGGGCGAGGGAGATAGCAGCTGCACCTGCTGGGGGCTGCGACCTCACCTATGAGTATGTGAAGATCAACGGGGATTACCGGACGTAAACCGGGATGCCCGATAGTGCCCTTGCGGGGAGCGGAGATGGGCCGCTGTCCGGCGGCCTATCCGCACCCCGTAGCGGGTGCATCTGTCCAGTCATCATAGCTGCCATTCCCGCGTCCCATGGGACACCTCCTCCCCCTCCGGCGGAATCCCGCCGATTTTCAAGAAAAGAGTTGATGTTACGATGTCCTCCCACGCACAGCAGGCGCGGACGCTTGTGGAAGCCCTGCCCTATATCCAGAAATTCACCGGCAAGACCATCGTGGTCAAGTACGGCGGCAACGCCATGGTGTCCGACGAACTCCGCCGGGCTGTCATGTGCGACATCATCCTGCTGTCCCTGGTTGGCATTCGGGTGGTGGTGGTCCACGGCGGCGGGCCGGAGATCAGCGAGATGCTGAAGAAGCTCGGCCACGAAAGCCGGTTTGTGGACGGCCTGCGCTGTACCGACGCCGAGACCATGGACGTGGTGCAGCCGGTCCTCTGCGGCAAGGTCAACAAGAATCTGGTGGCTCAGCTGAACCGTCTGGGGGGCCAGGCCATCGGCCTGTGCGGCATGGATGGGCAGCTGTTCCAGGCGGAGCAGCTGGACGAGAAGTACGGCCTGGTGGGAAAGATCACGGGTGTGAATCCGGAGCCGGTGGAAAACGCCCTGCTCAGCGGCTATATCCCCGTGGTGTCCACCGTGGCTCAGGGGGTGGACGGGGACACCGCCTACAACATCAACGCGGATACCGCCGCCTCCAAGCTGGCAGCCGCCATGGGGGCGGAGAAGCTGATCCTGCTGACGGACGTGCGGGGTCTGCTGCGCAATCCCAGGGACGAGGAGACGCTGATCCACGTGGTCCACACCTACGACGTGCCGGGCCTGGTGGCCCAGGGCATCATCTCCGGGGGCATGATCCCCAAGATGGAGTGCTGTGTGGACGCCATCGCCGGCGGCGTGGAGCGGGTCCACATCCTGGACGGACGCATTCCCCATTCCATTCTCATTGAGCTCCTCAGTGATGAGGGCATCGGCACCATGTTGAAAAAGGAGGACTGATCCCATGACCAGCCAAGAGATCAAGGCCCTGACCGGGCAGTACATCATGAACACTTACGGCCGCTTCCCGGTGGCCATCGACCATGGACAGGGCGCCACGCTCTACGACCCCGAGGGCAACGCCTACATCGACTTCACCAGCGGCATCGGCGTCAGCGATCTGGGCTATGGCTGTCAGCCCTGGGTGGACGCCATCGCCAAACAGGCGGGGAAGATCGGCCACACCTCCAACCTGTTCTACACCGAGCCACCGGCCCGGCTGGCGGAGATCCTCTGCAAGCGGACCGGCATGAGCAGCGTATTCTTCGCCAACGGCGGCGGCGAGGCCAACGAGGGCATGATTAAGCTGGCGAGAAAGTACAGCTTCGACAAGTACGGCAGGGGCCGTGCCGCCATCGTCACTCTGAACAACTCCTTCCACGGCCGCACCATCACCACCCTGACGGCCACCGGCCAGGACGTGTTCCACAACTATTTCTTCCCCTTCACCGAGGGGTTCCGGTATGCCGACGCCAACGACCTTGCCTCCCTGGAGGCCGCGGCGGGGGACGACGTGTGTGCCGTCATGATGGAGCTGGTCCAGGGCGAGGGCGGCGTGCTGCCCCTGGACCGTGACTATGTGAAGGCCGTTGCCAGACTGTGCGCGGAGAAGGACTGGCTGCTGCTGGTGGACGAGGTCCAGACCGGCGTAGGGCGGACGGGCAGCCTCTTCGCCTTCCAGCAGTACGGCATTTTGCCGGACGTGGCGTCCTTCGCCAAGGGCATTGCCGGGGGACTGCCCATGAGCGGCATTCTGGCCAATGAGAAATGCCGGGACGTGCTGGGCCCCGGCACTCATGCCACCACCTTCGGCGCCAATCCGGTGTGCGCTGCCGCCGGTCTGGTGGTGCAGGAGACGCTGACGGACGCGTTTCTGGAGGACGTCCGGGCCAAGGGCACGTATCTGCGTAACCAGATCGAGGCGCTGGACCTGCCCTGCTTCGGCGCCACCCGGGGCATGGGGCTGATGATCGGCATCCAGGTGAAGGACGGCTGGACCAATAAGGAGATCGCAAGCAAGCTGATCGAAAACGGCCTGCTGGTGCTGACCGCCGGACCGGGTATGCGGCTGCTGCCGCCTCTTGTGATCTCCCAAGAGGAGATGGACCAGGGGCTGGAGATCCTGAAAAAGACGCTCTCCTGAATCTGTCTTTTTCGCTCCGGCCGGGGACCTGCTGCGCCCCGCCGTGACTCCGGCACTTACACGAACACCCGCTATAACTCTAACACTAACACTAACTCTAACCCTAACTCTAACCCTAACTATAACCGGAGAATTTTACACAATTTTCCCGGACTAAATGATAAAAGCGCCCATGGCGGGACAGAGAGGAGACACCCATGGAAAACCACACCCATTTTTTAAAGCTCCTGGACTTTACCCCGGCGGAGATCCAGCAGTTCCTGGACACCGCAGCAGATCTGAAGGCCAAAAAGAAGGCCGGCATCCCCCACCGGTATCTGGAGGGGAAGAACGTGGCTCTGATCTTCGAAAAAACCTCCACCCGGACCCGGTGTGCCTTTGAGGTGGCCTGCCAGGACTTAGGCATGGGTTCCACCTACCTGGGTCCCACTGGCAGCCAAATCGGTGTGAAGGAGTCCATCGCCGACACCGCCCGGGTGCTGGGCCGGATGTACGACGGCATCGAGTACCGGGGCTTCGGACAGGAAATTGTGGAGGAGCTGGCAAACTACGCTGGGGTGCCGGTGTTCAACGGCCTCACCAATGAGTTCCACCCCACCCAGATCCTGGCAGACTTCCTGACCATCCAGGAGCACTTCGGGAGACTCAAGGGCATCAAGGGTATCTGGGGATCCGGCTGGTGTATCTGGGGACGCCCAAAGGCGTACATGCCGGACCAGAAGCTGATCGATACCTGCTTACGTCTCGCCGCCGAGATGGAGTTCATTGAAGCTGCTGTCAAGACCGACGTGCTGTACACGGACGTTTGGGTCTCCATGGGGGAGCCGATGGAGGTCTGGCAGGAGCGCATTGCCGCCCTGGCGCCCTATCAGGTGACAAAGGCCCTGATGGACAACGCCGGGCCCCAGTGCAGGTTCATGCACTGCCTGCCCGCCTACCATGACCACAAGACCAAGGTGGGGAAAGAGATGGGCGAGAAGTTCGGACGGGAGGCCATGGAGGTCACCGACGAGGTGTTCGAGTCCCCGGCCTCCATCGTCTTTGACGAGGCGGAGAACCGGATGCACACCATCAAGGCCGTCATGTATGAGCTGATGAAGTGAGAGAACGGAAAATCGCCCCGGAGCGAGAGCTCCGGGGCGCTGTTATGCGTCGTCAAAGCAGATCCCCCGGCTGCCAGTCGGCGGGCAGATCCTGCGGGGTTTGGACGTTCCCGCTCTGGTCGAGCCTGTAAGCGCACAGAATGGTCCATGTGGTCTGGCCGTGGTCATCGGTGATGCAGACGGCGGCTGTCAGGGTTTCCCCGGGCAGGAGTTCACAGGTGAAGGTGTAATCCGTCCAGTTATACATTTCCACAAACCCGGCCTCTGCCCACAGCTCCAAGGCCTCCGGAACGGGGACGGACGATTCCGGGACTGTCTCCTGATTTTGGTAGAAGCAGATCTCCACCTGAGACGGGGAGGGGCTGAAATGGGTGTTGCCTCCATGAGAGATGGAAAGGGACAACCCGCCCAGCGTGAGTTTCTTGCTGGTCTGCGGCCAGGAATCGCTCTGGAAATCTCTCCACTGGTTGGCCCAGTCGGTTTGGCTGAACCCACCCCACACATCCAGCCGGAAATTTCCGGGCAGACAGTCGTACAAGGTTTCCATCTGGTCGGCGGCAGTGACGCCATCCGTGGTGAGGGATGCGGAGAGAAGGATTTCCTGATCCATGGGAAGGGTCCAATTCTGAGCGGTGAAGGTTCCGTTTTTCCCAGAGGCCTCCGCAGAAAACTGCCGGCCGTCCGAGAGAAGGGCGGTGAAGAGGGCGGTGGTGTTGTCCTGCCAGCTTTTGGCCTGGGCCGACACCTGAAGGGTCACAGTCCCCGCTGCCAGGTCGTAGTCCGTAACCCGCGCCTGGGAAACCGCAAAAAGATTGGAATCCTCATCCAGGAGATCCCGGATCTGCCCGGCAAGTGCCCCAATCTGGCCGCTGACGCTGCTCTCGATACCGTACACCTGAGACTGGACTTGATCCAGGCGGCTGCCAAGGGCGGAAAGGCCGCTGCCCAAAGCCAGCGCCGCCGTCAAAGCCGCGCCGCAAATCCCGGCGCTTACGGCGATTTTTTTCTTCCGGCTCCACCTGGGGTTCTGGACGACCTGGGCCGCGTCAAGATATTTTTTTGCGATGGCCTCCACTGCCGCCAGCTCCCGGTCGGTCAGCTCCCCCGCCGGGGCGGTGCCCTCCACGCCTTCACCGGGGGCTTCCGGGGCATCTTTTTCGGAACGGTCCTCCGCCGCTTCCGGCTCTACTCCCAGCAGGGCGCCGATGGTGACGCCAAAGATCCGGCTCATGGCGATCAGGTTCTCCAGTTCCGGCACGGCGGCGTCCGCCTCCCACTTGCTCACCGCCTGGCGGCTGACGCCCAGCCGCTCCCCCAGGGATTCCTGAGAGAGGCCGGCGGCCTTTCGGGCCTCCTGGATGCGGCGGCCCAGGGTCTGCTGCTCCCGCATGGTATCAACTCCTTTGCCCTCACCATACCAGAGAGCGGGAAAAAGCGCAACCACCGGCGGGTTTCCCAGATGTCAACCACGGGTTGCGGATGGGAAAAAGAAAATAATTTCCCCTGAATCTCCTGAAAAAACAAATAAAAAATCTCTGCTTGACAACAATTTTTTATTGTTCTATGGTAAGGGCAGAGCTGCCGGCGGCTCCTGACAGAACTGGAAGGAGCGAATACACATGAATCATTTGACCTTGCGGGGCACCCACCGGGAGATGGGCTTTCAGTGGGGCGCCCGGCTGGCGGAGCGCGGCCTGCGCCTGCTGGACCACGTGCCCTTTTTCCTGACGGCGGAGCGGCGGGCCTTTGCTGCTGCCTGCCACCCGGCGTATGCGCGCCATTTCCCCGCCGCCCTGGAGGAGCTGGAGGGGCTGGCGGCGGGGCAGAACTGCCGGCAGGAGGACTTGGAGACGGTCCTCTTCACCACCTACGCCCTGCCGCCCGCCTGCGGCTGTTCCTGCCTGGCGGTGTCCAACGGGAACGGGGTGTTCTTCGGACGGAACAGCGACTTTCTGACGGCGCTGGAGCCGGACTACACCCATGTGACATACGGATTTTCCGACAGGGCGATCCCCTTTACAGGGAACACCACCTCGTTCGTGCAGATGGAGGACGCCGTCAACGCCCGGGGGCTGGCCATCGGGCTCACCTCTGTCTACACGCCCAGGCCCCGGCCGGGCCTGAACGCCGGTATGGTCCTGCGGCTGCTGGCGGAGACCTGCGCCGCCGTGCCGGAGGCCCTGGACCGCCTGCGGGTGCTGCCCCTGGCCTCCTGCCAGACGCTGACGCTGGCGGATGCCGCCGGGGACATTGCCGTGGCGGAGTGCAGCCCGGAGGGGATGCGGGTGGAGCGTCCCGGCCCGGCGGGACCCTTCGTCTGCGCCGCGAATCTCTTTCACTCGGATCTGGCGGTCCCGCTGCCGCCGGGGCTGGACTCCTGGCGGGCGGCGGAGCGGTACGACACGATGCGCCGGGGGCTGGAGCGGGAGGGGGAGACGCTGGCTCTTTCCGGCGTCCAGGCCCTGCTGGCGGGGCGAAAGGGCTTTCTATGCCAGTATGACCGGGCTGCGGGACGGGACACCGTCTGGTCCGCGGCCTGTGACCTGTCCCGGCAGAACTGCCTGCTGGCGGAGGGCAACCCGGGGCGGACGGCCTTCCGGGAGATTCCCTTCCCAGTGGAGCGGGGGGACAGCCGCCCTTGACACCCGCCGCCCGGCTGCATACAATAGAACGGAATCTGACAAAAAGGAGGGGCTGATATGGAGCGTTCCGCTGGCATCCTGCTGCCGGTGTTCTCCCTGCCGGGGGCATACGGCATCGGCTCCCTGGGCCGGGAGGCCCGGGCCTTTGCCGAATTTCTCCACAACGCCGGGCAGAGGTGGTGGCAGGTGCTGCCGGTGGGGCCCACCGGAGCGGGGAACTCCCCCTACACCAGCGAGTCCACCTTCGCCGGGAACCCGCTGCTCATCGACCTGGAGGACCTGCGGGACCAGGGCCTGCTGACGGAGGCGGAGTTGTCCGCCGCCCGGGTGCCGGAGGGAGCGCCCATCGACTATGCCGCCCTCTATGAGAGCCGGGAGGCGCTGCTGCGGCGGGCCTTCTCCCGGCTGGGCGGCGCGGAGGCCCAGTCCGTGCGGGACTTTGCCGCCGCCAATCCCTGGCTGGGGGAGTACGCCCTGTACCGGGCGCTCAAGGCCCGCTTCGGCCAGACGGCCTGGTTCGACTGGCCGGACAAGGACCTCCTGAACCACGACCCGGCGGCGCTGGCGGCCGCCCGGCAGGAGCTGGCGGAGGATATCGCTTTTCACCAGGCGGTGCAGTTCTGGTTCTTCTCCCAGTGGAAGGCCCTGAAGGACCACGCCAACGGCCTGGGGGTGCGGATCATCGGGGATCTGCCCATCTATGTGTCCCTGGACAGCGCCGACGTGTGGAGCGAGCGGAGGGAGTTCCTGCTGGACAAGGCGGGGCGGCCCAGCCGGGTGGCGGGCGTGCCGCCGGACTACTTCTCGGAGGAGGGCCAGCTGTGGGGCAACCCCCTGTACGACTGGGCGGCCCAGAAGCGGGACGGCTTCGGCTGGTGGATCAGAAGGGTGGAGGGCGCCTCCCGCCTGTTCGACGCCATCCGCATTGACCATTTCCGGGCCTTTGAGCGGTACTGGTCCATCCCCGCCGGGGCGGAGACCGCCAAGGAAGGGCAGTGGGAGCCGGGCCCCGGCATGGACCTGCTGCGGGTCCTGACCGGCTGGTTCCCCCACATCACTTATATTGCCGAGGACCTGGGGCTTCTCACGCCGGAGGTCCACCAGCTCCGGGAGGCGGCGGGCCTGCCGGGCATGAAGGTGCTGGAATTCGCCTTTTCAGGCCCCGGCAACGAGTATCTGCCCCACAACTACGGCAGCCGCCGGTGCGTCTGCTACACCGGCACCCACGACAACGACACCGCCCTGGGCTGGTACGACCACGCAGGGGAAGCGGAGCGGGCTTTCGCGGAGCGGTATCTGGGGGCCTCCGGCCGGGAGAATGTCCGGCAGGCGCTGCTGCGGTGCGGCATGGGCAGCACGGCGGAGCTGTTCGTGGCCCAGATGCAGGACTACCTGGCCCTGGGCAGCGAGGGGCGGATCAACGTCCCCGGCGTGGCGGCGGGCAACTGGCGCTGGCGGATGGCCCCCGGCGCGGCCGCGGCCGGGCTGGCGGCGGACATCCGGCGGCTGACGGAGGTCTACGGCCGCTGCTGAGGACCGGAGAAGCGCCTGAGAAATTTTGACGGAGGGAAAGCGCGATGAAGATTCGGGAAGTAGAGGAGAGAACGCCCCGGCTGGTGGAACAGCTGGTGGACGTGTGGGAGGCGTCCGTGCGGGCCACGCATCTGTTCCTCTCCGCGAACGAGATCGCGGAGATCAAGCGGTATGTCCCCCAGGCTTTGATGGGAGTGGCGCATCTGGTGGTAGCGGAGCGGGACGACGGTGCGCCCGCCGCCTTTATGGGAGTTCAGGACGGAAAGCTGGAAATGCTGTTCCTGGCGCCGGAAGAGCGGGGGAAGGGGCTGGGAAGGCAGCTCCTGGAGCATGGAATCCAGCGGTATGCGGTCGAATCCCTGGTGGTCAACGAGCAGAACCCCCAGGCCCGGGACTTTTATGAGCACATGGGGTTCCAGGTCTTTGAGCGGTCGGATCTGGATGAGCAGGGAAATCCCTATCCGATTCTTTCTATGCGCCTGCCGGACAGCCGCCCTTGACGGCGGGGGCGTTCCATGGTATCATTTCCCTGTCCCTGGGAAGAAGCTCTGACCGGCGGACCGGACAATTTTGGATTCTGTCGCTCTGACCGGCACGGGCCAGCCCCGGCCGCAAGACGGGGAAGCGCCCGGCGGTGCCGGGCGGACGGCGCATGTCAAAATCCCCCTCTGCCAGCGCGGCGGAGGGGTTTACTTTGTGGAAAAAGGAGGAATCCTCTGTGGAGACCCGTGTGGCCGTGCTGGCGATCATCGTCCGGGACACGGCCTCTGTCCCGGCGCTGAACGAGCTGCTGCACCAGTACGCCCCCTATATCATCGGGCGGATGGGGGTGCCCTACCACGCCCGGGGCGTGAACATCATCAGCGTGGCGGTGGACGCACCGGCGGACGCCATCTCCGCCCTGTCCGGCAAGATCGGCCGGCTGGCGGGGATCACGGCCAAGACCGTTTACGCGCCGGAGGATGCGCTGCAACAAGGAAAGTGAGGAAACAGAAGATGAAACAGTGGATGAAGAAGAGTCTGGCGGCCTGCCTGGCCCTGGTTATGTGCCTGACCCTGGCCGCCTGTGGCGGGAAGGAGGGCGAGACGCCCGCGGAGGAGTCCGTCAACGTCCGGGTGGCGGCCTTGAAGGGACCCACCGCCATGGGCATGGTGAAGCTGATGAGCGATTATGCTCCTGTGGAGGAAGCGTTGGAGGATAAGGAGAATGTGGTGACCGCTGGCGGCGGAAACACCTATGAGTTCACCCTGGCCGCCTCCGCCGACGAGGTGTCCCCCAAGCTGATGCAGGGGGAGCTGGACATCGCCTGCGTGCCGGCCAATCTGGCCTCCGTGCTGTATAACCGGACGGACGGCGGCATCGTCACCCTGGCGGTGAATACCCTGGGCGTGCTGTATATTGTGGAGAATGGCAATTCCGTCCAGTCCATGGCGGATCTGGCGGGCCGGACCATCGTGGCCTCCGGCAAGGGCTCCACGCCGGAGTACGTCCTGCGGTATCTGCTGACGGAGAACGGCATCGACCCGGACACCGGCGTCACCATCGACTGGAAGAGCGAGCACAGCGAATGCGTGGCATCCCTGGCATCCGGCGCGGCCACCATCGCCATGCTGCCCCAGCCTTTCGTCACCGTGGCCCAGACCCAGCTGCCGGACCTGCGGGTGGCCCTGGACCTGACAGAGGAGTGGGACGCCCTGGACAACGGCTCCGCCCTGCTCACCGGCGTGGTGGTGGCCCGGGCAGACTTCGTGAAAGAGCACCCGGCGGCGGTCAGCAACTTCCTGGAGCAGTACAGCGCCAGCGTGGACTGGGTGAACGCCAACACCGCCGAGGCGGCGGAGCTGATTGGCGGCTATGACATCGTGGACGCTACTGTGGCGGAGAAGGCCCTGCCTTACTGCAATATCGTGTGCGTCACCGGCACGGAGATGATGGATATGCTGTCCGGCTATCTGAGCGTGCTGTGGGAGCAGGACGCAGAATCCGTGGGCGGCGGTATGCCCAACGACGACTTCTATTACGGCGCGTAACGGCTGACAAATTTTCCGCGCCCCGGGAACACCCGGGGCGCGGTGGTTTCCAGGAGAAAGGGGGAGGCAGATGAAGCGGCGAACAGGCTCTGTCCGGCTGTGGGCGGCGGCCTTCTGGCTGCTGGTGTGGGAGGGGGCCAGTCTGGCCCTGGCGGCTACCACCGGCGGGCGGATGCTGCTGCTGGCCTCTCCGGTGCAGGCGCTGGGGCGGCTGCTGGCCCTGGCGGGCACGGCGGCCTTCTGGCAGGCGGTGGCCTTCTCCTCCCTCCGCATCCTGGGGGGCTTTCTCCTGGCCTGCGCGCTGGCGGCGGTGCTGGCACCGCTGGCGGCCCGTTTCCAGTGGATCCGGGACCTGTTGAGCCCCCTGGTGGCGGTGGTGAAAGCGGTGCCGGTGGTGTCCTTCATCATCCTGGCGCTGATCTTCTTCTCGTCGGAGAACCTGTCTTTGCTGATCTCTGCCCTGATGGTGTTCCCGCCGGTGTATCTGAACGTGCTGGAGGGCATCGGGCACACGGACCGGCAGCTGCTGGAGATGGCCCGGGTGTTCCGGGTGCCGGTCTCCCGGCAGCTGCGGGGCATCTACCTGCCGGCGGTGCTGCCCTATTTCCGCTCCGCCGTGTCATTGGGGCTGGGCCTGTGCTGGAAGTCCGGCGCGGCGGCGGAGGTCATCGGCCTGCCTGCCGGGTCTATCGGCGAGGCGCTGTACACCGCCAAGGTGTACTTCCAGACCGGAGACCTCTTCGCCTGGACGGCGGTGATCGTGACGGTATCGGTGATATTCGAGCGGCTGTTCCTCCGCCTGGTGGACGCCGCAGTGAGAAAGGCGGGCAGCTGATGGAGATTGCGGTGAAGCACCTGTGCAAATCCTTCGGGGGCCGGACGGTGCTGCGGGACTTGACCTTTACTGCGGGACCCGGCATTACGGCCGTCATGGCGCCCTCCGGGACCGGCAAGACCACCCTGCTGCGCATCCTGCTGGGGCTGGAGCGGCCGGACAGCGGCACGGTGGAGGGGCTTGCGGGAAAGCGGCTCTCCGCCGTGTTCCAGGAGGACCGGCTGCTGGAGCACCTCTCCGCCGATGGCAATCTCCGGTTTGTGCTGGGCCGGGCCTATGACCCCGCCGCGGCCCGGGCCCTGCTGGACCGGCTGGGCCTGCCGGACACAGGGCCGCAGCCGGTGCGGGAGTTCTCCGGCGGCATGAAGCGGCGGCTGGCCCTGGCGAGAGCGCTGCTGGCGCCCTTTGACGCGCTGGCGCTGGACGAGCCCTTCACCGGCCTGGACCGGGAGAACCGGGACCTGGCCCTGGCCTGCATCCGGGAGACGGCGGGGGATCGGCCGGTACTGCTGGTGACCCACGATGCCGCCGACGCGGCGGGATCGCCGGTCGTCACGCTGTAAGGAAGAACAGAGCGCGGCGCCGCCTCCGGGCGGCGCCGCGGTGCGCCATAGGACTAGCTTTTTGGGAGAGACTATGGTACAATGGCCGCAAAGCGGCGGGAGGGCGCCTGCCATGGCTGGGACCACGCCCGGCCTCCTGCGGGACAGCCGCCCGGAGCACCAGATCCCCGCGGGGGGTGGCGCAGCAGCCGCAGCGTCAGCGCACCGCTCCCGTGGGGGGCCGACCATCCAACAACCTCAACCCCGGACGGCCGTCCGGGGATGCGACCAAAAGGAGCTGTCTGTATGATTAAGATCACCACCGACTCCACCTGCGACCTGCCGCGGGAGCTGCTGGAGCGATACAATATCACCGTGACCCCGCTGGGGATCATCAAGGCGGGGAAGCTGTACCAGGACGGGGTGGACATCCGCACCGGGGACATCGCCGCCCATGTGGACGCCGGCGGCGAGATCACCACCACCAACGCCGTCAATGTGGCGGACTATGAGGAGCTGTTCCGCCGTCTGATGGAGGAGTATGACGCGGTCATCCACCTGAACATCGGCATGGGCTTTTCCAGCTGCCACCAGAACGCCCGCCTGGCGGCGGAGGAGGTGGACGGCGTGTATGTGGTGGACTCCGCCAACCTGACGGTGGGCCATGGGATGCAGGTGCTGGCCGCCGCAGAGGCCGCGGAGGCCGGGAAGTCTGTGACGGAGATCCTGGCGATGCTGGAGGAGATGATTCCCCGGGTGGAGACCAGCTTTGTGCTGGACCGGCTGGATTACATGAAAAAGGGCGGCCGCTGCTCCACCGCCACGGCCCTGGGTGCCAGCCTGCTGAAGCTCCACCCCTGCCTGGACGTAGTGGACGGCAAGCTGCCGGTGACGAAGAAGTACCGGGGCTCCATCGAGAAGGTGGTGGAGGAGTACGTCCGGGACCGGCTGCGGGACCGCACGGACCTGGACACCCGCCGGGCCTTTCTGGTGGACACCTGCCCGGACGACCACCTGGCCTCCATCGCCCGGGAGGTCCTGCGTCAGGACGGGCGGTTCCAGGAGATCATCGAGGCCAAGGCGGGGTGCACCATCTTCTGTCACTGCGGCCCCGGCACCCTGGGCGTGATCTTCCTGCGGAAGGCGTGAGACCGTGCGCGCTGCGGGCGGCAGGCCCGGCGGCCCGCTTCCCGCGCCCTGGCATCAAACAGAAGAGCCGGCCCCTCTGGGGACCGGCTCTCTTTGCTGGAAATCAGATTTACTTGACGGCGATGGCCTCGATCTCGCAGAGCACGCCCTTGGGCAGCTCTCGCACGGCCACGCAGCTGCGGGCGGGCTTGGAGGTGAAATACTTGGCGTACACCTCGTTGAAGGCGGCGAAGTCGCCCATGTCCGCCAGGAAACAGGTGGTCTTCACCACGCTCTCTAGAGTGACGCCGGCGGCCTCCAGAATGGCGCCCACGTTCTTGCAGCTCTGCTCCGCCTGTGCGGCGATGCCCTCGGGGATAGCGCCGGTAGCGGGGTCCACGGGAATCTGGCCGGAGGTGATGACCAGGTCGCCGAAGGCGTAGCCCTGGGAGTAAGGGCCGATGGCGCCCGGAGCGTTGGGGGTGGAAATCACGGTTTTCATGGGAAAACCCTCCTTTGATCGATTTGGATACCTTCATCATAACATCCGCCGCAGAAAAGTCAACTACCGGCGCTTGTGAAAAAGGGAAAATCGTGGTATACTTTTTTGGAATGTCTTACAGGAAGGGCGGACGGCCCGCCGGAAGGAGAAGAGCAAGTATGAGCGATTTGAGGGAAGTCCTTCAGGAGAACAGCTATCTGCGCCAGAAGCAGCTGATCTTCGCGGACTGCGACCGGTACCAGCGGGCCCGGGTGAGCACGCTGTTGAGCATCGCCGCCGCCGTGGCCGGGGCGGACTACGACGCCCGGGGCCTGACCTATGAGAAGCTCTATGAGATGCGGGAGGTGTTCCTGCTCTCCCGCATCGCCCTGCGGATCCATCGCTGCCCCAGGGCGCTGCAGGTGGTGGACGTCACCACCTGGGAGGACGGCGTCAAGGCCGCCCACATGCAGCGGGTGTATGAGATCACGGACAGGGAGGGGCTTCTGGTGTCCATCCGCAGCGACTGGATTCTGGTGGACCCGCAGACCCGGCGCATCATGCGGCCCGGCACCTTCACAGCCAAGAAGCTGGGCACCTGCCCCAAGGCCATCGACGCTCCGGAGCCCCGGAAGATCCTGCTGCCCCGGGAGGGGGTTGAGGATCTGGGCGCCCGGAAGGTGGTCTGGTCCGACCTGGACGGTAACGGCCATGTGTACAGCGGCAACTACGGCGACTTCGTCTGGGACTACCTGCCCGCCGACCTGCAGGAAAAGGTGCCCCGGGAGTTCTTCATCAATTACAGCAAGGAAGCCACCCTGGGCCAGGAGCTGCGGATGGTGGGCTGCCGCAAGGGCGGCGAGTATCTGATGGAGGGCCTGGGCCCGGAGGGCGTCTGCTTCTCCGCCCAGTGCGTGTTTTAAGATGCGGGCGGAGCCGTTTTCCCTGGGCGGGATGCCGGCCCTCCGCTGGGGGCGGCCCAGCCGGCAGGGGATCCTCTACCTCCACGGCCAGGGCGGAAGCAAGGCGGAGGCTGCGTTCTTTGCCGCCGCGGCGGCGGACGCCGGGTGGCAGACCGTCAGCGTGGATCTGCCCGGCCACGGGGACCGGGAGTCAGAGGCCGCGGCTCTGGTCCCCTGGCAGGTGGTGCCGGAGCTGCGGTGCGCCCTGGCGGAGCTGCGGGGCAGATGGGACCGGGTGGGGCTCTTCGGCTCCAGCCTGGGGGCCTGGTTCGGCCTGCTGGCATATCCGGACGCGCCCCTGGCGGGGGCGCTGTTCCTCTCTCCGGTGGTGGACATGGAGGCCCTGATCCGCAAAATGATGGGCTGGGCCGGTGTCAGTGAGGAGCGGCTGGCCCGGGAGGGGCGCATCCCCACAACGTTCGGCCAGACCCTCTCCTGGGAATATCTGCGATACGTCCGGACCCACCCTGCCCGCCGGTGGCGGACGCCCACGGCCATCCTGTACGGCGCCCGGGACCATCTGACGGACCGGGAGACCGTGGAGGCCTTTGCCGCCCGGAATGGCTGCCGCCTGACTGTGGAGGAGGCCGGAGAGCACTGGTTCCACACGCCGGAGCAGCTGGCGGTGGTGGACCGCTGGCAGCGTGCCTGCCTGGCGGACCTGGAATAAGAGAACAGCGAAGCGCCGCCCCGCATCCGCGGGGCGGCGCTGTGATTTGAAGCGGGAGCAGAGCTCAGAACCCGTACAGCATGGAGCGGCTGATGTCCGCCAGGGAGTGGGCGCCGCACATAGCCATGGTGTCGGCCAGCTCGGCCTTCAGCTTTTCCACATAGGTCTTGACGCCCTCGGCGCCGGCACCGTACACCATGGTGACGAAGGGCCGGCCGATCAGCACCGCGTCCGCGCCCAGGGCCAGGGCCTTGAACACGTCCATGCCGGTGCGGATGCCGCCGTCCACCAGAATGGTTATCCGGCCGCCCACGGCGTCCACGATGGCGGGCAGCACCTCTGCGGTAGAGGGGCACTGATCCAGCACCCGGCCGCCGTGGTTGGACACCACGATGCCCTTGGCCCCGGCCTCCAGAGCTTTCTTGGCCCCGGCCACGGTCATGATGCCCTTGACGATGAAGGGCTTCTCCGCCATGGCAACGATCTCGCGCAGCTCCTCCACAGTCTTGCTGCCGGCGGGGGGCGTCATGTTCTTCAGGAAGGGCAGGCCCGCCGCGTCGATGTCCATGGCGATGGCAAAGGGATCTGCGGCCTTCACCAGGTCCATCTTCTGCCGGATGGTCTCCAGGTTCCAGGGCTTGACGGTGGGCACGCCGCAGCCGCCGTTCTTGGCGATGGCCGCCGCAGCGCCCTCCATGACCGCAGGGTCCGTGCCGTCGCCGGTGAAGGCGGCGATGCCCGCTTCAGCACAGGCGGCCACCAGGATATCGTTATAGGCCAGATCGTTGTACTTGTCCCCGTAGTGGAGCGTCATGGCGCCCACCGGGGCAGCGAAGACCGGCAGGTCCACCGTGCGGCCGAACAAGGTGAAGGAGGTGTCCACCGGCTTGTTCTCGCAGATGGTGTCCATGTTGACGCACAGCTCCTGCCACTTCTGATAGTTACGGATGAAGCCGGTCCCGATGCCCTTGGCGCCGGGGCCGGGGACGGTGTTCCTGCAGGCCAGGCCGTTGCACACGGGACAGGCCTTGCAGTAGGGGCCCATAGCGCCCCGCGCTTGTTCCAGAACTTCCTGATATGTCATAGATTTTCCCCTCCGAATTGTTTTCCGAAAACCGCGGCACGCCGCGGAAGGCTGCCTTGATTGTACTCCCTTTAAAAGAAAAAGGCAACCTTTGGCAGAGAAGTTCCCGGGCGCAAAAAGAGGCTGAAAAAATTTTTTGTTTTCCTGCAACATACGGCCCGCCTTTCCGTCTGAATAGGCAGAGGCCCCGGTTTGGAAGCGGGGCGTAAAAAGGAGGGTATTGGAATGAAAAGAGGCTTTGCGTGGCTGCTGACGCTGCTGGCGCTGCTGGGTCTGCTGTCCGGCTGCGGCGGTGGTGGCGATACGACTGCGTCGGACACCGCCTCCAACAGCGCCGCCACGGAGGGGGCGGACGACCCGGGCGGCTCCTACGGCGCCTGGGCGGAGGCGGAAGTGGCTGAGGACTCCGGCGGTACGGCGGAGGACGGTGCCTCCGACCGTCTGGAAAACGCCAAGATGATCTACACCGCCCGGATGGAGGTGGAGACCACCGCCTTCGACACCGCCGACGCGGACCTGCGGACGCTGGTGGAGGTCCTGGGGGGCTATTTTGAGCAGGCGGCGGTCCATGACTACGGCAGCGGCTATCGCTCCGGCGACTACAAAGTGCGCATCCCCGCGGATCAGTTCCAGCCTTTCCTGGACCGGGTGGGGACACTGTGCCACGTCACCTATCAGGAGCAGACCAGCGAGAACGTTAGCGAGGCGTACTACGACGCGGAGAGCCGCCTGGCCACTCAGAGGACCAAGCTGGAGCGGCTGCAGAACCTGCTGGCCCAGGCGGAGAATATGGAGGACATCATCACCATCGAATCCGCCATCTCCGACACGGAGCTGGAGATCGAGCGGCTCACCGGCACCCTGCGGCAGTATGACGCCCTGGTGGACTACGCCACTGTCTATCTCTCCCTCCAGGAGGTGTACCAGCTCTCCAATGTGGAGGAGCCGGCTACCAGCTTTGCAAGCCGCATGGGCGCGGCCTTTGCCTCTGGCTGGCGGGGGTTTGTGGGCGCACTGGAGAGTCTGGCCGTGGCCCTGGCCTACGGCTGGGTGTGGCTGCTGCTTCTGGCGGCGGTTGGCACCGTGGCGGGCCGCCTTCTCTGGAAGAGGAGGCGCAGGGAGCGGCAGGCCGCCTCCAAGGAGTCGGAGAACAAGCCGTAAGACAGAACGGAACAAACAGCGCATCCGGCGTTGGATGCGCTGTTTTCCTGCCGGATTTTTGAAAATGATGTGGATTTTTGACGGATGATATTCCGTTTTGTGTTCGCTGTCGGGCATACACCGCGCCGCCGCGGCACATACTAGCGGGGATCACGGAGGTGGAGCATGAATCGGATTTCATCCAATTATGAGGAAAATGTGCAATGGTTCAACGACGTGCTGGGGGCAGGCCGCAGCTGCGACATGGTATGTCGGGACCTGTATGTGGGCGGCCGGCGGGCCCGGTTCTGGGTCATCGACGGCTTCGGCGGGGACGCCATCCTGGAGCGGATGGGGGCCTTCTGGCTGTCGCTCCAGCCGGAGGCGGTGCAGGGCCTGACGGAGATGCAGCAGTTCGCGGACCGCTATGTGACCTTTATGGAGGTGAACGTCAGCTATGACCGGGATGACATCGTCACCTCCGTGCTGATGGGCAAAAGCCTGCTGGTGATGGAGGGGCTGTCCGGCGCGGCGCTGATCGACGCCAAGGAGTATCCCAGCCGCAGCGTGGGAGAGCCACCGGACGGCAAGGTCCTCCGGGGCTCTCACGACGGATTCATTGAGGCGGTGGTGCCCAACATGGCCATGCTGCGCCGCCGCATCCGGGATCCCCACCTGACCATGGAGGGGCTGAAGGTCGGCCAGCGGACCCACAGCGACGTGGCGCTGTGCTACCTGGATGACCGGGTGGACCACGCCCTGCTGGACGAGCTGCGCCACAAGCTCCAGAACATCCAGGCCAACTCCCTCACCATGGCGCAGGAGAGCGTGGCGGAGGCCATCCGCCCCAAGCAGTGGTACAACCCCTTCCCAAAGGTGCGGTACACTGAGCGGCCGGACACCGCCGCCGCCTGCGTCATGGAGGGCAGCATCATCCTGATGGTGGACAACTCTGCGGCGGTGATGATCCTGCCCACCACCTTTTTTGACTTTACCCAGGAGGCCAATGACTTCTATTTTCCCCCGCTGGTGGGCACGTATCTGCGGGTCCTGCGGGTGACGGTGTTCCTGATCTCCCTGCTGATTACCCCTGCCTGGTACCTGATGGTCAGCTCGCCGGGGCGCCTGCCGTCCTGGCTGGATTTCCTCTCCTCCCCGGAGCCGGCGGCGCTGTCTCTGCTGTCCCAGCTGCTGGTGGTGGAATTCCTGATCGACGTGCTGAAGCTGGCGTCCCTGAACACGCCGGATACGCTGTCCAACTCCTTCTCCATGCTGGGGGCCTTGATCCTGGGTGATTTTGCCGTGCAGGCCGGATGGCTGGGGCCGGAAGTACTGGTGTATATGGCATTTGTCTCCGTGGCGGGCTTCGCCCAGCCCAGCTATGAGCTGGGGTACGCCTTCAAGCTGCTGCGGGTGGCGCTGCTGCTGCTGACAGCGGCCTTCGACGTCTGGGGATTCTGCCTGGGGTTCGTGGGCATCCTAGTCCTGCTGGCCACCACAAAACCCCTGGTGGGCCACGGGTATCTCTATCCCCTGATCCCCTTCAACGGCAAGGCGCTTCGCCGGCTGCTGGTGCGGGAACCCATCAATCGGGACAACACCTGAGAGACCCGCGCCTCCCCGCACGCGCCGGACAGGATTCTGTCCGGCGCGTTTTTTACCCGAAAGCAGAAAATTTTTCAAACTGTGGCATTTCCAACCTCTTTTGGAAAAAATGGGCGCTCTGATGAAACGGACTGCGGGGACAAAAGCCCGCCCCGGTGCGTTTGACGAGGAGAGAAGGGACTCATATCACGGATCATCATGAACTTCTACACCCCTTCAGCTTTGGATGGAGGGGAAATTTGAACAGGCGGGAGAGATGCAGCCGGCGGAGAGAAATGAGGGGCCGCCACAGCTGCTCCGGTGGCCGGACGGCCCGGCTGCCGTCTTTGCAGCCGCGCTGGAGACGGCCGTGCGTGCCTGCATGGCGCCGCCCGGCGGGGGGAAACTGTTTTTCGCCGACTTGACGAAATTTCCGGCTGTTTTTTCACTCTCCTGCCCAAAACGGGGAATGTGCCAAAATTTTTGTTGTATTGCACCGGCAAAGGTTGTATAATTTCTACATTAGGCATCCCCGGCGGCCGGTGGGACTGGCCGCGGCAACAGCACAACATAAGGAGTGGAACAAACATGAGCTATTCTGTACAAAACATCCGCAACGTCTGTCTGCTGGGCCACAGCGGAAACGGCAAGACCGCCCTGGCAGAGAGCCTGCTGTATATGACCGGGGCCATCGACCGGATGGGCCGGGGCGCGGACGGGAATACGGTCTGCGACTATGATCCGGAGGAGACCAAGCGGCAGATCTCCATCTCCACCGCTGTGGCGCCGCTGGAGTACAAGGGGTGCCGGATCAACGTGCTGGACACGCCGGGCGCGTTCGACTTCGCCGGCGAGGTGATCGAGGCTCTGCGGGCCGCCGACGCCGCCATCATCGTCTGCTCCGCCAAGGACGGCGTGTCCGTGGGACTGGAGAAGGCGTGGAAATACTGCGAGGAGCGGAATATGCCCCGCTTTATCTATATCTCCAAGACCGACGAGGACAACAGCGACTACAACGCCACCTTCGAGGCTCTGCGGGCCCGGTTCGGCAACAAGATCGCGCCTCTGGTGGTGCCCATCTGGGACGAGGGCAAGAAGGTCACCGGCATCATCGACGTGCTGAACAAGCGCGCCTATGAGATGCAGGACCAAAAGCGGGTGGAGATCGAGATCCCCGAGGGCAAGGACGCCGTCATCGAGGAGTTCAACAACGCCCTGAAGGAGTCCGTGGCCGAAACCAGCGAGGAGTTCATGGACAAGTTCTTCGGCGGCGAGGACTTCACCTACGCCGAGATGATTCAGGGCCTGCGCCAGGGCGTGCGGGAGTTGAGCCTGTTCCCCGTGCTGTGCGGCTCCGCTGTCAACTGCATGGGCAGCCTGATGCTGCTGGACGACATCGTGGACCTGCTGCCCAACCCCATGGAGGGCAACTATCACAAGGCCACCCGCCAGGACGGCGAGACGGAGCCCTTTGTGGTCTCCCCCGGCGGCGTGCCTACGGCCTTCGTGTTCAAGACCGTCTCTGACCAGTACGGCAAGTACAGCTTCGTCAAGGTGCTCTCCGGCACCCTGACGCCGGATCTGCCCATGGTCAACGCCCGCACCGGCGTCTCTGAAAAACTGGGCCGCCTGTACACCATGCGGGGCAAGAAGGCCACCGAGGTGAAGGAGCTGGGCTGCGGCGACATCGGCGCCATCGGCAAGATGGAGAAGGTCAAGACCGGCGATACCCTGTGCGACGCCCGGAAGGTCGTCGCCCTGAAGGAACTGCCCTTCGCAGAGCCCTGCTATTCCGTGGCCATCGTGCCCAAGACCCGGGGCCAGGAGGACAAGATCGCCCAGGGCCTGGCCCGTATGAACGAGGAGGATCCCACCTTCTCCGTCACCAACAACGCCGAGACCCACCAGATGGTGCTCAACGGCTCCGGCGACATGCAGGTGGATGTGCTGGTCAGCAAGCTGAAGAGCCGCTTCAATGTGGAGGCGGATCTGAAGCCCGTGCGGGTGCCCTATCGGGAGAAGATCCGCAAGACTGTCCAGAAGCAGGGCCGCCACAAGAAGCAGACCGGCGGCAGCGGCCAGTTCGGCGACGTGTGGATCCGGTTTGAACCCCAGACGGAGCAGGACGACATGATCTTCGCCGAGGAGGTCTTCGGCGGCAGCGTGCCCAAGAACTTCTTCCCTGCGGTGGAGAAGGGCCTGCGGGAGGCCTGCGCCCACGGTCCCCTGGCGGGCTATCCCGTGGTGAACCTGAAGGCCGTGCTGTACGACGGCTCCTACCATCCGGTGGACTCCTCCGAAATCGCCTTTAAGACCGCGGCGCAGCTGGCCTACAAGGCCGCCCTGCCGGAGGCCAACCCGGTCCTGCTGGAGCCGGTGGGCGAGCTGAAGGTCACTGTGCCCGACAGCTACATGGGCGACGTCATCGGCGATCTGAACAAGCGCCGGGGCCGCGTCATGGGCATGGATCCCACCGGCGACGGCAACCAGGTGATCTCTGCGGAGGTGCCCATGGCTGAGATGGGCAGCTACGCCATCGATCTGCGGTCTATGACGCAGAGCCGCGGCAGCTTCACCTTCCACTTCGTCCGCTACGAGGACTGCCCGCCTGCAGCCCAGGAGAAGGCCATCGCGGAGGCGAAGGCGCTCCAGGCGGCGGAGGAGAAGTAAGGAAGAGGCAGTCCGCGTCTCTCCGCCGGGAGTCCGGCGTACAAGTATTTTGCCGGAGGCAAAATCTTGAAATCGGCCGAATTCACTTCGGACGATTTGCGTCCAATGCGGGGTCCCCGCAGGGCGCAAAGCGGCTTGCGGGGCGACTGCCCGCCTGCGGCCCAGGAGAAGGCCATCGCGGAGGCGAAGGCGCTCCAGGCGGCGGAGGAGAAGTAAGGAAGAGGCAGTCCGCGTCTCTCCGCCGGGAGTCCGGCGTACAAGTATTTTGCCGGAGGCAAAATCTTGAAATCGGCCGAATTCACTTCGGGCGATTTGCATCCAATGCGGGGTCCCCGCGGGGCGCAAAGCGGCTTGCGGGGCGACTGCCCGCCTGCAGCCCAGGAGAAGGCCATCGCGGAGGCGAAGGCGCTCCAGGCGGCGGAGGAGAAGTAAGGAAGAGGCAGTCCGCGTCTCTCCGCCGGGAGTCCGGCGTACAAGTATTTTGCCGGAGGCAAAATCTTGAAATCGGCCGAATTCACTTCGGGCGATTTGCATCCAATGCGGGGTCCCCGCGAGGGCGCAAAGCGGCTTGCGGGGCGACTGCCCGCCTGCGGCCCAGGAGAAGGCCATCGCGGAGGCGAAGGCGCTCCAGGCGGCGGAGGAAAGATAACGCACATTTGCAAAAACCAAAACGGCGGGGAGCAAACTCCCCGCCGTTTCTGTAAGCAGAAATGCCGCAAGCTGTTAATTTGTATGAAAGGAGCGGGCACATGTATCAATATAAATACATTCCGGTGGATACCGGCGGCGGCTTCCTGTCGGACACCCGGGAACACCGGGAGCTTATCGACGCATACGCCGCAGAAGGCTGGCGGTATGTGGGATTTTTCCCGGTGAGCTTCACGAGTCATGGAGGGATTAGCCGGGTGGACCTGATCTTTGAACGGAGTCGTAAATTGCCGACTTAAAATCCAGGAAAAGTTTTCTATTAGTTGCAAAAGCAACTTCAAAATATTAGAATATCCTGTTATACTCAAACTGTCCCAAGGGGACTGAGGAAAAAAGGCTTTCAAAAAAGATAAGTATAAAAGGAGGACATTTACTATGAAGAAGTGGGTCTGCTCTGTCTGCGGTTATGTTTATGAGGGCGAGAATCCCCCCGAGAAGTGCCCCCAGTGCGGTGTTCCCGCCTCCAAGTTCACCGAGCAGAAGGGTGAGCTGAGCTGGGCTGCCGAGCATGTGGTCGGCGTGGGCAAGTCCTTCGGCGAGTCTGTTCCCGCCGAGGTCCAGAAGGAGATCATCGACGGTCTGAACGCCAACTTCACCGGCGAGTGCACTGAGGTCGGCATGTATCTGGCCATGTCCCGCGTGGCATATCGTGAGGGCTATGCCGAGATTGGTGAGTATTGGCGCCGGGCCGCTCTGGAAGAGGCCGAGCACGCTGCCAAGTTTGCTGAGCTGCTGGGCGATGTGGTGACCGACTCCACCAAGAAGAACCTGGAGATGCGGGTCGAGGCCGAGAACGGCGCCACCCTGGGCAAGTTCGAGCTGGCCAAGCTGGCCAAGCAGTACAACCTGGACGCCATCCACGACACCGTGCATGAGATGGCCCGCGACGAGGCCCGTCACGGCAAGGCTTTCGAGGGCCTGCTGAAGCGGTACTTCGGCTGATTCGAAAAGTCCATACGGCAAATCCCCCCCGGCCGCCGGCCGGGGGGATTTTTATAAAAAGAGAGGTAAGACCGTTCGCGCCGCACGAAACTAATCAGAATCTGTAACATCTTTCAAGGCCCTGAGGGGCGCTTGCTTTTCTGCTCCCATATACATGAACTGATGTTGGTTGATCTGGTCATACATCAATTTCGGTTAACATGCAGGCAGAAAGAGAGGCTTGCGTGTGATGATCTCCTATGACAGCCTGCGGGACAAAATGAAGGAAAAAGGCATCTCTCAATACGCCCTGATTAGGCGCTGGCAAATCAATCCAGCCCAGATCACCCGCCTGAAGCGGAATGAGAGCGTCAGCCCCCACACCATTGAGATGTTCTGCAAGATCCTGAAGTGTGAGGTGGGGGACATTATGCGGCATATTCCGGACGGGAAAGCGTAACGGCAGAGCAGGCCGCACGCTCTGCCGTTTTTTGCCGTCCCCGGCCCGCTTCTACGCTCCGCAGACAAAATTCAAGGGCGGGGGATGGTCAAACAGCCTGATTTGCGGTATGCTGAGGCCAGAGAGGAGGGAGGCCCATGGATGCCGGAAAGACAGGCGCCTATCTGGCGGCGCTGCGGAAAGCCCGGGGCATGACCCAGCAGGAGGCGGCGGATCAGCTGGGTGTCTCCAACAAGACCGTGAGCAAGTGGGAAAACGGCGCGGGGCTGCCGGATATCACCGTGCTGCCTGCCTTGGCGGAGCTGTACGGCGTCACCGCCGATGACATCCTGGCGGGAGAGACCTTGCGGGGCCGGCCAGCGGAGGCCCAGGGACCGGCACGGCGGCGCCTCCTGCTGCTGCGGCTGCGGACCCGGTTCGACCTCTGTTTCATCGGCAGCCTGGCGCTGGGTGTGCTGGCGGCATTCCGGGTGGCCTATGTCAGTCTGGCGGCCTGGCCGCTGTCGGTGGGCCTCTTATGGATCGGCTATGTGCTGGCTGTCCATCCGGCCCGGTACGGTGATATATCGTTGGATGCTAAAATTTGGGAAAACCTGTACCGCAAGCTGCTGGCCGCCTCCGCCGTCCAGTGGTGGGCCCTGCTGCGGCTGGTGCGGCTGGGCAGGCTGGAGGTGGACTTTGCGGAGATGCGGTACTACGACACCATGCAAGCCTGGAAGCCGCTGCTCTTCGCCGTGGGGCTGGCGCTGCTGTGCGCCGTGCTGGAGCGGGCCCTGCGCCGCCGGGCGGGGGCGGATGCCTCTTTGCTGTGGATACCGGAGCGGCTGCGGCCAATGCTCCACCGGAGCGGCGGCTTCCTGCGGCGGACCCGGCGACTCTGGCTGGTGTGGCTGGCGTGGGCGGTACTTCTGGCGGGGCTGTGGTTCCTGGCGGACGGCCAGCTGGACCAGGTGTTGGCGCCCTGGATCGCCCGATATGGGGAAGAGCTGGTCCGCGACGGGTTCCCGGAGAGTTGGACCATCCTGCGGGGGCGGCTGGAGGCGGATGTGGCACTCTGGCTCCGGCTGCGGCAGGGGGTGCTGATCGCCGGCGCCGTCTCCGGGGCTGGCGTGCTGGTTTGGACGCTGCTACATTGGAAAAAGCGCCGCCCCCCTCTTGCGGAGGAGGGCGAAACATGATAGAATCTCTCCGGCGAAGAATAAGGGGAGAAGTGTATGTATCACTATATTTTCTTTGATTTGGACGGCACGCTGACAGACTCCAAGGAGGGCATCCTCAACAGCCTGCGGTATGCCTTTGACAAGCTGGGGGAGCCGGTGCCGCCGGAGAGCACCCTCATCAAATTCATCGGCCCGCCCCTGCAGGACTCCTTCGCGGAATTCTGCGGCTTTTCGGCGGAGCGGGCCGCGGAGGCCATCGCCGTCTTCCGGGAGCGGTACGAGCCTGTCGGCAAGTTTGAGAACATGGCCGCCCCCGGCATGGCGGACCTGTGCGCCCGGCTGAAGGCCCGGGGCTATGTGCTGGCTCTGGCCTCCTCCAAGCCGGAGAGCCTGTGTGTGCCTATCTGCGAGAAGTTCGGCTTCACGCCGTCTCTAGCTGTTGTGACGGGCAGCCCGCCCGTGGGGGACTGGAGCAAGGCGGACGTGATCCGGGAGACTATGCGCCGCCTGGAGCTGACGGAGGCCCACAAGCCGGAGATCCTGATGGTGGGGGACCGGAAGTTCGACGTGCTGGGCGCCAAGGCGTGCGGCATCGCCTGCGCGGGCGTGGAGTTCTTCGGCTACGCCGCCCCCGGCGAGCTGGCGGAGAGCGGCGCTGTGGCCGTGGTCCGGACACCGGAGGAGCTGGAGCAGTTCATCCTGACCCATTGAATGCGAAAAAAGAGGCGGCGCCCATGGGGCGCCGCCTCTTTCAGGCGCTTCGGTATTCAGCCGACGGTTTCCGCCTCGAGGACTTCCGGCAGGGTCAGGCCCTCACCAGTGAGATCGGCGGTGAGGATGGGGTCGATGGGCACCGCCAGATACATACTATTGCCGTAGACATAGGCGCCGGAGGTAACGGCTACCGCCTGACCGTAGACGTTCAGCAGGGCGCCGCCGCTGCTGCCCTCGGAGATGTCGGCGGTGCTCATGACGCAGGGCAGGGCGTACCGCTCCACATCCCGCTGCGTGGCGCTGACGATGCCGGAGCTGACTGCCAGCCCCAGGCCCAGGGGATTGCCGATGGCGTAGACCGTGTCGCCCGCCCGCAGGTCTCCGGTGCCGGAATCCGCGATGTCCAGCGCGGCAAAAGCAGAGGTGTCGTGTCCCTTCAGGGCGGCGTGGGAGACGCGGATCACCGCGATATCGATGTCCGGATCGTAGTAGATGACCCGCTCCACTTCATATACATCCCCGGTGGAGAGCGTGGCGGTGGCGGAGACCGCGTCCGCGATGGAGTGGTAGTTGGTGACGGCCAGCCCGTCCTCCGTGATGAAGAAGCCGCTGGCCTCGCCGGTGACAAGGCCTTCGTCCCGGTACGCCTCCGTCTCATAGGTGTCCAGACGGAACACGGCGGCCGCGCAGCGGTCCGCCACCTGCCGGGCGGTGAGGGCGGGGGTCAGCAGGCCCAGGGCGTTGGCCGCGGCCCGGGAGACGGTCCCCTGGCTCACCAGGCGTCCGATCACTGTGGCGCTGCCGTCCCGGTAGGAGAAGGACAGAGCGTTCGCCGCCATCTCAAACAGGTCCCCCTGGGTCAGGGTGCCGGTATAGGCGATGGGGAAGAGGCCGATCCGCTGGGCGAAACCCGCGGCGTCGGCAATGGTAAAGTCGCCCGCCTTGTCGGAATACCCCAGCATCCGCAGCAGGAAGGCGCTCCAGGCGTTGGCGGTGAGGGCCGCGTCCGGCCGGAAGGCTGTCGCCGTGACGCCGGTGATCCAGCCCTGCCGGGCGGCGTAGTTCACCTCCTGGGCGATGGAGGCGGGAACATCCCGGAAGCCGGCCAGCCAGTTGTCTGCCGCGGCGGCCTGTTCTGCCCCGGCCAGATGCACCAGCAGCACGGCCGCCTGTGCCCGGGTGGCGGGGGCGTCCAGATTATATGTAGAGTCGATCAGTCCCAGGGTGGAGAGGGTGTCCGCGGCCCGGGCCGCCTCCCCCTCCAGAGCGGAGGCGGCGGGGATCACGCTCACCGTCAGGACAAGGACACAGAGGAGCGAAAGAAGTCGTTTTTTCATGGGGTAGCCTCCAAATCTTGAGAATGGCTCCATTTTAGCACCGGGCAGAGCGCTTGGCAAGGCCCGGTCCCTTTACTGCCCGGGCCGATTTGGGCGTTCCCAAGACTCTCTTGGCGGAAAAGACGGAACAGAACGGTATATAAAAGGCCCCGCTGCCGCACATGAGGGCCTTGGTTCCACTATTCTGTATATTGGGATCACGCGCTTCTGCCCTTCAGAAAAGAACGCATCAGCATCGCGATCATGCCAATCATGAGATAGCAGACGCAATACAACAAAAACGCTGTTTCACCCATCGCAAAGAATAGCCACGCCCCTGCCAGAAATAATCCCGCGACAACAATTGGAAGGGGCCACAGCCGCTTGATGTCCTTTCCTGCAAATACGCCGCATACAGCAGAAAATATGGGATTGACCCCAAAGAACAGCAGAAGGCAGACGGCCATTCCCGCGCTGCCTGCAAATGTTGCTGCCAACCACGGACAGCCTATCATCAACAGCATTGCCAATATAGACCAGAAGATCAATGGTTTCATGTGGATGGCCTCCCTTTTATACGGAAATGGTTGTTTTTCTATATGATATCATATACGTCTGGCTGCTTCAAGGTTTGGAAGCGGGCCCCTTCAGCGAAAGCGCCGGAGCTGCCCATCCGTCCGGAGGAGGCGGGGGAGCAAGGCCCGTCTCACTGGACAGGCGGGCCAAAGTCTGCTATACTGAATCTACCTTTTGGAAAGGAAGCGGCCCATGGCGGAGCGATTGGCGGAGGACCTCTGGCGGCTGGACATCCCCTTGGTGGGGAACCCGCTGAAAAACTTGAACAGCTATTTGCTGACCGGAGAGCGGAGCCTGCTGATCGACACGGGCTTCCGCCAGCAGTCCTGCCGCGAGGCCATGGAGCGCCAGCTGGCGGAGACGCACGTGGACCGGGACCGGCTGGACATTTTCTGCACCCACCTCCACAGCGACCACACAGGGCTGGCGCCGGAGCTGATCCGCCCCGGCTGCCGGATCTATATCGGGGAGATCGACAGCCCCGGCGTGAAAAACGCCTCGGATCCGTCCTGTTGGAAGCGGCTTTACGGGGAATATGTGCGGGACGGCTTCACCCAGGCGGAGATGGAGGCCCTGTGGGGAGGCAATCCGGCCCAGACGGCGGCCCCGCCCTGGCGGGAAGGACTCTATACGGAGCTGCAGGACGGCGCGGCGCTCCATTACGGCGGCCGTATGCTGCGGTGCGTGCTGACGCCGGGCCACACGCCGGGGCACCTGTGCCTGTATGACCCGGCCCGCCGGCGGCTGTTCTGCGGCGACCATGTGCTGTTTCACATCACGCCCAACATCTGCCGCTGGCAGGGAGTGGAGGACTCTTTGGGGGACTATCTCAGCAGTCTGGACAGGACGGCCGCTCTGGACACAGCGGAGCTGTATCCCGCCCACCGGGCGGAGACCGGGGACCTGCGGCAGCGGACGGCGGAGCTGAAGGCCCACCACGCCCGCCGGCTGGAGGACACCCTGCGGACCGTGGAGAAGGCGCCGGGCCTCACCGCCTATCAGATCGCAGGCCGGATGCGCTGGAGCATCCGCTGCCGGAACTGGGCGGATTTTCCCCTGGCGCAGAAGTTCTTTGCCGTGGGAGAGGCCCTGGCCCATCTGGACCATCTGGAGGCCCAAGGGCGGGTCTTCCGCCAGGAGATACATGGAAAACGGGTATATTTCGCCGGCGTGGGCGACAAAATATGAATGATAAAGGAGATGCTTCAAATGGAAGTGAAAGAGATTCTGAGCAAGTGCGACCACACTCTGCTGGCCCAAACGGCCACCTGGAAGGAGATCCGGGCCATCTGCGACGATGGTATGAAGTACGGCTGCGCCAGCGTCTGCATCCCCGCCAGCTATGTCAAGCAGGCGGCGGAGTATGTGGCGGGAAAGCTGCCCATCTGCACGGTGATCGGCTTCCCCAACGGGTATGACACCACCGCCGCCAAGTGCTTCATGGCCACGGACGCCGTGGAGAACGGCGCCGAGGAGGTGGACATGGTCATCAACCTGGGCTGGGTGAAGGATCAGAAGTGGGATGACCTGCTCGCCGAGATCAAGGCCGTGAAGGCCGCCTGCAAGGGCAAGCTGCTGAAGGTCATCATCGAGTGCTGCTTCCTCACAGACGAGGAGAAGATCAAGATGTGCGAGATCGTCACCGCCTCCGGCGCGGAGTATATCAAGACCTCCACAGGCTTCGGCACCGGCGGCGCCACCCGGGAGGACGTGGCCCTTTTCGCCAAGCACGTGGGCCCCAACGTGAAGATCAAGGCCGCCGGCGGTATCGCCGACCTGAAGGACGCGGAGGACTTCATCAACCTGGGTGCCTCCCGCCTGGGCACCAGCCGCATCGTCAAGGCCGTGAAGGCCATGGAAGAGAAATAAGGAGGAAATGAAAGCATGGGAACTCCCCATAACGAGGCGGCCCAGGGGGCCTTTGCCAAGACCGTTCTGATGCCCGGCGATCCGCTGCGGGCCAAATTCATCGCGGAGACCTTTCTGCAGGACGCGAAGCTGGTGAACAACGTCCGGGGCGTCCAGGGCTACACCGGCACCTATCAGGGCACGCCTGTGTCCGTCATGGCCTCCGGCATGGGGATGCCCTCCATCGGCATTTACTCCCATGAGCTGTTCCACTTCTATGATGTGGACAACATCATCCGGGTGGGCAGCGCCGGCGCTATCTCCCCCCAGCTGAAGGTGCGGGACGTGGTGTTCGGCCAGGGCTCCTGCACGGACTCCAACTACGCCCACCAGTTCGGCCTGGGCGGCACCTTCGCCCCCATCGCGGACTTCACCCTGCTGGAGACCGCCGTGACGGTAGCCCGGAAGCTCGGCATCGAGCCCCATGTGGGCAGCCTGCTCAGCTCCGACGTGTTCTACAACAAGGCGGGCAACACTCTGGACTGGGGCAAGATGGGCGTGCTGGCCGTAGAGATGGAGAGCGCGGCCCTGTACTGCAACGCCGCCGAGGCGGGCAAGCGGGCCCTGGCCATCTGTACCATCTCCGACAGCTTGATTACCGGCGAGGAGCTGCCTGCCGCCGACCGCCAGACCACCTTCACCCAGATGATGGAGATCGCCCTGGGCGTTGCTGTGGAGATGGAGAAGAAGTAAGGCGAGTTCAAAAAAGAAGAATCAGACCCCGCGGCCACGCAGGGGAAGCATGAAGGGGGACGTTGAGTCCCCCTTCATAGTTGATCGGCCCGCCGCAGCGGCGACTTTCGGCAAAGGTGAAAGCGGGAGGCCCGCCGGCAAAGCCGCCGGGCCGGGACGCGGAGCATCTTTTCCATATTTTCCCGGTCCGGCACAGGCCGAACCTCTCCGGGAAATGACCGGTGACAATGGAAACAGAGCTGTGACAAACCACAGCAAAAATTTTGCAGAATTGGTTCTGCTTTTTACAAAACCGTAAAAAAGATATCCGAAATTCATAAAAATTTCAACAAAATGTGGCGAAAAAGAAAACAATTTGGAAATGCGGTTGCAATCCTCAGGAAGAGTTGTTATAATGGGCCTGACCCGTTGAGGTCATCCTGCGCGGAGAGATTTTCGCGCGGATAACAAAACGAAGGAAGGTAGATTCCAATGAAGAAGTTTCTTGCATTGCTCCTGGCATTGGTGATGTCCCTGTCCCTGGTCGCCTGCGGCGGCGGGGACGACACCGCCGCTGACGGGGGCGCCGATGCGGAGGATGGCGGCAACGCCGAGACCGCCGCTTATCAGGTGGCTATGATTACTGACTACGGCGATATCACCGACCAGTCCTTCAACCAGACCACCTATGAGGCCTGCCAGGAGTTCTGTGACGCCGAGGGCCTGCAGTTCGAGTACTACAAGCCCGCCGGTGACTCCACCGCCGAGCGTGTGGCCATGGTGGACGCCGCTGTGGCTGACGGCTACAACGTCATCGTGATGCCCGGCTACGCCTTTGCCGAGACCATCAAGGAGACCGCGGAGCTGTATCCCGACGTGACCTTCATCGCGCTGGACGTGGCGCAGGGCGATCTGGGCGAGGACTACACCGTGCCCTCCAACGTGTACTGCGCTGTGTATCAGGAAGAGCTGTGCGGCTACATGGCCGGCTACGCCGCCGTGAAGCTGGGCTACACCCACCTGGGCGTGCTGGGCGGCATGGCCGTTCCCGCCGTGCAGCGGTTCGGCTATGGCTTCGTGCAGGGCGCTGACGCCGCTGCCGTGGAGATGGGCATCGCCGACCAGGTCGTGATGGAGTATGCCTATGGCAACCAGTTCTATGGCGACAGCGATATCACCGCCTACATGGACAACTGGTATCAGACCCTGGGCGTGGAGGTCGTCTTCGCCAGCGGCGGCGGCATCTACACCTCCGCGGCTGAGGCTGCTGCCAAGGTCGGCGGCAAGCTGATCGGCGTGGACGTGGACCAGTCCGCCAACATCGACACCTATGGCGAGGGCATGTGCGTGACCTCCGCCATGAAGGGTCTGGCCGAGACCGTCAAGCACATGCTGGGCGAGGTCGTGGCAGGCAACTTTGCCAACTACGGCGGCCAGGTGGAGACCCTGGGCCTGGTGAACGGCGATGATCCCACCGCCAACTATGTCCAGCTGCCCATGGAGACCACCCAGTGGGGCGACGGCTTCACCCAGGACGACTATAAGGCCCTGGTGAAGGCCATGTACGACGGCGATGTCACCGTTTCCAACGACATCTCCGCCATGCCCGCAACCACCATCACGGTGAACTTTGCCGGCAACATCAAGTAAGGATCAGAGTCTTTGCAGGAAGAGGACGGGAGCAATCCCGTCCTCTTTTTTTGCCTCTGGACAAATTTTACAAAACAAACCTGATATTCCTGCATTTTTTCTTTGAAATATTCCGGAAGATATAGTACAATAAATACACTATACAAGAGGAGGAGGGCGGTAAGCTTGGAACAGCCATATGCCATTGAAATGCTGAATATCACCAAGCGCTTTCCGGGAATTGTCGCAAACGACAACATCACGCTCCAACTGAAGCGGGGCGAGATCCACGCGCTGTTGGGAGAAAACGGCGCCGGAAAGTCCACGCTGATGAGCGTGCTGTTCGGCCTGTACCAGCCGGAGGAGGGCGTCATCAAAAAAGACGGCCAGGTGGTGCAGATCAAGGACCCGAACGATGCAAACGCACTGGGGATCGGCATGGTCCACCAGCACTTCAAGCTGGTGGAATGCTTTTCCATTTTGGACAACATCATCCTGGGCGTGGAACCCTGCAAGAACGGCTTCCTGCAGAAGCAGGAGGCCCGGGAGAAGGTCCTGGCCCTGTCGGAGAAGTACGGCCTGCAGGTGGACCCGGACGCACTGGTGGAGGATGTCACCGTGGGCATGCAGCAGCGCACGGAGATCCTGAAGATGCTCTACCGGGACAATGAGATCCTGATCTTCGACGAGCCCACCGCTGTGCTGACGCCGCAGGAGATCGACGAGCTGATGCAGATCATGAAGAACCTGGCGGCAGAGGGCAAATCCATCCTGTTCATCTCCCACAAGCTGAATGAGATCATGTCCGTGGCGGACCGCTGCACGGTCCTGCGGAAGGGCAAATACATCGGCACGGTGAACATCGCCGAGACCAGCCGTGAAGAGCTGTCCCGCATGATGGTGGGCCGGGACGTGGAGTTCGCAGTCCACAAGGAGCCCTCCAAGCCCAAGGATCCCATCCTGGTGGTGGAGGGTATGACCGTGGCCTCCAAGCTCCATAACAACAATGCTGTGAAGAATATTTCCTTTACGGTCCGGGCGGGAGAGATTGTCTGCATTGCCGGTATTGACGGCAACGGCCAGACGGAACTGATCTACGGCCTGACGGGCCTGGAGCCCCTGGAGTCCGGCAAGATCACGCTCTGCGGCCAGGACATCACCCGCGCCCCCATCCGGCAGCGGTCTCTGCTGGGCATGAGCCACATCCCGGAGGACCGCCACAAGCACGGCCTGGTGCTGGACTACACCCTGGAGGACAACATGGTGCTCCAGCGGTACTTTGAGCCTCAGTTCGTCAGCAAGGCGGGCTTCCTGAAGCGCAAGGCCATCCGCGAGTACGCCAACCGCCTGATCGAGCAGTACGACGTCCGCTCCGGCCAGGGGCCTGTCACAGTGGCCCGCAGCATGTCCGGCGGCAACCAGCAGAAGGCCATCATCGCCCGGGAGATCGACAAGGACCCGGAGCTGCTGATCGCCGTGCAGCCCACCCGCGGCCTGGACGTGGGCGCCATCGAGTATATCCACAAGCAGATCGTGGCCCAGCGGGACGCCGGCAAGGCGGTGCTGCTGGTGAGCTTGGAGCTGGACGAGGTCATGTCCCTGTCCGACCGTATCCTGGTGATCTATGAGGGCGAGATCGTGGGCGAGCTGGACCCCAAGACCACCACGGCGGAAGAGATGGGCCTGTACATGGCCGGCGCCAAGCGGAAGGGGGCTTGAGAAACCATGAGACAAGAAAAATCATCCCTCCTGCGGAACAAGGGATTCCAGTCCCTGCTGGCATCCCTGCTGTGCATCGTGCTGGGCCTGCTGATCGGCTACATCGTGCTGCTGATTATCAACCCCGCCGGCGCGGGAGAGGCCATCCGCACCATTGTGGAGAACTTCCTGTACTATCCCAGCGCCGCGGCCCGGCTGCGGTATCTGGGCAACACGCTGGTGAAGACCGCGCCGCTGCTGATGTGCAGCCTGTCGGTGCTGTTCGCCTATAAGGTGGGCCTGTTCAACATCGGCGCCGCCGGCCAGTACGTCATCGGCGCTGGCGCCAGCCTGTACTGCGCCTTGGGCTTCGGGCTGCCCTGGTACGTGTGCCTGTTGGCGGCTATTGCTGCCGGTGCGGTGCTGGGCGCCATCTCCGGGCTCCTGAAGGCGTACCGCAATGTGAATGAGGTCATCTCCTGCATCATGCTCAACTGGATCAGCCTGTATCTGGTGAACGCCCTGCTGTCCCAGGTGAAGGAGACAGCCAGTCCCTACACCTTCACCCTGAGCAGCACGAATCCCGACGCCATCCTGCCCTCTCTGGGCCTGGGCGCCCTGTTCTCCGACAACCAGTATGTGACCATCGCCATCCCCCTGACGGTGATCGTGGCCGTGGGCATCTGGGTCCTGCTGGAGAAGACCAAGCTGGGCTATGAGCTGCGGGCCACCGGCTGCAACAAGTTTGCGGCCAAGTACTGCGGCATGAAAGAGAAGCGAAACATCATCCTCACCATGGCCATCGCCGGCGGCCTTGCCGGCATGGGCGCGGCCACGCTGTTCCTCACCGGATTCGAGCAGTGGCAGGTCACGCAGTCCGCAGTGCCGGCCATGGGCTTCAACGGCATCGCCGCCGCCTTCCTGGGCGGACTGAATCCCATCGGCGCTATCTTCTCCTCGTATTTCATTCAGCACATCACCAACGGCGGCGCGTATGTGGACAAGACCATGTACTCCGCCCAGATCTCCGATCTGATCTCCGCCCTGATTATCTACCTGTGCGGCTTCGTACTGTTCTTCAAGGTCTTTATGAACAGCCGGCTGGACCGGCGGGATGAAAAGCGGCGGGCAAAGGAAGACCGGCCCGGCTCTGAGGAAGGAGGGAAGGCGTAATGTTACTGCTGCTGCAATACACGCTGATTTTCGCCTCCGTCCTGCTGCTGGTGGCGCTGGGCGGCTGCTTCTCTGAACACTCCGGCGTCATCAACATCGGCCTGGAGGGCATCATGGTCATGGGCGCCCTGGGCGGTGCGCTGATGATGAAGTTCCTGCCTGCAGGCACCTCCGCCTTTGTGGTGGTGCTGTTGACGGTGCTGGCCAGTATCCTGCTGGGCATGATCTACTCCCTGCTGCTGGCGGTGGCGGCCGTGAACTTCAAGGCGGACCAGACACTGGTGGGCACGGCCATGAACCTGCTGGGCACCGCCGCGGCCACCGTGTTCGTGAAGGCCATGAACACCGCCGCCGATCCGGACAACGTGTCCTCCACCATCCAGTACCTGGACGGCCGCAAGGCATTCCTGGTGAACATCGGCGGCTTTGAGTTCAACTGGTGCATGCTGCTGGCGGTGATCGCCCTGGTAATCGCCTATGTGGTGCTGTACAAGACCCGCTTCGGCCTGCGGCTGTGCGCCTGCGGCGAGCATCCCCAGGCAGCGGATTCCGTGGGCATCAACGTCTACCGGATGCGCTACGCCGGCGTACTGATCTCCGGCGTGCTGGGCGGCCTGGGCGGCATTGTGTATATCATCGCGGGCGTCAGCGAGTGGAAGTTTGAAAACGGCGTGGCCGGTTTCGGCTTCCTGGCCCTGGCGGTGATGATCTTCGGCCAGTGGAAGCCCACCCGCATCGCCCTGGCGGCGCTGCTGTTCGGCTTCTTCCGGGCCCTGGGCAATGTGTACAGCGGCTTCGACCTGCTGAGCAATCTGAACCTGCCCAGCTCCGTGTATAACATGCTGCCCTATGTCATCTCTCTGGTGGTGCTGGCCTTCACATCTCAGAAGTCCCGTGCCCCCAAGGCGGAGGGCATTCCCTACGACAAGGGCCAGCGGTAATTCCATCACAAAACGGAATTTCACGACAAAATATGCCTCCCTGTTATCGGCTTCGACAACAGGGAGGCTGTTTTTATCCCAGCACGTAGCCCACCAGCAGAGCGGCCAGCAGCAGGGAGAAGGCACTCTGCACCACCTTGCCCAGGAAGCAGTTCCGCAGCCGCAGGCCGCTGCCCTCCAGCACCGCCAGCGTCTGACACAGGACCGAGAGGCCGCCCCAGCCCGCTGCTGCCGCCGCCAGAAGAAAGCCGAAGGCATCAGCTGTCAGCAGGGGCGTCAGGGAGAAGAGCTCCAGCGCCGCCACCAGGACCGCCCCCAGGCGGCCGCCCATGGCGGTGAGAGGCTGCGCCAGCACATAGAAGAACACCACGAAGGCGCACACAGACAGAATCCCGGCAAGCGAGGACCGGACAGCCCCGGTGAAGGCCTCCGCAAAGCTGACAGCCTGGAAAGGAGGATGCCTTGTCAGTTCCTGCTGGGAAGCGGATTTTCCGCTGCCCCGAAACACCAGTCCCGTCAGAAGGGCGGAGAGCACATGGATCAGCCACAGCCACACCCCGGCCCGCACACTGCCGAACACCCCCACGCCCAGCACACTGATGAGGAACACCGGATTGGAGTTGTTGCAGAAGGCCAGCAGCCGCTCCGCCTCCTCCCGGGAGACCAGATTTTCCCGGTAGAGGTCTGCTGCCGTCTTGGCGCCGATGGGGTAGCCCCCCACCAACCCCAGCACCAGCGCAGCACTGCCAGCACCGGGGACCCGGAACAGCGGCTCCATCAGCCCCGCCAGCCAGGGGGCGGCCAGCTCCCCGAACCCCAGAGCCAGCAGCGCTGAGGAGGCCACCAGGAAGGGGAACAGGGAGGGGACCACGGAACGGGCACAGAGGGCCAAAGCTTCCGCCACACTGTCCCGCACGGCCCCGGCGTCCGCCAGAAACCACACCAGCAGGCCGCCGAGGCACAGGCAGGCCAGTATCCGCCATCGAATCCGCATCCCGCATCACCTCTCCACACCCTATGCCGGAGCGGGGGACACTATGCCCCCGGCATGTTGCGGGACGTTTGTGCATACAGTCGGGAAGAGGTGAACGTATGGAGCGGAATCGAAAGGACCGAAACGGCGGCGTGCTGGACACGGTGGCGGAGCTGTTCGACCTGCCGGCAGATCTGGTGGCGGGCCTGCCCCACCTGGAGATGATGGGCAGCCGCCAGCTGTATCTGGAGCACCACACAGGCATCCTGGCGTACAGCGACGAGCAGATCGACGTAAACACCACCGGCGGCGTGCTGCGGGTCCGGGGCGCCCGCCTGGCCCTGATGGCCATGACGGCGGAGGAGCTGCGGATCGGCGGGGACATTGCCGCCGTGGAGTGGGTGAGGTGACACCATGCTGAATCAGATCGTCAACCGGCTCCAGGGCCAGGTCCGGATCCGGGTGGAGACCCCCTTTCCGGAGCGGGTGCTGAATCTGTGCGGCGCCCGGAACCTGGCCTTCTGGGATATGGAGTGGGAGTCCGAGACTGCCTTCACCTGCCGGCTGAACCGGCGGGATTACTACTCCCTGCGCCGGGCGGTGAAACAGCTGGACTGCCGGCTGACCGTGGTGCGGAAGGAGGGGGTACCCTTCTTCCTGGGCCGGTTCCGGCGGCGGCACGCGCTGTTGGCGGGACTGACCCTGTGCAGCGCACTGCTGTTCTTCGGCTCCTTCTTCATCTGGGACTTCACGGTGGAGGGGAACCAGCGGGTCACAGACGAGGAGATCCTGCGGGCGCTGCAGCGGCAGGGGGTGGGGATCGGGACCTTCGGCATCTCCCTGGACACGGAGGACATCCGCAACCATGTGCTGCTGGAGATTCCGGAGCTGCTGTGGATCACAGTGAACGTCTCCGGCTGCCGGGCCTATGTAGAGGTGCGGGAGCGGGTGGAGGCGCCGGAGCCGGTGGACGAGCGGGAGCCCACCAACGTGGTGGCCCGCCGGGACGGGCTGATCCTGGACATCCAGGCGATGGATGGGGTCCGGTGCGTGCTGCCCGGGACGTCGGTGGAGGCGGGCGAGCTGCTGATCTCCGGCGTGGAGGACACGGAGACCGTGGGCGCCCGGGTCCTGACCGGCATGGGGAAAGTGGAGGCCCGGACCTGGTACACCCTCTCCACAGTAATGCCTCTGACGGTGGCGGAAAAGCAGTACACCGGAGAGGAGAAACAGGGCTACTCTCTGGTCTTTGGGACAAATCGGGTAAAATTCTTTTTAAACAGTAGCATCGGGACGGGAAACTATGATAAAATAACCGAAAGGACCCAGTGGTCCCTGTTCGGGCTGCCGCTGCCGGTCACCTTTGTGAAGGAGACCTTTCGTTTTTACGAGACGGTCCCCGCCGAGGTCTCCGCCGCCCAGGCGGAGAGCCGGGGTGAGGCGATCCTCACGGACTACCTCCACACTCTGGTGGACCCCTACGGCACCGTCAGCTCTACCCTGTGCACTTCTCGCCGGGAGGGGGACGGACTGCTGGTAACACTGACGGCGGAGTGTGTGGAGGAGATCGGCCGGGCCGTGCCCATCTACACAGACCCCACAGAAGAATCGGGCGGCTGATGCCCGGGAGATACAGGAGTGATACCTTGGAACAGCGAATCAGCATTGAGCGGCTGGAGCAGGCCGTGAATATTTTTGGATCCTTTGACGAGAACATCCGCCTGCTGGAGCAGGAGTTCTCCGTCACGGTGGTGAACCGGGACGGGGAGCTCCGGGTGGAGGGAGAGCCGGAGGACACCATGCTGGCCTGCAAGGCCATCCAGGCCCTGCTGACCCTCTCTTCGCGGGGGGAGGCCATCGGGGAGCAGAACGTCCGCTACGTCATCGGCCTGGTGCGCAGCGGCAAGGAGTCCCAGATCACCGAGCTCACCGGCGACGTACTGTGCATCAGCGCCAAGGGCCGGCCCATCAAGCCCAAGACCATCGGTCAGAAGGAGTATATCAAGTCCGTCCTGAAGAACACCGTCACCATCGGCGTGGGCCCGGCGGGCACCGGCAAGACGTATCTGGCCGTGGCCGCCGCCGTGCAGGCGTTTCGGGACAAGCAGGTGAACCGCATCATCCTGACCCGTCCGGCGGTGGAGGCCGGCGAGCGGCTGGGCTTCCTGCCCGGGGACCTGCAATCAAAGGTGGATCCCTACCTGCGGCCGCTGTACGACGCCCTCTTCGACATGCTGGGGGCGGAGACCTATCAGAAGTATTTGGAGCGGGGCAACATTGAGGTGGCCCCTCTGGCCTATATGCGGGGCCGGACGCTGGACGACAGCTTCATCATCCTGGACGAGGCCCAGAACACCTCCCGGGAGCAGATGAAGATGTTCCTGACCCGGCTGGGCTTCGGGTCCAAGATCGTCATCACCGGCGACGTGACCCAGATCGACCTGCCGGACGGCAAGGCGTCCGGTTTGAAGGAGGCCATGCGGGTCCTGCGGGACGTGGAGGGCATCGGCATCTGCGAGCTGACCAACGCCGACGTGGTCCGCCATGTGATGGTCCAGCGGATCGTGGAGGCCTATGAGCGGTACGAGACCGCGAAAAACGGCGGAAAGGGGCGGAAGTGATGGCGAAGCGGCATTATATCCCCGTCACCGCCGACGTGCCCGGCGCCGCCAGTGAGGGCAACTGCGCCCTGATCCGCAAGGTGATCCGCACCGCCCTGGCGGCGGAGGGGGTGGACGTTCCCTGTGAGGTGGACGTGCTGCTGACGAACGACAGCGGCATTCACGAAATCAACCGGGAGATGCGGCAGGTGGACGCCTCTACGGACGTGCTGAGCTTTCCGGAGTTCGACCTTCGGCCCGGGGAGCTGCCCGCACCGGAGGACGCAGACCCGGGCACCGGCCTGGTGCCCCTGGGGGACATGGTGATCTCCATGGAGCATGTGGCGGCCCAGGCCAGGGAGTACGGCCACGCCAAACGGCGGGAGCTGAGCTATCTGGTGGTGCACTCTGTTCTGCACCTGCTGGGGTACGACCATCTGGACGAGGGGCCCCAGAAGGCCCAGATGCGGGCGAGAGAGGAAGCCATCCTGGGGGAGCTGGGCATCGGGCGGTGAATCACTCCCGGGGCAGGCCCCGGCCGGTGCGCAGGCCCAGCAGGAAAGCGTGGATGGCGGTGAACTCCAGGTTTTTTTCATAGCTTTCCAAGGCGTGATAACCCAACTCGTTATGAATCATATCCATGTGGAAGTTATAGTCGTCCGCTGGGACAGTGTCCAGGTAGGGCTTGATGTAGTGGAGATAAAGCCATATCATAAAGTCTGACATAGAAACCACCTTTCAAAACACTAAAGTTTTATAGTGCACGATAAGATAATAACACTAAAAATTTTTAGTGTCAAGAGGAGCATTCAATGGAAATCATTTTTAAGGACCGGATACGTGCACTACGTCAAGAACGAGGCGAAACACAGGTGCAGGTAGCGGAAGCTATTGGGGTTGCGGAATCACATTATCAGCGGTTTGAAAGAGGGGCCAATCTGCCGAATTTGGAAAACGCCTGGAAGCTGGCGGATCACTTCGGCGTCACCATTGACTATCTGGTGGGGCGAAGCGACAAGCGGGGGTAACATGAGATGGGCCGCCGTCGCGGCGGCCTCGGGGATCTCTGCTCCCGCAGGGGGCTTGTCCGGCGGGATGCGCCCCCCATTCTCTTTTTGGTTGCGCCAAAAAGAGAATGCGCCGCGCCCGGTGGAAGAGAAAAAGCGCTTCGGCGGGTCGGTCTGCGCCAGCGCAGACCTCCTGCCGCCGGCGGGGGATGGTTGGCACTCCCTTGCAGAAGTCGGGGACGGAAACGCACCGCCCTTGGGGAATCCTTAGGCCCGGGGAGGTTCAGGGATACCCCTGCTTCGCTTTCCGCTGCCGCTCACGCTTCCGCGGAGAACCAGCCAGCGCGTAGCGACGCGGAACGCGCGAAAAGAGAAGCTGGTCAAATGCGATCTTGCACCCCGACGACCTCCGCACCATCCGCCACGGGTCGGCAGTTGGGGGAACCGCAGAAGACCTAAGCGTGCCCGAAGGCTAGGCAAAATCGGAGCAGGCACCGGTACGCCGACCCCCGTCAGCGCGGAGGGCCACTGCACCGGAGCGCGTCCAAGCGGCCTTTTCTTTTGGACCGTGCACGGCCCGTTTTCTTTTCGGCAAGACCGAAAAGAAAATGGGGGGTGCATTGCCCAGCTATCATCATAGCTGCCATTCCGCGTCCAATGGGACGCACCCCAAACACTCCCGCCCCGGAACACCGAATCTGCCCCGTTGCATACACTATCCCGAGGTGATTTGGGATGACATTGCTGCAAGACGGTTTGATCGCGTTCCTCTCCGCGGTGGGCGTGACCACCCTGGTGTGGATCGTGGCAGGGGCCTTTTTCCGGGCGGGGCGGCCGGCGGTGCCGGGGCTGCTGCTGGTGCTGCCCCTGCGGGGAGAGGCCCTGGCCATGGAGGCGGATGTGCGGGAGCTGCGGCGCCTGCGGGGGCGCCTGCCCGGGGCCAGAATCGTGCTGGCGGACTGCGGGCTGACCCGGGACGCCCGGGCGCTGGCGGCCTATCTGGCGGACCGGGATCCGGGGGTGGCGCTGACGGACGGCGCCGTGATCCGCCTGGACGCAAACGAGCATACGAAAGAGGAAGAGCATGGAAGAGCTGGTCACCTGTGAGGGAACGGTACATAGCATCATTTTTCAAAACGCCGAGAACGGCTATACGGTCCTGCGCCTCCTGACGGAGGAGGGTGAGGTGATTACGGTGGTGGGCTGTATCCCCTGCGTGGCGCCGGGAGAGCACCTGGCGATCTCCGGCGTGCCGGAGACCCACCCCCAGCACGGGGAACAGCTCCGGGCGGTGGAGCTGGAGCGGAGCCTGCCGGAGGACGAGGAGGAGATCTTCAGCTATCTCTCCTCCGGCATCTGCAAGGGGGTGGGCCCCGCCACCGCGCGGCGGATTGTGGAGCGGTTCGGGGCGGAGACCCTGGACGTTCTGGAGCGGGAGCCGGAGCGCCTGACCACGCTCAAAGGCGTCACCGCCCGCAAGGCCCAGGAGATCGCGGAGAGCTTCCGCCGGCACATGGGCCTGCGGCGGCTGATGGCCTTTCTGGCCCAGTACCAGCTGCCTCCTGTCCTGGCTATGGAGCTGCGGCGGCAGTACGGCGACGCGGCGCTGGAGAAGGTGCGGGAGAATCCCTACCTCCTCTCCGGCGAGGCGTGCGGGGTGGAGTTCTCCGTCACCGACGGGATCGCCATGGGCATGGGGCTGGCTGCGGACAGCGACCAGCGGCTCCAGGCGGCGGTGACCTTTGAGCTGAGCCACAATGAAAACAACGGCCACGTGTTCCTGCCCCGGAACAAGCTGATCTCCGCCACGACCCAGCTGCTGGACAGCGGGGCGGAGCTGGTGGAGCAGGCTCTGGACAGCCTCATTGAACGGGGCGCGGTGGTCCAGGAACAGGTGGCCCATGTGGAGGCCTGCTACCTCCGGCGGCTGTGGGAGGCGGAGTGTTCCGCCTGCATCCGTCTGGCGGGGCTGCTGACCGCGGATACAGACCGCAGCGCCCAGGCGGGCCGGGCGGTGGACGAGCTGGAGGCCCAGCAGGGCATCACCTATGCGCCCCTGCAGCGGCAGGCGGTGGAGCTGGCCGCCCGGACGGGGGTGCTGGTCCTCACGGGAGGCCCCGGCACCGGCAAGACCACCACAGTCCGGGGCATCGTGGCCCTGTTCCGGCGGATGGGCCTGGAGATCGTCCTGGCGGCCCCCACCGGGCGGGCGGCCAAGCGCATGAGCGAGCTGACCGGCATGGAGGCCCAGACGGTCCACCGGATGCTGGGGATGAGCTGGAACGACGTCACCCATCAGGTGACGTTCCAAAAGACGGAAAAGGAGCCGCTGGAGGCGGACGCGGTGATCGTGGATGAGATGTCCATGGTGGACCTGGCGCTGTTCTCCGCTCTGCTGCGGGCCCTGCGGCCCGGCACCCGGCTGGTGCTGGTGGGGGATGCGGACCAGCTGCCCTCCGTGGGGGCGGGAAATGTGTTCTCCGACCTGATCCGCAGCGGCAGGGTGGAGACGGTGTTCCTCCGGGAGGTGTTCCGCCAGGCGGAGCAGTCGGCCATCATCCGCAACGCCCACGCGGTGAACCTGGGCCAGCCGCCCCAGCTGGCCAACAACCAGGGAGACTTCTTCTTCCTCTGCCGCCGGGATGGGGAGCGGACCCTCTCCACGGTGGTGGAGCTGTGCAAAACCCGGCTGCCGGACCACATGGGCATCCCGGCGGACCAGATCCAGGTGCTGACGCCCACCCGGAAGGGGCCCAGCGGCACGGAGAATCTGAACCGCTGTCTTCAGGCGGCGCTGAACCCGCCGGCGGCGGACAAACGGGAGATCCAGTGGGGAGAGCGGCTGTTCCGCACCGGAGACCGGATCATGCAGACGAAAAACAACTACAACGTGGTATGGGAAAAGGCGGACGGCACCGTGGGCACCGGCATGTTCAACGGAGACGTGGGAAGGATCGTGGAGATCGACCCGTCCGGAGAGCTGCTGGTTGTGAACTTTGATGACCGGATCGCCACGTACACGCTGGATATGCTCAATGAGATCGATCTGGCCTATGCCATGACGGTCCACAAGGCCCAGGGCAGCGAGTACCAGTGCGTGGTGCTGGCGGCCATGCCGGCAGCGCCGTCCCTGATGGTGCGGGGGGTGCTGTACACGGCCCTGACCCGTGCAAGAGAGCTTCTGATCGTGGTGGGGGACGACGCGGCCATCCGGGCCATGGCGGCCAACGACCGTCAGCAGCGGCGGTATTCCGGCCTCCGGTGGAGGCTGGCACATTTTGCGGATCCGGCGGAGAGATAAAGGCCGCCAGGTTTGCTGCCGGTGGAGGATGGGGTGCGTCCCATTGGACGCGGGACGGGCAGTTATGCTGCTGGCTGGGCAGATGCACCCCCGTTTCTCTTTTGTCTTTCCAAAAGGGAAACGGGGGCTGTATCCCTGCTGGACCAGCCCCTGCGGGAGCAGACACCCCGAGGCCGCCATCCGGCGTCCCCTGCGTATCCGCCCAGCCGTCATGGCTGAGTTTTGCAGATGGAAACTGACGCCAACGGTTTCATAGAACAGGCGTGCAACACGGACCCATATGGGTCCCATTTTTTTACCTTTCCTCCATAGAATAAAGCAAAATCGGACCGAAACAGGTCCTGTTGCGGAGGCGTCTATGGAGGAGCAGAAGATCAAGCAGGACATCCGGATTGGAGCCAATATTCGGCGGATCCGAAAAAATCGAGGCATCAAGCCCATGGCACTGGTCCGCCTGCTCCAGCTGGAGGGCGTGGAAATCACCCGGGAATCGCTGGTGAAGATTGAACGAGGGGCTCAGCATATCAAGGCTTCCCAGCTCCGGGGTATCCGTGACGCTTTGCATACCACGTATGACGAACTGCTGGCGGAGGCAGAGAAACGATGAGCCTGCTGTCCGCCCTCCTGGACCTCATCTTCCCAGCCAAGTGCCCCTTCTGCGGCCGTGTTTTGGACAGACCGGGCATCTGTGACGCCTGTCGCGGGGAGCTTCCCTGGACGGAGGGAGCCGACGCCCTGCGCCGGGGGCCCGGCGGCTTTCTCTGCGCGGCGCCTCTGTGGTACCAGGGCCTGGCCCGAGAGGGGCTCCACCGCTTCAAGTTCCGGGGGATGTCCTCTGCTGCGGCGCCCCTGGGAGAGCTGATCGCCGGGTGCGCGGCGGAGCACTTCTCCGGAGCGTTCGACACGGTGACCTGGGTACCTGTCAGCCCCAGGCGCCTGCGTCAGCGGGGGTATGACCAGGCCCGCCTGCTGGCGGAGAGCGCCTGCCGCCTGTGGGAGACGAAGCCGCTGCCGCTGCTGCGCAAGACCGTCCACAACCCCGCCCAGTCGGGACTGAAGGAAGCTGCCGCCCGCCGGGCCAATGTGCTGGGGGTCTATGAGGCGGTGGACCCGGAGCGGATCTCGGGGCATCGTATCCTGCTGGTGGACGACATCTGCACCACCGGCGCCACCTTGGCAGAGTGCGCCCGGGTGCTGCGGGAGGCCGGAGCGGCAGACGTGGTCTGCGCCGCAGCGGCCCTGACGCCGCTGGAGAGGGACAGCGGGAAAAAGGCCTGAATCGGTGGAAATTGTTCACAAATTAGTGTTGCATTCCCAGGAAACTGCCAGTATAATAAAGACTGTATGATTGTTCGCGGGAAAACCGCTTATACTATAAGACAGAAAGATCAAATGAGGTGGAGTCAGTATGTCCATGACGAAGGATATCGGTATCGATCTGGGTACCGCGTCGGTTTTGGTATATGTAAAGGGGAAGGGAATCGTCCTGAACGAGCCGTCCGTGGTGGCCATGGACAAGACAACCGGCAAGCTGCTGAAGGTGGGCGCGGAGGCTCAGGCCATGCTGGGCCGGACCCCCGGCAACATCATCGCCATCCGCCCCCTGCGGGAGGGCGTCATCTCCGACTACGACATGACGGAGCGGATGCTGCGGGAGTTTATCCACAAGGTGGCGGGCGTGTCCTTCTTCAAGCCCCGGGTCATCATCTGCGTGCCCTCCGGCATTACGGAGGTCGAGGAGCGCGCCGTCATCGACGCGGGCATCCAAGCTGGCGCCCGGAAGGTCTACCTCATTGAAGAACCGGTGGCCGCAGCCATCGGCGCTGGCATCGACATCACCCAGCCCGACGGTCACATGGTGGTGGACATCGGCGGCGGCACCGCGGACATCGCTGTCATCTCCCTGTCCGGCGTGGTGGAGAGCGCCTCCATCAAGATCGCCGGCGACCAGCTGAACGAGGCCGTGGTCAAGTACATGCGCCGCAAGCACAACCTGCTGGTGGGCGAGCGCACCGCTGAGGAGATGAAGAAGCAGATCGGCTGTGTCTTCCCCAAGGACGAGGAGGAGACCATGGACGTGAAGGGCCGCTGCCTGCTGACCGGCCTGCCCAAGGTGGTCACCGTCAGCTCCACGGAGATGATGGATGCCTTTGAGGAGCCGGTGGAGCGGATCATGGAGGCCATCCACTCCGTACTGGAGCGGACGCCGCCGGAGCTGGTGGCGGACATCTCCACCAACGGCATCGTCATGACGGGCGGCGGCAGCCTGGTCTCCGGCTTTGACAAGCTGGTGACGGCCCGGACCGGCATCCACACAGTGATTGCCGACGACGCTATCAGCTGTGTGGCGCTGGGCACCGGCAAGAGTCTGGACTCCCTGAACGCCATGCAGGACGGCACGATGAATCTCAGCCGCCGCAAGCAGATGAACTGATGTGTGACGCAGCGGCCGCGGGCTGGCACCCGCGGCCGTTTTCTCCGCTGACAGCCCGGAGAGCTGTTGCGAAAACGACTGCACCCCTGCGGAGCGGGGCATATACTTTGCGGGAAGAGTAGGAAACGGCACAGGCATATCCCGTGCTTTACGATCAAGGACAAGGAATGAAAGTATGCTAGAGTTCAAACCAGTGACAAAGCAGGAGGCCCCCCGCCTCCGGCGGTATTACCAGACCTGTGAGTTCGGCCTGTGTGAGTATTCCGTGGGCACCAAGCTCATGTGGAAGGCCGCGCTCCACCCGGCCTGGGCGGAGATTGCCGGATGCCTGGTGGTCCGCAATGAGATCGACGGCCAGGTAGTCTTCGACTACCCGGTCCCCGGCCCGGAGGGGGACGAGGATGCGGCCCTGGAGGCCATTGAGAACGACTGTCTGGAGCGGGGTATCCCCCCGGTGATCTCTGTGGTGCCGGAGTGCAGGGCCGCCAAGCTGCTGGGCCGGTATCCCTATGTGCGGGTCAGCGATGTGCGGACCTGGCGGGACTACGTCTATTACCGGGAGGATTTGCAGTTCTTCGCCGGGCGGCGGTACTCCGGCCAGCGGAACCACATCAACAAGTTCCGGTCCAAGTGGCCGGATGCGCAGTTCCGCCCCCTGACGGCGGCGGACGCACCGGTGATCGAGCAGTTCTGGCAGGACTATGAGGCGGAGTTCCCCAAGGACAGCAACGCCAAGGCCAAAAATGAGCTGGAGCTGGCCAAAAAGATGCTGAAGATGACCGGCAAGCCCTACTTTTTCACCGGCGGCATGTTTGACGGGGAGAAGCTGATCGCCCTGTCCCTGGCGGAAAAGTGTGGGGACACCCTGATCATCCACATTGAAAAGGCCCTCTACTCCTATACCGGTGTATATCCTGCGCTGGTCCAGGCATTCGCCGACGCCTTTGGCGATGGCTGCCAGTGGATCAACCGGGAGGATGACGCGGCGGACAAGGGCCTCAGGACTTCCAAGCTCCAGTACGGCCCGGCCAGGCTGGCGCCCAAGTACCGGTTCGATCCCCAGAATGAGCTGCTGAACCACGTGCAGGCCATTCCGGAGCTGAAGACGGAGCGGCTGACCCTCTCCGCCCTGACAGAGGCGGATATCCCCGCCTACAACGCCCTGGTGCTGGACGCCGACCGGAACCGCTGGTGGGGCTATGACGATGTGGGCGGCCTGGGCGGCCGGGTGGAGGAGCGGAGCTTCTTCGACGTGGCGAAACGGGATTTTGAAAACCGGCAGGCGGTGAACTTTGCCGTCCGGCTGGATGGGAAGCTCATCGGCGAGGCGGTGCTGTACCGGTTCGACTGCCGGGGCGGCGCGGAGCTGGGCTGCCGGATTGACAAGGCATACGCCGGAAACGGATACGGCACCGAGGCCTTCGCTGCTGTGGCGGAGTGGGGCCTGTACAAAATCCATCTGAGCCGGGTGGTGGCCAAGTGCTACAAGGAGAACCAGGCGTCCTACAAGATGTTGTCGGCCTGTATGCGGAAGAAGGGGGAGGACGACACCTTCTTCTACTTTGAAAAGCTGGTATAAAGCCCATGCCGCCAGTGCTGAGGCACCGGCGGCATGTTTTGATTCAGATGTGCAGATCCGACCGGCGGCAGAAACCGCCTGGGAGAAGGCCCAGCTCCGCGGCCTTGGTGGCTGGGATCCGGCTGGAGAGGCGCTTTCCGGTCCGGTCCTCTGCCAGCACCCACATCTGGGACTCAGCCAGGACCTCCCCGCAGCAAAAGTCCACCGGCTCCAGTGTCAGGATGCGCAGCGCCCCTTCGGCGGGAGCCGTCACTGCAGGTACTCCGGGCCAAAGCTGTGGGGCAGCAGTTCTTCCAGGGTGAAGGTCCGCTCCTCTCCGGCGCCGTTGAGACAGATGATCTCGATATTGGGGGCAAACTCCCGCAGCACCTGGCGGCACACGCCGCAGGGGACGCAGAGCTCACGGCTCCGCCCGGCGATCACGATGCGGACAAAGTCCCGGTGCCCCTCGCTGACGGCTTTGGCCACCGCGGTCCGCTCGGCGCAGATGGTGGGACCGAAGGAGGCGTTCTCGATGTTGCAGCCGGTGAACACCGTACCGTCGCTGCACTCCAGGGCGGCGCCCACGGGGAAGTGGGAATAGGGGATGTAGGCCCGGTCCAGCATGGCGACGGCCGCGGCCTTCAGTTCTTCACGGGTCATGGAAATACACTCCTTTGCAAGATGCGCTCAACTGACGGCCGGAAGCGACACCCAGCTCACCGGCAGAGCATTCAGGTCGGTGTCCGTTCTGGTGGTGGCCGGGATATCATACTGGACGATCACCCAGCCGCCCGGGGTGGGGGCATCATAAATGTCCCCGAACAGGCCGGACAGGCCGCCGCCCGGCTTTCCCCAGGCGTCCAGAATATCCTGACGGCAAAAACCGGACAGGGCCTCAGCGGCTTCATCGTTCGTCATGCCCTCGATCTCAGTCAGGGAGGGAACCTCCTGTTCTGCTTTCCCGGAGCCGCAGGCCGTCAGCCCGGCCACCAGAAGGATGGACAGCAGAAACAAATAGACACACCTTTTCACGGTGGCTCTCCCCCCTTACGCCCAGTCGATCTCCCGCTGGGGACGAACCGTTACATCCATGATATCCTTTGCGTCGTAAAATTGCAAGTACCGGTCTCTGGAATGGCGCAGGGTGGTGCCGTCCGGGTGGAGCCGGTCGCAGATGACGGCGCAGAGATCCTTCTTGATATAGCTGAAGCTCTCAATGCCCACGGAGGCAAAGACTCGGAAGCCCTGGCTCTGGAGGTATTGGAACACCGGGCCGGTGTTCTGCCAGTCGTTGCCGTCGGGCCGCTCCCCGTGAGGGTAAAACAGGATGGTAGTGGGACCCACCAGGCTGCCCACCTCGTCAAACCATCGCTGGGTGTCCGCCTGGATGGATTCCAGGCTCTTGGTGCCCAGGCGGATGTGCCCCCAGGTGTGACTGCCGAAGGTCCAGCCGGTGCGCTTGAGCTCTGCGATAATAGGCTTCACCGCCTCGATCTCCTTCTGGCGGTTGGCCTCCCGCTCCGCGGTCCACTCCACATCCTGATCCGTCTGGGTGCGGTAGCCCAGGATGCCCTGATATCCCGTCAGGCTCAGGCAGCCCTTGGCGCCGAAGGGGGAGAAGTCCGGGTGCTCTTCCACAAACTTGTCCAGGATGGGGATGGCGTCCAGGTCTCGGGAGGTCACCTCATTGCCCTGGGGGTCCTTGCCCCAGGAGGCGATCTTGCCATCCTCCCCGATCACCAGCTTGTAGGTGAAGCCATTGGCAAGCATATATTCATAGTAGTTGGTGTCGTCGTAGGAGAGGATCAGGGGCTTTTTGCCCTCCGGCAGGTAGAGGGTGTTCCGAACCATCTTAGGCTGACCGTCCTCGCCGGTGGTCTCGCTCCACACATCGCCGATGTCCACCAGCACGTAGCCCTTGTCATAGACACTCTGGAGGATTTTGTTGTACTCATCCACCGTCACCATGTAATCGTCAATGCCGTTGGCCTGGGCGTCTCCGTCAAAGGCCAGCTCCGGATAGGCCACCACTGGATGGAAGAACAGGTGCTCCACGATGCCGTCATAGGCCGCGTAGGTGACACCGTCCCGAACGCCGCCCTCCGGCATGACCGTGGGGTCTGAAATCTCATAGGGTTCCGGCTCCGGCAACTCCGGGGCCTCCTCTTCCGGAGTCGGGTCTCCGGCGGCATTTTGAGCGGAGCCGCCAGCGGAGGCTCCCTGCCCGCAGGCAGCCAGGGAGAGCAGCATCAGCGCGGCAAGCAGCAGTGCGGTAAAACGGCGCATGATCGGATGTTCCTTTCTGTCGATTTTTGTCGGTGACCATAGTATAGCAGGAAACCGGACAGGAAAGAACAACAAAAAAATGACAAAATAAGAACAGGGCGGCAACGGTTGCCCTGAGACCGCAAAAAAGTGGCTGCAGCCACTATTTTAGAGCTGCAGACCCAGCGCGCAAAACCTGCCCGCCATAGGAGACGGACAGGTCTTGCACAGATGGGGCGGGAAGTGGTTTCGGCCGTGCGCAGGAGGCGGCTGAACCCAGAATTTGATGCGCCTGCGGGCACGAATGCCGCGGCGGCCCCGGTTCCCTTACCGCTTGTCCCCCGGCCGGAAGATGGCCGCCATGAGCACGCCCGCCACCACGGCGGCCGTGACGCCCCCCGCCGCAGCGGTGAGCCCGCCGGTGAAGATGCCGATCCAGCCATCGGAGGCCACCGCCTCCCGGACGCCCTTGGCCAGCGTGTGGCCGAAGCCTGTCAGGGGGACCGTGGCCCCGGCGCCGCCCCACTGGGCCAGGGGCTCATACAGCCCCAGGGCACTGAGCAGCACGCCCACTACCACGTATCCGGTGAGAATGCGGGCGGGGGTCAGCTGAGTCTTGTCGATGATGATCTGTCCCACGGCGCACAGGATACCGCCGCAGAGAAACGCGTTGAGATATTCCATGAGATGTCTCCCCCTCTTTTCATAAGAGCAGTGTGCCCGGTTCCGGCGGGATTATGCAGTGCGGCCCGGAGACACAGATCTCCGGGCCGTGATGAAACCATGGGGTGAAAAGAGATGTTTATTCCGCATCCTGGAGTGCGCCGTATCCCTCTTCTCCGGTTCGGACTTTGATGACGTTCTCCACGTCGTAGATAAAGATCTTGCCGTCACCGATATGGCCGGTGTACAGAACCTTTTTGGCGGTCTCTACCACCAGGCGCACAGGCAGCCTGCACACCACAATGGACACTTGAATGCTGGGCAGCATAGTGGCCTCCACCCTGGCCCCCCGGAAGTAGCCCTCGGTCTTGCCCCGCTGTTCGCCGCAGCCCATGACGTTGATGGCAGTCATGCCGGTGATGCCGATGTCGAACATGGCCCGCTTCAGGGCATCGAACCGCTCCATCTTGCAGAGAATGTCCACCTTGGTCATCTTGACGCCGGGGGAAGCGGATACCGCATCTGCCGGGGCAGTGACCACCTCCACCGGCACCGCCTCCTGCACCGGGACCGGCGCGACGGCCGGGGCGGCAGGATTCAGCACAGCAGCGCCGTCCGGGGTATCGTCATAGGCAAAGGCAAAGCCGCCATAGGCGGTGGGCAGGCCGTGCTCGGTGATGTCCAGTCCCTTGACCTCCTCCTCGGGTGAAACCCGCAGACCGATGGTATGCTTGAGCACCTGGAACACAATGGTAATGGTGACAATGGTCCAGACCGCCGTGGCCGCTACACCCAGGCACTGAACGCCGAAGAAATGGAAGCCGCCGCCGTAGAACACACCGCCGTCCACTGCCAGCAGTCCGGTGAGCAAGGTACCTGCGGCCCCACAGACGCCATGGACAGAGATGGCGCCCACCGGGTCGTCAATCTTCAGCACAGAGTCAAAGAAGTTCACGGAGATAGGCAGCAGCAGGCCGGCTGCGATGCCGATGATGGCGGCGCCGCCGATGGAAACCGCATCACATCCGGCGGTGACGGCCACCAGTCCCGCCAGGGCGGCATTCATCGTCATGCCCACATCTGGCTTTTTATAGCGGAGCCAGGTGTACAGCATGGTGACGCAGCAGGCGACGGCAGCAGACATATTGGTGTTGACGAAGATCAGCCCCGCGGAGACCAGGGTGTTGTCTCCGGTCATGGAGACGGTAGAGGCCCCATTGAACCCAAACCAGCAGAACCACAGGATGAACACACCGAGGGCACCGAGAGAGAGGCTGTGGCCCAGGATGGCCCGGGGTTTGCCGTCCTTGTCGTATTTGCCCAGTCGGGGGCCGAGGATGGCGGCGCCGATACAGGCACAGATGCCACCCACCATGTGGACCGCCGTGGAGCCGGCAAAGTCGTGGAAGCCCAGATCACTGAGCCAGCCGCCGCCCCAGATCCAGTGGCCGGAGATGGGATAGATGAAGGCAGAAATGCAGAAGGAATAGATACAGTAGGAGAGGAATTTTGTTCGCTCCGCCATGGCGCCGGAGACGATGGTGGCGGATGTGGCGCAGAAAACGGTTTGGAAGATCAGATAGGCGAACAGGGGCACGCCCTCCGGCAGGATGGCGGAGTAGTCCCCCTGGACCATAGGATCCAGGCCGCCGATCAGGGCCCCGCCGCTGGCGAACATCAGGCCGAAGCCCAGCAGCCAGTAGACCGGCGTGCCGATGCAGAAGTCCATGAGATTTTTCATGAGGATGTTGCCTGTGTTCTTGGCCCGGGTGAAGCCGGCCTCGCACATGGCGAAGCCCGCCTGCATCAAAAAGACCAGCGCCGCGCCTACCAGGACCCAGATGGTGTTGACTGATGAATACATCGTGTTCCCTCCTAAATCACCACGGGCGGCGGCCGCACGTCACGCCGCGCCTTGGAACAAATACAGGCAAGGGCGTCTGTGAGATGGTCTCACAGGCGCCCTTGCCTTTGATGGAGAACACTTTACCACGGTAGACGGACAGCGTCAAGACACGTTCTTCACAAGAAATCTGCTGAATCCGCCAAAAATTTATCCGAAATTTATATAGGTTGACCAATCACTCCCGGACGGCGCTCAGGCGCACGGCGTGGCAGATGGAGGGGATGGACTCCCCCTGGCCAGAAGAGGTGGGGGAGAGCAGCGCCCCGGTGGGGGCGAAGAGAATGGTCTTCCACTTGCCCTCCCGCATCTTGCGCAGGAGATAGCCGTTGAGCACGGAGGCAGAGCAGCCGCAGCCGGAGGCTCCGGCGTGCATATCCTGGTGCTTCCGGTCATACAGCAGCAGGCCGCAGTCCTGGAACTGGGGGCCCATGTCCACACCGTCCCGCTGGAAGAAGTCCCGGACGATGGCGTGGCCCAGCTCTCCCAGGTCACCGGTGAGGATCAGGTCGAAGTCCGCGGGCTTGTACCCGGTGTCCCGGAAGAAGGCGGAAAGGGTGTCGTAGGCTGCAGGGGCCATGGCGGCGCCCATGTTGTTGGCGTCCGTAATGCCCTTGTCCACGATCCGGCCGCAGGTGACGTGGGTGACGTAGGGGCCGGGGCCGTCGCTGCCCAGGATGGTGCAGCCAGCCGCAGTGGTTGTCCACTGGGCGGTGGGCGTCCGCTGGCTGCCGTAGGGCACCGGCATCCGGTACTGCCGCTCGGCGGTGCAGAAGTGGGAGGAGGTCAGGGCGGCGGCCCGGTCGGCGTAGCCGCCGTCGATCAGCAGGGACGCCAGGCTCAGGCTCTCTCCCATGGTGGAGCAGGCACCGTAGAGCCCGTAGAAGGGCACCCGGAAGTCCCGCAGGCCGAAGGAGGAGCCGATACACTGGTTCAACAGATCTCCGGCCAGGATATAGTCCAGGTCCTCCGGCGTCAGCTCCGCCTTCTCCAGTGCTCGCTGAAGGACTGTCTTCTGCATGGCGGACTCTGCCTTCTCCCAGGTCTTTTCCCCGAAGAAAGAGTCGTTGCTGATCTCGTCAAAAAAGTCCGCCAGGGGGCCCTGGCCCTCGAATTTCCCCCCAATATTGGAAAAGGAGAGGACGGAGGGGGGATGGGCCAGGGCCACGGTCTGGCGGCCCAGACGCTTGTCATTCATGATGCGCCACCTCGCAATTGAAGAAAGTTTTCGTAGCTAGATTGTCCCAAAGAGGCAAAAATATGAGGCCCGGCGGAAGCCGGACCTCTGAAAGGTCATTCCTGTTCATATCGAAACGGCAGGCCACAGGCGTAGCAGGAATCCCGATTGCCCTTCTGGTGGCGGCCACACCGGGGGCAGGCGATGACCTCCTCCGTCCGGGCGGGGAACACGGCGGGGGCGTCCGGCGGACGCTTGGGGGGCGCTGCTTGAGCATCCGCTGCCGGGGCGGCAGGCTCCGGGGTGGGCGTTGGTTCCAAAGCCTGCTCCAGTTCGGCCATCCGTTGGCGTAGAGAGGACAGCTCCTGCTTCAGATGGTCGGACTCGTACTGCTCCTGCATCCGATCTGGTAGAAGAATCAGAATAAGCAAGCAAATGAGCCTGCCAAAAAAGCCCAGCAGGATACACAATGCAGTGGAATACCCTTTTTGGCGGCCCACAATGGCACACATAGCGGCAAACAGCAGGCCGATCAAAAAGGAGATGAGCATTGCAGAGGACACGGACAGCAGATGATACATACAGCTCCCTCCTTTTGCCCCATCATAGCACAGAAAAAACGACTTGAACAGACCTGTTTTCAGAGAAAACGGGCAGTTAGCCTCTGCTAATGTTCAAAAAACTCTGTACAACTGTTCCGCGTGGTGGTATAATCTTCATCTAATGGAAACATCCCGGTCAGGAGGCGCATACCATGAAAGAAGAGATGCGGACATTTGGATACCTCTGCCCCCAGTGCGGCAAAACCGTCATGGGGACCCGATCTGTCTTTGCGCTGGAGGCATCCAACGCCGAGGTGGAGTGCGCCTGCGGCAAGTCTGCCCTGAAGGTGGAGTTCGACGGGACAGAGTACCACATCTACGTCCCCTGCGGCATCTGCGGGGAGACCCATGAGGCCCACTGCCCGCCGGAGCGGGTGCTCTGGGGCGCCACCGCCCTGGGCTGCGCCAAGACGCGGCAATTCTGCTGCTTTATCGGCCCGGAGGGGACGGTGGAGAAAAACCTGCGGGATCTGGCGGTGCTGGCGGAGAAGGAGCACCAGCAGCAGGAGGACGGCGAAGAGGCATTTGTGGACAACGTCATTATGTACGAGATCCTGTCTGAGCTGAAGGATATCGCCGCCCGGCCGGATGGAATCACCTGCGCCTGCGGCAGCGGACGGTACGGTATGGAGATCCGCCGCAGCGCCGTGGATCTCATCTGCCGGGACTGCGGGGCCAAGCTTCGGATCCCGGCCGCCACGGACCGGGACTTGGACGATCTCTGCTGCCACATGAAGCTGGTGATCCCCGGAAAGCGGAACTGATCCGCTCCACCGGTCCGGCCATGGGACGGGAAAGCGCACCCTGGCCCAAAACCACGCCGCCGCAGGGCGGCTTTTTCCTGGCCGGAGATGCCCGGCCGGACATAGACACCGGGGCCGCGGCCCCATGGAAAGGAAGGAACCTGCTTTGATCTCACTGCTGGCGCGGCTGTTTATCAAACCGGACCCGGCCCGGGAAGAGCCGGAGACCCGCAGGGCCTACGGCGTCCTCTGCGGGATTGTGGGCATCTGCCTGAACGTGCTGCTGTTCGCCGGAAAGTTTCTGGCGGGCACCCTCTCCGGGTCCATCGCCATCACGGCGGACGCCTTCAACAACCTGTCGGACGCCGGGTCCTCCTTCGTGACACTGGTGGGGTTTCAGCTGGCGGGGCAGAAGCCGGACTCCGAACACCCCTTCGGCCACGGGCGGATGGAGTACGTCTCTGGCCTGGCGGTATCGGTCCTGATCCTGCTGATGGGCCTGGAGCTGGGGAAGACGTCCATTGAGAAGATCCTGCATCCGGAACCGGTGGACTCCAGCCCGCTGATCTTTGTGATCCTCTGCGCGTCCATTCTGGTGAAGCTGTATATGTTCCTCTACAACCGGCGGCTGGGGAAGAAGCTGGCCTCTCCCGCCATGGAGGCCACCGCCATGGACTCCCTCAGCGACAGTGTGGCCACCGCCGCGGTGCTGATCGCCACGCTGGTGGGCCGTTTCACGGGTCTGGAGATCGACGGCTGGTGCGGCGTGCTGGTGGCGGCCTTTATTCTCTGGTCCGGCATCAATGCGGTGCGGGACACGCTGGACCCCCTGCTGGGCACGCCGCCCACCCATGAGTTCGTCCAGCGCATCCGGGATCTGGTGATGGCCCACAGCACCATTCTAGGCATCCACGATCTGATCGTCCACGACTACGGCCCCGGCCGGGTGATGATCTCCCTCCACGCGGAGGTGCCCGCCAACGAGGACGTGCTGGCCCTCCACGATGAGATCGACAACGTGGAGAAGGAGCTGCGGGAGAAGCTGGGTTGCGACGCAGTGATCCACATGGACCCGGTGGTGACGGACGACGGCGTCACCGAGGAGACCCGGCGGCGGGTCCAGACCCTGATCCACTGCATCGACGACGCCATCGACATCCACGATTTCCGCATGGTAGCGGGACCCACCCATACGAACCTGATCTTCGACGCGGCGGTGCCCTTCGGCTTCCGCCTCACGGACCAGGAGGTGGAGCAGAAAATCCGCAGCGCCGTGCGGGCGCTGGACGGCAATTACTACGCTGTGGTGAACGTGGAGCGGTCCTATACGTAAGAGAAAGCAGAGCGGCGGGCGCTATGCGCCCGCCGCTCTGCTGCGCCGATCAGGCTGGATTCGTGCCGAATTCCATATTGGCGTAAATGCGCTCCATGCGGCTGTCTGGGAAATGCTCGTCAAAAAACACATCCACGGCGGAGACGGGGGTCTCTCCGCGGACCCGCTCGGACCAGCGGTCCACTGCCAGCAGGCTCATGGCGCAGTCGAAGACCATGAAAATGGTGAGGACCCAGGTGAGGACCTTGCCGAACCGGTTGGGGATCTTCAAAATCACCTGAGCGACCCGGGGATAGAGGCTTTTGATCCACAGGACGCCCAGAATGCCCCAGAACAAAGAGTAGAGCAGGCAGATCCGGCCGTCGAGGTTGAAGGGCATCCGACTGTAATCCCAGGAAGTGGAGCCGAAGAGAGTCTCCTGCCCCCAGGAGAGCAGGTACTCAATGACACTGCCCACCACGGCTCCGCCGAAAAAGGAGATGGAGGAGCTGCGGTTGCGGTAGCGGTACAGGGCCAGGGTCATCACCACTGCGCCGATACCGTAGACAGGGTTGAAGGGACCGTAAACCAGGCCGGAGCGGCTTTCGATATACCCGTTGCGGAAGAGGCACCACAGGATCTCCACCACCACGCCCGCAAAGCTGCCGGCGATGCAGATCAAAGCGACCTTGTAAAAGTTGACGCCGGAGGCAAAGCTATCCGCCTGCTCCTCCTCCAGGTCGATAACGGAGTTGGCGGGGGCACGGCGGAAGAGGCCCTTGCGCTGGGAGCTCTCCTGCCCCTCCCGCAGGCGGGTGGTGAGCTCGTCGGCCTTGTCGGAGGCCCACTGATGGGCCTGACGCAGGCAGGAGGAGGCATCCTCCAGCATCTCCACCTCCCGGGTCACGTCGCTGCGCAGGGCGGCTTGCTCCTCCGGAGAGAGGCTTTGCTGGTCGGCCAGCTGTTCGTAATACTCCTCATACTGAACTTCCAGCGCCTTTTCCGCACGCAGGACGTCCTGACTGCAATCCAATAGATCCTTTGTCTGCATAAAAACCTCCTGTCGAAATTTGCCGTTGTGGGATATAGTAGCACACGGAGGGCGTGAAGGCAAGTGCCGCTCCGTTGTGCAGGGGCTGCAGGAGTACAAGAAAAAATCCCGCCACATTGCTGTGGCGGGATTTTTGAAAGTGCAATCGAAGAATCAGCGCTTGGAGAACTGGGGAGCGCGACGGGCGGCCTTGAGGCCGTACTTCTTACGCTCCTTCATACGAGGATCGCGGGTCAGGAAACCGGCCTTCTTCAGGATGGGACGGTTGTCCTCGCTGGCCAGCAGCAGGGCGCGGGCGATACCGTGCCGCAGGGCGCCGGCCTGGCCGGACACGCCGCCGCCGGTGACAGTGGCCACAACATCCATCTTGCCGGTGTTGCCGGTGGCCTCCAGAGGCTGACGGACCAGCATCTTCAGGGTGTCCAGACCGAAATACTCATCAATGCTCCGGCCGTTGACGGTGATGGAGCCGGTGCCGTTGGGGAACAGATGGACGCGGGCCACAGAGGACTTCCGGCGACCAGTGCCATACAGATAGGGCTTCTTGGACTGATACATACTTCAAACTCCTCCTTATTCCGCGTCCAGAGCGACGGGCTTCTGAGCCTGCTGCTCGTAGTTGGCGTCCGCATAGATGTGCAGCCGCTTCAGGGATTCCTTGCCGATGGTGTTCTTGGGCAGCATACCGCGGACAGCCACCTTCATGGCCAGCTCGGGCTGCTCCTGCATCAGGATGCGGTAGGGGGTCTCCTTCAGGCCGCCGATCCAGCCGGAGTGGGTACGGTACATCTTCTGGGTGCCCTTCTTGCCGGTCAGCACAGCCTTGCCGGCGTTGATGATGATGACATAGTCACCGCAGTCGGCGTTGGGGGTGAAAGTGGGCTTGGTCTTGCCGCGCAGCAGGTCGGCAGCCCGGACAGCGGTCTTGCCCAGGGGCTTGCCCGCGGCGTCCAGGATGTACCACTTACGCTCAATGTTGGCCTTGTTTGCCATAAAAGTGGACATGGTGTTTCCTCCGTATATTGAAATTCTTTGCTTTGCTTTACAAATCAAGAGCTCCGGGTTACAATCGGAGCAAGGATATTTATACCACGGCGGCGGGGGAATGTCAACGGGGATTTCGTTTAACCGGGATAAATCTCTGAATTTCTCTTGATACCTCTTATTATCTCCTGATTTCTCGCGTTCTATTTTGATTTTTCGGGGGAAGGCCCTGTACGCCGAAACGCCTGGGGGCGCTGGATCTTCTGCGCGGCCGGCCTTATGCGGATTCTCTGCGCCGCTGCTATGGCAGAAGCCTTGGGGAGATCGCTCGCTATCTCTGCTGGGAGATGGCGGACCGGGGCACCGGCCCCATCCGACTGCCGGCGGTGGGGGACGATGGGCCGGACCGCTTCGCCATGTTTTTGGGCGAGAGAAAACCGGACGAGCGTTACATCGTCCGGTTCCCGCAGAATGTCGATGGGGACTATGAAGCGTATGGGCATCCGGTGTGGATGTATGGCCCGTACCCGGTGCGGGGCGTATACACCCAGGCCCTGGACGGCGGCGGTGAGGTCTGCTTAGCCGTCTGGAACGAGTCGGAGACGTTGGCGGAGGTCCGGCTGCGGGTGGACGCAGGCCTGGACGAATCCGTCTCCATCCCCGCCCCGCCGTCCCTGACCATCTGGCGGTTTGCAGGCGGGGATATGGGCTGGCACCTGAAGGACTGGTATTTTGATGCCCGAGGTGAAGAACGGTCCTGGCGTCTGAAAACAATTATGTAATGCTACAAAACCCACTGGACCAACAGCAGCAGCACAAATCCCGGCAGGCCCAGAACGGCGATCACCAGGGCATTCCACAGGTTCAGCCCCAGGGCGATGCCGGTGAGGCCCGCCGTCAGCCGTACGGCCCCTAGGGCCAGAAACCCCAACAGGGTGTTCAGCAGCAGCTTCAATGCCAGGCGGAAAGGGGAGCTGAACACCCGGATCAGGGCGACGAGAAAGAAGCCCGCCAGGATGGCGGCGATGATCTTCTGACTCAGGTCCATGTGGACGCCCCCTCCAGCCCGGCGGCGGCCGCCGCCTCGGGACTCCGCTCCTTGATGGCGCGGATCAGATAGTTGCACCGGGCCTTCACGGCGCTGATCTGGTAGACGCAGGACTCCACCAGCTCCGGGTCCAAGGCCTGGTCGAACTGGCGATAGGCCTGGGCCAGGTCCCCCTGGGCCTCCAGCAGCTCGGCCTTTAGGGTCAGCAGCTCCGGGTCGGGGCGGGCGGCTTTCTTGGCAAAAACAGGTTTCATGGCAGTGTCCCTCCTATCCATATTCTTACGGGGAGTTTGGACAAATATGCCAGCTTTCATACAAGGAGGCAGGAAGAACATGCCAACAGAACAGGAGAACTTCATGGCCCAGGCTCTGGCGCTGGCGGCGGAGGCCGCGGCGGCGGGGGAGGTGCCCGTGGGCTGCGTTATCGTCCGGGACGGGGAAATCGTGGGCCGGGGCCGCAACCGGCGGGAGGAGAAGCAGGCCACCGCCTCCCATGCGGAGATGGAGGCCATTGCCCAGGCCAACGAGCACCTCGGCACCTGGCGGCTGGATGACTGCGAACTGTACGTGACGCTGGAGCCCTGCCCCATGTGCGCTGGGGCTATCCTGAATGCCCGTATCCGCCGGGTTTGGTACGGCGCCCGGGACGAGGCCTTCGGTGCCTGCGGCGGAGTGACCAACCTGTTTATGGAGAGCTTCCCCAACCGGCCCGCCCTGGTGGGCGGCATTCTGGGAGAGGACTGCCGCCGGGTGCTGGCGGATTTTTTTGCCGGGCTCCGGGGCGGAGAAAAAAATCGACCCTCAGATTTGATTTAAGACTTTTGTAACAATTGATGCTGGTTTGCTTAACAACTCTCTAGTATCTTAATACTTGCAAGAGACAAAACTTCTTTTCATCCAATCTTCCAAAAAATAGGGAAACGGACCAGCCGAAATGCTGGTCCGTTTCTCGATTTCCCCGGTATTTGTGAACAAACGGAAAATCCCCGCGGCGGGCACTCCCGGCCACGGGGATTTTGTGATAAACTGTCAGGTATTGTCCCAGGGCGCGGCCAGTACCGCCGTCCGCTGGAGCAGGAAGCCGAAAAGCGTCACGGCGCCGCCCAGGTAGAACAGCAGCCGGGCCGGATCCGGCCGATCCGCCAGAGTGGCCAGGCAGAAGGCGATGGCCAGCGCCGCATAGACGGCGAAGCGGCGGGTCCGCCCCGCCCGGAAGGCGAAGGAGGACAGCCGGTAGAAGGCCAGAGCCAGAAACACCACCGCCAGCAGCTCCGTGTAGTAATCTGTGAGGGACGGGTCTACGGACACCACCCGGTAGGTCAGCACCAGCCGCACCACTAGGCAGCAGACGGGCACCAGCAGCAGAGGACTCTGAAAGGGCTTGCGCGTCTCGCCCTCCGGCCGGATGCGGCAGGCAGGCACAGCGGGAAGCAGGCTGGCCGCCGAGAGAAGAGACAGCAGACCCACCACCAGATGCTCCCTGCCGGAGAAGAGCTGACTGCCCTGGGCGGTCACAAAAACGGTCACCGTCTCTCCGCTGCCGGTGAGGGCGCTGGCGCCGGAGAAGCCGAAGAGCAGGTCTAGAACGCCGGAGGCTGCCAGCAGGAAGAGCCCCATCACCGCCGGAGTGAGCAGCCCGGGGGAAGCCACGGAGAAGCCTGTGGGAAAGAGGGGTGGGTCCTCTCGGTCCGCAGGAAGAAGGGTCCGGGCTGCCAGCAGGCAGACTGCCGCCAGAACCACGAACCAGGCCACCAGCAGGATGGCGTACAGATTGCCGGGGATGGGGAGGCCTGTGTCCACCTCGAACCCAGTGCTGCGCTGAAGCAGCCGCAGCAGGAATGCCCCCACGCCGCCAATGGCGGCCAGCAGGGGCCAGAGCACGTATTTCTTCATAGGAGCCGATCTCCTTATCATGACAGATTTTCAAAAGCCAGTATACCACGGGAAAGGCTGTTTGTCCATGCCGGCCTCATTTTCCGCCCTCCGGGCGCATACAGTGAAGGGACAGGCCCGCAGACGGGGAACAAAAGAGGAGGAATTTCCATGAGACGCCATTCTGATCTGCACCAGAGCGCCGCCATCTCCGCGGTGCTGCTGGTGCTGCTGTTTGCCCTGCCCCTGGCGGTGGTAGTGCCCTTTCAGACAGAGCTTTTCTCCGATGATCCCACCGCTGTGGAGTCGGAGCGGGAGCCTTTTCAGCCAGGGGACCTAGACGGAGAGATGGTGCTGAAGGTCCTGGCGGGGGACGCGGTGGAGGAGATGACCCTGGGAGAGTATCTGGTGGGGGTGGTCCGGGCGGAGATGCCGGCCTCCTTTGAGCCGGAGGCTCTGAAGGCCCAGGCAGTGGCAGCCCGGACGTACACCCTGTACAAGATGCAGACCGGCGGCAACCACGGCGACACCGCGGACATCTGCACGGACTCCACCTGCTGCCAAGCGTATATCTCGGAGGAAAACGCCCGGAACAACTGGGGCGAGAACGCGGACGCCTATGAGGAAAAGATCGAGACCGCCGTCCGGGAGACCGACGGAGAGACCATCCTGTACGGCGGCGTGCCCATCCTGGCGGTGTTCCACTCCTGCTCCGCCGGGCAGACCCGCTCCTCCGGCCAAGTGTGGGTCAGCGACCTGCCCTATCTCCAGGCGGTGTCTTCGCCGGAGCCTGCGGACAGCATCCCCAACTATTACAGCCGTGTGGAATTCACGGCGGAGGAGTTCCGGGAGAAGGTCCTGGCCTCCTATCCGGAGGCGGACCTGTCCGGCGACATCAGCGGCTGGCTGCAAAACGCCGTGACGGACACCGCCGGCAGCGTGGAGTCGGTGGACGTGGGCGGCGTGAGCATGAAGGGCAGCACTTTACGGAGCGTCCTGGGGCTGCGGTCCGCCTGCTTCGAGTGGGAGGCGGCGGACGGCAAGCTGGTGTTCTTCGTCACTGGCTACGGCCACGGCGTGGGTATGAGCCAGTACGGCGCCAACCAGATGGCCAAGGAGGGAGCGGACTACCGGACGATCCTCACCCACTATTATACCGGCGTCACCGTGGAGCCCTATACTACTGCCGCCATGGGGTGACTCTTTACAAAAAAGCCGGAAATGTGGTAAAATACAATCTTCCAGGGGAGCTTCTGCGGAAGGGAGGACATGATGAGACGAAAGCTCGCGGCACTGCTGCTGTGCCTGCTGCTGGTGTTCCAGCTGTCGCCGGTCCCGTCGGGGGCGGCGGAGACGGTGTATTTCACCGCAGTCAACAAAAACGTGCTGACGCTGTCGGACGACACCATGCCCTTCTGGTCCGGCGGCTATCTGTATGTGCCCAGCACTATCTTCACCGGCGTGGGCCGGGATCTGGGCGTGTCCTACTACCCCAATATTGCCCGGCAGACCGTGTTGCTGTATGTGGACAAGACGGTATACAGCTCCCTGGTATTTGACCTGAACAAGGACTATGCCATCGACAACGAGGGCAACCTGTATTTCCAGAAGCCCATCCAGCGGGGTGGCGTGATCTTCCTGCCCATCTCTCTGATCGCCCGGTGCTTCGGCCTGCTCTACTCCACCGTGGAGGTGGACCGGGGCTATCTGGTTTGGGTGCGCAATCCGGATATGGATATGGAGGAGCGGTACTTTGCCGACGCCGCCAAGTCCCGGATGGACTACGAGTACAACCAGTACCTGCGGAACCAGAGTGCGGAAGAGGACATCGCGCCGGAGGAAACGGAGCCCTCCACCGTCACCGGGCAGCGGATTTATCTTTGTGTGGAGGCCGCGGACCCGGAGCGGGTGAAGTCCCTGCTGGACATTCTGGACCGCTATGACGCCCACGCGGCCTTCTACTGTACGGAGGCGTTCCTGCGGGAAGGCGGCGACCTGCTGCGGCGAATGACCGCCACAGGGCAGGCCATCGGGCTGGCGGTGGACGCCGCGGCGGACCGCCCGGTGACGGAACAGCTGGAGACGGGGAACCGCCTGCTCTCCCAGGCCGCCAGCGTCAAGACCCGGCTGGCTTGGATTGAAAACGCCGGGGAGGAGTCTGTCTCCGCGGCGGAGGCGGCGGGCTTCTGCCCGCTGGACCCGGATCTGGACCGGGCGGCGTATCCCCTCAGCAGCACCGGCGCCGCCGACACGCTGCTCCAGCGGGTGACCAGCCGGGGCGGCGAGGTCACTGTCTGGCTGGGCGACGGCGCCAACGCCGCAGGGCTTGGGACGTTCCTGTCTGCGGCGGAGGCGGCGGACGACCGCTGTCTGGCCATGACGGAGACGGTGTCCTGACCTGCCAAGATTTACAAAATATTCAACATACCGCCCCGGGAGCGGATATAATAGAGGATATCAAGAATCGGCTGTGTCTGTGAACAGGCGGACGCCGCGGGCGGCAGAACCAGCGAAGAGAGACATATCGAAATGGGAGGGAGCGCCATGGGCCGCAACATCCTGGTCGTGGAAGACGACCGCAATATCTGTGATTTGATCCACATGTACCTGGTGAAGGAGGGGTTCGACGTTCGCATCGCCGGGGACGGCGGCAAGGCCATTGAGGAGTTTCAGAAGCAGGTTCCGGACCTGATCCTGCTGGACATCATGCTGCCGGTGATGGACGGCTGGTCGGTGTGCGCCAAAATCCGGGAGACCAGCAAGGTGCCCATCATCATGCTGACGGCCAAGGGCGAGGTGTTCGACCGCATCCAGGGCCTGGAGATGGGGGCGGACGACTATGTGGTGAAGCCCTTTGAGATGAAGGAGCTCATCGCTCGGATCAATGCAGTCCTGCGGCGGACGGAGATCCCCAACGACACCAGCAAACGGCTGACGTTCGACAAGCTGGTGATTGACCTGGACTCCTACGAGCTGATCGTGGATGGGAAGAAAATCGACACGCCCCCCAAGGAGCTGGAGCTGCTGTATCATTTGGCCTCCACCCCCAACCGGGTGTACACCCGGAACCAGCTGCTGGATGAGGTGTGGGGCTTTGACTACTTCGGCGACAGCCGGACAGTGGATGTCCACATCAAGCGGCTGCGGGAGAAGATCGAAAACGTCAGCAGCCAGTGGGCGCTGAAAACGGTGTGGGGCGTGGGGTATAAGTTCGAGCTGGCAGGCGCCCCCGGGGCAAAGGAGAGCTGACGTTTCCGGGGACGAAGGCCCCGGCGCCGCGAAAGCGGCGTCAAGCGGTCCGCAGGACCCTTGAACCTGCCGGAATTCATTTCCGGCAGGTTGGTGAGATGAAAGGGGCCCCCGGAGGCCTGCGGCCTCCGGGGAAAACAGCAGCCAGTGGGCGCTGAAAACGGTGTGGGGCGTGGGGTACAAGTTCGAGCTGGCAGGCGCCCCCGGGGCAAAGGAGAGCTGACAAAACCGCCTGAAAAGACCTTTGCCTTTTCAGGCGGAAAACCGAGCAGGGAGGTCTCATGAAGGTACGGATCGCGCGTATTGCAAAACGGATGCACAACAAGTTCAGGGGCCTGTACTGGCGGCAGATGTTCGTCACCGTCGGCATGGTGCTCCTGACGCTGTTTTTGCTGGGAGTTTCGTTTTTCTCCCTGAGCTACAACTACGCCCGGGGCCAGGAGAACGGGGAGCTGGCCGCCCAGGCCCAGGTGGTGGGGCAGCTCTCCGCCAGCTATCTGGAAAACGGGCGGTACCTGGACATGGAGGAGCTGCAGCACGAGGAGGACTTCCAGCGTCTGGCCTCCTTCGCCGCCACGGTGTCCGAGGTGGACTTCCTGATCTGCGACGTGGAGGGCCACGTGCTGCTGTCCACGGATGCGTCTCTCAGCGGGCTGGTGGTGACTATGCCGGAGGAGATGACCGCAGAGGTGCTGGAGGAGGGCATCAGCTCCAGGCGCACGGACGTGGACGGCCTGTACTCCAACAAGCGGTTCGTGGTGGGCGTTCCGGCCATAAGCGAGGATACCCCCGACCCCGTCGGCATGGTCTATGCCGTGTCTTCCACCACCTCGCTGGACACCATGTGGTCCGGCTTCATCGGGCTGTTCTTCATGACGGCGTTCGTGGTGCTGATGATCTCCTTCATGGCGTCCTCCATCACCACCATGCGGCAGATCCAGCCCATCCGGGAGATGGCCAAGGCCACCCGCCGCTATGCGGAGGGGGACTTCGACATCCGCATGAACGACTACGGCCGGGATGACGAGTTGGGAGAGCTGGCGGCCTCCTTCAACAACATGGCGGAGAACCTGCAGCAGACGGAGCGCCAGCGGCGGGAGTTCATCACCAACATCTCCCATGAGCTGAAGACGCCCATGACCACCATCGCCGGCTATACAGACGGCATTCTGGACGGCACCATCCCGCCGGAGAACGAGCGGCAGTATCTCCAGATCATCTCCGACGAGAGCCGCCGCCTGAGCCGGCTGGTGCGGCGGATGCTGGACGTGAGCCAGCTGCAGGCCATCGACCCCCTGCGGGAGGGAAAGCACTTCGACATCTGCGAGAGTATGCGCCGGGTGCTGATCTCCATGGAGCGGAAGATCACAGACCGGAATCTGGATGTGGAGGCGGATATCCCCGAGGAGCCCATTCTGGTGCTGGGGGACAAGGACATGATTACGCAGGTGATTTACAACCTGCTGGAAAATGCCACCAAGTTCGCACGGGAGGGCTCCACTCTCTATCTGGGCGTCACCACCATCGACGGCAAGGCCCGGGTGACGGTGCGGAACGAGGGGGACACCATCCCGGCAGAGGAGCTGCCGCTGCTGTTCGAGCGGTTCCACAAGAGCGACAAGTCCCGCAGCGAGGACAAGGATGGTTACGGCCTGGGGCTGTACATCGTCAAGACGATTTTAGAGCAGCATAAGGAAAAGATCAGTGTGACCAGCGAGGACGGCGTGACCGCGTTCTCCTTCTCACTGGCCACAGAGTGAGGCGTGCATGGAGGAAGAAAAGCAGTTGGCCGGAGAGGACCGTCTCTCCGGAGAGATCGTAGAGGTATACAGACAGCCGCTGCCCGGGGAGGTGGTGGAGCGGTACAGCCGCCCCCTGCCGGGACGGCCTGCCGCGCCCGGGCAGCCCCGCCGGCGGCGCAGGACCGGGCTGTGGATTTTCCTGGCCTGCCTGGCGGTGGTGCTGGGTGTGGCGGCGGGCTCCTGGATTTGGTATCTGCTGCCGGCCGGCAGCAGCGCCGATCCCTTTGAGTACCGTTACGACCACGGCTGGGAGGAGGAAGAGGACGCGTCCGGGGCAGTTACCATCCCCACCTATCCGTTCGGGGAGGGCGCCGTGCTGGAGGTGGAGACGGACCACGGCCGGGAGCTGACGGCCCAGGAGATCTACCAGCGGGTGAACCCGTCGGTGGTGACGGTGATGGTCCAGCTGGACGACAGCGTCTCCGTGGGCACCGGGGTCATCTTCCGGGCGGACGGTTATATCCTCACCAATTACCACGTGCTGGCGGGGGGACGGGACTGCACCGTCGCCATGGACACGGGCCGGACCTATGAGGCCCGGTACGTGGCCGGAGACGAGCGGAACGATCTGGCGGTCCTCAAGGTGGAGCTGACGGGGCTTCCCGCCGCCACCTTCGGCGACAGCGACCAGCTGGTGGTGGGCGACAAGGTCTACGCCATCGGCAACCCGCTGGGCGTGGAGCTCCGCGGCACACTGACAGACGGCATCGTCTCCGCCATCAACCGGGATGTACAGGTGGACGGCCGGACCATGACGCTGGTTCAGACCAACGCGGCCCTGAACTCCGGCAACTCCGGCGGCCCCCTAATCAACGCCTGCGGCCAGGTGGTGGGCATCAACACCATCAAGATGAGCTCTGATTACTCCAATGTGGAGGGCCTGGGCTTCGCCATTCCCTCCGCCTCCATCCGGCGGCTGGTGAACGACCTGCTGACCTATGGAGAGGTCCGGCCGGAGCCCTCCTTCGGCGTGACGGTGCTCCAGACGGGCACCCGGCTGGAGGACGACATCTGGGGCCTGCAGGTGCTGGAGGTCACGCCCGGCTCCGCCGCAGACCTGGCGGGCATCCGGGAGGGGGACTTCGTCCTCGCCGCCGGCGGCAGGCCGGTGGAAACCAGTCAGGAGCTGCTGCGCATCCGGCGGCAGCTGTATGTGGGCGATCAGGTGACCATGGAAATCTGGCGGGACGGGGAGCGGATGGAAGTGACGCTGACTCTGAATGACCCGGTGGAATAAAGAACGAGGGCGCGGCCTGCACCGCAGGCCGCGCCCTTGCTTGCCGGAAGTGCTCCCGGCCCGGGGCGGAAGAGCGGGGTGTCTGCCCTGCGGGGCAGCGTGGAAAAAACATTGTGAGGCCGCGGGAAAAGCCCTGAAGGACTTCTCCCGCGGCCTGTGTCATGTCTGTTTCTTCCGGCGCTGGGGCCACAGCAGGCTGACACCGGAGAGCAGCAGGTACACGCCGAAGGGCTTGCGCAGGACCGCCACGTCCAGATTGGTGGCGATCCAGGCCCCGGCCAGGGCGGCGGCCACGGCCAGGGGGACGGCGCTTTTCAGGGTGGGCTTGTCCAGATAGCCGCCCCTGGCGTGGCAGACCAGGGCGGAGGCGGCGGTGGGCAGGAAGAACAGCAGATTGATGCCCTGAGCGGTCCGCTGGTCCACATCCAGAAAGAGCGTCATGACCAGAAGCAGCAGCGTGCCGCCGCCCACACCCCAGGCCGAGAGGATGCTGGCCCCCAGGCCGCAGAGAAAGGGAATGATCCAGTCCGTCACAGCAGATACTTCACCCCCGCGTAGAACAGAAAACCGGCGAACAGCCATTTGAGCCACTTGACGGAGACTCTGCCGTACAGCTTGCCGCCGATCCAGCCGCCCACCAGGCCGCCCGCCAGATAGGGCAGCGCCGCCAGGAGGGAGAGCTCCCCCCGAAACAGGTACACGGCGGCGGACACCAGACACACCGGAAAGATGACGCCCACGCAGGTGGCGTACAGCTTCCGCTGGGAGAGGCCGCCCCAGCGGGAGAGGATGGGCAGGAAGACCATGCCGCCCCCGCCGCCGAAGAGGCCGTTGGCCAGCCCCGCCGCAGTGCCGGCGATCCGCGCCGGCCAGCGATGTTCCATGTGATCCCGCCTTTCCTCAAGGATGTAAGCGGCGGGCTTCGGGAGCCGAAGAGGACGCCCGAAGCCCGTCGGACCTGGTTTATTTCATCTGGAAGCTCTGGCAGTCGGTGCACTCCACCTTGGTGGGGTTGGTCTCATGGGTACCCACGGTGATGGCGTTCAGACCGCAGTAGTTCTGGTCCTGGCAGTGGTGGGCGCAGTTGGTGACCGTGCACTTGATGCTCTGGTTGGGGGTGCAGGCGCAGCCGTTGTTGGTATTCGTCATAACAAAAGATCCTCCTGCGTGAAAAAGTGTGTGGCTTTCGCCGCTCTCTAGTGTGCGCAGGCGCGGCCGGGTTATGTACGGTCCGGCCTGGGTAAAAATTTGTCACAGGCGGGCGTGTCCGGCGTCCGATTCCTGGCGCGGGGCGCGGCGACGCAATGGCCGTCATGGATCTCCACAAAACGGCGGTGCGTTCGGATGTAGTGCTGGTAGTAGTGTGCGCAGTCGGAGCAGGTTAAAGATCTTTCCATACAATCACCTCACATATTATTATGATATAATCTATAACATATACACAGCGACAGGTCAATAGTAAAATATGTTATGAATATATGTTATATATGGTGGCTATATGGAAAAGTTTGAAATCAAAGTGAAAAAAGAACGCCCAAAAGGGGATGACGGATACCGTACATTTTCTGTGCGGGTCAAAAATGAAACCGTGGAGAAACTAGACGCCATTGCGAAAAAAAGCGGTTACACAAGAAACGCATTGATTGGTATGTTTTTGGAATATGCCGCTGAAAACTGCGTTATAAAAGAAAACGAGGAGCTATAAGCTCCTCGTTTTTTACATAAAAGGCGCAGCCTTTTCAGGTGATTTATACGCCTAGGATCCAAGTTGCAAACCGAAAGTAGATCAGCAGAGACAGCGCGTCCACGATGGTGCTGATGAAGGGCGAGGCCATCACCGCCGGGTCGAACCCGATCTTCTCCGCCAAAATGGGCAGGGAGGCGCCCACCAGCTTGGCGCAGGCCACCGTGCCCACCAGGGTGCAGCACACCACCGCCGCCACGGCGGGCGTTACGGTGGGATTGGCTAGCAGCCAGCAGTCCACCACCATCATCTTCACAAAGTTGGCCGCCGCCAGGCACACGCCGCAGATCAGCGCCACGCGGCACTCCTTCCACACCACGCGCAGCAGATCGCTGAATCGGACCTCCCCCAGCGACAGGGCGCGGATCACCGCCGTGGAGGCCTGGGTGCCGCTGTTGCCGCCGGTGCCGGAGAGCATGGGGATGTAGGAGGTCAGAATGGGCACCGCCGCCAGGGAATTCTCAAAGTGGGTCAGGATCATCCCCGTGAAGGTGGCGGACAACATCAGCATCATCAGCCAGGGGGTCCGGGCCCGCCAGGTCTCAAACACGCCGGTCTTGAGATACGGCTTGTCGCCCGGCAGGATGGCGGCCATCTTCTCGATATCCTCGGTGACCTCTTCCTGCAGGACGTCCATGGCGTCGTCCACGGTGACGATGCCCACCAGGCGGTTCTCCGTGTCCACAATGGGCAGGGCCAGGAAGTCGTATTTGTTCAGGGTCTGGGCCACATCCTCCTGGTCGTCCAGGGTGTTGGCGGAGATCACATGGGTATCCATGATGTCCCCCACCACGTCGTCCTCCTCCGACAGCAGAATGGTGCGGATGGAGAGATACCCCAGCAGGTGGCGGCCCTCGTCAATGACGTAGCAGATGTTGATGGTCTCCTTGTCCGGGCCGGTGCGGCGGATGCGCTTCAGGGCGTCCTCCACGGTCATGGTGGCCTTCAGGTCCACGTACTCCGTGGTCATGATGCTGCCGGCGCAGTCGTCGGGGTATTTCAGGATTTCGTTGATGCTCTTGCGGACGTCCGGGTCCGCGTGGCGCAGGATGCGCTTGACCACGTTGGCGGGCATCTCCTCCACGATGTCCACCGCGTCGTCCAGGTACAGCTCGTCCAGCACTTCCTTCAGCTCCGTGTTGGAAAAGCTCTGGATGAGCACCTCCTGCTCCTCAGAATCCAGCTCCACGAACACCTCGGCCGCCTGCTCCTTGGGCAGCAGGCGGAACACCATAGGCACCTTGTCGTCCAGTTCCATGAACAGGCCCGCGATGTCCTGGGCCTCCAGGGGCAGCAGAAGGTCGCGCAGCTCGGCATAGCGTTTTCGGGAGATCAAATCCTCGATCTTTTCCAGCAGCTCGTCCCGCTGCTCTTCCTGCTCAAACATGCGCGTCCTCCTCTCCGTGAAGCTGGGGGTTGAGAAAACAAAAAAACCCGGCCGCTCCTGTCCGGTGCAGTCGGAAATTTCCGCGTGAAAACAGGGACGCCGCATCAGCGGACCCTGCGGCCGTTCAAGCTTTAGCCTCACAAGGCGGTGAAATCACATTAGATGATACCTTCGTGTTCGATAGCACCTGTTCAAACCCTCTCATGATGTCTCCATCACTCCGCGGCAGCGATCCGTATCCCTGTGGTAGCCTTACCTACCGGACGGTATGCAGTTTTGCCGAAACTCTTTCTTCATATTATGCCAATTTCTGCCCCCTGTCAAGGCGGCAGAAAAAAACTCCCCACAATTTTACAGGCCCCTCAAATACCGCTGCACTCCATTTTACAAATGGGAATCCCGCTTGTGATAGAGGACGGCCTGTGGTATAATAAGATGTTCCAAATCTGTGCCCGAAACGGGGCGTTTCAGCGAGAGGAGGCCCTCCATGGGCATACACGACGGACACCGGGAGAAGATGCGCCGGCGGTTTCTGGAGACGGGGCTGGAGGGCTTTGCGGACCACGAGGCCCTGGAGCTGCTGCTGTACTACGCCATCCCCCGGCGGGACACCAACCCCATCGCCCACGCTCTGATGGAGCGGTACGACTCCCTCTCCGGCGTGCTGAACGCCCCGGTGGAGGATCTGGAGAAGGTGGAGGGCATCGGGGAGAGCGCGGCCATCCTGCTGTCCCTGGTCTCCCGGCTCAGCCGGAAGGCCCGCATAGCGGACGCGTCCCAGGAGACCATCCTCAACTCCTCCGAGCGGGCGGGGGCCTATCTGCTGGAGCGATTTGCCGGCGAGCGGCGGGAGCTGGTCTTCCTGCTGTGCCTGGACCGCAAGGGCAGGCTCCTGGCCTGCAAGCGGCTGGCGGAGGGGGACGTGGCCAGCGCGGACCTGAACATCCGCAAGGTGGTGGAGATGGCGCTGCTGACCTCCGCCAGCGCGGTGATCCTGGCCCACAACCACCCCAGCGGCGTGGCGGTGCCCTCCTCCAGCGACGAGGCCGCCACCCGCCAGGTGGCGGAGGCCCTGCGGACCATCGGCGTCCGCCTGGTGGACCATATCGTGGTGGCGGACCGGGACTTCGTCTCCATGGCGGACAGCGGCGACCTGCTGGGGTAAAGAGGGAGCAGGCTCCCCCTTTAGAACCCCCACCACCAGTCTGTGGACTGGCGAACGCGCCCAAGGCGCTTGGGTCGGGGTATTTTGCCACGTACACGCCGCGGCGAAAATGACTTCAAGTTCTTCCTTCGCCGCTGGCGAACGAACTGGGGAAAACCGGAGGGGTTCCCCTAGTCCCCCTTCCTTTTTTGTCTCTTCGCTTTTTTCAAGGCATGGTTCCTTTGATAAAAGTCGAACAAATGTTGCAAAAAGATGACGGGTGTGATAGGATGGCCGTGGCTGAAAATCTGTTTGATGGGTGGAGGGAATGCCGCTATGCCGAAATTTGAAGTCGTATCTGAATATCAGCCCTCCGGGGAACCCCGCAAAAGCGGCACTTTTGCGGGGACCCCGTGATTCGGATGGACCGGGCAGGCAAAGCCCGCCCAGTCCAAGGTTTTGACTGCGCCAAAACGCTTGTGCGCCGCGGCCGCGGCGCCGGCCCTCTGGGCCGGGGCTGGTCCCCGGAGACCATAGCAAGAAAAAATTGCGGAGAAGAGCTATGCCGAAATTTGAAGTCGTATCTGAATATCAACCCTCCGGGGACCAGCCGCAGGCCATTGCCGCGCTGGCGGAGGGCATCGAGAACGGGCTGAAGGAGCAGGTGCTGCTGGGCGTTACCGGATCCGGCAAGACCTTTACCATGGCCAAGGTCATCGAGCAGGTGCAGCGGCCCACGCTGGTGCTGGCCCACAACAAGACCCTGGCCGCCCAGCTGTGCGCGGAGTTCAAGGAGTTCTTCCCCAACAACGCGGTGGAGTACTTCGTCTCCTACTACGACTACTACCAGCCGGAGGCGTATATCCCCCATACGGACACCTATATCGCCAAGGATGCCTCCACCAACGACGAGATCGACCGGCTGCGGCTCAGTGCCACCTGTGCCCTGCTGGAGCGGCGGGACGTGATCGTAGTATCCTCCGTGTCCTGCATCTACGGTTTGGGCGAGCCGGACGATTTTGCCAACCTGGTGGTGTCCCTCCGGGTGGGGGCCGAGTGGGACCGGGATGAGCTGCTGCGCCGCCTGGTGGAGATCCGCTACGAGCGCAACGACATCGCCTTTGAGCGGAACATGTTCCGGGTCCGGGGGGACACGGTGGAGATCTACCCCGCCTACTACCGGGACCACGCCATCCGGGTGGAGTTCTTCGGGGACGAGATCGACCGGATCAGCGACTTCAACCCGGTCACCGGCAGCGTGAACCGGGTGCTGAACCACGTGGCCATCTACCCGGCCAGCCACTATGTCACCACCAAGGACAAGATGGACAAAGCCATTCTGGAGATCCGCCGGGAGCTGGAGGATCAGGTGAAATACTTCACCGACAACAACCAGCTGGTGGAGGCCCAGCGGCTCCGTCAGCGGACGGAGTACGACATGGAGATGATGGCGGAGCTGGGCTACTGCTCCGGCATCGAGAACTACTCCCGCATCATCTCCGACCGGCCCGCCGGCTCCGCCCCCATGACCCTGCTGGACTTCTTCCCGGACGACTTCCTGCTGTTCGTGGACGAGAGCCACGTGACCCTGCCCCAGGTCCGGGCCATGTACAACGGCGATCATGCCCGGAAGGACTCCCTGGTGAAGTACGGCTTCCGCCTGCCCTGTGCGTACGACAACCGACCGTTGAAGTTCGAGGAGTTCGAGGAGCGGATCGGCCAGGCGGTGTTTGTCTCGGCAACGCCCGGCCCCTATGAGCGGGAGCGGGCGGACCAGGTGGTGGAGCAGGTGATCCGCCCCACGGGCCTGCTGGACCCCAGGGTGGAGGTCCGGCCTGTCACCGGCCAGATCGACGACCTGATGGACGAGATCCGTGCAAGAGCCGCCCGGGACGAGCGGGTACTGGTGACCACCCTCACCAAGAAGATGGCGGAGGACCTGACGGAGTACCTGAAAAACGCCGGCATCCGGGTACGGTACATGCACTCCGATGTCCAGACCATCGAGCGCATGGAGATCATCCGCAGCCTGCGGCTGGGAGAGTTCGACGTGCTGGTGGGCATCAACCTCCTGCGGGAGGGGCTGGACCTGCCGGAGGTCAGCTTGGTGGCCATTCTGGACGCGGACAAGGAGGGCTTCCTCCGGTCCGAGACCTCTCTGATCCAGACCATCGGCCGGGCGGCCCGAAACGCAGACGGCCTCGTCATCATGTACGCCGACGAGATCACGCCCTCCATGCGGGCGGCCATCGACGAGACGGAACGCCGCCGCTCCATCCAGGACGCCTATAATGAGGAGCACGGCATTGTGCCCAAGACCATCATCAAGGGCGTCCGGGAGATTTTGGAGATCTCCAAGACCGCGGAGGAGGACACCCTCCGGGCCCACAAGAAGCGCAAGCTGACGGAGCAGGAGCGGGCGGCGGAGATCACCAAGCTGGAGAAGGAGATGCGCGAGGCCAGCAAGATGCTGGAATTCGAGTACGCCGCAGTGCTGCGTGACCGGATCATCGAGCTGCGGGGGGAGAAGTGACCTCCGCAAAGAGCAGGGGTGTATGGCGTACTCGAATCGCCGGGAGTCCGGCGTACAAGCGTTTTGGCGGAGGCAAAACCTTGAACCGGGCAGAATTCACTTCTGACCGGTTGGTAAAATGAAAAGGGCTCCCGCACGGCGGAGCCGTGTGGGAATGTACGCCGCAGTGCTGCGTGACCGGATTATCGAGCTGCGGGGGGAGAAGTGACCTCCGCAAAGAGCAGGGGTGTATGGCGTACTCGAATCGCCGGGAGTCCGGCGTACAAGCGTTTGGCGGAGGCAAACCTGAACCGGGCAGAATTCACTTCTGACCGGTTGGTAAAATGAAAAGGGCTCCCAGCACGGCGGAGCCGTGTGGGAATGTACGCCGCAGTGCTGCGTGACCGGATCATCGAGCTGCGGGGGGAGAAGTGACCTCCGCAAAGAGCAGGGGTGTATGGCGTACTCGAATCGCCGGGAGTCCGGCGTACAAGCGTTTTGACGGAGGCAAAACCTTGAACCGGGCAGAATTCACTTCTGACCGGTTGGTAAAATGAAAAGGGCTCCCGCACGGCGGAGCCGTGTGGGAATGTACGCCGCAGTGCTGCGTGACCGGATCATCGAGCTGCGGGGGGAGAAGTAAATGCACTACGAATGGCTGGACGCATACCTGCTGTCGTTTCCCGGCGTGGAGAAGGACTATCAGCCGGTGTGGCAGTGGTTCCGCTATAAGGTCCGGGGCAGGCTGTTTGCCGCTGTCTGTTCGCCGGGGCCGGAGTACAAAATTTACGGCGGCCACGATCTGGTGAATCTGAAATGCGGGGCGGCGGAGGGCGAGCTGCTGCGGGCCCGGTATCCGGACATCCTGCCGGGATTTTATTCGGATAAGCGGACCTGGATTTCCTGCCTGCTGGACGGAGAACTGCCGGAGAAGGTCCTGCGGGACCTGTGCGGCCGGTCATACGCCCTGGCGGTGGAGAAGCTGCCCAAATACGTCCGGCGGGAGCTGGCGGAGCAGCCCGCGGAGAGCTGAGGTGTTTGCAATGGCGAAGAAAAAAGAGGAAAAGACCAATGTGATGCGGATCCTGGACCAGAGAAAGATCCCCTATACCGCCCGGTTTTATGAGGACAGCCGGGGGCCGGAGGGCACCCGGGAGTACGGCGTCCACGTGGCGGAGGCCCTTGGCCAGGACCCGGCCCGGGGCTTCAAGACCCTGGTGGCCCGGGGGGCGTCCAAGGGCATCTACGTGTTCGAGGTGCCGGCGCCGGAGAACCTGGATCTGAAGAAGGCCGCCAGGGCGGTGGGGGAGAAGTCCATCGAGCTGCTGCACGTGGCGGAGATCAACGCCGTTACCGGCTACATCCGGGGCGGCTGTTCCCCGGTGGGGATGAAGAAGCAGTATCCTACCGTGTTCCACCGGACGGCGCTGGACTACGAAACCGTCTATATCTCCGCCGGGAAGATCGGCGCCCAGGTGGAGCTGGCGCCCCGGGCGCTGCTAGACCTGCTGGGGGCCTCCACGGCGGACATTGTCGTGGACCAGGGATAGGCCCAGGTGGAGTCCCAGGGTGAAGGCGTCGGTGAACCACTGGAGGTAGCGGGCCAGAAAGGCGTCCTGAAGGCACAGGCGGGCGTCCCCGGAGAGGGAGAGGCTGTCCGCCAGCTGATCCACGGATTTGGAATCGAAGGGGTCTGCTTTCTGCAGAATGTCGGCGGCGTAGCCGTCGAAGAGGCGGAGATAGATGGGATTCATTGGATCACCTTCAAACAACATTTAATGATGTATTGATGATACATCATTAAATGATATATGTCAAGGAGAACTCCATGGAAACACTAAAAATATTTGGAGAAAGACTGCGTGCCCTGCGGGATGAACGGCATCTGCGGCAGGCGGATATGGCAGAAGTGCTTCAAATTACCCTTGTCCATTATCAGAGAATGGAATATGGAAAGGTCAATGTCCCATCGCTGACGCTTTGCTTTCTTGCGGATTACTTCAGCGTCACCACGGATTATCTGCTGGGGCGCAGCGACGCGCGGGGGTAAATCCGTTCCGTGCACCCGTAGGGGCCACCGCCCTCGGCGGCCCGATGGTATGGCCGCCCCTGGAGCGTGTAAGGGAGGTTACAAACCGCCCGTGGAAATTTGGGCCGCCGTCCGGCGGCCACGGGGATTCTGCTCCCGCCGGGGGCTTGTCCAGCCGGGATGCACCCCCCGTTTTCTTTTCCGACTTGCGGAAAAGAAAACGGGCCGTGCACGGTCCAAAAGAAAAGGCCGCTTGGACGCGCTCCGGTGCAGTGACCCTCCGCGCGCAACGGGGGTTGGCGTATCGGTGCCTGCTCCGATTTGGACTGGCCTTCGGGCACGCTATGCTCTTCTGCGATTCCTGTTGCTGCCGTCCCGTGGCGGATGGCGCCGACCTCGTCGGGGTGGTTGTCGCATGGAGCTGCTTCTCTTTTCGCTACCGCTCACGCTCCCGCGAAGAATCCGGCAGCGCGTAGCGCAGCGGAACGCGCGGAAAGAGAAGCAGACCAAATGCGTCCTTGCACCCCGTTGACCTTTGCACCCGCGCCGCGGGAATCCGCGTTCAAGCCTGTACCGCACCCCGCCGCGCCCGTCGGGAGGTCATCGCAAACCCGCAGGCACCATCTCTCGTCAACTCCCGTACAGCAACTTTGCACGGACGTGCAAAGTTGTGACCAAAAGCGTTTTTTCTCTTACACCGGGCGCGGCGCGTTCTCTTTTTGGCGCTGACAAAAAGAGAATGGGGGGCGCATCCCCCGTGGAAACGGCCCCCTGGCGGGAGCCAGTCTCCCCGGGCGGTTGATAAGCGCCTCTACACCTCCGCCGGAGGCATTTCCGGCACTGAAAGAGAAACCTCTCCTGAAAGGAGTCAATCATACACATTATGCAGGACAAGATCATCGTCAAAGGCGCCCGCGCCAACAATCTGAAGAATATCGACGTCACCATCCCCCGGGACAAGCTGGTGGTCATGACGGGCCTCTCCGGCTCCGGCAAGTCCTCCCTGGCCTTCGACACCATCTACGCCGAGGGCCAGAGAAGGTATGTGGAGTCCCTCAGCTCTTATGCCCGGATGTTCCTGGGCCAGATGGACAAGCCCGATGTGGACTATATCGAGGGTCTCAGCCCCGCCATCTCCATTGACCAGAAGACCACCAGCAAGAACCCCCGGTCCACCGTGGGCACGGTGACGGAGATCTACGACTACCTCCGCCTGCTGTGGGCCCGGGTGGGCACCCCCCACTGCCCCAAGTGCGGCAAGGAGATTCGCCAGCAGACCATTGACCAGATCATCGATCAGGTCCTCTCTCTGCCGGAGGGCACCCGCATCCAGGTGATGGCCCCCGTTATCCGGGGCAAGAAGGGTGAGCACGCCAAGATCTTTGAGGACGCCAAGCGGTCCGGCTACGTCCGGGCCCGGGTGGACGGGAATCTGTACGAGCTGGACGAGGAGATCAAGCTGGAGAAGAACAAGAAGCACACCATCGAGATCGTGGTGGACCGGCTCATCATCCGTCCGGATATCCAGCAGCGGCTGACGGACAGCGTGGAGACCGCCTCCGGCCTCACCGGCGGGCTGGTGGTCGTCAACCTCCTGCGGGAGGAGCGGGATCTGACATTCTCCCAGAATTATGCCTGCGAGGACTGCGGCATCTCCATCGAGGAGCTGACGCCCCGGATGTTCTCCTTCAACAACCCCTTCGGTGCCTGTCCCACCTGTACGGGTCTGGGCAGCCAGCTGAAGGTGGATCCGGAACTGATCGTGCCGGACAAGTCCCTCTCCATCCTGGAGGGGGCCATCCAGGCCAGCGGCTGGAACAACATCCGGGGGGACGGCATCTCCCGGATGTACTTCGACGCCCTGGCGAAGAAATACCACTTCTCCCTCACCGACCCCTGGGAGACCCTGCCGGAGGACGTGCGGAGCATCATCCTCTACGGCACCGGCGGGGAGAAGCTGGAGCTCCACTACGACCAGCCCCGGGGCAAGGGCGTGCTGTATCAGCCCTTTGAGGGCATCTGCAACAACGTGGAGCGCCGCTACAAGGAGACCCAGTCCGATGCCAGCAAGCGGGAGCTGGAGGAGCTGATGGCCGAGTGCCCCTGTCCCACCTGTAAGGGAAAGCGGCTGAAGAAGGAGTCCCTGGCGGTGACCGTGGGGGACAAGGACATCGACGCCCTGACCCGGATGTCCGTGGTGGACGAGCTCCAATGGGTGGACCGGCTGGAGCTGACGCACCAGCAGCACCTGATCGCAGACCGGATCCTGAAGGAGATCAAGTCCCGGCTGGGGTTCCTCCAGTCCGTGGGCCTGGGCTATCTGACCCTCAGCCGCAGCGCGGGGACCCTCTCCGGCGGCGAGAGCCAGCGGATCCGCCTGGCCACCCAGATCGGCTCCAGCCTGATGGGGGTGCTGTATATCCTGGACGAGCCCTCCATCGGTCTGCACCAGCGGGACAACGACAAGTTGCTGGCGACGCTGCAGAACCTGCGGGACCTGGGCAACACCCTGCTGGTGGTGGAGCACGACGAGGACACCATGCGGGCGGCGGACTACCTGATCGACATCGGTCCCGGCGCCGGCATCCACGGCGGCGAGGTGGTGGCCGCCGGTACACCGGAGGAGGTCATGGCCAACCCCAACAGCCTGACGGGTCAGTATCTCTCCGGCAAGAAGAGGATCCCCGTGCCGGAGACCCGGCGGCCGGGCAACGGCAAGAGCCTGAAGGTCATCGGCGCGGCGGAGAACAACCTGCGGCACATCGACGTGGAGTTCCCCCTGGGGACCTTTACCGTGGTTACCGGCGTGTCCGGCAGCGGCAAGAGCTCCTTGGTGAATGAGATCCTGTTCAAGAAGCTGGGCGTGGAGCTGAACCGGATGAAGGTCCACCCCGGCAGGTGCGACCGGATCGAGGGAATCGAGTATCTGGACAAGGTGGTGGACATCGACCAGAGCCCCATCGGCCGGACACCCCGGTCCAACCCCGCCACCTACACCGGCCTCTTCAATGACATCCGGGACCTGTTCGCCTCCACTCAGGAGGCCAAGAGCCGGGGCTACGGCCCGGGGCGGTTCAGCTTCAACGTCCGGGGCGGCCGGTGCGAGGCCTGCTCCGGCGACGGTGTGCTGAAGATCGAGATGCACTTCCTGCCGGACATCTTTGTGCCCTGCGAGGTGTGCAAGGGCAGGCGGTACAACCGGGAGACCCTGGAGGTCCGCTACAAGGGCAAGAACATTGCCGATGTGCTGGAGATGACCGTGGATGAGGCGGTGGAGTTCTTCGCACCTCTGCCCAGAATCCGCAACAAGCTCCAGACCCTGTGCGACGTGGGCCTGGGGTATGTGAAGCTGGGCCAGCCCTCCACGGAGCTCTCCGGCGGTGAGGCCCAGCGGGTGAAGCTGGCTACGGAGCTCAGCAAAATCGCCACCGGCAAGACCATCTATATCCTGGACGAGCCCACCACCGGCCTCCACACCGACGATGTGCGCAAGCTCCTGGAGGTGCTCCAGCGGCTGGTGGACAGCGGCAACACCGTGGTGGTCATCGAGCACAATCTGGACGTTATCAAATGTGCCGACCACCTGATCGACCTGGGTCCCGAGGGGGGAGACGGCGGCGGCACCATCGTCTGCACGGGCACGCCGGAGGAAGTGGCTGCCTGCCGGTCGAGCTTCACAGGTCAGTATCTGAAAAAGGTGCTGGAAAAGTAAGCTGGGGCAGACGATCCCCTTGGAGCCCCCGCCGGAGCCCAGCGAAGCGGGTCCGGTGGGGAAAGGACGGGCCGCGGAGGGAGCAAGCCGAAGGCCGGGGCGCGGGATCCGGAGCAGGCGAGGACGCGCACAGGCACGCCGGAGGAGGTGGCCGCCTGCCGGTCGAGCTTCACGGGCCGGTACCTGAAAAAGCTGCTGGAGCGGTAAGACCGCGCAAAAAGGGCCTCCGCTGTATGCGGAGGCCCTTGTCTATGGGGCGTCAATTCCAGAAGTTCGGAAACAGCAGCTCCGAGATCACCTTCACCAGCAGCAGGAGCAGCACGACCACCACCGCAGGCCGGACGATTTTGCTGCCGTTCCTGATGGCCAGGCCGGCGCCCAGATAGTGTCCCAGGATGGAGGCCAGAGCGGCCGCCAGCCCCACACCCAGAACGACGGTCCCCGCCATCAGGGCGGAGCACACACCGCCGATGTTGGAGGCCAGGTTGATGACCTTTACCCCGCCGGCCGCGTGGCGGGTGTCCATCTTGCCCAAGTGGATGAACACCAGCATCAGAAAGGTGCCGGTGCCGGGGCCGTAGTAGCCGTCATACGTCCCGATGAGCAGCGCGGCGGCCCAGACGATGGCCGCCTGCCGCCGGGGCGGGATGGGGGCCGGCTCCTCCGGCCACATTTTGGTCCGCAGGGTGAAGAAGGCCACCACCGGCAGCACCGCCAGCAGCAGATACTTCAGCACCACATCCGGCGTGTGAAGCTGCAGCTGGGTCCCGCAGACGGAGCCTGCCACCGCCAGCCCGGCGGCAGGCAGGAACAGCCGCCAGTGAACGTACCCCTGGTGGATGAAGCGGGCGGTGGAAAACGCGGTGCCGATGCAGGAGGAGAGCTTATTGGTGCCCAAAACAAAGTGGGTGGGCAGGCCGGAGAAGGCCATCAGGTATACAGGGACGGAGATAATGCCGCCGCCCCCGGCGATGGCGTCCATAAAGCCGGCCAGAAAGACGCCGCCGCAGATCAGAAGGACCACCCACAGGGGGAAGCCGTCCAGCGTGGTTTCCGTGAAGAGAGTGAGGACCGAGGCTGACATATATGCACCTCCCGGAGTAAATTCGACAAAATCTCTATCAGTATACCAGCTCCATAGGCCCCTGGCAAGAGCGGAAGCGCCGCAATTTTGCTGAAATTCCCGCATCTCCCCGAAGAAATGCCGCCGGAACGGTTGTTTTTCCGGCGGGCGTGTGATACTGTGAAACAGGCGGGGCGGGATCGCCCGCGAAAATGCTCAAAGAAAGTTGAGGATCACCTATGTCAAACATCAAAAACGTCGCCATGATTACCGTGTGCGGACGGCCCAACGTGGGCAAGTCCAGCCTGACCAACGCCCTGGTGGGGGAAAAGGTGGCCATCGTCTCCAACAAGGCACAGACCACTCGGAACCGCATCTACGGCGTGGTGAACCGGGAGGACACCCAGTATATCCTGCTGGACACGCCCGGCCTCCACAAGCCCAAGTCCGCCCTGGGGGACTACATGGTGAAGGTCGTCACCTCCAGCCTCTCCGACGTGGACTGCGCCCTGCTGCTGGTGGAGCCCATCCCCCATGTGGGCGGCCCGGAGCAGGCACTCATCGACCGGATCCGGGAGGAGGAGATCCCTTGCATCCTCTGCGTCAACAAGATTGACACTGTGGAACCGGCGGAGCTGCTGCCGGTGATCGCCGCTTACAACCAGGCATGGGACGGCTTTGATGCGATCATCCCCATCTCCGCCCACACCGGCAGCGGCCTGAAGGATCTGATGAAGGAACTGCGGAAGTATGCCCAGGAAGGCCCTCAGCTGTTCCCGGACGGGATGACGACGGACCAGCCGGAGCGGCAGGTGATGGGGGAAATCCTGCGGGAGAAGCTGCTGCTGTGCCTGGACAAGGAGATCCCCCACGGCACGGCGGTGGAGATCACGAAGTTCTCTGAGCGGGACAGCGGCGTCATCGACGTGGACGCCACCATCTACTGTGAGAAGGCCAGCCACAAGGGGATCATCATCGGCAAGCAGGGGGCCATGCTGAAAAAGATCAGTTCCCTGGCCCGGCAGGATATGGAGAAGTTCATGGGCACCAAGGTGTATCTGGAGACCTGGGTGAAGGTCAAGGAGAACTGGCGGGACAACGTGAACTACGTGCGGAGCTTCGGGTACCGGGACGAATAAGGAGGAAGCGTGCGGTCTCCGGTATTCCGCAGGCTGCCGTGCGGGGAGTGAGAATATGAGACTGGTATTGAGCGACACGGCACTGCCAACCGGACTGCCGGTCCGGGAGGACTGGCACTATGTGGACCTGAGCCAGCTGAAAATCGCGGACTGTATGGGCTGCTTCAGCTGCTGGGTCAGAACGCCGGGGCGGTGCGTGATCCGGGACGACGCTGTAGGCGTATATCCCCTGATTGCCCACAGCGACCATGTGATCTATGTCAGCCGTCTCTTCTGCGGGTCCTATGACGTACCGATGAAGACCATGCTGGAGCGGGCCATTCCCATCCAGCAGGCGTTTATTCGGATACACCACGGAGAGACGCACCATATACAGCGGGCGGTGGCGGAGAAAGACGCGGTGATTCTGGCCTATGGAGATACCGGAGACGAGGAGCAGGCGCTCTTCCGTCTGCTGGCGGCCCGCAACGCCCATAATATGCTGTTTCGGAGCTGGAGTGTCCGCTTCCTTCGGGAAGAGGAGCTGGCCGGGGCCATTAGGGAGGAGGTACGCGCATGGGAAAGCTCCTGATCGTCAATGGGAGTCCCCGGGCGCCCCGTTCCAACTCCCGGAGGTATATCGAACAGTTTCTTCCGTGTTGGGGAGAGACGGCGGACCAGTATACCGCGCTGAGGGGTGGACCGCTCTCCCCAGAGGACTGTACGGATCTGCTGCTGGTGTTCCCCCTGTACGCAGACGGCATACCGGCGGTGCTGATGAGGACCCTGAAGGAACTCGCAGTATGGAGGGGAACGGCCCGCCCCAGGATCCACGTACTGGTGAACTGCGGCTTTCTGGAGCCGGAGCAGACCCGGCCTGCGGTAGAAATGGTGCGCTTTTTCTGCAAACGATATGGATTTCCCTGGGGGATGGCGCTGCAGATCGGCTCGGGAGAGGCGATCTTGAATACGCCTTTTTCCTTTCTGGTGCGGCGGGGCCTGCGCCGCCTGGCCGCTGGTATGCGGGCGGGACGGAGCGAGGTGCTGTCGGTGCGGATGCCGCTGAACAGGCGGATGTTCGTCTGGGCCTCCGGCCGGTACTGGACCGATTACGGCGCGAAAAACAACATCACCGCCGGAGAGATGCGGACCATGGAGATCGAGGGAGGCTAGAGATTTCCAGCCATAAAAATCCGACAACATTCGCAGACTACTCCTGGGAGGAGGTCTGCGGAATGGACACACAAAGGCTTTGGGAGTGCTTCTGCCTCACCGGCGAACCGCTGGTGTACCTGCTGTATCAGGCCGCTCTGGACCAGGAGTCCGGCGGCGGGATCAGCGCATAGAACGGAGGGCGGACGCTCTCCGTACATAAGGAGGGAGCGCGTTGGCCGAGCGGGCCTACATCGTGACAAAGGGCGTGGTCCTGCGGGAGACGGAGACGAAAGAGGCGGATAAGATCCTGACGCTGCTGACAGCGGACCGGGGCAAGATCTCCGTCATCGCCCGGGGCGTCCGGCGGAAGAGCTGCAAGTACGCCGCCTGCGCCCAGCAGCTGGTCTATTCGGAGTGGACCCTCTATCAGAAGGGCGAGTGGTACTACGCCAATGAAGGAGCCACGGCGGAGCTGTTCAGCGGCCTGCGGACGAATCTGGAGGCGCTGGCCCTGGGCTGCTACTTCGCGGAGCTGACAGAGACCGTCACGGCGCCGGAGGTCCCTGCCGGGGCACTGCTGCCCCATCTGCTGAACGGGCTGTACGCCCTCTCCGCTTTACAGAAGCCGCCGGCGCTGGTGAAGCCCGCCTTTGAGATCAAACTGCTGTGCTTGGCGGGATATGAACCTTTGGCGGACAGCTGCGCCTACTGCGGCCGGCCGGACCCGGAGCAGCCCCTGCTGGACGTGGTACAGGGCATCCTGCGGTGCCGGAGCTGCGGCGCGAAGGAGAGTGCCCTCTCCATGCCCCTGTGCCCGGATTCCCTGGCGGCCCTGCGGCATATCGTGTACGGGGACCCCAAGCGGCTCTACTCGTTCCGGCTGACAGGCCCGGCGCTGGAGCGACTCTCCGCGGCGGCAGAGGCTTTCGTGGCCGCCCAGCTGGAGCGGGGATTCCGGACGCTGGAATTTTACAAGAGCCTCCAGCCGCCGGAAGAGTTGTCGAAATAAGATACATTTTGTATTTCTTTTGCTGATTTATACGAAACGGAGCGGAATATGACAGAATTTGTCCTCGGCTCCTACCGGCTGGAGGTGGACGTGGAGGCCACCCGGGCCTGGTATGGCCGTTACGGTAACGCTACCGGGGGCTGCGGCTGCGCCTACTGCCGAAACTATGCTGCCGCAGTTGGGGTCCTGCCGCCAGAAGCAGCAGCGTTTCTGGAACCACTGGGGCTTAACCTCCGCAGGCCCGGAGATATTGGCGAGTATGGTCCCCGCCAGGGCGGGCGGTGGTATATGCCCATGTGGCACATTGCAGGCCGCCTGCTGGAAGCGGGGGAGGGAGAGCTGCCCGTTGCCCCCGGCGTCACCGCCGGGTTCGCCACAGATATGGGACCGTTCCTCCGGGACTTCCCGGAGCCCTGCTTCCAGTGCTGGCTTTCCGTGACCCTGCCCTGGGTGCTGGAGGAACCGGCAGATGAAGCAGCTGACGACAGGGACGATGAAGTGAAAACCCTTGACAGGAGAACCGAATCATGAGTGACCTATTTGACAAATCCATCCGCACCCTGGAGCTGCCCCGGGTGCTGGAGCTGCTGAGCGAGCAGGCTGTCAGCGCCGAGGCCAGGCAGCGGGCCCTGCGCCTCCGGCCGGAGACGGAGCCGGAGGAGGTGCTGCGCCTGCTGGACCAGACGGACGCGGCCCGAAATCTCATCGGCCTGCGGGGCAGTCCGTCGTTTTCCGGCGTGAAGCCGGTGGCGGAGGCCCTGGACCGGGCGGACCGGGGCGGCGCCCTGAACACTCGGGAGCTGCTGACCATCGCGGATCTGCTGACCGCCGCCCGCCGGGCGAAGGAGTACTTCAACGACGAGGCGGCGGAGAAAACCGCCATCGACCACCTGTTCCTCTCCCTCCACGGCAACCGCTTTCTGGAGGAGAAGATCAAGCGGGCCATCCCGGACGAGGACACCATCGCCGATGCCGCCAGCACGGAGCTGGCGGACATCCGCCGCCACATGCGGGCGGCCCAGGCCAAGAGCCGCCAGATCCTTCAAAGGATCATCTCCTCCCCCAGCTATGGGAAAATTTTGCAGGAGACCATCATCACCCAGCGGGACGGCCGCTTCGTGGTGCCGGTGAAGGCGGAGCACAAGGGCGACCTGCCGGGACTGGTCCACGACATCTCCTCCACCGGAGCCACGCTGTTCGTGGAGCCTATGGGGGTGGTCCAGGCCAACAACGAGTATATTGAGCTGCAGGCCAAGGAGCAGAAGGAGATCGACCGCATCCTGGCGGAGTTCTCCGCCGAGGCTGCCGCCCACCGGGAGGACATCCAGTGGGACTACGACACCCTGGTCTACCTGGACCTGATCTTCGCCCGGGGCCAGCTGAGCTACAAGATGAACGCCGTGCGGCCGGAGGTCCGCCGGGACGGGGCCATCCATCTGCGCAAGGCCCGCCACCCCCTGCTGGACCCCAAGACGGCGGTGCCCATCGACATCGAGCTGGGGGACACCTTTGACACCTTGGTCATCACCGGTCCCAACACCGGCGGCAAGACCGTGACCCTCAAGACCCTGGGCCTGCTGACGCTGATGACCCAGTGCGGCCTCCACATCCCGGCGGCGGACCGGAGCGCCGTGTCCGTTTATGAGCGGGTGCTGGCGGACATCGGCGACGAGCAGAGCATCGAGCAGAGCCTGTCTACCTTCTCCGCCCACATGGTGAACATCGTGGAGATTTTAAAAGAGGCGGATCGGCACAGCCTGGTGCTGTTTGACGAGCTGGGGGCCGGCACGGACCCGGTGGAGGGCGCGGCCCTGGCCATCGCCGTCATCCAGCACGTGCGGCGGCTGGGGGCCAAGGTGGCCGCCACCACCCACTATGCAGAGCTGAAGACCTTCGCCATGACTACGGCAGGGGTGGAGAACGCCTCCTGCGAGTTCGACGTGGAGACGCTGGCGCCCACCTACCGGCTGCTGATCGGCATTCCCGGCAAATCCAACGCCTTTGCCATCTCCCGGCGGCTGGGGCTGCCGGAAGACGTCATTGCCGCCGCCCAGGGGCAGATGAGCGGCGAGAGCGTCCGGTTCGAGGACATCCTGACCCAGCTGGAGGAGAAGCGCCAGGCCCTGGAGAAGCGGGAGCAGGAGGCGGACCGCCTGCTGCGCCAGCGGGAAGAGGACGCCAGGCGCGCCCGGGAGTTCCGGGAGCAGATGGAGCGGGCCAAGGACAACGCCCGGAGCCGGGGCGAGGCGGAGGCCAAGCGCATCCTCCGGGACGCCCGGACGGCGGCGGACCAGGTGTTCCAGGAGCTCAGCGAGATGCGGAAGGCCCAGGCCAAGGCCGAACGGATGCTGAACGAAAATGAGGCCCGTGCGGCCCTCCGCCGCACGCTGAACGAGGCGGAGGAGGCCGTGTCCCGCCGCGACGCCCGGCAGGAGCCCATCCCCAAGCCCAGCCGCCCCATCCGGGCGGGGGATCTGGTGGAGATCCCCGGTGTCAAAACGCCGGCGGAGGTAGTGTCCGTGGGCAAGGACGGCACCTTGCAGCTGAAAGCCGGTATTTTGAAGATGAAAGCCAAAGTAGACGAAGTGCGCCTCATCGAGGACGACGAGCGGGCCGCCCGGAAAAAGGCGCCCGCCGTCACTATCCGCCAGAACGCGGACCGGGCCCTGCGGGCCTCTGCCGCCCGGGAACTGGACATCCGAGGGATGGAGACACTGGAGGCGGAGAGCGTGGTGGAAAACTTCATTTCCGCCGCCGTCATGGGCAAACTGGAGACCGTAACCATCATCCACGGCAAGGGCACCGGGGCCTTGCGGAAGGCCGTCCACGACATCCTCCGCCGGAATAAGGCTGTGAAGAGCTTCCGCCTGGGCGTCTACGGCGAGGGCGAGAGCGGCGTCACCGTGGTGACGCTGAAGTGAGCCGGGGCCTGTTGCCGCGGTGCGGCATCAGGCGTCCTGCGCGGCGGGACCTTGGAGTGTGAGGGCTTTGCCTGACCGCCCCAATTAAATGCGGGATTCCTGTGGGGTGCTCCCCATGGGGGCGGCGAGCCCGGCAACACTGAAATGAGGGGGTTGACATGGCACTGACCTTTCGATTTGCACAGGAGACCGACACGCTCCTGATCCTGCAATTCATCCGGGAGCTGGCCGACTACGAGCACCTGCTGGACCAGGTGGTGGCCGATGAGGCCACCCTCCGGGACCAGCTGTTTGAAAAGCGCCGAGCCGAGGTCCTCTTTGCCCTGGAGGACGGGGCAGAGGTGGGCTTCGCCCTGTTTTTTCAAAACTTCTCCACCTTCCTGGGCCGGGCGGGCCTGTATCTGGAGGACCTGTATGTCCGGCCGGAGCACCGGGGAAAGGGATATGGCAAGGCTTTCTTCCGGCGGCTGGCGGCCATCGCCGCGGAGCGGGACTGCGGCCGCCTGGAGTGGTGGTGCCTGGATTGGAACACCCCCAGCATCGGCTTCTACAAGTCCCTGGGGGCGGAGACCATGGAGGACTGGACCGTTTACCGCCTTACCGAACCGGCATTGCAGAGGCTGGCAGAACCGGAATCTCCGGTTGCGGAAACCGATGAGATTTGATATACTGGAGTCACACTAAAACACACATTCTGGAAATTGCACAATGAGGTGATTTTATGCAAGAGCTTGCAAAGCAGTTCCACATTGCCTGTGCTCAGGGGGATATCGGCCGCTACTGCATCCTGCCCGGTGACCCGGGCCGGGTCCCGGCCATCGCCGCCCTGTTTGACGACGCCAAGCAGATCGCGTATAACCGGGAGTTCAACGTCTGGACCGGCACCCTGCTGGGGGAGAAGGTCACCGCCTGCTCCACCGGCATCGGCGGTCCCTCCGCTTCCATCGCTATGGAGGAGCTCCACAAATGCGGTGCCGACACGTTCATCCGCACCGGCACCTGCGGCGGTATCGATCTGAACGTCCAGTCCGGCGACGTGGTGGTGGCCACCGGCGCCATCCGGTATGAGCACACCAGCCGGGAGTACGCCCCCATTGAGTTCCCGGCGGTGGCGGACTTCCAGGTGACAAACGCCCTGGTGGAGGCCACCAAGAAGCTGGGCTTCCCCCTGCACACCGGCATCGTCCAGTGCAAGGACAGCTTTTACGGCCAGCACGACCCCGCTGCCTCGCCCGTGTACTACGAGCTGCAGCAGAAGTGGGAATCCTGGAAGCGGCTGGGCGTCAAGGCCAGTGAGATGGAGTCCGCCGCCCTGTTCGTGGTGGCGGCGGCTCTGGGCTGCCGGTGCGGCTCCTGCTTCCATGTGGTGTGGAACCAGGAACGGGAGGCCGCCGGCCTGGACCAGAAGATGAGTGAGGACACATCCTCCTCCGTGAAGGTGTCTGTGGAGGCCCTGAAGCTGCTGATTGAGGCGGACCGCAAGGCGGGCCGGTAATTGGCTGCGTTTTTCAAAAAAGATGCCCGGAAATTTCCGGGCATCTTTTTTGATTCCCCATTGACAAGTTTACTTGGTATATGGTATGCTCTGCTTGTAAAGAAAACTTGGTAAAATAAAAAGCAAACTATGCAAAATGGCTTCGGCATGGATCGGGAGGAGATCCTGCGGCACAGCCGGGCGGCTGGCGACTGGTTCTGATCCTGAGTCTGCTGCTGGCGGGAGCCGCGTTGTTGAATCTGGCCGTTTATGTACGGGGCGTACTGGGATGAGAGGCAGGCCCTATGGCTTGGCAAAGAAAGAAAAGGGAGAACGCTATGGAAAAACAGGAAATTCTGGAGAAGAGCCGGCGGGAGAACCAGAAGGGTGACGAACGGGAGCGGACCATCCGCATGGAGGGGGAGTCCTTCAGCCTGCTCTTCGTGTTTTTGATGGGCCTGATTCTGCTGACCTGGAAGCGGGTCCATGGGCTGCCGCATGAGGATGTGCTGACCATGTTCTGGACGGCCTGCGTGGCCAACCGGGTCTACCGGCTGGCCCGGCGGCGGAATACCTCCGACATCGTGACGCTGCTGATCTCTCTTGCGTTTTTGATCTGGAATCTGGTAAAATTCTTTCAAATGGCCTGAGAGGAGGTAGCGCATGGACCGGGATGAGATTTTGAAAAAGGCTCAGGCGGGGGCGATTGGAATGGACGAGCGGGAGCAGCAGGTACTGGGGCTGTCCTTCGGTATCGGCGGGATCCTGATGGTACTGCTGTGTGTCATTCTCGCCATTATACGGCTGGTGAACGGGCAGGATGCCTATGACTACACGGCCATCGTGTTTCTGTATCTGGCGGGCGCAGAGCTGCATTTGTATTGGAGGACCCGGCGGCGGGGCTTGGCGTTGCTGGCGGCGGCCTGCGGCCTGGTGTTCGCGGGCAACCTGGCCGTGTTCCTGCTGGGGTGAGCGCCATGGACGATCAGCTGATCCTGAAAAACCGGCTGAAGGTGGCCCGGGCGGAGAAGGGGCTGTCCCAGACCCAGCTGGCGGAGCTGGTGGGCGTGTCCCGCAACACCATCAGCTCCATTGAGACGGGGCAGTTCAATCCCACCGCCAAGCTGGCGCTGATTCTCTGCATCGCCTTGGACAAGAAGTTCGAGGAACTGTTCTATTTTGAGTGAGAAATTAGGAGTTTGGGTGTCCAGCGGCGCTGACCGGGGCAATTCATCCTGCCTGCGGCGGAGCACAATCCTTCCGCATCCCTAACTGACGGCCGGTCGTTCCGGAGAGAGGAGAGATCTCTGTGGAGAAGGAGAAAATTCTGCAAAGATACCGCCAAGAGGGCGTGGACGAGGGCCGGGAGGAGGTCAACCGCCGGGGAGACGACGCGGGCTTTTACGCCATGTGTGTCCTGGCGCTGCTGTTGATGATCTACCAGGCGTTTACCGGGCAGGTATTTGGAGACGTGGCGGCGATGCTGTTCGTGTTTTGCTCCGTGGGGGCCTTTGCCCGGTACCGGACTGACCGGGACCGGTCCGCTCTGGGCATGGGCATTTTTACCGGCGCTCTGTGCCTGGGATGCCTGGGATGGTATCTGTGGCACACGCTGTAAAAAAGACAGGCGGCGCTGGAAAGCGCCGCCTGCTTGCTTACCGCTTCCGCACCGGGTAGCAGACCTCGGTGACAAATTCTTCTGGGTTCCGGGTCTCGTGGGGACTGACGTGGTAGATGTTGAAGAACAGTCCGTCAAAGGCATAGCCGTTGTCCTCTACCCAGGATGCCACCGCCTGATTCACCTCGCCGATCTGGCGGTAGGGGCCCTGGAAGGTGGCGGAGGCCACTGTCACCGGCGGGATGGTTTTGAATTTGACGTGCTCGGTGTCAGGGTATGTGCCCTTCACCGTCTTTTGGATCTCCACATCCACATCTGCCTCTTTGTACTCCCCGTCGTGGTAGACGCTGATGCACAGGGCCGGGTCGCCGTCCTGGATGTGGAGAAGGGCGGTCTCCCTCACAAAGATGTGCCACAGGTCTCCCTCACGGTCGTAGCAGGGAAGGATCTGGCGGACGCTGGCTACCTGCCGCTCCGGCAGGGTCTTGATGGTGACATCGTAGTTCATCTGTTTTTCATCCTTTCTCAGCCGTTCGATGGTTGTGTCCAGAAGCCGCAGCCGGTCCAATGCCTCCTGAATGGAGGCCTCCACCGCTGCCCGCTGGGCCAGCAGGCGCGTCTCCATGGCGGTCCGGTCCTCCCAGCAGGCCAGCAGCGCGGCCGTCTCTGCCAGGGAGAACCCCAGGCCCCGCAGGGCGGTGATCCGGTTGGCGGTCATCAGCTGGGCCGCCGCGTACCGGCGGTAGCCGGTCCAGGGATCGGTCTCCTCCGGCACCAGCAGGCCGATCTCATCGTAGTGGCGCAGCATCCGGATGCTGATTCTGGACAGCTTTGAAAATTCTCCGATTTTGAACATAGGATCCCTCCGCATATATGCGTTTTCTTGAGCTCACTGCTATGGTATGCCCTGCCACTGTGTGAGAGTCAAGAGAATTTTTTCAAAGTTGCGATGAGAGAAAAAACGTTCCGGCCGCAGAAGCGGCCGGAACGGCGGTGGGCTCAGTCGTCGGTGCGGATGCCCCGTTCAATATCCCGGATATTGTAGGGGGAGGTTTGGTAGACGAAGTAATTCAGCCAGTTGGAGTACAGCAGGTGGGCGCAGGAGCGCCAGGTCACCGCAGGCTTGCGGCTGGGGTCATCGCCGGGGAAGTAGTTCTTGGGGACCCGGATGTCCGCTCCGGCGGTCAGGTCCCGTATGTACTCATTCCGCAGGGTGTCCCGGTCATACTCCGCGTGGCCCATGAGGAAGATCTGCCGGCCCTGGTCGGTCTTGACGGCGTAGACCCCGGCCTCCGGGGAGGAGGCAAGTATCTTCAGCTCCGGGATTGCCTCGATGTCCTCCCGCAGCACTGTGGTGTGCCGGGAGTGGGGCACCCAGAACTCGTCGTCAAAGCCCCGGAAGAGGATGAAGTTGGGATCCTCCACCGTGTGGCGGAACACGCCGAAGAGTTTCTCCGGCAGCTGCCGCTTGGGGATGCCGTAGTGGTAGTACAGCCCCGCCTGAGCGCCCCAGCAGATGTGAAGGGTGGAGTGGACGTGCGTCTTGGACCACTCCATGATCTCGCACAGCTCCGGCCAGTAGTCCACCTCCTCAAAGGGAAGGTTCTCCACCGGCGCGCCGGTGATGACCAGGCCGTCAAAGGTCCGGTCCCGCACCTCGTCAAAGGATTTGTAGAAGGCCAGCATGTGGGCCTGGGAGGTGTTCCTGGACACGTGGCCGCTGGGGGCGATCAACTCCAGCTCGATCTGGATGGGGGTGTTGCCCAACACCCGGGCCAGCTGGGTCTCGGTCTCGATCTTGGTGGGCATCAGGTTCAGCAGCAGGATCTGCAGGGGGCGGATATCCTGGGTGATGGCCCGGGTCTCCGTCATGACAAAGATGTTCTCCGACGTCAGAACGGAGGTGGCGGGCAGCTGGTTGGGGATTTTGATGGGCATCTCACTTCACCTGGTCCAGCGCCTGGGCAATGTCGCCGATCAGATCCTGCTTGCTCTCCAGGCCGCAGCTCATCCGCACCAGGCCCGCGGGAATGCCGGCGGCGGCAAGCTGCTTGTCGGTCATCTGCCGGTGGGTGGAGCTGGCGGGGTTCAGACAGCAGGTCCGGGCGTCCGCCACATGGGTCTCGATGGCGGCCAGCTTCAGATGTTTCATGAAGGTGCCCGCTGCCTCCCGGCCGCCCTTCAGCTCAAAGGACACCACGCCGCAGGAGCCGTGGGGCAGGTACTTCTCTGCCAAGGCATGGTACTTGTCCCCTGGCAGGCCGCAGTAGCTGACGGAGGCCACCTTGGGATGTGCCGCCAGGAACTCCGCCACCGCCTGGCCGTTCTCACAGTGGCGGGCCATGCGCACATGGAGGCTCTCCAGCCCCAGGTTCAGATAAAAGGCGTTCTGGGGGGACTGGATGGCGCCGAAGTCCCGCATCAGCTGGGCGGTGCACTTGGTGATGAAGGCGCCCTCCCTGCCGAACTTCTCCGCGTAGGTGATGCCGTGGTAGCTGTCGTCCGGGGTGCAGAGGCCGGGGAACTTGTCCGCGTGGGCCATCCAGTCGAACTTGCCGGAGTCCACGATGGCGCCGCCTACCGCCGCGCCGTGGCCGTCCATGTACTTGGTGGTGGAGTGGGTGACGATGTCGGCGCCCCATTCAAAGGGCCGGCAGTTCACCGGAGTGGCGAAGGTGTTGTCCACGATCAGCGGCACGCCATGGGTGTGGGCGGCCTTGGCGAACTTCTCGATGTCCAGCACCGTCAGCGCCGGGTTGGCGATGGTCTCGCCGAACACCGCCTTGGTGTTGGGCCGGAAGGCGGCTTCCAGCTCCTCGTCGGTGCAGTCCGGGGAGACGAAGGTGACCTCGATACCCATTTTCGCCATGGTGACGGAGATCAGATTGAAGGTACCGCCGTAGATGGAGGACGAGGAGACGATGTGGTCCCCGCAGGAGCAGATGTTGAACAACGCGAAGAAGTTGGCCGCTTGGCCGGAAGAGGTGAGCATAGCGGCGGTGCCGCCCTCCAGCTCGCAGATCTTGGCGGCCACATAGTCGTTGGTGGGGTTCTGGAGGCGGGTGTAGAAGTAGCCGTTGGCCTCCAGGTCAAAGAGCTTACCCATGTCCTCGCTGGTGGCGTATTTGAACGTGGTGGACTGGACGATGGGGATCTGCCGGGGCTCTCCGTTGCCGGGGGTGTAGCCCCCCTGGACACATTTCGTTTCGATGCGGTAATCGCTCATGGTGTGTGCTCCTTTCGACTGGATGAAGATGACTTTGGAGACGAAAAAACGGCTTTCGTCCCAAAGAAAAACTTTGAGACGAAAGCCGTCAGGCTTCCGCGGTACCACTCAAATTGCGCCGTCCTCACGGCCCGACGCCCCTTTTGGGGTCCAGCAACCCCTCTGCCCTGACGCGGCAGTCCTCGGAGAGGCCCTACCGGCGGCGCGCCGCCCTCGAACCCTCGGCTCAGGAGCCATAGGACCTGGAGACCCTTGCCGCCGGCTTCCACCGCCCGCCGGCTCTCTGAGGGCGCCGGTCTCCGTCCCTCTCCATCATTGCTTTGGAACATATTATAGCCACGCCGCGGCAAGTTTGTCAACTGCGGATTTTCGCCTCGCATGGACCGCGGCGGCAGTGGACTTTTGGCCCGGCCTGTGGTACGATGGCCCAAACGGCCGGCGGAGGACGCCGGAGAGGGAGGAGCGCCATGGCCTTTACGCCCATCGACGAGCAGACCTGGGAGCGCCGGGAGTATCTGGAGGTTTTCCGCCAGACCGCCATCTATCTGACGGCGGAGGTGGATATCACACCGCTGTATCGGCACACGAAGGCCCGGGGCGAAAAGCTGTATCCGGCCCTGATCTGGTGCGCGGCCGCCGTGCTGAACCGGCATGTGCATTTCCGCTACGGCCGGGACGAGGCAGGGCGGATCGGGATCTGGGATGTGCTGCACCCCTATTACACCGTGCCCCGGCGGGACGCCCCGGATCTGTTCGCCATGAAGGTCACCCGCTTTACACCGGACTACGATGCGTTCCTCTCCCGGTTCCGGGAGGATTACGCCCGGGCGGAGACCTGCGGCCGCCTGCTCTGCGACGAGACCCTGCCCCCAAATGTCTGCGGTATCTCCGCCATGCCGGGGCTGGCCTTCTCCGCCTTCAGCTTCGGCGGGGACCCCAAGCCGGACTTCACGCCATTCGTCCTGCTGGGGAAGGTCCACCCGGCAGGGGACCGGACGGTGCTGCCGGTAGGCGGAGAGTTTGCCCACGCCGTCAACGACGGCGGCCACATCAGCGGTTTTTTCAAAGAGCTGGAGGAAACCGCCGCCAAACTGTTTCCGGATTGAAGGAGAAAGAGACCGCCCGTGGGGATGCTTGTCCCTGCGGGCGGTCTTCTATTTGAAAGCCGCGGCCCCAAAAAATTCTGCCAGCCCTATTGACAAGAGGTGCGGCTCATGCTATATTAGCCACATGGTTAGTTACTAGACTAATTAACCAGATAACAAGCCGGCAGGAAAGGGGGGAACCGCCTTGACGTTGACGGAAGACCGGCCCATCTTCCAGCAGATCGCGGAGCAGCTGGAGGAGGCGATCCTCTCCGGGGCCTACCCGGAGGAGAGCCAGGTGCCGTCCATCACGGAGTATTCGGTGCAGTACCGGATCAATCCCGCCACCGCCCTGAAGGGGATCAACCTGCTGGTGGACGCGGGGCTGCTGTACAAGAAACGGGGCGTGGGGATGTTTGTGGCCTCCGGCGCCCGGGAGAAGCTCCGCCAGAGCCGGCGGGAGCGGTTTTATCAGGACTACGTCCAGCGGATGGTGCGGGAGGCCCGGAATCTGGGGCTGACGGATCAGGAGTTGCTGGAACTTCTGGAAAGGGGAATGAAAGAAGATGGCCATTGAGTTTCAGCACATCTCCAAGCGGTTTGCGGACACCCGCGCCCTGGAGGATGTGTCTTTGACCTTTGAGGAGGGGAAGATCTACGGGCTGCTGGGCAACAACGGCGCCGGCAAGTCCACGCTGCTGAACATCCTCACCGGTCGGCTGTGCCCGGACAGCGGCACCGTCGCCGTGGACGGCGCACCCGCCGACAGCGACGCGGCGCTGGGCAAGCTGTTCCTGGTGGGGGAGAAGAACCTATATCCCGACGACATGAAGGTGAAGCGGGCCCTGGACACGGCGGCCGTGTTTTACCCGGACTTCGACCGGAGCTATGCGGAGAGCCTGGCAAAGCAGTTCGAACTGCCGTTGAACAAGAAGATCAACGGCCTCTCCACCGGCTACGGGTCCATCTTCCGTCTGATTTTGGGTCTCAGCGTCAACACCCCCTATGTGCTGTTTGACGAGCCTGTTCTGGGTCTGGACGCCCAGCACCGGGACCTGTTCTACAAGCTGCTGGTGCAGAAATACGCGGAGCACCCCTGCACCATGGTGGTCTCCACCCACCTGATCGCGGAGGTGGCGGACCTCATCGAGCACACGGTCATCATCCGGAAGGGACGCATCCTGCAGGACGCGCCCACGGAAGAGCTGACCGCCGCCTGCTGGGCGGTGTCCGGCCCTGCCGGGGTGGTGGACAGCTGGGCCGCCGGGCGGGACGTGTTTACATCCTCTGTGCTGGGCGGACTCAAGACCGTCTGCATCCGGGGCGGGGGGACAGAGGACCTGCCCGCCGGGCTGGAGCGGCGGCGCGTGGGGCTCCAGGAGTATTTTATCAGCCTGATGGAAGAGGAGGATCAGAGATGAACACGCGATTCGGCCGGGCCTTCCGGTATGAGGTCCGGAATTATTTCCGGGCAGTGGCGATCCTGTGGCTGGTCATGGCGCTGATCCCGGCGGCGATGCTGGCAATCACCTATTTCCTGGCCGGAGAGACGGCCATGGAGGGCAGCTTCAACGGCTATTCCATTGCCGTGGGGATGTTCGGCCTTGTGTTGGGCATGGTGGGCCTGCGGGAGAATCAGCGGGTGCTGAACCAGAACGGCGTGTCCCGTCGGTCCGCCTTCCTGGCGGACGTGGCCGCCCTGGCGGTGGCGGCGGTGCTGGTGGCAGCGGGTGTCACGGTGATTATGGGCGCCTATCAAACAGTCTTGGGCGGCCAGGGCCGGCTGCTGATTACAGATCTGTACCAGGTGATCTATGAGGGACCCTCCGCCGGTGCCGGGATCGGTGGCCTGGTGCGGGGCGCGATCTTCTCCGCCGCGGTGGGCTGGATGCTGGCGGCCCTGGGGCAGTTCTGCTCCGCCCTGTACTGGCGGCTGAACAAGTTCTGGACCATCCTGATTTCCGTGACCGTGCCGCTGGTGCTGATCTTCGGCAGTGTGCCGCTGATTAGCTGGCTGGGCACCACCTCCGCCGGGCGGGCGGCGGTGGAGGCCCTGGCGGCTTTCGGACAGTTCCTGGCCGCATCCCCCTGGAACGCGGCGGCGGTGCTACTGGCCATGGGGGCGGCGTTCTTCGCCCTCAGCTGGCTGCTGCTGCGCCGGGCCATGATCCGGCCTGCAAAGTAACAGATAAAAGTGAAAAGATAAAGGATAAGAGATCTTCCCAAACAAGGGCATCTCTTATCCTTTATCGTATATCTGATATCTCCGGGGGCGCTCCATGTGTCCTATTGTCCGCCCACGATGCGGCTGTACGTGCGGGTGGTAAGGCCGTAGACCAGGGCGTAGATGGCGCAGAACACCAGCAGCGTCCCGGCGGCGCAGAGGGCGAACAGACGGACGTCAAAGAGGTTGAACAGCTCCAGCAGTTTGCACAGCATGGGGAAGGCTGCCGCCACATGGATGCCCGCCGTCACCAGGGGCAGGAAGAATACCAGCAGCACCTGACTGCGGATGGAGGAGCGGACCTCCCGGGGACTCATGCCCACCTGCTGCATGATCTGATAGCGGCGCTGGTCCTCATATCCCTCGGAAATCTGCTTGTAGTAGATGATGAGCACCGTGGACAGCAGGAACAGCAGCCCCAGAAACACGCCCAGGAACAGGAAGCCGCCGTACATGGTGTACAGGTCCACAGCGTTGTCCTGATGGCTGATGACGGAGTACACGTCATTGGCGTCCGCCGCCAGCAGGGGGTCCACAAAGGCCAGCTTTTCCTCTTCCGTGCCGTCCAGGTCCACCTGGACACGAAATTCCCGGTGGACTCTGCTGGCATCCCGGTCGCTGATGGCGGAGACTACGGTCTCATCCGCCACCACCAGGAAAAGCTGCGCCGTCTGGCCGGAGATCAGGATGGAGCTGTTGTATCGGGGAAAGTCCATGATGGTCCCAGCGATGTGAAAAGGGAGGTCTTCGATATAGAAGGTATCCGGCAGGTCCAGATTCTCTGCCTGGACCAGCACCTCTTCCGGCTCCAGGTCCACGGTATGGCCGGTGAGGCGGCCGTAGTCATCGGCGGTGAGCAACCGGATCTCGGTGCTGACGCCCTCCTGCGCCACAAGGGTGAAGGTGTTTCCTGTGTAATAGCCGACGGTGTCCCCCGGAGTGGACCACCGGAGCAGCTCCACCTTCCGGCCTGCGTCCGCGGCGGCGGTCTGGACCCGCTCCAGAGTGTCCTCGTTCAGGGCCGTCTCCTGTTCCGGCGGCACTTCGTCCAGGGACTGGACCACGTCCACATCATAGGGATACATCCGCTCCAAAGCTCCCTCCAGCCCGGCGTACAGGCTGACGGTGGTGGATACCGTCACCAGCACCATGGTGGAGAGGATGCAGATGTTGGCCAGGCCCACGGCGTTCTGCTTCATCCGGTACAGCAGCCCCGCCACGGCGGTGAAGTGCTTGGGCTGGTAGTAGTACCGGGGGCTGTTCCGCAGGTGCTTCAGCAGGGCGATGGACCCGGCGGTGAACAGGCAGTAGGTGCCGACCATCACCAGCGCCACCGCCAGGAAGAAATAGGCCAGGGCGGTAAAGGGGTCCTCTACCGTCAGAGCGGTGGCATAGCCAGCCCCCAGAGTGACGGCCCCCAGCACCACCAGCAGGCGGCGGGTCCGGGGCTCCCGCTCCCCGGCACTGGCGCTGTGGAGCAGTTCCACAGGACGGGACCGGAGCAGCCCGAACAGGTTCCACACCAGCGTCAGCAGGAAGAGGAAGCCGAAGAGAGCGGCGGTATCGGCCATGCCGGAGAGGCTGATCTCAAAGCCATACTCCACCGGCAGGTGGGACAGCTGCAATAGGAGCAGCAGCACCAGCTTGCTCAACAGCACCCCTGCCGCGAGCCCGCCCACAATGGCCGCGGCGGCGCAGTAGAGCGTCTCCCACACCATCAGGCGGGCGGTGTGGCGCTTCTCCAGACCCAGGATGTTGTACAGCCCCAGCTCCCGCCGGCGGCGCTTCATCACAAAGCTGTTGGCGTACAGCAGCAGAACCGCGGAGAACAGCGTCACCACCAGCCGGCCCAGGTACATCAGGCTTTGGAGATATCCGGCCCCCCGGACGGAGGCCACAATGTCGCTGAAGGTCAGGTAGGAGAGAATGTAGTACATGGCGGCCGTCATGCCGCAGGAGAGCAGATACGGCCCATAGAACCGGCCGTTGCGCATCAGATTCACCAGGGCCAGGCGGGGAAAGAAGCCGGACTTACGCATGGGGCTCACCGCCTCCCGCCAGGACCGTCAGGGTGTCGGAGATCCGGCGGAACTGGGCCTCCTGGCTCTCGCCGCCCCGGTAGAGCTGGTGGTACACCTGTCCGTCCCGGAGGAACAACACCCGTCCAGCGTGGCTGGCCGCCTTTACCGAGTGGGTGACCATCAAAATGGTCTGCCCGGTGCCGTTCAGTTCTCCAAACAGCTCCAGCAGGGCATCGGAGGACCGGGAGTCCAGAGCGCCGGTGGGTTCGTCTGCCAGAATCAACTGGGGGTCCGTGATGAGGGCCCGGGCCACAGCAGCCCGCTGCTTCTGGCCGCCGGAGACCTCATAGGGGTATTTCGCCAGGATGTCCGAGATGCCCAGCTGATCTGCGATGGGGCGGAGCTTTTGCTGCATCTCCCGGTAGTCTGTGCCCGCCAGCACCAGGGGCAGATAGATGTTGTCCTGAAGGGAGAAGGTGTCCAACAGGTTGAAGTCCTGGAACACGAACCCCAGGTGGGACCGGCGGAAGGCCGCCAGATCCCGCTCCCGGATGGCAGAGAGGGGCCTGCCCTCCAGTAAAACCTCCCCGGCGGTGGGGCGGTCCAGGGCCGCCAGGATGTTCAGCAGGGTGGTCTTGCCGGAGCCGGACTCACCCATGATGGCCACGTACTCCCCCTCCTCCACGGAGAAGCTGACGTTGGACAGGGCCTGGACCTGCGTGCCGCCGAAGCGGGTGGTGTAGATTTTCTGTACATGCTGTACTTCCAACAATGGCATCAAGATTCCTCCTCGTATCGGATCATGCCTCTATTGTAGCCAAAGGGCCGGACTGTCTGCCATGGATTTGGCTTACAGTCCGGCCCGATTCCTTACAGTTTCGTCACATTGGGTCACTCCACCACCCGTCGGCCCCGGGAGAGGTCCAGCCGCACTAGCGTCCCCTGCCCGGGGCGGGAGACGATAGAGATCCCGTGGTTCAGCCGGTCCATCACCCGGCGGCACAGGTACAGCCCGATGCCGGTGGACTTCTTGTCCTCCCGGCCGTTGTAGCCGGTGAAGCCCTTCTCGAACACCCGGGGCAGGTCCTCCGGCCGGATACCGATGCCGCTGTCGGCGATGACCAGCGTCTCTCCGTCCCCGTAGATCCGGATGCGGCCCCCGGCGGGGGTGTATTTCAGGGCGTTGGATAGCACCTGCTCCACCACGAAGGAGAGCCACTTCCCGTCCGTCAGCACCGTCCGCCCGGTCTCCCGAAAGTCCAGGGTGATCTTTTTCAGAATGAACATCCGGGCGAACTTCCGCACCGCCTGCCGCAGCAGGCCGTCCAGGTCCGTGTCCCGGAGGACATAGTCCGTGCTCTCGCTGTCCAGCCGCAGGTAGCCCAGCACCATGTCCACATACTGCTCGATCTTCAGGAGCTCCACTTCCACCTCCGTGCCCACAGCGCCGGGATCCTCCTGCAAGAGCAGCCGGGCCGCGGCGATGGGGGTTTTAATCTGGTGGGCCCAGAGGGTGTAGTAATCCGTCATGTCCTCCAGCCGGTCCCGGTTCTCCGCCGCCAGACGCACCCGGTCGGCGCAGACCGCCCTCAGCAGGGCCTGGTAGTCCGCCTCCAGTACGCCCCGGGGCGGCGGCAGGGGCAGCACCGACTCATGGACCTTTCGTAAAAGCCCTTCCAGCTCCCGGTGCCGCCGGAGAAAGGCGGAGTACCCCAGGGCAAACAGGACCAGCCCCAGCATTAGGCAGAGAAGGCCTGCATAGGCAACCGCCTCCACCGGCAGGCTGTACAGGGCGAACACGGCGGCGAACACCGCCACCGCCCCGGCCAGCAGCAACAGCAGCTTCCACTGGCGCTTGAGATAGGCTGTCAGCATTCCGTCACCCCTCCACCAGATATCCGGCGCCCTTCCGGGTACGGATGAAATCCGGGAGGCCCGCCGCCTCCAGCTTCCGCCGCAGCCGGGCGATGTTCACCGTCAGGGTGTTCTCATCCACAAAGCTGTCGGACTCCCACAGCCGGGTCATCAATGCGTCCCGGCTGACGATCTCCCCCTTGTGCTCCAGCAGGAGCTGCAGAATCCGGCACTCGTTCCTCGTCAGCTCCACCCGCTGCCCGTGGGCATCCAGCGTCCCATCAGACACGTTCAGCACCGCGGCGCCGCAGGAGAGCAGGTGGGAAGACGGGCCGAAGTCATAGGCCCGCCGCAGCAGGGCCTGGACCTTGGCGGAGAGCACCTGTAAATCAAAGGGCTTTGCCAGCAGGTCATCCCCGCCCAGCTGCATGGCCATCACCACGTTCACATTGTCCGAGGCGGAGGTGAGAAATAAGATGGGCGCCTTGGAGACCCGGCGGATCTCCTGGCACCAGTGGTAGCCGTTGAAGAAGGGGAGGGAGATGTCCAGCAGCACCAGATGGGGGTCGAAGGCGGCGAACTCCGACAAGACGTCGTCGAACCGCTCCGCGCAGCGGACGGTGTAGCCCCAGCCCTCCAGATGGCGGCGGATGACCCCGGCGATGGCCGCGTCGTCCTCCACGATGAAAATGCGGTACATGAGCCCCTCCTCTCCCCCCGCGGTCAGTTCAGCTCCAGGGACTCCAGCTGGGAGATGATCTCCTGCTGGCGCTCGTAGAACAGCAGCTCCTGGTTGTGGGCGAAATACGCGTCGCAGCCGTAGCGGCTGATGAAGGTGGCGGCGTAGTAGTTGATGGTCAGCTCCGTCACCAGGATCAGCAGCTCCTGCCCCTCCGGGAACACCTCCTCGCAGAAGGCGAAGAGGTTGTTCAGCATCTCCCCGGCGGTCTTGGCCTGGGCCTTCAGGTCCTGGACCATCTGATCGAAGTCCGCCTTCACTGCAGCAAAGCCCGTCTGACTGTCCACGGTCTGTCCAGCCAGGACTTTCTGCCGCTCCAGAGCGGCGATGATCCGGCGGTGGGAGCGCTCCGCCTCCTGGGAGAGACTGCCAGACCGCCTGCCGGTGTCGATGCGGGTCTTCTGACGGCGCAGCTGTTCCTCCAGCAGAGCGGCGAGATCCGCCTCCGGCGCGGTCAGGGCGGCTTTCACGTCCTTCAGGATGCCAAGCAGCTCCCGCAGCATCTCCTCCCGCTCCACCACGGAGCGCAGCTCGCCGGTGGCGGCGTCCAGCAGCAGACCCAGCAGGGACAGCCGCTCGTCGAACTTGGCGGCAGAGGCACGCTGGCGGATGGCCTTGGTGGCCTTGCCGGCGAGGATCTTGTCCACCTGGTAGTCGCTGCGGTACTTGTTGAACAGGTCGTAGTAAACCGCGAACTCCTTGGCGATCTTGGGATTCTGGAGATATTGGATGATGAGCTTCTCATCCACCGGCAGGTGGTTCTGCTCGTACAGGTGAATCATCTGGCTCAGGTCGTCCCAGCCCCGGGCGGTGACGAACCGCTTGCCGTTCACCGTGGACTCCACCTTGTAGAAGTCACCCTTCCGGATCTCCAGGTACGTCATCACCGCCGGATGGACGTGCTTCTGGTAGGCAAACTCCTTCCAGGCATCGAAGTCCGGCTCCACGTCGATGCGCTTGAGCCGGTCCCAGGTAACGATGTCGAACTCCCGGACGGAGCGGTTGTACTCCGGCGGGTTGCCGGCAGTGACCACGATCCAGCCCTCCGGCACCCGATGGCGGCCGAAGATTTTATATTGCAGAAATTGCAGCATGGAAGGGGCCAGCGTCTCGCTGACGCAGTTGATCTCGTCCAGGAAGAGGATGCCCTCCTTTTTGCCGGTGGCCTCCATAGTCTCGTACACGGAGGCGATGATCTCGCTCATGGTGTACTCGGAGACCTGGTACTCCTTGCCGTTAAAGACCTTCTTCTCAATGAAGGGCAGACCCAGGGCGCTCTGCCGGGTGTGGTGGGTCATGGAGTAGGACACCAGGCACACGTCCAACTCCTGGGCGATCTGCTCCATGATGGCGGTCTTGCCGATGCCCGGAGGGCCCATGAGGAACACAGGCCGCTGCTTTTCCACCGGCACTGCGTAGCTGCCGAACTCATCCTTGGTGAAGTATGCCGTCATGGCGTTTTTGATCTGTTCCTTGGCCTCTTTGATATTCATGGTCATTCAACCTGACTTTCCTCAGTATCGGTATGATTCAAAGCGCAAATTCCGCGTCCAGAAAATCTGTGTCCGCCCCAGCCGTCTCCCGGGGCCAGCGGCGGTTGCAGTAGTCCAGAAGAAAGGCGGTGGCCTCTGTCAGACGGCTGCGCAGCAGCAGGTCCACCGCGGCCCGGCAGTTGTCCTGGTCCAGAAAGCCCAGGTCTGCCAGCTGCAGCAGCTGGCGGCGCAGGGCGTCGTTGTCCGTCAGGGCCAGGTTCCGGCGCAGATGCTCCAGATAATGTTCCTTGGGCCGCATGTGCCGGAAGTCGTTGGTGCCGCCGTTGGTGTAGAACTCCTGATAGGAGTGGCCCCGCAGCAGGGCCAGCGCGTAGATCAGCCGCTCCTCTCCGGTGAAGCGGTCCTCCTGCCGGTAGCAGGCGGCGATCTCCGGATCGTACTGGCCCTCTTCCGGGGAGAGACCCATATAGAAGGCGTATTCCAGCCGCTTCAACTGGGCGTAGCCCTGGCACAGGAAGATATTCTCCCGGGAGGTGTCCTGCCGGACGGTGCCGTTGGCGGCCCGCTCGTCCAAGGCGGCCATCAGGCAGTCCCAGTGGACCATGGCGTGAATGGGGCGCATGCGGGGGGCCGCAATGGCGGTCAGCGCCGGGGAGATGGGGCGGGCGCCGATGGCGTTGGTGGCCAGCCGGAAGAGAAAGGCCTCCTCGTCGGCCAGCTTCTCCGACAGCCAGTCCAGGCTGTCCTGAAAGGCGAACACATCCGCCGTGCCGCCGTATTCCACGATCCGCAGGTTTTCAAAGCGATTCAGGCCGTAAAAGGCATCCACATCCGGGGGGATCACCAGAATCTCCACGCCCCGCAGGGCGGGCACGGCCTTGGCACTGACCCGGGCCACCGGCCCCTCCGGCTGCACCACGGCCCGGCGGCCCTCCAGCCGCAGGCATTCCACTTGTGTTTCCATGGTTCAGATCTCCTCGCTCTGCAATACCAGCTTGATGGCCCACACCGGTACGTCCGGCGGGTCGTACCCATCGTCCAGAAAGACGAAGGCCGCGTCGTAGTCCGGCTTTTTCTCCGGAAAGATGCCGCGGCCGTCGGTGAAGTAGATCATGCCCTTGAGGTTGGTGAACTCTCCGGCCCGGACCAGCTCGTCCACGTACTGGAACACCGGGCGGAAGTCCGTGCCGCCGAAGCCGTGGAGCTGCATGGTGTCCAGATAGTTGTCGAAGTCCTTCTGACTGGTGATCTTCCGGTCCTCCTGCACCTCCGCGTCGCACTGGATGATGTGGAGATTGATCTTGGTGAAGAAGTTTTCCTGCTGGCGCAGGATGTTGTAGGTCTTGGTGACGAACCGCTGCACCAGGTCGCCGCTGACGGAGCCGGAGGTGTCGATGGCGATGACGAATTCCTTGATCCGCCGGACCTCCTTGTACTCCAGCGGCTCCACCAGGGGCATATTGCCGTACAGGGACAGGCCGTAAGTGTAGTAGATATAGTCGAACTCGTCCTGATTCACCTGGGTGACCTCGCCTAGGCTCATATAGCGGCGGAGGAAGTCCGCGTAGTCATACGTCTCCCGGTTCACCGCCTTCAGCTCCTGGACCAGATTGCCGGTATCGGTGCCGTGGCGGCGGGATATGGTCTCCAGGTCCACCTGGAGTCGCTCGCTGATCTCCTTCCAGGTCTGCTCCAGGTCCTTGTCCCGCCGTTCCGTGCCGGACTTGGGCGTCTGGGCCCGGCTGCCCTGGCCGCCCCGGCCGGACTTCTGCTTGCCGGGGGTGCCGGTCTCGGGCGTCCGGCCGTTGGACTGGCTGCCTCCTCCGGCGCCCTGGCCGCTCTTCACTGGCAGATACCAGGCCCGGTGGTCGTCCGCCAGGAAGGGGTCCCGCAGCCGGGCCATCTGATCGTCGGAGAGCTGCCGATCCAGAAAGTACCGGTAGAGCTTCTCCGCCGTCAGGGGCCGCACCTGGGAGCGGAGCTCCTTCAGCGTCTCCTCCTGGGCATAGGCCCGGTTGCAGGCGGCGCTCTCCAGGTGGAGGTCCTCAATGGCGCTCTCCACCGCGATGTCGCAAGCCAGGTCCCAGCACCGACGGTCGATGTTGGCGCTGGTGAACAGGTGCCGGAACACACAGTGGAGCACGATGTGCAGGTAGTCCCGCACATTCCGGCCCCGCTCCCGCTTGTACATGGACAGGACGTAGTACGTGTCGTAAAACAGGTGCTGGCCGTCCGTGGCCAGGGTACCTGGATAGGAGGTCAGCTGGAACTGGCTGAGGGCCAGATCCAGAAACCGAAGGTTCACCAGCAGGGTGTTCCGGGTCAGGCGCAGGATATTCTGAGCCAGGGCGTCCACCTGGCGGAATTTTTCCACATGATCTTCCATAAGCACAACTCTTCCCGAAAGGGCGCCGTGCGCCCGATGTTCTGACCCTTTATTTTAGCATGGGGATATCGGCAATGCAAGAAAAACGCCCCGGACGGCGTCTTGCGCCCGCCGCCGGGAGATGATATGATAAACCTGCATGAACACGAAAGATGGAGTGGAGACATGAGAAAGCTGGTCGTTGGAATATTGGCCCACGTGGACGCGGGGAAGACCACCCTGTCGGAGGCGCTGCTGTATCAGAGCGGCGCCCTGCGGCGTCTGGGCCGGGTGGACCACCAGGACGCCTTTCTGGACACGGACGCCATGGAGCGGGAGCGGGGCATCACCATCTTCTCCAAGCAGGCGGTGTTTTCCCTGGCGGACACGGAGGTCACCCTGCTGGACACGCCGGGCCATGTGGACTTCTCCGCCGAGGCGGAGCGGACGCTTCAGGTGCTGGACTGCGCCATTCTGGTGATCAGCGGCACCGACGGGGTCCAGGCCCACACCCGCACCCTCTGGCGGCTGCTGGAGCGGTATCACGTCCCCACCTTCCTCTTTATCAATAAAATGGACCTGGCGGGGGCAGACCGCTCCGCAGTTCTGGCAGGCTTAAAGCAGCGTCTGGGCAGCGGCTGTGTGGATTTCAGCGGCGAACGGGACGAATCGTTCCGGGAGGAGGCGGCCGTCTGCGATGAATCAGTGCTGGAGCGGTATCTGGAGACCGGAGTTCTGACAGACGGCGACCTGCGGCGGATGGTCGGGAAGCGGAAGCTGTTCCCCTGCTGGTTCGGCTCCGCGTTGAAGCTGGAGGGGGTCTCGGAATTCCTGGAGGGGGTGGAACAGTATGCCCCGGTTCCCGCCTATCCGGAGACCTTCGGCACCCGGATCTACAAGATCGCCCGGGACGGCCAGGGCACCCGCCTCACCTATTTAAAAGTGACAGGCGGCACCCTGCGGGTGAAGAGCCTTTTGACCAACCGCCGCCCCGGTCTGGGAGAGGACCAGGTGTGGGAGGAGAAGGCGGATCAAATCCGCATCTACTCCGGCGCCAAGTTCCGCACGGTGGAGGAGGCCCCGGCGGGGACGGTGTGCGCCGTGACGGGTCTCTCCCGTAGCCGGGCGGGAGAGGGCTTGGGGCTTGAGGCCGGCTGGACTGCCCCGGCGCTGGAGCCGGTGCTGACCTATCAGGTGCTGCTGCCGGAGGGGACGGATCCCCACACTGCCCTGGGCAATCTGCGCCAGCTGGAGGAGGAGGATCCCCAGCTCCACATTGCCTGGAATGAGCAGACCCGCCAGATCCACGTGCAGCTGATGGGGGAGATCCAGCTGGAGATCTTACAACGCATGATCCGGGAGCGGTTCGGCCTGGAGGTGGCCTTCGGCCCCGGCGCCATCTGTTATCGGGAGACCATCGCCGCCCCAGTGGAGGGCATCGGCCACTTTGAGCCCCTGCGCCACTATGCAGAGGTCCATCTGCTGCTGGAGCCTGGGGAGCGGGGCAGCGGCCTGGAGTTCGGGACGGCCTGCCCGGAGGACCAGCTGGAGGGCCGTTGGCAGAGGCTGGTCCTGACCCATCTGGCGGAGAAGGAGCACCTGGGGGTGCTGACCGGCTCCCCCATTACGGATATGAAGATCACCCTGGCGGCGGGCCGGGCCCACGTGAAGCACACGGAGGGCGGCGACTTCCGCCAGGCCACCTATCGGGCGGTGCGCCAGGGGCTGATGGAGGCGGAGAGCATCCTGCTGGAGCCCTGGTACGACTTCCGCCTGGAGCTGCCCGCACCTCAGGTAGGCCGGGCCATGACGGACCTCCAGCAGATGGGGGCGCAGCTGTCTCCGCCGGAGACAGCGGGGGAGGAGGCTGTGCTCACTGGTGCTGTGGCGGTGTCCGCTTTGGGGGACTACGCCCGGGAGGTGGCCGCCTACACCCAGGGCCGGGGGCGGCTGCTCTGTTCCCTCCGGGGTTATGCGCCCTGCGCGGACCAGGACGCTGTGCTGGCGTCCGTCGATTACGACCCGACGGCGGATTTGGACAACTCCCCGGACTCCGTGTTCTGTAGCCACGGCGCCGGCGTCATCGTCCCCTGGGATGAAGTGCCCGCCCGGGCGCATGTGTCCAGCGGCCTGGACCTGGGACCGGAGAAAGAGGAGCCGGCGGGGAGGTCTGATACCCGGCGCGCCTCTGTCTACGCTGGGACCATCGAGCAGGATAAGGAGCTCCAGGCCATCTTCGAGCGGACCTACGGCCCCATGAAGCGGCGGGCCTTTATTCCCCCGAAAGACCCCCGGCGCCCTGCTCCGACAGCGGAGGCAGAGCAGGAAAAGCGGACCATCCGGGAGCAGTTCTCCGGACCGGAGTACCTGCTGGTGGACGGCTACAACATCATTTTTGCCTGGGATGAGCTGAAGGCCATCGCCCGGGACAATCTGGACGCCGCCCGCAAGCAGCTGTGCGATCTCCTCAGCAACTACCGGGGCTTCCGGAAGTGCGAGGTCATCGCCGTGTTTGACGCCTATAAGGTCAAGGGCGGCCAGGGCAGCGTGGAGAAGTACCACGACATCCACGTGGTCTACACCAAGGAGGCGGAGACGGCGGACGCCTATATCGAGCGGGCCACTTACGAGATTGGCCGCCGCCATCGGGTGCGGGTGGCTACCTCCGACGGCCCGGAGCAGCTGATCATTCTGGGCCACGGGGCCCTGCGGCTTTCCGCCAGCGCCTTCCGGCAGGAGGTGGAGCAGGTGGAAGGCCAGATCGCGGACATCCTGGCCGCCAACAACCGCAGGCAGAAGACCGGAAACGTCCGCTCCGCCCTGGAGCGGGCCCAGAGACAGACAGAGGAGGAGAAGCCATGATCGGATTGAGCTGTACCGCAGGCGCGGTGCTGGCCCTCTGCGGCCAGGTCCGCGGAACCCTGGAGCGCAAGGGGCTGCCCCAAAAGGAGCTGGACGGCGGCCGGGTGCGGATCGAACCCCGGTACAACCAGGGCTCCGGCTTCGGCCTTGTCCCGCTGAACGGCCGGCAGATGGCCCCCCTGTCCCTGGCGGCGCTGTGGGCGCTGCTGGGGGTGTGCGGCGGCCGGGGCCTGGGGGCCGGACTGCTGCTAGGCGGCGGACTCAGCAACCTGTGGGAACGGATCCGCCATGGACGGGTCCTGGACTATCTGCGCTTTCCAAAGGCGCCGGGGCCGCTGAAGAAATACACCTACAATCTGGCGGACCTGGCCATCTTCCTGGGCGCTGTGCTGATGGTGCTGCGCCGCAGAAGGCAGTAATATGAGCCGCCCTGCGTGATTCCACGCAGGGCGGCTCTCTTCATAAAAATTTAAGAAATTTCACAGTTTTTTCGTAAACCAAGGGAATCTATACTGAATTTACGAAAAAAACACGGAACTGTAACTGATTTGTAAATTGACAATTAGTTGTGTTTGTGTATATACTAACTGTACTAGTACGGGCAGTACAGTTTTTTTGAATGGCTTAAAAATTTGTCATTGACAAATTTCAAAATTGTGTTACTGTATTATTAGAATAATACAAAAAGAGACACCGTAACGGACCGCACTCTGCCGCGTCTTATGTGAGACATTTTACAGACATTTGACGCAAACGCCGTGGGATGTTGATCTGGTGGCGTTATACTGGAACTGAAAAAATGTTCCGGAAGTTGAAGCGTTCGGCGGGGCTGCGTCGTATAGGAGAACAAGACGAAAGAAGGGAACCTGTTATGAAGATCCTGATTACCACAGATTGGTATACGCCTGCGGTAAACGGTGTGGTCACCTCTGTGAAAAACCTGCAGCGGGAGTTGGAGCGCCGGGGCCATGAGGTCCGGATCCTGACGCTGTCCCAGTCGCTCCACTCCTGGTCCCGGGACGGCGTCACCGCCATCGGCTCCGTAAACGCCGGACGGATCTATCCCGGCGCCCGCCTCCGCACCGCCATGGCGGGCCGCTGGGTACGGGAGCTGATGGACTGGCGGCCGGATGTGATCCACTCCCAATGTGAGTTCAGCACCTTTTTCCTGGCCCGCCGTATCGCGGAGGAGCTGGATGTCCCCCTGGTCCACACCTACCACACGGTGTATGAGGACTACACCCACTACTTCTCCCCCAGCGTCCGGTGGGGCCGATGTGCGGTGGCGGCTTTCTCCCGCTGGGTAGCTGCCCAGGTGGACGGCATGATCGCCCCCACCGGCAAGGTGCGGGGACTGTTGCAGGGCTATGGCGTTCGCTGCCCGGTCTTCGTGGTGCCTACGGGCATCGACCTGCGGCGCTTCCAGCAGGAGGGCGATCCCATGCGCCGGGCGGTTCTGCGGGCCAGCCTGGGCATCCCTGCGGAAAACACTGTGCTGGTGTGCGTGGGGCGCCTTGCGGAGGAGAAGAACATCCAGGAGCTGCTGAAGCTCCGGGCCTCCCTGGGCAGCCGCCCTGTGACGCTGTTGCTGGTGGGGGATGGTCCTGACCGGCCCCGGCTGGAGCAGGTGGCCCACGATCTGCGGCTGGAGGCCCCGGCAGTGATCTTTGCCGGCATGGTGCCCCCGGAGGAGGTGCCGGAGTGGTACCGGCTGGGGGACCTGTTCGTCAGCGCCTCCTCCAGCGAGACCCAGGGCCTGACCTACATCGAGGCACTGGCCGCCGGCGTGCCCGCCCTGTGCCGGGCGGATCTCTGCCTGGAGGGCGTCATCCTGGAGGGAGAGAACGGCTGGCAGTACCACAGCACTGCGGAGTTCCGGCAGCGGCTGGAGGAGTTCCTGGCCAGCCCGGAGACCCACGAAGCACTGAAGCGGCGGGCCGCAGAGAGTGCGGAGCAGTTCTCCGCCCAGCGGTTTGCCCAGCGGGTGGAGCGCATCTATCAGATGCAGCTGGCCCGGCGGGCGGCCAGCTGTGTCCAGGGGGTGACCGCATGAGCCGGGGCGTGGAAAAGACCGCTCTGCAGGCGGCGTCCCTCTTCGGACTGATTTTGTGCGTGCTGACCGGAATCTGGGCCTGGCAGGCAGGACTGCTAACATCCCAGGAGCGGCTGCAGGCCTTTGTGGCCAGCTGCGGCGCCGCCGGCGGGCTGCTGTTCGTGGCGTTCCAGATGGTGCAGGTAGTGGTGCCGGTGCTGCCCGGCGGCCTGGGCTGCCTGGTGGGCGTGGTGCTGTTCGGCCCGGTGATGGGGTTTGTCTACAATTATGTGGGCATCTGCATCGGTTCGCTGTTGGCCTTTGCCGTGGCGCGCAACTGCGGGCGGCCGCTGTTGAGCCTGCTGTTTTCGGAAAAGCTCATCGCCAAGTACAGCGATTGGACAGAGCGGAATGACCGGTTTGCACGGCTGTTCGCCCTGGCGATCTTTTTCCCGGTGGCGCCGGACGACTTCCTGTGCTATCTGGCGGGCACCACCTCCATGACCTGGCGGCGGTTCACCACCATCATCCTGCTGGGCAAGCCCCTTTCCATCGCCCTGTACAGTCTGGGGCTGACGGTGCTGTTCCAGCAGATCACAGGCTGGCTGGGGTAAAGACATCCGCGGACGGGCGGATCGGTAAAGGAGACACACATGCGCGTTTTTATCTACAATGGCGGCCTGCGCCTGGTCGGCAAAAGCGGTGTGGGACAGGCCATCCTCCACCAGCGGGAGATGCTGCGCCGGGCCCGGATCGACACTGCCGACCATTGGTGCCAGCGGGCCGGGGCCGTCCATATCAACACGGTGCTGCCGGATTCGGTGCTGGCGGCTCTGGCGGCCAAGCTGATGGGGCGGAAGGTCATTTACTACGGCCACTCCACTATGGAGGATTTCCGCAGATCCTTTCGAGGCTCGGACCGGCTGGCACCCCTCTTCCGCAAGTGGATCACCTTCTGCTACAGCCTGGGCGACGTGGTGCTGACCCCCACGGAATACTCCCGCCGTTTGCTGGAGAGCTACGGCCTCAAGCCGCCGGTGTACAGCATTTCCAACGGCGTGGATACAGAGTTCTTCGCGCCGGATCCCACCCGGCGGGCGTCCTTCCGCCGCCGCTGGGGCCTCCGGGAAGGGGAGCGGGCGGTGATTTCCGTGGGTCACACCATTGCCCGGAAGGGACTGCCGGAATTCCTGGAGCTGGCCCGGCGGATGCCGGAGGCCCGTTTCCTCTGGTTCGGCTGGACGGATCCCCATCTGATCCCCCAGGAGATCCGGCAGGCCATGGAACAGGCGCCGGAGAATGTGACCTTCGCCGGCTTTGTAGACCGGGAGACGCTGCGGGAGGCATATTGCGGCGCGGATGTATTCGCCTTCATGAGTCATGAGGAGACCGAGGGCATCGTGGTGCTGGAAGCCCTGGCCTGCGGCATTCCCACAGTGGTGCGGGACATCCCTGTTTACAACGGCTGGCTGCGGGAGGGACAGAATGTCTACAAGGCCTCCGGCACAGACGAGTTCCAGCAGAAGGCGGAAGGACTTCTGACAGGGACATTGCCGGATCTGACAGCCGCCGGCCGCCGGGTGGCGGAGGAGCGGAGCCTGTCGGTGATGGGGGAGCGCCTGCGGGAGGTCTACCGGCGGATGGACATTCTGCCGGCAGCGCAGCCGGCGGCAAAAACGAACCTCCCTCAGGCGGAGAGACCCGTACAGCACAGCTTCACACCTTAATTCCCGGTATTCCTACGGGATAAGGATACCCTGGCGAGGGATGGTTCCCCATAGCGCCCGCTTCCATTCCGGTTCTGCGGGCCGCCGATGAAGAGAAAAAGCGCCTCCGGCAAAAGCCGGAGGCGCTTTTGGCGCGTTTACTGGGGCAGCGTCTGGACCACGCCGCGGGCACAGTCCACAGAGACCATGGCACCGTCCTTCAGGCGCTGGACGGCGCCGGCGGCGCCCACGATCACCGCCTTGCCCAACGTCAGGCCCACAGTGGCCGCATGGCCGTTGGTGCCGCTCTCCTCGCTGATGACAGCGGCCGCCTGCCGGATATAGGGCAGGAGGTCGTTGGTGGTGTAGGGCACCACCAGCACATCCCCGGGGCGGAACTTGGCGGCCACATCCTCCAGTGAGCGGCAGACGCACAGGGGGCCGGAGGCGTTGCTGGCCCCCACGCCGACGGCGTTGAGCAGGGCCCCGCCCACCAGATGGACCTTGATCATATTGGTGGTGCCGGAGACACCCACGGGCACACCGGCAGTAATGACCACCAGATCGCCCTGCTTCACGAGTTCTGCCTTCTCTGCCGCCTGGATGGCGAACTCGATCAGCTGGTCGGTGTTCTGGGCATAGGGCATCAGCAGGGGCACCACGCCCCAGTACAGGGCCATCTGCCGCTGGACCCGCTCACTGAGCAGGCAGGCCACCACCGTGGTGCCGGGGCGGAAACGGCTCACCAGCCGGGCGGTGGCACCGCTCTGGCTGACGGTGAGGATGGCGTCGGCACCGATGTCCATGGCAGTGGTGCAGGCGGCATGGGCCGTGGCGGCGGCGATGGACAGGCGGCTGGAACCCGGCAGGTTGCGCATCCGCTTGGCGTAGTTGATGTCCGCCTCGGTCCGCAGGGCAATGGCATCCATGGTCTGCACCGCCTCCACGGGGTATTTGCCCGCCGCTGTCTCGCCGGAGAGCATGATGGCGGAGGTGCCGTCGTAGATGGCGTTGGCCACGTCGGTGATCTCCGCCCGGGTGGGGCGGGGATTCTCCATCATAGAGTCCAGCATCTGTGTGGCTGTGATGACAGGCTTGCCGGCGGCCACACACTGGGCGATCATGTCCTTCTGGATGATGGGAATCTCTGTGAAGTCGATCTCCACGCCCATATCCCCCCGGGCCACCATGATGCCGTCCGCCACGGACAGGATCTCCGCCAGGTTGCTGACCCCCTCCTGGTTTTCAATCTTGGCGATGATCTGGATGGAGGAATCTGCCTCATCCAGCAGGCGGCGGATCTCCCGCACGTCGTCCGCCGTGCGGACGAAGCTGGCGGCGATGAAGTCAAAGCCCTGTTCCACGCCGAAGAGGATGTCCTCCCGGTCCCGCTGGCTCATGTAGGGCATGGACAGGCGGATGCCCGGCACATTGACGCCCTTGTTGTTTTTCATGGCCCCGTCGTTTTCCACCCGGCAGCGGACGTCCGCCGCTGTGGTCTCCAGCACCGTCAGGCGCACCAGGCCGTCGTCCAGCAGGATGGTGTCGCCGGCCTTCACGTCCCCGGGCAGGTCGGCGTAGGTGATGGAGCAGCCTTGCTCATCCCCCACGATGTCCCGGGTGGTCAGGGTGAACTCCTGGCCGGTCCGCAGCATGACGGAACCTGCGGCGAAGGACTTCAGCCGGACCTCCGGCCCCTTGGTGTCCAGCATGGCGGCCACCGGCAGGCCCAGCTCCGCCCGCAGGGCCTTCAGGGCGTCCAGACGACCCTTGTGCTCCGCGTGGCTGCCGTGGGAGAAATTGAACCGGGCCACGTTCATGCCGGCCTCCAGCATCTGCCGCAGGACGCCCTCCCTGTCCGTGGCCGGACCGAGGGTGCACACGATCTTTGTCTTTCTCATAAATAAAAATCCACCTTTCGGTCAAAAGGGATACACACTGTAAGACAGTTTATCACAAAGCCGCAGCGCAAAAAAGTGGAAAAGTGTTCAATAAACAAGAGGGATCCGCCAAAAGGCCCGCCAGCGCGGGAAGGCTCACATCCCCAGCTTTTCCCGCAGGGCGGCGATCATCTCTTGATATTCGCCCTCGGAGAGCAGCACCGGCTCCGGATTCGTGATGGCAAAGGAACCGCCGAACTCGAATCCGCCCTCGTATTTGGGTACGATATGGAAGTGCAGGTGGGGATTCGTATCGCCGAAGGAGCCCAGGTTGATCTTGTCGCAGCCCCACAGTTCCTTCACTGCACCGGAGGCCCGGGCCAGATCCCGGGCGAAGGCGGCCAGCTCCTCCGGCCCGCACTCGCACAGCTCCTTCCGGTGGTTCTTCAGCGCCAGGGCGCAGCGGCCCTTGTGGGCCTGATCCTTGAAGAGATAGAGCACACCGGCCTCCATCTCGCCGACCTTGTACATGATGGCCTCCCGGCCCTCGTGATGTTCATCGCAGTAAAAGCATCCCATGGCTAGATCTCCTTTTGTCAGAATACGGAGGAAATTTTCCCCTTATTACCATACAACCCAAAACCGCCGCCGTCAAGCATCAGTTCAGGATTGCGCCGGGGCAGAGGTTCTGGTATCATCAGGGTATCAAGAACGAAGACGGAGGAGGAATCGACATGAAACTCGGCTTGGTGACGGACAGCCTGGCAGACCGCTCCCTGGCAGAGGCAGCGGCCGTCTGCCGGGGACTGGGGCTGGAGCAGGTGGAGCTGGGCTGCGGCAACTGGTCCCCGGCGCCCCATGTGGACCTGAAAGGGCTGACGGCGGACGCCGGTGCCCGGCACCGGCTGCTGGATACTCTGGGGGAAAACGGCCTCACGATCTCCGCCCTGAACTGCTCCGGCAACCCCCTGTTCCCCGGGGAGACGGGAGCCGGAGACAGGGCGGTGGCGGAGGGCACGTTCCTCCTGGCGGAGCAGCTGGGGGTGGAGACCGTGGTGATGATGAGCGGCCTGCCCGGCGGCTGCCCGGAGGACCGTACTCCCACCTGGATCGTCACGTCCTGGCCGCCGGAGACGGAGGAAATCCTCCGCTACCAGTGGAAGGCGGCCGTCCCGGTGTGGAAGGCGCTGGCCGCCCGGGCCCGGGACCACGGGGTGAAGCGCATCGCCCTGGAGTTCCATGGCTGGCAGCTGGTGTACAATGTGGAGACGCTCCGCCGCCTGCGGAGTGAGGTGGGAGACGACATTCTGGGGGTGAATCTGGACCCCAGCCATCTCTTCTGGATGGGGGCGGACCCCGTGGAGGTGGCCCGCGCCCTGGCGGACTGCATCTACCATGTCCACATCAAGGACGTGCGCCTGGAGCCGGCTGCCGGGCAGAACACCCTGCTGGACACCAAGGGCGTGCTGGAGTTCGCCAGCCGCTCCTGGAACTTCGTCACCCCCGGCACAGGCCACGACGCCGCCTGGTGGCGCCGCTTTCTGGAGACGCTGCGGGACTGCGGCTACGACGGCGCCCTCAGCATCGAACAGGAGGATTACACCATCCCGCTGGAGGAGGCCCTGCAGAAGGCCGTGTCCCTGCTGCGGCAGGCGCTGCCCGCCTGAAATACGCAAAGCCCCGCCTCACGAACGAGGCGGGGCTTTTTTCAGAACAGGATCACTGCAGGAAATTCCAGTACAGGGCAATGGCCGCCGCCAGCAGGAGCTGCACGGCCAGGATCACCGGCACGCCCACCCGAAAGACCCGGTGGAGCGTCTTGTGGCGGAAGAGGTACATCCCCAGCAGGGCACCCACGCTGCCGCCCACCACGGCCAGAAGCAACAGATTTTTCTCCGGCACCCGCTGGCGGAACCGGGGGTGTTTGGCCAGGAGCTTGTCTACGCCGAAGATCAAAAAGGTCACAGTGTTGATGAGCACCAGCCAGGCGGCCAGCAGCCCCAGGGGAGAGCCGATGAAGGCAACGATACGGTCATTGTGCTCTGTGGGCAGATAGAGTGTCTTTTCTTCCATAACGGCCGCCTCCTGAAACAGCACTGGACTGGCCGGGAGTTCCCAGCCAGTCCAGTGTAGCAGAAGTTTCAGTTTTTGGCAAGCTTGCTGAGTTCCACAGCAGTGGCTGCCGCCAGCTTGGCGTTGTTATACACCAGCTGGATATTGGAGGCCAGGGAGTCGCCGCCGGTCAGATCCTTGATCTTGGCCAGCAGGAAAGGCGTGGTCTCCTTGCCGTGGATGCCCTGAGCCTTGGCCTCCTCCACGGCCTCGTCGATGGCCTTGTTGATGACGTCCGCGTCCATGGAGTACTCCTCCGGGATGGGGTTGGTCACCAGCATGCCGCCGCCCAGGCCCATATCCTGCTTGACATAAAAGGCTTTGGCCAGCTCCGCCGGGGTGTCGATCTCATAGTCCACGGCAAAGCCGCTCTTCCGGGTGTAGAAGGCGGGCAGCTCGCGGGTGCCGTAGCCGATGACGGGCACGCCGTGGGTCTCCAGGTACTCCAGGGTCAGCCCCAGGTCCAGAATGGACTTGGCGCCGGCACAGACCACCATCACGGGGGTGTGGGCCAGCTCCTCCAGATCGGCGGAGATGTCCATGGTGGTCTCAGCCCCCCGGTGCACGCCGCCGATGCCGCCGGTGGCGAACACGGAGATCCCGGTCATGTGGGCGATAATCATGGTAGTGGTGACAGTGGTGGCGCCGTCCCTGCCCTCCGCCACCAGCACGGGCAGATCCCGACGGCTGGCCTTGGCCACGGCAGGGCCGGTCTTGCCCAGGTAGTCGATCTCCTCGGGAGAGAGGCCGGCCTTCAGCCGCCCGCCGATGACGGCGATGGTGGCAGGGGTGGCGCCGTGTTCCCGGATGATCTTCTCCACGTTCAGGGCCGTCTCCACATTCTGGGGATAGGGCATGCCGTGGGAGATGATGGTGGATTCCAGTGCCACCACGGGACGACCCTCGTCCAGGGCCTTCTGCACTTCAGGGGCGATGTCGAGATACTTGTTCAGAGCCATGATAAAAACCTCCAGATTTGAATTTTGGTTATTCGATGGGGAATAGGGTGTCAGGAATTGGAAATGGGGGACCGGGAACTTTAAAGCCCAGCCCGCAGCTTCAGCGATTCCGCGCTCATGGCGGGGTTGATGGTCTCCGCCCCCTCCATGGCGATGGCGGAGGCTGCCAGACCCGCCTTGGCGGTGCCCGTCAGATCCGTGCCCGCAAGATAGGCCCAGGTGATGGCTGCCATGAAGGCATCCCCGCAGCCGGTGGTGTTCACCATCTCCGCCGGCAGGACGGGCAGGTGCACCCGCTCCCCGGAACGGTCGGCGGCGAACACGCCGTCTCCGCCTAGAGAGATGAATACCCGGTGAAGACCGGTGGCCAGCAGGGCGTCCGCGGCGGCGCGCAGGCTGGCCTCATCGGTGATGGCCACGCCGGAGAGCAGCTCCGCCTCGATGCGGTTGGGCTTGAGGGTGTGGAGCCTGCCCAGCACCGGCTGCAACTTCACCGCCTTGGCGGTGGAGACCGGGTCGGCAAAGATAGGCACCGGGCAGTTCTCTGCCAGATAGGCGATGCTCTCCGCGGGAATATTGGTGTCGATCACCAGCACCTGGCTGCCGGACAGCAGCTTCTGCCGCTGAGAGAGCAGCTGGGGTGTCAGATGGCGGTAGATGTCCATGTCACTGACCGCCAGCAGCATGTCGCCCTTCTCGTCATTGATGAAGAGATAAGTGGAGGTGTGCCCCTCCGGGATCACCGGGGATTGGGAGATGTCGATGCCCAGTTCCCCGCAGCTGGCGGCGATCTTCTGGGCGTACAGGTCGTCGCCGAAGGCGGTGACCATCCGCACGTCCAGGCCCAGAAGGCTCATGTTGTGGGCGATGTTCCGGCCCACGCCGCCCAGACTCATCCGCACCGCGCCGGGGTTGGAGTCCCGGTCCACCGGCACCTCCGACGGCCAGCCGCCGATGTCCATGTTGACGCCGCCCACCACCGTGACATAGGGCGCTGTATGGACGATGTAGCCTTTGCCGGTGATGTAGCCCTTCTTCATCAGGTTGGAGATGTGCACCGCCACGGAGGACCGGGTGATGCCGGCCTTCTCCGCCAGCTCCTGCTGGGAGATGAGAGGGTTTTCTTCGATCCAGTTCAGAATCTGCCGTTCCCGCTGGGTCATGGCGCCGCCTCCTTGTAAGCAAAAATTAAGATATATAATCTAATGCTTAGTTTATCTGTTTTTTTGAAAAAGTCAAGACCCAATTTTTAGCCGTCAGCCGTCTGTGGGACGGGGATGCCCGCTTCGCCTGCCGCAGGTACCGGACAGAGAGGTGCTGATGGGGCGGGAGCTTCATGTTCTCCCAGCGGAATAAAAATCGCGCCGGAAGTGGAACCAAACCGCCGCCTTTGCCGACTATACAGGCAGAGGAGGCGATGCTTCATGAAAAAATGGTGCCTGTTTTTGAGCCTGTATTTCTGTATCTGTCTGCTGGCAGCCTGCGCCGGAGGGGACGTCTCCGCCGGTGCGGGGGCCGATTCCGGCGGCACACCCGCGGAGGAGACCCGGACCGGAGGAGAGACGACGGAGCCCGGCCGGGTGACGGAGACCTTCCGGCTGGTGACTGTGGGGGACGGCGATGATCCGGCTTCTGTGCTGGCCGGGACGGACGGCGGGGCCGGAGCTGTGTACACCCTGGACCTCTTCAGTGTGGAAGACCTGACTATCGAGGGATACACCCAGGAGGAGATGGACCTGCTGGACTGGTCTCCCATGCCTGGCGCTCTGGTGGAGGTCACCTGGGACGGCTCCGTTATGGAGTCCTACCCCATGCGGTTCGGCACGGTGGCCTCCGTTCGCATCCTGGAGGACGGCTTTGACGATCTGTGCCGGCTGTACCTGGACGTGCTGAACGATCTCTGGGAGGTGGACCCCAGCCTGAATGATGGCATCACGGAGCTGGGGGTGGACCTGTCCGGGACCTCCCTGCCGGAAAGCGAACAGGCCGCGGTGGCCTATGCCTTCGGCTCCGCCCACGGGCTGATGGCTATGGAGGGCACATATCAGGACTTCGTGGACAGCGGGTATATCGACGGGGAAGCGCTGTTCTGGAAGGACGGCTGCCTGTTCTCCGTCAAAGAGACCCAGGATGAAAACCCGGTGACCTTTAATCTGCCCAGTTTCGGTCCTGGGGACGAGATGCCGGACTACAGTGGCGTCCGCTTTGACGCGGAGAAGTGGCGCAGCGGCCTGGGGGCCTATTTCTTCACAGACTGCACCGCTGTCCGAAATGGCGGCGGCCAGTGGGGCGATTACACCGTGGGGGCGGAGGCGATCGCCTGAAAACCGGGAAAACGCCCGTTCCCTCTTGTAAAACTATTTGAAATGGAGTACAATATCCATGATTATGCAGCCATTTCCAGCAAAAACAAGAAAACGGGTGAAGTTTATGAGCTATACGAAAATCGCGGCCATCTACGCCGACAGCGAGGCACTCTCCGGCCAGACGGTCACCGTGGGCGGCTGGGTCCGCACCATCCGGGACATGAAGACCTTCGGCTTCATCGAGCTGAACGACGGGTCCTGCTTCAAGAACCTCCAGGTGGTCATGGAGGCCGGGACGCTGGAGAACTATAAGGACATCGCCGCACAGAACGTGGGCGCCGCCCTGATCGTCACCGGCACTGTCGTCCTGACGCCGGAGGCCAAGCAGCCCCTGGAGCTGAAGGCCGCCTCCATCGAGGTGGAGGGCACCTCCACCTCCGACTACCCCCTGCAGAAAAAGCGCCACAGCGTGGAGTTTCTGCGTACCATCCAGCACCTGCGGCCCCGGACGAACCTGTTTTCCGCCGTGTTCCGGGTGCGGAGCGTGGCGGCCTACGCCATTCATCAGTTCTTCCAGGAGCGGGGCTTCGTCTACGTCCACACCCCCATCATCACCGCCAGCGACTGTGAGGGCGCCGGTGAGATGTTCCGGGTCACCACGCTGGACCCCAAAAATCCGCCCATGACCGAGGATGGGGAGGTGGACTTCTCCCAGGACTTCTTCGGTAAACCCGCGAACCTCACCGTCTCCGGCCAGTTGAACGCGGAGAACTTCGCCATGGCCTTCGGGGACGTATATACCTTCGGCCCCACCTTCCGGGCGGAGAACTCCAACACCCAGCGCCACGCCGCCGAGTTCTGGATGATCGAGCCGGAAATGGCCTTCACAGACCTGAAGGGCGATATGGATGTGGCGGAGGCCATGATCAAGTTCGTCATCCGTCAGGTGATGGAAAAGTGCCCTCAGGAGCTGGCCTTTTTCAACAGCTTCGTGGACAAGGGCCTGCTGGAGCGGCTGGAGCACGTGGCCTCCTCTGACTTCGGCCGGGTGACCTATACCGAGGCAGTGGCGATTCTGGAGCAGCACAACGACCTGTTTGACTACAAGGTCTCCTGGGGCTGCGACCTGCAGACGGAACACGAGCGGTATCTCACCGAGCAGGTGTACAAGAAGCCGGTGTTCGTCACGGATTATCCCAAGGAGATCAAGGCGTTCTACATGCGCCTCAACGACGATGGGAAAACCGTGGCCGCGGCGGACTGCCTGGTACCCGGCATCGGCGAGATCATCGGCGGCAGCCAGCGCGAGGAGCGGCTGGAAATCCTGGAAAGCCGCATCCGGGAGCTGGGCATGAACCCCAAGGACTACTGGTGGTACTGCGACCTGCGGCGCTACGGCTCCTGCAAGCACGCGGGCTTCGGCCTGGGCTTTGAACGGCTGGTGATGTACCTCACCGGCGTCAGCAACATCCGGGACGTCCTGCCCCACCCGAGAACGGTCGGCAGTGCGGACTTTTAAAAAATAAAATCGACTCCGGCGCCCTGTCCATCTGCTTGGACAGGGCGCCGTTTTTTGCGGTTGTGGGGACGGAGGGCGGTACCCTTCTGCGCATTGCCGGCGGTCCGCTGCAACAGTTTTTCTTGAGGAGAGGCGGGGCCCTAGTGTATAGTTAGGAAAAACTCAAAAGGAGGAAAAAAATGGAAAGCGATACAATGGAACTTCTGCGCCTGATGCTGGCGCATCTGCGGCCCAGGCTTCAGGGACGGGACGAAGAGTGGCAGGCGCTGGAGCGGAAGCAGCAAGAACTGATGGCCAGCTTCCGGGAAACCCACGGCGGGGACGTGCCGCTGCTGGAGGAGGTCCTGGAGATGGAGGACGCCTGGGCTGGCGCGGGAGAACGGGCCTGCGCCGCCCACTTCTTTCTGGGGCTGCAAATGGGCCTGGACCTGGGGAAGCTGAACTATCTGCGGGAGGAATAGGCGCTGCCCCGGAGTGCGCGTGAAAGAGAGCGCCCGGACCACGTGGCCCGGGCGCTCTCTTTCAGTTAGATGAAGAACTGTGCCGGATCAGGCCAGCACCCGCACGCAGCGGTCGATGAGGGTCATGTGGACCGCTTCGCCCTCTGCGAAGCGCTTGGACAGCTGGGGGTTGTAGACCTCCACGATGATGGGCTGGTCGCCCAGCATGACCTCGTACTCCACTTTGGCACCGTAGTAAGTGGCCCGGGAGACACGGCCGGGCAGGGGGCCCTCTTCCTCAGAGAGGAGAATAGACTCCGGACGAACCGCCAGGCAGCAGGGGCCGTCCTTCTGGACGCCCTCCATCTTGCCGGGGGCGGGGATGGGGAAGGTGTGGCCGCCCACTTCCACCAGGGCGTTCTCGCCGTCCATGCCGTGGAAGGTGCCGTCGATGAAGTTGGCCTTGCCGATGAAGTTGGCCACGAACCGGCTGTTGGGCTGCTCATAGATCTCTGTGGGCGTGCCCTGCTGGCAGATGACGCCGTCCTTCATGATGACTACCCGGTCGGAGATGGCCATGGCCTCGGACTGGTCATGGGTGACATAAAGGGAGGTGATGCCCAGCCGTTTCTGAAGGGCCCGGAGCTCGTCCCGCATGCTCTCCCGCAGCTTGGCGTCCAAGTTGGACAGGGGCTCGTCAAACAACAGCACGCTGGGCTCAATGACCACGGCGCGGGCCAGGGCCACCCGCTGCTGCTGTCCGCCGGAGAGCTGGTTGGGGAACCGGCGCTCCATACCGGTCAGCTGCATCAGCTCCATGACGGCGTTGGTGCGGCGGACCACCTCATCCTGGGAGACCTTGGCCACTTTCAGACCGTAGGCCACGTTCTCCCAGATGTTCAGATGGGGGAACAGAGCGTAGCTCTGGAACACCATGGAGATGCCCCGCTTGTTGGGGGGGATCTTGGCAACATCCCGCTCACCGATAAACACGCTGCCGCTGGTGGGGTACTCAAAGCCGGAGATCATCCGCAGCGTGGTGGTTTTGCCGCAGCCGGAAGGGCCCAGCAGCGTCACCATCTCGCCGTCCTGGATGTTCAGGTTGATGTGGTCCACAGCCACGAAATCCTTGCCGGTATCCGGCTGCTGGAAGATCTTGGTGATCTCTTTTAAAACCACGCCGGAGCTCTTTTTGCCCAGCGCCGACTTTTCCATCTGCTTGCTCATTTTGTTTCCTCCGTTTTCTCGTGAATGCCTGCGCCCTTGGGCACCCTGGAGCGGGGGGCCAGCAGCAGGTTGATCAATCCGTTGAAAATGCCGATAAACACCAGCAGGATTACGACCATCATGGTGACGAAGGCCGCAGCCTGGCTGTATTTTGCCTGGTCAAAGAGCGTGTAGATCTTGCTGGTGACCAGATCCCAGCGGGGAGAGACCAGGAAGATGATGGCGCTGACGGCAGTGATGGCCTTCACGAAGGAGTACACCAGGCCGGAGAAGAAGGCGTTGCGCAGCATAGGCAGGGAGATCCGGCGGAAGGAGTAGCCGCTGCCGGCACCCAGAATGGTGGAGGCCTCTTCAATGGAGTTGTCGATCTGCAGCAGCGTGGTGGTGCCGGACTCAATCGCCACCGGCATATTCCGGAACACGAACACGATCACCAGGATGGCAGCGGTGCCGGTGAGCACCAGGAAGCCGGTGTTGAAGGCCAGGATGTAGGCGATGCCCAGCACAGTGCCGGGGACGGCGAACATCAGAACAGAGGACACCTCGATAAACCGTTTGCCGTAGTAGTCCCGCTTGGCGGTGATGTAGGCGATGACCATGCCCAGCAGGCCGCCGATCAGCGCTCCGATCAGACCCAGGATAATGGAGTTCCGCAGGCTGTCCCAGCCCTGCTGCAAGGCGCGGGTGTACTGGTCCAGGGTGAGGGTGTAGTCGTAGCCCCAGGTCTTGACGAAGGAACCAAAGACCACTGTGCCGTAGAACAGGATGATGACCGCGGCCACCACCAGGCAGACAGCGAACAGGGGCCATTTGATATGGGGCTCATCGATGAGCTTGCGGGCCTGGGTGGGCTTGCCCGTGACGGTGACGAAACTCTTTTTGTTGACCCAGTATTTGTTCAGCAGATAGGCCAGCATGGTAGGCACCAGCATCAAAAGCGCCAGCACGGAGCCCTTCTGCATGTCATAGCTGCCGGTGATGGTTTGATAGACTTCCACAGATAAGGTGGTGAAATCGCCGCCGATGGTGGCGGGATTGGAGAAGTCCTCCAGAGACTGGATGAACACCAGCAGGCAGCCGGAGATGATGCCCGGCAGGGACAGCGGGAAGGTGACCGTCCAGAAGGTGTGCCACCGGCTGGCGCCCATGTTGCAGGCGGCGTCCTCCACCGATGCGTCGATGGAGGAGAGGATGCCGGAGAGGGTCATATAGGCGATGGGGAAGAAACTCAGCACCTGCACCACGATCAGGCTGCCCATGCCGTAGACGTCGTTGTCCGTGATTTTCAGCAGCCCGTTGGTAATCAGCCCCTGCCGCCCGAACAGAAAGATGATGGACAGGCACAGAATGAAGGGCGGGGACAGGATGGGCAGGGTGGCGATGGTCTTCAGAAAGCCCTTGCAGGGGACGTTTGTGCGGGTGATGGTATAGGCGAAGATGTAGCCGATGAAGGTGGCGATCACTGCCACGATCACTCCCAGCACCATGGTGCGGCCGAACGTCTTTAAATACCGGGAGGTGGAAAAGATCTCCGCCGCGGTAGCCAGGGAGAAAGTCCCGGACGCATCGGTCAGGCTGAAGAGCAGAATCTTCACCAGGGGATAGATGACGAATAAAAGCAGGAGCACGATGACCGTAAGGATCGAGATCAGCATGATGGGCTGACGCATGATCATCTTGGATTCGTTCCGCCTTTTCAGGCGGGCGGCGCTTTTGCCGCCCGAACCAGCAGCGTTTGCCATTTGGGTTCCTCCTGTTGATTTTCAAGCGTTTGGCAAGAGGACTTCCTCCCCGCCGGGGAGGAAGTCCTGCAGGCATAGAGAGAATCTTCCGGAATTACTCCAGATTTTCAGAGCTGGCGATGTTCGCCTCGAACTGCGCGACGAACTCGTCCTTGTGCTCGGCAGCCCAGACGGCATCATAGTCGATGACGGCCACGGAGTCCAGCGTCACCAGACCCTCGGCCGGAGTGGCCTGGGAGTTGGTGGGCACCCGGAAGGAATTGTTCTCGGCATACAGGTTCTGACCCTCTGCAGAGCACATGAAGTCGATGAACTTCTTGGCGTTTTCCTGCTCGTCAGCGGGACCGCCCTTGATCAGGGCCATGGCACCCACCTCATAGCCGGTGCCGTCGGTGGGGAAGGACAGCTCGATGGGATAGCCCTCGGTGGTGGGCTGCAGACCGTCGTGAGAGAAGGTCAGGGCAATGGCCGCCTCGCCCAGGGCCACGCCGTTGGGAGCGGCGGAACCGGACTTGGTGTACTGGGACATGTTCTTGTCCAGCTCCTTCAGGTAATCCCACACGGCATCCTCACCCTTCAGCTGGATCAGCGTGGCCAGAACGGTGTAGGCGGTGCCGGAGGTGGCGGGGTGGGCCATAATGATCATATCCTGATACTTGGGATCCAACAGGTCATCCCAGCTGGTGGGATAATCATACCCTTTGTCCGCGAACCAGTCCTTGTTGCAGGCGAAGGCGATGGCGCCCACATAGATGGGGTTCCACACGCCGTCGGGGTCCAGATAGTTCTCCGGGGTGTTGGACAGCTCGGGGGACTGATAGGCCTCCAGCAGGCCCTGGCTGGAGGCGGCGATGTAGTTATCGGTGGAGCCGCCGAACATCAGGGAGGCCTGGGGATTGTCCTTCTCAGCAGCCACGCGGGTCAGCATCTCACCGGCGGAGAGCCGCAGAGCGTTGACCTTGATGCCGGTGGCCTCCTCAAACGCGTTGAAGTAGTAGGCCACCTCGGCCTCGGGGAATGCCGTGTAGACGGTCAGCTCGTTGCTGCCGCTGGACTCCCCGCCGTCCCCTTCGGAGGAGGTGTCACTGTTGCCGCCGCCGCAGGCGGTGAGCATTCCCAGCGTCATGGCCAGGGTAAGGAGCAGCGCGAATAGACGTTTGCTCTGTTTCATAAGAGTGTCTCCTTTTCACCAATTTTAGGTTCCGGATCCTCCGGGATTTTAGGGATATTGTAGCATCTCCGGAAAAGAGTGTCAATAATTGGTAACGTTTGCACACAGGAGGAACCCCATAAAGCAAAGACAAAAATAGAAAAAATGTATTTGTATAAGAGACAAAAATGGCGGCGGCGCTGGCTTTTTCCGGAAGTTTTGTTAAAAAGCGGAAGGGGAAATTGGTGAAACTATAAAATTTATGACAGCGCTTACTTTCAAACACGTGCCCTTCAAAACCGTTTCGTATCCCCGGGACCCGGCTGGACTGAAATTGCCCAAATTTTTCTCCAGGCTTTAGGCAATCAGCCGAAGATTTCCGCCAGAGTGTGGAAGATATTGACTTCTCTTCCGGCTTGTGATAAACATAAAAGAAACAATTTGGGCGCTTTGGGTTCGTCGAAATTTGTCAAGAATGCTGAGAATGGCGCCGTTCAAACAGCTTTATTTAACCATGCAACCGTTTCCGGGAATATGCGGCAACATCTGCCGCAGAGGTGACCTGCCGAAAGAGAGGGGAGAGTTGGCGGAGCCATTCCTCCCCTTTTTATTGTTTGACTGCCCGGCGCGGGGCGGAGAGAGGAGTGTGCACAGAATGATGGAAGGACTGGCATACCTGCGGGAGATGAACGTGGCCTCCGTCCTGCTGCGCCTGACTGTGGCCATGCTCTTCGGGGGCTTCATCGGACTGGAGCGGGAGCGGAAGCGCCGGCCGGCAGGCTTCCGGACCTATATGCTGGTATGCTTGGGCGCGGCGCTGACCATGCTGCTCAGTCAGTATGAGAGCTATATGGTGACCCACGCCTGGCATGAGACCGCCATGGAGATCGGCCTGCGGACGGATGTGTCCCGCTTCGGCGCCCAGGTCATCAACGGCATCGGCTTTCTGGGTGCGGGCACCATCATCGTCACCGGCAAGCAGGAGGTGAAGGGACTGACCACGGCGGCGGGCCTTTGGGCGTCCGCCTGTATGGGTCTGGCCATCGGCGCGGGATTTTACGAGTGCGTACTTTTGGGCTTCCTGCTGATCCTGCTGACCAACCGGCTGCTGCCCTTCGTGGAGGATGCCATCATCGAAAGCGCCCGGAACATGAACATCTATGTGGAATTCCAGACGCTGGACAATCTGGGGGACATCATTGCCCGCATCAAGTCTCAGGGCGGACAGATTTATGAAGTGGATCTGGACCGGGGCCGGGAGGAGCGGTCCAAGAATCCCAGCGCGGTGTTCTCCATTCGGCTGCCCGGCAGGCACTACCACGTCCGGGTCCTGGCGGCGATCTCCGAGTTGGAGAGCGTCTACACCATTGATGAAATCTGAGGGAGGTGCGGAGATTGCTGCCGATTTTTGACGGTGTGCGGGATGTGACCGTGCTGTCCACCACGCTGCGGATGCTGCTGGCGGTGGTGTGCGGCGGTCTCATCGGGCTGGAGCGGGAGTACAAGCGCCGGCCGGCGGGGTTCCGCACCCATATCCTGATCTGCCTGGGGGCGGCCATGACGACCCTCACCAGCCAGTTCCTTTATTTGAACCTCCATTACTACACGGACATGGCCCGGCTGGGAGCCCAGGTGGTGGCGGGCATTGGCTTCATCGGCGCAGGCGCCATCATCGTCACCCGGCGCCGCCGGGTGAAGGGGCTCACTACGGCGGCGGGCCTCTGGGCGGCGGCCATTGTGGGCCTGTGCCTGGGCGGCGGGTTCTACGAGGGCGGCATCTTCGCCACGGCGCTGATTCTGGCGGCGGAGATGTTCCTGTCCAAGCTGGAGTACCGGATGCTGGACAACGCCCCGGAGGTGAACCTCTATATGGAGTACAGTAACAAGACCTGCCTGGACAATGTGCTGCGGCTGTTCCGGGATTTGAACCTGAAAGTGCTGAACATGGAGATTACCCGCTCTACGGAGACGGAGACGCACAATGCCTGCGCCCTCTTTACCCTGCGGCTGAACAAGCGGTGCCGGGTGGAGCAGCTGATCCCCAAGATGAACGCCACGGAGGGCGTGGTGTCGGTAGAGGAGTTGTAACAGCGGCGCAAGCCGGAAGAATAGGAGAGAGACTATGAAAAAAACGTATGACGTACTGGTGATCGGCCCGGTGTCCCTGGATCACAACATCGACTATCAGGGCAACGAACGCAAGGAGGTGGGCGGCGCCGTGGTGGCCTCCGGCTTTGCGGCTGCCAAAAGCGGCAACCGCACCGCCGTGTTTACCAAGCTGAATCCCGCGGATGCGGATGTGGAGGAGCGGTTCGCCGGGTCCGGTGCGGATGTGTACTGGAAGCCGTCTCAGGCCACCTGCTCCATCCGCAACCAGTATTTCACCGCCGACAAAGAAAAGCGGGCCTGCACCTCCATGGGGGTGTGCGATCCCTTTCGGTTCGATGAGCTGCCGGATATCGAGACCAAGATCTATCACTTCGCCGGCCTGGTGTACGGCGACTTCGACGGTGCCCTCTTTGCCGAGGCAGCCAGGCACGGCAAGGTGGCGGTGGATGTCCAGTGCCTGCTGCGCCATGTGGAGGCGGACAGGACCATGGCCTTCCACGACTGGGCGGAAAAGAAGCAGTACCTGCCGGTGATCGACTACCTCAAGACCGACGCGGCGGAGGCGGAGATCCTGACGGGCCTCACCGATCGGGCGGAGGCCGCCAAGCTCCTGCACAGCTGGGGCGCCAAGGAGGTCCTCATCACCCACAACACCGAGGTGCTGGCCTACGACGGGGTGACCACCTACACCTGTCCCATCAAGGCACGGAACCTCTCCGGCCGGACCGGGCGGGGCGACACCACCTTTGCCGGCTATATCACGGAGCGCCAGCGGGCCGGGGTGGAGGAGGCTCTGCGGTACTGCACGGCCCTGGTCTCCCTGAAGATGGAGACGCCGGGCCCCTTCCAGGGCACCCGACAGGATGTGCTGGATTATATCCGGGAGTTTTATTGAGAAGGCACAGGAGCCGTCCGCAGACAGCGGACGGCTCCTGTACAAAAACTCCATTGACAATGGGTATTGTCCGTGATAAGGTAACAAGTGTCAATTACATAAAGGCAAACGAAGTCCCTAGAGAAACGGCGCAAGCCTGCCGAAGGAGTGAAACTCTCAGGTGTCCCGGCACGGGATGAGGACTAGGGATGGATGTGGCTCTGGAGAAGCTCAGATGAGTACCGAAGGTGCAAGGCGGGAAATCCCGCTGAATCTCTCAGGTAAAAGGACAGAGTAAAGGGCAGGCCCTTCCGCACAGCGGAGGGGGCCGGCGCTTTGTTGGGCTGGGCAGGGTCTGTCCGGCCCTTTTCGTTTGCGGACAAGGAGAGAGAAAACATGGACATGGATCTGTTGGCCGCAAAGGTCAGCGAACTGGCCGGCTTTGTGTGGAACGGCCTGCTGCTGTATCTGCTGGTGGGTACCGGCATCATCTTCACCATCCGCACCCGGTTCATCCAGGTGCGCAAATTCGGCGCCGGCTTCCGGCGGCTGTTCGGCAGCGTGAACCTCAACGGCGAGAAGGCCGGCAAGGAGGGCATGAGCTCCTTCCAGGCGGTGGCAACCTCTATCGCCGCCCAGGTGGGCACAGGCAACATCACCGGCTGCGCCACCGCCATGATCTCCGGCGGCCCCGGCGCCATCTTCTGGATGTGGCTGGCGGCCTTCTTCGGCATGGCCACCATCTACGGCGAAGCGGTGCTGGCCCAGACCTTCAAGACCAAGGACGAGACGGGGCACGTCATCGGCGGACCCGTCTACTACATCCGGCAGGCATTCAAGGGGACCTTCGGCAAGATCCTAGCGGGCTTCTTCGCGCTGGCTATCATCTTCGCCCTGGGCTTCACTGGAAACATGGTCCAGTCCAACGCCATCAGCAACGCCTTCCAGGAGGCGCTGGGCATCCCCACCTGGATCGTGGGCGTGGTGCTGGCGGTGGTGGCCGCCTTCATCTTCCTGGGCGGCGTCACCCGCATTGCCTCCGTTACGGAGAAGCTGGTGCCTGTCATGGCCTGCTTCTATCTGGCGGGCGGCCTCGTCATGCTGATTGCCAATATTACCAACCTGCCTCACGCCTTTGCCCTGATTTTTGAGGGTGCCTTCAACCCCCAGGCCATCCTGGGCGGCGCCGTGGGTATCGGCGTGCGAGAGGCCATGCGCTACGGCGTGGCCCGGGGCCTGTTCTCAAACGAGGCAGGCATGGGTTCTACCCCCCACGCCCACGCCATGGCCAAGGTGGAAAAGCCCCAGGACCAGGGCGTTGTGGCCATGGTCTGTGTGTTTATCGACACCTTTGTGGTCCTGACCATAACCGCCCTGGTGATGATTACCAGCGGCGCGCTGAACGTGGGCGACATGGCTGCCAATCCGGCGGCGGAGAACATGGCCCAGGTGGCGTTTTCCACGGTGTTCGGCAGCTTCGGTAACTTCTATGTGGCCATCTGCCTGCTGTTCTTTGCCTTCTCTACCATCATCGGCTGGTACTTCTTCGGCGAGCAGAACGTGAAGTATCTATTCGGTGTGAAGGCTGTCAAGGTCTACGCCTGCATTGCGGTGGTGTGCGTGGCCCTGGGGGCTGTGCTGGAGGCTCCCCTGGTCTGGAACCTCTCCGACCTGTTCAATGCGCTGATGGTGTTCCCCAACCTGCTGGCGCTGCTGGCCCTCAGCGGGCTGGTGGCCAAGGCGGCCAGGGGAGGGGACGCCCTGCGCAAATAAGCGCCCCGCCCAGAAAGAGACCCTCCGCCCGAAGTTCCGGGCGGAGGGTCTCTTCAAGCATCCCGGGCGGGGAGGGCCGGACCGCCCTGGCCGTAGGGGAGGGTGAAGACCGGGATGCCCTCCATGGCCGGGGCGATGGCGTACATGGGATAAAAAAACGACAGACCCTCCGCCGTAAGATAGAAGTTCTGCGGGTTGAAATGGCGCCGCAGCAGCCGGCGGACGCCCTCATGGTACCGGGAGATCCCAGCCGTCTCCTGCCGCTGGATCTCCGCCTCCGCTGCCTCCATCAGCCGCCGCTTCCATCCGCTGCGGCGGGGAAAGAAGGCGGACAGAGGCACCGGATAGCCGGAGGTCAGATCCCAGGTATCCCCATGGCGCAGAAGCGTGGGGCGCCCTGAAAAGCCGCTCTCCCGGGACTGGGTATACAGGCTCCAGAGGCCGCCGTCGTTGTAGGTGACCTGATAGGTCAGCTCCGCCCGGAAGTGGGGCAGGGGCAGGCTGGCCGCCAGAGCAGCGCGGTATTCCTCCGCCGCCGCAGGCAGGAGGTACGTCTCACAATAGCGTAGGAAGGAACGGCACTGGAGCTGGTAATACCGCCGGATGCGGCGGGAGACTTTGTCCGCTGCTGGAACTGGTTCCGGCAGGGAGATGGAGGCGGAGAGCACAGGGATCTCCTCTACGGTCCATTCCCGCTCCGCGGTCATGGCCTCTGCGTGCAGCTGGGTGAGAGGTTCGTTCATAGGCGCCGCTCCTTCCGAAAAGATGCTGTTCTGCACCAGCCTATGCCCTGCCGCCGGGCGGGGTGACTGGACACGCTTTAAAGTGCAAGAAATTTTTTCTGTCCGGAGCCCTTTACTTTCACGCGGCAGAGTGTTAAAATACATCTTGGCGGCGAAGCGCCGCAAATCTGTTGGAGCCTCCCAGAAAGGGTACTGGATATGGTAAAGATCGGCAAGAAGGAAAAGAACGGCGAGCTGTACAAGGCAATTCTGCTGCTGAAGGACGAGCAGGAGTGCTATGAGTTCTTCCAGGATCTGTGTACCGTGTCGGAGCTGCGGGCCATGGAGCAGCGGTTCGAGGTAGCCTCCCTGCTGGACGACGGCATGATCTATAACGAGATCCTGGAGCGCACCGGCGCCTCCAGCGCCACCATCAGCCGGGTGAACCGGTCCCTCAGCTACGGCACCGGGGCCTACGAGAAGATTTTCGCCCGGTACAAGAAGCGGGACAAATGAGCAGTTATGACGCCCTGGCCGCCAGCTACGATGCCCTGACAGTGGATGTGGAATACCGCCGGCGGGCAGACTACCTGACGCGGCAGTTCCACAGAAGCGCCCTCCCGGTGGAGACGGTGCTGGACCTGGCCTGCGGAACCGGCACCATGGCCTGCCTGCTGGCGGAGCGGGGATACCGGATGATCGCCGTGGACGGATCCGAGGAGATGCTGACCCAGGCGGCCTGGAAGGCGGCGGCGTTGGAGCAGCCGCCGATGTTCCTGCACCAGTCCATGCCCCGCCTGCACCTGGGCATGGAGGTGGATGCGGCGATCTCCACCCTGGACGCGCTGAACTACCTCACCCGGACGGCAGACCTGCGGGAGACGCTGCGGCGGGTATACCGCTGGCTGCGGCCCGGCGGACTGTTCCTGTTCGATGTGAACACCCCCTACAAGCTCCGGCGGATGGACGGGCAGGTCTATCTGGACGAGACAGAGGACAGCTACTGCGTCTGGCGGACCTTCTACGCCCCCGGCCGGAAGATCTGCACCTATCAGGTGGACCTGTTCCGGCTGAACGCCAACGGGAGCTGGGACCGGGCCTTTGAGGAGCACCGGGAGCGGGCCTGGGGGCGGGAGGAGCTGGAGACGTATCTGACGGAGGCGGGCTTCGGCGCTGTCACCGTCACCGGCGACCTCACCAGCCGTCCACCGGCGGCGGAGGAGGACCGCTGGATTTTCCGGTGTCAAAAGCCGGTCAGACCAAGATAAAACAGGAGTTTGTACAATGAGCGATCAGTTGATCCGGGCCATCTCCAAGGATGGCCATATCAAGGCCACGGCAGTTTCCACCCGGGCGCTCACAGAGCGCGCCCGTCAGATCCACAAGGCTCTGCCTGTGGCCACGGCGGCGCTGGGCCGGACGCTGGCTGCGGTCTCCATGATGGGCAACGCCCTGAAGGAGGACGGGGCCAGCGTGACGCTGCAGATCAAGGGCGGAGGCCCGCTGGGAACGCTGCTGGCGGTGTCCGATAACCAGGGCAACGTCCGGGGAACGGTGGACAATCCTGTCGTGGACCTGCCTCTGCGGCCCGACGGCAAGCTGGATGTGGGGGCCGCTGTGGGCCATGAGGGTACGTTGACGGTGATCCGGGACCTGAACATGAAGGAGCCCTATGTGGGCAGCGTGAGCCTGTTGGGCGGCGAAATCGCGGAGGACCTGGCGGCCTATTTCGTGGAGTCCGAACAGATCCCCACGGCTTGCGGCCTGGGGGTGCTGGTAGACCGGGACCAGAGCGTGCTGGCCGCCGGCGGGTATCTGATCCAGCTGCTGCCCGGCGCCGGCGAGGATGTCATCGCCAAGGTGGAGGGCAGCCTGATGGCCGCAGGGCCGGTGACGGGACTTTTGCGGAACGATCCGGACCCGGAGGCTATGCTGCGGCACGCTCTGTCGGATTTCGACCTGGAGATCCTGGAGAGGAGCCCCATCGAGTACCGCTGCTACTGCAGCCGGGACAGGATGGAGCGGGCCCTCATCAGCCTGGGGCCGGAGGAACTTCAGGCCATGATCGACGAGCAGGGCAGCGCGGACCTCACCTGCCGCTTCTGTGACAATGTGCAGCACTTCTCCAGAGCAGATCTGGAGGCCATGGTCCGGGGGCTCCAGAAAAAAATGTAAAAAAATTAAATTTCCAGTTGACAGACCGGGCGTCTTTGAGTATAATAACTTTTGCCGTCTGAAATGAGCGGCAATCGGGGAGCATAGCTCAGCTGGTTAGAGCACCTGCCTTACAAGCAGGGGGTCACTGGTTCGAGTCCAGTTGTTCCCACCAAAGTTATACATGGCCCGGTAGTTCAGTTGGTTAGAACGCTAGCCTGTCACGCTAGAGGTCGACGGTTCGAGCCCGTTCCGGGTCGCCATCTCCCACGAGATGGAGTTCCATCTCGTGGGTCCCCTTGGGGTTGCAATTCCCCTCCCGCGCCGTGCGGCGCGGAAAAGATTTGCCCAGATAGCTCAGTTGGTAGAGCAGGGGACTGAAAATCCCCGTGTCGCTGGTTCGATTCCGGCTCTGGGCACCACTTGCGGGCATAGCTCATCTGGTAGAGCGCCACCTTGCCAAGGTGGAGGTAGCGAGTTCGAGCCTCGTTGCCCGCTCCACTGAGAATGCCCACACAAGATCGTGTGGGCATTCTCAGTGGAAAAGAAAATTTAAAAAAGCAGTGGACATTTCGGTTCAAACTGCATATAATAAAATAGAAGCAACGGTGACATAGCCAAGTGGTAAGGCAAGGGTCTGCAAAACCCTGATTCCCCGGTTCAAATCCGGGTGTCACCTCCAAAAAAACAACCACATCGAAAAGATGTGGTTGTTTTTTTGTCTAAATGCATTCATGGGCGCAGGGGATTGGATTCCGCCTGTGCCCGCTTTTCTTTTTCAGCGGAACCATCCGCACGGCGGAAAGGCTCTGCCCCGCAATCGGACCGCAAAGAATACGGCTCCGCTCGCCTATGCGATTCGATTGCGGGGACGTGTGCCTGCGGATGCTGCTTTGACGAAAATGGATGGGAAGATGGCGGACTTTTTTTTGGGGAAAAAGATAGCTAAAACGGCAAATTCTTTACGAAAAATATACAAGAGCCTGTGAGAAAAACGTGCTATAATGAGTTCGAATAAACAGAGATGTGGGAGACCAGCCCCCGATCCGCCGGCGCGCCCTCCAGGCTGCCGTACGGGTCTGGGGCGTTTTCCCTAGAAGGAGTGTATATGGCACATATCAATTCGGATATTCTGCGCCTCGGCGTGGATGTGGGGTCCACCACCGTCAAAGCAGTGGCCCTGGACCCGGCTGACAACAGCGTACTGTTCACCCGCTATCAGCGGCATAACGCCCATCAGGCGGATACCGTCCGGCAGCTGCTGGAGGAGGCGGCCGGTCACTTTCCCGGCATGCGGTTCCGTATCGGCGTGTGCGGGTCCGGCGGACGGCCCATTGCCGCCGCCCTGGGGGCCTGCTATGTCCAGGAGGTGGTGGCCAACGCGGCGGCAGTCCGGGCCTTGTATCCGGAGGTCCGCACCGCGGTGGAACTGGGCGGACAGGATGCCAAGGTGATCTTCTTCCGCTATGACGAGGCCAGCGGAAAGCTCCAGACCTCCGATATGCGGATGAACGGCAGCTGCGCCGGAGGCACCGGCGCGTTTATCGATGAGATCGCCGCGCTGCTGAACGTGCCGGCGGACGAGTTCGAGCAGCTGGCTGCCCGCGGGAAGACCGTTTACAGCATCTCCGGCCGCTGCGGCGTGTTTGCCAAGACAGACATCCAGCCCCTGCTGATCCAGGGGGCGGAGCGGGCGGATATCGCGCTTTCCACCTTCCACGCCATCGCCAAGCAGACCATCGGCGGCCTGTCCCAGGGACTGGAGCTGACGGCCCCCATCATCTTTGAGGGAGGCCCGCTGACCTTCAACCCCACGCTGGTGCGGGTGTTTGCGGAGCGGCTGAATCTGGAGGAAAGGGATATCGTTCGACCGGACCACCCGGAGACCATCGTGGCCCGGGGCACCGCCATCGCCATCGACGAGCTGTTCCCCGGACAGGAGGACGCCATGACCCTGGCAGAGGCCATGGAGCGGCTGGACAAGGCCCCGGCCCAGACCGAAGGGCCCTCCGGCACCGGCAGGCCCTTCTTTGCCAGCGACGAGGAGCGGGAGGTCTTTCTCCGCCGCCACCGGACGGAGCTGCGCCGGCCGGTGGATGCCGCGGACCGGCAGATTCTGCGGGGGTACATCGGCATCGACTCCGGCTCCACCACCTCCAAGTTCGTCTTTATAGACGAGAACGAGCAGGTGACGGACACTTTCTACGACAACAACCAGGGGGAGCCGCTGAAGGTGGTCCGGGAGGGCCTGCTGGCCCTGGCGGAGAAGTATGAGAAGCTGGGCATCCAGCTGGAGGTGCTGGGCCTGGGCACCACCGGCTACGGCGAGCAGATGCTCTCTGCTGCCTTTCACGCCGACTACCACACAGTAGAGACCGTGGCCCACGCCCGGGGCTGCCGCCGCTTCTTCCCGGACGCCACGTTTCTGCTGGACATCGGCGGCCAGGACATGAAGGCCATCTGGCTGAAGGACGGCGTGGTCACGAACATCATGCTGAACGAGGCATGCTCCTCCGGCTGCGGCTCCTTTTTGGAGAACTTCGCCGCCACCCTGGGGATGCCGGTGGACCAGGTGGCGGACGCCGCTTTCCGATCTCAGGCCCCTGCCGAGCTGGGCAGCCGGTGCACTGTGTTCATGAACAGCACCATCATCAACGAGCAGCGCAACGGCAAGCAGCCTGACGACCTGATGGCGGGGCTGTGCCGGTCCATCATCGAGAACGTGTTCACCAAGGTGGTCCGCATCGCCAACGTGGCGGAGCTGGGGGATCGGGTAGTGGTCCAGGGGGGCACCTTCCGAAACTTCGCCGTCCTGCGGGCCCTGGAGGAGTATCTGGGCCGGGACGTGACCCTGGCCCCCTATCCCGGCGAGATGGGCGCTCTGGGTGCGGCTCTCGCGGTGAAGCAGGAGGTGGAGGCCCACGGCTACGCCAACGGCCGCTGCTCCGCCTTCATCGGCTTTGACGCGGTGAAAAACTTCCAATACACCCGGGAGAGCGGTGTACTCTGCCCCCACTGCGCCAACCACTGCAGCCGGACGATCCTGCATTTCCCGGACGGTGGCTGCTATGTCACCGGCAACCGGTGCGACCGGGGCGCCGTTGTGATGGAGGCGGCACCTGCCCATAAGGCCCAGGAAGTGCCGGACCTGTTCCGGCTGCGGCAGGAGTTGCTGTTCAAGACATATCCGGTATCCACCGTGCGGGAGGAGCAGAGCCAGACCGTGGGCCTGCCTCGGGTGCTGGAGTTCTGGGACAGCATGCCCTTCTGGAGTACCTTCTTCCGGGCTCTGGGATATCGGGTGAAGTTCTCCCATCCCAGCAGCCGCAGACAGTATGAGAGCGGACTACAGTACGTGGCGTCGGACACCATCTGTTTTCCGGCCAAGCTGGTCCACGGCCATGTGCTGGACCTGTCCAAACAGGGCGTAGACCGGATCTTCCTGCCCTATATCCTCCACATGCCCACAGAGAACAAAGGGGAGAAGAGCCCCTACGTCTGCCCGGTCATCATGGGCTACTCCATGGTGGTGCGGAACTTCCAGTCCCCCGGGGAGCACTTCTCCGTGGGCTTTGAGACGCCGGTGTTCCACTGGTTCAGCAAGCAGGACCGGAAGCGGCAGATCTGCCGGTATGCCGTGGAACACTGTGGCGCCACAAAGCGGCAGGCGGAGGCCGCTTACCGTCAGGCGGAGACGGCCATCCTCTCTTTCCGCCATCAGCTGGTGGAGGAGGGAAAGCGGGTCATCGCGGACACCGGGAAGGCGGGCGGTTTCGCCGTGGTGCTGGCGGGACGGCCCTATCACACGGACCCCCTCGTCAACCACGACCTGTCCGGGATGTTCACCCGTCGGGGCATCCCGGTGCTGACGGTGGATAGCCTGCCCGGACTGGAGAAGGCGGACCTGCGCCGGTCCCGTGTGGAGATCACCAATGACTTCCACGCCCGGATGCTCTCCGGCGCCATGGTGACAGCGGAGCAGCCCTGCCTGGAGTACGTGCAGATCGTCAGCTTTGGCTGCGGCCATGATGCCATTTTGTCCGATGAGATCATCCGCCTGCTGGGGGAGGGCAGCGGCAAGCCGCCCCTGATCCTGAAGGTGGACGAGAGCGAGGCCGCCGGGTCTCTCGGCATCCGGGTCCAGTCCTTTATTGAGACGGTACAGCTGCGCCGCTCTGCCCAGGCGGAGCAGGCGGCCTGCCGCCTGCCGGAGCCCTACGCGGTGAAGTACCGCGAGGAGGACCGGAAGCTGCGGACTGTGCTGGTGCCAAATATCTCCGCCCCGGTGTCCACTCTTCTCACGGCCTTGATGGACCGGGAGGGTATTCGGGCGGTGAGCCTGCCGGTGGGCGGCGTGGAGCAGATCCGGGTGGGGAAGAAGTACACCCACAATGACATCTGCTTCCCCTGTCAGATGGTCATCGGCGAGCTGATCGACGCCCTGCAGAAGGGAAACTATCCGGAGGACTCCGTGGCCGTGGGCATGGCCAAGCTCAGCTGCGACTGCCGGATGGCCAATTACACCGCGATTCTGCGCAAGGCGCTGGACAGCGCCGGATTTGAAAACGTCCCCATCCTCACCACAGACCCTGGCGACACCAAGGGTATCCACCCCGGCGTGTCCATGCTGGGGGCCCGGTCTGTGCTGCTGGCGGCGTGGGCCTTCTCCATGCTGGACATTCTGGAGGAGCTGTGCCGGAAGATCCGCCCCTATGAGACGGCGGCAGGCGAGACGAACCGCGTGTTCAGCGAATGTGTGGAGTGGATTGCCGCCGCATCCAAGCAGGGGCTGGGCAAGATGATCGGTGCCTTCCGGCGGGCCATCGAGGCATTCCGGGGGCTCCGCTATGACCGCTCCCGCCGCAAGCCCCGGGTGCTGGTCACCGGCGAGCTGCTGGTGAACTTTCATCCCGGCACCAACTTCCACGTGGAGGAGTACCTGGAACGCAACGACATGGAGGTCATCCTGCCCCGCATCACCTACCAGTTCCGCAAGGACTTCCAGGCGGCCATCAGCGAGATCCGGGACTTCGGTGTCCATCTGGCGCCCTATCCCTTCGCCCTGGACGGCGCCGTGGAGTTCATCCAGCGGTTTTTGGAGCGTATTGCCCGGTCCCATCCCCTGTATCACCCGGCGGCCCGGCCTCAGGACCTGTACAGTGACGTGGAGCACTTCATCCCCAAGACCCTCACCTGCGGCGAGGGCTGGCTGATGGCGGGCGAGATCGCCCACTACGCCCACCAGGGGGTCCGGTCCTTCATCATCCTCCAGCCCTTTGGGTGCCTGCCCAACCACGTGTGCGGCCGGGGCGTCACCAAGCGGCTCAAGGAGGAGTTCCCCGGCGTGCAGATCCTGCCCCTGGACCTGGATCCGGACACCAGCTACGCCAATGTGGAGAACCGGCTCCAGATGCTCATTATGAATCAGACCGCGGAGGCGGAGCATTCCGCAGCTAGTGTGGAACCGGCACCCCAAAAGACCCGGGGCGGTTCGCCCCGTCCGGCGCTGTCCTCTACATAAGCGCGGGCGTCGGCTGTATTTTCAGACTCCGAAGAGGAATGCCCGGTGCCGAGGTTCGACCTGGATACAAAGAAGGCAGCCGTTCATGCGAACGGTTGCCTTCTTGAATTTTCGGTTATCGGGAATCTCGGGCATTTCTGGAGGCGCGGACCGGTCGGCGGTCACTTCGCACGTGCAGGAGGCGTGCGGGTGCTTCTATGGACAGTGGAGAGCAGCTCCCGCACCTGCTCCCGGGAGAGGCGGGGCGGAAGCGTGCTGTACAAGCTCCGCTCCACATCGTCCACCAGAATGCTGTACCGAGCCTGCATGGGCGCATCCAGCGCGTCCCGGAGGGGCCCCCCTGCCAGACGTTCCAGATACTCCCGGGGGGTCTCCTGGCTTTGACGGCGGCAGCGGCGGCGGGCGCCCCAGCGCTCCAGTTCCAGAAGGGCGGCACGGGGGGTTCCGGCGTACCGCAGCAGAAATGCCCTGACCCGCAGGCGCTGGCCCAGCCGGGAGAGCAGGCCACGGCGGCCCAGACGCTGCCTGACGAGCCCGTCGTCATCATCCTCCTCCGGCAACCTGATGCGGCTGCGGCTGCGCCAGAGCCAGCGCACCAGGGCAGCCACTCCGGCCAGGACCAGCGCGGCCAGGGACAGGAGCAGCAACGCCGTCACCAGCTGAGGGGCGATGGCAGGGCCGGAGGCGCTTTCCACAGGCAGAGCGGCCTCACTGCCGCCTCCGGCGGCGGAGGACATCCCTGCGGACCCGGCGGAGCGGCCCTGGAAGAGAGACGTCAGGAACCGGAATACAGCGATCAGGGCGCCCTCCAGAAGGCTGCCGACGGCCTGAAAGATGGGGATCAGCTCCCCCCTGGCGGCCAGCAGCAGAGCGCAGGCGGCCACAGCCAGCAAGGCCAGGACCGCTGGGACCAGCAGAACAGGAAGCCGCCCGAAGGGAGAACCGGCCCGAATGGTGTTGCGGCCGGAGGTGCGCATCCCCACCACTGCCAGCAGATCCAGCGCCAGCAGCGCCAACAGAACCGGCACCCGGTCCAGCAGCTGAGGGGCGAAGGAGGCCACGATCAGATAGAACAGCCCATACAGGCCCATGTACTCCCCGGCCCCGTGGAGGTGGCGGACCGTGACAGGCGTGACGCCCCAGTGGTATCCCCGGCACAGGGGGAAGAGGTACAGGGGCACCTGAATCACCAGAAGAGGCGGATAGGTCAGGTCCAGCGTGCGGCTGAGCAGGGGGATCCAGACGGCGCAGAGAAGAACGTTCAGCAGCAGAATCTGCCAAAAGCGGCGGGGCTTTTGGAGAAAGAGGCTGTTGCCCGCGGTCATCAGCCCGCCAGAGAGCAGAAACCCCCACATGGAGAAGGGCGGCCGGCCACATAGGAGCTGCCACAGAATATCGGCCGTCAGGAAGACAATCAGCAGCTCGGTGGCCAGCGGCAGGCACTTGAGGGCGGTGGTCTTTCCATGTCTCATAGGCCGCCTCCTGCCCGAAAGGCATTCAGGTCCAGGACCCGCAGGAGGGGGTGAGACTGTTCCCCCCAGGCCAGCAGGGGGACGCGGTGCCGCTCCAGCAGCGCACAGGTACCGGCGTCCAGGCGGCGGACATCCCCGCAGATCAGAAAGGCGCCGGAGAGGGTGCGGAGGCGCGGCAGGATCTCGTCCGCCGTAATGGAGACAGCGGTGTCTGCGGCGGCCAGCAGCGTCAGGACTGCGGGAAGCTGCCGCCGGTCCCGGCAGGCGGCAAACTGCTCCAGCCGCCCGGCGGGGCGGGAGATGAGCAGAGACACGGCCACCTCCTCTTCCATCAGCTGCGCCGCCAGGGAGCCCAGGATCTCCAGGGCGGATTCGAAGTCCTCCGGCGGCAGGCCCGCGAAGGAGGCACCGTCCAGCAGGAACGCGGCCCGGCGGGGGGAGATTTTCTCGTAGATGTTCACCATGGCGCCCTGCCCCCGGGCCATCAGGCGGAAGTTCAGGGACCGGGCGTTGTCCCCCGGCTGGTAGGCGCGGACGTTCCGGATCACGGTCCGGTCATCCTGAAAGCCCCGGGCGCCGGTCTCCAGCTCCCAGCTGTTGCGCAGGAACCAGCGGGTGGACACGGGGACCAGCCGGGGAAACACCGCCAGCGTCACGGGCCTGGGCAGCGGGATTTCCTTCTCCCGGACGCAGAGGCACAGGCCGTCGCCGGAGAGCAGCCGGATCCGGTCAAAGGACAGCAGGCCCCGGTGCTCCGCCTGGAGGCGGCTGGTGTAGGACATCCGCTGATGCCCCAGCAGGAAGGAGACGTTCTTTTCATAATAGGGCTTCTGCACGCCCCCCTCCGGGAGTTCCACGGTCTCCCAGCGGTGCTCCGGCCGGAGGGCGCCGCCCGGCTCCAGGGGGAAGCGCACCGTCAGCCAGACCAGGGGCAGCCACTTGGGGTTGTCCAGCGTCACCCGCAGAGGACAGGGCTCCCCGGGGAAGACGCAGTTCCGCTCCGCCTGGAGGGCGGCGTTCACGCCGTCCAGCACATGGCGGGCCCAGAGGCGGGCCGCGGCGGCCACGGCGGCGGCCGCCAGAGAGAAGATGGCGGCGGGCAGCCGCCCGCTCAGGCCGAAGCCCACTCCGCAGGCTGCCAGGGCCAGGATGGAGAAGCGCCCCGTGAACAGGCTGGACTCGGCGAAGTCCACTGCAGCGGACTCAGGCGTTCTGGCCATGGGCAAGGACCTCCCCGGTCTCCCGGCAGGGCACCTGGGCCAGTACGGTCTCCACCACGCCGGCCGCCTCCAGGCCGGAAAGCGCCGCCTGATGGGACAGCAGTACCCGGTGGGGCAGGACGTAGCGGGCCAGATACTTCACATCGTCCGGGGTGACATAGTCCCGGCCGGAGAGGGCGGCATAGGCTTTGGAGGCCCGGAACAGGTCCCGGGACACCCGGGGGCTGGCGCCGCAGGCCAGCTCCGGCTGCTCCCGGGTGGCCTGGACCAGCTCCACGATGTACGCCACCACCGGATCGGACAGGCGGACCTGCCGGATCTCCCGGGTGAACCGATTGATTTCCTCCGGGGAGAGCAGGGGGTGGAGGTCCGCAAAGGCGGCTCCATCTCCCACGGTTCGGAGCATGGCGGCCTCCTCCCTGGGGGTGGGGTAGCCCATGGAGAGCTTGAAGAGGAAGCGGTCCAGCTGGGCAGCGGGCAGGGCGAAGGTGGTCTCCGTCTCCACGGGGTTCTGGGTGGCCAGGACCATGAAGGGTGGGGCCAGGGGATAGGTGACGCCGTCTACGGACACCTGCCGTTCCTCCATGGCCTCCAGCAGGGCGGACTGGGTACGGGGGATGGCCCGGTTGATCTCGTCCGCCAGCAGGATGTTGGTCATGATGGGGCCGGGGGTGAAGACCATCTCCCCGGTTTTCTGGCTGTAAATGTTCATGCCCACGATGTCTGAGGGCAGCAGATCCGGGGTGAACTGCACCCGCACCATGCCGCAGCCCAGCACCGCGGAGAGGGCCTTCACCAGCGTGGTCTTGCCCACGCCGGGGATATCGTCAATCAGCACGTGCCCGCCGGCAAACAGGCTGGTGAGTACCAGGCGGATCTGCTCACCCTTGCCGATGATGGCCTTGCCGCACTCTGTCTCGATCTGCTCCGCCAAATGGCGGAGTTCCGTGAAGTCCATAGTCGTGCCTCCCAGGTTCCATGAAATACCCCTCTATTATATCTAACCCGAAAGCGGACCGCAAGAGCGGATGCCAGCTCCGGGAAGACCTGAAAAAATGCGTGAAAAGGAGGGAACCCTCTGGAAAAGCGGAAACGCCTGTGCTATGATACGAAACAGAAGGTCCCGCAACAGGACCGACGAGAATTTGGGAGGAATGCGTATGAAGAAGACATTGTCCCTGCTCCTGTCCCTGGTGCTGATGCTCAGCCTGGCGCTGCCCGCATCCGCTGCGGAGACGGAGTACCCCACCCTGGAGGGCGGCGTAACCGAGATCCAGAAGTATGGCAACATCGTCCTGGACATCGATCCGGCGGACCTGAAGGACGGCGGCTACACATACGGCGACCTGCTGACCGTCACCGTCAACGGCACTGGGTATGACATGCCCCTGTGCACCAACTACTCCGATGTGGACACCGGCGCGCTGGTGCTGCGGGACAGCGAGGGTGTGCTGATCGCCGCCATCAACATGGGGGACTTTGCGACCAGCAACGGCCTGGCCGCCAAGGTCACCGCCGAGGACGGCTCCTACACCTGGGAGTTCCCCGAGGGCCAGTCCCTGGAGAGCATCACCGTCTCCATCTCCATGAAGGAGCAGGGCGGCTACTATGACCAGTACCTCATCCACCAGCTGACCCGCACTGACGAGCGGGCGGACTACGCCTCCGACGCGGTGTTCGCCAACTTCCGCAACGTGGCTGTGGGCGATCTGGGGGAGAACGCCTTTTTCCGCAGCAGCAGCCCCGTGAACAACGAGCTGGGCCGCGCCTCCTATGCCGATGACCTGGCAGAGGCCAGCGGCATCCAGGCGGTCATGAATCTGGCGGATTCCAACGAGCTGATCGAGGGCTACATCGCCGCCGAGGGCTTCGACTCCCCCTACTACCAGTCTCTGTACGAGGCGGGGAAGGTGAAGGCCCTGAACCTGGGCGTGGACTTCACCGCTGCCGACTTCAAGTCCGGCCTGGCGGAGGGCCTGCGCTTCTTCGCGGAGAATGAGGGGCCCTATCTGGTCCACTGCACCGAGGGCAAGGACCGGGCCGGCTTTGTCTCCGCCCTGCTGGAGTGCCTGATGGGCGCCACCTATGACGAGGTTGTGGCGGACTACATGACCACCTATGTGAATTACTATCACCTGGAAGAAGGCAGCGAGCAGTATGAGGCGGTGAAGAACAGCAACATCGTCTCCATCCTCACCAACATCACCGGCGCTGCGGAGGGCACGGACCTGACCACTGTGGATCTGGCCGCTGCGGCAGAGGACTATATGCTGGACGCCGGCCTGACCGCAGACGAGGTGACCGCCCTGAAGGCGAACCTGGCTAAGGACTACACGGTAGAGACCGAGGCTCCCGCGGAGGAGACGCCGGAGGAGCCTGTTCCCCAGGCCCAGACCTACACCGTGGAGGCGGGAGACTGCCTGTGGAACATCGCCTATGAGGTGTACGGCACCGGCACTCGCTGGACTGTGATCTACGAGGCCAACCGGGATACCATCCGTGACCCCGGCATGATCCACATCGGGCAGGTGCTGACCATCCCCGCTGCCTGAAAATGCCTGATTCATTTTTGAAAACAGCTCCCGGAGCAATCCGGGAGCTGTTTTTTTGCCTTTGTATGCGCTTGCAAGGATTTTACATAGACTTTACAGAGTCCTGGTGTCGGATTTTACTTCCGGCTGTTTATACTAAGACCGTCCCTTGAGCAACAGACATAGGAAAAGGAGTAATCTTCGATATGAAAAAAGTATTTTCGCTCTTGCTGTCCCTGACCATGGTCATGGCTCTGCTGGCCGGCTGCGGCGGTGACACCACGGCTGACGACACCACGGATGATACCGCTTCCAACGACGCCGCCCAGGAGGAGACCGCTGAGCTGAGCGGCACTGTGGCCACCGACGGCTCCACCTCCATGGAGGAGGTCATCGGCGCCCTGGGTGAGCAGTTTATGGCCGACAACTCCGGCGTGTCCGTCACCTACAACCCCACCGGTTCTGGCGCCGGCATCGAGGCCGTGTCCAACGGCAGCTGCGACATCGGCCTGGCCTCCCGCGCACTGACCGATGACGAGAAGGCGGGCGGCCTGACTGAGACCATCGTGGCCCTGGACGGCATCGCCGTGATCGTCAACGCTGAGAACCCCGTCTCCGACCTGACCCTGGAGCAGATCGCCTCCATCTACACCGGCGCTGTCACCGATTGGTCTGAGTTCGGCAGCGACGCCGGCGCCATCGCCGTGATCGGCCGTGAGTCCGGCTCCGGTACCCGTGACGGCTTCGAGTCTATCACCGGCACTGAGGACCAGTGCGTGCTGGCCCAGGAGCTGAGCTCTACCGGCGCCGTGATCGAGGCGGTTCGTACCACCCCCGGCGCCATCGGCTATGCCTCCCTCTCCGCCGTGCAGGATCAGAAGGGCATCACGGTCCTGACTGTGGGCGGCGTGGCTCCCTCTGAGGCCACGGTCCTGGACGGCAGCTATGCCATTCAGCGTCCCTTCGTGTTCGCCACCCGCACCGATGAGGCCCTGTCGGACGCGGCCCAGGCCTTCTTCGACTTCGCCACCTCCACCGCCGCCAGCGACCTGATCGCCAACGCCGGCGCCGTGCCCGTGGCCCAGTAAGACAACGCTTGTTTTCCACCCTCATATATACGGTCAGCCGCCGTGCCCACCACTGGGGCGGCGGCCGTTCCGCTGAAATCTGGACGGACGCCTTGTCCGGGAACAAAGGAGAACCTTATGGAACATGAAATCGCGGGGCAGGCTGTGAAGGCCGCCATGGACGGCGCGCTGGTCGGCACCGCCGACAGGAAAAAGGAGCCCATGACCGGGAAAAAAGCCCTGAAGGCCATGGAGCGGGTGATGAATGCCCTCTTCTTTATCTGCGGCATGGTGGCTGTGGCGTTCGTGCTCCTCATCAGCATCTACCTTATCATCTCGGGCCTGCCGGCCATTCTGGAGATCGGGCCCATCAACTTCCTATTCGGGACCCGCTGGTATGCCTCTACCGGAGACTTCGGCATCTTCGCCATCATCCTCACCTCCTTCGCGGGCACGGCGGGGGCCATTCTCGTGGGGGTGCCCATCGGCCTGATGACGGCCATTTTCCTGTCCAAGGTGGCGCCGCCTAAGTTTGCCGCCGTAGTTCATGCGGCAGTGGAACTGCTGGCCGGCATCCCCTCCGTGGTGTACGGCCTGGTGGGTATGATCCTGTTGGTGCCCGCCATCCGGGTGGCCTTTGACCTGCCCTCCGGCGCCACGCTCCTGGCGGCTATCATCGTGCTGGCGGTGATGATTCTGCCCTCTATCGTCTCCGTGTCGGAGACGGCGCTGCGCGCCGTGCCCCGGGAGTATGAGGAGGCGTCTCTGGCCCTGGGGGCCACCCATATCGAGACCGTGTTCCGCGTCAGCGTGCCCGCTGCCCGCAGCGGCATCGCCACCGCCATTGTGCTGGGCATCGGCCGGGCCATCGGTGAGGCCATGGCCATCATCATGGTGGCGGGCAATGTGGCCAATATGCCGGGCTTGCTGACGCCGGTGCGGTTTTTGACCACCGCCATTGCCTCGGAGATGTCCTACGCCTCCGTGGGCTCCCTCCACCGCAATGCCCTGTTCTCCATCGGCCTGGTGCTGTTCCTCTTCATCATGCTGATCAATGTGTTCCTCAACGTCTTTATCAAGCGGAAAAAGGAGGACTGACCGAACATGGAATCTCATACCCTGTCCCCCCGGCGCCAGCTGTACGACAAGGGCCTGCGGGTGGTGCTGTACTTCTGCGGCTTCCTCACCTGCGCGCTGCTGGTTCTGACCATCGGCTATATCTTCTACCGGGGCGTCCCATTCATCAGCTGGGAGCTGCTGTCTACCCAGTCCAGCTATATCAACGACACCATCGGTATCCTGCCCAATATCCTCAACACGCTCTATATCATCCTGCTGTCCATGGTGATCGTGCTGCCCCTGGGCGTGGGCGCCGCCATCTATCTGACGGAGTACGCCACCAACCGGCGTCTGGTGGCTGTCATCGAGTTCGCCACCGAGACCCTCACCGGCATCCCCTCCATCATCTTCGGCCTGGTGGGTATGCTGTTCTTCATCCAGATGATGGGATTGAAGACCGGTGTGCTGGCCGGCGGCCTGACCCTGGTGGTGATGATCCTGCCCACCATCGTCCGCACCACCCAGGAGAGCCTGAAGACCGTGCCGGACTCCTACCGGGAGGGCGCCCTGGCCATGGGCGCCGGTAAATGGCACATGGTCCGCACTGTGGTGCTGCCCAACGCGGTGGACGGCATCGTCACCGGCTGCATCCTGGCGGTGGGCCGCATTGTGGGCGAGAGCGCGGCGCTGCTGTACACCGCCGGCTTCGGCCTGGTGCTCAATAACTTTGTGACTGCGCTGGAATCCTCCTCCGCCACATTGACCGTGGCCCTGTATGTGTATGCCAGTGAGCGGGGCGAGACAGACATCGCCTTCGCCATCGCCACCATTTTGATGCTGCTGACGCTGGTCATCAACCTGTCCGCCAATCTGGTGGGCCGGAAGCTGAAGAAAAACTGACGAGGAGGATACGAAATGTCCACCATCATTCAAGTAAAGGACCTGAATCTGTGGTACGGGGCGCACCATGCCCTCCACGGTGTGAATATCGACATTCCGGAGCATGAGATCACCGCCCTGATCGGCCCCTCCGGCTGCGGAAAGTCCACCTTTCTGAAGACCCTGAACCGGATGAATGACCTGGTACCGGGCATCCGCATTGAGGGGGAGGTCAACTACGCCGGGCAGAACATCTACGCCCCCAATGTGGACACCACCTGGCTGCGCAAGCAGATCGGCATGGTGTTCCAGAAGGCCAATCCCTTCCCTATGAGCATCTATGACAACGTGGCCTACGGCCCCCGGACCCACGGCATCCGCTCCCGGGCCAAGCTGGACGAGATCGTGGAGAACTCTCTCCGCTCCGCCGCCATCTGGGACGAGGTGAAGGACCGGCTGAAGAAGAGTGCCCTGGGCCTCTCCGGCGGCCAGCAGCAGCGGCTGTGCATTGCCCGTGCCTTGGCAGTGGAGCCGGAGATCCTGCTGATGGATGAGTCCACCAGCGCCCTGGACCCCATCTCCACCTCCAAGATCGAAGACCTTGCAGTGGAACTGAAAAGCAAGTATACTGTCATCATGGTGACCCACAATATGCAGCAGGCCGCCCGTGTCTCCGACAACACGGCGTTTTTCCTGCTGGGGGATCTGGTGGAGTTCGGCAGGACGGAGACACTGTTCTCCACCCCCACGGACAAGCGCACAGAAGACTACATCACCGGCCGGTTCGGCTAAGGAGGGACGTAAGGTGAGAAACAGATTTGGCGAGCAGCTGGAGCGGCTGCACGTGGAAATGATCCAGATGGGCGCCCTGTGTGAGGATGCCATCTCTGCCGCGGCCCAGGCCCTGATGAAGGGTGACGAGGACCTGGCACGCGCCGCCGGGGAGGCGGAGCGGGAGATCGACCAGAAGGAGCGGGAGGTGGAGAACCTCTGCCTGAAGCTGCTGCTGCAGCAGCAGCCCGTGGCACGGGACCTGCGGGAGATCTCCTCTGCGCTGAAGATGATTTCCGATCTGGAACGGATCGGGGACCAGGCGGCGGACATCGCGGAGCTGACCCGGTTCGTGCGTCTGCCGGACGGCCCCGGCCGCCAGCGGATCGAGGAGATGTCCAAGGCCGTCATCCGGATGGTGACAGACAGTGTGGACTCCTTTGTAAAGCGGGATCTGGAGCTGGCCCGGGAGGTCTGCCGGGAAGACGACCAGGTGGACGACCTGTTCAACCAAGTGAAAAAGGAGCTGATCGGGCTGATCGCCGCAGACGCCGACTCCGGCGAGCTGTGGCTGGATCTCATCATGGTGGCCAAGTATCTGGAGCGGATCGGCGATCACGCCACCAACGTGGCGGAGTGGGTGGAGTACTCCATTACGGGGAATCACCCCTCCAACAACTGAGCGGCCTGCGCACAGGCGCGGCGCCGATATTGAAAAGGGGGAGGGGCCATGCTTACCTATGAGGATGTGAAAAACAATTCTGCGGTCCGGACCTATATCCAGAGGGCGGACGAGTCTCTGACCGCTCTGGGCTATACGGAGCACAGCTTTGCCCACGTGACGGCGGTGGCGGAAAACGCCGCCTATATCCTCTCCACCCTGGGGTATCCGGAGCGGACGGTGGAGCTGGCAAAGATCGCCGGGTTTCTTCACGACATCGGCAACCTGGTGAACCGGGTGGATCACTCCCAGTCCGGTGCGGTCATGGCCTTCCGCATTCTGGACAACATGGATTGTCCTCCGGAGGAGATCGCCACCATCGTCACCGCCATCGGCAACCACGACGAGGGCACCGGCATGCCGGTGAACGCCGTGGCGGCGGCACTGATCCTGGCGGACAAGTCCGACGTCCGCCGCAGCCGGGTCCGGAATCCGGATATGGCCAGCTTCGACATCCATGACCGGGTGAACTACTCGGTGAAGAAGTCCGTCCTGAAGATCAACGAGGAGCACACGCTCATCAAGCTGAAGCTGTCCGTGGACACGAAGTACGGCTCTGTCATGGACTATTTTGAGATCTTCATGGGCCGGATGCTCCTCTGTCGAAAGGCGGCGGAGAAGCTGGGCCTGCAGTTCAAGCTGATGATTAACGAGCAGCAGCTGATCTGACCGGCCGCCGGAGGGAGACACCCTCCGTCCCTCCAGCGGGGCGGAGAGATTGAATGGGGAGGGGTATCTGTGATCTATCTGCTGGAGGATGACGACAGTATCCGGGATTTTGTGATCTATACATTGAACAGCCAGGGTATGGAGGCCAGGGGCTTTCCGCTGCCCTCCCTGTTCTGGCAGGCCGTGGGAGAGCAGATGCCCGCCCTGGTGCTGCTGGATATCATGCTGCCGGAGGAGGATGGACTCAGCGTCCTGAAAAAGCTCCGGGCCACGCCCCGCACGGCCAAGCTGCCGGTCATCATGCTGACGGCCAAGGGCACGGAGTACGACAAGGTGGTGGGTCTGGACGGCGGCGCCGATGACTATGTGGCCAAGCCCTTCGGTATGATGGAGCTGCTCTCCCGCATCCGGGCGCTGCTGCGGCGGACGGAGACGGAGAACGGCACCCTCCGCTGCGGCATTCTGGAGGTGGATCCGGGGCAGCACATCGTCCGGGTCCGGGGACAGGAGACCATCCTGACCCAGAAGGAGTTTGAAGTGCTGTGCCTGCTGCTGCGCAACCCCGGCCAGGTGCTTTCCCGGGAGCAGCTGATCGAGAACGTCTGGGGCTACGCCTTTACCGGCGAGAGCCGGACCGTGGACGTCCACGTGCGGACCCTCCGCCAGAAGCTGGGGGAGGCGGGCGCTTACATCGAGACGGTCCGGGGCTATGGCTACAAGATCAGCCCTGTGAACTGACAGGAGGGCTGGAGAGACATGACGAAACGGATCTTTCGCTCCATCCTGGGCGTGTCCCTGGCAGTGCTGCTGGCCAGCCTGGTGCTGATCGTGGGCGTGCTCCACGGTTATTTCCAGGATCGGGTCTCCGGTGAGCTGGAGAGTCTGGCAGAGTACATCGCCCATGGGGTAGAGGAGAATGGCACGGACTATCTCACAGAGGATCTGCCCGGCAGCTACCGGATTACCTGGGTGGATGCGGACGGCACCGTGCTCTTCGACAACCGGCAGGACCCGGAGGAGATGGGGAACCACGCCCAGCGGGAGGAGATCCGGGAGGCGCTGATCCTGGGGAAGGGACATGCGGTCCGCTATTCGGACACGCTTTCCCAGCAGACGCTGTATGCGGCCCAGCGGCTTGCCGACGGAACGGTGCTGCGGGTGTCCAGCGCCCAGTATTCCGTCTGGGTCCTGGTACTGCAGGCGCTGCAGCCGGTGGCGCTGATGATGCTGCTGGCCTTCATCCTGGCCATGGCGCTGGCTTCCCGGGTGGCGCGGCAGCTGGTGGAGCCCATCAACGCCATCGACCTCAATGACCCCGCCGGCAGCGAGACCTATGAGGAGCTGACGCCCCTGCTGTCCAAGCTCCGCAGCCAGCAGAGGCAGATCCAGCGGCAGATGCGGGATTTAAAGCGCCGGCAGGAGGAGTTCACCGCCATCACGGAGAACATGAGCGAGGGCTTCCTGGTGATCGACCAGGAGACGCGGGTGCTGACTTACAATTCCGCCGTGCTGCGGCTGCTCTACGCGCAGGTCCCCACAGAGGAGGGAGAGAGCGTCTACGCCCTGAACCGGGAGGCGGGCTTCCGCCGCTGCGTGGAGGAGGCTCTGGCCGGTCGGCGGTGTGAGCAGCTGCTGGAAAAGGACGATGATTGCCGCCAGATCATCGCCAGTCCTGTGGAACAGGACGGCCAGATCGCGGGTGCGGTGCTGGTGATCCTGGATGTGACGGAGAAGGAGCAGCGGGAGCGGCTGCGGCGGGAGTTCACCGCCAACGTCTCCCACGAGCTGAAGACGCCCTTGACCTCCATCCTGGGTACGGCGGAGATCCTGCAGAACGGTTTGGTGAAGCCGGAGGACGTCCCCCACTTTGCCGGGAACATCCACCGGGAGACGGAGCGGCTCATCGGGCTGGTGAACGACATCATCAAGTTGTCCCGCCTGGACGAGGGCGGCGGCCTGGGCCAGTGGGAGACCGTGGATCTGTACGAGGAGGCGCGGGCCGTCCTGGAGCAGCTGGCTCCGGCGGCCCAGCGGAAACAGGTGACCACCCGGCTCCAGGGCGGCGAGGCTCTGGTGCGGGGCGTACCCCAGATCGTGGAGGAGATCGTCTACAACCTCTGCGACAACGCCATCGCCTACAACCGGGCGAACGGCAGCGTCACCGTCACAGTGGAAAATACCGCCTTCGGCCCTCGGATCACGGTGGCGGATACTGGCATCGGCATTCCCCGGGAGGCCCAGGGCCGGGTATTCGAGCGGTTTTACCGGGTGGACAAGAGCCATTCCTCCGGCGGCACGGGACTGGGGCTCTCCATCGTCAAGCACGGGGCGGCCTATCTGGGTGCCCAGGTGGAGCTCCACAGCGAACCGGGCCACGGCAGCACCTTTACGCTTACCTTTCCGAAGGCGGGAGCATGAGGGGGGGCTTGCAATCCCGGCGGAAGTGTGCTAGGATAACCGGAGATTGATGAATGATTGGAGGGGTGTGAAGATGCGGATCTGACCTTCGTGTTTTGGCATAGAGGGTTGCTGCGGCGAAGACGCAGCGTCTTTTTCCATGCCATTGCAGGGAAGGCAGACCGCTGATCTCACCCAGGTATCGCACAGCCCCGGATGCGGGGTGAATGCCGTATGCCCGGCCGCGGGAGAGGTCTGCTCTCCCGCGGCCGTTTTTTGCTGCGCAAAAGCACGGCGAATCGGAAATGACGGATGAGACGCTCATGTGCGCGGCATTTGCCGAAGTCTGCGGTGCGCCAGACCGCACATGAGGGTCTGCGCAAAGGAGGAATGCGATATGTCCATGATCGACGTCTCGAATCTGACATTTGGATACGAGGGCAGTCCGGAGCTCATCTTTGACCATGTGGGCTTTCAGATCGATAGCGGCTGGAAATTGGGCTTTACCGGGCGGAACGGCCGGGGAAAGACCACCTTCCTGCGGCTGCTCCAGGGGGAGTACCCGTACAGCGGCACCATCTCCGCCTCTGTGGAATTTGAGTACTTCCCCTACGAGGTGGCGAACCTGTCCCGGACGGGCCTGGAGGTGGTGCGGGAGATCGCGCCGGAGGCGGAGGACTGGGAGATCCAGCGGGAGCTGGGGCTTCTGGACCTGGCAGAGAGATCACTGGAGCTGCCCTTTTCCAGCCTCTCCAACGGGGAGCGGACCAAGGTGCTGCTGGCGGCCATGTTTTTGAAGGAGAATGCCTTCTTGCTGATCGACGAGCCCACCAACCATCTGGACCTGGAGGGACGGCGGAAGCTGGGGAGCTATCTGGCCCGGAAGCGGGGATTTCTGCTGGTATCCCATGACCGGGCGTTCCTGGACCAGTGTGTGGACCATATTCTGGCCATCAACCGGACCAATATTGAGATCCAGCGGGGGAATTTCTCCTCCTGGTGGGAGAACCGCCGGAGGCAGGACGCCTTTGAACTGGCCCGGCAGGAGAAGCTGCAGAAGGACATCGGGCGGCTGACGGAGTCCGCCCGCCGTGCCTCCGGCTGGTCGGACCGGACGGAGAAGAGCAAGTTCGGTGTGGACAAGACCGGGGCCAAGGCAGCGGACCGGGGCTTTGTGGGCCACAAGGCGGCCAAGCTGATGCAGCGGTCCAAATCCATCCAGCGCCGCCGGGAGGAGGCAGTGGAGGAGAAGAAGCAGCTGCTGCAGAACCTGGAGCGGCAGGAGGCGCTGGCGGTTACGCCCCTGCCCTGCCGGACGGGTGCGCGGCTGGCGGAGTTCCGGGACGTAGCCGTGTGCTACAACGGTCGCAGGGTCTGCCGGGAGATCACCTTCGAGGTGCTGGCGGGGGAGCGGATCGCCCTCCAGGGCGCAAACGGCTGCGGCAAGTCCAGCCTGCTGAAGCTGCTGCTGGGGGAAGAGATCCCCCACAGCGGCACGGTGGAGACCATGAGCGGCCTGGTGGTGTCCTATGTCAGCCAGAATACGGACCACCTGCGGGGCAGCCTGACGGAGTTTGTCCGGACCCAGGGTCTGGACGGCAGCCGGTTCCGGACCATCCTGCGGAAGCTGGATGTTCCACGGGAGCAGTTTGAGAAGGACCTGGCAGATTACAGCAGCGGCCAGAAGAAAAAGGTGCTGCTGGCCGCAAGCCTCTGCACACAGGCACACCTGTACGTGTGGGATGAGCCGCTGAACTTTATCGACGTCATCTCCCGGATGCAGGTGGAGGATCTGCTGCTGGCCTGTCGGCCGACCCTGCTGTTCGTGGAGCACGACGCCCGCTTCTGCGACGAGATCGCCACCCGGCGCATCCGGATCCAGAGGGAATGACTCGAAACAAGAAGACGCCCTCCGCAGTTGTGCGGAGGGCGTCCGTTTTCCTTTGTGATTACCAGAGGTCGGGCCAGAATACCTGGCCGTCCTCCGACCGGAAGGGCTCGGGCACCGTGTCCTCTTCCAGCATCCGGGCCCGGATGGCGGCGGAGAGGTCCTCCACTGTGCCGGGGCCGTAGTCGGCAAAGGACGCCGAGTCCATCAAAATGGCGCCCGCCCGGGCCATGTCCTCCAGATTCACCCGCTGGATCTCCTCGGTATGGGAGGAGCAGCAGTCCGTCAGCACCACGGTGTTGTACTCCAGAGCGATGGCGTCATAGCAGGTGGTGCGGATGCAGTTGGGGGTGGTGGTGCCGGTGAGGATCACCGTCCGCACGTCCAGCCGCCGGAGGATCAGGTCCAGCTCCGTCTGGAAAAAGGCGCTCCACCTGGGCTTGATGATGGTGTAGTCCCCGGGCTGGGGGCGCAGGCCCTCCGGTGCCTGGGCGCTGTTGGGACCGGTGGAGGCGGGGCGGCAGGCCCGGCCGCCAGCGACCCAGCCGGGGTAACGGGTCAGCTCCACATCGCTGCCGTCAGCGCGGTAGAGCCGCTTGACAAAGAATACCGGAATGCCCTTGGCCCGGGCCAGCTCCACGGCCCGGACGCAGTTGGGGACCATGGACTGGGCGAAGCGGATCCAGTGTCCGCCCTCCGGATGAACAAAGCCGTTTTCCATATCGATGACCAGCAGGGCGGAGCGGGTGGGATTGGGTTTCATCAGCAGAACCTCCTGTCAGAGTTTTTGAAAAATATGGATGCGAAAGGAGATACGGGTGGTGAGAGACTCCAGGTCCGCCAGACGCTTTGCACCTGTCTTGGGGGTCTTCCAGTAATAGGGCGTCATCTGGAACAGGGCGCGGATGTCTGCCTGGCAGGGGAGGGTGATGGTGCCCTCCACCGGCACGATGGACTGATAGGCGAACCCCTCATAGGGGGTCTCCTTTTCCTCATTGGGATAGGGACGGTCGTAGAGGACCTGCTTCAGCTCCCAGAGGTGGTCCGGTCCGGGCACCACGTAGAGGAAGTGCCCGCCCGGCCTCAGCACTCGCCGGAATTCCTCCAGCGCCAGGGGGGAGAAGCAGTCCAGCAGAATGTCCGCCGCGCCGTCCGCCGCCGGCAGGTGGAAGGAGGAGGCCACAGCCCACGCAATGCCCTTCTCCCGCTTGGCGGCGGATCGGAGAATGGGCTTGGAAATGTCGGTTCCCGCCATCCGGGGGGATTTTCCCGCGGCGGCCAGGGTCCGGAAGATGCCGGAGGTGTAGAATCCCTCGCCGCAGCCCACGTCCCAGATCACCGGCGATTCGCCGGAAAGAGACAAAATCTGACAACAGAGCGTATTGAGAAGCAGGTCATAATACCCCTTGGAGAGGAAATCCCGCCGTGCGGCGGCCATATCCCGGTCATCCCCCGGCGCGGCGGAGTGCTTTTGATTGGGGGGCAGCAGATAGGTGTAGCCCTCCCGGGCGATGTCATAACTGTGTCCGGCCGGGCAGCGATAGGCCCGGTCTCCGCGGTCCAGCGGCGCCCCGCAGACGGGGCAGCGGAAAAGACTTTCCATCACGTGTCCTCGCCCGTCACATCGTTGATCCACTTCCGGCTCCGCAGCCGCAGGATACCCCAGGGGCACTTGCACACATTTTCCGACTGGATGCATAGGCACACCACCGCTACCGGGGCGTTGAACACCAGGGCAGTCAGGAAGGTCAGAGGTACAGCGATGACCCACTGGCAGCTCAGGTCGATGATGGAGGCCATGCGGGAGTCGCCGCCCGCCCGAAGCAGGCCGGTGATGTTGGTGATGTCAAAGGCCTTCAGCGGCAGCATGAAGAGATATACGACGCACATGGTGACGGCGATCTCCAGCGCCAGCCCCTCCAAATGGAACAGAGGATAGAGATAGGGGATGAACACCGTAGGCAGGAGGACCGCCAGGCACACCGACACCACGAGACCCACTCCGAAGGAGACCGTCAGCAGGCAGCAGCCCAGAGAGTAGACCTCCTCCCGGCCGGCGCCCTCACCGATCCGCTTGCCCACAATCACGGCGGTGGCGCCTGCGATGCCGAAGCAGGCCACAGTGGAGAACTTGTCGATGTTGCCCATGATGGCGTGGGCCGCCAGCATATCCGTGCTGATGGCCATGTGGCCCATGACGGCGGTCATAACGCTGACGCCCAGACCCCACAGCACCTCGTTCACCAGAACGGGGGTGGCGTATTTCAGGAAGCTCCGCGCCATGGCCCCGCCGGGCCGCAGCAGCAGGCGGAGCATCAGGGGCACTCGGCGGTAGCGGGGGGCATAGACCGCGACGATCACGAACTCCAGCACCCGGGAGGTCAGGGTGGCAATGGCAGCACCGGTGATCCCCAGCGCAGGCGCGCCGAACTTGCCGAAAATGAGAATGTAGTTCAAGCCCGTGTTGGTCAGCATGGAGATGCCGAAGACGATCATGCCCATGGCGGGATTCTCCGTGCTGCGCTGCATGCCGATGTAGACGGAGCTGATGGTGTTGAAGATATAGCTGAGGCCAACAATCCGGAGATAGGGGGCGCCCAACTCAATGAGCAGGTCGTTGTTGGTCACCAGAGCCATCACATGGAGGGGGAAGAAGAACAGCACAGCGGCCACGGAAACCGCAATGATGAGCCCGGCGTAAAGGCTGACGCCCATACAGCGGTTGATGCTGTCGGTGTCCCCCTTGCCCCAGTACTGGCTGGCCAGGACGGAGAGTCCGCTGAGCAGGCCCAGGATGATGATCTGGAGCAGGTAGATGGGCGTGTTGGCGGCAGTGACAGCGGACAGCTCATTCTGCCCCAGCATACCCACCATGAAGGTGTCCACAAATCCCAGGGAAGTGGTGATGAGATTCTGCAGGATCAGCGGCAGAGCCAGCAAGAACAGCCGCTTGTAGAAGCCGGGCTCCCGATGAAGATGACGAAACATAAAAGACGAAACCTCTTGAAACTGAAAAGTAAAATTGCCTTACAGCATGGGCATCCGCGTGTCGTGGTGGCGCCGCAGGGCGTCCGCACAGGCGTCGATGTCGCCCTTGTCAGTCTCCGGACCGAAGCTCAGGCGGATTACCCCGCCGGAGACCTTCTTGGATAGCTTCAAGGCCGCGATCACGTGACTGGGCTTGCCCTGATGGCAGGCGGAGCCGGCGGAGATGCAGACGCCCTGGCTGCCCAGGTCATTGACAATATTTTGGCTGGGCCAGCCTACGAGAGAGATGGAGAGGATATGGGGCGCGCCGCCGGGAGCGGAGAGGATTTTCAAGTCGGGGATGGCGGACAGCCGCTCTGCGGCATAGTCCCGGATTTTCGCCATGCAGAGGAGTTTCTCCTCCAAATTTTCCCGCCGCAGCTCCACAGCCCTGGCAAAGCCCGCGATCTGGGCCGTGGCTTCGGTGCCGGCCCGGAGGCCGCCCTCCTGCCCGCCGCCGGCCAGCAGCGGCTTTGGATTCCGGACCCGGGGACCGATGTACAGAGCGCCGATGCCCTTGGGCCCGCCGATCTTGTGGGCGGAGATGGTGAGGAAGTCCGCCCCCAGCGTTTTTGCGGAGCAGGGGACCTTCAAAAAGCCTTGGACCGCGTCGGTGTGCAGCAACGTCTGTGGGTTCTTCACCGCCAGGCCCCGGGCGATCTCAGCGATGGGATAGATGTTTCCCAGCTCGTTGTTCACCAGCATGCAGGACACCAGCGCCGTGTCCTGCCGGACGGCGGCGAGGACCTGCTCCGCAGAGAGGGAGCCGTCCTGAGCCGGGACAAGATACGTCACCTCGTATCCCTGCCGCTCCATCCAGCGGCAGGCTTCCAGCACGGCGCTGTGCTCCACTGCGGTGGTAACGATGTGGCGGCCCAGGTGGCGGTTCTGCCAGCAGGCGGCGGTGACAGCCCAGTTGTCCGCCTCCGTGCCGCAGGAGGTGAAGAACAGCTGCTTGGCCCCACAGCCCAGTGCGTCCGCCACGGTCTTCCGCCAGACTTCCACCCGGCGCTTCATCTCCAGCCCCATGGGGTACTGGGAGCTGGGGTTGCCGAACTGTTCGGTGAGCACCTCATACATGGCATCCGCCACCGCCCGGGGAACGGGCGTAGTGGCGGCGTGGTCCAGATAAATCATGAAAAACGATCTCCTTGCAGTTGGGCCTTGCCCAACAGTAAAAATTACAGTATAATCGAAACGCATCAAGTTATTATATAAAGGTTTTGCGGAAAGTGCAAGGAGATTCCATGAAAGTTGCCATCTATACCTTGGGCTGCAAGGTGAACCAATATGAGACCCAGGCCATGGAGCAGGAGCTGCTGGCAAGGGGGCACACGCTCACGGAGTTTTCCGATGAGGCGGATGCCTATATCGTGAACACCTGCTCCGTCACGGCAGTCAGCGACCAGAAGTCCCGGCAGGTGATCCACGGCGTCCAGCGGAAGCACCCCGGCGCCGTGGTGGCGGTGTGCGGCTGCTATCCCCAGACCCACGCGGACGACGTGCGGAAGCTGGGGGTGGACCTGATCTCCGGCACCGGCGACCGGACGGGTTTTATCCGCCTTCTGGAGGAGGCCGCGGCGGAGAAGCGGCAGATCGAGGCCATCGACCAGCCTTTTGAGCGGCGGGTGTTCGAGGTCCTGCCCGCCGGCGGCCTGGGGGGCCGCACCCGGGCTATGCTGAAGGTGGAGGACGGGTGCGTCAACTTCTGTACCTACTGCATCATTCCATACGCCCGGGGACGGGTGCGGTCCCTGCCCGTCCCCACTGCCGTGGAGCAGACTCGGGCCCTGGCGGCAGAGGGCTACCGGGAGATCGTGGTGACGGGCATCGAGATCTCCTCCTGGGGCCAGGACCTGAAGAACGGAGAGACCCTGATCGACCTACTGGAGGCTGTCTGCACCGCCGCACCGGCTGTCCGCATCCGGCTGGGGAGCCTGGAGCCCCGGACCATCACAGAGGAGTTCTGCCGCCGGGCGGCCGCCCTGCCGAACCTCTGCCCCCAGTTCCACTTGTCTATGCAGTCCGGATGCGACGACACCCTGAAGCGAATGAACCGGAAATACGATACCACTCGATATGCGCAGTCCGTTGCACTTTTAAATCAATATTTTGACCACCCCGCTGTCACCACGGACCTCATCACCGGGTTTCCGGAGGAGACGGAGGAGGAATTTGCCCAGACGCTGGACTTCATCCGCCGGTGCGGCTTTGCCCAGATGCACATTTTCCCCTACTCCGTCCGGCCCGGCACCCCGGCGGCCAAGATGCGTCAGGTGCCGAAGGCCGTGAAGGAAGAGCGGGCCCGCCAGGCGGCGGCGGTGGCGGAGGCGCTCCACCGGAACTATCTCGCGGCCTGTGTGGGAGCGGTGTATCCCGTCCTCTTTGAACAGCCCAAGGACGGCAGGTATTTCGGCCACGCACCCAACTATATGGAGGTGCTGGCGGACGGGACGGACCTGCATAACCAGGTGCGGAATGTGAAAGTCACCGGCACTGACGGAGCATCCCTGCTGGGTGAGCTTTTGGAGGACTGACATGAAGAGCCATTTCTTTGCCTACATCTCCCGGATGCGGTTCATCCAGCGGTGGGCCCTGATGCGCAACACCGCGCCGGAGAACGTCCAGGAGCACAGTCATCAGGTGGCCGTCCTGGCCCACGCTCTGGCGGTGATCCGCAACGAGAAGTTCGGCGGCCGCCTGGACCCCGGCGCCGTGGCGGTGGCGGCGCTGTACCATGACGCCAGCGAGATCCTGACCGGCGACATGCCCACCCCCATCAAGTACGACAACCCGGCCATCCGAAACGCCTACAAGGACGTGGAGGCGGTGGCGGAGGGCAAGCTGCTCCACATGCTGCCGCCGGAGCTTCAGGGGGTGTACGGGCCCATCCTGACGCAGTCCGACCCGGAGGTGCGGCAGGTGGTGAAGGCGGCGGACAAGCTCTCCGCTTATATCAAGTGTGTAGAGGAGCTGAAAGCCGGCAACAACGAATTCCGGCAGGCCGCCGGCCAGACCCGGAAAGCCCTGGAGGGCTATGAACTGCCGGAAGTGACGTACTTTCTGGAGACCTTTATGGACAGCTTCTCCCTGACCCTGGACGAGCTGCAGTGAACAAAGAACCGCCCTGGCGCACAGCGCCAGGGCGGTTCTTTGTTCACTTGTTCAGCTTGGAGCAGATCAGCCCGCCCAGGCGGCGGACACCCTCCTCGATCAGGTCCTCCGGCGTGTTGCCGAAGCTCATGCGCATACAGTTCTTCCCCTGGCCGTCCCGGTCGGAGAAGAAGCCCTCTCCCGCCACAAAAGCCACGTTCACAGCCGGGTCTGTGGAAGACTCCTGCAGCAGGGCGGAGGTGTCGATGCCGCCGGGCAGCTCCACCCAGGTGAAGAGGCCGCCGTCCGGATTGCTGTGCTTGGTACCGGCGGGGAAATACCGGTCGATGCTCTGGAGCATCACGTCCCGGCGCCTGCGGTACAGGTCGCAGATCATCTGGTGGTGGGCCGGGTAACAGCCCCGCTTGAAGAACTCCGCGCAGAGGATCTGGGGCAGCATGGAGGTGTGGGAGTTGGTGGCGGACTTCACGTCCACCAGATGCTGGATGGTCTCCGTATCCGCCACCACATAGCCCAGGCGGGAGCCGGGGGAGAAAATCTTGGAGAAGCTGCCTGCCATCACCACATGGCCTGTGGTGTCGAAGTGCTTGATGGGAGGCAGGTCCTCTCCGCTGTACCGGATATCCCGATAGGGGTCGTCCTCCAGCACCAGCACGTCGTATTTGGCGGCCAGCTCCGCCACGGCCTTCCGCCGCTCCAGGCTGAGGGTGCGGCCGCTGGGGTTCTGGAAGGTGGGAATGACATAGATCATCTTGGGATGGCACTGCCGGATCTTCCGCTCCAGATCCTCCGGGATCAGGCCGTCGTCATCCATGGCCACACCCACGCACCTGGCCTCGAACATATCGAAGATCTCCACGGACTGGACGAAGGTGGGGGCCTCCACCAGGATCACGTCGCCGGGGTCGATGTACGCCTGGCAGGCCAGGTTGATGCCCTCCAGGCCGCCGGTGATGATTATGACGTTGTCCACGCCGCAGTCGATGCCCTTGGGAGCCAGCAGTTCCCGGACCACCACCTCCCGCAGGTCCCGGATCCCCTCAATGGGGCCGTACTGCAGGGCCTCCACGCCCCGGGTGTCCGTCCGCAGCACCTCGTCGGCCAGCTGGCGAATGGTGTCCACCGGCAGGGCCTCTCTGGCGGGGGAACCGCCGCTGAAGGAGATGATGTCCGGGTTGGTCATGGACCCGAACAGTCCTTTGACCACATTGGCCGTGAAGGCCATTTTTTCCATACGCTTGGCATAAGGCACCATTCTGCGCTGTCCTCCATTTCAAGGGCGCGCCCTTCCGGCGCGCCGCTGTGTGATTTGATCGTTTCAGTATACCACACCAGGCGGGAAAACTCAATTCCCCAAAAACAAGCCGTCCCGGGGCATTGCCCCGGGACGGGAGGATGGTCATTCCAGGGGAATTTGGATGTCTCCCACCTGCACGGCGGCGACCTGGCTCACGTCCAGCAGGTCCTGGACGTGGGTGGTGAAGCTGGCGGAGGTATAGGGGCCGTCTTCTCCGCCGCTTCCGCTGCCTCCCAGACCTGTGGCCAGCTCGGACACGGGTTGGATGGTGCCGTCCCGCAGGACCAAGGAGGTGTCCCACAACAGCTCGTTGATGTCGTAGTAGAGTGTGCTGCCGGAGACCTCCACACTGATGGCAAAGGGAGATACCGTCGCCTGTGCGGCGAATTCCTCCGTATGGAAGGATCCCGTCAAGGTCTGGCCGATTGCCTCCGGCTGGAAAGTGAGGATGGCGGGATGGTTCGTCACCGCCGTCTCCACACCGTTCACCCGCAGGACGGGGGGCAGTACCATCACCGTCAAGGGCTGGGCGGTGAAGTCCAAGTCGCCGTCCTTGGCCGTGATGCTGCAAAGGTAGGTGAGGGTGTTGGTTTCCGGGTCGTAGCCCTGGCTGGCTACCTCGCCGGAGCTCCCGTGGGAAAAGTTGGAAAGACGGTACGGCTGCAGGGTGTTCCAGCTAAGGAAGTAATCCCCGTAAGACGTGAAGTCCGACCAGTCCAGGCCATGCCACCTCTTCAGATCAGCGGCCTTAAAATCCGCCCAGGAGAAGTCTCCGGTAAGGTAATAGCCGATCTCGGGTGGATAGATGAAATCATCATCAGACTGATCTGCCCGCTGCACCGCCTCCCGGTCCACCGTATCCGGCAGTTGATAGTCCAGCACCAGGTAGACGGTTTTTTCACTGACCAGTGCCTGCCGTACCGTCAGGGTCACATCGTCGCAGACAGAGGTGACATACACCTCCTGAAAGGCTGCTTGTCCCATGGGTGTGGAGGCGGCCCACTCCCCGAAACGACTGGCAAGAATGGCGTCCCAGTTGGCGATGACTACCGCCCCGGCGGAGACCGTAAGGGTGACGATCAGCACCGCAGCCAGCAGCGCCTTTCGGAAAAATCCCCGGGGGCGGTAGACAGCGGTCCGGGCCTGAGGTTCCGGCTCCGCGGACAAAACAGCCTCCCGCAGCTGCTCCTCCAGCTCCGGCGGGGGCGCGCAGTGTTCCATTGACTCGTGATAGCGATTCATAAGCTCTCCTCCCATGTGTTCCGCAGGGCGTCCCGGCCCCGCTTCAGCCGCATTTTCACCGTGGGCACCGTCACCCCCAGGAGCCGCGCGATCTCCCGGAGGGTGTAGCCCTCGTAGTAGTGGAGGTGAAGGACTGTCCGCTGGGACTCCGGCAGGGCGGCCACGTGGTCCAACAGGCCCAGCTCCTCCGGCGTGACGGCGGCGGAGGCGGCCTCCAGCGGCAGCTCGGACCGGTTGGACCGCTTCCAGGCGTCCCGACACTGGTTCAGGGCCACCCGGAACAGCCATCGCCGCTCGTGGTCCGGAGAGGCAAAGACCGGCGCCCGGTACAGCCGCTTGCAGAATACCTCCTGCAAAATGTCCTCTGCGTCCGCCGGGTTCTTCATCTGGATTAGGCAGAAACGGTACAGGGACGGCCCATAGGTCCGATATACCTGCTCAAAGAGCTGTTCCGCTTCGGTCACTGGCCTCACCTCCTTCTGCTGTGATTACGAGTGAGCGGGGCAAAAGGTCACAAAGAACTGCAAAAACTCCCCGGCTTCTGCCGGGGAGTTTCAGTTCAGGGCATCCGCCTGCTGTGTGAAGAGCTCCGTCACCCGCTCTGCCGTGGCGGGGCAGGAGGTGAGCGCCGGGTCCTGTGCCAGCAGCTGCTCCGCCGCCTGACGGGCCTCCTGCAGCAGCTGGGTGTCGCAGCCCAGATCCGCCACCTTCAGCCCCGGTAGGCCGTGCTGGCGTGCTCCGAAGAAGTCACCGGGGCCCCGGAGCCGCAGGTCCTCCTCCGCGATCTGGAAACCGTCAGTGGTCTTGGTCATGACCTTCAGCCTCTGCCTCGTCTCCTCGTTTCGGTTGTCGGAGATCAGGATGCAGTAGGACTGATGCTTCCCCCGCCCCACCCGGCCCCGCAGCTGGTGGAGCTGGGAGAGGCCGAACCGCTCCGCGTTCTCGATCACCATCACCGCGGCGTTGGGCACATCCACCCCCACCTCGATGACGGTGGTGGACACCAGAATATCCGTCTCGTGGGCAGCGAAGGCGGCCATGACGGCGTCCTTCTCCTTGGGCTTCATCTTGCCGTGGACGAAGGCCACCTTGAGATCTGGAAACACCTCGGACTGGAGCTTTTTGGCGTATTCCGTCACCGCCTTGCGCTCGTCGGGGAGCTGGTCATTCTCCTCTACCATGGGACAGACGATATAGGCCTGGCGGCCCTCGCCCACCAGCTTGCGGATGAAGCGGTACACCCGCTGGTGATAGCCCCCGGTGACGGCGAAGGTCTGCACCGGCTGGCGGCCGGGGGGCAGCTGGTCGATGATGGACACGTCCAGGTCTCCGTAGAGGATCAGGGCCAGGGTCCGGGGGATGGGGGTAGCGGACATGACCAGAATGTGGGGGTGGTCCCCCTTGGCGGCCAGTTCCGCCCGCTGGGCCACACCGAAGCGGTGCTGCTCATCCGTCACCACCAGGCCCAGGTCGCGGTAGGCCACGCTGCCGGTGATGAGGGCGTGGGTGCCGATGGCAAAGTCGATCTCCCCGCTCTCCAGTTGCTGAGTGATGGACCGTTTCGTCTTGGCGGTGGTGGAGCCGGTCAGCAGGGCGCACCGGATACCCAAATTTTCCAGCAGAGGGGCCAGGCCCTGGTAGTGCTGCTGGGCCAGGATCTCCGTAGGGGCCATCAGGGCCGCCTGGCGGCCATTCTTCACCATGAAGTACACGCAGGCGGCGGCCACCATGGTCTTGCCGGAACCCACGTCTCCCTGACAGAGCCGGTTCATGGGCGTGCCGGAGCGCATGTCCGCCAGTGCTTCCTCCACACAGCGGCGCTGGGCGTCCGTCAGGGTGAAGGGCAGGGCACGGTAGAAAAGCTCCATGTCCACGCCGCCACAAGGGGGCACGTGGACCACCTCCCGGCGGGAGCGGAGCCGCTCCAGCCCGATGGTGAAGAGGAACAGCTCCTCAAAGGCCAGCCGCCGCCGGGCCAGGTCCAGGGCCTCCGCGCTCTCCGGGAAGTGGATGTTCTCATAGGCGTACTCGATGCGGCAGAGCTGATGATGCTGCCGCACACGGTCCGGCAGCACGTCCGGCAGGATGTCCGCGCAGGCGTCCAGCCCCTGGCGGATGGACCGGGACAAAATCAGCTGGCTGACTCCGGCGGTAAGGGGATAGATGGGCACGATGCGGCCGGTGACCTCCCGCCGCCCCTCCGGCTCCACCACAGGATTGGCCATCTGATGCCGGAGGAGGGAGCCCTCCGCCCGGCCATAGAAGATATAGGTCTCTCCCTGGTGCAGGCTGTTTTTCAGCCACGCCTGGTTGAAAAAGGTCACATCCAGGGTGCCGGTGTCGTCCACCGCCCGGAGCTTCACCAGATCCAGCCCCTTGCGGATGTGGGAGATGGTGGGCGGGGACGCTACCATGGCGGCCACGCCGGCGGTCTCGCCGGGCACCAGGTCCGCAATGCGCCGCAGGGCAGAGCGGTCGTCGTAGGCCCGGGGGAAGTAAGAGATCAGGTCCCGCAGGGTGGCGATGCCCAGCTTGCCCAGGGCCTTGGCCCGCTGCTCCCCGATGCCCTTGATGTACCGCACATCTGTGTTCAGGTCCGCCATGGAATCACCTCCCGCCTTGCAAATTATTGGTCTCCATTATATAATGGCGCCGGAGAAAAAACAAGGAGATGGGCGCATGGTCACCTGGAAGAAGTGGGCGGGCTTCGTGATCTGGTGCGTGCTCCTGTTCGGCGGGATGATCGCGGCCGGAACGGACCTGTGGCCCCTGGGAGTGGCGGCAGTTGTCGCAGGCGCCGTGGGGCTGGTCCTGTGGAGCCGACGATATGCAACGGTGTTTGTGTGCCCCTCCTGCGGCGCAGAGTTATCGGGACAGGACTTCCGATCATCCAAGTGGAGCCTGGATGGGAGTAAAATCATGTATTGCCACATTTGTGGAGCGATGTTTCCCGTAGAGGAATGCCGCAGAAAAGAGCCATAAAAAAGAGCCCGGAATCCCGGGCACTTTTTTTGTAACAAAACTACTGCCCATGCGTCCTATGGCAGAGAGGAGGGGAGGCCGTGCCGGATTTTGAGGAGATCTATCAGACGTATTTCGCCGACGTGTACCGCTACATCCTGGCCCTCAGTCGGGACGCCCACACGGCGGAGGAGGTGACCCAGGAGACCTTCTTCCGGGCATTGGCCTCCATCGACCAGTTCCGGGGGGACTGCCAGCTGCGGGTGTGGCTGTGCCAGATCGCCCGGAACCAGTACCTCTCGCTGTGCCGGGAGCGAAAGCACCGGGGAGAGCTCGAGCAGGAGCCGGGGGACGACGGGCTGGAGTGCGGCTTTGCGGACCGGGACGCCGCCAAGCGGCTCCACCGGCTGCTCCATGACCTGCCGGAACCCTACAAGGAGGTGTTCTCCCTGCGGACCTTTGGGGAGCTGCCCTTTGCCCAGATCGGGGAGCTCTTCGGCAAGACGGAGTCCTGGGCCCGGGTCACCTACTTCCGGGCCCGTCAGAAATTGAAGGAGGGATTTGATGGACCAGCTGGACCATGATATCGTACAGGACCTGCTGCCCCTGTACCACGACGGCGTCTGCTCGGACAAGAGCCGGGCGGCGGTGGAAGAACACCTGCAAACCTGTCAGGACTGCAGAAAGGCATTGGAAGAGATGGACACGCAGCTGCCCACGGAAAAAGTTGCCGTTGACGACGCGGCGGCGGTGAAAAAAATTTCCCGGGAGTGGGAGAGAGGCAAGTGGAAAGCCCGCATGAAGGGCGCGGGTATTGCTGTGCTGGTGTGCCTGCTGCTCTTTGGGGGCTGGATAGCGGCCACGGAGTGGTTTGTGTTTCCGGTGGAATTGGAGAATATTCAGATCACCAACGTGCGTCAGCTCTCCGACGGGCGGATTCTGTATCACTTCTACATTGATGACGAGCTCGGCCTGCGGACATTGGGGTTTGACTATGTGGAGGTGAACGGGGAAGGGCATATGTATTGTGTGCCCAAGCGGGCATTGTACACGGAAAAGAGAGAAACGACCTCCTTGGCCGACTCGGAGCAGGAAGTGGATTTGGAGGTGTGCGGGGCCTGGGCCCGCGCCAGCGGCGTGGATGAGGAACTCACCCATATCTGGATCGGGCAGGGGGAGGACGCGATTCTCCTCTGGGAGAAAGGTATGCATCTGCCCGCTGCCAGCGCGGCGGATGAAGCCCAGTGGGGCTTCAGGGAAGCCAGCGCCGCCTATTGGAAGGCGCACTACAGCGGCACGGAGACGGTGCCGTGAGCGAAATGGAAGTGACCTCGAACAATCTGCTGAAGACGGCCGCGGGCGTGATCCCGCATGAGTACGGCATCCGGGAGGATGGCGTCAGATGGACTGCTTATCGGCCGTATATCGCCCCGGACGGACTCTGTATCTCCTATGGAAACCCGGCAGAGGACGCAGCCAACAAGACGGTGCTGGCGGCCCATCGGGAGAACGTGGAGGCGTTGCTGCCCCGGGCCGGGGAGATCTGGGACCTGCCGTGGCGGACCTCCGCGCCGTGTGCGGCGGCCATGCGGGAAGACCTTCCGATAGAAGCAGGACGGCGAGTGCACCGGTCCCCACAGTCGTGGGGAGAGGACTCCGGAGCTGCCCGCAGAGGCGCCCCGTCGGAAGAGAAAAAACGGCCCGCCGGGATCTCCCGGCGGGCCGCTGCTCAATCGCACAGCTTCGTATTCACATAGTCATAGAACCGATAGGTGAGCCCGTTCTCCGTCACCGGCTCGCTGACGGCTCTTACAGTCCAGCCGGGCAGCTTGTCCAGATTGGGAAAGAAGGAGTCCGCTCCCTCCGCGGCGGCGTCCACCCGGGTCACGTAAGCCCGTGCGCATTGGGAGAGCAGAGCGGCGTAGATGCTGCCGCCGCCGATGACCCACAGCTGGTCCGGCGGGGTACCGGCTGTGGCCTCCCGCATGGCCGCCAGACTGGAGACGGTCTCCGCCCCCTCCCGGGAAAAGTCCGGGCAGTGGGTGATGACGATGTTCCGCCGCTTGGGCAGGGGCCGCCCGCCGGGAAAGGAGTCCAGCGTCCGGCGGCCCAGGATGACCGTGCCCCCCAGGGTGAGGGAGCGAAAGCGCTTCATGTCCGTAGGCAGGGAGAAGAGCAGATCATTGTCCCGGCCGATGGCCCAGTTTTGATCGACGACGACGATGGCATTCACAGCGCAGGCCTCCTCAAATAGCGATGGGGATCTGGTCCTCGAAGGGGGCGGGGATGTAGTCCTCCAGGGAGAAGCTGTCCCGGGTAAAGGCGTAGAAGTCCGTCACGGACGGGTCCATCCGGAACACCGGCGCCGGGGACGGCGTCTGGGCCAGCATCTTTTCAATGATGGGCACATGGCGGTCGTAGATATGGGCGTCCGCGATCACGTGGACCAGTTCGCCGGGCACCAGGCCGCTGACCTGGGCCAGCATGTGGACCAGCACCGCGTACTGCACTACATTCCAGTTGTTGGCGGCCAGCATGTCCTGGCTCCGCTGGTTCAAAATGGCGTTGAGGACATTCCCGGAGACGTTGAAGGTCATGGACCAGGCGCAGGGGTACAGATTCATCTCATGGAGATCCTGGTGGTTGTAAAGACTGGTGAGGATGCGGCGGGAGGCGGGGTTGTGCTTCAGGTCGTACAGCACCCGGTCCACCTGGTCCATCTCCCCTTCGGGATACTGGTGCTTGATGGAGAGCTGATAGCCATAGGCCTTGCCGATGGAGCCGTCCGGATCCGCCCACTCATCCCAGATGTGGCCGTTCAGGTCGTGGATGTTGTTGGACTTCTTCTGCCAGATCCACAGCAGCTCGTCCACCGCGGTCTTCCAGTAGGTCCGGCGGAGGGTCAAGATGGGGAACTCCTCCTGAAGGTCATAGCGGTTGACGATCCCGAATTTTTTCACAGTGTGGGCGGGAGTACCGTCCTCCCAATGGGGACGGACGGGCAGGTCTGTGTCCCAGACCCCGTGGTCCAGAATGTCCCGGCAGTTTTGCAGAAAGAGCGCATCGGCACGGCTCATGGGGGTCCCTCCTCAGCGTTGGGTATTTTTTTCAGTATAGCAAATCCGGGAGAAAAACACAATCGGCAGATGAAGCCCCGGCCGCCAAATTGGGGGCGTCTTTTCCTGTGCCTGTTGTGAAAATCGGCTATGTGTGGTAGAATACCTGCAAAACGGGCCCTGCCTCATCGGGCGCGGCGCCCGGTTCCACGGCCGAAGGGTGACCCGGCGGATGCTCCGGCGGGCGGAAAAGGAGGCGGGAGATGCCGGACCGGAAGGAGATCAACAAGCGGGGCTATCTGAAGGAGGACTTCCGGCTGTTCCACCTGAAGGACAGCCGGGCCCAGAAGGTGGACTATCACTACCACGCCTTTGACAAGCTGATCCTTCTCCTGGGGGGAAAGGTCACCTATGTGGTGGAGGGCGTCACCTACTTCCTTCAGCCCTGGGACCTGCTGCTGGTGGGACACGACCTGATCCACCGGCCCATCATCGACCCGGCGGAGCCCTATGAGCGGGTGGTGATCTGGCTGGGACGGGAGTGGCTGGAGCGGCGCAGCGACCCCGGCGAGGCGCTGGACACCTGCTTCGACACCACCCGGGAGCGGGGGTTCCACCTGCTGCGCTTCGACGCAGAGCGGCGGCTCCACTATATGCAGCGCATCCAGCAGCTGGAGGAGGCCCTGCGGGACCGGAGCTTCGGCGCCGCCCGCATGGCGGATACCCTCTGCCAGCAGATGCTGATCGACGTGAACCGGGATGTGCTGCGCTCCCGCACCGCCCAGGAGGAGCGGGACAGCTACCGGGTGGACCCCAAGATGGAGGAGGTGCTCCGGTACATTCTGGACCATCTGGGAGAGGAGCTGACGGTGGAGTCCCTCTCCAAGCAGTTTTTCATCAGCCGGTACTATCTGATGCACCGGTTCAAGGCCGTCACCGGCTACACGGTCCACCAGTACATCAGCCAGAAGCGGCTGCTGCGGGCCGGGGAGCTGATCCGCGCCGGCGTGCCGGTGATGAAGGCGGCGGAGCAGGCCGGATTTGAGGAGTATTCCACCTTCCTGCGGGCCTTCCGCGGCACCTTCCACATGAGTCCCCGGGAGTTCCGGTGACGAGGATACGGCAAAAGCCCGCCCGGGGAGCGATCCCCGGGCGGGCTTGCTGTTACTGGGCCTCGCCGGCTGCCAGGCGGAGGATAGCCTCCATGTCCGCGGGCTGGATCTTCACGAAGCCGCCGAAGGGGAAGCCGCCGGGCTTCTCCGCCCGGTGGGCCACCATGTCCGGGATGTCTTTGGCCTTGGCTCCCAGCTCGTCAAAGGTGATGGGCATCCCCAGGGAGTGGAAGAAGAGGCACAGCTTCTCGATGCCCTGGCGGGCGGTGGCCTCCGGGTCCGCAAAGTTCATCTCACAGCCGAAGACCCGCACGGCGAACTGGGCCAGCCGGACGGGATCATGGGGCAGCACGTACTCCATCCAGGCGGGCAGGATCACCGCAAGACCCGCGCCGTGGGCGCAGTCGTAGAAGGCGGAGAGCTCATGCTCGATCTGGTGGCTGGCCCAGTCCTGCTCCCGGCCCACGCCGCAGGAGTTGTTGTGGGCCAGCATCCCTGCCCACATCAGGTCCGCCCGGGCGGCGTAGTCATTGGGATCGGCAATGGCCTTGGGGGCCGCGTCCAGCACGGTCTTCAGCAGGGCCTCGCACAGCCGGTCCGTCAGCCCCACGTCGGGAGTGTTGGTGAAGTACCGCTCCATGATGTGGGCCATCATGTCCACCGCGCCGCTGGCGGTCTGGTAGGCAGGCAGGGAGCAGGTGAACCGGGGGTTCAGCACGGCGAATTTCGGGCGGATGACATCCGTCTTGGGGCAGCCCCACTTCAGGTTGCCCCGCTCCTGGGTGATGACGCAGCTGTCGGACCCCTCGCTGCCGGCGGCGGAGATAGTCAGCACCACGCCCACGGGCAGCGTCTTCTCGATCTTGGCAGCGCCGGTGAAGAAATCCCAGAAATCCCCCTTGTACAGCGCGCCGAAGCCGATGGCCTTGGCGGTGTCGATGACACTGCCGCCGCCCAGTGCCAGCAGGAAGTCCGCGCCGGTCCGCCGGACCAGGTCGATGCCCTCGTATACCTTGCCGCTGCGGGGGTTGGCCTGGACGTCGGAGAGCTCTGTAAAGGGGATGCCCGCGGCCTCCAGGGAGGCGGTGACGGCGTCATAGGCGCCGTTGCGGCGGACGGACCCGCCGCCGGTGACCAGCAGTACCCGGCTGCCGCCGAACCGGCGCACCAGCGCGCCGGTGTTTTTCTCTTCTCCATCGCCGAAGGTGAAGAGGGTGGGGGAGTAGAAGGTGAAGTTGTTCATGGATGAAGTTCCTTTCCTTAAAAATTCAACAACATAATCAGTCCCGCTTGGATAGAAGCACCTCAAATACCAGCAGGGCCAGAGCTATCGCCAGCAGGAGAAGCCCCGCTGAGAGAACGGCACCGCACCAGGTGCTGCGCAGAGCAGTGCCGAAGCGGCCGAAATCGGTGTACCACTGGTCTGCGGTCAGTGCATGATAGACAGCTCCGGTCAGCCCAGTCAAGGCGGCTGCTGTTCCTGCGAAGGCCAGAGGCGGAGAGATCACCCGGAGACTCCACCGCCACAGTGGAAGAGACAGGAAGTCGGACGCATCATCAGCCTTGGCATTCTCCCCCAGCAGTTCATCGGCGGAGATGCCGAAGACGCGGCACAATTGGAGAAGCTTTTCCGCATCAGGAAGGACCTCGCCGCTCTCCCAGCGGCTGACGTCCTGCGTGGAGACGCCCAGCCGCTCTGCCAGAATCTCCTGAGAGAGGTGGGCAGCCAGCCGCCTCTGGGTGATTTTTTCGCCGATGGTCATGGGAAAACTCCTTTCGCAAATAGCTTTCGTATATCACTGGCCTGCCCCGGCGGACTGCTTAATATCCCCGGTTCCGGTCCACCAGTCCCGCCAGCGGGCGCCCGGCGGCGTAGTTCTCCAGATCGGCACAGAAGCGGGCTACGTTTTCGTCGCAGGTGTAGCCCAGGGTCATGTTGCCGGAGACGTGGGGGGTGAGAATGATGTTCCGGGCGTCCCACAGAGGATCGTCCTGGGGCAGAGGCTCCGGGTCCATCACGTCCAGGGCGGCGCCTGCCAGCTTTCCGCTGTTCAGGGCCTCCGCCAGGGCCTTCTGGTCCAGAGCGGTGCCACGGCCCACGTTGATGACGCAGGCGTCGGCGGGCAGCAGGGCGATCCGCTCCCGGTTCAGGATGTGAACGGTCTCCGGCGTGCTGGGCAGGGCCATCACCAGGATTTTTGTGCGGGGCAGCACGTCGTCCAGAGCGGAGATGGGATACACCTCGTCGAAGGCGGGGTGGGGCTTTCCGCTGCGGCTGAGACCCACGATCTTCGCGGCCCCCATGCCCCGCAGCCGGTCCGCCACATGGCGTCCGATATCCCCGGTGCCCAGGATGGTGAATTCGTTGTCCCGGATGGAGCGGACGGGCAGCTGATTGGACCAGCCGTGGCCCCGGACGATCTCGATGTACTCCGGCATCCGCCGCAGCAGCATCAGGGTCACCATCACCACATGCTCGGCGATGGTAACGCCGTAGACGTTGGAGTTGGTCAGCAGGCAGTCCGGGTTGGCGAACAGGCCGGGATCCTTGCAGTAGAGGTCCACCCCGGCAAAGGAGCAGCAGTACCACTTCAGCGTAGCGGGAGCGGCGCGCAGAAGGTCAGCGGAATGGGCGTACAGAACCTCGCAGTGCTGGAGGCAGTCCTTCGCCTCCTCAAACTGGTCCAGGTTGAAGAAATGGGGGGTGAAGCCCGTCCGGCGGGCGGTCTCCCGGATCCGGTCCTTGTGGGCTTCCGTGAGGAATTCCTGATAGATGCAGATATTGCGATTCATAAACAATCAGACTCCTTTTGAATGGATTGACAGAGTTGCTCGGCACAGTGCATCCCATCCGCGGCGGCGGAGAGGATGCCGCCGGCATAGCCGGCTCCCTCGCCGCAGGGGTACAGGCCCCGGAGAGAGGACTGGCAGGTCCCATCCCGTGGGATGCGCACTGGGGAGGAGGAACGGCTCTCCACCGCCGTCAGGACGGCGTCCGGATCGTCGTAGCCCCGGAGCTTCTGCCCCAGCAGGGGGAGCGCCCCGGCAATGGTATCCGCCACGAAGGGCGGCAGGCACCGGCGCAGGTCCGTCCAGGTGACGCCGAGGCGGTAGCTGGGGTGCACTCGGCCTGGGCCGACGGAGGGCCGCCCCGCCAGAAAGTCCCCCACCCGCTGGGCCGGGGCCCGGTAGTCCCCACCCCCCAGAGCGTAGGCTGCAGACTCCAGCTTCCGCTGGAAGGCGATACCCGCCAGGGGATCTTCCGCCCCGCCATAGTCCTCTGGCGTCACGTTCACCAGCAGGCCGCCATTGATATTCTCCTTGTCCCGGGCGAATTCGCTCATGCCGTTGGTGACCACCCGCTCCGCCTCAGAAGCGGCCGCCACCACCTCCCCGCCGGGGCAGACGCAGAAGGAGTAGGCCGCCCGGCCGCCGGGCAGATGGCAGGAGAGCTTGTAGGTAGACGCCGGAAGCCCGGGATGCCCGGCGTACTGCCGGTATTGGGCGGCGTCGCAGTCCGCCTGCCGGTGTTCGATCCGCACCCCCACGGCGAAGGGCTTGGCCTCCATGGGCACACCCCTTTTATGGAGCATGGCGAAGGTGTCCCGGGCGGAGTGCCCTGGGCAGAGGAGCAGGTGGGAGCAGGGAAGGGTATAAACGCCCTCCGGCCCCTCCGCGGTGATGCCCCGCAGGGCGCCGTCCCGGATGTCCAGATCCGCCAGCCGGCTCTCAAACCGGATGTCCGTTCCCAGTTCCAGCAGACGGCGGCGCAGGTTTACCAGGACGGTGTGGAGATAATCCGTGCCCACATGGGGTTTGGCATCGATCAAAATATCCTCCGGAGCGCCGCAGGATACCAACGTCTCCAGGATAAAGCGGTGGCGGGGGTCGCGTGTGCCGGTGTTCAGCTTCCCGTCCGAGAAGGCTCCTGCGCCGCCCTCGCCGAATTGGACATTGGAGGTCAGGTCCAGCTCTCCCGTGGCCCAGAACCGTTCCACATCCGCCTTCCGTCGCTCCACCGGGCGGCCCCGCTCCAGCAGGATGGGGCGCAGCCCCGCCTGGGCCAGCACCAGGGCGGCGAAGAGCCCCGCGGGCCCGGCGCCCACCACTACGGGAGGCACCGCCGGCGCAGGCAGGGGAGACGGCGGCGTGTACGCCGGGGCCTGTGCGGCCCGGCTGATCTTCCGGCTCCTGGCTCGGCGGAGAATAGCGGACTCCTCCTTGACCGCGACCTCCACTGTGTAGACCAGGCGGACTTCTTCCCGGGCGTCCACACTGCGGCGGAGTAAGCGCAGGGAGAGAATGTCCTTCTCCCGCATCCGGAGCAGCCGGGCGGCCTCAGCGGCCAGCTCCGCCATGCCGGCCTCCGGCGGGAGCTTGATGGAATCGATTCTTAACACCTTGTTCAAAGTTCCTTTCAGATGTGTTTAAGATAAGCATACTATACTTCAGTCAAAGGTTCAAGGAAGAGCCCCTGAAAAGCTTCCGGTTTTTTCCGGAGCGCCGTCCGGGACAATTCAAAAATTGGAATCAGAAACTTCATACTTTTGACACGATCCCATGTTATCCTCTGTTCTAAACAATGGATGAGCGGGATACATAATAGGAGGCAATCATTATGTATAACGACGAACACAATCTCTATCACTACACCTACCGGAAGGACGGCAGCGAGGCGGAGGCGCATCCGGCTCCCCAGCCCGGCCCGGTACAGGACCATAACAGCGGGCCGCAGCAGCCCGTGCAGGAGATGAAGCCTGTGAAGAAAAACCGCATTGGACTGAAGGTGACGGCCCTGGCCCTGTGCTGCGCCCTGCTGGGCGGCGCCGTGGGCGGCGGCATTGTCTGGGGCGTCGGCAGAAGCGGCGACGAGACCTCGGTCAACGTCAGCGGCCGCACCGTCAGTCAGGTCGCACTGAAAACCGTGGACGGCAAGACGGCGATGAGCGACGCGGAGGTTTACGCCGCCAATGTCAACAGCGTGGTATCTATCAATGTCACCGGGACCAACAGCAACAACTTCTTCGGCCAGCCGGTACAAACGGCATCCTCCGGCTCCGGCTTCATCCTCACCACGGACGGCTATATTGTCACCAACTACCATGTGGTGGAGGATGCCCAGACCGTGAAGGTCACCCTGTACAACGGCGATGAATACGACGCTCAGTATGTGGGCGGCGATGAGGACTACGACATCGCGGTCATCAAGATCGAGGCCTCCGGCCTGCAGGCCGTCACCCTGGGCGACAGTGAGAAGCTGAACGTGGGCGACCGGGTTCTGGCCATTGGCAACCCCCTGGGGGACCTGACGTTCTCCATGAGCGGCGGCATGGTCTCCAGCGTGAACCGCACCATCAACGTGGACGGCACGCCCTTCAACATGATCCAGACCGATACCTCCATCAACCCCGGCAACTCCGGCGGCCCGCTGCTGAACGGCTACGGTGAGGTGGTGGGCATCGTGTCCGCCAAATACTCCAGCTACGGCAGCTCCGGCGAGAGCGTGGAGGGTCTGGGCTTCGCCATCCCCATCAATGACGTCATCAGCATGATCCAGGACATCATGACCAACGGCTATGTGAGCAACAAGGCCTATCTGGGCGCCACCATCGGCACTCTGACCAGCGGCATGGCCCAGCAGTACCGCTATGACATCAGCCAGGGTGCCTTCGTCTATTCTGTGGAGGACGGCAGCCCGGCGGCTGCGGCGGGCCTGCAGCTGGGCGACGTTATCACCGCCATCGACGGCACGGAGATCACCTCCCTGGAGGACCTGACCGCCGCCAAGAAGGGCTATGCGGCCGGCGATACCTCCACACTGACCGTCTACCGCCAGGGTGAGACCATCACTCTGGAGCTGACCTGGGGCGCCGTGTCTGCCGATCAGCAGTCCGCTGTGCAGGGCCAGACGGAGCAGGATCAGAACACCCAGAACGGCGGCGGGTACACCAATCCTTACGACCTCTTCGAGTACTTCTTCGGCTGATGGCGGGAGACTCCCGCAGCCAGAAATAACTCTGCGGCCCGGTGGCGGCTCTGCGGCAGATGCTGCGGAAGGGCAAAAAGCCGCCGGATGCGGCGGGCGGCGGAGATTTCAGATAGAACGAAAAGGGCGCACCGCAGAACCGCGGTGCGCCTTTCCAGTATGGAAGCGGCGTTCATTTCGATGGACGCCGCTTCCGCACTGAATAAAAATGAAGGGAGAGATGGAAAGCAAAATCATTTGGAGGCAGGCTCCTCCTCTTTGGCAGACTGCTTGTTTTTGTGGGCCTTGATGGAGCTGTTGATGCAGCCCAGCGCCAAGACAGCAACGATTGCGAGCATCACATAGCCGCCGACTTCCATGAGAGGACACCTCCTTCCCGATTCGGATTCGAGGATTTATTTACGAAAAGTTGTCATAAACATAAAAATATTAACGGATTCTTAACGACCTCTTAACGATATCTTAGCGCTAATGAGCCAAAAAAGCAAGCCCCTTTTCGGAAAAATTTTTGGCGCTTTCCGAAAGGGGCTCAGTCCAGAAAATATCCCAGGGAGGCAAAGACCTCAGACAGTCGCTGGGGGTCCAGAATCTCGATCCTGTGGTAAGACTGGCGGAGGATGCCGGCCTCCCGAAACTGTTTGAGGATGCGGGTGACGGAGACACGGCTCATACCGGTGATGGCCGCGATCTGCTCGTGGGTGTACGGAATGGAGGGCCCGGAGCTGGCGCAGCAGGTGTGCAGGAAATAGGCCACCCGCTTGTCATCCTCCAGAAAGTGGGAACAGCAGATATAGTCGGACAGCATGGTGATCCGCCGCACAAAATGGGCCATCAGGTCCTGGGGAGGATAGCCGTGCTCCTGCCACAGCTTCCAAAAGCGGTCTGCCGCCAGCAGATAGACCTCCGCCGGAGAGATGGCGGACACGCTGACCATGACCTTGGCGTGATACACCAGGGCGCTGCTGCCGAACAGGTTGCCGGGTCCCAGGTAAAAGAGGGAGATCTCATCTCCGCTGGGACCGAGGCAGAAGGTGCGGAGCTGTCCCTTGACCAGAAAGCCTGCCTGTGTGGACAGCGCACCCTTTTCCAGCAGGACCTCGCCGCTGCGGTACTGGCGTCTGACGCCGTATTTGACAAAAAGCTCCCCCACGTGGGGGCTGATCTGGATGTCGCCGGACACGGGGCACCCCGCCTCCTTTCCTGAGAGGATTCCATATCAACATCAACAAAAATAGTAGCAGATTTTCTCCCATTCCACAAGATGCATTTGTATCACCTGTTACAATCTGGCCGCCGGATCTCCCTTTACAATAAGCATATCCAGACTGAGCGGCCCGGTCAGAATGCCGCGCGGCGCGGATCAAAAAGGAGGAGCTGACAATGAAGGATACCATGTGCGGCCTTGTCAAGGAGGTCAACGCCCCGTCCGGCCTGGTCTATCACACTGACCTGCCGATCCCGGAGATCAATGACGATGAAGTCCTCATCAAGGTTCACTGCTCGGCCATCTGCGGCACAGATCTGCACATCATGGAGTGGGACGAGTGGTCCCAGAAGCGGATCAAGGCCCCCGTTACCGTGGGCCATGAGACAGCCGGCGAGATCGTGGCGGTGGGAAAAAACGTCACGGAGCGCAAGGTGGGCGACCGGGTGTCCTGCGAGTCCCATATTCCCTGCGGCGAGTGCTATTTCTGCAAGAACGGGATGCCACACATCTGCAAGAACGTGAAGCTGTTCGGCTGCACCCAGAACGGAGCCTTCGCCGAATACGCCAAGATCCGCTGGGACTGCACGTTCCTGCTGGAGGATGACGTCACCGACGAGGCGGCCTGCATGTTCGAGCCCATGGGCGCTGGGATTCACGGCGTGGAAGCGGCGGAGGTCAACGGAAAGACCGTGCTGGTCAGCGGCTGCGGACCCATCGGTCTGACAGCCATCAGCGCCAGCAAGACCTTCGGCGCTGTCAAGGTCATCGCCTGCGACCTGATCGATGAGAAGCTGGAGGTGGCCAAGAAGATGGGCGCCGACGCGGTGCTCAACAGCGCCAAGTGCGACCTGCCGGCGGAGGTCAGGACTCTGACCGGCGGCGTGGGCGTGGACGCGGCCATCGACATCACCGGCGCGGAGCCCGCCCTCAACAGCGCCCTCAAGTGCCTGCGGGCTGCGGGCCGTCTGGTGTGCGTGGGACTGCCCACCAAGTCCATCACCTTCCACGACATGACCGATGACCTGGTCTATCGGGAGGTCCAGCTGACCGGCGTCTCCGGACGGAAGATCTGGGAGACCTGGGAGGACTTCGCCAAGGTTATGAAGGGACCCTATTTCAAGCTGGATCAGGTGATCGGCGGCCGCTTCCCCATGAAGGACTTTGAGGCCGCTCTGGCGCAGATCCACAGCGGCGTGCCCGGCAAGATGATCCTGTATCCCTGATCCCGCCCCGCAGAACAGGCAGGAGGGGACTGTGCCCATTCTGCGGCGGACCCTGACCCGGCCCGGAGATGCTGAACGATCCTGAAACACCCCCGCCGCATCGCGGCGGGGGTGTTTTGCGTCAGTCCGGCAGATGGAAGATATCCTCCACAGGGGTTTTCAGCAGCCGGGCCAGCCGCATGGCCAGCCCCAGGGTGGGATCGTACTTGTTGTTCTCAATGGCGTTGATGGTTTGGCGGGTGACGCCCAGCTCCCGTGCCAGGTCCTCCTGCCGGAGCCCCGCCGCCTTCCGCAGCTCCCGAATCCGGTTTTCCATGGATCACAGCCCCGCACACCGCAGCAGCAGGCCGAAGGCCAGCAGGAAGACTGCCAGCAGCGGGACATACAGCAGGAAGCTCCTGGCACCGTCCCGGTCCCCGGCGCGCCATCTCCCCACCCGCAGGGCCAGAAAATACAGGAGATTCTGAAAGATCAACAGGTACATGGGCGCGGTGACGCGGCCGGTCTGGACGCAGTCCCAGATCCCCCATATAAACAGGGCCATCACCGTGAAGAACCAGGCCACCCGGATGGCGTTCAGGGAGAGGTGGAGTTCCATCTCATCCATGTTCCGAAAGAATTTCATAGAACTGCCTCCTTGCTTTGAATTGTCAAGTTCTTTTGACATTTTTAGAATAGTACGGCAGATGCGAAATGTCAATAGTGTTTTACATTTTCGCAAAGAGGATAGAAAAACGTCGGGGAACGCAGGCTGACCCTTGCGCTTTTGGGCCTGAAATGGTACAATAATTGTCCGAAAATATCAGCAAGGGAGCGCTGCTTTTATGAAATTAGGAATCGTGGGTCTGCCCAATGTGGGCAAATCGACCCTGTTCAACGCCATCACCAACGCCGGCGCCGAGAGCGCCAACTATCCGTTCTGCACCATCGACCCCAACGTGGGCATGGTAGCGGTGCCGGACGAGCGGCTGGACAAGCTGGCGGAGATGTATCAGCCGGATAAGAAGACCCCGGCGGTCATCGAATTCGTGGACATCGCCGGACTGGTGAAGGGCGCCAGCAAGGGCGAGGGCCTGGGCAACAAGTTCCTGGCCAACATCCGGGAGACCGACGCCATCGTCCACGTGGTCCGCTGCTTTGACGACGAGAACGTCATTCACGTGGAGGGCAGCACGGACCCCAGGCGGGACATCGACATCATCAACATGGAGCTGGTGATGGCGGACCTGGAGATGGTCCAGCGCCGGGTGGAGAAGGCCACGAAAGCCCTGAAGGGCGACAAGAAGTTCCAGCATGAGGTGGACGTGTTCACCGCACTGCAGAAGCATCTGGACGGGGGCAATCTGGCCCGGACCTTTGCCTGTGACGAGGACGACGCGGCCCTGATCGCCACCTCCGACCTGCTGACCCTGAAGCCTGTGATCTACGCCGCCAACACCGACGAAGCGGGCTTCGCCGATCTGGAGCATAACCAGTACTACCAGCAGGTGAAGGCCATTGCCGACGCGGAGGACAGCCAGGTGCTGCCCATCTGCGCCAAGATGGAGCAGGACATCGCCGAGCTGGAGGGCGAGGAGAAGCTGATGTTTCTGGAGGAGCTGGGAGTGGAGGAGTCCGGCCTGGACCGGCTCATCAAGTGCTCCTACGCTCTGCTGGGCCTGATCTCCTTCCTGACCTACGGCAAGGACGAGTGCCGGGCCTGGACCATCAAGAAGGGCACCAAGGCCCCCCAAGCCGCCGGCAAGATCCACTCCGACATCGAGCGGGGCTTCATCCGGGCGGAGGTCATCGCCTATGAGGACATGATCGCCTGCGGCAGCGTCAACGCCGCCAAGGAGAAAGGGCTGCTCCGCAGCGAGGGCAAGGAGTATGTGGTTCAGGACGGAGACATGGTCTACTTCCGGTTCAACGTATGATGACGGAGGCGGAGAGACTGGCGGCCTATGACCGCATGTACGCCGACCTGCTGAAGGAACGGGACAAGGTCCTGGCGGACATGGACAAGCTCCGCGCCGCGGGAAGGAATCGGGGAACCACCTACCAGCAGCTGTTGGCCCAGAAGCTGACGGTTCAGAACCTGATCGGCCGGTTTGAGATCTACGGAATCAAAGAAGCGTGAGGGACAGGCAGGCGCAAACGCGCCTGCCTGTTTTGCCTGCGGAGAGGGATCTCCTGACGGCAGGCCGGACAGGGGCCGGCCTCATGGGCAAAAGGGACCGGGCGTCTGGCAGGACAGCATTCCATATAGCGGGCGGCCGTCCGCTGTCCGGCAGAAAAATTCCCGGGGGGAAACATTTCGGCCCGCCCCGGCGTATATAGGTTGAAAGCGCTTTTCAAACGAGAGAAAGGAGGCATTGCATGGAAGAGGCTGAAATCCTGCTGCGCAATGCCATGGAACACCACGGTGCCGCCGTCTACCGGCTGGCCCTGTGCCGGATGCAGAGCGTCCAGGACGCAGAGGACGTGTACCAGGACGTGTTTCTCCGGCTGCTGGGCCAGGAGGCATCTGCCTGGGACGGGGAGCATCTGCGGGCCTGGCTGCTGCGGTGCACGGTGAACCGGTGCCATGACCTGCACCGCTTCCGCCTGCGGCGTCCGGTGCTGGCGCTGGCGGACCTGCCGGAGACGGCCGCGGAAGCGGACAGCGGCGCCGCAGAGCTGTGGGACGCAGTGGCCCGCCTGCCGGAAAAGCTGCGCGTCCTCATCCACCTGTATTATGCCGAGGGGTATTCCACGGAGGAGATCGCCGGGCTGCTGGACATTCCGGCGGCCACGGTCCGCACCCGGCTCCGCCGGGCCCGAAAAAGACTCAAAGACCTGCTGGGAGGAGACGACCATGAAGAAGAACGACTATCAGAATTTGATGGAGCATATCCAGCCCCCCGCCGGGCTGAATGACCGGGTGCTGTCCGCCGCCCGGCAGACGGCGGGAGCGCAGAAGGAGACGACCGGCCCCAAACATCTGGCGCCCGGAAAGCGGCGCCCGGTGCTCCGGGCGGCAGTATGCGCCGCCTGTGCACTGGCGCTGGTGGTAGGTTCTGTAACGCTGGGGCCCATTGGCGGCGGAGAGCCCGGAGAGAGCGGCGCGCCGGTAACAGCCCTGCCCAGCTTCTCCTTCGGCCTGACGGCCTATGCCGCTGACACGGGGGAGCGTTACGAGGCGAACGCCAACGGGGGGCTGGCCTTCAGTACAGCCGGTCAAGTCTCCTGGTCTGCCGAGGGCGGCCACTACACCGGCTGTCTGTTCCAGGTGACAGGGGAGAACATTCGAACCATTTCCCTTGCCATTGACCGAGAGGCGCTGTACCGCAGCAGAACTCTGACCAACCTCTCCAGAGAAGAGGTGCAGAACTATCTCGATGCCGAGGCCAACGGCACGGAGTACCGGCTTTCCAGCGGCGAAGGAGTGATCCATGCCGTTTATGGCGAGGAGGAAGAGGGGCCCCTGACCATGGAGGTGGTGACGGATCTGGGCGCTGCCGTCACGGAGGGCTATGACCCGGAGGTGCGCTATGGATTCCTGATTCCGGATACCGGCGATATCGACTGGGACAGGGATCCCCGGGCGGCGAATCAGGAGAGCATCGACCGGATGGACGGCGCCCGGCTGACGGTGACGGTGACCTTCACTGACGGTTCGGAGCAGACCAAGACCTACACGCTGTCCACAGGGCGGCTGAAGGTGGAATATGACGCAAACAGCCCCGGCGGGATCCTCCTGCCCCAGCTGGCCGGTGATGAAGACCCGTGGCTCTACGGCGTCTATGCGGTGGATGAGACGGCCAGCCGTTTCCTCCAGTGGCCGGTGCAGGGAGCCAACACCATCAGCCTCTCCAACCCCTATGGTACCCCCCGGTGGCAGCCGGGCGGCAAGACCTGTGAAACTCACACCGGAATCGACATTGCCGCGCCGGAGGGCGAGGCAGTCCTGGCCGCAGCGGGCGGCACTGTGGTGGAGTCCGGCTATGACGTGGAGCGAGGCAATTATGTGGTGATCGACCACGGGGACGGCCTTTCTACCCTATATGGCCAGTGCCGGGACTTTACGGTGGAGGAGGGCGACACCGTCCGGGCCGGGGAGATGATCGGTGCCGTGGGGAAGACCGGCATGGCAACAGGGGCCCATCTCCACTTTGAGGTCCGCCAGGACGGAGAGCCCCAGAACCCGGTGGCCTATTTTGACAGCGACGTGCGGGACACCCTCCGCATGGGCTGACCGGTCCTCTGTGAAAAGAACAGTGAGCGCGGCGCGGAATTTGTTCCGCGCCGCGCTCGTTTTCGGCTGGGGTCAGGCCCGGGGCCTGCGGGCAGCCCGTCGGGCCTCCGCTTTTTTCTCCAGGTTGGAGACCACCAGGGCGCAGGCAGCGTCGCCCGTGATGTTCACCGTGGTGCGGCCCATGTCGAAGATGCGGTCCACGCCGATGACCAGGCCGATGCCTGCCACCGGCAGATTCACGCTCTCCAGCACCATGGTCAGCATCACCACGCCGGAGCCGGGGACACCCGCGGTTCCGATGGAGGCCAGGGTGGCGGTGAGCACAATGGTGATCATTTGGCCCAGGGTCAGGTCCACTCCGTAGCAGGTGGCGATGAACACGGCGCACACGCCCTGGTAGATGGCGGTGCCGTCCATGTTGATGGTGGCGCCCAGGGGCAGGACGAAGCTGGCGATGTCCCGCCGGGCGCCCAGCCGCTCCGTGCACTCCAGGTTCAAAGGCAGGGTGCCCACGGAGGAGGCAGAGGAGAACGCCATGGCCATGGCCGGGAACATCCCCTTGAAGAAGGCCAGCGGACTCACGCCGCCCAGGGCCTTTACCGTGGCAGAGTAGACGATGACGGCGTGGAGGAAGTACCCGATATAGGCGCACAGCAGCACCAGGCCCAGATTGCCCAGGATCTGGGGACCGTTTTCCGCCACCACCGGCAGGATCAGGCAGAACACGCCGATGGGGGAGAGGCGCAGGATGATGTCCATGACCTTCATGCAGACCTCTGTAAGGCTGTCGACCAGCGCCGCTGCGGGCCGTCCCTTCTCTCCGGCGGCCAGGATGCCGAAGCCGAACAGCAGCGCCGCCACGATCACCTGCAGCATGGAGGCGTTGGCAAAGGGGGCGATGATGTTGGAGGGGAAGATGTCCACCAGCGTGTCCATGAAGCTGGCGGTCTCACCGGGCTCAAAGGTGACACCGGTGGGGTCGATGACCGTGAAGAAGCCCTTGAACAGGTTGGCCAGGAACATGGCCAGCACGATGGCCCCGGCAGTGGTGCAGGTATAATACACCAGCGTTTTGACGCCGATGGAACCCACCTTGCGGATATCGCTCATGGAGATGATGCCGGAGAGAATGGAGAAAAAGACGATGGGCACCACCACGAACTTCAGCAGGTTCAGGAAAATGGTGCCGAAGGGCTTGATATAGCTGACGGCAAAGGTGGGATTTCCCGTGAAGGCCATGCCGACCGCGATGCCTAGCCCCAGCGCCAGAAAGATTTGGAGGGAGAGAGGAATTTTTTTCTGCTTCATATACGCGCTCCTTTGCTTGGTGAACTGTTGTGCAGGGCCATTCGGCGGAAAGACCGCCCGAAATGGCCGAAAACTAATCTAGTATATCAAAAAAACTGGGACAGCACAACCCTCTTTTGCAACAGAGTGCCCATTTCCGCTGCTTAGAAACCTGATTTCAATTTCTGTTTATTTTGTCAGGAAGGCGGAGGGTATAGATACGATCCCGGCATGGATGGCAGAGATGGAGAAGAGAACCTGGCATCTCCACTGGGCGGCGTGGGAAAAGCGGCGGATCCGGGCTCGAACATTGACGGCCTGTAAAAGAGTCCCCCGGACAGAAAACGACCTCTCCCGATCCGGAGAGGCCGTTTGTTCAGTCATGGGCGTGAGGCAGGTTCCAGCGGAAGTGGGCGGAGAGGATGCGGACGGCGACCACAAGCGCACTGCCGCAGAGCATGGCGGCCATCTCTCCCGCCAGGGGCCAGAGGACCACGCAGGCCAGCGCCCCGGCCAGGGAGGCGGAGGCATAGACATGCTTGACGAAAATGTAGGGCGTGTCCCCGGCCAGCACGTCCCGCAGCACGCCGCCGCCCACGCCGGTAACCACGCCCACAAACACCAGCAGGAACAGGGTGGGGCGGGCCGCGTGTTCATAGGCAATGCGGATGCCCGCCACAGTGAAAATGCCAAGGCCCGCGGAGTCCATAATCAGCAGCACCAAGTCGTAGAGCCGCTGGTCCCACATGAGGAGCCGCCGGATGCGGGGCAGAAACAGCACCAGGGAGGTCAGCAGGGCCACCACGGCGTAGATGGGATCCTGGAAGGTGCCCGGCGGCGTGATGCCCAAGAGCAGGTCCCGGATGACGCCGCCGCCCACCGCGGTGGTGAGGCCCAGAATGCAGACGCCGAAAACGTCCATGTTCTTTTTCAGGCCGGTGATGGCGCCGGAGGCGGCAAAAGCGAGCGTCCCAACCAGCTCCAGGATCAGAAACAGCTGTTCCATGGCCGTCACCGGGCGTCCTGCCGGACCATCTCCATAAAGGCGGAGGCCGCGGCGGTGGGCGTCACGTCCCGCAGGGTGCACATGTCCACGCTGCGGGCAGGAATGGTGAAGTCGGTTTTCAGCAGGCGGATGTCCCCGCTGTCCAGGGCCTTCTGCACAAACTCCAGCGTCACACCGGCCACCCCCAGGCCGATCCGGGCCAGGGATACCAGAAGGCTCCGGGAGGAGAGCTCGATTTCCGGCGTCAGGGTGATACCGCTTTGCAGAAAGTACTGCTCCAGAAACACCCGGCTGCTGGCCTTGCGCTCCAGCAGGATCAGGGGGAACTCCGCGATCTCCTGCCGGGTGTACACGTGGTCGAAGTCACAGTCGTAGCCGCTGCCCGCCACAAAGACGGAGTGGGTGGCGAAGCAGGACCAGGTATGCAGCGCGGCGGGGTCCGTGGGGGAGGAGGCGAAGGCGATGTCCACAGCGCCGGATTTCAGCATGCTCAGCACCTTGGCGCTGCGGCCGCTGACAATCTTCAGCCGGATGCCCGGGTGCTGGCGGTGGAAGGCCTCCAAATATGGCGTCAGGAAAAAGCTGGTGACAGTGTCGCTGGCGCCGATGGTCAGGGTGCCCAGCAACAGCTGCTGGGCCTGGGACAGCTTGTCCTCCCCTGTGGCCAGCAGGCCCAGGGCGCTGCGGACATACTGGTAGAGCATCTGCCCCTCCCAGGTGAGGGAGACGCCCCGGGGACTGCGGGCGAACAGGCGGGCCTGGAGCGCCGTCTCCAGCTGCTTGATAGACTGGCTCACCGCCGACTGGGAGATGTAGAGGTTTTTTGCCGCCAGGGAGATGTTGCCCGTCTCCGCCACCTCTTTGAACACTCGGTACAGCTCCAGCTTGACCGCCATGGATCATCCCTCCAGCAATCAGAATTTCTTATAGTGTCCGGAATCATTATAAGGGATGACTGGAGGAAACGCAACGGCGGCGGAAAAATTTTCGGTTTTTCTTTGCAAGCGGGACGGTTTTTGGTATACTAACACATTAGATTGTAAAGACGGGAGGCGCGCTATGCTGTATCACATTCTGGCAGTGGGCGACGTGGTGATGGAGCCCGGCCTCCGCCATCTGGAGCGGCACCTGCGTCCCCTCCAGAAGTGGAAGACCATCGACTTCACGGTGGTGAACGGCGAGAATGCCGCCGGAGTGGGGCTGACCCGCGACCAGGCGGAGCGGATCTACGACGCCGGTGCCGACGTGGTGACCTTGGGGAACCACGCCTTCGGCAAGAGCCAGATTGCGGATTTCCTGGAGGACGCGCCCTGGCTGCTGCGGCCCGCCAACTACACCGGCCGGGCCCCGGGCCGGGGCTGCGGTGTTTACGACCTGGGCGGCGTCCGGATCCGGGTGCTGAACCTGATCGGCCGGTGCGACCTGGCCTGGGGGGCGGACAACCCCTTCACGGCGGCGGACCGGCTGCTGGAGAGAGACGCGGCGGACTTCACCCTGGTGGACTTCCACGCGGAGGCAACCAGTGAGAAACTGGCCATGGGCTACTATCTGGACGGGCGGGTGTCCGCCCTGTGGGGGACCCATACCCACGTGCCCACCGCTGACGAGCGGGTGTGTCCCAAGGGCACGGGCTATATTACGGATTTGGGAATGACCGGGTCCATCGAGTCGGTGCTGGGCATCGACCCCCGGCAGTCCGTGGAGGGATTCCTGGGCGGCCTGCCGGGCCGCTACCGGGCGCCGGAGGGACCCGCCAAGCTCCAGGGGGCCATCTTCACGCTGGACAGCGCCACCGGACTGTGCACCGCCGTGGAGCGGATCGACGTACGGTGACCGGGACGATTTCAAACCGGCTGGTTAAAATTTCAGATAGAGAGGAACGAACCATCATGTCCATTGAAAAAGTCAGAGCATATTTCAAGCCCCTCGGCATCGAAGAGCGAATCCGGGAGTTCGATGTCTCCTCCGCCACGGTGGAGCTGGCGGCGGTGGCCGTGGGTGTGGAGGGCGCCCGCATTGCCAAGAGCCTCAGCTTCAAGGTGGAGGACAAGCCCATCATCATTGTGGTGGCGGGGGACGCCAAGGTGGACAACAGCCGCTACAAGGCCCAGTTCCACACCAAGGCCAAAATGCTGACCCATGAGGAGGCCCACGAGCTGATCGGCCACGACGTGGGCGGCGTGTGCCCCTTTGCCCTGCCGGAGGATGTGAAGGTGTACCTGGATGTGTCCATGAAGCGGTTCGAGACGGTGTTCCCCGCCGCGGGCAGCAGCAACAGCGCCGTGGAGATGACCTGCGACGAGCTGGAGCGGTACGCCTCCAACTTTGCCGCGTGGGTGGATGTGTGCAAGGGCTGGCGGCCCGAGGAGCAGGGATGATCCGGTTTCTGCACGGCGCGGACTTCCACCTGGACAGCGCCTTTGGCGCCCTGCCGCCCGGACAGGCGGCGGCCCGCCGCCGGGAGAGCCGGGAACTGGCTCTCCGTCTGGCGGACTACGTGAAGGAACACGGCATCGATCTGGTGCTGCTGGCGGGGGATCTGTTCGACAGCGCCAGCCCCTTCCGGGAGACGGGGGAACAGCTGGCCGCCGCTCTGGGACAGATGCGGGCCAGGGTGTTCATCTCCCCCGGCAACCACGACTGGTACGGACCCGGCAGTCCCTGGGAGACGGTGGACTGGCCGGAGAATGTGTACGTATTCAAAGAGAACAGGCTCACGGCCGTGGAGGTGCCGGAGCGGAACTTGGTGATCCACGGGGCGGCATTCTCCGGCCCGGAACAGCCGGAGAGCCTGCTGGCGGGTTTCACCGCCCCGGCAGACGGAAAGTGTCACATCGGCCTGCTCCATGGGGAGCTGGACGGGGCGGAGGCGCGGTACGGCCCCATCCGCCGGGAAGAGGCGGCGGCCAGCGGCCTCTGCTATCTGGCACTGGGCCACGTCCACAAGCGGACGGCGCCCCTGACACTGGGGCGGACGGTCTGCGCCTGGCCCGGCTGTCCGGAGGGCCGGGGGTTCGACGAGCTGGGGGAGAAAGGTTTTTACGAGGGGACGATCTCCGACGGCGGAGAGGTCTCCCTGACCTTTGTGCCCTTTGCCCGGCACCGGTATGAGGTTTTAGAGGTGGACGTCACCGGAAAAGAGCCCCGGGCCGCCGTGGAGGCAGCTCTGCCGCCGGAGACGGCCGGGGACCTGTACCGCATCCTCCTCACCGGCGAGACCGGAGAGGGCGGCGCTGGCGCCGCGGCCATCCAGGAGGCGCTGGCGGACCGGTTTTACGCCCTGGAGGTCCGGGACCGCACCCGTATGGCGGAGGACCTGTGGCGGCGGGCGGAGGAGGACTCCCTCCGGGGCCTGTTTCTCCGGGAGCTGCGCCAGCGGCGGAAGCAGGCGGAGACGGAAGCGGAACGGGCGGAGATCGACCTGGCGGCCCGGTTCGGCCTGGCGGCGCTGGACCACCGGGATCTGGGGTGAGCGGAGGAGCGGATGAAATGAATGAGATGAAGAAGATTCTGCTGATCGGCACTGGCGGCACCATCGCCTCGGACGTGACGGACAGCGGCCTTGCGCCGGAGCTGACCACGGAGCAGCTGCTCTCCCATATTCCCGGGATCTCGGACATCTGCGGCGTGGACTGCCTCCAGCTGCTGAACCTGGACAGCACCAACATGACCCCGGCTCACTGGCTGGAGATCGCCGCCTGTATCCGGGAGCACTACGGCTGCTATGACGGCTTTGTCATCACCCACGGCACGGACACCATGGCGTATACGGCGGCGGCCCTGAGCTATCTGATCCAGGGTAGTCCTAAGCCTATTGTGCTGACCGGCGCCCAGAGACCCATCGGATTTGATTCCACGGATTCCAAGACAAATCTGGCGGACGCCTTCCGCTGCGCGGCGGAGGACCTGCCGGGGGTCTCTATCGTGTTCAACAGCCGGGTGATCCTGGGGACCCGGGCCAAGAAGACCCGCTCCAAGAGCTTCCAGGCCTTTTCCAGCATCAATCACCCGGAGCTGGGCGTCCTGCGGGACGGCGTGCTGCTGCGGTACATCCGCCAGGACTGCCGGGAGGCCCCGGTGTTTTACGACCGCCTGGACCCGCGGGTGGCCCTGCTGAAGCTGGTGCCCGGCACCGGGCGGGATGCGGCGGACTTCCTGCTGGAGCGGAACGACGCCCTGATTATCGAGAGCTTCGGCGTGGGCGGCCTGCCGGAGGCGGGCGGCTTTTACGACTGCGTTCGCCGCTGGATGGAGGCGGGGCGGGTCGTCGTTCTCACCACCCAGGTGGAGAATGAGGGCAGCGACCTGGGGGTGTATCACGTGGGCTACCGCCTCAAAAGCGATCTGGGGGTGCTGGAGGCCTACGACATGACCACGGAGGCCGTGGTGGCCAAGCTCATGTGGATCCTGGGGCAGACCCGGCGACGGGAGGAAGTGGAGCGGCTGTTCTACACACCGGTGGCCCGGGACATCCTCTGGCCCGGCCTGTAAAGACAGAGGGAACCGACGTCCGGAAAAAGGCAGGTTCCCCCACTTGACAAGGAAAAAGGCCCGTGATATATTTATTTTTACTGAAAAAAGCATTGAAAAGGACGCTGTCCGGGACTCGACAGCAGAGAGGGACCGCCGCTGGCTGAAAGCGGACCCTGCCAGAGCCCGGAACACAGCCACCGCCTTGGAGCCGCCCACCGATATGTAGGCTGGGACGGGACCTCCCGTTATAGAGGACACGAGCGGCATCCCTCCGGGGATGCAAGCAGGGTGGAACCGTGGAATACGATTTTGTATCCCACCCCTGATTTTTCAGGGGTGGGATTTTTGTTTTCTGCCCCTTGAACAAAAGGAGGATCAACCATGTCTGAAGAAGTGAAGAACAACGAGTTTACCTTTGAGAATCCGGCGTACCGCCAGACCTACTGGCACACCTGCTCCCACGTGATGGCCCAGGCTGTGAAGCGCCTGTGGCCGGAGGTGAAGCTGGCCATCGGCCCCTCCATCGACGAGGGCTGGTACTACGACCTGGACGCCCCCTTCGCCTTCACGCCGGAGCACCTGGAGAAGATCGAGGCAGAGATGCGGAAGATCTGCAAGGAGAAGCTGAAGCTGGAGCGGTTCGAACTGCCCCGGGAGGAGGCTTTGAAGTTCATGGAGGAGAAGGCAGAGCCCTACAAGGTGGAGCTTATCAACGACCTGCCCGCAGACGCCCATATCTCTTTCTACAAGCAGGGCGAGTTCACGGATCTCTGCGCCGGCCCCCATCTGGACTCCACCGGCCGCATCAAGGGCAACGCCCTCAAGCTCACCGCTTGCAACGCCGCCTACTGGCGGGGTGATTCCAACCGGGAGACCCTCCAGCGGATTTACGGCATCGCCTTCCCGAAGAAGGACGAGCTGGATGCCTACCTCCAGCGGATCGAAGAGGCTAAGAAGCGGGACCACCGGAAGCTGGGCCGGGAGCTGGGCCTGTTCATGCTGCGGGACGAGGGCCCCGGCTTCCCCTTCTTCCTGCCCAAGGGCATGACCTTGAAAAACACCCTGCTGGATTACTGGCGCCAGGTCCACAAGAAGTACGGCTATGTGGAGATCTCCACCCCCATCATCCTCAACCGTCAGCTGTGGGAGCGTTCCGGCCACTGGGACCACTATAAGCAGAACATGTACACCACTGTTATCGACGAAGAGGATTACGCCATCAAGCCCATGAACTGCCCCGGCGGCATGCTGGTCTACGCCAGCGAGCCTCACTCCTACCGGGAGCTGCCCCTGCGGGTGGGCGAGCTGGGCCTGGTACACCGGCACGAGCTGTCCGGTGCGCTCCACGGCCTGTTCCGGGTCCGCTGCTTCACCCAGGACGACGCCCACATCTTCATGACCCCGGACCAGATGAAGGACGTGATCCAGGAGACGGTTCGCCTGTTTGACGAAGTGTACTCCACCTTCGGCCTCAGCTACACCATTGAACTCAGCACCATGCCGGAGGATCACATCGGCACTGTGGAGGAGTGGGAGCATAACCAGGACATCCTGAAAAACGCTATCACCGACATGGGCAAGACCTTCGAGGTCAACGAGGGCGACGGCGCCTTCTATGGCCCCAAGCTGGACTTCCATCTGGCCGATTCCCTGGGCCGCACCTGGCAGTGCGGCACCATCCAGCTGGACAGCCAGCTGCCGGAGCGGTTTGAACTGGAGTACACCGGAGAGGACGGCCAGAAGCACCGCCCCGTCATGGTCCATCGGGTGGTTCTGGGCAGCGTGGAGCGGTTCATCGGCGTCATCACCGAGCACTTTGCCGGCGCGTTCCCGGTGTGGCTGAACCCGGTGCAGGTGAAGGTCCTGCCCATTACAGACCGCGCCCTGGAATACGCCGATCAGATCGCAAAGCAGCTGGATGCCGCCGGCTTCCGGGTAGAGGTGGACGGCCGCAACGAGAAGATCGGCAAGAAGATCCGGGAGGCCACCCTGGAGAAGATCCCCTATATGCTGGTAGTGGGCGACCGGGATATGGAAAACCAGACCGTCTCCGTCCGCCTGCGGACCGGTGAGGATCTGGGCGCCATGTCCGTGGCGGATTTTGCCGCCCGGCTGAAGCAGGACGTGGACACCAAGGCCATCTGGTAAAAATGCGTTCCCCTCACAGCGGCCCGGGGCCGAACCCGGACCGCTGTGTCCGATTCCGCAACGGGCGCTCCCGCATCCGGGCAGCGGAAAGATGGCGGGCATTTTCGGTGGTTCTGCACATTGCCGGGACCGCCCGGACGGTATACAATAAGAAAAAACATCCGGCACTTTTTGCAGAGGAGGCGGCTATGAGTCAGGAGATTCACTATTTGGAGACCGGATCCCAGGACCCTTTTTACAATCTGGCGTTTGAAGAGACGGTACTCCGCAGCCGGCGGTCGGGGGAGTATCTGCTCCTGTGGCAGAACGACAACACCATCGTCATCGGGCAGAACCAGAACGCCGAGGGTGAGATCAACCGGGCCTTTGTGGAGGCCCATCAAATCCATGTGGTGCGCCGCACCACCGGCGGCGGTGCCGTGTACCATGATCTGGGCAACCTGAACTACTCCTTCATCACCGACGTGGGAGACGCGGAGCGGCTGACCATGGAGCGGTTCACCCGTCCCATTGTGGAGGCCTTACAGGGATTGGGCCTGCAGGCGGAGGCCTCCGGCCGCAATGACATCCTGGTGGAGGGGCGGAAGGTGTCCGGCACAGCCCAGCGGCTGCTCCGCGGGCGCTTCCTGTATCATGGGACACTGCTGTTCGACGCCAACCCCGGCATGGTGTCCGGGGCGCTGAATGTGGACCCGGCAAAGTTCGAGTCCAAGAGCGCAAAATCCGTGCGCAGTCGGATCGGCAACATCCGGGAGTTCCTGAAGACGGATATGGATATGCCCGCCTTCTGGAGTTATCTGAAGAAAACATTGGCCGGCAGCGGTCTGGTGGAGGATCACCTGACAGATGAGGAACTGGCTGCTGTGGATGAGCTGAAGCGCACCAAGTACGACACCTGGGAGTGGAACTTCGGCCGTTCCCCCAAGTACAACCTGCGGAACAAGCGCCGCTGGGACGGCGGCACCCTGGAGCCCTGTGTGGAGGTGGACCAGGGGATCATCCGCCAGATCGTGTTCTACGGAGATTTTCTGGCTGTCAGCCCCATGGACGAGGTGACCGGCGCCCTGATGGGCACGCCATTCCGGCGGGAGGACGTGGGGGCGGTGCTGGACCGTTTCCCCCTCCGGGACTATTTCGGAACCATCACCCGGGACCAGGTGCTGGATACAATATTTTATGTGGACTGAGACAGCGTCCGCAGAAGCAAAAAGAGAGACGCGCCGGGCGCGTCTCTCTTTTTGCTTCTGTCAGGCCAGGATTTCCCGCTGGAACGGCTCCAGCAGCAGCCGGACATCCGGCACCCCCTGGAGCTGGCCCGCACCCTTGACGGCGGCATCCCGATATCCCCAGCGGTCATCGTGGGAGAAGGGGAGATGGTATACCACCAGATGCTCCGGCCGGATGGCCTGTTCGATGAAGTGACGGCCCTTCCGAAGAGTCACCCAAGGGAAGTTCAAAAGGGCCAGATCAATGGGGCGGCTGCCGATGAAATCCCGCAGCTGCGGGTCCGCCACGGCGCAGTCTCCGGCGATCAGGACCCGGAAACCGTCATATTCCAGGATACAGCCGTAGTGGGGGACCTCCCGGTACTGTGCACCCTCGTGAGTCAGGCGCATGAAGTCCATGTGCAGCCCCTCCAGGGTGAGATGGCTGCTGGGACCGGCCAGCACCAGCTGGCGGTCAAACTCCTGCTCCGGCAGCACCAGGGCCACCTGCGGATTTTGGGCAATCACCTGCTCTGTCAGGGCGCGGGAGTAATGGTCCGGATGGCAGTGGGTGAAAAAGAGCAGATCCGGGCTGGCGAAGTCCGGATGAGCCTGAAGAATGTTCCAGCGCTCAGGGGTGACAGTGGAGAACCCCACAACCCGACGGTCGTGGAGCGCGTCGGACCAGACCCGCATGGCACCCAGATGCAGGGCGACCCCGGCGTTGACGCTGAGTGTGATTTGGCAATGGGACATGATGTCGCTCCTTGTGTGTACAGGATTTTTACTTGCGGGACAAACGTCTTTCAGAATAAAATTTCAAAATGCCATGATTTGCGTAAGGCTTGCGTAAGAATCGGCGCTTTGCGGTTTTATGGTTGATTATACCATACTTTTTCCGAAAAATCAGCAAAAAGTCCAAAAATAATTTATTTTTCTGTTAAAATTGCCATATTTTTGCTGTTTGTACAAAATTGGCAAAGAGCCACAGAACAAAAATGGGCAAAATGACAAATTTCCGATTGCTGATTGATATTGAATTGGCAAAGTGATATACTTGTCTCCGTTAACAGAAATTTAATATGTATTTCTGTGAAACAGGCGGCTTTGCGGCAGTTTATTCATACGGCATGATAGACAGGCAACTATTCATGCGCAGGAGACGTATAAATATTCTGTTAAGACGGGGCGCCACACTAACTGAAGGGATTGATCGAATGAAAACCTACAAGACGATCATGAACGGGCTCACCAAAGTCGAGGAATTCGTGCTCTGCGTGATTACCGTCGTGGTTACAGCGATCACGTTTATCAACGTGCTCTCTCGGTATGTTTTCCACTCCAACTTCGCGTGGTCCGAGGAGCTGGTCATCAACGTGTTCATCCTGATGATCATGCTGGGCTGCGCCCTAGCTACCAGAGACGGCAGCATGATTACGCTGTCCCTGATCTTCGACAATGTGGGCGTCGGGGGTAAAAAGATTCTGACCGTGATTGACACGGTCGTGAACCTGATCTTTTACGCCATCCTGATCTACACCGGCTTTAACAAGGTGTTCGATCAGATCAGCACCGGCAAAGAGACCTTCTCTCTGGGCTGGCCCGAATGGGTGTTTACCATCCTGCTGCCCATCGGCTCCATCTTCCTGGTGCTCCATGCGATCGAGTATCTGGTCGACGTGATGAGCAACAAGGCCGCCTGTGTGAAGCCGGCTGAGACAGAGGGAGGCAAAGAGACTGTATGATTAACTTGATCCTGTTCGGCAGCTTCTTCGTGATGCTGCTGCTGAATATCCCCATTGCCGTCAGCCTGGGTATGTCTTCCATTTTCGCCCTGCTCTTCAGCAGTTCCCCCCTGACGGTCGTCCCTACCAACGTGTACAGCGGCATGGCAAAGTTCCTGCTGCTGGCTATTCCGTTCTTTGTTCTGTCCGGCAACATCATGGCCAAGGCGGGCATCTCCAGCCGTCTGGTGGCGTTTGCTGATGACTGCGTCGGCCATCGGCGCGGCGGCATCGCCATCGTGGCTGTTATCGTGGCCTGCTTCTTCGGCGCCATCTCCGGCTCCGGTCCCGCCACCGTGGCGGCTCTGGGCATTATCCTGATTCCCGCCATGATCAACCGCGGCGGCTTCTCCGCCCCCTTCGCCTCTTCCCTGATGGCCAGCGCCTCCTCCATCGCCATCGTCATTCCGCCCTCCATCGCATTCGTGGTGTACGCCTCCATCACCGGCGTCTCCGTGGGCGATATGTTCATGGGCGGCTGGATTCCCGGCATCATGATGGGCCTGTCCCTGGTGATCATCATCATGATCGAGTGCCGCAAGAAGGGCATCCAGGCATCCAAGGCAAAGTCCTCCTGGGGCCAGCGCTGGAAGTCCTTCCGTGAGGCCTTCTGGGGCTTCCTGATGCCCGTCATCATCATCGGCGGCATCTACGGCGGCGTTTTCACCCCCACCGAGGCGGCTGCCGTCTCCGTGGTATACGGTCTGGTGGTCGGCGTCTTCATCTATCGTGAGGTCAAGATGAAGGATATGATCGATATTCTGGTCGACTCCGGCAAGACCACCGGCGGCATCATGCTGATCATCGGCGCGGCCACCCTGTTCTCCTATGTGTGCACGGTGTTCGGCATTGCGCAGGCGGCCCAGGCTCTGCTGCTGGAGATCTCCGGCAACAAGTACATCTTCCTGCTGATCGTCAACGTGATCTTCCTGATTGCAGGCTGCTTCGTGGACGCCAACTCCGCCATGTACATCTTTATCCCCATCATGTACCCCGTAGCCACCCAGCTGGGCATCGACCCCGTCCACTTCGGCGTGATCGCCACAGTGAACCTGGCTATCGGCCAGGTGACTCCTCCCGTGGGTGTCAACCTGTTCGTCGCCATCGGTGTGTCCGAGAAGCTTCAGGGCCTGCGGGACAAGACCAAGGTCACCATTGTCTCTATGTCCAAGGCTGTGTGGCCCCAGATTGTGGCATGCATTATTGCGCTGCTGCTCATCACCTATGTGCCCTGGTTCTCTACCGTGCTCTTGTTCGGTAAATAAGCATCTCCTGACTTGGCTGTAACCGCGCTTTGCGGTTTCAGATAATACCTGCTACAACTATTTTAAGGAGGCAAAACAATGAAAAAGTTTCTTGCACTGCTCCTGGCGCTCACCATGGCTCTGGCCCTGGTGGCCTGCGGCGGTGGCGATGACGCTGCCAGCGATACCACTGCCGACAGCGGCGATGATGCTGCCGCTTCCACTGGCGAGTTCGAGGAAATGACCTGGAAGTTCGCCTGCTCCGCCACGGAGACCTCTCCCTGGGTGGACGGCGCCAAGGAGTTCGCCCGGATCGTGGGCGAGAAGACCGGCGGTGCCATCACCGTTCAGTACTATCCCGCTGACCAGCTGACCGCCGGCAACCAGACCGACGGCATCCAGGCCCTGATGGACGGTACCACCGAGTTGTCCATGCACTCCAACCTGATCTGGTCCTCCTTCGACCAGCGGTTCAACGTGGTCTCCCTGCCCTTCCTGTTCAGCAGCACGGAAGAGGCTGACGCGGCCCTGGACGGCGCCGGCGGCGAGGCTCTGGGCGAGATCCTGGAGAGCACCTACAACGTGCACCTGCTGGGCATTGCGGAGAACGGCTTCCGCCACATCACCAACAGCAAGCACGCCATCGCCAGCAAGGCTGACATGAACGGCCTGAAGATGCGTGTCGCGGGTTCCCAGCTGCTGAACCGCTCCTATGAGCTGTGGGGCGCCGACTACACCAACGCCAACTGGTCCGAGGTGTTCACCGCTCTGCAGACCGGCACCTACGACGGCCAGGAGAACCCCCTGCCCACCGCTGATGCCGCTTCTATCCAGGAGGTCCAGAGCTATCTGACCTATTGGACCGGCGCTTATGACTGCCTGTTCTTCTGCATGAACGCTGAGCTGTACAACTCCCTGTCTCCCGAGCTGCAGGCCATCGTTGACGAGGCCGGCCAGGCTGCCTGCGAGTACGAGCGTGAGCTGAACCGCAGCCAGGATCAGGAGATCATGGACAAGTGGGCCGAGGCTGGCGTTGAGATCACCGAGCTGACTCCCGAGGCTGCTGCTGAGTTCGCTGAGGCTTCTGCCCCCGTGTACGACGAGTTCGCCGACGAGCTGACCCCCGAGCTGATCGAGGCTTTCACCAGCGTCACTCAGGCTGATGCTGGCACCACTGAGCCCGCCGCCTAATTGAAGAGGCAGCCTGCGTTTCCGTATAAACAACGGTTAAGGTTTCGTAAGTTGCGTTAGCTGAGAGGACGTGGCTGCAGGAAACTGTTGCCACGTCTTTTCAGAGAACATAGGTGAAAATTTTGACGATTTCACCGCCCAGCGCATCTGTCCCAGCAAATTTCAAAGAGTGCCGACAGGAGAGTCGGCAGAAGGGAGTTTTTCCTATGGCAGCAACAAAGGCAGCAAAATACACCAAGGAACTGGCGGAGCACTTTTATGAGACCATGTGCACCATCCGCAAGTTTGAGGAGAGCGTGAAGCACGACTTCCTGAATGGTGAGATTCCCGGCTTCGTGCACCTGTACATCGGTGAGGAGGCCATCGCCACTGGTGTGTGCTCCGCTCTGCGGAAGGACGATATGATCGAGTCCACTCACCGCGGCCACGGCCACTGTGTGGCCAAGGGCGCGGATGTGAACCGCATGATGGCTGAGATCTTCGGCAAGAAGACCGGCCTGTGCCAGGGCCGCGGCGGCTCCATGCACATTGCCGACTTCTCTGTGGGTATGCTGGGCGCCAACGGCGTCGTGGGCGGCGGCTACAACCTGGCCACCGGCGCTGCCCTGGCCAGCAAGATGATCCTGAAGAACGACCGGGTTTCCGTGGTGTTCTTCGGTGACGGTGCCTCCAACCGCGGCACTTTCCACGAGGCCATGAACGTCGCTTCCGCCTGGAAGCTGCCCGTGATCTTCGTCAACGAGATGAACTGCTGGGCTTCCACCACGCCTTACCGCACCACCTGCAATGTGGAGAACATCTCCGACCGCGCGGCGGGTTATCATGTGCCCGGTGTGATCGTGGACGGCCAGGATGTCTTTGCTGTGTATGAGGCCGCCAAGGAGGCTGTTGCCCGTGCCCGTGCCGGCGAAGGCCCCACGTTCATCGAGGCCAAGACCTACCGCATTGAGGGCCACTTCGTGGGCGACCCTGAACTGTATCGTGACCACGCCGAGACCCAGAAGATCTATCACGACACCGATCCTCTGAAGATGTTCCGCGCCAAGGCCGCCAAGCTGAAGCTGATGACCGCCGAGGAGTGCGACGCCATCGATGCCAAGTGTGAGCAGAAGATCAAAGACGCCAAGGAGTACGCTATGCAGAGCGAGTACGCCGATGCGTCCGAGTACATGAAGTACGTCTACGTGGATGACTAAGGCGAAGGAGGACAAATACGATGCGTAAGATCACTTTTTCTCAGGCCACTCAAGAGGCCATGGCCGAGACGATGGCGAAAGACCCCACTGTATTCGCAATGGGCGAGGACCTGGCCCGTCAGGGCGGTATCTTCGGTCAGTTCAAGGGCCTGCCCCAGCAGTTCCCCGGCCGGATCATTGATACCCCCATTTCCGAGACCTTTATCATCGGCGGCGGCGTAGGCGCGGCTCTGGCCGGCGCCCGTCCCGTGGTGGACATGCACTTCGCCGACTTCATCGGCGTGCCCATGGACGAGATCTTCAACCAGATGGCAAAGGTCCGCTACATGTTCGGCGGCCAGGCCAAGGTGCCCCTGGTCCTGCGTGCGCCCGACGGTTCTGCCGGCGGCGGCGCTGCACAGCATTCCCAGTGCGTGGAGTCCTGGTTCGCCCACATCCCCGGCATCAAGGTTGTGGCGCCCTCCAATCCCTATGACGCCAAGATGGTGCTGAAGGCCGCCATCGAGTGCGACGACCCCGTGCTGTACTTCGAGAACAAGATCCTGTACAAGGAGAAAGGCGAAGTGCCCGAGATCGGCGAGGAGGAGCCTTACACCCTGGGCAAGGCCCGCGTGGAGCGTGAGGGTAAGGATGTGACCATCGTGTCCTACTCCATCGGCATGAAGAATGCCCGCGGTGCTGCGGACCTGCTGGCCAAGGAGGGCATTGAGGCCGAAGTTATCGACCTGATCACCCTGTCTCCCTGGGATAAGGAGACCGTGCTGAACAGTGTGAAGAAGACCCACCGCCTCTGCATCGTCCACGAGGCTGTCAAGCAGGGCGGCTTCGGCGCGGAGATCTCCGCCACCGTCGCGGAGGAGGCCATGGAGTATCTGGATGCCCCCATCCTGCGGTACGGCGCTCCCTTCTGCCCGATCCCCTTCGCTCCCACCCTGGAGAAGATGGTGAAAGTGGTTCCGGAGGACCTGGTAAAGGGCATCAAGGGCATGTTTTAATGCCTGTTGAAAAGGAGATTTTCAAGTATGGCAACTGAAGTATTGATGCCCAAGCTCGGCCTGACGATGACCGAGGGCACCATTGAAGAGTGGAAATATAAAGAGGGCGACGCTGTCAAGAAGGGGGACATCCTGTTCTCCGTAGCGACGGATAAGCTGACCAACGACGTGGAGTGCGAAGAGGACGGCACCCTGCTGAAGATCCTGCTGCCGGAGGGCGAGACCGCCCCCTGCAAGAGCGTGATCGCCTGGATCGGCCAGCCCGGCGAGGCGATTCCGGATGCCTCCGGTGCCGCCGCGCCCGCCGCGGCCGCGCCTGCTGCTGCCGCTGCGCCGTCCGCAGCCTCTGCCGCGGCTCCTGCCGCCGCCCCCACGGCCCATGCGGACCGTCCCGCCGGTGCCTACGTGCTGGCGACTCCCTACGCCAAGAAGCTGGCGAAGGAAAAGGGCTATGATCTCTCCCAGATCCCCGGCACCGGCCCCAACGGGACCGTGGTGGCCAAGGACGTGGAGAACTTTGTGGCCGGTCCCAAGACCAGCCCCATGGCTGCCAAGCTGGCTGCCGAGCTGGGCGTGGACGTCAGCAAACTGGACGTCCAGGGCCGCGTGATGAAGGCGGACGTGCTGGCCGCCGCCGATGTGGGTGCAGCCGCAGCTCCCGCCGCTGAGGCCGCTGCCGCTGTTGAGGGCAACGACGAGAAGCCTGTGAAGGTGAATCCGCTGCGCCGCAGCATCGCTGCCAACATGACCAACTCCTGGCACACCTCTCCGCGGGTTACCTACACCCGTCCGGTGGAGGTCACGGCCATGAAGGACCTGCGGGCCAAGCTGAAGGACGGCCTGAAGGAGCAGGGGATCAAGCTGACCTACAACCACATCCTGATGAAGGTGGTTGCCAAGGCCCTGACCGAGTTCCCCGACGTGAACGCCAGCTTCGCGGACAATATGCTGACCCGCCACAAGCACGTGAACATGGGCCTGGCGGTCGCCAAGGGCGATGGCCTGATCGTGCCCAACGTGAAGAACTGCGAGGAGAAGTCCCTGGCACAGATCGCCCAGGAGACGGAGGCCCTGATCGAGGCCACCCGCACCGGCAAGCTGGGCATGGAGGACATGACCGGCGGCACCTTCACCATCTCCAGCCTCGGGCCCTATGGCATCACCAGCTTCTCTCCCATCATCAACCAGCCTGAGCTGGCGATTCTGGGCGTGTGCGACATGGTGGATACCCCTGTGGTGCGCAACGGCGAGATCGTGATCCGGACCATGATGAACCTGAGCCTGACTGCCGACCACCGCGTGATCGACGGCGTGATGGCCTCCAAGTTCCTCAAGCGGATCGCGGAGCTGCTGGAGAACCCCTACATGCTCCTGGTGTGAGATCAAACAACCCATTCAAGGGAACCCGGCCTGTGCCGGGTTCCCTTTGAGGGGTCATTGTCCAAAATTTGACGATCCAAACAACTCAAAGGCCGAATTAGAGACGGTTTTTGGGTAAGTTCATGAAAGAAGGACAGAAATTATGGCAACTGAAGTTCTGATGCCCAAGCTGGGTCTGACGATGACCGAGGGCACCATTGAAGAGTGGAAGTTCAAAGAGGGAGACACCGTCAAGAAGGGGGACATCCTGTTCTCCGTGGCGACCGATAAGCTGACCAACGACGTGGAGGCCGAGGAGGACGGCACCCTGCTGAAGATCCTGCTGCCGGAGGGCGAGACCGCCCCCTGCAAGAGCGTGATCGCCTGGATCGGCGCCGCCGGAGAGGCGGTTCCCGATGCTGCCGGCGCCGCGGCTCCCGCCGCACCCGCCGCCGCACCCGCTGCCGCCGCTCCTGCTGCTGCACCTGCCCCGGCTGCAGCCCCCGCCGCAGCTGGCCAGAAGACCGTTATCGTCGTGGGCGGCGGCCCCGGCGGCTATGTGGCTGCCATCCGGGCGGCCCAGCTGGGCGCCAAAGTGACCCTGGTGGAGCGCGAGCACATCGGCGGCACCTGCCTGAACATCGGCTGCATCCCCACCAAGTGCCTGCTGCACAGCGCGGAGCTGGTGTCCGAGATCAAGGAACAGGGTGCTGACATCGGCGTGAAGGTCTCCGGTGTGGAAGTGGATTTCCCCCAGGTGATCGCCCACAAGAACGCCATCAGCAAGCAGCTGACCCAGGGTGTTGCCGGGCTGCTGAAGCAGAACAAGGTCGCCCGCGTGGACGGCGAGGCCAGCTTCACCGGCCCCAAGACCCTCTCTGTGAAGAAGTCCGACGGCTCCGTGGAGGAGATGACCGCCGACGCCATCATCGTGGCCACCGGCTCCGTCAACTCCCAGCCGCCCATCCCCGGGCTGAAGGAGAATCCCAACTGCATCGACTCCACCGGTGCGCTGAGCCTGGAGAAGCTGCCCAAGAGCATGGTGGTCATCGGCGGCGGCGTCATCGGCCTGGAGCTGGCCTGCGCCTACGCGGCCTTCGGCACCAAGATCACCGTGGTGGAGGCACTGGACCACATGCTGCCCATGCTGGACGGCGACCTGACTGCCATCGGCGTGAAGCACATGAAGAAGATGGGCATGGAGTTCAACCTGGAGTGCCCGGTGCAGGCCGTGGAGGCCTCTCCCGTGGGCGCCAAGGTGGTCTGCAAGAACAAGGCCGGCGAGACCGTCAGCTTTGAGGCGGAGAAGGTGCTGGTGGCCATCGGCCGGAAGGCCAATACCGCCAGCCTGAACCTGGAGGCTGCCGGCCTTGCCAACGACCGGGGCCGGATCATCGTCAACGACAAGATGGAGACCAGCGTGCCCGGCGTGTACGCCATCGGCGACTGTGTCTTCGGCAAGGCCCAGCTGGCCCACACCGCCAGCGCCATGGGCGAAGTGGCTGCGGAGAACATCATGGGGATCCCTGCCGTGTATGACGAAAAGACCAACCCCACCTGTGTGTATATGGAGCCGGAGGCTGCCTCTGTCGGTCTGACCGAGGAGCAGTGCAAGGCCAAGGGCATCGACTACAAGGTGGGCAAGTTCCCGCTGGTGGCCAACGGCAAGTCCCTCATTATCAATGGCGGCGAGGGTCTGGTGAAGATCATCGCTGACGCCAAGTACGAGGAAGTGCTGGGTATGCACATCATCGGGCCCCGGGCTACGGACCTGATTGCCGAGGGCGCTCTGGCTCTGCGGCTGGAGGCCACCGTGGATGAGCTGATCTCCACGATCCACTCTCATCCCACGGTTTCCGAGTCCGTGCGGGAGTGCGCCCTGAACGTCCAGAAGCGCGCCATCCACATCAAGAACTGATTGCGTTTCCCGATGACAAGGGCCGCCGCTATCAAGCGGCGGCCCTTGTTGCTGCGTGAAGAACGGTATGGTGCCTCAATGGCGCGGCAAAACTCCAGTGTGCAGTCCAGGAGGATATAAATGCGGGAAGCCCCCGTATACCTCCAGATTTGCCTGACAGCGTAACAGGAATACAGCGTGTGGAGCTGCAGGGGGTACTGTACCGGTCGGGAAAGACGGGGCGTTTCATTTTCTCCTTTGCTTGTCCACGCCGATCTTTTATGAGAAATGCCGATCAGGAGATGCACGCTGAACGCTGAAGCATGGGATGAGGCGGGGGGATTCAACTGTCATGTTCACGCTTTTCTGGCATATACCTGCCTGTCGTTATGGTTATATCATAAATAGAGTGAAGATATTGCGCATGTTTTGCATCTGATATATTTCACCATGGAGAAACGGGAGGAACGGCCTTGAAGAAGCGGAGAAATCCCGCTATAATGGGGTGGCATGAACGGACAAGGAGGGCAGGAGACCATGGCGGTGACCGGACGGTTTGCGCCGTCGCCAAGCGGGCGCATCCATTTGGGGAATATTTTGTGCTGCCTGCTGGCTTGGCTCAGCGCCCGGCAGAAGGGCGGGAGAGTGATCCTGCGGATCGAGGATCTGGATATCGCGCGATGTCCGCGGCGCTATGGGGAGCAGATGTGCCGGGACATCCAGTGGCTGGGACTGGACTGGGACGAGGGACCTGTCATCGGCGGCCCCAGCGGCCCCTATGAGCAGAGCCGGAGGACGGCGCTGTATCAGGCTGCTCTGAGGCGACTGGAGGCCCAGGGGCTGGTCTACCCCTGCTTCTGTACCCGGGCGGAGCTCCATGCCGCCAGTGCTCCCCACCGGGAGGATGGACAGGTGGTCTACCCGGGGACCTGCCGCGGTCTGACCGCGGAGCAGGCGGCAGAGCGGGCCCGGCGCACAGGCCGCGCCCCCGCCCTGCGGCTGTGGGTGCCGGAGGAGGAGATCACTTTCACCGACGGCCACATGGGGGAGTACAGGGAGTGGCTGCCTGCGGACTGCGGGGATTTTCTGCTGCGGCGGTCGGACGGCATATTTGCCTATCAACTGGCGGTGGTGGTGGATGACGCGGCCATGGGCGTCACAGAAGTAGTGCGGGGTGCGGACCTGCTGGCGTCCACCCCCAGGCAGCTGCTGCTGTATCGGCTGCTGGGACTGGAGGCACCGGCGTTTTACCATTTCCCGCTGCTTCTGGGAAGCGACGGGCAGCGGCTCAGCAAGCGGAACGCGGATGCGGGGCTGGACACGCTGGGAGAGCGGTATACGGCACCGGAAATTCTGGGAAAGCTGGCATATCTCGCAGGCTTCAACCCCTCGGCAGAACCCAGAAGCGGGGAGAGCCTGCTGGAGGACTTTGCCTGGGAGAGGGTCCCCAGAGCGGATATCCGCATTCCGGAGGGACTGTTTTGAAAAGGAAGCGGCACAGGCTGTCAGCCTGTGCCGCTTCTTTAGTTGCTTTGTCCCGAAAGGGCGTCTGGAATCTCCACTTCTGCCATCAGCTCCCGGCTGATGATGGTGAGCATCTCCTCCAGCTTGGCGCACTCCGCCGGGGTAAACCGCTGCGTGATGCGGTTCATGACGGCGGTCATGTAGGCCGTGCTGATGTTGTAGTAGTCGATATACTTCTGAGTGATCTCCAGATGGTATTCCCGCCGGTCGTCGGAAGACTGGACCTTGCGGATGTAGCCTTTCTTGATGAGGCTGTTGACCTTGTATGCCGCGTTGGGAGGGGAGATCCGCATGAAGGTGGCAAATTCATTCACCGTGGGACTGCCCAGAGCCTGAATGGCCTCCATGCAGAAGGTCTCCACCGTCGTCAGACTGGCCTCACGATCCTGAAAGCGGCTGAAGATCTCCTGGTAAAAGTGCAGCTTGAACTTGGTGTACACGTTAAAAAAAGCGTCTTTCAGCATGGCTGCAAGCCCTCTTTCCCGCGCCTTGCCCGCATGGCGGGAAAGCGTCGGCTGTCATTCCGCACCGATGGCGAAGGTCAGTTCCGCCGTACAGGCCAGTTCGCCGTTGACCGTGGCCTTGCACTCGCCGATGCCCACCGGCCCGCGGCGCTTGGTGAGAACGCACTCCATTTCCAGCACGTCGCCGGGGATCACCTTCCGGCGGAAGCGGGCGTTTTTCACGCCGCCGAATAGGGCGATCTTGCCCTGGTTCTCCGGCAGGGAGAGGATGGCCACGGCACCCACCTGGGCCATGGCCTCCAAAATCAGCACGCCGGGCATGACGTGCTCCTGGGGAAAGTGGCCGCAGAAGAACTGCTCATTGACGCTGACGCACTTGCGGCCCTTGGCCCACTGGCCGGGCTCGTAATCGGTGATCCGGTCCACCAGAGCAAAGGGGAACCGGTGGGGTAGGATCTGCGCGATCTGGTTGGAATTCAATTCGTTTGCCATGGTCTCACGCCTCCCATCGTTTGAACAGCAGGCTGCCGTTGTGGCCGCCGAATCCCAGAGAGTTGGACATGGCGTAGCGCACATCGGCGCTGCGGCCGTGACCCGGCACTACGTCCAGGTCGCAGGCGGGATCCGGCACCTGATAGTTGATGGTGGCGGGAAGATAGCCGTCATGCAGCGCCATGGCGCAGAACATGGCCTCCACAGCACCGGCGGCGCCCAGCATGTGGCCGGTCATGGACTTGGTGGAGCTGATGGCCAGCTTGTAGGCGTGGTCACCGAACACGGTCTTGACGGCGGCCGTCTCGCCGGCGTCGTTCAGGGGGGTGGAGGTGCCGTGGGCGTTGATATAGTCCACATCCTCCGGCTTGGCGCCGCCGTCTGCAAGGGCCATCTCCATGGCCTTGGCGGCCCCGCTGCCGTCGGGCCGGGGAGCGGTCATGTGATAGGCGTCGCAGGTGGCGCCGTAGCCCACGACCTCCGCAAGGATTCGGGCGCCCCGGGCCTTGGCGTGCTCCAGCTCCTCCAGCAGGAGGATGGCCGCACCCTCGCCCAGCACGAAGCCGCTGCGCTCCGCGTCAAAGGGGATGGAAGCCCGCTTGGGATCGGGATTCTGGGTCAGGGCCTTCATGGAGGTGAAGGCGCCGATGGCCAGAGGCGTCACAGCGGACTCCGTGCCGCCGCAGAGCATCACATCTGCATAACCGTCCCGGATATAGTGGAAGGCATCGCCTACGGCATTGGTGCCGCCGGTACAGGCGGTCACCGGACAGGAGCACATGCCCCGGAAGCCGGTGTGGATGGCGATCTGGCCGGCGGCCATGTTGCAGATGCCGGTGGGGATATAGAAGGGAGAGACCCGGTCCCAGCCCTTCTCCTTGCCCTTGTCGTGCTCTGCCTCCGTGATGGAGAGGCCGCCGATGCCGCTGGAGACAATGACGCCGCAGCGATCCGCCTCCGCTTCATCCAACGTGAAGCCAGCACCGTCCAGTGCCTCCTTGGCGGAGACGACGGCCATCTGGGTGAAGCGGCCCATCCGCTTGGCCTCTGGCTTGCTCATGTAGTTCTCCGGCACGAAGCCCTTGACCTCCGCGGCCAGATGGACCTTCAGATCGGTGGGATCGAATTGGGTGATGGGAGCGATGCCGCACACACCGTCCTTCACAGCCTGCCAGCTCTCTGCCGCGGTAAGGCCAATGGGGGTCACGGCCCCCAGGCCGGTGATCACGACTCTCCGTCGTTCCATAGTATACCTCCTGTAGATAGAGTTGGGAGCACCCGGAAAAGGTGTTCCAAAAGGCCCCGCAAAAGGAAGGGGGCTGGGGAAATCCATTCGGGGTTCCCCGGTTGATATGCCAGAGGCAGATCAAGAAATTCCAATCATTTTCGGCAGGGCGCACCCCAGGGCGGCTTCTCTTGCCCCTGCGGGGCAATTCACCTTCTGTACCTGCCGAAAATACTTTGACCCAAGCCGCTGAAAGCGGCGCGGAAGTGCCCTTGGGGTGCAGACTGGTGATGGGGGTTCAGCGGAGCCGGTGGCATACCGGCGGAGCGTCCAAGGGGGACACTGTCCCCCTTGGATGCTTCACATCGCCATGCCCCCGTCGACGGCCAGGACCTGGCCGGTGACATAGGCGGCCTCGTCGCTGGCCAGGAAGGCCACGGCCTTTGCCACATCCTCCGGTGCACCCAGCCGCTGCATAGGGATGGTGGGCATCATGGCGTCCTTGGCGGCCTGGGGCATGGCAGCGGTCATGTCCGTCTCAATGAAGCCGGGGGCCACGGCGTTGACCGTCACGCCCCGGGAGGCCAGCTCCTTGGCCAGGGACTTGGTCATGCCTACCACACCCGCCTTGCTGGCGGCGTAGTTCACCTGGCCGGCGTTGCCCCGGAGGCCCACCACGCTGGAGAGGTTCACGATCCGGCCGTACCGCTGCTTCATCATGATTCGGGACACGGCCTTCATGCACAGGAAGGTGCCTTTCAGGTTGGTGTCGATCACCGCGTCGAAGTCGGCCTCCTTCATCATCATCACAAGGCCGTCCCGGGTGACGCCGGCATTGTTCACCAGAATGTCGATCCGGCCGAATTCCTTCACAGCGGCATCCATCAGGGCCTTCACCTGGGCCTCGTCCGCCACGTTGCACTGCACGGCCAGGGTCTTGGCACCCAGGTCCTTGCAAGCGGTCACGGTCTCCTGGGCAGCTTCCGCCCGGCCGGCGTAGCACAGCACCACATTGGCGCCGCCCCGGGCCAGCTCCTCGCAGATGGCCCGGCCGATGCCCCGGCTGCCGCCGGTGACCACGGCGGTCTTTCCAGCAAAATTCATCATGCCTTCTCCTTTATCAGTTGTTCCAGCGTGTCGGGCAGGTTCTCCACATCCGCTGCGGTCTCCACCGCGCAGACCGGTATGCCGGGAACGGTCTTTTTCACAAAACCGCTGAGGGCTTTGCCCGGGCCGATCTCCACGATGGCGTCCACGCCCATGTCGGCCATCTTCCGGATGGAGTCCTCCATGAACACGCTGCTCTGCACCTGCTTCACCAACAGCTCCTGGATGGGGGTGCTGTCATCCTTCACATCCCCCAGGCAGTTGAAGATCACGGGGATCTGGGGATCCGCAAACGCCACGCCCTGGAAGTATTCCCGCAGGGCATTCCCGGCAGGGGCCATCAGGGGGGTGTGGAAGGGGCCGCTGACCTTCAGGGGCAGGCACCGGCGGGCGCCCTTCTCCTTGGCAATGGCGGCGGCCTTCTCCACAGCGGCCTTCTCACCGCCGATGACCAGCTGGCCGGGACAGTTGTAGTTGGCGATTACCACGCACCCCAGGTCAGAGGCCGCGTCGCAGGCATCCTGCAGGGGGCTGCGGTCCAGGTTCAGGACGGCCATCATGGCGCTCTCCCGGCCGGCAGCCGCCTCCTCCATGGCCTTGCCCCGGAAAGCCACCAGACGGATAGCTGTGGCGGCGTCGAACACACCGGCGGCGTGAAGGGCGGAGTACTCACCCAGGGAGAGGCCCGCCGCCACAGCGGGGGTGATGCCCTTCTCCCGCAGCACCGCCGTCATACCGGCGGCAAAGGCCACCATGCAGGGCTGGGTGTAGCGGGTCTGGTTGATGATGCCGTCCGGGTCCTCAAAGGTGACCTTCTTCAGGTCAAAATCCACTTCCGCATGGTCGTAAACAGCCCGGAAAGCGGAAAACGCCTCGTACAGATCGGCGCCCATGCCGGCATGCTGGCTGCCCTGACCGGCGTACAAAAAGCCCAGTTTCATTCTGCGTCGCTCCATTCTGCGGCGGTGGCCTTCGCCCGTGCGATACCGCTCTCATACAGATCACGGAAAATCTCGGCCACGGGCCGGATCTCGTGGAGCATACCAGCCACCTGGCCGCTCATGACGCTACCCATTTCCACATCGCCCTCCAGCACGGCCCGGCGCAGGCCGCCCAGGGTGACCTTCTCCAGCTCCTCCAGAGAGGCGCCGCGCTTCTCCAGGGCCAGATACTCCCGGGCCATCTTGTTCTTCAGGATTCGGACCGGGCCGCCGATGGAACGGCCGGTGACCACCGTATCACTGTCCTTGGCCTTCAGCACGGCCTGCTTGTAATTGGGGTGGATGGGGCACTCCTCGCTGGCAAGCAAACAGGTGCCCACCTGGATGCCGCAGGCACCCAGGGCAAAGGCCGCAGCCGCCTGACGGCCGTCCGCGATGCCGCCGGCCGCCACCACGGGAACGCTTACCGCATCGATGACCTGGGGCACCAGGGCCATGGTGGTCATCTCGCCCACGTGGCCGCCGGACTCCGTGCCCTCGGCGATGATGGCGTCCACGCCATAGCGCTCCAGCCGCTTGGCCAGAACCGCCGCCGCCACTACGGGCATCACCTTGATGCCCTTTTCCTTCCAGGCGGGAATGTACTTGCCGGGATTGCCGGCGCCGGTGGTGACCACTTTCACGCCCTCTTCCAGAATGATCTGGGCGATGTCGTCAGCATAGGGGCTCATCAGCATCAGATTGACGCCGAAGGGCTTGTCCGTCAGCTCCTTGGCCCGGCGGATCTCCTGGCGGAGACGGTCGCCGTCCCAGCCGCCGGTGGCGATCATGCCCAGGGCCCCGGCGTTGGAGCAGGCGGCGGCGAACTCGCCGGTGGCGATGTTGGCCATACCGCCCTGGATAAAGGGGTACTTGGTTCCCAGGATTTCATTGAGCTTTTTCATAAAAATCTCCCATTCGCCGCTGTGCGCGGCCTAAATAAAGCTGAAGTTTTCGCCGGTAACAGGCTTGCGTCCAGAGCGCCTGCTTGACGTGCAGGGAGTCAGGCGAACTCTACCAGGGCGCCGCCCCAGGTGAGGCCGCCGCCGAAGCCCACCACCAGGACCCGGGAGCCGGGCCCCACCTTTCCCAGGTCATGGAGCTCACTGATGACCAGGGGGATACTGGCGGCGGAGGTGTTGCCGTATTTCTGGATGTTCTTGTAGTACTTCTCCGGGGGGATGTGGTACTTTTTGGCTGCCAGGTCGATGATCCGGGCGTTGGCCTGGTGGAAGACGAAGAAGTCCACGTCCTCAATGGCCATACCGGCCTTTTCCAGCACCTGGTCGATGCAGTAGGGCACTGCCTTAACGGCGAACTTGAAGGTAGGCTGGCCGTGCATGAAGATGCGGGCTGGCGCCGGCTTCTCCGCGCCGGTGACGCCCAGCATGTCCGGGTCGCCGTGGCAGCCCAGAACGGCGTGGATGGAGGGATAGTCCTCCCGCCACTCCACCACCACAGCGCCGGCGCCGTCTCCGAAGAGGACGCAGGTGCCCCGGTCCTCCCAGTTGATGAACCGGGAGAGCATCTCTGCGCCGATCACCAGGCCGTACTTCCGGGGGGCCTGGGCCAGCAGGCACTCCATGGTGTGGATGGCGAACAGGAAGCCGCTGCATGCGGCATTCAGGTCAAAGCACACCGCGTCGTGGGGCAGCCCCAGCCCCCGCTGCACCATGCAGGCGGCAGAGGGGGACAGGTAGTCGGAGGAGAAAGTGGCCACCACGCAGGCGCCGATGTCCTCCGGGGAAATCCCGGCGTTTTCCAGCGCCTGCCGGGCGGCGCCCACGCACATATCCGTGTGGGTCTCCGTGGTGCAGTGGTGGCGGGTCTGGATGCCGGTGCGGGTGGTGATCCACTCGTCGCTGGTATCCACGATTTTTGCCAGGTCGTCGTTGGTGACGATTTTCGCAGGGGCGAACCGGCCGGTGCCTCTGATTTTGATTCCGCTCATGCTTCCTCCTTCTGGGGTGCTGCGCCCATGCGTCTGAATTTTTGATACCGGCCTGCGGCCAGAGCGGCTCCGCTCTCTTTGGAGAGCTCCGCCAGGCAGCGGCTCAGAGCCCGATCCACCTGCCGCATGTGGGCGGCAGGAGCCAGATGGGCGCCGCCCTCCGGCTCAGGGATGATGCCGTCGATGACGCCCAGCTCCAGCAGGTCCGGCGCCGTCAGCTTCATCAGCTCACAGGCTTCCTCATGTCTGGCGGAGTCCTTCCACAGAATGGAGGCGAAGCCTTCCGGAGAGAGGATGGCGTACACAGAGTTCTCCAGCATCAGCACCCGGTTGGCAACGCCCAACGCCAGCGCGCCGCCGCTGTTGCCCTCGCCGGTGATGAGGGCGATGACGGGGACGGTGAGGCGGCTCATCTCATAGAGATTCCGGGCGATGGCCTCGCCCTGGCCGTGGGCCTCGGCCTCCAGGCCGGGATAGGCGCCGGAGGTGTCGATAAACGTGAGGATGGGGCGGCGGAACTTCTCCGCCTGGCGCATCAGCCGCAGAGCCTTGCGGTACCCTTCCGGATTGGGCATGCCGAAGTTGCACTTGAGGTTCTCCTCCAGCGTTTTGCCCTTCCGGGTGCCGATGACGGTCACAGGGCGGCCGTGGTACAGGGCCACGCCGCCCAAGATCGCGGCATCCTCGCCGCAGAGGCGGTCGCCCTTCTGCTCAAAGAAGTCTGTGAACAGCGCCTGAATATAATCTGTGATATTGGGCCGCTGGGGGTGGCGGGCAATGGCCACCCGCTGGGCGGCGGTCAGCGGTTCGCTCATGTGCGTCCCCCTTTCTCATGGAGCCGCAGCAGCTGGGACAGGGTGTCCCGCATCTGAAGGCGCGGCACCACCGCGTCCACAAAGCCGTGCTCCTCCTGGAACTCCGCCCGCTGGAAGCCCTCCGGCAGGGTCTGGCCGATGGTCTGCTGGATGACCCGGGGACCGGCAAAGCCGATCAGAGCGCCGGGCTCCGCCAGGATGATATCGCCCAGAGAGGCGAAACTGGCAGTGACCCCACCAGTGGTGGGGTCCGTAAAGACGGAAATATACAAAAGCCCTTTCTCCGAGAAGCGGGCCAGCGCCGCACTGGTCTTGGCCATCTGCATCAGGGAGAGGATGCCCTCCTGCATCCGGGCACCGCCGCTGGCGGCGAACAGGATCAGGGGCAGGCGGTTCTTGGTGGCGTACTCAATGGCCAGGGTGATCTTCTCACCCACGGCGGCACTCATGGAGCCCATGAAGAAGCGGCTGTCCAGCACACCCACTACGCATTTGCGGCCCCCGATGGTGCCGGTGGCGGTGACCACGGCCTCCGTCAGGCCGGTCTTGCGCTGGGCGGCCTCCACCTTGGCCCGGTAGCCGGGGAAGGAGAGCGGGTCCGCCGCAGGCAGCTTTTCAAACAGCTCCCGGAAGGAGCCGGGGTCCAGAATCGTGCTGAGTCGATAGTAGGCGCCGATGGGGAAATGGTAGCCGCACTTGGGGCAGACCGACAGGTTCTGCGCCACGGATTTGCGGTCGCTGTCCTGCCCGCACTTGGGACAGGTGATGGCTTTATCGCCGGGAATGTGATTGTCCCGGATGGCCTTCATGGCCAGCAGGCGCGCCCGGCGCTTGGCGAAGACGCCGTTCATCCCACTCATGCATCCACCCCGCTTTCACTGAGCTTGCGGCTGAATTCCAGCAGCTCCGACAGGTGTTCATCCAGGAAGGCAGTGGTGCACTCTCCCAGAATGAACTCCGGATGGTACAGAATCTGATAGGAGAGCTCCGCATTGGTGGGGAAGCCCTCCAGAGTGAACTCCTCCAGGCAGCGGCGCATCCGCCGGATGGTCTCCATCCGAGTGGGGGCGTAGGCCAGGATCTTGGCCGCCATAGAGTCGTAGTAAGGAGACAGCTCGCACCCGCTGTACAGGCAGGAGTCCACCCGCACGCCGGGGCCGCCGGGGAAATGGAGGAAATCCACCCGTCCGGGGCAGGGGCGGAACCCCTGCACAGGGTCTTCGGCGTTGATGCGGCACTCGATGGCATGGCCCTGGAGCGTCACATCCTCCTGCCGCAGGCGCAGCGCCAGGCCGGAGGCAATCCGCAGCTGTTGGCGCACCAGATCCACACCGGTGACCAGCTCGGTGACGCCGTGCTCTACCTGGATGCGGGTGTTCATCTCCATGAAATAGAAATGCTCCCGGTCCGGGTCCAGCAGGAACTCCACTGTGCCGGCATTCTCATAGCCAACGGCTTTGGCCGCCTTTACGGCGGCGGCGCCCATCCGCTCCCGCAGCTCCGGCGTCAAACACCGGGCAGGGGCCTCCTCGATGAGCTTCTGGTTCCGCCGCTGGACCGAGCAGTCCCGGTCCCCCAGATGGATGACGTTGCCGTAGCGGTCCGCCAGCACCTGGAACTCGATGTGCCGGGGCCGGAGCACCAGCTTCTCCAGATACATCTCGTCATTGCCGAAGCAGGCCTGGGCCTCTGCCTTGGCCTCCGCAAAGGCCGCGGACAGATCCTCCGGCCGGTCGCACCGGCGGATGCCCCGCCCGCCGCCGCCGGCGGACGCCTTCAGCAGCACAGGATAGCCTACGGACTCTGCCGCGGTCAGCGCCTCCTCCACAGAGGCGACCGGGCCGTCGGAGCCGGGGGTCACGGGCACGCCGGCGGCGCGCATCAGGTCCCGCGCGGCAGATTTGGAGCCAGCCTTGCGGATGGCGTCGCCGGAGGGGCCGATGAAGGTCAGGCCAGCTGCGGCGCAGGCGTCTGCAAAGTCGGCGTTTTCAGAGAGGAAGCCATAGCCGGGATGGACGCCGTCGCACCCGGTGGCTTTGGCCACCGTCAGAAGAGCATCCTGATTCAAATAGCTGTCTGCCGCCCGGGCAGGGCCGATGCACACCGCCTGTCCCGCCAGCTGGACATGGAGCGCGTCCGCGTCCGCCTGGGAGTATACGGCCACCGTCTCGATCCCCAGCTCCCGGCAGGCCCGCAGGACCCGCAGGGCGATCTCTCCCCGGTTGGCGATCAATACCCGCCTCAGCATGGCCGATAACGGAACAGCGGCTCGCCGAAGGCCACCAGCTCGCCGTTGCTCTTGCACACGCTCTCAATGACGCAGTCACAGGGAGCGGGAACTTCGCTCATCATCTTCATAGCCTCGATCAGGCAGACGGTCTGGCCCTTGGACACCCGGTCGCCGGGCAGGACAAAGGGGGCCTGGTCCGGGGCGGGCGCCGCGTAGAACGTGCCCACCAGAGGCGCGTCAATAGAGGAGGAGCTGCTCTGGGGCGCAGGCACCGGAGCAGCGGCGGCAGCCGGAGCGGCCGCAGGTGCGCTGGCCGCAGGCGCAGACGCGCCGCCACGGGTCAGCTCTATGGTGAACTCCTGCGTGGACAGCTTCATCGTCTGAGCGGTGCTGCGGTCGAAGCAGGCGACAATCTCAAAAAACTCTTGGTTGGTCATAGCGCATTCCTTTCTCAGCGGAAAGTGAACCCGCCGGAGGGCGCGGGCCCGCCGGCGGGGCAGGGATTACTGCTTGTGGGCGTTCAGGTAGTTCATCACGTCGCCGACGGTCTTCATCTCCGCCAGGGCGCTATCCTCAATGGAGATGCCGGTGGCCTCTTCCAGAGCCATCACCAGTTCCACGGAAGCCAGGGAATCAGCACCCAGATCGTCAGCCAGGGAGGCGTCCATTGTGACTTGCTCCGCGTCGCAGCCCAGGGTCTCCACGATGATATCACGTACTTGCTCGAATTCCATATTGGTACTCCTTATGTCGAAAAATGATGAAATTATTTTAATTAAAATAATTTAACTAAAATAATTTCACGTTGATTTTATGCGGTTTATGCCGGTTTGTCAAGTAAAATTTTGGAGAACGCCCGCCTTCTCCGGGACGTGGCAGCCGCACCTTATTTAATTATAAGGAAGACAGCGCCTGCCGCAGCGCGTCGTCGCTGGCGGGGACGCCCCAGAACCGGAGTGTTCCATTGATCTCCAGGGCGGGAGTGCAGAGGGTCTCCGGATGCTCACTCGTCACCTGTTCGTTCAGCACCCGGCAGCCGGGGCAGTAGGCGTACAGGCAGGGCATCAGCAGGTCCATCCGGTCGATCACATCGTCGTCTGTGATTTTCTCCAGAGTGTAGTCCAGGCCGAGACCGTCGGCAACGGCCCGGATGCGGTCCATGTAGAAGTCGTTCCGGGCACAGATGGAACAGTACAGGCGCAGTTTGACAGGGGTGCTCATTTCATCGTCTCCTTATTCTCCGGGCGGGGCCCATATTCCGCAGAACAGCATACCACAAGGGGAGGCAGGGGGAAAGACGGCGTCCTATTTTTTGGAGATTTGACGAAAAAGATATTTGCTTTTGCCGATATATCCGCTATAATGTGGGAGGATTGCGCCGGAGGATCCCCAACGGAACCTGTCACGGCGGAAGAAAGGATGGAGGACCGCATGAAGATCGTCATTGTGGGCGCGGGCAAGGTGGGCGTGGCCCTGACGCGCCATCTGGCCGTGGAGAACAGGGTCACAGTGATCGACCAAAATCCACATCTGGTTGAGAACATCATCAACATCTATGATGTGATGGGCGTGTGCGGCAACGGCGCCAGCTACGATGTGCAGAAGGAGGCGGATGTGGAGCAGGCTGATCTGCTGATCGCCACTACCTCCAGCGACGAGATTAATATCCTCACGTGCCTTGTGGCGAAGAAAATGGGTGTGCAGCACACCATCGCCCGTATCCGCAGCCCGGAATACGGCCGCCAGCTGCGGTTTATGCGCAGTGAGCTGGGGCTGTCCATGGCCATCAATCCGGAGGCGGCAACGGCCCGTGAGATCGCCCGTGTGCTGCGGTTCCCCACCGCCATGAAGCTGGAGTCCTTCTCCAAGGGGCGGCTGGAGCTGGTGGAGTACCGGGTGGCGGAGCACACGGCCCTGGACGGCACCCGGCTTTCGGAACTGTACCGGAATTTCAAGGTCCGGGTGCTGATCTGCGCCGTGGCCCGGCAGGGGGAGACGATCATTCCCTCCGGCGATTTCACCTTGCGGGCGGGAGACAAGATCTATCTCACCGCCGCACCCCGGGAACTGGAGAAGTTCTTCCGGCTTCTGGGCGTATTCCGGGCCCGGGCCTCTTCGGTCATGATCGTGGGCGCCAGCAAAATGTGCTACTATCTGGCATCTGAGCTGCTGGAGATGGGCATGTCCGTAAAGATCATCGACCAAAACGAGCAGCGGTGCGTGGAGATGAGCGAGAAACTGCCCCGCGCGCTGGTGATCGTGGGAGACGGGACGGACAGCGAGCTCCTCAGCGAGGAGGGAATCAGCCAGACGGACGCCTTCGTGGCCATCACGGGCCTGGACGAGGCCAACATCCTCATGGCACTCAGCGCTGCCAAGCAGTCCGGCGACTGCTGTAAGGTGGTGGCGAAGATCAACCGCAAGTCCCTGCTGGAGCTGGTCTCCACCGAGAGCCTGATCGACAGTGTGGTGTCCACCGGTGCGGTGACCACAGAGCTGATCCTCCAGTATATCCGGGCCATGAAGAACGCCTCCGCCTCCAAGGTGAAAACGCTGCACCGCATCGTGGATGAGAAGGTGGAGGCTCTGGAGTTCAGCGTGACGCCGGACATCTCCTTCGCCGGCGTGCCCCTGCGGGATCTGAAGCTGAAGCGGGGCCTGCTACTGGCAGGTATCGTGCGGCAGAACGGGCAGATCGTCATCCCCTCCGGCAATGATGTCCTGCACCTCCACGACGATGTGATCGTAGTGACCACGGACACCCAGCTGGAGGATCTTCGGGATATCCTTGCAGAGTGAGAAGGCAGGTAAGTTCTGTGAATTATCGAATGATCGGCTTTGCCATTGGCCGTATCCTGCTGGTGGAGGCGGCGCTGCTGCTGCTTCCCATGGTGGTGGCTCTGGGATATGGGGAATCCCCTGTCCCGTATCTGCTCCCTGCGGCGCTGCTGGTGCTGTGCGGAGGATTGCTGAGCTTCAAAAAGCCGCGGCAGGCGTCTCTGTTCGCACGGGACGGCCTGGCGGTAGTGGCGCTGGCGTGGATTGCCGTGTCCCTCTTCGGTGCGCTGCCCTTTTACATCTCCGGCTCCATAGAGAGCTTTGTAGATTGCTTCTTTGAGACAGTCTCCGGCTTCACCACCACGGGGGCCACCATCCTGACGGAGGTGGAGTCGCTGAACCGGGGCATTCTGTTCTGGCGCAGCTTCACCCACTGGGTGGGCGGCATGGGTGTTCTGGTGTTCGTCATGGCCATTCTGCCTATGGGCGGGGATGGCCACGGGATGCACATGCTGCGGGCGGAGATGCCTGGACCCGCGGTGGGAAAGCTGGTGAGCCGCATGAGCGACACCGCCAAAATCCTCTACGGCATCTACCTGGTGATGACTGTCATTGAGATCGTGCTGCTGCTGGCGGGCGGGATGCCGCTGTTCGACGCCTGCATCCACTCCTTCGGCAGTGCGGGCACCGGCGGCTTCAGCAGCCGGAATCTCAGTGTGGGAGCTTATAACAACCCCTATTTTGAAATTGTGATCGGCATTTTCATGCTGCTCTTCGGCATCAATTTCAATCTGTATTACTTCCTGCTGGTGCGGCGGTTCCGGGACGTGTTCCGGTCCGAGGAGCTGTGGGCCTATGTCCTCATTGTGGCGACGGCAGTGGCTGCCATCACCCTGGATATCGTGCACATGTACGAGTCGGTGGGCACCAGCCTGCGGCACGCGTTTTTCCAGGTGTCCTCCATCATCACCACCACCGGTTATGCCACGGTGGATTTCAACACCTGGCCCACCTTTTCAAAGGCCATTCTGGTGGCGCTGATGTTTATCGGCGGCTGCGCCGGTTCCACCGCTGGCGGCATCAAGGTGGCCCGGGTGGTGATCCTGCAGAAGGTGTCTGTCAGCGAGATGCGGCGGATGCTCCACCCCAATGCGGTGCCCGCCATCCAGTTCGAGGGCAAGCCCCTGAACGAGCGGAGCATCCGGGGCGTCCATCTGTTTCTGGCGGTGTACCTGATGGTCTTCGTGGCGTCCTGCCTGTTGGTGTCTCTGGAGCAGTTGGACCTGGTGACTACGTTCACAGCGGTGGCTGCCTGCATCAACAACGTGGGGCCCGGTCTGGAGATTGTAGGTCCCATGGGTAACTTCTCCAGCTTCTCCCCTTGGTCCAAGCTGCTGCTGTCCTTCGACATGCTGGTGGGACGGCTGGAGATCTTCCCCATGCTGCTTCTGTTCGCCCCTTCCATCTGGAAACGGCGGCTGCCGTCCCGCAGGCTGGTGGACTGACTTGCCTGAAAATCAAATCCAACGGAACAGGACCGCCGCGGAGATCTGCGGCAGTCCTGCCGTCCTGTCAAGCGCCCTCCGCCGCCGCGGAGGGCGCTTTTTTTCTGCGGTGGGGGGAGATTGCCGGGCAGCGCGGGACAACGGCCACCGGCAACCGCGTCTCCAAAGCTGCCCGCCCCAAACAGAGGAATATGTTTCCCCGGAGCGCCGCCCCACCGGCAAGCGGACAGGAGGGCCTGCGGGACGCTGTGAGCGGCGTCCCGCGGGATGGGCTTCGGGCATCACGGCGGCTAAAGGATCGGCTGACGGATACGAAGAGGAGGCAAGTAGACGGCGGCATCTGGACAGAGGCGGGCTCTGGAGAGACGCCCGGCCCGGACCCTGATGGGCGAGAAGAAGCTGCACCCCGGCGGAGCTGTGGAATCAAAAGAGCGGGGCCCCGGAGGACAATGGCAAAACCTCCGGGGCCCCTTGAAGGGATTGGACAGGAATCGTTTCAAAACAGAACGCTAGCGGATGGGGTTGGAGATGCGACCGATCCCGTCGATCTCGCAGGTGACCACATCTCCGCGCTTGAGGAAGCAGGGGGGATCCATTCCCATCCCCACTCCGGCGGGGGTGCCGGTGATGAGGATGGTGCCCGCCGGCAGCGTCATGCCCTGCGAGAGCTCACTGACGATGTGGCGGATATTGAAGAACACCTGGTCCGTCACGCTGTTCTGCCGCAGCTCTCCGTTGACAAAGCTTCTGATGGATAGCGCGGGCGGGCAGGGGAATTCGTCCGCAGTGACAATGACCGGCCCCATGGCAAAAAAGGTATCCAGGCTTTTTCCGAGGAAGTTCTGCTTGTGGCGGTACTGGACGTCCCGGGCGCTGACGTCGTTGGCCACGCTGTATCCGAAGATGTAGTCACCCACATCTTCCTCCCGGACATGGAGCGCGTCCCTGCCCAGGACAACGGCCAGCTCCACCTCATAATCCAGCTTGGAGACAAAATCCAGATGGCCGTCGATCGCCTCCCCATCGCCCAGGACCCGGAGGACATCCGCCAGGCGCAGAGCCTGCCGGCTTCCAGCGAGCTGTATCTGCGCCCAATGGACAAGCTCATCCAGACTGCCGGCAGTTCCGCGCTGCCCGTTCTGATCCAGGGGGCGGTGGGGACCCACAAGGGCGTGGTGGCCCGTCGCATTCACACCAAAAGCGCCACGGAGGGGACCACGCTGATGCGCCTGCAGTGCAGGGACCTGACGGAGAAAAACTGGGACATGCTGTTGAATAATGCCGCGTCTCCCATTCACGCCACGGGATACACGGTATATCTGGAAAACGTGGATACGCTGCCGAAGGATCTGCAGCAGCAGGTGGGGACCTATATTGAGGATACCAAGATGACCCACCGCCATCGGGTAATCAGCTCCAGCTGCTGCGACCTGTCTGCCGAGGTGGCCCGGGGACAGTTCTCCAGCCGGCTCTATCTGCAGCTCAGCGGATTCACCATCAATGTGCCGTCTCTGGCCCAGCGGAAGGAGGATATTCCCGCCTTTGTCAATATGATGATTCCCCAGTACAATACCGCGCTGGCCAAATCCACCGTGGGCATGGAGCCGGATGCCATGGAGCTGATGGTGGAATTTGAGTGGCCGCTGAATCTGGTGCAGCTGGAAAAGGTGCTGCGCCAGATGATCGCGGCGTCCTCGGGATTTTATATCACTGCCGCTGAGGTGGCCGCGGTCCTGCAGAACGAGATGCGGAAAGTGAGTGCCCTTCCGCCGGCGGTGGATCTCTCCGGGACCTTGGAGGACATCGAGCGGAGAGTGATCGAACAGGTGCTGCGGGAGGAGAACATGAATCAGTCCGCTGCGGCCAAGCGGCTTGGAATCGGCCGAAGCACCTTGTGGAGAAAGATCGCCGGCAGCGGCGGAAAATAAACAAAAAGGTCCGGGGGCACAGGGAATATCCCTGTGCCCCCGGACCAAATTTCCGGCAGCGCGGAAGCTTCACTTGCCTTGGATTCCCAGCGCGCGGCAGACGCTGCGGCGGGTGATGCGGTATACCCCATAGAGCACCGCCGAAAGCACGGCGATCACCGCAGCACAGACGGCCATGCCGGCCATCTCGCCGGGGGTGAAGCGGTTATCATTGAAGTACATAATCATGAGGTAGAAGGCGGAGATGACTGCCGTGCCCACGATGGCGGGCACAAGAAACACCTTGGACACCTGCCCCTTTACGGACCGGAACAGATAGCGGTTCGGCGCCCCCAGGTGCCGCAGGTCGTCGTACACCCGTGCGTTGGTGAGGGCGATGGTCATGCACCGGGTAAAGGCAATGACGATGACCGCCGCGAAGCAGATCAGGGCGATAAAGATGAACAGCACCAAAAACACCGCCATGGTGGTGACGAAGTCGTTCTGATCCAGCACCCGGAACTGGGGCATGTAGAGCCAGTAGTTGCGGAACTCCGAGGTGTCCCGGTCCTCCCGCTCTATCACCGGGAAGCCATGGGCGGCGATATGTGCCCGGTCGTAGTCATAGACCTCGCCGGCCTCCTCCGCCAGCGCCGCACTTACCAGGTCGTAGGCGTCCATCTGCAGCACATCGTCGCCAGAGCGGTCCACGATCTCGTTGAACAGGGCGTCGGCAAAGGGATAGCTGGCCTCCGCGTCCGCCACATTGAAGAATACCCAGGTCTCCCGCCAGAGGTCGGTGAGTCCGGCGGTGAGGATCTCGTAGTCGGCGTCATCCAGCACGTAGCAGCCCAGCAGCATGGTGAAACACAGAGGCTCCGCCGGGGTAACGGACAGGCTGGCCCCGGTGACCATATTGGTGACCAGCGTCACGTCGCCGCCGGAGAGGTAGTCGCTGCCGCCTTCATCATCCAGCACATTGGCACAGGTGCCGGGGGCCAGGTCCACAGCTTGGCCGGTGAGGGCGTTCCAGGCGCTCTCGGAAAAATAGGTGGCCCCGCCTTGGATCTCCCGGTATTCCTTGGTGTAGGTGGTGCCCAGAGCTCCGGCGCTCTGCTCGATGGAGACGGTGCCGTCACAGCCCAGGGTGGCGGCGTCCACCTGGGTCCAGGAGGTGATGTCAACACCATGCTTCGACGCCAGAGATTCCACCTCACCCCGCTCCGGCCAGTTCTGATCATTCCGCCAGTGGTACTCGAAGTCCACCGGCCGGGTGGAGAAGCTGTAGGTGGAGCTGGTATTCAGCATGGGGGCGTAAAAGGAGGCGAAATAGGCACCGGCGATCAGCAGCGTCATCACCAGCATGTTCCGCACCGTCTGGCGGCCTTGGAACTTCATCATGGACGTGGCGATGATGTCCCGGTACTTATGGCGCTTCCGCCAGCCGTTCACCACCGTGTGGAGCAGGATCATGTACATGCCGACCAGCGCCGGCAGGTAAAAGACGGCCTCCACCCCAGAGGGGGGATACCACTGGAGAACTGTGACAAAGAACGACGGCATCAGATACCCCGCCAGGGCGCCGATCACCACCAGGACGATGCCCACGCTTCCATACCACCGCTTTACCTCGCGGATAGGCTCGGACTTGTGGGACTCCTGGACGATGTCGATGATGTTGGTGCGGCGGATGGACCGGCCGCCCAGGAAGAACAGCATCCCCACCACGTAGGCGGCAAAGACCATGGACAGCAGATAGGACCGGGGATCGAAGGACAGGGCCATCTCCTGGGAGTCCACCAGGAACAGGCGGAACAGCTGCCACACGCCCCAAGCCAGAGGGCCGCCTAAGGCCGCCCCGGCGGCGCAGGAGCCCAGGGAGATCACCGCCAGCTCCTTGCCCATCTCCCGCTGCAGCTGGCGGCGGGTGGCCCCCAGGGCCAGGAACACGCCGGTCTCCCGGGACTTCTGCCGGAAGAACAGCCCGGCGGCATAGGCGGTGAACACGGCGCAGCCGATGACCGCCAGAACGAACACCATCATCACCTGCTTGCGGCTGTCGCCGCCCTCCGGCAAGACGGAGAGGATGGTGGGGGAGCGCATCATGCAGACATAGGCAGTGATCAGCAGCACGGAGAAGAAGCTGCACCCTGCCAGCAAGGCGTACTGGCCCCTGTTTTTGCGGCGCAGGGCCGCGTAGGCGTCGGAAAAGTGCCGCATGGTCTCACTCCTTCCCCATGTCCCGGATGGCGTCCAACAGCTGGTCCTGAAAGGCGGTGCGGTCCGTGGCGCCCTTTTCCAGGGTCCGCCACACCACTCCGTCCCGGAGGATGACCACCCGGTCGCAGAAGGAGGCGGCAAAGGAGTCGTGGGTTACCATGAAGATGGTGGCCTCCAGGGATTCCTTGGCCTGTTCAAAGGAGCGAATCACCGCCCGGCTGGACTTGCTGTCCAGGTTGCCGGTGGGTTCGTCCGCCAGGATCAGCAGGGGATGGTTGATGAGCGCCCGGGCCACGGCGGTACGCTGCTTCTCACCGCCGGAGATCTCCGCCGGGTATTTGTCCCGGATGGCGGAGATACCGAATACATCGCACAGCTGGTCCGCCCGGGCCTCCGTCTGGCCGGTGACGGCGCCGCCGATGATGGCGGGCAGGAGAATGTTCTCCCGGACCGTCAGACCGTCCAGCAGCAGGAAGTCCTGGAACACAAAGCCCAGCTGCCGGTTGCGGACCTTGGCCAAAGCGTCCTCGCTGAGATTTGCCAGCTGCCGATCCCCCAGCATGATCTCCCCACTGTCGATGGGGATGTAGCAGGAGATGCAGTTTAAGAGCGTGGTCTTGCCGGAGCCGGAGGGGCCCATGACAGCCACGAACTCCCCCTTCTCCACCGTGAGGGACACGCCCTTGAGGACTTCATAGGTGGTCTTGCCCACTTGGTAGGATTTGTGCAGATCTTTGACTGTTAACATAAAACTCTTCCTTTCTGTCTCACAGGATATTCCCCGCCAGGGCGATGGCCGCCAGATGGGCGGGATAGAAGGCGTAGAAGAACCAGCGGTTGATCTTGATGCGGGAGTGCGTGGCGCAGAAGATCAGGGGCGCGGCGAACACGGCGAAAATGGACCAGTCGATGCAGAGGCCGCCCACCGTCAGGCACAGGGGATCCTCCGGCCAGCCGTTCATCAGGGCCGGAAGATAACTGAGGAGGTAGAGGGCCGCGCCCAGGCGGGGCCGGTTCCGGCAGAGGTAGAAGATCAGCATCAGCTGGATGCCGGTGCCGGAGTAATCGAAGTTCCACCAGCTGACGGTGAAGAGCGCCAGGGCGAACAGCCACCATTTCCGTTCCTTCAGGCCGTACATGCCCAGCAGGCTGAGGAAGAGGGTGAAGAAGATGTTCCAGTTGGTGAGGTTGGCCCAGAATTCGCCGACCGGGTGGAAGGCCAGGATGTAAAAGGGCTGGCTGACGAGGGCGAAGATGCCCAGCCGGGTCAGGTACTTCCGCACGTCGTGGGTGTACAGCAGGCCCACCGTCAGGCAGTAGCAGAAGATGGGGAAGGCCAGTCGGCCGATCCAGCGGAACACGCCCACCTCCGGGAAAAAGGCGCCGCCGATGTGGTCGATCAGCATGGCGGCGATGGCGATGAGCTTCAGCAGATCCGTGTCCAGATTGGTTTTCAGCCGTGGCCCCGTCTGGGGGATGGCGGCGGGAGTGGTGAGCACGCTCCACACACGGGAGCGGGAGATGGCAGTGGCGTTTGTCATGGTGTTTCCCTCCTTGTTGACACCAGCGTACCGCGAAAAAAGAGCCGCCGCAAACGGGGGTGTCATCTGCGGCGGCCTGGATGTCAAGTTTTGCGTTGGGAGGGGAGGGGATGTCAAGTTTGGCGGATTTGCCGTCAAGTTTGGTTTGGCAGACGGCGGTTCCTGTGGTAGAATGGGCAGGTAGTTTAGGGCGAAAAGCGCCCCCTGCCGGACCCCGGCGGGCAGTTTTCGGTTTGAGGTGATGGGGATGCTGCGGATCGGCATCTGTGACGATATCTACGACGCCAGGCTGGTGCTTCGGGCCGCTCTGGAGCGGGTCCTGGAAAAGCGGCGCGTTCAAGGGCAGTTCCGGGAGTTCTCCTCTGGCGAGGGACTGCTCCGCTGGCTGGAGAGCCACGCCGGGGAGCTGGACCTGGTGTTTCTGGACATGGAGATGGGGGAGCTGGACGGCATGGAGACCGCCCGGCGGCTCCGGGCGGCGGACGCCGGACTGCAGCTGGTGTTCGTCACCGGGTATGCAGAGCACGTCTTTGACGGGTACTCCGTGGGGGCCCTGGGGTATCTCTTAAAGCCCCCGAAGGCGGAACAGCTGGAGGAGGTGCTGGACCGGGCACAGGCGGCGCTGGTCCGGGATTTGGACCGGGCCTACATCTGCCGCAGCGGGGACACCCACTACCGGATCCCCATTGCCAACATTCTGTATTTCGTCTCGGACCGGCGGCAGGTGGCCTGTGTCACCGCCGGACGGGAGTACACGTTTTACGGCAAGCTGGACACGGTGGCGGCGGAGGTGGGGGCGGACTTTGTCCGCATCCACCAGCGGTATCTGGTTCGGACAGGAGCTGTGGACCGGATGGAGGGCGGCGAGGTGGTGCTGCGGGACGGCCGGCGGCTGCCGGTCAGCCGGTCCTGCCAGCCCTCGGCCCTGCTGGCCTTTACCCGGGCGGAGCTGGAGGGATGAGGATGCGGGATGTTCTCTGGCAGATCTGGCTCAACTGCGGCTATTTTCTGACCGTGGCGGCCAGCGGCTTTTTCCTCTACAAGCTCTGTGCCCCCTTTGTCCACCCCCGGAATGGGCGCTTCTGGAGGGTGCTGCTCTTTCTGACCCTGGCGGGGTCCACCGGCATGGTGATTTGGATCGGCGACCCCAACCTGCTCTATACGCTGCCGGCGTTTTTCGCCTTGTTCCTCCTCTCTACCCGGGGTGACCGGATAGGGCGGGTGGCGGTGTGCATCATCCTCTTCTGCCTGGAGATGTCCGTGTGTGCCCTGCTGGACACCTATGTGGAGCGGATCAACAGGAATGCGCTCTATGACGTGCTGGTGCGCCTGGCCCGCCCGCTGGTGTTCGGCCCGCTGTGGCTGTTGCTGCGCCGCCGCCTGCCCCGGGAGCCGGTGGTGCTCTCCCGGCGGCTGTGGAAGCTGGTGCTGGGTCTAGCGGCCATGCCCCTGTGCGCCCTGATCGCCGTGGTGCTGCTGACCTTCCGGCGGTATGACTCTATCGAGGTCAATACCGTGGCGATGTACCAGGGCATGGTGGTGCTGCCCTTTGTATTTCTGACCTCTCTGGTCCTGTTGTTCGCCATTTTGATTCTGGCGGATCACGAGCGGCTGGAGCAGGCAAATCGCCTGGCAGGTCTGCGGGAGGTCTACTATCAGGGCCTCCGGCAGCAGGAGACCCAGGTGCGCCGTCTCCGCCACGATCTGCGGAATCACCTGACGGCGGTCCGGGGTTTTCTGGAGCAGGGAGATGAACAGGGGGCCATCGGCTATCTGGACCAGATAGCCGGTTCCCCGGCCCTGCGGGGAACCAGACGGCTCTGTGAAAACGAGGCGGCCAATGCCGTCCTCACCGCCAAGGCGGAGGCCATGGAGCGGGAGGGAGTCGCCGCAGACTTCGCCGTCTTCCTGCCCCGGGACCTGCCTGTGGCGGATATGGATCTGTGCGCCCTGCTGGGCAACGCTCTGGACAACGCCATCGAGGGCAGCCGGGGCGCCGGGGAACGGCGAATCACCATCCGCTGCAAGGCGGACAAGGGACTCTTCATGCTGCGGGTGGAGAACACCCTGGGCGGCGCGGTGCAGCCGGATCTTGCAACTACCAAGACGGACAAGTCCGCCCACGGCTTCGGCATCCCCGGGATGCGGGAAATCGCGGAGCGCTATGGCGGCACCCTGGACGCCGGGGTCCGGGACAACGGGTTCGAGCTGGTGGTGTGCCTGCCCCTGGCAGGGCAGGCCGAAACACTGTAAATCCCCATGCGCTGACGGCCGCCGCAGACACAGGAGAGAGCTCGATTTTCCATATCTGCGGTGTATTTGCACAGAAAAACAGGGAGGCCGTCCAATGGACGGTCTCCCTGCTCCGCAGCCAAAGCGGACTCAAAGCATCTTCAAAAGTTCGATCTGTTCCCCGGAGGGGCCAGTGAAGAACCAGTTCTCCAACCCGCCGAAGGTGTTGGGCATCACGCACTTCTCTGCGGTCTGGAAGGTGTCCACGCCGGCGGCGCGGAGATCCGCGGCGGCTTGGTCCACATCGTCCACATAGACGGCGAAATGAGGGATGCAGCCCGCACCCTCCGGCACAGGGGCGGCGATCAACTCCACCAGGAAGCCGCCGAACTCCACAAGGGCCAGCTCCCGCTGCTGTTCCGGCGGGCAGGCGGGGGCCCGGAGATGCAGGCTGCCGCCGATCTTCTCGTAAAAGGCGATGCTGGCATCCATATCCGCCGTATACACGGCAATGTGGCCGAGACCTTGATAGTGCTGTTTCATACAATCAGTCCTCCAGTATGTGAAAAATGAAAATATGGCATCAGGAGGCGGCAGTCCGGCCGCCGGGGATCAGGGCGCCCACTGCGCCGCAGACAGCGGCGGGCAACACCCAGCCGAAATCCAGAGACGCCAGGGGCAGCAGGTCCAGAAAGGCCAGCTCCACGCCGGTGTAGGTGCGGACTACCTCCAGCAGGCTCACTGCCAGGGCGCCCAGGGCCGCCAGGCGGAACACCCAGTCCCGGCGGATGCGGCTGCCGAACAGGGCCAGCACGATCAGCACCAGCGTGGGGGGATAGACCACGCTGAGGATGGGGGAGGCGATGGCGATGATCTCATTGAGACCAAAGTTGGATACCACGGCACTGAACACGCAGATGACGCACACCAGCGTGCGGTAGGAAACGCGGCCCCCCGAGAGGCCGGAGAAGTAATCGGCGCATGCGCTGACCAGCCCCACAGCGGTGGTGACGCAGGCCAGAGCCACCACCACGGCAAAGAGGATGATGCCCGCCTGCCCCAGCAGGTTCCGGACAATGGACACCACCAGGAACGTGCGGTCCACGGTGATGTCGAAGAAGCGGGCGGTGGTGGCGCCCAGGTAAGTCAGCCCCAGATAGACCACCAGCAGGCCGATGCCTGCCACCAGACTGGCGCCGGACACCACCCGGAGCTGGGCGCCGGGAGTCGTGTGTCCCTTCTCCCGGGCGCTCTTCAGAATGATATAGCCGAACACGATGGCCGCCAGCACGTCCATGGTCTGATAGCCGGCTTCCACGCCGGTGGCGGCCACATTCTCCACCAGCGACTGCTCACCCACCGGCCCGATGGGATTCACCACACCCACCACAATCAGGATCAACAGGCCAATCAGCAGAGCGGGGGTCAGGATCTTTCCCACGATGTCCACCACCGCTGTTTCCCGCACGCACAGCAGCAGGATCAGCAGAAAGAAGAGGATGGAGAAGAGCGCCGGACTGAAGCCGGACACCAGCGGGGCCAGAGAGGTTTCGTAGGTGGTGGCGGCAGTCCGGGGAATGGCCAGCATGGGACCGATGCACAGCACAATGGCGCACATGAGCGCTGTGGAGGGAATCCTGCCGATGCGGGCGGTGATCCCGTCGGGACTTCCCTGCCGGAGAATGGCAAACATAGCCAGCAGGGCCAGTCCGATGTCGGCCATAAAGTAACTGAAAAAGCCGGCCAGCCACTCCGGACCCGATTCCAGTCCCAGATAAGGGGGGAAGATGACATTACCTGCGCCGAAAAACATGGAGAACAGGGCGAAACCGATGACCAAGCTGTCCTGAAGGTGTTTCTTCATAGGAGACCTCCTCTTGCCTTGCAGGTGGACGGATGTCCGCTGAATAAGGGCAAAGCGGCCGCGCGGACGACGCGCGGCCTGTGTATTTATTTGATGTTTGGATAAAACAATTATATTTGAATTTCCGAAAAAAGTCAATGTTATACACACCGGGGCGGTCATGGGCGGAGCAGCGGAGAAAAATCGCCGGAGCGGGAACTTTTTTCCGTAGAGCCCGTCTAACCTCTCAGACCGCGGCGGAGCGCCGTGAAATCCCGTGAGAGGTTAGGAGAAAAACATGAAAAAGAGAGGACTTGCAGGATTGCTGGCTCTGGCGCTGATACTGGCGCTGGCTGCCTGTGGAGGAACGGAGGCGCAGGAGGACGCCGCCCAGGACCAGAAGATGGAGGAAGCTGCGCCGCCCCAGGAGGAAGAGACTTCGGAAACCGATGGGGAGGACGGCGTCCCTGTGACCATAGAGGGCCCTGAGACGGCGGATGATTCCCAGCAGCTCCAGGAGGACGAGCCGGATCTGGGCTCCCGCCCCGCGGACCCGGCGAAGGAGCCGGAGACGGGGAGCCGTCCGGCAGACCCGGCGGAGAAGCCGGTATACCAGCCGGTGGAGGACACAAAGCCCCAGCAGCCGGACAAGGAGCCGGAGACGCCGGCCCCTGCCCCTCCAGCGGAGTCTGCTTCCGGCGTGGATCTAGCGGATTTCTGCGCTTCCGTGACCGGGGACCAGGAGACGTGGCCCGCCCTGATGGCCGTGGAGGGTGAGACGCTGGATACGTTCTATGCGGGACTCTCCGCCATCGCCACCCAGCAGTGTCTGGTGCAGATGGCCATGATCTCCGCCTCCGGTGACGAGATTGCCCTGGTAGAGGTGGAGAACAGCGGCGATGTCCAGGCGGTGAAGGACATCTTCCAGGCCCGAATCGACTATCAGGTGGGGGACGGCACAAGCCCCGGCGGTGCCTGGTACCCCGCGCCCACGGAGATGTGGCGGAACGAGTCCCGGATTGTCTCCAATGGCAACTTTGTGATGCTGGTGGCACACACCGGCGCGGACGCGGTGGTGGAGCAGTTCAACGCCCTGTTCGCCTGAGTGGGGTCCCGCAATGCGGAAAACGAAGCAGGACTTTTTAAGTCCTGCTTCGTTTCGTTCCGATCAGATTTTGATGAGCTCGTATGCCCGGGTGCCGATGCCGATCTTCTCCGCGTGCTCCAGGCAGACGGCCCAGTCCGTGTCCGGATGGGCGGCGTGGAAGTAGTCACCGGAGGAGCAGTCGCAGCCCTCGTCAAACAGGGCGGAGTTGGGCGCGGGAGTCTGGGCCAGCACGGCGTCGGCACAGGCTTGGTCCAGAGCCACCGGGTCGAAGGAGGCAAACATGCCCACGTCCGGGACGATGGGGACATCGTTCTCCGCGTGGCAGTCGCAGTTGGGGGAGACATCCACCACCAGGGACACGTGGAAGCAGGGGCGGCCGTCTACCACGGCCTTGGTGTACTCGGCGATCTTCTTATTCAGAATAGCGGGCGCCTCGTCATACAGGCACTGGATGGCATCCTTGGGGCACACCGCCAGGCACCGGGCGCAGCCCACGCACTTGTCCGTGTCGATGGTGGCTTTGCCGTCGGCACCGAACTGGGGCGCGCCGTGGGCGCAGATCCTGGCGCAGGCCCGGCAGCCGATGCACTTCTTCTGCTTGACGAAGGGCTTGCCGGAGTTGTGCTGCTCCATCTTGCCGGCCCGGGAGCCGCAGCCCATGCCGATGTTTTTCAGAGCGCCGCCCATGCCGGCCTGCTCGTGGCCCTTGAAGTGGGTCAGGGAGATGAACACGTCCGCGTCCATCACCGCACGGCCGATCTTGGCGGACTTCACATACTCCCCGCCCTCCACGGGAACCTCTACCTCGTCGTTGCCCTTCAGGCCGTCGGCGATCAGGATGTGGCAGCCGGTGGAGTAGGGGGTGAAGCCGTTGATATAAGCCGATTCGATGTGGTCCAGGGCGTTTTTCCGGCCGCCCACATACAGGGTATTGCAGTCCGTCAAGAAGGGCTTGCCGCCGTGGGACTTCACCAGGTCCACCACGGCCCGGGCCCAGTTGGGGCGGAGGTAGGCCAGGTTGCCCGGCTCGCCGAAGTGCATCTTGATGGCCACGTACTTGCCGTCCATATCGATATCGCCGAAGCCGGCGGTCATCATCAGCCGGGCCAGCTTCTGGGGCAGGTTCTCCCGCCAGCTGGGGGCGCGGAAGTCCGCAAAGTAGACTTTGGATTTTTCAGCCATGATCTCGTTGCTCCTTTTTCTCTTTCTGTTCTTTGAAACAAGCCTGGAGAGAAACCTCTCCGGTGCCGGGGCGGCGTGCCTTCCGCCTTACGGCAGGTCCACAGAGATGTTGTCGGTGCCGTGCTCGTCAAACTCGGAGAGATAAGCGTCGATCCGCTCCATCAGCTCCCCATAGTTTTCACGGGTCAGGGGTTCCCCATCCATGTCCCGCAGGGCCAGCTCCTCCGCCAGGATCTCATAGAACACCACGTCCTCATACTGCTCGATGGCCTCGTGGATGCCGCCGTCCGCAAAGGCCCGGGAGGGGATCAGCTCCCCCCGGTACAGCTCCACCAGCTTGCTCATCTTGTGGTGCAGGCAGTGGGAGAAAATCAGGCTCTCCACCTGGTCGTATTCCTGGATGCGGTCGTTCTCCCGGGTGGAATTGATGACCCAGTTTCCTATGTACACCAGATCCAGCAGATACCGGAACTGCTGTTCCGTCAGTTCGATCTTCATGGGGCAGACACCTCCCAAATAGATGATACTGTCACGATTATAGCAGAGACATACGCAGAATTCCACATAAAAAACAGGGCAAAAAGACTAAAATCTGTCTTGCGGCAGAAGGCGCCGCATAGTATAATATGTAATCCAGATGCAAAATGAGCATGAGGCGGCCGCCGGTCCGGCGGCGGGAGAAGAAGGAGGCGGAGCGGGATGGACCAGCGTCCCATCGGGGTATTCGATTCAGGCCTGGGGGGTCTGACGGCGGTGCACTCCCTCTGGCGCATCCTGCCGGAGGAGGACCTGATCTACTTCGGCGACACCGCCCGGGTGCCCTATGGCAGCCGTTCCCGGGAGGCCATTTTGAAATACGCCCGCCAGGATGTGCGTTTCCTGCGCTCCTTCGATCTGAAGGCCATCCTCATCGCCTGCGGGACGGTGACCACCACCTCGCTGGCGGCGCTGCAGGCGGAAAACGACCTGCCCATGGTAGGCGTGGTAGAGCCCACTTGCCGCCGGGCGGTGATGATGACCCAAAACAAGCGGGTAGGGCTCATCGCCACGGCGGCCTCCGTCCGCTCCGGTGCCTACGAGGCGGCTCTCCGGCGGCTGGACCCGGAGGTGACCGTGTTCAGCCGGGCCTGCCCCCTGTTCGTGCCCCTGGCGGAGGCCGGGCGCATCCGGCGGGGAGACGTGGTGATCGAGACCGTGGCCCGGGAGTATCTGACGCCCCTGAAGAATGCGGGGGTGGACACCCTGATTCTGGGCTGTACCCATTACCCGCTACTGACGGATGTGATCGGGGACGTGATGGGGCCGGGCGTGGAGCTGGTGTCCGCCGGGGAGGAGTCCGCCTTTGAGCTGAAGCGGATGCTGAAGGCCCGGGAGCTGCGGGCCGACGAGCGCCGCCGCGGCGAGACGGAGTTCTACGTCAGTGACCGGGTGGAGGATTTTGAGCGGACGGCCTCGCTGTTTCTGCAGGAGGACCTGCGCCATACAGCACGGAGGATTGACATTGAACGATATTGAGACGCGGCAGAAGAAGCTGCCGGTGCTGCTCTTCATCCGGGGAGAGCAGTATTTTGACGATGTGGACCCGGATGCCACGGAGCTGACGACGGAGGGGACCCTGGAGCTGACGGAGGAGGGCCTGCTGCTGACCTATCAGGAGACAGCTCTCACCGGCATGGAGGGGACGACCACCACCTTTGAGGTCAGCGGGCCCCAGGTGATCCTGCGCCGGGTGGGCAGTGTGAACTCCCAGATGGTGTTTGAGGAGGGGCGGCAGCACACGTCCCTGTATGAGACCCCCTACGGGGAGCTGTCGGTGGATATCCAGACCAGCGCCCTGCGGCACAACCTCAGCGAGCGGGGCGGCCTGCTGGAGATCAAGTACTCCATCGCGGTCGAGCATACGGTGACAGGAAGAAACAGCTTCAAGATCCGGGTAAAGCGAAAGTAAGAGAGCGTTCCGGCAAACCGTGCGGCAGCGCGTCCAAGTATTTTGGAGGAGCCAAAATCTTTGGCGGAGGGCGAATTCATTTCGCCCGGGGATTCCGAGAAAAGGGGTCCCCCGGGATCTGTCCCGTGGGAAGCGCACGGTGACAGGGAAAAACAGCTTTAAGACCCGGGTAAAACGGGAAAAACAGGGGTTGGGAATTAGGAATTGCGGTGCCGCCGCAGGTGGCAATTGGAATCTGTCCGGCTTTGCCGGACACCAAAATTCCTCATTCTGAATTCCTCATTCACGAAAGAGGGAACGATATGATCAACATGGTACAAAACGCGAAGGACCAGGCGGCGGCGCTGGCCATGGCCGCCTATCAGGCTGCAGTGGCGGACGGGACGCTGCCCCAGGCGGAGGTGAAGACCGCCCCGGTGGAGATCCCCAAGGACACCGCCAACGGCGATTTCACCACCACGTTTGCCCTGGCGGCCTCCAAGGCGCTGCGGCAGCCGCCCCGTAATATCGCCCAGGCACTGCTGGACCACATGGACCTGGCGGGGAGCTACTTTGCCTCCGCGGAGATTGCGGGACCGGGCTTTCTGAACTTCCGTCTCAACGACAGCTGGTACGCTGCCGTCTGCGAGGCGGTGGAGAGCGAGGGTGCCGGCTACGGCACCGCCGACCACCTGAAGGGGCAGAAGATCATGGTGGAATTCGTCTCCGCCAACCCCACGGGCCCCATGCACATGGGCAATGCCCGGGGCGGCGTGCTGGGAGACACCCTGGCCAGCGTGCTGGCGGCGTGCGGCGCCGACGTGACGAGGGAGTTTTACGTGAACGACGCGGGCCACCAGATCGATAAGTTCGCCCACTCCATTGAAGCCCGGTATCTCCAGATCATCCGGGGGGAGGACGCGGTGCCCTTCCCGGAGGACGGATACCAGGGTGAGGACATCAAGGACCTGGCCCGGGCCTATTATGAGAAAAACGGAGACAAGCTGTTGGATGTGCCGGAGGCGGAGCGCCAGGAGGCGCTGGCCCAGTTCGGGTTGTCCATCAACCTGCCTAAGATGAAGACCGATCTGGAGCGGTACAAGATCCACTATGACAACTGGTTCTACGAGTCCTCTCTCCATGAGAGCGGCTATGTGAAGGAGACAGTGGATCTGCTGGCGGAGCGGGGCTGGACCTATGAGAAGGACGGCGCCCTGTGGCTCCGCACGGCCGACATCCTACGGGACCACTACCGCAGGCAGGGGAAGAAAGAGGTGGACATCGAGAAGCTGGACCTGAAGGATGACGTACTGCGCCGGGCCAACGGGTTTTACACCTACTTCGCCGCGGACATCGCCTATCACCGGAACAAGTTCGCTGTCCGGGGCTTCGACAAGGTCATCAACATCTGGGGTGCGGACCACCACGGCCACGTGGCCCGGCTGAAGGGCGCCCTGGACGCGCTCGGCCTCAACGGCAGCGAGCGGCTGGACATCGTGCTGATGCAGCTGGTGAAGCTGCTGCGGGACGGTGAGGTGGTACGGATGAGCAAGCGTACCGGCAAGGCCATCTCCCTGTCCGACCTGCTGGACGAGGTCAGCGTGGACGCCGCCCGGTGGTACTTCAATGCCAAGCCGGATACCCAGATGGAGTTCGATCTAGGCCTAGCGGTCCGGGAGGACAGCGAAAACCCCATCTACTACGTGGAATACGCCCACGCCCGGATCTGCTCACTGCTGCGGGCTCTGGCGGAGGAGGGCACCTCCGTGCCCAGACAGGCGGACGTGGACATGTCCCTGCTCTCCGGCGAGGCGGAACGGGCCCTGCTGAAGCAGATCGCCCAGTTCTGCGAGGAGATTAAGCTGGCGGCCCGGGATTACGACCCCAGCCACATCAACCGCTATCTCCAGGAGCTGGCGGCCTGCTTCCACCGGTTCTACACCGCCTGCCGCATCAAGGGCGAGGAGCCGGCGGTCCGGGACGCCCGGCTGAAGCTGGCGGATGATACCCGGATCGTCCTGCGGAACGGCTTGAAGCTCATCGGCGTGGACGCGCCGGAGAAGATGTAAAAAGACGGCGGGACAGGATGCAGGAGGAAGACCCATGGAATTTCAGAGAGAGCCGGGGCGTATCTACGCCGAGGAAGAAGGCCGGGTGATCGCGGAGGTGACATTTCCCGACCGGGATGGGGCGGCGGATATCGACCACACATTTGTGGACGATACGCTCCGGGGTCAGGGCGTGGCGGGGCAGCTGCTCCGGGCGGCGGCCGACCAAATCCGCGCGGAGGGAAAGCGCGCCAGGGCGACGTGTTCCTATGCCGAAATCTGGTTTGAAAGGCACCCGGAGGAGGCCGATCTGCTGTGCCCCTGAGAGACGACGAGAGCCGCCGCGCCGGTGGGAGCAGCATGGCGCTCCGGGCGGCGTTTCCCGCCACCATCCCGGTGATGACGGGCTTTTTGTGCCTGGGGACTGCCTATGGCCTTTTGATGCAGTCCAAGGGGTATGGGCCGGGATGGTCCGTCCTCATGAGCGCCATCGCTTTCGGCGGCAGTATGCAGTTTGTGGCCGTCACGCTGCTGACTACGGCTTTTGACCCCGTGCAGGCGTTTCTGCTGTCCGTCATGGTCAATGCCCGGCACATGTTCTACGGGCTGAGCCTGCTGGACAAATACAAGGGCCTGGGAAAGGTTCGGGCGTTTCTGATCTACGTGCTGTGCGACGAGACGTTTTCCCTGGTGTCCACTCTGGAGCCGCCGGAAGGCGTGGCCCGGAGGGACTTCTACTTCTGGCTCTCCCTGCTGGACTACCTCTACTGGATTACGGGCACAGCATTGGGCGGCCTGCTGGGGAGTTTCCTCACCTTTGACACTACGGGCCTGGACTTTGCTCTGACGGCGCTGTTCGTGGTGCTGTTCCTGGAGCAGTGGAAGAAGCCGGAGAACCGGCCCGCCGGGGTGATGGGGATCCTCTGCGCCGCTGCCAGCCTGGCGGTGTTCGGAGCGGACAACATGGTGATCCCCGCTATGGTGCTGGTGCTGGCAGTGCTGCTGGGTGCACGGCGCCGCCTGGACCGCAGCGGAGAGGAGGGGGACCTGTGACACTGACGCCTTTACAGACGCTGGGTATTATCCTGGCGGTGGCCGCTGGGACCCAGCTGACCCGATGGCTGCCCTTTTGGCTGTTTCCAGAGAAGAAACAGCCCCCTGCCGTAGTGGCATACCTGGGGAAAGTCCTTCCGCCCGCCATGATGGGCCTGCTGGTGGTGTACTGCCTGCGGAGCATCTCCTGGCTGTCGGCGCCCCACGGAGCGCCGGAGCTGATCGCCATTGCTGCGGTGGCGGGGCTCCATCTCTGGAAGCGGAATGTGCTGCTGTCCATCGCTGGGGGCACTGTGCTGTACATGGTGCTGGTACAGGCGGTGTTTGTGTGAAAAAAGAGAAGAGATGCCGGCCGGCGGAAGTCCGACCGGCATTTTTCAGCGCCGGGAGAGGCTTCCTTCTACTGGGACTGGACACCGGAGACGCTGGCGGCGGCCTTGGGAAGCTTATAGGGCGTATCTGGATGCATAAATCTGCCAACGCCGGTATAAACTGGGACTGCGGCCTGGCCGCAGTCCTTTTGTTTTGTCGTGGAGGTGGATATGGGGAAGCGGTTGTTTTACTGGGAGCTGGCGGGTGCGCTGTTCACGGCGGCGATGGGGACGCTGCTGCACTTTGTTTACGACTGGAGCGGCGGATGGGGCGCGGCGGCTGCCTTCTCTGCGGTGAATGAGTCCACCTGGGAACATATGAAGCTGCTGTTTTTCCCCATGTTTCTCTTTTCCGTGGTGCAGGTGTGCTGCCTGGGACGGAACTATCCGAACTTTCTGGCAGCCCGGGGCGTCAGCACAGTGACAGGGGTCGCGCTGATTCCGGTGCTGTTCTATACGTACACCGGCGTGCTGGGGCGGCATCTGCTCTGGGCGGACATCGCCGTGTTCTACCTCTCCGTGCTGGGGGCATTCGCCTTGGATTTCCGGCTTCTGCGGCGGGGGCGCTTCACCTCTCTCTGGCAGCAGATCCTGGGCCTGCTGGCGCTGTGGGGGCTGGCGTTCCTCTTCGTCTACTGCACGTTCCATCCGCCGGAGCTGGGGCTATGGCAGGACCCGGTGACGCTGGGCTATGGGCTCCCCAAATGAAAGCAGGCGCCCCTCCTTCGAGAGGGGCGCCGCTTTGCTTCCGGGGATTTTCTGTCCCTGCCGTTGACCGGCTCTCTCCGGCGGGGTATAATATTGTTAAAAGCGACCTGGGGAGGCTGAAGCGGATGAAGACCACAAGACAGAAGCGTGCGGCGCCTTTTTACGCCGCTGCGGCGGTATGGCTGGCCTACGCGCTGGTGCTGCCGCTGTATGAGCCGCTGCACTATGCCCTGGCGGCGGGGGCCTCCCTTCTGGCGTTCGCGGCGGCGGCCGCCCTGTGCCGGGGCGGCCCCGTAGGAGAGGAGGCTGGCAAGGCGCCGCCGGAAAAGGCCGAGGAGCCCATTGAAAAGAAACCGGCCTCTACAGGAAATCCTGAGCTGGACAAGATGGTCCGCGACGGGGAGATGGCCATCCGGGAGATGAAACGGCTGGATGAGAATATCGCGGACCCCGGCATCTCCGCCGACATCGTGCGGCTGGAGCAGGTGAGCGCCCGAATCTTCGACGAGGTGCGCACGCACCCGGAGAAGCTGCCCCAGATCAGGCGCTTTCTGGACTACTACCTGCCCACCACCCTGAAGCTGCTGAATGCCTATGACCGCATGAGCGGCACCGGGGTCTCCGGAGAGAACATCGACACCACCCTGGCCAAGGTGGAGGGGATGATGCGGACCATCGTGGCGGCCTTTGAAAAGCAGCTGGACAGCCTGTACGGCGCCGAGGCCCTGGACATCTCCACGGATATCACGGTGCTGGAGAACATGATGGCCCGGGAGGGACTGGTGGACAGCCCGCTGAAGGCGGAGACGGACGAGAAGAAAGAGACCGATATCCGGCTGGAGCTGTGATCGGAGGAAATGCCATGAGAAAGATCGCCATCAGAATGGCGGGCCTGGTTTTCTATATGGCCGCAGGATTTGTCCTTCTGTTCTGGAAACTGGAGCGTGGCGGGTTGCATAACGCGGAGCTCCTGCTGCCGCTGGCATGGCTGGCGGGGGCGGTGGCTTTGGGCCTTCGACTGGACAAGGCCTGTAAACAGGCGGGAAGGTGGGGAGAGGCTGCCCATCACTTTTTCTCTTCCGTGATATGGCTGCTGCTTGGTATCGGTTTTATGAAGCAGGCCCCGGGCATCTGCACCCTCTGCGGTGTGCTGGGGGTGGTGTACGCAGTGGTTTATGCTGTCTGCGGTGTGCGGGCGGCGGGAAAAGCCCGCCGGAATGAAGAAAATGGCAGAGAGTGAATGATACTATGATGGAGGATGACACAATGGCAGACGAGAAGAGCATGATGCCTGAACTGACCCTGGATCCCAGCCGGACGGATGCGGTGCCCCAACTGACTCTGGACCCGGCAGCGCCCGCCGCCCCCGCATCGGAGGCCGCCAAGCCGGAGGCGACGCCGGTGCGGATGGACGAGAACCTGCTGAACGACGCAGAGAAACAGGCGGTGGAGGCGTTCTCCAAGAAGATCGACCTGACGGACTCCAACCTGATCCTGCAGTACGGCGCGGCGGCCCAGAAGAACGTGGCCAGCTTTTCTGAGAACGCCCTGAACTCTGTGCGCACCAAGGACCTGGGAGAGGTGGGCAAGTCCCTCAGCGAGCTGGTGGTGGAGTTGAAGGGCTTCGGCGAGGAAGAGGAGAAGAAGGGGCTCTTCGGCCTCTTCAAAAAGACGGGCAGCAAGCTGGAGGCCATGAAGGCCCAGTACGCCAAGGTGGAGTCCAACGTGGACAAGATCGCCCGGGAGCTGGAGCAGCATCAGGTCACGCTTTTGAAGGATGTGGCCATGTTCGACCAGATGTATGAGCTGAACCTGAAATACTACAAGGAGCTCACCATGTACATTCTGGCGGGCAAGAAGAAGCTGGAGGACATGCGGGCGGGCGAACTGCCTGCTCTGAAGGCCAAGGCAGAACAGTCCGGCGCTCAGGAGGACGCCCAGGCATACAACGACATGGTCCAGATGTGTGAGCGGTTTGAGAAGAAGCTCCACGACCTGGAGCTGACCCGGATGATCTCTGTGCAGATGGGCCCCCAGACTCGGCTGCTGCAGAACAACGATACCTTGATGGTGGAAAAGATCCAGTCCTCCCTGGTGAACACCATCCCCCTGTGGAAGAGTCAGATGGTGCTGGCCCTGGGGCTGGAGCACGGCCGCCAGGCCACGGCGGCCCAGAGCGCCGTGACGGAGATGACCAATGAGCTGCTGAAAAAGAACGCGGATCTGTTGAAGATGGGCACCATTGAGACCGCCAAGGAGGCAGAGCGGAGCGTGGTGGACATTGAGACGCTGCAGCACACCAACCAGCAGCTGATCTCCACGCTGGACGAGGTGCTGAACATCCAGCGGGAGGGCGCCCAGAAGCGCAGGGCCGCCGAGGCGGAGTTGGGCCGCATCGAGGGCGAGCTGAAGCAAAAGCTGTTGGAGCTGAGAAATTAAAGGGAGAGCAGGATCCCCCTTTGGAATCCCCACCAGTCTGCGCACTGGTGAACGCGCCCGGGGCGCTTGGATCAAGGTAGTTTCGCCACGTACACGCTGCGGCGAAAATGATTCAAATTTCTTCTTTCGCCAATGGCGGAAGAACTGGGGAAAACCGGAGGCTTTCCCTTAGCCCCCTTTCCCGCTTGCGGGGAAGGGACGGAGAGGACATACGCTTATGAAGTTTTTTCAGAAACGGGCCGTGGCGGCGGTGGTGCTGATTTTAGCCATCGTGGCCGGGGTGGTGATTGGGCAGGCCAAGAAGCCGGACACCGGAGGCCAGGCGTCCACCGCCATTGTGGGGTCCTATACGTATGTATATGACTACGCCGGGGTGCTGACGGATGAGACCATGGAGCATATCGACGCCATGAACGCCTCCTTGTTTGCCCAGACCGGGGCCCAGATCCTGGTAAGTGTGGTGAACTCCACTGGCGGCGCGGACATCATGGACTATGCCTCGGATCTGGGGAACAGCTATGGCGTAGGCTCCGCAGAGCGGAACAACGGCGTGGTGATGCTGCTGGCGCTGGACAACATCTCCCAAAGCGGCCTGATGGGCGACTACTGCGTGGTGGTGGGGACCGGGCTGGAGAGCCACGCGGACGATTTCATGAGTCTGCAGTCCTATTACCTGGAGAATGATTTCGCTGCCGGGGAGTACGACGCCGGTGTGAAGGCGACTTTTGATGCCTTCATCGCCTGGTTCGCCGACTTCTACGGCGTCACGATCCGGGAGGGGTATATCCCTGCCGTCCGGGAGACCTATTCCAGCGGCAGCGGGTACTACTATACGGAGACCCACGGCTATGTGGCGCCGGCCCTTGGGTCCCTGGTGAGCGGCGTTGTGGTTCTGCTAGTGGTGCTGCTGGTGCTGTGGGTGATCCTGGACGGAATGCGGTACTCCCGCTACCGCCGGCGGTATCTGCGGCCCGGTATGGGATGGCCCACGGTGCTGTACTACCCCATCTTCTGGGGACGGCCCCAGCGGCCCAGGCCACCCCGTCCTCCAAGACCGCCAAAGCCACCGCGCCGGCCGCCCTCCGGCGGAACATTCGGCGGGGGCGGCTTCGGCGGCAGCCGGGGAGGCATGTTCGGCGGAGGCTCCTTCGGGAGTGCCGGAGGGTCCCGGGGCAGTCTCGGCGGAGGGACCTTCCGGGGCAGCGGCGGCCGTCGCGGCGGCTTTGGCGGAGGCTCCTTCCGCAGCGGCGGGGGGAGACGCGGAGGCTCTTTCCGCGGCGGGCGCCGGTAAGAGACAGATATAACGGGGCCTGTATGCCATTTGAAAAGCAGGAGGATCCCCCGGAGTTCCGGGACGATCCTCCTGCTTTTGCGTTGGAAGAAGTATTACTTTTGCAGTGCGGCTCAGCGGATGGGGAGCATTTTGCCGGTCTCAAAGGATTCCTTGCAGCGATAGGCCGCCTCGGATACGGCGGTGCCGTCGTAGACCGTCAGGTCCGCAGGGTGTGTGCCGGTACGGATGTGGTCCGTAAACGCCTGCATCTCAGCCAGAAAAGCGGTGTGCCAGCGGGACATGAAGTCCGGATAGTACTCCTGCCGCGCACCATGCTCATCCACGACCTGCAGCAGGTTCCGGGCGCCCACGGGGGCGATGCGCAGCGTGCCGTGGGTTCCGACGATTTCCGTCTCTACATTGCAGCCTGCTGCATGGGTGCGGTTGGCAAAGAGAAAGCCCATGGCGCCGTTTTCGCACTGGACCATGGCGGCGGCATTGTCTGTGTCATGCAGTTCCCGACAGAGGTCGAACTCAAAGACACCACCGATGGCCCAGACGTTACGGATGTTAGAGCCGGTGAACCAGCGGATCAGATCCAGATCGTGGACGCACATGTCCAGGAACTGGCCGCCAGAGTGGGGGAGGAATTTCAGTGTGGATTCAATGGTGCTGCGGGGATCCTGGGTGCAGGAGCGGACCAGCACCACTTTGCCGATTTCACCGGCGTCCACACGGCGCTTGGCCTCAGCATAGGAGGGGTCAAACCGGCGCATGAAGCCCAGTTGGAACACCAGTTCCGGATGGGCCTCAACAACCTTTTCAGCTTCCTTGCACTGAGCCACATTGGTGCCCAGAGGCTTTTCACAGAAAACGTGCTTGCCGTGCTCCATGGCAATTTTGATCTGCTCCACATGAAGAAAAGAGGGGGAGACGATGACGATGCCGTCCAACTCCGGATCGGCGCACATGGCGGCAAAATCGGTGTAAGTATGAGGAACGCCCAATTCCTCTGCCACCGCCCGGAGACGGGAGGTATCCACGTTACAGATGGCGTGGAGGACGCAGCCGGGAATGGATGTGGCTAAGTTTTTTGCATGTTCGTAGCCCAGACGGCCCAGGCCGACAGAGCCGATTTTAACAGATTCCATATAGCACCTTCTCTCTGGGGTTTTCAATTTTACAGTATAGTCTAATCCCCCCAAAAATACAAGCGGGACCTGCCTTGAAAGCTGGATACTGCCGAAGAACTTGAACAGCGGCACGGCTCTTGAGAGCCGTGCCGCTGTTTTGCGGGAAAGTGGTCCCTGGGGATCAGTCCACCTCCCGCAGCCGTTCCACGATGGTGGCCTTGGAGACGGAGCGGTACACCGCCAGGGGAACCAGGACGCCCAGCAGGGCGAACACCGGGGCCACGATCAGGAACGGGGTCAGCGTCAGGCGGTAGGTGAAGAACCAGAACATGCTCCCCACCGCCTTGAAGGCCACCGGGCCGAAAATCAGGGTCAGCACCAGGGAGATCCCCGCCGCCCCCAGGGCATAGAGCAGCCCTTCATACACCAGCATGGTCTTGAGCTGCTTGCCGGTCATGCCGATGGACTGGAGCACGGCGAACTCCCGCTTGCGGGCGATGATGCCGGTGAGGATGGCGTTGAAGAAGTTCAGCACGCCCACCAGCCCCACGATGAAACTGAGGGCCCCGCCGCACAGCTGGAACATGGAGCGCATCCCCTCGAACTCCGATGCGTAGAGCGCCTTGCTCTCATAGTCGAACTGGGGATTCACGTTCTCCGTGTAGTCTGCCAGGAACTTCTCCATGGCGCCGTTGGCCTCGTCGGTGGTATCAAAGGCGTAGTACATCACGCTGTCTGTGCCGCTGTCCTGCATGAAGGTCTGGTCATTCAGGATGAACTCGTCCGCGCCGTAGTAGCGGTAGGAGAAGGCGGAGGGCACCGTCACCAGGGCGGCTACTTCGTATTCCACGTCCCGGTATTTCACCGCACGCGCCACATAACTGGCCCCTGCGGGCACGTCCTCTGCGCTGGAATAGGCGATGCCGGTGTCCGGGTCCACATACGCCATCTCCTCCACATACCGCAGAGTGATGATGTCCCCCAGCCGGGCCCAGTGGGAGTCCAGCTCCGGATTGCCGTAATCATCATCGCTGTACACGGCGGCCACATACCGCCCGCCGTCCTCCCGGAGCTTGTTCAGATCTCCCTCCAGCACGGTCAGATGGTCCAGGGCAAAGTCACCCATGCCGTAGAGCTGGGCAACATCCGCCAGCAGGCCGTCCTCCGTGCGTTCCATGTCGCTCACCATGAGGTCCAGAGTGGCCTCGTCGTTCCAACGGCTCCACACAGAGCGGTAGTACTCCTCCGTCACGAACTCCTGGACGATGGAGGTCCTGCCGTAGATCACGCCGCCGTCGGTAATGCCGCCCTGGGCATTGATCTCGTCAATGACGGACTGGGGGATGCCCATATCCGTGTTGAAGATGTCCCCGCCGGTCTGGAACTGGCCGGCGTCCGCCACGATGAAGTCGCTGGCGGTGAAGTTGGACACGTACTTGTCCATGTCGAAGCCGTTGGTGAAGTTCACCGTCACTGTCAGCAGTACCACCGCCAGAGACAGGGACGTGACGGTGACGGCGGTCTTGCCCCGGCTGCGGCCCAGGTTGGCCCAGGCCATGGACAGCAGGGACACGCCCCTGCGGCCTTTTTTCGTCTTGCGCTTGATGCCGCTGCCTTCGGTGTAGCGCACCGCCTCGATGGGAGAGACCTTGCCAGCGATGCGGCCGGGCTTCCGGCAGGAGAGCAGCACCGTCACCAGAGAGAACAGCGCCGCGCCGATGAAGATCACCGGGCTCACGGAGGTCATGGGCACCACGCCGTTCAGCTGTGACACAATGGCTGGCGTCAGCTGGCCGCCGATCAACCAACCCAGCACCAGCCCCAGGGGGATGCCCGCCAGGGACAACGTCAGCGCCTGCTGGCGGATGATCCACCGCAGCTGCCGGGGCGTGGTGCCGATGGTCTTCAGCAGGCCATAGAACCGGATATCGTTGGTGACGGAGATCTGGAACACGTTGTAGATGATGAGATAGCCGGTGAAGATGATGAGCAGCAGCATGGCGGCCACAGCAATCACCACAGAGGGGTCCAGATTATCGCTGAGCTGGGCGCCCGTATAGCCCCAGTTGACGCCAGTGTGGATATAATCCGGCGCTCCGGCGCTCTGATCCTGATAGCCGTGATTTTCCAGAATTTGAGCGATATCGTTCGCAATGTGGCGGGAACCGCTTTTCAGCATCACATCCAGGTTCCAGGAACCGGTCATGCCATCCTCTCCGGGCGGGACGGTTCCCACCTCGTCCAGAATGGCGTCCGCCCGGCTCTCCGAAATCAGGATGTGGTTGGCCACAATTGCCTCGTCATACTCCCACCAGCCGCAGAGGGTAAAGGTCTGGGTGGTGGTATGGCCGTCCACGTCAAAGGAGATGGTGAACCTGGCGCCGATCTCCGGCTCCACCCCCAACAGCTCCAGCACGTGGGTGTCGGTAGCGGCCTCGTCGGTGCCCTCCTGGGGCAGACGGCCCTCCACCGGGTCGCAGTACATCCAGTGGGCTTCATTGGCGTCGGCGTAGCTGACCTCCACGTGGGATTTGTTGAACGGCACCTCCGTGGGCATTCCGATAAACCGCCGCATTCCCCACTGGTCGATGAGGGGGTCATCCTTCAGATCGTTAAACTGTTCCTCCGTCAGGTACTTGAAGCCGCCGTGGGAGAAGCCGCCCACCTGACGGAAGTTGGACTGCTGGAACCCGTCGTTGATGGACATGGCGATGGTGAAGAGGGACGTGAACAGCACCGTGGTCAGGGCGATGGCGAGAACGGCGATGAGGTTGCGGGTCCTGGCCGCCTTCATGGACCGCCAGCCCAGACGGCGGATGGTCTTGCCGTTGGATACCTTCATCATGGCGCTCACCCCCGCACCACGATCCGGCCGTCCTCGATGCGGATGATCCGGTCCGCCATCTGGGCCAGCTCCTCGTTGTGGGTGATCATGACGATGGTCTGGCTGAACTTCTGGGCAGTGACCTTCAGAAGTCCCATCACGTCCAGGCTGGTGGCGGAGTCCAGGTTGCCGGTGGGCTCATCCGCCAGGATGATGGCGGGCTTGGCCGCCAGAGCCCGGGCGATGGCCACCCGCTGCTGCTGGCCGCCGGAGAGGTTGTTGGGCAGGTTTTGGAGCTTTGCCTCCAGCCCCAGCGTCTCAATGATCCGTTCCACATAGGCTTTGTCCGGCGCGTTGCCGTCCAGCTGGATGGGCAGGACGATGTTCTCATACACGTTCAGCACCGGCACCAGGTTGTAGTTCTGGAACACAAAGCCGATCTTCCGCCGCCGGAAGATGGTCAGTTCCTCATCGCGCATGGCAGAGAGTTCTTTGCCGTCCACCGTGACGGTGCCGCCGGTGGGGCGGTCCAGCCCGCCCAGCATGTGGAGCAGGGTGGACTTGCCGGAGCCGGAGGTGCCCACCACCGCCACGAATTCGCCCTTTTCCACGGTCAGATCGACCCCGTCCAGGGCCCGGACCTCCGTATCGCCGGAGCCATATACCTTCCGCAGATCCTTTGTTTCCAAGATCGTCATTGTTCATTCCTCCAAGGAAAAGTCTGTATTGCCTTTCGACAATACAGACTGTACCAAAGAAATCTTTCCACATTCTTTCTGAAATCTAACAGTTCTGAAAGATTTGGGATGTCCGGGCCGGAACGCGCCGCCTTCTACGTCCGCTCCTCCGCCCTCGGCAGGAACAGGGAGAAGGTGCTCCCCTCCCCGGGGCGGCTGCTGACCTTCAGGTATCCGCCCTGACCGGCGGCGATCTGGCGGGCCAGATACAAGCCGATTCCCACGCCCTCCGCCTCGCTGGCGGAGGGGGAGCGGTAGAACCGCTGGAAGATCCTGGCCTGCTCGGACTCCGGGATGCCAGGGCCGGTGTCCGTCACGTCCACGCGGCAGAACAGCTCATACCCCACGGCCCGGAGGGTGACGGCGCCGCCTGCCGGGGTGTATTTCACCGCGTTGTCCACCAGATTATACAGGGCCTCCGCTGTCCACTTGGGGTCGAACCGGGCGGTCAGGTCCGTGGGCTCTACCGTCAGGGTGATCGCTTTGGCCTCCGCTCCGGGAGCGGCCTGGGCCGAGGCGGCATCCAACAGCTGTTGGATGCCATGACGCTTGGGCGTCATGGCAAGGACGCCGCTCTCCAGCCGGGAGGTTTTGACCAGCGCGTCGATGAGGAACCGCAGCTTCTCCGCCTGATGCTCCAGAGCGGAGACATACTCCCGGCTCTCCGGCGGCAGGTCCTGCTCCTCCAGCAGCTGGGCATACAGCAGGAGGTTGGCGATGGGAGTCTTGGTCTGGTGGGAGATGTCCCCGATCAGGGTCTTGATGGCATCCTTCTCCTCCGCCAGATTTTTGGCCGATACGGCGGATGCGGAGAGATAGTGGGCCATCCGGGTCTCCAGGGCGGAGAGGCGGCTCTCGTCATAGAGGGACTCCCGGAACTCGCCCCGGATGGCGTCATCCAGCATCTTGCCCAGAGTGTCCAGCATCCGGCGGGTCCGCAGGCGGGTCCAGACGGCGAATCCTGCCGCTGCCAGCAGGGCCGGAACCGCCAGAGCCAGCAGGGTGTATTCTACTGTCATGTCAGTTCACCGCCCATGTGTAGCCCAGGCCGTACACGGTCTTGATATAGCGGGGCTTGGACGGCATGTCTTCCAGCTTGTCCCGCAGCCGCTTCACTGTGACGGAGAGGGCGTTTTCGTCCACATACTCCGCCCCGTCCGTCCAGATCCGGTCCACCAGGGCGGCCCGGGTAAGGGTTTGGCCCCGGTGCTCCACCAGCAGCCGCAGCAGCTTCTGTTCCGTCTTGCTGAGCTCCACCGGAACGCCGTTCCGGGAGAACTCCATCCGGCCGAAATCGAAGGTGAAGCCGTCCAGCTGCACCCGTTCCGCCTGGGGGGCGGCGGTCCGGCGCAGCTGAGTATTCACCCTGGCCCGCAGCACCGCCAGAGAGAAGGGCTTGGTGATATAGTCATCCGCCCCCAGCTCCAGACCTGCCACGATGTCTGTCTCCAGGTCATTGGCAGTCAACAGGATTACGGGAACCTCACTCTCCCGCCGGAGGGCACGGAGGAGGTCCAGTCCATTGCCGTCAGGCAGGTTGATGTCCAGGATCAGCAGGTCGAAGCTCCGGCGGGAGAGCAGCTCCCCGGCATCCGCCAGGGACCGGCAGAGCTGGGGGCGGAGCTCCGGCGCCTGGAGGGCCAGGCGGATACCCTCGCCCAGAGTCGGGTCATCCTCCACGATCAGCAGGTCTTTCATCGGGGAACCTCCTTGGGATCAAACTGCGCCCAGTATACCACGGGCGGCCGCCGCCGTCCAGAGCGGGCAGAAGAAACGCACGGCGGACAGGCCGCCGTGCGTGGGTCGCGGGATCGCGGGTCACAGGGTCAGGGAGGGGGCGGCATAGGTCCGGGCCGCCAGCTCCTGGTCCAGCATATAGAGCCCCTTGGGGTCCGAGCCGAACAGCTCCATCTTCTTGATGAGATCGGTGGCGTTGGTCTCCTCCTCACCCTGCTCCTTCACGAACCAGTCCAAAAACTGCATGGTGCGGAAATCCCTGGCCTCGTACGCGGCTTCATAGATGGCGTGGATCAGGGAGGTGACATACTGCTCGTGGGCGAGACCGGCCTTCAGGGGGTCCATGTTGGCTTTCAGCTCCGCATCCGGCTTGGCGACGGCCTCCAGCGTTACGGGCACGTCGTTGTTCTGGAGATACTGGAGCATCAGCATGGCGTGGTCCCGCTCCTCCTGGGCCTGGACCTTGTACCAGTTGGCAAAACCGGCAAGGCCCTGCTCCACATAGAAATTGGAGAACTGGAGATACAGATACGCAGAGTAGAATTCCTTGTTCACCTGATCGTTCAACAGCTGGGATACTTTTTCGTTCAGCATTGTATGCGCTTCCTTTCTGCAGCGGACGAAACGTCCTTGTTTGTTCTATCTAACCATTATATCACGGACTGCAGAAAATGCAACGGCAGCCGGGAAAAAAGCGGTGGACGGGCGGGAGGCGCTGTGCTACAATGGGCGTGCTGCAAAGTCCCTTTTTGGGAAAACTTTAACGGGAACCAAACGGCAGGGGCCGCCTTTTTACAGACCGGCGGGCCCATCCGTGTTATCATGGTCCTGCTGTCCACGGGCGGCTTCTGATAAAACGGAAAGAGGGATCGCTGTGTTCATGCGCAGAAAAAACCACATGGCGCCGGCGCGGATCATCCTGATCGGCTTTGCGCTGCTGATTTTGGCGGGAGCACTACTGCTGACCCTGCCCATCTCCACCCGGGACGGGCAGGGCGCCGCCTTTTTCGACGCGCTGTTCACCGCCACCTCCGCCACCTGCGTGACAGGACTGGTGGTCCAGGACACGGCGCTGTACTGGTCCGGCTTCGGCCAGGCGGTGATCCTCATGCTGATTCAGATTGGCGGCATGGGTGTGGTGACCGCGGCGGCGGCCATCTCCATGCTGGCCGGGCGGCGGATCGGGCTGAAGGAGCGGTGGGTGATGCAGGAGTCCATCTCCGCACCCCAGGTGGGGGGCATCGTTCGCCGGACCCGCTTCATTCTGGCGGTGACGCTGGTCCTGGAGGGGACGGGGACGTTGCTGCTGGCTCTGCGGTTCTGCCCGGAGATGGGGCTGTTCCGGGGACTCTGGTACGCGGTGTTTCATGCGGTGTCCTCCTTCTGCAACGCCGGGTTCGACCTGATGGGGGCGGCGGGCACGCCCTTCGTCTCCCTGACCGGCTATGCGGGGGACCCACTGGTGAATTTCACCGTGATGGGGCTGATTGTCCTGGGCGGCATCGGGTTCCTCACCTGGGGAGACGTGCGGGAGCACAAGTGGCACCTGCGGGCCTACTGCCTTCAGAGCAAGCTGGTGCTGGCGGTGACTGCGGCACTGATCCTGCTGCCGGCGCTGTTCTTCCTGCTCTATGAGCTCCGGCTGCCCCAGTGGCAGACGCTGACCCTGGGGGAGAAGGTCCAGGGGGCGCTGTTTCAGGCGGTCACCCCCCGGACCGCGGGGTACAACACCCTGGACCTCTCCCAGCTGAGCGAGCCCTCCCGGCTGCTGATTACGCTGCTGATGCTGGTGGGTGGCTCCCCCGGCTCCACAGCCGGCGGATTCAAGGTCACCACTCTGGCGGTATTTGTGCTGGCGGCCCGGGCGGTGTTCCGCCGGCGGGCGGATCTCCAGTGCTTCGGCCGCCGCCTCCCCACGGAGACACTGCGCAGCGCCGCGGCGGTCCTTATGATGTATCTGGGGCTGTTTCTGCTGGGCGGTATGGCCATCTGCTGCGTGGAGGACATCTCCCTGGAGGCGGCGCTGTTTGAAACCGCCTCCGCCCTCGGGACCGTGGGGCTGACGCTGGGGGTGACCCCGGGATTGGGCGGCGTTTCCCGGTTGATTCTGATCTTTTTGATGTACTTTGGCCGCGTGGGCGGCCTGACGCTGATCTACGCCGTCCTGCCGGACAGCGGCGCCGCCCCGGCGCAGCTGCCCCAGGAGCGGGTCACTGTGGGCTGAGCGGTACGCTTGAGAAAGGATGTGTGAGGATGAAATCGGTACTGCTGATCGGATTGGGCCGCTTCGGGCGGCACATGGCCGCCAAGCTTCAGGAGCTGCACCACGAGGTGCTGGCGGTGGACAAAAACGAGGAGCGGGTCAACGACGCGCTGGACCTGGTGACCCACGCGCAGATCGGGGACAGCACCAGCGAGGCGTTCATCGCCTCCCTGGGGGTGCGGAACTTTGACCTGTGCGTGGTGGCCATTGGAGACGACTTCCAGAGCTCTCTGGAGACCACGGCCCTGCTGAAGGAGCAGGGCGCACGCTTCGTCCTGTCCAGGGCGGCACGGGATGTCCACGCCAAATTTCTGCTGCGCAACGGCGCGGATGACGTGGTTTATCCGGAGCGGGAGACCGCCAGCTGGGCGGCGGTGCGGTACAGCTCCGACCATATCTTTGACTACATCCAGCTGACGCCGGACCACGCCATTTACGAGACGGCGGTGCCGCCGGCCTGGGTGGGCAAGACTATCGGCCAGCTGGGGGTGCGCCAGCGGCACAATATCAACATCCTGGCCGCCAAGCGGGGAGAGGAGCTCATCCCCATTCCGGGCGGCGACTACTGCTTCCGGGAGGGGGAGACGATGCTGGTTCTGGGCGCGGACCGGGATGTACAGAAGTTCCTGCACTTTTGACGCAGCTGGGCGGAGCCGTCTGTTGGCGGCTCTGCCTTTTTCACGCCGGGACGGAAAAGGCCGGTTTGCATTCCCTGTCGGGTCTGGTATAATGGATGCATCACGCAAGAAAAGAGCGGAGGCGAAGGCATGGCGGAGATCCTGGTGGTGGATGACGAAGCGGCGATTGCGGATCTGGTGGAGGTCTGCCTGAAAAATGAGGGCTACACAGTGTACAAGTGCGGCAGCGGGGAGGCGGCGCTGACCTGCGTGGCGCGGCAGCATTTGGATCTGGCCATTCTGGACGTGATGCTCCCGGACCTGGACGGCTTTACCCTGTGCCAGAAGATCCGGGAGGAACACCTCTTTCCCATCCTCATGCTCACCGCCCGGGTGGAGGACATGGACAAGATCATGGGCCTGACCCTGGGGGCGGACGACTACATTACCAAGCCCTTTAATCCGCTGGAGCTGGTGGCCCGGGTGAAGACCCAGCTGCGGCGCTATACCCGGTACAACACCGGCGAGGCGGCGGAACCCAGGGAGACCGCGGAGCATGACTTCCGGGGGCTGCAGATCTCCAGGACCACGCATAAGTGCGTTCTCTTCGGCGAGGAGCTGGCGCTGACGCCGCTGGAGTTTGCCATTCTCTGGTATCTCTGCGAGCACCGGGGACAGGTGGTGCCCAGTGAGGAGCTGTTTGAGGCGGTGTGGGGCGAGAAGTACATGGACAGCAACAACACGGTCATGAGCCACATCGCCCGCCTGCGGGAGAAGATGCACGAGCCAAGCCGGAAGCCGAAGTTCATCAAGACGGTCTGGGGGGTGGGGTATACCATTGAATAAGAGAAGAGAACGGCCCCCGCTGTCGGACCGGGGCCGCCGCCGGGCCCTGCGGACCTGGGGATTCTATCTGCTGGCGCTGACGGCCTGGGTGACGGTGGTGCTGGCGGCGGTCTTCCTGGGGTATCTGGTATGCAGCGCCTTTACGTGGTATGCGTGGGATCCGCTCTACCAGTTCCTCAACTGGGTACGGGATTACATCGTCTTTGTGTGTATGCTGGTCATCCTGCTGGGCTGGGTGGCTATCAGCTATTCCTTCATTGCCCGCCCCATGCGGCTGGTGGACACGCTGGCCGCGGCGGCAGAGCAGCTGGCCCAGCCGGGAGAGGAGCCCATTGAGCTGCCGGAGCCCATGGAGGACCTGGAGGGGCAGCTGAATGCCGTCCGGGAACGGGCCCTGCGGGACGCCCGGGCTGCCCGGGAGGCAGAGCAGCGGAAAAACGATCTGGTGGTCTATCTGGCCCATGATTTGAAGACGCCGCTCACCAGCGTCATTGGCTACCTTACGCTGCTGCGGGACGAGCCGCAGCTCTCCCCGGAGCTGCGGAGCCGGTATACCGGCATCGCCCTGGAGAAGGCGGAGCGGCTGGAGGACCTCATCAATGAGTTCTTTGACATCACCCGCTTCAGCCTGACCCATCTGGAGCTGGAGAAGCAGCCTACGGACCTGACCCGGATGCTGGAGCAGGTGGCCAGTGAGTTTGCCCCCCAGTTCGCGGAAAAGGACCTGCGGTGTGAACTGGAGCTGCCGCCCCGTCTGGCATACGACTGCGACCCGGACAAGCTGGCCCGGGTGTTCGATAACCTGCTGCGCAACGCCTTCCATTACAGCTTCCCGGGGTCCACAGTCCGGATCACCGGACAGCAGGAGGCGGATACCGTGGTCCTGACGTTTACCAACGAGGGGCGGACCATTCCGGCGGAGAAGCTGGAGCGCATCTTCGACCAGTTCTTCCGGCTGGACAGCTCCCGCGCCACCCGCACGGGCGGCGCGGGCCTTGGCTTGGCCATAGCCAAGGAAATCCTTGCCCTCCACGGCGGGACGATCCGGGCTGCCAGCGCGGACAACCGGATCACCTTTACCGTCCGCTTGCCCCTGCAGGAGGCCGCCGCAAGAAATTCGTAAGATTTCCGCAGGAAAATCACAGGAGGTTTGCAGGAACGTCCACAGATCTGCGGGAAGCGAATCTGATACGATCTTTCCATCAGGAAAGGCGCTGGGCGCCGGAAAGGACATGAGATGGAAAGATTGCGGATATTGGTGCTGTTCGGCGGATGCTCTTCAGAGCATGAGGTGTCTCTGCAGTCCGCCCACGGCGTGCTGACGCACATGGACCCGGAGCGGTACTGCCCTATCCCGGTAGGGATCACCCGGGAGGGGGCGTGGTATGTTTACACAGGGCCGCTGGATGCCATTCCCGGTGGAAGATGGCAGCGGGAGGCGGCGTGCGTGCCCTGCACTCTGCGGCTGGACCGGGGGAACCGGGCCCTGGTGCTGTTGGACGGCTCCGGCCGGGAAGTGGCTTTTGACTTGGCCTTCCCGGTTCTCCACGGCAGGAACGGTGAGGACGGCACGGTTCAGGGGGCGCTGGAATTGGCCGGTGTGCCCCTGGTAGGCTGCGGGACGCTGTCCAGCGCCCTGTGCATGGACAAGGACCGAGCCCACAAGCTGGCGGCCCTGGCGGGGGTACGGGTGCCCCGGAGCCGTCTCTTCCCGGAGGGCTGTGCCTTTGAGGAGCTCCGGACGGCGGCCGAAACACTGGGCTGGCCGCTGTTTGTCAAGCCGGTGCGGGCGGGTTCTTCCTTCGGCGTGAGCCGGGTGGAGGAGCCGGCACAGCTGGCTCCGGCGGTGGAGGCGGCCTTCCGCCACGACGGCGAGATTTTGCTGGAGGAGGCCATTCCCGGCTTTGAGGTGGGCTGTGCGGTGCTGGGGAACCGGGAGCTCACCGTCGGGGCGGTGGATGAGGTGGAGCTGTCCCGGGGCTTCTTCAACTATACGGAGAAATACACCCTCCAGACATCGGCTATCCACTGCCCCGCCCGGATCGCCCCGCAAAAGGCAGCGGAGATCCGGGAGACGGCGAAGGTCCTCTACCGGGCACTGGGCTGCCGGGGATTTGCCAGGGTGGACCTGTTCCTCACCCCCTGGGGGGAGATTGTGTTCAACGAGGTGAACACGATCCCGGGCTTCACGCCCCACAGCCGCTATCCTGCCATGATGCGTGCCGCCGGCATCCCCTTCCGGGAGCTGGTGAGCCGCCTGATCCAGCTGGGGGCCGAGCTATGAGGGCGGCGCGGTACAGCCGGCGGCAGATGCGCTCCGGGCCGCTGGTGCTGGTGAACCGTCAGCATCCCCTGGCGGAGGAGCCGCGGCAGCTGCTGACAGCAGCGGACGAGCGGTATCCCAATATCCTGCTGGAGCGGCAGGCCGCCCGGCTGCTGGCCGCCTGCATCCAGGCAGCAGGCGGGGCGCGGGAGATCGTGCCGGTCTCCGGCTGGCGCAGTCAGGCGGAGCAGCAGGCCATTTGGGAGGACACCCTGCAAAGACGGGGAGAGGCGTTCACCCGGCAGTATGTGGCGGTCCCCGGGTGCAGCGAGCACCAGACGGGGCTTGCCATCGACCTGGGCCGGGCAGCGCGGGAGATCGACTTCATCCGGCCCGATTTTCCGGAGGAAGGCGCCTGCGGGCGGTTCCGGCGACTGGCGCCCCGGTATGGCTTCATCCAGCGGTACCACCGGGAAAAGGAGTCCCTGACCGGTATCGCCTGTGAGCCGTGGCACTATCGGTATGTGGGGACGCCTCATGCCCTGCTGATGGAGCGGGAGGGCCTGTGCCTGGAGGAGTATCTGGACTGGGTGCAGACAGCGCCCAGGACGTGCCGCCTGGAACATGGGCGGAGCGCACGGGTGTTTTACATGCCCTGCGCCGGCGATGAGACGGAGCTCCGCTTGCCGGAGGGCTGCTGCCAGGTCTCCGGCGACAACCGGAACGGATTTGTCGTGACAGTTTGGGAGGTGTAGGTATGGCAGACGGACGCCGGGGCGCGGCGTTGGATCTCTTCCGTCTGGCGGCGGTGGTGCTGCTGTATCTGCCGCTGAACTGGTACAACGGCGGCTATGGGCCAGCGGAGTGGGTCAAAAAGCTCCTGCTGGATGGGACCTTCTATCACCTGTGGTATTTTCCAGGCGTGATTCTGGGTGTTCTAGTGGCCAGGGGGCTGCTCCGGCTGGGCTCCCGGACGGCGTTGACCGCGGCCGGGCTCCTTTACCTGGTGGGCCTGGGCGGAGACAGCTATTATGGACTGACCTGCCAGCTCCCGGCGCTGGAGGCGCTGTACGGGGAGATTTTCCAAATCTTTGCCTATACGCGGAACGGACTGTTTTTCACGCCGCTATTTTTGCTGCTGGGAGCCGCCGGTGTGCGGTGGAGCGTGAGGACCTCCGCTGCAGGCCTGTGCGCCGCCTTCGCGGCCATGACCGCAGAGGGGCTTTGGCTCCATGGGCTTCAGGTCCAGCGGCACGACAGCATGTACATGCTGCTGCCGCTGGTGATGGTTTGCCTGTTTTCCCTTCTGCTGGGGCTGAATCGCGGAGAGAGGCGGAGCTGCCGCAAGCTCTCTTCACTGATCTATGTCCTGCACCCCTGGTGCATCGTGCTGGTCCGGGGCGGCGCGGAGGTGCTGGGCCTGGAAGGTCCGCTGGTGGAGAACAGCATGGGGCATTTCCTGGCCGTGCTGGCCTCCAGCGCGGCGGCGTCCTGGGCGCTGTGGCTGGCCTGGAGCAGACGGCCGCTGAAACGCTCCAATAAAGGATAAAAGGACAATATATTGTCGAACTTCGACAGTATATTGTCCTTTTTGGGCCTCTCAGGCGCCTTCGCGCTCCGCGTGAAGACGGCGGAGCTGCTGTTCAGCTGTCATCATACCCTGCTCGTACCGGTCGATTTTCTGATTCAGCAGGTCCAGAGAGGCCTGCATCTCCGCCATCCGGGACACCAGCTGGTCCCGCTGTTCTACCAGCAGGGCCTTGCGGGCGTCCAGGGTGGCGTCTCCCTGCTGGAACAGGTCCACATATTCGATCAGGGCTTCGATCTGCACCCCGGCGGCCCGCATGCACTTCATCAGCTGGATCCAGCCGCAGGACTCCTCCCCGTAGTCCCGCAGGCCGCCCCTGGTGCGGGGGACAGGCGGGATCAGGCCGATGCGCTCGTAGTAGCGAAGGGTGTCCGCTGAAATATCATACTTCCTGCTCACTTCGGCGATGGTCATGGCCGTGCTCCTCTCAGCGGGCGGCCTGGGCCGCGTCGTTCACACACCGCAGGGCGTTCAGGCTGCGGGGATAGCCGATGTAGGGCAGGCACTGGGAGATGACCTGGATCAGGAAGGCATTGTCGTTTCCAATCCTCAGATTGGCACCGGCGTGGCTGGTGAGCTGGGGTTCGCAGCCGCCCAGGGCGGCCAGGAAGCAGAAGGTGATCATTTCCCGCTGCTTATAGTCCAGCCCCCCGCGGGTGTAGTAGTCGCCGAAGCAGTTGTCCGCCAGCCAGCGGTTGATGTGGCGGCTTTCCTCCGGGCCGCTGTTCTGAAAGCCCCGCATCCCCTCACCGAAGATATCCACCTGGGCCTGGTTGCCCGCGGCCAGCCGGGTCTCTGCCGTGGTGGTGGAGCCGGGCTCCAACGGCAGGGCGACGCCCTGCTCCGTCAGCACCTGATTCGTCACGGAGAAAAAGGGACGCACCCGGCCGATCCCCAGATAGGCCACGGATTGATAGAGAATCTCCTTTACCTGGACAGGGGTGACGCCGGCCCGCAGGGCAGCGGGCAGCAGCACGCGGTATTCCTCCACACCCTGGCAGCCCAGTAGGGCAGCGAGAATGGCCATCATCCTGGCGGCGTCATCCAGGTCCCCCTGGTTCACCACCTCGTCCAGGGCGAAATTGGCGAAGAGCTCCATAAACTCCGGATCCGTTTCCCACAGCGGGGAAGGAGGGCCAGGAAAGAAACGGGACAAATAGTCTTTGGCAGATGCGGAAAGCGCCATACTGAAAAGCCTCCTTTGCGCCTGCGGGGCGCTGTCTTTTGATGAGAACACTTTAGCACTTGGAGTCTACTCCAAGTCAAGTGCTTTTTCAAATACTCCGCAGGGGAATCAATCCTCAATATGATACAGAGAGGATATGACCAGCCAGAGCTGGGAGAAGGGGCGCATCAGGTTCCAGATGCCGGCGCCCTGGAAACCGTATTCCGCGATCAGGGACAGACGGGCGGAAAGACTGCGGGCGTCTTCAAACCAGACCTCGTGAATTGTGCCGTCTGCTGCGGTGTAGTGAAAGAAGGGGGCCTGGGCCGTCTCATCGTACTGGATGGCCACATCATGTTCAATGGCCAGCTCGATGGCCCGCTGATTGGAGATGGAGGGCGCCCGGGTGACGCCCTGGACAAAGGGCAGGGGCCAATCGTAGCCGTAGTTGGAAAGGCCCAGGAAGATCTTCTCCGGCGGGATCTCCGTCACGGCGTAGTCCAACACGGTCCGGACGTTGGGCAGGGGGGATACCGCCATGGGCGGTCCTGCGGTATAGCCCCACTCATAGGTCATCAGAAGCACGCCGTCCACAGCGGCACCCACAGCGGCATAGTCGTGCCCCTCGTACAGAAGTCCCGCCTGCCGGGCGGAGGTCTTGGGGGCCAGAGCGGCCCAGAGAAAGAAGCCCTGGGAGTTCAGGAGCCGCCGCAGGCGGGCGAGAAAGGCGGCGTAGGCCGCCGCCAGCTGGCCGGGGAGAAATTCAAAGTCCACATCCAGCCCGGCGTAGCCACGGCGGCGGAGTGTCTGCTGGACCTGATCCACCAGGCGGTCCTGGACGGCGCTGTCTGTCAGGACCAGGGTGGCCCGCTGGGTGTCGAACTGACCGGTTTCTGTCATGGTGGACAGATGCATCACCGGGCGGACGCCCCGCTGGCGGGCAGCGGAGAGGAGAGCGTCATCCTCCAGCTGGAGCAAATCGCCGTCGGCGGTGATCCCGTAGGTGAAAGGGGTCAGATAGGTGAGATAGGGAAGCTCCGCATCCAGAAGGGACATATCAATGTAGGGGTAGGCATAACCGTTGAAGGCGGCGGCGCCCAGGGGCTCGTCAAAGTAGGAGATCACCAGGACCTGTCCGGGCTGGAGGGCTGCTCCGCCGCCCAGAGGCCAGTTGTTCTGCCAGAGGCGGCGGACTGTGGTGCCGTATGCCTCCGCGATGGAAGCCAGGGTCTCCCCGGCCCGGACAGCGTGGACCTGGCGGGGAAAGCGGACCACCAGAGTTTGTCCCACCGCCAGGGCGCCGCTGGGGGGCACGGCGTTGTCCGCGGCCAGGCGGGCGGGATCGACGCCGTAGGATTCCGCGATGGAGCCGACCGTCTCGCCGGCTTGGACCACATGGATCGTCATGTTGGACATCACCTCCTTTGGAGACTATGCAGGCCGGGGTGGGGATATGCGGTGCCCACTGGAGGGAGTTGGAAAATATGACGGAAGAGACGGCTGCTTGACAGAGCACATTTGGAAGAATTGTGACGCTTTGTCAGAACGCCGAAATTTGATTCAGAGATTTGTGGATATTTTCCGGCGTGCCAGGAGGGTCAAAACCGCTGAAATAGTTGACAGAGACGTGGAGAATCGTTAAAATAATGTTAAAGCTTGTGCGTTTTTTAACGAAAAACGGGTAGACGATGACGTCCAACAAGCGTGTGCCATCCGCCGTTGAGGGAGGAAACACACCACTTGCTGAGACGTCTCTTTTTGTATACAGCGCAAAGAGGGAGGCAAAGCGATGTTCCTGCTGTTTTTCCTGCTGTGGCTGTTGCTGTCCGGCGGGATCAGTGTCCATACCTGCCTGTGGGGCGTTGCAGTCTCGGCGCTGATCTCCTGGTTCTGCAAGCGGGTGCTGGGCTATCAGTGGCGGGTGTTCTGCGGCAGTCCTTCCAGAATCTGGGCCATGGCGCGGTATTTTGCTCACCTGCTGGCGGAGATGCTGAAGGCCGGACTGGTAATCATGCGGATCATCTACACCCGCCCCAAGGGCATCGAGCCCAAGCTGGTGTGGTTCCACACCCCGCTGAAGACAGACCGCCGCAGGGCGATGCTGGCAGACTCGATCACGCTCACCGCGGGGACAATCACCGTGCGGGCCGAGGACGGCCGGATGCTGGTGCACACACTGGACACGCCGCTGGCAGAGGGGATTGAGGACAGTTCCTTCCAGCAGCGGCTGGAGAGGATGGAGGCGGCCCAATGGAACAAGTGAGGACCTGGGTGCTGACCGCGGGCGCCGTGGTGCTGGCGCTGCTGATCCTGGCGACGCTGGTGCGGGCGGTGCTGGGCCCCCGGTTTACGGACCGCATCGTGGCCGTGAATGTCATCAGTACGCTGGTGATCGCGGAGCTGGTGCTGCTCTCCGTCTGGCTGCGGGAGGACTTTCTGGTGGATGTGGCCCTGGTGTTCGCGCTGCTGAGCTTTCTGGCGGTGGTGGTGGTCTCCCGTCTGGTGGTGGCCCGGCGGCGGAAACGCCCGGAGCGGGAGAAGACGGGAGGAAACGCCCATGATCGATAATCTGGTGACCGCAGCCGGGCTGGCATGTTTCCTGTTCGGCCTGTTCGTGTTTTTCTCCGCTGTGCTGGGGCTGTTCCGGTTCGATTATGTGCTCAACCGGATGCACGCCGCCGCAGTGGGGGACTCCCTGGGTATCTTCTGCGTTCTGATCGGGCTGATGCTGCTGCACGGCTGGTCCCTGTCCGCCGCAAAGACGCTGCTGATCTTTGTGTTTTTATGGCTGACCAGTCCGGTGTGCAGCCATCTGGTCGCGGAGATGGAGGTATCCACAGTCCCGGATTTGGAAAAGGAATGCGAGGTGGAGGTACGATGATCGTTCTGGAATACATCCTGCTGGTCGGGGTGATCGTGTGTGCTATTGCAGCGCCGCTGTGCAAGCGGCTGCTGGCATCGGTAATCGTGTATATGGCGCTGTCCCTGATGATGGCGGTGCTGTGGAGCCTGCTCCAGAGCCCGGATCTGGCCATTACGGAGGCGGCTGTGGGCGCCGGTGTGACCAGCATCCTCTTTTTCCTGACGCTGAAGAAGATCCACGCGCTGAAGGGGACACGGGATGAGTAAAAAAGAGGAGCAGCCGGACCGGCTGAAACAGTTTATCTCCTGGGTGGACGGAGATCGGGAGCCCAAGGACCGGACACTGTTCGTCATGGAGCAGCGCCCCCACCGGGAATTCCGCCCGTCAGAGGAGGAGTTCGAGCGGCGGGAAAAGGACCGGCTGCGGAAGTTTTTCAACTGGTATCCCATAGCCGCGGCGGTGATCTGCGTGGCGCTGGGAATTATCCTGTTCACCACAGTGATGAACATGCCCGGATTCGGCCAGGAAGACAACCCCATCAACAACGAGGTGGCGGAGCGATATCTGGAGCACAGCGAAGAGGAGACGGGCTCTGAGAACGTGGTGACGGCCATGATTATCGGCTACCGCGGCTTCGATACTTTGGGGGAGAGCTGCGTGCTGTTTCTGGCGGTGTCGGCGGTGATGATCCTGCTGCTGCGGGACCGGAAGAACACCAGCGAGCATGAGCTCCAGCAGATGGAGCGGGAGGAGACCGCCGTGCAGGGCCGCTCTGACCTGATCCTCAAGCAGGTGGCCTGGGTGCTGCTTCCTTTTATTTTCCTTTTTGCCATCTATGTGCTGCTGAACGGCGAGACGTCGCCGGGCGGCGGGTTTTCCGGCGGGACTATCCTGGGGGCGGGACTGATCCTGTTTTCCGCTGCCTTTGGCCCCGGACACACGCGGGTGCTGATGAACCAGAGGCGGTACAGCGCGGTGCGGACCTTCGGTCTGCTGCTGTATGCTGTGCTGTACGGCGTTTACATCTTCATCGGGGCCAACGGCCTGCCCAATTACCTCACCGGGATGATCCTGCTGATCGACCTGGCGGTGGGGCTGGTGGTGGCCTGCACCGTATATGGATTCTACGCCCTGTTTTCCAGGGGAGAGATCTGAGAGGAGGCGGAGAAGAGAATGCTGGAGGAGATCATCCAGAACCGCTACGCGGTCACTGCTGTCATCCTGTTTGGCATCGGCTTCACGAATCTGATGCTGCAGCAGAATCTGCTGCGCAAGGTGATCGGATTCAACATCATGGACTCGGCCGTCTTCCTGCTGCTGGCCTCGCTGGGGTATATTGACGGGGGCGTCGCGCCCATCGTGGGGGACCGGGGCTTCGACCCGCTGTACATCAATCCGATTCCCAGCGGCCTGGTGCTGACCGGCATTGTGGTATCTGTGTCCATCACGGCGTTTTCCCTGGCGTTGATCCAGCGGATCTACCGCCGCTATGGCACCATTGAGATGCGGGAACTGCTGGAGCGGGCCAAGAAGGAGGACGACTGATGCGGCCGTTTGTGGAGAACTTTCCCTTCTTTTCGATTTTTCTGGCTATCCTGGCGGCCATCGTGACCGCGGCCATCCGCAGCGGGCGGATCAGCTACTGGATCACCATCGGAGTGTGCGCTGCATCCGCGCTGCTGAACGGCTGGGTACTGGAATACACCTATGCAGAGGGAGTGAGCTTCACCTACGCCATGGGGCGATTTCTGGCGCCGTACGGCAACGCCATCAACTGCGGGCCGCTTCAGGCACTGCTGGCCGCCGTGTTCTCCCTGGTGATGGCCCTTGCTCTGGCGGGCGGGCGGCGGGACCTGTTTCAGGACATCCTGCCGGAGAAGCAGAAGTTTTACTTTGTCATGGTGAACATGCTGGAGGCGTCCCTGTTGGCACTGACCTACACCAACGACATGTTCACCGGGTATGTGTTCATCGAGACCAGCACCATCGCGGCCTGCGCGCTGGTGATGGCCAAGGACAACGGCCCCAATCTGATCGCCACCATCCGGTACCTGTTCATGAGCCTGGTGGGGTCCGGGCTGTTCCTGATCGGGCTGACCATTTTGAACAGCATCACCGGCTATCTGCTGATGCCCTCTCTGGCGGAGGCAGTGGCGGAGCTGCGGCTCTCGGAGAGCTACACGCTCCCGCTGACGGTGGCTGTAGGGCTGCTGGTGGCGGGGCTGGGCGTCAAGAGCGCCATGTTCCCCTTCCACCTGTGGCTGCCGGATGCCCACGGCGGCGCCACCACAGCGTCCTCCGCCATCTTGTCCGGCTTGGTGCTGAAGGGGTACATCGTGCTGCTGCTGGTGATGATCCTGCGGGTTTTCTCCATGGAGCTGATGGTGGAGCTGGGAGTCACCGACGTGATCCTGGCCTTTGGGCTGCTGGGAATGATTCTGGGCTCTCTGGCTGCTATGCGGGAGAACCATATCAAGCGGATGCTGGCGTATTCCTCCGTGGCGCAGGTGGGGTATATCTTCATGGGTGTGGGCCTGGGGAGCATCGAGGGGCTGATCGCCTCCTGTTTCCATATCCTGGTCCATGCCTGCTGCAAGCCGCTGCTGTTTCTCTGCGCCGGCAGACTCTCCGCCGTCAGCGGCCACCACAAGAGCCTGAAGAACCTGCGGGGCAGCGCCTACCGGGACATTGGGGCGGGCTTGGGCTTCACTGTGGGGGCCCTGTCCATGATCGGCATCCCCCTGTTCGGCGGCTTTGTCTCCAAGCTCTACTTTGCCAGCGCGGCCGTGCCCACCGGTATGACGGCGATGATCCTGCTGACCATCGCCCTGTCCACGGTGCTGAACGCACTGTACTATGTTCCGGCGCTGCTGGCCATCTGGGTGAAGCCCCCGGCGGAGGATGAGGCGCTGGTCCTAGCCGACGTGCATCCGGGGGAGCTGGCTGCGGACCGGGCCTTCACCGCGGCTGCCGCCATCCTGATCGTGGGAATTTTTGTGCTGGGCATTTTTTACCACCCGATCACAGACCTGATCGAGGCGGGTGTCCGGCTGATTTGAGACTTGTTGTTTGTGAGGGAGTGCGCCCATGCTGTTGCTGCTGCCTATTCTGGTGCCGCTGATCGGCGGGATCTTCGTATTCCGGCAGAAAAATGAGACTTACCGTGACTGGCTGGTGGTGACGCTGATCGTGATTACCGCCGTGATGGTGCTGGCTAACTGCACGATGCCCACCCAGCGGCTGTGGCTGCTGACCATCCAGGGGGACTTGGGCTTGGTGCTGAACAGCGACTGGCTGTCCAAGTTCTTCATGGTGCTGGCAGTGTGCATCTGGGCGCCGGTGGTGGTCTTTACAAAACCCTACATCCGCCATGCGGGGCAGGGCAACCAGTTCATGGGATTTTATACCATGACGCTGGGGGTACTGATGGGCCTTGCTCAGGCGGCCAACTTCGTGACCATGTATATGTTCTTCGAGATGATGTCCCTGATTACGGTGCCGCTGGTGCTGCACAATGCCACGCCGGCGGCCCGCCGGGCAGGCTTCAAATACTTGGGGTATTCCGTATTCGGCGCGGGCATGGCCCTGGCCGGCTACTTCTTTATCGCCTATTACTTGACGGTGCCGGATTTTCAGCCGGGTGGGGCCATCGATTTCTCCCGGGCTGCAGAGCACCAGCCGCTGCTGCTGGTGGCATACTGTCTGATGATCGTTGGCTTCGGGGCTAAGGCGGGCATGATGCCCATGCAGTCCTGGCTGCCTGCCGCCCATCCGGTGGCGCCGGCCCCAGCCTCAGCCGTGCTCTCCGGTGTCATTACCAAGGGTGGCGTGGTGGCTGTGATCCGGGTTACTTATTATATGTTTGGACCGGAGTTTCTGGCGGGCAGCTGGCCCCAGTATGTGCTGCTGACGCTGACGCTGGCCACGGTGTTCGTGGGGTCCATGTTGGCCTATCGGGAAAAGCAGCTGAAGCGGCGGCTGGCCTATTCCACGGTGAGCCAGGTGTCCTATGTGCTGTTCGGCCTGATGCTGCTGACGCCGGATGGCGTCCAGGCCTCTCTTCTGCAGATGGTCTTCCATGCCCTGGCCAAGGATACGCTCTTCCTGGCGGCGGGCGCCATCATCTTCTCCACCAACTGCACCCGGGTGGATCAACTGCGGGGCATCGGCCGGCGGATGCCGGTAACCATGTGGTGCTTCACCCTGGCGGCCCTCTCCCTGATCGGGATTCCGCCCATGGCGGGATTCGTGAGCAAGTGGTACCTGCTCACCGCCAGCCTGGAGGCACCGATCCAGGCCTTTGGCGTCGCAGGGCTGGTGGTGCTGGTGGTCTCCGCCCTGCTGACGGCGGGATACCTGCTGCCGGTGGTGACAGAGGGATTCTTCCCCGGCCGGGATTTTATTACGGAGCGGCGGGAAGTGGGAGTCCAGATGACATGGCCCATGATTGCCTTTGCCGCGGCTGTGGTGCTGATGGGTCTGCTGCCCGGCGGTCTGCTGCATTGGCTGGGTCTTCTGGCGGCCCGGCTGTTCCCCTGACAGTGGGGAAGCTTTGAGAAGGGAGGTACGTCTGTGCGCCAATTTCTGACATTGCCCATTCTGGTTCCCATCGTGCTGGGAATCGCGCTGCTGATCCTGCAGCCCAAGAGCCGGAGGGTGCGGAGCATCTATATCATGGCGGCATCCCTGGCGACGACAGCACTGTCTCTGGCCTGTATCGTGCTGACCTATCTCTATGGGAGCGGCTTTCTGGCCTGCATCATGGTGAGATTCAACGAGGCGTTCTCCATCTCCCTGCGGATCGACGGGGCGTCCATGGTCTATGGGGCCATCGTGTCCGTGCTGTGGCCGCTGGTGACGGCGTACTCGCTGGACTATATGTCCCACGAGGGGCATGAGAACCGGTTCTTCGCTTTTTGGCTGATGGCCTACGGTGTGGTGCTGGGTATCGCTTATTCCGAGGATTTTCTGACGCTGTATTTCTTCTATGAGGTCCTGACGCTGACCACGCTGCCTTTGGTGATGCACGCCATGGACGAGAAGGCCCGGTATGCCGGGCGGAAGTATCTGGTGTACTCCCTTTCCGGCGCGGCGTTTGCCTTTATCGGGATCGTCTTTCTGCTGAATTACGGCGTGGGACACCTGAACTTCACCTACGGCGGCATTCTGGATCAGAGTCTGGCGGCGGGAAACGAGCGGACGCTGGAGCTGGTGTTTGTGGCGGCCTTTTTCGGCTTCGGGGTGAAGGCGGCAGTATTTCCCTTCCACGGCTGGCTGCCGGACGCCTCGGTGGCACCTACGCCGGTGTCTGCACTGCTCCATGCGGTGGCGGTGGTCAAGGCCGGCGCCTTCGCAGTGCTGCGGCTGATTTACTACGGCTTCGGGGCGGATTTCCTGCGGGGAAGCTGGGCCCAGACGGTGGTGATGACGGCGGCTATCGTGACCATTGTTTACGGCTCCGCTCGGGCGCTGCGGACACCCCATCTGAAGCGGCGGCTGGCGTTTTCCACGGTGAGCAACCTTTCCTACATCCTCTTTGCCCTGACGTTGATGACCCCGGCAGGGATGGTGGGCGGCATGACCCACATGGTCTACCACGCATTCACCAAGATCACCATGTTCTGCTGCGCCGGCGCCATTATTCTCAAGAGCGGGAAGGAGTATATCTATGAGATGGAGGACTTCGGCCGGGCCATGCCGGTGGTGTTTGCCACATTCACCGTCTCCTCCTTTGCGCTGATCGGAATGCCGCCGTTGGGAGGCTTCGCAGGCAAGTGGATGATTGCGGAGGCGGCAGTGGCCTCGGTGAATCCGCTGGCCTACGCGGGCATCGCCGCGCTGATTCTGTCCACGCTGCTGACGACGCTGTACATGCTGACTATTGTGGTGCGGGCCTATTTCCCGGTGGGAGAGCTGGACCGTGCGGCACTGGCCCGGGTACACGACCCGGCCAGGACCATGTGGATCCCGCTGGTGCTGCTGACCGCCTCCGGTGTGATTCTGGCGCTGCTGTCCAACGAAGTGATCGGCTTTTTATGGAACGCGGTTCCGCGGAACTGGTAAGGGAGGGAGACGATGGGAAACATTCTGCTGCTGTTTCTGGTCCTGTTCCCCATGCTGCTCTCTGCCTGGGTGTTCCCGCTGCGGCGGCGGGACAGGAGATACCGGAATTGGCTGATCCAGATCATTCCCGCAGTGGAGCTGGCCGCTGCACTGCTGCTTCTGCTGTGGCCCGGGGCTGCCCTGGAGCTGCCGGGGGTCTTTGGCTTTGGCCTGCGGCTTCAGGCCGGGAGTCTGGGGAGCCTGCTGGCGCTGGTGAGCGCCTTCCTGTGGGCGGCCACCGGCCTCAACTGCCCCAGCTACTTTGCCGCCGCCGAGGGCTGCAATCGTTTCTACTTTTTCTGGCTGTTGACGCTGGGGGCTCTGATGGGGGTGTTTCTGGCAGCGGACCTGTTCACGCTGTTCGTGTTCTTTGAGATGATGTCCTTCACCTCCTATGTATGGGTGGTGCAAAACGAGACGGAGGAGGCCCGGCAGGCCGGACAGACGTATCTGGCTGTGGCTGTGATCGGCGGCATGGCGCTGCTGGCGGGCCTGCTGCTCCTCCAGCAGCTGCTGGGGACGCTGGAGTTTTCTGCTATGGCGGAGGCGGTATCCGCGCTGCCTGCGGAGAAGCGCGGGTCCCTGTACGTGGCCGGTGGATGCGCATTGGTGGGATTTGGCGCCAAGGCCGGGATGTTCCCCCTGCACATCTGGCTGCCAAAAGCCCATCCCGTGGCGCCGGCACCGGCGTCTGCCCTGCTGTCCGGCATCCTGACCAAGAGCGGTGTTTTCGGTGTGCTCATTCTCTGCCGGTATCTGTTCTGGACAGAGCTTCCCTGGAATACAGTGGTACTGGCCCTGGGCGTGGTGACCATGGTGCTGGGAGCTGTGCTGGCGCTGTTCTCCGTCGATCTGAAGCGGACGCTGGCCTGCTCCTCCATGTCCCAGATCGGCTTTATTCTGGTGGGCACAGCCATGCAGGGCTTCCTGAACGGCGAGAACGCCCTGGCGGCCTGGGGCACGGTGCTGCACATGCTGAACCACTCCCTCATCAAGCTGGTGTTGTTTGTGGCGGCAGGTGTGGTGTATCTGGGAACTCACTCGCTGAATCTCAATGACATCCGGGGCTGGGGGCGGAACAAGCCGGTTTTGAAGGTCCTGTTCTTCGTGGGGGCGGCCTCCATTGCAGGCATACCGGGTTTTTCCGGCTATGTGAGCAAGACCCTGCTCCATGAGAGCATCGTGGAGTACATCCATGTGCTGGAGCATGCGGGGGCCGCCACAGGCTGGTTCACGACGGTGGAGTGGCTGTTTCTGCTCTCCGGCGGACTGACAGCGGCGTACATGACAAAGCTGTTCGTGGCGATTTTTGTCTCCAGCCGTGCTGTTGGCCAACGGCCGGCCTTGAAGGACTATATGTCCCCGGGCACCCATGCGGCGTTGAGTGTGGGCGCAGCCCTGCTGCTGGTGCTGGGCCTGACTCCGGGACTGACCATGGAGCCTCTGGCCCAATGGGCGGGGCGATTCCTGCGGGCAGATCCTGGTCACAGCGTCCATTATTTTGCCTGGGTCAACCTGAAGGGCGCATGCATCTCCCTAGCTATTGGCGCAGCAGTCTATCTCCTGGTGGCCCGAGGGCTGCTGATGCGGCGGGAGGCGGATGGCATGGTTTATCTGGACCGCTGGCCGGCCCGGCTGGATTTGGAGAATCTGGTATACCGCCCGCTGCTGTCGGCCATGACCTTTGTGGGGGCCCTCTGCGCCCGGGTGGCCGCCTCCGTAGGCGACTGGCTGGTGCTGCTGGGGGAGCGGATCCTCTTTACCAAGGCCCCCGGCATCTTTGTGCCGAAGCGGGCCGAGAACTTCGGCACATACGGACGGAAACCCCTCCGTTTCCTAACGGAAGAGACCTTCTCCTTTGATCTCATGCTGGCAGGCGGAGGGCTGATCTTCCTGCTGCTGTATATGCTGCTGTGAGTCGACAACGGATACAGAAGAACGCGAAAGGCCAGGAATGCCGCTTATGCGGTGTTCCTGGCCCATCTTTATGGGAGGGAGAGAAGATTGTGGGTACGATCATAGCTGTCACGGCCGCGGCAGGCATGGGAGGGACCGGGCTGGGGGGCCTGGCCGCCTATCTGTTCCGCAGAGGTACGGACAGGACCGTGAGTGTGCTGCTGAGCTTTGCGGCGGGCATGATGCTTGCTGTGGTGTGTGCAGACCTGCTGACCGATGCCATTCAGGCGGGGCCAGGGCTCTCCGCGCTTCCTGCGGCATCTGCCAGCGTACTGGCGGGCTGCGGGGGGATCTGGCTCCTGGAGGAGCTGGTAAGCGGGCTGCAGGCAGGTGCGAAGCGGGGAGGGCTCTTTCTGGCAGGTGTGGTGATGGCAGCCGCTATTGCCCTGCACAACCTGCCAGAGGGGATGGTAATCGGAGCCTCCTACGCTGCGGATCTGGCCGAAGCGGGACAGGATGGGCGAATGATGGCACTGGTGATCGGGCTCCACAACATTCCAGAGGGAATGGCTGTTGCAGTTCCCCTGGCGGCAGGCGGTGCCAGCAGAGGACGGGCAGTCCTGACCACAGCGGCAGCCGGCGCGCCCACGGTGCTGGGGGCGGTTTTGGGCTTCTGTCTGGGAACGATGGGGCCGGGCCTGCAGATGCTCACACTGGGCGGAGCATCCGGGGCGATGCTGTACGTGGTATTCGGCGAACTGCTGCCGGAGTCCTTCCGCCTGTGCCGATCCCCAGCGCCCGTGATGGCGGCGGTGCTGGGGGTTCTAACAGGCATGGGCGTGGTTTTGGGATAAAAAGAACCCGTCCCGCCACTTGGCGGGACGGGTTTGTTTCAAAAAATAGTTACAGCTTACAGCTTCTGGAGCCGGGCAGCGCGCTTCTTGCCGTACCAGACAATGATAGCAACGTAAGCCACAGCAGCGCAGACACCGATGATGTAGGCGGGCGTCCAGGGAATATGGAAGCCGATCTGTGCATTGGCAATGAAGGTCACTGTAACAAAGGTGTACCAAGCACCGGGAATCAGGGGGATCCACACCCACTTGGCCTTGCTGTTCTCGAACATCCATACGGAGATACCCAGGAATGCGAACAGGGACAGGGTCTGGTTGGACCATGCGAAGTAACGCCACAGCAGATTGAATCCATCGGGGCTGCTCTTCGCAAAGACCAGAATCACAGCCACCAGCGCGAAGATGATGGCGGACAGGCCCAAGCGCTTCGGCTTAGAGCTCTGATCGATGTGCAGAGAGTCAGAGATGGACAGGCGCAGAGAACGCAGCGCGGTATCGCCGGAGGTGATGGGCAGAACGATGACGCCCAGCAGGGCGATGATGCCGCCCACGGGGCCCAGCAGATCGCGGCAGATGATGCCGACAGTGCCGGTGGCCAGAGAGGCATTGACCTCCTGCAGACCCAGGTTGTACACGCCCATAGCGGCGGCGGCCCAGATCATGGCAATGAAGCCTTCCAGAATCATCATATTGTAGAAGGTCATGCGGCCCTGCTTCTCGCTCTTCATGGTGCGGGAGATGATAGCGGTCTGCGTGGAATGGAAGCCGGAGAGAATGCCGCAGGCCACAGTGATGAAGAACACAGGAATGAAGTGCTGCGCGGTGAAATACTCACCATAATTGAAGGTGGCGCTCTGCCAGTTGTCCCACAGGTTCAGCAGGGGATAGCCCTTGACGAACATGCCGATGAACACACCCACGGCAGACAGCAGCAGGATAGCACCGAAGATGGGATAGATGCGGCCGATGATGGCATCGATGGGGAACACGGTGGCGATCAGATAATAAACGAAGATGACACCGTAAATCACCCAGGTGGAGACAGAGGTGGCAGCACCGTCAAAACCAAACACCTGAGTGGCGGCGATGTCGCCGGGGGTGTAGATGAACACCGCGCCGACCAGCAGCAGCAGTACGCTCAGGAAAATCTGGTAAACAGTGAAAACACCCTTGTTGGAGTACTTGCGGACCATGTCCGGCATCTGGGTGCCGCCGTCGCGGAGGCAGATCATGCCGGAGAAATAGTCGTGCATAGCTCCGCCGATTACGTTGCCGATGGGGATGGTGATGAATGCGATGGGCCCGAACAGGATGCCCTGAATGGGTCCGATGATGGGGCCGGTGCCTGCGATATTCAGCAGGTTGATGAGGCTGTTCTTCCATTCCCGCATGGGAACGTAGTCCACGCCGTCCTGCTTGGAATAGGCGGGCGTCTCCCGGTCATCGGGGCCGAAGACCTTTTCGCAGAACTTGCCATAGATGGCTGCGCCTACGAACAGAATCACCAGGCCGATGAGAAAGGTTGCCATAGAAAACACACACTCCTTTATGCCCAGTTTCCCGGACAGATTCTGGCTTTATCATAGCACTGAAGAAAGGAGTTGTAAATAATTTATTCATATTTATAAAGAATTTGTTAATATCGCAGAGAAAACAATTAAAAATTCGTTTACCTCACCTAACAAAGTTCCAAATTTTTTTAAGGACCGGATGTGAACACGAATATTTGTGCTGGACGGACCTGGAAATATGCGGGAGTTCAGGCAGTAAAAACCCGTCCCGCCACTTGGCGGGACGGGTTTGTTTCAGAAAATAGTTACAGCTTACAGCTTCTGGAGCCGGGCAGCGCGCTTCTTGCCGTACCAGACAACGATGCCAACATAGGCCACAGCAGCGCAGACACCGATAATGTAAGCGGGCGTCCAGGGAATATGGAAGCCGATCTGCGCGTTGGCGATGTAGGTCACTGTGACGAAGGTATACCAGGCAGCGGGGATCAGGGGGATCCACACCCACTTGGCCTTGCTGTTCTCGAACATCCACACAGAGATGCCAAGGAATGCGAACAGGGACAGGGTCTGGTTGGACCAAGCGAAGTAACGCCATAGGGTGTTGAAGCCGCTGGGGCTGCTCTTTGCGAAGACCAGGATCACAGCCACCAGCGCAAAGATGATGGCGGACAGGCCCAGGCGCTTGGCCTTGGAGCTCTGGTCGATGTGCAGGGACTCAGAAACAGACAGGCGCAGGGAGCGCAGCGCGGTATCGCCGGAGGTGATGGGCAGAACAATAACGCCCAGCAGAGCGATGATGCCGCCCACAGGCCCCAGGATATCCTTGCAGATCACACCGATGGTGCCGGTAGCCAGAGAGGCATTGACCTCCTGCAGGCCCAGGTTGTACACACCCATGGCGGCGGCGGCCCAGATCATGGCGATGAAGCCCTCGAGGACCATCATATTGTAGAAGGTCATGCGGCCCTGCCGCTCGCTCTTCATGGTGCGGGAGATGATAGCGGTCTGCGTGGAGTGGAAGCCGGAGAGAATGCCGCAGGCCACGGTGATGAAGAAGATGGGGATGAAGTGGTTGGCGTCAAAGTACTGACCATAGCTGAAGGCCGCCTGCTCACCGGTGGCTGCATCAACAGCCCACGCGTCGAACGCGATGCCATGCCAGTCATCCCACAGGTTCAGCAGGGGATAGCCCTTGACGAACAGGCCGATGAACACACCCACGGCGGAGAACAGCAGGATGGCGCCGAAGATGGGATAAATGCGGCCGATGATGGCGTCGATGGGGAACACGGTGGCAATCAGATAGTAGACGAAGATAACACCGTAGATGATCCAGGTGGTGGGATCATTCACCGCGCCGGAGAAGCCGAAGACCTGGGTGGCGGCGATGTCGCCGGGGGTATAGATGAACACCGCGCCGACCAGCAGCAGCAACACGCTCAGGAAGATGTTATAGACGGTGAAGACACCCTTGTTGGAGTATCTGCGGACCATGTCCGGCATCTGGGTGCCGCCGTCGCGGAGGCAGATCATGCCGGAGAAATAGTCGTGCATAGCGCCGCCGATCACGTTGCCGATGGGGATGGTGATGAACGCGATGGGCCCGAACAGGATGCCCTGAATGGGTCCGATGATGGGGCCGGTGCCCGCAATGTTCAGCAGGTTGATGAGACTGTTCTTCCATCCCCGCATGGGAACGTAGTCCACGCCGTCCTGCTTGGAATAAGCGGGCGTCTCCCGGTCATCGGGGCCGAAGACCTTTTCGCAGAACTTGCCATAGATGGCTGCGCCTACGAACAAGACCACGAGGCCGATCAAGAAAGTTGCCATAAAAACACACACTCCTTTTCCTTAACCCGCGGCCAGGTCCTCGATTTGGACACGCGGGCTTCTGGCTATAAGCATAGCAGATTTTTGGCCGCATAAGCGTTAAAAAATAGTTCACGGAAATTAAGATGTCGCTAAGAAAACGACGGCCTTATCAAGAATGCGCTTACTTTTGGGGAGCGATGCATAAAAAGCGCATGAAGAAGCCCGGTTGGGAGCTCTTCATGCGCCTGTGCGGACGGCGGAGCGGATCAGCTGCCCTCCGCCATGCGGTAGCCGACGCCCATCTCTGTGAAGAGATACTCCGGCTCGGCGGGATTTTTTTCGATCTTCCGGCGGATGTTGGCCATGTTTACCCGGAGAATCTGGTTGTCGCCGCTGGCCCGGGGGCCCCACAGCTCCTTGATGATGAAATCATACGTCAGAACCTTGCCGGCGTATTTGCCCAGCAGGGCCACGATGCGGAACTCGCTGAGGGTGAGGTGGACATTCTCACCGCGGACACGGACCTGGTGCTTATTGTAGTCGATGACCAGTTCTCCCACTGTATAGGTGCCGTTCCGGGCGATTTCGTCATTACCGGAGATGGTGCGGGTGTGGCGGATCGCGGTGCGGACCCGGGCCAGGAGTTCGTCCGTGCCGAAGGGCTTGGTGAGGTAGTCATCCGCCCCCAGATCCAATGCGGCGACCTTGTCCCGCTCATGGGAGCGGGCGGAGACCACCACCACCGGCAGGCTGGACCAGCTGCGCAGGCTGCGGAGGATGTCCAGACCATCCATGTCCGGCAGGCCGAGGTCCAGAATGACCAGGTCGGGACAGTGGGAGGAGATCATGGAAAGCGCCTCCTCGCCGGTCTGGGCCTGCATGGCTTCATAGCCGTTGTTGTTGAGGACCGTGGAAATGAAGTGCGAGATGCTCTTCTCGTCCTCAATTACCAGAATTTTTTCACGAATCGTCATGATACTTCCTCCTTAGTGAGCGGCAGGCAGAAGGAAAATTCCGCCCCGGACTCCAGATTTTTTGCTTCCAATGTGCCGCCGTGGGCACGGATGATAGCCATGCAGACCGATAGGCCCAGCCCCATGTTCCGCTTTCCGTCGCCGGGGGACGAGTCCTCACAGCGAAGCGCACCGCTGAACAGGGTGTGCAGTTTCTGGGGGGGAATGCCCTGGCCGTTGTCCTGCACGTAAAAGCGGGCCCAGGGGCCATCCCGCTGCGCGGACAGGGCGATGTGCGTGGTGGTTCCGCCGTGGAACACGGCGTTCTCCATCAGATTGGACAGGACCTGCATGATGAGGATGGCGTCCATGGGGACCAGGAGCAGCTCATCCGGCACGTGGACCTCCACGGACACGGCGGGAAACCGTTTTCGGAATTTGCGGACCGCCTCGTCCAGGACTTCCTCCGCAGCCTCCGGCTCCTTGGTGATTTTGGCCGATTCGTTGCCGATCCGGGTGATGGAGAGCAGATTTTCCACCACGCGGATGAGCCACTGGGCGTCATCCCGCACATCCACCAGAAGGGACTGCTGTTCGGCCGGGGAGAGGGCGGGATTTTCCAAAATGGCGGAGGTGGCACCCATGATAGAGGTCAGAGGGGTGCGAATGTCGTGGGAGACGGAGCGGAGCAGATCCGCCCGCATCTTCACCTTTTCGTTTTCCATCCGGAGGCGGTCCTGCTCCTTGGTCTTGGTGGTCAGGGTGCTGGTGACCAGCGAGACCACCAGAAAGGTGAACATTGTCAGCGGATAGCCGGAAATGGTGAAGTTAAACGCCATATAGGGATATGTAAACACATAGTTGACGCCGATGACACCCAGCACCGCCGCAATCAGCCCGAAGAGATATCCGCTGGTGAAGCGGGAGATCAGGAGCACGGCCAGCACATAGACCGGAGAGGCAAAGCCGTCGATGGTGTCCGCCGTCTGGTGCAGAAGGGCGCAGGCCCCCGTGGCGCATAGAAGAATGGCGGCGGAGACCAGAAGGTCGCGCCAGGAGAAGGAAAAGGTACGCTTCAAACTGGAACGGGTGATCTTCACAGCAGGTCCTCCTTACATCTGTGGGGCTTGAAACATTATTATAGCAGAAAGAGGTGTTAAGATTCCACTAAAAAACGTTAAAGAACATAGGCGGGAAACCTGTGGATTTTTGCATACGTTTAACAAGCCCCAAATGGACCTTGTCAGCGGTTGAACGACGGAATGCGTATAATAATGGATGGCAGGGAGCTGCCGAAAAACAAAAGGAGTGTGTATCAGTATGGAGGAAAGACTCAAAACATATCTGCGGCCGGGAGAGCAGGTCCGCTGGCAGGGCCGTCCCGCCCCGTTTTCGCTTCTGGAGGCAGAGGCAAAAAAGCAGATCCTGCTGAAGTGGGGACTGACGGTGGCACTGGGCGGCGGTCTGCTGGCCGTGTATCTTTCCGGGACCGAGGCGCCCAGTATGGGATTTATCGGCCTGGTGCTGCTGGTGGCTGCGGTGATTCTGATCTCGCCCGTGGCGGAGCGCCGGAACCTCATGGGGGAGCAGTATTGGATCACCAACCAGCGGGCCATTCTGATGACCCGGGACAAGACGTTTTTCTACATGGAACTGTCTGACATCGACGATCTTCAGGTAGTGGGTGGAACCACAAAGGGAAAGAGCTTGGTTCTGGGCAGATGCCTGTTTGAGGAGGCCAAGAAGCTGCTCCGCTGGCGGGCCTGCCATCCCAAGGTCGACGTCCAGAGCCATGACGAGACGGACCGGGCCCTGGGGATGATTTTCTATGGCGTCCAGGGAGCCGAAGCGGCGGCGGAGCTGCTGCGGCAGGGCAGAGACGGCGAGGCAGCCTGACCGGCTCCAACCGGCGGCTCACCCAGCCATACAATTGAATCTGGAGCGCAACACGCTGTACCGCGGGGATCTCCTGCCCGCGGTACAGCGTTTTTTTATTATTAAGTCAAAAGAGATGCCCGGCGGCGTGCAACTTTTGGCCGGAAGGCGGTTATTATCGAACGACTGAGAAAGGAGGTACGCGTCCTTGGAGAAATTGAAGGGGCAGGCCGAAGCATTCTGCCGGAAGTATCTCCAGTGCATGGACCCGGACCAGGCAGCGGCAATGGCTGGCTGCGCCGATGGATACGCCGTGCTGGAGACGAAGATGGTGCGCAGGCGGCTGGAGCGGATGCGGGAGGCAGCGGCTGGGCAGGTGCACCGGGAGGACGTGGTACGGCGTCTGGCCCAGCTGGCTTTCGGCCGGGTGAATGATGCGGCGCGGCTGGCCCTGCACAGCGAAGAGGCGGATTTGGAGACGCTGGATCTGTCTGCCGTGGCGGAGCTGAAGGTGACGGACAAGGGCGGCGTGGAAGTGAAGCTTATTGACCGCATCCGGGCTCTGGAGGCTCTGTACGGACTCCTGAGCGAGGAAAAGGCGGAGGGGGCCGGAGAGCTGTACCGGGTGCTGACGGAAGCTGCCGGGGAGGAAGGAGGGTGGGACGACGGCTGAGATCATGCGGTTTTCCCAAAAGCAGCGAAGGGTGCTGACCTGGTGGTGCCGCCCGGGAGATTGGGAGGCCATCATCTGCGACGGGGCCGTCCGCAGCGGCAAGACCTTCTCCATGGGGCTCTCCTTCTTCCTCTGGGCCATGGCCAGGTTCAACGGACGGCAGCTGGGACTGTGCGGAAAGACCATCACCTCCCTGCGGCGGAATCTGCTGGCGGAGCTGGTGCCCTATCTGCGGCGGCTGGGCTTCGACTGCTGGGAGCGGCGGTCGGAGAACCTGCTGACCGTGCGGCTGGGGGGCCATGAAAACCGTTTCCTGCTCTTTGGCGGGCGGGACGAGTCCAGCGCGGCGCTGATCCAGGGCAGCACCCTGGCGGGGGTGCTGCTGGACGAGGCGGCCCTGATGCCCCGGAGCTTTGTGGAGCAGGCCGTCGCCCGGTGCAGCGTGGCGGGGAGCCGCCTGTGGTTCAACTGCAATCCGGAGAACCCTCAGCACTGGTTTTACCGAGAGTGGATTTTGAGGGCGCGGGAACGGCGGGCCCTGTACCTTCATTTCACCATGGAGGACAACCCCGCCCTGTCGCCCCGGATCCGGGCCCGCTATCGCAGCGCCTACTCCGGCGTTTTTTACCGGCGATTCGTGCTGGGGGAGTGGACAGCCGCCCAGGGGCGGGTGTACGACTTCTTCGACCGGGACCGGGACAGCGTGCCTGTGCCGGAGGGAGATTTTCAGGAGTGGCGGATTTCTGTGGATTACGGCACCGCCAACCCGGCCTCCTTCGGCCTGTGGGGCCGGCAGGGAGAGATCTGGTACCGGGTGGGGGAGTTCTACTACGACTCCCGCCGGGAGGGACGGCAGAAGACCGACGCAGAGTATGTCCGGGACCTGCGGGAGCTGGCGGAGGGCAGGGAGATCACAAGGGTGATCGTGGACCCGTCGGCGGCAAGTTTCATCGAGGCGCTGCGGCGGGAGGGATTCCGGGTGGTCCGGGCGGACAACGATGTGGCCGACGGCATCCGGGTGACGGCGGACCTGCTGAAGCGGCGGCGGATCGTGATCTGCGGCGCTTGCGCCGACTGCCTGCGGGAGATGGAAACGTACTGCTGGGACGACAAGGGGCGGCGGGACGCTCCGAAAAAGGAGCAGGACCACGCCATGGACGATCTGCGGTACTTCGCCATGGATCTGGCGGCGGAAGAGCAGAATGGCTTTGCGGCCACCTGGGTGGAGAGACGGGCCTGAGGGACCGCGGTAAGGAATGGACGGGAGGTTTGGAAGTTGAAGTGGTTTCGGAAACAGACGGCGCCGGCGGGAGCGTCGGTCCAGCTGCGGGAGACGGGACACCACCCATTTGGACTGCTGGGGCAGTATGTGCCCATGCGCAGTGGGGAGATCCGGCTGTACCGGGCAGTACGGGAGGCGGTGCCGGTGGTGGACGCCGCCATCTACAAGCTGATCCGGATGGTGGGCGGTGTGACGGCGGCCTGTTCCGACCCGGCGGCAGAGCGGGGGCTGGGGGAATTCCTCCGCACGGTCCCGGCTGGACGGGGGCAGTATGGGGTCAATGCCTTTCTGGAGGGCTACCTGGACGCTCTGCTGACCTGCGGGCGAGCCATCGGGGAGATCGTGCCCGCAGCAGGAAACCGGGAGATTGCGGCCGTGCTGTGGGGCCGGGTGGAGGATATTGAGATTCGGGAGGGAGACCATCCCCTGGCATTTACAATCTGCGGCCCCGACGAGCAGGGGCGGATGGGGCCGCTGCCCTGTCAGGACTTGCTGCTGTTCACGCCTCTGAATCCTGAGGCGGACAGCCCCTATGGCGTGTCCCTTCTGCGGGGGCTCCCGTTTTTGACGGATATCCTGATGAAGATCTACCACACCATCGGGATTAACTGGGAGCGATGCGGCAGCCTGCGCTTCGCCGTCACCTGCCGGGACGGCGGAAACGGCCAAGCGGAGGAGCGGAGCCGGATGCTGGCAGGAGAGTGGTCCCGGGCCATGCAGGATACCAGGAGCGGCAGCGTGCGGGACTTTGTGGCTGTGGGAGATGTGGATATCCAGGTCATCGGCGCTGACGCGCCCGTCCTGGACAGCGAGGTGCCGGTGCGGCAGATTTTGGAACAGGTGGTGGCCAAGACGGGGATCCCGCCCTTTATGCTGGGACTGAGCTGGAGCTCCACGGAGCGGATGAGCTCCCAGCAGGCGGACATGCTCACCACGGAGATCACGGCCATCCGGCGGACCATTACGCCGGTGGTGGAGCGGATCTGCCGGCTGTGGCTGCGGATGCACGGGTATACTTGCGGCTTTGAAGTCCTGTGGGAGGACATCAACCTCCAGGACGAGGTGGAGGACGCCCGTGCGGCCCTCTATCTGGAGCAGGCGCGGAAGCTGCGGCTTGAGAACGACGCGGCGGAGGCGGCCGCGTTCCATACAAGGAGAGAGGTATGAAAGAACTCGAAAAAAATCTGGAGGCAACGGGAGGCGTGCCGGCAGAGGCGGAGCTGGCGGCGATCAACCGCTTTGCCAAGTCACCCCTGCGGGCAGAGGAGGTGTACACCTTTTCCCTGCGGCTGTGCGACAACGAGGTGGACCGGGACTGGGAGCGGTTCGATACGGCGGCGCTCAACACACTGGGCGACCTGTTCGTGGGGAAGAGCGGCATCTTTGACCACCAGTGGACGGCGGAGGGGCAGACCGCCCGCATCTATCGGACGGAGATGGTGCGGGAGGGCGCCCAGGTGACCGCGGCAGGGGACGGCTACTGCTGGCTGAAGGCCTGGGCTTATCTGCTGCGGACGGAGAAAAACGCGGATCTGATCGCGGAGATCGAGGGAGGCATCAAGCGGGAGGTCAGCGTGGGGTGCAGCGTGGCCCGGCGGGTGTGCTCCATCTGCGGCGCAGAGGGCGGCACCTGCCAGCACACGCCGGGGCAGCGGTACGGGGAGCAGCTGTGCTACCTGGAGCTGCGGGATCCCACCGACGCATACGAGTGGTCCTTCGTGGCGGTGCCAGCCCAGCGAAAGGCGGGGGTCCTGAAGCGATACGGCCCCGAAAACCAGGGGATGGCACAGCTGCGGGCCCAGGCGGAGCTGGGACGGAAATACCTGCGGGAGCTGCGGCGGGAGGTGACGCGGCTTGCCATGCTGGCGGACGACAGCGTGGACGGCGGCGCCCTGGCCAAGGCGGCGGAGCATCTGGAGGAGCCGGAGCTGCTGGAGCTGAAGCGGGTCTACGGGGCCCAGGCAGCCCGCCGGTTCCCGCCTGTGCCGCAGCTGCGGAGCCGGGGAGCGGCAAAAACAGAGGACGAGACGGAATTTCTGATCTAAGGGAGGATGAAGCATGAAGCTTTCTTATGAGGGGATCGGCCAGTGGGCCGCCACCTTCGCCTGTGACGATCTGGCGGAGGGGGAGCTGGTGAAGGTCAGTGCCAACGGCACGGTGGCCGCCTGCGCGGCGGGCGACGATTTCTGCGGCATGGTGCTTTCTGTCGGCCGGGGCGGAGACGCCTGTGCCGTGGCCCTGGGCGGCATGGTCACCGTCGGGTACACCGTACCGGCAGAAGGAGCGGCACCGGCCCTGGGCTGGAGCGGCCTCAGCGCCGACGGCGAGGGCGGCGTCCAGGCGGACGCGGACGGCAGCACCTATCTGGTGGTGGATGTGGACACCACCGCCAAGACCGTGACCTTTGTACTGTGAGGAGGAGAGAGACGATGGCATATCATTTTGAGAACATCAAGCTGGAAAAGGGAATGTACGGCCGCAGCGGCCGAAGCTTTTCCCAGGCCCTGGAGGAGCTGGACCCCAGCGAACACTACCGGGGTACGCCTCTGGAGGGGCTGGACGCCTTTCAGCGGCAGCTAAAGCGCTTTGACATCCATGTAAAGGGCGCGGGCAGCGACATGGTAGAGAAGTTCTTCCACACCTCCGACTCCGCCGTGCTGTTCCCGGAGTTCGTCTCCCGAGTGGTGCGGCAGGGGATGGAGGAAGAGAGCATCCTGCCGGCCATCACCGCTACGGTGACCAGATTTGACGGCATGGACTACCGGTCCATCGCCTCCGTGCCCAGCGAGGAGGACAAAAAGCTCCGCCGGGTGGAGGAGGGCGCCCGGATCCCGGAGACCACCGTCCGCACCCAGGAGAACCTGGTGCACCTCCACAAGCGGGGGCGGATGCTGGTAGCCTCCTATGAGGCTATCCGGTTCCAGCGGCTGGACCTGTTTTCTGTGACTCTGCGGCAGATCGGCGCCTACATCGGCCGGATGCACCTGGAGGACGCCATCGAGGTGCTGCGCAACGGTGACGGAAATCAGAATGCCGCACAGCAGTACACCATCGGCACGAAGCCTATCACCGGAACCAAGGGGACGCTGACCTATGACGCCCTGCTGGAGTTCTGGAGCCAGTTCGACCCCTACACCATGAACACCATGCTGGTGGGCAGCGACGTGATGCTGGCCATGCTGAAGCTGGATGAGTTCCAGAATCCCCTGACGGGGCTGAACTTCCAGGGCACCGGCACGTTGACCACGCCCCTGGGGGCAAAACTGCTGCGGACCTCTGCCATGCCGGCGGGGATCCTGATCGGCCTGGACAGGAACTACGCCCTGGAGCAGATCTGCGGCAGCGAGATCACGGTGGAGTATGACAAGCTCATTGACCGCCAGCTGGAGCGGGCGGCCATCACCTCCATCTCCGGATTTGCCAAGCTGTTCACGGAGGCATCCAAGGTCCTGGTGGTATGAGCGGGGCACAGGAGACGGTCCTGACTCTGGCCCGGGAACTCTCCGGGGCCGGGGAGGCGGAAGAGGCTTTGCTGGAACTGCTTTGTCAGGCGGCGGAGCAGCAGTGGGAGAAGCGGCTGCGGCCGGGAATGACGACGGAGGACTGCGGCAAGGCGTTCCCCTGCGCCGTGGCCTTCACCGCCGCCGCGGACCTGGCGGCGGCGCGGGGCGGTGAAGGCGTGTCCGGCTTCACAGCGGGCAGCGTGTCCGTGCGGATCCGCGGCGCGGCGGAGAGCTGCGCTTTGGCGGAGAGCCTGCGGCGCACGGCGGAACGGCTGATGGCACCCTTTGCGGTGCCGGACGATTTTTGCTTTCGGGGAGTGAGAGGATGACAGACTGGGTGCGGCAGGTCCTGGAGCGATATGGACAGGATGTCACCGTGGACACGGCGGACGGAGAGCGGACCGTGCGGGCGTTTTTACAGCCGATGACGGAGCGGGATGAACGGGCCCGAAGTGACGTTACCTCCATCGGCTGGGTGGATGGGCGGCTGTGGCTGTATCTGGGGCAGACGGCCCTGGAGGAGGGGGAAGCCCTGGCCTGGGAGGCCACGCGCTTCCGGGTGCGCAGCTGCAGGCCCTACTACATTGGTAACGCGCTGTCCCACTACTGGGCGGCGCTGGAACAGGAGCGGGAGGCGGCGGAATGCGGGAGCTGAGTCAGATCCGGGATGCAGTGGTCTCCGCCCTGGCGGCGGAGGGGGTGGCGGCGCTGGACGCCTATCCGGACCAGCGGGCCAGGCGGTATGGCTGCCCGGTGGCAGCGGTGGCTGTGGAGACCGCAGAGAGCCGGACCGTGGGATTCTGCAATTATCTGGGCGAGGTCTTCGATACCGGGGCCGGCGCACCGCGGGAGCTGTATGGAAAGCAGCTGGAGGCGGTGATCTCCATAGAGATCCGGGGACAGCGGGCCGCGGACTGTGAACAGGGCTGTGAGACGGCGGCGGAGGTACTGCTGGAAAGGCTGCCCGCCGGCATCCGCCCCGGTGAGCTGAACTGGGAAGCCCTGACTTGGGAGCGGGAGACAGGGCTGTTCCTGCGGCGGGGAAGGCTCCGGTGCCGGGCGTATTTCCTGGCCCGGGCGGAAGAGGGCGACACGGTATTTTTGGACTTTCGATTGAAGGGAGCAGTGACCACTTGAGCGAGACAATGCATGAGCGGCCGGGGGTGTACTCCAGCTATGACGCGTCAACGGTAGTATCCGCCGGGCGGGCCGCCAAGGTCATTGGCGTGGCGGCCAAGGCGGTGAAGGGCACCGCCGGAGAGGTGGTGACCCTGACGGGCTATGCCGCGGGCGTGGCGGCCTTCGGCGAGGACGCAGCGGATACGCCGGGGATGAGCACCATCCTGCGGCTGCTGTTTGCCAATGGTGCCTCCACTGTGGCGGCGGTCCGGGTGGCGGAGGCCGGCGCGGTGAAGGACTACCAGGACGCCTTCGCGGCCCTGGGCGGGGAGGAGGCCCGGATTCTGGTGTGCGACAGCGCCGAGGAGACGGTGCAGCAGGCGCTACGGACTGCGGTGGAGGATGCCTCTGCCGCCCGGATGGAGCGGATCGCCGTGGTGGGCGGCGACGGTGAGTCGGCAGCGGAGCTGGTGACCCACGCGGCGGCGCTAAACAGCGAGCGAATGGTGCTGGTGGGACCCGATGCCCTGGACAGCGGCGGAAAGACGCTGCCCGGCGTGTTCGCCGCAGCGGCCCTGGCAGGGGTCATCGCCTCCGGACGGGACCCGGGAGTGCCGCTCAACGGGGCGGAGATCCGGGGGCTGGGGGGCCTGGGCACCGCATACACCGACAATGACATCGACCTGCTGGTGCGGGGCGGCGTGACGCCCCTGGAGAGCACGGCGGGCACAGTATCCCCGGTGCGGGGGATCACCACCCGGACCACAACCGGCGGTGCAGCGGACACCACTTGGCGGGAGCTGACCACCATCCTGATCGTGGACGATGTGATCCCGGCAGTACGGCAGGCCCTGCGCAGCAAGTTCGCCCGGGCCAAAAACACGGCCCAAAGCCGCAGCGCCATCCGCTCTCAGGTGATTGTGGAGCTGGAGAAGAAGGTGGCCGAGGAGATCATCGACAGCTATGGCGAGGTGACGGTGACGGCCTCGGAGGATGACCCCACCGTGTGTCTGGTGGAGTTCAGCTTCGCGGTGGCCCATGGGCTGAACCAGATCTATCTGACGGTCCACATCACGGTGTAAGGAGGAGACGGTATGGAAGCAACGGGATTTCCCACCAGCGCGGACATCTATCTGGAGCTGGATGGGAGAAAGATCGCGGTGGTGCAGGGCTACACCGCCCGGGCCAGCAAATCCAGCCAGAGCGTAGAGGCGTTCGGCGAGAGCGAGCCGGTGGCCACCATCGAGGGTCAGCGGAAGTACACCCTGGAGCTGACACGGCTGTACGCCACTGAGGACGCGGTGACGGACGGCATCAATTTCTATGACCTGCGGGATTTCTCCCTGGTGATCTGCAAGCCGGACCGGAAGGTCATTTACAGCAGCTGCCAGTGGAGCGCCATTCAGGAAGAGGGCCAGCTGAATGCCATGGTGGCAGAGAAGGTGACCGTGGTGGCCTCCAAGCGGATCGAGACCACGGCATGATGGAGGAACTGGACGAGCTGCGGCCGCCCACGGCCTGGCGGCTGCTGGAGATCTGGCGGGGGACCCGGGAGCTGGCAGAGGAGCCCCTGGAACGCGCCCTGCTGTGCAACGCCCAGGTGCTGGCAGAGAGCTGCCTGCGCCAGGGGAAGCCGGTGTTCCCCGACGGCGCGGCGGTCCTGGTCGGGCTGACCGCCGGGGAGATGGAAACACTGCTGCGCCGTCTGGCGGGGGAGGAACCCTCCCCCGCTCCGGCGGCGGTGAACCGGGACTTTGATCAGGGGCGGTTCCAGGCGTTGAAGGAGGGCTGAGATGGAATACATCCGGGAGATGCTGCTGCGGCAGCGGACCGCCCTGGGGCGGCTGATGCTGGGCGGCGGAAGCGCGGAAGAGCCGGAGACCGCAGCCGCCTCTCCGGCCACGGAGAGAACGTCTCCGGCAGCGCCTGCCCCATGGGAGACGGACGGGACGGCGTCTGGGACCGGCGGATGGGAGATTCGTGGGAACAGCTTCGCGGGCGCTGGGGCCGACAGGCAGACCGGCCCCACTTCGGCGGGGGAGACGCTGCGGCTGGTCCTGGCCCGGAAGCGTGCAGAATGGCAGTATACGGCCGCCTTCGGACCGGCTGGCACCGGAGAGACCGCCGATTCTGCCGGGAGGCGGAATCCCATGACGGAGGATGGCGGTCTGTCTGATGGAGGCGGGGCAACAATGCCCGGCGGAGGCGAAGCGGAGGAGACGTTCTATCTTCTGCCGGGACGCCGGGACTCCGGCGCGGCAGGAATGATGGAGAGCGCCAGGGCGCTGTCCCGCACGGTGCAGCGGGACGCCCGCCGGTATGACGGCGGATTCCCGCTGTATGACTGAGGAGGTGAGAATTTGCTGCTGAAACCCATGCGCTTTAAGGACTACACCTGGCCCCACAACCCGGAGATCTATGCAGTGGAGTACCGGCGGCAGATAGCAGCCCACAAGATACCCCTGGGGGGCTGGTACCTGCAGGATTTGGGGCGGACATACCGCATTTTCCGGGGAGAGGGTACCTTTGCAGGGGAGCGGGCCTACGAGGAGTTCCAGACGCTGGCGGAGGTCTTTGACCAGACCGGGCCGGGGCTGCTGGTGCACCCGGTTTGGCGGACGGTCAGCGCCTATTTCGTGACCCTGGAGCTGATGGAGGAGCCGCTGCCGGACTATGTGCGCTACCGCTTTTCCTTCTGGGAGGACAGCACGGCCTCCGGCGGGCTGGTGGAAGTGTCCGTAGAAGGGGAGCCAGAGGGCGGAACGGACCCGGAGATTCCCGCCGGAGGCTGGGGTGCCGTCCATACAGTGCGGAAAGGAGAAACCCTGTGGGGGATCGCCTGGCGGTACGGCGTGGCGCTGACCGCCCTGATCGCAGCCAATCCCCAGATCAAGAACCCCAACTTGATCTACCCGGGGGATCAGGTGAGGATACCATGAGAGGACGGATCATCACCAGCGACCACCGGATTTTTGAGCTGCCGGTGCTGTTGCGCTGGAATATCACCTACACCGGCGGCGTGCCCTGCGACAGCTATGAGGTCACCTGCGTGTACGACAGGACCATGGCGGAGCTGCTGCATCTGGCGGCGGGTTTCCTGGCGCTGGACGAGAACGGCGGGGTGCTGCTGCGGGGCATCGTGGACGAGTACGAGGTGAAGCTGACGGCGGCGGGACTGACGGTGACCATCTGCGGCCGGGGATACGCCGCCCGGCTGCTGGACAATGAGTCCCGGCCGGTGACGTACCAGGGAGCCACGCTGGCGGAGATCGTCCGGTGCCATGCGGCGCCCTACGGCATTTCCTGCGCGGAGATCGCGCCGGTGTCGGCGGACTCTGTTTACACCGTGGCCGCCGGCACCAGTCAGTGGAAGGCGTTGGAGGGTTTCTGCCGGACCTATGGGGGCTTTTCGCCCCGCTTCCGGCGGGACGGGCTGCTGGTGGCGGCGCCGGAGCGGGACGACGGGCGGCGGATCGTCATCGACGGGACCAGCCCGATCCTCTCCTGCACCCTGCGGGAGGACCACTACGGTGTGCTGACGGAGGTGCTGGTCATCGACAAGACCCGGAACGTGTCCTACAGCGTGCAGAACCGGGACATGCTGGACCGGGGCGGCCAGTGCCGCCGGGTGGTCTACACCCCGGGGCAGAGCACCTGGGCTGCCATGCGGTATACCGGGGAGTATCAGATCCGGCAGTCCCGGGAGGAGGAACTGACCATTGAGCTGGGGCTGGCCGGGTGTTTCCCGGCGTTTCCCGGGGACACGGTCCGGCTGGAACTGGGGGCCATGGGCCTCTCCGGCGAGTACCGGGTGGCCGAGGCGGAAAACACGGCCTCCCCGGAGACGGGAGAGGTCTGTACATTGATACTGAGGGAGCGGATATGAGATGTGGCTATCGAGACAGATGAAAGCGCCGGCGCCCACGGCGGACGCGGATCTGGGCATGACCACCATCACCGGAGACAGCGTGGGCGTGGTCACCCGGGGGGAGGTACGGGCGCTTCCAGTGTATGGCCCCGGCGGCTATGTGTGGATGCCGGAGAGCGGCGCTGCGGTACTGGTTATCAAAGGTGGCCCTGGCGGGGAGGAGCAGTGCGTGGCAGGACAGCAGCAGGCTTTGATCCCGGAAGGCATGGGGCCGGGGGAGGTCTATCTCTTCACCCCCGGCGGAAACAGCGTGTACCTGCGCAGCGGCGGCGAGATCGAGCTGCGGGGCAAAGTGCGCATCCAGGGCAGCCTGACGGTGAACGGGGAGCCCTATGCGCCCTGCGAGAGCTGAGGGGGGATGGAGATGGGACTTTCCCTGCGGAATGGAGATTATGTGCCTGACGGGACCGGTGGCCTGCGGCGGACCGAGGGCCGGGAGGCCCTGTTGGAGCAGGTTCTCTTCCGCCTGACAGCGCGGCGGGGGACCTTCCCATTCCTGCCGGAGCTGGGGAGCCGGCTGTGGCAGCTGGGACAGCTGCCCGCCGCCAGACGGCAGAGCGCGGCGGAACAATATGTGGCGGAGGCCCTGGCGGCGGAACCGGGGCTGACGGTGGAGCAGGTGATTTTGACGGAATCCGGCGGCGGCCGGGCACAGGTGACGGTCGGCCTCACCTGGCAGGGAGAGGCTCTGTCCGTCACCGTGGAGGTATCGTGAGAGGAGCGGTTGTTTGAAAACGACAGAGGAGATCTACCAGACGCTGCTGGCGGCCTTCGCCCAGCGGGCGGGCTTCACACCGGAGGCAGACTGCGATCTGGCCGTGCGGCTGTACGCTGCGGCAGCGGAGCTGCAGGCCCTGGGCATCCAGAGCGAGTGGGTGCTGGACCAGAGCTTTCCCCAGACGGCCCGGGGCGTGTATCTGGACTACCACGCCCAGATGCGTGGCATCGCCCGGACGGCGGCCACGAAGGCGGTGGGAACGCTCCGCTTTTCTGTGGAGCGGGCGCCGTCTACGGCTCTGCGCATCGCCGCCGGAACGGTCTGCATGACGGAGGGAGAGACCCGGTTCCAAACCACGGCGGAGGCGGTGCTGGCAGCAGGGGAGCTGTCCGTGGATGCTCCGGCGGAGGCCTTGGAGCCTGGGCGGAGCGGCAATGCCGCCGCGGGGACCATCGTGATCCTCACCGCCTGCCCGGTGGGGATCACCGGATGCACCAATCCGGCGCCCTTCACCGGCGGCAGTGACCAGGAGGACGACGCGAGCCTGCGGAGCCGGATTTTGGAGAGCTATCAGCGGCTGCCCAACGGGGCCAACGCGGCCTGGTACGAGCAGACCGCCATGGGCCATGAGGGCGTGGCGGCAGCCCGGGCAGTGGGCCGGGCCCGGGGGATCGGCACAGTGGATGTATACATCGCCACGGCGGCCGGACTGCCGAATGGGACACTGCTGGCGGCGGTCCAGGCGGACCTGCAGGAGCGGCGGGAGATCGCCGTGGACGTGCAGGTCAAGGCTCCGGCGGCGGTGGAGATGGACGTGTCCGCGGAGCTGGCCGTCCGGGAGGGGACAGACTTCTCCGCGGTGAAGGCCGCCGCAGAGCAGGCTCTGGCGAGCTTTTTCAGCGGCCGCAGGTTGGGCGGGCCGGTACTGCTGGCGGAGCTGGGGGACCTGTTGTACCACGTGGAGGGCGTGGAGAACTACCGCCTGCTGGCCCCTGCCGCCGATCTGGCGGCGGAGGACGGAACGTTGCCCATGCTGGGCCGGGTGACGGTGACGGAAATGGAGGCGGACGACGATGTATGAGGCGCACCTGCGCAGCCTGCTCTCACCGCTGGGAATCTATGACTTGGAAGAGCACTCCGCCAGCGGCGCGGCCGTCTGCGCACTGGGAACAGGGCTGGACACAGTCAGCCGCCAGCTGGAGGAGATCGAGCGGGAGGCGCTGACTGCCACGGCGGAGGGAGAGGGGCTGGCCCGGCGGGGGGCCCTGTTTGCCCGCCGCCCCGCCGCCGTCACGGCAGAGGAACGGAGGGCCGCCATCGCGGCCCTTCTGCAGATTGACGGGGACAGCCTGACGCCCGCGGCCATCGACCGGACGATCCGGGGCTGCGGAATCCGCGCCCGGGCGCTGGAGATGGGCGGGGGACAGCTGCGGGTGATTTTCCCGGAGGTGGCCGGAGAGCCGGAGGACTTCGACCAGATCCGAAAGATCATTCTGGACATCCTGCCCTGCCACCTGGAAGTGGAGTTTTACTTCCGCTATCTCACCTGGGCGGAGTGCGAGGCCGCCGGGTACACCTGGGGCCAGGTGGAGGCGGCGGAATACACCTGGGAGAGTTTCCAGCTGGCGGTACCGCCGGAGCGATAGCGCAACGAAAAAAGGCCGCTGCCCTTACGGGCGGCGGCCTTTCTCTGCGCCGGAAGAGACTGGGCGGGCTGCTGTCTGAAAACCACATCAAAGCAGAAAAAGACAAATGGTTTTGTGGCGCGGACAATATTTTTTTACACTTCGCAGATTGCAAATTCTGGGATTTCCCTGTATACTGCATCTATCGAGACGCACACCGCGTTTGGAGACAAGCATACCCCGTCACATGAAAAGGAGGAAACACGTTATGGCGAATTTGACACTGTGGGAGCAGATCAAAGAGTTGAAGTCCCCCAAGTACAAGTGGGTGGACCTGACCCATGAGCTGAGTCCTGAGACGCCCCATTGGTTCGGCTTCAAGCCCCTGCAGGCGGACCTGCTGTTCGACTATGCGGAGGGCACGCCTGAGGACATGATGGCCCCTATGCGCTGTATCCAGTACAGCGTGGCCAGCCAGTACGGCACCCACACCGACGTGCCCCGGCACTTCTGGGGCAGCGGCCGGGACATGAGCGCGATCACCGTCCAGGAGCTGATGTATCCCCTGGTGGTCATCGACAAGTCCGCCGAGTGCGCCGCCAACCCCGACTTCATGCTGACGGTGGACGACCTGAAGGCCTGGGAGGCCCAGTACGGCAGGATCCCCGAGGGAGCGTTCGTGGCCTTCCGGTCCGACTGGTACAAAAAGCCCAACCTGGACAATCCCGATGAGAACGGCGTGCCCCATTATCCCGGCTGGGACAAGGCGGCCATCCAGTGGCTGGTGGAGGAGCGGAACATCGGCGCCATCGGCCACGAGCCGGCGGACACCGATCCCGGCTTCGTTACCACCAAGGAGGGCGCCTATCCCTATCCCGGTGAGCAGTACATCCTCCAGGTGGACCGGATCCAGATTGAGGTCATGCGGAATCTGGACCAGGTCCCGCCCGTGGGCAGCCTGATTGTCATCGGCTTTCCCAAGCTGAAGGACGGCACCGGATTCCCCACTAGATGCTTCGCCATCTGCCCGGTGGACTGATCCGGACCCAACAGGCGCGGCAGAGCTGCACTCTGCCGCGCCTGCGCTTCTTTACACTCAAACGTTTTTATGCTATCATGAAACCAGCTTATTTTTACAGGAGGATCGCACTATGGCACTGGAATTTGATGAACAGCTCTCCCGGCTGGAAAAGCCCAACCGCAATGAGATGACCAACAAGGAATATGCCGTCTTTAACGAGAACGTGGAGACCATGGAGAAGAACTGGGGCTTTATCAACAACCTGTTCAAGGTCCTGCCTTTGAACGCATCCCAGTACATCGGCTTCCTGGACTTCAAGGGATCCCTGTTCAACCCGGACACCTGCTACCTCACCAACGCGGACAAAGAGATGATCGGCGTGGTAGTCTCCTCCATCAACTGCTGCTCCTACTGCCTGACCACCCACGGCGATGCGCTGCGGGGCTATACCAAGAATCCCATGTTGGTGGATAAGCTCTGCTACAACTTCCGCTCCGCCAAGGATCTGCTGACGGAGAAGCAGTATGCCCTGTGCGAGTATGCCTGGTATGTCACCAAGCACGCCGACGAGATCGACGAGACCCAGATCGAGAACCTGCGCAAGGCGGGCTTCAACGACCACGAGATCCTGGAGGCCGCCTTTGTGGCCGGCTTCTTCAACTACACCAACCGCTGGGTTTCTACCATCGCCCCAGTGGCCAATCCCGGTCACTTCAGCCACAACCGCAATTTCGAGGGCTGACCCATGGCGTACAAAAAGCTCTTTGAACCTGGCCGCATCGGCGGCCTCACCATCCGGAATCGGGCCGTCATGTCCCCCATGGGCACAGACCTGGCGGACATTCGGGGCAACGCCACACCCCGTCTGATCGCCTATTACACTGAGCGGGCCAAGGGTGGCATCGGCCTCATCATCAACGAGTACACCGGAGTGGACGACGTGGACTCCATCCCCACCCAGCACAACCTGCGGATGGCCCAGGACTACAACGTCCAGGAGGCGGAGGAGCTGACCCGCTCCGTCCACGCCTACGGCGCCAAGATTTTCGCCCAGCTCCACCACGGCGGCGCCACCTCCAAAAGCGCCTTCACCGGTCGGCAGAACCTGAGCCCCAGCGGTGTCCCCATGGCGCCCGGGGGCGAGGTGCCCCGGGAGATGACCCTGGAGGACATCAAGCGGGTGCAGGAGAAGTTCATCGCCGCCGCCATCCGCTGCAAGAAGGCGGGCTATGACGGTGTGGAGCTCCACGGCGCCCACTCCTATCTGATCGCCCAGTTCTTCAGCAAGTACTACAACCGCCGCACCGACGCGTACGGCGGCTCCCTGGAGAACCGCTGCCGCTTCATCGACGAGATCATCGCCGGCATCCGGGCCAAGCTGGGGCGGTATCCCATCTCGGTCCGCATCTGCGGCGACGAGATGACCGACGAGCCCGGCTTCCTCACGCTGGAGGACGGCCTGGAGATCGGCCGTCACCTGGAGGTCCAGGGCATCGACTGCATCAACATTTCCAATGGCAGCTCCTGGAACGGCAACGCCAACTGCGAGCCCTTCTCCTACACCCCCGGCTGGAAGAAGCACGTGGCCAAGGCCTTCAAGGAGGCGCTGTCCATTCCCGTCATCGCCACCAACACCATCAAGGACCCGGATTTCGCCGAATCTTTGCTGGAGGAGGGCGTCAGCGACTTCGTGGCCCTGGGCCGCAGCCAGTTCGCGGACCCGGAGTTCATGAACAAGGCCAGGGCCGGCAAGCCGGAGAGCATCCGTAAGTGCATCGGCTGCATGTACTGCCGGGAGCGGCTGCTGGGCAACGCCATGCCGGTGGAGTGCTCCCTGAACCCCCGGCTGGGCCGGGAGTACCGCTACCGCTGGCAGGACCTCCAGAAGAACGGCAACAGCCGCCCCGTGGTAGTCGTGGGCGGCGGCCCCGGCGGCTTGGAGTGCGCCGTCATCCTGGCCAAGCGGGGCTTCGCCGTGACGCTGCTGGAGAAGGAGGCCGCCCTGGGCGGCACGTTGAACATCGCCAAGCTGCCGCCCCACAAGGCCAACCTCCAGGACGTCACCGACGTGCTGGCGCTGGAGGCCAGGGAGCTGGGCGTCACCGTGAAGCTGAACACCGAGGCCACGCCGGAGACCGTGGCGGCCCTGCACCCCGTGGGGGTGTTTCTGGCTGCCGGTGCGCCGCCGGTGGTGCCGAAGTCCATCCCCGGCATCGACAAGGCCGTGCTGGCGGAGGACGTCATCCTGGGTAAGGCCCCCTGCACCGGCAAGGTGGTGCTGGTGGGCACCGGCCTGACGGGCCTGGAGTGCGCGGAGATGATCCTGGAGCAGGGCCACAGCCTCGCCATGGTGGAGATGAACCCCACCGTGGGCCAGGGGATTTTCGGCGTGGTGTTCAACGACATTTACAGCCGTATCAAGCCCTATGACCCGGAGGTCTACACCAGCCACAGGCTCACTGCCGTCACTGATACCGGCGTGACCGTGGAGGACATGGCTACCGGTGAGACCAAGACCATCGCCGCGGACACCGTGGTGCTGGCCATGGGCACCCACAGCCAGGAGACCATGGAGGCGTCTTACCGGGCCGCCGGACTGAACGCCATTCTGGTGGGCAGCGCCGAGATGCCGGGCCGCATTGCCGGTGCTACCCGGGATGGCTTTGAAAAGGCATGGGGCTTCGAGGCAGAGTGATTTGGCAGGCTCCCCGGAAAGGGGCCGGAACGGGCACAGCGATTCCCGCATGATCCGGCGCACCGGGAATACCGGCGAATGCCGCTGTACATGAAGCTTTTTAGGCATTATTTCCAATCGCACACGGTAAAAGAGACCGGACAGATTTCTGTCCGGTCTCTTTTTGGCAGGGTCAGGCAAACAGTTCAGCACCCATTCAGGGGATTCACATCCCCTTCCGGCGGCACGATGCACAGGGCCATCAGCTGCCCCTTGCCGGTATTGCCGAAGTTGTGGCGCACGCCGCCGGGCACATGGACCCAGGTGCCGAACTCCAGGGGCACCCGTTCCTTGTCGATGAGGAAATAGCCCTCCCCCTGGATGCAGAGGAACCAGTGTGGCCAGGGGTGGGAGTGGACACTGCTCTCGGCCTCCGGCTCCAGAGTGAAGAGGCGCATCACATAGTCGTTCCAGAACCGGCCGTCAGGCCCGAAGACGATCTTCTTGGTGGAATTTTCAATGAAGTGTCCGCCGGTCACCACCGGCAGATCCCGGATGTTGCCGGAATACTCGCTCATAGACAGATCCTCCCCTTATTTTGATAACCTCAGTATAGAATCTTTGGGTGGAAAAATCAAGTGTTCTCCAGAGAGGCGGCATAATGGAGCACGTTCTTCAGTACAAAGTCGGGAAAGCGGCAGTCCCTGCCGCACACCCGCGTGCGCTCCCGGGGCAGCCGGGGCAGCAGCTCCGCGTCCGGGATCAGGGCCAGGTCCGCCTGACGGAGCATGGGCACGTCGATGACGCTGTCCCCGGCGACGATCACCCGCTCCGGGCCGAACCGCTCCACCGCCCGGCGGAGAGCGGTCCCCTTGTCGATCCCCGGTGGAAAGAAATAGACCTTCCGGCCGGAGACCACCGCCTGGAGGGCGGAGCCGCCGCACCAATCCCGGGCCACGCGTTCCGCCGCCGGGATGTCCGGATAAGCGGCGTAGACGTACACACCCTCCACGCACCGCACGGAGGTGGCCCCGCCCTGCCGGGTCAGATGATCCAGGACCGCGGCCAGCGCCTCCCGGTGGTCCCGGACCAGCGCCTGGGACGCGGCGTACCACGCCCGGTCCACCTGACCGTCCCGCAGCAGGACGGCGCCGTTGGCGGTCAGGGCAATCCTGGGCGCCGTGCCGTCCGGCCACTGGATGCGCTGGTACTGCTCGATGGACCGGGTGGTGATGGGCAGCAGATGGACCCGCTGGACGACCTGGGGCAGCAGGTCTGGCGTCTCCCGGGTGAAGAAGCCCTGCTCGGCCCCGTTCAGACGCTCCACACACCGGTCCTCGGGCTGCCGGTGCCGGTGGGAGAAGAGGAGCGTGTTGTCCAGGTCGCTGGCAAACAGAATCGTTCCCATGGCTATGTGTCCGCCAGGTCCCGGATCAGGCCGCAGGCCCGGTAGTTCTCCAGGGGATACTCCACCAGCTCCGCGCCCTTCTCCCTGGCCAGTTGGTAGATGTGCCCCAGATGGGCTTCGTCTCGGAGGCTGTGGACCAGCACCTTCCAGGGCACCCGCCGCAGCAGGACACGGGTGGCCTCCCCGATGCTGGGCTTGATGAGATTGATGTCCCGGATGCCGAAGTCCGCCCCGATCCGGTGCACCTCCTCCAGTCCGGTCCGGCCGCTGCGCCGGGGCGGGGGAACGGCGTCGGCACAGGCGGGGAAATGGGCCTGGATGGTGTCGATGAACTGGTACGTCAGGTCCTGGTCCTTCAGCTCCCGGTAGAAGGCAGCGCCGTGAAAGTCCCCGGGGCCGATGATGTCGCCGCGGAGGAACGTCCGGCTCAACAGGCCGGACACGGTGGAGTTCAGGCAGGAGCTGGCGATGAGGAAATCGTCATGGGTGCCGCAGATGGCCGCTACGTTGGCCGGGTCCGACAAAACTGTCAGCCCCGGCGAGACGCCGGGGTAGTCCGTCATGGCTGCGTCCAGCTGCCGCTGGATGGCGCCCTTGCCGGTCCAGCCGTCCACGAACTGGATATCTCCAGGGGCGTGGCGGTCCAGGAGATAGGCCATGGCATTGCGGTCGATGCCCCGGCCCCGAATGATGGAGATGGTGTAATGGGGGAGGTCGGCACCGTACCGGCCTTGGAGATAGCGGCGGATCAGAATGCCGATGGGCGTCCCTGCCCGGGCCAGGGAGACCAGGGCGCACTGCCTTCCCCTGCTCTCCCAAATCTGCTCCGCCGCCCGGGCCACAGCCTCCGCTGTGATGCCGGCGTACCGCTCCAGGGCGTCGTGATAGGCGGCCAGATAGGCCGGGGAGGGCTCATACTCCAGGGGCAGCATCTCCGAGTAGTGGACACCGCTCTGGATCCTGGCCTCCCGCTCCCGGGTGCCCAGGGGCGTCACCAGGCCGGTGATGTCTTTCAGCAGGATGGTCACATCCTGACTTTGATATGTGCTGAACATAAGATCCTCTCAAATTCTGCAGAGATAGAGTCGGGGACAGCCCAGCTGCCCCAGGGCCGCCGCCAGCCGGGTGCAGGCGGTCCCGTCCACCGCCGCGGGCGCATCCGTCACCACCAGGGCGGCGTCATAGGCGGCCAGGTCATAGAGATATGTCTTCCGGTCCCCACCGTAGAAGCTGGGCAGCAGCACCCCGTTTCGGATGGGGTAGGCAGAGTCGGGGCAGATGCCGATGGGACTGCGGGTAGTGGCATGGCAGCGCACTGTGGCACAGAGACCCGTCTGCTCCGCCAGCGACCCTACCGTCAGGGCAGGATACATGCACTCTTCGGTCCCCAGCACCAGCAGGGCGCCCTGGTCCGGCAGCTCCTCCCGGAGGCGGGACAGCACCTCTTCCGCGGCGGCGCGGCAGCAGTCCGTATAGCAGCCGACGGCCACACCACGGCGTGGGTCCGGCAGAGGCTCCGCCGTGTACAGCGTCCGCAGGTCCGGCAGGGGGCCCTGGGCAGGGGGAGCCGCCTCCTTTACAGGGATCCCGGTCACCATCCGCTCATAGTCTTGATGTTCCAGCCGCACCAGGCACTCACAGGCAATGCCGGCCTCTGCCAGCCTGGCCTGGTTCTCCGGAGAGACCCGGCTGAGGATGGACGCCGCTGCCAGCCGCCGCTCGCCCAGCCGGGGATACCGCTCCCGCAGCTGCTGGACCATGTTGATGAGGGTCCGCCCGGTGGAGAACTCGTCATCCACGAATACGATGGCGGGGCTGCGGTCGATCCAGTCCGCCAGCTGGTCGGCACAGAGCCGGTGCTCCGCTGCGTGGCTGTGCTCCTCCCGAAAGAGGATCCAATCTCCGTCCAACGCCTCCCGGGTGGTGTGGACATAGAGGCAGTCCGGCCCCAGCCGGGCTGCCACGGCGGCGCCGATGGCGGTGGCCGTCTCGGCAAAGCCGATGACCAGCCGGGCCTCCGGGTACTTGGCGGCCACCTGGTTCCCCAGGGCACCCATCATCTCCAGAGCCGCCGCGGGGCTCACAGGAATGTGCTTGGCCTGCAGGGGATTGACCAGCAGGTAGCTCCGCTTGGGGTTGTTGTATCGCTTGGCGATCCGCAGCGTGTCTGCGGCCGTATATGGGTGCATTGCGGCACCCTCCCTTCGTCGTGTTATGAAATCGTGGTGAGACTTTGATTATAGCACAGCTTCCACCCCAAAGAAACCTCTTTCCCGCGCCTCGGCCATTTCAAATTGCGCCGCCGGAGAATCTGTGGTAAGATGGGAAAAACAACACCGCCGCGGCCGGCGGGGAGGAGCGCACCATGAAAAAGCTGCAATACAATTCTCCGGTGATCCTGACCTTTTTCCTGCTGTCCCTGGGTGTCCTGCTGCTGGACTGGCTCACCAGCGGGTGGACCACCCTCCACGCCTTCTGTGTCTACCGTTCCTCCCTGGCAGATCCGCTGTTCTATGTGCGGCTGTTCGGTCATGTGCTGGGCCATGCGGACTTCGACCACTTCCTGGGCAATATGCTGCTGCTTTTGGTGATCGGCCCGCCGCTGGAGGAGAAGTACGGCAGCCGCACCCTGCTGGCAGGCATCCTGCTGACGGCGGGGGTCTCCGGCATCCTGCAATGCGTGTTTTTCCCCGGCTCCGCCCTGCTGGGGGCCAGCGGCATTGTGTTCATGCTGATTATGCTGGCCTCCCTGGCGGGCATGAAGGACGGCCGCATCCCCCTGACGCTGATCCTGGCAGCGGTCCTGTATCTGGGGCAGGAGGTGTACGCCATGGTGGCCCTGCGGGACAACGTGGCCAACTTCATGCATCTGGTGGGCGGCGTCACCGGCACGGTATTCGGCGTGGTGCTGGCAAAAAGGCGGTGAAGAAAAAAGAGGCGGGCATTTTGGATGCCTGCCTCTTTTTTCGGTTTACTTCCGTCCCACGATCACCTTGCGGAGGATGTCCACGGGGATCATGGTGAACGCCAGCAGAATGGCGGCAGCCCACCCGGCGGGCGGGAAGGGCACACAGCTGAACATATTGCTGATCCAGCCGAATACCGGCACGGGGATCAGGGCAGCGTTGACGATGAACGCCTGCACCAGGACGATGATAACGAACACCCGCATGAAACCGGGGTTCAGCTTCAGATCCTTAAAGATGTCAAAGCTGTCGCTGCGCACGTTGAAGGCGTTGAACAGGGCGCTCCAGATGAACAGCACGAAATAGGCGGAGAGCTTCTGCTCCGTGCTGGCAAAGAAGCTGTCAAAGAAAGGCACTTTCAGGAAGACAAAGCTCAACGCCGTCAGCCACAGGCCCATGGTGACGATCTGGGCCATCATGGACTTGCTGACAATGCTCTCATCCCGGCGGCGGGGCGGCTCGGACATATACCGCTCCTGGGCGGGCTCATTGCCCAGCATGATGGCGCCCAAGCCGTCCATCACCAGGTTCACGAACAGCAGGTGGGTGACTTTCAGGGGCTCCTCCACGCCGAAGAAGGGAGCGATAGCGCTGACCACCACGGCGGCCACATTGATGACCAGCTGGAACCTGCAGAATTTCAGGATATTGTGGTAAATGGTCCGGCCGTACCAGATGGCGTCCTTGATGGACTTGAAGTTGTCGTCCAGGATGACGATCTTGCCGGCCTCCTTGGCAGCCTCGGTGCCGCTGCCCATGGCGAAGCCCACGTCCGCCCGCTTCAGGGCCGGGGAGTCGTTGACGCCGTCGCCGGTCATGCCCACCACCAGGTTCAGCTCCTGGCACAGGCGCACCATCCGGGACTTGTCCGTGGGCAGGGCGCGGGCGATGACCCGGATGCGGGGGATGATCTTCTTCACCTCGTCGTCGGACAGCTCGTTGAGCTGGGTGGAGGTCAGCGCCACATCGTCCCGGGTCCGCAGCAGCCCGGCCTCCCGGGCGATGGCCACGGCGGTCTCCAGCCGGTCGCCGGTAATCATGACCACCTGGATGCCGGCCTTCTGCACCTCGGCGATGGCCTCCCGGGCCTCGGGACGCACGTCGTCCCGGATGCCCACCAGGCCGATCAGCACCGTGTCGGCGTTGATGGCGTTCTCCGTCATCTCGCTGGGGGAGTAGCCGAAGGCCAGCACCCGCATGGACTTGCCTGCCAGCTCGTCGATCTTGGCGTTCAGGGACTCCAGGTCCAGGGGATGCTCGTCCCCGTCCAGGCTGAGGTACTTCTGGGCCACGGCCAGGAACTTCTCCGGCGCGCCCTTGTAGAAGGTGCGGCCCGCCCCGGCGATGTAGGCCTGGCTGAACTTATTGGCGGAGTTGAAGCTTTGGGATTTGGTGACGGCATAGGAGGAGACCTCATCCAGCTTGTGGAAGGTCTCCTGCCCCAGAAAGCGCATCAGCGCCTGGTCCGTGGCGTTGCCGCCCACCACGCGGCCGCTGCCGTCATACATGGACTGGCTGTTCTTGCCGATGGCCAGATCGATCAGGCCCTTGAGCTTGGTTTGCTGGGCCAGTTGATCCAGAGGGATAGCCACGCCGTCTGCGGTGAAGAACTCCACCACCTCCAGGTGGCCCTTGGTAATGGTGCCCGTCTTGTCACTGAACAGGATGTTCAGGGAGCCGGCGGTCTCGATACCCTCCGCCTTGCGGACCAGCACGTTGTGGTCCAGCATCTTGCTGGTGTTCTGCATCAGCACCAGAGAGATCATCAGGGGCAGCCCCTCCGGCACGGCGCACACGATGATGACCACCGCCAGGGACACAGCCTCCACGATGTCCTGGATGATGACTGGGGCTCCGGAGGAGAAGTACGCCGCAAACCCGCCGGCGGAGAGGATAAAGTAGCCAAAGTACATGATGGCGATAACCACGGCGCCGATGTAGCCGAAGCGGGAGATCATGTCCGCCAGCTTCCCGAGCTTCACCTTCAGGGGAGAGTCCGGCTCGTCATCCTGCATCTCCTCGGCCATCTTGCCCATCATGGTGGCAAGGCCCACCTTGCGCACATCCAGCACGCCCTCGCCGTCAAACAGCACGGCGCCCCGGAACAGGGAGTGGGCGTCCACGAAGGTGTCGCCGGTGATGTCCTCCGGCAGGGGGAAGGACTCGTCCGCCGCGGTCTTGGGGCATTCCTCCGCCTCGCCGTTGAGGGCGGAGTTGTCCACCCTTAAAGTTCCGTGGATCAGCACGCCGTCCGCCGGCACCTTGTCGCCGGACTGGAGCAGGACCTTGTCCCCCACCACCACGTCATCCACGTCGATGACGGTGACCAGACCGTTGCGGTAGACCTTGCACTGATCTTTTTTGGTGCTGTCCTTCAGCTGGCGGTACTTCGTGTCGCTGGCCACGCCGGTCTTGGCGGAGACGAATGCCACGATCAGCACGGCCACGACAGTGCCGATGGGCTCATAGATCTCCGCATAGCCCAGCACACACATGACGATCATCAGGGCCGCAATAGCCAGCAGGATCCGGATCATGGGGTCCTTGAACGTCTCCTTGAACTCCGCCCAGAAGGTGGTGGGTTCGGAGTCGGGGATCACATTGGACCCGTATTTTTTTCGGGATTCCTCAACTTGTTTGTCAGTCAGTCCATTAAAATGCATGATTGTTACACCCATTCGCTGCGGGAAGGGGGGCCTGCGCACAGCAGACCCCTCCCGCGGTTCAAATTTTCAATATCTTTTTTTGGGGCCGCCGCTCACATATAGCGCCGGGCCAGCTCCACCAGGCCGGGATCCGTGGTGGCCTGGCCGATGGCGTTGAACTTCCACTCGCCGTTGTTGCGATAGACCTCGCCGAAGATCATGGCGGTCATGTTGTCGTAGTTCTCGGAGAGGTTGTAGCGGCACATCTCCTGGTTGTTCCGGGCGTCCACGATGCGGATGAACGCGTTCTGGATCATGCCGAAGTGCTGGCGGCGCTGCACTGCCTGATAGATGTTCACCACCAGGACAATGCGGTCATACTCCGCGGGGACGCGGGCCAGATCCACCACGATCTGCTCATCGTCGCCTTCGCCGGCGCCGGTCAGGTTATCGCCCATGTGCTGGACAGTGCCGGTGTAGTGCTTCAGATTGCCGAAGTAGACGATGTCCTTCTTGTCCGTCAGCTTGCCGTTCTGCAGCACAAAGGCAGAGGCATCGCAATCGATGGCGGGGCCAGAGGACCCGAACAGGCTGCCGAACAAACCGCCCTTGGACTTGGCGGCCTCATCCCAGCCCAGACCGATGATGACTTTGGAAAGACCCTCGTTGCCCTTGGTCAGGCTGATCTTCTGGCCCTTTTGCAGACTCACAGACATATATATTTCCTCCTTCAAAATGTCCGGCCGCGCCCCCGGGCGCGGCCGGAGAGATCTGATGCTCCCTGTCGGGATGCTTATTCCACGTCCACGCCGTAGTTGGCGCACAGGGCCGCCAGACCGCCCTGATAGCCGCTGCCGATGGCGTTGAACTTCCACTCGCCGTTGTTCTTATAGACCTCACCGAACACCGCTGCCGTCTCGATGGAGAAGTCCTCGCCCAGGTCATAGCGGAGCATCTCCTGGCCGTTGGTCTCATCGAAGATGCGGATGAAGGCGTTGTTCACCATACCGAAGTTCTGCCGGCGGCTCTCCGCCTCGTAGATGGTCACGGTGAAGGCGATGCGCTGGATGTTGTCGGGCACCTTCGTCAGGTCGATGCGGATCTGTTCATCGTCCCCGGCACCCTCCCCGGTCAGGTTATCGCCCAGATGCTCCACCGCGCCGGAACTGTGCTTGAGATTGCCGTAGAACACGAAGTCCCCGGAGGAGGTCACTTTGCCGCTCTCTCCCAGCAGGAAGGCCGCCGCGTCCAAATCAAAATCCCCGCCGGTGTCAAAGCTGTTCACGTCCCAGCCCAGGCCCACGACCACCTTGGTCAGGCCGGGATTCCCCTTGGTCAGGCTGACTTTCTGTCCTTTTTGTAAACTGATAGGCATGATATTCCTCCTTGTAATCACTCAGCGTCAATGCCGTAGTGGCCGCACAGGGCTGCCAGACCGCCCTGGAAGCCGCTGCCGATGGCATTGAATTTCCACTCGCCGTTGTGGCGGTACAGCTCACCCACCACGATGGCCGTCTCGATGGAGAAGTCCTCCGCCAGGTCGTAGCGGATCAGTTCCGTGCCGGTGGACTGGTCCACGATGCGGATGAAGGCATTGGACACCTGGCCGAAGTTCTGGCGGCGGTTCTCCGCGTCATAGATGGTGCAGGTGAAGGCGATCCGCTCGATGCTGGCAGGCACCTTGGCCAGATCCACCATGATCTGCTCGTCATCGCCGTCGCCTTCGCCGGTCAGGTTGTCGCCCATGTGCTCCACTGCGCCGGTGCTGTGCTTGAGGTTGCCGTAGAAGATGAAGTCCCGCTCCGTGGGGCACTTTCCGCTGGCGCCCAGCAGGAAGGCGGCCGCGTCCAGGTCAAAGGCGCTGCCGCTGTCAAAGGCGTTCACGTCCCAGCCCAGGCCCACCATGATCTTGGTGAGGCCGGGGTTGCCCTTGGTCAGGTCGACTTTTTGTCCCTTGGAAAGATTGATCGGCATAGTGATTTCCTCCGTTCCCAATATTTAATGATTCACGGACCCCTTGTCCGGCATGTGATACATCTGGTCGAACTGGGCCTTGATGGCCTCCAGTCGCTTTTGGTCCTCCACCCGCTGCTTGCGGGCGTTCTCCTGGATCTGCTTCGTCTCGTCGATGCCGCTGACGATGGTGCGCCAGGTCTGCTCCAGCGTCTCGATTTTAATGGAGCTGCCGGAGGCCAGACGGGCGGTCATCTTGGCCTGCTCCGCCGTGTTCTGGGCGTTGCGGATCAGCATTTCATTGGTCTTGGCGTCCAGGGCGCTCATGGCCTCCGCCTGCAGCCGCTGGCGCTTGAGCATGATGGCCTGGGTCAGCGCCTGCTTGAACACCGGCAGGGTGATGATGAAGGCGGAGTTGATCTTCCGCACCAGATTCATATTGCTGAACTGCATGGTCTTGATCATGGGGATGGACTGCATGGCCACGTTCTCCGCCGTCCGCAGGTCCTGAGTCCGCTGCTCCAGCATCATCAGGGCCTGATTCAGGGTGGTCAGCTCGAACTGGATGGAGTTGTCCCCTGTGGCCTCCATATCCGCCTGGCGCTGGGCGATGTATGCCTCCAGCTCCCGGCACCCCTGCTCACCGGCCAGGATGTAGCGCACCAGCTCGTGGTAGTAGTTCACATTGGCCTGGAACATCTCCTCCAGCTTCCGGTTGGACTGCTTGATGTCTGCCTCGTACTGCTTCAGCTGGACATAGATCTTGTCCACTTCATCGCCCATGGTGTGGTACTTGGCGAGGATTTTGTCCAGCTGCTTGCGGAGGTTTCCGAACAGCTTGCCGAAGAGGCCGGGGTTCTCCTTGATCTCTTCGATGTCGAACTTGTCCATGATCTTGGCCAGCGTGTTCAGCATCGCGCTGGAGTCATCCAGCTGGGACAGGTTCATGCTGTTGAGTACCACGTCGGAGCACTTGGAGATCTCGTCTGCTGCTCCGGCGCCGAAGGAGACAATGGACTCCAGGTTGTATACCTCGATCTGGCTGGCCAGGGCATCCACCTCCGGCGAGTTGACCAGCGTCTGGGTCATCATCTGCCGGTCGGCGGAGATGTCGTACTGCTGATAGCTCTCTTCTTCCTGGGGGGCGGCAGGTGCCTGTCCCTGAGAGGGCTGAGGCTGGGATGGGGTCGGTCTGCTGAGATTCAGGCCCATAAGTCATATACTCCTTCCAAATAGTTTTCTGATGGAGTGCAGTCCGCTTTCCTGCACGGTGTTGAAATCAGGAATCCGCAGGTCGTAAAGATAGTCCCCGATCTGCGTCTCGCTGGCAAAGGGGCGCGTGAAGTGCTGCTCGATGCACTGGTAGCCGGTGGGGACGAAGAATAGCACGTCGAAGCCCACCAGGCTCAAAAACGCGGCGAGAATGCTGTCCTCCAGGGAGATCATCCTCTCCGTGGGGTTGATGTAGATGAGCTTGGGGTTCTTCTTGGTGAAGTCGAACTTCTGGATCTTCCGCAGCAGGTCCTTGGGGAGATTCAGGGCGGTGGCGATCACCGTGTACTCCGTACCGTTCTCAAAGGTGCCGCGGATCAGCTTCTGGTCCAGCAGAAGCTGCAATTTGTCCAGCAGGTGCTCCTGCATCTCCGCCCGCAGGATGCCGTAGAGATAGGCGCTGTGGGACTTGATCTTGCCGCGCAGCAGCTTGCCGTTCTTCAAAAACTGCGTGGCGTACGGCTTCACGGGGTTGGGATCCGTGCCCTGGACCCAGGGGACGGACCGAATCACCTCCGTGTCCGGCGTGATGAGCTTCTTGATGTCCAGCCAGTACTGGGAGGCGTTGCCGTCCTTCACGCCGCAGATCTTCTGGCAGATCACCGGCAGGGTGACGGTGTCCCCGGCGGCGGAAAAGCTGGGACGGTATTTCATCTCCTGGTCCCACAGAATCGGGATCTCCTCGTACATGGTCTGCAGCAGGACCGTGGAGGCCTTGGCGTACTGCTGGTTCCGATACAGTCCCGTGTCCTGGTACATCAGCCGGTCCAGGTCCCGCTCCGCCTGATAGGCGGCGGTGGTGACCCGGGCCTGGTTCTGGTCCACCGGGAAGCGGTCCAGAGAGACGGATTGGGGACAGTGGACCTCCAGCAGATCCGGGGTGTGGAGGGCGCTGCCCTCATTCAGATTGGGGAGCAGCAACAGGACATCCACCGGCAGGCGGGCCAGCAGCCGCAGGAACAGGGCTCCGGTGTCCGACGCGCATCTGCCAAACTGGAGAAAGACCGCCACCTCCGGCGCCTTCCAGTCCGGAAAGAGGTCCTTCTGATACCGGTTCAGCCAGCACAGGAGGTACACCGCCCGGCTGGTGAGCTTGGAGACGCTGCCGCCGCACCGCTCCCCCTCCTCCAGCACCAGATCGATGAAAGCTCGGGTCATCAGGCGCTGGAGCTCCACATTGGCCGGATACCGGATGTTGGCGGCGAGACCCGCCGCCAGCTGCTCTGCGGAGGCGTAGTTGCCCCGCTTGACCGCGGCGATCTCCTCCGGCCCGGGGGGCGCGGGGTCTCCGTTGACCACGCAGATCCGGCGGCCGCCGCCCTGGAGGGACTGATAAAACGCGAAGAGGTCGTTGGTATAGGTGAGATTGTCCTCCACGCCGTACTGGCAGAGGAAGAGGTTGCAGAAAAAGCGGGGATCGTTTCCGCGGGCCTGCACAGCCGTCAGCGCCGCGTTCAGCTCTGCCTTCTGCACCCAGGCGTTGGTGCAGGGAGAGAGGGAGGGCGGCGTGCCGTAGAGCCGCTGGCGGCGCACCTCCCGCTCCAGCTCCGCCTGAAGCTGCTTGACACCGAAGCCCGCCGGGAAGGACCCCAGGCCAGGGGCCTGATACAGGTGCGACAGGGCCGACTGGGGGTCCACGGTGAGATATGCCTGGTCGCCGCCGCACTCCAGCAGGACGATATCCGCCCCCGCCCGGGAGAGGACCGTCAGCAGCTGCAGCTCATAATGGCTCACGTCCCCGGCATAGAGGATCTTGGGCAGCGTCTCGCCGCCCAGCACGTTGACGATCCGCTCGAACTTGTAGTAGAGCCAGCACATGTATTTCATGTAGGCATTGCGGAGCATATTGTCGTTTTTGCCCGCCCGGCGCATATCGTCCAGGGTGGCATACATGGCCGTCACCACAGCGTCCCGCTGCCCGTCCGTCATCCGGGGCAGCCATTTTTTCAGCCGCTGGGAGAGAAAATCCCGGTCCATCTGGAAACCGGACCCCATCATCTCATTGAAATAGGACAGGTTGTCGGGCGTGGGGTTGGGGATGCGCCCGTCGATGATGACGCCGGACCGGCGGGCCGCCTCATAGTAGCGGCGTAGAAAAGCGGCCACCGTCTCCCCGTACCCGGCGATCCGGCAGAAAAACACGCGGGACCCGCCCCGTTCCGAGAGCGGGCGGAAATAATCATTCAGTTGTGCCGTTCCCGCCTGTTGAAACATCGCAGCCCAGTCTCTTTCTCATCACAAGATTTGTGTTTCTCATTATAGCGGCTTTGGAGAGGATTTTCAACAGATGCATGGAGCATAGCTTGAGAATCCACAAAAATTTTACATTCGTCAGCATGGCGCGGGTATTTTCTTCTCCGGCGGGAAGTGCTATAATAGCGCCCATAAGTGCCCGGCCGAAGCCGGCCGCTGATCTGAAGGTAAAAGAGGATGAGCATGAGAAGCAAGTTGACTGGATATGACGTGGGAGCACTGCTCTACTGCCCTGCCAACGCCCACGGGTCGATTGTGGGCGCGATTGTGGAGCAGCGGTTTCCAACGCCGTATTCTCTGGCGTTCTGCCTGGAGGACACGGTGCGGGAGGACGCCGTGGCGGACGCGGAGCGGATGCTGCGGGGGACGCTGTCCCGGATCGCGTCCGCTGCGGAGGGCGGCTCCTTTTTTCTGCCGCCCATTTTTGTCCGGGTCCGGTCACCGGAGCAGCTGCTGCGGCTGGCGGAGGAGTACGCCCCGTTTTCCTCCATTCTCCGCGGATTCATCCTGCCCAAGTTTTTCCTGGAGAACTGCGGGGCCTATCTTGCAGCCATCCGCTCCATCGGCCGGACGGAGGAGTACTTCTATATGCCGGTGTTTGAGTCTGCGGCCATGATTCCCCCGCAGACTCGCCGGGAGGCTCTGACGGAGGTGCGGGCCCAGCTGGACACCGTGTCTGGCTCCATTTTAAACATCCGGGTGGGGGGGAACGACCTCTCCCACGCCTTCGGCCTGCGCCGTCCGGCAAATCGGACCATCTACGACCTGCGCCCGGTGGCGGATATCCTCATCGACATCGTGGCGGCTTTCGGCACTCAATACGTGGTGTCCGGCCCGGTATGGGAGTATTACTCCGGCGAGGGATGGGAAGAGGGGCTGCGCCGGGAGATGGAGCTGGATCTGCTGAATGGCTTCACCGGCAAGACCGTCATCCATCCCAATCAGATCCCCGTGGTGAACGAAATGCTCCGCGTCTCCCAGCAGGATTACGCGGACGCCCGGGCTATCCTGAACTGGGATACCGGCAGCGGCAGTCTGGTCTCTGCCAGCGAGGACGGCGGCCGGATGAACGAGTACAACACCCATAGCCGCTGGGCCCGGCGGATCGTCCTGCGTGCGGAGCGGTACGGCGTCAGGGCGTGAGAAAAAGGACTTGAATTTCGCTCCAACCTCCTGTATAATAAACCAGTATCCACCGGCCAGTGTGATGGAATTGGTAGACGTGACGGACTCAAAATCCGTTGGTGGCGACACCGTGTGGGTTCGAGTCCCACCACTGGCACCAGTTGAAAATACTCAGGTTTTTCATGAATTGAAAACCTGAGTATTTTCTTTTTGAAGCCCGGTTCTCTCCCCGAGTTCTCTCCTCCGGCTTGAATCGCGGCTGAGATGCCAGGGGTGATGCTGACTGTCTGGTTCATTTTCGTTGCAGGCTGTTTCTTGGAATCCGTGTCCAGGTGCGCGTAGATATTGGCGGTTGTAGCGTAGCTGCTGAGTCCCAGCCAATCCTGAATATCCTTCACCGCGACTCCGTTTTTTAGAAGCAGGGATGCGCACGTATATCTGGAATCGTGGAAACGAATCGGACGAAGGCCGTGCTGCTTCAGGACCCGCTTGAAATGGTGGACACAAAATTAGGCTTATATGGGATACCCAGCTCGTTGACATAGATGTACTCCGACTCCGTGTAGCAGTTTCCGCAGAACTCTTTACAAGCGGCTTTCCGTTCCTGCATCCGCAGCAGAAGTTCCCGGTACTGGGGAACCGGCGGCATCGTTCTGCAGCTGGATTTGTTTTTCATCCGGTTCTTGCCATCGGAACGATACTGGACCACAGTATGATCGACCGTGAGAGTATTTCCCTCAAAGTCGATTGCGCTCCACCGCAGTCCCATAACCCCACTTCTACGCAGGCCGTAGAACGCAGCCATCAGGACCGGAAATTCTACCGGATCTCCTTACATAAAATGTCCATCAAAAATGACCAAATAAATAAAATGGTTGTCTTAATGCATGTGTATTCGCTCCATACGGAGCCGGCCTGTAAAAGTAAGTATGCGCTCGTGTTACATTTTTGTTTCTCCCAAAAGGGAAAACCGTTCACATCTTCAAATGGATCATTTGATAGAAAAGTCACACGGGTGTGGAGGAATTCGTATGCCTAAGATATTTTCAGATTGAGCATTTTCCCTTTTCTCAAAAAGAGCAGGCCCATAACCACCATGTAGCCCTCCTTGAGCACCATGAGACCAAACAGGACCCACATCTGGGGATAGCGGAAGGCCAGACAAAGAGCCAATGCACCGTGTGTCAGTTTGTCCGCGATCGGGTCAAGCGCCTTGCCCAAATTTGTGATCATGTTGAACTTTCTTGCGATCATCCCATCAAACAGATCCGTGAGACTGGAGAGGAGGACAACACCTGCGGCCCAATGGTACGCTTCTTTTGCCAGATAGAGGTAACAGAATACCGGAATGAGGAGGAGCCGAAAATATCCCATCAGGTTCGGAATAGAGAATCTCTCTTTTGTGTTGAATGGCTTCATTGAGGTTCTTCTCCCTCTCCTATATGCAGACAAGTCATGCGGAAGCAGAAGACTGGAAAAATTGCGACAACGCGTTTACAGCTTCGGCTTCGTCAGGGCCGTCTGCAGCGACCTGTACCTGCTGTCCCTGACGAAAGCCCAAGGAGACGACCCCGAGAAGACTTTTCGCATTGATGCTTCGCTCACCGGCGATTATGCGGATGGTGCTCTGAAAGACATTGGCATGGCTTACAAACAGTGCGGCTGTATGTGTGGTGAAATCCTCCTCCAACTGCAATGAAAGGGTCCGCGTTGTCATGGTAATCGTCCTCCCAATGATAGATTTTCATTTATAAATGCTCGATCCAGGGGCTTCGGAACATGTGCGCTTATGATGCGCGATATTTGCGCTCTCCTTTGCACAGCCAGCCCTTTCTTCTCCAACTCCGAAATTCCCAGCGGGCCAGCAGCAGGCAGAGCAGGAACGCAAGAGCATCGGCTATCGGTGCGGCCAGAAGTGCGCCGTCCAGCCCGAAGGAGCGGGATAGCAGAAGCGCCAGAGGGATCAGGAAGCAGCCCTGCCGGGCCAGAGGAATCAGCAGGGACTTACCAGGCCGGCCGATCCCCTGGAAGAAGGAGGCTGAGGTCATGTGAAGGCCATACAGGAAAAAGGCCAGCATATAGAGCCGGAAGCAGTGCTGTGCGCAATCCAGATAGAGCGCATTGTCCGATACAAAGCAGCTTGCGATCTGCCGCGGGAACACCATGAAAATGAGAAACCACACCACTGAAATGCCTACTGCAATAAGAGAAGCTATATGGAATGTCTTTTGAACCCGCGCATAGTGGTTGGCGCCGAAATTATAGCCGTTGATGGGCTGGATGGCAGAGGACACCCCGACGAACATGGAGTGAGCGATCTGGTAGACCTTCATCATCATGCCGTAGACGGATAAGGCAATGTCACTGCCATAGACTGTGGCGGCTCCATAGGCCCGCATCAGATTGTTCAGGGTAATCTGCACCAGAGCGGAGAGCATCTGCGTAAGCAAGCTGGGGAAGCCCAGTGCCAGAATACGACAGGTCAGCTTCCGTGTAGGGCGCAGGTCCTCCCGCCGGATATGAACGGTTTTGAGGCGGCGCAGGTAGAGCAGGGCCAGGCATCCAGCAGCCACCTGCCCGATCACCGTGGCGATCCCGGCGCCCACAACGCCCATCTTCAGCGGAAAGATAAAGATAGGGTCCAGGATCAGGTTGATGACCGCCCCTGTCATCATGCACTTCATCATGTACTGCGGGGAGCCGTCCGCCCGGATAATGGCGGTGAAGGCGGGACAAAGGAGCTGGAACGGGATCCCCCATGCGATGGCGCGCATATAGGACAGAGACTCTGCATAGGCAGTCGGCGTCGCGCCGAAAAGGACTACGATCTGCGGGGCGAAGATGCCGCAGGCCAGAGCGGCCAGCAGACCGCTGGCCAAGATCAGGGTGAGGGCGTGACTGATGGTGCTGTCCGCCTCCCGCTGCTCTTTCCGACCCAGGCACAGACTGATATTGGCGGCACATCCGTCTCCCAGCATCAATGCCACAGCATTGACCAGAATGGTCAGCGGGAACGCGATATTAGTGGCTGCCATTCCTGTAATGCCCACGCCTTGTCCGACAAAGATCTGATCCACGATGTTATAGAGGTAGTTGGCCATCAGTGTCAGTGAGGTGGGAACGGCGTATCGAACGATCAGTTTGGGTATGGGATCCGTTTCCAATGGGTTTGGCTGCAGGTTTGGCTCCATAGCAAGGCTCCTTCCGTATTCATACTGGACGCTTCCGAGGGAGAAGCCGCCGGAAATAAAAAATCCCGGCGCCATTTCCCTGACGCAGAGAGATGGCTGTACCGGGTGCTTAGAGTATACACTTTTGCTTGAGGAGGATGGGCATCCGGCACGGCACCAGAAAGCCTTCTTCTCCCCTCCAGACCGAACCTGTTGGCTCCGGAATTCCACCGGATTAGCTGATCGCTCGCGGACTGTTACCGCCAGTAGAGAAATATCTCGTTTCCGAAGAAAACTTACATACCTAAATGTATCATTAAATAAAAGAACCGTCAAGGAAAATGTCCTTCCCGCCGTATCAACTTCTGCGCTTTCTGATCGATATCCTGTGTCCCGTACAAGGCATTCCATTTTGGCTTTTCCTGTGGTAAAATATCAAAATCGACAAAATCACAGGAGGCAGGACAGGGATGAAAACGGGCTTGGTCTTGGAGGGCGGCGCCATGCGCGGAATGTTTACCGCAGGCGTTCTGGACTCCTGGATGGATGAACAGATATCCTTTGATGGAATCGTCGGTGTGTCGGCCGGTGCGCTGTTTGGGATCAATGCTCCCGCCGGTCAGAAGGGACGCGCCATACGGTATAATTTGAAGTATATCCGGGATAAGCGGTACATGGGGCTGCGCTCGCTGCTGACCACGGGCAATCTGATCAACGCCGGCTTCGCCTTCTATGAGGTGTCCTCCAAGCTGGATATATTTGATGAAGCGGCCTTTCAGAGATCGGGCGTTGACTTCTATGCCGCGGTCACCGATCTGCACACAGGCGCCCCGGAGTATATCCGGATCACAGAGCCGTTCCGTCAGATGGAGGTCCTGCGGGCCACCTCTGCCATGCCCTATGTCTCCCGGCCTGTGGAGTTGGATGGGAGATTCTACCTGGATGGCGGGGTCAGCGACAGTATTCCAGTCCATTTCTGCAAGAGTCTGGGCTACGACAAGACCGTTCTCGTGCTCACACGTCCCTTGGAGTATCGGAAAGAGCGGCCCGCAGCATGGCTTCAGCGATTCAACCGCCTCTATTACCATCGCTATCCGGCCTTTGCGGAGAGTCTGAACCGGCGGTGGGAAGTCTATAACCGGCAGGTGGAGGAGATCATAGGGATGGAGCAGCGCGGGGAGCTCTTCGTGGTTCGGCCCAATGGCCCACTCCCAATCAGGCGTGTGGAAAAGGACCCCGCCAAGCTGCAGGCTGTTTATGACCTCGGGGCAGAGGCCGGCAGGGCGTCTCTCAGCGGACTGAAAGAGTATTTGCTGACGCATGAATGATGGTAGATGATACAGGAAATTGCGCATCCAGCAGGCAGGGGCTTGTATGGATGCGCAGTTTTTCTTTGTGCAGTATACAGCGTCCCTTGGTCCAGGTATCATGGTTGGCAAAACTGGCGGGATGGCATATATACTTTTTGAATAAAGAATTTCTGATACATATCGGACAAATTGACATTTTTTTCAAGTAACATTATAATGTTCATATATTCACTGCCACAAGAGGACGTGGTTAGAAGGGGTGAAGAATATGGATCAGGATCTGCCCTTATGGGTAGAGGGCTGCGCCGAAACATATATAATGTGGGTGTGAATGGAAGCAGACAGCTGCTGAAGATCTTGCCGGACAAAGGTATGCAGGTGCGGCCCTCTGGAGCAAACAAAGAAAAGGAGGGCATTTTTGATGGATCACAGCGTATTGACGATTTTGGATCTGGGAATCATTGCGGCATACCTTGTCATCATGGTCCTGGTGGGGGTCTATTCCGTCAGGCGGATCCAGAACACAAAGGATTATTATGTAGCGGGCCGGTCCTTTGGGCCGATGGTGCTGATGGCCACCGTCTGCGCGACGATCATCGGCGGCAGCGGTCTGATGGGCCGGGCAGGTGTGGCCTATACCGACGGCTTCAAGGCGGTCCTTACCGCAATTCCATACCTTCTGGGAATGTTCATTTTTTCCGGCATCGCCGGGAAGATCTCGGATATCGGGATGCAGTACGGGATCACCTCTATCCCGGAGCTGTTTGAACGGCGGTTTGGCCGGGCAGCCAAGATCACCCTCTCTGTGCTGATCGCGTTCGCCATGATGGGGACGGTGGCCTCCCAGGTCACCGCCACGGCCACGATCATCCGGATGCTGGGGGGAGAGTTCGGCCTCTCCTATGAGATGGGCGCGCTGATCGCAACAGTGGTCTTTATGGTCTACACAGCCACCTCCGGCCTGTTCGGCGTGGTATACACCGACGTGCTGCAGTTTTATATGCTGATCGTCTTCGTGTATATCCTGATCCCGGTGGCGGCCCTGTTCAACGTGGGCAGCTTTGCGAACTTTGCGGCCAACCTGGACCCGGCGCTGGTGGAGCCGCATATTGACGGCAGCATTTTGGGAGACATCATCACCTATCTGGTTTTCACCATGGCAGGTGCGGAAATGTGGCAGCGCGCATTTGCCGCCAAGAGCCGGAGGGCGGCAAAGCGCGGGATGTTCCTGGGTACGGCCGTATACGGCGTGACCATTGTGCTGGTCTACTTCATGGGTGTTGTGGGCCGTCAGATCCTCGGCGGCGACATCCTGGCGCAGTATGGCTCGACGGACGCTGTCGTTCCGGCCCTGGCGATCCGGATCCTTCCCGCCGGTCTGACGGGACTTGCGTTGGCCGGTATGCTCTCGGTCATCATGTCCACGGCGGACAGCTATCTGCTGGTATCTGTGCAGACCTGCGTCCACGACATCGGAAAGACCATCCGTCCCCAAATGCCGGAGCGGACCGAGATCTCCCTCTCCCGCATCTTCTCCATTGTCCTGCCCCTGGGCGCGCTGGTGATCGCGTTGTACATCCACAATGCATACAACATCCTCATGTTCGCCTGGAGCTTCTATGCCGCATCGGCTGGGATTCCCGCATTTGCAGCGCTGTTCTGGAAGAAGGCAACCAAGACCGGCGTCATGGCCGGGTTGCTGGGCGGGTTTGTTGTCTGCGTTGGCTGGAAGCTGGCAGGCCAGCCCTTCGGCCTTGGGGCGGCGGTGCCGGGCACGGTTGCCTGCGGTATCGCACTGGTCGTTGTGAGCCTTGCGACTTATAAGCGCGCACCGTCCGTATTCCTGAAAGCTGAAAAGCAGAGCTGATAGGGAGCTGCTGCATCCCCATATCGGAAAGCAATGGAGTGAACATTATAAGAGCCAGCCGGAAATTTTGAAGATCCCCGGCTGGCTTTGTTTTGGCGTATTACTGATAGATAAAAAGTCTCCGATCAGACAGCAGACCTCGCCACTGCTGTCTTTGCCCCAATGCCAATGGCACACACACCGCTTTTTCAGATCGCGTCACCAATGCGGCGGTCAGCGCTCCGTCCTCAGAGCTTCCGACAGCGTATGCCAGTTCTTCATCTTCTGCATCCCAAAATCCTGTCCTGCACGCATCAACTACATGGCGGGACGGTGGACTGCGCTTGTGCGCCTGGCCATGGACCATCTTTGCAACAACAAAGGTTACTGGATTTCTGCTGCGGAACCGGACGATGGCAAAGGCTGAGAAGTGATCCTGATTTGTCCGGAGCACAGCTTCAGCAGACCGATATCCTGCCGTGTGACGCGACATATCCCATGCGGATTTGTCAGCAGAGCGACATCTGCCTTCTCGCCATTCCAAGCCATTCTCAGAAAAGAAACTAATATCGTTCAGAAAGGCGAATTGCAGGAAGAAGTCATTGCAAAAATATAACAAGCACGCCCTGCGGAGCGATGGGGAGAAAGACCAAAACAAGGGAGGCACGCTTTTACAACCCGTATCCGTCATTGCGGGCCGCCCACCGCGCGGGACTTCTATACACCATGGTATAAAACAGTTCTGCGGGCTTTTACGCCGTCACAGGGCACAGCCGGGCAGAGATCATTTGTGCCAGTGCGGACCGCAGCAAGACCAATGGACCTGATCGCCTGGAAACGCGTGCTGGATGGGCGTACGATGAGCGGGTATTCCAACTGCATTGAGTATCTGATCGAGCGCCAGAGCACCTTCGCCATGTGGAAATCTGCCGCCTGTGTCAGTGAGCTTCTGGTTTTCCGCCGATAGGATATTTTGGGATAAGGGCGCGCCTCCAGACAAGCGACTGTCGTCAAGGCAGACAAGGAGCATGATGCGTTCAACAAGACCCGGAAAATGGTCTCCGACTCTAACAAGGAAGTGCTCAGAATGCTGGAGTCAGGAGATGGAAAATAACTTCATTATATAATTGGCTTTTTCGTGATCTTATGGTATGATACCCTTACGCTGTCCAGAACATAATTTCTAGAATGAATCCCCTCTGTAATGTGAGTGAATCACCGCAAAGTGGTACTGTTCGGCGCCGATGGGCGCTATCTTTTTGTCTGGGCGGATGTAGAAGCACGGATGAAGAATTACAATATGCATTGTATGCCGATGGTTGTGCTGTTGAACCTCGGAGAGGATGCGCTGGTTGTCCGCCGCCAAGGATATGAAGGCGTGCCGCAAAATACGGGCCTGCCTGAATGGCTGACGGACGGAGAAAGGGGGCAAAGTGATGCGCACACTGATTAAACACGGACTGATTGTAGACCCGGCCAGTCATGTTCACTCCAAAAATAATCTGCTAGTGGAAGACGGGCGTATTCAGGGGCTGACTGCTGAAGAGCCGGAAGCTGATGTGATTTTGGATGCCGAAGGGATGGTGGTTTCACCTGGTTTTGTGGATATCCACATGCACGAGGATCCTTATGACCCAGAGGAGGGGCGACTGATTCCCAGCATTATGACCTCCATGCTTCGCATGGGAGTCACTACAGCGATTGGTGGAAACTGCGGTATCAATACGGTCTCGCCTCTGCGGTATTTAGAATTGATGGACCGTGATGGCGGCCCGATCAATATGGGACTACTAGCCGGCCATACCTTCCTGCGGGAGCAGGCCGGGCACCGGGACAAGTACAGTGCAATTCGGCCCGATGAACAACAACGGTTGTCAAGGCTGGCCAAAGAGGCTCTGGAAGCGGGTTGCTTTGGGGTGTCCTTCGGTATTCGCTATGTACCCGGTGTGACACGGGATGAGATGGTGAAAACCGCCTGCTTCTGCCAAAGCCATGGCCGTCTTGTGGCCGCCCATGTGCGAGATGACGCGGATAATGTATTCGGCGCGGTGGAGGAGTTGGTTTCCATAGGGCGGCAGCTGGATCTTCCGGTTCAAGTTTCCCATGTGGGAAGCATGGGGGGATTTGGGCAGATGGAACGACTGCTGGCCCTCATAGATAGATATCGCGCCTCCGGTATGGAACTGAGCGGAGATTGCTATCCGTATGACGCTTTCAGCACGCGAATAGGGGAAACAACCTACGATGAGGGATTTTTGGAGCGTTACTGCACACAGTATTCTGCGATAGAAATCTGCGAGGGTATGTACAAGGGACAACGATGCACGGAGAGATTGTTTCATGAACTGCGTCAGACAGCACCGGACACATTGACGGTCTGCCATGTTATGAAGGCGGAGGATGTAGCTTTGGCTCTGTCTCATCCGGCCATTATGCTGGCCAGTGATGGGCTGATGGATCGGGGGCAAGGACACCCGAGAGGTGCAGGGGCGTTTCCACGCCTGCTGTGCCGGTATGTTGCAGCCGGGAAGATGAACTTGGATGATGCGGTCGCCAAGATGAGTGCCATGCCGGCCCAAAAACTGGGGCTGACGAGAAAGGGGACCTTACGCAAGGGCGCAGATGCAGACATCGTAATTTTTGATATGGATCGGATCCGGGACTGTGCTACGTTTGAGCATCCCGACCGTCCTCCGGAAGGGATAGAATGGGTCTTGATTGGGGGAAAAATCGCTGTGGAACACGGAACAATCAAGCAGTCAAGTCTAGGACGAGCCATTCGCGCTTAGCAATGGAGCAGGAGGGAGAGACGGCATGGACGAATATGTGAAGCGGCAGCTTTCCTCAGTTCCGGGGCATATCGGATTTTACTACAAAAACCTGGTCACGGGAGAAACGGACGGAAGCCGCCAAACGGAGTTGTTCCAAGCGGCCAGCGTAATTAAACTGCCAATTTTGGCGGCCATCCTGCTGGAGGAGCGGGAGCATCCCGGTGTGCTGCAGGAGCGGCTTTTGGTCCGGGACGGCGACAAAGTGCCCGGATGCGGCGCATTGCAGCATATCTCCGGTACGCAGGCGTATGACATAGAAAGCCTCTGTAAGCTGATGATTACTATCAGTGATAATACGGCTACGAATGTGTTAATCCGCCGCTTTGGCATTGAGTTCCTGAATGAGCGATTCCGGGCGCTCGGCCTTCAGGAAACCAAGATTTTTCGCTTTCTGTTTGACACGGAGGCCGCACGTCAGGGAAAGGAGAATTTATGTCAACCGAAGGAGATCGGTAGCCTTCTGGAGGAAATCTACCACGGACGCTGCGTGAGTGCCAATGCGTCTGAGCGAATGCGGGCGATGCTATCGCAACAGCAGATTAACCATAAAATCCCCAGCCTGCTTCCGCCCACCGTGCGGGTGGAGCACAAGACCGGCGAGGATGAGGGGATTACGAATGATGTGGGGATTCTATATGGGAGAGAACCCTGTGTTCTGGTATTTGTATCCAATGAAACTGATGTACCGGCCTTTGAGCAGGTAATCCGGACAGTGAGCCTGCACTATACACGAGTGTGATGACAGACATATAGAAAAAGGAGAAAACTTGTTATGGCCATTATTAAGACGATCTCGGACCTTCTGTGGGGAATGCCTCTCATCGTACTTATTCTGTTGGCTGGCATTATCTTTACGGTCGGCTCCAAATTCTTTCAAATCGCACACTTAAAGCATATTCTGAAAAACACCATTGGAACACTTTTTTCAAAAAAGGACAACGGTAAGGGCATGATGAAACCCTTGGAAGTAATCAGCATTGCCGTTGGCGGAGCAGTGGGTGTTGGCAATATCGGCGGCGTAGCGACCGCTATCGCGGTGGGCGGACCGGGTGCAGCCTTTTGGATTTGGGTTGCGGCCTTTTTGGGCATGATGATGAAAATGGCCGAAGTTTCCCTGGCGGTATACTACCGTTCAAAGGATGAAAAGGGCGGCTATTATGGCGGGCCTACATACTATATGGAGAAAGGGTTGGGACGGGATAAGGGCTTCAAATTCTGGGGCGTGCTGGCGGTTATCTTCGGGATCGGCATTTTTGGAAATGTCTTTTCCATGCAAAACTTCACGGTCGCACAGTCCGTCAACGCCACTTTTGGCATTCCCATGCTGGCGGTAGGTTTAGTCTATGTTGGTCTCACCTATTTGGCTACTGTCCGTGAAATTCCTTGGCTGGGCAAGCTGGCGGCGAAAGTAGTTCCCCCCATGTGCGTCTTTTACCTGGTAGGCGGAATCGTGATTATCATAGTAAATATCACACAATTGCCCGCAGCACTTGGACTGATTATCAGCGATGCATTTACCGGGACCGCAGCCACCGGCGCTTTCATGGGAGCGGGCGTGGCTTTGATTATCCGAACCGGCTTATCCCGCGCCATGTTCTCCAGCGAGGCTGGCTGGGGTACATCGCCTATGATTCACGCCTCCGCCAAAACGGAGCATCCGGTGAAGCAGGGATTGTGGGGGGCATTTGAGGTTTTTGTCGGTACGATGTGTATCTGCACGGTTACCTCCTTGGTTATCGTCGTTACCGGCCTGTGGGATTCCGGCCTGGATGGTGCTCCATTGACCTTGGCGGCTTTCGAAACAGTGCTTGGGCCTGTTGGAACTATCATCATCACGGTGGCCATTTTCCTCTTTGCTCTTTCTACTACTACCGGATGGTGGGCTTATTTCGAAGTGCTGTTGCGCCATTTGTGCGGCACGAATGAAAAGCTCAAGCGGACCTTGATTAACGTATTTAAGGTAATCTACCCCATTCCCGGGTTCCTTGTAGTGCTTCTGGCTGCGGTGGGAAACGATATTTCTGGTGCGGATATTTGGGAAATCGCCAATTTGACAACGGGAATACCTGCCTTTGTAAACCTGATTGTCATTGTCATACTGAGCGGAAAGTTCTTCCAATTGCTTAAGGACTACAAGGCTCGTTATCTGGGAATCGGTACCGTTGATCCGAACTTCAGACTTTTTGATGAAGAGGAATAAACCGAGCCTGAAAATGGCGGATTGAGAAGCCAAGAGGAGGGCGTGGCTCTGCCACGCCCTCCAGCGGCGGAAAATATCAGGACAGCGCATCCAACACCACATCGAACAGATGCATAGGGTTAAGCTGCCCTCTGTCATAACGCTGGCAAGTGAATCAACGAAGTCCCTGTCGCAGGAAACGGCTGAAATCAATGTCACATCGGTACAGACTCCATCCATCACTTCGGCCTGTATTCCATAAGACGGAAGTCAGCTGGACTGCAATGGTACAGATCGGCCATGCGGCACACGATGCCAAATGGAGGGGCAGAAGTCCCTGCCTCATACAACAAGTGTACGTGCTTTGCTGCGGCCGCTTGGGTGTATCCGGCTTTCTCCCGGCTTGCTCGAACGGATTTTCAGGATGACCACCTTTTTGGGTTCTGCGCATTTTGAATTCCTCCTGTCATTTTTCTAATACATTTGGGCCGCGCTCCCCGGAAATCCTTGTGTTTTCAAGGTTTCCGGGGATATTTTCTTGGCCATTTCCCTTGCTTTTTTCCTTACGAGATGTCTGTAAGGGAAAGCTCTCAGCTTTCACACGCCCCCTTATCCAGAAACCGGGCGGAAGAACCTGTGGTTTCTTTCTTTGCATGGGCGTAGATGTTCATGGTGGTGTTCACGCTGGAAAGGCCCAGCAGCTCTCGGACATCTTTAAAGACGCCACGCCATAAATTATGTTGCTTGTGAAAGTGTGGCGAAGGACATGAAAGTGAAGGGCCTGGATATTATCGAATGTGATGTTGGCTCGTCTGCACGCCGTAGCTGCCCCCAGAGCGTACAAATGTCCCATCATTCCACAGGCAGACGAATGAGACCTCTGTAAAGCATTCCCGTGGTTCATCTGTGCGGGGCAGGGAAGAGAGCCCGTAATATGTACGGCTCGTTTTCTTCGGAGATCCTGTGTCAGCTCCTGATACTGCCGCTAAAGCGCGCCAAATCCATATAATGCTATTTGGGAATGAGTTTGTTTGTGCAGCAATAACAGGGGCCTACTGCTTAAGTCAAAATTGCAAAAAAAGACATGCAAAATTTGGGAATGATTCCAAAATGGTGTGGTTTGTCAAAAAAAGTGTTGACTTTTTTTGATGGCGGCTTTATGTTAAAAACATGTTAAGAAAAGAGGACGCGGCGATACTGGTTGTTTATTTTTCACAATAGAGTGCCAGTGTTTTTTTGACCTTAAAAATGAGAACGTTTTCAAGAGGGCGTGGGATACATACATGGCAGCAACAATCATTGACGTCGCACGGTTATGTGGTTACTCAAAGGCAACAGTTTCCAGAGCATATGCGTCTCCGGAAGCAGTCAGTGAGAAGGCGCGTGAAAAGATATATGCGGCAGCGAAGCAGTTGAACTATGCGCCTAATGCCATCGCAAGGGCGATGGTTCGGCAACAGACAGAAAATATTGCATTTATTATCCACGAAAAGCAGTATCCCGCTATTTTGAATCCTTTTTATTCTCCGATGCTGGAAGCAGCCATGCAGGAGGGAACCCGAAGGAATTACAGCCTGTTCGTAACGACCAGTCAGGATATCCACCTGCCCAATGGAGATATTTATATCAAAAAGCACATGGATGGAGTGATTTTTGCTGGCGAGGTTGATATCCGGGTCATTGAAGAGTTTCGTAAACAGAGCATTCCGGTAGTGTTGGTAAACAACTATTTGGATATGGATGGCTTAGTGTGCATTTCGGCAGATCACTATGGCGGTGCTGTGCAGGCTACGGAATATCTTTGCAAGCTGGGACATTGTAAAATCGGCCTGTTGTCCGGCCGGTTTTCACCACAAGTTAGTGAAGCTCGTATAGAGGGCTTCGTTAAAACTCTTGCTAAGTATGATATTCCCGTTGATGATCGTTTTATTGCTGATATTGAGCCGGCGCTGGAAGATGGCGAGGAAATCATGACCCGGATGCTGCGGGAGGTGGATCGCCCCACAGCTTTTTTCTGCACCAATGACACCATTGCCGCAGGCGCCATGAAGGCAGTTACCCGGGCAGGGCTGAGAGTGCCGGAAGATATAGCGATCATAGGGTTTGATGACAGCTATATCAGCCGTGTGGTGGAACCCGAGTTGACCACTGTTCGAATTGATGCTGCTAAGATGGGATGCCTTGCCATGCAAACGTTATTTGACTTAATTGCGGGGATGCCGGTAGAAAAGGCGCATATTCAAATTCCTACGGAGCTTATAGTGCGGGGAACCGCTTGATGCTATGTAGAAATTTGACACGCTCCTGATAGAGCGTTTTAAACGGTGAAGTCAAAGTGCGGAAGGATGTGATGCCATGTGTGTTACAGTCATCAATGTCGGTTACGGAGACGCAATCCTCTTTCAGTTAAAGAATGGGTATACTGCACTGCTGGATGGAGGAAGTGCCCTGGAGTCAGAATTTGAAGGCGATTCTTATCGCATTCGGTCAGCAGATTATCTTGCCAGACAGCAGATTGAGCATTTGAATGCTGTGATTATTTCGCATATCCATGAAGATCATGTATGCGGGCTGGAGGCGGTATTACAGCAGACAGTGGTAGATCATCTCTATGTTCCGTACCCGGTAGAGCCTTTCTTAAAAGGCTGTGAACTGACTCCAGCCAGTAACGCTCCCCGCAGTGTACCGCTATATGTTGCGGCCTTGAATGCGTATCGGAGGATTTTGCTTCATGCGAAGGAAAAAGGCATTCCTGTTACCGTGTTGAAAGCAGGACAGGTACTGAAATTTGGAATAGACACGAAGATGCGGATACTGGCACCTAAAAGCTGTGTTGTAGATGCATATATGGAGATCGTGGAACGGGCATACAGTCTTGAGGCGGATACAAATGCCGTGACTGAGTGCCTGATCCGGTTGGACGCTACATCCAATCACACCAGTATGCTGTTGCGCTTCGAACTGGGAGACATCGTTTTTCTCAGCGCGGCGGATAGCTGTCCATCTGAATGGGATGAGGTGCCTGAAATTTTTTTCAAAAATGTAAACGTTCTCAAATTGCCACATCATGGACAAATAGATTCAATTTCGGAATCTTTTATGAAAAATATGCCGTTGGAGTATATTATTACGACCTCGGCATCTGATAGACGGTATCATAGCGCGAATCAGGCGGTATATCAGAAGCTGGCCGCAATCTTTCCGGCGGAGCATCCACCACACTTTTTGTTTTCGGATGAGCGAGAGTATCCGCCTTATTTCTCACAGCCCGAAGGCTTTCAGGCTATCAAACTTGTAATGGATTCCGGGATGGTTATACCGGAGTTTATTAGAATTCAATGAAAAGAGGAGAGAAAACAATGAAAAAACTCATGTCGCTGGTCCTCGCACTCGCTATGATTCTGAGTTTGGCTGCCTGCGGCGGCAAAACCACGGGAACGTCACCTGACAGCGCAGGCGATTCCCAGCAGGAAACTCCCGCGACTTCGGACGGCGCTTTCCCTGAAAAGCAGATCACTATTATTATGCCCTGGAGCCTTGGCGGCGGACCCGATACCATTGCCCGCCAGGTTGCCTCCTATGGTGAGAAGTATCTGGGTGTGCCCGTGATTGTGGAAAACCATACCGGTGGTTCCGGAACTATCGCCATGAACGATGCATTGCAGGCGGAGGATGACGGTTATACCATGGTGGTTGCCAACGGCCCCTTGTTCTCACTGACTCCCAGCTTCATTAATGTCAACTACACACTGGATGATATTACGCCTCTGATTGGTATGCGTATCACGGAGTTCGTTGTTCTGACTAACTCTAAGAGCGGCATCACCAATATCGACGAGCTGAAAGCCTATGCCGCAGAGGGGAACACAATCAAGTACGCTACCACAGGCGGCCCTGGCAACGACAGCTATACTATGATTTCCGTCCTGTTCAAGTTATTGGACATCCCCGCTGAGCCTGTTCCCTACGACGGCGGCCAGGAGGCCATCAATGCGTTGGTGGGCGGCCATGTTGACGTGGCTATCGGTTCTCCCCCGACTTACCGCGATTATGTGATCAACGGCGAATTGAACTGCCTGGGAACCTTCATTCCCGAGGGGCTGGACGTGGAAGGCATTGGCCACATCAGTTCCTTTAGGGATCAGGGAGTCGACGTGGACTTCACCGGCATGGACTACTTTGCGGTCCGCTCCTCTGTGGATGACAGCAAGAAGGAGGTTTTGACCAACTTCATCGCGGAGGTTTATGCTGATCCCGAGTTCCAGGAATTTATGAAAGGCATGGGCATGGAAGCCTGGGAGGCCACTGAGAGCGAGATCGTTGATATGGTAGAAGCTCAGACCGAGGCGATGACCGAGTATATTCCTCTGGTGCAGTGACACTCTGCGGTGCCCCATATCGCCGAGATATGGGGCACCCATTTTAAAAAGAGGTATTGAATTATGAAAATCAGATATAACAGAGAAATAATATCGGGCGCTATTTTTGTGGTTCTGAGCGCAGTGCTGTGGTTCCTGATTCCCGTACAGGTCCAGACGCTGGAGAAAACGCCAATCAACGCACAGACCTTCCCCCGTATCGCCATTGGTGGTATGTTCCTCTGCTCTGTCGGTCTGCTGCTGGAGGGGATCTTCGTCCGGGAGAAGCAGGAGTTGTATGTGACGAAAGAGAGTTTTCGCTCCAATGCCTTTAAAAAAGAAATGCGTTCCGTAGTGTTCGCATTGCTTTTGATCGCCTACTGTTTCCTGATTGGACATCTGGGCTATATTGTCTCCACAATCCTGCTGGTACTGGCGGTCATGATGTTCTATAAAGCCAGAAAGTGGTACTACTATGCGATTCCTCTGGGGATGGTGGGCATCGTGTACTACGTATTCAAGGTGCTTCTTCATATTTCCCTGCCCTGATCGAAAAGGAGAATACTTATGGAACAATTTTTAGGCGGACTGCAAGTTCTGCTGCAGTGGCAGAACTTTTTGATTATTCCGGTGGGGCTGGCAATCGGCATTATTGTGGGTGCTATCCCCGGACTGACCTCCGATTTAGGTCTCATCCTTTGTATACCCTTGACCTATGGCATGGATCCCACGATGGCTATTTTAATGCTGCTGGCCATCTACTGCGGCGGTACCTACGGCGGTTCCATCACTGCGATTCTCATCAACACCCCGGGTACCTCGGCCAATGCGGCAACGCTGTTTGACGGTTATCCCATGACCCAAAGAGGACAAGCGTTCAAGGCACTGCAAATGGCACTGTACGCATCAACCATCGGTGGCCTTATAAGCGCATTTGCCCTACTGTTTCTGGCTCCCCAGATCGCAAAAATCACACTGCTGTTTGGCCCTGCCGAATATTTTGCTTTGGCAGTTTTTGGACTATCCGTGATTGCGGGCGTCTCTAACAACAGTATTTTCAAGGGACTGATCGGCGCTTGCATCGGCTTGTTCATGGCTACCATCGGCATGGACAATATCAGCGGCACCGCCCGCTTTACCTTTGGAAGCAATCGGCTCATGAGTGGTATCGACCTGATCATCGCCCTCATTGGACTGTTTGCTATCTCTGAGATTATGATGAAGTCCCAGTATGATCCAAGGACCGACCACAAGACTATCAGTTCTTCAGCCATCACCAGAGATAAAATCACGAAGGACGAGTATCGGCGATGCCGCAAACCAATCGGCATTGGCTCCCTGATCGGCGTCATTATCGGCGCAACCCCTGGAACTGGCGGTGGTTTGGCGGCGTTCATCTCTTATAACCAGGTGAAGCAGTCCTCCAGCCATCCCGAGACTTTTGGCCACGGCGAGATCGAGGGTGTGGCCGCCTCCGAGTCCGCCAACAATGGCGCCTGCGGCGCAACGATGATCCCCATGCTGACGCTGGGGGTCCCAGGGGACGGCGCCACCGCTATCTTGATGGGTGCATTCATGATCCACGGCATGATCCCCGGCCCCACGCTGTTCGAAGAGCAGGGCAATATTCTATATGCCATTATGCTGGGCCTGATCGTGGTCAATGTGTTTATGTATATTCTGGGCAGTGGCTTTACCCGTTTTTACGCGCATATCACCCGTATTCCCTACGAGATTTTGGCGGCTATTGTATTGACCTTTTGCATTGCGGGTGCGTATTCCACCAATAACCGGATGTATGATATCTACATTATCCTGATCTTCGGCATTGTAGCGTATTTCCTGCGCCGGATGGATTTTCAGTTGGTTCCCATTTTGCTCGGCATTGTGCTGGGGCCTTTGGCTGAGAAAAACTTCCGCCGGGCACTGGTGCTGTCTGACGGGAGTCTAGACATTTTCTTTACCCGTCCTATCAGCTGTGCCTTTATCTTGATTGCTGTAGGTTCTATTTTGCTGTTTGCCTGGAAAAATCACAAGGCAAAGGTAAAAAACACACAGAAATAATACAGATCTGCGCAAGTACTGAGACATCTCCTTATTTGAGCATTGCCAAATTCATACAATTTGAAGAGCGACGGTGTTTGAGATGAAGAAAATTTTGAAAAGGCTTTTCTGCTTGGCTATCGCTGTTGTGATGTTAATGAGTACTGCGGGGGCAGAAGGAACCTCCACTTATATGGCTTACCGGTCAAATGCCGTTACAATATCAGCAGCTGACGGACTTGGCATCGTAAGTGGAACATTCGTAATAAAGGATCTCAGTATTACAAACGGGCAAGATCCTGATGGTCGCAACTATGTTGGACAGGTGCATACACTTGAAAATGGGGAATTTACATTCAGCGTTGGGCGCAGTGCCTCTGAAAGCGTTGCATCATGGTTCAATTCAAAGATCTCAGGATATAATGATCCTTCTGTGAACGGAGATAGAACAACATTTGACCAGACTGCTGATGATTTGAATTTTGCCTTTGTCGGTGATTTGAATTTGGTTGTGGATACTGCCGATGATCCGCAGGGTCTAAGTGTTACATTTCCTGATGTTGTTATTGCTCAGGGGAGCACCTTGTTTAGAAATAATTGGTGGTTTGGTCAACGCTCTGGCCAGCATACAAGAGATAGTGACGGCCCCGACACTGTATTGGCAATTGGAAGTACGACAGAGGGAAGAACAGTTTATGCATCGTTTTTGAGAGGCGGCAACGAGGTTAATGAGATTTCTCTGGAAGCCATTCACGTGGTAGAAGCTGCTGCGGATAGTGCGAATAAAGTTGTCGATGTTAAAAATAAATTTGCTGCGCTTCCGATTGACGGCGTTCAAAGCAATTTGGAAGGTTTCCCCGGCAGCTATGACCCTACCGTAAATCATATCCAGGGATATGCGCAGTATGATAGTTGCGATCATACTCGATATTCTATTCTGACGCATAGTGTAGGAACTGCGCCCTATGCGCATATTGTCGCCGGCCCCAAAACGGGCAGTGACAAGTGGGGGTTCAAAACATACCTTCAGAATTGGAGACATCCTGGTGGCGTTCAAGTAATGGGAGATTATCTGTTGGTTCCCTCTGAACAAGATGCTTCCGCGCATATAGCTTTATATGATTTGCGTTCATTGGCCGTAAAAGAACTAAGAAGAGTTGAGACATTTGACTTAGCTGTAAGCCATAAGGCTGGTGCTTTGGGGATTACTTCTTATGAGGATAAAAACGGCATTGAGTATTACGTGATGATAGTTGCCCATTTAGATGGCGAGAATACTGTGTACCATGTCTATCGTGCATTGGCATCAAATGGCATTGAAAACGCCCGGTTCTCCGAAGTTGGAAGTTTTGAATCTGATAAGGACTTTCAAGGTTTTGGCTTGATTACTGAGGATGGGACAAATGATATTTATATGATAGGGCTTTGGTCGCCAAGCGAGGGTGTGATATTTGCGGATTATGCGTACCTGTACCAGTTGAATACGGAAACATGGACCATTGGAGAAGCACTTCAGCAGATTCACATGGTCAGTGTTGGAGGAATGGCTGGTATGATGGGAGTTCATTTCCGTTATGGCGCAAATGTATATGTTGCAGACGATGGTACGCTAACTTTATCCGCTACAGAGCGGAACGCGGTTTTGGGCAGCTCTTTGGCAACAAATGATTGGATTCCTGCAATCGTAAACTAATATTTGACGATATCGTTATGTGAGGAAAGGGAACGGGCTGTGATCCGTTCCCTTTCTCCACAGTGAATATTCTATTGATAAACCGCATGATGGTGGATATCTTGTTTTGACTGACAATGAATAAACCAAAGCTGACCCGTAGTGCATAGCTGGGGGAGAACTACGGCGAATTGGCTCAAAGACATCTTCTTCGGTTTTTTAAGCAGTTGCGCTAAAGCTTGCATGAAGCAATCTTTCCTGTTCCTTTATGTAAATGCATGGCGTCGAGAAGGTGTCATCTCCCCCATAAAACAGACTGCATTTCGCAAGAGCCGATTGGAACGTCTCCTGACCGGCACGCTGGCAGATCTTCTGTTTATTCTCTTAAAAGATTTCTGCTGTGATTTGCTTTTCGGCTCTGCCGGGCGGGGCTTTAGAAGTTTTTGGCTTTCCAGCCCTTTAGAGTGAGCAGCAAACAAGAAACCGTCAAGCCTCTTTTGATGCTTGGCGGTTTCCTGTTTCGGTGCACAAATTTCAGGGAGGTGTCACGAATTTTGAGGACTTCAATCAAGCGGGAATGAGTCGCTTTTCGAGTTTAGAAGGATCCATGTCGAAAACATCTTAAAGGGCCAATTTACAGCATACCGGCCATCACACCGGCCACCAAAATAGAGACCATTGCGGCCATACCGCCCACTACCAGGCGAGGCATGACCCGGCTCATCAGAAAGGCCTTTTCATCCTCATCCTCCGCCACAGCATTGCATACCTCCACAGAGATTAGGTAAGTGGAGGGGAACCCCAGCATCTGGCAGAAGCCTACGCCGAAGGCCATGGACTTATCCCCCAGAATCTTCCACACCGGCAGGACTTTCATCATAACAAAGATGGAAAGTACCGACACCGCGAACACAACCACCAGCGGGAGGATCAGGTCGATGAGGTCGGATATGGAGATGTTGGCCAGGGCGGGAATGATGGCAGCGAACACCACCATGTTGATAAAACCGCTGGCTTGGGCTTTCTGGAGGAGGTTCTTGGGCACCACACCCAGCTGGGTGAAGATCACGCCCAGCACCAGCCCCAGGATGGCGTAGTTGATGTGGGTCAGCTCACCCAGCCATACAGAGAGCAGGCCGCCGACTACTGCCAGCAAAATGCACACATTGCTGGAATAAAAGCCGTCAAATTTCTCGGCCAATGTTATCCTCTTGGACGCTGTCTTTGCCTCGCTGTTCCGATTCTCGGATTTGCCCGCGGCGGCCATAAACTCGTCCAGGGTGCCGCTGGATTTGGCCTTCCGGTATTCGCCGATCAGGCCCTGGGCATAGCGGAGACTGGCGCTGGAGGCAAAGGGCGTACCCACGAACTTCTGCACGGCGAAGGTAATGGCAGCCAGCGCGGCGGCCAGAGGATAGCCAGCCTTGGTGGCAGCCTCCGTCATGATCTGCGTTGCGGGCAGAGCGCCGTTGACTACCGGGATGGCGCTGAGGGCCATCTCCTTGCCGATGATAGGGATGGTCAGTGAGACGCCGATGATTACCGCCAGCATACCGAACCAGCAAGTGACCACAGTCCGCCACTCATCCATGAACTGGCGCAGGTTAATCATGGACCCCATGGCGAAGAGCAGCATTGGCACGCTCCAGCTGGAAGCGGCGCTGAGACCGGCCTTTTCGATGATGTCGGCGGGCAATACGCCGGTGACGAACAGGACCAGGAACAGCATCAGCGTGGCGAACACCGAGGAGATCCGGGCTTTGGTCAGCTTGGCCACTACGTCGCCGACAGCGAAGAGAACCATCACCACTGCGAACCACAGCAACATATCAAACACTTGTCATTCATCCTTTCTCTATCTGTTTATTGAAAGGGCCGCCCGGCGCAGCCTTTTAGAGATACTGGTCGAACCAGTCGCACAGAGCGTTGAGCCGGATCAGACGGTTGACCGGCCGCCCGGACCGGTTGAGCTCGTGGCCCTCCTGATGAATCAGGACCACCTTGGAAGGAACACCCTGCTGACGCAGACTGGTGAACATCTGCAGGGGCTCGTCCATCCAGCAGCGGTAGTCGGTGTTGGAGTGGATAAACAGGGTGGGAGTGGTGACATTGCGGACGTACTTCAGGGGAGACTTGTCCCAGAGGATCTGGCTCTCGTCCCAGATGACGCCTTTCCGTTCCAGGGCATTGAGACCCATGTGCTCCAGCAGGAACAGATACCCCTTGTCACAGGTGGAGATGGAGGTGACAAAGTTGGAAATGCTCCGCATGGCACAGGCAGCCTTGAACCGCTGGGTGTGGCCGATGATCCAGTTGGTCATGTAGCCGCCATAGGACCCGCCGCACACGCCCAGCCGATCCGCGTCCACGTCCGGATAACGGCGAAGCACCTCATCGGTGAAGTCCATCAGATCCTGGTAATCGATGGTGCCCCACCGACCTACCAGATCGAAGTAATCCTGCCCCCGACCGTCGCTGCCGTGGGGATTGGTATAGAACACGAACCGACCGCCGGCGGCCAGCAGTTGCATCTCATGGTAGTACTGGACACCGTAGGCTGCCTTGGGGCCGCCGTGAATGTTCAATACGCCGGGATACTTCTTCCCCGGCTCGTATCCGGAGGGGCGGATGACCCAGCCATCCACCTCCTGACCGTCCCGGCTGCGGAACGTGATGTGCTCCGGACGTGAGATCTGGCGGGTCTCCAGAAAGGCGTCGTGGAATTGGGTGAGCCTCTCCGGTTCCCCGCCGGAGAGGGGCTGGCGGTACAGCTCCTGAGGCCGGTGATCCCGGAAAGCTGCCAGATAGGCGTTCTCTCCAATGATATCAAAGCAGGCAATCCCCTCATAGGAGGCCACAGGAGCAAAGTTTCCCGCCTTGTCGAAGCGCAGCAGGGCGGTGACGTCGCGCTGGAGACGGACGGCATAGAGACTGTCTCCCTGGACGGCACAGACCTTGCCGCCGCCCAAAGACATATCCCCGATGGCGGAGGTACCCAAAAAACCGTCCGGGGCGCAGAAGGTCCGGCAGTCCCCGGTGGCCGGATTCAGCAGATAGAGCTTGGGGCTTCGGGAGACGCTGGTGTGCGGGTCGCCGCCCTCGAACCAGATATCCGTGCCCCACCAGCCCACCTGGGTGATCCGATATTTCCCATCGGGGACCAGTGACCGGGTTTGGCCGGTGGCCAGATCGTAGAGCATCAGCTGCCGGTAGTCGGGCCGGATTCCCTCAAAGCTCACACCCCAATAGAGGATCCGAGAGCCTTCCGGAGAGACTGCCGCTCCTTCCATGTCATAGGTGGGAGGGGTGATCTGGTTTACGGAGCCGTCGGCAGGATCGAAAATCCATCCGCTCATCCGGGTGCCGTTAATCATCCCCAGACCGTCGGCCCAGAAGGGCAGTTCGTCAAAAACCGTATAGTCACGGCCGGGCTGAGGCTGGTCCGCAGGCAGGTCCTCCGGAGGGGTCATGGGCCGCCGGGTAAGGACGAACCATCTTCCGTCGGGCAGGGGGTGAAACTGCTTTACCGACAGGGGAATGGTGAAAGCCCGTTCTGCTTCGCTTCCCCGGATGTCCAGCCGGTAAAAGGCGGTTTTACCAGGCTGATCCCCGGTCCGGCAGGAGGGGAAAATCAGCGTATTTGAATCCAGCCAGCGAAAAGCGGCCTCGTCGCCGTTGCCGGTCAGGGGGCGAACGGCGCCGGTTGCGGTGTCCAGCAGATGGATGCAGGCGTAATAGCCTTTTCCATCATCTCTGGCCCGGCGGGACACAAAAGCTGCGTGAGCCCCGTCGGGTGCGACCGCCACCTCGGAGAGGAATCGGTATGCGTACAAGTCATCTGCTTTGATGCGTTCCATAATTATGCCTCCTGTTTATTGAGATACCGCTGGTACCAGCGGAGCATTTCCTCCAGTCGCCGGAGCCGCTGACGGGGCCGGCCGGAGCGGGAGAGTTCGTGGTTTTCCCCTGGGAAAAGACACAGCCGGGAGGGAACTCCCCGCAGCTGGAGAGCGGTGAACATCTGGATCGCTTCCAGTTTCCAGCAGCGATAGTCCTCCTCACCGTGGAGGAACAATGTGGGCGTGGTCACATGATCGGCATAGCGAAGAGGGGACTGCTGCCACTGGAGATCCCGATCCTCCCGGTGGGAAGCGCCGGTTTGCCCCTTGGCGAAGTAGTAGCCGATGTCCGCCGTGCCCTCCATCCCGGTCCAGTTTGCGATGGACCGCTGGGAGCAGGCTGCCTGGAACCGGTCCGTGTGGCCGATGATCCAGTTGGTCATGAAACCGCCATAGGACCCGCCGCCAACGCCCAAACGGGTGGGATCGATGTCCGGCCAGCGGGCCAGGGCTCCGTCCAAGAAAGCCATGATATCCTGATAGTCGATGGTCCCGAACCGGCCCCGGATATCGGCAAAGTCATTTCCACGGCCCTCGCTTCCACGGGGGTTGCAGAACAGAACGAAGTATCCGGCTCCCGCCAGGACCTGCATCTCGTGAAAGAACACCGAGCCGTAGCTCAGGCGGGGCCCGCCATGGATGGTCAAAATGGCTGGGTATTTTTTGCCGGGAACGTAGGCCACCGGCGGGAGTACCCACCCCTGGACCGGCAGCGGACCTCCGGTATCCACCTCCAGCGGCTGGGGCGTGGAGACGGCGCAGCGGTCATAGATCCCGTCGTTGGCGTGGGTCAGACGGATCTCCCGGCCATGCCCCAGAGTGTAGATCTCTCCGATCCGGTTTTCCCGAAACGCCAGGTACACCAGCCGGTCTGCCGCGGCATCCAAATACTCCACACTGCCCGGCCCGGTGAGGGGGCGGGCCTCGCCGGAGGTCAGATCCAAAGCCTCAATCCGGCTGTCCCGGTCCACGGTGGAGAGGAAATAGAGCGTGTCTCCGCAGACGCGCCAGGTCTCTCCGGCACCAAGGCGGCTGTCGGTGGCCACGGTGTTGCCCACACAATGATGGCTGTGGCGGAGGAGCAGCTCTGGTTCTCCTCCGGAGAGAGGGATGGTGTAGAAATCGCCATTTTCCCCATTTCCATAGCCAAGCCCGTCGGTAAGACAGAGAACCGCCTGGTCCCGCCAAAGGGCAAAGAGCTTCACCAGATACCGGTCCTGTTCCAGGAGGCACCGGGTCTCTCCACTGGCCGCGTCCCAGATAAAAACACCGTGGCGCAGAGTCTGGACATCCGTGAAGCGATGACCGGTATAGAGGATCCGGCCATCTTCCACGGTAAAGCCTGTAACCTTGAAGGGCGGCGCGGTGAGGGGGGTGGTTACGCCGGACGCAGGGTCGTGGATATACAACTGGGACCGCTGCCCGCTGGTGAGGCCCAGGCCGTTGGCCCAGAAGGGAATGTCCTCCAGCACATCATAGGTGCGGTTTTTGTATTCCTCCAGGGCCGAAGCTTCCTCCGGGGGACTCAGACTGTCCAGATTTGGGCGGTTCATGTCCACGGTGGCGGTGAAAACGAACCGCCCGTCCGTTAAGCGCCGGGCCCTGCCCGCCCGCATGGGGACGGTGAACAGGGTCTGCGCCTCGCCGCCATCCACCGGCAGCGCGTAATATGTAGTGGTATCCTGAGAAGCGGAACCGGCTGTGCCTCGCATCCCGGAAAAGAGGATGGTCCGGTTATCCATCCAAGAAAAAGCCCGCACCGGACTCAGGGAGCTGAGGGGGCGGTCCGCCCCCGTACTGTGGTCATAGACCCACAGCCGGGCGTCATAGCCATTGGAGGCCAAATTCGCCTGCTGGCGGATATAGGCGGTGTACCGACCGTCCGGCGAGAGACCCAGGTCGCTGAGATATCGGAATTGCAGGAATGTTTCGCAGATCATAGGCTCCATCATATTCACTCCATTTCGTCATTGACTACAAATTTCATCCTGTACCAGCGGCACCGCAGATGTGTCCTGCTGCCGGGAGAGGCGGCGTCTGGAAACTGGAAATAGCATCCTGATTTTAATTATTTATTTTTAATTAAAAATAAATAATTAAAAAACGGCCCCATCCTTACAACCGGCGAAGCACACCTTCGATATGCTGCTGTAAACAGTGCTGGGCCCTCGTGATATCTCCGGAACGGATGGACTCTACCAGGCGAACGTGATCTCTGGCTGTGCCGCTAAAGTCCCGGAGCCGCAAAGGGCAAAGCAGATAGTTGGACACTAGAAAGCGCCCCTGTACCCGGTCATACGTCTCCAGCAGAATCCTGTTCCCTGACGCTTCTACAAGCAACCGATGAAAGCGGCGGTCCAACATGGCGAATTCTTTTGGAGAAAAAGAACTGCCGGTGAGGCGGACACCCTCTTCACTGTAACGATTCAACTGGGCTAATACGGTTTCTGCCGACAGCCCAAGGCCGGACATAAACCGCTCCAGCGCATGTCCCTCTACCATTTGACGGACTTCACACATCTGGCGCACATGCTCCTGGTCATACTCCGGCACATAGATGCGGCCATTACCCATGATCTGAAGGATCCCGTCATTGGCCAGTAATTTAACGGCCTGAACCACCGGCGTTCGGCTGACCTCGAAGCGATGAGCCAGTTCGTCCAAGGTCAGGTTTTGTCCCATCTCATAATCACCATTAATGAGGCTCTCAACAATATGCTCATACAAAATTTCGTCCAGGCTGTTCTTTACTTTCATGGAATTCTTCCTCCAGTTAAAATAAGTGTAATCGAGAACAGAGAAAAAAACAATAGGGAATAGAAGTGTCATTTATTGGGCGGCGAAAATTCATGATAAATTCACAAGGGGTTACAAGAAATTATTGTTAAAAATGCCAACAAGATGCTATATGTGTTTGTTTCTGATTCTTATATCTACCATCTCGCTTCACATTAGATAGGCCTTATCAAATATCCTGTCCAGCCAGCAGCCAGTGTGATGAGGATGACCACAACATCCCCGCCGGGAAATTGTGCGAGGGAAGAGAAGGTGTCAGTCCAAACAGCATCAAAATCCATGCCAATACAAATGGAACGCTGTATAGCATCAGCGCAGCTTTTCCGACCTTTGCAAAAGGACGATGCAACAAGTTCAGCTTCCTTTCCGGCAGCGCCGCCGCCAGCAGGACCTTGCTCCCGCCTGTCCCGATCAGCATTCCAATCACGGCCCCCCGGACGGCATCCAATGCCAGCAGCCTGACAGCCGCGGGGGTAATTTTTCGTGTTGCCTTTTGATTCATGGGGACATCCTTGGTTTTTATCCCCTCTTGTTATCGGCGGCATTGTAGCATGAATGAAGAGCGATAGGCTGGATTTTGGCCCCAGATGTGCGTCCTCGGCTTTAAATGCGAGTTAGTCCTATGCGTTCAGGACAAATTGCATTTATTCAGGACAAAACCTTTCAATCTGATATACTGCGGGAAAAGATGGACAAGAAAGGATTCCGCCTATGGTACCGATCGTTCTTTGCGACGACGATCCCTTCACATTGCAGCTTCTGTCCGAGCTGCTGGAACGGGCGATCCGGCAAAGCAAAGCAGAGGCCAACTTGTCTGTCTGGCCTCTGCTGGTCAGGAGCCGCTCCAGTTTATCCGCAGCGGTGGAAGCTATCTCTATTTTCTCGATTATGACCTGGGAAGGGATTCCCCCCAACGGCGTGGACCTTGTCCGGCAGATCTACCACACGGACCCCGGCGGGAAAATCGTCTTTGTTACCGGCCATGGGGAGAAGGGCATGGATATTCTGCGCAGCGGCGTGCGGCCCTTTGGGTTTATTGAAAATGTGTGGATCAGAATGAGATGGTTCGGGAGTATATTCGATATTTGAAAATGGCGGTGCCGGAGCAGCAAAACAGCGCGGACGGGGACACCGTCGAACTGCCCATCGGGATCGATGAAACGGTACGGCTGCCGGTTTCTGAGATATTGTATGTGGATTCCGTCAAAACAGTGGCCCATTCTATTTGCTGTCATTTGACGGGTCAGGGGGTGACTGCGCGGGAGACGATCGAACACGCCCAGGAACAGCTGGAAGATCAGGTTATCCGCTGCCGTTGCTCTGTTTTAGTAAGGGACATTGCCGCCGCTGGGCAGTTCAACGTTTGCGATAAAATAATTTTTAAGACGCAGTGATAAAGGGGCTGCATATATACGCGCAAGATAGAACAGAATTTGTGAAGACAGCGCCTTTGCGTTCCTATAACCTTGGTCCGTGGAGATCGGAATTTACGAAAAAATACAGGAATTGTTCAGGATGCCGTTACAGCTGTTGACATTGATGATGAGCGAACCGCTCTGGTGCTTGTCAGTCTTACTCCTGACGGGAATATTTGCACAGAAAGAACTTATTATGCGATGATTTGCGAGATTGATGCGACGGCATGTAAAGTTACATTTCATGTTACTGACGACGTAGCGTAGCCCTCAATCAAATCCTGGTTTACGATTGAACCCTATGGGCCGCAGAGTGCTTGCGGCCTCATTCTGTTTAAAACCGGGTATGAAATTGCGGCATTAAAACGCATAGTCCAGCGAATAGAGTATGAAGAAGCCAGGGAACGGTGATCTTTTCAGATTGCTGCACCCTGGCTTTTTGTTGTCAATTGAAATTCAAAACCGGGATTTCAATTTTTGTAATATAGTCCTCGATTCTGTCGATCACCAGTTCATTGATCCCAATCTCATAGGCATAGCCGGAGAACTGTAAATGGTGCTGCTCTGCGTAGCGGAGGATCGCTTCATAGCGGGCAGGCAGCCTGTCCCAATTCCCAATGCAGAATGCCCGCAAATAGACCCCGCCGGGGCGCCTGTGGAGTCCCATCCTGTTCTGCGTGTCCGGCAGTTCGATAAACAGCTTGGAGTAGTCCTCAAACCTCCGGGCCAGGAGGTTTTCCACCGGGAGCATGGAGCCGTAGGGAGTCTGGTACATACGCGGAAGCTGATATTTCTTGGTCTGCTCAAGAATCAGCTCGATCTCCTCCTCCAGGGACTTTTCCGGTGATGTTTGCACCGTCGCCAGATACTGCGGTTCCCGCTCAATGAGGGAGATCTCGGAGAGGTCCAGGTCCAAAAGTTCGGTCATCTCCTGGCGGCGGCTGCACAGTTTTGACCGGACGGCCTTCAGCCCCTGGATCGTCCGGTCCAGTTCTGAGATTTTATCCCGAAGCAGGTCCGCCATGCTCCCAGCGGACCTGTTTTTCATAAATTCCTGAATATCCCGGATGGGCACGTTCATGTCCCGGAGCAGCAGGATCACCTCCAGCTCCGTACTCTGGTAATAGCTGTATAGCCGGTACCCATTTTCTTCGTGGATAAACGCAGGCTTGAACAGCCCGATCTCATCATACCACATGAGTGTCTTTTTGTTGATCCCATGCAGAGCGGCAAACTGGCCGATGGTAAACAGCTTCGGTTTTTCCCGCAGCATTTTCAAAAACCCCCTTGACCGTACAGTAACTGTAGGGATTATGATACTCCATGCCGGTAACTACCACAAGAAGCAGGAGGAATTTCCGTGCAGAATGAAATTGCATACAGCAGACCCGTCACCCTGACAAACATTCTTAGATTTGCAGTCCCCACCATCGCCATGAGCGTATTCATGTCCTTCTATACGATGGTGGACGGGCTGTTCGTCTCAAACCTGATCGGGACCAGCGCCCTGTCTGCCCTCAATCTGGTCTATCCCGTCATCGCGCTGGTGACGGCCATCTCCACCATGCTCGCAACCGGCGGCAGCGCGGCTATCATGAGAAAGATGGGAGAGGGAAAGCCCGATGAAGCAAAGCAGGACTTTACGTTTCTGATCCTGGTCAATGTCCTGACCGGCCTTGTGATGTGCGGGCTGGGCTATCTGTTCATGGGGAAGATCTTCGGCTCCATGTCCCTGTCCCCGGAGGTCTCCGCCTATTGCTGGGAATATCTGAGCCGTTACCTGCTGTTCACCGTCCCTATTCTTCTGATGAATAACTTCACCCTCTATATGATCGCAGCAGGCAAGGCGTCCCTTTCCCTGCTCTGCTCCGTCGCCGGCGGCGTGACCAATATCGTGCTGGACTACCTGTTTATCGCCGTTTTCCGCTGGGGGATCGGCGGGGCGGCGGTTGCCACCGGCCTGGGGTACTCCATCACAGCCATCGTGGGCCTGCTGGTGTTCTCCAACCGGAACAGCCTGCTCCATTTTGTCAGGCCGGTCTGCCGGCCCCAAACGCTCGGGAGAGCCGTCACAAACGGCTGCTCTGAAATGGCCACCGCGCTGGTCAACGGCATCATCACGCTGATGTTCAACTGGACGATGCTCAAATATGTAGGGGAGGACGGCGTTGCCGCAATCACCATCATCTCCTATGTGCTGGCCTTTGCCGGGTCCCTGTATGCCGGTTATGCCTACGGGGTGGCCCCCATGCTCAGCTTTTATTACGGGGAACAGAACCATGAGAAGCTCAGGAAGCTGGTCCGCACCAGTCTGAAAATCATCGGCGCGATTGCGGCGGCCACCGTGCTCGTCTCTCTGGCTGTCACAGAGCCGCTGGTGTCCATCTTCGCCCGGCCCGGAACACCTGTCTATGACCTGGCTGTGGCAGGAAACCGGATCTGTTCCCTGGCCCTGCTCTTTGTGGGCTTCAACATTTTTGCAAGCGGGATGTTCACCGCGCTTTCCAATGGGCTCATTTCGGCAGTGCTGGCGTTTTCCCGCACCTTTGTCTTTACACTGATCGCCATGCTGGTCCTCCCGGTCATTCTGGGTGTCACCGGGATCTGGCTGGCGACACCGGCCGCGGAGCTGGCGGCAGTCGTCCTGTCCGCCGTCATGCTCCTGAAATACCGGCGGCGCTACTGCTATTGATTCCAGGGGGGAGTATTTTGAAGTTGGTGATTCTGCTGGCCGTAATCGCGGGAAAATGGCTTCTGTGCCTATGGAGCGGCCTGGGCCTGGTTTTTCTGCTCTTTTGGCTGAAAGGGAAGCAGTTCAGGGGTAATAGCGAAAAATGGGACGATTTCTTTCTTGCGCTGCCGCCGCAAAAGGTGGAGCAGTATGCGATTGGTATTTATCTGGCCGCCGCGCTGCTCTCGTCCGGCATCAGCTATTGTGTCCTGAAATGGGCGGGCTTCCAGCACAGTCTTTTGATCGCAGGTGCGCTGTTTGTGGTCGGAGCCTTGATTACAGAGTACCGGTGGTTCACAAAAAAGCGGGACTATGTGCTGAAGCGGTATCAGGAGATCCCGCAGACGATTTTGGAAAGAAGAAATGGAGAAAACAAAATGGATGGACAGATCGTATTGAGAGAATACCAGACATCAGACCGCCCGGCTTTGATCGGGATCATCCGGGAGACGTGGCAGTATGACAAGTTTGCCTCCCCCAAGACGGCGCAGAAGCTGGCGCGGGCCTATCTGGACAGCTGCCTCACCAATCAGACCTTTACCCAGGTCGCGCTGGTGGATGAAGTCCCGGTGGGGATTATCATGGTCAAAGACCGCAGGGAGAAGAGATGCCCGTTCCGCCTCAGACTGCGGATGCTCCTCTCCGTGGCGTCGCTGTTCCTGTCCAAAGAGGGGCGTATGGTCACCAGGTTCTTTTCCGGCGTGGAAGAGATCGACCGGCAGCTCCTCCAGGACACCCAGACCGAGTACCAGGGAGAGATTGCCTTCTTTGCGGTCAATTCCAGATACCGGGGCATCGGCCTGGGGAAGAAGCTGTTTGATGCTGCGCGGGATTACATGAGGAACCGGCGGATCAGCAATTTCTTCCTGTTCACAGACACCACCTGCAATTACCCGTTTTATGAGCGCCGGGGCATGGAGCGCCGCGGGGAGCGCGTCCACACCTTTGCGGCAAAGGGAAAATCCGGGACCCTGACCATGTTTATTTACGATTCCTTCACAGAATGTTAAGACAGTTTCTGTCGTTTTCCCCTTCACGTGTGATAAAATGCCTTTCACGGCTCAACGATAAAGAGGTGTCTTTTACGAAATCCAGACAGCGTATTCTCTTCCTGACCGCAGCGGGGCTTCTGATTGTCGGAGGTGGATGGTTCCTATACTCCACCGGCTTTTTCCAGGCGGCGTCCTCTCAGGAATCCCTGCGGGCCTACATTGACGACTTTGCGCCATACTCCCACCTGTGTTTTTTCCTGCTCCAATTTCTCTCTGTCGTGCTGGCTCCGATCCCCAGCAATATTACCGCTGCCGCGGGCGGTGTTCTCTTTGGAACATGGCCTTCCTTTTTCCTCACCTTCGCCGCAGTAGTCGCCGGTTCCCTGCTGTTGTTCTGGTTGGCCCGGGTGCTGGGCCGGGACTTTGCCGGGCGTTTTGTCAGCCGGAGGCTGTCTGAAAAATATCAGCAGATCCTCCAGACCAAGGCTCCGGTGTTCCTCACTCTGGCGTTCCTTTTCCCCTTTTTCCCAGACGATCTTCTGTGCATCCTGGCCGGCCTGTCCTCGCTCTCATTCCGCCGCTTTGCGGTGATCGTCCTGCTTGCCCGCCCCTGGGGACTGCTCTTTGCCAGCGCCCTGGGCGGCGCCGCCTTTCATGTCTCTCCGTGGGCGATGGTTTTGATCGGTGTAGCGGGGTTAGTCCTGTTTCTTCTGGGGATGAAATATGGGGATCAGATCGAAGCGGCCATCCTGAAGCGCCTGTCCCGGCGGAAAGGCAATGATGCGGCCTGCTGATTGCGGCAGAGGTTCCGGCCTCTTTGGCTCAATGAGAATAGCGACTGTGGACAGCCCCAACAAGGCGGCCGCTTCCGGATTTCTGGCGGCGCTGTCTTGTTGGGGCGTAATCCTGCTTTGAGACAACTGGGATTGTGTTGGGCCATGGGGCGGCTTGTCTTTTATTTGAACTTCCCCTATACTATAACGATAGATATATTTTGTATGAAACGGAGAATTTGGTGATTCTTGATGAATAAAAAAGATTTGAAAATGCGGCCGGTAGGCAATGAGTATCTGGAACAATATAACGCCCTGCTGCGCTATGTATTCCAGGTGACGGATCAGGAACTCAGTTCCGTGGGCTGGCAGGAGAAGGAGATCATCCGGGCGAAATTTCCAACCATGCAGAAAGCGGACGTGATCGGCTGGTTTGACGGCGACACCCTGGTTTCCCAGGTGGCGGTCTATCCGATGCGCGTCAAGGTTTTTGGGAAGACCTATTCCATGGGCGGCCTGACGGGAGTGGGGACCTACCCGGAATACTCCAATATGGGCCTGATGCACAAGCTGCTGGAGCAGGCCCTGAAAAACATGAGGGAGAAAAAGCAGTATATCTGCTATCTCTACCCCTATTCGATCCCCTATTACCGGCGAAAGGGCTGGGAACTGATTTCGGACAAGATCTCTTATGAGATCAAGGACTATCAGCTTCCGAAAAACCACCAGGTCGCCGGCAGCGTGCGCCGGGTGAAGGCGGACGGCGAGGAACTGAAGGAGACCTACGCCCGCTTTGCCGAGCATACCCACGGAGCCATCCTCCGGGATGAGCTGGCCTGGAACGAATACTGGCTCTGGGACCGGGACGATATCATGGCGGCAATCTACTATAACGAGAATGAGGAGCCGGACGGGTATATCATCTACTGGATCGAAAATGAAGTGTTCTATATCAAGGACATGATTTTCAATCATGAGGAGGCCCGCACGGGGCTGTGGAACTTTGTTTCCGCCCACTTCTCCATGATCGACCGGGTGGAGGGCAGCACCTATACGGACGAGCCGCTGGCCTTCCTGCTGGAGGACGCCAGCATCAAGGAGTCCATCTCCCCCTACTATATGGCGAGGATTGTGGATTTCCCCGCGTTCGTCGCGGACTATCCCTTCAAGGCGGACGGTACGGAGCGGGAGTGGCGCTTCTCCATGACGGACCCGATCATGGAGTGCAACCAGGGCTCGTTCCTGCTGAAGATATCAAAGGACGGCAGGGGGACGGCGGTGAAGATCTCCGAGCCGTGCGCCGACAGCATCAGCATCCAGACCATGACGACCATGCTGATGGGCTATAAGCGCCCGGACTACCTCGCCAAAATCGGGAGAATCCACGCCGGCGGGGAGACGATTGACATGCTGGAGGACGCGATTGAGCAGCAGCCACCCTATATATCCGACTATTTCTAAGGGCCGGAATATCATTTTTTCAGACTACTTCCACAAAGGCAGGTGATCCCCCGCTATGCAGAAAGTTGATTTGCTGGAGGGCTCCATTGTTCGGAGCCTGACCAGTTTAGCCCTGCCCATCATGGCCACGTCTTTGATCCAGATGGCCTACAATATGACGGACATGATATGGATCGGCCGCGTATCAGCCAATGCGGTGGCGGCGGTGGGCGCCGCGGGAATGTATCTGTGGCTCGCCAACGGCCTTGCCATGATCCCGCGCCTGGGCGGGCAGGTCAAAGTGGCGCATGAGCTGGGCGCGCAAAATATAGAACGTGCGGCCTCTTATGGGCAGGCGGCATTCCATCTCGGGGCCTTGCTGGTGGTTCTGTTTACAACGCTTTGTATCACACTCAACGGGCCGCTGATCGCATTTTTCAGGCTGAACACGCCCTCTGTGATCGCGGACGCACGCACCTATCTGGTAATTGTGGCGGCCGGATTTTTCTTCTCATTCTTCAATCAGATTTTTACGGGGATGTTCACCGCTATGGGGGGAAGCGTGGTGGTTCTGCGCTCCACGGCCATCGGGCTGGTGGGGAACATCATTCTGGACCCGCTTATGATCTTTGGGATCGGCCCATTCCCGCAGATGGGCGTGGCCGGAGCCGCCACAGCCACCGTTCTGGCCCAGGCCATCGTAACAGCCATGTTCCTTCTGGCAGCCCGCCGCGAGATGACCGTTTTTCCGCAAATCCATATATTCCAGGCCAGTCAGTGGAGGGCCTGGGCGGAGATTTTGAAAATCGGTTTGCCTGTCTCCATCCAGAGCATGTTTTTCTCCGGCCTCTCCATGATCCTCGCCAGGCTCGTCGCGGGCTGGGGGGACGCCGCTATCGCGGCTCAGAAGGTCGGTTCGCAGATCGAGTCCATCTCCTATACCACGGCGGAGGGATTTGCCACGGCGGTCAACGCATTTATCGCGCAAAACTTCGGCGCGGGCCGGATGGAGCGCATCCGTAAGGGGTATTGGACAGCCATCGGTATGATCGTTGTCTGGAGCGGCTTCACCACACTTATGCTGGTGGTCTTTCCTGTTCCGCTGTTCCGGATATTCATTCCGGATGACCACGTGCTGCAGACCGGCGTGAGCTATCTGCGGATCATGGGTTACTCCCAGATCTTGATGTGCCTGGAGATCACCTCCTCCGGCGCGTTCCAGGGACTGGGCCGCCCAATGCCGCCCACGCTGGCCGGTATCATCGGGAACGCCGCCCGCATCCCTCTGGCTGTATTCCTCAGCGCCACGGTACTGGGGCTGGATGGGGTCTGGTGGAGCATCAGCATCTCCAGCATTGCAAAAGGCATCGTCGTGTTCACCTGGTTTGTGGTGATCCTGCGCCGTTATACACACCTGCAGGCGCAGGGAGTTGATGGACTGGAGTGACCGTCCGCAGGCTGATTTTGGGTATTGTGCCAGGATACAATGCCTCGAAAATCCACCGGCAGGAGGTTGTACGGTTGCGGGATATTGCATACCAAGCGTTTCAAAAAGGAAATTGACCTTGCGCTGCTGGGGATCGAGAAATGGGCGGATGACCGTGCCTATTTCTGCACACCCAGAAAAGCCGGGATCATAGGCAGGGACGGAGTACCCGGAGCACTGTGCCGCCATGAGTTATACCGTTACGCTGGAACTGCCGGACGGCGCTATGACCCTTGCGGACTGCGGCGACGGGGATCGCCCCAGACAGGCGCCCTGCGCCCCGGATCAGCCGAAGGCTACTTCGTATGTAGCAGGGAGCGGGTTTATCGGCGGTGCGGATGGCCCGGCATCCGCTTTTGTTGGAGAGGAGCAGGGAAAACTTCGGATGGCCTGTTCCTTGCTTCGTTTCGGCGGAGAATGTGGAATAGCGGATGATTTTCCACGAAAAGCAGTTTGAGGACATGACCCTGGAGTGGACTCCGTCAAATGAGGCCAAGCGTTCCATATCTGGAAGATAGAATACGGCTGAGGTGCCTGCGCTGTTAGCGCCGACGTGACTTGACCAAAAGAGAGGTGGGAAAAATCCTAGACCAAAATGAGTAACTAAGTATGGGACAGGGCAGGTTTCTATATATTTTCATCCTCTGGTCAACAATTCAAGACAGCCGCTGTGGAGGTTCCCACAGCGGCTGTTCGTTATGATTGTCAACTCCGTCCCGTTCTGGCATTGGCAAACCGGTCGACTGTAAAGTTATATACATAATAGAAAAGGACGCCGAAACAACACCCGATGATGTTGTTTATAATACGGAGGATAATTGCTGATTTTACCCCAAAGATATTTGTAGCCATAAGAAGCGCGCCAAAACAGTTCAGAAGGGTTTTCCAATGATAGGCGGCGCAGAGGCCGAGCAGCAATCCTGAATAGATTCCCAGATACGAGTGGGCGGAAGCCGGAAGCAGTTGGTATACGATCCCAAATAAAACACTCCCAGCCACGACGCCGCCCAGGCGTTGAAATGCCCGTTTGTTTGGGCGCTCGCCATATTGCGATAGGACCGTCAGGCAGGCACAGCCCACCCACATGATCCGGTCTACCTGAAGTAGTTCTCCGACAAGGATTCCAAGCGATAATCCAAGCGTCACCTGAAACTGCCATTTTCCGAGGGGATCAAAGAGGGAAAAGTCTTTCACGATCTGCGAGAACGTTTTGCCGTAATCTTTCTTCCTGTGATTGATGTAGAAAATGATTCCGCACAGCAGGCATCCCAGCAGCATTTCGAATACCCGGAGCACGAGCAGATGTCCGCCAACCGGATTCCCGTATAGGAACATATAGGCAAACAGGTACAGGCCCGCCCCTCCGTATAACGGCTCGTGGCAGGCGGAGATCACGATAAAGCCGATGCTCAAGAAGTTGATCAGAAACCCCCACGCCGGATTTACGGACTGCGCAATGCAAGGGCTGAAGGTCAGCAGCACAAAGACAATAAAGAAGTTTATCAGGGAGCTTTTGAGGCAGTAGCCGAAGTCAACAAACCGGACCGTCAGCAGAATGCAGAAGATTACCACGGCGGCAGAGCTGTTTTCATCTCCAAACAGAAAGTTTAGAATAGAAATAAAAACGACTGCAAAGAGAACACAGAGGATATCCTTCACAATCAAGGCCGCAATCAATTTGTGCCGTTCAGACGGATTCGCTGCGTTTCTGATTTTCCCCTTACATACAGAGACATCTAATTGCATCGCCTGATAAAAGTTCATCTGGACCTTCCTTTCTCAGAGCATAATCCTATCATATCCGGCGGGGAAATCAAGAACGTAGCCTTTGTAAAAAAACTGTAAACAGTTCCGGCCATTGGGACTGTTAAAGCCGATCCGAATTGATGAAAACAGGCGGCGCCTTCCCTTAGCCGGAACAAATCAGAAAATTTGGGGAGTCACTGTCAACGGCGTGGGTGCAAGGGAGCGGGACAGGGTACTTACAGCTTCAGCTTCATCCGGTCCGTCTGAATGCCCCTGCCTGATTAGAACAGAGAGCTGTCGTTGTTCTGATCGGCAGGGGCGTTTTGTGTCCGAAGCCATTTCTGCGCAATGGCTTTGGACTTTTCTGAATAGGAGTCCTATGTTGCCTGCTAAATACAAACGGAGCAAAATGAAAGCGCAAAATATGAAACGGATGCGGCGGCCGGACTGTCGCTCCCTCGCACCGGACATCCTTCGCAGCAACGCATCAGCCATGGAGTACAGGCCAGCCCCGGCCCACTCTTTTAAAAAATGTTTGATCTGCCGGGACCTTCCTCTTAAAGCGGCAGAAAACCGACGCTGGCAGGCTGTTTGAAGTTACGACTGCTTTTCAAATAGAGGATAGTTCTGCGCATCTCCTGAAAAACGGCAGGACCTTATTTTCCTGCTGCATGAATACCTGCCGGAGGCCATTCCACCAGTTGTACATTTCCGGGCGAATGCGGCGCAGGGTCATTCCGGTCACTGCCCCATCGAACATGGGGAAGTTCCTGTATAGAAAGGAGTATCAGCCGCCGCAGGCGGCTGATTACACACGTACAGCAAAACTCACCAAAAGACTCGAATGACGCCGCAGGTCACGGTGGTGGTAATGATTCCGGCGATGAGGACGCCAAGCGCGATGGCGGGGAGGGCTGTCCGGAGCCGGAGGTCCAGCACATCGGCCACCAGGGCGCCGGTCCAGGCCCCGGTCCCCGGCAGCGGGATTGCCACGAGGATGATCAGGCCGATGGTGCGATACTTTTTCACGATTCGGCCCTTGAGGTGTGCCCGGCGCTCCAGCCAGTCGATTTTCGGTCCAACCCAGCTGGATTTGCGCAGCCAGCCAAAAATACGGCGGAGCAAAAGAATGAGAAAGGGGATTGGAACGAGATTGCCGAGGATGGCGGCAGCCGCCGCTGCGGCTGGCGGCAGGCCAGCGGCTATACCGGCCGGAATTGCACCGCGCAGCTCCAGCACAGGCACCATGGCAATGAGGAATGTCATGAGGAGCTCACCGAAAAAAGTATCGAATAAATCCATAGAATACACCTTTTTGTATGATAAATGTAACGATTGCATTCTACCATAGAGCGACGGATGCAGCAATGTTTATTTTTATCTGTACAAAATCGAAACATGTATTTGGGCGGTAAGCAATAGAGGGCAGACGGTACAGCCTTACCCTAAAAGAAGAACGGCCCAAACCGGGAGGGGGGTCGGGAGGAACATCTGGCAAGCCATACATTATATATATTGGGACAGAGCGTATCAAAGTGTATGGATCGCAGACGATCTGCCGGAATGTTACGGTTATATTACAAGAGTTGCAAATCTATTGCAAACAGAAAATTGATCTGATATGATGCGTCTAGAACAAATGAGGAATCGCTCTTGGCTGCCCGGTACAGATACAGGAATGGCTAGCCACGGTATGTGTACCGTGTAAAAAAGAGGCTTCACTCAGGCGTTCTGAACTTCTAAAGCCGAACGCTCACCGAGGTAGTTTGGGGGGGGGCCGCGTTTGCGGAGTGTATCTCTCCAATTTGCCAAAATGAGGGAACGGCGGAAATTTAAAGGAGGTAAACACCCAATGAAGAAGTTCCTTTCTCTGGTACTGGCTCTGGTGATGACCATGTCTCTGGTCACCGTCAGCGCCGGTGCTAAGGACTTCAGTGATGACGACAGCATCACCTATCAGGAAGCTGTTGACGTCATCTCCGAGATTGGTGTTGTCGACGGTTACACCGGCGGCGACTTCAAGCCCACTGATGTCCTGACCCGCGGTGCCGCCGCCAAGATCATCTGCAACCTGATCCTGGGGCCCACCACCGCTTCCGCTCTGAGCGCCAGCAGCGCTCCCTTTAAGGATGTGCCCGTGAGCAACACCTTCGCAGGCTACATCACCTACTGCGCCCAGGAGGGCATCATCAACGGCTACTCCGACGGCACCTTCCGTCCCACCGCTACCCTGAGCGGCAACGCTTTCATGAAGATGCTGCTGGGCGCCCTGGGCTATGACAGCTCCGTCGAGGGCTACACTGGTCCCAACTGGTCCGTGGCCGTCATCAAGCAGGCCGCCGGTATCGGTCTGGACGACGGCAACGACGAGTTCGTCGGCTCCAAGGCCGTGACCCGTGAGGAGGCTGCCCTGTACGCCTTCAACATGCTGCAGGCCACCATGGTCGAGTACGACGCCAAGACCTCTGTTGACATCAACGGCGCTACCGTGACCATCGCCGGCGACAAGGCCAAGGAAGTCGAGAACACCTCTCGTACCGACGGCTACATCGACGACGACAACAAGATGCAGTTCGCTGAGAGATACTTCACCGACCTGCGCCTGACCACCGACACCACCGATGACTTCGGTCGTCCCGCCAACACCTGGCGCTTCAAGGGCGTTGAGGTTGGCACCTTCGCCAAGACCGCTGACGCCACCTACACCGCCGACGTGAAGCTGGGCCAGATCTACTCTGACCTGGGCATGTCCGACAAGGACGAGGCTGCTCCCGTCTTCGTGGACGGCGTTGAGGCCAGCGAGTCCGCCAAGGTCTCCAAGGGCAACGATCTGAAGGTCAGCGAGCTGAAGTTCACCAACTCTCCCGCTGCGAACTGCAATGTCGGCAACGGCACTCTGGTCGAGGCCTATCTGGATGAGGATACCAACGATGTCACCATCGTGGCTATCAACACCTACGTGGCTGAGGTCAACAAGGTTGTGGCCGAGACCAACTCCAAGGATGCTTACATCACCCTGTCCGAGCTGGCTGCTGAGAACGGCGCCTCCTCCGGCCTGCGTGCCAACGACGAGTTCGAGACCACTGGTTTCGAGAACGACCAGATCGTCCTCTTCACCTATGCCAACAACGAGATCCAGTCTGTCAAGGCTGCTGAGTCCGCTGAGGGCACTCTGACCAGAAAGGTTTCCGGCAAGTCCATCAACCTGGGTGAGACCAAGTATGACTTCTCCAAGATGTATTCTGTGGACGGCGGCGAGAGCAGCCTGGGCATCGACAGCGAGTATGTCGTGTACCTGGATGCCAACGGCTATGCCATCTACGTCGAGGAGACTGAGTACAACATCGCTGACTACGCCTATCTGCGTCAGCTGCAGGGCTCCAGCTCTGCCTTCGGCTCTGACAAGGCCGCTCTGATCACCTATGACGGCAAGATGAAGACTGCCGATACCAAGGACGATTATACCAGCGACTTCTCTAACTATAGCCGCGACGAGGTGCAGATTGGTTCTAACAATTCTGAGATCGTCCTGGTGAAGGAGACCTCCAACGGCGAGTATCGCCTGAAGGATCTCGACACCAAGAACCCCCAGATTTCTACGGCTGTCAATTCCTTCCAGCTGCGGAACGGCGTGGCCCGGATCAACCTGACTAACAAGGGCGTGACCAACGCCTCCGATGCCAAGCAGGGCACCGACTACATCTATGCCGACAGCAAGACGGTGTTCGTGGTGGGAACTTATACCGGAAGCGGCGCCAATGATTGGCAGAACGCCAATTACCGTGCCTACACCGGCATCAACAACGCTCCCACCATCGTGGATGATGGCAGTGTTGCTTCCGATGCCATCAACATGAGCTACTACTGCCGCAACAACGGCGTTGCCACCATCGTGTACCTGAGCGTGAACGAGGATGACTACAAGGTCACCGGCGGCAACAACGACGTGATCTTCTTCGCCTTCGAGTCCGGCAGCAAGAAGATCGAGGACTCCGACAACGAGTACTACACCTACAACGCAGTTGTGGATGGCAAGATCGTTGAGGGCGTCAAGGTCGATGCCAGCGTGAAGATCGACAACCGCACCTCCAACGGCTCCTTCAGCAGCAACGTGGTCTTCACTGGCGCCGATTATGACGACGGTGTGATCACCGGCCTGGATTCTCTGGGCAACTCCGGCACCGTCACCGGCATCAACAAGGTGAACAATGAGAACGTCGTGCTTGGCTACGGCAGCAGCTCTGAGTCCACCTATGTGGTCGCCGACGATGCGAAGATCTTCTTCATCGACGATGACGGCACCATTACCGAGGGTGCGGTGAGCAACATCCGCCGCTCCGACGAGGATGTCGTGACCTACGTCCTGGAGGATGGCCAGATCAGCTATCTGTTCATCCAGCAGTACTTCGAGGATAACGACCAGTCCTCTTCCGGCGGCAGACAGGAGCTGACCAGCATCACTGGTGTGACCTATTCTGCTCCCAACCTGACCCTGACTCTGAACGGCACCAACGCCGGCCAGAACTACAAGGTCACCCTGAAGATGATCGTTGCCGGTGTGACCACTGAGCTGGGCACCTACACGGTCACCGGCGCCACCGGCGCTACCAGCACCACCGCTGTCCTGTCCGTGGGCACTCTGGCCAGCATCGCTGCCAGCGGCGGTATCTACATGGTCTCCTGCGGCGGTCAGAACGCAACGTTCACTGCCTAAGGAACTGTGTCAACGTGCTGATGCACTAAGACAAAAAGGATTCCCGGACTTCTGTCCGGGAATCCTTTTTATGTGTCAGGCATAGTCAAAGCCGGTCGGCACGCCCTCTGATAGCTTCTCTCTGCACGGACACACGGCTTGCGAGGATTTGCACAGGCTTTGGCCCAGTTGGCAGAGGAAACGAACTGGTGAATGAGCCGTTCCTTCGCCGCCAGCACCGGAAGAGTCGAAGGTCCCCCGGACTTTTGTCCGGGGGCGTTCCTTTGGGTTACAGTTTCCAGCCCCAGAGGATGATTTTCCCTTCCCCGTTGATGGTTCCGGCGTCCGTCATAAAGTTCAGCGTCTTCAGGTCCTTCGGCGCGATGGAGGGGATGGTGCTGTAATAGGGCGGGTTCGATGTATCATAGATATGCTCACAGATACAGGCAATGGGGGAGAGATAAGTTGCCAGACGGATCTTTGCTTTGCCTTGACCCAGGAGGCCGCTCATCTCCAGGCGGCACAGGTAGTTTTGGTGCGTGCCCGGATGGAAATAGCTGTCTGTCGCAATATTGTTGCAGCGCAGATAGATATAGTGATAGGCTGTGGAGAGGATGGGGACGATCCACACCTCCGTGTACTGCGTGAAGTCGATCTGTGATACATCCACATCCACCTGCGCTGCTTCCTGCGTGACAGGCACTTCCAGAAGTTTTACCAGTGGGACGGCCTCGGCGGCTGCGGCTGCCTCCCGGCGGATGGCGGCATCCTGAGCCGTTCTCGCCTGCTGCTCCGCCGCGTCCGCGGCTGCCAGGGAGGCCAGGGCTGTCTCCAGCTTCTGATTGTCCCCGTTGAAATCCTCCATCCGGATGCGGTCCGTCAGCTCCCACTGGTTGAGATGAAATTGACTGGTCTGCTGCAAATTCTTCACCCTTTCCCGAAAATTGTGGCGGGAAAACTCCCGCTATCCAATCCCCCCTGACCGGAAGAAATTGCAGAATTTCGTGCAACAAAAAATTCCCCCGGACCGAAGTCCGGGGGAATTTTCAACCGCGGGTACAATCACCCTTCTGGCGGGTAATCAGACACCCAACACAAAGCTCTGGTCGCCGCAGGTCACCATGTAGGTGGAGCCCGCAGACAGAGCGGCAGAGATGGTGGCGGTCGTCGTTGTCGCGGCGCCAGTCACGTTGGCGGTCGTCAGCTTCACCAGGGTGCCGCCGTTGACCAGGGAGATGGTCACGGGGTAGACCTGTCCGGCGTTCGTGCCGGTCAGAGTGACAGTGACGGTGCCGCTGCTGTAGCTTGCGCTGATCCCGCTCAGGACCACGCCGCTGCTACCGGCGCCCTCCTGCTTGCCGTTGTCAACTTCCTGGATGAACAGGTAGGCGATGTCGCCGTCAGTCACATCGAGGAGGCCGATGTAGGTAGCAGTGGAGTCGGAGCTGATGTTCTTCACATCGTCGATCTTGGTGATAACACCATCGGTATCGATGTAGTACATCTTGGCGTCAGAGGCAACCGTGTAGCGGACGCTGGCGGAAGCCGTCGTGCCGTTCAGGCCGATGCTGTAGGAGCCGGAGAGCTTCCACACGCCGGTGCCCTTGAGGGTGGTGTAATCAGATGTGGAGATATCATCAGCGGAGGTCAGCAGACCCTTGTTGTTGTAGTCAGCATTGGTCACAACCTGGTTGACCGTGTCGTTGCCAGCCACGACCACAGAGCCAGCATCCTGAGCGGCCTTGACCTTCACGGTGGTGATCTCGTCGTCCACAACTGCGTTGTACAGGTAGTACTGGTTGTTGTCGCCATCGGTGATCATCTTGGTGGCGGACTCAGCAGCCAGGAACACCACATCGCGCTTGCCGTTGGTGACATAGGCGCCGGTGGCGTCGATGAAGGCGAAGGTCACCACATCGCTGGAGCCGCTGGTGGTGTAGACCATCTCAACAGCCTTGGTCTCCACAGTGGGAGAGGTGGTCGGATCATCAGACATGATGGTGGGAGCGTTCTTGATGCCCTTGTAGACGGAATAGTCAGTCTTGCCGCGGGCATCGCTCTCAGCCACCACGAACACGGTCTCACTGTTGCCATACACCGTAGTGCCGGTTTTGGTGGTGATAGCCGCGCGGGTGTTCTTCATGTCGAAGTCGGTAGCGCCGCCGGACAGAACGCCATTTGTAGCAATGCTGGCATCGGCAGTGGTGGTGATAGAACCGTTCTTATGAACATTGGCGGCCTGACGCAGAGCGTACTCGCCCTTGTCGTCAGCGCGGTAGTAGACGATGGTGCCCTCCAGAGAGGTGTAATCGTCGTCAGTATCCACCGTCTTCACGGAGCCGTCGGACATGACCAGCTGAACCTGATCCTTGCCGAAGCGGCTGTTGCTGCTCTGGGTGTAGAGCACATACGCGTACTGAGAGGCGTCGAACTCCTGCTCATCCACATAGATGACCATGCCGTTGGTATCCAGATAGATGACATAGTCGCTCTTGGTGGTCATGCTGGTCTCAGAGCCGAAGGAGAACGCAATATTCTTGGAGTACTTGTACTCGGTATCGGCCAGAGTCAGGTTCTTGCCCAGGGTGTACTTGTCGAGGGTGCCCTCCACGGACTCGGCCTTCACAACGGACTTGATCTCGTCCGCGCTCTGGGAGTAGGTGAACAGGACCACATCGTCTTCCTCGAAGTTGTCGGTATTGGTCTCAAAGCGGGCCTTGCTGCCGGAGATGGACACAGGAGTAGAAGCGTCCTTCTCGGTCACGAGGCTCTCGGAGTTCACGACAACATAGGGATCGGAGACCTTCTCTTCCTTGGAGGAGATGGTGCCCACATAGGTGTCGATGATGCAGATGGTGACATCGTTGTTGTCCTCATCGTAGAAGACCTCAACGGTGCTGCCGTCAGCCACCAGCTTGTTGTTGGCGCTGGAGCTGGAGACCTTGACGGTGTTGCCCTTGGACACGGCAACATCATCGGCCTCAACGCCGTTGTAATAGACCTCGGCGTTCTTGTCCTTCTCGCTCATGTCGAGATCACTGTAGATATCACCCAGCTTCACGTTGCTGGTGTAAGTCACATCAGCGGCGTCCGCATAGGTGCCGATCTTGTCGCCCTTGAAAGTCCACTTGGTGGCGGGACGGGCGAAGTCGTCGGTGGTCTCAGTCTTGTCCAGCTTGTCGAAGTAGCGCTCGGCAAACTGCAGGTTGGGCTTGTGCATGTTGTTGTCGTAGGAGCCCTGCGCAACTTCCTTGGCCTTGTCGCCGGCGATGGTCACGGTAGCGCCGTTGATGTCAACAGAGGTCTTGGCGTCGTACTCGACCATGGTGGCCTGCAGCATGTTGAAGGCGTACAGGGCAGCCTCCTCACGGGTCACGGCCTTGGAGCCGACGAACTCGTCGTTGCCGTCGTCCAGGCCGATACCGGCAGCCTGCTTGATGACGGCCACGGTCCAGTTGGCACCGGTGTAGCCCTCAATGGCGCTGTCATAGCCCAGAGCGCCCAGCAGCATCTTCATGAACGCATTGCCGCTCAGGGTGGCGGTGGGACGGAAGGTGCCGTCGGCGTAGCCGTTGATGATGCCCTGCTGAGAGCAGTAGGTGATGTAGCCTGCGAACACGTTGGTCACGGGCACATCCTTGAAGGGAGCGGTGTCAGCGCTCAGGTAGGAAGCGGTGGTGGGCCCCAGGATCAGGTTGCAGATGATCTTGGCGGCGGCACCGCGGGTCAGGACTTCAGTGGGCTTGAAGTCGCCGCCGGAATAACCGTCGACAACGCCGATGCCGCTGATGACGTCGACAGCTTCCTTGTAGGTGATGCTGCCGTCATCACTGAAGTCCTTGGCGCCGGCGCTGACGGTGACCAGAGACATGGTCATCACCAGAGCCAGTACCAGAGAAAGGAACTTCTTCATTGGGTGTTTACCTCCTTTAAATTTCCGCCTTCCGCTCCCGTTTTCGTTTGGAGAGATACACTCCTCGCACAACGGCTTGCGGCCCTTGTGGGCCAGCGCTTTTCCGAACAACTTCGGTAGCATTTTGAGTTTTCATGCTACCAAACGGCTGCAAAGCTTGGAAACCCTGGAAAGTCTGGTAGCAAAATTAAAGATTTGGTAGCAGCCAATTATGGAAATTTTTTGATGCATCAGATCAGCAGAGGATTGTGATGACATCCAATGCGCTTTCCGGTACCGCTCTTTCTCTGAATGATTTTGTCTGAAAGGCGGGCCCGCGCTTTCTTGAAATGGATGTCACATCGTTGAAAAATAGAAATACACAGGCATTCCGCCCCTCGCAGAGGTGGATTCCCTTTGTCCGGACTGCGGACTGAAAAGCGAAGGATGATTAAAAATGAGTGACAAATATAATCTGCTGATTTGATACATAAATGAAACCATTGGAATAGACAATGAACAAGAAATCTGATATAATTTTGCGCGGTAAAAGACTATTCTCGCGAGAGGAGCAATTTCATGAAGCGAAAAAAAACCGTGCCGGCAGAGGTGGTTCCAAAACCAGTGAATGATGCGGCGCCTGTGCCGGAGAAAGACCATCCGCTGTATGACCGCCTGTTTGTTGTGGGATTTGCGGTGCTGCTGTTTTTTGCCATGACGGTGCAGACGGTTCCCATGAGCCTGATTCTGGCGGTTGTGGCATTGGTGCTGTCCTTTGGCAGGGGGGGCTATGCACGGTTTCGCGGCCGCCTGGGAATCCCGGTCCTGGGGTTTCTGGCCTTTTTGATCCTCTGCGGGGCCGCCAGCCTGTATACGAGCTTCGGCGCCTACGCTTACGGAGAATATGCCAAGCTGCTGGCGTCCGGAGCCCTGGGCCTGTTGCTGTTGGCACGCGGACGGGAACAGAACGCCGGCGGACTCCTGTTCGGCTTCTCTGCCGTGTGCGGAGTGATCGGGCTTCTATGTATCGATGCCGGGTGCCGGGGACCGCTCTTTCGCGGCTTTGCCTCTTTTATGGAGGGGCTTGGGGATGCAGCTTATCAGAGCCTGGATCAAGCGACCTATACGGGCGCCCGGTTTGACGGCATCTATAACGACGCAAACCTGACCGGCAGCCTGATGGCGCTGGCGGTCTTGGTGGGACTCTACCTGATCCGTACAGGACGGAAACCGTGGGAGCGATTTGCGGCCTGCTTTCTGACCGGACTGTCCGCAGTGGCCTTTTTTACCGCAATGAGCCGTGGTGCCATTCTCTGCTTTGGCGCGACAGTCCTCTGCTATCTGTTGTTTGTGGGAAAAGGGCAGCGGGGCCAGCTGTTCCTGCTCCTGTTTTTCACGGCGTTATCCATGGGCGCATTCGGTCTGCTGTCTATGACGCTGCTCTCCTCCGGCTCTGTTCTTGGGACATTGGCCGCGTTGCCATGCGGACTTGTGCTCTGGGGCCTGTATGAAGGTTTGGGCCAGAAGGCGGCAGAGGTTCTCAATGGACACCCCCGCCTGATCGCGGGGATTGCTACCGGTCTGGTGGTGCTCTGCGCTGCGGGAACGGTGGCCGCTTTTACGCTGACGGAGCCCTTCGTCTGCACGGAGGAAAATGTTCTTTACCGGGGCGCGGACGTCACCTCCGGGGAGACCTATACCATCACCGGCGACTGGGACAACGGCGATGAGATCACTCTGATGGCCTATGGCTCCACCCAGGCGCAGGAGATGGAAAACCGGACGGAGACTTATTACAGCGGACCGCTGTCCGAGGCCTCCTTTACCGTGCCGGAGGGGATTACCCGGGTACTCTTCCAGTTCCGGGGACCGGAGGGGACTCAGATCCGCTCTCTGTCCCTCTCCGACGGTACGAAGATCCCCACATCCTATACGCTGCTGCCGGAAAACCTGGTGAGCCGGTTCCAGAAGAATCTGTTTCAGGACCGCAGCTTCCTGCTGCGGGTGCAGTATCTCAAGGACGGCTGGACCCTGTTTACGCAATCACCGTTGACGGGGCACGGCCTGGGCGCTACGGAGGGTCTGCTGACCTCGGTGCAGCCCTTCTTCTACCAGTCCCTCTATCTGCATAACCATATCCTGCAGGTGATGGACGAGACGGGTCTGCTGGGTCTTGCGGCGTTCCTGGCGCTGATGCTGGGTGCGGCATGGCTGCTGGTGCGGCGGCTGCGGACACAGCAGGATGGTATGGCTGCGGTATTGCTTGCCTGCTGGGTGATGATGAATCTCCACGGGTTGATGGAGATCTCCTTCTCCGTGCGGATGTTCCAGTGTGCCGCGTTTTTCCTGGTCCTTATGAGTGTTGTCTCCTGTGGGGAGCCCGCGGAGGGGAGAAGCGGCGTGCGGATCCTCCGGGTCGTAGGGACCCTGGCCGCCGCACTCTGGCTGGTCGTTTCCTTTGCGATGCTTTTGGGCAGCCAGATGGCACAGGCGCAATTCAGGGACTTCGATACGACGGATATGACCCGGTCGGAATTCCTGGACAGCATGGAAAAGCTGGATCGGATGGACGCCTATACCGATCAGGATTATAAGGTCAACCGGATGGTCAATGCACTGCAGGAGGGGGGCAGCCTCAATCTGGGTGTGGCGTCCCGCTGTGCCCGGGAACTGCGGGAGACCGGGGACTTTGACGCTTGTTATAAAGTCGCCGCTTACTATTATCTGCCCCTGCAGGATCTCTCCGGCTTCTTTGAGATCATGCAGGAGGGACTGGCTCAGGAGCGGTCTAATGCCGATGCGTGGAACAGTGCCTTTGATCTGTACGGACAGGCCTTTGCGCAACTGGACGAGTCGCAGATGGATGCGTTTGTGGCAGGCGTCTTGGCAACCATGGAACAGATGGAGCAGGCCAACGAGTATTTGCTGGTTCCGGTGGCGCTGGATGAGGCCAATCAGGCTCTCGCGGATAGTGTGACCACCGTGGAGACGGAGGACCTGGATGCCTCTGCCGCGTATGCGCTGCTCTCTGCGGTATTTGCCGGGCAGCAGGAATAAGTGGAAAAGAAAACAGAATGGGCCTGAATCCATCGGAACTATCCTGCTTTTACAGAATTATGGCAAAAAGGAAAAAGAATAAGCCGGAAAACTTATCAAAAGTTACCCAAAAACTTGAGCTGCGTCGAAAAATGTGCTAAAATATAAGCTGATTAACTAGGAAAAATGACGAGAAGATGTTTTCTCATTCAGAAGTTTATCTGTGGGTAGCATCTAGAATCTGGGAAGTACCGCCGGACTGGCGTGCGATACGGACCCAGCCGGTCAAATCAAAAGCAGGATGTGTTGTTTATATGGAAAAGATCCCGTTTTCCCCGCCGGATATTACCCAGGCGGAGATCGATGAAGTGGTGGATACCTTGCGGTCCGGCTGGATCACCACCGGTCCCAAGAGCAAACAGTTTGAGCGGGAGATCGCGGCCTATTGCGGAACGGATACCGCGGTGTGTCTCAACTCCGCTACCGCCAGCCTGGAGCTGACGCTGCGTGTACTGGGGATCGGCCCCGGGGACGAGGTGATCGTACCGGCTTATACGTATACAGCCACAGCCAGCCCGGTATGTCATGTAGGCGCCACGCTGGTGATGGTGGACAGCCAGCCGGACTGTTATGAGATGGATTATGCACAGCTTGAAAAAGCCATTACGCCGCGCACCAAGGCCATCATCCCGGTGGATGTGGGGGGGATCCTGTGTGATTACACCCGTATTTTTTCCATCGTGGAAGATCGCCGGGGAGACTTTTCACCGGCATCTCCTCTGCAGGCGCAGCTGGGGCGGATCGCGGTGATCGCGGATGGCGCGCACAGCTTCGGTGCGGTCCGCGGCGGCATCCGCAGCGGTGCATGGGCGGATTTCACCACCTTTTCTTTCCATGCGGTGAAGAATCTCACCACCGCAGAGGGCGGCGCAGTGACCTGGCGCAGGGATCTGGGTCTGGATGATGCGGCGCTCTATCGTCGCTATATGCTGCTGAGCCTTCACGGCCAGGACAAGGATGCCCTGGCTAAGACCAAGGCCGGCGCGTGGGAATATGACATTGTGGCGCCTCTTTACAAGTGCAACATGACGGACATCATGGCCGCCATTGGCCTGGCCCAGCTGCACCGGTATGAGGAACTGCTGGCCAAGCGGTATGCCCTGGTGGAGCAGTATCATGAGCTGCTGGCGAGTACGGCCATTCGCCCCGCCCGGCACCTGACGGAGGATGGCCGCTCCAGCTGCCACCTGTATCTGACGGAGCTGGAGGGGAAGACCCTTTCCCAGCGCAATGCCGTCATTGATGCTCTGGCCCAGCAGGGAATCGCCTCTAATGTCCACTATAAACCGCTGCCTCTGCTGACGGCATACCGGGATCTGGGATTCCGGATGGAGGATTATCCCAACGCCTATGGCTTGTATGAGCGGGAGCTGACGCTGCCGCTGTATTCCACACTGACCCAGGTCCAGGCAGAGCGGATCTGCGGGGCACTGCGGGAGATCCTGTAGGAGGAATCATGGCAAATACCCAAACGTTCCAGCGCTTTGCCCCGCCCGGACGGGGTGCAATGGCCGCCAAGCGGCTCTTTGATATCGTCTGTGCGGCCTGCGGGCTGGTGGTCCTCAGTCCGTTGTTCCTGATCACGGCGTTGGCTGTAGGACTGACGTCTCCGGGCGGTATCCTGTTCCGTCAGGAACGGATCGGGCTGGGAGGCAAACCGTTTATCATCTATAAGTTCCGTACCATGCGGAAGGAAAATTCCGGATTGAAGATCACTGCTTCCGGGGATGACCGGATCACACCGGTGGGCCGAATCCTGCGCAAGACCAAGCTGGACGAGCTGCCCCAGCTGTTCAACGTGCTGCGGGGGGATATGAGTTTTGTAGGCCCCCGGCCGGAGGTACAGGAGTATACCGATTTGTACACAGAGGAGCAGAGGCAGGTGTTTCTGGTCCGTCCGGGGATCACGGGGGTGGCATCCATCCGCTATCGTAATGAAAACGACCTGCTTGCCGCCAGCGACGATCCCAACCGTACGTATATTCAGGAGATCCTGCCGGAAAAGCTGCGTCTGGATCTCTCGTACATCCCCCGGGCCGGTGTTGTTCAGGATATCGCCCTGATTTTTGAAACATTGGCGGTTGTGATCCGGGGATAAGCAAAAGAAAGGACAATCGTTGCTCCATGGATATTTGGCTCATCAACCACTACGCGGTGCCTCCGAAATATTATCCCCTGGCCCGGCAGACCTGCTTTGCCAGGTATCTGATGGCCATGGGCCACACGGTGACGATCTTCGCCGCCAGTACCGTTCACAACTCCAACATGAATCTCATTACCGACGGAGCTCCCTGGCGGGATGAGGTAGTGGACGGCGTGCACTATGTCTACATCCGGTGCATGGATTACCAGGGCAACGGGCTCAAGCGGATTTACAACATCTGCGAGTTCGCCTGGAAGCTGCCCGGTGTGTGCCGGAAGTTCCCCAGACCCGATGCCATTGTGGCCACCTCTATGCCCCCCACGTCCTGTGCCATGGGGATTCATCTGGCCCGGAAATACGGCTGCCGGGGCGTGGCGGAGATCGCAGATCTCTGGCCGGAGTCCATTGTGGCCTATGGGATCGCCGGACCCCGGAATCCCGCGGTGCTGGCCCTTCGGCGGCTGGAGAAGTGGATCTATGAAAAGGCGGATGACGTGGTGTTCACCTGCGAGGGCGGATATGACTATATCGTCGAGCAGGGCTGGGAGGGGAGGATCCCCCGTGCCAAGATCCACTATATCAATAACGGCGTGGATCTGGCAGTCTTTGATGAGAACCGGGCGCGCTATACGGTGCAGGACCCGGACCTGGAGGATCCCTCCGTGTTCAAGGTTGTCTACACCGGCTCCATCCGGAAGGTAAATCATCTGGGTCTGCTGCTGGACGCCGCCAAAGAGGTTACAGACCCCAGGGTAAAATTTTTGATCTGGGGAGACGGAGATCAGCGGGCAGCGCTGGAGCAGCGGGTCCGGGAGGAAGAGATCTCAAATGTGGTGTTCAAGGGAAAGGTGGAGAAGAAGTATATCCCCAGCATCGTCAGCCGGGCCGATATCAACTTGATCCATGGCGGAGATCAGGGAAAGGAATTGTTCCGGTTTGGTATTAGCCCCAACAAGATGTTCGACTGCTTTGCGGCCGGGCGGCCCATCCTGATGGATCTCCCTGCAAAATATAATCCAGTGGAGCAATTTCAAGCCGGGATTTGTCTTTCGAGTGTATCGGAGATTCCTGCCGCCATCCGGCAGATTCAGGTGCTTTCGCCCCAGGCCTATGAGAGCCTTTGCGGCAATGCCAGGAAAGCTGCCGCACGGTTTGATTTCCGAGTTTTAACACAGGAACTGATGGAGATTTTGGAAAAAAGGGGATGAGCCGTGTGGAATTTACCTATTCGGCATACAAAAACCTGATACACCTGCTTCAGACGGGCGGATATCGGGTCTGTTCCTATCACAACTGGCAGGATACAGCTCGCTGTGTGATCCTGCGGCATGATATTGACAGCAGCTTGGGCCAAGCGATGGCACTAGCCCGGGTGGAGCGGGAGCTGGGTGTGAGCAGTACTTATTTCGTGCTGCTTACAAGCGATTTCTATAACCCGGCCTCCAAAGGGAGCGTGGAAAAGCTCCGGTCCATCCAATCCATGGGGCACGAAGTTGGGCTGCACTTTGACGAAAAGGCCTATCTGGAAGGGACACCGGAGGAGACAGTGTCCCGCATCCTCCATGAGCGTGATATCCTGGCTTCCATTCTGGAGACGCCGGTGACTACCGTCTCTATGCACCGGCCTTCCCAAGCCACGCTGGAGTCGGACCTTCAGATTCCCGGCATGATCAATTCCTATGGGCAGACGTTTTTCCATGATTTCAAATACCTCTCGGACAGCCGCCGGAGATGGCGGGAACCAGTGGAGGAAATCATCCGTTCCGGAACATATGACCGCCTGCACATTCTGACCCATGCCTTCTGGTACCACAAAGCAGACGAATCCATCACAGAAACCGTGAGTGCGTTTATCCGTTCCGCAAATGCGGAACGCTATGGACAGATGCAGGAAAATATCACAGACTTGGCGAGCATTGTGATGAGGGATCGGTGTTTATGAAAATTAAGGAAATTCTGGATTTTCTGCAGACGGCCCGGATCCCGTTTTCTTTTACAGGTGACCCGGAGAGGGAAGTGGACCGATTTTCTTCTCTCTCCCACTACCGGGAGGGGTCCTTCACCTGGATCAAAAAGCAGGAGAACATCCCGCTGGGAATGGATCTGACGGGTCTGGCTCTGGTATTCGTTGCGGAGGATGTCGATGGCGGTAACGCTCCCAATGTGATCCGGACACCGGAAAGCAAGCACGCATTTTTTTCTTCGATTGAGCATTTTTATGCCCAACCAGAGGAGCGGCCCGCCGTGGGGCAGTTTACCTATATCGGTCCGCGGGTCAAGCTGGGAAGAAACGTCCGGATCGGCCACAACTGCACGCTGGATGGGGACATCACCATCGGGGATGATACGGTCATCTGGAATAGTGTGGTGCTGTTGAACCGGGTGACGGTGGGAAGCCGGTGTGATATTCACTCCGGTGCTGTGATTGGTCACGATGGATATGCCTATACCGAGGATGCCGGGCATCACAAGGTCATGGTGAAGCATTTTGGCGGCGTCAGTATCGGCAACGATGTTCTGATCGGTGAAAACGTCTGTATCAGCCGTGGAACCATTGATGACACCGTTCTGGAGGACGGAGTCAAGATCGATGCGCTGGGGCATATCGCGCATAATTGCTGGTTTGGAAGAAATGCGGCAATGCCAGTTCCGTGCAGTGTCAGCGGCAGCGTGCATGTGGGAGAGAATGCCTATCTCGCCGGCGATATTATCCGTAATCAGTGCACCATCGGAGAGAATGCGTTTGTAGGCTTGGGTGCCGTTGTTGTGAAAGATGTTGCCCCCGGTCAGACCGTGGTGGGAAACCCTGCAAAGCCCTTTATCAAAAAGAAAGCGTGAAGAATATGCAATTTATTGATCTAAAAGCACAGTATCGTGCACTAAAAGATGAGATTGATGCCAATATCCGGGGCGTGCTGGACTCTGCCCAGTTTATCGGCGGCCCTTATGTGAAGGAGCTGGAGGCGCAGCTGGCGGCCTTCACCGACCGGAAGCACTGCATCACCTGCGCCAACGGTACGGATGCCCTACAGATCGCCTATATGGTGGCAGGTGTGGGTGCCGGGGACGCGGTGTTTTGCCCGGACATGACCTTCATCTCCTCCACGGAGCCGGCCAAAATGTTTGGGGCCACTGCTGTATTCTGTGACATCACGCCGGACACCTACTGCCTGAGCCCGGCGGGCCTGGAGCGGCAGATCCAGGCCGTGCTGACGGAGGGAAAGCTGACCCCCAAGGCTGCGGTGGCAGTGGATATTTTGGGAAATCCCTGTGACTATGATGCCATCGGGGCCATCTGCGAGAAATACGGTCTGTTCCTCATCGAGGACGCGGCCCAGAGTTTCGGCGCCTCCTACCATGGGAAAAAGGCCTGCGCCTTCGGCCATATCGCCACCACGTCCTTCTTCCCGGCAAAGCCTTTGGGCTGCTATGGTGACGGCGGCGCTATCTTTACGGATGACGACGCGGTGGATCAGCTGTGCCGGTCTTTGTGCGTCCACGGCAAGGGCCCCGGCGGCAAGTACGACAATGTGCGGGTAGGCATGAACTCCCGGCTGGATGCTATGCAGGCCGCCGTGCTGCTGCCCAAACTCAGGGCCCTGGGCACCTATGAGATGGACGCCCGACAGATGGTGGCCCGCCGGTACAACGAGGCGTTTGCCGGCCGGTTTGTGACGCCCTTTGTGGCGGAGGGCTGCGTCAGCGCCTGGGCCCAGTATGCCCTGCTGGCGAAGGACACCGCCCAGCGAGACGCCATCGTGGCCTACCTGAAGGAGGCCGGGATCCCCAATATGATCTACTATCCCACGCCCCAGCACGCGCTGCCGGTGTTCCGGGACGAGCCTCATTACGGAGAGACCTTCCACAACGCGGACGACTACTGTGCCCGGACCTTCTCCCTGCCCATGCATCCCTATCTGGAAGAGGCGGAGCAGCGCAAGGTTATCGACGCGGTTTTGGAGGGTCTGTGATGAAATTATCTGAAGCTGTCCGGGGCGTTTCCGGTACGCTGGCTGCAGATGGGGAGTTCAGCTGCATCGCATTTGCCACGGAACAGGAGCAGTCCCAGTTTCTGACGTTTCTGGAAAAGGAAAAATTCCTCCCGGCTCTGGATAATTCCAAGATTTCCTGTGTGCTGACCACCTCCGCATTGGCGGAAAAGATCCCGCCCCATATCAAAGGTGTGTTCCTCTGTGACCGGCCCAAGGCTGCACTCTTTGAGATTCACAACCGCTTGGCTCGCCATCCGGATTATGTGGGCGCTTCTGCGGCTACTGTGGTGGGGGAGGGGTGCTCCATCAGTCCCCTGGCAGCCATTGACTGTGAAAACGTCGTCATCGGAGACCGCGTGACAATTGAACCCTTTGTGGTCATCAAGGGACGCGTGATCATCGGAAATGATGTGACCATCCGCAGCGGTGCGGTGATCGGTTGCAAGGGATTCTCTTTTTCAAAGGATGCACAGGGTCAAAATGTCTCTGTGGAGGATACTGCCCGGATCATCATCGAAGACCATGTGGAAATTTTTGAACAGGTAGCCATCAGTACCGGGATTTTTCCCTGGGAAGAGACCCGGATTGGAGAAAATACAAAAGTGGATGCCCAGTGTCACATTGGGCACGGCGCCCATATCGGTCGGAATTGCCTGCTGGCGGAAGGCAGCCGCTGCTGCGGGAACAGCCGGGTGGGAGATCACGTCTGGGTCGGCGTCGGGGCGATTGTGTCCAACCGCGTGCGCGTGGGCGACGGCGCCCGGGTATCCCTCGGGTCTGTCGTGACGAAAGAAGTTCCCGCCGGGCAGACAGTCTCCGGCAACTTTGCAATTGACCATCAGAAATTTTTATCCAACTTGAAAAAGTCTTTGGAGGAATAATTGATATGTCCATGAAAGAAGAACTGATCGAAAAGATCCAAAATAAGACCCTGACCATGGGTGTCTGCGGTCTGGGATACGTGGGACTGCCCCTGGCGGTGGATAAGGCGAAACACGGGTTCCGCACCATCGGCTTTGATGTCCAGCAGGAAAAGGTGAACATGGTGAACGCCGGGAAAAACTACATCGGCGACGTGGTGGACGCGGATCTGGAAAAGCTGGTGAAGGCCGGAATGCTCAGCGCCACCACGGATTTCTCCCAGGTGTGTGATGTGGATTTCATCGCCATCTGCGTGCCCACGCCGCTGGACAAGCACCAGCAGCCGGACATCAGCTACGTCCGGGATTCCACCATCGCCATCTCCAAGCACCTCAGACGGGGGTCCATGGTGGTGCTGGAGTCCACCACCTATCCCGGCACCACGGAGGAGCTGATTCGCCCCATCCTGGAGGAGGGCAACGGCCTCAAGTGCGGGGAGGACTTTTACCTGGGCTTCTCCCCGGAGCGGGTGGATCCGGGCAACCTCATCTATAAGACCAGCAACACCCCCAAGGTTGTGGGTGCCATCGGTGCTGACGCCACAGAGGTGATCTCCATGGTGTACCACTCCATTCTGGATGGGGACGTGACCACCGTATCTTCTCCCGCTGTGGCAGAGATGGAGAAGATCCTGGAGAACACCTATCGAAACGTCAACATCGGCCTGATCAATGAGCTGGCCATTTTGTGCAATAAAATGGGCATTGACATCTGGGAAGTGGTGGACGCCGCCAAAACCAAGCCTTACGGCTTCCAGGCATTCTATCCCGGTCCCGGCCTGGGCGGCCACTGCATCCCCCTGGATCCCTATTACCTCAGCTGGAAGGCCCGGGAGTACGGCTTCCACACCTCCATGATCGAAGCGTCCATGATGGTCAACGACCGGATGCCTGAGTACACGGTGGAGCGGGCCGGAAAGATCCTCAACCGCTATAAGAAGGCTCTGAACGGCTCCAAGGTCCTGGTGCTGGGCGTGGCCTACAAGCAGGATATCGACGACTACCGGGAGAGCCCCGCCATCCGGGTCATCGAGGAGTTCCATAAAACGGGGGCCATGACGGATTTCTATGATCCCTTTATCCCCAAGTACCGTCATGAAGGCCAGTGGTATCAGGGCCTGGAGGCGCTGACGCCGGAGACCGTCAAAGCCTATGATCTGGTCATCATCACCACGGCCCACACCAAGGTGGACTACCAGATGGTGGCCGAGTGCGGCGTGCCGGTCTTTGACTGCAAGAATGTGACCAAGCACATTCAAAACCGGGAGAACATCGAGGTTCTGTAAAGCCGGCAGCTTCTCTTTTGGGAACGCGTCCGTATGAAGGAGTTTCAGGAATGATCAAAGTATGCCATATGACCAGTGCCCATCAGCCGGGAGACACGCGTATTTTTCAAAAGGAGTGCGTCTCTCTGGCAAAGGCCGGTTACCAGGTTTTTCTGGTGCAGCGGGGAGAGAGCGGGGAGAACTCCGGTGTCCGGATCATCGGTGTGGGACAGCCCTCCGGCGGGCGGCTTACCCGGATGACCTCCTTTGCCCGCAAAGTGTATGAGGCGGCACTGGCCGTAGACGCAGACCTTTATCACCTTCATGATCCGGAGCTGCTTCCCTACGGAATCAAGCTCAAGCGCCGGGGGAAAAAGGTGATTTTCGACAGTCACGAGCTCTATGCCGTGCAGCTGCGGCAAAAACCCTATCTGCCGGGCTGGTGCACGCGGATCATTGCGTTTGGATATGCGCGGTATGAGCGTTACGTCCTCCGGCGCCTGGACGGGGCCATCTTTCCCTGCACCGTGAACGGAGAGGACCCCTTTGCGGGAAGGTGTCCCCACACAGCGCTGGTAGACAACAGCGTCAAGCTGGAGGATTTTTATGAGCGGTATGATCCGGAAGCCGTACGGAACCAGGATCAGATCTGCCTGACAGGTTCTTTGACGGAGGCCCGGGGCATCACCAGTGCGATCCGGGCTGCGGCGTCGGCAAAGTGTACACTTGCGCTGGCTGGCCCGATCTCTCCGGCGGACTATGAGGCCCAGCTCCGGAAGATGCCGGAATTTTCCAGCGTAGATTACCGGGGCGTCCTGGCCAAGGACCAGGTGGCAGCGCTTCTGCAGACCAGCCGGGTGGGCCTTTCTCCGCTTTTGAACCAGGGCCAGTATTGGAAGGCTGAGAATCTGGCCACCAAGATCTGTGAGTATCTGGCCATGGGGCTGCCGGTGGTGATGAACGGGTCTGCCTACAACCGGGCATTCGTAGAGCGCTGGCACTGCGGCATCTGTGTGGACCCGGAGAACGTGGAGGAGATCGCCTCCGCTATCCGGTATCTGCTGGATCATCCGGAGGAGGCCCGGCAGATGGGAGAGAATGGCCGTCAGGCCGTGCGGGAAGAATTCAACTGGGGCGTGGAGGAAAAAAAGCTTCTGGCCCTGTACGAGGAAATTTTCAAGGAATAAAAGGGGACCATCAACATGAAATACGTGCTCATCGGCTGCGGCCGGATCGCCGTCAACCACATCAAAGCCGTGCTGAACAACCACCTGGAACTGGCCGCTGTGTGCGACGTCAAGCCGGAGGCCATGGAGACCCTCCTGGCCAAGCACGGCCTGGAGAAGGACACTTCCATCCGCCGCTATACCGACTATCGGGAGATGATCGAGGCGGAGCAGCCCACTCTGGCGGCCATTGCCACGGAGAGCGGAATCCACGCGGAGATCGCCCTCTACTGCATCGCCCACGGCGTCAACGTCATCATCGAAAAGCCCATGGCCATGTCCATGGCGGATGCCGACGCCATTGTGGAGGCTGCCCAGGCCCACCATGTCAAGGTGTGCGCCTGCCACCAGAACCGGTTCAATCCGGCGGTCCAGGCCACCCGGAAGGCCCTGGAGGAGGGCCGGTTCGGCAAGCTCTCCCACGGCTCCATCCATGTGCGCTGGAACCGGAACAAGGGCTATTACGACCAGGCCCCCTGGCGCGGCACTTGGGCCCAGGACGGAGGCTGCATGATGAACCAGTGCATCCATGGCGTGGATCTTCTGCGCTGGATGATGGGGGATGATGTGGTGGAGGTCTATGCCCAGACGGCTCAGCAGTTCCATCACTATCTGGAATGTGAGGACGTGGGCATGGCGGTGGTGAAATTCGCCAACGGCGCCATCGGCACCATCGAGGGCACCACCAACGTCTACCCCAAAAACCTGGAAGAGACGCTGTATCTCTTCGGTGAGACGGGAACGGTGAAGATTGGCGGTACCTCCACCAATAACATCGATGTCTGGCAGTTTGCCGACCAACGGGAGGAGGACGCAGCCCTGCAGGGGCTTCAGGAGGCCACCAGCAATGTCTACGGCAACGGCCATACCTCCGTTTACGCGGATATGATGGATGCCATCGTCCATGACCGGGCCCCGTATATCGACGCTCAGGCCGGGCGCCGGGCGCTGGAGATGATCCTTGCCATGTATCAGTCCGCGGCCACCGGAATGCCGGTGAAACTGCCGCTCAAGGACGTGGCCTCCCTGGACTTCACAGGCCGGTTTGACAAAAAAGAGGAGACAAACGGGTAAATGAAGCTGCCATCTGTCACAGAAAAACTGCGTGGGAGCCGGGCGGCCCAATCCCTGGAGAAGCTCTCCCGCGTAAGCCGGAGGCATCAGTTTTTGTTCCAGTGCGGACTGATCCTCCTCTACCGGCTGGTGCTGGACTTCATGTACCTTACGCAGCTCTCTCCCATCTACGCCTACAGCGGCTTTACCACGGATCTGGTGTGGATCAAATACGCCCTTTCCTGGCTGCTGGTATTGGTGTGTCTGCCCCTGGTGGTGGGGCTCCAGGGACAGGAGGAACGTCCCTCCTCCATCCTGGTGACGCTGATGAACTATGTTTACTTTCTCCCGATGACGTCCTATCTGGGATGCAAGGGAAGTGATCTGGGCTTCTTCTGCGCAGTGGCGGTGTACTGGCTGGTGCTGCTGGCGGTGCAGCTGCGTATGCCCACCATCTTGGTGCCCAAACTGCCCCACCGGCATACCTCCTTGTTATTTTTTCTCGTGAGTGTGGGGGCGTGCCTGTTCGTTATGGGGATCTCGGGACTCTATACCGGATTCCGGCTGAAGCTGAACATTTCGGATGTCTATGGGATCCGGGCAGAGGCCGCAGCCTATGATATTCCCGGTCTTTTTTCCTACATTCTCTCCTGGATGACGGTCATTTTGTCCGTGCTGATCCTGTACTGGCTGCAAAAGCGCCGGTACGTTGCGGTAGGCGTGCTGGTGGTAGTCTATCTGTTCTATTACTCCATCAGCGCACAGAAGTCCGTGTTTTTGTTTCTCTTTTTACTGCTGTTCTGCTACCTGCTGTACCGGAGATGGATGTACCGCTGGTGCGCCGGGCTGTTGTCCCTGGGAGTCATGGGCTGCTGGGTGCTGGAGGCCGGGGCCCAGTTCCTCACCCCCATGTCCCTGTTTGTGCGCAGGCTCATGTACGTGCCTGTCCAGCTCAGCGAGGTGTACGCCCAATTTTTCCGGGAGCACCCGCTGAATCTGTTCCGGGACGGGATTTTGGGGAAGCTGTCCTACGACCCGGTCTATTCTATTAAGATCTCCAAGGTGATCGGAGAATATATGGGGACCGGATCCAGCGCCAACAACGGTCTGGTGGGTGATATGTATGCCAATCTGCCGGTCGTGCTGGGGGTTTTCCTGATGCCGCTGATCCTGGTGATCCTGTTCCGGCTGCTGGATGCGGCAGCCAGAGACATCCCCCAAAAGATCTATATCGGGCTGTGTGTGTTTTTTGCTATGAGTTTCTGCAACGGTTCCTGGAGTACCGTCCTGCTGTCCGGAGGATTCCTGATGGCCTGTATCTTCCTGTATCTATTTCCTGTACAAAAAGAGGAGCACGTAAAGAATGAACAATCGTGAACTGCGCTTTCAGGACCTTGTTTCCGGGTTCCGGCGCGATTGGAAACTATTTTTGGTCATTGTGGGCGGGTTCCTCCTGCTGGGTCTTGCTGCTGGATTCTTCTTTTCCGGCCGGGCCTCGGCGGAAGGGTCCGGCAGCGCCCAGGCATGGGAGCCGGTGGATTTTGCGGAGGTCCCCATGGGCATCACCTATTATGTGGACTGTTACGACTACATCAAAGAGCAGCGCAAGGTCCTCTGTTCGTATATTGACGGTGTGCGGAACGATTCCTCCATTACGGAATCGCAGCAAGAGCAGCTCCTAGAGATGAAAGAAGAAATCCTGATCTTTGATGAGGACGAGCTTGTTCCTATCTACTGGGATCTGAACGCCCCGGATGCGTTTTACCTGCCCGATGAGCTACGTCAGAGCACTCTGGCTCAGTATCGGCGGGAGCGGGAGACGCTGCTGCAAAATATCAGCAAATCCGAGTATGCCAGATCTCTGCTGGATACCGTGGGCGGCCTGAGTACCAGCGACGCCGCCGTCAATGAGATCTACGCCTCCATTCTTTCCCAGGCAGCGGAATACCGCCAGCTGCAGCTGGATCTGGAACAGCTGGATACCCGGCTGAATCTGCTGGAAAACGAGTATCCCGCGCTGCGCCAGGCCAGTGAAGAAATGGCGCAGCGCCTCGATGACGCCGCCCGGGCGCTGGATGCGCGGGCGGAAGAGGCAGTGGCCCTGCTGGAGGAGATTGCGCAGGAAAACCATCTGAATATCACCTTCTCGGCGGAGCAGGAGGACGTGACGGTCCAGATCGGCCACACTACCCGGCCCGCCACCCGACAGGAGGCATTTACGGCCTTTGTGATCTTCTTTGGACTTGTGGGTATCTGTGCTGGCGGCTTTTTTGTCCTATGCCGGGAGACTTCTTCCTACAAAAAGGAGTCTCTGCAGCAGTGATTTGAAGATTTGAAAGGATACTCTGGGATGCAGTCTCGTTTGCTGAAAAATATTCTCTCTGTCAGTGGCGTGCTGATTTTGGTCAAGGCGCTGGGTTTTTTCAAGCAGATGGTAATCGCCGGCATTTTTGGCGCCAATGCCGAGACTGACCTGATCAATCTGTCCTATGGATTTATCGGCGACATCCAATATCTGCTGGTTCAAGTGATGCTTACCGCAGTGGTATCTGTTTATATTCATGTGAAGGAAGAGACCCAGAATGAAGCCGGGCAGTTTGCCAGCGACACCCTTTGCGCAGGCACCATCGTTGTAGCGGCGATTTCAGCGACCATTTTTATGCTTTCCCCCTGGATCTCAAAATTGCTGGCCCCAAGCTATTCCCAGGAATTGAGTAGCCAGCTCGGGGGCTATATTCGCCTATTTTCCCCGATCCTCATTCCATTGGTTTGGATGGCGGTTTTTCATGCACTTCTCAACTCCAACAAACGCTTTATCCCAGGTCAACTGGAGGGATTGTACCAAAGCGTGATCCTGGTTATCGTGATTATTTTGGGAGCGCCCTATCTGGGCGTGGACTCCCTAGTCATTGGATATTGGTTGTATGCAACCTTCAGCGCCGGGTTTCTGGGTTATCAGGCGCGGACTTATTTGAGGAAGAGCAGTAGAAATCCGTTCCGTAATCCGCAGGTCCGTTCGCTTCTCGCAATGGTTGGACCACTTTCTATCGGCTATGGTGCAGTTTATATCAACCAAATGGTAGACAAAATCCTGGTATCCGGACTGGCGGATGGGACGGTCACTGCCATGAGCTATGCCGCTACACTTTCCAATCTGGTAGGGACACTGATTTGCTCCCTCTGCTCCGTGCTTTATGCCCATGTAACAGAATATATTTCGCAGGAAAAGGAACAGGCTGTGGCCCAACTGACAGAACGGGCGATTTTGGTTCTGGTGATTCTGCTGCTGCCTGTCACTGTGATCGCAGTAAGCCAGGCGGAAGACATAGTCCTGCTCATATATGGCCGCGGCGCATTTGACGCGGAAGCGGCGGCTATGACAGCCCAGGCATTGATGGGCTACAGCCTGAGTTTTATCCCTTTGGCGTTACGTGAGGTATATAGCCGGGTCCAATACGGATATCAGGACTCTAAGCACCCCGCGGTAAACAGTGTCATCGGCATCGCCTGCAATGTTACATTGAGCATTTTGCTTTGTCGAAAGTTCGGTGTATTTGGAGTGACCCTTGCCAGCAGCGTAGCCACCCTAGTAATCGGCATGCTGAATGTGCAGTCTGCTCGCCGGACCGCATCATTCCTGTCGTTGAAATCTCTTTGGAACTTAACACCGAACATATTGATAGGTGGAATCCTGTCCATCCTTTTGACGTGGGGCTGCAAGCAATGGCTTGCAGAACTGCCGCTGCTGATTCGGCTGTGCTTGACCACTTTCTTTGTGTTCTCTGGATATAGTGTTTTGGTCATCCCTGCGGTATGGAAAACCGGGCTTATCAAGCCATGTCATTTTTCGCGCAAACAAAGATGAGCAGGAAAAATATCGCTACTGAAGAGGAGCCTTCTATTAGCGGCTGGTAATTTTTATAGTCCGAGGAAGGACGCTCTGCAGAGATCAGAAAGAAAGCGGCGCGTCCCATATGCAGAGTAGCCTCTTTTTTGAGTGGTCTGCTAGCGCGCTCACGCTATGATTCTTTGCCTGTCCCCACTCAGCTTTTTTGGAGCCGTGCAGGCATTCTGCCTCGAATGCTGGCCTCAATTTGGGGCTATCTTCGCAGAAAGCAGTTGTATCTCTGTGTGCATTGCCACGGGCAACGAATATCAAATGAAGGGAATTATTTTATGTGTGGCATCAGTGGTTATCTGGATCTAGACCGTGGAGTGGATATTGGAATCTTGCGGCGTATGACGGATGTCATCCGTCACCGGGGGCCGGATGACGAGGGATATGCTTTGATTGGCCCCGGTGGGACATCTTTTTTCGGGGGGAACGATACAGTAAAAGGGCTGGAGGTCCCTCCGCTGGAAACTGCCGTGGGGACCGCTTCCTTTTTGGGATTTGGTCATCGCCGCCTGAGCATCTTGGATCTGAGCGTTGGTGGTCATCAGCCGATGTATTTGCCGGAACGGGATATCACCCTCATCTACAATGGGGAGTTATATAACTACATGGAACTTCGCGCCCAACTGGAAGCTCTGGGGTATACCTTCCACACCACCAGCGACACGGAAGTTTTACTGTATGCCTACTGCGAATGGGGTGAAGATTGTCTCACACAGTTCAACGGCATGTGGGGGTTTGCTTTGTGGGATGGACAGGAAAATAAGCTGTTTTGCGCCAGAGATCGGCTGGGAGCCAAACCGTTCCATTACTGGCGCCAGGGAAACCGTATCATGTTTGGATCAGAACTGAAGCAGCTTTGTCAGGATGGTGCCGTACAACGGCGGTTTGACACCTCTTATTTGGCAGCTAACCTGATATATCATATCAGTGATTATAACGATCAGACTCTGATTGAAGGCATGAAGACCCTCCGACCTGGCCATAAGCTTGTTGTGCAGCTGGGGGCCGGTCATAACACCATCGACTCCTTTACCATTTCTTCCTATTGGACGTTGCATGTTCATTATGATAACAGTAAAACCGAGGCGGAGTGGGTGCGGTTGGTGACAGAGGAGTTTTCCAGGTCTTGCCGCTGGCGTATGCGTAGCGACGCCCCCCTGGGGGCGCTTTTGTCCGGAGGGCTGGATTCCTCCTGCATGGTTACTGAGATGTGTTCGCAGATGGAAGACCCCTCACGGTTGCAAACGTTTACTACCAGTTATCCTGGTAACAACTCCTGTGACGAGTGGTTCTTTGCCGATCTTATCAACCGTTCCTGCGGCTGTACAGGTAACCAGATCCTACCGGATGCCGAGGACATTGAAAAGCGTTTTGAGAATTTGGTGTGGCATGTAGAAGGGAGCTGTGGACTCTCTCTTTTAGGCAGCAAATTTTTGTTGGATGAAATCAATCGCCGCGGCTATAAGGTGATTCTCAATGGCCAGTGTGGTGATGAATTGATGCTTGGCTACGAGCGTTATTATGCATTCTTTTTCGCATCCCTGATCAAGAGAAAGCAGTGGAAGACTCTGGTGTCAGAATTTCGTCAGGCCAGTCGCCATTCCAAATTATCTGTGAGAGATCTGGCCGCTTATGCGCTCTACTTTAATCAGCCAGTGGTGCGGGACTCACGGCAGCTTCATCGTGCCGGCCGGTTCATCAACCCCGACCTGTTAGACCAGCGCAATCGTGTGGAGTTGCGGGAGTTGCTGTATCCAAAAATACTGGAAAATCTCCAATACACGGAGTTGACGGCAACCCAGTTGACACATATTGTACGCTATGACGACCGGTTGTATATGTCGGCTTCAATTGAAAGCCGGATTCCTTTTATGGACTATCAGTTCGTGGAACTGTGCTGTCGGATTCCACCTGAGTACAAGATCAAAAATGGTTACACCAAGTATCTGATGCGGCAGGCATTTGACAGAAGAATGCCTCGGGAAGTTACCTGGCGCACGAATAAAATGGGCTTTGGAGCGCCTGTGACACAGTGGGGCAGGAGGTTTTCGCGGGATTATCTGTTGGCGTACATTGAGGATTGCCGTACAGAGAAGTACTTCAAAAAAGAGGCGCTTGCACAGATGGTAACCCGCAATCAAGCGGAACCGTCTATCTATGAATTTCTCGCGGTTGAACTTTTTGCACGGCAGTTTGATGTGTCATAAGTATGGGACATTACAGGGGAAAACTGCTTTGATATAGTTTTTCGGGTGGTGGAGGCTATTTCGCTTTTTGGTGCGAATATTGATATATATTCGCATCCGGACAAACAAGAGGGGAGATCCGCATGACCTGTGTTAAAAGTAAAAATAAGTTACTGACTACAGAAGTGTAGAAACAGAATTACAGGATGTCCTTAGCGGTAAAAAAGCAAAAAATGAGTGGCGCCTAGGAACTTTTGTTAATTGAAAATGGATATGAAAAGTTCCACGCTGGGGCGCTAAACAAACTCACGTCCTCCTGTGCGCACTCCGATAGCAGGAGTTGCTTACACTTGATTTTTTGCGCCATTTTATCCATTTTTCTATGACAAACACAAAATTAAAAAAATCTAGCCGAAAAATGGATTTGAAAAAATAGATGGCAGAAAGATATATTTGCCACTTTAAATTTCGGCCATAACGCTGTATAATTTGTTATATGATCGTAACCTAAATTAAGCGGGGAACGACACATAATGCAATTAGGAGCGTATGGGCAAGATGAATCATCTGCGAAAACAGATTCTCTTTTTGTGTGACAGTCTGATTTTAATTGTTTTTTCGACTTTTTTCTCGTGGTTTTCTCTGCGATATAATCTGACGGATGCAGTTGGACAATCCGTTCAGCTGATTCAAAATTTTGCGTTGCTTTATGCCTGCACAGTGCTTTTCCAACTTTTATTCCGCACGTATGACAGCCTTTGGCGGTACGCTGAGAGTAAGGAATACCTGTCGCTGCTCATGGCTGCATTTTGCGGATTTTTCCTCTACGAGGTCTTGAGCCGCATTTTTCTACAGAGCATAATTTCCTTTATGCTCCTGACTTGTGTGGCCAGCCTCTGGGTCTTGGGAATGCTGTTGCTGCGCTTTGCCTACCGTGTTTACCGCAGTCGGGTACTATTTAGTAAGGGCAGCCATCAAATCCCTGTGGCCATTGTCGGTGCAGGAGCAGCTGGCGTTCAGCTGCTGGATGAGCTCCAGAGCAATCCAGACAGCCGATACAGTGTGCAATGCTTTTTTGATGACGACCTTGGCAAGCTGGGAAAACGAATCCATGGCGTGGAAGTGAAGGGGACGATCAGCCAAGTGCAGGAGCGCCTGCGCGCGATGGATATTCAGGAGATCATTGTGGCGATTCCATCTGCGGGGGAAAACCGCCGCCACGAGATTTTACAGAAACTGTCCGGCCTCGAGCGGATCAAAATTTCTGTTTTGCCCAGTACACTGGACATGATCCGCCAAAAGCCGATGCGCTCTCAACTGCGCGAGGTCCGCATTGAGGACTTATTGGGCCGTGAGCCGGTGTACTTGGACCCAGCGCCTGTGGATGCATATCTCTCTGGAAAAACCGTATTGGTCACTGGAGGCGGCGGCTCTATCGGTTCAGAGCTGTGCCGCCAGATTGTCAAGCACGATCCCAAAGAGCTGGTGATCGTGGATATCTATGAGAATAACGCCTATGATATTCAGCAGGAACTGCTGTACCAGTATGGTGGGCGGCTCAATCTGAAAGTGGAGATCGCTTCTATACGGGACAGGAGGCGGATGCGGCAGATCTTCGCTACATACCGGCCGGATGTGGTTTTTCATGCCGCTGCGCACAAACACGTGCCGCTTATGGAAAACAGCCCTCAGGAGGCGATCCGCAACAATGTATTTGGCACACTAAACCTCGTGCGGGCCGCGGATGAGTTCTGTGTTCAGAAGTTCCTGCTGATCTCCACAGACAAAGCGGTCAATCCCACCTCTGTAATGGGCGCCAGCAAACGGCTTTGCGAGATGATTCTTCAGTCCATGAAAGGACACAGCGGCACAGATTTCGTGGCGGTTCGATTCGGAAATGTCCTGGGCTCCAACGGCTCCGTAGTACCGCTGTTCCAGCGGCAGATCGCCGCGGGGGGACCGATCACGGTAACAGACAAGCGCATTATCCGTTATTTTATGACAATTCCGGAAGCTGCGCAGTTGGTGCTGCAGACCGGTGCCATGGCCCGGAAGAACGAGCTGTTTGTTCTGAATATGGGACAACCTGTAAAAATCCTGGATTTGGCGGAAAATATGATCAGACTCTCCGGGTATGTGCCGTATCGGGACATTGACATTGTGGAGACGGGGCTGCGGCCCGGCGAAAAGCTGTACGAGGAGCTGTTGATTGCCAGCCGGGACATTGAGCAGACGGAGAACAGCCAGATTTTTATCGAGCGGCAGCCGGCGATTACTCCCGGTGAGCTGAGAGAGAAGCTGGAGATTCTCCAGGAGGCCCTGGAGAAGGATGATTCCTCCTGCATTCGGGAGGCGCTGCACAGGGTTGTGCCAACTTTCCATGAGCCGGAAGAGGTGAACTGCGGGCAAGGCGCCGAGGTCCGCATTCCGCAACAGGCTGCTTTCAGATAAAGATCAGAATTTTCAAAAAACCGCCATGCGAAATGTCAGCGCATGGCGGTTTTTTCAGGACAGATTTCCTACACGATATAAGGAGAGTTCTATGACCAATCATTTTTCCCTTGCCAGATTCCTGCTCTGGATTCCTCCATTGCTCTGGTATCGAATCATTTGGGGATTTTCCGCCCAGACAGCGTCTGCCTCCGGGAAAGTATCTGATGGACTTCTGCATCGCATCTTAATTGTGCTGTCGCCTGCGTATGCCCGGTCCGAGGCCGATATTCAGGGGGCAGCTGTTGAGGTGCTCTCGTTTTTTGAGAGAAAAGCCGCCCACATGTTTTTGTATTTCCTTTTGGTCATCCTGTTGTTAGCGGCGCTTGCGCCCTTTGTCCGGAACATCCTGCGCCGGTCTGCTGCCGCGGGAGTTTTCTGTGCCGTCCTGGCAGCCCTGGATGAGATTCATCAGACGTTTGTTCCAGGGCGCAGTGGAGCTGCACGAGATGTGGCGGTCGATTTGGCGGGAGCCGCAATCGCGTATGGTATTTGGTTTCTACTGCGATGGGTAGGAGCCGCGCGAAGAGACCGGCGCCGGCTGTCTGCAATCCGAACATGGATGCCCGCAGGGATTGGCCTTCTCAGTGCCTGTATTCTGCCGCACCTTACACAATCCGCCTTCAGCCATCCGGTTTTTGAGCGCCTCTGTCAGCGGTTCCTGGAAAATTGGGAAACGCTTGACGCAGCCGGAAAGATCGCTGTATTAGAGGGGATCTCTCCTGTTATGAAGGAGATGTTATATGCGGGAACAGCGGGGCTGTTGGGGCTGATGACTATCCTGACGCTGGCAATGCGGGGATGGCCGCTGCTGCGCTCGATCACGGTATCGGTGTCAACTGCTGCGCTGGCAGCGGTCTTCTTTGCGGGGCTGCATAGTTGCTGCTTGATCCCGGGACTTTTATCTATAGCCATGAGTGTCCTTCTGGGAAGCATGGTTTGGGCCAGCTGCATTTTAATTGTGAAAAGCAAAGCGCTGCTTCTCCATAAAGAATTCCAGATGTAAGCACGAAGCCCCAACGGGCTTCGTGCTCTTTCAAATAAGCTTATAGTGCGGCCAGGGACCGCCAGATCGGAATCCGATCATATCAAACAGAATCAAGAGCGGGCCGGCCAACAGCAGCCATAAAAGCGCATATCTGAGACAAATCTGCCCCAAAAAATTGCCGAAAAGAGAAGTGTAATCCCAAAGCCCCAAACCAAGCCAGACATTGAAAACCAGCCCGGCGGTCAACTGGGAAACAATCAGCACGATCCCTCCCAAAACTGCCTGGAGCCACAGCGGAAATGTCCAGGGCATTCGTTCGTTGACAGCGTCCAAAGGGATACACAGGAGGGAGAATACGGCAAGATCGGTCCAATGGCAGTTTCCGGTCAAAAGAAGCTGTAAAGCGCAGAAAACGACTCCGCCGCAGAACCATCGGAATATATGCCAAAGCAGCTGCATGATACGTCCCCCTCAAAAAAATTATCCGTTTCCCATCCTCCCTGATTAGGCATGCACAATGCTGAACGCCGGAAACAACAGTTCCCATCCGGTATGCGGATGACGGAGCTCCTTGCCAAGGTATTCGTGAAGAACCTCGTGCGCGTGGCCACAAACTCAAGGCCAGTGGCCAATCGGAACTGCAGTATGGAGGATTTTTCGGGCAGCTCCGTTTGATTTCTCCAGTATGCGGACTGGCAACGTGATGTCGGAAACCTTGCGGGAAAGCGTCTTTAGATGAGCTGCATGGCTATATTTTGGCAGCGGCAAATGACAAGAGGCCATTGTTAGTTTATGCACATTACCGCAAAATAGAAGTCATTTCCGATTTTAGAAAAATTTATTACTCCATAGAGAAAACGTAGATTCTGCTGAACAGAGAAAGGCTCCGGACGGGTGGCCTTCATTCACTGTTTTCCGTGCCTGTCGTACTCTTGGGGACAGCAATCTTTCGGGGGTATGGCGCGAATGTGCCGCCGACTATCGGGTGACATTCCGGTTTTCAGAGTGTCGATTTCGCCGATGCCTTTTTCCGGGAGCGTACAGCCAGCTGCAATTTCTCCATGATGTTTTGGGGGCCGGATTTCCGGCGGACGGAGTCTTTTGTGGACGAAACGAGGGAGAAATCGGGCACATCCGCTGCGGGGGTTGGAGACAGTACGGTTATATCTACGAAAAAGAGAGGAGCCGTTTGGCTAAAATAGAAAAAATGGCGGAGGCCCTGGAAAAGAAGTTGATTTTTCTCCCTAAAAATGATAGTTTGTAAGAGAGCACGCAGAGAGGCGTGTGATTGCTTTCCACATTTCTGTGAACGAACACAGAATGGAGAGAAGTGTGCAAAACATGCGGCCCGCTCTCACGGGACCGCTGGAAAAATTCTGAGGCTTCACAAGGGGGAAATTCCAATGTTTGATTCCAACCACGTATTCCTGGGCATTGCACCTATCGGCTGGTGCAATGACGATATGCCGGAGCTGGGCGGGGAGAACACCTTTCAGCAGACCGTCAGCGAGATGGCACTGGCGGGCTTCACCGGCTGCGAGATCGGCAACAAGTATCCCAAGGATCCTGCCGAGCTGAAGAAGGCCCTGGACCTGCGCGGCATGCGCATCGCCAGCCGCTGGTACTCATCCTTCCTCCTGACCCGCCCCTTTGAGGAGGAGGAGAAGGACTTCATCGCCAACCTGGACTTCCTGGCTGCTGTGGGCGCCAACCGCATCAACGTCAGCGAGCAGAGCTACTCCATCCAGGGCAAGATGGACGTACCCGTGCTCACCGGCGGCCACAAGCATGTGATGGACGACGCCGAGTGGAAGCTCCTGTGCGATGGCCTGAACAAGCTGGGCAAGATCGCTGCGGACCGGGGCTTCAAGCTGTGCTTCCACCACCACATGGGCACCGTGGTCCAGACCAGCGAGGAGACGGACCGCATGATGGCCAACACCGATCCCCGGTATGTGTTCCTGTGCTATGACACCGGCCACTTCACCTTCGCCGGCGAGGACCCCCTGGCTATGCTGAAGAAGTACGTGGACCGGGTGGGCCACGTCCACCTGAAGGATATGCGGCTGCCCGTGGTGGAAGAGGCCCGGAAGAATGACTGGTCCTTCCTGCAGGCCGTCCGCAACGGTGCTTTCACCGTCCCCGGTGACGGCGACGTGGACTTTGATCCTGTGTTCAGGGTGCTGGCGGATGCCGGCTACCAGGGCTGGCTGCTGGTGGAGGCGGAACAGGATCCTGCCAAGGCCAATCCGCTGGAGTATGCCATGAAGGCACGGAAGTACATCCGGGAGCATACGGGACTCTAATTCGAAGGGGGACTGCGTCCCCCCTCGACCGCCCCCCTCCCCAGTGACGTCGGTCACTGGGGACGCCGCCCAGGGCGGCTAAGTCAATGTATTTTCGGCAGGCGCATGTCCTGCCGAAAATGGTTGAAATGCATCGCGCCGCTGGCGCGAATGGAATTTGAGCAACAATCTTTATTTAGGAGATGACTCCAATGGCCTATATGAACAAGAACGCCGAGCTGAAGAACGGGTACAATGCCTATATTGACTCCTCTGTGGACGACATGGGTACCCAGATGGACGTGGGCCTGCTGCTGATGGAGGCGGGGGATACCTACGTCTATGAGGATGCCAAAAAAGAGGTGGCAATCCTCCTGTTTTCCGGCTCTGTCACCTATGAGTGGGACGGGAAGAAGGTGGAGGCCGACCGCCCTGACTGCTTCCACCACGATGCCTACTGCCTGCTGGCCGGCTGCGGCACGAAGGTGACCATCACCGCCAAGGCCCACAGTGAGCTGTATATCCAGGCCACTGTCAACGAGACGCCCTATGAGGCCGTCATGTACACCCCGGACAAGGTCCAGGTGGAGCACAAGGGCTTTGGCGGCGAGCTGATGGGCTGCATGTCCCGGGAGATCAAGACCTTCTTCGACCTGGACAACGCCCCCTTCTCCAAGATGGTCCTGGGCGAGGTGCTGAATCTGCCCGGCAAGTGGAGCTCCTATCCGCCCCACCACCATCCCCAGCCGGAGGTGTACTTCTACCGCTTCGACTATCCCGACGGCTTCGGCGCGGGCTTTGCCAACGGCGAGATCTTCAAGACGCAGCACAATGGCTGCGCCGTCATCAACCATGGCTTCCACTCCCAGACCGCCGCGCCGGGCTATGCCATGTGCTACGCCTGGGGCATCCGGCACCTGGAGGGGGATCCCTGGGACAAGACCCGCATCGACGATCCGGAGCACGCTTGGCTGTGGAAGGCCGATGCCAACGACCACATCTATCCCAATCACTGACAGGAGGTAATCACCCCATGAAAACCGTTCGTTTGACCATGGCGCAGGCTTTGGTCCGTTTCCTTGAGAACCAGTATATCGAAGTGGACGGCGAACAGAGCCGCTTCGTCCGCGGTGTATTCATCATCCCCGGCCACGGCAACGTGGTGGGCCTGGGCCAGGCCCTGAGCCAGGAGGCCAAGCACCTGGAGATCTGGCACGGCCAGAATGAGCAGGGCATGGCCCAGGCAGCCGTGGCCTTCGCCAAGCAGATGAAGCGCAAGCAGATTTGCGTGGCCACCTCCTCCGTGGGCCCCGGCGCGGCCAACATGGTCACCGCCTGCGGCACCGCCACCGCCAACAACATCCCCCTGTTGGTGCTGCCCGGCGACGTGTACGCCTGCCGCCAGCCGGACCCCGTGCTCCAGCAGGTGGAGCAGACCAACAACCTCTCCATCTCCACCAACGACGCCTTCAAGGCCGTCTGCCGCTACTGGGACCGCATCGTCCGGCCGGAGCAGCTGATGAGCGCCATGATCTCCGCTTTCCGGGTGCTGACGGACCCCGCCAACACCGGCGCCGTCTGTATCGCCATGCCTCAGGACGTGGAGGGCGAGGCCTATGACTATCCCGAGAGCTTCTTCAAGAAGCGCGTCTGGCGTCTGGAGCGCCGTCCCGCCACCGAGGCCGCTCTGGCCGACGCGGCGGAGGTCATCAAGAAGGCCAAGCGGCCCATTCTGGTCTGCGGCGGCGGCGTCCGTTACTCTGAGGCCCACGAGGAGTTCCGGGCCTTCGCAGAGGCCACCGGCATCCCCTTCGGCGAAACCCAGGCCGGCAAGAGCGCCATCGAGTGGACCCACCCCCTGAACCTGGGCGGCCTGGGCGTCACCGGCTGCTCCGCCGCCAACGATATTGCCAAGAAGGCGGACGTGGTCATCGGCGTGGGCACCCGCTACACCGACTTCACCACCGCCTCCAAGTGGCTGTTCAAGGACACCTGCAAGTTCGTCAACATCAATGTGTCCGAGTTCCAGGCCCTGAAGATGGACGCCGTGCCCGTGGTGGCCGACGCCAAGGATGCCCTGCCCCGCCTGCTGGCGAAGCTGGAGGGCTACAAGGCTCCCTACACCACTGAGGTGTCCGCCGCCCGCGAGAAGTGGGCCAAGGAGCTGGAGCGCCTGGACCATATCACCTTTGAGGACAAGAAGAGCTGGAAACCCATCATCAACGACGCCAACGCCGACTCCGCCAAGCGGTTCGCCAAGGACCTGGACGCAGGCCTGTGCCAGACCACCGTTCTGGGCGCCATCAACGCCATGATGAGCGAGGGCGACGTGGCTATCGGCGCCGCCGGCTCCCTGCCCGGCGACATGCAGCGGATGTGGCGGCCCACCGGCATCGACTGCTATAACATGGAGTACGGCTACTCCACCATGGGCTATGAGATCGCCGGTGCCCTGGGCGTGAAGCTGGCCATTGGCGACAAGCGGGAAGTCTACGCCATGTGCGGCGACGGCAGCTTCAACATGCTCCACGGCGAGCTGGTCACCGCTGTTATGGAGCGCAAGAAGATCAACATCTGCCTGTTCGATAACGCCTCCTTCGGCTGCATCAACAACCTGCAGGTGGGCCACGGCAACGCGACGCTCTGCACGGAGCTGCGGTACCGCAGCAAGGACGGCCTGTTCGGTGACTTCCTGAACATCGATTACGCCAAGGTAGCGGAGGGCTACGGCTGCAAGAGCTACTCCATCCGCACCATGGAGGAGCTGGCGGCGGCCTTCGAGGACGCCAAGAAGGTGAAGGACCGCCCGGTGCTGTTCGACATCAAGGTGCTGCCCAAGACCATGACCGACGGCTACGGCTCCTGGTGGCGCGTGGGCGACACGGAGGTGTCCGAGCGGCCGGAGAACCTGGCGGCCTATCAGGATCACCTGGACCACGTGAGGGACGCCCGGAAGTATTGATCCTCTCAAGGGGGAGCTTGCTCCCCCTCGACCTCCCCTACCACCAGTGACATCGGTCACTGGTGAACGGCGCCCCAGGCGCCTGGGGCGGGGAATTTTTGGCAGGCGCATGTCCTGCCGAAAATGATTGAAAGATCTTCTTTCGCCGCTGGCGAAAGAACTGGGAAAACACTTGGTTTCCCCAAGTCCCTTTCCTGCGGGTATCGAAAGAGGAGGAGATTCGTTTGAATTGTCCTTTTTGCGGCGCGGAAATGGGGAGCGGCGCTTTGCAAAGCAACTATGGAATCTATTGGCTGCCAAAGCCTCGGAAAGCCGGACCACCGGACTTGTCTAAGGATGCAGAGCATTTGAGCAGGCAGGATACCCCGCTTATTACGCCACCTTATATCCCAGCCTCCCGCTGTACCAAGTGCCGGAAGATTATTCTTGATTACTGAGCTGCCGCCCCGGTCGGCACGTCTATGACCGTCCGGGCCACGGTGCGGCGGGCGGTTGATAACCGCCCCTACAGGAAGATCTCCGGGCTTTCCCGAACTGCCAGGAGAGCGGCAGCGAAAAGCGGCGCAGGATGTATCCCTGACTTCCCCGGGCTGGTGGTTTCCCCAAGGGTAGCGCGTTTCCGTCCCTGACTGCCGCAAGGGACCGTCAACCATCCCCCGCCGGCGGCAGGAGGTCTGCGCCTGCGCAGACCGACCCGCCGAACATGTTTTCTTTTCCACCGGGCGCGGCGCATTTTCTTTTTGATGTCTCAAAAAGAAAATGGGGGGCGCATCTGCCAGACATCATCATAGCTGCCTTTCCCCGCTGAAACGGGCGGCCTTACAACTGCATATCCTCATTTTCAAATAAAGGAAGGTACACAATCATGGATAAGGTTCTGAAAATCGGCATCATCGGCTGCGGCGCCATCGGCAAGGATCACTGCCGCCGCATTATCGAGACGGTCCCCGGCGCCACGGTCGTGGCCGTCAGCGACTATGTGGCTGCTGCCGCCGACGAGACTGCCGCCAAGTACGGCATCAAGTCCTATGGCAACGACTGCGACGGCATGATCAAGGACCCTGAGGTGGAGGCCGTGGTCATCACCTCCATCGATCCTACCCATCACGACTACGTCATGAAGACTCTGGCAGAGGAGAAGTGGTGCTTCTGTGAGAAGCCCCTGAGCCAGAACGCCAAGGACTGCGAGGAGATCATCCGCCGGGAGCAGGAGATCGGCAAGCGGCTGGTGCAGGTGGGCTTCATGCGCCACTATGATCGGGGCTACGCTGAGATGAAGCGGATCATCGCCTCCGGCGAGCTGGGCAAGCCCCTCATCATCAAGGCCTGCCACCGCAACGTCTCCCAGGGCCCGGGCTTCAAGACCGAGAACGGTGTCACCAACGTCGCCATTCACGAGCTGGACATCTGCCGCTGGCTGCTGGATGACGAGTATGAGGACGTGCAGTGCGTGAAGGTCCGCCAGTCCTCCAACTCCGACAAGGGCTATGATAACCCCCAGGTGATGCTGATGCGCACCAAGAAGGGCTGCTTCATCGATGTGGAGGTCCAGGTGGCCGACGGCTACGGCTATGACATCCAGTGCGAGGTGGTCTGCGAGAACGGCACCGTCAAGCTGCCCGATCCCTACGCCGTGGTGTGCCGCTCCCGTCCCGCCGGCTGGGACAGCGTGAAGCCCGCCGAGTCCATGCCCATCATGACCGACTGGAAGGAGCGCTTCATCGAGGCTTATGACATTGAGTTCTGCAAGTGGGTGGAGTCCGTCCATGCCGGCAAGCTCACCGGCCCCTCCTCCTGGGACGGCTACGTGGCCTGCGTGGCTGGCGACGCTCTGAACGCCTCCCGCGGAACCTCTCAGTTCCTGAAGGTGGAGACCATGGAAAAGCCGGAAATGTACAAGTAATCTGCAAAATCAAGCGCAAAAAGGCCGCCCTCCCGGGCGGCCTTTTTGCGGGGATCCCCTGGGAAGCGTGAAGGGTCGAGAGTTGAGAACGAAGAGCGCTGCTGTTTGGATAGAAGCTGCCTCTTCGTATCTCTGATTTCCACCCCTCACGTTTTGCTCTGTTGGAGGACTTGTTTCTTTTTGTTTCCAATCGTTCACAAAATCTCCCTTGTTTTCGCGGTCGGAAGGCTGTACCATAAAAACAGAACAAAGAAGATCAGACGGCCGTCCGCGGCTGGAAAGGAACGATATGAACATACGAAAGAAAATCCTGACTCGCTGCGGCGCCCTGCTGACGGCGGTTCTGGTGCTGGCCCCAACCGCCCTGGCGGCGGAGGCTGAGATACCGTACATCCCCCAGACTGTCCCGGCGGCCCAGCTTGCTCCGGCAGACCAGAGGGGGCAGGAGGACTGGCAGCTGCTGCTGGTGAACCCTTGGCACACGGTGCCGGAGGGATATGAGATCAAGCTGGCCACGTTATCCAATGGACTCCAGGTGGACGAACGGATCTATGATGATCTGGATGACATGCTCTCCGACTGCCGGGAGGCGGGCCTGAACCCCATCGTCTGCTCCGCTTACCGGACAGAGGCCACCCAGACCCGGTTGTACCGGAACAAGGTGGCGCGGGTCCGGGCCTCCGGTGTGCCGGAGGACCGGGTGGAGGCGGAGGCCGCCCGGTGGGTGGCCAAGCCCGGCACCAGCGAGCACCAGACCGGCTTGGCTCTGGACATTGTAGCCGCCGGCTATCAGATCCTGGACGAGGAACAGGAGGACACGGCGGAGCAGAAGTGGCTGATGGAGAACAGCTGGAAGTACGGCTTCATCCTCCGTTATCCTTCGGAGAAGAGCGACATCACAGGCATCGGGTACGAGCCCTGGCACTACCGTTACGTGGGCAAGGCGGCGGCAGCGGACATCTACCGCACCGGCGTCTGCCTGGAGGAGTATCTGAGCCAGGAGGGGCCGGAGGCGGAGCTGGCGCCTGCGCAGACAATCCGGCAGGCGGCCACGGCATCCGGCTCTATGGAGACCGCGCCGCAGGGGGCGGCGGCCATCTGAAACTGCATCCACATACACGGCGGGGAAACCCGCCGTGTATATTTTCCCTGAATTCCTACTTGACAAATAGGATTTTTTGTGAGATAACTATACCATAGTAATTAACTGGGAAAAGGAGTGAACCAGATGAAGATTTACGCGGACAACGCGGCCACCACTCGGGTGAGCGACACGGCGCTGGCGGCCATGACGCCCTGCTTTCAGGAGATCTACGGCAATCCTTCCAGCCTTCATACGCCGGGACAGCGGGCGGCGGAGAAGCTGGCGGCCGCCCGGGCGATCTTTGCACGGAACCTGCATGCGGATCCCCGGGAGATCACCTTCACCTCCGGCGGCAGCGAGGCGGACAACCAGGCCCTCCGTACCGCGGCGGCCTTGGGGGAGAAGCGGGGCAAACGTCATATCGTCTCAACGAAATTCGAGCACCATGCCGTGCTCCATACCCTCCAGGCCCTGGAGCGGGAGGGCTTTAAAGTAACCCTGCTGGACATTCCGCCGGACGGCGTGGTGACGGCGGAGCAGGTCCGGGATGCCATCCGGCCGGACACTTGTCTGGTGAGCGTCATGTTTGCCAACAACGAGATCGGCACCATCCAGCCCATTGCCGAGATCGGCGCCGTCTGCCGCCAGGCGGGGGTCCTGTTTCACACGGACGCGGTCCAGGCGGCAGGCCACCTGCCCATCGATGTGGAGGCGATGCAGGTGGACCTGCTGTCCCTCTCCGCCCATAAGTTCCATGGGCCCAAGGGCGTGGGAGTGCTGTACGCCCGGCGCAGTATTCCTCTGGCTACGCTGATCCATGGCGGTGCCCAGGAGCGGGGGAAGCGGGGCGGCACGGAGGACATCCCCGGCATCTGCGGCGCTGCGGCCGCCTTTGACGAGGCCTGTGCCACCATAGAACAGAACGCCGCCTACCTCACGCCTCTGCGGGACAGGCTGATCGCCGGCCTTACCGCCATCCCCCACACCGCGCTGAACGGCGATTCGGCCCGGCGGCTGCCGGGGAATGTGAACGTGTGCTTCGAGGGGATCGAAGGGGAGTCCCTGCTGTTGCTGCTGGATGAAAAGGGCATCGCCGCCTCCTCCGGCAGCGCCTGTACCTCCGGCTCCCTGGACCCCAGCCATGTGCTGCTGGCCCTGGGGCGGCCCCACGAGGTGGCTCACGGCTCCCTCCGGCTGAGCCTGAGCCATGAGAACCGGCCGGAGGAGATCGACTATATCCTGGAGGTCCTGCCGGGGATCGTGTCCTATCTGCGGGGCATGTCCCCTGTGTGGGACGAGCTGGAGACCGGCCTGCGGCCGCATCTGATCTGAAAGGAGACAATGACTATGGCATTATATAGTGATAAAGTGATGGACCACTTCCAGCATCCCCGGAACGTGGGGAAGCTGCCCGACGCCGACGGCGTGGGCGAGGTGGGCAACGCCAAGTGCGGGGATATCATGCGGATGTATATCCAGGTGGACCCGGAGACCCAAGTGATTACCGATGTAAAGTTCAACACCTTCGGCTGCGGCAGTGCCATCGCCACCAGCTCTATGGCTACGGAGATGATCAAGGGCAAGCCTGTTTCCGAGGCCCTGCAGCTCACCAACCGGGCAGTGGTGGAGGCTCTGGACGGCCTTCCGGCCCATAAGCTCCACTGCTCTGTCCTTGCGGAAGAGGCGGTGCGGGCTGCTATCCGGGATTACTACGACCGGAACAGCATCCCCTACGGAGAGGAACTGCGGGCTTGCGAAGGACATTGCGATACCTGCGGACATTAAGAAAACGCCCCGGAGCAATGCTCCGGGGCGTTGTTTCTCCCGATCAAAAATCATCGTCCCCGTCTAGCTCGTCCTCGTACGGGTAGCAGTCCGCGAACATCTTCTCAAACCGGCGCTGATTCTTCCGGTCGTTGGGCGTCATCCGATTCAGATTCTTCAGAAAGGACAAAATCATACCGAAGAGATATCCAAAGGTGCCGGGGGCGGCGGTGAGCCAGATCATCAGCGCGGAAATCACGGCCACGCCCAGAAAGCCGATCACCGTGCGCCAGGCGATCCGGCGGAGTGCCAGCGCCAGATCAAAGGCCGGGACCTGGTGCTTCCGGCGTCTGGCCAGGGAGATGGAGGAGCAAAGCGCCACCAGGGCCTGAACGCCGAAGATGCTCATGATAAGAAAACCGGCGACAGCCGCGCACAGAAAATGGAGGGCGATTGAGGCGATATCCATGCAGGGTTCTCCTCCCATGTCCAACTGAGTACGATCATTATACAGGAAAACCGCCGGTTTGACAAGGGGTGTTCACGCGAGCCACCATGTCCGGCCGTCCAACTGTCCGTCCTGGATGGTCACTACGCCATAGGAGGGGCGGGTGGGGGCACCGATGCTGCCGGGATTCAGGAACAGTGTCCGGCCCCGCCGGTCCACCAGAGGTCTGTGGGTGTGGCCGAAGAGGAAGAGGTCCAGCTGTTGTTCCTCCGCGGCAAACCCCGCGGTCACCAGGGACTGCTTCACGCCGTAGGTGTGGCCGTGGCACAGGAGAATACGCTTGCCCCGCAGCTCCAGCAGCCGTTCCGCCGGCTCTGTGGGACGGAAGTCACAGTTGCCCGGAACCTGTTCCAGGGGGATGGAGGGAAACCTGTCGTGGAGCCGTTCCCCGTCCCGCCAGCAGTCCCCCAGATGCAGAATCAGGTCCGGGGAGGTCTGCTCCACGGCCTGCTCCATGGGACTGACGGCGCCATGGGAATCCGAGAGTACCAGAATTTTCATAGGCATTTCCTTTCCGGAGAGGTCTTTTGGTTCAGTATAGAGGACGGCGGCAGATTTTGCAAATTTTTTGCGTGGATCCCCGGCGCGCTTTCCCGGATGCGGAAAAATTGAAAAAGGGGCTTGACAGAGCAGAGCGGCTATGGTATATTCTACCTGTGGTTAGTTAAAACTAACTAACGGCGCGGGCCGGGAGCGGCCCATACTTTCAACGCCGGGGTTTGCTAAAACTAACTTCGGCGGCAGGAACGGAGGGCAGTCATGGAACGGAGCTTTGAAGCGGTGCTGGTGGAACAATGTGCCACCACGCTGGCGGGTGTGAAGCCGGCCAGCCTGTTCCGGTATCAGGGCGCTGACAAGCGGCAGCCCCGGGAGGCCGCGGCCCGCTGGGCCAAAGAGCTGGCCCCTTACGGCATCACCATCCGGGTCCTGAAATACTGTCCGCAGACGGGTGCTTGTCTGATCTACCTGTACCGGGCCGGATGGCTTCGGTCGATCCTCTCGGAGCCATCCACCCGCGCCTTTCTGGCGGGGCAGGGGTATGGGGCGGATCAGAGCTGTCAGGAGCTGCTGAGGCAGCTTTCCAGGCGGCTGTGCCTGGAGCGGGAATTCCCCCATGAGATCGGCGTCTTTCTGGGCTACCCCCTGGAGGATGTGGTGGGCTTCATCCGGAACCGGGGCAGGAACTACACCTGCTGCGGATACTGGAAGGCCTACGGCGACCCGGAGGCGGCACAAAAGCGTTTCGATCAATACCGCCGCTGCACTGCCGCCTGCTGTGAGCAGTTCCGGAAGGGCACGGCCATCACGCAGCTGATCGCAGCGTGAGCTCCAACACAAGCTGGAAAGGAAGCAATGCTATGAACAAATTAGCCATCGTATACTGGAGCGGTACCGGCAACACGGAGACCATGGCCAACTGCATCGCAGACGGCGCCAGGGAGTCCGGTGCGGAGGTCGCCATGCTGCCCCCTGGGGAGTTCTCTGCCGCCCGGTTTTCTGAATTTGGTGTCGTGGCCTTCGGCTGCCCCGCCATGGGCGCCGAGCAGCTGGAGGAGGACGAAGTGGAACCCATGTTCGCCGGATTGGAGGACTCTCTGGGCGGAAAGAAGATCGCCCTGTTCGGCTCCTACGGCTGGGGCGACGGCCAATGGATGCGGGAGTGGTGCAGCCGCTGCGAGGCGGCGGGCGCCAACCTGTATGACGAAGCGGGCCTGATCGCCAATGATTCTCCCAATGAAGAGGCCCGAGAGGCCTGCCGGGAGTTGGGCCGCAAGCTGGCGGCCTGGTAACATTTGCTCATCAAAGATCTTTCTTTGATACTTATCTCCTTTTTTCCCCTCAACATGGCCCTCGCGCGGTGTGCCTGCCGCGCGGGGGCCGACTCCTTTTTCACGGCTTTCAAATTTTTCCGAAAAAGGGCTTGACAGCCATGGTTAGCCATGATAAACTACAAAACCGAAAGAAGGTTAGCAAAAGCTAACCACAGAACAGATCCAAGTGGAAGAAGTGTCTTGCAGAGGAGGGAGGTTTTATGATGCCTCTGACAATGGCCCGGCCGGGAGAGACTGTTACGATCCGCAAGATCACCGGCAGGGATGAGGTCCGGCAGCATCTGGCGGAGCTGGGATTCGTGGTGAACAGTGATGTCACGGTGGTCAGCCAGCTGGCCGGCAATCTGATCCTGCAGGTGAAGGACAGCCGGGTGGCATTGGACAAGACCATGGCGAACCGGATCATGATTTGAGAGCAGAGTAGGAGGAAGAATATGAAGAGCCTGAAAGACGTCAAGGTGGGGGAGACCGCCACAGTGGTCAAACTCCACGGAGAGGGCGCTACCAAGCGCCGGATCATGGATATGGGCATTACCAAGGGCGTGGAGATCCACGTCCGCAAGGTTGCGCCTCTGGGCGATCCGATGGAGCTGAATGTGCGGGGCTATGAGCTCAGTGTGCGGAAGGCCGACGCGGAGAAGATCGAGGTCTCTTAAAGAGGGGACTGCGTCCCCCTTTACGCTCCGGCAGACCTGCGGTCTGCCTCCACTATTCCCCCTCACCAGTGACGTTGGTCACTGGTGTGTGCGCCCCAGGGACGCACGGGTCGGGGGATTTTCGGCAGGTACACGCCCTGCCGAAAATGATTTCATTTTGTTCTTTCGCCACTGGCGAAAGAACCGGGGAAGCCGGAGGTTTCCCCTGGCCCCCCTTTCCCGGATGATGCGGGGACGGTGGAAATATCAATGGCGGCTGTTGCCGCTGTTTTTCAGGATAAAAGTTAGCCTAAACTAACACTTTGGAAGGAGAGAACGATGGACATGAAGATCGCACTGGCCGGCAATCCGAACTGCGGCAAGACTACGCTGTTCAACGACTTGACCGGCTCCAACCAGTACGTGGGCAACTGGCCCGGCGTCACAGTGGAAAAGAAGGAGGGCCGGCTGAAGGGACGCAAGGATATCGTCATCCAGGACCTGCCCGGCATTTACTCCCTGTCCCCCTATACACTGGAGGAAGTGGTGGCCCGGAACTATCTGGTGAAGGAGAAGCCCGACGCCATTTTGAACATCGTGGACGGCACCAATATCGAGCGGAACCTGTACCTGACCACCCAGCTGATCGAACTGGGCCTGCCCGTGGTGGTGGCGGTGAACATGATGGACCTGGTCCGCAGAAACGGCGACCAGATCGACGCCAGGAAGCTGAGTGACGCCCTGGGCTGCCAGGTGGTGGAGATCAGCGCCCTGAAGGGCGAGGGCGGCGTGGAGGCTGCGGAGCTGGCTGCCAAGATGGCCCAGCAGAAGCGCGCCGCTGAACTGCCCCACGTGTTCACGGGCAGCGTGGAGCACGCCATCGCCCACATCGAGGAGTCCATCCAGGGTATGGTGGACGACCGATATCTCCGCTGGTACGCGGTGAAGGTCTTTGAGCGGGATGAGAAGGTCCTGGCGGACCTGAACCTGAGCACAGACCTCCGGGCCCACCTGGAGGACCACATCGTGGACTGCGAGAAGGAGCTGGATGACGACGCGGAGAGCATCATCACCAACCAGCGGTATGCGTACATCAACGATCTGGTGACGAAGGCCGTCAAGAAGAAGGGCGAGAAACATCGCCTCTCCACCTCCGACAAGATCGACCAGATCGTCACCAACCGGATTCTGGCCCTGCCCATCTTCGCCGTGGTGATGTTCGCGGTGTATTGGATCGCCATGGGTCCCTTCGGCACCTTCCTGACGGACTGGACCAACGATGTGCTGGGCACTGCCTGGCTGGTGGAGATCCCCCGTGCCGCCCTGGAGGGCTGGGGCGTCAACGAAGTGGTCGTGGGCCTGATCTGCGACGGCGCCCTGGCCGGTGTCGGCGCGGTGCTGGGCTTCGTGCCCCAGATGCTGGTGCTGTTCCTGATGCTGGCCATTCTGGAGGACATCGGCTACATGGCGCGAATCGCCTTCATCATGGACCGGATCTTCCGGAAGTTCGGCCTCTCCGGCAAGAGCTTCATCCCCATGCTGGTGGGCACCGGCTGCGGTGTCCCCGGCGTCATGGCCTCTCGGACCATTGAGAACGAGCGGGACCGCCGCATGACGGTCATGACCACCTGCTTCATCCCCTGCGGCGCTAAGATGCCCATCATCGGCCTGATCGCCGGCGCCCTGTTCGGTGGCTCCGGCCTGGTGGCCGCATCCGCTTACTTCATCGGTGTGGCGGCCATCGTCATCTCCGGTATCATCCTGAAAAAGACCAAGATGTTCGCCGGCGACCCGGCGCCCTTCGTCATGGAGCTGCCTGCTTACCACATCCCCTCCGTGGGCAACGTACTGCGGGCCACCTGGGAGCGGGGCTGGTCCTTCATCAAGCGGGCCGGCACGGTGATCCTGGCCTCCTCTATCATCCTGTGGTTCCTCCAGGGCTTCGGCTGGGAGAACGGCGCCTTCGGCCTGGTGGAGGACATGAATAACTCCGTCTTGGCCGCTATCGGCAGTGCCGTGGCCTTCATTTTCGCGCCCCTTGGCTTCGGCAACTGGCGGGCCACTGTGGCCGTGGTCACGGGCCTGATCGCCAAGGAGAACGTAGTGGCCACCTTCGGCGTGCTGTACAACTTCGCTGGGGAGCTCAGTGAGAACGGCGACGAGATTTGGGCTCTGGTGGCACAGGACTACACCGCCATTTCCGCCTACTCCTTTATGATCTTCAACCTGCTGTGCGCCCCCTGTTTCGCGGCCATGGGCGCCATCAAGCGGGAGATGAACAACGCCAAGTGGACCGCCTTTGCCATCGGCTATATGTGCGTGTTCGCCTATGTGGTCTCCCTGATTGTCTATCAGATCGGCGGCCTCATCACCGGCGAGGTCTCCTTCGGCATCGGCACTGTGGTGGCCGTGGTCCTGGTTGTGGGCATTGTGTACCTGCTGTTCCGTAAGAACAAGTACGAGGACGAGCGGCTGACCATCCGCTCGGTGGATGCCGCCGGACGCCGCGCCGCCCTGAAATAAGAAAGGAAGCAGCCAATGAACGCACCCACTATCATCGCGGCCCTCATCGTCCTGGTGGTCTTTGCGGCCATCGTAGGCAAGGGCATCTACAACCGGCGTCACGGAAAGGGCGGCTGCTCCTGCGGCGGCGACTGCGGGGCCTGCGGCGGATGCCACTGCGGAAATACCCGTCATTCCTGACGAGCGGAAGCCCGGCCCCACCGGGCGGAAGGAGGCGTTCCATTTCATGGAACTGAGCCAAGCGCATCTGCGGTATCTGTTGGCCATTGGCGAGCTGTCCCAGGGAAAGGCGGCGGTCAGCTCCACCCAGGTGGCCCGGGTCCTCCAGGTGTCCCGCCCCTCCGTCACCCGGATGCTGGCTGTCCTGGCGGAAAAGGACCTGGTGACCAAGGAACGCTACGGCAAGATCACCCTGACGGAGACGGGGGCGGCCCTGGCCCATCAGCTGCAAGCGGGCCTCCGGGACCTGGAGCGGCGGCTGCCGGCCCTGGGCCTGGACCTGGACCGGGAAGAGACCGCCGCCGTGGCGGGGGCCCTGGCCTCAGTCCTGCCGGAGCACTGTCTCCGAAAGCTCTGCACGACCGAATCCGGCGGGACAATGGGATGTGCCACGCCTTAAAAAAGCAGTCCTGCGGCTTTTGCCGCAGGACTGCTTCTTTTCTTGAGCATAGAACTATAAAAGAGATATGATATATTTTGAGAAGACCCGGGGCCATTGGGCCGCCAGGTCCTTTTGTTTCCGATCCTTTATCTTCACGCTCTATTCCAGTCTCTGTACCGCGGCTCCCAGCACGCCGTCGCCGATGTAGACGCTCAACGTACCATCCAGCTCGCCGCTCCAGATGTGGTCGTAGTTTGGCAGGGCGGTGGTGAGCTTGCCCTGCAGAACCTCCATCTCCGCCGGAGCGCCGCCGTTGGCCACCGCCAGATTGTACCGCGCCGCGCCGTTGTGGGACTGCGTCACCAGCTCGATGAGCTTGCGGATCACCAGGTTCCGGCCCCGGACCTTGGCAATGGACTGGAGCTGCCCGTCGGCGGCGAAGGTGATGAGGGGCTTGATCTGGAGCATGGTGCCCGCCATGGCCGTCACCTTGCCGATGCGGCCGCCTTTCTGCAGATACTCCAGCGTGTCCACGGAGAAAAAGGGGAAGGTGTTCTGGATCAACCAGGGCACCCGGCGCTCTGTCAGCGTCTGCCAGTCCATCCCCTGCCGCAGCTCCTCTGCCAGCTGGAGGATCATCATACCGGTGCCCAGAGACCCGCTGACGGAGTCATACACCCGAATGGTCAGGTCCCTCCGCTCCTCCGCCAGCAGCCGCACCATGTTGTAGGTGCCGGATAGGCCGCCGGAGAGCATCAGGGCGATGACCCCGTCATACCCCGCCGCGGCGATGGCGTCAAAGGCGTCCGAAATGTCCTGAGCGGCGGGCAGGGAGGTCTGAGGCAGCTCTCCGGACCGCAGCCGGGCATAGATGTCGGCGGCGTGGATGTCCACGCCGTCCCGGTACTCTCCGTCTTTGCACAGGATCCGCAGGGGCACGACAAAGACCTGGTTTTCCGCCGCCAGTTGAGGGGAGAGGTCCGCACAGGAATCCGTGAGCAGGGCGATTTTTTGGGGTGTCATGGTCACATCTCCAAACCTTTCTCTCATGCAGGGCCGGCAGACCTGTCCGCCGGATCGGATGATATGGTGTGCCCATTCCGTCACACCATATCAATATAACCTAGTATATGGAATGCTACCGTAAAAATCAAGAGGAAAATCCCCGTAGGGGGAACAGGAAGCCCGTTCCTGTCTACTGGTGAAATTTTGTGGCGAGAGGACTTGCCAAAGGCGGCGGATTTCCGGTATGATAAAACACAGGATCTGAAAGGGAGGAAAGACCGTGCCGCTGGATGTGAAGGCCGCTGTGGCGGATGCACTGCTGGAGCTCATTCGCCGGAAGGAGGCAGACAAGATCACCGTGAAGGACCTGGTGGAGGTCTGTGGGATCTCCCGTCAGACGTTTTACTACCACTTCAAGGACATTGTGGATGTGGTGGAGTGGGCGGCTCAGCAGGGAGTCCAGCGACTGGTGCGCGAGAGCCTGAACGCCGCCACCCCCCAGGAGGCCCTGGGCGTCTTCGTAGATTTTGCCGTAGAATCCCAGCCCCTGGTTCAGCGGCTGCTGAACTCCCAGCGGCGGGAGGCCATAGAGCGGATCATGGTGGACGCCACCCGTACATACCTGGCGGACAGCCTGCGGGAGCGGCGGGGAACGCCCGCCCTCCGGGCCGGGGACTGGAAGATTGCCCTGGATTTCTATGCCTATGGGATGACCGGACTGCTGCTGGAGAACTGCCGCCAGCGGGATCTGGACCGGCAGGAGCTGGCGGATCAGCTGTTCCGCCTGCTGTCCGGCGAGATGGTCCGCCCTCCGGAAACCTGACAGATGTGCCCGCGTGTCAAAGAGCTTGACACGCGGGCATTTTTGTCAGGACAGACAGCCTCCTCTGCCAGTGGCGCGCACGGAGCGGACGTGGTATAACCACAGCAAGAGAGCGGATATAGCGCAGTGACCGGAAAGGAGTGCGCGCATGGAATTGAGAGATGGAATGTTTGCCGTGAAGCTCTGCGAGCTGGAGCATCAGTACGGCCTGCTGAGAAGCCGCCTGGAGCTGTGCCAGGGGGCGGACCACGAGAAGATCCGGCACCTGCTGGCGGACGTGCTGGATGACTATCGGGAAAACGCCCTGCTGCTGGAGCAGAGCACGGAGGGCTGCCGCTCCCCGGCAGTGGCGGAGCTGGCGGGCGTCCAGCGGGACTACTCCAAACGGATGGAGGAGTTGCTGCGGGACAGGCTGCCCCGCCTGATGCACGGGGAAGAGGACCCGCAGGAGGAGCGGGCGGAGGCAGCGGCCCTTTTCGCGGAGTACGCCATCGACTTCGCGGCCCAGGGCGTGCGCAGCGCCCTGCTGGCGGCCCTGGCCGCCATGGACCAACAGATGAACTGTGAGGAACAACAAGGAAAGGAACATCCCGTATGAAAGAAGTCAGACCCCCGAAACGGCCCTTGATTTTTTACTACTGCGTGGCCATGCTGATTCTGCTGCTGTTCAACTTCCTGGCCATGCCCTGGATGGCCCGCCAGCAGATCCAGGAGGTGGATTACGGCACCTTCATGGACATGGCGGAAAATCAGGATCTGGGCCAAGTGGAGATCCAGGAGCAGGAGAACCAGATCGTCTTTACCAACAAGGATGAGACCGCCGTCTACTCCACCGGCATGATCCCGGATCCGGACCTGAAACAGATGCTGAAGGACTCCGGCGCGGAGTTCTCCGGCCAAGTCATCCAGCAGACGGATCCCATCCTCAGTTTTCTGCTGACATGGATCCTGCCCATCGTCATCTTTGTTGCCCTGGGGCAGTATCTCTCCCGGCGCATGATGAAGAACATGGGCGGCCCCAACGCCATGGCCTTCGGCAAGTCCAACGCCAAGGTGTATGTCAAGTCCTCTGAGGGCATCAAATTCTCCGACGTGGCCGGAGAGGACGAGGCCAAGGACAATCTCAAGGAGATCGTGGAGTACCTCCACGATCCAAAGAAGTATCAGGAGATCGGCGCCACCATGCCCAAGGGCATCCTGCTGGTAGGCCCTCCCGGCACCGGCAAGACCATGCTGGCCAAGGCCGTGGCAGGCGAGGCCAACGTGCCCTTCTTCTCCATCTCCGGCTCCGACTTCGTGGAAATGTTCGTGGGCATGGGCGCCAGCAAGGTGCGGGACCTGTTCAAGCAGGCCAAGGAGAAGGCCCCCTGCATCGTGTTCATCGACGAGATCGACGCCATCGGCCAGAAGCGGAATTCCGGCGCCTATGGCGGAAACGACGAGCGGGAGCAGACCCTGAACCAGCTGCTGACCGAGATGGACGGCTTTGAGGGCAATACCGGCGTCATCATCCTGGCGGCCACCAACCGGCCGGAGTCCCTGGACCCCGCCCTGACCCGGCCCGGCCGGTTTGACCGGCGGGTGCCGGTGGAGCTGCCGGACCTACAGGGCCGGGAGGATATTCTGAAGGTCCACGCCAAGAAGATCAAGGTGGCGGAGGACGTGGATTGGGGCAAGGTGGCCCGAATGGCATCCGGCGCCAGCGGCGCAGAGCTGGCCAACATCGTCAACGAGGCGGCGCTGCGGGCTGTCCGGGACGGCCGCCGCTTTGCTGCCCAGGCAGATCTGGAAGAGAGCATCGAGGTGGTCATCGCAGGCTACCAGAAGAAGAACGCCATCCTGACAGACCAGGAGAAGAAGGTGGTGGCCTACCACGAGATCGGCCACGCTTTGGTCGCGGCCAAGCAGACCAATTCCGCCCCTGTACAGAAGATCACCATCGTGCCCCGGACCTCCGGCGCCCTGGGCTACACCATGCAGGTGGAGGAGGGCAACCACTACCTGATGAGCCAGGAGGAGCTGGAGAACAAGATCGCCACGCTTACCGGCGGCCGGGCGGCGGAAGAGCTGGTCTTCCACTCCGCCTCCACCGGCGCCTCCAATGACATCGAGCAGGCCACCAAGCTGGCCCGGGCCATGATTACCCGGTACGGCATGAGCCCTGACTTTGACATGGTGGCCCTGGAGACAGTGCAAAATCAGTACCTGGGGGGCGACGCCTCCCTGGCCTGCTCCGCCGAGACTGCGGCGGAGATCGACCGGCAAGTGGTGGAGCTGGTGAAGCGCCAGCACGAAAAGGCTAACCGAATCCTCTCGGAGAACCGGGAGAAGCTGGACGAGCTGGCCCGGTATCTGTACGAAAAGGAGACCATCACCGGTGACGAGTTCATGGAGATCCTGAATCAGTGAGCATCCGATCCGTAAATCAGAAAAGAGGAGGAGCCGAAGGGCGCCTCCTCTTTTGCTGCCGTCTCACAGCCCCAGGCCGTAGATGCGGTTGGCGTTGTCAAAGAACACCGGCTCCCAGTGTGTCTCCGGCACCAGCCGGCGGATAAAGCCGATATATTCTCCCAGGTTGACAATGGGCCAGTCGGTCCCGAACATCACCTTGTCCCAGCACTGGATGGCCGTCAGCCAGGTGCGCAGCAGGAACACGTAGCCCGCCTGCTCCCGGAAATAGGCGTCCAGGTCCACCCGCCCCTCCAGAAGGCCGGACAGGTCGGCGGCCACATTGGGATTTTTCTCCACCACTGCCGCCGCGGCCTCCAGAAAGGGGTTGCCGAAGTGGCACATAACGAACTGGGTATCCGGATGGTCTGCCGCCACCTCATCCAGGGCCAGGGGGTGGCAGTATTTCAGATGGGCCCGGGAGAAGGCGGTCAGCCCCATGTGAACGGCCACCGGCTTACCGTAACGGGCTGCCAGGCGGTAGATGGGCTGGTACATGGGGTCCGACAGAGCGATCTTGTTGTACCCGGGGTACAGCTTCACGCCGCAGCAGTTGTCCCGCCGCAGGTGCGCCTCCACCCGGTCCGGCAGGTCCGGGATCACCCGGCTCCCGTCCTCCAGCAGGCTGCTGTCCAGGCCCACGCAGTAGTGGAACAGGTCTGTGGGGTAGTCGTGCCGCCGGAGCTCCAGACTGTGATTTCCCATCACCACGCCGTGGGCAATGTGCAGTTCTCCATAGACCTCCCGCAGATGGTCTACGTTGTTGTGATGGCCCACCTGCCGGGCCATCTCCTCGGCAGAATCTTCCGAAAACAGGTGCAGGTGGGCGTCGATGATCTTCATACCCGCAGTTCTCCTTCCAGTTCGCCCCGGTATCCAGCGGAGCGGCGATTTTTCAACACCGCTATTATAACAGAGTTTGCCGCCTTCGCAACCCCCGTATGAAAACGGTTCCCGAAAAAAGCACAGAGGTCAGTGACCTCTGTGCTTTTCCTTTCGACGCGCCTGCCGCAGCTGGAACTTCCGCGCTTCCTCCGCCTCCCGCTGTTGGCGGGTGCGGGCGAGACGGGCCTGCTTCCCCTGCTCCTGTTGGAGCTTCAGGGCCTGCTGGGCCTTGGTGCCGATCCCTGCGGCCTGGGTCATCCGCCGGGCCTCCCGCTGGCGCCGCTTGGGGCTTTTGGGAGGGGGCAGATGCTCTGTCCCTGGCCGGGGCGGGCTGAATCGCAGCGTCCGCCAGTGTTCCAGAAGATAGGCGTAGACCTCCTGGTCCCGGGGCTCCGCGCCGAAGACGATCCGGCAGACGGAGTACTCCGTGCCGTCCTCCCGCTCGTACAGGCCGATCCAGAAGGGATCGTCGAACAGGATGGTGAGCCTGCTTGTGCCCATGCGTGTGTCCTCCTTTAAAGGTCTCGCACAAAGAACGGACAACCAAGGAGGCAGGTTACTGACGGCACATGGGCCGCTCCCGGACTACCAACCGGGACGTGTTTTTATCTTTGCGCTATCAGCATACCACAGCGGGCGCGGGATGGCAAGGCCGGGAGACAAAGCGTCCCTTTTCCCATCAGCCGCGGCGGTCGTATGATATGATAAAAGGGACCGAAACAAGCTGTAAGATTTGATCGCAAACCTTGTGTATATCAGTGAAGGGGTAAATAAGAAGCGAGGTGAAAGCCGATGGATGACACAACAATCGTCCAGTTATACTGGGATCGAGATGAGCGGGCCATCCCCGCCACATCCGGCAAATATGGAAACTACTGTAACTCGATCGCCTGGAACATCCTGGGCAATCGGGAAGACGCCGAAGAATGCGTCAATGATACCTATCTGTGTGCATGGACCTCTATGCCGCCCCACAGGCCCAGGGTTCTGTCCGCATTCCTGGGGAAGCTCACGAGAAACTTGTCCCTGAACCGATACAAGCATCATACCGCGGAGAAACGAGGCGGCGGAGAGGCCCCGGCTGTGCTGGATGAAATTGCGGAGCTCGTATCCGACACGGACAACGTGGAGCGGGCAGTGGACCGCAGGGAACTTGTAAGGGCGATCGACACTTTTTTGGAGAGGCTTCCAGCGGATAAGAGGCGCATTTTTGTCTGCCGGTACTGGTATTTCGATCCGGTTTCCAAGATCGCGTCCCGGTTTGGAATGACGGAGAACCATGTATCCGTAACACTGAATCGCCTCCGGCTGAAATTACACAACTATCTTCAGGAAAGGGGCTTTGACCTGTGAAAAGAGAGGAATTTTGCGAAGTCCTCGGTGACATCAATGAGAACTATGTGAAAGAGGCCGGAGCAAATCCCAAAGCCGAGAAGCGGAGGCGGTTTAAGTGGAAAGTGATCGCGGCCTGTTTATGCCTGCTGCTTGCGGCGCCGCTGACCGTATTCGCCATGGATACCATTCAGTATCATGCGGCAGTGGATTATCTGCGTTCCCTCGGGATCCCCGTTGAAGATCTGAGCGACTACTCCCGCACGGAAATCAAAGAGGCCGTGAAAACGATGGATGCGGGAGAAAGCAGCCTGCTGACGGAAGAAATTCTGAACCTGCTGCCAGATAGCGGAGAACCGATACAAAGGCCAACACAGGTGACATCAGAACAGGTCAGGGAATTGACACCGACCATGACGCGAGAAGAGGTCCTTTCATTTTTGGGCGATACCCAGGACATCGGTTCCGGCATTTACATATATATTTATAAAGTAGACGGAGAAGCACTGCTGCGGATCCCGTTTGCAAGTGATGAAGCGCAGCTGGGGGTCACAGGAGAAGAACTATTAAAGACCTTATCCCCGTAAGGGCGCAGGAAGGGCTGATGCGGAAACGTCCCGTTATTTCCCTCCCAAAAAGGGCGGCCCCTACGACCGCCAGGGGAGCGCGCAGCGACTGCGCATCCGTTGACGGCTGTGCCGCCTTACGGTTGCGGCGTGCCCGATGCGGGCAAGCGGAGCGCGCAGAAGGAGGGAAACCAGCGGAACACTGGTGTCGCAAATACTGAGAGCGCCGCAGCGCGAGACAGAAAAACAGAGGCAGATCGAGGGCGTCCTTACACCCTGATTTTGGTCGGCACTTCGCCGCGGGAATCAACTGCCAAGTCTCTGCGGCACTCCGCCGCGCCCGCCGGGATGCCATCGTAAACCCGCAGGCACCCTCTCATGCCGCCCCCATACAGCAACTTTGCATGCACGTGCCGGAGCGCGACAAAAGGCGTTCTTTTGGAATGTGCATTGGGACAAGCCGTCATCGCGGCTGAATCCCCCCATGTGGGACCCATAAAAAAGCGGCTGGCCTTCCATCCAGCCGCCTCGTATTTTCTGGCAGGAAAAATCTCTCAGCTCCGCTGATTCCCCGAATTGGTGGTGTCCTTCAGCAGCACGTCATGGGCTCCGCCCTCCACAATGGAGACGGAGGACACCAGGGTCAACTTGGCCTTCTCCCGCAGTTCCGGGATGGTCAGCGCGCCGCAGTTGCACATGGTGGACCGCACCTTGGAAAGGGTGGTGGCCATGCCGTCCGACAGCTTGCCGGCATAGGGCACGTAGGAGTCCACGCCCTCCTCGAAGGAGAGCTTGGCCGCTCCGCCCAGGTCGTACCGCTGCCAGTTCCGGGCCCGGGCGCTGCCCTCGCCCCAGTACTCCTTCATATAGCTGCCGCCGATCAGCACCTTGCTGGTGGGGGACTCGTCGAACCGGGAGAAATACCGCCCCAGCATACAGAAGTCCGCGCCCATGGCCAGGGCCAGGGTGATGTGGTAGTCCTGGACAATGCCGCCGTCGGCACAGATAGGCACGTAGACGCCGGTCTCGGCAAAATACCGGTCCCGCTCTGCCGCCACATCGATGACCGCCGTGGCCTGGCCCCGGCCGATGCCCTTGGTCTCCCGGGTGATGCAGATGGAGCCGCCGCCGATGCCCACCTTCACGAAGTCGGCACCGCAATCCGCCAGGAAGCGGAAGCCCTCGCCATCCACCACGTTGCCGGCGCCCACCTTCACGGTGTCGCCATAGCGGGAGCGGATCCAGGCCAGGGTCCGCTTCTGCCACTCGGAGTAGCCCTCGGAGGAGTCGATCACCAGCACGTCCGCGCCGGCCTCCACCAGGGCGGGCACCCGTTCCTCATAGTCCCGGGAGTTGATGCCGGCGCCCACCACATACCGCTTCTGACTGTCCAGCAGCTCCAGGGGGTTGCCCTTGTGGGAGTCGTAGTCCTTCCGGAACACGAAGCTCACCAGATGCCCGCCGGCGGAGACGATGGGCAGGGCGTTGAGCTTGTGGTCCCAGATGATATCATTGGCGGCCTTCAGGCTGGTGCCCTCCGGGGCGGAGACGATTTTCTCCGCCGGGGTCATGAATTCGCTGACCGGGGTGGCCGGGTCCATGCGGCTCACCCGGTAGTCCCGGCTGGTGACGAGGCCCAGCAGCTTTCCGGTGCCGGTGCCGTCATCCGTGACCGCCATGGTGGAGTGGCCGGTCCGTTCCTTCAAGGCCAGCACGTCCGCCAGCGTGTCCCCCAGGCGGAGATTGGAGTCGCTGATGACAAAGCCCGCCTTGTAGTTCTTCACCCTCCGTACCATCTCCGCCTGCTGCTCGATGGGCTGGGAGACATAGATGAAGGCGATGCCGCCCTCCTTCGCCAGGGCGATGCCCATCTGCTCTCCGGATACCGCCTGCATGACGGCGGAGACCATGGGCACGTTCATGGTGAGAGCGGGCTCCTCCCCCCGCCGGTACTTCACCACCGGGGTCTTGAGGGAGACGTTTGCGGGAATGCACTCCGCGGAGGAGTAGCCGGGCACCAGCAGGTACTCACTGAAGGTACGGGAGGGCTCGGAGAAAAAATAAGCCATAGGGCCACCTCATTTCATCAGATTTCAAGTGGAAGCTGGATTTACAGGTCCAGCTGGAAAAACAGTGTGGACTCCACAGGACTGTCGTTGTAGCAGGGGATCTCGTAAAATCCCAGCTGCCGGTAGAGGCGGACGGCATCCTCCAGAACCGGCAGGGTGTCCAGCAGCATACAGCGGTAGCCGATCTGCCGCGCGTCCTCTGTGATCCGGCGGATCAGCTGCCGGGCAAGCCCCCGGCCCCGGTACTGCGGCTGGACGTACAGGCGCTTCATTTCGCACCGCTCGCCGTCCAGCCGCCGCAGGGCGATACAGCCCGCCGCCCGCCCGTCCACCCGGGCCAGGTACAGCCGTCCATCCGGCGGGGCGTACTTGGCGGCGGGGGCGCGCAGCTCGTCCGCATAGTGCTGGATGTCCAGATAGATTTGAAAAGCTGGGTCGTGCGTCACCAGCATGGCGGTGTACGCCTCAAACAGGGCCCGAACGTCTGAGAGGGCATTATAGGCCGGTTCGATCACAACGGTTGAATCCATATTCAAGCACCTCCCGGCGGATGTTTCAGATATGATACCCGGTTCCGGCCGGTCTGTCAACCGTTAGAGAGAAAAATAGTCCTTTGCGGCATCGAACAGGCCAAGATCGTAATTCCCCGGGATATTTCGGTACAGGCAGGGCCCCACCCGCTCGGCGTGCCCCATCTTGCCGAAGACCCGGCCGTCGGGTGAGGTGATGCCCTCTACCGACCAGACGGAGCCGTTGGGGTTGCCGTCGATATCCATGGTGGGATGGCCGTCCAGGTCCACGTACTGGGTGGCGATCTGGCCGTTTTCCGCCAACTGTGCCAAGAGATCCGGCGGGCAGAGGAACCGCCCTTCCCCGTGGGAGATGGGGACGCTGACGATGTCCCCCACCTGGACCTTGGTCAGCCAGGGGGACCGGTTGGAGACCACCCGGGTCCGGACGATCCGGGACTGGTGGCGGCCGATGACATTGTAAGTCAGCGTGGGGCAGGCGGCATCTGTGTCCCGGATTTCTCCGAAGGGCACCAGCCCCAGCTTGATGAGGGCCTGGAAGCCGTTGCAGATGCCCAGGACGAGGCCATCCCGGTTTTGCAGCAGGTCCATCACCGCGTCTGCGGCCTGGGGGGACCGGAGAAAGGCGGTGATGAACTTGCCGGAGCCGTCTGGCTCGTCGCCGCCGGAGAAGCCGCCGGGCAGGAAGAGGATCTGACTGCTCCGGGCTGCCTGGGCAAACCGGGCGGCGGATGCCGCCACATGGTCCGGCGTCTGATTATTCAGCACCAGGATCTGCGGCTCCAGGCCAGCCCGGAGCGCCGCCCGGGCGCTGTCGTACTCGCAGTTGGTGCCGGGAAACACAGGAATCAGCACCTTTGGCTTTGCCGTACCTGTCCGGGGAGCGGCGCGGGAGAAGGCCGGGGCCTCCAGTACCGGCACCGGCGCAGGATCGGCAGGGACTCGGCTGGGGTATACATCCTCCAGCACGGACTCGTTCAGGGAGAGCAGCTCGTCGATGGGGACGCTGTCAGCGCCGGTGGTGAGGACCGGCTCCGCCGTGGTGGTGCCCAGCCTGACGGCGCAGAGGAGGTCTGTGTCCTCCGTCAGCTCCGCCACAATGGCGCCAGGGCACGGCAGGTCCCAGGCGATCTCACGCCCAGCGGCCTGAAAGCCGATGGAGTTACCGAAGGACATCTGCATAATCCCCTCGGCGATGCCGTGCTCCACCGCCCAGGCGGAGCACACCCTGCCCGCCCGGCAAAGCTGGTGGAAGGTCTCCCAGGCTTCCCTCTGGCTCTGGGCGCCGCCGTTGGCGGGAGCAAAGAGGTACACCGGATGTCCCGCCTCCTTGAACTCGGGGGAGAGCACCTCCCCGGCCCGGATGGGGGCGATGGCAAAGGAGATGAGGGTGGGGGGCACGTCCAGATCGTTGAAGGTGCCGGACATGGAGTCCTTGCCGCCGATGGCCGCCGCGCCGAAGTCCAGCTGGGCGTCCAGAGCCCCCAGCAGGGCGGCGAAGGGCTTGCCCCAGCGTGCGGGGTCCTCCCGGAGCTTTTCAAAGAACTCCTGGAGGGTGAGGTAGGCCCTTCGATAGTCTGCCCCGGCGGCCACCAGCTTGGCAAGGGAGGTGACCACACCGTTATAGGCCCCCCGGTAGGGGTCCGCCGCCATAGCCTCCGGGTCGAAGCCCCAGGCCATAACGCTGGCCTGGTCCGTCTCCTGCCCCGGCAGCACCGGCAGAAGGGCGGCCATCACCTGGGCGGGGGTTCTCTGATTTCTGCCGCCGAAGGGCATCAACACGCTGCCACAGCCGATGGTGGAATCGAACCGCTCCGCCAGCCCTCTGCGGGAGGCGGACGCCAGACTGGAGGCTATGGAGCGGAGGGAGGAGTTTTCGGCATCCTGGGAGACCGGGGACGCGGGAATGGGGGCAGGAACCGCCGCCCGGGCGTGCTTCACGGCGCCGTTGGTGTTCAGGAAGTCCCGGCTCAGGTCCACGATGGTCCTGCCCCGCCAGCGCATCACCATCCGGGGGGACGCCGTCACCACCGCCACGGGGTACGCTTCCAGATTCTCCGCCTCCGCGGCGGCGATGAATCGGTCTGCGTTTGACCGGGCCACCACCACTGCCATTCGCTCCTGGGACTCGGAGATGGCCAGCTCTGTGCCGTCCAGGCCGTCGTACTTCTTCCGCACTGCGTCCAGATCGATATCCAGGCCGTCCGCCAGCTCACCCACGGCCACGGATACGCCGCCTGCGCCGAAGTCGTTGCACCGCTTGATGAGCCGGGTGACATTCCCATCCCGGAACAGCCGCTGGATCTTCCGCTCCTCCGGGGCGTTGCCCTTCTGGACCTCGCTGGCCATGGTGGTGAGAGACTGCCTGTTGTGGCTCTTGGAGGAGCCGGTGGCGCCGCCGATGCCGTCCCGGCCGGTGCGCCCCCCCAGCAGGATCACCACGTCCCCGGGCTGGGGCCGTTCGCGGACCACATTCTCCGCCGGGGCGGCGGCCACCACCACGCCGCACTCCAAATGCTTGGCGATGTAGCCGGGGTGATATACCTCGCTGACCAGCCCTGTGGCCAGGCCGATCTGGTTGCCGTAGGAGGAGTAGCCCGCCGCGGCGGTCTGGGCGAGCTTGCGCTGGGGCAGCTTGCCGGACAGGGTCTCCGCCACCGGCGTCCGGGGGTCGCCGCAGCCGGTGAGCCGCATGGCCTGGTGGACGTAGGCCCGGCCGGACAGGGGATCCCGGATGCAGCCGCCGATGCAGGTGGCCGCGCCGCCGAAGGGCTCGATCTCCGTGGGGTGGTTGTGGGTTTCGTTCTTGAACATCAGCAGCCAGTCCTGGGGCTTGCCGTTCACCTGGGCGGCGACATGGATGGAGCAGGCGTTGATCTCCTCACTCTCGTCAATTTCCGACAGAAGCCCCCGTCGCTTCAGCACCTTGGCGCCGATGGTGGCGATATCCATGAGGGTCTGTGGCCGCTGGGCAGCTTTCTCCGGCCCATAGACCTCCTCCCGGGCGGCCAGATACCGGTTATAGGCGGCCTGGACCGCCGGATCGTTGATCTCCACGTGGTCCAGATGGGTGGAGAACGTGGTGTGGCGGCAGTGGTCGGACCAGTAGGTGTCCACCACCCGGATCTCCGTCAGGGTGGGGTCCCGGCGCTCCGTGTCCCGGAAGTATGCCTGGAGGAACGACAGGTCCTCCAGGTCCATGGCGAGACCCAGCCGCGCCAGCAGGGTATCCAGGCCCGCCCGGTCCAGGGCAGTGAAGCCCGTGACCGTTTCCACGTCTGCCGGGACGGCGGTCTCTGCCGCCAGCCGCTCCGGCAGGTCCAAAGACGCCTCCCGGCACTCCACGGGGTTGAGGACATACCGCTTCACCGCGTCCACATCCGCCGCTGTCAGGGGACCGAAGAGCAGATAGATCCTGGCGGTGCGGACCGTGGGCCGCTCCTCCTGGGTCATCAGCTGAATACACTGGGCGGCGGAGTCCGCCCGCTGGTCGAACTGTCCCGGCAGGGGCTCCACGCCGAAGGCGATGCAGTCCCCGGCGGGCAGGGCTGCGGCAGTATCGTCCACCTGAGGCTCAGAGAACACTGTCCCCACCGCCCGGCGGAAGGCGGCCTCGTCCAGGCCCTCCACGTCATAGCGGTTCAGCAGGCGCAGGTCCTCCAAGGCGGAGACGCCCACCACGGTCTGCAGCTCGTGCAGCAGGCCCCGGGCCTCCTGCCGGAGCCCCGGCTTCTTTTCCACATAGATCCGTCTTACCATCGTATGACCTCCCGGCGCCGGTTGGGCGCTCATCAAAATATGCGTTTCAGTCCGCCAGAGCCGCCAGAGCCCGCTGGCCGATGTCATGGCGCAGGTATTTGCCGTCAAAGTCCACCGCCCTGGCGGCGGCGTAGGCGTCGTGCAAAGCCTGCCGCAAAGTGGGACCGGTGGCGGTGACGCCCAGTACCCGGCCGCCGCTGGTGACCAGCTGCCCATTCTCGTCCAGTCTGTCCCCGGCGTGGTAGATGGTCACGTTTCCCGGTGCCGACGCGGGCAGAGAGATGGGCTTACCCTTTTCGTAGTGCCCTGGATACCCGCCGGAGGCCAAGATCACACAGGCGGCGGAGGCGTGCCGCCACTCCACGGTGAGCGATCCCAGGGTCTCGCTTTCCACCGCCTGCATGACCGTCAGCAGGTCTGTTTTCAGCAGGGGCAGCACCACCTGGGTCTCCGGGTCCCCGAAGCGGCAGTTGTACTCGATGACCTTGGGCCCGTCCGGGGTCAGCATCAAACCGAAGTACAGGCAGCCCTTGAAGGGGCAGCTTTCCGCCCGCATGGCGGCCAGAGTGGGCAGGAAGATGGTGTCCATGCACACCCGGGCGATGTCCTCGGTGTAGCAGGGGTTGGGAGCCACGGTGCCCATGCCGCCGGTGTTGGGGCCAGTATCTCCGTCCCCCACCCGCTTGTGGTCCATGGAGGACACCATGGGGGCGATGGCGGTGCCGTCGGTGAAAGCCAGGACGCTGACCTCCGGGCCAGTCAAAAACTCCTCGATCACCACCCGGCTGCCGGAGTCCCCGAAGGCCCGGTCCTCCATCATGGTCCTGACGGCATCCTCTGCCTCTTCATAGGACCGGGAGATCAGCACGCCCTTGCCCAGGGCCAGACCGTCCGCCTTGATGACGATGGGGAAGGAGGCGGTTTTCAAATAGGCGAGCGCCGCAGCGGGCGTATCGAACACCTCATATCGGGCGGTGGGGATGTGATATTTTTTCATCAGGTCCTTGGCAAAGACCTTGCTGGACTCGATCCGGGCGGCTCTGGCGTCCGGCCCGAAGCAGGGGATGCCCGCGGCGTGGAGGGCGTCCACACACCCCAGAGCCAGAGGATCGTCCGGCGCCACCACCGCGAACCCCACGGCGTGGGAGACGGCGAAGTCCACAATAGCGCCGATGTCTGTGGCGCTGATCTGCGGCACACAAACGGCGTCAGCGGCGATGCCGCCGTTGCCCGGCAGGGCGTAAATCGTCTCCACCACCGGATTTTCTTTCAGTTTTTTGATGATGGCGTGCTCCCGGCCGCCGCCGCCTACTACGAGAAGATCCATCGAATCGTCCTCCTTGCTTCGTGTATAAAACAGTGTGAAGAGAGACCGGGGAAAACCGGACAGGCTTTCCCGGTTGATTTGCCATCGCAAATCAGAAAAGGAAACTTCATTGCCCCTATCCGGGCCCAGACTCGGCAGACCCGGCGGCAGGATGCCGGACAGGCCCGCTTCTCTTCAAAGACGCTCAGTGGTGGAACAGCCGCATCCCTGTAAACGCCATCACCATGCCGTATTTGTTGGCTGTTTCAATGACATGGTCGTCCCGGATGGAGCCGCCGGGCTCAACGATGTACTGGACGCCGGATTTTCTCGCCCGCTCCACATTATCGCCGAAGGGGAAGAAGGCGTCGGAGCCGCATGTGACGCCGGTGAGGGCTGTGATCCAGGTTTTTTTCTCCTCCGCCGTCAGAGGATCGGGGCGCACGGCGAAGGTCTTCTGCCAGATGCCCTCCGCCAGCACGTCCTCATACTCGTCGGAGAGATATACATCGATGGCGTTATCCCGGTCCGGGCGGCGAATGTTCTCCACGAATTGCAGGCCCAGCACCTTGGGATGGTGGCGGAGCCACCAGGTGTCCGCCTTGGTGCCCGCCAGGCGGGTGCAGTGGATGCGGCTCTGCTGGCCCGCTCCCACGCCGATGGCCTGTCCGTCCTTCACGTAGCAGACGGAGTTGGACTGGGTGTATTTCAGGGTGATGAGGGCCACGATCATGTCCCGCTTGGCCGCTTCCGGCAGGTCCTTGTTCTCCGTGACAAGGTTGGTGAGGAGCGCCTCATTGATCTCAAAGTTGTTCCGCCCCTGTTGGAAGGTGACGCCGAACGCGTCCTTGTACTCCTGGGGGGCGGGGACGTAGTCCGGGTCGATCTGCACGACGTTGTAATTGCCCTTCTTCTTGGTTTTCAATATCTCCAGGGCTTCGTCGGTGTAGCCGGGGGCGATGATGCCGTCGGACACCTCATATTTCAGATACCGGGCGGTGGCGGCGTCGCACACGTCGGAGAGGGCCGCCCAGTCCCCGTAGGAGCACAGCCGGTCCGCACCCCGGGCCCGGATGTAGGCACAGGCGATGGGGGAAAGGTCTGCGCCCTCCTCCACAAAGTACATCTGCCGCTCCACATCCCTGAGGGGGTTGCCCACGGCGGCCCCGGCGGGGGACACGTGCTTGAAGGACGCGGCGGCGGGCAGGCCGGTGGCTTCTTTCAGTTCCCGCACCAGCTGCCAGGCGTTCAGCGCGTCCAGAAAGTTGATGTATCCCGGCTTGCCGTTCAGCACCGTGAGGGGCAGGTCGGACCCGTCCCGCATGAAGATGCGGGCGGGCTTCTGGTTGGGATTGCAGCCGTATTTCAGTTCCAGTTCGTTCATGCCTGGGTCTCCTTTCCGGAATACTTGTTGACGATGCGCTGCTGGAAGTCCCGGGTCTCCAGGTCTGTGAAGCGGACGAAGAGGGAGATCCTGTTGGCCTCGTCCAGAGCGTCCCAAACGGCGCTGGCGAGGCTGTCAATGTCCCCTTCCACGGCCACCTGCTCCGGCTCTCCGGCAAAGGAGGGCAGGGGATCGCCGTCTCCGGCGTAGGTGTGGAGGAAGTGGCCGGTCCCCGGCTGGCCGGGATACTCGAAGGTCTGCCGCAGGCAGCGTCTGCCGGTCCCGTCGGCGGCTTTCAGGATGGACAGCTTGTAACTGCCGTTGGGCCCCAGCAGCCCGGAAATCCGCGGGGTCCAGTTGGGACCGTCCGGCTCGAATTCCCGCGTGCGGAGGGCCTGCTCCATGGGAAGGCCCTGCTTTAAAAACTCCAGGATGGTGTCCGTCTGGTCCCCGTTGGTGACGATGAGTCCCCGGCCCATCTGCCGTACCGGGTGGTAGATGATGAGGCTGGGGTCCTCCATCCTGGCGGGGTCCGCCGCCTGGGTACGGATGCCGTCCGGCTCCTCCGCGAAGACGCGGTTGCGGCTGTTGGCGCTGCGGCCCATGATGAAATAGACGGCCACGGACGACTTGCCGTCCGGCGTCATGCCCAGCACGATCCCACGGCCGGGATAGGGATTGCCCCGCAGCAGGGCACATAAATCCTGTTTCACAGATGCTCCTCCTTTTCCGTGGCGATGTGGGCGGCCAGCTGTTCTGCGGCCTGGGGCAGCAGCACCCACTCCGCCTGTTCCATGACCCGGCGCTGCAAGGTTTCCGGCGTGTCGCCGGGCAGAATGTCCACCGCTTTCTGCAGCAGGATGCGCCCCCCGTCCGGGATCTCGTTCACCAGATGGACGGTAGCGCCGGTGACCCTGACGCCACGGCGGAGGGCTGCCTCATGGACCTTCAGCCCGTAATACCCCTTCCCACAGAAGGCGGGGATCAGGGAGGGATGGACGTTGACGATCCGGTCCGGCCAGCGACGGACGAAGTCCGCGGACAGGATGGACAGGAACCCGGCCAGCACGACCAGATCCACCCGGTACTGCGTCAGCGCCTCCATCAGCGCCGCCTCAAACGGCTCCTGCCCCAGCTGCTTCCGGGACAGGGGAATGGCAGGCACGCCGCGGCGTTTTGCCCGCTCCAGAGCGTAGGCTTCGGGATTGCTGGAGAGGACCAGCACGATCTCCACGTGGGGCAGGGCGCCTGCTTCCTGAGCGTTCAGCAGCGCCTCCAGGTTGGTGCCGCCGCCGGAGACCAGCACAGCGATACGGGCCTTGTTCAGCATAGGATCACCCGTTCCTCTCCGGAGATCACCTCACCTATCACATAGCCGGGGCAGCCGTGCTGGGCCAGGGCGGAGAGGGCCTGGTCCGCCGTGTCCCGGGAGACGATCACCGCCATGCCGACCCCCATGTTGAAGGTGTTGAACATGTCCCGCTCCGGGATGTGGCCGGTCTCCCGGAGCATTTTGAAGATGGGTGGCGTCCGGACGGCAGCCTTCTCAATTTTCACCGTCATCCCATCCGGCAGGCACCGGGGGATGTTCTCATAAAAGCCCCCGCCGGTGATGTGGCTGATGCCGTGGACCTCTGCCGCGTCGATGGCGGCCAGCACCGGCTTCACATAGATGCGGGTGGGGGTCAGCAGGGCCTCGCCCAGGCTCTCCCCCAGATCTTCACAGTAGACCGTCAGATTGGCATGCTCCACGTGAAAGACCTTCCGCACCAGGGAGAATCCGTTGGAGTGGAGGCCGGAGGAGGGCAGGGCCAGCACCACGTCCCCGGAGCGGACCCGGTCCGGGTCGATGATATCGCCCTTGTCCACGATGCCCACGGAAAAGCCCGCCAGGTCGTAGTCCTCCGGCGCCATGATGCCGGGGTGCTCGGCGGTCTCGCCGCCGATGAGGGCGCAGCCCGCCTGGACGCAGCCCTCTGCTACGCCGGAGACAATGGCGGCCACCTTCTCCGGCACATTCTTGCCGATGGCGATGTAGTCCAGAAAGAACAGGGGCTTTGCCCCGCAGCAGATGATGTCGTTGACGCACATGGCCACGCAGTCCACGCCCACGGTGTCGTGCCGGTCCAGCAGCTGGGCGATGCGGATTTTGGTGCCCACCCCATCGGTGCCGGACACCAGCACCGGCTCACGTATGCCGGTCAGGTCCGGGGCGAACAACCCGCCAAAGCCCCCAATGCCGGACACTACCCCGGGGATCCTGGTCCGGGCCACGTGGGGGGCCATCAGCTTCACACCGGCGTAGCCTGCGGTGATGTCCACGCCGGACTTCCGGTAGCTCTCCGAATAACTCTCCATATCAGGTCCTCTCCCTCTCACTGATCTTGCACTCGAATCGGTCTTTGCCGCCGTCCTGGGGCACGGCGGTGGGGTAGCCCCCGCCGAAGCAGGCGGTGCAGAAGCCGCACTGGGTATTGTCCGCCAGCTTCACCACGTCCTGCAGGCTCAGATACCCCAGGGAATCCACACCGATGATCTTTGCGATCTCCTCCACCGAGTGGTTGTTGGCGATGAGCTTGCTGGGGTCATCGATGTCCGTACCGTAGTAGCAGGCGGCCACAAAGGGCGGCGCGCTGACCCGCATGTGGATCTCCTTCGCCCCGGCTTTCCGCAGCAGGTCGATGGTCCGGCGGCAGGTGGTGCCCCGGACGATGGAGTCGTCGATCAGCACCACCCGCTTGCCCTCCACCACGGAGCGGATGGGGTTCAGCTTGATATTGACCTCGTTTTCCCGCATGGCCTGAGTGGGGGAGATGAAGGTGCGGCCGATGTACTTGTTCTTGATGAACCCCATGCCGTAGGGGATACCGCTCTGCCGGGCGTAGCCCAGGGCGGCGTCCAGGCCGGAGTCCGGCACGCCGATGACGATGTCCGCCTGGACCGGGTGCTCCAGGGCCAGGAAGGCCCCGGCCCGCTGCCGTGCCACGTGGACGCTGGACCCGTCGATGACGGAGTCCGGCCGGGCGAAGTAGATGAACTCGAACACGCAGAGCCGCTTGGGGGCCTTGCCGCAGTGGCGGGTGTCGGACTTGACGCCGGACTTGTCCGCCACCACGATCTCCCCGGGCAGGATGTCCCGCTCGAACCGGGCGCCGATGGCGTCCAGGGCGCAGGACTCGGAGGCGAACACCACGCCCCCGTCCCGCAGTCGGCCCATGCACAGCGGCCGGAAGCCGTGGGGGTCCCGGACGGCGATGAGCTTGGTGGGGGAGGAGATCACCAGGGAGTAGGCCCCCTCGATCCGGTCCATGGCGGCGGAGACCGCCTCCTCGATGGAGGGGGCGCGCAAACGCTCCTGGACGATGATGTAGGCGATGACCTCGGAGTCCGTGGTGGTCTGGAAGATGGAGCCCTGGCTCTCCAGCTCCTGGCGCAATGCGTGGGAGTTGGTGAGGTTGCCGTTGTGGGCCAGGGCCATGCGGCCCTTGTAGTGGTTCACCAGGATGGGCTGGACGTTCCGCTTGTTGTCGGACCCGGTGGTGCCGTAGCGCACGTGGCCTACGGCGATGGTGCCCGTGCCCAGGGAGCGGAGCCGCTCCGCCGGAAACACCTCGTTCACCAGCCCCACATCCCGGTACGCGGTGAACACGCCATCATCGTTCACCGCGATGCCGGCGCTCTCTTGGCCCCGGTGCTGGAGGGCGTACAGGGCGTAATAGGCCAGGGGGGCCACATCCGTCGTCTCCGGCGCGTACACGCCGAACACGCCGCACTCCTCTTGGATGTGGCGGGCCGGGAGCACGGCGCTCAGCTCAGTCGGCATCATGGGCAAGCAGTCTCTGCATGACCTCGGCATAGGCGCCCTCCACGCCGCCCAGGTCCCGGCGGAAGCGGTCCTTGTCCAGCTTCTCATGGGTCTTTTCGTCCCAGAGGCGGCAGGTGTCGGGGCTGATCTCGTCCGCCAGAACGATCGTGCCGTCGGTCAGTCTGCCGAACTCCAGCTTGAAGTCCACCAGCGTGACGCCGCACTCTGCCCAGAAGGCCTTGAGAATGTCGTTGACGGCAAAGGCGTACTTCTTGATGGTCTCGATCTCCTCCGCTGTGGCCAGCTTCAGCGCCAGGGCGTGATAGCTGTTCAGCAGGGGATCTCCCAGTTCGTCGTTCTTGTAGGAGAACTCGATAGTGGGAGCGTCGAATACGATGCCCTCCTCTACACCGTACCGCTTGGCGAAGGACCCGGCAGAGAGGTTGCGGATGATAACCTCCAGCGGCACGATGGAGACCTTCTTCACCAGGGTCTCCCGCTCACTCAGCTCCTGAACGAAGTGGGTGGGAATGCCGGCCTTTTCGATCCGCCGCATCAGATGGTTGGTCATCTGGTTGTTGATGACGCCCTTGCCCGCAATGGTGCCCTTCTTCAGGCCGTTGAAGGCGGTGGCGTCGTCCTTGTAGTCCACGATGTAAAGTTCCGGGTCGTCGGTGCGGAAGACCTTCTTGGCCTTTCCCTCATAGAGCTGTTCCAGCTTCTGCATGGTGCGTTCGTCCTTTCTTTCTGTTGAGAGATTAGATATTTGAATAGGCAATTGATAAACCATTAGAAAAACGGAAGGGAAAGAGAAAATAGAAATGAGAAATCAGAAATCCGGCCGCGGGATGGCGCGGATACGGAACTTTGAGCCGTCCGGTCAGGACGGACTCCAGACTTTCCGATTCCTCATTTCCGATTTCTCACGATTTCAGGAGTTCCTCCTGGAGCTTGGCGTCCTTCTCGGCGATCTGCTCCGCCATCTTCCGCCGTTCCGCTTCCAGGCGCCGGGTCAGGGCCTCGTCCTCCACCGCCAGGATCTGGGCGGCCAGCACAGCAGCATTTTTCGCGCCGTTCAGTGCTACCGTAGCCACCGGGATGCCGCCGGGCATCTGGACTGTGGCCAGCAGGGCATCCAGTCCATCCAGGACGCCCCCCTTCATGGGAATGCCGATGACAGGCAGGGTGGTGTTGGCGGCAAAGGCCCCCGCCAGATGGGCAGCCATGCCGGCGGCGCAGATGACCACGCCGAATCCCCGCTCCCGGGCGGACTTGGCGAACTCAGCCGCCTGGGTCGGCGTCCGGTGGGCGCTGAGGATATGGGCCTCATAGGGGATGTCCAGGGCGTCCAGCTGGGTACAGGCCCCTTTGACCACGGGCCAGTCACTGTCGCTGCCCATGATGACGGCAACTTTTTTCATCGCAAGCGCTCCTTTCTGCGGCTCAGAGTTTTTTCCGCATGACGGTGTGGCGGAAGATGCCGTCCACAAAATACTCGCTGGAGCAGAACACGGGGCGTCCGTCGATGTCATAGTCCACCTCTTCCATGTTCAGCAGCGGCGTGCCCATGGGCACCTGGAAGATCTCCGCCAGGGCGGCATCCGCCGCGGCGGGCCGCACGTCTGTCAGATCCAGATAGGGATAGATGCCGCAGAACCGCTGGAGGAAGTGGAAGATGGGGAGCTTGAAGTCCTGGATGGTGTAATCCCCCTTGGCCAGGGCCTTTTCCACCACGTCCTCGCAGTAGATGGCGGGCCGGCCATCCGCGGTGCACAGCCGGGCGATGCGGATGATGGGGGTGTCCTCCGGAATGCGGAGCTGAGCGGCCACCTGGGCATCGGCAGTCCCATCGGAAACCCGGACAAAGGCCACCGCCGGCTCATGTCCGCTCTGGCGGATCATGTCCAGGAACTCTACCTCAATGTCCATGCGGGTCTGGACGTTCAGCACATGGCGGTTGATGATGGTGCCAACTCCGTGGCGGCGGGTGATGAAGCCCTCCCGCTCCAGAGAGGCCAGAATGTCCCGCAGCTGCGTGCGGCTGATCCCCAGCTTCTCTGCCAGGACACTCTCCCGGGGCAGGCGCTCGCAGCTGGCGTAGGCACCGTCCTTCATGTCGGCAAGCAGCTGAGAGCGGATGGTCTTGGTCTGGGCCGGCTGACCGCTCATAGTCACACCTCTTTCTGATTTCAAAATAGGTAATACCATAAAAGTCATACCTATTGTACCGGATTTTCTCCGGCGCCGCAACTGGCAGATTTGACAGATTCCGCCCTCCTTTTTTGCCCCGGCATATCCAGTCTGCTGTTGACGGCAGGACGCACGGGCCGGAGGCGTTTGTACGGCCGGATTTCGTGGGTTTTCACCGTGGACAACCGCCGGGGGGATGTTATAATGGAGTTGAACGAAAGAGGGAGGCGTTATCCGTGAAGATTGTGATCCTGGGTGCGGAGGCCCGTTACCGGGCCTATCAGCCCGCGATGCCCTTCATCCAGCAGCAGGAGCTGGTATTTCTGGACAAGGACAGCACGGAGGCAGAGATTCTGGCCGCCGGCGCTGATGCGGAGGTGCTGTTCGTGGATGCCATCACGGTGGTGTCCGCTGCTCTGATGGAACACATGCCCTGCCTGCGGCTGATTCACTCGGAGGGGGTGGCGTTTGACCGCATTGACCTCTCCGCCGCCCGGGAGCGGGGCATTTACGTCTGCAACAACAAGGGCTGCAACGCCGGGGCCGTGGCGGAGCAGACGGTCCTGCTGATACTGATGCTCCTGCGCCATGCCCTGGAGGGGGACGAGGCCGTCCGGGCGGGACGGCAGATGGAGATGAAAGAGCGGTGCATGGTGGAGGGGATCACGGAGCTCTCTGCCTGCAAGGTGGGCCTGGTGGGATTTGGAGACATTGCGCGAGCCGCGGCGGAGCGGCTGGTCCCCTTCGGCTGCGAGCTGTACTACTACACCAAGCGCCGCCGCTTGCCGGAAGAGGAGAAAAAATACCACGTCACCTACCTGCCGTTGGAGGAGCTGGCGGAGAAGAGCGACATCGTCAGCCTCCACTGCGCTGTCACGGAGGAGACCCGGAATCTGGTGGATGCCGCTCTGCTGCGGCGGATGAAACCCACAGCGTACCTCATCAACACCGCCCGGGGAGACCTTGTGGACAACGAGGCCCTGCGGCAGGCCCTGCTGGAGGGGCGAATCGCCGGAGCGGGGCTGGACACGCTGTCCCCGGAGCCGGTGCCGGCGGGGCACCCCCTGACGGCGCTGCCGCCGGAGGTCCAGCGGAAAGTGGTCCTGGCACCCCACCTGGGCGGCATTACAGAGGCATCCTTCCGTCGGGCCCATGCCCACATGTGGCGAAATGTGGAGCATTTGGCTGCGGGAGAGCGGCCGGACAACATCGTCAACGGCCTGTGATGCTCGCCGACGGTAAAAAATTCTGCCGGAGATGAAACAAAACCTGTGGAAAAATCGTCTAATTCCTATAAAGACCCATGCCAGAAGGACCATGTGCGGTTTGAAAGTCCTGCGCGCGGGCTGTGGGTCTGTATGCGGAAAACCCTCATGCGCCAACCGGCTTGCCTGTTCTCATGGCCCGCACGGCGCATGGAGTCAGGAAAAACAAAGAAGGGGAGCGTGACGCCGAATGAGACGTCGGATCTGGAGAGGTTGGATATTGTGCCTGTGCGCCTGCCTGCTGCTGTGCGGCGCCGCCAGCGGGACCGGAAGCACACCACCGGACGCGGTGAGCCGCGGGGCCTTTGCAGACGCCCTGTATGACGCCCATGTGGCCCACGGCGGCGCTCCTGTGGTCAGCGAGGGCAGCTCCGCACCCTTCCGGGATGTGGGCTCCTGGTCCCCGTATTTCGAGGCGCTCTGTTGGGCCAAGGCCAGCGGCATCGCAGGGGGCTATGCAGGCGGTGCCTTCCGTCCTGCGGCGCCGGTGACCCGCCAGCAGGCGACGGTGATGCTGTACCGCTATGCCAAGACCACGGATCTGCCGCTGGAGAAGGGGAGCGACCGGGATCTGGCCGGATACCGGGACGCGGATACCATCCCAACCTGGAGTCGGGAGGCTGTCCAATGGGCCGTGCGGAACGGCCTGTGGTTCTCCGGCAGCGCCACGGAGCTGCAGGCGGCGGAGAACGTCTCCTGGGAGGAGCTGACCGTTCTGACCCAGCGGCTGTTCCTGGGCGGGATGCCCGCGGCTGCCTTGTCTGCGGTGCCGGAGGGGCTGACGATGGAGCTGCAGCAATGCACTACCACCGGCGCGGTTGTGGTACTGCAAAATGCGGCGGAGGAGACCTTCTCCTATGGGGCGGACTACGGTCTCTATCGGCAGGTGAACGGCGGCTGGTATCAGATGAACAAGGAAATGGACACCATCGCCATTGCCTATGAGCTGGCCCCGGGAGAGAGCCGGAAGCTTACCCTCAGCTGGGGAGAGCTGGACTGGGGCGGCGTCCTGCCCGCCGGGACCTACTGCGTAGCGCAGGGCGGGCTGTTGGGAGAACAGCAGGTCACCGTCTCCGTCACCTTTGCCATCAAATAAACGCCAGGCGGCCGCCGAAAAACCGGCGGCCGCCTTTCCATTGGGTGAACGGTTTCTTGCGATCCCGCCCAGACCGAAAAATCTCCCCCTCTTCTGGAGGAGTGAAGAGAACAGCACAGGCCGCCGGGAACGCCCAGCGGCCTGTACGGATTCTTGAGAAGGTGGCCCGGCGTCAAACACAGAAGCGGCAGGCCGCCAGGGCCGCCACAGCGCCGTCCGCGCAGGCGGTGGTCAGCTGGCGGACCTCCTTGGCGCGGAGATCCCCTGCCGCAAAGATGCCGGGAATCGGCGTCAGGCAGTCCTCCCCGACGGCGATAAAGCCCGCTTCGTCCACCGGCACCCCCAGAGACCGGGCCAGCCGGCTCTCCGGCAGCAGACCCACCGCCTGGAACAGCGCAGAGACCGGCAGGTGGGAGACTTCTCCCACAGCGGTGTTCCGCAGGGTCAGGCCGGTGAGGCGTTCCGATCCCTCCAGGGCCTCCACCACGGTGGACCGCAGCAGCGTGAGGTTGGCGGTCTTCTCCGCCCGCTCCACCAGAATGGGATCCGCCCGGAAGTCCGACCGCCGGTGGATCACCGTCACATGGCGGCAGATGTCTGCCAGATACAGCGAATCCTGCAGGGCGGTGTTGCCGCCTCCGGCCACTGCCACATCCTGTCCGGCGTAAAAGGCTCCGTCGCACACAGCGCAGAAGGAGATGCCGGCCAGACGGTCTTCGCCCGCAAGGCCCAGGGTCCGGCGCCGCATCCCGGCGGCCAGGATGACCGCCCCGGCGGTATAGGCTCCGTAGTCGGTGACCACCCGGCTGGGCGTGCCGCTCTGGATCTCCAGCGCCTCCTCCAGTTCGATCCGGGTCCCCAGGGCCTCGGCCTGGCTGTACAGCCGCTCCGCCAGTTCAGCGCCGGACACGGCGGGCAGGCCGGGAAAGTTTTCCACCTTGGGGGAGGAGGCGATCTGCCCGCCGAAGCTCTCCCGCTCCAACAGCAGAACGGACTTTCCTGCCCGGCGGGCGTAGACGGCGGCGGTGAGCCCGGCCGGGCCGCCGCCCACGATAATGATGTCGAAATACTGGTCCATAGATGTTCCTCTCTGATGACTGACAGAAGATAAGGGAGACTTCGCAGTCCCCCGCATAGTAACCGCTGTACCGCGGGTGCTGCTCCGCAGAGACGGCATTTTGGAGCTCGGAAAAGGAGGGACGAGAGTCCCTCCTTTTTCGTTGTTTACACGCTCTGCGAAGTGGCGAATTTTTTGATGGTGGAGGCGTTCACCAGCTTCTCCACCTGCTCTCCGTGGCGGACGATCAGGGTGGGGGCCTGCTGGATACCGTACCAGGCCACCAGCTCCCGATGCTCGTTCACGTCCATCACCTGATAGGCGATGCCCGCCTTCTCCAGCTCCCGCTTGGCGATGCTGCAGTTGGGGCAGGTCTTGGTGGTGAAGAGGAACAGGCCGTCCTCGCCCCGCTCCGCCGGTGTGCTGGGCGCGGTGCTGGCTGCGGGCTCCGTCACAGCATCCCGGTCGCAGAGGCGGCGGCCCTCCAGCCGGGAGTTCTCCACCTGGTACTCCTGCCGGTCCTTGAACTCCTGGACCTTGCCGTCGTTCCAGTTCTGGACAGGGCGGTAATAGCCGGTGATGCGGCTCCACACCTCGCAGGTCTTCCCACACTTGGGGCAGGTAAAGTGCTCGCCCGAGAGATAGCCGTGGTCCGGACAGATGGAGTAGGTGGGGGACATGGTGTAGTAGGGGAGCTTGAAATTCTCCGCGATCTTCCGCACCAAATTGGCAGCAGCCTTCCAATCCGGCAGCTTCTCACCCAAAAAGGCGTGGAACACAGTGCCGGAGGTGTACAGGGTCTGCAGGTCATCCTGGATGGCCAGGGCCTCGAAGATGTCGTTGGTGTAGCCCACCGGCAGGTGGGAGGAGTTGGTGTAATAAGGCGTGTCACCGGGGTTCTTGGCAGCGGTGATGATATCGGGATACAGTGCCACGTCATGCTTGGCCAGCCGGTAGGTGGTGGACTCGGCGGGGGTGGCCTCCAGGTTGTAGAGGTCGCCGTACTGCTCCTGATAGTCCATCAGCCGCTCCCGCATGTGGTTCAGCACATCCTTGGCAAAGGCCTGGGTCTCCGGATGGGTCAGGTCCTTCCGCAGCCACTTGGCGTTCAGGCCCACCTCGTTCATGCCGATGAGGCCGATGGTGGAGAAGTGGTTATCAAAGGTGCCCAGGTAGTATTTGGTGTAGGGGTACAATCCCGCATCCATCAGCTTGGTGATGACGGTGCGCTTCACCTTCAGGCTCCGGGCGGCGATGTCCATCATGTGGTCCAGCCGCTCATAGAACTCCTCCGGCGTCTGGGAGAGGTAGGCGATCCGGGGCAGATTGATAGTCACCACGCCCACGGACCCGGTGGACTCGCCGGAGCCGAAGTAGCCGCCGGACTTCTTCCGCAGCTCCCGCAGATCCAGCCGCAGGCGGCAGCACATGCTGCGCACGTCAGAAGGCTCCATGTCAGAGTTGATGTAGTTGGAGAAATAGGGGGTGCCGTACTTGGCGGTCATCTCGAACAGGAGGCGGTTGTTCTCCGTGTCGGACCAGTCAAAGTCGCGCGTGATGGAATAGGTGGGGATGGGATACTGGAAGCCCCGGCCGTCGGCGTCGCCCTCGGTCATGATCTCGATGAACGCCTTGTTCACCATATCCATTTCCTTCTTGCAGTCGCCGTAAGTGAAATCCTGCTCCTTGCCGCCTACGATGGCCGGCAGGTTCTCCAGGTCACGGGGCACGGTCCAGTCCAGGGTGATGTTGGAGAACGGCGCCTGGGTACCCCAGCGGGAGGGAGTGTTCACGCCGAACACAAAGGACTGGATACACTGTTTAACCTCTTTCTGGGAGAGGTTGTCCACTTTCACAAAGGGGGCCAGATAGGTGTCAAAGGAGCTGAACGCCTGGGCGCCGGCCCACTCGTTCTGCATGATGCCCAGGAAGTTCACCATCTGGTTGCAGAGAGTGGAGAGGTGGCTGGCCGGGGTGGAGTTGATCTTGCCCGGGATACCCAGGCCCTGCTGGATCAGCTGCTTCAAACTCCAGCCGGCGCAGTAGCCGGTGAGCATGGAGAGGTCGTGGAGGTGGATGGCGCCGCTCTTGTGGGCGTCGGCAATCTCCTGGTCATAGATTTCAGAGAGCCAGTAGTTGGCGGTGATGGCGCCGGAGTTGGAGAGGATCAGGCCGCCCACGGAGTAGGTGACGGTGGAGTTCTCCTTCACCCGCCAGTCATTGATATGCAGGTAGTTGTCCACCAGCTCCTTGTAGTCCAGCATGGTGGAGTTCAGGTTGCGGATCTTCTCCCGCTGCTTGCGGTAGAGAATGTAGGCCTTGGCCACGTCGGCATAGCCTGCCTTGCTGAGAATGTCCTCCACGCTGTCCTGAATGTCTTCCACGGTGATCTTGCCGTCATGGATCTTATCCTGGTAATCCGCCGTGACCCTCAGGGCCAGGAGATCAATGATGTCCGGATTGTACTCCATGTGGGTGGCCTCAAAGGCCTTGGTGATGGCGGTGCTGATCTTGGAGATGTCGAAAGAGGCGATCTTTCCATCCCGCTTGACGACCTGATACATGAAACCCCTGCTTTCTCTATGATAAATTCAATTCCCTGCTCCTGACAAGTCAATGGGCGCTGACGCGCCCCGTATTTCCCATTCTACCACTTCCTGGGGGCTTGTCAATTAGAAATGCCACTATATCTTGTATTCATTTTCTGTGAAAACGCTGAATTTTTCCATATCTAGTCAATGCCGCGCAGCTCCACAGCTCCAAAGAACGGCCGGACCCGCTCCGCAAAGCCCTGCAGCTGCTCTGCTGTAAAGCCGTGATATCCCCGGCCGATCAGATTGCCGGAGTCCACAAAGTTCTGAAGATAGTACCGGGGTGCCCCTGCCAGCCAGGCGGCGATGGCGTCCAGGTCCTCCGGCCTGTGGAGCTCCCGCACCAGGGTGGTGCGGAACTCATAGTCCACGGTGCTTTTCCGCAGCAGACGGATGCTCTCCTCCACCGGGGCGGGGTTGAAGCCCGGTATGCCGACGGTTTCGGCATACCGCGCCGGAGCGTTTTTCACGTCCATGGCCACATAGTCCACAAGGCCCTGGTTCAGGATCTCCGCCAGCCGGGCAGGATCACAGCCGTTGGTATCCAGCTTCACGGCAAAGCCCAGTTCCCGCACCTTCCGCAGAAAATCCGCTGCGTCCGGCTGGAGCAGCGGCTCCCCGCCGGTGAGGACCACCCCGTCCAAAAGCCCCCGGCGGGAGGCCAGGAAGTCCAGCACCTCCTGCTCCGGGATCTCCGGTGTCTCCGCCAGCCGGGTCACCAGCAATGCGTTGTGGCAGAAGGGGCACCGCAGGTTGCAGCCGCCGGTGAACACCGTGGCCGCCAGCTTTCCCGGGTAGTCCACCATGGCCAGTTTCTGAAGTCCGTGAATGTGCATGGCCGGATCCCTCCATAAGCACAAGATGTTGCTATTCTAAACTGATTTTTCCACAAGAACAAGTGGTGGACGCAACAAAGAGAAAAAAGTTCCCGGAGGCACAGCCTCCGGGAACGGGAAAGACGGGATTCAATTCTTGCGGAACCGGGAGAGGAAGTCCTGCGTCTCCTGTTTCTGGGGATTGCCGAAAACCTGCTCCGGCGTGCCCTCCTCGCAGATGACGCCCTGGTTCATGTACACCACATGGCTGCTGACGTCCCGGGCAAAGGCCATCTCATGAGTCACCACCAGCATGGTCATGCCCTCCTGGGCCAGGTCCTGCATGACGGAGAGGACTTCTCCCACCATCTCCGGGTCCAGGGCGGAGGTGGGTTCGTCGAACAGCAGCACCTCCGGCTCCATGGCCAGGGCCGCGGGCAATGGCCACCCGCTGCTTCTGGCCGCCGGAGATCTGCCGGGGCTTGGCTTGGATGTAAGGCGCCATGCCCACCTTTTCCAGATACTCCATGGCCCGCTTCCGGGCGGTCTCCTTGTCCTTTTTCAGTACCTTGATCTGCCCGACCATGCAATTTTCCAGCACGGTCATGTTGTTGAACAGGTTGAAGGACTGGAACACCATGCCCACATGGGAGCGGTACTGGGGGGCATTGACCTTGGGACCGGTGACGTTCTGGCCGCGGTAGAGGATCTCGCCGCTGGTGGGGGTCTCCAGCAGGTTGATGCACCGCAGCAGGGTACTCTTGCCGGAGCCGGAGGCACCAATGATGCTGGTGACATCGCCTTTTTTCACGGTGAAATCGATGTCCCGCAGCACTTCGTGGCTGCCGAAGGACTTGCTCAGATGCCGGATCTCTAAAATCATATCGTCCATGTTGTCAGCGATCTCCTCTCGTACGGCCGTGCTGCAATTCCTGACGGACCCGATCCCGGTACTCTTTGCTCCGCTCATCGAAGGGAGTGCCCCGGTCCGGGTGGCTGTATGTGCCGGCGGCCATGGTCAGATGGTCCGTCTGTGCCAGCTTGTAATCGCTGCTGCCGTCCATTCGCTTTTCCAACCAGCGCAGCAGGAAGGAGGCGATCAGCGTCATGGTGAGGTACCCGGCCATCTCCACCACGGCGGAGGGGAAGTACAGGTAGCTGGCGCCCACCGCCGCCCGGTGGGCGGAGAAGAAATCGGGGAAGCCGATGATGAACATGACGGACGTATCCTTCACATTGATGATGAAGTTGTTGCCGATCTGGGGCAGGATATTCCGGATGGCCTGAGGCAGGATCACATGCAGCATGGTCTGCACATGGGTCATGCCGATGGCCTTGGCGCCCTCGGTCTGGCCGGGGTCGATGGAGATAATGCCGCCCCGGACGGACTCGGCCATGTAGGCGCCGGTGTTGATGGACACCACCAGAATGGCGGCCATCCAGATGCTGTCAAACCGCACGGCGTTGTCCGTAAAATAGGGCAGGCCGTAATAGAGGAACACCGCCTGCAGCACCATGGGGGTACCCCGGAAGATCTCCACGTAGATCCGGACCACTGCCCGGATCAGCGCCAGAAAGAACCGCTTGACGGGCGGGTCGTTCTTGCTGTGGGGAATGGTGTTCAGAATGCCGCAGACGAATCCGATCAGGCAGCCGATGGCGGTGGCCACCAGTGCCAGAATCAAGGTATTGCGGATGCCGGGCAGATAGTGGGACACGCCGTAGTTCGACCAGAGCTTGGCAATGTCGGATGCCAGCTGGAACAGTTTCTCCATGGAGGCAGACTCCCTTCGGTAAAGAGTTGATATGCGGGAAGCAGGCGGGAGGACAGACTGTCCTCCCGCCGCGGGTCATTCTGGAAAGTGTTTACTCGCTCAGGGGCTGAATGGCGATGGCCTCGTTCATCAGGGTGTTGAAATCGTCCGCCGTCATAGTGGAGAGCACGCTGTCAATGGCCTCCTTCAGCTCGGTGTTGCCCTTCATCACGGAGATGCCGATGTTGATCTCGCCCTCGTCAACCTCAAAGTTGTCGTCGGAGTCTGTGAAGTCCAGAATCTTCATGTCGGGATAGGCGGCCACGGCACCCATAGCGGTGGGCATATCGGTGCAGATGAAGTCCACGGCGTCGGTCTCCAGGGCCATCAGCATGGCGGGGGCGGTCTCCGCGGCAGTCTGGACCTGGGCGCCCTCGATCTGAGGCAGGCAGGAGTCATACCAGATGGTGGCGATCTGCGCGGTGCAGGTGCCGCCGGAAAGGTCGCTGATGCCGGCGGCGTTGGCATAGGGGCTGTCCGTCTTGGTCACACAGACGATGGAGGCGTAGTAGTAGGGGCCGGCGAAATCCACCTGCTCGCTGCGCTCGGCAGTCATGGACTGGCCGGCAATGACGGCGTCAAAGGTACCGGTCTGCACGCCGGGAACCAGAGAGTCCCAGTCGGACTGAACCACTTCCAGCTCCCAGCCGTTGGCCTCGCAGATCTGCTTGGCGATCATCACGTCGTAGCCGTTGGCATAGGTGCCGGGCACGTTGGAGATGGGCACAGCGCCGTTGGAGTCGTCGCTCTGGCTCCAGTTGTAAGGGGCGTAGGCGCACTCCATGGCGATGGTCAGCACGCCGTCCTCCACGCCGGAGGAGCCGGCGGTCTCCCCGCCTTCAGCGGTGGTGCCGGAATTGCCGGAGTCGGCAGTGTCGCCGGAGCTGCCGGTGCCGCCGCAGGCGGCCAGGGACGCTGTCATGGCCAGAGCCATCAGCAAGGTCAACAATCTCTTCATGTTTCTTCACCTTTCTCATCTCAAAAAAGATTCCGCGGCGGTCACAGACCTCCTCCGCGCCTGCCGCCTGCGGAGAGGAGAAAAAATGGACCGCTTTGTCAAGCGGTCCATGGAAAATACGGAAAGAAGCCCCCGGCAGGGACGATCCCGAACAGCCATTGATAGCGCTTCACAAAGGTTTGTGACAGTCCGGCAGGTATTCCCTGACGGCCCAGCACCAGAAGGACAGGCATCGTCCCGGCACTTCGGCGGCGGACCCTTCCCCGTCCGGCGGCTGCCTGGCCTTGCCGGAGCGGTACTGATGAACGCCGCGCCTCTATCTGAGCGATCCAATTTTGAAGGTATCCTATCACGTTCTCGAGGAGATGTCAACGCCCCTTCCCAGAAAAATGCCAAAAATCCCGCAGATTTGTGCAGATCATAGAAGAAAATGCCAAAACCGTTGCGCACTGTGGGGAAAATGTGGTATGATGCTCCCTGCACACACGGCGCAAGCGCCGGGAGAGGAGTGTGGAAGTATGATGCAGGCGGCGGAACTGGCGGTGCTGGACTGGCTCCAGGCCCATCTGCGCTGCGATTTTCTGGACGCGGTGATGCCGTGGATCAGCCGGATCTGCGACCATGGAGAGATTTGGATCCTGCTGGCGGCGGTGCTGCTGCTTCTGCGGAAGCACCGCTGGACAGGGATGTCCCTGTCCTTTGCGCTGATTCTGGATCTGATCTGCTGCAATATCGTTCTGAAACCCCTGGTCGGCCGGGTCCGGCCCTTCTTGGTGAATACCGCGGTGGAGCTGCTGACAGCACCCCCGGCGGACGCATCCTTTCCCTCGGGGCACACGGCGGCGTCCTTTGCGGCGGTGTTCGCCCTCCGGGCCTCCGGCAGCCCCCTGTGGAAGCCTGCCCTGGTACTGGCGGCTGGGATCGCCTTCTCCCGGCTGTACCTGTACGTCCACTGGCCCACCGACGTGCTGGGGGGCATTCTGGTGGGCGCCGCCGCAGGCTGGGCAGGCGCGCGGCTGGCAGACGCCCTCCGCCGCAGGCGGGAGCTGGGCCGCAGGCCGCACGGACCGGACGGCGGGGTCCGGTCCGCGGACGCCGCCGATATTTCTTCACAGCGAAGATGCCCGCCACCGCTGCCACGCCCAGTAGCGTCTCTGCCGCGTCGGTGTGGCTGACGATCATCTGCCGGACGATGGTGAACAGCAGCACGTCCACCACCGCGTCGGCGGTGTGCAGGGCCAGCATCTTCACGAACTCAATTCCCATCACCAGCAGCAGTGTGGCGGAGAGGAAATCCCCCAGGGCGAAGGCCTCTGGGGAGAGGAGCAGGGTCCGGCCAGTCTCCCGGAACAAAAATACCGCCCCGCAGACGATCACCAGCAGGATCACGGCGGCGATGAGCAGCTCCAAAGCACGGGCGGCCTTCAACAACAGGATGTGGGCGGGATGACGGTTCATGGTGCCTCCTTGCGCCGCGGGGCGGCAGAATGAAGATAAGAAATAAAAAGGGGGATAAGAGATGCCCCTCTCCGGGAAGTATCTCTTATTCTTTTATCTGGGCCTTGGACTTGCAAAAACGAAGAGCTCGTAAAAATGTAGGGGCGGCAATCTGCCGCCCGGCGGGAATGGTGTGGGGGCGTCGTGTTACCCCTCGTCGATGTCGAGGCTGCCGACGGGAGCCCCGGAGGGCAGAAATTTTTCGCCGTCGGACACTGTCAGGTACATAAAGCCTGTGGAATCCGCTGATTGGTACACCAGCGTACGGTCCTCGACGGCAAAGCGGTTGACGAATTTTTCATCATCTGTGGTGAGGATCACGGTGTCTCCGTCCAGTTTCCAGGTGCCGAGCCCAAAATAGCTGCTCAGGGCTCCTTCGGAACAGCGCATACTTTCGTCACTGTTGAGGGCGATATAGAAATCGCTCCCAAACCCCTCTTTTTCGTAGATGTAGACCTGGTCGGCGAGGTCGCCGGCGGTTACCGCTGCCGGCTGGCCGGAACAGCCCGCCGCCATGAGAGTAAAGAGCAGGAGCAGGGCGGAAAACAGACGGCACTTCATCATGATGTAGCCCTCCTTTCCATGATCCGAAAACAGGACCGCCTCTCCATCAATCTATCACAGACGGCGGCCCATTGCAAGGCAAACCCGCCTTGCGTAAACGCCGGATTTGGGATATACTATATCTCTATGGAAAAATCAGCCTGCGGGCAGGAGGAACTCCCCATGAAGCTCATGGTCATCGACGGCAACAGCATCCTGAATCGGGCCTATTACGGCATCCGTCCTCTCACCACACGGGACGGGCTTTACACCCACGCCATCTTCGGATTTCTCACCACGCTCCTTCGACTGGAGGGGGAGGAGGCGCCGGACGCGTTGTGCGTCACCTTCGACGTCCACGCTCCAACCTTCCGCCATCAGGCGTCGGAGGCCTACAAGGCCACCCGCAAGCCCATGCCGGAGGAGCTCCGGGTCCAGGTGCCGGTGCTGAAAGAGGTGCTGGACGCCCTGAACATTCCCCGTTATGAGCAGGAGGGCTGGGAGGCCGACGACCTGATCGGCACCATCTCCCGCAAGTGCGAGGCGGACGGCTGGGACTGCGTGGTGGTCACCGGCGACAAGGACAGCCTGCAGCTCATTACCGACCACACCATGGTGAAGCTGGTGTCCACCCGCATGGGGCAGACCACCACCAAGGATATGACGGAGACCGCCTTCCAAGAGCAGTACGGCTTCGCCCCCATCCACATGATCGACCTGAAGGCCCTGATGGGGGACAGCTCCGACAACATCCCCGGCGTCCCCGGCATCGGGGAGAAGACCGCCATGGCCCTGATCCAGCAGTACGAGAGCATCGACAACCTGTACGCCAAAATGCCGGACATCGAGGCCAAGCCTGCCGCCATCCGCAAGCTGGCGGAGGGGGAGGAGAGCGCCCGGGAATCTTACTGGCTGGCCACCATCGTTACCGACGCGCCTCTGGACTTCCATCCCGAGGAGAACCTGTGCCGGAAGCCCGGCCCGGACGCCTACCCGCTGTTTTTGAAGCTGGAGTTCACCAAGCTGATCGAGAAGTTCGGCCTGTCCCCGGCGGAGCAGCCAGCGGCGGAAAGGGCGGACTTCACCATGACCGTGGAGCAGGTCACAGAGCCTGCTCAGACGGAGCGGCTGCTGGCCCTCTGGCGAGCGGCGGACCATGTATCGGTGCTGGCCCTGCCGGACCTGACGGGCCTCTCTGTGGTCTGCCGGACCGGGGCGGACACCGGCGTCACGGCGGAGCTGTTCTTCGACAAGTATCAGGGGGACTGGAACGCCCTTTTGAACGCCCTGTTTGCGGCGGACGTCCGCAAGGTCTCCCACAATGTCAAGGACCTGACGCGGACGCTGCTGGAAAACGGCCTGCGGGCGGAGGGCTTCGTCTTCGACACCGCCCTGGCCGCCTACCTGCTGGACGCCACGGCGGGAAGCTATGACCTTGCCCGCCTGTTCGTCGCCTATTTCAACGAGGAGCTGCCAAAGGCCCTCTACCTGGAACCGGACGCATTCTCCCTGCTGGGGGACGCCGCCGCGGCGGAGGCCAGCTTCGACAGCTACGCCGCCGCCGTGGACGCCCTGTACGGCGCCCTGGCGGAAAGACTGGCGGAGCGGGGCCAGATGGACCTGCTGCATGAGATCGAGATGCCCCTCTGCGCCGTGCTGGCGGAGATGGAGACCGCCGGATGCAGGGTAGACGCCAAGGCCCTCGGTGCTTTCGGGGATCTGCTGGCCCGGCGGAGCGCCGAGCTGGAACAGCAGATCTACGCCATGGCGGGGGAGGAATTCAACATCAACTCCCCCAAGCAGCTGGGGGAGATCCTCTTCGGCAAGCTGGGCCTGCCCCATGGCAAAAAGACCAAGACCGGCTGGTCCACCAACGCCGATGTGCTGGAAAAGCTCCGGTACGAGGCCCCCATCGTGGGGGCGGTGCTGGAGTATCGCCAGTACGCCAAGCTGAAATCCACCTATGCCGACGGCCTTTTGAAGGCCATGGACCCGGACGGCCGGGTGCGGACCAGCTTCCAGATGACGGTGACGGCCACGGGCCGCCTCTCCTCCACAGAGCCCAATCTCCAGAACATCCCCACCCGCACGGACCTGGGCAGCGAGATCCGGCGGATGTTCATCCCGGCGGAGGGCTGCGTCCTAGTGGACGCCGACTACTCCCAGATCGAGCTGCGGCTGCTGGCCCACATGGCTGGGGACGAGGCCATGATCGCCGCCTTCCGCTCCGGCGGGGACTTCCACGCGGAGACGGCGGCCAAGGTGTTCCACGTGGCGCCGGACCAGGTAACTCATGAGATGCGCCGCCAGGCCAAGGCAGTGAACTTCGGCATCGTCTACGGCATCTCCGCCTTCTCCCTGAGCCAGGACATCGGCGTGAGCGTGGCGGAGGCCAAGGCGTATATGGAGGCCTACTTCGCCACCTTCCCAGGCGTCCGGACGTATATGGACGCCATTGTGGAGCGGGCCAGGGAGCAGGGCTATGTGGAGACGCTGTTCCACCGGCGGCGGGACCTGCCGGAGCTGAAGTCCTCCAACTTCAACCTCCGTTCCTTCGGGGAGCGAGTGGCCCTGAACATGCCCATCCAGGGCACCGCGGCGGACATCATGAAGCTGGCTATGGTGGCGGTGCGGAAACGCCTGCGGCAGGAACTGCCGGAGGCCCGTCTGGTGCTGCAAGTCCACGACGAGCTGATCGTGGAGTGCCCGGAGGCCCAGGCGGAGACCGCCGCGGCGCTGCTGAAGGAGGAGATGGAGAACGTGGTGTCCCTCTCCGTCCCCCTAACGGCGGACGCCCACTGGGGCAGAAACTGGCTGGAGGCCAAGGGCTGATGGGATTTCAGAAGATCGACTACGCCGCGTGGCCCCGCCGTCCGTATTTTGAGCATTACCACCGGGACGTGCCCTGTTGGTACAGCATGACGGTGGACGTGGACATCTCCGCCCTGCTGCCCCGCCTGCGGGGGTCGGGACTCCGGTTCTATCCGTCGGTGATCCACGGCATCTCCCGGATGGTCAACGCGGACCCGGCCCTCCGCATGGCTATGGACGAGACGGGGGCCATCGGCGTCTACGACCGGGTGGACCCCACTTATACGATTTTTCACAAGGACGATGAGACCTTCTCCGTCCTCTGGACCGCCTACCAGCCGGATCTGCGGGCCTTCTGCCAGGACTGGGAGGCGGACCGGGCCCGCTATGGGGACATCCACACCTTTGAAGCCCGCCCGCCGGAGGCGGGACAGGGACTCTTCAACATCTCCGCCGTGCCCTGGGCCTCCTTCCGAAGTCTGCACCTGGAGCTGCCGGAGGCCAACGACTACCTGCTGCCCATCTTTACCCTGGGCCGCTACCGGAAGGAGAACGGCCGCACCCTGCTGCCCCTGGCCATGCAGGTCCACCACGGCGTCACGGACGGCTTTCACGTGGGGCGGTTCTTCAACCGCCTCCAGGCCTGGGCGGACAGTGCGCCGGAGATGGGCGCATGAAGCGCCTGTATATGATCGGCGGTCCTATGGGCGTGGGCAAGACCGCCGCCTGCCGCCAGCTGCAGCAGCTGCTGGACCGGAGCGTGTTCCTGGACGGGGACTGGTGCTGGGATGCCCACCCCTTCCAGGTGACGGAGGAGACCCGGGAGATGGTGCTGGAGAACATCTCTTTTCTCCTGAACAGCTTCCTCCGCTGCTCCGCCTATGACCATGTGATTTTCTGCTGGGTCCTGCACCGGCGGGAAATCTGGGAAGACCTGCTCCGCCGCCTGACGGAGCCGTATGTCCTGCGGGCCGTCTCCCTGGTCTGCACACCGGAGACCCTGCGGTCCCGGCTGGAGGGAGATATCCGCGCCGGAAAGCGAATACCGGATGTGTTGGACCGGAGCCTGGCCTACCTGCCGCTGTATGATGCCCTGGACATCCGGCACCTGGATGTGACGGCTTTGACGCCCCGGGAGACGGCGGAGTGCATCCGAAGGGAGGGCGGCGCATGAAGCGGCTGATCGTCCTGCTGGGCGTGGCTGGGGTGTCCCTGTCGGCGGTGTTTGTCCGGTGGTCCACGGCGCCGTCCCTGATCCTGGCGCTGTACCGGATGGCCTTTTCGGCGGCGCTGATGGCGGTCCCGGTACTGGCGGGACGAAGGCGGGAGCTGAAATCCCTGACCCGGCGGGACGTGCTGCTGTGCCTTGCCAGCGGCTTGTTTCTGGGCATCCACTTCGCGGCGTATTTTGGGGCCCTGCGGGCCACCTCCATCGCCTCGGCGGTGGTGCTGGTGGATACGGAGGTATTCTTTGTGGCAGCGGCCTCGGCGTTGTTTCTGGGGCAGCGGCTGCCCCGCCGGACCTGGCCCGCGGTCCTGCTTGCCTTTGCAGGCAGCGCGGTGGTGGCGCTGGCAGACAGCGCCGCCGGGACGAATGCGCTGCTGGGAGATTTGATTGCCCTGGCCGGCGCCGCCGCCATGGCGGTCTATACCATGATCGGAACGGTCTGCCGGCAGCGGCTCTCCACATCAGTGTACACCTTTCTGGTGTATACGTCCGCCGCGGCCACGCTGCTGGCTGCGGCCCTGCTGAGCGGAACGCCGCTGGCCGGCTACGGTCCGGTGAACGGGCTGACGGCCCTGGGCATGGCGGTATGCTGCACCCTGCTGGGACACAATGTATTCAGCTGGGGGCTGAAATATCTGCCGCCGGCCTTCATCGCCACGGTCAAGCTGATGGAGCCGGTGTTCGCCTCTGTCTGGGGACTCCTGCTCTTTGGCGAGCGGCCGGGCTGGCTGACGGTTGCCGGAGGCGCGGCGGTCCTTCTGGGCGTGGGGCTGTATGCCCGTACCATCGGCGGGGATGCCGGAAAACGAGAGGAGAGAGAACCATGAGCGAACAGATGCACGTGCGCATCGTCCCCATCACCGGGGACCATCTGGACGAGGTGGCGGAGCTGGAACGGATCTGCTTCACTACCCCCTGGTCCCGGAACATGCTGGTGGAGGAGCTGCAGAACGACTGCGCCGCCTTCCTGGTGGCCCTGGATGACGAGGACCACGTGGCGGGCTACGCCGGCCTGCTGGTGGTGCTGGACGAGGGGTACATCACCAATGTGGCCGTGCGGCCGGAGTGCCGCCGCAACGGCATCGCCCAGAAGCTGCTGCAAGTGTTCCTGGACTTTGCCCAGGCCCACAAGCTGGCGTTTCTGACGCTGGAGGTCCGGGCCTCCAACTACGGGGCCATCGCCCTGTACGGCAGCCGGGGCTTCCGCAGCGTGGGCAGGCGGAAAAACTATTACGAGCATCCGAAGGAGGATGCCATCATCATGACAAAGGAGTTTACCGATGGAACTGAGGATCCCGACACTGGAGCAGCTGCGGACGGTCTATGACCGGGACCTGCGGACAGCATTTCCCGCAGCGGAGCTGAAGCCCCTGAAGAATATGGAGGAGATGTGGGCCGAGGGGCGGTACCGCCCCTGGTGCCTCTTTGACGGGGACGACATCGCCGGCGAGGCATTTTTATGGCTGGGCCACCCCGGCTGGGCCCTGCTGGACTATCTGTGCGTGGCCGCAGACCGCCGGAACGGCGGCCTGGGCTCCGTGATCCTGGAGAAGCTCCGGGAGGCGGAGCGGGGCAATGTGATCTTCGGAGAGAGTGAGATCCCTTGCTACGCCCCGGACCCGGCCATGGCAGAGCGGCGGCTGGGCTTCTATGCCCGCAACGGCGCCCGGACCGCCGGGTATGACACGGAGATGTTCGGCGTACCCTACAAGACCCTGTACTGGGCGGAGGGGAAAGTGGACGAGTCCGCCCTGATGGAGGAGCACCGCTTTGTCTATGCCAGTACCTTTGCGCCGGATAAATTCCGCAGATATGTCCGCATCCCCTTTGATCCAAATGGGACGCCGGGCGAGAGAGTATCCTGGCAGCAGTGACGGAAAAGAGAGGGACAGATCATGAAAATTTTGGCCTTTGAGTCCTCCTGCGACGAGACAGCGGTGGCCGTGGTGGAGGACGGGCGCACGGTCCTGTCCGATGCCATCGCCTCCCAGGCGGACCTCCACGCCCTGTACGGCGGCGTGGTGCCGGAGATCGCCTCCCGCAAGCATGTGGAGGCCATTGCCGCCCTGACGGACCAGGCTCTGCGGCAGGCGGGCTGTGAGAAGTCCGACATCGACGCGGTGGCAGTGACCTATGCCCCGGGGCTCATCGGCGCGGTGCTGGTGGGCCTCAGCTTCGCCAAGTCGGTGGCCTTTGCCCTGGGGGTGCCCCTGATCCCGGTGCACCACATCCGGGGCCACATCGCCGCCAATTACCTGGCCTTTCCGGAACTGGAGCCGCCCTTCCTGGCCCTGGCCATCTCCGGAGGCAACACAATGATCGTGGACGTCCGGGACTACACGGATATGGAGATTCTGGGCGCCACCCGGGATGACGCAGCAGGGGAGTGCTTCGACAAGGCGGCCCGGGTGCTGGGCCTGCCCTATCCCGGCGGCGCCCCCATGGACGCCCTGGCCCGGCAGTCCCCGGGCGGGGTGTACACCCTGCCTCACGCCCATGTGGACGGGGCAGAGCTGGACATGAGCTTCTCCGGCCTCAAGACGGCGGTGGTGAACCTGGCCCACCATGCTCAGCAGGTGGGGGAGTCTCTGGACCGGGCAGCGCTGGCTCGGGACTTCGCCCAGGCTGTCAGCGATACACTGGTGCCCCGGGCCATGGAGGCGGCAAAGCAGACTGGCCGCACCGTGCTTTGCGCCGCCGGCGGCGTAGCGGCCAACTCCGTCATCCGGGAGGATCTTCGTCGGGCCTGCGAGGCGGCAGACATCCGGTTATACCTGCCGCCGCTGAAACTCTGCGGCGACAACGGTGCCATGATCGGCGCCCAGGGGTATTATGAATATCTGGCAGGGCATACGGCTGGCATGGAGCTGAACGCCTATGCTACACGGGACATTGCAGACTGAATCAGGCGGCCGCGTCAGCGGCCGCCTGATTTATTGGAAAATGCATAACGAGCTTATGCAGGCTGCATCTGTAAAGCCGGATACCTTGCTTTTTGTGAAGGCGCAGCTCGGGTGGTCTTCATTTGCCGTTCACTTTTGGAAAAACAGGCAGGAGAGGCGGAGAACTTTTTGAAGGTAAAACATTATGTAAAGTTTAGACGCTTTTTTGGGCGGTGGAAAAGCGCAAAAAGAGAAGATGGTAAATTTATACAATTTACAAAAAAATATTGAAATAAATAGAAAATTCGCGTGTGGAAAATCATGTGGAAAATGTGAATAACTCTTTGTAAAAAGAAATTATCAAATAAATTATGTAAATGCTGAAAAGAACGGAAGACTGCAAAAAGAAGGGAGTCAACAGAAAATAATGACAGAATTTGTCGAAGTTTCTTGGGAAAATCACAACAGAATTTCCTGTTGTAATGGGCGGAATTCGGGGGAAAAGCGTAGGAAATAGGCTAATCGCCTGAAAATATTTTGAAGGAATTCCTTCAAAATACAAAATGTAATATACAGGAATTTCCATGCAGAGAGTGTGGCAGGAAATCAAAAGAATCTGTTGACGTCCGTCAAAAAATATGATAAAATATATCCTGTTCTGGATGTGCCTTTCCAAAAACACCATGTCATGAATTGATAAGCTAATGTAGCTCAGTCGGTAGAGCAGCTGATTCGTAATCAGCAGGTCGTGTGTTCGAGTCACATCATTAGCTCCAAAAGAAGCCCTGAGGTCCAACGGCCTTGGGGCTTCTCTTTTTCTGGAAATGTTGTATAACGGTGGTAATGTGGTAGCAACTGTCATTTAGCTTGTGCATCTCCGGCTGGAGGCGGCCCGGATCGTTGTTATTGATGAGCGCAGAACCTGTGCTGCCTAAGGCATCTGTGCGCACTGGCGGCAGGCCGGGGCTGGTGAACGAGAACCCCGACCATGTGCGGCCTGCATACTGCCAGAGGGCCTCTCGGAAGGAGGATGCCCCTGTGAGCAGCTGGAGCAGAGAAGTTCAAAACGCAAAGAGGAGACGGAAAACCGTATGGCTTCCTTCAAGCGAAAGAGGGCCCCGGTGCGGAATCCGCACCGGGGCCCATGAGGTTTTCAATGTCCGTTTCGACCGGAAGCTCCACGGCTTTGCGCGTGCTTCCTGCCGCGCTCCGCCGGGACCTTACTTATAATAAATTCCCAATAGCGCCTTGTGAGGCTCTGTGAATGCCCCCAGCCGGATCTCCATGCTGATCTCGAAAGCCCGGTCCCAGGGGAAGCCGTATCCCGTCAGTTCCACGCCGCCCCAGCCCCGCTCGGCATACTCCCGGGTGGAGGAAAGGGAAGAGATGAAGTTGCTCCGCTCCAGGTTTTCGATCACCGGGGCCACGGCCACTGCCATGCCGGCCTCCAGCCGCTCCAGGATGGCCACCCGGTCGATGTCCGGCATCCAGAAGTTGTCGGCATTGCCTGACAGGTCGTTCCGGACAAAGCTCAGAATGTCGTTGCGCACGATGTTCTTGTAGCAGAAGTCCTTCAGAATGCTGTCCGCCAAGGTCCGGACAAATGCCTGTTCTGTGGCATCTGTTTGCTTACCGTGCTGGAGGAAGGCATACCGGGCCACACCATGGCTCAGGGCCGTGCCGGTGACGATGGCCATATCCAGAAAGCCCGCATAGCTCAAAAGCCAGCCAAGCTCTGCCTGATCTGTCAGCGCCTTATGGAAGGCGGTCCCATAGGTGCCGTTTCCCGCGTCGATGAGGATGGTAGGCAGCCCGGCAGCCCGGTTGTCGTTCAGACACTGGACCAGTGCGTTGATATACGTCTCCTGGGCTGCCGGGTCTGCCGGCTGGGTCAGCACCAGCATTGCCAGTTCCTCGCCGCCGGGTTCCGCCATCGTCAGGTCGAAAAAGTCGAAGTGCTCTGCCACGATGGCCTCCAGAGGCTGGTAGTCATAGGCGCAGGCAGGCCGGTCCTCAGTACCGCCGAAATACTGGACGGATACCGCGGCACCCTCCCAGCCCCACTCCTCCAGGCAGAGCTTCGTCACCGCCTTAAAGGCCAGGTCGTCCACACCGGAGAGCAGGGCGTCCCCTTGGCGCAGCTGCGCCCGGAGATAGGCGATCTCGTTTTTCTGGATGCTGTCCTCCTCCGAGGAGTCGTCGATGCCGATCAATACCCGGAACTGCCCGTCCGCCGTCTCCTCCAGAGCTTGGAACATGGCGTCGCTAAGCCGCAGCTTCCGCTCCCGGGAGGCCAGATAGTTCTCCACGGTTCCCTCCGGCAGCGGCTCCTCCGCCTCCACCGGGACGGGGGTTCCGTCCGCCCCCAGGGGGTAGTCCGCCACAATGTTCCCGATGGTCAGACCCGTGCCCTCCAGGTGGGGACGGGGTGCCATGCCGTAAGTCCGCAGGGCATTGTACTCGTTGAGGCCGAACCCGCCGTAGCCGGTGGTGGCCGCCAGCCGCATGACTGTGTCCAGCAACCAGATCCGGTTGTTCTCATCCGCTGCCAGCAGGTCGATCACCGCCGTCAGCAGCTCCGCTTCCACCAGTGTCTCTCCGGAGGAAAGCGTCACCGGGTTCTCCCCAGTCATAGCCCGGGAGCTGACCAGCCCGCCGGAGAGCAGCTGATCCAGGGACAGGATGTACCGGTCACACCCGGCGGCCTCCTGCTTAGCCACCCACTCGTACAGTGCTCCCCGGTCCCCGTACTGGGTCCCGTTCTCATTCGGGGGCTGGCCGTCCAGCCGGGTGCGGTACAGGTCCCGCTCCGGCATGGCCAACTCGTAGCCCAAGGATTCCGCCAGGTATACCACCCGCTCGGCGTTGTCTGGCCGGTCATCCAGAGGTACGTAGGCGATCACCGGCGCACCGGCCTGGGGGGTCTCCTGTTCCACAGGCTCCGTCCGCACCGGCCCGCACCCTGCCAGAAGCGTACAGGCCAGCGCCGCTGCCAACATCCGTCTTCTCATGGTATGTTCTCCTGTTTCCAAAAGAGCGGAGCCATCGGCTCCGCTCCATCTGTTCTGTCCTGCCCCACACTCTCGGGACGGGAAAAGGGGCAGGGGAAAACCTTCGGTTTTCCCCAGTTGATCTGCCTCCGGCAGCTCAAGAATCTGAAACCATTTTCGGCAGGATATGCGCCTGCCGAAAATACATGGACTCAGCCGCCTTGGGCGGCGTCTCCAGTGACCGCCGTGGTGGCTCGGAGGGGAGCCTGCTCCCCTCCGAATTCCCTCACAGTCCGAATGCTCCCAGGTCCAACCCACCGGTGGCCTGCTCGATGCTCTTGTCCATGGCCTCCCCGGCCTGGCGCAGGGCCTCATTTACAGCGGATACCACCAGGTCCTGGAGCATCTCCACATCCTCCGGGTCCACGGCCTCCGGTTTGATGGTAACGGCCAGCACTTCCTTTTTGCCGTTGACCTTGGCCTCTACCACGCCGCCTCCCACGCTGGCGGTGAACTCCTGGGCCTCTACGGCCTCCTGGGCCGCATTCACCTGCTCCTGCATCTGCTGGATGCGGGCCTGCATCTCCGCCTGGCGCTGAGCGCCGGTCATCTTCATGCTGCCGTTGGTAAATCCACGGCGTGCGCTGTATCCCATAACTGGTCTCTCCTTTGTATTACTTGATCTCGATATTATCGAACTGACTGCCGAATTTCAGCAGGTTCTGCAGATTTTCCCGGGGCGTGGCCTTGGGGGGCTCTCCCACCTGAAAGACCAGGCGCACCGTCACGCCGCCGCTGGCGGCTTCCTCCATCAGGGCATTTCGCACCCGGTCATTGTCCAGACGTCCCAAGGTAATGTCATCCGGGGCATAAACCGTCAGCAGGCCGCCCTCCAGAACACCTGTGCACATATCCAGAAACACCCGGTACATAGGCGGCAGGCGGCCCTTGCAACCCTCTGCCAGCGCCCGCCACCAACTGCCCCCCACAGCGGATGCCGCAGCAGGGGAGGGGGCGGCGGGCTGCGCCTCCGGTACGTCGAACACCCGCGCTCCGGGCTCCTCCGGCAGAGGCGGCTCCTCGGGAAGCGGAGGGCGCTCCTCCCGTGCCGGCGGTTCTTCCCGAGGCGGGGCATCCTCCGGCGCAGGTGCCGGGGGCGGTACGGGGCTGGAGGACGGCTTCACCGTGCCGCCGCTTTCTGCGGCGGCCGCCCGCAGAAGCTGCCCCCGTTGGGCACTGTCTTCCAGCCGCTGGACCCGGGCCTCCAGGGCCGTCAGGTCCCCAGAGAGGGACTCGTCGCACAGCCGCAGGAGGCAGAGCTCCGCATCCGTGCGGCGGTTGGAGCTGTAATAGAGGTCCGCCGTGGCCCTTTGCAGCGTAGTGGCCAGGTAGATCAGCCGGGTAGCGGGAATCTCCCTGCCCAGCCTGTCCAGCGTGGCGCTGTCATAGCCGCCGGAGAGCAGGGCTGCCCCCCCCTCCGGCGCTGTACGCCGCAGCAGCAGGTCCCGGACCAGCGTGCTGAGCTCACCCAGCACCGCGCCTACATCCTTGCCACCCTGGTACAGCTGGTCCAGCTGCAGCAGGGCGCCCTTGGCGTCCCGGCTCAGAATAAACTCCATCAGCTGGGCCGTCTGCAGGTTTCCCGCCAGGCCCAGCGCCTCCAGCACGGCCCGGCTGTCCACGGTTCCGCCTACGGCGGCACACTGGTCCAAAAGGCTCAGGCCGTCCCGCAGAGCGCCGTCCGCCAGACGGCTCAACAGCTCCGCGCCATCCGCCGTCAGGTCGATCTGCTCCTGTCCGGCCACATACAGCAGCCGCGCCGCGATGTCCTGAGGCGTGATGCGCTTGAAGGAAAACCGCTGGCACCGGGAGAGGATGGTGGCGGGCACCTTGTGGAGCTCCGTAGTGGCCAGAATGAACATCAGGTGCTCCGGCGGCTCCTCCAGAATCTTCAGCAGAGCATTGAAGGCCGGGGTGGAGAGCATGTGGACCTCGTCCACGATGTACACCCGCTTCTTCACATTGGCCGGGGCGTAGATGGCTTCGTCCCGCAAGGCCCGCACCTGGTCGACACCGTTGTTGGAGGCAGCGTCCAGCTCCAGTACATCCAGAAAACTGCCGTTTTCGATGCCCACGCAGGAGGGGCACTGGCAGCAGGGATCGCCGTCCATCGGGTGCTCGCAGTTGACGGCCTTGGCCAAGATTTTGGCACAGGTGGTCTTGCCGGTGCCCCGGGTGCCTGTGAAGAGGTACGCATGGGAGGTGCGGCCCTCCGCCACCTGCTTACGCAGAGTCTGGGTGATGTGGGACTGGCCGATGACATCCGAAAACGTTTTGGGCCGCCATTTGCGGTACAGGGCCTGATACAAGAAATCACCTCCAAGCGCATGCAAACCGGCGCTGCCATCCCCGCTGCTGACGGCATTCGCGGGCATCCATTGCGCGAGCGCCTCTGCGCAACGCTTTCAAATTAAATCCGTTATCTGCCGTTGCATGACAGGGATGATGGACTCATAGTTCAACGGGGAGGGCGCTGCGTTTGCAGCCATATAAAACTACATCCCGCAGCGCTGGTTCTCTTCCCATTCACTAGTCTGGTTTTCCATGATTTTCCCTCAAAATTGAATATCCTGAAAATCCGTTTTTCATAACTTTTTTCGATGGAAAATGGCCAATATGGGCCCATAGCTCAGCTGGGAGAGCGTACGGTTCGCATCCGTAAGGTCGTCGGTTCGATCCCGATTGGGTCCACCAAAATGGAAATCGCCGTGGTAAAAACCACGGCGATTTCTCGTTTGACCACAGAAATACCACAGACAGGTTCTGGTTTGACCACTTAAGGGCACTCCTTTTCGGAAGGAGTACCCTTTCTTGTTTACTGTCCCGCAAAATCTGAGGTGGCATTTTTGTGTTTTACGTTTGCAGTACCAGACTTTCCTCGCCCCTGAGTTCGGCCCAAACCTCATCATAGTATTTCTGCACTGTTGTACGGTCCATGTTCAGCTCTCTTGCGATTTTGGCTTTATTGGTCACTTCAAGGTACGCCCGCAGATAGGCAGCGATGGCTTTCTTCTTGGGGCTGACCCCGTCGGAATACTCCGTGCTGGCCCCAGAGCGCAGGGCGGCGATCTCCGTCTTCATCTGGAGGATCAGTTCCTTCAGTTTCTCCTCGCACTCCTTCTCTGTGTGTCCGTAGACATTCCGGGAGTGCTTTTTGCCGTCCGGCCAGATGGGGGAGTATCTTCCCTCCCAGAGGTTTTCTTTGATCTGCTTGAGGTAGCCGGTTCCTGGCCTGCGGCGGGCGGGCTGGACGGGGGTGAACTCCGGCTCCGGGCAGGCGGCCTTTTCTTCCTTTCCGGCCGCTGCCGCCTCTACGCCTGCGATCCCCTGGTCGATGCTTATCGCCGCCTTCCGGCGCATCTCGTCGGTGATGTGGGTATAGGTATTCAGGTTGGTGGCGGAGGAGACATGGCCGATGATGGCGGAGAGCGTCTTTACATCCATTTCGTTTTCCAAGGACATGGTGGCAAAGGTATGGCGCAGATCGTGAAATCTGACGGACTTGCACCCGGCCCGCTTCAGAATGACCTGAAGGCGCTTGCGCACATAGCCGGGATCGATGGGCTGGTCCGGCTTGATTCTCGACGGGAACATCAGGTCAGAGAAGATGCCCTTTTTGTACTCCGCCAGCACCTCCAGCATGGCGGGCGGCAGGATGATGGCGCGGTTGGCCGCCTTGGTCTTGGGTTCGCTGACGATCAGCTTTCCGCCCACCGGACAGAACTGCTTGTCGATGCGAAGCTTTCCCGTGGCGAAGTCCAGATCATCCCACCGGAGGGCCAGTAGCTCGCCCCGGCGCATCCCGGTGGTCAGGTCCAGCAGGAACAGCTCGTACATTCCCTCCGCCTTGGCCTGGATGAGGAACCGGCGCATCTCCTCCTGGGTCAGCACTTGCATCTCCCTCCCCTTGATGGGCGGGAGCCTGCACCCGGCCGCAGGATTGCCGTGGATCAGTTTCGCCTCCACCGCCCTGTCCAGGGCCATCTGGCAGACAGCGTGGCAGCTTCGCACCGAGCGGTCTGCCATGCCCTTTCCACGCTTTTCCGCATTGTTCTTTCTGCCGCGCTCCTTCATGGTCCGAAAGAACTGCTGGAGGTCAGCCTGGGTCAGCCGGTTGAGCTGGATGCTGCCCAGGCCGGAGATCAGGTGGTTATAGATCCAGCCCTCATAGCCCAGCTGGGTGGTGGGCCGGAGCCGTGGCTTGGAAAAATTCTGGTACCAGTAGTCCAACCATGCCCCAAAGGGCATATCAGGCCGTACCTGAGTGGGGCGGTGGTTGCCGCACTGCTCCTTCAGCTGTTCCAGCTTCTCCACGCATTCCTTCTTCGTCTTGGCCAGCACATTTTTTGTTTTGGGATTGCCGGCCTCGTCGTAGCCCACTACCACCCGGCCCTCCCAGCGGCCGTCCTTCCGCAGACGGACGGTACCCTCGCCCCGTTTTCTCTTTCCTGCCATGCTCTCACCTCACCATGATACTTTCCATGAATCCACCCACGATCTCGCTGGCCCGTTTCTGCATATCCCCCGTCACATGAGTGTAGGTATCCAGGGTAAAGGATGCCTGGGTGTGGCCCAGAATACCCGAGAGGGTCTTGACGTCCACCCCAGAGGCTAGGGCGTGAGTGGCAAAGGTATGCCGTAAATCATGAAATCTGATACTGGGCAATCCCGTCTTTTTCAACAGCTCCTTCATGCGGACGTAGGCAGCATTGGGACGGGTGGGCCGCTCCGGGTGGAGAGGATCAGGGAAGATCCACTCTGTATAGGAGCGTTTCCTGCGCTCCGATAGAAGCTGGGCCGTGCTGGGCGGCAGGGTGATGATCCGCTTCCCGGCCCCGGTCTTTGTCTCTCCGGCGGTCAGCCCGCCGCCCCGTTCCGCATGGATGGTCCGTCGGACGGTGAGAGTGCCGTGGGCCTCGTCGAAGTCCTGCCACATGAGGCCGCAGATCTCTCCCCGGCGCAGGCCGGTAGTCAGCTCCGCGTAGAAGAAGCCGTGCCAGACCTTGCCCTCCTGGATCACCTCCATGAACCGCTCCAGCTGAGCGTCGTTCAGGACTTGCTTGGGCGCGGCCTTTTTTCCCGACAGGACGATGCCGTCGGTGGGGTTCCTGGCAATCAGGTTTTCCTGCACCGCCGCGTCTAGGGCCTCGTGGAGGACACCGTGGATACGGCTGACGGTGGAGCCAGCCAGCTTGTACCCGTATTGTGGGTGCTCCTCCTGGCGGCCGTGCTCCTGGAGCTCCCGGTACATCTGGCGGATATCCTCAACGGTAATTTTTCCCACCGGCTTGTTCCCCAGGCGGGGCTTGATATTTCGCTCGACATATCCCCGGTATCCTTCCAGTGTGGAGGGCCGCACCGAGGGGGCGGCGTACTCCTCCAGCCAGCGATCCGGCTACTCGCCAAGGGGCATTTTGCTCTCCTCCCGCAGATCCACATCCCGGTACTCCTCGATGTTTCGATGGAGCTTTGCCAGCAGTTCCTTCTGACTTCCAGCAGACAAGTAGCGGAAGATGGAGTCGCCGTTGCTCTTGTGGCCAACCACGATTCGGCCCTCCCAACGGCCATCTTCTCTTTTTCTGACCATACCGTCGCCGGATGGCCTGCGTTTTGCCATAGGCTATTCCTCCTTATTCTGGTCGATCAGGCTACCGTCGTCCTCGTCCAGAGCCTCCAGAATCATGCGTACTCCCAAACGGAATCCCAGGATGAAATTTTCCAGGGCCATGGTGCTGCCGATCTCGTTCTCCGCGTTGATGAGCCGGAGCAGCAATGCTTTTTCCTTGTCCTCCAACAAGGCGGTGAGCTTTTCCTCGCACTCCGCCGACTGTTCCATGGCCTTTTTCAGTGCAGTCCCCGATTTGACGATCTGATCGTTGGGCGTGATGTTTCCGAAGTACAGGTCTTCCAATGTGTCTCGCATGTGTGCCGCCTCCTTATCAGCAACACAACATACCACGGAAACAGGAAATAGCCAGGGGGTACGGCGAACTATTATCAAATTGTTATCATTTGGGCGGTTTGCTTTGCTGTCAGATCCCACTGGTTTTCCAATCCCAGAGGCTTTTGTTGTTTACAGCCCTGTAATTTTTGAGGGGGTCATATCCCGCCCATGACCATTCCGCCCTGGCTCTGCGCCTCCTCATGGTCATCCGGTTTGTGGCCCATAGCAATTTTCTTTGCCTGGATTTTTCTTCTCAGTTTGCTGTCCACCTGCAGGCCGGTGCTGGACTGGGGCAGGGAGTGGTCCTGGAAGATCCGGCTCATGTGGTAGAGCAGTTGGGTGACCGCCAGCATCACAGAGGGTGGACGGAGGTCATTCTGCCGTTCCAGGAAGAATTGCGCGTACTGGTTTCCCTGGGCGGCGGAACGGCTGAACCAGGCCATTGCCCGGGTCTGGTCGTGAGTCACGCCCTGCCCTGTTAGGTACAACTTGCCCAGCATATACTGGGCATACTGGTTGCCCGCTTCCGCCGACTGGCTGAACCACTCCACAGCTTTGATGGTATCTTTGGCCACCACCTCGCCGGTCAGATACTCCTTACCCAGCCGGTAGGCGGCGAAGTGGCTTCCACTCTCCGCAGCCTGTTTCAGCCAGCGGATGCCCTCGTCCGGGTCCCGCACTTCCATATCGGCAGAGAGAAACAGTTTGCCCAGAGCATACTGTGCCTCTGGCAGACCATGCTCTGCCGCCTGGGTGAACCAGTCTTTCGCCTTTTGACTGTCTGGGATCAGCAGGGGCCCGTCCCGATAGAGCTGACCCATCAAGTACTGAGCATGGGTGTCGCCTCGCTCCGCCAGCCACTCCAATTCCTCCACCGCGCCATCCCGGTCTGCCAGAGAAAGGTACTCGTCCCGGATGATCTGCCGCAGTTCCCAGCAGGCATCAGACTCACCACGCACCCACTCCGCCTCGTCGTGGCCGGCCAGGTTCGCATCCTCGAAAGCGATTTCCCCCAGACGGATACGCTCCGCCTCCTGGATGACGGCGTTCTTGATCTGCCGGAACTCTTTCTCCTGGGACAGTGTTTTCTTCTCTCTGGGCTTGTCGTGGTAGTAGCTGTCCACCTCACTTTGGAGAGCGCACCATTGTTCGTAGCACTCACGGACCTCTGGCAGCTCCTCCAGCCTGTCCACTACCTCGTCCACGGTTTTCTTGACGGACTTGGGCAGGTAGCCGTAGGACTTCTTACCCTTGACCGTTTTCAATTGTGCAGAGAGCGTCTGCATCAATTCCTCCACTTCCGGGTGGTTGCAGATACTTCGTGCCATCTCCTGTGTGAGTTTTCGGATGGCCCTGTGTGTCTCCCGCACCAACTCATCCCGCGACTGAGATTTCTGCTCGTAGGTGTGAAGCATCTCCTACTGGAAGATTTGATTGGTCAGTTGAGACTCGATTTTGCGGATGCCCTCCCGCGTCAGGTATGCCTCACTGGGCACCATTGACCACGCCATCATGTGGACGTGGGGGTGCTCCCCCTCGTCGTGGTAGGCGGCGTACCAGCGGAAGTGGTTAGGCGGGATGTTCATCGCGGCGGCGATGTCGTTGCAGTTTGCCCGGAGCAAATTCATCCACGCCCTGGCATTGTCGTAGCCAAGACGGGCGGCATCCTCCCGCTTCAGGGAGATGATGTGGGTCCACACGTTGCCGGTGTACTGATCCAACTCCCGCATTGCTTTCTCCAGATCCACGCCGTCCTCGTCCCCAAAGAGGCCGTGATCTCCCAGTCGCTCCGCCCTGGGCCGGGTGGCGATGTACTCCATGTAACCTTCTAACTGCTGCACCGCCGACCAGTTTTCCTCCAGCACCCTGGTGATGAAGGCCGAGGTATTGGCCTTGGTATGCTTGGCTCCGTAGTCAGAATACTCCTCCAACTTTTTGGATGAAGGGAAATCTTTCGTCAGTTTTCTGACCAGCTGCTCCTGCTTCCTGGTGGGTGGACGGTCATCCGGAAGGATCTCCACACGCTCCCGTGTCCCAATGTACCGCAGGTAGCCGCTGACAGAATTGCTTCCATCGCACTTGAGATAGGGACTTTTCAGAATCAGTCTTGCCACTCATCGTCCTCCTCCCAGGCTCCACGCGCTCGCTGTTCCAGCGAGATGCGGCCGTTGGTCTTTCTCACATTTTGTACACTCTCCGACCGCCGACGGCGCAGATCCTCGTCGCTGAACTGATAGGCATCGGCCAAGATACCAGCCACCATGTCCTGTTCCACCGTCTGCCGGAAAGCGATTGAGGACAGCCGTTCCTCCAGCTGTCCCAGCCGTCCGTCCAGGTAGGATTTGATGGAGGTGGGGAGGAACAGACCGGCGTCGTTGGCGCTGAGGTAGTCCAGATAGAAGTCCACAGCTTTCTCGATAAAAGCAGTGAGACTTTGGCTGCCGTCCTCCTGATACCGACGCTCCAGGATCGCTTTCTTTTCCGGTGACAGGTAAAAGGGAAATTTCTTTTTCCGCCCATAAACGGCTCCTTTCCGGGGATTGACCCCTGTTTTTTTGTTGTGGCAGTAGGTGTTTCGGGATAGTGACCGCAGGAGAGATAGCACAGGCCGGATCATGACCCCATTTTCGGTCACCTGAAAAACTCCCGTAACTGCCCGCACTGCGGGCAGTTGTGACTGGCTGAAGGAGCCGTCGGCGACCCCGGCCTTTATCCTGCTTGAAACCGCTGGGAGGGGCAGGGCTCCTGCCCCTCCCACAATCGGGGCATACAGCGACTCACAGGCGGCCACGCGGGGCTTTCCTGCTCGCGCAGGAGTTTCGCCACACGCTGTCGCTCTGTGGTCAACTCCAATTCCTCCAGCTGGCGGTCGTAGTACTCGTCGACCACCTCCTGGATCGGCCGGAGCGCGAACAGCAGATTCCCGTTGCGCTTTTCTCCTGTCTTGGTGATTACCTCTGTGGGCTCTGCGGTGATAAGTCCACGCTCCTCCAACTGACGGATATACTTGCGGACGGTATTCTCGCTCATTCGCACTGCCTGTCCGATGGTTTTGATGCTGGGCCAGCACCGATGCGTCTTGCGATTCTCACACCGTTTCAGGAAACTGTACACCGCCAACTCTCCGGCACTCAGACCCAGGAGAAACACTTCGTTGGGCAGAGAGAAAAAATTTCCACGCCCGCTGTACTTGCTGTACCTCATACGCCATCTCCTACACGCTCTTTCACCCACTGGATGAACTGCTCCTTGGGCACTACCATCCTGTTGCCGATGCGCAGCACCGGGAAGCCCGGCTTGTGCATCAGTCCGTAACCGCTGGACGGTGACACGCCAAGCACTTTTGCCACTGTTTCCGAGTTCAGGAACAGCGGTAGGTCATCGTAGGATCTGTATTCGGATTCTTTCAATGAGCATCCTCCTCTTGGATATCACGGGCAGCGTCAGGACGCACCAGACGCAGGAACTCCTCCACGGAATTGACCACCCCGGCATCCTTTAGCTGCTGGTAGCGGATCAGGTCGCAGAGTGTACGGAGATTGACCTCCGCGCACTCCAACAGCTTATCCAGCGCCACGATCTGCTGCTCCGTGCTGAGTGAGATGGGCTCGTCCGGATCTTGCAGGTAAGCCCGCACCGCGTCCTCCTCCGGCATCTCATCTCCTAAGACTTCCTTCATCCCCTGAAGGACATAGTCCAGTGTTTCTCTCTCCGCGTTGGCGGTCAGAAAACTCAGAAGCTGTTTTTGCCTTGCACCAAATAAATTCATCGTCATCGCTCCTCTGTGTACTTTAGCTGAGGCATTCCCGGCTACGGCCAGGGCCGGGGTTTCCGGGAGTCGGAAATTTTGCCCTCTACTTATCAGGACACTCACAGGCGGTTTGTAAACCAGAAAAATAAAAAAAGTTGAGGGGCTCTGTCATTTGACAGAGCCCCTCAACTGTTCGTGGAGCTTTTTCAGCCGCTTTGATACCGCCGCTTTGGACACGCCGTAGATCGTCCCAATCTCTTCCATGGTCAATCCCCTGCCATATCGGAGTTCTACAAGATCCCGGCCCTGATCTCCCAGACCATCGACGGCTTTCCGCAGAGTTTCAAGCTGGAGGTTCCAGAGCACCTCATCCTCCATGGGACGCCTGACACAATCCGAACCGGACAGCACCGTTTCAAACTCACTTTTACTCAGATGCCTTTTGTCCTGCTTTTCCTGCGCCTGTTCCCGTTTCCGATCCTGCTCCAGGAAGTCTGCGACCTCCTTTGGCACTGATACTTGCTGGACACTATAGATGATAACGACAGAGTCGTTCATTTGCACACTTTCCGCTTTCCACGGAAAGGCGCACACCCGCGCTGCCGGCACAGCGCCAAATACTGAAGACCTTCATAGAAGTTCCCTTCGTACAGGGTGGTTGTGGTGCCCTACGAGGCCCATGAATGTCTGAGGTCCCACCGGGGTGTGGACCTCACCGGAAAGCTGCGAGTTTTCGGCTTTCGCCTGATTTTAATATAGAACAAACGTTCTGCTATGTCGAGCACGTGGGGACATTCAACAGACAATTTCTGATCCGCTACATAGACCTCTTTGCAGCCCTACCGCCAGCAAGGTTTATCATAGCTCCCTACGCCGCCGCGTTGGCGTTGATTCGGTCAATGACATCTTTGATGCCAGCCCAGAGGGTCAGGTCGGTAAACACCTCCACAATACTTCCCTGATCTGTAAAGGGTGGCTCCTGGAGGACAGACAGGTCCTTCATCATGCCGTTGTGGACGATGTACTCCACAATCTGGTTGACGAAGTAGATCTGCCGGCTGTCCAGGTTGGTATCATCGAGATATTGGGAAAAGGCCTCCTTGGCGGCGTTCATGTCCAGGCCCACGATCTCCCGAACGAATTCGCCCAGGGGTTTGGCTCCCAGCTCCGCCTCGTAGTCCTGGCGGCTGCCCACCTGGCTCCACAGAATATTCTCCAGCTCTTTTACATCATCGTCTGTCAAAGGAATGTTGGAGCGCAACTTTGCGATAGCCGGGTTGTCCTGGTGTTGGCGGACATAGAACTCCGCCTTGGCCTTGTAGTTCTTCAGATCATCGTTCTCCAGCTCCGACTCCTTCCACTCCACGGAGAGGATATCATCTGTAAAGTTGGTATTGTAAATGGCACCGTCATGAGGCAGGTACTTCATCAGGTTCCGCAAGCATTCCCGGATGTGCTCCAACTCGTTGATCCCGGCGTTGTCCAGGTAGTCGGTATGCAGGATTTTCTCGATGAGTTCCGATTGCGCCCGGATTTCCGGGATGTTAGCCACACCGGCGATAGCGCTGACCTTTTTCACCAAATCTTTCCGGGCCCTCGAGTAGGTTTTGCCCACCAGGTAGGCCAGCTCGATCCCGTACATCAACGCGTCAAAGCGAACCGTGCTGGCCTCGTCCCCGTCGGGCTGGAGCAGCGGGGCAACTTCCTCCTTTAGGTTCAGAGTATCCTCATAGGTGAGGGCCTGATAACTCTCCGGGTCGGAGAACTTCTCCACATACCGAAGGTGTTGCTTCACCGCGAAGTTTCCCCGGTCCAGTTCCTGGACTTTTGCAATCATCTCCTCCACCAGCCGCTGGCGGAAGGGGATCAGCTCCCCGGTCTGATAGGCCAGATCCTGGAGCTTGAAAATAATCTGGGATTTTAGATAAAAGATCGCGCTTTGCAGGGCCATCTGCCCCACGGTGGCCTTGCCTTTGCTCATGCGGAAAAATTCAAAATTGCCGCACAGGTCGAAAATATAGAACTTGTCCTTGTCCTTCCCATCCATCAGCCCCAGACACAGCCGGGTGCCCCGGCCGATCATCTGCCAGAATTTCGCCTTGCTCATCACTTTCTTGAAGAACACCAGATTCAGCACATCCGGCACGTCGATGCCGGTGTCCAGCATATCCACGGAGATGGCGATTTGCGGCAGCTTGTTCGGTTCCGAGAACTCGTCGATAGTGCTCTGGGCGTAGGTCATGTAGTTGTCGATGACCTTGGCGTAACCGGGCAGGTGGGGGTACTCCTTCCCGAATACCTCTAAAATCTTTTCCGCGTGGCGGTGGTTCTTGGCGAAAATGATAGTCTTGCCCAGCTTTTCCCCGTAGTCGATTTTCAGGCCGTTGGTCATGAGCAGGTCCAGGGCCTTGCGGATGGTATCCTCGTTGAATACCCATTCGTTGAGCCCGGCGGGCTCGATCTTCTCCGGCAGGTCACCGTTCTCATCAGTGAAGGTGGCCTCATATTCCTCCTTTTCGTCCTCTGGCAGGCCGTCATAGGTGATTCCCTCCTTGAGAAACTTCAACTCGCTCTCCACTGTGAGGAAGTCCACCAGAAAGCCGTCCTTCACCGCCTGGGCCAGGTCGTACGCATAGGTAGGTACGCCTGGTTCCAGTTCAAAAACTTCATAAGTGTTTTTTTCAACTTCGTCCTTTGGGGTGGCGGTGAGGCCCACCAGGGGCGCATCAAAGTGGGTGAAGATGTCCCGGTACTTGTTGTAGATGGAGCGGTGGGCCTCGTCGCAGATGATGAGATCGAAGTGGCCCACGGTGAACAGTTTCCCCTCCTCATCCTCCACCGTGTCGATGCAGTTCATCATGGTCTGGTAAGTGGAGAACACGCACCGGGCAGCATAGTTGTCCTTCTCCTCACACAGATTGGTGACGGACAGGTCTGGCAGCAGGTTCACAAAGCTGCGCTTGGCCTGGGTAACCAGAGAGTTGCGGTCCGCCAGGAAGAGGACGTTTTTGATCCAGCCATGCTCCAGCAGCACTTTGACCAAGGCAATGACTGCTCTCGTCTTGCCGGAGCCGGTGGCCATGACCAGCAGAGCCTTCCGGCGATTCCTCTCTCCAAAAGCCTGGCACACTGCCTTGATGGCTCCCTCCTGGTAGTACCGCCCGGCGATCTGCTTGTCCACCTGGATGTACTTCAGGCTGGTGCGCATGGAACGCAGGTTAAAGAGCTTTTCCAGGTCCCGCTTGGAGTAGAAGGCGGCCACCTTCCGCTCCGGGTAGGCCCCGTCGTCTATGCGGGTGTCAAAGCCATTGGTGAGGAAGATCACCGGCCGGCGGCCGTACTTCTCTTCCAGCAGATCGGCGTAAAGCTTGGCCTGCTGGCGGCCCTTGGACGGATCCACGCAGGTTTTCTTGGCCTCGATCACCGCCAGGGGGCGGTGGGTGTCGTCGTAGAGCACATAGTCAGCATAGCCCACCTGGCTCTTGTTGGGCATGCCGGGCAGCTCTACCTCATTGACCCAGTCCTTTCCCTCTGTCCAGCCGGCGTCGGTGAGCATGGCGTCAATGTACAGCTTGCGGGTCTCGTACTCGGACAGGTCCAGGGGCTTGGGCACATAGCTCTCCCGCTGTTCCTCCCGGCGGGCGGTGAGTTCTGCTTTCAGCGCCCGGTTTTCCTCCATCAGGGCGGACAGGTCCACCTCCGGGACTGCGGGCTGGGGCGGCACTGGGGCCGCCTCGGGTTTGGCATCCAGCAGAGATGGGTCAAACTGCCCCTCGGCGTAGTCCTTGCCGTAACAGTAAGCGATAAAGTCCAGGAACACATAGAGGTTCTCCAGGCACAGCCGGGCCTGCTCCGCCGTGACCTTCTTCCCCGTGTGGGCGGCAGAGTTGCCCGTCTGCCGGATGTACTTCAGCCGCCGCCACAGGTCCTCCCCCACGATGTCCCGAAAGTCCTCGGCGTCCATCAGGCTCACCAGCCGGTTGTCGTAGGGCATGACCAACCCGCCGTCCACGGAGTACATCCACTTGACGGCAAACTCCATGGACCGGCGGCAGTTCAGCACGCAGGCCGCCGGGTCGATGGCATAGATTTTTTCCGCCGAGACAGCTACCTCCGCAAAGGAGGTGAACTGCGGGTTGGAGAGGAAACGGGTGAAGTTGGGCATAGAATCACCCCCACTGAGTATAAAAAGTATGTAACCATAGAAAAACCAGATTATAATATCATTATTTCCCTTGTCAACTTTCTTATGTCGATGAATTATCTGTATCTGTCGTCTTTTTCCGAGTTTCTGCAACATTATGCAGAGCAACCTCTAGTTGTGCTTTTCTAAGAGTATTTGTGTCGTTAAGTTCGGATGCCAAGCCATCTGGATAGTAGTTTCTTTTGATATCTTTCCATCCAATATTTTTATATTTCAAGACTTTCGAAATTTCTTCAAGCAGTTGAATATGGGCATCAATTAAGTCTTGCTCAACAAACGGTTTCTTGTCGGCAGCATCTAAAAATGCTTTCCACGCAGTTTGAACTTTTGGACAATCATAAAAAACCGCCTGAACACAGTTTAGTGCCTTTACACTTTCACGATCAGCAATACGATATCGATAGGCCATGAGTGTAGTAAAGATTTCTTTTCGGACCTCAAGTTTTTTTGCTCTATTTTGCCAGAACAGGGTAACAACAGTTGCCAGTATTCCTGATATGATTGCAGGAAAGATGCTCTCTATAATCTGATTCATCTAAATACACCTCACCCAAAATATTGCTGCATCAACGCTTTTTTCAGTACTTCCAGTTTATCAAGACTCTGCTGAATCGTCAATTTTGATTTCTCAACTTGTTCAGCAAAAGTAGCAAATTCATTTTGCAAGCCTATATCCGCACAGGGGATTTCTACCATATTAAGCGTTTTTACTGCGAGACCGGGCTGTGCTGCACCGGTATGATAGCGGTACAAATCCATAAATTTCAACAGATAGTAAACCCATATCACATTTGTTTTAATAATTGGAGATACAAGAACCGCATGCTCTGTTGCGTGAAATTCACCTATTGCCAACTGTACATTGCCACATAGTGCGCCCTGTCGCCCAATAATGGGATATGTACCTCGTTGAGTAGCTTCTTTCACATAACCCCGAATCCCGTTTCCTCCGTAGCATGGAACTGAATATTCTTTGCTCTGGCTGTGTATTTCGTCTGATGCGGTTGTAACTCCTGCTTTTAGATAGCAAATTTCCCCGAGCGGTGTAGTAGGTAATCCCTTCGTATTATTTATCGGGTCCCCAAACATCTCCACAAACCGGGCCTTCACCAGTTCGTCCAGCTTGTCCAGCTGTTCCCGGCGCTTGGCGATCAGGCCGCCGACCTTGTCCAGCACGGCGGCAATGCGGCACTGTTCGTCCAGCGGCGGGAGGGGAATTTCGATCTCTTTTAACGCTGTGACTGTAAAGCTTGCTTGATTGACTGACTTTTTTGTTATTTTTTGAATCTGCATCAAAAAAGCTGGAGTTTCAAAAAAATACGTTGCATACGGTGGAAAAAGAACAGATGAATTCGCCCGTAGCATCAGCAAGTTCATTCCATGAATGATTTGTTCATTTCCTTGTTTTCTGTATAAGGCTACTTTTCCCAAATGCTTTTCACTATTGATATGTGACATAAGAATGTCACCGTCTTGCAAGATGTAATTTTTATATTTGCTGCCATCTATAATATTGGCATATCCAAATTTGTTTCGATCAATCTCTCGATTTGAGATAGTCTCGATTCTGGTAATTGGAATTCCGGTAGCGCCATCTGTCTGCCTAATAGATACCCCATTACGAACCAAAGGAAAAACATCCCCCAACTTCGCCATCACACCATCCCCTCCAACTCGTCCAGTCCCTTGGTGATCTCCGCCTCCAGGTCCCGGAGCTCCTGCAAAATCTCGCTGGTGGGCGGGTACGCCACGGGAGTATACTCCACCTGCTTGTACTTGTTGATGGACAGGTCATAGCCGTTCTCCACGATCTCTGCCTTCGGCACCAAGAAGGACTGCTGGGTGCGCTGGCGGTCCCGCTCCCCCTCCAAATTGTGAAACCGGGCCACGATGTCGGGAATGTCGTTGTCAGCGATCTCGGTGCGCTTGTCGTCCAGAGAGAAGCCGTCCGCCTTCATGTCGTAGAACCACACCTGATCCGTGCCGCCGTGGCCGGTCTTGGTGAACACCAGCACCGCAGTGGACACCCCGGCGTAAGGCTTGAACACCCCGGAAGGCATGGAGATCACCGCCTCCAGCCGGTGGTTCTCCACCAACTCCCGCCGAATGTCCCTGTGGGCCTTGGAGGACCCGAACAGCACCCCGTCGGGGACGATGACCGCCCCCCGGCCGCCCACCTTCAGCATCCGTAGAAAGAGGGCCAGGAACAGCAGTTCCGTTTTCTTGGTCTTGCACACCTTTAAAAGGTCGGCGGACACGATGTCCGCGTCCAGGCTCCCCTTGAAGGGGGGATTGGCCAGGATCAGGGTGTATTTGTCCCGGTCCGGGTTCTGGTCGCTGAGGCTGTCCCGGTACTCGATGAAGGGGTTGTCGATGCCGTGGGTCATCATGTTCATGGCCCCGATGCGCAGCATGGTGCGGTCCATGTCGAAGCCGTGGAACATGTGGTTCATATAATGGCCTTTCTTCTCCCGGTTGTAGAAGATCTCCTCCCGGCGGCGCTCCTTCAGGTACTCCCCGGCCGCCACCAGGAAGCCGGCGGTGCCGCAGGCCGGGTCGCAGATCACGTCGTCTGCCTTGGGGGTGGTGAGCTCCACCATCATGCGGATGATGTGCCGGGGGGTGCGGAACTGACCGTTCACTCCGGCGGTGGCGATTTTGGACAGGAGGAACTCGTAGATATCGCCCCGCACGTCGGTGTCGTGGAGCTGCTCCGCCTGGGCGTAGATCTCGTCCATGGCGGTGACGATCTTCTCCAGCATCAGGGGCGTGGGGATCTTAAAGATGGCGTCCCCCATGTACTTGGCGTAGGCGCTGTCCTTGTCGGTGTGGAGTTCCTTGATAAAGGGGAACACCAGCTCCTGCACCACCGCGTACATCTGCCCGGCGGGGAAGTCGTGGAACCGGGACCACTTGAGCTGTTCCCCGGCCACGGTGCGGTCCCCTGCCTGGACCTCTCCGGCAAAAATGCTCTGGTGGGGCAGGCCCAGCATGGCGCTCTCCTTGGCACGCAGGTTGTCCGTCTCATCCAGGTCGTGGATGAACATGAGGTAGGTCATCTGCTCCACCACGTCCAGGGGGTTGGTGATGCCGCCGGTCCAGAAGGTCTCCCAGAGGCGGTCGATTTTGTTTTTCAGTTCGCCAGTAAGCATATTCTCTTACTCCTTTTCCCGGTTCCAAATATAGGCGGTATAGCGCCCGCCGCTGAGTTTCAGAATTTCCCCGCTCTTCTGCAGGTCGGCCAGGGTTCGCTGTATCGTGATTTTACTAATATCAGGGCACTGCTGAATGATCTCCGCCTTGGTAACCTTCCCAAGGGTGCCCTTGATGATCTCCCGGATACGGTCCGGCTTACTCATGCTACTGACGGCCAGGACCTGCACACGGGCAGAAAAGTCCCGGTAGGCCGCCGCCACTACGCCCAGGGTATAGCGCACAAAGGGGGTGTAGTTGCTGGTTCCCTCGTGCCATCCCTGGGAGCTCTGCTGGAGGGCCTCATAATAGGTTTCCTTGCTCTCCTCAATGAGTTTTTCAATACTGATATATTTGCCTACGATATAGCCTGCCCGGTAGAGCAACAGCAGGGTCAGCAGGCGGCTCATACGGCCGTTACCATCGTTAAAGGGATGAATACAGAGGAAGTCCAGAATGAACATGGGAATCAGTAGCAGCGGATCCATGTCACCCTTCCCCACAGCCTCCTCGTAGGCCCGACAGAGGCTGTCCACCGCCTCCGGCGTTTCCCAGGCCGGAAGGGGTTGAAAACGAATGCTTTTATTTCCCTGGGCATCCGTCTCGGCGATCACATTGTCCGCTGTTTTATAGTGCCCGCCGTAGGACGCGCCGCTGAATTTATAGAGATCGCGGTGGAGCTGCAGGATCATGGAGGCTTTGGGCGGGATATAGTCAAAGCTCTCATGGATGGTGGCCAGCACATCCCGGTAGCCGGCGATCTCCTGCTCGTTCCGGGTGCGAGGGGTGGTCTTGTCCTGCACCAGCTTTTTCAGGCGCTCGTCCGAGGTATAAATGCCCTCGATTTTATTGGAGGACTCGGTACTCTGAATCTTGGCGATCTCCACCAGTTTGGTCAGGGTATCGGCCTTGGCCTCGATAAACAGGGCCTGTTCTCCTTTATATTCATGAATCTGAGTCAGCAGGGCCACGATATCAGGCGTGAGCAGCTTCTCATAGTTTTTGGTAAAATCGTAGGTGCGCATCCTGTACCTCGCTTCAAGTCAATTTCGTCATTTTTCTTATGATGATACAATTAAACTATATCAAGCAAACTTGATTGTGTCAAGGATTAATTATATCATTTTTGCTGGAATGATATAATTAAAACAGTAGAATATAGAAATGCCGCCCCAAGAATATCAGCCCAGGGCGGCATTGTTTTACTTCAATTTCAGTCCCAAGTGTTAAATACGATCTCACCAACTGTTTGCGGATTCCAATAACGGATTTGCTCCAGGTCTTCGGGGCTCAGCTCCCCGCACAGATCATGTCAGTCTCGGGTCAGTTCGCTGGGACTCAGAAACCTCACCGATCCTTCCGGCAGCTGGAGCCACTCTGGCTGGCTGATCCAAATAAAACCACCGGAGGTGTCCCGCTGAGCAAAGGCCGCATAGGGATAATGGATGTTCTGCAAAAGAAAGACAGGCTGGTCATATCTGCTGAGTTTGGCGGAATAGAAGTTCCTCGCGGCGGTGTCCGTATCCACTTCTGTCACAGCCCCACCGTTTTTCCGGGACAGCGTATGACACATCTGACGAAACGCTTTCTCATCCAGAAGCGGCAGCGGTGCTGTGTTCACGCTCCAAAATCCTGTAATTCCTCTTGGAAGTATCATTCCATCGTCCTTTACTCGCAGTGGTGCTCTTGAACATTCTTCAAACAAGCCTTTTTGTGATGGCCTCATCCACCGGTTCCAGTTCTTTCTCCAACACACACTGCAAATCCCACAGCAGGCGCGTTTCTTCCCCGACGCTGACAGTTAATTTCCCCGTGGACTCCCAGCGGCAAAGAATTCGGTAGAGGGCAATTGCTTGTTGTTCATTCAATTCGATCTGCATCATTCTGCCTCCATCAGGTCGTCAGTTGGTCGTCAAAGCAGTTGCCGTCAAGGTCAAAAAATGCGGTGTAAATTACCACAAAATCACCCTCATCATCATTGATGTCCATACTGAACGCAATGCAGAGCAAGGGCGTGTCATACATATAGTTTTTCTCAAATGCGGCAATTTTCCGCTTAAACTGATAGGTTTCTGCCACAGTCCGGTAATCTGCCCGCATTGCTCTCTGAAAATCCTTCGGATCATCATCGTACCAATTTTTCAGGTACTCCATCATGAACTGCGTGGTTTTCTCAAATATCTCATACTTTTCAAGGTAATCATCAAACGGCATCCCGTTCAGCAACATCTCACTCATGACATACGATCCTCCTTTACACAAGAAATAATCCCTGAGCCTCCACCAGTTTCCGCAGGAGCTCTATTGCGGCCTGGTTTTCTTCTGTAATTTCCTTCAATGTGACAATATTGTATACTTCGCCGGTCTCAATATGAAACACCATATCAAGTGCTGGGAACAAAAATCTCATGGTCCCAAAGGTCTTTTGAAACACCAGGTCAGACAGCTCATCCATGTTATTGATGAATTCCATTGGGAATTCCAGGTAATATCCTTCTTCATTGGGTGTTTGTTCTTTGAAATCTTCTATATCTGGTAAGCCTATGCCAGTAACCAAAACAGTCTCCAGCGGATAGTAGCACGAAGAATGGAGAACAATATCCAACCACTTACGAAGCAGACGAGCCATATTAGCCTCTTTATAATAATGCTTTTCCAGTAAGGCAATCCCATCATTCTATCCGTATTCAAGGTCACCGGGGACTACATCAATCATATATGCTTTTGCATTGTCTTCCATCGCCTCAGAAATAAGATATTCCATATCTGCATTATACGCTCGCATGGAAAAGCCTTTGAACCCTTTCTGCTCAAAAAGTTGCTGCATTTCATCATAGCTCAAAGCCATCATTTGATCTCCTCGCTTATGCTTGTTTTATCGCTCTTATTCTGAAGAAAGACTCTTACAAAGCCTTCTGTCCAATGACGCTGGCCAACCCAGGCATCCAGGCTCCACTCCTGCTTGTTCATACGCCGCTTGGTTGCATCCATAGCCCGCTGGGCTTCTGAGAAATCCGCATAACAGGCGCTGCTCCAGACATCTGTCTCATCCCCCTCTGCGTCCTCGTCCCAGCCCGAGATCATGTGGACCGTCCCGGATGAATCAACGGTGCCGATCACCGTCTTTTCTGTGATCTCATAAGTACAGGGATAGTCCCGAAATCCGGGGACGGCAAATAAATAGTGTTCCGCTGTCCGCCGAGCCTTCGCACGGGAGGCAAACAGGCCGATGAAGAATCCCTCCTGCCGTTCATTGAACAGAGACAGGCTGTATAGCATACCGCTTCATCCTCCGTTTGCCGCGTCACCGCAATTTGGGATCCCATTTCAAAAATGCGACCGCAGGAAATTCGTCGGACAAAATGTCTGCCATCAGATTTGTCCCGCAGATAAAAAAGTGGTGGGTATCTTCCAGAACAAGATAGTTTTCTTCCCGGAACCTGGTCAGATGGTCGGAAGTCTCACTGACATAGAAGGCCCAGAGCGCCCAGTCCGGCGTCTTCTCAGACACCCAAAGCTCCGGGCGATAGCTCTCGTCGGTGACGGTGTAGGAGATAACCCTGTCCCACACCAGCCGGAGGGCCCATTCCGATCGCTTCTCCTCTTGGAAATGGTCGGGACGCAGGAGGACCGCAAAGCCCTTCTCCCCCTCGAAGCCGATCTTTTCGATGTCATAGACTTCGTCTACATTTTGGTGTGGGATCCATTTTCTGAAATTCTCCCAGAAATGATGTTCCAGCATGGTCCTGCGCTCCTTTTTCGATATCTCTTTGAATCTATTCAATCTCCAATGCCGATTAGGCCCTTGTTTCCTCGACACTCAGCTTCATAGGCACCTCACACCAGGAGCCAGTTCTGGCCGTCCGGCATCCGGCGGAAATCTCCCGGTATCCGATCCAGCACTTCCCCGGTATCATAATCCCGCACCAAAAGCTCCTCCCAGTAGTCCGGGTCCTCATGCCAAACCGAAGTATACAGCCTGCTCCTTTCCAGAAACCCAAAAATCTCATGATCTTCTATTGCAAAATCCCGGCGCTTCGGCCAGATAATCTGAAACTGATTGTCATGGGCTGACCGCGTCAGCATAAGCGGTGATGCCTCCAGCATGAGATTGTAGCAGTCCGCCACGATAGAGAGAGGCAACACCACCAGCAACTCAGTGATTTCCGTTGCTTCATAGAAGGTTAGAATACGAATCTCTTCCTTTGGAAAATCTACCATCAGCAGTACCACCCGCCCATCGTGATACACCGGTCTTCCAAGATATTGTCCCGACTTTGTGCGTACCGGCTCATAGACCGTGCCCTCCGGGCAGTGGACCAGGACAAGCCGGTTTTTGTCGATGGGATGGCCGCTGCGGAACAGCTCCTCCGCCTCATATAAATCTCCGCTGGCATTGTCGGCGCCCCAGTACCACTCGCTGCTGCCGGCCAACGGTTCCAGATCGGTGATCCCGTTTGTGATGATGCGTTTCATGCACTGTCCTCCCCGGCCATACCTTGATTAGGTTCTGAGATTATATCACAGTGAATTGAGGATACTCATGAACATTCTCTTAAGGTTTCTTAATCTTTGGGAGCAAAATGCCTCTTTTTGTCTACAGCCCCCAATTTCTGAGGCATGGAAGGCGCAGAAAATACTTGCCTAATCCCGACGTCAGAGTTACAATGCAGGCAGACAAAGACACGAAAAATGCTCCCCGTCCAAGCCGGGAAACCATTTCCGGCATAGGGCGGAGAGCGTTTTTGACCACAGGACACACCACAGACGGCAGCGCAGCACATGGATATTAGAGTTCTAAAGAGCGGCGGAAAGAAAGAGAAACGGGGCTGAAACCGCTATAAATAGTTAGAAATAGCACAAAAAATGTTCAGATGACTTTTCGCATCGCAGAGGTCGAGAGTTCGATCCCCTTCGAGTCCACCAAAACTAGAAATCGCTGCAGTTTTTACTGCGGCGATTTCTCATTGGATCGCCCCATCAGCTCTGCCGGTGGGGCGGCCCGTAAAAAGAGCTTTAATATCAAACATCGAGTGAAGTGAGCCGCTAACATGAACCTTCCGCTAATAGAAATCTGCTATTAGAACGGTGATTGCCCGTTTACGGGCTGTATGGCAAGTGATGCAAGCGGAATAAATTTCCATGTATCTTGAGACGCTTGCCGGTAATAGGCTCTTATAGGGCCTACGCAAGCCTCCGGCTTAACCGGCGGTTATGGCTTGACCACAGACGGATTTTGCTTTGATTATCGGAAGGACCTCGTACGGAGAATCCTCTTTTGTTTATTGCAGCGCAGATCATGGGGCCGCACTCTTCAGCATCCTGTCCAGTCCCCAATGGCTGGAATCTGCTCACAGACATGTGCCGGGGCGGCGGACTGTTCCAACTTGACCTGGAAGGGACGTCAAGCCAGAGAAGAAGCTTTTTATAATTCCGGCAGTGCCCCGCAGCGGTTGGTGGAAGAGTGGCCTGCTGCTTTGGGATTCGGATCGCTGATAACGAATTTTCCGCTCACCGATGCGCAGTTTTCATGCCGCAAAGTCCGGACCCTCCCGCCGGAAGAACAACCGTCTGCCTTGGCGGCTGGCTCTTATAAGAAATACCATACGCTTCTTCCGCCGTGCGTATTGAGCCGTTTAGGGCGGCAGAGCGGTTTCTTCCCACGAAAAGCGGCTTGCCTTGCGGGACATACTGCGCTGCAAGGCGGCGGAAAGGGGGTCCCTTTGTCGGGACGCGAGAGAACAAAACAGCCCCCCTTCGGAATGCCCGAAGGGGGGCTGCGGATCTATCAGAGCTGCTTGACCGTGTAATACACCGCCAGGGCAAAGACCACTATGGCCAGGGCCCACATGGCGTAATAGGCGATGGTGCTGCTGAACAGGGCGATGGCCAGCGCCACGACGGACAGGCCGCAGGCCGCATAGATGGGCATGGGATCCGCGCCGGCAGTCAACACCTGAAGATTGCCCAGCTTGCCGCCATTTTTGTCCGCCTTGTTGGTGAGGAAAGCCGCTACGATCAGCACCACGATATAGACTACCGCAGCGATCCGGACATAGGTACCCAGGAAGATGCTGTCCAGCACCCGCCGGCAGACCCACAGGGCGATCAGGGAGGCACCCAGGATGGTCAGGGACCAGGAGCACTCCCGGTCGTACAGATTCCACAGAATGCCCAGCAGCATGACCACCGGAACCACCACGCACAGGAAGGTGAGAGCGGAGTCGTAGAAGGTGCGGATCATCCAGGCGGAACCGCCCAGGAAAACGCCGGCGGCAAACACCGACCAGCCGATCCAGCGGCGCTTGGTTTGCTGGCGCCAGACGATGCCCAGGACCAGACCGATCACAGCCACTGTCGCACCCGCGGCCATCAGATAGGGCAGTGCGGCGTCGCATGCGAGAAGCTCATTGGCGGTGCCGTTCACATAGAAGCGGCGGATGACCAGCAGATAGATCTCCGCCACGCAGCCGGCCAGAAAAAACTTGAGCGCGTTGTGCATGGGCTCGTTCCGCTTTACCGGCTTGGATTTACTGACAGGATTTTTGGACATATAGGACAACCTCCAGGGTGTTTGTTCCGAAAATAGCCGCGGGAAAACATGCGCTTCCGCTGGCATACTATGATAGTATAGCAGATATTTCGCGCCTTTGCAAGGGGAAGGAGCCAGACTTTTCCCTTTTTTCCAACAGGAGTCAGGATTGCCGGTTGAGATTTGCCCGGGGGCGTGGTATACTCCTCTATTATGAGATTTTTTGCGAAAAATACTGATGACAAGAGGAATTTGCTTATGAAACGTTTGGGCGCACTGCTGGCGTCACTGCTGCTGGCGGGGAGCCTGACCGCCTGCGGCGGCACTGCGGCGCAGGAGATGCAGAGCATACAGGTCTTCGCCATGGACACGGTGATGGGCCTGCGGGCCTGCGGCGGGGAGACGGAGGCGGCGCTTGCGGCGGCGGAAGACGAGATCTACCGCCTGGATGAGGCGCTCTCCCGCACCCGGGAGGACAGCGCAGTGTCCCGGTTGAACAGCGCGGCGGGGGGGACGCCGGTGGATGTGGGGGAGGAACTCCGCGACCTGATTGCCCGGGCCCTGGATTTCAGCGCTGCCACAGACGGGGCCTTTGACATCACCCTGGCGCCGGTGTCCTCTGCCTGGGGCTTTACGGAGGACACCTACCGGGTGCCGGAGGACGCTGAACTGGCGTTGCTGCTGCCCTGCGTGGGGGCGGAGCATGTCCACCTGGAGGAGGGGACCGCTGTCTCGCTGGACCAGGGCACCCGGATTGACCTGGGAGCCATTGCCAAGGGGTATGCCAGCGACCGGATGGCTGCGATTTACCAGGAGCACGGCATCACCCACGGCATCGTGGACCTGGGTGGGAACACCTGGGTCTGCGGCGGGAACTTGGAGGGGGAGCCCTGGCAGATCGGCATTCAGGACCCGGCCCGGTCCGCGGGGGCTTTGGCGGGGATCCTGGAGGCGTCGGACGCCTTTGCCGTCACCTCCGGCGGCTATCAGCGGTATTTTGAGGAAAATGGACAGGTCTATCACCATATCATTGATCCTGCCACCGGCCGCCCGGCGGAGAGCGGACTTACCTCCGTCACCGTGGTGGCGGATGGGGCCGCGGGCAACGGCACGATGTGCGACGCCCTCTCCACGGCCCTGTTCGTCATGGGGGAGGACCGGGCGCTGGAGCTCTGGCGCAGCGGCGTCTATGACTTTGACCTGATCTTGGTGACAGAGGACGGCCGGCTGCTGGCGACTGCGGGCATCGCGGACCGGTTCCGGCCGGACGATTCGGCGGGGTATGCGTATGAAATCGTCTCCTAAGCTGCGGCCAAACGGCTGGGATGCGTTGGCGGCGGCCGCTGTGCTGGCGCTGGCGGTGGCCTGCGCGGCTCTGTTCTGGACTGGGGGAGAGGAAATAGGCCCGCTGACGGCGGTAGTGTCTGCGAACGGCGAGCCGGTGGATCGGGTGGTGCTGGCGGACCTGTCGGGACCGGAGGAGCGGACCTATACGTCCAACGGCTACACCCTCCGGGTGGCCTTTGGGCCAGAGTCTGCCCAGGTGACGGTGTCCGACTGCCCCACCCAGGACTGCGTCCACATGGGGGAGATCACCCGCGGGGGACAGAGCATCGTGTGCCTGCCCGCCCGGATCGTCGTGCAGCTGGAGGGCGGCGCGGCGGCGGATGACGGCGTGGATCTGGTGATCGGATAAGGAGGCTCCATGAAACTGACGACGAGACAGTTGACGCTGTGCGCGGTGCTGACGGCCATGGCGCTGGCGCTCAGCTATCTGGAGAACTTCTTCCCCTTGTCCCTGGCCATCCCCATTCCGGGGATCAAGCTGGGACTGGCCAACATCGTGACGCTGTTCGCCCTGTACGCCCTGGGACCGGGGCAGGCGCTGCTGATCCTGCTGGCCCGGTGCCTGCTGGGGGCGGTCTTTGCAGGAAACATGAACGCGCTGATTTTTTCCCTGCTGGGGGGCGTGACGGCCTTGGGGGTGATGATCGCCCTCTCCCGGCTGAAGCGCCTCTCCGTCTACGGAGTGTCTGTGGGCGGAGCAGCGGCCCACAACTGCGGCCAGGTGGCCGCAGCCGTGCTGACGCTGGGCAACACGGCGCCGCTGTACTACCTGCCGGTGCTGCTGGGGGTGTCCCTCTTTACCGGGGCATTGACGGGGCTGATCGCCGCCTGCCTGTTCCGGGCGCTGGCACATACAAGACTGTGGGGGGTGTGAGCGGATGGACAAGCGGGATCAGAGCAAAAAGGACGAGATCATCCTGCGGCAGCTGGAGGTGATCCGCTCTATGACGGAGCACAACCTCAGCCGCATGGGCGCGGACTTCTGGGGCACTCCGACACCGGAGAAGCATGTGCCTGCGGCTCCGCTGCCGGAGAAAGAAAAAAGGACCCCGCCGGCAGACGGCGGGGAGAAAAAGGCGCCAGAGGCGGCAGAACAGAAACAGGAAGACACCGCCAAAGCTCCCCCCAAAGAGAACATCGAGGATCTGCAGAAGGAGCTGGACAGCTATGTGGGCCTCAGTGCGGTGAAGCGGGAGGTGAAAGACCTCATCAATCTGGCGGCGGTAGAGCGTCTGCGCCGGCAGCACGGCCTGCCCACAGCGGACATGAGTCTCCACATGGTGTTTTCCGGCAATCCCGGCACGGGAAAGACCACCATCGCCCGGCTGATGGCCCGGGTCTACCACAGCCTGGGCATCTTGTCCAAGGGGCAGCTGGCGGAGGTGGACCGCAGCGGGCTGGTGGCGGGCTACGTGGGACAGACAGCCATCAAGACCCGGAAGGTCATCGACTCCGCTCTGGGGGGTGTGCTGTTCATCGACGAGGCATACGCCCTCAACGGCGGCGGGGCCAACGACTTCGGCCAGGAGGCCATCGACACGCTGCTGAAGGCCATGGAGGACCACCGGGACGACCTGGTGGTGATCGTCGCGGGCTACGACGGGCTGATGGACGAGTTCATCCACTCCAATCCGGGACTGGAGTCCAGGTTCAACCGCTTCCTCCACTTTGCAGATTACACGGCGGAGGAACTGCTGGCCATCTTCCGGATGCAGTGTGAAAAAGGGTGCTACATTCTGGAGCCGGAGGCGGAGGCGCCGCTGCGCTCCCTGCTGGAAAGGCGGATGGCGGATGCGGCCTCCTTCGGCAACGCCCGGGGCGTGCGAAACCTGTTTGAGCAGATCCTGGTCCGGCAGGCGGGCCGTCTGGCGGGACAGGCGTCCGTCAACCGGGAGGACCTGACGCGGATCACCGCCGCAGATGTGGAGGCAGTGGGCCGGGCAAATGATTTGGAGGCGAAAGAGCGTTGAAGGTTTTGATCTTACATCCCAGCAGCCGATATGACCGGTATCTGCCCGATATTCCCGCTGCGGGGCGGATGGAGCTGGTGTTCACGGACCGGGAGGGGCCGGAGGAGCGCTGGCTGGCAGCTGGCGGCGATGCGGAGGCTTTGGTGGCCGCACCGGTGACGCCGGTGACAGAGGAACTGATCGCCCGGATGCCGCATCTCAAGCTGATCCACAGCGACGGGGTGGGCTACGACCGGATTGACCTGGCGGCGGCCCGGGAGCGGGGCATCTATGTGTGCAACTGCGCCGGGTGCAACGCAGGCCCCGTGGCGGAGCTGGCGGTGACGCTGATGAGCATGCTGCTGCACCGGACGCTGTGGGGAGACCGGATGGTGCGGGCCGGGCAGCAGCATGAGGCGGTGAACGAGCTGGCAGCCCATGTGCCGGAAGATCTGTCCACCTGCCGGGTGGGGCTGGTGGGCTTCGGCGCCATCGGCCAGGCTACGGCGCAGCGGCTGCGGGCCAACGGCAGCGAGGTGTTTTACTACGCCCGGCACCGGCAGGATCCGGCTGTGGAGGAGGCGTGCGGCGCCCGGTATCTGCCCCTGTACGAGCTGGCGGAGACCTGTGACATCATCAGCCTCCATCTGCCCGCCACGCCGGAGAGCACCCACCTGCTGGACCGGGCGTTCTTCGGCCGGATGCGGCCGGGGAGCTATCTGGTGAACACCGCTCGGGGCGCGGTGATCGACGATGCGGCCCTGTGCGAGGCTATCCGCTCCGGCCGTCTGGCGGGGGCGGCGCTGGACGCCTATGACCCGGAGCCTGTGACGGCGGAGCACCCGCTGGTGCGGCTGGCGGCGGAGTGCCCGGACCGGCTGATCCTCTGCCCCCACCAGGGCGGGATCAGCCATGCGGCGTTCCGGGAGGCCGCGCGGATGGTGTTTGCGGATCTGGAAAAGCTGATGGACGGCAAGCGTCCGGAACGGGTGGTCAACGGCCTGTAACCGGCGCTGATGGAGATTAAGAGGCCGGAAGAGGAGAGGCACTATGCGCGTACCAGAGCACTGCACAGCGGATGCGGGGATGTTCTTCGACGGCCATCCGGCGGAGCTGGCGCTGTATGAAGCGCTGTTCCGGCGGATGGACGGGGCGTTTCCGGAGGGAACCGTCAAGGTGCAGAAAAGCCAGATCAGCTTTTACGGCCGGCATCTGTTCGCTGCGGCATCTCTGCCGGTGCGGCGGCGGAAGGACTGGCCGAAGATGTGCCTGATGGTGACCGTTGGACTGCCGTACCGGCTGGACTCGCCCCGGGTGGCGGCGGCCTCGGAGCCGTATCCCGGCCGCTGGACCCACCATGTCTTGGTGACAGAGGCGGACCAGATCGACGAAGAGCTGATGGGCTGGCTGCGGGAGGCATGGGACTTTGCGGAGAGCAAGCGATGAGATACACACGGGAAGAGCTGGCGGAGGCCCGGCGATCCATCGACTCCACCCTGCGCAAGTGTGAGAAGGCGCTGGAGAAGCTGCGACCGGGCACGTCGCCCCACACGCTGACGGTACGGCGCATCCGGGCGTTCCGGATCGCCTTGGCGCTGATCGACCGGGAGATGGACGGGACGGAGATTCCCGGTCCGGAAGGGAAGGAGGACCTATGAGCCGCTATGCCTACGGATACTGCGGGATGCCCTGCGCCCTCTGTACCCGCTGCCGGACAGAGGGAAGCAGCCGGTGTCCCGGCTGCTCCTGCGACGGATACTACACCGTGCCCTGCAAGGTCCACCGCTGCGTCCGGGAAAAGGGACTGGACCACTGCGGACAGTGCGGGGACTTCCCCTGCCCGAAGCTGGGGAAGATGGGGGATTTCCGGGACCTGGATACGGGCCGCGTGAAGGAGCGGACCTGCCAGGCCGTGGCGGCGGAGGGCCTGCCCGCCTGGCTGGCGGAGTATGAGGAAAAGGCGGACCTGCTGACGGTGGCGCTGGAGCGGTACAACAACGGCAGGATGAAGCGGTATCTCTGCGAGCTGTTCCTGCAGCAGGACCTGGACACCCTGCGGCGGATCATGGCCCGGGCGGAGGCATTGGAAGGAGCGGATTCCAAGGAGCTGGGCCGGGCCTTCCAGGCGCTGGTGGGGGAGATGCTGGAATCGTGAGCGGGGCGCTGAACAGAAAAAAAGCCACCGGAGCAAATGCTCCGGTGGCTTTGATGTTCGCTTATTCCAGCTCGAAGGCACCAGTGTACAGCTGATAGTACAGTCCGTGCTGGCGGATCAGATCGTCGTGGTCGCCCCGCTCCACGATCCGGCCGTGGTCCAGCACCATGATGGCGTTGGAGTTGCGGACGGTGGAGAGCCGGTGGGCGATGACGAACACCGTCCGGCCATACATCAGGGAGTCCATGCCCTGCTGAACGATGGCCTCCGTCCGGGTGTCGATAGAGCTGGTGGCCTCATCCAGGATCATCACCGGCGGGTCTGCCACGGCTGCCCGGGCAATGGCCAGCAGCTGCCGCTGGCCTTGGGACAGATTGGCGCCGTTGCCGGTGAGCATGGTGTCGTACCCCTGGGGCAGGCGGCGGATGAAGTCGTCGGCATTGGCCAGGGCGGCGGCCGCCTCCACCTCTTCATCCGTGGCATCCAGATTGCCGTAGCGGATGTTCTCCCGGACGGTGCCGGTGAAGAGGTTGGTGTCCTGCAGCACGATGCCCAGGCTGCGCCGTAGGTCCGGCTTGCGGATGTTGTTGATGGAGATGCCGTCGTAACGGATCTTGCCGTCGGCAATGTCGTAGAACCGGTTGATCAGGTTGGTGATGGTGGTCTTGCCGGCGCCGGTGGCACCCACGAAGGCCAGCTTCTGGCCAGGCTTGGCAAAGAGGCTGATGTCGTGGAGGATGGTCTTGCCCTCCTCATAGGCGAAGTCCACATGGTCGAACCGCACGTCGCCGGAGAGCTTGATGAGGTAGTAGTCCTCGCTCTCGACATTCCGGACCGGGCCCAGGATGGGGCGGTAGAAGGCCTTGCCGTGCTCCTGGTATTTCCAGGCCCAGGCCTCGTCTTTTCCAGCCTCGGGGGCCTTCAGCTCCGTGAAGGAGCCGTCCGCCTCTTCCCGCACAGGGACCATCACCATGTCAGTGCTGTGGGGGACCCTCCAGGCCCAGAGGTTGGTGCGCTTCTCGGACTCCTCCAGTTGGTGGCCCTCTTTGTCATAGGACACGTTTACCAGCGTCACAGTGCCGTGGTCCTCCTCCGGCTCCTCGTCCATCAGGGCGAAGATCCGCTCCGCGCCGGCCAGGGCCATGATGATGGAGTTGAACTGCTGGGAGATCTGGTTGATGGGGTTGGAAAAGCTCTTGGACAGCTGCAGGAAGCTGGCAATAACGCCCAGGGTGATGGTGGTGTCCACCCCGCTGAGGGCCAGAGCGCCGCCCACCATAGCCACGATCACGTACTGGACATTGCCGATGTTCACCATGATAGGCATCAGGATGCTGGCGTAGGTGTGGGCTTTGTCCGCGCTGTGGAACATTTCGTCGTTGACCCGGTCAAAGCCGTCCTGGGCCTCCTGCTCATGGCAGAAGACCTTGACCACTTTCTGACCCTTGATCATCTCCTCGATATAACCGTTGAGGGCGCCCAGGGTGCTCTGCTGGCGGAGGAAATAGCGGCCGCTGCGGCCGGCCAGGAACCGTGTCACCACCAGGGCGAAGCAGACGCACACCAGGACCACAACCGTGAGCAGGGCGTTGGTGAACAGCATACCCAGGAAGGTGACCAGGATGGTCATAGAGGAGTTGATGACCTGGGGGATGCTCTGGGCGAACATCTGCCGCAGGGTGTCCACATCGTTGGTGTAGACGCTCATCACGTCGCCGTGGGCGTGGGTGTCAAAATACTTGATAGGCAGGGTCTGCATGTGGCCGAACAGGTCGTCCCGAATGGTTTTCTGTACGCCCTGGGACACCACGATCATGTTCCGGTTATAGGCGTAAGCGCACAGGGCACCCACCAGGAACAGGCAACCCATCATCACCAGGGCCCGCACCAGGCCGGAAAAGTCTGGATCCGCCGCACCCAGCAGGGGGGTGATATAGTCGTCGATCAGACTGCCCAGAAACAGAGAGCCCGCCACGTTGGCGATGGCACTGACCAGAATGCACACCAGAACAATGATGAAGCGGGCCTTGTACCCCCGTTTGATATAGCCCATCAGGCGGCCGACAATGTGCCGGCGATGGCCGGGCGCCTTGGCGCCGCTGCGGATCTGCTTACTGCTCATTGTCACTGCCTCCTTTCATTTGGGACTCATAGGTCTCGCGGTAGATATCACAGGTTTTCAGCAATTCGTCGTGGGTACCCATGGCCACGATCTGTCCGCCGTCCATCACCAGGATCTTGTCGGCGTCCTCGATGGAGGAGACCCGCTGGGCGATGATGAACTTGGTGGTATCCGGGATCTCCTCCAGAAACGCTTTGCGGATCAGGGCGTCGGTCTTGGTGTCCACGGCGGAGGTGGAGTCGTCCAGGATCAGGATCTTGGGGTGCTTCAGCAGGGCCCGGGCGATGCAAAGCCGCTGCTTCTGCCCGCCGGAGACGTTGGAGCCGCCCTGCTCGATATAGGTGTCGTACTTGTCGGGGAACTCCTGGATAAAGGAATCCGCCTGGGCCAGCTGGCACATCCGGACCATCTCCTCGTCAGTGGCGTCCTTTTTGCCCCAGCGGAGATTATCCTTGATGGTGCCGGAGAACAGCACGTTCTTCTGCAGCACCATGGCCACCTGGTCCCGCAGGGCGTCCATATCGTAGTCCCGGACGTCCGCGCCGCCCACCAGGACGCGGCCCTCAGTGGCGTCGTACAGACGGGGGATCAGCTGGACCAGGGTGGTCTTGGAGGTGCCGGTGCCGCCCAGGATACCTACGGTCTCACCGGACTTCACCGTGAGGTTCACGTTCTTCAGGCACTCCTTGCTGGGGTCCTTGGCGTAGGAGAAGCTGACGTTCTCAAACACCACGGAGCCGTCCTTGACCTCTTCGATGGGCTGGGAGCCGTTCTTCAGATCGCTCTCCTCGTTCAGGATCTCTGTGATCCGCTCTGCGGAGGCCCGGGCCATGATGATCATAGTCAGTACCATGGAGAGCATCATCAGGCTCATCAGCATCATCATGATGTAGCTGAACATACTGGTCAGCTGGCCGGTGGTCATGCTGCCGCCCACGATCAGGTTGGCGCCGATCCAGGACACGGAGATCATGCAGGCATACACACAGATCTGCATCAGAGGCATATTGAAGGCCAGGATGCGCTCCGCCTTGGAGAAGTCCATGTAGATCTCCTGGGAGACCTTGCCGAACTTCTCTACTTCATGGTCCTCCCGAACAAAGGACTTCACCACCCGGATGCCCAGCAGGTTCTCCTGCACCACGTTGTTCAGGTGGTCATAGCGCTTGAAGACCCGTTCAAAAATGGGGTGGGCCCTGGTCATGATGAGCGTCAGGCCGATGCCCAGGATCGGGATGACCACCAGGAAGATCAGTGCCAGCTTGGGGTTGATGCGCAGGGTGAGTACCCAGGCGCAGATCAACATGATGGGGGACCGGACCGCGATACGGATGACCATCATAAAAGCCATCTGGACGTTGGTCACGTCTGTGGTCAGGCGGGTGATGATGCCGCTGGTGGAGAACTTGTCAATGTTGGCAAAGGAGAACTTCTGGACATTCCGATACATCTCCCGCCGCAGATTCCGCGCGAAGCCCGTAGAGGCCTTGGCGCCGAAACGGCCGGACAGTCCGCCGCAGATCAGCGCCAGAACAGCCATTCCCACCACGGTGAGGCCGTAGGCGGCAATATGGTGCATGCTGCCGGCCTTGACCCCCTCGTCCAGCAGCTTGCCGGTCATCAGGGGGATCAACACGTCAAACGCCACTTCGCCGATGACGAAGATGGGCGTCAGGATGGTGGCTGGCCAGAACTCCTGAATACAGCTGGCCAGGCTCCTTTTTTTCTTCATAGAATACCTCCTTGTGTCTTTGCTGTGCCGGGGGAAGCGATTGAGCCGCTTCCCGGCGGGGCCCGGTTGGTCAAATGAGATTTTGCTTCAGCTTTTCCGCGATGGCCAGGAACTGGTCAATCTCCTCCTGAGAGATGCCTCTGGTCAGCGTCGCCTCTGTGGCGGCGATCCGCCGCTCTGCCTCCTGATTCAGCGCCTGCGCCCGGAGTGTGGGCGTGATCCGCTTCATCCGGGCGTCCCTGACTCCCATAGAGCGCTGGACGAGGCCCTCGTCCTCCAGCCGCTTCAGCAGCCGGGAGGCGGTGGAGCTGCGGATGCAGAGGGCGCGCTCCAGATCCTTTTGATAGATTTCCCGGCCCTGGCTGTGGCAGAGATAACCGATCAAAACGCCCTCGATCTCCGTCAGCATGCTCTGGGGATGGTCGGCAGGCCCCCAAAGCCGTCTGCGCAGGAGATTGGACAGTGCCTTGATCTCATACCCGACGTACCGCTCATGCTGCATGGAAACACCTCCTCCAACTGAACAGGATTATATTTTAGTTAGCAAACTAGCAAATGTCAAGAAGCAATCTGCCAAAATTTCTACGGGTCTTCCTTTAAAATTCGGCAGGCACCGAAAGAGAAGGAGGCGCCCCACACCGAAGGGCGGGGCGCCTCTGAAAAAACGGGTTGGAGGCTGCTGTTCAGCGGCCGCCCCGGGGGCGGTCCGGCAGGAAACAGAGGCAACCGGCCTGACGGCTGGCGTTCAGGTCGATGAGCCGCTGGTTGGAGCTGCCCCGGAACCGGAGGGTCAGGTCCTTCAGCTCCTCTACGAAGCGGCCGTCCACCAGCACATCCAACAGGGAGAGCATCTCGTCTGTCACCTCGCAGCGGGGATGAGTGCCGTCCGAGGTAAGCTCCTCATAGGTGAAGCCGGAGAAGCCCCAGATGGTCTTGTCCGGATACATCTGCCGGACCCGCCGGAGAAAGGGCACCAGGGCCCGCTGGTTCTCCGGTTCAAAGGGCTCGCCCCCCAGCAGTGTCAGGCCGTTGATGTAGACAGGGGAGAGCAGGGAGAGCAAATAATCCTCCGTCTCGGTGGTAAAGGGCTGGCCGTAGCAGAAGTCCCAGGTTTGGGGCTGAAAGCAGTTCTTGCAGTGATTGGTGCAGCCAGAGACGAACAGGGTGACCCGCACTCCCTCGCCATTGGCAATGTCGCAGTTTTTGATCTCACCGTAGTACATGACAGCCCTCCTGCTATTCTTCAAAATGGGCGCCCGCAGGCGCCCATTTGAGTTTGATCGTTTTTCCCGGGGACATGCGCCTCGGGAAAAACACCGCTCAGTTTGTAAGTGTGCGAGCGAAGCGAGTGCGCGCACAAACTGCAATCTCTTCGTTCAAAAGGCTTTGCCTTTTGAACGAAATATTTTACAGGTGCAGCACCCGGTCCCGGATCTCCTGAGTCCGGCCCTGGTTCCAGAACTGGGTTCCGATGTAGCCGCAGGTCCGGCGGGCCACATTCATCTTGTCCTGGTCTGTGTTGCCGCACTGGGGGCACTTCCAGATCAGCTTGCCGTTCTCCTCCGCGATCTGGATCTCGCCGTCCCAGCCGCACACCTGGCAATAGTCGGACTTGGTGTTCAGTTCGGCGTAGATGATGTTTTCATAGATGAACTTCATCACCTGGAGCACCGCCTCCAGGTTGTTCTGCATGTCCGGCACCTCCACGTAGCTGATGGCGCCGCCGGGAGACAGGGCCTGGAACTGGGCCTCAAACTTCAGCTTGTCGAAAGCGTTGATATCTTCTGTCACATGGACGTGGTAGCTGTTGGTGATGTAGCTCTTGTCAGTGACGCCCTCGATGATGCCGAAGCGGCGCTGCAGGCTCTTGGCAAATTTATAGGTGGTGGACTCCAGAGGCGTACCGTAGAGGGAGAAATCGATATCGCTCTCCTCCTTCCACTTCCTGCAGGCGTCGTTCATGTACTGCATCACCTGCAGGGCGAAGGGGGTGGCGGAGGGGTCCGTATGGCTCTTGCCGGTCATGTACTTCACGCACTCGTAGAGGCCGGCGTAGCCCAGGGAGATGGTGGAGTAGCCGTGGTAGAGCAGCTTGTCGATGGTCTCGCCCTTCTTCAGCCGGGCGCAGGCGCCGTACTGCCACAGAATCGGGGCCACGTCGGAGAGAGTGCCCTTCAGCCGGTTGTGCCGGCACATCAGGGCACGGTGGCACAGCTCCAGCCGTTCGTCAAAGATCTTCCAGAACTTGTCCAGGTCGCCGCCGGAGGACAGAGCCACGTCAGGGAGGTTGATGGTCACCACGCCCTGATTGAAGCGGCCGTAGTACTTGTGCTTGCCAGGCTCATAATTGCCGGCGTTTGCGATGTTGCCGATGCCGGCATCTGTGAAGCGGTCCGGCGTCAGGAAGGAGCGGCAGCCCATGCAGGTATACACATCGCCCTTCAGCTCCAGCATTTTCTTGGCAGAGATGTAGTCGGGCACCATCCGGCGGGCGGTGCACTTGGCCGCCAGCTTGGTCAGGTAATAATAGGGGGAATCCTCGTGGACGTTATCCTCCTCCAGCACATAGATCAGCTTGGGGAAGGCGGGAGTGATCCACACGCCCTTTTCGTTCTTCACGCCCTGGTAGCGCTGCTCCAGGGTTTCCTCAATGATGAGGGCCAGATCCTTTTTCTCCTGCTCGTTCTTGGCCTCACCCAGGTACATGAACACCGTCACGAAGGGGGCCTGGCCATTGGTGGTCAGCAGGGTCAGCACTTGGTACTGGATGGTCTGGACGCCGCGGCGGACCTCATCCCGCAGACGGGTCTCCACCAGCTCCTCGATCTTCTCCCGGGTGGGCCGGATGCCCAGGGCCTCCATCTCCTGCTCCACCAGCCGGCGGATCTTCTTCCGGCTCACATCCACGAAGGGGGCCAGATGGGCCAAGGAAATGGACTGCCCGCCGTACTGGTTGGAAGCCACCTGAGCGATGATCTGAGTGGCAATGTTGCAGGCGGTGGAGAAGCTGTGGGGCCGCTCGATCAGGGTGTCTGTGATGACGGTGCCGTTCTGAAGCATATCCTCCAGATTCACCAAGTCACAGTTGTGCATGTGCTGGGCGTAGTAGTCCGAGTCATGGAAGTGGATGATGCCCTCCCGATGGGCCTCCACGATGTCGGCGGGCAGCAGCAGCCGCTCGCTCAGGTCCCGGGAGACCTCGCCGGCCATGTAGTCCCGCTGGGTGGAGTTCACCACCGGGTTCTTGTTGGAGTTCTCCTGCTTGGCCTCCTCGTTGCAGCACTCGATGAGGCTGAGGATCTTCTCGTCGGTGGTATTGCTCTTGCGGACCAGAGAGCGGACATAGCGGTAGGTGATGTAGTTCTTGGCCACCTCATAGGCCCCGTGAGCCATGATCTGGGACTCCACCAGGTCCTGAATCTCCTCCACAGAGGGGGAGCGGTTCATCTTCTGACAGCTGAGTTCCACGGACTCCGCGATCCGCTGGATCTGGACCGGGGTCATCCGGGCGTCCTCCTCGATAGTGTTGTTGGCCTTGGTGATGGCGGCGATGATCTTCGTGATGTCGAAGATGACCTCCGTGCCGTTCCGCTTCATGACTTTCATGGGACTCTCCGCCTCTCTTGTAGAATCAATCTCAATTGTAATATATCTAGTAAGCATTGTTATCATACCACACTAGATATGGGATGAAAAGTTGCATTTACCATAGTGTCTTCCAAAATTCGGCGGGGAAATTTGTGCGTTCCGGAGAAAAGCTGTCGATGCGGAAAAACCGCCCCGTGCGGCAGGGCGCGGAGCGGTCGGGATCCGGAGAACAGTTAGGTCAGCTCTGTGTATTTGGCGGCGCTGCCCCGGGCCTTTTCCACCGGGTACTTGGCGGCGTTCTGATCCACCTTGGCGTTCAGGATCTCATCCAGATCCAGGCCGCACACATCGGCCATCAGGACGCAGTAGCTCAGCACATCCGCCAGCTCCTCCCGGATGCGGCCCAGCTTGTCCCGGCATTCCAGGTCCGCGCCGCTCCACTGGAATATCTCCAGCAGCTCCGCCGCCTCCAGGGACAGGGAGATGGCCAGGTCCTTGGGGGTGTGGAACTGCCGCCACTCCCGGTCGTCCCGGAACTGGATCACCCGACGGATCGTCTCATCCCGCAGCATGGATGTCAACTCCTTATTCATAAAAATATCATAAAGTGAGATTTACTTCGCCCGGATGGCCCACCGCAGCTTGGTGGAGTGGGCCCGGGGGTTCCGGCGGCACTCCTGAGGGGAGGGACGGGTGACCTCCTGGGCGATGTCGCTGTAAAGCCCCTCCCGGTACTGCTGGCGGAAGGCCTGCTTCACCAGCCGGTCCTCCCCGGAGTGAAAGGTGAGGATGGCCGCCCGCCCGCCGGGCTTCAGCACATGGGGTAGCTTGTCCAGAAAGGCGTACAGCACCTCGAACTCACTGTTCACGTCGATCCGCAGCGCCTGGAAGGTCCGCTGACAGGACTTCTTCACCGCCTCCTTCCGCTCCCCGGCGGGGAGGAAGGACAGCGCCCCCTCAATGAGGGCGTACAGCTGGCGGGTGGTATCCACAGTGCCGCCCCGGCGGAACACCTGAATGACGGCCTTTGCGATGCGGTCCGCGTAGGGCTCGTCGGAATTTTCCACCAGCAGGTTCTCCAGCTCCTCCTGGTCCAGCTGCCGCAGCCGCTCCGTCGCGGTGACGCCGGAGGAGGGGTCCAGCCGCAGGTCCAGGGGACCGTCCTGCTTGAAGGTAAAGCCCCGGGTCGGGTCGTCGATCTGCATGGAGGAGACGCCTAAATCCGCCAGCACGAAGTCGAAGAGCACGCCGGGGGCCACCTGGTCCACGTCGGCGAAATTCCGATGCTGGATGGTGAGGAGCTCCGGCCTGAAGCCCGCAGATGCCAGCCGGGCGCGGGTCTTTTCCATCTCGATGGGGTCCACGTCCGTGGCATATAGGTGTCCTTGCCCCTGGAGCTGTGCCAGCATCCGGCGGGTGTGGCCGCCGTAGCCCAGCGTGGCGTCGTAGCCGGTCTGGCCCGGCTGGATCTGAAGGACCTCCAGGATCTCGTCTACCAGAATGGGGATGTGCATCCCTGCCGGGGTCTTGCCGCTCTCGATGATCTTTTCTACATCGGAGCGGTACTTCTCCGGGTCATGCTCTTTGTACTTCTCCTGAAAGGTGCGGGGGTGGGTGCCCTTGTACCGGGGGCGGCGCTTGTGCTCCTGCTCCATGGGATCAACTCCTTCTCTGAACCGCTATCATATCACAGCCGCAGCCAAAAGAAAAGTCCCGCCGCATTGACAGAGCGGCAGGGACCGGATACAATAGACATTCAGCAAGGAGGCAGATTTTTATGGTAACTTTGGCACAGCGCATTGAGGAGCTGCGGACCGCCAGGGGCCTGAGCCGTCCGGCTCTTGCCGCCGCCCTGGGCTTCCCCCGCACGGCGATTGAAAAGTTTGAGACGGGCCGCCAGACCCCCACCCAGGACCAGCAGAACAAGCTGGCGTCCTACTTCGGCGTGTCCCTCTTCTATCTTCGGGGAGAGACCAACGACACCACCCAGATGTCCGACTGGATGGACGGGGCGTTTCTGGACGAGCCCGCCCCGGTTCCGGCCCCCAGGCGGGCGGCAGTGAAGCCGGCGGTGGCGGCGTCCTCCGGCGGGGAGGGCGGCACCATGTTCGACGCGTTCCTCACCAGCAAGAAATTCCAGGAGGCACTGCGCACCGCGGTGCTGGATACTCTCCGCACGCCGGAGGGCCAGGAGCTCCTGACCAAGGCCATCCGGAAAGAGCTGGCGAATCGGCAGAAGTGATGTGCGGCGGCGAAAGGGGCGGGGGATCGTGATCTCCCATCCTGTGTGTGCTCCGGGTGTATGGGGGAGGCGAAATGCGGCCGGAGAGAAAATCCGCGGAACGCTTGCCAACATCCGCTGCGCATAATACCATACAGAAATCAGGAGGGAACTGACGGATACAGACTGGGGGGCAGGCTCAGATGAAGAATGTTCTGTATATAATCAAAGTGGTGGCACTGGCCTGTGCGGCCGGAGTGATTATGACGATCCTGGGGGCTTTTCCGCCTCTGTCGTTCCTGTATAACTGGCTTGTGGGCCACGGCCTGCAAAATGTATGGGTTGGACTGATGGCCGGTGTCATCGCCATCTGCGTGTCCCTGTACAATATGCACCACGCAAAAAAGAAACGGAAGTGAGCGATTTGCGCTCAGTCCGGCTGAGAGGCTTGGATGCTCTGACCAATCAAAAGAGCCGCGGGAGTTTGATCCCGCGGCTCTTCTTGCGCGTTTACAGGCTCTTGATGAACTTCTCGATCCGGTCCAATCCCTCTTTCAGGTCCGCGTCGGAGTAGCAGTAGCTCAGGCGCATGAACCCCTCGGTGCCGAAGTGGATGCCGGGGATGACGCCCACCAGGCCCTCCTTCAGCATCCGGGTGCAGAAGGTGTTGGAGTCCATGCCGAACTTCCGGATGTCCACAAACATGTAGAAGGCGCCCTCCGGCTTCTCCACGTCCAGGCCCATGTCCACCAGGCGCTGGTAGACGTAGTCCCGGCGCCTGCGGAAGATCTCCACCACATCGCTGGTGTCCGTCTCCAGGGCCGTGACGCAAGCCCGCTGGACAAAGGAGGGCACGGAGGTGACACAGTACTGGTGGAACACCTGGATCCGGTCCATCAGCTTGGCGTCCGCCATGCAGTAGCCCAGGCGCCAGCCGGTCATGGCATAAGGCTTGGAGAAGCTCTGGACCACAATGATCCGGTCCCGCATGTCCTGGTACTCAGCAAAGCTGTGGTAGTCCTCACAGTAGGTCAGAGTGCGGTATACATCGTCGCACAGGACAAAGATGGGCTTGTCCCGGAGGATGGCGTGGACGGCGTCCAGGGTCTCCTTGGTGTAGACGCAGCCGGTGGGATTGTTGGGGGAGGTCAGGATGATGGCCTTGGTCCTGTCGGTGATGGCGGCCTTCAGTTCCTCCGGCACGATCTGGAAGTGGTTGTGCTCTGTGGGCAGGGAGACGGGCACACCGCCCTGCAGCTGGACCAGCGCCTCATACAGGCCGAAGGCAGGGGTGGGGATGATGACCTCGTCCCCTGGGTTCAGGATGGTGGAGAAGGAGGCGAACAGCGCCTCCGTGGCGCCCACCGTCAGGATGATCTCACTGGGGGCGTAGTGGAGGCCATGGGCCTCAGCCTCGAATTTGGAGATGGCCTCCAGCGCGTAGGGATAGCCGTTGCCGGGGGGATAGTGGGTATCGTTGGCGTCCAGAGCGGCCTTGGCGGCCTCCTTGATGACGTCGGGGGTGTTCAGATCCGGCTCGCCGATGGTCAGGGCGCAGGCGCCGGGGGTATCCCGCACCAGATAGGTGAACTGCCGGATGCCGGACAGCTCCACGCCCATAACGGCATTGTTCAGAGTCAGGTCCATGGATTTTCACGCTCCTTTTTGTTCATGAAATTCAGTATATCCGGATGAAAAAGGGATGTCAACGGCAGTTTCCACAAAAAGGGAGGCACCGAAAAGAAAGCGGCCCCGCCGCAATCTGCGGCGGGGCCTGCTGGGAGACTGCATTTTCAGGTGGGCTGATTGGAAGAGGCAGCATCTTCTGCCGGCTGGCCCGTTTCGGCGGGGGCATCAGCTGGCGCCTCCTCCGGGGTGAAGGTCACGGGGGTCTCTCCGGCCCGGGCGACGGAGGTGCCGGAGAGAATGCCGCCGCCCTCCCCTGCGGTGTAGGCGATAGTCACCTGATCCCCGGCATTCAGGATCACCGCCAGGGGGTTCTCCGCGGCGTTGACGGCGTAGAAGGTGTCCTGTCCCTCCAGCCGCAGGAAGTAGTAGGAATTGCCGTCCAGCACAGCGGTGCGGATCTCAGCGATGGCGCCGCTGATCTCCTCCTGGTCAGAGGGAACAGCCTCTGCATCCCCGTCGGAGATGAGGCCGCTGTCGGCCAGTGCCCGGCGGTAATTGGCCTCGCACTCCGCTACGGTGCTGCCGGTCTCTACAATGTTGTACTGCTGGACGTTCACCATGGCGTACATCTTCACCAGACCGTCTTCACCCTTGAGGGACATGAAGTAGGTGGGCTGGTCGGCGATGTTCAGCAGCAACGGGAAGGTGGCCACGTAACGCATCTGCTGGACCTGACTCATGGCGCTGGCCTGCGCGGACGCCTCTGTGGCGCCGGCGACAGAATAGAAGTGCGTCTCCTTGGTCCGCTGGTTGGAGAGGATGAATCCGATGTTGGACTGGTCGGATGTCACAGAGGTGACACCGGTATACATATACACGTCATCCCCGATGGCAATATAATTGTAGCCTTCTGTGGTGTGCGTCACATCCCGCTGGCCGAAAATGGAGTTGATAAAGCCGTTGTGGTACATTCCGTAATAATCGTACTGCTCCATAATCAGATTCGCGTCATAGACGTGGTCCACCCAGTTGGGGACCTCCTCATAATACTGGCTCTCCCCGGTAACGGCGTTCACCAGAACGGCCCCCTGGATGTCCGTGCCGCCGAAGAGGCCGATGGTCTTCACCATGCGGGGGCAGACCCAGTAGGGCTCGCCCTCTTCATTGATCTCAAACACCGGATCGGCAAACATATATGTGGGATAGTGGAACCGCAGGTGGCGGGGCAGATACCGCCCGAAATGCTCGGCGGTGGTATATTTCATCCCCTCGTCCAGGCGGACCACTTCCGCCTCCTGGGTCACCATGTCGATAATCAGATAAGCGGGCAGGCCCGCGGAGCGGTTGGTGAACCACTTGACCAGATCTCCATAGGCCAGGGAAGTCACGCGCACCGGGCGACCCTGGTAGTTGATCTGGGTGTAGGAGGGCAGGATCTCAAACTGGGAGACCATATCTGCCAGTTCGCCCAGTTTGCGGCTGCCCAGGCGCGCGGCGGAGTCTTCGTCCAGCATGGGGATCTGATTGTAGGAGATCTCCTCCACCTCGGAAGCAAAATCACCATCTTTGATGGAAAGCAGCTTGCTGTAGCTTCCGGCCCGGATTACCACCCAAGAGGTAAGGCCGCCGATGATGATGGCGGCGATCAGAGCCACCAGGACCAGGAAGGGGATGGTGCACTGCTTTTTCACAAAGCCGAAGTACCCCTTCACGCCCTCCCCCTGAAAGCCGGAGGTGAGCACGGCGCACACGCAGTACACCGCGCACAGCAGGAACACGAAGACATAGAACTCCTCCGCGTGGAAGTTCAGGGCGGGCAGCTCGAAGTAAAAGTACCCCAGGCCGAACAGCAGCGTCACGCCCAGATTGATGAGCGTCCGCGTGAAGGCGTTGCCAATGGCCTTGCGGGGCTTCCGCTCCCGCTTGGGACGCTGGGGCTGGGAGGCGTCCCCGCCGCTGAAACCGCCGAAAGCACTGGGGTCAAAGCCTCCGAAGTCAAATGAAAATGGCATAAAAACCCAATTCCTCCTTTTTCAGATGGGCCGAATTGAAACCCATGATACAGGAAAAGTGTGAACAAATCAAGGTTTCCCGTCAGAACACCATTCCGATTCCGAAAAGATTATGGTAAAATCAAAACAACATGTAAGCTCTGTGCGGAAACTGCGTGTAGAGAAGTGGAGAGGAGGGACGGCATTGGAGGATGCCCGGATCGTGGAGCTGTACTGGGAGCGGGACGAGGCGGCCATTGCGGAGAGCAGCGCCAAGTACGGCGGCTACTGCTACCAGATCGCCTTCCGCATCCTGGCCCTGCGGGAGGACGCGGAGGAGTGCGTGGGAGACACCTGGCTGCGGGCCTGGGAGGCCATGCCGCCCAGCCGCCCCGGCAGGCTGGATACGTTCCTGGGGAAGATCACCCGGAACCTGTCCCTGGACCGCTGGCGGGCCCTGCGGGCCCAGAAGCGGTGGCAGGGACAGGCGGAACTGGCGCTGACGGAGCTGGGGGACTGCCTGCCCGCCTCCGGCGGCGTGGAACAGGAGGTGGAGGCCGCCGCCCTGGCGGAGAGCCTGAACCGCTTTTTGGAATCCCTGCCCCAGGAGAAACGGGTGCTGTTTGTCCGTCGGTACTGGTATCTCTGCTCCGTGGAGGAGCTGGCCGCCTGGAGCGGCAGGCGGCGGGGGACGGTCTCCGCGGCGCTGTTCCGCCTGCGGCAGGACCTGCAGGAACACTTGGAGAGGGAGGGATTCACCCTATGACAAGGGAACAGCTGCTGGATGCTGTGGGAGATATCCGGGATGCGTTCATCCGGGAGGCCGCGCCGCCGCCCGCCTCGTACCGCAAGCAGCGGGAATTCCCCTGGACCGGCGCGGTGGCGGCCTGCCTGGCGCTGATGATCGTGGGCTCCACATTCTTCCTGTCACAGATGAACATGGGGGACGGAGCCACTGGAAGCGGCGGCGCCTCTGCCGTCACGGAGGACACGGCGGAGGTCGGTGAGTCCGGCGGAACGGTGAACGGTGCAGCAGACGGCACAGACGATTCTGAGCCGGAGACAGCGGCGATCACTGTCACGGTGGATGGCACGGTGTATGTGCAGGCAGGCGGCGTGGGCCGCCATCCAGAGGCGTGCCCGGAGGGATTCTCCTACGCTGGAGAGGCGGAGCTGCCGGACACCGGGGAGCTTTGTCCCTACTATGCCGACCCGGAGCGGCCGGGGCAGATCTATGTCTATCAGAGCTGCTGGGATGAGGGGACCGGAACCACCTATATGGCCTATGTCCGCTACGAGGCGGAGACAACAAACTGACCGCGGGCGGAAAGAGAAAGCAGGGCCGCCGGAGGGGATCCCCTCCGGCGGCCTTTTGCGTATGAGCCTGTCCTCACGGCAGCATCAGCAGCTTTTTCAAAAATTCCACGCCCCTGGGCAGAACGGCCTCGTCATCAAAGGTGAAGTCCGGGGCGTGAAGCTGGGGGGTATCCCCGGTGCCCAGGAAGAAGAACAGCCCCGGCACATACTGCTGGTAGAAGGAGAAGTCCTCCGCCGCCAGCACCGGCTTTTCCATGAGGGTCGGCGCGTTATCGCCCAGCTGGGCGGCGATCTTCTGATAGAGCTCTTCGTGGTTCCACACGGCGGGGTAACCCTCGCTGAGGTGGACGTCCAGGCTGCAGCCGGTCTCCGCTGCCACGGACCGGCCGATGTCCTTCAGCTGCTGACGGCAGAAACGGAAGGTGTCCTCCCGGTAGGTGCGCAGGCTCCCCTCCAGCACGGTGCGGCCGCTGATGGCGTTCCGGACTGTGCCGGAGACCATCTTGCCGAACCGCAGCACCCGGGGCTGGTCCGGGGGCAGCTGTTCCATCATGTCATAGGCCCGCTGGAGGTAGGAGATGCCCGCCGTCAGGGCGTCCAGCCCCTCGTCCGCCCGGGACATGTGGACGCTGCGGCCTTCCACGGTGACGGTGACCTCGTTGGACCGTGCCATCAGCGGGCCGGGGCGGGAGGCGATGGTCCCGGCCTCCAGGCCGGGCCACAGGTGCAGGCCGAAGATCCGGCGGACCCGGTAGCGCTCCAGCACGCCGCTCTCACACAGCTTTCCGGCGCCGCCGGTGGTCTCCTCCGACGGCTGGAAGAGGAAGAGCACGTTCCGGGGCAGCTCGGCCAGATGCTCCGCCGCATACTCCGCCAGGGTCAGGACCATGGCGGTGTGGGCATCGTGGCCGCAGGCATGCATCCGCCCGGGATGGACAGAGGCGTAGGGCAGGTCCGTGGCCTCCGTCACCGGAAGCGCGTCCAGCTCCGCCCGAAATGCCACGGCATCGCTCTTCCCTGCGTCGAACCAGGCGCAGACGCTGCCGGTGATGGGAGAGAACACCCGGCAGGGCAGCGGGGCCAAAATGCGCTGGACCAGCTGAACCGTCTCCGGCAGCTGGTTATCCAGCTCCGGGATGCGGTGCAGGGCACGGCGGTAATCGACGGCGGACATGGACAGGACCTCCCCTTCTGAGATGACATTAATAATCATATCATACCACAGACACGGCCGGGTGACCAGAGGAACCGGGATTTTTCGTCCCTTTTGACAAGGAAACGGGACTGCCGGACGCGCTTTTTTCCGTTTTTTCCCTTGCCAAAAGGGAGAATGTAATGGTATGATACCAGAAAATGAGATAGAGGCGCGGATGCGACGAGACCATGGGAGCCGACGGGCGAGGATCGTGGGGGAGGCAAGTCCGCCGAACTCCCTGGTCAGGTATGGGCAGGGGGTGGGTCCGTGGGGAATACCCACGGGACTGTCCGCGGAATTTTCCGCGGGGGCGCTATCCGCTTACAGGGAACTCCGCTTTTTGCATGGGTGCAGAGGTGTGAAAGAGCTGTCGGTAGGGGCGTGTCTCTACCGACTTTTTTGTTGCTTCAACCAACGGACAAAAAGAAAGACGGAGGACACTCACATGAAATTTGAACATCTGCAAGGTTCCATTGTCGCCATGGTCACCCCGTTCCGCCAGGACGGCAGCGTCAACTTCGATATGCTGACAGAGCTGCTAGAGCGGCAGATCGCCGCCGGTACCGACGGCATCCTGACCCTGGGCACCACCGGCGAATACTCCACGATGAGCCATGAGGAGGATGCCGCTGTAGTGGAGCACACCATCCGGGTGGTGGACGGCCGGGTGCCGGTGATGGTGGGCAGCGGCTCCAACTGCACTGTCACCCAGATCGAGAAGAGCCGGCTGTACCAGTCCATGGGGGCGGATGCCCTGCTGCTGATCTCCCCCTACTACAACAAGGCTAACGCGGAGGGGATGTACCGCCACTTCGCCGAGACGGCGGACGCGGTGGACATTCCCTGCATCCTCTATAATGTGCCGGGCCGTACAGGCTGCTCCATCCCGGTTTCCGTGGTGGAACGGCTGGCCCGGCACCCCAACATCGCCGGCATCAAAGAAGCCAGCGGCGATATGTCCTACGCCATGAAGATCGCTCGCTGCGTGGGACCGGATTTCGCCCTGTACTCCGGCAACGACGACATCACTGTGCCCATCCTCAGCATCGGCGGCAGCGGCGTCATCTCCGTCTACGCCAACGTGATGCCCGCCATGTGCCGCCAGATCGTGGCGGACTGGCTGGACGGGAACCATGCCCGGGCCCTGGAGAACCACCTGCGGTACCTGCAGTTGATGAACGACCTGTTCCTGGAGGTGAACCCCATCCCGGTGAAGGCCGCCATGAATATGATGGGGCTGGACGTGGGTCCCATGCGGCTGCCCCTGTGCGAGATGGGGGAGGCCAACGCCGCCACACTCCGCCGGACGCTGGAGGAGGCGGGACTGCTGTGAGGATCATTTTGATCGGCCGGGGCAAAATGGGGACGCTGATCCGGGAGACCGCTGCGGCCGCCGGGGATGAGATTGAGGCCGTCTTCGGCCGGGACGATCTGGGCCAGCTGGGCAGACTGGGGCGTGTAGCGGACGTGGTGATGGATTTTTCCCGCCCGGAGGCTCTGCCGGAGGTCGCCTCCTATGTCCGCCGGACGGGGACGCCACTCCTCTCTGGAACCACCGGGTATACGGAGGCGGAGAAGGGGAGTCTCTTTGCCCTGGGCTCTGCGGCTCCGGTGCTGTGGAGCGCCAACTACTCCCTGGGGGTGGCGGTGCTGGCCCGGGCCCTGCAGGTCATCGCCCCGGTGCTGGGGCCGGATTTTGACATCGAGATCACCGAGACCCACCACAGCCAGAAGGCGGACGCCCCCAGCGGCACCGCAAAGCTGCTGCTGGAAGCTGTCGATCCCCAGCACCGCCTGCGGCCGGTGTATGGCCGGGAGGGGAACTGCGGCCGCCGGGAGAAGGATGAGGTAGGCATCCACGCACTCCGGGGCGGCACCGTGGCCGGGACCCACACGGTCCATTTCTTTGGGCCGGATGAGGAACTGGAGCTGACTCACCGGGCTGCCAGCCGCCAGATCTTTGTGAACGGGGCCCTGCACATCGCCCGGCTGCTGCCTGGGCGGCCGAAAGGGGTCTATGACCTGCAAAAAATCTTGTTTGGAGCGTGATGGCTTTGAATGCACAGGAAATCATCAACTATATCGCAGATTCCCCCAAGAAGACCCCAGTAAAGATTTACGTCAACCTGTCGGCTCCGGTGGACTTCGGATCCGCTGAAGTGTTCGGTGAGGGAAAGAGCCGCATCGTCTTTGGGGACTGGGCCGAGCTGGCGCCCATCCTGGAGGACAACCGGGAGAAGATCACCGACTGCGTGGTGGAGAACGACCGCCGGAACTCCGGCGTGCCCCTGCTGGACCTGAAAGATCTCAAGGCCCGGATCGAACCCGGGGCCATCATTCGGGAGAAGGTGGAGATCGGCGAGGGTGCCGTCATCATGATGGGGGCCATCCTCAATATCGGTGCTGTGGTGGGCAAACGCACCATGATCGACATGGGGGCTGTCCTGGGCGGACGGGCCACGGTGGGAGACGACTGCCACATCGGCGCCGGAGCCGTGCTGGCCGGGGTGGTGGAGCCCGCCTCCGCCACCCCGGTAGTGGTGGAGGACGGCGTCCTGGTGGGCGCCAACGCCGTGGTGATCGAGGGGGTGCGGATCGGCGCCGGGGCTGTGGTGGCCGCGGGCGCTGTTGTGACGGAGAACGTCCCTCCCAACGCGGTGGTGGCCGGAACCCCCGCCAGGATCATCAAGATGAAGGACGCCCGGACGGAGGGAAAGACCGCCCTGGTGGACGCCTTGCGGAGCCTGTGAACCGGAGAAGAAGCGGCCCTGCGGCGTTGTGCCGCAGGGTCCCTTTTATCAGAACGTCAAAATTTAAGACAAAAATTTGGCGGCAATCGTTTGCGGTTTCGATTGCCTGGGGCGGCGCCTTGTGATATTGTAATAGCAACAATCGAACAGGGGGGCTGGACATGCTGGTATTGGACTTCATCAACGTGGGCAACGGCGACTCCATCCTGGTCCGGGAGATGGAGGGGGAACGACTGCGTTTTTCCATGCTGGTGGACTGCGGCCACGACAGCCTGGAGCGGGACGACCACCCGCCGGTGGAGGACCCCCGCTCCTGCCGGATCTTTGCCGGGGATTTCCTGCGAAGTCAAGGTGTGGCGCATCTGGATATCCTGCTGGTCACCCACTTCCACCGGGACCACATCGGTGGTCTGGGCCGGGTGCTGGAGACCGTCACTGTGGGCGAGCTGCTGACCCCCTATGCGCCCCCCGCCGATTCCGGCCCGCTGGACCCGGACGGAGACAACGGCCTGCCCAAGGCAGCGCGGAACGTGCTGCGGTGTATGGACCTGTACGCCGGCCCCCTGCGGCGGTACGGAGACCGGATCGGCCGGATCAAGGAGCTGCCGGGGGACCGGATGGAGTGTCTCCGGCTGACGGACGACCTCACCATGGACATCCTGTTCGGCGAGCCCGCCCTGTACCCCCGGCAGAGAGCGGTGTACGACGCCGCCTTCCGGGGGGAGCGGAACGGCTATGACCTGATTCACTGGGGAAAGTCCATGAACGTCTCCAGCCTGCGCCAGCGGCTGTACTACCATGGGAAGGAGATCGTTCTGGGGGGCGACGCCTACGCCCACATGTGGGAGACGCAGACCGCCACCCCCTGCGACATCCTGAAGGTGCCCCACCATGCCTCCCTGTCCTCCACCACCCGGAAGCTGCTGCGGCTGCTCCAGCCGAAAGCCGCCGTGGTCTGTGTGGCCGCCGGACGTCCGGACGAGCGGCCCCATCCTTATATCGTCTCCCTGCTGAAGGAATTCACGGAAGATGTCCATTTCACCGATGCGGTGGAGATCCCCGGCCTGGTGGAGCCGGTGTTCCACACGTCCGTCCATATAGAGCTGCCATGAGGAGTTCTCTGATAAAAAAGAGACCGCCCCAGCCGCCGTTTTGAAAACGGCGGCTGGGGCGGTGCGGCTTCAGGGGGGAGCAGATTACTGCACGCCCTCCCGGTTCAGCAGCTCCAGGATTCTGGCGTCATCTTCCACCGTGGCGCTGGGCATGGGGAAGGTGCCCGCACTGGTGGCGGCGATGCCCCGCAGGCGGCAGGCCTCCTTGATGACGGGCAGGAAGGGGCTGCGGATGGCATACAGGTCCATCAGACGGTCGATGGTCTGCTGGCCTCTGGCGATGCCGGCCAGGTCGTTCTCCCGGAAGGCGCGGACCCAGGCGGCGCAGATCTCCGGCACCACGTTGCTGAGGGCGCCGATGCAGCCGTTGCCGCCGGAGAGTACATTGTGGGCGAAGTTGTCGTCAAAGCCGGAGTAGATCTCGAACTGGGGGATCTGGGACTTGACGACCTTGATGAGCTCCCGGGTGTGGTCCATGCCGGGAACGGTGTCTTTCATGCCCACGATGTTGGGGTGCATCTTGGCCAAAGCCAGCACCGTCTCAGGCGGGATCGTGTAGCCGGTGTTGTCAGGGAAGTTGTAGATGTAGATATCGCCGTGAATCTGCTCGGCCAGGCGGTCATAGTATTGCAGCAGAGCGGAGGGGCCGAAGTGGAAGTAGTAGGGCGGCAGGATCATAACGGCGTCGGCTCCTGCGTCCAGGCAGAAGTTGGAAAAGCTGATGATCTCGTCCGCTACCATGTGGCTGGTGCCGATGATCAGCTTCACCCGGTGGTCGATCTTCTCGATGGCGAATTTGGCCATCTCCCGGCGCTGGTTCATGGGCATGGCGAAAAACTCGCTGCTGCTGCCCTCCACCAGGATGCCGTCTACGCCCTGGTCGATGAGATTGTTGAACAGACGCTCCTGGCTGGCCAGGTCCAGCGTGCCATCCTCGTTGAAGAGTGTGATGGCCGGCGTCAGATATGCTGCGTTCATAGAAAAGTCCTCCTTCATACGGCCCCGGGACCGCTGGCTCCAAACCCGCGGGGTAAGATTTTGAAAACGCACGGGCGGGGCGCGAAAAACAGGCTTTAGTATAACAAAACGGCGCTGAATGTCAAGAGAAGATCTGGTAAAATCCCGCCGGTTGGAAAACAGGGCGGCGGCGCATGCCCGCTTGTCAAACGAAGCGGCATCTGATATGATCGGCCTGGAGAAATCAATCGGCGGCGGAGAGCGCCGGCGTGGAAGGAGCACGATATGACACAGGGACAGCATCGGGCCACAGCCCGGGTTTTGGATATTCTGGAGAGCCTGTCCGGCTCAGAGGAGGGCTTGACGCTGACAGAATTGTCACAGGCCCTGGATGCCCCGAAGAGCAGCCTGTTTCCCATCGTACATACGCTGGAGGAGCGGCGATACCTCCGGCAGGACGATGGGACGGGCCGGTATACTATGGGTCCCCGGGCGCTGGTGCTGGGAGCGGCCTTCTCGGCGGACCGGGGGCTGGCACCCATTACCCAGGTGATGAAGGAGGTGGCTTCCAAATGCCAGGAGACATGCCAGATGGGCATTCTGGACCAAGACAGGGTGCTGTATGTGGCGCGGGAGGATTCTCCCCAGCCCATCCGGCTGATTTCCTGGGTGGGGACCCGCCTGCCGGCCAACGCCACTGCCGTCGGTAAGGCTCTGCTCAGCGGCCTGACGAACGAGGAGGTGCGGGCGCTGTATGCCGGGGGCCTGCCCCGGCTGACAGAGCAGACCATCACGGATGTGGAGACCCTGCTGGCCCAGTTGGAGGCGGTCCGGCGCGGGGAACTGGCTATGGAGCGGGAGGAATCCACGGACCAGCTGGCCTGCTGGGCCGCGCCGCTGCGGCGGAAGGGAACGGTGTTCGCGGCTCTCAGCATCTCCGTACCGCTCTTCCGCTGCCGGGAAGAGAAGATCGAGCTGGTCCGCCGCAGTCTCCTGACTGCCCAGGCGGAGATCGAAAAGCTGGCCGAAACGCGAAACTTTGGCTTGTCTGAGAATTGACAAACTGGGAACGGCATGATATAATGCGACCGAAAATTCCAAAATAAGAACTGAGTTCGACATAAGGAACAGAAAAGGGCGCCGCGCTGACAAGAGTCTGTCTTGGTGTCCCCCTTGCACGGAGATCTGTGTGCGGTCCCAGAGCCGTCCGGCGGCTGGGACAGGATCCGTGGCCAGAGTCCCTGACAACGGGGCTTTTTTAAGATAAATCCCTTTGGTGTGACGGCCCGCATGATCGGCCGCTCATGCGGGGAATGCTCGCAAATGGCCAGGGGAGAGGCCCTCTGCCCCCCCAGCAAACAAATTGAGGAGGAAGAAAGACCATGATCATGCGATTCCTGAAAAAGATCCCCGCAGGTATGATGGTCGTCCCGATGCTGCTCGGCGCGATTATCAATACCTTCCTTCCGGAGGTCACCAACATCGGCTCCTTCACCACCGCCGTCTTCACCAGTGCCGGCGCCAACACCGCCATCGGTATCCAGCTGTTCTGCCTGGGCACCACGCTGCGGGTCCGGGACATGGGCGGCGTTGTCAAGCGGGGCGGTGTGCTGCTGATCTCCAAGTTCGTCATCGGCGCCGCCATCGGCATTGTGGTGGGCAAGGTGTTCGGCCCCACCGGTGTGCTGGGCCTGAGCTCTCTGGCCATCATCTCCGCCGTCACGAACTCCAACGGCTCCATCTATCTGGCCCTGATGAACTCCTACGGTGACACCGTGGACCAGGCGGCCATGCCTCTGCTGGCCATCAACGACGGCCCCATGCTGACCATGATCGCTATGGGCATCGGCGGCCTGGCCGATATCCCCTTCATGGCCCTTGTGGCTGCTATCGGCCCCATCCTGGTGGGTATGATCCTGGGCAACATCGACAAGGACCTGTCTGACTTCCTGGCCCCCGCCGGCACCATCCTGCTGCCCTTTGTGGGCTTCTGCCTGGGCGCTGGCATGAACCTGACCAACATCGCCAAGGGCGGCGCGCAGGGCATTCTGCTGGGCCTTGTCACCTGCCTCATCGGCGGCGCCTTCATTGTGCTGTGCGACCGCTTCATCAGCCGCCGTCCCGGCTATGCCGGCTGGGCTGTGGCAACCACCGCAGGCAACGCTGTGGCAGTGCCCGCCGTTATCGCCGAGGCGGATCCCTCTTGGGCGCAGTGGGCGGATGTGGCCACCTCTCAGGTGGCGGCGTCTGCCATCCTGACCGCCATTCTGGTCCCCATCATTACCTCTTGGTGGGCCAAGAAGTTCGGCTGCCCCAAGTTCCCGAAAGACGAGGCACAGAAAGCCCTGTTTGAGAAGCACTGATCCCCATTACACATATTCGTTGAGGAACGAAAGGAGTATTACATTATGTTGAACGGCATGATCGTTGAGCCCGTGGACAACGTGGTGGTCGCCATCGAGCCCGTGAAGAAGGGCGAGACCGTCACCTACATGTGCGCGGGCGAGGAGAAGCGCCTGACTGCGGCGGAGGACATCACCATCTATCACAAGCTGGCTGCCTGCGACATCGCCAAAGGCCAGCCCATCGTCAAGTACGGCGAGCACATCGGCCTGGCGGCCCGGGACATCAAGGCCGGCGAGCACGTGCACTGCCACAACCTGGAAGAGCACCGGGAAAACCTGGACAGCAAGGGCTGAGAAGGAGGATACGAGTATGAATTTCTACGGTTACAAGCGTCCGGACGGCCGCGTGGGCGTCCGCAACAAGGTCCTGATCCTGCCTGCCAGTGTCTGCGCCTCTGATACCACCCGTATCATCTCCCAGCAGGTGGTGGGCTCCGTCACCTTCAACAACCAGCTGGGCTGCTCCCAGGTGGCTCCCGACCAGCAGTTCACCATGGACGTTATGGCCGGCTATGCCGCCAACCCCAATGTCTACGGCACCGTGGTGGTGTCCCTGGGCTGCGAGAACTGCCAGATGGACCTGGTGGTGAAGGCCATCCAGGAGCGCACCAACAAGCCCCTGAAGCAGGTCATCATCCAGGAGGCCGGCGGCACCCTGAAGGCCATTGACATGGCCGTCCGCTATGCCAAGGAGATGGTGGAGGAGGCCTCCCTGCTGCAGAAGGAGGAGTTCCCCATGTCCGAGCTGATTATCGGCACGGAGTGCGGCGGCTCTGACCCCACCAGCGGCCTGGCGGCCAACCCCCTGATCGGCCAGCTCAGCGACCTGATTGTCAAGGAGGGCGGCACCTCCATCCTGTCTGAGACCACTGAGTTCATCGGCGCCGAGCACCTGCTGGCCCGCCGCGCCATCAACAAGGAGGTTCACGACCGCATCTTTGAGATCGTCCACCGCTATGAGGACTCCCTGCGCCTGGTGGGCGAGGAAGTCCGTGAGGGCAACCCCTCTCCCGGCAACAAGGCCGGCGGCCTGACCTGCCTGGAGGAGAAGTCCCTGGGCTGCATCCACAAGGGCGGCCATAGCCCTGTCATGGCGGTCTATGACTACGCCAAGCAGGTGGAGGCCAAGCAGGGCCTGGTCATCATGGATACCCCGGGCAACGACCCCTCCTCTGTGGCGGCCATGGTGGCCGGCGGCGCCCAGATTGTGGTGTTCTCCACCGGCCGCGGCACCCCCACCGGCAATCCCCTGGCCCCCGTCATCAAGATCACCGGCAACAAGCTGACCTACGCCAATATGATTGACAACATCGATGTGGATGCCTCTCCCCTGATCTACGGTACCAAGACCATCGAGGAGCTGGGGCAGGAGCTGTTGAAGCTCACGCAGGAAGTGGCCTGCGGCAAGCAGACCAAGGCCGAGTCTCTGGGTTATACCGAGATGGCCATCGCTCGCGTGTGCAACTTCGTGTAAGCTCTGCTGGACGTCGCGCATAGAAGTAAAGAGAATCCATCATGCAGCCGCGGCGGTACGATATGCAAATCCCCCCTTATCGTGCCGCCGCGGCTTTTCACAAGCACCCACCCATCTGCCGGGCGGGATCGCCGCAGGGAAATGCGGCGCATTTTATAACAGGAGATGAGTATCCCGATGAAAAAGAAATTTGCCGTCATGGACGGCAATACGGCCGCGGCCCATGTGGCATACGCGTTCACAGAGGTCGCGGCGATCTATCCCATCACCCCGTCCTCTCCCATGGCGGAGAAGGTGGACGAGTGGTCCGCCAAGGGGCGGAAGAACCTGTTCGGCTCCACGGTGGACGTCATCCAGATGCAGTCTGAGGCCGGCGCCGCGGGCACCTGCCACGGCTCCCTGCAGGCCGGCGCCCTGACCACCACCTTTACATCCTCCCAGGGTTTGATGCTGATGATCCCAGCCATGTACGCCATGGGCGGCCAATTCCTGCCCAGCGTCATGCACATCGCCTCCCGCGTGGTGACCAGCAACCACCACTCTATCTTCGGCGATCACACCGACTTCATGACCTGCCGCACCACCGGCTACGCCATGCTGATGTCCTCCTGCCCCCAGGAGGCCATGGACCTGGGCGCGGTGGCCCACCTGTCCGCCATCAGCGGCAAGTACGCCTTCATGCACTGCTTCGACGGCTTCCGCACCTCTCATGAGATGCAGCGGATCGAGGCGTTGGACTATGAGGACCTACGTCCTCTGGTAGACCAGGAGGCCCTGCAGGAGTTCCGCCGCCACGCCCTGAACCCGGAGCACCCCACCAACCGGGGCAACAACGTGAACCCCGACGTGTACTTCCAGTGCAAGGAGGGCGCCAACGTCAAGGCCGCCTCCATCCCTGACACGGTCCAGCATTACATGGACGAGATTAACAAGCTCACCGGTCGGGACTACAAGCTGTTCAACTACTACGGCGCGCCTGACGCGGAGGAGGTCATCGTGGTGATGTGCTCCGCCAGCGAGGCCGTGAAGGAAACCGTGGACTACCTGAACGCCAAGGGCCGCAAGGTGGGCATGGTGCAGATCCACCTGTACCGGCCCTTCTCCGTGAAGCACTTCGCAGCGGCCATCCCCGCCACGGTGAAGAAGATCGCCGTGTTGGACCGGTCCAAGGAGACCGGCTCCGTGGGCGAGCCCGTGTATCTGGACGTGGTCACCGCCCTGAATCAGGCGGGCCGCGGCGACATCCGTGTGGTGGGCGGCCGGTACGGTCTCAGCTCCAAGGACACCACCCCGGGCCAGTTCATCGCCGTGTATGACAATCTGAAGCTGGAGAATCCCAAGAACAGCTTCACCATCGGCATCAACGACGACGTGACTCACACCTCTCTGGACTACAAGGAGGTGGAGCTGCCTCATCCCGGCGAGGTTTCCTGCAAGATCTGGGGCCTGGGCGGCGACGGCACGGTGGGCGCCAACAAGAACGCCATCTCCACCATTGGTCTGGTGGCCAACAAGTACGCACAGGCGTATTTCTCCTATGACTCCATGAAGTCCGGCGGCCTGACCCAGAGCCATCTGCGCTTCGGTGACGAGCCTATCCGCTCCACCTATCTGGTGTCCTCCGCGGACTTTGTGGCGGTCCATGCCCCCACCTATGTCAACAAGTACGACACCACCGAGGATCTGAAGGACGGCGGCATCTTCCTGCTGAACTGCCCCTGGAGCGCGGAGGAGCTGGAGACCCGCCTGCCCGGCAAGATGAAGCGGGACCTGGCCCGGAAGCACGCCAACTTCTACATCATCGACGCCGCCAAGCTGGCGGTGCAGGTGGGCCTTGGCGAGAAGCGGACCAACAACATCCTTCAGGCTGCCTTCTTTGCCCTGACCAAGGTCATCCCCCTGGATATGGCCGTGGAGGACATGAAGAAGAACAACTACAACTCCTATTTCAAGAAGGCCGGCCAGAAGATTGTGGATCTGAACGACAAGGCCGTGGATCTGGGCATCAGCGCCGCTGTGAAGGTGGAGATCCCCGCCTCCTGGGCGGACGCGCCTGACACTCCCATGGCCGAGCCCAAGAACGCCTCTGCCTTTGTCCGTGACATCGTGCTGCCCATGGACCGGCAGCAGGGCGACAAGCTGCCTGTGTCTGTGTTCCAGAAGCACGGCGTGCTGGACGGCACCTGGGAAAACGGGACCTCCGCTTTCTCCAAGCGGGGCGTGGCAACCAAGGTGCCCAAGTGGAACGCGGAGAGCTGCATCCAGTGCAACCGCTGCGCCATGTGCTGCCCCCACGCCGCCATCCGGCCCGTGCTGCTGGCCGAGGAGGAGAAGGCCCAGGTGCCCGCGTCCTTTGAGACCGTGCCCGCCAAGGGCCTGGGCAAGGACGCCCCCAGCTACTTCTTCCGGATGCAGGTCTCTCCCTATGACTGCCTGGGCTGCGGCGTGTGCCTGACCGCCTGCCCGGCCAATCAGAGCGACAAGACGGCGGACGCCCTGGTGATGACCCCCTTCGAGGAGATGAAGTCCGAACAGGCGAACTTCGACGAGGTCGCCATGAACGACAAGTACCTGAAGAAGGATGTGATCAACAGCAAGACCGTCAAGAACATGCAGTTCGCCAAGCCGTACTTCCAGTTCTCCGCCGCCTGCGCCGGCTGCGCCGAGACCACCTACATCAAGCTGCTGAGCCAGATGGTGGGCGACCGGATGTACGCGGGCAACGCCGCAGGCTGCTCCTCCGCCATTTCCGGCGGCGCGCCCATCCTGCCCTACTGCAAGGACAGCCAGGGCCGCGGCCCCGCCTGGGAGCACTCCCTGTTTGAGGACAACGCCGAGTTCGCTTATGGCTTCTTCCACGCTCAGGATGCCATCCGCAAGGAGCTGCTGATCCGGCTGGAGAGCATGAAGGACGCCGACATCGCCCCTGCGGAGATCGAGGACTACATCAACAACTGGAACGACGGAGAGAAGTCCCGCGCCGTGTCCGACGCCCTGATCGCCGCCCTGGAGAAGTGCGAGCAGACCGAAGATGTGTCCTATATCCTGGAGAACCGTGAGTATCTCTCCAAGAAGTCCATCTGGGCCATCGGCGGCGACGGCTGGGCCTACGACATCGGCTTCGGCGGCATCGATCACGTCATGGCCCAGAACCGGGATGTGAACCTGCTGGTGCTGGACACCGAGGTGTACTCCAACACCGGCGGCCAGTCCTCCAAGTCCACCCCCACCTCCGCCGTGGCCAAGTTCGCCGCCGGCGGCAAGCAGGTGGCCAAGAAGGACCTGGGCGCCATCCTGATGACCTACGGCTATGTGTATGTGGCCCAGGTGGCCATGGGTTATGACCAGGCCCAGACCCTGAAGGCCCTGCGGGAGGCGGAGTCCTATCCCGGCCCCGCCATCGTCATCTGCTACTGCCCCTGCCTGGAGCAGCATATCAAAGCCGGCATGAGCTGTACCCAGGACGAGATGAAGAAGGCGGTGGAGTGCGGCTACTGGCACCTGTACCGGTATGATCCCCGGCGCATCGCCGAGGGCAAGAACCCCTTCCAGCTGGACTCTCCCGCGCCCGATACTGACAAGCTCATGGACTTCCTCATGGGCGAGAACCGCTTCGCCTCTCTGAAGAACAACTTCCCCGAGCGGGCGGACGCCCTGTACCAGAAGGAGATCGCCGACGTCAAGGCGCGGTACCAGAAGTACCGCAAGATGGCGGAGGACTGATTTCCGAAGGAACAGATCAAATACAGATGCCCCGGCGCCGGTTACGGCGCCGGGGCGTTTTCTCTGCGCTGCGGGCATTCCTGCCCGCGGCGCTTTTTGTGGTGAGCGGAGGGAGAGATGCATATAACCTGGAAGAGAGGAAGGCGGGAAAAGAAATTTCCGCCGCGTTGCACGCCGCCGTGCGCGCCGGCCGGGAAATAAAGGATATGGTTGACGGCTCCGGCTATGCATAGCGGAGCCGCCGGAAAGGCACGATAGCGGTTGAAGCCAAGCGAATTTCAGAGCAGGGAGGACACGAACGTGAAGAGATGGCACAAGGCCTTGATCCTGTCGCTGATGGGCGGGGATCTCTACTGCATGGTGGAGCTGATCTGGCGGGGGCACACCCACTGGAGCATGTTTCTGCTGGCGGCGATGCTGAGTCTGCCGCTAGATTTGGCCAACGAGCACATGGCCTGGGAGCGGCCCCTGTGGCTCCAGGCGCTGATCGGGGGCAGCGTCATTACCTTGGCAGAGCTGGGAGCCGGGCTGATCCTGAACGTCTGGCTGAAGCTGGACATCTGGGACTACTCCCGCCTGCCGGGCAACCTGTGGGGGCAGGTGTGCCTGAAGTACGCCTTGCTGTGGGTGGTGCTGGCGGGGACCGCCATCGTGCTGTTCGACTGGATGCGGCACTGGCTGTTTCAAGAGGAGCGGCCCCACTACCGCTGGATCTGAGAGGAGGGATGCAGGATCGGAACGGAGGTGCTCTGCGCGCTGATCGCCGGGGCGGCTACCGTACTGGCGGCTGGGGCGGAATACCGCTCCCGGAAGAGTGCCAGGCGGGCAGAGGCCCGGGCGGCGCGCCGGGCTACGGAGAGCAGGCTGGCTATGGATCTGATGTACGCCACCTGTTCGTTGTCCCTGACCACGGCCAAAAAGTTGGCGGGTCAACATACCAACGGCGACGTGGAGGAGGCCATGCGTGCAGCGGAGACGGCCCGCACGGCGTATATCGGCTTCGTCCGCAGCGAGGCGGCCCACAGCGTCAGTAAAATTTGAGCCGGGCAGAACCCGGAGAGAGGATGGTACATAAGATGAAAACCCTGGAGGAAGTGCTGTACGATTACACCAGAGGAGAGAAGACTCTGGAGGAGGCCAACAAGGCCCTGAAGGAGCTGGGGTGCGGGCTCACCCTGGACCCCACCCGCAATCTCTTCTCCGCCCGGGAGCTGCTGGAGACCCGGGCGGGAGAGACGCCGGACGAGGCCAACGGCTGGGGCATTCTGGACCACGGTGTGGGCAGCCTGGAAAAGGTCCATGTGGTGAACGGCCGCACGGTGGACGTGGACATGGGCCAGGAGACCGCCTATGTCTATATGGCCGGAAAGCGATACCGCCTGCGGGGCGATGTGCTGACGGAGGAGGACTGAGATGGAGCTGCTGACACAGCGCCTGGCCAGCCTGCTGACGGTGAAGAGTCTGGTGACGGTGATTCTGACGGCGGTATTTGCTGCCATGGCCGGAACGGGCCGGGTGACCGCGGAGCAGTTCTTGACCGTGTTCACCGTGGTGATCGCTTTTTACTTCGGCACGCAGGCGGAAAAGCGGGCCCGGGAATGAGCGTGGGGACATACAGCCTTGCCCGGGAGGGGGACAAGCTGCTGTCCCCCCACTTCCGGGTGCGGGAGTTCGCCTGCCGGGACGGGGCAGACCTGGTGAAGATCGACACGGATCTGGTGGAGCTGCTGGAGCGGATCCGCACTGCCGCCTGCGGGGCGGTGACCGTCAACAGCGGGTACCGCACCGCTTCTTACAATCAGAAGATGGGCGGCGCCAGAGCCAGCCAGCACCTGCTGGGCAGGGCAGCGGATATTCAGGTGAGCGGTGCCTCGCCCCTGCTGGTGGGGCAGATAGCGGAATACTATCTGGGCGGACACGGTGGGATCGGCGTCTATCAGACCTTCACCCATGTGGACACCCGGACCGCACGAGCCAGATGGGACCAGCGGAGCGGACGGGAGGTGGCCGTCTCCGGCTGGCCCGGCTGGCGGCCCAAGGAGGAAGCAGTCATGGACAACATCCCCAGCGCGTATGCGGAGGAAGCAGTGGCCTGGGCCGTGGAAAACGGCCTTTTGCAGGGCAACGAGGCGGGGAACCTGATGCTCTCCCAGCCCGTCACCCGGCAGCAGCTGGCAGCGGTGTTGTACCGCTTTGCAAAGCTGGAGGGGCAGACCTGATACATTATTAAAATATAGAGTTTCCAGAATGCGGCGGCGTTTCCGGGCTTTTCCGGGAACGCCGCCGCATGATTCCGCAGATTTCACAAATGCTAGAGCCGGGGTGATTGTATGCGGCAGGCACAAGCTCCGCAGAAGAAGTCCCCCAGCCGAACGCCCGCCCTGCGGATCGAGCCGGAAAAGCGGCTCTGTCCGGCCTTTGACCCGGTCAGCATCGCCACCTTCCCGGTGGCGGAGCCGGAAGAGATGGGCTATCGGGTGCTGGACAACTTCTGTGAGGAGCATATCCAGTAAACGGAGGAGCCGTGTCCGGGCGCTGCCTGGATGCGGCTCTTCTGTCAGGAAGTTCTGTTTGTCATGGGCGCGGAATCATGGTACAATGGCTGTAAGGACAGCCGCTGGATTTCACGGCACGGCGGCCGCGTGACATCTCAATGAAGAAGACGGGGAGTGGACCCATTGAAACGATGCTTCATTTTTGCCGCAGGCACCTATTACGGCCTGCGGGAGCGGCCCCAGACAGGGGACCTGGTGCTGGCGGCGGATGCCGGGTATCTGGCCTGCCGCCAGGCGGGGATCACCCCGGATCTGCTGCTGGGAGACTTTGACTCCATGGATCAGCCTGCGGACTTTGACCATGTCTGTCGGGTGCCGGTGGAGAAGGATGACACGGACACCATGCTGGCTGTGAAGACGGGGCTGGAGCAGGGCTACGGCGAGTTTTACATTTACGGCGGCACCGGCGGCAGGCGGCTGGACCACACCCTGGCCAATCTGCAGACACTGCTGTATCTGCGCCGCCATGGGGCCAGGGGATACCTCTATGACAATGATTTTGTGTGGACGGCTGTGGAGAATGAGACCATCACTGTGGAGCAGACGGTGGAGTGGGGCCTGCTCTCCGTCTTCTGCCTGGGTGCACCGGCCTCCGGCATTGACGAGAAGGGTGTGCAGTATCCCCTCTCCCACGCCTCCCTCTCGGCGGAGTTCCCCCTGGGCGTCAGCAACCACATCATCGAGCCCAAGGCCCGGATCACCGTCCGGAAGGGCGCCCTGATCGTGGGGTGGGAGCTGCCGTCTGGTGGCGTTGTTTCCGAGATAAAATAGCGTGCCGGACAAAGTTCAGTTGCGGCGGCAAGAAAGTTATTGTATAATAGAGACAGCGGAAAGGTCGACCTTTCCGAAAGAACACCGATGACCGTGGGACCAGGGTTGGGCACGGCAGTCAAGGAGGAACTTGCCATGGCAAAATTTACCGTGAACGGCCGGGCCGTGACAGTGGAAAACAACCAGAAGCTGCTCCGCTACCTGCGGGATACCCTGCATCTCACCAGTGTAAAGGACGGCTGCAGCGAGGGCGCCTGCGGCACCTGCACAGTGCTGATCGACGGTAAGCCCACCAAGGCATGCATCCCCCAGACCGATAAGCTGGAGGGCAAGTCCATCGTCACGGTGGAGGGGCTGACCGATTTTGAAAAGCAGGTCTATACCTACGCCTTCGGCATGGCGGGGGCGGTTCAGTGCGGCTTCTGCATCCCCGGTATGGTGATGAGCGCCAAGGGATTGCTGGATATGAATCCCAATCCCACCCGGGAGGAGGCGGCCTACGCCATCCGAAACAATATCTGCCGCTGCACCGGCTATGTGAAGATCATTGATGCGATTCTGCTGGCCGCCGAGCTGTTCCGCAAGGGCGAGGTGCCGCCGGCTCCCGCTGATTGGTCCCTGGGGCAGCGGGTGCCCCGGGTGGACGTGGAGGAGAAGGTCACCGGCACTGGCATCTATCCCGACGACATCTATCTGGACGGCATGATCTACGGCAGCGCCGTCCGGTCCCAATACCCCCGGGCCCGGGTGCTGGCCATCCACACGGAGGAGGCCAGGGCCCTGCCCGGTGTGGTGGGGGTCTTTACGGCGGAGGACATACCCGGGCAGAACAAGGTGGGCCATTTGGTGAAAGACTGGGACACCATGATCGCCGTGGGGGATATCACCCATTACTTGGGTGACGCCATCTGCCTGGTGGCGGCGGAGACACCGGAGATCCTGGCCCAGGCCAAGGCCCTGGTGAAAGTGGACTATGAGGAGCTGCCCATGGTCCGCAGTCCCCGGGAGGCCATGCTGCCAGACGCTCCCCTGGTCCACCGGACCGGGAACCTGCTGACCCACAAGCACATCCAGCGGGGTAACCCGGCAGAGGCCATCGCCAAATCGAAGCATGTGCTGACCCAGCACTTCTCCACACCCTGGACGGAGCACGCCTTCCTGGAGCCGGAGTGCGCCGTGGCCTATCCCGACGGGGACGGGGTCATGATCCTCTCCACAGACCAGGGCGCCTACGACACCCAGCACGAGACCATGGGGATGCTGGGATTGCCGGCGGAAAAAGTGAAGGTCCGCAACTGCCTGGTGGGCGGCGGCTTCGGCGGCAAGGAGGACGTGACGGTCCAGCACCACGCCGCCCTGATCGCGTACCTGACCAAGCGCCCGGTGAAGGTGAAGCTCACCCGGGCGGAGAGCATTCTGATCCACCCCAAGCGTCACCCGATGGAGATGGAGTTCTCCATCGGCTGCGACGAGAACGGCATCATCCAGGGCGTGGCCGCCGAGGTCATCGCCGACACCGGGGCCTACGCCTCTCTGGGCGGGCCGGTGTTGGAGCGGGCCTGCACCCACGCCGCCGGTCCCTACAACTACCAGAATTTTGAGATCGACGGCTGGGCCTATTATACCAACAACCCCCCCGCCGGGGCCTTCCGGGGCTTCGGTGTCACCCAGACCTGCTTCTGCATCGAGAGCCTCTTAAACCAGATGGCGGACATCGTGGGCATTACCCCCTGGGAGATCCGCTACCGCAACGCCATTCGCCCGGGACAGGAGCTGCCCAACGGCCAGATCGTAGACAACTCCACCGGCCTGGTGGAGACGCTGGAGGCGGTGAAGCCCTATGTGGAGAATAACCAGTACGTGGGCCTGGCTTGCGCCATGAAGAACGCCGGCGTGGGCGTGGGCATCCCGGACACCGGCCGGTGCCGCCTGGTGGTGGAGGACGGCAGGCTCCACATCTTTGCCGGTGCCTCCTGCATCGGCCAGGGCCTGGGCACGGTGCTGACACAGATGGTCTACGAGCAGACGGGCATTCCCCGGGACAGGATCGTCTACGAGCGGTCCAACACCTACTGCGCGCCGGACTCCGGCACCACCTCCGGCTCCCGCCAGACGCTGTTCACCGGCGAGGCGGTCCGCCGGGCCTGCCAGGATCTGAAGGAGGCTATGGGGGCCTCCGGCGGCCTGGACGCCCTGAACGGTCAGGAGTTCTATGGCGAATACCTGGGCAAGACGGACCCCCTGGGGGCCCCGGTGCCCAACCCCGTCAGCCACGTGGCCTACGGCTACGCCACCCAGGTGTGCATCCTGGACGACGAGGGGAAAATCCGCCAGATGGTGGCTGCCCACGATGTGGGCAAGGCCGTGAATCCCCTGTCCATCGAGGGGCAGATCGAGGGCGGCGTGGTGATGAGCATGGGCTTTGCCCTGACGGAGCGGTATCCCCTCACGGACTGCAGGCCCACCGCCAAATACGGCACGCTGGGCCTGTTCCGGGCCAACCAGATCCCGGAGATCACCCCCATCATCGTGGAAAAAGCGGGACTGAACGTGGCCTGCGGCGCCATCGGCATCGGCGAGATCACCTCCATCCCCACAGCCCCAGCCATTGCGGACGCCTACTACCGCTACGACGGCAAGTTCCGTACCAGTCTGCCCCTGGAGGGCACACCTTACAGCCGTAAATAACAAGCGCCGCGGCGGTACTCCCGCCGCGGCCTGTCCGAATCTGCGTTACCCCCGCTCCCGCACTGTCACATGGACGGTGTCTCCGGGCTGCTTCCCGATTTGGGCCCGGATGTCCTTGCGCATCCCCAGGATGTGGCCGGGAGTGCCCATCCGCACCAGGCTCCCCGCGTAGGGGACGCCGTCAAAGGTGGCAGCCACGTTGACTCGGCCCCTACCGAATAGCGCCTGTACGTCATGGGGGAATTCTACATAGGCTCCGTCGATGTCCGGAACTTTCCGGATCACCGCATCGAATTCATAGACGGTTGGATTCATACCTGCTCCTCCGCTTTCAATTCCTCCAGGGCTTGGGCGGTATCCACGTCGTGGAGCTCCTCCGCCGGGACTTCCAGAAGAAGGAGATCCGCCTCGTGCCGCCGGATAACGGTGTTGCCGCCGTGGTCCTCCCGCAGCTCCAGCAGCTCCGGAAAGAACCGGGCAGGGAAGAGGCAGGGATTGCCCCGCACGCCGCCGTGGCCCAGAGCCACGATCTTCTCCGGCCGGGTGCGCCAGCGGTCCACCAGCTCTGCCACGCTCTCACGCCGCAGGAGGGGCTGATCGCTCACCTGGAACAGCACCCCGTCACAGTCCCGCAGAGCCGTCAGGCCCAGTTCGATGGTGTGGCTGATGCCGTAATCCGGGTGGGGATTGTGGATGGCGGCGAAGTGGAACTCCCCGGCCAGCCGCATGACCTCTGGGTATTGAGTCACCACCACGACTTTGTCAAACTTCTCGGCCGGGACGGCTTCCAGCGCCCGGAGGATGAGACTCCTGCCCCGCAGCTGGGCGGCCAGCTTATTTTCCCCAAACCGCCGGGCGTTGCCGGCGGCCATGACCACACAACCGATTTTCGGCTTGTTTTCCACATCCATCACCTCATTTTATCAGTAGTATATCCGCTTTCGCCGTGTCCAGTCAATGGGCGGCGGAACTTTGATCAAAAAAGGAGGCTTGCCTGATGAGCAAAAGCGTCGGCAAAAGCGTCACCCGTGTGGACGCCTATGAAAAAGCCACGGGCCGCGCCAAGTATGTGGCGGACCTGTGCGATCAAAGCGCCCTGGTGGCCAGGATCCTGCACGCCACCATCGCCCACGGCTACGTGAAGTCCATCGACACTACGGAGGCTGAGGCCGTTCCCGGTGTGGTGAAGGTCCTGACTTGCTTCAACGTGCCCGATTACCGCTTCCCCACAGCGGGACACCCCTGGTCCACAGATCCCGCCCACCAGGACGTGGCGGACCGGCTGCTGCTGAACCGTCACGTGCGGTATTACGGCGACGACATCGCCGCCGTCATCGCGGAGAACGAGATAGCTGCCGCTCAGGCCGTCCGGGCGCTGAAGGTGGAGTATGAGGAGCTGCCCTTCGTTCTGGACGTGCAGAAGGCCATGGAGCCGGATGCCCCACAGATCCACGAGGACTGCCCCGGCAATGTTCTGAAGCACACAGATATCCGCAGAGGCGACTATCAGACCGCCATCCAGGAGCCGGGCCTGATCCGGGTGGAGGGCTGGTACGACACCCCCACTGTCCAGCACTGCCACATTGAAAACCACGGCTGCTTCGCCTATGAGGAGGCGGGCCGGGTGGTGGTGGTCACCTCCACCCAGATCCCCCACATCATCCGCCGGGTGGTGGGGCAGGCACTGGGTCTGCCCTGGGGCAAGGTGCGGATCATCAAGCCCTACATCGGCGGCGGCTTTGGCAACAAGCAGGACGCTCTGTACGAGCCTTTGTGCGCCTGGCTCTCCACCCAGGTGGGGGGACGGCTGGTGCATCTGGAGTGCAGCCGGGAGGAGACCTTTGTCTCTAACCGGGTCCGCCACGCCATCCGCACCCACATCATCTCCTACGTCCGGCCGGACGGCAGCCTGGTGGCCCGGAAGTTTGAGGCCTGGTCCAACCAGGGGGCCTACGCCTCCCACGGCCACAGCATCGTGGCCAAGGGCATGGGCGCCTTCCCCCAGCTCTACCCCTGCGACAATTTGGAGTGCGACTGCTGGACGGTCTACACCAACCGCCCCGCCGCCGGTGCCATGCGTGGTTATGGGATCCCCCAGGCCATGTGGGCCGGGGAGTGCCACATCGACGACATCTGTCAGGCTATCGGGATGGAGCCTATGGAATTCCGCCGGAAGAATCTGATGCCGGTGGGGTATACCGACGGCTTCTCCAGAAACGAGTTGTACGCCGACACCTTCAACCAGTGCATGGACAAGGGAATGGCGATGCTGGATTACCAGCGGAAATATCGGGAATACCAGAACCAGACCGGCCCTGTCCGTCGGGGCGTGGGCCTTGCGGTGTTCTGGTACAACACGGCCGTGTGGCCCATCTCGCTGGAGTCCTCCTCCTGCCGGATGGTGCTGAACCAGGACGGCTCCCTCCAGTTCCAGACCGGTGAGACGGAGATCGGACAGGGCTGCGACACCGCCTATTCCCAGATGGTGGCGGACGCGGTGGGTATTCCGGTGGAGGACGTCCATGTGGTGTCCACCCAGGACACGGACGTGACGCCCTTCGGCACCGGTGCCTACGCCTCCCGGCAGACGTACATCGGCGGCTTCAGCATCATGCAGACAGCCCTGGCCCTGCGGGAGCGGATTTTGCAGATCGCCCATGAGCAAACCCGGATGCCGGTATCTGTTCTGGATCTGGTGGACGGCAAGATCATCCGCAAGGAGGACGGCCGGGTCCTCAAGACTCTGGGCGAGCTGGCCACAGAGAGCCTCTACTCTCTGGAGCACAGCCAGCACATCACCGCGGAGAGTACCGCCCAGATCAAGTCCAACGCTTACTCCTTTGGATGCTGCTTCGCGGAGGTGGAGGTAGATATCCCGATGTGCAAGGTGAAGCTGCTGAATCTGGTCAACGTCCACGACTGCGGCACCCTCATCAACCCGGCGCTGGCAGAGGCCCAGGTCCACGGCGGCATGTCCATGGCCATCGGTTACGGCCTCAGTGAAGAGCTGAAGTTCGACGAGAAGACCGGAAAGCCCCTGAACAACAACCTGCTGGATTACAAGCTGTCCACCTTTATGGATCATCCCACGCTCCAGGCGGCGTTCGTGGAAAACCCGGAGCCCACCTCTCCCTACGGCACCAAGGCCCTGGGCGAGCCCCCGGCCTGTTCGCCGGCGCCGGCCATCCGCAACGCCATCCTGAACGCCACAGGTGTGGCCTTTGACGCATGCCCTATCACGCCCCATGTCCTCTACCGCGGGTTCAAAGAGGCTGGGCTGATCGAAGACTAAAGGAGGGAACCACTCATGTATGATATGAAAGCCCTGTATCAGGCGGAGAGCGTTCAGGACGCGGTGGCCCTCCGGGTGGCCCATCCGGATGCCCAGATCATCGCCGGCGGATCCGACGTGCTGGTGCAGATGCGGGAGGGTAAGCGGGCCGGGGTGGAGCTGATCTCCATCTACGGGCTGGATGAACTCCGGGGCGTGACCCTGGAGGCAGACGGCACCCTGCGGATCGGCTCCCTCACCAGCTTTTCCCACATTACCCGGGATCCCCTGATCCAGAAATACCTCCATGTTTTGGGAGAGGCCGTGGACCAGGTGGGCGGTCCCCAGATCCGCAACATCGGTACCATCGGAGGAAACACCTGCAACGGCGTAACTTCCGCTGACTCTGCCTCCACTCTCCACGCCTACGACGCCATTGTGGAGCTGACGGGACCGGACGGTATCCGCCGCCAGCCCATCCGGGAGTTCTACATCAGGGCGGGCAAGGTGGATATCCGTCCCGGCGAGATCCAAACGGCTATCCTGATCGAAAAAGACAGTTATATTGACACATTTGGCCACTATATAAAGTATGCCATGCGGAATGCCATGGACATCGCCACCCTGGGAACCTCTGTGAACGTCCGCCTTTCCGCCGACAAAAAGACCGTGGAGCGGGCGAGAGTGGCCTTCGGCGTGGCGGGGCCGGTGCCCCTGCGGGCGGCGGCTGCGGAGGAGCTGGCCGCCGGACAGCCGGTGAGCCTGGAGCTGGCGGATCGCTTTGCCCAGGCGGTGAAGGAGGACATCAATCCCCGGGACTCCTGGCGGGCGGCCAAGGATTTCCGGATGCACATCGCGGTGGAGAGCGCCCGGCGGGCGTTCATCGAAGCGGTGAAGCTGGCGGGAGGTGACCTGTGATGGAAAAGCATGTGATGCAGTATCAGACTGTTCACTTCAATCTGAACGGCAAGGACGTGGAACGCACGGTGGACGTGCGGGCCAGCCTGACGGACATGCTCCGCAACGACTTCCGGATGACCTCCGTGAAGAAGGGCTGCGAGGTGGGGGAGTGCGGCGCCTGCAACGTCCTGATCGACGGGGAGGCATACAACTCCTGCATTTATCTGGCCGTGTGGGCGGAGGGCAAGCACATCCGCACCCTGGAAGGGCTGCTGGGCCCTAACGGCGAGCTCAGCGACATCCAGCAGGCCTTTGTGGACGAGGCGGCCATCCAGTGCGGCTTCTGCACGCCGGGCTTTATCCTGACGGCAGTGGAGATCCTGGAGAGCGGCAAGGAGTACACGGACGATGAATTGAGAAAACTCCTCTCCGGCCACCTGTGCCGCTGCACCGGGTATGAGAATATCCTCCGGGCGGTGAAAAAGACCATGTACAAGCGCCTAGGCAAGCCCATGCCGGAGGCGTGAGATCTTCAAAAGCAACCCGGCCGCGCACAGCGGCCGGGTTGCTTTTTGGGGGATGCGCGGCAGAACGGTTTTCTTTTCCCGGGAATTGTGTTATACTGGCACCAGATGAAAAAGGGGAGGGAATGCCATGGCCCGCAAGACCTATACGGAGGAGGACCGGGCCCGGGTGCGGCAGGCTCTGCTGGACACGGGGCTGAATATGGCCGTAAGCAAGGGTCTGAAGGGGCTGCACTTGGCGGAGCTCGCCGCGGCGGTGGGGATTTCCAAGCCCTATTTCTACACGTTTTTTGACTCGCTGGAGGATTTTTCCCTCCAGATGATGGAGGAGCAGCGCTGCCGTCTGCTCCGGCTGCTGGAACAGGAGCTGGCCCGGCCGGAGGGGACCTGGGAGGAGCACGTGGAGTCTTTTTTCCGGACGATCCTCCGCCACCGGGAAAACGGCATCCTGGTGATGACCCAGGGGGAGGAGGCGGATCTGCACAGCCGCCTGACGCCGGAGCGATTCCAGGATTTCCGGCCCGGGCAGCGGGATTTCTTTCTGCGCCTGATGGCGCTGCTGGACATCCGGCAGGAGGACTGCGCCCCTGAGGTGCTGGCGAACCTGGTGTTCTCCTGCCTCCTGATCTATAACTCCGCGCCGGAATCCATGCCATTTCTGTTTCCTTCGCACCTGGAGGAGACGGCGGCGCTGCACGTGAAATTTTTGGTGAACTATCTGGGCTCCCTGCGCAACGCAAAAAAAGACCGCTGATGGGCGGTCTTTTTTTGTGCGCTGATAATTACCCGGTTGCGCAATCCGGTTTCTTTTGGTATGATATCTCATATATTGACCAGATAAAATAAAATGGTCAATATAAAATTAAGATATTAAAGAGGGATTGTCATGGGAATTTTCGGAAAACTCTTCAAGGGACCTGAAATTGACCAGGCCAAAAGCGCGGACAGCAAGCAGAAGATGCGCCGCCTGTTTGACAGCGTGGTGCCCGACGGCGGGCAGTACCAGCTGGTGGCCGCCTATACGGAGGATGCGAAGCGGTTCAACTACGGCCTGGTCCACGGCAGCAAGACTACCTACGGCAGCCTGATCGTGGGCTGGAAGGAGGGGGCGGACCCCACGGTGGTGGTCGTGCCCACAGTTCCGGACCTCTCCGGCTGCGGCAATCCGGAAATCTGCCCCCGTTCCGCAGTCAAAAAGGCCTATCAGAACAAGTACCCCACGGACGCCTTCATCATCTACCCGGATGGGCGTCACTATCTGGCCATCAACACCTTCGAGTGGCTGGAGGATGAGAAGCTGTTCATCTACGTGGACCAGGGACCGGAAGAGCAGGCCTTTGAGACTTTCTTCAAGACCTGTTACGCCACGAAGTGAGGAGCGCGTGCCATGTCGCTTTCCCTGGAGCAGGTCGGTGCCGTCCTGCTGGCCCTGGTGATTCTCTTTGTGGCGGGACACCTCTGGTATGCACTGGTGGAGATGGTGAAGGATGCTATTGCCCGCCGCTTTTTTTCCGGAAAACGGGAGCCCTGGCATCCCCTTCCGCCGGATGAGGGCGATTCCGGCGACGGTCCGCCCGGTACTGTTTGACGGCGGCCTCTTCTTGCGGTATAATAAAACCAACAAGGAGAGGAGGGTTCTCTATGAAAACCATCATCACCATCGGCCGGCAGTTTGGCAGCGGCGGCAAGGAGATCGGCATCCGCGTGGCCAAGGAGCTGGGCATTCCCTTCTATGACAAGGAGCTGCTGCAGGAGGCCGCCAAGAAGAGCGGCCTGTGCGAGAAGATTTTTGAAAACTTCGACGAGCGGCCCAAGAGCCTCCTGTACTCCATCGCCATGGATTCCTATATGTTTGCCCTGCCCGGCAGCGGTGTGGGTGACTCTCTGGAACAACAGGTGTATCTGGCGACTTTCAACACCATCCGGCACATCGCGGACCAAGGGCCCTGCGTTATCATCGGCCGGTGCGCGGACTACGCCCTGGCGGACTATCCCAACCACCTGAGCCTGTTTATCAGCGCACCTCTGGAGGTCCGTATCCAGCGCGTGGCCCAGCGGCAGAACCTCACGCCGGAGAAGGCTCGCCAGCTGATCCTCAAGACCGACAAGCGCCGGGCGTCCTATTACGAGTACTATTCCTCCAAGAAGTGGGGCAGTGTGGACAGTTACCACTTCTGCATCGATTCCAGCTATCTGGGCCTGGGCCGGACCGTGGAGCTGATCCAGGCCATGGTGGCCCACAAGGAGCATCCGATCCCCAGCCCCACGGAGGAGGATCCCACCCGTCCCCGGACGTAAGCGCCGCAAAACACGGAGGGACCGGAGCCGCACAGGCTCCGGTCCCGTTTTCCTGTTCAGAGAGGATAACTCCTGGGCAGGCACGGCGGCTCACGCCGCACCGGGTCATGGCCGATGGTTCAGATCCCGGTAGAAGCGGAAGGCATCCTCGAATTTCCCCTGGGCGTAGGTGCCCACATCGGCGCAGTAGGCCTCATAGGCCGCCAGAAGGCGCTCCGCCTCCGGCGTCAGCACCGCGCCGCCGCCGTGGGCACCTCCGATGGTGGAGGAGAGCAGCTTGCACCCAAACACTGTCTCAGCTGTGCGGATGATACGCCACGCCTTGGAGTAGGCCATTTCCATAGAGGCGGCTCCGGCCCGGAGGGAGTGGTGCTCCCGCACCCGCTGCAGCAGGGTGGCGATGCCGGGGCCGAAGCAGCGCTGGTCATCGTCGCTGTAAATCCGCAGCGTCACTTTCAAATGGAGCTCATTCTGTGCCATAGGGCGCCTCCTCTGTTTCTGTCCCAATCCCCCGCCGGGACCGTCCGGACACCCATCCGGGGCCCGACCTGCCGGGCGAGACCCCAATAGGCTGAGGACAGGGGTGCCGGGGGCCCGGACGGGAGATCATGTCCCTCCGAAGCGATATTCTGCTTCTATCATATCACAGGATTTGCGGTTTGCAAACCTGGAAAAATGTGATACAATCCAATGCAGGGGAGTGACCCGCTCTGTGCGGGAAGGAGGAACTATTATGGAGAAAATCAGACTGGGCCGCACCGGCCTGCTGGTGACCAAGACGGCGTTCGGTGCCCTGCCCATCCAGCGGATTTCCAAGGCGGATGCAGTGAAGCTGGTCCGCCGGGCCTATGAGGCGGGAATCAACTATTTCGACACCGCGAATATGTACACTGACAGCGAGGAAAAACTGGGAGAGGCCCTCCACGACGTGCGGCAGAACGTGGTGATTTCCACCAAGAGCGGCGGAGGAGACAAAAAGACGGTCCAGGCCCACATTGAGCAGAGCCTCCGCAGCCTGCGGACGGATTACATCGACCTGTTCCAGTTCCACAATCCGGCGGTGCTGCCGGATATCCATGACCCGGACGGGCCCTTTGCCGCCGCACTGGAGGCCAAGCAGAAGGGCTACATCCGCCACATCGGCATCACCAACCATCGGCTGAAGGTGGCCCACGAGGCCATTGAGTCCGGCAATTTTGAGACGCTGCAGTTCCCCTTCTGCTATCTGGCCACGGAGAAGGACCTGGAGCTGGTGGAGCTGTGCCGGGAGCACGACATGGGCTTCATCGCCATGAAGGGCCTCTCCGGCGGCCTGCTGAACAATGCGGAGGCCTGCTACGCCTTTATGCAGGAGCATCCAGACGTGGTGCCCATCTGGGGCATCCAGCATGAGTGGGAGCTGGACCAGTGGCTGGAGCTGACGGAGCGGAATCCCCGCATGACGCCGGAGCTCCAGGCGGTGATCGACCACGACCGGACGGAGCTGTCGGGGGACTTCTGCCGCTCCTGCGGCTACTGCCTGCCCTGCGCCGCCGGCATCGACATCCCCCAGGCGGCCCGGATGGCCCAGCTGCTGCGGCGGGCACCCTATAAGCCCTATCTGAGCGACGAGTGGCGGGAGAAGATGCACCAGATCAAAAACTGCATCCACTGCAACGCCTGCAAGTCCCGCTGTCCCTATGGGCTGGACACCCCGGCCCTGCTGCAGAAGCAGCTGGCGGACTACGACGCGTTTTACGCCGCCCATCACAACGACTGAAAAGGAGAACCCCAGATGCTCTTCCGCAATGAGGAGTCCAGCCTGAGGCTGGATATCGTGAACTATGAATTTCCGCCGGACGGCGGCGACCCCACCAGTGACGACCGGAACTGGCTGGTGCTCCGGGCCACCTGGAACAAGGAGGACGGAGACGTGGTGAAGGATTCCAACAGCTGCCTGCTGACCCACGAGCTCCAGAGCATGAGCGCCGGGCTGAAAGTGCTGAAGGCTGGAATCCGGGATGTGTACGTCAGTGACTTTCAGGAGAACTTTTATTTCTCCGTCGGCGCCCGGGCATTGGGAGACGGGACTTTTGAAGTGGTGGTGTCCTTCTATCTGCCCAACACCATGGACGGGGACGACACCGCTGAGATCACCTGCACCATGGACCAGAAGGAGATGGAGGCGCTGATCGGCGAACTGGACCGGCTCTGCGAAAAATTCCCGGATCGGACCTGAAAAACCCCGGAGCCCCGGTTGGAAAGAAGGTGAACAGGCTTGAACTATAAGACGAGCTATTGGCTGATGCGGATATTGGGCATCGGCGGCATTCTGGTGATGCTGATCGGCGGGATCACCGGCAGAACCGTCATCGGCGTGCTGGGCATCATCTGTGTGCTGGTTGGGACGCTTCAGATGAATTTCTTCTACCACTGCCCCCACTGCAAGCGGGATCTGCCCAAGCGGACCCTGCCCAAAACCTGCCCCTATTGCAAGAAGCCCCTGGACTGAACGGAGGGCGGCCATGGACTACAAGAAGAGTTATACGCTGCTGTGGGTGGGGCTGATTGCCGGATTCGTCCTGATGCTCATCGGCGTGTTTCTGGAGATTGGATGGCTGCTGTGGCCGGGAGCGGTGGTTGTTATGGCGGATGTTCTCCAGACGCTGCTGTTCTTCCGGTGTCCGTACTGCGGCGGACACTGGGATCCCCGGGGCGGCATTCCCCACTACTGCCCGGAGTGTGGGGAGTACATTCGGTAAAAATCCTGTCATACTGGCAAAACAAGGCCGCTCTGCAAATGCAGAGCGGCTTTGCGGCTGTGTGGAACAAGCGGCAGTGTGTTCTATTTTTACTTACTCTGCCTTGGGGCCGGCAGCTACCAGAGCCTTGCCCGCCTCGTTGGCGGCATACTTGGAGAAGTTCTTCACAAAGCGAGAGGCCAGATCCTTGGCTTTGGTATCCCACTCGCCGGCGTCCGGGTAGGTGTCCCGGGGGTCCAGGATGGCGGGGTCCACACCGGGAAGAGCGGTGGGCACCTCAAAGTTGAAGTAGGGGATGGTCTTGGTGGGAGCAGTCAGAATAGAGCCGTCCAGAATGGCGTCGATAATGCCGCGGGTATCCTTGATGGAGATGCGCCTGCCGGTGCCGTTCCAGCCGGTGTTCACCAAGTAGGCCTTGGCACCGGACTTCTGCATCTTCTTTACCAGCTCCTCGCCATACTTGGTGGGATGCAACTCCAGGAAGGCCTGGCCGAAGCAGGCGGAGAAGGTGGGAGTGGGCTCGGTGATGCCCCGCTCGGTGCCGGCCAGCTTGGAGGTGAAGCCGGACAGGAAGTAGTACTGGGTCTGCTCCGGGGTCAGGATGGAAACAGGGGGCAGCACGCCAAAGGCGTCGGCGGACAGGAAGATCACATTCTTGGCGTCGGGTCCGGCGGACACGGGTCGCACGATCTTCTCAATGTGGTCGATGGGATAGGAAACGCGGGTGTTCTCAGTGACGGAGTCGTCGGCGAAGTCGCAGTGGCCGTTCTCGTCCACAGTCACGTTCTCCAGCAGGGCGTTGCGCTTGATGGCGTTGTAGATGTCGGGCTCGGCGTCCTTGTCCAGGTTGATGACCTTGGCGTAGCAGCCGCCCTCAAAGTTGAATACGCCGTTGTCATCCCAGCCGTGCTCGTCGTCGCCGATGAGCAGGCGTTTGGGGTCGGTGGACAGGGTGGTCTTGCCGGTGCCGGACAGGCCGAAGAACAGGGCGGTGTTCTCGCCGTTCATATCAGTGTTGGCGGAGCAGTGCATGGAGGCCATACCCTTCAGGGGCAGGTAGTAGTTCATCATGGAGAACATGCCCTTCTTCATCTCGCCGCCGTACCAGGTGTTCAGGATGACCTGCTCCCGGGAGGTGAGGTTGAAGATGGCGGCGGTCTCGGAATTCAGGCCCAGCTCCTGATAGTTCTCCACCTTGGCCTTGGCGGCGTTGTAGGAGATGAAGTCAGGCTCGAAGTTCTCCAGTTCCTCAGCAGAGGGCTGGATGAACATATTCTTGACGAAGTGGGCCTGCCATGCCACCTCCATGATGAAGCGGATGGCCATGCGGGAGTCGTGGTTGGCGCCGCAGAACACATCCATCACAAACAGGCGCTTGTTGGACAGCTGCTCCTGCGCCAGCTTCTTGCAGGCATCCCAAGCCTCCTGAGAGGCGGGCTTGTTGTCGTTTTTGAACTCGTCGGAGGTCCACCACACGGTATCCCTGGAGGTGTCGTCCATCACAATGAACTTGTCCTTGGGGGAGCGGCCGGTGTAGATGCCGGTCATGACGTTGACGGCCCCCAGGTCGGTGACCTGTCCCCTGTCATAGCCCTCCAGGCCGGCCTTGGTCTCCTCCTCAAACAGGAACTCATAGGAGGGATTGCGGATAATTTCCGTGGTACCAGTAATACCATATTTACTCAGATCAATGGTTGCCATTTGAATGACCTCGTTTCTGAATAATCTTCCAGCCGGCGCGGCGGAGGGGCATTTTTCGTATCAATATCATACACGGTGCGGGAGATAAAGTCAATCTCCATCCGCCTCCCGCCCCAGCGCGGCGGAGAGGGCCGCGAAGTCCTCAAGCGTCAGCTGTTCCCCCCGGACGGCGGCAGGCAGGCCCATATCGGCGATGGCCTGTTGGATGGATTCCTTGGGAATCCCCGGCAGGGCGGCGGAGAGGCTGTTGGCCAGGGTCTTGCGCCGCAGCAGGAAGCCGCCCCGCATCACTTTGAAGAAAAAGCTCTCGTCCGCTACATCCACGGCGGGCCGCTCCCGCCGGACGCAGCGGATCACGGCGGAGGTCACCTTGGGAGCGGGGAGAAACTTCTCCGGCGGCACGTCGAACAGCAGCTCCGGCTTCATGTAGTACTGGAGGAACAGGGAGAAGGAGCCGCCCTCAGAGGAGCCCTGTGGGGCGCACAGCCGCCGGGCTACCTCCCGCTGGATCATCACCGTGAAGGCAGTAAAGCAGGGGGACTCCACCAGCTTTTCCAGAATGGGAGAGGTGACGTTGTAGGGCAGGTTGGCGCAGACTATAGGCGTGAGGCCCTGGAACTTCTCTGCCGCGATGGCCGTGAGGTCCAGTTTCAGCACGTCCCCCGGCACGACCTCCACATTCGGATAGGGGGCCATGGTCTCCGCCAGCACCGGCAGCAGGGCCCGGTCCAGCTCCACGGCCACCACCTTCCCGGCCCGCTGGGCCAACTCCGCCGTCAGGGGGCCGATGCCCGGGCCGATCTCCAGCACGCCGCAGCCTGCGTCCGCGCCGGAAGCCTCTGCGATCCGGCGGGGCACCTCCGGATCAATCAAAAAGTTCTGTCCCATGGATTTGGAGAAATGGAACCCATGCCGGGCCAGCAGGTCCCGGATGGTGTTGTAGTCACAGAGATTCATACCTGATCCCGCCTTTCTTCAGCAGTATATCAAATTTTTGCGGGGCTGCCAACCCCATCCCGGCGAGGGAATGGTCCTTGCAAAATACCGCCTGATCCGGTAAACTGGTGGCATCAAAAAATCCCCAGGAGGGATGCAGATGCGATTCATTTTTCTGGACCTGGACGACACCATTCTGGACTTCCACCGGGCGGAGCGGCAGGCGCTCTCCCAGACCCTGCGGCACTTTCATGTAGACCCCACGGACGCCGTTCTGGACCGTTATCACGTCCTGAACCGCCGACAGTGGGAGTTGCTGGAAGAGGGGAAGCTGACCCGGCCCCAAGTGTTGGTCCGGCGGTTCCAGCTGCTGTTTGATGAGCTGGGGATCCGTGCTGCTCCGCAGGAGGTCTGCCAGCTTTATGAGGAACAACTGGCCCAGGGCCACTTCTTCGTGCCCGGCGCCCAGGAGCTGCTGGAGGCCCTGCACACAAGATATGAGCTGTATCTGGCCACCAACGGCACTCCCGAGGTCCAGAACAGCCGGATCGAGAGCGCAGGCATCGCCCGCTATTTCCAAAACATCTTCATCTCCGAACAGATGGGGGCCTATAAGCCCAGCCCGGCCTTCTTCCACGCCTGCTTTGCGGCGATCCCGGACTTTGATGCGGCGGAGGCCATGATGGTGGGGGACAGCCTGACCTCCGACATCCGGGGCGCCCGGAACGTCGGCCTGCGGTCTTGCTGGTACAATCCCCAGTACCTGCCGCCCCGGCCGGACATCCCGGCGGATTATACCATCGGGGCCCTGCCGGAGCTTCCGCCCCTGCTGGAGCGGCTGTGAGCGCGATTGAAAAGAGGTCCCCCGCTTTTGGCGGGGGACCTCTTTTCAGAATGTGCCTCTGCGGGCAGTTTCATCACTCCAGGATATAGACATTGCACGTCCGCCGTCCGAAGTTGATGCACTGCTGATAGGTGTCGTAGTACAGGTCCACGATATTTCCCCGCACGCCGGTATCCGCCGCCACGGCGGTGCCGTAGACCACGGAGCCGTCGGCCGCCACGATATACATCTTAGTGCCCAGGGGGATAACGTTCTTGTCCACAGCCACGGTACCCACCTTGACCAGAGTGCCGGTGGCGGTGGTGTAGTCAGCGCCGCCGTGGCCCGCGGTGTAAGCGGTGGCGGTCATGGACTTCACGCCGGAGAAGTTCAGAGTGGTGCCGTCTGTCAGGGTCAGGATGCCGCTGCCGTCGGCGTTTTTAGAGACGCTGGCGACGCCCGCCCTGGTGGAGGCGACGGCGGTGCCGTACTCCACGACTTCATTCACGGCGGTGCTCTCCAGCTCCTCCACGAACTGGCGGGAGATCTCCTCGCCGCCGGACCAGACCACCTCATAGATGGAGGTGCGGACGCCGTCGGCGCCCTCCTGGACCACCTTCTCCGTGCCCTTGGGCAGGGAGGGATTGGCCACCCGCACTGTCTCGTAGGTGGCGGGCTCCTCCACCTGGTCGTAATAGGTCAGCTCGGAGGCAATGGTCAGCTCGGCGCTGTCCTCGTCCAGATCCACGGCTACCATCTCCAGGGGACTGGGGGTGATGTGGAGCCGTTCCAGCAGCTCTGCCACAGTCTCGCTGCGGGCCTTGGCGGTGACGGTGCTGCCGTCGTGTGTGACCGTGACCTCCTGTCCGGCGGTCAGGGCCATGTCATAGCCGCTCTGGCCGCTGGAGAGGTACACCAGCTGAGAGGACATCTCGCCCTCCCGGACTTCCTCCTCGTTCAGCACGATGGCGGCGTCCTCCGGACCGGTGAGAATATACACGGCGTTTGCGTGATCGGTGACGATCCAGCTGGTGCAGACAACGGCGGCCAGCACAAAGAGCTGCAGACCGAACCGGGCCTTGAGGCTGTGCAGCTTTTTCTCAAAAGCATGTGTGTTCAAAATCAGATACCTCCTCAGAAAAGGTCTTCCATGCCAGTCTTCCCTGGTTTTGGAAGGTCTATACCTCGGTGTTTTCCTGAATGAAAACAACTTGTAACTTTTGTTACCGATTGGAAAACTGGGGCTAGTATACACCGGCTTCCCACTTTTGTCAAGTTTTTGTGGGGGTTGCGGTGTTATGTCTCCCACTTTGCAGAAAAACAACGCGGTCGAGCTGTGCAAAAGTCTGGAGAAAAAATAAAAAAAGTAACAAATTGGTGACATAAAACCGACGCAAAAAAACAGGCCCCGCGCCTGTCTGTTCAGACGCGGGACCTGTTGGGGAACCCCCTCTGTTTTCAAGGGATTCAGCGGACCTCCGGCGTGAAGCCCAGATCCTCCAGCTCGCTGACGGCTGTCTTGACGCAGTTGTCACAGCCGTCGACGGTGACAGTCTTGGTGTCCAGAGAGACGGAGAACTTCAGCTCCGCGGCGGTGAGGGCGTTGGTGATGCGCTTGACGCAGTTCTCACACATCATATCAGGGACAGAAATCGTAGTCATATTGAGTGCTCCTTTTCATTTCATCAGTTTTTGAATGGTGACCAGAAGGTCGTCCACGACCTCCAGATGTCCGTTTTGGATGTCCTGCACCACGCAGGAGTGAATATGGTTGCTGAGCAGCTCCCGGGAAAAGGCGTTCAGCGCCGACTGGATGGCGGAGACCTGGGTGAGGATGTCCGTGCAGTAGCACTCTTTTTCCACCATGCCCCGGACGCCTCGGACCTGGCCTTCGATCCGGTTCAGCCGCCGGATCAGGGAATCGTACTCCGGGGCCTCCCGGTGCTTGTGGCGGCAGGGACAGCCTGCCGCTGTCTCCTCCGCCGGTGCCTCGGCGGCGGGGACTGCCTGCAAAGTCTGATCTTCCATATAGAATACTCCTTTTTCCCGTTTCCCGTCAAATCACAGTTTGGCCCGGCCCAGCCGCAATGCGTTGCCTACCACGCAGACGGAGCTGAGGCTCATGGCCGCCCCCGCGAACATGGGGGACAGCAGAGGGCCGCCGAAGGCGAACAGCAGGCCCGCCGCGATGGGGATACCGATGGTGTTGTAGCAGAAGGCCCAGAAGAGATTCTGCTTGATGTCCCGCAGGGTCAGCCGGGAGAGCCGGATGGCCCGGGGCACATCCTGCAGGTCCGAGCGCATCAGCACAATGTCCGCGGACTCGATGGCGATGTCGCTGCCGCTGCCGATGGCGCAGCCCACGGTGGCGGCGGTGAGGGCCGGGGCGTCGTTGATGCCGTCGCCCACCATCATCACCTTGCGGCCCTGAGACTGGAGCCGCTCCACCACGCCGGCCTTCTCCTCTGGCAGCACCTCGGCGATGACTTCGTCCACACCCACCAGGGAACCGATGTGCTCCGCCGCCGCCCGGTTGTCGCCGGTCAGCAGCACGGTCCGGATGCCCTGCCCGCGCATTTTCTGGATGGCGGCGGCGCTGGTCTCTTTCACCGGATCGGCCACAGAGATCAGGCCCAGCAGGGTGCCGCCCCTGGCGAAGTACATGGGGGTCTGGCCCTGGGCGGAGAGGCGCTCCGCATCAGATGCCAGAGAGGAGACGTCCACGCCGTGCTCCTCCAGCAATCGGCGGTTGCCGGCCAGGACGGTCTCGCCGCCCAGCACGGCCTTCAGGCCCCGGCCAGACAGGTTCTCAAAGCTCTCCGGCCGGACGGTGCCGCCGTAGCCATGCTCTTGGGCGTAGGCGGTGATGGCGTTTGCCAGGGGATGGGCGGACACCGCCTCCACCGCCGCCGCGGCGGACAGCAGGTCGGATGCCTCACACCGATGGGGTAGGACCTCCGTCACGGCGGGGGTGCCCTCGGTGACGGTGCCGGTCTTGTCCAGCACCACCGTGTCCACGCTGTGGGTGATCTCCAGAATCTCGCCGGAGCGGATCAGGATACCATGCTTGGCCCCCAGGCCCGTGCCTACCATGATGGCGGTGGGAGTTGCCAACCCCAGGGCACAGGGGCAGGCGATGACCAGCACCGATGTGAACACCCGCAGCACAAAGGAGAAGGGCTGCCCGGCGATGGCCCAGATGACGGCGGCCAGCAGCGCGATGCCCATGACCACCGGCACGAACACACCGGCCACTTTGTCGGCGGTCTTGGAGATCGGGGCTTTCCGGCCCTGGGCGTCCTCCACGAACCGGATGATGCGGGAGAGGGTGGAGTCGTCGCCGGTACGGGTCACCTGGACGTACAGCACGCCGTTCTCATTGACGCTGCCGCCGATGACCTCGCTGCCCACGGCCTTCTCCACCGGCAGGCTCTCGCCGGTGAGCATGGCCTCATTGACGCTGCTCTCGCCCTGGGTGACGGTGCCGTCCGCCGGGACCCGGGCGCCGGGCTTCACCAGCACCACGTCGCCCACCTTCAGTTGGCTGGTGGGCACCTCCCGGCCCGTGTCCGCCAGGATGGCGGTGTCCGGGGACAGCTGCATCAGGGCGGTGATGGCGCCTTTGGTCTTCTGCATATTCCGGCTCTCCAGGAACTTGCCCAGGGACACCAGAGTCAGCACCACGGCGGCGGACTCATAATAGAGATTGTGGACGTAGCTGGGATCGTCGGAGATCAGAAAGGTCATCACCAAGCTGTACGCAAAGGAGCAGCCGGAGCCGATGGCCACCAGGGAGTCCATGTTGGGGTTGCCGTGGAAGAGGGACTTGAAGCCCCCCTGGAAGAAGTTCCGGCCGCAGTACAGCACCGGCACGGCCAGGATCAGCTGCAGCACCGCGAAATTCATGGGATGGGTGTGCATGGAGAAGAGGTCCGGCAGGGGCAGAGCTGGTAGCCCGAAGGGCAGCATCTGCCCCATGGACACATACAGCAGCACCGCGGAGAACACCGCCGCCGCGATCAGCTCGATCTTCCGCCGCTTCAGGGCGGCGGTCTCTGCATCCTCAGCATTCTGGACCGTGGCGGGGGCCGGGTGCTCCAGGTGCAGGGCGGCGCCGAAGCCTGCCTTCTCCACCTTGGCCACGATCTGCTCCTGGGTGCATTGACTTTCATCGTATGCAATGGTCATGATACCGGTGGTGAGATTCACCTCGCTGCGCTCCACGCCGGGCAGCTTCCGGGTGACCCGCTCCACGGACGCGCTGCACGCGGCGCAGTGCATCCCGGAGATGTCGTATTTTTCTTCTCGCATAGGAACCTCCAATCTGCCGGAGAGATACCCTCCGGGGGTATTCTTTCTGAGACCTACTATATACCCCTAGGGGGTATTTGTCAAGGGGGGAATTTTCGGCTGTGAAAAAATGCCGTGGAATCCGGAAAACCCCTTGACAACCGGGGGAACTATGGTATGATGAATATGAAATCTAACAAAAAATTTGTGAAACTAAAAAATTTTGTATGGTGAGGATTATGAGAGATTCGATCAAATGGGTCGCCAATCGGATGCCCAAGAGCGACGACCGGCAGCTTTCCATCATGTCCCTGGGGAACGTGGCCAAGGCTCGATTCTTCCACAGCAGCTTTCCCCAGTATTCCATCACGCCTCTGGCCCGGCTGGACGGCATGGCCAAGTACCTGGGCCTGGGCGGCCTGTTCGTGAAGGATGAGTCCTTCCGCTTCGGCCTCAACGCCTTCAAGGTGCTGGGCGGCTCCTTCGCCATGGCCCGGTACATCGCCAAGGAGATGGGCAGGGACGTCAGCGAGATGACCTACGACTACCTGACCAGCGAGGCATTCCGCCAGGAGTTCGGCCACGCCACCTTCTTCACCGCCACGGACGGCAACCACGGCCGGGGCGTGGCCTGGGCGGCTCACAAGCTGGGCCAGAAGGCAGTGGTCCACATGCCCAAGGGCTCCAGCCAGGCCCGGTATGAGAATATCGCCAAGGAGGGCGCCCAGGTCACCATCGAGGAAGTCAACTACGACGACTGCGTCCGCATGGCCGCGGCGGAGGCCGCCGAGACCAAGCACGGCGTGGTGGTGCAGGACACCGCCTGGGAGGGGTACGAGGAGATCCCCGCCTGGATTATGCAGGGCTACGGCACCATGGCCAACGAGGCGGCGGAGCAGCTGCGGCAGGTGGGGATCAACCGCCCCACTCACGTGTTCGTGCAGGCCGGTGTGGGTAGTTTGGCCGGAGCAGTGATCGGATATTTCACCAATCTGTTTCCCAACGATCCTCCCACCTTCGTGGTGATGGAGGCCCGGGCGGCAGACTGCCTGTACCAGGGCGCCCTGGCAGGGGATGGACAGCCGAGGATCGTGGAAGGCGATCTCAAGACCATCATGGCGGGCCTGGCCTGCGGAGAGCCCAACATCCTCTCCTGGGACATTCTGCGCAACCATGTCTCCGCCTTCGTCTCCTGCCCGGACTGGGTCAGCGCCCGGGGCATGCGGATGCTGGGCGTGCCGGTGAAGGGCGACCCCACGGTGATCTCCGGCGAGTCCGGCGCGGTGGGCATGGGCCTGATCGCGGCCCTGATGGAGACGGACGAGTACCAGGACCTGCGGGAGGCCATCGGCCTGGACCGGTTCAGCCAGGTGCTGCTGTTCTCCACGGAGGGCAACACAGATCCCATGAAGTTCCGCAAGGTGCTGTGGGACGGCGAATATCCGACGGTGTAAAAAAGAATAAAAAAGAATCGGGGGAAGCATTGCTTCCCCCGGTTTGTTTTCGGTTTAGGCGGTAAAAACAGGTGTACTACGATAAAGTGTTTCACTACCCTGACTGTCTTTGGCGTAAAGAGCAACAGTAACGTAATATTTAACACCAGAAACTCCGTCATAAGAAACCATCCGATAAGCATCCGCCACATTTGTATCAATGAGCCCAGAAGTGAATGTTTTAACGGAATCATAGGAACCGTCATCCTGCTGTTCCCAAACGACTATACTTTTTGCCCCTACTTGTTGCATGATATGAGTCGTGTTTATATCAAACTCAATGATAAAACGACCATTACCTTGACAAGTTGTCCAAACATCTGTGTATGCAAAATAGTCGCTTGCTCTAGTTGAAGAAGCATTAGCGATGGAAGAAGTACCTAAAAATAACGTGCAGACTAATAATAAAGCAAAATAACGAACAATTCTTTGTTTCACAGCAAGTTACTCCCAATAAATAGAATCCACCATCTTTTCCAAGTCAGGTACTGTTAGATCTCCTTGAATAAGGACCTCTACATTTCCGTTCGACCATGTAATGCCGCAAGTTTCATTGTTAGTTACAATATAGTAGGTAATACCAGAAGACTCATATTTTTCTACTTGACCATCATTTATTTCATATATACCAGTATACTTTGGAGGGGTATTATATATTTGAAACCGAATTGTAAATTCCCCGGCATTAGTTTCAAATGCTGCTTGAATTCTAATACCATTTGACCTTTCAGCAATTCTGATATCGTCAACAAGATTTGTCCCCTCTGGAAACCATGTGGGCACAGAAGAAACATCTGTAAACTCTGAGATAGCAAGCCGTAGGGGATTATACGGATCATCCTGCGGCGCTTCCGCTTCCTCCTGCCCCGGCGTCACAAATCCAAAGGTCTCCGCGGTCCAGTCCGCGAACGCCTGGAGGATGTCGAACCCAAAGGCGGAGGCAGCGCCGCACAGAATCACAATGCACGCGGCCATGATGACGGCTGCCCGCAGAATCCGGCGGCTTTTCTTTTTGGGGGAAGGGGAGGTGATTTGGTCAAGATGGGATGAGTCACGCTCCGGGAGGACCTCAGTCTCATAGGCAGAAGCCTGTCCTTGATAATTTTCCTTGAAATCCCGCCATGCGGCGTCCACGTCGGCCTCCGCCGCCGGGGGATTCGCATCCCGCTGCTTCATCACCTCCATAATCGCCATGATGTAGTCCACGTCCGGCTCACCGCCGTCCGCAGCCGCGAATTCCTGCTGGAGCAGAGCCTCCAGCTCTTCGGTGCGCATTTGTTCCAGGAAAGGATACGCCGTATTTCGATCTGATGGCATCTCCGGGAACCTCCTCTGTATCTATAATGACCGTTTCGGCCCCGCTTGTTCACAGGGGCGGCGAAAAAACTTTTAGTGCCGGTTCCACTGTTTGACGAACCGCTCCTTTGAACGCTTGACCCGCATGGCCAGGGCGGACTTCTTCAACCCCATCTCCCGCGCCAGCTCCTCGTAGGTGTACTTCTCCAGATAGAGCTTCCGCAGGATCTCGTACTCCTCCGGCGTGAGGATGCTGGTGATCTCCGCCCGCTGCTGGAAATCATCCTCCGGAGAAGCGGGCATCTCGCCGGCGGCCCGGATCAGGTGCTTCCGCCAGAAGCGGTCCTCTTTCAGGAGCTCCAGGACCTTATAGCGCAGGACCCGGTACAGCCATCCCGTGGGCGAGGCGCTGCTCCAAAGATCTGCCTGATGCTCCCAAGCGAAGGCGAACAGCTCCTGCACCACCTCTTCCGCACGCCCGGCGACGGAGACGTACCAGCTTCCGCCAGTCCGCAGGGCGATCTCCGCACAGCGGAGCAGGTCCGGATACAGCTTCCGGTAGAGGGCTTCAAATCGCGGTTCATCAAAAGAATCGTTATGCGCCATAGGCGTCCCCCTTCTCTTTCTATCTATCGGGGTGCCGCGCCGCCGGAGCGGGCCGCGGTACGAATTTGATTCTAACACAAATTGCCGCAGGTTTACAACTTTTTTGCAAGCGCTCTCCGCAGCACGGGAAAAAGCCGCCGGAACCGCGAATGTGCGGCCCCGGCGGCCTGGATGGATCATCTGCGCTGCCCGGTCCTGGTCTGCTCCACGATGTCGTCCATGACCTCCCGGCTGACGGCGCCCTGGACGTAGCCGAAGACGTTGCCCTCCGTGTCGATCATGAATGTGGTGGGATAGGCGCTGATGCCGTACTGGTAGAAGAGCGTGCCCGTCTCGTCCATCACCACGGGATAGGTGTAGCCGTTTTCCTCCAGGAAGGCGGTGATGTCTTCGGCGCTGCCCTCCTGGCCGATATTGGGCCCGGCCACGCCCAGCACCACCAGCTCCCCGGCGTTCTCGTCCCAGTCCTCATACAGGGCCTGGATGTCCGGCATCTCCATCTTGCAGGGGCCGCACCAAGTAGCCCAGAAGTTCAGAAACACCGTCTTCCCCTGGTAGTCCGAGAGGGTGTGGGACTGGCCGTACTGGTCCGTCAGGGTGAAGTCCGGAGCGGGGACCACGGGGATCTCCTGGCTGTCCGCCCCGCTGTGCTCCTCCTGAGAATCGCCGGAGGGGGCCGCCTCTTCGCCGCTGTTCCCGGCGGGCTCTTCCTGCACCGTGCCGGAGCCGGCAGCCAGATCTGCGGAGATGCCGCCGGTGGCGCCGGTGAGGGTCAGGATGCCCATGACGATCAGCAGCACCGCGCCGATCTTCACCGTGTAGCGCACCACATTCTGGTGGGACTTGAAGAAATCCAGCACCGTGCCGGTGAAGAGTCCCACTGCCAGGAAGGGCAGTACGAAGCCCAGGGTGTACACGCCGATCAGCAGAAATCCCGCAGCGGAGGACTCTGCGGAGGAGGCCATCAGCAGGACGCTGCTGAGGGTGGGGCCCACGCAGGGCGTCCAGGCGAAGCTGAAGGTGAAGCCCATCACCAGGGCCACCGCCGGGTTCATAGCCAGTTTGTTCAGATGGAAGGGGAGGCGGTGTTCCTGCTCCAGCAGCATGGTCCGCTTGCCCAGCCCCAGCTGGTACAGGCCGAACAGCAGGATGATGACGCCGCTGGCCCGGGCGAACCACACTTGGTAGTTGTGGAAGAACTCCCCCAGGGCGGTGAGGCCCAGCCCCAGCAGGAAGAAGGCGAAGCTGATGCCCACCACGAAAAAGAGGGTGTTGAGGAAGATCTTTCCCCGGGGATAGCGGCGGACGCCGTCCTCGCCCACCACAGCGGCGCCGCTGGCCAGATAGCTGACGTACAGCGGCACCAGCGGCAGCACACAGGGGGAGAAGAAGCTCAGCGCGCCCTGCAGAAAGACAGTGACGGCGGATACGCTGGTCTCAATGGAAAAGCCCATGGGGACATCCTCCTGAATATGAAGTCATGGCGCCATCATACCGGGTTTTCCAGCCGCTGTAAAGAGGGATTTGCCACATCTTCCGGGAAACACGGAAGAATCCTCTTGACAGCGGGGAACGGGGCGGTCAAGATAAAGAGTGGAAAACAAGGTCGCAACGGGCGGCAGGGAGGCACTTTGCAATGGAAATGGTGGATTTGTACGACGAGAACCGGCTCCCTCTGGGCCGGACGGCGGAGCGTTACGCCCCCAAGGGGGAGGGAGAATACCGGGTGGTGGTCCATATCTGCGTGTTCGATAGCCGGGGCCGCCTGCTGATCCAGCAGCGGTCTCGGGAAAAGGCCGTCTGGCCGGAGGCATGGGATGTGTCTGCCGCCGGCGGCGTGGATGCCGGAGAGACCAGCCGCCAGGCGGCGGAGCGGGAGTTCCGGGAGGAGCTGGGCGTGGCCCTGGACCTGACGGGAGTGCGGCCCTCCTGCACCGTGAACTTCGACGGCGGCTTTGATGACTTCTTCCTGGTGGAGCGGGACCTTGGCCTGGAGGAGCTGACGCTCCAAAAGGAGGAGGTGGCCCGGGCCCGTTGGGCGGAGCTGCCGGAAATCCTGGACATGGTGGACCGGGGGGAGTTCATCGACTATCCCAAAAGCTTTCTGGCGTTTTTGTTCGACATGCGGGGGACCTTCGGCTTCTGCACCAAATGAAGCTCCGCCTGGACCGAAGCTTCAGTGCTTTTTCGGAAAACGGCCTTGACAGGGGACGTTAGACATGGTATAAACAAAACATACTGATGGTATGTATACAAGGGAGGACCGGTATGGCCCGAAACAAGCACCCGGAGGAGACGGTGGAAAAGATCCTGGCGGTCTCCGCGAAGCTGTTTATGGAAAAGGGATATGAGCACACCACCCTCCAGGACATCATTGACAATCTGGGAGGACTGACCAAGGGGGCCATCTACCACCACTTCAAGGGCAAGGAGGAGATCCTCCTTGCCATCGCGGACCGGATGGGAGAGCAGACGGGGGCCTGGATGCGGACGGTCCGGGACGATCCCGGCCTGACCGGAGCGGAGAAGCTGCAGAAGATGTTCCGGGCATCCCTGGAGAACTCGGACCAGACGGACCTGTTCGTGCTGGCGCCCAATATGCTGAAGAACCCCAAGCTGATGAGCATCCTGCTGGAGAGCATGATCGGGGAGGTCCTGCCCAACTACATGGAGCCCGTCCTGCGGGAGGCGGTGGCGGACGGCTCCATCCGGACGGACTACCCGGAGGAACTGGGGGAGCTGCTGCTTCTCCTGTCAAACGTGTGGCTGAATCCCATGATCTACCCTGCCACGCCGGAGAAGACCCGCCGCCGCATGGAGCTATACGACCAGATGCTGCGGAGTATGGGCCTGGACCTGCTGGATCAGGAGCTGTTGAATCAGTGGGAGCGATTTTGCCGCCTGTCCCAGGAACGGCTGTAAACAACAGAAGAAACTGCCCGACAGGGCAGCTTCTTTTTCACATAAATACATACCAACCAAATGTATGAAAAGGAGGAGCGTATGAGACAAACTGATCGGCTCCTGCCCCAGGACCTGGCCGCCTGTCTGTGGCTGCTGGGTCTGGCCCTGCTGGCAGGAGAGAACGGGAGGAGGAATTGAGATGCGGGAAAAGCTGTTTCACCGGGACTTCACCCTGGTGGTGATTGGACAGATCATCTCCCTGCTGGGTAACGCCGTGCTGCGATTCGTCCTGCCGCTGTATCTGCTGGACGTCACCGGTTCCCGGAGCCTGTTCGGCCTGTGCTCCGCCGCGGCGTTCGTGCCCATGGTGGTGCTGACGCCCCTGGGCGGCGTGGTGGCGGACCGTCTCCATAAGCAGCGGATCATGGTGGTGTTGGACTTCTTCACCTGCGCCCTGGTGGCCCTGACGGCGCTGGCCTTGGGACATCTGCCCCTGGTGCCGGTGCTGGTGGCGGCCATGATGTTGCTGTATGGTATCTCCGGGGCATACCAGCCGGCGGTGCAGGCCAGCATGCCCCTGCTGTGCCCGCCGGACCGGCTGGTGGACGGTAACGCCGTCATCAACCAGGTCAGCGCCCTGTCCAGCCTGCTGGGACCGCTGCTGGGGAGCCTGGTTTACGGTGCCTTCGGCGTGACACCGGTCCTGGCGGGGGCCTCCGCCTGCTTCTTTGCTTCGGCGGTGATGGAACTGTTCATCCATATCCCCCATACGCCAAGACACACTGGAGCCAGCGTCTGGCAGACCGCCAGAGCGGATCTGGCGGAGAGCGGGACCTTCCTCCGGCAGGAACGGCCGGAGATCCTGAAGTACATCGCCCTGGTCAGCGCCTTCAACCTGCTGCTGAGCGCGCTGCTGGTGGTGAGTATGCCGGTGCTCATCAAACAGACCCTGGTGCTGGGGGACACCTGGTACGGCCTCAACCAGACCGCCATGGCGGCAGGGAGCCTGGCCGGGGGCCTGACAGCGGGACTGCTGGGTCCCCGGCTGACAGTCCGCCGGTCCTGGCTGACGCTGCTGGCCTGCGGGGTCTGCCTCATCCCCATGGGGCTCTGCCTGCTGGCAGGCGTGGGGGCTGTCGCGGCCTTTGCTGTGCTGACGGCTGCGGGCTTCGTTCTGATGGCTTGCGCCGCGCTGTTCACCGTGACCATGCTGGCCCACATTCAGGCTCAGACGCCGGCCACGCTGGTGGGGAAGGTGGTGTCTCTGCTGCTGACCGTCTCCCTATGCGCCCAGCCGGCGGGGCAGGCTCTCTACGGGGTTCTGTTGGAGCAGCTGGCCGGGGGCGAGGGCTGGGTGCTGCTGGGCGCGGCCTGCGGGGCCATGATCGTCGCTGCGGCGGCCCGGCGGGTGGCTTACTCTGCCGCCTCCGGCTCCAGCAGATGCATGGCGGAGACCTCGTAGGCCACCCGTTCCTGGGCGGTGCCGTCCTCCAGGACCTTGCGGTAGGTCCGGCTCTGGACCCGGCCTTCCAGGCTGAGCGTGTCCCCCACCTGGAGCCGGGCCGCCTGGACCGCCAGCTGTCCCCAGGCAATCACCGGCAGATAGTCCGCCCGGCCGTACCGGCGGCTCACCGCCAGCATCAGGTCGCAGATGCTGCGGCCCAGAGGGGTGCGGCGGAAGATGGGGGGCTTGCACAGGGCGCCGGAGAGCAGAATGCGGTTGCAGGGCTCTCCGGACCCGGGTTCCATGGCTTGGGCATACACCGTCAGCACCAGCCGATTCCCAACGCCGGAGCGGTTGTTGAAGGACCGCAGCTGCCCCCGGACCCGGAGCGGGTCCTCCAGCCGCACCGCAGTCAGCAGGGCCTCCGGCACCAGCACCGGCAGCGTGTCCGGAGTGCCGGAGAGCCGGGGCACCTGCAGGGGAAAGCGATAAAACCGGGTGCCGTGGTTTTCATGGGAGAGTGCAGGCGCCTCCAGAGCAATCCCCTCCAGCAGCACCTCGTTGCGGGTCTGAGTCGTCATGTTGTCCACCTCTCGGTCGTGATGGTACACCTTATGAGAGCCGCGGCCGGGATAGACCTGAAAATCCCCGGCGGCGGAACAGGTCCTTGCCTCCGGGGCGGAATGCGTATATAATAAAGCCATGAATCCGGCGGCCCACCGCCGTTCCACAAGGAGGGGAAGCGATGAAAGCCATCGTCTACACATCCCAGACCGGGCACACCCAGCGGTATGCCCAGATGCTGGCGGAAAGGACCGGCGTGCCGGCATACAGCCTGAAGGAGGCCGGAAAGAGCTTGCGGCGGGGCGAGGAGATCTTCTACATGGGCTGGCTGATGGCCGGCACGGTGAAGGGCCTCCAGAGCGCCATGGACCGCTATACCATCCGGGGGGCAGCCATTGTGGGGGTCTCGCCTCAGGGGAACGGCGACCTCTGGACCGAGGCCCGGATCAACGGGGGATACAGCGACAGCGGCGGGCGGCTGTTCTATCTCCAGGGCGGCTACGCACCGGAGAAGCTGGGCTTTTTCTATCGCATGATGATGAAGCCCATGGCCGGCTCCGTTGTCCGTCAGGTGCAGGCCCGGGGAGAGGCCGCCACGGACCAGGAGCGCCGGATGGCGGAGATCTTTCAGCACGGCGGCGACTTTGTCCGGGAGGAGGCGCTGGATGAGATCGTCCGCTGGTTCCGGGAGGGCCCCCACGACGGAGAGGTGAAAGCGGTCCCCAGCGTGGACATTTGAACCTGACGAAAAAGGCCCCGGCTGTCCAAAAGGACAGCCGGGGCCTTCTGCATACGTGAACAGCAGCGGAGGACTCAGACTCTGGCCACGCCGGAGGCGCGGGCGGCCTGCTCCACAGCGGAGGCCACCGCGTCCCGTACCCGTGGATCGAAGGCGGCGGGGATGATATAGTCGGCAGAGAGGTCGTCTCCCACTAGCTCCGCCAAGGCATGGGCGGCGGCGATCTTCATAGCGTCGTTGATGTCGCTGGCCCGGGCATCGAGGGCGCCCCGGAAGATGCCGGGGAAGGCCAGCACGTTGTTGATCTGGTTGGGATAGTCGCTGCGGCCGGTGGCCACCACCGCCGCACCGCCGGCCTTGGCGTCGTCGGGGAAGATCTCCGGCGTGGGGTTGGCGCAGGCGAAGATGACGGCTCCAGCGTTCATGGTCTGCACCATCTCCTTGGTCACGGCGCCGGGGGCGGACACGCCGATGAACACATCAGCCCCCGCCAGCACGTCCGCCAGGGAGCCGGTCCGCTTCTCCGGATTCGTCACCTGGGCCATCGCCTCCTTGATCCAGTTCATGCCGTCGCTGCGGCCGGCGTAGATGGCGCCCTTCCGGTCACAGAGGGTCACGTCCCCTGCCCCGGCGGAGAGCAGCAGCTTCGTGATGGAGACGGCGGCGGCGCCGGCACCGTTGATAACGATTCGGACATCCTCCAGCCGCTTGCCCACCACTTTCAGGGCGTTGGTGAGCCCCGCTAGGGTGATGACGGCGGTGCCGTGCTGATCGTCGTGGAAGATGGGGATGTCGCACCGCTCCTTCAGCTTCCGCTCAATCTCAAAGCACCGGGGGGCGGCGATATCCTCCAGATTCACGCCGCCGAAGGACCCGGCCAGCAGGGCCACGGTGTTCACGATCTCGTCCACGTCGTGGCTGCGGACGCACAGGGGAATGGCGTCCACGCCGCCGAAGGCCTTGAACAGGACGCATTTGCCCTCCATGACGGGCATCCCCGCCTCCGGGCCGATGTCTCCCAGCCCCAGGACGGCGGAGCCGTCGGTGACCACCGCCACGGTGTTCCACCGGCGGGTCAGCTCGTAGCTCTTGCTGATGTCCTTCTGGATCTCCAGGCAGGGCTGGGCCACGCCGGGGGTGTAGGCCAGGGACAGCGCCTCCTTGCTGTCCACCTGGGCCCGGGGCGTCACCTCCAGCTTGCCCCTCCACTCGGAATGCAGGCGCAGGGATTCCTTTGCGTAATCCATGATCGGTACTCCTCTCCATAACGCTCAAAAGTTGTTTTTATTGTACGGGAAAAGCGGACGGTTGTCAATTTCCGGTGCTGATAGGGCGGGGAAAATCCAGGCGGTCTCTTGCATTCCGGAAGCGCCTGTGGCAAAATAGATGGGACAGAAAAGGAGGCGGTTTCGTGAAGATTTCGACCAAGGGGCGGTACGCCCTGCGCCTGATGATCGATGTGGCGGTCCACGGCGGGGAGGAGTTCGTCTCCTTGAAGGATGTGGCCGCCCGGCAGGGCATTTCCATGAAGTATCTGGAGCAGATCGCGGGTCTGCTGGGAAAGGCGGGATTCCTCCGCAGCGGGCGTGGCGCCCTGGGGGGATATCGTCTGACGAAAGCGCCGGAGGAGTATACCCTGGGCAGTATCCTCCGGCTGACAGAGGGAAATCTGGCCCCGGTGGCCTGCCTGGAGACGGAGGAGAACGCCTGCGAGCGGTGCGGCGTCTGCCCGACCCTGGACTTCTGGACGGGCCTGTATGCGGCCGTGAACGAATATGTAGACCGCTTCACCCTGGCGGATCTGGTGCGGGAGGAATTGGAGAAACAGGGGAGAGCGTCCCGACCCTCCACAGACTGAATGGCAAAACGCCGGCCTCATATAGAGGCCGGCGTTTGTTTGAAAAGCAGGTCAGTCCGTCAGCCCGGCGCAGTCGGCGGGCCGTCCGGAGAGCATCTCCAGCCCGTGGGCGAGCGCGGGGAGGACGGCCTCCAGGTTTTCCCTGGCCGCCTTGGGAGAGCCGGGGAGATTCACGATGAGCGTCCCCTTCCGGATGCCCGCCGCGGCCCGGGACAGCATGGCCCGGTTCGTCACCTGCATGGAGGCGTAGCGCATGGCCTCCGGAATGCCGGGGGTCAGCCGGTCACACACGGCAAGGGTGGCCTCCGGCGTCACATCCCGGGGGGCGAAGCCGGTGCCTCCGGTGGTGACGATGAGATCCACCGGCTCCCGGTCGCACCACTGCCGCAGGGCAGCCTCGATCCGGCCCTTCTCGTCCGGGACAATGGCGGTCTCCGTCACCGCGTACCCGGCGTTTTTCAGAATTTCCACAACCAGAGGCCCGCCCGCGTCAGGGCGCTCTCCCCGGAAACTCCGGTCGCTGACGGTCAGGACAGCGGCTTTGAACATGGTAGATCACTCCTTCACGATTCCAGCAGCAGAATGGCCTCCGGCGGAACGGAGACGGTGAGGCGGTCCTTGTCCGGCACCGCCTGCCAGTTGTCCTTGTCCAGCTCCATCCGCAGCAGGGGCGCCTCCGGCGCCGCGCCCTCCGGCCGCAGCAGCACGATGGTGGAAAACACGTCCTCCACCACCTTTACTGCCGTGCAGGAGAAGGCGTTTTCCGCCCCGGGACCGGCCAGCTGAACATGGTGGGCCCGGATGCCGATCCGGCAGACGCCCTCCGGCACCGGACGGCCGCAGGAGAGCGTCAGTCCCCAGTCCGGAAGAAACACTGCATCCTCCCTTGGCCGGGCGTCGGCATAGTTCTTGCAGCCGGAGAGCCGGGCAGCGGCCTCTGTGCCGGGGCTGCGGAACAGCTCCCCCAGGGTGGTCACAGGCTGGGATCTGCCCCGGTCTATGACACACACCCGGCGGCAGTTCCGGAACACCTCCCCCCGGTCATGGGAGACCCACAGCACCGTGCCCGGGAATCCGCTCAGTGTCTCTGCCAGCTCCAGTTCCAGCTGGTATTTCAGGTAGCTGTCCAGGGCGGAGAAGGGCTCGTCCAGCAGGATGGCCGTGGGCTCCGACGCTAGGATTCGGGCCAGGGCGCACCGCTGCTGCTGCCCGCCGGAGAGCTGCCCCGGCTTCTGGTCCGCCACGGCCTCCAGCCGGAACTGCCGCAGCTTCTCCGCCACCTCTGTTTGGCGGCGGGCCTTGTCCCGCACGGCTGCGGCGATGTTCTGCCGCACCGTCATGTTGGGGAACAGAGCGTACTGCTGGAACAGGTACCCGACCTGCCGCCGCTGGGGCGGCAGGTTGATTCTGGAGGCGCTGTCGTAAAGGGTAACACCGTCCAGCTCGATGTGTCCCTCGTCCGGCGTCAGAATGCCGGCGATGCACTTGAGGGTCACAGACTTGCCGCACCCCGAGGCCCCCAGCAGGGCCAGCGTCTCATCCCCGGCGTCAAACTGGGCCGCCAGATGAAAATTTCCCAGGGCCTTTCGGATGTCCACGGAAAGCGCCATTACCGTCTGCCCCCTTTTCCGGCCCGTTTCTGGCGGGCTTCCAGCAGGTTCACTGCCAACAGGAATACAGCGGAGATGGCAATGTTCACCAGCACCCAGCGGAGGGCCTCTGTGTCATTGTCGGTCCGCCAGAGCTGATAGACGGTGGTGGAGATGGTGGCGGTGCGGCCGGGGGTGTAGCCGGCGATCATGGAGGTGGCACCATACTCCCCCAGAGCCCGGGCAAAGGCCAGCACAGTCCCCGCCAGGATGCCCTGGCGGCACACGGGCATCCGCACCCGCCAGAAGATCCAGATATTGGACCGGCCCAGGGTCGCCGCAGCTTCCGCCAGCGTAGGATCGAAGCTCTCAAAGGCCCCCCGGGCGGTGCGGTACATCAGGGGGAAGGCCACCACCACCGTGGCAAAGACAGCGGACCACCAGGTCATCACCAGCCTCAGGCCGAAGTGGGCCTGCACCCAGGCGCCGATGGGGCGGTTGGGCCCTAGCAGCACCAGCAGCAGCCAGCCCACCACGGTGGGCGGCAGCACCAGGGGCAGGGTCAGCACCACATCCAGCACGCCCTTCACCAGCCGGGGCAGCTTGGCGATGTAGTACGCCGCCAGGATCCCCAGGAAGAATACCGCCACCGTGGAGATGGCGGCGATCCGCAATGAGTTGTAGAGAGGGTACCAGTCCATTTCAAAAAACCTCCTGGGGAAAGGGGGCGTCTGCCATCCCGACCCGCCAGAGGCGGGCCGCCACAAAAGTGGCGTACAAGCGTTTTGCAAAGCAAAACCTTGGAGAGGCCGGGCTCTGCCTGGCCGAGCAAAATCAAATCAAGGGCTCCCATTGGGCCAAGGCCCAATGGGAACGATGGCGGCGATTCGCAATGAGTTGTAAAGAGGGGACCAGGCCATAAGGTTCCTTTGGAAAATAAGAAATCCGGAGTTTGGAATGAGGGGATCAAGGGCTGTCAGAAAGCATTTTAAACGATCCAGCTTTATCAAACGCCTATTTCCAATCTGTTTGAACTCACACCATGGGGCTGAAGCCTACCGCCTCGAAGCAGGCCATGGCCTCATCGGTCGACAGGAAGTCCAGGAAGGCCTTGGCAGCATCGGGATTGGCGCTGTTTTTCATGACGGCGGCGGGGTAGATCACCTGGCCGCACATCTCAGCGGTGGCCTCGTCCACCACGGTCAGACCGGCGGAGAAGGCGTCGGTGGCGTAGATCACGCCGCAGTCCACGGTGCCCTCAGAGACCTGGGTGGTGACCTCCTTCACGTTGGAGCCGTAGGTCAGCACGCCGGAACTGGCCAGGGTCTCCTCATTCAGACCGTAGTAGGTGAAGATCTTCTGGGTGTACTGGCCCACTGGAACGTCGCTGTTGCCCATGGCCAGGAACACATCGCCGCTGGCCAGCAGCTCCGCCAGCTGGTCAAAGGACTCGATGCCCTTGGGGTTGCCCTCGGGAACGGCCAGGGTCACCTTGTTCTCCAGCAGGTCCAGGCGGGTGGCGCTATTCACCAGGTCCAGGCCCTCGGTGTTCTCCTCGCCGCCCTCGGCGTCCAACTGGTTCATCTGCTTGGGAGCGGCGGAGATGAACACATCACAGTCGGCTCCCTCCTGGATCTGGGTTTTCAGGGTGCCGGAGGAGTCATAAGTCGCCACGACGGCGACTTCCGGAGCCACGGCCTTGTAGGCCTCGATGACCTGATCCAGGGACTCCTGCATGGAGGCCGCGGCAAAGATGTGCAGCTCTACCGGTTCGGCGGTGGTCTCTGTGGTGTCGTCTGTGGTGGTGCTGTCGGTGTCCGCACTGCCGCTGCAGGCGGTCAGGGCCAGCGCCATGGACAGGGCCAGAACGAAGGAGAAAAGCTTTTTCATGGTGAAATCTTCCTTTCTTGATGATAATATGTTGAACCCGGCTTTGCAAGTCCGGTGTCAAACTGACGTGATATTCAAATGAGGATAACGGATGGAAAAAACCTGCGCCGGACGCTCCGGCGCGGGCTGATTTTTACTTTCCAAAGGGGCAGATGGGCCAGCGGCAGGGCTGGCAGCCGAGACACAGGCCGCCCTCCCCCAGGGAGACGATCCACTCCTTGGTGACGCTTACATCCGCCGCCACCCAGGGCAGCACCAAGTCGAAGATGGTGGCCCCGGCGTACATGACGCAGCCGGGCAGGCCCATGACGGGGGTGCCGTCGTCGTAGTAGCCCAGCAGGAACATAGCGCCGGGCAGCACCGGGGCGCCGTAGGTGACGATCTTCGCCCCGCTCTGCCTGATCCCGCCGGGGGTGTTATCGTCGGGGTCCACGCTCATACCCCCGGTGCAGAGGATGACTTCCGCCCCAGTCTGCCGGGCTTGGGAGATGGCGCCTGCCACGTTCTCCACCCCATCGCCGGAATAGGAGACGGAGATGGTCTCGATGCCATAGGCGCTCAATTTGTCCTTCACCACCGGAGTGAAGGTGTCTTGGATCAATCCCTTCTTCACCTCGCTGCCGGTGGCCACGATGGCGGCGGTTTTTCGCACCCAGGGCCGCAACTCCAGCAGGGGGGTATCTCCGGCGGCCGCTTTGGCGGCTGTCAGCTTCTCCTCCGCGATGATCAGGGGGATCACCCGCATCCCCGCCAGCTTGTCGCCTTTTTTGACGGCTGTACCCCCCTTCCGGGTGGCGATCATCAGCTCATCGATGGCGTTTACCGCCCGCAGGGATTCCGACCGGACCAGGAACAGCCCGTCGCAGGATGCCTTCAGCTCGATCTTGCCCTCCTTGACGCCGCTCCGCTCCATATTCTCGTTGGCACACAGGGCCAGCAGGCGCTCCGCCCCCTCATCCTCGTGGAGCATCCCAGGCGTCATCTCCCACACGTACAGGTGCTCCTTGCCCATGCCGAGCAGCACCGGGATGTCCTCCGGCGCCACCACATGGCCCTTGCGGAACCGGGCATCCTTGTACTGGTCCTTGATGATCTGGGTCAGGTCGTGGCACAGCACATGGCCCACCGCATCCTCCGTCCGTATCAGCTTCATGCTTCCGCCTCCAGAATCTCGATCTCATCGCCGGGACGGACCACGCCCTCCCGGACCACCACGGCGAAGATACCCTCCGTGGGCATGACGCACCTGCCCACCGCCTGCTTGATGGCGCAGTCGCTGTGGCACTCCTTGCCGATTTGGGTCACCTCCACCTCCGTCTCACCGATCCGCAGATGGGTGCCCACCGGCAGGTGTTTCAGGTCGATGCCCTCGGTGTTGATGTTCTCCGCAAACACCCCCGGATCCAGTGGGATGGGGCAGCTCGCCCGCATGGTGTCCACGCTCTCCTCCGCCAGCAGGGAGATCTGCCGGTGCCAGTCCCCGGCGTGGGCGTCCCCCACGATGCCGTGGCGGAACTTTAGTTGGATTTCCGGGACGGGGTGCTTCTGCTCCCCCTTCCGCTCGCTGATGTTGACCGATACCACGTTTGCCAACAGGCTCACTCCTTGATCTGGTAATCTCCGCTCTTGCCGCCGGACTTGGACAGCAGGCGGATGTTTTCAATGCGCATGTCCTTTTGGACTGCCTTGCACATGTCATAGATGGTCAGCGCCGCCACGGACACGGCTGTCAGGGCCTCCATCTCCACCCCGGTAACGCCGGTGCAGGTGACGGCGGCCTGGATCTCCACCATGCAGGGGGAATCGGACAGGGCGAAGGTGATGTCGATACCTGTCAGGGGCAGGGGGTGGCACATGGGGATCAGCTCCCAGTTGTGCTTGGCCGCCTGGATGCCCGCCACCTGGGCTACCGCCAGCACGTCGCCCTTTTTCAAGGTGCCGTCCTTGATGTTCTGCAATGTCTCCGGGGCCATGTGGATCTCCCCGGCAGCCACTGCCCGGCGGTGGGTGACGGCCTTCTCCGTCACATCCACCATCCTGGCCCGGCCCTGTTCATTGAAATGGGTCAATTCCGCCATGGTGGTCATCCTCCGATCTGATTCATGTTTCGGGGCGTGTCGCTGGACCGTTCTGTGAGATGGTGGCGCTCCGGCTTGTGGAGGATGCCCCGCCGGACGGCGTCCTCCAGTGCCTGGCCGTGGAGGCCCCGGAGGGGGATCTCTTCCCGGCTGTGGAGGCAGCCCTTCAGCTTGCCGTCCGCCGTCACCCGAATCCGGCGGCAGTCCGCGCAGAAGTCGTGGCTCACTGGGGAGATGAGCCCCACTGTCCCCAGCGCGCCGGGCAGCTGGTACCGCCGGGCCACTCCCTGGGCCTCGATGGGTTCCAGCTCTGCCATCCGGTCCAGCACCGTTTCTGCGGGCAGGAAGCGGCTCCGATCCCACCCGGCGCAGGGGCCCATGGGCATCAGCTCGATGAACCGCATCTCCCAGGGATGCTCCCGGCTGAGATTCACAAAATCTTCGATCTCATCGTCGTTGAACCCGCCGATGAGGACGGTGTCAAATTTTAGATTCCGGAATCCAGCCGCCTCCGCGGCTTTAATGCCCGCAAGCACGTCCTGGAGGGTCCCCAGCCGGGTCATGGCGGCGAACCGGTCCGGCCGCAGCGTATCCAGGCTGATGTTCAGCCGGTCCACCCCCGCATCCCGCAGGGGCCTTGCCAGCTGGGGCAGGAGGGAGCCGTTGGTAGTGAGGCACAGCTCCGCCAACCCGGGGATGGCCCGAAGCATCCGGCACAGGTCCGGCAATCCCCGCCGCACCAGAGGCTCCCCGCCGGTGAGGCGGATCTTCTTTACCCCGCACCGAACCGCCGCCGCGGCGATCTCCGCCAGCTCTTCGATGGAGAGAATATCGCTGTGAAGCCGCTTCTCCACGCCCTCGGGCGGCATACAGTATTGGCACCGGTAGTTGCACAGGTCCGTGACGCTGAGCCGCAGGTAGTCGATTGTCCGTCCGCAGCTGTCCCGCATAATGTCCTCCAACCGTGATACTCAAGTGAGATAAACGATACACTATATTATAAGCGCCCTGCGGGAAAAGTCAAGAAAAACGCCCCGGCCAATGTCGGGGCGTGAACCGAAAAGTATCAGCAGTGAGAGGCCCTCCAGGCGGCAGCCATCCGCACCGACAGCGTCAAGGCAATGGCCAGCAGAATGAGGGAGGCGATGCCTGCCATAAGAATCAGAGCCATCAAGGCCCACATGGAGGTCACAGGAATTTCCGGTGCTGAGAGCAAGTCGGCGATGGGCGCGGTCAGCAATCGGTACGCCAGGAATTCAATCCATAGCACGACCAGAATCACTCCATTCCGCCGGGTGGGAGGAAAGGAGAATGTGCAGAAGGAGCGGACAGTCCCAATCAGCAGAGCCAGTATCATCAGCGATTGGATCCACGCTGCAAAGGTATAGACGGGGGTTCCGACTTCCTCCCAAGAGAACGTGAAAAAGAAAAGATTCCAGCTGATGCGGGTGCCATAGTAACAAAAGATGTAAACCGCCAAGTACGCTGCCCAGGCGCACCACAGCCCCGGCCGCTTTCGGACGAGAAAACAGATGATCCCGCACACCAGAAACGGAACGGCCAGGATCAGGCCGACGAGGATCCCCCCCAGCACCGTAGGGATCAGAAATGCCAGAAAGGCCATGCAGAAGAGGATGATCCCGGCGATCTTCCGACCCGGCATTGACGGAGACACCATGACCGGAGGCGTCTCCACCTTCAGTTGGGGCTCTGCTCCCGTCACCAGTTCATCCAGCGTCACACGGAAGAGCTGGCTCAGCTTTATCAGCTTGTCCAGGTCCGGCACACTGGAATCCGTCTCCCACTTGCTGACGGACTGGCGGCTCACCTCCAGCACTTCCGCCAGGTCCCCCTGAGACAGGCGTTTCTCCGCCCGCAGGCGGCTGATGTTGGTTCCAAGGCTCATACCGCGCCCTCCTTTGTGGTTCCAGTATAGTGGGAGAGTGGGCAAAAGTCCACCAAGGGGACCTGAAAATTTGGCAACTGGCAGTTGCACACTGCCAAAAGCCTGAAAGACAGGCAGTCCCGGCGGACTTGCTTGACGAGGAACGGAGGAGGTGCTATTCTATGAAAAGAAGAACGATAGAGGGAGAATGCGCCATGACCCTTTCCCAGCTGCTGGATATCCGTCCCGGTGTCACTGCCGTCATCGGCGGCGGGGGAAAGACCACTCTCCTGCGGACCCTGGGCGAGGAGCTGGCCGGACAGCATCCGGTCCTGCTGTGCACCACCACCAAGATTCTCCCGTTTTCGGACCTGCCCTGCGCCCGGACAGCGGCGGAGCTGGACGAACTGCGCAGGGCGCATCAGCTGCTGTGTGCCGGGACAGACGTACCGGGAACGGGTAAGCTGACGGCCCCAGAGACGCCCATGGCGGTGCTGGCGGAGCAATTCGACTACATTCTGGTGGAGGCGGACGGCGCTGCCCGCCGTCCCCTGAAGGCGCACGCCCCCCACGAGCCGGTGATCCCAACTGAGGCCAATCAGACCATCTGCGTGGTGGGGGCCTCCGGCTTCGGCCGTCCCATCGCTGCGGCCGCTCACCGGCCGGAGCGGTACGCGCTTCTTGCGGGGGTGCCGGAGGCGGCGGAGGCCACGCCGGAGGCCGAGGCGAGGGTGCTTCGATCCGAAGATCTGCACACGAAAGTTTATGTCAATCAGGTGGAGACGCTGTGGAATCTGGCAGATGCCAGGGTCCTGGCGCGCCTGATGGACTGTCCGGTTCTGGCCGGCAGTCTGTGGAGGAGGGAGTATTTTCCATGCTGGTAATCATCCGAGGCGCCGGTGATTTGGCCACCGGTATTGCTCTTCGGCTGAAAAGGGCGCATATATCGGTGATTATGACCGATATACCGGCCCCAACTGCCATCCGGCGGACCGTAGCCTTCTCCCAGGCCATCGTGTTGGGAGAGACAAAGGTGGAGGATGTCACCGCCCGCCGGGTGGAGACACCGGAGGCGGCTATGGCCCTTTTGCAAGAGAATGTAGTCCCGGTGCTGGTGGACCCGGAGGGAGCCTGTATCTCGATTTTGAAGCCGGACGCGGTGGTGGACGCCATCCTGGCCAAGCGGAATCTGGGCACCCGGATCACCGATGCCCCGGTGGTCATCGGCGTGGGGCCGGGCTTCACTGCCGGGGTGGACTGTCACGCGGTGGTGGAGACCATGCGGGGCCACACGCTGGGCCGGGTGATCCATGCAGGCAGCGCGCTGCCCAATACCGGGATCCCGGGGCTCATCGGCGGCTTTGCCGGGGAACGAGTGCTGCGGGCCCCGGCGGACGGCGTGTTTCACCAGCTGCTGGACATTGGCGCCCAGGTGCGGCAGGGGGATGTGGCCGCCACGGTGAACGGCGTGCCCATGACCTGCACCCTGGACGGCGTCCTGCGGGGTATCCTGCCGGATGATACCCCGGTGCACAAAGGGATGAAGGCCGGGGACATCGACCCCCGCTGCAAGGTGGAGCACTGCTATACCGCCAGCGACAAGGCCCTGGCCATTGGCGGCGGTGTGCTGGAGGCGATTTTGGACCTGACGGGAGCGCTGAAAGACCGCGCAGGTGGGTATTCCGGTTAGGTGCAGCCTGTCGGGGACGATCAAACTGAGGAAACGGGAGGAAGAATCATGCCTGAAAATGATGTCAAGCTGACGAAGCTGGCCAAGTGTGCCGGGTGCGGCGCCAAAGTGGGGGCCGGTGTGCTGGCCCAGCTGCTGGACGGCATCCAGGTGCATCGGGACCCCAATCTGCTGGTGGGGTTCGACAAGAGCGACGACGCCTCGGTCTATAAGGTCAGCGACGATCTGGCCCTGGTGCAGACGGTGGATTTCTTCCCGCCCATTGCCGACGACCCGTACCTGTTCGGACAGATCGCGGCCACCAACGCCCTCTCCGATGTGTACGCCATGGGCGGCGAGCCCAAGCTGTGCCTGAACATCATGGCCGTGCCGGAGTCCATGCCGAAAGAGGCGGTGCACCAGCTGTTGCGAGGCGGCTATGACAAGGTGTATGAGGCGGGGGCGCTCATCACCGGCGGCCACAGCATCCTGGACGACGAGCCCAAGTACGGCCTGGCGGTCACCGGCTTCGTCCATCCGGACCGGGTGCTGACCAACTCCGGCGCCCGGCCGGGGGACGTGCTGTTGCTGACGAAGCCCATCGGTATCGGCGTCCTCACCACCGCACAGAAGGCGGAGATGCTGTCGGCCGAGGGGCGGGCTTTGGCAGAGAAACTGATGACCACCCTGAACAAGTCCGCCCGGGACGCCATGGTGAAGTACCGCGTCCACGCCTGCACGGATGTAACAGGTTTTGGCCTGTTGGGCCACAGCTATGAGATGGCCCAGGGCAGCGATGTGGAGCTGGAGCTGGAGGTGGACGCCATCGACCTGATTCCGGAGGCGCTGGAGTTTGCAAACATGGGTCTGCTGCCGGCGGGGATGTACCGTAACCGCGCCTTTGCGGAGGTGGGCGTGGATGCAGGTGAGACCGCGCTGTGCAGACAGGACCTGCTCTATGATCCCCAGACCGCTGGGGGCCTCCTCATGGCCGTGGACCCGGCAGACGCGGAGGCGCTGCACCGGGAGCTGCAGGGCCGCGTTCCCAGTGCCCAGCGGATCGGCGTCGTGAAGGCCTACCGAGGCGGGAAACGCATCTTCCTGCGGTGAAAGTCGAAAATGGGAAACAGGTGCCTGCCGGATTTCTGGCAGGCACCTGTTTTGCGCCCGTACCGGGCGGAACCCTTAAACGGGCAGGCGCAGGAGCGCGGCGGCGGCCTGGAAGTAGATCAGCACCGCCCCGGCATCCACAATGGTAGTGATGAGGGGGGAGGCCATGATGGCCGGATCCATGTGGAGCTGCTTGGCGGCAATGGGCAGCATACAGCCCACCAGCTTGGCCAGCACCACCGTGGCCGCCAGGGACAGGGAGATCACCAGGGCGATGGCGCTGTCATGGTACTGAAGGTAGATCCGCAGGCCGTTGGCCGCGGCTAGGACGGCGCTGACGATGGCGGCTACCGCCAGCTCCTTGCGGATCACCCGCAGCGCGTCCCGGGGGCGGATCTCTTCCAGAGCCAGCCCCCGGATCACCAGCGTGGCGCTCTGGGAGCCGCAGTTTCCGCCGGTGTCCATCAGCATGGGTAGAAAGGCCACCAGCAGGGGCACGGCGGAGATGGCGTCCTCGTACCGGGTGATGATAGAGCCGGTGATGGCGGCGGACAGCATCAAAATCAGCAGCCACACTACCCGATGGCGGGCGTGCTCCCAGGCGGAGGCGGCGAAGTAGGGCTTCTCGTCCGGCGTCACCGCCGCCATGATGGAGAGATCCTCTGCGGCGGCCTCCGTCAGGACATCCATGGCATCATCCACGGTGACGATGCCCACCATCCGCTCCTCTCCATCCAGCACCGGCAAGGCCAGCAGGTCATATTTCGCCAGGAGCCGGGCGGCCTCTTCCCGGTCTGTGAGCGTACCCACAGATACCACATCCGTGACCATCAGGTCCGCCACAGCGGCATCCTCCGCGGCTGTCAGCAGGTCCTTGGCCGACACCACGCCCAGCAGCTGCCGGTGCTCCAGCACATAGCAGGTGTAGACCGTCTCCTTGTGGATTCCGGTGCGGCGGATGGTATCCAGCGCCTGCCGGACCGTATCGCCCGGCCGGAGGGAGACAAACTCCGGCGTCATGACGCTGCCGGCACTGTCCGCCGGATAGCGCAGCAGGGCATTTACCGCCATACGGCGCTGAGGGCTGGCGGAGCGGAGGATGCGGGTCACCAGGTTAGCGGGAAGCTCCTCCAGAAAATCCGCCGCGTCGTCCAGATGCAGGGCGTCAAAAATCTGCTGCAGCTCCCCGTCCGCGAAAGAGCGGGCCAGGGTGGCCTGAGTGGGACCAGGGAGATAGGAGAACACATCTGCCGCCAGGTCCTTGGGCAGCGTGCGGAACACCGCCGCCTGCCGGGCACCGTCCTCCACGGAGTCCAGGAGGGCGGCGATGTCCACGGCACCGCGGCCCTGCCAAAGGGCGCGGAGCGCCTCGCCGTCCCGGCTCTCCAAAAGCTGAAAGATCTGATCCTTGTTGAACATGGTCATAGTCGTTACCTCGCTTTCGTCTGTATTGTCTGGGTGGCTGACTGGCGCTTTCCATGGTCCGCACCTCCTTTCTGCATAAAACTCTATGCGCGTTCGCGCGTTAGGAACATCGGCTGTGTGAGGTTTTGCGCATCCTTTCCAGCTGCCCCGAAGGGACGGGGAAATGGCGCGTTTGAATTTTTGGCCGTGCTTTTCCGCAGCAAAAAAATCCCTGCCGGAAATCCGGCAGGGAGAGCTGCACACAATGGGCGTCTTCGTCCAAGCTTTAGCTTCACGGGGCGTAGCAACTGCGTTAAGCGGCGCCTTGTTGTCGACGCGGCCTGTTGACCAGCTGGTTGTGTCTCCACAACTGTGCGGCAGCAGTCTTTGGATGATTCCGAATCCCCGTGGTAGCCTCACCTACCGATTCGCCGTCATTATAACCGCCTGGACGGACGTTTGTCAACCCCGTCGCCTCAAAAAAATTTTCGCCATGACCTCACAGCGCCTTCCGGTGCTGGTTCATGATACGGGCGAACAGCACGCCGTTGGAGGGCGGGGTGTATGTAATGGCATTGGCTCCGGCCTGGATGGTGCGGAGGATCGACTCCTCTGTGGGGCCGCCGGTGGCGATGATGGGAACCTTCGGGAAGTCCCGGCGGATCTCCGCCACGATCTCCGGCGTGGCGGCGGCACCGGAGACATTGAGAAAGTCGGCTCCCGCCTCCAGGCGGCTGCCGATGTCCGTGTGAGCGGAGACCACCGTGATGACCACGGGAATGTCCACCACCTTTTTGATCTGGCGGATGACATCGTCGGAGGTGGGGGCATTCAGCACCACGCCGTAGGCACCCTGGTGCTCGGACTGGATGGCCAGCCGGACGGAGCGGGAGCCGGTGGTGATTCCGCCGCCCACGCCCACGAATACCGGCACGTCGGACACGCTGATGATGGCCTGGGAGATCACCGGCTGGGGCGTGAAGGGATAGACGGCGATGATGGCGTCCGCGTTGATGTTCTTGATGATGGCTACATCGGTGGAAAAGGCTAGGGACTTGATGCGCCGGCCGAAAATACGGATGCCGCTGCACTCGCTGACGCAGGCGGGGATGGTCAGGGAGTGATTGCGCAGCGTCCCAGTGTAGGAGGGGACCTGTTTTGCCATAGGGACTCCTTTCTCCCGGCGGCAGAACGCCGGGCACAGGTGGTTGTTCACGGGCAAATTATACCGCAGGAAGCCACGCGGGACAAGCCCGGATCCGGGCTTGCTTTTTTTCCGGCGGGAGATATACTGTTAAGAGACGAGATGTGTCGGGACGGCACAGGGGAACAGGAGGACGGCTATGGATCGCTTTTCCATTCTGGTGGGAGATATCACCCGTTCGGACGCGGAGGCCATTGTCAACGCGGCCAATCCCACGCTGCTGGGCGGCGCCGGGGTGGACGGGGCCATCCACGCGGCGGCGGGGCCGGAGCTGCTGGCGGAGTGCCGGACGCTGGGGGGCTGCGAGCGGGGGCAGGCCAAGCTGACGGCGGGCTACCGCCTGCGGGCCCGGTATGTAATCCACACGCCGGGTCCCGTCTGGCAGGGCGGGGAGCAGGGGGAGGCGGCCCTGCTGGCCTCCTGCTACCGCAGCTGCCTGCTTTTGGCGGAGGCCCACAGCATCCGCACCCTGGACTTCTGCTCCATATCCACGGGAGTCTACGGGTATCCGTTGCCGCTGGCGGCCACCGTGGCCCTGCGGGCCATCATGGACTTCCTGGCGGACCATGCCCTGCCGGAGCGGGTGCGGATGGTCTGCCATTCGGAGCAGGCGGCGGAGGTCTACCGCCGGACCTGGAACCTCTGGTACGCGGAGGGCAAGGACCAGCGGATGTAAAGAACGCCGGAGCGGGACCTTTCCCGCTCCGGCGTTTGTCACTCTTCGTTTCTTTTGTCACTCTTTTTGACCTTTTTGTATCCGTTTTGACCCGATTTTTCCCGGGGCATTCCGTATGATAGACTCAAATAAGAGATGAAAGAAAGGTATCCCATCATGAAACGACTGGTTTCCCTTCTGCTGTCCTGCCTGCTGCTGAGCTCCTGCGGCACCATTGTGACCCCCGCCAAGACCCCGCCGGAGCATTTGGTGTCAGAGGCGCCCCCGGCTCAGGTTCTCCCCGCTCCCGGCGAGATGCCGGAGCTCCTCCCGGACAGCCAGGAGGCAGGCGGGGAGAATGCTTCGGAGCCCTCCCTGGAAGAGGGCGGCGGAACTCCCGTGGAGACGCTGCCGGAGCCCCAGCGGGTGGTGGATCCCACCCGCCCCATGGTGGCCCTGACCTTTGACGATGGTCCCCACGCGGTCTACACGGACCAGATCCTGGATATTCTGGAGGAGCACGGCGCGGTGGCTACCTTCTTTGAGGTGGCGCGGAATCTCCCCAAGGCGCCGGAGGCAGTCCGCCGGGCGGCGGACATGGGCTGCGAGATCGGCAGCCACTCTTACCGCCACGCAAACCTGGGCAAGATGGATCAGGCCGCCCAGCAGGCGGATCAGGCCGCGGCGGACGCGCTGTTTCAGGAGGTGCTGGGGACCACGCCCGCGCTGCTGCGGCCGCCCTATGGCTCCATGAACAAGACGCTGAAGACCACCTCCGGCCGGAGCATCGTCACTTGGTCCATCGACACGGAGGACTGGCGCTCCAAGGACGCGGACAAGGTGGTGACCGGCGTGGAGAACGCCGGGAATCTGGACGGACAGGTGATCCTGCTCCACAGCATCTACGAGAGCACGGTGGCGGCCACGGAGGTCCTGGTGCCCTGGCTGCTGGAGCAGGGCTACCAGCTGGTGACGGTCAGCGAGCTGATCCAGCTGCGCTTTGGGGACGAGGTGGAGCCCAACCGCACCTATAATTACGACTACTTCCGCTTCCAGGTGCCGCCCCTGCCTGCGGAGACGGTGCCCGCCGCCGCGTGAGCGGCAGGCAACCGACGGTTGCTTTACGCCGCTGCCCTGTTGTGATAGACTGGTCCCGAGGTGATGGGAATGGAGTTTCAAGAGGTGTTCGCCCAGCTGCGGCAGCGGACGGGTCTGTCCCAGAGCGAGGTGGCGGAGCGGCTGTTTGTCACCCGGCAGGCAGTGAGCCGCTGGGAACGGGGAGAGACGATCCCGGAGGTGGAGACGCTCCAGGCGCTGTCAAGGCTGTTCGGTGTGTCCATCAACACCCTGCTGGGCAGTCCCCGGACCCTGGTCTGCCAGAGCTGTGGAATGCCGCTGAACGATGACATCCTGGCCAAAAATACGGATGGCAGCTTCAATGAGCAGTACTGCATGTGGTGCTGGGATGGAGAGGGCTTTGCCCAGGACTGCACCATGGAGGAGATGGTGGAGCACTGCCTGCCCCACATGCCCCTGGGCCGGACGGATCCGGAGGCGTGCCGCGCCTATATGCGGAGCCTTCTGCCCACACTGGGGCGATGGAAAGAGAACTGACACAAGCGCCGGACTGCGGAAACCCGCAGTCCGGCGCCTGGATTTTTTCAGGACAGCTGCGCAAGACAGCTTTCGCACACATAGATCCCATGGGGGAGCTGCCTGAGAGAATCCGCAGCATGGCAGCAGATGCAGGAGGGTACTTCTTTCTTCAGGATTACCGTGCGGGATTTTTCATCCAGAAAAAACATTACGGTGTCCCGCTCATTTAGAGACAGAGCCCGGCGCACATCTATCGGGATCACAATCCGTCCCAGCTCGTCCAGCCTTCTCGGTATTCCCACGTTTTTCATATCTGACATCCTCCTTTTTCGACAATTTGCGATTCTATCATACTAAAATTCCAGAATATAGTCAACATTTATATGAAATATAGGATGTTCAAACTGGAATAACTCATACTATACACTGTACCTGAAATGGGGTATGGTGATGATTGATACAAAAGCTATCGGAAAACGGATTCAGGCACTCCGCAGGGCGGCTGGTATGACCCAGGAGCAAGCGGCGGAGACTCTGGGAATCAGCCCAAATTATGTGTCCAATATTGAGACGGGACGAGATATCTGTTCTACTGTTGTCCTGCTGGGCATGGCGAATCTCTACCACGCCAGCGTGGATTATATGTTGGGGGAGAGTCTGGAATACAACCGGCGGAAGGGAGAAGCGGGAGAGAATCGGACGGCGCTGCTCCACGAGGTCAGACGTCTGCAAGAGGCGGAGTGTGGCCATCTGCTGCGGTATATCCAGTTGATGCGGGCGGACGAGACTGAAATCCGGAATTGAACAACCGCTCCTTTATAATTTATAAATAGAAAAGAGCCGCTGCATCAACCGATGCAGCGGCTCTTTTTACGCCTTTGCCAGATACGCCCCGCAGGCATTCCGGGCATCGGCGGCGGTTTTTTCCTCGTCGATGGTGACGAGATGCCCCTCCTTCACCACGACCCGGCCGTTCACCACCGTGTAGTCCACCGGGCCGCGGAGGCCTACCGTGGCCAGCACGTCGGCGGGACTGTACGCGCCGCCCACCAGCTCCAGTCGGCGGGAATCCACCAGGAAGAGGTCCGCGCACTTGCCCACAGCCAGCTGCCCGATGTCCTCCCGGCCCAGCAGCCGGGCGCTGCCCCGGGTGGCCATCTTCAGCACCTGATACCCGGAGGGGGCCTTCTCGCTGGAGGTCAGCCGGTGGAGCAGGTAGCACACCCGCAGCTCCTCCATCAGGGACGACCCGTCGTTGCTGGCGGAGCCGTCCACCGCCAATCCCACCGGGACGCCCAGCGCCAGCATCTCCGGCACCCGGGCCACACCGGAGGCCAGCTTCATGTTGCTGATGGGGCAGTGGGCCACGCCGGTGCCGGTGCGGGCCAGCTCCCGCAGCTCCTCGTCGTTGAAGTGGATGCCGTGGGCGTACCACACGTCCGGGCCTGTCCACCCCAGGGACGCCATGTACTCCAGCGGCCGGACGCCGTAGTGCTCCAGGGTGTAGCGCTCCTCGTCCCTCGTCTCACACAGGTGGGTGTGGAGCCGGACGCCGTACTGCCGGGCCAGGATGGCGCTCTGCCGCAGCAGCTCTCCGCTGACGGAGAAGGGGGAGCAGGGAGCCAGGGCCACCTGCCGCATGGACCCGAAGGACGGGTCATGGTACGCCTCGATCACCCGGGCGGAGTCCTTCATGATGGCGTCCACCGTCTGGACCACGCTGTCCGGCGGCAGGCCGCCGTCCTTGCGGGAGAGGTCCATGCTGCCCCGGGAGGCGAACATCCGCATCCCCAGCTCCTCCGCGGCGGCGAACTGGGCGCCGATCAGGTCTCCGCATCCGGCGGGAAAGACATAGTGGTGGTCAAAGCAGGTGGTGCAGCCGTGCTTCAGCAGCTCCCCCATGCCGGTGAGGGAGCTGAGGCGCACCACCTGCTCGTCCAGGCCCTTCCAGATCTCATACAGGGCGGTGAGCCAGTCGAACAGCTCCAGATTCTGCACCTGGGGCAGGTTCCGGGAGAACACCTGATACAGGTGGTGGTGGGTGTTAATGAGGCCGGGATAGCACCAGTAATGGGACCCGTCGATCACAGTGTCTGCGGTCTGGGGCAGGTCTGGGCCCAGACCGCGGATGATGCCGTTTTCGCAATAGAGGTCGGCGTGCTCCAGCACGGCGTCGCCGTCATCACAGGTGAGGATGGTCCGCAGATTGCGCAGCAGCAAAGAGGACATGGCGGTCACGCTCCTTTCTGCTCCCAGTATAAAGGACGGCGGGAGAAAGGTCAACTTTCCCGGGAAAACTTCTTGCGGAAACGGGGAGGATGTGATACGCTGAGAGCAATTTCGGATCACCGGGAGGAACACGGATATGCTGGACATCTTTGATATTCTGGGCCCTGTGATGGTGGGCCCCTCCAGCTCCCATACAGCGGGGGCGGTGCGGATCGGCCGCATGGCCAGGACCCTGCTGGGGGCGGAAGTGGTGCGGGCGGACATCGGCCTCCACGGCTCCTTTGCCGATACCGGCCGAGGCCACGGCACGGACCGGGCGCTGGTGGCGGGCCTCCTGGGGATGAAGCCGGACGATCTGGGCATTCCTCAGAGCTTTGAGATCGCCGCCAACCAGGGGTTGGAATTCCACTTCCACACGGCCCGTCTGCGGGATGCCCACCCCAACACGGCGGTGCTGACGGTGGAGAGTGCCGACGGGCGGAAGCTGGAGCTGCAGGCGGCCTCCACCGGCGGCGGCCGCATCCGGGTGGATCGGCTGGATGGAGTGGAGGTGAGCTTCACCGGCATCTTCAACACCCTGGTGGTCCGCCACCAGGACGTGGCCGGAGAGCTGTCCCGGATTCTCAATGAGCTCTCCGTCAGCGGGGTGAACATCGCCAACATGAGCCTGAACCGGGACCGCCGGGGCGGCGCTGCCCTGACGGTGGTGGAGACGGACCAGAAGATCCCGGCGGATGCCCTGGAGCGTATCCAGGCGCTCTACGGCGTCTTGGGCGCCACCTACTACGAGAAGGAGGAAGACTGAAATGGCTCTGGATTCCATGCAGGAGATCTTCGACAAGATCCAGGCGGGGCGGAAGCCCTTCTGGCAGGTGGTGCGGGATACGGACGTGGAGGAGCGGCAGGTGACGGCGGAGGCCTCCTTTGAGAAGATGCACGCCACCTGGCGGGCCATGGTGGAGTCCGTGGACACCTACCGGGCGGACCGGCGCAGCGTCAGCGGCCTGGTGGGGGGCGACGCCCAGAGGATGTGGGACTACGCCGCCCAGCAGGAGACGCTCTGCGGCCCCTATCTGCAGGAGGTGATCGCCACGGCCCTGTGCGTGGCGGAGTCCAACGCCTGCATGCACCGGATCGTGGCGGCACCCACGGCGGGGGCCTGCGGCGTGCTGCCGGCGGTGCTGGTGCCGCTGTACCGCCGGGGCACCGTGGATGAGGAGGCCATCGTCCGGGCGCTGTATGTGGCTGCCGGTATCGGCGCGGTGGTTGGCTACCGGGCGTCCATCTCCGGCGCCTCCGGCGGCTGCCAGGCGGAGGTAGGCACGGCTGCGGCCATGGCGGCGGGGGCCCTGGTGGACCTGCGGGGCGGCGGGCCGGAGCAGATCGGCCACGCCGTGGCGATGGCGCTGAAGAACCTGATGGGCCTGGTGTGCGATCCGGTGGCGGGACTGGTGGAGGTCCCCTGCGTCAAGCGAAACGTCATCGGCGCGGTGAATGCCGTCAGCGCGGCGGACATGGCCCTGGCGGGCATTGAGAGCCGGGTGCCTGTGGACCAGGTGATCGACTGCATGGGCGACGTGGGCCGCCGGCTGCCGGTAGAGCTGCGGGAGACCGCTCTGGGCGGTCTCGCCGCCACACCATTCGGACAGAGCGTGAAGGCAAAGCGGGAAGAGCGCCGCTCCCAGGAACAGGAGCTGTGAGGACGAAAGAAGGACCTGCCCTGCGGCAGGTCCTTCTTTTTGCGAAAGGGAAGATCAGGCGTTCCGGCTGGCCAGGACTTTCTGGAACCAGTCCTTGCCGTCTACAAAGCGGGAGACCAAAAAGCTCACCACATAGTCGCCGGCGGAGTTGATCATGGTAGCGGGGGGATCCACCAGGTTTCCGATGGTGATGGCGATGGGATAGGCGATGGCCAGCTGGTCCGGGAAGAACACGGAGCACATGATGAACTCGCCGATGTAGCCGCCGCCGGGGACGCCGGACATGCCCACGGAGGACAGCACGGCCACAATCACCATCAGTGCCATGTCGCCGATGCTGTCAAAGGGCCGGCCGAACACGCCGAAGAGGAACGTGATCTTCAGAATGCAAGAGAAGCAGGAGCCATCCATGTGCATGGTGGCGCCCAGAGGAACCACGATCTCGCTGACATCCTTGGAGATACCGGTGGCCTCCGCCTCTTCCATGTTGGTGGGGATGGTGGCCACGGAGGAGCAGGTGCCCAGGGAAGTGATGGCAGGTTTGGCGATGTGCCGGAACATTTCCTTGACCGCTCCCTTGCCGCCGCCGAACCAGGCGAACAAGGGGAAGGCCACAAAAATATAAATGAAGCAGAGGGGATAGTACACCACCAGAGCCCGGGCATAGTCCGTAGCGATCTGGGAGCCGTAGGTGGCCACCAGGTTGGCGAAGAAGCCGAAGAAGGCGATGGGGGCGTAGTAGGTGACTAGCTGAACGACCTTCATCATAGCTTCGGACAGGCTGGTGAGGAATCTTGCAATCAGGCTGTCAGGACCCGGCCCCAGATTTACGCCGAAGCCGAACAGAATGGAGAAGACGATCAGGGGCAGCATGGCGCTGCGGCTGAGCAGGCCGGAGAAGTCGCTCACCGTGAAGAAGTTCACGATCAGGTCCGGGATGGAGATGGGATCCTCCACCACGCCCTCAGTCAGGTTGGTCCAGGGCTCCAGAACCGGGGGGAAGATCTTCATAATGACGATCATGATGACCGCAGCGATGGCGCCGGTGATGACGAAGGTCAGCACGGTGGTGCCCATGATCTTGCCGGCCCGTTTGCGGCTCTTCATGGTAGCCACAGACCCGGCAATGGACGAAAACACCATGGGCACCACGATGCAGAACATCATATTCAGGAACAGGGTGCCCAGAGGTTCCAGCACCGTGGCGCCGGCGCTGATGACGTTCCCCTCCGCATCCAGCTCCTGGGGGAAGATCCAGCCCACGATGGAGCCCAGGATCATGGCCCCCAGCATGACGGCCAGAAATGCATAGTTCCGGGCAACAGACTTTTTGCTCAGCTGTGTACTCATTCTCTCTCCTCCAATACATATTGAAATAGCTGCTGACCTGTATGGCCTTCCGGCCTTACATTATAATTAGGTCCTCATCCGTAACTTCACCCCGGCACACCACGTTGGTGGGGCCTGTCAGATAAAGGCTGGCGATATGGGAGTGGACCCGCTCCGCGTCGATCACCAAGCGGCCGCCGGTCATATCCACCTGTACGCCGTGGCCGGAGACTTTGCCCTGCAGAGTCAGCACGGTCACCACAGATCCGGTGCCAGTGCCGCAGGCATAGGTGAAGTCCTCCACGCCGCGTTCAAATGTCCGCTCGAAAATCAGATCTTCACCGGTGATCTCGTAGAAGTTCACATTGGCACCCTTGGGAAAGACCTTGTTCCACCGAATGGCCCGGCCCAGCTCCCGCAGCTCGTTTTCGTCCGCTTGGCGCAGTCCGGCGTATGGCACCACGGCGTGGGGGATGCCGGGATTTCCCAGCTCCACATAGGAGCAGACGTATGTCACGCCGTCTGCCTCTACCGGGCTATCCAGTCGTACGGTGGTGGGGTCGTTCAGCCGGATGCGGTACAGCCGCTGGTCGATCCGCCGGCCGGTGACGATGCCTGCCGTGGTCTCCACAGTCTGCGTCTCTCCGGCCAGCCCGTTTTCGTAGCCATACCGGCAGATGCAGCGGGCACCGTTCCCACACATCTCACCTACGCTGCCATCAGAATTATAGAACAGCATCCGATAATCTCCGCCCTGGGAGGGGGCATCCACAACCATCAACCCGTCCGCCCCGATGGACATGTGCCGTTCACACAGCGTCCGGGCGATTTGTGGAAGCTGCTCCAGGGGGAGGTGCTCCTCCAGGTTGTTCAGAATCACAAAGTCATTTCCCGCGCCGTTCATTTTCCAAAATCTCAAGTTTCCACCTCCTTCTTGTATACACATTATTATAACAGCGAGAACTGAGAATGAAAAGCAGAGAATGTGCGGAAAACCATGCAGAACCTGCGAAATCCACGTCAGTGGGAAGACGGTCGAAAAAAATCGAGAAAAGAGGAAAAAGGTATTGACAAAAGGGGAAGGATTTGGTATTCTAACAAAGCTGTCGGCGCGGTGATGAGCCGGGCCGGGAAGAAATGAAAAAAGTTCTTGACAGCAAGGCTGAGATGTGGTAACCTAAACAGGTTGCTGCTGATACGAGATGGATCGGATGTCAAAAAACTTCTGAAAAAAGTTCTTGACAAACGAAATGAAATCGAGTATAATAGCAATGTTCCGCCGGGAACGGCGTGCACCTTGTAAATTAAACAACGTAACGAAAAGGAAGCACCAGAAGGCGAGCTCATTTAGGTGAGTTTGCCAAAGGACAAAGCCGTCTCACTGGGTTGAGTCAATTACCGGTGAGATGGAGAAATGAAGCTATGACAAATAGCTCTATGAAGGTTTGAACGGACTACGGTTCGTTTAGATACCATTTTATAGAGAGTTTGATCCTGGCTCAGGACGAACGCTGGCGGCGTGCTTAACACATGCAAGTCGAACGGAGCACCCTTGACTGAGGTTTCGGCCAAATGATAGGAATGCTTAGTGGCGGACTGGTGAGTAACGCGTGAGGAACCTACCTTCCAGAGGGGGACAACAGTTGGAAACGACTGCTAATACCGCATGACGCATGACCGGGGCATCCGGGCATGTCAAAGATTTTATCGCTGGAAGATGGCCTCGCGTCTGATTAGCTAGATGGTGGGGTAACGGCCCACCATGGCGACGATCAGTAGCCGGACTGAGAGGTTGACCGGCCACATTGGGACTGAGATACGGCCCAGACTCCTACGGGAGGCAGCAGGGGAATATTGGGCAATGGACGCAAGTCTGACCCAGCAACGCCGCGTGAAGGAAGAAGGCTTTCGGGTTGTAAACTTCTTTTGTCAGGGAAGAGTAGAAGACGGTACCTGACGAATAAGCCACGGCTAACTACGTGCCAGCAGCCGCGGTAATACGTAGGTGGCAAGCGTTGTCCGGATTTACTGGGTGTAAAGGGCGTGCAGCCGGGCCGGCAAGTCAGATGTGAAATCTGGAGGCTTAACCTCCAAACTGCATTTGAAACTGTAGGTCTTGAGTACCGGAGAGGTTATCGGAATTCCTTGTGTAGCGGTGAAATGCGTAGATATAAGGAAGAACACCAGTGGCGAAGGCGGATAACTGGACGGCAACTGACGGTGAGGCGCGAAAGCGTGGGGAGCAAACAGGATTAGATACCCTGGTAGTCCACGCTGTAAACGATGGATACTAGGTGTGCGGGGACTGACCCCCTGCGTGCCGCAGTTAACACAATAAGTATCCCACCTGGGGAGTACGATCGCAAGGTTGAAACTCAAAGGAATTGACGGGGGCCCGCACAAGCGGTGGATTATGTGGTTTAATTCGAAGCAACGCGAAGAACCTTACCAGGGCTTGACATCCTACTAACGAAGTAGAGATACATCAGGTGCCCTTCGGGGAAAGTAGAGACAGGTGGTGCATGGTTGTCGTCAGCTCGTGTCGTGAGATGTTGGGTTAAGTCCCGCAACGAGCGCAACCCTATTGTTAGTTGCTACGCAAGAGCACGCTAGCGAGACTGCCGTTGACAAAACGGAGGAAGGTGGGGACGACGTCAAATCATCATGCCCTTATGTCCTGGGCTACACACGTAATACAATGGCGGTCAACAGAGGGAGGCAAAGCCGCGAGGCAGAGCAAACCCCCAAAAGCCGTCCCAGTTCGGATCGCAGGCTGCAACCCGCCTCCGTGAAGTCGGAATCGCTAGTAATCGCGGATCAGCATGCCGCGGTGAATACGTTCCCGGGCCTTGTACACACCGCCCGTCACACCATGAGAGTCGGGAACACCCGAAGTCCGTAGCCTAACCGCGGAGGGGCGCGGCCGAAGGTGGGTTCGATAATTGGGGTGAAGTCGTAACAAGGTAGCCGTATCGGAAGGTGCGGCTGGATCACCTCCTTTCTAAGGAGACCTGGGCAGAGCAAGCTCTGCCTGGAATTCCTGGTCAGCTGGAGCGGAAAAAGAGTTACGTTGTTTAATTTAGAGGGCGTACGCCGGGAGATAGAAGGGATATAGCTCAGCTGGGAGAGCGCCTGCCTTGCAAGCAGGAGGCCAGCGGTTCGAACCCGACTATCTCCACCAAGAGAATAAAGCGTCACCTCGTCCAAGACGAGGGCCCGTAGCTCAGCTGGCTAGAGCGTACGACTGATAATCGTAAGGTCGGTGGTTCGAGCCCACTCGGCCCACCAGGCGATTTGCCTTTGGATTTGAAGACCTGATCGAAAGATCGGATCTTCAAATCTGACTGCAAAAGCGGTTGGAAGCTGTGCCGGAGACAAGCGGAAGCTTGCGGACGGCGATCTGCACCTTGAAAACTGAACAATGTGACAAAAGCAAGTAAGGCAACAGAGAGGTTTCTCTGTGGAGACACAGAGGAAACAAATTGATTGTGGAACAGCATCCGAAAGGATGCAGGGTGACATACAATTTCGATCTTTGTAAAGCCTGCATAATTCTCAAAGAGAACCAAGAATTCTCTGACAAGTCGCTGTGAGAACAGCGATAGGTCAAGCTGGAAAGAGCGCAAGGGAATGCCTTGGCATCAGGAGCCGAAGAAGGACGTGACAAGCTGCGAAAAGCCTCGGGAGGAGCAAATATCCATTGATCCGGGGATATCCGAATGGGGCAACCCGGCTGGACAATATCCAGTCATCCTGCGTTGAACAAAATAGGCGTAGGAAGGGAACCGCCTGAACTGAAACATCTAAGTAGGGCGAGGAAGAGACATCAACCGAGATTCCGCAAGTAGTGGCGAGCGAACGCGGAAGAGGCCAAACCGAGGGATTTATTCCTCGGGTTGCGGACAGTCATTTAGCGGAAGTTATCTAGGAGAAGGGTCTGGGAAGGCCCGCCACAGAGGGTGAGAGCCCCGTATCCGAAAGAGAAGGCCGTGCGACTGAATCCAGAGTACCGCGGGACACGTGAAACCCCGTGGGAAACAGGGGGGACCACCCTCCAAGCCTAAATACTACCTGATGACCGATAGAGGAGCAGTACCGTGAGGGAAAGGTGAAAAGAACCCCGGGAGGGGAGTGAAAGAGAACCTGAAACCTTGTGCTTACAAGCTGTCAAAGCACGTTAACGTGTGATGGCGTACTTTTTGTAGAACGGTCCGGCGAGTTATAGTAACGAGCGAGCTTAAGGCATTCAGTGCCGGAGGCGAAGCGAGAGCGAGTCTGAATAGGGCGTAAAGTTCGTTGCCATAGACCCGAAACCGGGTGACCTACCCATGACCAGGTTGAAGTTGGGGGTAAAACCCGATGGAGGACCGAACCGACCCCCGTTGAAACGTTGGCGGATGAGTTGTGGCTAGGGGTGAAATTCCAATCGAACCCGGAGATAGCTGGTTCTCCCCGAAATAGCTTTAGGGCTAGCGTTATGTTAGATTACCGGAGGTAAAGCACTGAATGGTAGCGGGGCCGATAAGGTTACCAACGCCTATCAAACTAAGAATGCCGGCTAATTGATGCATAGCAGTCAGACAGTGTGAGATAAGTTTCATTGTCAAAAGGGAAACAGCCCAGACCTACAGCTAAGGTCCCGAATAGATGCTAAGTGGAAAACGATGTGGAGTTGCGAAAACAACCAGGATGTTGGCTTAGAAGCAGCCACTCATTAAAAGAGTGCGTAATAGCTCACTGGTCGAGTGACTCTGCGCGGAAAATGTAACGGGGCTAAGCATCTAACCGAAGCTTAGGATTGTCGTAAGACAGTGGTAGGAGCGTTCCATGGGGTGAAGTCGTAGCGAAAGCAGCGGTGGACTGCATGGAAGTGAGAATGCCGGAATGAGTAGCGAGAATTATGTGGGAATCATAATGGCCGAAAATCTAAGGTTTCTGGGGAAGGTTCGTCCGCCCAAGGTAAGCCGGGAGCTAAGGCGAGGCCGAAAGGCGTAGTCGATGCACATACGGTAGAAATTCCGTAGCCACCGAACTTTAAGTCAGAGGGACACTTTTGATAGCGGAACCCGGGCGTTGGTTGACCCGGGCGAAAGGGAGCGAAAATATAGTAGCGAAGTCCGCGATGCTGAGAGGCGAGAAAAGCTCTGATGGATACTAAGGTGCCCGTACCGCAAACCGACACAGGTAGATGAGGAGAGAATCCTAAGGCCAACGGGAGAAGGGTTGTTAAGGAACTCGGCAAGTTGACCCCGTAACTTCGGAATAAGGGGAGCCTCGAAAGAGGCCGCAGTGAAAAGGCCAAGCAACTGTTTACCAAAAACACAGGTCTATGCTAAATCGAAAGATGACGTATATGGGCTGACGCCTGCCCGGTGCCGGAAGGTTAAGAGGAGATGTCAGCGCAAGCGAAGCATTGAATTGAAGCCCGGTAAACGGCGGCCGTAACTATAACGGTCCTAAGGTAGCGAAATTCCTTGTCAGGTAAGTTCTGACCCGCACGAAAGGCGTAATGATTTGGGCACTGTCTCAACAGCCCGCCCGGCGAAATTGTAGTACTGGTGAAGATACCAGTTACCCGCAACTAGACGGAAAGACCCCATGGAGCTTTACTGCAGCTTAATACTGGAATTCGGTATTTCATGTACAGCATAGGTGGGAGGCTTGGAAGCCAGGACGCCAGTTCTGGTGGAGCCACCGTTGGGATACCACTCTTGAAGTACTGAAATTCTAACCTGCGGCCGTGAATCCGGTCGGGGGACACTGTTAGGCGGGCAGTTTGACTGGGGCGGTCGCCTCCTAAAGAGTAACGGAGGCGCTCAAAGGTTGGCTCAGCACGGACGGAAATCGTGCAGTGAGTGTAAACGTAGAAGCCAGCCTAACTGCGAGACCGACGGGTCGAGCAGTAACGAAAGTTGGAGTTAGTGATCCGGTGGTATGTGAGTGGAAATGCCATCGCTCAACGGATAAAAGCTACCCTGGGGATAACAGGCTGATCTCCCCCAAGCGTCCACAGCGACGGGGAGGTTTGGCACCTCGATGTCGGCTCGTCACATCCTGGGGCTGAATTCGGTCCCAAGGGTTCGGCTGTTCGCCGATTAAAGTGGCACGCGAGCTGGGTTCAGAACGTCGTGAGACAGTTCGGTCCCTATCTGTTGCGGGCGAAAGAGATTTGAAGGAGCTGTCCTTAGTACGAGAGGACCGGGATGGACGTACCTCTGGTGCACCAGTTGTCCTGCCAAGGGCATAGCTGGGTAGCTAAGTACGGACGAGATAAACGCTGAAAGCATCTAAGCGTGAAACTCCCCCTAAGATGAGATCTCACCTCGAAAGAGGGTAAGGGCCCAGGAAGACTACCTGGTAGATAGGCCGGAGGTGGAAGTGCAGTAATGTATGGAGCTGACCGGTACTAATCGCCCGAGGGCTTGACCTACGAGAAAGCAGGCGAGCCTGAAAGCAGCGTCACATTGTTCGGTTTTGAGGGTGCAGGGAAGCATGCTCAAGGGATTTGCACCTTTAGCTCAGTTGGTAGAGCAACTGACTCTTAATCAGTGGGTCCCCGGTTCGAGTCCGTGAAGGTGCACCATGGCCCGTTGGTCAAGTGGTTAAGACAGCGGCCTCTCACGCCGTTAACATCGGTTCGAATCCGGTACGGGTCACCAGACTTTTCAAGGGCGAAAGTTCTTGACAAGGGAAGCGAAATACAATATAATACAGTTTGTTCTCCGGCAAGACCGGATGACATAGAGTTGGTGCTGATTAGGGCGAGGGTCCACCCGTTCCCATTCCGAACACGGCAGTTAAGCTCGTTCCTGCTGACAATACTTGGCTGGCGACGGCCCGGGAAGATAGGTAGCGCCAACACTGAGAGGCCACATCGTTTGATGTGGCCTTTTTTCGTCGCATGGGAGGCATCGTTTTGCAATATCATCAAGTGGTCAAAGGAAGATTTCTACGGCGGCCCAACCGTTTTATCGCTCATGTGGAGACAGAAGACGGGCTGCAGATCTGCCATGTAAAAAACACCGGACGCTGCCGGGAGTTGCTGGTGCCGGGAGCAGCGGTCTATCTGGAAAAGGCCGCAAATTCTGCGAGAAAGACAGCGTATGACCTTATCGCCGTGGAGAAAGGGGCCTTGCTGATCAATATGGATGCGCAGGCCCCAAATCGTGCTTTTCAGGAGTGGGCCGCCCAAGGACATTTCCTGCCAGATCTAAAGTCCATTCAACCGGAATATCATTATGGAGAGTCCCGTCTGGACTTTGCGCTGACAACAGAAGACGGGCTGCACCTGGTGGAAGTCAAGGGTGTTACCCTGGAGGAAAACGGTGTTGTCCGATTTCCGGACGCGCCGACAGAACGGGGCGTGAAGCATATTCACGAGTTACAGCGGGCTGTCCGGGAGGGACTGGGCGCTACCCTGTTTTTTGTGATCCAGATGCACGGCGTGGATCGCTTCTCTCCCAACGACGCCACCCATCCGGCCTTCGGTGCGGCCCTTCGGGAGGCAGCTGCCTGGGGTGTCCAAGTGTACGCCTATGACTGCCTGGTGACGCCGGACAGTTTGACTATCCACCAGCCGGTGCCGGTGGTATTATAAGGGAGCGGCAATATGGGATTTTTGGAATTGCTGTTGATCGGCGTGGGGCTCTCGATGGACGCCTTTGCTGTAGCGGTGTGCCAGGGACTCTGTATGCCAAAACTGAATCTGCGCTATGCGGCTGTGATTGCGCTGTTTTTTGGCGGATTTCAGGCGCTGATGCCCTATGCCGGCTGGCTGCTGGGCGCCCAATTTGCCGGGTATATCCAACATCTGGACCACTGGCTGGCTTTTTTTCTGCTGGCATTCATCGGCGGTAAGATGGTGTGGGAGTCTTTGAAAGGGGAGGCGGAGGAGACGGCCTGTGCGGTGAGTGTGACGCTGGATTATAAGCAGCTGCTGCTGATGGCGGTGGCTACCAGCATCGACGCATTGGCTGTTGGGGTCACGTTTGCATTTTTGAACGTGGACATCCTGCCTGCTGTGACGGTCATCGGCTGCACGACTTTTGTGATCTCCCTGGCGGGTGTGGTGATCGGGACCTTTTTCGGCGCCCGCCTTCAGCGCTGGGCGGAGATCGCCGGCGGTGTGATCCTGATCCTTCTGGGTGGAAAGATTCTTCTGGAGCACCTGGGGATCCTGTAAGCGCCTATAAAAAACAGCGAAGTGGAAAACGCCCCGGGCCATTTGGCCCGGGGCGCTGGTTATCTTATGAAATCTCAGCAGCAGGGATTGGGATTGCAGCCGCAGTTGTTGTTGCAGCCACAGCCGCAGCCGTTGCCGCCCCAGCTGCCGTTGCCGCAGCAGCACCAAATGATGATCAGCAGAATGATGATCCAGCAGCAGTTGCCGCCGCCAAAGCCGTTATTGCACATACCGGAACCTCCTATGAAATCGTAGACCGACCGAACCGGTCTCAATCCATAGTATGCCGGACCGGCAAAGGGGTTCCGGTTTTATTTCCGGCCGCTGGTGACGAGTGCGTCGGCCGCCTGTTTCTCCCGCACGGTGAAGACGCCCTTGTCCATCAGCGTGTCTCCCAGTGTCTGCCTGCTGCCGGACACCGCGGCATCCAGCGCGTAGTAGGAGACGTATGCGAGATCCGCCCGGAGGAACGTGCCGCCCTGCAGGGCGGCCAGCTCGCCCTCCGTGATGACGCCATTGGTCAAGGCATTGGTCAGTGTGCCGGAGAGGTCCTTGTTGTCCGCGGAGCTGTATCCCAGTGCCCGGAGGATGAATTCCATGTATTGGCTGGCTGTCACCGTCTGGCTGGGCCGGAAGGTGGTGGCGGAGTATCCGTTGGTGTAGCCCTTGCTGTATGCGTAGCCCACGTATTTCTCGCTCTGGGTCCCGGGGGTGATGTCCGTGAAGGGAGTGGAGCCGGTGTAGGCCAGCGCATCATTCTCCTCGCCCAGGACGCGGATGAACATGATGAGGGCTTGCAGGCGGGTAGGGGCGACCTCCAGATCATATCCCTCTCCGTAGCCGGTGAAGCTGCCTTGAAACAGGTGCATGGTCTTGAGCGCGGCAGCAATGGCGTTGTAGTCCGTGTTGGTGGAGTAGCTGAAGGCGTAGGGGCCCTGATAATCCACAACCGCCGTCTTGGAGGTGACGGTAAACACGGCGGTGGTTTCCTCAGCCACCAGATACCGGTGGCTGGCTGTAAGGGCACTGCCACTGGTAACGGTGGTCCCTGTGGTGACATCCACCACAGCGCCGGAGTTGAACGTGACCTGCATACCGCCCGCCAGCAACAGGACGCCCGTGCCGGTGGAGCCGGTCAGGGCGTCGCCTGCCTTCAGACGGGTCTCCATCCACGTGGCGGCCCCGCCGTCGGAAGGAGCCGCGTCTCCGTTCAGCAGCGCTTGGTCAGAGGCGTCCAGTTTTTCCTCCACCCGCTGGTCTACCGCATCGGTGAAAGTGCCGGTGAGATAGGAGAGGGAGGCCAGCGGATCGGAGGCACCGCCGGCCGCGGCCAAGGCGTACACAACGGTGACGGTAAGTAAGAGGCAGACGGTGATGAGGGCAGTCTTGGTCTTCCTTGTCATAGATGATTCCCTTCCACGCTGGAGCGTCAGCGGTTGGCGATGCGGTAACTGAGGGTCAGGAGGCTGTCTGCGAAGTGAATGTTCTCAAACTGCACATCCGGGAGCTGACTGCTGAGCTCAATGTTGGTAAAGTTCCAAAAGCCCTTGACGCCCAGATTGATGAGGTGGCTGGCGGTGTCCTGGGCCACGGACTGGGGAATGGTCAGCACCACCACGTCCACCGGGTGGTCCTGTAGGAAGTGATCTAGCTCGGACATGGCGTATACCGGCACATTATTCACCACAGTCCCGATCACGGCGGGGGAGACATCAAAGGCTGCGTCCACCGTAAACCCACTCTGGGAGAATGGGAAGTTCTGCAGCAGTGCGTGGCCCAGATTGCCAACGCCGATCATGATGAGGTGGTGGTTGTTGTCCACGCCCAGGATATGACCGATCTCGGCCCGCAGTTCTTCTACATTGTAGCCGTAGCCCTGCTGGCCGAACTCACCGAAACAGCTGAAATCCTGGCGGATCTGAGAGGCGGTGATGTTCATCTCCTGCCCCAGGGAGTGTGAGGAGATGCGCACGACGCCGCGGTTGCAGAGGTCTGTGAGCTGGCGGTAATATCTGGGCAGACGCCGTATCACGGCGTCGGAGATGTTTTCCTTTCGCATATAAGTCACTCCTTGCTATTTGTTAAATCATTCTCAATTAAGTTTAGACCAAAATCAGGGACTTGTCAATTTTTTTAACAATCTTTTTAAGAAAAATTTTTTCAAGAAAAGCTTTACAAAGCGGAAAAATGTTGGTATACTAAATAAGCTGTTTGAAGAAGATGTTGATGTATGCGCCTGTAGCGCAGTTGGATAGCGCGTCAGACTCCGACGTTTCAGGCTCGTTCAGTTGAGAGATGGCGCAAAGCGTTGGGAGTCCTTGGTTTTAATGGGCAGAGAGAAAAATTTCTGTTTCCCTTGACTACTATTTGACTACCAATTTTGAAAATCCCGTGTTATAATAAAATTATAGTTTTTAAGGTATGCGCCCGTGGCGCAGTTGGATAGCGCGTCAGACTCCGACATTTCAGGTCGTTCCAGTTGAGATGCAGCGCAAAGCCCTGTGGTCACTGGGATCACGGCTGCGAAGCGGGAACAAGACGCCGCCGTTGACTACTATTTGACCACTATTTCAAAAAAACGATTTTCGGTGCTCGCACCGTGAATCCATATATGCGCCCGTAGCTCAGTTGGATAGAGTGACAGACTCCGACTCTGTAGGCCACTGGTTCGAATCCAGCCGGGCGTACCAATGTGTAAAGACGCACTCGAGTATTCGAGTGCGTCTTTTCCTCTTTCTGAAGTTTTTGGAGGTGTGTGATGAAAAAGGCGGTTATCGGCGTGACACCGCTTTGGGACAGGGACCGGGACTCCTACTGGATGCTGCCGGGCTATCTGGAGGGACTGGAGATGGCCGGTGCCCTTCCCATTACCCTGCCCCTGACGGAGGATACTGACGATATCTCTCGGCTTGTTTCTCTGTGTGATGGCTTTCTCTTTACCGGCGGGCAGGATGTCTCCCCGGCGCTATACGGTGAGAAGCCCCGGCAAGCCTGCGGGGAGATCTGTGAAAAGCGGGATGCTTTTGAGCAGCGCCTGTTTGCCCAGGCGCTGGAACAGGACAAGCCGATGCTGGGGATCTGCCGGGGCATTCAGTTCTTCAATACTTGCCTGGGAGGCACCCTCTATCAGGATCTGCCTACGGAGCACCCCTCGGAGGTGGTACACGTGATGCGGCCGCCCTACGACCAGACCGTCCATTCTGTTGCGCTTTTGCCGGGGAGCCCATTGGCTGCATTGCTGGGCAGGGCGGAACTGGGCGTCAACAGCTACCACCATCAGGCGATCAAGGTCCTTGCCCCCGGCCTTGGGGAGATGGCCCGCAGTGAGGATGGATTGGTGGAGGCAGTGTACATGCCGGACAAGTCCTTTGTGTGGGCGGTGCAGTGGCATCCGGAGTTTTCTTTCCGTACCGATGAAAGCAGCCGGAAGATCTTCTCTGCATTTGTTGCGGCGGCCTCTGGTTCAAAGGACTGACAAAGTATCATGGCTTGATCAGAATTTCCTGTTTCAGATCTCCAGCTCCTCCTGGAGCACTCTGCTGGCCGCCTGCTTGTTTTTATCGAAGGCATGGGTATAGATGTCCAGCGTGGTGGATGGCTGGCTGTGGCCCAGGAGGCCCGCCACCGTGGCCACGTCTGTGCCGTTTGCGATGAGCAGGCTGGCGTTGGTGTGCCGCAGGGAGTGGACGTTCAGATACTCCGGCAAGCCGTGCTTTTTCAGGATCAGCTTGAACCGCCAGGTGAAGGTGGAGGGCGTCATGGGAAGGCGGCAGCCCTTACGGCGGAACAGGAAGTCTCCATCCTCCAGCGCTCTTCCGTCATAGGTCTCCGTCTCCCATGCGCACTCCTGCCGGTATTCTCTCAGCAGGGACTCCATCTCCAGAGAGAAGTAGATATAGCGATTTCCGGAGACGGTTTTGGGAGCCTTGGTGAAGATCTCCTCGTCCGTCACCTTCACCGCGTTCCGGTGGATGTGGATGGAGCGCTGTTCCCAGTCAATGTCGCCCCATTGCAGGGCACAGCACTCGCCGCGGCGCATGCCTGTGGCAATCACCAGTTTGAAGTAGGTCTCATACTTGATGCTCTCGTCCTCCAGAGCGGAGATGATCCTTCCCACAGTCTCCGCGTCCGCGATTTTCTTCTCTGTCTTTCGTCCCGCATAACGATAGGTGCGCCAGGCGGGGTTATGACGCAGAAAGCCACCCTCCACGGCATCGGAGAGAATGCTGCACAGCGTAGCGTGCACGCCCTCAACGGTGTACTCGGAGAGTGGCTTTTTGGTTTCCGTGCTGACGGTTTCGCGGAGCTGGGCGTAGAAGGCCCGGAAGTGCTCCGGCCGCAGCGCTGTGAGCTTGTAGTGGCCCAGGGCAGGGAGAATGCGGACGATGTCCTGCCGGTCCCGGCGGATGGTGGACTTGGCCAGTTTGCCGGGGGCAATCTCCCGCAGCCACAGTTCGATGTAGGCGGCCAGAGTGATGGGCTTTGTAGTTTCCTCTGGAGTATCCCGGCAGGATCGCTCGAAGAGCACCGCCTGTTCTTGGAGCCATTTCTCTCTCTGTTTTGGCGTCAGCCCCTCGGGTGGATGAACGGTTTTCTGTCGGGGTTTGATGCGAGTTCCCTTGTAGTCGTAGCCCATGGAGACCACGATGAGATAGCTGTTACCCCGTTTTCGGATGCTTGCCATATGGTGTTGACCTCTCTTTCCTTGGCCTCATTCCAGCTGAGGCCTGTTTGGCAAACACAACATACCGAAAGCGACCGCCAAAAGCCATCATAAATTTTTGCAAACATCATTTTTCTACGAAACCGACAATCACGCACCCCGTCGCTTTTCCATACACGCCGCGGCCAGGTTGAAGATGGGGCTGCCGTCAGGGCGGAGCACCGTGAGCATGGTGTCAGCCGCCTGTTCCTTTTGCGCCTGCTGGGGGTGGCAGTAGGTGCGCTCTAAGAATCCCGTGTCACCGTGGCCCACCAGATCGGCCACAGTCTGCTTGTCCACGCCGCAGTGGAGCAGTGCAGTCACGAAATAGTGGCGCAGGGTGTGCAGGTGGTATTCTTTGGGGAAGCCGATGGACTCGTAGATTTTCCGCAACCGCTTGGTGAAGGTGTCGGGGTGGATGAGCTGCCCGTGTTCATCGGTGAAGAGGTAGGGGCTGAGCTTGCGGCGGGCCCGCTGGGCCTCCATCTTTTTGCGGTGGTGATAGCTGCGGATGATCCCACACAGATCACCGGAGAGATAGATTTCCCGGCTGCGGCCATTTTTGGTGGAGCCTTCCACGATACCCTTGCCGGCCACATTGCTGCGGGAACGGCTGATGGTGAGAAGGAGGGAGTCCTTTCTGAAGGTGAAGTCGGACCATTGCAGGGCGCACAGCTCACCCCGCCGGCAGCCGGTGTACAGGGAGAGCAGATAGAACATCCGGTAGTGCCGGGGCTCCTGCGCCAGTGCGTCCAGGAGCTTTTGCACCTCGGCTTGGGACGGGACGCGTTGGATGGACCGCTGGGTCTGGGGCAGTGCCACCATGCGGGCGGGATTCTTTTCCAGGATCTCATTCCGCTTGGCATCGCTGAGGACAGCGGACACCACCGTCAGATACTTCTGGACGGTTGTCTCCTTTACAGGTTTTCCGTGACAGGTCCGCTTCCGCAGCTCTGCCAGTAGGTTCTCCATGTGGATGGGCCGCAGGCGGCAGAGGGGAATGGCGCCGATGTAGGGGAACACCACCTCCAGCATCCGGCGGTAGGAGGCCAGTGTGCTGGGGGCATATCGGGACTGCCGGTCCAGCCACCGGCGGGCGTATTCCTCAAAGCGCATGCTGCTGTCCTCGCAGAAGCCGTTTTTCACCAGCCGTTCGAATTCCTCTGCCTGGTGCGCCACATACTGGGGAATCTGCTGTTTGCGGACAGTGTCCGGCACGGTGATGGTCTTGGCCCGGCTGATTTTCCTTCCGTCAGGCCGGTACCCATTGCTGACGGTGATTTTATATTTTCGCGTTTGAAGCTGCTTGATACTTGCCATAGTTGTGTCTGATTCCTTTCTTCCAGTTTTTCAAGCGGGGTGTCACCCCAGCGTCTGTTTCATCTGTGGCTCGTCCGGTTTGGGTGTGTCCTTTTGGCGCTGCCCAGCTGCCGCGCCGACGGCTCCGGCAGCCAGGCCGATGACAGCGCCCAGATTCTGCGCGGTCTCCCGGGCCTCCATCTGCCGGCGGAGTTCCTCCGGGTCATCGCTTGAGTCATCCAGCAGACTCATCCCCGCAGCCACAGATGCCGCACCAATTCCCACAGCACCAGGATGATGGTGGGGATGTACATCTTCCATCTGATAGAGTTGGCGGACTCTCGCAGCGTATCCTCTGCCCTGGAAAGACGCGAGGAGTATGTTTCGCTGATCTTCCCAGCCTGTGACTGGAATTCCTTCAGCAGCTTCTCGCTCTCCCGCTGGCTGGCGGCGCGGGTCTCCTGCATTTCTTCCTGCATCCACTGCAGGTTCTCTCTGCTGGTCTCCAGCAGTTCCTGCACGGTCTTCTGGATCTGCTGCACCGCTTCGGTGTGTGCTGCCGTGAGATTGCCGGCTTGTCCTGTCAGCAATGTTTCCATCTCCTGCGTTGTGGGGAGACGCTCCAGTGTCTCCTGGACCTTGAGGATGGAGTTCCCCGTCAGCTCCATGGCCTGGGTCAGCCCCATCCAGTTGTCCTCCGTCAGTGTAACGGCTTTTTGTATATTGGATGCCTTGTTCAAATTCGCCTGGAGCGCACTTTGCTGCATGGCCAGCAGCTCGTCCATGGGCGAAGCGTGTTTCTCGAATGCGGAACTCATCTTCCATCGCTCCTTTCAGATATTTCGTGTCGTGGAGTTTGTAATCCCGGCAGCGGTAGCCATCGGGGGTGGTGTAGGTGATGCTCTTGCGGTTTGCTGTCCAGAGAACCGTGTAGCCCTCGCTCTCCATCAGCTCCAGGAACTGTTCCCGGGAGACGGCGTACTTCATGGCCTCGTTGATCTGCATGGCAAGCCGCACCTTCCAGCTCTGCCCTCTGGCAGCGATCCGGTACTCCGCCTGGGTGGGGCGGGAGACCGTCTGCTGACGCTTTGGCTGGCAGACGGACAGACCGTACCGCATGCACAGCGTGTCCGAGACTTGACGGAGCTGCGTCAGGTCCGCCTTTTCAAAGTGGAGCTTCCTGCCGGTCTGAAAGCTGACGGAGTTGACGATGAAGTGGGAGTGGATGTGCTCGCGGTCCGTGTGGGTGGCCACAATGACCTCGTAGTCCTTCCACTGCTGTGCCAGCTCCAGTGCGATCTGGTGCGCCAGCTCCGGTGTGACCGGTTCCTCCGGATGGAAGGACTGAACGAAGTGATAGTACATGCGTCCGTCGTCCTTTCCGTATTGCAGCTTGGTGCTGATGAATTCGGTGCAGCAGGAGTTTGCCTGACAGTTCACGCCGGTCACCAGATGGCGGCCCCGATAAGCGGTCTTTTCCTCCTTCATCACGTATTGGAGCACCGCACTCATGCCGCCGCGGGTCTGACCACGGGGACGGTTGACAGCTGTGACGATGGCCATGTGTCACACCGTCCTCTCCAGCAGCGTCTTGAGAGAACGCTGGATGTCGGCATAGAGGGCACAGGCCTCCTGGACATTCACGGCGGTAATTCGTCCCATGTTGGCCAGGGTGGTGAGCTGGTTGAGGTTGTTGCCCTGGGCCTTCAGGGCTTTTGTGAACTCCGTCAGCGCGTCGATCCGGATGATCTCCTTGCCGACAGCGCAGTCGGTCAGGTATTTGGTAAGGCTTACACCGCACGCTTCCGCCTTGCGATGGATGCGCTGAGAGTCCGCCTCGGTCACGTAAAACGTCAGAGGAACGGATTTCGTTCGGTTGGGTTTCTTGCTCACAGGGTTACCTCCTGTCTCAAATCTTTTCGTCTCCCTCGGAGAGCTGGGGAATTTTCAAAGGGGGACTGGTCCCCCTTTGAAGTTGCGTCGCCGGAGGCGGTTTTCTGCACTTCCTCAGAAGTACGCGCAACTTGGAGTGGGTGCAGGGCTTCTGCCCGCAAAGAGATGCCGAAGGCTGTACGCAGCCGCCTGTGGGCGGGCGTGAACAGCCAAAGGCGATGCTTGCTCTCCGCCGAATCTCCTACTGTTATGCAGCGGACGGCGGAGACCCGCATCTCCGTCACTTTTCCCGTTTCCCGGCGGTTTGAGGGCCAACGGCGGCCTTTCCGCTGGGGACAGGGGACGGAGCCCCATCAGGCGGGAGAGCCCGGTAAAGGGGCTGCGGCGGCCTCCACAGGGTCGATGGGGACGCTCTTTGCGACAGCGGGATCATCGACACCATCGGCCCTATGCAGGCAGATGAGCCGCTCTCCGTTGCTCTTGCGAAAGGACACGGTAATGCCGCTGTGCCTTAGAGCGTCAACGCTTTTTCGGATTTGGTGAGAGAAGCTGTTGGGCGTCAGCCCCTCCATACCGGCAGGGTCGATCTTTTTCAGCAGCACCTTGGCAGGGGCGCAGATCTCAGCCTCCTCCTGCAGCAGCGTGGAGAGAAGTGCCAGGATGTGTCCATGCGATTCTCCTGTCTGTTCACACTCGTCCGCCAGCAGATTCCAGATGTGGGTGTCACCGCTGAACTCCAGAGACAGTTCCCGGTAGGCGATGTCTCTGCCCGTGCAGTAGAGGGTGGCAGTGTTTTCCCGCCGCTTGCTCTTGCGGAGCACGAAGTTGGAGTCCGTGGCGCCGCTGAGACCTGTGGTGCCGGAGATCATGTTCATGGGATCGTCGTCACCCAGCTTGCGCAGGTGATGGATCAGCAGCACGGCAATGCGGTGCCGGTCCGCCAGTGCTTTGAGTACACCGATGTCCCGATAGTCGTTGGCGTAGGGATTGGCATCGTTGCTCATGGTCCGGATGCGCTGCAGCGTATCGATGACTATGAGACCTGTAGCCGGGTGCTCTTTGAGGAACTGCTCGATCTGTTCCACCAGTCCGCTGTGGAGCTGTTCCGCCATGACGGCGAAGTGCAGCGTGGGCGGCGCGTCCTCCGTGAGATCGAAGAGCCGGCTCTGGATGCGCTGGAAGCTGTCCTCCAGACAGAGGTAGAGGACTTCGCACGAGTGCGTGGGAAAGTTCCAGAGGGGCTCACCCTGGGCTACCCGGAGACACAGCCACAGCGCCAGCCAGGACTTTCCGATCTTCGGCGCACCGGCCAGCAGGTGCAGTCCCTGGGGCAGCAGATCCTCTACGAGAAAAGAGATTGGTTCGTATGCAATGGCTTGCAGGGTATCGGCGTCTATGGTGTTGAGTTTTTTCATAAAATTCTCCTTTCAAAAAAGTAAGAGCGAAGATCGCCCGCCTTCGACCCTCGCCCCTCTACTTGTATTGTGGAGACTTTTTTGATACACTCAGAGAAACAACAGACAAATAAAAATCGTTTGCTGACAAAAAAGAGGTGATCCGGATGTTTCAGTCCATCGCATTCTATATTGGAGAGAAAACCCTGGATCTGAATGGACAAGCGTATCCTTTGGGGGAGTTGACCGCTGAGGTCCTGAACATCTCTCCGGATGAGTACCACAAGCTCCACCGGATGCTGGCTAAAGCTGTCTGCAAGATGGTGAATTATGAAAAGAGCCATCAGATGCAGGACTGGTTTGATGCCAATGAGCAGATGATCGAACTCCACCGTTCCCTGGTACGACACCGGGTGTTTCAGCTGCTTCAGGAAACGGAAGAGATTTTGTCAGAGACGCGGGTGCTGACAGAGCAGTACTCTTTGTTTCAGGAGCCGGAAGACTTGGAGCCAACGGAACGGGATCTGGAGATTGCAGCTGCGATCGGAGAGTACCAAGACTATCTGGAGCATCCGGAGGAGTATGGCGGCGACGATTTTCTTGGGGCCCAGATGGAGGACGGGGATTATGAGATCCAGGCACCTCGCCCTCCCATTCCGCCGAAGCCTCCGGAAAAAACCAGAGCACTTTTGGTTTGGCCAGGGGACCTGAACGTGAAGTGGGAGTATTACAGGCAGTGCTGCATGCGCTATGGCGAGCTTCTGGAAGATATTTCCTCGGTTTGTCAGACCTTGCAGGAATTCATCCGAATGGGCATTTCCTCCTTGGACAAGCTGACGCCTGACAACTATCTGGCGGCACTGCACGAATTCCTGTATAGCGAACGCTCCTATAAATGGATTGCCAATCCCTTGGAGGGAACGGGATTCTACACCGCCATTGATGACGTGCGGCTGCAGTTGGTTCCCCGCGAGACATCTCCGGGTTCCGGAACGTTCAAGGTCTATGAATATTACGAGACGACGCATCTTCAGACCATGCTGAAACTGGATTTCTATAAGGCGCTGGAGGCTGGACATATCATCCGCAAATGCGAGAACTGCGGACGATACTTTCTGCTGCAGAAGGGGTACCACACCAAGTACTGCGATCTGCCTAATCCAGCCAATCCAAAGTACACCTGCGCCCAGTTGGGTTATCGCCTCCGCGGGATCAAAGAGGATGCAGAAGGAAGTCCGCTGGCACAGGCCCTTTACCGTTGTTATCAGCGGATCGACAAGGATCGTTCCCGCGGCGTGATCACGGCGGAGGAGCGGACCAAACTGCGGGAGAAAGCACAGGAACTGTACCACCAGGCGCGAACCAAGCCGGGAACGACCTACGAGGCGTTCGATACTTCCTTGGCTAAGGAGCGTCTGTATCCGTGCTGTGGAGTTGAGAGAAAGAGCCGTCCCAGAGGACGGCCAAAGCGCGAAAGCTGATTTTCAGACGGAGAGGGGGTGGTGCCGAATGGAGAATGAAGAGCTGTACAGGCGAGCACAGGCCGGTGAAGCCGGCGCGTTTGAACAGCTCCACAAGCAACTTGCGAACTTCATTCGGTCCATCGCTCTGAAATCGTGCAGGCACTTTGGCTGTACAGATGTGGTGTCCGCGTCGCTGCTGGAGGATCTCTGCGCCGAAGGCGATTTGGAGCTGTGGGAACGCATCCGTAGCGGCGGTTATGATGAGCATGCCGGAAAACTGACCACCTATCTCTATCCTTTCCTGCGAGGAAGAATGTACCGCTACCTGGAGACCAATTTGGGCGTGATGTCCCTGAGTAAGGACGAGATGGAGCGGGTGCGGCAGGCTCAGCGTCTCTATCACGTGGAGGGCAAGTCTGCAGAAGAGATTGCGGCGGCACTGCATCTTTCAGATGAGGCCACCGCAAGACTGGTCGGCTATAACACACATTTTCTCTCTGTTTTTGATCTGCTGGGCAGTGAGGAAGAAGGAGATCCCTTTGAGCGGCTACTCTCTGATCGGCAGGGCGCGTCCTCGGAACAGATCATCTATCAAAAGGGCTGTCTGGAGTTGTTGGAGCAATTGTTTCAGACACTGAGTGCCAAGGACCGCTCGATCCTGGGACATACTTTTGGCGTTTACGGCTATGAAAAACTATCCGCTGACGAATTGGGGCTGCGGGAAATGCTCTCTCCTGACGGTGTTACAAAGGCACGAAAGGCAGCGCTGGAGCATTTGCGTCAACGCTATCCTGACAGTGCCCTGTACCGCTGGCGCAGAGCCTTCCGAAAGATGAGGGATGTGTAAGCCGACTGGTCATCTGGCGCATCCGTCAAAGATTTCCTTCAGGGAATAGAACAGGCATCTATCTCAGCCTCCCCGGCTGATGATAGATGCCTGTTTTCTTCGAAATGATGCAGTTCGTTGACAGGTCCCGACGCCAGACGTAATCTTGGCTCAAGTACATGGGATGCATCCTACGCGTTGCTGAGGGAACCTCCATTTGTAGGATCAGCATTCCGGATGCAAGCATCGCTTGCAATCCTGCTGCCGTAAACCTTTCTTTTCAGGATCAGCAGTCCGAGTGTCAGAATAGCGGGAAATGCCGCTGCAGCAAGCAGGCCGGTTTTCAAATCGCCGCCGGCCAGCTCCGCAAGATTGCCTACCATAGCAGGACTGACAGTGGCCCCCAAATCTCCGGCCAAGGCCAGAAATGCGAACATCGCGGTTCCGCCTCGGGGGAATTTCTGTGAGGAGATACTGATGGATCCCGGCCACAGAATACCTACGGCAAAACCACAGAGAGCACAGCCTGTAAGTCCCAGAATCGGGGATGCGGACAGGGACGCCAGAAGATAACAGCAGGCACACATTGCACCACAGATCAGCATCGCTTGGGTTAAATTCAGTTTTTCACTGAATTTACCGTACAGCATCCGGGAGAGCCCCATGAACATTGCAAACAGACCCGGACCGGCCAAGTCCCCCACAGTTTTGGAGACACCCAGCGCGGACTCTGTAAAAGCGGATGCCCATTGGGCCATGGTTGCTTCGGAGGCACCGGAGCAGATCATCAGGAGGATGATGAGCCAAAACAGCGGCAGTGAAAGCAGTTGACGGACACGCATGCTCTTGCCATCCTCCACCAGCCGTTCAATCGGGCAGCTTCTGAAATTCCATGTGTTATATAGGGGAATCAACGCCCAAATGATCGTAAGAATCTTCCAGTGTTCGACACCAAAGAACGCGAAAAAGAGGGTAGAGCATGCAATGACTCCCACGGCACCCCAACAGTAGAAGGACAACAGGAGGCTCATCATTCCGTCCTTATGCGCAAAGGGGCAAGCCTCCACAATCGGCCCCCCCCAAGACCTCAATCAGGCCACTGCCGATGGCATAAAGCACAACTGAAATCAGGATCCCAGCAAAAGGAACCGGTACCAACTCTGGCAGGAATGCCAGGGATGCAAGGCCAATTGCTGATAATACCTGGGATGCTGCCATACATGTGCGGTATCCGATCTTGTCGGCGAATTTGGTGGCTGCAAGATCAATGAGCAATTGGGCAAGGTAAAAAACCATGGGAATGACTGCGATTTTTTCAAGGGTGATTCCATACGTGCTTTTGAACGTCAAGAATAAAAGCGGGGGATAGTTTGCGGATATCGACTGTGTTACATAGCCGAGATAACAGGCTGTCAGGGTCTTTTTGTAATTTTTTTGCTTCGCCATGATGATCTCCTTCAAACTCAAGTCAGTCACTTGAGTTCGTATTATATCATCATATCATGGCAATAGAATCCATAAATGCGCTGAAAACAAGCACTATTTACCCAAATCGCGGTTTTGGCTGGGCGCATAGCCATAAGCTTCCTTGAATTTCCGGCTGAAATAATTTGCCGAATGGAATCCGCAGGCATCACTGATTTCCTGGAGCGTGTATGCTTTTTCCTGCAGCAATCTGCGGGCAGTCTGAAGCCGGTATTGAATCAGCACATCAACCGGTGAACATCCCATGTAGGCAGTAAAGCAGCGCCCTGCTTCACTGCGGCTGATATGAGCGGCATTGGCAATATCTTGGAGCGTAACAGCTTGGGCATAATGCGCATAGATGTATGTGAGCATCTTTTGGAGACGGATCTGACTTTTGATCTGGATCCGTGAGGCTTCTGATTTTGGTAAGCAATCAAAATGACAAAACAGATACTCGAAGATCCGGCTGATGTTCCGCTGCACCGCCATTTCATAGCAGGGGCGTTGTTCACGCAAACATCGGTAGGTGTCCTGGATGCAGCCGTTCAGTTCCCTGTGAGAAGCGCATGTATGCCGGAATACGACGAATGGCAAGGAATTGCATTGGACAATGGGCTGGATATATTTTTCATGGATTGTGCTGTATTCAGGCGCTACGGCAGCACCGGAAAAGATGATAATGGGGATCGGGTCTGGCCGGTCGCCGGATACCTGTTTGACCCGGTGCAGCATGTTTCCATTGACCAGGATGCTGTCACCGGCTTCCAGGGTAACATGCTGCTGTCCGACCTGGTAGTCCAGTACGCCACTGACAGCCGTTGCAATTTCAAAGTCGGGATGCCAATGGAACGGCGCTGCCCAATTGGGGAACTCAGCCAGCTCATCGTGAAAATAGGTGACGGGAAATTCCGTGGCTTTGTGTGGGATTTGTTCTCGTAACTGATGGTCCAGGATAATTGGCATAAATGATCGCTCCATATGACGTTCAATGATTATATTACTATATCACGGATTGCACCATCCATGTCAAAAGATTCCGATTCATTTGGTGGGATCCCATTACGAAGCCGAAAAAAAGCAGACTCTGCGTCTGCTCCATTTTCGTTTATCGGTTTTGTGCTTTGTAGTTCTCTCCCCATGTCCGCATGGCATCCAGAATGGGTTTCAGACTTCTTCCGAGCTCGGTCAGACTGTACTCCACCCGGGGAGGGACCTCGGCATACACTTTCCGGCTGACCAGTCCCTTATCCTCCATATCCCGAAGCTGTGCCGTCAGCACTTTCTGGGATACGCTGCCAATGGACTTCTTCAGCTCTCCGAACCGCTTGGTTCCCGGCATCAGGTCCCGCAGGATCAGAACTTTCCACTTATCGCCGATGAGCATCAGCGTGATCTCCACCGGACAGGCAGGTAATTCTTTCGATTGCTACATGGTATTACACCTTTCAATAGTTTCTTTTTAGTAACTACAGCACAATAAAGTACTTACTTTATAATTGATACTTATGAAAGTATGATAATCCTGCAAGATGAAAATTGCAATTCCAAAAGCTACATTCAACATCAGGAGGTGTTCATTATGAATGAAGTCGTAACCTTATATTAAAATTTCCGACAGTAGCCTTCATCCAACTAAGTTAAAACTCCCCATCCGTTGCAGAACAAGAAATTTCGGATCAGACTTTTACAAAATCAAATCCCAGACTTATCAAGCCATTCATGTCAATAACATTCAAATTTTCTCATTATAATCCGGGCCTATGCCAAGTGCTGGAATGTGCTGGAAGACACGAGATGCAGGAAAAGAAAGACATGGAGGACGAGGAAGAAGGAGAGGGAGAACCTGTTGGTAGACCTGGACATTCTCTCCTTTGGTTTTCACGTAAACATCTCTCTGATCTTTGTTATGGAATGGGAGTTCCGCCGACTGACGCTGGCGGAGCAGATGACCTTTGAAATACACACCGGCCTTTATGTACATGGACCTGTACAAGGGAATGGCTGCCAGGAATCTGCCACGGCACTGTGCCTACTGCCAGCGGTGTTTTTGGCGATTGGCGGATATGGTACCCTCTATTGCAACCGGGTGTGCCGGGCACCAACGGAAAGACCTGCCGGAAGGTGGGAGCCCATGAGCGGGAGAAGCAGAAGGCGGAGACAGCTGTCCGGGAATACAACCGGACCTACAACCGCCTAAAGGCCCGAAAGCGGGGGGAGGATCACGGTAGATGAGTGGAACCGTCAGATAGTACAGGACCAGAACCTGAAAGACGCCTTCACCGCCCGCCAGATCATCCAGGAGGAGTATGTGGAGAAGTTCGGATAAACTATAAAGAAAAGGAAGCCTGTCCCAAAAGAGACAGGCTTCCTTTGTCGGGGACGTTTGATCTTGGCGAACCTCATCGCATACAGGTACTTGCCGGAGAAGCCGCCGCGCCGTATCGGAAGGATGCCTCCCGGGGCCTGTGCGTTCAATCTCGGATACGGAGCAAACCGCATGGGGATGTCCGGCAAAGCAAACGCCTATCTGGATACACCCGGAAATTATAGCCCATTTCTGGAGCGGACTTCCACATTGGGGCAACGGAATTCCTGCCCCATCCAGACAGTCCGCAGGATCTGCGGCGTGATCCGCGCGGGCCACTCATAGGAATGCCCGCCCTTTGATACCAGGTAGAGATGCTGATAATGGTTGAACGCCAGCGACTCCCCAACCATTTGGCTGACAGTGGGCCAGTTGCCCCAGGTGGTCTGCGTGTGGTCATGTTCGCCGGCCATCAATACGACTTGAATGTCTTTTCTTGGCTGGTTGCGCAGGGCAAACTGTAAGAGGCCGGCCATCCGCATAATTGCAACGGAGGAGCAGGCCATCAGCGCGGTGCCGATCTGATCACTGCGGTGCCAGCAGGCAGTCAGGCTGGCGGCACCGCCGGAGCTGACGCCCCAGATGGCCCTTTTCCTGGGGTCATCCGCCAGAACAATATCCTTCAGTGCGAAAGGGATCACCTCGTCGCAGAGGAAGTTGGCATAGCGCTCGTCTGCGGCATCCAGCTCCGTGCTGCGGTTATCCAAAGCAGCCAGACGTCCCCAGACGGGATAGCCATCGCCAACAGTGCCGGGCGCTATAAATAGAGCCGCCGTGGGCGGGATCTGCCCCTCATGGATCATGTTGTCCAGCACGGTGGGCATATCGAACTGCAGCTTCCATGCCCCCTCAAAAAATGCATGGCCGTCTGTGAAGATAATGAGGTTCAGCGGCGTGCGCCCGTCATACTGGGCAGGCACATAGGTCCAGAGATCGTGGGGAACGCCCGGATATATTTTGCAGTCTGCCAGTGTCATCTTGGTGACGGTGCCGGCGGGAACGCCCTCCTTCTTTTCCGCCTCCGGCGGGATGGGATAGAGGTCCAGGTTAACCTTAACGCCAGCCATTTCTCTTATAAAACCCTCTGTTTTTCCCTTGTCCGGGCCGGGATCTGCCAGATCGTAAAAGGCCTTCGGAAGCTCGACGGAGATGTATGCGCGGGTCTCCCGCACACGGGCCAGCAGCAGCGCGACCGCATGGATGGTCACCGGATTGATGGCATCCGCAGCTTCGGCATCATCGGTGTAAAAGTGCTCACTGCTGATTACCACCACACCCTCGGCATAGGGTGCGTCCGGATAGTACTTGGCGAAAAAGCCGAAAGCGTCTGCAAAGGCGGAGGCCGGAACCAGCACGGCACCGTTTTCCTCCGGCGCATCCTGTAGTAAGGATAGTGTCTGCCCACCCAGGGTGACGGTATTGCCGGTGACGCTCCCGCCGAAAGCCTCCGCTACCGCCTTGGCCGGAACATAGGCGGTCCCGTCTTTTACCACCGGGACAACACTGCTGTTGTCCGGATCGATCCGGGAGACCCGCCAATCGACGGCGATGAATTTGCTGCCGATCTGCAGCGCCACGGTGGTCGGAGGGATCTTGCAGTTTGCTGCGCTCATGTTCATAACTCCTTTCAATATGTCCGTACGTTGACTGGATTATCCAGAGGATAGGGTTTTTTCGGCGCAGGGCCCGGGGCTGCGGGAGGAAGAACGCCTGCGTGGCGCCCAGGCCCCGTACTGGGAAGCGGCCAGTTTACATCCTGACGGGTTTTACAAACAGGATCACCGCGATGATCACAAACCCAGCACCGCCGAGGATTACCGGGAAAGCCAGGCTGCCAGCCAGGCCGAAGAGAGATGCGATGAAATTCATAATGTAGGGTGAGATAAACATACCAACGTTCATCATAGCCGACATGATGCCCGTAGCTTCATGGAAAGAGCCCGCAGAGCAGTTGACAGAGAGACCGGTGGTAAATGCCACGAAAAGGCCGAAATAGCCGATGCCGCCCACAAACATTGCGACGAAATACAGGATAACATTGTCTGTGAGTCCCAGCAGGAAATGCCGGAGAACCAGCAGGACCATAAACACCGGGATCACATATTTTCCGACCTTTTTGTAGATCTTTCCAAAGAAGAGTGTGCCGAGGATACCGCCGATATTGGCCGCCGTCTGGACGAAGCCGGCGAGGGAGGCGTCACCCATGCCGTTGGCGTCAATCAGAGAGGAGAAGTTGAGCAGGGCGGGATAGCTGAATACGGAGAACAGGAACATCAGAAGGATGATGCCCCAGGCACTCATGGGAAGCTTCTCCTTCTGGGCGGCTGCACCGCTGCCGCTCTTTGCAGCGGGAGCGGGATCGCCCCAATGCGGAGCTTTGGGCAGCAGCAGGCCCAGACCGATCGGAAACACAAGCAGCAGATGCACATACCAGATATTGAAGACATTCCGCGCGGCGATGATGCCGACCAGCGATGTCAAGATGATTCCGGTAATGTTGCCGACGGCCTGCTTATATCCGAACATGGAAGGGCGGCGCGGAGGTTCGATGTAGGTATTCACCAGCGCGGCAGTCAAGGGAGAGATCACGCCGGTGGTCAGGCCGGTAATAAAGCGGCAGACCAGAACCGGCGTAAAGCTGGTCCGGAAACATGTGGGAATTACGCTGGAAATCATAAAAGCGGAGAAGCTGAGGATAAATGCCCGTTTTACACCGAGCTTATTGATGAATTTTCCGGCGAAAAAACTGGTGGGGATGGCGGCCAGCATAGGCAGCGTCGCCACCAACTGGATGGTGCTCAGGCTGACATCCGGATAAGCTTGCGCCATCGTGGCCAGCGTGGGGTTGACTAAGCCGCCCATCGTATTGATGACATTGGCGCTCAATACAACAAATACGATCAGGAAACTGGCTTTTTGGTAGGTTCTTTCTTCGCTCACATTCATTCCTCCTGCCTGTTTTTCACAGTTTTATGAATTACCTATCGTTCAAATATATAATGCTGAACACAGAACGGACGCACTTTCTCCTCTTGATCCGCGGTCCGCTGCGGCAGACTCCGGGCCTCTCACCTCCGTTTCCGGTGAACCGGCCGTCCTCCGGCGGCTGCCGGAGGGATACGGCCTGGTCAGTTGACTGCGTAGCGCCCCGAACAGGGCTTTTCATAATGGCCGAGCGTCCCCCGCTTCCTTCTGAACGAGGTGAGCAGATCGGGATCACCGGATACATATTCGGCCATATCCGGATAGGGATAAAGCGGGCGCTGACGGGTGATGCCGGAGGAGATATCCGGCGCGTAGACACCCTGCCGGCTGCAGCTTGTTCCGATCAGGCGGTCCGGCGGGACCTCCCGGCAGACCCAGCGGTCAATGGCTGGCACAAGGCCGCACCCGATCGCCAGAAGATCGCGGTAGAATTTCAGGCTTTCCTCCAGCCCTTCCTCATCGGAGATCCAGTTGATGCCGTCCTGAATCCAGCTGTGACCATTGCCCGGTACCAGAAACAGGCGGCAAAATGTCTGTGCGATCTCTAAACCGCCCTGCCTGGAGACTACGCGCTCATACCAGTCAACGATGTTTTCCGGCGGGATGAACTCATCTTCGATCCCCTGGATGACCAGCAGCTTTCCGCCCCGGGCCCTGAACGCGGCCAGATCGCCGGAATCCGCGTCCATATCAGTGGCAATCCGCCGCGCCATGGGGGACTTTCCGTGTTTGGCAAAATCGAACTGCCGGAATCCGCCGCTGTTGAAGGCTCGGTTGGTCATGCCGGTCATCCAGGCGCCCAGCCAGATCTGCCCGGCATACAGCTCCGGCAGAATGTGGCCGACCATGCCCAGTGCGTTGCATTCCGCACCCGGCGCGAAGCCGCTGAATATTTTCTCGCCGGTTTCCGGGTCCACCGGGCCCTGATAAAATGCCCGAAGGCTCCTGATCTGATCGGGGGAAAATCTGCAGGCGCGCTCGATCTCCTTCAGGATCTCCTGCCGCTCCTCCCGGCTGAACAGGACGGATACGAAGGGGTCTCCCGGCGCGCCATACCCGTGCCTGCCGTGATAGTCCAGAATGACTTTGTGGATTTTGGCGATTTCTGCCAGGGAGAATTTGGAGGTGCCGTCCTCCCGCACCAGGCATCGCGTATACCAGATAAACGCCGGATGCAGGCGGGATCGGCTGATCCCCGGCGCGATCGCCACAATGCCGTCGAAATCCTCCGGGCAGACGGTGGCGGCGGCAATGCCCTGCTGACCGCCGGTGGACATCCCGACGCAGTAGGTGTGCAGGATGGGGCGTCCATAAACCAGGGCGATGACGTCTTTGCCTACCACTGTGGACAGATGCGTTGCCCTCCAGCCGAAATCGATGATCGCGGAGGAACTGGAGAGACCCGCGTCAATGTCTGACGTGCCCAGATTGCAGTGAATGACTGCATAGGGCTCATACAGGAAAGCCAGCTCTGTCTGATAGAGCAGCGTGCCGGCCTGGCCGCCGTTTCCCACGAATACGGCTTTTCCGTTCCAATCCCGCTCCGGAAGCAGGAGCTCACACTGGAATTCAGAGCCGGGCCCGGCACTGAGCGTCAGGTCGATACACAAAAAGAGACGGATTTTCCAGCGCCGAAGCGATTTTGCGTCGATCTTGGCAAACGGGATTCCAGCGGCGGGCATCCCAAACAGGCCCATCTCAAAACCGCTGTCGCCTGAATAAGCCACGCGTTCGACTGTCACGCGGCAGTCCCTTGGGTGATACGCCCGGAGCCGCTCCTCTATTTCCCGTGGATTCATCTGCATGCCCCCTCTCCGGCCTCTTAGATTGGTAGAATGGAAGGACGGTAGGACCAAATCTGAAAAGAGAATATCAGGATTCGGTGAAAATGTCAACGCAGCCAAAAGAAAAAAATAAAAATTGGCAAAACAGACAAGGACGATCTCGAAAATTCATCAAAATCATCGGATTTCAAAAGGTAAGACAGGCGTTTGCAGATTTTCTGAGTCCCAGTTGGTCGGGCCAAACAGAGGACCATCCATGGGAGGACGCGGCATGCGCATGAAAAAAACTGCGGGGAGCATTCCCCACAGTTTTCACCTTGCCGAAAAAGCTTTTCCGACAAGCTGCTTGCGTTCCTCAGAACTTTAAAAAGTTCTGAAAAACGGTTGATTTCAATGGCGCAGGACACCTTTCCTGGGTTTCCCACCCACACCCTTCCTTCCCGCTTTTCCAGATTTCCCGGTTTTTCGACAGTCTCGTTTTCAAAATCAGATACGGTTGCTGCCGGCTGGAGCGGCAGACGGAGCCTCAGGCCTGTTCCGTATTGGAGGATAGGGTGGCCTGCGTGAAGTCCCGCAGAAGCTGCAGATGTTCGGTGATGGCAGCCACGGCCTCCCGGGCATCCCGGTCTCGGAGGGCCTGATAGATCCGGTGATGGGATCTGCAGTTCTTCTCATGATATTCCGCCACGAGAGGAGAGTCGGGCTGCGGCTCTGTCAGAAGGGAGTCCAGAAGTTCCATTGTGGAGGAGAACAGGGCATTGTGGCTGGCATTCATCAGGAGTGTGTGGAATTCGATGTCCGTTGTCCGGTCATGGGGATTCTGGTCCAGCCGCTCCAGCGATTTCTGCATCTGAGCCAGGTCCTCATCCGTGGCCCGCTCACAGGCAAGGGTCACTGCGGCGCAGCCGATTGCTCCGCGAAATTCCAGCGTATCCTGAAGAATGTCAGCACTGCTGGATATGCGGACAAAGGCGACTGCTTTTTGAAAATAGCTTGCGTCCTTCACCACGATCTTGCGGTTTCCCTGCGTCTCAATGATGCCCATATATTCCAGAATGGCCAGGCACTCCCGCAGGGAGTTCCTGCTGACGCCCAATCCGGCGGCCAGGTCCCGCTCCGGAGGAAGTTCCTCCCCGACTTTGATCAAGCCCCGCTCCATGGTGGAGATCAATGCCTGCATGACCTTCTCCGGGATCTTGGGAGCGGAAGCAATTTTTTGCAGCTGAAATCCGAACTGTGCACCCATATCTTATCTACCTTCCAAACTTGGGACTTGATGGTTTGCCAAGGGGCTGCCGATATCCCATTGGCTCTGCTTTTCAATATAACACGAATTGGTCCTCTGGTTCAACCATCAGGCAAAAAAAATTTAGCTCTGGCCGCATGGGGCAACGGGCTCCTCCCTGCAGGCCAGCGCCGCGATTTTCCAGCCCAGTTCGTAGGCGGCGCGGCAGTCCTGCGGCCAGTGGGCCTTCCGGTATGAGGACTTGTCCATTTCTGAAAACAGATCCGAGACATATTTGCCATAGTCATGGAACTGATAGGTATTGAAAGCAAAGCAGTGTCCCGCATAGCCGAAGTTCCGCCCGATCAGAGATTCCCAGAGCTGAAGGAACGCGGGACACTGGCTCTGTTTGAACCACTCCTCCGTCACGTTCATGGTATACAGGAAGCCAAAGGGGATCGACTTTTGCGGGATGCCGGTCCGATCCGCGGAGTACACTGTATAGGGAAAGAGAAGCCGCTCATACAGGGCGTGTAACTGCCCGGTGATGTTTTGAAAATAGACCGGGGAGCCGACAATCACACCGTCGCTGTTCAGGAGCCTTTCCAGCAGGGAGTGAAGATCATCCCGGACGGCGCATTTTCCGTAGGAGGCGCCGCCTTTCCGCTTGCAGGCAAAGCAGCTTCTGCAGCCTGTATAGTGCAGATCGTAGAGGTCGATCCGCTCTGCGGTGATCTCTTCTTCGGGAAAAGATGCTTTGGCACCGACCAGCGCCTGATCCAGCAGCTGCGCCGTATTGCCCTTCTTGCGGGGACTTCCGTTGATTGCATAAATCGTTTTCAAAGTATTCCCACTCCCCTCTCAATAATATTTGATATATGGATTCCAAGTCGGACTGTTTCTGACAAATCGTTCTATTTGATTTTGCTGGACTATTGGACAAACGCTTCGCCTGCGCCTATGGTATTCTAGCATGGCATTCCTTGTCAAGAGCGATCCCGAAAGGAACAGGTGTCATACATGTAGGTTTGTCAAACAGATTGGACAGCGAATTGATTCGGAGAACACCAGAGAAGGGGCCGTATGGGGAAGCTGTTTGGAGTGGCGTGAGGTCACTATCATATCCACCTGAATAGGCATAGGGCCTTGGCTTGTAAGGTGGGGTTGCTCTACCTGAAGGAAACCAGCCCAGCTTGCGCATGACCTGGAATATGCTCTTCGGGCGGTGGGTATAGCACCGCTGACGCCTTATTTCTCCGCATACTTCATCAGGGATTGCCGGTAGCAGTGTCCTATGTTATACGCTTGCTTATGAAGAAGATGGCCCTCTCTCGTTAAGTTGTTGTGTGGCAATTTCAACTTTAACCCATGAGACCGTTTCCTGCATTATTTTTCTTAATCTGTTCAATATTGATTGTAATCCTACAAGATAAAAGTGAACGCCCACGGAAATACTTTGGATGTTACGTGAAAAATACCGTATAATAAACGTGTACATCCAACATCGAAAGAGGGCTGTTGCTCCTATGACAGAAGCCGAACTTCTAAAGCTTATTACGGGCGGTGAAAATATCTAGATGGAATTTAAGAGACCCACCCATAAGATTTATGTACGACGTTTATGATATCGTCTGTTTCTTTTCCAACCGAGACGGCGGTACCATCATCTTGGGTGTCAAAGATAACGGGGCGATTTTAGGCGTTGAAGCGGATGCAGTGGACCGCATAGAAAAGGACTTTGTGACTTCCACCAACAATGGACAGGAAATCAATCCCCCCCTTTTTACTTGCAACCAGGATCCTGCACAATGGATGGCCGCAGCCACGAATCCAATATCGACATTACTGATAATTCTGACATGTTTTACCAACTGTATGCGTGGAAAAGCGGTAGCTATTTTGTGAAACAGGTGACACGATTTCAGATGAATGATCTGTGCCTTGACTTGATTGAATAAGCCAGAACCATGACGGGTAGCCAAATGGCCAACCACCTGTGGAAGTCCTTGTCAGACGAAGAATTGTTGCGCATAAGCAATCACCAGAGCTTTACGCATAAGTCGAATCGGGAGGGGAGTCTTCTCTATGGGTGATAGCCTGGGGAACATGGACTGGTTTGAGAAGGCAGCACAGAATTTGCGTGGTGCGGAAATCTTGATGTCCCAGGACAGGGGCAATGACTTGCTTGCATTTCACTACAAGCAATGTGGAAGGCATAAAAAGGTTGGCTACTAAAAAAGACAGGAGAACTCCTGTAGAAGAGAGCCTTGTGTTTCTGTGTGGAAAGGCGATTTACACCGGAGTATCGCTGAAAGAAGCTCAGGGGGTGCACCTAAACAAATTAGTTTTGCATGGGAACGTACCACTTGTTAGATTACTATTATATCAAACTTAAAAGCAGAAGCACAGGACCGTATACAGGACCATATAGATGTAGTGAAAGAACTTAGTGGTGATGCTGGAATCATAATAGACGGACTACTATTTGACTACTATCGGAATAATCCCCGGAAGCATTGAGCCGCAATGCCTCCAGGGTTTTCTTATCAAACTTCGCAAATCTGTCCAAACCCCACAAAACCGTTGGCCTGCAATGGTTTCCCATTTGACCGCCTGATGACTCCGACTCTGAAGGCCGCTGGTTCGAATCCAGTCGGGCGTACCAAATGGATGAGGGTAGGCGTATTGAACAGTTTTCTTAGACTGTCCAATACGCCTACCCTCATTTTATGGAAGAAAGCCTGATATTTCAGGCTTTCTCTCTTTTCATGTGTGGCCCGCCCATTTTATCGCAAAGATGAAAGTCGCAAGCTTGGTGGTTGAAAAACGAAAAATACCAAGTTTTGAACCCTTTGTCCAGATCAGCCTGTCCGCTCTCTCCTTTGCTCATGGAGCAATTCAAACCCATCCGGTGTCTTATAGTTGAGTGTGCTGTGAGGACGTTTCGTGTTGTAAAATTCTATGTAGGTATCAACACTTCTCATGAACTGGTGCTCGGAGCAATATTGTGTCCGATAAACCTCCTCCCGTTTCATGGAGGCAAAGAAGGACTCGGCCACAGCATTGTCATGAGGGCGGCCAGACTTCGAGAAAGACTGGACAACCTTGTTCATACGAAGCAGTTTCCGGAATGTGTTGGATGTATATTGTGGGCCCTGGTCGCTGTGAAACATCAGCTGCTGGGGCTCGTTTCTGTTCCGATATGCCTGACGAAAGGTAGAGGTGACCAGATAGGTGCTATTCTTTGGCGATACTCTGTGGGCCACTACTTTACGTGAGAATAGGTCCAGAATGACACAGACATAAAGATACTTGCCATTGACTTTAAAGCAAGTGATGTCGCTGACCCAAACATGGTTCGGTTCATCCACTTTGAATTGCCGCTGTAACATGTTCTGCTTTTTTGCCAGCCGCTCACTTTTCTGATAATCGTGTTTGGAGTAGATAGAAACACTTTGTAATCCCATTTCTCTCATCAGTTCAGCCACATACTTGGGCGAAGTACGAACGCCTCGATCTGCTAACACAGCAGCGATTTTGTTTGCGCCAAACCGCTGCTGGCTCTCATCGAAAGCTGCTTGGATATGCTCTTTCATCTCGGCTCTTCGTTTATCATAGGCTGTTACATCTTTCCGCCGGAAGATATGGTTGTAGAAGGTACCGCGGGATACACAAAGTGCCTCGCATAAGGCATGGACACTGTACTGACCATGCAGTTTGGCAAGCTCTTGCAGCTTTTCCTGAAGCGGCGCTAAAACCGTGCAGTTGACCCTTTGAAGAATCTCAATCTTCTGCTCTAACTTTTGAAGTTTCTGTTTCATTTTGATAAACGCCTGCTGGCTGACAGCATGACCGGAGTCTGTTGTGGTCACAGTGTACGGTTTGATCCATGTGTAGAACGTACTCCTGGGCACGCCGGAGTCGGCGCAAATCTCGACGACAGATTCACCGGCCCGGTAGCGGGCGACCAAAGATTGCTTTGCTTCTGTGCTGATGCGCATAATTTGATTCCTCCTGTAAAATGGTGTAAAATATATTATTCCTTCTAAACCAATATTTGTATTTAGAGATGCAATTTTTGAACCAAGAGAATCCATGCTACAGGGATACTGGTGAAACAAAGCAACGGTAGTTGCGCTGGATTTTCACCTTTGGTTAGATCCCGCAATACGGATAGAATGGCCAAGATAGCCAGTAAAGAACAAATGAGGATATTAGCTTTGCAAAGTAGGGTATAATTTATGGATGAAAGAGCATTTCGAGAGAAAATACGATCTAACATGAAACTTAACGAGCAAATGCGAACTGTATTGCCCCAACATAATGAATTGCTGGATACACTCAATAATTTAGAGGCTATGGCAATAGGCCAGAGTGATCGTATTTTTTGCAATTCATTTATTAGTGAGGCTATACGTCTACTAATCAACGCCATCTTTTTGTATGAAGATGGATATTTTGATTGCGCATTTTATTCTGTTAGACAAGCCGCTGAAACATGCAACAGTATGCTTTATATTGCCAATAAGGGAGTTTCCGCGTTAAAACGGTGGGATGAAAAAAACTACTTTCCCATGAATAGTAAGCTAATATCTCAATTGTCACAAATCGATACATTTTACTCGCAGGTTAAAGCAAACGTTCCTGAGTTTTTTGATGCATATGAAAAGGCAACATCAAAAAGCAACAAGATTATCCACAAGCAAGGATTTGACACATTTTATTTACCACATCAAAACCCAATGTGCGGTATAAAAATTGATAAAGAAAAGGAGAAGCAGTTTTTTGTCGAATTTGTAACTGATACCATCTGCTTGGTAATTATTCTGTACATAGTAGTCGATCCCATCAGTCTTGTTTTAGCTGATGAAGAGCTCACGATGTACTTTAATTTCGATCCCATGTCTGAACCAGCGGATATGGCGTTTTTGTCTACTCACTTAGATTCTGATATTGACTCAAAAATTAAATCTACAGCCTATTTTAAGGAGTTCAGTCAATATTTTTTAGAAAAAGAAAAAATGCGCCCAGCGACATTTGATGTTGTACGGTATCAAGTTTTTGACTTAACACATCTGGATGATATTAAATCTCAGGAAAGCTTACTGAACTTTTACGAAAAACTAATATTAGCTCTGTTAATCTCCGGAATTCAAGTCACACGTATTCATCCAGATTGTTTTATTTTAGGATATACCACATCAATTCCAAGCAATTATCAACCCACCGAGTGGTCATCATCGGATTATGATAGATTTCAAAATTCACCTTCAGTTTTTAATGCACCTTATCACACTATTTTTCGAAGCATCATCAAGGGGCCAGAAAAAAACTGGTTATTAGAGCACAACATTCCGTTCACCACTAAGGAAATAGAACGAATAAGAGATATATTTAATAAGTTCAACGAGTTGTATGGCAGATTAGCATCGGCCTTTGATAATTATAATCTGTAAGAAATTATTCGAGGACTATAAATTTGAGAATATGGAATTGATATCTATATTGCTTCGATGTTCCAAAGAGGGAGACATCTGCTGTAAACAGATGTCTCTCTCTTTGGGTTCTGCAAGTGCTGACATGCTTCACCCTTCGGTATTTCAATACTCAGAATGTTAAAACTGCCCTTCAACCAATTCCACCAAGGTTCTTCCTATTGGCAAAACACCTGTATAGAATATATGCACCGCCGAGCAGAAGACCGGGGGGAAATTTTTTCTGCGTTTCCACTCTATAATCCGCATTTCAAAATATCGATTTTAACTGTCCCTTCCATGTGGAGTATCATTAAAGGACCTGAAAAGTTCTTTTGATGATACCCACATTTTGTATTTCCGAATCCATCCATATAGCAATCTGTGCGGGGGTGCATCTTAATGCTGCATTTTCTTGTTTATAGTAGGATGTCCCGTTCGGAGATTTTCCGGCGATTCGGCACCTCAAAAGCACCGATACAGTTATAATGGATCGTCACCCGATGACTGGTAACACCGTCCGCCTTGACTGTAGGATAAACCTCAATGTACTGAATGAGCTCGGCAACCATGCGCTTAGTGATAGTTGTAGCGTCGGTGCAGCAACGCACCGTTTCTAGAGAGGTGTCTACATCCATCCGCTTATCTTCCGACTTTTTCAACTCCAGACGCAGCACCGTCATCCGTCCGACATTCTCACCTTGCTCCTGCTCATACCGCTTGGATATTTTGGAAAAACGAACATCGTCAGTCTTCCCGGACACATTGACCTTATAGATCCGTTCAAAGAGCATGTCCAGCATCTTGTCCCGGGCCAGCAGCCAGTCTAGTTCCCGCATTTTGCGTGCCCGGTCACCTTCCACCACCTTTGCAGAGCGGTCTACTATCACTTTGATATTTTCTTATATCAGGGGGTACTTTGTCACTGTCCATTTTTACTGGACCTGTTCAGGCGAGCCTTCCGGTGCGTCCTGCGGGGCGGCCTTCTCATAATGGGAGCTTCTTTCATTATATGTTCATCATACGCTTAAAGAGGCTGTTGATAAAATTCATAAGTAAGACCTCCCTGATATTCAACCCCATCTCCCCGTCCTTCCCCAAGATTGGGGAAGGGGCAGCTCTAGAGGATATGCCACCAGAAAATAGAGCAGTTGGGGTGGTCAGAAAAGGGCAAGCCGACGTAAGACGGAGGTGCTGTGCATCCTTGACAGACAGCTCCCGGCTGTTCTGAACAATATGCGGCGACGGGGGATATATCGTCCGAGCCTGGTTGGATGGAAAAAGCTTTGGGACAATTTGTCCCAAAATAGTAGTTATTGTATGGGGGATGACTGATAATAACGGATTGCAAATAAAGGGATATTTTGTTAAAATGTAAGCGCCAGAGGGGCATTTATGTATTTTTACATGGTCCTTGTCACGCACAAGGATAAGCTGACTAATTAATCCTTGTTCCTTACGAGGAAGTCTATAATGGACGTTGTTGTGTTTATGAAATGCCTCTCTGGCATTTTGGAGGTACTTTTATGGAAAGAGATTTGAAAGAAAAACTTGAAAGAAACATTTGGATTACCCGCAAATGCCGTATTAATGCGTCTGAACGACTCCTTAAATCTGCAAAATTTGTTGAGTTTCTTAATGTTTACTACTCCATTTTTGTAATTACACTCTCGCTACTTTCACTCATACAACACAATGACCAGTTTTCCTTCGCAAGCATTGTCCTCTCTATAGCTTTGACCATATCTATCGTCTACGCTAACACAACCGGTTTGAGAGATCGTTCAACAGTATTAAAGCAAAACTATATTGATTTACAGGTTTTGCTTGACCAACTATTCTACATCGAAGCAACCGAAACAGAGAAAGTCCTGACTGTTAGCGACAAATATGCAGAGTTGCTCAAGCTGTCAGAAAATCATTTAAGTATTGATCTATATAGAGTAAAAAGCACATCTTCGGACACAAATTTTAAAATGGATCGGATAGAGTGGGTAAAGTATATCCTACTCGTTTTGTGGGATTGTCTATGGAGACTCTTCTTGGTTGCTGTGCCAGTTATTGGGACAATTTATCTCTTCTTTGCGGGGTGATGATTGATGTCTGCTGCTCGGTATTTTTATAAGGCTTATAGCCCCAAAATGCTAAATCAGATTTACAAAGAAAAGATTCAATATCGGGCTTCTGCAGGAATGGATAATATTACTCCGAAAGTTTTTGGAGCGCATTTAACTGAAAATATCCAGATCATCTCCAAAAAGGTATTAGCTGGAACATACAACTTTACAAGATATAGAGAAATCTTGATAAGTAAAGGGCGTGGAAAAGAGCCGAGAGTTATCTCCATCCCAACGATTCGTGACAAATTAGCATTAGCTGCATATCATACGTTTTTGCAGAACGTATTTGCAGATACCATTGAAGAACCATTGCTCCATACCATTGTCGGAAGTATTTCACAAAGCGTGTTAAGAGGTCAGTACAATGGCTATGTGAAGATCGATATTACAAAATTCTACTCCTCCATTAATCACAGTATCCTTCTAAGAAAAATAAAGCGAAAAGTCAGAAAAAAGGAAGCACTGGAATTTTTGGCGCGTGCCATTACTACTCAAACAATCCCTCGCAATGTAAGCGCTCCAGAGAAAACATCCCCTACAAAAGGGGTTCCAGAGGGTTTATCGATTTCCAATATTTTAGCAGACATATACCTTTCTGATCTCAAGGAACTAATATGCAATAAATTTGATATAGCATTTTTTAGATATGTTGACGACATTCTTATTTTGTGCCAAGCAGATCAAGCCGCTAAAATCAAGGACTATGCAGTTAATATATTAATTCAAGAATTTGCGCTTGAAGCTAATCCTCAAAAAACGGTATCTGGCAAACTAAATGAGGGTGTCCCATTTTTAGGATATGTATTCTATAACAACAAGATCAGTATCCGCCCTGCAGCAAAGCAAAAAATTGAAAGTTCCCTTGAGGAACTTTTTAGAAAGCGAAAAAACCAAGTTGTACCTCAAGCACTATTTATTTGGCGCTTAAATTTGAGAATTTCCGGATGCATTCTTGAAAGCAAGAAATATGGGTGGTTATTTTATTACTCTCAAATGAGTGATCTCAAAATCCTATTTCAGTTGGATTGGTTGATACAGCGTTTTTTCAAGCGTTTCAAAATAGATCAACCAGACAGCATCAAAAGTTTTGTACGCACTTATCATGAAATCACCAAAAATGTAAGTCATTCAACATACCTAATTAATGCTGATCTCTACTCTTGCGAAGAGAAACGCAAAATCTTAAGTGGTATTTACAGTCAAAAAAGTGTTAACACTATGGACGACGATATGATTGAAAGTCTGTTCAAAGAGGCAATGTTCAAAGAAATTCAGCGCCTTGAGCATGACATACAAAACTTTTCTTAACCATAGATGCCCGGGATGAATACCCCACCTGATTTGGACAAATGCTTATCGTTGTTCGGGGCGGGGGTCCATTTTATGTCCGAGACCATTGCGCTGCGAAGGTTTCAGGCTTTTCTATATAGGATGTCCTATGTCACCCGCTAAATACAAACAGAGTGAAACAAAAATGTAAAATGTGCAAATGGCAAGATTCGAACTCCACTGGAGTCACCTGTGAACTCCTGAGTTCATGCATCTTTTTTATCAACACAAGACAAAAAGAAAAGGACATCTGCAAAGCAGATGTCCTTTTCTTGCGGGTTCTGCCGCCTAGAGGACGGCTCACCCTTCGGCATTTGAATGCCCGGGGCCAGCAAAGTCACCCTATCTCTGCGCTAAGTGTCGCCCTGCGGGTGGCTGCGATCCCAAATGTCGCTACGACGGCAGCACGCAATTCTCAGCCAATAGACTGGAAATTCACACGCCACTCGGCGCACGGCCAAGAAGGGCCATTGGGTGGTGTTTCTGTTAACAGTCCTAAAACAGACAATATCCACCACTTTCCCCCCGAATAACCACACCAATCGGTGCGGTTATTTTGCGGCCGCCGTGGGGAATCGAATCATTTAAGCGAGGTGGCTTCGCTTTGCACCGGGGGCGCACGTATCACTGCCCCGCCGAAAGAAGGAGGATACGTCGTAAGGCTTGTACTATATAAGATAAGGGACATAGCTTGTTGAAAACGCTTGGCTGGTGGCTCCCGTAATTGGGGAACCGCCGGTCAGTTGCTCTGGTTTATTTTTCGCGCGGCATCCGTCGGTGAGTGCTCTCACGTTGAAGTTCCGCCATGCGGCAGTAGAGATGGACTGGTTTTATCAACCTCGCTGTACGGTTGTAATTATTTGCAAATAGCGGATTCAAAATCGTTAAAGCAAGATGCCGGCAATAAGTTTTGCAAACAGAAAGATGGATGAAAAAGACATGGTTTGGAAATCTCAGTTCCAATGAAGTTACAGCACACTATTCTGAACGGAGAAAGTAAATCAGAGTTGTTCCGTCCATTTTTTAGCCTTCCCCTTTTTCCACTTTGTGGTAGATTAAATCGTCAGTTGGCAGTGCCATCATAAGATAGTATGCCTCGGATTTCTCATACTCTATGGCCATTGCTTTACAGGCATCGAGCATAATTTCCTGTAGCCGGGTGTACCAGTCGAGATTTTGACATATGGTCACATCTGCATCCAACGGCATAGGAATTGGCTTTGCCGTGTGCATACGCTCAAACATTGTGCAGCAATGTATATATACCCGCACCAAAAAGTCGGGACTCATGGGGGAAACATACATTTGCTCAATGCTTTTTATCATATTTTTCACGGTGGCATCTACTTTTTCTTTTGGAAGAGAAGGGGAAAAATAGTCGAGGCAGCTATAACAGTAGTCTAAGCGTGCAGATGCGGGAAGAGCTTCTACGGAGTCTTCGGGATCTATAGCGAGGTCTTTTTCCGTGGGAATGTGGATGCCGTTTGCCTGCAAGACCCCTTCGATACTCGTATAAGAAAAAACTTGCTCCATGTTGATAAAAGGCACACCCGGAATCTGCGGATTTGTAATTCCAATGATTAGCTTTAATCGTTCTCCCAGATCTTTCGATATAGTTGAAATATCATCCATTATCCCCAAAGGGATAATGTCGGTGGTAGCAACAATTGAGAGATTTTTCAGCAGAAGTTCTCTTACAGCTCTCGCACTGCCGATGCCTGTGATACAGTAAGTGATAATCACATTTCTCACGTCTTCACCTGGACTGCAAGCAGTTTTTTCCGAATTTCTGTTTGTAGAAATGGGCATGCAGTTTTCAAAAGATATTCCGAAATATTCCTTGCACGCAGTCAAGATCTCAGAGACTGTGCTGTCGATCGGAGAAGATGATAGGACAAGTTGTCCGCATGCTAATGCAAGCATCAGATCCAAATAGGGAATAATACAGTAACGGATATTGTCAGTAGAAGCCAAAATTTTTTCGATAAACGGCGAGGCACCTAAACCGGTAAGAGCAATGGTATCTTTCCGATTTTTCGCAATATAGTCGCTGCACTTGAAGTTTATTCCTTCGTTAGGAGCTCCCTCGGGAAGATCAAACGCAACCGCACATTCTGTGTGCAAGATACTGTTTACAGATTTGGCAATGGCGGAAGCAATTTTTCCATATCCCACCAGAATTAAGTTTTTATAGGGAATGTTGTTGTTTACTGACTTTTGACTAAATAGAAGACAGAGCAAAGCAACTTCGCCTTCCATCAAGTTCAAGTGCAGGTTTTTGCTTATAATGGGTAAAATCTGATTCGAAAAAGACAAATCATAATTGGAGATTTTGTTTTCGAATTTGCTCGGAGAAAAAATTATTCGCTCGGCACTGGCGTATGCTTTTAACTGCTGTAAAAAATAAGCGACGGAAGTGGCGGTTTCCTGCGTGAATGTGGTTTTATAATTTCCCTCTGCTATGGACACGATTTCGTTTGTCGTTTCCCAGACTGCGGGGGAGATAGAGCCATATAATATTCCTCTTCCGGTTATATTCGATTGTTTCTCGAGCTGGGAGAGGATAACTTTCACTATTTCACGCGGAGAGTGGCTTGCGATTGAAAGACTTTTAAATTGATTATCGAAAAGTCCGGTAAGGCTGGGAGCGTGTGCCATATCTTCACGGTCTTTAACTTTCTTCTCGGGCACATAGCAAACGCTTTCCGCAATCCCGATGGATGAAAAATAAGCATCGACTTTTTCATCTGCGGAATAGTCGATTGCAAGTCTTCTTGACAGCGTGTAGATATCGACTTCCAACTCAAGGCCATCTACTGTGGAACTGCCGTCCTGAATGTGTTTTAGATAAGCTCTGGCACAGGCTAATTGTATTTCGTTTCTCAAATCCCCAATGTTATTTTTCCCTTTGCATGATATCAAAAGCCGCAGCGCAGCACAGGAAACTCTGATAGGGAGACAAAGGTTATTTGCTTCTCTGCCAAAAAAGAGGGAAATAATGTCCAAACGCTCATTGATCGGCCTTTCAGACAGTGAGGGAATCTCTATTGTAAGAGGCATTCTCCTTTTAAATGTACTTAAAAGGGATTCTGCGGGATCTTCTGTAGTTGCACCAATCAGCATAAAATGAGCAAAGCGGTCGGTTGTATCACCCATCCTTCTGAAGAGCCCTTTATCAATAACAGCAAAGAGCATCTCTTGGCCAGTAGGGGGTAGCCTATGGATTTCGTCTAAAAACAAAACGCCGCCATTTGCTTCTTCTATGAGTCCAGCCTTATCTTTGACTGCTCCGGTAAAGGAGCCTTTCGTATAGCCAAAGAGCTGAGAGAGCAACAGCTGCGGGTTATTGGCATATTCTGCGCAATTGAACATGACAAAAGGCGCTTCCTCGTTGTTTTTGGCCTTGATGCTTTTTAGATTTCTTGCCATTTCACAGGCTAAGAGGGTTTTCCCCACCCCAGTTTCTCCTTCGATTAAAGTATGTATGCCATTGGGCGGATAGGAACTTGCAGCTAAAGCCATTTGGGTTTGCATGGCAAGGCTGCCGTTATATCCGATCATATTTGAAAAAGGGACCTTGTCCTCTTCTGTACTCAATGAATCCGTAGAAACGGAATAAGTCGATGGGAGGAAATACAGTATAGGCTTTGAGCCTTTCTTCGTCAATCTTCCTTCTGCGATTAGAGAGTCAAGAAGCACAACAGCGTCATTTCTCCAAATTCCAAAATGCATAGAAATACGAGTGGCATCAACTCCTAGATTACCGGTTTCTTTTATATAATCAATCAATTCCTGCGCATCTATCATTTTTGCTTGCCTTTCATTCACCGCGATTATATTTGAGAGCAAAAGTTTCTAACAAGACCTACCTGGGAAAACGTGTTAGAACATCTTCCGCCTGCGCTGACTCGGTATGCCAAGTCGCTCCCTGTACTTTGAAACGGTTCTCCTGGAAATAGAAATTCCTCGCTTTTTTAGAGAAGCAGAGATATCTTCGTCACTTAACGGAGCCGATTTGCTCTCGCTATCGATTAACTGCAGAATCAGCTGATATGCGTACTCTACAGACAATTCTTCATTCCCAGAAGAAGTCTGGAAAAACTGCCTCAGAGGAAGTACTCCCCATGGAGTCTCGATGTATTTATCCCGCACACATCTTGTGATCGTAGAGGGATGAACCCCCAGAGCAGTTGCAGCTTCTTTCATCGACAGGGGCCTCAAGTGAGATTTTCCCCCAAAGAAAAAGTCTCGTTGCTCGTGGATCAGATACAATAACAACTGCCGAAGGATTGCCTGCCGCATGTTCAAGCTGTTGAGAAGATTGATGGCCTCAGTTTTTTTCGCTTTTAAATACGACTGAGCTTCTGCATCATCAATATCCTGCATATAATTTCTGTCAAACACCAGAAAGGTTCTGGGATCGCTTTTCATCCTCAATTTTAATGTGGAATCCACCACATAAATACTTGCTTCAGGGTAGATGTAGTGAGCTACCGTTTCGGCGCAGAAAGTAAGACCTGGTTTGGGGTTGAGATTTTGAATTTCCTGGATGACCTGTTGGAGCTGCGAATCAGACAAATGATGCTTCCGCTTCAATGTTGAAAAATGATGCTGCGCCACATCCGGCAAATCCTCCTCTATGATGCGCCGAATGATGTGGGCAAATTGGTTGCCGGAGTCAATTTGAAGCATAAGACATTCTTGAAGCGTTCTTGCGCCAACACCAACCGGATAGAAGCCCTGAATAATTTGGAGAAGCCGCAAGACCTCATGAGTGGAAATATTTAATTCCTTCGCAATCTCTAAGATATCTTCGCGGAAATAACCATCTTCATTTACAAGCTCAACCAGATAATTCAGGCGCGTTCTGGTGTCCTTATCTAAATCAAGCAGAGAGACTTGGAACCGCAGATGCGCACAGAGTGAATCGCACTGTTCACCGCAGAGTTCTTCCACAAGGGAGAGCGGCGCATCTGAGGTTTCGGAGGGGTCTGCATGAAATGTTTCCAAGTTGTTAAGTGGGTTAGACGCTCGACAGAGAGTTTCCTCCGTCGCAGAATAACGGAGTTCCAGAAATGGGTTGTCAATAATTGCGTTGGAGAGATAATCACGTAGCAAAACTGCAGGCATCTGAAGCAATTCGCGGCTCATAATAGTTTGAGGCATGGTGGATTGAATCTGAAACATATTCTGGGCATTTCGCATGATCCTGCCTCCCAAGGCACTATATACATATAATATAAAAATATTAAAACAGAACAAAGCTTTTGACAAGAGGATATATTTTCCAATCTAAAGAAAAGGTTGGATTTATGAGCATGCTAAAATATGAGGTATTTTATATAGAGAACGCAGAGCCCTTTTCGGGAAGCCTTACACCTTGCCAATAAACGGAACTTTCCCATACAGGCTCTCGTCCTTGGAGGGACGGGAGCCCGTATGGGTGTGATTTTCCCAATGGGTAGAGAGCTATTTGTCCGCAAGAATTTTCATCGGTGAGGAAAGAATTCGGCCTTATGGGAAAATAGGAATTGGGAGTGAGGGGCTTAGAGGCTTATTACTCACCGATAATATGAACGATGACTTCCCGGTCGCGCTCGCGAACCTGATCCCAATCAACAAAATAAACGTGTCCGAAAAGTCCAAGTTGCACTTCACCATTGATGATGGGAATGGATACAGAACGTCCCATAATGACGGAACGGAGATGTGCGTCTGTGTTCAGGTGGAAAGCTCCTTTGCCGCTTGCCAGAACCTCTTTCCGGACGCTCATATCAGGGTGCAGATACTGACCTTCATACTCGCAAGTCGGGATAATCTTCGCAAGGGCATTGACCAGATCTTGCTGGATCAGAGGAATATCGTGATAGGTATTAGATCTTGACGGCTCCTGAATGATTACAGAGCAAGTAGTATGCTGAGAGTAGACAGTAATCAGACCGTCCTTCATTCCGGTTGATGCGGCGATTCTTTTGACATCTTCCGTCACATCGACAAAGGTGGGATGGTGGACGCCGGTCTTGCAGGAAATCTTTTCGTTGTGAATTTTCATTTTGACGATCCTTTCTCCTAAATGGTTATTTGTCGTTGCACCTGTCATCCCAAGCCCTGCGGGTTGCTTCAAAGAACTCATGGATCTTTGCCTCTGGGTCGGGAGACCCAAAAATCCCAGAGGCGCTCCCGGAAGCATCTGCTCCATTATAAATACAGCGATAGACATCATCACCGGTTTTGATTCCCGCCGCAATCAGCGCACTGATATTGGGGTTTACACTTTTGATAGTCTGAACGGCGGACCGGATATACTCGACATCAGCACTGCTTTGGGAGCCGATCAACGCTTCCGGCTCAGCGATGATAATGTCAGGTTCTATGATTGCGGTGGCGTGGAGTTCTTTTTGTGAATCAGCGCAGGCAATCGTGTAGATACCGAGCTTTTCAGCGCGGGCCTGTAGGCGGATCATTTCTGCCAATGTATGAGGACGAGCGGAATGGTTGATATAAACTGCTTGAACTCCACTTGCTACAAGACGTTCAGGGATGGCCATGCCATTTTTGCTGCTCTCTGGGATATCATCCATAAAAGGAGCTGTGACATAGCAGTGTTCGCTTCCCTCAAAAATCTCTGCGACTTTTTCTGTATGAAAGAAAGGAACAGAGTAGAGGACCCGGATATCATATTTTTCGGCTGTTTTGCGGATTGTATGGGCAAGGTCCTCGACTTTTTTTCCGATGATATAATTCTTTGGCCCGAGCTCAAAAAAAGGAGCTCTAATTTTTGTTTTTAACATGGCTTCCCCTCAGATCCCTTGCAGATCAACACTGATGCGGTATGTGTTGGGCGTGGCAGCAGCGTCGAGGGCCTTTGCGAAATCGCGAAGGGGGAAGGTCTTCCCTTCGAGAGACTTGGAAACATCAATCAAACCTGTACTGAGCATCTTAGAGGCATCAATAAAGTCAGCGTTATCGCCGTTGATTGTTCCAATGAACTCGATCTTGCGATAGTGCAGAGTGTTTGGGTCGAAGTCCATTGTGGGCTTGGGAAAACCCGCTGGGAAGAAAAGCAGACGGCCGTTCAGGTGTTTGAGCATATCAAATCCCTGTTTATATGCGAAGGAATTGCCAACGGCAAAAATAACCGCATCCGCCCCGTCACCATCGGTAAGACGTTTGACCTCCGCGACGGGATTTGCCCGGCTTGCATCGATTACAGCGCTGACACCAAGGCTCCTTGCGCGCTCGAGCTTTTTGGGTACCAGTTCAGAGATAATAACCCGTGCGCCATATAGCTTTGCAACCTGCGCAAGAAGAATTCCCAGAGGCCCTGCGCCAATTACAACAATATTTTCCAGCGGACGGACTCTGAGCTTCTTGATACCATGAATCACTGTCGCCAGGGGTTCCAGAAAAGCAGCGTGCGTTGCGGGGATGTCTTTAGAGACCTTAACAAGCATTCGCTGCTGCAGTATTTTGTAATTGGCAAAACACTTGATGCCGTGGTATTCTTCGAGGCCGATTCCTGTACGGACTTCATATTTACAATCGCTGGAATGTCCGACACGGCAGTCATCACAGGCACCACAGTGCGCGTTCAGCTTGCCGACCCGATCGCCGATTTGATAGGCATCGATCACATTCCTGCCCTTTTCAACAATAATCCCGACCATTTCATGGCCGTCAGCCATAGGTGTCTCAAATTCTCTCAAACCTAGCCAGCGCTGGTAATCCTCTGTACAAATATTGCAGATCTCCATTTTCAGCAAGACTTCATCAGGACCGATTTCCGGCAAGAAACCGGTGCGAACCTCTGCTTGTTTGGGCCCCATCTGTACACCGACATGTACTTCCGTCTTTCCACTCATCATTTATCGCTCCTATCAGAACATTTCCGAACGTTTGTATGATATTGCTTTTTCCGCCAAGGGGCCTTCTAACAGATACTCCTGCAGAGCTCCCTTGATATTTGGGGCTGCTACACTAAATTGGGGAATTGCTTTGCCTTGATTTTTTCCCACGAGGTTGCTTTCTTCTCGGCAAGCACCTGGAAAATGATGTCTACACCGGCATTTTCCAGGTCGTTAAGAAATACGGCATCTTCATCGTTCATATAAACGGGGCCGAACACCTGCTTTTTGCTGGGGGAATAAATACACCCACCGATTTGTAGTGTCTTGAAGTCGAACCCTGCTTGATGAGCTTGGTGCGCTCCGGAAATGCTTTTAAAAATGATGATTGCTCTGCCAGGGCCAAATTGATCTTTTCTCCAGGATTCAGTTGCCTCCGCACAGGAATAAACGGTTAACTTTGCGGAAGGCGGCATTGCCATCTCCAGGATCTTTTTCATGAATTTGTCGTTCCGCACTCCGTCATCGATGATAATTACACGGTTGCAAGACAGACTGCGCAAAAAACCAGCAACGACTTGGCCGTGTATCAGACGTTCGTCAATACGCAACAGAGGTACTTCAGCCATGGTTGGTCCTCCTTGTCAGTTTTTGAAATCTCACGCGATGATGCCGAGGCAGCCCAGCACCAGCGCTCCAAGCACGAGCCACAAAGTGCACAGATTAACACGCTTCTTGCCTTTCTTCTCCAGGAAGATGTACACGAACATGATAACGGCCAGGGCGGGTAACCCGGGGATGATAGAATCCAGCAGGGTCTGGACGGTCTGCTCGCCGCCTTGGGCCACATAAGAAATAGGAATGCTGACCTTTACAAGTCCGGCAGAAAGACCGCCGACCATAAACATACCGAGTACGCCAACAAACTTGAAGAACGTGTTGAACAGACCGGAGGAAAGCAGTTTATTTGCTGCGTCGATTCCAAGTCTATAACCCATGGGGAACAGAGTGAGTCCCTCAATATTTGTGACGGCGATCTCAATTACCATGGGGGCGACTGCAGCCCATACATGCCCCTCCGCGATATAAGGTAGGAAGAACATCAGCCACATTGGGCGCAGAGTAACCCAGTTGATCGAATCGCCCAAACCCGCAAAGGGGCCCATGAGACCGGCCTTAACACTTTCGATCATCTCGCCGGTGATCGGAGCGCCCAGCGCTTTTTGCTCCTCAAGCGCGAGGGCAATACCGGGGACGCCGGCCCCCCAGAACTGTTCTGTGTTAAAGTAGGAAAGATGGCGCATACACGCTTCCTTCAGTTCTTCGGGGCGTCCCTTGTACAGCTTTTTCAAACAGGGGTAGAAGGACATAAGAATGCCATAGCCCATATGGCGTTCATAACTGCTGGGAACCTCATTGAATGCCATCCAGCGCCAGTATGCGCCAATGATATCCCGCTTGGTAAGGATAGGAGTGATTTTTTCTGTCGTGGGAGAGACATCTTCCGTCTCTTCCTTGGCCGCAGACACATTCTGCCAGCCTTTGGTTACGGTCATGTAGAACCACGCAAGGAACAGCGCGATGAGGAGTAGGGCGATATTGTCAATAGCCATGTACTGCACTAGGAAGAAACCGGTGAAGAAGAACGGCAGGAACTTTTTGTCACCCATGCTGTTAAGCAGCAGACCCATTCCAAGCGAGGGAAGTACGCAGCCAACTGCGCTGAGGCCGCCATTCAGCCACTCGGGGATCTGGTCCATCAATTCACTGACACTCTGAAGTGCAAAATAGCAGATCAGGGTCATAGGCAGCCAGCATATAACGATCTTGACGAGAGAAGGAAGCAGAATTCCGTTGAGATAGAGCTTTTTCCCGTCACAGTCTTTCTGAATGATCTTCTCGGCACGGCGAATATACCAGCTGCCGATAATGCGTCTCAACGTATGTAACTGGGAGAACAAAATACCAACGGGAATGGCAAGTGCCAACGCAACATTGATGTCCATTCCATAACAGATAACAGCGGCTGTCGGAATGAGGCCGGCGGCCGTTCTATCGGTGGGAACAATGCCGCCTGCAGCCACATAGCCCAAATAGAGAGGCATAATTGTGGCACCACAGTACAGGGCTGTCGGTACATCACCTAGAATAAGCCCGTACCAAAGGCAAGCTGTTGCCGGAAGGCCGAAAATCGCATGGTTTACACTGCTGCCGATTTCGTTGACCCATGCCCAGTAACATCCTCCCAATAGAATCGCTTGTATAAGTGTCATGTGAAGCTGTCCTCCTTTTTCTGTTGTTTGTTCTTTTGTGATAGCTCTCTTGCAGATGCAATTTGATTTGCCAGACGATTCCGGTATTTCGCGGTCTTACTTCTCCTGATTCTGTAAAGCCGCCAGGAGATTCTTGTCCTTCGACAGAAAGAAACATCTTGTAATGATTCTGTATACAATAAGCCCGAAGAATACAACCATTAAGAAATAGGTGAAGCCATTGTCCGCCGGATTTGTATAGAATCCGATCGTACCCCAAAATCCTTCGGCCAGAACGGGAGTTTCTGATAGGCCGCCCCGGAGAGAACCGGCGAGAGGGGAAACCGGCGTAAAGAACAAGAACCAGATCCAAAATAGTGCGACGATGACCAGCTGAATTACCCCGGCGATTTTCCTCCGCTTAACGACGTGCTTATACAACTCTGTATTGTCCAAAAAAACACCTCCAGTTCAATGGCCAACAGGTTTGACTCCAGCAGACCCGCAGGATTAACCTTTTTCCAGTTCTTTGAGCTTATCTACGATATCTACAATAGAATATGGGATGACTTCGGCGATGGCGTTTCGCAATTCTTCTCCTCGGAATAGTTCTCTTGCCGCAATTGCCTCTGAAACGAGAGGAAAATTCATGCCGGCAAAAGCACAGAAAGGCACCTGAATTTCCTGAGCTGACAGTAATAATCTGGTGCAAGGAGTCCCGCCAAATACGTCCAGCAAAATGACGGAGCCTTCTGGAAACGAGTTCGCGGCACTGAGAAACGCTTCCTGATATCTTGAAGGATCATCTTCATGGGATAAAGTAAATGCGGCAATATTAGACGTGGTGCCTATGACGGCCTGTACAGTATCCATCAATCCGATTGCAAGGTCGCCGTGGCTGAGAAGTAAAATCCCTGGAAGTGATGGGTCGATAGCTGCTTTATCGTATTTGATGTGCATTTGATATCCCTCCTTTCTTTACTCATAGTTTCTCTACTCCGACTGTCGGAATTCCTCCAACAATTGAAGAACTTCCGCCTGGCTTGCTGCATCGCAAGCTCGCTGCGCCAAACATTTGGCATCACCCAGAGAGATGTGGCGAACAACCTGCTTCACTCCTCCCAAGGAGGAAGCATTCATGCTGAGTTTCCGGAAACCAAGACCGATGAGAAGCGGAGCTGCGCAGGGATTACCACCCATCTCACCGCAGATGCCAACCGGGGTGCTAGATTCCGTATAATGATGAGCAATATAGCGAAGTATCCGGAGCATGGCTGGAGAATAGGACTGGTAATACTGGGAGACTCGAGGATTCAATCGATCAGCGGCATGAAGGTACTGACACAAGTCATTGGTCCCAACTGAGGCAAAGTCGACTTCCTTGGCCAGGCGATTTGACAGAAGTGCAGCCGAAGGGATCTCAATCATAATGCCCAATGGGATGCTGTGCCTAAAAGACTTTTCCTCGCTTAGTAATTCCTCTTTTGTATGTTCCACAAATTCTTTCGCCCTGCGCCAATCATCGAGACTGGAAATCATTGGAAACATGATTTGCAGAGGACCATGAGCGGAAGCCCTCAATGCAGCCCGTAGCTGAGTCTTGAAGATCTCTGCCTTTTCAAAACAGAGCCGAACTGCTCGGCACCCCAAAAAAGGATTGTCCTCTTTTGGAAGGCTCAGCGATGGCAAGTTCTTGTCTCCGCCTATATCCAGAGTTCTCAAAATGACAGGCTTGCCCTTGAATTTATCCAGAACATCACGGTAGGCCTTATACTGCGCATCTTCGTCTGGAAGGCTCTTGGCATGCATATAGAGAAATTCGCTCCGCATCAGACCAACGCCATCTGAGACAGCTGCATCTTCGTCCGAAATGGAATCAGCGGCAGAAATATTGACCTCTATGTGAATTCTTGCGCCATCTAAAGTTTTTGCAACTGCGTTTTTGTGAGCGGCGAGTTTTTGACGTTCAACCTCGAAAGAGGTCCTCAGCTTTTGCAGAGCAGAGATTTCCTCAGTTGTTGGGCGGATGAATATTTCACCGCTTTCAGCATTGATGCCAAGAGGATCTCCTTCCTTCACAAGGTCGGTGATTTCGCCGGCCCCGAGAATTGTGGGGATACCAAGGCTACGAGCTAAAATAGCGGTATGGGAGGTTTCTCCGCCTTTTTCCGTCACGATTGCAAGCACCATATCTTTATTTAGCGTGGCGGTATCAGAAGGGGACAAATCCTCCGCAACGATTACGGCCGGGACTGTCATGTCCCCGAGAGAGCGTACACGTGTCCCTGAGAGACAGCGAAGAATCCGTTTCCGAATATCGTCCATGTCGGCTGCGCGTTCTCGGGTGAAGTCGTTTTCGGCATTCCGGAAGACTTCAATATAAGAATCGAAGGAACTATTTATAGCGGTAGAAAGACAGCTTCCGGACTCTAAAGAGCAGAGGATCTCTTCATTTATTGCTTCGTCATACAAAATGGACGATTGTGCATCCAGAATGGTATAGGCATCAGAGGACTTATCCTCAATTGAGTCCATAGCGGCAACAAGCTGTTTGTGTGCTTTTGCGACAGCAGATCTAAAAGCCTCTCTTTTTTCCGCAAAACTTACCAGTGAATCTGCTTCCAAAGAGATGGTCAAATCAAACGCATCAGAAAAGACAAATGCATTCCCCAAAACGACTCCGGGATATATTGGAATACCTGTAATTTTCATAAAAACTACCCTTTCTCTCCGAAGCCGCTCTCAATAAGCGTCGCCAAAGCAGTGACTGCCTCTTGCTCATCCTCCCCTTCGGCTGAGATACAGACGCTGGCACCTCGAGCTGCGGATAAAGACAGCAGCATCACCATTGATTTGGCATTTACTGCATTTTCAATGTGGTCAGTTCTGGCAATTTGGATTTTGGATTTATATTTTCCGGCAGTTTTTATGAAGGTGGAGGCGGGTCTTGCGTGCAGGCCCGAGGGGTTCTTAATTGTAACAGTCATTTTGTACATTTTATTCACTCCATGTTTTGCCCATTGGGGAAACTACAACGTCTCCAGCGGCGTCCTTTCGTGTGCGTTTTCGAAAGTGTGTGCATTTCCCCATACAATACCTGCGACTTCTCTATTTTCTTACAATGCAATTCCTGTACCGCTGGCCATAGTATGCTTCACTGCTGCTCAACCTCTTATATGCAATTCCTGTGCCGCAATGGCTTCTGGCTTTTCTATATAGAATGTCCTATATCACCCGCTAAATATCAGGGCAAAATGGAAATGCAAAATGTAGATGGCAAGATTCGAGCTCCTCTAGTGTTATCTGCGAGCTCCTGAGTTCATGCATCTTTTTTATCAACACATGACAAAAACCGCCGAAAGTGTATTGCTTTCGGCGGTTTTTGCATTATAGAAGTTTCATGTTTTGCGGTAGGGCGTTGGTACCTCTACAGCCCCTATTCCGCCGGAGGAAACCTCGACGGCTCTGCCACACACTGGTACAAGACCGCTCCGCAGTTCCGGCAGATCACATACTTCAGCCGGTTGCCCAGGAGTCCGTTCCGCCGGAAGGTCACGATGGCCTCGTTCTGCTGCCAGCCGATCCCAAGATCATACGATCCGCACCAGGCGCAGTGGGTAACGGGGATCCGCGGCTGTTTCTTTTCTCTGCTGTTCATCAAATCTCCAACCCCTCCTGCAGCACTTGGCTGGCCGCTTTTTTGTTTTTGTCGAAGGCGTGGGTGTAGATGTCCAGCGTGGTGGACGGCTGACTGTGACCAAGCAGGCCCGCCACCGTGGCTACGTCGGCCCCGCCAGCGATTAGGAGGCTGGCGTTGGTGTGCCGCAGGGAGTGGACGTTCAGAGCGGTAGGCAAACCGTGCTTCTTGAGAATCAGTTTGAACCGCCAGGTGAAGGTGGAGGGCGTCATGGGGAGCCGATACCCATGGCGGCGGAAGATGTAGTCGGAATCCTCCAATTCCCGCCCATCATACGTCTCCGTCTCCCAGGCGCACTCCCGCTGGAACTCTCGTAGCAGGGACTCCATCTCCAGAGAGAAGTACACATATCGATCACCGGCCACAGTCTTCGTCTCCTTGACGATAATGTCCTCGCCGGTGACCTTTACCACATTCCGCTGGATGTGGATAGACCGCTCGTGCCAGTTGATGTCACCCCATTGCAGGCCGCAGCACTCGCCCCGGCGCATCCCGGTGGCGATGATGAGCTTGAAGTAGGTCTCATACTTGAGACTTTCTTCCTCCAGCGCGGAGATGATCCTTTGCAGAGTTTCCGAGTCCGCGATCTTCTTTTCCTTTTTTCTCCCGGCGTAGCGGTATGTCCGCCAAGCCGGGTTGTGATCCAGAAAGCAGCCCTCCATGGCATCGGAGAGGATCGTACACAGCGTTGCGTGTACGCCCTCCACGGTATGCTCGGAGAGCGGCCTTCCAGTTTCAAAGCTGATGACTTTTCGCAGATCCGCATAGAAGTTACGGAAGTGCTCGGGGCGGAGTTCCGTCAGTTTGTAGTGCCCCAGAATCGGCAGGAAGCGGTCGATGTCCTGCCGGTCCCTGGCCAGGGTGGACTTGGCCAGCTTGCCGGGAGCAATGGATTGGAGCCACAGCTCCGTGTACTTCGCCAGTGTGATGCTCCGATCCACTTCCCCCTGGGGAAGTGACCTGCACTCCCGCTCGAACAGGAGCGCCTGCTCCTTCAACCATTTTTCACGCTGTTTTGGGGTCATGCCCTCCGGGGGATGAACGGTTTTCTGTTTTGGGCGGATACGGTTGCCCTCGTAGTCATAGCCCATAGAGACCACCAGCAGGTAGCTGCCGCCGCGTTTTCGGATACTTGCCATGTTGTGTTGACCTCACTTTCCTTGGCCTCACTCCAGTTGAGGCCGGTTTTGCAAACACAACATACTGCAAGAGCGGGAGCAAAGCTATCGAAACTTTCGGCGAAACCTATTTTCTACGAAAGCAACAATCAGGCGCTGCGGGATTTGGCGGGACACGCGGCGGCCAGATTGAACAGGGCTTTGCCCTCCGGGCGGAGCATGGCGCACATGGCCCCGGCGGCCTGCTCCTTCTGCTTCTGCTGGGGGTGGCAGTAGGTGCGCTCCAGGAAACCCGTGTCCGCGTGCCCCACCAGATCCGCCACCGTCTGCTTGTCCACGCCGGAGTGAAGCAGGGAGGTTACATAGTAGTGCCGCAGGGTGTGCAGGTGATATTCCTTTGGAAATCCAATGGACTCGTAGATTTTCCGCAGGCGCTTGGTAAAGGTATCCGGGTGAATGAGCTGCCCATGTTCGTCCGTGAAGAGGTAGGGACTGAGTTCCCGATTCGCCTGCCGGGCTTCCATCTGCTTCCTGCGGCGATAGCTCAGGAAGAACCCTCGAAGGTCGGAGGAGAGGACGAACTCACGGCTGCGGCCATTCTTGGTTGGTCCTTCCACGACTCCCTTCCCAGGGACAACGCTGCGAGAGCGGCTGATGGTCAGAAGCAGGCCGCCTCTGCTAAACTTGAAATCCGCCCACTTGAGAGCGCACAGCTCACCCCGGCGGCAGCCGGTGCACATGGAGAGCAGATAGAACATCCGGTAGTGCCGAGGCTCTTTTGACAGGGCATCCAGCAGTTTTTGAATTTCGGACGGAGAGGGGATGTACTGTGTAGTGCGGCGTGTCAGAGGCAGATCGATCATCCGGGCCGGGTTTTTCTGGATGATCTCGTTCCGCTTGGCGTCGCTAAGGACAGCGGAGACCACGGTCAGGTACTTCTGTACTGTGGCCTCCCCGATGGGCTTGCCACGGTATTTCCGCTTCCGCAGTTCTACCAGCATATTCTCCAGAGCAATCGGACGGAGCCGGTTTAACTAGATGCTCCCGATGAAGGGATACACTCTTTCCAGCATCCGGCGGTAGCTCTCCAACGTGCCGGGAGCATACCGGACCTGCCGGGCCAGCCACCGTTCGGCGTACTCCTGAAAGGGCAGATTCCCGTCCTCGCCGTAACCAGTCTTGAACTGCCGTTCCAGTTCTTCCGCCTCATGAGCCACATACTGCCGGATGCCCCGCTTGGGAATACTCTCCGGCACCCGGATAGTCTTGGCCCTGCAGATGTAGATAATCTTCTCTCGGATTCGGAACTCACGTTCCATGATCTCTTTCGTGTATTTCAATTCGTGGAGCCGGTCGTCCCGGCACTTCATGCCCTGGGGTGTGGTGTAGGTAATGGACTTCCGAGTGGCCGACCATCGAACTTGATACCCCTCGCTCTCCATCAGGGAGATGAAGTCTTCCCTGGTAGATGCGAACCGCATACATTGGTCGATGGCATTCATGAGCCGGAATTTCCAGCTCTCGCCCTTGGCGGCAGAGCGATACTCCCGGGTGTCCATCCACTTCTGCTGGACCTGCTTCTGCGGAGGTGGAAGGATCGACAGATGGTGGGCGGCGTAGACCTCATCGTTGGCCAGCCGGTGGGCCTGCAGGTCGGCGGCACTCTGGTGGAGCTTGCGGCCGTTCTGGAAGCTGACACTGTTTACGATCAGGTGGCTGTACAGAATGTCGGTGTCGATGTGAGTCACCACCAGCACCTCGAAGTCTGGAAACTTCCGCTGGGCCAACTCCAAGCCAATAGCATGTGCCTCCTGGGGCGTCAGGCCATCCGTTGCCGCAAAGAATTGGACGAAGTGGTAGTACTGCCAGCCATCTGTTTTAACGAACCGCTCCTTGGTGAGCTGTATCTCCTGCCACGCCGTCGGGGCAGTACAGTTCTAGCCTGACACCAGCCGATGTCCTTCCCACAGCGTTTTTTCGTCCTGTCGGATGTACTGAAGCACTCCGGCGAGCGCGCCCCGGCCACCACCCCGGTTCTTGATGGTGGTGAAGGTAGCCATCTCAGTTCACCTCCCGCAGCAGATGGCAGAGCTGCTCACAGATCGCTTCGTACTTGTCCGCTAAGGCGTCGCCGCGCAGAATCGTGACCTTGCCCATGTTGGCCAGGGCGGTGAGCTGGTTCAGGTTCCGCCCCTGAGCCTTCAGCTCGGAGAGCACCTTGTCCAGCCCCTCCACCTGCACGATCTCCTTACCCAGGCCGCAGAGGCACAGGCAATCGGTGACGGTTTTGTTTACGCTTTTCGCACGCGCCTGGATGACGGCCTTTGTCCGGGGGCGTCACTCGGAGCGTGATGATTTCCGTTTTCTTTTCTCTCGGCATTCGTACTCCTTTCAAACTTTCGCCCCAACCAAACGAAAGTCCAGCGAAGCGGGTTTCGTTTGGAGAGGAGACACAGCGGAATGAATGCGCCCTGCCGCTCGCGGCGGGGCAAATGATATGGAGCTTGTGTCGACGAAGGGGCTGGGGGGCGGGGCAGGGCCCCGAAACTGCGGCCGGTGTATAGCCCCGGACGCGATGCTTGCCCTCCCATATGGGAGGTTTTTCCCTGCCGGAGCCGTGAACACCACACCCAGCAAATTATTCATATGGGTCGATGGTGACGATCTTTTCGGTAGCGAGATCATCGACACCATCGACACTTTTCAGGCAGATGAGTCTGCCTCTGCTCCACCTGCGAAATGACACGACGATGCCACTGTTCCTTAGAGCCCCAATGTTTTTCCAAATTTGATGGGAGAGGCTGTTGCGTGTTAGCCCTTCGAGGTCGGCAGGATCAATCTTTTCCAGCAGCGCCTTGGCAGAGACACAGATCTCCGATTGTTCCCATAGCAAGGCGGAGAGAAGAAAGACAATCCGACTATTGGACGGTTCCGCTTCCGCTCAGTTGTCCCTGAGCAGATTCCAGATGTGACTTTTACCATCGAACTCCAGGAATAGCTCCCGGTAGATGATGTCCCGGCCGGTACAGTAGAGGGTGGCGGCGTTCTCTCCCCGCCTGCGCTTGCGGAGCACGAAGTTGGAGCCTGTGGCGCCACTCAAGCCTGTGATGCCGGAGATCATGTCCATAGGGTCGTCATCATTCAGCTTCCGCAGGTGATGGATCAACAAGACGGCAATGTAGTGCCGGTCTGCCAGATCTTTGAGGACACCGATGTCCTGGTAGTAGGGATTTGTTTTGTTCCCAGCCGCGCGAATGCGCTGGAGGGTATCGATGACTACCAGACCAATAGCCGGATGCACTTTGAGAAACTACGCGATCTGTTCCACCAGTCCGCTGTGGAGCTGCTCCGCCATCATGGCGAAGTGCAGCGACGGAGGCGTGAGATCAAAGAGCAAGCTCTGGATACGCTGGAAGCTGTCTTCCAGGTAGAGGTAGAGACTTCGCACGGGTATATAGTGAAGCTCCAGAGCGATTTGCCCTGTGCGGCACAGAGACATATCTACAGGGCCAGCCGGGACTTGCCGATCTTCGGTGCTCCTGCCAGCAGGTGGAGCCCCTGGGGCAGCAGGTCTCCTCCACGACGAACCAGAGGGGCATGGGGAATGATCTGCTGGGTATCTGCATTAATGGTATTCAATTTTTTCATCCGAAAATCTCCCTTTCCCCAAAATAAAGGCGCGGATCGACGGCCATCGATCCACGCCCTCTACACCAGAGAAAATGTCTTGAGTCTGAACAACCTTGGGAATATCCCCCTGGGAGAATTGATAGCAGAGGCACTGAACATCTCTCCGGAGGAGTACCATGAGCTGCAGCAGATGCTGGATAGGGCAATGACAGCATGGACCGCTATGAGGAAGATCACTGGATACGGGATTGGTTCGATGCCAACGAGGAGATGATCCTGCTCCATGACGCCCTGTGCTGCCGCCGGATATTTCGACTGATCCAAGAGAAGGATGAGATCCTATCAGAAGCGAGAAGATTCCCGGAGCAGAATTCTCTTTTCCCAGAAGAAGATCTGGAACTCGGAGAACGGGACAGAGAGGGCCTGGCCGCAATCGGAGCATATAAAGACTACTTGGAGTACCCAGAGGACTATGGTGGGGAAGATCACATCGTCTATCAATTTGGCGATGAGTATTATACTTCGTCTGTTCCTCGAACGCCGATACCGCCGGAGTCACCGGAAAAGACGAGGGCGCTGTTGGTTGCCTATGGGCCGCTGAACGTGAAGTGGGCCGCCTATAAAAAATATTGTATGAACTACAAAAGACTCCTGGAAGACATCGCGTCGGTCTGTCAGACACTTCGGGCGTTCGTTCGTATGGAATTCTCGTCGCTGGAAAAGCTGACGCCCAATAACTATGTCGCATCACTGCATGAATTTTTGTTTCATGAGCGAGCCCATAAGTGGGTTACAAATCCCGCGGAAGGGACCGGATTTTACACCTACATGGATGACGTGCGGATTCATCTTCGCCTCCAGGAAACGGCTCCTGGCTCCGGCGCATTCAAAGTCTACGAGTACTAGTTGGCAGACCGCCTCCAGACCATGATGAAGCTGGATTTTTATAAGGCACTGGAGGCCGGGCACCTAATCCGCAGGTGTGAGAACGGTGGACGGTATTTTCTGCTGTAAAAAGGTTACCACATCAGATATTGCGGCCTGCCCAACTCCACCAACCCCAAGTACACCTGCGCCCAGCTGGTCTACCGGATCAGAGGCGTCAAGGAGGAGGCGGAGGACAGTTCGCTGTCCCAGGCTCTTTACCACTGCTATCAGCGGATCGACAAGGGTTGGTCCCGAGGTGCCATTACAGCGGAGGAGCGAAAGCTGCTGCGAGAGAAAGCACAGGAGATTTACCGCGTAGCAAGAACAAAGCCGAGTATGTTCTATGAGGCATTTAACACATCTCTGTCTAATAAGAAACTGTATCCGCTCTGTGCCGTTCAGTGAAAAAGCAGATCCAGAGGAAGAAAAAGAGCGTTGATCTTTCATCTTGGAAGGAAGTGAGCGGTGGCCTGTGACAAACGAGGAACTGTATCAGAAATGTCGGAGCGGTGACTCCACCGCCTTTGAATAGCTCCACAGACAGGTGGAAAACTTCATCCGAAGCATTGCTCTGGATGCGGCTAGGCATTTTGAATGTACAGACACTGCAGCGACATTGCTGATAGAAGCTCTATGTGCCGAAGGAAACCTGGAGTTGTGGGATTGGATTCAGGTCGGCAGCCATGATGAGCATGCGGGAAATTAACCACCTATCTCAACCCCTTTTGCGGGGAAGAATGTACTGCTATCTGAAGACTAATTTGGGCGTCATAGCTTTGAGCAAGGATGAGATGGAACGTGTACGACTACCCCAGAAACTCTGCCATGCGGAGGGAAAGACCATCGACGAGATCGCGACACTGTTATATATCTCCGGGATGTCAGCCGCAAGACTGGTCGGATACCATATCCATTTCCTATCTGTATTTGATTTGTAGAGGGAAGGCGAGGAGGGTGATCCATTTGAGTAACTAGAGGAGCATGAGCAAGGAACGTCTGTGGAGCAGATCGTCTACCAAAAGGTGCACCTGGAACTGCTGGAGCTACTGCTCTGCTTGCTAAGCGTCAAAAACCGCTCTATTCTGGGCCACACCTTCGGGGGTATACGGCTATGAACAGCTGTCTGCTGATGAAAACTGGGCCTGCAGGAGATGCTCTCCTCCGATAACATGACAAAGGCGAGAAAGACAGTCTTGGGGCACCTGCGCCAACGCTGTCCCGGAAGTGATCTCCACCGCTGGCGCAGGGCCTTCCGGCTGATGAGGAATGCGAGGGCAGGAGATTCCACTGCCTGTCTATCCTATCCGGTGTGGTGGGGGAAATAATCCATCCGTGAAGATGATTCGGAAACCTTCTTGCCGACTCCCACAGCCGTCTGCATCGGTCTTGGGATTGAAGTTACTGTTGCCGTCGTAGACACACAGGTAGGGATACTGACAATAAGGGAGAGGTGGAGCCACGCGGCTCCGCATCCTTTTATATTTAGCTTTTTTTGTTAAGCACCATCTGATTTTGTTGTAGATCGGCCATCCGGAGAAGCAGGGCATGACGTTCCATGGGCTGGCCATCTGGATGAACTACAACGGCCCCAGTGGAGTGGAAAGGGCATTCAAGCGTGTTATCCCAAAACTGAAACAACACGTCCACGGCGGAGTGTGGCCGGACATCCAGAGACCTCTCCAGAAGGCACAGCAGGAGTTCTGTTACTGCACGCCACAAGAGACATGGATCAAATAACAGTGGAATCTCGATATAAGAGTCAAGGTCTAGTTGTTTTGCACGGAAGTCAATCCTAGAGACTGCCTTGGTACATTTGTGGAAAGACTTTGAGCCGAGCAGGCATTGGCAGAGAGACGTTGGCGCCATTGGTATTGTGTATTATATAGGACGGTTGCGCTCTGCTCCATGTAATTTGTCCGGTGTTTTATGGCTGTGGGACAGGTGCTTCATCATCTTCAGGCGATCCTATTTTTTTGCGGGGGTGTAAACAAGAACTCTACATGGTTATCAGAATAGGCAGCATAGGTGTGGTCCTGCTTGGGGAGCCCTTGCAGCATTGTCATTTATTGTAAACAATGGATTGTAAAATTTGTGCGTTGATGTTAAAATATAACTAACACATTGGTGAGAACAATACACTTTTTGTTCAAATATGCAGCGGCTGGCGATATTTCTTTGCGGTCAGTAGATGAATCAAGTGTTTTGCTGTGGAGCACCAAAGTGAAACTACAGGCCAATTTGGCATGGGATTATCAGAAAGGAGAGAAAACGGAATGGAGTCCATGAATGAGGAGAAAGAACTGTTGGAACACGTGATGAAGCTGATGGCAGAGCATTTCGGGAAAAATTGCGAGATCGTGCTTCATGATTTTATGGCGCCTGACAACCATACGATCATCGGAATTGAAAATGGGGAGGTAACGGGCCGGGAGATTGGCGGATGCGTTACGAATCTGGGCTTGGAGATCCTCAACGGAAAACCGGCGGAGGATGCATTCAATTATGCCACCTATGCTGAAAATGGGCATCTTCTGCGGTCTTCCTCCATCTATTTTCACAACAGCGCTGGACAGCCCATCGGTTCCCTGTGCATCAACACGGATATTACGGATACCACGTATTTTGAAAAGATGCTGCGGGAATACAACAATACCCACGACTATGAAAACAGGGAAGATGCTTCCCCGAAGGAGGTCTTCATGCCGGACGTCCATGAGCTGCTGAATCGCCTGATCGACCAGTGCATCCAAAAATATGGAAAGCCTCCGAAGCTCCTGACCAAAGAGGAAAAAATTCAGTTTATCGCGGATCTGGATATGAAGGGGGCCTTTGTGATCACGAAGGCCAGCGATCGCGTCTACTCGCTGCTTGGGATTTCCCGATACACATTCTATACATATCTGGAGCAGGGGAGGAAAATGCGTGGGGAAAGCCGGACTCCTGTAGAATAAAATGTTTGTCTAAAAGACACATTTTTTGTCTTGACATAGAACGGATTATTGTGTTAAAATACAATCAAACTTAAAACGCAGAAATAAGAACAACGGTAGAGACGAATCCGATCATGTTTTCCTCTCAAAATTGAGAGTTTATTTCTGCGAATTTTTTTACCCTTTGACAAAACAGAATGTCTGTATAAAAAACATAAAGTATGTCTGCTATCAGAGGCCAACTTCTGAAGCATATAAAAACTGACAGGGGGAAAAACGATGAAAAAATGGTTTGCTCTCGCTCTTGCGGCAATGATGATGCTCGCAACACTGACTGGATGCGGCGGTACCGAAAGCGGAGGCACCCAGCAGACCCAGGAAACAGACCAGGGTCAAAGCTCCTCTGAGACCGACACCGTAGTTTACCCGGAGATTCCTGCGAAGACCGGCAGTCTGACCATTGGTATTTCGACAAACGCGCTCTCCAATATCCACAACCGGCATATGTTTGAGGGACTGAGAGAAGAGGCGGAGGGGCGCGGCCATACTGTCGTCACGGCAAACGCCAATGGTGACCCCACGCAACAGGCCAACGACATTGAAAATCTGGTGCAGGCCGGATGCGATGTCATCGTCGTTCAGAACGCGGACAACTTCTCTCTGAAGAATGCGGTTCAGGAGGCCAGAATGGCAGGCATCCGCGTGATCTGCGAAGACACCGGCTGGATTGACGGCATCGACGCCATGTTCCTGCTGAACAGCATTGCTGTCCAGGCAGACATTAACATGATCCTGGCGGCTGAGGTGGGCTTCAGCGGCAAGATCATCACAACGGGGCATCAGGACAACTTTGCTTTGAGGGCTGGCTCCTACATCCATGACGCATTTGTAGAAGAATATGGATTTGATGTTGTAGCTCATGTACAGACAACCTTCCCTGGTACGACCGAAGTGACTTATAACGGCGTAGACTCTGCGCTGACAGCCAACCCCGATGTGGTTGCGATCTTCACATCTCAGGATCTGGAGGCCATGGGTGCGATCCAGGCTTTGAAGGAGCACGATCTCTATCCTCAGGTAAAGTGCATAGGCGTTGACGGCGAGGTAGACATCCTCAATGATATCAAGGCCGACGGCTCCTGCATTGCCACGGTGGTGTCCGATCTGGACAGCGCCAATGTCAATGTCGTAGATGCCTGTGAGGCGTTGATGGCCGGCGAGGATGTGGCGAAGTACCACGAAATCCCGTACGCCGTCGTCACAAAAGAAAATGTGGATGAGTTCCTGGAGAAGGCTACTGCTGAGGCTGAGAAGTACGCGGAATAAGGCTGATATAGAGAACATTGGGCCGCCCTGCGCTCCGGAATGGGGCGGCCCGATGCCATCTATGAAATATTTTTAGAAAATGAAGGGGAACTGACCAATGAGCGTGTATGAGAATTTGAAAGAACATGGGATCGAGCTGCCCAAGCAGCTGGCTGCGGCCGGACTCTATAAGCCTGTGAATCAGGCCGGGAATCTGGTGTTCATCTCCGGCCAGGGCAGCATGGTGGATGATACGAAGATCACCGGCCGTGTGGGCGCTGACCTGAGCGTGGAAGAGGGCGCCGCAGCTGCGCGGATCTGCGCGATCAACACACTGGCCGCGCTGGAGGCCTATCTGGGGGATCTGAACAGGGTGAAGCGGTGCGTGAAAATCCTGGGTTTCGTGGCCAGCACAGATGATTTCCATGAGCAGGCGCAGGTCATCAACAGCGCGTCTCAGGTCTTTATAGACGCCTTTGGAGAAGAGGGGCGGCACGCCAGATCCGCCATCGGCTCCAACGCCCTGCCGCTGGGCTTGGCCGTGGAAGTGGAATCCATCTTTGAGATCGAGGAGGCCTGAACAATGCTGGGAAGGGATGTTAGCCCTGTAGAGATCGCGGACATTTTCGCGGCAGAACAGAGACTCCGGAAAGTCTTTCCGCCCTCTCCGCTGCTGAACATGGAATTCCTGAACCAGCAGCTGGGTGCGCAAGTCTGGTTGAAAGCGGAGAACCTTCTGCCGTCGGGGGCCTATAAATACCGCGGCGCCATGAACAAGATCACTTCTCTGATCGAGCGGTACGGCAAGGAGCTTCGGATCGTCACAGCTTCCTCCGGAAATCATGGCATGGCTTGCGCACTGGCCGCCCGGAATCTGGGGGTCCAAGCAAATGTCGTGGTTCCCGTGTCCACGCCCCAGATCAAAAAGGACAGCATCCGCGCACTGGGGGCCAATTTGGTGGAAGTCGGCGCGACATATGACGAGTCCTTCGTCTCTGCCTGTGAACTGGCAGAAAAAGAGCATCTGTACTACGTGCACCCCACCTCTGACCGGTATACTGTGGGCGGCCAGGGGACCATTTCCCTGGAGATTCTGGACCAGTGCCCCCAAGTAGAGCAGATCGTGGTGCCCATCGGGGGCGGCGGCCTCATCACGGGGATCGCTCTGACCATGAAGACGCTGAAGCCCTCCGTCAAGATCTATGGTGTGATGCCGGCAGGGTCGGCTGTCTATGTGGAATCCCGTCGGCAGGGCCAGCTGGTGACGCTGGATCACTGTTCCTCTATGGCGGATGCAGTTGTACGGAAAACCGGCGAGGAATACCTGTATCCTTACATTGAAAAATATGTGGATGACATCTTTACAGTCACGGAGGACAGCATCCGGCAGGCGGTCAGAACAGCGTGCTTGTATGGAAAGCTGACGCTGGAGGGCTCCGGTGCCCTGGCCTTGGCGGCGTTGCTGGAGAAAAAGTGTCCGCTCAGTCCCGGAACGGTTCTGATCTGCTCCGGTGGAAATATCGACAAAGCTGTTTTGGACCTGTGTATGCAGGCTTGAGAGGAAATGATGGCTATGATGACCGTGAATGGCCAGCGGCTCCAAGCACATCTTGAGGCCCTGGCGGATATTGCCCGAACCCCGGACGGGATTTGCCGACTCTCCTATTCTGACAGCTTTTGGAAGTCCAACGCCTATGTGGCGCAGCTGATGCGGGAGGCTGGCATGAGCGTCACCACCAATCCAGTTGGAAATGTGGTGGGCACTTATCCTGGCAGGTCTCCGACAAAGATTACCATAGGCTCTCACATCGATTCTGTAGTAAATGGCGGGATCTTTGACGGCTGCCTGGGCGTTCTCGCGGGGATCGAAGCGGTCCACACCTTATCTGAAAAGGGGATCGTCCCCGAACACAGCATCGACGTGGTGTCCTTTGCCGAGGAGGAGGGCATTGTGATCACCGGACTGATCGGCAGCCGTGCTTACTGTGGGTTGCCACCCACAGAGCCGGTGCTAGAGAAGATGGGGGAGTTCGGATTTACCCTTCAGGACTTGGCAGAGGCGAAATACACGGGAGACATCGATTACTCCCTTGAGCTGCATATTGAGCAGGGCGGTGTGCTGGAGTCCCAGAAGAAGGATATCGGCGTGGTCCGCTCGATCATTGCCCTCCGGCGCTATATCGTGGAGTTTGCGGGCGTGGCCAATCACGCCGGCACGACGCCCATGACGCTGCGGAATGACGCGTTGGTCAAGGCGGCCAGGTTCATCATGCGGGTCCGCCAGGTGGTCATGGAGACCGACCCCCACATGGTGGGTACGGTAGGGCATCTGGAGGTGCAGCCCAACGCCATGAACGTGGTTCCGGGCCGTGTGGCTTTGACGCTGGAGCTACGGGGACTGCGGGAGGATCTGCTGGAGTCCGTTTATCAGATGCTGATGGAGGAGTTCCGGAAGGACATCGTCTCCTGCCGGCTGACGATGGAACAGCCCTGCTTCCATATGTCGGAAACCGTGCAGCAGAGCGTCCGGAACGCGGCCCAGAAGCTGGGACTTGCGGCGATGACTATGGACAGCGGAGCCGGTCACGACAGCATGAGCCTCTCGCAGGTGACGAGGGTCGGCATGATTTTTGTCCCAAGCGTCAAGGGAATCAGCCACAGCAAAGAGGAGTTCACGACGTGGGACGATGTGACCAATGGAGCAAATGTCCTCTTGCACGCCCTGTGTGACATCGATCGCCTTGAAACACCCGGGAGGTGAATTTTTTGAGCGAGAAAAACGACTATATCATTGAGATGCACGGCATCCAGAAGAGCTTTGGCGGCGTCAAGGCGCTGCGTAACATTGATCTGCAGGTGAAGCGCGGAAGCTGCCACGCCCTTCTGGGCGAGAACGGCGCTGGCAAATCGACCTTGATGAAGGTCCTGACCGGTATCATTGCAAAAGACAGCGGAAAGATCCTGCTCAATGGGGAGGAGGTCCAGATCCAGAGCCTCCGCCATGCAGAGGAGCTGGGCATCGCCATCGTTCCGCAGGAGCTGTCCTTTATCAGCTATTTTACGGTGGCGGAAAACATCTTCTATGGCGAAGAGCCTACACGTCCTCTGCCTCTGCTGATCGACTGGAAAAAGCTGTATACCGCCTGTGATGAGAAGCTCAAAGAGCTGAAAATCGATCTGCCCAGCAAAATGCAGGCCGGAAAGCTGAATGTCTCCGATCAACAGATGATGGTCATCGCTCGCGTACTGGCAAAGAATGCCAACATCATTATCATGGATGAACCGACGGCGCGCCTTGGTCATGGAGAAGTGACGAAGCTGCTGAAATATATTCAATATCTGAAAACCTGCGGGAAGACCATTATTTACATCTCCCATCGTCTGGAGGAAATTTTCGAGATCTGCGATACCATCACAGTCCTGCGCGACGGCGAGACGATTCAGACCGCTCCCACCTCCCAGATGGACAGCGACAAGCTGATCAACCTGATGGTCAACCGGCAGATCAAAGTCAACACCACCCGGACCCGGAAGAGCAGCATCGGCGAGACCGTCCTCTCTGTAAAGGGACTTTCGAAAAAGGGTGTGCTGCGGGACGTCTCGTTTGAAGTCCACAAGGGTGAGATTTTGGGGATGTTCGGCCTGGTGGGCGCCGGTCGGACAGAAGCGGTCCGCGCCATGCTGGGGGTTGACCGGTATGACACGGCGGAAATCCGGTTGGACAGTAAGCCCGTCGTATTCAAAAACATCGGACAGGCCCTAGCCGCTGGCGTCGCGCTTGTGCCGGAGGAGCGGCGGAAGCAGGGGATCCTTCCCAACACGCCGATTTACAAGAATGTGTCCATCTGCAATCTGAAGGCGCTGTCGCGTCTGGGCCTGATCGACAAGAAGAAGGAACTGGAATACGCCAAGCACTGCACGGAGATACTGGGCGTCGCCTGCTCCTCCGTATTCCAGAATGTGGGAAATCTCAGTGGCGGTAATCAGCAGAAGGTAGTCATTTCCAAGTATATTGACCGCAATATCCGCGTGCTGATCCTCGACGAACCCACCCGCGGCATTGATGTCGGTGCGAAAGATCAGATTTATGAAATCATTGAGGGCCTGGCACAGCAGGGAATGGCAGTGATCGTGATCTCTTCTGAGATACCGGAGCTGCAGCTGATGTGCGACCGCATCTGCGTCATGAGCCAGGGGAAAGTGACGACCGTGATCGATCGTTCTGAATTTGCGGATTCCGATAATATTCTGCGGAATGCAATCGGAATATGAGGATAGGGAGGAGTTCATTGATGAACGCCAAATTAAATGTTTCCAGAATTGCCCGGAATTACGGGACGCTTTTCGCTTATATCATCATGCTGCTGGTGTTCTCGATCCTGGCGCCGAGTGCTTTCCCGACGCTTTCCAACGTGATCAGCATCCTGCGGCAGATCGCCATGCTGGCCACCATCAGCCTGGGCCTGACCTTCGTCCTGATCACCAAGCGCTCGGATCTGTCCATCGGCTACAGCACAAGCTTCCTCGGGATCGTAGTGGCTGCGCTCCTGGTCAGGGCTGGAATGAACATATGGCTTGCTGCATTGATCACGGTCCTTCTCGGCGCACTGATTGGACTGATCAACGGCGTTGTGATCGCCTATCTAGGAGTTCCGGACTTTATTGCATCTTTGGGAGTCGGTTACGTGGTGGCTGGCATCAATCAGGCCTATACCAAAGGCCACCCCATCTCCAATCTCCCGGCGGACTTTGAGATCTTTGGCGCTCAGCGACTGGGCGGTGTGATCCCGAACGCGGTTATCATCATGCTGATTGTACTGGTCGTGTCTAGCATTATCCTCAACCAGACAAAGTTGGGACGATACATATATGGCGTGGGTGATAACGAAGAGGCATCTCTGATGTCCGGCGTCAATACGCGCTCCACCATTGTGTGGGCCTATGTTTTCTGCGGCATTGCCTGCGGCGTCACGGCCGTGATGCTGACTTCCAGACTGGGCTCTGCGCATCCTCAGGCTGCGGAGGATTACTTGCTGGATGCTATTGCGGCCGTATGGCTGGGCGGCACCGCTTTCAAAGACGGTGAGCCGAATCTGGCTGGTACACTGCTGGGCGCTCTGATTATCGGAACAATGGCCAACGGCCTCACGATCCTCAATGTCTCCTATTACTATCAGGATATTGCGACTGGCCTGATTATTCTCGCCGCCGTTATTATCACCTCGGTTCAGAAGAGCCACAAGAATTAACGAAGGATTGGAGAATACTTGTATGAGAACACTGGTAAAAAACGGGACCATTGTCACAGCAGAGAGTGAGTACAAAGCAGATATTCTCATTGTCGATGAAAAGGTCACGTCAATCGGCACCAATCTAGAAGGCCCCTTTGATAGAATCCTGGATGCAGAGGGCAAATATGTGCTCCCCGGCGGTGTGGACAACCACGCCCACTTTGAGGCGCTCAATACGGACGGCATCACCACAAACGAGCCCTATGCGACTACCTGGGTCGCCCTGCAGGGAGGAACGACTACCATTGTGGACTTCTGCACCAATGAACCCGGCATGAACCTGGTGGATTCCGTCAACTACCGCCTGAATGTCCGCGCCAAAGGCAAGGTGGCTCCCGACATCGCTATTCACGCCTGCTGCAACGATTTCACGGATGAGACCGTCGGTGAGATCAAAAAGCTGGTGGAGATGGGTGTTCCCACCATGAAACTGTTCCTGGCCTATAAGGGCACCTCCCTCTACATGGATGACAGCAAGCTGCTGGCCTGCCTGGAGGAGGCTGGCAAGCAGGGCATGACGATGATGGTCCATGCGGAGAATCCGGACGTTCTGGATAAGTGCCGCAATGATGCGGCCGCTACCGGACACTATGAGCCAAAATACCACTACATGACCCGCCCCCCCTACGGCGAGGCGGAAGCCGTCTCCCGTGCCATCCGGTTTGCGGATGCCATGCACTGTCCCATGTGCATTGTCCATGTCAGCTGCATCGAGGCTGGCGAGGAGATCCGCAAGGCTCGTGCGGAGGGCAAGGCGGTGATCGGCGAGACCTGTCCCCACTATCTGGTGCTGGACAAGCACAAGATGGACCATCCGGACTGGCACATCGCCGCCCGGTGGATCTGCTCTCCGGCCCTGCGGGACAAGGAGGACCAGGATTACCTATGGAAGGCGCTGAATGAGGATTGGCTGTCCATCTGCGGCTCTGACAATTCCGGCATCCCCCAGGCACAGAAGAACTGGGGCTGGGACGAGGAGCATCAGCGCTGCGACTTCCGGATGGTCCCTAACGGTTGCCCCGGCGCCGGCGACCGCATGAATGCCCTGTGGACCTATGGCGTTGCCGCCGGCCGCATGACACGGCAGAAGTTTGTGGATGTGTGCTGCACCACGCCGGCCAAGCTGAACGGCATCTATCCCCGCAAGGGGACCATCCAGGTGGGCGCTGACGCGGACCTGGTGCTGTTCGACCCGGACTACAAGGGGACGATCACGCTGGAGACCAACCCCACTGGCGTGGAGTACAACGTGTTCGAGGGCCTGGAGCAAATCGGCCGCGCTGATACGGTGTTGCTGCGCGGCAGCGTCGTGGTGGAAAACGGCAGGTATCTGGGTGAAGTTACAGAAGTTGTGGCTGACGGCATTACCTATCAGGGATGCACCAGCGGCAACGGCAAGTTTATTCCCGGCAAACCCTATGGTTTGGGATATGACCTCTTGAAAAGATCATAAGAAGAGGATTGCAATCGGGATGAACTCCTTGAACTTTCACGGATGTATAAGAGACGATGTTGATCAATTTCCTATCAATGCTGTAACAGGGCGCCGAGTACATACTCGGCGCCTTCTGTCATCATCCAGTTTGCATATGCGCAACTACCTTTATTACATAGGGAACGTTGTAAGTGTAAAACGATTATAAGAATATGAGGCTATCCCGCCGAAAGGCCGATCTTAACTTATATCGTCTGTATCTCAGAAAATATTTCCTGTTGGCTTGACAAAGAGGGCGTGCCCATTTTGAAGAAATTGACGAAACCATTATCTGCTTAGTACGATGACTGGAATGTTAATATCATCAATCTGCTGGAGACCTACGACCGTCTGATTGCGTTTGGTCAAAAGAACCTCAGCACCCCCTTTGTGCAGGAGGGCATCCAGAGCATCAGCACCAGAAATCGCATCCTGCGTGAGCTCTGCTCCCAAAACCCGCCCATCTCCAAAGTGTTCCGGGAGATTGGGCTGGCGGACGAACAGGGATCCGGGATGGGGAATACTTATAAGTACACAAAGCTCTACTCCGGCGGGAGCCCGGAATTTATTGAGGGTGACGTGTTCCACACAGTCATGCCGCTTGCTCCAATTACGGCTGAAATGGTTGGACCGCAGGACGTCACCCATGTGACCCTACATGATACCCTGCTTGAGCGTATCCTTGTTTTTTGAACGGAACTGCGCTCTAAAGCGAGGATTATGCAACACTGTGGTTTTCAGGATTTCAAACATTTCACGCAGAAGTATCTTAAACTTTTGCTGAACCTTGGGATGCTGAAGATGACCCTTCCCGATAAACCTCAGAGCCACAGCCAGAAATATATGACGGTGCAAGGGGCTGTACCTAAAAATTGAACACAATTTGGAATAAAGAATTGAAGGCATGATCTTGGGTAATAAAAGACTATATTGTGGCGAAAAGCTTTGATAAGTTAGGCTGCCTTGCATACCTCTGTAAGACGTCTAATGAGGCTTGGTACCTTTCAGGTATACTAGAGGTTCTGCAGGCTGTCGGCGTCCAGATCGTGATCCTGGATGGTCCTGAGATTTATTCGGAGTGTGTCCCTACACGTATGTGGAGGACATGGAGAATATCATTGATCGGGGGGGACAGTTGGACAGGGGTTTATAATGCAGAAGATTACCCGGAGATATTGAGGAAGAATTCCATGCCGCTTACGATAAAGAGGTCCAGAATGAGCCCGTCGGGAAGATTAGGCCTTGTTTGAAAAATAAAAGTTACACAAGAAACCAAGTTATGCGAAGCTATGAGCATGAAACGATATGAATTAACAAAAGAACAATGGGAACGGATCAAGTCGCTGCTGCCACCAGAAGAAATGGGAAAGCGGGGGCGCCCCCGGAAGGATAACCCGATTATGCTCAACGGAATGCTCTGGATCGTCCGGAGCGGTGCGCAGTGGCGTGAACTGCCGGAGACTTATGGCCCTTGGCAGTCTATATACGCCCAATTCGCTAAATGGGGGGATGACGGCACTCTGGAAGTGGTATTCCACACACTGTCTACGGACGCGGATATGGAGAACCTGAACATGGACTCCACCTGCGTAAGGGTGCATGAAAGCGCAAATGGCGAGGAAAAAACGGCAGATAAGGCGGTTGGCCGTACCAAAAGCGGATGGAACACAAGACTCCACGCTGTTGTAGACGGTCTGGGAAACCCGCTGGAGTTCCGGATCTCCGCTGGAAATGGCCACGATTCGGTTCACGCTGTTGAACTGCCGCAAAAGGTCAGAATCGGCAGGAGTGCCGTGCCGCCAGACCGGGCCTATGGTGCCCGGACGATTCGGGAATATATCTCAGCGCACAGGGCCAGCTATGTGATCCCGCCGCAAAGCAATGTTTCCGATCCCTGGCCGGTTGACTGGCATCTGTATAAAGAGCGCCATCTGGTGAAGTGTTTTTCCCAGAAAATCAAGTGGTTTCGCAGAATCGCCACCCGATATGACAAGCCGGATGCTTCCCTCTTGGCCTTTGTGTATTTTGCCGCCATCGCTATTTTGTTACTTTAGCACAATCTCCGCCTTTTTTCGAATAAGCCCTAGTAAGCGACCCCATCCTTTTTACGGATAGCCGGTTGGGAAATGGAGAAGCAAGGATACTGCCGATATCCGGTGATTTGCGCGTGAGGGAAGAATATCCGGGCAGAAAGCCGTTGCCGGGTGAAAGCGCCTAACCTGTTGGGCACACACTGCTGTTACCGTCATCCTCACAACCGTTTCTGAAAATTGCCCGCCACGGAAACATCCTCATCCATGATAATAAAGGAATTGGGATCTTCTTCCCGCAGGATTTTCCGCAGGTGGAGCGCCTCCTTCTTAGAAACTACTGTCAGCAGCAAGTCGGACGGCTCGTTGCTGTAAGCTCCGACGCCAGTCCACTTCGTCACGCCGCGGCCGGCATATCGGAACACCAACTGCTCCATGGCCTCAGATTTGGTGATGATCAGCATGGTGACCATTACATTCTGCAGGTGCATCCGGTCCAGAGTCAGGTAGGTGGTGCAGCCGAAGATGATGCTGTAAACCACCACGTCCTGTTCAAACAGGAGGAGGCCGATCCCGTATACGAACACATTCAGGATCATGGCGATTCGCCCCACACTGAAATCCGGCTTTTTCTGGACGCACAACAACCCGAGGATCTCCTCACCGCCGCCGGAGCATCCCGCCGTCAGCGTCATGCCAGCCCCGACGCCGCATACCAGCCCGCCAATAACGCAGGCCGCGATTGTCTCATCAAACAATCCTTCCGCCGGGATCGGGATCAGGGCCAAAAAGGCACTGTAACAGACAATACAAAGGGCGGTCTTTGCAAAGAAAAAGTGCCCGAACCGGAACCAGGAAATCAGCAGTAGAGGAATATTCAGCAGAAAATAAAGAATGCCCGCCAAGTCGCCGATCTGCTGGATGGCAGGGAAGAAATGCAGCAGCAGCATTCGCAGCAGCTGCGCGATTCCCAGGAACCCCCCGCTGTACATATCATGCGGCAGAATGATCCAGTTCATGGAGGCGGAAAACAGCAGGGAACCCAGGATGATTTGAGCGGCTTCCTGCACCGGATGTCCCTTATACAGCTCCAGTGCCGTAGGGCTGTCATGCGTTTGCTCCATTTCTCATCTCTCCTTTTGCTCTGAGGAGAAGCCCTGGCACAAATTGTGCCAGGGCTTCTCCTCAACTTGATCTTACTCAGTCACTAGGCCGTGTTCCACCAGGAACTGGTGGGCCACCTCCTGGGCGCTCATGCCGTCCACGTCCACTTGGGCGTTCATGGCAGCCATGGTCGCCTCGTCGATGGCACCGTCCAGTCTGGACAGCACCTCGGCCAGTTCGGGGTCGGACTCCAGGAGTTCGGCATCCACAAAGTTCACAGCGTAGTAAGGCGGGAAGAAGCTCAGATCGTCCTCCAGCATGGTGAGGCCCAGCTTGGACAGCAGAGCATCCGTGGCAAAGGCGTCCACCACGTCCACCTCGTCGTTCTCAATGGCGGTATAGCGCAGGCTGGCGTCCAGGCCCTTCACGTCCTGGAAAGCGGTGCCGTACTTGCTCTCCAGCAGGGGCAGGCAGTCCTCGCGGTCCATAAACTCCACCGTGCAGCCGAGACGCAGCTCCGGGGACTTCTCAATCAGGTCAGACAGAGAGGTCAGGCCATATTTCTCCGCAGTCTCGGGCTTGACGCTCATCACATAGGTGTTGTTATAGCCCAGGGGGTTGGAGGTCTGGATCCCGTGATCCTCCAGCATCAGATCGTGAACGGTCTGCCACACCCGGTCCTTATCGGTGTCCATAGGCTGGGCCAGCAGGTTCAGCAGCGCCGTTCCGGTATACTCCACAAACATATCGATGCTGCCCTGCTCCAGGGCGTCAAAGCACATGGCCGCGCCGGACAGGCCGAAACGCTGTTCCACCTCATAATCGGTATTTGCCTCGATCAGCTCCGTGTAGATCTCGCCCAGAATGTTGACCTCGGTGAAGTTGGAGGTGCCCACTACGATGGTCTTCTGATCGCCGCTGCCAGCTTCGGACCCGCTGCCGCCCGCATCAGAGGGGGTCCCGCCGCAGGCGGCCAGAGAGAGGGCCATGGCGGCGGCCATCGCCATACAGGTGAATCGTTTCAAGTGTTTCATACAAATAGACTCCTTTTCAGAATGGGGTGTTGATATGGTTGAGATATCGAATCTGCCTCACAGAGGACTCATGCGATGATAGAGGCGTAGGATGCCACAGAAACCACCAGCAGGGCTCCGCACAGCGCGGCGGCCATCGCCTTCCGGCGGGACCGGACCGACAGGCTCAGGTTTTTGATCTGGTCCTGAGGCAGCAGTCCCTCGCTGGTGAAGGCCCGCTCCACGCGGCCCAGGAGGAAATCCAGAGTCAGTGCCATCAGCGCGGCGGCCACGGCTCCCATGATCGTCATGGGGTAATTCAGGGAGTTCATGCCCAGCTGGATGAAGGAGCCCAGGCCGTTGGCACCGGCGAAGGCGGCGATGGTCATGGTGCCCACAGAGCTCACCGCGGCGATGCGGATGCCGGACATGATGTACGGCATGGCCATGGGCAGCTCCACCCGGCGCAGCTGCTGCATCCGGGTCAGGCCGATGCCCCGGGCCACTTCCATGGAAACGGGGGAAATGCCGGAGATGCCGGTATATGTATTTTTCAAAATGGGAAGGAACGCATAGACGAATACCATGAAAATGGCCAGCGTCTCACCCACGCCCAGAAAGGGAATGCCCATGGCGAGCAGCGCCATACAGGGGATGGACTGCATCACGTTGGCGATCCCGATCACCACATTGGATACCGCTTTGTTCCGGGTGATGAAGATGCCGAGGGGAACGGCGATGATCAGGGCCAGCACTACGGAGAAGCTGGTCATGGCCAGGTGCCGGAGAAACTCCTCCAGCAGACTGTCCCACTCCTCCACATAAATAGAGAAATAATCCATCAAAGTGTAGCGGGACATATCACTCCGCTCCTTTCTCCGGCGGTATGTTCCGGAACGAACTGCTTGCTCATGGTGGCCAGAATGATGCTCTTCGTCAAATAGCCGAGCAGCTTCCGGTCATGCTGGATCACGGGAATAATGCCGGACACATCGTAATCAATGGTGGCGATGATCTCTTTCAGGGAAGTTTCCCCCTCCACGGCGATGTAATCATCGGATATGTAGTATTCTATGGGGTCGGCCTCCCGCTTTCCGATCAGCTCCTCCAGCCAGACGACACCCAGGAGCGTCTGCCCCTTATCCAGCACCAGCAGGCTGTCCACGCTGTTGTGCCGCATGATCTGCAGGGCCTGGATGACGGTGCGCCCCTTTGAAATAGTGAAGGGACGGCGGCGCATGATGTCCGCTGCGCGGATATATTCCGGGTTGGCCCACAGCCGGTTGGCGCCGATGAACTCTGTGACGTACTGGTTCGCAGGGTGCTTCAGAATGTTTTCCGGGGTGTCACACTGGGCGACTTTTCCATCCTGAATGATGCAGATGCGGTCGGCCAGCTTGATGGCTTCGTCCATGTCGTGCGTGACGAAGACCACCGTTTTCTGCGCCTTGGTCTGCAGATCATGGATTTCGTTCTGCAGCTCCGCCCGGGTCATGGGATCCAGGGCGGAGAAAGGTTCATCCATCAGGACGATGGGCGGATTGGCGGCAAAAGCCCGGGCGATGCCCACCCGCTGCTGCTGACCGCCGGAGAGCTGGGACGGGTACTGGCCCCGGTAGATTTCCGGGTCCAGATTGACCATCTTCAGCATCTTATCGACCCGGTCCCGGATGGCCTCTTTGGAAAAACGGGCGATCTGCATGGTGAGGGCGATGTTTTCTTCCACCGTCAGGTGGGGGAACAGGCCGCCCGACTGTACCACATATCCGACCTTTTTGGGAAGGTCCTGGACCTTGATCTGTTCTACAGGAATGCCGTCGATGGAAAGCGAGCCTCCCCGCAGGGGAAGCAGCTTGTTGATACTCTTCAGCAGGGTGGTCTTGCCGCATCCGCTGGAACCGATCAAAACGAAAAATTCGCGGTCATGGATTGTCAGCGAAACACCGTCCAACACAGGCTTATCTTTGTAGGCGATGCGAACGTCTTCAAATTCGATCATGTCTCCTCCATCTTCACATCGTAATTGAATCGAGCGCTGGTTTGCCCATATTATGGGCTGTGATTTATTAAAATGGGATTAAGTTCTGCTCAGCGGGCATTAAGATTCCATTTCATTGCGTGTGAGGTGGGGGCGGAGCTTCTGAATGGGCTCCAGAAAGGAAATGCGAAAGCTGGGATATACGCCGCCTACACGTCTCTTAATCCAATCTTAATGCTGTGGGCGAAATACTTATATAATTATGGCATCCTGCATGATAGGATAAGGCTGTTGAATTCCGATCCAGAATCATGGGAGATGAAGATATATGGAAAAAACAGAGAACAGCACTCCCTATTCCCCCCGGTACGGAGAGGCGGAGACCGGAGGCACCGGAAGACTGAAGATCTTTTTCGGGTACGCGGCAGGCGTGGGCAAGACCTACGCTATGCTGGAGGCAGCCCATCAGGCGCAGAAAGAAGGCGTCGACGTGGTGGTCGGCTATGTGGAGCCCCACGCCAGGCCGGATACACTGGCGCTGCTGGAAGGGCTGGAGGTCCTCTCATGCAGGGAGGTGGACTACCGGGGGATCCGGCTGCGGGAGTTTGACCTGGACGGAGCCCTGGCGCGCAGACCACAGTTGATCCTGGTGGATGAACTGGCTCACAGCAACGCCCCGGGCTGCCGCCACACCAAGCGGTATCAGGATGTGGAGGAGCTGCTGCAGGCGGGGATCAATGTCTATACCACAGTAAACGTGCAGCACCTGGAATCTCTGAACGATCTTGTCACCTCCATCACAGGGATCGTGGTGAACGAACGGATCCCGGATCACGTGTTTGACCGCGCCAACCAGGTGGAACTGGTGGACATTGCGCCCGCTGACCTGGAAAAGCGGCTGGAGGAGGGGAAGATTTACCGGCAGCGCCAGGCGAAGCAGGCGCTGGAGAATTTTTTTACCGCCGAGAATCTGACGGCCCTGCGGGAGATCGCCATGCGCCGGACAGCGGACCAGCTCAACCGCACGGCGGTCCAGGAGAAAAAGGGGAAGGCCGCGCGGGCGGGAGACCATATTCTGATCTGCCTGTCCTCAGCCCCCTCCAACGCCAAGGTGATCCGCACGGCCGCCCGGATGGCCGAGGCGTTCCACAGCGGCTTCACGGCGCTCTTTGTCCAGACACCGGAGACCAAGGAGCTGTCCGGAGAGAATATCAAACGCCTGCGGAGCAACCTGCGCCTGGCGGAACAGCTGGGCGCACAGATCGCCACCGTCTATGGCGCGGACCCGGCGGAACAGATCGCGGAGTACGCCCGGGTCAGCGGTATCACGAAAATCGTCATGGGGCGCGTGAATCACCGGCAGCACCCCTGGATCGGGCAGAAAAGTCTGGCCGACCGGTTGATCGAGCGGACGGACCTGGATGTGTATATCATTCCGGACCGCCAGCCGCTCTATAAAAAGCCCCTTGGAAAGCTCCGGAAGTCCAGAGTCCGCTTTTCCTGGAGAGACGCTGTGGTCACGCTGCTGTGCCTGGCGATCTCCACAGCGGTGGGGTTTGCCTTTGATTGGGCGGGCTTCAGCGAATCCAACATCATCACGATCTACATTCTGGGCGTATTGGTGACAGCAGTCAGCACCAGCGGGCATCTGTATGGAGCGGCCAACTCCCTGCTGAGCGTGCTGGCGTTCAACTTCTTTTTTACCGAGCCGCGCTTCACCCTCCAGGCTGACGGGCCCAGCTATCCCGTCACGTTCCTGATTATGCTCTCATCCAGCATCATCGCCAGCTCTCTGGCCAGCCGCGTGAAGGAGCAGGCCCGCATGGCGGCGGAAAAGAGCTACTATACGGAGCTGCTGCTGGGAAGCAGCCAAAAGCTGCAGACCATCCGGACGGAGTGGGACTGTCTGCGCCTGACGGCGGAGCAGCTCAGCCGCATGTTTGACCGGCCGGTCATTTATGCCCTGAACGACGCCGACAAGGAGCTGGACTTCCGGATCGAGCCGGCGGACGAACACACGCTTCTGGAAAAGCTGAGCACGGAAGAGATCGGCGTCGCCAAATGGGTGCAGAAAAACAACAAGCACGCCGGCGCCACCACGAATACGCTTCCGGACTCAAAATGGCTGTTTCTTTCCGTGCGGGGCACCCGCGGCGTGATGGGGATCGTAGGAGTTCCCATTGCTGGTTATGTGGTCCCGGACGCTTTTGAAAAAAACCTGATGGTGGCACTCCTGGGAGAGTGCGGCCTCAGCCAGGAGCGTATTCGTCTGGAGGAGGAGCGGAACCAGATCGCGCTCCAGACCCAGCGGGAGAGCCTCCAGGCCAATCTGCTCCGGGCGGTCTCACACGATCTGCGCACACCGCTCACCAATATCAACGGCAGTGTGGGCATCCTGATGGGGAAGGATCAGACGCTCAAGCCGGAAGTGCGCGAGCAGCTGTATACCGCGATTGACGATGACACGAACTGGCTCATCAACATGACGGAAAATCTGCTGGCAGCCACACAGCTGGAAACTGACAGGACCAAGCTGAAAACCGCTCCCGAACTGCTGGAGGATCTGTTTCAAAGTGCTGTCCGGCAGTTGGACCGGCGGGCAAGGGACCACCACATCTCAGTTGATCTGGAGGACCAGACGCTCATGGCGTCCATGAACGCGGGGATGATTCAGAGGGTCATCATCAACATGATGAACAATGCGATCCAATATACGCCCAAGGACTCCCATATCATTCTGAGCGGGACCCGCAGGAAGGACTGGGTGGAGATCAGCGTCTCTGATGATGGCCCCGGGATCCCGGATGAGGCGAAAAAGCACCTGTTCGATCTGTTTTATACCGCGGAGCAGGGAAAGCCTGACAGCAAGCGGGGACTGGGGCTGGGACTGCATCTCTGCCAGTCTATCGTCAATGCCCACGGGGGGACGATCACCGTCTCCGATCACGCGCCATCGGGGACAACCTTTCGGTTCACCCTGCCCGCAGTTCGGACAGACGGCGTGAAATGAGCGTCCAGGACGGCGGTTTTTCATTAATGTTTTGTTAATACCGCCAGAAATTTCTTAATCCCCTTTTATAACGCGCTGCGCTATTCTAGAAAACGCGAACGGGAGAATAGGGGGCATCTGTGCCTGCTACCCGGAGCGAAAGGAGAATCTTATGAAGGAGTATCTGCTGATTCAAGTGGCCGCCGCTGCTGCCATTGGGATCGCCGCGTGGCGGACTCTTCCGGAGACGATGATGTGTGCAGCCTGCGGGCAGCTCCAAAGAAGAAAGGAGTTTTCAAGATGATGGATGTATTGATGGTAGGCACCCTGGCGGTCAGCTTCGGCCTGGTATGGCTGCTGATCCGCTGGTGTCAGAAACAGCTGGACGACCCGGAGTCGTAAGCGCAGAAAGGAGATCATAACCATGATTGCACTTGGAATTATCGTTCTGCTGCTGGGCGCTTATCTCGTTTACGCGCTGGTGCATCCGGAGCGTTTCTGAGATGCCTGATACCGCAGAAAATAGGAGGAATACGATATGTTGCAGCTGGCGCTGACAATCATCATCTTTCTGATCATTGTCATTCCGGTTGGACGGTATATGTATCATATCGCCACATGGAACCACACACTGGCCGACCCGGTCTTTGACCGTCTGGACGGCGTCATTTACAAAATCGGCGGCGTGAATCCCCATCAGGGTATGAACTGGAGACAGTACGCTCTGGCTCTGGTGGGAACCAACGCGGTCATGGTGGCCATCGGCTACCTGATCCTGCGCATTCAGAGCGTCGGGATCTTCAACCCCAACAGCATCGGCAACATGGAGCCGACCCTGGCGTTCAACACCATCATCAGCTTCATGACCAACACGAACCTGCAGCATTACTCCGGCGAGTCCGGACTGAGCTACTTAAGCCAGATGCTGGTCATCATCTTCATGATGTTCGTCTCTGCCGCCAGCGGCTACGCTGCCTGCATCGCGTTCATCCGCGGGCTGACCGGCAAGACCAAGGACGACGTGGGCAACTTCTTCGCCGACCTGACCCGCATCACCACCCGCCTGCTGCTGCCGTTCTCCATCGTGGGCGGCCTGCTGCTGGTGTGGCAGGGCGTGCCCCAGAACTTCGACGCCAACATCGTGGTGAATACACTGGAGGGCACCTTCCAGACCATCGCCATGGGTCCCATCGCCGCACTTGAGATCATCAAGCACCTGGGCACCAACGGCGGCGGCTTCCTGGGCGCAAACTCCACCACCCCGCTGGAGAACCCCACGATCATCTCTGACATGATCGAGCTGTACTCCATGATGCTCTTCCCCGGCGCCTGCGTCATCACCTTCGGCAAGATGGTGCGCGGCCGCAAGAAGAAGGATGCCGCCGGCGACAAGGTGCTGGCCGGCAGCGAATCCGCCGGCCAGCTGTCTGCGGGCGGAGCTGAGCAGGGCCCCCGCCTGAAGGACCACAGCCTGACGGCGTCCATCTACGGCTGGGAGGGCCGCACGATCTTCCTGGCCATGGGTATCATCTTCCTGGTCGGCCTGGGCGTGTGCTACTGGTCGGAGCTCCAGGGCAACCCGGCTCTGGCAAAGATCGGCCTGGATCAGTCCATGGGCAGCATGGAGGGCAAGGAGGTCCGGTTCGGCATCGCCCAGTCGGCCATGTTCACCACCACCACGACCTCTTTCACCACCGGCACCGTCAACAACATGCACGATACCCTGACGCCTCTGGGCGGCATGATCCCCTTGCTGCACATGATGCTGAACGTGGTCTTCGGCGGCAAGGGCGTCGGCCTGATGAACATGATTATGTACGCCATCCTGGCAGTGTTCATCTGTGGCCTGATGATTGGCCGTACGCCCGAATACCTGGGCAAGAAGATCGAGGGCCGGGAGATGAAGCTCACCGCGCTGTGCATCATCATCCATCCCTTCCTGATCCTGTTCTTCTCCGCGCTGGCGGTCTCCACCTCCGGCGGCCTGGAGGGAATCACCAACCCGGGCTTCCACGGCCTGAGCCAGGTGCTGTATGAGTACGCCTCTTCCGCGGCCAACAACGGCTCCGGCTTTGAGGGCCTGGCAGACAACAGCTACTTCTGGAACATCACCGCAGGCCTGGCCATGTTCTTCGGCCGGTACCTGTCCATCGTGATCCAGCTGGCCATCGCCGGTTCCCTGATGCGCAAGCGGTTTGTCAACGAGACCGTGGGCACCCTGCGCACGGACACCCTGTCCTTCGCTGTGATCTTGGTGTTCGTAGTCTACATCTTCGCAGCGCTGACCTTCTTCCCCGCGCTGGCGCTTGGCCCCATCGCAGAGCATCTGACCCTGTGGGCCTAAGGAGGGCGTTTTCATATGAGTAAGAAACAAAATAAGAAATTTATCACCCCGGAGATCCTCCGGGGGGCGGTGAAGGGCGCGTTCGTCAAGCTCAATCCCCGCTATATGATGCGTAACCCCGTGATGTTTGTGGTGGAGATCGGCTGCTTCATCACCCTGCTGCTCTCCTTCTTCCCCGGCCTGTTCGGGGACGTGGACGCAGGCTCCCTGCGGATCTACGACATCATCGTATGCGTGATCCTGTTCATCACGGTGCTGTTCGCCAACTTCGCCGAGGCTGTGGCGGAAGGCCGGGGCAAGGCCCAGGCCGCCAGCCTGAAAAAGACACAGAAGGACACGGAAGCCCACCTGCTCCATGAGGACGGCAGCGAGACCATCGTCCGTTCCAGTGAGCTGAAAAAGGGCGACATCGTTCTGGTGGTGGCTGGCGAGGTCATCCCCGGCGACGGCGAGGTCATTGAGGGCATCGCCTCCGTGGACGAGTCCGCCATCACCGGCGAGTCCGCCCCCGTGGTCCGGGAGAGCGGCGGCGACTTCTGCTCTGTCACCGGAGGCACCACGCTGGTGTCTGACTGGCTGAAGATCCGCATCACCTCCGAGCCGGGCAACAGCTTCCTGGACCGGATGATCGCCCTGGTGGAGGGAGCCAGCCGCAAAAAGACCCCCAATGAGATCGCGCTGAACACCCTGCTGGTGTCCCTGACCATCATCTTCCTGATCGTGGTGGTGACCATGTATCCCTTCGCCGTATACAGCGGCGTGCAGATCCCCGTCTCCACCCTGATCGCCCTGCTGGTCTGCCTGATCCCCACCACCATCGGCGGCCTGCTGTCCGCCATCGGTATCGCGGGCATGGACCGTGTCACCCGCTTCAACGTCATTGCCATGAGCGGCAAGGCGGTGGAGGCCTGCGGCGACGTGGATACCATGATCCTGGATAAGACCGGCACCATCACCTTCGGCAACCGCCTGGCCGCCGACTTCTTCCCGGTGGAGGGCGCCAGCCGCAGCGATCTGATCCGCTGCGCGGCCCTCACCAGTCTCCACGATGACACCCCGGAGGGCAAGTCTACTCTGGAGCTGGCCCGCCGCCTCGGCGATAACAGCGTGGAGCCCGAGGGCTCCAGCTTCCTGGAGTTCACGGCCCAGACCCGCATGAGCGGCGTGGACCTGCCTGACGGCACCAAGGTGCGCAAGGGCGCCAGCGACGCCATCGAGCAGTATGTGAAGGAAAACGGCGGCAAGGTTCCCGCAGATCTCCACACCCATGTGGAGGAGGTCTCCTCCCTGGGCGGCACGCCTCTGGTGGTGTGCGAGAACAACAAGATCCTGGGCGTCATTTACCTGAAGGATACGGTGAAGCCCGGCATGGTGGAGCGGTTCGAGCGCCTGCGGGCCATCGGCATCAAGACCATCATGTGCACCGGCGACAACCCCCTGACCGCGGCCACCATCGCCAAGGAGGCCGGTGTGGACGGCTTTGTGGCAGAGTGCAAGCCTGAGGACAAGATCGCCCTGATTAAGAAGGAGCAGGCCGAGGGCAAGATCGTCGCCATGACCGGCGACGGCACCAACGACGCCCCTGCCCTGGCACAGGCAAACGTGGGCCTGGCCATGAACTCCGGCACCACTGCCGCCAAGGAAGCGGCCAACATGGTGGACCTGGACTCCGACCCCACCAAGATCCTGGAAGTGGTGGAGATCGGCAAGCAGCTGCTGATTACCCGCGGCTCCCTGACCACCTTCTCCATCGCAAACGACGTGGCCAAGTACTTCGCCATCATCCCGGCCATGTTCAAGCTGGCTGTTCCTGAGCTGAATGTGCTGAACATCATGGGGCTGGCGACCTCTTACAGCGCCATCCTGTCCGCGCTGATCTTCAACGCCATTATCATCCCCTGTCTGATCCCCCTGGCCATGAAGGGCGTCAAGTACCGCCCCATGTCCTCCGGGAAGATGCTGGGCCGGAACATGATGATCTACGGCCTGGGCGGCATCATCGCCCCCTTCGTGGGCATCAAGATCATTGACCTGATCATCGCCCCGGTGCTGGCTGCCCTCGGCTTTGGTATGTAAGGAGGAACCTGAATGATGAACGAGAAGAAACATGGCATTGGCCACAATATCCGGCAGGCCGTTCTGGTCACCGTGGTATTGCTGGTGCTGTGCGGCCTGGTATTTCCGGTGCTGCTCAGCGGCCTCTCTGCTGTGATTTTCCCCAGCCAGGCCAAGGGCTCTCTGGTGACGGCAGACGGCATCGCCGTGGGCGCCAAGAACGTGGGTCAGGACTTCACCGAGGATTACTTTATGTGGTGCCGTCCCTCCGCGTACAATTACAATACTTACTATGAAGAGGACACCGACGGCGACGGCCAGGTGGAGCAGTACTACAACGACGGTTCTGAATTCGCCGGCCTGAGCTCCGGCTCCAACAACTACGCCCCCTCCAACCCCGCCCTGACGGAGCGGGTGGAAGCGGACATCGAGGAATTCCTGGAGAAGAATCCCGGTGTCAGCCGGGAGGATATCCCCACTGACCTGATGACTGCCTCCGGCTCCGGCTTGGATCCCCACATCTCTCCCGCCTCTGCGGAGGTGCAGATTCCCCGCATTGTGGAGGCCTCCGGCCTCAGTGAGGATGAGGTGCGCCAGATCATCGCCGACAACACCAAGGGCAAGACCCTGGGCGTGTTCGGAGAGGAGACCGTCAACGTGCTGGGCGTGAATCTGGACATCGCCCTGGCCATGGGCCTGGTGGGCGAGATCTCCAAGTAATCACGGGCCCCGGATGCCTTCTTGGGCAGAGGACACTGGTATGCAGTTTCATTTTGAGAAAACGCTGGAAAAGCGGTATGAGCCGCAGGTCACTGTTACGAACGAGACCCCGGCGTGGCTGATGATTTGCCTGGCGGAGTCCATAAAGGACTGGATCGGCCAGAGTCCCAGAATCTTTTGCAAAAGTGAGGAGCCGTACCTGCAGTTCGGCTATGAGGTGCTGACGTTCCCGGTTGCGGAGTTTGCACAGATTTTCGGCCCGCTGATCTATGCGATCAATCAGGCATGGCCTGTGCAGGTATTTGGAATGGGAAGCCAGGATGAGCTGGTCGAGCTGTCCTTCACAAAGGAGGGGACAGCCCCCACTATCCAGCAGAAGAACGTCTCCGGGATTCCATGTGCGGAATTGAGAGACCTGTACTTCTGCGTGAAGTTCCCGGATCCTCTGGCGGCGGACTGTATGTTCCGTTTGCTGGACGCGGTGGAGAAAAAGTCTGCTGCCGTGGCCCTGGAGTGGGAGTACGCCGATTTTCTGGAACAGCAGCGGCTGGCAAGAATTGACCGGACACTCTCCTATTGCTATGTCTCACTTGAAGAAGAGGAGAGCGCGGACCCGGTCGGATGGCTTTCCGGACTGACGCTTCAGCAGAAATGCGAACTGTGGCGGATGTTTTTGGGAAAGCGGCTATTTCTGCCGGAATTCGAATGGCTCAGAGATGCAATGCTCCAGGGAGCTGTTCCAAACTGGATCGAGTGGCATTTAGCGCTCTATCGTGTTCTGGAGGAAGAGAACATTCGCTTTTTCTGTAAGGACGGACAATTTGAGCTGCTGGACAAGGAAGGACACCGCATCTATTTCGGTGTAGACCATTCCGAGGCGGCAGAGCAGGTGCTGATGAAAGTCCTGTTCCCGCTCAACCAATGACCGAGAGATTCTGAAATAAGGCTGAAAGGCGGACCGGTACATCCGGTTCGCCTTTCAGCCTCTTATGATTCCTTAATACGGGAAACGCTTTCTTTTTCCCGATTTAAGCTGAAAAGCAGTATGATAAGGTCAAAGGAAGGGATGATTATGATGACCTGGAAAACGAGGCTCCTGCATTTTGAGCGCATGTGTGATGGGCTCGTGGAGCATTTCCTGCTTCAACACAAGATCCTTGGATTTCTATTGATTTTTATCGGGATGCCTCTGGTGACGCTGTCGGCGGTATGTATTTGCTCCACCGTTCTTGTACTGCCGCTGGCCTTGGCGTTTGGGTACCTGTGAAGAGGGCCTTAATACAATTTTAATACGAGCCCTTAAAAATTAATGCCCCTTTAAGACGAAAAGTGGATAATGTGATTAAGACTCCATAAAGACATATTAAGGGGTGGGGCTTACGCAGCGGCCTTTTCATAAAAGCTGGTCGTCTCCGTTTCGGATCATCATATTCGGATTTCTCTTGGTGATTCTGCTGGGGAGCTTCCTGCTGATGCTTCCGGTTGCCACAAAAGAAGGTGTTGTCACGCCGTTTTCGGATGCTCTGTTTACTGCCACGTCGGCGGTATGCGTGACAGGCCTGGTTGTTCACGACACTGCTACTTACTGGTCGAATTTCGGACAGTTCATCATCGTATTGCTTATCCAGATCGGGGGCCTTGGGGTGGTAACCGTGGCCGGTGCTTTCGGTATCCTCTCCGGGCGCCGGATCGGCCTGATGCAGCGCAGCACGATGCAGGAGGCCATCGCTGCGCCGAATGTGGGCGGGGTCGTGCGCCTGACAGGTTTTATCCTGAAAACTGCCTTGGTGGTAGAGCTGTTGGGGGCTGCCGCGCTGTTCCCCGTTTTCTGGCAGGAATTCGGCTTGATAAAGGGACTTTGGTATGCCCTGTTTCACTCTATTTCCGCCTTTTGCAATGCGGGATTCGACTTGATGGGGATCAAGGAGCCCTTTTCGTCTCTTGTGGATTACGCGGACAACCCGGTGGTCTCCATTGCGATCCCGCTGCTGATTATCATCGGCGGCATTGGATTCTTGACTTGGGATGACATCCGTACGAACCGCCTGCACATAACCAGATACCGGATGCAGAGCAAGGTGATTCTGGTGGTCACCGGCAGTCTGATTCTGCTTCCCGGCATCTATTTCTTCCTGTTCGAGTTTGCGCGGGAGCCTGTGGGGAAGCGACTCCTCTTATCCTTTTTCCAGGCGGTCACGCCCCGAACTGCGGGTTTTAATACGGCGGATTTGACCGCTATGAGCGAAAGCGGGCAGACGATTATCACCATGCTGATGCTCATAGGTGGTTCGCCAGGCTCCACTGCGGGCGGCATGAAAACGACGACGCTGGCGGTTCTTCTGGCGAACGCGCTGGCGGTTTTTCGGCGCAATGAGTATCCGCATTTCTTTAACCGCCGGATCTCCAAAGAGACCATCTCCCAAGCGGCGACAATTTTTGCGATGTATCTGGGGCTGTTTCTGGCCGGAGGACTGGTAATCAGCCGAATGGAGGGGCAGCCTATTCTGGACAGCCTGTTTGAAACGGCTTCGGCCATCGGAACTGTGGGCCTGTCCTTGGGACTGACGCCGCAGCTGCATACGGTCTCACGCCTGATTTTGATCGGCCTGATGTTCTTTGGACGGGTAGGGGGGCTGACGCTGATATTCGCTGCCCTTTCCAGCACCCAGAATTCCAGCGCCCGACTGCCGCAGGAGCGGATTACGGTAGGGTGAATCTGTAAATAAAGAGGATGAAATACATGAAGACAATTTTGCTGATCGGTTTAGGCCGCTTCGGCCGCCATGTGGCCATGAAGCTCCACGAATTGAACCATCAGGTGATGGCGGTGGATCAGGACGAGGAAAAAGTCAACCGGATTTTGCCCTATGTGACCAGCGCCCAGATCGGAGACAGCACAAACGAGGAATTTTTGGCCTCTTTGGGGGTGCGGAACTTTGATGTATGTATCGTCGCTATCGGCGATAATTTCCAGAGTTCTCTGGAGACGGCTTCCCTGCTGAAGGAGGCGGGGGCGAAAAAGGTGGTGGCCCGGGCCGCACGGGACATTCAGGCCAAATTCCTGCTGCGAAACGGGGCGGACGAGGTCGTCTACCCAGAGCGGCAGATCGCGGTCTGGACCGCCATCCGATACAGCTCGGATAATATTTCGGACTATATCGCGCTGGGGGACGATCATGCCATCTTTGAGATTCAGGTTCCGGATAACTGGGTCGGCAAGACCATCGGCCAGCTGGATGTCAGGAAACGGCATCATGTGAGCATACTGGCCATCAAGCAGAACGGACACTTCGCCATGACGGTCATTACGCCGGAGACCTGTCTCCCGGCCAACAGCACCATGCTGGTTTTGGGAACAAACCAGAACGTTCAAAAATGCTTCCACATCTAGCGGCTGCGGCTCCAGGCATGGAAAGGACAGGTTGGGATGGAGTATATAATTTTGCTTGGCGGCCTTCTCGTGTTTGCACTGGTCGGTTTCTGGATGATGGGAAGGGTTGACAGGTTTCTGAATGCGGCGCGGGCAGAGCAGGAGGGGCGGCAGCATGCCGAGTGCTTGAAGATCGCGGCATCGGACCCCTGTGTGATGCAGCCTGTTTTTAAAACTGTGTCGGCGCTTAAGGAGCAGCACCCGGACTTGTGGTGTGAGCTGTCCTTCGGAAGAGAAGCGGAGGTTTTGGGATGTCTCAGCACAGGCAATGTGGACGTTGCGATTCTCCCCGGTGAGACAGGGGGCGGAGCGACGTTTGAAAGCAGAGACTTTCTGTTTTCGCCGGTTTCTTTCCGGGCGGTGGAGGATTGCACGACCTTGTCATCTATCGACACAAGCGTGCGGCGGCAAAGGGTATTGCTGAAACAGAATACATCTGCTTCCCTGGCTGCGGAATTTGTTCAGAGAATTTGTGAACAGAAACCGTAGAAACGTGCTATAATAGAGCCGTTTGAAGGGAGGCGGTAATATGGAGACTTCTGCGCAGGTCGGACGGGGAGAGCGGAGGCGGAAAGGATCCCTTACGATTTTTGCCGGTTATTTCTCCGGCACGGGAAAGACCTACCGGATGCTGGAGGCTGCCGGCCGCGCCGTGCGGGCTGGAGAGGATGTTGCCGTCGGCCTGCTCTCCTGCAGCCAATGGCCGCAGACGCAGATCTTGGCGGATGGCTTTGAGACGCTGCCGCTCAAAGCGTTTTCGGAGGCGGGGAAGACCGTTTATGAGCTTGACGTGGATGCCTGTCTGAAGCGCGGCCCAAGGCTTCTCTTGATCGACGAGCTCTCTCATGAAAACGCGGGCGGCTCCCGCCACAGAAAACGCTGCCAGGATATTGAAGAACTGCTGCAGGCAGGGATTGATATCTATACGACGCTGGATGTACAGCACATTGAGAGTATTCAGGACACCGTTTCCGAAATTTTGGGCGCTCCGGCCGAGGAGCGGATTCCGGACAGGGTATTCGATCAGGCCGCGCGCGTGGAATTCGTGGACTGTGAACCGGAAGACCTGCGGGAACGCCTGATCCGGCAGAACCGGACGGATCTGCTGTCTGAATATTCACAGCCCAAATTGAGCGCGCTTCGGGAGCTTGCCCTTCGCCGCTGCGCGGACCGGACGGCTCTGGATACACAAAAAAGCCGGGGCGGAGAGAGGTACCGGACCCGGGAGCATGTCCTGGTCTGCCTTTCCGCAGCACCTTCCAATGAACGTGTCATCCGAACGGCTGCCCGGATGGCCGACGCGTTCCGCTGCGGCTTTACGGCGCTGTTTGTTGAGACAAAAAATTTTCAGTCCATACCACAGCCGGATCGGAACCGTCTGAGGGCCAATCTGCGTTTGGCTCAACAACTGGGTGCATCCGTCGAGACGGTATATGGCGATGACGTGGCCTACCAGATCGCCGAATTTTCCAGGCTGTCCGGCGTGACCAAGATTGTGCTGGGCCGTGGAGAGACTTCCAACCGCATCCTGTTTTGGAAGCCCTCGCTGACGGAACGGCTGGTTGAGCTCACACCGGAACTGGACATCCACATCATTCCTGACACTGGAACAGCAAGGCGGTTTGCCTCCCATTACAAAAAAGAGCTGTATGCACCCGCGGTCCCCCTCCTGGATTTGCTGAAAAGCACTCTGCTCCTGGTGCTGTCTACGCTGGTGGGCCTTATCTTCTATTATCTGGGCTTGAGCGAGGCCAATATCATCACAGTCTATATCCTGGGGGTGATGCTGACCTCTATCTTCACAAAGAGCGCGGTTTGCAGCTTTCTGAACTCGGTGGTGGGCGTCTTGGCGTTTAACTTCTTTTTTACGGAGCCAAGATTTTCACTGCATATCTACGCCAGCGACTATATGGTCACATTTTTGGTCATGTTTCTGGCATCCCTTCTTACAGGCTCTCTGGCCGCCAAGCTGAAATCTCTGGCGAAGCACTCAGCCCAGCTGGCATGGCGGACCAAGCTTTTGTTTGAAACGAATCAGGAATTGCAGAAGGCCGGAACCCAGGACGAGATCCTTTCTGTCACCGCACGGCAGCTGCTGAAGATTTTTCAGCGCGATATTGTCACCTATCGGTCAGATCAGGGACAGCTGGACGCGCCGAAGATCTTTCCGGTTGATGATGCGTTTTCCGAAAGCAAATACTCCGCCGCATCGGAGCATCAGGCGGCCCAGTGGGTTCTGACCAACAACAAGCGGGCGGGCGCCGGGACGGAGACGTTTTCGGATGCGTGCTGCACATATCTGGCCGTCCGGACCGCAGAACAGGTATATGGGGTCATAGGCGTCGCGGCCTCTGGCGAGGAGATGGATTCCTTTGAAGGCGGACTGCTCCTCTCGATCCTGGGGGAGTGCGCCCTCGCTATGGAAAACCAGAAAAACCTGGAGGAGAAAGAGGCGGCTGCGGTCCTGGCCAAGAACGAGCAGCTGCGGGCCAATCTGCTCCGCTCGATTTCCCACGACCTGCGCACACCGCTCACCTCCATCTCCGGAAATGCCAGCAACCTTCTCTCCAACGGAGATATGTTTGACGCAAAGACCAAGCATCAGATGTATGTGGATATTTATGACGACGCCATGTGGCTCATCAATCTGGTGGAGAATCTATTATCCGTCAGCCGCCTGGAGGGAGGGCAGATGAATCTGCACCTGTCCACAGAGCTGATAGGTGAAGTGGTGGCTGAGGCGCTGCGGCACATCAACCGCAGAAGCGCGGAGCACCATCTGCATATCCAGAGCGGCGACGAGTACCTGCTGGCGCAGATGGACGCGCATTTGATCGTGCAGGTCATCATCAATATCGTGGACAATGCGATCAAGTACACGCCGCCTGGCTCTGACATTGAGATTAGCTGGGAGCGGCAGGGGCGGTTCGCCGCACTGTCGGTTGCTGACAACGGCCCGGGCATTCCTGACTCGGCAAAGCCCCGCGTTTTTGACATGTTCTACAGCGCCTCGAACCGGATTGCCGACAGCCGTCGCAGCATGGGGCTGGGGCTGGCGCTGTGCAAGTCTATCATCACGGCCCATGGCGGGGAGATCACGGTGGCTGACCACGCGCCCCATGGGACAGTTTTTACGTTTACCATACCAATTGAGGAGGTTGAATTGCATGAATAAACCCTTGATTTTGGTCGTGGAGGACGATGCGCCTGTCCGCAGTCTGATCACAACGACTCTGCGGGCGCACGATTACCGTTTTCTCTCTGCGGCCAACGGGGAATCCGCTATTCTGGAAGCCAGTTCGCACAATCCGGACATCATGCTGTTGGATTTGGGACTGCCGGATCTGGATGGCGTAGAGGTGATTCACCGTGTCCGCACCTGGTCGAATCTGCCGATCATTGTGATTAGCGCCCGCAGCGAGGACACGGATAAGATTGAGGCGCTGGATGCCGGGGCAGATGACTATCTGACCAAGCCGTTCTCCGTGGAGGAACTGTTGGCCCGTCTGCGGGTAACCCAGCGCAGGCTGGCTACCCTGCAGGCCGGAGTGGTGAACGAAGGCGCTGTATTCACCAACGGCAGGCTGAAGGTGGATTATGCTGCGGGGTGCGCGTTTCTGGGCGAAGAGGAACTGCATCTGACGCCCAGTGAGTACAAGCTGCTATGCCTGCTGTGCAAGAATGTGGGCAAAGTGTTGACGCACACCTTCATCGCCCAGCAGATCTGGGGCAGGAGTTGGGAAAACGATGTGGCATCTCTCCGGGTCTATATGGCCACCCTGCGCAAGAAGTTGGAACGGGATCCGGATTCTCCGCAATATATTCAGACGCACATTGGAGTAGGGTACCGGATGCTAAAGGTGGAGTAACAGCGGATGCATTCCAATTTCAGTGAAAAGATCGTTTTATTCTTCATGTGATGTGTGATGCATTTTGCGGCACTTGAAATACTGGATTCCATGGGCATAAATGAGTCGAGATTGAAAAAAATTGCCTGGACGACTGTTTCACACCTATTTGTAAATAACCCGGAGCTGTTGCGGTGCAACGGTTCCGGGTACTTCTCCTCAATGTGCCGAAATTTGTGCAACTCCACGGAACCCCTTGTGCTCCAATGAGTTTCTCTTTGACGGACTGAGAACTCCAACTTTGCAGACCATTGCCTCGAATGCAGCTGGGCGCACCAAGGACCGCCGAAAATTAAAAATTTTCGGCGGTCCTTGTCTGCGGCTATGAAAAACGGCACACTGACAAATTGGAGCTGCGGGGGATGTCCCATCCGGCAGTGTGACAAAGGCGAAAGAGACAGCCCCGGCGTTCATGAGGCAGAGGCGTCCCGGCAGCGGTCTTTACCGCAGGTACAGGGCATTCCGGCTGATGAGAAACGTAAGAGCGGTTGTTTCTGCTGCCTGTCTGGCCTATCCGGCGTGATGGGGAAATTGGGGTTCCAAGTTTTTAAGAGCCGACAAATCAACTGGGAGGCGTATGCGCAGAAACTGGAGGCTCTGTGAGAAGGAGGAAGCCTGTCCCGAAAGGGGCAGGCTTCCTTTGCTGTGAGATGGATACTATTGAGAGCGGTTAAAGAGGATAAAAATAAAGTTTATACGGGGCCCCATGGTACAACCAAGTAAAAAGGCGGCCAAAACACGATGAAGGGACTGTATGAACTGTTGTCATACTGCCGGCCCTATCAAAGGACCGCATACTTGCGTGGAGTGATTGGCACGGTATTCCCGCGGTGTCATACCAGAGAGAACATTGAGCTGCTTATGGAAGTAAATTGCGCTGTCCAACCCGCAGCTTGAAAAGAACCACACATGTGTCTATTCAGAAGGAAAAACCATTCAACGTTATGATGCCAATATGGAATAAATTTGCCCAGCCACAAATTGTTGAATATAACCTTGATTAGCTGCGCAGGGAAAAGCCGCAGTACCGCGCGGAGCGGTTTTTTCGTGATAGGCACCCAGCGATATTGTGTGTTCGATAATTATCGATCGTCTTCCTGCAGAAAAACAAGGAGAGCAGTCTGGGGGTTATCTGTTCTTAAAAATGCTTCCTGCCGTATCTGCAGTCAAGAGCGCATCTGCAATTTCTGCTTTCGGTGCGTTTTTGGGTACCGACTGAACAATCGTGCAGAAGGGAATCAGCTTGCCGTGGAGAATTCTGTGCAGCTCAGGAATAAGGGCATAGCATTTCCGGATGCTGTGAGTCACCGCTAGAATGCCGCGCTCAAAACCGACGCCGGATGGATGGGTGCTGACCTCAATGATGTTGTCCGTGGCAGATGTGCAGATCTTGCGTTCTCCTGCGAATGTTGCCGCATAGCCGTTCTCCGGCAGAGGGCGGCCAACCATATATCCGCGATGGCCGGAGGCCCCCCGGCGCGGCTGTTGCTTCTCGAGTGCAGGCAAGCCCCGGTTTCAAACCATGTCACCATTGCGTCACCCATTCCTGCGACCTAAAATCTTGCGGGAGGAGGGCAGATCATGCAGGGATCTACCATAACAATATCAGGGCTTGCATCTAAAAACAGATAGGCGTCAAACACACCCCGGTCATCATACATCGCGCTGAGAGAAGAGCGGGGAGTCTGCTGAGCATACCTGAAATCTGGCATCTTCGGAAAGCCAGAGCAGGCAGAAAAACGGAAAGTCTTTCTGCCTGCTCTGAATACTGGAGTTACTTCTTGTAGTAGGTGGGTCGGCCCTTCTCGTCGTGGTCCTTGTCGAAGGTGGGATAGGCGCCGCCGTTGAAGCCGTTGTAGCCCAGGGGATTGCGGAAGCCCAGGGGGTTCTTGCCCACGGGATGGGTCTCCAGCAGCTCCTTGATCAGCTCACTGTAGCCCTCCACAACGGCCTCCACCAGCTTGTCGCCCTTCTCCTTGGTGGCCTTGGTGGGGTTGCCGATGACGCCGTAATCCAGGTCGTCCTTCTCCAGCAGCGCGAAGGTGCCCTCAGCGCCGTAGAACTGCCAGCGGTGAGAGGCCTCGCCGGGAGCCATCTTCCACTTGGGGTCCACCAGGGGCGTGCCGCCGCCGTCGATGGCCAGGTCCATGTGGACCAGGTCGCCGTACAGGGACAGCGCCATGGAGGTCTCCGCCTCGTCGGCGTGCCACATGAAGTCCTCCAGCACGTTCTTGTTGTCCCGCAGGAAGTCATACCAGGTGGAAGCCAGAACGAAGTAGCCCTCCGCTGAGCGACGGTTCTGCAGTCTGGCAGGGCCGTTGCCCGCGAGGCGGCGGACCTGCTGTCCATTCAGTATTATGTCCGGGACATCGAAGAAGAGATAGCCAAGCGCATGAAGCAGCCGGTCAAGGAGATCAGCGAGGTGGAAAAGGATGCTGAGAGCCGCTTCGATGTCTTCGGCAACATTCTGGCCCAGGTGTTGGCACTGAGTCCTCTCCATAAGGGGGTATTGGAGTGCCCGCCCGATTTGGCAGAGCGACTCCGAAGGCGTTCCTCTCTGGAGATGGTCACGACATCACTTTGCCAACAAGGGGCCGGACACAGACTGCGCGGTGCTGCTATAAACGATTGGTTATCCCAAAGCACAGCCCTGTCCACCAATTTGGGTGGACAGGGCTGTGCCGTGCATGAAATGGCAGGTTCAGAATTGAAAAGTCGCTGTGTCTCTTGATTGGCCTCCGCCGCGGCAATGAACTCCCGGAATACAAGGGGGCCTGCCTACGGTAGGAACAGGGGCAGGGGCCTATTGGCTCCACATCGGGCTGGATATCCGGGTCCGGCAGTTCTGCTTCCGGTGCCGGGTGGGCTTTGCCATTCAGAAACCCGATGTACGCATAAAAGGCCCGGGCCGGTTGTTGCCCGCCTTTGATGACAAATATCGCCCCGTGCCGTCAGGGGGCCCTGGTGCCCAAGGCCGGGGCCAGACATGGGCCAGACTTCTGGAGGGCGACATTCACCCCGCCACCGGCAGCCGACCCGGGGAGGCCGCCGCAATTCCCGCCCCCGGGCCGAATACTGTGCTGCGGATCAGACAGAGAACAACAGGTCGGAGTAGGTGGGGAAGGGCCAGCGGTCAGAGCTGGTGAGGGTCTCCAGCTGATCGGCGGCCCGCCGGGCGGTATCCATATCGGGGATCAACACATCATGGCTGTATCGCATAGCTTCCGCAGCGTCCGCGGGAATTGCAGACAGGTCCGTCTCCAGCTTGTCGGAGGCGGCCATCAGGGCATCCGTCAAGCTGCCGATCTGGCAGGCAGTGCTGACCTCATACTGGCAGCAGGCACCCAGGTCCTTTTTGGTACCGGCCCGGCTGCACAGGTCCCCGGCAAAGGCGGAGACGGCGGGTAGGATTTGGCGGCGGATCATGTCCGTCATGGTCCGGGCCTCGATACAGATGACCGTAGAGTAGTTCTCAATATGGATCTCCGCCCGGGCCTCGATCTCCTCCTTGGTGTAGATGCCGTGCTTGACAAACAGATCCACGTTTTTGGGAGCGGTGTACATGGGCAGAGCGTCAGCGGTAGAGGTCAGGTTGGAGAGGCCACGTTTCCCGGCCTCCTTCAGCCAGGCCTCGTCATAGCCGTTGCCGTTGAAGATGATCCGCTGATGCTCGGTGAACACCCGGCGGATCAGCTTCTCCAGGTCGGCCTGGAAGTCCCGGGATGCCTCCAGCTCGTCCGCAAACTGTTCCAGTTCCTCGGCCATGATGGTGTTCAGGGTGATGTTTGGACCGGAGATGGACTGGGAGGAGCCCAGCATCCGGAACTCGAACTTGTTGCCGGTAAAGGCCATGGGGGAGGTGCGGTTGCGGTCTGTGTTATCCTGGGGGATAGCGGGCAGGGAGTCCACGCCGATCTTCAGCGTCCGCTTGCCGGTGCTCTGGAAGTCCGTGTCGTTGATGATGGAGTCCACCACAGCGGAGAGCTCGTCTCCCAGGAAGATGGAGAGCACGGCGGGCGGTGCCTCCTGGGCGCCCAGCCGGTGGTCGTTGCCGGGGAAGGCCACCGTGGCCCGCAGGAACTCCTGATAGTCGTCCACACCCTTGATGAAGGCCGCCAAAAACAGCAGGAACTGGGCGTTCTGCCGGGGGGTGGAGCCGGGCTTGAACAGGTTCTTGCCCGTGTCGGTGGAGAGGGACCAGTTGTCATGCTTGCCGGAGCCGTTGACGCCCGCGAAGGGCTTCTCATGGAGCAGGCACACCAGTCCGTGGCGGTCGGCCACCTTCTTCATCATTTCCATGGCCAGCTGGTTCTGGTCGCAGGCGGAGTTGGCATCGGAGAACACCGGCGCCATCTCATGCTGAGCAGGGGCTACCTCGTTGTGCTTGGTCTTAGACAGGACGCCGAGAGCCCAGAGCGTCTCATCCAGATCCTTCATATACGCGGCCACTCTGGGGCGGATGGCACCGAAGTAATGGTCCTCCAGCTCCTGCCCCCTGGGGGGCTTTGCGCCGAACAGGGTCCGGCCGCACATTCGCAAGTCCTCCCGCTTCTCATAGAGGGCCTTGTCAATCAGAAAATACTCCTGCTCCGGCCCTACCTGGGCAGTGACCCGCTTCGTCTCTGTGTCGCCGAAGAGCCGGAGGATGCGGACCGCCTGGCGGCTGACCTCGTCCATGGACCGCAGAAGAGGCGTCTTCTTGTCCAGGGCTTCGCCGGAGTAGGAGCAGAAGACGGTGGGGATGCACAGGCTGCCCTCCTTGATGAAGGCAAAGGAGGTGGGATCCCAGGCGGTGTAGCCCCGGGCCTCAAAGGTGGCCCGCAGACCGCCGGAGGGGAAGGAGGAGGCATCCGGTTCACCCCGGATCAACTCCTTGCCGGAGAATTCCATCATGATCTTTCCGCCGCCCACAGGGGCGATGAAGCTGTCGTGCTTCTCCGCCGTGACGCCGGTCATGGGCTGGAACCAGTGGGTGAAATGGGTGGCGCCTTTTTCCACGGCCCACTGCTTCATGGCCTCAGCGATCTCATTGGCGGTGGAGAGGTCCAGGGGCGTCCCCTCCGTTACGCACTTCTTCCAGGCGCTGTAAGACGCCGAGGAGAGACGCTCCTTCATAGTGCCTTCATTAAATACCAGACTCCCAAACAGCTCCGGCAATTTCTTCGTCTCACACATCACACAAAACCTCCTGTCTCAAATTCGTTCTGTATCAAAAAGGAATGCGGAGAGCTTTCTCACATTCCGCTCTGACCGTAGTTGGAGAGGACCCGGGCGGAGGGATCGTCCACGTCGCAGCCCTCCCAGGACCGGTTGGGCATCCAGAAGTCCCGGATCATCCGGGCCTGGCCGGGGTAACACTGCTCAAAGATCTCCCGGTACAGCAGGCTCTCCTTGGTGAAGGGTGGACAGTAGTCATACTGTTTCCGTCGGGTCTCAAACTCAGAATCCGTGTACTTCTCCTCCGCGTAAGCCTTCAGGTCGTCCACCATGGAGTGGCCCACTGCGTCGGAGAAGGCGGCCTTCTGCCGCCAGAGGATGCTGTCCGGCAGAAGGCGGTCCTTTTCAAACGCGTGGCGCAGCAGGTACTTGCCCATGCCATAGGTGTTCATTTTCAGCGCCGGATCCACCGCCATGACGTATTGCACGAAGTCCAGGTCGCCGAAGGGGACCCGGGCCTCCAGAGAGTTGACGGAGATGCACCGGTCCGCCCGCAGCACATCGTACATGTGCAGCTCATCCACCCGCTTTTTGGACTCCTGCTGGAAGGCTCCGGCGCTGGGGGCAAAGTCTGTGTACTTGTAGCCGAACAGCTCATCGCTGATCTCGCCGGTCAGCAGCACCCGGATGTCCGTCTTTTCGTGGATGGCCTTGCAGCACAGGTACATGCCTACGCTGGCCCGGATGGTGGTAATGTCCCAGGTGCCCAGGGCGGCGATGACGACGGGCAGGGCCGCCAGAACCTCCTTCCGGGTCATATAGACCTCCGTGTGATCGGCGCCGATGAACTCCGCCGCCTCCCGGGCGTACTTCAGGTCGATGGCATCCGTGTCCATGCCGATGGCGAAGGTACGGATCTTCTTCCCCAGAATTACGGAGCTGATGGCGCACACCAGGGAGGAGTCCAGCCCGCCGGAGAGCAGGAAGCCCAGGGGAGCGTCCGCGTCCAGCCGTTTATCCACCGCCGCGATCAGCTTGTTGCGGATGTTGCGGCAGACGGTCTCCAAGTCATCGGGGGAGTACTGCGTGACGGTGGTGAGATCCGCATAGCGGACAAATTTTCCGTCCGCGTAATAGTGTCCCGGCGGGAAGGGGCGGATCCCCTTACACAACCCCACCAGGTTTTTCGGTTCGCTGGCAAAGACGATGGCGCCGGAGCGGTCATAGCCGTAGTACAGGGGCCGAATGCCGATGGGATCCCGGGCTGCGATGAGCTCATCCCGCTTGGAATCGTAGATGATGAGGGCGAACTCCGCGTCCAGCTTGGCGAACATCTCCAGGCCGTACTCCCGGTACAGAGGAAGCAGGATCTCACAGTCGCTGCCGCTGCGGAAGGAGTAGCCTTTTTCCGTCAGCTGCCGCTTCAGGGGGCGGAAGCCGTAGATCTCGCCGTTGCAGACCACATAGTCCCCGTCCAGCTCAAAGGGCTGCATCCCCGCCTCCGTCAGGCCCATGATGGCCAGCCGGTGAAAGCACAGCCAGCCGGACGGCGTCTCGAGGATCTGAGACATGTCCGGTCCCCGGGACCGGGTCCGGTCGAAGAAGGGCAGCAGTTCCTCCTTGGTGTAGGTCTTTTTGGAAAAACCCATAATTGCGCACATAGATAGAAGCACCTCCGAAATAAAAAAGATCGCAGCTCCGTCCTGAAATTTCAGGACGAATAGCTGCGATCCGCGGTGCCACCTGACTTGCCCCCTGATCGGGGACCTCTTTGACTAGGCTCCAACAAGCCCGCGTGAGGTAACGGTCACGACTCGTTTCACTTACTGGCGGTCTCCCGCGTTCAGATCACAGCTACGGAGTGTTCTTCCCGCGGACTCTTTGGTACGGGGTTCTCACCATCCCCCGCTCACTGGCCCGGAACATCCGCGGTACTTTTCTCCATCAACGCCTTTGCTGATGTTAAAATTATGGTCTAAAGATTACCACTGGGGATATCCGCTGTCAATGTGGGAATATCCCAAAACCCAGCTGAAAATTTCCTGAAATTTCTCCATCCTTGTGTCAGGGGGATGTCCCATCTACCCAATGGAGCGTACCAGATTCGTGTAGCCGGTCAGATACCGGTCCACCTCCGCAGCGGCGGAGCGCCCTTCGGCGATGGCCCACACCACCAGGGATTGGCCCCGGCGCATATCGCCAGCGGCGAACACCTTGTCCGCATTGGCAGCATAGCTCCCCGGCGCTGTGCGGACCGTCCTGTCCGCCTCCACACCGAAGGCCTCGCACACGCCCCGCTCACACCCGGCAAATCCGGTGGCGCCGATCAACAGCTGGCAGGGCAGGGTATCCCCCTCCGTGGTGACCACACCGGTCAGGGAACCGCTTTCCCCCGCCACCAGGCTCTGGACCTGGACGCCGAACCGCCGGGGATCCTGGCCCGTAACGGCCAGCGCCTCTTCGTGGGCGTAATCCAGCGGCAGGCTTCCCGCAGCGTCCAGGTAATCCGTCCGGGGACGGCGCACCAGCTGGGTCACGGAGCGGCAGCCTTGCCGCAGGGCGGTGGCCACACAGTCGCTGGCGGTATCGCCAGTGCCGATGATAACCACATCCAGCCCGGAGGCGGAGGGAACCGCCGCCTCCGCCTTGCCGAACTGAGCCCGCTCCACAGCAGCCTTCAGGTACTCGGTGCCGTAGCATACGCCGGAGATGCCGGTGGTGTCCAGTCCCAAGGGCCGGGGCGCTCCGGCCCCGCAGCAGAGGATCACCGCGTCGTACTCCGCCAGCAGCCGCTTTGCCACGGCACCCTCTGAGGCGTCCACACCGCAGACGAAGGTGACGCCCTCCTCGGTCATCAGGTCGATGCGCCGCCGGACCACAGATTTGGGCAGCTTCATATTGGGGATGCCGTACATCAGCAGACCGCCGGGGTGCTCCGCCCGCTCGATGACGGTGACCATGTGGCCCCGGCGGTTCAGTTGGTCCGCTGCCGCCAGGCCCGCCGGGCCCGAGCCTACCACGCAGACCTTCTTCCCCGACCACTGGGGCGGCCGGCGTGGGCGGAGCTTCCCGGCGCCAAAGGCCGCTTCGATGATGCTCAACTCATTGTCCCGGACCGTAATGGGGTCCCCATAGATGCCGCAGATGCAGGCATTTTCGCAAGGGGCGGGGCACACACGGCCGGTGAACTCCGGAAAGCTGTTGGCCTTCAGCAGCCGGCTGAGGGCGTGGCCCCAGTTGCCGGAGAGGATCATGTCGTTCCACTCGGGGATCAGGTTGTGCAGGGGACAGCCAAAGGCCTTTCCCTCATATATCATCCCCGCCTGGCAGAAGGGGACGCCGCAGTTCATGCACCGGGCGCCCTGCTGGCGCCGGATCTCCTCCGGCAGGGGAAGGTGGAACTCCTCCCAGTCCCGGACCCGCTCCGCCGCGGGCCGGCGGCCATCCTCCCGGCGGGTATATTCCAAAAAGCCGGTGGGTTTTCCCATGTTGTCCAGCCTCCTCTCAAGCTCTGGTATTGGCGTAGAACGCCTCGATCTCCGCCTGCTGACGGGTCATGCCTTTCTCCTCGTACTGGGCGATGGACCGGAGCATCCGGTCGTAGTCCCGGGGCATGACCTTCTTGAAGCAGGGGACGTAGGAGTGGAAGGCCGCCAGGATCTTCTTCCCCCGGGGGGAGCCGGTGGCGGCCACATGGGCCTCAATGAGGGAGCGGAGCTCGGCGATGTCGTGAGGCTCCGTCAGGGTGTCCGTCATCACCTGGTCCTTGTTGAGGCGCATATAGAGGTCGTGCTTTTCGTCCAGCACATAGGCGATGCCGCCGGACATCCCGGCTGCGAAGTTCTTTCCCGTGGGGCCAAGAATCACGCAGCGGCCGCCGGTCATGTACTCGCAGCCATGGTCCCCCACGCCCTCCACCACGGCGATGGCGCCGGAGTTGCGGACGCAGAACCGCTCGCCGGCCATCCCGTTGATGAACGCCTGGCCGGAGGTGGCGCCGTACAGAGCCACGTTGCCCACGATGATATTCTCGCCGGGGTCGAAGGTGCTGTCCTTGGGTGGATAGAGTACCAGCTTGCCGCCGGAGAGGCCCTTGCCCAGCCCATCGTTGCAGTCGCCCTCCAGCTCCAGGGTCAGTCCTTTGGGGATGAAGGCGCCGAAGGACTGGCCTCCGCCGCCATGGCAGGTGATGACATAGCTGTCGTCCGGCAGGGAGTCCCCGCACTGCCGGGTGATCTCGGCGCCGAACAGCGTGCCGAAGGCCCGGTCCGTGGAGGAGACGGTGAGCTCCAACCGGCCGGTCCGCTTCCCCTTCAGCGTCTTGCCCAGTTTGGCCAGCAACACGCTCTCATCCAGGGTCCGCTCCAGATGGAAGTCGTAAACATCTCCGGGATTGAAGTGGGACGGCCCGCCGCTCCAGGGATTTTCCAGCAGGCTGCGGAGGTCCAGGGTCTCCGCCCGGTGGGTCACCAGCTTCTCCCGGACCCGCAGTAGGTCACTGCGGCCCACCAGTTCATCCACGGTGCGGATGCCCAGGGCCGCCATATACTCCCGCAGCTCCTGGGCCACGAATTCCATGAAGTTCACCACGTACTCCGGCTTGCCGGAGAAGCGGGACCGGAGCTGGGGATTCTGGGTGGCAATGCCCGCCGGGCAGGTGTCCAGGTTGCACACCCGCATCATGCAGCAGCCTAGGGCCACCAGGGGCGCGGTGGCAAAGCCGAATTCCTCCGCCCCCAGCATACAGGCGATGGCCACATCCCGCCCGGTCATCAGCTTGCCGTCGGCCTCCAGGGCCACCTGGCTCCGCAGACCGTTGGCGATCAGGGCTTGGTGGGCCTCCGCCACGCCCAGCTCCCAGGGCAGGCCCGCCCCGTGGATGGAGCTGCGGGGCGCGGCGCCGGTGCCGCCGTCATGGCCGGAGATGAGGATCACCTGGGCCCCTGCCTTGGCCACCCCGGCAGCGACGGTACCCACCCCCGCCTCGCTGACCAGCTTCACGCTGATCCGGGCCCGGCGGTTGGCGTTTTTCAGGTCATAGATCAGCTGGGCCAGGTCCTCGATAGAGTAGATGTCGTGGTGGGGCGGAGGAGAGATCAGGGTCACGCCGGGGGTGGAGCACCGGGTCCTGGCAATCCAGGGATAGACCTTTTTCCCGGGCAGATGGCCGCCCTCGCCGGGCTTGGCACCCTGAGCCATCTTGATCTGGATCTCCTGGGCGCTGGTGAGGTAGGCGCTGGTAACGCCGAACCGGCCGGAGGCTACCTGCTTGATGGCGGAGCACCGCTCATCGCGCAGGCGCGCCGCGTCCTCGCCGCCCTCGCCGGAGTTGGACTTGCCCCCCAGCAGGTTCATGGCTTGGGCCAGGCACTCGTGGGCCTCACGGGAGATGGAGCCGTAGCTCATGGCCCCGGTCTTGAATCGCTTGACAATGGACGCCACAGGCTCCACCTCGTCGATGGAGATGCCGCCGCTCTCATCGAACTGGAAGTCCAGCAGCCCCCGCAGGGTATGGGGCTTGGCAGGCTCGTCCACCAGGGCGGAATACTCCTTGAAGGTCTCGTAGCTGCCCTCCCGGACGGCCTTCTGCAGCAGCAGGATGGTCCGGGGGTTGTACATGTGGTCCTCCTTGTCCGGGCCGGACCGCAGCTTGTGGATGCCGGTGGAGTCCAGCGTGGAGTCGTAGCCCAGGCCCAGGGGATCGAAGGCTTGGCTGTGGTTCCACTCCACGCCCTCCTCGATCTCTGCCAGGCCGATACCCTCCACCCGGCTGACTGTGTTGGTGAAGTACTTGTCCACCACGTCCCGGTTGATGCCCAGGCACTCGAAGATCTGGGCAGACTGGTAGGACTGGATGGTGGAGATGCCCATTTTGGAGGCGATCTTCACGATGCCGTGGAGGATGGCGCTGTTGTAGTCGTTGACGGCCGCAGTGGGATCCTTATCCAGCATCCCCAGGGTCACCAGCTCCTCTACGCACTCCTGGGCCAGATAGGGGTTGATGGCCTGGGCGCCGTAGCCCAGGAGGGTGGCGAAGTGGTGGACGTCCCGGGGCTCGGCGCTCTCCAGGATCATGGAGACTGCGGTGCGCTTTTTCGTCCGCACCAGATACTGCTCCATGGCAGACACCGCCAGCAGGGAGGGGATGGCCGCGTGGTTCTCGTCCACCCCCCGGTCTGACAGGATCAGGATGTTGGTGCCATTCTTGTAGGCCCGGTCCACGTTGACGAACAGCCGGTCCAGGGCATTGGCCAAGGGAGAGCCCTTGTAGTACAGCAGGGAGATGGTCTCCACATGGAAGCCGGGCCGGTCCATGTAGCGGATCTTCATCAGATCCACGGAGGTGAGGATGGGGTTGTGGATCTGGAGGACTGTGCAGTTCTCCGCTCTTTCCTCCAGCAGATTGCCGCCGGAGCCCACATACACCGTGGTGTCGGTGACGATCTCCTCCCGGATAGCATCCATGGGTGGGTTGGTCACCTGGGCGAAGAGCTGCTTGAAGTAGCTGAACAGGGGCTGGTGCTTTTCCGACAGCACCGCCAGCGGTGTGTCCACGCCCATGGCGGAGGTGGGCTCCGCCCCGACCCCGGGCCATGGGGAGGATGGCGTCCTTCACCTCCTCATAGGTGTAGCCGAAGGCCTTGTACAGCCGGTCCCGCCGCTCCTGGGAGGACCGCTCCACACGCCGGTTGGGGATGGGAAGATCCCGCAGGTATACCAAGTGGGCATCGAGCCACTCGCCGTAGGGCTGCTGGCGGGCGTACCGCTCCTTGACCTCGGCGTCGTCTACCAGTCGACCGGCAGTCAGGTCCGCCAGCAGCATCTTGCCCCGGCCGCAGCCGGGACTTTTCCACGATATGCTCCGGTGGGATGTCCAGCACCCCCACCTCGGAGGAGAGAATCAGCTGCTTGTCGGTAGTGAGATACCACCGGCAGGGGCGCAGGCCGTTCCGGTCCAGCACCGCGCCCACCACGTCCCCGTCGGAGAACAGGATGGCCGCCGGGCCGTCCCAGGGCTCCATCAGGGTGGCATAGTAGTGGTAGAAGTCCCGCTTCTCCCGGCTCATTTTCCGGTCGTTCGCCCAGGGTTCCGGGATGCACATCATCACCGCCTGGGGCAGTGGGATGCCGTTCATCATCAGAAATTCCAGGGTGTTGTCCAGCATGGCGGAGTCGGAGCCGCTCTGGTCTACCACCGGCAGGATCTTGTCCATGTCCGCCTCCAGTACGGCCGAGTGCATAGTCTCCTCCCTGGCCAGCATCCGGTCCACGTTGCCCCGGATGGTGTTGATTTCACCGTTATGGAGGATGTAGCGGTTGGGATGGGCCCGCTCCCAGCTGGGGGTGGTGTTGGTGGAGAACCGGGAGTGGACCAGGGCGATGGCGCTCTCACAATCCGGCTCCGTCAGGTCCGTGTAGAACTTCCGCAGCTGCCCCACCAGGAACATGCCCTTGTACACGATGGTCCGGCTGGAGAAGGAGCAAATGTAGGTGTTCACATTGGATTGCTCGAACTCCCGGCGGACCACATACAGCTTCCGGTCAAAGTCCAGGCCACGGGCGCAGTCTACAGGCCGGGCCACAAAGCACTGGCAGATGCAGGGCATACAGTCCAGGGCCTTCCGGCCCAGCACCTCCGGATGGGTGGGCACATCCCGCCAGCCCAGGAAGTCCAGCCCCTCCTTGGACGCGATGATCTCCAGCATCTTCTGGGCCTGGGCCCGCTTCAGCGCGTCTGCGGGGAAGAAGAACATGCCCACGCCATAATCCCGGGGGCCGCCCAGGGCGATGCCCTCGGCGGAGGCCGCCTTCACCATCAGCTTGTGTGGCACCTGAATCATCAGCCCCACGCCGTCACCGGTCTCGCCGGTGGCGTCTTTACCTGCCCGGTGCTCCAGCTTTTCCACGATCTTCAGGGCACTGTCCACTGTGGCGTGGGACGGCGTGCCCTTCAAATTCACCACGGCGCCGATGCCGCAGGCGTCGTGCTCCCACAGGGGATCATAGATATTGTGTATGTTCTGCGCTGGTCCACTCATTGGGACTGCCTCCCTTGTCGTTTCATCGTCAGGCTTCAGCCTGTTGTGTACCGCTCCAGGATCAGCCGGGCGGTCTCTGCAAGCCGCAGCCCCGTGTCCATGCTGTACTTCTGCAGAAAGCGGTGGGCCTCCGCCTCGCTCATGAGGTTTACCTCCATCAGCACCGCCTTGGCCCGGCAGATCAGCCGCTCCTCCTCGGCACTTCGCTGGATATGAAGCCGGGGAGCCGGGGCGCCGCCTGCAAGGACTCCCTGGGCCAGATCCAGCGAGGCGAAGAACTCCGCCCGGGAGGAGGGGACGGCCAACTTGATGAGGTTCCTGTCCCCGCACAGCTCCAGATTCCCGGGAGAGGAGATGACCAGCACCGGGGCGATGCCCGTGAGGTCCACGGCCAGCATCTCCGCAGTCATGTCCCGCAGCCGGAAACCGCAGATGACGACGGCTCCGCCCAGCTTCCGGGCGGCTCGGATGGTTTCCGCGCCGCTGAAGCAGGAGATGGACGGCGCGAGGCCGCCGGAGCCCAGAATGCGGGTGATCTGGGCGTGGGCTTTCTCAGAGGCAAACGCCAATATGATCCTGTCCATGGAATTTGCCCCCCTCCTCTCTCTGCGGCCCTGTCAGAAGGGCCGGCAGGTCAGTACGCCACCAGATACTGTTCCAGCTCCCACTGGGACACCTGGGCGGCGTACGACCGGCACTCCCGACGCTTTCCGGCCAGATACTGCTCCGTCACGTGGGCACCTAGCGCGTCCGTAATGACGCTGTCTGCCTCCAGGGCCCGGACGGCCTCCTCCAGAGAGCCGGGGAGCCGCTGGATGCCGGAGGCGTCTCCCACCTCGTAAAGGTTGCCGGTGAGGGGGGCGGGGGGCGTCATCTGCTGCTCGATCCCGTCCAGTCCCGCGGCAAGGCACGCCGCCAGGGCCAGATAGGGGTTGCAGGCGGGATCAGGGCTCCGCAGCTCCACCCGGGTGCTGTTTCCCCGCGGTGTTGGAATGCGGACCAAGGCGGAGCGGTTGCCGGTGGACCAGGCCAGATGGCAGGGGGCTTCGTAGCCGGGCACCAGCCGCTTGTAGCTGTTCACCAGTGGATTGGTGACGGCACAGCATCCCCGTACGTGTCCCAGCAGTCCCGCGATGAACTGATAGGCCAGCGGGGACAGGTGCCGGGGATCCGCCTCGTCATAGAAGGCATTTTTCCCATCCCGAAACAGGGACATATTTACGTGCATGCCGCTGCCGGCGGCGCCGCTGACGGGCTTGGGCATGAAGGTGGCGTGGAGGCCGTTCTTCTGGGCCAGGGTCTTCACCGCCAGCTTGAAGGTCATGATGTTGTCCGCAGCCCGCAGGGCGTCGGTGTACTGGAGGTCGATCTCATGCTGGCCGGCTGCCACCTCGTGGTGGCTGGCCTCCACCGCCACGCCCATCTGCTCCAGATTCAGGCAGATCTCCCGGCGGGTCCCCTCCCCATGGTCCAGAGGGCCCAGGTCAAAATAGCTGGCCTCGTCGGAAGTCCGGATGGTGGGCTGACCGTCTTCATCGGTCTGGAACAGAAAGAACTCCAGTTCCGCTCCTACATTGCAGGTGAAGCCCAGGGCGTCGGCACGGCGGAGCACCCGCTTCAGCACACCTCGGGGATCACCGGCGAAGGCGGTACCATCGGGGTTGTGGACGTCGCAGATCAGCCGGGCCACCTTGCCGTACTGGGGCCGCCAGGGCAGGATGGCAAAGGTGTCCAGGTCCGGCCAGAGATACTGGTCTGATTCTTCAATGCGGACGAATCCCGCGATGGAGCTGCCATCCATCATAATCTGGTTGTCCAGCGCCCGCCCGATCTGAGAGGCGGTGATGGCTACGTTTTTCAGCTGGCCGAAAATGTCTGTGAACTGCATACGGATGAACTGGGCATCCTCCTCCCGGACCAGCCGGATGATGTCCTCCTTGGTGTAGTGACGCATGAGCCTGACTCCTTTCCGATGGTGACCGTGTATGGACGCGGAGCGCCCCTCCGCGAAAAATTTTAAAAAGAAAAAAGAGCAAAGGATACCGCCAAAGGGCGCCTTTGCTCTCAGTGCTATTATTATACGAACTCTAAGGCGGTGTTGTCAAGACACTTGGGGGCCCGGAATCCCCACAGACGGAAAATTTGTGGGACCGCCTAAAATCGTTCCGCCGTCCCCAGGAGCTTTGGCGAAATCGACAAAAAATGGAGGAATGCGTTGACAGCTCCGACAAAGCTGACTGCGCGCCCGCCATCAAACAAAGGTACTTTAGCCCACCATTTCACAGCGCCTTGTTTGATACACGCAACGAGACATATCCCATTCAATGGCGGGGGCATTTCTTTTGGCAAAAGAATATGACCGACACATCAGCGGTTATGAAGATCGTAAGCACACCATCTTGCAGGACGGCGATTACCCCGCAGGCCCCGGATGCCCGGTCCCCTGACCACGCCGGACGAAAAGGGCCGTTGCCCGCAGGCTGCTCTGGAACGGCCCTTCCGGGGAAATCTTCCATTGGCAGCAGTTATCCCATGACTTAGGATGCCCGCTGCCGTGCAGCTGGGACCGCGTTTCCCCCGGCGGGAAGGAAACACAAAACGCGCCCGGACCGGGAATCCCGGTCCGGGCGCGGCGCGTGGAGACAGCGCGGCTTTACGGCTGCCGCAGGTGGATCTGGCAGGAGGGCAGATCGTAGAAGGGCTCTGCCGCCGTAGGGGTCAGGCCGGATACGGCCCCGGTCTGGTACAGGACGGAGGAGGACTTAAAGCACAAGGGCAGAATAGGCGCTTGCTGCTGAAGATAGGCACACAGGTCCGACAGAGCTGCGGCCCGGTCCTCCGCTGCGGCGCAGGCGGCCAGGAGCTGCTCCGTCTGGGGATCCGCCCAGCCGCCGTAGTTCAGACTGCCGCCGGTGCCCACCAGGGCGGAAAGGTCCCAATTCGCAGGCAGCCGCACTTCGCCATAGTACAGGTCGAAGTTCCCGGCGGCCAGGGCGGCGGCATACTCCTCCCAGGGCAGGGCCTCCACTTGGATCTGAAGGTCGAAATCCGACAGGGCCTGGGCGATATGCTCCGCAGCGGAGACCTTGAAAGTGTTCTCCTGATTCACCAGCAGGGTCACTGTGCGGGTCCGGCCGGTGTTCAGTCCCGCTGCCTCCATCGCTGCAGCGAAATCGTCATAGGAGTATAGGGACTCCAGCTCCGCCGGGTAGAGCGGGGAGACAGGGGAGACCGGGAACTGGGCCGCCCGGGCGTGTCCGGACAGCACGGCGCTCACCAGCGTCTCCCGGTTGATGCCCAGGCCCAGGGCCCGGCGGGCGGCGCTGTCCTGAAAGGGGGCGCGGGCGGTGTTGAAGCCCAGGAACTGGAGCACTGTGGTATCCGCATCCTCATAGCTGATGTTGCCGGTGGCGGTGATGGGCTCCGTGCCGATCAGGTCGGCAGTAATCAACTGCACCTCGTGAGAGGAGAACTGGTACAGTATGGCCTCCCGGTCCCTGGCGGCGGAGAGGGCGATCCGCTCCGCGGGGCGGGACTCCCCCCGCCACCAGCCGCTGTGGGACGCCAGACAGGCACCCGCTTCATCGGTGGTGAAATAGTAGGGGCCGGTGCCCACAGGGGTGAGGCTTTCCTCGGTTCCGGACTTGACGATGGGGATGTCCAGCAGGGCCGGGAGGCTGGAGTCCGGGCGGGACAGGGTTACAATTACCACCCCGTCCCCGGCGGAGACAGCGGCCACATGGGCCAGCCGGGCGCTGTACCGCTGGGAACTCTTGGCCCGCCGCAGGGTGGCCGCCGCGTCCGCCGCCGTCAGGGGGGACCCGTCGGAAAAGGTGACGCCGCTGCGGAGGGTGAACGTGTAGGTGAGGGAGGCGGCGTCATAGGTGTAGCTCTGGCACAGCCACGGCTGGGGTTCCAGCTGGCGGTCCAGGCGGAAGAGTCCCTCGTAGATGAGGGAGCCCGCCACCTGCTGCATGCCGTCGGCACAGGTCACCGGGTCCAGCGTCTGGTCCGGGTCATAGGGAAGGGTGAACGCCGCAGGGAGGATCACCTCCTCCTGCTGGTCGGCGGGCTCCTGGTCCCCCAGCAGGCCGTTGGCGGACTCCACGGGGGCTTCCGTCCAGCAGCCGGACAGCAGCAGGGTCACTGCCCCCAGCAGGCACAGGATCTGGATGCGCTTGGTCTTGGTCATGGCACAGGCCCTCCGGCAAAGAGTGTTTCAAAGGCAGATCACGGCCACCTGTGCGCCCCGGGCCTCGCCCATCTTCCGGTGGGACCAGAAGAGGTCGGGGCGGCAGGCGGTACACAGGCCGCAGATGTCGATATGCTCCGGCGCGACACCGGCGTGGAGCAGCCACTGACGGTTCAGACCCGCCAAATCTACATGGTATTTGGGCCCTCGACGCTCCAGATACGGCTCCGCCTCCGGCCCCAGGGCAGAGGCCCGCATGGCCTCCGGTACGTCGCCGTCGGTCTCAAAGCAGCATTTCCCAATGCAGGGCCCCACGGCAGCCAGGATGCGTTCCGGTCTGGCGCCCAGCAGGCGGACCATCTCCCGGACGGTCTTCTCCACGATTCCAGCGGCACAGCCCCGCCATCCGGCGTGGACCGCTCCCACGCACCCGGCGTCCGGGTCATGGAGCAGAAGGATGCCGCAGTCGGCGGAGAACACCACCAGGGGCAGTCCTTTTTCAGCGGTGATGAGGGCGTCGGCGTCGTAGTCCCGGTCCCGGATCAGACCCTTCCCGGCGTCGGCGGCGGTGCAGAGCCGCACATCATCCCGGTGGACCTGCCGGGAGAGGACGGGGTACGCCGAGTCCATATCCAGGGCGGCGAAAAAGCGGCGGTAGTTCTCCTCCACGTTCTCCGGCGCGTCCCCGCGTCCGGGGCCCAGGTTCAGGGTATCCCACGGCGCCGGAGACACCCCGCCCCGCCGGGTGGAGAATCCGTGGCGCACCCCGCCCAGCAGGGGGGAGGCGAGCCAGACCAGTTCGTTTTGCTCATGGGTGACAAATGCCATAGCGACCTCCGTTCAGTTCTGATGTTCCACGACCTCGTGGTGGTTGAACCCGTGATAGGCACAAAGTGCCCCGGCAAGAAATACAAAAATCCCCACCGCAAGAAGTGCGATGCCCCAGTCACCAATCACAATGCCGATCAAGCAGAGAAACCCGCCTGCCGACAGCAGCGCAATTCCCCACAGGAGCTCCTTGATGTCCTGCAAAAGTGCCAACATTCCATCGCTGTCTTTCATGGTACGCTCCTTTCTGTGAAAAGACCGCCCCCTGCCCTCCGGCAGGAGAGAACAGGGAGCGGAAGAGATTAGAGATCAAAGATAGAGTGAAGAGTTAAGAGTGGAGAGTGAAGAGCTTACACTCAAAAGGAAAGGGGCTAGGGGAAACCCATCCGGGTTTCCCCAGTTGATCTGCCGAAGGCAGATCAAGAAATTCCAATCATTTTCGCCGCGGCGTGTACGTGGCGAAAATACTTTGACCTAAGCGCCTTGGGCGCGTTCACCAGTCCGCAGACTGGTGGTGGGGGAGGTCGAGGGGGAGCCTGCTCCCCCTCGAAATCAGTTGTCGTGGTACTCCTTGCAGGTGCACTTCTTCCACTTCAGGCCGCTGCCGCAGGGACAGGGGTCGTTGCGGCCGATCTTGTTGACCTTGACAGGCTGCTTCTTGGGGGCGGTGCCGTCGCCGCCCACGTTTTCCACCATGCCCTTGGCCACCCGCTCCCGCTTGACCTCCTCGTCCTTCTTCAGCCGGACGGAGAACATGCGGCGGACCGTCTCGGTCTGGATGGCGGAGACCATCTCTTCGAACATGGTCAGGGACTCCTGCTTGTAGGCGATGACCGGGTCGGTGTTGGCATAGGCCCGCAGGCGGATGCCCTGCTTCAGGTCGTCCATGGCGTCGATGTGGTCCATCCAGTACTCGTCCACCACGCGCAGCATGATGACCCGCTCCAGCTCCCGCATGAGGGGCGTACCGATCTCCGCCTCCTTGGCCTCGTAGGTCTTCTCTGCGGCCTCCAGGAAGAGGTCGGTGAAGTCCTGCTGGGTCTTGTCGGCGGCGTCGTCCTCCGTGAACTGGAAGGTATCCTTGGGGAAGTACAGCCCCTCCAGGCCGCGCAGCATCTCCCGGCAGCCGGCGGCGTCCAGGGCCTGGGCCTCGCCGAAGGCCATAGCCACGTGGTCGGCGATGGCGTTGCGGGTCATGGACAGGATGGTGTCCTTCAGGTCCTTGCCGTCCAGAACCTCCCGGCGCTGCTGGTAGATGATCTCCCGCTGCTTGTTCATGACGTCGTCGTACTCCAGCACGGACTTGCGGGACTGGAAGTTCCGGGACTCTACGGTGGTCTGGGCGTTCTCGATGGCCTTGGTCAGCATCTTGTTCTCGATGGGGGTGTCCTCGTCCAGGTCGAACTTCTCCATCATGTTCTGGATCCGCTCGCCACCGAAGAGGCGCATCAGGTCGTCCTCCAGGGAGATATAGAACCGGGTCTCGCCGGGGTCGCCCTGGCGGCCGGCGCGGCCGCGGAGCTGGTTGTCGATCCGGCGGGACTCGTGGCGCTCTGTGCCGATGATGAAGAGGCCGCCGGCGGCGCGGACCTTCTCCGCCTCCTCCGCGATCACCGACTTGTGCTGGGCCATCTTCTCGGCAAACAGCTTCCGGGCGGCCAGAATCTCCTCGTTGTCTGTCTCGGCGTAGCCGGTGGCGTCGGCAATGACCTCATCGGAGTAGCCGGCCTTCACCAGGTCTGCCCGGGCCAAGTACTCGGCGTTGCCGCCCAGCATGATATCGGTGCCGCGGCCGGCCATGTTGGTGGCCACGGTGACGGCGCCGAACTTGCCCGCCTGGGCCACGATCTCCGCTTCCTTCTCATGGTTCTTGGCGTTCAGCAGGTTGTGCTGGATGCCCTCCCGGGCCAGCAGGCCGCTGAGCAGCTCGTTCTTCTCAATGGACACGGTACCCACCAGCACGGGCTGGCCCTTGGCGTGGCAGTCCTTGATTTGCTGGATGACCGCCCGGTACTTGCCTGCCTCGGTCTTGTACACCACGTCGTGGTGGTCGTGGCGCTGGTTGGGCCGGTTGGTGGGGATCTCCACAATGTCCAGCTCGTAGATGGTGCCGAACTCCTCCTGCTCCGTCATGGCGGTGCCGGTCATGCCGGACAGCTTGTCGTACAGGCGGAAGTAGTTCTGGAAGGTGATGGTGGCCAGGGTCTTGTTCTCGCTGGCCACGGTGACGTGCTCCTTGGCCTCGATGGCCTGGTGCAGGCCGTTGGAGTAGCGCCGGCCGAACATCAGACGGCCGGTGAACTCGTCCACGATGATAACCTCGCCGTCCTTCACCACATAGTCGATGTCCCGCTTCATCACGCCGTGGGCCTTGATGGCCTGGTTGATGTGGTGGGAGAGGGTGGCGTTCTCCGGGTCGGACAGATTCTCCACGTGGAAGAACTCCTCCGCCTTGGCGATGCCCCGGGCGGTGAGCATGGCGGTCTTGGCCTTCTCATCCACGATGTAGTCCGCGTCCGCCTCGGCGGGATCCTCTTCCTCCTTGTTGTCCACCTGGACGACCGCCTGTTTCTTCAGGCGGGAGACGAACATCTCTGCCATGTCATAGAGCTGGGTGGACTTCTCCCCCTGGCCGGAGATGATGAGGGGTGTCCGGGCCTCGTCGATCAGGATGGAGTCTACCTCGTCCACGATGGCGAAGGCATGACCCCGCTGCACCAGCTCCGTGGAGTAGATGCACATGTTGTCCCGCAGATAGTCGAAGCCCATCTCGTTGTTGGTGCCGTAGGTGATGTCCGCGGCGTAAGCGGCCTGCCGCTCCTTGGTGGTCAGGCCGTGGACGATCAGGCCCACCTTCAGGCCCAGGAAGCGGTGGACCTTGCCCATCCACTCACTGTCGCGCTTGGCCAGGTAGTCGTTCACCGTGACGATGTGGACGCCCCGGCCGGTCAGGGCGTTCAGATAGGCGGGCAGAGTGGCCACCAGGGTCTTGCCCTCGCCGGTCTTCATCTCGGCGATCCGGCCCTGGTGCAGCACGATGCCGCCCACCAGCTGCACCCGGTAGGGCCGCATGCCCAGCACCCGGTCCGCGGCCTCCCGCACGGTGGCAAAAGCCTCCGGCAGGATATCGTCCAGGGTCTCGCCATTCTGCAGGCGCTCCTTGAACTCTGTGGTCTTGGCCCGCAGGGCCTCGTCGCTCATGGCCTTGTATTCGTCGGCCAGGGACTCGATCTTGTCCACGATGGGGTAGATGGATTTCAGCTCCCGGGAGCTGTAATCACCGAAAATCTTTTTCATCAGACCCATGATTGTGATACTTCCTTTCCGGGCCGGTCCCTCCGGCCCACCGGAATGGCGGAGCGATGGAGAAAGGCCCGTTGATTCATATTATTTATAAAAGGTGGGGCAGTCCCCACGAAAAAGCAGAAATAGCATACCACAATCGCAGGTGGAATGCAAAGAAAAAACAACTTTTGTAAAAAAAGTTCATAAATAACGGCCTATGTCCGGCAGAAGCCATGATTTTTCGACAGGACGCGGCGGGGAAATCAGCGAAAAGAAACAAACGCTTCCCGACCGGGCAATCGATTGCCCGGTCATAGGAGCTCCGGATCCAGCTCCTCGTCCAGCAGCATCCGGATGCGGCTGAGGACCGTGCCCTCGCCGGTGGAGGCGTCGTAATCCACGCTTACCAGCCGGGCGCCCGGCAGCTTGCGCTGGAGGGCGGCGTACTGCCCCTTGCCGAAGATGTGGCCCGGCAGGCAGGCGAAGGGCTGGACGCAGAGGATTTTTCGGTATCCCAGCCGGGCCCAGCCCACGGCCTCGGCGGCGATCAGCCACCCGTCCGCCACCGTCACCCGCAGGGGAGCATACCCCTCCGCCTGCCGCTTCAGCTCCGGCAGCGGCGGCAGGGCGTGATAGCCCGCCTGATTCAAAATCGACAGCATATCCCGCTGGATCTCCGCTAGGTACGACGCCAGCAGCTGGTACACCCGCCGGGCAGGGGCGGAGCCTTTCAGGGCGTGGCCGTCCATGTAGTACAGGGCGTACCAGGTGATGCCGCCCACGCCGATCTCGCAGTGCTCCGCCGCCAGATACCGCTCCAGATTCCAGTTGCCCAGGTGGCAGTATTTCGTGTAGATCTCCCCCACGATAGCCACCTTCTGGACTTCACGGGGCACCCGCTCCACCGCCCGGAATTCGGCCGCCATCTCCCGGCAGCGGCGCAGGATCTCCCGGCGGGTGAGTCCTCGATTCCCCGCCAGATCCTGTCCCAGAGCCTCCGCCCAGCGGCGCCAGAGTGCCTCCGCCGTGCCGGGGACTGCCTCGTATGGCCGGGTCTGGTTCCGCAGCAGGGCCAGCGTGTCCCCCCACACGGCAGCGGCCAGACAGCGGCGGACCATGGCGGCGGTGATGGGCAGCCCGGTGCCCCGGTCGATGCCCCGGACATTGAGGCTCAGGGTCTCCACCCGGCCGTAGCCCAGCCGGTCCAGCACTCGCCGTAGCAGGCGGATGCCGCAGGAGCCCCGGCACTCGTCCCCCGCCTGACCGAACAGCACCCCGCACCGGGCTGGGTCGTATCGCCCGGACCGCAGGGCGGACAGCACCTGCCCCGCCACCAGGAACACCGGGTAGCACAGCTCATTGTGGAAATATTTCAGCCCCAGCTCCGCCAGATGGGGATCGTCCTCCGTCAGCAGCACCGGCTCCCATTCCTCCGACGTAAAGGCGTACTGCAGCAGGGGGAACCAATCGTCCAGCAGGGAGGGGATCAGCAGCGTCTTCCGCTCTGCCATCCCGGCCACCTCCTTTTATCCCAGCATACCGGTCCGCGCGGGGGAAAGCAAGGCAAAAGTGGTTACAAAATCCGCCGGAATCCCCGCCGCCCCTTGCCCCGCCCGCTCCTTTGTGTTAAACTGACAAAAAAGCCCCACCCGCCGCCGCGGCGGGGAGGAGCAAAAAAGGAGGTTCCCCCATGAAGCTCAGCTTTTACGGCGCCGACCAGTGCGTCACCGGCAGCTGCCACTGTCTGGAGGTCAACGGCAGGCGCATCCTGGTGGACTGCGGATTGCAGCAGGGGCGGGACGAGGTGTCCAACGACGCTTTTCCCTTTGCCGCGAACGACATCGACTTCGTCCTGGTGACCCACGCCCACATCGACCACACCGGCCGGATCCCCATGCTGGTGAAGCAGGGCTTCCAGGGCCGGATCGTCGCCACCCGGCTGACGGCGGATCTCATGGACATCATGCTCCAGGACTCCGCCCACATCCAGGAGTCCGACGCGGAGTGGAAGAACCGCAAGGCGGAGCGGTCCGGCGCCCCCCGGGTGGAGCCCCTTTACACCATCGAGGACGCCCAGCGGGTGAGCCAGTACATGACCACCTGCGAGTACAACCAGCCCCTGGACCTGTGCGAGGGCGTCCGGGTGGAGTTCGTGGACGCGGGCCATCTGCTGGGCTCCGCCTCCATCCTCGTCACCGCCACGGAGGGCGGCATCACCAAACAGATCGTCTTTTCCGGCGACATCGGCAATGTGGACCAGCCCATCATCCGGGACCCCACCTACCTCACCGGCGCGGACTACGTGGTGATGGAGTCCACCTACGGCGACCGCAACCACACGGAGGTGTGGAGCTACACCGACGATCTGGCGAAGATCATCGACGAGACCATCGCCAAGGGCGGCAACGTGGTGATCCCCTCCTTCGCCGTGGGCCGCACCCAGGAGCTGCTGTACTTCATCCGGGAGATCAAGGACAAGGGGATGGTGAAGAGCGACCCGGACTTCCCCGTGTACATCGACTCCCCCCTGGCCAAGAAGGCCACCACCATCTTCACCGGCGACCTGCGGGGCTATCTGGATGAGGCGGCGCTGGAGCTGGTGCAGGACGGCACCCACATGTTCAACTTCACCAACCTGCGCATGACGGAGACCAGCGAGGAGTCCAAGATGCTGAACATGGACCCCACCCCCAAGGTCATCATCTCCGCCTCCGGCATGTGCGACGCGGGCCGCATCCGCCACCACCTGAAGCACAACCTCTGGCGGCCGGAGTGCACCGTGGTGTTCGTGGGCTACCAGGGGGAGGGCACCCTGGGCCGCGCCCTGCTGGAGGGTGTGAAGAGCGTGAAGCTCTTCGGCGAGGAGATCGCCGTCCATGCGCAGATCGTGAACTTCCAGGGTCTCTCCTCCCACGCGGACCGGAACCACCTGCTCTCCTGGATCCAGGCCATCCAGGCCCCCAAGCCCCAGCACGTGTTCGTGGTCCACGGGGACCGGGAGGTGGCGCCCTTCTTCGCCAAGACCATCCAGGGCCTGGGCTTCACCGCCCACGCGCCCCAGTACACGGAGGTGTACGACCTGATCGCCGACAAGGTGACCGAGCCCGGCTACCTGCCTGAGCGGAAGGCCAGGACCACCGGCGGTATGCGGGCCAGCGCGGCTTACGAGCGGCTGGTGGCCGTGGGCAACATGCTTATGGAGAGCATCAAGCGCAGCCGCGGGCGGGACAACAAGTCCTTGGCCCGGTTCGCGGACCAGCTGCGGCAGCTGCTGGAGAAGTGGGAGAGCTAAGGCAGCTCCCTTGCCAGAGAGAAGGCGGCCTGGAACGCGGCCTCCAGCTCCATGCTGTGGAGCTGCGCCGCCGCATCCTCGTATTTTTCGACGGTGTTCCAGCTGTCGTCCGGAAGCAGGTCCCGGAGCCGCAGGGACAGGCGGGCGGTCAGGCGGGAGACTTCCCGGTACTCCGGGGAGGGGAGATAGGAGGGGAGAAGCTCCTCCTTGGCATAGGCATATAAAATTTCCATTGCATCCGACATAGCGATCACCATAGCACCCATTTTGTACATATCATTATATACACCCATATTGTGCGTGTCAAGGGGGTTGAGAGTTTTTATGATAAAATTTGCGGAGAGACTGCGCGAACTGCGGAGAGAAAAGAAAGTGACCCAGTCAAAGATGGCCGATTTCCTCGGTATCAAGCTGAGGTCTTACCAGAACTATGAGGGCGGCTCTCGCCGGCCGGATTACGAGGGACTGGTGGCCCTGGCGGATTACTTCGACGTGACCACAGATTATCTGCTGGGGCGGAGCGACGTGCGGGGGTAACATGGGATGGGCCGCCGTCCGGCGGCCACGGGGGATTCTGCTCCCGCAGGGGGCTGGTCCAGCGGGATGCACCCCCCATTTTCTTTTCCCTCTTGTGGAAAAGAAAACGGGCCGTGCACGGTCCAAAAGAAAAGACCGCTTAGACGCGCTCCGGCGCGTTCGTGCCTCCGCGCGACGGGGGTCGGCGGATCGGTGCAAGCGCCGATTTTGGCCTGCCTTCGGGCACGCTATCATCTTCTGCAATTTCTGGGACTGCCGTCCCGTGGCGGATGGTGCGGAGGTCGTCGGGGTGGTTATCGCATTGTCTCTGCTTCTCTTTTCGCTGCCGCTGGCCGTCCCGCGCGGGAACTGGTGCAACGGGCGGATGTGGGCATCCGCCCGAAAGCATAAACCCCTACGACCACCCGGGCAGCGCGTAGCGAAGCGGAACGCGCGGAAAGAGGAGCCGGTCAAATGCGTCCTTGCACCCCGACCCAAGACGCACCCGCGCCGCGGGAATCCGCCATCAAGCCTGTACCGCACCCCGCCGCGCCCGTCGGGGAGCCATCGCAGACCCGCAGGCACCATCTCATGCCGACCCCCGTACAGCAACTTTGCACGCACGTGCAAAGTTGCGGCCAAAGCGCCTTTTTCTCTTACACCGGGCGCGGCGCGTTCTCTTTTTGGGTAAGACCAAAAAGAGAATGGGGGGCGCATCTGCCTAGCCATCAGCATGGCTGAAATTCCAGCGTCCAATGGGACGCACCCCCTGGAGGTATCTATGGACAGACTTCATGAAAACCGCATCTACACCGGCACGGTGGAATCCTACTCCAGCGAGGGTTTGGGCATCGTCCGCCTGGACGGCGCCGTGGTGTTCGTCCCCCAGGCCGTCCGGGGGGAGACCATCGACCTGAAAATCACCAAGGTGATGAAGACCGCCGCCGCAGGGGAGATCGTGAAGATCCACAAGCCCTCTCCCGACCGGGCCCAGCCCGAGTGCCCCGATTACGGCCGGTGCGGCGGGTGCGACTTCCAGCACCTGACGTACCCCGAGGAGCTGTGGGCCAAGCGCCAGCGGGTCCAGGACGCCCTGACCCGCCTGGGGGGCGCAGACATCCGGGTGGAGGAGATCCTGGGGGCGAAGAACCCCCTCCACTACCGCAACAAGAGCCAGTACCCCGTGGGCGCGGACGGCGCCATCGGCTTCTACCGGGCCCGGTCCCATCAGGTGGTGCCGGTGAAGCGGTGCTTGATCCAGCCCGAGGCGGCGGACAAAACCGCCGCGGCGGTGGGGGAGTGGATGCGGCGCTACAAGGTCCCCGCCTACGACGAGGCCACCGGAAAGGGACTGGTGCGCCACGTGTACGTCCGGGTGAATCGGAAGGGCGAGAGCCTTTGCTGTGTGGTAATCAACGGCAGGCAGGCCCCCCGGGAGCCGGAGCTGGCCGCCTATGTCTGCGCCGCCGTGCCCCACACCGCGGGGGTGCTGGTGAACAGCAACACGAAGCGGGGCAACGTGATCCTGGGGGAGAAGTACCGCACCCTCTGGGGGCGGGACTATCTGATGGACACCCTCTGCGGCCTGGAGTTCAAGCTGTCGGTGCCCTCCTTTTACCAGGTGAACCGGGATCAGGCGGAAGCGTTGTACGGCAAGGCCCTGGATTATGCCGGCCTGACGGGGCGGGAGACGGTGCTGGACCTGTACTGCGGCATCGGCACCATTACGCTGTGCCTGGCGAAGCGGGCCGGACGGGTCATCGGCGCGGAGATCGTGCCGGCGGCTATCCGGGACGCCAAAGAGAACGCCGCCCGGAACCACATTGAAAACGCGGAATTCTTCTGCGGCGACGCGGCTGAGACAGCCGCACGGCTGGAGGCGGAGGGCCTGCGGCCGGACGTCATCACCGTGGACCCGCCCCGGAAAGGGCTGGCGCCGGAGGTGATCGGCTCCATCGCGGCCATGGGGCCGGAGCGGGTGGTGTATGTCTCCTGCGACCCCGCCACGCTGGGCCGGGACGTGAAGCGGTTCGGAGAGCTGGGTTACCGGGCCGTCCGGGCTTGTGCAGTGGACATGTTTCCCGCCACACGGCATGTTGAGAGCGTGGTGCTGCTGGAGAGGTATAATATGGATGGGAGGCGCATAGACCATGGCGAGAGAACGGATTCGGACGACCATCCCTGAAATTGTGGACTATTGGGCAAAGCACACGGGTGAATGCGGATTGAGCGTCGATTTCGCGGAGGCCCATGAGCGGTGCTGGCGCTGCGGCTGCCAGCGCAGTCTGGAACGCTGCCACATCGTCCCTGCTTCTCTGGGCGGCGAGGACACGCCGTCCAATTTTGTCATCTTGTGTAAGCGATGCCATTTGGACAACCCCAATGTGGCGGATCCGGAGGTCATGTGGGACTGGCTGCGGGCATACGGCGTGCCTTTTTATGACACCTTCTGGTGGGTAAACGGGATCGAAGAATACAAAAAGATATACGGGAGATCCTATGCAGAGGAACTCCGGACGCGGGGAATTTCCCCGGAAGACCCGGCATTCAAGGCGGTTTTGGACGAGCAGCGGCAGAAGGCGTCCTACCATTTCGGCGATCCCCATCTGAACATTGCCACACTGGCGGGGATCATCCGAATGGCGCTGAAGGCATACGACGCGGCTCACGGCCTGGAAACTGAACGGAATGTGACCGCCTATATCAACCGGAATGGATTCTGGCAGGGAAAATAAAGGAATTCCCCGCCCCAATAAAACGGCCGAATCCCGGCATGATAGAGATGCCGCACTGCCGCGGCATCCGGCTGCTTGGATTTTTGCGGCCTGTACAGAAAACAGTTGTCAAATTCCGGCAGAGGGTGTATGATAGGACAAAGAAAGGCGGCCAGAGTACCGAAACAGGAGGAACGTTATGAACAAAACTGCAAGCATGGTCTTGAAGATCATCGGCGCCAGCCTGGCATTCGCAGCGGTTATCTGCCTGCTGATCGGCGGCTGGCATGACCTCAGCGTGGGATACAGCGGTATGAAGAAGCGGCTGGCCCGGAAATTCGGCTCCGAGTACGACGACTACGCCGACGAAGAGCTCTACGAGTAATCCAGAGCATAAAAAGGACCCCATCCAGATGGATGGGGCCCTTTTCTGCGTTTTTTCCGCCACAGGGCAACAAAAAACGGCTGGAAGAAATCCCCAACCGCAACGAAATTCCCCTTGACAGAGGAAAAAAACCATGGTAAAATAAGACGCTTATATGATGGCAGAGGATATTCCGCCATTTTTTATCGTTGAGATAACGATAGCATATTTCCCAGAACAATGCAAGAGCGGGATGCAGGAATTTTAACAACGATACCGTGCGTATCATTCCTGGCCGCACCACCCGAAAAACCACGCGCCCGGCAGGACAGGGCGGGGCGCACAGAAGAAAGGTGAATGAGAAGATGGCCAAAGACAAGTACTACGGAAAGACCCTTCGTAAGAACTTCGCCAGGCACGAGGAAGTCATGCCCATGCCCAACCTTCTGGAGATCCAGAAGAAGTCTTACCAGGAGTTTTTGGACACCGGCCTCCGGGAGGTGTTCAACGACGTGGGCGCGATCACGGACTATCAGGGCAACCTGGAGCTGACCTTCATCGACTACAAGATGGATGAGGCGCCCAAGTACGACGTGGAGGAGTGCAAGGCCCGGGATGCCACCTACGCCGCGCCGCTGAAGGTGAAGGTCCGCCTTCGGAACAAGGAGACCGAGGAGATCAAGGAGCAGGAGATCTTCATGGGCGACTTCCCGCTGATGACCCACTCCGGCACCTTTGTTATCAACGGCGCCGAGCGCGTCGTGGTTTCCCAGATCGTCCGGTCCCCCGGTGTGTACTACGGCAAGGAGACGGACATCAAGACCGACCTGCCCATCCTCACCTCCACTGTCATCCCCAACCGGGGCGCCTGGCTGGAGTATGAGACCGACGCCAACGAGGTCTTCTGGGTCCGCATCGACAAGAACCGCAAGCTCCCCATCACCTGCCTGATCCGGGCCCTGGGCCTGAAGACGGACCAGGAGATCCTGGACCAGTTCGGCGACGATCCCCGCATCGTCACCACCCTGGAGAAGGACCCCTGCAAGAACTACGAGGACGCCATGCTGGAGATCTACCGGCGCCTGCGTCCCGGCGAGCCCCCCACGGTGGAGGCCAGCGAGACCCTGATCCACAACCTGTTCTTCGACCCCCGGCGCTACGACCTGTCCACCGTGGGCCGGTACAAGTTCAACAAGAAGCTGTCCCTGTGGCAGCGCATCCCCGGCTACAAGCTGGTCTATCCCGTGGCAGATCCTGCCACCGGTGAGCTCCTGTTTGATGAGGGCCATCTGCTGACCAAGGACGATGCCCGCCTGCTGGATACGGTCGGCGTGGGAGAGGTCACCATCGACGTGGAGGGAGCGCCCCTGCGGGTCATGTCCAACAAGATGTGCGACCTGAGCCATTATGTGGACTTCGATCCCCTGGCCGAGTGCGGTATCAAGGAGCGGGTGCGCTTCGACGTGCTGCAGGAGCTGCTGGGCCAGTACAGCGGCGAGGAGCTGAAGGACCAGATCCGCCTGCACCGGGCCGATCTGGTGCCCAAGCATATCATCATTGATGATATCCTCACCTCCATCAACTATATGAACGGCCTGGCCCGGGGCATCTCCGTGAAGGATGACATCGACCACCTGGGCAACCGCCGCCTGCGCTGCGTGGGCGAGCTGCTGCAGAACCAGTTCCGCATCGGCTTTTCCCGGATGGAGCGGGTAATCCGGGAGCGCATGACCATCCAGGACCTGGATGTGGTCACCCCCCAGAGCCTCATCAACATCCGCCCCGTCACTGCCGCCATCAAGGAGTTCTTCGGCTCCAGCCCCCTGAGCCAGTTCATGGATCAGACCAACCCCCTGGCGGAGCTGACCCACAAGCGGCGTCTTTCCGCCCTGGGCCCCGGCGGCCTCTCCCGCGAGCGTGCCAGCATGGAGGTCCGCGACGTCCATTACAGCCATTACGGCCGCATGTGCCCCATCGAGACCGCCTGAAGGTCCCAACATCGGCCTGATCTCTTATCTCGCCACCTATGCCCGGATCAATGAGTATGGCTTTATTGAGGCGCCCTACCGGGCGGTGGACAAGGAGACCTTCCACGTCTCCGACGAGATTGTCTATATGACCGCCGACGAGGAGGACAACTACATCGTCGGCCAGGCTGCTGAGCCTCTGGACGAGAACGGCTGCCTCATCAACGCCCGTATCACGGCCCGGCACCGGGACGAGATCGTGGAGGTGGACAAGGAGCGGGTGGACTACATCGATGTGTCCCCCCGGATGATGGTCTCCATCGCGACGGCCATGATCCCCTTCCTGCCCAACGACGACGCCAACCGCGCCCTGATGGGCGCCAACATGCAGCGTCAGGCCGTGCCTCTGCTGCGTCCCCACGCGCCCATTGTGGGCACCGGCATGGAGCACAAGATCTGCATCGACTCTGAGATCGCTGTCCTGGCGGAGGGCGACGGCGTGGTGACCTCTGTGGACGCCCGCCACATCACCGTCAAGTACGACAGCGGCGAGGTCAAGGACTACAAGCTGACCAAGTTCCTCCGGTCCAACCACGGCACCTGCATCAACCAGCGGCCCATCGTGGAGGTGGGCGAGCGGGTTCACGGCTGGGGCACCGACGAGAACGGCCAGACCGTGGATCCCACCGTCCTGGCGGACGGCCCCGCCACTGAGCAGGGCGAGATCGCCCTGGGCCAGAACATCCTGGTTGGCTTTATGACCTGGGAGGGCTACAACTACGAGGACGCCGTGCTGCTGAACGAGCGTCTGGTGCGGGAGGACCTGTATACCTCCATCCACATCGAAGAGTACGAGATCGACGCCCGGGACACCAAGCTGGGCCCGGAGGAGATCACAAGAGACATCCCCAATGTGGGCGAGGACGCCCTGAAGGATCTGGACGAGAACGGCATCATCCGCATCGGCGCGGAGGTCCGTTCCGGCGACATCCTGGTGGGCAAGGTCACGCCCAAGGGCGAGACCGACCTCACCGCCGAGGAGCGGCTGCTGCGGGCCATCTTCGGTGAGAAGGCCAGGGAGGTCCGGGATACCTCTTTGAAGGTCCCCCACGGCGAGAGCGGCATCATCGTGGACGCCAAGGTCTTCACCCGGGAGAACGGCGACGAGCTGGGGCCCGGCGTGAACATGGTAGTGCGGGTGTATATCGCCCAGCGCCGGAAGATCCAGGTGGGCGACAAGATGGCAGGCCGCCACGGCAACAAGGGCGTCGTGTCCCGGGTCCTGCCGCAGGAGGATATGCCCTTCCTGCCCGACGGCACGCCGCTGGACATCGTGCTGAATCCCCTGGGCGTGCCCAGCCGTATGAACATCGGCCAGGTGCTGGAGGTCCATCTGGGCTACGCCGCCCAGAAGCTGGGCTGGAAGGTAGCCACCCCCATCTTCGACGGCGCGTCTTACAGCGACATTCAGGAGCTGCTGCAGCAGGCGGGCCTGGATCCTGAGGGCAAGAGCGTGCTGTACGATGGCCGCACCGGCGAGCCCTTTGACAACAAGGTCACCGTGGGCTACGTGTACTTCCTGAAGCTGCACCATCTGGTGGACGACAAGATCCACGCCCGCTCCACCGGCCCGTACTCCCTGGTCACTCAGCAGCCGCTGGGCGGCAAGGCCCAGTTCGGCGGCCAGCGCTTCGGCGAAATGGAAGTCTGGGCCCTGGAGGCCTATGGCGCGGCCTATACCCTGCAGGAGATCCTGACGGTGAAGTCTGACGACGTCACCGGCCGCGTCCGGACCTACGAGGCCATTGTCAAGGGCCACAACGTGCCCCAGCCCGGTGTGCCGGAGTCCTTCAAGGTGCTGGTGAAGGAGCTGCAGTCCCTGTGCCTGGACATTCAGGTGCTGGACAAGGACGGCAACGTCATCGAACTGAAGGAAGACGAGGACGCTATGGACACCTTCAACCTGGCCCGGATGGACGCTGACGACGACCGGCACCGCGCCTTCTCCGAAGAGGCGGAGTTCCAGGATTCCGGCTTTGACATCGAGGACGCCCCGGAGGATGCCGGCGCGGACATCGACGTGGACTTCGACGACGAATGATCCAGGATCGTATTGTTCGTCAACTCAACAATTCTGGATCATGTAAGGAGGAAATCGCAAGATGATCGACAACAACACTGGCAACAACATTGCCTTTGACGCGATTAAGATCGGCATGGCCTCTCCGGAGCAGATCCGCGCCTGGTCCTATGGCGAGGTGAAAAAGCCGGAGACCATCAACTACCGCACCCTGAAGCCGGAGCGGGACGGCCTGTTCTGCGAGCGCATCTTCGGACCCACCAAGGACTGGGAGTGCCACTGCGGCAAGTACAAGAAGATCCGCTACAAGGGCAAGATCTGCGACCGCTGCGGCGTCGAAGTCACCCGGGCCAAGGTCCGCCGGGAGCGCATGGGCCACATCGAGCTAGCCACCCCCGTCTCCCACATCTGGTATTTCAAGGGCATCCCCTCCCGGATGGGGCTGCTGCTGGACATCAGCCCCCGGATCCTGGAAAAGGTGCTGTATTTCGCCAACTATATCGTCACCGACCCCGGTGAGACTCCGCTGACCAAGAATCAGATCCTCTCCGAGAAGGAGTACCGGGATTACCGTGAGAAGTATGAGGACGACTTCCAGGCCGGCATGGGCGCCGAAGCCGTGAAGAAGCTGCTCCAGGACGTGGACCTGGAGGCCCTCTCCGCCCAGCTCCACGCAGAGCTGAAGGATGCCTCCGGCCAGAAGAAGGCCCGGATCGTCAAGCGGCTGGAGGTGGTGGACGCCTTCCGTCTGTCCGGCAACAAGCCGGAGTGGATGGTCATCGACGTGCTGCCTGTTATCCCGCCGGAGCTGCGCCCCATGGTGCAGCTGGACGGCGGCCGGTTCGCCACGTCCGACCTGAACGACCTGTACCGCCGGGTCATCAACCGGAACAACCGGCTGAAGCGGCTGATCCAGCTGAACGCCCCAGATATCATCGTCCGCAATGAGAAGCGGATGCTCCAGGAGGCTGTGGACGCCCTGATCGACAACGGCCGCCGGGGCCGCGCCGTCACCGGCGCCAACAACCGGGCGCTGAAGTCCCTCAGCGATCTGTTAAAGGGCAAGCAGGGCCGGTTCCGCCAGAACCTGCTGGGCAAGCGCGTGGACTACTCCGGTCGAAGCGTTATCGTGGTCGGCCCCGAGCTGAAAATCTACCAGTGCGGCGTGCCCAAGGAGATGGCCGTGGAGCTGTTCCGTCCTTTCATTATGAAGAAGCTGGTGGAGGACGGCACCGCCAACAACATCAAGTCCGCCAAGAAGATGGTGGACAAGGGCGTTACCGAGGTGTGGGACGCTCTGGATGTCATCATCAAGGACCACCCCGTCATGCTGAACCGCGCTCCGACGCTGCACCGCCTGGGCATCCAGGCCTTCGAGCCGGTGCTGGTGGATGGCCGGGCCTTGAAGCTGCACCCCCTGAACTGCACCGCCTTCAACGCGGACTTCGACGGCGACCAGATGGCCATTCACGTGCCCCTGTCGGCCGAGGCCCAGGCGGAGGCCCGCATCCTGATGCTCTCCGCCAACAACCTGCTGCGTCCCCAGGACGGCGGCCCTGTCACCGTGCCTACCCAGGACATGGTGCTGGGCTCCTACTACCTGACCATGGACCGCATGGGCAAGGCGGAGAAGGGCGCCGAGACCATCTGGTGCGAGGACGCCGGCGACACCAACCTCACCGCTCACTCCATCGTGGACGCAGATGACTTTGTGGCCGCCAACGACGCCCTGGAGAAGGGGCAGAAGAAGGCCGCCTACCGCCCTCTCCACTTCTACGCCAGCGAGGAAGAGGCCCTCATGGCCTACAACGACCATGTGATTGGGCCCCACTGCCCCATCGGCGTGCGCCGCACCATGACCGTGGACGGCGTCAGCCACACCGCTGTGGTAGAGTCCACCCCCGGCCGTATCATTTTCAACCAGAACATCCCTCAGGACCTGGGCTTTGTGGACCGGACCGATCCCGCCCACGTCTGCGACTATGAGGTGACCTTCACCTGCGGCAAGAAGCAGCTGGGCCAGATCGTAGACCGCACCATCAACAAGCACGGCTTCACCGTGGCCGCTGAGGTGCTGGACGCCATCAAGGCCACCGGCTACAAGCACTCCACCCTGGCGGCCATCACGGTCTCCATCGCGGATATGACCGTGCCCCCCAAGAAGTACGAGCTGGTGGCGGCCTCCGAGCAGAAGGTGCTGGACATTGAGAACCAGTATAAGATGGGCTTCATGACCGAGCACGAGCGCTACAAGCAGGTGGTGCAGGTGTGGGAGAAGACCACCAACGATGTCTCTGACGCCCTGCAGAAGAACCTGGACCGCTATAACCCCATTTTCATGATGGCGGACTCCGGCGCCCGCGGTTCTATGAAGCAGATCCGCCAGCTGGCTGGTATGCGTGGCCTGATCGCCAACACCGCCGGCCGCACCATCGAGATCCCCATCAAGGCGAACTACCGCGAGGGCCTGACCGCCCTGGAGTACTTCATTTCCTCCAGAGGCGCCCGGAAGGGCCTGGCCGACACGGCTCTGCGTACCGCAGACTCTGGTTACCTGACCCGCCGCATGGTGGACGTCTCCCAGGATGTCATCATCCGGGAGGAGGACTGCCACGTGACCCACGGTATCAAGGTCTCCGAGATCAGCGAGAACGGCCAGGTGATCGAGAAGTTCTCCGACCGGCTCCGGGGCCGTTTCCTGGTGGGCGATGTGGTGGACGCCGATACCGGCGAGGTGCTGCTGTCCAGCACCAAGATGATGGACGAGAACGACGCCAAGATCCTGGAGACCCACAAGTGGGTCCAGGCCAACTACCGCGACGGCGACCGCTGCACCTTCGACCCGGCGGTTGACGAGCACCCCACCGTCATGATCCGCACCGTGCTGACCTGCAAGGCCCACAGCGGCGTGTGCGCCAAGTGCTACGGCATGAACCTGGCCACCCAGCAGCCTGTGGGTCCGGGCGAGGCAGTCGGCATCATTGCCGCCCAGTCCATCGGCGAACCCGGCACCCAGCTGACCATGCGTACCTTCCACACCGGCGGTCTGGCCGGCGGCGACATCACCCAGGGTCTTCCCCGTGTCGAGGAACTGTTTGAGGCCCGTAAGCCCAAGCGGATGGCTACTCTGGCAGAGATCGGCGGCACGGTCAAGTTCGAAGAGACCAGCAAGGGCAGCCTGGTGAACATCGTCATCACCGCACCTGACGGGGACACCCGCACCTACGCGGTGCCTCACACCGGCCTGCTGGTGAAGGACGGCGACGTGATCGAGGCCGGCCACCAGCTGACCTACGGTGCGTTGAATCCCCACGAGGTGCTGCGCATCCGCGGCGCTGACGCCGTGTACAACTACCTGATCCAAGAGGTCCTGCGGGTGTACCGCCAGCAGGGCGTGGATATCAACGATAAGCATATCGAGATCATCGTCCGCCAGATGATGCGCAAGGTCCGTCTGGAGGACGCCGGCGACACCAAGCTGCTGGACGGCTCTATGGTGGACGTCCTGGAGCTGGACGACGCCAACGAGGAGATCGACCGCCGCAACGCCGCCGGTGAGCGGCAGGAGAACGGCGAGCCTCTGCGCCACGCCGTAGGCACCCAGCTGCTGATGGGCATCACGAAGGCATCTCTCGCCACGGACTCCTTCCTGTCCGCCGCCTCCTTCCAGGAGACCACCAAGGTCCTGACGGAGGCCGCCATCAAGGGCAAGGCCGACCATTTGGTGGGCCTGAAGGAGAATGTCATCATCGGCAAGCTGATCCCTGCCGGCACGGGCCTGACGGCCTACCACACCTTTGCTGAGGAGTTGGTTCCCGGCCCGGCGCCTGTTGAGGCCGCCCCGGAGCCCATTCCCGCAGAGCTGTGATTCGCCGGACATCCCGCAGACACAAGACCGGGAGAGAGCCTGACCGCTTGCGGTCAGGCTCTCTTTTCAGATGCCGGGCATCGAGAGGCGGGGTGAAGGAGACGCCCCGCAGCCCGGGGCTGAAACGGTTCTGCTGAGAAGCGGATGACCAACGCCCCCCTTTATTTAAAATATCAAAGCTCCCTTGTTCCCAGGCGCACTGCGCCGTATCCGGACGGCGGCCAGAAACGGCCCGGAAACAGGGAGAAGTTCTCCTAAGATGTCTCCAGGTATCCGGCACGCCCGGAAGATGGGGAAAACGTCCAAAAGTCTGCGGATCATGGAAAATTTTTACCGAAAAATGTCTTGACGGATATGTTTCCCCATGGTATAATCCAAAAATGCGCGGATATTAGGATTCTGCGGATTTTGCCATGCGTTTCAGGAGGAATTTCCCGTGATCTCGGAGCTTGCTTCCCAGGAGAAGGTCATCGGCGTGAAGCAGTCCCGCAAGGCGATCCGGGAAGGCCGGGCCAAGCGGGTCTATCTCGCCTGTGACGCCGATCCCGCCATCACCGAGCCGGTGGCCGCCAGCTGTGCGGAGGCCGGCATCCCCGTAGAGACGGACTACACACTGTCCCAGCTGGGCCAGGCGTGCCGGATCAGCGTGGGCGCGTCCGTGGTGGCCGTCCTCTCCGCATAAAGAAATGGTTTTTTTCGGAATAGCTTCACCGCGTTCCGTAAAAAATAAGGGCTGTCGTGGTTACACGGCAGCGAAATTATGAAAGAAAGGAGAAATACACCGAATGCCTACTTTTAACCAGCTGGTCCGTAAAGGAAGAGAACAGGCTACCTACAAGTCCACTTCTCCCGCTCTGCAGTTTGGTCTGAACACCCTGAAGAACAAGACCACCGATCTGCCTTCTCCCCAGAAGAGAGGCGTGTGCACCGCCGTGAGAACCGCGACCCCCAAGAAGCCCAACTCCGCCCTGCGTAAGATCGCCCGTGTGCGTCTGACCAACGGCTACGAAGTCACCGCTTACATTCCCGGCGTGGGCCACTCCCTGCAGGAGCACTCCGTCGTGATGATCCGCGGTGGCCGTGTCAAGGATCTCCCCGGTGTCCGTTACCACATCATCCGCGGTACGCTGGATACCCAGGGCGTCTCCGGCCGTATGCAGGCTCGTTCCAAATACGGTGCCAAGCGGCCCAAGCAGAAGTAAGTCTGCGAACTGAGAGCTTTGCCGAATAGGTTTATATAGATGGCGGCCTCCGGGCCGCCGGGACGACCTCTTTGGCAGGCATCCACGGAAGGCTGCAATACGCCTTTTGAGTACCTATGAGATCATAGAATTATTATGAAGGAGGGAAGCATAGTGCCCAGAAGAGGTAATGTTCCCAAGAGAGAGATCCTGCCGGATCCCGTTTACGGCTCCGTCCTGGTCACCCGGCTGATCAATAGTGTCATGCTGGATGGCAAGAAGGGCGTGGCCCAGAAGGTGGTCTACGGTGCCTTCGACCAGATCAAGGAGAAGACCGAGAAAGACCCCATCGAAGTGTTCAACCAGGCCATGGAGAATATCATGCCCAGCCTGGAAGTCAAGGCCCGCCGTGTGGGCGGCGCCACCTATCAGGTCCCCATGGAGGTCCGTCCCGCCCGCCGCACGACCCTGGGTCTGCGCTGGCTGACGGCCTACGCCCGTTCCCGCAGCGAGCGCACCATGGCTGAGCGCCTGGCCGGCGAACTCATGGACGCCGCCAACAACACCGGCAGCGCCGTGAAGAAGCGCGAGGAAGTCCACAAGGCAGCCGAGGCCAACAAGGCGTTCGCCCATTTCCGCTGGTAAGTTAGGAGAAACAGTATGCCGAGAAAAACACCTCTTGAAAATACCCGTAATATCGGCATTATGGCTCACATCGATGCAGGCAAGACGACGACTACCGAGCGTATCCTGTTCTACACCGGCGTGAACTATAAGATCGGTGAGACCCATGATGGCACCGCCACCATGGACTGGATGGCCCAGGAGCAGGAGCGCGGCATCACCATCACGTCCGCCGCCACCACCTGCTACTGGTCCGGTTCCAAGAACCAGTTCAAGCCCACCCGGATTAACATCATCGACACTCCGGGCCACGTGGACTTCACCGTGGAGGTGGAGCGCTCCCTGCGCGTGCTGGACGGCTCTGTCACCGTGCTGTGCGCCAAGGGCGGCGTGGAGCCCCAGTCTGAGACTGTGTGGCGCCAGGCCGATAACTACAAGGTCCCCCGGATGATCTATGTCAACAAGATGGACATCATGGGCGCCGACTTCTACAACGTGCTCCGCATGATTGAGGAGCGCCTGAAGTGCAACGCCGTGCCCATCCAGCTCCCCATCGGCAGCGAGGATACCTTTAAAGGCATCATCGACCTGATCGAGATGGACGCGGACATCTACTATGACGATCTGGGCAAGGATATGCGCGTGGAGCCCATCCCCGCGGACATGGTGGACCTGGCAAACGAGTACCGGGAGAAGCTGATGGACGCCGTGTCCATGGTGGACGAGTCTATCATGGAGGCATATCTGGCTGGCGAGGAAGTTCCCACGGCCAAGATCCGTGCGGCCATCCGCAAGGCCACGATCGCCAATGAGATGGTGCCCGTCACCTGCGGCACGTCTTACCGCAACAAGGGCGTGCAGAAGCTGCTGGATGCCATCGTGGACTATATGCCCTCTCCCCGCTGGACATTCCGCCCATCAAGGGCGTGAACCCCAAGACTGACGAGGAGGACGAGCGTCCTGCGGACGACAACGCCGCCCTTCTCCGCCCTGGCGTTCAAGATCATGACCGACCCCTATGTGGGCCGCCTGAGCTTCTTCCGCGTTTATTCCGGCCATCTGACCACCGGTTCCTCCGTGCTGAACAGCACCAAGAACGTCAAGGAGCGTATCGGCCGGATCCTGCAGATGCATGCCAACCACCGGGAGGACATCGAGGAGGTCTTCTCCGGCGACATCGCTGCCGCCGTGGGCCTGAAGAACACCACCACCGGCGATACCCTGTGCGATGAAAAGGCACCCATCATCCTGGAGTCCATGGAGTTCCCCGAGCCCGTCATCCGCGTGGCCATCGAGCCCAAGACCAAGGCCGGCCAGGAGAAGATGACCATGGGCCTCATCATCAAGCTGGCCGAGGAGGATCCCACCTTCAAGACCTACACGGATGAGGAGACCGGCCAGACCATCATCGCCGGCATGGGCGAGCTGCACCTGGAGATCATCGTGGACCGCCTGCTGCGCGAGTTCAAGGTGGAGGCCAACGTGGGCGCACCCCAGGTCGCCTACAAGGAGACCATCAAGAAGGCCGTGGACCAGGACACCAAGTATGCCCGTCAGTCCGGCGGCAAGGGCCAGTACGGCCATGTCAAGATCCACGTGGAGCCCAACGAGTCCGGCAAGGGTTACGAGTTTGTCAACGCCATCGTGGGCGGCGCCGTTCCCAAGGAGTATATCCCGGCTGTCGACGCCGGTATCCAGGGCGCCATGAACGCCGGCGTGGTGGCCGGCTTCCCCGTGGTGGACGTGAAGGTCACTCTGTACGACGGCTCCTATCATGAGGTGGACTCCTCTGAAATGGCGTTCAAGATCGCTGGCTCCATGGCCTTCAAGGAGGCCTGCCGCAAGGCCGATCCCACGCTGCTGGAGCCCATCATGAAGGTCAGTGTCATCGTGCCCGATGAGTATATGGGCGATGTCATCGGTGACCTGAACAGCCGCCGCGGCCAGATCATCCAGCTGGAGGCCCGTCCCGGCGCCCAGCAGATCGACGCCTACGTGCCCTTGGCCGAGATGTTCGGCTATGCCACCGACCTGCGGTCCCGCACCCAGGGCCGCGGCCAGTACACCATGGAGCCCAGCCACTACGTGGAGATCCCGAAGAATATCCGGGATAAGATCGTGGAGACCCGCAATAAGCCCCAGGCGTAAGGAAAAAGGGATTGATTTTCCCTCCATTATACGGTAAAATAAGCAATGCTGAGAAAAACCGCATTGCACCCAACAGATTTTGAAAATTGACAGGAGGATTTTCAAATGGCTAAGCAGAAATTTGAAAGAACCAAGCCCCATGTTAACATCGGCACCATTGGTCACGTCGACCATGGCAAGACCACGCTGACCGCCGCCATTACCAAGTGGCTGTCTCTGCAGGGCAAGGCTCAGTTCGAGGCTTATGACTCCATCGACAAGGCCCCCGAGGAGAAGGAGCGCGGCATTACCATCAACACCGCTCACGTGGAGTATGAGACCGAGAAGCGTCACTATGCCCACGTGGACTGCCCGGGCCACGCCGACTATATCAAGAACATGATTACCGGCGCTGCCCAGATGGACGGTGCTATCCTGGTTATCGCCGCTTCCGACGGCCCCATGGCTCAGACTCGTGAGCACATCCTGCTGGCCCGTCAGGTGGGCGTGCCCGCCATCGTCGTGTTCCTGAACAAGTGCGATCAGGTCGACGACCCCGAGCTGCTGGAGCTGGTGGAGATGGAGGTCCGTGAGCTGCTCTCCAAGTATGAGTTCCCCGGCGACGACATCCCCATCATCAAGGGTTCCGCTCTGAACGCTCTGATTTCCGAGTCCAGCGATCCCGCCGCTCCCGAGTATGCCTGCATCAAGGAGCTGATGGATGCTGTTGACGACTATATCCCCACCCCCGACCGCAAGGAGGATATGCCTTTCCTGATGCCCGTCGAGGACGTGTTCACCATCTCCGGCCGCGGCACCGTGGCTACCGGCCGTGTGGAGCGTGGTGTCCTGAAGCTGAGCGAGGAAGTCGAGATCGTTGGCCTGACCGACGAGAAGAAGAAGACCGTCGTCACCGGCATCGAGATGTTCCGCAAGCTGCTGGACTTTGCTGAGGCCGGCGACAACATCGGCGCCCTGCTGCGTGGCGTGGACCGCAACGGCATCGAGCGCGGCCAGGTTCTGGCGAAGCCCGGTTCCATTCATCCCCACACCAAGTTCAAGGGCCAGGTTTACGTCCTGACCAAGGACGAGGGCGGCCGTCACACCCCCTTCTTTAACAACTATCGTCCTCAGTTCTACTTCCGCACCACCGACGTGACCGGCGTCATCACCCTGCCCGAGGGCACTGAGATGTGCATGCCCGGCGATAACGTCGAGATGAGCGTGGAGCTGATTACCCCCATCGCCATTGAGAAGGGCCTGCGTTTCGCTATCCGTGAGGGTGGCCGCACTGTGGGTTCCGGCGCTGTTACCGAGATCACCGAGGCCTGATTTTTCAGCCAAGAAAAAGAACTGCCGCATTGCGGCAGTTCTTTTTTTGCCCGCAGGCCATTCCGAACGGGCTCAGTCCTGCTCCGGATAGACCAGTGTGTCCTGGAATCCGTCTGCCCCGGCGCAGAGGATATCTCCGGCCACCGGCTGCCCCTCGCAGACATAGAGGTTGGCCTGGACACCCTCCGGCCGTCCGGGATAGTTGGTGACGGTGTAGGTGTACCGGGCCACTTGCTTGCCGCAGCACGCAGAAAGGTCGAAGCCCTGGGAATCCTGCAGCTCGTTGTAGGTGAGGTAGGGCTCCTCCAGTTTCTCCGGCAGCAGAAACTGCAGCGTCTCCACCGGTTCCTCCTCCACCTGCCAGCCCATGGACTCCAGATAGGCGATGCGGTCGGCATTGCCGGTCAGCTGCCAAGCTGCCGCGTCCTGACCGCCACCGGAGCGGCCCACCAGCAGCAGGACGGCGGCCGCCAGGATGCCGGCCAGGATCACAGCCACAACGGCCTTTGTCTTCTTGGAAACCCGCGCGGTCCAAATCAGCATATCGATCCCTCCTGCATCTTCCTATTCATTTTTTTCCGGATTTATGATAAGATGAAGCAGAACAAGCCGTCGGAAGAGAAGCGGTAAAAAGAGGCAGAGGTCAGCAAGGAGGAGGCCGGCATGGAGAAAGCGCGTCTGGACAAGATCATCGCCGGGGAGGGGACATACTCCCGGCGGGAAGTGAGGCTCCTGGTCCGCCAGGGCCGGGTGCTGGTGGACGGTGTGCCTGCCCGGTCTCCGGAGGACAAGGTGGTGCCGGAAGCAGTGGAGATTATGGTGGACGGGACCGTGCTGCACTGCCGCCGCTACACCTGGATCATGCTTCATAAGCCTGCGGGGGTCCTCTCCGCCACGGAGGACGGCCGGGGGGCCACAGTGCTGGACTTGCTGCCGCCGGAGCTCCGGCGGCGGGGACTGTTTCCGGTGGGTCGGCTGGACAAGGATACGGAGGGATTGCTGCTGCTGACCAACGAAGGAGGACTGGCCCACGACATCCTCTCTCCCAAGCATCATGTGGACAAGGTCTACTATGCCCGCACTGCCGGCTGTCTGACGAAGGAGGACTGCAGGGCGTTTGCGGCAGGCATGACCCTGGGAGGCGGCCTGGAATGCCTGCCGGCGGGGCTGGAGATCCTCTCCGCCGGGCCGGAGGGCAGCGAGGGGCTGGTCACCCTGCGAGAGGGGAAGTTCCATCAGGTGAAGCGGATGCTGGCGGCTCGGGGAAAGCCGGTCCTCTATCTGAAGCGGGTCCGCATGGGCAATTTGCCACTAGATCCGGCCCTGGAACCGGGCACATACCGATATTTGACGGAAGATGAGGTAGAGAGCCTGCGAAATTTCTAACGGCCACATCAGAAAATTCAAATCTTGCCCAAAAAAGAAGCCGTTTTTTTGTTGAAAAAAGAAAATATATCTTGCATTTTGACAAATTCAACGATATAATATATCCATTGACAATTTGCACAACGCCCCCACGTGTGATTTTAGAGGAGGAGGACGACCATGTCTGGAAGAATTTTTCAAAATGTGGTGCTGCAGCTGAAGGAAAATACGGACCGGACGGTTGGCGTCATTGACGGTGAGGGCATCGTCATCGCCTGCAGCGAACTGGCGATGATCGGCCAGCGGTGGGCGGAGCATGTGCCTGCCATCAATGCTGCCGGCGGCGCCATCGTCACGTCGGAGGGAAAGACATTCAAGGCCCTGAACGGCTGGGGAACCCAGTTTGACTATGCAGCCTTCGCCTTTGGCGACAACGAGATCAGCAAGACCGTTTGCGCCATGGCCACGGTGGCGCTGAATGCAGCCAAATCCTACTACGAGGAGAAACATGACCGGGGGTCCTTCATCAAGGACATCATCTCCGATAACATCATGCTGGGGGATATCTATGTGCGGGCCAAGGAGCTGCGGGTCACGGCGGACGTGCCCCGGGGCGTATTCGTGGTCCGCACCCTGAAGAAGGGGGAGTCTGTCCCCACGGACGTGATCCAGTCCCTGTTCCCGGACCGGCAAAACGATTTCGTCCTCAGCATCGGCGAGGGCGACGTGGTCCTCATCCGCCAGATGCCGGAGGGCTCCGGCATCAAGGAGCTGAACAAGATCGCCTCCTCTATTGAGGAGGCCCTCCGTGCCGGCGGGGAGCCCACGGTGGTGGTGGGCATCGGCACCGTGGCCACCCACCTGCGGGACTTGGCCAAGAGCTATAAGGAGGCACAGATCGCCATTGAGGTGGGCAAGGTCTTTGACACGGAGAAGTACGTCATCAACTATGAGAATTTGGGCATCGGCCGGTTGATTTATCAGCTGCCCACCACCCTGTGCGAGATGTTCCTCCAGGAGGTGTTCAAAAAGAACCCCATCGACGCACTGGACAAGGAGACGCTCTTCACCATCCACAAGTTCTTTGAGAACAACCTGAACGTGTCCGAGACCGCCCGGAAGCTGTTCGTCCACCGGAACACTCTGGTGTACCGGCTGGAGAAGATCAAGAAGCTGACGGGCCTGGACCTGCGGGAGTTCGACGACGCCATTACCTTCAAGGTGGCTCTGATGGTCAAGAAATATCTGACCTCCCGGGGCATCGACTCCTGAGCCTGGATGGATCACACAAGCGCCCCGGCCGGAATTCCGGCCGGGGTTTTTCGCGCCCGGCGGAGACGGACCGCCGGGGAGGAAAACGGAATCGGAAGATTTGAAAAAGGCGGTTGCATTGCGGCGGAAAACCAGATATAATGAAAAAAGCTCTTACATTATGTCGACTGGCGGGGAACCTTTCGGCCGCGCCCGGCGTGTATAAAATAGGGAACACGAGGTACAGACATGATTCGATTAAAAGACGTGGAGATGGAGTACGACAACGGCACCCGGGCCATCAAGGGCATTACCCTGACGATCGAGGACGGGGAATTCGTGTTTCTGGTGGGCCCTTCGGGGTCCGGCAAGTCCACCATCATCAAGCTGCTGACCGGCGAGGTGGAACCCTGCGCCGGACGCATTATGATCAACGGTTTTTCCGTCAGCAACATCTCAGAAAAGCAGATCCCCCTGATGCGCCGCACTCTGGGAGTGATTTTTCAGGATTTCCGGCTGATCGAGAAGAAGACTGTCTATGACAACCTGGCCTTTGTCATGCGGGCAGTGGGCGCCAGCCCCAAGGAGATCCGCAAGCGCATCCCCTATGTGCTGGAGCTGGTGGGCCTGGGGAAAAAGGCGGACAGCTATCCCACGGAGCTCTCCGGCGGCGAGCAGCAGCGGGTAGCCATTGCCCGGGCCCTGGTGAACAACCCCAACACCATCATCGCCGACGAGCCCACCGGAAACCTGGACCCGGAGCGGTCCCTGGAGCTGATGAGCCTGCTGGTGAAGATCAACGAGCTGGGCACCACCGTGGTGGTGGTGACCCACGAGAAGGACCTGGTGGACCGCTTCGGCAAGCGGGTGGTCACCATCGATTCCGGCCATGTCGTCAACGACAGCGTGGGCGGCTATGTGGGGGGGCATATCCATGGCTAAACGTCACGATTTCAGCTATTTTTTCCACGAGGGACTGAGCAATATGTTCAGCCACGGCTTCATGTCCTTTGCCGCCATCGGCATCACGGTGGCCTGCCTGCTGATTATGGGTACCTTTACCCTGGTGGCGGTAAACGCCAATGAGCTGCTGACCACCCTGGAACAGGAGAATGAGATCCTGGCCTATGTGGATGACAGCTACACCGAGACCCAGGCCCGGGCCCTCAAGTCCCGGCTGGAGGCCATTCCCAATGTGGCCTCCGTCACCTTCATTTCCAGGGATGAGGCCATGGAGGACTTCAAGGCCCAGTACCCGGATGAGGAGCTGTTCCAGGACCTGGACCCGGAGATTCTGGAGGACCGCTACGCCATCAAGCTGGTGGATCTGGAGGCGCAGAGCGAGACCGTGGAGGCGGTGCAGGCCCTCACCGGCATCTCCGATGTCAGCCACTACGAGGAGATCGCCGGCGGTTTTGTCACTGTGCGGAACGTAGCCACGGTGGTATGCGTGGCACTGATCGCCATCTTGTTCGTAGTGTCGGTGTTCATCATCTCCAACACCATCAAGCTCACCACCTTTGACCGGCGGGAGGAGATCGCCATCATGCGGATGGTGGGCGCCACCAACGGCTTCATCCGCTGGCCCTTTGTGTATGAGGGCTTCATGCTGGGCCTGCTGGGCGCGGTGATCGCCTTCTTCCTCCAGTGGGCGCTGTATGCGGCAGTGGCCCGGGGTGTGGACAGCAACGACACGCTGCAGCTGATCCAGGTGATGCCCTTCTCGGAGCTCTGGGCGCCAGTGGCGGCGGTGTTCGCTCTGGCGGGCATTGTGATCGGCGTGGGAGGCAGCCTCTCCGCCATCCGGAAATTTTTGCAGGTGTGAGGTGACGGGCATGAAGAAAGCTGGCAGGCGATTCCACCGCATCTTCCGCGCCGTGTTCGCAGCGGCGCTGGCCTTGGCTATCACCGGCGCCAATCTGGCTCCGGCGGCGGCCGTCACCTGGGCGGACGTGAATGAATTGAAGGATGAGGCCAACGGCCTGGACGCGGAGAAAAAGGAGCTCCAGGCCAAGCTGGATGCCCTGGCGGACGACAAGAGCCAGGCTGTGGCCCGGAAAGAGCTGCTGGACCAGCAGATCGCCAATACGGAGGCACAGATCGCCAATACGCAGGCCCAGATCGACCGGTATGCCGCCCTCATCACCCAGACGGAGGCGGAGCTGGTAGAGGCTGAGGAAAAAGAGGCGGCCCAGTACGAGCTGTTCTGCAGCCGGGTCCGAGAGATGGAGAAGCAGGACGAGGTCAGCTACTGGGCGGTGCTGTTCCGGGCCAGCAGCTTTACCGACCTGTTGGGCCGGCTGGACGCCATCAACGAGATCATGAAGTACGACCAGGGCGTCATCGACGACCTCAAGGCCCTTCAGGCGGAGATCGAGGAGAAGAAGGCCACGCTGGAGAGCAGCAAGGCTGAGACCGAGGCCGCCAAGGCGGAGCTGGTCAGCAAGGAGAATGAGCTGAACACCCAGCGCAGCCAGGCCAACGCCGTCATCCAGCAGCTGTCCGCCAACGAGAACGAGACGGAGGCCGCACTGGCAGATCTGGAGGCGGAGCAGGACGCCCTGTGGGCGGAGGCCCAGCGCCTCAGCGACCAGCTGGTGGCCCAGCAGGCCGCCAACGGCCAGTCCACAGAGTCCAATCCAGGCGGCTACATCTGGCCGGTGAACAGCCGGTACATCACCTCCACCATGGGCGGACGGAACTCTCCCGGCGGTATCGGCTCCACCAACCACAAGGGTACGGACATCGGCCGGGTGGGTTACACCAGCTCCATCTACGCAGCCAAGTCCGGCACGGTCATCGTGTCCCAGTACAGCAGCTCCTACGGCAACTATGTGGTCATCTCCCACGGCAGCGGCAATACCACGCTGTATGCCCACATGTCCAGCCGGAAGGTGGAGGTGGGCCAGTATGTGAACCAGGGGGATGTGATCGGTATCACCGGATCCACCGGCAACTCCACCGGGCCGCACCTGCACTTTGAGGTGACGGAGAACGGTGTCCGGGTGAATCCCCTGAGCCACGGCGCGGAGCCGCGGATGGGCTATCTCAGTGGCTATACCCTCTCAGGAAGTGCATAAACTACGCTCCCGCCCCGTAGGATGGGGCGGGAGTGATTTTATGATCGGTATGATGACATGGACGCCCCCTGCGGGCGGCGTCCGGCAAAAGAGCGTGGCTCTGGAGACGCGGGCCCTGCTCCACCTGCGGGTGGCCTGGGCGTCGGTGGCCAGGGGCCCCCGGACACCGGAGGCCCTGGTGCGGCGGCGGGTGCTGACGGCCGCCAAGCGGCTGCGGAAGGCCGGTGTCACCCGTCTGGTGGTGCCGGAGGCGTTTGCCTATGGGGAACAGCTGGAGAAGGTCGGTGTGGCGCCGGTGTCTACGCTGCCTCTGCGGCGGGCGCTGGCGGCGGATCTGGCACGGGCGGTCATGGCAGGGCGGAACCTCTCCGGCGGCAGCGCACGGCTGGCGGTGGCGGGAGACCAGCTCTCCGGCGAGCTGGTGCGGACCGTGACGGAGCTGGTGCTGGGAAACCGTTACGTGCTGCTGGATGTGCCCTACGGCGGCGACACCCTGGCCAATCAGCTGCGGCGGGAGTACGGCGTTTCCCTGCTGCTGTCCCCCACCCGGCAGCAGATGGATGAGGCGGATGTGCTGGTGCTGTTCGCGGCCCGGACGGACCTGCGACGGCGGGACCCGGCAGTGCTGCGGCTGTATGATGAGGCGGCGCCTCTGCCGCCGCTGCTGCTGCCGCCGGTGCTGGAGGGCCAGATGCCACCGGGCCTCTGCCGCCCTCAGCTGCTGGCCGTACTGGTGGAGAGCGGCGTCCTGCGGCCGGGGCAGATCACCGTGGGCACGGCGGAGAGCTGACACCGCAGAGAATTTTGCAAAACCGCAGGCGGCATCGCTTGACATTCTCAAATCCACACACTATAATACTACTCTATGATAATATAGCATCATTATGTGCAGGGGCGGCCGCATCGGCCGCCCTGCCAAAGGATAGGAGAGATACGGTCCACATGGAAAGAGAGTACAAGATGAGCGCGGCCCGCGCCCAGGAACTGCAGGAAGAGCTGAACTATTTGAAGACCACCCGGTCTGACGAGGTGGCGGAGCAGATCAAGGTGGCCCGGGGCTTCGGCGATTTGAGCGAGAACAGCGAGTACGACGAGGCAAAGAACGAGCAGGGCAAGCTGTATTCCCGCATCGCAGAGCTGGAGGAGATCCTGCAGCACGTGGTGATCGTGGACGAGAGCAACGCCCCCACCAACGTGGTGACCATCGGCTGCAAGGTGACGGTGGCGGACAAGAACGGCAACACCATGCCCGCCTACCGCATCGTGGGCTCTCAGGAGTCCGACCCCATGAACGGCATCATTTCCGAGGAGTCTCCCTTCGGCAAGGCCCTGGTCGGAGCCAAGGAGGGGGACACCGTCACGGTGGAGGCCCCCAGCGGCGCCATCGTCTACACGGTGCAGAAGATCGAGCGGTAAAGGAGAGCGGACATGTCTGAACAGAAGACAACCCAGCAGCCGGAGCAGGAGCTGAGTGAGCAGCGCCGCGTCCGGCGGGAGAAGCTGGCGGCCCTTCAGGCCGCAGGCGAGGATCCCTTCCAGCAGACCCGGTTCGACTGGGACGCCACCTCTGCACAGATCAAGGAGCACTTTGACCAGATGGAGGGTAGGGCCGTGAAGGTGGCCGGCCGCCTGATGAGCAAGCGGGGCATGGGCAAGGTCAGCTTCTGTGACCTGCAGGACCGGGACGGCCGCATCCAGCTGTACGCCCGCCAGGACGAGATGGATGAGGCGGTCTATAAGAAGTTCAAGAAGTTCGACATCGGTGACATCGTGGGCGTCGAGGGTGAGGTGTTCCGCACCCAGCGGGGCGAGATGAGTGTCCGGGCCAAGAACATCACGCTGTTGAGCAAGGCGCTGCTGCCCCTGCCGGAGAAGTTCCACGGCCTGACAGATCTGGAGCTCCGGTACCGCCAGCGGTATGTGGATTTGATCGTGAACCCGGAGGTGAAGCGAAACTTCGTCATCCGGTCCAAGTTCATCAAGCACGTCCGGGACTTCCTGGATGAACGGGGCTATATGGAGGTAGAGACGCCGGTGCTGAACACCATTTCCGGCGGCGCCACTGCCCGGCCCTTCATCACCCACCACAACACTCTGGACATCGATATGTATATGCGTATCGCCACAGAGCTGCCCCTGAAGCGGCTGATTGTGGGCGGCCTGGACCGGGTGTATGAGATCGGCCGCATCTTCCGCAACGAGGGTATGGACCCCAAGCACAACCCGGAGTTTACCACTGTGGAGCTGTATCAGGCCTACACGGACTTCAACGGCATGATGGATCTGTTTGAGGACCTGCTGTCCTCTGCCGCCCAGAAGATCCTGGGCACCTATCAGGTGGAGTGGCAGGGCGAGCAGATCGACCTGACCCCCGGCTGGCCCCGGCTGACCATGCATGAGGCCGTGAAACAGTACACCGGCATCGACTTCATGGCTATCTCATCTGATGAGGAGGCGGTGGCCGCTGCCAAGGCCATCGGCGTGGAGCTGCCGGAGACGGCGGACCCCACCTGGGGCAATGCCCTGTATGAGACCTTCGATCAGAAGGTGGAGGAGAAGCTGGTACAGCCCACCTTCATCACTATGCACCCAGTGGATGTGAGCCCTCTGGCCAAGCGTTCCCCGCAGGATCCCCGGCTGACGGAGCGGTTCGAGCTGTTCATCTGCCGCAGCGAGATGGGCAACGCCTTCTCCGAGCTGAACGACCCTATCGACCAGAAGCAGCGGTTCCAGAAGCAGGTGGAGCTGCGGGCCAAGGGCGACAGCGAGGCTGGCATGATGGACGAGGACTATATCAACGCCCTGGAGTACGGCCTGCCCCCCACCGGCGGCCTTGGAATCGGCATCGACCGCTGCGTCATGCTGCTGACCAACTCCGACACCATTCGGGAAGTCATTCTCTTCCCCACAATGAAGCCCCTTGACTAAAGAAAACGCTATATATTGCGTTAAATGGGCGATAAAACCACTATATAGTGTGGTTACGGAGTGGTGTCATCCTCGCTTTGACAGCAATTTGACAGCGAATTCTTGAAGAATAACGCATCAATACGAAGCGTTGTGAATTTCAGGCAATACGACATCAGGTTTGAACAAGACCTATGAGCACTTCTTAGAGTAAATCTGGGAAGTGCTCTTTTTTCGTTTTGCGGTCAACTGCTGTCAACACTCAAATCAATTTTTAGGAGGATACCACCATGAAAGACAACTACAAGCCCATCAAGAGTATGAAGGAAGTGCCGGAACAACTGAGGAAGCTGCGGAGAGAATATATCCGCTACCAACAGGCAGAGTTGATTTACAGCCTGTCCCACAAGAAGCTGTTAGAGCTTGCCAGCGATGCAGGAGCTATTTACCGCTTTGACAGCACCGTTCTCATTAACAGGGACATTTTCGATGCCTATTTGGAGCGATTCCACGAGCCTGCCACCAGCAAATACAGGGGAGGCGATGAAGAATGAGTGGGAACGTATGGATGTTTTCTGATCAGATTGACGATGAAGATTTGGAGTTTATGACCCATGAATTTGTTACATACAGCATGGCTTGTGACTATTACCGCTTGGGGCTCAAACCGGTTACCCGAATGGCACATGAAGCCGGTGCGGTTTACAAGATTGGGAAAAAGGTCTTGATACGCAGAAGCATCTTCGAGGCATATCTGCGGGAACAGCGCAAAGTGGAAAGGAGTGCGGTAGAATGAAAATCCTGTCCTGTGAGTTCAACATCGACACCGCCTGCGTGGAGCTGCGACTGTCAGACGGCACAATGATATCTATCGATTGCACCGCAGTGGAAAACGAGGTTGCCGACAATATGTATCAGCGGTCAGAGCTTGACTATCTGATCTACAATGATCCGAGAGGATATGCAGACATCGTGCTGAACGGCGATCCCGAAATATATCTGAAAACTGTAACGGAGTACAAACCGCTTGATAGCTAAACAACACTTCGCCCGTGGGAGAAATCCTGCGGGCATTTTTTATTTTAACAAAACACAAACATTTCTCAAAAATCTCGCAAACAACCGATAGGTATAATAAGGTCACAAAATCAAGAAAAGGAGATTACAGATATGTCTAAATTCGTAGAAGCAAATGAAAAGATTGCCGAGGGCGTAGTTAAAGGCTACAAGAAAATTGAGGATGGTGTAGTCGGTGGCTATAAGAAGATTGAAACAGGCGTAGTCGAAGGCTTTGGCAAGGTTACTGATAAATGTGTCGAGGTGCTGTTCACTAAGGAGGGTGAAAGTGTGGAGGATGCCAAGAAAAGGCTTTCCGGCGACAAAAAATAAGCACATTAACATAACGCAAACATTTCTCAAAGATTTCAAAAACATTGGTGCGATATAATGTACCCGTAAAAAATATGAAAGAGGTAATTATCATGAATAAGAATGACAAGGATTTTCTTGTGCAGAAAATCAGAACACAGTACACCGAAAAAGAAAACACCGAGCTGGATGCTCTGAGAGATCTTGACCGCAAGGTTAAGCGTCCGGCAAACGTCTTTTCCTATGTTTTCGGCAGCATCAGCGCAATCATTATGGGAGCAGGCATGAGCCTTGTGATGACCGACATTGGTACAACCGTTGGTATTGAAAATCCGATGGTGCCGGGTATTGTCATCGGAGTTATTGGTATGGTTCTGGCGATCATGAACTATCCTGTTTACAAAAAAATTTTGGCTTCTCGCCGCAAGAAATACGCTGGCGAAATTATTGCACTCAGCGACAAGATCATGAGTAAGTAATCTGCATAGTGAAGATGGGGCTATGTCATTGATGATGTAGCCCCATTTTTACATTTTTTCAAAAAAGGCATCTGTATCTTCTAAACGCAAACAAAACTTTAACATTTACATGGTATAATATCTTTGTTAATGGATTTTGCGGAGGTAACACGATGTTTAAGATATTGGTTTTGGAAGATGATAAGGAACTGAACAGGACAGTATGTGCCTTTTTGAATAACAGCGGATACGAAGCTGTGGGCTGCATAAATGCGAATGAAGCCTATGACGCACTATATGAAAACACGATTGACCTTATTGTTTCGGATATTATGATGCCGGGTGTGGATGGCTTTGAGTTTGCAAGGAATGTTCGTGATGTGAACAACGACATTCCGATTCTGTTTATGACTGCCCGTGATGATATTGCATCTAAGCAGCGGGGATTCCGTATCGGTGTGGATGACTATATGGTCAAGCCGATTGATCTGGATGAATTGTTTCTGCGCATCGGTGCGCTTTTGCGTCGTGCGAAAATTGCATCCAGCAGGAAACTTGAAATCGGCAGCTTTGTCATGGATGCAGATGAGCATACCGCCTATTTGGGTGACGATGAAATCTCATTGACAAGCCGTGAGTTCAATATCCTATATAAGCTCCTGTCCTACCCCAAAAAGACTTTCACACGAACACAGCTAATGGATGAGTTTTGGGATGTAGATACCGGAACAGCACCAAGAGCCGTTGACGTGTATATGACGAAGCTCCGTCAGAAATTGTCTGATTGCGAGGATTTTGAAATAAAGACCGTCCATGGCTTGGGATACAAGGCGGTGATCAAATGAAAAAGCTGACCTTACAAAATGTGTTGAGAATGATTAGTGGGTTCTTGGCTTTCTTTCTGACAATAGGCTTTGCAATTTCCTGTTGTATGATGCTGTTTTTGAATGTGCTGGCTGACACAATGAACTTGACCTTCACGGCAACCAATATTGCAGCCGCCGCAAAAATCACACTTGTTAACGTGCTGTTGATTGCAGTCATCTTTACATTGGTGGATCATATCCGTCGAAAAATTTCCGTGGATCGTCCTGTAAAAATCATTACCGATGCCACCGAAAAATTTATGAAAGGTGATTTTTCCGTCCGTATCTCTCCCATGCAGGGGGCTGGATCAGAGGGCTTTAATCAAATCATTATAGCTATCAATTCCATGGCGCAAGAATTGTCTGGAATTGAAACTTTACGAACAGATTTTGTTTCAAACGTATCTCACGAAATGAAAACGCCGCTTTCGGTTATGCAGAATTACGGCACTTTGCTGCAGGGAGCAGAACTGTCACAGGAAAAGCGCATCGAATATGCAAAGGGTGTTACCGATGCGTCCCGACGTATGGCAGATATGATGACCAATATTCTGAAACTCAATCGCCTTGAGAATCAACAAATCTTTCCGAAGATGGAAGTGTTTGATTTAGGCGAACAGCTTTGCGAGTGTCTGTTGCAGTATGAGAGTGTTTGGGAAAAAGCTAACATTGAGATAGAGACCGATATTGCAGAAGATGTAAAAGTAAAAGCGGATGCAGAGCTGCTGTCTCTTGTGTGGAACAATCTGTTTTCCAATGCTTTTAAGTTTACCGAAGCAGGAGGAACGGTCAGTGTATCACTTGCTGCTACCAGTCATCATGCTATTGTTAAAGTAAGAGATACCGGTTGCGGTATGACACCAGAAATCGGCGCACACATTTTTGAAAAGTTCTATCAAGGTGACACGTCACATTCCACCCAGGGAAATGGACTTGGGCTGGCTCTTGTTAAGCGTGTGGTGGACATTATGCAGGGAGAAATCAATGTAGAAAGCACCGTCGGAAAAGGCACGACCTTTACGGTGAAGATCGAAAAGGTGTGACATGGATTGGCGAAAACTTATAAAATCAATTTTATATCCCCATACCGCCGTTATGGTTGTTTTACTTCCGATTGCAACGACGTTTCTTGTATTTTCGATGGTATATATCGGAACAGAATCGATTCCGGCGTATGTTTCCTATGTGCTTGCCGCCTATACTCTTACAATTTGGTGTTTTCGGATACCTTACCTAATTCAATTTTTCAAAGCGATCAAGAATGAGAACAAGTATGTAAAGCTATGGCTTGGCGATCTGCGGCTGCGCTCTAACATTATGCTTTATGGCTCATCCGCATGGAATACAATTTATGCAGTCTTTCAGTTATGGCTCGGCTTCTATCATCACACCTTTTGGTATTATTCCCTTGGTGGATATTATATTTGTCTTGCTGTCATGCGATTTTATCTTGTGCGCTATTTACGCAAGAATAAGCCCGGCGAGAAAATGGAAACCGAACTAAAGCGATACCGTTTTTGCGGGTGGATATTCCTTGCCATGGACACGGCGTTGGCTCTGATCATTTTCTTTATGGTTTATTGGAATTGTACTTTCGAGCATAACATGATTACGGCTATCGCTATGGCTGCATACACGTTCACAACATTTACCATGGCAATCATCAATCTCATAAAGTACCGCAAATATAACAGCCCCATATTGTCTGCAAGCAAAACCATCAGCATGGCTGCCGCCTGTGTATCTATGCTGACATTAGAATCCACAATGCTCACTACCTTCAACGATGGCTCTATGTCCCTTGCTTCACGCAGAATTATGCTTGGCACAACCGGAACCGCTGTCTCTGCTTTTGTGATAACTATGGCTGTGGTTATGATTGTACAGAGTTCAAAGAGAATCAAAGAAATGAAAATTCAAGAGGAGAAATCAAATGGAGAACAGGGATAAAGAAACCTTTAGCTACACTTACTCTGCCAAGGAACAGACAGAAATACAGAACATTCGTAAGAAATATGAAACGACCACTGAGCAGGAAGATAAGATGGCTCAGCTTCGCCGTCTGGATGCGAGCGTCAGTTCCAAAGCAACAACCGTTGCACTTGTCGTTGGTATTGTAGGAGCTTTAATTATGGGACTTGGCATGAGTCTCGCAATGTCCGATCTGAGCGAAATAATTGGTATTCATCAAGACGTTGGGATGCTCTTGGGTATTGTTATCGGCGTTGTTGGCATTGTGCCTGTTTGCCTTGCCTACCCGCTGTATAACCGCACCTTGAAGAAAGAGCGTGAGAAGATCGCTCCCGAAATTCTCAGGCTTTCCGATGAACTTATGAAGTAAGGGAAACGGAAATATCTGTGTCAAAGCAAAAGACACAGATAAGAAAACCGCTGTATTTTTCATCCTCGCAAGGATGGAGAGTACAGCGGTTTTATATTTTCTGAGGAAAGGTGTCAAACTGCATTTTTACAGTTTGGGTACCATTTTCGAGGAAAATATGCGGGTGTCCAGAGGGATGCAATCCCTCGGCTCTGGGTTTCCAATAGGGGCGAGAAGCATCCCTGTTGGCACACGATTTTGCTTGCAAAGTCTAGTGTGTTATACCTTTGGCGACCGCTGACGCTGGAAAGGGGCTGTCACCCTACCGGACAGGCAGTTTCCAGAGGCAGCAGAACAGGCGGATTTTGTGGCTACACAGACAACAAAAGCGAAGGATTTGCCATGAGCAAAATCCGACTGTTCGGGTGTAGTTGGCATTGGGAGTTTTCAGCAAAGCGAAAATTCCCTGTGCCAACGGGGGAGCCAATGGTATATAAAATCCCGCCGCAGCGAAACGCACTAAAACCACCACGGCAGCTCCAGCCAGAGGTTGTCCATCGCCGTTTCTTCCAGCTTCTTTGCTCGGCTCTCACGCAAATTGAAATGGATTGCCGTACCGATCATCGTATGCTCTGCATCGTCTGTGAAGCCGTAACGATACAAGAGGTAGGCTTGCTCCCGCTCTTCAATTCTGTCCAATGCCTCATAAAGCTCACGCAAGGTTTCCTGCTCTATATAAATCTTTTCCGGCGGCTTGGCGATGGGGTCGGCTATCGCTTCGATGCGCAGCATCCGTTCTTCGCCGGGGAGAACTTCGTCCAGACGGATTTTCTGAAAAGCAAGTCCGTCTGCGGTGTCGGTCATTCGCATTTCATATTGAGAGAACGCATCCCGTATCAGGTCGGTCATAGCGTTTCGGATGGATGGGGCGGCATAGGTTAGAAATTTGATGCCCTTGCTTCCGTCAAAACGGGGAATAGCATCCAATAAGCCGATGCAGCCTTCCTGTTCCAAATCATCCTTGTCGATACTGAGTTCGCTCTCCCCAAGATTCATACCGAAATAAATCTCGTTGGCGGTTTTACGGATGAAGCCCAAATTGTTTTCCAGAAGAAGGTCACGGGCGTTCATATCTCCCTTCTGAGCCAGAGCGCAGAGCTGCTCATTGCTCCGGTTTTTCATTTTCTTTCTCCTGTGCTGCGGCTTGATCCAAGGTGGTCTGCATAAATCCGGCCAACGCCTGACCGAGCTTGTCCAATGCTTCCTGATCGACACCTTCCATACCGGCAACACTACCAATAATCAGTTCGGTCACTTGCTCCGGCGTGACCTTGGGATTTTCCATATCCTGACCTTTTGTAAGCTCCGTAAACATTTTCTCCGCTACTGCGGCGGTCAAAGCCTGTGCCGCTGCATAGTCATTTCCGATTTCTTTCTTCACTTCCTTAACCGCCAGCATGAATTGATTTTCAATGGTGGCAAGGTCAGCCTGATAAACCGGAGTTCTCATTTGCAGGATTTTCCTTGCGGCCTGATTCGCTGCATCGGATTTTACAGATTTCCGTGTCAAGCTGCTGAGGGTAGCATACATTTGATTTTGTGCGGCATATCCGGCAGCGAGGGTATCATCAAAATACTGCTCCAATATGTAGGTCAGCTCTGCAAAGCGGGGACTTTCCAATAAACGGTTGACCACCTGTGTATTGACCTTTCCGGTGTAGAGATTTCTTGCAGCTTGTGTGGACAAGCCCAATTCGTCAATCTCATAGTTTTTTCTGTCGGGGACATTGGTCACACCCAAGAGAAAGTCGGTGGACACATTGAACACCCTGGCAATGCGGATAATGTTTTCATCGCCAATCTTATCTGTCTTTCCGGTCAGAAAACGGCTGAGTAAGCTGTCGCCGCATCCGATTTTGAGCGCAAGATCTGTTTGAGATACCTTGTGGTACTTCATCAGATCGGCAAGCCGCTCTCTGACGGTGCCGGGCAGAAATGTATTCTCCATTCGTTATATCCCCCTTCCCTCGTTTTTTGCTTTCATATATTTGCCGTTTTTGATTCTGGCGTCAGCGGGCTTCTCGGCATCCTCCGGAATAATCCAGCGGCTTCCTGCTCGCTGTGCGCCGGGGATGCGTCCCTCATTGCAGAGAATGCTCACTCGCCGGTGCGAGATGCCCCATTTCTCTGCCGCTTCAAAGGTTGATAGATATTTCATTCTCTGCACTTCCTTCCCGCTGAAACTTATAATATTATATTCAATTAGTGGAACAATATCAAGATATAAATTCTGAACAATCGCCACTCTGTGTTTTTGCATTTTTGCAAAAATATCGGGGCGGCTTTTTCTTTTTTGCATAAGTGACGGATTTTTCGGTCTATAGCCTTTTTCTCCGTATATTCAGGTGACAAGCAAGGATTGTCAAAAAATTTACGGAGGTATGCGTATGAATCTGTTTGAAAACATCAAGGCGACTGTCACGGTAAGACAGGCCGCCGAACACTACGGCTTGAAGGTAAGCCGTAACAACATGGTCTGTTGTCCATTCCACAACGACAGACACCCCAGTTTGAAGCTGAACGAGGATTATTTCTATTGCTTCGGCTGCGGGGCTACCGGAGATGTGGTTGACTTCACGGCAAGGCTGCTTGGTCTGTCTGCTTATGAATCAGCGCAGAGACTGGCTGCGGACTTTGGGCTGGACATCAGCCGCCCGTCCGTGGTGGCACAGGTAAAGAAGTACCGTCCCCGTGTGAACCAGTTGAAACAGGACGAGCTTTTCTGCATGAATGTGCTATCAGGGTATCTTCATCTTTTGGAGGACTGGAAAGAGCGATATGCTCCCGAAACACCGGAGAACGAGCCGGATGAGAGGTTCGTGGAAGCTTGCCACAAACTGGAATATGTGGAGTATCTGAACGATTTGCTCCTTATGAGCGATCAGGAAGAAAGGGCTGATACCGTCAAGGAACTTTTGACAGACGGAACGATTGCAAGAATGCAAACACGACTGGACGAGCAGAAAAAGGAGGTGCGCTGCCATGTCAGAGAACAGGAAATTGCTTGAGATGAATGTGACGATGTGGTTTGACGGCAAGAGTATCAATGAAGCTCTGTTTTGTGAAGATTTTCTGAGAACCCGTCAGATTATCTTTGCAAACGGAGCTTTTTTCACGCCTGATGGTCGTGTGACGGATGACCTGCCGCTTCGTGGCGAAATCTTTGAGGAATTGAAATATTGTGCCGTGAACAACATTCCCCGCAAAATCAGCAACATCATTGAGATTATGAAGCTGGCGGCTCATGTGGAGGATTTCCCGCCGGAGCAGGACAGGATTCATCTGGCAAACGGTACGCTCATGCTGGACGGCACTTTTACGGAGGGGAAGCCGGACATTGTACGAAACAGACTCCCGGTTTCCTATCGCCCAGATGCACCGAAGCCTGTGTTGTGGCTTTCCTTTCTGGATGGTCTGCTTTACCCGGAGGATATTCCCACCTTACAGGAGTTTATCGGCTATTGCCTGATTCCCTCCAACAAGGGACAGCGCATGATGGTCATTAAGGGCAACGGCGGCGAGGGTAAATCTCAAATCGGTGTAGTGCTGGGACAAATGCTGGGCAACTCCATGAAAGACGGCAGCATTGGTAAAATCTCCGAGAACCGATTTGCCCGTGCCGATCTGGAGCATATCCTCCTGTGTGTGGACGATGATATGCGGATGGAAGCTCTGCGTCAGACCAACTATGTCAAATCCATTGTGACGGCGCAAGGAAAAATGGATTTGGAGCGCAAGGGCAAGCAGAGCTATCAGGGCTGGATGTTTGCCCGACTGCTGGCTTTCTCTAACGGAGATTTGCAGGCATTGTATGACCGAAGTGACGGTTTCTACCGCCGTCAGCTGGTGCTGACCACCAAGGAAAAGCCTGCCGGAAGAATGGATGACCCTGACCTCGCCCAGAAGATGAAAGCTGAGGTGGAGGGCATTTTCCTCTGGGCGTTTGAGGGATTGCAGCGTCTGGTTGCCAACAATTTCAAATTCACGGAAAGCGAGCGAACGAAAGCAAACCGTGAGTCCGTCAAGCGTGACAACAACAATATCTTCGACTTCATGGAGTCTGAGGGCTACATCCGTCTGAAAGCGGACTCTACTATCAGCTCCAAGGATTTATATGAGATTTATCGGATGTGGTGCGAGGAAAACAATCTTACGCCTTTGAAAAAACGCAGCTTCAGCGATGCGGTCATTGCCAATCAGAGCAAGTACAATTTGGAATACTGCAACAAGATCACAAATTCAGCCGGACGGCGAGTGTGGGGCTTTTTCGGTATTGAGGCTATTACCAGACCTAATATAAATGGGTTTTATGATGTTTCGGAGCGTACGTACGTACCGGAGGGCTGGGACGATTGATTTTTCCATCATCTCCTGTGTACGTATGTACGCAGCGTTTTACCCCAAATGCCGCTATATAGGAAATCTGTTGCAATACAGCCCTATATTTCAAGGCTGAAAATCAAGACAGGTGAAATCCGCAAACTAATTGACCGTGGGCAGAAATCATTTCACGAAATCGTGCTTCTCGGAACAGCGAAGCAGATTAACGGAACAATGGTGAAATGCACTATTTCAACCAAAGTCAAACGGAACAGGAAAGTCGGTGGGTGTCACCTATAGACAGGACATCATAACGGCAATTCTGGGCGAATTTTATCACAACTGAATATTTCACGATGCAGCGAAGTGGATACGCCAAGGGGTGTACAGGCTTCGCTATTTTATTAACTAAATTACGGAGGATTTTGAATATGAATGTACGAAACGAAATCAAGGCACAAATCATTCGTGCCGGTTTTACGATGCAGGAGGTTGTTGACCTGCTGCACGATGAATACGGTTGGTCGGACAGCGTTTCCAATCTGTCTGCCAAGCTGCAAAGAGAAAGTATCCGCTATAAAGAGGTCATGGAGCTTGCCGAAGTGCTGGGCTTTGAAATCGTATGGAGAAAGCGGGGTGACCGCTGATGGCAGCACCGCAGTACGCTATTTTACGATTTGCCAAGTACAAGGGACCGGAGATCAGCGGCATCGAGGCGCACAATGAGCGCACCAAGGAGAAATACGCCAGCAATCCCGACATTGACCCTACCCGCACACACCTCAATTTCCACCTTATCAAACCGGAACGCAGATACCGGGCGGAATCCGAAAAGCAGATTGCAGAAGCAGGCTGCCGTACACGCTCTGACAGCGTCCGTGTGGTGGAGGCTCTGATCACCGCTACGCCGGAGTTCTTCAAAGGCAAGAAACGTGCGGAGATCAAAGAGTTTTTTAACGAAGCATTGGAGTTCATCAAGCAAAATCAAGCCCCCGAAACAATCATATCTGCCGTGGTGCATATGGACGAAAAAACGCCTCATATGCACCTTTGTTTTGTCCCGCTGACCGAGGATAAGCGTCTGTGCGCCAAGGAGATTTTGGGCAACAAGAAAAAGCTGACCCAGTGGCAGGACAAGTATTGGGAACACATGGTTAAGAAATATCCCGATCTGGAGCGTGGCGAAAGCGCAAGCGAGACCGGGCGTGACCACATCCCCACAAGGGTGTTCAAGCAGATGGCAAGGCTCACCAAGCAGCACGACAAGTTGGAAGAAATGCTCTCCGACATGAAGTTCACCAACTACAAGGAAAGGTCAGCGCAGATTGCGGCATTTCTTGAAAAGTATATCCCCGATGTTGCCGCTATGGAAACGCAGATGAAGAAATACGAAAAGTTCTTCAAGACAGTCAGCGGTAAGCAGAAAGCGTTGGAGAAGAAAAACGCCGACCTTGCTGATGCTCTGGAAGAAAGCCAGAAGCAAAGTACGCTCAAAAAGCTACAGGAAGCAAGGCTGCAAAGCGATTATGAACGGGTAACGGCAATTCTTAACCGTATTCCGAAGGAAGTGCTGGCAGCATATACACACAGAACGAACGTACAGAAACACGATAAGAAATTTGATAGATAAAAGGAGCAGAAAGGAGATTTGCCTATGGGTTATAGCCGCAAGGATGTTGAAGCAACAAAGCAGATGGCAAAGAAATTTGTCCGTTATCAGGAGGGTGCCGAGCTGTATAGCCTCGGCTTGACAAAATTTCAGGAGCTGGCAAAGGAAGCAAAGGCAGTTTATAAGATCGACAAGGTTGCCCTCGTAAACTGCGAGATTTTGGACAAATACCTCGAAACTTTCCGTGTTGCTTAATCTGCGGAAGATATTTTAAGACGTTTTTTAACGAAGGGCTCGATAAGTATTGACTTTTTGTCATACAATAAGTATAATATTATCGTGGAGGTGTGAGGACAGCTATGGCAGATATGGGAAGACCAAAGTCGGAACATTCAAAAAAGAAAATACTGAGTGTTCGTGTCGGAGACTCCCTGTATCAGCAGATTTGTTCTTACGCCGAACAGCATAATATGAGTGTGACAGAAGTTGTCTTGCAGGCATTGGAGAAAATACTATCCAAACCTGAGTAATATCGAGCCCTTCTTCATTTTTTGAAGGAGGAATTGATATGGCAAAGACAAGAAAAGATTTGCGGGGCAGAGCCCTGCGAAAAGGAGAGATGCAGCGAAGCTCCGACAAGCGATATGTTTACACCTATACAGACCCGCTTGGACGGCGTAAGTATCTCTACGCAAATGACCTTGTGACTCTCAGAGAGAAGGAAGCAGAGCTTACCAAAAATCAGTTGGATGGTTTGGATATTTATGTTGCCGGAAAAGCAACGGTGAATTTCCTGTTTGACCGGTATATGAGCTTGAAAACAAATCTCAGACAGACCACGAGAAGCAATTATCTGTATATGTATGACCGCTTTATTCGAGATACCTTTGGTAACAAGAAAATAGCGGACATCAAGTTCTCGGATGTGCTTCAATTCTACAACTGTCTGTTGGAGGAACAGGAGATCCAGATCAACACGCTGGAAAGCATCCACACGCTTCTGCATCCGACATTCCAACTGGCAGTTCGGGATGACATCATTCGCAACAATCCCACGGACGGAGTAATGGCAGAGGTCAAGAAAAACTCTGACCACGATACCGGAGTGCGACACGCTCTTACCGTTCCGCAGCAGCGGGCATTTATGGAGCATATCGCCAATCATCCGGTGTACTGTCATTGGTGGGCTATGTTCACCATCCTTTTGGGAACAGGCTGCCGCATCGGGGAAGCATTGGGACTTCGCTGGGAAGACCTGGACTATGAAAAACGTGTTATCAGCATCAATCATAGTCTGGTGTATTATCCGGTAGGCGAAAGCCGCACGTCTGTACAGCATATCTCAAAGCCGAAAACTAAAGCCGGTGAGCGAACAATCCCGATGTTGGATTCCGTGAAAGACGCTTTTGAGATGCTTCGGGAAGAACAGTTGGAAAACGGTTGGAATGATGTGGAGATTGACGGTATGCATGGATTTATCTTCTGCAACCGCTTCGGGAATGTTCCCAATCCGCAATCTGTCAACCGGGCAATCAAGCGTATCGTCTCGGATTACAATGCCAGAGAGGAAGTCAACGCCAAAAAGGAACGCCGTGAAGCGGTGATGCTGCCGGATTTTTCAGCACATCATCTGCGACACACATTCTGCACAAGACTTTGCGAACAAGAGACCAACCTGAAGGTCATCCAGTCCATTATGGGGCATAAGGACATCAAGACAACGATGGACATTTATGCCGAGGCGACAGAGGATAAAAAACAGGAATCATTTGAACGTTTGGCTGCAACATTGAACGTGTTTTAAGAAGGGCTCAATGAGCCGTTTTGCTTGACAGCAAAATTCTTCAAAGGACAGCAAATTGACAGCAAATCTGCGAGGATAATGAAGCATCACGAAGCGTAGTGAATGGGAGGTTTCATAGTGAAAACAGCACTGCGAAGCATCACGAAGCATGGTGAAGCAATCTCATTAAAAATCCCGACGATGAAGCCGCTGGAATGAGCGCATCCGGCCGGAGAGCCTGTGCTGGCAAACGTCCGGCTAAGGCCGGATTTGCGGAGAGCTGCAAATGGAGAAGTTGACCCGGCGGGGCCTTTGCCCCGGCGGAAAGAGGGGGAGTACGCCGCTGGCCGGCGTACTCCTCCGTCTGCTGTCAAGGCAAAAACCGCCGGCAGAAAAACGGAATCCTCTCCGGATATGCGCACCGGCTCTGGATTTAGAGCGGAATGTGTACGGCACCGGGGCGGTCGAACAGCGGACTTGAGAAGCAGAGGCACCTGCGCCGCAGGGGGAGGAGAGAGATTCCGGAGGCGATAAATGGGAGAGCACGAAGGCGGCACCCTTCCGGAGAAGGCCGGATCCGGAGCTCCCACCTGGGCTCCGGGCTGTTGAATCTGTAACGGCCGGGCTGCAGTGGCCGGTGTTTTTTTATTTATAAGGTATGAAATTCCAGGGTGCTGTGAAAAAAATCGTTGACTTGAATCACAGAAGAGCTTATGCTATACTTGCTTTTGTATAAATCCCCACAGTGGTTTCCATGAAATTCCATGGACTGCGGCGGCCAAGGGCTGCCGAATGGGACCTTTCGCGCTCTATGTCCCACCGGGCATAGAGCGCATCCCCGTCTCCGGACAGCACCTGGAACGGATGGACGCACGGGGAGCAGAATGACCGGAAAAGGAGGCGCGCCCTATGGAGATCATCACCAGCCGGACCAATCCGCTGTGCACCCATCTCCGCAAGCTGGCGTCCTCCGTTTCTTATCGCCGGGACTGCGGGGAGTTCCTTTGCGACAGCCCCAAGTTGCTGGAGGAGGCTTTGCTGTGGAGAGCGGGCCTGCGGACAGTGGTCTGCACGGACCCCGCCGCCCTGCCTGCCCTGCCCGATACTGTCCGCCGCGTCCAGGTACCCGGGGATTTGATGAAATCCATCTCTCCCGCACAGACGCCCCAGGGCGTCCTCTCCGTGTGCGGCCTGCCGGGCCGGACGCTTCCGGAACAGTTGACCGGCCGCCGGTACGTGGTCCTGGACGGGGTTCAGGATCCGGGGAATGTGGGGACGATCCTCCGGACGGCGGACGCCTTTCACGCCGACGGATTGTTTTTGGTGAACGCCTGCGCGGACCTGTACAATCCCAAGACCGTTCGGGCCTCCATGGGTGCGGTGTTCCGCTGCCCGGTGTGGACCTGCGGGCTGGAAGAGCTGCGGGCGCTGCTGACGAAGAGCGGCCTGCCCTTGTATGGCGCGGCCCTTCGGAGCGATACGGTGGACGTGCGGCGGGCGGACTTCTCTCACTGCGCCGTGGCCGTTGGCAGCGAGGGGAAGGGCCTCTCGGCGGACGCGCTGGCGGCTTGTGACCTGACGGTGAGGATCCCGATGAGCGGTCACTGCGAGTCCCTGAACGCTGCTGCTGCGGCGGCCGTGCTGCTGTGGGAGGCGGCGAGAGACGACTGAGGAGGGAAGTCCATGTCCGCGCTGAAATACTGGCTGTGGCTGACGGAGCTGCCGGGGCTGACGAACCAGACCCGGCTGGCGCTGCTGCAGCATTTCCCCACGCCGGAGGACGTGTACTACGCGGAGGCGGAGGAGGTGCTGCTGACCGAGGGCATCACCCGGGAGCAGGCGATCCTGCTGGAGAACAAGAACTGCGCCGCTGCGGACCGGATTTTGGCGGACTGCCAGCGGCTGAATGTGAACATCCTCACCCTCCAGGACGCGGGGTATCCCAACCGGCTGCGGAATATTTACGACCCGCCCTGTCTGCTGTATGTCCGGGGCCGCCTGCCGGCTTTTGACGATGAGGCGGCGGTGGCTGTGGTGGGCACCAGGGACTGCACGCCCTACGGCGTCTCCTGTGCGGAGAAGCTGGGCCATGGCTTGGCCGCCGGCGGAGCCGTGGTGGTCAGCGGCTTGGCCCGAGGCATCGACTCCGCGGCGCTGCGGGGCGCCCTGCGGGCCGGCGGCACGGTGGCGGCGGTGCTGGGCAACGGCACGGATGTGATTTACCCACCGGAAAATCAATACCTATATGAGGATGTTGCGGCGGCTGGCGCGCTGGTCAGCGAGTACCCGCCGGGCACGCCGCCGGATGGACGGCATTTCCCGGTGCGCAACCGCATCCTATCCGGCCTCTCTCTGGCAGCCCTGGTGGTGGAGGCGCCGGAGCGCAGCGGTGCGCTCATCACGGCGGGCACCGCCCTGGAGCAGGGGCGGGACGTGTTCGCTGTCCCCGGACCCATTGATGCTCCGGCCAGCGTGGGCTGCAACCGCCTGATCCGCGACGGCGCCGGGCTGGCGTCCGACGCCTGGGACATCCTGCGGGAATACGAGGCCCGGTTCCCGGACAAGCTGCGCCGGGAGGGGACGCAGGACGCGCCCCCTGTGCTGGGCTATCAGGCCCGGCAGAAGACGGAGCCCAAGCCGGTGGCTCCGTCGGTGAGCCTGTCCCACAATAATCTGAGTCTGACCGACGACCAGATCTGCCTGCTCCGGACGCTGACGGAGGAGCCCATGCTGGCAGACGACCTGATCGAGCTGACGGGCATCCCCACTCGGCGGGTGCTGTCGGCCCTGACCGTGCTGGAGATCGAGCATCTGGTGACACAGCACAGCGGGAAGCGGTACGCCCGCGCGGTGAATTTGACGGAATAAACACGCGCCCGATCCTGGGCGCTTGGAGGTAACTATGGCAAAACACAGCCTGGTCATCGTGGAGTCTCCCGCGAAGGCCAAAACCATCGGAAAATACCTGGGCAAGGAGTTTGAGGTGAAGGCCTGCATGGGCCATCTGCGGGACCTGCCCAAGAGTACCCTGGGCGTGGACCTGGAGCACGACTTCGAGCCGGTCTACAAGCCCATCAAGGGCAAGGAGGACATCATCGCCGACCTGAAGAAGTCCGCCAAGAGTGCGGAGATGGTCTACCTTGCCACCGACCCGGACCGGGAGGGAGAGGCCATCTCCTGGCACCTGAAGCAGCTGCTGAACCTGCCAGATGAGAAGACCCGGCGGGTCACCTTTAATGAGATTACCAAGAACGTGGTGCAGGAGAGCATCCGGGAGCCCCGGGACATCGACCAGAAGCTGGTGGACGCCCAGCAGGCCCGCCGCATCCTGGACCGGATCGTGGGCTATGAGCTGAGCCCCCTGCTGTGGAAGAAGATTCGCCGGGGCCTCTCCGCCGGGCGGGTCCAGTCCGTGGCCACCCGCATGGTGGACGACCGGGACCGGGAGATCGAGGAGTTCAAACCTGAGGAGTACTGGACCCTGGATGCCAACCTGTTCGGCGACGACGCGAAAAAGCTCCCCTTCGCCGCCCGCTACCACGGGAAGGACGGCAAGAAGGCGGAGCTGAAGTCGGCGGAGGACGTGGATGCTGTGGTCCATGAGACGGAGCACGCCCCCTTCACCGTCAAGACCGTGAAGCGCACAGACAAGCAGCGCAGCCCCTCTCCGCCCTTCACCACCTCCACCATGCAGCAGGAGGCGTCCCGCAAGCTCTCCATGACGCCCCGGCGGACCATGTCCATCGCCCAGCAGCTCTATGAGGGCGTGGACATCGAGGGGGAGGGCACCGTGGGTCTCATCACCTATATGCGTACCGACTCCCTGCGGATCAGTGAGGAGGCCCTGGCCTCCGCCAAGACCTTCATTACGGGCCGCTACGGCGAACATTACGCCCAGACCCACCGCTACAAGGCCAAGGCGGGCGCCCAGGACGCCCACGAGGCCATCCGCCCCAGCAACGTCAACTGGACGCCGGAGCAGCTGAAAAAGGACCTGACCGGCGAGCAGTACCGCCTCTACCGCTTGGTGTGGAGCCGCTTTCTGGCCAGCCAGATGGCCAACGCCGTGTACGACAGCGTGGCCGTGGAGGTCGAGGCGGCGGGACACAGCTTCCGGGCCAGCTCCTCCAGCCTGAAATTCTCCGGCTACACCGCCGTGTATGAGGAGGGCAAGGACGAGGAGAAAGAGGAGAAGGAATCCCCCCTGCCCGCCCTGCGGGAGGGCGAACCTCTGACCCTGAAGGACTTTGACCGGGAGCAGCACTTCACCCAGCCCCCGGCCCACTATACAGACGCCACGCTGATCCGGGCCATGGAGGAGCAGGGCATCGGCCGCCCCTCCACTTACGCTCCCACTGTGTCCACCATCCTGGACCGGGAGTACGTGGTGAAGGAGGGCAAGTACCTCCGCATCACCAACCTGGGCCGTGTGGTGACCGCCCTGATGAAAGAGCGGTTCTCCGACATCGCGGATCTGAAATTCACCGCCAATATGGAACAGCGGCTGGACTCCGTGGAGGAGGGAAAGACCGCCTGGAAGGACGTGCTGCGGGAGTTCTACGGGGACTTTGAGCAGGACCTGGAGAACGCCGAAAAGGCTCTGGACGGCGCCCGCATCAAGGTGCCCGACGAGGTCAGCGAGGAGATCTGCCCCAAGTGCGGGCGCAATCTGGTGTACAAGTCCGGCCGGTTCGGCCGCTTCCTGGCCTGTCCCGGCTACCCCGAGTGCACGTTCACCATGCCGCTGGTGGTGGAGATGCCGGGCCGCTGCCCCAAGTGCGGCGGGCGGCTGATGAAGCGCACCGGCAACAGCAAGAAGACCGGCAAGCAGTATACCTACTACTGCTGTGAGCATGTGAACAGCAAGGACGAGACGGCGAAGTGCGACTTCATGACCTGGGACGTGCCGGTGAAGGAGACCTGCCCCGAGTGCGGCCACACCCTGTTCAAGAAGTCGGGCCGGGGGTTCAAGAAGCCCTTCTGCATCAACCCGGAGTGCCCCAACTTCCTGCCGGAGGAGAAGCGGGGCTATCCCAGGAAGAAGGCCGCGGACAGCGCCGAGGGCGCGGAGCCTGCCGCTGCGGCGGAGGAGACAGCGGAGAAGAAGCCCGCCAGGCGGACAGCCGCAGCGAAGAAGGCGGACACCGCCAAGACCGCCGCGAAAAAGAGCGCCGCCAAGAAACCGGCAGCCGCCAAGACTGCCGCAAAGAAGCCTGCGGCCAAGAAGGAGACGGCCTCCAAAGCGGCGGCCAAGACCACATCCACCAGAAAGACCGCGGCCAAAAAGACGGTCGCGTCAAAGGCGAAGAAGCCCGCCGGGAAGGAGTGACAGCTCCCGGGCCAGGCGGAAGCCGGAGCGGAAGAGGAAGCGCTCCTCCTGCTCCGTGCAGCGCCAGGCGGCGGCCTGATAGGACTCCAGCAGTTCGATCTGCTCCGGGGTCAGGGAGGCCAGCAGAGCATTCTCCAGGCGGCTCTCCCGCTGGTAGAGCGGCCAGCAGGTGCCGGGGAGGTTTTCGTCCAGGTGCTCCAGGAGGTTCTCGAAGAGAATGTCCAGAGGGTCAGTCATGATGAATCATCTCCAAAATCGTAGTTTAATTTCGTGTTTACAATATACACGAAATTAAACTGCAAGTCAAGGGGTGGGGCATGGAAAATTTTGCACAACGGGTCAGACAACTGCGCAAGGAGTCTGGCAAGACACAGACACAGATGGCTGCTGTTTTTGAAATCAGTGCTCGCCAATACCAAAATTATGAGGGCGGCGGGCATTATCCGGATGTGCCGGGATTGATGAAAATGGCGGACTACTTCGGCGTTACTACCGACTATCTGCTGGGACGCAGCGACCAGAGGAGCTAAGGTGATACGGGCCGCCGTCCGGCGGCCACGGGGACTTCTGCTCCCGCAGGGGGCTGGTCCAGCGGGATGCACCCCCCATTTTCTTTTCCCTCTTGTGGAAAAGAAAACGGGCCGTGCACGGTCCAAAAGAAAAGACCGCTTAGACGCGCTCCGGCGCGTTCGCGCCTCCGCGCGACGGGGGTCGGCGGATCGGTGCAAGCGCCGATTTTGGCCTGCCTTCGGGCACGCTTTTCCCTTCTGCAAGTTTGTAACTGCCGTCCCGTGGCGGATGGTGCGGAGATCGTCGGGGTGGTCATCGCATTGAGGGGCTTCTCTTTTCGCTGCCGCTGGCTTGGCGGTTGACGGGAGCTGGTGCAAGCCCCCACGACCGCCGGGGCAGCGCGTAGCGAAGCGGAACGCGCGGAAAGAGAATCTCGTCAAATGCGTCCTTGCACCCCGATTTTTGTCGGAACCGCGCCGCGGGAGTCAGTGTTCAAGTCTGCACCGTACTCCGCCGCGCCCGTCGGGAAGCCCTCGCAAACCCGCAGGCACCATCTCACGCCGACCTCCGTACAGCAACTTTGCACGAATGTGCAAAGTTGCGACCAAAAGCGATTTTTTCTCTTCCACCGGGCGCGGCGTATTCTCTTTTTGTCAAGAACAAAAAGAGAATGGGGGGCGCATCCCCCGTGGAAACGGCCCCCTGGCGGGAGCCAGATTCCCCGTCCCATGGGACGCACCATCAACCAACGATAGATAAAGGATCCAAACTATGAATGTAACAGTTATCGGCGCCGGCCTGGCCGGCTCGGAGGCTGCCTGGCAGCTGGCCCAGCGGGGTATCGACGTCACCCTCCGGGAGATGAAGCCGGAAAAAAAGACCCCCGCCCATGAGACGGAATACTTCGCGGAGCTGTGCTGCTCCAACTCCCTGCGGAGCGACCAGCTGGAAAACGCTGTGGGCCTTTTGAAAGAGGAGCTGCGGCGGCTGGGCTCCCTGATCCTCCAGTGCGCCGACGCCACCCGGGTGGAGGCCGGCGGCGCATTGGCGGTGGACCGCCACGGCTTCGCCCGCATGGTGACGGAGCAGATCCGCAGCCACCCCCATATCACCGTGGTGCCCGGCGAGGTGACCGAGATCCCGGAGGGGGAGGTGGTCATCGCCTCCGGCCCCCTGACCTCCGACGCCCTGGCGGAGCGGCTCCAGTCCCTGTTGGGGGCGGACACCGCCCTCCACTTCTACGACGCGGCGGCCCCCCTGGTCACCGCCGAGAGCGTGGACATGGACAAGGCTTGGTTCGGCTCCCGGTATGACCGGGGAACGGCGGACTATGTCAACTGCCCCATGACCGAGGAGGAGTACGACGCCTTCTGGAAGGAGCTGACCACGGCCCAGGAGGCCCCGGTCCACGGCTTTGAGGACAAGCATGTGTTCGAGGGCTGTATGCCCGTGGAGGTCATGGCCCGCCGGGGCCACGATACCCTCTGCTACGGCCCCCTGAAGCCCCGGGGGCTGAAGGATCCCCGCACGGGAAAGGAGCCCTATGCCGTGGTGCAGCTCCGCCGCGACAACGCCGACGGCACCATCTACAATCTGGTGGGCTTCCAGACCCACCTGAAATGGCCGGAGCAGAGGCGGGTGTTCTCCATGATCCCCGCCCTCCACGATGCGGAGTTTTTGCGCTACGGCGTCATGCACCGGAATACCTTTTTGAACTCTCCCCGGCTGCTGGACCGGTACTACCGGCTGAAAGCGGAGCCCCGGCTCTCCTTTGCCGGCCAGATGACCGGCGTGGAGGGATATGTGGAGTCCGCCGCCTCCGGCTTTCTGGTGGGGGTGGAGACCGCCCGGCGCCTGACCGGCAGGCCGCCCGTCGATTTCCCCCGGGAGACCGCCATCGGCGCTCTGGGGCTGTATGTGTCCAATCCCTCCGTCACGATGTTCCAGCCCATGAATATCAACTTCGGCATCATGCCGCCCCTGGACCATCGGGTGAAGGGGAAGCGGAATAAGAACGCGGAGCTGTCGGCCCGTTCACTGGCCATCATCGACCAAATCAAGCAGGAGGTGCGGGAAGCATGAAGATCATCGTAGACGCAATGGGCGGAGACAACGCGCCGCTGGAAATCGTCCGGGGCGCGCTGGACGCCAACCGGAACCATGGGGTGGAGATCATTCTGGTGGGCCGGACGGCGGAGGTGCTGAAGGCCGTGGAGGCCTGCGGCCAGAAGAGTCTGCCCGCAGGGGTGGAGATCAAGGACGCCAAAGAGGTGGTGGAGATCGCGGATGACCCCGCCATGGCCTTCAAGCAGAAGCCAGACTCCTCCCTGACCGTGGGATTGAACCTGCTGAAGGACGGCGCGGGAGACGCTTTTGTCTCCGCCGGGTCCACCGGGGCGCTGCTCTCCGGGGCCACGCTGGTGGTCAAGCGCATTCGGGGCATCCGCCGGGCCGCCATGGGGCCCCAGATTCCCACCGCCGGGGGACGGGCGGTCCTCTGCGACTGCGGCGCCAACGCCGAGTGCACGCCGGAGTACCTGCTCCAGTTTGCGTACCTGGGCAGCTACTACGCCCAGCGGGTCATGGGCATCGAAAAGCCCCGGGTGGGCCTTCTGAACATCGGTGCGGAGGAGGAGAAGGGCGACACCCTGCGCCATGAGACCTACGCCCTGCTGAAAGAGGCTGGGGAGGCCGGCCGCATCCACTTCATCGGCAATGTGGAGGCCAACGAGGCCATGATGGGCACCGCCGATGTGATCGTTACCGACGGCTTCACCGGCAATGTGATGCTGAAAACCATGGAGGGCGTAGGCAAGTTCCTGCTCAAGTCCCTGAAGGAGATGTTCCTCTCCAGCACCAAGACCAAGCTGGCCGCCGGTCTGGTGAAAGGGGATCTGGGGCAGATGAAAAAGCTGCTGGATCCCAGCGAGGTGGGCGGCACACCCTTCCTGGGGATCCAAAAGCCGGTGATCAAGGCCCATGGCGGTTCCAACGCCAGGGCCATCGAAAATGCGGTGCTGCGGGCCAAGGAGTATGCGGAAAGCGGTTTCATCGCGGACATTCAGGCCAACATCGAACACATGCGGGTCCAGCCCGGCATGGAAAAAAATTGATTTCCTATTGACACCGCCGTAGAGATTGCCGTATGATTACCCCAGCAAGGCACAGAACCATTTTTCCTTGAGGGGTGAACGACATGTCGAATGAGGAAATTTTTCAGACCATGAAGGATTTGGTGTCCGAGCAGTTTGGTATGGAGCTGGACGAGGTGACGCTGGAGACCTCCTTTGAAGACGACCTGGGCGCCGACTCTGTGGACCTGGTGGAGTTGGTGATGGCCATGGAGGAGGAGTTCGAGCTGGGACAGACGGCGGAGGACGAGGTCAAGGCCATCAAGACCGTGGGCGACGCGGTGAATTACGTGGCAGGCAAGCTGAACGGATAACTTGCAGGAACGCCCCGCGCAGAGCGGGGCTTCCTTTTGGGAGTGGACGATATGCGGGATCTGGAGAAAAAACTGAATTACACCTTCCGCAACCAGGCTCTTCTCGAGGAGGCGCTGAACCACAGCTCCTACGCCAACGAGCACCGGGCCGGTGGGCTGCGCAGCAATGAGCGGCTGGAGTTCCTGGGGGACTCCGTGCTGGGCTTTGTGACGGCGGAGTTTCTCTTCTGCCAGCACCCGGACCTTCCGGAGGGGGACCTGACCCGCATCCGGGCGGCCCTGGTGTGTGAGCAGAGCCTGTATGAAGTGGCGCAGAAGCTGGGCCTGGGCCAGTATCTGAAGCTGGGCCGGGGCGAGGAGGCTGGCGGCGGCCGGGAGCGGATCTCCATCCTGGCAGACGCCACGGAGGCGGTGTTTGCCGCTGTGTACCTGGACGGGGGGATCGAGGCGGCCTCCGCCCTGATCCACCGCTGCCTGCTGGACGCAGAGAAGGAAGAGGTAGTGGAGGAGCGCCGCCGGGACTACAAGACGGCTCTGCAGGAACTGGTCCAGCGCCAGGCGGATCAGGTGCTCACCTACCACATGACCGGCGAGGCGGGGCCGGACCACGACAAGACCTTCCAGGCGGAGGTGCAGCTCAACGGACTGCCCATCGGCGCCGGTTCCGGCCACAGCAAGAAAGAGGCCGAACAGGCGGCGGCCAAGGCCGCGCTGGAGACGCTGGAGGAGACGTGAACCGCCTTCGGCCGCTGCATACAAATGAGCAGACCGGTCCTGAACGGCCGGTCTGTTTTTTGCTTTTCTCCGGGCTATGCGGAAATATGACTGGAATTTTCAGCCTGGCCGTGATATACTCAAGCATGTATGTGCGATTTTAAATGACTGGGGGATTGAATCCATTGTCTTTGCTGTCATCCATCCTGCTGGGCCTGATTCAGGGCCTGGCGGAGTTCCTGCCCATCTCCAGCTCCGGCCATCTGGCCATTGCGGAGCACTTCCTGGGCCAGGCGGGCGTTCCGGCGACGCCGGACTTTTTTGACGTGCTGCTGCACCTGGGAACCCTGGTGGCAGTGTTCGCGGCCTACTGGCAGGATATCCGGGACATGATCGTGGAGCTGATCGACGGCGTCCGCGATCTGGTTCGCGGCACCACACCCAACCCCATCCCGCCGGCACGGCGGATGATCCTGCTGATTATCGTGGGCACGCTGCCCCTGTTTGTGGTGCTGCCGGTGAAGGATCTGGTGGAGGGCCTGTCCGGCAATATCTATTTCGTGGCGGGGGCTCTGATCGTGACGGGCTTTCTGCTGTTCGCCAGCGACCGGGTAAAAAAAGGACGCAAGACGGAGCGGAGCGCCAAGCTGCTGGATGTGCTGCTGGTGGGCATTGCCCAGGCCATCGCTACCTGCCCCGGCATCTCCCGCTCCGGCACCACTATCACCGCCGGCTGCTTTGTGGGCTTTGACCGGAAGTTTGCGGTGCGCTTTTCCTTTCTGCTGTCCATCCCTGCCGTCCTGGGGGCCAACATCCTGACCTTGAAGGATGCCATTCAGGAGAATTCCATCATCGTATCGGACATTCCCGTGTATCTGGTGGGAGTGGCGGTGGCCGCCGTGGTGGGCTATATCTGTATCCGCCTGCTGAAGATGATCGCCGATAAAGGCAAGTTCGGCTGGTTCGCGTATTACTGCTGGGCAGTGGGCCTGATCGTGCTGGCGCTGACACTTGTGCCGAAGTAACTTGCCTTTGGTGCGCAGAGCACGTCCGCGGCGGAAGCGGCATCAGGCGTCCGGCGGAGCCAGACCCTGGAACGGGCAGGTTCGGCCAGGCCGCTCAGGAAAGGGCCTCTGGAAAACCGAAGATTTTGCGGCGCATCTCCGTTGCGCTGCATTGACGGTAAACAAAGGAGATTGGAACCTCGAAGGAGAGAAGCATGGCATCCTCAACGCAGAAGAAGACGACAACGAAAAAGAGCGGCAGCCGCTCCGGCTCACGCACGGCCAAGGGTAAGCAGCCTCAGAAGCGTCCCATCCGCCGGGAGGTGGGGGGCGTGATACTGCTGGTGCTGGCGCTGTGTGTGCTGGTGAGCTACTGCGGCGTGCAGGCGATCCTCATCGACCTGCTGGCCAAGCTCCTGAAGGGACTGTTCGGCTACGGCTACTGGCTGGCCGGCCCTGCCATGCTGCTGGCAGGAGGGATCCTGCTGCTGCACCGGGGCCGCCCGGTCACCCTGCGGACCACCTGCGCCCTGCTGCTGCCGCTGCTGGCAGGAGCGCTGTTCCACACCATTTTCGCAGGGGGAGACTATGCGCTGAACGGCTGGGGCGTTTTGAAGAATCTCTGGACGGCGGGCCTTGCCCTGAAGGCGGGCGGCGCCGTTTCCGGCCTGCTGGCGGAGGCGGCGGTGCTGGCGGTCTCCAAGGTGGTGTCTCTCTTCCTCTTCGGCTTGCTGCTGGCGGTTCTGCTGCTGGCGGCCCTGCATGTGACGCCCTCCGCCGTTCTGGAGATGGTACGGAACCGGCCGGAGTACGAGGAGGAGCCGGAGCCTACGCCCGCCGTCCACATCGCTCCTGCGGAGCCGCCCCGGCGGCGGGGAGAGCGCCAGAGCAGGCCCGCCATCGACATTCCCCTGGACGGCGAGGAGCCGTCCGCACAGCCGGAGGAAGAGTCCGGCCGGTTTACCGGCTTCTTCCGGCATAAGTCCGACAAGATGAAGACGCCGGACCAGGTGCTCTCCGACAAGGAGGCGGAGCAGGCGGCGCTGGAACCTGCGCCGTCTCCGGCCCGCGCCAAGGCCGCTCCCACCCCGGCGCCTGTGGCGGAAGAGGTATCCGTTCCGGAGCCCGCCCCCGCAGCGCCTGCCGCCCCGCCTGCCCCGGCAGCGGGGAAGAGGGCCGTGGCCCAGGAGGTAGCCGCCGCTACGGCAGCGGTGACCGCGGAGATTGAGCAGAAGCTGACGGAGGATGCGGACACCTATCAGTTCCCCCCCATTACCCTGCTGCAGGAGAGCCGGGAGGAAAACTATGCCGAGACCGGCGCAGAGCTGCGGAACAACTCCCGCCGCCTGGCGGAGACCCTCACCAGCTTCGGTGTGGACGCCACCGCCGGAGACGTGGTCCACGGCCCCTCCGTCACCCGGTATGAGTTCGTGCTGGACCAGGGCGTGAAGCTCAGCAAGATCACCAACCTGTCGGATGATATCGCCCTGGCCCTGGGGGCCTCCGGCGTGCGGATCGCCCCCATTCCGGACAAGATCTCCGTGGTGGGCATCGAGGTGCCCAACAAGCAGGTGACGCCGGTGCTGATCCGGGACGTGATCGAGTCCCGGGAGTTCACAGAGCACAAGTCCAAAGTGGCTTTCGCCCTGGGAAGGGATATCGGCGGCCGGAACATCGTGGGGGATATCGAGCGTCTGCCCCACGTGCTGATCGCCGGCACCACCGGATCCGGCAAGTCCGTGTGCACCAACTCCCTGATTGTGTCGCTGCTGTACAAGTCCACCCCGGATGAGGTCCGCTTTATCATGGTGGATCCCAAGATGGTGGAGCTGGCCCCCTACAACGGCATTCCCCACCTGCTGATCCCGGTGGTGACGGATCCCAAAAAGGCCGCTGGTGCCCTCCAGTGGGCGGTGTTCGAGATGATGAAGCGGTACAAGACCTTCTCTGAGCATGGTGTGAAGAAGCTGGAGGAGTTCAACCGCCTGGCCCGGGCCAGTGAGGACCTGGAGACGCTGCCCAGCGTGGTGGTGGTCATTGATGAGTTGGCCGACCTGATGTTGGTAGCTGCTAAGGAGGTGGAGGAGTCCATCTGCCGGGTGGCCCAGATGGGCCGCGCCGCCGGCGTCCATCTGGTGATCGCCACCCAGCGGCCCTCCGCAGATGTGATCACCGGCCTCATGAAGGCCAACATTCCCAGCCGCATCGCCTTTGCTGTGGCATCCTCTCTGGAGTCCAGAATCATCCTGGACAACACCGGCGCGGAGAAGCTGGTGGGCAAGGGCGATATGCTCTACGCTCCCCTGGGCCAGGGCAAGCCCACCCGCGTCCAGGGCTGCTTCATCTCCCCGGAGGAGATCGAACGGGTGGTGGAGTTCGTGAAGCAGTCCGGTGAGGCGCATTACTCCGATGAGGTCATGGCCAAGATCGAGGAGTCCATGCAGGAGAAGGAGAAAGGCGGCAAGGGCGCCGCGGCCGCGGCGCCGGAGGCCGGAGAGGACGAGGGGGACGAGCTGCTCCCCGCCGCCGTGGAGGTGGTGCTGGAGACCGGGCAGGCCTCTGTCTCCATGCTCCAGCGCCGGCTGAAGCTGGGCTACTCCCGGGCCGCCCGCCTGGTGGACCAGATGGAGGAACGGGGCATCGTGGGGCCCTTCGAGGGCTCCAAGCCCAGGCAGCTGCTGATCACCCGTGCCCAGTGGCAGGAGATGCAGATGGGCGGCGCGCCCGCCCCGGAGGCGGACGAGCCTCCCTTCCCGACGGAAGAGGAGACCTGACGGATGCAGGCCTTCAGCGGAGATTTCTGAAAACCTCTGCTTGACAAATCCCCGCAAAGACGTATAATGGGACTATCATAAACGCGATGACAGAGCCAGCCCTGCGAAACCGGCTTAGAAGCGAGGGGGAGACGGTGCAAGCCCCCAGCCCACGCCGCACGGCAGCCACTCTGGAGCAGTCCGCGAGGAGCGGAACGGCCCATCCCCGTTACCGGATGACATGAGATGCCTCCCATTCGGAGGCAGATCAGGGTGGTACCGCGGAATGGAATGTTCGCCCCTGACAGAGATGTCAGGGGCGTTTTTTATTGCCGGCCGCCGTAAATGAGATTACAAAATCCGACCAAGGAGGTCTTTTTTATGAAATTTTCCAGCAAGATTCAGCGGTGTGAGCTCTCTCCCATGCGGAAGTTTCTGCCCTATGAGCTGGCGGCAGAGGCCAAGGGCCGCAAGATCTATCATCTGAATATCGGCCAGCCGGACATTGAGACGCCCAAGGCCTTCTTTGACGCGGTGAAGAATTTCCAGGACCCAGTGCTGGCCTATGCGGCGGCCCCCGGCGTGTCTGAGTTTCTGACGGCGGTGCAGGGCTACTACGCCAACCTGGGCATCCACCTGGAGCAATCGGACATCTACGCCACTGCCGGCGGCAGCGAGGCGCTGCAGATGGCCCTGACCTGCATTCTGGACGAGGGAGACGAGATCCTGATCCCGGAGCCCTTCTATCCCAATTACAACACCTTTGTCAGTGTCACCGGCGGCGTGATCCGGCCTATCCCCACAACTCCGGAGGAGGGCTACCGCTACGCCGACCGGGCGCGAATCGAGCCCCTGATCAACGAGCACACACGGGCCATCCTGGTGACCAACCCCGGCAACCCCACCGGCGTGGTCCTCTCCCCGGAGGAGATGCGCCTGATGGCGGACATCGCCAAAGAGCACGGCCTGTTCCTTATCAGCGACGAGGTGTACCGGGAGTTCGTCTACGGCGGCGAGCCTCTGGCCTCCATGGCCCAGTTTGACGATGCGGCCGAGAACGTGGTGGTGGTGGACTCCATCTCCAAGCGGTTCTCCGCCTGCGGCGCCCGGGTGGGCATCCTGGTGTCCCGGAACCGGGAACTGATGGCCCAGGCCCTGAAGATCTGCCAGGGACGCCTGTGCGCGGCCACGCTGGACCAGCTGGGCGCTGCCGCCCTGTACGGCGTAGGCTCCGACTACTTCTCCGCCGTGCGGGAGGAGTACCACAGGCGGCGGGATACCTGCATGGAGGGCCTATCTCAGATCCCCGGCGTGGTGTGCGAGTGCCCCAAGGGCGCTTTCTACCTCATGGCCAAGCTGCCGGTGGATGACACCGACAAGTTCCAGACCTGGCTGCTGGAGGAGTTCCAGGACAACGGGGAGACCGTCATGTTCGCACCCGGCGAGGGCTTCTACGGCACCCCCGGCAAGGGCCGGGACGAGGTCCGGCTGGCTTATATCCTGAAGCAGGCGGATCTGCGGCGGGCCATGGAGGTCCTGGCCCACGGCATTGAGGCATACAACAGCCGGAAGCTGTGAGAAACGAGCAGAGGAGAGCGGCAAAAGCCGCTCTCCTCATGTTTTTATGATTCCGGTGTCCAGAGGCACTGTTCCAGATCCACCGTGCCGTCCAGGCGAAAGGCCACACCCTCCGCCTCCAGCAGGGCCCGCTGGGTGCCGGGGGCAAAGGTGTCGAAGGCCGCCTTGGTACCGCCGAAGCGGTCCACCACCCGGTGGCAGGGCACGGTTGGGTCCTGACAGGACGCCATGGCATATCCCACCAGCCGGGCGCTCCGTGGCATCCCGGCCAGCCGCGCCACCTGGCCGTAGGTGGACACACTTCCGGCGGGGATCCGCCGGACCACGTCATAGAATGCGCCGAAGACTGTGCCGCTCACTTCTCCCGCACCTCATACAGATCCGTCCTCCGGGCGGAGAGGATGGGCAGTTGGGCCCGTATCGCCTCCAGCCGTTCCACGTCCAGGTCCGCGTACAGGGTTGTCTCCTCCGCCCCGGCCCGGCAGAGCACGGCGCCCCAGGGATCCACGGCGATGGAGTTGCCGTAGGCCACGTAGGAGCCCTGTTCGTCCCGGGCGGGGGAGACCCCCACGGTGAAGCACTGGTTGTCCACTGCCCGCTGGCGGAAGAGAAGTTCCCAGTGGGCGGGGCCGGTAGTCATGTTGAAGGCCGCCGGCACGAAGATCACCTTTGCCCCCCGCAGGCACATGCACCGGGCCAGCTCCTCGAACCGCAGGTCGAAGCAGACGCACAGCCCCATGGTGCCGAAGGCCGTCTCGAAGGTGGTGATGGCATTTCCCGGGGAGAGGGTGTCCGACTCCCGGAACCGCTGTCCCCCCTGGACGTCGATATCAAACAGGTGGGCCTTCCGGTGCTTGGCCAGCTGGCGGCCGTCGGGGCCGTAGACGTAGCTGGTGTTGTAGATCCGGCCCTCCGACAGCTCCGGCACAGTCCCGCCCACGAGGTAGAGCCCCAGCTCCGCTGCCAGGTGGGACAGGGCCGTCTGGGCCTCGCCGCCCTCCGGTTCGCCGTAGGCGCCGAAGCAGCTGTTGTCGTAGGGGCAGCAGAACATCTCCGGCAGCACGGCGAAGTCCGCTCCATTCTTGGCCGCCTCCCGGATTTTGCCGCAGGCGGTCTGGATATTTTTCACTTTGTCTGGAAGCACCGGCATCTGGATCAGCGCAATGCGCATAGGCGCACCTCCTCAATCATTCCGTCATTTCCCGCAGCACCAGATCTGTGGCGCCCCCGTCGGGGGAGCGGAGCAGGCGCTTCACCTGCGGGTGGTGCCCGTATTCCACCTGGAGAAAGTCCCGCAGGGCCGTGCCTTGATGACAGCCATGGATCAGGCGGAGCCGGTACGTCCCGGCCCCGGCCCGGCGGAGCAGGGCATCCACCGTGACCTTGGCCTGATAGGTGTTCCTGCCGTGGAGGTCCACGGTGACGATTCCGCACTCCATGGGCGGCTGCCTCCTCTCTCCCGCCGGAGGGCGGGGAATGCTCTTCTCCCATTGTAACATGGGCGGAACTGTGTTACAATGCAAAAAACAGAGGAGGCATGGAAGATGGCAGTTTACACGGAGAAAAAGACATACCACACCAAGGCCCACATGGGCATGATCGACGTGACGGAGGACTTTCAGCACGCAGTGGAGGAGGCATGCCGGCAGCACGGCATCTCTGCCGGGACGGTCACCGGCTTCACCACCGGCGGCGTGGCGGGCCTGACGACCCTGGAGTTCGAGCCGGGCATTGTGAACCACGACCTGAAGGCGGCGCTGGATGTGTTCTCCCCCTATCTGGATGAGAAGGGGCGGGTGGTGCCTTACTGGCATCATGAGACCTGGCATGACGACAATGGCTCCTCCCACATCAAGGCGGCGCTGCTGTCCCCCTTCATCACGGTGCCTTTTGTGAACGGCAAAATCACTGTAGGGCCCTGGCAGAACCTGACCCTCATCGAGTGCGACACCCGGGACCGGGTGCGGGACATTGTGTTCCAAGTGATGGGAGAGTGAGTGCAGCGTGGGTGCCGAGCGTCCGGCATTTAAGCGTTCCGGCGGAGCCGGGACCTTGGCGCGGGCGGGCTCTGCCTGCCCGCACCAGTGAGATGCAGGGCCCCCGGCCGCGCCAAGCGGCTGGGGGATGCGACACCCGGGACCGGATGCGGGACATTGTGTTCCAAGTAATGGGAGAGCAAGCAGCTCGGCGCTTACAAAAAGATCACAGCATGACCAAAGAAACACGCCCCGGAATGGGGGCGTTTTTTTTGCATACTGCTGTCGAAAAGCGCAGAAAATAGATTGCAATTTGTGCAGAGTTGTGGTATCCTTCTTCTACTGCCCTTTAAAGGGATGCCACAGGAAAGCTTTAAATAGAGAAAGGGGAGAGCCATGGAAAAGCGGTACGGCCTGCCCACGGCCATCTGCATGGTAGTGGGAATCGTCATTGGCTCCGGTGTGTTTTTCAAGGCGGAAAAGGTGCTCCAGGCCACCAAGGGCAACATGCCTCTGGGGATCCTGGCGTGGGGAATCGTGGGCGCCATCATGATTATTTGCTCCTATGTGTTCGCCACCATGGCCACCCGGTATGAAAAGGTCAGCGGCCTGGTGGACTACGCCGAGGCCACCGTGGGGCGGCGGTACGCCTACTACGTGGGCTGGTTCATGGCAGTGCTGTACACGCCCTGCCTGGTGTCCGCCCTGGCCTGGATCTCCGCCCGGTACTTCTGTGTACTGCTGGGCTGGGACATCACCGGCGGCGCCTGCATGACCATCGCCGGGGCGATGCTGTGCCTGGACCACGTGCTCAACGCCCTGGCACCCAGGCTGGCAGGCAGGTTCCAGGTGTCCACCACTGTCATCAAGATGATCCCCCTGGCGCTGATGGCCGTCTGCGGCGCGGCGGTGGGCATGATGAATGGCCGCATGGCGGAGAACTTCGCCACCATGAGTACCGGCGCCATCTCCACCGGCGAGGGGCTGATGGCCTCTACCGTGGCGGTAGCTTTCGCCTATGAGGGGTGGATCTTGGCCACCTCCATCAACGCGGAGCTGCGGGATGCCAAGCGGACCCTGCCCCGAGCCCTGGTGGTGGGCTCTTTTATCGTGGTGCTCACCTATATTCTCTACTACATCGGTCTCACCGGCGCAGTGACGACGGAGGAGCTGATGGCCAGCGGCGAGGCAGCGGCCAAGATGGCCTTCCAGCGGGTGTTCGGGGAGACGGCGGGCACAGTGGTGTTCGTGCTGATCGTCATCTCCTGCCTGGGGACCCTGAACGGCTTAACGCTCTCCTGCTGTCGGGGGATGTACGCTCTGGCGGTCCGGAACGAAGGACCGATGCCGGAGCTGTTCCGCCAGGTGGACCCGGTGACCAATATGGCGGGCAACTCCGCCCTGGTTAGCCTGGGCCTCTCCGCACTGTGGTTGGTGTACTTCTATGGCGCCAATGTGGGCGGACCCTGGTTCGGCGCCTTCAGCTTCGACTCCTCGGAGCTGCCGATCATCACCCTGTACGGCATGTATGTGCCCATGTTCATTCAATTCATGCGGAAGAGCACGGACCTGAACCCTTTCCGGCGGTTCGTCATGCCGGCTCTGGCCCTGTGCGCCTGTGCTTTTATGGTGTATGCCGCCTTTGCCGGGTATGGAGTGACCGTGCTGTACTATCTGGTGGTGTACGCCGCGGTCATGGGCATCGGCTGGCTGTTTGACCGGCGGAAAAAATGAAAATAGTGGAAGATTAGGGATTGACAATGTGGGGAAAATGGAGTATAGTGCCTTCAGTACCAAAAGGGAGTAGCTGGCACATTTGATTGTGTACCCAACGGCGTCAGTACGGGCTTTGGCCCCGCTTCGGGTTGAAACGGCGAGACTTTTGTATCAATGCAGAGGCATTGACGCAAAAGTCTCGTCTTTTTTGCGTCTTGCCGGAAAGAAGGAGTTTTATGAAAACGGAAAAGACCATCTGGCAGAAGAGCCGGGAAGAGCTGTTTCAGGAGTTGAGCAGCACCCCAGAGGGCCTGACTGGCGCGGAGGCCGCCCGCCGCCTGGAGCATTATGGCCCCAATGAGCTGCAGGAGGGCGGGAGGAAGAGCGTCCTGCGGATTTTTCTGGAGCAGTTCGCGGACTTTCTGGTAATCATTCTGATCTTAGCCGCCGTCGTCTCCGCCATCCTGGGGGATGTGGAGAGCATGGCGGTCATCCTGGCGGTCATCACCATGAACGCCATATTGGGCACGGTGCAGACGGTGAAGGCCACCGCGTCCCTGGACAGCTTGAAGCAGATGTCCGCCCCCACCGCCAAGGTGGTGCGGGACGGTCAGGTGGTCCAGCTCCCCGGCCGAGAGGTCACCGTGGGCGACGTGGTGGTGCTGGAGGCCGGCGACTCTATCTGCGCCGACGGCCGGTTGCTGGAGTGCGCCAGCCTGAAGTGCGCGGAGAGCGCCCTCACCGGCGAAAGCCTGCCGGTAGAGAAGGACTTGGCGGACATCGACGGCGACGTGCCGCTGGGAGACCGCAAGAACATGGTGTTCTCCGGCTGCTTCGTCACCTACGGCCGGGCCCGGTTCCTGGTGACATCCACCGGTATGCACACAGAGATGGGCAGGATCGCCGCCCTGCTGAAGAGCACGGAGGAGAAAAAGACCCCTCTTCAGGTGAGCCTGGACCAGTTCGGCCGCAAGCTCTCCATCGGCATTTTGGTCATCTGCGCCCTCCTCTTTGCCGTCAGTGTGTTCCTGCGGGGCGAGAATGTGATGAACGCCTTCCTCTTTGCCGTGGCCCTGGCAGTGGCCGCCATTCCGGAGGCCCTCAGCTCCATCGTCACCATCGTACTGTCCTTCGGCACCCAGAAGATGGCCAGGGAGCACGCCATCATCCGCAAGCTCCAGGCGGTGGAGGGCCTGGGCAGCGTGTCCGTCATCTGCTCCGACAAGACCGGTACCCTGACTCAGAACAAGATGACTGTGAAGAAGCTCTGCACCGGGGGCCAGATCATCCCGGCGGACGGGGCGGACTTCTCTCGCCCGGAACAGCGGGAGCTGCTGCGTGCCGCCCTGTTATGCAGCGACGCCACGGTGAACGAATCCGGAGAGGTGGGAGACCCCACAGAGACCGCCCTGGTGCGCCTGGGCGAGAGCTACGGCTTCGACGAGGCGGAGGCGCGGGGCAAGTATCCCCGTCTGGCGGAGCTGCCCTTTGACTCCGACCGGAAGCTGATGAGCACGGTCCACCAGCTGCCGGACGGCCTGACCATGCTGACCAAGGGGGCCGTGGACGTGATGCTGGGCCGCACTCGCCTCTCTCCGGAGGAGAAGGCGGAGATCGAGCGGATGAACGAGGAGCTGTCCCAGCAGGGCCTGCGGGTGCTGGCCTTCGGCAAGCGGATGCTGACCGCCCCCGCCATCGGCCTGGAGGATGAGAACGACCTCCAGTTCCTGGGCCTCATCGCCATGATGGACCCGCCCCGGGAGGAGTCCAAGGCGGCCGTCGGTGAGTGCATCGCCGCCGGCATCCGGCCCATCATGATTACCGGCGACCACAAGGTCACCGCCTCCGCCATCGCCAAGGAGATCGGCATCCTCACCCCCGGCACCGAGGCCGTGGAGGGCGCCGTTATTGAGTCCATGAGCGATGAGGAACTGCGGGAATTCGTACCCAGGGTCAGCGTGTATGCCCGGGTGTCCCCGGAGCACAAGATCCGCATCGTCCGGGCCTGGCAGGAGCGGGGCAATCTGGTGGCCATGACCGGCGACGGCGTCAACGACGCCCCGGCCCTGAAGCAGGCGGACATCGGCGTGGCCATGGGCATCACCGGCACCGAGGTGGCCAAGGACGCTGCCGGTATGGTGCTGACGGATGACAACTTCGCCACCATCGTCCAGGCCGTCAAGAACGGCCGGAATGTTTATACCAACATCAAGAAGGCCATCCAGTTCCTGCTCTCCGGCAACACAGCAGGCATTCTGACGGTACTGTATGCCTCTCTCGCGGGGCTGCCGGTGCCCTTTGCAGCGGTACACCTGCTGTTCATCAATCTCCTGACGGACTCCCTGCCCGCCATCGCCCTAGGCCTGGAGCCCCACAGTGACGCGGTGATGCAGGAAAAGCCCCGTCCCCGCAGTGAGGGTATCCTGACAAAGCCCTTCCTGTTGAGCGTGGGCACGGAGGGCCTGGTGATCGCCCTGGCCACCATCATTGCCTTCCACATCGGCCTGGCCAGCGGCGGCGCTGCCGTGGCCAGCACCATGGCCTTTGCCACCCTATGCCTGAGCCGCCTGTTCCACGGCTTCAACTGCAAGTCCGGCCGTCCGGTGCTCTTCACCCGGGCCTTCTGGAACAACAAGTTCCTGCTGGGCGCCTTCGCCGTCGGCGCGCTGCTGCTGGCGGCGGTGCTGCTGATCCCACCGCTGGAGCCTCTGTTCCAGGTGGCGGAGCTGTCTATCGGACTGGTGGGCTGCATTGTGGGGCTGGCCTTCGGCTCCATGGTGGTCATTCAGGTCTTAAAAGCCATCCGCAGCATGGGCAAGAAGTAAATCCACTCCAAATCAAAGCGGCAGGGCCGCCCCTTATGGGGCGGCCCTGTTTCCTTACGCGCCGGTGTAGGTCCGGACGGCATCCCGCAGAAAGGCGGCGCAGCCGGGGACTTCCCGGTCATAGTAGGCGGTGAACCGGGGATCGGACACATACAGCTCTGCAAGGCCCACATGGGCCTGGGGCGTGTAGGACTCCCAGGAGTAGGACAGCCACCGCCGATGGAGCGCCGCAATCCGCTGGCCCTCCGGCCCGGCGGGGTCCGCCCCTGCTTTCACGGCTGTGACGAGAGCGGTGTGGATCTCACCCCCCAGGGACTTCCACTGGGCATACTCCTCCTGGGTCAGCGCCAGGACGCAGGCGTTGGCCCGGTCCATCTCCTCATCTCCGTATTTCTCCCGGATCTCCTGCCCGAAGGCGGTCTCATTGGCCTCTACCGTGCGGCGCTTGAAGGCTTCAAATTTCTCCTGATCGGTCATCTTCGTTCCTCCCTTGATGTCGTTAATCGTTCGCTGGACAGTCAGGATCAGATCGTCCAGTCGGGCCCGACGGGCCTCCAGCTCTGCCAGGTGGCTCTGCAGCGCCGCCTGGCGGTCAAAGGCCGGGTCGTCCAGAATGGTCCGGATCGAGGCCAGGTCCAGTCCCAGCTCCCGGTAGAACAGGATGTCCTGCAGGCGATCCAGTTGCGCTGGGCCGTAGAGGCGGTATCCGGCCTCCGTGGTCCGCAGAGGTTTCAGCAGTCCAATCCGATCATACCAGCGCAGAGTCCTGGGCGTGACGCCGGCCAGATCGGCCAGCGCCTTGACGGTGTATTCCATAGAGATCCCTCCTGTCGATTGGCAGTATAACAGTTGACGCTGCGGCAAGGTCAAGGGGGTTCACGAAAAAAACCAGGCTTTCTTTTTCCATGGCAATGAACTATAATAGGATAACACCATTTCAAGGATCACGGAAGGGGGGATGGCAGATGATCAATTCCACCCTCTGCTATCTGGAGCGGGGCGACGCTTACCTGATGCTCCACCGGGTGAAAAAGAAGGGCGATCTGAACCATGACAAATGGATCGGCGTGGGCGGCAAATTCGAAGATGGGGAGAGCCCCGAGGACTGCATCCTCCGGGAGACCTGGGAGGAGACGGGCCTGACGCTGACGGACTACCGCTACCGGGGCCTGGTGACCTTTGTGTCCGATGAGGCACCCACCGAGTATATGCACCTCTTCACCGCCACTGGCTGGACCGGCACGCCCCACCCCTGCGATGAGGGAGAGCTGGCCTGGATTAAAAAAGCGGAGCTGCGGGGCCTTCCTATGTGGGAGGGGGACAAAATTTTCCTCCGCCTGCTGGAGGAGAACGTCCCCTTCTTCTCCCTGAAGCTCCAATACCAGGGAGACCGGCTGGACCGGGCGGTGCTGAATGGGAGGCGGATTGTATGATACCCGCTCTGACACTGGAGCCGCTGTCCTGGGACGATCTCCCAGAGGCGGCGGTTCTGTGGGCCGACCCGGCGGTGATCCGATGGACCAACATTGCTGCCCCCTGCACGGAGGCGGGGGCGGCAGACCGGCTGGAACACCTGCTGGACTGCCAGCGGGGGTTGCCGTTCCCCACGGTCTTTGCCCTCCGGGAGGGGACGGCATTCCGGGGACTGGCCGGCTGCCAGCCGGTGGATACGGCCGCCGGGATCTATGGGCTGTTCTACCAGCTGCTGCCCGCCTGCTGGGGCCGGGGCTTGGGACTTGCGGCTGCGGCGGAGGCACTGCGGCGCCTGGAACGGCTGGCACCGGCCCTGGTGCTGGCAGACACGGTGGCAGAGAATACCGCCAGCGTCCGAATTCTGGAGCGGCTGGGCTTTGTCCGCACCGCCGTCCACCACAGAGCTTTCTGCCGGGAGGGGCGGATGCTGGATATCTGGGACTACGCCCGCCGCTGGGCTGGTCCGGCGGAGACCGTCTGACCGGGACGGCCCCGTGCAACATGAAGAAATGAGGAATGTTCATGAGCAGAAAACTGCTGCTGTTCGGCTTTGAGGAGCTGCCCACCATTCTGGCTGCCGCGGCCGCCGCCGGGCCCTTCGGGGCGGAGGTGGTGCCGGTGGCCCGGCAGGACTACAACAAGCCCCTGGCGGTGCTGGCGGGGCTGGATGATGACCCCGGCACGGTACTGCCGTTCAACGGCGGCCCTCTGGGTGGGCGGATGGTGGTGCTGTGCGGCCTGGAGGACCAGGTGGACCGCCTTCTGCCGGCGCTGAGTCAAGCGGGGATCGGGCGGGACTGCCTGAAGGCGGTGCTGACGCCCCACAACCGGACCTGGACCGCTGTGAAGCTCTATCAGGAGCTGCTGCGGGAGCACCAGGCCATGAACGGGCGGTGAGAAGATGCGGATCCTAATCTCTGCCTGTCTGCTGGGGGCCCGCTGTCGGTACGATGGGGTCTCCAAGCTCCAGCCCTGGATCTCTGATCTGGCGGAGCGGCACATCCTGGTCCCCGTCTGTCCGGAGCAGCTGGGGGGTCTGCCCACACCCCGTCCGCCGGCGGAGCGGCGGGGAGACCGGGTGATGACCCGGGACGGTGGCGATGTCACCGCCCAATACCGCCGGGGCGCGGAAGAGGCCTTGCGTCTCTGCCGCCTGCTGGGATGCGAGGCGGCGCTGCTGAAAGAGCGGAGTCCCTCCTGCGGCAGCGGGATGGTCTACGACGGCACCTTTACCGGCGTGCTGACGGCGGGAGAGGGTGTCACGGCGGAGCTGCTGCGCGCCCAGGGCATTCCGGTGTACGGAGAGTCCCGGGTGGCGGAGTTGGCGGACCCCATCTAAACAGGCCAGACAGCCACGGACGGCGCAGCGCCCGGAGAACGGGGCGGCGCCGTTCTTTTCCTCCCCGGCACGGTTTACAACCAGGGGAAAACGTGGTAGACTCGAAGCCATGAATATGGGAGAGGAGGGAGAAACATGAGCCGACAGGATGTCCTGGCCCTGCTGCGGGAACAGGAGGGGGCGTTCGTCTCCGGCGAGGAGATCAGCCACCGGCTGGGACTGAGCCGCGCGGCCATCTGGAAGGCGGTGGATGCGCTGCGGAGGGAGGGCTACACTGTGGAGGCCCGCACCGGCCGGGGCTACCGTCTGCTGGATGCGCCGGACGTGCTGACGGAACCGGAGATCCGCCGCTTTCTGGGGGAGACGGCCCGGGTGGGCCGGACCTTGGTGTGTCTGGCAGAGGTGGACTCCACCAATCTCCGGGCCAGACAGCTGGCAGCGGAGGGCGCAGCGGACGGCACTGTGGTGGTGGCGGACCGCCAGACGGCTGGCCGGGGCCGACTGGGCCGGAGCTTTCAGTCCCCCGGCGGCCAGGGGATCTACCTGACGGCCCTGCTGCGGCCGGATCTGCCGCCGGAGCGGCTGTCGCCGGTGACGGCCATGGCTGGAGTAGCGGTGTGTCGGGCCGTAGAGCGGCTGTGCGGCGTCAGCCCCGGCCTGAAATGGCCCAACGATCCGGTGCTGGATGGGAAAAAGCTCTGCGGTATTTTGACCGAGCTCTCCCTGGAGGGGGAGACGGCCCGCGTGCAGGAGCTGGTGCTGGGCATCGGAATCAATGTCTCCCAGCGGCCGGAGGATTTCACGCCCGAGGTGCGGGAGATCGCTACCTCCCTGGTCCAGGCCCTGGGCCACGCTGTGTCCAGGCCCGCCCTGGCGGCGGAGATCATCCGGGAGGTGGACCGCCTCTGCGCAGCCCTGGCGGCAGGGGAGACTGGTCCTTATCTGGCCGAGTACCGGCGGCGGTGCGTGAATCTGGGCCGGACCGTGCGGCTGCTGCGCCCGGACGGAGGCGGCGAGACGGCGGAGGCATTGGACATCGATGAGGAATTCGGCCTGGTGGTGCGGAGGCCGGACGGCGCGGTGAAGACCGTGCGGTCCGGCGAGGTGTCCGTCCGGGGCCTGTACGGATATACAGAGTGAGAGACAGGGGGAGATAGGGTTGAAAGAGCTTTGGACATTGTTTTGGACCTTCGCGAAGATGGGGGTCATGACCTTCGGCGGCGGCATGGCGATGCTGCCGATTCTCCAGCGGGAAGTGGTGGAGAACAAGCACTGGGCCACAGAGGAGGAACTGACGGACTACTATGCCATCGGGCAGTGCACGCCGGGGATCATCGCTGTCAACACGGCCACGTTCATCGGCCAGAAATACAAGGGCATCGCCGGGGGCATTGTGGCCACCCTGGGGGTGGTGTTCCCGTCTCTGGTCATTATCTCCATCCTGGCGGGGCTCATCAACAACTTCGCGGACCTGGCCTGGGTCCAGAACGCCTTTGCGGGCATTCAGGTGTGCGTGTGCGTCCTAATTTTCAACGCTACGGTGAAGCTGCTGAAGAAGTCCGTGGTGGATAAGCCCACGGCAGCGATTTTCCTGGCAGTGCTGGTGGGCAGCGCGGTGATGGATGTGTCCCCGGTGTGGTTCATCCTCGCGGCCGCAGTGCTGGGTATCCTGCTGAAGAACTGGGAGGTGAAGGGGGCATGATCTATCTGCGCCTGTTCTGGGAGTTTTTCAAGACCGGACTCTTTGCCATCGGCGGCGGTATGGCCACGCTGCCCTTCCTCCACGACATCGGGGAGGCCACCGGCTGGTTCACCCAGGCCCAGCTCATGAACATGCTGGCGGTGTCCGAGTCCACCCCCGGCCCCATCGGCATCAACATGGCCACCTATGTGGGCTTCACCGTTGCCGGTGTCCCCGGCGCGGTGATCGCCACATTGGGAGAGGTGACGCCCTCCATCATCGTGATCCTGATTATTGCCGCCCTGCTGCGGAACTTCCGGGAGAACCGATATGTGGACCGGGCCTTCTACGGACTGCGGCCTGCCTCTACGGGCCTGATCGGCGCGGCCTGCGTGTCCGTGGTACTTGAGGTGCTCACCAACATCGTGGTGGCGTCGCCGGAGACGGGGCTGTTCAACCAGTTCCAGCTGGGGGACGGCGGCCTGGCGGGCCTCATCAGCTGGCCGGGCCTGATCCTGGCGGCGGTGCTGCTGGCACTGACCAATTGGGTGAAAACCACGAAGAATCTCCATCCCATCGTGTTCATCGCCGCCTCTGCCGTGGTGGGCGTGGTGTTCCGCTTCGCGGGGGTATGAGGATAGACCGCCAGGACCTGTATGCCCTGTTGCGGGCGCGGAATATCCCCTATGAGGAGACGGCGCACCCGGCGGTATGGAGCATGGAGGAGCTCCACGCACTCTGTCTGCCGGGGGAGGAGCGGATCTTGAAAAACCTCTTCCTGCGGGACGACAAGAAGCGGCGGTACTATCTGGTGGCCATAGACGGCGGCCGGACGGCAGACCTGAAGGCCCTGCGCCGGACACTGGACAGCCGTCCTCTGAGATTTGCGGACGCCGCAGACCTGGAGCGGCTTCTGGGCCTGCTGCCGGGACAGGTGACGCCGCTGGGGGCCCTCCGGGCGCCTGCCGGCACGGTCACCGTGGTGTTGGATGCGTCTTTGCGGGGCCGGACCGTGGGCGTCCATCCGCTGGAGAACACCGCTACCACGTTTTTGAATCTGGACGATCTGGCCGCGCTGCTGGAGGACCATGGTGTGCCGGTGATCTGGTGTCCGCTGTAATACGCACAAGCCGCCCGCCGGAGAATCCCGGCGGGCGGCTTGTGCCCATCTGGCGGCGGGCCGTCACTTCCCATCGATGTGGTGCTGGATCCGCTGCATGATCATGTCCAGGGCCACCAGGTTGTGGCCGCCCTCCAGCACCACGATGTCCGCGTACTTCCGGGAGGGCTCCACATACTGCTCATGCATGGGCTTCACAGTGGTGAGATACTGGGAGACCACGGACTGGAGCGTCCGGCCCCGCTCCTCCACATCCCGCAGGGCCCGGCGGAGGATCCGCTCGTCCGCGTCCGTCTCCACAAAGATCTTGATGTCGAACATATCCCGCAGAGTGGGGTTCTGGAAGATCAGAATGCCCTCCACAATGATGACCTTGGCGGGCTGGATCTCCACGGTTTGGTCGGTGCGGTTGTGCTCCACAAAGGAGTAGACGGGGCACTGGATGGAGCGTCCGGCCTTCAGCTCCTGCAGGTGGCGGATCAGCAGGTCCGTGTCAAAGGCGTTGGGGTGGTCATAGTTCACCTTGGCCCGCTCCTCATAGGTCCTGCCCACCTGGCGCTTGTAATAGCTGTCATGGCCGATGACGGTCACGTCTTTGCCGAAGTGTTCCTTCAAATGCCGGGTCAGAGTGGTCTTTCCGGAGCCGGTGCCTCCCGCAATCCCGATCAGGATGGTGTTCATGTTCCCGATTCCCCCTAAAATCTCCCAGTTCTGTGAAACAAAACCGCGTTCTTTTGCGTCCATTATAGAAGAGGCGCTCCCCAAAAGCAAGCGGAACCGCGGAAAAAGCGTAAATTTCCCAGGGAATCGACGCTTCCGGTCTTGACGGCACTGGGAAAAGCCGATATTATGTAAATTATGAAAAGCTGTTACGCGGGAGGATGACCCATGGCCATGAAACGCTGCCCCATCTGCGGGGAAAAGTATTCCGATACATACAAGAGCTGCCCCTTCTGCGAGGAAGAAGAGGCGCTGCAGAGCGGCGCACAGATCCGCAGGACCGCCCCCGGACGGGGCGGCAAACGGACGGCCGCCCGCGGCCGCCAGCCCAATCTGCTGAGTCCCATTCTGATCGTGCTGATCGTCATTATGGCGGCGCTGCTGGTCTACCTGCTCTTCGGCGACCGGATCGCCCAGCGCCTCTCCGGCGGAGAGGAGACCCAGGACACTTCCACAGAGGATGTGACGCCCCAGCCGCCGAACCCTGATACGGCGGACCCGGAGGGGGGAGACGGCGTGACCATGCCGGAGAGCGGCGGCACCGGCGAGATGGAAGACCCGAATGACGGCGGCACCACCACGCCCGCCCAGACGGATCCCTCCACCCTGCCGGAGACACTGACCATCGCCTACCTGGGTTCCCCCCGGACGGAGTTCACCATGTCCGTGGGAGATGAGCCCATTCCCCTGACTGTCTCCGGCGGCAGCGGCACTTATACCTGGAGCAGCAGCGATGACGGCATTGCCTCCGTGGATTCCACCGGCCGGGTGACGGCCATCTCCTCCGGACAGGCCACCCTGACGGTGACGGACGGCTCCGGCAAGGGCACCTGCCTGGTGCGGGTCCGGGGCGGCAGCACCGGCACATCTACGTCTGCCAGCGGCGGCAGCACCGCGTCCGGCAGCACGCTGACAGCGGGGACCGCGGTGGTGGTCAACGCCGGGAACGGCGTGCGGGTCCGCGCTCAGGCCAACACCAGCAGTGAGATTCTGGCGACCCTCTCCAACGGCGACTCCGTCCGGGTGGTGCAGAGCGCCGGGAACGGCTGGTATCAGATCAGCTTTGTGGCCTCCGGCGGCGTAACCACCACCGGCTATATGATGGGCGAGTATTTGTCCAATTCCTGAAAAAACGACATGGCGATATCCCCGGATGTTGGATGACATTCGGGGATATTTCATTGCGCGCGGGGGAAAAGTGTGCTATCATTTTTTAGATATGAATTGATAAAGAAAAAGGAGAGTACCATGACGACCCGACAGTTTCAGGAGAGCTCCGCCCTGCGGATCTTCCTGTCCTACTTCAAGCCCCACCGGAAGCTGTTTTTCCTGGATATGTGCTGCGCCCTGATGATCGCCGTGATCGATCTGGCGTTTCCCTACGTCTCCCGGTGGTGCATGTACCAGCTGCTGCCTGAGAGCGCCTACCGGACCTTCTTCGCTGTGATGGCGGTGGTGTTCTGCGCATACATCCTGCGGTCCGTGTTCACCTATATCATCTGCTATTACGGCCACACCTTCGGCATCCTGGTGGAGGCGGACATCCGCCGGGACCTGTTCCGCCACATGCAGGAGCTGAGCTTCGACTACTACGACCGCAACCGTACCGGCCAGCTGATGAGCCGCCTGACGGCGGACCTGTTCGACATCACGGAGCTGGCCCACCACGGACCGGAGGACATCTTCATCTCCGGCGTTACCATTGTGGGAGCACTGGCCATCATGTTCACCATCCAGTGGCAGCTGGCTCTGGTGATCGCCTGCATCATCCCTGTGTTCTTCCTGGTGGTGTGGAAGTGCCGCAAGTCCATGCAGGACGCCTCGATCAAGGTGAAGCAGCGGACGGCCACCATCAACGCCGACATCGAGTCGGGCCTCTCGGGCATCAAGACCGCCAAGGCCTTTGCCAATGAGGAGGCGGAGCTGGAGAAGTTCGACGTGTCCAACGACAGCTTCAAGACCTCCAAGCGGGCGTTCCACCGGGCCATGGGCCGGTTCAACGCGGTGATGGAGTTCTTCCTGTGCATCCTCTCCGTGGCGGTGATCTCCGTGGGCGGCTTCCTCATCATGCAGGGCCGGATGGACACGGTGGACCTCATCACCTTCAGCCTGTATATCACGACCTTCGTGAACCCGGTGCGCAAGCTCTCCACCTTTGCGGAGCTGTTTGCCAACGGCACCGCCGGCTTTGCCCGGTTTGTGGAGCTGATGCGGGAGGAGCCTGCCATGCAGGATGCCCCCGATGCCACCACCCTTTCCCGGGTGGAGGGGCGCATCGACGTGGACCATGTGTCCTTCGCCTATCAGGATGACATGGCGGTGCTCCACGACGTGGACCTCCACATTCGCCCCGGCGAGACCATCGCCGTGGTGGGGCCCTCCGGCGGTGGTAAATCTACTCTGTGCCAGCTGATCCCCCGGTTCTACGATGTGACGGACGGCGCGGTCCGCATCGACGGCCACGACGTCCGGCAGGTGACCCAGGAGTCCCTGCGGCAGAATGTGGGCGTGGTGCAGCAGGATGTATTCCTCTTCGCCGCCAGCATTCTAGAGAACATCCGCTACGGCAAGCCCGGCGCCTCGGAGGAGGAGGTGGCCCGGGCGGCGAAGCTGGCGGAGATCTATGACGACATCGTGGCCCTGCCGGAGGGGTTCAACACCTATGTGGGGGAACGGGGCACCCTGCTCTCCGGCGGACAGAAGCAGCGCATCTCCATCGCCCGGATCTTCCTGAAGGACCCGCCGGTGCTGATTCTGGACGAGGCCACCTCCGCCCTGGACAGCGTGACGGAGGCCAAGCTCCAGGAGACCTTTGAGAAGCTGGCCCACGGCCGCACCACCATCATCATTGCCCACCGGCTTTCCACCGTCCGCAATGCGGACCGGATCGCCGTCATTGAGGACGGCCGCATCACGGAGCTGGGCAGCCACGACCAGCTGATGGCGAAAAATGGCGCTTATGCGGAGCTGGTGCGGACGCAGGAGCTGATCGGCCATGGAAAAGAGTAAGTTGCTGGACCGCTGCGGGGCCGAGGGGGAGGACCGGCTGCTGCTGGCCAAGGTCCTGGACCGGGCTGCCCAGGCGGAGGAGCGCAATATTCCCGCCTGTACGGACTTTCTCTCCCCACAGCAGCAGATGATGGCCGGGGACCTGCTGCGTCTTGCGGGCATCCCGGAGACTGCCTGGCTCCGTCAGGGAGGCTACCAGGGGGCGGAGCGGAACATCCTGCTCTTTCTGCCGGACTGGATGGAGCCGGAGACGGCGGAGCCTCCGCTCCGGTGTCTGCGGGCGGCCTTTCGGACGGAGGACCGGCTGAGCCACCGGGACATTCTGGGCAGCCTCATGGGAATGGGCACCGTTCGGGAGAAGGTGGGGGACATTCTGGTGTCTCCTGAGAGCGCGGACCTGATCGTGCTGGACACGGTGGCGGATTTCCTACTCTCCAGCTGGAACAGCGCCGGCCGGGCGAGGCTGACGGTGACGGAGATCCCCGCCGCCCACCTCCACATCCCGGAGGTGCGGTGCGAGGAGGTGCGGGACACGGTCAGCTCCCTGCGGCTGGACGCGGTGTGTTCCACCGGTTTTCGGATGGCGAGAGGGAAGGCGGCAGATTTGATCTCCTCCGGCCATGTCCAGGTGAACTGGCGGCCCTGTACGAAGGCGGACAAGCTGCTTAGAGAGGGGGACACGGTCTCCGCCCGGGGATTTGGAAAATTTCAGTTGGCGGCGGTGGGCGGCGTCACGAAAAAGGGCCGCACCGCCATTGTGGTGAAGCGATATATTTGAGAGAGGAGGGTGCAGCGTGCTGGAATACGAGTTTGAAGAGGTGTCCTGCGGCGAGGTCTGCGGGTTCAACTTGCGGGAGACCGCTGCTCATCGGGAGGTCATCCTCCGCCGGGCGGCGGATGGCTGGCGATATGTGGGATGTATCCCCAAAAGCCAGCGCCGGCCTTACAGCTTTATCGGGAGCATCGACCTGGTATTCGAGCGCCAGCGGCCTGAGACCTGACAGGAGGAGCGAAACATGGAGCAAAAGCAGATCGACCGCATCAACGAGCTGGCCCGGAAGGCCAAGACACCGGAGGGCCTGACGGAGTGGGAGCGGATGGAGCAGGCGGCATTGCGGCGGGAGTACATCGACTCCGTGCTGGGGAACCTGAAGAGCCAGCTGGACCACACCTATGTGGTGGATGACCAGGGCAACAAGCGGAAACTGAAGCAGAAGGAGGACTGAGTGCCGTGGCCGGAAAGAAACAGAAGCAGGAAGGCGTTGGCGCTTGGGTAGCCATCGTAATCCTCTTCGCCGTCGGCCTGTGGCCCATCGCCCTGGTGATGCTGCTGGTCAAACTCTTTGGAAACGACGGGCAGAAGCGGAGGCAGGCCCCGCCCCCGCTGCAGACGGCGGCGCCGGAGCCGGCGGCCGCCGCATCCGCCGGGACTGCCGGCAGGACCAAAAAGGCCGTGCGCAGCGCCATGAAGTCCCCGGCGGTGAAGAAGTCTAACGCCAAGTGGCTGAAGATCATTGGCGCGGTGCTGGCGGTCTGCGGCCTGGCGGCCTGCTGGTCCACCATCGAGATGATGATTTGGCTGGGCGGCGTGGAGCCTTGGTATATCGAAGAGCTGCTGTGGGCCTTAGCCATTGCTGCTGCCGGTGGGGCTATGTTCTGCAGCGGGGTCTCCATCGGCCGCAGTCTGAAGCGGTACAACAAGTATCTGGCCGTGGTTGGGAATTACGAGGCTATGGCAGTGGAACAGCTGTGCCGCACCCTGGGCTATTCCAGGGACCGGGTGGAGAAGGACCTGCAGAAGATGATCGATAAAGGCTACTTCGGGGATGAGGCGTATCTGAACATGGAGCTGGGGTATCTCTTCCGCAGCGGTCAGGCGGACGCGGACCTGAAACAGAAGCGCCGGCAGGAGGAGGCGGCCGCGGCGCCGCCCCCCAAGGAGACGGAGGAGGGCTGCTCCGGAATCCTGCGGAGGATCCGCCGGGCCAACGACGCCATCGCGGACCCGGGACTCTCTGCCAAGATCGACCGGCTGGAGACCATCACCGCCAAGATCTTCCGGGCGGTGGAGGAGGACCCGAAGAAGCGAGACCGGATCGATACCTTCCTGAACTACTACCTGCCTACCACCCAGAAGCTGTTGGACTCCTACGCGGAGTTTGAGGCTGCCGGGGTGGAGGGGGAGAACCTCCGCCAGGCCAAAGCCCGGATCGAGTCCACCATGGACCTGATTATCAAGGGCTTTGAGCACCAGCTGGACGAGCTGTACAAGGCCGACGCCATGGATGTGGACAGCGACATCCGGGTAATGGAGACCATGCTGGAGCGGGATACTGCCAGTGTGGAAAAGGACTTTGGCCTGGGAGAGTTCGCAGCGGAACAGAAGCCGGAAGAGACGGAATAAAAAGGGACCCGGCGCGGAAATCCGCGCCGGGTTTCTTTGCGTCGGGGACTTACTTGCCCCAAACGTCCGCTACCAGATTTTTGTACATCTCTACATAGAACAGGGAGTCCATGCCCATGGTAACGCTGTCAAAGCCCTCGGCAAACCGCTGGCGGCTGGCTGCCGCACTGCCGGTAAAGATGATGGAGAGCTTGCCGCTGCGCTTGCAGGCCGCCTGGACCCGCAGGATGGCGTCATGGACCACCGGTGCGTTGAACTCGCCGGGGTGGCCCAGGGCAATGGACAGGTCAAAGGGCCCCACAAAGATGCCGTCTACACCGTCCATAGCGGTGATCTCCTCAATGTGCTCCAGGCAGCCCACAGTTTCGCACTGGGGCAGCAGCAGCGTCTCCCGGTTGCTGGTCTCCATATAGCCGGAAATGGAGACCGCATGGGCGGCGTGGCCCCAGCCGCCGTCCCGGGTGGGGCAGAAGCCCCGGTTCCCCAGAGGCGCGAACTTGGCATACCGGACCAGCTCCCGGACTTCCTCCACGGTCTCCACGCAGGGGACCACCACACCCTGGGCACCCACGTCCAGCAGCCGCAGCACTGCCGTGCGGGAGATCTCATTGGCCCGGGCCAGGGCCGTCAGGCCTGCGCCCTGGGCGGCGGCGATCTGGGCCGCAGCGGATTCGATCCCGGCGGGGGAGTGCTCCGTGTCCACGATCACATAGTCCAGTCCGGTATAACGCAGGCTCTCCACCGCCAGGGGGCTGCCGATGGCGGAGAAGGTTCCCAGGCTCTGGCGGCCCTGGTGAAATTTTTCTAAAACAGTATTTTCCATAGCATCCGATCCTCCTGAAAATCATTGATTCTATTATACCCCCCGGAGGATGCCTGTCAATTCCGGAGCAGCGGGCAAAACCCTCCAAAAATCATGCCAAAAACAGCAAAAGGGTTGGCCCAAAGGCCAACCCTTCGTACTGATATGGAGAGTGCGGAAGGACTGCTTACAGCTCGCAGAGCTTGAGGAGCTCCTCCCAGTTTTTGTCCACTTCCTTCTGGACCTCTTCGATCATCCACTCGTTGCCGGGCTTAAACATGTGGGCAAAGCGGCCCTGCATCTTCAGGTACTCCTCCACCGGCAGCTTGTTCTTGGGCTTGTAGCTGAGGATGTACTTGCCCTCAACCACCTCGTACAGCGGCCACACGCAGGTTTCCACCGCCATCTTGGTGACCTCCATCAGCTTCTCGCTGGGATACCGCCAACCGCGGGGGCAGGGCGCCATCACGTTCAGGAACGCCGCGCCGGGGGTGTAGATGGCCTTGTGGGCCTTCTCCGTGATGTCCTTGAAGTTTCCGATGAACGTGGTCTGGGCCACATAGGGGATGCCGTGGGCCACCATGATCTTCGTCAGGTTCTTCTTCTGCTGCATCTTGCCGGGGATCACCGTGCCCTGAGGCGTGGTGGTGGTGTCGGCAAAGTGGGGGGTGGAGGAGGAACGCTGGATGCCGGTGTTCATGTATGCCTCGTTGTCGTAGCAGACATACACCATGTCGTGGCCGCGCTCCATGGCGCCGGACAGGCTCTGGAAGCCGATGTCGTAGGTGCCGCCGTCGCCGCCGAAGGCGATGAACTTGTACGTATCATCCAGCTTGCCCCGCTTCTTCATCGCCCGGTATGCCGTCTCCACGCCGGAGATCGTGGCCGCCGCATTTTCAAAGGCGTTGTGGATGAAGCTGTCCTTCCACGCCGTGTAGGGGTACATGAAGGTGGAGACCTCCAGGCAGCTGGTGGCGGAGCACACCACCGCCTTGTCCTCCGGGTTCAGGGCACGCAGCACCGTCCGCACCGCGATGGGAGAGCCGCAGCCCGCGCACATTCTGTGGCCGCCGGACAGGCGGTCCTCTTTCATCAGGTTTTCTTTCAGACTATATGCCATGACTGTTTTCCCTCCTTATTCCCGGACGTCCAGGTAGCGATAGGTCTCGCCCACCTCGCCGGTGGCCGCGATCTTCTCCAGCTCCGCGAACACGTGCTGGATGCTCTCCACCCGCACGTCGCGGCCGCCCAGGCCGTAGATGTAGTTGATGCCCTTGGGGCCGCTGATGCCCGCCGCGTACAGGCTGGCCGTGACCTCCGCGAACATGGGGCCGCAGTGGGCGTTGAAGCTGTCGTCCTTGTCCATCACGGCGAAGGCCTTCACGTTCTTCAGGGCTTCGCAGATATCCTCACTGGGGAAGGGACGGAAGGAGCGGACCTTGATCTGGCCCACCTTCTTGCCCTGGGCCCGCAGCTCGTTGATGGCCTCCTTGGCGGTGCCGGCGGAGGAGCCGATGATGACGATGGCCTCCTCAGCGTCGTCCATCATATAGGTCTCGATCAGGCCGTAGGTCCGGCCGGTCATCTCGCCGAATTCCTTGCCCACCTTGCGGATCACGTCCTTGGCGTCCATCATGGCCTGGGCCTGCTGCCGCTTGGCCTCCATGTAGTACACGGGCGTGGCGTAGGCGCCCACGGCCATGGGCTCGCCGGGCTTCAGCAGCGCGTGGGCGGGCTTGTACTCGCCCACGAATTCCTTGACCTTCTCCGTCTCCACCAGGTCGATGTTCTCGATGGCGTGGGAGGTGATGAAGCCGTCCTGGCACACCATGATGGGCAGGCTCACCGCCTCCGCGATCCGCATGGCCTGCAGGTAGTTGTCGTAGGCCTCCTGGTTCGTCTCCGCGAACAGCATCAGCCAGCCGGCGTCCCGCACGCCCATGGCGTCGGAGTGGTCGTTGTTGATGTTGATGGGGCCGGACAGGGCGCGGCAGGAGACGGCCAGCGTGATGGGCAACCGGTCGGAGGCCGCCACGTACAGCATCTCCGTCATATAGCACAGGCCGCAGGAGGAGGTGGCGGAAATGGCACGGCAGCCGGCAGCCTCCGCGCCGATGCAGGTAGACATGGCGCTGTGCTCGCTCTCCACCGCGATGAACAGCGTGTCCACTTCCCCGTTGTCCACGTATGTAGAGAAGTACTGGGGGATCTCCGTGGACGGCGTGATGGGATACGCGCCCATCACATCCGGGTTGATCTGCTTCATGGCATAGGCGACCGCCTCATTGCCGGAAAGTCTTTCTCTGATTCCCATTGTTCCTTCCCCTCCTTATTTCTCGTCCTTGACCATAGTGATGGCCCCGAAGGGGCAGGTGTTGGCGCAGATGCCGCAGCCCTTGCAGAAGAAGTAGTCGAAGTCCTCCCGCTTGCCCTCGCCGTTCACCGGGATGGACATATCCGGGCACACCGGCGCGCAAAGCAGGCACTGCCGGCACTTGTCCCAGTCGATCACGGGCTTCATGGTCCGCCAGTCGCCGGTCTCCACCACGCTGGACGTGCCGCCCTCATAAATGTTGCAGCCCGGGGTGATGTCCTTCCAGGTCACGTCCGGGGTCATATCCTTCGCCAGATGGCTCATCCTACCTGCACCTCCTCCAGAGATCTCTTCAGCGCCCGCATATTGCCCTCGATGACCTGGGGCTTGCTGGCGAACTTGTGCTTGAAGGAGCCCTCCATATCCTTGATGAACTCCTCCTCCCCGATGACGCCGGACACCCTCACGATGGCGGCCAGCATGGGGGTGTTGGGGAAGTTCTTGCCCAGCTCCTCCTCGCTGATCTTACCGGCGTCGATGGTGCAGACCCGGCCCTCGTAGCCCTTCAGCAGGGGCCGCAGCTCCGCGGGGGACTTGCTGGAGTTGATGACGATGGCGCCTTCCTTCTTCAATCCGGCGGTCACGTCCACGGCGGACAGCAGGGTCTCATCCACGACCACCACATAGTCCGGGAAGTAGATGTTGGAATGGACGGTGCTCCGCTCGGAGCTGATCCGGTTGTAGGCGGTGATGGGCGCGCCCATGCGCTCGGGACCGTACTCCGGGAAGCCCTGGACATACTTGCCCGTGTTGAACGCCGCGTCCGCCAGCAGCAGCGACGCCGTTTTGGCGCCCTGGCCGCCCCGGCCGTGCCATCGGATCTCTACAATGTCTTTCATGCTTGATCCTCCTCGTTCGGTTTGGCCCCCAAGCGGGGGCCGTCTCGAAATTTGCCGTTTTGAGTGCTTGTCAGCATGTATAGTATAGTCCCTTTCTGCGAGGAATGTCAATTCTATAACAAATTAGACAGTATAGAAATCTGTGAATGCCAGCGGCTTCTTTTTGTTATAAGTGCGCAAATAGCTGGGGACTCTGTTCTGTATTCCTGCCTTTTTGCATAAAAAAGAGTCCTTTTTTTCGGCGCTTTGCTCGCTGGAAGTAGCATACTCCAGTATGGCTGACAGGCTGGGCAGCCGCAGCACAGGTGAAAAGCGGCTCCCGGCACCGTCGTGGGCGCCGGGAGCCGCGGGATGTATTTGAAAGCCGCTTACCGGGCCGCCTGGAGCAGCTTCTCTGCAATGACCTCCACATCTTCACCGGAGGCCACAAAGTCCATGACATTGGGCAGGGAGAGGGAGCGGCGCAGCAGCGCCGTGTAGTAGCGCATCGCCCATTCCCGGCCGGTGACAGAGCAGTGCTGGATGATTTCCACAAGCTCTACCAGTTCCTCCCGGGACAGGTCGGGGATACAGGGCGGTTCCGGCGTCAGTGTGAGCCGTGCCAATGTGTCCAGGTCCGTCCAGCTCCAGTATTCCGCAAATTCCACATCAGTGTGGACTTTGCCCGTGAGAGCGGCCAGGTCCTCCAGCTCCGCGCCGGCGGTACCGGGTTCTTTGTCTGCAATGGCTGCAATCAGGGCCTCCACCGCGTCCAGCTTGCCTTCGTCGATTCGGGGAAACTCCAGTGCCTTTCTCATGGTGCGCCTCCTCTGAAATCTTAGCGTTTTCTTAACTTTACCAGAGTTTTGCAAGTTTGCCAAGACTAATCCGCTGCATGGAACTCGCAAACCGGACCTTGCATTTGAGGACGAGATGTGCTATACTGCATAATCTGAAAACAATTCTCATTTTCAAAGGAGATCAGACTGTGGAAAAGCGTATTCGGTTGTGTGCCGCGCTGGCGATGGTGCTTCTGTTGACCGCCTGCGGACAGGCTCCGGCGGAGCATGAGAGGGAAGAGCGGCTGACAGTGGTGGCTACGGTATTCCCCGCCTATGATTTCGCCCGGGCCGCCGGGGGAGAGCTGGCAGAGGTGCAGCTTCTGCTGCCGCCGGGAGCAGAGAGCCATTCCTACGAGCCCACCCCGGCGGACATTCTGGCAGTGCAGGAGTGCGATCTGTTCCTCTATCTGGGCGGCGAATCCGACGCTTGGGTGGAGACGATTCTGGAGTCCGTGGATATGCAGGGCGAGGCCCTGCGGATGGTGGACTGTGTGGACCTGCTGGAGGAGGAGACAGTGGAGGGCATGGAAGACCACGAGGGCCATGACCACGACCATGCGGAGGGGCCCGGCCTGGGAGAAGTGGTGGGCTACGATGAGCACGTGTGGACATCCCCGAAAAATGCCGCCGCCATCACCCGGGCGGTGGGGGACAGGCTGGCGGAGCTGGACCCGGCCAATGCCGGGACTTACGCCGCCAACACGGAGGGCTACGCCACCCGGATCGAGGCCCTGGACCGGGAATTCGCGGACTTCTTCGCCGGAGTGGAGGACCGGACCATGGTGTTCGGGGACCGATTTCCCCTGCGGTACTTCGCGGAGGAATTCGACATCGACTACTACGCTGCCTTCCCCGGGTGCAGCACCCAGACAGAGCCCTCGGCAGCCACCATCGCCTTCCTGACGGACAAGGTGCGGGAAGAGGGGATCCCCACGGTCTGGTACATTGAGTTCTCCAATCATCTGGTGGCGGACAGCATTGCGGAGGCCGCGGGCGTCAAGACGGCCCTGTTCCACACCTGCCACAATGTATCCACGGACGAACTGGAGGCGGGGGCCACTTACGTGTCCCTGATGGAGCAGAATCTGGAGACGCTGCGGGAGAATCTGTGATCTGAAAAGAAGAGCGCCGGGGCTGCAGCGGATGTCGCAGCCCCGGCTTTTTTATGGGAAACGGCGGAGAAGCCTTTGACAGGGGCGTGCTTCCGCCGTATCATAGGAGTCAGAGAGGAGAGATGGTATGCTGGCTTATACCTATTTGGAAAAAGGAACCTTCCGGCTGACGGACAAGCCGAAGCCTGTGCTGCGGGAACCTGGAGACGCACTGGTCCGGGTGACGCTGTCTAGCATCTGCACCAGCGACCTGCACATCAAGCACGGCTCCGTGCCCCGGGCGGTGCCCGGTATCACCGTGGGCCATGAGATGGTAGGTGTGGTGGAATCGGTGGGTCCCGGCGTCCGGACGGTCCGCCCCGGCGACCGGGTGAGCGTGAATGTGGAGACGTTCTGCGGCGAGTGCTTCTTCTGCCGCCACGGGTATGTCAACAACTGTACGGATCCCAGCGGCGGCTGGGCCCTGGGCTGCCGGATCGACGGGGGACAGGCGGAATACGTCCGGGTGCCCTACGCGGACCAGGGTCTGACGAAAATCCCGGAGAGCGTTACGGACCGGCAGGCACTGTTTGCCGGCGACATCCTGGCCACCGGCTTCTGGGCGGCCCGCATCACGGAGATCGGGCCGGAGGACACGGTGCTGATCCTAGGAGCGGGCCCCACAGGCATCTGCACTCTGTTGTGCGTGCTGCTGAAAGCGCCTAAGCAGGTCATCGTCTGCGAAAAGGACCCGGCGCGTCTCCGGTTTGTCCGGGAGCACTATCCCCAGGTGCTGACGGTGGGGCCGGAGGAGGTGCTGGCCTTCACACAGGCCCACAGCGACCACGGCGGCGCGGACCGGGTGCTGGAGGTAGCCGGGGCGGAGGAGACCTTCCGCCTGGCCTGGCAGTGCGCCCGCCCCAATGCGGTGGTGACGGTGGTGGCGCTTTACGATAGGCCCCAGCTCCTGCCCCTGCCGGAGATGTACGGGAAGAATCTCACCTTCAAAACCGGCGGCGTGGACGGCTGTGACAGCCAGGAGATTCTGGACCTGATCGCGGCGGGAAAGCTGGACACCACGCCCCTCATCACCCACACTGTCCCTCTGCGGGATATCGCGGCGGCCTATGACCTGTTCGAGCACCGGCGGGACGGTGTCATCAAGGTGGCGGTGGACTGCAGCATGGCGTGAGGACAGCAGGACAACAGCTCCGAAGAGACAGAGAGGAGAGAGGCAGATGGATGATGGGATGCAGTGGCTGGCGGGAACGATCCTGTCGGCGGTGATCTCCAGCGTGATCACCGTGGGCTTCCTGTCTGCGCTTGTGACACGGCTGCAGATCCGGATCGACCACCGGAATAACGGGATCAAGCGGGTCTATGCCCCGGGAGAGCACAGCCGAGCACTGAAAAAGCAGCTGGCAGAGGCACGGGCGATCCAGCTTCTGGCATTGTCCGGCTATGGGTTCACCCATGCATACAGACGCATCCTGACCGACTGCGTGGCCAGGGGCGGGACAGTGGAATACCTGCTGGCGCAGCCCGGAACCGCCTATATGAAAGATGCGGCTGAGATCGAGGGCAGAGGGGCGGACTCCATCTCCGAGGAGGTCGGGGAGACCCTGAAGCTGCTGGAGGCCATCCGGCGGGACGCCGCGGAAAAGGCAGGGAAGCAGAAAGCGGAGCCGGGCAGAGTTCTCGTCAGGTATTTTCACACGGAGATGCGCGAACAGCTGATTCTCTGTACGGATCAGAGCGGGCGGCGTACGGCCTGGCTGTCGCTGCTGATCCCGCCGCTTCCGGCGCTGGAGTGCAACATGATCGAGTACAGGGACGCGGAGGACTGTGTGGATTATTATGAGGCCGTGAAGAGGCGCAGTGAGCCTTGCCCAGTCGCCGTCCCCGGCAGGATGCACGGAAAGGACTGAGACACCGGGCGCGGGCCGGTCCTCACCAGGCTATGCGGCGGTACTCGATGGCCCTGCACTGGCGGACCACTTGGGCACAGAGAGCGTTGTAAAATTGGAGATACTGTTTCTTGGCCTGGCGCTGGGCGCGCTGCTTCTCCTGAAACAGCCGCCACTGAGGGCAGGTCTTGTGGCAGCCCTCCCGGTAGGACGGACAGCCGGTTTGGCAGGGCAGCATGGGACATTCCTCCGATCTCGGATATTCTCCGCCCGGACACGGCCGGGGCAGGACTCTGCTGTCAGTGTAGTCTTTTTCCCAACGGCCTGCCACCTTGAAATGGTAAAGCGGGGGTAAAACCTCTGCGCAGGCGGAAAAACGGGGCTTGACAACCCCCGCGGTGGCATGGTAAAGTATTGGCTGTTCATCGGAGGGCTTGTGGCCGCAGTCACAAAGCCGGATAAGATGCTGGGGAGCGCCCGGTTTCTTGTCCGGCTTTTTTTCGCGCCTTTCCGGAGTTGAGGAGGGACATCATGGAAACAGAACAGACCTTTACACGGGGGCCGATCCTGTCGACCCTGCTGAAATTCGCCCTGCCGGTGCTGCTGGCTCTGCTGCTGCAGGCCATGTACGGCGCAGTGGACCTGCAGGTGGTGGGCAAATTCGGCACTGCGGCGGACATCTCGGCCGTCTCCACCGGCAGCCAGATCATGCAGACCGTGACCATCGTCATCACAGGTCTGGCTATGGGCATCACGGTCCTGCTGGGACAGAAGATCGGTGAGGACAGGCCGGAGGAGGCGGGGGCGGCTGTGGGCAGCGGCATCTGCCTGTTTCTGGTGGTGGCAGTGGCTGCCACAGTGGCGCTGGAGCTGGCGGCACCTCAGCTGGCAATGCTCATGCACGCCCCGGCGGATGCCTTTGACGGCACGGTGGAATATGTGCGGATCTGCTCCGGCGGCGCGGTGTTCATTGTGGCCTACAACCTTTTGGGCAGTATCTTCCGGGGGATCGGAGATTCCCGGGTACCGCTGATCACTGTGTTGATTGCCTGTATTCTGAATATCGGCGGCGACCTGCTGTTGGTGGGGGGCTTCGGCCTGAATGTGGCTGGCGCAGCCATCGCCACAGTCTTTGCCCAGGCAATGAGCGTGGCGCTGTCCCTGCTGCTGATCCGTGGAAAGCACTTGGCCTTCATACTCCGGCGGCAGGACATCCGGTTCAACGGTGCCATCATTGGACGGATTTTGAAATTGGGCAGCCCGGTGGCGCTCCAGGACCTGCTGGTGAATATCACCTTCCTGGTGATCATCGCCATCGCCAATTCTATGGGCACCATTCCCTCCGCCGGGGTGGGCGTGGCGGAGAAGCTGTGCGCCTTCGTCATGCTGGTGCCCTCTGCCTATATGCAGTCCATGTCCGCCTTCGTGGCGCAGAACATCGGCGCCGGGCTGGAGACCAGGGCCCGGCGGGCGCTGCTGTACGGCGTGCTGTCCTCCCTGATGGCGGGCCTCCTCATGGGCTGGGCGGCATTCTTTCACGGAGATGTGCTGGCGGGTATTTTCGCGGACGACCCGGCGGTGATCGCCGCCGCCTGGGAGTATCTCAAGGCCTACGCCATTGACTGCCTGCTTACCAGCTTCCTGTTCTGCTTTGTGGGCTTTTTCAACGGATGCGGGCAGACGCTGTTCGTCATGGCGCAAGGAATGGTCGGGGCCCTGGGGGTCCGGCTGCCGGTGGCGCTGCTGGTGAGCCGGGCGGCGGACAGCTCTCTGTTCCATCTGGGGCTGGCCACCCCTGCCTCCACGGTGGTGCAGATTTTCCTGTGCGGAATCTGGTACCTGCGGCGCTCCCACCGGCTGAACCGGCTGGGGCTGATACGGAAATAAAAAGATGCCCCGGCACCTTCGTGCCGGGGCTTTCCAGCGTGCCTGTCCGCAGGCAGCGGGACGGAATCATTGGAGTGCAGGACAGAAGACCTGCACTTGTCCCTTTGCTGGACAGGCTCAGTAGTTCCGCTCCATCTCCTGGATCTGCTGGTACAGCCAGTCGTTGACAGGGACGGAAATGCCGTGTTTGGCGGCCAGCCGGCGAATGGTGCCTGCAAACAGCTCCACTTCGCTCTTCCGGTGGTTTTTGCCGTCCTGCCGCATAGAGGTCTCACCGTTGGAGGGCAGGTGGTCAATGATGTCCACCCATGCGGCCACGTCCTTCTCAGAGAGCGGGACACCCTCTGCATTGGCCACGGCGGCCACCTCCCGCATGGCGCCGATCATGGTGTCCCGGGGCTTTCCGGGCACCTGCAGCGGGCCGTAATCGCACTGGAACACCAGGGCGGCCTGGTTGCAGCCGGTGTTGCACAGCAGCTTGCTCCACATGTGGGTGCGGATGTCCGCCGGTACGACATAGGGGAAGCCGATGCTGTCAAAAAACGCGGTGAGCCGCTGGAGGCGGCTGGTGTCCTCCCCGGCGGGGACGCCCACTGCCAGTTCCCCAATGGGGTTGCAGACGACGCGGTTGCCCTCCTTCTTGGCGGCCATCCGCTCCGCCACGCACCAGACCACATGCTCCGGACCAAAGGCATCTCCCAGGATCTCCTCGCTGGAGATGCCATTGAGGACCGAGATCACGAGCGTGTCCGGTCCCACCAGGTGGCGGCAGGTCTCGATGGCGTTCTGCAGACCGCCGAACTTGACGGCGAACAGCAGTAGGTCCACCGGCTCTGTGCGAGCGGCGGCATCGGTGTAATTGAAGTCGCAGGGTGCGTCGTTGTACCAAAAGCCCTGCTTCCGGTAGCGGGCGATCCGTGCGCCGTCTGCCAGAACGGGGACCTGCTCCTTGCCGAGAGCCCGTGTGAAGAGCGTGGCGTACAGGACGCCAAGGGAACCCAGGCCGATGACGCCGGCTGTTTGAATGGGTTTCATCAATCATTCCTCCTGTTCATCAAAACAGGGCGGCGGAATGCTCCGCCGCCCCTGTTGCTTACGCGATCCGAGCCAGCCACCGCAGATCGTAGGGCTCAAACACGACCTTTTCATAGGCGTCCACATCCAGGGGCGTGCCGTCCCAGTCGGAGTGGATGTCGCCGTTCTGCTTGATGAGGATGTCGTAGAGGATGTCGTAGGTGACGCCGCTCACCGGGTCCGTCTCCACGATGGTGGAGTAAGGCAGCGTCTTGTGGTATGTCAGCTCCATTCCCTTGTAGTCGAAATGGAAGCCGCAGCGCATCCGGCAGCCGTCCAGCCCCGTGTACCGGGCCACCTTCTTCAGATCCTGGAGGATTTTGTCCCCCTCCTCCTCGTAGAGGTTCTCCGGTGTGGTGGCGGTGTAGTCGAACCGGAACTGAATGGAGGCGCCCGGGAGCTTGCGGAACCGCTCCATATAGGGCACCAGCTGCTCGGCGGGATAGTTCTTGTACAGCACGCAGTTCACCCGGAAGGGCACCGGCAGCTTGGAAAGCAGGCCGTCGTTGGATTCCACCACATAGTGCTGCATGTGGCGGGAGACGTTGATGCAGGTGATCTTGTGTCTGTTCCGCTCCGCAAATGCCAGAATGTCCGCCTCGGACTGGTGCTCGGAGACGGGAAGGGTGGTGTTGATATATACCTTGTGGGTGGTGGGGATTTTGTCCAGCATCACCTGGAGGGACTCCAGGTTGGCGAAGGGCTCACCCCCGGTGAAGACGAAGTCGCAGTCGGGCGTGATGGCGTCCATCCGCTCGATGCTCCGGCAGATCTTCTCCAAGGAAAACCCTGTCATATCCGCATACTCGCCTTTATTGATGCAGAAGGGGCAGTGGTTCTTGCAGTCGTAAGGGACAAAGATCGTCACCGTGGCGCCGCCCTCCCGCGTCTTATAGGGATGTTTCATATCGATCGGCCTTTCAGAGTAAAATGGAAAATCCGTGAAAAAATGGTCTCCAAAAACCGCGTTGAAGGTCTTGCAGACAATGTTATATTTTAAAGGATTTTTCAACAGAGGTCAAGAGTAAAAGGGAAATTCCCCGTGAGAAACTCCGAAAAAACGCTGACACTTCTGGAAAACCTGCACAAATCCCGCCTGCAGCGCCGCCCCAGTGGAAAGATGCCGGTGAAGGCAGGGCTGTACATTTCCCGGAGAAAATGCTATAATAACAAACTATGCAATTGTGTTTCAAGAGAGGAGGCGGACCCATGGAGGGGCTGCTGGACAACCTGACGGCCCTGCTGGCGGCACATCCGCTGGCGGGGGAGTGGTATATGGCCTTTGTGCGCTTTCTGTTTCCGGCTCTGGCCGTGCTGATCCTGTACCGGGCGGTCCGCTCTCTGCTGCGGATTCCCCACACGCCGGAGAACTGGGGCCAGCTGAGCCTGCCAAACGGCACGTCCCTGCCCCTGACCCACTGGGAGAACATCCTGGGCCGGAGCAAGACGGCGGACATCTATCTGAACTATCCCAGCATCTCCCGGCAGCATGCCGCCCTCTGCCGGGGCGAAGATGAGAACTGGACGCTGTACGACCTGGGGTCCAAGGGCGGCACGGCGGTGAATGGGGAGAAGGTGGCGTCCTCCGTTCCCGTGAAGCTGGGGGATACCATCACTTTAGGGGGCGTGCCGTTGATCTTCCTGCCTCAGACCGTGGCGGAGCGGGAGGAGCAGGAGGCGAAGCGCCGGGCGGAGCGCCCCGCCGCCATCTGGCCGTCTTTCCTGTGGCTGACGGTGTTTCAGGTGCTGGCCTGTCTGCAGCTGCTCGTGGCCGCCGGGACTGAGGCCACCATCGCCATCCCCCTGGCCTTCCTGGGGCTGACGGTGCTGATGTGGCTCTATTACGCGGCCCTGCGGGCCACTCGCTGCGTGGGCTTTGAGATGGAGACCATCGCCTTCTTCCTCTCCACGCTGTCACTGTCCATCACTGCCTCCAGTGCCCAGAGCAGTCTGTTCAAGCAGTTCCTGGCTATTTTGCTGGGGCTGGCGCTGTTTTTGGTGCTGGGACTGTTCCTGCGGGACCTCAGCCGGGTGCAGAAGAACCGCTGGCTCATGGCGGCCGCCGCCATCGGCCTGCTGGGCATCACCCTGGTGATCGGCAACTCCAAATACGGCGCCGTCAACTGGATCTCCATCGGCGGCATGTCCTTCCAGCCGTCGGAGATCGCCAAGATCTGCTATATCTTCGCCGGCGCCGCCACACTGGAGCGGCTGTTCCACAAGCGGAACCTGACCCTCTTCATCGTGTTGACAGGCGTGTGTATCGGCCTGCTGGGCCTGATGAGCGACTTCGGCACCGCGGCCATTTTCTTCGTCACCTTCCTGGTGATCGCCTATATGCGGTCCGGGGATTTCGCCACACTGTCTTTGATCTGCGGCGGCGCTGTGTTCGGAGCGGGCATCATTTTGAAGTTCAAGCCCTATATCCTCAGCCGCTTCGCCTCCTGGGGCCACGCTTGGGAGGCCGCCTCCACCACCGGCTACCAGCAGACCCGCACCATGTCCGCCGCCGCCTCCGGGGGCCTTTTGGGTATGGGGGCCGGCAACGGCTGGCTCCATAACGTGGCGGCGGCGGACACAGACCTGGTGTTCGGCATGCTGTGCGAGGAGTGGGGGCTGCTGATCGCCGTGCTGGCAGTAGGCGCCATCATCACGTTGGCGTTTTTCGCCGCACGGGCCTGCCGGGTGGGGAGGTCCAGCTTTTACACCATCGCAGCCTGCGCGGCATCGTCCCTGCTGGTGTTTCAGACCTGCCTGAACGTGTTCGGTTCCGTGGACCTGCTGCCCCTCACCGGCGTCACGTTCCCCTTTGTCTCCAACGGCGGCTCCGCTATGATGTCCGCGTGGGGGCTCCTAGCCTATCTGAAGGCCACAGATACCCGGGAGAACGCCAGCTTTGCCATCGCCCGCAAGCACCAGCGGCGCCTGACCCAGGCGGCCCGCCGGCGGGCGGAGCCGATAGGGGACCCCTTCGGCACGGAAAAGGAGGAACGCCATGAAGAAAATTGAGCGGCGGGCCTTTGTCTGTCTGGCGCTGGCGCTGCTGCTGGCGGCGGGCCTGGGATTCTTCCTGGTGAAATACTTCCTGGACGGCGGCAGCTGGGCGTCCTCCGCCTTCAACCGCCACCTGTACAACAGCAGCGGCCAGCTTGCCAGCGGCACGGTGCTGGACCGGGACGGGGACGTGCTCTCCGAGGTGGTGGACGGACAGCGCACCTATTACGACAATGCCACCGTCCGCAAGGCCACTCTCCATGCGGTGGGGGACCTGCAGGGCAATATCGGCACCGGGGCCCTGAACGCCTTTGCCGACAAGCTGACCGGGTACAGCCTGCTGAACGGCGCCTTCGGCGCCCAGCGGGGGAACGATCTGTATCTGACCATTGACGCCCGGTATAACTATACCGCCTATGAGGCGCTTGGCGGCAAGTCCGGCACCGTGGCGGTCTACAACTACGAAACCGGAGAGATTCTGTGTATGGTCTCAGCCCCCAGCTACGACCCCCTGAACGTGCCGGAGGACATCACCACCAACGACCGGTACAAGGGCGCCTATCTGAACCGTTTCCTATCCTCTACTTTCACGCCGGGATCCGTGTACAAGACCGTGACCCTGGCGGCGGCTCTGGAGGATATCCCAGACCTGGCGGATCGGACCTGGACCTGCTCCGGCAGCGTCCAGATGGGGGACGAGACCATCATCTGCTCCGGCACCCACGGGGAGCAGGACATCGCCTCCGCCTTCGCCAACAGCTGCAACGTGGCCTTCGCCCAGATCGCCCAGGAGCTGGGGCCGGGCACTCTGGAGAAGTACACGGAGCAGGCGGGCCTGACCGGCAGCTATTCCATCAGCGGCCTGCCTACGGCAAAGGGCTCCTTTGACTTTGACAACATCACCGACGGTCAGCTGGGCTGGGCCGGCGTGGGGCAGTACCACGACCAGGTGAACCCGGCGGCGCTGATGATCTACATGGGCGCCATCGCAAACGGCGGCAAGGCGGCGGAGCCGTATCTGATCCTCCGGACCGAGAGCGCCCTGGGTCTGCCGTCCCTGCCCCACTTCACCACCAGGACCGGCACGCTGATTTCTGCCGATACGGCGGCTGCGCTGGCGGACCTGATGGCCAACAACGTGACCCAGACTTACGGCGCCAGCCGCTTTCCCAATATGGACATCTGCGCCAAGTCCGGCACCGCTGAGGTGGGGGAGGGCCAGACGCCCCACGCCTGGTTCGCCGGCTTCCTCCGGGGGGAGGAGACGCCTTACGCCTTTGTGGTGCTGGTGGAGAACGGCGGCGGCGGGTCCTCTGTGGCGGGCGGCGTGGCCGCCAAGGTTCTGGATGTCATCGTCAACGGATATTGATACGAAAGCGGGAGCAAGATGAACGACAAGAGAAAGGGTCTGCTGTTTCAGACCAAGAAACAGATGAACAACGGAGCTATCGCCACGGGGTTGGGATTCGTGCTGTACCTGGCCCTGCTGGCGATGGGGCTGGAGCTGCCGGCGGACTTGGTGGCCGTTGCCTTCGGCGTGGTGGGAATTTTCAACTCCCTCTCCGTGCTGGAGGGGCGGCGCAAGGACAAGGAGAATATCTCCTACAATCTGCTGTGGGGGCAGCTGGCGCTGACCATCTTCCTGGTGGCCTGCGCGGTGCTGGCCGTCAAGCAGCGGCTAGGGCTGTAAAAGGAAAAGCGGCGGGAATCCATCGGATTCCCGCCGCTTTTTTCTTATTCCGAAACGGTCTCCTCTTCCAAAGTGGGGGGGACTTCCACCGGCGCGGGCGCGCCCTCCGGCAGCAGCTGGCGCTTGACCTTTTTCATGGCCCACAGGAAACAGATCACGTGGACGCCGAAGGTAATAGCCCAGCTGATGGGATAGGACCAGTAGATCGTCTGGATGGTGTGGAACTGGGGCAGCTGAAAAATGGTGGCGATCCACAGCAGCCGCAGGCCGCAGGCGCCCACCAGGGACACCAGCATGGGCATGATGGAGTAGCCGATGCCGCGCAGGCCGCCCACCATCACGTCCATCATGCCGCAGAGGGCATAGGTGGTGCAGACGATGCCCATCCGCACCAATCCGGCCTCAATGACCGGGGGACTGGTGGTGTAGATGGACAGCAGTACCCGACCTGCCAGCGTGGCGGCGTTGCCCAGCACCAGCCCCACCACCAGCACGCAGCCCTGGGCGCGGATCATGATCTTGCGGATGCGGTGGTAGTTACCGGCGCCGTAGTTCTGGCTGGTGAAGGAAATGGTGGCCTGATACATGGCGTTCATAGACACGTATACGAACTGCTCAATGTTGGCCGCAGCGGAGTTGCCGGCCATGATGACCTCACCGAAGGTATTGACGGAGGACTGGATCACCACGTTGGACAGGGAGAAGAGAATCCCCTGGAATCCGGCGGGCAGGCCGATGCGGAGGATCTGCCGCATGGCCTGGGGGTGGAGCCGCATCTTCTTGAGATCCAGGTGCAGCGGGCCGGTATCCTTCACCATGCAGCGGAGCACCAGGGAGGCGGAGATGCACTGGGAGATCACGGTGGCGATGGCCACACCTGCCACGTCCAGCTTGCAGACGATGACGAAGAAGAGATTCAGCACGATGTTGACGACTCCCGCCAGGGAGAGGAAGTACAGCGGCCGCTGGGTATCGCCCTCCGCCCGCAGCAGGGCGGCGCCGAAGTTGTAGACCATGGTGGCCGTCATGCCCAGGAAGTAGATCCGCAGATACAGCGTGGCCAGATCCAACACGTTCTCCGGGGTCTGCATCCAGATCAGGATGGTCCGGGCACCGAAGACGCCCACCACTGTCAACACCAGGCCGCTGATGATGCTCAGCAGGATGGAGGTGTGGACTACCCGGTGGAGCGCGTCTCTATCTCGGGCGCCGTAGTATTTGGCCGCCAGGGTATTGGCACCCACGGCCAGGCCCACAAACAGGTTGGTCAGCAGGCCGATCAGCGCGGTGTTGGACCCCACTGCCGCCAGGGAGTTGTCCCCGGCCCAGCGGCCCACCACCACGATATCCGCCGCGTTGAACAGTAGCTGCAGTACGCTGGAGCACATTAGCGGGATGGAGAACCGCAGCATCTTGGAGAGAATAGGGCCGTTGCACATATCGATCTCATAATGAGTCTGCTGCTTGCCTGCCATGTCAGAAAACCTCGTATATGTCCCAGAATTTGCGCTGTATGACGCAAGCCATATTCTAGCACGGAGCGTCTGGAAATGCTACTGGTTTCCACGAAAAATTTTACACGATTTTAACATTGGAAATTCTCAAAAAGCTGTGCCGGAGAGACAAAGCATCTCCGGCACAGCTGAATTGAAAGGAAATGATCTTAGAAGGCAGGTACCACGGCGCCGTCGAAGGTCTCGGTGATGTAGTCCCGGATGGTGTCGGAGTGGAGAGCATCCACCAGGGCCTGAATAGCCTCGTTGTTCTCATTGCCCTCCTTCACCACCAGTACGTTGACATAGGGGGAGTCGCTGGACTCGATGGCCAGAGCGTCTGTGGTGGGGTTCAGGCCGGCGCCCAGGGCGTAGTTGGAGTTGATGACGGCCAGATCCACGTCCGCAAGCACGCTGGGGATGGTGGCGGCCTCCAGCTCCTGGAACTCCAGATTCTTGGGATTGTCCACAATGTTGTTGGGAGTGGCGGTCAGGTTGGAGCTGTCGTCCAGGGTAATCAGGCCCTGGGCCTCCAGCAGCAGGAGGGCGCGGCCCTCATTGGTGGCGTCGTTGGGAACGGCAATGACGGCGCCGTCGGGCAGATCCTCCAGGGAGGAGACCCGGCCCGCATAGATGCCCATGGGCTCGATGTGGACGCCGGCCACGCTCACCAGATGGGTGCCGCGGGTCTCGTTGAACTCCTCCAGATAGGGCAGGTGCTGGAAGTAGTTGGCGTCCTCGTCGCCGTCCTCCACGGCGGTGTTGGGCACCACGTAGTCGCTGTACTCGTTGACCACCAGCTCGATGCCCTGCTCCGCCAGGATGGGCACGCACTGGTTCAGAATCTCGGCGTGGGGGGTGGGAGAGGCGGCCACCGTCAGGGTGACGGTTTCAGCGGCATCGCTGCCCGCCTCGGTGGCGGCGCCGTCATCAGCGGCGCCGCTGTCATCGGCGGAGCCGCCGCAGGCGGCCAGGGACAGGCACAGGGTCAGGCCCAGCAGCAGGGCCAGCAGTTTCTTTTTCATGTTTCGTTCCTCCAATAAAATATCGTTTATGATGTATTTCAAACGCTTGCCGGATTTTCAAGAGACAAACGATGAAAACGCCGGGGGTCACTTGGTATGGGCAAAGCGGGCCAGGAGATCGAGGGGGCCGGATTTTTTGGCGCCGGACGGCTGGTCCAGCCGCTTATCGATGCGCCGGGACAGCCAGTTGAAAATCAGCTGGACCACCTGCACCAGGATAATCAGGAACACCACCGTCACCCACATAACGGAGGTGATGCCCCGCTGATGGCCGTACCGGACGGCGATGTCGCCCAGGCCGCCGGCGCCCACGGTGCCAGCGATGGCGGTATAGGCCAGAATCGTCACCAGGGAGATGGCGCCCCCCAGGATCAAAGAGGGCTTCGCCTCCGGCAGGTACACCTTCCAGACGATCTGGAGGGTGGAGGCGCCCATGGACTGGGCGGCCTCGACCACACCGGCGTCTACCTCGTTCAGGGAGGTCTCCACCATCCGGGCGATGAAGGGGGCGGCGGACACCACCAGAGGTACGATGGCGCCTTTGACGCCGATGGTGGTGCCCACCACCATCCGGGTGAAGGGCATAATGGCCACCATCAGAATGATGAAGGGGACGGACCGGCCGATGTTGACGATCCAGTCCAGCACCCGGTAGACGCCCCGGTGGGGCCGGATGCCGTGGGGCTGGGTCAGGATCAGGGCCACCCCCAGAGGGAGGCCGATCAGATAGGCGAATGCGGTGGAGATCACCACCATTACCAGGGTATCCCAGACACCATCTGTCAGCACATTACCGTATTCGGCCCAGAAGGCTGCAATAGACTCAAACATGGTATTCCACCTCCTCCGCAGAGACATTGGGCTGCGCCCGGATATAGCTGAGGGCTTTGGCGGCCTCATTGGGGTCGTCCGGCAGCCCAAGCAGCATGGTGCCGAAGGCCCTGCCCTCGATGTTGCGGGTGTCGGCACCCAGAATATTGACCTTCACCCCCAGGTCGATGGCGAGAGACGCGATCAGGGGCTGATACGCCGTACCGCCGTTGAAGGCCACGCGGACGGCGTGAGTACCTGCCGGATACTGTTCCAGGCTGACGCCACCGGGGTACACCAGCCGCCGGGCCGCATCCGTATGGGGATTGGAGAAGATGTCCTCCACCTTGCCCTGTTCAGCCACCACACCGCCGTCCAGGATCGCCACCCGGGAGCAGATCTCTTCGATGACGCTCATCTGGTGGGTGATGACCACCACGGTGACCCCAAGCTTCTCGTTCAGGTCCTTCAGCAAGGCCAGGATGGAGGCGGTGGTGGTGGGATCTAAGGCAGAGGTGGCTTCGTCACACAGCAGGACCTTGGGGTCCGTGGCCAGGGCCCTGGCGATGGCCACCCGCTGCTTCTGTCCGCCGGAGAGCTGGGAGGGATAGGCATCCGCTTTCTCCCGCAGGCCCACCAGGTCCAGCAGCTCCAGGGCCCGCTTTCTGGCCTGGGCGGCGGGGGTACCGCTGAGCTCCATGGGGAAGCAGACGTTTTTCAGCACCGTCCGCTGCATCAGCAGGTTGAAGCTCTGGAAGATCATAGTGACGTTCCGACGGGCCAGCCGCAGCTCTTTTTCGCTAAGGGCCGTCATATCCTTCCCGTCCACGATCACGGTGCCGGAGGTGGGACGCTCCAGCAGGTTCATGCACCGCACCAGGGTGCTCTTGCCGGCGCCGGAGAGACCGATAATTCCGAAGATCTCCCCCTTCTGGATGTCCAGGCTGATGTCCTCCAGGGCATGGACGGCGTTTTCACCCGTTCCAAAGGTCTTGTACAGGTGCTGAATTTGAATGATAGACACGGGACAACGCTCCTTTCCGGTGAATTCTGGCAATAAAAAAGTCCTTGAGACAAAAGTCTCAAGGACGACGAAATTCGCCGTGGTACCACCTTGATTCGCACGCTTCCTCACGAAAGCGGCCTTGGGGAGTGCAAACACACTCCTGCGCTGTGACGTGCGCCCACGTCGTGACCTATGCCGGGACGGCGGTCGGCCACGCAACTCCGAGACCATGTTCTCCAAACCCTTCCAGACCTCTTCTCACCACACGAGGCTCTCTGCGCTGTATCTGCCTGGGTACTCTTCTCTTCATCGTCTTTTGCTATCAGGTTATTCAATAACTGTCTCATAGTTTATCTGATAACACCGGAAAAGTCAACAGGGCAACCTGCATAGAAATCCAGGCAAAAGACATGTAGTTCTGTGAGTTTCCACAAAGCGGCGTCGGGCGCTGTCGAAACCGGGAATTTTTTCAAGAGAAGAGGCAGTATCGGATTGCAACTGCTGGGCAAAACTGCTATCATAAAATCCACAAGACCCAGGAGGATGGAGGAACGGCGTTGAGGCGAAAGCGGGATCGGAATTTTGGCATACGCTGGCTGCGGGACCTGCTGTGCGGCGTCCTGATCGGGGCCGGCGCCATCCTGCCGGGGGTTTCCGGCGGGGTGCTGGCGGTGGTGTTCGACATCTACCGTCCCTTTATGGAGGTGCTGACCCATCCCCGGGAGGCCATCCCCAAATACTGGCGGTGGTTTCTGCCCATCGGGCTGGGGTGCGCCATCGGCTTTCTGGGCTTTGCCAAGGGCATCGCCGCGGCCATCGACGTGTCCAGCACCGTCACTACCTGGCTGTTCATCGGCCTGATCGTGGGCACGGTCCCATCTCTCTTCCGAGAGGCGGGGAAGGAGGGACGCAGCATCGGCTCTTGGGTCAGCATGGCGGTGTGCGCCGGCGCCATCTTCTTCAGCCTGTTTTACGTAGGAAAAGTGATTTGCGTCACCGTGGAACCCAATTTCTGGTGGTACAACTTCTGCGGCGCCCTTTGGGGCATGAGTCTGGTGATTCCAGGGCTGACCTCCTCCTCGGTAATGATGGCCCTGGGGCTGTACCAGCCCATGCTGGAAGGGCTGGCCCGGCTGGACTTCCTGGTGCTCTCCGCCTGCCTGCCGGGGATGGTGCTGACAATCCTGCTGCTGGCAAGGCTGGTGAGCTGGTTCTTCCGGAAGCACTACTCCATCGCTTTCCACGGGATCTTCGGCATCGTGCTGGCCTCCACATTGGTTATCATCCCCACCAGTTATGTGGGCGCGTGGGAGATTGTGCTGTCGGCGGTCTGCTGCATCGGCGGCTTTTTGCTGGCCTACTTCATGGCCCGGCTGGACCGGCGGATCCAGGAGAACGGCAGGGCCTGAAACATGAAAAAAGTCCCCTCTGTGTTCCGGCACAGGGGGGACTTTTTCATTACAGATCGAACACGCCCATGATGGCAATGCCCGCCACGATCAGCGCGATCATGGCGTAGTGCTTCCAGGAGAGCTTCTCCTTCAGGAAGATCCGGCTCCACAGCACGGAGGCCGCGCAGTAGGAGGCGATGATGGGCGCGGACATGGCCAGATGCTCCGTGTCCGCGATGGCGTAGATGTAGGCGAACTGTCCGGCGGTCTCGCAGACGGCGCCCAGATACTTGGGGGCCTCCATCTTCGGCACCAGCCGGTCCCGCTTGATGAGCACCACATAGACAAAGCACACCACGGCGGCCAGCAGGAACGTCAGCTCATAGGCCACGTTGGCGCTGGCCTCGTAGTCCTCCACGGTGCGGCTGATGATCTCCAGCACCCGGCTGTCGGCAAAGGTGCCGGCAGCGTCCAGCACGCAGTAAGCCGCAGGCATGGCCAGGGCCATGAAGCTCTTGGTGTACTTGTAGTTGCTTGCCTTCTGCCGCTCGATGCGCAGTTCGTCATCCTCCCGGGCCTCCACCACACCCAGGCCCACGGCGCCCACACACACCAGCGCCACGGCGAACAGGGCCAGGGGGGAGTATCCGGCGATGCCGTCAAAGAGGATAGCCAGCACAGCTACCAGGGCGCCGGAGGAGTTGCAGATAGGGGAGGAAATGGACAGCTCAATGTACCGCAGACCCACATAGCCCATGGCCATAGAGAGAATGTACAGGATCGAGACGGGCAGGTATGTCAGGATGATGTCCAGATTGATGACCGTACCGCCCACAAAGACCTCGTAGGCCGCGTGAAGGCCCATGACAACGCCCACGGCCATCACCATTTTCAGGTGGCTGTACTTGTCCCGGGCATCGCGGCAGCCGATTTTGGAAAAGAGGTCGGAGCCGCTCCAGCAGAGCAGCGCGATCAGAGAGAGCCAAAACCACATATTACGTTTTTCTCCTAAATCACTGTATTCAAAGCGTTATTTACTTTCCGGCAGAGTTACCAGACCCGCCTCCACCAGCTTCTGCAGGGACATGAGGATTCCCAACTTGGCGTGGTACCAAGTGAGGCCGCCCTGGAAGTAGACGGCGTAAGGGGGGCGGATGGGCCCGTCGGCGGAGAGCTCGATGGAACTGCCCTGGACAAAAGCGCCGGCGGCCATGATGACGTCGGAGTCATAGCCCGGCATGGCCCAGGGCTCCGGGGTCACGTAGCTGTCTACCGGGGCGGCGGCCTGGATCCCCTTGCAGAAGGCCACCATGGCCTCGGCACTGCCCAGGGTCACCGCCTGGATGATGTCATGGCGGCTCTCCGTGGCGTTGGGGACGCAGGCGAAGCCCAGCTTCTCATAGATGTTGGCGGCAAAGACAGCGCCCTTCAAAGCGCCGGACACCACCGTGGGGGACAGGAACAGCCCCTGGTAGAGGGCGGGCATCAGACCCAGGTTGGCACCCACCTCTTGGCCCAGTCCCGGGGCGGAGAGCCGGTAGGCACACCGGTCCACACACTCCTTGGTGCCGCAGATGTAGCCGCCGATGGGGGCAAGTCCTCCGCCGGGGTTCTTGATGAGGCTGCCCACCACCATGTCGGCCCCCAGATCCGAGGGCTCGATGGTCTCCACGAACTCGCCGTAGCAGTTGTCCACCATGATTTTCACGTCCGGCTTGATCCCCTTGCAGAAGGCGATCAGTTCCCCGATCTGCCGGACCGAGAAAGAGGGGCGGGTGGCGTACCCCTTAGACCGCTGGATGGTGATGAGCTTGGTGCGGCCGTTGATCTTCTCTCGGATGGCGTCGTAGTCGAAGGTTCCGTCGGGCTTCAGGTCCGCCTGGGCATAGGTGACGCCATACTCCTTCAGGGAGCATTTGCTCTCCCGGATGCCGATGACCTCCTCCAGGGTGTCATAGGGGGCTCCCACCGGGGACAGCAGCTCGTCCCCCGGCAGCAGGTTGGCGGAGAGGGCCACTGCCAGGGCATGGGTGCCGCAGGTGATCTGGGGACGGACCAGAGCCGCCTCCGTGTGGAACACATCGGCGTACACTCGCTCCAGGTTGTCCCGGCCGTCGTCGTTGTAGCCGTAGCCGGTGGTGGCGGCAAAGTGGGTGGCGTTTACCCGGTTTTTCTGCATGGCGGCCAGGACCTTGCCTTGGTTGTACTCTGCCGTCTGATCAATGACGTCGAACCGGGGCCGCAAGTCCCGGAGCACCGCCTCGCCGTATTCATAGACCGCCCGGCTGACGCCGAGCTGTTCATACATGGTCACAATTTCCATGGTCTTCCTCCGTTGTTCCCAAAATTTCATCTGCCAGGTCGCTGAGGACCTGGGGCTTTGTCACCACCAGGCCGCTGACCTCATTGCCCAAAATCAGCAGGGTGTCTCCGGGAGAGATGCCAAAGAACCGGCGGGCCTCCTGCGGGATGACGATCTGTCCCCGGTCGCCCACTTTGGCAGTGCCAAAGACCCGGTTTTTGGACATGCCCAGCATGTGTTTGCCTCCAGGCATGGAGCTACCTCCTTGAAATCATACTTTTCACACAAGTGTGAATCATAGCACAACCGGAAGAACTTGGCAAGAGGAAATTTTTCAAAACGGAAAATGGTGCAAAATGCTTTGGAGTGTGTTATCATACCTCCAAAGATCAAAATGAGGAGGAGCACCTATGAATTGGCGGACGGTGGACATGTCCCGGGAGTCCCGGCGGGACCAATTTGCGTATTTTCAGACCCTGTCCAACCCCTATGTGGGGGTGACGGTGCAGGTGGATGTGACGGAGCTGGCAGTCTGGTGCCGGGAGAGAGGAACGAGCTTCTTTCTGGCGGTGCTGTACGCTGCGGTCCGAGCGGCCAACGGCGTGCCGGAGCTGCGGCGGCGCATCCGGGGCGATCAGGTGGTGGAGTACGACCGCTGCCCCTCCTCCCATACGGTGGCTCTGCCGGACGGGACCTACTGCTACTGCAGCCTGGAGGTGGACCGGCCCTTCCGGGAGTTCCTGCCCTACGCGGCGGCGGAGCAGGAGCGGGTGAAGGCGGCGCCCACCCTGGAGGACGGAGAGGACGGGGAGAGCCTGTTCTTTGTCTCCTGTGTCCCGTGGCTGTCCTACACGGCCCTGACCCAGCCAACCCCAACGCCGGCGGACAGCAATCCCCGCATCACCTGGGGCCGCTGGCACCGACAGGAGGGCCGGACTCTGCTGCCTATGACGCTGCTGGCCAACCATGCTTTGGTGGACGGCATCCACATCGCCCGGTTCTATGAGAATCTGGACCGGGAGCTGGCCGCCCTCTGCGGCGGGGAGAAAACAGAGTACTGAATCAGGAAAGGAGAGAGCGGCAGGTGAGGCGCTGCATTGTGGTGGCCGGGATCGCATGAATCAAATTTGAAAGGAGAATTTCCTCATGCAGATTCCGGCGAATACCATCTATCCCCGCACAGGCGACCGGGAGACCGTCTATCTGAATGCAGTGGTGTCAGACCCCAATATTTCTGTGGGGGATTACACGATCTACAACGATTTCCTCCGGGACCCCACGGAATTCGTGCGCAACAATGTGCTCTATCACTACCCCATCAACGGCGACCGGCTGGTGATCGGAAAATTCTGCTCCATCGCCTGCGGCGCGAAATTCCTGTTCACCAGCGCCAACCACACGCTGAAGTCCCTGTCCACCTATCCCTTTCCCATCTTCTACGAGGCGTGGGACACGTCCGTCTCGGAGATCACGGAGGCCTGGGACAACCGGGGGGACATTGTCATCGGCAGCGATGTCTGGATCGGCTATGAGGCCGTCATCCTCTCCGGCGTGCGGATCGGTGACGGCGCCATCGTGGCCGCCCGGGCGGTGGTGGCTGGGGACGTGGAGCCCTACACCATCGTAGGCGGCGTACCGGCGAAGCCCATCCGGAAGCGGTTCACACCGGAGACCATCCACCGTCTGGAGCGGCTCCGGTGGTGGGACTGGCCACGGGAGAAGCTCCAGCTGCTGCTGCCCCTGCTCCGCCGGGGTGACCTCACGGCACTGGAGCGGGCCGCGGAGAAATTCTAATCCACACAAAAACCGGGCGGCACACAACTGTGCCGCCCGGTTGGATATTTACTCTTAAAACTTACACGTGGATACCGCCCACAAAATAGGTATTGTAGTACCCGCTGGTCAGGCTGCTGACGATGACACCGCCGCTGCGGGAAGAGGAGGAGTGGATGAACTGCCCATCTCCCGTGTAGATACCGGCATGGGAACATGCCTTGCCGGCGTTGCGGCTGGGATCGTTGAAGAACACCAGATCGCCGGGCTGCAGCTCGGAGATAGAGTATACCCGGGTGCCCAGGCCACTCTGCCACTGGCTGGTGGCGGAGTGGGGCAGGGAGTAGCCGTGCTGGCTGTACACGTACATGGTGAAGCCGGAGCAGTCAAAGCCGCGGGGAGAGGCGCCGCCGTACACATAACCCGTGCCCAGGTACTGCTTGGCGGTGGCCGCGATGTCGCTGTTGGAGGAGGAAGACTCCGTCAGGTCCAGGAAGTCGCTGCGGATGTAACCCTCGGTGCCGTACTCACAGGTGACGTCGTACCAGCCGTCCACCAAGCCGTTGACCGTGACGATGGCGTCCTCCTCAATGGTGGCCAGCACAGAGCTGTCGGTAGAGGCGTCGGAGCGGACGTTCACGCCGTCGGAATTGACACGGCCGTATGTAGTGAAGACATTGTCCTGATCTACGTTCAGGTAGTCAGCAGACACATAGCCGGTGCTGCCGTTGTAGGCGATCTTGTACCAGCCGTCCACGGAGTCGTCCAAGATCGCCACCGCCACACTCTTGTCCAGCGTGGTGACCACGGAGGCGGAGGTAGAGGGCTCGGCCCGCAGCCGCAGGGAAGAACCTGTGGTGCAGCCGGCGCCGGTGGCGATGTCCGCTGCCAGGGCGGTGGCCGCCAGCAGCATTGCGGTGAGAACGGAGAGGAACAGGACCTTGCCTGCTCTGCCTGCGAAGTGCGTCATAGGTGTACGTTCCTTTCGTCAGTCTTTTGTAGCGCGGGGAAAAGGTCCTGTTTCTTACAGCTTGCCGGCAAGAGCACGATCCAGCCAGACGGTGGCGATGTCCATCGCCGCGTAGAGGCTGTCCTTCTCGCTCTTCTTGACCACACGGTCCCGGGACTTCAGCTCCGGGTCCGTCAGCTGCAGCTGGATGGAGACCTTGGTGGCCACCTCCATGTCCTGCTCCTTCTTGGTGTTGAGGATCTGCATCATGATGATATATTTCTCAGCCATCGTGCCGTAGTAGATCAGATTGTCCACCCGGCGAAGGGGATGGCCCTTGTATGTCAAACCTTCTGCCTTCTTGGACTTGCTCTCTGCCATGGAAACACTCCTTCAAAAGTTGTAACCGAATTGTAACAGATTTTATCCGCTTTGTCAACGTTTGGTCACAAGAAATTACAGCCAATTCCTGGGAAGAGACCTGCCTTCGGCCCCTGGACGCAAAAAAATCCCGCAGGGAAGGTCGCCGCGCCATTCGCACGGATGCCCTCTCTGCGGGGGAATGCAGAAGGAAAACGGTTACTGCCCCAAATATCTGCGGACCAGCACCTGCAGCAGCTCGTCCCGGTCGATCTTGCGGATCAGGGTCCGGGCATTGTTGTGATTGGTGATGTAGGTGGGGTCCTCGGAGAGAATATAACCCACGATCTGGTTGATGGGGTTATAGCCCTTTTCCTCCAATGCCCGATAGACGGTCGAGAGAATCTGATGGATCTCTGCGTCCTTCTCCGTGGCAATATTGAATTTCCTGGTAAAATCGTCCATACAGACACCACCTTTCCCGAAGGGAGCACCACTTCATAATACAAAACTAGTATACTCGTTTTTTGAAAAACTGTAAAGCGTTTTCCGCATGAAATTTGAAAAAATACGCCCCGTAATCGCTGGGAGGGCGCTGGACCGAAAGAACAGGGGGGTCCAGTGCAGCAGAACGGCCTTCGGCCCGCCTCACAGCGCCTCCGGGAGCGGCGTCTGCATCGGCGCTGCTGGGGGATTGGATTTGAGCCGGGCGGAACGCATCCGCCCGGCTCAAGGTTTCTGTCTGCGCAATAGCACCTGGACGCGACGGCACACAAGCCCGCTGTGCAGTCCGCAGGCGGCCGCATATTACCGCAGGACGGCGTTCAGCTCTGCCTTCAGCGTCTCCAGGATGCTCTTCACATCCTCATCGGCCTCCTGAGCGGTGAGGCTGCGGTCGTCGGAGCGGAGCGTCAGGTTGAAGGCCACGCTCTTCTTGCCCTCCGGGATGCCGGAGCCGGTGTAGATGTCGAACAGGGACACATCCTTCAGCAGCCCCTTGGCGCCCCGGCGGATGCAGTCCTCCAGCGCTCCCACGGTGACGGCCCTGTCGCACACCACGGCGATGTCCCGGGTGACGGCGGGGAACTTGGGCAGGGGGACATATTCCGGGTCGGCCCCCTTGGCATTCTCCAGCTCGTCCATGGCCAGCTCTGCGCAGTAGAATTCCGCGTCTACGCCATAGTTCTTGGCCACCAGGGGATGGATCTGGCCGAACCAGCCCAGGCAGTCACTGCCGCTCCACACCTCGGCGAAGCGGCCGGGGTGGTAGGAGAGCTCCTCCGGCAGGCCGCTGCCGATGCGGAAGGTCACATCCTTCACCCGCAGTTCCTGGAGGATCGCCTCGATGGCGCCCTTCATAGCGTAGAAGTCCATGTTGCCGCCGTAGGCGCCCAGGGTCAGTGTCTTGGACTCGATGGCCAGGCCGTCCTCGCCGCCGGGCAGGTACGTCCGGCCCACCTCATAGAGCTTCACGTCCTGATTGCGGTAGTTGTAGTTCCGGGTCAGGATCTCCAGCATGGAGGGCAGGGTGGTGGTCCGCATGATGGAGGTATCCTCCCCCAGGGGGTTCAGGATCTTGAAGGAGTTCCGCCGCTGGTAATCTTCCGGCCAGCGGATCTTGTCGTACTGGGTCGGGGAGATGAAGGAGTATGTGATGATCTCATCGTACCCGAAGGCCCGGCACACGCTGGACACCCGGCGCTCCAGGATCTCGGCGGCGCCATAGCCGCCCAGGGTGGTCTGGCCCCGCATCAGGGTGGTGGGGATGTTGTTGTAGCCGTAGAACCGGGCCACTTCCTCCGCCAGATCGGCGATGCCCTCCACGTCGCCCCGCCAGGAGGGGATGGTCACGTCGGCAGGGCCGCCGGGGCAGCTGTCGTCCGCTGTGCGGATGTCCACCCGGGCCAGATACCGGTACTGCTCCGCTGCGGGGATGTCGGTGCCCAGCAGCGCGTTCACCCGCTCCGGGTCCATGCGGATGGTGTGGGGCTGGGGCACGTAGTTGAGGATGTCGATGACGCCGTCCACCACCTCTCCGGCGCCCAGCAGCTCCACCAGCTCGCAGGCCCGCTGGACGGCGGGCAGGGTGTTCAGGGGATCCAGACCCTTCTCGAACTTGGCGGAGGCCTCGGTCCGCATCCCCAGGGACAGAGCGCCCTTGCGGATGCAGGTGCCGTCGAAGCAGGCGGACTCGAACACCACGTCGGTGGTGTCCGCCACGATCTCGGAGTTCAATCCGCCCATGATGCCCGCCAGGCCCACGGCCCGGTGCTCGTCGGCGATGACCAGGTGGTTGGCGGTGAGCTTGCGCACGTTGCCGTCCAGGGTGGTCAGTTCCTCGCCCTCCTCGGCCCGGCGGACGATGATGTGGCCGCCCTTCACATAGCGGTAGTCAAAGGCGTGCATGGGCTGGCCGTACTCCAGCATCACATAGTTGGTGATGTCCACGATGTTGTTGATGGGACGGACGCCCATGCTCCGCAGCCGCTCCCGCATCCACTTGGGAGAGGGGGCGATCTTCACGTTCCGCACCATCCGGGCGGTGTACCGGGGCACCAGATCGGCGGCGGGGGTCTCGATGTCCAGCAGGTCCGTCAGCACGCCGTCGGCGCCGCCCTGTACCTCCGGCTCGTGGAGAGTCAGGGGCTGCTGGTAGGTGGCGGCCACCTCCCGGGCCAGACCGATGACGCTGAGGCAGTCGGGGCGGTTGGGGGTGATCTCGAACTCCACCACATGGTCATCCGCGCCGATAATGGGCTTGATGTCATCGCCGTTCTGGATCCCTTCCTCATGGAGGACGAAGATGCCGTCGGGGATGCAGTGGGGGAACTCCTTCTGGTCGGCGTGGAGATCCTCCAGGGTGCAGATGGCGCCTGTCTTGGTGTTGTAGGCCACCAGGTCCCCCTCGTGGAGGTTGGGGCAGATGGTGTCCGGCACAGCGGTGGAGCCGCCCAGGTCCAGACAGGTGTGGAAGGTGTAGTCCGGCTGGCTGGCGCACTCCAGGATCTTGGCGCACACCACCGGCCCGAACACCTTGTCACCGGGCTGGATGTCGGCGGGGATGGAGGGCTTGTCCTTGTCCAGGGGGTGGTAGTCGTTCAGGATGGCGGCGGGGACGATAGCGGCGTAGGGGAAGTCCCGCTCATCCAGCCCCAGCTCATAGAGGCCGCACATCATGCCGTTGGACTCCACGCCCCGCAGCTTGCCCTTCTCGATCTTCTTGCCGCCGGGGAGGGTGGAGTGGTCCAGGGCCACGGGCACCATATCGCCGGGGTGGATGTTCCAGGCGCCGGTGACAATCTGGATGGGCGCGCTCTGGCCCACATCCAGCTGGCAGATCCACATGTGGTCGGAATCCGGGTGGCGCTCCATGGTGAGGATGGTGCCCACCACGATATTGGAGATCTCGGCTCCCCGGTCCTCGGTGGTCTCCACCTTGGAGCCGGAGAGGGTCATGGCCTCGGCAAAGTCTTTATCGTTGGCGTCGACGTGCACAAACTCGTCCAGCCACTTTCTGCTCAGTAACATATCTTCTATAACTCCTTTATATCGGAATGCGGGAGTGCCCCGCAAAAGCCTCGCAGAGTTTCACGCCGCCGGCGTGAAAAAATATCCAGTCATTTTCGGAAGGACACGTGCCTGCCGAAAATTCCCTGACTCAGCCGCCTTGGGCGGCGTTCACCAGTGACCGATGTCACTGGTGAGGGGGAATCTAAAGGGGGGGACGAGGTCCCCTCTTTAAGAACTAGAACTGTTCCAGGAATCGCACGTCGTTCTCAAAGATCAGCCGCAGGTCGGCGATCTTGAACCGCCGCATGGCGGTGCGCTCCAGGCCGATGCCGAAGGCCCAGCCGGAGTATACCTCCGGGTCGATGCCGGACATCTTCAGCACCTTGGGGTGGATCATGCCGGCGCCCAGCAGCTCGATCCAGCCCTCGCCCTTGCAGGTGGGGCAGCCCACGCCGCCGCACTTGTGGCACTGGACATCCATCTCGCAGGAGGGTTCCGTGAAGGGGAAGTGATGGGGGCGGAACCGGGTTTTGGTGCCCTTGCCGTACAGCATCTCCACCACCGTGTTCAGGGTACCCTTCAGATCCGCCATGGTGACGCCCTTGTCGATGACCATGCCCTCCACCTGATGGAACATGGGGGAGTGGGTGGCGTCCACCTCATCTTTCCGGTACACCCGGCCGGGGGCGATGATGCGGATGGGCAGCTCCATGGTCTCCATGGCCCGGACCTGCATGGGGCTGGTCTGGGAGCGGAGCATCACCCGGCTGTCCTCGTCAAAGTAGAAGGTGTCGCTCCAGTCCCGGGAGGGGTGGCCCTCGCCGGCGTTCAGCTTGTCGAAGTTATAGGTGGCCAGCTCCACCTCCGGGCCGTCCAGGACCGTGAAGCCCATGGAGATGAAGATCTCCTTGATCTCATCCAGCGCGGTGTACATGGGGTGCTTGTGGCCTAGCTTGTGGGCCTTGCCGGGGACGGTGATGTCCAGCGCCTCGGCCTCCAGCCGCTCCTCCAGGGCCTTTTCCGCCAGGACGGCGGACTGCTGCTCGATGGCGGACTCCACATCTGCCCGGACGGCGTTGGCCAGCTGGCCCATGACGGGCCGCTCCTCGGCGGAGAGCTTGCCCATCTGCTTCAGAACGGCGGTCAGTTCTCCCTTTTTGCCCAGGTACTGGACCCGGAGGGCCTCCAGCTCTCCGGTGTTCCCGGCGGCGCCGATGGCTGCCAGCGCGCCGGCGCGAATGGCTTCCAGTTGTTCCTTCATTGTCCATGCTCCTTATATTATATAATGTTGCATACGCAGTGCTCTTGGGATGGAAGGCATCAAAAAAACGCCTCTCATCCCATCCCTGGGACGAAAGGCGAATCCTTCCGCGGTACCACCCGGATTCACGCCGCCTGCGGCGCGCACTCGTGGCCCTGATAACGGAGGGCGGACCGGCCGTGTCTCCACGGCGGCTCCCGGGCGAACCAAATCGGGCGTCCGCAGGTCGGCTTGCAGCCGGTGACCGACCCTCTCTCGGCGGCGTCTCCAATTATTTTCCCGTTCATCGCTGATAACAATTAACACTTATAGCACAGAAAAACCGAAAATGCAAGCCCCAATCCGCCGGAATTCGGGGGATTGGGGCCTGTGGGAATTGGCGAATTGTCCGGAGAACAGGGAAGAAGCTGTCAGCCCAACAGACGGCCATCCATCAGATCCTCCACCTGGATGGCGGTAACCACGCCGTCCGTAATATAAAAGGCGATGTGCCTGCAATACGCCAGACCGCCGGGCTCATAGACATAGCAGGCATCATAGGTGTCAGACTGAAAGCCCGCCAGTTCTACTGCGTGAGAGTATATCTCTTCCAGATGGGCGAGGCTGTATCCGCAGTAAAGGCCCCGGGGCGTGCAGAGCGTTCCGCCGGACTGGTCATAGTGGGTGGAGGTGGAGAGGCGGAACAGGTATTCTGTGCTATCGTCAGGACTGACGGAGTAGGCCAGCCGCAGATTGCCGCAGTCCACCTCATATACCGTACCGTAGGTGTCGCCGGGACCGGTATAGGTCACGGTGCCCTCCAGTTCGTATCCCCAGGGGAAGGTGCCCTCCTGGACACCCAGGGTCAGCAGCCGCTTCTCACCGGGGACGATCAGGGCAAACTCCGTCTCAATGGGACTCTCCTCTGTAACAGAGGACTCATAGGCAGTCCGGATTTTGTCCAGCACCGCCTGCTCTGCCGCTGTCTCCGGGTGCAGAGCGTCCAGGAGTGCCTCAAAGTCCGCCCGGTCCTCCCGGTAGAACCTCCCAGCGGCAGTGTATCCTGGACCGGCCACAATGACGTCGATATTCGGATGGGGCGGTCCCTGTTTCTCCCGGTAGGGGGAGCTGTCCAACAAAGCCAGGACATGCAGGATGTCCTCCGGCCGCTCCAGAAAGCGGCGGGCCAACAGATCGAAGGGAGCCTCTGCATAGGCGCCGTCGGCGTAGATCAAATAGCACGCCAGCTTCCAGTCCGAGTAGTCCTGATAGGCGCCGGTGACCTCAAAGTCCTGATAGTAATGGATGGTATAGACTGTATCTGCCTCCAGATCTAGGCCGTCCGAGGGACAAAAACCGGTGAATTTCCAGCCGTCCGGTGTATGCGCATAGTCCAGTACGGCGGTGGAGTACCCGGTGGTAGCCACCGTGTGGAAATAGCCGTCTCCCTGTAGTTCCCGGCCCTCGAAATCTGCCCAAAAGGTCACCGTCACGGTCCAGTGGTCTTCATCCACCTGCTCCGCCGCCACGGTCTTGTCCAGCAGGTACAGGTTGCTCCCTCGGCCCCCGTCGGTGGCGTAGAGAACGCCGTCGAAGTCCCTGTAGTGATCCGGGGACAGGGCGAAGAGGTTGTCCACAATCTCCGGGGAGAAGTAGGACTCCGCCGTCTCCCGCAGGTCTGCCAGGGACGTGATCGTGACCGGCTGCGGCTGCCAGGGAAGCGTACTGTCCGTGGGCTCTGCCACGGTAGAAACGGGCAGGGAGAGATTCTCCGCATCCACCCGGTAGTAGGTCAGGTCTCCCTCTGTGCGGCTGTCCGCCCTGTCCAGGGGCAGCGTGGTCAGGTCAAACCAGTCGTAGACCGTTGAAGCGGCGGTATACATATTTCTAACGTCTTGTTCCGTCAAAGCGGTCTCCGGGGCCTCATCGGGCGAAACCGGAGATTCCCGCCCGCCGCAGCCGGCGAGCAGCGCGATGGTCAGGAGAAGAAGCGCCCCAAAACGCCTCATGGGCAGCGCCTCCTTTCGTTCCTTTTTGAAGCATCATATCACATTCCACCGGAGAATCCATGACGATCTGGTTACAAATGATTGCAATCCGGAGCGGGAATTTCTATAATAGGCACCAGAAAACCATGAGGAATACAGGAGGTTACGGCCATGAAGCTGACGACGGCGGCGCAGATGAAGGAGATGGACCGGCAGGCCATTGAAGAGCGGGGCATTCCCTCCATCGACCTGATGGAGCGGGCGGCGGCAGGCGTGGCAGAGGCGGCGCTGGCGCTGCTGCCCAAGCGGCCGGGGAAATGTCGGGGGGCGGCCTTGTGCGGCGCGGGCAACAACGGCGGCGATGGAATCGCCGCAGCCCGGCTGCTGTTTTTGAAGGGGCTGAAGGTCCGGGCGTTCCTGGTAGGGGACTATGAGAAGCTGACGCCGGACGCCCTGGAGGAGACCCGCTGTCTCAGCGAGTGCGGTGTGGAGCTGGAGCGGTTCGACCCGGCGGACGAAAGCCAGCGGGCCTGGGTGTTGGGGTGCGACGTGGTGATCGACGCCCTCTTCGGCGTGGGCCTCTCCCGGCCCATCGGGGCAGGCACGCCCTTTGCCGCGGCGGTGGACTGGATGAATGAGAGCAGGGCCGCCGTGGTGGCGGCGGACATTGCCAGCGGCGTGTCGGCGGACACCGGCGCCGTGCTGGGCCGTGCGGTTCGGGCGGATCGCACTGTTACCTTCACACTGCCCAAGATCGGTCAGGCAGTGGGGGAGGGGGCCGCCCTCTCCGGGAACGTGGAGGTCCGGGACATCGGCATCCCGGCGGATCTGGTCCGGGGCCTTGTCTGCCGGGCCCAGACGGTGGAGCGGGACTTTGCCCGTGCGGCCCTGCCGCCCCGGAGGGCGGACGGCCACAAGGGAACCTTCGGCAAGGTGCTGATCGTCGGCGGCGCAGTGGGCTATACCGGTGCGCCTTATCTCACTGCCGCGGCGGCGGTGCGGACCGGGTGCGGGCTGGTGTCCCTGGGGGTGCCGGAGACCATCTGGCCGGTGGAGGCGGCCAAGTGCGTCTCCGCCATGCCATTCCCTCTGCCGGACAAACATGGGAGGCTCTCTCCCAAGGCGAAAGAGGAAATCCTGGAGCGGGCTGCCGGCTGTGACGCAGTGGCTCTGGGCCCTGGACTGGGCCGGGGAGATGGCGTCACGGAGCTGGTGCTGGATCTGCTGCAGAAAATCCAGCAGCCGATGGTGCTGGACGCCGACGGCATAAACGCCCTGGGGGGACATATAGATGTACTGGACGCCCGGCGAGACCGGATCACGGTGCTGACGCCCCACGACGGGGAGTTCGCCCGCATCGGCGGCGACCTCACCGGCAGCAACCGGCTGGGGGCCGCCCGGGCCTTTGGAGCGGCCCATGGCTGTGTCCTGGTGCTGAAGGGCCACCGGACCCTCACCGCCGCCCCGGCGGGGAACGTGCTGGTGAACACCACCGGAAATTCCGGCCTGGCCAAGGGCGGCAGCGGCGACGTGCTGACGGGGATCGTCGCCGCCCTGCTGGCCCAGGGGGCGACTGCCGTCCGGGCGGCGGCGGTCGGCGTGTGGCTCCACGGCCGGGCCGGGGACTTGGCGGCGGAGCGCCTGACGCCCTATGGTATGACGCCGGAGGACGTGGTGTCGTCACTGCCGGCGGCCATCGGGGAGATCCTATAAAAGACGGAGGTTTTTGCGGTGCGCAGATGGGCTTGCGTACCAATGATGACCCTGTGCCTGCTGCTGACGGCCTGCGGCGGCACAGGCGGAGAGGCGGGGGATGCGGCGGATGCCCGGATGCCCTATCGGAACATGGCGGGCTGCGTCATGGAGGCGGAGGTCTCCTGCACGCAGGACGGCGCGGTCTGGGAGGCCACGCTCCAGTGCGACTACGTGCCGGAGGGGGAGACCACTGTGGAGGTCCTGGCACCGGAGACCATCGCGGGCGTGAAGGCAGTGCTCTCCGATGGGGAAGTGGAACTGGTGTACGAGGACCAGTGCCTGAACGCCGGGAACCTCAGCAGCCAGGAGGTGAGCCCCATGGCCTGCCTGCCCCAGCTGATGAGCGCCCTGCGGGACGGGTGGCTGCTGGAGGAGAGCGAGGAGGACTGGCAGGAGACGTCCTGCTTCCGTCTGACGGTGGACCAGACCGGAGAGCAGAATGGGAAGATCCTCTCCACCCTCTGGCTGCGGCAGGAGGACGGTACGCCCCTCCGAGGGGAGATCGCCGTGGATGGGGAAATCATTTTGACGGCAGACTTTACGAGCTTTTCCTTTTATGATACAATAGAAAACCAGGAATGACTTCGGCGGGAGGGTTCCTCCCGCCGCTTCCATAGACTGACGGAGAAGGTGACCGACACATGGAGGAACCGATTCTGAGACGGACCTGGGCGGAGATCGACCTGGACGCCCTGGCCCACAACTATCAGCAGGCCCGCAGAAAGATCGGGCCCAACGTGAAGTATTTGGGTGTGGTGAAGGCGGACGCCTACGGCCACGGGGCCATTCAGGTGTCCCGCAAGCTGGAGCAGCTGGGGGCGGACTATCTGGCGGTGTCCAGCCTGGACGAGGCGAAAGAACTCCGCCGGGCCGGCATTCAGGCGCCCATTCTGATCCTGGGCCACACGCCCCCGGCCATGGTGTCCCAGCTGATCCAGTACCGCATCACCCAGGCGGTGTCCGCCCTGGCCAAGGCGGAGGCGTACAGCGCCGCAGCCGTGGAGAGCGGCGGCACACTGAAGGTCCACATCAAGGTGGACACCGGCATGTCCCGGCTGGGTTTCCTGGTGCGGGAGGGGCACTTTGACACAGGCGTGGAATCCATCGCCGCCGCCTGCGCCCTGCCGGGACTGGAGGCGGAAGGCATCTTCACCCACTTCGCCGTCTCCGACGAGGACGACAGAGACAGTGAGGCTTATACGAGAGCGCAGTTCGACGTGTTCACCCGTGTGCTGGATGCATTGGCTGCAGGGGGCAGAACCTTTGCCATCCGCCACTGCGCCAACAGCGGCGCTCTGGCCCGCTATCCGGAGATGTATCTCGACATGGTGCGGCCGGGCATCGCCCTGTACGGTGTGGGCGCCGACGCGCAGCGGCTGGACCTGCGGCCGGTGATGAGCCTGAAGTCCAGCGTCTCCACCATCAAGACCTTTGATCCGGGCACGGACGTCAGCTACGGTCGGACGTTCCGCACCCAGGGAAGGACCCGGATCGGGGTGCTGCCCATCGGCTATGCGGACGGTTTCTTCCGGGGCCTCTCCAACCGGATGTCGGTGGTGACAGCCCAGGGCCCAGCTCCTCAGCGGGGCCGGATCTGTATGGACATGTCCATGATCGATCTGACAGACCTGCCCGACGTCAAGGTCGGGGACGAGGTGGAGATCTTCGGCCGCCGCCAGCGGGTGGATGACCTGGCGGCCATTCTGAACACCATCCCCTATGAGCTGACCTGCGCGGTGAGCAAGCGGGTGCCGCGGGTGTATATCGAAGGCGGCAAAATCGTGGAGCGGAGCCTGCGGCTGCTGTGAGCGCAGGGAAGCGCGGACACAAATCCATACACACACGCCTTGTTCCGGGCATAGGATAGTGCGGGGCGAGGACGCCGGAATTTTGCGGCATTGGCAAAGTATAAATTCCGTACCTGCGTGGGAGAATGAAAGTGGCCTCACCGAAGGGCCTTCGGTGATGGGTACTTCTTTCGGCGGAGTGTGAACTTTGTGGATACGAGTGTCAAGCGCGGCGATATTTACTATGCCGATCTCTCCCCGGTGGTGGGCAGTGAGCAGGGTGGTGTCCGGCCGGTTCTGATCATTCAGAACGACACCGGCAACCGGTACAGTCCCACTGTGATCGCGGCGGCCATCACTTCCCAGACCGGGAAGGCCAAGCTGCCGACACATATCGACCTTCCCGTGGACCACAGCTGCGGCCTGAGCCGGGATTCGGTGGTCCTGCTGGAGCAGGTGCGCACCCTGGACAAAAAGCGCCTGCGGGAAAAGATGGGCCATGTGGAGGAGAATGTGATGGAGAAGGTCGATCTGGCCATCGCGGTCAGCTTCGGACTGCCCCACGACCAGATGGTTTGAGAGATCCGTTTCTTCGGCAATACACAGGCCGGGCGCTGCGGCGGAAGCCGTCTCCTGGCCGCCCGGAAATGCGTGGTTTGATCGAAGGGTCCTCCTGAAAAGGGCGTTCCGCCCTTTTCAGGGGTACCGATTTTTCAGATCCGACAATCAATACGGAGGTACATAAGCGCATGAAAAAGAACAGATGGTATCTGCGGCTGCTGGCATTGCTGGTGCTCTGCGGCGCCTTGAACGTGACGATTACCGCGGCGGCGGAGGCCGGCTCCTCCGACGACCCGCTGGTGACCCTGAGCTACTTGAACGAGACGTTCATGGACTCCATCATGGAGCGGGTGGACCAGAAGATCGCCGCCCGGAATGCCCAGTTGGGCATTTCGGCAGGCAGCGGAGCCAGTGCCGCGTCCAATTTCACTGTGGTGACCCTCACCAGCGGACAAGTCCTCACTGGGGACATCGGCTGTGAGGTAATGCTACGAGTGGGAACGGCTGTGTGCGTTTCTCCCTCCAGCCCCGGTCTCATTGACGAGACCGCAGCCACAGCGCTGAACAACGGCAGTGCGCTGGTCCAGAACCACCTGTACATGATGACCATTGAGGGCCGGGGCGTCCGCGCCACGGCCGGCACCACCAAGCTGCTGGTCCGGGGCAGCTACACCGTCGCCTGATCTCCGCATAAACGGCCCCGCCTGGGCATAGGTTGTGCCAGGCGGGGCCGTTTGGAGAGGGGGCAGAGCAATGGACAAGTTTCCACTGATGCAGGGCGGTGTCTCTGTGGGGGAGCTCATCACGGAGCAGGAGGCGCTGTACACCTGGTTTGAGGCCCGGTGCCGCCTGCCGGGAGAGGGCCTCTGGTGCGCCTGGGCGGTGGGCGACCGGGGAGAGCTGCGGCTGGGCGTTCTGGAGCCCTGTGGGGACCGGGCCACAATCCGGCGGCGGTTTTCCGCCCGGCTGACAGCCCCTCTGGGAAAGCTGCGGCAGGGGGAGATCCGCCCTGCCCATCCGCCGGAGCCGGAGGATTGGACGCCGCTGGAGCGCTCGGCAGTGCGTCTCCGTTCCCCATGGCTTCGGGAGCAGCTACACCTTGTGCCGGGCGTCCTTGTCCGGGAGGAGCAGGGGCGGCGAGAGCTGGCGGTGCCCTATGACGTGGGCCGCCCCTTTCCGCTGACCGCCTTGTTCTGCTTTGCCCATATCCGCCGTATCCATGGCCGGAGCTACGCCATCTTTGCCTTCAACGGGGAGGAGCGGCCGGTGTTCTGAGCCGTCCGGCGGACAGAGACATTTTCAGAAAATTCCAAATGATGTGTTCCACATTTCCCGGGGGTATGATATAATAACCCCAAGACGGCCGTGGCGGAGGGGCTCTCCGCCCGGCCTCAGACACGGGAAGACCTGCCGGCCGGGCGCCGGCGGAGCGTTTGGAGGTCCAGTATGAAGTGTCCCTATTGCGGTTACAGTGAGAGCAAGGTCATTGATTCCCGGCCCGCGGACGAAAACAGCAGCATCCGCCGCCGGCGGGAGTGCCTTTCCTGCGGCAAGCGATTTACCACCTATGAGACGGTGGAGAGCCTGCCTATGGTGGTGGTGAAGAAGGACGGCAGCCGCCAGAGTTTTGACCGGCGGAAGGTGCTGGGCGGCATGATCCGCGCCTGCGAAAAGCGGCCGGTGCCCTTGGCGGAGCTGGAAAAGATCGCCGAGGAGATCGAGCAGGATCTACAGAACTCCATGGAGCGGGAGATCAGCACAGAGGCCATCGGCGAAAAAGTGATGGAACGGCTGCGAAACGTGGACCAGGTGGCCTATGTCCGGTTTGCTTCCGTCTACCGCCAATTCAAGGATATCGACACCTTTATGACAGAGCTGAACAAGCTCCTGGCCGACAACCGGTGAAGGCCGTCAGAGGACGTTCTTGATATCCAGCCGCTCCGTCTCCGCCAGGAGCCGGAGCTGATCCCGCAGGTCCGAGATCTCCGCCCGGAACTCCGTCAGCTCCCGGGTGGCGGCGAAGGCCAGGGCCCGGCGGTACATGGCCTCCGCGTCGTCCACCGTATCATGCCGCGCCACGATGTGGAGGTAGGTCTGGCTTTCCGACCAGTCGTCATAGCTGCCTGCCAGCGTATCCACGGCCTCGGTCCAGGCCTCTGACTGGGCTTGGGCGTCCGCCTGCTGCAGCTGCTCCCGCCAGCGGACGGTGCTGGCGGTCATGTAGGAGCTGTTCCACAGGGAAAAGACCAGGATGGCTGCCAGGATACCGACGGATATTCCATACGCCCTCATGACTCTCGCTCCTTTCGGACGCAGAATACCTGCCCCTGTTCGTCCAGGGTCAGGAGGAAGATCTCGCGGGGAGAGGAGGCTTTTTCCCGGGACAGCTGCTTGCGCAGCCAGTTCTCGTCCCGGCCGCAGGCGGTCAGATTGCGGTGGATGACCCGCCCGTCGTTGATGATGACCATGGGCAGTGTCACGTCATCCTCCAGCCCCAGTCCCAGTTGTTCCGCCGTGGGCGGCTGCTGGGCTGTCCAGGGAAAGACGGTCAGCTGGCCGGAGTTTTCCAACACGGCGTACTTCACGTCCTCGATGCGGGTGACGCCCTGCTCCCGCAGTTCCTCCATCAGCTCATCAATGGTAAAGCGGTTCTTCCGCATGGCGTCCTGCTGCAGCTTGCCTCCCCGGATCAGGACCGTGGGCGTCCCGCAGATCAGCGCCCGCAGCCGCAGGCTGCGGAGAGACAGCTGACTCAGCAGCAGTGACAGGGCCAGCAGCGTCAGGATCGGCAGCAGGCCAGAGAGCAGCGGAATGCCGAAGTCCTGCATGGGCACGGCGGCCAGGTCGGAGATCATCATGGTCAGCACCAGCTCGCTGGGCTCCAACTCGCCGATCTGGCGCTTGCCCATCAGGCGCATCCCGACCACAATAAGGAAATAGAGAATGATCGTTCGGACAAAGGCGGTTATCATGGCGAAAATCCCTCCGTTCCGCTAGTATCTGCCGGAACGGGATTTTTATCCGGGATAAGGCTCCCCCAGGAGGGGGAGAGTCTTGTAAAGCATGGAAAGAAAATATAGAGTTATACAGCAACAGTTTTGAGAATTAATAAGAAAAAATAATGATGGATTCAAGTGTTCACAAACAATTACATTTCAAATCGGTAAACGCCGAAAACCGCAGGGAAGTTGAGGGCTTGACTGTCTTTTCTGAGCAGGCTGGTTTTATTGAGAGTGTAAGCGAGTGCTTGCGGGAGGCAGATGAATTGGAGCTGTGGCGGCCTGTTGGTATTTATGACAGCGACACGCTGATTGGTTTTGCTATGTACGGCTATTTTCCAGAGCCGGCTCCGGGACAGCTATGGCTGGATCGGCTGCTCATTGATAAAAGATATCAGGGAAAAGGATATGGAAAACAGGCGGTGCTTTCGCTTCTTGACAGATTGCATACAGAGTATCAGAGCGGCACGGTATATCTTAGCGTGTATGAGAATAATCCCCATGCAATCAAGCTTTATCAACAGATTGGTTTCCGGTTTAACGGGAAATACGATAGCAAGGGGGAACATATCATGGAGTATCATTTTTGAGAGGTGTAGAGCCAGTCAACGGTCAATATGTGCTGAATCGTCTTAACAAACCTATTTAAGATGGGCTTATCAGGCGCATATTATAGTGACCGCATCAAAATCAAAAAAAGAAAAATCGCAGATGTGAAAGGAGTTTATGGGCCACGGCCCATCACAGCGCCAGCGCCCGCCGCCAGCGGCGGGACGACGAGGGGAAGGGAGTATCGAAGGATTCGGCGGATGCCCTTCCGTGCCCACGGGCGCGTACACAGCCGGCAAATATGCGGGCAACCGCAAAACAAGGGGGCTGTGACCGTGAAGAAAGTGACAAATGACTGCGTGTTTGTCCTTTTGACCATTCATTACAGAATCTTCAGGAGGATTATCGAATATGTGCGGAATCATCGGATTTGTAGGAAACGAGCCCGCGGCCCCCATTCTGCTGGACGGCCTGGAGCGGATGGAGTACCGGGGGTATGACTCCGCCGGCGTGGCGGTGCGGTCCGAGACGGCGGGACTCCAGGTGCGCAAGACCAAGGGGCGGCTTCAGGTCTTATCCGACCTGATCCACGGCGGCGCGGACCTGGAGGGGAACCTGGGCATCGGGCCATACCCGCTGGGCCACCCACGGGGAGCCCAATGACATCAACGCCCATCCCCACGTCAGCGAGAACGGGCGGATTGCCCTCGTCCACAACGGCATCATCGAAAACTATCTGGAAATCAAGGAGCACCTCATGCGCCAGGGCGTCCACTTCACCTCCGACACGGACACGGAGGTGGTGGCACAGCTGCTGGAGTTCCACTACAACGAATGCCACAACATGCTGGAGGCTGTGGGCCGCTGCCTGCGGCGGATCGAGGGGTCCTACGCCTTCGGCATCATCTGTGCGGATTACCCCAACGCCCTCATTGCCGCCCGGAAGGACAGCCCCCTCATCATCGGCTACGGTCAGAACGGCAACTTCATCGCCTCCGACGTGACGGCTGTCATCAAGTACACCCGGGACGTGGTGTACATGGACGATGGGGAGATCGCTGTCCTCACCGCCGACAGCGTGGATGTGTTTGACGACGAGTTGCTGCCGGTGGAGAAGACCCACAGTCTGGTGGACTGGGATGTGTCCGCAGCGGAGAAGGGCGGCTACGCCCACTTCATGGCCAAGGAGATCATGGAGCAGCCGGAGGCGGTCCGCAAGACCATCTCCCCCCGCATCCGGGACGGCCGTGTGGTGCTGGACGACCTGCATCTGACGGCGGAGTACGTCCGCGACCTCTCCCGGATCTACGTCATCGCCTGCGGCTCCAGCTACCATGTGGGCGTGGTGAGCAAGTACAGCTGGGAAAAGCTGCTGCGCCGCCCGGTGGAGGTGGTGCTGGCCTCCGAGTTCCGGTACTGTGATCCCCTGGTGGACGAAAAGACATTGGTCATCGTCATCAGCCAGTCCGGCGAGACCCTGGACACCATGGCCGCCATGCGGGAGGCCAAGCGCCGAGGCGGCCGGACCCTGGCCATCGTCAATGTGGTGGGCAGCTCCATCGCCCGGGAGGCGGATGACGTGCTGTACACTTGGGCCGGGCCGGAGATCGCCGTGGCCACCACCAAGGCATACACCACCCAGCTGGTGCTGATGGATCTGGTGGGCCTCTATCTGGCGGACCTGCTGGGTACGGTGGAACAGAGCGAGTATGACACCATTCTCTCCGAGATGCAGCTGCTGCCGGAGAAGATGCTCCAGTTCCTCTCCCACACGGAGGACATCCAGTATTACGCCTCCCGGTACTTCAACCACGACTCCATCTTCTTCATCGGCCGGAACCTGGACTACGCCATGGGCCTGGAGGGTTCCCTGAAGCTGAAGGAGATCAGCTATATCCACTCGGAGGCCTACGCCTCCGGCGAGCTGAAACACGGCACCATCTCCCTGATCGAGCCGGGGACCCTGGTGGTGGCCCTGGGAACCTACGCGCCTCTCTTTGACAAAGCCATGAGCAACGTGGTGGAGGTGAAGGCCCGGGGGGCCGAGGTGCTGGCCCTGACCACCGAGGACTTCCGGGAAAAGATGGAGAAGACTGCCGACGCCACTGTCTCTGTGCCGGTGACCCATCCCATGCTCCAGCCCTCTCTGGGCGTGGTGCCCCTGCAGCTGTTCGCCTACTATGTGGCGCTCCAGCGGGGCTGTGACATCGACAAGCCCCGGAACCTCGCCAAGAGCGTGACTGTGGAATAACGAATTGCCGCCCGGACCATCTGGTCCGGGCGGTTTTTTTACTTGACTTATATAGGAAATCGATATATAATGGCGCTGTCAAAATATATAGAATATCTATATAAGGAGGAAGTCTATGGAGGCCGATAAGAGTCTGGTCAGCGGCAGCATGGCCCTGTTGGTCCTGAAGCTGCTGGAGGACGGGGACAAGTACGGCTACCAGATGACCAGCGAGCTGCGGCAGCGGTCGGAGGACGTGTTCCACCTGAAAGCGGGGACCCTGTACCCCCTCCTCCACAGCCTGGAGGAAAAAGGGCTGGTCACCGCCTACGAGCGGGAGGCCGCTGCCGGTAAGCCCCGGCGGTACTACCATCTGACAAAGGCGGGGGAGGCCGCCCTGCGGGAGAAGGAGACGGCGTGGCACACCTATGCCGATGCCGTGGGCCGTGTGCTGGGGGGAGGTGCCTGCTGTGCCGGGACCTGAGAGCGTCCGGGGCTATCTGGACGCGGTGGAGGCACAAATCCGCTGGAAGCGGGCCCGGACTGTGGCGGCCCGGGAGCTGGAAACTCATCTGGAGGACCAGCAGGAGGAATTTCTGGCCGAAGGCCATCCGCCGGAAGAGGCGGAGCGCTTGACAGTGGAGGATATGGGGGACCCGGTGGCCGTGGGCGCGGACCTGGACCGCCTCCACCGGCCCAGGCCCCAGTGGGGGATGCTGGGCCTGACCCTGGCGCTGCTGCTGGTGGGCGGCTGGTTGCGGTACGCCCTCACCCGAGCGGGAGCACCCTGGGATGAGGATCTGGATCCGCTGCGCTGTGCTCTGTCAGTGGTGACCGGGGCTGCTGTGCTGGTCGGAGCCTACTTCCTGGACGTCTCCCGGCTGCTGCGCTGGGCCAAGTGGGTGTACATCGGTGCGGTGATGGCGGGGGTATTGTCCCTACATCTCTCACCCAATGTCAACAATGCCTCTTATTTCACCCGGTATGTGGTGCTGTTCTATCCGGCAGTCTACGCACTGTGGCTGTATGCCTGCCGGGGAAAGGGCTGGCGGGGCCTGCTGGCTGCCGTGGCGGGCGGCATCCCTTTGACGGTGGTCTGTATGTGTGCGCCCTTTATTCAGGGGATGATTCAGGTGATGGTTATTGGCTGCTTTCTGCTGTTGCTCGCTATCCAGATGGACTGGTTCACCGTGCCCCGGCGGCAGGGACTGGCGGCGGTGGGCGGACTGGCTGCTGTGATGGCTGGAGCGGTGCTGTGGATGCTGTTGGTGGTGGGCTATAATGCAGCGCGGATTCAGATTCTCCTGCACCCGGAGATAGACCCACAGGGGGCGGGGTATCAGGCTGTAATGGCTCGCCGGATACTTGGGGCATCCCGCCTGATGGGGAAGGGAGGAGACCTCTCAATCCAGCCGCAAACGGTCTGGGGCAGGGAACTGCTCCCGGAGATGATGCTGCCGGAGTGGAACCACGATTTTCTGCCCACCACCATGGTCTACAAACTGGGGTGGTTGCCCTATCTGCTCCTGCTGGCAGTTTTGGCTGTCCTGCTGCTGTGGATGCTGCGGCGATGTGCCTGCCAGCAAAGCCAGAGCGGAAAGCTGCTGGCACTGGCCGTTGTCCTGACGCTGGCGGTGCAGTCGGCCTTTGCGGCGGCGCTGAATCTGGGCTTTGTGCTGTTCAGCGCCCAGCTCCCTCTGGTGACGGGAAATCTCCACAGCATGGTGGACTGCGCCCTGATCGGGTTGGCGCTGTCGGCCTTCCGCTCAGAGTCCATTTTGCGGGACGCGGTGGTTCCGGTCCCGCGGCCCCCGCAAACACAAACAGCTTGACCAGAAAAGACAAGGGCGGAGAGGGGCTCCCTCTCCGCCCTTGCTGTATGCAATTCGTCAGTTGGCCTCCTGAATCAGGAAGGTCTGGTTCCCCACCCCGTCCGCGGATTTCTCCACTTCCAGGTCCTCATGCGCCTCCTGCACCGCCAACTGCGCATCCGTCATGGGCTCCCATGGGATACCGGTACTCTCCACAAAGGCCCGGGCAGCGTCCGGATCGGCTGTATGTGTGTCCAGCGGCAGGGTGAACATGCAGCCCGTCACATTGTCCCGCAGATCCACTGTGCCGTCTTCTGCCAGGGAGAAACGCTCATAGGAGGGGGCGGCGAATCCCTCATACAGCGCGAGATATACCGTGTGATCCGAAAATATCTCCAGGTTCTGCGTGTCCAGTACATAATAGGCCCGGCCGTCCCGCAGAAAGGAGGAGCAGGCACCGTTCAGGGTGAACACGTTGACGGCCCGGGGATCATAGCCGGACACCAGGGGCGTAACAGTGAAGGCCCCGCAGGGGACCACGTCATAGTTCTCCTCTGTCAGGGGTGTGCCGTCCGTTCGGACCACGGACACCACGGCATAGGTGCGGCTTTCCTGGACATCGGCGCACCACTGGGAGATGTTGGCGCCGCTGACCATCCCCATCAGGGTGACGGTGTAGTCCCCAACGGTCTGGGTCTCATTGAGGATCACGGCGGCTTCGCTCTGGAAGGCCTCCGCCAACATTGGATCGTTCAGTTCCACCGCAACCTGGGCGGGGGTCAGCCACAGCACGGCGGCGGACACAGTCACGGCCAGGAGGGCCACGGCCGCCGCAGCCAGCAGGGTAATTTTTTTCGTGCGATTCATGGACATCTTGTTCTGCTCCTTTTCAGATGCGTGCCGCATGGCTGCCAGCTTTTGAAGAGTCCGCTCCTCGAAGTCCGGGGAGAAGTCCACGGCGTCAAATGCGGCGCGGTAGTTCTGGCGATTCATTCCACATCCTCCTTTAAAAGTTGGCGCAGCCGCTCCCGCCCCCGGGAGAGCCGGGTCCCCACGGTAGGGAGGGGGATTTGCAGCAGCTTGGAAATCTCCTTGATGGAATAGCCCTCATAATAATAGAGGTGGATGACAGCGCTGTACTTCGCCGGCAGGGCCTGCACGGCGGAAAGGATGGGGGAGGGCTCCGGCATCTCTCCGCCTGGAAGGACCTCCGCGGTCTCCAGGGGGAGATTCCGCCGCTCCGCCGCCCGGGCCATGTCGCAGGCCCGGTGGAGCGTGGTGCGGATCAGCCACGCCTTTTCGTGCTCCAGGTCCCGGAAGTGCGGCCGGGTGGTCAGCAGCTTCAAAAAGACCTCCTGCACCACGTCTTCCGCGTCGGCGGGGGAGGACAGGCGGGTCATGGCGATCCGCAGCAGCATGGGGCTGTACGCAGCCACCGTGCGGCGGATGGATTCGTCGGTACCAAACGAAGTCAGGGTCCTCAGCTCCTTTCACCCATAACACGGACCAGCTTGCCCTGATTATTCACCTTCCGGAAAAATTTGCAAAGCCCGTTTTCTGCCTGCGGGAGATTGACAGGGAGAAGCGGCTGTGATAATATGTAAACCAATTATAGCGTCCCTCCGCACTGCGGTGGGACTTTTTTGGGACACGGTATGTCGAAAAAACAGGAAAGGAAGCGGATCATGGGAAAAAAACGGGTGTTTGCGGCGCTGCTGGCGCTGGCAGTGACAGTGGGGTCTCTGGTACTGCCGGCCCGGGCGGCCTTTACCGATACGACGGGCCACTGGGCGGAGACCGCCATCACGAAATGGAGTGAGGAGTACAGCATCATCAACGGCTATGAGGACGGCACATTCCGGCCGGACAACTCCATCACCCGGGGCGCCTTTGCGGGCATTCTGGACCGCTTCCTGAAATTCCAAAGCACCTCGCCCGCCGGGACGTTCTCTGATCTGAGCGGGAACTACTGGGAGGATGCCATCCTGAAGCTCCACGCCTCCGGCGTTTACCTGGGCAACAACGGGCAGGCCCTGGCCGGGGACACCATCACCCGCCAGCAGGCGGTGACCATGATCGCACGGGCCTTCAACATCTCGGGGGAGAGCGCAACGGTCTATTACCTGGATGCGGACCAGGTGGCGGATTACGCGAAGCCGTATCTGGCGGAGATGTCCGCCCTGGGCTACATCACGGATTCCTCCGACGGGTACTTCCGTCCCACGGACGCCATCACCCGGGCGGAGATCGTGACGATCCTGGACAACATGATCGAGGTGCTGATCCAGACCAGCACCACCTACACCCAGGACGTGGAGGGCACGGTGATGGTCAACGCGGCGGAGGGGGCCTGCCTCCAGGACATGACCATCACGGGGGATCTGATTCTGGCCCCCGGCGTCACCGGGACGGTGACCCTGGAGAACGTGACCATCCGGGGCGCGGTACGGAACTTCGGCAGCGCCGTGGTCACGGACCTCTCCCAGCGGCCGGAGGAGCCGGAGCAGCCGCCGGCCATCCAGCCCGGCGACGTGTACACGCCCTCGGAGACCACAGGGGAGTATCTGACATACAGCAACCAACAGGTCCCCATCTACGCCGGGGTGGAGCGGAACCGCTTCTCCCAGGGAGATTTCATGTGGGACCCGGACCGTCCGGACCGCCTGATCTATACCGGTGACGACTACCGGACCCGCTTCGGCATCGACGTGTCCGCCTATCAGAACCGGGCCAGCGCCAACAACACCATCGACTGGGAGGCCGCCAAGGCCGACGGCGTGGAGTTCGCCATGGTGCGGATCGGCCTGCGGGGCTACGGCTCCGGCAGCATCATGGAGGATGCTTTCTACGCCCAGAATATTGACGGGGCCATGGCGGCGGGCATCGAGACCGGCGTCTACTTCTTCGCCCAGGCCATCACCGTGGAGGAGGCCATCGAGGAGGCGGACTTTGTCATCAGCCTGCTGGAGGGCCACGAGATCGACGGCCCCGTGGCCTACGACTGGGAGATGCACGACAGCACCTACCGGGTCTACGGCACCACGCCGGAGATGGCCACCGCCTGCGCAGTGGCGTTCTGCGAGCGCATCGAAGAGGCCGGCTACGACGCCATGGTCTACGCCGGGCAGTATGTCAGCTACATCAAATATGACCAGGGCGCTCTGGAGCCGTATCTCTCCTGGTACCCCGAGTACAAGAGCGAGAGCTCCGAGCTTCTGTACCCCACCCTGTACTATCACATGGACTACTGGCAGTATTCCAGCAAGTGCTCTGTGGCCGGTATCGGCGGCAACGTGGATGTGAACCTCCAATTCATCCGGCGGTAAGCCCTTCTCTCTAAAAGAAATACGGCGGGGCGTCTGCCCCGCCGTATGGCGATTCCAGGGGAGTTACTTGCGGTTTTCCTTCTGGGCCTTGTTCTGGTTCTGCTGGCTGTTCTCACGGTTCTCCTTCTGCTGAGTCTGGCCGGCATCGCGCTTGTTCTGGTTGTCGCGGTTGCTCATCAGGACACCTCCTTTCGCCTGCTTGAGTACATGGCATAGTCTCACCGCCAGCTGCGGAAATTATACGCGGAGGCTGGAAAAAACCTTGTCACCGGAGGAAAAAATGGATTGACAAAAGGACAAAAGGGTGCTATACTAATCCAGCAAAACAAAGAAGGCTGACTGCATCCGCCTCACCTCCAGCGATTTGGCAAAGAGGTTTACACTGCTGTAATCAGACCACCGGGCGGTGGTTTGTTGTTGCGCGGATGCCTGCATGGTATCCGCGTTTTGTGATTCTGAGATGGAGGTGCTTCGACCATTAGTAAAGTAGTGCATGAACTGAACGAGGAGATCAGAGACAAGGAGATTCGCCTGATCGGTTCCGAGGGCGAGCAGCTCGGCATCATGCCCCCTGCGGAAGCTTTGAAGATCGCCGACGAGCAGGGCCTGGACCTGGTCAAGATCTCGCCGCAGGCCGTTCCCCCCGTGTGCAAGCTGATGAACTACGGCAAGTTCCGGTTCGAGCAGAGCAAGCGGGAAAAAGAGGCCAGAAAAAACCAGCACGTGGTGGAGATCAAAGAGATTCGGATGTCTCCGGGCATCGACATCGGGGATTTCAATACGAAGCTCAAAAACGCGCAGAAGTTCATCGCCGACGGCAACCGCGTCAAGGTCTCGGTCCGATTCCGCGGCCGGGAGATGGCCCATACCGACATCGGCAGGGACCTGCTGGACCGGTTTGCCGCACAATGCGCCGAAACCGCCAATCTGGATAAGCCCGCCAAGCTGGAGGGCCGGATGATGTCCATCTTCCTCTCCCCCAAATCCGGCAAGTAATCTGATTTCAACGATACGGAAGGAGCAACCATTATGCCGAAGCTGAAGACCCACAGTGGTGCAAAGAAGAGATTTAATCTGACCAAGACCGGAAAGGTCAAGCGCGCCAAGGCCTACAAGAGCCATATCCTGACCAAGAAGGATACCAAGCGCACTCGTCGTCTGCGTGCCGGCGGCTATGCGGATACCACCAATGTGGATGCCATCCGCAAGATGATCCCCTACAAGTAAGACACGAGACGTTCAAATAGGAGGTTTTTGAAATGGCTAGAGTCAAGGGCGCGATGATGACGCGCAAGAGAAGAAATAAGATCCTGAAGATGGCGAAGGGCTACTGGGGCTCCAAGTCTAAGCACTTCCGTGTGGCCAACCAGGCCGTGATGAAGTCCCTGAGCTATGCCTACACCGGCCGCCGGCTGAAGAAGCGTGATTTCCGCTCCCTGTGGATCACCCGCATCTCCGCCGCCTGCAAGATGAACGGCATGAACTACTCCACCTTCATGCACGGCCTGAAGGTCGCTGGCATTGAGATCAACCGGAAGATGCTGGCGGAGATGGCTGTCAACGACGCCGCCGCCTTCACCCAGCTGACCGAGATCGCCAAGAAGGCGTAAGATCCCTTTCCAGACTATGTGAGCAGCGCCCTCCCAAATGGGAGAGCGCTGCTTTTTGTATATCCAGGGGCGGAGGGGAGGCAATCCCCGTTGTGCCCCTTCGGTCAGGCTTTCCGGCAGAAGTACGGCCCGCGGTCCGCCTCATGGGGCTGCGCAAACGTCCAGGTGAAATCCTTGTCTACCACGTACCAGTCCGCTCCGGGAATGGCGCGTGCATCTGCGGGCAGGGTAACCAGCTCCTCCGCCGTCACCGGCCGCACCAGAGGCTCACCCTCCGGCGGCTCTTCATAATAAAAGAGGTATTTCTCACCGGATGCCTCCGACAGAGCCTGCCGGGCCGCGTCGCCGGACAGGCAGGGCACCAGGTTCCAGGAGAAGAGATGCCACAGGCAATTCCCATCCGACAGCACATGCCTCCCCAACTCCGCGTCGGACACGCCGTCGGCAAAAACGTCCAGCCAGCGGTTCTTCACCCGCCGAATGTCGGTGGGGAAGGGTTCCTCCCAGGGAACCATGGTGGCCACACACCGGCAGATGGGCAGCCCCTGCTCATGGAACTTGGCCTCGTAGTCCGTCATGACGCCCACCGGGCCATTCGCATGGAGGTCCCGGGTGACCTCGGACAGCTCAAAGCCGAACAGAGGCAGCTCCTCCACGGAGAAGGTGAAGAGGTCCTGATTGTCCGTCTTGAAGTGGATCTGCCCGCCCATCTTCAGCACCTGGCGGTACAGCCGCAGGAAGTTGCCGTGGGTCAGGCGGCGCTTGGCGTGGCGGTTGCTGGGCCAGGGATCGCAGAAATTGATATAGATCCGGTCCGCCTCTCCCGGGGCAAAGAACAGGGGCAGCTGGTCAGCATTGGCGTCGATGAAGAACACGTTGGTGAGCCCCTGGGCCGCACACCGCTCCATGGCCATGACCATGGCATCCGGCACCCGCTCCACAGCGATGAACAGCACGTCCGGCTCCGCCGCCGCTGTGCCGGCGGTGAAGCGGCCTTTGCCGCAGCCCAGCTCCAGCCGCAGCTCCCGGGCCTGGGGCATCAGCTCCCGCCACTTGCCCGGCATGGAGTAGGGCTCCCGGATCAGGCGGTCGCCGCAGCGCTCCATCCGGGGGATCAGATTCTTTTTCTTTCGCATCCGCATGTGTCAACATCCTCCTGGGTCGGTTCCCGATCCGATTTCAGGAAGACCCCGCCGGGGAGTCCTCCGTACATTCAGAATGCTATTGTACCATACAGACCCGGCGCTGTAAATGGCGGCGTGGATTTCCTGCTTGCGCGGAAAGCAAAGAGATGATATGATAGCCCAAATGGGAGGGGGGAGCGATGTGCCCAAGGTGCCCTACTGCGGCAGAAGCATGTTTTATCAGGAGGCGGGCGAGGGCCCGGTCCTGATCTTTCTCCATGGCAATACCGCCTCATCCCGGCTGTTTGAGCCGTTGCTTCCACTCTATACGCCTCATTTCCGGTGTGTGCTGCTGGACTTTCTGGGAAACGGGCGCTCCGACCGGGTGGAGTCGTTTCCGGCGGACCTGTGGCAGGAAGAGGCTCGGCAGGCCCTGGCCCTGATCCGGGCGGCGGGCTATGAGAGGCCCTGTCTGCTGGGAACCAGCGGCGGCGCCTGGGCCGCCATGAACGCGGCCCTGCTGGCACCCGGCGCAGTAGGCGCCGTAGTGGCGGACAGCTTTGACGGGCGGAGCCTTCACCCGGGGTTTGCGCGGGATTTGACAGCAGAGCGGGACCGCGCCAAAAGAGACAAGGCAGCCCGGGAATTTTATGCATGGTGCCAGGGACCGGACTGGGAGGCGGTGGTGGACCGGGACACGGATGCCCTGTTGCGATGCGCCGCCTCCGGACGGCCGCTGTTCTGCGGCCCGCTGGAGCAGATGCGGCCGCCGGTACTCCTGATGGGGAGCCGGGAGGACCCCATGTGCAGACAGGATTTGGAAGAGGAATACAAGGCAATGGCGGCGCAGATGCCCCATGCCGCCGTGCGCTTGTTTGCATCCGGTGGGCACCCTGCCATTCTTTCCCGGGCGGAGGCGGTTAAGGAGGAGATCCTGGCATTTTGGCTCCGGTGCGAGGCGGCCGAGAGGCTGTGAGATTTCCGGCAGATACAACTGGAACGAAGGGCCTTGTGAATGCATTAACAAAATTGTATAAAGTTTAACGAACAATTTGTATGAAGTGTAAAAAACGTGAAATTTTTCGCAAACTGCACAAATTATACTTGATAAATGCCGCCAGTCACCCTATAATAAAGTTTGTGAGTAAATTGGCAATATCGGAATGACTCTGTGTTCTCCCGGAGGGGCGGCACAGCCCGGCCCCCTGGAGTGCCGAAAGGCATGAAACAAGGAAACCAAACAATTTATTCAAAAATAACAGGAGGAAAAATCATGAAGGTTGCAGTTTTTGGCGCAGGTACCATGGGCAGCGGCATTGCGCAGGTTTTCGCGGCAAAGGGCCACACCGCCCTGATGTATGCCAGCTCCGTCGCTTCCGCGCAGAAGCACAAGGATAAGCTGGCTGCTTCCCTGCAGAAGCGGGTGGAGAAGGGCAAGATGACCCAGGAGGCTGTGGACGCCCTGCTGGCCAACGTGCTGGTGGAGGAGAAGTCCGCCTGCGCCGACGCGGATCTCATCATCGAGTGCGTCAAGGAAGACATGGCTACCAAGAAGGAGCTGCTGAATGAGCTGGACGGCCTGTGCAAGCCCGAGGCCATCTTCGCCTCCAACACCTCTTCTCTGTCTATCACCGAGATGGGCAACGGTCTGAAGCACCCCGTCATCGGTATGCACTTCTTCAATCCCGTGCCCAGCATGAAGCTGGTGGAGATCATCCGCGGCGCCAACACCACCCAGGAGACCTTCGATTTCGTCTATAAGCTGTCCCAGGAGATCGGCAAGGAGCCCGTCGAAGTGGCTGAGGCCCCCGGTTTCGTGGTCAACAAGATCCTGATCCCCATGATAAATGAGGCCATCGGCCTGGTAGAGACCGGCGTCGCCTCCGTGGCCGACATCGACAAGGCCATGCAGCTGGGCGCCAACCATCCCATGGGCCCCCTGGCTCTGGGCGACTTCATCGGCCTGGACGTGTGCTTGGCCATTATGGAGACCCTGTACAATGAGACCGGCGACTCCAAGTACCGTCCCGCGCTGCTGCTGCGCAAGATGGTCCGCGGCGGCCTGCTGGGCAAGAAGACCGGCAAGGGCTTCTATGATTATTCCAAGTAATTGAAGTCAGCACCAACAAGAAAAGGAGTTAATGGTATATGGATTTTCATCTGACAAACGAGCAGCAGATGCTCCGGAAGATGTACCGTGAATTCGCCGAGAACGAAGTGAAGCCTCTGGCTGAGGAGATCGACGAAGAGGAGCGGTTCCCCATGGAGACCGTCGAAAAGATGGCCAAGCTGGGGATGATGGGTATTTACTTCCCCAAGGAGTACGGCGGCGCCGGCGGCGACGTTCTGTCCTACGCCATGTGCGTGGAGGAACTGGCCAAGGTCTGCGGCACCACTGCTGTTATCGTTTCTGCCCACACTTCCCTGTGCTGCGCCCCCATCTTTGAGCACGGCACCGAGGAGCAGAAGCGGAAGTATCTGCCCGACCTGCTCTCCGGCAAGAAGATCGGTGCCTTCGGCCTGACCGAGCCCAACGCCGGCACAGACGCCTCCGGCCAGCAGACCCTGGCGGTGCTGGAGGGCGACCACTACGTCCTCAACGGTTCCAAGTGCTTCATCACCAACGGCAACGTGGCCGATACCTTCGTGGTGTTCGCCATGACTGACAAGTCCAAGGGCAACCACGGCATCTCTGCCTTCATCGTGGAGAAGGACTTCCCCGGCTTCTCCACCGGCAAGCACGAGAAGAAGATGGGCATCCGCGGCTCCTCCACCTGCGACCTGATCTTTGAGGACTGCATCGTTCCCAAGGAGAATCTGCTGGGCAAAGAGGGCAAGGGCTTCAAGATCGCCATGCAGACCCTGGACGGCGGCCGGATCGGCATCGCCGCGCAGGCCCTGGGCCTGGGCGAGGGCGCTGTCAACGAGGCTGTCAAGTACACGCAGGAGCGTGTCCAGTTCGGCAAGCGCCTGAGCCAGTTCCAGAACACTCAGTTCCAGCTGGCCGACATGCACACCCGGATGCAGGCTGCTCAGTACCTGGTGTACGCTGCTGCCATGAAGAAGCAGAATCACGAGGACTATTCCATGGACGCCTCCATGGCGAAGCTGTTCGCCGCTGAGGCTGCCTCCGATGTCACGCGCCGCGCCGTCCAGCTGTTCGGCGGCTACGGCTACACCCGCGAGTATCCCGTGGAGCGCATGATGCGCGACGCCAAGATCACCGAGATCTACGAGGGTACCAGCGAGGTCCAGCGGATGGTTATTTCCAGCCGCCTGGGCGTGAAGTAAGATAGGAGGTAAAGGTTAACATGAAAATCATTGTTTCCATCAAGCAGGTTCCCGACACCTCCGGTAAGGTGGCGGTGAATCCGGACGGCACCCTGAACCGTGCGTCCATGCAGACCATCACCAACCCCGACGATATGAACGCCTTGGAGGCGGCCCTGAAGATCAAGGACGCCACCGGCTGCAAGGTTGTTGTGGTGACCATGGGTCCACCTCCCGCTGCCGGTATGCTCCGCGAGGCGCTGGCTATGGGCGCTGACGAGGCCGTGCTGGTGTCCGCCCGCGAGTTCGGCGGTTCCGATACATACGCCACTTCTCAGATCCTGGCTGCCGCCATCAACAAGATCGGCGTAGAGGCTGACGACATCGTCATGTGCGGCCGGCAGGCCATCGATGGCGACACTGCCCAGGTGGGTCCCCAGATTGCCGAGAAGCTGCATCTGCCCCAGGTGACCTACGCCGCCGACATCCAGAAGGACGGCGACACCATCACTGTGAAGCGGATGCTGGAGGACGGCTACATGACCATCAAGGTCAAGACTCCCTGCCTGATCACCTGCATCAAGGAGCTGAACGAGCCCCGCTATATGAGCGTGGGCGGTGTGTTCGAGGCTTACGGCAAGCCCATGACCACCTACGACTATGAGGCGCTGAAGGACGATCCCCTGATCGACGCCACCACCATCGGCCTGAAGGGCTCTCCCACCAACATCTTCAAGAGCTTCACCCCGCCCCAGAAGGGCGCCGGCATGATGCTGGAGGGCGCCGACAAGGCGACCTGCGAGAAGCTGGCCGACATTCTGGCGAAGAAGCACATCATCTGAGAAAGGGGATAAACGAATATGTCTAATTTCAACAGCGCCGATATCGCTGCTTTCAAGGATGTGTGGGTCTTCTGCGAGCAGCGCGAGGGCAAACTGATGCCCACCGACTTTGAGCTGATCTCCAAGGGCCGCGACCTGGCCGACGAGCTGGGCGTGAACCTGTGCGGCCTGCTGCTGGGCGGCGAGGGCATCGAGTCCGCTGCCAAGGAGCTGGGCGGCTACGGCGCCGACAAGGTGCTGGTGTGCGAGAGCCCCCTGCTGGCCGTCTACAACACCGACGCGTATGCGAAGGTCATCTGCGACGTGATCGAGGATCTGAAGCCCGAGGCGTTCCTGATCGGCGCCACGAACATCGGCCGTGACCTGGGCCCCCGCTGCGCGGCCCGTCTGCACACTGGACTGTGCGCGGACTGCACCCACCTGGACGTGGATGTGGCAAACTACATCCAGTTCCTGCGTGAGTCCAGCACCCTGGACGTGGACTCCACGAAGTGGGATATGGAGGACCGGAACCTGAAAATGACCCGTCCGGCCTTCGGCGGCCACCTGATGGCCACCATCATCTGCCCGCGGTTCCGTCCCTGCATGGCGACGGTGCGTCCCGGCGTGATGAAGAAGAACGTCTTCGATCAGGCCAAGGCGGATGCGTGCGAGATCGTGAAGCCCAGTTTCCAGCTGAGCGAGAGCGACCTGAACACCGAGGTTGTGGAGGTCGTGAAGGCCGCCAAGAAGCTGGTGGACCTGATCGGCGCGGACTACATCGTGTCTGTGGGCCGCGGCATCAGCAAGGATGTCGAGGGCGGCATCAAGCTGGCTGAGGAGCTGGCGGACGTCCTGGGCGGCGTCGTGGGCGGCTCCCGTGCCACCATCGACTCCGGCTGGCTGTCTGCCGACCATCAGGTGGGCCAGACCGGCAAGACCGTGCATCCGAAGGTGTACATCGCCCTGGGCATCTCCGGCGCCATCCAGCACAAGGCCGGTATGCAGGACTCCGAGTGCATCATCGCGGTGAACAAGAACGACACTGCGCCCATCTTCGAGATTGCCGACTACGGCATCTGCGGCGACCTGTTCAAGGTCACCCCCATGCTGATCGAGGCCATCAAGGCCGCCAAGGCTGCGAAGTAAGCGAATAAAAGCCAAGAGCCGCACGGGCAAAGCCCGTGCGGCTCTGTTCTGTTTGAACACCTATGGGGGATACCGGCAGTTCAGGACTCTGCGCGCTCGGCGGCACAATCCGGATGCTCTGCGACAAACTCCGCCTCAGCCTCCGCCAGGATCTTTTTGTCTGCCTTGGAGGTGAGTTGGGATTTATCGAATTTGGCGAACAGGTCCGGCCGCCGTTCCATAGTGCGCTTGTAGCTCTGCTTTTTCCGCCAGGCAGCCACCTTACCGTGGTCACCGGAGAGCAGGATCTCCGGCACTGCTCGACCGTGCCATTCAGCCGGGCGGGAGTATTGGGGATATTCCAGCAGCCCGTTCCAGTGGGATTCCTCCTCAAAGCACTCCGCATCCGGCAGAACGCCGGGCACCATGCGGCACACCGCGTCCGCCACCGCCATGGCGGGGATCTCTCCCCCGGTGAGGACGAAGTCCCCCATGCTGATCTCCTCGTCCACACACTCGTCCAGGAACCGCTGGTCCACACCCTCATAGTGGCCGCAGACCAGGATCAAGTGGTCATATCGCGCTTTCAGCTCCTTGGCAACTTCCTGGGTGAAGGTGCGGCCGCAGGGGGATAGGAAGATCGTCCGTCCGGGGCCGTAGGTCTCCACGATGTGGCTCCAGCAGCGGTACAGGGGATCTGCCTGCATGACAGCGCCCCGGCCGCCGCCGTAGGGATAGTCGTCCACCTGCATCTGCCTATTGGTGGTGTATTGGCGGATCTGGTGGCTCTGGATGGAGATATAGCCCCGCTGCTGGGCCCGGCCCAGGATGCTCACGTTCAGCATGGCGTCCACTGAGTCTGGGAACAGCGTCATGATGTCAATTCTCATCCGTGGCCATCCCTTCCCAAACCTGGACCTCCATCCGGTTGGCGTCCAGGTCCACCGATTTGATAAACACATCCGGCACGGCGGGGATCAGATACTCCCGCGCTCCCCTGACCGTGTAGACCTTGTGAGCGGGATAGGAGTCCACCCGGGTGATCTCGCCCAGCGTCTCGCCGGTGGCGGCGTCACAGACGGTCATGCCCAGCAGCTCCGCATCAAAGCAGGCGCCCTCCGGCAGCTTGGCGTCTGCCCGGCGGATATACAGGTTCTTACCCTTCAGGGCCAGGGCCGCGTTCATATCATCCACGCCGGGGAACTTCATCAGCACCAGGGACTTGTGGACGTGGTTGGCAGTGGGGGTGACGGGGGCCCCGTCCAAATAGAACGTCTGGAACTGGGTCAGGAAGGCAGGGTCCTGGCCGTCCGGCTGTACCCGCACCTCGCCCCGGATGCCGTGGGCGTTGACGATGCGGCCGATTTTGATGGTTTCCAATCTCATAGGAGCGCTCCTTTGGGAAGTGATGGCACGCCGGGCCGTCTCCGACCCGGACAGGAGGCAGGCGGGCCCCGTACCCTCCTGCCTGACAACGTTTATCGGCTTGTTTCTGTGTCCGCCCTTCCCAGGGCGGAAGCGGGGAACAGAGAGATGGTCCCGTTGTCGTTGAGATACCGCAGCAGGGACAGCAGGATGGGCAGGCCGAACAGGCCCACGATGCCAAACAGGTGGTTGCCCACAAACATGCTCATCAGTGTCAGCACAGGATGCAGGCCGATCTGTGCCCCCACGATCCGGGGCTCGATGATGTTGCGGATGACGGTGATGATGACGTACAGAACCAGCAGTGCGAAGGCGTGGGGAAGATCTCCGCCCAGCGCGGAGAGAATGACCCAGGGGATCATGATACCTCCGGTGCCCAGAACGGGGAGAATGTCGAAAATAGCGATCAGCAGCGCCACCAGAATCGCACGGTTCACGCCGATGAGGGTCAGACCGACGGATAGTTCCACAAAGGTGATGGACATGATGAGGGCGTAGGAGCGGATGCAGACGAACAGCGTTCCCACCACATACGCCTTGACCTGGAGTACCAGATTCCGGGTGCTCCCCTGGAGGCAGCCCAGGCAAAACCGCACGATCTTCTGGTAGTCGACGGCGATGAAGAATGTGGAAATCACCATCAGCAGCAGCCGGATCAGGAAGCCGGGCAGGGAGGTGGCGAAAGAGGTGGCCATGGACACACCGCCCACCAATACGACGGAGAGACTGGAGACCAACTGCCACAGCATATTGAGCAGCTGGGACTGCAGCTCCTGCAACGCGGACATGAGGGAGGGGTCCAGCTTGGCCAGCAGCTCCTCCAGCCAGGCGAAAAAGTCAGTGAGCTCCGGGAGAATATAGGCGGAATAGAGCGAGGGAATCTGCTGCACCACAGATGTGATAGTGGCCGTGATCCGGATTCCCGCCAGCGCCAGCAGCAGGCCGATGGTGCCGTATGTGAGGACCACCAGCAGTACCGCCACCAACCCCTTGGGCGCGTGGAGCACCCGGGAGAGGAAGCGGATGGGGCGGCGCAGAACATAGGCGATCAGAAACGCCAAGACGAACGGCAGCAGTAGCGGCAGCGCATACTGCAGCAACAGATAACTCAGCACCAGAATCAGCGCTAGATAGGTCACATCAATGATGAATTTTTTCTTTTTTTCTGTGGACACCAAAAGCCTCCAATCCCACAGGCAGCGTCACCTGACGCTTGCGGTGTAGTACAAGTAAGCAGTGGAACGGGCTGGCCGAAGCGGCGGGGCCGCAGCCCGGACAGCGGCAGCGAAATGATCGAAAAAGGAGGAGGCCTGGCCTCCTCCTTTCGGATCTGGCGGAAGCGGCCCGCCGGATGATCGGTTCAATCTACAATATCTACGGAAACCTTCTGGCCGGTGCGCTGGGCATAGGACCGGATGACAGTCCGGATCTCCTTGGCGATGCGGCCCTGCCGGCCGATGACCTTTCCCATGTCGTCGGGGGCGACGCGCAGCTCCAGCGTCAGCTCCTGGGGACCCTCCACCTCAGTGACAGAGACGGCCTCCGGATCATCCACAAGGTTTCTGGCGATGTAGAGCAGCAACTCTTTCATGCCCGATCCTCCGGATCAGAGGACTTCTACTTTTTTCAGCAGAGCTCTGACGGTGTCGGTGGGCTGGGCGCCGGACTTGATCCAGGCCTGGGCGCGCTCCGTGTCGATTTTGATCTCAGCAGGGGAGACGCAGGGGTTGTAAGTGCCGATCTCCTCGATGAAGCGGCCGTCCCGGGGGAAACGGGAGTCCGCTACCACAACGCGGTAGAAAGGAGCCTTCTTGGCGCCAAGGCGGCGCAGTCTGATTTTCACCATAATTTGTTACCTCCAACAGTAAACTCGAAATTTTTTATCTATAAATGCATAGCACTTATATCCACTTTATTTCAGCCGCTTCTTGCGACCGAAGCCGTGCATCCGGCTGCCCAGGCCGCCGCCTCCCATTTTGGAAAGCCGTCCCCGGGTCATCTGCTTGGTCAGCTGCTGCATCATATCGAACTGCTTCAGCAGCCGGTTCACATCCACCACCTCCAGGCCGCAGCCGGCAGCGATGCGCTTTTTCCGGCTGGCGTTCAGGATCTGGGGATTCTCCCGCTCCAGCGGGGTCATGGAGAGGATGATGGCCTCCGTGTGGGCCAGGGCCTTGTCATCGATGGTGGCACCGGCCATCTGGCGGCCCAGAGCACCGGGCATCATGCTGGCGATCTGGCTCAGGTCACCCATATTCCGCAGCTGCTGGAGTTGTTCGTAGTAATCCTGCAGCGTCAGGCGGTTTTTCCGGAGCTTTTCCTCCAGCTTGGCGGCCTGATTTTCGTCGTAGGTCTGCTGGGCCTTTTCGATGAAGGACAGCATATCGCCCATACCCAAAATGCGGGATGCCATCCGGTCCGGATGGAAGGGCTCGATCATATCCAGCTTCTCGCCGGTACCCACGAACTTGATGGGCTTGCCGGTGGAGGCCCGAATAGAGAGAGCAGCGCCGCCACGGGCGTCGCCGTCCAGCTTGGTCAGCACCACGCCGTCGATGCCCAGCGCCTCGTCAAAGGCAGTGGCGGCGTTCACCGCATCCTGGCCGGTCATGGCATCCACCACCAGCAGGATCTCATTGGGATGGACGGCAGCCTTCATCCGCTTCAGCTCATCCATCAGGGACTCATCCACATGGAGCCGGCCGGCGGTGTCCAGGAAGACCATATCACTGCCGTGGTCCCGGGCATGGCGGATTGCATTCTCTGCAATCTGCACCGGGTCACCCTGACCCTGCTCGAATACCGGCAGGTCCAGCTGGCCACCCACCACCTTCAATTGCTCGATGGCGGCGGGACGGTACACGTCGCAGGCGGCCAGCAGGGGCCGCTTGCCAAGCTGGCGGCGCATCAGCCCCGCTAGCTTGGCGGTGGTGGTGGTCTTGCCGGCGCCCTGCAGGCCCACCATCATCACAACGGTGGGACCGCTGTTGGCCATGGAGAGCCGGGCGGTGCCGCCGCCCATGAGCTTTGTCAGCTCTTCGTTGACGATCTTGATGACCTGCTGGGCGGGCGTGAGGCTGTCCAACACGTCGGACCCCACAGCCCGCTCTGTCACGGTAGCCACGAAGTCCTTGACCACCTTATAGCCTACGTCGGCCTCCAGCAGGGCCAGACGGACTTCCCGCATGGCCTCCCGGACGTCGTTCTCTGTCAGGCGGCCCTTGCCCCGCAGCTTCTTGAATGTTGCGTTCAGTTTTTCGGTGAGCCCTTCAAATGCCATGCGATCATTCCTTCAAAGCGGTGGCTTCCGCGTGAATCAATTCCGCCAGCTCAGTCAGACGGGGGTCCTCATACTGGCGGTAGTTGATGGTCTTCAGCTCGGCGGCTGCATCCTCGATGGCCTGCAAATGGCCCCGCATCTGCTCGAAGCGCCGGATCAGGCCGGTCTTGTCCTCCACCTCCTGCATGACGCCCTCCGCCCGGACGATCACGTCCCGGACGCCCTGGCGGGAGATGCCGGCGTTTTCCGCGATCTCAGCCAGAGACAGGTCCTCATTGTAATAGAGGTCAAAGAATTCCTTCTGCCGCTCGGTGAGGAGTTCGCCGTAAAAATCGAAGAGCATGGTCATGCGGTATGTCTGATTTTTCATGAACTCCCTCATTTCTGTAAAGCTGTATTCCTTTACAACGAGAAATAGTTTACAGGATTTTGCCGGAAAAGTCAAGGGGAAAAACGAAAGAAATCCGGAAAAAATTCCCCTCCGGCAGACCGGAACGGCTTGCCAAATCCGCGTTTGCGGCATAGACTGAGAGGGACTGAACAGAACGGAGGGAGTTTATGGTATTCGACGCGCATTCGGATCTGCTGTACGATGTGACCCGGCGGCGCCTGCTGGGGGAGCGGCGGGTGCTGGAGCACCACCATCTGGACCGGCTGCGGCGGGGCGGCGTGGAGGGGCTGGTGCTGGCCGTCTGGGCCAGCGGGCCCCGGGAGACGTTCTGGAAGGACACCGCCTGGAAGGATCCTGCATCCAATTTGGGCCGCACCCATCAGATATTTGCCTGTGCCCGGGCAGACCTGGCGGAATGTCCGCAAATCCGCCCGGTCCACACCGCAGCGGAGGCAGAGGCTGCCCGGGCAGCGGGCCAAATCTACGCCTTCCTGGCGGTGGAGGGCATGGCGGCCATCGGCGGGAACCCCGCCGGCGTGGACTGGTACTACGGCCAGGGCGCCCGGCTGGGGATGCTCACCTGGAACGAGACCAATGCCCTGGCCGCCGGAGCCGGAGGCGATCCTCAGGCGGGTCTGACGGAGGCGGGACGCCGGGCGGTGCGCCGGATGGGAGAACTGGGGATGGTGGTGGACGTGTCCCATCTGAACGACGGCGGTTTCTGGGACGTGATGGACCTGGCCGCCGGGCCGGTGATCGCATCCCACTCCAACTGCCGTGCCCTGTGCGATGTTCGCCGGAACCTGTCCGACGACCAGCTGCGCCGCATCCGGGACACCGGCGGCGTGGTGGGGCTGAACGCCTTCCACGGCTTTGTCCACGCCGAGCCCCGGCAGCAGACCGCCAGGACCCTGGCCCTCCATGCCGTCCACATGGCGGAGGTCATGGGGGTGGAGCATGTGGGCTGCGGCTTCGACTTCTGCGAGTTTATGGGCCCTGGAAACGAGGGGGCAGAGGGCCTGGAAAGCGCCGCCCACATCCGGAACCTCTTCTACTGGCTGGAAAAGCTGGGGATGAACCGGCAGGAGCTGGAAATGGTCGCCCGGGGCAATTTCCTGCGGGTTCTGGCGGGGCCAGACCTGCCGCCGCAATGAGAAAGACAGCTGCTCCCCATCGGAGCAGCTGTCTGATTTTCTGCATCACGGCTGTGTGAAGCCTAGATAGCGGGTGCCCTGAAAGGTCAGGCGGCCCGTGTCCCCTTCCACCAGGAGACCATACTCCCGGCCACTGACGGAGAACTCCATCCGGTCACCGCTCTCCACCTGAAAGGTGACATAGTACCGGGTGGAGGTGGTCATGTGATGGGTCTCGCCTCCGTGGTGATGGTGGGAGACATCGATCCGCTTGGCCACCACAGTGGCCTCCACCGTCAACCGGGGGGAGTTGTTGTTCCGGTGCCACTGGCTGACACCCCGGACGATCATCACAATGAAGAGACAGAGCACCAGGGCGAAGATCAGAAAGAACAAAATTTCGAATCCGCCGCCGAACATAAAGGAGTCTAAAAGCCCCATGCCGCCAAAGCCGGGCGTGGTCATGAAGATCCCACCTTTTCCTCTTGTTGAGACTGATTTTACCAGATACCGCATAAGTCGGCAAGAAAGAATTTGAATTATGGGAAGAGATATACTATAATAATCCCATGTTGTATTCCACAGAAGAGGAGTTGAGACCTTGGAAAGAACCAGAATCCAACTGGCCGACGGGGTGTATCTCACCTATCTGCCGGCCAGAAAGTTCAAGACCAGCCTGCTCTCCGCCCAGTTCGTCACCCCGCTGCAGCAGGAGACTGCCTCCGCTTATGCGCTGCTGCCGGCCATCCTGCGCCGGGGCACGGTGCGCTATCCCGACCTGGGGGCGTTGTCCGCCCGGCTGGACCGGCTGTACGGTGCCTCTGTGGACTACACCGTCCGCAAGCAGGGCGAGAATCAGTGCGTAGGCTTCGTGGCCAGCTTTATCGACGACAGCTACATCCCCGGTGGGGAACAGCTGCTGGAGCCGGTGGCGGAGCTGTTGGGAGAGCTGCTGTGCGATCCCGTGACCGAGCGGGGCCGCTTTGTGACCGCTTATTTTGAGGGGGAGAAGACCAACCTGATTGACGCCATCCGCAGCCAGGTGAATGACAAGCGGGAGTATGCCTACGCCCGATTGCTGCGGGAGATGTGCGACGGGGAGCCCTACGGCATCAGCCGCCTGGGCGACGAGGCGGGTGCGGAGAAGCTGCAGATGCCAAAGCTCCACGCCCTGTACGGAGAGCTGCTTGCCACCGCCAGGCTGGAGCTGTTCTACTGCGGCAGCGCATCCCTGGAGCGGGTACGGGAGGCGTTGGCCGCAGCTTTCGCCACGCTGCCCAGGGATGGGATCCGGGACATCGCTCCGTCCACGCCCCATCCGGCCCGGACCGAGGTGAAGCGGGTGGAGGAGGCCATGGACGTGACTCAGGGCAAGCTGGGTATGGGCTTTGCCTGCGGCAGCGACGACTACGCCGCCGCGCTGATGGGCAATACCCTGTTTGGCGGCAGCAGCAACTCCAAGCTGTTTTTGAACGTGCGGGAGAAGCTGTCCCTGTGCTACTACGCCTCGTCCGCCTACCACCGGCAGAAGCGGCTCATCACCGTCTCCTCCGGCATTGAGTTCCAGAACTACCAGAAGGCCTATGACGAGATCATGGCCCAGCTGGCCGCCGTGCAGGCTGGCCGCCTGGAGGACTGGGAGCTGGAGGGCGCCCGCAGTACGCTGCTGAATGCCTACGCCTCCATGGGAGATTCCCAGGGGAAGCTGGAGAACTTCTACCTGGGCCAGGCGGCCACCGGACAGGAGGACACGCCGGAGCTGCTGGCGGAGCAGGTGCGGCACGTGACGGCGGAACGCATCTTTGACGCCATGCAGACCGTCTCTCTGGATACGGTGTACTTCCTGAAGGGAAAGGAGACTGCGGAATGAAGCAGACGTTTTACGAGCGGATCGGCGAGTCCGTCTACCGGGAGGTGCTGCCCAACGGATTGCAGGTCTGCGTGGTCCCCAAGCCGGAGCACGCCAAGAAGTACGCCTTCTTTGCCACCCGGTACGGCGGGATGGACACCCGCTTCTGTCTGGACGGTAAGTGGCTGGACACACCGGCGGGCATCGCCCACTATCTGGAGCACAAGATGTTCGACACCAAGGAGGGCAACGCTCTCCAGGAGCTGGCGAAAAACGGCGCGGAGCCCAATGCCTTCACCTCCAACGCCATGACCGGCTACTACTTCGACTCCACGGAGCACTTTGAGGAGAATCTGGAGATCCTGCTGTCCTTCGTCTCTATCCCCTATTTCACGGAGGAGAGCGTGGCCAAGGAGCAGGGCATCATCGGCCAGGAGATCCGCATGATCGAGGACAACCCCGACTGGCAGCTCTACACCCGGATGATGCAGGCCCTGTACCAGAAGAGCACTGCCCGCACCTCTATCGCCGGGACGGTGGAGAGTATCTCCCACATCACAGCGGAGACGCTGTACGACTGCCACAAGGCATTCTACACCCCCTCCAACATGATTTTGACAGTGGTGGGCAACGTGGATCCGGTCCATGTGGCGGACCTGGCCCGGCGGATCCTACCCCGGGAGGGTGGGCCGGTGGTCCCCCGGGACTACGGCCAGGAACCCGCCCAGGTGGCGGCAAAGGAGACCCGCATGGCCATGGAGGTCTCTGCCCCTCAGTTCCTGACGGCCTACAAGTGCGCCCCGGCGGCGGACGGGGAGGACTACCTCCGTACCGCCGTTCTGGGAGACATGGCCTGCGACATCCTGCTGGGGGATTCCAGCCCCCTGTACCAGCGGCTTTATGAGGAGGGGGTCATCAACACCAGCTTCGGCGGCGCCTTTGAGATGATGCCGGGCGTGGCATACCTCTATGCCGGCGGCGACAGCAAGGACGCCCGCCGGGCTGCCGCTGAGATCCAGAGGGAGGCGGAGCGCCTGGCAGCGGAGGGCATCGACGAGGACTATTACCAGCGGGTGCGCCGGGCGTCCTTCGGCTCCAACCTCCGGGGGCTGAATTCCTTTGAGAACATCGCCGTGACCCTGACGGAGGGGTATTTCCACGGCTATGATCCCTTCCGCTTCCCCCAGGTGTTCGACTCCATCACCAAAGAGGACGTGGCCGCCTTCCTGCGCCGCAATCTGACCGCGGAGCGGGCTGTGCTCAGCGAGATCGTGCCCAGGGAGAACTGAATCCAAGACAGAGAAAGAGGGGGAACCCCATTTGAGAGCATTACAGGATATGCCCATCAGCTTTCCCGGCCTGTTCGGGGACTGGTCCTTCAATCCCGACCCTATCGCCGTCCATATCGGCCATGGGATCTACTGGTACGGCATCATTTTGGCCATCGGCCTGCTGGCGGGCCTGGTGCTGTGCATGAAGCAGGCCAAGCGCTACGGCCTGACAGAGGACAATGTGCTGGATATGGTGCTGTGGGCGGTGCCCAGCTGCATCATCGGCGCCCGCCTTTACTATGTGATCTTCTATCTGGACCTCTACCGCAACGCCGATGGCAGCTTAAACTGGGGCGAGATGGTGGCGGTCTGGGACGGCGGCCTAGCCATCTACGGCGCGGTGATTGCCGGGGCCATCGTGGCATTTTTCTACACCCGGCACAAGAAGATCAAGATGGGCGCCATGACGGACCTGGCGGTGATGGGCCTGCTGCTGGGCCAGTGCATCGGCCGCTGGGCCAACTTCATCAATCGGGAGGCCTTCGGCGCCGAGACTACATTGCCTTGGCGGATGCGCCTATGGACCAGCGCCACGGAGTATATCGAGGTCCATCCCACGTTTTTCTATGAGAGCCTGTGGAATCTGATCGGGCTTCTGCTGATCCTGCTCGTGGTCTCCAAAGCCCGCCGGTTCGATGGGGAGAACACTTGGTTCTACTTCCTGTGGTACGGCCTGGGCCGGTTCTGGATCGAGGGGCTGCGGACGGACAGCCTGTATCTCTTTAACTGGACGTTCCTGGGGCAGCCCATCCGGGTGTCTCAGGCGCTGAGTCTGCTTCTGGCAGTCACCGCCGCGGTGATGCTGTTCTACAACATCAAGATCAAAAAGCACTCGCGGGATGAGTTGCTGGTGAATCAGGTGGCGGCGGAAGCCGTCGAGGGGACGGCAGAGGCGGATATTTCCACGGCGGAAGCGGGAGAGAGTGTCCCTGCCGGACAGGAGGAGCCGGAGCTCCCCCAGCCGCCGGAGACCCAAAACGGGGAAGGGGGAGAGACTGATGGCAACACGCATTGACGGCAAGGCGCTGGCGGCCAAGGTCAAGGCGCAGACGGCAGAGGCAGCGAAGTCCCTGTACCGGCGGCCGGGCCTTGCGGTGATCCTGGTGGGGAATGACCCCGCCTCCCGGGTCTATGTGACCGGGAAGGAAAAGGACTGCGCCGAGTGCGGTTTTTTGAGCTTTGAGCACGCCCTGCCGGAGGACACCACACAGGAGACGCTGCTGGACCTGATCCAGGAGCTCAACCGCGACCCGCAGGTGGACGGCATCCTGTGCCAGCTTCCTTTGCCCGGGCATCTGGACGAGGAGGCGGTGCTGAACGCCATCGCCCGGGACAAGGACGTGGATTGCTTCCACCCCTATAACGTGGGCCGCCTGATGATCGGTGATCCGGTGTTTCTGCCATGCACCCCTGCCGGCGTCATGGAGATGCTGCGGGAATACGGCATCCCCGTCCGGGGCAGGCGGTGCGTGGTGCTGGGCCGCAGCAATATCGTGGGCAAGCCCATGGCCATGCTGCTGCTCCAGCAGGACGGCACCGTGACGGTCTGCCACTCCAAGACGCCGGGACTGGCGGCCATCACCCGGGAGGCGGACATCCTGGTGTCCGCTGTGGGCCGGGTGGGGCTTGTCACACCGGATATGGTGAAGGAAGGGGCCGTGGTCATCGACGTGGCCATGAACCGGAACAGCGAGGGCAGGCTCTGCGGCGATGTAGACTTCGCCGCGGTAGAACCCAAGGCATCCTACATCACTCCGGTGCCCGGCGGCGTAGGGCCCATGACCCGGGCCATGCTGATGCGCAATATCCTCACCGCAGCCCGGAACCACCAGGCGGAGAAGTGAACAGACGAAAAGAGCGCCGCGGCTTTTGGCCGCGGCGCTCTTGATTTGTATGGGGAGAAGCTACCGTTCCTCCCGGAAATACGCCAGACCCAGGCTGGCGGGGGGCTGATTCTCCTTCTTGTTCCGCAGGGAGACAAAAATCAGCACCGCGATGGTCACGAGATACGGCAGCATGTTGAAGAGGTACGTGTCCCGCCGGCCCAGGCCGGGGATGATGAGGTACACCCAGAACAGCAGGCCGAACAGGTAGGAGCCCCAGATAGCGTTGACTGTCCGCCAGGTGGCGAAGATCACCAGCGCCACGGCCAGCCAGCCCAGGGACTCGATGGTGCCGTCGTTGGCCCAGGTGCCCTTGATGTAGTCCATGGTGTAGTACAGGCCGCCGAGACCGGAGACACCGGCGCCCACGCAGGTGGCCAGGTACTTGTTGCGGGAGACGTTGATGCCCGCCGCATCGGCCGTGGCAGGATTCTCACCCACGGACCGCAGGTTCAGGCCCGGCCGGGTGCGGTTGAGGAACAGCTGCAGCACCACGGCCAGCACAATGGCCAGATATACCATGAAGCCATAGCTGAACAGCAGCCGCCCGGGAAGCCCCAGGTCCGACAGGCCGGGGATAGTGGCCCGGTACACGGCGCTGGTGGCAGCCACAGAGATCTGGCCCACGCCGCCGGCCATGGAGTTCAGGGTGCCGCCGAAGAAGTTGGCCACGCCGCCGCCGAAGATGGTCAGCGTCAGGCCGGTGACGTTCTGGTTGGCCCGGAGGGTGATGGTCAGGAAACTGTACAGCAGACCGCCCAGGGCGGAGGCGGCGAACGCCGCCAGTAGAGAGATCACCAGACACACGAAACCGGAGGGATCGGGATTGTTGAACTCATAGAAGAAGGAGGCGGCCAGTCCCGCAATACCGCCCAGATACATGATCCCGGGGACGCCCAGGTTCAGGTTGCCGGATTTCTCTGTCAGGATCTCGCCCATGGCGCCGAACAGAATGACGGTGCCGAACTGGATAGCAGACTGAATCAGCTGAACAATTTGGTCGACGCTCATTTGGCCCCCTCCTTTCCGCCCCGCAGGATGATGCGGTAGTTGATGAAGAATTCGCTGCCCAGAATGAAGAACAGGATGATGCCCGTAATGATATTGGAGGCGTAGTCATTCAGGTTGAACTGGGAGGCGATCTGAATGGCGCCCTTCTGCAGAAACACCAGCAGGAAGGAGATCAGGATCATCACAAAGGTGTTGAACTGAGCCAGCCAGGCCACGATGATGGCGGTGAAGCCACGTCCGCCGGCGGTGGAGGTGGAGATGGTGTGGCTGGCGCCGGCCACGGCGATGAAGCCTGCCAGACCGCAGATGGCGCCGGAGATAGCCATGGTGCGGATGGTGACCTTCTTCACGTTGATGCCGGCGTACCGGGCGGTGTTCTCGCTGTCGCCCACCACGGAGATCTCATATCCCTGCTTGGAATATTTCAGGTACAGGAACATCCCCACCGTCAGCAGCAGCACCAGGACAACGTTCAGGCCGTATTCCTGGCCGAACAGCTCCGGGAACCAGCCGTCCTTGGTTCGCTGGTTGATAACGCCCACGGTATTGGAGCCCACGGGATTTTCCCACAGGGCCACAAAGTAACTGGTGAGCTGGATGGCCACGTAGTTCATCATCAGGGTGAACAGCGTTTCATTGGTGTTCCACACAGCCTTGAAGGTGGCGGGCACCATGCCCCACGCCGCACCAGCCAGCAGGCTGACCACCGCCATGATGACCAGCAGCAGGGGGGTGGAGATATCGCCGCCGAAGGCCCGCATAAACCCGGCGGTGACGATGCCGCCGATGAGGATCTGTCCCTCGGCGCCGATGTTCCAGAAGCGCATCTTGAAGGCGGGGGCCAGCCCCACGCCGATGCACAGCAGCATCATGGCGTCCCGGACAGTAACCCAGCTGCGCCGGGGGGTGCCGAAGGCGCCGTCAAAGATGCCCTCGTACACCTGGAAGGGGTTCAGCTTGGTGACGGCGAAGATGAAGATGCCGCTCACGACCAGGGACAGCAGCACCGCGATGATCCGGATGGCCCATGCCTTGGGGCGGGCGATGCCGTCCCGCTTGGCGATGCGGAGCAGAGGCTCCCTGTGGGTCTTACCCTGTGTCATGCCTCCTTCGCCTCCTTTACAAAGCGGGTCATCAGCAGGCCCACTTCCTCTTTGGTGGTGGTGCGGCCGTCCACAATACCGCTGACCTGGCCGCCGCAGAGCACCAGGATCCGGTCGCACAGCTCCAGCAGCACGTCCAGGTCCTCGCCCACATAGATGACGGCCACGCCTTTCAGCTTCTGCGCCGTCAGCAGGTTGTAGATGGTGTAGGAGGTGTTGATGTCCAGGCCCCGCACCGCGTAGGCGGTCATCAACACCGAGGGATTCTGGGCGATCTCACGTCCCACCAGGACCTTCTGCACGTTGCCGCCGGAGAGCCGGCGGACCGGCGTGTTGATGCTGGGGGTCAGCACATCCAGTTCCTCCTTCACCCGCTCCGCCAGCTGGCGGGGCGGCTTGCGGTCCAGCAGGGGGCCCCGGCCGGAACGGTAGGTCTTGAGCATCATGTTGTCCGCCATGCCCATAGAACCCACCAGTCCCATGCCTAGCCGGTCCTCCGGCACAAAGGCCATGGACACGCCGATGTCGTGGATCTGCCGGGGATTCTTGCCCAGCAGCTCCTCACCGCCCTTGTCCACCGGCACATGCTGACCGGCGATGGGTTCGTCGGGGGCGGGGGGATGATAGATGACGTGGGACCCGGGCTGGGTAACCCGCAGGCCGGCGATGGCCTCCAGCAGTTCCTTCTGGCCGCTGCCGGAGATGCCGGCAATGCCCAGAATCTCCCCGCCGTAGGCGTCGAAGGAGACATGGTCCAGAGCCTTGATGCCGTCGGGAGTCAGGACCGTCAGATCCTTCACCTCCAGCCGCAGGTTGCGGTCCTCCACCAGGGGACGGTCGATGTTCAGCGTTACCGCATGGCCCACCATCATGTCCGTCAGCTTCTGGGGAGAAGTGTCGCAGGTGGCCACGTCCCCGATATAGCGGCCCTTGCGGAGCACCGCCACCCGGTCGGACACGTCCATGACCTCGTGGAGCTTGTGGGTGATGATGACCAGGGCCTTGCCGTCTGCCTTCATATTCCGCATGACATCGAAGAGCCGGTCCGTCTCCTGGGGGGTCAGCACGGCGGTGGGCTCATCCAGGATCAGGATGTCTGCGCCCCGGTAGAGGACCTTGATGATCTCCACCGTCTGCTTCTCCGACACGGACATGTCGTAGATCTTCTTGTTGGGATCAATGGAAAAACCATATTTCTCACTGATCTCCAGGATTTTGGCGGAGGCGGCCTTCAGATCCAGCTTGCGCTCTCCGTCCAGCCCCAGGACGATGTTTTCCGCTGCGGAGAACACGTCCACCAGCTTGAAGTGCTGGTGGATCATGCCGATGCCGCAGGCAAAGGCGTCCTTGGGGGAGGCGATGGTGGTGGGCTCGCCGTTCACCAGGATCTTCCCTTCGTCCGGGAAGTAGATGCCGGCCAGCATATTCATCAGCGTGGTCTTGCCGCTGCCGTTCTCCCCCAGCAGGGAGAGGATTTCGCCCCGCCTGATCTCCAGGGAGATATCGTCGTTGGCAACCACCTTGCCGAACCGCTTTGTGATGTGCCGCAGTTCAATGGCAGTGGTATGTTCCAAACAGATCATCCTTTCTTTTAGTGTCGGTTCCGCGCCATGGCCGCAGGCACATGCCTGCGGCGCGGGCCTCCGGAGGGAAAAGAAAAGGGAAAAAAGACCCCGGCGGCCGATGCCGCGGAGGGGATGGAGTGATTTGAGAGAAAGGGGCTGCCAAAGGGCAGCCCCTTTCGTTGGATATTTAGTTGTTGTTCAGCTCAGTGATGCCGTCGATCCGCAGGGAGAAGTACGGAGCGGAGCGCAGCACGGACTCCTGGAAGGCGCCGTCCACGATGGCCTCGCCGGTGTCGTTGACAAAGTCGCCGTCGCTGTCCAGACCGAACGCAGATGTCACATGACCGTCGGCGTCCACCTGATAGGACCCGTCGGCAGCGGGCTGGCAGGTGAACTTGGAGGTGTCGAACACCTTCAGGCTGCCGTCCTTGATGCTGGACCAAGCGGCGTCCACGGCCTCCTGGGTGCCCTCGGCGCACTCAGGCCCCAGCTTGGAGATCATCACAGCGTCCTCACTGATGCCCACGGCATAGTCCACGGGCACTTCCTCGCCGGCGATGAACTTCTCCAGGGTGTCCCGGTACAGGACGGACCAGTTGTTCTGGGAAGAGGTCAGAGCGGCGGTGGGCGCCACTTCCAGCATATCAATGTTGTAGCCCACAGAGTAGACCACAGAGCCGGCATCCTTCTGCGCCTGGACGGCGGAGGGGGCACCGGTGGAGTCGGCGTGCTGGCCGATGATGACGCAGCCGCGGGCCATCAAGGCATTGGCGGCCTCGCCCTCAGCCACGGGATCATACCAGGAGTTGGTGTACTGGACCTCCATGTAGGCCTCGGGAACCTGGGTCTGGATGCCCAGCAGGAAAGCGGTGTAGCCACAAACCACCTCGGCATAGGGATAGGCACCCACATAGCCCACCTTGGGATCGGTGACGGTGCCGGCGTCCATCAGCTCTTTCAGCTTCATGCCGGCCACCACGCCGGAGACGTAGCGGGACTCATATGTATAGGGGAACAGGTTCTTGTAGTTGTCCAGACCGGAGGTGGCGGCCATGTCGCCGGTGCAGGAGACGAAGGTAACGTCGGGATAATCCTCGGCGGCATCCAGCATGTAGCTCTGGTGGCCATAGGAGTCAGAGAAGATGATATTGCAGCCCTCTTCCGCCAGATCCACGGCGGCGTCATAGCAGTTTTCATCCTCCGCGATGTTGTAGCGGAAAATAACCTGAGAATTGGCATCAATACCTAACTCTTCACAGGCGGCAGTCAGGCCCTCGATATGGGCCGCGTCATAACCGGAGTTGATGTCGTGGACGCAGATCAAACCGATCTTGACATCCGCGGCGCTGCCGCTGGATTCCTCATTGGCGGCGGGGTCTTCGGCGGGGCTGTCGGTGCTCTCCTCGTCGGAGCCGCCGCAGGCCGCCAGGCTGAGCGCCATGACCAGCGTCAGCAGCAGTGCAAGGAACTTCTTCATTCTACTTTCCTCCTTAAAATAAAATTGGGTGGGTCACTGCAAGGGACAAAGCGGGGTGTTTCCCCTCTCTATTGCCATCATACAGGGTCAAACGGAAAAATTCAACCGGATTTTTACTTTTTTTAGGCGGATAAACCAAAAAAATACCGACCTAAATAGGTCGACCTTTGGCAGTGTGCACAATAATAAGACGAAAAAGACAAACAAGGAGAGCGTTTTTTTCGCTCTCCTTGTAGAAAATTGACAGATTGACCTTTTTTGGATCTTACATGGAGACGGCGGTGCCGGTTTTTCCGGCGATGCCGTCCTTGGCCTTCTCCAGCAGGGTGATGAGGGCTGTGCGGCCGGGCTTGGACGCGGCGAACTTCACGGCAGCCTGGACCTTGGGCAGCATGGAGCCGGGGGCGAACTGGCCTTCGGCCTCGTACTGCCGGGCCTCCTCCGGCGTCAGGTGATCCAGCCACTTCTGATCCGGCTTGCCGAAGTTGATGGCCACCTTCTCCACGGCGGTGAGGATGATGAGGGCGTCCGCGTCCAGGCTCTCCGCCAGCAGCTCGGAGGCGAAATCCTTGTCGATGACGGCGCCTGCGCCCTTCAGGTGGTTGCCCTCCGTCCGGTAGACGGGAATACCGCCTCCGCCGCAGCCAATGACTACCTGGCCCGCCTCCATCAGCGTACGGATGGTCTCGATCTCCACAATGGCTTTGGGCTTGGGAGAGGCCACGCAGCGGCGCCAGCCCCGGCCTGCGTCCTCCATGACGCAGTTGCCCCGGCGGCGCATCTCCTCCGCCTCCTCCTCAGTCATAAAGGTACCGATGGGCTTGGAGGGATTCCGGAAAGCCGGATCCGCCGGGTCTACCTCCACCTGGGTGAGGACGGTGGCCACGGGCTTTTGGATGCCGCGGTTCAGCAGTTCCTCCCGCAGGGAGTTCTGCAGGTCATAGCCGATATACCCCTGGCTCATGGCAGTGCAGACGGACATGGGGGCGATGGGATGGCTGTGATCCTCCCGGGAGAGGGTGGTCATGGCGATGTTGATCATGCCTACCTGGGGGCCGTTGCCGTGGGCCACCACCACCTGATGGCCCTCCTGAATCAGGTCCACGATGGCCTTGGCGGTGTGCTTCACAGCGACCATCTGCTCCGGCAGGTTGTTGCCCAGGGCGTTGCCGCCCAAGGCGATAACGATACGTTTGCCCATAGTTGGTGTATCCCTTCTTCACAAATGATAGTGGTCGAACCTATCAGATAGTTTTGGCGGGAATGCCCACGCTATTCCCGCCAAAACTTGAAATTTTTAGAACGATCAGAACAGCTTCCGCTTGCTGCCCTGGTCCAGGGCCATCAGCGCGGAGACCGGGTCCTTCACTTTGCTCATCAGGATCATGGCCGCGATGATGTAGGGCTTATAGCTGGCCTCCTTGTACAGGGGCACCAGGTATCGGTCGAACACGGAGTTGTCCACCTCGCCCTCCGGGCAGCTGAGGCCGGTGATATCGGCGGGCAGGCAGTGCAGGTACAGGGCCTTGCCGTTCTTCGTCCGCTTCATCATCTCTTCGGAGCAGGTCCAGTCCTTGTGCTGGGCGTTCTGGGCCAGCAGCTGCTTCTCCAGAGCGTCGATACCCGCCTGGTCACCGGCCTGATACAGCTTGGTCCGCTGCTCCATGGCGGCAAAGGGCGCCCAGCTCTTGGGATAGACGATGTCGGCGCCGTCGAAGGCCTCCTCCATGGTGGAGACCTTCTTGTAGGAGCCGCCGGTGGCCGCCGCGTTCTTTTTGGCGATCTCCTCCACCTCGGGCATCACGTCATAGCCCTCGGGATGGGCCAGCACCACGTCCATGCCGAACCGGGTCATCAGGCCGATGACGCCCTGGGGCACGGACAGGGGCTTGCCGTAGCTGGGGGAGTAAGCCCAGGTCATGGCGATCTTCTTGCCCTTCAGGTTCTCCACACCGCCGAACTCATGGATGATGTGCAGCATGTCCGCCATGCACTGGGTGGGGTGGTCCACGTCGCACTGCAGGTTCACCAGGGTGGGCTGCTGTTCCAGAATGCCGTCCCGGTAGCCCTCCTTCACGGCATCCATGAAGGTCTTCTGGTACTTGTGGCCCTCGCCGATGAACATGTCGTCCCGGATACCGATGACGTCGGCCATGAAGGAGACCATGTTGGCGGTCTCGCGGACGGTCTCGCCGTGGGCGATCTGGCTCTTCTTCTCGTCCAGGTCCTGGACGGTCAGACCCAGCAGGTTGCAGGCGGAGGCGAAGGAGAACCGGGTGCGGGTGGAGTTGTCCCGGAAGATGGAGATGCCCAGGCCGGAGTCAAAGATCCGGGTGGACTTGTTCCGCTCCCGCAGGTCCCGCAGGGCGTCGGCCACGGTGAAGATGGCCTCCAGCTCCTCGTCGGTCTTGTCCCAGGTCCAGTAGAAGTCGGACTTGTACATGTTGTTGATGTGCAGCTTTTCCAGATGCTTGGCCAGCTCGATGGTCTTGGACATATTCAGCACTCCTTGTAATATGTGAAATTGTAGATGTATGGCGGCTCTGCCGCAGCGAAAGGAAAAACCAGGAAAAGGGTCTAGGGAAAAACCCAGGTTTTTCCCAGTTGATTTGCCTCCGGCAAATCAAGCAAATCGAATCATTTTCGCCGCGGCGTGTACGTGGCGAAAATACCTTGACCCAGCCCCCCTTCGAAGCTCACCGGATATCGTTATCCGTGAGGCTCTGCCGGAACTCGGTGACGTCAGCAGTCTTGTTCTCGGGCTTGTACAGGCCGGGTACTGCGGCGTACAGGGCGGCACAGGTCACCAGATCCTGCTTCCAGGTGATCTCATTGGGGGCATGAGCCTGGGACTCGGCGCCGGGGCCAAAGCCCACGCAGGGGATGCCATATCGGCCCTGGATGGACACGCAGTTGGTGGAGAAGGTCCACTTGTCGGTGAGGGGACGGCCCTCCCGCAGGTGCATGGCGTCCCGCTTCTGGTCCGCGTCGGCATGGCCGATGCGCTTGTCGCCCCACAGGGCATGGTGGGCGTCCACCAGCGCCTGGACATGGGCGGCGCTCTCCTTGTTGATCCAGGTGGGGAAGAAGCACTCCGTCTCATAGACCTCGCCGGTCCAGGCGGGCCGGTCATACATGTACATGCTGACCTTCACATCGTCTCCGTACTTCTGGACGGCGGGCAGCTGCCGGATCTCCTCCAGGCAGGAGTCCCAGGTCTCGCCGGCGGTCATGCGCCGGTCGATGGAGATGGCGCAGCTGTCCGCCACAGCGCAGCGGGAGGGAGAGGTGTAGAAGATCTGGCTGACGGTGCAGGTGCCCCGGCCCAGGAACTGAGCGTCCTCGTAGTGCTCCGGGTTGTATTTCGGGCTCAGCATCTTAACAAGGCCCTTCACCCGGTTGGAGGGGCCGTCGCCGCTCTCGTTCAGGGCCCGGACATCCTGGAGGATGTCGGCCATCTTGTAGATGGCGTTGTCGCCCCGCTCCGGCGCGCTGCCGTGGCAGCTGACGCCCTTGACGTCCACCCGGATCTCCATGCGGCCCCGGTGGCCCCGGTAGATGCCGCCATCGGTGGGTTCGGTAGACACCACGAACTCGATCTTGCTGCGGGCGTCCTCCTGACCCTGGAAGTCCTTATTGACGATGTACTGCCAGCACATACCGTCGCAGTCCTCTTCCTGGACGGAACCCACCACCATGATCTTGTAGCCGGCGGGGATCAGGCCCAGATCCTTCATGATCTTGGCGCCGTACACGGCGGAGGCCATGCCGCCCTCCTGATCGCTGCCGCCCCGGCCGAAGATGACGGCGTCGTCCTCATAGCCCTGATAGGGGTCGGCCTCCCAGTTGTTGATGTTGCCGATGCCCACGGTGTCGATGTGGGAGTCGAAGGCGATGATCTTGTCGCCGTCGCCCATCCAGCCGATGACGTTGCCCAGGCCGTCGATCTCCACCTTGTCATAGCCCAGCTTCTCCATCTCCGCCTTGATGCAGTGGACAACCTCCTTCTCCTCACAGCTCTCGCTGGGGTGAGAGATCATCTCTCGCAGGAACCGGGTCATGTCGGCCTGATAGCCTTGGGCCGCCGCTTTGATCGCTTCAAAATCCATATCGCTGACCTCCATATCAATGTTTGGAATCCCGTCATTTCCACATCACGGATTGGCTTACCTATCCCTATCATAGCATAAGAAAACAGGATGTCAAACAAAAAATGAGAAAACCTAAAAATTTTTTTGAATCTCCGGTGCGGAATGCGCCGTCCGGCCGAAATGATTGCAAAACCAAAGGGCTTGTGATATATAATGGTAGAGTAAAAAGAACAGCAGATTTGGGATGGGGAGAGCTTATGCCGATACCGGAAAACGTGGAAAACCTGCGGAGAGTTTCCGCAAAGAGCAGCATTTATCAAGTGGTATGCAGCTGGATCATCACGGGTGTGCTGAAGCCGGGAGAAAAGATCGTTGATTCCGAGCTTGCGAAGCGATTCAATGTCAGCCGGACCCCGGTGCGGGAGGCCATTCAGATCCTGGAGGGACAGAAGCTCGTCTATGTGGTGCCGGGCCGGGCTACGGTGGTGGCGGATATTGACCCTGCGGATATTGAAAAATGCTACCGAACGCTGGCGGAGCTGCAGGGTCTGGCGGCAGAGCTGGCCTGCGGCAGCCTCACGGACCGGGAACTGGAGCAGCTGGAGCGGATTCACGCCGCCTTTGTGGATGCCTGCGGCCGTAATGACGGCACCGATGCGATCACGCAGGACAGCCTCTTCCATGACGCGATTGTCCGTGGGGCACACAACGAGTATGTGGAGGAATTTTCCCACACCATGATCCTCCATATCCAGCGGATCAAATACCATTATTTCCACTGTGACCGGCTGCGAAAGATTTCCGTTTCCCAGCATGGGGAAATCCTTCAGACCATCCAGGCCCGGGACAGCGCCCGCGCGAAGGAGCTGATGCGGAGCCACTGGCTCTGCTCCATGGAAAACAGCCTGCGGGATGTTGCGGGTATGATCCATGGAGTCGGCGGGGAATCCGGACAGGATGTTCTGACAAAGTAAAGATGGGAAGGGAGAGCAAGAGAGAGGACGCGGAGAGAATCCGGGTCCTCTCGATGTTTTCTGGGCGAATTCCATAAAATTGTATCCGGCCTCTGGTACGTTCCGTAGAAATCCTTTGGAGAGGCCGGGCTTTCGTTGACTTCCACAAGAGTGCGGTTCATAATGAATATGCGATATATTACATATTGCATATAAAGTATGACAGAGGTTGAGAAAGGAGCAGAGACATGGACAGAGACCAGCAGCTGATTGCGTTTTGCCAACAGGCTGTTCGAATCCCCAGTCCCTCCGGGCAGGAACGGGAAGTGGCCCAGCTGATGAAGCGCAAGATGGAAGAGTATGGTTTCGACGAGGTGCTCATCGACAGGTACGGTAGCGTACTGGGCCGGATGCGGGGCCGCCGGCCGGGAAAGACCATCCTTCTGGATGGCCACATTGACAATGTGGATGTGATCGACGCCGACGAGTGGACCCACGACCCCTTTGGCGGCGAAATCGACCAGGGGCGGATTTACGGCCGGGGCACATCGGATATGAAGGGAAGCGTGACGGCCATGATCTCTGCGGTTGCCCACTTTGCCGAGGACAGCGGCCGCGACTTTGCCGGAGAGATTTGCGTGTCCTGCACCGTTCATGAGGAGTGTTTTGAGGGGGTCTCCTCCCGGGAGATTACCCGGCTGGCGAAGCCGGACTTTGTCATCATTGGCGAAGCGACGTCCACCACTGTCAAGATCGGCCAGAGAGGCCGCGCAGAGGTGGTTGTGGAGACGGAGGGGGTGAGCTGCCATTCCTCGAATCCGGACAAGGGCGTTAATGCGGTCTACCACATGATGGCTGTGATCGAGGAGATCCGCCGGATCATCCCCAACGAGCACCCCATTCTGGGAAAAGGGATTCTGGAGCTGACAGACATCATCTCGTCCCCATATCCGGGCGCCTCGGTGGTCCCGGCCCTCTGCCGGGCCACCTTCGACCGGCGGACCCTGACAGGGGAGAACGAGGCCGTGATTCTCGGCCAGGTGGAGGAGGCAATCGCCCGCGCCAGGGAAAAGATCCCCGGCTTGAAGGCGCGGACCTATCTGGCAGAGGGGAAGGAGGTCTGCTGGACCGGGGAGGCCATCGCCGCGAAGCGGTATTTCCCGGCGTGGCTCATTGATGAGGACAATGAATATGTGCAGAAGGCGCTGGCCGGTCTGAAGAAAGCGGGAATCGAGGCGCCGATCTCTCACTTCTCTTTCTGCACAAACGGCAGCCACTTCTGTGGCGAGGCCGGGATTCCCTGCATTGGCTACGGCCCCTCTTTGGAGAGCCTGGCCCATGTGCGGGATGAATACATTGAAATTGAGCAGCTGACAAAGGCATGCAGAGGCTTCGCCAGCATCCTCCGGGAGCTGACACAGTAGAGCGCGGACTAGAAATCACGAATTTAAAAGGAATGGTTATAGCATTGGAGTAAATCTGATTATTATTGATAAGGAGAATGGACCGTATGGAACAGATTTTGAAATCAATCTCCAGCTTTCTGTGGGGTGCTCCAGTCCTGATCCTCCTGGCCGCCGTTGGGCTGCTGTTTGGATGTAAGACAAAATTTTTCCAGTTTCGCAAGTTCGGCTATATTTTAAAGAATACTGCCGGCGAGATGTTTAAAAAAGGCGGCGGCGCAAAAGGGAAGGAAGGAACGCTGACGCCGCTGCAGGCGGTGAGCTCCGCGCTGGCCGGCTGCGTAGGAACGGCGAACATCGCAGGCGTGGCCACCGCCATGGTGGTGGGCGGCCCCGGCGCCGTGTTCTGGATGTGGGTCGTCGCCCTGCTGGGAATGCTGACGAAATGCGTTGAGGTTACGCTGGGCCAGTACTACCGTGTCAAGGGAGAGGACGGCGTTTATTATGGCGGCCCCATGTACTACATTGAGCGGGGAATGGGCAGAAAGTGGAAACCCCTGGCCGTCATTTTCTCTGTCACTATCATTTTGGGCGGCCTGGGAACCGCTGCGTTCGCCCAGCCCTATACCATGTCTACCGCTGTGCAGAACAGCCTGGGAATTCCCGCATGGATTACCACCGTGGCGGCGGCCGTCATCTGCGGCGTGGTTCTGCTGGGCGGCGTCAAGTCCATCGGCGGTTTCTGCGAGAAGCTGACCCCCGCCATGTGCCTCATCTATGTGGTGGGAGTGCTGGGCGTGATCATCATAAATCTGGAACATGTGCCCGCCGCCTTTGCGGCGATTTTCCGCTATGCGTTTGCACCCATGCCCGCTGTGGGCGGTTTGGCGGGCTCCACAGTTGCGCTGGCGCTGCGGCAGGGCGCCGCCCGCGGGACCTTCTCCAACGAAGCGGGCTGCGGCTCATCGCCCATCACCCATGCGACCGCCATCACCGATCACCCCTTTAAGGAGGGGATGTACGGCTGCTTTGAGGTATTCGTGGATACGCTGGTGGTATGCACGATGACAGCCCTCGGAATTCTCTGCGCGGGCCCTGAAATCTGGCAGTCCGGCCTGGAGGCGGAGGCGCTGACCATGGCCGCCTTTTCCACAGCGTACGGCAGCACGGTCGGCAAGCTCCTGGTCACCATTCCTCTGGCGTTGTTCGCATTCTCCACTATGGTGGGGTGGGAGATCAATTATGAATCCGCGTTCTTCTATTTGTTTCCCAAGGGAAAGCAGTCCAAGGTGTTCAAGTACGCCATCCGCATCCTGTGGCTGGTTCCCGGTTTCCTGGCTCTGGGGAAGACGCCCCAGGTGATTTGGACCATTGTGGATATAGTCTCGGGCTTCTGGTGCATCCCCAACGCCATCGCACTGCTGGCCCTGTCCGGTGTGTTCATGAGGATTTACCGGGATTATGAGAGCAAATACATCAGCAAGACCAAGCCGGTCTCCCAGCCCCTTGAGTATGTCGGGAAGGATTGACTGTCAGGCGGCGCTTGGGCGTTGACAGGCCGCTTCCAAGCGCAGAAAGCTGTGGACAGAGCATCAGGCGGCATCCGCAAACGACGTGGATGCCGCCTGATTTTTGGGACCGGCGGAGATCAAACACTTTTTTCGCAGACCTAAAAAAATATTTGCTAAAACATTGCAATCTCGGCTGGATGCTGGTATGATGCAGATATGAATATCGCTCTGGAAAGTGAGAAGGTGATCCCCTTGGAGAGCAACCGGCTGGAGATGCTCAAGCAGATTGCAGATGCCTTGGCGGCCCAGTTCGGGCCAAACTGTGAGGTTGTGATTCACGATTTGTCCGCGCAGAATGCGGAACACCCCATTGTCTATATTGTCAACGGCCATGTCACAGGCCGCAAGGTGGGGGACGGGGCCTCCTATGTCGTGGTGGAGCAGCTGACCACCAATGACCCGGCGCCTCGGGACCATTTGGCCTACCTGACCCGGACGCCGGACGGCAAGATCCTCAAATCCTCCACAGTCTATATCCGTAACAGCAAGGGCAAGGTCTCCGCCATTCTGGCCATCAACTACGACATCTCCAAGCTGCTGATGGTGGAGAGCGCGGTCCACGATCTGATCTCCACCGGCGAACCCCAGCAGGAGGAACCGGAGAAAATCGTCAACGTCAATGATCTGCTGGAGGAGCTGATCCAGCAGTCGGTGTCCCTGGTGGGCAAGCCCGTGGCCCTGATGAACAAGGAGGACAAGGTGCGGGCCATCCGCTTCCTGAATCAGAACGGCGCGTTTTTGGTGACCAAGTCCGGCGACAAGATCGCCAAGTATTTCGGCATCTCCAAGTACACTTTGTATTCCTATATCGACACAAAACAACAGGAGGGCAAGTAAGTATGATTGATCTGACCATCAACAAGACGGGCCTGGAGCACAATCTCCGCAAGGCAAAGGAAAACCACATCATCATCCCCACCATCGCCCAGATGCAGCACCCGGAGACCATTCCGGAGAAGATCCAGGAGCGGCTGAAGACCGTGGGCCTCTGGGATGTGGATCCCCTGAACCTGTTCCGCATCACCTGGAAGAATGAGGCCAAGGAGAGCGGCGGACTGTTCCAGGCAGTGCCCAATTATATCGAGCTGCCCCCGGCGCTCACCGGCGTTCCCTGTCGGATCGTGGCCATGGTGGGCAAGTGGTTCCCCACCGGCTGCCACAAGGTGGGCGCCTCCTTCGGCTGCCTGGCCCCCCGTCTGGTGACCGGCCAGTTCGACGTGAACAGGCACAAGGCCGTGTGGCCCTCCACCGGCAACTACTGCCGCGGCGGCGCCTTCAACTCCCGGCTGCTGGGCGCCCAGGGCGTGGCCATCCTGCCGGCGGAGATGAGCCAGGAGCGGTTTGACTGGCTCCATGAGATCGGCGCCGAGGTCATCGCCACCCCCGGCTGCGAGTCCAACGTGAAGGAGATCTTCGACAAGACCAACGAGCTGAAGCAGGATCCCCAGTACATGATCTTCAACCAGTTCGAGGAGATGGGCAACCCCCTGTGGCACTACAATGTCACCGGCAACGCCCTGGCGGATGTGTACGAGGCCATCAAGCGCCCCGGTGACCGGTTCGCCGGCGCGGCTTTCACCTCCGGCTCCGCCGGTACCATGAGCGCCGGTGATCTGCTGAAGGAAAAGTATCCCCATCTGAAGCTGGCGGTGGGCGAGGCCCTCCAGTGCCCTACCATTCTGGAAAACGGCTTCGGCGGCCACCGGATCGAGGGCATCGGCGATAAGCACATCCCCTGGATCCACAACGTGAAGAACACCGACATGGTCATCGACATCGACGATGAGGACAGCCAGCGGCTGCTGCGCCTGTTCAACACCCCTGAGGGCCAGGCGTATTTGAAGAACGAGCTGCACCTGGACGACGAGCTGATCGAGAAGCTCACCTGGCTGGGCATCTCCGGCATCGCCAACGTGCTGTGCTGCATCAAGATGGCGAAATACTATGAGTTCACCGAGCGGGATGTGGTGGGCACCGTCCTCACCGACTCCGCCGTCATGTACGGCAGCCGCATCCAGGAGCTGAACGACCAGTATGGCGCCTACAATGCCCATGAGGCGGCCATGGACCACGCACTCCACATGCTGGGGCTGAAGCTGGACAACATGCAGGAGCTGACCTATGCGGACCGCAAGCGGGTCCACAACCTGAAGTATTACACCTGGGTGGAGCAGCAGGGCAAGACCGTGGAGGAGCTGAACGCCCTGTGGTACGACACGGAGGGTACCTGGGACACCGTCCACGCGCAGGCCAAGGACCTGGACGACCTGATCAACGCTTTCAACGAGGCCACCGGGCTGCTGAAAGACCTGTAAAACGCCGCAGGGCGGGGCAACCGCCCCGCCCTGCTTATTTATGTCTCCTCCGCGCGGATATAGGCATCCTCAGCCTCCTGCTGAATGCGGACCAGAATATCCCAGGCCCGGCTGGTCTCCTGCTGGTCCAGGGCCTTCAGAGCGTCGGCGATGCCGTTGAACAAAATCGTATAATATTGGGGGAAATTTTCGCGTTCCATATCCGCCACCTCCATAATATGTATTATATTGCACTATAAATTGTAATGCAATATGCAATATTATAAACGTGCGCATAACGCAATACGATTCGTCATATAAAAATATGGCGAGGTGTGCTATGCGGAAATTCAAAATTCCTAAACCAGAATCAACAACGAACAAAACGATTCGTTTCCCCAACAGCGTTATTGACGCGGTAGAGGAGGCGATTCGTGGAACAGAATGTACGTTTTCCGCCTTTGTGATCGAAGCTACCCGGGTGGCTCTTGAGAATCTTCTGGAGGAGGAAACGTCAAAAGAGGAGTAACGCTATGAAACACGTTCTGTACGGCAAATGCGTCAAGTGCGGCAAGACCTACGACGCTGTGCCGGATCTGACCAACTGCGAATGCGGCGGCATTCTGGACATCGTCTACGATTATGACTACATCAGGACCCGGCTGACGAAGGAAAAGCTGGCGGCCCGACAGGACCATACCATGTGGCGCTACCGGGAGCTGCTGCCTGTGGAGGAGGACACGCCCAACACCCCCCTGCGGGTGGGCTGGAGTCCCCTGTACGAGGAGCCCCGCCTGGCGGAGCAGCTGGGCCTGAAGCGCCTGTGGGTAAAGGACGACGGCCAGAACCCCACCGCCAGTCTGAAGGACCGGGCCAGCGCCATGGCGGTGGCCAAGGCCCGGGAGGCGGGGGCGAAGGTGATCGCCTGCTCCTCCACCGGCAATGCCGCCAGCTCTCTCGCGGGCAACGCCGCGGCGGCAGGCCTCAAGACCTACATCTTCGTCCCCTCCCGGGCTCCCAAGGGCAAGGTGGCCCAGCTGATGACCTTTGGCGCCACGGTCATCTCCGTCCAGGGCAGCTATGAGGAGACCTTTGAACTGTCCAAGCAAGCCATTGACCGCTGGGGCTGGTACAACCGCAACGCCGCCATCAACCCCTACCTCTCCGAGGGCAAGAAGACCGTGGCCCTGGAGATCATGGAGCAGCTCTCCTGGCAGGTGCCGGACTATATCGCCATCAGCGTCGGCGACGGCTGCACCATCGCCGGCCTCTGGAAGGGCCTGAAAGACCTGTATGCCATTGGCTTCATTGACCGCCTGCCCCGGCTGATCTCCGCCCAGGCGGAGGGCTGCTGCCCCATCAACCGGGCCATTGCGGAGAACAAGCCCTGGGAGCCCATGGAGGAGAACACCCTGGCGGACTCCATCGCCGTGGGCGTGCCCCGGAATGCGGACAAGGCCCTGACGGCGATCCGGGAGTCGGACGGCATCGTGGTGAATGTCTCCGACCAGGAGATCATGGCCGCCCAGCAGCTGCTGGGCCGGACCTGCGGCGTGTTCGGAGAGCCCGCCGGCGTCACTGGCGCCGCCGGCGTGAAGAAGCTCTGCGAGCAGGGCGTCATCGGCAAGGATGACACGGTGGTCAGTGTGGTCACCGGCAACGGCCTCAAGGACGTGGCCAACGCCATTAAGGCCGCGGGAGAACCCATCTCCATCCCTTCCGACATGGACCGCCTGCTGGCGGCCTTTGCGGAAAAGGGCATCACTGTGGAATAAGCGGCAAGGGGCCGGCGGTCTCCCGCCGGCCCTTTTTCTCGAAAAATTTTCTGATCCGCGCAACGATTCTCTCCCGTTTTCCGATGATATAGGTGAAAGCAGCTTTCATAAAGAGAGGGACTACCGTAGCGGATACGGAGAGGAAGCGGGGCGTTCCTCCGGGAAGGGCCTGCTGGGCCCGGTCAGCAGGCGGCACAGAGCCTTCTTGACTTTTCCCGCGCAGATTATATAATAATGTACGGTGCCTCCCGGGCACCATCCACCTGAGGGAATGAGAAAGAGGAGGCACCTGATATGACGTATCCCATGACCGTGGCGGGCCTGCGCCGGGACCTGCCCATCTGCAAAGTGACGGATGACCTGTACATCGGCGCGTTTATCGTGTTCGGCGATGCGGAGCTGACTGTGGCCTGCGCCCGGGAGCTTTTGAAGCTGGTCCGGGCGGAGGACTATGACTACATGCTGACGGCGGAGGCCAAGAGCATCCCCCTGATTCATGAGATGGCCCGCCAGTCCGGTGCGAAGAAGTATTTCATCGCACGAAAGGGTCCCAAGGCATATATGCCGGATCCTATCCACGTGGAAGACACCTCCATCACCACCGCGGGAACCCAGCGGCTGTATCTGGGCCGGGACGATGCGGAGCTGATCCGGGGCAAGCGGATCCTGCTGATGGACGATGTGATCTCCACCGGCGGTTCCCTTCACGCCATGGAACAGCTGGTGGCCCTGGCGGGCGGCACTGTCACCGGCCGGGTGGCCGTCCTGGCGGAGGGTGAGGCCGCAGAGCGCAGTGACATCAAGTTTCTGGAAAAGCTGCCGGTGTTCCATGCAGACGGTACTGTAAAAGACTGAAGTGAAGAGAGACCGGGCGCGCCGCTGACTCGCGGCGCGCCTTTTTCCGCATACGCTTGCAAAATCCTGGAAGAATGGTAGAATAAAGGCACAATGAAAACGAAACATGAGGTCTATTGACTTCCGCACGTCAACGCGCCGGCGGCAGTGCTCTGCACCGCCGCCGTCACCGGCCGGGTGCCCTCCAGGTGCCGCTGTGGTTTCTGTTCAGCCTGCCTATGCTGTACCACATCGTGGTGGAGGACCGGCAGAAAGTGGGCTGGCCTGTCCATGACTGGCTGCCGGAGGCCAGCGCCTTGTGCTGTATGGAGGTACTGCCGTACTGTTCGCTGGCTATGCGGCGCCGGTATCCGGCGGAGGGGGGAGTGCGTCCGCCGCTTTGGGGACCGGGACGACGGCCACCTGCTTCGGAGCCTGTCCTGCATCTTCGCTGTGTCGCCCTATCTGATGAAGACCCGGAACATCGCCCAGAACTATATCCGGGACGCAGTGGAGATCGCCCGAGCAGAACAGGATATCACACAGAAGCGGGCGGCGGGGATGGAGCACTTCGGCCTGCTGCACGTGCGGCTGGCGGTCTATGTGCGAACGGACCTGTGCCCGGGACCGGGAGATCGAGGTGAACATGACCGTCAAAAAGGAGATGTCCCCGGACACGGTCATCAAGCTCCGGTTCGACCCATCGGACACGGCGGACGTGGTCTATCAGCGGTTCAATGCCAAAGTCCAGGAGGTAAAGAACGTCTTGGAGGACACCTCCTTCGGCGCGCTGGCCGGCGCGTTCCATCTGGTGCCGGGTCTGCTGCTGAAATTCTTGGTGTGGGCCCTGCAGGTCAGCGACTACTTCGGCTGCCTGCCCAGCTCCATCACCCATCTCTCGCACTTCCACGGGTCGCTGTACATTACCTCCATGGCCTCACTGGGGATTCCGCCCATCTTCCATCACCTGTACGATTTCGGCAATGTGCCGGTATTCTGGTCTTTCGGCCGGAAGCAGCAGGCGTTTGAGTACCAGTGGGACGGCACGGTGGCCCGGCGGAGGTAGGTGGACGGCTGCTTCGTCACGGACGAGTGGATTGTGGACGGATTCTATTTCGCGGTCGCCATGCACAGTTTTCAGAATCTGATCCACGGTCCCTGGCAGCTGGACGAGCCGCCGGAGGAGGCCGTGCAGGATCAGCCCTGATATAGAGAGGAGGTCGTTTATGACGGACCACACCGTACCGCCCATCGGAATGCGGATGGTCAAAACCGCGGCGGCAGTGCTGATCTGCCTGCTGGTGTCCATGGCCGTGGACCGGGAGGATATGCGCATCTATTCCTCCATCGCGGCGCTGCTGTGCGTTCAGCCCTATGCGGAAGATACGAAGCGCATGGCCATCCAGCGGATTGTGGGCACAGCCATCGGCTCTGTGTTCGGCATCGCCACGCTGCTGCTGGAGATGGCCCTGGATATCCAGGGGACTTTGGTGGGCTACATCGTCATCGCTGCGGTGACCGTGCCCAACCTGTGGATCGCCGTGGTGCTGAAGTCCTCCAATGCGGCGGCCCTCTCAGGCATCGTGTTCCTCAGCATCACCGTCACCCATGTGACGGACGCCAGCCCCTGGATCTTCGCCTGGTACCGGGCGTCGGAGACGCTGGTGGGCATCGCGGTGGGCATCGCCGTCAACGCCTTCCAACTGCCCCGCCGGAAGCGGCGGGACGTGCTGTTCGTCTCCGGCCTGGACGGCTTGTTGCTGACGGAGCAGGGGACGCTGACACCGTACAGCCGGGTGAGCCTGAACCGGATGCTGGACGACGGGATGCAGTTCACCCTGTCCACCATGCGCACACCCGCCTCTGTGCGGGAGGCCACCCGGGACCTGCGGCTCCGCCTGCCCGTCATCGTCATGGACGGCGCGGCGCTGTACGACATGGAGAAGAAGCGGTATCTCCATGCCTGCGTCCTGCCCAGGGAGCTGGCCCTGCGGTGCGAGGCGGTGTTCCGGGCCCAGGGCATCCACTGCTTTCTCAACGGTGTACTGGATGATAACCTGATGATCTACTACGGGGAATTCCACCACGAGACGGAGCGGGCGATCTTTGAGAAGCTGCGGACATCCCCCTACCGGAATTATGTGAGCAGAAGCTACTACAAGGATTGCCCCATTGTGTACCTCATGGGCATTGATCTGACGGAGCGGATGCAGGCGCTGTATGACGCACTGGGGGAGGCGGGCCTGTTGGAACAGGTGAAGGTGCGGTTCTACCCTGCGGCGGAGTATCCCGGATACAGCTACCTGAAGATCTATGAGCGATCCGCCTCACGTGAGGCCATGCTGGAGCGGCTGAAGCAGGATCTGGGCATGGAGCGGAGCGTGGTGCTGACGACGCAGGAGGGCTGCGGAGACGTGGTGATCCGCGGCGGCGCCAACCAGGCGGTGAAGCGGCTGGGGCGGCTGTTTGAGCCCTATCTCTGGGAGCAGAAATAACACGGACGGAGCTGCGGCTCCGTCCGTGTTTTGCATTCGGAAAGAAAACCGGAGCAGGGACTTGACAAGTGTGGAAGCCTGTGTATAATATGAAGCATCCTTCATGTGAAAGATGCTTCACGAGAAGGGCCCTTCACATTTATGGAAAGGGGAGAGAGACCATGAAAAACCGCGTACGGGAGCTCCGGACCGAGGCAGGCATGACCCAGCAGCAGCTGGCGGATCTGGTCCACGTGTCCTCCCGCACCATCATCTCCCTGGAGAAGGGGCAGTACAACCCGTCCCTGTTGCTGGCGTACCGACTGGCGCTGGTGTTCCGCACCACGGTGGAGGACCTGTACTGCCTGGCGGAGAACAAGGAACAGGAGGACCGGGAAAATGAGGAATGGACATAAGGGCCGTATGGCCTGCGGAATTCTGGAACTGATGCTGGGCGTGGGGCTGATCTTGTACATCTGTCTGGCGGACCGGCAGCGGATCGGTCTGGCTGCGGTGGCCGCGGTGGTGGTGACGGCGGGACTTGGGACCTTCTGTACCGGTGCAACGGCGGTTCCGGCGAAGCGTAAGGAGGAAACTGTGCAATGAGAATTTATTACAAGAAGAAATTTTGGGCCGGCGTGGGAGCTCTGCTGCTGGGCCTGGCCCTGCCGGGCACCTGTTTGTTCGTGGGCTGGGAGCGGTTCGACCTGAAGGACGCCGTGCTGACAACGTTCATGGTCCTCAGCGGAATCAGCGGCATTCTCCGGAGCCTGGACCGGGAGAAGGCCCGGCAGGACCGGGACGAGGACCGGGACGAGCGCACCAGGTACAACACGTACCGCAGCCGGGCCCTCACGTTCCGGGTGCTGTTTTGCCTGAACTTCGTCATACTGGCCGGGTGCTTCATCGGTTGGTGGCGGTCAGGTGAACAGGAAGTCTACATCCAGACGGCTGTTCCCTGCATGGTGCTGTTTATCGTGGGCTGGGTCACCCGGATCGCCAGCGATTTCTACTATGAGTTCAAGGGGTGAAAATGAGATGCGCATTTATAATAAGCGGAATTTTGCTGCCGGGATCCTCAGTCTGGCTCTGGCGGTGGCTTGCGGCGTGGTCCTGGCGGTGACGGGATTCCAGACGAAATGGCTGATCGCCCTGGTGCTCCTGCTGGCCGCTGGCGGCTTCGATCTGTGGTGGTCTCTGTCCCGGGAGTCCAGGCTCCCGCGGGTGGATGAGCGGGACCAGGCCGTCAGCCGGAAAAGCGCCTGGCTGGCCTACCGGATTGTGGCTAACGGCTGCTGGATCGTGAGTCTTGCGGCCCTGGTGGTCTATGGAATCAGCCGGATCCCGGCAGCTCTGGCGGTGACCATCACGCTGGACGCTGTGACCATCGGGGCTTTTGCCGCCCTGCTGGGGGCTGAGGTCTACTATGAAAAACGGATGTGAGGCCGCCGGCCCTCTGGAAAAGGAGAACGTATGGATCGAAGCGAAGATTTGAAACAGGTGCGGGACCTGCATCTGGTCCGGGATGAGCGGGACAGGGAGGTGGAGGCGGCCGCCGGACTCCGGGCGGGAAACGCGGTGGTGCTGGTGAGCCAGCTGCTCTCCGCCGTCTGCCTGCTCCAGGATGATCCGGCCTGGATGGCGCTGCTGTCCCTGACGCTCGTCTGGGGGGGCGTGAAGGGCTTTTGGCGATTCAGACAGGACCGGGAGAGGCTCTATTTGGTGTGGGGCCTGCTGACCTGCGCCGGAGCGGCGGCGCTGCTGGGACTCTATTTCCACCGGGCCTGGTCTGCCGGGATGTCGTTCACCAGACTGCTGGGCTACGCAGTGCTGTGCCAGGTGCTGACGGTGGCCGCCGGACTGTTATTTGTGGCGCTGCTGCTGGGTATCTTCTGGCTGGCTCACAAGCTGGGGCATATAGAGGGAGAGCGTTGGGAGCAGTATTTCCAGTCCGTCTCCACCGCCGGACTTCTGCTGCGGGTGGGCGCTGTGATGGCGGTGGCCCTGGCAGCGGTGGCGGCCCTCAGCGTTCCCCTGTTCGCCCGGTTGGGCTTTCAGGAGCCGGGACTTCTGGCCGCGCTGTTTTTTGTGGCAAGGGGCGCGTACCTGCTTAACAAATTCAGCCGTCGGCGGGACGAACTGATCCAGAAGCTCCTGAAGCTGAAGCGCTGAGCTGCTTCAGCCGGGTGAAGCGGCACGGGGGCAGACTTGTACAACCTGCCGGAATCTCCCGGTGTTTGCAGGGAGAATTTTCTCCAGAGGTGCCTATTATGCGGACTGCCGTGAGATGCTATCATAAAATGGAAATCCCATCGTGGAAAAACAAATACTGAGATAGAAATAAGTCCGCTGGGCGTAGTCTATGGAGCGATAGGCTGCGCCCTCTTTTTCTGCTCAGGACAAGGAGTGTTTCGATCATCATGCCAAAAACAACTGTACAGAAAGTGATCTTCGGTCTGCTGATGTCCTTTTTCATGGTGCTGGCCATGGAGATGTACAACACAGGCCTGCGGAACGGCGGTCTTACAAACGCCGGGATCCTGAACGCCCTGCGGGAGCTGCCGCTGATGTTTGCGCTGTGCTTCCTGACCAGCACAGTTGTCGGAGAACCCCTGGCCGCCCGCCTGGCGGCACGGCTGGCAGTGCCCCGGGAGTGGCCCTTTGCCGCCGTTCTGGCCCGGTCCGCCATGACGGTGTGCGTCATGTGTCCGGCCATGAGCCTATGGGCTACGGTGATCTTCCAGCAGCCGGGGATCGAGTTGGTGCCCTCCTGGCTCCAGACGGTGGTCTGCAATTTTCCCATGGCGTTTTTCTGGCAGATCTTTTTCTGCGGTCCGCTGGTGCGGCGGCTGTTCCGGCTGCTGGTGCCCTCCGCGGCGCTTGTACCCGCCTGTGCGGAAGAGGCGGCGGAATGAGGGACATGTGCAAGCGGTCCCGGACGCTGGTACGTCCGGGACCGCTTGCCATTATCCCTCCGGGTGCGTTTTTAAATAGGTGAGGTAGCCCTCTAGAATCAGCGATGCCGCCACAGCGTCCACCACCTTTTTCCGCTTCTTGGCGTTCTTGCCGCTGCTCATCAGGATCTGGTGAGCGTCGATGGTGGTGCGCCGCTCGTCCCACAGGACCACCGGCAGGCCGGTGGTCTCCTTCAGCAGCTGCCGCATGGCCTGGGCCTTTTCCGAGCGGGGCCCGCGGGTGCCGTCCATGTTGATGGGATGCCCCAGCACCAGCCGTTCCACCCTGTGCTCCTTTGCCAGAAGTGCGATCTGTCCCGTCACCCGGTCCGGGCGGTAGGCGTTGATGACGGTGGTGAAGCCGGCCAGCAGGCCGGTGGGGTCGGAGATGGCGATGCCGGTGTGGGCGTCGCCGTAGTCGATGGCCATGATGCGCATGGTGGTCTCCTTTCCAGGGAAGAATAAACGCCGGTATGGCGCGTTTTGCCTGCCCACAGGATACCACATCGGGGCAGGCCGCGCAAGGCGGAAAAAACCTGACATTTTTTTCAAAAAGAGGTTGACCGGCGCCTTGACCTGTGTTACAATCATTCTTACCTGTGAAAAAGGGTTTTCTTTTCATGCGCTTTTTTCGCTTTTCAGCCATGGAGGTCTGCCCGCCAAGCTGCAGGGAGGCAATCGGGACTCTCCCGGTCCGCCGGAGAGAGAGCCCCAATAATAAGGAGGTGCCGTTAGATGCGCGTGAAGGTCACTTTGAGATGCAACGAGTGCAAGCAGAGAAACTACAACACCATGAAGAACAAGAAGAACACTCCGGACAAGCTGGAACTCAACAAGTACTGCCCCTTCTGCAAGAAGCACACGCTCCATACCGAGACTAAGTAAACGGTCACGAATGATGAGAAAGGGCGTGTAAACGTTATGGCAGAAGAAGTCAAGAAGAAAAGAAGCCGCGGTCAGTGGTTCCGCGAAATGAAAAGCGAACTGAAGAAGGTCGTCTGGCCTGACCGGAAGACCGTGATGAAAAACACCGGCACCGTGCTGCTGTGCTCCTTGGCCATCGGCGTGTGCATCTGGATCTTTGACTTTGTTATGGTCACCGCTGTCCAGATGATCCTCAGCCTGTTCGCCTGATTGAGGTAGAAACATGTCAGAGAGCGCGAAGTGGTATGTGGTGCATACCTATTCCGGCTACGAGAACGCCGTTAAGACCAGCATTGAAAAGTTCGTTACAGGCCGCGGAATGGAGGACATGATCCTGCGGATCGAGGTCCCCATGGAGACGGTGACAGAGGTCACGGACTCCGGTGCCACCAAAGAGGTGGAACGGAAGGTATTCCCCGGCTACGTGCTGATCAAGATGGTCATGACTGACGATACCTGGCATCTGGTGCGGAACGTCCGCGGCGTCACCGGCTTCGTGGGCTCCGCCAACAAAGCCATCCCCCTCACGGAGGAGGAGGTTCTGGCCATGGGCATGGAAAAGCATGAGATCGTGGTCAGATACAATGTGGGCGACCATGTGAAGATCGTGGACGGCCCACTGGCCAGCTTTACCGGCGTGGTGGAGGAGATCGAGCCCGAGAAGAATCGGGTCAGCGTGATGGTCTCCATGTTCGGCCGCGAGAGACTGGATCAGGTCAGGTAGGCCGAACTGCCCCGCCAAAGACGGCCCCGTGCCGCCACCACATTCATAGATTTAGGAGGTGCTACTCCGTGGCACAGAAGATTACTGGTTATGTGAAACTGCAGATCCCCGCAGGCAAGGCAACTCCCGCGCCCCCCGTTGGTCCCGCTCTGGGCCAGCACGGCGTGAACATCGCCGCCTTCACCAAGGAGTTCAACGAGCGTACCAAGAACGACATGGGCATGATTATCCCCGTGGTCATCACTGTGTATGCTGACCGCTCCTTCTCCTTCATCACCAAGACGCCCCCCGCGGCCGTCCTGATCAAGAAGGAGTGCAACATCGAGTCCGGCTCCGGCGTGCCCAACAAGACCAAGGTGGCCACCATCTCCAAGGCCTCCATCCAGAAGATTGCTGAGATCAAGATGAAGGACCTGAATGCGGCCAGCCTGGAGTCCGCCATGAGCATGATCGCCGGCACCTGCCGGTCCATGGGCGTTGTCGTCGGCGACTGAGCCCGGCTTTCACAGACCGTTTCAAACAGCGAGCGGCCCGTGGGGCCGCACCATACAGTGGGAGGATTCATTTCCGAAGAACCACTATGAGGAGGAAGTAACATTGTTTAGAGGCAAGAAATATAAGGAAAGTGCCAAGCAGATCGACAAGACCATGCTGTACGACGCTGCTGACGGCATGGCGCTGATCTGCAAGACTGCCAGCGCCAAGTTTGACGAGACCGTTGAGCTCCATGTGAAGCTGGGCGTGGACTCCCGTCACGCTGACCAGCAGGTCCGCGGCGCCATCGTGCTGCCCCACGGCACCGGCAAGACCGTCCGGGTCCTGGTGTTCGCCAAGGGCGACAAGGCCGACGCTGCCCGGGAGGCCGGCGCGGATTACGTGGGCGAGATGGATATGGTGGAGAAGATCCAGAAGGAAAACTGGTTCGACTTCGACGTGGTTGTTGCCAGCCCCGACATGATGGGCTTGGTGGGCCGCCTCGGTAAGGTCCTGGGCCCCAAGGGCCTGATGCCCTCCCCCAAGGCCGGCACCGTCACCCCCGACGTGGCCAAGGCCGTGCAGGAGGTCAAGGCCGGTAAGATCGAGTACCGCCTGGACAAGACCAACATCATCCACTGCCCCATCGGCAAGGTGTCCTTCGGCCCCGAGAAGCTGACTGAGAACTATAACGCGCTGATGGGCGCCATCGTGAAGGCGAAGCCTGCCTCCGCCAAGGGCCAGTATATTCGCAGCTGTGTAGCCGCGTCCACCATGGGCCCCGGCGTGAAGATGAACACGGCGAAGATGATCTGAGGCTGTTCGGAGGGGAGCTGGCTCTCCTCCGAACACCCCATCGCCGCGTCAAAACAAATTGCGCTTCATCCGTTTCTGCCTGTGGTGAAACCGGATACCGCTCCGTTTGTTTTTCCTTTTCCGACAAAAGCTGGGCTTTTGTTGGGGCCCGACGTGGTCACTGGCGTGCGCACCCCGGTGCGCGGGACGATGAATTTTCGCCGCACACATGTTGCGGCAAAATGATTCGGTTTTCGTCTTCCGCTGCAGGCGGAAGAACCGGAAAAAACCGGAGGTTTTTCCGGGCATTTTTCCCGGTCCTGTGGGATCTGGGGAAATCTGTTATTTAGTTCTTGACAAATCGTCGAGAATTAAATATAATACCAGATGCGTTCCAAAGACAGCAGGTGGCATGAGCCATAAATCCTGCCGAGGGCGGCAAACTTGATTTGCTATCCGTCCCTGTGTCTTTGCGCACAGGGACGGTTCCTTTTTTTGAACGCACCGACAATTTTCCTGGAGGTGAACACTAGAATGCCTAACGCAAAGGTCTTATCTGAAAAGCAGGCCATCGTGGCCGAGCTGACTGAGAAGATCCAGAAAGCTTCCGCCGGCGTGCTCGTGGATTACAAGGGCATCACCGTTGAGGAGGACACCGCGCTGCGCAGAGAGTGCCGGGAGAACGGCGTCGATTACGCCGTTGTCAAGAACACCCTGCTCCGCTTTGCCTTCAACAACACCGGCCTGAACGAGCTGGACGATCTGCTCAACGGCACCACGTCTCTGGCTCTGTGTGAGGAGGATGTAGTCGCTCCCGCCCGCGTCATGAGCGACTATGCCAAGAAGCTGAACGACAAGTTCGAGATCAAGGGCGGCTTTATGGACGGCAAGCCCGTCTCTCTGGAGACCATCCAGTCTCTGGCTTCCATCCCCGCTCTGCCCGTTCTGCGCGCCCAGTTCCTGGGTACTATGCTGGCTCCCATTACCGGTCTGGCTGTGGTCCTGAAGCAGATCGCCGAAAAGGGCGGCGAGCCCGTGGCTGTCGCTGCCGAGGAAGCTGCCCCCGCCGCTGAGTAATTGAGGCGGCAAGTTCTTACTTTTAAATTTTACAATTAGGAGGCTATTACAATGTCTGAGAAAGTTACCGCTATGATCGAAGAGATCAAGGGCCTGACCGTTCTGGAGCTGAGCGAGCTGGTGCACGCTCTGGAGGAGGAGTTCGGCGTGTCCGCCGCCGCTATGGCTGCTCCCGCTGCCGGTGCTGCCGCTCCCGCCGCTGAGGAGAAGACCTCCTTCGACGTGGTCCTGACCGGCTTCGACGCCGCTGCCAAGATCAAGGTCATTAAGGTTGTCCGCGAGATCACCGGCCAGGGCCTGGCCGAGGCCAAGGCTACTGTCGAGGGCGCTCCCAAGACCCTGAAGGAGGGTGCTTCCAAGGAGGACGCCGAGGCTCTGAAGGCTCAGCTGGAAGAGGCTGGCGCCAAGGTCGAGCTGAAGTAATCGAACTTCCATACTTGGGCTTCTGCCTTTTATCCTAGGCAGATTCTCCCTGGAATATTGACTCGATGATGAAATTGGGCCTGAGGTAATTTACGTTACCTTGGGCCCTTTTTTGCGCCCTGAAACAGAAGATATGGGTACTCAAGCCGTTTTCCGAAACAAATCAAAATAAAATCTCTTCACACCATCCTGTCAAAATTCGAGGGAGAATGCGGCAAGAATTGGAGGGAGAGACACAATACTGGAGAGAAATTCCCTGTCCAATGGACGTGGAATTTTTTTGAAAAATTTAACCCAAAAGCTCCCCATGCCCTTGGAAGGCATAGGGAGCTTTTGAGTTAAATTCATGCAGAACTCTGCGATAATCCTATAACTTTTATATACATTTGTAGATTCCACATTGCCGGTTTTGCATTTTCCACTCCCCTAGAGAGCATTGCCCACTAACATTTATGAGTTTGAGGCTGTATTCATTTAATAATATCTGTTGAATGTCTTGAACAGAAATCTCGCCGTCCGCGATCTCTTCATTCATAGCCGCCCGTTGAAGCACAATTCGGAGTTCCTCCGAAGAAAGAATTCTTTTCCGAATCATTGGCTCTGCGATGGTTGCAAATGCCGCAGAGACAGCAATTGTGGTTATCGTGCGGATAAAATGCGTCAAATCTCCCTCGGTATGAATCACAGAGGAGGGTCACTGGAGCGATAAAGAGACACCAGTCAGCTCCCGGATCTTAACAAGCTCCTGCTCCCTGATTTTCTCCAGATCATAATTCTTAGGACTGATTGGAATCCGATTGGGGTTAATCTTCTTTCGCTTTATGGCAAACGCTCCGCTATTTCTTTGGAGTATTTTTGACTATTTCTGTGACGGCCTTAATTTAACAATATATAGAAATGGAAAGAATGCTTGACGCGGCAGCCGTCAAAGGTATACATACAGCATCTGACTGATTCAAAACGGCACTTATTTCAGGAAGCAGACAAATCTGTCCAATCGCATTTCGGCCAGCAGTTCCGTTATCATAGATATAGAGGCCTTGCTCTCCGGTAAAACATCCATGCAGACCTTTTCTGCTTGAGTCTCGTCCCTCTTGCACGGTTCCATCCAAATCACACCCTTCCTCAAAATTTTTTCATGATACCACATTTGAGGAATGAGCGCAAGGGCTCGCCCATCTCAGCGGGAAAAGACAGCATTCAGGAATAAAGTGCAACACATTAAAGCGTGCGGCGAACTGGTTTGCATAGCCGATGAAGAATGAGTCCTTTTGAAGAAGAAGCACAGGACTATATGGATACGGCAAAAGGGTTAGCAGAGAGTATAAAGGAATAATCTGCTGACTGCTATTTAACAACTATTTGTAAAAAGGCCCGGAGGCATTGCATCGCAATGCCTCCGAGTCTTGCCTGCAAATACTGCAAAAATTGTGCAATCCCACTGAAACACTTGTGTCCCAATAGGTTTTCCTTTTCTGGAGTTGGCTCCCGGAGAATGCAGCTAATGAGGCAGCGACATTTTGGCCTATCTCATCAAAAAATATAAACTTGGGAAAACTTCTAGGACGCAGAGGGTTACCTACCCTAAGATTTTCTTCCAAAGACTCCGTTATTTTGATGCAAATGAAGGCATCAATCCGATAATGGTAGACTTTATCTATAAAAATTTCATGATATCTTTACACAATTTGCATGTTCCCAAAATGAAGTTGCGAAGCAGAGTTTTTCGTGATATACTGAAAAATACAAAAATTGCTAATATAACAGACACCTTGATGATAAACACCAACCTCAACAGCATATTCTTGGGTAGCTTTATCGGTTCTAAACGAGTGTGTTCCGAGAGAGGAAGGAAAGAGAGGTGTTCTTAGTGAAGAAAACAGAAAGGATACCTTTCAAAATGAGCAAACCTCAGCAGTTGTCGGAGAAATATACGAAGGAGATTTTCCAAGAGATCAAGTCCGGCATATATTCTCGGGCAGACCGTCTTCCCTCGGAACCAGATATCGCAAAGCACTTTGGCATCAGCCGGACCATGGTGAGGGACTGCCTTTCTACACTGGAACGGGAGGGATTTATCAGCCGTAAGCATGGGATTGGTACTATTATCAATCAGCATGTGTTGGATGTGAAGGTGCGGTTGGATCTGGAAGAGGAATTTCTGGATATGATTCGCTCCGCTGGCTATATACCTGGTGTGGCATTTGTCCGTAATGCGATGGGGAAAGCAGATGTTCGTACAGCGCAGAAGCTTGGAATTAAAGCGGGGGAGGATGTAGTAATCAGTGTCCGCCTAATTACAGCTGATGGTGCGCCAGCAATCTATTGCGTAGACCACATTGCGCGTCGGAGTATCGTCGCAAAAGAATATGACCTTTCGCTTTTGGACAGTCCTGTATTTGAGTTTGTGGAACAATATTGCGGCACAGAGATTTATATGGACCTATCTGAAATTAGTGCTGTGGCTGCGGATGCAGAGCGGGCCGATGTGTTTCAGATCCCACAGGGCTCTCCGCTTTTGTACATCGATGAACTGGGATACAATTTTGTGGGTCAACCCATTTTGTATTCTCAGGAGTATTACGCAAACGGCATCTTCAAGCACACAATTCTGCGAAAAAAAATATAAATACCCCAGAGTTTTGTGAGAGTTCGAGAAAATCGGCTCTCTTTTTTTTCGCAAAAGTGCATTGATTTGGTGGTGCCGCTTTGATACTATAAATGTATATCTATTTGTATTACAAATAGATACTACAAAAATGGGGGTGCTAAAATGGCAAAAGAAACACAGCTTGTAAACAGCGGTTCTTTTCTGGAAAAGAGATTCCATCTCAAGGAAAACCACACCAATGTGAGAACTGAGATCATTGCTGGATTGACTACGTTCTTGACCTGTACCTATATTTTGGCGGTAAATCCGGCGATTCTGTCCTCAACAGGAATGGATTCCAAGGCGGTACTATGGGCGACGGCTATCTCGGCAGCTATCGCCTGCATCGCAATGGGCCTTTTGACTAATTTTCCTTTTGCCTTAGCGCCTGCCATGGGACTCAACGCATATTTTGCCTACACAGTCTGCGGTACGCTGGGGCTGTCATGGCAAAATGCCCTGGCCTGTGTGTTTGTGGAAGGTGTTACCTTCAGTATCCTCAGCGTTGCAGGTGTACAGGAGCGCATTGTTAACGGCATTCCAGAGTGCGTTAAGCAGGCTATTTCTGCGGCTATCGGCTTTTTCATTGCATTCTCGGGGCTGCATAATTCTGGTATCATAGCCTATGACCCTGATAATTTGCTGTGCCTGGGCAATTTGCAGGATCCCGGTGTCATTCTGGCTCTATTGGGGATTCTCCTGACAGCGGGACTGGTTATTATGAGGGTCAAAGGCGCCATCCTCATAGGGATACTGGCTATTACCTTTGCAGGTATGCTTTTTGAAAACCCGGCTACAGGTGCTACCTATACCCAATGGCAGGGTCTGGTCTCTTTGGAAAACCCCATTGAGGCGCTAGCACCTACCTTTGGACAACTGACATTTGATGGCCTGTTTGGGGGCGGTGTGGCGGCTATCATTGGTGTTCTCTTTGCCATTTTTAGTTTTTTGTTTGTGGATATGTTCGACAGTATCGGCGTGCTGGTAGGTGTGGGAATCAAGGCTGGTTTTGTCAACGAAAAGGGTGAACTGCCCGGCGCGGGCAAAGCTCTGTTTGTGTCTGCAGCAGGGGCTGCAGTAGGAGCTGTGTTCGGCACCCAGACCGTCACGGTGTTTGGTGCAGAGAGTACCACAGGTATTGCTGAGGGCGGAAGAACAGGTCTTACTGCCATTACCACAGGGGTGTTCTTTCTGCTGTCGCTGCTCTTCACCCCGCTGTTTTTGATGATCCCCAGTATTGCCACCGCCCCGGCACTGGTTATGGTGGGTATCTTTATGATTGAGCCGCTGATGCATGTGGACTTGAGTGATACCAAGACTGCTTTCCCGGTATTCATCTGCGTGGCTTTTATGGCGTTTACCTTCAATATCGCCTATGGTATCCTCTTCGGACTGCTGGCTTACACTGGCGGACAGGTCTTTGCTGGCAATGCTAGAAAGCTCCCGATTTCCACTTGGATACTGACAGGCGTGTTCCTACTGTATCTGCTTTTGGAAATCTTTTTTAACTGAGGCCCGGCAGGACGATTCATCGGGAGTACATTTCAATCAAGTTTCCGAAAAACGGGCAGGGGCTTCCAATCCGATTGTGGGAGGGAGTCCTTTGCCCTAGAATTGGAGAAAAGCACATGGGGATCAAAAATAGCATTCCGCGTCTAGACGCTGTGGATAAGGTGACCGGCGCGGCAAAGTATACAGAGGATCTTATTCCTATTAATGCACTGGTGGGAAAGACTCTTCACAGCACCATTGCAAATGGAACAGTACGCGCTATTGATGTGGACGAGGCGTGGAAGATCCCGGGCGTAGTGGATATTTTAACTTGTTTTGATGTGCCGGACTGGGAGTATGCGACCTGTGGACATCCGCTTTCCCTGGATCCCGCACATACCGATGTGGCCAACAAGCGAATACTGACCAAACGAGTGCGCTACTATGGAGATGAGATTGCCGCAGTGGTAGCAGAGAGCGATCTGGCGGCTCAGAAGGCACTGGAGGCTATCCGGGTAGAGTACGAAGAACTGCCGCCGCTGCTGACACCGGAGGCTGCTGTGATCAGTGGGATTCCTCTGCATGAAAAATCCCCGGATAATCAGGGGGGGCGCATGGATTTTATCATTGATGAGAGCCAAAATGTCCGGTTTTATCAGGGAACGTTCTCCATGGATCCATGTATCGGCGGCCATGTCGATTTACGAGGAACAAAATTTCATGTACCGGCCCAGCAACATTGCCATATTGAAAACATCTGTTGCTTTGCCTATATGAGCGGGCGGAAAATTGTAGTGGTGTCGCCCAATCAGGCACCCCACACCCTACGCAAACATATTTCCGATGCTCTGGGTATCCCCACAGGCCGGATTCGTATGGTCAAGCCCTATGTGGGCGGAGCATTCGGCAATAAGCAGGATATGTTCTATGAGCCGCTGGCGGCTTTATTCACCTTACGGCTGGGAGGACGGTGCGTGGCCTTTGTGATGAGCCGGGAGGAGACATTTGTCAATAGCCGGACTCGTCATGCCATGGACATCTGGGCGGCGGCCTGTGTGGATGATACGGGACGAATCACGCAGAAGGGCATTCGCCTGAATGCATACAGCGGCGCGTACGGTTCTAACGGCCACGCTGTGGCCGCCTATGCGGTGACTAACTATTTCCAGCTTTATCCTGCTTTGGGCAAGCAGGTGGGAGAGTCCGCTACGGTCTATACCAATATGCCCTCGGCGGGAGCTATGCGGGGCTATGGGATTCCACAGGTGGCCTTTGCGATGGAGTGCCAGATGGATGATCTGGCACTGAGGTATCATTTGGATCCTGTGGAATTTCGAAAAAAGAATATGATGGGCCTGCATTTCTTGGATCCCTTTGACCGGTTTCTCTGTGCCAGCAACGGTCTGGAACGGTGCATCGACCGTGGGTGTGAGTTGGTGGACTGGCAAGCGAAGCGTCAGGCGTATGATGCGTTCAACCATACATCGTCCAATCTCAAGAAAGGATTGGGCATGGCAGTGTTTGCCTATAAGACTGGGGTCTATCCCATACAATTGGAGACAGCTTCCTGTCGGATGCTGCTCAATGATGACGGCAGCCTACAGATACAGGTCTGTGCTACGGAGCTGGGACAGGGCTCCGATACTGTATTTGCCCAAATTGCCTCGGAGATTACCACAATTCCGGAAGAGAACGTGTATGTAGTCTCCTGCCAGGATACGGATGTTTCTCCCCATGATGCGGGGGCATACGCTTCTCGCCAGACTTATGTCTCCGGCAGTGCGGTGAAGCAGACAGCAGAGATACTTCGGAAGAAAATCCTGAACAGGGCTGCCTGTTTGTACGAAGCAGATTCCAAAGATCTTGCCCTTGATGGCGGACGGATTACAGGCCGTGATGGCGCAGTCCTGGGGACGGTGAGGGATGTGGCAGTCCGAATGCAGTACACCAACAGCACAAAGATAAACAGCGAACATCTGACGGCGGAATCCACCTACACCATGCGTCATAACGCATTTGCCTTCGGTGCAAGCTTTGTTGATTTAGAGGTGGATGTTCCTATCGGCAAGATTAAAATCAACCGCGTGATAGCGATTCACGACAGCGGCCAGATTCTCAATCCGGCACTTGCTAGAGCTCAGGTCCACGGTGGTGTGGCTATGGGGATTGGATATGCTTTGACGGAGCAGATGCTTTTTGACCCCGAGACTGGTAAGATGCGAAACGACAACCTGTTGGACTATAAAATCCCGACAGCCATGGACATCCCACAGATTGATGTGGAGTTTGTGGAGACCTATGAGCCCTCCGCCCCCTTTGGGAACAAAGCATTGGGAGAGCCGCCCATGATCCCACAGGCACCGGCTATCCGGAACGCTGTGCTCCATGCCACGGGCGTGGCCGTCTATGAGCTGCCCCTGACACCGGAGCGGCTGATCCACGCCTTTATACAAGCTGGACTGATACAACCACTGTCGTGCGAGCATATAGCGGAGACATAAGCGGGAGGTATACGCTATGTATGATATTCGACAAGTTTATCAGCCAAAGGACTTGGGAGAGGCACTCTCACTTCTGGCAGAACATCCGGATGCCATTGTTATCTCCGGCGGAACGGATGTTTTAATCAAGGTTCGGGAGCGGAAGTGGAAAGACTGCTCTCTGCTGAGTATTCACCGCCTGCCGCAGCTTCAGGGTGTGCGCCGGGAGAAGGAAGAACTGGTGGTAGGGCCGGGTACCTGCTTTGACCAACTCCATGAAACTGGAGTGATTCGGGAGCACGCCTTTTGCTTGTGGCAGGCGGCTGACCAGGTGGGGAGCCCCCAGATTCGCACTGTGGCTACGCTGGGAGGGAATATCTGTAATGGCGCAGTCAGTGCTGACAGTGCGCCGCCGCTGCTGGTACTCAATGCTAGGCTGGAACTCACCGATATCAGCCAAACCAAGCGGCAACTGGATATCGGTGCGTTTTATACTGGTCCCGGACGCACGGCCTTGGACCGAAAAAGGGAACTGCTGACGGCGGTGCGGATTCCTATAATCCGGCCGGGATGCGGCAGCTATTACATCAAGTATGGAAAGCGCAATGCCCTGGAGATTTCCACTTTGGGTTGCGCGGCGTATGTGGAGCTAGATGCGGGGAAAAAGACCTTTCGGGAAGTGCGGATCGCTTTTGGTGTGGCGGCGCCAGTTCCCATGCGCTGTCCGGCAGTGGAAGCTCTGGTGAAAGGACTGCCTGTGGACCGACATACACTGCGCCTGCTTGGAGATGCAGTAGGGCGGGAATTGTTCCCAAGAGATAGCTGGAGGGCCTCTCGAGAGCTACGGATGCAGTTGATTCGGGAATTGAGCCAGAGAGCTGTGGAAGGGGCGGTCAAACAAGCAGGAGGAATTTTGAATGAAAGTGATCCACATGATAGTCAACGGAACACCAGTGGAGCTGGCTGTCCGTGAGGATGAGTGCCTGACGGACACATTACGCCAGCGCCTTGGACTCACCAGTGTCAAAAAAGGTTGTGGGGTTGGGGAGTGCGGCGCATGCACGGTTCTTCTGGACGGAAAGGCAACTAATAGCTGCATCTATTTGACCTTGTGGGCAGATGGACGAGAAATTATCACAGTAGAGGGGCTGCGGGCAAAAAACGGTTGCTTGCACCCTGTACAGCAGGCGTTCGTGGACGAAGCTGCAGTACAGTGTGGTTTTTGTACTCCGGGATTCATTCTTACCGCAGTGGAAATCGTCAATTCCGGAAAGAAGTATACCCGGGACGAATTGCGTAAGTTAATCTCCGGTCATCTGTGCCGCTGCACCGGTTATGAAAATATTCTTAACGCCGTTGAGCGGGTAGTCGGTGTCAATGCAAAGTAAAATGGTGGGAATAATTCCTAATTATATCTCTGTCTACCTGTGTAAAATAGTGAACAGGTTGTGGTAACTAGTGACACGCCATTGGGGAGACATCTTGGCAGAGTAAGAAAACATCGAAATCACAGAAACACTTTTTGCGGGCCATGCGGAGCGCATACTGGCAGCGCATGTGCCGCACCAGTGATTGGGATTCCTTCTGGACCTGTACACTGTATTCCACTGTAGCCTGAGCACCATGAGTATTATCTGCTGGGAAAACATTAGCATCACTATTTATGGGATCAAGGAGGCTCTGCTGTCACCCATAACTGGCCTTATCCCCAAGAATTCACTTCTTTCTTCCCTTGCTGAAAGACGCTAGGCAGATGCTATAAAATATCTAGGGACCAAGTCTCTTCCCGGAGTTATCACGAAAGATTATGATGAGCTATCGGGGAGGCTGGGGCTAACGCAATGAAAATCCAACGAAAGGAAAAAGCCATGCGCACTTTTGAAGAAATTAAAGATACCATTGAGACGGGGCTTGGGAAGCACCCTTGTGATTTGAAATTACAGAATGTTCGACTGGTGAATGTATATTCATCGGAGATTTATAACACAGATATCTATATCAAAAACGGCCGGATTATCTCCATTTCACCAGAAGCAAATCTGGAGGCCCAGGAAGTAGTGGAGTGTTGCGGACAGTTCGCGGTGCCGGGGCTCATCGATACTCACATGCATTTCGAGTCAACTATGCTTTCACCAGAAGCTCTGGCTTCAGTGGTGGTGCCTCAAGGGACTACTACACTGTGCGCGGATCTTATGGAGATTGCAAACGTTGCAGGAGCGGATGGATTGAAGGCTATGCTGGATTCTATTTCCCGCCTGCCATACCGGATGCTTATTGAAGTTTCCTCACGAGTACCTACAGCGCCGGGCCTAGAGACTAACGGAGCCTATATGGGGGCCGAAGAGGTACGCGCTATTATGGACTGGCAGGAATCCATTAGTCTGGGCGAGCTGGATCCCTCTAAAATCCTGCTGGTGAAAGACGAATACATCGAAAAGATTGCGGATACCTTGGCGCGGAGAAAAATCGTAAACGGTCATGCCATCGGTCGCCTGGGGCAGGAACTCAATGTATATGCTTCTGCTGGGATCTCTGATGACCACGAGTGCGTTACCGAGGAGGAACTTCTCCAACGCCTACGGGTGGGTATGAGTGTGTTGGTTCGGGAGGGCAGCACCGAACGCAATTTGGATGCCCTCATCGGCGGTGTACTGAGAGAGAAGCTGCCTCTGGACAATCTGATGTTCTGTACAGATGATAAGCATGCTGGAGAGATCCAACGGGAGGGCCACATTAACTATAATGTTGCCCGGGCCATGGAATTGGGTGTGGGAGAGATAGACGCAGTGAAGCTGGCTACGCTCAACGCCGCCCGGCATTTCCGGCTGGAAGATGAGATCGGATCTATTACGCCGGGCCGCCTAGCGGATATTCTTTTGGTGGAGGATCTGCGGGAAATGAAGCCTAGCCAGGTGTATTTTGAGGGGCGCCTGGTAGCGAAAGATTGCAAGCTGATCCAGACATGTGAAGTTGGGGAATATCCTGAATGGTTGAAAAATACAGTAAAGCTGAAACAGCTGATTACGGAAAAGAGCTTTCGGGTCCCCGCTCGAACGGATCGTCCCCAGACGCAAGTTACAGTTATAGATCTGATTGACCGGCAGATTATCAATAAACGGCTAATCGCAACGTTGCCCTGCGTTAATGGGGAAATACTGGCAGATCCGGTACATGATATTTTAAAGCTGGCCATTGTAGAGCGCTACGGAAAAACTGGCGGTGTGGGAGTGGGATTTGTACGGGGCTTTGGCCTCCGGGAGGGGGCTATGGCCTACTCCATGTCCCACGATCACCATAACATCGTGGTAGTAGGTGTCAATGAGCTGGATATGGCACAGAGTGTTAAGGTGATTCAGGAAATGCAGGGCGGACTCTGTGTGGTCCGTAACGGCGAGGTGATGGCAAAAATGCGCTTACCCATCGGCGGATTGATGAGTGAGCAGGATGCTGGCACGGTTATGAGGGAATTGGACGGGCTAAATGCTGCGGCCCGAAGTCTGGGATGCCGCGGGAGTGCCCCTTTCATGACTTTGAGCTTTATCTCGCTTCCCACAGTGCCGGAACTTGGATTGACGGATATGGGGTTGGTGGATGTACTGGAACATCGACTGATCCCGGTGGAAATACCAGAAAAATAATTGGGGATTTCTGGCGGCGAGTTGAAGCAACACATGGTTCCGGAGGGGCTCTCTTGGCTGCGGGCCCCTCCATCTGACATCTAAAATATTCCTTGATAACTCGGATCATAGGCTCCATATTTCCTGTGCTTTGAAGCCTAAAACAAAGAAGGAGAATGGCGTTACTATTCTCCTTCTTCTAATTTTTGTGATGTATGGCGCGAACTCTTTTTTGGCGTAAAATTCTCTTACTTCCACAGTAAGGTCCAGACTTCTTGTGAGATACTCAGCATTGTCTGCTTTAAAATATACCGGATTACTTTCGATACTTTCTCAGGTATTTATTTTGATGGCTCTGGTAGCACGCTGGCCTGCAGGGACTGCAAAAGGATTTGTGACTATATGCTCAAAAACAGTTTAGGATTCCTTGTATTCAGCAATATCATCCAAATTGCAATGAAGAGCAGAACACAACTTATCCAAAGTTTTTGTTTCAATATTTTCATTTGCTCTAAGTCTGCGGATCGTTTTGCTGTCAATCCCGCATTTTTCTCTAAGCTGATACATAGAAATACCGCGGCTTTCCATAGTAGCCCACAGGCGATGAAAGATAATCATTTGCTTCACCTCTGTATTTATACAGTGTGGGGATTATAAACTTGCTTTTTAAGGGGATATAACCCTCATATTCTGCTTTAGAAATTAAGAAGTACGGCCCTATACACGAAATGAACGTAGTGGGAACTTTGATTGCCCGAGCTGTGAAATGGGGGGGCGGGAAGACCACATCCGAAAAATTCTGGGAATCAATATCACATGTAGGAAACCCTGTATGTTCGATCAGGATCTCATATAGCGGTCTTTTAATATTTTTACCAGAGGGACCTGTTCGGAAGGCGTAAAGATACGACTCACCACCCGCCCGATTGGATATTACCCCGCCTCCAGTGCGTATCGTGACTTGAAGGACTCATTCAGGTATCTGGCGGGGAGTATTTCATCAATGGTATCCTGGCGGATTTAGAAAAAGAACCAAGGGAAGCGGACGTGCAGGAGTGCAGAAGGAGCCAAAACCATGCCTTATCTCAAAACCGGTTCCGGGGAAAATTTGATAAGGAGTGAACCATAGGAAATGCGCTGTCAGAAATTATTCGAAAAGGGATGTATCGGTGGAGTAGAGATCCGCAACCGTGTCGCAATGACGGCTATGGGAAACGGATTGGCGTCCTGGGACGGCGAGGTATCGCTGGAACTGATCCGATTCTATGAGGATCGAGCAAGAGGCGGTTGCGGCCTGATTTTCACGGAATTTACTCGGATGGATGAAACCAGCGGCGCCTGCAATCCAAATCAGCTCTGTATCGCCACCCGTAAACATATACGTAGTACGGAGCGGGTCCACTGTCACGGCGCTAGGATATTTGTTCAGCTCTACCACGGCGGCCGAGAGAGCCTGTCTGTGCTGAATGACGGGAAACAGCCTATGGCTCCTAGCGCCATCCTCAACTCGGCATGGCGCAGTTGAGGGGCAATGATATCTGCGTCATCGACAGCGGCAGCGGCAGGGAGACGGGGCGGAAGGCGCGGCGGATCTTGGACGCCAACAGATGGCGCCTGTCCAACTACCGGAGGGCTTTGAGGTGATCGCCCTCTCAGTTTCCTTAAAGGTGCAAGATTCTATCCCAATTGACTATGGCAGTGGACTGACAGAGCGTTGAGGGCACATTGTAGTCACCAGGTCGCATCGAAAGACGCGGTCCGGTGACTTGTAGCATATACAGAAGGCTACCCCTCCAATGTAATGCCTTTATTGGGGTCAAGCTTTGCAATTTTGAAGCCTGCTAAAATGCAAATCAGCGTAAAGATAGGAGTCATCCAGTTCTGGAATGCATACGAATTTGTGATTATATCAACTACGAGGACGATCTTTGGGTATGTTGTTCTTCATTCTGTACTGAAGACTTTCGGTGTGGGAGTAGATATAAAATTATTTTATCAGAGTATTCTGGATAAGGACATAACTAGTACGCAGGAGACTTATTACGACGGGGCACAGGCATTGTATGACCTGCGGGTCCTTTTGATCTGCGCGGTCCACGGATATTGTCTGGGCGGCTTGTGCTATCCTGCCGGGGCAGATATTTCTATCGCAGTGAAAGGTGGAGAAGTTATCAATAGCTCTGCCAATAGAAGGCGCCGGATGATCAAAGGAGCTTAGGCCCGGCTGATTTCGGCGGCTTTCTTTTTCTCGGAGTTCCCGTCATTTTGCGGTGTCAACCTGGCTCAAGAATAAAGGTGCTTCGAGACGGAAACACGGACATATCCGCTCTGATTTCAAAGATAATGCGGAGTGCAGCAAAGGATTGAAGACTTGGGGCCGTCATAACAAGGTAGCGCCTACAGTTCAAGGCTGTCCGGATGGGAATGGATCATCTGCCATGAGGAGTGAGCACATGAATTGAGAGATCATGAAAAATCAAATGCTTATATTAAACAAAAATTCAAGGGGAAAATTGTTGATATTGCGATCTTCCTTGACGGCAAAAAAACACGTAAACTATTGGTGTTGGAGTTCCCAACAAAATTGAAAAGCCTGCATATGCTCTCCATCTCTCAGCTGTGCGGGTGCCAAAAAGGAGGAAATACATACCGGTACGGCTCACGGTGCGGCAGTGTGGAGACCTGTTGTAAAGCGCGGCGCCCATTGCGGTACCGCGTGAGAACGCATCCGCGGAGGCGGAGCGGTCAGAGCCGGGAAAGATGGCAGGACTGTCTTTGGTAAATGTGAAGAAGATCTATCCCGCAACGAACGATCACAAGAAGTCCAAAAAGAAGCACGAGAGCGGCGAGGAGAAAAAGACCCAGCTCCAGGTGACCAATGAGGGGGTTGTGGCTGTTCAGGAATTTAACTTGGATGTGGCGGACAAGGAGTTCATCGTGTTGGTCGGCCCCTCTGGTTGCGGCAAGTCGACCACTCTGCGAATGGTGGCGGGGCTGGAGGAGATCTCCAGCGGAGAACTGTACATTGATGGGAAGTTGATGAACGATGTAGCCCCTAAAGACCGGGACATCGCTATGGTGTTCCAGAACTACGCGCTCTATCCCCATATGACAGTGTATGAAAATATGGCGTTCCCACTGAAGCTGCGCAAGCGCCCTAAGAGCGAGATTGACAAAGCTGTGCGTGAGGCGGCGGAGATCCTAGACATTACGCAGTACCTGGACCGCAAGCCAAAAGCTTTATCCGGTGGGCAGCGGCAGCGTGTGGCGATTGGCCGCGCTATCGTACGGGAACCCAAGATCCTGCTGATGGACGAGCCTCTCAGCAACTTGGACGCCAAGCTGCGTAATCAGATGCGCGCAGAGATTATCAAACTGCGCCAGAAGATCAATACTACCTTCCTCTATGTCACCCATGATCAAACAGAGGCTATGACTCTGGGGGACCGGATTGTTATCATGAAGGATGGCTTCATCCAACAGATCGGTACGCCTCAGGAGGTTTTTGACCATCCTGCCAATCTGTTCGTGGCTGGCTTCATCGGTACGCCGCAGATGAATTTCTTTGATGCGGAGTTGGTTGGAAGGGACGGCCATTATGCTGTCGTTTTGGATGGCATGACTGTAGAGCTGTCCGAGAACAAGCAACAACGTTTGGCTGCTAAGGGCGTGGCGGGGCAGCATGTCACACTAGGCGTTCGTCCGCAGCATATCTCCCTGCAGTGTGAGTCCGGCTCTGTCAAGGCCCGGATGGATGTATTTGAGATGATGGGCAGTGAGATCCACCTGCACGCCAATGTGAACGGTCGAGATATGGTCATCATTGTCCCTACCACAGATATTAACGGCAACTATTCCGATGCTTTCACCATTGGTAAGGAGATTGACTTCTCATTCAGCGGCAGTACGTGTCACCTGTTCGGCAACGACGGCAAGAACTTGGAATTCTGAGTCTTTCTCAATCTAAAGAATCTGAAGCCGGGCTCTCACGAAAGGGAGAACCCGGCTTTCTCTTTTGGGAAGAGTTGTATTCCATACGCCTCTGGTCTCGCCGCCTCCAAAGCAGTGGCGGAAAAATGGAGACAGTACAGGCTGGAGTGGTGTGTCTGTGCCGTGAGAGTGTCCGGCCTTTCACTGGACCGGTGGTCAGATAGGTGTTGACCTGCTCTTGGAACACATAGCGAACACCTTGTGAGGATAGCGGTCATAATGGCTACAATGAGTCTGCTTGCAAAGAACATCGGGATTGGGGCAATCACTAGGGTTCGAAGATAACAAGCAGAGCTGAAGCTGGTGGACAGGGACAGACAATTTGGAGAAATACCTTGCTGCTTATCTGAAAAGAAACCCAGTGTGGATTTCTTTGCTCGGGGCTTTCTGCGCCCAAGCTTGCTGCGGGCATTTGGAGAGGGCGTCTTTGTCGGCAATGACCGTAACATCCTGATGGAGCTGGAGAATGGAAGCTGGTATTCCGGGAGTCACCGGTCCAAAACAGCTGGCGTAAATGGCGTCGGCCTTATCGGCACCGCTGGCGATCAGAAGGATCTTTCTGGCTTGGGTAATGGCTTGCATCCCCATGGAGATGGCTTGCCGGGGAACGTCCTCCTCCCGCTCGAAGAAGCGGGTGTTCGCGGCGATGGTGCTTTCCGTCAGGTCAACCTGGTGAGTGTATTTGGAGAAGTGATCGTCCGGTTCGTTGAAACCGATATGGGCATTACGGCCAATCCCCAGAAGCTGCAGGTCGATACCGCCCAAATCCGCAATCAGACGGTCGTACCGGCGGCACTCCGCATCCGGATCCGCAGCCATGCCATCGGGAATATGGATATGGTCGGGAGCAATATTGATGTAGTCGAAGAAGTTCTTATGCATGAAGTAGTGATAGCTCTGCGTATTGTTTGCCGACAGCCCCCGGTACTCGTCCAGATTCACCGAGGTTGCCTCCGCAAAGTCCAGATCTCCTTTTTCGTACCAGAGAATCAACTGGCGGTAGACCCCCAGCGGTGAGGAACCCGTAGCCAGGCCCAGCACACTCTCCGGCTTCAGAATAACTTGGGCGGAGATGATGTTGGCGGCCTTGCGACTCAAGTCACTGTAGTCTTTCGCACAAATAATCTTCAATGAAATCCCTCCTGTCGTATGTCACAGACTATTTCCGGCAGCTGCTATGTTGCCGATGCAGCTATGCCGATGTGCTCCTCCAATGCGAAGTATCCCCGATTCACTAGAATCAGCACCCTAGCACCGGATTGTACCTGAGATGAACTGGGATACGCCCGTTCTACACGGGATCGGAAATGCTTGAGAATGACAGCCTCCGCTCGAAACAGGCCGTCAGAATAAGACTCGATGTTGGATCTTCGTATACAGGGGGATTCTGTTACATTCTTCCTTCGGCAGTGTCCAAATAGTATCAGCCAGCAGTTCCGAAGTGACACTCTCCCTGGCCGCATAAAAGATACGTCATCTATTTCCTTGTGAAGATAGCGGCTGCCAAGGGTGCAACAGCGATTCTCTTCCTGCATGGTAAAGAGGTGGGAATGTCACCTTGCTCAAAAAACGAATGAATAGAAATAGGGGTGCGGCCTACGCCATTTTGGCATAGACTTGCGGGCTTCAGCGTTTTGGAGAAGGTCAACCGTCGGCCTTTATTGATCAATTGACCAGAGGCCTGAATAGCCGAACCGTAAGTCGGGCCCACAGGTAGCCCGCTGCTGCTGGCCACAAGAAAGACCACACGAAAATCAGCAGCCAGAACCACCGGGGAGAGAAGAACAGCACTACAGCAGGGATGACCAGCACTGCCAAAATTGCCAGAGACCGGGGCAGCCGCCCAATGCCTTGGACTAGGGCCGCCTTCCACAGCTGCAGGAAGCGAAGGGAGGGATTGGCGTTGATTACCGGCGGCAGGAAGGCCAAGGCCATCAGCAGGCAGAACACCAGAAACAGCACGCCTCCCCAGAAGAAGAGCTGGACAGAAGGGGGCAGACTGCCGATGGCCTGGAAGTCCAGATAGAACAGATACGCCAAAGCCAGGATGGCCACCCAACATTTCGTGGCGGGCTTGAAGAGCTGCCGGAAGTGGGAAAAGTACCCCCGGATATGCATCGGGGCACCGGCCACCATGTCTGCCATGGAGCTATATAGCGCGCACCAGGAGGCCCCGGCGGTGACCACTGGCAGGGAGCAGAGCAGAGTGAGGATGCTGAGGACGAAGAAGTCCAGCAAGGTGGACAGGGCGGACATCACAGGGGAGTCCAGATCAAACAGGTGGCGCACAGGCGTTTTCTCCTTTCTGTAGGGCTTCCAGCTGGCGCTTGTAGATCAGCAGGAAAACGATGTGGATGACCAAGGTTAGCGTCCAGGAGACGGGATAGGACCAGTACAGGCTCTCGATGGTCCCCACAGCTTTGAAGATGGTATACAGCCAGATGACCCGCAGTCCGCAGGCACCGATCAGTGTGGTGACGGTGGGGTTGATAGTTTTGCCCAAGCCGCGGATGGAGCCGCAGGCGGTTTCCATCATGCCGCCTATCCACTGGAACTGACTGATAGCCAGGACCCGGGTCACACCGGCGGCCATCACGGCCTCATAGGCGTCATCCGCGGGCTTGACGTAGATGCCCAGCAGCTGGGGCTGGAAGAGCCGCAGCAGCACGCACATCACCAGACCCAGGCCCACCGTCAGTCCCATGCAGATCCAAAAGACCTGGACCGCCTGCCGAGGCCGTTTGGCCCCCAGGCTCTGGCTGGTGAAGGTGATAGTAGCCTGATAGAAGGTGTTCTGGGCGGTGTGGATAAAGTTCTCCAGCCCGGAGGCGGCGGAGTTCCCTGCGATGACGGCGGAGCCGAAAGAGTTTACGGCAGACTGGATCATCACGTTGGCGATGGAGAAGATGATGCCCTGGATGCCGGCGGAGAGGCCGATCTTCAACATGAGCGCGGCTTTGTCGGGGTAGAGGCGGATCTTCCGCAGGTCCAGACGGCATATGGAATTGATCGTGCACAGCCGGATGATCACCAGAACGGCGGAGAGCAGCTGAGAGACGGAGGTGGCGATAGCCACACCTGCCACACCCAGATGAAAGACAATAACGAATAGCAGGTTCAGTCCCACGTTCATCGCACCGGAAACGATCATGAAGATTAGGGGATACAATGTGTCCCCCACTGCCCGCAGGATGGCACTGCCGAAGTTATAGGCTACCAGGGCGGGGATGCCAAGAAAGTAGATCTTCAAATAAAGAGAGGAGAGCGGCAGCACATCCATTGGAGCCCCGGCCAGCTCCAGCAGCGGTGTGGAGAAAAGAATCCCCACGACACCGGCCATCAGCCCCAGGATCACGCTGAGGACGGCGGAGCAGTGGACCGTCTGGGAGATGGCCTCCTGATCCCCGGCACCGTAGTACCGGGCGGTGAGATAGTTGGTGCCGATGGATACGCCGTTGAACAGCGTCACCAGCAAAAAGATAATAGAGGTAGTGGCCCCTACTGCTGCCAGAGAAGTGCTGCCGGCATAGCGGCCTACCACTACGGAATCCGCCGTGTTATAGGCCAGCTGCAAGAGGCCGGTGAGCATCAGGGGGATTGAAAAGCGTAAGATGGGGCGGAAAAGCGGTGACTGATCCGGCTGACTGTATGTGATTTGTTTCAAAATGTTTCCTCCCTTTGGGAGAAGTCCCCTCAGAATTGATTTATCATCTGCAAGTATTGCAGAAAGAAAAATAAATGTCAAGAGAGAGGCTGATCTTGAAAAAAAGCACGGAAAACTGCACAGATAAAATTTGCGTAAAATTTTCGATAACAGTGGACTGCTTTTTTGAGGAAATCGGTTGAACATGGAATAAACCAAAAATATTTCAGAAATATATTTCGGAAACGGAGATAAAAAACTGGGAGATTCGTAATATTGACAGGCTTTTGAGGAAAAGTTATAATCTTTTTACAGGAAAAAAACAGATAAAAAACAAAACCAATCACAGGATAGTACTAGCAAAAAATTTGTTTCAGAAATAAAATGTGAGGAAGGGCTCTATGAAGATCACTGTCCGGAAAATCGCGGAGGAAGCCGGTGTGTCACCGGCCTCCGTCTCTCGCTATATTAACGGATCTGAGGACGTCAGCTCTGAGATTGCCAGCAAGGTGGAGAGCGCCCTGTTCTCCTTGGGCGGAAGTCCGGTGGTCCGGCGGCCCCGCAAGCAGATCATCCTGATCCTGCTAACCCATCTGCGGTTTGACTTCTACGGGCGCACCTTGGCGGAGCTGCTGGAGCAGGAGCCGCAGAGCGAATACACCTTCATGCTGCTGCGCTATAACCCCCAGTCGCCGGAGACAGTGCGGAACTTCGTGAGCCGGATGCATCCCGTTGGCGTGATCTACTTTGAGGAGGAGATCGACAGCGGCATCCTGCAGTATCTCCAAAGCTGCGGCCTGCGGACGGTGATGTGCGGCGGCGTGGCCCTGGACCACCAGTCCGACCGAGTCCATGTAAATGACATCGCCGCCGCCTATGAGGGTACCAACTACCTGCTGGATCTGGGCCACCGGGAGATTCTCTTCCTCTCGGACGACGAGCAGAAGATCGGCGCTGGGTTCCAGCGGATCACCGGCAGCCGCAAGGCGATGGAGGAGCGGGGACTGGAATTCCCGGAGTCCCTGGTACTCCGGGGCGGCGTCACCTTCGAGGCCGGCTACCAAGCCATGGCCACAGCCCTGCGGGAGAAAAAGCAATTCACCGCGGCATTCGCCTTCAGCGACGAGCTGGCGGTGGGCGTCATGGCGGCCCTGTACGACGCGGGGCTGCGGGTGCCTGAGGATATATCGGTCCTGGGCTATGACGACCTGACCATCGCAACCCGGATCCGTCCGGCGCTGACCACCATCCATCAACCCATCGATGTGTTCATCGAGAAATCTCTAGAGTTGTTCCGCCAGCCGCCGAAGTCGATCCACTCGGAGATTCTGCTGCCTCACTCCATTGTGGAGCGGCAGAGCTGCCGCCGGCTCAGCGATCCGGTGCCAAAATCTGTTTGATCCCTCGGAATGGGGTGTTCAAGGAAACGAATCAACAAAAGGAGAATCGGTATGAAAAAGAAGATTACAGCATTGCTCCTGGCACTGACGCTGCTCCTTTCCGCAACAGCTCTCACCGGTTGCGGCGGCGGCAGCGGCGAAAGCTCCGACGGTCCCGTCAGCCTGACCCTGTCCCTGTGGGATGAGGCCCAGCTGCCGGTGATCCAGGAAAATGTGGACGCTTTTAACGCTGCTCACGAGGGAGAGATCAAAGTCAACATCGAGCAGATCCCCTGGGACACCTACTGGACCAAGCTGGATGCCTCTCTGGAGACCAATGAGGCCCCGGATGTGTTCTGGATGAACACTTACGTCCAGAAATATGTGGACGCCGGGGTTCTGGAGCCTCTGGACAGCTACATTGAGGGCGAGAGCTTTGATATGAGCGTCTATGCCGAAGGGCGTGTGAACGCCTACAATGTGAACGGCCAGCAGTACGCCCTGCCCAAGGGGCTGGACGCTGTGGCGGTGGCCCTGAACACCGAGCTGTTTGACCGCTACGGTGTGGAGCTGCCCCAGGAGGGCTGGACCTGGGACGACATGCGGGACATCGCCACCCAGCTGCGGGACGCCATCGCGGCCGCCGGAGGCAGCGAGTACCCCATCGTCATGGAGCTGGACGCCCAGCCGTCCTGGATGAACTTCCTGTATCAGAACGGCGGCAACTACCTCAGCGATGACGGCAAGACATGCGGCATCGCCCTGCCGGAGTCCAAGGACGCCATCCAACAGGTAGTGGACCTGATGAACGATGAGCAGATGGCTCCCTACTCCGTGCTGACGGAGACCAAGGGCACCGACCTCTTCATCTCCGGCCAGGCGGCCATCGTCTTCATCGGCTCCTGGAAGTCCGGCGTGCTGGAGGACAGCTCTCTGGCGGCAGACGGCAATGTCCAGCTGATCCAGATGCCCTCCATGGCTGTGGACAACAAGACCAACATGGGCGGTCTGGGCTATGTTATGTCTGCCAACTGCGAGAACAAGGAAGCCGCCTGGGAGTTGATGAAGTACATCACCGGCGAAGAGGCCATGAGCCACGAGGCGGAAGAGGGCATCGACATCCCGGCGTACCTGTCCGCACAGGAGGGGTATGTGGCCAACTTTAAAAATATCAACGCGCAGGTATTTATGGACGCATCCGCCAACGGCTTTGCCTATCCCTCCAACGGCAATTTTGACTGGACCACCATCGTGGATGACGCCATGCAGGAGGCATTCGGTCAGGTGAAGACTGTGGACGAGGCTATGGATGAGGGGGCTGCGGAGGCACAGGCCATTCTGGACGAGGTCTTTGGCTGAGCCCGGCAGAGACAGAGACGACCCGGCGAAAACGTGACCTTCCGTCTTGCGGCGGCCCCCTCCGGGGCCGCCGCGGACAGGGGGAGTCCGTGGGCCCAAAAGCGCGCTCCGATTCGGAACGCGGTTTTGCGCCCAGGGCCTCCCGAGAGGCGATACGGGGAAACAGGAGGAACGCCCATGAAAAATCAGGCACGGCATTTCGGCAGGCTCAGACGCGCGGAGATGTGCACTGCGTACATCTTCATCCTGCCCATGTTTGCGGGACTGCTGCTGTTCAGTATCATTCCCTTCATTCAGAATATCCTCTACAGCTTTCGGAAGATGGGGACCTTCGGGGAGGGGACCTTCATCGGCCTGAAGAACTATCAGGACCTGCTGAAGGATGACACCTTCTGGCTGGCGCTGCAGAACACGGTGTTCTATGCCGTGGTGGGCGTGCCGCTGGTCATCATCTTCTCCATCTTTCTGGCCCATCAGATCAACAAGAAGATCCGGGGCCGCACGATCTACCGGACTCTGCTGTTTATCCCGGCAATTACCATCCCGGCAGCGATCGGTATCTTGTGGCGGTGGATTCTCAACTATCAGTACGGCATCTTCAACTGGATCTTGGAGAAGCTGGGCTTTTCCCGGATCTCCTGGCTGGGTGATGTAAAATATGTTCGATGGGCAATCATCCTGGTGGTGGTCTGGTCCATGGTCAGCTACTATGTTATCATCATGCTGGCAGCTATGCAGGGCATTGACAGCTCCTATTATGAGGCTGCCCGTCTGGACGGCGCCAGCAGCCGTCAGGTGTTTTTTAAGATCACTCTGCCCATGCTGACCCCCATGATCTTTTTCTCCGTCATCATGGTGACGATCGGCATTCTGCAGATCTTCGATTTCATCTACCTGATGGTGGACCGGCAGACGCTGTCGTACACCTACAGCATGAGTCTGGTGACGTACTTCTACGAGTGCGCCTTCAATAAGAGCAGCATGCGGGGATACGGGGCGGCCATCTCCGTGGTGCTGGCTGCCATCATCATGGTGATCACCATGATCCAGATGGTCGGCAAGAAGTACTGGGTCAGATCTGGCGAGTGAGCGGGGGAGGCAGCCATATGAAACAGAAAAGAGACCGCCTGAACGACGAGAGCAGGCTTTCGCGCTTCACCACTCATGTGGTGCTGATCTTTGCGTCGTTCCTGGCCTTTGGCCCCTTCGTCTGGATGTTTCTCACATCCATCAAGACGTACGAGGAGACCATTCAGATCCCCATGAAGTTCCTGCCGGAGATTCCCCAATGGGTGAATTTCAGCATCGTCTCCGATAAGCTGAATTTTCCCCAGCTGTATCTGAACACCATTCTGGTGACGATCATGATGATCGTGGGCCAGATCCTGATCGTCACGATCTGCGCCTATGCCTTTGACCGGCTGAATTTCCCGGGCAAGAACGTCCTCTTTATGGGGATGCTGGCACTGATGATGGTGCCCGGTCAGATCTTCATCATCCCCCGCTTCAAGCTGATGGTGAATCTGGGCCTGACCAACACCCTGGTGGGCCTGGTGCTGCCGGGACTGTTCAATATCTTCGGCGTGTTCCTGATGCGGCAGTTTTTCTCCACTTTGCCGCGGGAGCTGGACGAGGCGGCCCGCATCGACGGGTGCAGCTACTTCCGGACCTACTGGAATGTGCTGCTGCCCCTGGTGAAGCCGGGGCTGACCACGCTGGCCATCCTAGGCATGCTGAACACCTGGAAGGACCTGATGTGGCCCCTGATCAACAACTCCCAGGCGGACAAGATGACGCTGGCAGCGGGCCTTGCCATGCTGATCGGCGAACATACGACGTATTATGAGCAGGTCATGGCCGGCGGCGTCATCGCTGTGCTGCCTCTGATCGTACTGTTTGTGATTTTCCAGCGGCAGTTTGTACAGGGCATTGCCCACAGCGGCATCAAAGGCTGAGACAAACTGCGAAAAAAGAAAGGGAAGTGAGCGTATGTTTTACCGGTACCCGATCAATGATGTCCACATCCACCTGTTCGACCCCAAGGACATCGACGAGTGCATCGCCATGGTGGATGAGTGCGGATATACCAACTGGACGTTCCTGGCCTGTACGGTCATCGACAGTCCCTTCGCTCTGGCCCAGAATCTGCTGTGCGCCCTGATGAAGCTGAAGGAGGGCGGCCGCTGCCAGGCGTTCGGTTCCTTCCACTACAATGGGGATGTGGTGCCGGACGCGGATGACCTGCTGCGGCAGATCCAGTGGTTCGACCAGGCGGGCTTCGACGGCATCAAGATGCTGGATGGCAAGCCCGGCGTGCGCCGTCGGCAAAATCTGCGGCTGGACGCCCCCAACTACGACAAAATGTTCGACTACGCCCAGCGGACCCAATTCCCTATCCTGTATCACATCAACGACCCCATCGAGTTCTGGTATCGGGACCGGCTGCCCCAGTGGGCGGTGGAGAAGGACTTCTTCTACGGCGACGGAACTTTCCCCCACAAGTTCGAGATCGATGAGGAGACTTTCGGCTTCCTGCGCAAGCATCCGAATCTGAACCTGTGCATCCCGCACTTCTTCTTCATCTCCGACCAGCCGGGCCTGTGCTGCGAGATGCTGGACCGCTATCCCAACCTGTTCTTTGACATCACTCCGGGATGGGAGATGTTTGAGAACTTTGCCAAGGACCGGGAGTACTGGCGCAGCTTCTTCTCGGAGTACTCCCACAAGATCCTCTTCGGCACGGACACCTTCTCCGACCATTGGAGGGAGACCGTCACCTGCCTGCGCCGGGTGATGGAGACTGACGAGCCCTTCGTTGCCTTTGAGGAGAACTGCGTGGGCCTGGACCTGCCGGAGAAGACCCTGCGGGACATCTATTTCAACAACTACCACAAGTTCATCCGTCGGATGGACAAGAAGATCAACGTGGACATGGTGCTGGAATATGCCGACACCCTGTATGACCGCATCCCCGTGGGAGAGAACCGCCAGATGATCTCCGACACCATCGACTATCTGAAGGCGGAGATCGGCAAATTCCGGTAACGGCAGAAGAGAGGACTATTCGTGAAACTGTGTGTGATCGGCGGGGCCGGTGCCCGCTCCGCGTTTTTGACCAAATCTCTCGTGAAGAGCGCCCGGGACATCCGGGTGGACCACATTGTCCTGCTTGACAACGACCAGCAGAAGCTGAAGACTTACGGGGAGATCTCCCGGGAGCTGGCTCGTCGGCTGGACCCGGACCTGACCTTTGAGGTCACCTCCGACGCCCGGGCCGCCCTGACGGGAGTGGACTACATCATCACCACCATCCGGGCCGGCGAGGACGCCGGGCGGCTGTTTGATGAGCAGACCTGCCTGGCCCACGGCGTACTGGGACAGGAGACCACGGGTGCCGGAGGCTTCGCCATGGCCATCCGGTCCGTGCCCACCCTGGTGTACTACTGCACCCTGGCCCGGGAGGTGGCCAACCCCGGCCATCTGATTTTCAACTTTACCAATCCCAGCGGGATCATCACCCAAGCCCTGCGGTCCAAAGGGTTCGACAACGTGTACGGAATCTGCGACGCCCCCAGCGGCTTCATCAAGCAGCTGGAGGAGATTCTGGAGATCCCCTACGGCACGCTGGATATCGAGTGCTACGGCCTGAACCACCTGTCCTGGTTCCGCAATGCCAAAGTCAACGGCCGGGACGTGCAGCGGGAGCTGCTGGACAATCCCCGGACCTATGAGCATTCGGAGATGCGGCTCTTTACCCGGGAGATGGCCCGGATCAGCGGAGACTGCATGCTCAACGAGTATCTGTACTTCTACTACCGGCGGGTGAAGTCTCTGTCCATGATCCAGAAGGCGGATCATCCCCGGGGAGAGATGATCTACCTCATCAACCGCGAGCTGGAGGAACAGCTGGCCCGACTGGAGCTGCCCCGGGATTTCGAGCAGGCGTTCAGCCTGTATATGACCGCCTACGGCAAGCGGGAAAACGCCTATTTCTCTGTGGAGAGCGGAGCCTGCCGGGAAAAGGTGTGGAATCCGCCCACGGTGGAGGAGTTCCTCACCGCCCCGGATGAGGGCGGCTACGCAGCGGTGGCCTTGCGGTTCATCCGGGCCATCACCGATGGGGAGAACTGCCGGATGGTGCTGTCCGTTCCAAACAACGGGGCCATCGACGGTCTGCGGGATGACGATGTGGTGGAGATCACCTGCGATATCCGCTCCGACGGCGCCCATCCCGTCCGCATTGGTGCCATCGACGAGTTTCAGCTTCAGCAGATCAAGCGGCTGAAGTACTTTGAGCGGTGCACCATCCAGGCCATCTTGGAAGATGACCGGGATGCGGCCGTCAAAGGCCTGGCCCTGCATCCGCTGGTGAACGACTTCGAGCTGGCGGAGACGTTGACGGATATCTTCTTTGACAAATACGCGGAATTTATCCACATGAACGAGACGCCTTAAAGACGGATCGGAGAGAGTGTATGTACGATTTCAAGACCTTTGCACAAATGAATCTGGACTTGATCTTCCAAGGCTTTGACCGGATGCCCCAGCCCGGGGAGGAGGTCTTTGCAAAGCGATTCACCATGCAGTTGGGGGGAGGCCCCATCGTCTGCCCCATCGTGCTGGAGCAACTGGGCTTCCGGGTCCGGCTGGGGACGTTTCTGGGGCAGGACGATGTGAGCAACCTGTGCCGCCGCCTGCTGGACCAGCGGGGCTTCTCCAGCTACGACGAGTTCGCCCAGGACAACCCGGACCCGGTGGTAGTGACCAGCGTGTTCTCTTGGGAACACGACCGGGGATTTCTGGCCCACAATGAGGGCGTCTATGAGAGCATTTTGGATCCGGAGACCGTCTATGGCTTCCTGCGGGACGCCAAGGTGGTGTTTGCCCCGGTGGGGCAGCCGGAGGTGACCCGCCGCCTTCATGAGGAGGGAGTGAAGGTAGTCTACGACAGCGGCTGGAGCGATGACCTGTCCATTGACGGCATCAAGGCGTTCCTGCCCTATATCGATGTCTACACACCCAATGACAAGGAGGCACGGAAGCTGGCCGGCACAGATGACCTGGAGGAAGCTGTCCGCTTTCTGGCGGGCTACACGCCTCACCCGGTGGTGACGCTGGGCAAGGGTGGCTGCGCATACTGGCACGACGGTTCCATCCGCTATGTATCGGCCATCGATGAATTCCGGGCGGTGGATACTACCGGCGCCGGAGACAACTTCCTCACCGGCATCATTTACGGCTTGCTGACGGAGGAGCCCCTGGACCGCTGTGTGCGGCTGGGGAACATCTTCGCGGGTAAGTCCACCACGGCGGTGGGCTGCTTTGGCGCGGCGGTGACGCCGGCACTAATCCGAAAATATCTGTGAGGGCGGGGGAGGATACGGCTGTGCGCATTCAGCCGGACCGCCTGGAGGAGACCTTTGCGACCCAGGTGGACGACGACAGCCCCTCCTACGGGGAACGGCAGATGGCTGACCAGCCGCCTCTGCGCCCTGGGCCTGATGGTGGAAGAGGACGACGCGGCGGAGATTTTGGGCCGGGCCTCCTATGCGGGCTTTTCACCGGAGGCGGGCGTCAGCGCCATTGCAGCCACCAATATCGTCCTGGACCGGGGCCAGATCCGAGAGGAGATTCGCAGCGGCTGCCACCAGCGGTACTTCCGGGCCTGCCGGGCCAGGGGGTATGAGACCTGGACGGTCACCACCTTCGGCGGTAGCGATAACAGATTGCCGGTAGCCAATGGTATCACGGGCATCGTGATGCCCTCCGCCATGCACTGTCGCCGCTCCTGTCAGGGGATACACTTCTGTTCAGGAGATGGTCGCAGTGACAGAAATCACGGCGGATCTGGTATTGAACCGGGACTGAAGCAAACCGGCTTTCCGCAATTTTGAGAGGAGGGAGAGACATGGCACTGAAGCTGATTATCGTTTCTGATTTCGTCTGTCCCTACTGTTACTGGCTGGAGACACTTCTGGACCGGCTGGGGGAACAGCTGGAGATTATCCATGTGCCCTACCAATTGACAGAACCGCCAGCGCCCCGGATAGACGTATGGAACGATCCCGTCCGACGAGTACGATACGCTGAGACCCTGGGGCCCGCCTGTCAGGCTCAGGGGGTAGAGATGTGTCTGCCGCCCCGGGTGATTCCCCGGCCATACACGGACCTGGCTTTCCAGGGCTGGTGCTTTGCTGGGGAACGGGACAGAGGAGAGTCCTTCTATAAAGCGGTGTTTCAAGCCTATTTTGTAGATGAGCGGGATATTGGAGATTTGTCTGTGCTGACGGAACTGGCAGAGAACTGCGGTCTGTCAGGGCAGGACTTCCGCGCAGCCTTGGTGGCAGGGACTTATACAGAGACCGTCCGCCGGCAATCCCGCCTGTCCCGGGATTTGCTGGGTATTCACATGGTGCCGACCATATTATCAGGAAAAAAACGACTGGAAGGCTTTGTTCCGAACTTGATAGAGCTGAAGGCATGGTTGGATGCGGTGCGTTGAGATGCCTGAACGTAAGCATCAAATACAAAAAACAGGTAGACAGGTATGAGAAAATAGTGGAGGAAAAGTCACAGGCGAAGGGGAGGGGGACAAGAAGGTAAAGTGAGGATCTATCTTCTATGTTTCAATATCCACTGTAAATTATTAAAAGCCGGCGTTCCATTCGATGGAACGCCGGCCCATCATTCTCTTCCCTAAACACCTGAATCAGTTATGAACAAACACCCGTATAAACTCGTTGAGCGTAGTCCGTTGTTCCTCTTCATACGGTTTAGTGCGGGATCCTGTAAATTGTCTTCATAACGATATACAGTTTCTTTGCTCACGTCGAGCCGTTTTGCCAAAGATGCACGCGACATCCCGCGATCTTTCCGAAGACGACGTAACCTTAATCCAAAATCAAAAACTCCATCTGCCGACATACGGTCACCCTGTATGCATTGTAATCCTCCAGCATAGTTGTTATATGATGTGAAGATATGTAAATATTAGTCAAATTAGGTTGACATTTACCGGATATTATAATACAATGCTAACAAAAATATATGAACGCCAGCACCTGTACAGGCTGCTCACTTAATCACTATGCGTATCTTCAAATGAAAATTCTTCCAGTTCTGGATAGTCAAAAAATTCAGATAACGTAAGACTGAATGCAGATGCGATCTTGTGAAGCGTCTTTATTTTTGGATTGAATGTCTTGTGATTTATGAGATTATCAAGTGTTGAGTAGCTGATACCACTCATGGCAGACAACTGATATATTGTGAAGTCACGTTGCCTACATAGCTCCAAAATCCGTTTGACAATAATTTGTGAATATTCGTCCTTCATCTCTCTACCTGCTATCAATGAGTAATACCTTAAATGGTGTTTTCTCTATGATAGCAATAAAAATAGCGCGCTATTCCCGTGCACGGGAATAGCGCGTGATGGAATGAACGGTATGAATTATGTTGCTTGAATAGAAAATAGAATGTGTTGCATCACTCAAGAGACCAAGGATTATAATAGATTTGAGATTGAAAAGAGTGGGGGAAACAGCTATGAAAGAAATTCGCATACTCATTGGCGGAATGGGAAATGCTGCCAGGCCGATGGTCGATCTTCTGACTAGCGAACGGGAGAGGATGGAGAATGTATACGGGCTCCATTTTCGAATTGTTGGCGCAGTGGACAGTAGAGGTGGAGTGATTGCACCGAATGGAATTTCCAGTGTGACGTTATCGGAAGCCAAAAACAGGGGAACTTTGGCAGATATCCCCGGCTTGGGTATTCAGGGCCTTACGGCATTGGAGATGATCGAGCAGTGCAGCGCGGATGTCTATTTAGATGGATTGCCGCCATATCTGCCCACTGGGGAGCCGGGGACTTCCAACATCCGAAGGGCTTTGGAACGGGGAATGCATGTGGTGACCGCAAATAAAGCGCCTCTTGCCCTTCATTGGAAAGAACTGTTTTCCTTGGCGGCACAACAGGGGCTCCAAATTCGCTATGGAACAGCGGCCAGCGCAGGACTGCCTACTCTGGAGATGGGTAAACTGTTGGGACGTTGTGGAGAGCTGCTGGAGTTCGGCGGGATTTTCAACGCGTCTTGTATGTACGTTTTTGATGCGATGGGGCAGGGACAGTCCTTTGATATGGCTGTGCAGGGGGCGAAGGCAGGCGGATTTTTGGAGCCAGATCCCTCCATGGATCTCGATGGATGGGATACGGCCATGAAAACAGTTATCCAGGCCAATACCTATTGGGACCAGGCATATACGCTTGCGGATGTGGCGATCCAAGGTATCTGCGGCCTGACACAGGCAGATATGATAGACGCGAAGTCCAGGGGCGAGGTTTGGTGCATGGTTGGCCGGGCTGTCCAGAATCCGGATGGCAGCCTGAAACTGACTGCCGGACCGGAACGGCTTCCGGCAGATCATCCGCTGGCCAGGGCACACTGGAGCGATAAGGTGCTTTGGATGCAGACCAGAACGCAGGGAGGGCAGGTGCACCACTGCATCGGTGCGTCGGCTTCCAGCACACCCGGAAATATGTATTTAGACTTGGTGACTATTGCCAGGGAACTTTGATGAATACCTTTTCAGAAATGCAGAAATAGGTGGGGGGTCTTTGTTCCTGTTTAGAATCGGCGCTGCCGTTCTTGAATTTTTTTGGGGAGGAAAAGAAGTATGAAGAGAGTCTTTGCGCTGGTCCTGACATTGGCTACAGCTTTAGGGTTGGCCGCCTGCAACAGTGGAGGAGGTGAATCCGGGGAAAATGTGGTGAGGATTGGAATTTTTGAGCCGGCCACTGGCGACAATGGCGCCGGCGGCAAGCAGGAGATGCTGGGCATGCAGTATGCCAATAAGGAGACCCCCACTGTGGATATCGGCGGCACCACCTATACCGTGGAGCTGGTTTATGCGGACAACGGCTCCGACCCCGCCAAGGCGCCCACTGCCGCTGCGGAGTTGGTGAGCAAGGATGTATCTGTGGTATTGGGTTCCTACGGCTCCACCGTGTCTCTGGCTGGCGGCCCCGTCTTTGGCGAGGCGGGTGTCCCCGCCATTGGCGTCGGATGCACCAATCCCCAGATTACGGCAGGGAACGGGTATTACTTCCGGATCTGCTTCCTGGATCCGTTCCAGGGAACGGTGTTGGCAAATTTCGCACAGGAGAAATTCTCTGCGAAAAAAGCTTACTGCCTGGGTGAGCTGGGCAACGAGTACGACCAGGGCCTGATTAATTATTTTGAGCAGGCATTTGACGGCACCGTGGAAAAGGATTCCTTCCCGACCAATACATCCGACTTCACCACATATCTTAATAAGGCCGTAAATGAGGACGCAGATGTGATTTTCTGCCCGGTTTCCATTACATATTCTACTCAGATCGTGAAGTTGGCTGCTTCTCTGGGAATTGAAATCCCCATCCTCGGTGGCGATACCCTGGACAGCAATATGGTGCTGGAAGCGGCCGCAGGCAGCGACGTGCAGCTGTACGTGTCCACCTTCTACCAGGAGGGCGGCTCTCCAGAGTTTGACGAGGGCTTTAAGGCCTGGCTGAGCGAGGATTCCACCGCCATGACCAACAACGGCGGCAACGACACCATCGCCGCTGTCACTGCCATGGGCTATGACGCCTACTATGTGGCGCTGGAGGCCCTGAAGGCCGCCGGCTCTACCGACAAGGCCGCCGTGAAGGCCGCGCTGCCTGACGTGACCTACACCGGCGTGTCCGGCTCCATCGCCTTTGACGAGCAGGGCGACGCCATCCGGGACACCGCCTATATCAAGACCGCAGACACCGCCAACAACGCCTGGACGCTGGAGACGGTCCAGACTGTGGAATAAGCCTGCCATCCGGCCAGCCTGGCGGGGTATCCCCCGCCAGGCGGCTTGTTCTTGCGCGAGATGGGACCGCCTCGAAAGGGGCCGCAGCCCGGCCTTTTTGGAGACGGTCCTTCCCGCTCGCCAACTCTGAAAGAAAAGGGGGTATCCCTGTGCAATACGGAATTTCCATCCTGCTCTCCGGCATCTCGCTGGGCGGGCAGTACGCCCTGATCGCCATCGGATACACCATGGTTTACGGCATCCTGCGCCTGATCAACTTCGCCCACGGCGACGTGTTCATGGCGGCGGGATTAATCATGGTCTATCTCAGCGCAAGCCTGCCCATCGGCGTGGCGCTGCCGCTGATGATCCTGCTGACGGTGCTGCTGGGCTTTGTCATCGAACGGGCAGCCTACAAGCCGCTGCGCAGCGCGCCCCGGATGAGCGTCATGATCTCCGCCATCGGCGTCAGCTATCTGCTGCAGAATTTGGCCACCTATATCACCGGCGGACTGCCGCAGATGTACCCCAGCCTGCCCGGCCTGTCCAGTCAGATCACCATTGCCGGCACCTCCACCAAAATGGTGACGGTGATTACGCCATTCCTGGTGGTGGCGCTGGTAGTGGTGCTGACCCAGCTCATCAACCACACCAAGATCGGCATGGCCATGCGGGCCGCCTCCCGGGATTTTGAGACCGCGCAGCTGATGGGCATCAAGATCAATAACATCATCAGCTTCACCTTTGTCATCGGTTCCTTCCTGGCGGCGGTGGGGTCTGCGCTGTACTTCACCAACTATCCCTCCATCGTGCCGCTGTCCGGCTCCCTGCCGGGCCTGCGGGCCTTCGTGGCGGCAGTGTTCGGCGGCATCGGCTCCATTCCCGGGGCCGTGGTGGGGGCATTCCTCATCGGTCTCAGCGAGACGGTGATCAAGAGCTCCAACTGGAGTGTGTTTTCCGACGCGTTCACTTTCGCGCTGCTCATCATCATCCTGGTGGTGAAGCCCACCGGCCTGTTCGGTGAGAAGTCCACCGACAAAGTGTAAAGGGGGCGTCACGATGCTGCAAGAAAAAAAGAGCAAACGGGGCGCGTGGATCGCCCTGGGCTGCGTGGCGGCCCTGCTGGTCCTGGTGATTGTGCTGGAGAACACCATGCAGCCCACCAGTATGCTGTTCACCGTGCTGAAGAAGGGGGCTGTGTACGCGCTGGTGGCGGCCTCCCTGAACCTGCTGAACGGCTTTACGGGCCTGTTCTCCCTGGGGCAGGCGGGCTTCATGCTGCTGGGCGCCTACACCTACGCCATTCTGACCATTCCCTCTGCCGACCGGGAGAGCGTCTACTACCTCTACGGCGGCTCGGCGGTGAATTTCTCCCTGCCGGAGCTGTTCGGCGGCGGCGCCCTGGGTCTGATCCTGGGTGTGCTGGCGGCGCTGATCCTGGCGGGCTGTGTGGCGGCGGTGATCGCCTGGCTTATCGGCCTGCCGGTGCTGCGGCTGAAGAGCGACTACCTGGCCATCGCCACCCTGGGCTTTGCGGAGATCATCCGGGCCATCTTCCAGTGGGACCGGCTGGGCCCCGTCACCAACGGCGCCAACGCGCTGAAGAGCTTTCCCACCTTCTCCAGCTTCAACATCGAGAACGCCAATGGGGAGGTGGTGCTGCGCCTTTCCACCTTTGTGCCCTTCCTGCTGGTGGCAGTGTGCATCGGGATCATGGTGCTGCTGATCAACTCCACCTATGGCCGGGCCTTCAAGGCCATCCGGGAGGATGAGGTGGCCGCCGAGGCCATGGGCATCAACCTGGCCAAGCACAAGCGGATGGCCTTCTGCATCAGCTCCTTCTTCGCCGGCGTGGGCGGCGGCCTGTTCGCCATGTTCGCCAACCAGGCCCAAGCCAAGACCTTCACCACCTCCATGACCTACGAGATCCTGCTGATCGTGGTGATCGGCGGCATCGGGTCCATCTCCGGCAGCTGCATCGCCTCGTTCCTGTACGTGGCGGCCAGCGAGTGGTGGCTGCGGTTCCTGGACACGGAGACGTATATCGGCGCCTTCAAGGTGCCCTTCCTGCGGACCGGCTTCCGGATGGTGGTGTTCTCCATCATCATCATGATCGTGGTGCTGTTCTTCCGCCGCGGCCTCATGGGGGACCGGGAGCTCTCTGATGTGGCCCGGAGCCTGCGGGCCCGCCTCTCCGGAAAATCGAAAAAGAAGGAGGCGGCGAAATGAGTGAGAAGATCCTTCGTTTGGAGAATATCACCATGCAGTTCGGCGGCGTCATCGCCGTGAACAACATGAATCTGGAGGTAGGCGAGGGGGAGATCGTCTCCCTGATCGGCCCCAACGGCGCGGGCAAGACTACGGCCTTCAACGTCATCACCGGCGTGTACCAGCCCACCAACGGCGCGGTGTGGTACCGGGGGGAGAAGATCGTGGAAAACTACCCCCAGGGCAAGATGCGCAAGCTCTACAAGGGCGAGCACGCCGGGGAGTACACCCACGCCCTGGCCCCCACCCCGGACAAGATCACCCGGATGGGCATGGCCCGGACCTTCCAGAATATCCGTCTGTGGAAGGACCAGACGGTGTTCGACAACGTGCTGACGGCCATGCACTGCCGTGCGACGTGCAACCTCCTCACCGCGACCTTCCATCTGAACCGGCAGGAGGAGGCGCGGCAGCGCCAGCGGGTGGAAGAGCTGCTGGCGGAGGTGAACCTCAGCGACGTTTCCGGGGAGAAGGCGAACTCCCTGCCCTACGGCAAGCAGCGGCGGCTGGAGATCGCCCGGGCCCTGGCCACGGATCCGCAGCTGCTGCTGCTGGACGAACCGGCTGCGGGCATGAACCCCCAGGAGACCGACGAGCTGACGGCCTTCATCGGGGAGATCCGCACGAAGTTCGGCCTGACGGTATTTCTGATCGAGCACCACATGGACCTGGTCATGGACATCTCCGACCGGATCTATGTGCTGGACTTCGGCAAGCTGATTGCCGACGGTACACCGGCGGAGATCCAGAACAATCAGCGCGTCATCGACGCGTACCTGGGGGTGGCGGAAGATGCTTAAAATCCAACAGCTGCGGGTGTCCTACGGCGGCATCCAGGCTCTCCGGGGCATCGACCTGGAGGTGCCGGACGGCAAGATCGTCACCCTGATCGGCGCCAACGGCGCGGGCAAGTCCACCACCCTGCGGACCATCTCCGGCCTGGTGAAGGCGGAGTCCGGCTCCATCCAGTGGAACGGGGAGGAGCTGCTGGGCAAGCCCATCGACAAGATCATCTCCGCGGGCATCGCCATGAGCCCGGAGGGGCGGCGGGTGTTTGCGGACCTGACGGTGCTGGAGAACCTGAAGCTGGGAGCCTACCTCCGCAAGGACAAAGCGGAGATCGAAAAGGACCTGAAATGGGTCTATGAGCTGTTCCCCCGGCTGGAGGAACGGAACTGGCAGTCCGCCGGCACCCTCTCCGGCGGCGAACAGCAGATGCTGGCGGTGGGCCGGGCCCTGATGTCACGGCCGAAGCTGATGATGCTGGATGAGCCGTCCCTGGGCCTGGCGCCGCTGGTGGTGCAGGACATCTTCTCCATCATCCGGGAGATCAACCGCCAGGGCGTGACGGTACTGCTGATCGAACAGAACGCCAACATGGCCTTGAAGATCGCGGACCTGGCCTATGTGCTGGAGACGGGGAACATCACCATGTCCGGCACCGGCGCGGAGCTGCTGGCCAATGAGAAGATCAAAGAGGCGTATCTCGGCAAGCACAGATAAGGGGATAGTTGTCAGATGGCAACGGGTGCCAGCGGATGTGATGTGTATGCAATTTTTCTGAATTGGACAAGTAAATCCGGACAGCAAAGAGCCGAGGCGGAGAGTTTTCTTCGCCTTGGCTCTTTACTGCAAGGTGTCATCAGTCCTGTGGCTATCCGTTAGTAGGACATACAAAAGGTCTTTGAGCTTGCAGGCTGCAAGCCCATCCGATTCAGGATGAGGGATTTGAAGCAGTGACGCTGCGAAAGATCGCCGACGTGACAGCATCCTTTTGTTTCCTATGTGGGTGGCCGTAAAGTACGGAGACTTACATTTCTATTTGATGCTACTAAAATATAATTGCCGGGTAAAGCACGCCAGCCAGGCGTGCTTTATTCGTTCTCAGGCCTATGTTGAAGGTATCTCTCAATAAGAGGAAGGATCTTCAAGAATTTAGATGATATCAGCAGCACCGACTTTGCTTGCATCGCATTGAAAGCCACTCTTCCCGGTCTGGTGCGCGCCTCTGTATTTGCACAAGAAAGACAGTAAGCGTCACAGCAATGAGAACCCAGGGGACCATTGGCATATAGAAGGAACCATGCTCTGCCTGTTTCGCATACTGACTAAATATTTATAGAGCCAATATCGCAGATTCTGCATTTTTCACTTATTTCAGAAAGCAGAAGAATCTGTCCGATTGCGTGAGCTAGAAGCCCACCCAATGCAGGCCAATATTATAGAACCGGCAAGAGATATGGATTTACGCCTGCGTACCATCAATAGTATACACAACAGGATTCCTATCAGGCGCTTCACACCCAGCTGGGGGCCCGCTCTTTCTAATGAATACACCGAACCGCTCTCCGGTCTTGCCTTGCTCCCGATACAGCAGAAGCGCTCGTTCTATCATCTCAAAGACCTGCTCCTTGGTGTAGATTTCATCAATCACGGTACCAAGGCGCTGACGCTTACCCCAAATACCACCGACCATAATTTTATATCCTGCTTTTGCTTCTGTCACACAATCAAAATTACAGGCATCCACACACTTACCGCAGTTGTTGCAGGTATCCCAATCGATTTGCATGATGCCATCCTCGTCCAGATGGGCATTTTTCATGGGGCAGACCTCTACGACGGAGCACTTCTTGCAGCCATTGCAGTCATCGGGATTATAGGCAGGTACCCGCTGGCCCATAATGCCGAAATCATTCAAACCTGGCTTAATACAGTTGTTTGGGCAGCCGCCGATGCCGATTTTGAACTTGTGGGGAAGTTTGACATCATACCAGCCCTTGTAGAATGTTTCGTGCAGTTCACGCGCTAGTTCTTGAGTGTCGATCAGGCCATGGATACACACAGTGCCTTTGCAGGCCACGATGGGACGGACGCGGGAACCCGTGCCGCCAGTATAAAGACCGGCTTGGGCGATGAATGTATTGAATGGTTCGATGTTGTCGTAGGTCAGACCTTGAACTTCCAGAGTCAGACGAGTCGTGAGGGCAATTTTCCCATTACCGAATTTTTGAGCAGCTTCCTTTTTCCGGTAGAACACACCAACAGAAGCTTCTCAATGCCCAGGGAGCTGTTAATGGATCAAATGCGTACAGCGGGACTCGGGGAACGGCTTCGTCTTTTGAATAGAATCTTTGCAACCAAGGAATATGAGGCTTTTGCCGCTGTGGCAGAAGCAATGGGTTGCCCTAGCCATTCGCATGAAGCGGCTTCATCTGCTGGACAGAGATGACCTGAAGGACCCGTATGCGCTCGTTCGTGTCGATTGTGATGAAGAATGAATATTTGAGCAGGGAGGATATTGGAAGATGCCGCGATACAATATCCGGGAGGATAATCCCGTCAAATACACTCAGGTAAAGGCGGAGCAGGAAAGACTTCGGGCAGGCGTTTCCCGATGATAACCAGCTGCGTCATTGGCTGGTACGGGTGACGGTGAATGCCTACAAGGATGCCCTGCGGTCGCCCTGGAGACGGCGGATGGTGCCTCTGGACGACTGCCGGGAGCCGGTGTTCAATACGCCGGAGCACCAGAATCTCTATGCAGAGGTCATGGCCCTACCGGCCAAGTACCGCTTGCCGCTGTATCTCTATTATTATGAAGGGTACACAGCGGCGGAGGTGGGGGAGCTACTGGGCCTGGGGCCCTCCACCGTTCGGACCCGGCTTGCCCGGGCCAGAGAGAAACTGAAAGCACAGCTGAGGGAGGAGTGAGCCATGCAGAACATCTATCGGGAGACATTTGAGCAGATCCATGCCTCCGAGCAGCTGCGAAAGGAGGTAGCCAATGTGCCGAAACAGGAGAAGGCAGCGTTTAGACACCATATTTCCAAGGCAGGGCTGATTGCCGCAGCGTTGGCGCTGGCGCTGGCGGGCACGGTCCTGGCAGTGGCCAGTCCCACCCTCTGGTGGTGGTTTGAGCAGAAGTGGGAGGAGGAGACCGGCAGCTCGATGACGGAATCCCAATCCCTGGTGATCGACGGCCTGACCCGAAAAGTGGGGGAGAGCGTTACCAGCGGGGACGTGACCGTCACTGTGGACAGTATCACCGTGGGCAGCAGTCAGATCTGGGCATTGCTGGACGTGACGGGCTGGGACTTTGACCGAGATGCCCAGTATTCCTTTGACAGGATGCGTGCGGAGATCGTCCCTGACCCCAGTGGGGGCCAGCATGGTGGGGCTGGGTACGGCCTGGACAGTATCGGGATCACCCGGGAGGGCGCAGCCCGGATGCTGCTGGAGTTCTCCGCCACCATCTCCACTGGTAACCAGCTGAACAGAGAAGATTACGCGCTGGAGATCGATCTGAACGACCTGATCCGCCGCCGTACCGGCGGGGCAGAGGATGAGGCCTTGTGTGAAGGAGAGTAGTCTTTCTCGATTCCTTTGGCGGCAGAGAGCCTGTCTCCTACCATCACCATCGACAGAGTTCAAGTGCTGTCGAATCACATGGTCTGGGATCAGGCTACCGGCAAAGATGGCGGCGCCTTAGAGGGTACAGGGGGAAAATCTCACCCGGCTGTTGCAACGCTAACGAACCTCCAAATTACCGCAACAGGTGCCTCCTTCTACTGCGACGGACTGATGGACCGGCTCCACGCAACCGTGATCCTGGCCGACGGGACCGAAGTAGAGAACCGTGGCGGCGGTGGAAGCAGAATGGAGGACGGCGGATGGTATGTCAGCTTTGACTGGCCGGTGCCGCTGGATGTGACGGATATCGTTGCTATCCGCTTTGGCGATGCAGAAATTCCGTTGAATTAAGTGAGACTTGCAAAGAGCGCCCCGCCAAAAGCAGGCGGGGCGTTTTTGTCACTTTCACGTTTCTATCCAGTCCCTCTGCCGCCAGACGGCAAACTCCCGCCGGACCAGCAGCAAGCTCAGGAGGAAGGTCAGCACGTCGGAAATGGGGGCGGCCAGCAGGGCACCATCCAGGCCGAACCGGCCGGACAGCAGAATAGCCAGGGGAATCAGAAACACGCCCTGCCGGGCCAGGGGAATGGCAAGGGAGGGTACCGGCCGGCCGATCCCTTGAAAGAAAGAGGCGGTGGCCAGATGCAGGCCGTACAGGAAGAAGGCGGCCATATACAGCCGGAAGCAGTGCTGGGCACAGTCCAGGTAGAGGGGGCTGTCAGAGACGAACAGCATCCCGATCTGCCGGGGAAACAGCTGGAACACCAGGAACCACACCCCCGAAATTACCAGGGCGATGGCGGCGGCCGTGCGGAAGGTCTGCCGCACCCGAAGAAAATGCTTCGCCCCGAAGTTGTAACCGTTGATAGGCTGTACGGCGGAGGAGACGCCCACAAACATGGAGTGGGCAATCTGATAGACCTTCATCATCATTCCGTAGACAGAGAGAGCGATGTCGCTGCCGTACACGCTGGCCGCTCCGTGAACCCGCAGCAGGTTGTTCAGGGTGATCTGTACCAGGGCAGTGAGGATCTGGGTCAGCAGGCTGGGAACCCCCAGGGCCAGAATCCGCCCGGTGAGCCTAATGGTGGGGCGCAGCGCCTGGCGCCGGAGCCGGACTGTGTGCAGCCGGGGCAGGTAGGCCAGAAACAGCACCCCGGCCGCCACCTGGCCGATGACTGTGGCAATGCCGGCCCCCACCACGCCCATGCCCAGAGGGAAGATGAAGACGGGGTCTAGAATCAGGTTGAGGACGGCACCGGTAATCATGCAGCCCATGCTGTACCGGGGGTGGCCGTCCGCCCGAATGATGGCGGTGAAGGCCGGGCAGATCAGCTGGAAGGGCAGGCCCCAGGCAATGGTCCGGAGATAGGCTGCAGCCTCCGGCCAGGCAGTGTCCGTAGCGCCGAAGAGCCGGGCAATCTGGGGGGCGAAGCACCAGCTGACGATGGCCGCACAGAGACCGCTGGCGGCAATCAGGGTGGCGGCGTGACCGATGGTGTCATCCGCCTCTTGCTGCTGGCGGCGGCCGAGGCACAGGCTGATGTTGGCGGCGCTGCCGTCTCCCAGCAGCAGGGCCACGGCATTCACCAGAATGACCACCGGGAACGCCACGTTGATGGCCGCCATGGCGGTGATCCCCACGCCCTGGCCCACAAAGATCTGGTCCACGATGTTGTAGAGGCAGTTGACCATCAGCGTCAGGGCCGTGGGGATGGCGTAGCGGACGATCAGCTTTTGAACCGGCTCGGTTTCCAGCGGGCTGCGGGACTCCTGATCGGCCGTCATACGGATCCCTCCTCCGGCGGGCGCACCGCCCGCCGTGATAAAAAGTCCCAGCGGCAGAGCACCACCCTGCCCACTGGGTAAGCATCAATTTTTTTCAGCATAACATGGGCGGCGGTAAAAGTCAACGCGCCGGACAGCGGTCTGTTCACAGAATGTTTTCAAAGAAGCCGCCGGATGCCGGCAACCTTTTGGCGGCCGGACCTATCTATATGGATGTACAGGCGGTGCGGACAGGCGTGCCTGTCCGCAGTGGCTCCGCTGTACAAAATCACAAGGAAAAGGATGGAACATACATGAGACGATTGCTCACAGGAATCCTGGCGGCGCTGATACTGCTGACGCTGGCGGCCTGCGGCGCTGAAAAGACGGACGCCGGCAACGACGGGAAGGAAGAGGACAGCGCAACGGTCAATGGTGTGGTGAACCGTATGGGGGATTTCCTGGTTCTGCTTACTGACGATGGGACTTATCAGGTTTTCGACTTTGGCGAGGATGTGGATCAGGGGCGTCTTGAAGAGGGGGACAGCGTCACAGTTACCTATACCGGAGAGCTTGGGAGCGAGGATCCGGTGCCTGTGGCGGTTTCTGTGGAGAAGACAGACGCGGTATAAGGAACGCTTTCCATAAAGCAGCGGCCCGCAAACTGCGGGCCGCTGCTTTTTATCAGGGCAGAGAGACCTGGGCAATCAGGTCCCGCACAACAGCGCTGCCTAGCAGCAGACCGGCTGTGGCGGGAACCCAGGGATTGCTGGCGGGCACACTGCGGCGGCCGGGGGGCGGCGCCTCCGGCTGGGCGGGAGAGACGGGCTTCTCCGGGCTGAACACCACCTTCAGATGGTGAATGCCTCTGGTCCGGAGTTCCTTGCGCATCACCCGGGCCAGGGGGCAGCCATAGGTCTTGGAGATGTCCGTTCCAGTTGCCTGTGCCCAGGGCCGCGATCAGGGGGATGTTCAGCTTCAGGGCAGTCTCTGCCAGATCCAGCTTGCAGGACACCAGATCGATGGCGTCCACAATGTAATCGTACCGGCAACCCTCCGGGAAGAAGCGGTCCCGATGAGCGGCGTCATAGAGACCGTGGACAGGATGGATCTCTGCATCCGGATTGATGTCCCGCAGACGGGCGGCCACCGCCTCCGCCTTGGGCTGACCCAGGGTGGAGTGGAGGGCCTCCAGCTGGCGGTTCAGGTTGGTGAGGGCAATGGTGTCGCTGTCCACCAGGGTCAGCTCGCCGACTCCGGACCGGGCCAAGCATTCGGCGGCGTAGCTGCCCACGCCGCCCAGCCCCAGCAGCAGCACGTGGGCCCGAGCAAGCCGGGCCTGGGCCTCCGGGCCCCACAGCATCTCGTTGCGGAGAAAGGGATGTTCCATAACGGACCTCCTTGTTGCAAACAGGTGGAAAACGTCCGGCTTTGAAATTTCAAAGCCGGACGTCTTGTGTTGTGAATGGGAATCAACCCACAAAGCTCATGCCGAAGGAGGACTGCTCCGCAGTATAGCCCTCGGTCTTCTCCTCGTAGAACGTATCCACGGCGTCATTGACCAGATCTGCGGACACCTGGATCTCCCAGTAGGGCTGGTCATAGCCTACGAAGTACATGACGTGGTAGCCGGTGCTCTCGTTGTGAATGATGCCGGTGTCGCCGGTCTGGCGGGCGGGATCGAAGCACCAGTCGTTGAACTCCGTCACCATCTGGCCCTGATAGACCTGCTCATACAGGCCGCCGGTGGTGTTGGACCCGGGATCCTGGGAGTACTCATTGGCCAGCGCGGCAAAGGAGTCCTCGGTGGCGTCGCCGGCCTTCCACTCGTCCAGGATGTCCTGGGCCTTCTGCGCGGCCTCGGCGTCCTTGGCGGCCACATCGTCCTCATAGCCCTCGTCATCCTCGGAGAGCTCGGAGGCCTCCGGCTGGATCAGGATGTGGCGCACGTTCACCGTGTTGTATTCGTTGCGGGAGCGGCCGTTAAAGACCACCACATAGTAGTTGCTGCTGTCGCTGTCCTCCAGCACGGCGGAGTCGCCGGCCTGCCGGGCATCGTCATACAGCCATTCACCCAGAACAGAGGAGCTGTACGAGAAGCTGTCAGAAGAGGCATAGGTGGCGGTGGACTCATACTCTGCGGCTGCATCCTCCAGAGAGGTGCCCGCCTTGTAGGCGGCGTAGATGGCATCTGCGGTGGTCTTGGCAGCGGCCATGGCCTCCGCCTTCATCTCGTCGGTGACCTCGATGGAGTTGCCCTCTTCATCTGTATCAGCTGCGGCGCCGTTGACGCGGACATACGCACAGTCCACCAGATCGTAGGCGGTCCGGTCCTCCTGATAGGCGGCCTCCAGCTCGTCGGTGGAGTAGGTCAGACTGTCCTGATAGGACTGGAGATAGGCGGTGGCCAGCAGGCTGCGCCGGGTCTGCTCCTCATAGATGCTGCGGGTCATGGTGCTGCCGTAGATGAGACCCAGATACTGTTTTTCCGTATAGCCGTACGTGCTGGCAGCGGAGGCAAGGGACTCCATGGTGTCGTCCAGGTCGGCCTGCATCTCGTCGTTCCAGGTGAAGCCCTCGGCCTCTGCAGCGGCATTCATGGCCTGGACGCCGGCCAACTGCTCCAGGGCCTTGTCCGCGAAGTAGTCGTACCAAGTCTCGCCCTCGGTGGCGTCGGTGACGAACATGACGGCGCTGGAGGAGATGGTCTGGTCCTTCAAGGACGTGCCGGTGTCCAGCCCGATCATGCTCAGAATGCTGTAATTGCCGTTGACAAAGTTCTGATAGTAGTTCTCAAAATAGAAGTTGACCTCAGCGGCGGTGTACTTCTCACCGTTGACGGTGGCCGCCGTAGCCGTCTTGGGAATGATGTTGGACTTCCAGATGACGGCGGCAATGGCGATTACCAGGAATACCACTCCGATGGTGCCATACAGAAGGTTGGTGCTGTGCTCCTTCTGGCGTTGCTTGGCCTCCCGGGCGGTCTTGGGATCGTTCCAGCCGGAGCCGGACAGGTCCTGGCGGGTCTTTTTTTCTCTTGATGCGCTCATGTGTGTTTCAGTCCTCTCAAGTATTCAGGTGCAAGGTTTGCAAGAAACCGGAAATTACGCACTTTGATATTATACTGGATATGGCCGGATTCTGCAAGAGAAATTTGCGGAATCCCCGCCGCGATCCGGCAGGATCGGCAAAAACAGGGGATTTTTTGGCTGATCCGCAAAAAAAAGCGGAGCGGCCAGACCGCCCCTTCAGAAAACGTGCCCCGCGAGAGCCGTGTAGGCCCGTTATAACCTGCACCTTCACGGCCAGGTGGGTTGCCTCCAACGCGCTTTACCACTTCCAACTTCCAGCCGCAGACAGCAGCTGGGAGGCCTGCGAACCACGCGCTGATCCGGCATCCCGTATAACGAAATGTGGGTTAAAAAAAGACCTATCACAAACCCCGCAGGGCACATATTCACCGTATCACATCCCGGCCCGGGATGCAAGAGGAAACCAGCGGACCCGGAGAGAAATTTTTGTATGGAGTGTCAGGACTCTCCGTCCTCGTCGAACAGGGACTCCATGAACAGGTCATAGACCGCGTCCAGTTCCTCGTCGGAATCCAGCGTGGACAGCAGATCCTCCCCGTCCTCGTGGAGGACCTTCAGGATCACCAGTCCATTGTCCGGATCCTCATCCTCTCCCTCTGTCTCCGCAGGGAAGAAAGCCTGGTACTGCTGGCCGTTGTATTCCAGCGCGTCCACAAACTCCAGCACGATCTCGCGGCCGTCCTCGTCTGTGACTGTGATGAAAGTGGGGCCGTACTCATCCGCCATGGGGCGTCCTCCTTCTGTCTGTACTCTAGGGGTATTGTAACTGACTTTCCAGAAGATTGCAAGGGGGTGAACTTTTGGAAATGTGGGAAACTGGGGCGCTGGGGATGGATTTATCCTGCCCAAAAGCAGAAAAACCATGCGGATAAGAAACTTTTTTTCGGTAAAATACGACATTTTCGATATTGACATGGGATGGTACAATAGAACATATTATGGAGGACTCTGAGCCTCTGCGGCCGCAGACAGGCGGCGCGGCAGACTGCTTTTGCAGAAAATTCAAATTCAAAAGAAGGAGGTGCTCTGCATTGGAACGCAGAAGACGGGAGGGATCCCATGAGATGATCCCCCGCCGGGAACCCAGACAGCAGAAAAGCACCAAACGAACGGGACACAAGGTCGTCTTCATCCTGGGGACGGTCCTGCTGGTGGGCATCTGCACAGTGGCGATGCTTGCCGGGCTTTTTATGATGTACGTCCGGACCACACTGGCCCCTACGCTGGAGGTCAACGCCGACGACTACACCATGAATCTCAGCTCCATCATCTATTACCAGGACAGGGACACCGGAGATTGGGTGGAATACCAGACTGTCTACGGCACGGAAAACCGCATCTGGGTGGACTATGAACAGATCCCGGACGCGCTGTGGCAGGCGGCCGTAGCCATTGAGGACCACCGATTCTTTGAGCACAACGGCGTGGACTGGACCCGAACCGCCTCCGCCACGCTGAACTTCTTCACCGGCAGCCGGGCCACCTTCGGCGGCTCCACCCTGACGCAGCAGGTGCTGAAGAACATGACCGGCGACGACGGCAACACCATCAACCGCAAGGTGCGGGAGATTTTCCGGGCCCTGGAGTTCGAGAAGAACTACACCAAGCAGGAGATCCTGGAGATGTACCTGAACACCATCTACCTGGGACAGGGCTGCTACGGCGTCCAGACCGCGTCGGAGTTCTACTTCGGCAAGGATGTGTCGGAGCTGGATCCGGCGGAATGCGCCTGCCTCATCGCCATCACCAACAACCCCTCCCTGTATGGTCCCATGTCCACCATCACCATCACCCGGGAGGACGGCAGCACCGTCACGCCCCGGGAGCTGAACAAGGAGCGCCAGGAGATGATCCTGACCCGGATGGCCGGCGGCAATGACGATGTGGGCGTCACCGGGCTCACCTATCTGACAGAGGAGGAGGCCGAGGCCGCCAAGGCGGAGGAGCTGCATTTCACGGACGGCACCACTTCCGCTCAGGACATTGTCACGGAGGCTACCGGCGGCGCCAATGTCAACTCCTGGTTCGTGGACCAGGTGCTGCGGGATGTCTCCGCGGATCTGGCGGACCTGTACGGCATCACCGAAAAAGAGGCCCTGAACCGGATCTACAACAGCGGCTACAACATCTACACCACGCTGGACCCGAAGATTCAGGAGATTGCGGAGTCTGTCTACGAGGACCGGGGGAGTCTGAACAACCTCACCTCCGCCAGCGGACAGCTGATCCACTCCGGCATTACCATTATCGAGCCCTCCACCGGCAACATCGTGGCCATGGTGGGCGATATGGGACCCAAGTCCGGAAACCTGCTGTGGAACTATGCAACGGATATCCAGCAGCCGGGTTCCTCCATCAAGCCGCTGACGGCTTACGCCCCGGCGCTGGATGCGGGGGCAGTCTCCCCGGCAACCACCTTTGACAACTATCCGGTCCGCCTGCTGAATGGGAATCCATGGCCCAAGAACTCGCCCAACACCTACACGGGCTGGACATCCGTGCGCAACGGTGTCAAGGCATCCATCAACACCATCGCGGTGCAGACACTGGAAAAGGTTGGGGTCACGGCGGCCTACCAATTCGCCACCGAAAATCTGGGGCTGAGTCTGGCACCGGAGGATATGAACGTCAGCCCGCTGGGGCTGGGCGGCCTGACTTACGGCCTCAGCACGGTGGAGATGGCGGCGGCCTACGCTGCTTTCGCCAACAGCGGTGTGTACAATGAGCCCAAGACCTACGTAAAGGTTCTGGCCAACGACAACTCCACCGTGGTGCTGGAAAAGGAGACGGAGCAGCGGGTGGCCATGAAGGAGACCACCGCCTATCTGATGACGGACATGCTGCGCCGGGCGGTGAATGAGTCCGGCGGCACCGGCGGCGGCGCTCGATTCAGCGGGATGCACATTGCAGGAAAAACCGGCACCACCAACGACAACTATGACCGTTATTTCACAGGCTACACGCCGTATTACTGCGCGGCGGTCTGGGTGGGCTACAAGAACAACGAGCGGATCAGCTACTCCGTGAACCCGGCGGCCTCCCTGTGGCGGCAGGTGATGGAGAAGGTCCATGCGGATCTGCCGGACAAGTCCTTCAACCGTCCCAGCAGCGGCCTGACAACGGTCAGTGTCTGCGCGGACAGCGGTATGCTGGCGACGGATGCCTGCCGCGCCGATTCCAGAGGGGACCGGACGGTATCCTATGAGGTGGCTGTGGGCACGGAGCCCACGACGGAGTGCACGCTCCACAAGATGGTGGACATCTGCACCGAGGGTAACTGCTTGGCCGGTGAGTTCTGCCCGGCGGAGTCCATCGTGCAGAAGGGCTATCTGGACTATGTGCGGGAGGATTACGGCGAGAGCATCACTGCCTCCGACGACGCCTATCTCATCAGCACCCTGGAAAAGGCGGTGGCCCCCACGGAGACCAGCCCCGGCGGATGTCCCGTCCACACGTCGGCTGCAGTTACGGACCCCGATGACCCGAATGGGGGGCTGGATCCCAGCGATCCCAACTGGCAGCCGCCTGATCCCAACGACCCTGATGTGCCCATAGATCCGGATACGCCGACAGAGGACCCCTCCGGCGGCGATTCCGGCGGCGGAGACCAGCCTACGGAGCCGGATCCCAACGATCCCAGCGGCGGCTTTGGAGACGCCGGCGGCGATTGGTGGAGCGGTTTCTGGGGAGACAACACAGGAACATGAGAAAGCGGCCCGGCGATTGCCGGGCCGCTTCACTGTGTCCAGTGGGAAGTTACAGGTTCTTCTCGTAGGACTCGATCATCTTCTTGACCATCTGGCCGCCGACGGAGCCAGCCTCACGAGAGGACAGGTCACCGTTGTAGCCTTCCTTCAGGTTGACGCCCACCTCGGCGGCAGCCTCCATCTTGAACTTATCCATAGCCGCACGGGCCTCGGGAACGTTGATCTTATTGCTATTCTTGCTAGACATAATTGAATCTCCTTTTCATCATACATTTGTTGCGTGTGGGTTACTGGGTATCGCGAGCATAGTTTGACTCCGGGACGGGAGAATATGCGGTTTTTCTGGCGGAAAAATTTGTTGGCAGGGACGTCTTGGAGAAAAATGTCATAGATTTGTTACCCATCGGAAGGGCGGATTATGATATAATCTCAAAAAAACAAAGGGAGGCACTGGCGATGGAGGGCATCTGCGGGCGAATGTGCGACGCATGTACCTGGAAAGAGCAGCTGGACTGTCCCGGCTGTCAGGATGGGCCGGGGCGCCGGTTTTCCGGCGGCTGTCCCATTGCGGACTGCTGCCGGGAGAAGGGGCATACGGCATGTGTGACCTGCACCTTTTCTACCGGCTGTGCCCTGCGGCGAAGAGATATGCCCCAGAACCGGCTGTGGGCCGTGGAGGCAGAGCGGGAGCGCCGGGCGCGGCTGGACCGGAATGCCCCTGTGCTGGCCAAGTGGCTGTGGCTGCTGTTCTGGTTGGTGATTCCCAGTGTTTTCAGCAACATTCTGACCATGGATACTGTGGCGGGAGCGTTTCCAACTGCCGGAGTCGTTGGAAATGTGCTGGCATTTCTGATTTCCCTGGCCTATGGTGTCCTTTTGTGGCAGCTGCGGGAGGCGGCAGGCCGGTACCGCACGGCGGCCCTGTGCTATTTGGCTGGCGGCATCATCAGCGGTGTGCTGCTGCTTCCGGCAATTCCGGAGGGGAACTGGCTGTGGTGGCTGCTCTCCCTGCCGGTCATGGTGCTGGAGCTCTGTGCCGCATATCAGGAGTTTTATGCCCATGCAGAGGTTTTGGAAGAGCTTGACCCGGAGCTGGCGGGGAAGTGGCGGCTGCTTTGGAAATGGTGGATCGGCCTGCTGCTGGGGTTGTTTGGATGCATCTTCCTGGCATTGATTTCGGCAATTCTGGGTCTTCTGGCGATACTGGCGGACGCCATCGGCCTGTTGGTGGTGGGGATCGTGAAGCTGGTCTATCTCTACCGGACAGCAAAGCGGTTCCGGGAATATCAGCCGGCGGCACTGCAGAAGGAGGTTCTATGAGATTATTGTTCAGACAGCGGCTGTTCTCCTGGTTTGACAGCTATGACATCTACGACGAGGCGGGGAACACCGTCTACACTGTGGAGGGAAAGCTGGCCTGGGGACACTGCCTCCACATTTTGAATGCGGCGGGAGACCACATCGGCACTGTGCGGGAGCAGGTGCTGACCTTTCTGCCCAAATTTGAATTGTACGTCCAGGATCAGTATGTGGGCTGCATCCAAAAGGAATTCACATTTTTCACGCCGAAATTTGACATCGACTGCAACGGCTGGCGTGTGGAGGGCGACTTCCTGGAGTGGGATTACCGGGTGACGGAGGCCTGCGGGGCGCAGGTGGCGTCCATCCACAAGGAGCTGCTCCACTGGACGGACACTTACGTGATCGACGTGGCGGACCCGGGCAGCGCGCTGTGCGTACTGATGCTGGTGCTAGCCATCGACGCGGAGAAGTGCTCCCGGAACTGAGCGCCGCCCAAGAATGAATGTAAAGCACGCCGCCCGAAAGGGCGGCGTGCTTTACAGACTGCGGATTTGGTTTTGGATGAGGGAACCCACCGTGTCGGCGAACTGGTCCAGGGAACGGATGCGGGCGAAGTTCCGGCCATAGACGGTGTGGGCGGCGGGCAGGTCGTCGTCATTCCCGGTGAAAACGCACATGACGTTGATGCCCTTGTAGGTCAGGGACCGGATCTCCATGGCGGTGTTCTGGATGCCGTTGTCCGCGGCGTATTCCACAAAGCTTCCGCTGTGGTTCATCTGGATCACGTCGTTGGGTTTCACGTCGGAGAGGAGGATTACCAGCTTGTGTTCGCTGGGGGAGTCCTCCAGTCCCTTGGCCAAGGCCCGGATGGCCAGGCCGTCCCGGTTGCAGCCGGTGGTGAAGTAATTGAAGATGCGGTCGTTTTTGTCCGTCTCATAGTAGTCCCGATAGCGGGTCACCACGGTGTATCCGCTGAGGGAGCAGAAGGAGGATACTCGCACCGGAATGTGGCAGCGGGTAAGGCTTTCGGCAATCATATAGCCTTGGGCGGCCACCACCGCCTGCCGGTCGATCTGGGAGCTGGAGGCATCCAGAAGAATGTCCACCGACAGGTCGCCGGGATCCGACTGGAGAATACGGGTGAACACCTTGTCGTCGTCCAGGTACACGCCCCGCCAGATGTGGCCGGCATCCAGCGCGCCGGAGGCGGCGCGGACAGGGGTGGGCTGGAGATAAGCCAGCATGGCGTTGCGGATGCGGGCGGTGAGGCGGCGGATGCTGGTGCGGTGGCGGGTGGCGTCGGCTTCGTAGGCGGCCCGGTTCAGCTCCATCTGCCGCAGGGCGTTGCGCCGCTGGGCGGCCACATAGCCCTTGAGCTTTTCATGGGTGTCGTCTCCGGTGGCGTAGTACAGATGGCAGCCCTGGTGCTCGTCCACGCAGAGCTCCCGCTCCAGGCTCTCCAGCTGCGACTGGTCGTATAGGGGGGCGCCGAAGTAGCCCCGCATGTATTTTCGCAGGGCGGCCTCCGTCTGGGCCAGGTTGTAGTCCGTCAGGCGGCGCTGGACCGGCTCTGCGTTGGCTCCGCCGCCCTGGCCCTTCACCAGATGCTCCCCGAACCCGTGGCCAAAGGCCCGCACGGCGGGCAGCAGGTCCGCCTCGGACCGGCGGCGGAAGGCGAAGAGGGGGCGGCGCCGTTTCCGCTCCTCCGCCTCCTGAGCCTGGGTCTCGCCGGGGGTGAAATGGAAATAGGTGTGGAGGAATGCCAGGGCCCGCTCCGCAATGGCAGGGCCGTCCAGGTCTCCGGGGAACTCCAGGGCATCCAGCATTTCCCGATCCCTGGGCAGCAGGGGCGGTTCGCTCTGCCCCAGGGCCCGGCAGAAGTGGGCGTTTTCCAGCGTGGCCAGCAGGTCGCCGGGATCTGCCCGCTGGTCCAGAGCCACGGCCCGGCGGGCATAGCTCCGCCGCAGGGAGGGCAGCGCCGGCCGGCGGGGAGCCTCCCGCTGGTAGACGGCGTTTTCCAGCCCCAGCCACAGCAGCTGCTCAAAGAGCTGTTCCTTGGAGCAGCCGTGGAGGGATTCAAACAGCCCTTCTATGGTCTCTGCTCCGTAATTCTTCCGCACGGCGCCGATGATGCTGTTCCAATACAGGTCTGCACGGCCATCCTCGTCGTATGCCTTGAAGTCTGGCTCAAAGGAGTAATCCGCAGCGGCGTTCCAGATCAGGTTCCGGGCCCGCCGCTTCTCACTGTCCAGGATCTCCATCAGTCAAACACATCCTCACGGCGGAGCGTCTCCGGCAGGCGGGTGCGGATCACGTCCCGCACCAGCTGCCGCTCAAAGTCATCAAAGGACTTGTTGACAAGGCCCAGATCCAGCGCCCGGTTGCCCTCCAGCCCGGTGCGCATCAGTCGCACGGCGGCCAGCAGGCCCCGCAGGTCCAGAGGCTTGGTAGAAAGCTCTCCGCCGTCGCATTTCTTCTGGATGTCCTGGAACAATCCGGCGAACTGCTCGGCATACACGCCTTTCAGAGAGGGGAACTCCCGCTTCAGGAGCTTGATGAGCCCCTCGGTGGTGATGGCGGGCATGTCGATCACCACGAACCGGGAGGCCAGAGCCTCATTCAGCTCCCGGGTGCCGGCGTAGCCGTAGTTCATGGTGGCGATGAAGCGGGTGGCGTCGTGAAGGGGAATGCGTTCATAGCCAGGCATGTCGATGGAGCGGCGGAAGTCCAGCGTGGCGTGGAGCACCGCCAAAGACTCGTTCTTGGCCATGTTGATCTCATCCAACACGCCGAAGCCGCCGGTCTCCGCACACTGGTAGATGGGGCCCTTCCGCAGCTGTACGGCGCCGTTTTCAAAGGTGTCCGTGCCCAGCAGGGTGGCGGCGTCTGTGTTGATGTAGAAGGACACGTTCCAGCTGGGGCGGCCGAACACGGTGGCCAGGTTTTCCGCCAGCACATTCTTGCCAGTGGCCTTGGGGCCTACCAGCAACAGGTTCTCTCCGCAGAGGATGGCGGTGATGGCCTCCTCCCAGATGTCCTTTCCATAATAGAGATACCGGGGATCGGGGACCCGGCGCCGCAGGGTCTCGTCCTCCTCCGGATAGGCGTCCCGAAATTTTTCGATCTCCGCAGTGATGTCGGCGCTGACGCCTTCATCCCGCAGAAATTCCAGCATATCCAACATAGTGTGAACCTCCCGTGTTTTCTGACTCTATCATAGCATGATTCCTGAAAATGGCAAGAGAAAAAGGCGCGCCCGACATTCACCGGGCGCGCTGAAAGGCTCAATCTGTATTCTCCAAGGGAAAAGTCACTTGCCAGAGGCCCTCCGTCAGGGTGGCGGCGGTATAGAAGTTGCCGTGGAGGGTGCATCCTGCCAGATCCTCCGGCGGGACGGCAAAGAGAAAGTCCATATAATCCGTCCGGCCGCCAGCCGTCTCACCTGTAAAATAAGAGATGCCGGTACAATGGAATTCCCTGCCGTCGGCATCTTCCATCCACAAAAACGCGTGGTTGTCCGTCCTGGAGGCGTCTCCCCGGCACAGCTGGATGTGGAAGAGGCCGTCTGCGTAACCGGCGGCTGTGATGGGCAGGCCCTCCGCGGGCTCCGCCAGGACTTCACCGGGTTGCAGCATTACGGAAGCCAGATCGCCGCTTCCACCGGTGGCAGAGTAATAGGTCACCTCCGGTTCCCTCACCCCTGCGGCAGGGAGATCAGCCCCCCAGGTGAGGGCGGTCTCCGCCTCTTGGGCATAGTTCGTCAGCTTCAGGTCCACCGTCACGCCCTCCATCGCCTTCTTGCCTGTCAGCAGCTGCCGGACGGAGAAGGTCATCTTGCCGCCGGTGGGAATGGGGGAGCCGTCCATGGTTTTCACAGTGCAGAGAAAAGTGACTGTCCCGGTGGCCTCGTCCCAGGCCACCCGCTCGCAGCGGCCGGTCTGGTCAAAGGGCAGGTGGAAGGACCAACTGTCAAACAGGTCTGTGGTGGCGTCCACAGGACCGCCGGAGAGGACGATGTACGCCTGGGCAGTGTCTCCCTCCACCCGGACGGCCGCTACCTCCATGGTGATGCCGCTGTCCGTGCAGGCTTCCTGTACCGGCTGGAAGAACTGGGCTACGGCGGGGGCAATCCGGTATAAAACCGCATATCCCGCCTCCGACCGGACCGCCAGGGCTGGGGTAGCCAGCAGCACTGCCGCCACGGCAGCGGCCGCCGCCAGCCGGCGCAGGGGGAGGCGGTGTCGGTCAGGGTGGGAGAGAGTCTTGCGGATCAGGTCCGGCGACGGGCCGACAGGCTCGTTCATCCGGCGGTAGGTTTTGGAAAAGTTCATATATCCTCCTTCAGCAATGTCCGCAGCTTCTGCCGGGCCCGGGTCAGCTGTGCCCGGACGGTGGAGGGAGACCGGCCCAGAATCCGGGCGATCTCCTCCGTCTGATAGCCCTCATAGTAGAACAGGTGGATGACGGCCCGGTATTTGCCGGGGAGATGGGTCAGAGCCTCGTCCACAGTGGATTCCACGGAGTCTTGGTAGGAATAGACATCCTCCAGCGGGAGAGTCCGCATCCGCCAGGGGGAGGCCAGCAGGCTCCTTGCGCAGTTGGCCGTCACCCGCAGGAGCCACGCACGTCGGTGTTCCTCATTCGCAAAATCCGGAGCGGACCGGTGGAGCCGGAGAAAAACCTCTTGAAACACGTCGTCGGCGTCGCTGCGGGAGCGGGTCATGGCGTAGGCCAGCCGGTAGACTGCGGAGCCGTATTGCGCCACGGCTTCGGCGGTATCGGGCATGTGATCACATCCTTCTGTAAGGAATACCCGGCAGAGGGCGGAATTGCTGCAAAGAGAAAAAACATTACATTTGTTTTGGCGGGAATGTTGTGTTTGGTTGCGGCGGTGTTAGGTGGCTGTGGTGGACTTTCCAGACGGGGGCTGGTATGATGGGGACATCAAACGAGAGGGGGAGGCCCATGACCTTTGGAGAAAAACTGACCCGCCTGCGGAAGCGGGAGGGGCTCAGTCAGGAGGCGCTGGCGGAGCGGCTGGGGGTCTCCCGCCAGGCGGTGAGCCGCTGGGAACAGGGGGCGGCCCTGCCGGACGCGGCGAAACTGCTGCCCTGCGCCCGGCTGTTCAGTGTGGACGTGGAGTGGCTGCTGGATGAGGAACAGGATGGGGAGGATCGGCTTTCGGCGGCGGAGTTCCTGCAGGGAACGGAAAGGCCCTCTGTTCACAGAGACTGGCCCTGGTATATCGCCGGCGGCATCGTCACCGGCGCGGGTTCTTTGGGTATGGTGACCATGGGGATTCTGAGCGCCGTCTTTCCTGTCGTGGTTTCCGAGGCTCCGGCGGGGGTGGAGTGGGTCCTCATCTACACCGGCCTGGCTGGTTTTCTGAAAGCTCACGGCGTAGAGTGGCTCTTTGCCCTTTGGGCGGCGGTGGCCCTGGCGGGGCTCTGGCTGCTGGCCCAGCCGCCTATCCGGCGACGGGAGCAGACGGCCTCCCAGTTTTCCTCCTGGTACGCCGCGGGCGTGGCGGTAGGGCTGTACGGCGTCGGTCAGACCGCCTGGTATGTCCAGCTGGGCAAGCTGAGAGACCTGCCTGTGCTGGCCCTTTTCCTGGCGGCGGCGGTCTGGTGCACGGTGCGGCAGTTTTGGCGGCTGGGCGGGGAGCCGGACGAGACCCGCAGGCGGCAGGAACGGATCATTGCCCTGCTATACACCGTCGCACAGGGAGTCCTTCTCCTGCTGACGGCGGAGGCGGGCTTTGGCCTGGTGGCGCTGGTGCTCCATATTGGGGTGTATTTCATCTGCGCTGCAGCCATAACCTGGAGGCGGTCCGGCAGGGGAAAGCACTAAACACAAAAACAGGAGGCCGGTCTCCCGGCCTCCTGCCTTTGTGTCTGTTCGGTTATCCCATCAGATAGGCGTACTTGGTCAGCACCGTCCAGATGAACACCTCGATGTCGGCGGGCAGGTCGTTCTTGGCGTCCAGATCTGCCTCGAACACCTTGCTGTCCAGGCGCACCAGCACCTTCTTCCCGCCCAGAGGCAGGAAGCCCTGATTGTTTACACTCTCGTCAAAGCCCTCCCGGGTCAGGAACAGGGTGAACTTCTCCCGGTAGGGGGCGGAGTCGTAGGGGCAGAACACGGCGCAGTTGCCGCACTCGTTGCACATCCGGTCCACATGGAGGATCTGCTGGCGGCCGTCCGGCAGCTCGATGACCACATTGGCCCGGTTGGGGCACACGTCGGCGCAGACCTGGCACACCACGTTGCAGGTCAGGCACCGGTCGCCCTCGCACTTGGCGCTCTCGCAGAGGACGCCCTTCTTGGCGACGGCCTCCTCCCGGGTGGCTACGGCCTTGGCGGGGATGGCAAACTTGTGGGCCTCGCCGATGACGGCATTGGCGAAATACTGGGCGTCGGCAATGCCCTCCACCACGGTGGCGGGCCCGCGCATGGCGTCGCCGCCGGCATAGACGCCCTCGAGATTGGTCTTGAAGGCGGGGATGCCCTTCTCGTCCACGGTGATGCCGTTCCGGGTGAAAACCTCGCTCTCAACCTTCTCGCCCACGGCGGAGACCACGGTGTCGCAGGGGATCTCCACCATTTCGCCGGTGGGGACGGGCTTGCGGCGGCCCTTGTCGTCCGGGTCGCCCAGCTTCATCTTCTCACAAATCAGCTTGCCGTCCTTCTGCTCCACAGGGGCTACCAGCTCCAGGAACTCCACGCCGTCGGCAATGGCCATCTCCAGCTCCTCCGCATCGGCGGGCATATACTTCTTCGTCCGGCGGTACACCAGGGTAGAGGATTTGGCCCCGGCCCGCAGAGCGGCCCGGGCGGCGTCCATGGCGGTGTTGCCGCCGCCCACCACGGCCACATGGCCCAGGGAGACGTCCTTACCCGCCTTCATGTCGCGCAGCCAGCCGATGACCGGCACCACGTTGCCGGGGATGTCCAGCCGTCCGGCCTTCCAGGCGCCCACGGCGAAGAAGATGTGGGTATAGCCCTGTGCCTTCAGCTCTGCCACAGAGGGGGCCTCGGTGTTCAGCTTTACCTCCACGCCCATCTTCTCCATCAGAGCCACGTCCTTGTCGATGGCCTCGTCGCTGATGCGGAAGGCAGGGATCACCTGCCGGACGATGCCGCCCAGGCGGTCCGCTTTTTCAAACAGCGTCACGGGGATGCCCGCCCGGCCCACGAAGTACGCCGCGGACATGCCGGTGGGGCCGCCGCCGATGACGGCCACCTTCCGGCCGTCCGTCACCGGCGCGGGAGGCGTGATCTTGGACATGTAGGCGTCATAGCCCTTTTCGGCCGCCACCAGCTTGGTGGCCCGGATGTTCACGGGCTCGTCGTAATAATTCCGCATACACTTGGTCATGCAGTTGTGGGCGCAGATGGTGCCCGTGATGAAAGGCAGGGGGTTCTTCTCGGTGATGAGCCGCAGGGCGGAGGCGTACGCGCCCTTCCGGCACAGCTCGATATACTCCGGAATGTCCTGGTGGATGGGGCAGCCGCCCTTGCAGGGAGCGGTGAAGCAGTCCAGCAGGGGAACCTTTTCATAGAGTTTGCGGCGGGGCAGGGGCTTGATGGCCTTCACGTGATACTTGTCGGACCGGGCCGCCAGAGAGAGGGCCTCGATGCCGACCACGTCCACGCCGGTGAAGGGCTTAAAGTCCAGAGCGTCCAGCTTGTCTCCGATCTGGGTGAACCGCTGGTAGCCGCCGGGCTTCAGCTCGGTGGTGGCCATGGTGATGGGCCAGATACCGCAGGCGAACAGCTTGTCGATGTTGAAGGCGTCGGCACCGCCGGCATAAGAGAGGCGCAGCTTCCCGCCAAACTCCTTGGCCATCATGGCGGCCATGGTGGTGGTCAGGGGGAAGAGGGACTTGCCCGCCATGTACATCTCCTCGCTGGGCAGTTCTCCGGCCTTCACGTCCACAGGGAAGGTGTTGGAGAGCTTCAGGCCGAATTCCAGCCCCTCCTTGTCTGCCAGGGCCTGGAGGCGGTGGAACATGGGCACCGCGTCGGCGTACTGCAGGTCCTCCTTGAAGTGGTGATCGTCGAAGGCGATATAGTCATAGCCCATGGAGTCCAGAATGGACCGGGCGGTCTCGTACCCCAGGATGGTGGGATTGCACTTGACGAAGGTGTGCAGGTGCTTCTTCTCCAGCAGGTAGCTGGCGATCCGCTCGATCTCGTCCGGCGGGCAGCCGTGGAGGGTGGACACCGTCACGGATCCGGACACATGGGGAGTGATCGTGTCGATATAATCGCTTTCTCCCGGGAAGAACTCCTTCAAAACAGCGATGCACTCCTGGAAGATGGGCGTCTTGGAGGCGTCCACCATGCCGTTCAGGAAGGTGTCGATCTTCTCACCCTGGATGCCTGCCAGGTCATAGCCCACGGACATGTTGAACACGAATCCGTTGGGATCGCCCAGACCATAGACCTTTGCCATGATCTTCAGGGCGCACCAGGCTTTCACATACTCCTCGAAAGCCTGCTGGACATACAGCTCCGTGGACCACTCGCAGTTGTAGCACTCATCCTCCGCCAGAATGCAGGGGCGGTTGATGCAGGCGGCCAGATCCGCGCCGTCCATCTTCTGGACGGTCTTCAGCTCGAAGAACCGGGCGCCGGCGAAATAGCCGGCAATGATGTTCTGGGCCAGCTGGGTGTTGGGGCCGGCGGCGGGGCCGAAGGGGGTCTCGATGGCCTCGCCGAAGATGGGCAGCTTCTTCACGCCGGCCTTGTAGGGCTTGTGGACGCCGAACACGGCGCCGTCCCGGCGGTATTCGGTGGTGATCCAGGTCATCAATTCCCGAAAGGGAATGGGGGTCATTAACTCAGACATAGTTTTTCCTCCTCAGAATAACTCCTGAAATACGAATGCGCACTGCTTCCGCAGGGGCACATCGGCCGGTCATCAATACTCCTTGTGGTTCAGCCGGCCCCACAGACGCTTGCTGCTCTCCAGAATGTGGGCATTCACGGCCTCCTCGTCGATCTCCGTCAGGACCCGGTCCTTCATCAGGATTCTGCCGTTAATCATGGTGGTCTGGCACTGCCGCCCCGTCATGCCGAAGAGCATGTGCCCGTCGATGTTGGCATCAGAGAACGGTGTGAAGGGCTTGTAGTCCATGACGATCACGTCCGCCGCCGCGCCGGGCTTCAGCACGCCCAGAGTGGGGAAGCCGGTGCGCTCCGCCATCTTGGCGTTGTTGCGGAACAGCATGTCCGTCACCTCGCACCAGCCCACGTTGGGCATACAGGCGTTGTGCCGCTGGGAGCACAGGGCCACCTTGATGGACTCCAGCATGTCGTTGGTGTAGGCGTCGGTACCCAGACCGATCAGAATGCCCTTCTTGTAGAGCTGCAGCACCGGAGAGATACCCACGGCGTTGCCCATGTTGCTCTCCGGGTTGTTGACGCACATGGTGTCCGTGGCCTTGATGATATCCATTTCCGCCGTGTTCACATGGATGCAGTGGCCCAGGATGGTCTTGGGTCCCAGGATGCCGTGGTCCTGGAGCCGCTGGACGGGCCGGCGGCCGTAGTTCTGGAGGGAGTCGTACACGTCGTTCATGCCCTCGGACACGTGGATGTGATAGCCCACCCGGCCGCTGTTGGCCGCCGCCATCCGGTCAAAGGTCTTGTCGGAGATGGTGAACAGGGCATGTCCGCCGAACATGGCCTTCAGCATATCGGAGGGGTTCTGCTCGCAGTAGTCGATGAAGTCCTTGTTCTCCTGCACGGACTGAAGGGATTTCTCCTCCCCGTCCCGGTCGCTGACCTCATAGCACAGGCACGCCCGCATCCCGAATTCCCTCGTCACCTCGGCGATCCGCATCAGGGAGCCGGGGACCTCACAGAAGCTGGCGTGATGGTCGAAAATGGTGGTGACGCCCTGCTTGATGGAGTCGATCACCAGGGCCTGGGCGCTGGCCTTGGTGGCCTCCAGGTCCAGATTCCGGTCAATGTACCACCACTGGCCGTCCAGCACCTCATAGAAGCTGGTGGGGTTGTACCCATCGATGGAGAGGCCCCGGGCTAGGGCGGAGTAGATGTGGGTGTGGGCATTGATAAGGCCCGGCATGATGACGCCGCCACGAGCGTCCACAAATTCCGCCTGGGGGTACTTGGCCTTCAGATCCGCGGTGGTGCCGACCTCCACGATCTTGCCGCCATCGGTGACCACGCCGCCGTCCGGCAGGTAGCCGATGCCCTCCGGATCCCGGGTGATGACCTTGCCGTTTGCCAGTAAAATCATAAAAATGACCTCCTTTTGTCCGTCTTTTGCATATCTGATAAAAAGAAAAGGCGCTTCAAACCGCTGTCGGTTTGAAACACCTACCAAAAGACCGGAATGATAGGTGTCAGCCCGTGCGCGCAGCACTTCGTTGCAGCTATCATTCTTCCCTTGTACTTGTATTTTACCGGACAGCAGCCTAAAATGCAAGCAGGGAAGCTCAAAAATTTTCAGATGGATTTTGTGTAGTTTGCCGGAAAGCGGCGGAACTTATTCCCAACCGGGTCCGTCTACATGAAATGAAATAAAGAAAGCGATGGAATCAGAGAAAGAGGAGGCGTCAGAATGAAACGGCTTTGGATTTGCCTGCTGGCTTTTGCGCTGCTGACGGGATGCGGCGATTCCGGCGACATTGCGGTGACAACGGTATACGAAACAGATGACCCGCCCCGGACCGCCCTGACCACGGAGTGGGAGACCTACGACCCGTCGGTGGAGACGGTGTGGTGCATCCTGTCCTATGAGGGGGAAGGGGAATCTCTGGAGTATGGGGCGCCCTATTGGCTGGATGTGCGGGAGGCGGACGGCAGCTGGACCCAGGTGCCCCTGGCTGAGAACGCCGGATGGGATGCCATGCTGTATACCCTGCCGTCCGGTGAAAAGCAGGCGTTTCCGTGCATCCTGTCCCTGTTTGACTACGACTTCTCCGGCGGCGGTACGTTCCGCGTCATCAAAGAGATCGGAGAATATACGGCCGCGGCGGAGTTCACCCTGACAAAGGGGGCGGTCATCTCCGCAGAGACGCCTTACGGCTTCGGCCCCATGGAGGAGGTACCGGAGTACGGCGACCCGGCGGAGCTCTCCGCCGGCGGTGCCGTGGTGTTCACCGAGGCGGGAACGGAGAACGCGGATGCGGCGGAGATATTTTTGGAGAAGGTCTCCCTGGGCATCCCCTGCCAGCTGCGGACCCTTCAGAACTACTATGAGAGCTGGCCCATGCTGATCGACGTCATCTATGACGGCCGCGGCTTTCTCTGGCGGATGCGGACCGGCGGAGAGATCACGGAGAAACGATTTTCCTACATCGTGACGGACGGCACGGACGTATACCTCTCCAACGGCGCAGACTGGGAGAGCACAGAACAGTACGACAGTACGAGAAGGCGTTTCTGCTGCCCTCCGGCTCCGGCTCCTTCCTGGTACCCGCGGCGGAAGCGATGACAGATGACCGGCTGGCGGAAAATACCGCCCGCTATCGGATCTGGTCAGGCGACGGGATGCGGGCTGCTTCCCTGACGGAGGACCCTGCAGAATTCAGCGTCATACGCTGTGACCCGGAGAGCGGAACATGGAGCAGGTCCTGGACCATCCGGGAGCTGGATGACCGGGCCACGGCAGTGAGGGACCTTTCCTGGCTGGAATCCGGAGCACTCCTGCACATCACTTATGAAACGGAGAAGGACGGCACGCTGACGGTTGGCTTTGTGCCGGACGCTGAACTGACTGATCCCGGCGATCTCTGCGGCTATCCGGCGGAATAGAGACTGCGGGGCCGGCGGTTTGCCGGTTTTTCCGTAGAATACTGCAAAATCTTGGGATTTTCCATTGACAAGGGCACAAAAGCTCTGATATTCTATTCGGGCTGATTGAAACGATTTCCCGACCATTCCCCAACATTAAAAAGGAGAGAGATGCACACATGCTGGGAGAGATCATTGCGGATTTGAGCAACTGGATGTATACCTACCTGCTGGTGATTCTGCTGGTGGCCGCCGGACTGTTTTTCACCATTCGGAACCGGTTCCCGCAGCTGCGGCTGCTGCGGGAGGCCATCCGCGTGGTGGTGGAGCGGCCGGAGAAGGAGGGAAGCGTGTCCTCCTTCCAGGCGCTGATGGTGTCCACCGCCTCCCGGGTAGGTACGGGCAACATTATCGGCGTGTCCGTGGCCATCTGCATGGGCGGCTACGGCGCCGTGTTCTGGATGTGGCTCATCGCCCTGCTGGGCGGCGCCACGGCCTTTACCGAATCCACGCTGGCGCAGATTTACAAGCGCCGGAACCCGGAGACCGGCGAGAGTTACGGCGGCCCTGCCTATTATATTGAGGCGGCCCTCCACAGCCGTCCCCTGGCGGTGCTGTTTGCCCTGAGCCTCATCGCCACCTACGCCGGCGGCTTCAACATGCTCTGCTCCTACAACCTCCAGTCCACCTTCTCCGGATACAGCTTTTATTCCCCGGAGTGGACGCCCTGGATCATCGGCGGCATCGTGGCGCTGCTGACCGGGTACTGCGTCATGGGCGGCGGCAAGCGGATCATCGCCTTCGCCTCCACTCTGGTGCCCATCATGGGCGGACTGTACGTGCTGGTGGCCCTGGTGGTCATCGTCATGAACGTGGGGCTGATTCCCCAGGTGTTCGGACGGATCTTCTCCGAGGCGTTCGATTTCCAAGCCATCTTCGCCGGCTTCACCGGCTCTGCCGTGATGCAGGGCGTGAAGCGGGGCCTCTTTTCCAACGAGGCCGGCGTGGGCTCCGCCCCCAACGCTGCCGCCTCTGCCAATGTCAGCCATCCGGTGAAGCAGGGGCTGGTCCAGATGCTGTCTGTCTTCCTGGACACGCTGGTGATCTGCTCCGCCACCGCCTTCATGCTGCTGTGCTCCGGTGTGGAGCCCGCAGTGGAGCTGCAGGGCGCCCCCTATGTGCAGTCGGCCCTGGCCGCCTCCTTCGGCACCCTGGGTCCCGTTTTCATCACCGTGGCCATGGTGCTCTTTGCCTTCACAACTCTGATCGGAAACCTCTACTATGTGGACAATGCCCTGGCGTATCTGCTGGGGCACGTGCCCTCCAAGCGGTTCATGGTGGTGTTCCGCCTGATTGCCATGGGACTGATTTTCCTGGGCGCCGGCCTCACGCTGGATCTGGTGTGGAACCTGTCTGACGTGCTGATGGGCGTCATGGTGCTCATCAACATTCCGGTGATCGCGGTCCTCTCCCGTCCGGCGGCGGCAGCCCTGCGGAACTATACCGAGCAGCGCAGGGCCGGCAAGAACCCCGTGTTCCGGGCCGCGGACATCGACCTGAAGGAAAAGACCGAATACTGGAACTGAAATAAAAACGGCAGGGCTTTGAAAGCGGACGCTTCGGCGTCCGCTTTTTTTGCATAGAATGGAATAGAAACAGAAAATTTACAAAAACTACTTGAAATAAAAAATGAAATCGCTTAATATAATATCGAAAACTATATTATATGATGCGGACGGCATGATGCCGGATTTCAAGAAGGAGAGACCATTCCATGCGCAAACTGTTTGCAAAGGCCCAGGACCCCATCAGCTGTGAAACCCATGCGCTCGGCGCGGTGGCCGCACTGGGGGGCGGTCTGCTGTATCTGCTTCGGGGCGTCTGGACGGATGCGGCCATACCGGCGGTGGCGGCGGCCCTGTGCTTCTGTCTGTCTATGGCGGCACTGTATGCCGCCAGCGCCATCTATCACTACTATCCCGGCACTGCCGCCAGCGGCGGAGTGAAGCGGGTGCTACGGAAAATGGACCACAGTATGATCTATGTGCTGATTGCCGGCAGCTACACGCCCTTCTGCGTGGTGCTGCTGCCCCAGCCCAGGGGAACACAATTCTGCCTGATCCTCTGGGGCGTGGCCCTGGCGGGGGTGCTGGCGAAGATGCTGTGGATCAACGCACCGCGGATGCTGTCCACGGCAGTATATCTCATCATGGGATGGTCCGTGGTGTTTGTGGCAAAGGACTTCACCGCTCTGGGCCAGCCCTGCCTGACGCTGGTGGCCCTGGGCGGGATCTGCTACTCGGTGGGAGCGGTGTTCTACGCCGTCAAGAAGCCAAACATCTCTGCAGAGTGGACCTTCCACGAACTGTTCCACCTGTTGATTCTGGCGGGGTCTTTCTTCCACTATCTGGCGGTATATCTGTATGTGCTGTGACGCAGTGGCGAAAAATCTGACTGAAAACGAAAGCAGCCCGGCGGAATATCCGCCGGGCTGCTTTTGGAATCTGTGCAATTGGAACACTGGCGCGGTTTATTGCGGGCTTTCATCCGGTATCGGAAGGCCGTGCGACTCCATCAAGCCGTACGACTCCAGCAGAGCTTTTGCCTCGTCCAGAGATGCTGCCGGAGCGACATAGACGGAGGAGCCGGCTACGTAGGTTGACGTTCCGTCGTCCTCGCCGGGGACCCGCTCAAAGGGGAACAGGAAGAACTGCGTATATTCCCGGTCTGTGTACAGTTCCCCGAAAAACGTGTGGGCGGGGAACTTTCCGTATTCGAGCAGGCCCCGGTTGAGGCCGCCGCCCTCATGGGCCATGGTCAGCCAGACCTTGCTGGCTTCCTCAGAGGTGAAGGGCTGTTCCTCCAGTTCCAGATAGCCGCTGAAGCTGTCATCCTGCCCCCACTGCTTCACCATCTCCCCGTGGAAATGCAGAGTGGTGTTCACGGCCGTGGCCTCGCCATCCTCCCACAGGACCGCCGGGAGTGTCACGTCCACCTGTGACCGGAATTTCACCATGCGGGCAATGACCAGTGCGGCAGCGAGAATCAGTACCAGACAGATCACCGTCGTGGCCCGGTTGGGGCCGTGCCGTTTGGCGTTCGTCTGCTCTGGGGCCATGGTATGCTCCTTTCCGCCGGACGGGACCGGCCTGCCGTGCATCACACACGTAAAGGGAGAGCGCCTTATTTTGTCCCGAAGATCCGGTCACCGGCATCGCCCAGACCGGGGACAATATAGCCGTGCTCGTTCAGATGGTCATCCACGGCGCCGCAGTAGATGTCCACGTCCGGGTGGGCCTTCTGGATGCGCTCCACACCCTCCGGCGCGGCCAGCAGAACCATCAGCTTGATGTTTTTGCAGCCCCGCTTCTTCATCTCGGTGATGGCGGCCTCGGCGCTGCCGCCGGTGGCCAGCATGGGATCCACGATCATGATGTCCCGCTCCGCAATGTCCTTGGGCATCTTGCAGAAGTAGACATGGGGCTCCAGCGTCTCCTCATCCCGGAACATGCCGATGTGGCCCACACGGGCGGAGGGCACCATCCGCAGCACACCGTCCACCAGCCCCAGGCCCGCCCGGAGGATGGGCACCACAGCGAACTTCTTGCCTTTCAGGGTGGGGGCGATGGTCCTGCAGATGGGGGTCTCCACCTCCTTGGTGGTCAGGGGCAGATCCCGGGTGGCCTCATAGGTGATCAGCATCCCGATCTCGGAGACGATCTCCCGGAAATCCTTGACGCTGGTGTCCTTGTCCCGCAGGATGGTCAGCTTGTGGGCCACCAGGGGGTGGTCCATCACATGCACTTTGCCGCTCATACTTATAAACTCCTTTTCTCTGATATCCTTGATGTAAACCGTTCCCTACGATCTAAACCGTTCCCTCAGATCTGGGGCGGCTGCCGCAGACGCTGGGCCTGGGGAGGGCGGAGATAGACCGGGAGCAATTCCTGGGCGGAGACCAGCTTTCCCGCCCGGGCCAGGTCCTCGGCGCACAGGGCCACGGACATGGCGTTCTGCATCACCAGCTGGGGCGGTGCCAGGCGGCAGGGCAGTCCCGCCTCTGTCAGCGCCTTCTCACAGAGGACGGCGCCGTCCCCCACGATCACCAGGGGCAGCGGCTCGCTCCGCAGCTCCTCCGCCAGCTCCGCAAGGCCGATGGCGCGATCCGGCGTCCGGCGGGTCAGGCGGCCATGTTCGGAGGTGAAGAGGGCGTTGTAGATCTGGCTGCGCCGGGCGTCCATGGCGCAGACCACCAGGGCGTCCATGTGGGCCACGTTCCGGGCCATGGCCTCCAGGGTGGAGACGGCCGCGCAGGGCTTGTCCGCGGCAAAGGCCAGTCCCTTGGCAGCCGAGACGCCGATGCGGATGCCGGTGAAGGACCCCGGGCCTGCCGCCACAGCGACGGCGTCGCAGTTCTGGACGGTCAGGCCGGTGTTTTTCAGCATGGCCTCCACAATGGGCATCAGGGTGCGGCTGTGGGTGAGGCCGGTGTCCTGATAGCCGGAGCAGAGGACTTTCCCATCCTCCGTGACGGCAGCGGAGACCGCTTTGGCGGAGGTTTCCAGTGCCAAGATCCTCATCGGGCGGCACCTCCTTCCACGGTGATGCTCCGCCAGCCGTCGTGCTCCGGATGGCGGGTGAGGGTCACATAGACCGTGCCCTCCGGCAGGGCGTCCGCCACCTGCTCGCTCCACTCTACGGCGCAGACGCCGCCCCGGGAGAGATAGTCCTCCCAGCCGATGTCGAACAGGTCCTCAGACCCGTTCAGCCGGTACATATCGAAGTGGAACAGAGGGGTAGGGCCCTCATACTCGTTGACGATAGTGAAGGTGGGGCTGGTGACCCGGCCCCGGCATCCCAGGCCACGGGCAAGGCCACGGGTAAAGGCGGTCTTGCCCATGCCCAGACCGCCCCGGTAGGCCACCACGGCGCCGGGAGAGAGAGCGGCGGCCAACCGTTCACCAAAGGCCTCCGTCTCCGCCTCGCTGTGGGAAATATACTCCACGAAGCAGCGCTCCTTTCCAGTGACATTTCCAAATCCGATTCAGTATACCATATTTTGAACAGTCTGTAAAAACAAATTTGCGGCGTTTACACATCTTTTCATTTGTGGTATACTGCATTCGTCAAATTCTGCGCCGGAGGAAATGGAAACGCCCATGTGGAACCGACTGAAAGCCATTCTGGCAGACTTCATACAGCAGGCCGACCTGGTGCTGCTGGGGCTCTGCTGCGCCGCCACCCTGTACGGCATGGCGCTGATCGCCAGCGCCACCCGGTATCTGAACATCGGCGGCATCGTGCGATATGTGGGCGTCCAGGGGGCGGCCATGGTGCTGGGCATCTGCGCCTATATCTTCATGTCCATGTTGGACCTGGAGCGGCTGATGCGACGGTGGAAGTGGCTTGTGGCCTTCAACGTCGTGTTCATCGCCCTGCTGCTGACACCTTTTGGCGTCTCGGACAACACGGGCAACACCGCATGGCTGAAATTTCCCTTTCTCCCCTTCAGCATCGGCCCGGCGGAGGTGGTGAAGATCACCTTCACCCTGCTGCTGGCCAAGCAGTTGGAGTGGCTGCGGGAGGTGAAGCGGGATCTGAAATCCTTCCCCTCCGCCCTGATGGTGGCGGGACACACCATCGCCCTGATGGGGTGGTACGTGGGGATTTCCGGGGATATGGGCAACGGCCTGACATTTTTCTTCATCTTTCTGTGCATGGCCTTTGTGGCAGGCTTCGCTCTGCGGTGGTTCGTCCTGCTGTTCGCCGGCAGCGGGGCAGCCATTGCCGCCTCGGTGGCTCTGGGCCTGATGCCGGACTATATGATCAACCGTTTCCGGGTCCTGTTTGACCACTCCTATGATACCCTGGGAGCAGGCTGGCAGCAGACCCGGGGCCTGCTGGCCCTGGGCTCCGGCGGCCTCTTCGGCCAGGGATACATGCAGGGCACCCAGACTCAGGCGGGGGAGGGGTCCCTGCCGGCCCGGCACACGGACTTCATCTTCTGTGTCTGCGGGGAGGAGCTAGGGATGATCGGCTGTCTTGTTGTGATCGCCCTGCTGGCGGCCATCATCATCCGGGTGCTGCTGGTGGCCCGCCGGGCTGAGACGCCCTTCCACTGCTATGTCTGTGTGGGTGTGGCGGCCATGCTGATCTTCCAGACTGTGGTGAACATCGGTATGTGCCTGTTTGTGATGCCCGTGATCGGTCTGACCCTGCCGTTCTTCAGCTACGGCGGGTCCTCGCTGTTGACACTGTATGCCGCCATGGGCGTGGTGTCCGGCATCAAAAAGCGATCCCCTGTGGTCCGCCGTCCGGGCAGGCCCCTGGGGTGAGCGGAAGGATCTCCCAAACACGGCCGGAGTGCGCTCCGGCCGTGTTTTTCTGCATATTTCCGGCGGGCGGGAAGAAACTAGCGGTGCACCCAATTCAATACAGGAGGTATGATCGCCTTGAAGACCCAACTGATGAAACGCGCCGCCGCCCTGTGCCTGGCGGTAGTCCTGACCCTGTCCGTCAACGCCGCCGCCCTGTTCGGCGGCAAGGAGAAGGCCCAGCCGGCAGAGGGGAGCCCCACAGCCCAGGCGCTGGAGATCCGCACCTACCGGGGCATTCCCTATCACGCCCAGTTTCTGGCCGCGGGCGGCGAGGGAGAGGACCTGACCTTCACCGTGGAGAAAGAGCCCAAAAAGGGCACCGTCCAGATTGACGGCGCCAGCTTCACCTATACCCCGGAGGGGGATTCCACCGGGAGCGACAGCTTCACCTATACCGCCACTGACAGCGCCGGACGCGTGTCTCAACCCGCTACGGTGAGCGTCACCATTGAGAAGGCCAAGTCCGGCGTCACCTATGCGGACACGGCGGACAGCACCGCCGCGGTGGCCGCGCAGGACCTGGCGGAGGCGGGGATTTTCACCGGTGCCAAGATCGGAGACCAGTACTACTTTGAGCCGGATAAGCCCGTCTCCCGCAGCGAGTTTCTGGCCATGGTGATGGAGACTGCCGGGGACGAGCCCACCGCCGTCACCATGACCGGCTTCTGCGACGACGCGGCCATCCCCACCTGGGCCAAGGCCTACGCCGCGGCCGGTGTGGCGGACGGCATCATTCAGGGCGTCTCCACAGCAGAGGGCGTGGCCTTCCAGGGAGACGAACCCATCACCTTCAATGAGGCGGCTACCGTGCTCAACCGCGTCCTGGCGGTGGAGGATGTGGATCTGGCCGGCTGGTACGCAGACCGGGAGGCAGTGCCCTCCTGGGCGGCCCAGGCCGTGGGGAACATGGAGGCAGTCAGCGTCCTCGCCGCGGGCAGCTTCGGCAGCGCCGCCATGGGAGAAACCGTCACCCGGGCGGACGCGGCCCAGATGCTCTCCGCCGCCGGCACCCTGCTGGAGGGAGAACCGGCCGGCCTCTTCGACTGGCTCCTCTGAGCTGGGAATTTCCGGCAGAACAAACAGCCCTCCGAAAAAGTGTAGGCGCTTTTTCGGAGGGCCTGCGGCGTTTTAGCAGTTGTATTTGGGGGCGGTTTGTGCTAAACTATGGAACATTAAAATAGGATGATTATGACTACCCATCGGAGAGCAGTCAAGATAGAAGGGACTGGAAACGAGCATGAAGATCGTTGTATTGGCGGGGGGAATCTCCACAGAGCGGGCGGTCTCCCTGGTGACGGGCACCGGCGTGTGCCGCGCCCTGCGGGAAAACGGCCATCGGGCCATCCTGGTGGATCTGTTCCTGGGGCTGGAGGAGGTCCCGGCGGACCTGGAGACCCTGTTTGACGCGCCCGACGGCCTGTGCCCCGACGCGAAGATCGAGGTGGAGGCGCCGGACCTGGAGACGGTGAAGCGCGGCCGGAAGGATCAGGGCCCCAGCCACATCGGCCCCCACGTGCTGGACATCTGCCAGAAGGCGGACCTGGTGTTCCTGGGCCTCCACGGTATGGACGGGGAGGACGGCCGCATCCAGGCCGCCCTGGATTTACTGGGCGTGCCCTACACCGGCGCGGGTCATCTGGCCTCCGCTGTCGCCATGGACAAGGCGGTTTCCAAGCAGATTCTGGACGCGTGCGGCATCCCCACCCCCAAGTGGCGGCTGCTGTCCTATGGACTGGATGAGGCGGAGCCCCTGGCCCAGACGCTGCCTATGCCCTGCGTCATCAAGACCATCGGGGGCGGTTCGTCCCTGGGTGTGTACTTACCGGAGGACCGGACGGAGCTGAAGCGGGCCCTGGAGGAGGTGCTGCGCTACGGCGCCAAGGTCCTGGCGGAGGAGCGGATCTACGGCCGGGAGCTGACAGTGGCGGTCCTGGGGGACCGCTGGCTGCCGGCGGTGGAGACCGTGCCCGCCGGAAAGGAATTTGACTACGTGGCCAAGTACCAGGCCGGCGCGGCGGTGGAGACCTGTCCGGCCGATGTGCCGCCCGCGGTGATGCAGGCCGCCGGTGAGCTGGCCCTGCGGACCCACCGGGCGTTGGGATTGGAGGTCTACTCCCGCACGGACATGATTCTGGACAAAGACGGAAATCTGTGGGTGCTGGAGGCCAACTCCCTGCCGGGCATGACCCCCAACAGCTTTGTCCCCAAGGAGGCCGCCGCCGTGGGCATGAGCTACAACCAGCTTTGCGAGGAGATCGTGCGGCTCTCCTGCGACGTGAAGAGAAGAGGGTGAACTGCATGCAGCCAATGACCATTCCTGAGATCATATCCGCTGTGGACGGCACCTGGCTGAATCCCCGGAAGGGGGCGGCCCCCGTCACCGCTGTGTGCACCGACAGCCGGAAGATTGCCCCCGGCTGCCTGTTCCTGCCCTGGGTGGGGGAGCGGTTCGACGGCCATGACTTCATCGACAGGGCCCTGGACGCGGGAGCCGCCGGGTGCTTGTGCGCCCGGAGGCCGGAGCTGCTGCGGCCAGACAAGTTCTATATCCAGGTGGCGGACACCCGGCTGGCCCTGCGGGCCCTGGCGTCCGCCTACCGGGACCGGTTCGCCATCCCCTTTGTCCAGGTCACCGGCAGCGTGGGCAAGACCACCACAAAGGAGATGCTGGCGGCGGTGCTGGGGGCGAAGCTCCGGGTGCTGAAGACACCGGAGAACTTCAACAACGACATCGGCACGCCCCTGACCCTGCTGGGCCTGGGGCCGGAGCATCAGGCGGCGGTGATCGAGACCGGCATGAACCACTTCGGGGAGATCCGCTATTTGGGGGAGATGGTGCGGCCGGACATCGCCGTCATCTCCAACATCGGTGACGCCCACATCGAGCATCTGGGCAGCCGGGAGGGGATCCTCAAGGCCAAGAGCGAGATTTTTGAGAACCTGAAGCCGGAGGGACTGGCGGTCCTTAACGGGGATGACGCCCTGCTGAACACCCTGGACCTGCCCTTCCGGACCGTCCGCTGCGGCCGGTCGGAGCACTGCGCCGTCCGGGTGATAGACATGGCCGACCACGGCGTAGCGGGAATTACCTGCACCGTCGTGTCCCCCCGGGACACCTATCACCTGACCATCCCTGCGCCGGGAGAGCACATGGCCTACTCTGCTGCCATCGCCGTGGCGGTGGGAGAGGAACTGGGCCTTTCCACGGAGGAGATCACCCGGGGCGCGGCTTCGTATGAACCCGCCGGATCCCGGATGCGGGTGCTTCGTCTGCGGGACGGGCGGCTGGTGCTGGATGACTGCTACAACGCCAATCCCCAGTCCGTCACTGCGGCCCTGGAGATCCTGGCCAAGACCGAGTGCGGCCGGAAGGTGGCCGTGCTGGGGGACATGGGGGAACTGGGGGACCTGACGGACCAGGCCCACTACAACATGGGCGCCCTGGCCGCCATGCTGGGCATCGACGAGGTGGTGGCCATCGGCGCCAAGGCGGAGAAGATCGCCGACGGCGCCGCCCAGAGCGGCGGCTCCGTCACCCATTTTGCCACCAAGGAGGAGGCCGTCCACGAATTGACTGACCAGCTGGGCACCGACACTGCCATGCTGGTGAAGGCGTCCCACGCCATGCACTTTGGCTGGATCGTGGAGCAGTTGAAACAAGCGTATGATTGAGATTCAAGTGAACAACCTGGTGAAGTCCTTTGAGGTGGGGAAGAACGTCCTGGACGGCCTCACCTTTCAGGTGGACCAGGGGGAGCGGGTGGGGCTGCTGGGCCGCAACGGCGCGGGCAAGACCACCCTGTTCAAGATACTGACCGGCGAGCTGGACTACGACGAGGGCACCGTCGTGGTGGGCCAGGGCCGGCGGGTGGGCCTGATCTCCCAGATCCCCGTCTACCCCGCCGGCTGCACAGTAGAGGACGTGCTGCGCTCCGCCTTCGCCCGGCTGGAGAGCCTGGCGGAGGAGATGCGGGCCCTGGAGGCCCGGATGGCCGCCGGGGAGAGCGACCCTGCCATTTTGAAGCGGTACGGCACATTAAGCGAGCGGTTTGAGGCATTTGGCGGCTATGACACGGATGTGGCGGTGAATAAGATCGCCAACGGCCTGTCCATTCCGGACAGCCAGCGGTCCCAGCTGTTCGACAGCCTCTCCGGCGGGGAAAAGACCCGGGTGAACCTGGGCCGCCTCATCCTGGAGGACACGGACATCCTGCTGCTGGACGAGCCCACCAACCACTTGGACCTCCACGCTACCGAGTGGCTGGAGGAGTACATTCGCTCTTTCCACGGCACGGTGGTCACCATCTCCCACGACCGGTATTTCCTGGACCGCACCGTCACCCGGGTCATCGAGATCCAGGACGGGAAAGCGGAGTTTTACAGCGGGAATTACAGCTTCTACGCCGTGGAGAAGGAACGCCGCTACCAGGAGCGGATGAAGCAGTACGAAAAAGAGCAGGCCAAGATCGCACAGTTGGAGAAGGCGGCGGAGCAATTGCGGGTCTGGGCTTTCATGGGCATGGACAAGACCTACCGCCGGGCCATCTCCATGGAAAGGCGCATCGAGCGGATGCGGACCACCGCCAAACCCACCAAGGCGCGGAAGATGGACGCCCGGTTCTCCTCCGCGGAGTTCCACGGGGACGAGGTGCTGGGCATCCGGAACGTGTCCAAGTCCTACGGGGACAAGCACCTCTTTGAGGGCATCAGCCTGAAGGTGGAGGGGGGCGAGCGCATCGCCCTCATCGGCGACAACGGCACCGGAAAGTCCACCCTTATCAAGATGATCGTGGGGGAGCTGTATCCGGACGACGGCCGCATCAAAACCGGCCCCCAGGTGAAGGAGGCATACCTGCCCCAGATCATCCGCTTCGACCACCCGGACTGGAACCTGGTGGAGAATATGATGGCGGCGAAAAAGGGCCTCTCGGCCCAGTCGGCCCGAAACCGGCTGGCGGCATACGACTTCCGGGGCGAGGACGTATTCAAGCCGGTGTCGGTGCTCTCCGGCGGGGAGCAGAGCCGCCTGCGGCTGTGCATGCTGATGGATGATGAGATCAACTTTCTGATCCTGGACGAGCCAACCAACCATCTGGACATCGACTCCCGGGAGTGGATCGAGGAGGCGGTGGAGGCCTACGACGGCACGCTGCTGTTTGTCAGCCATGACCGGTACTTCATCAACCGCTTCGCCACCCGGATCTGGGAGCTGACGGATGGCACCATCACGGATTATCCCTGCGGCTTTGCCCAATACCGGCAGATGAAGGCTCAGGAGGAGGCGGAGAAGGCCGCCGCTCCCAAGCCGGAGAAGGAGCGGGAAAAGCCCGCTGCGGAGCGGCCCCAGCGGGGCAACAAGGCTCAGCAGGCGGCCCGACGGCAGCTGACCATCTGTGAGCGGGACATCGCCAAGGCGGAGGAGCGCATCGCCGCTCTGGAGGCAGATATGGAGGCCGCGGCCTGCGACTATGAGAAGCTGAACGAGCTGGTGGGGCAGAAGGACGCCGCCCAGGCGGAGCTGGACGCCCTGTACGAAAGGTGGGAGCAGCTCAGTGAAGAGGCAGAGGGCTAAACAGCGGCCCCTGTACCGGTACGATGTCTACCGGGGCCGCAGAAGAGGACAGGCCCGGCTGATCGGGGCGGCGGGCTGCGCCGTTTTCGGCCTGCTTCTGGTGCTGATCCGGAGCCTGGGCATCCGGTTTTCCGGCTTTCTGCTGCTGGGGCTGGCGGCGCTCCTGGTGCTTTCCTGGCTGCTGGATCGCCTGGCCGCCGGAAATCACCGCTGGCGGCTGATCCGCCGGGGCTTTTATGGCTGCCTTACGGTGGGACTGGCTGCGCTGCTGGGGCTGGAGGTCTTTATCATTAACCGGGGGCGCAGCGACATGACGCCCCTGCCGGCAGACGCGGTCATCGTCCTGGGAGCGGGGGTCAACGGCACGGAGCCGTCGTTGTCCCTGCGGACCCGGCTGGACGCGGCCCTGGACTATCTGGAGGCCCACCCGGAGATCCCGGTGGTGCTCACCGGCGGCACCGGCTATGGCGAGGAGATCAGCGAGGCGGCGTGCATGTACGACTACCTCACGGCCCATGGCGTGGAGCCGGGGCGGCTGATTCTGGAGGATCAGGCATCCAACACGGCGGAGAACTTCGCCCTCTCCAAGCCCCTGCTGTATGAGGCGGGGGTCGACCCAGCGGAGGGACGGGTGGCTGTTGTCACCAACGACTTTCACATCGCCCGGGCGGAGCTGATCGCCGCCCGGGAGGGCTACGGAGACGTGGTCGGGATCCCAGCGCCGCTGCCCTGGGTTCATTTGGAGATCAATTACACCCTGCGGGAGGCCTTTGCCATGGTAAAGACCTTTCTGTTTGACTGAGCGGATACGGAGGAACCAAATGAGCGACATCTTATGTATCTATTACTCCCGGACGGGGAACACCAAGAAGGCCATGGAGGAGATTGCCGCCGCCCTGGACGCGGAGCTGGCGGAGCTGCGGGACAACGCGGACCGGAGCGGCTGGCGGGGCTGGCTGCGCTGTGGGCTGGACGCCATGCGCAAAGACACCCGCCCCGTGGCCCCGTTGGAGACAGCCCGTCCCCTGGGGGACTACCGCTTGGTGATTCTGGGCACACCGGTGTGGGCCGGGCGATCCAGCGCCGTCATGCGGTCGTTTCTGAAAGACCGGGGCGGGGAGATCCGCAACGCGGCCTATGTGCTGACCCGCAGCAGCGGCTCCCAGTACCAGGAGGTTTATCGCCAGATGGATCTCTGTGTGCCCGCCGGTCATCTGGCGGCGGTGTCCTTGCGAAGCGGGGACGTGGGCTGGGCATTCTGGCAGGAGGAGTTTCTCCGCCAGGTCCGGGCCTTTCTGGAGGGGCAGTAGCGGCAGACCCTTTTCTGAAATCAACGGGAGAGGAGATGCCCCATGCTGGAAAAACTGAAGGAGCTGGCCCTGCGGTATGAGGACCTGCAGGCCCAGCTGGCAGACCCGTCTGTCTATGGCAACGCGGAGCGGCTGAAGACTGTAAATCGGGAGCTGAAGGACCTGACTCCGGTGGCAGAGGCGTACCAGGCATACCGGCAGGCGGAGGCGGACCGAGCCGCGGCGGAGGAGCTGCTCTCTGACCCGGAGATGCGGGAGTTGGCCCAGGAGGAGCTGACCGCCGCACGGGAAGAGATGGAGCGGCTGCGGCAGGAGCTGAAGCTCCTGCTGCTGCCCAAGGATCCCAATGACCGGAAGAACGTGATCCTGGAGATCCGGGCGGGTACCGGCGGCGAGGAGGCGGCGCTGTTTGCCGCGTCGCTGCTGCGGATGTACACCATGTACGCTGCCGCCCGGGGCTGGAGGACCGACACCGTGGAGCTGAACGAGACGGAGCTGGGGGGCGTGAAGGAGTGCAGCGTCCTCATTGAAGGCGAGGGCGCCTGGTCCCGGCTGAAATTCGAGAGCGGCGTCCACCGGGTCCAGCGGGTGCCGGTGACGGAGTCCAATGGCCGCATCCAGACCTCCGCCGCCACGGTGGCCGTGCTGCCGGAGGCGGAAGGGGTGGACGTGAAGCTGGACCCTGCGGACATCGAGATGCAGGTCTACCGGGCCAGCGGCGCGGGCGGCCAGCATGTGAACAAGACGTCCTCCGCCGTGCGGCTGATCCACCGGCCCACCGGCCTGGTAGTGGAATGCCAGCAGGAGCGCAGCCAGTTCCAGAACCGGGACAAGGCCATGCGCCTTTTGGCGTCAAGATTGTATGAGATCGAGCGGGAAAAGCAGGATGCCGACATCGCCAGAGAGCGGAAGAGTCAGGTGGGCAGCGGTGACCGCAGCGAGAAGATCCGCACCTACAACTTCCCCCAGGGCCGGGTGACGGATCACCGGATCGGCCTGACGCTGTACCGGATCGACGCAGTCCTGGACGGGGAACTGGATGAGCTCATCGACGCCCTGGTGACCGCCGACCAGGCGGAGAAGCTGAAGAACGGCGGCGGGGAACCATAAAACAGAGCTGTACGGCGGCCCGGATAGAGCGGCGCCGTGGAGGGGCTGCACTTCCGGCAGCCTGCCGGGACGCCGCGGAGCCCTTTGGAGACGCAGAAAGAGTAAGCAATAAGGCCGGGGAGATCTCCGGCGAAGAGAGATAGAGGCGAAGAGATATGCAGACACGATATTTTGACCTGCGGGACACCAAGGGTCAGCAGAAGGAGATCGAGGACAAGATCGGCGCAGCGGCCAAGATCCTGCGGGACGGCGGCCTGGTGGGCATCCCCACGGAGACGGTGTACGGCTTGGGGGCCAACGCTCTGGACGGCACCGCGGTGAAGCGGATCTTTGAGGCCAAGGGCCGGCCCCAGGACAATCCCCTCATCATCCATGTGACCGGCGCCCAGTGGCTGCCCCGCTACTGCGCCGACGTGCCGCCCCTGGCCTATGTGCTGGCCCGGAAATTCTGGCCCGGCCCCCTGACTATGATCCTGAAGCGGCGGCCCATCATCCCGGACGAGACCACCGCCGGGCTGGACACGGTGGCGGTGCGCTGCCCCAACCACCCGGTGACGCTGGCGATCATCCGGGAGGCGGGCATCCCCATCGCGGCCCCCAGCGCCAACCTCTCCGGCCGGCCCAGCTGCACGACTGCCCAGGACGTGCTGGAGGATATGGACGGCCGGATCAGCGGCGTGGTGGACGGCGGTCCCTGTGCGGTGGGTGTGGAGTCCACGATTCTGGACCTGACCTGCGACCCGCCCAGGCTGCTGCGTCCCGGCGGACTGCCCCTGGAGGACCTGGAGCGGCTCATCGGCAAGATCGATGTGGACAAGGCCGTCAACGGCGCCCTGGCGGAGGGCGAGAAGCCCAAGGCCCCCGGCATGAAGTACCGCCACTACGCCCCCAAGGCGCCGGTCACCGTCATCACCGGCGCGCCGGAGAAGTCCGCCCAGGAGATCCTGCGGCGGGTGGGGCCCACCTCCGGCGTCATTTGCTTCGAGGAGTTTGTGGACCTGTTCCGGGAGCAGGAGGTCCACACCCTGGGGCCTGTAGGCGACAAGCTGGTCCAGGCCCAGCGGGTGTTCGACGCCCTGCGGACCTTTGACACCAGCGATGTGACGGAGATCTTCGCCCAGTGCCCGGACAACCGGGGATTGGGTCTGGCCATCGGCAACCGGCTGAAAAAGGCCGCCGGCTTCCATGTGGTGGAGGCGGACAGTGAGCGGGTGGTGCTGGGCCTCACCGGCGGCACCGGCGCGGGCAAGTCCAGCGCCCTGCGGGCCATCCGCTCCCTGGGGGGCGAGGTCATCGACTGCGACGCCCTGTACCATGAGATGCTGGAGACCTGCGCTCCCCTGCGGGATGAGATCGGTGTCTCCTTCCCCGGCGCGTTTGACGCAGCCGGCCAACTGGACCGGCGCAAGCTGGGACAGGAGGTCTTCTCCCACAAGGACCGGCTGGAGCAGCTCAACGGCATTGTGGCCCGCCATCTGGTGCCGGAGGTGCGGCGGCGCCTGGCGGCGTCGGAGAGCAAGATCTTCGCCATCGATGCCATCAACCTGCTGGAGGGCGGGCTGGACCAGCTGTGCGACCGGACGATAGCCGTCACCGCGCCTTTGGAACTGCGGGTCCGGCGGATCATGGCCCGGGACAACATCACAGAGCAGTACGCCCGCCTGCGGATCTCCGCCCAGCAGCCGGACGAGTACTACCGGGGCAAGTGCGACTGTGAGCTGAATAACGCCGCCGATACCGCCGCGGCCTTTGAAATGGAGGCCCGGGAGTTTTTCCAGCGGCTGATCGACACCATCAAGGAGGAAAAAGCACATGGAAAGCAAGGAATTTAAGGCGCTGAAGGAGCAGCTGCTCTCCTGCCGCCGCAACGGCTTCGACCGGATGGACGCGGCGGAGCGGAGCGCCATGGAATCGTACTGCACGGACTACAAGGCATTTCTGGACACTAGCAAGACCGAGCGGCTCTGCGCAGGAGAGGTTGTCCGCCTGGCAAAGCAGGCCGGCTACCGGCCCTATGTCCGGGGCGCGGCGGTGAAGCCGGGAGACAAGGTCTATCTCTGCAACCGGGGCAAGAGCGTGCTGCTGGCCCACATCGGGGAGAAGCCGTTGGCGGAGGGTGTTCAGATCGCTGCCGCCCACATAGACTCCCCCCGGCTGGACCTGAAGCCCAACCCCCTGTATGAGGACGGGGAACTGGCCTATTTCAAGACCCACTACTACGGCGGCATCCGCAAGTACCAGTGGGTTACCATTCCCCTGGAGCTCCACGGCGTGGTGGCCCTGCGGGACGGCGCCAGCGTACAGGTGAACATCGGCGGGGGCGCGGACGATCCCCGGCTGGTGATCACGGACCTGCTGCCCCACCTGGGCGCGGAGCAGAACAAGAAGCCGCTGGCGGAGGCCATTCCCGCTGAGACCCTGAACCTGCTGCTGGGCAGCGAGCCGATCGGGGACGCGGAGGAGTCCGGCCGTGTGAAGCTGGCGGTGATGAAGCTGCTGAACGAAAAGTACGGCATCACGGAGGATGACTTTACCTCCGCGGAGCTGGAGGCGGTGCCGGCGGTAAAGGCCACGGACATCGGCCTGGATCGCAGCATGATCGGCGCCTACGGCCATGATGACCGGGTGTGTGCCTACGCCGCCCTGCGGGCCCTGCTGGATCTGGAGGGGACCCCTGCCAAGACGGCGGTGTGTGTTCTGGCGGATAAGGAGGAGATCGGCTCCGACGGTGTGACGGGCATGCAGTCCGCCGCTTTCGACACATTTATGGAGGACCTGTGCGAGAGCCAGGGCGCGGCTGTGCGGGTGTGTTTCGAGAAGTCCTTCTGCCTCAGCGCCGACGTGACGGCGGCCTACGACCCTAACTTCTCCGACGTGTATGAGAAGCGCAACGCCGCCTATCTGAACTACGGCATCGGCCTGTGCAAGTACACCGGCGCCCGGGGCAAGTCTGGTGCCTCCGACGCGGACGCGGAGACGGTGGCCTGTATCCGCAACCTCTTTGACGAGGCGGGGGTCATCTGGCAGATCGCAGAGCTGGGCAAGGTGGACGCCGGCGGCGGCGGCACTGTGGCCATGTATATGGCCAACCGGAACATCACCACGCTGGACGCGGGCGTGCCGGTCCTGTCCATGCACGCGCCCTTTGAGACGGTGTCCAAGCTGGACTGCTACGAGACCTATAAGGGTATGAAGGCCGTATTCCAGGCGGAGAAGTGAATCGGCTGAGATCAGGAAACAGGCGCCCCGGTGAAAACCGGGGCGCCTGTTTCTATCCGGCATTCTGCTCAGGTGAGGGGGAGAAAACCGGGGGAACTTTTCCTGTTTTCGTCAAAAGAATTTCGGCGAATTTGGTTGCATTGCCTACGGAAATATGGTAAGATGCTTTGCGTGTAAAGACAAATGGCCATAGGAGGCGGACGAGATGGCGAGAGAGATCAAGTATTACATTGTGGCCGCGAACGCCCTGCCGGAGATCTTCGTGAAGGTGGCGGAGGCCAAGCGGATGATGCAGACCGGCGAGGCGGACACCGTGGGCGCTGCCACGAAGCAGGTGGGGATCAGCCGCAGCGCGTTCTACAAGTACAAGGATGCGGTGCAGCCGTTCAACGATATGAAGGCGGAGCACATCATCACCTTTTACTGTATGCTCAAGGACAACACCGGCGTGCTCTCCAGCGTGCTGTCCGTGTTTGCCACTTCTGGGGCCAACATCCTCACCATCAACCAGAGCATTCCCACCAACGGCTGCGCGGCGGTGACGATTTCCGCAGAGACCAGCGGACTGGCGGAGACCCTGGAGAAGCTGATGGCAGACGTGGCCGCCGTGGACGGCGTGGTGCGGGTGGAAGTCCTGGCAGGATAAAGAGAGAGGAAACGGACGCATGATACAGATTGCGATTATGGGCCTTGGCACGGTGGGCACCGGCGTGGCCAAGGTAGTGACGGAAAACGCCCGGCAGATCGAGCGAAAGCTGGGCGAGCCCCTGCAGGTGAAGACCATTCTGGTGCGGCATTTCAAGGACGGGCCCTACCGTCAGCTGATGACGGATGACTTCACGAAGATCGAGGAGGACCATGCTATCCGGGTGGTGGTGGAGACCATCGGCGGCGTGGAGGCGGCCTACGAGTACACGAAGCGGGCCCTGAACGCCGGCAAGCACGTGGTCACCGCCAACAAGCAGCTGGTGGCGGAGAAGGGCGCAGAGCTGCTGGCCCTGGCCAAAAAGCGGGGCGTGAACTATTTGTTCGAGGCCAGCGTGGGCGGCGGTATCCCAGTGCTGCATCCCCTGACCCAGTGCATGGCTGCCAACCGGATCGACGAGGTGTACGGCATCCTAAACGGCACCACCAATTATATCCTCACCCGGATGGTCCGGGCCGGCACCACCTTTGCGGACGCCCTGAAAGAGGCGCAGGAGAAGGGTTACGCGGAGGCAGACCCCACCGCAGACGTGGAGGGCGTCGACGCCGGGCGGAAAATCTGTATCCTGGCGGATCTGGCCTTCGGCTGTCAGGTGGACCCGGCGGATGTGCCCATGGAGGGGATCAGCCGGCTGTCTCTCCGGGACGTGAAGATCGCCCAGCGGGCGGGCTACCGCGTCAAGCTGCTGGGCCGGGCGGTGCGCCTGCCCGGCGGCCGTACCGCCTATGTGGCACCCCATCTGATCCCGGAGGAGCAGCCCCTGGCCAGCGTGGACGATGTGTTCAACGCAGTGGTGGTCCGGGGAAACGCCACCGGCGAGGTGATGTTCTACGGCCAGGGGGCCGGGGAGCTGCCCACGGCCTCCGCCTGCGTGGCGGACGTGATGGAGGCGCTTCAGTCCAGCCCCCGCCGGGAGGAGATCGGCTGGGAGGCGGACCCGGCGGGCTTTGAGGACCCGCAGGCCCTTCGGAGCCGGTACTACTTCCGCATCGGCGGCAGCCTCAGCGCCGCTGCTGCGGCCTTCGGCCAGGTGGAGATCCTCAGCGAGGACGGCGGTGAGACCGCCTTCCTCACCGACTGCATCAGCGGAGCCGAGGCAGGGAAGCAGGCCGAAGGCCTGCGCGTCCTGGCCTGTCTGCGAGTGCTGGGATAAGCCCCAAACCGCCGGAAGATGTGTATACTGGAACAGGCGGGAACCGGGATTTGAGACTTGATTCTGATTTAAAGAAGGAAATGCCATGAGCTTGATCGTACAGAAATTCGGCGGCACCAGCGTGAGAGATGCCAAGCGCATCCGCAACGTAGCCGGCATCATCGCAGAGACCTATCTGGCGGGGAACGACGTGATTGTGGTCCTCTCCGCCCAGGGAGACACTACAGACGATCTCATTGCCAAGGCGGAGGAGATCAACCCCCACGCCTCCAAGCGGGAGATGGATATGCTGCTCTCCACGGGAGAGCAAATCTCTGTGGCCCTGTGCGCCATGGCCCTGGAGGCCATGGGCCTGCCCTGCATATCCCTGGCTGCTTGGCAGGTGGGGATACAGTCTACCTCCGTCCACTCCGACGCCCGGATCAAGAAGATCGACACCGAGCGTATCCAGTCCGAGCTGGACCAGCACCGGATCGTGATCGTCACCGGCTTCCAGGGCGTGGACCGCAACGGGGACGTGACCACCCTGGGCCGGGGCGGGTCCGACACCAGCGCCGTGGCGCTGGCGGCGGCCTTCCGTGCAGATCTGTGCCAGATCTACACGGATGTGGACGGTGTGTATACCACGGACCCCCGCATCGTCCCCAGTGCCCGCAAACTGGATGAGATCACCTACGACGAGATGCTGGAACTGGCGTCGCAGGGGGCCCAGGTGCTCCACAACCGCAGCGTGGAGCTGGCCAAGAAGTTCAGAGTGAATTTGGAAGTCGTGTCCAGCCTGGAGCGCAAGCCCGGCACGAAAGTCAAGGAGGTCACCAAAGTGGAGAAAACCAATATCGCCGGTGTCGCCAAGGACACCAGCATCGCCCGCGTCGCCCTGATCGGTCTGCAGCACAACCCAGGCGTTGCCTTCCAGGTCTTTGACCTGCTGAGCAAGCACAACATCAACGTGGATGTCATCCTGCAGTCCATTGGCCGGGAGGACACCAAGGACATCACCTTCACGGTCCACAAGAAGGACCTGGAGGAATCCAAGCAGATTCTGGAGGAACATAAAGAGACCCTGAGGTTCGACCACATTGAGACGGATGAGAGCATCGGCAAGGTCTCCATTGTGGGCGCGGGCCTCATGAGCAACTGCGGCGTGGCCGCCCGGATGTTCGAGGCTCTCTATGAGGCGGGCATCAACATCCAGATGATCAATACTTCTGAGATCCGAGTCTCCGTCCTGCTGGATGAGGAGGACGTGAACCGGGCGGTCCGGGCCATCCACGACAAGTTCTTCGGCGAGATCTGATTCCGCCTGGAGCATCAGCCCAGCAGGGCGCGCCCACCGGCGCGCCCTGTGCTGTTTTCCGGTCTGCTCCGCCGCCGCGCTGCATACAGTGGAGCGAGGTGAGGCGAACCATGAGAGATCCCTTCAATCGTTTTGCCCTGCGGTATCTGGCGGCTGTGGTGTGCGGCCTGGCACTGCTGCTGCTCCACAGCACGGCACAAAGCGGACTGCCTGCCGCGTTCGTGCCCCAGTGTCCCAGCCCCTGGGAGTTGAGCAAGCTGGCCTTCTGGCCGCTGCTTGCCGCCTGGGTGCTGACTGGCCGGCTGGGCAGGGAGCGCCGCACGCTGCTGCAGGATCTGCCGGCAGCGGTGCTGACGCCCCTGGCTATGACAGCGGCGTGCTGGGGCTTGGCGGCCGCCGGGGGAAACGGCGCGGCGAGCCTGGCGGTCTGGGCGGTGCTGCTGGCGGCGGGCACGGCCTTCTGCCCGGACGGAAGAAAGCACCCGGGGCTGTGGGCAGCCCTGGCTCTGCTTCTGGCGGGGCTGTACATGCTGCTGACCTTCACGCCTCCGGGCTGGGGACCATTCGTCAATCCGCTGGGATGAGAGAGGATTTACTTTCCCGCCCATCTGTGGTACAATACGGACGCTGTATACAAGAGAATGCCGCCTCGCCGGGCTTGCCGGCGGGCGGCCATGAGGAGGAACTTCGCTATGAACGCCATCGTCACCGTCGTGGGGCAGGATAAGGTAGGCATCATCGCCGCCGTCTGCGCCCTGCTGGCTGAGCACAATGTCAATATCCTGGACATCTCCCAGACGATCCTCCAGGGCTCCTTCACCATGGTCATGGCCGTGGACGTGGGAGCGGCCAAGGTCTCCGTGGGCGAGTTGCGGGACCTGCTGGAGCAGTTGGGGCAGAAGATGGAGATCTCTATCCGCATCCAGCGGGAGGAGATATTTGATGCCATGCATCGCATCTGACTTCAAGAGGGAGCTGCGCCCACCCTTTAGATTCCCCCTCCCCAGTGAGACGTTGGTCACTGGGGACGCCGTCCCCGGCGGCTGGGTCAAGAAATTTTCGGCAGGTACACGCCCTGCCGAAAATGATTTGCTATTCTTCTTTTGCCGGAGGTAAAAGAACTGGGGAAAACCGGAGGTTTTCCCCTAGCCTCTTTTACCCGTTTCCGGAGTCCTTTTGAGAGAGAATTTGTACGTTGGGAGATACGTTATGCTGAACCAGAAGGAAATTTTATCTACCATTGAGATGATCGACCAGCAGCACCTGGACATCCGCACCATCACCATGGGCATCTCCCTGCTGAGCTGCTGTGATCCGGACCCGAAGCGGGCCTGTGAGAAGATCTACGACAAGATCACCCGGTATGCGGAGAAGCTGGTCAAGACCGGCGAGGACATCGAGCGGGAGTTCGGCATCCCCATCGTGAACAAGCGCATTTCCGTCACTCCCATGGCCCTGGTGGCCGGGGCCAGCGAGACGGAGGACTGCGTGCCCTTTGCCCTGGCCCTGGACCGGGCGGCCCAGACCTGCGGCGTCAACTTTATCGGCGGCTACTCCGCCCTGGTGCAGAAGGGCATGACAGAGGCGGACGAGAAGCTGATCCGCTCCATTCCGGAGGCTCTGGCCCGGACAGAACTGGTCTGTTCCTCCGTCAACGTGGGGTCCACCCGGGCGGGCATCAATATGGACGCGGTGGCCCTGATGGGCCGCATCGTCAAGGATACCGCTGCCGCCACGGCGGACCGGGATGGCCTGGGCTGCGCCAAGCTGGTGGTGTTCTGCAATGCCGTGGAGGACAACCCCTTTATGGCCGGCGCTTTCCACGGCGTGGGAGAGGCGGAGAAGGTCATCAACGTGGGCGTCTCCGGCCCCGGCGTAGTGTGTACTGCTTTGAAAGCGGTGAAGGGCCAGCCCTTTGACGTGGTGGCGGAGACAGTGAAGAAGACCGCTTTCCGGGTGACCCGCATGGGCCAGTTGGTGGCCCAGGAGGCCAGCCGTCGGCTGGACACGCCCTTCGGCATCGTGGATCTCTCCCTGGCGCCTACTCCGGCCATCGGAGACAGCGTGGCCCGCATTCTGGAGGAGATGGGCCTGGAGGTCTGCGGCACCCACGGCACTACGGCGGCGCTGGCCCTGTTGAACGACGCGGTGAAGAAGGGCGGCGTCATGGCCTCCTCCTCTGTGGGCGGCCTCTCCGGCGCCTTCATCCCCGTCAGCGAGGACGAGGGCATGATCGCCGCCGCAGAGGCAGGGACCCTCTGCCTGGACAAGCTGGAGGCCATGACCTGCGTCTGCTCCGTGGGCCTGGACATGATCGCCGTCCCCGGCGACACCCCGGCAGAGACCATCTCCGCCATCATTGCAGACGAGGCGGCCATCGGCATGGTGAACAACAAGACCACCGCCGTCCGGCTGCTGCCCGCCCCCGGCAAGACCGTGGGGGACCGGATCGAGATGGGCGGCCTCCTGGGCAGCGCCCCGGTGATGCCGGTGCACCCGGAGTCCAGCGCGGACTTTATCGCCCGGGGCGGCCGCATCCCGGCGCCCCTCCACAGCCTGAAGAACTGAGCCAGCGGGCCGTCCGGAAGGGCGGCCTGTTTTGCCATACAGATGCGGGGAAGGCGTTCAGATATGCCGCAGCTTCATGTGCAGCAGGGCTCACGCCTTTTCGCGGCATACTGTCCTATACTTGGAGTTTCACGCCGGGGTATGGGACGCGCCCTGCCGCGGTAAACTGGGAGAAAAGGAGGAATCGCATGGACATTCTCTTTGAAAACGGCACCATCCGCACTCTGGAGCGGAACAGCCCTGATGCCCAGGCCCTGTTGGTGCGCAACGGCCGGATCGCCGCCGTGGGGGGCAGGACGGCGGTGGAGGACCAGACGGGAATCGACGTCCGCCGGGTGGATCTGGCAGGCAGGACGCTGCTGCCGGCGTTTCTGGACGCCCACAGCCACTTTACGGCGGTGGCCAACCAGTTTCTGCAGGTGTCTTTGGAGGGCTGCACCTCCTGGGCGGACATGCAGGACCGGATCCGGGACTACATCCGGCGGGAGCGCATCCCTGCCGGGCAGTGGGTAACGGCACAGGGGTACGACCACAACCTGCTCTCGGAGCGGCGCCACCCGGATCGGCTCTGCCTGGATGCGGCGGCGCCGGACAACCCGGTGGTGATCTGCCACCAGTCCGGCCACATGGGCGTGTTCAACACCGCGGCGCTGGAGCGGCTGGGTGTCACTGCGCAGACGCCTGCCCCCGCCGGAGGCGTCATCGGACGGGAGAACGGCACCCTCACCGGCTACATGGAGGAAAACGCCTTTCTGGAGTTCCAGAAGCGGGTGCCCATGAGGCCGCTGGAGTCGTTTCTGGCGGCCTACCGGAAGGCCCAGGACCTGTACGCCTCCTACGGAATCACCACCGTGCAGGAAGGGCTGCTGCGCCGGGAGCTGGTACCCCTGTATCAGGCCCTGCTGGCGGACGGGTCCCTGAAGCTGGATGTGGTTGCCTACGGAGATCCGGAGGGAGCGGAGGCGGCCCGGCAGGCATTTCCCGAGAGTGTCCGGCAATATCACCGGCGCTTCAAGCTGGGCGGGTACAAGATGTTTCTGGACGGATCTCCCCAGGGACGTACCGCTTGGCTGCGGCGGCCCTATCAGGGGGAGCAGGAATACCGGGGCTACGGCACCCTGACGGACGCAGAGGTGCTGGACATGGTCCACCGAGCCGGGACAGATGGAATGCAGCTGCTGGCCCACTGCAACGGGGATGCCGCCTGCGCCCAGTATCTGGCGGCGCTGGATGCGGCGGCGCGGGAAGGCGTGGATCTGGCGGCACTGCGGCCGGTGATGATCCACGCCCAGCTGCTGGGCAGGGACCAACTGCCGGAGGTGAGGCGGCTGGGGGTGATCCCCTCTTTCTTCGTGGCCCACGTGTACCACTGGGGGGATGTCCATCTGGAAAATCTGGGACCCGGCCGGGCGGAGGCCATCAGTCCCGCAGGCTCGGCGGCGGAGAAGGGGATCCCCTTCACATTCCATCAGGATGCGCCGGTGATCCGGCCCGATATGCTGGAGACGGTGTGGTGTGCCGTGAACCGGGTGACCCGGCAGGGCCGCGTCCTGGGCCGGGAAGAGCGGGTGGACGTCCGGACGGCCCTGGAGGCGGTGACGGTCCACGCTGCATACCAGTATTTTGAGGAGACGGACAAGGGCACCCTGGCGCCGGGGAAGCAGGCGGATCTGGTGATTCTGGACCGGGACCCCCTGGCGGTGCCGCAGGAGGAGCTCCGGGATATTCGGGTACTGGAGACCTGGAAGGATGGCGTTCCCATCTTCTGCCGGGAGGCATGAGTCTGCCGCCGGGTGGAAAAGAACGCTTGCAATTTTTCGCACGAGAGGTAAAATAAGGAGGAACGACGTGCCCAACGCGTTGGAACATGGGAGGTGAGCAATATGGAGAAAAAGAGCAAGCTGGTGCTGGCCGTTTTACAGGGAAGTGATTCCGACAACACCATCCGCAACCTGAATGAGCGCGGCTTCATGGTGACGGTGCTGAGCTCCACCGGCGGCTTTTTGAAGAAAAAGAGCACCACGGTGATGATCGGCGTGGAGGAGGATCGGCTGGAAGAGGCCCTGGACGTCCTGCAGAAGTATGCGGGACACCGGAAGGAGACTGTGTACCAGAGCGTGACCATGCCCCACGGGGAGATGTCCGCGGTGCCGCCGGTACCCATGGAGGTCATGGCCGGCGGTGCGGCGGTGTTCATCGTGTCGCTGGACGATATCCGCAAATTCTGAATCCCTGCGTCTCAAATGGCAAAAAAGACCTGCGCGGCAGCTGCCGTGCAGGTCTTTTTTGCGCATCGAAGGGAAGCTCGTCAGCCCTGTCGGGCCGCCTCCTCCGCGTCAAATTTTGCCCGGTCCCGGTCGATCTGCTTCTGATAGCGGTCCGCCTCGGAAAAGACGCAGCCGCAGTACTTCTGCATATAGAACCCCAGCTCCCGGGCCCGCTGGTTGCCGGCCCGGAAGTTTGACCGGAAGTCCCGGTAGAGAAATTCCACCCCGTACTGCCGGGCATACATCTCCGCTGCGGCGGCGATGGCCTCGTGATTCTGATAGGTGCTGGCCAGCAGGGTGGAGGTGAAGGCGGCAAAGCCGTGCTCTGCCGCATACTTCGCCGTGCCCTCCAGCCGGTGTTCGTAGCAGTAGGCGCAGCGGTGGTCGATGTCTCCCGCCACATGGCGGACAAAGTCCTTCAGACCGTAGTCCTCCTGTACCCGGACCTCCATGCCGATGGTGGGGGCATACGCCAGCAGGCAGTCCCGCCGGGCCTGATACTCCTTCCAGGGGTGGATGTTGGGGTTGTACCAAAACGCCACCGGCTCGATGCCCTCGCTCCGCAGAGGGTCGATGCAGCTGAGGGAACAAGGGGCGCAGCAGGTGTGCAGCAAAACGCGTTCCATGTCGAAAATGCCTCTCTTTGGTTCTGAGATGGAACCAGTATAGCATAGAAGAGAGAAAAGGCCAAGCCCCTTTCCCAACCAAGTTTCTTAACGAAAAATTAACAGTCTTTCAGAATATTGCCGATTGAACATCCCATGGAAAAAGTGTATGATGTCAACTAATGTGGTATCATGCGGTTAGCTGTTGAAAACTCTGACGCAACCGTTTTCCCAGAAGGAGGAAGCAGAGTTGAAAGTTGGACTTGACGTAGGATCCACCACCATCAAATGCGTGGTGCTGGACGATGCGGATAATCTGGTATACAGTACATACGAGCGGCATTACAGCCATATTCTGGAAAAGTCGGAGGAGCTGCTGCGCCGGGTGGCGGATCAGCACGGCGCAAAAGCGGATCTGGCCATCTCCGGCTCTGCCGGCATGGGCATGGCGGAGAGCGTGCAGGTCCCATTCGTGCAGGAGGTGTTTGCCACCCGCGTGGCGGCCAACAAGCTGGCCCCGGGGACGGACTGCATCATCGAGCTGGGCGGTGAGGACGCCAAAATCCTGTTCCTCACCGGCGGCATGGAGGTGCGGATGAACGGCTCCTGCGCCGGCGGCACCGGCGCCTTCATCGACCAGATGGCGACGCTGCTGAAAATGAGCGCCGACGAGATGGACGCCGCTGCCCAGCGGGCGGAGAAGACGTACACCATCGCCTCCCGCTGCGGCGTGTTCGCCAAGAGCGATGTGCAGCCCCTCATCAACCAGGGCGCCAAGGCGGAGGATATTTCCGCCAGCATCTATCAGGCGGTGGTGAACCAGACCATTGCCGGGCTGGCCCAGGGCCGGCCCATCAAGGGCAACGTCCTGTACCTGGGCGGGCCCCTGACCTTCTCCCGAGTCCTGCGGGAGAGCTTTGACCACACCCTGGGGGTCCAGGGCACCTGTCCGGAGAACAGCCTGCTGTACGTGGCCCTGGGCGCAGCCTTCTATTCCGACCAGGAATTCGACCTGAACCAGGTGGCGGACGACCTGCAGAAGCACGGCTCGGCGGAGACCTACCGCTCCCTGCCGCCCCTGTTCAGCAGCCGTGAGGAGTATGAGGCGTTCCGGGCCCGGCACGCCAAGGCCACGGTGCCCCAGGTGCCCTTCGGCGCGGACTACGCCGCCCCGGTGCACATCGGCGTCGACTCCGGCTCCACTACCGTGAAGCTGGTGGTCATCGACCAGGACGCCCGCATCCTCTTCTCCGACTACCGGCCCAACCTGGGCAACCCGGTGCCCCTCATCCGGCAGGTGCTGCAGGAGCTCTATGACGAGCATCCGGCCCTCCATGTGGCGTCCGTCACCACCACCGGCTACGGAGAGGATCTGGCGAAAAACGCCTTCCACGCGGACTACGGCGTGGTGGAGACGGTGGCCCACTTCACCGCCGCCCGCCACTTCCTGCCCAATGTGGACTTCATCATCGACATCGGCGGCCAGGACATGAAATGCTTCAAGATCGAGGACGGCGCCATCAGCAACATCTTCCTGAACGAGGCATGCTCCTCCGGCTGCGGCAGCTTCCTGCAGACCTTCGCCCAGGCGCTGGGGTACGACGTGAAAGAGTTTGCCCAGCTGGGCCTGTTTGCCGAGCGGCCTGTGGACCTGGGCAGCCGCTGCACTGTGTTCATGAACTCCAGCGTGAAGCAGGCCCAGAAGGACGGCGCCACCATTGAGAACATCTCTGCCGGCCTCTCCATGTCCGTGGTGCGCAACGCCATCTACAAGGTCATCCGGGCTTCCTCTCCCGAGGAGCTGGGCCGGAACATCGTGGTCCAGGGCGGCACCTTCTACAACGAGGCGGTGCTGCGGGCTTTTGAGAAGGAGATGGGCGTAGAGGTTATCCGGCCCAATATCGCTGGCCTCATGGGCGCCTACGGCGCCGCCCTGTTCGGCCGGGGAAAGGCCCGGGCGGATCAGACCAGTACGCTTTTGAACCGTCAGGAGCTGGCGGACTTCCGCCAGGAGACGGAGAGCCGGGTGTGCGGCCTGTGCGGCAACAACTGCCAGCTGACCATCAACACCTTCGCCGACGGGGCCACCTTCATCAGCGGCAACCGCTGCGACCGGCCCGTCACCGGCAAGGCGGACACCGGGGAGCGGAACCTCTACGAATACAAGCGCAAGCTGATCCTGGGCTACAAGCCCGTCCCCGGCAGGCGGGGCAAGATCGGGCTGCCCCTGTGCCTGAATATGTGGGAGCTGCTGCCCTTCTGGCACACCTTCTTCACCAAGCTGGGCTTCGCGGTGTACCACAGCCCCTTCTCCAGCCGGGACCTGTATCTGAAGGGGCAGGGCACCATCCCCAGCGACACCGCCTGCTTCCCCGCCAAGTTGGCCCACGGTCATATTCAGTTCCTCGCAAAGCTTGGCCTGGACGCGATCTTCTACCCCTGCATGACCTACAATCTGGATGAGGGGCTGGGGGACAACCACTACAACTGCCCTGTGGTGGCCTACTATCCGGAGGTCATTGCCGGCAACTGCCCAGAGGTCCAGCAGACCAAGTTCATCTATGACTATGTGGGCCTCCACCGGCCCAAGGACTTCACCAAAAAGATCTTCACCATCCTGCGCAGCTACTTCCCGGACATCACCAAGGGCGAGGTGAAGGAGGCAACCGACGCCGCCTACGCCGAGTACGCCCACCACATGTCCCTCATCCGCAAGGAGGGGGAACGGATCATCGACCAGGCCCGGGCAGAGGGCCGCCGGATCATCGTGCTGGCAGGCCGGCCCTATCACGTGGACCCGGAGGTCAACCACGGCATCGACACTCTGATTACCCGCGCCGGCGCCGCGGTCATCACGGAGGACTCCATCTCCAACCGGGTGGAGAAATTCCCCACCACGGTGCTGAACCAGTGGACCTACCACGCCCGTCTCTACGCGGCAGCCCGCTACTGCTGCACCCAGCGGGATATGGACCTGGTGCAGTTGGTCTCCTTCGGCTGCGGCGTGGACGCCATCACCTCCGACGAGACACGGGAGATCCTGCAGGCGGGCGGCAAGCTGTACACCCAGCTGAAGATCGACGAGATCACCAACCTGGGCGCTGTCCGCATCCGGCTGCGGAGCCTGTTCGCTGCCCTGGATGAGCAGGACGAGGCCCGGGAAACTGCCAGAAAGGAGGCGTGAGACATGGAGCTGGAATTCCAGAATTACCCCAAGTTCACCCCTGAAATGAAAAAGACCCATAAGATCCTGATTCCCAACATGGCCCCGGTGCAGTTCCGCATCCTGGCGGCTGTCATGCGGCAGGCCGGCTACACCTGCGAGCTGCTGGAGAACTGCGGCAGCCAGGTCAGCGAGCTAGGATTGAAATACGTCCACAACGACACCTGCTATCCCGCCCTGCTGGTCATCGGCCAGTTCCTGGACGCCCTGGGCTCCGGGAAGTACGATCTGGACCACACCGCCCTGATTATCACCCAGACTGGCGGCGGCTGCCGGGCCTCCAACTACATCCACCTGCTGCGCAAGGCCCTGGTGAAGGCAGGCTACGGCCAGGTTCCGGTGGTGAGCCTGAACTTCTCCGGATTGGAGAAGGACTCCGGCTTCCCCATGACCCTGCCCCTGATGCGCAAGCTCCTGGCCTGCATCTACTACGGCGACCTGCTGGTGGCCCTGAAGGCCCAGACGGAGCCCTATGAGACCCACAAGGGGGACGCGGCCGCTTTGCAGGAGAAGTGGCTGGACACCATCTGCGGCTGGGTCATGGAGGACAAGGGCTGGTCCGGCCGGGAGATCAAGGCCGCCATGCCCAAGATCGCCGCAGAGTTCGCCGCCATTCCCGTTCACCGGGTACCCAAGGTGAAGGTGGGCGTGGTAGGGGAGATCTACGTGAAATACTCCCCCCTGGGCAACAATGACCTGGAGAAGTTCCTGGCCTCCCAGGACTGCGAGGTGAACCTGCCGGGCCTGATGGGCTTTGTGCAGTACTGCGCCTACAACCCCTCCGAAACCGCCCGGCTGTATGGCGGCACCTTCCTGGAAAAGCATGTGTCAAGCGTAATCCTGGACTACATCGAGGGCATGGAGAAGGTGATGATCCGGGTCCTGAAGGACAACGGCTTCCACGCGCCCCTGCCCTTCCGGGAGCTGGTGAAGCTGACGGACGGCGTCATCTCCACCGGCAACAAAATGGGTGAGGGCTGGCTCCTCACCGCCGAGATGATCGAGCTGGTGCGGGCCGGGTACGAGAACATCGTCTGCGCCCAGCCCTTCGGCTGCCTGCCCAACCACATCTGCGGCAAGGGGATGATCAACAAGATCCGGGAGCTGTACCCCCAGGCCAATATCACCCCCATCGACTACGATCCCAGCGCCACCCGGGTGAATCAGGAGAACCGCATCAAGCTGATGCTGGCAGTGGCCCGGGAGCGGCTGGCGGAGAAGACTGCCGACCAGAGTGCCCGGGAGACTCCGGCGCCCGCAGAGACCCCACAGAGCGCGGCGGAGCCTCAGACAGTCTCCGTATAAACAAAGCCATAACTGGAAGTGCCGGCGCGGCAGACCCGAGAGGGTCTGCCGCGCTGCTGTTTTCTGGCCGTGCTCCCAGCATTTGTGCCTTGAGGCCCGCAGCCCGTTCCGGTAAAATAGGGCGTGACGACACACGCATTTTGGTGACGATCATCTGAAAAAGGAGCGTTTTCCCTTGCGAAATTTCATCAGACGAACCGCCGCCGCGCTGGCCGTCCTGTGTATGGCGGCCCTGCTGCTGGGCACCCCCACGGAGGCGGAAGAGCGTACATATTCCGCCGGAGGAGAGGCGGTGGGCTACTACGCCGGATGGGCGGCCTACCAGGGCTTCACCCCTGACCAAATCCCGGCGGAGCATCTGACTCAGATCAACTACGCCTTTGCCCAGATCGACCCAGATACCCTCACCATTGCTCTGGAGAATCCCGCCCATGACCAAAAGAACCTGGCCGCCCTGCGGAAGCTGCGCCAGCAGAACCAGCATCTCAAGCTGCTGATCTCCGTGGGCGGGTGGTCGGACTCCCAGTACTTCTCCGACGCGGCCGCCACGGCGGCCCGGCGGGAGAGCTTCGCTGCCAGCTGTGTGGACTTTGTGGTGGAGCAGGGCCTGGACGGGGTGGACCTGGACTGGGAGTACCCGGTATCCGGCGGCGCGGCGGGGACCATCCACCGCCCGGCGGACAAGCAGAACTTCACTCTGCTGCTTCAGGAGCTGCGGGAGCAGCTGGATCGGCAGGGCCGCCGGGACGGGAAGGACTATGCCCTCACTATCGCCGGCGCCGCCGGGAGCTGGTACTTAAACCAGATCGAGGCCGTGAAGGTGGCCGCCATTGTGGACCACATCTTCGTGATGGGCTATGACCTCCACGGCACCTGGGATACCTACGCGGACTTCAACGCACCCCTGTATGCGCCCTCCGGCACCTCGCCCCAGAGCAGAAGCAGCATCTCCGATTGCGTACAGGCCTATCTGAAAAAGGGTATCCCGGCGGAAAAGATCGTCCTGGGGATGCCTTTGTACGGCTATGCCTACCAGGGGGTCAAGGCCCAGAACAACGGCCTGTACAGCACTTACACATCAGCCAAATCCGTCAGCTACAAGATGCTGAAGAAGAGCTATCTGGACAACACGGACTACCGCCAGTTCCGCCATGAAGAGGCGCAGGTGCCCTGGCTCTACGGAAACCGCACCTTCGTCTCCTACGACGATGCCGTGTCCCTCGCTGCCAAGGCACAGCTGGCCCGGTCTCTGGGTCTGGGCGGCGTGGGGTTCTGGGAGATTTCCCAGGACGATGGGGGAGAGCTGATCGCTGCCGCCAGCGGGGCTTTCCGCAGCACCTGGGATAATCCCTTCCGGGACGTACCCCCCGGCGCGTGGTATGAAGAGGCGGTCCAATATGTGTATGAGGCGGGGCTGATGCAGGGGACCACCGGCAGCACCTTTTCCCCTGACCGGGCATCCAACCGGGGCATGATCGCCGCCATCCTCTACCGACTGGAGGGCAGACCCAGGGCGGGGACGCCTCCCTTCACCGATGTGGCGGCGGACAGCTACTGCGCCGATGCGGTGGCCTGGGCGGAACAGCAGGGAATCGTCCGGGGCTTTGACGACGGAACCTTCCGCCCGGAGGGGCGGATCACCCGCCAGCAGCTGGCGGCCATCCTGTTCCGGTACACGGAATACAGAGGAGCGGATACCGCGGGCCGGACGGACCTGAGCCGCTTCTCCGACAGCGCCGCTGTGGCGGACTATGCCCGGGATGCCCTGGCCTGGGCGGTGTCTGCCGGACTGCTCCAGGGCCGGCCCGACGGCACGCTGGATCCGTCCGGCTCCGCCACGCGCGCCCAGACGGCAGTGATCCTCCAGCGGCTGGAAACACTGCTGGAAAAGAACTGAACAGAGTGCCGCAGGGCCGGGACACACTGTCCCGGCCCTGCATGCGTCCTCTCCTTGACGGACCGTCCCGTTCCAGGTATGATGGAACCAACAAGATTGACCGGCAGAGAAGGGGGAGCGATTCGATGAAGGTGTGCATTCTGATGGGCAGTCCCAGAAAACAGGGCAATACCAACGCCCTGCTGGGCCCCTTCCGGCAGGAGCTGGAAGGGCTGGGGGCGGAGACGGAAACTGTATGGCTCCATGCTCTGGAGATCAGGCCCTGCACGGCCTGCCGGGCCTGCCAGCGGGACTGGACGGCATTCGGTTGCGCTCAGCGGGACGACGTGCCCACGATCTTTGACAAGGTGCTGGCGTGCGATCTGATCGTGTTGGCCACGCCCATCTATTCCTGGTACTGCACGCCGCCCATGAAGGCATTGCTGGACCGGCTGGTGTATGGCATGGACAAGTATTACGGGGCGGAAAAAGGTCCCGCCCTGTGGGCGGGGAAAGCCCTGGCTCTGCTGCTGACCTGCGGCTACCGCCCGGAGCGGGGCTGCGACCTGTTCGAGGAGGGGATGCGCCGGTACTGCAAGCACGCCCAGCTCCGTTTTCTGGGCAGCCACGCGGAGCGGCACCTGGGGTATGACGTCCCCTTCATGGACGCGGAGAAAGAGGCCCGCACCCGGGCCTTTGCCCGGGAGCTGTGGGATGCCGTGCATTGAAGCACAGCCCCTGTGAGACCGCCGCCCGGCGGTCTCTTTTTCTGCGCATGGGCGGGATAAAACCGCCCCAAACGGTTGACGGACACGGTCCCAAGGCGGTATAATAACATGATTTACAATGGATAAGAGTTTGTCTGGAGGAATTTTGGTATGTGGATCGCGGAGCAATGGCGGGACTATGAGCTGCTGGACTGCGGCGGGGGAGAGAAGCTGGAGCGCTGGGGAGAGCAGTACCTGGTGCGGCCGGACCCCCAGGCCATCTGGGACAGCCCCCGGAAGAACCCCGCCTGGAAGCGGGCCAACGCCCGGTATCTCCGCAGCCAGTCCGGCGGCGGCCACTGGGAGAAGAAGACCCTGCCGGAGAGCTGGAAGATCCGCTACCGGGACCTGACCTTCCAGGTGAAGCCCATGAACTTCAAGCACACGGGCCTGTTTCCGGAACAGGCGGTGAACTGGGATTTCGCCATGGAGAAGATCCGGAACGCCGGGCGGCCCATCCGGGTGCTGAACCTGTTCGCCTACACCGGCGGGGCCACGGTGGCCTGCGCCAAGGCGGGGGCCAGCGTCTGCCACGTGGACGCGGCCAAGGGCATGGTGGCCTGGGCCAGGGAAAACGCCAGACTCTCCGGCCTGGAAGACGCCCCCATCCGCTGGATCGTGGACGACTGCGGCAAGTTTGTGGAGCGGGAGATCCGCCGGGGCAAGACCTACGACGCCATCATCATGGACCCGCCCAGCTACGGCCGGGGCCCCGGCGGCGAGGTGTGGAAGCTGGAGGACAACCTCTACGACTTCGTGAAGCTCTGCGCCGGCGTGCTGTCGGAGCGGCCCCTGTTCGTGCTCATCAACTCCTACACCACGGGCCTGGCCCCGTCGGTGCTGGGGTATCTGCTGCATCTGTTGGTGGGGGCCAAATACGGCGGCAAGTGCACCTGGGACGAGCTGGGCCTGCCGGTGACGGAGACGGGCCTGGCTCTGCCCTGCGGTGCCACAGGCCGCTGGTGCAGCGAGTGAGGCCGTGGGACGGACTGCGGCATACCTGCTGACGCTGGCAGCGGGGGCGGTGCCTGCCCTGGCGCTCTTTGGGTGCCTGAGCCCCCGGCGCCGGCGGCACCTCGCCGCCGCGGGCCTTGCCAGTCCGGTGGTCCGGGAGGCGGGGATGGCCCTCTTCTGGATGTTCTGCGGCGGCATGGCCCTGGTGACCCTGACGCCCCGATGGGTCGTCCAGGCCCTGGCGGACCTGCTTCAGGGCTGCGGCTGGAACGGGGAGGGGAATCCCTTCTTCGCTCCGGGGACTGTCAATCTGGTTCCCTTCCGGACCCTGGGCGACGGTTACATCCTGGCGGGGAATCTGATCATGTTCCTGCCCTTTGGCTTTTTCCCCGCCCTGCTGTGGCGGGGGTGCACGTGGAAACGCGCGCTCGCCGCGGGCCTGTGTGTCACGGGGTTCATTGAGTGCTGGCAGCTGCTGGTGGGCCGGGCCTTTGACATCGACGACCTGTGGCTCAACACCCTGGGGGCCTTTTGCGGCTTCTGGAGCTGGTGCCTGCTGGACCGGGCAGCCCCCGGCTGGACCCGGCGGTTCAGGGTCCGGCAAATACAAGACTGACGAAATGAGGACAGCTATGGCGGAGATCATCCGAACGGAGAATTTACAGTACGCCTACCCGGCGGACGAGGGAGCGGAGCCGGTTCTGGCCCTGAAGGGCGTGGACCTGACCATTGAGCAGGGCTCCTTCGTGGTGGTGCTGGGCCACAACGGATCCGGCAAGTCCACCCTGGCCAAGACGCTCAACGGTGTTCTGCTGCCCTGCGGGGGCCATGTGTACGTGGAGGGAATGGACACCCTGGACGAACATCTGCTGCTGGCCATTCGCAGTACGGTGGGCATGGTGTTCCAGAACCCGGACAACCAGATCGTGGCCAACGTGGTGGAGGAGGACGTGGCCTTCGCCCCGGAGAACCTGGGGGTTTCCAGCAGGGAGATCCGGCAGCGGGTGGACGACGCCCTGGCGGCGGTGGGCATGGGCGAGTTCGCCCGCCACGCGCCCCATCTGCTCTCCGGCGGCCAGAAGCAGCGGATCGCCATTGCCGGCGTGCTGGCTATGGAGCCGGAATGCATCGTGCTGGATGAGGCCACCGCCATGCTGGACCCGGTGGGCCGGCGGGAGGTGCTCTCCGCCGTTCACAGGCTGAACCGGGAGAAGGGCATCACTGTGGTGCTCATCACCCACCACATGAATGAGGCGGAGGACGCCGACCGGGTTGTGGTCATGGACGACGGAAAAGTCATTATGGACGGCGCGCCCCGGCAGGTCTTCACACAGGTGGAGCGGCTGCGGTCCATGGGACTGACGGTGCCGGACACGGTGGACCTGCTGGACCGGCTGCGCAAAGACGGGCTGGACGTGCCCCTCACCGCCCTGACGGTGGAGGAGTGCGCGGACGCCATCCTGGCCGCCGTTTCCAAGTAATCGGAAGGGAAGAGAACATTGGAACCGATACTGCAAGTACAACATCTGACCCACACGTACAGCGTGGGCACGCCCTTCCAGCGCAGCGCGGTGGAGGACATGAGCTTTGACGTGTACGATGGGGAGTTCTTAGGGATCATCGGCCACACCGGCTCCGGCAAATCCACCCTGATTCAGCATCTGAACGGCCTGTTGCGGCCTACGTCGGGGCAGATCCTGCTCCATGGGAAGGACATCTGGGCGGAGCCGAAGAAGATCCGGGACGTCCGCTTCCAGGTGGGGTTGGTGTTCCAGTACCCGGAGTACCAGCTGTTTGAGGAGACGGTGTACAAGGACATCGCCTTCGGCCCCATCAACCAGGGCAAGACCGGGGAGGAGCTGGACCGCTGTGTCCGCGAGGCCGCTCGCCTGGTGGGCATCCGGGACGATCAGCTGGACAAGTCCCCCTTTGAGCTCTCCGGCGGCCAGAAGCGCCGGGTGGCCCTGGCGGGGGTCATGGCTATGGACCCCCAGGTGCTGGTGCTGGACGAGCCCACCGCCGGACTGGATCCGGCGGGCCGGGAGAACCTGATGGCCAACATCCGGGACTACCACCGCAATAAAAAGCGCACCATCATCCTGGTGAGCCACAGCATGGACGAGATCGCCCGGAATGTAGACCGAATCCTGGTGCTGAAGTCCGCTCACGTGCTGATGAGCGGGACTCCGGCGGAGGTGTTCGCCCGGGCGGAGGAGCTGCTCTCTGCCGGGCTGGACGTGCCACAGGTGACCCGTATTGCCATGCGCCTGCGGGAGCAGGGCCTCGCCATCGACCCTGCGGTCTACACCGTGGAGACCCTGGAGCGGGAGCTGCTGGCGCTGAGAAGGGGGGAGACGGGATGCTGAAGGACATCACCCTGGGCCAGTTTTTCCCCGGCGACACCGTGGCCCACCGCCTGGACCCCCGGACGAAGATCCTGCTGGTGGTCCTTTACATCGTGGCGCTGTTCTGCGCCAAGAGCCTGCTGGCCTACGGCATTCTGGCGGCGGTGCTGGCAGTGTGTGTCCGCATCTCCCGAGTAGGGATCAAATCCCTGGTGCGGGGGCTGAAGCCGGTGGTGTTCATCATCGTGTTCACCGGCATTTTGAACCTGTTCTTCACGCCGGGAGAGCACATCCTGGCAGAGCTGGGCTTCCTGCGGATCTCCGCGGAGGGTCTGCAGAACGCCGTGTTCATGGTGCTGCGGATCATGCTGTTGATCATGGGCACGTTCCTGATGACCTACACCACCAGCCCCATCAGCCTCACCGACGGGCTGGAGCGCCTGCTGGGCGGATTGAAAAAAATCCATGTGCCGGTCCATGAGCTGGCCATGATTATGTCCATCGCCCTGCGGTTCATCCCAACCCTGATCGAGGAGACAGACAAGATCATGTCCGCTCAGAAAGCCCGGGGCGCGGACTTTGAGAGCGGGAATATCATCCAGAAGGCCAAGGCCCTGATCCCCATTCTGGTGCCGCTGTTCATCAGCGCCTTCCGCCGGGCGGACGAGCTGGCGGTGGCCATGGAGTGCCGCTGCTACCACGGCGGCGAGGGACGCACCAAGCTCCATGTGCTGCAGTACGAGGGGCGGGACTATCTGGCCCTGGTGCTGGGGCTGGCCGTCACCGCGGGGATCATCGTCCTGCGGCAATTTACGTAACGATTTGCCGGTCCGCGGACTGGCTGCCCAGGGTGAGGCCCAGCCGCAGGCCGATGGCGAAGGCAGCCGTGCCCCAGCGGAGATAGCGGCTGGAGAGGAGATCACAGACCTGGATCTGCATGTCCTGCGGCATGGACATCCGGTCCAGCGCCGCCTGGATTTCCGCCTCATCATAGGGCGCCTGCTCCTGCATCAGATGGTCGCCGTAGGTATCGAACAGAAGCTCAAAAACGGATGGCATAGGAGACACTCCTTTGCGAATACAGCTTTTTATGGTATCATTTCGGAATGATGAAACCAGTATAATACAGAAATTTCTGTAAGTCAACAGAACGATCAGAAAAAACTGTATTTTAAGAAAGGGAATGGTCCTTTGGATGTTTTGACTACCTCAGCCAGAATTAAGGCCCGCTGCAAAGCGCAGAAAATTTCAGTCAAAAATTTGCTGGAGCAGACACAGATCAACCGGAATTTTATCTATGACCTGGAAAAAGGCGGACAGATTCCGTCAGCGGAAAAGCTGGAACGCATCGCTGATTATCTGGACTGCTCTGTGGACTATCTGCTGGGGCGGACAGACAACCCGGCGGTCAACCGCTGACCGGACTCACCGGAAGAGAATTTTCTCCGGGGGGGAATGTAGGGGAGACAGTCTGCCGTCCGGCTGCCCCGCATTTTCAATCGCCCGGAGCTGGTAATCATCGAGATCCGTCCGGACGCATGGCTGGAAATCATGGATAGTGGACATGGCCTGATTCGGAGCGGCTGTGTTTTGGCAGAGAGGGGAGAGTCCTATGAAGAAGCAGAACATCTGGCTTTGGGCCCTGACTGCGGCTGTGGTTTTGCTGGCAGCAGCCCTGGCGGAGACGCAAGGACAGCTGGGGGAACTTCAGACGGCGTATTCCGCGCTCCAACAGGAGGTGGGAGAACTCCGCCTGGACTTGAAAAGCACACAAAACCGCCTTCAGGAGCAGGAGGAGGCGCTGGAACGAGCGGCCGCCCAAACCGCCCCGCAGCCGGAGGAGTCGCTGCTGGAGCGATATGAGCTGACGCCCCTTCGGCTGGACGCCGCGGCCCATCAGGTGGAGCTTGGGGTGTCCCTGACCCTGACTACGCCGGACCAGTCGGCGGAAGCCACCCTGAATGTCTATCAGGGCGGCGCGGAGCGCAAGCGTCTGGCCCAGGTGGAGCTGACCCGGTCCGGGGATGGAATCTTCTCCGGTCAGGCGGCGGTGCCTGCGGACAGCACCTCACTCCAGATTCTGGTGACGGTCCGGACCGGCGGCGATACGGCCACAGAGCGGCTCTATGAGGGCCGTGCCACCGGATTGTTGCCGATGGCGCTGTCCAGCCGCAGCGGAGAGGCGGCCCTGCAGGAAGGAGAAGCCCGGATTACCGCCGCCGTCCGGCTGCGTGAAAAGGCGGCCGCAGCCTCCGAGCAGACATTCCGCCTGTACCGGAACGGTCAGTTGGAGGAGACCATCCCGGCCGCCTCCGGCCAGGAATCCGGCACCTGGGAGGGCACCGGGACGGTATCCTGCGCCGCCGGGGACCAGCTGGAGGTGCGGTTCTTCTGCGTGGACGGCCTGGGCCTGGGATATGAGTTCCCTGTCCGGACCTGGACGGTAAAGGAGGACCGGCTGGCGCCGGGCTGGCCCGTCACCAACACCCCGGTGCTGGTCTGGCCGTAAACGGGACGGGGCGCTGGCGGAAGAGGCGCAGGACGGCAGGAGATTCCGGCCGCCCCGGAAGGCTTATCCCCGGATACATGAACTGCGGCGCCGCACAGGGGAGTCCGTCAGATCCGTAGACGGCGACCGGAGCAATCCTGCATCAGCGAGAGGCCCAGCCCCAGGCCGATGGCGAAGGCAGCTGTGCCCCAGCGGAGATAGCAGCTGGAGAGGAGATCACAGACCTGGATCTGCATGTCCTGCGGCATGGACATCCGGTCCAGCGCCGCCAGGATTTCCGCCTCATCATAGGGCGCATACTCTTGCATCAGGCTGTCGCCGTAGGTGTCGAACAGAGTTTCCGAAATGCTTGTCATGGGGATTCCTCCTTAATATGTGTTGTTCCGATATCCTTTTTGTGGTATGGTATTTCTTATTTATACGCTAAACGGATTTTATCATGTAATAGCGTGATTATCAAGATGCTTTTCACGTTTTTTCGTGATTTTAGAGCTTTACAAAAGGCGGGGCAAATTTTATGTATGTTACACAAGACATTGCAGACCGCATTAAATGGCGCCTCAAAGAAAAAGGCATCCGCACAAAAGATATGCTGTCTGATTTGAACATGGGAATTAACGCGATATCAGAATTTGCAAAAGGCAAGCAAATGTCCTGTATTGCCCTTGCTCGCATCGCCGACTATCTGGACTGCTCTGTGGATTATCTGCTGGGGCGGACAGACAACCCGGCGGTCAACCGCTGAGTTGCCCTGCCGGATAAAAAGAGCGTTCCCGCCGGGAACCCCGGGCGGCGGAACTGCCAAAGGAGAGCTTATGCGCAACATTGCCCTGAAACTCATGTACAACGGCACCGCCTACCACGGGTGGCAGGTGCAGAAGAACGCGGTCACCGTCTGCGGGACCCTGGAGAAGGCCATTGCTGACATCTGCGGCGGCCCGGTACACCTCACCGGCTGCGGACGCACCGACGCCGGTGTCCACGCGGAGCACTACATCGCCAACTTCCGCACGGAGAGCCGCATTCCCGTGGACCGGCTCCCCTTCGCCGTCAACACCCACACGCCGGAGGACATCGCGGTGAAGGAGGCCTTCGAGGTGGCGGAGGACTTCAACGCCATCGGCTCCTGCATCAAGAAGGAGTACACCTACCGCATCTACAACTCCCGGTTCAAGAACCCATTTTACGTCAACCGGGCCTACTTCTATCCCAAGCACCTGGACGAGGAATTCCTGAACCGGGCGGCGGGGATGTTCGTGGGCACCCACGACTTCGCGGCGGTGCGTTCCGTGGGCACGGAGACGAAGTCCACTGTCCGCACCATCTATTACTGTGACGTGACCCGGAACGGAGATCTGCTGGAATTGAAGGTCTGCGCCAACGGCTTTTTGTATAACATGGTACGGGCCATCACCGGCACCGTGCTGTACGCGGCGGAGGGCAAGTTCACCCCGGAGGACATCCCCGGCATTCTGGAGCGGGGGGACCGCACCGCCGCCGGTCCCACGGTGCCGCCGGGGGGACTGTACCTGACAAGACTTTGGTATGAGGATGAACGGCTCAATGGCTGATACGACGAACGACATCTGGAACGACAATGACGGGGAAGAGGACGAGGCTCCCCGGAAGGGCGGACGGCTGCGCCGCTTTGGGATCTTCTTTCTGGTGCTGGCGGCGGTGCTGGGCGTGGTGCTCGTGGCCGCGTACCGGGACGGCACCGGCTTTGACGCCCTGCGGCGGCTGTGTTCCTACGGCAGCGGAGAGGAGAGCACTGCTGAGGCCCAGTACGACTACGACGCCTCCGACAGCAACCGCTTTGCCGTCCTGGGGGATTCCCTGGTGGTGCTCTCCGACACAAAGCTGCAGGTCCTGGCGCGGGGCGGAGAGGAGATCTGGTCCACATCCGTGCGGATGAGCGCCCCTGCCCTGGAGACGGGCGGCGGCCGGGCTGTGGCTTACGACGTGGGGGGCACAGAGCTGTATGTGGTGGACGAGGGGGGCGAGATCCTCACGCTCACCGCACCGGAGGACGCCCCCTATTTCTCCGCCCGGCTGAATGAAGACGGTTGGCTGGCTGTGACCACAGAACTGCCGGGCTACAAGGGCGGCGTCACCGCTTATAACAGCCAGGGGACGGAGGTGTTTTCACTCACCGCGTCGGACCGGTTTGTCATCGACGCCCGGGTGACAGATGACGATAACACTCTGGCGGTGGTGACCTTAGGCCAGGAGAACAGCGTGTTCGTCAGCAACATGGTACTTTACAGCCTGGAGACGGCAGGAAATGTAGACCCGGCGGCCGACTACGATGTGACCGACGGTCTGGTGGCTGCCGTCGGAGAGCAGGACGGCCAGCTGGTGACGGTGTCCGACACCTGCCTGACCTACGCGTCCCCGGCCGGGGAGGTGCGCGCTACCTACTCCTATGCCGGCAGCTATCTGCGGGAATACGACTTGCACGGGGACGGCTTCACCGCCCTGCTGCTGAACCGGTACAAGTCCGGCGGTGTGGGCCGGTTGGTGACGGTGGACACGGACGGGCAGGAGATCGCCGCCCTGGACGTGAACGAGGAGATCCTCAGCATCTCCGCTGCCGGACGGTATCTGGCGGTGCTGTATATGGACAGCGTGGTGATCTACACAGAGGAGCTGGAGATCTATGCTCAGCTGGAGGGGACGGACTACGCCCGGTCGGTTCTGATGCGCCAGGATGGCTCCGCCCTGCTGCTGGCGGCAGAGAGCGCCCACCTGTTCCTGCCTTGAGTGGGAAACATTGATCTTGGAATTCACAAAACGTTTACGAGCAAAAAGGTAGGCAAGCATGACAACACCTGTTATAATAGACGTGATTATGGCTGTGGTTTTGATCGCTGCGGTCATCTACGGTGCCCACAGGGGCCTTTTCCGGGCCCTGGCGGGATTGGCGGTGGTGATCGTGGCCCTGGTGGGGGCGGCCATCATCGCAAATACCCTGGCCGCCCCGGCGGCCCGTCTGGTGACGCCCCTGATCCGGGAGCAAATCGAGACGAAGGTGGACGAGGCTATGGCCCGGCAGGCCCAGGAGGTCCAGATGCCGGAGGAGGACGTGGACGAGGGCTTCGCCATCGAGGACCTGCTGGCCCTGATGGGACTGGACGAGGACGTGCGGAACTCCCTGGCCAGCCAGACGCAGGAGAAGATCCAGGACACCGGCGTCTCCTTGGTCATGGCCGTGGTGGAGAGTTTGGCCCAGTCCATTCTCTATGCGGCGCTGTTCCTGGTCTCCTTCGTGGGACTGACGATCCTGCTGAAGCTGCTGATCCGGGCTATGGACCTGGTGCTGCAGCTGCCGGGGCTGCACCTGGTCAACTCCCTGGGCGGCGCCGTGATCGGCCTGATCGAGGGGGCCTTGGTGCTGTTTCTGGCCATCTGGGTTCTGCGGCGCTTCGGCGTCTCCTTTGAGACAGACACCGTCTCAGCCACCCATATTTTACGATTTTTTGCGACACACACGCCCCTGAGCGCGCTGTCGCTTCTGCAATGACGAACGGGGCCGTTGCCCCGCCGGCGTCACGATTTCTGGAGGGATTTACACGATGCAGCCGACACTTTGTTCAAGATGCAAGAAGAACGTGGCCGTTGTCTTCATCTCCAAAATGGAGGGGGACAAGACCACCAACGAGGGCCTGTGCCTGAAATGCGCCAAGGAGCTGGGCCTGCCCCAGGTGGACGATATGATGAAGCGCATGGGCATTTCCGACGAGGATCTGGACACGCTCAACAATGAGATGCTCCAGGCTATGAGCGGTGTGGAGAATATCGAGGACCTGCCCGGCGGCGAGGACGCCGGGGAAGAGGAGGAAGAGGGCAAGACCGCCACCTTCCCCTTCCTGAACCGCCTGTTCTCCGGCGAGGCCGCCAAGGGCGGCGAGAGCGGCGGCCAGGAGGAAAGCGGTGCCAGGAGCCGGGAAAAGGAGCGCAAGGACCCTAAGAACGGCAAGCGCAAATATCTGGAGAACTACTGCATCTCCCTGACGCAGCGGGCCCAGGAGGGCAAGCTGGACCCGGTGATCGGCCGGGAGCAGGAGATCGAGCGGGTGGTGCAGATCCTGAACCGCCGCCAGAAGAACAACCCCGTGCCTGATCGGTGAGCCCGGTGTGGGTAAGACCGCCATCGCGGAGGGGCTGGCCCAGCGGATCTCCAAGGGCGACGTGCCCTTCAAGCTGCGGAACAAGGAGGTCTATCTGCTGGATCTGACAGCTCTGGTGGCCGGCACCCAGTTCCGGGGCCAGTTCGAGAGCCGGATGAAGGGCCTTATCGACGAGGTGAAGCGCCTGGGGAACATTATTTTGATGATCGACGAGGTTCACAACATTGTGGGCGCCGGCGACGCCGAGGGCAGCATGAACGCCGCCAACATCCTGAAACCCGCCCTCTCCCGGGGCGAGATCCAGGTGATTGGCGCCACCACCTTCAACGAGTACCGCAAGTCCATCGAGAAGGACACCGCTCTGGAGCGGCGGTTCCAGCCGGTGACGGTGAACGAGCCCTCCATTGAGGACTCCGTGCAGATTCTCCAGGGCCTGGCCCCCAAGTATGAGCAGTATCACGGGGTGAAGATCTCTGAGGGGATCCTGCGTCAGGCGGTGCTGCTCAGTGAGCGGTACATCACCGACCGGTTCCTGCCGGACAAGGCCATCGACCTGATCGACGAGGCCTGTTCCGACCTGAATCTGAAGGACCCGGATATCTCCCGCCGCATGGAGATTCAGCGGGAGCTGGACGACTATGAGAAAGAGCGCACCATGCTGGAGGAGCAGGAGGAGAAGGCCGAGGGCGACTACGCCCGCATGGCGGAGCTGAAGAGCAAGGAACTCCAGCTGAACACAGAGCTGAACAGTCTGCTGGAAAAGGGCGATCCACAGCTCTCCATGGAGAATCTGGCCCATGTTATCGAGCTGTGGACCAAAATCCCGGCGGCCAAGATCCGGGAGCAGGAGTTCCAGCGCCTGAGCCAGCTGGAAGTGCGGCTCAAGAGCCATATCATCGGCCAGGACGAGGCCGTGTCCGCCGTAGCCGCCGCGGTGCGGCGGAACCGGGTGGGCATCTCCCCCAAGCACAAGCCTGTCAGCTTCATCTTTGTGGGGCCCACCGGCGTGGGCAAGACAGAGCTGGTGAAGCAGCTGGCAACAGACCTCTTCAACACGCCGGATGCCTTGATCCGGCTGGATATGTCGGAGTTCATGGAGAAGCACTCCGTCTCCCGTCTGGTGGGCTCCCCTCCGGGCTACGTGGGGTATGACGAGGCGGGCCAGCTGACAGAGAAGATCCGCCGCAAGCCCTACGCCGTGGTCCTCTTCGACGAGATTGAGAAGGCCCATCCCGATGTGCTGAACATCCTTCTCCAGATCCTGGATGACGGCGAGATCACCGACGCCCACGGCCGCAAGGTGAACTTTGAGAATACCATCATCGTCATGACCTCCAACGCCGGCAGCGCCACCAAGGAGGGCACCGTGGGCTTCGGCCGCTCCGTGAACGAGCAGGACGCCGACCGGGCCATGAAGGCGCTCCAGCAGTTCCTGCGGCCGGAGTTCATCAACCGGGTGGACGCGGTCATTACCTTCAACCGCCTCAGCGAGGAGAACTTCCACGGCATCGCACGTATCATGCTGAACGAACTGGTGGGTTCCCTGAAGGAGAAAGGCATCACCTTCACCTACGACGACGCACTGGTGGAGCTTTTGACGAAGAAGTCCTACTCCCTGACCTACGGCGCCCGGAACCTGCGGCGCACCATCCAGAAGGAGCTGGAGGACCCCATGGCCACAAAGATCATCGACAGCTACGAGCATCCCATCACCCAGGTGAAGGCCACGGTGGAGGACGGTGCCATTCGGCTGTACACCCTGTGACCGGAGGAAGAGGAGAGGGAGGACCATGCTGTTTCGGAAGGATATGGATCCCCGCTGTGCCTACTGCCAGCGGGGCCAGCAGATCAACGAGCGGGAGGTGGCCTGCGTCAAGCGGGGCATCGTGGCGGTGGAGCACCACTGCCGGGCATTCAAATACGACCCCTTGAAGCGGGTGCCGCCCCGGCCGGCAGCGCTGGAGACTGAACGGCTGAAAGAGGAAGATTTTTCGCTGTAAGCAGCGTTCAGCACCCGCCTGGGGAAAATCCCCGGGCGGGCGCTGTCACAAATGGGAAGGAGAGGAGACATCATGGAAGTCAAGCGGATCTGCGCGGCGTACTGGAGCGCCACAGGCAACACAGACAAGACGGTGAACACCATCGCGGAGACCCTGGCGGAGAAGCTGGGCGTCCCTCTGGAGCGGAGGAACTTCACACGCCCGTCAGACCGGGCGGAGGATCTGTCTTTTACGGGGGGAGACCTGGTGGTGTTCGGTATGCCCACCTATGCGGGAAAGCTGCCCAACAAGATGCTGCCCTATGTCCAGCAGCAGATCCACGGGAACGGCGCCCTGGCGGTGGGGGTGGTCACCTTCGGCAACCGGTCCTACGACAACTCCCTGGCGGAGCTGTGCGCCGCGCTGGAGGCGGACGGCTTCCACACCGTGGCCGGGGGCGCCTTTGCCTGCCGCCACGCCTTTACGGACGCGCTGGCGGACGGCCGCCCGGACTGGGATGACAAGCGGCAGATGGGGGAGTTCGCGGCCCGCATTGCGGACAAGGTAAAAGACCTGACGGACATCCCTGCTCCGGTGGCCGTGCCGGGCGATGCGGCGGCGCCCTACTACGTGCCCAAGGGCACGGACGGCCAGCCCGTCAAGTTCCTGAAGGCCAAGCCCCAGACGGATTTGGGCAAGTGTACCGACTGCGGCGCCTGCGCCCGCCTGTGTCCCATGGGGGCCATCAATCCCTCCAACGTGGCGGAGGTGCCCGGCACCTGCATCAAGTGCCAGCGGTGTGTCCGCAAGTGCACGAAGCACGCCAAGTACTTTGACGACCCGGCCTTTTTGTCCCACGTGGCCATGCTGGAGCAGAACTTCACAGAGCCCAAGGAGAATGAGGTGTATCTGTGAGGCGGTGGGTTCTTGCCTTTCTGATGGCGGTCACAGCCAACTGGGTTTCTCTGATCTATGCGTTTGGCCCGGTGAGCTGGCTCTTGACGACGATACTGCTTCTGGGGGAGTTCCTCTATTTTAATCTGCGGCCCATTGAGAAGAGCGGTGCGCCTACAAAGCGGATCTGGTATTTGAAAAGCGGCTGCGAATTGCTGCGCCTGTTTTTGATTACAGCTACGGTCACAGTCTTTGTGCAGATGGTATGGCTGTGGTGCCAGATTTCCATGATAACGCCGGAGAACAGCCTTGCCGCTGGAACAGCTGTTGCAGGTGCGGCTTTTGGCGTTCTCTGGGCTGTCTTGCTGGAGGCCATCGTCTTCTGGAACGGCATGATCCGGGTGTATCTCACCTCCGTCCAGCTGGGGCTGAAGCACCGGGTGCTGGCGGCCCTGTGCGGGTGGATCCCAATTCTCAACATCTGGTATCTGCGGAAGATTATCCGCATCACCGCCGACGAGGCGGAGTTCGAGACGGAGAAGTGGGAGCTGGACACCGCCCGGGCGGAGAGCGAGATCTGTAAGACGAAATACCCGATCCTTCTGGTCCACGGGGTGTTCTTCCGGGACTTCCGCTATGTCAACTACTGGGGCCGCATTCCCAAGGAGCTCCAGCGCAACGGCGCAACAGTGTACTACGGACAGCAGCAGTCCGCCGCCGCGGTGGAGGACAGCGGGCGGGAGCTGGCGGACCGTATCCGGCAGATCCTGGCGGAGACCGGCTGTGAGAAGGTGAACATCATTGCCCACTCCAAGGGGGGACTGGACAGCCGGGCCGCCATCGCCCACGCTGGATGTGCCCCCTGTGTGGCCAGCCTCACCACCATCAACACGCCCCACCGGGGCTGCATCTTTGCCGAATATCTGCTGAAGAAGATCCCTGCAGCGGCTCGGCAGAAGATCGCAGATACCTACAACGCCGCCCTGAAGCGGCTGGGGGATGAGGCCCCGGACTTCCTGGCGGCGGTGACAGATCTGACCGCCTCTGCCTGCGAGGCCAGGAACGCGGCTACCCCGGACGCCCCCGGCGTCTTTTACCAGAGCGTCATGTCCTATTGCAGAAAGGCCCAGCACGGCAAGTTCCCTCTGAACATGACCTATCCCATCGTCAAGCACTTTGATGGATTGAACGACGGGCTGGTGGCGGTGGACTCCGCCAAATGGGGCGATCAGTTCACCCTGCTGGAGCCAAGGGGGCACCGGGGCATCTCACACGGGGATGTGGTGGATCTGAATCGGGAGAACATTCCCGGCTTCGACGTCCGGGAGTTCTATGTCTCCCTGGTAGCGGATCTGAAAAACAGAGGCTTTTGAGCGGAAAAAAGCGGAGCGTCACAGGGACGCTCCGCTTTCGTGTTCCGTGGTGTCTTTTATGGTGGGGGCCACCGGTTCCACAAGGGGATCCGCCGCCCCGCCATCCTCTGTGGTGTCATCTGCGGGGGAACAATAGGTTTTGTACAGCGCCACATGGTCATAGATGGCCCGCCAGGAGCTGTAAGCGTCTGCCGTCACACAGATATAGCGTCTGCCGTCCGCTGTTTCGCCGCAGCTGGCGGCGCAGTTGCCGGACTCCACCACATAGCCGGTCTTGGCGCCGGTGACCTCAATGCCGCCGGTATCCTTGTCCTCGATCCGCCGCAGGAACCAGTTGGAGAGGATCTGCCCCTCCGGGTGGTCCGCAGTGGGGAGAGTCTCATAGGTCCGGGCCCCCAGCACCTCCCGGCACAGGTCGTTGTCCATGGCCGCCTCCAGGATCACCGCCATGTCGGAGACCGTGCACTTGTGGGCCTCGTCATACAGTCCCACACAGTTGGTGAAGTGGGCGGTGTCCGCGATGCCAAGCTCCTCCAGCTTTTCGTTCATCAGCGCCACGAACGCCTCCTGGGAGCCCGCCACATAAGTGGCCAGCCCCAGCGCCGCGTCCGCACCGGAGGAGAGGATGGTGCCGTAGAACAACTCACGCACCGGGACCGTTTCGTCAACCATCAGCCCCACCACGCTGCACCCGTTGACATAGCAGTAGTCGGTGATGTCGATGGTCATGGTGAAGGTGTCGTCCAGCTCCGCTTCTGTGATGTGCTCAGCGGCCACCAGAACCGTCAGGACCTTCGTCATGGAGGCGGGAGAGATCACAGTATCCGCGTTTTTCTCCGCCAGGACCGTCCGGGTGTCCAGGTCAACCAGGACCGCGCAGCGGCTGGGAAAGTCCTCTCCCAACTGGATCGTGTCCGGGCCGGACACGGCCCTGGCATAGGGCTCCGGCGCAGGGGCGCTGGCGACGGATGTCACCTGAAAGGGCCGTTCGGCCTTAACCATCTCCGGCGCAGGCTTTTCAATCAGCTGGGCTCCCACGGTCACCAGGCCTACACACAGAACGGCCAGCAGCCCGCAGGGCACCAGACGGCGAAGCAGCCGCCGCCGCTTTTCCCGCTGCTTCTTTCGGCGGGCCTCCGCCCGCTGGGCCCGCCGGGTGGCCCGCTCTTCGTCCGTGATAATGGGCTTGTACTCCTCGTCCATATCGGCGCTCCTATCTGAAAGGCGGGCCTGTCCGGCACCGCCGCAGTCTCGTACTCTTCATTATAACAGATGATGGAAGAAAATGCATCTCCTATTTTCCGGTTTGGCAGAGGGAATTTTATCCATCCGGCTTTTGACCCGTGAAAAACCGCTGTCAGGCCAAGTTGTTTTTGCATAGCCTGAGTGTAAGAACAACACTTGGAGGGGAGCGTATGGCTCAAGTTACCCATTTTTTCGCAGGCGCTAACAGCGGTGACGGCTTCCAGAACCTGTTTTCGGAGATCGTGGACCTGGAAGACACCTATGACCTGATGGTTTTGAAAGGCGGCCCCGGCGTGGGCAAGGCCACCTTCATGCGGGAGGTCGGCCGAAGCATGGAGGAGGCCGGCACACCGGTGGAGTACTTATGGTGTTCCGGCGACCCGGATTCCCTGGACGGCGTGGTGCTGCCGGAGCTCCGCTGCGCCGTGGTGGATGGTACGTCGCCTCATGTGGTGGAGCCCCGGTACCCTGCGGCGGTGGACCGGTATGTGGACCTGGGGCGGTTTTACGACCTCACCGCCGCCAAGGCCGCGGCGGAGGAGGTGAAGGCTCATACCCGGGCCTACAAGGCGGCATACATCCGGGCCTATCACCATCTGAAGGCTGCCCGGCAGGTGGAGCTGGATGCAGTGGCGGCGGTGCGGAAGACCTTCGACCGGGAGAAGGCGGACCGCCGGACGGCGGGCATTCTCTCACGGGAGCTGCGCCGCCGGGGCGGTGAGGCGGGGAAGACCACCCGCCGCTTCCTGGGCAGTATTACCCACAAGGGGTACATCTGGCGGTTTGACAGTGTGGACGCCCTGTGCCCCAAGGTCTATGAGCTGGCGGACAGCTGGGAGCTGGCAGGGGAGATGCTTGCCCGGCTCCATCAGGCGGCGGCGGATAACGGCTGGGACACCATCGTCTGCTGTGCGCCGGAGGAGCCGGGGCGGATCGAGCACATGCTGATCCCCGGACTGGGGCTGGCCTTCGTCACCTCCCGGCCCGGCATGGAGTACGGGCAGAAGCCCTTCCGCCGGGTGCGGCTGGACGCCATGACGGAACCTCAGGGCAAGGCCCGGCTGCGGTTCCAGACCCGGATGGCGGCACTCCTGCGGGAGGAAGGGGCCGCGGCGCTGAAAGACGCCAAAGCCAACCACGATAAGCTGGAGGCAGTCTACAACCCCTACGTGGATTTCGACGGTGTCCGAACCCTGGCGGCGCTGGAGGCGGGGCGGCTTCTCAGCTGGCTGGGTTGAATCAGATCAGGATGCGGGCCCCGGCGGTATACCGCCGGGGCCTTGCCTTATGCGAACAGATGTGCTACAATGCTGGAAGCGAAAACAGGGGCAAGACAGCCCCAGAGGGAACGGGATCATGACCAAGGAAGAAGCACTGAAAACCTATTACGGCTACGACGTCTTCCGGGGCGGCCAGGAGGCGGTCATCGACGCGCTGCTCTCTGGGCGGGATGCGCTGGCCATCATGCCCACCGGGGCGGGGAAGTCCGTCTGCTACCAAATCCCGGCCTTGCTGCTGTCGGGGATCACCCTGGTGGTCTCGCCTCTGGTGTCCCTGATGCGGGACCAGGTGACGCAGCTGGTGCAGATGGGCATCCCGGCGGCGTTTCTCAACAGCTCCCTAACCTTCCGCCAGTATCTGCTGGCCCTGGACCGGGCCAGGGCGGGGCGGTACAAGATCATCTACGTGGCCCCGGAGCGGCTGGAGACCGAGGGCTTCCAGGCCTTTGTGCGGGAGGCAGACATCTCCCTGGTGGCGGTGGACGAGGCCCACTGCATCTCCCAGTGGGGCCAGGATTTCCGGCCCTCCTACCTGAACATCCCCGCCTTTGTGGAGAGCCTGCCCCACCGGCCCCCGGTGGGAGCCTTCACCGCCACCGCCACGCCGGACGTGAAGGCGGACATCCACCGCCTGCTGGACCTGCAGGACCCGCTGGAGCTGACCACCGGCTTTGACCGGGAGAACCTGTATTTTGAGGTCCAGCAGCCTGCGGACAAGCGGGCGGCGCTGCTGGAGCTGGTGAAGGGCCGCCCCGGCAAGTGCGGCATCGTCTACTGTGCCACCCGGAAGAATGTGGAGGAGGTGTGCGACTTCCTCCGCCAGCGGGGGGTAGCCGCCGCCCGGTATCACGCTGGCCTGGCCCCAGAGGAGCGGCAGAGGAACCAGGAGGACTTCCTCTACGACCGGGTGCAGGTGATGGTGGCCACCAACGCCTTCGGCATGGGCATCGACAAGTCCGATGTCCGGTATGTCATCCACTACAATATGCCCAAGGACATGGAGAGCTACTACCAGGAGGCGGGCCGGGCGGGCCGGGACGGGGCGCCCTCCAGCTGCATCCTGTTGTACAGTGGCCAGGATGTGCGGACTAATGAGTTTCTCATCACCCACAGCGAGCCCCGGGAGGACTTGGATCCCCGGACGGCCGAGCAGCTGCGGGAGCGGGACCTGCAGCGGCTGCGGCAGATGACCGGCTACTGCCGGACACGCCGGTGTTTGCGGCAGTATATCCTGCACTACTTCGGCGAGCACGCGCCGGACACTTGCAGCGCCTGCTACAACTGCCTCCATAACTTCGAAGAGGTGGATGTCAGCCGGGACGCCAAGGCCATCGTGGCCTGCATTGCCAAAACCGGACAGCACTTCGGCGTGGGTGTCATCGCGGAGACCCTCTGCGGTGCGGACACGGAGCGGGTGCGGAAGTACCACATGGACCGGGAGGATACCTACGGCGCTTTGGGTCAGCTGACCCAGAAGGAGGTCCAGGAGCGCATCCGCTTCCTGCTGGACCAGGGCGTGCTGGAGCTGAGTCCGGGGCAGTATCCGGTGCTGCGGCTGACGGAGCGGGCGGAGGACGTGATGTACGGCGAATCGACGCTCCAGATGAAGACGCTGCGGGAGGACCGGTCCGCCCCGGCCCGCCGGGCGGCGGCCGGGGAGCTGGAGGGGGATGCGGCGGAGCTGTTCGGCCGCCTCCGGGCCCTGCGGGCCCAGTTGGCCCGGCGGCAGGGAGTCCCCGCCTACGTGGTGTTCTCGGACAAGACCCTGCGGGAGATGGCGATTTCCCGCCCCCGGACCACGGCGGAGCTGCGGGCGGTCAGCGGTGTGGGCTCCGCCAAGGCGGAGCGGTACGGCCGGGACTTTCTGACGGTGATCCAGGACTTTCCGTCGTGACGGAGATCAGGAGAGACAACAGGCGCTGCCCCATGCGGGACAGCGCCTGTCTGTGTTTTTTCAGTTCAGAAAATCCTTCAGCTTTTTGCTGCGGCTGGGGTGGCGCAGTTTCCGCAGGGCCTTGGCCTCGATCTGGCGGATGCGCTCCCGGGTAACGTTGAATTCCTTGCCCACTTCCTCCAGGGTGCGGGTGCGGCCGTCCTCGATGCCGAAGCGGAGCTTTAGAACCTTTTCCTCCCGGGGAGTGAGAGTGGAGAGAACATCCATCAGCTGCTCCTTCAGCAGGGTGAAGCTGGCGGCTTCGCTGGGCTCGCTGGCCCCCTCGTCGGGGATGAAGTCGCCCAGGTGGGAGTCCTCCTCCTCACCGATGGGGGTCTCCAGGGAGACGGGCTCCTGGGCAATTTTCAGGATCTCCCGGACCTTCTCCACCGGCATTCCCATCTCCGCGCTGATCTCATTGGGAGACGGATCATGGCCCAGCTCCTGCAGGAGCTGGCGGCTGACCCGAATCACCTTGTTGATGGTCTCCACCATGTGGACAGGGATGCGGATGGTGCGAGCCTGGTCGGCGATGGCCCGGGTGATGGCCTGCCGGATCCACCAGGTAGCGTAGGTGGAGAACTTGTAGCCCTTGGTGTAGTCGAACTTCTCCACCGCCTTGATCAGGCCCAGATTGCCCTCCTGGATCAGATCCAGGAACAGCATGCCCCTGCCCACGTACCGCTTGGCGATGGACACCACCAGGCGGAGGTTGGCCTCCGCCAGCTTCTGCTTGGCGGTCTCACCCTTGGCGTGGGCGGACTTCCAGGCGGAGATCTCCTCCTGGGAGTAGGGGATCTCCTGCCCCTCCTTCCGGAGCCGGTCGATCTCCGCCAGCTTCCGGTCGGCCTCGTTGCCCGCGCCCATGGCCTGGGCCAGGTCGATCTCCTCATCCGGGGACAACAGGGGCACCTTGCCGATCTCTTTCAGATACATACGGACAGGATCGTCGATGGAGAAGCTGTTCACCAGAGTGTTGGGATCCACCAGCTCCTCTTCCTCCACATCGGCGATCTCCTCTGCGGCGGGCTCGTCATCCGGCAGGTCCGCCAACAGGGCATCGTCGGCGCTGATGTCGATGTTCAGCGCCTCCAGGGAGTCGTAGAGCTGATCCATCTGATCGCTCTCCAGATTCAGGTCATCCACCGCGTCCATCAGATCTGCGGAGTCCAACTTGCCCTTCTTCTTACCGCGGGCCAGCAGTTCCCGCAGTTTTTCGTTGTTCATCAGCCAGGAGGCTGCGGGCAGCGCAGCCACCTGCTTGTCGTCCAGCCGGAGGATGCCGGCCTTCCGGGCCTCCTCGTCCGTCATGACGGCGGGGGCCTCCTGGGCCGTCTCCTCCCCCTTTTTCCGGGTGGACTTTTTGGCAGACCTTGCAGCCGGCTCCCTCTCCGCGGCCTTCTCCGCCGCATCTGCGGCCGCCAGGAGCGCGTCTGCCTGTCTCTTCAGCTCCTTGGGGCTCAACTCAAACTCATTTGCCATGCTGCTTTCCTCCAGTACCCTTTTTGTCTTTGTATTTTTCTGTGGCCGCCAGCAGCGGGTCGGCAGTCCCGCCCCCCAGCCGCTTCTCGGCCTCCGTCTGTACGATGCGTATGTAGTCCGCCAGCGCCTGTTGTCCGTTTCGCAGAGACTCCGGCTGCTGGCAGACGCCGGTGAGATGGTTCATCTCCTCCTGGGAGAAGAACTCCGCCTGGGCCGCCAGGGAGGGGACGCGTCCTGCCGCCTTGGCCTGCCACAGCGTGGTAAAGGCACGGCCCAGCAGTGGGGAGGAGAACTGCTCCTCCCGCAGGGGCGGCTCCTCCGGGAACAGGCTCTCGTCCCGGATCAGCAGCCGCAGGATGCCCTCCTCCGCCCGGGCGGAGCGGATGTTGTCGTATCGCAGCTCCCGCTCCTTGGGCTGGAGCTGGACCGCCGGGTTCAGGTCCCGCCGCAGCTCCTGCCGCTTCTCCCGGGAGAGGCGGCGTTTGAAGGCCCGCTGGACCTCCAGCCTCATGGCCTCCGGCGTGATCTTGGCGGTCTCTGCGGCCCGGGTGGTGTAGATCTCCCGCTCTACCGGATTGGCAAGTGCGGCCAGCAGGGCGCTGACCTCCTCACAGTAGGCCACACGGGCCTCGTCACTGGAGAGGTCGTACTTACCCGCCGCCTGGGCCATGCGGAACTCGATGCCGTTCTCACTGCCGGTCAGCAGCGCCTCGAAGGCGTCTTTTCCCTGGAGCTTGATGAAGTCGTCGGCGTCCTGCTTTACCAGTTCGCCATCCTCCGTCCGCCGCCGGGGCAGCTGAAGGACCTTGACCGAAAACTCCGAGTTGTTCAGGATCTCCAGCGCCCGCTCCGTGGCGATCTTGCCGGCGTTGTCATTGTCGTAGCACAGCACCAGCTCCTTCGTGAACCGGCTGAGGAGCCGTGTCTGCTCCACTGTCAAAGCCGTCCCCATGGAGGCCACTGCGTTGTCGAATCCCGCTTGGTGGAGCGTCACCACGTCGATGTTGCCCTCGCAGAGGATGATGTTGGACCGCTTGGATTTCTTGGCCAGATTCAGTCCGTACAGAACCCGCCGTTTGGAGTACACCGGTGTCTCCTGGGAGTTCATGTACTTGGGCTCAGACTTGTCCAGGACCCGGCCGCCGAAGGCCACCACGTCTCCCCGCACATCGATGACAGGAAAGATGAGCCGGTTGCGGAACTTGTCGTACAGGCCGCCGTTCCGGTTCTGCACCGCCAGGCCTGCCTCCAGCAGCTCCGACTTCGTATAGCCCTTCTTCGTCATGGCCAGGATCAGCGCGTCCCAGGCATCCAAAGAGGCTCCCAGACCGAAGTTCACTGCCGTGGCCCTGCGAATTTTCCGCCGGTCCAGATATTCCTGCACCGCCCGCCCCTCCGGCTGTTGGAGCATCTGATAGTAGAACCGGGCCGCGTCCCGGTTCAGGTCCAGCAGACGCTGGCGCCTGCGGCCCGCCTCCCGGTCGCCGTCCTCCTCCGGCACCTCCATCCCCGCCCGTTTGGCCAGAAAGCGCACCGCATCCGGGAAGGAGAGATTCTCCTCCTCCATGATGAAGTTGATAACGCCGCCGCCCCGCTTGCAGCCGAAGCAGTAGTAGATCTGTTTGTCCGGAGAGACGGAGAAGGAGCCGGTCTTCTCACTGTGGAAGGGACACAGACCAAAGAGATTCGCGCCCTTTCGGGTCAGCTGCACATAGCTGCCCACCACGTCCACGATGTCACTCCGGGCCATCAGCTCGTCCAGAAAGCTCTGGGGAAAGGGCATGTCAAGGTCTCCTCCTTTCGGTGAGTGTTGCCAGATTTCCCGAGGGTCATACCCGAAAGCGAGGGCGTACCCAAAACGAGACATTTTAGATATACCCCGTTCTTTTGGGATTTCCTCTTTTTTTGCTGGATTTTTTCAAAAAGTTTTTGCCCAGTGGGTTTACAGACTGCCGCGGCCTGCGTAAAATGGTAGAAAAGCGTCGAAGCGGCGGAGAGGAGGCGTGAGATGTCCATCGAGCTTTGGGCGGCCCGGTTGGAGCGCCCGCTGACGGAGCGGGAGACGGAGGCCATGCTGCCCCTGCTGCCCCCGGAGCGGCAGGAGCGGCTGCTGCGGATCAAGCAGTCGGAAAAGCGGCGGGAGCCCCTGTGCGCCTATCTCATTCTACGCCATGCCTTGTGGGAGCAGTACCGCTGGCGGGAGCTTCCGCCTATCCGGCTCACCTCTCTGGGCAAGCCCTACTTCCCGGATTTCCCGGAGGTCCACTTCAATCTGAGCCACACCACCGGCGCGGTGCTGGTGGCCCTGTCCGGGGAGCCGGTGGGGGTGGATATCGAGCACATCCGGCCGGTGAGCGAGCGGGCCATGCGGCGTCTGGCGGATGTGACCACGGAACGGGCCTTCTTCCAGAGCTGGGTCCGGCGGGAGGCCCGGGCCAAGCGCAGCGGCGCCGGCGTGGGGACCATGCTGGCGTCGGAGACCCCGCTCCAGCCTGGGGAGCGATTCTATTTTCTGGACACCTTTCCGGGCTATGTGGCGGGAGTGGCCACCCGGGACGGGGGCCCGCCAGGCCAGGTGCGCAAATACTCCCTGGATGAGATGATGGGATAAAAGCGGGGGAGAAAAAAGGCGGCGGGGCACTGCCCCGCCGTCTCCCGGTCGGTTTATACGATCTTCCGCAAAGGCAGCGGCTCCGCCGCATCCTTCTGCTCCGCAAAGTAGCGGATGATGTCTTTTCGGGTGACGATCCCGGTGAAGTTCCCCAGGTCGTCCACCACAGGGATGAAGTTCTGGTTCATGGCGCTGTGGAGGAGCTCTTCCATGGTGACGGTGATCCGGACGGGAGGATAGCTGTTGCCCCGCAGAATGTCCCGGACCTGCAGCCGCTCCATGTCCTTCATGGAGTAGGCAGTCAAGGTCTCGCAGTCCTTGGACAGGAGCTGCCAGAGGAAATCCCCCTCACTGACTGTACCGACATATTTCCCATCCCGGCTGATGACGGGGATGGCGGTATAGCCGTGGTGCCGCATCTTTTCCAGTCCCTGACGGAAGGTGCAGTCATCGTACAGATAGGCGACGCTGTGCTTCGGGAGCAGAAAATAAGCTATGTTCACTTTGCTGCCTCATTTCTAAGGGCGGGGGCCCGCCCGTATTCGGCCTTTCGGGCCTTCTGAAAAAAGTATACAGGAAATGCCTGGGGAATTGGTGAATAATCTATGAAATCTGCCGGAGAACGGTCTTTACTTTTTCGACGGAGGCTGTTATTATAAAATGTGATATATGCAACAGAAGGGAGCGGCCGCGATGTTGACCCCACAGGAACTGAAAAAGAGCCCCTTGTTTCAGGACATCGGGTACGAGAATTACCAGCAGATGCTGGACTGCTTTCAGGCGGTGCAGCGGAGCTATCGGGTGGACGAGGTGATCTACGACTTCTCCGGCCCGGCTGGCAACGCCGTAGGCGTGGTGGAGCGGGGGGAGGCATCCCTGATCCGCATCGATGAGGAGGGAGTCGCCACTGTGCTGGAGGAGCTGGGCCCCGGCGGTGTGTTCGGCAAGAGCCTGGCGTTTTCCACCTCCGGCCGGGACAGCTTGGAAGTGGTCTGCCGCACGGCCTGCGACGTGGTGTTCATCGACTATCCCCATATTCTGAAGCGGTGTGAGCGGGCCTGCACCCATCACAGCCTGCTGGTGCAGAATATGCTGCGGCTGATCTCAGACAAGGCCCAGGCCCTGTCCGAGCGGGTGGACGTTCTCTCCCGCCGGTCCATCCGGGAAAAGCTCCTGTGCTACTTCAACCAGCTGGCGGAGAAGGAGGGGAGCCGGACCTTCCAGCTGCCCTTCTCCCTGAGTATGCTGGCGGATTACATCGCCACGGACCGCAGCGCCATGATGCGGGAGCTGAAGCGATTGAAGGAGGAGGGCGTCCTCCGGTCCGAGGGGCGGCGCATCACCCTTTGTACAGGATGATTGACCGGCCAGAAGGGGCGCTGGAAAGTTTGTTATTTTTTTCGCAGAATCCCCGCAAAAACGGATTGACTGCTTTCGGGGGTTGTGTTAAAGTATAGACAATGTGTCGTGTCGAAGGATACATCGCCGCAAATACCAAAATTCGATCATTCGGGAAAGAAGGAACACTATGTATCGTATCGTGAGAAAAGAGGCCCTCCGTCCCACCGTCACCCTGTATGAGATCGAGGCACCCCTGGTCGCCAAGAAGGCCCAGCCGGGCCAGTTCATCATCCTGCGCGTGGATGAGAACGGCGAGCGAATCCCCATAACGATCAACGACTATAACCCGGAGAAGGGCACCGTCACCATCATCGTCCAAACCGTGGGCGCCACCACGGAAAAGCTGAGCCACATGAAAGAGGGCGACAGCCTCCAGGACTTTGTGGGCCCCCTGGGCAAGGCCACCGAGACCGAGGGCAAGAAGAAGGTCTGCGTGGTGGGCGGCGGTGTCGGCTGCGCCATCGCGTATCCCGTGCTGAAAAAGTTCCACGACTGTGGGGCCGAGGTCCACGCCGTCATCGGCTTCAAGAATAAGGATCTGGTGATCCTGGAGGATGAGTTCCGGGCCGCAAGCAGCGTACTGAAGGTCTGCACCGACGACGGCTCCTATGGCCAGAAGGGCGTTGTCACCGAGGCGCTGAAGGAGCTGATTGACGCTGGCAACCAGTATGATGAGGTGTTCGCCATCGGACCCATGGTGATGATGAAATTTGTTTCCAAGACCACGGAGCCCTACGGCATCCCCACCACCGTGTCCATGAGCCCCATCATGATTGACGGCACCGGCATGTGCGGCGGCTGCCGCCTGAGCGTGGGCGGCGAGATGAAGTTCGCCTGCGTGGACGGCCCGGATTTCGACGGCCACAAGGTGGACTGGGATCTGGCGGTCAAGCGGAACCAGATGTATCGGGACTTTGAGGCCCACAAATATGAGGAGACCTGCAACCTGTTCAAGAAGGAGGCCGAATAATCATGGCCAATATGTCTTTGAAGAAGAATCCCATGCCCTCTCAGGAACCCGATGTCCGCAACAAGAACTTCGACGAGGTGGCCCTGGGCTATACTGAGGAAATGGCCATCGACGAGGCCAAGCGCTGCCTGAACTGCAAGAACCCCAAGTGCGTGAACGGCTGCCCCGTGAACGTACATATTCCCGAGTTCATCGCCAAGGTGGCGGAAGGCAAGTTTGACGAGGCCTTCGGCGTCATCACCTCCACCAACAGCCTGCCCGCCATCTGCGGCCGTGTCTGCCCCCAGGAGAACCAGTGCGAGGGCCAGTGCATCCGGGGCATCAAGGGTGAGCCCGTGGGCATCGGCCGTCTGGAGCGGTTTGTGGCGGACTATCACAATACCCACGGCCATCAGGGCGGCGCTCCCGTCGTGCCGGAGAGCAACGGCCACAAGGTAGCTGTGGTAGGCTCCGGCCCTGCGGGCCTGACCTGTGCCGGCGATCTGGCCCGGAAGGGGTATGACGTCACCGTGTTCGAGGCGCTGCACCAGGTTGGCGGCGTGCTGGTGTACGGCATCCCGGAGTTCCGTCTGCCCAAGGCCATTGTGGCCAAGGAGGTGGCCCGGCTGGAACACTTCGGCGTGAAGATCATGACCGACACCGTGGTGGGCCGCACCATCACCGTGGACGAGCTGATGGATGAGATGGGTTTTGAGGCCGTGTTCATCGGCTCCGGCGCCGGCCTGCCTATGTTCATGAACATCCCCGGCGTCAACTACAAGGGCGTGCTGTCCGCCAACGAGTTCTTGACCCGCATCAACCTGATGAAGGCATACCTGCCCGATTCCGACACGCCCCTCATCCATCCCAAGAAGGTGGCCGTCGTAGGCGGCGGCAACGTGGCCATGGACGCCGCCCGGTGCGCCAAGCGCCTGGGTGCAGAGGTCTATGTTGTGTACCGCCGCGGCATGGAGGAACTGCCCGCCCGCCGTGAAGAGGTGGAGCACGCCGAGGAGGAAGGCATCATCTTCAAGACTCTCTGCAACCCGGTGGAGGTGCTGGCGGACGAGAACGACGATGTGAAGGGAATCCGCTGCATCCGGATGGAACTGGGCGAGCCCGATGCCTCCGGCCGCCGCCGTCCCATCGAGGTCCCCGGCAGTGAGTTCGACGTGGACGTGGACTGCGTTATTATGGCCCTGGGCACCAGCCCCAACCCCCTGATCAAGTCCACCACCAAGGGCCTGGAAATCAACAAGAAGGGCGGCATCGTGGTGAACGAGGACGGTCTCACCTCCCGCGAGAATGTCTATGCCGGCGGCGACGCCGTCACCGGTGCTGCCACCGTCATCCTGGCCATGGGCGCCGGCAAGACCGCGGCTAAGGCCATCGACGAGGCGTTGAGCAAGAAGTAAGATCTCCCGGACTTTTTACAAGGCGGGCAGCGAAAGCTGCCTGCCTTGTCCCTTTTGGTTGGAATCTGTCGGATTAGCCTTGACAGCAGGTGCGGGGACCGATACAATCAAGGTGCCTGGTTCCCTCAGGTGGAGGGCGCCACGCGGCTTTGGGACAGCGCGGAGGCGAACGCGGCAAACTGTGTCTTGGAGGGAAAAACGATGGCTTATTGCAGAAAATGTGGTGCATTGATCGATGACTATGCGGCGGTCTGCCCGAAATGCGGCACTCCTCAGAACGGAGGACCGAATAATCCTCCACCGGCAGCGGACAACGGCGGCTTCCTGTGGGGGCTTCTGGGCTGCTGTATTCCCATTGCAGGATTGATCTTGTTCCTGGTATGGAAGGATACCAAGCCCCGGACTGCCAAGGCGGCGGGCATCGGCGCCCTGGTGTGCGTGATCGCCTATGTACTGATGTACGTTGCGGCGGCGGCTCTGGGCATCAGCGCAGCGGTGCATGCCTATTAAGCTGCGGCGCTGGCTTTGGCGGTGGCTTCCGATTCTCTTCGGATGCCACTGCCGGCCGGATCGCTCTTTCCATTTTCGGGACGGAACGCCCTTTCCCATCTGCGCCCGGTGCACCGGGGAGCTGGCGGGCATCCTGGCGGGGCTGGCGACCTGGTGGGCGGTCCATCCCCCGGCGGGAGTGGCGGCTGTGCTGCTGGTTCCGTTGATTGCGGACGGACTTCTCCAGCTCTGTACGCCCTATGAGAGCGGTAATCTCCGGCGGCTGGCGACGGGGCTCCTCTTCGGCTACGGGCTGACGGTGCTTCTGCTCACGTCCTTGGGCTGGGCCTATCAATGGGGCTTTGGCTTTGGGAAAGCATTGCTGGATCCCTGAGAAGATCAGCAGCCGTGACATCCAGGAGGCAAGACCATGCTGGAACTGTGTTTTGATATGTCAACCCGCGGTGCCCTGCGGGTGGCCCAGCGCTGCGGCGGGAGCGGACGGAAAGGCCTCGGATTCGTTCTCAGCCGCACAGAGGACGGCGGAAATGTGACATCTACTACGGTCATCGGCTTCGATGACGGAAAAGCGCCCGCGGGAGAGGAGATCCACCAGATCCAGCGGGCCCAGCGGCGGCAGGCGGCCCTGGAACGGGAGGCCATCCCCCTGGGCGGCAGTCCGAGTGATGTACTGGTCTTGTCCCTGGGACTGGATATGGGGGATATCCGAGAACCGCTGGGTGCGGACCGGTGGGACCTGCTGCGCCGGTGGTGTGATGGTGATGATGAGACCACGGACCGGGACTGGCAGCGGAATTTGGAGGCAGCGGAGCGATTGAGGTCCTGCGGCTCTAGGGACGCCGTCCGTATTTGGGTGGACCATACGCCATACGGCGCCTGCGGTCTGCTCCACGCTGCCAGCCTGCTGAAAGACACAAAGGCCGACGTCCGCGTGGTGTTCCTGCCGCCCTGGCGGGAGTGGCCGGACGGCGTCGTGGAGACCTACCTGGGTTGGGGCGAGGTGGAGCCGGAGCTGTTCGGACGCTTCCTGTCCCGGGAGGAGCCGCTGCCGCCGGTGATGCTGGGCGCTATGGCCCATCGGTGGGAGGTGCTCCGGCAGGAGAACGCCCCGCTCCGGGCGGTGGTGAACGGCCGGGTCCGCAGCGTGGGGGAGGACTTCTACGACGAAATGATCCGACGCCATCTGCCCGAGGGCCAGACGAAGATCGCCAACATCATTGGAGAGGTTCTGGGCCGGGAGAAGCCGGGCATCGGCGACGTCTGGCTGGCGGAGCGCATCCGGCAGATGCTCTCCACCGGGGAGCTGCGGATGCTCCGGGAGGACCGGGAGCGGTTTTACCGCTCTGTGGTAGAAAGGACTTGACATTTCCCGGGAAATCTGTAAAATAAAACATCAATATAGGTCCGCCGCCGGGCGGACAAAGGCGTTTGCCCCTGCATCCGTAGGCCATTGGAGATGCGGGGCGCGGGCGCCTTTTATTTTTTGCTGTTAGAGGAGGAGTGATTTGCATGGCATGGGTATTTCTGGCATGCGCGGGACTTCTGGAGGTGTTCTGGTCCTCGTTCCTGAAACTGTCCGATGGCTTCACGAAGCTGGGCTGGTCCGTGATGACCATTGCGGGGATGCTGGCCAGCTTCTATTTGCTGAGCCAGGCCATGAAGACGCTTCCCCTGGGCACTGCCTACGCCGTCTGGACCGGCATCGGGGCCGTAGGCTCCGTGGCGGTGGGCATCCTGATCTTCAAGGAGCCGGTGACCGCCGCCCGGATGTTTTTCACCGTGTTGCTGCTGACGGGCATTGTCGGCATCAAGCTGACCTCTTCCCACTGAGGGAAAACAGAAAACGAGGACCGGTCCGGTCCTCGTTTTTCCATAGATGCCGTTACAGGTCCACCACCGTCACATCGTGGCCCGTGTGGGGGAGAAAGACATGCAGCAGGTCCTCCGTCCGCAGGCGGAGGCTGGCGTCGTTCTTGCAGGGGTGGCAGCCGAACCAGGCCGCGTCATGGACTGCCCGGTCCATCACCAGCCGGACCCGGCGCTCCGTGTCATAGGCCAGGCCCAGCACGCTGGCAGAGCCGGGGGTGCAGCGGAGCATGGACTCCATCAGCTCCGGCGGGGCGAAGGAGAGGCGGGTGGTGCCCAGTTGGGCGCTGAGGACCTTGGTCTGGAAGGGCTTGCCGCCGGGCATGGTCAGCAGGTAGAACGCCGTCTTCTGCCGGTTGCAGAGAAACAGGTTCTTGCAGATGGAGATGCCCAGCACCTCGCTGACCACATCGCAGTCGGCGATGGTGTCGGCGGTCTCGTGGGCCACCCAAGCATAGGGGATGTGCAGCCGGTCCAGCAGGGCAAAGGTCTCCAGCTCCACGGCGGCGCGGCCCTCTGCCGGGGCGGCGGTGCGGATCTCTGAGATCTCCACGGCTCACACCCCCGCCAGCAGCTTTTCCCCGGCCCGGTAGATGTCACCGGCGCCTACGGTGAGGATCAAGTCGCCGGGCCGGGCCGCCTGCCGCAGAGCCGCCGCCGCCTTGTCCAGGGTGGAGCAGTACACAGCGCCGGGGATATTGCGGCACAGGTCCGCCGAGGAGATGCCCAAGGTGTTCTGCTCCCGGGCGGCGAAGATCTCCGCCAGGATGGCCACGTCCGGGATTTTCAGCTCTTCCACGAACCGCTCGAATAGCTTGGCGGTGCGAGAGTAGGTGTGGGGCTGGAAGGCCACCACCAGCCGTTCATACCCCATTTCCTTGGCGGTGGTGAACAGGGCGTGGAGCTCGTCGGGGTGATGGGCGTAGTCATCGTAGACCTCCGCCCCGTGATAGGTACCCTTGTGCTCGAATCGGCGGCCGGCGCCGGTGAAGGAGGCCAGGCCCGTCTCCACCGCATGGCCCGGCAGGCCCAGTGCCCAGGCCGCAGAGGCTGCCGCCAGGGCGTTGAGAACATTGTGGTGGCCGTAGACGTGGAGCTCTACGCGGGCGTATTTCTCGCCGCGGATCATCACGTCGAATACCGGCCTGCCGTCCACCTCCGTCAGATTGGCGGCGGTGCAGTCGGCGGTATGGTCCAGGCCGAAGGTGAAGATGGGATGCTCCAGCCCGGCCACCGCCTCCATGGCGCTGGCGTTGTCCGCGTTGACGATGACGGCCCCCGCCGGGGGCACCAGCTCCGCAAACCGGCGGAAGGAGTGCTGGATGTCGGTCAGATCCTTGAAGAAGTCCAGGTGGTCCTCCTCCACGTTCAAAATCACTGCCACGGTGGGGAAGAAGCTGAGGAAGCTGTTGCAGTACTCACAGGACTCCAGGATGATGGTGTCCCCCTGGCCCACCCGATAGCCGGCGTGGAGCAGGGGCAGGGTGCCGCCGATCATCACCGTGGGATCCGCCTCCGCCGCCATGAAGATGTGGGTGCACATGGAGGTGGTGGTGGTTTTGCCGTGGGTACCGGCCACGCACAGCGCGTTGGGATACCGCTGCATGATGGCACCCCAGGCCTGGGCCCGCTCGTACACGGGGATACCCCGGGCCACGGCACCGGCGATCTCCGGGTTGCTGTCGTGGACGGCAGCGGTGCGGACCACCAGATCGCAGTCCCCCAGGTTTTCGGCGTTGTGGCCGATGGCCACGGGGATGCCCAAGGACCGGAGGTGGCGGACCGTGTCGCTCTCCGTCATGTCGGAGCCCTGGACATGGAGGCCCATGCCCCGCAGCACCTCCGCCAGGGGGCACATGGACACGCCGCCGATGCCCACCAGATGGGCCCGCTTGCCGGGGACGATATAGTCGCGGATGGGATGGAGATTGTTCATCATGAAAAGACTCCTTATCTGAAGCGCACTGCCAGCGCGCCGCTGATGATTCTGTGGGAATACCATGAGGTTGCCCAAAAACCTGCAATTCCTTACCAAATATTTCATTATAGTATGAGAAGACGGAAAATGCAACCAGAGAAATCCAGGGCCCCGTTTCAAGATCAGCGGTGGCGGCCCCAATTCCGTCGGCTTCACCAAACTGAGCGCAGCCGTAAGAGGAAGGTAATTTGCCGCATACCTGTGGCAGCTTTGCGTAATTTGCCGGTTTGGATACGTGCCGCAGGAATCAACAAATCTTGCCTGCCGCAAAAGAAAGAAGCCAAAAGCCGCCTGCACAGTCTGAACGCAAATGTTAATATACGTTGCTTGCGAAAACAGGCTGTTTCTCGTACAATGGCGTTAACCAGAAAGGAGTTCATTCCCTATGTTATGTGAAAACATCAAAGCCATCAGAAAATCAAAAGGGCTATCGCAGGAGGAACTTGCGATCAAGCTGAATGTGGTGCGGCAGACCATCTCCAAATGGGAGCAGGGATTGTCTGTTCCGGATGCTGATATGCTGATCTCCCTGTCAGAGGCGTTTGAAACACCTGTGAGCACGCTGCTCGGAGAACCTGTCACAGCGGCGAAGGCTGATGACCTGAAAGCGGTTTCCGAAAAGCTGGAGATCATAAATTTGCAGCTGGCACAGGGGAAGGAGCTACGGCGAAAAACAGCTCGCTGCCTGCTTATTGGATTGTGTACGGCCATCGTAATTATTTCCGCAGTTTTCATTTACTGCGGGAGTCCTTATCTGGGGTGGAATTATCACGATCCGGAAACCGCCGTTGTTGGAGTCGCTTTTCACGCATTTGAATGGCTGTTTGTCAGGTTTGCGCCGATGCTCTTGATAGGAGCAATCCTTGGGATTTTCCTGACACGGAAGAAGGCATAGAGCGGGCCTGTTTTGGGGTGCAATTCAGTTCCCGAAATTCCAGCCTGAGGGGCGGAAGGCATTGCTTCCACGCCTGGACAACATGGGCAGCTGTGTTCCGCGGGGAAAACAGCTGCCCACGTCTTTTGCCCACGGGTGGAAACATGACCGGCTGTGAAGGAGCGGAGATCCAGGCATAGTTTCACCCAAATGACAGAAGATTTCCTTGTTCCGTGAAATCACGATCATACTTCAAAAGGCAGAATCCGGTGGCCCCTGCCTTGCGGCGGGTCGCTTGGTGTGGTATCATCAGAGCAGCGCGAGGTACAGGAGGAATGGAGGAGGCCCATGATCCGAAGAATGGGGAAGGGCGACCTGGATGCTGTGGCGGCCATCTGGTTGGACGCCAACCGGGAAGCCCACGATTTCATCCCAGCAGCCTATTGGCTGGGACATTTTGCAGAGGTCAGGACTGCGCTGGCCCGGGCGGAGGTCTGGGTCTTTGAGACGGAGGCGCGGGCCGAAATTTCAGGCTTCATCGGACTTCTGGGAGACTACATCGCCGGCATCTTCGTCCGGAGGGAGGCCCGGTCCGGCGGCGTGGGTCGGCAGCTGTTGGACCACGTGAAGACCAGCCGCGGGCAGCTGCGCCTGCAGGTCTACCGGAAAAACCTCCGGGCGGCAGCCTTCTACCGGCGGGAGGGGTTCCGTGTCCTGGAGGAGGGCGTGGATCCCGAGACTGGGGAAGCGGAACTTCTTATGGAGTGGCGATGGGACGGCCCGCAGAGCTGATCCGCGATACGCAAGGAGAATGGACATAAGGGAGGTGGGCACATGACAACGGTAACGATCCCCGCTCCGGTAGGGGAGATCCTGAAAACACTGGAGGCGGCGGGGTATGGTGCATGGTGCGTGGGCGGCTGCGTCCGGGATGCCCTGCTGGACCGGATGCCGGGGGACTGGGATGTGACCACTTCCGCCCGGCCGGAGGAGACTATGGCCCTGTTTGCTGGCCGGGCTGTCCCAACTGGTCTGCGCCACGGCACCGTCACCGTAAAGACGGAGCAGGGTGGCGTGGAGATCACTACACTCCGGCGGGATGGTGCCTATCGGGACCACCGGAGGCCGGAGACCGTGACGTTCACCGACTCTCTGGAGGAGGATCTGCGGCGCCGGGACTTCACCATCAACGCGATGGCAGCGGACCTGCAGGGGACCCTGTACGACCCTCTGGGCGGCCGGGCAGACCTGACGGCGAAGGTCCTGCGGTGTGTGGGAGAGCCGGACCGCCGGTTCGGCGAGGATGCCCTCCGCATCCTGCGGGGACTGCGGTTCGCGGCGGAGCTGGGGGTCACTGTCCATCCGGATACAGCGGTGGCCATCCACCGGAACCGGGAATTGCTGAGAGCCATTGCTCCGGAGCGGATCTGGGCGGAGCTGAAAAAGCTGGTGTCCGGAAAATGGGCCGCAGAGGTCCTGCGGGCCTATCCGGATGTGGCTGGCGTCTTCTGGCCGGAGATTCTGCCCATGGTGGGGTTTGACCAGCGGAACGGCCACCATTGTTACGATGTGTGGGAGCACACTCTCCATGCCATGGAGAAAGTAAAACCGGAGCCGGAGCTGCGGCTGACCATGCTGCTTCACGATATTGGAAAGCCAAATTGCTTTACAGTGGATGGGCTGGGCTGCGGACACTTTTACGGCCATCCGGCGGAGAGCGCCCGCATGGCGGAGGCCATGCTGGGTCGCCTCCGGGCCGAGACGGTTCTCCGGGAGACGGTGGTGCAGCTGGTGGCTTGGCATGACCGCAACATCCCACGCACCCGCCCGGGCGTGGCTCGGGCACTGGGGGCACTGGGGGAGCGGGACCTGCGGCGTCTGCTGGATGTGAAGCGAGCGGACAATCTGGCTCAGGCCCCGGCGTACCGCTTCCTGCAGGGGGAGATCGACAGGGCGGAATGCATCCTGGACCAGCTGCTGGTGGAGGGCGCCTGCGTATCCCTGCGGCAGCTGGCGGTGAACGGGCGGGACCTGCTGGCCATGGGACTCTCCGGCCCCGCGGTGGGACAGACTTTGCGGGAACTGCTGAACGCTGTGCTGGATGACTCCCTGCCCAACGAGCGTCACGCGCTGTTGGCTGCTGTCAGGGATCGGGCACACCGAAGCTGAAGGCAACGGAAAAGAGAGAAGCCCCGGACACACACGTGTGCCCGGGGCTTTTGGTATGAACTGGGAGAAGGGGAAGCGATCAGAACAGGCGCAGCTGTTCCGCCTCCCGGCGGCGGCCGGTGGTCTCCCGGACCACCGTCTCCGGCAGTTCCCGCAGGAAGGGAGAGAACTCCGGCGCGGCGGTGAGGATCAGTTCCTCCCGGGCCCGGGTGAGGCCCACAAAGAAGAGCCGCCGCTCCTCTTCCGCATCCGCCGGGCGGCCGGGGGACTCCAGGGGCATCGCTCCGGCGGAGAGACCCGCCAGGAACACCGCAGGGAATTCCAAACCCTTGGCACCGTGGAGCGTCATCAGGCGCACTGCGCCGGAGGCCCAGTGTTTGCCGGATGCCCGCCGGAGGTCTGCCTCCTGGCCCAGGACCAGAGCATCCCAGAGGCTGTCGAAGTCCTCGTGGAATACCGCCGTGTTCCGCAGGCGTTCCAGGGCCGGAGAGGTGCCGTACTGTTCCTCCCACTGTTCCACCAGCTTCCGGGGTGTTTCCGTCCGGACCAGAGGGAGCCAGACCTCCGCCCGGTCCAGCCAGTTTTCCAGAATGCCGTGGCCCCGGACCGCCTCCTGCAGGGCCGCCGAGTCCAGCGTGCCCATCTTTTGGCAGAGCGTCTGGGCCTTCTGGATGAGATCTGCCGGGCAGTTCCACAGCAGCCGGAGGGCGGACTCCAGCGCCGCGTTGTCTGCTGGCACCACCAGGGAACGGAGGAAGCCCAGCGCCCCCCGAACCGCCGGGTCATCCAGGAAGTCCTCCCGCCCGGTGACAAGACAGGGAATATCGTCGTGGCGGAGGCATTTCTCCACCAGCTCCAGCTGCCGGTGGGTGCGGCAGAGCACCGCAATATCGGAAAAGGCCCGCACCGTCCGCTCGTGGCCCAGGGCCTGGGCCTCCAGCATGTCCACGCCGCCGGTCATACGGCCGATCTCCTTGGCGATGAATACGGCCTCGGAGAAGCTGTCCGCTGCCTGGACCAGTCGCACGGCAGGACCGGCGGGGCAGTGGGGAGTCAGTATTCGGCCCCCGCCGGGATTATGACCGATCACTGCCAAGGCCGTATCCAGAATGGCCGGAGCAGAGCGGTAATTTTCTGTTAGGTGAATTTCCTTTACACCAGGATGCTCCTCTTGAAGCCGCTGGAAGCACCGGCAGTCGGCGCCCCGGAAGCCGTAGATGGACTGGTCCGGGTCGCCGATGACGAACAGCTCCCCGCTCCGGCTCCAGGACCGGACCAGCTGGTACTGGATATCGTTGATATCCTGAAACTCGTCCACCAGCACATGGCGGAAGCACCGCAGACCGGTGACATCCCGCTTCAGTCCTTCGGTCAGCAGGTCGTCGAAGTCCAGGGCGCCCAGGTCTCGCAGCCGGGCCTGATAGGCGTCGTACAGCTCCGCGTCCAGACCGGTATCCTCCGGGGACACGCCGTTTTTCACCCGGGAGACAGACTGGAGCAGCGTTTTTCCGCCGCCCTTTCGGCCGGACTCCCGCAGCACCTGCTCCGCGATGGTCAGGGCCTCGCCGGGGCTGATGAGCCGCACGTCGCCAAGCAGTTTCAGACAGATGGCGTGGAAGGTGCCGATGGTCATGGCCGCCACCGCCCGCTTGCCGCCCAGACGCTGTTCCAGCCGGGCGCGCATCTCCGCCGCCGCTTGATTGGTGAAAGTGACGGCGGTAATCTCCCCGGGGCGGACGCCCCGCTCCTCCACCAGCCAGGCGATCCGGGCCACCAGGGTGCGGGTCTTGCCGGTGCCGGGGCCCGCCGTCACAGCGGTTACCGGCGCGGTGGAGGTGACGGCCTCCAGCTGCGGGGGATTCAGCGCCTCCGGCTGGGGAGCAGCCGGGGCCGCTTCCGGCGCCAAAACGCGCTGCAGCTCCCGGCGGGGCTTGGATTTGCGCACAGGCAGGTCCAGGCCAAACAGAGAGATCTGCCCGCTGAACCGGGCGATCTCACCGGGGGTCAGCAGGGAGATGACGCCGTACTCCCCGTCAAAGCCCGCCCGGCGCTCCACCTGCCCGGCCCGCAGGCGGCGGATGCCCTCCGCCACGCAGGGGCCGGCCGTGTGGGCGATGTCCTCCACAGGCACCTCCCGCAGGATGGAGAACTCCGGCCCCAGGGCATGGAGCATCTGCTCGTACAGCGCCTGGGTATTCTTCCCAGCGGCGGAGACTCCGGTGGAGGCGGCGATCACCTCCGGCAGGGGCGCCAAACTCTCAAAGGGTTTGGCACCCTCGGGACGAAACCCTGCAGGACGGTCCGCCAGGGCCTCCACCCGGTGCTCCACGCCGATGGTCAGTTTCTTCCCGCAAACGGGGCAGACGCCGCCCAGCGCCGCTGTCTCCGCCGGGGTCAGGCAGACGCCGCAGTTCCGGTGGCCATCCAGGTGGTACTTGCCCTCCTCGGGGAAGAACTCCACCGTGCCCTGGAATCCCTCTCCGGTGCGGATGGCCCGGACCAGCTCCGGGTAGGTGAGGCCGGTGTCCAGAAGATCCGCCTCCCGGCCCAGCTTGGAGGGGGAATGGGCGTCGGAGTGGGAGACCAGGGTGAGTCCGTCCAGGGCAGAGACCCGCCAGTTCATGGGCGGATCAGAGGAGAGGCCCGTCTCCACCGCGTGGATGTGGCCGGTCAGATCCCCGAAGCACTCCTCCATGGTATCGAAGCCGGAGAAGGCGCCAAACAGAGCGAAGTGGGGCGTCCAGATGTGAGCGGGGATGAATTCCGCGTCCGGGCAGGTGTCCAGGGTCAGCTCCAGCAGGTCCCGGCTGTCCAGCCCCAGAATGGGCCGTCCGTCGGAGTGGATGTTGCCGATGGCCTCCAGCCGGGCGGAGAGCTCGTCCGCCGCCTCCAGAGAGGGCAGCAGGATCAGGTTGTGGACTTTCCGGGTTCTGCCGTGGCGCTTGTAGATGCAGCTGATCTCCCCGGTGATAACGAACCGGGGCGCCTCGCCCGGGGCGACATCCGGCAGGCGCAAATCCTGGCGCAGGGTATAGACGCCCTCTCCGGCGGGCACCAGCTGCTCCCGCAGCTCGGCGCGCCAAGCGGGGTGGGTGAAGTCCCCGGTGCCCACCATTCGGATGCCCTTTCGCCGGGCCCACCAGTCCAGGTGGGGGAGATCTCCGTCCTTACTGGTGGCCCGGGAAAAGCGGGAGTGGATGTGGAGGTCGGCAATGTACATGGAAGTCCTCCTCTGTCGAATCAAGTCGATTCCATTATAATCTCTTCTGTCCGGCGGTGCAAGGCGGAGAAAAGCAGTCCGGCGTGTTCCACCGGGCTGCTGAAAAAATCATTTATGGGTTCTGCCTGCCGGAGGGCATGCGCTTCGGGACGCGAGCCAGGCGCGGGAACACTGCCCGGAACAGGGAGGAGGCCAGGATGACCCCAACCGCCAGGGCGGCCGCCATGCCCAGAGTGCCCAGCAGGGCGCTGAGGAATTGCTCTGTGTCGCCCTCCAGACAGTAGCCCATGGCGTAGTAGATGCCGCCGCCGGGCACCAGGGGCAGCAGGGCCACCAGCTGATAGCCGGTGACGGGGCAGCGGCGGATACGTGCCATGACTTCCGAGAACAGACTGATGGCCATGGCGGCGAAAAAGCCTGCCAGGATGGTCTTGCCGGCCAGTAGATACACCAGCCATCCCAGAGCGCCGCCACAGCCGGCAATCAGCTTGCCGGGGCCATGGATATTGAACACCAGAGTGAATCCGATACAGCCGGCGAAAGCACACAGGCAGGGCAGAACATATTGAGACCAGATATCCATAAAAGTAGATCCCCTTTACAGAATATACCCGATGCCAAGGCCCACAGCGGCCCCCAGAGCGATACCCGTGGCGATCAGAATAGCCTCCGCCGTCCGGCTGAGTCCGGAGTAGGTGTCGCCGGCCACGATCTCCCGCATGGCGTTGGTCAGGGCCACGCCCGGCACCAGCAGCATCAGGACGCCGATGGTCACCAGGTCCACATTATTCCCCAGGCCCGCCCGCACCAGCAGAAGAGACAGCAGGGAGGCGATGCCGCTGCATACCAGCGTCCGCAGAAAGCTGTTGCTGCCCAGCCATCTGCCGCCGAAGAGCAGGCAGGTGCCCACCACCAGACCGCAGAAGAAGGCGCTCAAGCTGTCCCAAAACCCGCCGCCGAACAGGGGACAGAAGAAAGCGGGGGCGATACCGTAGCCCAGCAGCACCGTGGCGGGGCGGTGGCGGCGGCAGGAGGCAGGGAGGCGGTCCACCATGGCCCGGGCCTCGTCCAGGGGCGGTACGGTACGGCAGAGCTGGCGGCATAAAGCGTTGCAGCTCTCCAGTAGCTCCAGATCCGTGCCGTGGGCACTGATCCGGCGCATCCGGGTCACCGGACGGCCATCCTCCGCCATCAAACTGACAATCAAACAGCTGGGGATGGCAAACACCTGGGCGTCCTTGCCTTGGTAGGCCTGCAGCAGCCGGTAGACGGACTCCTCCACACGGGAGATTTCCGCGCCGCTCTCTGCCAGCAGGCAGCCCAGCGATGTGGCTAGATTCAACAGCTTGTCCGAATCCATAAAACGCCTCCTCTCGCCTTTTTAAGATATGCGATTTTTGGAAAAAACACAAGGGATATTTTGACGAAACGCGCCGCGCAGGGGAGCCCTTGACAAAAAGGAGCGGTTTCTGTATAATCGAATAGTCCGAAATCGGACAAAATAAGACGGGAGGGATTCGATGGGACAGGAAGTTCTGGATGCTTTCTGGAAATCCAATGACCGAATCTACAATGAGAATACCCTGCTGTACCACCATCTGGCCCGGGCCTGCGGCCTGCCGGACTGTGCCTTCTGGCTGCTGTACACCCTGCGGTCGGAGGAGGCGCCCCTGACCCAGACCCAGTTGAGCGAGCAGCTGTCCCTACCCAAGCAGACGGTGAATTCCGCCCTGAAAAAGCTGGTGGAGGAGGGAGTCCTCCGCTTGGAGGCGGCGGACGGCAATCTGAAAAACAAGCGGGTCTGTCTGACAGAGGCGGGCGAGGCATTCCTCCGCCGCACTGTGGACCGCGTGTTCGGCGTAGAGAGCGCCGCGGCCGCCCGCCTGACCGAGGAGGAGCGGTCGGCGCTTGTGGCATTGAGCCAGAAGCTGCTGGATGCCTTTCGGGCGGAGACGGAAGCTTTTTTACAGACCGCTGCGATAGGAGACTGATGTATGCAGATCAAACTTTCTGACCATTTCACCTACGGACGGCTGCTGCGTTACACACTGCCGACCATCGTTATGATTATCTTCACCTCTCTGTACAGCGTGGTAGACGGACTGTTCGTATCCAACCTGGTGGGGGACCTGGCCCTGTCGGCGGTGAATATCGCCTTCCCCATCACTATGATCATCGGCGCCTTCGGCTTCATGCTGGGCACCGGCGGCAGCGCCATCGTGGCCCGCACGCTGGGGGAGGGGAAGCCGGAGCTGGCCTCCCGGTATTTCACGCTCTTCATCTGGTGCGTGGCGGGGCTGGGCGTGGTGCTCTCCATTGTGACCATCGCCTTCATCGAACCCATCATGCGTTTTGCCGGGGCTAGCGACCTGCTGCTGGAAGACTGCATCGCCTACGGCCGGATCCTGCTGGCCGGCAGTGCCGTGTTCATGCTCCAGAGCGCCTTTCAGAGTTTCTTTTCCGTGGCGGAGAAACCCAAGCTGGGGTTACTGCTCTCCCTGGCTGCCGGAGCCACCAACATCACCTTTGACTACGTGTTCATCGCCCTGCTGGGCATGGGTGTCACCGGTGCCGCATGGGCCACAGTGCTGGGCTACTGCGTGGGCGGTGTCATCCCGGTGGTGTACTTCCTGCTTCCCAGAAGAGAGGGCCTGCGGCTGGTGCGGACGAACTTTTACGGCCGGGAACTGCTTCACGCCTGTATCAACGGCTCCTCGGAGCTGATGAGTAACATCTCCGCCTCCGTGGTGGGCATCCTCTACAACATCCGGCTGATGGACCTTCTGGGAGAGCCGGGCGTGGCGGCCCACTCGGTGATGATGTACGTGGATTTCGTGTTTGTGGCTGCCTTTCTGGGGTTCTCCATGGGCAGCGCCCCCATCGTCAGCTATCACTACGGGGCGGAGAACTATGATGAGCTGAAGAACATCTTCCGCCGCAGCGGCGTCATCATCGCCGCTACCTCCGTGGCGATGGTGGCGGCGTCGGAGCTCTTAAGCCGGCCCCTGTCTGCTGCCTTCGTGGGGTACTCTCCGGACTTGCTGGAGCTGACCACCCACGGCTTCCGGATCTTTGCCCTGTGCTACCTCTTCTGCGGGCTGAATATCTACGCATCCGCCTTCTTCACGGCCCTGTGCAACGGCGCCCTGTCGGCCCTGATCGCCTTCACCCGCACGCTGCTGCTGCGGGGTGGACTGGTGCTGGTGATGCCGGTGTTCTTCGGCGTGGATGGCGTCTGGTGGTCCGTGGCGGCGGCGGAACTGCTGGGGGTGGTGCTCTCGGTGGTGCTGCTGGTGCTGATGCGGCGGCGTTACCATTACGCCTGACGGGGGAAAACGCGGATATGTTACAAGACGGCGGCTCCGCTCAGGTGGTATGCTGGCTGGTGCCGACAGGAGGGAAGAACCATGAGACAAGCGGCGCGGACCGCCCGATATGACCAGGCTCTGGGGCTGGAGGCGTACAGCCTCCGGGCGGTGGACAGGCCCTTTCCCAGCCACTTTCACGACCATTATGTGATCGGCGTGGTGGAGCGGGGGACCCGGACCCTCACCTGCGGCCGCCAACGGCAGGTCATCGGCCCGGGAGACGTGCTGCTGTTCAACCCGGGAGACAGCCATGCCTGCATCCAGGCGGACGGGTCTCTGGACTACCGGGGACTGAATATCCCACGCAGCACCATGCTGGCCCTGGCGGAGGAGATCATGGGCAGCCGGGCAATGCCCGGCTTTTCCGTGGCCGTGGTTCGGGACGGAGAACTGGCAGGCCGCCTCCGGGCCCTGCACCGGGCGGTGCTGGGGGAGGAGCCGGAGCTCCGGAGGGAGGAGGCGCTGCTGCTGGCCTGGGGCCTCCTGCTGCCGGGTTACGCCGGAATGGTGGAAACGGTTTCTGCCTGCCGGGTGGAGGTGGAGCGGACCTGTGCGTTCATCCGGAGCCACTATGCCCGGCATATCACGCTGGAGGAGCTCAGCCTTCAGGCGGGACTGAGCAAATCCGCCCTGGTCCGGGCCTTTGCCAAGGCCAAGGGCGTCACGCCCTACCGCTATCTGATGGCGGTGCGGATCAGCGAGGCACGGCGCCTGCTGGAACGGGGTGTCTCCTCTGCAGAGGCCGCCGTGGAGACAGGCTTTTCCGATCAGAGCCATTTCACCAACTATTTCACTGCCTTCACCGGCCTGACGCCGGGGGCCTGCCGGGAGCTGTTCCGGCAGGAATGGGAGAGAGGATGACACAGCCGTGGAGACGAATCCTGCACGGGGCCACCTGGCGGCCCTGCTGACCATTGTGATCTGGGGGACCACCTTCATCTCCACCAAGGTGCTGCTGGTGGATTTCCAGCCGGTGGAGATCTTGTTTATCCGGTTCATGATGGGCTTTCTGGCGCTGCTGGCAGTCTGTCCTCGCCGCCTGCAGGGCGTCACACGGCGGCAGGAGGGATTGTTTGCCCTGGCGGGGCTGTGCGGCGTGTGCCTGTACTACCTGCTGGAGAACATCGCCCTGACGTACACCATGGCCTCCAACGTGGGGGTCATCATCTCCGTGTCTCCCTGCTTCACCGCCCTGCTGACCCATTTTCTGATGCGGGGCGAGGAGCGGCTGCGGCCCACATTTTTCGCAGGCTTTGCGGTGGCCATGGCGGGGATCTGCCTTATCAGCTTCAACGGCTCTGCCCTGGAGCTGGACCTCCGGGGGGATTTGCTGGCGCTGCTGGCTGCCTTCGTGTGGGCCTGTTACGCCCTCTTGTCCCGGAAGATCAGCGCCCTGGGCCATCCCACTGTCCTGACCACGCGGCGAACCTTTTTCTACGGGCTGGCATTCATGCTGCCGGCGCTGATGGTCTCTGGCGTCCGGCTGGAGCTCACGCGACTCACAGCCCCGGTGAACCTGGGGAATCTGCTGTTTCTGGGGCTGGGGGCCTCGGCCCTGTGCTTCGTCACCTGGAACTTCGCGGTGAAGGCACTGGGGGCGGTGAAAACCAGCGTGTACATCTATCTGGTGCCGGTGATCACAGTGGCGGCCTCCGTGCTGATCCTGCGGGAACCCTTCACCTGGATGACCGGAGCCGGTACGGTACTGACCCTGATCGGGCTGCTTCTCTCTGAAGGCAAACTCCATTGGAAAGAGGGAACACACCATGAAACAGGAACTGGACAAATGCGTCCTGGTGATTGATGAGGCCATGCCCCGGGGCCTCGCTGCCAACACAGCGGCCATCCTGGGCATCACATGGGGCCGGCTGCGGCCGGAACTGGTAGGGGAGGACGTGACCGACGCTGCCGGAGCCATCCACCCCGGGATCATCCGCACGCCGGTGCCGGTGCTCTCCGGCAGGCCGGAGACTTTTCAGACCCTGCGGCGGCAGCTGGCCGAGCTGGAATTTGCAGATGTGGCGGCTGTGGACTTTACAGATCTGGCCCAGAGCTGCCGTACCTACGGCGAGTTCATCGAAAAAATGGCCCGCACCGGGCCGGGGGAGCTGCGATACCTGGGCATGGCCCTTTTGGGCCCCCGGCATCAGGTGGACCGGCTGACCGGAAGCCTGCCGCTGCTGCGGTAGGGAAAAAACGCAAGAATGGGGCCGCGCCCGGTTGCGGCCCCATTCTCGTATCATTTCCCGGAGGACTTATGGCCCCTGCTGGATCAACAGATCCACCTCAGCATCACCGCCATTGGTGTACAAATAGCTGCAGGCAAAGCCGTTCGCTTCCCAGATGGCATACGACATACTATCGTATTGGTAGTATGCGACGCTGACGCCCGCAATCTCTCTGCTCTCCTCCAGTGTGCCGCCGTAGATTCCGCTGATGTCTCCACTCCCATACTGGATACGAAACTGGGAGCCGTCCGCATAGTCCACCTGTCCCATGGTGGGGTACCCATCTGAGATGAACACGGAGTACGCCTCCACCTCTTTCTCCAGCACAGGGACCTTGAAGTCCAGATATGCTTCCATCTCTGCGGCGGACGCGACTGTGAGGATGGGATTCGGGATTTGAACCTGCTGAGGATCCGGGGCAGCGCGCCCTCTGCCCTGAATCAGCAGTGCCCCGCCGGCGGCCAGCAGGCACAGGCAGGCCGCCGCGGCGCCCCACCGGACCCAAAAGGACTGCCCGTGCTTTCGCCTGTACCGGGCGGCCTCTTCCACATACCTGCCGTCGAGCGCACTCAGAGCATCGGAAAACTTCTTTGCATTCATAAAAACGCCTCTCTTTCTGCCAGATATTGTTTCAGCTTCCTTCGGATCCGGGTCAGCCGGACGGAGATATTTTTTTCGCTCAGCCCGACAAGCCCGGCGATGTCCCGGCAGCTGTCAGAAAACCAGTAGCGCCGCATGAAGATTACGCGGTTCTCTGCGGACAGCGTATCCAAAAAGCACGCAATGACGCGGGCGAGCTCCCTTGCCTCCACCTCTTCCTCGGCGCTCTTTCGGTCTGGAAGACACTCCTCGACTTCCTGCAAAGCAAGGGTGTAAGGACTGTTTCGCTTGGCAGCGCCCTTTTTCCAATAGCACTTCAGGGAAATGTTGCGGACGATCCGCGCCATATAGGGCAGCAGAGAGTCCGGCTTTGCCGGGGGAATGGCATTCCATGCCCCCAGGTACGCATCATTGACGCACTCATCTGCGTCCTGCCTGTCATTCACGATGTGATAGGAGAGACTGTGGAATAGTTTTCCATATTTCGCGTCCAATGCCTCGATAGCCTGTTCGGAACGTGCAAAGAACAGTGTGATGATCTGTTCCTCATCCATGGTTGCTCCACCTCCTTTCCGGTTTCACTTTGTACACTACGTTTTTTTCGGCAAATCCTACAACAGATTCCAGTATTTTTTCAATATACGATCATGCGGCCATACGGCCGGAAGAGAAGCGGAGAAGGCCGCAGTTCCAGCTGCGTCTGCGGAAAAGACAACATTGCATCCCAGGTGACAAACCGGGGGAAGTGTGGTAAGATATTCCGGTATGAAAATTTCTGTTCCCCAAGGAGTCCTTTATGGAAAACTATTTTGAACCGAATCTCACCGACGACCAACTGCGCGCTATCAGTTCCATCGGCCTGGCCCACATGGGGGACGCCGTGTTCGAGGTGCTGGTGCGCACCTGGCTCTGTGCCCATGGCAAGGCCACGGGAAGAGGGCTGCACCAGGCCACCATTGCCCTGGTGCGGGCGGAGAGCCAGGCGGAGAAGGCGGAGCGGATCCTGCCCCTTTTGACGGAGGAGGAGGCCGCTGTGTTCCGCCGCGGGCGGAACGCTCACGTGAAGTCGGTACCCGGCCATGCCACCCGGGCCCAGTACGGCGAGGCCACGGCCCTGGAGGCCCTGTTGGGCTGGCTGTATCTGAAGGGCCGGCGGGACCGGATCAATGCGCTTTTCCGCGCGATGATGGAGGAGTAAGACCATGCCATTGGATGGAATCTGTATGCAGGCGGTGGCGGAGGAGCTGCGGTCGGAACTGCTGGGCCTGCGGATCGATAAGGTCCAGCAGCCCGCCCGGGACCAGGTGATCCTGCTGCTGCGGGGGAATAAGCGGCTGCTGCTGAACGCCGGGGCCAACACTCCCCGCATCCAGCTGACCGCCCTGACAAGGGACAACCCGGCGGAGCCCCCCATGTTCTGTATGCTGCTGCGCAAGCATCTGGTTGGGGGACGGGTGGCAGCGGTCACCCAGCCGCCCCTGGAGCGGCTGGTACGGCTGGAGCTGGACGTTACTGACGACTTCGGTCAGCCGGGGCGGCGGACCCTGGTGCTGGAGGCCATGGGCCGCCGGTCCAACCTGATCCTACTGGATGGGGAGGGCCGGATCATCGACTGCCTCCGTCGGGTGGACGCGGACATGTCTGCTGCCCGGCAGGTGCTGCCGGGGCTGTATTATGAGCCGCCTGCCTCCGTAGGCCGCCTGCCGGTGACGGAGGAGACGGAGAACGGCTTCCGGGAGAAGATCTCCGCCGCAAACCCGGAGCGGAGTGTGGACGCCTTTCTGCTGGACCACTACTTCGGCATCTCCCCCCTGATCGCCCGGGAACTGGCCTTCCGCTCCGCAGGGGAGACGGATGCCCATCTCTTTGACCTGGGAGCGGTGGGAGAGGACCGCCTCTGGAAGGAATTGTCCGGGCTCATCAGAGATATACAGGAAAATCACTTTACACCAATCTGCCTGAAAAAAGATGGGAAGATGGCAGATTTCACCTACTGCCCCATCGCCCAGTACGGCCCTGTTATGGAGACCGTCCGGTATGACACGTTCTCCACCCTGATGGATGACTTCTACGCCCTGCGGGAGCAGCAGGAGCGGGTGCGTCAGCGGGGGGCGGACCTGCTGCGGACTGCCACCACGGCACGGGACCGCATCCGGCGGAAACTGGCCATGCAGGAGAAGGACTACGCCGCCACACAGAACCGGGACCAGCTGCGGATCTACGGTGACCTGATCACCGCCAACCTCTACCGCATGGAGCGGGGGGCGGCCAGATTGGAGACAGAGAATTTCTATGACCCGGAGTGCCGCCCTGTCGCCATTCCCCTGGACCCGCTGCTGACGCCCCAGCAAAACGCCGCCAAATACTACAAGCGCTACACCAAGGCCAAGACGGCGGAGAAGTATCTGGCGGAGCAGATGGCCCTTGCCCGCCGGGACCTGGACTATCTGGAGAGTGTGCTGGAGGAGTTGAGCCGGGCAGAGACGGAACAGGACTTTTTGGACATCCGCGGCGAGCTGCGGGACGCGGGCTTCCTCCGCCGACAGGGAAAAAAGGAACAGAACCGGCCTGCAAAGCCTCTGGAGTTCCGCACCACCTCCGGCTTCCGGGTGCTGGTGGGGCGGAACAACCGCCAGAACGACAAGCTGACCCGCAGCGCGGACCACCGGGACATCTGGCTCCATACCCAGAAGATCCACGGTTCCCACGTGATCCTCTGCACAGGCGGCCGTGAGGTGGACGATGACACCATCGTGGAGGCGGCCAAGCTGGCGGCCTGGTTCTCCCAGGCCCGGGAGGGTGCCAACGTCCCCGTGGACTACACACCGGTGAAGAACGTGAAGAAGCCCGCCGGTGCCCGGCCCGGCATGGTGATCTACTCCACCTGCCGTACCGTGAACGTGGCGCCGGAGGAGGGGCTTGTGAAGAAACTTCAATTGTCATAAAAAAGTTGTTAAAGAGAAGCTGCTTGTTGGTCAAGCAGCTTCTTTTTATTTCAAAATATCCAAAAACAGGAATCTTTTTTGTGCAGAATGGCTCTTGCAAAACGGGAGCAAAGGTTTACAATAAAGCTCTCCTGAAAACGGGAGGCAATCAGTATTCAGACCTCAGAAAGCGAGTGAGAGGCAATGACGTATCATTATCTCATGGACCTGGCGCTGATCCTGTTGAGCACCAAGGTGCTGGGCATCCTGACGAAACGCATCCAGATGCCACAGGTAGTTGGCGCGCTGGTGGCCGGACTGATTCTGGGACCGGCTATGCTGAACGTACTATCAGAAACGGAGTTCCTCACCCAGCTCAGCGAGTTGGGCGTGATCGTACTGATGTTCTCTGCCGGCATGGGCACCGATATCCAGGAGCTGAAGCACAGTGGCAAGGCAGGCTTCCTGGTGGCCCTGCTGGGCGTGATCGTTCCACTGGTCCTGGGTACGGGGCTGGCGATGTTCGCTGACCGGACCGGCATGATTGAGACCAGCGGATTTTTGGAGGATGTGTTCATCGGCACCATCCTTACTGCAACTTCCGTCAGCATCACAGTGGAGACACTGAAGGAGATCGGCAAGCTGGATACCAAGGTGGGCAACACCATTCTGGCGGCGGCTCTGATCGACGACGTGCTGGGCCTGATTGCCCTGACCATCGTCAGCAGCCTGTCCGGCGGACAGGACAGCATCGCCCTGGTGCTGCTGAAGATCGTGCTGTTCTTCGTGTTCTCCGCTGTGGTCTCCTTCCTCGCCCACAAGTTCTTCTGCTGGCTGATGGCCCTGTGGCCCGGCCGGGAGCGGCGCCGCTATCCGGTGCTGGCCTTTGTGCTGTGCCTTCTGATGGCTTACTGCGCGGAGGAGTTCTTCGGCGTGGCGGACATCACCGGCGCCTATGTGGCGGGCCTGGTGATCTCCTGCACCCCCAAGTCCTCCTATATCCAATCCAAGTTCGAGCCGTTGAGCTTCCTGCTGCTGACGCCGGTGTTCTTCGCCAGCGTGGGCATCAAGGCGAAGGTGGACGGCATGACCGGCAGCCTGGTGCTGTTCTCCATTCTCCTGCTGCTGATTTCTGTGGCCACCAAGATCGTCGGCTGCGGCCTGGGCGCAAAGCTCTGTCATTTCACTGGCAAGGAGAGCCTGCAGGTGGGCGTGGGCATGGTCTGCCGCGGCGAGGTGGCGCTGATCGTAGCCAACCGGGGCCTGGAGCTGGGAGTGCTGTCCGGGACCCTGATGGCACCGGTCATCATCACCGTGGTGGGCGGCACGATCCTCACACCCATCCTGCTGAAGCTGGTATTCCGGCACGACGGACAGCCGGCGAGCGCGGCGGACAGCAATCTGGCAGACCACTATGAGAAGATGGAGCAGCTGGATATCGTCTCCGCAGAGCTTCTGGCCAGGGACCAGAAATACCTGAAAGAAGGGGAGCACGGCGGAGACAAGGACCGCGGCTGATCTGCTCCGGTGACTGAGAACCGCAAATACGGGGAGCCGGCCTTTTGGTCGGCTCCCCGTATTTTGAAAAGCGCGCTGTATCCGCCGTCAGGCGGTGTGGCGGGCGTGGCCCGTCTCCTCGTCGGAGGAGCGGAACAACAGCGTGATGCACCACAGGCCCGCCAGGCCCACCAGGGCGTAGATGATGCGGGAGAGAATGGCCATCTGGCCGCCGCAGAGGAAAGCCACCGTATCAAAGCCGAACAGGCCGATCCCGCCCCAGTTCAGGGCGCCGATGATAGCCAGTGCCAATGCGATCTTATCAATCACCATGCGAAAAACCTCCTTTATGCCTTCCAGCAGGGATTTGGCGTTAGTGTATCCAACGGGGCGGGAACTATGCGGATGGGGAAAATTTCCAGCCTGGACAAAATTTGCAAATCGCATTGCAAAGGAAAGATAGGGATTGTATAATCGAAACAGCGGGATCCGATCTCGCCCGCGGCGAAGCCGCGCAGACCGATTGATAAGGGGAGACAGTATGAATATTGTATGCTTGGATATGGAGGGCGTCCTGGTGCCGGAGATCTGGATCGCATTTTCAGAGGCCAGCGGCATTCCGGAGCTGCGGCGCACCACCCGGGATGAGCCGGATTACGACAAGCTGATGACCTGGCGGCTGGGCATCTTGAAGGAGCACGGCCTGGGGCTCAAGGAGATCCAGGACACCATCGCCAAGATTGATCCGCTGCCCGGCGCCAAGGCGTTTTTGGACGAGCTGCGGGCCACCACCCAGGTGATTATTCTGAGCGATACCTTTGAGGAATTCGCCAAGCCTCTGATGGAAAAGCTGGGCTGGCCCACCATCTTCTGCAACTCCCTGGAGGTGGCGGAGAACGGCGAGATCACCGGCTACAAGATGCGCTGTGAGAAGTCCAAGCTCACCACGGTGAAGGCCCTGCAGTCCATCGGCTATGACACCATCGCCAGCGGCGACAGCTTCAACGATTTGGGGATGATCCAGGCCAGCAAGGCAGGCTTCCTCTTCAAGAGCACGGAGCAGATCAAAGCCGACCACCCGGAGATTCCGGCCTTTGAGGAGTTTGACGACCTGCTGGCGGCCATCAAGGCGGCGCTGTAAGAGTTTTCCGGAAAGAAAGGGGACGCGACATGAACGAGAAATTCCAGAAGCTGGGCTTTTACCCGGCGGATATCCTGCTGCCCAAGGATGCGGACATGACCAAGTGGGCCGTGGTGGCCTGCGACCAGTTCACCTCCCAGCCGGAGTATTGGCAGGCGGTGGAGGAGACTGTGGGGGACGCGCCTTCCACCCTCCGGCTGATCCTGCCGGAGGCCAAGCTGAACGACCCGGATGTGGACGCCCATATCGCGGACATCAACGGCGCTATGAACCGCTATCTGGCGGAGGGCGTCTTTCAGACCCTGCCGGGGTCCCTGTTCTATATTGAGCGCACGCAGTCCGACGGCAAGGTGCGCCACGGCCTCATCGGCATGGTGGATTTGGACCAGTATGACTTCACCCCCGGCTCCGGCGCCCTGATCCGGGCCACGGAGGGGACGGTGCTCTCCCGCATCCCACCCCGGGTACGGGTACGGCAGGACGCCCCCGTTGAGCTGCCCCACGTGATGCTGCTGATCGACGACCCGGACCGCACGGTTATTGAGCCCCTGACCGCCGCCAGCGGGGAGATGGAGCAGCTGTATGACTTTGACCTGCAGCAGGGCGGCGGGCACCTGAAGGGCTGGAAGCTGACGGACGCCCAGATGGACGCCGTGGCGGACGCCCTGGCGGCTATGTGCACGCCGGAGGCCATGGAGAAAAAGTACGGCCTGAAGGACGCGGCACCTCTGCTGTTCGCGGTGGGCGACGGCAACCACTCTCTGGCAACAGCCAAGCAGTGCTATGAGAACCTGAAGAAGGTCACGCCGGAGGACCAGTGGGCCGGTTTGCCCGCCCGCTATGCTCTGGTGGAAGTGGTGAATAATCACGACGACGCCCTCCAGTTCGAGCCGATCCACCGCGTCCTCTTCGGCGTGGAGCCCGAACAGGTGCTGGAGGCGATGAAGGCCGCCTATCCCGGCGCCCACGAAGGGGAGGGCGAGGGCCACACCATCGCCTACACCTATGCAGGGCATACCGGTACCATCACGGTGCCCAATCCCAGGATGCAGCTGGCGGTGGGCACGCTCCAGACCTTCCTGGACGCCTATCTCAAGGAGCACGGCGGCGAAGTGGACTACATCCATGGCGACGAAGTGACGGACGAGTTGGGCAGCAAGTCCGGCAACATCGGCTTCAAGCTCCCGGCTATGGGCAAGGAGCAGCTGTTCAAGACCGTCATGGCCGACGGCGTCCTGCCCCGCAAGACCTTCTCCATGGGCCACGCCCAGGATAAGCGGTACTATGTGGAGGCTCGGAAGATCAAGTAAGAAGTCGTTTCCACAGATACAGACAGCGCCGCAGGCTTTTGCCTGCGGCGCTGTTTCTTCTGAAACCTGGCAAAAGCCGCGGGACCGCCGCGGCTTTTGGGGAGAGCGTCTTTTTAAAACAGGCCCCTCCGCCTCCGGAACTTCTGGGTAGCTTCATACGCGAAACAGGGCAGGGCGAGGGACAGGATTGTGATGGCCGGCAGGAGCAGGACTGCGTACAGCAATGAGCTTCTGCTCAAAAACAGGATGTCCAGCATACGATGCTCCTTTCTGGTGCTGTTGGGGGGATTGCCCAAACAATTCATTCCACCCCCTCTGTGCTGCGTATAAATGCACCGCATTCTGTTAAAAAAGAAAGAAGATTTGTGAAATTTTACATGACGCCGGGCATTCGTTCAAAAGGCAGAATCCCGGTCGATCACGTTCCACTGAGAGACGGAGATTGTTTGACCATCCCCGCACTCCAGCTGCACTTCCAAATGAGAATAAAGGCTGGCGGGGATCTGCCAGCGGAACAGGGCGAAGGTCCGGCCGTCCCGGATCCGCCGGACGCCGATCTGCTGCCGCTCCTCGGCCACTCCGGTGCCGGTGGGATACAGAAACAAAACTACCTGATCCACCGTGTGCTCCCGGCCGTCCTGAAAGGTGACCGCCACGTTCACGGTGCTGTCTGGCGGAAACAGATACCAGCCGAAGTCGCTTTTGGCGATCTCCCGCCCGGCCGCATCATAGAAATAGACGCCTGTAATCTACGGATCCTCCGGCGGCGGCCAGCCGTCCTGATGCGCGCTGTAAAGGATCCAGCCCAGCGCCGCCAGCAGCGCCAGGCAGAGGAGCCCTGCCGCCAGCGTCAGCCGCTTCCACCGCCGCAGAGGGACGGGCGGCGCTGTTTCTCTTTCCACTTGAAGGCCTGTCCCCAAAATCTCCGAGAGCGCCCGCCGATTTTCCGGAGAGGGAACAGAGGTTCCCATCTCCCACTTGGATACCGCCTGCCGGCTCACGCCCAGCCGCTCCGCCAGAGCCTCCTGGCTCATGCCCAAGCGATCCCGGCCTTCCCGAATCGCCTTGCTCATGTCCATGACGCACCGCCTCCCGCTCCGCTGCTCTCAGCATAGCAGGTTTTTCCGGTTGCGTCCACCAACTTTCCGCAACCGTCCGGTTGCGGGCGATTCGTTGTTTCTACTTGGGGAGGGATGTGCTATACTGGACCCAGACAGCGGGCGGAGGCCCGCGGGAGGTGGTGCGATGAAGACTTTGACGCTGGAGGCCCCGGCCAAGATCAACCTGACTCTGGATATTCTGGGGCGGCGTACAGACGGCTATCACGACATGCGGATGGTGATGCAGGCCGTGTCCCTGGGGGACACCGTGACGGTGGCAGAGGCGGCGGGCGGCTTTTCACTGCTGACAGAGGGCATCTCCCTTCCGGCGGGGAAGGTCACTTTGGAGCAGCGGGCGGCGGATGCCTTTTTCCACAGGCTGGGCCGCCCGGTGCCGGGGCTGGAGGTACGCCTTGCCAAGCGGGTCCCGGCTTATGCGGGGCTTGGGGGCGGCAGTGCGGATGTGGCGGCGGTGCTGCGGTGCCTGCGGACCCTGTACGCCCCGGATTTGCCGCGGCAGGCGCTGGAGGAGATCGGGCTGGCAGTGGGCAGCGATGTGCCCTTCTGCGTCCGGGGCGGCACATGTCTTGCAGAGGGACGGGGTGAGATCTTGACGGACCTGCCGCCTCTGCCGGACTGTGCCATCGTACTGTGCAAGCCGGACTTCGGCCTGCCCACACCGGAGCTGTTTGCCCGGCTGGACGGGGCGGACCTGGGCCCCCGGCCGGATACGGCGGCCATGGCAGCGGCGTTGGCCCGGGGCGATCTGGCCGCCGCGGCCGCCTGCCTTGGAAATGTTTTTGAGCGGGTGCTGACGGAGGAGGAAGGGGAGGAGATCCGCTCCATCAAGGAAGCCCTGCTGCGACACAGTGCTCTGGGCGCGGCCATGAGCGGTTCCGGCCCCACGGTGTTCGGCCTGTTTGATGACCGGCAGAAGGCGGTCCGGGCAAAGGAGGCGCTGGAGGGACGTTACCGGCAGACGTATCTGGCCGCGCCGGTAAAAATATTGGAAAAGATGGAATAAAATCCGGAATTTCCGTCCATGATGGGGGAAACGGGCCCCATGGGGCTACATAGCAAAGGACGGAAAACGGATATGAAAACAGCTGCAAAGCGTGAGCGAAAGACTCTGCGGATCGTGGAACTGGCCCTGCTGCTGGGTGCGGCGGCGTTTCTGATGACCGGCGTCTGGGCGCTGAACACCCAGCGGGACCTGGCGGACAAGGTGGTGCGGCTCCATGTGCTGGCCAACTCTGATACGGAGGAGGACCAGGCACTGAAGCTCCTGGTCCGGGATGCGGTGCTGGAGCGAGCCACGGAGATTCTGGAGCAGTCGGCGGACCGGGCGGAGGCAGAGATTCGCCTGCGGGAGAGCCTGCCGGAACTGGAGGCCATCGCCGAGGAGACGGTACGGGCCAACGGCTATGACTACGCCGTGACGGCGGAGCTGGAGGACACGGCCTTTCCCACCAAGGAATATGACGGCTTCTCTCTTCCAGCCGGGGAGTATCTGGCCCTGCGGATTCTGATTGGGGAGGGCGCCGGACAGAACTGGTGGTGTGTGGTGTTTCCGCCCCTGTGCACCGCTGCCTCCGCGGACGTGCCGGAGACGGCCCTGGCCGCTGGCCTGACGGAAGACCAGGTCAGCCTGATGACGGAGGAGGATGGCGGCTACCAGCTGAAATTCAAGGCCGTGGAGCTGTGGGAGCGCCTGAAGGCGGCGCTGGAGTGAGCGGGAGCCGCCCTTGACACGGCCCATTGGGAACGGTATCATAAGGGCCGGGACCGGACTTTCCTGCGGCCCCACGGCGGGGAGCGGCGGATGGCCGGATGCTCCGCACTTTCCAGCGGGGAGGAGACGGCGGCATGAGAGAGGCGGAACTGAATCGGCAGCGGGTGGTGTTCACACCGCAGGAGGCGGCGCGCCTGCCTCAGGACCGGCCCTATGCGGCGTACATCTGCCACTATGACTGGGCGGAGGGAGAGCACGCCACACTGATGCACTGCCACGAGCGCCTGGCGGAGGTGCTGCTGATCCTGAAGGGCAGCGGCCGGTACACCGTGGATCTCCGCCGGTACGAGGTGGCAGCCGGAGATGTGGTGCTGTGCAGCGGCGGCGCCCTCCACGACGAATTCCCCCAGGCAGACCAGCCGTATCAGACCCTGTGCGTGGCCATCGGGAACTTGGCGCTGGCGGACCTGCCGCCATACAGCCTGCTTTCCCCGGACCGCTGCCCCCTGTTTCACCAGCCGGAGCAGTTTGCGGACCTGAAGGAGCTCTTCTGCCTGATGGACCGGTATGCAGCGGAGCGGGAGCCGGGCTTCCAGGAGCTGTGCCAGCACCTGATGCTGGCGTCGCTGGAGCTGGTCCGGCGGATGGCGGCGGGGCGGAAGGAGGATCTCGTCACCCGGGAGGACTCCACCTTCGGCCGTGTGGCCAGATACATCGACCGCCATTATGCGGAGGACCTCTCCATCGAGCAGCTGGCCCGCCAGTTTTATCTGAGTCCCTATCATCTGTCCCATATCTTCCGGCAGAAGACGGGATACAGCCTCAAGCAGTATGTCCTGCGCCGCCGGATCGGGGAGGCTCAGATGCGGCTGGTGAACGCGCAGGACAGCGTCCAGACCATCTCCGAGGCGGTGGGATTCGCGGACGCCAGCTACTTCTCACGCATCTTTTCAAAATACGTCGGCCTCACGCCCACGGAGTACCGGAAATTCCGGATCGGGCCGTGAGACCGCAGAAAAGTCCGGAAAAAAGACCTGCGGAGGGAACCGTGCCGTTCCCCCCGCAGGTTTGTCTATTTCATTCCGTCAGGTATATTTGTATACTTTGTCCAGCATCCTAAGCAGAAGACGGATGAATAGGGAGGAGATCCAGATGAAACGGACATGGAGGAAGAAGATCGGCGCAGTTGTGGCCCTGCTGGCCGCCGTGGCAGTGCTGGGTACCGGCTGCGGCGCGGACGCCGCCGGGGCTGTGGAGTCCCGGACCAGGGAGACGAGGGCTCTGGGCCTGCTGCTGTCTAGGGAGGATACGTTTTTGTCGGAGCTGAAGGCGGACATCGAAGCGGAGGCCGCCGCCCAGGGCTACGCGGTGCGGTATTACAACGCGGGCAACGACCCGGAGACCCAGCTGCGCCAGGTCCACGAGGCCCTGGCAGAAGGCGTGGAGACCCTGCTGGTGAACCTTGCAGACGGGGAGGACTCCGAAAAGGTGGCAGACATCGTGGGCGACGCAGGGGTCGTGCTGCTGAACCGGGCGCCGGGGACGGCGATCCTGAACGAGCGGATGGTGTTTGTGGGCATGGACGAGGCCGGGAGCGGCGCCCTCCAGGGGCACGCCCTGGCGGAGTATTTCTGGGAGACGGACCACGGGACGGATATCCGCTATCTGCTGTTCCAGGGGATACCCGGCCAGGAGAATACAGATGCCCGCTCCGGCACCGCCGTGCAGAGCCTGCTGGACGACGGCTTCTGCCCCATCGCCGCGGCGGATTACCAGGTCTGCGGCTTCAGCCGGGAGCGGGCCCGCCAAGCCATGGCGGCCCTGCTGGAGCAGGGCGTGGACTTTGACTGCGTCATCTGCGACAACGATGAAATGGCCCTGGGAGTCATCGAGGCGCTGGAGGCCGCCGGCTGGGATCCGGGCGCGGCGCCCATCGTCAGCGTGGACCACACGGCGGAGGGGGCCGCCGCCCTGGAGAGCGGCAAGCTCTATATGACGGTGGACCAGAATCCGGAGGACCAGGCCCGGGCGGCGGTGGCGGCAGCCGTCAATCTGGCCCGGGGTCGGGCCTATGACGACGGGCTCCGGGAGCTGCTGGGGAACGACTGCACGGACCCGGAGCAGCCCTTTGTACTCCGGGTTCCTGTGGAGGCGGTGACCGCCTGACGTACTGCCTTGCTTTGCCGGAGTGCAGAAAAGCCTGTGTTCAGAAGGAACACAGGCTTTTTCAGCCCAGAAGGTACTGCGGGACGGGCGCCCCGGCATGGCATCAGACAGGGAACGGATGTGGAACGCGGGCTGCACAGCATGGATTCCGCATTTGAACGGGCATATCCCGAATCGGCATGCGCGATGAAAGGCGGGTGCGCAAAACCAGCTGCAAACTCCCACTCTGCTCCGCGTGCGGATACCATCCGAAAAAATTTCAGATTTTTTCACGCTTGCTCTTGACTTTGAGTGTACTCCAGGTGCTATCCTATAAACGTGTCGGATGACCGATGCGCAATACCACGGCTGCCGGGGGGCTGAAGAGATGCATGAGGAATTTCAAACGGTCCTGCGGGAGCACCTGGCCCGCTATCCGCTGATGGAGCCCCAGGACTGCGCCAAGCTGGCCTATCAGAGTACGTTCGGTCCAGCCCATGCAGCGGGGGAACGGGGAGATGTCCTCCGGCAGCTGCTGGGGGAGTGCAGCGCCCTTCCCGCAGACCGGGAGGCCCGGCCGCCGGAGCGGATCGGGAACGGTTTGTGCCGCGTTCATTTGTCGGGGACGGGGGATTGGACGCTGGCTGCGCCGCTCCTGGCGGATCTGCTGCTTCTGACGGCGGCGGAGCACCACGGGACGGCGGCGGACCTGGAGGAATGCCTGACCGCGGCGGAGGCGCTGCCCCTGCCCGGTATGGCGGACTGGCTGGCGGTGTACCGCCGTCAGGGCTGTCCGCCCGTCCACCACTCGCCGGCCTACCGGGAGGCGTATGACCCCCACTACCGGGTCCTGCGGACAGCATACGGCGGGTACTTCCCGGCACTGCTGGCGGCGGCCCGGCTGGCGCGGAGCGGCAGACCAGCCGTCGTGGCCATTGACGGCCGCTGCGGCAGCGGCAAGAGCGGCCTGGGAGACCTGATGGGGCGGCTCCTTCCCTGCAACGTGGTCCACATGGACGACTATTATCTCCCACCGGACCGCCGGGCAGAGAACTGGGAGCAGATCCCGGCTGGAAATATGGACCTGGCCCGCTTCCTGCAGGAGGTACTGGTGCCGGCAGGGGCCGGAGCGCAGATCCGCTGCCGCCCGTATGACTGCCGGAGCGGCACGCTGAGGGAGGGGACAACGCTTCCGGCCCGGCCCCTCACTGTGGTGGAGGGAAGCTACTCCCAGCACCCGCTGCTGTCGGCCCGCTATGATCTGCGGATGTTTCTCACCTGTGCGCCGGAGGAGCAGCGCCGCCGCCTGGAGCGGCGGGAGGGCGCCCACTTCGCTGCCTATGAGAGCCGGTGGATGCCCCTGGAGGAGCGGTATATCCGCCAATGCGGCCCGGAGAAGGGCTGCCAGCTGGTGATCGACACCACCGAATTTTTCCCCTGACGAGGGGCAAGTCCCTGAAAAGCGCCCGGCCAGAAGGCCGGTATTCACAGCCCTGCAGACTCCGTAAAAAAAGCCAGAAGGCTGGTGCGGCGCCAGAAGGCGGCGCGAAAAGACTTTTTGAGAAGGAGTTTAACCCCATGAAACACAGCAATTTCAAAACAAATGTCCATAACCTGGTCCTGGCGGCCATGTTCCTGGCCCTGGCGCTGGTACTGCCCTTCCTCACCGGACAGATCCCCCAGATCGGCGGGATGCTGCTGCCCATGCACCTGCCCGTGTTCCTCTGCGGCCTGATCTGCGGCTGGCAGTATGGCGCGGTGGTGGGATTCGTGGCCCCGCTGATGCGGATGGCGCTCTTCGGAATGCCGCCGCTGGTGGCTGCTGTGGCCATGGCCTTTGAGCTGGCGGCTTACGGTGGCATCGCGGGCTTTTTGTACAATCGGTCCCGCTGGCAGTGTGTGGTGGCCCTGTACCGTGCTCTGCTGGCTGCTATGGTGGGCGGCCGGATCGTCTGGGCTGCGGTGCGGGTGGTGATGACCGGCGTGGCCAGCGTGCCTTTCACCTGGCAGATCTTCCTGACCGAGGCGCTGGTGAACGCCATTCCCGGCATCATCCTCCAGCTGGTGTTCATTCCCGTCCTGATGGTGGCTCTGGACCGCACCGGCATGGTCCGCTTCCGCCGGGAGCAGGCCGGTACCCAGGCCGCCGGAAACTGACTGATCGGCGGCTTCTTTCGCAGGCAGAGCAGGCCCCCGGCGGACCGGACACGTTCCGGTCCGCCGGGGGCTTTCACATGCCTTGCCGCCCGCCGGCTCACCGGAGCCCTCCAAGCTGGGGAGCCGGCTCTGCGCTGCCGGGAATGTCTGGCGCGGCGCCCGGATCGTTCCAGCATATTTTGCCGGATGCACTGCGGCCCAATAGATGCGGCTGATGTGCCAGGCATTTCCAGTCATCTGGAAAATCCGGAAAGCCCTTGCGTGGCTCTGCCCCGCTGTGTTAGGATGTGAACCGTGCTTTTGAGGCCGGATTTTCCGCTGCCTGCTTGGCTTTTTGACAGAATCCGCAATGATTTGGCAGAATTTCTACATCTGGGAAGGCCCCTTTTCGGACCGGAGGGAGAGTGCCCGCTTCAAAGCGCCGATACCTACAAACCAATCGGGAGGAATCTACACACATGAAGCGAGAACTTGTTACCGGACTGCTGACTCTGAGCCTGCTGGCCTCCATGCTGCCGGCCAATGCCCAGGCGGCGGAGGGGATGTTTGGTGCGTCTGCCGCCGGGCAGGTCCAGACCATGACGGAGGGGGCCGGGGAGGACGGCGTCCAAACGGAAAACGCCGCGGATATCGACGGCACCCAGTATGCCACCCTGGCGGAGGCGGTGGCCCAGGCGGAAGAGGGCGCCACCATCCGGCTGCTCCGGGACGTGGAGCTGGACGCCTCCGGCCTGGTCAACGGCCAGGGAGCGCTGACGCTGTCCAAGGACTTGACTCTGGACGGCAGCGGCCATACCATCCGGGCGAAGGCGGGCACATTTTCTGTCTCCGGCGACAATGGCACCGGCCCCAGCCTCCTCAATCTTCAGGATGGCGCCGAGGTGACGCTGCGGGATGTGACCCTTGACGGCGGCAGTGCCGCCAAGCACGGCCTGAACATCTACCACGCCGGAATGGTGACCCTGGAGAACGTGGAGATCTCCAACTGCCGCTGGTACGCCCTGGTGGTCAATGGCACAGAGCTGTCCGTGGACGGCCTGACCACCTCCGGAAACCAGTGGGGCGTCAACATCGACCGGGGCAGCCGCGTCACCTTTGCGAACGCTGCTATTGCCGAGGGGGATTCCATTGTCTTTGAGGGTCAGGATGCCTCCGGCAGCCTGACCGTGGAGAGCGGCAGCTATCAGAACATCAAGACGCAGGGCGGCTCCACTGGCGGAACCATCGCCATCAACGGCGGCACCGTGGGCAGCGTAGTCAACGACACCGCGGCGGAGATCACCATCTCCGGCGGCACTGTGACCGGTCAGGTGGCCAACAGCGGCTCCGGCAGCATTTCTGTCACCGGCGGCAGCTTTGCCACTGCAGAGCTGGAGGATTTCATTGACCCGGACCGGACGATCATCCTGACCCTGGAGCTCGGCGAGGGCGCCGCCGGCGCGGCCGCCATGGCAGCCACCAGCGGCGCAGCCGTGGGGACGCTTCCCACGCCGGAGCGGAGCGGCTACGCCTTCGCGGGCTGGTACACCGCCGCCGACGGCGGCACTGCAGTTACTGCCGATACCGTCTTCGACGCAAACACAACCCTGTACGCCCGGTGGACTGAGAAGTCCGAGGACGGCGAGCATCTCATTACTGTGGACCGGGTCACCGGCGGCTCCCTGGAGGTGAGTGCCGGTCGGGCCGACGAGGGTGAGACGGTGACCATCACCGCGGCGCCGGATGACGGATACGAGCTGAAGAAGCTGACTGTCACCGACAGCCAGGACGGCGCAGTCCGGGTCCAGAACGCGGGGGAGGGACGCTATACCTTCGTCATGCCCGGCGGCGGGGTGACCGTGTCCGCGTCCTTCGTCCGTTCCGGGGAGCAGACGGAGCTGCCCTTCACAGATGTGGACAGCGGCGCGTACTATTACGATGCGGTCCGGTGGGCTGTGGAGCAGGGGATCGCCTCCGGTGTCACCGGAACGGCCTTCGCCCCGGGCCGCGGATGCACACGGGCCCAGCTTGTGACCTTCCTGTGGCGGGCAAACGGCTCTCCTGAGCCGTCCGAAAAGGAGAATCCCTTCACGGATGTGAGCCCCGACAGCTACTACTATAAGGCAGTTCTGTGGGCTGTGGAGCAGGGCATCACCTCCGGCGTCACCAAGACTGCCTTTGCCCCGGACCGGGTTTGCACCCGCGCTCAGGCGGCGGTGCTGCTGTGGCGGGCCGAGGGCTCTCCCGCGGCATCCGGGACGCATGACTTCCGGGACGTGGCGGAAGGTGCGTACTATGCGGACGCGGTGGCCTGGGCCGTGGAGAGCGGAGTGACCCAGGGCACCACTTCCACTACCTTTGAGCCCGGCACGACCTGCACCCGGGCGCAGATCATGACCTTCCTCCACCGCGCCATGGCGTGACAGAGAGGGCCCAGGACAGATGCAGGCAGGTCCGGCCGAATCGCCCGGCCAGGACGCAGCCCATGTCAAACGGCGGGCCGCGCGGAGATTCTCCGTGCGGCCCGCCGTTCTGCCTTTCAAGGAACTTAAAAAAATAAGGAGAATCCGCAGCATCTCTGGAATTTTTCCGTCTGTTGGGATAGAATGGAATCACCATTCCGGAAACTGCCGACAATGGAGGGACGAATGATGAAGAAGCTGTTTTCTTTGACGCTGGCTATGGTGACGGCTCTGGGGCTGATGCTGCCGGCGTCCGCCGCAGAGGAGACCACAGACGAGGCCCTGGCCAGGGTGACCCAGGCCGTAAAGGCGGCCCTGGATCTGGACACGGATGCCTATGACGAATTTCAGGGCAGCTGGTATGAGGACGGTCTGACCGGTGCCTGGGATCTGTACTGGTCGACCGAGTTGGAGGAGGAACTGTCCATTTCCGCTCTGGATGACGGGACCGTAATCAGCTACGATCTGGGTCTGCCGTACACCGCCTCCAACAGCGGGGATTTCCCGGTCTTTCCCCAGGGGGATGAGGCCGCGGCCGCCCGAGCCGCCGGGGACTTTTTGGACAAGGTCCTGCGGGAGGGGGAGAGCGTGAAGCTGGAAGAGCCCCGCGGCATGGATATTCTGGGCGGGGACAGCTACCGCTACTCCGGAGTGATCCTGCTGAACGGCCTGCCCTCGCCGCTGACCTATTCCATCACTGTGGATGCGGCGGACAACCGGGTCCGGTCTTTCCACCGGACCACGGCGGAGGACACCTTCCTGGGAGACGTCCCCTCTGCCGCCGCTGCGGTGCGCCGCGACCGGGCTGCCAAACTCCTGACGGACACCCTGGAGCTGAAGCTGGAATACGTGCGGGAGGCGGGCGGCACGTCGGCCGTGCTCCGGTATCTGCCGGTGGATACGGACACCTTTTATGTAGACGCCGCCACAGGAGCGCTTTTGAATCTGACGGAGCTGGAGGACCAGATGGGCGGCTGGGGCGCCGGAGGCAGTGCCGACAACACCGCGGCTGCGGAGAGCGAGGGCAGCGGCCTCAGCCCGGCGGAGCAGGCGGGCATCGCCCAGATGGAGGGCGTCCGGTCCTCCGCGTTCCTGGACCAGAGCCTGCGGGCAGAGCCGGTCTACGGCCTGACGGAGTACGCCCTGTCCTCCGCCGCCTACCGTCTGGCGGAACAGGAGGGGAAGGAGGATCAGGTCCTCTGCGTCCTGTCCTATGTGCGGCCCGGAGAGGAGGACAGCTGTTCCCGCACCATCACAGTGGATGCCCGCACCGGCGCGGTCCAGGAGGTGTTCTCCTACGCACCCGGAATGGAGGATGGGGAGACACCGGCCCTGACCCAGGCGGAGGCGCAGGTCAAAGCGGAGACGGTCCTGTCCGCCCTCTGCGGCGGGCGGTGGAGTGCCCTGACACTCTATGACGGCCGGGACAACACGGAGGACCGGCGTCCGTACTACACCTTCACATACGTCCAGCAGGTAGGCGGCATTCCCTTCCCGGAGAACCGCTATACCGTGGCCATCGACAGCGGAGACGGGTCCGTGTACCGGCTGGATTATCAGTACGATGAGGATGTGACGTTCGCCAGCTCCGCCGGTATCGTGGGTGAGACGGCGGCCCTGGCCGCCTGGGCGGGGACCTATGACACGGTCCTGGCCTACCGTCTGGTGCCCCGCCCTCTGGAGAGCGGTGACGAGACGGAAGCCCGGCTGATGGAGCTGGGGCTTACCCACTTCTACGAGCTGCGGCTGACCTACGCTCTGGAGCGGGAGGAGCGGTATCTGGGCATTGACGCCGCCACCGGCAAACCGGCGGCGCCGGAGTCCGGGGATACCGCCATCACCTATACGGACCTGTCGGGTTCGGGGGTGAAAGCCGATGTGGAGAAGCTGGCCCGCTATGGCGTGGGCTATGACGGGGGCCGCTTCCGGCCGGACAAACAGCTGACCCAGTGGGATCTGGTGGCCCTGTTGGCCAGCCTGGAGGGATACTGTATCGACCCGGAGACAGCGGATGAGAGCACGCGGGACACCGTCTATTCCGTGGCCTACCGGATGGGTATTCTGCCCCGGGGAACCCGGGATGAAGGCAGGGCCGTCACCCGCGGGCAGGCAGTGAAATGTCTGCTGGACTGCGCAGGTTATGGCCCAGCCGCCCGGCTTCAGGGCATCTACACCTGCACATACAGCGACGCTGCCGCCATCCCGGAGGCAGACCTGGGCTATGCGGCCATCGCCCAGGCGCTGGGCATGGTCCGGGGAAGCTATCAGGGGGACCGGACAGCCACCCGGGGAGAGCTGGCCGCCATGCTCTGCCGCCTGCTGGAGCGGCAGGGAGCAAACGCGGGCGCCTGAACGGGCCCGCCGGATGATGGAATTTGGGAGGAATTACACATGAAAAACGTATTCGGCTATCCGGAGTTTGACGCGGAGGGCGAGGAAATCCTGTGCACCTACGACAACGCATACAGCGATATGCTGATGGACATCCGGGTCTACCGGATGGAACCCGGCCGGAAGAGAGACTTTTGCCGCCGGGGCGAGGAGACCGCGGTGCTGCTTCTGTCCGGAACCGTGACCTTCGGCTGGGAGGGCCGGACGGAGACGGTCAGCCGCAGAGACGTGTTCACTGACGGCCCCTATGCCCTCCATGCCTGCGCCGGGGAGGAGATCACCGTGGAGGCGCAGACAGACGCGGAGATTCTGGTCCAGTGCACGAAGAATGACACAGCGTTCTCCGGCAGGCTGTACCGGCCGGAGGACGCCCCCTGGGTCTACTCCTGCGTGGGCAAGTTCGGCAATGTGGCCAAGCGCCGGGTAAACACCATCTTTGACAAGGATATCGCCCCCTGGTCCAATATGGTGCTGGGCGAGGTGCTGAACGACCGGGGGAACTGGTCCGGCTATCTGCCCCACCGGCACCCCCAGCCGGAGTGCTATTACTTCAAGTACGACCGGCCGGAGGGCTTCGGCGCCAGTTTTGTGGGGGACCAGGTATTCAAGAGCGTGGACAACAGCTTCTCCGCCATCCCCGGCGGGTGCCTGCATCCCCAGGCAGTGGCGCCGGGCTTCCAGATGTATACCTGCTGGATGATCCGCCATCTGGACGGCGACCCCTGGCTGCAGACCACCCGCAACGAGGACGAGCGATATCTCTGGCTTCACGATGCGCAGGAGTGACCTACCCACAGAGAGTTGAACAGCGGAAAAAGGCTCCGGGTTTCTCTGGGAACCCGGAGCCTTTTTATTTGGAAACAGGTCCGGCACAGTGGTCCGGTTCCAGAAGAGGCGCCGCCCCGGGACCTGCCTGGGACAGCCGGAGCCCGGCGCCACGCACATGGTCCCGCAGCACTTGGTCTACAAAGCGGATCAGCTCCTCCGGCGTGCCCTGGATCTCGCCCAGGAGCCAGTCCTCCACAATACTTACCAGCGCGCCCACATAGAACTGGGTCAGCATGGTGAGCTCCTGCTCCCCAGCCTCATACCCCAGCTCCGCGGCAATCAGACGGATCGTGCTTTGGATAATAGTACGGATATCCGTCTGGAAGAACCGCTTCAGGTGGTCCCGACCCATAGAGCGAAGGGCGCAGAGGCAGAACGCACGATTCTCCTGCAGGTATTGGAAAAGCTGGAGCAGGCCGTCCTGCCACAGCATGACGCCCTCGTGTTCCCGGAGCAGCGCCACCGCCTCCTCCTCAAAGATCCAGCGCACCGCGTCGTAGACATCGTCAAAATGGTAGTAAAAATGCTGGCGCGCCATGCCGCAGCCCCGCATGATCTCCGCCACGGTGATCCTGTTCAGGGGTTTCTGGGTCATCAGCTCCTTGAGTACAGTGCAGATCTGCCGCTTGGCCGCATTGCTGGCCTCGTATGTCCGTTTTTTCATATCGACCTCCATGGACCGGCAGACTCCAGTCCATTGCAGTCCAGTATAACACATTTTCCAGAGGAGTGCATCTATGCAGAATGGGGGCAAGTGTCAGATTTCTGACATCTGCCCAAGGTCTGCACCTTGCATCTCCGGGCCTGTTTCCAGTATGCTGGAGGAAATGCGGAAAGGAGCGGAGGAAGATGCGGGAAGAGTATCACGTCACGCTGTACAGCCAGATGGGCCCCAGGGAGGGCCGCCTGGACCTCCAATACGAGGGTTCTGCCGTCACAGGATCCCTGGAACTGATGGGACGCCGCAACCCCGTCCATGGCGTACGGTCGGAGGATGGGCATCTGTGCCTCTCTCATGCTATCCGGACGGCGGTCAGCACCCTTTTCTGCGAGACGGCGCTGGAGCTCCATGGGGAACGCCTTACTGGAGTGACCACGGCGGACGTCTGCCGGATGCGATGGGAGGGGAGCCGGATCTCCCCTGAGCTGTGATGGGACCGGGATTGCCGGAAGGAGCTGAAACTGTGCGCAAAGACACTGAAAAACCATCCTTTTTTGTGCGGCTGGCCACGGTGATCGTGGATAAGCGGAAGCTGATCTTTTTCCTGTACGCGTGTGCGCTGCTGTTCTGCCTGTTCTCCCGGAACTGGGTCAGCGTCTGCAACGACATCACGGAGTACCTGCCGGACTCCACAGAGACCCGCCAGGGGCTGACCCTGATGGAGGAGGAGTTCACCACCTTCGGTACCGCCCGGGTGATGGTGTCCCACGTGACGCGGGGCATCGCGGAGGATCTGGCGGAACAGATCGGGGAGATCGAGGGCGTCTCCTCCGCGTCCCTGGGAGACAGCATCGGCGCAGAGGAGGACGGGGAGGCCGAGACACCGGAGGACATCGCATCGTATTTCAAGGGCGCGGACGCGCTGATCTCCGTGACCTTTGCGGGGGAGGAGGATGACGAATCCGCCCTGGCCGCCATGGAGGCCATCCGGGAGCTGCTGGCCCCCTATGACTTTTATATAGACAGCTCTGTGGGGGATTCCCAGGCGGACTCCCTGGCCGATGAGATGGGGATCATCCTGGCGGTAGCGGCGGTTATCATCGTGCTGGTGCTGCTGCTGACTTCCCGCTCCTATGCGGAGATCCCGGTGCTGCTGCTGACCTTTATCGCGGCGGCCCTGCTGAATCTGGGCACGAACTTCATCTTCGGAGAGATCTCCTTTGTCTCCAACTCTGTGACGGTGGTGCTCCAGCTGGCTCTGGCCATCGACTATGCCATCATCATGCTGCACCGCTTCCTGGAGGAGCGGGAGCACGCCGGAGACCGGGAGGCGTGCATTGCGGCGGTCAGCGCCGCCATTCCCTCCATCTCCGCCAGCAGCCTCACCACCATCTCCGGCCTGGCGGCCATGATGTTCATGCAGTTTCAGATCGGCTTCGACATGGGCATCGTGCTGATCAAGTCCATTCTGTTCAGTATGCTGTCGGTGTTCACCCTGATGCCGGGGCTGCTGATGCTCTTTTCCAAGGCGATGGAGAGGACCCGCCACCGCAGCTTCATCCCCAGGATCGACCGCTGGGGCGGATTTGTCCTGAAGCTGCGCCATGTGGGAGTGCCGCTGTTCATTGTGGCCCTGGTGGGGGGCTTTTTCCTCTCCAACCGGTGCCCCTATGTGTACGGCTATACCCAGATCGAGACTGCGCGGCAGAACGAGTCCCAGGTGGCGGAGCAGCGGGTCAGCGACACCTTCGGCACCCAGAACGTGATCGCTCTGCTGGTGCCCCGGGGAGACTATGACAGTGAGAAAGCCCTGCTGGAACGGCTGGAGGCCTGCGATCAGGTGGACTACGCCATGGGCCTCTCCAATATCGAGGTGATGGACGGACACACCCTCACCGATGCCCTGACGCCCCGGCAGTTTTCTGAAATGACGGACCTGGACTACGAGCTCGTCTGCCTGCTGTACACTGCCTACGCGGCGGAGGAGGAGGCCTACGGCCGGATCGTGGGCGGTCTGGACGACTATGCGGTCCCTCTGATGGATATGTTTTTCTTCGCCTACGACAAGGCGGAGGAGGGCTATGTGGATCTGGACGAGGAGCAGCAGGCGGACCTGGACGATCTCTATGAACAGCTCGACAACGCCCGGGTCCAGATGCTGGGGGAAAACTACACCCGTATGCTCATCAATCTGAACCTGCCGGAGGAGGGGGCGGAGACCTTTGCTTTCCTCCAGACCATCCACCGGGAGGCGGAGCGGTACTACGACGCGGACAGCGTCTATCTGGTGGGGGATTCCACCAGCGACTATGACCTGTCCGTCTCCTTTGCCCGGGATAACATCATGATCAGTGTCCTGTCGGTGGTGTTCGTCATCATCGTGCTGCTGTTCACCTTCCAGTCTGTGGGACTGCCGATCCTGCTGATTTTGGTGATCCAGGGCAGCATCTGGATCAATTTTTCCTTCCCCGGCATGGCCCAGAAGCCCATTTTCTTCCTGAGCTATCTGATCGTGACAGCCATCCAGATGGGCGCCAATATCGACTACGCCATCGTGATCTCCTCCTGGTACAATGAGCTGAAGGCGGAGATGTCCCGACGGGAGGCCATCGTCCAGGCGCTGAATCTGTCCTTCCCCACGGTACTGACCTCGGGGAGTATCCTGTCCTCTGCCGGATTCCTCATCGCCCAAATCACCACAGAGCCTGCCATCGTGGGCATCGGCGAGTGCCTGTGTCGGGGGACGCTGATCTCCATGTTCCTGGTCATGTTCATCCTGCCCCAGATCCTGTTCCTGGGCGACGGGATCGTGGAGCGGACCCGGTTCGATCTCAAGGTGCCGGAGGTTGCCAGGAGTGCCCATGGCACCGTCTATGTCAACGGCCGGGTTCGGGGCCGTATTTCCGGCGTAGTGGATGCCCAGATCCAGGGCGTGATTTACGGGGACGTCTCCGGAATGCTGGAGACGGGAGCTTATCAGAAAGAGGAGGAGCCCGCCCATGAGACGGAAGATTCATAAATGCCTGAGCTTCCTTCTGGCGGCGGTGCTGCTGGCGTCCCTGGCGGCGCCTGCTGCCCTGGCCGCCGAAGGCGGGGACACGGTTTTCGTCCGCACGGCGGAGGACCTGGTCCAACTGGCAGAGAACTGCACCCTGGACAGCTGGTCCCAGGGGAGAATTGTCCGCCTGGAGGCGGATATCGACCTGTCCGGCACGGACTTCACCCCCATCCCCACCTTTGGGGGGACCTTTGAGGGGCAGGGCCACACCATTTCCGGTCTGTCCATCACGGGCAGCGGCAATGTCCGGGGACTGTTCCGGTACATACAGCCCTCCGGCGTAGTGCGGGATCTGTCGGTGGAGGGACGGGTCGATCCCTCTGACCGGAAGAATACCCTGGGCGGCATTGCCGGCAGCAACCGGGGCCTTCTTGCCGGCTGCACCTTCCACGGGACGGTGCGGGGAGCGGACAGCATAGGCGGTCTTGTGGGGATCAACGAGAGCTCGGGACAGATCGTCAACTGCACTTTCTCCGGAGCCGTCACGGGAGAGCATTATACCGGGGGCATCGCCGGGCAGAACTACGGCGCCGTTATCCAGTGCCGGAACAGCGGCAGCATCAACACCACGGAGGTGGATGCGGAGCTGGATCTGGACGCCATCAACCGGGAACAGCTGAACGCGGCGGAAAACGTGCCGGTATGCACCGATATCGGCGGCGTCGCCGGGTATTCCTCTGGTATCATCCAGAGCTGCACCAATTCCGGCAGCGTGGGCTATGACCACGTGGGCTACAACATCGGCGGCATCGTGGGGCGGCAGTCCGGATATCTGGACGGCTGTGCCAACTCCGGCGACATTCTGGGCCGGAAGGACGTGGGCGGCGTCGCCGGTCAGCTGGAGCCGGAAGTGCGGCTGCTCTATGACCAGGGGCAGATGGGGGAGTTGCTGGATGCCCTGGACGGTCTGGGGGATCTGCTGGACCAGACGCAGCAGGATCTGCGGGGCACTTCCGACGCTCTGTCGGACCGGATGGACGCCATCTCCGCCCGGACGGACGAGGCCCGGGAGGCAGTGGGCGATCTGGCGGACTCCGCCGCGGACTGGACCAATGAGAATATCGAGGAGCTCAACAGCCTCACGGCCCGGATCTCCTGGCTCATCGACCAGCTGGCGCCGATTCTGGATGACGCCGTCGATGTGATGGACCTGGTGGAGGACCTGGCCGACGAGCTTGGGAATGCGCTGGATGAAGTCGGCGCGGCATCAGGGCTGGGAGATCAGGCGGAACAGGAGCTGCGGGCGGCAGTCCAGTCCCTCCGCCGGGCGGCCTCCAGTGGAAAAGAGGCCGTTGCCCGCCTGCTGTCGGCGCTGGAGCATCTGGGCGCGGCCCTGGGCAGCGCCCTCCAGAGCCAGGAGGCCATGGAAGAGGTTCGGGCTGCCGCCGGGGACCTGGCAGCCGCCCTCGGGGACATGTCCGACACGCTGGCGGAGATCGCCCGCATTCTGTGGAACGGCGGCGACGAAGCGGCGCTGGGAGAGGCGGCTCAAGCCCTGGCGGATACACTGGCCAGGGCGGGGGGTGCGCTGGAACAGGCGGCGAACGCCGTCGCGGCCCACATGGACAGCGGCGAGCTGGAAGAGGCCGGGAAGGACGCGGCGGCCGCATGGCAGGCACTGGGAGAGGCGGCTCAGGCCCTGCGGGCCGCCGCCGGACACGCCACCGACGCGGCAGCGCTGCTGGCAAAGCTTCTGGCACAGGGCGGAGACCTGGCGGAAGCGTTTCGGGACCCGGGCAGGACGTTGGAGAAAGTGGCTTCCCGGGCATCCCGCCTCGGCGAGGACCTGGCCGACGTCTTTTGGGAGCTGGCCGAGGAGCCCACCATCACCATCCGTCCCATTGACAGTGCCATTCGGGAGCAGGGGGACGCCCTGGGGGACGTCTTTGCCGGTCTACTGGAGGACGGCGACGCCCTGCGGGAGACCATGTCCGCGGCCACGGATACACTATTGGACGATCTGGAAGCCATCGGAGACCAGTTCCGGGTTATCACGGATCTGCTGCGGGATCTGCTGGAGCAAACTGGAGAGGAATTGTCGGACCGTTTCGAGGACATCTCGGACCAGGAGACCAGTGGACCGGATACCGGATGTGTCGCCAATTCCCGGAACACGGGAACCGTGGAGGGAGACATCAACGTGGCCGGCATCGTAGGGTCCATGGCCATTGAATACGACTTCGACCCCGAGGATGACCTGATCGAAGAGGGAGACCGCTCCCTGGACTTCCGCTATCAGACGAAGGCCGTGGTCCGCGCCTGCATGAACCGGGGCGGCGTCACCGGAAAACGGGACTATGCCGGCGGCGTGGTGGGTCTCATGGACCTGGGGCGGGTGAGCGGCTGCGAGAACTATGGGGACATCGCCAGCACGGACGGCGGTTATGTAGGTGGTATCGCCGGCGCCTCCTGGGGGACCATCCGGGACAGCTGGGTCAAGTGTCATCTCTCCGGCGGCGATTATATCGGCGGCGTGGCCGGACTGGGAGCCACGCTGGAAAACTGCCATACGCTGGTGGAAATCGAAGAGGGCTCCGCCTATCTGGGCGCCGTGGCGGGAGATGTGGACGCCGATGCCGCCGTATCCGACAACACCTTTACCAGTGAACGACTGGGGGCTCTGGATGGGATCAGCTACGCCGGCCATGCTGAGCCGGTGGATTTTGACACCCTGTGCACCACGCCCGGCGTACCGGAATCCTTCTCCCGGCTGGAGCTGACCTTTGTGGCGGACGGCGTGGTGGTAGAGGTCGTCCCCTTCCAGTACGGAGAGGGGATTGACGTCCTGCCGGAGATTCCGGCGAAAAAGGGCTGCTCTGCCTCCTGGCCGGATCTGGACTACACCTACCTCACCGCCAGCCAGACCCTGGAGGCGGAGTATACCCCCTACACCTCCGCCCTGACAGATGGCGGGGAGCTGCCGGAGATCCTGGTGGACGGCAGCTTCAGCAGCCGGGCACAGGTCTCCCACACCACGGAAGAGGTGGCTTGGACAGACGGCGGCGCGGAGTATGCGGGCACCGCCTACACCGTAACGGTGGAGGACCCGGACCTGGAACAGGCGGCCTACACGGTCCACTGCCGCCTGCCGGACCCCGGCAAGCGGTACGACCTCTGGGTGCTGAGTGAGGATGGCTGGACCAAGACGGATGCCCGGTTGGACGGCCAGTATCTGCTGCTGGAGAGCCAGACCGGGACGGTCACCTTCTGCCTGACGGAGCGGGCCGGTCCTCTGGCGGTCGTTATTCTGGCCGTCGGCTTTGCCGGGCTGTTGATCGGCTTTTGCTGGCTCATCCGCTGGCGGCGGAAAGGCACTGCGGCAGGACGCAAACACTGACCTGCGGCCGTGTGCGGAGGAGACAAAGCACGATATGGCACGCTCTCTGCCGGAGAATGGAGATGCGGTCCGTATGCCGCTTTTGGGGTTCCCCGGACCCGGTGCCGGAAAAGGCATGGCAAGCTGCCATGCCTTTTCTGCCGTTCATGCGGCGATTCGCGTTTCGCGGATGGCTGTGCGCCACGCCGCATGGACGGACAACGGCCGGGGATTCTCCTGGCAATCTCTGTCCTGGCGGACTTCCGCCGGAGGAGTTCCGGCAGAATGATGACAGGCGGAACCGGGCTGCCGGAGCGTGCGTTGGCACCGGAGGGAAGCAGGCGGCCCCGTCAGCAGAATCCTCGCCTGGGAATGGCGCGGCATCGCATCCCGGACCGGACAGCCGGGGCGGGACGGCCGCAAGCTGCTTGTGTGCATGATTGAGGCGGTTGAAATCCTGAAAGTTAAGCGGTTATACCGGACATATTGTTGAGAATGGCCCTGTCTTATGGTATGATTTGGTTGATCGCCCACGGACAGGGAGATGCCACGCTTCCTTGGCCTGTCCGGCAGAACGCCTGGGGAATATCCCGGCAGGCCGGGGCAAGAGAAACAAGTATCTATGGTCAATCGGAGAAGGGCCGATCATCCCTGGCCGCCGGGCAGGCTCTGGCCGCTGCAAAACGGCGCTGCCCCGGTCTACCCATCATTTTCAAACACGCGGGAAATCCTGCCCGGGTTGAAAAGAGAGGGTAAAAGCCGCGCCTGTCCGTTTCGGTCCGCAATGAGAAGGGAGTCCTTTGATCCATGTCTGCATTCAGCGAATTTTTCCTCATGAAGCCGGATGACGTCAAGCGCTATGCGGCAGAGGTTCTTCACCGGTTCGACCCGGATGAGGAGACCACCTGTACGGAGATCGGCGACGGCAACATCAACTACGTCTTCCGGGTCCGCTCTCTGCGGGATGGCCGCTCGGTCATCGTCAAGCAGGCGGACAAGCGGCTGCGCTCCTCCGGGCGGCCGCTGGACATCTATCGGAGCAGGATCGAGGCGCAGGCCCTGCAGCTGGAGTCCCGGCTGGCGCCGGATTACATCCCGGAGGTCTACCACTATGACGAGACCATGGCGGCTCTGTCCATGGAGGATATCTCCGCCTATCGGAACCTCCGCAAGGAGCTGCTGGCGGGCAGGATATACGGCCATCTGGCGGAGAACATCTCCACCTTCCTGGCCCAGTCCCTGCTGCCCACCACGGATCTGGTGCTGGACCGCCGGGAGAAAAAGCGCCGGGTGCAGTTCTTCACCAATCCGGAGCTGTGCGACATCACGGAGGATCTGGTCCTGACGGAACCCTACTGGAACTACAAGGGCCGCAACATCGTTACCCCCGGGAACGAGGACTTTGTCAGGACCTTTCTCTATGAAAATGATGCCCTTCACAGGGAGGTGGGCAGGCTCCGAAACGGCTTCATGAACAACGCCCAGGCGCTGCTTCACGGGGATCTCCACACCGGCTCCATCTTTGCCAACGAACAGGGCGTAAAGGTCATTGATCCGGAATTCGCCTTTTACGGTCCCATGGGATATGATATCGGCAACGTCATCGGGAACCTGTTCTTCTCCTGGGCCAACCGCTGTTTTACCGCGCCGCAGGACACGGCGGCTGCCCGGGCGCTGGAGGATACCATCCGCGGCGTGTGCGACCTGACGGCGGAGAAGCTGACCGCCAGGTACGACGAGCTGGTGACCTTCCCCCTGTACCGGACGGAGGGGTTCTGCCGCGCGTATCTGGACGGCGTCATGGCCGACTCCTACGGCTATGCGGGCACGGAGATCATCCGACGGGTGGTGGGCGACTCCAAGGTCATGGAGGTCACCTCCGTCACAGACCCGGACATCCGGATTCCCATGGAGCGGGCCCTGATTAAAATGGGTATCTTCCTAATCCGGGAGCGGGAGAGCGGCCTGAATGGCTCCGCTGTGACCAGAGCTTTCCGCGGGATACTGGCGTAAAGGAGGCGGCAAGATGGAACGTATGGACCGGGATATGCCGTTCCTGCTGCAATATGAGCATGTGGCGTGGTTTGAGAAGGGAAAAGTCCGCATTCTGGACCGCCGGGTCTATCCCACAGAGGTCCGGTTCGTGGTGTGCACGGACTACCACGAGGTGGTACAGGCCATCGCGGACATGGTGACCCAGAGTGCGGGCCCCTATACCGCCGTGGGCATGGGCATGGCCCTGGCTGCCTGGCAGGTCCGGGACAAGGGCGCACGGGAGCAGGAGGAGTTCCTGCGGCAGGCGGCCTATGACCTGGCACACGCCCGGCCCACCACCGCCAACCGGTACGGCCAGATCACCTGCCGCTGTGCCGATGTGGCGAAGGAGACCCTGGCTGCGGGCCGGGATCCGGTGGAGGCCATCGTGGCATCCACTGTGGAGTCCCTGAACCGCCGGTACAGCACCATGCAGGTGGTAGGGGATTATCTGGCGAATCTGATCCCCAATGGCGGCGCCATCCTGACCCAGTGCTTCGGCGAAACCATCATCGGCACAGTGATCCGGGCCGCCAGGCGGCAGAACAAGACCTTCCGGGCCTACTGCGCGGAGACACGGCCTTATTTACAGGGGGCCCGGCTCACGTCCAGCTGCTTTGCCCAGATGGGCATCGATACCACGGTCCTGACAGACAATATGATCGCCTACGCCATGGAGCGGGAGGGCATCGACCTCTTCACCTCAGCGGCGGACTCCATCGCCTGGGACGGCCATATCGCCAACAAGATCGGCACTTTCCAGATCGCCATCCTGGCCAAGTGTTTCGGGGTGCCCTACTATGTCACCGGCATCCCGGACCGGGAGAAGCGGACGAAGGATGACATCGTCATCGAGATGCGGGACCCCGCCCAAGTCCTCTCTTATCGGGGGATCCCCAACACGCTCCCCGGGGTGAAGGCCATCTACCCCTCCTTCGACGTAGTGCCGCCGCATCTGATCTCCGGCGTGGTGACGGACAAGGGCGTGTATGTGCCGTATCTGCTGGGAAACTATTTTGACTCTGACGTCAAGCCGTTCTATTGACGGCAAAGGGCCGCCGGGCGGAAGAACTGGAAAACGCAGGGGGACGGTATGCCGGTTGCGGCGCTGGGCCGGATGCCGAAGAGCACCCCCGGCAGGCCGATCCGGCTGTGTGGAAGGAATCTGGGTAGGTCCTTTCCGCCGGGAGAAATGTGCTCTGCTGCATATCAGGCAAGGGACGGAAGCCCCGCCCGCCTTTTCCGGCGTGTCCGCAAAACCGGAATCATACGGGCAGCTATATCAGAAATTAAAAATGAAAATGAAAACAGGAGGCAGCAAATTATGCTGATGCAGGAGGAAAGAGAGCTGGTTGTTGAATACGGCAGGAAAATGAGCACCGACCGTCTGAGCACGGGAACCAGCGGCAATATCAGCGTCTGCAACGCGGAAAAGGGACTGATGGCCATCAGCCCCTCCGGCATGGACTATTTCTCCACCACGCCGGAGGACGTGGTCATCACGGACCTGGAGGCCAACATTGTGGACGGCGTCCGCAAGCCCTCCAGCGAGTGGGCGCTGCACACCGCGTTCTATCGCCACAAGCCCCACGCCAGGGCCGTGGTGCACACCCACTCCATGTACTGCACCACCTTTGCCGTGCTGGGCCAGCCCCTTCGGGCTGTCCACTATGCAATCGGCGACACCGGAGCAGCTACCGTCCCCTGCGCGCCGTACCGCCTCTTTGGCACAGCGGAGCTGGCAGAGGCCGCCATAGAGGCCTGCGGCGGCAGCGACGCCGTTCTGCTGGGCAACCACGGCCTGGTGGCCTGCGGCAGGGACCTCAAAAGTGCTTACGGCCTGGCCTGTAATCTGGAGTACGTCGCGGAGCTGCAGTACCGGACCATGTGCATCGGCACGCCCAATATCCTGACGGATGAGCAGATGGCGGAGGTCATGGAGCGATTCAGGTCCTACGGCCAGCCCGGCAGCGGCAAGGCCGGATATTGAGCGGGGCGGAGGTCCCGCGGAGATCTTCACCAGCCTCCGGATGGCATTGAACACACCGGCATCAAATGCGATCTTGCAGGAGAGCCAGCCCCGCGCTCAGCAGGCGCGGGGCTGGCTTTTTGCCTGCGGCGGGGAAAGCCTCCTGAAGCGCCAAGGCAGACACCCCTGTGAAGCCGTATCCTGGGAAAAATTTTCCCGGTCTCAAAATGCCGCGATACCTTGCAGCTGCCCAATCGTTACCGGCTGGTAACTGCCCATTCGTTACCTGTTGGTGCCTATGCCACAAGATTGTGCGTACTTTACGAAAGCCGCCTGCCGCGCTACCATGGGGGCACAGATCAGAAAACGAAAGGGTGTTCTCCATGAACGAAAAAGCAAAAAAATACGTGGACCTGTTCCGCCGGGTGAAGATCGCAGCCGCCGCCACGGTGGATGCGGAGGGCCATCCCCAGGCCCGGATCATCAACGTGATGCTGGCAGAGGACGATGGGATGTATATTGTCACCTCCAGAGGCAAGCCCTTCTACAAGCAGCTGGTGGAGACGGGAGAGATCGCCCTGGCAGCCATGTGTCCAGACTGCCAGTCCCTGAAATTCACCGGGAAGCTGCGGGTCGTGGACAAAAGCTGGGTGGACAAGGTCTTTGCGCAGAATCCCGGTATGAACGAGGTCTACCCCGGTGAGAGCCGCTATATCCTGGACGCCTTCCACATCTACGCGGGCCATGGCGAGTGGTTCGACCTGCTCCACTATCCCATCAGCCGGGAGACATTTGCCTACGGCGGGGACACGGAGGAGTACAACGGCTTTGTGATCCAGGATGCATGCATCGGCTGCGGCGCCTGTGCCTCAGCCTGTCCCCAGAAGTGCATCACTCCCGGAACGCCCTATGTCATCAACTGGGCGCACTGCCTCCAGTGCGGCCGCTGCGCGGAGGCCTGTCCGGCAGACGCAGTGCGCCGCCTGCACCCGTAAGCGGCTCATGGAACTGCTGCAAGGGATTTTGGGCCTGTACGCCCAGCGGGCAGACTGGTTCGCGGGATTGCTGCTGGCCCACATCGGCCTGGCTCTGACCGCCATCGCCATGTCCGGCATGATCGGTCTTTTGACAGGCATCTGGATCGCGGAGCATCCCCGTATCGCGCCGCCGGTGATGGGCGTCTGCAACGTGCTGTACACCATTCCCGCCATCTCCCTGCTGGGCATCCTGATCCCCTTCAGCGGGATCGGCAACAAGACTGCCGTTATTGCCCTGACGGTTTACGGCATCATGCCCATGGTGCACAACACCTACGTGGGACTCACCACACTGGACCCGGATATTCTGGAGGCAGCCAGGGGCATGGGCAGTACGGGGACACAGGCGCTGTTTCGGGTGAAGCTGCCCATGGCCGCCGGAGTCATCCTGGCGGGCGTGCGGAACATGGTGGTCATGACCATCTCCGTGGCTGGCATTGCCTCCTTTGTGGGGGCCGGTGGCCTGGGCGTGGCCGTCTACCGGGGAATCACCATTTACGATCCGGCCATGACGGCGGCGGGCAGCATCCTGATCGCCCTGCTGGCCATTGTCTGCGATCTGGCGCTGGGCGCGCTGGAGCGCTATTTCAAAAAGAGAGGAAGCTGAACTTATGAACATCCTGAATCGACTGCAGACGGCCGTCCTAGCCATCCTGATGCTGGGCACCCTGACCGGCTGCGGCGGAGGCGCCGCCTCCGGAGGGGAGACCGGCTCTGGCGACCCTGTCCGGATCGCCACCAAGCCCATGACGGAACAGTACATCCTGGGAGAGATGCTGGGCCTTCTCATTGAGCAGGCCGGCTATGACGTGGAGATCACTAAGGGCGTGGGCGGCGGCACCAGCAACATCCAGCCCGCCATGGAGAGCGGAGAGTTCGACCTCTATCCGGAGTATACCTCCAGCGGTTGGGTACTGGTGCTGGACCACCAGGCCGAGGGTGTGGATGATGCAGAGATGTTCACCCGGCTTCAGCAGGAGTACGAGGAGAAGTTCCACATGACCTGGGTGGGGAAGTACGGCTTCAACAACACCTTCACCGTCGCCGTCCGGGGCGATGTGGCGGAGCAGTACGGCCTGGAGACCACCAGCGACCTGGCCGGGGCGGCCGGTGAGCTGACCTTCGGCGGAAACCCGGACTATCTGGAGCGGGAGGACGGCTTTCCAACCCTGTGCAAGACTTACGGCCTGGACTTCCGGAATGTGGTGGACATCGACATCGGCCTGAAATACCAGGCCCTGGCCGGCGGAGATATCGACGTGACCAACGCCTTCACCACCGACGCCCAACTGGCGAATCCGGACACAGACCTAGTGACGCTGGAGGATGACAAGCATCTGCAGGTGAACTACTTTTGCTCCACGGTGGTCCGCCGGGACGCATTGGAAAAATTCCCCGGTCTGGAGGAGGTGCTGATGCAGATGGACGGTATTCTCTCAGACGGGGAGATGGCCGCGCTCAACTACCAGGTGGAGGTGGAGGGCCGGAACGAGCGGGATGCGGCCAGGGACTTCCTGCTCCAGAAGGGCCTGCTGGAGGCGTGATATGACCCAGCCGATCATTCGCTTTGAAGGCGTCTCCAAGGCCTTCGGCACCCAGACCGTTCTGCGGGACTTCTCTTTGGATGTGGAGCCGGGCGCATTTGTGTCGATCATCGGCCGGTCCGGCTGCGGAAAGACCACCGTGCTGAAGCTGGTAAACGGCCTGCTGTCGCCGGACACGGGCCGAGTCCTGATCCAGGGACAGGATGTGGCCCGAATCGACCCGGTGGCCCTGCGCCGCCGCATCGGCTACGCCATCCAGAACGTGGGCCTGTTTCCCCACATGACCGTGGAGAAGAACATTGCCTATGTGCCCGCCATCTCCGGCCTGGAGGAATGGAAGGGGAAGCAGTGCAGAGAAAAAGTCGCTGCCCTGCTGAAGCAGGTGGGGCTGGACCCGGCGCTGGCGGGGCGGTATCCCCGCGCCCTCTCCGGCGGACAGCGCCAGCGGGTGGGTATCGCCAGGGCGCTGGCCGCCGGTCCGGAGCTTCTGCTGATGGACGAGCCTTTCGGCGCGGTGGACGAGATCACCCGGGGCCAGCTGCAGGATGAGCTCCTGCGCATCCACCGGGAGAGCGGCATCACCGTCCTGTTTGTGACCCACGACATCGCGGAGGCCCTGAAACTGGGGACCCGCACACTGGTGATGGACGCCGGGCAGATCCAGCAGTATGACGCGCCCAGCCGCCTCCTAGCGCACCCGGCCACGTCCTTTGTGGAGCGGCTGGTCCGCCGCAGCCGGGTGTTTCAGACCCGGGCGTAACGTCTCCGGCAGACCGGCCGTCCGCTGGAAATGGACAAAAGAGAAAAGAGGTCCGAAGGACGTACGTCCTTCGGACCTCTTCGCTTATGGGGATCAGCTTGCCAGCATGCTGGGCAGCCAAGTGACCAGCGGCGGGAACACCGCGCAGAGCGCGGTCACGATACAGATGATGATAATGAACGGTATAACGCCCCTGTAGACCTCCTGGATTTTGATGCTCGGAGGCAGGATGCCCTTCACATAGAACAGGGCGAAGCCGAAGGGCGGCGTCATGAAGCAGGTCTGCAGCAGCGTGGCGCTGACGGCCACCAGCCACAGCCGGTCGAAGCCGAAGGTATCCATGATCGGCAAGAAGATGGGGAATACGATCATAACGATGCCCAGCCAGTCGATGAACATGCCCAGAAGGAACATGATGACCATCATGATGGCGAAGGCGCCCCACTTGCCGATACCCATGCTCAGGACCCAGTCCGCGATGATCTGGTCACCATCCAGAGACATGAACACGCCGGTAAAGGCAGCTGCGCCGAAGAGGATGATGAACACCATGGCGGTGGTTTTGGCGGTGTCGATCAGCGAATCGTACAGCATCTTCCAGCTGAACTGCTTGTAGAAGATGGCGAGGATGAGCGAGAACAGGGCGCCGATGCCCGCGGCCTCCGTGGGGGTGGCGATGCCGCCGAAGATGGAGCCCAGCACGCCGAAGATCAGAATCAGCGGCGGGATCAGGTTGATTAGGGAGCCGGTGATGCGCTTCTTCAGGGGCATCTCCGCCAGCTCCTCGGGACTCATGGCCGGGCCCCAGTCGGGATGGATGTGGCAGACCACCATCAGGTAGATGATGTATCCCAGGGACAGGCTCAGGCCGGGGACGATGGCGGCGAAGAAGATCTTGCCGACGGAGACCTCTGCGTAAGAGCCCATGGAGACCAGCATGATGGAGGGCGGGATCAGAATGCCCAGGGAGCCGCCGGCGCACACCATGCCGCAGGCCAGGGAGGGCTTGTAGCCGCTGCGCAGCAGCACGGGGAGAGACAGCATGCCCATGGTGACAACGGAGGCGCCCACGATGCCGGTGGTGGCGGCGAATACAGTGGAAACCAGGATCACGGCCAGACCCAGTCCGCCCTTCAGGGGCCCCAGCAGGTAACGGATGGACTCAAACAGGCCGTCCGCCACCTTGGAGTGGGTCAGGAAGTTGGCCATCAGCACGAACATGGGGATGGCCACCATGGAGTAGCTTTGCATCTGGTCGTAGATCTTTGTCATGGCGATGGTGACGCCGGGGGTACCCCAGGCCAGCCAGCCGACGATGACGCCGGCGCCGCCCAGCACGAAGGCCAGCTCCTGGCCCAGGACAAGGCCCACGACCATCAGGCCGAACAGGCCGAGGATCAGCGCCACGCCAAGCGTGCCGGCGGGGATCTCAGCGGCTGCGACCAGCCCCTGCAGTTGTTCCAAAATCGCAGTCATCCCTGCGCCTCCTTTCCGTTCGCGGAAGCCGTGACGAGTCCCTCCACATGCTTGAGGATCTCAGAGACGGCCTGGATGGCGAGCAGCACCAGCCCCACGAACAGGCAGAGCTTCACCGGCCAGGTGGGCGCGGCCCACACGGAGTAGGTCTGCTCACCGGTGGTATACGCGTTCAGGAAGAAGGTCCAGCTGGCGGGAACGAGACCCATCAGGAAGGGGACCAGGAAGATCGCGTATGTGACGATATGCAGGATGTGCTGGACCCGGACAGGGAACATAGCGTAGACCACGTCCACCGCCACGAAGGCCTTTTTCTGAAGGCCGTATGCGCTGATCAGAATGATATAGCAGGCGAACAGCATCACGATCAGGTCCTGAGTCCAGATCTGCGGCCGGTTGAAAATACGGCGCAGGATGACCTCGCACATGATGACGGCAAGGATTGCCAGCGACAGGACGGAGAAGATCCGGCCCAGGAAGTCGTTGAACTTGTCGATGCCATTGTAGATTGCTTTGATGGCTTTCATCAGAAATTCACACCTCTTTCATAAACTCTCTCATCAGTTGTTGAAGAGGCGTTCATTCGCCGCGGTTGAAGCCGAAGCCGTAGTCGCCGGTCCAGTCGCGGTAGTTGTTGGCAGTCTCACGGTAGGCCTGCATGGACTCATAGACCATCTTGAAGTTGGGGTTGATCTCGCACTCCTCCTTATAGGTCTCGATGCAGGTTTCGCGGATAAGCTGCATGTCCTCGTCGGACAGGCTGGTGACCGTGACGCCCTGATCCTCGATCATCTGATTGGTGACGGTCATATCATTGTAGATGTAACGGGAGAGCTGCTCACCGCAGCAGAGGCGGGCGGCGCTCTCAAAGGCCACCTGATAGGCCTCAGGCAGGCTTTCCCAGGCCTGTTTGTTCACCATGACGCCGTTGACACCGGCGGACTGATACCAGGCGGGGGCGCACCAGTAGGGGGCGACCTCCTGCAGCTTCAGGGAGTCATCGGCCTTGGGGCCGGAGAACTCGCCGCCGTCGATCACGCCGCGCTGCAGGGACTCATACAGCTCGGAGGCGGCCACAGTGGTGATGTTGATACCCAGCTTCTGCGCTGCCTTGCCGGCCATGACGCCGCCCAGGCGGATCTTCATGTGCTGCATATCCTCGATGGAGGTGATGGGGGACACGGAGCGGATGCCGGACTCGGAGGGGTTGGTAACCAGCGGGAAGTACTCCATGTTGTACTGGCCGTACATCTCCTTATAGCAGTCCATTCCGCCGGCCTCATAGATCCAGGTGTAGTAGTCCAGGGCGGTGAAGTCGTCCATGATAGTGGACAGCAGCTCAAAGGCCGTGTCCTTGCCGGACCAGTAGCCGCCCCAGTCGCCGCCGCACTCCACGGTGCCCTGGCTGACAAAGTCGAACAGCTGGCTGGCGGAGCACAGTTCGCCCTCGGAGTAATTGGTAATGATGAACCGGCCGTCGGTCAGCTGGCTCACCAGCTCCGCGAAGCGCTGGTCCACGGTGAAGTGGACGTTACCAGCGCCCCAAACGGAACCCATCTTCCAGGTCACGACAGGCAGGCTGCTGTCGCCGCCGGCAGCGGTGGCGTTCAGATTCGCGGTGTCCATGATGCCGCTGTCGGCAGATGCGCAGCCGGACAGCAGCACGGCGGGCAGCAGCAGCGCCATGGTCAGGAACAGTGCAAAAAATCTCTTTTTCATTTCGCTTTCTCCTTGGTCTTTCCTAATTTCACACAGGTGCAGGGGGAAGTCACTCAGTTCCGGGGATCGCCTTCTTTCCGTTGGCCGCAGGGCCGTATTCAAGAAGCTCCCGCTGTTCCGCCGGGGAGCGCGGGAGAACATCTTCCACAAGCTGGGCCGCCCATATTCTGGCGGCGGACATCAAAAGAGCCCGCTCCTTTCTGAGAGTCGGCTCTGCTTGACCGGAGGCTCCTCGCCGCGCTTGCGCAGCTGCCCGCGCAGGCGGCTCAGAGACACTGGGGACATACATAAAAAGGATGCGATGTGCTTGATGCTGACCACGTCCGCCAGCTCGGGATAGCGGCGGAGAAACCACTGGTACCGCTCCATGGCGGAGCTGATGCCGAGAAGGAGCTTCAACTCCCGTTCCAGCTTCAGCTTCTCCAGCAGGTAAGAACTGTACAGCTGCTGCAGCTCTGCGGACTGCTGGAACTGCTCCGCAAGGAGCTGGGTGGGGATGGACAAGAGCACACAGTCCGTCACCGCCTCAAAGTTGATCGGGAAGGAAGCTGTCAAGATGCTGAGACTCAGCACGGCCTCTCCAGGCCGGTAGAGGAAGCAATCCGTGATATCCCGCCCTTTTTCATCCGTCAGGTAACCCCGAATGACTCCGCTGACCAGAAACGGGATCCAGTCAGAGCAGGCGTCCGGCTTGGCGACAAGCTGCCTCTTTTTGCAGGAAAAAAGCCTTGAGGCATCTGCGAGACTGGCGGCCAGATCTGTATCCTCAAGGTGGAGGATCTCCTCCAAACAATCCTGAATATGCATCGCATCTTCCTTTCTTTCGCCGCAATTATACAAAATTGCAGGGAAGATTGCATTAACACAGGTTAATTTTTCTGTCCTCAAACAGAAAAAAGTTAACATTTTGTTAAAAAATTTTTTAAATGCAAGAAACGGACGACACACAAAAGGCTATCCTGGGAATCACCTGGGTGGAGAGCGGAATTTCTGTTGAAAATCTATTGACATCGTGTCAGAATACGGCTATAATGCAGATACTGACACTATGTCAATAAGGAGACCTGCAATATGAGAGCGAATGTCTATTTCACAAGGGAGATCACGCCTGAAAAAGTAGTGGAGCTGTATCGTGCCCTGGGCGTGGAGCTGCCCGGCAAGGTGGCCGTGAAGGTCCACTCCGGGGAGAAGGGCAACCAGAATTTCCTGCGTCCGGAATTCTGGTGTCCCATGGTAGAGGAGGTCCACGGCACCATCGTGGAGTGCAATACCGCCTATGGTGATGCGGCTGGCGGTGTCCGGGATCATACGGAGTCCCACCGGAAGCTGCTGCAGGAGCATGGCTGGACCAAGTACTTCGACGTGGACCTGATGGACGCCGAGGGCCCCGACGTGGTGTGGCCCATCCCCAATGGCAAGGTCCTGAAGGAGAACCACGTGGGCAAACACATCCTGCATTATGACTCCATGCTGGTGCTGGCCCACTTCAAGGGCCACCCCATGGGCGGCTACGGCGGCGCCCTGAAGCAACTGGCCATCGGCTGCGCCTCCCGGGCGGGGAAGGCGCTGATCCACTCCGCCGGGAAAACCGATGACCGCTTCAAGACCTGGGAGCAGCACGCCAGCTCCGTGGTCTTTCCAGAGGCCATGGCGGATGCTGCCTCCAGCGTGATAGAGCACTTTCGGGGCAAGATTGCCTTCATCAATGTGATGAAGAACCTGTCCGTGGACTGCGACTGCTGCGCCGTGGCCGAGGATCCCTGCATGAAGGACATCGGCATCCTGGCCTCTCTGGACCCAGTGGCCATCGACCAGGCCTGTATCGACCTGGTAATGCAATCCGATGATCCGGGCAGGGAACACTTCATGGAGCGGGTGAACAGCCGCAACGGCATCCACACCATCGAGGCCGCAGCGGAATTGGGCTTCGGCTCCCGGACGTATGATCTGACCGAACTGTAAGCATTGAAAGGAGCAACCTGCAATGAGCAAGATATTGATCGCCTATTTTTCCGCCAGCGGCGTCACGGCCCGCACGGCGAAGGAGATGGCAAAGGCCGCTGGAGCGGATCTGTATGAGATTTGTCCGGCAGAGCCCTATACCGCTGCGGACCTGAACTGGATGGACCAGAAGAGCCGCAGCACGCTGGAGATGAACGATCCAGCCTGCCGCCCCGCCATCGCGGCACCGGCGGCGGATCTGGACCAGTACGACACCGTGTTCGTCGGCTTCCCCATCTGGTGGTATGTGGAGCCCCGTATCGTGGACACGTTCCTGGAGAGATATGATTTTTCCGGCAAGACGGTGATTCCCTTCGCCACCTCCGGCGGCAGCGGGATCGAGAAGGCGGAGCGGAGCCTGAAGTCCCACTGTCCCCAGGCCAACTGGAAGAAGGGCAAGCTGCTCAACCACATGGATGCGGCCGCCTGGACCAAAAGCGTGCTGAATTCGGGGTGCTGAAGCGCCGGGGCCGCAGGACACCGGCCTTGAGCAGGCGTTCCCAATACCCGGCACATCCGGCTGGGTGAGAGCTGTGGACGGACGCCCCGTGTTCTATTTGACACAGCGATGGGAAACCGGTATCATGTGTTTGAACAGCACTGGGACCATAGGCGCGGAATGCGTGCCGGAAACCCATGGAAACAAGAGAGGGAACTGCCATGCCGAGAGGATCAGAAGAGCTGACGAACGCGCGGAAAGCGGAGATTGTCAATGCCTGTGCCGTACTCTATGAGACCAGGAGCTTCAAGGAGATCACGCTGAAGGAGATCGGGGAGAAGACCTCTTTCACCAGAACGTCGATCTATAACTATTTCCAGACAAAAGAGGAGATCTTTCTGGCTCTGTTCCAGCGGGAGTACGAGGCATGGATCGAGGATCTGGACGCCCTGCGCTGTGGACACCGGAAGTTGTCCGTGGATGCTTTTTCCGACGAGCTGGCCCACACGCTGGAGCGGCGGGAGCGGCTGCTGAAGCTGATGGCCATGAATCACTATGATATGGAGGCCAACAGCCGGATCGAAAATCTGGTGGCGTTCAAGAAGGCGTATGGCGGCTCCCTGCTGGCCGTGACCCACTGCCTGGAGAAGTTTTTTCCCCGGATGACGGATGAGGACGTGCAGGGATTCCTCTATGCTTTTTTCCCGTTCATGTTCGGTATTTACCCCTATACCGCAGTAACGGAGCAGCAGCGTACGGCTATGGAGCTGGCGGGCGTCGGCTATGTCCGGCTTTCTGTCCGGGAGCTGACGCGGTCGTTTACCGCCAAGCTGCTGCAGGGATTTCAAATGTGAGGGAGGAGGTCCGCCGGACCCGGCGTTCCGTTTCCTGTCTGAATGACAGCCCTGCGCCGGACCGGCGCGGGGCTGCTTTTCTTGGGTGGAAGCGGCGGAAGACTGTGGGGATGCCGCCTTCCCGACAGGAGCTGCCGGGAAGGGAGCTGAAATCCTGGAGGGCCGGTTGGAAGCACCCGGACGCTGCGGCCCGCTGGCCCATGCGCCTGCCTCCAATCAAGCATAGAAGGCCGCCCTTGTAGGTGCCCGGGACCGTTTCTCAAACCGGAAGGGTGCCATGATCCACCCCGGTATGTTACCGAAAAAGACTGCGGCTCCGCATTTTGGGGTTTCCATTTTGGGAAAATTGGGCTATGATGAAACAAAATGGGCCCTGATACCAGCACAGGGCAGAAAGGCGTTCCTATGGATATCAAACAGTTGTATTATTTTACGGCGGTGGCACAGGCGGGCAGCTACTCCAAGGCAGCAGAGAGTCTGGCAGTGTCGCAGCCCACGCTGTCCGTCACGGTCAAAAAACTGGAGGAGGAGCTGGGTGTTCAGCTCTTTTACGCCTTCAACCGGGAGCAGCACCTGACCGACGAGGGTCTGCGCCTGTGGACCAAGGCCAAGCAGATCCTGGACCTGTATCAGGAGACGCTGGACGATATGAAGACCACCAACAAAAACAGCTCCGGCAAATTCACCCTGGGCCTCTCTCCGCTGTTCGGCGCCTGCTTTTTCGGCGACTTGATCCCCAATTTCTCCATGGAGTATCCCAATATTGAGATCAAGATGATTGAGGACGGCGCCTACCGCATCGACCAGCGGATCGAGCGCGGCGAGGTGGATATCGCCGTCACGCTCAATTCCAAACGCCTGTCCTCCTTTGCTTACTGTCATTTTTCCACCCAGAGGAACGTGGCGCTGCTTCACAAGAGCCACCCGCTGGCGAAGGAGCCCTCCGTCACGGTCTCCCAGCTCCGGGATGACTCTTTCGCCATCTTCAATCAGGACTTCATTCTCCACGAACAGATCGTGGACGCCTGCCATGCGGCCGGTTTCCGGCCGAAATTCGCCCTGCTCAGCTCCCAGTGGGATTTCATGGTGGAGCTGGTGTCAAAAAACCATGCGGTTTCCATCCTGCCCAAGCCGGTGCTGGACAAGCATCCGGATCCCAACGTGTGCTGCGTGCCCATGAGCGACAGCATGAAATACTGGGACATCGTGCTGGCCTGGAACAAGGACAAGTATATGCCGAAAGCCTGCGCGCTGTTTCTGGATTACTGCAAGCACCATCTCCCGCCGGATGACCTTTAAGACGGGTATTGAAGCGAGCTATTATTTTTTATAATAATATTTTTTGAATAATATTATAGAATTGGAATTTTACAATAAAAATTCTATATAATTTTTGATAAATTAAATTATTGAAATTTATATATTCTTCCGCTATGATAAACATTGGAAGCACTGCCGGCCGGCGGCTTTTCTGTGTGAACCCCGGATCCGTCCAGAGTTGTAGCCTGGACCAGATCTACATTCTGATAGCGGGAGGAAGAAAGCCTTTATGTTAAGTTTGGTTGGCATTATTGTCGGCCTTGCGCTGCTGATCTTTTTGGCATTCCGTGGAAAATCCCTGCTTTGGGCCGCTCCTGTCTGCGCGCTGCTGGTGGCCTTCACCGGCGGGCTGGACATGTTTACCGCCTATACGCAGAACTACATGGAGGGTATGGTCGGCTTCGTCAAGGAGTGGTTCCCGGCGTTTATGCTGGGCGCGATTTTTGGCCAGATCATGCAGGATTCCGGCGGCGCGGTCTCTTTGACGAAAGCCGTTGTAAAGCTGGTCGGGCGGGACAAAGCGATCTTTGCCTCCGTCCTGTGCGGCGGTGTGCTGGCTTATGGCGGGATCTCAGGCTTCGTCATCATTTTCTCCATGTATCCCATTGTGCTGGGGCTGTTCAAGGAGGCTGACATTACCCGGCGCCTGATTCCGGCCACGATTATGACCGGCGCTTTTACCTTTGCCATGAGCGCGATGCCCGGCACGCCGACGATCCAGAACCTGATTCCCACAGAGTATTTCGGAACCACCGCCACGGCGGCGCCTGTGATCGGGATTGTGTGCACCATCATCATGTTCGTGGGTCCTGTCCTGTGGCTGAGCTGGCGGGCCAAGAAGTTCCGTGCCGCGGGCGAGGGGTATGACGAACCGGATGAGATGCCGGAGGAGGTGTCGGACGATAAGTTGCCCCCGGCCTGGTGCTGCTTTATCCCCTTTGTGGTCATTGTGATCCTGCTGAATGTGTTCAAGATGAACATCGTGGTGTGCCTGCTGGCGGGGATCCTGCTCTCCCTGGTGTTCCTGTTCCTGATGGGAAAGGTGCGGGGCAGTGTGTATCTGACCAATGTAGGTGAGACCTGCAACAAGGGCTGCCAGAGCGCAGTGTCCGCCATTATGAACACCGCGGCAGCGGTAGGCTTCGGCTCCGTTGTGAAGATTACCCCGGGTTTTGCGTTCCTGTCCGAGCTGGTTTTGGGAATCGGCGGCAGTCCCCTGATCGCAGAATCCATTGCCATCAATGTCCTGGCTGGTGCCACAGGCTCCGCCTCCGGTGGTCTCCAGATCGCCCTGGACGCTCTGGCGGATAACTTTATTCAGATGTCCCAGACCTCCGGCATTCCTCTGGCGGTGTTCCACCGGGTTGGCTCCATCGCCTGCGGCGGACTGAACACCATGCCCCATGACGGCGCGGTGGTCACCTATCTGTCCTACTGCAAGATCTCCCACAAGCGCGGATACTTCGATATGTTCATAGTGGCCGGCGCAATTCCCATCCTGGCCAATATCGTTGCCATCATTCTGGGTACCATCGGCATCGTCTGACGCTTCGGACGAGATCAAGATACAAGATAAATGATTGAGGAGGAAATCATGATGACTATGAAATCCGCATTGATTACCGGTGCTGCGTCCGGTATCGGCAAGGCCTGCGCCGAGCGCATGGCGCAGGAGGGGTACGGCGTCGTGGTGGCGGATGTGAATCTGCCCGCTGCGGAGGAACTGGCTGCCAAACTGGCAGCAGAGGGCCTCTCCGCCATCGCCGTCCACATGGATGTGGCCGATGAGCAGGAGGTGGAGGCTGGTTTTGACAAGATGATGGAGACCTACGGCTCCTGCGATCTGGTCATGTCCAATGCCGGTGTGCAGATCGTCCACCCCTTTGAGGAGTATCCCTTCGCGGACTGGCGGAAGATGATGGCCATTCACGCCGACGGCGCCTTCCTGGTGTCCCGGGCGGCTTACCGCCGGATGAAGGCCTCCGGCAAGGGCGGCCGGATCGTGTTCACCGGCTCCGTACAGTCCTTCGTGGGCTCCAAGCTGAAAGAGCCCTACAACTTCGCCAAGCACGGCGTGGCCGGACTGGCAAAAGCCATCGCCCGGGAGGGCGCCGAGTACGGCATCTACACCTATACCATCTGCCCCAGCTTCATCAAGACGCCGCTGGTGGAAAAGCAGATCCCCGAGCAGGCGGCTTCCCTGGGCATTACGGAGGAGGAAGTGGTGAAGAACATCATGCTGCGGGATACCGTGGACGGGGTGTTCACCACGGTGGAGGATGTAGCCAACACGCTGGTATTCCTGTCCAAGGATCAGGGCGCTCTGACGGGCCAGTCCCTGCGGCTGACCCACGGCTGGGCCATGATGTAATAGAATCATAGGAATCATAAAAGGAGGCAGCTATGGAACGAATTGCGGTTTATGGAGCGGGCACCATCGGTTCCTGCCAGGCCACGCTCATCATCGGCAACGGCCTGCCCTGCACGGTCATCGGACACTCGGAGCGGGGGCTGGAGCGGTGCCGGAAGTCCATCGAGCAGAACTGGGATGACCTGATCGCCGAGGGCCTGGCTACGGAGGGCAACAAGCAGGCCGCCATGGCCCTGGTCACCATCACCAACGACCCTGCCGCTCTGCAGGAGCACACCTTCGTCTTCGAGGCAGTGGCGGAGGGTACTGAGGAGAAGCGGGCCGTCTATGAGACCATCGAGCAGAACGCTGCGCCCAACGTGGTGATCGCCTCCTGCACGTCCTCCATCGACGCAGAGATCCTGGCGGGGCTGGTTTCCCACCCGGAGCGCCTTCTGATCGCGCATCCGTTCCAGCCGGTGCACATGCTGCCCCTGGTGGAGGTGGTGCGCCACGAAAAGACGGCGGAGGACACAGTGACCCGTACGCTGGCGCTGCTGGAGACACTGCACCGGCAGGTAGTGGTGCTGAACCGCAGTGTGCCCGGCTTCCTGGTGAACCGTTTTGCCCAGGCGCTGTTCCGGGAGTCCATCTACCTCATTGAGCAGGGAGTCACCACCGCGGCGGACATTGACCGGGCGGTGAAGTACGCCGTGGGAATGCGCTATGCATCCATCGGCCTGCTGGAGTATTTCGACGCCGTGGGATACGAACTGGAGAGCGCCATTGCAAAGAACGTCTATCCGGACCTGTGCGGCACCCGGGAGCTCCAGCAGCTGGTGCTGGACGGCCTGGCCACCGGCAAGACCGGGCAGGCGGCGGGGCAGGGCCTGTACGACTGGTCTCAGAAGGACGCGGACGACTTCCGCCGCCGTAAGCAGAGCCCGTACTTTGCGGGCGTTAAAGAGTGGGCCATGCCCGATGTGAAGTGACCGCTCGCAGCTGATTCAAAAGCAGAAGGACAGGCATCCGGAATCTCCGGATGCCTGTCTTTTTGGAAAGAGGGGAGCACACTGCGGCGTGCCGGGCTCTTTGCACACATGCCGTCCTGCCTGGAACGGTTTTCCACTTTCCGGATACGGAGCCGCCTGATCCCACAGGCCGGATTCGGAGAGGAGGACAATTGTTTCCATCAAAACGAAAATATTACTGTGCTTTAATTGGTGAAAAGTAAAATTACATTACAGGAAATTCGCCCTTCTCCCATGCGGCGCGGACGGAGGCGGCCTGTTCAGTGCTGCCGCTGGCCCTCGGGCCGAACCGCCAGCAGGACCACGCCGCTCGCCAGCAGGACGAACTGGACGAAAAGAACGGCCGCCGGCAGCGTAAACGCCGGGTCCAGTGTCCCCAGGGTCAGGGGATACTGGGCGAAGAGGCGCCCGTTCCACAGCCCCAGCGATTCCGGCAGGGGGAGCGCCAGACAGACGGGAGAAACCAGCATCCAGACATAGAGCAGCCAGGGCCGGAGCATTCCCAACAGCCAGCCGCTGCCCAGTGCGAACACCAGCGGAGGGACCAGTGTGACCAGCGTGGGAAATACCAGGCCGCTCCAGCCATACCAGCCGAAATAGATCCCATAGAAGCAGGCGGCTTCTGAGATGCAGGCCAGCGCCAGCAGGGCGGTGCCGGTCAGAGCGGCGGCGCACCGGGCCAGGGCGTACCGGCGGGGCGGAAGGGGAGCCGCGTCTGTGAGCACTGCTGCCCGTCGGGCTTTTTCCGAGGTGAAGAAGGTCAGGAAAAACAGCGCCCCGATCCAGAGCAGCGGGAGCATCCGGCTCAGAAAGTCCCCGAAGCTCCAGGGGGAAAAGGGGGCGGTGTGGGACACCCCGAGGATGGTCACGCGCCGCAGCACCTGCCAGCCGTAGAACAGGAGCACCAGCACAAGCCCGGCGAAAAATTTGTTCCACAGCAGGCGCTTGCACTCATAGAGAAAAATTTTACGCAAGGTTCAGGTCCTCCTCCGTCAGCCCGCAGGCGTTTAAAAAGTCTTGGTAGGTCAGATAGGGATACATGGGATCCAGCTCCCGGTTGAACAGGCCGCGGAGGATCCGGTCCATGGCCTCCTCGCCGCCGACCAGTTGCTCCGCTTTCAAAATCTTCAGGGGCATTTCGCAGTACTGCCGCACATAGCGGAGGCTGTTGGAGATCTCCAGCCGCTCCTCTTCGGGCAGCGCCTCCAAATAGTCCGGATTGCGGACATAGAAGTTCAGGTAATAGTTGTCCACCGCCTGCTGCCACTGGTCCACATAGTGCTCCTGTGCGTAGGATGGGCCGTATCGCTCCTTGACAATACGGTAGGTGGTGTAGACCGTCAGGCCCTCTGCCGACCAGAGGCTGCTTTCATCCGACGCATCAAACATGTTTCCAAGGCCCCACCACTGATGGACCAGTTCGTGGATCATGACTTCTCCGGCTCCGCCGCCCTTGCCGGTATCGCTCAGATTGTCGGCGGTGAAGTCTGCCTCGTCCAGCAGACTGGCGCCGTTTGCGGCGTAGCCGCCGCCGGTCACCCGGCTCTGAATGAGCTTCAGGGTATCGCCGGTGCCGAAGGACAACATGCCGTAGTGCGCTGTACAGTAGTCCACCACCGACTTCACGGCCTCCGCCGCCCCGGCGGCCTCCATGACGGCCTGATGCTTGCGGCCGTAGTAGAATTCGATGTCCATGCCGCCGGCCTGGATATCCTGGCGGATGTAGTCCCCGGCATAGAGAATGCCGCCGGCGCTGTTGGAGTCATAGCGCCAGGTTTTTGTGCCGTCTGTCTGTTCTGCGACGACCTCCGCCTTGCTGGCCCCGAAGGGGATGACCGACATGGACGCGGGAAGCGTGATCTCGATGGTGGTGGGATAACCGTTTTCCCCCGGCAGCACGTTTATCAGGCGGGGAGACAATCCGGCATTTTCCAGGCATAGGTATTCAGAGCTGATCTCCGTGCCGCCCTGCATGATGGACACATTCCGGTTTTCCCGGGGAAAGCCACCGTAGTCCATAGTCAGTTCGATCTCCCGGTCCGACGGGAGGGCCACCTCCAGCATGGCCTCGTTGTACTCCTGATAGTCGCTCACAGAGAAGGGCACTTCGGCGCCGTTGACCCGCACGTTGGAGATGGTATAGCCCGGATTGACGCCGAAGGCCGCTGTCCACGCCTGCCCGGAGGTGTTCCGGAACCGGTAGGCCGCCGTGCCGGAGACCGTCCCAGCGGTGGTGTCCGGGAATACCTGGGCGCTGCGGCTGGTACAGACCACATTCTCCGCATAGGGAACCTGGTAGAAGTCCATAACCGTCTGGTCGGGGTTGCTGTGGTCCACCAGGGGCTGGGCGGCATAGGCAAAGCCGGAACAGGCCAGAAGCGACAGGGCGATGATAGGCCGGTGGGCCCGCCGCACGCTCCGGGCCAGGGAGCCGGGCAGCCCCTTTCCGTACTGCCGGATGCAGAGATACGACACCGTCCAGATCCCCGCCAGGGCCGCCAGCCAGGTGAGCCGCATCCAGGCTACGGACCGAAAGATGCGGAAATTGGAGAAATCGTCCGACAGCGCCCACACGCAGGGGTTCAGCCAGCAGAGCTGCCAGTTGTCCGCCCAGACAGTCAGGCTCAACGCCGCAAAGGCGGCAAAGAGCACCAGGGACAGGTCCGCCCGCCGGGTATATTGATAGGCGGCAGAGGCAGCCAGAATAGACAGCGGGAGCGCCAGTCCCATGAACAGCAGGTACGCCAGGACATAGTCGCCCCCGTCAAAGATGGAGCCGATCAGCCCACAGCTGATGGGAAGCCACACCAGCATGGTGAGGACCAGCGCCAGTCCGGCTGCCGCCAGCAGGGCCGGCAGGCGTACCAGCGCCGCAGCTAGAGGAGAAACAACCGCATTGGTGAGCACCTCCACACGGCTGCGGCCGGCCCGGTCCAGCTCATATACTGTGAGCAGGCCGAAGAGAATACCGCCCGCCGCCCCTCCGGCCAGGGCCGGATTGGCCAGGTACATGGAGAGCATGGTGCTGGCAATGGCCGGCTTGTAGAGGACGAGTCCTACTGCGGGGGAGATGACGGTCAGAAGAACGATGAGCCAGGTCATGCGGCTGTGCAGAAGCCGTCCCAGCTCCAGGGGGAACAGACGCAGGAGCTTCATTGTACCGCCTCCCGTGAGATGAGATAGAGGTAGGCGTCCTCCAGAGACGGTTCCGACCGCTGGACATAGGCGGGCAGCGCGTCCGCCACTGCGCGGCATCGGACGCCCTGGCTGGTGTTGACCCGGGCGGTGATGTGCAGGCCCTGCTCCTGACCGGCTTCCCGTTCCCAGAACACGCCCACATGGCCCTCTGCCGCCTGAATCAACTGCTCCGGCGTGCCGGTGAACAGGATTTGCCCGTGGTCGATGACCACCAGCCGGTCACACACCGACTGCACGTCCTCGATAATGTGGGTGGACAGCAGTACCAGCCGGTCCTGGGCCGTGCGGGAGAACAGGTTGCGGAAGTGGATGCGCTCCTCCGGGTCCAGCCCCACCGTCGGCTCATCGAGGATCAGGAGGGGAGGGGCGCCCAGCAGGGCCTGGGCGATGCCCACCCGCTGGCGCTGTCCGCCGGACAGGCTGCGGATGCGGGCGCGGGCCTGCCCCTCCAGATTGACCGTCCGGATCACCTCGCGGACGGCTGTTCCGGAGTCCCGCAGCCCCTTCAGGGCGGCCATATAGTCCAGGAACTGGGCCACGGTGAGCTCGTTGAACAACCCGAAATCCTGGGGAAGATAGCCCAGCTGGGCCTTCAGCTGCCGCTCCGTCTTGAGAAGGGGCTGTCCGTCCACCAGAATGGAGCCGGATGTGGGGAGCAGGGCGGCCACCAGCAGCTTCATCAGAGTGGACTTGCCCGCGCCGTTTGGCCCCAGCAGGCCGATGAGGCTGGGAGACCGGAGCTCCAGACTCAGGTTCTGCAGGGCCTGTTTTCCGCTGGGGTAGGTCATGCTGACGTTTTGAATGTTGATTTCCATGTGATCGGGATCCTTTCTGCTTGGGATACGGAAAGGATACCATGGCTGTGTGGAGGGGAGTTGGAGATTATGTGTGGTTTGTGTGGAGAAGCGGACACCGGGAAATATCCTGCCAAAAAGGTTCGCCGCAGAACATTTCTGTTTTGCGGCGGACTCGTTTTCTTCCATATAGATTGGCGGAGCAGTCAGGGATGCAGGGAATAGAATTTGTTCAGGCGCTCGGCCAGCGCCTTTGGGTTTTCTTCATTCACAACATGGCCGGTATGTTCGATAAGCTGTAATTCCGCGCCAGGGATGTTCTGCGACAGGTATTGGGCGGAGCGGATATTCGAACGGTCCTTTTCCCCGCAGATGATGAGGACGGGACACCGCATACCGCGCACTCTGCCGCTGAAATCCAGCTTCTTCATGGAATTGCCCAAGACAAACGTGCTCTCTTTATCAAAGGCCATGGTGTCAAAAACGGATCTGGGCAGAAAGCGGAAAATCAGGTTTTGGATACCGAACGCCGCCTTGGGAATTTTATGAGGCGTCCCGATCAGGACCAGCGTTTTTACCTTTTCGGGGAAGTCCAGCGCATAGTTCAGCGCCAGGATACCGCCCAGTGAAAGACCGCACAGATGGACCGCCCTGCCGACGTGATCACAGTATTCTGCAAACGCCCCATAGAGGCTCGGATAGCTTGCTGTTTTCCCGGCAAGCAGGGCACACAGGTCCGGACACAGCAGATCCTCTTTGCCGTCCATGCAGGAGACCGTTTCCTTCCAGCTTGCCGCCTTGTGTCCAGAACCATGAACCAGGATTTTTTTCGCCATACGCAACCTCCTCGGCCTGATCTATGCAGCTTCTCCGCTTGTACGATGTCTCAGCGTATACTTGAAACGGTCACATCTGCGGAAGAAAGTCCGGAATGGGCAGAAAACTAAAACCTTACAGTCGCTTTTACCCCTTCCTCCGTATTCTCAATGGTACACACCGCGCCGTGCCGGTCCAGGATCATTTTCACCAGATAGAGCCCCAGTCCGCTGCCGCCGGTGCTCCGGTTCCGGGAACCCTCCTCCCGGTAAAAGGCTTCAAACAGGTGGGGCAGGGCATCTCCGCTGACCCGCGCTCCGGTGTTCTCCACACTCAGGGCGGGGCGGCCCTCCAACCGGCCGCACCAAACCCGGATTTCCGCCCCCTCCGGCGAGTAGCGGGAGGCGTTGGAGAGCAGGTTGCCCACGGCCTTCCCCAGCAGGGAGGCGTCTGCGGGCACGGTAATCCCCGGGGTCAGTGCGGACACCAGCTGCTGGCCCCGCTGCTCCAGCAGCTCCCGGTCCAGAGCCAGTTGCTGCGCCATCAGGGCGGACAGGTCCACGGGCTCCTGCCGGACGGCGGCAGATCCGGACTCCATGCGGGAGATGGACAGCATCTCGCCGATCAGGCGCTCCATCCGGCCGGTTGTCTGGAGAGAGCGGAGCAGGTACTTGTCCCGGTCCTGATATACGCCGACGCCCTCCAGCATCCCGGCCAGCTGTCCCTTCAAAATGGTGACGGGCGTCTTCAGCTCGTGGGAGGCGGCGGAGAAAAAGGCCATCCGCTGTCGGTCCAGCTCCCGCTCCCGGGCCACCTCCCCCCGCAGGGCCTGGTTGGCGGTTTCCAGGTCGGTGAGGGCGGCAGACAGCCGCCGGGCCATTTTGTCCAGACTGCGGCCCAACTGGCCGATCTCGTCCCGGCGCCGCTCCCCGCACACCCACTGGAGGTCCAGCTCCGCCATCCTGCCAGCGATGCCGTTCAGCCGCACGATGGGCCGGGTGATATACCGGGAGTACCCGAACGCACACAGCAGGGAGAAGGCCAGCAGCGCCAGAGCCAGCCAGGGGGCCACCCGCCCCAGGGCCTCCACCGCCTGGTTGGCCAAGCGGAGCTGAGGGGAGACCAGCAGCTGGTAGGTCCCCTCCTGGTCGGCAAAGGTGATCTGGGTGGTGAGGATCCCCGTCTGAGTGGCGGTCACCACACCGTCGGCCCGGTCAATCTGCACCTGATAGGTGTCGGCCTCATAGGTCTGGACCGAGTTGTCCGCCCCGGACATGGTGACGGCCACCTGCCAGTCCTCCTCCGGCAGGACCAACAGGGAGCCGGTGTCCGCCTCCGCCCCGCCGGGGGCCGTCAGGGCTACCTCCGCCCCGCTCTCCCGGACAAAGGCGTCCAGGATGGGCCCCGCGTCGGCCAGATTGGTCTGCGCCAGCTGCTGGGTGAGGTCGGCTACCTGGGCCTGGAGCCGGTCGCTGATCACAGCGGTGTAGGTGATGGGGGTGGCCCAGGCAATCAGGGCGAAGGTGAGTCCCCCTGCCCCCAGCAGCAGCAGGAAGGTAAGCAGAAAAATACGCACCGTCAGGCTTTCAGCGAGTTTCCTTCGCAGCACGGTAGCCCACCCCTCTCACGGTTTCAATATAGTCCCGCCCCAGCTTGTGGCGGAGGTTTTTGATGTGGCTGTCCACCACCCGTTCATCCCCGAAGAAGTCGTAGCCCCACAGCCTGGAGAGCAGCATCTCCCGGGTGAAGACCCGCCCCGGCGCGGCCAGAAAGGTGCGCAGCAGCTCAAATTCCCGGGCCGTCAGCTCCAGGGGACGGCCGTCCAGTGCAGCCTCCCTGGTGTCCAGGTCCACCACCAGATCCCGGTAATGCAGGCGGCTTTCCGCCGCTTCGCCGCTCCGGCGAAGGATCACCCGGATTTTCTCCAGCAGGACCGGTATGGAGAAGGGCTTGGTCACGTAGTCGTCGATATTCAGGCCGAAGCCCCGGAGCTGCTGCGTCTCTCCGTCCAGAGCCGTGAGCATCAGAATGGGCACCTGGGACTGGCGTCGGATCTGCGCGCAGACCCCGAAGCCGTCGATTTTCGGCAGCATGATGTCCAGCAGGACCAGGTCAAAAGACTGGGCGCGGAACAGGTCCAGGGCCGCCGCGCCGTCTCCGGCCACAGCGGCCGCATAGCCCGCGTCCTGCAGATAGGCGCACAGCAGCTCCTGCAGCTCCGGCTCGTCCTCCACGATCAGAATTCGTTTCATCAACAATCACCGGGAAAAGTATAGCACAGGATTGTGAATTTATCATGGAGAATTTCATTTCCCCCTGTGTGGGGAACAGACCTCCGTTTCCAGCAGCGGCCGCCTGCTGCGTGACGGTCCCATTGACCAGTGGGCACCGGAGCTGTGACAGGACGATTCCCAGATCCGGTTCGTGGGCTTTGACTTCTTCAGCATCCAGGTCTTCAACCCGCGTGAAAACTCCAAGGACATGATGACCATTGACAACCGACAGAAATGTGAACTCCCGGCTGAAGGCCCTCCCCGTGGACTGGAACTACACCATCCCCTTCGGCCCGCTCCACGCCCACGGGTCCGCAGTTACTGTCAAACGGTTCCTGAGCGCGGCGAGGGCGGTATTTTCCCTTTGATCCCGCTTCACGGGCTGTAACGGAAAGGTATATGCCCATAGCTTTTGAGGCTTCTCCGGAAATCTCAATTTTTTATAATAGCCCCAGAACGGCCGCTATGCGGGAAGAGAACGATACATAATTTGATTTTTGAAAATGGGACGCGGTTCATTTCCGGGGCCAGGTGTCTGAAGAAATATCTGGCCAGCTTTTTGAGAAAAACGGATCGAATATGCTGCTGGTCGCAGACAGCAGCGGTGGGGAGCGGGACGCGGAGCACGGAACGAAGTGCCCGCCAGGTCCACCTGCCCTGCCCCAGCAGCGAGGCGGCAGGCGGCCCGCCTGTGCCGAAAGCCCGCCTCGGGGGAGTCCACCGGCTGACCCGAAAGAAAAAAAGAGCGGCATATCCCTATGGATATGCCGCTCTCCTCTGCGCGAAGGCGCACCGGGGGAGACCGTTTCCGCCCGGTGCGCGTTTCTTATGGGATTTCCTCCGGTGCACGGAGCTATCCGGCTGCTCGGGGCGTCAGTTCTCCAGGTCCTCCTGCAGGGATTCCACCAGGGCGTCCGCCAGCTGATCCAGCTCTGCGGCCTTGTCCGCCTGAAGGGAGGAGGCCAGGGACAGCCGCTCGTTGAGCACCGTCATGTTCTTGAGTTCCTCGTCGATGAAGGCCTGCATCAGGTCTCCGGACTTGCAGGCCCAGGAGCCGTTCTCGATAAGGGCGAAGGTGCGGTTCTGGAGGTTGAGGGCTTTCATGTCCTCCAGGAAGCTCTTCATCACCGGGTAGATGCCCAGGTTATAGGTGACGGAGGCCAGTACGATATGGCTGTACTTGAAGGCTTCGGAGATCAGGTAGGACACGTGGGTGTTGGACACGTCGTACAGGGCCACGTCGGTGATGCCCCGTTCGCAGAGCTTGGCGGCCAGGGCCTGGGCGGCGGCCTCGGTGTTGCCGTACATGGAGGCGTAGGCGATCATGACGCCCTTTTCCTCCGGCTCATAGCGGCTCCACTTGTCGTACTTGTCGATGAAGTAGCCCAGATCCTTGCGCCACACGGGACCGTGGAGGGGGCAGATATACTTGATCTGGTCCAGAATGCCGGCGGCCTTGCCCAGCAGCAGTTGGATGTGGGGGCCGTACTTGCCCACGATGTTGGTGAGGTAGCGGCGGGCCTCGTCAATCCAGTCCCGGTCGAAGTTGACCTCGTCGGCGAAGAGCTTGCCGTCCAGGGCGATGAAGGAGCCAAAGGCGTCGGCGGAGAAGAGCGCGCCGTTGGTGGTGTCAAAGGTGACCATGGCCTCGGGCCAGTGGACCATGGGAGCTCCCACAAAGGTGACGGTGTGGTCGCCGAAGGAATAGGTGTCGCCCTCCTTGACCTGGATGCACTCGTGACCGTCCACATGGAAGCCGAACTGCCGCATCAGCATGAAGGCCTTCTCAGTGGAGATGATCCGGACCTTGGGATAGCGCAGCAGGATCTCCTCGATGGAGGCGCCGTGGTCCGGCTCCATGTGGTTGATGACCAGATAGTCCAGAGGCGTTCCGTTCAGCAGGTATTCGAGGTTCTCCAGCAGCTGGCGGCAGGCGGACCAGTCCACCGTGTCAAACAGGACGCTCTTGCTCGTCCAACAGCAGATAGGCGTTGTAGGAAACCCCCCTGGGGATGGGGTGGATGTTTTCAAACAGAGCCAGACGGTGGTCATTGGCGCCGACCCAATAGAGATTTTCGGTAACAGTTCTCACACAATGCATGAAGAAATCCTCCTTTACTCACAGATGACAGGCCGTTACGCCTCAATGAACTGGTCCTTGGGCTCCGCGCACTCCGGGCAGACCCAGTCCTCCGGCAGCTTTTCAAACAACGTGCCGGGGGCGATGTCACCGTCCGGGTCGCCCAGCTCAGGGATGTACTCATAGCCGCAGCCGCCGCAGACATAGCGCTTGCCGATGGGCTCGGGCTTGGGGGCGGGAGGCCGCTTCATCTTCACCATGGGGGGCGCCGGCTGCTTTCTCACCAGTGTCCAGGGCGGCGGCCAGCAGGGGCAGAATCTCGTTCACATCCCCAACGATGCCATAGTCGCAGTTTTTGAAGATGGGGGCGCCGGCGTTGGTGTTGATGGCCACGATGGTAGAGGCGTCCTTGATACCCTTCAGGTGCTGCACCGCGCCGGAGATGCCGCAGGCGATGTACAGGTTGCCGGTGAACTTCTGACCGGACATGCCCACATAGCGGTTCAGGAGGCACGTATTTCAGCGTCTCCGCCACCGGACGGGAGGAGCCGATGGCCGCGCCGGCGGCCTTGGCCAGATCCTCAATGAGCTTCATGTTCTTCTTGTCGCCGATACCCTTACCGGCAGAGACCACCCGCTCAGCCTGGTTGATGGGGGTGTCCAGGGGGATGCCCACGGTAAAGTCGTGTCCGTCCTTCTTCAAATGCTCCACCAGGGCGGCCACCTGCTCGGCGGGGGAGCCGTCCCGCAGGATGACCTTCTTCCGCACACCGGTGACGGGCGCGGGCTTCTTGGGCTGGCTGGAGGAACCGCCGGAACTCTTGGGGGCCTTGCCCAGGATATGGGAGGCAATAACCACCCGCTGAATCTCATTGGTGCCCTCGTAGATGGTGGTGATCTTGGCGTCGCGGTACGTCCGCTCCACCTCCATACCTTTCATGAACCCGGCGCCGCCGTGAATTTGCAGGGCGTCGTTGGTGACCTCCAGGGCAATGTCCGAGGCGTACATCTTGGCCATGGCGGACTCCATGCCGTAGGGGCGCGTGCGCCTCCTTCAGCTCGGCGGCGGAGTACACCAGGAACCGGGCGCAGCGGAGCTTGGTGGCCATGTCGGCGATCTTAAAGGAGATGGCCTGCTGGAAGCCGATGGGCTTGCCGAACTGGATGCGCTCCTTGGAGTAGGCCACGGCGGCGTCATAGGCCCCCTGGGCGATGCCCAGGGCCTGGGCTGCGATGCCGATACGGCCGCCGTCGAGGGTGGCCATGGCGATTTTGAAGCCGTCACCCTCCTTGCCCAGCAGGTTCTCCCTGGGCACTTCCACATTGTCAAAGATCAGCTCGGCAGTGGAGGAGGAGCGGATGCCCATTTTGTCGTAGTGGTCGCCGAAGTAGAAGCCCTTCCAGCCCTTCTCCACGATGAAGGCGCTGATGCCCCGGGTGCCGATATCCGGTGTGGTGACGGCAAAGACCACATAGGTGTCCGCCTTGGGGGCGTTGGTGATGAAGATTTTGCCGCCGTTGAGCAGCCAGTGGTCGCCCTTGTCCACGGCGGTGGTCTCGGTGCCGCCGGCGTCGGATCCGGCGTTGGGCTCCGTCAGGCCGAAGGCGCCGATCTTCTCGCCCTTGGCCAGGGGCACCAGGTACTTGCGCTTCTGCTCCTCGGTGCCGTAGGCGAAGATGGGCCAGGAGCCTAAGGAGACATGGGCGGACAGGATCACGCCCGTGCCGCCGTCTACCCGGGACAGCTCCTCCACGGCGATGGCGTAGCTAATGGCATCCAGCCCCGCGCCGCCGTACTCCGCGGGGAAGGGGATGCCCATGAGGCCCATCTCGCCCAGCTTCCGGATGGCCTCGTCCGGGAACTCGTTCTGCTGGTCCAGCATGAACGCGATGGGTTTGATCTCCTCCTCCGCAAACGCACGGACTTTGGCGCGGAGTTCCTCGTGTGCCTGTGTGGTCTGAAACAGCATAGTCGTACCTCCTCTTTAATCTTGATAAAATTTATCAACTTTCAAGCAAAAGAAAAACTGTCAAATCAGGGGTCCGTCAAAATCTCCTGCAGGCTGTGGGCCCGCAGCTCCTCGTCCAGCTTGTTCTGAATCTCAGCCAGCTTGCAGTGCACGGTGCAGCCGCCGTGGCAGCTGCGCCAGGGGCATTGATACGCCGGGTCCATGCAGGAGCTCAGATTCCCGCGTTCTCCCATGGCCTTCATCAGGTCATAGAGGCTGGTGCCGGTCAAATCCGCCGACAGCCGACAGCCGCCCGCCGTTCCGCGGACCACCTCCACCAGTCCGGCCTTCTCCAGCTTTTTCAGGATTTTATAGGCAAAGGCCTGGGGGAGGAGTTCATCCTGTGCGATCTGTCCCGCGGTATGCAGTTTTCCATCCAACAGTGCCCGCAGGATGCGCAGGGCGTAATCTGTCTCCCGGGTAATGACCAATGCCGCGTTCTCCTTTTATGCGTCGTATTGTCAATTGGAGAATACCAATTTGGATATTTTTTGTCAAGTATCGGATGCAACCCTATAAAAAGTTTGGCAGTGTTCCATAAAAAACCAGTCGTGATTTTGATAAAATGCCGGGGCGGACGCCCTGGGACTCACGGTGGGCCCACCCGCCGGGGGACAGCCGGATATCGGTGTCGTTGCCGGGGAACACACTGTTCTGAAAGTCCGGCGCGGGGTCTGAGGGAACCGATTTCAGCAGGACGGCGATGCCGTTGTATTCAAACGTATTTTCGTTGTATAGGGTGTGGCCGGGAGTGCCATCGGTGCAGTTGAAACGGAACCGATTGCCCGTAATGTGCTCCAGGCGGAGATCGAAAAGGCGGTGTCCCAGCCGGTGAAGGTGCAGCTGCTGACCGGCTCTACGACGGCGAGGTCTTCCGCTGTGAGCTGTGGCTGCCGTCCGCCTCTTGACAGCGGCGGGCGATCTGCTATAATTCTGATAAAGTTCGCACCATGCCTGCTAACAGGGGTGATAGCTGCAGCCCCTTTCGGGCGCCGGCCGCGAGTCGCGGCCGGTTGGCTGGATTCTGGCGTATGCGCTTCGCGCAGGCGAGCCCGCTTGCGGTATTGGAGCACACCTGCGATGTGCTGGAAGATACCGCCGCGCGGTTCCCCATACAAATTTGTATCGCTCCACAGGCATGAGAAGGGAGGAGAGCACTTGATTGTCTATCGGGAGCTCTCCTCCCTTGTGCGGGATCTGGGGATCCCCGCCGGGACGCTGTATGCCGTCAGCAATACACTGGACCGCCATTACATCCGCAGGCAGCTCCCCAAGTCCTCCGGCGGTGTGCGGGAGCTGTCGGTCCCGGACCCGCTGCTGAAGCACATCCAGCGCCAGATCCTGCGGGTGCTGCTGGTCCACATGCCTGTGTCCCCCTACGCCACGGCCTATCGATACGGCGGCAGCACCCTGTGCAATGCTGCGCCCCATGTGGGAAAGCCCTGTGTTTTGAAGCTGGACATCTGTCATTTTTTTGACAGTATCCTGTATTCCGCTGTGAAGGAAACTGCCTTTCCAGCTGAGGTTTATGCAGAGAACTTACGTATTCTGCTGGCTATGCTGTGCTACGGGTGGGATCGGCTGCCCCAGGGGGCGCCCACATCCCCCTGCATCACCAATATCCTTATGCGGGACTTTGACAACGAGGTGGGGGCCTGGTGCCGGGAGAGGCAGATCGCTTACACCCGGTACTGCGACGACATGACGTTCTCCGGCGATTTCGCCCGGGATGAGGTGCTCCGGTGCGTGGAGCCCCGGCTGCGGGCGCTGGGGTTCTATCTCAATCCCGGAAAGACAAAATGGCTCCCGGCAGACCGCCGGCAGCTTGTGACAGGTATTGTGGTCAACAAAAAGTGCAATGTCCCGTCCGAAGAGCGCCGTGCACTGCGCCAGGAGCTGCATTTCTGCCAAAAATTTGGCATCTCCGGCCACATGGCGCGAGCCGGGATCGACGGACCGGAGGACCGCTACCTGGCTCAGCTCCTGGGCCGGGTCAACTACCAGCTGCAGATCACGCCGGGAAGGCGGGAGCTGCAGGAAGCCCGGGACTGGCTGATCAAAGCACAGCCGCAATACGGCGGAGGGCGGGAGACATCTCCGGCAGAAAAACAGATATTGTGACATGGAAAAAGCGGGAACATCACGTAGATGTTCCCGCTTTTTCGGCTTTTTCCGAAGAGCTCGGGAGAATATCCCCGGCACATAAACCGCCGTCTGTAAGGTAAAATAAGGAGGATCTTTTGTTGAGGAGGTCTGCAAATGTCTGAACTTACGATTTCCAGTGAACGACTCACAGCCTTTGCTGCGCACCTGCGTGCCGAGGAGCGCAGCGCCGGTACCATCGAGAATTACCTGCGCCACATCCGGGCATTCGCCGTCTGGCTGGACGGCTCTCCGGTGACAAAGGAGACGGCGGCAGCCTGGAAAGAGCATCTGCTTACGCAGGACTATGCGCCGGCAACGGTCAATGCCATGCTGGCGGCGCTCAACGGCCTGTTTCACTTTCTGGGCTGGGACGGGTGCCGGGTAAAATTTCTGAGAGTCCAGCGCCGGCTGTTCCGGGACGCGGGCCGGGAGCTGACACGTCCGGAGTACGAACGTCTGATGGAGACGGCCCGTTCCAGAGGACAGGAGCGGCTGGCGCTGCTTATGGAGACGATCTGCGCTACCGGCATCCGTGTCTCCGAAGTGCAGTATATCACCATGGAGGCAGCAAAACGGGGCCGGACGGATATCTTTTTAAAAGGGAAAATCCGAACCATCCTCCTGCCGGAAAAACTTTGCCGGAAGCTGCTGAAATACGCGCAAAAACACAAAACCGCTTCTGGTGAGATCTTTCTCACCAGAAGCGGAAGAAGCTTGAGCCGCCGTCAGATCTGGGCGGAGTTGAAACAGCTGTGCAGATACGCAGGAGTGGAGCCGGGAAAAGTATTCCCGCACAATTTTCGGCATCTCTTTGCCACGATCTTCTACCGGGCCTGTAAGGATATTGTTCGATTGGCCGATGTGCTGGGCCACAGTTCCATCGAAACCACACGCATTTATCTGACGACCTCCGGTGCGGAGCACGCACAGCAACTAAACAGGCTGGGATTGATTTTATAGGACATAATTTACATTTTGACCATATAAAATATCTGGCTCTGCACAGTTTGCACTGTGAGAAAGAAAAAGTGCCACGCCAGCAGCGCCTTCCAGGCACTGATGGGTATGAAAAGAAAAGCCGCAATCTTTCTCATTTTTGCGGCTCTTTTTTGTGTGTCAAAAGACGGGATGGGTCTTGTGTTTCAAAATGCCAGATGGTATAATATTACTATCTATACAGTAAGTAAAGATATTTATTTTGGCTTTTATATGGTCAAAATGTAAATTTTGACATAAAAATATTCTAAAGAGAAAAGGATCGAACAGACGCTGACCCGTGACACCCGGACAGCGCGCCAGACAGATACGGTGTCCAAGAAAACTCAGTAATCCACAGCGGACGAATCTGCGGTCTGCTTTCGTCTGCTGCTGGAGCATTTCCAGGAGCGGTCGCTAAATGAACCGCTTATCGTCAGTTGGGAGGAGGTGATGGGACATGCTCTGTGATTTTCCTGTTCGCAGTGTTTACAGGCGGTCTCCGGAGCGGGAGCCGCCTGTAAAGCGGCTGTGTCATTGTGCGTTCTGAACCTGAAGCGCAGGGGTTATAAAGAAGTTATAAAAGGAGGAAACGAGAAAATGAAGAGAAAGTTGCTGTCTGTCCTGATGGCGCTCTGTCTAATACTGACGTTGCTTCCTACGGCAGTGTTTGCAGAGGAACTCACACCTCCGGAAGAATCCGGAGAACAGCAGGAAGAGCAGATCAAGGAGCCTTCGACTCCTGAAAAGGAGCCAGACGATCCGGAGAAAGAGCAGGAGGGAGAAGAGGACCTTCAGCCCAGTGACGGGGATCTGGAACTGCCCGCCGGTGACGGAGAGAATGAAAGGGATCCGCAGACGCCGGAAGACGGTGTACAGGACCCCACCGGGGAGGAAATCCCTGAAAATGGCAGCACCTCTGTGCCGAATGAGGTGCCGCTTCAGGAGATCATTCTTCTGGAGGAGTCCGCCGTTACCATGGAACAGAACGGCGGGACGACGGAATATGACTCCGTCAGTGCGGCCATCGACGCTACGCAAGCGTATAACAAAGACACCAACAAAGGGCTGTACACCATTACACTGAATGAGAACTTGGCTGAAGACGTGGTGATCCCGGAAGGCCGGTATATCAAAATCGACCTGAACGGCCACACCCTGACCAATAAGGAAAGTCATACGATCTTCAACAACAGCACCCGGATTACCATTGTGGATACCTCCGCGGAGAAGACCGGCGTGGTGGATAACATCAGCCATGGCAGGGGTGCGGTGTACAACAACATCAATGCGGCCATCACCCTGCAGGGCGGCACCTATACCCGCTCTCAGGAGGCCAGTACCGGCAGCGACGCAAGCGGCAGCAACAGCTGGTATGTGTTGAAGAACTTCGGCACCATGACCATCAAAGACGGCGTCACGGTGAAGTTTTCTGATAGCAACTCCGGCCTCTATTCCAGCCTGATCGGCAATGGCTGGCAGAACAGCTCCGCAGCGGAGGCTGGATCCAATGGTGAGCCCCAGCCCAGCGCGGGCGGGAAGCAAGCCAAGCTGACCATCAATGGCGGCACCTTTACCGGCGGCCAGATCACAGTAAAGAATGACGATTACGGAGAGCTGACCATCACCGGCGGCAACTTCACGCAGCCCGGCGAGAGTCGCTATACCGTATATAATGCCAACACGGCAACGATCTCCGGCGGCACATTTACCGCCGAGAGCACGGTTGTGGGCTCTGACTACTTTGCAGGCGGGGCCAACACCGGCGAGCTGACCATTTCAAAAGGAACATTCACCAGTGAGAACAGCGGAACCGCCATTTCCATGGGCGACGGCGCGGATCTCACGCTCACCGGCGGTACCTTCCAGACGCGGGGCGACGGCTCTTCGTACGTGATCAGTCTGGCAGAAACGGCCACAGCAGAAATTTCCGGCGGCAGCTTCCCCGGCGCCGAGGCGGCGCGGGTTGTCAACAATTCCGACGCCTTCAAGGATGGTTACGGCGTGGTGAAAAATCCCGACGGTTCCCTCTCTGTTGGAGTGAAAGACGAGTCCGCCGAGGCGGTCGTGATTGCCCGGGATGGGAGCAGAACCAACTACCTGACGTTGAGTGCGGCTGCGAAAGCAGCGCCTGCCGGCAGCACCGTCCAGCTGCAGAAAAGTCTCGTGCTCACCTCCGGCATCAGTACTGTAAATTATGGTGTGACCATTGATCTCAATGGCTATGATATTGACGGCACGGCAGTTACCAGCAGTGACGGCGCAGTGGCATTGAAGACGAATTACAGCAGTAAGCCGGTTGACGGCGTGGACTCCACTATGCGGCTCATCAACTCGGTTTCCGGGCAGGGCGGCACCATTCAGGCGAAGCTGCCTGTCAGCGTGAAATCCGGGAACAGTACGATTCCGCTGCCCGCCGAAATCGGCGCCGGCGTGACACTTGAGGTTCTGGAGGGCGGCACGGATGCTGTCAAGCTGGACAGCAGCGCGTATCTCCTATACAGCGAAACTGCGGCGGACTATATTGCCAACGGCGGCTTCCGGGTGAGCGTCGGCGGTGTCGACCGCATTTATGGCAGCTATGCCAATGCGGTGAGCGCTGCCGGGGACAATGCCGTCGTGACGCTGCTGCACGATTATACCGGAAGTGACAAGATCTATTCCGGCAGCCGCAGCGGCACGCTGAATCTTGCCGGCAGAACGTATACTTACACAGGCTCAGACTCGATTGTAGATGTCAATTATGAGAATGTCGGCCTCACCATCCAGAACGGCACCCTGATGGGGACAAGCCCTGAGGCAGATGGAGCTCAAGTGCTGTACAGCAACAGTTCCCTCACCCTGGAAGGCGTTACCGTCGACGTTAAGGGAGAAGATATCTACGGCATCGTCACCAACGGCACCCATGTAAAGAACGCCATCGCCCTGAAGAACAGCACCCTCAACGTGCCCAATGGGAACGGCATCTACTTCCCCAGCACCGGGACAGTGACCATCGAAAACTCCATCATCAACGCCAAGTATGTGGGTGTGCAGATGTGCGCCGGCAGTCTGGCAGTACGGGGAGCGCAGACGGCCATCATAGTAACAGGGCGGCATGAAAACAAAACTGGAGATGACGGCGTCATCGGCGACGGCGCTGCCATCTCGATTGTGGAGCGGGAGGGCTATCAGGACCTGGGCACCGTCACCATTGAGGACGGAACCTTCCAATCTGCAGAAAGTGTTGATGCGGTCAAGGCCTACGCCTTCAATAATACAAATAAGACGGAAGAAGCATGGCCCACTGCCGGCGAGGTAGTTTCTGTCTCCGGCGGCACGTTCTCCGCCGAAGTGCCGGAGGCCTTGTGCCAGGACGGCTATGTGGCGGTCAAGGGCGAGAACGGCAGCTTTGTGGTGGAGAAAGACCCCGCCAAGACCTTTGTGGCACAGATAGGCGACAGGGAGTTCACCACGATCCAGGGAGCCATTGATGCGGCCGGCTCCGGTGACACGGTTCGGATCAAACCCGGGACCTATGCCGACGATCTCACAATCAGCAAGAAGATCACGCTGCTTGGCAGCGGCGCGGACGAAGCCGGCACGATCCTGACGGGAACGGTCAGTGTTGCCGCGGATGGCGTCACACTGGATGGCATCTGGTTCCAGCAGACCTATTCTGAGCAGGACTCTAAGGACCAGGGGGCCTGCAAATTAAAAACCACGGAAACGGGAACAAATCTTACCATCCAAAACTGCATTGTTCAGCGGATGACCGGCACTGCAATTCCCTATGGCGCCATTGTTCATTACGGCGCCGCCGAAGGAACCCTGACTCTGAAAAACACGGAATTGATCGCCCCTGTTGCCGGGACCGCAGACGAAATCAACAGTGCGTCTCCTTCTGTGATCGGCGTTGCTGCTTGGGCGCAAACCGGCGAGAATATCGACGAAGCGTGGAAGCTGGTTGTAACAGACTGTACCATCCGTACCAACGGATTTGCGGTGTTTGACCGTTGGAACAACGCCACCTATACCAATACGACCTTCACCGGACTGGAAGGCGTGGAGGGACTCGATGACATCGAGGTCAAAACGTGCTATATGGCGCTCAATAATCCCCATGCAAATGATGTGACATACGATCATTGTACCTTCCGGAACATGCGCAGCTGGGGAATGCTGGTTGCAGGCGAAGAGCTCACGGTGACAGACTGCACCTTTGATGGAACAAACCAGTCCCGTGCGATCTCTGTGGCCTATGGTACAATCGACAAGTGTACGATTACGGGGAACACCTTTGATCTGAGCGGCAGCGGCAGCGGAATTATGTTCAGCGGCGCGGTGACCGAAACCTCCACCATCACGGTTGCGGATAACACATTCAAAAACTGCAGCCAGGAGGGCGGATACTGTGTCAATAATACCGGCGAGGTGGAAGGAGAGCAGGTTGCTCCGATCACGGTCACAGGATCCACCTTTATCGACTGTGCGAACAAGTATCTGAACCAGGTAAATGTGGAGGAAGCCGCAGCCTCTGATACCGCTTACGTGGTGTCCGGAAACACGGAGACGTACTACGAGACGCTGGCAGAGGCGATCTCCTCCGCGCCCGTGGGTTCGGCCGTGTATCTGCTGAAGGACATCAGTGAAACGGTCTCCGTCTCCAAGAACATCTCTATTTACACAAACGGCCATGCTTTCAGTGCGGCGAATATCCAATGTGCCGCAAACTACTATGTGCGGCAGATCTCGGGAGGGTATGAGGTTTATTATTCTGCCCCATCTACCGGCTCCGGCGGCTCTGACAGCGATCCCAGTTACGCCCCCATCCTGGATGTCGGCAGCGGCGGCAGCGTGAAGGTGAATCCCCGGACTCCCGAGGAGGGCGACAAGGTGACCATCACCCCGGATCCCGACAGCGGTTATGGGGTGGACGAGGTCATCGTCACCGACCGGAATGGCCGGGAGATCGACGTCACCGCCAATCGGGACGGCACCTATACCTTTGAACAGCCCCGCGGCCGGGTGACCATCGAAGTCACCTTCGCCCGCACTGGGGAGAACGCCTTCTTTGCCGACGTACCGGAGACCTTCTGGGCCTACGATGAGATTGTCTGGGCCTATGACAACGGCTACGTCAACGGCACCACGGCCACGACGTTCAGCCCCAACGGCAGTATCACCCGCCAGCAGGTGTGGATGATCCTGGCGCGGCTCAGCGGAAAGTCTCCCGCCAACATGGCAGAGGCACGCACCTGGGCCATGGACAACGGCATCTCCGACGGTACCAACCCCGGTGCGGCGGTGACCCGGCAGCAGCTGGTGGCCCTGCTGTACCGCTTTGCGGAACTGCGGAATTATGCCAACGGCCAGCGGGCCGATCTGAGCGCCTATCCGGATGCCGGCAGCGTGGCGGGGTACGCAGTGGAACCCCTGCAGTGGTCCGTGGCCAACGGCATCGTGGGCGGCACCAGCGCAGGGACGCTGAACCCCGCTGGAACAGCCACCCGCGCCCAGTTCGCGGTGATCCTTTATCGCTTCTGGAATCAGGTGGCCTGAGACAAATCAGAATAAGACAGCAGGGCGGAGAAATCCGCCCTGCTGCTTTTTTGAAAAAGAGAACCACCGGCAAAACCGATGGTTCCAAAAAGCTTTAGCCATGCCGAAAAAATATCCTCCTTTGGTAGAACAATGGAGGTCTGCCAACTGCTACAAGAACCAAAGGAGGAAATTGTGTGAGTACAAGGGGACAGAAATTATAGAGGAGAGGCGTACAAAGATCATGTTCACATATTGGCAGGTATCCCGCCCAAGTACAGCGTTTCACAGATTATGGGGTGTTGAAAGGGGAAAAATAGTCTGATGATCTATGAAAGTATGCGAACATGAGATAAATATGGAAACCGGCATTTCTGGCGTAGGGGATATGACGGCGCGAAGGCGGACCACATCTTCAACGGAACAGGGGATCAAGAATCGTACTGATGGAGAAGGGGCGCACCTATATATCGGATACCGGATATAGATTGCTGTTCAAAAGGGAGCAATGCGGATACTATCTCCCTATATACAGATGGTTCCAAAACCAGCCGGAACTGCTGCCCATATTCCGCCGGAGAGGGATGAGAGGCAGGGCCTGAACCATGCGGCAAGACCGGATCGGCCGATTGCCTTTTCCGGAAGGACTCTGTGCATCTTCTGCGGCCGGGGCAACAGACTAGGGATTGGGGGAAAGATCATGCTTGTTATGCAAACTCCATCTGCGTCTCAGACAGGAAACACAGATGGAGCTGTTTCATTCGGCGGCACTACTTTTTCAGATTCCCCGTTGCCGGGTTGTCGATCAACCTGCCCTCCTCTGTAAAACGGGAGCCGTGGCAGGGGCAATCCCACGTGTGCTCCTGCGGGTTCCATTTCAACGCGCAGCCGAGATGGGGACAACGCTTGGCGGAAGGGGTCAGGAGGTTGACCACGGCCTCGAAGCCATTGACCGCCAATTGGGGGCGGAGGATCGTTCTGGAGGGGGAAAACACCTCGGCATAGGGGCTCTGCTTCCCTTGGACAAGATCGCACAGGACCATGGCCGACACCATGGCGGAGGTCATTCCCCACTTGTTGAAACCGGTGGCCACATACAGGTCGGATGTGCTGGCGGAATAGGGGCCGATATAGGGAACGCCGTCCAGAGACATGCAGTCCTGGGTAGCCCAGTGGGATGTCTCCGCGGCCTTGGGATAGTGCCGCTGGGCGAAATCCCGCAGTTCCTGCCAGGCCCCGCCCTGTTTTCCGGTGCGGTGGTCTCCGCCGCCTACCAGCAGCAAATTCTTGTAGTTGCGAAAGGACATACCCGTCTGGGCCTCATCCACATACATGCCGTCTACATTCGGGGCGTTTTCCAGGGCAATCACATAGGAGCGGTGCTGATACAGTTTGGCAAAGAAGCTGCCGTGCTTATTCAAAAAGGGAAAGTGGGTGGCTACAATTATTTTGTTTGCCGTGACTTTTCCATAATCCGTAATTGCAGTTGTTCCGACCAGCTCCCGCACCGGCGTGTGCTCGCAGATGTGCAGGCTCTTTGAAATCGCGGCGATCCATTTCAGCGGATGAAACTGGGCCTGGTTTGGATATCGAACTGCTCCGGCCACAGGGAAGGGGAGGGGGAGGCGGTCTGTAAATTCCCCAGGAACCCCCAGTTTTTCCAGGGCATCCAGCTCCCGTTCGATTTTCCGGCGGTCATTCAGAGAGTACACATAGGCAGTCTTTTCTTCAAAGTCGCAGTCCATGCCGCGGCACAGCTCCCGGTACTTCTGAAGGGCCGCTTCATTGGCATCAAGGTACTGTTTGGCCTGGCCAGCTCCAAATTTACGGATCAGCTTGTCATAGATCAGGCCGTGCTGGGAGGTGATTTTGGCGGTGGTGTTTTTGGTGATCCCGCCGCCGATCGTCTCAGCTTCCAAGAGCAGATAGAGGACTCCGGCCTGGTGCAGCAGATATGCACATAAAACCCCCGCTATCCCCCCGCCGATAATCAATACATCGGTCTTTGCATCCTGCTCCAGATGACAAAACCCTGTATGTCCGGACGTCTGTTCCCACAATGACTCCATATACGATCCTCCAAATGCGTAATTTAGAAATAGTGTTCTCCAAATCACGGGAACAATATGTGGAGGTTCGACACGATGGATCTGGATGGAAGGGCGAGCCAACGGCTCCGATGTACACGCTCACCCTGTACCGACGGAAAGACTCCGCAGATTGAAAGCCGTCATTTGCGCTTCCGCCATCCGGAAATTCCAGATGCAAGGAACAGCACTCAGCCCCAGGCAGACACAGATCTGGACGGCGCATGGGAGATGCTTTTGAAAAATCCGGCCAAAACGCAGCGCAGCGGCGCAAAGGCGGCGTTGTCCTGGAGCCTCATAAAAATTCATTCCCGAAAAATAGTCTTGTGTTTGTGCTGCCGGTCAGCTTTGCTGTGCTTCCTGCTGCTTGCGGATATGAAAGCGGAGGCAGTCCAGACGCTCCAGCTGCGGCCTGATATACTGAATCGAAAGATGGAAAGCTGTCCCGACACAATCCGCCTCCGCAGCTGTCAATTCTTTGATAACTCTGGCCGGAAGCCCGGGCAATTCCTCTCTGGAGATACAGTGGCTCTATAAAGAGCTGCTGGAAAAGGAGGACGTTCAAAGCAAAGAGAACCGCTGTAAAGCAAAAAGACTTGTATGCAAAACAGTGCGGAATCTTCGCCAAATGCCGTCCCCCGCCATGGAAGTAGAGGCGGAACAGTCGCTCATCCGAACAACCCCGGCCAAGAGCTGCACACACTGCGAAAGGTGGAGCGCAGGAGGTGAAGGCCCTGACACCGGATCAGCTGACAGCGTTTTTTCAGAAGGCCGGGAAAAGCGGCGTGTATGAACGCTGCTACATGGACCTGGACAACCGGCCTGCGGCGGGGAGAGCTGTTGGGATTAAAATGGACAGACATTGACTTCCAGAGAAAAACGCTCCGTATCCAGCGGCGTATTGCCCGGCAGAACGGGGGAAACGTGAAAACAGTCTCCGGAATGATGGGCCATTACAGCGCCGGATTCACGCTGGACACCTACGCCCACGTCACCAAAGACACCCAGATCCAGGCGGTAAACACGGTCAGCGGCATCCTGACAGCAGCGAGGAACTGATAGTAATGGTAGAAGTAGCCTGAAATTTCACCGGCCTGTGGCGTGATATGGGCAGAGACGAAGCGGGGGAAGGACCGGAGAAAAACAGAGAAGCCTGTGTTCTTAGAGAACACAGGCTTCTTGCTGGTACGCCCTGAGGGATTCGAACCCCCGGCCTTCTGGTCCGTAGCCAGACGCTCTATCCAGCTGAGCTAAGGGCGCACATCCTGTCCTGCCGGACAGCTTTATTATAATAGCATGTCTGATTTCAAAATGCAAGAGTTTTTTTGGATTTTTTATGTTAATTTTCAAACCCTTGTAAACGCCGGGGTTCTGTGCTAAAGTGGAGTTAAAGTTTTCATTCGGGAAAGAGAGAAGCGGACCATGGAGAACTACGCATTCAAAAGCGTCGCGTTCGGCGGATTCGACAAGCAGGATGTGATCCACTATATTGAGCAGACTGCCAAGGAGGCCGCCGCCGTCCAGGAGAGGCTGCAGAAGGAGAACGAGGACCTGCAGACAGAGGCGGACAGCCTGCGGACCCAGGTCCGGGAGCTGCAGACGCGGCTGGAGACGGAGACCGCCCTCCGGGAGCAGGCCCAGTCCGAGCTGGAGCAGGAGCGCACAGCCCGGCAGGGGCTGGAGGCATTCAAGCCGGAGGCTGAACGGCTGGCCGCTGAGCTGGAGCGGCTCCGGCCGGAGGCGGAGGCCTACGCCCAGTTCCGGGACCGGGTGGGGGACATCGAGTGCGACGCCCACAAACGGGCCGCTGAGCTGGAGGCGTCCACCACCGCCAGGCTGCGCCGCACGGTGGAGCTGTTCCGGGCCCAGTATGTGACGCTGATGTCCTCCTTCGAGTCCACCGCCTCCCATGTGACGGCGGAGCTGCGGAAAGTTGAGGTCAACCTGTCTCAGCTGCCCCGGGCGATGGACCAGGCGGGGACAGAACTGAACGAGCTGGCCGCCCTGCTGGACCGGAGCACCAAGAAAGAGGAAAAAGAGCCGCGGGGTTGAGCCCCGCCGGATCTGAACGTTCGAATGGTGAGCCGTTCGAAAAACATGCATTGGTCAAAGCCGGATTGAGCCCGCAGATCGACCGCAAAGACTTGGGCGCACTCCGCGGATAATTGCCCCCGAAGCTGCCTAAGATAAGATGAACGGGGAGACTGCCCTGGAAAGGAACGACGCGCTATAGACGACCATCCGGGTATTCCTGCCGCCGGCAAGCGGCGGCAGGGAGGCCCTGAAGCCATCCATTTCGCATAGAGAAGCCCCATGACAGGAAAGAGGTGAAGAAGATGCCACTGGAAGTCATCGAGAACATCACACGCGTGGAGGCGGATAACCGGGAGCGCAAGGCCTCCGCAGAAGCAAAGGCGAAACAGATCGTCGCCGATGCACAGCGGGACGGTCTTGCGCTCTTGCAGCAGACGCGGGCTGCCGCTGCGGACCGGGGGCGGGAGCTGCTCCGTCAGGCGGAGGCAAGAGCTGCGGCCAGAGGAGACGAGATCGGGCAAGAAGCCCAGGCGGAGGCGGAGCGCCTGCGCCGTGAGGCGGAGAAGCGGCTGGACATGGCTGCCGATCTCATTGTCGGAAGGGTTGTGAAAGACTGACATGGCCATTGTAAAGATGAAGAGGCTCCGGGTGATCGCCATGGCAGCCTGCCGGGAAGAGCTGCTGGGGCAGCTCCAGCGGCTGGGCTGTGTGGAGATCCGGGAGCCGGAGACCGCCGGGGAGGACTGGTCCGGCCTGCTGGAGCGGGAGAGCTCCCGCCTGGCGGAGACCAAAGGCGCCCTGGCGGAGGTGAACACCGCCCTGGCCGCCATGCGGCGGTACGGACAGGTGAAGGACGGGCTGTTTGTCAAGCGCAGGCTCGTCACAGAGAAGGAGTTTCTGGGCGGTGGACTGGAGGCGCAGGCCAAAACCGTCACCCAGGACGTGGGGGAGCGGCTGCGGACCCTTTCCGGGATCCAGACCGAGATGTCCCGCCTTCAGGCTCGCCGGGCAGGGCTGCTGCCCTGGCAGGATCTGGACCTGCCGCTGGAGGCGGAGGGAACGGAGCACGTGCTCTCCCGCCTGGGGACCTGCCCCGCGGGAACGGACGTGGGCGCCCTGCGGCTGGAGTTGGAGGCGCTGCCTGCGGAGCTGCTGGAGATCAGCGCCGACAAGCAGCAGCGATACCTGCTGCTCCTCTGCCACCGGGCGGCGGAGGAGCCGGTAATGGAGGTCCTGCGGGCCCACGGCTTCAGCGCGGCTGCTTTTCCGGGGGTCACCGGCACGGCGGCAGCGGATCTGAAGCAGACCGACCGGCAGCTGGAGGAGCTCCAGCGCAGGCGGGAGGAGGCCGAGGCGGCCATTGCGGAGAGCGCCCGGGAGCGGGACACCCTGCGGACCTACGCGGACCGGCTGACAGCGGAGACCGCTCGGGAGAGCGCGGCGGAGCGGCTGCTTACCGACGGGACCATTGTCTTCTTCGAGGGATGGGCCCCGGCGGAGCGCATGGCGGACGTGAGCGCCCTGCTGGAGCGCCTGGGCTGTGCCTGGGAGGCGGCGGATCCCGCGCCGGAGGAGTATCCGGAGGTGCCGGTGAAGCTGAAGAACAACTGTCTGACCCGGCCGCTGAACATGGTGACGGAGATGTACTCCCTGCCTGCCTATGACAATGTGGACCCCAACCCCCTCATGGCGCCGTTTTTCATCCTCTTCTACGGTGTGATGATGGCGGATATGGGATACGGACTGCTGATGATGCTGGCCTCCGTCTTTGTCCTGCGGACATACCGCCCGAAGGGAACGATGCAGCACTTCTTCGGCCTGCTGGGCCTGTGCGGCATCAGCACCTTTGTGATGGGCGCCCTGACAGGCGGTTTCTTCGGCGATTTCCTCACCCAGCTGGCCCAGCTGATCCACCCGGAGAGCACGTTCGCCCTGCCAGCCCTGTTCACGCCGCTGGACGACACGCTGATGATTCTGGTGGGCGCCATGTGCCTGGGCTTTGTCCAGATCCTCACCGGCATGGTGATCAGCGTGGTAGGGAAACTGAAGCGCGGACAGTTCCTGGACGCGTTCTGGGAGGAGATCACCTGGTGGGTGGTCTTCGCCGGAATCGCGCTGGCAGTGCTGGGGGTGACGAACCTGGTGCTGTATGCGGGCATCGTGCTGGTGGTGGCCGGGCCTGTCATCAACGGAAAGGGATTCGGGAAGATCACCGGGATCTTCGGCTCCCTGTACAACCACGTGACCGGCTATTTCGGGGACATCCTGTCCTACTCCCGGCTGATGGCCCTGATGCTGTCCGGCAGCGTCATCGCTCAGGTGTTCAACACCTTGGGCGCCATCCCCGGCAACGTGGTGGTGTTCTTCATCGTCTCCATGGCGGGAAACGCCCTGAACTTCGCGCTGAATCTGCTGGGCTGCTACGTCCATGACCTGCGGCTCCAGTGCCTGGAGTTCTTTAAAAACTTCTATCAGGACGGCGGAAAGCCCTTCCGCCCCCTGGCGGTGGATACAAAATACGTGGATATTCAAAAAGACTGAGGAGGAATCGAGATATGGAGTTCTTTGAGGCATTCGGCGGTTTGGCATTGGGTCTGCTGGGCGCTGGTCTGGCAGCGGTCCTCTCGGGCATCGGGTCGGCCAAAGGCACCGGCATCGCAGGCGAGGCGGGCACGGGGCTTCTGTGCCAGGATCCCAGCAAGTTCGGCAAGGTGATGATCCTCCAGGTGATCCCCGGCACCCAGGGTCTGTACGGCCTGGTGGTGTGGTTCTTCGCGGTGTTCCGCATGGGGCTGCTGGACGGCACCGCCTTTGATATGACCGTGCAGGAGGGGCTGCGGTATTTCGTGGCCTGCCTGCCCATGGCGTTGGGCGGCCTGTTCTCTGCCATCGCCCAGGGCCGCGTGGCCGCCGGGTCCATCAACCTGCTGGCCAAGAAGCCCGACGACTGGTCCAAGGGCATGGTGCTGTGCATCACGGTGGAGTTCTACGCGATCCTGTCCCTGCTGGCCTCCATGCTCATGATTATCAACATCAGCGGCTGACCCTGGAGAAAGGGGACAGAGTATGAACGGTATCGACAAGATCACACAGCGGATCGGCGCGGACACCCAGGCGGAGATCGACCGCATCCTGGCGGACGCCGCCGCCCAGGCGGAGGCCGCGGCCGACAAGTTCCGCACCCAGGCGGAGGCCGAGGACCGGGACCTGCTGGCAAAGAGCGAGAGGGCCGCGGCGGAGCGGGAGGAGCGCCTTGTCAGCGCCGCCCAGATGGAGGCCCGGAAGACGCTTCTGACCGCCAAGCAGGAGATGGTGGAACGGGCTTACCAGCGGGCGCTGGAAAAGCTCCGTTCCCTGCCGCAGGAACAGTATGTGGAGCTGCTGGCGGCGCTGCTGGTGCGGGCGTCCTCCACCGGACGGGAGGAGGTTGTCTTCTCCCCGGAGGATCGGGAGGGCGCCGGCAAGGCGGCTGTGGCCCGGGCCAACGAGCTGCTGGCCAAGGAGGCCGCGCCGGAGCTGCCCCTCGGGGACGGCGTGGTAGCCAATCTTCTGAACAAGGTGGCCGCCGGCGTCAGCGCCTTCGCGCAGGGCACGGCCATGCTGGCCGTGTCGGAGGAGACCCGCGACATCTCGGGCGGCTTCATCCTGAAGGATGGGCGCATCGAGGTCAACTGCACCTTTGACGCCCTGGTGCGCGCGGAGCGGGAGCAGACCGCCGGCGAGGTGGCGAAGCTGCTGTTCCCGGAGGCGTGAGGAAGGAGGCGTCGGTTTGGCAAAGACCATCAAGGACACCGATTACCTGGTGATCTCCGCCCGGGTGAAGGCCCTGGAGACAGGGCTTCTGACGGCGGAGCGGATGGAGCAGATCCTGGATGCCAAAAGCGGCGAGGACGCGGGGAAGCTCTTGCAGGAGTGGGGGTATCCCCAGCTGGATCCCCGGCGGCCGGAGGCCATGGACGCGGCATTGTCCGCCGTGCGGGAGGCCACCTTGGCCGACTTGGCGGAGGGAACGCCGGACGCCCGGTATATCGATCTCTTCAAAGTGAAATACGACTATCATAATGTGAAGGCCCTGCTGAAGGCGGAGGCTGTGGGCACCGCCCCGGACCGTATGCTGATGGACATGGGCCGGGTAAGCACCGCCGAACTGGCAGAGGCGGTCCGATCCCGGGAGCTGGATGGCTTGCCGGAGACGCTGGCCGCGGCCGTGGTGGAGGCCCGGGAGGTGCTGGACACCACCCGAGATCCCCAGCTCAGCGACATCGTGCTGGACCGGTGGTGCTACCGGGATATGGCGGCCCTGGCAGAGGAGACCGGCAGCGCGTTCCTCCGGGGCTATGTGGCGGTGCAGGTTGACGCAGTGAACCTGCGGACGGCGGTGCGGACGCTGCGCATGGGAAAGGGGGCGGACTTCCTCCTGGGCGCGCTGCTGGAGGGGGGAGACCTCGCTCCGGATGCGGTGGCAAAGGCCGCCTCCAGCGGGGCCGCGGGCCTGCGGGAGCTCTACGGCGCCACCCGCTTCCGCGACGCCGCGGAGGCAGGGGCAGAGGCCCTGAAGGGCGGCCCCCTGACGGCGTTTGAAAAGCTCTGTGACGACGCGGTGGGGGACTATCTGGCGGGCGCTCAGTCCGTGCCTTTCGGCGAGGCCCCTCTGGTAAGCTATCTGGCCGCACGGGAGACGGAGTACACGAACCTGCGGATCCTGCTGATGGGCCGCGCCGCCGGCATCGACCCGGCGGTGATCCGCACCCGCCTGCGGGCAAGCTATGTGTAAGGAGGCGGCGCCATGGCCACAACGTATCGGATCGCCGTGATCGGCAGCTGGGAGTCCGTCATGGGCTTTCGGGCCCTGGGACTGGAGACGTATCCCGTCACCGCCCCCGAGGAGGCCCGGGAGACCATCCGGGAGCTGGCAAAGAGCGGCGACTGCGGCATCATCTATCTGACGGAGCAGCTGGCAAAGGACCTGCCGGACGTGCTGGACCGGTATAAGGACGAGCTGCGGCCCGCCATCATCCTGATCCCCGGCCGGGAGGGCTCTCTCGGCATCGGTATGAACAACATCCAGCAGTCCATTCAGAGAGCGGTGGGCGCGGATATCCTCTGAGGAGAACAGGCTGACGCCGCGGTGGCATTGCGATTTTCGACCCTGTTTGGGCCGCAATCGCGCCTCGTGTGCACACCGTCGGGTCAAGCCGGTCAGCAGGTGTTGCCGCACCTGCCGACCGGGGTCCTTCCTCGAAACAGCCTCGCTTTTTCCGCCTCTGGCGGCGTTTCGGCTGTTTTCCCTGAGACGTGCCGGCGGGCGAACCCGCCTGCGCTGAATTCCCGCGCCGGTCTGCACCCAAGGGGATTTCCGCGCCGCTTCCAGCGGCTTGGGCGCGGACTGGTGGACGCCGCCCCAGGTGGCTGAGTCGGGGATTGTTCACCGCATACACGCTGCGGCGGACATGATGAATATTTTTCTTTTGCCTTACGGTGGGAGAACTGGAAAAACCGCGGGTTTTTCCGGGCACTATTTCTTGGCTCCGGCGGTTCGCGCCGGAGGTCCTTCCGGCGAAACTGGTGTGAAAGAAGGTTGAGCGAGTTTGAGCGGTAAGATTGTGAAGGTATCCGGACCGCTGGTGGTGGCCACGGGCCTGGCGGACGCCAATATGTCCGACGTGGTCCGCGTCGGCCCCCAGCGGCTGATCGGCGAGATTTTGACGATGAAGGGGGACTCCGCCTCCATCCAGGTGTACGAGGAGACCTCCGGCCTGGGACCGGGGGCGGAGGTGGTCACCACCGGCGCTCCCATGAGCGTGGAGCTGGGCCCCGGCATGATCGAAGGCATCTATGACGGTATCCAGCGGCCGCTGGAGAAGATCGTGGAGAAGGTGGGTGCCAACATCACCCGGGGCGTGGAGGTCCCCGCCCTGGACCGGGAGAAGAAGTGGGACTTCACCGCCGTGGTCACCCCCGGCACAAAGGTGGAGGGCGGCGACGTGATTGGCACCGTGCCGGAGACGCCGGTGGTGCTCCACAAGATCATGGTGCCCCCCAACATGAGCGGCACCATTACGGACATCAGGAGCGGCTCCTTCACCGTGGAGGAGACTGTGGCCACCCTGCGCACCGACAAGGGGGAGGACGTGCCCCTGACCATGGTGCAGAAGTGGCCGGTCCGGATCGGGCGGCCCTACAAGCACAAATATCCCCCCAAGCGGCCGCTGTGCTCCGGCCAGCGGGTCATTGACACCCTGTTCCCCATTGCCAAGGGCGGCACCGCCGCCGTGCCCGGGCCCTTCGGCTCCGGCAAGACTGTGGTGCAGCACCAGCTGGCCAAGTGGGCGGATGTGGACATCGTGGTCTACATCGGCTGCGGCGAGCGGGGCAACGAGATGACCGACGTGCTCCGGGAGTTCCCGGAGCTGAAGGACCCCCGCACCGGGGAGTCCCTGATGAAGCGGACGGTGCTGATCGCCAACACCTCCGACATGCCCGTGGCCGCCCGTGAGGCGTCGGTCTACACGGGCATCACCATCGCGGAGTACTTCCGGGACATGGGCTACGACGTGGCGGTCATCGCTGACTCCACCTCCCGCTGGGCGGAGGCCCTGCGCGAGATGTCCGGCCGGCTGGAGGAGATGCCCGGCGAGGAGGGGTACCCCGCGTACCTTGCCTCCCGCCTGGCCCAGTTCTACGAGCGGGCCGGCAGCGTGGCCTGCATCGGCTCCGATGACCGCCGGGGCAGCCTCACCGCCGTGGGCGCCGTGTCGCCGCCCGGCGGCGACCTGTCCGAGCCCGTGGCGCAGGCCACCATGCGGATTGTCAAGGTCTTCTGGGCCCTGGATTCGTCCCTGGCCTACAAGCGCCATTTCCCGGCCATCAACTGGCTGAACTCCTACTCCCTGTATCTGGACTCCCTGAAGCCCTGGTTCGACGAGAACCTGGGACCGGAGTTCCTGGAGGACCGGGCCAGCGCCATGAGCATCCTCCAGAGTGAGGCCAGCCTGAACGAGATCGTCCAGTTGGTGGGCAAGGACGCCCTGTCCCCGGCGGACCAGCTGACGCTGGAGGTGGCGCGGATGGTGCGGGAGGACTTCCTGCAGCAGAACGCCTTTGCGGATGTGGACAGCTTCTCCAGCTACGACCGGCAGGAAAAGCTGCTGGCCATGGTCCTGCGGTACGACCGGCTGTGCCGGGAGGCCATCTCCAAGGGCGCGCCGGTGGCGAAGCTCTTCGCCGTTCCGTCCCGTGAGAAGATCGGCCGGGCCAAGAGCGTGCCGGCTGAGGAGTACCAGCAGGTCTACCAGCAGATCTCCGCGGAGATGGAGCAGGAGATCACCGCCATTGCGGAGGAAGGAGGAGAGGACGCATGATCCGGGAATACAGAACGGTAGAGGAGATCGCCAGTCCTCTGATGATCGTCCGCATGGTGGACGGCGTCACCTATGACGAGCTGGTGGAGGTGGAGCTCCACGACGGCTCCGTCCGCCGGGGCCAGGTGCTGGAGGTCAACGGCGACACCGCGGTGGTGCAGCTGTTCGAGTCCGCCGCCGGCATCAACCTGGCGGACGCCAAGGTCCGCTTCCTGGGCCATCCGCTGCAGCTGGGCGTGTCCGCCGATATGCTGGGCCGGGTGTTCAACGGCATGGGCCGGCCCATCGACGGCGGGCCGGAGATCCTGGCGGAGGAGTACCGGGACATCAACGGCCTGCCCATGAACCCGGCGGCCCGGGACTACCCCAACGAGTTCATCCAGACCGGCGTCAGCACCATCGACGGGCTGAACACCCTGGTCCGCGGGCAGAAGCTGCCCATCTTCTCCGGCTCCGGTCTGCCCCACGCCAATCTGGCGGCCCAGATCGCCCGGCAGGCCAAGGTGATCGGAGATGACACCTCCAAGTTTGCCGTGGTGTTCGCCGCCATCGGCATCACCTTTGAGGAGTCGGAGTTCTTCGTCAGCGAGTTCAAGCGCACCGGCGCCATCGACCGGACGGTCATGTTTTCGAACCTGGCCAACGACCCGGCGGTGGAGCGCATCGCCACCCCCCGGATGGCCCTGACCGCCGCGGAGTATCTGGCCTTTGAGAAGGATATGCACGTGCTGGTCATCATGACTGACATCACCAACTACGCCGAAGCATTGCGGGAGGTCTCCGCCGCCAAGAAGGAGGTCCCCGGCCGCCGCGGCTTCCCTGGGTATCTGTACACGAACCTGGCCACCATCTACGAGCGGGCCGGCCGCCAGCTGGGGAAGAAGGGCTCCATCACGCTGATCCCCATTCTGACCATGCCGGAGGATGACAAGACCCACCCGATCCCCGACCTGACGGGCTATATCACCGAGGGGCAGATCATCCTCAGCCGGGAGCTGTACCGCAAGGGCATCCACCCGCCGGTGGACGTGCTGCCGTCTCTGAGCCGTCTGAAGGACAAGGGCATCGGCGAGGGCAAGACCCGGGAAGACCACTCCGGCACCATGAACCAGCTGTTCGCGGCCTACTCCACCGGCAAGGACAACAAGGAATTGATGTCCATTCTGGGCGAGGCGGCTCTGACGCCCACGGACCTGCTGTACGCCAAATTTGCCGACGAGTTTGAGAAGCGGTATGTGAACCAGGGCTACGAGGAGAACCGTTCCATCCAGGAGACGCTGGACCTGGGCTGGGAGCTGCTGAGTATCCTGCCCAAGAGCGAGCTGAAGCGAATCAAGCCGGAGTATATCGAAAAGTACTGGCCCAAGAAGGAGCTGTGAGCCCCTTCCGGGGACCCCGGGATTTTGGCGGCCGCCCTCTCTTGGCTGCGGCCCATGATGAGGATTTGCCGCGCGTCTGCTGCGGCGCGGAGGCGCCGGGCCGCTGACCGCGGGCTCCCAGGCCAGGATGGAAAGAAGGCGATTGACAGATGCCCAATATCACGGTCAACCCCACCCGGATGGAGCTCACCCGCCTGAAGGGCAAGCTCCGCACTGCCCAGCGGGGCCACAAGCTGCTGAAAGACAAGCGCGACGAGCTGATGAAGCAGTTTCTGGACACGGTGCGGGAGGTCCGCGCTCTGCGGCAGGAGGTGGAGGAGGAGCTGATGACAGTCCACGGCGCCTTCACCGTGGCCTCCGCGCTCATGAGTTCCCAGGCGCTGGAACAGGCGCTGCTGGACCCCAAGCAGAGTGTGAAGCTGACGCAGACCACCAAAAATATCATGTCGGTCAACGTGCCGGTGTATGATTTCCAGACGCAGACCCGGTCTGACGCGGACATCTACCCTTACGGGTTCGCGGCCACCTCCGGCGAGCTGGACACGGCCGTGGACGCCCTGGGAAAGGTGTTCCGGAAGATGCTGAAGCTGGCGGAAGTGGAGAAATCCGCCCAGTTGATGGCGGAGGAGATCGAAAAGACCCGCCGCCGGGTGAACGCTCTGGAGTACGTGGTGATCCCAAACACCCAGGACGCCATCCGGTATATCACCATGAAGCTGGACGAGAACGACCGGGCCACCACCACCCGTTTGATGAAGGTGAAGGATATGCTGCTGCAGCAGTCCATCGAGGAACAGCGGCAGCGGGACGCGGAAGTGCTGGAGCGGTTCCGGGAGGCTTGACGAAATACGCAAAGCGGTGTAGGATAATAACGCTACACCGCTTTGCTGCGTTTAACGCGTTAGAAAGGAAGAAAAGCAACTATGCATTGCGTGACAAACATCCACGAGGACCTGTACTGGCTGGGAGGCTCTGACCGGCAGCTGGCGAAGTTTGAGAATGTGTTTCCCATTCCCCGGGGCGTCAGCTATAACGCCTATCTGGTGCTGGATGAGAAGACCGTCCTGCTGGACACGGTGGACAAGGCCGTGGGGGAGCGGTTCTTCGAGAACCTGGAGTTTGCCCTGGCCGGCCGGCCCCTGGACTATGTGGTGGTGAATCACATGGAGCCGGACCACTGCGCCACCCTGGGCGAGCTGCTGCGCCGCTGGCCGGGCGCCCAGGTGGTGGCCAACGCCAAGACTGTCCCCATGGTCAGCCAGTTTTTTGACTGTGATATCTCCAACCGGGCTGTGGTGGTGAAGGAGGGGGATACCCTCTGCACCGGCCGCCACACCTTCACCTTCCTGATGGCCCCCATGGTCCACTGGCCGGAGGTGATGGTGACCTATGACGCCGCCGACAAGGTGCTGTTCTCCGCCGACGCCTTCGGCACCTTCGGCGCCCTGAACGGCAACATCTTTGCCGATCAGGTGGACTTTGAGCGGGACTGGCTGGACGATGCCCGCCGCTACTACACCAACATCGTGGGCAAGTACGGTGCCCAGGTCCAGTCCCTGCTGAAGCGGGCCGCCGGGATGGAGATCCAGATGATCTGTCCCCTCCACGGTCCCATCTGGCGGGAGAATCTGGAGTGGTTCCTGGAGAAATACCAGCGCTGGAGCACCTACACCCCCGAAGATCGGGGCGTGGCCATCTTCTGCGGCTCCATCTACGGCCACACGGAGAACGCCGCGGAGATCCTGGCCGCCCGCTTGGCAGAGAGGGGCGTAAAGAACATCTCCCTGTACGACGTGTCCCATACGGACGTGTCCTACCTTGTCAGCGAGGCCTTCCGGTGCAGCCATCTGGTGCTGGCTTCCGCTACATATAACGGGGAGATCTACACCCCTATGGAGAACTTCCTGCGGGATCTGGCCTGCCACGGTCTCCGGGGCCGTTCCGTGGCCCTGATCGAGAACGGCACCTGGGCCGCCCGCTCCGGGATGCTGATGACCAAGCTCCTGGAGGAGATGAAAGAGATGCGGGTGATGGAGGGGACCGTGACGCTGAAGTCCTCTGTCAAGGAGGCCCAGCGCCGGGGGCTGGAGTCCTTGGCGGACGCCATTGCCGACGAGCTGCTCCATTGAGAGGATGAGAAAATACCCCTGCCGGAGTTCCGGCGGGGGCATTTTCCGTTTCAAAGGCCCGAAAGGAGCGGAAAAAACCGCCCGCCGTGATCTGCGGCGGGCGGCTTTTTTGTATGGTAACTTTACTTTACAACAGCGTGATACCAGCATCTTCACATGTTTTCATGGTGTCAGCATCCCACAGGCTCACCTGAACCTCGCCAATGTGGCAGGTGCCGATCAGCAACATGCACAGCCGGGACTGGCCAATGCCGCCGCCGATGGACTGGGGCAGCTGACCGTTCAGCAGCATCTTGTGGAAGGGCAGCTCCCGGCGCTGGTTGCAGTTCGCAGCAGTCAGCTGGCGGTCCAGAGCCGCGGCGTCCACCCGGATGCCCATGGAGGACAGCTCGAAGCTCCGCTCCAGAATGGGGTTCCACATGAGGATATCGCCGTTCAGCTCCCAATCGTCGTAGTCGGGAGCGCGGCCGTCATGGCGCTTGCCGGAGGCTAGGGTCTTGCCGATCTGCATCAGAAACACGGTGTGATGCTTGCGGCAGATCTCCACCTCCCGCTCGTTGGGCGTCAGGTCGGGATAGCGGTCCTCCAGCTCCTGGGTGGTGATGAAGTACACGTCCCGGTCCGGCTTGAAGGTCAGGGCAGGGAAGGCGTTGCGCAGGGCAGCGGAGGTGTCGCAGATGGCGCCCACGATGTCGCGCACCGTCTCCTTCAGGTACAGCACGTTCCGGTCTTTGGGAGAGATATGCTTCTCCCAGTCCCACTGGTCCACATAGATGGAGTGGAGGTTGTCCACCTCCTCGTCCCGCCGGATGGCGTTCATGTTGGTGTAGAGGCCCGTTCCCTCGGGGAACTCGTACCGCTTCAGGGCCAGGCGCTTCCATTTGGCCAGGGAGTGGACCACCTGACCGTCGGTGCCCACATCGGGGATGTCAAAGGAGACAGGGCGCTCCACGCCGTTCAGGTCATCGTTCAGGCCGGTGCGGCCGTCCACGAACAGGGGGGCGGAGACCCGGTGCAGGTTCAGGCGCACACAAAGGCTGTGCTGAAACTCCTGGTGGATCAGCTCGATGGCCCGCTGGAGCTCGTTGTTGCTGAGGGGCATCCGGTAGCCGGAGGGGATGGTGGTTTTACTCATAGTCGGAAATGCATCCTTTCTGTGGATTGTGATTCAGAGGAACAGCCCCGCGGCGAGGGGCGTCACGTAGGCCTCCGTCAGCGCCGCCAGGATCAGCAGCGGCAGCAGAAGGAAGACCAGCAGCCGGGCCGCCAGCCCCAGGCACGCGCCCAGAGGAAGGGCGGCCGGATCGCGGCGGCAGCGGCGGGTCAGGTGCCCGCAGATGTACAGCCCCATGGAAAAGGCCAGGATCAAGGCGGGCAGCTCGAAAATCCCGTGGGGCAGCAGGCTGGCGGCATACAGCAGCATGGTGGTGTCCGTGGCGGCATAGCAGGCGGCGAGGCCGCCCAGCAGCACCGCGTTCACGCCCAGCGCCAGGGCCGGGAGACGCACAAAGGGGATCAGCCCATAGAGCATGGTGACGGCACAGGCCCGCAGATTGTTGGCCAGCAGCAGAAGCGGGGAGAGGTTCCCGGCCCCGTCCGTCAGGTCCATGCCCTGGAACAGGTGCTGGAGATAGGCGGAAAAGCCGAGCCGCAGCTCCGGCACCGCCAGACACACGCCGAAGGCCAGGAAGACCAGCAGGAAAAAGGCGATGGCGGCGCGCCGGACCTCGGCCTCATATCCGTTCCGCCAGGCCCGGAGCACCGGGGCGAACTGGGCCGCCAGAAACCGCCTCATGCCCGGAGCTTGTCCAGGCCCAGCCGCAGGCGGCGCAGGGTCTCATCCTTACCAAGGATGTGGCAGATTTCCACGGCGCCGCCGGGGGTCACCAGCTTGCCGGCCGCGGCGATCCGCACCGGCCACATGAGGGTGGCGTTCTTCACGCCCAGGTGTTCCGCCAGGGCGATCAGGGTGTCGTGGACTGCGTCCGCCGTCCAGTCGCCGATGCCCTCCAGGGCGGGAATGGCGGCCTCCAGCATGGCCTGGGAGACCTCGGGATTCGTCTTGGATTTCTTGTTGGTGAAGCACTCCACGCCGTAGTCCGGCAGCTGGTCGAAGAAATCCACCTTCTCCGGGATCTCGGTCAGCTTCTCACAGCGGGCCTGGAGCAGGGCGGCCACGGCGGACACATCAATGGCGGGGTTCTTCACGGCCTCACGGATATAGGGCTCCGCCGCTTTGGCGAAGTCCTCCGGCGCCATGGCGCGGAGATACGTGGCGTTGAAGTACGTGAGCTTGTCGATGTCAAAAATGGCGGGGGACTTGGAGATACCGGCGATATCGAAGGCCTCCACCAGCTCGCTGAGGGAGAAGATCTCCTGCTCGCTGCGCTCGCCCTTGGGGGCCCAGCCCAGCAGAGCCACATAGTTCAAAATGGCCTCCGTCAGATAACCCTGGGCCTTCAGGTCCTCGTAGGAGGGGTCCCCGTGGCGCTTGGACATCTTGTGCTGGGCGTCCCGCATGACGGGGGAGCAGTGGACGTAGGTGGGCACCTCCCAGCCGAAGGCCTGGTACAGCAGGTTGTACTTGGGGGCGGAGCTCAGGTACTCGCTGCCCCGTACCACGTGGGTGATGCCCATCAGGTGGTCGTCCACCACATTGGCGAAGTTGTAGGTGGGCAGGCCGTCCCGCTTCAGCAGCACCTGGTCGTCCAGGGTCTTGTTCTCCACGGTGATGTCGCCGAAAATGGCGTCGTGGAAGGTGGTGGTGCCCTCGCGGGGGATCCGCTGGCGGATCACATAGGGCTCGCCGGCCTCCACACGCTGTCGGGCCTCCTCCGGGGACAGATCCCGGCAGGGATCGTCGGCGCGGTCAAAGTCACCGGCGTCCTCCTCGGATGCGGCCTTCTCGCAGAAGCAGTAGTAGGCGGCGCCCTTTTCCACCAGCAGGTGGGCGTAGGGCTGATACAGGTCCCGGCGCTCCGACTGGATATAGGGGCCCACGGGGCCGCCTACGTCGGGGCCCTCGTCATGGGTCAGGCCGCACTCCGCCATGGTGCGGTAAATTACGTCCGTGGCGCCCTCCACCAGGCGGCCCTGGTCGGTGTCCTCGATCCGCAGGATGAACGTGCCGCCGGCGTGCCGGGCGATGAGCCAGGTGTACAGGGCCGTCCGCAGATTGCCCACGTGCATATAGCCGGTGGGAGAGGGGGCGAACCGGGTGCGGACCTTCCCCTTGGGGATGCGGGCCTCCATCTCCTGGAAAAAGCTCTGATCCAATGCCATGCAAATACCTCCATATCGGGTAAATTACAAAAAATAACAACGTACATTATCCCCTGAAACCCTTGGAATGTCAAGGGCTGATTCTGTCCGGCGGCACACGGGCGCCGGACGCGGGGGGCAGGGTGGGGGCGGTATACATCCGCTCCGGGAGATGGTCGTCCCCGGTGACCATGGTCAGAAACGTCCAGCCGTACCGCTCGTAAAAGGCGGTGTGGTCCGTCACCAGGTAGAGCCGGGGGATCCCCATGGCGCCCAGGTCCCGCCGGATGAAGTCCAGCAGGCGCCCGGCGGTCCCGCGGCCCCGCCAGGGGGGCTCCACAAACAGGGCGCAGAGATTGGGCGTCAGGTCCTTCCGGTCGTGGAAGTCGTTTGCGATGACGCCGGCCCCGGCCAGCAGGCGCCCGCCGTCCCGGACCACGTACCACTGGGGAACCGGCGCCTTCCGGCGGAGGCACTGCTCCATGCTCTCCCGGTAGGACTCCGCCGGGATTCCCCAGCGGCGGCTGAACCAGACGGCGGCCGCGTCCGCCAGGACGGGCGCGTCCCGCAGGGGGAGAATGGGCTGTTCCATACGGCTCCTTTCTGAGACTGCGAATATACAGCAAAAAATCCCGAACCGGGTGGTTCGGGATTTCGTTTGTCCATGTCAGACCGCTCTGGTGACCTTGCCGGAACGCATACACCGGGTACAAACATACACATGGCGGGGAGAGCCGTCGACAATTGCCTTCACACGCTTCACATTGGGCTTCCACATCCGATTGGAACGCCGATGAGAGTGAGAGACCTTGATGCCGAACGTAACGCCCTTATCGCAGAACTCGCACTTAGCCATCCGTTGCACCTCCTTGCTGTTGCGTACTTCCATGCCATCTGCAGGCACAACTGGTATCATAACAGAAAAGTTTTGAAAATGCAAGTAAAATTTTCAAAAAAACACAAGCTTTTTTCAACTGTACGCCAAGGGGGCGTCAGCGCACCGCCGCTTCCCCGGCAAATACCGCCGCAACGCCGAGGATCAGGCTTGCCGCCGCATAGAGCAGGGCCGCCGCCGTGCGCCCGCTTTGCAGAAGATCTCCGGTTTCCAGGGCAAAAGAGGAGAAGGTGGTGAAGCCCCCGCACACCCCTGCCTTCAGGAAGAGCACCAGCTTGGGGTCGGGGGCGGCCCGCTTCAGGGCCAGCGCCGTCACGGCGCCGATGAGAAAGGAGCCGATCAGGTTGATGGCAAGCGTCCGGACGGGAAAGCCCCAGTCCCTTCCCAGTGGAATCTGCCCAGCCAGATAACGGCACACGGACCCCAGGAATCCCCCAAGCCCCACGGCAATACAGTTCAGCATGGATGCCACGCTCCTTTTCATGTCATCTGTGGAAATACCACCGGCCGCACCTATGGTAACACAACCGGCGGCCGGAGGCAAGAGCCCGCCCCGCTCCGACAGACCGGCCGGATTCGGCCGCGGGCACAGGGCCCGACCGGGAAACCGGCGGCTGGGTGTTGCGCAAGCGGTGAGATTCATATATAATAGAGTTACTTCCGCACACCGGAGCGCGGGTGCGGCGATCCATCCACCGCGCCGGGCGTGGGCCCGGCCTGGGAGAAAACCGGCGTCCCAGTCCCGGGCGCCGCAAGAAAAGGGGAGGACACGATGCAAGAACATGGCCTGAAGATCTCGGAGCTGGTCACCCTCTTCAATCTGGAGGTGCTGAACAGGGGCAGCGACTATGACACGGCGCTGCTCACTATCACGGACGTGAACCGTCCCGGCCTCCAGTTTCATAGCTTCTACGACTACTTTGACCCCCGCCGCCTCCAGGTGCTGGGCAAGGCGGAGATCACCTATCTCAAGGGGTTGACGACGGAGCAGCGGCGCAAGTGCTTCGACGACCTGTTTCTTTACGACATCCCGGCCCTGGTGATCTCCCGGGGGCTGGACTGCTTCCCGGAGTGCCTGGAGAGCGCCCGGGTCCACGAGCGGACGCTACTGCGGACCGAGGAGACCACCGTGGAGTTCACCAGCCACACCATCGAGTATCTGAACCGGGTGCTGGCGCCCTGCGTCACCCGCCACGGCGTACTGCTGGACATCTCCGGCGAGGGCGTGATGATTACCGGCGACTCCGGCATCGGCAAGAGCGAGTCCGCCATTGAGCTCATCATGCGGGGCCACCGGCTGGTGGCGGATGACGCGGTGGAGATCCGCCGCATCTCCAACCAGCTGATCGGCACCGCGCCGGAGGTGATCCGCCATTATATCGAGCTGCGGGGCATCGGCGTCATCGACGTGCGCCAGCTCTTCGGCATGAGCGCCATCATGGAGGAATCCCGGATCGACCTGGTGGTCCAGTTCGAGCAGTGGGACGAGACGAAGTTTTATGACCGGCTGGGCATTGAGGATCACCACATCGACATCATGGGCGTGGAGATCCCCTGCGTCACCATCCCGGTGCGGCCGGGCCGGAACCTGGCCAGCATCGTGGAGGTGGCGGCCATGAACAACCGCCACCGGCGTTACGGCTTCAACGCCGCCCAGGAGCTGGCCCAGCGGGTGGACCTGCGGGCGGAGCAGGGCAGCCGGAAACAGAAATGAGCGGATTCTTCATCGGTATCGACGTGGGCGGCACCAACCTGAAGGCGGGCCTGACGGACGAGACGGGCCGCCTTCTGGCGGCGGCGCGCCGCCCCCTGGACTTCCGGGGGGCGGAGACCTTTGCGGCGGACCTGGCGGATCTGGCGGCGGAGGTGCTCTCCACCGCCGGAGCGGTGCCCGGGGACGCGGAGGGCGTGGGCATCGGCCTGCCGGGGGCCGTCTCCGGCGGAGAGGTTCTGTACACCACCAACATCCCCCTGGAGCGGACGGATCTGGCGGCCTTGTTCCGCCGGCGGCTGGACCTGCCAGTGCTGCTGGGCAACGACGCGGACTGTGCTGCCGTAGGGGAGTATTTCCAGGGCGCGGGCCGGGGTCTGCGGGACTTCGTGGTGCTGACCCTGGGCACCGGCCTGGGGGCCGGAATCATTCTGGACGGCCGCCTGCGGGGCGGCGAATCCTCCAGCGAGGCGGGGCACATGGTGCTCCATGCCGGAGGAGAGCCCTGCCCCTGCGGGCGCAGGGGCTGCTGGGAGCAGTACGCCTCCGCCACGGCGCTGATTCGCCGGACGGAGGCGGCCATGGCCGCCCATCCGGAGAGCGCCCTCTGCCGTCTGGCAGAAGAGGCCGGCGGCGTGGACGGCCGGACGCCCTTTCTGGCGGCAGAGGCGGGGGACGAGACGGCCCTTGCCGTCTGCCGCGCCTATGTGGAGGAGCTGGCGGAGGGCACGGCCAGTCTCATCAACATCCTCCGGCCGGAGGCGGTGGCCTTCGGCGGAGGTGTGGCCGGGGCGCCGGAGCATCTGCTGCTGGAGCCCCTGCGCCGCCGGGTCGGGGCGCTGTGCTTCTCCCGCCACGGCGGGCGGGCCACCCGCATCCTCCGGGCGGAGCTGGGCAACGACGCCGGCGTCATCGGTGCGGCCCTGCTGGGCCGGGTAATCTGAAGTATGAGGAGGTCCAGAAATGGACTGGTGGATCACATTTGACCAGCAGGCGGCGGATTATCTGCCGGACCTGCGGATCGAGAAGGAGGAGCCCATGGACCGGCACACCTCCTTCCGCATCGGGGGGCCGGCCCGGCGCATGGCTTTTCCGGAGCGGGGAGAGCAGCTGGTGCTGCTGCTGGACATGGCCGCCCGCTGCGGCGCCCGTCCCCTGGTGATGGGCAACGGAACCAACCTGCTGGCCCCGGACGAGGGGCTGGACCGGCTGGTGATCGACACCTCCGCCGGCCTGAGCCGAGTGGAGGCCGGCGGGACGCCGGGGACCATTCTGGCGGAGGCGGGGGCCTCCCTGGCCCGGGTGGCGGATTTCGCCTGCCGGCAGGGGCTGGCGGGCCTGGAGTTCGCCCACGGCATCCCGGGCACGGTGGGCGGCGCGGTGTGCATGAATGCCGGCGCCTACGGCGGGGAGATGGCCCAGGTGGTGCGGGAGGCAACCCTGCTGCTGCCGGAGGAGGGCATCCGGACCCTCACCGGGGCGGAGATGGCCTTCGGCTACCGCCGCAGCTTTCTGACGGATCACCCGGATGCGGTGGTGCTGCGGGCGGAGTTCTGCCTGACGCCCGGCGACCCGGCGGCAATCCGGGGCCGGATGAAGGAGCTGCTGGAAAAGCGCAGGGCCAGCCAGCCGCTGGAGTTCCCCAGCGCGGGCAGCACCTTCAAGCGGCCGGAGGGCTATTACGCCGGGACGCTGATCGACCAATGCGGCCTGAAGGGGCTGACGGTGGGCGGCGCCCAGGTCAGCGAGAAGCATGCGGGCTTTGTCATCAACCGGGGCGGCGCCACCTGCGCCGACGTGAAGGAGCTGATCCGCCAGATCCAGGAGCGGGTCTTTGCGCAGGCCGGCGTCCGGCTGGAGCCGGAGGTCCGGATCATCGACTGAGAAAGGGGCGGTGCGGACATGGAAATCCTCATCATCTCCGGCCTCTCCGGGGCCGGGAAGAGCAAGGCGGCCTCCTTTTTGGAGGACATGGGCTTTTATATCGTGGACAATATGCCCGCCGCCATGATCCTGAAATTTGCGGAGTTCTGCGCCGGGGGCAACGGCCGCTACGACCGGGTGGCCCTGGTGTACGACGTGCGGACGGCCAGCTCCTTCACGGAGCTGTTCGACGTGCTGGATAAGCTGAAGGACATGGAGGCCCAGTGCCGGATGCTGTTTCTGGAGGCCGCGCCGGAGGTCATCATCAAGCGGTACAAGGAGACCCGCCGCCGCCATCCCCTGGCGGCAGACACCGACTCCCTGGAGGAGGCGGTGAAGAAGGAGCGGGCCATGATGGCCCCCGTCAAGGAGCGGGCGGACTTTGTTATCGACACCTCCCGCACCTCCACCGCCCAACTGCGGGGAGAGCTGCTGCGCCTCTTCGGCCAGGAGGGGGAGAAGGGGGGGATGACGGTGAGCGTCACCTCCTTCGGCTTCAAGTACGGCCTGCCTCTGGAGGCGGATCTGGTGTTTGACGTGCGGTTCATGCCGAATCCCTTCTATATGGAGGACCTGCGTCCCCGGACGGGGCTGGACCAGGCGGTGGCGGACTATGTGTTCCACTTCCCACAGACCCAGGACTACATGCGCCGTTTGGAGGACCTGCTGGCCTTCTCCCTGCCCCTGTACGCGGAGGAGGGAAAGACCTCTCTCACCATCGCCGTGGGCTGCACGGGGGGGCACCACCGCTCCGTGGCGGTGACCCATGCCCTGGCGGGCTTCATCCACGGCCTGGGCTATCAGGTGCTGGAGAACCACCGGGACATGACCCGGGGAGGCTGAGCCGTGAGGGAGCAGGAATACCGCGTCCCCCGAGCCCATGGCCCCAAGGTGGCCGTCATCGGCGGCGGCCACGGCCTGTCCAACATGCTGCGGGGACTGAAGCAATATACGGAGAACATCTCCGCCATCGTCACGGTGGCGGATGATGGCGGCGGCTCCGGCATGCTGCGCCAGGACCTGGGGATGCCTCCGCCGGGGGACATCCGCAGCTGTATGGAGGCCCTGGCAAACACGGAGCCGGTGATGCGGGAGCTGCTCCACTACCGCTTCACCGAGGGGAGCCTGGCGGGGCAGAGCTTTGGCAACCTGTTTCTGGCGGCGCTGAACGGCATCTCCCCGTCCTTTGACGCGGCGGTGCGCCGCATGAGCCAGGTCCTGGCCATCACCGGACGGGTGCTGCCGGTGACCACAGCGGACGTCCAGCTGGAGGCGGAATTTGAGAACGGCGCCACGGTGGTGGGGGAGTCCAAGATCTTTTACTGCAAAAAGCAGGAGGACTGCCGCATCCGCCAGGTGCGTCTGATCCCCTCCCGGCCCAAGGCCCTGCCGGAGGCGGTCTCCGCCATCGCCGACGCGGATATGATCGTCCTGGGGCCCGGCAGCCTGTACACCAGCATCATCCCCAATCTGCTGGTGGATGGCATCGTGAAGGCGATCCGGGAGTCCGACGCCCTGAAGGTCTATGTCTGCAACGTCATGACCCAGGAGGGTGAGACGGAGGGCTACACCGTATCCGACCACATCGCCGCCATCTTCGCCCATTCGGCGCAGGGCCTGTTCCGCCTGTGCCTCACCAACTCCTCGCCCATCCCCAAGGCGGTGGCCGCCCGGTACGCGGAGGAGGGGGCCGAGCGCATCCGCTGCGACAAGTCCGCCTGCGCGGCCCTGGGCGTGGAGGTCGTGGAGCGGCCGGTGGCCACGGTGGAGAGCGGCTTTGTCCGCCACAGCTCCGCGGCCCTGGCCCGGGAGCTGATCCTGCTCCATGCGGAGCGGAGCGTCCGGATCGCCGGTGCCCGATTCCGCCCCCGGGAGGACGCCTACCAGATGGAGGAGCGGAAATGAGCCCCACAATTACCCAGAGTTGGAGGAGACCCACCCATGTCCTTTTCCTTTGAAGCCAAAAACGAGCTGTGCCGCCTGCCGGTGCAGAAGCTGTGCTGCGCCCGGGCGGAGGCCTACGGCATCCTGCTGTACTGCAACACCTTCAGCGCAAGCGAGGTGCGGATCATCACCGGGAACCCCGCTCTGGCTGCCCGGCTTCCCAAGCTGTTTCACCGGGCCTTCGGCCTGCGGTTCGACCGGTTGCCGGAGGAGGGGGAGAGCGGCAAGCTGGTGTTCCAGATCACAGACGGCGGCAAGCTCCGCCGGATCGTGGACCTGCTGGGCTTCAGCCCGGAGCAGAACCTGGCCCTGCACATCAACTTCGGATTGCTGGAGGAGGAGTGCTGCCGGGCGTCCTTCCTGCGGGGGGTGTTCTTCGCCGGGGGCAGCGTCACGGACCCGGCCAAGCGGTACCACCTGGAGCTGGCGACCTCCCACCTGCAGGTGAGCCGGGAGCTGGAGGTGCTGCTGCGGGAGTGCGGCTATCCCCCCAAGAGCGTGGCTCGCAACGGCAGCTTCATCACCTACTTCAAGCAGAGCGACCAGATCGAGGACTTCCTGACGCTGATCGGTGCGCCCGTGGCCGCCATGAGCGTCATGTCCGCCAAGCTGGAAAAGGACCTGCGCAACAGCGTTAACCGCCGCCTCAACTGCGACAGCGCCAATCTGGACAAGGCGGTGGAGGCGGCCCAGGAACAGCTGGAATCGATCCGGAAGCTCCAGCGGGCGGGCCTCCTGGACCAGCTGCCGGACAAGCTCCAGCTGACGGCGGCCCTGCGGCTGGAGAATCCGGAGCTGACCCTCAGTGAGCTGGCGGAGGAGTTTGACCCGCCGGTGACCAAGTCCTGCCTGAACCACCGGCTGCGGAAGATCACCCAGCTGGCAAAAGGACTATAAAGTAAATGCGCTTTACAATTTATCAAAGAAAAATTGGAGGAATATACAATGGATCGCTGTGCGGCAGCCTATGCATATCACAAACAGGGGTATAACTGTGCCCAGTCTGTGGCCGGGGCCTTTGCGGACCTGACGGGCACGGCGCCGGAGCAGCTGATGGCCGCCATGGGCGGCTTCGGCGGCGGCGTGGGCGGCAGCCATGAGGAGCTGTGCGGCGCCGTCAGCGGCGGCGTGCTGGTGCTGAGTCTGCTGCACCCCCATACGGACGGAGAGGACAGGGCCGGAAAGGTGCGCCTCTACGCCCAGGCCAAGGAGTTCCGCCGCCGGTTCCAGGAGGTGTTTGGCCTGACCCGGTGCGGAGACCTGCTGCGGGCCCGGCCCGGCGTCACAGAGAGGAACCCGGCCTCCCAGCGGCTGGGAGTCACCGCCCACTGCGACAACATGATCGTCACGGCTGTGGAGATCCTGGAGCAGATGCTGCAGGAGGAGCCCGCATGACCTGGGCAGAGCTGTATTCAGAGGCTGCGCGGCCCACGCTGGAGGAAATCGACGCCTATGCGCATACGCCCCTTTGGCCGCAGCTGCGCGCGTATCTGGCGGCGGCCTATGGGGCGGGACCGCGGCTGGAGTACAGCCGGTGCGGTCTGGAGCCGGGATGGAATGTGAAGTTCCGCAGGGGCAGCAAGTCTCTCTGCACGGTCTACCTGCGGCCTGGGTTTGTGACGGCCATGGTTTCTGTCGCGCCCAAGGATGAGGAGGCCGCCCAGATGGTCCTGCTCACCTGCACGGCAGAGACACAGGCGGTCTACCATCGGTCCGCTGCATCCAAAATGGGCCGCTGGCTCATGCTGGACATCACGTCACCGGAGATGCTGGAGGATGTGAAAGCTCTGCTGGCCGTGCGGGTCAAGCCCGCAGAGTGAGCACCCCGCCCTTTGCAAGGACGGCGCGTGCGATTTTGGAAAGGAACATGCTATGTCTTTTGTCCATCTCCACGTTCATACGGAATTCAGCTTATTGGACGGCGCCTGCCGCATCCGGGACCTGCCCGGCATCGTGAAGGCCATGGGCCAGACCGCCTGCGCTGTCACGGACCACGGCGTCATGTACGGTGCCGTGGACTTTTACCGCGCCTGCAAGGCGGAGGGGGTCAAGCCTATCATCGGCTGCGAGGTGTACGTCACCCCCCAGGGCCGGACCCGGTTCGACAAGGTCCACGAGCTGGACGCGGAGAGCCGCCATCTGGTGCTGCTCTGCGAGAACGAGGAGGGCTACCGGAACCTGTCCTACCTGGTGTCCATGGGCTGGACAGAGGGCTTCTATATCAAGCCCCGGATCGACCTGGAGCTGCTGCGGCAGTACAGCGGGGGACTGATCGCCCTGTCGGCCTGCCTCGCCGGGGAGATCCCCCGGCGGCTGCGGAACGGGGAGTACGAGAACGCCAAGGCCTATGCCCTGGAGCTCTCCCACATCTTCGGCCCGGACCGCTTCTATCTGGAGCTCCAGGACCACGGCATCCGGGACCAGGCCATCGTGAACCAGGGCATCCTCCGCATCCACCGGGAGACGGGGCTGCCTATGGTGTGCACCAACGACGCGCACTACCTCCGGAAGGAGGACGCGGAGGCCCACGATGTACTGCTGTGCATCCAGACCGGCAAGACCATCGACGACGAGAACCGGATGCGCTATGAGCCCCGGAACTTCTACCTCCGCAGCGAGGCGGAGATGGCGGCCCTGTTCGCGGGCTACGAGGGCGCGCTGGAGAACACGTCGAAGATCGCCGACATGTGCAATCTGGACTTTTCCTTCGGCAAGTACCACCTGCCGGAATTCCGGCTGCCGGAGGGGTACGACAGCTTTTCCTATCTGAAAAAGCTCTGCGACGAGGGCTATCGGGAGCGGTATGGAACGGATGACCAGTACCGGGACCAGCTCCGGTACGAGCAGGACATGATCGAGAAGATGGGCTTCACCGACTACTTCCTGATCGTCTCCGACTTCGTCCGCTATGCCAGAAGCGCAGGCATCCCCGTGGGGCCCGGCCGGGGCAGCGCCGCGGGCAGCATGGTCAGCTACTGCCTCCACATCACGGACATCGACCCCATGAAGTACAACCTGTACTTCGAGCGGTTCCTGAACCCGGAGCGGGTCAGCATGCCGGATATCGACATGGACTTCGGCGACACCCGCCGGGGCGAGGTGGTGGACTACGTCCGCCGGAAGTACGGGGACGACCACGTGGCCCAGATCGTCACCTTCGGCACCATGGCCGCCCGGGGCGCCATCCGGGATGTGGGCCGGGCGCTGAACATACCCTATGCCGACGTGGATGTGGTGGCAAAGCAGGTGCCCGCCGGGCCCGGCGCCCTCCACATCACCCTGGACGACGCCCTGCGCCTGTCCAAGCCCCTGCGGGAGCAGTACGAGACCGACGAGCAGGTGAAAAAGCTCATCGACACCGCCAAGGCCACTGGAGGGGATGCCCCGCCACGCCTCCACCCACGCCGCCGGCGTGGTCATCACCAAGCGGCCGGTGTACGAGTACGTGCCCCTGGCGAAGAACGACGACGCCGTGGTGTGCCAGTACGTCATGACCACCCTGGAGGAGCTGGGCCTCTTAAAGATGGACTTCCTGGGCCTGCGCAACCTGACGGTGCTGGATGACGCGGTGAAGATGGTCCAGGAGCGCCTGCCGGACTTCAAGCTCTCGGACATCCCGGAGGACGACCCGGAGACCTTTGAGATGATCTCTGCCGGCAAGACCTCCGGCGTGTTCCAGATGGAGTCGGCGGGCATGACCGGCGTCTGCGTGGGCCTCAAGCCCCAGAACATCGAGGATATCACCGCCATCATCGCCCTCTACCGCCCCGGCCCCATGGACTCCATTCCCCCGGTTCATCGCCTGCAAGCATGACTCCAGCAAGATCAAGTACCTCCACCCGTCCCTGGAGCCGATCCTCTCCGTCACCTACGGGTGCATCGTCTACCAGGAGCAGGTCATCCAGATCTTCCGCAGGCTGGCGGGATACTCTCTGGGGCAGGCGGACATGGTGCGCCGGGCCATCTCCAAGAAAAAGGCCGCCCAGATCGAGAAGGAGCGGGAGGCATTCCTCCACGGCGATCCGGAGCGGAACATTGCGGGCTGCGTGGCAAACGGCATCCCGGAGGAGACGGCCCAGGCCATCTATCAGGATATCTACGACTTTGCCAACTACGCGTTCAACAAGGCCCACGCCGTCTCCTATGCGGTGGTGGCCTATCAGACCGCCTGGTTCAAGTGCCACTACACCCGGGAGTACATGGCGGCGCTGCTGACCAGCGTGCTGGACAACTCCGATAAGGTGGCGGGCTACATCAGCGAGTGCCGGGACTGCGGCATCGCCCTGCTGCCGCCGGACATCAACCGCTCCGCCGACCGCTTTACTGTGGAGGAGGGGGGCATCCGCTTCGGGCTGGTGGCCATCAAGAACATCGGCCGGGGCTTTATCCAGGCGGTGATGCGGGAGCGGGAGCAGGCGCCCTTCACGTCCCTCTACGACTTCTGCGACCGAATGGCGGGCAGCGACATCAACAAGCGGGCGGTGGAGAACCTGATCCGCTCCGGCGCCTTCGATGCCCTGGGGGCCAGGCGGTCCCAGCTGATCCAGGTGTACGAGTCCGTCATGGACGCGGTGGCGGACAGCCGCCGCCAGAACTTGGAGGGGCAGATGGATTTCTTCTCCCTGGCGGACGGCGGCAGCGGCGGGAGAAAGAATGTGAAGGAAATCCCCTTGCCGGACATCGACGAGTACACCCCCGAGGAACGGATGCTGATGGAGAAGGAGACCACGGGCCTCTATCTCTCCGGCCACCCCATGGACCAGTACCGGGAGGCGGTGCGGCGGCTGGGGGCGCCCACTATCGGCTCCATTCTGGGAGACTTCGCCCAGGAGGGCGGCCCCACACGGTTCGCCGACGACCAGCGGATCACCATCTGCGGCATCGTCACCTCCAGCAAGACGAAGACCACCCGCAACAACTCCCTGATGGCCTATGTGACGGTGGAGGACGACACCGCCTCCATCGAGCTGCTGTGCTTCGCCCGGGTGCTGGAGTCCTGCGGGCCGTACCTGAAGGAGAACCAGGCAGTGGTGGTGAAGGGGCGGCTCTCCGTCCGGGACGAGAAAGCGCCCCAGATCCTCTGCGACAGCGCGTATCCGCTCTCTGCCGCAGGCGCTCCGGCGGCGGAAGGGCAGGCCGCGAAAGCGCCGGATCAGGTGCTGTACCTGAAGTTCCCCAGCCTGGACCACCCCAGCGTGCGCCACATGAAGCTGGTGTTCCAGATGTTTCCCGGCAACGCCGCTGTGAAGATGGTGATGGCGGACACCCGCAAGGTCTACGGCACCCATGCAAGCCTCCACGAGGCCCTGCTGCAGGAGGCCCGGGAGACGTTGGGAGAGGCCAATGTGGTGGTGAAATAGAACGGAACGCCCGTGTCCAAAAGGACACGGGCGTTTTTCATTCACAAGCGCCGTTTCAGCTTCAAGACCAGCTCCACAACCCCGGCGCCCAGGGTCAGGCAGGCGGCCTGGATGGCCCGGAGTCCCGGCCCTTCACTGCCGGGGATGGGGATTGTGCTGGCCCAGAGGAAAAGGATCAGGGCCAAAGCTGCCGCCCCCGCTGTCAGCAGCCAGCCGCGCCGCCAGCGGCGCAGCAGCCAGCGGAACAGCAGACCGGCCAGAAGGGGGAAGACCGCGACGAGCATCCAGTTCCATACGATCTGAAGCAAGAGAATCCCTCCTTATCTCCCAAAACGGGCCGACAGGCCGTGGAGCGGGGACCCGGCGGCCAGGAGAAGGAGCCCCCTCGCCGCCCCTCCTTACGGGGCCTCGTCCTCCGGCTCGGAGGACATCAGGGCCCGCATGATCTCGCCGTACAGCCGCTCCGGGGATTTCTGGAACCGCTCCGTCAGCATGGCGGCCATGTCCTCCCGGGGGATGGCCAGCCGCAGGTCCATCACGCTGCCCATGTCGTCCGACAGCTCCAGCCGCACCGTGTAGGTGCCGTTGGGCCGCTTCTCCGTGGAGGCCTTCACCTGGCTCTTGCGCCGCAGGTGGCGGTTGCAGGCCGCCAGGTTCTTGTCGCACCGCAGCCGCACGGAGTAGGGGAGGCTGGACTCGCAGATCCGGCTGTTCCGCAGGCCCTTGTCGGTGATGGCGTACAGCCCGTCCGCAGACAGCGTCAGATGCTCAGTCCGCACCAGATCGGAGAGGCACTCGGCAAAGTCGAAATAGTCCACGCCCTCGTCGCACATGGCCAGATCCCACACGGTATCAAAGGGAATCGGCTCGATCACCCGGGCGGTGATATACAGAATCAGAAACTTGATCTCCAGCTTGTCATGGATAAAGCCGGGCATCCGCGTCACCTCCTTGGAATGGGATTGGATACAATTGTATTATACCGCAGGACCGCCGGGTTTGTATAGTCCGAATTTCCCCGCCGCCGCACCAATGGGAGCCGGGCGCATACACTGGATTGAAAGAGCTTCTCTTTCATCCAGCTACTTATTAGGAGGTATTGCAATGCCCGAGAAAGTTATGCCCGGTCCCGTGGAGGACTCCTGCGGCATCCGGGAGGCGGTTTGCATCCATACCAGGAAGATTTTTGATTCCTGCCGCGATAAGGACTGCATCGAGGACCTGCGGTTTTACCCCAAGCTGCAGTGTGTGGACATCATCAACCGCGCCCTGTCCGTGAAGGGCGGCAGCGCCAAGCTGCTGTACGTCTATGTGGATGTGGAGCCCGTCAGCTTCAACCGGGGCTTCTACACCGTGGATATGCGCTTCTTCTACCATGTGACGCTCCAGGCCTATCTCAGCTGCCCGGTGCCGGTGACGGTGGAGGGCCTGTGCGTCTTTGACAAGCGGGCCATCCTGTTCGGCAGCGAGGGGAACGCCAAGATCTTCTCCTCCGAGATGCGGGCCGGAGAGCCGGATCCCCAGATGATGCAGCGGTCCAATACGCCCATCGCCGTGGTGGAGGCCGTGGACCCCATCGTGCTGGACGCCCGCATCATGGACTGCTGCTGCAAGCGGGACTGCGACTGCGACCTGTGTGAAATCCCCACCTTCGTGGGCGACTGCTTCGGCGGGGAGCTGTCCAGCGGGGACGACAGCCGACGGATCTATGTGACCCTGGGCCAGTTCTCCATCGTCCGGCTGGAGCGGGACACCCAGCTGCTGGTGCCCGTCTACGACTACTGTATGCCCGACAAGGAGTGCGCCTGCGGCGACGGCTGCGAGGACCCCTGCGCTCTGTTCCGGAACATCTCCTTCCCGGTGGGCGAGTTCTTCCCGCCCAACACCGTCAAGCGGCCGGAGAGCTGCGACGACATCAAGAGCTGCTGCAAGTGAGCGGCAGACCAACAGGACCCCGGCTGCTTGCCGGGGTCCTGTTTTGCTACATCCTGTGCCGGTACCAGAGGGTGAGGCCCCATTCCAGAAGCCCCCAGGCGAGGCAGAACCCAACCAGCCCCCAGGTGATCCACATGGGCAGCTCCAGAAAGCGGGCATAGGCCGCGCCGAAATACAGGACCGCGCCCTGCATGACCCGGGCGGCCCGGGCCGCCGCCTTTTCGCAGATCATGGTGTTCCGCTCGTCGTGCTGTTCTTTGTAAGCCTGAAGGAGTACCGGGTCGCGAATCCGAATGACCTGACACAGCAGGGAGCCGAGGGAACCGCCCACCAGTACGGACCCACCCGCAGCCAGCAGAGCAAAGACGGGCTTGGGGAGATGCTGGGGGAATTGGAGCGGGACCGCGCACAGCAGAAGCCCCGCCGCGATCAACAGCAGATACCAGCGCTTTTTCATCCCGGCGCACCCCCTACATCTCCCGCTCGTAGCGGATCATGAGATACAGCTCCAGCACGGATTTGGCTACGAAGACACCGGTGGCAGCCAGGGGGACCCACAGGGGCGCATCCAGGCCGATGGAGAGCCATGCCGCCGCCAGAACGTTCCACTGGAGGACCTCGCCGGACACGGCCTTGGCCCGGTTCCGGATAGCCACATTCCGCTCGTCTTTTTGTTCGATGTCGTGCTGCCGGGCCATCTCCGGGTGCTTCGCCTCGTGGCGGAGGTTCAGCAGGGTGGACCCCGCCATGGCCAGCAGGCCGGAGCCTATGCCGCAGAGCATCCCGCCCAGGGAATCGGGCACCCGGCCGTCCAGCAGCAGGGACAGGACCAGCAGGACGATGCCCAAGGCCAGAAGTCCCTGGAACAGGCGCTTTTTTTGTGTGCGGTTCATACAGAGTCCCTCCTTCAATACTGACGGCGGTACCAGACGGTGAACATCCAGTCCAGAAGCAGTTTTACGCAGGCCAGAGTCAGCAGGATGAGGCTGACCCACTTGGGCACGCCGAAGAAGTACAGGTAGGCAGCGCCGAACAGCAGCAGCCACAGCAGCACGTCCCCGGCCCGGGCCCTGGCCATGGCCCGGATCATGGCGCCCCGCTCGTCGTGGTCCTCCCGGTCCCGCTCCCGCCGGGCGGGGTCCAGGTCTCGGGTGGACAGCAGCTCCGCCATGGCGCAGAAGAACAGGAGGCCGCCTGCAAGGCCAAAAAACCCCGGCACAGCGGCGGGAGCGGCGGGAAACGTCCGCGCCGCCCAGAGGGCGGCCCCCGCTAGCAGCGCCCCCGCCGCGGCGGCCGAGAGATACCAGCGTGTGTTCCGCTTCATGACAGCGCCTCCTCACATCTTCCGCTGGAGCCATTTGTAAAGCCCCAGGAACGCCAAAGTGTAAAACAGATAGATGCCGATGAACACCCAGCCCACCCAGTCGGGAATGCCGAACCGTTCAAAGCTCTGGAAAATCAGGCCGGAGACCACCAGCAGTCCGACGGTCCAAAATCCGGCGATGCAGCCGGCCCGGTCCCGGATGGCCTGGTTCCGCTCGTCGCATTGGGCCTTCTGCCTCTGCCGGTAGTCCGGGTCCCGGGAGAGCCGTTTCAGCTGGAGCAACGTCCCGGCGCAGGTGCCGAACAGCACCGCCCCGGCCATACCCAGCAGGGAGGCCGCGCCGCCGGAGAGACCGGGCGCACCCGGCGCATTCAGGACGAACATCGGGATGCAGCAGAGCAGCCCCGCGATTGCCAGGGACATCAATATGACCTGCTTCTTCATGTGCCATCCTCCTCATAGATGAAAATGTCCTCAATGGTGGTGCCGAAGTACCGGGCCAGCTTGAAGGCCAGCAGGATGGAGGGGTTGTACCGCCCGTTTTCCAACGACCCGATGGTCTGGCGGGACACCTCCAGCGCCTCCGCCAGCTCCTCCTGCTTGATCCCCCTGGCCTTGCGCAGCGCCTCCAGGCGGTTTTTCAAGGGCGATTCCCCCTTTCATACGCCCCATCCGCTTCTGACGGATGGAAAGTTTGCTTTCCATCTTCAACTTAGCACACTTCCGGTACCATGTCAAGTACGCTTTCCATTTTTCCGGGCTTGTCCCATTTTTCCGCTGAGGGAGTCATATCCGGGGACAACCCCTCATAGAGTATAGCGTGTTACGAAAGGGGGCGCGGCCCGTGAAGGAGGAAGAACGCCGCTATGAGGAGGCGGCCCGGGTGCTGCCGGGCCGCCTGCGGGAACAGGCTCTGGCCCAGCCGCCGGAGGTCCGGCAGATGGCGGAGGAGTTCCGCCTCCGGGCGGGGCAGCCGCTGGTGGTGCTGCTACCGGAGGGGGAGCGGTCCCTGGGGGCCGCCGTGACGCCGGAGGATCTGGAGACTCTCTGCGACCTTGCCACCGACTACTCCCGCTATGCGGCGGAGGAGACCCTGCGGGAGGGGTATCTCTCCGTGCGGGGCGGCTTCCGGGTGGGGCTGTGCGGCACGGCGGTGATGAAGGACGGTGAGAGCACCGCCCTGCGGGACCTGTCCTCCGCCGCTGTCCGCATCGCCCGGGAGCAGAGGGGGATCGGGGAGGCGGTGGCGCCCCGGCTGTTTCGGGACGGGCGGTATCAGAACACCCTGCTGCTGTCGCCCCCCGGCGGCGGCAAGACCACGCTGCTGCGGGATCTGGTGCGGTGCCTCTCCTCCGGCGGCACCGGCAGGCCGGGTCTGCGGGTCTCCCTTATCGATGAGCGGGGGGAGGTGGCAGTGATGGTCCGGGGGAGGCCCCAGATGGATGTGGGGCCCCGGACGGACGTGCTGGACGCCTGCCCCAAGGCCCTGGGCATCCCCATGGCCCTGCGGGCCATGAACCCCCAGGTCATCGCCGTGGACGAGATCACGGCGGAGGCGGACCTCCGGGCCGCCATGCAGGCCGCCGGGTGCGGCGTGGGGCTGCTGGCCACCATCCACGCCGCCGATGCCGCAGAGCTGACCCAGCGGCCGCTGTACCGGCAGCTGCTGGCGGAGAAGGTGTTCCGGCTGGCGGTGCGCATCCGCCGGGATGAGGCCGGAAGGACATACGAAGTGGAGGAACTGCCATGGTGAAGCTGGTGGGCGCGGTGTGTATCCTGGGGGCCGGGACCTGGGCCTGGCGGCGGTCGGCGGCGGAGCGCAGGCGGGAGTTGGACACGCTGGCGGACCTGACCGCCCTGCTGGACCGCATGGGGGAGGAGATCCGGCTCCGCCGGACCAGCCTGCCCCGGCTGCTGGGGTCCCTGGGCCGGGACCGGACGGGACCTGTCCGGGACTTTTGTACATCGGTGGCGGCGTCGCTGGCGCGGGGCGCGCCCCTGGGGCAGAGCTGGCGGTCCGCCGCGGAGGCGCTGCCCCTCGGTCCAGAGAGCCGGACCGCCCTGACCGCCCTGGGAGATTCCCTCCAGGGGGATGAGGAGAGCGTATGTAAAGCATTGACCCTTGCCGGAAAGATCCTGGAAAAAAACCTGGCGGCGGCCCGGGACCACAGGCAGGAGACGGAGAAGCGGTCCGCGGCGCTGTGGCTTTCCAGCGCGGCGCTGCTGGTGATTTTACTGATTTGAGGATAGACGCATGGAAGTGGATTTGATTTTCAAGATCGCCGCCATCGGCATCCTGGTGGCGGTGCTGAACCAGCTGCTGATCCGCTCGGGCCGGGAGGAGCAGGGGCTGATGGTGGTGCTGGCAGGGCTGGTGTGCGTGCTGATGCTGATGGTCCGGGAGATCAGCGACCTGTTCGACCTCATCAAGTCCCTGTTCGATTTCTGACATGGAGCAGGTCATCCAGGTGACGGGGCTGTGCGTGGTGGGGGCGCTGCTGGCCCTGGTGGTGAAGCGGGGCAGTCCGGAGACGGCGCTGCTGCTGGCGGTGGGGGCCGCCGTGGTGGTGGCCCTGGCCCTGGCGGGCGTGGTGAAGGAGCTGCTGGCCTTCCTGGGGGAGCTGGGGTCGGCCAGCGGCGTGTCCGCGGACCTGTTTATGCCCCTGTACAAGACCATCGGCATCGCCCTGGTGGTGCAGGTGGGAGGCAACCTCTGCCGGGACGCGGGGGAAAGCGCCCTGGCCTCCGTGGTGGAGACGGCGGGGACCCTCTGCGCCCTGCTGGCGGCCCTGCCGCTGCTGCGGGCGGTGCTGGACATGCTGTTGGAGCTGATGGGATGAAATGGTGGATCTGTTTGACGGCGCTGGTGCTGGCGCTGACCACCTCCGCCGCGGCGGCAGACCTGCCGGCGGAGCTGGAGCGGGCCGCCCCGGAGGCGGCGGAGGATCTCACGGGCGGGGACCTCTCCGGCGGGACAGGCTTTGCCCAGGGGGTGGGGAACATTTTAGACCGGCTGGCGGACCAGGTGGGGGACGTGGTCCGGGAGCGGACCCGGGGCGCGGCGGCGGTGCTGCTGGTGGTGGTGCTGTGCGGCGTGGTGGAGGGCTTCGCCCAGGGGACCGGGGGGAAGGGGGCGGCGTTCCTGCCCATGGCGGGGGCGCTGTCCATCACCCTGGCCTCCGCCGGGAGCCTGGACTCCCTGATGGGGCTGGGCAGCCGGACCATCGGGGAGCTGGCGGACTTCTCCCAGGCGCTGCTGCCCACCCTGGCGGCGGCCACGGCGGCCAGCGGGGCCGTCACCACCGCCACGGTGCAGCAGGTGTCCACGGTGTTCTTCGTGGATCTGCTGCTGCGGCTGATCCGGCAGCTGCTGCTGCCGCTGGTGTACCTGTACATCGGATTGCTGACGGCGGCGGCCTGCCTGCCGGAAAACCGGCTGGGGGCCATTGCAGAGGCGCTGAAAAAGCTGGTGACCTGGATCCTCACCACGGCGCTGCTGGTGTTCACCATCTACCTCTCCATCGTGCGGATCATCTCCGGCTCCGCCGACAGCGCCACGGTGAAGGTGGCAAAGGCCGCCATCTCCGGCGTGGTGCCGGTGGTGGGAGGCATCATCGCCGACGCGTCGGAGACGGTGCTGGCCGGGGCCGGGATGCTGAAGAACACCATCGGCGTCTTCGGGATGCTGGCCATCCTGGCGGCCTGCGCCTATCCTTTCCTGCAGCTGGGGGTCCAGTACCTGCTGTACAAGCTGACGGCGTATCTGGCCTCCGTGGTGGGGGCGCCGGGGCTGTGCAAGCTCATCGACGGGCTGGGAGGCGCCTTCGGCCTGATTCTGGGCATGACCGGCGGCTGCGCGCTGCTGCTGCTCATCTCCGTGCTGGCCTCCGTGGGGGCGGTGATGCCATGATGGAGGCGGTGCGGGCGTGGCTGACCTCCGTGGTACTGGTGTCTGTGCTGCTGTCGGCGGCCCAGAGCCTGATCCCGCCGGGCACCGTGCGGAAGGCGGCGGGCTTCACCGGCGGGCTCATCCTGCTGCTGGTGCTGCTGCGGCCGGTGCTGGGGGCGGACCTGGAGCATCTGGAGCTGGATTTCGACCACTACCAGGCGGCGGTGGAGGAACGGCAGGAGGAGCTGGCCGACACACAGACCGAGGCCATGGCTTCTATCATAGCGGAGCAGACAGAAGCATATATATTGGACAAAGCGGGCGAGCTGGGGCTGGAGGTGACCGTCCGGGTGGAGACGCGGACGGAGGGAAACGGCATCCCGGTGCCCTGGTCCGCGGAGCTGACGGGCAGCTGGTCGCAGGCGCTGGCGTCGGCGCTGGAGACGGAACTGGGCATCCCGGCGGAGAGGCAGGTTTGGCATGAGCGGGAAGCAGAAAACTGAAGGAGTGCGAAGGATATGGGACAAGTACAAATTCGTGGCGCTGGTGGCGCTGGCGGGAGCCGTGCTGCTGCTGTGGCCCGGCGGGGACGGGAAGACGGCGGAGCGCGCCTCGCCCCAGGCGGCCGCCCTGGTGGAGGCGGAGCTCCAGCAGGAGATGGAGGACATTCTGGGCCGCATCCAGGGCGTGGGGGAGGTGCAGGTGCTGCTGACCGTGGAATCGGACGGCGAGCGGCAGCTGGCACAGGACTCGGAGCTCTCTTACAGCGGCTCCACCGCGGCGCCGGAGGACTACTCCCGTTCCTCCCAGACCGTGCTGGTGGACGACGGGAGCGCCGAGGCGCCGGTGGTGACCCGGACGGTGTATCCCACCTATCGGGGAGCCCTGGTGGTGTGCCAGGGCGGGGACCGGGCGGACGTGAAGCTGGCGGTGACGGAGGCGGTGGCGGCCCTGACCGGCCTTTCCGCAGACCGCATCACCGTGGCAAAATCGCAGTGATGATTTGGAGGAGGAGACAGCCCATGAGCGCGAGATGGAAGCGGAATACCGTGGTGGCCACGATGGTGCTGCTGGTGTGCGCAGCAGTGGCCCTGAACTGGAAGTACACCGGCGAGCAGGCGGCGGACGCCGTGGAGGAGACCGGCACCAAGATCCTGGGGGAAGCCACGCTGGTCAGCGGTCAGGAGGACGGCGGCGAGGCCGGGACGGATGAGGAGGCGGTCTACACCGGCGGGGACTACTTCGCCTCCGCCCGGCTGACCCGCCAGCAGGCCAGGGACAACGCCATCTCCCTGCTGCAGGAGGCGGCGGACCAGTCCGGGGCCGACGCGGCGGTGGCCAACGAGGCGTCGGAGGGCATCCAGGTGCTGGCGGGCTACACCATGAAGGAGGCCCAGATCGAAAACCTGGTGACCGCCAAGGGCTATACCGACTGCGTGGCCTTCATGGGGGAGGACAGCATCAGCGTGGTGGTGGACACCGGCACCGGCGAGCTGACGGCCGAGGACGTGGCCAAGATCACCGACATCGCCATGACGGAGACCGGATACCCAGCCAGCGGCATCAAGATCATGGCCTCAAATTAGCTGTTGTATTTTCCCGGGAAACATGGTAAAATAACACCCTGGAACCATTCTTCTGGGACGCGGCGGGCGACCCCCGTCTCTACCAAGGATCAAACAGTGAGGAGAGGCTTACGATGGGCGAGAGCAAAGAGTATATGACGCTGCCGGAGGAGAACGGGAGCATCAACATTTCCGAGGAAGTGATTGCCGCCATCGCCGTGGGCGCCGTCCGGGATGTGGAGGGCGTGTCCGGCATGGTGACTGCCATGGGCGGCAGCGTCACGGACCTGGTCCACAACAAGAAGAACGCCCAGAAGGGCGCCAAGGGTGTGAAGATCGACATGACCGGCGCCGCCCTGGTGCTGGACATCTATCTGACGGTGGAGTACGGCCACCCCATCCCCACGGTGGCGGAAAATGCCCAAAAGGCCGTCATCGGCGCGGTGGAGGCCATGACCGGCTGCTCTGTGGAGGCGGTCAACATCCACGTGGGCGGCGTGACACTGGCCTGAGTCCCGGATGGGAATGAGAGAGAAAAGGACGTAGTTGAGGTTATGGTACGGAACACCGCGCGAGAGATCGCCATTCATCTGTCCTACGAGCTGAGCTTCACCGACAAGCCGGTGGAGGAGCTGCTGGACGAGCGCCTGACACCGGAGTCCTTCGCCGCCCTGGCAGAGGAGGACCCGCTGTATCAGGAGACGCCCAACGCCAAGCAGGCGGACTACATCCGCCGCCTGGTGCGGGGCGTGGCCGACCACGCTCCGGAGCTGGACGGGTATATCGCCAAATACGCCAAGGGGTGGAATTTTGCCCGGATCCCCCTGGTGGCCTCCGCCATCATGCGGGTGGCCATGTATGAGATTTTGTACATGCCGGACATCCCCCACGGCGCCTCCATCAACGAGGCGGTGGAGATCGCCAAGAAGTATGAGACGCCGGAGACGGTGAAGTTCATCAACGGCATCCTGGGCACCTTCGTGCGCCGGGAGACAGCGGAATAAGGGCAGTCCTGCGGAGCGGGACGGGGGCGTGACGCCGCCGTCCGGCTCCTCGTTTTCTGCCCGCAGGGACCAAGGAGCAAACGCGTATGGAACCACATATCTATGGTGTCACAGAGGTGAATCAGCTGGTGAAGGGCCTGCTGGACAGTGCCCCGGCTTTACAGGGCGTCGCCGTCCGGGGAGAGCTGTCCAACTACAAGATCTACCCCTCCGGCCACCACTATTTCACCCTGAAAGATCAGGAGGGGGCCCTCCGGTGCGTCATGTTCCGGGGACAGGCCTCCCGCCTCCGGTTCCGGCCGGAGAACGGCATGAAGGCCGTGGCCTCCGGCCGCATCACCGTGTTCCCCCGGGACGGGGCCTATCAGCTCTACTGCGACTCCCTGATCCCGGAGGGGGTGGGGGACCTGGCGGTGGCCTTCCAGCAGTTAAAAGAAAAGCTGTGGAAGGAGGGCCTCTTTGACCCTGCCCACAAAAAGCCCCTGCCGCCCTATCCGGAGAAAATCGCCATCGTCACCTCCGGCGCCGGGGCGGCGGTCCACGACATGATCCGCATCCTCCGCCGCCGGTATCCCATCGCCAGGGTGATCCTGCTGCCGGTGCGGGTCCAGGGGGCCGAGGCCCCGCCGGAGATCGTGGGGGCCATCCGGTACGCGGACAGGTGGAAGATCGGGGACGTCATCATCACCGGCCGGGGCGGCGGGTCCATGGAGGACCTGTGGGCTTTCAACGACGAGCGGGTGGCCCGGGCCATCTACGACTGTGAGACGCCCATCATCTCCGCCGTGGGCCACGAGCCGGACGTGACCATCGCCGACTTTGTGGCGGATGCGCGGGCGTCCACCCCCTCCAACGCGGCGGAGATCGCCGTGCCGGACCAGGTGGAGCTGCTGCGGTGGCTCCGGGGCGCAGGGGAGCGGATGGCGAGAAGCGAGACGGCGCGGCTGGAGGCCGCCCGGCAGCGGCTCACCGCCCTGGCGGCCAAGCGGGTGATGACGGACGGAATGGCCTACGTCCAGGACAAGCGGCTGGACCTGGACCACTTACAGCAGCGGCTGGGGGACGTGACCGGCGCGGTGCTGGGGCGGCACCGGCAGAAATTCGCGGCCCTGGCGGCGTCGCTGGACGCCATGAGCCCCCTGGCGGTGCTGGGCCGGGGCTACGCCGTGGCCCGGGATGAGCAAGGGAAGATCTTGAAAAGCTGGCGGGAGACGGCGCCGGGCAGCCGGGTGTCCGTCACGTTGGGAGAGGGCGGCTTCACCGCCGTGGTGGACAAGCCCTATACGAAGGAGGAACAGCCATGAGCGCGAAGAAACAGACGTTCGAACAGGAGATCGCCCGGCTGGAGGAGATCGTGGCGGCACTGGAGAAGGGGGATGCCCCCCTGGCGGACTCTCTGGCGTTGTTTGAGGAGGGGACGAAGCTGATCGCCGCCTGCTCCCAGGAGCTGGACGCGGCGGAGCAGAAGGTGGTCAAGCTGATGAAGGGCCCCGACGGCGCGCCGGTGGAGCTGCCCTTCGGGGAGGAGGAGCAGGGATGAGCGAACAGGTGTTTCAGACCCGGTATGAGACCTACCGCACGGCGGTGGAGTCGTATCTGGAGACCCTCTTTGCCGGGAGGCCGGACTGGCGGGACCTGTATGAGTCCATGCGGTACAGCCTGCTGGCGGGGGGCAAGCGCATCCGGCCGGTGCTGACCCTGGAGTTTGCCCGGCTGGCGGGCCTTGCGGACTGGAAGACGGCCCTGCCCATGGCCTGCGCCCTGGAGCTGGTCCACACCTACTCCCTGATCCACGACGACCTGCCCTGCATGGACAACGACGACCTGCGCCGGGGCAAGCCCACCAACCACAAGGTCTACGGCGAGACGCTGGCCGTGCTGGCGGGGGACGCCCTCCAGCCGGAGGCCTACCGCCTGATCCTGACGGCGCCGGGGCTGGACGAGAGCCGCCGGGCCGCCTGCGGCCGCATCCTGGCGGAGGTCTCCGGCGCGGACGGCATGGTGGCGGGCCAGGTGCTGGACACCCTCCACGCCCCGAAGACCGAGGCGGAGGTGACGGAGGTCCACCGGCTCAAGACCGGGGCCATGATCGCCGGGGCCTGCCGCCTGGGCGTGGCCGCGGCGGGCGGAAGCGGCGGGCTGATGGCCGCCGCCGAAACGTACGCCCAGGAGCTGGGGCTGGCCTTCCAGATCCGGGACGACATGCTGGATGTGTGCGGCGACGCGGCGGAGTTCGGCAAGCCCATCGGCTCCGACAAAGAGGAGGGGAAGGTCACCTTCATGGACCTGCTGGGGCTGGAGGGCTGCGGCCGGGCGGTCCGCGCCCATACGGAGGCGGCCAAGGCCGCGGTGGCGGACTGGGACACGGACGGCTTCCTGGCCGCCCTGGCGGACTCCCTGGCGGAGCGGAACAAGTGAAGAGCGGGGCCGCCGTCCGGCGGCCCCTTTTCTGTCCGGCGCCGGGGACTGTCCGCATCGGGAGGACAGCCCGGCCGGTCACAAAAAATTTACGGACGCATATACGGAATATGTTGTATATTTATTAGATTTGTGATATACTGTATGGCGCTAAGCGGCGGCGCAGTATTCTAGTCAGATCATCCGTCTCCGAAGGAGGGGCTAAAAATCCTCTGAAGGGCACACCGATGAAACCTCTGGTGCCTGCTTGATACGCCCAGTTTCGGGTGGGTGCTGGGGGGAAGCCTGGCTTTGCCTGCGCTTGCGGACTCAGGGCGCTTTCCAATGGCATGGTGATGACGACCCTGTTTCCGTGGAGACCTGTTCTTGTGCGCGGACGTACTCCCAGTGTGGTATTCCGGGCCGCGTACGAAGCAGCTGATGAACCTGCAGCGCGGTGCATCGGCCCTGCGGGGCCGTAACGCTGTGTGCAGACGTAGCCTGCCTTGCGTGAGGCGGGTGGATGGGGGAACAACAGGCGGGGCCCTCTGGCCAGAGGGCCCGTTTGATCGCCCCCTGAAACCCGGTTTGCAAAAGAGGCTAAAGGGACGGATCGACTGGGGTGGAAATCACCTAGGCTGTCCTGACCGGGCTGAAAAGGGATTGCAGTGCGGACTAAGTGGCGATCGGGTGGCATGGCTGGCGACACTGTGCCGCGGCACCGAAGGGGGAACCGCCTCCATCGGCAACGAGAGGTGTGCCGCGGGGAAATCCAACCCGTACCTAAGCCGTAAGATTTACCTTTTCCGCCGCCGCCGACTTAGCCAACTGGAATTCATTCCCAAGTGGAGGGACTTTTTTTGAGCGATACCCCAAAGCGAAAGCGCGGACGGGAGCGGGAGAGGCCGGGCCCCTACCGGTGGGCCGTGCAGGTCTTTTTTCTTGCCATCGTCCTGTCTGCGGCATTGAGCCTTGCGTCGGAAACCAGTCTCAGCGGCGCGGGTGCGGCGGCTGCCGCGCTGGTGCTGGCGGTGTTCATCGGCCTGGGCATCCTGTTCGACATCATCGGCGTGGCGGTCACGGCGGCGGACCCCAGGCCCTTTCACTCCATGGCCGCCCACAAGGAGCCCGGCGCCAAGGAGGCGCTGGTCCTGCTGCGGAACGCCGGGCGGGTGTCCAGCGTCTGCAACGACGTGGTGGGGGACATCTGCGGCATCGTCAGCGGGACCACCACCGCCGTGATCGTGGTGCGGCTCCAGACGGCCTTTGCCCTGCCGGAGAGCGTGCTGCTGAGCGTGGCGGTGACGGCCCTGGTGTCCGGCCTCACCATCGGCGGCAAGGCCCTGGGCAAGACGGTGGCCCTGAACAAAAGCACCAGCGTGGTCTACTGGGTGGGAAGGTTTCTGCACCTGTTCCACCGCTGAGAGGAGGCTGGGTCATTTGATCTTAGAGAATATCCATACCCCGGCGGACGTGAAGGCCCTGGACCGGGAACAGCTGGAGCCCCTGTGCCGGGAGCTGCGGCAGTTCCTGGTGGAGCATGTGTCCAAAACCGGCGGCCATCTGGCTTCCAACCTGGGAGCGGTGGAGCTGACGGTGGCCATCCACCGGGTCTTCGACACATCGAAGGACCGGCTGGTGTTCGACGTGGGGCACCAGTGCTACGTCCACAAGGCCCTCACCGGCCGGCAGGCGCTGTTTGACACCCTGCGACAGTTCGGCGGCCTCTCCGGCTTCCCCAAGCCCCGGGAGAGCGAACACGACGCCTTCATCGCCGGACATGCCTCCAACTCCGTCTCCGTGGCCCTTGGGATGGCAAGAGCAAGAACTTTACAGCACTTGGATTACAGTGTTCTGGCGCTGATCGGGGACGGCGCCCTGACCGGGGGACTGGCCTATGAGGGCCTCAACAACGCCGGTGCCTCCGGCGAGCCCCTGATCGTCCTTCTCAACGACAACGGCATGTCCATCAACCCCAACGTGGGGGCGGTGGACAGCCATCTGAGCCAGATCCGCTCCAAGCCCGCCTACTACCATTTCAAGAAGTGGTACCGGGGCCTGTTCGGACAGCACCCCATGGAGAACCCGCTGTACCGGTTCAACCACAAGGTCAAGACGTCCCTGAAAAAGGCCCTGTGGCCCGGCAGCACCCTGTTTGAGGACATGGGCTTCACCTACCTGGGGCCCATCGACGGCCACGACCTGGACCGGCTGGTCCACGTGCTGGCCTGGGCCCGGGAGCTCCAGTGCCCGGTGGTGGTCCACGTGAAGACCGTGAAGGGCAGGGGCTACTCCTTCGCGGAGCAGAACCCGGACAAGTTCCACGGCGTGGGGCCATTCGATCCGGAGACGGGCCTTGTGAAGAAGAGCGGGGGAGACGACTTCTCTGCCGTGTTCGGCAGGACGCTGGCCGCCTGCGCCGCGGAGGACGGGCGCGTCTGCGCCATCACCGCCGCCATGGCGGACGGCACCGGCCTGGCCCCCTTTGCCAAAGAGTTCCCGGACCGGTTCTTCGATGTCGCCATCGCTGAGGGGCATGGCGTCGCCATGGCCGCGGGCCTGGCCAAGCAGGGGATGCTCCCGGTGTTTGCCGTGTACTCCTCGTTCCTCCAGCGGGGCTACGACATGCTGATCCATGACGTGGCCCTCCAGCGGCTCCATGTGGTGCTGGGGGTGGACCGGGCGGGTCTGGTGGGGGCCGACGGCGAGACTCACCACGGCTGCTTCGACGCGCTGTTCCTGTCGGAGATCCCCGGGTTTACGGTGCTGTGCCCTGCCAGCTTTGCGGAACTGCGGCGGATGCTGCGGCAGGCATTGTTTGAGATCGACGGGCCTGTGGCGGTCCGGTATCCCCGGGGCGGCGAGGGCGATTACCGGGAGGACCGGTCCGGTGCGCCGGTGGTCCGGCTCCGGGAGGGGGAGGACGTCACGCTCCTCACCTACGGCGTGCTGGTGAATCAGGCCCTGGCGGCGGCGGACCTGCTGGAACGGCAGGGCGTCAGGACCGAGGTGCTGAAGCTGAATCAGATCTCCCCCCTGGAGTATGAGACGCTGGCGCCCTGGCTGGCGGGGAAGAAGCTGCTGGCAGTGGCGGAGGATGCCTTCGGCGCCGGGTGCGTGGGCCAGCGGACGGCGGCCATCCTGGCCCAGCACGGCCAGGCGCCGGAGAAGCTGGTGCTCATCAACCTGGGCAAGACCTTCCTGCCGGAGGGGACCGTGCCCCAGCTGGAGCATCAGGCAGGCATCGACGCCGCGGGCATCGCCCGGGCGGTACAGGAGGCGCGTACATGAGTGAAAAAAAACGGCTGGACGTCCTGCTGACGGAGCGGGGCCTTCAGGAGAGCCGCCAGCGGGCCCAGGCGGTCATCATGAGCGGCGAGGTCTTTGTGAACGGCCAGCGGGTGGACAAGCCCGGCACCGCCGTGGCGGAGGACGCCCAGATCGAGGTCCGGGGCGGCACGCTGGCATACGTCAGCCGGGGCGGGCTGAAGCTGGAGAAGGCCATGGCGGCCTTCCCCATCGACCTGAACGGCGCCGTCTGCGCCGACATCGGCGCCTCCACCGGCGGCTTCACCGACTGTATGCTGCAAAACGGCGCGGAGAAGGTCTACGCCGTGGACGTGGGCTACGGCCAGCTGGCCTGGAAGCTCCGCAGCGACCCCAGGGTGGTGTGCCTGGAGCGGACCAACGCCCGGTATCTCACCCACGAGCAGGTGCCGGACGCGCTGGACTTCGCCTCCGTGGACGTGAGCTTCATCTCCCTGAAGCTGATCCTGCCGCCCCTGAACGGCCTGCTGAAGGACGGCGGCCACGCCGCCTGCCTGGTGAAGCCCCAGTTCGAGGCCGGGCGCGAGAAGGTGGGGAAGAAGGGCGTGGTTCGGGACCCGGCGGTCCACCTGGAGGTGCTGGAGCACTTTCTGGACCACGCCGGGGACGCGGGCTTCACAGTGCTGGGACTGACCTATTCCCCCATCCGGGGCCCGGAGGGGAACATCGAGTACCTGGGATATCTGGAAAAGGGTCCCCGGCAGGAGCGTACATTTGACTTGAAGGCCCTGGTGGACGAGTCTCACCAGACCCTGAAGGAGCACGGAGAGGGAGGCAACCCATGAAAAAGATCATCCTCTGCCCCAACCCCAACCGAGACCGGGGCATGGAGACCACCCGCAGGGCAGACGCCATTCTGCGGCAGATGGGCTTCCAGACGGTGGTGTGTCCCCCTTTCAAGGACCAGAAGGACGGGGCCTATGGGGACTACAAGACCCGGCCCCTGACGGCGGAGCTGAAAAGCGCCGACCTGCTGATTACCTTCGGCGGGGACGGCACCATCCTGCATCTCGCCAAGCTGGTGGCCCTGAACAAGATTCCGGTGCTGGGCATCAACATGGGGGGCCTGGGCTTCATCGCGGAGCTGGAGGCCGGGGAGCTGGAGGCCCTGCGGAAGCTGAAGGACTGGGACTTCCAGACGGAACAGCGGATGATGCTGGACGTGACCGTCCAGCGGGAGGGCCGCCAGATCTACACGAATCTGGGCCTGAACGACGCGGTGATCCGGGAGGGTCCCATCTCCCATGTGATCCATCTGAAGATCTCCTCCGACGGGCGGCACCTGGCGGATATCGCCGGAGACGGCGTCATCGTGGCCACGCCCACCGGGTCCACGGCCTACTCCCTGTCCGCCGGGGGGCCGGTGGTGGAGCCGGTGGCCCAGACCATGGTGGTCTGTCCCATCTGCACCCACAACATGCGCTTTTCGTCCTATGTCCTCTCGCCGGAGCACACGCTGACCATCGAGCTGGAGCGCAACGGCCGCAAGCCGGTGTATCTGTTCGTGGACGAGAGCCGGGCCTTCTCCCTGAAGGCCGATGACAAGATCCAGGTCCGCCGGTCCAAGCACACCGTGCGGCTGGTGCGGCTGTCGGAGCGGAGCTTCTGTGAGATCTTTGCACAAAAAATGCTGCCAGGAGGATTTGAAGATGAAAAATGACCGGCAGAGCATGATCCTGGAGATCATCAGCCAGGAGAATATCGAGACCCAGGAGCAGCTGCTCGTCCGTCTCCAGGAGCGGGGGATCACCAGCACCCAGGCCACCATCTCCCGGGACATCAAGCAGATGCACCTCATCAAGGAGCCGGTGGGCCATGGAGTGTACAAGTACGCCGTGTCCGGCAACCGGACCCGGCTGAACTTCGCGGAGAAGCTGCGGACCATCTTCCGGGAGAGCATCACCAGCATCGACAGCGCACAGAACATCGTGGTCATCAAGACCATGCCGGGCCTGGCCAGCGCCGCCTGCGCCGCGCTGGACGACATGGGCGTCGCCTACATGGTGGGGTCCCTGGCGGGAGACGACACGGCCTTTCTGGTGATGCGGGACACGGAGTCCGCGGCCAGCTTCTGCGAGGAGATCAAGGAGATGCTGTGAGGCATCCCCGGCGGGAGCCGGTTCCTCCCGTCCAACGGGATGCGTCCCACAAAATATGGAACAGATTCGATATTAAGGAGATCACTGGATGTTCAAAGTGCTGAAAACCGAGGGCCGCGCCCGGCGCGGCGAATTCTCCTGCGCCCACGGCGGCGTGGTCCAGACGCCGGTGTTCATGAACGTAGGCACACAGGGGGCCATCAAGGGCGGCGTCTCCGCCCATGATCTGAAGGAGGTGGGCTGCCAGATCGAGCTCAGCAACACCTACCACCTGCACCTGCGGCCGGGCGACCATATCGTCCGGCAGATGGGGGGGCTCCACAAGTTCATGGACTGGGACGGCCCCATCCTGACGGACTCCGGCGGGTTCCAGGTGTTCTCCCTGGCCTCTTTGCGGAAGATCCGGGAGGAGGGGGTCACCTTCGCCTCCCACATCGACGGGCACAGGATCTTCATGGGGCCGGAGGAGTCCATGCAGATCCAGTCCAACCTGGGCAGCGACATCGCCATGGCCTTTGACGAGTGCGTGGAGAACCCCGCGACCTACGAATACGCCAAGGCCAGCTGTGAGCGCACCGCCCGCTGGCTGGAGCGGTGCAAGGCCGAGCACGACCGCTTGGGCGCCCTGCCGGACACGGTGAACCCGGGGCAGATGCTCTTCGGCATCAACCAGGGCGCCACATTTGCGGACCTGCGGGTGTGGCACATGGACCAGATCGCCAAGATCGACTGCGACGGCTACGCCATCGGGGGTCTCGCGGTGGGGGAGCCCGCGGAGGTGATGTACGAGATCATCGACGCGGTGGAGCCCCACATGCCCAAGGACAAGCCCCGGTACCTCATGGGCGTGGGCACTCCCAGCAACATCATCGAGGGCGTGGCCCGGGGCGTGGACTTCTTCGACTGCGTGATGCCCTCCCGCAACGGCCGCCATGGCAAGCTCTTCACCTGGGAGGGCACGGTGAACATCCTCAACGAGAAGTACGCCACCGACCCCCGGCCCATCAGCGAGAGCTGCGGCTGCCCCGCCTGCCGCCGCTTCTCCCGGGCGTACATCCGGCACCTGTTCAAGGCGGATGAGGTGCTGGCCCTGCGGCTGGCGGTGCTGCACAACCTGTACTTCTACAATGAGCTGGCCGCCCGCATCCGCCGGGCCCTGGACGAAGGGACGTTCGCGGATTTTCGGGCCCGTTACAGCGGAAATTTGGAAAAACGCGCATGACCCCCTTGCAAAAGCTGGTATATCTGCTATAATATTGTCATTCTGACTTTGGAACGAAAAGGAGTTTTGTTGTTATGGAAGGCGCTTCCTCCTCTATCATCATGCTGGTTGTTCTCATTGCGGTGTTCTACTTCATGCTGATCCGCCCGGAGAACAAGCGGAAGAAAAAGGCCCAGGAGATGCGGGACAGCCTGAAGAAGGGCGACACCATCACCACCATCGGCGGCATCGTGGGCAAGATCGTCATGGTCAAGCCGGACACCATCGTCATCGAGACCAGCGACGACCGGGTTCGTATGGAGCTGACCAAGTGGGCCGTCTCCACCACCGGCGTCCAGTCCTCCGGCGAGGAGAAGTCCTCCAAGGAGGAGAAGAAAGAGGACGAGGTCAAGAAGACCGAGGAGATCCCCGAGGCTCCCGCCGAGGAGACCGATGCATCCTCTGAAGAGGAAAAGAAGGACTAACCCATCATAAAACCACCCTCCCTTGTCATAAGCTCGGATAGAGCGATGACAGGGGAGGAATTTTTATGGGTAACGGGCGGAAACAGACAGCCCTGTGGCTGGTGTTCGTAGAGGGCGCGGCGCTGTCTCTGGGGATCTATCTGCTGCTGACGGTGCTGCTGTCCGCGCTGGTGGTGAAGGCGGTGCTGCCGGAGGAGGGGAGCTTTCCCGCTGTGGCGGCGTCGTGCTGTCTGGCGTCCTTCGCCGGGGCCATGCTCAGCGTCCGCCGCTCCTCCTGGGGCAGCCTGGCCAGCGCCATGGTGAGCGCCGCGGGCTTTCTGCTGGCGGTGGTGGCTGTGGCGCTGCTGTGCTGGCAGCAGATCACCTGGCTGGGCCGCGGGGGCGTGCTGCTGCTGTGCGGCGCAGGCGGGGGACTTCTGGCGGGCCTGCTGGGCGGGCGCCGGAGGAAGCGGAAGCGCCGTCCGGTCCGCAGGGGCCGCAAGGCCTGAAAAGCCGCTTGTGAATTTCACCAAAAATACAGATCTGAGCCCTGCCGCGGAGACTGCGGCCACAGTAGGGAGGTCTCCCGCGGCAGGGGAGACGGCGGCGGCAAATGTGGGGCGCCGCCGCTTTTATGTCTACAAGATATTGTCGTTTTTCGGGGCGGGGGAGGTGATCTCTCACGCCGATTTTACAAAGTTAACATAATATTGTTTACATAATATTTTGCCATAACTCACAAAAAACGGAAAATTCCCGTAAATTCCTTGCAAAATCCGGCGAATTCAACTATATTAGAACAAGCAAGGTCTTACGTCAACCGCTACATAAATCCGCCTGCCCCCGCATAGGATGCGGTGAGGTGAGGCGGATTGAACACGAGAACATTGACGAAGCGGCCCACGGTCCAGCTGCCCACGCTGCCCCGCCTGCTTCTGCTGGCGCTGTTCTTCCTGGCCGGCGTCCTTTTGGGACAGGTCCTGTCGGGCCGGGTGCCGGACACCACGGGGGACGAGCTGCGGCGGTATCTGGAGGACTACGTCCGCCTGGGGGGCGAGGGAGCGCCCACTGTCCAGACGGCTCTGTCGGCCTTGGTGATCTATTTCCGCTATCCGCTGTTTGCATTTCTGCTGGGGTTCGCCTCCATCGGGGTGGTGCTGCTGCCCTGTGTGACGGCGGCTTACGGCTTTTTTCTGTCCTTTTCCGTGTGCTGCTTCACGGCGGCCTTCGGCGTGGACGGCGTGCTGCTGGCCCTGGCGGTGTTCGGCCTGCGGTGCATGGTGACCCTGCCCTGCTATTTCCTGCTGGCGGCGGCCTCCTGGGGGACGTCCGCGGGACTGGCGGCCGTGTCCTTTGGGAGAGGACGGCGGACTGCCCCTGTGGTCTACGGCCGGGCCTGCTGGGTCCGGTTCGGCGCCTGCTGTCTGGCGCTGCTGGCGGGTGTGTGTGCGGAGCTGTTTTTGTCCCCGGTGCTGCTGCGGCTGATGCTGGAGCGCATCCTGGGGTAGAGAGAAAGAGAGAGGGAGGAGAGCACCCTTGGCAAGAGACGACATTGCGGACTTTGGGACTTATCTGGCGGAGGAGCGTCACGCCTCCCAGAACACCATCTGCTCCTATCTGCGGGACGTGACCCAGTTCTCCGCGTATTTGCGGGAGCACCAGAGCTGCACGCTGCGGCAGGCCGGCGGAGAGATGATTCAGGACTACATGAGCTGGATGCGGGGGCGGGGGAAGTCCGCCGCCTCGGTGACCCGGTTCCTGGCCTCCGTCAAGTCGTTTTACAACTTTCTGCTCTCCGCCGGCGCCGTAAAGGCCAACCCCGCCAAGAGCATCAGCGCGGACCGGGCAGAGCGGAAGTATCCGGAGATCCTCACCAGCAAAGAGGTGGAGCTGTTTCTGGAGCAGCCCCGGTGCGTGGACGCCAAGGGATACCGGGACCATGCCATGCTGGAGCTGCTGTACGCCACCGGCATCCGGGTCAGCGAGCTGATCTCCCTGGACCTGAAGGACCTGAATCTCTCCGCGGGCTTCATCCGGTGTGCCAGCCGGGGCAAGGAGCGGATCATCCCCCTGTACCACACGGCCGTGAAGGCGCTGCAGGACTATGTGCGGGATATCCGGCCCCAGCTGATCGCCGACGGCGGCGAGCAGGCCCTGTTCGTGAACATGAACGGCGAGCGCATGAGCCGCCAGGGGTTCTGGAAGATCATCAAGTACTATCAGGAGAAGGCGGGGATCGAAAAGGACATCACCCCCCACACCCTGCGCCACTCCTTTGCCGTCCACCTGCTGGAAAACGGCGCGGACCTGCGGTCCATCCAGGAGATGCTGGGCCATGCGGACATCTCCTCCACCCAGATCTACACCCATGTGGTGAAGCACCAGCTGAAGGATGTGTATCAGAAAGCCCATCCCCGGGCGTAATTCCAAGGGGAGCACCGGCGCCTCCCGCCGACGCTCCGGCGGGCAGAGCCCGCCTCTGCCGATCCCCTCGCCTTTGCACGGCAAAGACGGCCCCCGGCCGACTGCGGCCAGGGGCAGAGGCGTCCCGTCCAGGCACATGCCCTGGCCGGGACTTTTTTCTGCGCAAACGCACGGCAGACCACGGAAATGCGCAGCGGCGTTCTGCCTGCCTGTGAAAAAATTTTCCGCCGCCGCAAACAAAACCGGCTGCCTGGGACTCAAATAGGTGAAGAGAAGAGAAAGGAGGACCGCCATGGATCACGACGAATTCGCCCGCCGGGCGGAGGCTCTCCGGGCCCGGCTGTACCGGACGGCGTACCTGTACCTGGGCAGCGAGGCCGACGCCCTGGAGGCGGTGGACGAGGGCGTATACCAGGCCCTGCGGGCTTTGCGGCAGCTGCGTCAGCCGGACTTTTTCGAGACCTGGCTCACCCGGATCGTGCTGAATGCGTGCCACCGGGAGTTGCGGCGCCGGCGGCGCCTGGCCGGGGAGGAGGCTCTGCCGGAGAGCGCCGGTCCGGATGCCTATGACGCCCTGCCCCTGAAGGAGGCCGTCCGCCGCCTGCCGGAGGAATTGCGGGCGGTGGTGATCCTGCGGTACTTCGCAGGATACACCCAGGCGGAGACCGCCCGGGCATTGAACATTCCCCAGGGCACCGCGGCCACCCGCCAGCGGCGGGCATTGCAGCTGCTGCGCCTGGAACTGGGAGAGGAGGGAGACGCATGACCCGAAACGAGGAATATCAGGCCCTGCTCCAGGAGCTGGAGACCACACCGGCGGCCCTGGACGGCGCTGTGGAGCGGGCGCTGCGCCGCCGGAAACGGGACCGCCGCCTGCGGCTCTTCGGCGTCCCGGCGGGGAGCCTGGCGGCCTGCTTCGCCGCCTTTGTGCTGCTGGTGAACCTGTTCCCGCCCTTCGCGCGGGCCTGCGGCTCAGTGCCGGTGCTGCGGGAGCTGGCCCAGGCGGTGGCCTGGTCGCCCAGCCTCTCCGCCGCGGTGGAGAACGACTACGTCCAGCCCATCGGCCAGTCCCAGACGGTGAACGGCGTCACCGCCACGGTGGAGTATGTGATCGTGGACCGCAAACAGCTGAACATCTTCTACACCCTGGACTATGCCCCGGACCTGGGGCCCATGTGGGCGGACTGCCGGATCACCCCCGGCGACGGCAGCGCGGGAGACGCCGGCGGCCGGACGGAGAAGCCGGGGGAGCTGGTGGAGATCAAGCGGGACTTTGTGGACCGGGACGTGCCCGGAATCCTGGATCTGACCCTGTCGGTCTACCCGGCAGAGCAGGACGGGGGCGGGCCGCCTGCGGAGAACACCGGCGACGGCTACTTTGACCAGCCGGTCGATGACCAGCCGGCGTATCTGGCGGAGATGACGTTCCACCTGGAATTCGACCCCTATTTCACCGCCCAGGGGACGCTGCTGGAGCTGAACCGGACCTTTGCCCTGGACGGCCAGACCTTCACGCTGCAAGAGGCGGAAATCTACCCCACCCATCTGCGGCTGACCCTGACGGCGGACCCGGACAACACCGCCTGGCTGGCGGGCCTGGACCTGTACCTGGAGAACGAGCACGGCGAGCGGTTTGAAAAGAGCCTGGGCGGCATCACCGCATCCGGGGACCCGGAGGGGGAGGGCATGGGCACCTTCTGGCTGGACAGCCCCTTCTTCAGCCAGGGGGAGCACCTGACCCTCCACATCACCGGCGTCCGGTGGAAGGACAAGGACGCGCCGCCGGTGAAGCTGAATCTGGCGGAGGGCACCGCCGAAAACCTGCCGGAGGGCACCTGGTTCCAGGGCGCAGAGCGCCTGCCGGAGGGATGGATCGTGTACCTGGTGTCCCCGCTGATGGAGAACCGGACCATGGGGAGCGTGTTCTCCAGAGGGGCCTGGGACGAGGACGGGAACTATTATGAGATCTGGCAGTTCGGCTCCTCCTACGGCTACTGGGACGAGACGGCGCAGGAGCGCGTGGGGGAGGACCGGTGGTATACCGAGGACTTCCCCCTGGCGGGACTGGCGGGCGACACGGCCTATCTGGACCCCTGCTACAACCGGATGGCCGCCGTTGATGCGGCGGTTCCCATCCAATAGGCGAGGGGGAGTCAAATCCCCCGCCTTCCATGCGAACGAGAGAGCGCCCGCCGCAAGGCGGGTGCTTTTTTGCCCGCCGAACGGCGGCCGGGGTGATCCTGCCGGGGAGAAGCCCGCGCGTTTTCCCTGTTGCGCTTCCCTGGAAAATTTGTTATACTGTTACAGTATGTATACTGGAGGGAAAGCGCCATGCGGATCCTGGGCATCGACCCCGGCTACGCCACCATCGGCTTCGGCCTCATCACGGCGGAGCGGGCACAAGTGAACATGCTTACCTACGGCGCCATCACCACCCCGGCGGGGTTGCCGCTCTCCCGGCGGCTGTACCAGATCGGCACCGATATGGAGGACCTGATCGGCCAGCTGAAGCCGGATGTCATCTCCATCGAGGAGCTGTTCTTCAACACGAACCTGACCACCGGCATCGCCGTGGCCCACGCCCGCGGCGTGCTGCTGTACACGGCGGAAAAGTGCGGGATCCCGCTCCACGAGTACACCCCCTCCCAGGTGAAGATGGCGGTGGTGGGCTACGGCAAGGCGGAAAAGCGCCAGGTGATGGACATGACCCGCCGCCTGCTGCACCTGAAAGCCGTCCCCCGGCCCGACGACGCCGCGGACGCCCTGGCCCTGGCCCTGTGCCATGCCCGGAGTGCCACGTCCCGCCTGCCCCTGCAGGACAGCAGGGTCAAGGAGACCATCTGAACAGTCAGGGACCGGACCGCTCCGCCGGACGCCGGAATTCCGAACTCCCAAGAAAGTGTGATTATCCATGTTTTACTATCTGGACGGCACCGTGGCAGAGATTCTGCCCTATCTGGCGGTCATCGACTGCGGCGGCGTGGGCTACGCCTGCAAGACCACCAACACCACCCTGGCCCAGCTGAAAAAGGGCCAGCGGGGGAAGCTCTACACCTATCTGGACGTGGGGGAGAACGCCTTCGGCCTGTACGGCTTCGCCACGGCCAACGAGCTGAACAGCTTCAAGCTGCTGATCGGCGTCAGCGGCGTGGGGCCCAAGGCGGCGCTGGCCATCCTCTCCGCCGCCACGCCGGAGTCCCTGGCCATGGCCATCGTCACCGGGGACGAGAAGAGCCTGACGGCGGCGCCGGGCGTGGGCAAGAAGATCGCCCAGCGGATCATCCTGGAGCTGAAGGACAAGATGGCCCGGGAGAGCGCCGCCACGGGGCTGGACTTCTCCGGCGGAGCCGCTGTGAGCGTCCCGGCCTTTACAAATAAGGCCACAGAGGCGGCCCAAGCCCTGGCGGTGTTGGGCTACACCAGCGCCGAGGTGGCCCAGGCGCTGAAGGGCGTGGACGTGGAAACTCTGTCTCTGGAGGAGATCATCCGCCAGTGCCTGAAAAAGATGGTGAAGTGAGTATGAAGATCCTGTCCGTGATTCTGCTCCTGGCCGCGCTGGCCATGGCCTTTCTTGCCATGATATTCGGAACCCGCTTTGCGGCCCTGCTCAATAAGGGCCAGCAGCGCCACGGCCTGCCGGAAAAAGAGCGGCGTCAGCGCAACCGCAGCGGCGCGGTGTTCGCCCTGTGCCTGTGCGCGGTGTTCGGCCTGGCTTGGCTGGCGGTGCATCTGTTCCAGGCGGGCTGACCGCCCCGGCCAGAATTTTGGAGCACATTCAGAGCACATGAGGAAGTGAACCCATGAGCATCGACTTTGGAAACGACATCTATGAAGAGCCCATCGTGGCCAAGACCTTCCTGCAGGAGGACGCCCAGGAGGGGTCCCTCCGGCCCAAGACCCTGCGGGAGTATATCGGCCAGGAGAAGGCGAAGGACAACCTGGCCGTGTTCATCCAGGCCGCCCAGAAGCGGGGAGAGGCCCTGGACCACGTGCTGCTCCACGGCCCGCCCGGCCTGGGCAAGACCACGCTGGCCGGGATCATCGCCCAGGAGATGGGGGCGGGCATCCGCATCACCTCGGGCCCGGCCATCGAGAAGCCCGGGGATCTGGCGGCGCTGCTGACGAACCTCAACGAGGGGGACATCCTCTTTGTGGACGAGATCCACCGGCTGAACCGGTCCGTGGAGGAGATCCTGTACCCGGCCATGGAGGACTACGCCCTGGACATCATCGTGGGCAAGGGCCCCAGCGCCAACTCCATCCGGCTGGACCTGCCCAGGTTCACCCTGATCGGCGCCACCACCCGGGCGGGGCAGCTGTCCGCGCCCCTGCGGGACCGGTTCGGCGTGACGCTGCGGCTGGAGCTGTACACGCCGGAGGAGCTCTCTCAGATCATCACCCGGTCCGCCGCCATTTTGAACGTGGACATCGTGCCGGAGGGCGCCTATGAGATCGCCCGCCGCAGCCGGGGCACGCCCCGGATCGCCAACCGGATGCTGCGCCGGGTCCGGGACTTCGCCCAGGTGAAGGCCGACGGCGTCATCACCAAGGACGTGGCGGACCAGGCCCTGTGCGCGCTGGAGATCGACCACCTGGGGCTGGACCCCATCGACCGGCGGATGCTGGGGGCCGTCATCGAGAACTACGGCGGCGGTCCTGTGGGCCTGGAGACCCTGGCCGCCACCATCGGCGAGGAGGCCGTGACCCTGGAGGACGTGTACGAGCCATACCTGATGCAGCTGGGCTTCCTGACCCGGACGCCCCGGGGCCGGTGCGTGACGGCGAAGGCATACCAGCACCTGCATAAGCCCATCCCCGGCGGCGTGACGGCGGATCCGCCGGACATGGACCAGCTGACGCTGTGAGGAGGCGGTTTTCATGAAGCGGACCCTGGCGGAGCGCGTCGCATTTCTGATGCTGTCGGCGGCGCTGGCCGTCGGAGCCTGGGCCGTCACAGGCCGGGCTGCCTGCTCCGTGACGGCGCCCTATCAGTTTCCCGTCCAGCCCGGCACGCCGGAGTGGGTGGAGCTGTCCGCCAACGCCCGTCGTGCCGCCTGCCGCCTGCCGGCGGGGCTGGCGGAGCAGATGACCTCCGAGGCCCTGCTGGAGACGGCGCTGGACTATCCGTTCAACGCCTCCATGTATGTGTCCAGCGACCTGGAGGGGATGTTCGGAAAGCGGGCGGCCCTGGCGGGCAACGACGCCCTGGCGGAGCTGGTGACCCGGCCGGACGCGGAGGAAGTGATCGCCCGCGCGCTGGCGGCGCCTGCGGAGGCAGGGGAGGACCCCCTGCGGGGCGTGTATCTGGAGACCTTCTGCGCCTGGCTGCCGGAGCTGTCCAGGATGGCGGGCGTCTGAGGCGTCACAGGGGCAGGCCCCGGCCGGTGCGCAGGCCCAGCAGAAAGGCATGGATGGCGGTGAATTCCCGGGCCTTTTCGTAATCCGCCGCCATCTCAGAGGTGAGCTCTCCCTCCAGAAGGGAGAGGGGCATCTCGTAGTCATCCGGTGGGGCAGCGTCCAGCTGGGGGCGGATGTAGTGGGCGTACAGCCATTTCATGAAGTCGGACATTGCGAATGCTCCTTTCAAAATACAATGGATGCGTTGTGCTTAGCTGCAGTATAATACAACGGATACATCGTGTCAAGAGGTGACGATATGACATTGCAAGAGCGAATGCGGGAACTCCGCAAAGAGCGGAAGGAGACCCAGAGACAGGTGGCCGACGCCATCGGTGTGACGGATCGGCAGTACCAGCGGTTTGAGACCGGGGTCAATCTGCCTGGATTTGAAAATCTCGTGGGCATTGCGGACCACTTCGGCGTGTCGCTGGATTATCTGGCCGGCCGGTCGGACCGGAGGGAGATGTAGAGGCGGTTTCCCGCCGTTCAGAGGAACCCGCTCCTGCAGGGGGCGTACAGCCTTTTCACAAAGCCGGACATTGCGAATGCTCCTTTCTGCAAACAACTTTTAAGCTGTTTGCAGAAAGGATATATCACGACTTTTAGGTTGTGCCAAGGAGATCCTAATATGGAGTTTTATGAGCGAATGCGGGAACTCCGCAAAGAGCACGGCGAGACCCAAGCGCAGGCGGCCGCAGCCGCCGGAATGACAGACCGGCAGTATCAGCGGTTTGAAACGGGCAAACAAAAGCCGGGGTTTGACAGTCTGCTTGCCCTGGCGGACCACTTCGGCGTGTCGCTGGATTATCTGGCCGGGCGGTCGGACCGGAGGGAGATGTAGAGGCGGGTTTCCCGCCGTTCAGAGGAACCCGCTCCTGCAGGGGCGTGCGGCCCGTTTTTGGAGTCAGACATTGCGAATACTCCTTTCTCACGCTTCATAAAGCGTGAGAAAAATATAACACGCTTTACGGAGCGTGTCAAGGGGGATTTATGGAATTAAACGAGCGATTGCGGGAACTCCGCAAGGAACAAGGAGAAACCCAAAAGCAAGTGGCCGCCGCCATCGGGATTGGGGAGCGGCCCTACCAATACTTGGAGTCCGGCGAGCACCGGCCCAGCCTGGACACGTTGATCGCCCTGGCGGACCATTTCGGCGTATCGCTGGATTATCTGGCCGGCCGGTCGGACCGGAGAGAGTTGTAAAGGGCCGCCGTCCGGCGGCCTCGAGGGGCTGGCTCCCGCAAGGGGCTTGTTCAGCGGGATGCACCCCCCATTTTCTTTTCGGTCTTGCCCGAAAAGAAAACGGGCCGTGCACGGTCCAAAAGAAAAGAACGCTTTTGGCCGCAACTCTGCACGGGCGTGCAAAGTTGCTGTACGGGGGTTGGCGTGAGATGGTGCCTGCGTGTTTGCGAGGACTGGCCAACGGGCGCGGCGGGGTGCGGTACAGGCTTGAACGCTGATTCCCGCGGCGTGGATGCGGAGGTCAACGGGGTGCAAGGACGCATTTGACCAGCTCCTCTTTCCGCGCGTTCCGCTTCGCTACGCGCTGCCCTGGCGGTCGTAGGGGCCGATGCCTTTATCGGCAGCTCCCGCGCGGGACAGCTAGCGGCAGCGAAAAGAGAAGCAGCTCCATGCGATGACCACCCCGACGACCTCCGCACGATCCGCCACGGGACGGCAGTTGGAGAAATCGCAGAAGAGTATAGCGTGCCCGAAGGCCGGGCCAAATCGGCGCTTGCACCGATCCGCCGCCCCCCGTCGCGCGGAGGGCCACTGCACCGGAGCGCGCCAACGCTTTTCTCTTTGGACCGTGCACGGCCCGTTTCTCTTTTGGCACGACAAAAGAGAAATGGGGGGTGCATCCGCCCAGCCATCAGCATGGCTGAATCCCCGTCCCATGGGGACGGTCACATCATAAGAAACAAACGAGGTAATATCAATGGGCAAACTATTTGGAACCGACGGCATCCGCGGCGTGGTGGGGGAGAACCTCACTGCCGACATGGCCTTCCGCGTGGGGCAGGCCGTGGGCACTGTTCTGATGGAGGACAAGGGCAGCCGCCCCACCGTGGTGATCGGCAAGGACACCCGCATCTCCTCCGACATGCTGGAGTCCGCGCTGATGGCGGGGCTCTGCTCCGTGGGCAGCGACGTGAAGCCGGTGGGCACCATTCCCACCCCGGCGGTGGCCTATCTCACCGTGCAGGAAAAGGCGGACGCGGGCATCGTGATCTCCGCCAGTCACAACCCCTATGAGCACAACGGCATCAAGGTCTTCAGCGGACAGGGCTACAAGCTCTCCGACAGCGTGGAGGCCCGGATCGAGGAGAAGATCCTCTCCCAGGAGCCCATGAAGCTCCGAACCCGGGGGGAGATCGGCCGCCGCCACCACGGTATGCGCCAGCTGAAGCGGGACTATATCGACTTCGTGGCCTCCACCATCGAGTCCGATCTGGCGGGGCTGAAAATCCTGGCGGACTGCGCCAACGGCGCTGCCAGCGCCACCGCGCCGGAGCTGTTCGGCCGCTTCAAGGCCCGGACGGACTTCATCCACCGGGACCCGGACGGGGTGAACATCAACAGCCACTGCGGCTCCACCCACCTGGAGGACCTGGCCGCCGCCGTGGTGCGGGGCGGCTATGACATCGGCGTGGCCTTTGACGGGGACGCGGACCGCTGCCTGCTGGTGGACGAGACCGGCGGCGTCATCGACGGCGACAAGGTCCTGGCGGTGTGCGCCCTGGACATGAAGCGCCGGGGAAAGCTCAACGGCAACGCCCTGGTGGCCACGGTGATGAGCAACCTGGGCCTCCACGAGTTCTGCCGGAACAACGGCATCGACCTGCTCTGCACGGATGTGGGCGACCGGAACGTGCTGGAGAAGATGCTGGAGCGGGACTACCGCATCGGCGGGGAGCAGTCCGGCCACACCATCTTCACCGATGTGGAGACCACCGGCGATGGTGAGGTGACGGCCCTCCAGTTCCTGCAGGTGCTGGCCCGGTCCGGGGAGAAAGCAAGTTCCCTTGTCAGCTGCTGCGCCGTCTACCCCCAGGTGCTGGTGAACGTGGAGGTGCCCCACAGCGGCGGCGTGAAGGAGGCCATTATGGCGTCCCCCGCGCTGGCGGAGGCCGTGAAGCGGGAGGAGGAGGCCCTCGCCGGTGCGGGCCGGGTGCTGGTGCGCCCCTCCGGCACGGAGGCCCTGATCCGGGTGATGGTGGAGGCCAAAACCACGCAGATCGCCCAGGCGGTGGCGGACCGGCTGGCAGATTTCATCAAATCGCAAAAAAAATAAAAATCTGTTTCTCGGATTTTTTTACAAATTGCTTGACATTTCACTGGATAGACAGGTATAATACGATATGTACAAATTTAGCGAGAAGACACCCCAGCCCCTGGACCAGTGCAGCGATGAAACGCTGTGCCAACTGGTTGCCGGCGGCAGCCGCGAAGCGGAGGAAGCTCTTGTGACGCGGTACAACCGGCTGGTCCGGACCTGCGCCCGCCCCTTCTTTCTGGTGGGCGGCGACAGCGAGGATCTGACCCAGGAGGGCATGGTGGGCCTCCTCAAAGCCGTTCGGGAGTATGACGCCTCCAAGGAGGCATCCTTCCGGACCTTCGCAGAAATCTGCATTCGTAACCGGCTGTATTCCGTCCTCCGCGCCGCGGCGCGGGATAAGCACATGGCTCTCAATCAGTCGGTCCCCTTGGATACACCCTTCTTTGACGCCAATTCCTACACCTCTGGTACCAGCGATCTGACTCAGCGCGATCCCGAAGCGTATCTCATCGACAGGGAACATACCGCTGCCCTCTTATCCGGTGTCCGGAAACAGTTGTCCGAGTTTGAAGCAAAGATTTTGGGGTACTATTTAGACGGTCTTTCATGCAGGGAAATTGCCGAGACGGTAGGCAAGCCCCCAAAGTCCGTGGACAACGCCGTGCAGCGCATTCGGCGCAAGGTGGCACGGCAGCTTCTTTCCGGCGATCTCAGCGGAAGCTGAACGCAATATATTTTTCTTTTCAAAGAGAGGGTAACATCATGTACGAAGACAAGACCTTAGTTTGCAAGGAGTGCGGCCAGGAGTTCGTGTTCACCGCCGGCGAGCAGGAGTTCTATGCCGAGCGCGGCTTCCAGAACGAGCCCCAGCGGTGCAAGGCCTGCCGTGACGCCCGCAAGAACGCGGCCCGCGGTCCCCGGGAGTATTTCACCGCTGTCTGCGCCGCCTGCGGCGGCGAAGCCCGCGTGCCCTTCGAGCCGAAGTCTGACCGTCCCGTGTACTGCAGCGAGTGCTTCGCCAAGATGCGGGACCAGCAGAGATAAACGAATCAATCCGTTTTGGTCTCTTGCAGAGGCGGCGCCCGGTGGGCGCCGCTTCTTCTTTTGCCGTGGGAGCCGGCCGCCGCGCCCCGCGCCGGGGAAACGGGAGGCATTCCGGAAAAATGTGCCGGTGCGGACGCCGAATCTCCACATTTCCAGGCTTTTCAAAGATTTTCTCTTGAAAAACATCGAAAACTAGAGTATAATACCCCTGCTGAATTTCAGATTAGAATTGGAGGAACCTCTGATGATCGAGATCAAGAAGGACACCATCATCGGTGACATTCTGGACGTGGCGCCTCAGACCGCGCCCATCTTCCTGTCCATCGGCATGCACTGCCTGGGCTGCCCCTCTTCCCGGGGCGAGACTGTGGAGGAGGCCTGCATGGTCCACGGCGTGGACTGCGACAAGCTGCTGGCCCTGGTGAACGAGGAAGCCAACAAGAAAGCGGAATGACCGGAACGGGACGCATACGGGAGACCGTATGCGTCCTCCTCCGACAGCCGGAACAGGAGGGCGCCATGGGAAAACATCTGGAACTGACGCCGCGCCTGCGGCAGATCGCCGCCTGGGTCCGCCAGGGTGCGCACCTCGCTGATGTTGGCACGGATCACGCCTATCTGCCCGTGTGGCTGACGCTGCAGGGCCGCGTGGCCTCTGCCATTGCCAGCGATCTGCGGCGCGGCCCCCTGGACCGGGCGCAGGAGACCGGCCGGCGCTACGGTGTGGGGGACCGGATCACCTTCCGCCTGGGCAACGGTCTGGCCGCCGTGGCGCCGGAGGAGTGCGACACCATCGTCATCGCCGGCATGGGGGGCGAGAACATCGCCCAGATTCTGGCCGGGGCACCCTGGACCGCCGACGGCCGCCACACCCTGCTGCTCCAGCCCCAGAGCCGGGCGGAGGCGCTGCGCCGCTTCCTGGCGGAGCACGGCTACGCCATAGCGCGGGAGGCGCTGGTGCGGGACCGGGGCTTTCTCTATCCCGTGATCGAGGCCGGGGCAGGGGAGATGCATCTCACGCTGGGCCGGCAGTGGGCCGGGGCGGACCTGCTCTACGACCCCCTGGGGGACCGCTACATCATCGAGAAGATCATCCAGCTCCAGGCGGCGGCGGCCGGGTCCAACCGGGCGTCGGCGCCAGAGGCCCGGGAACGGGGCGATTACGCCAGGGCCGTCATCACGGAGCTTCTGCAAATGAGGGAGGAGTGGCGCCATGCCAACTGTCCGGGAAATTGAACAGGCCCTGTTCCGACTGGCCCCGAAGGAGGGCGCCATGGACTGGGACAACGTGGGCCAGCTGCTGGGGGACCCGGAGGCGGAGGTCCGGCGGGTCCTGGTGGCCCTGGACATCACGGAGGCCGTGGCGGACGAGGCCATCGCGGAAAACTGCCAGCTGATTGTCAGCCACCATCCGGTGATGAACTGCAAATGGCTACCGGTGCAGACCGTCCGGCAGGACACGCCCCAGGGGCACCTGCTGCTGAAAATCCTGAGGAGCGGCCTGTCCGCCATCTGTATGCACACGAACCTGGATGTGGCCCCCGGCGGCGTCAACGACGCGCTGGCCGCCGCGCTGGGGCTGGAGGACCCTGGGCCGCTGGGGGACCCGGAGGGGCTGTGCCGGATGGGAACACTGGCAAGTCCTATGCCTTTACAGGAATTTGCAAAGCACGTCTGCCGGGCGCTCCAGGCCAACGGCGTCCGCTACGCCGGGGACAGCGGCCCGGTGCGGAAGGTCGCGGTGGGCGGCGGCGCCTGCGGCGACTATGAGGATGCGGCCATCGCCGCAGGGTGCGACGTGTTCGTGACCTCGGACCTCAGCTACCACCAGTTTTTAGACGCGGCAGGGAAGGGCATCCGCCTGATCGACGCGGGCCACTTCCCCACAGAGAATCCGGTGTGCACCGTGCTGGCAGAGTACCTGCGCGGCCGGTTCCCGGGCCTCACCGTCACCAAATCCGCCTCCCACCGGGAGGTCATCCAGTATTACGTAGAAGGAGAGTAATGTACCATGTCCGGACATTCCAAATGGCATAATATCCAAAAGACCAAGGGCGCGGCCGACGCCAAGCGCTCCGCCGCCTTCACCAAGATCGCCAAGGAGATCATCGTGGCCGTGAAAGAGGGCGGCGGCTCCGGCGACCCCAACAACAACTCCCGTCTGGCCACGGTCATCGCCAAGGCCAAGGCCGTCAACATGCCCAACGACAACATCAAGCGCACCATCGACCGGGCCCTGGGCTCCGGCAGCACCGACAACTACGAGGCCGTCACCTACGAGGGCTACGGCCCCGGCGGCGTGGCCGTCATTGTGGAGGCCCTGACCGACAACCGCCAGCGCACCGCGCCGGAGGTCCGCCACGCGTTCGACAAGTGCAACGGCAACCTGGGCGCCCAGGGCTGCGTCAGCTGGTCCTTTGACAAGAAGGGCGTCATCGTCATTGACAACGAGGAGGGCGAGCTGGACGAGGACACCGTCATGATGGACGCTCTGGAGGCCGGTGCCGCCGACTTTGAGGCCGACGGTCCCGCCCTGGAGATCACTTGCGACCCCGACGCCTTCAACGATGTGGTGAAGGCCCTGGAGGGGAAGGGCTACGCCTTCGCCAGCGCGGAGATCGAGATGGTGCCCCAGAACTACATCACCCTCACCGGCGAGGGAGACGTGAAGAACATGGAGAAGCTCATCGACATGCTGGAGGACAACGACGACGTGCAGAACGTCTGGCACAACTGGGATAACGACTGAGCATCGCTGGATAGAGAGAGGACGGGGAGACCCGTCCTCTTTTCGTCCTCTAGAATATTCAACAAAACTTTTCTTTTGTGCAAAAAAACGCCGGAGAGGCGGGCCTGACCGGTCCCCCTTACCATTACCATAACAATGACCATAACCATCACCATAACCCTAACTCTAGCTATTACCATAACGGGAGAATTTTACAAAATCCTCCCGGAGATTGCATAGAGCCGTGCATCAGATGGGGAGGGGACGCCTTTTCTTGAGAGGAGTGGTTTTTCGTTGGCAGAGGAACACAAGAAGAGTTTTATGCTGTATTTCGATAATTTTCCCTGTGTGGCGGCCCTGGACGCGGAGCAGCGGGGGGAACTGCTGCTTCTGCTGTACCGCTATGCCATGGCGGCGGACAAGGCTCCCACGGATCCGGAGGAGGTTTTGCGGCAGCACCCGGGCTTGAGGGAGGAGACCCGCATGGCCTACCGGTTTCTGGCGGAGACCATTCGGCGGGATACAGAGAAGTGGAAGGAAAAGCAGCGGCGCTACCAAGAGGCGGCGGCGCGGCGGCAGGGGGATGGGGCGATCTCCCGGCAGGCCCTGGAACAGGCCGCGCCCAAGGATTACAGCGACATCCGGAAGTACCTGCGGGACGTCTCTACCGCTGGTCGGTTGCCAAAATCGGACCCATAGGGTAGACTGAGGGCGAGGTGATACACGTGAACAAGGAGCGGCTGGGCGATTTCATCGGCAGCGAGCGGAAAAATCTGGGCCTGACCCAGCGGGATCTGGCGGCGCGGCTGCATGTGACGGACAAGGCCGTCAGCAAGTGGGAGCGGGGACTGAGCTACCCGGATGTGACGCTGCTGGAGCCCCTGGCGGCAGCCCTGGACCTGACGGTGGAGGAGCTGATGGCCTGCCGGAGGCAGGCGGCGAAAGGAGCGGAGGAGACCATGCAGAGCTTGTTGGATATCTCCCGTGACAGCGTGCGGCAGGAGCGGCGGCGCTCCTGGCAGCGGCTGGCGGCGGTGCTGGTGCTGCTGGCAGTGACCGCCGCCGTGGTGGCGTATACGCAGATCGTGGTGACGGAGGAGCGGGAGGACTATTTCGTCCTGAAAGAGACGGTGGACGGGGCGAATTATCTCTATGTGGAGCTGCCGTGGGAGGGCCGTCTTCTGCGGCTGCGGTGTGTGGGAGACGTGGACTTCGACGGCATTACCTTGGAAGACGAGTTCGGCTGTGAGGTGGTCTACGATCTGGACTGCCGCTGGAACCGCCTGACCTATACGGGAACCGTCTCCCGCTGCGCCCCCTCGGGGAGCGTTGTAGTCGGCCATATGGAGGGCAGCTCTTCCGGGACCTCGTCAGTGGAGGTGTTCGGCATGAGGGACGTGCTGTACGCGGAGGTGGACTACCACCAGAATCCCCACGGGGAGGGCTTTCTCTGCGATGCGGCGTACTGGCTCCCAGACGGCCCCGTCGACCCGGGCCTTCTGGATGTCATCGTCGACGGCCATCCCGGCTATCCGGTAGACTACGGTGCGGCTCTGCTGGTGGTGGAGAACTGTGTCTCCTCCACACCCTGGGACGCGGACGGCGACGGGGCGAACGAGATCGTGGTCCGCACCCGCTGGCCGGAGAAGCCGTACACCGTCTATGACATGCTGGACGGGGAAGTGCAGGCGGTTTCTTGGCCGGACGCGGTGCCGGAGGAGGTCCGGGAAAATCTGATGTGCATTTGGGAGCAGTGAGAGGAGGCGGTCCATGGAGATCAAAACATCCCCCTCTGAGAGCTGCGGGTGGACCCGGCGCGGCGGGTGGGGTCTCCTTCCACCCGGAGACAGGGAGCCAGCATCTGGCCTTTCACAGCCGGGAGCGGGTCCTCCGCTGCATCGACCAGTACACCGCGCGGCAGTACCGGCATCAATCGGGACAAAAAGAGGCCCTGGCTTTCGCCAGGACCTCTTCTTGTACGAGCAAGACTGTAAGCCGGGTTCTGTATCAAACAGTCATCTATCTCGACGTACCGTCGCCGGTACGCTCCAGCCACCCCGGGAGCGGCCGGGCCAGCCTTGGGGGTCGGACCCCCTGCTCCCATACCGGTGTTGCTCCGGATAGAGTTTACAGCATCGGACAGTCTCCAGCCGATGGGTGAGCTCTTACCTCGCCTTTCCACCCTTACCGACAGAGCTACTCTCTGTCGGTAAGGGTGGCTTGCCGCTCCCCGCGGGAGCGGCCGCTGCGGCGGGCTGATTGCAATTAGGAAGAGGGACCCTTCGCCCCTCTTCACACAACACCCCTGCGCCGTTCCGCGCGGAAGCGATTGCGCTGTTCGGGGAAGTTTCCCTCGCCCCGCTCCGCGGGGCATCGCGTTCAGCCGTCGCTGGTTCCCTGACCGATACAGAGTAACTCTGTCGGCGGTATATCTCTGTTGCACTTTTCCTGAAGTCGCCTTCGGCGGGCGTTACCCGTTATCCTTGCCCTGTGGAGCCCGGACTTTCCTCACGACCGGCCTTTCGGCCTGGCCGCGCGACTGTCTGTCTTACTCGCCTGTCTATTTTAGCGGAATCCGACGGGATTGTCAACGCCTGGCCGCAATGCGGCCTCCACATCGGCGGAAGTCGCCAGGGCCTTCCGCTGAAAATACCGGATGGCCCGCAGAGCGCAGCTAGGTCCCGGCTTCATGGCCCCGCAGCCCTGGGAGAAAAAGTCTGGGAAGGGGAGGGGCGTGGTTGTATTTTTTTCCGATCTGCGGTATAATTTCCTTGTCTGTCAATCTCTGCCGCCCAGCGCGGCGTTAGGAGCGTACCCATGAAGTTTGAGGAATATCTGGACTCTCTGCGGAACAAGTCCGTGGCCGTCATCGGCATCGGCGTTAGCAACCGGCCCCTGATCCGGCTGCTGCTGGAGCGGGGCATTCGCGTCACCGCCTGTGACAAAAAATCCCGGGAGGCCCTGGGGCCCCTGGGGGACGAGCTGGAGCAGCACGGCTGCCGCCTGCAGCTGGGGGAGGACTACCTGAAGGACCTGACGGCGGACGTGATCTTCCGCACCCCCGGCCTGCGGCCCGACGTGCCGGAGCTGGCGGCGGCGGTGGCGCGGGGCAGCGCCCTCACCAGCGAGATGGAGGTCTTTTTTCAGGTCTGCCCCTGCGAGATGATCGCCGTCACCGGGTCCGACGGCAAGACCACGACCACCACGATCATCGCAAAGCTCCTGGAGGCCGCCGGGCGCACCGTCCACCTGGGGGGCAACATCGGCCGCCCGCTGCTGTGCGACACGCCGGACATCGCGCCAACGGATCTGGCGGTGCTGGAGCTCAGCTCCTTCCAGCTGATGACCATGGACCGGAGCCCCCACATCGCCGTTATGACCAACCTGTCTCCCAACCACCTGGACGTCCACAAGAGCTACGGAGAGTATATCGCTGCCAAGGAAAATATCTTTACACACCAGACAGTCCGGGATATTGCCGTCTTTAATGCCGACAACGTGGCCACGGTCCGCTGCGCTGAAAAGGCCCCGGGCCGGGTGCGGTGGTTCTCCCGCCGGAAGGAGGTGGCGGACGGCGTGTTCCTCCGGGGTACCTCTATCGTCTGCCGGGGGCCGCAGGGCGAGCGGGTGGTGCTGGACACCGCCGACATCAAGCTCCCCGGCGTCCACAACATCGAGAACTACATGGCCGCCGTCGCCGCCGTGGACGGGATGGTCCCAGACGAGGCCATCCGGGCCTTCGCCCGCACCTTCGGCGGCGTGGAGCACCGGATCGAGCTGGTCCGGGAGCTGGACGGGGTGCGCTGGTACAACGACTCCATCGCCTCCAGCCCCAGCCGCACCATCGCCGGGCTCCGGTCCTTTCCGGAAAAGGTCCTTTTGATCGCCGGGGGCAAGGACAAGGGCATCTCCTATGACGCCATCGGCCCGGAGATCAACGAGCATGTGAAAGCCCTGATCCTCTGCGGCGCAACCGCCGGGGTGATCCGGGCCGCCGTGGAGAAGGCCGCCAACTTCACCGGCCTGCCCATCACGGAGGTGGACAGCTACCAGTCCGCCGTGGCGCTGGCCCGTGAGACGGCGCGGCCGGGGGATGTGGTGCTGCTGTCCCCGGCCAGCACCTCCTTTGACCGGTTCGCCAACTTCATGGAGCGGGGCCGGGTCTTCAAGGATCTGGTGAACGCCCTGAAATAAGGCCAGGCCGCCCCCGCATACAATGGCGGGAAGGGGGCGTGATGGCCATGATCTGGCGCGGATTTTACTTCTACCGCCGGCGGATGGACCGCCGGCGGGTGCTGCGGGCCCTGGCGTTTCTGCTGATGGCTCTGGCGCTGACGGTGCTCTTCATCGCCGCCACCCAGATGCGGCCTCTGCTGGAGAGCATGGCCACCACCCGGGTGTCCAACACCGTTACCCGCATCGTCAGCGAGGCCGTGTATGAGGCCATCGAGAAGGGCGAGCTGCAGTACGACGGCCTGGTGTCCTTTGAGAAGGACACGGAGGGCCACATCACCGCTGTGCAGAGCAACATGGCGGCCTTCAACCACCTGCAGGCGGAGATTCTGGACACGGTCCTGACCCGCATCAGCCAGGTGCCCACCGGGGACCTGTCCATCCCCATCGGCAGCCTGACGGGTTCGACGCTGCTGGCGGGACGGGGGCCCCGCATCACCGTGCGGATGGAGTCCGTGGGGTCGTCGGAGGCGAACTTCCGCAACGCCTTCACCTCCGCCGGCATCAACCAGACCAAGCATCAGATCATCCTGACGGTGGATGTCTCCGTCAGCGTTCTGCTGCCGGGGTTCCGCACCGCCACCAAGGTGTCCAATTCCTTCATCGTGGCGGAGACGGTGATCGTGGGCACGGTGCCGGACACCTACACTTATTTCTCCACAGATCCGGATACGTACGAGGAGGATCTGAAAGACTACATTCTGAACAACAGCTGAGAAGGGAGCACACCCTATGGACTACCGCGAGGAAATGAAGCAGCTGCGGGACTTTTTGAACCAGCAGAGCTATCTGTACTATGTTCTGGACGCGCCGGTGATCCCGGATTACGAGTACGACCGGCTGAACCGGCGCCTGGAGGAGCTGGAGGCGGAGCACCCGGAGGAGATCACCCCGGACTCCCCCACCCAGCGGGTGGGCGACAAGATCCTGGAGGGCTTTGAGACCTACGAGCACCCGGTACCCCTGGAGAGCCTCCAGGATGTGTTCAACGCAGAGGAGGTCTCGGAGTTCCTGGATCGGATGCGGGAGGCCCTGGGGGACGGCGCCGCCTACTCCGTGGAGCCCAAGGTGGACGGCCTGTCCGTGGCCCTGGAGTATCGGGACGGCGTGTTCGTCCGGGGCGCCACCCGGGGCGACGGCCGGGTGGGGGAGGACGTGACGGAGAACCTCAAGACCATCCGCGCCATCCCCATGCAGCTGCCGGAGAAGCTGCCCCGGCTCATCGTCCGGGGCGAGGTCTATATGTCCCGGGCGGTGTTCGCGGAGATCAATGCCCGCCGGGAGCTGGAGGGCAAGCCCCTCATGGCCAATCCCCGGAACGCCGCCGCCGGGTCCCTGCGGCAGCTGGACCCCAAGATCTGCGCGGAGCGGAAGTTGGATATCCAGGTGTTCAACCTCCAGCTGGCGGAGGGCAAGACCTTCCAGAACCACTCGGAGACCCTGGACTACATGGCCTCCCAGCACTTCAAGGTGATCCCCCACAAGACCCTCTCCGACCCGGCGGAGATTCAGGCGGAGATCGACCGGATCAACGAGGAGCGGATGGACTACCCCTTCGACATCGACGGGGCGGTCATCAAGAGCGACCACCTGGCGGACCGGGAGCGGCTGGGCTCCACCGCCAAGTTCCCCAAGTGGGCGGTGGCCTTCAAGTACCCGCCGGAGAAGAAGTTCTCCGTGGTCCAGGACATCGTGGTGCAGGTGGGCCGCACCGGCGTGCTGACGCCCAAGGCGGTGCTGTCCCCGGTGCGGCTGGCGGGCACCACCGTCACCAACGCCACCCTCCACAACCAGGACTTCATCACCGAGAAGGACATCCGCGTGGGGGACACTGTGCTGGTGCAGAAGGCGGGGGAGATCATCCCGGAGATTTTGAGCGTGGACTTCGACAAACGCCCGGAGGGCACGGTGCCCTACACGCTGCCGGACGCCTGCCCGGTGTGCGGCGCCCCGGTGGTCCGGGACGAGGACGGCGCGGCCCTGCGCTGCACCGGCGCGGAGTGCCCGGCCCAGCTGCTGCGGAACCTCACCCACTTCGCCAGCCGGGACGCCATGGACATCGACGGCTGCGGTCCGGCGGTGATCCAGCAGCTGATCGACTCCGGGCTGATCTCCAACGCCGCGGACCTGTACAGCCTCCACGCCGCGGACGTGGCCAAGCTGGACCGGATGGGGGAGAAGTCCGCGGAGAACCTGATCCGGGCCATTGAGAACTCCAAGGCCAACGACCTGAGCCGCCTGCTGTACGGCCTGGGCATCCGGCAGGTGGGGGAGAAGGCCGCCAAGACCCTCGCCGCCCACTTCGGCTCCATGGACGCGCTGATGGCCGCCACAGAGGAGGCGCTGACGGAGATTCCCGACGTGGGCGGCATCACCGCCCGGTGCATCGCGGACTACTTCCGGGGCGACCAGGCGAAGGACCTGATCCGCCGCCTGAAAGAGGCGGGGGTGAATATGGAGAGCACCGCCCAGCCCACCGGGGACCTGCTGGCGGGATTGACCTTCGTCCTGACCGGCGAGCTGGAGTCCGCCTCCCGCAAGGAGGCCGGGGAGAAGCTGGAGGCTTTGGGGGCCAAGGTGTCCGGGTCCGTGTCCAAAAAGACCGGCGCCGTGGTGGCCGGAGAGGCCGCGGGCAGCAAACTCCGGAAGGCCCAGGAGCTGGGGGTGCCGGTCCTCAGTGAGGAGCAGTACCGGGTGCTGGTGGACGAGGTCCCCGGCGACAAGGCGGAAATCCTGGCCCTGCTGGGCCGGGACGAGGCGGCAAAAGAAGCGGAATAAACAGGGAAGCGGGGGCTCACGCCCCCGCTCTTTCGGCTTCTGTGCAGGCTGCGCTGCGATGCGTGCCCGGCGGGCGTACTGTCAGCAGGGGTCATCGATCTGGATCATGAATTTTGTGACGTATTCCTCCGGGCTGGAGATCGCAAATTCGTTCAATCCAAGCTCGTAGGCAAAGCCTGTCAGGATCAGATGCTGCCGGCGGGCATAGTCGATCATTTTTTGGTACATGGCGGGCGCCTTGTCCCAAGGTCCCTTCTGATAGCCGCAAAGATACCGCCCCGCCGGCCTGACGAACGTATGCGGACCGGATGCGCTGCCGGACGAATAGGTAAACAGCCCGTCGTATGTTTCAAAGGACCCGGCGGTGACTTTGTCCAGGGAGAGGAAGCTCCCGATTCCCATGCGTATCTGCTCAATGCCCCATTGACTTTTCAAATCGGTAAAAAGCCGGGATAAATCGTCTCCGGAAAAATCATACGGCAAAACAGAAATTTTGACCGCGCCGCACGCCTCGACCCTGATTTCCTCATCCGGCAGGCCCTCGCAAAGACGCACCTGCGCTTTTTTGGCCTTCAGTATGTTCCGCGCGCGCTTCAGCCTTCGTATCTCCAGATCGATTTCCGCCTCTTTCCGATCTGCGATCTGCAAAAACTTTTCCGGAGCAGGATGCTTACAGTAGTCCGCAATTTCCGCGATGCTCATATTCAACTCTTTCAGCATACGGATATACTCAAAAACAATGCTCTGTGATGCGTCGTAATAGCGGTAACCGTTTTCCCCCTTTTGGCAGGGGGAAAACAGGCCGATGTCGTCATAATAATGCAGCGTTCTCCGATTGACACCGTGCAGTTCCGCAAACTGGGCGGTGGTCATTTTTACAGTGTTTTGCCTCATCACAAAATAGCTCCTTTTCCGGTATTGACATTACAGCTGCTGTAAGGACTATTATACGGGGTATCCGAGACCAATACCAGGGGGAATATCATGGAGATGCAAATCAGAGAATATCAGAAACAGGACTTTCAGCCCTTAAAGGAAATCATCCGAAGCACGTGGCACTATGATGAGTTCAGCAGTCCCGAAACGGCTTCCAGGCTGGCGGAGGTTTTTCTGCGCAGCTGCCTGACAAATTACACCTTTTCACAGGTGGCCGTACTTGACGGAACTGCGGCAGGGATCATTTTGGTAAAGAACAACAAGGATCACAGATGCGCCCTCTCTGCCAGATTTCAGCAAATCCTGTCCATTGTGAAGCTGTATGCGTCCAAAGAGGGAAGGGCAGTCTCTCAAATCTTCCAAAACGTCAATGAGATCGATGAGCAATTGCTGCGCGGCTGCAAAAAGACCTATCCGGCGGAATTGGCTCTGTTTGCTGTCCGTTCATCCTGTCAGGGAAAGGGCATCGGCAAAAAGCTGTTTCATTCCGCGCTTGCCTATTTGAAACAGCAGGGATTGGATGAATTCTACCTGTTTACAGATACCAGCTGCAACTACGGCTTTTATGAACACCAGGGCATGTGCCGCCGCGGCCAGAGAGAGCATCTTTTCCAGATAAACGGGCAGACCGTAAGCATGAATTTCTTTCTTTATGACCGCGCAACGGTATTTCATGACGCTGCGGGCTGCAATTTTTGAAATTGTATTAACTGCATAAAAAATAATTGTTTTTTTGTGCAGTTCATCAATATTCTGGAGCGAGTCACTCCGAAACATTATCCAGTTCGGCCATAGACACCGGCGGCTCTGCGTGGTATCTTTGTTAAGCACCAGCCGGGAAGGCTGGGAGTCTGATACAGAAAGGATGTGTTTCCCATGCGACTGCGTTCCGAAGCGGACGTGCAGGAGTTCCTGGACGCCGTCAGCCAGTGCGGCGGCGACGTGTACCTGAAGAGCCCGGAGGGAGACATTTTTAATTTGAAATCCTCCATGTCCCGGTATATCGCCATCGGCCGCCTCATCGAGGAGCAGGGCGATACCCTGGAGCTCTTTGCCGACCGGAAGGAAGACCAGGCCCGGCTCATGCCCCTGGTGGAAGACCTGATGAAGAACGGGGACTGAGTCCCCGCAAAAAGCGCCCGCCCCGGGAGATCGGGGCGGGCGCTTTCCATTCAGTGGGTCACTTGTCAAAGGACGGGTTCACAAAGTAGAGATTCTTCTCGTTCATCTTGTCCTTGGCCAGCCGCAGTCCCTCGCCGAAGCGCTGGAAGTGGACGATCTCCCGGGCCCGGAGGAACTTGATGACGTCGTTGACGTCCGGATCGTCGGAGAGGCGCAGGATGTTGTCGTAGGTGACACGGGCCTTCTGCTCGGCGGCCAGATCCTCCGTCAGGTCGGCGATCAGGTCGCCCTTCACCGCCATGCTGGCGGCGCTGTAAGGGAAGCCGGAGGCGGCGGTGGGGTACACGCCGGCGGTCCGGTCCACAAAATACGTGTCAAAGCCCGCGGTCCGGATCTGCTCCTCGGTGAGGTCCCTGGTCAGCTGGTGGACGATGGCGCCGATCATCTCCAAATGGCCCAGCTCCTCAGTGCCGATGTCGGTCAGCAGGCCCTTCAGCTCCGCATAGGGCATGGAGTACCGCTGACTCAGGTAGCGCAGGGACGCGCCCAGCTCACCGTCGGGCCCGCCGTACTGGGAGATGATGACGGAGGCCAGCTTGGGATTGGTGTTCTTGATCTTCACCGGGTACTGGAGCTTCTTCTCATAAATGAACATCAGTCATTGCCTCCTTCCTCCCAGGGCCACGGGTCCTTCAGCCAGGCGAAGCCGTCCTCCGGCGTCAGGTCCGTCTGCAGCAGGGGGCCGTACATCTTCTGGTACTTCTCACGGCCCTCTTTCGCCAGCTTGATATAGGACCAGTACAGCTGCAGCGCCTCCTGATCCTGGGCGTGGGTGGTGAGATACAGGCCCAGCTCGTCAATGGCAAAGTCCAGGGCCATCAGCTCCACCAGGGCGGTGTTGGCCATTTTCGTCTTGGCCTGGATGGCCGCCTTGAAAGGCAGGTCAAGCCCCGGGAACAGGGTGCCGGTTTGCAGGGCCTCCATCCGGCTGTACCGGACAGGGTTCTCCTCCTGCATGGCTACAAAGGGAAACACCATGGGTGCACAGGTGCCGGGCAGAGTGCCCTGGTTCGGCTGGCAGGAGCCGGACGGCGGCATGGAAGGCACGGACGGCGTGGGCGGCGTATTGGTGTTGGGTTTCTCCATCTGCATGGATGCCTCCTTCTGGGGTAGGGTGCGCATGGGAACCATGCGCCCATGCCATCCTATGCGGAGATGGTCCGGGAGGAGCCTGCCCTTGATTTCCGCCGTCCGAGCCGCTATAATCGGGAATATGGGATAAGCAGGCGGGAATAGGCTTTCCCCAGGGGGTGCCGCCTGTGATTATTCTGATCCGAAAGCGCCATGTGGCGTATGTTGTGCTGCTGTGTTGTTTTGTCGCCGGGCTCTCCGCCGTGCTGTGGCATGGGAACGCCGCCTTCACGGCGGCGTTCGCCCCGGGGGAGGAGGGCGCGTCTCCCGTTGTGGTGGTGGACGCCGGCCACGGCGGGGAGGACGGCGGCGCTGTGGCCGCCGACGGCACGGTGGAGAGCGGCCTGAACCTCGCCATCGCCCGGCGGGTCCGGGACCTGCTGACCTTTGCGGGGGTGCCCACCACCGTCACCCGGGAGGGGGACGCCGCCATTTACGACCCCGGCAGCGCCACTCTGCGGGAGAAGAAGGTCTCCGACCTCCACAACCGGGTGGCTCTGGTGAATGAGCTGCCCGGCGCGGTGCTGTTGAGCATCCACCAGAACAGCCTGCCGTCGTCGCCCTCCACCCGGGGGGCCCAGGTGTTCTGGAACCGCCAGGAGGGGGCGGAGGAACTGGCGTCGTCCATTCAGGAGGCCCTGAACGGCGCCGTCAACGCCGGACATGAGAAGAAGGCCGCCCAGGTGCCGTCCTCGGTGTACCTGATGAAGGAGATCACCGCCCCCGGCGTGCTGGTGGAGTGCGGATTTCTCTCCAACGCCGCGGAGACGGAACAGCTGAAGGACCCGGCCTACCAGACAAAGCTGGCGGCGGCCATCGCGGCGGGCGTGCTGAATTCAGATAAGCGTTGAAAGAGAAAAGATCAGACAGTCTGTTCCTTTCTCTTTCCATGGGAGGTTGCAATGAAGCCAAAGACCCTGTTCTACTGCACGGAGTGCGGCAATGAGACGCCCAAGTGGGCGGGGAAGTGCCCGGCCTGCGGGGCGTGGAATACCATCGTGGAGCAGCCCCAGGCCGCCCGGGCGGCAGGGAAGGGGGCCTCCCGCCCGGCAGGAGGGGGGAGCGTCCGCAGGGCCCGGCCGGTGACGGAGCTGGAGGCGGATGCGGAAATCCGGTTCTCCACCGGCATGGGAGAGCTGGACCGGGTCCTGGGCGGCGGTGCCGTCAAGGGCTCGCTGGTGCTGGTGGGCGGCGCGCCGGGAATCGGCAAGTCCACGCTGATGCTTCAGATCTGCGAGAGCCTCTGCCGGGAGAATAAGGTCCTGTATGTATCCGGCGAGGAGTCGGAGCACCAGCTGAAGCTCCGGGCCAAGCGGCTGGACGTGCAGAGCGAACGGCTGTTCGTGATCTCCGAGACCAGCCTGGGGGACCTGCTGGAGTCCGTGGCGGCGGAGGCGCCGGACGTGCTGATCGTGGACTCCATCCAGACCCTGTACAATGACGCGCTGGAGTCCCCGGCGGGCAGTGTCAGCCAGGTGAAGGACTGCACCATGGCCCTGATGCAGCTGGCCAAAGGGCAGGGGATCACGGTGTTCGTCATCGGCCATGTGAACAAGGAGGGGTCCATCGCCGGCCCCAAGGTTCTGGAGCACATGGTGGACTGCGTGCTGTACTTTGAGGGGGACCAGCACACCGCCTACCGCATCCTGCGGGCGGCCAAGAACCGCTTCGGCGCCACCAATGAGATCGGCGTCTTCGAGATGCGGGACAGCGGCCTCGTGGAGGTGGAGAACCCGTCGGAGATGCTGCTGTCCGGTCGGCCGGAGGACGCCCCCGGGACCTGCGTCACCTGTGTGATGGAGGGGGCAAGGCCGGTGCTGGCGGAGATTCAGGCGCTGGCGGTGTCGTCTCCGGCGGGCAACCCCCGCCGCACCAGCAACGGCTTTGACTACAACCGCTTCGCCATGCTGCTGGCGGTGCTGGAGAAGCGGGGCGGCCTGAAGGTCTCCGCCTGCGACGCGTACCTGAACATCATCGGCGGCTTGAGCCTGGACGAGCCCGCCGCGGATCTGGCGGCGGTGATCGCCCTGGCATCCAGCTATCTGGACCGGCCGGTGCCGGCGGATTTGGTGGCCATCGGGGAGGTGGGCCTCACCGGAGAGCTGCGGTCCGTCAGCCAGCTGGGCCAGCGGGTCAGCGAGGTCCGGCGGCTGGGCTTTACCCAGTGCCTGATTCCGTCCCGCCGGACCGGGGAGCTGGCCGCGCCTGCGGGGCTTCGTCTGATCCCGGTGCGGAATATCGGTGAGGCGATCCGAGCCGCCCTTCGTCCGTCGGAATGAAGTGGACGCAGGCGCCGCCCAGGGCGGGGAGGCCCGCCGCGGCTGCGCTGTCCAGCGTGCAGACGCCGTCCTGCTGATACACACATTGGCTGGTACAGGGAATCAAACTCATACACATCATCCCATCTCCATGGATTTGGGACTAGCTTTGCCGAAAGCGGCGGTTTTTATGTCCGGTCCGGAGATGCGCCGCGCGTTCCGGCGTGTGCCGCCGGCGCTGCGGCTGCGGTCCGGCCGGGAAATTTTCAAAAGACCTGTCAGGGAAGGAGGTTTTGCGGGGAGATAGAAAATTGAACAAAATAAAAATTTTGTTCAATTTATGGGAGAGCCAAACCGCTCCGGGGCCCGTTTCAGGCCCCCGGCACGACCTAACCCCCCAGCAGCCGCTCCGGCGGCTGCGCGGAGTATCTGCCCGCAAGTTGACACCGTTATGGCTGATTACCGCACCGAAGCGCCGCAGATTCTGCGGGACTTTCTCTCGTACCACGAGACCATCAAAGCCCACTCCAAGCGGACCGTGGACGAATACTTTCTGGACCTGCGGAATTTCTTCCGCTATCTCAAGCAGACCCGGGACCCGTCCCTGTGTGACCGGTCTCTGGATGAGATCGGCATTATGGACGTGGATCTGGACTTCGTGGCCTCCGTGACCCTGACGGACATTTACGGCTACATGACGTACCTCAGCCGGGACCGGGTCCAGCACCAGAACAGCCGGAATTCCGGCTACGGCCTGAACGCCGCGTCCCGGGCCCGAAAGATCGCCACGATCCGGTCGTTTTACAACTACCTCACCAATAAGATGCACTTACTTCGTGAAAATCCTGTCAAAGATATGGATTCTCCGAAATTGAAGAAAACCCTGCCCAAATACCTGACCTTGGACGAGAGCATCCAGCTCTTGGACTCCGTGGACGGCAAAAATCAGGAGCGGGATTACTGTATCCTGACGTTGTTCCTCAACTGCGGGCTGCGGATCAGCGAACTGGTGGGTCTGAACCTCTCCGACATCCAGGAAGATGCCCTGCGGGTTCTTGGCAAGGGCAACAAGGTCCGGATCATCTACCTGAACGACGCCTGCCAGGACGCCATCGCCAAATATCTGGCAGTGCGGCGGCCCATCACCGGCCGGGACGCAAACGCCCTCTTCCTCTCCTCTCAGAACGAGCGGATCAGCCGCTCCACGGTCCACGCCATGGTGAAAAAGCGGCTGGGTCAGGCGGGCATCGACCCGGCGGAGTACAGCTCCCACAAGCTGCGGCACACCGCCGCCACGCTGATGCTGCAGAACGGCGTGGACGTCCGGGCCGTCCAGGAGGTGCTGGGCCACGACCATTTGAACACCACGGAAATCTACACCCACATCGACAACGAATCCCTGCGGATAGCTGCAAAGGCAAATCCCTTGTCGCACGTGAAAAAATCAAGGAAAAAGCAAAAGGAAACCGGCTGAGAGGCGCTCCCTCCCAGCCGGTTTTCCCTGTTCATTTTGCGCAAACGATTGCCTAAGGCCGGATGGTGCCCAGTACGTGCAGAAACCGGATGTCCTGGAACGTGTAGGTGGACAGGGGCCGGTTGTCGGCGTCGTAGCTGTGGGCGGCGATCAGTACCGTCTCCAGGGTGATGGGCGCCGTCACCCGCACCACCACCGGCGTATGCTGGAACTCCTGGCCGTTGAAGCTCAGCTGCACCAGGTCCCCGGGCTGCAGGTCCTCCAGGGCGCAGGGCTGGGCCACCGGCCCCACGGAGGGCGCCTGCCTGGTCATGAAATTCCAGAAATAGGGCACCCCGGTCCAGGAGGGGGACTTCTGGTTGGCGTCGATGTAGTACCAGCCGAAATCCGGGGTGAAGTTCATCACACCGCTGCCGGCGAACACACACTGAGACGCGAAGTTGGTGCAGTCTCCCCCCACGTTCTCGTAGTCGTAAAAGGCCGGGTTCCGGCCATAGGCCCACTGGTGGGCATACAGCACGGCGGCACTGCGGTCGTAGTCTGCAAAAAAGCGCATGGGCTCCCCTCCTCTTCCCGCCATTGTATGCGAAAGAGGGACGTTTGGTCAGTTGGGAGTTCGGAATTCATGTGTTCTGCTGTAGGCGGAACAATTGGAATGGGTCCGGCTTTGCCGGACCCAGAAATTGCTCATTCCGCATGATTCCTCATTCCTAATTCGCTCCGATAGCGCTCCGCCTGGTCCAGCAGCTCTCCGGCGCTTGCCAGCAGGGCCTCTGTCACGTGGCTGCCGCCGGTGATCCGGGCCAGCTCCGCCTTCCGCCGCTCCCGGTCCAGCAGCACCACACGGGTATAGGTGCGGCCGTCTCGCTCCCCCTTCTCCACGGAGAAGTGGGTGTCCGCCATGGCGGCCAGCTGCGGGAGGTGGGTCACGCACAGCACCTGCTTGCGGCGGCTGACCTGGGCCAGCTTCTCCGCCACCTTCTGGGCCGCACGGCCGGAGACGCCGGTGTCCACCTCGTCGAACACCAGCGTGCCGATGGACTCCTGCTCCGCCAGCACGTTTTTCAGGGCCAGCATGATCCGGGCCAGCTCACCGCCGGAGGCGATCCGGGCGATGGGCTTCAAGTCCTCCCCGGCGTTGGCAGACATCAGAAACCGGACGGCGTCACAGCCGTCGGGGCCCGGCTCCTTCTCCCCGAAGTCGATGGCGAACCGGACCTTGTGCATGTCCAGGTCCCGGAGCTCGGACTGGATGCGCTGCTCCAGAACGGCGGCGGCCTCTTTCCGGGCGGCGGTCAGCTCCGCCCCCGCTGCCAGGACGGCCTTCCGGGCCTTCTCCAGCTGCTGTTCCAGCCGGGCCAGGGTGTCGTCCGCCGTCTCCATATCGTCCAGCTCCCGGCGGCACTTGTCCAGGTAGGCCAGCATCTCCTCCACCGTGGCGCCGTACTTCTTTTTCAGCCGGTACAGCAGGTCGGACCGGCTCTCCACCGCGTCCAGCTCCGCCGGGGAGAAGTCGAACGCCTCCCGCTTGTCCCGAATGATCTCGGCAAGGTCATAGGCTTCACACCGCAGCTGTTCCAGGCGCTGGTACAGCTCCCCCATGTCTCCGGAGAGCGTGCGGACACCGGCAAGGGCCTCCTCCGCGTCCCGGAGGGCGGAGACAGCGCCGCCTCCCTCCTCCCCGCCGTTCAGGCAGTAGTCCGCCCCCGACAGGGCGGAGAGGTACTTCTCCCCGTTCCGCAGCAGGTCCCGCCGCTCTGTGAGGCTCTCCTCCTCGCCGGGCACCAGCTGGGCCCGCTCCAGCTCGTCGATCTGAAAGCGGAGGCTGTCCATCCGCCGGGCCTTCTCCGCCTCGTCCATCTGGAGGGCCCGAATCTTCGCCTGTAAGTCGGCCATGGCCTCATAGGCCGCCTGATACCGCCCCAGGGGTGCCTCCGTCCGGCCAAAGCGGTCCAGATAGCTCAGGTGCTGCTCCTCGTCCAGCAGCTGCTGGCCGTCGTGCTGGCCGTGGATGTTCAGCAGCTCTTCTCCGATCCTGCGCAGCTGGGCCACGGTGACAGGGCGGCCGTTGACCCGGCAGAGGTTCTTGCCGTCCCCCGTCAGCTCCCGCTGGAGCAGCAGGTGGCCGTCCTCGTCCGGGGCAGCTCCGGTCTCCGCCAACCCGGCCAGATCACCGGGCACCTGGGAAAATTCGGCGCTGACAAAGGCCCGGTCCGCGCCGGTGCGGACCAGGTCCCGGGAGGTGCGCCCGCCCAGTACCGCGCCCATGGCGTCGATGACAATGGACTTGCCGGCGCCGGTCTCGCCGGTGAGGGCGTTGAAGCCGGGGCGGAACTGGATGTCCGCCTCCTGGATGACCGCGATATTCTCAATGTGCAGAAGCTCCAGCATGGGACTCCTCCTCTGAAAAAGCGCCCGGCAGGTCCGCCGGGCGCGGCAATATCAGCTGATGAACATGGCGTCGCCAAAGGAGAAGAAGCGGTATTTCTCCCGCACCGCCTCCTCATAGGCGGCCAGCACGTGCTCCCGCCCGGCGAAGGCGGACACCAGCATGATGAGGGTGCTCTCCGGCAGGTGGAAGTTGGTCACCAGGCCGTCCATCACCTTGAACTTGTAGCCGGGGTAGATATAGATGTCCGTCCAGCCGGACTTGGCCTCCATGTGTCCGTCCTCGGCGGCCCAGGATTCCAATGTCCGACAGGAGGTGGTGCCCACGCAGATGCACCGGCCCCCGCCCTTCCGGGTCTCGTTGATGAGGTCCGCCGTCTCCTGGGGGATGGTGCAGTACTCGCTGTGCATGGGGTGGTCCTCAATGGTGTCCTCCTTCACGGGCCGGAAGGTGCCCAGGCCCACATGGAGCGTCACATACCCGATCTTTACGCCCTTGGCCCGGATCTTCTCCAGCAGCTCCGGGGTGAAGTGGAGCCCCGCCGTGGGGGCGGCGGCGCTGCCCAGGACCTTGGAGTACACGGTCTGATACCGCTCCTGGTCCTGGAGCTCCTCCTTGATGTAGGGGGGCAGAGGCATCTTGCCCAGCCGCTCCAGCGTCTCCAGAAAGATGCCCTCGTAGTCGAAGCGGATCAGGCGGCCGCCCTCCTCCAGCTGCTCCACGATCTCGGCGGTCAGCTCCCCGTTGCCGAAGGACAGTCTGGTGCCCTTGCGGAGCTTCCGGCCCGGGCGGACCAGACACTCCCACACCTTGTCTCCCCTGTCGTTCAGCAGCAGCACCTCGCAGATGCCGCCGCCGGGCAGCCGCTGTCCCACCAGACGGGCGGGCAGCACCCGGGAGTTGTTCAAAATCAGGCAGTCGCCGGGGTTCAGGTAGTCCGGCAGGTCGTAGAAATGGTGGTGTCCCGTGGCGCCGCTCACCCGATCCAGGGTCATCAGGCGGGAGGTGTCCCGCTTCTCAATGGGGGTCTGGGCGATCAGCTCCTGGGGCAGGTCGTAGTAAAAATCACTGGTCTTCATGTTGCTTCCTTCTCATTACCGGACACGGATGCCGGTGAAATAAAATTCCAAAATGTCGATGTAGTCGTGGCCCTGCTCCGCCATGGCCCTGGCGCCGTACTGGCTCATGCCCACGTTATGGCCGTTTCCGGTGCCGGTGATGGTGATGCCGCCCCGGGAGGCGGAGCCCCGCCCGCCGGAGCTGCCGCCGGAGCTGCCGCCGGTGAGGTCCGCCGTTCCGGAGGCGGAGATGGCGGCGTGGTCCTCCCCCTCCAGGCGGCTGACGGTGCCGCTGCCGGAGATGACGGACGCACCGTCCAGAGCCGACAGGGTGCCGGAGGCGCTGTTCACCGCGTAGCTGCTGCCGCCCCCGGTGCCGCCGGTGATGGTGAACCGCAGGCTGGGGACGTTCTTGCCCAGGGTGGTGCTGTAAAAGGCCATCCGGGCGTCGTCCCCCGTGCGGACCAGGGTCTTTCCCCGGCTGTCCACAAAGGTCACGGAATACACGTTGCCCAGATCGGTGACTTCCGATACATAGGCGTCCACCACGTCCCCGATGTCGTAGCCGCTGTTCTGCAGCACCCAGGTCAGCTCCTCCCAGGTATAGGTGACCGTCCACCTGTAATCAGGAATGGAGATCTGCGCCTCGTAGGGGTCTTCCTTTCCCCGGAGATAGGGCACGTCGGTGCCCCAGACGTTCTCCGCGTCCTCGGTGGCGCCGCCGTCGGAGGAGTGGTAGTAGGCCTGGGCCAGCTCGCCGTCATAATAGAGGCACTCCCCCTCCGTCTCCTCCACCGCCCGGTCCGTGGCGGAGGTGGCCTCACCGATGCCGCTGTACGCTTGGCAGTCTGTGGAGCTGCACACGTCGAATCCGTAGGCGGACAGGTGCTTGGTGGTGAGGCAGGCAAAGGTCCGGGCGCACACGGCCTGGGCCTTCAAGGCCTCCAGCTCCCAGTTCCCCGGCATTTCAGAGGGCAGAACGCCCTTCACATAGTCCTCCAGGTCCACCACGTTCACCACCTGCAGCCCGCCGCCGCTGACGGTGTACTCGAACCCGCCCCGGTAGCGGTTCCCCCGGAACCAGGTGACGGGGTCCCGGCCCTGGGGCATCACGGCCAGGGTGTCCTCCCTGCTCTCATAGAGGACCCGGTCTGTGCCGGTGATGGTCACCTGGATGCCGTCCCGGCCTGCCGGCTCCATGGTGATGGCGGTCTCGTCCGTCTCACCCAGGGACACGAAGGTCCGGTCATCCTCGAAGTACCCGAACTCGTAACCGCTGCCCTCATCGTTTTCCAGGTTGGCGGAGGACATGACGGAGGAGCCGTACCGCAGCCCCACCTTCACCGTATCATTGGTGACGGCGGAGGCGCTGACAGTACCCAGGGCGTAAAATGTCACAATCAGCGACAGCAGGAACAAGCCTTTTTTCATGGAACCTCCCCAAGCCATGCACCTTGACGGAATCGCGGAAGTATGCTAATATATGTACAAATGTCCGTGCTGGAAGTACAGGCTTTCTACATCAATATGGATCATTATAGTACATTCCGGCGCCATATTCAACCAAAATCGACGGAAGGCATCGCGTTTTTCCGCCGCAACATGGGAGCAGGAGGCACATACTATGAAACAGTACAAAGTCGGAATCATCGGCGGCACCGGCATGGTGGGCCAGCGCTTCATCACGCTGATGGAGCATCACCCCTGGTTTCAGCTGACGGCCATCGCCGCCAGCGCACGCAGCGCCGGGAAACCTTACGCCGAGGCGGTGGCGGGCCGCTGGGCCCTGGACGTCCCCATGCCGGAGGAGGCCAAAAATCTGGTGGTCCTGGACGCGGAGCAGGACGCGGAGCGGCTGGCCTCCATGGTGGATTTCTGCTTCTGCGCCGTGGACATGAAGAAAGAGGAGATCCGGGCCCTGGAGGAGAAATACGCGAGACTGGAGTGTCCCATCGTCTCCAACAACTCCGCCCACCGGTGGACCGACGATGTACCCATGGTAGTCCCGGAGATCAACGCGGACCATCTGGCGGTGATCGAGGCCCAGCGCAAGCGCCTGGGCACCCGCCGGGGCTTCATCGCCGTGAAGAGCAACTGTTCGCTCCAGAGCTACGTCCCGGCCCTGCACCCCCTGAAGAAGTACGGCCTGGACAAAATCCTGGTCTGCACCTATCAGGCCATCTCCGGCGCCGGCAAGACCTTCCAGCGCTGGCCGGAGATGGTGGATAACTGCATCCCCTACATCGGCGGCGAGGAGGAGAAGAGCGAGCAGGAGCCGTTGAAGCTGTGGGGCCGCGTGGAGGACGGGAAGATCGTCAGGGCCGACGGCCCCTCCATCACCGCCCAGTGCTTCCGGGTGGCCTGCCAGGACGGTCACATGGCCGCGGTGTTTATGAAATTCGCGGACGGCAAGGCCCCCTCCATAGAGCAGATCAAGGCCGACTGGGCCGCCTTCCGGGGCGTACCCCAGGAGCTGGAGCTCCCCTCCGCCCCCAAGCAGTTCCTCCACTACTTTGAGGAGCCTGACCGGCCCCAGACCCGGCTGGACCGGAACCTGGAGCACGGCATGGCCGTGTCCGTGGGCCGCCTGCGGCCGGACACCCAGTACGACTACAAGTTCGTGTGCCTCTCCCACAACACCCTGCGGGGCGCTGCGGGCGGCGCGGTACTCCTGGCGGAGCTGCTGTGCGCCAAGGGATACATGGACTGATTCCATCTCATACATCCACAAAAGAGACGGCTTGCCGGAGTTGGCAGGCCGCCTCTTTTATCCTCAGACCTGCATCAAATTTAGGAATTGGAAATTTGAAATGGAGGTGTTCCGCCGCAGGCGGAACGATTTTAAATTTCCAAGCTCCACCGGGCACCAAAATTTCTAATTCCCCATTTCCAGCTGAAAAGGAGCGTGTGTACATTGAAAAAGCCTCTCTTCACCGGGTCCGGTGTGGCCATTGTCACGCCCTTTACCAAAGAGACCGTGGATCTCCCCACCCTGGGGAAGCTGCTGGACTTTCAAATGAAAAACGGCACCGACGCCATCATCGTCTGCGGCACCACCGGCGAGGCCAGCACCATGAGCTACCGGGAGCGGATGCGGACCATCGAGTTCTGTGTGGACCACGTGGACGGGCGGCTGCCGGTGATCGCCGGCACCGGCTCCAACTCCACAGAGAACGCCCTGGCCCTGTCCCGGGACGCGGAGCGGGCCGGGGCCGACGGATTGCTGCTGGTGACGCCCTACTACAACAAGGCCAGCCAAGCCGGGCTCATCCGCCACTTCCAGGTGATCGCCGACGGCGTGGATGTGCCGCTGATCCTGTACGACGTACCCTCCCGCACCGGCGTCACCATCGCGCCGGAGACGTATGCGGAGCTTGCCAAGCACCCCAACATCAACGGCGTCAAGGAGGCGGGGGGCAATTTCTCCAACATTCAGAAGACCCGGAACCTGTGCCCCGAGGACTTCTCCATCTGGTCCGGCAACGATGACGAGACAGCGGCCATCTGTATGCTGGGCGGCAAGGGCGTCATCTCCGTAGTGGCCAACGTCCTGCCGGCGGAGATGCACCGGCTGACGGAGCTGTGCCTGCGGAACGACTTCGCCGCCGCCGGAAAGCTGCAGCTGGAGCTGAAGGACTTCTGCGACGCCATGTTCTGCGACGTGAACCCCATCCCCGTCAAAACGGCGCTGAACCTGCTGGGCTGGGACGCGGGCCCCCTGCGCCTGCCGTTGTGCGACCCCACCGAGGCCGGGCTGGAGAAAATCAGGGCGGCCCTGGAAAAGCACGGGCTGACCTCCAGAGTATAAGCCACAGC